>WLWD01000001.1_pt1:672500-4011077 | contig 4011077 bp, 3783 predicted proteins | sample 6712731 | NCBI WGS metagenome assembly WLWD01 (sample SAMN12718690, study PRJNA576275) | sponge metagenome | isolation source: marine sponge | host: Mycale hentscheli | place: New Zealand: South Island, Marlborough, Capsize Point | collected 2014-11-01 | reverse complement strand
ATGCCGGCGCCTATCTGCCGTTCGAAGGCTGGGCGCGGCGCGTTACTTCGGTTGTGGTCGAGGATCTGCAATCCTCCAGCCAGTCGATCTATACCGCGCCACAAGTTGCCACCCAGCAGGGCGCGAACAAGGATCAGATCACGCTCGGCTGGTCGCAGGCGGTGAACGGCAAAGTTCAGGTGACGGTGCGGATGGACAACCCGGTCTAGGCTTATTCGGGGCCGGCTAGAGGGCTTTCCATCCCGCCATCATTGACCCAAAATTATCCCCGCCGGAGGCATTAAACTTTTTCTTTAGCGCGCAGGGTTACAAAACCCTGCGCGCTTTTGCATGACGTCCGCTATCTGCGGGCTGTGGTGACCGGGCCGTCGGCCGTGATCTGTGTCGCCGATAACGTGTGATCTGCGTTCTGCATCCGGTGGCTCAGCAGTGTTTGCGTCATCTCCAGCAACACGGACGCCATCGCCGGATCATCGGCCAGATTGCGCATTTCCCCGTCGCCCTCGCGGTCAAACAGCAGCGGCGGCAGCGTATCTGCGAAGTGGGTCAACGTATAACGCGGTCCGCGCAACACTGCGAAATTCGCACCCGATGCGTGCAGGTTGTGCGTTGTCTGCCAAAGCGTGGGGGCAACGGGGTTGCCAAAATCCAGCTCGCTATAGCTATGGGTGCGCCAATCGTCCGGCGTGTCACCTTGCAAGAACACCTTTAGGGATCGCCCGTCCATCGACGGCGGCGCCGCCAGTCCGAGGCAGTCGAGGATCGTCGGGGTCACATCCACGGATTCACTTGGGCGCGTGACTTCGGTGCCGTGGGCGTCCGGCTGCGTCGGATCGCGGATGATCAGGGGCGTGTGCCAAGCGGCGTCATAGGGGCTCATCTTGCCCCAGGTATGGTGATCGCCCAGCATCTCTCCGTGGTCGGCGGTGACGACCAGCAGGGTGTCATCCCATTGGCCGCTGTCTTTCAGAAATGCGATGATGCGCCCGATGTGGACGTCCACTTCGGCGGCAAGGCCAAGGTAAATTGCGCGTAAGTCCTGGACGGTGGTGTCGTCATTGCCCAGATCGGGAAATCCATCCACCAGCGCGGCGGCGTTGGCGGGGGTGAAGAAGGGATGGGTCGCCAGTTCTGCCGACTGTGACCCATGCCGGTCGGGCAGGGGCAGTGTGTCTGGGTCGATCATCCGGTTATAGGGCGCGGGCGCGACCAGGGGCGGGTGTGGCCGGATATAGGTCAGATGGGCGAACCAGGGCCGATCTCCGCGTGCGCGCAGGTGCGTCAGGCAGGCGTCGGTCAGAAAGGCCGTGTCGCTGTCTTCAGCCCGGTAGAAGGCAGGATCATCGACACGGCGCAGCTGATCAGCTTGCGCAACCGGCACATAGAATTCGGTGTACTCGGGAATATCGTAGCCTTTGGCCACAAGCGAGGCGCGCCATGGAAAGCTTTCATCAGCGCCCATTTCGACAGTCTGCACGAATCCCGGCATGACCCGCTCGTAGGTTCGCAAATCCGGGTCAACCAGCTGGTGCAACCTTGGGTCGAGCGTGGTGTCGGTATAGCCAAACAGCAGCGGCAGGTGCCCACCCTTGCGCACTTCGGTTGCCAGGTTCGACGTGTCATGGCGCAGCGGCGCGCCATTTCGGACCGAGCGGTGGTTCATCGCGTATTGCCCGGTCAGGAGCGAGGCACGCGACGGCCCGCAAGGGTTTGCAACAGAATGATGATTGGTAAAGCTGACGGCCGCACCCATCAGGGCGCGCAGGTTCGGCAGCGGCACGTGATCGGCCAGCGCGCCGTGCAACAAGTCGGCGCGCATCTGGTCGATGATGATGAACATCACATTGCGGGGGGGGATCTGTGTCATGGGGGTTCGCAGTCAGCTGGGTTTGCGGAAAATCCGGGTCAGTTTGTGCAGTTCTTCCAACGCGTCATAGCGCTTGCTGGCCCGGGGCCAATCCTCTTCCTGCACCGCCGCGATCATCGCTTCAAGCAGCAGCATCGTCGCGATGTTGCTGTCCCATGCCGAGGGGACCTGAACCCAGCAGGGAAACACGAAGGGTGCGACCTTGGAGACGGGCGAGGCCCATTGATCGGTGATCAGAACAACTTTCACGCCGCGTTCCGTCGCCAGTTCGGCAAGGCGCATCAGATTGGTTTCGTACCGGCGGATGTCGAACATCAGGATCACGTCGCCCGGTCCCATATCCAGCACGTAATGCGGCCATGTCGCCGCCGAGCTTGTCATGTGGGTCACGTTCTCGCGGATCGCCTGAAAATGGGTGAAAGCGTATTCGGCCAGGGCGCGCGTCACCCGGCCGCCGACCACGTATAGATGGCCTTCGGCGTTGGCCATCTCGGCAACGGCGGCGTCAAAGGCATCGGTGTTGAGGTTGGAAAACGTTTGCCCGAGGTTGACCATCACCGCTTCGGAAAACCGGTTCAGCATGTGCGATTCCGGCGCGGCGGCGGCCCAGACCTCGCGCTTTTTGACCGGGCCGGACAGGGTCGCCTCCAACTCGTCCCGCAGGGCTTTGTGGAATTGCGGATAGCCTTTGAAGCCCAGCTTTTGCACCATCCGTGCGACCGTCGGCGTTGAAACGCCGGCGTTTTCCGCCACGATGGTGATCGAGGCAAGCCCCGCCACGGGATAGTTTTCCAGCAGCGACGCTGCCAGTTTGCGCTCGGACACGGTAAGGCCGTCAAAAGCCTCGTGGATCATGTCGCGTACGGTGCGGAAGGCGTCGGTCAAGGGCGGAACTCTTGCAAATGGTTTGCCAGCTTAGGCACAAACGTCGTGCCCTGACCAGCCGTTGAAAGTATATTGACAGTCTAGTGATCCCAAGAAAGGATATTGTCAGAATGTCTGGGGGGAGTCGGGCCGGATGGCCAATGCGGCAGATCGCGAACAGGTGGTTGAGGTGATCAATCCCGGTGCCGCCGGGCCTGTCGTTCTGGTGTGCGAGCATGCCTCGTCCCATATCCCGGCAGAGTTTGCGGATCTTGGGTTGAGCGCGGCGGATCGCCTGAGCCATGCAGTCTGGGATCCGGGTGCCGAGGCTTTGGGCCGCGCGATGGCCGAACGGCTTGATGCGCCGTTTGTCGCAGGTCGGATGTCGCGTTTGCTTTACGATTGCAATCGTCCGCTGTCGTCCGAAGCGGCGATGCCAAAACAAGTCGAACTGGTCGCCGTGCCGGGGAATGCGGGGCTGACCGCCACAGATCGCGCCGAACGCGCGGATCGGTTTTATGAGCCGTTCAGAGCAACGGTTGCGGCAACACTGGATGGCGCTGCGGCCCCAGTGCTGGTCACGATCCACAGCTTCACGCCGACCTATTTCGGCGAACCTCGGGCGGTCGAGATTGGGATTCTACACGATAGTGACACGCGGTTGGCTGACGCCATGCTGGGAAACAACGGACCACTGTCTCACTGGCGCGTTGCGCGCAATGAACCCTATGGCCCGGCAGACGGGGTGACCCACACGCTGAAGGAGCACGCGCTTGCGCGCGGCATCGCGAATGTAATGATCGAAGTGCGCAACGACCTTCTGACGTCCGAGGGCGAGGTTGCGCGCATCGCCGACGCGATGGTTGCCAGCCTGACGACAGCGCTGGCGACACTAGACGGCGCCAAATCGGTCGCGGCACATCATGCCTAGAGTTTTTCTGAGCTATATCCGCCTGGTCGACGGGCTGAACCGCCGTGTCGGGCGGTTCATCATGTACGGCATCTTTGCGTTGATGGCGATTTTGCTGTGGTCGTCGATTTCAAAGACCTTCTTCAACCCGTCGCTGTGGACGCTGGAACTGGCGCAGTTTGCCATGGTGACCTATTACATCCTGGGCGGGCCTTATTCGATCCAACTGGGCTCGAACGTGCGGATGGACCTGTTTTACGGCGAATGGGACGATCGCAAGAAGGCCTGGTTTGATGCCTTCACGATCTTCTTCCTGATCTTCTATCTTTGCGTTCTGCTTTGGGGGGCGCTGGGCTCCACCGCTTATTCGGTCGGCTATTTCGGGCGCGAGCCGATCCAGTTTTTCGGCGAACTCGGCGGGAGCCTGCTGACCGGCGGGCCGGAGGCGGCGGCTGAAAAGCTGGGCTTCCTGGAACGTTCATCAACCGCGTGGCGGCCTTACATGTGGCCGATCAAATCGATCATGATCCTTGGGTTCTTCCTGATGCTGTTGCAGGCGATCAGCGAGTTTCTGAAGGACGTCGCGCGCATTCGCGGGGTAGAGGTGGCATGAGCCAGGAATGGATCGCCATCATCATGTTCGCGACCATGATGCTGATGCTGATGACCGGGCAGCGGGTGTTCGGGGCCATCGGATTTGTCGGTGTGGTGGCGGCCCTGTTGCTGTGGGGGCCGAACGGGGGCGGGGCCGACATTGGATTTTCAGCGGCGATGAAGCTGATGAAATGGTTCCCGCTGCTGACCCTGCCGATGTTCATCTTCATGGGCTACGTGCTAAGCGAATCGAAGATCGCCGATGACCTGTACCGCATGTTCCACGTCTGGATGGGGCCATTGCGCGGGGGGCTCGCCATCGGGACGATCCTGCTGATGGTGCTGATCTCGGCGATGAATGGTCTCAGTGTCGCAGGGATGGCCATCGGGGCGACGATTGCCTTGCCGGAGTTGCTGAAGCGTGGATACGACAAACGGATGGTGACCGGGGTCATTCAGGCCGGGTCGAGCCTTGGTATCCTCGTCCCGCCTTCGGTCGTGTTGGTGCTTTATGCGATGATTGCACGGCAACCGGTCGGTCAGCTGTGGCTGGCCGGGGTCATTCCGGGGCTGATGATGGCCGGGATGTTCATCATCTACATCGTGATCCGCTGCCGGATAAACCCGGAACTTGGCCCGGCGCTTCCTGCTGAGAACCGCGATATCCCGCGCGTTGAGAAGATGCGCCTGCTAAGCGCGGGTCTTCTGCCGCTGGGTATCTTCGCGGTGATGATGGTGCCCTTTGTGAACGGCTGGACCTCGCTGGTGGAAAGCAGCGCGGTGGGCGCGTTGGCGGCGTTTCTGGCGGCGGTCGTCAAGGGGCGGATGACGCGGCAGGTGTTCGAGAATTCGGTGCGTAACACGCTTGGAATCTCCTGCATGTTCATGTGGATCATTCTGGCGGCACTTGGCTTTGGCGCGGTATTCGATGGCCTTGGGGCGGTTAACGCCATTGACGATCTGTTCACCGAACGCTTGGGCCTTTCCCCCTGGATGATCCTGATGCAGCTGAGCTTCATCCTGATGGGCACGTTCCTGGATGACACCGCGATGCTGGTCATCGTCGCGCCGCTTTACGTGCCGCTGGTCGCGGTGCTGGGCTTCGATTTGATCTGGTACGGGGTGCTTTATACGATCACCACGCAGATCGCATACATGACGCCGCCGTTCGGGTATAATCTGTTCCTGATGCGCGCCATGGCCCCGCCCGAGATTATGCTGATCGACATCTATCGCTCGATCATTCCGTTTGTCTTCGTGATGGCGCTGGCGCTGGCGCTGGTGATGATCTTCCCGCAGATCGCGCTGTGGCTGCCACAAACCGTCTATGGGAACTGAGGGGGACCAATGAAGCTCGACTTCCACCATATCAATTTCGTCTCGGGCGATGTCGACCGGATGCATGACTTCTATACGAAAGTGCTGGGTCTGGACGACATGCCGGTTGCGCATTTCCCACGGACCGAGGCGGCGGATGGCAAGGGGTTTGACGGCAAGATCCGGTTTGCCACCGATGGCGGGATGCAGATGCATCTGGCCGAGCGGGCAATGGATATCGCCTTCCACAACGGGCAGGTGATCAACCCCCTTGAGCGTGTCCATATCGCCTTTCGTACCGACGATCTGCCCGCGTTCCTGGCCACTCTCGACGCCGAGGGCATACCTTATTCCGATTATGGCACCGCCTTTTCCATGGATTGGCATCAGGTGTTCTTTCACGACCCCGAAGGCAATGTGATCGAGGTGCATCAGCAGGTGGCCTGACAAAGGGGACAAGCCTCGTAACAGACGGGGCCAATAACGCCGCAAAGCGGTATTTCATGGGGCATCCGCCCCGCCAACTGAAAGGATCAGACATGACTTCAAGACGCAAGTTTATCGCAGGGGCCGCCGTTGCACCTGCCGCTGCGCTGGCCACGCCCGCGCTGGCGCAAAGCCAGATCAAATGGCGGATGCAAACCTATGCCGGCCCCGCGCTGGCCGCCGAGGTCATCGTGCCGGCCATCGAGATGTTCAACAAGATCGCCGGCGATCGCATGAACATCGAGCTGTTCTTCGCAGACCAGCTGGTCCCCACCGGAGAGCTGTTCCAGGCGATGCAGCGCGGCACGATTGATGCGGTGCAGTCGGACGATGACTCGATGGCCTCACCCACCGAAGTGACGGTGTTCGGCGGCTACTTCCCGTTCGGGTCGCGGTATTCGCTCGACGTGCCGGTGCTGTTCAACCAGTACGGTCTGAATGAGATCTGGGATGCCGAGTATTCCAAGGTCGGCGTCAAGCACATCTCTGCCGGTGCCTGGGATCCCTGCCACTTTGCCACCAAAGACCCGATCCGGTCGCTGGCCGATCTGGAAGGCAAGCGGGTCTTCACCTTCCCGACCGCCGGGCGCTTCTTGTCCCAGTTCGGCGTCGTGCCGGTGAACCTGCCGTGGGAAGACATCGAGGTTGCTGTGCAGACCGGCGAACTCGACGGCATCGCTTGGTCGGGCATCACCGAGGATTACACCGTTGGTTGGGCCGATGTGACCAACTATTTCCTGACCAACAACATCTCGGGCGCCTGGGCGGGATCGTTCTTTGCGAACATGGATCGCTGGAACGAACTGCCCGAAGACCTTCAGACGCTGTTCCGCGTGTGCTGCGACCAGTCGCATTACTATCGTCAGTGGTGGTACTGGGGTGGTGAGGCGAACCTGCGCGTCAACGGCACCAAGATGGAGCTGACCTCGACCCCCGACGCCGAATGGCAGACGGTCGAAGACGCTGCCGTCAAGTTCTGGGACGAGATCGCAGCCGAGTCCGAAACCAAGGCCAAGGTTGTCGAGATCTTCAAGAAGTACAACGCCGACATGGTGAAGGCCGGACGGCCCTACCGCTACGGTTAAGACTAAACTCTCGGGGCGCAGCAAATGCGCCCCGGGACCCATTCAAGGGACGCGCAAATGACACTCGATGACCTGAGAGCCCGCGTTGACGCGGGCGAGATCGACACCGTTCTGGCTTGCATGGTCGATATGCAGGGCCGCCTGATGGGCAAGCGGTTCCATGCGCGGCATTTTGTCGACAGCGCGTGGGAGGAGACCCATTGCTGCAACTATCTGCTGGCCACAGATCTGGAGATGTTCACGGTCGACGGCTATGCCTCGACCTCGTGGCAGGGTGGCTATGGCGATTACACGCTCAGACCCGACATGGACACGTTGCGGCTGGCCGCGTGGTTGGAAGGCACTGCACTCGTTCTTTGCGATGTGTTGGATCACCACGGCCACGCCCCCATCGCCCATTCGCCGCGTGCGATGCTGAAGGCGCAGATTGATCGGTTGGCCGAAATGGGTCTGACCGCGATCAGTGCCACGGAACTGGAATTCTTCATCTTCGAACAAAGCTATGACGCGATCCGCAAGGGCGGTTTCCGCGACCTGACTCCGATCAGCGGTTATAACGAAGATTACCACATCCTGCAGACCACCAAGGAAGAAGAGGTGATGCGCGCCCTTCGCAACGGCCTCTATGACAGTGGCATTCCGGTCGAAGGGTCAAAAGGCGAAGCCGAGGCCGGGCAGGAGGAGTTGAACCTGCGTTATGGCCCCGCGATGGACTGCGCCGACAATCACACGATCGCCAAACACGCCGCCAAGGAAATCGGCTGGCAAAAGGGCCGCGCCGTCAGCTTCATGCCGAAGTGGGATGCGGGCCGGGTCGGCTCGGCCAGCCATGTGCATCAGTCGTTATGGAAGGGAAAGACCAACGCCTTTTTCGACAAGGACGCCGATCTGGGGATGAGCGGTATGATGCGCGCCTACCTCGGCGGGCTGCTGAAATACGCGGGCGACATCACGTGGTTTCTCGCGCCCTACGTGAACAGCTTTAAGCGGTTCCAGAAGGGCAGCTTTGCCCCGACGCGCAAGGTCTGGTCGGTCGACAATCGCACGGCGGCGTTCCGACTATGCGGCGACAGCTCGCCCGCCGTTCGGATCGAATGCCGCGTTGGCGGGGCGGACCTGAACCCATACCTCGCCATCGCAGGCATGCTGGCCGCCGGCATCGCCGGGATTGAGGAGGGGCTGGACTGCGGCAAGCCATTCGACGGCGATGCGTACGAAGGGGGCAAGGAGTCCATTCCCGATACCCTGCGCGCCGCGACCGAAACCCTGCGCGGTTCCAAGATGCTGCGCGCGGCCTTTGGCGACGCGGTCATCGACCACTACACCCGCGCTGCCGAGTGGGAGCAGGAGGCTTTCGATGCCGTCGTCACCGATTGGGAAATCGCGCGGGGGTTTGAGCGGGCATGACCAGGGTTCTGAACGTCACGCCGATGATCGCTGTGGCCGATATCGACGCGGCCTGTGATTTCCTGCGTGACTGTCTGGGGTTTGAGGTCGGTTTTCGGATGGAGGGCTACGCCTGGTGCCATCGCGGCGACGGGGCGATCCGACTGCTGAATGCCGACCCGAACGCCGACATGGCCGACCCAGCACGCCAGCACATCATCTACATTGACGTTGACGATGTGGATGCGTTTTACGATGAGCATCGCGCCGCACTCGACGCCCTGCCATCTGGCCACTTCCGCGCGCCCTTTGATCGCCCCTACAATCAACGAGAGTTTCACGCCATCCACGGCCCGTTCCTGTTCATGGTCGGGCAAGACATTCGGGACAAGACATGACCACACTCACCTGCATTTCACCCATCGACGGATCGGTTTTCGCGACCCGCGCGTGCCTGTCACAAGCCGATGCCAAAGCGGCGGTTGCCGCCGCCCGAACCGCCCAATCCGACTGGGCCGCGCGCCCGCTGGAGGACCGCATCGCGCTGGTCCGTGCCGGTGTCGCGCGACTGGGCGAAATGACGGAAGAGGTCGTGCCCGAGCTTGCCCGCATGATGGGCCGCCCGATCCGCTATGGCGGTGAATTCGGCGGCACGGATGAGCGCGCGAGCCACATGGCGGACATCGCGACCGAGGCCCTGAAGCCGATCGAGGTTGAGGATTCCGATAAATTCCTGCGCCGGATTGCCCGTGAACCGCATGGCGTCGTGCTGGTCGTCGCGCCCTGGAACTATCCCTACATGACTGCGATCAACACGGTCGCCCCGGCGCTGATCGCGGGCAATACGGTGGTGCTGAAACACGCCACCCAGACCCTTCTGGTGGGCGAACGGATGGCGCGTGCATTCACCGAGGCGGGCGTTCCGGCGGATGTGTTTCAGAACTTGTTTCTGGACCACGACACAACCTCGGCCTTGATCGCGGGCGGGCATCTGGATTTCGTGAACTTCACTGGGTCGGTCGGTGGTGGGCGGGCCATGGAGCGTGCGGCGGCGGGCACCTTTACGCCGGTCGCGACTGAGCTTGGCGGCAAAGATCCCGGCTATGTTCGCGCTGATGCGGACCTCGACGCGGCGGTGGACACGCTGATCGATGGGGCGATGTTCAATTCGGGCCAATGCTGCTGCGGGATCGAGCGGATATATGTCCATGAGTCGCTGTTTGACACCTTTGTTGAAAAGGCAGTCGCCGTGGTCAGTGCCTATAAGCTGGGCGACCCGTTGGACCCGGAAACGACGCTGGGGCCGATGGCAAACGTGCGGTTCGCGGCAGAGGTCCGGGCACAGACATCCGAGGCGATTGCCGATGGTGCGACGGCCCATATCGAAACCATGGCGGCGGATGACGGTGGTGCGTACCTCAGCCCGCAAATCCTGACCAACGTGACCCACGACATGCGGGTCATGCGCGACGAAAGTTTCGGACCCGTGGTCGGGATCATGTCCGTCAAGGATGACGACGAAGCGATCCGCCTGATGAACGATAGCGAGTTCGGGCTCACCGCCTCGCTCTGGACGCAGGACATTGACGCGGCGTTGGAGATCGGTGCGCGGATCGAAACCGGCACGGTGTTTTTGAACCGCGCCGACTACCTCGACCCGGCGCTGTGCTGGACGGGGGGCAAGAACACCGGCAAAGGCGGGGCGCTGGGGGTCATCGGCTATCAGAACCTGACGCGGCCAAAATCCTATCACTTCAAGAAAGTCACGACATGAGCATCACCGGAAACTGGTCATACCCGACGGCCATCAAATTCGGGGCAGGGCGGATCGCTGAACTGCCCGAGGCTTGCGCGCAGGCAGGCATCAAACGCCCGCTGCTGGTTACCGACCGGGGGCTGGCAAGCCTGCCGATCACAGATGCAACGCTGGATATCCTCGAAGCTGCCGGTCTGGGCCGGGCGAAGTTCTCGGACGTCGACCCGAATCCGAACGAGATGAACCTGGACGCCGGGGTAAAGGTTTACCGCAAGGGCGGGCATGACGGGGTGATTGCCTTTGGCGGCGGTTCGGGCCTGGACCTGGGCAAGATGGTTGCCTTCATGGCCGGTCAAACGCGACCGGTTTGGGATTTCGAGGATATCGGCGATTGGTGGACGCGCGCGGACGCGGATGCCATCGCGCCGATCATTGCAGTGCCGACCACGGCCGGGACGGGGTCCGAGGTGGGGCGGGCGAGCGTCATCACGAACTCCGAAACCCATGTGAAGAAGATCATCTTCCACCCCAAGGTTCTGCCCTCTGTCGTGATTTGCGACCCGGAACTGACGGTCGGCATGCCGCCTGCGATCACTGCCGGAACCGGGCTTGATGCGTTCGCGCATTGCGTCGAAGCGTTCTCCAGCCCGCATTATCACCCGATGAGCCAGGGCATTGCGCTGGAAGGGATGCGTCTGGTCAAGGATTACCTGCCGCGCGCCTATGCGGATGGCACCGACATCGAGGCGCGCGCGCAGATGATGAGCGCGGCAGCCATGGGGGCGACGGCGTTCCAGAAGGGGCTTGGCGCAATCCATGCCCTCAGCCACCCGATTGGCGCGGTGTTCGGTACGCATCATGGAACGACAAATGCGGTGTGCATGCCCGCGGTGCTGGCGTTCAACGCGGACGCGATTCGGGATCGTTTCGATGCCGCTGCGGCCTATCTGGACATCGACGGCGGTTTCGACGGGTTCTGTGATTTCGTTCAGGAGATGAACGATGCGCTGGGCATTCCGCGCAAGCTGTCCGAAATGGGCGCGGATGCGTCGCGGATCGACGAACTGGCGGCGATGGCGATCGAGGATCCAAGCTGCGGCGGCAACCCGGTGGAACTGACGGTGGAAAATCTGGCCGGGTTGTACCGACAGGTGATCTGAGCCGTCCCGAAGGGGAAATTGGTTTGGGGCGGACGTTTACGGCTTTCTCTGCGCCCGGAATCAAGCCCGATAGGGCGCCTGATCGTTAACGCCCCCTCCACGCCAGTCGCCAGCCTTACCCCGCCGCCAACCCCATAAACGCCCGGATCATCCGGCTGTCGCGCCGTTCGCGCAGGCAGACCAGCGCCTCGTCCATCAGAAGGTTGGCATCGCGGATCGGTAGGGCGACCAGCCGCGTATCGGTGCCAAACTCTGCCTCGCTGACAATTCCGACGCCGCCACCGGCTGCAACGATTTCGCGGACCGCTTCGCGCCCCTCAGCCTCGACATAGCTGCTGGGTTTCAGGCGCGCTGCGGCGAAGGCCTCTTCCAGTTTTGAACGGGTCCGCGAACCGGTTTCGCGCAAGACCAGCGGGCTGCGCGCCAGATCGCCAAGGGAAATGTCCCCCGCGTCCGACAGCGGGCTTCCTGCCGAGACGAAAGCGATCAGCGGCGCTTGCGACAGATCAATCACGTCGTATTCGCTGCCCGATGGGATTTCGCCCAGCACGCCGATATCCGCCTCATAACTGGCCAGGGTCGCCGACACCTCGGCACTGTTGCCCGATCTGACCGATACCTGAACGCCCGGATAGCGCGCGCGGAACGCGGCCAGAAGTTCGACGATATGATAAGGCGTATCACTGACAATGCGCAGCGTGCCACTGCGCAGACTGCGACTTTCGCTGAGCATATCGCGGGCCAGATCCTCGATTTCAAACAGGCGGCGGGTGATTTCCAACAAGCGGCTACCGGCCTGGGTGATCTCGATCTGTTTGCGGGATCGGTCAAACAGACGAATGTCATATTCGGCCTCCAGCTTGCGGACCTGATCGGACAGGGCTGGCTGGGTCAGGCTCAGGGCCTCGGCGGCGCGGGAAAATCCGCCGTGGATGGCGACGTTATGGAAAGCGCGGAGTTGGGCGTGGCGCACGTGACTTCTCCATTAGGGTTGCAAATGTGATCCTATCAATCATAGTTTTTTCTGATAGGTCAATCTGTCGTCCTGATTGGTCAGCGGGCTGCCCCTCGCCTCAGGGTGGAAAGAAGCGCAAACGGTTGCAAATAAGGCCAAACAGGCGGGCTTGAATCTGTTGACACAGTGCCGAGCATGCGGGCAGAGTTGTGCCCGACGCAACTGCGTGACGGGGACGACGGGGGAAAATAAAAAAACAACTTCCCATACCTGATCGCATGCGTGAAGGCCGGGTGACATTCGCAGCGTTGTTACAACGTTGCTGCAAAATGAGCCCCACGAACAACTAACGATCCAACGAGGAGAGATCATGAAACGAATTCTTTTGACAGGGGTGGCGGCAATCATCTTGCCCGGTGCTGCTCTGGCCAACTGCCCGGCGATCAGCGTTGCTGACATGGGTGGCGTCGCTGCGGGTGAATTTCCGCAACAATATGAACTGGCAGAGTTCCAGGATGCAGCGGGCTGCACCATGGAGTTTTCAGCGAACCCCGATTCAGCCGCGCTGAACGGTCAGATCGCAGGCAACGGCGACCTGCCTGACCTGGCAGATCGTCTGCCGTCCGAACCGCTGGTCGTGGTGCCTTATGCGGGTGTGGGCAAATACGGCGGGACGCTGGACGTTCTGTCCAACGCGACCGAGGCTGGTACCTCTGACTTCCTGTCGGTGCGCCACGTCAACCTGGTCCGGTATTCCGATGACCTTCAGACCATCGTGCCAAACATTGCCAAGTCCTGGGAATGGAACGATGATTTCACCCAGCTGACATTCCACCTGCGTGCCGGTCACAAATGGTCGGACGGTGCGCCGTTTACCAGTGCAGACGTCAAGTTCTGGTATGACGATCTGCATATGGACACGAATATCTTCGAAGCGCCGAAGGATTACGTGACCGTCGCGGGTGAGCGGATGACCGTTGATGCCCCGGATGAGACCACAGTGGTCTTCAACCTGCCGGCACCCAAGCCCGGTCTGCTGGCACACTTTGCCACGCACTTCGGTCAGGGCTTCCAGCCCAAGCATTTCCTGGGTCAGTTTCACCCCGGTATCAATGCTGACGCAGACAGCCTTGCCCAAAGCCTCGGCTTTGAAAACGGCTATGACGCGATCAAGGCCTATTGGGGCAATTCGGACTGGACGGACACGCCGTCACCGATGCTGTCCAAGCCGGACCTTGTTGGTGGTCTGCCCAAGGCAACGCTGCCGACGCTGGAATCGCATATCTATGTGACCGACACGACCGAGGGTCGCCACCTTGTGGCCAACCCCTACTTCCACCAGGTTGATACGACCGGCCAGCAGCTGCCCTATATCGGTGAGCAGGACGAAGTCTATATCAACGACAACGAAGTTCGGATCCTGAAGCTGGTGAATGGCGAAGTTGACTATAAGTCACAGTCGCTGCAGCTGCCTTCGGCACCGCTTCTTCTGGAAAATCAGGAGGCCGGCAACTATTCGATCTACCTCAAGCCGGAAATCACGCTGGGTGCCTTTGGCTTCAACGTGACGCATGAAGATGAAGCCAAGCGCGCCATCTTTGGCGATCTGAGCTTCCGTGAGGCGATGTCGATTGCCATCAACCGCGATGAGCTGAACGAAACGGCGTTCTTCGGTCTGGGTAACGGCACCCAGTATGTCGGCTTCTCGCCGCTGCCGGAGTTTGTTGATCCGGCCTGGGAAAGCTACATGACGGATTTCGATCCGGATGCGGCAAATGCCAAGCTGGATGCAATGGGCCTGGCCGACACCGATGGTGACGGGCTGCGCGAAATGCCCAATGGTGACAAACTGGTGCTGAACCTGAACTATTCGACGCAAGGCATCGCCGGGCAGACGGTGGAACTGGTCAGCCAGTACTGGCGCGATGTCGGCATCGACTCGGTCGTGAAAGAGGTGACGCCGGACGAGTATCGCTCGGCCCAGTCCTCGAACCAGCTGGACGTTTCCATGTGGCGCAAGTCGCAGCCGCTGGCCATCGTTCTGGGCAACAACGAACTGTGGGTGCCGCCGTTCGAGAACTACTTCGGCAACCGGACCGGTATGCTGTGGGCAGCATATGTCGACAGCGGAGGCTCGGACGGTATTGAGCCGCCCGAGTACGTCAAGCAGCTAATCGCTGACATCAACGCCTTCCAGTCCGCGGACCAGTCGGGTGATGAGTTCAAGCAGATTGGTGAGCGTATGGTGAAGAACATGGTCGAAAACCTGCTGTTCATCGGCACGGTTCGCGCGCCTGCTCCGATCTATCGTAACAACGATCTGAAGAACTTCATCGAGTTCCAGACACATTCTTACGAGTACTATCGGACCTATCCGTACCGCGCCACGCAGTGGTGGCTGGACGAATAATCGACCGCTTTGGTTGAAAGAAAACAGTTGCGGGCGGCGCGTGTCGCCCGCAACCTTACCCGGACAAAGATCCGGGATTCGGGGCGAAACCCACTGACAATGTAACGGGGATGGACCAGGCCAGATGATGCAATTCGCGCGATTTGCGTTTGTGCGCGCCGTCATGGCGGTGATCACCCTGATTATCGTTTCATTGATCGTCTTTTCACTGATGGAACTGGTGCCGGGCGACTGCGCTGAACGCTATCTGGCGTTCAAGAACACGCAAGGGTCCAGTATCCAGATCGCCAACGAGTTGGAGGCAGAGCGCCAGCGCCTTGGTCTGGACCGCCCCTTCCTGGTTCGCTGGACCAGCTGGATCGTCAACGCCTTCCAGGGCGAATTCGGCGACAGCTGTATCCTGCGCGTCAACATCGCGCAGCTTCTGGGCGACAAGTTCTGGTTGTCGCTTGGGCTGTGCCTGGCCTCGCTTGTGCTGGCCTATGCGATTGCAATCCCGGTTGGCATCATCTCGGTTGCGACCAATTCCGCCGCACTGAACAACGGGTTGCGCCTGTTCTCGTACCTCGGGCTGGCGCTGCCGAACTTCCTGCTGGCGCTGATGATTATGCTGGCGGCGACGGTCTATTTCGGGGAAACGCTGACGGGGTTATTCTCGAACGAATTCCGCGATGCGCCGTGGTCAGGGGCGAAGTTTGTCGATTTGTTGAAACACATCTGGCTACCGATCTTCATTCTGGGCTGGTCGGCCACCGCCTTTGCGCTGCAAACCGTCCGGGCGCTGATGAGTGATGAGATTGGCAAGCTTTACGTCACCGCCGCTTCGGCGCGCGGCATCTACGGGCGCAAGCTGCTGTGGCGCTATCCGGCACGGCACGCGTTGGGGCCGATCGTCAACAGCCTTGGCTTCGACCTGAACCGGATTTTCAACGAATTGCCGATCGTCGCGTTGATCCTGATCCTGACGGACGCGGGTGCGTTGCTGATCGAGGCATTGGCACGCTCGAACGACCAACAGCTGGCGGGTGCGATCATCTTCCTGCTGACCGCTTCCATCGTGACGCTGAATTTCCTGACCGACCTGCTGCTGGCCGCAATCGACCCGCGTGTCCGCCGAAGCATCATGGGATGAGCCGATGACAGATACCACCGCACAATCCCCGGCCCCGCAGGACGACCAGAAGTCGAAAGAGGCGTATTTCACCGCCTCGCAGCGGCAACTGATCTGGGCGCGGTTCAAGAAACAACGGGCCGCCATGATTGCGGCCATGGTGCTGATCGTGCTGATACTGTCGGGGCTGTTCGCGCCCTTCCTGTCACCCTACGACCCGACGATTGCCGGGCGGGACAAGGATTACACAAACGGCGCACCGCAGATGCCGCAGTTCTGTGACAGCAACGGCTGTTCGCTGCGCCCATTCATTCATGCGGTCACGCGCGAACGGTCGATGGCAACCAATTTCCGCTGGGTGACCAAGGTTGACGAAGATACGCGCCTGCCGATGCAGTTCTTCGTGCGCGGCGATCGCTATAAACTGTTTGGCTTCGTACCCGGCAATATCCACCTTTTCGGGGTCGAAGGAGGCAAGATTCACCTGTTCGGCACGGATGAGGACGGGCAGGATATCTTCAGCCGGACACTCCACGCGGTCTGGACCTCGATGCAGGTCGGCACCATCGGCGTGGTGATCGCCTTCGTTCTGGCGCTGATTATCGGGGGGGTCGCCGGATATTACGGAGGCTGGATCGACTCGATCATCCAGATGGTGACCGATGCGGTACGCGTGGTGCCGGTGATCCCGCTGTTCATGGCGATATCCGCGATCATTGCAGCGGAAGGATCGCGCATAGGTATCGGCGACTGGACACTTGTCGAGCTTGGTCCGGGGCTAAGTTCCGAGGGGCGGTTCTTCATCATCTCGATCATTCTGGGGTTGGTCGGATGGCCCACGCTTGCACGCCGCGTTCGCACCCATATGCTGACCGAACGCAATCAGGAGTATGTGCTGGCGGCGCAGCTGTGCGGGGCCAAGCCCGGCCATGTGATCCGCCGCCACCTGCTGCCCAGTTTCACCAGCTATATCATCGTCGATCTGGTCATCAGTTTCCCCTATATGGTGCTGAGCGAAACGGCGCTGTCCTTCATTGGCCTAGGGCTGAAAGACCCGGTCAGCAGCCTTGGCGTGATGTTGCAAAAGGCAACCTCGGCCGATGTTCTGCTGAACTATCAGTGGTATTTCATCCCGGTGATTTTCTTCGTCGCCCTCGTCATGGCTTTCGTCTTTGTTGGCGACGGGCTGCGTGACGCTGCCGACCCTTACTCGGATAGCCACTGATGAGCCTTCTGGATGTCGAAAACCTGACGCTGCAATTCCGCACGGATGAGGGGGTCATCACGGCGGTGGACAATGTCTCTTTCAGCCTGGAACCCGGCGAGGTTATGGGGCTGGTCGGGGAAAGCGGGTCGGGCAAGTCGGTGACGGCCAAATCGCTGATGAAGCTGAACCCCGGCAACGCGATCTATTCGGACGATACGAAAATCACGCTGCATCTGGACAGCGGCCCGGTGGATGTCATGGCGCTGCGCAACGCGCGCGAAATGGAGGTTGTGCGCGGGGGCGCAGTCTCGATGATTTTTCAGGAGCCGATGGCCAGCTTCGCGCCCGCCATCAGCATCGGCAGGCAGATGGTCGAACAGCTTCTGGTGCATTCGGACATGAACAAGAAGCAGGCGAAGGATCTGAGCATCGAGATGCTGGATCGCGTCGGGATTTCCGATACCTCGACCCGCTTTGACCAATATGCGTTCGAATTGTCCGGCGGGATGCGCCAGCGGGCGATGATCGCCATGGCGCTGTCGACCAAGCCGAAACTGCTGATCGCGGATGAACCGACGACGGCGCTGGATGTGACCATTCAGGCGCAGGTCATTGACCTGATGAAAGACCTGGTGACCGAGTTCAACATGGGCATTATCTTCATCACCCATGACCTTGGCGTTGTTGCGCAAACCGCCGACAAGGTGGCCGTGATGTACCTGGGCCGGATGGTCGAACAGGGTCCGGTGCGCGAAGTGATCCGGCACCCGCACCACCCCTATACCCAGGGGCTGATCGCGGCGCTGCCAAAGCTCGACGATCTGGAGGCACCATTGGTGCCGGTGCCTGGCGACATTCCGTCGCCGCTGGAACGCCCGCCGGGATGCGTGTTCCACACGCGTTGTTCCAAGATCATCGGGGATGTCTGTAAAACGGATGTGCCGCAATGGGTGCAAACGGCCGAAAACCACCGCGCCGCATGCCATCTGTGTGAAGAAGGGTCGGGCGCATGAGTGATACGCCGCTGATTTCGACCGACGGGCTGTCGGTCACCTTCCGGATCAACGCCGGGGCATTCAAGAAATTTGACCTGAAAGCGGTCGAGGGGATCTCGATCGACATCCCAAAGGGCAGTTTCTTTGGCATAGTTGGCGAAAGCGGGTCTGGCAAAACCACGCTGGGCCGGGCGCTGTTGAAGGCGGTCGATATCTCGGAAGGGACGGCGACCTATGATGATGGAGAGGTTGAATATGACCTCAAAGACCTTTCGAAGGTGGACCTGTTTGAATATCGCAAGCGGGCGCAGCTGATCTTTCAGGATCCCTATGCCGCGCTGAGCCCCCGGATGACGGTGCGCGATATCATCGCCGAACCGCTGGAGGTGATGGGGATCACCAAAACACGCACCGATACGGACGAGCGTGTGCGCGAGATTGCCGCGAAGTGCCGCCTGAACCTGGAACACCTGCGCCGCTTCCCGCACGCGTTTTCGGGCGGTCAGCGCCAGCGGATTTCCATTGCGCGCGCGCTTGTTTCTGGCCCGAAATTCATCGTGGCGGATGAAAGCGTTGCCGCACTGGATGTATCGATCCAGGCCGATGTTCTGAATCTGCTGAAGCAGATCCAGTCCGAAATGGGCCTGACCTTTATGTTCATCAGCCACGACCTGAGCGTTGTGGCCCATACCTGCGATCATGTTGCGGTGATGTATCTGGGCCGGATCGTGGAAAGCGCGACAACCAGTGAACTGTTCGCCCAGCCACGCCACCCCTACACCAAGGCGCTGTTCTCGGCCATTCCGTCACTGGACCCGGATGATCGCGGCACCGCGCAGAAGCTGGAGGGCGAGATTCCGTCCCCCACGAACCAGCCGCCGGGCTGCAAGTTCCACACCCGTTGTCCGTTTGCCATCGACATTTGCAAGTCGACGGATCCGAAACTGGAAAAATCACCCGATGGGCATGCCGTATCCTGCCATCGCTGGCAGGAACTGCTGGATGAAAGCGCCGCCTGACGCATCGTGCATTTTGATAGGTCGATAAGGCGTATCAATTTGAACAATAGGTCAAACTCGGGCATTTTGCACGACTAACACGAGGGGGCCGATGCAGGTCATTGTCATTCTTTTGCAGTTGGCCGGGGCAGTTATGTTGCTGCTCTATTCGACGCGCATGGTGCGCACCGGGATCGAACGTGCCGCCGGCTCTGCGTTGCGCGACCTGTTCCTGACCACGCGCAAAAGTCTGCTGAAGTCTGCAGGTGTGGGCGTGATCGCGGCGGCGTCGCTGCAAAGCGCGACCGCTGTGGCGCTGCTGGTCGGCGGTTTTGCCACCACCGGCGTGATGGGCGTGACCGGGGCCTTGGCGGTTGTTCTGGGGGCGGATCTTGGCACGGCGCTGGTCGTGGTGTTCCTGTCGCTGGACCTCGGATGGCTAACGGCGGTTTTGCTGCTGGTCGGCGGATTTCTATTCCTGAAAACGGACGCGCGGCTGGCGAAACAGATTGGCCGGGTGCTGATGGGAATTGCGCTGATCCTTATTTCATTGTCGCTGATCAGTCAGGCGACAGTGCCGCTGCGGGAATCGCGGTTTCTGCCGGACATCGTGGCATATCTGGCCTTTGACCCGATCACGGCGGTCCTTGGCGGTGCGGCGTTGGCATTCCTGTTCCATTCTTCGGTCGCCGCAATCTTGCTGTTTGCGGCCTTCGCGGCCGAGGGGGTGCTGGGCATCGCAGCAGGTGTGCCCCTGGTTCTGGGCGCGAACATCGGCGGTGCCTGTGTGGCCGTCTGGCTGACGCGGTCGGCCCATATCAAGGCGCGCCGGATCACGCTGGGCAATCTGGCCTTTCGTCTGGTCGGGGCGCTGGCGGTTCTGGGCCTGATGCAGATTGTTGCGTTGCCCCTTGGGCGGTATGCCGAAACCGAAGCGCGCCAGCTGGTTCTGTTCCATTTCGCCTTCAACGCCGTATTGGTTTTGGTTTTCCTGCCTTTCGTCATCCCCTGCGCGACCTTGTTGAAGAAGGTCCTGCGTGACCCGGTCGTCAGTGAAAGCGTCCAACCCCCGCGGGTCAGTGCGCTTGATCCCGGCGCACTCAGCGATCCGCGCCAGGCGCTTGCCTGCGTGTTGCGGGAACTTTTGTTGATGGCGGGAACGGTCGAACAGATGCTGACCCCGGTGATGGAACTGTTCGACACGGCGGCGCCTGATCGGCTGCGAAGTTTGCGGACCATGGACCTTGAGGTGAATGAGCGTCACAGCGAGATCAAGTTGTTCCTGGCAGAGTTGAGCCAGCAACAACTGAACCGGGATGAAGCGGTGCAGCTGATGGACTACCTCGATGCCGCCGTGGCGCTGGAACGGATCGGTGACATCATCTCGAAGGACCTGCTGCGCGCCGTGTCCGAAAAGAACGAAAGCGGTTCCAGGTTTTCCGAGGACGGTTGGGCTGAACTGTCACGCCTGCATGCGCGTGTGATGGCCAACGCGCAGATGGCGTTGAATGTGCTGGTTTCCGACGATGTCGATACCGCCCTGCAACTAGTTGAAGAAAAGGAAAAAATGCGCGAATTTGAACGCCTTAGCTTTGACCGCCATGTCAGCAGGCTGGCCACCGGAACCCCCGAAAGCATCGCCACCAGTGATGTCCACATCGAGGTTGTTCGCGCGCTGAAAGAGATCAACTCTCGCTATGCGCTGATTGGGTATCCGGTGTTGCGTCAAAGCGGGATGCTGCGCGACAGCCGGTTGGACAAGACCGGTACGATAGATAGGCAAAACTTATAGTTTGGTATGTATTAACGATTTTTGCGATGCAATAATGCGCGCTAATCTGCCCGCAACTTGAAGGACTCGGACAAGGAAATCTACCGATGACACAGGCAAAAATCGAACCGCCGAAGCTGGGCGAACCCTATCTTCTGACGCCCGGTCCGCTGACAACATCTTATGGCGTGAAACAGGCGATGCTGCGCGACTGGGGCAGTTGGGACGCAGATTTTCGCGCCATGACAGCGGCAATGCGGTCCCAGCTTCTGGCTATGATCGGCCCCGAGGCTGATGCCTTCGACTGTGTGCCGATGCAGGGCAGCGGGACATTTGCGGTCGAATCGATGCTCGGCTCTCTGTTGCCCAAGGACAGCAAGACGCTGGTGCTGGTGAACGGTGCTTACGGGCAGCGGATCGTCAAGACCGTGCAATACCTGGGCCGCGCGCATGTGGTCATCGACAAGGGCGATTATATGCCGCCGCGCGGGGCCGAGGTTTCTGCCGCGCTGGCCGCAGATCCCGCGATCAGCCATGTGGTGCTGGTGCATTGTGAGACGTCTTCAGGCATTCTGAACCCGGTGAGTGAAATCGCCGAGGCGGTCAAATCCGCCGGCCGCAGCATTCTGATCGACTCGATGAGCGCTTTTGGCGCGCTGGAACTTCAGGCGCATGAGATTCCTTATGACGCCATCGTCAGCTCGGCCAACAAATGCATCGAAGGGGTGCCCGGCTTCGGCTTTATCATCGCCCGCAAGACGATGTTGGAGGCGGCCGCAGGCAATGCGACATCCCTCAGCCTGGATCTGCATGATCAGTGGGTGGCCATGAACAAGACAGGCCAATGGCGCTTTACCCCGCCGACCCATGTGGTCGCCGCCTTCATGGAGGCGCTGACCCAGCACCGCGCCGAAGGCGGCGTTGCGGGACGCGGCGCCAGGTACACGCAGAACCGCGACGTGATGGTCGCGGGCATGCGTGACCTGGGGTTCGAGACGCTGTTGAATGACCGCTGGCTGTCGCCGATCATCGTGACATTCTTTTGTCCTGCCGATCCCGCATTCGAATTCACCCGCTTTTACGAGGCGATGAAATCCCGCGGCTTCATCATCTATCCCGGCAAACTGACCGTCGTGGACAGTTTCCGTATCGGCTGTATCGGCCAGATGGATGCGGATGTCATGCGCGCGGTCGTCGATGCCGCCCGTGACAGCCTGACCGACATGGGCGTGGCAAGCGCTGCCCCGCCTGCAATTGCACTGGAAGAACGCGCCTGATTGGCCGCCTGAACCTGAAAGACAAAATAGATGAACGATATGACCCCTGCTGACATCGTGATAAATGAACGCGCCGATGCTGCGCCGAAAACCACCGCGATCGCGATTTGCCTGGACGGGTGTGAGCCCGCCTATCTGGATGCCGCCATCGCCGACGGGCTGATGCCGACGCTAAAGCGCATGCGCGAAACGGGGACTGACCGGCTGGCCCATTCCGCGATCCCAAGCTTTACCAATCCGAACAACATGTCGATTGCCACCGGACGCCCCCCGGCGGTGCACGGGATTTGCGGGAACTTTCTTTATGATCCGGAAACCGATTCCGAAGTGATGATGAACGACCCGAAATGGCTGCGTGCGCCGACCGTGTTCAAAGGCTTTTATGATGCCGGGGCAAAGGTGGCGATTGTCACGGCCAAGGACAAGCTTCGCGCATTGCTGGCCAAGGATCTGGCGTTCCAAGATGGCCGCGCAATTTGCTTTTCGTCGGAACGCAGCGACACCTCGACCAAGGCCGAACATGGCATCGACAATGCCAGCAAATGGCTGGGCCTGCCCGTGCCCGAGGTTTATTCCGCCGAATTGTCGGAATTCGTCTTTGCCGCCGGGGTGAAACTGCTGCGCGAATTTCGCCCTGACGTGATGTATCTGACGACAACGGATTACGTTCAGCATAAATACGCCCCCGATGATGCGCAGGCCAAAGCGTTCTATGAAATGTTCGACCGCTATCTGGCGGAACTGGATGCGGATGGTGCCGCCATTGTGGTGACGGCGGATCACGGAATGAAGCCCAAGCATGATGCGAATGGCGACCCCAAGGTGATCTATCTGCAGGACGTTCTGGACGATTGGCTGGGTGAGGCGCAGGCCCGCGTGATCCTGCCTATTACTGACCCCTATGTTGTCCATCACGGCGCGCTCGGGGCCTTCGCGACGGCCTATCTGCCCGCCGGATCCGACGCCGAAGACGTCGTGACGCGGTTGCGCGCCATGGATGAAATCATCTATGCCGATACGCGCGCCAATGCCTGCGAACGGTTCGAACTGCCCACAGATCGCATCGGCGATATCATTGTAATCTCGGGCGAAAACATGACCTTGGGCACGTCAGCGCACCGTCACGACCTGGCCGCATTGAATGAACCGCTGCGCAGTCACGGAGGCCTGACCGAGCAAGAGGTGCCGTTCATCGTCAACCGGGTGCTGCCAGATCTGGCGGCCGCCCCGACATTGCGGAATTTCGATGCATTCCATATTGCCTGTCAGGCGGCGGCGATGGAAGTAGAGGGCTGAGCGATGAATGCGATTGATCAAACGGTACGCCATGAGGCGATGCGGATTGGCGGCGAGAAGGTCTTTACCGATGACGTCGTCGAGGTCCGCTATCCCTATACCGATCAGGTGATTGGCACGGTTCCGGCAGGCACGGCAGAGCATGCGAAGAAAGCCTTCGCAATTGCAAAGGCCTATAAACCGAAATTGACGCGCTATGAGCGTCAGCAGATTCTGTTTCGCGCAGGCGAATTAATTCGTGAACGTCGTGAAGAGATCGCGCATTGGCTGACGTTGGAACTTGGGATCTGCAAACAGCACTCGCTCTATGAAACCGGGCGCAGTTATGATGTGTTCACGCTGGCCGGACAATTGGCGATTTTGGATGATGGGCAGATTTTTTCATGCGATCTGACTCCGCACGGGAAAGAGCGTCGGATCTACACGATGCGCGAACCTGTTGGGGCAATCTCGGCGATTACTCCGTTCAATCACCCGTTGAATATGGTGGCGCATAAGATCGCTCCGGCGATTGCGACGAATAATTGCGTGGTGTGCAAGCCGACAGAATTGACGCCGCTGACCGCAATTACATTGGCCGATATTCTGTACGAGGCGGGATTGCCGCCCGAGATGTTCCAGATAGTCACCGGAATGCCCGCTGATATCGGGGATGAGATGATTACCAATCCTGATATCGACATTATCACCTTTACCGGCGGCGTGCCGGTCGGGAAAATGATTGCTGAGAAGGCCGGGTACAAACGCACCGCGTTGGAATTGGGCGGAAATGACCCGCTGATTATTCTGAATGACCTGAGCGATGCCGATCTGGAAAAGGCGGCGACGATTGCGGTGGCCGGGGCGACAGGGAATTCAGGGCAGCGTTGCACGGCGATCAAACGGATTCTGGTGCAGGAAAGTGTGGCGGACCGGCTGGTTCCGCTGATCGTTGAGAAGGCGAAGAAGATCAAATTCGGCGATCCGCAGGATCCCGACACGCAATTGGGGTGTGTGGTCCACGCGCAGGCAGCCGAGGTGTTTGAAAACCGGGTGCTTGCGGCGGCAAAGGCCGGGGCAAAAGTCCTGTATCACCCGGAACGGCGCGGCGCGCTGCTGCCGCCCATCGTGGTCGACCACGTGCCCCATGATAGTGAGCTGGTGTGGGAAGAAACCTTCGGCCCGATCATCCCGATTGTGCGGGTGCCTGATGACGATGCCGAGGTGATGCGGATCTCCAACGCAACAGATTTCGGCCTGTCTTCAGGGGTTTGCACCAACGACCTGCACCGCGCGACGGCCTATATTCAGGGTCTGGACGTGGGCACGGTCAACATCTGGGAACAGCCCGGTTACCGGATCGAGATGTCGCCCTTCGGCGGCATCAAAGACAGCGGCAACGGCGTGAAAGAAGGCGTGCTGGAGGCGATGAAGTTCTTCACGAATGTGAAGACCTACTCGATGCCCTGGCCGGGGTGAGGGGGGCGCTGGTGGTGCGCTTGCCAGCCCGGGGGTGGCGATCTGACGGTAGTGCGGTGCACTTGGACGGTTGCGTGTTTCAGTCAAATCTGAAGAAGGCGGGACCTTCGCCAATCGCCAACCCGCTCGGACGGGCTGGCGAGCGCACCGTTTTTTTTGTTGCATAGGATTGGTGGGCGCGAACATCCACTTTTACGCAGTCTGCGAATTTTGCGACGACCCTTTCACAGGAAGGGTTTTCCACCGGTTTTCCTCAACCAAGTGCATCAAGCCCAGCAGGGAAGGTTCAACACCTTCGGTCCATTTAACCGAAATATTGAGCGGGATTTTCGGAGTAATGCTGTTCATTGACCCAAGCACAAACGCGTTCACTTCAAGGCCACTGTCCAGCTTCACTCCTTCCGAGAATCCAGTATTGCAAATGCCCGCACCAACTTCAGAGCATTTTATCTCGCTTCTCGAATTGTTTGTTAGTATTAAAAATTTCGCGACTGGTTCAAAATAGTGAGATGCTTCAACACGCAATCGAATCTCTTGATTTGAAATATTCTCAACCGAATAACTAAAGCGTTTCGACATTAACCTGAGACATATCCGGCGGCCTTAAAGTAGTTCCAGCATTCTACTGGGTCGTAGAGATCGCAGATTGCTCCGATTGCTTCGAAGACCTGGGTAAAGGACCTGGCCCCGATCCGTCGCAAATGGGCTTTCAGTTTAGAGAAGGCCTGCTCGATGGGATTCAGGTCGGGCGAGTACGGTGGCAGGTAAAGGAACCAGCAGCCGTGATTGCGTAAAGCCTGCGTCGCCTCCTTATTCCGGTGGGTTGCCAGGTTGTCGAGAATGACGACAGTGCCGGGGTTGATCTCGGGGACCAGCACTTCGCGGATGTAGGCCGCGAAGGCGGGGCCATCTATCGCTCCCTTGATGACCCAAGGTGCGATCAGCGCGCCTTGGGTCAGGCCCGCGATCAAGGTTTGGGTTCCCCAGCTTCCGAAGGGCGCATCCATCGTCAGGCGCTTACCGCGCTTGGCTCTGCCGCGTAGGCGCGTGAGGTTTGTCTTCACTGCGGTTTCGTCAATAAAGACAACGCGCTCAGGAAAGGTCGCAATGGCTGGCGAGCGGTATCTGAACCAGTCGGCCCGTTGCTGCCTTACCTTGGCGCGGCGGCGCTCGGTTGCGACCAGCGACTTTTTTTGTACGTGAAGCCGAGCCGGGACAGAAGGTTGGCGATGGAGGAGTGATGCACCCGCACACCCTCTGCATCGGCCAGCGCATTACGCAACTCAAAGAGCGTGATGTCAGGGTCTTGTGCGATCAACTCCTCAAAGAATTCCCGATGCGGAGCCAGCTTTCCCTTGCCGCGCGGCGGTCCCTGCCGGGCAGGTTCCGCATGACCCTTCATCCTCACCTGACGCGCCCACCGCGCGCCTGTGGCAGGCGACAGCTTCAACCGCAACGCCGCCGCGCGCCCGCTCAACCCTTCTTCAATGTATCTCTGAAACCGTATCCGAAGCGCAGATGGCAAAGGTGCTGACATGATCCATCCTCCCAAACAGGATGAATCACAGATCAGGTCTCAAGGGAATCCCTCGCGATTCAGGTTCAAGCCGAAACGCTTTAAGGTTTGAAAACCCAAGATGCTGTGGAGTGAAGGTGCTATTGCCCTGCGCAACGTTGACAACTTGAGAGATTGCCACTTCTAGCCCATGACTAAACAAATCGACATAAAGGTTCTGACTCATGATCGGCGGAATTGCAGAATCGTCAACACGTATCGGGATTATTTTGCATTGTCCATTTGTAGCTTTGAACAGCGCGTTCTGCCACTCAAGCTTAACCATATTGCTGTCTAAACTCCTATTTGAGACAAAAAAGAAAACGAAATCGGGAACCGTCAACCCGTCATTCATCTTGGCGATTATTCCATCACCAGGTTGAATTGACCAAGAATCGTAGAAGACATTTTCTCGCCCGAATATTTCGGCGAGTCTGAGCGCGATTGGCTCTACGATCGGTTTATCAGCAGAGGTGTGACTGAGAAAAACGGTAGTAGCCGATTGTGTTGAAAAACTCCGTTTTAGGGCCTGAACGATGATTTTTCTTTCCATGCAGCCCGATCCTAAATTTTTGGCGCGGGGGTCGGCCCAAATCGCCTACATGCGCTCACGCGCAGCCATGCGCTGTCTCGTGGTCAAAGCTTTCCGACTATTTCGCTTCATAGGTTTTCGCAAGAAATCCGCGACGCTCTGATTTCGGAGTTTTTCAACACAATCAGCCATTACCGTCCCCTCCGCCTAACATTCCCATCCCTTTGACCCGGCCTCCCCGCCGTGCTCCGCCCCTTGCCCTTCGTCGCAGCCTCACTCGCCGCTTCCACCGCTGCCTGTCTCGCCAGCGGATCATCTGCTACGGCCAGTTCCACCGCCTCCAACCGTTTCACCTCATCGCGCAGGCGCGCGGCTTCCTCAAATTCAAGGTTCTCGGCGGCTTTGCGCATGTCTGTCCTCAAACCCTCCAGCACGGTCGCCAGGTTCCCGCCCGCCATCGCCTTGTCGACCTTCACCGTCACGCGGCTTTGATCCGTGTCGCCTTTGTAAAGGCCCGCCAAAACATCCTCGACGTTCTTCTTCACGGTCATCGGCGTGATGCCGTGCGCCTCGTTATAGGCGATCTGTTTTTCGCGCCGTCGGTCGGTTTCGCGCAGGGCGCGCTCCATGGATCCGGTGATCCGGTCGGCGTACATGATGACCCGCCCGTCGACGTTGCGCGCCGCCCGTCCGATGGTCTGCACCAGCGAGGTTTCGGAGCGCAAAAACCCCTCCTTATCCGCATCAAGAATGGCGACCAGCCCGCATTCGGGGATGTCGAGGCCTTCGCGCAGCAGGTTGATCCCGATAAGAACATCGAACGCGCCAAGGCGTAAATCACGCAGGATTTCAATGCGTTTCAGCGTATCGATGTCGCTGTGCATGTAACGGACTTTGATGCCCTGTTCGTGCATGTATTCGGTCAGGTCTTCGGCCATGCGTTTGGTCAGCGTGGTGACAAGCGTGCGCATGCCGGCCTCGGTCACGCGGCGCACTTCGTCCAGCAGGTCGTCAACCTGCATGCCGACGGGGCGGATTTCGACCATCGGGTCCAGCAGGCCGGTGGGGCGGATGACCTGTTCGGTGAAGACGCCGCCGGATTGTTCCAGCTCCCACGCTTGCGGGGTGGCCGAAACGAAGACCGATTGCGGGCGCATGGCGTCCCATTCCTCGAACTTCAGGGGGCGGTTGTCCATGCAGGAGGGCAGGCGGAAGCCATGTTCGGCCAGCGTGAATTTGCGCCGATAGTCGCCTTTGTACATGCCGCCGATCTGGGGCACCGAGACGTGGGATTCATCGGCAAAGACAATCGCATTGTCGGGGATGAATTCAAACAGGGTAGGGGGCGGTTCGCCCGGCGCGCGGCCAGTCAGATAGCGCGAGTAATTCTCGATCCCGTTGCAGACGCCGGTCGCCTCCAGCATTTCCAGATCGAAATTTGTGCGCTGTTCCAGGCGCTGCGCTTCCAGCAGTTTGCCTTCGTCAACCAATTGCGCCAGACGGGTTTTCAATTCCGCTTTAATTGATTTGATCGCCTGTTGCATTGTCGATTTTGGCGTCACGTAATGCGAATTGGCATAGACGCGGATTTTTTCGAAGGTATCGGTTTTTTCGCCCGTCAGCGGATCGAATTCGGTGATGGATTCCAACTCCTCGCCAAAGAATGACAACTTCCATGCCCGGTCTTCCAGGTGTGCGGGGAAGATCTCCAGCGAGTCTCCACGCACCCGGAATGACCCACGTTGAAACGCCTGATCGTTGCGCTTGTATTGCTGGGCGACCAGATCGGCCATCACGGTCCGTTGGTCATAGGAATTGCCTACAACCAGATCCTGGGTCATCGCGCCATATGTCTCGACCGAGCCAATGCCGTAAATACAACTGACTGAGGCGACGATCACCACGTCATCGCGTTCCAGCAACGCCCGCGTTGCCGAATGGCGCATGCGGTCGATCTGATCGTTAATCTGGCTTTCTTTTTCGATGTAGGTGTCGGATCGGGCGACGTAGGCCTCGGGCTGGTAGTAATCATAGAAACTGACGAAATATTCGACGGCGTTGTCGGGGAAGAGGCCCTTCATCTCTCCGTACAGCTGGGCGGCCAGTGTCTTGTTCGGGGCCAGAATGATGGCGGGGCGCTGGGTCTGCTCGATCACCTTGGCCATGGTATAGGTCTTGCCGGTGCCGGTTGCGCCCAGCAGTACCTGGTTCTGTTCACCCTCTTTCACGCCCGCTGCCAGTTCGGCAATTGCCGTCGGCTGGTCACCCGCGGGTTCGAATTCTGAATGCATGACCAGCGGGATGCCACCCATCAGCTTGCCGCGTTCGTGCACGTCCGCGGACGGCGCGTTGGCAAGGACCGGCATGTTTTCGGGCGATGTGTTCGACATGGTTTCCCCCCTGACAGACCCCTACAGGTGTTCCCTTTTCGCCCTCAGATCAAGGGTGCCGGGGTTTTCAACTGACATGGCGGCGTTAGGGTCGGAGGGATGAGGGTGCTTTGGATCATTCTGGCCGCGATTTTTGCGGCAAATGTGGCGCATGCAGATGTCAGCCCGCCGCGGCCCGTCGCGCCGGACCATGGCGGTACGGCGGTTGTCGTAACCGGCCCGGTCGAGGTTGTGTTCGATTGGTCCGAAGACAATTGCTATGTCGCGCAGATCCCGGATCTGCCCGTGCGCGCCTTCCGGGATGGTGACGATCAAGTGAACCTGATCCTGTCGCACACGGCGGCCCACCGGATGCGGGGGCCGGATTTCGGGTCGCTGGTGCTGGACTGCGCGCCGGTGTCCGGGTCGCGCAAATTGCCGGACCCGGAAAGCTATGCGGATCAGGAATGGATCGCCGCGGTTTATTCCGAAGATGGTCAGACCGTGCACGCACTGATCCACAATGAATTTCAGGGGAACTGGAAAAGTCATGAGGTTTGCGCGACGCGCGACTATTTCAAATGCTGGATGAACAGTATCACCTATGCGCGGTCTGACGACGGCGGCGCGACCTATGTCGCCCTGGATCCGCCGGATCACCTGGTGGCCAGCCTGCCGGACCGGTATCACCCGGATGAAGGCATCTATGGCCTGTTTTCCCCGTCGAATATCATCAAGCGCGACGGGTATTATTATGCCTATCTCAAGGCGCAGACCTATCCGCTGGAATTGCAGCACGTTTGCCTGATGCGCACGCAGGCGCTGGACGACCCGAAAAGTTGGCGTTTCTGGGATGGGCGCGCCTTTGAGGGCGTGTTTGTCGACCCCTATCGCGACGACCCGAACGTGGTCGAGCGGACCCCGAATTGTGCGCCAATCGCGCTGCCCCAGATCGCCGAGATGTACGAAGGTATCACGTGGAATACCCATCTTGGGAAATTCGTGCTGGTCGGGACCAGCAGCGATCCGACGCAAGAGCCGAACCTGTTCGGGTTCTATTATGCGTTTTCTGACGACCTGATCACCTGGAGCCATCGCCAGCCGCTGCTGCATGCGCGCCTTCCGTGGCGGTCGGATGGAAGCCAGACCAACTATGCCTATCCCACACTCATCGATCACCAAAGCCCTAGCCGGAACTTCGAAACGACCGGCGCGACTGGTTATCTTTATCTAACGCGCAACAACGCAGGGCATGGATCGCTGGACCGCGACCTGCTACGATTTCCCGTGGAATTTCGCCAACCCAACAGAGGTGAGGCTTGCGAAGCCCCCCCGAATTGCCGATATATCGCGCATTCCATCGGAGGTCGCCATGCGCGCACGCATCTACCAACCCGCCCGCACCGCCATGTCGTCGGGCACGGCCCGGACCCGCCACTGGGTCCTTGAATTCTCGGCCGATCAGGCGCGCCGGGTTGATCCGCTGATGGGGTGGACGTCGTCCGACGACACACAGACGCAGGTGAAGCTTACGTTCGAAACCAAGGCCATGGCCGTCGATTATGCTGAAGCCCACGGGATCGACGCTGTGGTCAGCGAACCCAAAATGCGCAAACCCAATATTCGCCCGGGCGGTTATGGCGACAATTTCGCCACCAACCGGCGCGGGGCGTGGACGCATTGACGCCCTGCCAGCTTCCCCTGCCGCACGACACCGAAGATTTCCAATTTTTCATTGAATGGAGGACGCCATGCGTCTGCTGACCGGAACGATTATTGCCCTTACACTCACCGCCCAGTCGGGCCTGGCCGCGCCTGCAACGCAGGCCGAGGCCGATCGCCTGACCGATCTGTTTCAGACCTATCTTGGGGAGTTGCCCGGGGCCGTCACTGTGACGCCGCAGGGTAAATCCTATGCGCTGTCCGTCGACCCAAACGCCTATGTATCGCTGATCCCGGATGACGATATTGCCGATTTCCTGAATTCGATCGAGGTGGATGCGTTCGACATGCATTTGACCGATCTGGGCGATGGCAAATGGCGCGTCACGGAAGATGAATCCTGGCGACTGGCCTTTGAGATTGCCGATATGATGGACTTCAGTGTCACCATGGACCGTGTGGTGTTCGATGGTATCTGGGATCAGGACCTGCTGGCGTTTCAAAGCTTCACCAGTTCGATTGACGGGCTAACGACCGCAAATCGGATGGTGGGCCCCGATGGCGAAGTGATGCAGGATGATGTGCAATCCTATGCCTCCATTCGCTATGCAGGTACGTCGCAGCGTGGCGCAAACGGCGGCGTCGATGCCAACTACTCCAGCGAGGTTTCCGGAATGCGGCAAACCACGTTGGTCCAAGAGTTCGGGGAACCGATCTCGATCGTCATCTCGGCCGAGAAATACGCCACCGACTCGACCACAACCGGCTTTCAGATAGCGCCGCTATTGGCGATGGTCGCGCAAGGGGTCGAGGTGATTGAATCTGGCGATCCCACCGCGCTGGACCTGGTTGGCCTGCAAGAGGACGCGCGCGGACACCTTCGGGACTTCCTGCCAATATTCGAGAACGTCGAGGCGACGTTCGACCTGGACAACCTGGCTGTAGAGTCGCCCTTCGGCGGTGGTTCGATTGATGGGATGTCGGGGACGATTGATGTCAACGGATTGGTGGATGAAGGCAAATACAACATTGCTTTGGCGCTGTCGGGGCTGGCTGTCAGCAGCGATGCGATTCCGCCGTTCTTTGAACCGCTTATCCCCAGTGACCTGTCGCTGGACCTGCGCGCAAATCGGTTCAATCTGAACGCGCCGGCCCGGACGCTGATCGACAATTTCGACTTTTTGACGGCGGATGTGATCGACCAGATGGTGCTGTTCCAGACCATCCCGCAGCTGTTGCCAACCGGATTGGTCGGTATTGATGTCGGACCCAGCAATGTCACCGCGCCGGCCTATACGCTCGACATGGAGGGGGGCGGCACTGTGGGCCTGACCGGCATGTCGCAGGGCACGGCCCGCTTTAGTCTGGAAGGGATCGACCGGCTGATTCAGGCGATCAACGCGATGCCGCCTGAAATGTCCGGTCAGGCGCTTGGCCCATTGGGTCTGGCGCAGGGGCTGGCCCGGCAGGGTGACGCCGGTGCCCTGTTCTGGGATATCGAATTCAACATGCCTAGATCGCTGAAGGTCAACGGAAACGAGATGATGCCGCAATAGGCGACGGGTCTTGCGCGCCAGACATCTTGGCTATTTGCTCGGATCACCAGATGCCCACGCGACCCCGTCTCCACGATCCATGGTTGCCATTTGAGCCATATCCGCATCGTCGATGGCGAAGGAAAACAAATCGATGTTCTGGCGCATTCGGTCAGGGTTCAGGCTTTTGGGGAGTACCGCGTATCCATTTTGCACACCCCAGCGGAGCAATAGTTGAGCCTCTGACACGTTGTATTTTGCGGCCATATCCTGAAACGCTGCACCATCAGCCTTCATTTCATCGGTCTTTGCGCTGTCCTGACCTTCCTCAACTCGCCACGTCGAAAGCGGTACAAGGCTGCTGTAGGCAATCGGTGCGATGCCGTTTTTGAACATGTAAGCAATCAGGTCCGGCTTTTGTGACCATGGGTGCAGTTCGATCTGGTTTGCGTCGGGCATCGGCAGCCCGGCTGCCTTGATCTCGTCCAGATGCTGTTGGTTGAAGTTGCTGACCCCAACGGATCGGGCTTTGCCGCTTTTCTGGATTTCCAGCAAGGCACGCCACTGTTCAACCCTCATGTCGCCGCCGTATGGGGCGTGGATCAAATAGAGATCAACGTAGTCCAATCCCAACCGAGCAAGACTTGCGTCGCATTCTGCGATTGTTTGCGCGCCTGTCTTGGGCGCATCACCCCAAGCCGGATTGCCCGGCCAAAGTTTGGCGGTCACAAACAGGTCTTCCCGACCAATGCCCGCGCTTTGCAGTCCCTTGTTGATGCCTGAACCGACTGCCACCTCATTTTGATACCCTGAGGCCGTATCGATATGCCGATACCCGGCTTCGATGGCGGCGCTGATCGCCGTTTCGGCCTCTTCGTTGGAAATAAGGTATGTGCGGATTGTGTTGAAAAACTCCGAAATCAGAGCGTCGCGGATTTCTTGCGAAAACCTATGAAGCGAAATAGTCGGAAAGCTTTGACCACGAGACAGCGCATGGCTGCGCGTGAGCGCATGTAGGCGATTTGGGCCGACCCCCGCGCCAAAAATTTAGGATCGGGCTGCATGGAAAGAAAAATCATCGTTCAGGCCCTAAAACGGAGTTTTTCAACACAATCGGCCGAACCCAACTGCCGGGATTACGGTGGTGGCATTCAGGGCGAAGGTGGGTTGCGTGGCTGACATAAGGGCACTCCGATCGGTGACTTGGCTGGGAGGAACCTAGGCATTTGGGTATGCAAGGTCCTGCCAATTTCTCCGACAGATTTGTCAATTCCTCCGAATGGCGCGTTTTTTGCGTGATTACTGGTTCTGGCTTCGTTAGGCATGAAACCCAAGGAGGGCATCATGTCATTCGAGCGATTGCAAAGCCTGGCGGAACGCTACATCGAGCAAATTGCTGATGTTACGGCAAAACCTCTGCCTTCCTTGCATGTGCTTCGCCAGGAGGATGTCAGTGCGTTCGAGGCCGTGATCTATAATCCTGTGATTTGTCTGATCCTACGGGGACGCAAAGAAACACGCATTGGCACACAATCCGTGTCGCTTGGTCAGGGCGACGCCCTATTGGTCAGCCATGATCTGCCTGTGGTCGCCAAAATCACCGAGGCCAGCCCGCAAGCGCCCTATCTCGCGCTTATCCTCGCCTTGGATATTGGCATCATTCGCAGCCTCTATGAACAAGTCGGCGAGGCCGTTTCAGAAGTCGCGAGCGCGAAGTCGCTTGCGGCCAGTGTGGCCGACCCAACTTGGCTGGCGCCCTTGGAACGATACCTCAAGTTGATGGATAATCCGCTGGAAGCGCAAGTCCTCGGGCCGCTGATCTTGAAGGAAATCCACTTTCAGCTGCTGATGTCCCCAATCGGCGGCATGCTCAGAAATCTCCTCTCGGTTGACAGCCATGCCAGCCGGATTGCCAAGGCTATCTTGCGGATCAGGGCAAGTTTCCGCGAACCGTTGATCGTGGCGGACCTGGCTGAGCTTGCGGGCATGAGCCAATCTTCGTTTCACGAGCATTTCAAATCGGTCACCGGCACCACGCCGCTTCAATACCAAAAGGACTTGCGGATGATCGAAGCGCGAAATCTTCTGGCGAGTGGTGCGCGCTCGGTTTCTGTCGCGGGTTTTGAAGTCGGATACGAAAGCCCCACGCATTTCAGTCGCGACTATTCCCGCAAATTTGGTTGCTCGCCAAAGCATCACCTCGCGCGGGCCCAATAGGCCACCGCCCCCCCGAAAAAAGGATCACCCTATGACCGCGGAATTTCTGTTTATCACGTTCACTCTGTTTCTGGCGGGCATGATCGCCGTTCCGCTGGCCTCACGCTTTGGGCTTGGGTCGGTGCTTGGATATCTGATCGCCGGCATCGCGATCGGGCCAGTGCTGCACTGGGCCGGGGTCGATGTTGTGGCGTTGCAGCATTTCACCGAATTTGGCGTGGTGATGATGCTGTTCCTAATCGGGCTGGAGATGCAGCCCAAGGTGCTGTGGGCCATGCGCGCGCGGATCTTTGTCATGGGTGGATTGCAGGTCGGGCTGACGACTGTTGGCGTGATGGCGGTGGCGATGTTGTTTGGGCAAGTCTGGACGGTTGCCCTTGCGATTGGTCTCATTTTTGCGCTGTCTTCAACAGCAATCGTGACGCAGACGCTGAACGAAAAAGGGTTGATGCGCAGCGATGGCGGGCAAGCCAGCTTTTCGGTCCTGCTGTTTCAGGATATTGCGGTGATCCCCATGCTGGCGCTTATCCCGCTGTTGGCGTTGCCTGAGCTGACCGAGGTGCTGCATCACGGCGATGATCACGGAGGCGGACACGGTGACACCGGCTTGAACCTGAGCCTTGTTGAAGGGCTGTCGGGCTGGCAAACCGCCTTGGTGACGCTGGCAGCCGTGGGGCTGGTCATTGTGGTCGGGCGCTATCTGACCGGTCCGGTGTTCCGCTATGTCGCCGCCGCGCGCCTGCGTGAACTGTTTGTCAGCACTGCCTTGATGATGGTGGTCGGCATTGCGCTTTTGATGACTATCGTGGGGCTGTCTCCTGCGCTTGGGACGTTTCTGGCCGGTGTGGTGATGGCCAACAGCGAATACCGGCATGAGCTTGAGAGCGATATTGCTCCGTTCAAGGGGATTTTCCTGGGCGTATTTTTTATCACCGTTGGCGCCAGCATCGATTTCGCCCTGCTTGGCGAAAATCTTGCGTTGATTGTCGCGCTGACCCTTGGGCTGATCGCGCTCAAAGCTGCCGTGATGTTTGGGCTTGGCCATGTCTTCAAGCTGAGTGGGGGGGATAAGTGGCTATTTGCCCTTGGCCTGGCCCAAGCGGGTGAGTTTGGCTTTGTTTTGGTGTCCTTCACCGTTGCCAACGCAGTCGTTCCCGGGCCGATTGCGGACCTCTTGCTGCTGGTTGTCGCGCTTTCCATGTTGCTCACACCTGCGCTTTTCATTTGCTACGACAAGCTTATCGCGCCGCGATATTCACGTCAGCAGGCGCAGGATGCCGATGAAATCACGTCTGACGCAAAGATCATTATTGCGGGGCACGGTCGTTTTGGCGGCATTGTGAACCGTGCGCTTCAAGCGGCTGACTATGAAACCACGGTGATCGACTACAGCAACGAACAGCTTGCCATGCTTCGTCGGTTCGGTCTCAGCGCCTATTACGGCGATGCAACCCGTCCTGATCTGCTGCACGCCGCGGGGATCGACGACGCCAAGGTTCTGGTCATCGCCATCGACAACAAGGAGGCCGCAACCGAACTCGCCCGCTACATGCATGAACATCACCCAAAGGTGCATGTCGTTGCCCGCGCTATTGACCGCTGGCATGTTTATGATCTTTGGGCTGCGGGATGTCGTGATATCATTCGGGAAACCTACGACAGTTCGATCCGCGCGGCGCGCTCGGTTTTCGAAGCTATTGGCCATCCGCGCAGTCAGGCCGAGAAACTGATCGGCGTCTTCGAAGAATATGATCGCAAGACGATGGTGGAAACGGCACAGGCGTTCATCCAAAGTGACGATCCCCACAGCGAAAATAGCGCATACTCCCAATTGGTCCGTGACAACCTGGAATTATGGGAGGCTGATCTGAAAGTAAAAATGCAGGATGCACGCGGAGGAGAGTGAATGTCAGGAATGTTGCGAAGTGGGGTGACTTGTCTTGCGGACACGAACGTCTGAACTGAACAGCGTTTGAGACCCTGGATGGTTCGAGATTCTGCAGGACTGTTCAATGCCCGCTTCGACCGGCGTTTCGCACACTTACACCTTGATCGCTATGCAACCGAAGATCGCAGCTGCCATACCAAAACCGATCCGAAAGTAATGGATTGTTAGCCATTGGTTCAGCTTGGCCGCGCCCGCCGCTTCATCCATGGTCCCACTTGCAAAAGCAGTGTTCGTCGGAACGAAGAATGCGAACGTCAGGATTGCGACAACCACGATGCAAGCTGTGCTCAGCAGCCAATAAATCAAACTCGGGCTGCCCCACGATAACCAGACTGAGCCAATCACGCCAATCAAGGTCGGCATAAAAATCAGGGGGATTGATCTGGATACGAACTGGTTGTTTGCAGCGAACCAATCGAGGAACTCTTTGGTTGGAAGGCTGCGCCAGTATCCTCCGAGCGTTACGCCAATGCTCAGCATGACGCCCGCAAAGCCTGCGGCGCCACAGATGGCGAGAATTTTGAACGCTGCCTTGATCATGATCCGGCCCCCTTGTCTTTCGTGCTGAACCACATCCGCCAGATCAGCCCGTCTTTCTTGATGAAGTGGTGATAAAGCGCGGCCCCCGCGTGAAGCGCGAACAGCGCCAACATCAGTCTTGCCCCCAGGCCGTGTGGCCCGCGCGGAAGAAACGCGGAAAAATCAGGCAAAGGCCCTGCCTCTGCACCAAACAGAATGCCGATCGCACCCGAAATCGCGAGGGTTCCGATCCCGCTCGCCACCATTCCAAGGATGACAACATAGAACAGCACGTGGATCGCCTTGGCAGTAAAGGTCTGCCAGGCTGGATCACCGGCCACAGGTTTCGGTTTCTGATCGACCTGCCACCACCAAAACAGCCGCAACAGCGTCAACAGCAGGATCACGACACCAAGCGGGACGTGAAACATCAAGATGGCTTCCTTGGCGGCGCTGTCGGTCATCGATGCTGCCCTGAAACCGGACCCCAGCATGGCAAGGATGAAGATGGCGCTGAGCCAATGAATGGTGACCGCAACGGACCCATATTTGGTTTGCGTGCTTTTCATGTGAAATTTCTCCGCTTATAACGTGCCTACTTGCCCGTAAGTGCCGCGCGATAAGCAACGTTGATGAGGTAGCCGCCGAGAAATTCGTCGCGCGTCAGAAACGCATCGTCATCCGTGTCGGCGCGGCGGAAATCCGAAACCATCGATTTGTGATATTCACGCCGCGTGATGTCGCCGTCGCCGTCATGATCCCACACCGCAAAGACGATCTTCTGCGCAGTTTCATAGGCGCGCTGCTGGCCCACATCTTCCGCGATGAAGTTGAATCCAAAGTCCCAATCAGTGAATTCTTTCAGGTCAACTGAGCCGTTGTTGTCCTCGTCCATGGACACGAAGATTTCATTTCCGAAACTGACAAATTCGCCCATATCGGCGCCGCCGGTCGGGCTGATTTCCATTGATCCGAATATGATTTCTGCAAGTTCGCGCCCCGGTGTCATCTCGTCCGATCTGGCCATGGTCGTGGCTGAGCACGCAAGAATTAGCGCGCAGGTTGTTGCTAGCTTTTTCATTTCTACGCTCCATCCGGTTCTTTTTGCATAGCATGCTATGTACTATTACATAGTAAGCTATGCAATGCTAGAATTCACCATGGATTTTGATCGCAAGACCTCGGCGGGATACCTCGTGAACTATATGGCCCGGCTCTTTGCCGAAGGGTTGCGTAAGCGTATCGCGCCGCTTGGCATCGTTCCCGGCCAGTTCCCCGCGCTTTTGGCGCTGTGGGAGCGTGATGGGCTGACCCAGAAAGAACTCCTCGAACAAGTGGCTATCGAGCAGGCGACGCTTGCGAATACGCTTGCACGGATGGAGCGTGACGATCTGATTGTCCGCAAGGAACATCCCGCTGACGCAAGGGCGCGCACAATCCACCTGACTGAAAAGGCGCGGTCAATTCGTGATGCGGCATATGAGGCGGCTGAGAAGACAAATGCGGAAGCGCTGGACGGGCTTACTGCTGCCGAGCGTCAAGAATTTCTGAATCTCATGCAAAGGACCATCAGATCCCTGCAAGCGGATGATAGTTCCTGAATTCTGCTGGCTAAAGCGTTTCGGCTTGAACCTGAATCGCGAGGGATTCCCTTGAGACCTGATCTGTGATTCATCCTGTTTGGGAGGATGGATCATGTCAGCACCTTTGCCATCTGCGCTTCGGATACGGTTTCAGAGATACATTGAAGAAGGGTTGAGCGGGCGCGCGGCGGCGTTGCGGTTGAAGCTGTCGCCTGCCACAGGCGCGCGGTGGGCGCGTCAGGTGAGGATGAAGGGTCATGCGGAACCTGCCCGGCAGGGACCGCCGCGCGGCAAGGGAAAGCTGGCTCCGCATCGGGAATTCTTTGAGGAGTTGATCGCACAAGACCCTGACATCACGCTCTTTGAGTTGCGTAATGCGCTGGCCGATGCAGAGGGTGTGCGGGTGCATCACTCCTCCATCGCCAACCTTCTGTCCCGGCTCGGCTTCACGTACAAAAAAAGTCGCTGGTCGCAACCGAGCGCCGCCGCGCCAAGGTAAGGCAGCAACGGGCCGACTGGTTCAGATACCGCTCGCCAGCCATTGCGACCTTTCCTGAGCGCGTTGTCTTTATTGACGAAACCGCAGTGAAGACAAACCTCACGCGCCTACGCGGCAGAGCCAAGCGCGGTAAGCGCCTGACGATGGATGCGCCCTTCGGAAGCTGGGGAACCCAAACCTTGATCGCGGGCCTGACCCAAGGCGCGCTGATCGCACCTTGGGTCATCAAGGGAGCGATAGATGGCCCCGCCTTCGCGGCCTACATCCGCGAAGTGCTGGTCCCCGAGATCAACCCCGGCACTGTCGTCATTCTCGACAACCTGGCAACCCACCGGAATAAGGAGGCGACGCAGGCTTTACGCAATCACGGCTGCTGGTTCCTTTACCTGCCACCGTACTCGCCCGACCTGAATCCCATCGAGCAGGCCTTCTCTAAACTGAAAGCCCATTTGCGACGGATCGGGGCCAGGTCCTTTACCCAGGTCTTCGAAGCAATCGGAGCAATCTGCGATCTCTACGACCCAGTAGAATGCTGGAACTACTTTAAGGCCGCCGGATATGTCTCAGGTTAATGTCGAAACGCTTTAGGACGAGCGACCAGCGCCTAGGCGGCCACAGACTCGCCCGGTGGTTCCTTGGCCCCTGTCATAAATGCGACGGCGTCTGACATTGAGTATTCCTTGGGATCAATAATGCAGAGCCTTTTGCCGAGACGGTGAATGTGTATCCTGTCGGCAACCTCAAAGACGTGCGGCATGTTGTGACTGATCAGAATGATCGGAATACCGCGCGATCTGACATCCTGGATCAACTCCAGAACCCGCCGGCTTTCTTTCACGCCAAGGGCAGCAGTTGGTTCGTCGAGGATGATCACGCGTGAGCCGAACGCGGCGGCGCGGGCCACTGCCACACCCTGACGCTGACCGCCCGATAAGGTTTCGACGGTCTGATTAATGTTCTGGATTGTCATCAGGCCGAGTTCGGAGAGTTTTTCGCGGGCAAATTTCTCCATCGCCGAGCGGTCAAGCTGACGAAGCACCTTGCCCATGAAACCGGATTTGCGGATCTCGCGCCCCATGAACATATTGTCGGCAATGCTGAGGGCCGGGCTGACCGCCAAGGTCTGATAAACAGTCTCGATACCGACTTCGCGCGCGTCGATCGGCGATGAAAAATTTACCTGCTCACCGTTCAGATAAACCTGCCCTTCGTCGGGTGTCACGGCCCCGCAGAGCGCCTTGATCAGGGTAGACTTGCCGGCCCCGTTGTCCCCAATGACGGCGAGGATTTCATCAGGTCGAAGTTCAAAGTCACAATGATCAAGCGCGACCACACGGCCATAGCGTTTGACAAGATTGCGCGCCGATAGAATGGGCTCTGTGCTCATGCCGAAACCTTTCTGATCCACTGATCGACTGTTACCGCGCCAATGATCAGCACCCCGATAAGCAGGAACGTCCACTGCGCATCAGCGCCAGCCATGCGTAGCCCCATCTCGAACACACCAACGATCAGCGCCCCAAGGAACATGCCGATAATCGATCCGCGGCCACCGAAGAGAGAGATTCCGCCAATCACAACGGCGGTAATGGATTGGATATTGCCTTGCACCCCGGTTGACGCCCCCGGAGAAATCGCACCGAACCGACCGATCGCAACCCAGGCAGCAACGCCGCAGAGCAATCCGGCGATGGTGTAAACCTGTAGAATTGTATTCTTGGTGTTCACACCTGCGAGTTCTGCGGCCTCTGGATCGTCACCCACCGCGTAAACATGGCGCCCCCAGGCCGTATTGCTCAGGATGTAGGAAAAGACCAAAACGAGCGCCAGAAAAGCAATCACGCCATAGGTTACTCGGGCGTCGCCAATCCTGAAAATCTGTCCCCAGAAATGGAGTGCAGGCGCCTGTTCGGCGATGTCCTGACTGCGGATCGTTTCATTTCGTGAATAGATGAAGTTTGCCGCCAGAATGATCTGCCAGGTTCCCAGCGTCACAATGAAGGGCGGCAGTCGCAGGCGCGATACCATCCAGCCATTGCAAAACCCCATGAACGCGCCAGCAGCCAGGCCGATGACGATGGTGAATTCTGCCGGAATTCCATAACGGAAACTGAACTGCCCCATGATGACAGACGTGAAAACCAGCATCGCGCCAACAGACAGGTCGATGCCGGCTGTCAGGATTATCAGCCCCTGCGCAATCCCCAATATCCCCACAATACCAACCTGTTGGAGGATCACCGACAGTGTATTGACCCGGTAGAAATTCGGGTTGATCAGGCCGAAAACGATGATTGCGACAATCATGACGACAAGCGGGACCAGGAAGGGGTACTTGTGCAGGCTGTCGTGCAGGAACTTGACCGGACCTTTTTCATGATCGTCAAAATCGGCGACCTGCTCTGGCGTTTCAGATTTCACGGCCTGTTCGAAATCGTCTTTGTCGGCTACCACTGTCATCCCCCCGGAGTCTCCCGCGCGAAATTGCGGGTGAAAAAAAGGGGGCGGGCCCAATGCTCGCCCCCTTCAATGTCAGTGTTGTTTTAGACGTGTCCGCAGGTCAACCCCAGCAGAGCTCAAGTCCCTCAGCGACACTAATCGACGGCACGCCATCTACGGGCTTGTCCGTAATCAGCGCCACGCCGGTGTCAAAGAAGTTCTTGCCCGGCGTTGCTTCTGGCAGGGTGCCGTCTTCGGCGAACTTGGCAATCGCCTCGACGCCGAGTGCGGCCATCAACAGCGGATACTGCTGCGAAGTCGCATCAATGATGCCAGCAGCAACATCCTGAACACCCGGGCAACCACCATCGACACCTGTGATGATGACATCATCGGGATCGGTGCCCATCGCCTTCATTGCTTCCCAGGCGCCCGAAGCGGCAGGTTCATTGATTGCGTAGACCACGTTGATATCGGGGTCGATCGCAAGAAGGTTTTCCATGGCTTTGCGGCCACCTTCAGGGTTGCCCTCGCTGACGTCGTTGCCAACGATCCGAGGATCGTCTTCGTCGCCCCAGCGGTTTGGATCGTTCAGCTCAATACCAAAGCCATCCATGAAGCCCTGGTTGCGCAGCACGCCGACCGTTGGTTGTGCCGGGTTGATGTTCAGCCCGGCAATTTTGGCGTTCGCTGCGGCTTCTTCGCCCATCGTCGCACGCGCCCAGGCACCTGCCAGTCGACCGGCCTCAAAATTGTCGGTGGCAAAGGTCATGTCTGCGGTGTCAATCGGATCGAATGGCGTGTCGAGTGCGATGACCAGCAATCCTGCTTCGCGCGCACTCTCTACGGCCGAGATGAGTGAGTCCGGGATGGACGGTGTGATCAGAATTCCGCCCGCACCGTTGGCCACGCAGGTTTCGATCGCCGCAATCTGAGCTTCGAAATCGGTGTCGAATGCACCCGAAAACGTTGACAGTTCAACGCCAAGTTCTTCGGCCTTGGCCTGAGCACCTTCGCGCATCTTCACGAAGAATGGATTGGTCTCCGTCTTTGTGATCAGGCAAGCGCCCGTTGAATGGCTTGCCGCAAATGCGGCACTGGACGCCGAGATCGCCATGGCTGCAAGTGACGCTCCTACAAGTAACTTCTTCATGAAGTCTCCTCCCATTAACTTCGTTTCCAATCGTTTCCGGACATCATTTCCGATCCAGAACTTTCCCACGGTAGGGTGCAGCAGATTGGGATGTCAATAAGTAAACAAAGTTGACTAATAAATTGACAAGTGCCGAGGGCCTAGTCATTTTTGGTGAGATGACCTTGCAGGAACATTCAGATCGTCGTTCAGACATCGCCGTTCGCGACCCCGAGGGCGGCGCAAACCAGACCGGTCTGCGTGATCAGAATGCGCGGCTGATCCTGTCCTACATCCGCCGCCATGGGGAAATGGCCAGCGCTGAGATTGCGCGCCGGTCTGGTCTTTCGGCGCAGACCGTTTCGAATATTGTCAGATCGCTGGAGGCCGATGACCTTGTCCTGCGCGGTAAATCTGTGAAGGGCGGGGTTGGCAAACCTTCGACGCCGGTCGCGCTGAACCCTTCCGGCGTCTATGCACTGGGTCTGAGTATTGGGCGACGCTCAATGGAAGCGGTTTTGATTGATTTTCGTGGCGAAGTTGTCGAGCGCCGCCGCCAGGCATACTCTTTCCCGACACCGAAAAATGTTCGCAAATTCCTGAGGCGCTCGATGACGTACTTTCAGGAAACGCATCCAGATGCCTGGAAAAAGGTGACCGACATTGGTGTCGCCTCTCCCTATTGGCTGTGGGATTGGTCCGACGTTTCCAATGCGCCGACCGAACGAATGCTTCAGTGGAAAGATGTCAGTGTCGCCGACATTGTGGCCGAGGAGTCAAAGCGCCGTGTCGTCTTCGAAAACGATGCGACGTCTGCGTGTGTCGCCGAGCATATGATCGGAAAGGGCGGCCAGTTCTCCGAATTCCTGTACATTTTTGTGGGTTCGTTTGTCGGGGGCGGCGTGGTGCTTGGCGGAAAAGTCTTCACCGGCAGATCGGGGAATTCCGGTGCGCTGGGACCATTGCCCGTTCCAGACGGCCAAGGTGGCGTGACGCAGCTGTTGAATGTTGCATCACTGAACGTTCTGGAAGGGCAATTGACGGCAGCGGGCTGGCCGGCCGATGTACTTCGTTCAGATCCAAAAGATTGGTCGGGGTTCGAGCCGCACCTGACAACCTGGATCGACAAGGCCGCCGACGCATTGGCCACCGCCATAACCGCTGCGGCGTCGGTCATCGACATCGAAGCGGCAATCATGGATGGCGCGTTTCCACAGGGCGTTCGGCAGCGGCTTGTCGAACGAACGTCCGCACGGCTTGAAGAAAGCGATCTGGCCGGGTTGGCACCGCTTGTGGTCCTGGAAGCATCCATTGGCAGATCTGCACGTTCGATGGGGGCCGCGCTGCTTCCGATCCGGGCGAACTACTTCCTTGCTTAAACCAACAAATGAAAACGAAGCCGGAGATTGAAATGCAAGCGGGCACTGACAGATTGAACCAGAAACTGGATCGCATTCGCAGCGGAGATTATCAGCCGCAGGACTTTGTGATTGCGGACGCCAAAGATGGGGACATGGGCGGCGGTGCCGGTGCAACCGGGATCGACCCCGTTACGGGCATGGCGTTCCCGGCCTCGGTCTACCGCAGCGCAATGAAAGATATGGTTGCCTCAGGACTGGTGGATATCATGCTGATGTCGCTGTCGTCTGCCGAGGCGCTCACCTCGGACGGAGTGTTTTCTGCAAGCGATGTGACGCCGGCGGTGCGGTTGAACGAAGGCACGGATATCTGGGGCCATCGAGGTGCGAATTACCGCAATGAACAGGCCCGGCCGTTTCGCACCGCCCGTATCGACCGCGCGCGCGCGTTGTGTGACCTGGGCCTATATGCGGTGACGTTTTACAATGACGTTGACCGGGATATTGCCGCCCTCGACGTCTATGGTGCGTTTCGCGATCAAGCCAGCGAAGCCGGAATGCGGCATTTCCTGGAGGTGTTTAACCCGGCAATGCCGATCGACACCGCTGGCGAAGAAATCGGGATTTACATCAATGATGCCATCGTGCGCTGTCTTGCCGGTGTGGCGAAATCCGAACGACCGTTGTTCCTGAAAATCCAGTATAACGGCGCGCGCGCCATGGCCGAACTTGCGGCGTTCGACCCCGAAAACCTGACCGTTGGCATTCTGGGCGGCGGCGCCGGAACAACCCGCGATACCTTCGAACTGATCAGCCAGGCCGAGCGGTTCGGCGCGCGTGTGGCCCTGTTTGGGCGCAAGATCTACTTTGCCGAGGATTCGGTCGAAATCGTCCGCTCGATGCGGCGGGTGGTCGAGGGCGAACAGTCGAGCACCGATGCGGTCAAAGCCTATCACGACCACCTTCAGAAGACCGGAGTATCCCCGGCCCGAACGCTTGAAGACGATCTTCAGATCACTGACCCGGTCTTGCTGCCCGAAGCGCAATGATCGTCGGGTCGCCCGATCGCAAAGGTATTGTCACCGGCGGAACATGGTGCGCAGACCACAACAAATTCGTGTCGCACTGGCCGGGCGAAGAAGAGGTGGTCGAGATTCTGACCAACGAGGTCCGCGGTGGCGGATCGGCCTGCAACCTCGGCATTGATCTGAAGCGACTGGACAATGATATTCCGGTCTCGACAATCGGATTAATCGGCGATGATGAGGATGGGCGCATCCTGATTGCAGAAGCCGATGCTGCAGGTATCGAAAGATCCGGTCTTGTGATCGCCAAGGCTGCCAATACTGCGCATACCGACGCGTTTACGGCAGCAGACACCGGAAGACGCACGCATCTTTATTTGCCGGGAACCGCCGCACAGCTTTGCCCTGATCACTTCGAATTCTCGGAAACCCAGGCCCGTTTCCTGCACCTCGGCTTGCCAGGGGTTCACCCCAAATTGGATCGCGCGTGGGATAATGATGAGAACGGCTGGGTCACGGTGCTGAAAAAGGCGCAAGCCGCGGGCCTAGCGACAAATCTGGAGCTGTGTTCGATACCGGCGTCGCGCATCGCTGAGCTTGTCCGGCCGTGCCTGGCCCATCTCGATCTGCTGATCGTCAATGACTTCGAAATCGCGGCGATATCCGGACATGAAACCAGCCCCGGGACCGAAGTGGATGTCCAGCAATGCCTGACGGCGGCACGCAAGGTACTGGCCATCGGGTCGATGCAGATGGTCGTCGCGCATTTCCCAGCTGGAGCGGTCGCTGTCAGTTCAGGCGGGGCAGAGATCCTGTTGCCATCGGTCAATATTCCGCCGGGGGAGATCAAGGGAACCAACGGTGCGGGCGATGCATTCGCAGCCGGCGTGCTTTATGGCCTTCATCAAGACTGGGGCATGGAAGAAGCCGTCAGGCTTGGTCATGCCTCAGCAGCGGCATCGGTTCGAGGGCTGGGTACGACAGATACTGTCGTTGCGTGGCGTGATTGCCTAACCCTGGCATCCAACTGGGGATGGCGGAAGGAACTTTGAGCAAAGTCGCGCTGCGCAGACATCGGGTCAATCGAAGCGAGTGACGGCATTGTCCGGATTAAGGTGCGCCAAGATTTGCAGACGCTATTGGGGCTACTGGTCTAAAGGTCAGCCGTCTTTTCTGGCGCGCTTCATGAAGAGCCTTTCATCTATCAAAAACAGGCCGAGGAATATCACGGCCATACCCACAACATGCGCAAGTTGCAGCCTTTCATTCAGCAGCCAAGAACCGAGGATCAGGGCTGTGATTGGCGCGATAAACGTGAGTGTCGACGTTTTGGTTGCACCCGCTCGCGGAAGCATAATGAAAGCAATCTGGAACAAAAGCCCAGTTAGAATGACTCCCGAAAACGCAATTGCGGCCCATGTTGAGGGGCGAACCATGGTTGGAGCATCCTCGAAGAAGAAAGCAGTTATCAACATGAAGGCGGCGGCACAGGTGAAGGCCCAAGTGATCATGACAATTGGATCAAGATCCGTAATTCGCCTTACCCAGTTTAGGCCAATTGCGAATCCCAAAGGCGCCAGAAGGGTGATCAATATGCCAAATAACCGGGTGTCCTCGCCACTGCCAAGCGAAGGCAGGGTTAGTAAGAATATTCCGCAAAACCCCGTCAGGACACCCAGGAACTTCAATGGGGTCGCCCGTTCCCCGCCCGGCCAAACGTGAGATATCAACACTGTAAAGACGGGCGTCATCGCATTGATAATTCCTGCCAAACCCGACTCGATATATTGCTGCCCGACAGGAAATGCGGTCATTGGCATCCAGAAAAAGAGCACGCCCAGCATCGCCAACGCCCCTAGCTGTGGGATCCCAGCCTGCCAGTCACGCCCACTGACGATCAGGAACACCCAACTCACCAAGGCTGCCGGGCCCACGCGACTCAGGGCGGCAAAAAATGGACCCATGTCGCGCAGCATTATTTCGTTAAAGAAAAGCGTAGAACCAAAGGCCATGCCCAGAAGCACGATAATTATCCAGTCGCGATCCATGGTAAGCAGCCTCTAGCTTGCCGGCTCGACCACGGTTACAACCATCGACTGGCGCACCGTATAGCCGAGCTTTTGATAGACATGCTTTGCGGCCTCATTCGCGCTTGCCACATGGAGATAGGCCATTGCCCCGCGCGCCAGAATGCGCTGGGTGAGTTTCAGGCATAGGGCCAGCGCCATGCCCCGACCGACGAAGTCTGGATGGGTGCAAACTCCGCTGACTTCAACAAATCGCCCTTGCTTTAATCGTTCGCCAGCTATGGAAACGATCGTCCCTTCAGATCGAATGCCCCAATATTCGCCAAGCACGGGCGTGCGCAAAGAAAACGGCCCCGGCTTGGTGAGCTGTGCCAATGCTAACATCCCTTCGGCGTCTTGCGCATTGAGGCGCTCCAAAGTGTGGTCGGCAATTGTTGGGTTTAACATAGTTTCGGCGCGCATCTGGCAAAAATTCAACACAGCGGCCAATTGCGCCCCAGGTGGGCAATCAATCGGCGTGCTCTGGCCGGTAACGACCGGTCCGTGTTCCGCTACCAGATCACACAGTTCGGCCAAGCTCTCATCGCTATCGTCAATTGTTGCGCCGAGTGCGCTGATCTCCGGATCAAAGCGCATCGCGCGCATTGTGCCAACGGCGAAAGGTCTGTGGTCCGTGGAAAGTGAGGTCCAGATTGGCCGTTCCAACGCAGTGCTATTCAATTTGGTTCTCCTCTGGTTCGATGAAAAGTTGCCGATCAGAGATTTGGTCTTCGAGTCGATCCAATAGGGACAAGAAGTGTTCGGACTGATCGCCCAGAAGGGTCACCAACCGGCGCTCAATCAAAGGCCAAAAGTGCTCTTCCGCATAATCGAGGAGGTCAGTGCCGCTATCGGTAATGCTGATCAGACGGATCCTTTTGTCCTTTGATCCGTGTTCAATGCGTACGAACCCTTGTTTGGAGAGCTGGTTCACACTTCTGGTGACCCCCGGCTGACTAACGCTGAGGCTGCCTGCCAACTCACTGATCGGGAGCGCGCCATTTTCGCGGAGCACTGTCAGAAGTGGATAATGGTGAACCGGTATGGGCACGCCATGGGCTTCCATCAGGTCCTGCGTGTGGCTGCGCAGCCGTTCGCCAATTCGGATTAGCCTGGAACCAAGGATTGGCATCCCGCGCTGGCGAATGACGTCTATTTTCATGACAGTTCCTCGCATTTATATAATCAGTAATATAACTGGTTATTGAAATCAAAATCATTGTTAGTGATGGCCGAATGAGTCCTTAATCTGCCGCTGGTTATCGGCACCAATGACCGGTCGCCGAACAATGCCTTATCAATGAAACGCAACATGGTTAGGGCGCTGGCCACGGCTGTGATCCGAAGCAGGCCATATGAAAATGCAGACACTCGAGCGGCATTGATGGTGACGTCAGATCGATCACGACCTGCGACGCGCCTGCCATTCAGTTTTCGGTCATATTCCCGTCGAACAACAAAGCGCCCAGAAGCGGGCCGCGCGCTCCCAATTTGGCCGTCACAATCTCGGATTGGAAATGTTCAGGCAACTTTGAATGATGTTTCCGCAGCCTTTCCAAATAGCCCCCGGCCAGTCCGATACTGCCGCCAATCGCAACCCGATCGATGCCGAGCAACACGGAAAGGTCGCAAGCCAGATCAGATATTGCGCAGGCCGATGCATCAATCAGGGTGTTGGCCCATTTGGCCCCAGATTGGGCTTCGATGAAAACGGCACGCGCGTCCATCTTAGGGTGCCCCAAAGCGCGCGCCGCACCTGCAATGGGCAAACCGCTTGCGATGCTTTCGACAGTTCCAAACCTGCCGCTGCCGCAAGATCGCGTTTCTCCTACACCGGATGCAAAGCCAAAATGACCAGCCAGGCCGTTCGGACTTTGGTGAAGCTGACCATTCAGGATTAACCCGCCGCCAACACCGGTGGACACGGTGACATAGACGAAGTTCCTGTGCCCGCGCCCGGACCCTAAACGATGTTCGGCAAGTGCTGCGGCCGCCGCGTCGTTGATGATCGAGGCGGGACCGATCATTTCTTCGATGCTCGTCGCCAAGGGATAACCCTTGATATCAGAAAGCGTCTCGGAATTAACCGCGTGCCAACGGCCCCCGTTGTCCACCCGCCCGGTCACTGCAACACCAAGGCGGTCACCGCGTCGGTAACACAGTTGTCTCAGTTGAACGCACATTTGCCGGACCAGCGTGCCTGGGTCAGTCGTACCGTCGGTCTGATACTGCGTCTGTCCCATGATCTGGCCGTTCTCGAAACGGGCGATGGCGGTTTTCGTACTTCCAATCGCCCAGCAACGGGTCATTGGTCTTCGTCAGAAACGCGCCGAGTTCTGCGTGCATGGACTGCTTTGTCGCGGCGTGCGACGGGCGATCTGAAAGGTTTGTCACCTCTCCGGGGTCGGCGTCCATATCAAACAACTCCTCGGCCATGCCGCGATGCCAGACGTATTTGAACCCACCCTGTTTGATCATCCGCCAATCCGTCACCTTCATCCAATCCCCGAGGGGTTGGTGCATGGCAAATTGTGCTGGCGGGGCCTTCGAGGCGACAAACAGATCGCGCCCCGCCCAATCCGCACGCGCAGCCAAGTCGCATAGCGCTGAGAGTGTCGGCGCTATGTCCACAAGGCTGGCAGGCGTGTCGCTGGCACAGGCCTTTCGTCCTGGCGCGTTGATGATCAGCGGCACGCGGATCGATTCCTCGAACGGAACCATCTTCTGCCACAACCCGTGCGCCCCGAGGGTCTCTCCGTGGTCCGAAGCGAAGACGACGATGGTACTGTCATCCAGGCCCTCGTCGCGAAGCGTGCCCAGAACCTGCCCGACGAAATCGTCGATCATGGTCACGAATCCCCAATAGACAGCGTAAGACGCACTCCAAAGTTCGAAATCTGTGCCGTGGTCGTTGAACAGATCGCGATAGTAACTTGTTGCGTGCGCCGGATGTTCACCCGGTTGCGGGCCGAAATTGGTGGGCCTGGGCACGTCGGCGGGGTCATACATGCTGAAATAAGGCTCTGGGATCATGAAGGGTGGATGCGGGCCGTTATAGGAACAGACCTGAAAGAAAGGCCGATCCAGGTCGCGGGTACGGATCTGGTTGATGGCGAAATCGGTGATGTAGGCCTCGTTCGTCTTGTTCACGGCCAAGTTCTGGCGGTGCACCTTGGGGATCGACATCGATGGGGTGCGTGTCGTGCGGGTCGCCGGATCGTTGAACATCCAGCCGTCGATCAGCCCCTGATCACGGCACCATTGGCTGTATTCGGGCGTGCTGTCCCCGGCGTGCCGGTCGGTGAAGTCGGTGATGTTGCCCTCACCCATGTGCCATTTGCCAGCATAGTTGACCTGATACCCCGAGGTGCGGAAGTGATCGAGCATCCCGCAGCTTCGCAGATGCCCGGTCTGGTTCGACATCATGTCGTTCTGCGTCGGATACAGCCCAGTGAACAAGGCGGCGCGCGATGGCAGGCAAAGCGGGCAGGGGGTGATCGTGTTGTTGAAGGACGTCCCCGCCGCAGCGATACTGTCGATGTTGGGCGTGCGACAGGGCGTTAGCCCGCGATAGCCCAACGTGTCGGGGCGCTGCTGGTCGGTGAGTATCAAAAGGATATTTGGCCGGCTCATTGTGCCGTCGCGCCCTGATAGGCCGTCGTCGCATCAAACTGCCCCGATCCGGTACGCCACTGGCCGTTGAATTTGGCCACGCAGTCGCGCAGCGGGTCGTCAACGCTGGCGGTTTGCGCCATCAAAGCGGCGCGCATCTCGGCCAGTTTCGCCTGTGCCTGCGGGCTGCAGACCAGGTTTCGCATCTCGCCCGGATCAACACTCAGGTCATAAAGCTCGTCATAATCCCCCGGAGAGAACACCAGCTTCCACCCGTCATCCGACACCAGAATGCGCTGAGAATAGAGGAAGCGCAGGCCGTGGTATTCTGCCAGAAGATAGTCGCGCCGAACGTCGGTATCACCGCAGACCGCAGCTGACAGATCGCGCGCGTGGCGCGCGCCGCAGTCAATTCCCATCAGGCCCAGGGCGGTCGGCAGAATATCCATGTTCAGCGCCAGATTGTCGCGTCGCGCGGGCGGCAGGCTTGGGTGGCTGAATACCATTGGCACGCGCATCGCTTCCTCATACGGCAGGCCCTTGTCGATCAAACCACCGTGCGCCCCGGTCATATCGCCGTGGTCCGAAGTGAAGACGATCAGCGTATCTTCGATCCGCCCCGTGGTACGCAGATGATCCAGCAGCCGCCCGATCTGGCTGTCGAGCAGCGCCACATGGTCGCAATAGAGGCCGATGTAGTCGACAAGGTCAGCCTCCGTCTTTGGGTGGGCGCGGTAGAAGTCATCGCGTTCGCGTTTCACCCGCGCGGGTTTGTCAGACAGGTCGTCGTGGAAGTTGGTCCAGGGTTGCAGTGCATCCCGGTCAGTGTGCTGCCAGAAGTCGTCCGGGATCAAATGCGGGCCGTGCGGGTCCCAGCGCGTGGTACATGTCGCAATTCGTACCCATGCCGTGGCGGAACGCATAATCGCCAGTGAACATTGAAGCGCGTGACGGCGTGCACAGCGGGCTGGTCGCATAGCTGCGCGCGAAGCTGACGCCACCTGCGATCAGCGTGTCGATGTGCGGCGTGCACGCGGGCACTGTTTTGTCAGGGCCGACGACATCGTGGCGCAGCTGATCCACCCCGATGAACAGCAGGTTCTTCATGGCGCGTCGTCGTCCACCAGATGGCAGGCGGCGAAGTGGTCACGGCCATTTCGGGTATGGCGCTTCAACTCAGGCACGTCGGTGCTGCACCGCGCCACTGCTTTTGGACAGCGCGGATGAAACGGGCAGCCGCTGGGCGGATTCACCGGGCTTGGCACGTCGCCTTCCAGCACAATGCGCTTGGATTTGCGGTCCAGATCGGCCACCGGGATCGCCGACAACAATGCCTCGGTATAGGGGTGCAGCGTGTCGGCATAGATGTCAGCGGTGTCGCAGAGTTCGACAATCCGGCCCAAATACATCACGGCGATCCGGTCACACAAATATTCCGTCACCGACAGGTCGTGGGTGATGAATACATAAGTCAGATTACGTTCGACCTTCAGGTCCATCAGCAGCTTCAACACCTGCGCCTGGACCGAGACATCCAGCGCGCTGACGGCTTCGTCACAGACCACGAGCTCTGGCCCGACGCACAGCGCCCGCGCGATGCCGATCCGCTGACGCTGACCGCCCGAGAACTCATGCGGATACCGGTCCATGTATTCGCGCCGCATATTCACGGCTTCCAACAGATCACCGATGATGCGGCGACGCTCGGCCTTGGATTTAACGCCGTATTGTTTCAACGGATCCTCAAGCGAGCCGAAGATCGTGAACGACGGGTTGAGCGAGGAATGCGGGTCCTGAAATACGATCTGGAGCTGTTTGCGATAGGGCACCAGTTGATCGTCGGACAGGCCGCGCAGTTCGACCTCGGCGCCGTTGTTATCGTAGATCACCTCGCCATCCGTCGGACGCACCAGTTGCAGGATGGACTTGCCCAGCGTGGTCTTGCCACAGCCGCTTTCGCCGACGAGCCCCAGAACCTCACCGCGAAGCACGTCAAGATCGACGCCATCGACCGCTTTGACGTGGCCGACGACGGTTTTGAACACGCCCGCGCGCACCGGGAAATAGGTTTTCAGATCACGCAGTTTCAGGATCGGCTCAGGCATCCTCGGCCACCTTTCTGACATGGTGGCAGCGAACGCGGTGGGTTTCTGACAGGGTGTCCTCATCCGGCATGACCTTGCAGGCGTCGGTCGCGAAATCACAACGCGGTGCAAACTGGCAACCGGTGGGGCGGTCATAGGCGTCCGGCGTTGCGCCCCGGATCGACTTGATCTCCTTATCGCGGCCACGCCCCAGCACCGGGATCGAATCCAGCAATCCGCGGGTATAGGGGTGGCGCGGGCGGCGCAGGACGTCATCGACGGTGCCCGCCTCGACAATATTGCCCATATACATCACCGCCACATCATCGGCGAGTTCGGCAATCACGCCCATGTCGTGCGTGATCAGCATGATCGCGGTGCCGTTTTCTTCCTTCAGCTTGTTCATCAACGTGAAGATCTGCGCCTGAATGGTGACATCCAGTGCGGTTGTCGGCTCATCCGCGATCAGAATCTTTGGATTGCACGACATCGCCATGGCGATCATCGCGCGTTGGCGCATGCCGCCGGAAAACTGGTGCGGAAATTCGTCCGCGCGCTTTTCAGGCAGCGGGATACCCATATCGGACAACAATTCAACAACCCGCGCGCGCCGCGCGGGCGCGTCGAGGTCGGTGTGATAGCGCAGCGCCTCTCCGATCTGATAGCCGACGGTGTAAACCGGGTTCAGCGCGGTCATCGGATCCTGAAAGATCATCGCGATTTCTTCACCGCGAATGGCACGCATCTGGGCCCCGTCGCGATCAAGCTGGTCGATGCGGATGTCGCCACGGTCGGAATGATAAGTGATCGCGCCGCCCTCGATCCGCGACAGGCGCGGCAGCAGTTGCATGATGCTAGAGGCCATCGCCGATTTGCCGCAGCCGCTTTCGCCGACGATGCCCAGGGTCTTGCCTTTGCGGATCTCGAAAGAAACGCCGTTCACCGCTTTGTTGCAGCGCCGATTGGTGTAGAAAAACGTCTGTAGATCATCAACGCTGAGGGCCAAATCGCTCATCCCGTCACCCTTGCAATGTCGGATCGGTGGAATCGCGTAACCCATCCCCGATGAAATTCACACTCAGCACGAACAACGAAATCACGGTGCCAACCGGAAGCCACATCCACCAGTTGTTTTCCAGCACCCGGATGTCCTTGGCGACGTTCAGGATGTTGCCCCATGTCGGGATCGACAATGGCACGCCAAGGCCGAGGAAGCTGAGGCCCGCCTCAGCCAGGATGAACATCGCGGTGGTCAGCGTGATGTTGACCATGATCGGCCCCATGGCATTGGGAAGGATGTGTTTGTAGCAGATTTTCAGGGTCGGGATGCCGAAGCTTTGCAGGGCCTGAACGTATTCTTCTTCGCGCAAGCTCAGCATCCGGGCGCGTGACATCCGGTACATCCCGCCCCAGCCTGTCAGAACGAATATCACGATCAGGTTCAGCAGGCTCTGCCCGACAATCGCGACCAGCAGCAGAACCAGAATGATCTGCGGGAAGGACATGAAAACCTCGGAAACACGCATGGCCACCGCATCCACCCAGCCGCCGCGATAGCCGGTGTAGGCCCCTATGCCGACACCGATGACGGCGGCGATCAATGCGCTGCCCAGCCCGACCAGGATCGACACCCGCCCGCCGTAGAGGATACGCGCAAACACATCGCGCCCGGTGCGATCCGTGCCGAACCAATGCTCTGCCGAGGGTGATTGCAGCATGGCGCGCAGGTCGATTTTCTGTGGATCGTGCGGTGTGAGCAAAGGCGCAAAAATCGAGGCCAGCAGGATGATCGTGAAGATCACCAGCCCCGCCACAGCCAACGGATTGCTGAGCAGCTTGCGCATCGCCCGCCCGCCGCTGCGGGTGGTGTTCTGGCCGGCTTCCTCGCGTGCCCGGATGCGGTCGAATTTGCGGTTCAGTGCTGCGTTTGCCATGCCCGTTCCCCCCCTCAGCTTAGCCGCACGCGCGGGTCGATCAGCGCGGTCAGAACATCGACAATCAGACTGGCCATGAGCACGGCAAAGACCGACAGAAGGGCGATTAGCATGACCAGCGGATAGTCGGCGCCGCGCACCGCCTCGATGAATTCACTGCCGATGCCAGGCCATTGGAAGACCTCTTCAATGATCACGGACCCACCGATCAAAGTCGGCAGACGAAACCCGATCAGTACAACAACAGGCGTCAGCGCCACCCGGAATCCGTGGATCAGATTGATCCGCCATTCCGGCAGACCCTTGGATCGGGCAGTGCGGATGAACTCGCGGCTGAGGCTGTCCAGCATCGCTGAGCGGGAATAGCGCATCACGCCCGCCGTCATCATCATCGACAGGACCAGTCCGGGCAGAATGATGTTGGGCAGGTGGTCGAAATAGCTGTCATAGCTGGGCAGCAACCGGCCGCCAACGGGCAGCCAGTCGAAGTGCAAAGCGAAAATCAGGATCGAGACGAGGCCAAAGAAAAATTCAGGAATCGACACGCCGATCATGCCGAACACGGTGAGGGAGCTGTCGGCGAGTGACCCACGCCGCAAAGCACTGATCGTGCCAAGGATGCAGCCGAATAATGTCGAGAATACCAGCGCGAATACCGACAATTCCAACGTTGCTGGCAGCCGGTCCAGTACGATGGTCGAAATCGCAACCCCTCCGGAAAGTGAGTGTCCAAAGTCGCCCTGCACCACGTTGCCCAGCCAAAAAAGATAACGCTCGATAAAGGTTTTGTTCAGTTCCAGCGCCTCTCGCAGTTCCTCGAACTGTTCGTCGGTCATCCGGCTGGCGGTTTCGGGGTCGATCATGTGCGACACGGCGTCGCCAGGGGTCAGTTCCAGCCCCAGATAGACCAGAAAGCTGATTACAAGCAGCATCGGTATCGTGACCAGAAGGCGGCGGATAACGAAGGTCAGCATGTCGGGGGTTCCTCGGGCAAGTGATTGCCGGATGGTGCGGCCCCGCAGGCCCGCACCGCTTTCTTAGGGAGGATTATTCCGCGATCTTCGCGAATTTGTTGATCCGCAGTGACCGGGTGTAGGGGATATCGGCGGGGATCACGTTCATGTGGTCCATCGCCTCCAGCGCCTGCACATCGCCGACCGATTTGGTGAAGCCGTAGTCCAGACGACCAGCCTCGGCGTTTTGGATGACGTTGCCGTCGTTCTCGCCACTGGGGAAGGCCACGATCTCTTGGATCTTGGCGACACCGCCGTGGTAGTTTTCGAACGGAACGAAGCGCACGAAGTCGTTCATCTGCACTTCTTCGATCCGGAACGGGCCGGACCCGACCGGGTTCTGCCAGAACGGATGCTGCTGGAATTCTGCCGGGTTCACGCCTTCAAGCAGGTGCTTGGGAAGGGGGGCGAACTGGCTGAAGGTCAACAGCATGTTCGGATCAAGCGTGCCAAAGCTGATGGTGATCTTGTCGCCATCGACACTCATGTCCGATATCGCGTCGAAGGTGCTAGAGAATACCGCGTTGATCCCCGGAACCGTTTTGGCGGTTTCGATGGACCACACGACATCATCTGCCGTCAACGCCGTGCCATCGTGCCACGTGATGCCGTCTTTCAGGTCGAAGGTCACCGACATGCCATCCTCGGCCACATCGACACTTTCGGCCAGTTGCCCCTCGGTCGGGGCCAGCGCGCCATCCGCTGTCATCAGGCGATCCAGCCCGACTTTCGAGAAGATGTAGATGCCCGGGTTCAGCCACGGATGGTCAAAGAACGTGCTTGGCGCGGTGTTGGTGTACATCACGGATTTGCCGTTCTCGTCCGGCTCTACCGTCCAGTTGGTGATGCCCCAGTCATAGACGAACTGGTCATTTCCGTACTGCCCGCCGTTGCGATCCAGGCGGTTGCTTTCATAGATGAACAGCTGCTGATAATAGAGCGCGATGTCCGACAGGGCCGAGTTTTCGAACTCGGTAAAGGCCTTGAACGCCTCCTGCTGTGCGCCCACATCAACCGTTCCGTTGATTGCGTCGATCAGCGCGTCGCGTGCTGGGTCACCGGGCGTATAGGAGTTTTTGCCCGACTGGTAGCCGTTGTAATATTCCTGCAACGCCAAAGCGGCCTTGGCGCCATAGGCGATATCCCAGGTCACTGCGCTGGTGTCTGATCCATCTTCGGGCAGCGCATTCAATTGCCCACCGACGTCGCCTTCCAGCTTGCGATAGGTCATCTGAACGCCGACATCCGCCAATTGCGCCTGCAATGCGACCATCAGGTCAGCGGTCAGTTGGTCACCGTAGTAATAGACCACGTCCAGAACCTGGCTGTCATCCCAACCCGCCTCTTCCAGAAGGGCGCGCGCCTTGTCCGGATCATATGCATAACGCTCCAGCCCGTCAGCCTTGTAGGGGCCGTTCGGGATCATCGAGTCTGCGACGATGGCTTTGCCCTCGAACAAGGTCTCGACAATCGTGTCCATGTCGATGGCATAGGCAATCGCGGCGCGGACGCGTTCGTCGGACAGCTGATTTTCGCGTTCCGCAAACGCGGTCGAGGCCATCAAGGCCATCACGGACGCGGCGGTTAGCCCGAGTATCTTGTTCATGAGGAAGACTCCCTTTTGTTGAGGTGGTTTTGTTGTGTTGCAGCACCGGATTCCATCGCCAGGCGGAAATAGGTGCCGAAGTTGCGGGTCAAATGCCCGGTGAGAATGTCAACCGCGCGGTCGGAATCCCGGTCGAGGATCGCGGCGACAATCTCGCGGTGTTCCTGGTTGCTCAGCGCATTGCGTTTTTCGAATTCCGGCAACAGCGCTCGGTTCTTCATCAGGCGCTCGACGAAAGTGTCGTGGAGGGCGACGAAGATCGGGTTGCCGGGGATTTCGGCCAGCACCCGGTGGAATTGCACGTCTGCGTCGCGAAACCCCTCGATCTCGGTCAGGTTCGCTTCGCAGGTTTCGATCGCCTCGACCAACTTGCCGATCTGCGCGTTGGTGGCGTGTTCGGTGGCATAGCGCAGCAGGCTGGTTTCCAGAAACAGGCGCGCCTGTTCCAGATGGGCCAGACCTTCGCTGCCCGAAAAGAAGAACTGTGCGGCGGTGCCGACACCCTCCATCACCTTGGAGAGTGTAGGAGAGACGACGCGCGGACGTTTGCCCTTGGCATGATCGACCAGCCCCATGCCGTGGAGGATGGTGATCGCCTCGCGCACGACGTTGCGGCCAACCGAGAAGGCATCACAAAGACCGCGTTCACTCGGCAGCATGTCAGACGGCTGATAGCGGCCCGAATGAATGTCGGCCGCCAGAGCGCGCGCAATGCTTGAGGCTGAATGTTCTGTAGCCATTGACCCCTCCCAGTTGCTCAAAGCAAACCATGATTCCCTTTTGGTGTCCACTTTTTTGTTTTTGGTTGACCAAAGCAAATATCACGCATACCAATCGAGATCGTGCAGGTGAGGTCATTGCGCCCACCGTGGGTGACATTGGAAAGGCCGGGGATGAAAGTTTCAGGATCAATTTTCGCAGCCCTTCTGACGCCTTTCAAAGACGATGGCAGCATCAGTCCCGAAGGCATTCCGCCGCTGGTCGACTATATCTTGTCGAAAGGCGTTCACGGCCTCTATGCAGGTGGATCAACGGGTGAGAGCATTCTGCAAAGCCGTGAAGAACGTGTCGAACATCTGATAGCGCTTGCCGAATACGCCTGCGGGAAATGCACGCTGATCGCCCATGTCGGGGCCGCAGCGACAGGCGATGCCGAGGCATTGGCCGCAACTGCCAAATCGCTGGGCTATGATGCGGTTTCCGCCGTTCCGCCGTATTACTACAAGCACGGGTCAGACGATATTCATGCTTATTATCAGGCAATTGCCGATGCCGCCGGGCTGCCGGTGATCATCTACAACATCCCGGCGCTGTCGGGCACTGATCTGTCCACACAAAGCCTGCTGAAGCTGATGGCCGACCCGCGCATCATCGGCGCCAAGTTCACCGCGCAGGATCTTTTCCAGTTTCAGCAACTGCGAACCCGCGCACCTGACAAGAAATTCTATTTCGGCACGGACGAGATGTTTCTTGGGGCCGCCGCGATGGGGTCAGACGGCGGGATCGGTTCGACTTACAACCTGATTGGCGACGTCTATCTTGGGATCGAAACTGCTGTGAATGCGGGTGACATTGATCAGGCGCGCAGCCTGCAAGCCAAGGCCAACGCGCTGATTGCGATCCTGTTGCAAACCGGCGTGATGCCAGGTCTGAAACACGCGATGAACCGCATGGGCATCCCGGTCGGCCCGTGTCGCGCGCCATTTCGCGCTGCGAATCCCGACGCGCTGCCCGCGCTGAATGCCTGGCTGGACGATAACGGCTACGGCGGATGAGTCAGCCTCCGAACATCCTTTATGTGATGTTCGATCAGGCCAAAGCCTCGGCCATGTCGTTCATGGGCAACTCGGAAATCTCGATGCCCCATTGCGACCGACTGGCCGAGAGGGGCTGGGTGTTCGAGGATGCCTATGCCGCCGCGCCGATCTGTACGCCGTCGCGCACGTCGGCCCACACCGGGTTGTTTCCACAGGTTCACGGCGTCACCTGCCACCAGAACCGCGCGCCGTTCAATGCGCCGCAACTGGCCGAGCTGCTTCAGCGCGCAGGCTATTACACCTGCGCCGCTGGCCATTACGAGCCCGAGCGCAACCTGTCGCGTGGCTGGCACGAACAGACGCCGATGCATGAACGCGGGCCACTGTTCAATTCCTGGCTCGATCACATTCGATCCGGGCGCAAGGACGTCGCCTGGTCCAGCGGCGCGATTGACCGCGACGCACACGAAGGGAACTCGGCCCTGTTGACAGACCGCGCGATCCGAATGGTCGATCAGGTGCAGGCCAGCGGCCGCCCATTCTTCATGCATATATGCTACGACGATCCGCACCCGCCGTATTTCGTGCCACGACCCTACGACACGATGTTCGAACCCGCGGCGCTGACACTGCCAGAAGCGGGCGATCTTGCCGACCTGCCAGCGTGGCATGCCAAAGCACGGGCCGAGGTTGGCACCGATGCCGCGACCGAGGATGATTTCCGCCGCGTTTTGGCGATCTATTACGGTATGATCCGCTACATTGACGACGAAATGGCCCGCCTGCACGCAGCTTTGAAGGCGCGCGGGATGCTTGAGAATACGTGGATCATCATCGGCTCGGACCATGGCGACTACATGGGCGAAAAGGGTTTGTTCAACAAATCGGAATCGCTTTATAAATGCCTGCTGCATGTCCCGCTGATCATTGTGCCGCCCAAGGTTGCAGAGGAACCGGAAGCGCAGCGGATCGCAGGTTTGGTCAGCACGGTTGATCTGTTCCCGACGCTTCTAAACATCGCCGGAGTTGACCCGCCAGAAAACCAGGGGCGGGACATTCTTGCTTGGGTCCGGTCAGGTCACGAAACCCCATTGCGCGACGAAATTTTCGCCCAGATCGGCGACTATCACGGTTTCATCGGCACTAGTTGGCCCAGCGGGATGCCGAAATCCGGTCGCCACGCCAGCCTGACCCACGCGATCCGGACGCGCGAACGTGCCTATATCCGTGATCCCGACAATGGGGACGAGGCCTATGATCTGTGCGATGACCCGAACGAGCTTCGCAACCTCCTCAACCAGGGTCAGCCTGCGTTGCCTGATGAATTCACCGCCATGAAAACTCGCCTTGAGGCGTTCATTTCACAGTGTGATAACTTGCGATCCGACCTTGGGATCATCGCAGGCGATCGCGGTTTTGTTGAGGGCTGGGAATAACCCGCTCATGCGAAACGTTTGCACCATCGCCGATAGTCGCCCGGAGTTTGGCCCCGTGACCGCTTGAACGCCGCCGCCAACGTTTCAGCATGCGCGTAGCCGACGCGCGATGCGATCTCGGCCAACCCAAAGCCGGTGGTAGCCAGATATTTTTCAGCCTGCGCCAGCCGCAATTTCTGCAAGTGTTTGCCAGCAGAGCCGCCGAGTTGCGCACGGTGCGCCGACCGAAATGAACTCTCCGCCAGCCCTGCAAACGCCGCAACGTCCGCCACGCCGCGCACCTCGGCCAGTTTCGCGGTCGTTTCGCGCCAGGTCCGGTCCAGCCGGGTCACGCGCGTTTCGGCGTCGGCGGCGGGCGTGGCAAAGCAATCGAGGATCGCCATCAGCAGCCGGATACGCCGTTCCATCGGCTCACCGCGCAGCGCATAGTCCAGCGACAGTTGGATCAATGCCATGGCGTGCATCCGGTCACGCACGGGCACTTGCAGGACGTTGTCGCCCATCTCTGGGCTAATGAAATGTGCGATCGACGCACTTGCCGCCCCGTTGACCGCTGTGCCGCGAAATGGCGTGCCGGGCGGGATCAGAACGCCACCGGGCGCGGTAATGTCCAGCCGTTGCCCTTCGCCGGTCAATTTCAGCGACAAATGCCCCTCGTGCAGCCAAAGCAAATCCCAAAACGCCCACTGCGCCGGACCAACCTTGAAGCGATGGTCAAATCGACCAGTCTCTTGTCGCAGGATATCGCTCACCTGGATCATGTCGGAATCCATATCACTTTTAAGCATCAGGAGGCAATTTCAATCGGATTACCTAATATTTGCTCAGTTTCGTCAATTCCCGTTCTACTGCCTTGGCGCATAGGGTGGTCGCAGTTTTGCCAAGGAACAGGGAAACGAGATGACCACTTCATTGGACCCGCAGAAAATACGCGATGATTTCGATCGCGACGGATATGTCGCGATCAAGCCGCTGTATTCATTCGACGAAATCGACACATTGAACGCCGAGATTGCGCGCTTTATCCGCGACGTCGTGCCCCGGATGCCCGACACACAGGTTTATTACGAGGACACGTCTGACAAAAGCACGCTGAAGCAGTTGCAGCGCATGTTCGAACATGACGCGTATTTCAACGACCTCATGCTGGATGGCCCCGTTCGCCGGATTGCCGAGGCGGTACTGCAGGAAGACGTGGTGCCCGCCAACATGCAGTATTTCAATAAACCGGCAGGCGTTGGGCAAGCCACCCCGCCGCATCAGGACGGATATTATTTTCACCTCACCCCATGCAACGCGGTGACCGGCTGGCTGGCGCTTGAGGATGTGGACGCGGAAAACGGTTGCATCCACTATGTGCGTGGATCGCACAAGTCCGCGGCCTTTCGGCCCCACGGTCGGACCGGAACACTCGGCTTTTCACAAGGCATTACTGATTTTGGAACCGACCAGGACAAGACCAACACAGTGGCATTTCCGGGCGGCCCAGGCACGTTTCTGATGCATGACGCCAGAACGATCCATTGGGCAGGGGCCAACAAGTCGCCGACGCGGTCACGTCGTGCGTTGGGGTTCATCTATTACGGCGAGAGTGCGCGGGTAGATGACGCAACCGCCAAAGCGTATCAGGCGCGGCTGGATGCGCAGTTGAAAGACAGCGCCAAGCTGTGATTTGCGCCAAGTCGTTCGTAGCGCGGTTTTGATCTAGGTGGGTTGGTCCGTCTCGCTATTCAGCGCGTGGTCGGCCTTTGGTCCATTGGGATGGTGGCTTCCGGCGCGGGTAGGTGTTGCTGGCTTGATGAATCGCGCATTGCCCGAAAGGGGTGCGTCATGGGTTTCTGGTTTCACGAAGCACGCCTGCCGGGGCCAATTGCTGCCCATGAACACTTGCCGGTTTGCATCCATAGTTGAAGTATATTCGTTCGGATGACGTATCACGGCACCGCACGCCTTTAGGCATCGCTTCAACAGGCAGGCCGGCACGCGTTGCGGCTGCTTTTATAACGTGCCGTAATCCGACCTCATCAAGCCAGCCACCCAGATAGGCGAAACCAGCCGACCCCATCAGCACAGGTGAACCATCTGTCAGGTGAAACGTGACATCTGCGTCGCCCTCCAGGACCTCGCGAAAGCCACAAACCATCCCGCCACCTTCCAGCGATAGCTCCAATCCTGACCGAAAGCTTTCGACCCGTTCAACGGTTACGTCGAGATCGGGAATTGCCGGAGGCAGCGGCACAGGCGTGCTCATGTCAGCTGTGCGTGCCCCGAACCGGGGCCCCACTATGACTTCGGCGTCGCACTGTACCAGCGCGGCCTTGAACGCTGGATCGGGGGTCAGAAGCCCGGGCGCGAGGATCAGTTTGTACTTTTCGAGTGCCGTCGCCGATGGCGAAATGATGTCGATTGAAAACCCAAGTTTGCGGAGCGTCCGATAGGCCTCGAACACCAACTGGAAGTAAGAAAGCGTCTCTCCGTGAGGCTGGATTTGCCATCCCCATTCAGAGGCATAATCATAGACCAGCGCGACCGGGGCATTTGCAAGTTCGATTGCGGGCGAAGCTGCGATTTCGCGTGCGACCTTGGAGACTTCGGAAAAGGCGGGTGCTTCCTTGCTGTCAGGGCGTAACAGTCCGGCGTGCATCTGTTCCTGCGCCATCGGGGCCTGCCGCCAGCGGAAGTAATTCACCGCTTCTGCGCCGTGGGCGAAGGCTTCCCATGACCAAAGCCGCACCATGCCGGCAAGCGGTTCCGGGTTCCAGGGCGCCCAGTTCACCGGGCCAGGTTGCTGTTCCATGATCCAAAGCCGACCATTTCCGACCGTTCGGAACAGGTCATGGTGGAAGGCCTGAAAATCAGGGTCGCCTTGCCGCGCGTAAGCGACTTTCCGAGCATCGTCTGCGCCCACACGATCTTCAAGGAACCCAAGGGGATAGCTGTCCCAACTGGCGATATCGAGGTCGGATCCGATGTCATAGTGATCGAAGTCCGTGATCCTGCCCATGTAGTTGTGACTGATTGGTGCCTCTGAATGCGCGCGGATGATTTCGACTTGCAGAGCGTTGAATGCGACGACCTGATCGGAGCTGAATTGCCGGAATGCCATTGAGTGCGCCGGGTTGGGTTGCCGTCGGCGTCCCCAACACGACTTTTAGGCCCGCGTCTTTCAGAACGTCTATCGCGTCGTCCAACCAGTCAAACTGCAGGTCCCCACTTACAGGTTCCAATCGTTTCCAGGCAAATTCACCGATCCGCACCCAGGTCAGGCCAAGCTCCGCCATGCGGCGCGCGTCGTCTTCCCAGACCCCGCGTGACCAGTGTTCCGGGTAATAGCACGTGCCCAACGTCCGTTTCACAGGCGCTTTCCCTCGATAACCCACATTCTTTCGGGGAAACTCCACGGAAGAATCAAACCCTGTGTCATGAGGTAGGCGCCGCTTACGCGGATTGAGCCGTACTTCAGCGCCGGTGTGCCACGCGACAAGTGATCGACATCCTCACGGTTCTTAAGCTCGATTTCATACATCACGTCTTGCGAAACTCTCGTAAGTCGAAGCGGGCGCGGGGCAATCTGTGCGCTTGTCCCGGCCTTCCCGGCAAAGACGACAAAACGCGATCCGTCCGCAGCCAGATGCTGTTCCGCGATTACACTGGGGTCGGGGCTGTCAAGCCGCAGGATGTCGGCCGTCATCAACCAGTTACGGTTGGCTTTCCACCAGCCTGTGACCTGTCGCAACACGTCGGCTTCATCATCCGTCAATTCTCGGGGGTCCATTTCAAAGCCCATGTGGCGTTGCGCAGCGACCCATGCGCGGAAACGGATATCAAGTATGCGCCCCGAGGTATGGCAGACGCGCGGTCCGACATGGCTGCCTGTTACTGCCATCGGCAGGAAGACCGAGGAATTATGCTGAATGCGCAGCCGCTCCAGCGCGTCGTTGGAATCTGACAGCCAGACCCGATGCGTCCGCGACAGAATGCCAAAATCAATCCGTCCTCCGCCCGAGGCGCAGCTTTCGATTTCGACCTTGGGGTGCGCGGCGCGCAGTCGGTCAAGAAGCGCATAGGTGCCGCGTGTCTGGTCTGCGTCGGGCATAGGCAAGACGCGGTTGTGATCCCATTTGATGTATTCGATTGCATGGGACGACAGGATACTGCTGATGCGGCTGAACAGGTGGTCGCGGACGTCCGGATTGGCCATATCGACGGCGCGCTGCTGGCGCCCTGGAATCTGGTCTTCGGCCCCAAGCGCCCAATCGGGGTGAGCGCGAAAGGTGTCTGAGTTCGGGTTGATCATTTCAGGTTCGAACCAAAGGCCGAACGTCATGCCCAACGCGTGGATATGCGCGATCAATGGGTCGAGGCCATCAGGGTATTTCCGCGCGTCGACTTCCCAATCGGCAAGGGCCGAGGTGTCATCGTCGCGCTGCCCGAACCAACCGTCATCAAGCACGAAACGCTCGGCCCCAAGATCGGCAGCGCGGTTTGCGATGTCTTTCAGCTCGTCGATGTTGTGGCGGAAATAGACCGCCTCCCAGCAGTTGTAGTGGACAGGGCGGGGGCGTGACGGGTTGGGGAAACGAACGATGCGGTCCCGCAAGTGGCGCTGAAATGAAACAGAGCATCCGTTCAGCCCGTCATCGGAATAGACCGCATAAAGTTTGCCGGTCTGGAAGTGCGTCTTGGGCTTGCCTTCAACCCGGGCGGCATGGCCGAACTGGATCTGGCGGCGGCCGTCGGGAAGTTCTTCGGCGACCATTCGATGCCCACCGGACCAACCGTAGTGAAAGGCGTATGCCTCGCCCCGCGCGTTGGTTGCGCCACGGCAGGGAATGATGAGGCCGGGAAAATGTTCATGCCCGGTACGCCCGGTTCGGTTCTCGCGATACCGAATACCTGCGGACCAAGGAGTGCGATTGAACTGAAACTCGCCGCACCAACGCCCGGCGACATCTATCATCTCGTCTGAAAGCTGAGGGCCGGGAAAGACCGGGGCTGCAAGCCAATGGAGGTGGACGGGACGTGCCGCTTTCAGTTCGGCCCAAGCCTCGATCAGATGTGTCGTTGGATCGATGGTAAAGTAGGCCTGATAGGTAAGCCGCCCCTCCTGATCGCTGTAGCCTAGTGTCAGCCGGTCCTGGCCAGCCTTGACATTTTCCAGGCAAAACTTTTTCCAGGCAAAACTTTGGCAAATAGGGGGTGCCGTCGCTGTCGCGCAGGATCAGTCCGGGTTGGCCGGGGAAGGTGCGTGTCGCCTCTGGGCAGATTGACAGCTCGGGGTTGGCATCAAGCATCCCACCCGTCACATCGAGGGTGTGGGATTCGTAAATTGTGGTCAGGTCCTCGTCGTCAGGCAGCCGTGCGCCCCAGTAGATCACCTCGGCAAGTCGGTCGCGGGTGCATCCCAGAACAAGGCTCTGACGACTGTCATCCAGCCGCCAGCATTGGATCATTTCACGGCACCTAGCGTTAGTCCTGCGATAAAGTGCTTTTGCATCAGGAAGAACATCGCAACCGGAGGAAGCGCCGCCATCAGCGATGCCGCCGAGACGAGATGCCAGTTGTTCACGAACTGGCCGTTGAGCGAGCGGACGCCCGCCGTAATCGGTTTGGCGCTTTCGCCTTGTGTCAGCACGTTGGCCCAGAAGAAGTCATTCCAGACAAAAGTGAAGATCAGAACCGCCAGGGCCGCAATGGCCGGACGCACCAGCGGCAGGACGACGAACCAAAAGATACGCCATTCCGCGACACCTTCGATCCGCGCGCTTTCAATCAAATCGAAGGGCAGAGCCTTGATGAAATTTCGCATGAACAGCGTGCAAAACCCGGTCTGGAAAGCGGCGTGGAACAGGAACTGCCCAGCGATCGTGTCATAGAGGCCGGTCTGAACGCTCATGTCCCGGACAGGCACCATCAGGATCTGAAACGGGATGAAATTGCCTGCGACGAACAGAAAGAACAGCGGTACGGCAACCCGGAACCGATAGATCGCCAGCGCATAGCCCGCAAGACAGGCCAGAGCGACCGAGATGATCACCGACGGCACCGTGATCAGAACCGAATTCAGCATGTACTGCGCCGCTGCTGATTGGGTGAAGACGGCGGTATAGTTATCGATCAGGGCAAACTCGCTTGGCCAGCCAAAGATATTGCCCGAATTGATGTCAGCCGCCCCCCGGATCGACGTGACGAAGATGGCCAGAAGCGGCAACAGCCAGATGAAAAGTGCCACCGGCAGGAAGGCCTGGTAAGTTGTGCGGGTGACCGGGCCGGATTTTTCAATTGGGCGTGGAAACATCTTATCGGGTCCCTTTCTCGTCCTGATACATCCGCCACAAGAAGTAACTGATGTAGATCAGCATGATCATGAACAGAACGGTCGCCACCGCGGAACCATAGCCATAGCGTTCGCCATATTCAGAGATTGCGACTTCGTACATGTAGTGTGCCAGCACGTTGGTCGACCCGAAGGGCCCACCCTGGGTCATGATGGCGATCATATCAAAACTTCGAAGGGCACCGATAACCGTTACAACCACAGCGATGAAGGTGGCCGGACGAAGCTGCGGCAGTACGACGTACCAAAGCATCTTCCAGCCCTTGGCGCCGTCCAGACGTGCCGCTTCGATCTGATCAGCCGCGACATTGTTGAGGCCCGTTAGATATAGGATCATGCAATAGGCGACCTGCGGCCAAAGCCCTGCAAAGATGATCCCGTATGTTGCCCATTCCGGGCTGGACAGGATATCGGGCGCTGGGCGCGTGCAGTTGAAAGTCACATTGCCAAGAATGTTGGTGGTTTCTTCGCAATAAATGGCCTTCCAGATCGATCCGACAACGCCGAAATCGGGATTGTAGAACCAGCCGAAGATCAGGCCGACAACGACCTGGCTAATGACAAAAGGGAAGAAGAACATCGACTTGTAGAACCGCATGCCGGGCACGGTCTGATTGAGGAACAAAGCAATGAACAAACCGACAGGCACCGCAAGCATGTAAAGTATCAGCCATGCGATGTTGTTCTTAAGCGACATCCAGAAATTCGGATCGTCCCATAGTTTGATATAATTGCCAAAACCAACCCAAACAGCAGTGGATTCGCCGTCTGCGGTGTACAGCCCATTCCATTCATAGAAGCTGAGGGCGAGGCTTTCGAATATCGGGATCACGACATAGATCGCGAAAAAGAACAGTGCAGGTGCCAGAAAGAACCAAGGCGCAACGGAAAGCTTATGACGAGAGAGCCAGCTGTTTTGTTGTCCAGTTGTGTCGCTCATGACGCTTTCACCCTGTTGCTTAAGGTTTTGCGCCGCCTTTGGCGTCGCGATCCTGGGGGCGCTGCCTCTCCGACCAGTCGGGAATTCTTGCGGTCACTGAGGATCTGGCCGGATAATGAACGGGGCCCACCGTTTTGGCGGGCCCCGCTTGGGTCTCGACTTACTTGTAAACCTCGGCGGCGACTTCATCCAGGCGCTCAAGGACTTCCATCTTGGTCGATGGATCCAGCATGAACTTCTGGAAGCCTTCCATACCAGCCTTGGCCATTTCTGCCGGAGCGTCACGGTCGTAGAACTGGGCAATGCCGGTGGCTGCGTTCAACAGGTCAAAGCCTTCCTGAATGAACTTGTCATCCGCGATCTCGGCCTTGGCGTTGATCGGAAGTTGTCCGATGGTCTTGTTCCATTCGGACTGCACATCCGCGCGCGCAACGAAGGCAAGCCACTTCTTGGCGTCTTCGACGTTCTTGGCGTTGGTCGGAATGAAGAAGGCATCTGCCGGTGCTTCCTCGGCCAGTGGAATGCTTGCGTCGATTGTCGGGAAGGGCATGAAGTCAATCTGGTCTTCGGTCAGGCCAGCGTTCTTGTAGCCATCGACCGAAAAGTTGCCCATCACGTACATAGCCGCATCGCCATTGGCGAAGGGTGCGATTGCGTCCTGCCAGCTCATCGAGGCGTGGTTGTCGACAAAGCCGCATTCGCTGATCAGCGTTTCCCAGTTGTCCATCGTCGCAACGATGCGCGGGTCAGTGTACTTGATCTCGCCGGCGGTCAGCGCGTTGTGCACATCATAGCCGTTGGTACGCAGGTTCAAGTAGTCGAAAACACCGGCGGCGGTCCACAGGAACTTGGTTCCAATGGTGAACGGGGTGACGCCGTTTTCCTTCATCTTCGCACAGCCAGCCAGCATGTCGTCCCAGGTTGCGAATTCTTCCAGCTCCAACAGGTCAAAGACGTCTTTGCGATAGTAAATGCCCCACTGGTAGTAGGTGTAAGGCACGCCCCAGATTTTGCCGTCACGCGACATGGTTGCCTTGATGGCAGCCAGGTCTTCGTTGAATCCGTTGTCAGCCCAGACGTCGTCAACCGGCTGAAACAGGCCAGCGTCCACAAAGGGGGCCATGCGGTTGCCCGGATACCACGATGTCACGTCGGGCGCGTCAGCCGTCAGGAAGTTCCGGATCGCGGTCTTGTGCGCTTCACGGTCATTGTTGTTGGCAATGACGTTGATGTCAGGATTTTCTGTCTTGAACAGCTCGATTGCATTTTCGAAGGCTGCTTTCGGGCCTGGGTTCAGGTCGTCAAAGTTGATGACCAAATCGCGGGCAAGTGCCGTGGATGCCATCAGAGCGGTCGCCGCGGCTGCGACAACTGTCAAGTTGAGTGTACGAAACATGTGTGTCCTCCCTAGGTTCACTTATGGCGATTTCCATTATTTGGAACTAAATACCATATATTGAAATTGGTGACGCCATCCGCTAAGAAAGTCAAGACTCTCGTGTGCCAAAGGCGGCGAGAAAAGGGAGGTAATCTGCGCGTGAACGCATCAGGCATGCCGATTGAGAAGGCTGACGGGACAGTCGGAAAGGCGCTGGAAGTACTTGATTCGGTCGCTGCTTTTGAGCGCCCCGTGAAGTTTACCGAGCTCCTTGAGAACTCGGTCTATCCCAAGGCCACGCTGTACCGGCTTCTTCAGACACTGGTGAACCAATCTGTGCTTGTGCACGACACCGACACTGGCACCTATTCGCTTGGACTCAGGCTCATCCGATTGGCGCATAACGCCTGGGAGCATGCCTCACTTGCTCCAATCGCCCGCCCTTTCATCGAACGGTTGGCGGCAACGGCCGGGGAAAGTGTGCATCTTGCTCAATTGGACAACGGTCAAGTTGTTTTTGTCGACAAGCTGAAAGCCTCGGATCGTTTCGAAACTTTGGCCCAGGTTGGCAAAGTGGCCCCGGCGTATTGCACGGGCGTAGGCAAGGCGATGCTGGCGTTTATCGCACCGAAGCGACTTGATATCGTGGTTCGACAGCAGTCATTCTTTCAATATACGTCGCGGACCCATGTTTCCGCAGACAGCCTATTGGCTGAGTTGCCACATATCCGGAACGACGGAATCGCATTTGACCGCGAAGAGCACGAAGATGGAATTATCTCGATCGCGGCGCCGATTTTTCTGGCGAACGGGCGGGTAATCGGGGCGCTTTCGGTGGCAACGTCGACGGCGCGATACGATCTTGAAACGCTTAAGACGTTTCGTGATGACTTGGTGTCCATGGCTGGCGAGATCGGTGATCATGCCACGTCCTGGCATTTTCCGGGATAATTGAGGGAGAGATAGATGTCGGGTGTTACGCTAAACAAAACCGTCAAACGGTATGGGCCAGTCCAGGTCATCCACGGGGTCGATCTTGAAATCGAGGATGGAGAGTTCTGTGTCTTTGTCGGTCCATCCGGCTGCGGGAAGTCGACACTTCTCAGGATGATTGCGGGGCTGGAGGAAACCTCGGACGGGCAGATTAACATTGGCCAGCGCGAAGTGACCCACATTGACCCTGCCGAGCGTGGCGTGGCGATGGTGTTTCAGACCTATGCACTTTACCCGCATATGACGGTTCAGGAAAACATGAGCTTCGGTCTGAAGATGACAGGCCATGCGAAAGAAGAAATCGACCGTAAAGTCAGCGCCGCATCCAAGGTGCTTAAGCTCGACGAATATCTGTCCCGCAAGCCCGCTGCACTTTCAGGTGGGCAGCGTCAGCGGGTGGCCATCGGTCGCGCGATTGTTCGCGGACCCGAGGTGTTTCTTTTCGACGAGCCGTTGTCGAACCTTGACGCGGAATTGCGCGTGGACATGCGCGTAGAGATTGCGCGCCTGCACAAGGAATTGGGCACGACGATGATCTATGTCACCCACGATCAGGTCGAGGCGATGACGCTTGCCGACAAGATCGTTGTTCTGCGTGATGGTCGGATCGAACAGGTCGGCGCGCCAATGGATCTGTATCGTGATCCCGACAACCGCTTCGTTGCCGGTTTCATCGGCTCTCCTTCGATGAATTTCCTGAAAGGCGAGGTAAGCGACGGCGGCGTGAAAGTTGCGGCGCTTGGGGGTGAGATTATTCCGGCCACTGTGGCATTGCCCGCGGATGGCAGCGGCGTAATCGTTGGAATTCGCCCGCAAGAAGCATCGCTGATCCCGGAACCTTCGTCAGTCACCGTGGATATTACCGAACAACTCGGCGGCGTCGCTTACGAGTACCTCAAGACGCCAACCGGAGAGGCTTTGGTGGTTGAAAGCAAGGGCGAAGACGCCGTGGCTTCGAGAACCGCGGTGCGGGTGGCATTTGATCCGGCACGCGTCATGTTCTTTGATGCCGAAACAGAAGCACGTTTGCGGTAATTTGGGGCGAAGTCAGCTCGGCCCTATGACCCAAGGCCATGCGCACCCATGCCGAGGGCCTTGGTGTCCTTCCCCCCTAAAACTGGGCCACTACATTGGTCTTGAGAGGGGAATATGTAATGGCACGGAAACGGCATTCGGACGAAGATGTATTGAAGCTGCTGCGTGAGATTGAGCTGAAGCTGACGGGAGGAAGTGACGTTGCATCGGCGTGTCGTAGCGTCGGCATCAGCGATGCGACATATTACAACTGGCGGAAACGGTTTGGTGGTATGGGACGGTCGCAGTTGTCGGAGATGCGCAGCCTGGAAAAGGAGAATGGGCGTCTCAAGAAGATCGTCGCTGAGCTTGAATTGGACAAGCTGATCCTCAAAGAAAGCCTGAACTACTTAAAGCCCAGGGCCTGACGACTGGGGAGCTCCGTCAGGCCGTTATTCATACGCGCCAAAAGCTCGCGACCTCGGAGCGGAGGACCTGCCGGGTCGTCGGTATGGCGCGAAGCTCTCTGCAATATCGACCCGCGCCAAAAGACGATGATGCTCTACGGCTCGCTTTGATCCGCCTGGCCAAGCAATATGGGCGCTACGGCTATCGTAAAGTTTCGGAACTCCTGCGCATCGAGGGCTGGCGGGTCAATCATAAGAAGGTTGAGCGTCTCTGGCAGGAAGAAGGACTGCAACTCCCGCAGCGGCACAGGAAGCGCAGACGGCTTTATCACAAGGACAGCTCGATCATTCGCCTCAGGCCGACGCATCCGAACCACATCTGGAGCATCGACTTCGTTCACGACAAGCTCAGCAATGGCCGGAGCTACAAGATGCTGACCGTTCTGGATGAGTACACCCGGCAGGCCCTGGCCGTGGAAGTTCGCAGCAGGATGGGCGCCGAAGATGTTCTGGAGGCGCTATATCCGCTGCTCCTCTGCCATGGCACGCCGGAGTATATCCGCTCCGACAACGGCCCAGAGTTCGTAGCCAAGGCGATGCAGGAGTGGTTGGTTCGCGTTGGTGTTCGACCAATTAGAATCTATCCGGGGTCCCCTTGGGAAAACGGATACAACGAGAGGTTCAACGGCACTCTCCGGCACGAGATCCTCAACGCTGAATGGTTCACAACAACGAAACAGGCACAGATCGTCATCAATCATTGGCTTAAGCAGTACAACCACACACGTCCGCACCAGGCTCTGAACATGCGACCACCAATGCCAGAAACTCTAATCAGAAATGGCCCAGAACTTGGGGGCTAGACACAATCATATGCCGCAGCCATCACCGCCGCGACCGCCACGGTCGGTCCTATCATCCCGCCGTCGCTGCCGATGGTGATGTACGCCATCGTCTCGGACGCCTCTGTCGGGTACCTCTTCGCTGCGGGTATCCTGCCGGGGTTGCTGATGGGGCTTAGCATGGCAGGCACCAACGCCTATATCGCGCGAAAACGTAACTTTCCGGTGGAAGACCCGACGCCCTTGCGGGAACTGCCGCGCCTGACGTGGCAGGCCTTCCCGGCGCTTATGCTGCCGGTGATCCTGCTGGGCGGCATCTATGGCGGCGTGATGACCCCGACTGAGGCCGCCGCCGTCGCCGCGTTTTATGCCTTGCTGATCTCGGTGCTATTCTATCGCTCGGTCAGCTTTGCGGATTTCTTCGGCGGCTGTGGGTGTGCTGATCATGGGCGCCATCGCTTTCAACTATGTCATCACCCGCGAAAACATACCCGACAGCCTTGCAATGTTCATGGCGCAATTCGATCTGTCCCCGCTGGAATTCCTTATTGCGATCAACATCCTGTTCCTGTTGCTGGGCTGCGTGCTGGAACCCGGACCGATCCTGCTGATCATCGTGCCGATCTTCATTCCGACCGTCATCGGCCTTGGTATCGACCTGGTGCATTTCGGCGTCATCGTCGTTGTCAACGCGATGATCGGGCTGGTCACGCCCCCGGTCGGCATGCTGCTGTTCATCGTGGCCAATATAACCAAAGCCAAGACACAGGACATCATCAGGGATGTCTGGCCCTTCCCCTTCATCCTTATCTGTGCACTGTTGGTGATCACGATCTGGGAGGATTTCGTGCTCTTCGTGCCTCGAATGCTCGGCTATACAGGATGACGGCGACGGACCGTCCGAACGTTCTGCTGGTCTGCACCGACCATTGGCCGGCGGAACTGTTGGGGGTGGCTGGTCATCCGGTGATCAGGACGCCGGGGCTGGATCAGATTGCCCTGGCGGGCACGCGCTTCACGAACTGCTATTCCGAATGCCCCGTCTGCATCCCGGCCCGGCGCAGCCTGATGACCGGGCTAAGCCCGCGCAGCCACGGCGACCGCAGCTTTACCGAGAACCTGGCGATGCCGGACGCCACAACCCTTCCTCAGGCCTTCCGCGACGCCGGTTACCAGGCTGACGCCGTGGGCAAGCTGCATGTCCATCCGCAGCGCGATCGGATCGGGTTCGACAGCGTGCTGCTGGACGAGGAAGGCCGCACGCAATTCGGCATGGTCGATGACTACGACACCTATCTTGGTGATCGCGGTTTCGCCGGGCGCCAATACGACCACGGCATGTCGACCAACCAATACGATTGGCGGCCATGGCATCTGGATGATGACCTGCATGTGACCAACTGGGCGACCCGGGCCATGGCGCGCACAATCAAGCGGCGCGACCCGACGAGGCCGGCATTCTGGTACCTCGGCTACCGGCACCCGCATCCGCCGCTGGTACCGCTGCAAACCTATGTCGACCTTTACCGCGATATCGAGATGGACGCGCCATACGTGGCCGATTGGGCGCAAGGCGGCAACTTGCCTTACCCGATTGCCGCAATGCAGGGCAGGGCCCGGCTGCATTCAGACAGTGCGATTCTTGAGGCACGCCGCGCCTTCTATGCGCTCTGCACCCATATCGACCACCAGATCCGCTGGCTGATCGGAACGCTTCGGCAGGAAAAGATCCTCGACAACACGATTGTGGTGTTCATGTCAGATCACGGCGACATGCTGGGCAATCATGGCACGGTCGCGAAACGACTGTTCTATGAATGCTCGGCCAATGTGCCGATGATCGTCATGGGTACGAAGGACAATCCGCGCCTTCAGAACCGCGACACCGACGACCGACTGATGGGTCTTCGGGACGTCATGCCGACGCTTCTGGATATGTGTGGCATCGACGCGCCGGGCAGCATCGACGGCATGTCGATGGCGGACTCCCAACAGCGGGAATACATATACGGCGAATGGGGCGAAGACGACAGCGCCTGCCGCATGATCCGCGACCAACGCTATAAGCTGATCTATTATCCGGTCGGCAATCTCTTCCAACTCTTCGACCTCAACGACGATCCGCGAGAGATGACAAACCTGTCAGCCGATACCGCCCATGCGGATGTTCTGACGCGGATGCAAGAAGCTCTGAGACGCGAGTTGTACGGAGCCGATCTGAATTGGCTGGATGGCGATACATTCGTGGGTCTGCCGGACAAGACCTATTCCTGGCGAGCGGACCGGGGTCTCCATTTCCAGCGCGGCGAAGGTTGGCCACGCTGACGAGCCCGCCAAGGCAATATACCCATTGCCAATGATTTCAGGCCGTTCCGCAAGGCGCCGTGTTGATGTTTCCTTCATCGTGGAATTCGGTCATTTTTTCTTAAATGCACGTTGCACCGGAAATTGCGCGATTCAACATGAGTTTGCGCAATGGAAACGCGAACTAGCGTTGCAAGCCGCACCACGCAAACCCCTGAAACATAGATGTAATCGCCACCACCCATCAACTCGACAGTCTCGGTAGCCGGTTCAAACGGCGGCTTAAGCCTGTATCGCGAACACCGGAGCGGACCGAAGCATCGGATAACTTTGGGCGCACAGCGGTCACGCGGTAGCGCAGAGAGAAACCCGGTTCCAAACCTGTATGTATGTCGGCTTCCGACCTCTTGGCGTTGTTGGCTCGCACTTGCGGCGTTTAACTGAAATCAGCTGCCTGGCACCACGGCGGACAAGGCAAAACGTCGAGTCTTCGCAACGCCATTCCGGTCAATTGTGAAATGGGCATTTTCCGACCAGCTCGCCAGGATTGTTGCCGTAGATATGTGCCACCCGCGTATTGCTGTGCGCGGCATGCGCGTGTTCTCTTAGGCGGAACAATTGCCCGAGCGGTCGCATTGATTGCAACGTATTCCACGCGTTGAACTGCAGTTTCCCCCACATTTCAGCAGTGTTCATTGACGCATCCGCCTTCAAGGTCAGCGTGCCCACATCGATATAGGGCGATACCGTCTCGTCCCATTGAATGTCGCAGTATTCTGCCGCCATGACGGCTTTCGGTGGGTCATCGGCGGTCGGATCTGGAATGCAGTCGGGTGTGGCAGGTTGAATTCCCAACCGGAACTTCGCGTCCTCTCCGGCCTCGATCCAGGCATCCATATTGTCTTTGTAGACAGCGGTAACATCCCGCCTCAGCGGATCATTTTCGGCCACATCGTGCCGGGTTTCGGGGACGAGGCGAAACTTCATGGCGCCGTCACCCAATGCGAACGGTCCAAGCGAGTAATAGGGTTTGCCGGCCCACCCCTTCGTGCTTTCTGGCGGACGCCGATAAGTTGCCATTATTTTTTTCACCCGGCCGCGGACGCCCAGCAAAAGCGCGACATTGCGCCAGTTGGCCAACGTTCTGAGTGTTTCCAGAGACGGTGGCTTGAGGCCCGCTGCAACATTCATCTGACGTGCATCACGCACGAAGAACGTGTGGTCTGGCGCATTCGTTTCGGACGTGCCGGCGACAAGCAGCAAATCGAGCTCGTTCGATTTTCCATCCGATGCGTACACATTAGGAACTGCTTCCGGGTATTTCAGCTTCACCGCTAGCCGGTTGATCGCAAATCCAATATCGCGGTCCACGGCCATTCCGCTGCGCGCAACCACCGCGTAGTCGCGATCCGCCGCGAAGAGCCCGACGCGGAACGCATTGGGCAGGTTTTCGGTTCGGTCAATACATAGCGTTCCGTGCAAGATGCCGTTGGTATGCCCCCAATGAGGCTCATGAAACGCCGGATCGTCCTTGCCGATGTTCTTTTGGTGCTTCAGGGTTTGGGCAGTGAAAGCATCGCTTACCCGTTTCGCGATGGCATCTTCGTCCGGATCAACGATTTCGCGCGGTGAAAGGTAGCCGTCACTGATCGCATCTTCGGGCAAGCCTTTAGAAAACTTGCGCCGATGTGGGTGTGGAACCACGAGGCCATAAGTCACGTATGCAGCAGCCAAAAAGAGAATAATCCAAACGAACGTCATCGGTTCCCCCTTATCTGCGGGGCAGTCTGCATTAGCGGTGGTACCAACGCAACAATTCAGAGCCGCTGCCGCTGCGCAGCCGGCATTCTGATGAGCTGCAATATCGGTCATTGAAGGCTCTGTGCTGACGTCGTATGCGGTGCAGCATCCGCAGGGTCTGGGATCGCATGGTCGGCTCTCGGCCCCCAACCGTCATTTTTCAATCGATGCCTTGTCGCGCTTGTCTGACGTTGCTGCCACAATCGGGCTGATCACGCCGCGCGCTTTGACGTTGATGCAGGCCATCCTGCCCGAGGCGATGGCGCTTTCCAGGGCGCCCGGCAGAACGGCGCGTTTGGTGACCAATTCGCCATAACCGCCCAGACCTTCGAACATTGCGTGGAACGGGATGTCGCGGAAGCATAGTGCTGGCCGCTGGCGAACATTGCCTGACGTCAGCACCTGTGGGTCCAAATGGCGCCACAATGAACGACCCCAGACCTGATCGCGCTGAGAGGCATGGAACTTCTGGTTTAGCTTGTTCTCGGACCCGACAGCAGGCTGGCCGCCATAGCGCCCCGGACGGCGACTGTAGCCGATCTGTGCGGCGATCCCGGCCAATGACGACAGCCGCGCAACCCGGTTCTCGGAAACCCGTTCTCCTTGATCGCGCAAATCTTCTGTTAACTTTCGGTAGCTATAAACCTTGCCACTGTCGGCCCAAGCCCGGCGGATCAGTTCGGTTTGCCGCACAACTTCCTGCGCTCGGTGGCTTAACGGTTCCGTAAGACATGCGTAGAAGCCCGAGAAATGAACCCGCAGCACCCGGCACATGGCCCGGACACCGAACTCGCCACGATGCCCCGCCTTCTCGTCGATTGCTGCGCAATCAACTGCCAGGCAGTGGATGAAGGCGTACTTCATTGGGACTCGCGCGCGAAGTACGCGCTCGACCATTGCCCTCGGACCAATGGCGGAAATTGGCCTGACCCATTTTTAGGATGTCACGCTCCTCGGTAACCCGTGTCAGCTCTCGCTTCAGACGCCGGTTCTCGGCTTCGTGGTCCACGCCTGGCTTCGGCGATGGTTCCCCGAATAGCTTCATCCACTTGTACAAAGAGTGCGTGCTGACGCCCAACCGTCGGGACACCTCTCGTACAGGATAGCCCCGCACCGTGATCTGGTGCACAGCATCCCGCTTAAAATCATCGCTGTAATTGCTTGTCCCCATGTCGACCTACTGACCGCAAAACTAGGGGGCAATGCGTCTACAAATCTAGGGGCACCTCAGAGCATCTAAGTGATCTTTTGGCTTCAGAACGGCTCAATCTTCTCTGCCGAAAGTGCATAACCAATCTGCGCCAGATGAGTGGTCATTGAGGATACTCCGAACATACCCGTCACATTAACTGGGGCGTAGAGGCCCTCGGTCTCGTAAGGCTTAGGGGTCGTTACGAAGACCAACTGGTTTGCCGGGGGTGGCGGAACATGGACGCAGGCGCCGACAAAGGGCACCAGGATGAACGCTGTGACGGCGGCACCCAATGTGTCGATCGGGACGATGAAACCCGGCAGCCGCACGATCATTCCATTCCAGTCAGACCGAACCCCGGTCGAGGCGGGCTGCTGGCTGGACAGGCTGTGTGCATCATGCTCGATGAGGCTGTTCAGGACGGGTGGAATTGCTGACTGATTTTTGGGCAGCAGGTCTTCCCAATCCAGATCAACGACCGCATCCGCAAGCACGGCACGTGGAAGAATGGTTGCGCCGGCCAGCAGTGCGATGGCATTGCGCCGAGACAGAGACGTTACCATTCGTAGGTTTCCATCGTATCGACCGATAGCGCATAACCGGTTTGCGCAATCGCAGTGGATTGCAGCCGCGTACGCAAAGTACCGCTAACCCAGACAGCATCCCAAAGTTGATCTCCCGGCCAGGGCTTCGTTGCCTTTGCGAACACCAGCTGGTTGGGTGGTGGTGGCGGCGTATGGATGCAAGCGCCGATATAGGGTACAAGGATAAATTCGGTGATGCCTTCCGAACCAATCTCTAGCGGAAGAATGTAGCCCGGCATCCGGATGTAGGCCCCATCCAGGCCCTCATTCAACTTGGTTGCATTGGCATCGAAGATGGGACTCCAAGTGTCGTTGGCTTCGTCCAGGTCGCCTTCGCCAATGATCTCGGAATAGGGCACGCCCGGTGGGATCAAGTCTTCCCAGCCAATTTCAAGCGGCGACAGTGCCAGCGATGGTCGTGCGGATGCCGTAGCGGCAAATCCACTTGCAATGATATGTCTGCGCGAAAACTTCATGTGCGCACCGTCATACCATCGGCCAGCGAAAGACGATAGGCTCTGAAAGCTGGAACCATGCTCACAATTGCGCCAGCAGGGGTATCAAGCGGAAGACCCGCAAACACTATTCAGCAGAAGAGAAGATCAGGGTCGTGCTGGCCGGCCTGCGCGGCGAGGAGAGCATTGCCGCATTGTGCCGCCGCGAGGGCATCGCTGAGAGCCTATGTTTCCAGCCAGCGCCATGAGGGCTGGGTGCTGCTGAAGGATCGCTATGACGATGGCGGCATATCGGGCGGGCATCTGGATCGGCCCGGATTGCAACAGCTGATGCAAGACATCGACGACGGCCGGGTCGATCAGATCGTTGTCTACAAGATCGACCGGTTGACCCGGTCCCTGCCGGACTTTGCCAAGCTGGTGGAACGGCTGGATGCAGTCAATGCGAACACGTCAACGTCCATGCAGGCGGCCAGGCCGTCGTTGGCAATGTCGAGCGACCGGGGGAGGGGATCAATGCAAAATGGAGCAACAACCCCATGCAAAGCAAATTACCCATGCACCTGAGCCTGCGATGCGGCGCGAAGGCGAGGTCCGGAAACCCTTACCAATCTCCGGCAATGGCTAACGGTCGCTGCCGGATGCATGGCGGCGAGTCACCCGGAGCGCCAACCGGCAACGCCAATGCCCTGAAGTATGGCCTTTATTCTGCTGATGTCGTGGTCCGGCGGCGTGAGTTGGCCGCACTGATCCGATCAATGCGGGGGCTTGTTGAGGAGGTCTGAAAGTCGAGCGTCCGACGAACCCCGCCTAATGGCATAATGCGTGCAAACATTCTAAGTGGATGCGTTGGTTTAGTATCCTTTATTCAATCTCTACCGGTCCGCATCGCCTTCCGAGCAGACAAGAGACTTAAAGCATCGAGACATTGCGGCGATCCAGATCATCAAGCATGACCCACACACCGCTAGGCCACAAAATGCCTTGGTCAGCGGAATTGGAAACAATGTCCCTCAAACGCGCGGTGCTTATTGGGCCTTCACCATTCAGTTCCGTAAAAATCGACGCGGCAAAAGCGGGTTTTTGCACGAATGCATTGGTAAGTTCGACGCCATTCCTCAATAGTATTGATCGAGATTTCAACATCGCAATGAAGCTAACCAACGTGGATATACAGTAGAGAGCGACCACGCTGCCCAGCAGCGAGATTGTGACCCAATCGGCGACCCGGTTGTCAACGATGAGCGCGATTGCCAGAACGAACGCCAATGAAAGCGCCCCACCAACTAACCGTCCTTTGAACCAAGAAGACAAGAGTGACGACATAGCAATGTAATCGTCAATTTGAGACCGTCGGGTTATCGGGTCTCTCCAGTGCACTTCCTTGAGAAAAGCTGTCACCTCCATATCGATCAGTGTTTTCAAAAGAATTCGGTCGACCCACACGTCTCGGAAGGGGCTAACAAGATAGTCACCGATAGCAGACTCGAAGCTCTGGCGGTCAATATCTAAGCGGTACCCGTGCTCTGCTTCTCGGATGAGGTCGCGGGGATCAACAGTGGACGTAAGCCTGCAAGAGGTCTGAACGTCATCAATGCCCCCTGAAAATGCCTTAGAGTTGAACGACGGATAGACTAGCGGATTGTGTTGAAAAACTCCGAAATCAGAGCGTCGCGGATTTCTTGCGAAAACCTATGAAGCGAAATAGTCGGAAAGCTTTGACCACGAGACAGCGCATGGCTGCGCGTGAGCGCATGTAGGCGATTTGGGCCGACCCCCGCGCCAAAAATTTAGGATCGGGCTGCATGGAAAGAAAAATCATCGTTCAGGCCCTAAAACGGAGTTTTTCAACACAATCAGCGATTTGCCGACATCTGCAGCGTGCTCAATTTGTTCAACCTTTGCGTCAAAAACATTCTTATTGTCGGTTGCACTAACTTTCTGAACTGCGCTGTCTATAAGGCGTCTCCGCAGTTCCCAAGATTGGGACCTGCTCTCCGCCCTGAATTTTTCGGGTTCTTCGTCTTTGCCAAAGAACGCCGAATTTTGCAGGCAATCGATTGCCACCTCTCGGAGCGCACGTATCTCGTCGTTCAGCATCGGAAAAATTTCCATTGGGTGCAGCCGAGATATTAGCCATTTGAATGCTGGCATGTCCATTGGGTGCCAGCACCCAATAGAAACTACCACGACACAAAGAACTCGCCCGGTGCTATTCAGTCCGGGTTTTAAATGTCATCGCGACTAGGGTGAGAGTGTTGTTTGGGGGCTGGAATGGGGGGGTGGATTTGCATGAGCATCGATTTTGCTCTTCAAAATCAATGTTTTAGTTACGCAAAATGGCGGAGAGACAGGGATTCGAACCCTGGGAAGGCTTGCACCCTCAACGGTTTTCGAGACCGCCCCGTTCGACCACTCCGGCACCTCTCCGCGGGGGTCAGCGGGGGTCGTTTAATCTGCCCTTTGGGGTGGTGCAAGGGAATTGTCCGACCAGGCTGATCTGTTAAACTGGCACAACCCCTGGCGGTCTGCCCCTTTCAAATCGGCCGCGCAGGGGGTACGCCGGGGCGGACTGTTGTAGGAGTGTATTAATGATCATGGGCATGCGTCGCACGTTTCGTTTCATCCGCTACACGCTGATACTCAGCCTCGCATGGGTCGCATCCTTTGCCCATGCAGAACCGCGCGCCGATGTCCGGGCCCTTTTTGACGCGCTGGATCTGTCCGGGATCGTCGAGATCATGCAGACCGAGGGGCGCGCCTATGGCGACTCCCTCGAACAGGAAATGTTCGTCGGTCGTGGCGGGGCTGCCTGGCGGGCAGTCGTGGCCGATATTTATCAGGCGGATGCCATGGAGTCCGTCGTGCTCGAGGCATTGGACCGCGAATTGGATGACCGCGACCTGTCCGGGATGCTTGCCTTCTTCACGTCCGAACGCGGCCAGAAAATCGTCAGCCTGGAACTCAGCGCGCGCGAAGCGCTGCTGGATGACGAGGTTGAGGCGCTATCTGAGCAGCAATATCACGACATGCTGGAAGCCAAGGATCCCCGGCTTGACCTGCTGTCAATGTTCATCGGCGCCAATGACCTGATCGAAGGCAACGTTGTGGGCGGGCTCAATTCCAGCTATGCGTTCTATCAGGGTCTGCTGGATGGCGGCGCGTTCGAGGACACTTTGACCGAAGACCAGATCCTGACCACTGTCTGGAGTCAGGAGGCGGATATCCGCGCCGACACGACCGAGTGGATCTATTCCTATCTGGCATTGGCCTATCAGCCGCTCGAAGACGCCGATATCGAGGCTTATACAGAATTCTCGCTGACGTCGGATGGCCAGGTTCTGAACCGGGCGCTGTTCGATGCCTTCGATGATATGTACACCGGGATCAGCCGGGCGCTGGGGCGTACCGCGGCCCAATATATGACGGGTGAGGATATCTGAGGCATGGCGCGCGCGCAGATGAAGGCCTCTCCGCAGGCGATTGCGGCATTGAAGGCCCAACTTGCTGCGGCCAATCAGGCGAATGAAGCGAAACGCCCGGACATCGCTCTGGAAAAAGCGGATAGGTTGTTGGCAACGCACCCGCGTTTGGCCCAGGCACATCTGGTTCGTGCCACCGCGTTGATGAGTTTTCGCAAGGTTGACCTTGCCCTGGCAGCCCTGAGCGAAGCGGCGAAATGCGCGCCGCAGGATGAAGCGATCTGGACACGCTATGTGACCGATCTGCATCGCGCAGGCCAAAAAGGCCGCGCTCGCCGGGTGGCAGAAAAGGCGCCGCTGAAGGGCTTGGCCAAGAAACGGCTGAAGGCCCTGGCCAAGGGCGGCCCCAACCTGGCGACAACCTCGCTTGGCGATGTTCCGCCGGAACGGGTGCACGAAGTTCGACGCGCAATCGAGGCGGGGCGTCTGGACGACGCGCGTGACCTGCTGGACCCCCTGATCGCTGACTGGCCCGAGGTTGCTTTTCTGCACAACATGCGCGGCATCATTCATATGGAATCCGGGTCCAATGGCGCGGCGGAACAGGCCCTTCGCCGCGCGCTGACTCTGTCGCCGGGCTTTGCCGAAGCACAAGCCAATCTGGGGGCCGCGCTTAGCCGCACCGGACAAATTCGCGAAGCTGTCGAGGTGTTGTCGGCGGCATTTTCTGCCAACCCCCTGGATTATGCCGCCAAATACAATCTGGCCGACGCGCTTTATCAGGCGGGGCGATTGAACGAGGCGCGCATTCTGGGCGAAGAAATGCGCGACCAGTCGCCCGACAACAATGATGTATTGACCCATCTGGCGCGGGTTTATGGCGGCATGGGTGAACACCAAAGGGTTGTCGAAACGATCCAAAAGGTCTGGGCATCGCGGCCTGTCGATATGGGCTGATTGTGTTGAAAAACTCCGAAATCAGAGCGTCGCGGATTTCTTGCGAAAACCTATGAAGCGAAATAGTCGGAAAGCTTTGACCACGAGACAGCGCATGGCTGCGCGTGAGCGCATGTAGGCGATTTGGGCCGACCCCCGCGCCAAAAATTTAGGATCGGGCTGCATGGAAAGAAAAATCATCGTTCAGGCCCTAAAACGGAGTTTTTCAACACAATCGGCGAAGTTCAGAACTATGTGACCAGCGTTGATGCGCTGGAAGGCATTGACGCGGCGCTGAAGGTCCTGGACGAGATTGACGAATGCGACGATCAACAGCGTATCAAGGCGTTGTTTCTGGGTCGGGCCGGGCGATTGGATGAGGCGGTTGAAATCTCTCGGCGTTTGATTGAGCGCAATCCGAACGATGGGGCGCGATATCGTCGCTATGGATCGTTCAGACCCTGGCTGCCTGACAATCCGCTTATTGACGATATGCGTGCGCTGTGGGCCAAACGCCAAAGCAGCCGACAGGATCGTGTCGAACTGGGGTTCGCATTGTCCAAGGCGCTTGATGATATTGGCGACTATACCGAAGGCTTTGAGGTCATCAGCGAAACAAACCGGCTGCAAAAGCAAGAAGTCGCGATCCCTCCGTCCGACCCAGGCGCACGGGTGGACCGGATCGCGAAACATTGGGACCGTGCGGCGGTCAGTTCGCTAAGGCGGGAAAGCTCGCCCGATGTCGCCTGCATTTACATCGTCGGGATGCCAAGGACCGGCTCTACCCTGATCGAGACAATGATTGGGCAACACCCAAAGGTCTATGAACTTGGCGAAGATGAATTTGCTGTCACCTCTGTGCGAAGGCTTTTTCAGCCCAATGCCGAGAATGTCAGCGAACTTTCCCGCGTGCTTCGCGAAAACCTTCGGGCACGTTCAAATGGTAATTCGGTGGTGACAGACAAACACCTGGGCAACGCCTATTATCTGGGTCCGTTATCTGCCGCCTTGCCAAATGCGAAATTCGTACTGGTTCGGCGCAATCCACGCGCCATTTGTCTTTCGATTTTCCAGAACAGGATGCGGCCAAACGGTCATTCCTATTCCATGGACCTCGAAGACCTCGGCCACCACTACGTTGCCTTCGACCGCCTGATGACCCACTGGAAATCCGTCATGGGCCCGGAGTTGATCGAGGTGCACTACGAAGACCTCGTCACCGACCCGGAAACCCAGACCCGCAAACTGATCGCTGATTTGGATCTGGCGTGGGACGATGCCTGCCTTAGCCCGGAAAAATCGACCAGCGCGGTCAGAACGCTTAGCATTGGACAAGTGCGGCAGGGATTTTACGACAGTTCGCGTGACCGTTGGCGCAATTACGAAGAAGAATTGCAGCCGCTGATCAGGATTCTGGAAGACCATGGGCTGTAACACCGCCGATCCGGGTTGACTTGGCCCCCGACGACGCTCATAAGCCCGGCTTCTGGCGGGCGTGAGTCTGGCCAGCTATTCGAAATTCGCCCCCAACGGGGCGCGCTGTTCGCAGGCGGCCCTTGGGTCACAAACGCCGGGCAACCGGGGCCACAGAACGCGGGATACAAAGGAACGACCCATGTTCGCGGTTATGAAAACCGGCGGCAAGCAATACCGGGTTCAGAGCGGAGATATCCTCCGTGTCGAGAAACTCGCAGCAAATGCCGGCGACACCATTCAATTCAACGACGTCCTGATGATCGGTTCGACCATCGGCACGCCCCTTGTGGCAGGTGCCGGGGTGCAGGCCGAGGTTGTGGATCAGATCAAGGGCGAAAAGCTGATCCATTTCGTCAAGCGCCGCCGTAAGCACGGCTCCAAGCGCACCAAGGGCCATCGCCAGCAGCTGACGCTGATCAAGGTCACCGATCTGCTGGAAAAGGGCGCTGACAAATCCGGCGTCATGGCCGCCCTCGGGGCCGGATCGGCCACTGCGCCAGCGCCTGCACCGAAGAAGGCTGCCAAGAAAGCCGCGCCCAAGAAGGCCGAGGCGAAGGCCGAAGCCAAGCCCGCAAAAGCCGCACCCAAGTCTGACGCCGCTGACGACCTGACGCAGATTTCCGGCGTCGGTCCGGTGATCGTCAAGAAACTTAACGCGCTGGGCATCACCAGCTTTGCGCAAATCGCTGCCTGGACCGCGGACGAGGTTGCCGACTTTGACGAAAAGCTTTCGTTCAAAGGCCGGATCGACCGGGACGACTGGATCACGCAAGCCAAGAAACTGGCGAAGTAAGGAGACGAACCCATGGCACATAAAAAAGCAGGCGGTTCATCCCGTAACGGACGCGACAGCGCCGGACGCCGTCTTGGCGTCAAGAAATTTGGTGGCGAAGCCGTCATTCCGGGCAACATCATCGTGCGTCAGCGCGGCACCAAGTGGTGGCCGGGCGAAGGCGTCGGACTGGGCCGTGACCACACGATCTTCGCGGTCGCGGAAGGTCACGTGACGTTCCACAAAGGCCTCAAAGGCCGCACCTTTATTTCGGTCCTCCCGGCAGCCAAGGCCGCTGAATAAGCCGACACTCCGCACATACAACCCTAGGGGGAACGGCGGAAACGCCGGTCCCCTTTTTCGTTCCGAAAGTCAGCCGTGTCACGCCACCAGATCACAACCGACCGCCTGATCCTGCGCCCGTTTAAGGCGGCAGACGCGGATGTCGTGGTCGCCTGTCTGAACGACTTTCAGGTGTCGCGCTGGCTGTCCCGGATTGCGCATCCGTTTACCCATGCTGACCTCGTGCTGTTCAATCCCGATGGCTCGACCATGTGGCCCGCGCGCGTTGCGATCACACTGGATGGCTCTGTTGTTGGTGGCATGGGCGCGTTGGATGAACTGGGCTATTGGCTTGCGCCCGAATTCTGGGGGCAGGGCATCGCGACCGAGGCCGCGCGCGCTGGTCGAATACCGGTTCGAAACCAGCGACATTGCCGCGCTGACCTCGGGCTATTTCGCCGCCAACGCAGCCTCAGCCCGGGTCCTGGAAAAAATCGGCTTCAGCGAAACTGGCCGAAGCCGCCGTTTCTCGCAAAGCAACGGCGCCGAGATACCGCACGTCGACATGCTGCTGACCCGCGCGCAGTGGGAGGCGTCCTGATGCCCGTTGCAACCGCCAGTTTCCTGGTCTTCGCGGCCAGCCAGGTCGGAACCCCCGGTCCGGCCAATATGGCGCTGCTGGCCAGTGGCGCAAAATTCGGGTTGCGTCGGTCATTGCCGTTTATCGCCGGGGTGATCCTGGGCAAACAGCTGATCATCTGGCCGCTTGGATTTGGGCTGATGTCCCTGGCCGCAACCGCGCCGCTGGTCCTGACGGTGATCAAGTGGATCTCGATCGCCGTGGTCCTGTGGGTCGCCTGGCGCATCGCCAACACCCGGCTAAGCCCCGGATCCGAAACCGGAAAACCCTTCAACTTCTGGCTGGGCCTGTTGATCCATCCGTTCAACCCCAAGGCCTGGGCGATGATCACGGCGGGCTTCACATCTTTTGTCGATCCCGGCACCCCAACCTTGCAGGCCACCGCGACCGTGGCCATCTGCCTGTTCATCACGCAGGCGGTCCTGCACCCGATCTGGACCTTGGGAGGGGACCGGATCGCGCGCCTCGTCGCCGGAACCGCGGCCGAGCGTACTCTTATGTGGACACTGGCGGGCCTGACGGTCCTCAGCGTCCTTGTCGTGCTGTTTCAGGGAGGGAACACATGATCCTCGAACCGATCACCAATCAGCCAACCATCACCGCCGACCGCTTCGTGCTGCGCCCGGTTCGCAAATCCGACAGTGGCTTGCTGCAGATGTATTCGGCGGATGAACGTATTGCGCGCGGCACCCGCTCGATCCCGCATCCGTTGCCGCCGGGGGCGATTGATGCCTTCGTAGCCCGTGCTCAGACCCAAAGTGCCGAGGATATCTGGGTTCTGGACGGCAATGCCATCGGCCTTGACGAAGTTCTGGGCGTGATCGCGCTGGAACGGATGGATCGCAATCAATCCGAAGTCTCGTTCTGGATCGCACCGGCCTGCTGGAATTCGGGCCTTGCGTCCGAAGCGGTTGAGGCCATCGTCCGCGCCAATCCGCAAAACAGTGAGACGCTGTTCGCCTCGGTGTTTCAGGACAACCCGGTTTCGGCGCGTGTACTGACCAATGCGGGGTTTGAGTATCTGGGCGATGCCGAGGCATTCTCGGTCGCGCGTGGTGCGACGGTCGCAACCTGGACCTACCTGAAGGCGATACGGTGAACCGGCCCGGCCACCTTGTGCTGATGCGGCAAACCTGCGCCGTCAATGGCTTGAGGGTCCGGGCGTTTTTCTCTATCGCTGAAACCTCAGCTGAGTTACGTGCGGTCCCATGAAATTCCTCGATCTCGCCAAGGTCTATATCCGTTCCGGCGCGGGCGGCGGCGGAGCGATGTCGTTCCGGCGTGAGAAGTATATCGAACACGGCGGCCCCGATGGCGGCGACGGCGGCGATGGCGGCGATGTCTGGGCCGAGGCTGTCGATGGCCTCAACACGCTGATCGACTTTCGTTATCAACAGCATTTCTTTGCCAAGACCGGGCAGGGGGGCATGGGCAAACAGCGCACCGGCAAAGACGGTGACGATATCGTGCTGCGGGTGCCGGTCGGCACCGAAGTGCTTGATGAGGATCAGGAAACCATCATCGCCGACATGACCGAAGTTGGGCAGCGCGCCTTGCTGGCCAAGGGCGGCAATGGTGGATTTGGCAACCTGCATTTCAAATCCTCGACCAACCGCGCCCCGCGCCGCGCCAATCCGGGCCAGCCGGGCGTGGAACGCACACTCTGGCTGCGCCTGAAGCTGATCGCCGATGCGGGGCTGCTGGGCCTGCCGAATGCGGGAAAATCCACGTTTCTGGCCGCAACCTCGAACGCGCGCCCCAAGATCGCCGATTATCCGTTCACCACGCTGCATCCGAATTTGGGCGTCGTCGGCGTGGACGAGGTTGAATTCGTGATCGCCGACATCCCTGGCCTGATCGCGGGTGCGTCCGATGGCAAAGGCATTGGCGACCGCTTTCTGGGCCACGTCGAACGTTGCGCCGTGCTGTTGCATCTGGTTGACGGAACCGCCGAAGATGTCGTCGCCGACTGGCAGACCATCATCACCGAACTCGAAGCCTATGGCGGCGCATTGGCCGACAAGCCGCGTGTGACCGCGCTGAACAAGGTGGACGCCCTGGACGACGCAGCCGTGGCTGCGGCTGTTGCCGCGCTTGAAACCGCCACCGGCGGCCCGGTGTTGCCGATGTCCGGTGTGTCCCGCGAAGGCGTCACAGACGTTCTGCGGGCCCTGCGCGCCGAGATTGACGACAACCGGCTTCGCACGCGCATCGCTGAATCTGAACCGGAAGAAACAGAAGAGGCCGCATCATGGCGTCCCTGAAAACTGCCCGCCGCGTGGTCATCAAGATCGGCTCGGCCTTGCTGGTCGAAGCTGGCAACCTGCGCACCAAATGGCTGGACGGGCTGGCGCGGGATGTGGCGGCCCTGTCAGAAGGCGGGGCCGATGTTCTGCTGGTCAGCTCAGGCTCTATCGCGCTGGGGCGCGGCGTGCTGGCCATGGGCGGCGGGGAACTGTCGCTAGAACAATCCCAGGCCGCCGCAGCCGTTGGCCAGATCCGCCTTGCGCGCGCCTATGAACAGGCGCTGGCCCCGGATACTGTTGAAGAAGTCGATGTTTTGGTCGGCGCGTTGTTGAGCGAGAGGCGGCCGCGCGCCGTTTTCTTTCACGTTGGCACTGTTGCTGGCACCAACTTCGCCAGTTTCCGGAGGTTTTGAGCTGTTGCTGCGAGTTGGAACTGTTCGGTTGCGCCTTTGGGTCCTCGAAGCCGCATCATCTGCACGCCGATGTATCGTTTCAGGTGGGCAAAGAGCATTTCAACCTTCCGCCTTTGGATGAACGACGTCATGTAGGCATCTGTTTTTCGGATATCGCGAGCGACGTCTCGGGCGGCTTCGTGAACGGACCGCATAAGGCGTCTGCCGTCGTCCTTCGGACAGCATTGCGACTTCAGAGGGCATGCGTCGCAATCGTGCTTTGAGGCTCGGTATCTGATGAACCCGTCTTTGCTGCCATTGGGCTTTCGCGGTTTTGAGAAGTTCCGCCGATATGTTTGCAAGGCTTTGCCGGTCGGGCAAGTATAGCTGTCGGTCGCCGGGTCGTAGACAAAGTCTTCGCGTGAGAATGTGCCGTCAGTTCGTTTTGACTTATCCCAGACCGGAATGTGGGGTTCGATTTGACGTTCGTCCACAAGCCAGCCCAACATCTCGGCTGATCCGTAACCCGTATCACCCACAAGCTTGTCAGGTTTGATGCCAAACCGCTCATGTACACGATCGATCATCTCCCTTGCTGCCCGCGCCTCTGCAGGCCGGATCGGAGCCGTCGGCTCGACGTCCACGATGACTGCATTATCCAAATCGACCATATAGTTAGTGGAATAGGCAAAGTAGGCGGCTCCCCCGTCAGCCCCAGTCCAACGCGCTGCTGGATCAGCCGGTGAGATGTATTTGGGGACGACCTTGGTCGCAGCACCGAAGGCCACATCATCCAGCGTCTCGAGATATTCGTCGACGGCACGGGACGTCAGATCTGCTGGCAGTCCGTCTTTGCTTTCAACGCCGCGCGTCTGGTTTGCATTCGCGGGGATCAGACTGGCATCAACACCAAAGCTGTGGCCGCCAACCAGCCCCTCATCCATGCAGCGCTGCAAAACGACCTCGAACAAATGTCGGAACAAACCGCTCTCGCGGAAACGGCCATGCCGGTTCTTAGAGAATGTCGAATGGTCGGGCACTGGATCAGCCAAATCAAGCTTACAAAACCAACGATACGCCAGATTGACATGAACCTCTTCGCAAAGCCGTCGCTCGGAACGGATGCCCTGACAATAGCCCAACAACAGCATGCGGATCATCAGTTCAGGATCAATCGAAGGGCGGCCATTGGCACTGTAGTATGAAGCGAGCAAGGGGCGCACACCTGTCAGATCAAGGAAGCGATCAATTCCCCGGACGGGATGATCCTTCGGCACAAAACTCTCGATCGAGAACTCATAGAACAGCGCGCCTTGCGCAACTTGCCTTGGACCCATCATCGCCGAACCCTCCACCCTCAAAACAAGTGAATCAGAGCGTGCGCGGCCAATCAACGGACTTTTTCAACAGTATCCCCGCATGGCATCACCTCGGCGCAGGTTCTGACGACACTGGAAGACAGCACTGATCGGCGCCGATACCTCAACACGCGCGCGACGCTGGAAACGCTTCTGGGCCTTGGCGTGGTGCCGATCATCAACGAAAACGACACCGTCGCAACGGACGAGATCCGATTTGGCGACAACGACCGCCTTGCCGCCCAGATCGCCGCGACGATCGGGGCCGATTGCCTTGTGCTGCTGTCGGATGTCGATGGCCTTTATACGGCTGACCCGCGCACCGACAAACGGGCCGAGCATCTGACCGTGATTGACCGCATCACTCCCCAGATTGAGGAATACGCCGGCGACGCAGGCAGCGGCCTTAGCCGTGGTGGCATGAAGACCAAGCTGATCGCGGCCCGCACGGCCACGGGTGCGGGCTGTGCCATGGCGATCACCGCCGGTGCGCCGATACAGCCGTTGAAAGCGCTGGACAATGGTGCAAAGGCCACCTGGTTTCTGCCCGAAAGTGATCCCCGGACAGCGCGCAAACGCTGGATCGCGGCGATGAAACCGCGTGGCACCGTGGCGATTGACCCCGGCGCGATGGCCGCGCTCGACAGTGGCAAATCGCTGCTGCCTGCCGGTGTCCTGTCGATCATCGGCGAATTCGGGCGCGGCGACCCGGTCGCGATCAAAGGCCCGGCGGGCGAGGTTCTGGGCACCGGCCTCAGCCGTTATACCGCGGTCGAGGCGGGCGCGATCCGGGGGCAGAAAACCTCGCAGATCGAGGCGACGCTGGGCTATCCCGGCCGCGCCGCCCTGATCCACCGCGATGACATGGCGCTGGACCCGCGCACCTCAGAGGACGCCGCCGCATTGCCCATGCTGCGCGCCGAACGGAGTTAACAATGAAGGACACGCAGGATATCCTGGCAATCATGGCTGACATCGGTGCGCGTGCAAAAGCCGCCGCCGCCGAACTGGCCTTTGCCACCGCCGAGCGTAAGCACGTCGCCCTGATCGGTGTGGCCGAAGCTGTTTGGACCCGCCGCGCCGAAATAATCGAGGCCAATGCCAGGGACCTCGACTTCGGGCGCGACAAGGGGCTGAGCGATGCCATGATGGACCGCCTGATGTTGGATGAAACCCGCATCCGCAGCATCGTCGACGGGCTGCGCACGGTGGCTGAACAGGCCGATCCTGTCGGGCAGATCATCAGCGAATGGGATATGGCCAGCGGGCTGCATATTCAGCGGGTGCGCACGCCGCTGGGTGTGATCGGCGTGATCTATGAAAGCCGCCCGAACGTCACGGCGGATGCGGGTGCGCTGTGCCTGAAGGCCGGAAATGCGGTGATTCTGCGCGGCGGCTCTGAAAGCTTCCATTCCTCGGGCGTGATCCACGCCTGCCTCGTCGATGGCCTGACATCGGCCAACCTGCCTGCCGATGCGATCCAGCGCGTCCCGACCCGTGATCGCGCGGCAGTCAGCGAGATGTTGACCATGACCGACACAATCGACGTGATCGTGCCGCGCGGCGGCAAGGGTCTGGTCGGCCTGGTGCAGCGCGAAGCCCGTGTGCCGGTGTTCGCGCATTTGGAAGGGATTGTTCACATCTATGTCGACAAATCCGCCGACCCCGAAAAAGTGCTGCCTATTGTCCTGAACGCCAAGACCCGGCGCACCGGCATTTGTGGTGCCGCCGAATGCCTGCTGATCCACCGCGACGTTGCCGGGACCATCGGTCAGGACGTCATTCGCGCATTGCTGGGCGCGGGGGTAGAGGTGCGCGCAGACCAGGAACTCGCAACCATTTCCGGGACGACACCGGCGTCAGAAGATGACTGGGGGCGCGAGTTTCTTGACATGAAGATCGCGGCGAAAACCGTTGATACCATTGATGAAGCCATCGCCCATATCCGCCAGTATGGCTCTGATCACACCGACTGTATCCTGGCCGAGGATGCCACCGTGGTTGCCCGCTTCTTCCAGCGCCTCGACAGTGCGATCCTGATGCACAACGCCTCGACCCAGTTCGCCGACGGCGGAGAATTCGGGATGGGCGCCGAGATTGGCATCGCCACCGGAAAAATGCACGCCCGCGGTCCCGTCGGGGCCGAACAATTGACCAGCTTCAAATACCTCGTCACCGGCGACGGGGCGGTGCGCGCCTGACGACCCGTTGCGTTTGACAGCCGTCGTTTTCGGTGCCGGTACGTCGAAACGACACCGGCGCCGCGACTCGCTGCTGCCGGGGGTTGGTGAATTCGAACAATTGGCCACTTGCCCCGCGTCGCGGGCTTGAGTTTGGGTGGCAGAGAAAACTCAGCGGGCTGTCGGTATCAAACCCGAAACACCGGCAGAACCGAATCCTCGCCCGAACACTCCAGAGCGTTTAGAAATCGACCTGAATCAGCTCCTCTGTCAGCTCTACAGTCACTTTGCGTGCCAACCGCAACGCAGCATCGAATGCCAGCGGGAACTGAACCTGTGCCGGTTCAATCGGGGTCGTGGCGACGGCGTTGCTGACAACCTCCCACAGGTCCGCTTCCAGCTTCAGCCGATCCGCCCGCGCCAGCAGCTTCCATGCCGTCCCTATGCGCGATATGCGGACCGTCCCGCCCCAGGGCATCGCCGTTTCGACGCACATCAGCAGCAGCAGCGCCAGTTTCGCCTCTGCACGGCTCGGATCGCCCTCGGCAGCCCAGGTGACGTCCAGTTTGCCGGTGCCGAATGTCTCGGCCAGGATCGCCTCAACCTCCAGCCGGGATAATAATTGACCGTCAACTGCTGCGCCAAAAGCAATGCGAAACAGACGGATACGCGCATTTGCTGATGTGATGCTGTCGCCGATCAACGACAACTCCTCACTATCGCTGGTGGTCAGCGACATCAGCTCAACCCCATTGCTGACAGCGCCCAAAGGGCTGATAAGATCGTGGCAGATACGCGATCCGATCAGGGATGGAATGTCGCGGACAATTCTGGTCATGGGCAAGCTCCGAAATAGGATGGGCAGAAATGGATGCGTTGAATGCGGCACTTGTTCCCGGAACAATCGTGCGCCACCCGGATCAACCCGACTGGGGGCCGGGACAGGTGCAATCGAACATTGGCGCACGGATCACGGTGAATTTTCGGCATCAAGGCAAGGTCGTGATTGATAGTCGTCAAGTCCTGCTGATCCCCGATTTCGACGCTTAAGGCGCGCATGCTGTGCGTTCTTCTAAGCATTGTTAACAGTATGTTGGTTAACGCAATGGAAACGGCCGTGTGAAACCCCGGTTGCGTGCCCCTTCTTCGGCCCATAGATAACGCCCGCAATGACCCCACGCGCCCCAGATTTTTCGCTCCGCCTGGCCCGGACAGCGGATGACCGCCGCGCCGCTGCGCGCCTGCGGTATCAGGTTTTTGTCGAGGAGTTGGGCGGCGACGGCCCGCTGGTGGATCATGCGCAGCGGCTGGAACAGGACGCCTTCGATCCGCTTTATGACCACATGATCCTGCTGGATCGCGCGCGGGCCGACGATGTCGCGGGGCAGATCGTCGGAGTCTATCGCCTGATGCTGGGCGCAAACCTGCCTGTGGGTCAGCGGTTCTATTCAGACGACGAATATGACTTGTCGGTCCTGCGCACCTCGGGGCGGCGCTTGTTGGAGCTTGGACGCTCCTGCGTCCATGCCGACTACCGGGGCGGAACCGCGATGCACGAACTGTGGCAGGGGCTGGCCGCATATGTGGTTCATCACAAGGTCGAGGTCATGTTCGGCGTCGCAAGCTTTCACGGAACCGATGTCAGCACGCTGGCCGCGCCGCTGTCGCTGCTGCATCACCGGCACCTTGCGCCACCGGACTTGCGGGTTCGCGCCGTCGACGGGGCTTTTCAGCGGATGGATCTGCTGCCCGAAGCGCACCTCGACCGGCGCGCCGCGATGGTGCAGGTGCCGGCGCTGATCAAGGCCTATCTGCGGCTGGGCGGATTCGTGGGCGAGGGGGCGTTCATTGACCACGCTTTCAACACCACCGATGTGTGCCTGGTGATGGACACGCGCCGCCTTGGCGCGGCTGCACTACGCTATACCAATGGCCGCACATGAACACCTGGTACGCTGAGCGCCCCGAACCGCCCCCGCCGCGCCCGGATGCGGTGGGTTGGCTGCGCGTTGCGCTGCGTGCGCCATTGCTGGCGGGGCTGGTGTTTGGTGGTCTGGTGGTGTTGCTGCTGGTCCGGGTGGTCGAAGGGCCGCTGTTCGGACCGCGCCGTCCCTGGACCCCGTTCATCACGCAAGCCGTTTGTCGCGGCGCGCTGCGCATTCTGGGGTTGGCTTGCTGCGTCACGGGCGGTCCGGTCAATGCCGGGGCGATGGTGGCGAACCATTCCAGCTGGCTCGACATATTCGTGTTGAATGCGGTGGCGCGGGTGACCTTCGTGTCGAAATCCGAAGTCGCAGGCTGGCCCGGCATCGGCTGGCTGGCCCGCGCCACCGGAACGCTGTTCATCCGCCGCGCACGGTCCGAGGCTGCCGGGCAGGCCAATGCGATCCAAGAACGCCTGCAGGCGGGGCAATTGCTGCTGTTGTTTCCAGAAGGCACGTCCAGCGATGGGCGGCAGGTTTTGCCATTTAAAACAATGCTCTTTCAACCGTTCCTGAGAAATAACATGAAGAATGGATCACAGGTTCAGCCGGTTTCGGTGGTCTATCACGCGCCGCCGGACCGTCCGGCGGACTTCTATGGCTGGTGGGGCGATATGGAACTGGCGCCGCATTTGCTGGCCCTGCTGGCGCAGCGGCGCGGCGGGTCAGTCTCGGTCATTCTGCATACTGCCTTGCAGCCGTTCGAGGCGACGGATCGCAAGGCGCTGGCAGCAGCAGCCGAGGCTGCGGTTCGGGGCGGGTTTGAGGCGCATCATCTGGCGGAATAAACCGCAACGTGTGACCGTTTCATTGCCGATAGAGTTGATGTGCCGCGTGTGATTTTGCACATAAGAATTTGATATTTAAGATATTAACCCAGAAATTGCTTTCAACGCCTGCGCCGGATCATCGGCCCCCCAGATCTCATCGCCAATGGCGAAGAAATCGGTCACACCGGCCAGCCGCTCATACTGTTCCGGGCCAAGACCGCCTTCGGCCACGACCGGAACCTCAATCATCTCGGACCACCAGGCAAACAGGTCCGGGTCCGCGACCGAGCCGTCGCCAAGCCCTGACGCGCCGACCGGGCCGAAGGCGACGTAATCCGCGCCAATCTCACCCGCTGTCATGCCATCGTGCTTCGAGGTGCCACAGAAGGCTCCGACAATGGCATCGCCCCCCAACGCCTTCCTGGCCGCGCGGACCGACCGTGCCCCATCGCCCAGGTGGACGCCGTCCAGACCCAGCCGTTCGACCATGCCTTGATGTTCGGCAATGACCAGCGCGATGTCGCGGGCATGCGTGATCTCGCGCAAGGTATCGGCGGCGCGGGCGATCCGGTCTTCATCACGGCTGGCCATGGACAGGCGCAGGCAAGCCACATCTGTTGCATCAAGAATGCCCTGCAACAGATTGGGAAAGGTTGATAATTCAAATTCTGGTGGTGTGATCAGATAGATCTGCGGCGCTGTCTCGTCGGCCATGGTTCGACCCTCTGCCAGAAATGCTTTGGCCGCTATAGCCGGGTTGGCCCGGAATTGCCAAGGCAGAGCTATTTCGGCGGCAGGCTTCGCGCGTTTTCAAGTGCCATGTCGATCAGCGGGCCGCGCACGGCGTCATCGGCCATCACTGCGTCGCTGACCTCGACCATGCCGCCCATGGGTCGGCCGGTGAAGCTGAGCTTTTCGACGCCTTTGATGGCCAGCGCGGCCTCGTACCGGGATTTGCCGACGCGAAACATGCCGCCACCCTTGTGGACGCCGCAGACCATGTTGCCGTTCAGTTGAAAGCATAAACCGCCGAACATCTTGCGCTGGGTCAGTCCTTCCAACGGCCCGAGGTCTTCGCGCATCTGTTCTGCCAGTCCTTCGTCGTATGCCATGTCAGCCCCTACTTGCATGGGCGTGTCGCGAACCCTATCACGCCGCCAAGGGAATGCGACAACGGGCGGACGGACAGCTGACACCTGCGATCATCCTTGTGCGGCCCCAGATGGGCGAAAACATCGGCGCTGCGGCGCGTGGCATGCGCAATTTCGGCTTGTCCGAGATGCGCCTGGTCGCTCCGCGCGATGGCTGGCCGAACCCGGCCGCCGTTGCCACCGCCAGCGGTGCGGGCCGGGTGCTGGACAGCGCACGGCTGCATGCCACAACGGCCGAGGCGATTGCCGATTGCCATGTGGTTTATGCAACGACGGCCCGCCCGCGCGATCTGATCAAACCGGTGCTGACACCCGAGGCCGCCATGGCCGAGGCGCGCGCCCGGATCGCGAAAGGCCAGAAAATCGGCTTCCTGTTCGGGCCGGAACGCGCCGGGTTGGAAAATGACGATCTTGCCGGGGCGCAGGCCATCGTCTCGGTTCCCGTCGATCCTGCATTCGCGTCGCTGAACCTGGCCCAATGCGTTTTGCTGCTGGCCTATGAATGGGCGCGCGGGGAAAGTACGCAGTCAGCGCGTGAAGACCCGGATCTGGCCACCCGCATCGAGGTCGAGAAGCTGGGCGACCGGTGGGAGGATGCGCTGAATGACGCCGGGTTCTTCTTTCCGCCCGAAAAAGCGCCCAGCATGAAGCTGCGTCTGCGGAACCTGTGGTCACGGATGCCGCTGGCAAGCGGCGAGGTTCAGATCCTGCATGGAATCCTGCGGCAGTTGGCGCGGCGCAGGTCCTAGGCCGGAATGGTTATCGTTCGGTTCGATTTGGGCGCAGATACGACCTCCACCGTGCGCGGCAATCGTCGCAAGGATGCGCCGCCTGACATGCGGCCAAATTTCCCCCACAACCCCGGTTTCGCATAAATCCATCATGCACTAGATAATTCCCGAAACACCCTGAGGGACCAAATGGCCAAGCGCAGTATCTTTGAAGAGGTCGGATCGGACACCCCGAAACCGACCGCCACAACCGGCGTGATTGACGCCGCAGGACAGGGCGCACGGGGCCCCATCCGCATCTGGCTGGTGGTTCTGTTTGTCATGGTCGCGGCGATGATCCTGATCGGCGGGCTGACCCGGCTGACCGACTCGGGCCTGTCGATTACCGAATGGGCACCGATTTCCGGGGCAATCCCGCCGCTGAACGAAACCGACTGGCAGGAGCAGTTCACCGCCTATCAGGCGACGGACGAATTCCGGCTGCAGAACAGCGCCATGACGCTGGCCGAGTTCAAGACGATCTTCTGGTGGGAATGGGGGCATCGACAGCTGGGCCGTCTGATTGGCGTGGTCTGGGCGATTGGGTTCCTCGGCTTCCTCTTCACCAAACGCATTCCGCGCCGCTGGACCGGGCGCTTGCTGTTGCTGGGCGCATTGGGTGGCGCGCAGGGGGCCGTGGGCTGGTGGATGGTCGCCTCGGGGCTGGGCGAAGGGGTCGTGGATGTCGCCAGCTATCGCCTGGCGATCCACCTGGGTCTGGCCTTCGTGATCCTGGGTCTGATTGCCTGGTACATCCTGCGGATGGCCCGCAGCGCCCATGAAACCATGACCGCGCGGCGCAATGGGGATGCCGGGCTGACCCGCCTGATGGGGGTCCTTGTCGCGCTGACCTTCGTGCAGATCCTGCTGGGCGCGCTGGTCGCGGGCATTGACGCGGGGCGCAACTACACCGACTGGCCGTTGATGGCGGGGGGGATCCTGCCGCCTGATCCACTGTCGCTGGAGCCGGTCTGGCGCAACTTCTTCGAAGACGACGGGCTGGTGCAGTTCATGCACCGTGTTGCCGGGTATCTGGTTGTTGCCGTCGGCGTCTTCGCGATGCTGCGCGGACGGCGCAGTGCGGTTGGCACGACACGCGGCGCCTTCCTTGCCATGGGTGCGATGCTGGTGCTGCAAATGGCGCTGGGGGTGATGACGGTGATTTATTCCGCGCCGCTGCTGCTGGCGATCCTGCATCAGTTGGGCGCTGTCGCGCTCTGGGTGTTGATCCTGCGTGCCCGGTTCCACGCCCGCTATCCCTATCCTCAATCGCTGAGAGGGCCGGTATGAGCGCCTATGACGATCTGATGGACTTCCAGTCGGAAACCGAGGCGTTGTCACAAGTCGCAGGTCGCCTGGGCTGGGATCAGGAAACCATGATGCCGAAAGGCGCCGCTGACCAGCGCGCCGCCGAAATGGCCGCGATGGAGGGCGTGTTGCACGCCCGGCGCATTGATCCGCGCGTCGGTGACTGGCTGGAAACGGCGAAGCCTGCCGACGATGTGGCGCGCGCGCAACTGCGCCACATCCGCCGCAGCTATGAGCGCATGATGAAAATCCCCGCCAGGCTTGCCGCCGATCTGGCGCGGCTGACCAGCAAGGCGCACGGCATCTGGGCCGAGGCGCGCAGCGACGAGAATGTCGCCGCGTTTTTGCCGACGCTGAAAGACGTGGTGGCGCTGAAGCGGGAAGAGGCAGCGGCGCTGGCGGATGGTGGCGACCTTTATGACGCGCTGCTGGATGACTATGAACCGGGCGCGACGGGCGCGTCCTTGTCGGCGATGTTCAGCGCCCTGCGTCCGGGCCTTGTGGACCTGCGCGCGCGGGTGCTTGGCAGCGACGTCCGGCCCGAACCGCTGACCGGGGTGTTTCCGGCCGAGGCGCAACTGGTACTGGCGGCGAAACTGGCCGAGACCTTCGGCTATGACATCTGTCTAGCCCCCAAGTTCTGGGCCATTTCTGATTAGAGTTTCTGGCATTGGTGGTCGCATGTTCAGAGCCTGGTGCGGACGTGTGTGGTTGTACTGCTTAAGCCAATGATTGATGACGATCTGTGCCTGTTTCGTTGTTGTGAACCATTCAGCGTTGAGGATCTCGTGCCGGAGAGTGCCGTTGAACCTCTCGTTGTATCCGTTTTCCCAAGGGGACCCCGGATAGATTCTAATTGGTCGAACACCAACGCGAACCAACCACTCCTGCATCGCCTTGGCTACGAACTCTGGGCCGTTGTCGGAGCGGATATACTCCGGCGTGCCATGGCAGAGGAGCAGCGGATATAGCGCCTCCAGAACATCTTCGGCGCCCATCCTGCTGCGAACTTCCACGGCCAGGGCCTGCCGGGTGTACTCATCCAGAACGGTCAGCATCTTGTAGCTCCGGCCATTGCTGAGCTTGTCGTGAACGAAGTCGATGCTCCAGATGTGGTTCGGATGCGTCGGCCTGAGGCGAATGATCGAGCTGTCCTTGTGATAAAGCCGTCTGCGCTTCCTGTGCCGCTGCGGGAGTTGCAGTCCTTCTTCCTGCCAGAGACGCTCAACCTTCTTATGATTGACCCGCCAGCCCTCGATGCGCAGGAGTTCCGAAACTTTACGATAGCCGTAGCGCCCATATTGCTTGGCCAGGCGGATCAAAGCGAGCCGTAGAGCATCATCGTCTTTTGGCGCGGGTCGATATTGCAGAGAGTTTCGCGCCAGACCGACGACCCGGCAGGTCCTCCGCTCCGAGGTCGCGAGCTTTTGGCGCGTATGAATAACGGCCTGACGGAGCTCCCCAGTCGTCAGGCCCTGGGCTTTAAGTAGTTCAGGCTTTCTTTGAGGATCAGCTTGTCCAATTCAAGCTCAGCGACGATCTTCTTGAGACGCCCATTCTCCTTTTCCAGGCTGCGCATCTCCGACAACTGCGACCGTCCCATACCACCAAACCGTTTCCGCCAGTTGTAATATGTCGCATCGCTGATGCCGACGCTACGACACGCCGATGCAACGTCACTTCCTCCCGTCAGCTTCAGCTCAATCTCACGCAGCAGCTTCAATACATCTTCGTCCGAATGCCGTTTCCGTGCCATTACATATTCCCCTCTCAAGACCAATGTAGTGGCCCAGTTTTAGGGGGGAAGGACAGTGGTGCATCCGTTCTGCTCGGGCTCGGGGCTGGATGTTCGGGTGACGACGCGGACCTCGCTGAGCGATCCGTTCAACTGTCTTTTTCCGACGGTGCATGAGGTTGGGCACGCCGGTTATGAACAGAACATCGACCGGGCCTATCTGCTGACCCCGCTTGGGCGTGGCGTGTCGATGGGCGTCCACGAAAGCCAAAGCCGGATATACGAGAATCAGTTGGGCCGGTCCCGCGCCTTCACCGGATGGCTGTACGGGCAGATGCGCGACGCCTTCGGCGATTTCGGCGTCGCAGATGAGGAGGCGTTTTTCGCCACCGTGAACCGGGTCAATTCCGGTTATATCCGCCCCGAGGCGGATGAGGTGCATTACAACCTTCACGTTCTGCTGCGCTTCGATCTGGAACGCGCACTGGTGGCGGGCGATCTTGAGGTGGCGGATCTTGAGGCGGCCTGGAACGACCGGTTCAAGGCGGACTTTGGGGTGGCGGTCGACAAGCCATCGAATGGGATGTTGCAAGATGTGCATTGGTCCGTCGGCCTGTTCGGGTATTTCCCGACCTATACGCTGGGCAACGTTTATGCCGGCTGCCTGTATCAGGCGTTGCGGGATGCGGTGCCCGGACTGGATGACCAGCTTGCGGCGGGCGATACATCCGCCGCGACCGCCTGGCTGGGCGACAAGGTCCAGCGCCACGGCGGGCTTTTTGAGCCGCGCGAGGTGATCGCGCGTGCGACCGGGGCCGAGCCGACGGAAGGGCCGCTGCTGGCCTATCTAGAGGCGAAATTCGGAGCGCTTTACGGGGTTTGATGGCGGTGCCGCGCGTCAGCCGGTGCGCATTTGGCAATGGGAACGTGCGCGCGGCGCGGCAGGTGTCGGTGCGCGTGGCCAGGTGCCTCCGGCGGGGATATTTAGGAACAAGAAGACGGGCAGGGTGCGGGCAGGTGCCTATGTTGCCTCAACCGGCCATTGTTGCTGCAAGTCGTCCAGCCCGGCACGGATCAGATCTTCCAGCGCCGTTTGATCTACATCCGCCAGCCGTTTGATGTACCAGCAGGATTTGCCGCGTGTGTGTGGGCCAAGCCGCGCGGCAATCTGGGGGAATTCGGAATACCCCGGCAGGATATGCAGGCTGATCTTGCTGGCCAGCGGGGAAAATCCGGTCGCCAGAAAGTCCCCCTCGCGACCCGAAGCATAGCGATAGTGGTATTGCCCATAGCCGATCAGCTTGCCGCCCCATTTCTTCGGCTGCCAGCCGGTCACACGGCGGAAGATCGTGTCCAGCGCGCGGGCCTCGGCCGCGCGCGCCTCTGGCAGGCTGTCGATGAAGTCGGCTGGTGACATAACTTCGCTCCCGGCTTGCCCTTTGTGGGATCACGGGTGAAACCTAGCAAATGACACCCAAAATGACAGCCGCCGCATTGCAGGACTTCCTGGCGACCGAATTCGCACAGGCCGCCCATTTTATCGTCGATGCGGTGACCGATGCGGGCGTGACTGTCCGGCGACCAGTGCAGCAGGCCGATCTGCGCCCTGGTGGCACCGTGCAGGGCCCGACGATGTTCGGGCTGGCCGATGTTGCCGCTTATCTGGCGATCCTGTCGCGGATCGGGCCGGTGGCGTTGGCGGTGACGACCAATGCCTCGATTGATTTCATGAGGAAGCCTGCCGCCGGTTCCGACCTGCTGGCCGAGGCACGCCTGCTGAAGCTGGGGCGGGTGTTGGCGGTCTGCGACGTGCTGATCTTTTCGAAAGGGGTCGCAGAACCCGTCGCGCGGGCCAGCCTGACCTATTCGATCCCGCCCAATCCGTAGATCATTAGCAACATAATCTAGGCCGCATCCAGTGCCGTGATGATCCCGCCGAAATCGCTGGCTTTCAGGGACGCCCCGCCGACCAGCGCGCCATCAACGTTCGAGGTCGCGAAGATCTCAGCCGCGTTGCCCGGTTTGACCGAGCCGCCATAGAGGATGCGCATCACCCCGGCAGTGTCGCCGCCAAAGCGGCTGGCCAATTCGGCACGGATGTAATCATGGACCTCAGCGATCTGATCCACCGTGGCCACTTCGCCGGTGCCGATGGCCCAGACCGGTTCATAGGCGATGACGGTGTTTACGCCGGTCGCGCCATCCGGCACCGAAACGGCCAGCTGAGCACCGATAACCTTCAGTGTGTCGCCCGCCTGGCGTTGCTCCAGAGTTTCGCCAATGCAGACGATTGCAACCAGCCCGGCGCCCCAGACCGCGCGGGTCTTCGCGGCGAAATCCGCGTCACTCTCCCCATGATCCGCGCGCCGTTCCGAATGGCCGGTGATGACATGGCTTGCGCCAACATCGGCCAGCATCGCTGCGGAAACGTCGCCCGTGTGGGCACCCGACACCGCCGCGTGGCAATCCTGCGCCCCGACGGCTATCCGCGCATCCGCGCGGCGTGACATCGCGTGGATCAGCGTCGCGGGCGGGCAGATCAGCACCTCGGATGTCGCCGATCCGTGGTCGCGGATCAGCGCGTCCACCTCGACCAGGTCGGCACGTTTGCCGTTCATCTTCCAGTTTCCAGCCGCCAGTTTGCGTCGCATCTTAGCCCTCCAATGCTGCCAGAGCCTGCCGCGCCAGATCGCAGGCCGCCTCGGGGTCGTCTAACGCCTCTCCGGGCAGGGTCCAATAGGGCATGGACGAGGTCTTGCCGGTGTCGCGAGTATAGGTCCACTGTGTGCAGCCCATATCGGCCAACTTGTCGGCAAACGGCCCCTTGGTGGCCTTGATCATATGGCCGTGATCCCCGTGGATAATCGCGAAGATTGTGCCTTCGGAATAAAGGCACAGGCCGCCCATCATCTTGCGGGTGGTCAGGTCGGGAAGCGCGCCGAATAGCTCCAGCGCGAATGCGATGTCGCTGTCGGATACGCTCATCCGTCGCGTTCGGCGCTGAGTTCTTCGACATCTTTGAACTTGATCGACTCGCCGCAGCCGCAGGCGTCTTCAACGTTCGGATTGATGAACTTGAAGCCGGAATCCAGCAGGCTGGTTTCATAGTCGATCTGCGTGCCGAACAGGAACATCTGTGCCATTGGCGCGATCAGCACCCGCGCGCCGTCCTGTTCGACGGCCTCGTCGTTCGGGTCCGCCTGATCTACGTAGTCCATGGTGTATTCCATGCCCGCGCAGCCGCCTTTTTTTACGCCGATGCGCAGGCCATCGACACCGTCGCGGTCCATCAGCTTGCGGATTTGTGCAGCGGCTTTCGGCGTGATCGATACGGCCTGTTTTCCGGGGATTGCGAACATCACATGAACCCCAGTTCGAGCCGCGCCTCGTCCGACATCATGTCCATGCCCCAGGGTGGTTCCCAGGTCAGTTCGACGTTGACCTGTTTGACGCCGGGCAGGGGTTCGATGGCATCGGCCAGCCAGCCGGGCATCTCTCCGGCGACGGGGCAGCCGGGTGCGGTCAGGGTCATGATGGCGTCCACCTCGCCCTCGTCACTGATCTCAAGCGTGTAGACCAGCCCAAGATCGTAAATATTCACCGGGATTTCAGGGTCATAGACGCTGCGGCAAGCCTCGACTACCGAGTCATACAGCGGGTGATCGGTGCTGGAGGGCCGGATCAGCGGCGCCCCTTCCATCGGTGCGGATTGGTCGGTCATTGTGCATCCATCAGATATCTGACTGAAAATATAGGGATTGTGGCGCGGCGCGTCCAGAGGGGTGGCTTGCACGGATCGCGGGTTTGGCGCAGATAGCGACGCATGAGCCGGTTTTCCTTTGAACGCACCGCCACCGATGGCATGGCCCGCACCGGGGTGATCCGCACGGCGCGGGGTGACATCCGCACACCTGCCTTCATGCCCGTCGGCACGGCGGCGACGGTGAAGGCGATGCTGCCAGAAAGTGTTCGTGCCACGGGCGCCGACATCTTGCTGGGCAATACATACCATCTGATGCTGCGTCCGGGGGCCGAGCGGGTGGCGCGCCTGGGGGGGTTACACAAGTTTATGAACTGGGATCGCCCGATCCTGACGGACTCGGGCGGGTTTCAGGTGATGAGCTTGTCTGACCTGCGCAAGCTGACCGAGACGGGCGTGACGTTCCGAAGCCACATCGATGGCTCGAAGCATGAGTTGACCCCGGAAAGCTCGATGGAGATTCAGCGGCTGCTTGGCTCGGACATCGTGATGGCCTTCGACGAATGCCCCTCGCTGCCGGCGGACCGGGCGCGTATTGCCGAAAGTATGCGCCTGTCGATGCGCTGGGCCGCCCGTTCGTGTGACGCCTTCGGCGATCGGCCGGGTCATGCGCTGTTCGGCATCCAACAGGGCGGGCTGGAGGAAGACCTGCGCGGTGAAAGCGCCGAGGCGCTGCGTTCGATCGGATTTGACGGCTATGCCATCGGCGGTCTGGCGGTGGGTGAGGGGCAGGAGAAGATGTTTGCAACCCTCGACTTCGCGCCCGGTCAACTGCCCGCCGACAAGCCGCGTTATCTGATGGGTGTGGGCAAGCCCGACGATATCGTCGGCGCGGTCAAGCGTGGCGTTGATATGATGGATTGTGTCCTGCCGTCCCGGTCCGGGCGCACCGGGCAGGCGTTTACCCGGCGCGGTGTGGTCAACATCAAGAACGCGCGGCATGCCGATGATCCGCGCCCGCTGGACGCGGCCTGTTCCTGTCCGGCATGCTCTGGCTATTCGCGCGCCTATCTGCACCACGTGTTCCGCGCCGGAGAAATGATCTCGGGCATGCTGTTAACCTGGCATAACCTGCATTATTTTCAAGAGCTTATGGAGGGCATGCGGCAAGCCATTCAGGCCGGGGAATTCGCAGGCTTTGTCACAGAATTCGAACGTCAGCGCCACCTGGGCGACCTGGAACCAGTCTGACGCCGGATGGGTTCGCTTTCAATTTGCGCGGATGCGGACTATGATCCAAACAACTTTGGCGACACGACATTCGATACCGCCGGTCCAGGTGCGATCAATTCGATATAGCCAACGTGCTGAGGTCAGCGCCCTTGCGCTGCGTATCAATGAGGATCGGGCATGACGACGATTAGCTTATGGGCACGCGGCGACGGAGCTAATGCCAATAATGCCGAGCTCAATGTCGACAATCTGGTGCAGCAACCCACGGTAGAGATCACTTTCGACAGCGGGGCAAACGGGGACGTATTGCTCGACTACAACGGTGGCAATGAAGATCCCGACACGACCGTTACGATCAATGGGACAAGCTATAATTTCACGGTTGAACTGACCGGCGGGCTGCCGCTGGGCAACAGCAAAGTTCCCGATCAATTCGAAGGCCTGGACGTGACCGTTATTTCGGTCGACATCGGCGGGACGATCACGCGGTTTTGGTTTGTCAACGACGGCAGCGCCTCGGAAGCTGACATGGATGACTTCGGCAACGGTGCGATTCCATTGACCGACGTCGATTACATGCCGCCGCCGGTCCTCATCTGTTTTTGCGCCGGGACCCTGATTGCGACACCGACAGGACAGTGCCGCGTCGAGGATCTTGTGGCCGGTGACATGGTTCTGACCCACAATGGTGCACATCGGCCGGTCCTTTGGGTCGGGTGTACGACTGTGCCACACCACATCGCGATCGAGCACCCGGAATTGCGGCCGATCCGGATTTTGGCCGGTGCGATCGCGCCAGGTGTCCCGTCAGCTGATCTGGATGTTTCGGCGCAGCATCGGGTGGTGTTGGAATCGGCGGGTGCCGCACTGATGTTCGATGCCGAAACTGTGTTGGTACCGGCAAAGCATCTGGTCGGGTCAATGGCGCAGCGGGTCATTCCTGACACGGATATCGCGTATTATCACGTTCTTTTGCGCGACCATGACATATTGATCTCGAACGGGCTGCCGAGCGAAAGTTTTCAGCCTGCGCAGCGCACCATGGATGGTCTGGACGTTGCGGCCAAAGATGAATTGCTAGGGGTTCTTGCCAAGCACGATTTGGCCGAGATTTGCGACCGGCCAGGCGGCATGCCCAGCCTGAAGCGGCACGAAGCGGCGGTTCTGGTCGACTGGATCGGCGCTCCAGATCCGGCTGAATTAGGGGCGTCCTGACTCGGGCATTGGCATCCTGTAGGATGCCGTTAGACCGCAAAATGTCGCCAGGACGGACATTGCCAGAACGCAGGCTGTCACGGCGACTGTGCCGTGCAAATCACCACGGGCACGGGCCACTCGGGCAGGTCAAGAGGTGCAGATTCCCGGAAGTCGGACGGTCCGGGGTGGCATCGCGCAATTATGATCTGCGGCGATCTTTGATTCTGCGCCTGTTGATTGCATTTGATGCCGGAATCGCGCGCGGATGGCAGGCTTTCTCTTGCCCTGAACGTCCGCTTTCGCCATTGTCCGCGCCAGAATGACACGGGTGATGGTTGAACGGGGCAGCGCCGCCCCCAATATCTTGAGACCATAAGCCGAAGACTGCCAGTGTTGCCGCAATCGCGGGGCCGGGCGGTCTTGCCAAGCAAGGAAGAAGAATGAGCGATACGTTTGACCAAGCCTTCCCGGTGTTGCCGTTGCGTGACATTGTCGTATTCCCCCACATGATTGTGCCCCTGTTCGTGGGTCGCGAAAAATCCGTTCGCGCCCTGGAGGAGGTGATGGCAGACGACAAGCAGATCCTGCTGTCGTCCCAGATTGATCCCAACGTCGACAACCCTGTCGCCGAAGGGATTTATGAGGCCGGCGTCCTGGCCAATGTTCTGCAACTGCTGAAACTGCCCGATGGCACGGTCAAGGTGCTGGTCGAAGGCAAGGCGCGGGTGCGGATCACCGAATACCTCGACAATGAATCCTTTTTTGAAGCCCGCGCCGTGCCGCTTGCCGAAACCGATGGTGATCCGGCAACTGTCGAAGCGCTGACCCGCAGCGTGACGGAAGAATTCGAACGCTACGCCAAGGTCAAGAAGAACATCCCCGAAGAAGCGCTGAGCGCGATTGCCGAATCCCGCGAAGCCGACCGGCTGGCCGATCTGGTTGCCGGGCATCTGGGCGTGGAAGTCGACCAGAAACAGGCGCTGCTGGAAACGCTGGACGTGGCCGAGCGGCTGGAAAAAGTGCTGGGCCTGATGCAGGGCGAAATGTCGGTTCTGCAGGTCGAAAAGAAGATCAAGACCCGCGTGAAATCGCAGATGGAGCGCACCCAGCGCGAATATTATCTGAACGAACAGATGAAGGCGATCCAGAAAGAGCTTGGCGACGGCGACGAAGGCCAGAACGAGGTGGCCGAGCTGGAAGAGAAGATCAAGGACACCAAGCTGTCGAATGAGGCGTTGGAAAAATCGGTGGCCGAGCTGAAAAAGCTGAAGGCCATGTCGCCGATGTCTGCCGAAGCGACGGTGGTTAGAAACTACCTCGACTGGTTGTTGGCGTTGCCCTGGGGCAAGAAAAGCCGCGTCAAAAAGGATCTGACCCGCGCCGAAAAAGTGCTGGATGACGACCATTATGGCCTGGAAAAGGTCAAGGAACGGATCGTCGAATATCTGGCGGTTCAGCAGCGTTCGAAAAAGCTGAAGGGGCCGATCCTGTGCCTTGTCGGCCCTCCGGGTGTGGGCAAGACGAGCCTGGGTAAATCGGTGGCCAAGGCGACCGGGCGCGAATTCATTCGCATTTCGCTGGGCGGCGTTCGTGACGAATCCGAAATTCGTGGCCACCGGCGGACCTATATCGGTTCGATGCCTGGCAAGATCATTCAGGCGCTGAAAAAGGCGAAGACGACGAACCCGCTGATCCTGCTGGACGAGATTGACAAGATGGGTCAGGATTTTCGGGGCGATCCGGCATCTGCGATGCTGGAAGTGCTTGATCCGGAACAGAATTCGACCTTCATCGACCACTATCTTGAAGTCGAATACGATCTCAGCGACGTCATGTTCCTGACGACGGCGAACTCGTACAACATGCCCTCACCCCTTCTGGACCGGATGGAGATCATTCCGCTGGCCGGCTATACCGAGGATGAAAAGCATGAGATTGCGCGCCAGCATCTGATCTCTAAGCAGGTCAAGAACCACGGGTTGAAGCCCAAGGAATTTGAACTGTCGGACGACGCCCTGACCGAGATCATCCGCACATACACCCGCGAAGCGGGCGTGCGGAATCTTGAGCGTGAGATTGCCAAACTGGCCCGCAAGGCGGTGACCAAGATCGTGCGCAAGGCCGAGGAAAAGGTGGTCATCAAACCGGACGATCTGGAAGAGTATCTGGGCGTCAAACGCCACCGCTATGGCCTTGCCGAGGCGGAGGATCAGATCGGTGTGGTCACTGGGCTGGCCTGGACTCAGGTCGGTGGCGATCTGCTGTCGCTTGAAGCGCTGCGCCTGCCGGGCAAGGGCCGGATGAAAACCACCGGCAAGCTGGGCGATGTGATGAAGGAAAGCATCGAGGCTGCGGCCTCCTACGTGCGCTCCATCGGGCCTAGCATCGGCATCAAGCCACCCCAGTTCGACCGCTGGGACATCCACGTTCACGTCCCCGAAGGTGCAACGCCCAAGGACGGGCCGAGTGCGGGCGTTGGAATGGTCACCTCGATCGTGTCGGTCCTGACCAAGATCCCGGTCAAGAAGGACATCGCCATGACGGGTGAGGTGACGTTGCGCGGCAATGTGCTGCCCATCGGTGGCTTGAAGGAAAAGCTGCTGGCGGCGCTGCGTGGTGGCATCACGACAGTGCTGATCCCGGCCGAGAACGAAAAAGACCTGACCGAAATCCCGGAAAACGTGAAAGACGGGCTGACGATCATCCCGGTTGCCCATGTCTCGGAAGTGCTGGGTCATGCCCTGACCAGAAAGCCAGAGGCTATCGATTGGGACGAAGCCGCTGAAGAGGCCGCATTGGTCGAAGCGGCGAAAGCCCGAGACGCCGAAGAACGCCCGGGCGCGACAAAGCACTAGGCGGATTGGTTGCAAGCGACGACGACAGGGGCCGGTCCAGTGCGGACCGGCCCTTTTTTGACCTGACAGCGCCAGAAAAGGCATCTGACATGACCGGAAAACCCGCTGCGAACGAACCCCGCAAAACGGCGACGAAATCAAAGCCGAAATCGGCACCCACCGCGCCCGGCAAGGTGACAACCCCGAAGGCGGCCACACCAGCGACAGCGGCCAGCAAAGCGGATCAGCACGGCCAGACGGCGGATCCGGATGGCAACGCCAAGCTGCGAAAGGCGGATTTCATTGAACGGGTCGCGACCCGGTCTGCCTTGAAGAAGAATCAGGTCAAACCGGTTCTTGAGGCCGCGCTGGCGGTGCTTGGCGATGCGCTGGACGCGGGTGAAACGCTTCAAATCCTGCCGCTGGGGCGGATCAAAGTGCGCAAGGTGAACGAGAACGACAAGGGCAAGACCATCGTTTGCCAGTTGCGGCGCAACCATGCGATGAATTCTGGCGCGATTGCCGTGGCCAAAGGGTTTGACGACGACTAACCCGGGCAATCCGTGACCCGCCAGACACGGACGCCACATCATCGCTGCGCGATTGGCGGTCGCGCCTTGAATGGACCGCCGAGTCATCACCCTATGCAATGGCCACAGCGCCTTGGGGGAACGATGACAGAGACCGACCGACGAAAGTTCTTGCTGACGGCACCGGCGGCCCTTGCGGCGCCGTTGTTGCTGACCGGTTGTGGTGAAGCCCCGGACGAGGGCGACGATGAACCGGGGGGCGGCGCGGGCGCGGCGCGGCAGACGCGCGGTCGCAATCCGACAGTGACCAAGGGGCCTGCGGACCAAAAGGTCGTCGCGTTGACCTTCGATGACGGGCCGCATCCGACGTTCACGCCCAGATTGCTCGATATTCTGGATGAAAAGAACGTGCGTGCCACATTTTATATGGTCGGTCACCGGGTGGCGCGCCATCCGGGGCTGGTTAAACGCATCCGGCGCGACGGGCATGAGATCGGCAACCACTCGTGGTCGCACGCCAATCTGGCCACCCGTTCCGATACCGCGCTGCTGGACGAGCTTGACCGAACAGCCAAGGCCATTCAGCAGGCTGGCGGCAAGCGCCCGAAAACCATGCGACCGCCTTTTGGATCCATGTCGCCGCGGCAAAGCCGCCTAGTGATGGCCGAAAGGAAGATGCCGACCGTGATGTGGTCAATTGACTCGCTGGATTATACCGGGTCGAGCAGTGCATCGATCACCAACCGCATCCTGCGCCGGGCACACAACGGGGCCATCATCCTGAACCACGACATCCACGCGCGCACCATCCGCGCGATGCCGGCGACGATTGACGGGCTGAAAGGGCGGGGGTTCAAGTTCGTCACCGTTTCCAAGCTGATTGGCTGAGCGATGGGCAACCACTGGCCCTTGCAGAAACCGCACCTTGGCGATAAATCCCGCCTCTGACGGGTGATTAGCTCAGTGGTAGAGCGCTTCGTTCACATCGAAGATGTCGGGGGTTCAAATCCCTCATCACCCACCATTTCACCATCGACCCCAAGCAACAGGTGCCCGAATGTTCCCACATGAGCTGCTGATTCTGCGCCACGGCCAGACCGAATGGAATGCGGTTGACCGGATGCAGGGGCGGCTGAACTCTCCGCTGACGGCGCTGGGGCGGGAACAGGCGGCGCGGCAGGGGGCGCTTCTGGCGGGGCTGGATCTGACCGGATGGGCCGCATTCGTCAGCCCGCAGGGCCGCGCCGTCCAGACCGCCGGGATCGCCCTGGCGGGCCATGTCGACATGATGCGCACCGATGACCGCCTGTGCGAGATAGATGTGGGCGATTGGAACGGCAAGTTGCGCGCCGATGTCATGGCCGCGCGGCCCGAATTGTTCGACGGCGAAGAAGGGTTGGACTGGTACGATCACGCGCCGGGCGGCGAAGGCTACGCCGGGCTTGAGGCGCGGTGCGCGGCGTTCCTGAGCGACCTGAGCGGCCCGTCGATCATTGTCGCCCACGGGATCACCAGCCGCATGTTGCGATGTCTGGCGCTGAACATCGCCCCCGAAGCCCTGTCCACTTTGCCGGGCGGACAGGGCAATATCTTCCACTATAGCGCGGGTGAGGTCGTCGAACTTACGTGACCCCTTGCACACCGCGCCGCGCGGCGTTAGCTGACGCGGACAGGGGCGATTAGCTCAGTTGGTAGAGCGCTTCGTTTACACCGAAGATGTCGGCGGTTCGAGCCCGTCATCGCCCACCATCCCCCACCATGGCCCGCAGCTTTGAAAATATCCTGCCTGCGCCCTCAAAGCCGCTTGACGCCCCCGAACCGCGCGCCTAGAACGCGGCACGCTTTGGGCATCGGTCCATCGCGGGCAGTGGGCGGTTGTAGCTCAGTTGGTTAGAGTACCGGCCTGTCACGCCGGGGGTCGCGGGTTCGAGCCCCGTCAACCGCGCCACCGCTGCCAGTTTTCCTGAAATTGTGGAAAACGTGACCGGGGCCTCCGGATTTGAAATCCGTCGGTTCGTGGCCGCGGGCGATGGCTGGGGGCCAGCCCCCAGACCCCCGGGATATTTTTGGGTCAATGATGGACGAAAGTCGGTTTTTGGGGCGGTAGTGGCGTATTGTTGGCGCGCTTTACGAATAGAGCGCGTCCAGTATCCGCGCCCAGCTGCGGATGCCTTTGTGGAAGGACTCCAGATCGTATTTTTCATTGGGTGAGTGTAGCTGATCATCATCGCGTCCAAAGCCGATCAGCATCGAATCGAGGCCGAGGATTTCCTTGAAATACCCGGCGATCGGGATCGATCCGCCTGCGCCGATGAACGCGGCGGGGCGTGGCCATTCTTCGGACAGGGCCTGGCGGGCAGCCTCGAACGCGGGATGGTCGGTTGCCATGACCGAAGCGGGCGCGGCGCCGTGATTTTTGAATGAGACTGTGCAGTCACCCGGTAGCATGCTTTCCACCATCGCGCGAAAGCTTTTGCGGATGGCCAGCGGATCCTGCGTGCCGACCAGACGGAAGCTGATCTTGGCGCTGGCCTGTGATGGCAGCACGGTTTTGAACCCTTCGCCGGTGTAGCCCGACCAGAGGCCGTTAACCTCGCACGTCGGGCGGGACCAGATCATTTCGAGGCCTGAACGACCAGCCTCTCCAGCCGGGATGCTTTGGCCAACCTCGCCCAGGAAGGCGGCCTCGTCAAAGCCAAGTGCGTCCCATTGGGCGCGCAGGCTGTTGGTCAGCTCGGGCACGCCGTCATAGAATCCGGGGACGGTAATGCGGCCCTGATCGTCGTGCAGGGCGGCGATGATACGTGACAGAACCCGTGCCGGGTTCATCGCGATGCCGCCGTAGTAACCTGAGTGGAGGTCTTTGTCGGGGCCTGTGATTGTCAGTTCCTCGCCCAGAAGACCGCGCAGCATGGTGGTGATTGCGGGGGTTTCGGGGTTGAACATGCTGGTGTCGCAGATCAGCACGATGTCGGGCTGGGACAGTTCCTTGGTGTGTTCCTTCAGGAACGGCACCAATGAGGGGGAGCCTGATTCCTCTTCCCCCTCAAAGAAGACCGAGATGCGCCCCGGAAGGCTGCCATTCACCGCTTTCCAGGCGCGCAGCGCCTCGATAAACGTCATCAGCTGGCCTTTGTCGTCATTGGCACCGCAGGCGCGGATGACCTCGCCTTTCGGCGTGTCCTGAACCGCGGGTTCGAACGGAGGGTTGTTCCATAGTTCCAGCGGATCAACGGGTTGCACATCGTAATGGCCGTAGAACATCAGGTGTATGCCGCCATTCCCGGCACTGCCCGTGACCATCGGATGCCCGGTCGTCGGGCGTTTTTCGGCGTCAAACCCCAGTTCCGCCAAGGTGTCGACCATCCAGTCGGCGGCCCGGTCGCAGTCGGCGATATGGGCGGGATCGGTCGAAATTGACGGAATGCGCAGCAGATCGAACAACCGATCGAGCGATTCGGGCAGTGAAGAATCAATCTGCGAGAGGGTTTTTTCCAGGCTCATTTTGGGGACGCTCCGATCTGTTTTGCGCCACCCTAGCTGCGCGGCGGCGACTGTCCAGCGCGGCGGTCTGACGCAAGCGTGAAGGCAGCGACCAAACGCCCACTTTCGCAGATCGAAGAGAGCGCTTAGGATTGTCAGGCAATACGGAGTGATCCCTTGAATTACGACCAGCATTTCGACGACGCGTTGCAACGGCTTCATGATGAGGGGCGTTATCGCACGTTTATCGACATCGCGCGCAGGCAGGGGCAGTTTCCGAATGCCGTCTGGCATGACCCATCGGGTCAGGAACGTCCGGTAACTGTCTGGTGCGGAAACGATTATCTTGGCATGGGGCAGCATCCCGATGTGCTGGCTGCGATGCATGAGGCGCTGGATGCCACTGGTGCGGGATCTGGCGGCACGCGCAATATTTCCGGCACGACGGTCTATCACAAGGCGCTGGAGGCTGAGCTGGCCGATCTGCATGGCAAGCCGGGGGCGTTGCTGTTTACCTCGGCCTATGTGGCAAATGACGCAACGTTGTCGACGCTGGTGCGGTTGTTGCCTGGGCTGGTGATTCTGTCGGATGCGCTGAACCATGCCTCGATGATCGAGGGGATTCGGCGCATGGGGGGCGAAAAGCGCATCTTCCGCCACAATGACCCCGAGCATCTGGCCGAATTGCTGGCGGATATCCCGGCAGATACGCCGCGCCTGGTGGCCTTCGAATCGCTGTATTCCATGGACGGTGATTTCGCGCCGCTGAAGGCGATGCTGGACGTTGCCGAGGCGCATGGCGCATTGACCTATGTGGACGAGGTTCACGCCGTCGGCCTTTATGGCCCGCGCGGCGGTGGCGTGGCGGAACGGGACGGGCTTTCGGACCGGATCGACATCATCAACGGCACCCTGGCCAAGGCCTTTGGTGTGGCAGGCGGATATATCGCCGCGAATGAAAATATCTGTGATGCCATAAGATCTTACGCACCGGGGTTCATCTTTACGACGTCGCTGCCTCCGGCGGTTGCTGCCGGGGCGCTCGCCTCGGTCCGGCATCTGAAATCGAATGACGCGCTGCGGCGTCAGCATCAGGAACAGGCGGCGACGTTGAAGCTGCGCCTGAAGAGTATGGGTCTGCCGCTGATCGACCATGGCAGCCATATCGTGCCGGTGCATGTGGGTGACCCGGTGAAGTGCAAGATGCTGTCGGATCGACTGTTGGAAGACCACGGGATTTACGTCCAGCCGATCAATTTCCCGACTGTACCGCGCGGGACCGAGCGGCTGCGATTCACGCCCTCACCGGTGCATGGTCCGCGGGAAATGGACGCCCTGATCGCCGCAATGGACGATCTTTGGTCGCAGTGTGCGCTGAATCGCGCCGAACTTTCCGCCTAGCCTCAATTCGTTCATATACTCGTTGGACCCCTGTGGTATCAGTGTTTATTAAGGCTGCGGCGCGTGATTGCCGTGACTTAGGGAACTGGATGAGTGATTAAATCGGTCGGGCACAAAGCCTTCCGCCGCAAGCCGAAGGTCGAGGAACCGTCAGAGCACCCCAAGGGCTTTGACGATTTTGAGTTGCGCCTGGGCGACATTATGCGTGGCGAACGCGCCACGCTGGGCAAGTCGCTGCTGGACGTCCAGCGCGAGCTTAAGATCAAGGCGGCCTATATCTCGGCCATCGAAAATTCGGACCCTACGGCCTTTGAAATTCCAGGATTCGTAGCAGGTTACGTGCGGTCTTATGCGCGTTACCTGAACCTTGATCCAGAATGGGCATACAAGCTGTTTTGTGACGAGGGCAAGTTTCAGACCGCCCATGGCATGTCACCGGCGGCATCCGGCCTGCGTAAGGCGGAAATCCCCGGCGGAAAGCCGCGCGTCGATCCTTTTTCCGACCCCAAAGCCTCTTTCGTGCCCAAAGCGCCGTCATTTCTTTCACGAATCGAACCTGCCGCCGTCGGCTCGGTCGCGGTGCTGGTCGCGCTGATCGGTCTGATCGGCTATGGCGGTATGGCGGTTCTGTCCGAGGTGCAAAAGGTCCGTATCGCGCCGGTTGAACAGGCGCCTGTCGTCGTGACCGAGCTTGATCCCATGGCCGGATCGCCCGAACCGATCGCTTTTGAGGTTGATTCGCAGCCCCCCTCGACCGGGTCATTCGACCGGATCTATCGCCCTGGCGCCCTGGACGTTCCGGTGATGACTGCGCGTGATGCGCCGATTGCAACGCTGGACCCGCGCGAGAACGGTGCGCTGGTCGATCAGCCGCGACTGGCCGCCAGCGAAGGCCCGCGCAATGTTCCGCGCGTCACGGGCGCGGCTGCGCCACGTGAATTTGCCGATCTGCGCCCCGATGTTGCTGTCGCTGAGGCTGAGGTCGTCGACACTCCGCAGGTGGTCGAAGATGCGCCACCGGGTGTTGTGATGTTTGCGGTGCGTCCGGCCTGGGTTCGGGTCAAATCAGCCTCGGGCGCGGTGATCTTTGAAAAAGTGATGGAGCCGGGGGATGAATTCGTCCTGCCCGCCACCGAAGAACCCGCGACCCTGCGCACCGGCAACGCCGGGTCGGTATATTTCCTGGTCGGGGGTGAAACCTATGGCCCCGCGGGCGAGGGGCCGTCGATCGCATCGAACGTTGCCATGGGGCCGGAAGACCTGCGCGGGACCTTTGCGATTGCCGATCTGGAAGCCGACAGCGCGCTGAAGCGATATGCCGAAGCACGTGCCGCTGCCGAAACGCCGGTGCCAGCCGCCGCTGCCGAGTAATCCGGTCGCATTGCGCGCCCGCACCTGCACCATTAGGTAGGGCGCGACCCATCCAAGGTGCCGTTTCATGTCGCTGAACCCGATCCGCCCCTGGCGCAATATCTATCGCCGCAAATCCCGCCAGATCATGGTGGGCAATGTCCCTGTCGGGGGCGATGCACCAATCTCGGTGCAGACGATGACCAACACCGATACCTGGAATGTTGCGGCCACGGTGGCGCAGGTTCAGGCGGCGGCAGATGCCGGTGCGGATATCGTGCGTGTCTCGGTCCCGGATCAGGCGTCATCGAAGACGCTGAAGGACATCGTGCGCGAAAGCCCGGTGCCGATCGTCGCCGACATCCATTTCCACTACAAACGCGGGATCGAAAGCGCGCTGGCCGGGGCCGCGTGCCTGCGGATCAATCCGGGAAACATCGGGGATGCCGCACGTGTGCGCGAAGTGATCGCGGCGGCCCGCGACAATGGCTGTTCGATGCGGATCGGGGTTAATGCCGGTAGCCTCGAAAAGCATCTGCTGGAAAAATACGGTGAGCCGTGCCCGGATGCGATGGTGGAAAGCGGTCTTGATCATATCCGCATCCTGCAGGACCATGATTTCCACGACTTCAAGATCAGCGTGAAGGCCAGCGATGTGTTCATGGCCGCCGCCGCCTATCAACAACTGGCCGAGGCGACGGACGCGCCGATCCATCTTGGTATTACCGAGGCGGGCGGCCTGATCAGCGGCACCGTCAAGTCGGCCATTGGTATGGGCAATCTGTTGTGGATGGGCATTGGCGACACGATCCGCGTGTCGCTTTCGGCTGACCCGGTGGAAGAGGTCAAGATGGGGTTCGAAATTCTCAAATCCCTTGGTCTGCGCCATCGCGGCGTCAACATCATCAGCTGCCCGTCCTGCGCGCGTCAGGGCTTCGACGTGATCAAGACAGTCGAAACGCTGGAAAAGCGGCTGGAGCACATCAAAACCCCGATGAGCCTGAGCATCATCGGCTGCGTCGTGAATGGCCCCGGAGAGGCGCTGATGACCGACGTCGGCTTTACCGGCGGTGGCAAGGGGGCGGGCATGGTCTATCTGGCGGGCCGGCAGAGCCACAAGCTGGATAACGACCAGATGGTCGATCACATCGTTGAACAGGTCGAAAAGCGCGCGGCTGAGATTGACGCGGCGGATGTGGCGGCGGAGTAGTGCGACCTGCAAAAGACGTATTTCAGGGGCGCAAGACCAAGCCGTGCGCTCGTCAGCCCGTGGGTTGGCGATCCAACAGAAGTTCGGGGCACTTGGATGGTCGCGTGATCCCGTCAAATCTGAAGGAGGCGCGGACCTCACCCATCGCCAACCCGCCCGGACGGGCTGGCGAGTGCACGGCGCCTTTGGCTCGATTCCGTGCACAAGGGGCGCTTTGCCAAACCCCAACAACAGGTAACGCAAATTGAAACCCTCCGCCCGATCCGCTGTCGATCCGTTCATCGTCATGGACGTGATGGAAGCCGCGCGCGCGGCTGAGGCGGCGGGGAGTCGCGTCATTCATATGGAGGTCGGCCAGCCCGGAACGCCGGCCCCGGCGGTTGCGCGCCGGGCGCTGACCGAAGCGATGGAGGCCGGGTCGCTGGGCTATACCGTGGCGCTGGGCCTGCCGGAATTGCGCGTCCGGATTGCTGCGCTTTATCGCGACTGGCATGGGATCGAGCTGAATCCGGATCGGGTCATTGTCACCGCCGGGGCCTCGGGCGCGTTTCTTCTGGCGTTCAGCGCATTGTTTGACGCTGGTGACCGGGTGGCGGCGGGTCTGCCGGGATACCCAAGCTATCGTCAAATCCTGAAGGCGCTGTCCTTGCAGCCCGTCGATATCGTGACCACGGCGGAAAACCGGTTTCAGCCGATTGTGTTGAAAAACTCCGAAATCAGAGCGTCGCGGATTTCTTGCGAAAACCTATGAAGCGAAATAGTCGGAAAGCTTTGACCACGAGACAGCGCATGGCTGCGCGTGAGCGCATGTAGGCGATTTGGGCCGACCCCCGCGCCAAAAATTTAGGATCGGGCTGCATGGAAAGAAAAATCATCGTTCAGGCCCTAAAACGGAGTTTTTCAACACAATCAGCCGGTGCCAGCGCAATTGCCCGATAACGTTGCCGGGCTGATCGTCGCCTCGCCCGGAAATCCGACCGGGACGATGCTGGACCAACCCGCACTTGCGGCGTTGATCGGCGCGGCGCAGGACCGTGGCGCGGCATTTATCTCGGACGAGATCTATCACGGCATCGATTATGACCGCGCCCCGGTGACGGCGCTTTCGGTCAGTGATGATGTCTGCGTGATCAACTCTTTCTCGAAATATTTCTCGAAGACAGGCTGGCGGGTCGGCTGGATGGTGGTGCCGGACCATATGATCCGCACCGTCGAGCGTTTGGCGCAGAACATGTTCATCTGCCCGCCGCATGCCAGCCAGGTAGCCGCGCTAGCGGCGATGGACGCAACGCCGGAACTGGAGGCGAACAAGGCGGTTTATGCCGATTGTGTTGAAAAACTCCGTTTTAGGGCCTGAACGATGATTTTTCTTTCCATGCAGCCCGATCCTAAATTTTTGGCGCGGGGGTCGGCCCAAATCGCCTACATGCGCTCACGCGCAGCCATGCGCTGTCTCGTGGTCAAAGCTTTCCGACTATTTCGCTTCATAGGTTTTCGCAAGAAATCCGCGACGCTCTGATTTCGGAGTTTTTCAACACAATCTGCCGAAAACCGTCGCTTGATGATCGAAGGCTTGCCCGCTGCCGGATTTGCCAGCTTCGCCCCGCCGGATGGGGCGTTCTATATCTATGCCGATGTGTCGGACCTGACCGAGGATTCGCTGGCGCTGTCGCGAGACATTTTGGATCAGGCCGGGGTGGCCGTGACGCCGGGCCTGGATTTTGATCCGGCGCGCGGCCATCAGACACTGCGGTTTTCCTATGCGCGGTCGACGGCGGATATCGTCGAGGGGCTGGCGCGATTGGCGAAGTGGCGCGCATCGCGCTGAACGGCGCGCTTCCCATCCGTGGCCCGACCCGGTAGAGGGAAAAGAAAACGGTGGCGGGTCATGAGCAGCCCTCGGCTTCTATCAATTCTGCTGGCTGCGCTGGTCTGGTTTGGCGCGCCACAAACGGCTGTTGCGCAAGGTTCGCAGGCGCGGCTGGACGCGGCTGCGACCAGCGTGCACGATCTTGGGCGCCGATCCGAAGTGACACTGGGACTGACCGCGCCTGTGCCATGGCGGTTGACGCTGCGCGACGGTCCACCGCGTTTATTGCTGGATTTCCAGGGGCTTGATCTGGGTGCAACGGGTCAGGCCGCATTGCAGATCAGTGATACGGTTGCAGCGGCGCGCACCGGTTTTTCGGACGACGGCTGGGCGCGATTGGTGTTGGAATTGGCGCGCCCGATGGCGGTAACCGCAGCGGCGATGGATACGTCGGGCGCAGAACCGCGCCTGCGACTGACATTGCGTCAAACCAGCGCGGCGGCGTTCGCGGCCCTGGCCGAACCGGCGCCCGCCGCCACTCAAACCGCGCCCGAAGCTGCCAATCGCCCGTTCCGTGTGGTTATCGACCCCGGCCACGGCGGCGTCGATCCGGGGGCCGAAGCGGGGGGCGTCAATGAAGCTGACCTGATGCTGACCTTCGCACAGGAACTTGGCGCGGTGCTGTCCGACGCGGGCATCGAAGCGATTCTGACGCGTCAGTCAGATACTTTCGTGTCGCTGGAGGCGCGCGTGCGCATCGCCCGTCGCGCTGGTGCGGGGCTGTTCATCTCGCTCCACGCGGATGCGCTCGAAGAGGGCAATGCCTCGGGCACGACGGTCTATACGCTGGCGGATGAGGCGGTGGACGAGGCGACCCAGAAACTGACCGAGCGCCACGAATCCGGTGACCTGCTGGGGGGTGTGACGCTGGAAGACAGCAGCGATGAACTGGCGCGTGTGCTGGTCGACATTGCGCGCACCGAAACCCGGCCGCGCACCCACGCGCTGGCCGATGCGCTGGTCGGGATGATCGACGATCAGGTGGGCGGGCTTCACAAGCAACCGCTGAGGACGGCAGATTTCTCGGTCCTGAAATCACCGGATATTCCGGCAGTTCTGGTTGAACTGGGGTTCCTGTCGAATGCCCGCGACCTGAAGCGGATAAAATCTGCGGATTGGCGCGCGAAAATGCAGCAAGCGCTGCGTGACGGGATCATCGAATGGCGCAATGAAGACGCGCTGCGGACGGCCCTGACGCGGCAGTAGGGTGATCGGGGACTGCCCGACACATTTACATCAACGAATGCTCAGGTTGGGTGCCCTTCAGGCCGGATTCCTGGTGCGAATTAAATCGAACTGCCGAGGGCGTCAGTCGTCGGTGCGTGGACGGAACCGGGCCAGCCAGACCGAATGACCGCGACAGGCGGGATCTTCGGGGGTAAAGGCGATCACCTCGAACCCGTTTTCGTTCAGCAACCGGGTGTAATCCTTCGGGTCCAGACTGGCGTGATAAACCGGCGTGCCTTCGACCCGGCCAATCCGCTCCCCCTCTTCAGGGCCCGAGGTGAACATAAGGGCCGCGCGCGGGTTGGCGTGGGCGGCGAAGACAGGGAACATCGCCCGCTGATCTGCCCGGCTGAGGTGGAAGAAACTGTTCCAAGCCAGGATCATGTCGAATTTTTCGCCCAGATCCAGCCCGCGCATATCGGCGTGGAGTGCGGTCGCATGCGGCAGGCTGGCACGGAACATCGCCACCATAGCCGGGGCGCCATCAACACCGGTGATTTGCGCGCGCCGGTCCGCCAGATATGAGGCGATCGGCTGGCCCGAACCACATCCCAGGTCCAGCACCTTGCGGCCCGGCGCATAGGACAGCATCCGATCAAGCCAGCGCCGTTCAAACAGCGTTCGATCACGGCGAATGGCCCAATTGCGGCCAACGCGGTTATAGGTTTCGAGGATGGCTTCGGGCGAGGAATCAGATGCTTTCATACCCAATGGAGTGGCCCGGCAGTGCGCGTCGGGCAAGTCCTGACATGGCGGCGTGGCTGGCACAGGCGGAACGTTGCCACAATCGTCTGAATCCGGCTTTTGACGCTGCCCGCCGACCTGCGTATACCGGGGTGTGTAGGGTGCCAGTTGGGGGCAGAGTTTAGTGACTCGGTTTGTTTTGTCATTTTTCGGGGCGGTATTCAGCTGGCTGACCCTGGGCGGTCTGTCTGCTGTCATTGGAATCAGTGCGATCCTGTGGATCTATGGCCGTGACCTGCCAAACCACGAAACACTGGCGCAGTATACGCCGCCGACGATCAGCCGGATTTATTCCGGCGAAGGGCGGATCATCGATGAATTCGCCAAAGAACGCCGCCTGTTCGCCCCGGCGGAAGAAATCCCCGATCTGGTCAAACACGCGTTCATTTCCGCCGAGGACAAAAACTTTTACCTCCACAAAGGGTATGACATGCGCGGGATCGCGGCGGCGGTGGTCGATGCGGCGCGCGGCGGGCGGATCAGGGGTGCCTCGACCATCACGCAGCAGGTGATGAAGAACTTCCTTCTGGGCGGTGAACGGCGCGCGGAACGCAAGATCAAGGAATTGATCCTGGCAACGCGGATCGAAAAGACACTCAGCAAGGAAGACATTCTGGAGCTGTATCTGAACGAGATTGATCTGGGTGAGCGCAGCTTTGGCGTGGCCGCAGCGGCGCAGGTCTATTTCAACAAACCCCTGTCCGATCTGGACGCAGCCGAGGTCGCCTATCTGGCGATCCTGCCAAAGGCGCCATATGGCTATCACCCTGTAAAGGATCAGGAAAAGGCAATCCGTCGGCGCAATTTCGTGCTGCGCGAGATGCTGGAAAACGGCTATATCGACCGGGTGACTTATGACGTGGCGCGGGTTTCGCCGCTGCGCACGGTCCAAAACGGCGATTACGAGGGGTTCAAGGCCAACCTGCCGCCGCGCGATTATTTCACCGACGAAATCCGCCGCCAGCTAAGCCAGGATTTCGGTGAGGGAGAGTTCTTTGCCGGGGGTCTGACCGTCCGCGCAACACTGGATCCCGATATGCAGTCAGCGGCCGCCAAGGCGCTGCGGCGCGGGCTTGAAAGCTATGACCGGGATCGCGGCGTCTGGCGCGGCACCGGTATCAAACTGCCCGAGGAAAGCCTTGGCCCCGAAGAAGTCTGGCGCCCGGCATTGGCCGATGTCGACATCGCACGCGATATCGAGGGGTGGTATCCGGCGGTGGTGCTTCAGGTGGGCAAAAGCTCGGCCAGGATCGGGATCGAGGGCGTCGAGAATGACGAAGATGGCCACTGGATACCCGCGGAAGATGTGAAATGGGCGCGCAAGCGGCTTGAGGATGGCAAGCTGGGCCCGGCAGCCGTGCGCGCCGCTGACCTGCTGGAGCTGGGCGACGTGGTGCATGTGCGCCGGATGACCCGCGATAGCGACGGGTCGTTCATGCGCTGGACCCTGCGCCAGGTGCCCGAGGTTCAGGGCGGCTTTATGGCGATGGACGTCAACACGGGCCGGGTGCTGGCGGTTCAGGGTGGGTTTTCTTATCAGGACAGCAGCTTCAACCGCGCCACACAGGCGGCGCGGCAGCCGGGATCCTCGTTCAAGCCCTTCGTCTTTGCCGCAGCGCTTGACAGCGGGTTCAGCCCGGCAACGATCATTGTGGATGCCCCGATTGAGATCGACACCGGCGACCGGATCTGGCGGCCCAAGAACGCGACCAACAAGTTCTATGGCCCGACACCGCTGCGCACCGGGATCGAATGGTCGCGAAACCTGATGACAATCCGCCTTGCGCAGGAGGTCGGCATCGACACCGTGGCGCAATATGCGGAACGGTTCGGTGTCTATGACAACATGGGGCGTTTTCTGGCCAATGCGCTCGGGTCCGAGGAAACCACGCTTTACAACATGGTGGCCGCCTATGCGATGTTCGCCAACGGGGGCGAGCGGGTGGAACCCACGCTGGTGGACCGTGTGCAGGACCGTTGGGGACGCACGGTATTCCGCCACGACCAGCGCGAATGCACCGATTGCACGGCCCCAACGTTAGAGGCGGGCAGCGCGCCGCGCATCCTGTCGAACCGCACGCGGGTGATGGATGCGGTGACCGCCTATCAGCTGACCTCGATGATGAAGGGCGTTGTCGATGTCGGAACTGCGTCGAAATACGTCAACCTGCCGGTGCCGATTGCCGGCAAGACTGGCACCACGAATGACGCCAAGGACGTGTGGTTCGTTGGCTTCAGCTCGAACATCGTTGCGGGCTGCTATATCGGCCATGACACGCCACGCTCACTTGGCAACAAGGCCGGTGGCGGCAGCACCTGTGGCCCGGTGTTCCAGTCATTCATGCAGCAGGCGATCAAGAAATACGGTGGCGGCCCGTTCGCGGTGCCCGAGGGCGGTCATTTCATCAAGATCGACCGGTTTACCGGCGCACGGCTTCCCGATGACGCCGAAGGCCCGGGTGTTGTGGCCGAGTACTTCCGCGATGGCGAGGAACCGATCTTTGGCATCACCTTTGACGGCGGCTTTGCGATGGGCACCAACCTGCCGCTGTTCGCGCCCGGCGAAGGGGAAATCTTCGACGCCTACGCAAGTGAAGAGATCCTGACCTCGGACGGTCGCGTAACCTCGATCCCCAAGAAGGCCGATTTCGGATCGCTGACGTCCGGGGGCCTCTACTGATCTTGCTGGTCCCGGTGGCGGCTGCTATCCCCGCCGGACAAAGATCAGGGCAGGGCGGCACATGCGCGCAGAAGCGGAAAAATCAGTCGAGGCGATCGAGAAATCCCTGACCCTGCTGCGTCAGCGCATGGATTGGGAAACCGCGCCCCATCGGCTGGAAGAATTCAACGCCCGCGTTGAAGATCCGACCCTGTGGGACGACCCGGAGAATGCGCAGAAACTGATGCGGGACCGGCAGGTTCTGGTCGACGCGGTCGAACGCGTGACCGCGATGGCGCAAGAGCTTTCGGACAGTGTCGAACTGATCGAACTGGGCGAAATGGAAGATGACGCCGAAGTCGTGTCCGAGGCCGAGGCGGCGCTTAAGGCACTGGTCGAACGGTCGGCTGCGGCCGAGCTTGAGGCGCTGCTGAACGGTGAGGCGGACGCCAATGACACTTTCCTTGAGATCAACTCGGGCGCGGGGGGCACCGAAAGTTGCGACTGGGCGTCGATGCTGGCGCGGATGTACCTGCGCTGGGCCGAAAAGCGCGGCTATAAGGTCGAATTGCAGTCGGAAAGCCCCGGGGAAGAGGCGGGGATAAAATCCGCTGCCTATAAGATTTCCGGGCATAACGCCTATGGCTGGCTGAAATCGGAAAGCGGCGTGCACCGGCTGGTGCGGATCAGTCCTTACGATTCAGCGGCGCGGCGGCACACGTCGTTTTCCTCGGTCTGGGTCTATCCGGTGGTCGACGACAATATCGACATCGAAGTGAACCCCTCGGACATTCGCATCGATACCTATCGGTCGTCCGGGGCGGGCGGGCAGCACGTGAACACAACGGATTCGGCGGTGCGGATCACCCACGAACCCACAGGCATCGTGGTGACCAGTTCCGAGAAATCCCAGCACCAGAACCGCGATATCGCCATGAAGGCGCTGAAATCGCGCCTGTATCAGATGGAGTTGGATCGCCGAAACGCGGCGATCAACGAAGCGCATGAAAACAAGGGCGACGCGGGCTGGGGCAATCAGATCCGCAGCTATGTTCTGCAGCCCTATCAGATGGTTAAAGACCTGCGCACGAATTATGAAACCAGCGATACGCAGGGCGTATTGGATGGCGACCTCGACGCCATTATGGCCGCAACCTTGGCAATGGATGTGTCCGGCAAAAGCCGTGCCGAGGCCCAGGGCGAGGATTAATGTGTTCGAGGCAGGCACTTCGGTCTGAATTGACGGACACCCCGTTCCCATAAATCGCGCCCAGCCACTGTTGCGACGTCAGCCCGTGGGTCCGGCGCGCCCTGCCAAGTTCGGGCTTTCGCCTTGGGACAAGGCGCGGATCAAGTGGATGATGCTTTAATTCACCAGATCGTAGTGTTTGATGCTGCGGGATTCGACCAGTTCTTCTTCGGCTGGATCGATGTGGGGCGTGGTGTAGTCTTCACCGACGAATGCCTTTAACGCCTCTAAAGCGTTTCGGCTTGAACCTGAATCGCGAGGGATTCCCTTGAGACCTGATCTGTGATTCATCCTGTTTGGGAGGATGGATCATGTCAGCACCTTTGCCATCTGCGCTTCGGATACGGTTTCAGAGATACATTGAAGAAGGGTTGAGCGGGCGCGCGGCGGCGTTGCGGTTGAAGCTGTCGCCTGCCACAGGCGCGCGGTGGGCGCGTCAGGTGAGGATGAAGGGTCATGCGGAACCTGCCCGGCAGGGACCGCCGCGCGGCAAGGGAAAGCTGGCTCCGCATCGGGAATTCTTTGAGGAGTTGATCGCACAAGACCCTGACATCACGCTCTTTGAGTTGCGTAATGCGCTGGCCGATGCAGAGGGTGTGCGGGTGCATCACTCCTCCATCGCCAACCTTCTGTCCCGGCTCGGCTTCACGTACAAAAAAAGTCGCTGGTCGCAACCGAGCGCCGCCGCGCCAAGGTAAGGCAGCAACGGGCCGACTGGTTCAGATACCGCTCGCCAGCCATTGCGACCTTTCCTGAGCGCGTTGTCTTTATTGACGAAACCGCAGTGAAGACAAACCTCACGCGCCTACGCGGCAGAGCCAAGCGCGGTAAGCGCCTGACGATGGATGCGCTCTTCGGAAGCTGGGGAACCCAAACCTTGATCGCGGGCCTGACCCAAGGCGCGCTGATCGCACCTTGGGTCATCAAGGGAGCGATAGATGGCCCCGCCTTCGCGGCCTACATCCGCGAAGTGCTGGTCCCCGAGATCAACCCCGGCACTGTCGTCATTCTCGACAACCTGGCAACCCACCGGAATAAGGAGGCGACGCAGGCTTTACGCAATCACGGCTGCTGGTTCCTTTACCTGCCACCGTACTCGCCCGACCTGAATCCCATCGAGCAGGCCTTCTCTAAACTGAAAGCCCATTTGCGACGGATCGGGGCCAGGTCCTTTACCCAGGTCTTCGAAGCAATCGGAGCAATCTGCGATCTCTACGACCCAGTAGAATGCTGGAACTACTTTAAGGCCGCCGGATATGTCTCAGGTTAATGTCGAAACGCTTTAGGCTTTCCCAAACCATTACGAAACTGAATTCGCGGGGGCTGTCTGGGCGGGGTGCGCCTGGCAGAACCTGCGCAATTCCTTTCGTCCCCTGCATCAACGGTATTGCGGTTTCGTAGAAGAATTTTGCAAACTCGGCTTCTTTGCCTGGCCGCGTCGTAAGTTGAAAAATGCGCATGACCATGCGGTCCCCTCCGTATATCGTTGGAGGTTGCCTGCCTGACGTCAGCCTGCCTTCGTTCTGTTCACATGAAGATCAAACAGATCTTCGATCGCGCTTAGCATAGTCGACTGCGCCGACTCCGAAAAGCGCGCTTCACAACGGTCTGATCTTCAGTCGCGTTATCCGCTGATCCTGCCGCGCGGCCACTTCAAACCGGAAACCGTGGAACGAGAATACCTGCCCCTGGCTGGGGATGGTCTGGGCTTCGTGGATGACCAGACCGGCGATGGTGTTGGCTTCTTCGTCGGGCAGCGACCACTCGGTCGCGCGGTTCAGGTCACGGATCGTCATGGCGCCATCGACGACGTAATCGCCCGCTTCGGTCTGGCGAAGGGGGTGATCTTCATCAATGTCGAATTCGTCGGTGATCTCTCCGACGATCTCTTCCAGAATATCCTCCAGCGTGATCAGCCCCTGCAACGCCCCGTATTCGTCCACCACCAGCGCGAAATGCGTGTGCAGGCGCAGGAACTGGCGCATCTGGTCGTCCAGAGTCGTCGTTTCCGGGACGAAATAGGGCTCCATCGCCACGGCTTTGATGTCGAGTTTCGCCGCATCCGCCGTATCGTTACCGGATTCGCCACGGGCATAGATTGAGCGCAGCAAATCCTTGGCGTGGATCACGCCGACGATGTTGTCCCGCTCGCCGCGGAATACCGGGAGGCGGCTGTGGAGCGAATTCAGGCATTGTTCCAGAATTGCCTGTGCGTCTTCGTCGGCGTCCACCATCTCGATGTTGGACCGGTGGAGCATGATTTCTTCCACCGCGCGGTCGGCCAGGTCCAGCGCGCCCAGGATACGGTCGCGATCTTCCTTTTCGACAACACCTTCGGCATGGCCGATGCTGAGCGCGCCGGCGATTTCCTCGCGCACCGCTAGGATCTGACTGTCGGGGTCGGTCGAGACGCCGAACAGCCCCAGAATGCCGCGCACCAGCGCGCGCACGGCGGTGACGACGGGCGCGAAAATCAGCACGACCAGCGATATTACAGGCGCCACCAGCGAAGCGGCCCGTTCCGCGTTGGTGATCGCATAGGTTTTTGGCAGCACCTCGGCAAAGACCAGCACCAGCGCGGTCATCACCAGCGTGGCCATGGCCACGCCGTTATCGCCGAACAGCCGCGTGAACAGCGCCGTGGCGAGTGAGGCTGCCAGGATATTGACGATGTTGTTGCCCAGCAGGACCGAGCCGATCAGCCGCTCATTATCGTCGGTGATCTTCAGCGCGCGCGCGGCCCCGCGCGATCCGCGATCCGCCTGGCTGCGCAGCTTGCCACGCGACGCGGCGGTCAGCGCCGTCTCGCTGCCCGAAAAGAAGGCCGACATCAGCAGCAACGCGACAATGGCGGCCACGGTGATCCAGAAGGCGGCGTCGAGCGCCAGAGATGCGTTTTCCATTTGGTCCTGTGTGAACAAAGAATTGCAGATAGTATAAAATGAATTCAGCGGCAAGGAAGGCCGGGTTGGTGAAACAGCCGGGTACGATCGGTTCAGATGCCGGTGGACTGCACCAGCGCTGTCATGGTTTCGCCAGTGGGTGGTGTTTGTGAACCAGCGCACGCAGGCGTTCATCCAGCACATGAGTATAGATTTCGGTGGTGCCCACATCGGCATGGCCAAGCAGCGTCTGGATCACCCGAAGGTCGGCCCCATGCGCCAGCAGATGCGTTGCAAAGGCGTGGCGCAGCGTGTGGGGCGTGACCTTATCGGGTGAGACGCCTGCCGAAACGGCGATTTCCTTGATCAGAACATAGAACCGATGCCGGGTCAGGTGGCCGGATTTGCCGCGTGAGGGGAACAGCGCGCGCGACGGTGGCGCGCCTTTTTCCACCGCCGCAGCCTCGGCCTTGTCGCGTTCTGCCAGCCAGACCTCAATCGCCGCTCGCGCCGCATCTGTCAGGGGAACCAGGCGTTCCTTGTCGCCCTTGCCGCGTACCAGCAACGTCTCGGGGTTGCCGCGTGTGGCGGCGACGGGCAGGGACACAAGCTCGGTCGCGCGCAGGCCGGTGGCATAAAGCACCTCGATCAGGCAGCTGTTGCGCGCACGGTCCGCGCGATTGCGCCCTGTCGTCGCGGCGGCGGCGATCAGGCGCGACACCTCAGCCTCGCTCAGCGTTTTGGGCAGGCGTTGTTCGCGTTTCGGACCGGCGATGCGCACGGCCGGGTCGTCGGCGCGCCAGCCTTCTTCGACCGCGAAACGGGTAAACTGGCGGATCGCCGACAGGCGGCGGGCGCGGGTGGCGCGGGACAGTCCTGCAGCATCGCAGGTCGTCAGATAGCTTTCGACGTCGGCGCGCCCGATCGTGTCGAAACTCAACTCGCGCCCGGCCATCCATCCGGCGAAATCCTTCAGATCGCGCGCATAGGCCAGTTGCGTGTTGCGCGCCGCGCCGGTTTCTGCGGCCTGCGCCTGCAGGAAGGTGGCGATGCGGCTGGCGGCGTCTGTCATGCCTCGGGCGCCAGCAGCAGGATTTGCAGGGCGGCCTGCTGTGCGAAGCGTTCAAGGCCGATGTGGCGCATCAGGGCGATGGCATCGGTCAGCTTGGCGACATCGCCTTCGGCCCCGGCCTCGACCAGGTTGATCGCTTCCAGCAAAGCCTCGCCCGAGCGATTGTCGGCAATCAGCGGCGCAAATCGTTCCGGAACGCCGATGGCACGGAACCCGGCCAGTATTGCGGTGCTGGCTTCGCCAGTGTCGCCGGACAGGTCGCCCTGGCCGCTGGCAAGGTACAGCAGAAGGGATTCACTGGCATCTTGCGGGTCTGCGACGGCAGGGGTGCTGTCGAACTGCGGTGACAGCAGGCTGATCTGCCAGGCCAGGCGATCCTCGGGCGGGGGCAATTCCAGCCGCGCCAGTTTGGCGGAATACTGGGCCGCGAAGGCCGTTTCCAGACCGACGGATTGCATCGCCGACCAGGCCATTGGCAGCGCTTTTGCCACGGCTGCGCCGTCGTTCGCCTCGGCCGCGCGATCCAGGGCCTGAAACGCAGCGATCCGATCCCAGATCCCGCCGGATGCGGCGGGCAGGCGGCGCATCCAGATGGTGCGCCAAGCCTCGGTGCTGATTGCGCCGACGCGCACCAATCGCTCGGCGGCGGCAACCTCGGCCTTCCAGCCCGCCAGTGGACGCAAGTCGGTATGGGCAAAGGCCAGCGGCAGGGGGCCGGTTGGGATGACCTCTCCAATAGCTTCATAGAGGCGATAATCCAGCGGCGAGGGGCGCGACGGCGGGGCCGGGGGAAAGGCGCCTTCGTAAAGTTCGGCATCAAGAAACTGCGCCAGCAACGCGCCCTCATTCGCGCTGAGGACGTCAAGCGTTTCAGCGGTTTCCAGCGTCAGCGCCGCGGCGGACCAGTCACCGCCACGGGCCAGACAGAAGACCCGCGCCGAATAGGTCGGGATCAGATCGGGAGAGCTGCGCAAACGCCGACAGGCCTTGTTTTCGGTGCCTTTCAGAAGCGTGACGTCAAACCAGCGGCGAAACCGGTCCGGGTCTGACAGGCCTGCCTGTTCCAGAAGCTGCTCGGCCGGGCCAAGCGCGCCCATCGCCAGCAGGGCGTCGACCCGCGCGAAATAAAGCGGTGTCGCCGGGTCCGCATCGGACGGCGGATCCAGTTCGGCAATCGCCAGCGCGCGTACCAGATCGCGCATCGCAGGCAGGCTGCGGCTGTGGTCTTTCGCAATCGCGCGCGCCAGCGCGGCACTGCTGGAACTGCCCCACAGGGTGCGCGGCAGGCCCAGGCTTGCCGCAGAAACCAGCCCCACCTCATCGGCTGAGGGCTGGCCGAGTGGGGTGACGGTTATCGCCTCGGGCAGGGCATTGGTCGATATGGCTGGTTCATTGCCCGTGGCGGGCAGCCGAGGCGGTGCAGCGGCATTATCTTCCGCGATACTGTCAGACAGCCAGTCGATGGCCGACAATGGGGCCTGCGCCTGTGCGTCCAACGCGAAGGCACCCAGCATCAGGCAGGCTGAGAATGCAACCCGGCTAATCGACATCCAGGGTTACCGGTTCGGATATGGTGGTCACATTGGGGGACAGGTCGCCCAGATAGGCGAACCCCACGAAGGCGATTCCGGCCAGAACCACCAGCAGAAACAGCAATTTGATCAACGTGCCCATATTCTGCCCTTGCGCAATTGCGCGGAAACCCGCACCGGGCCGCTTTCAGTTCGGCGACCTTCTGCGCATCGTTATATATGGCCTTTCCCGCAAGATCACGCCATTCAGGGGCAACGAAGTGAATTCTAGGCGGGACGCTGCCGGTTTGGGGCTGATGCTGCATAAAACTGTGGTCCTTGTTGGGATGATGGGCGCCGGGAAAACCGCCGTCGGGCTGGCGCTGGCGCGCCGCCTGGGTGTGCCGTTTCTGGATTCGGATGCCGAGATCGAGGCGGCAGCGGATCGCTCCATCGCCGAAATATTCGAACGCGACGGAGAGGATTTTTTCCGCAGCCGCGAATCCGAGGTCATTGCCCGTCTGCTGGACGGTGCGCCCGGCATTCTGTCCACCGGCGGCGGCGCCTATCTGGCCGAGGCAAACCGCGCGATGATATCCGCGCGCGGTGCGGCGGTCTGGTTGCGCGCGGATCTGGAACTGTTGTGGAACCGCGTTCGCCACAAGGATACGCGGCCCCTGCTTCGCACGGCCAATCCGAAACAGACGCTGGCAGAGATCATGCAGGCGCGGACGCCATTCTATGAACAGGCGGATCTGATCGTTGACGCCTCGGCGGATTACGCAATCGAAGACGCGGCTGAGGCGGTAGAGCGTGCCTTGCGCGCAAGACCAGATGTGCTGAGCGAGGCAGAGTGATGGAACAGGTTCGGGTAAATCTGGCAGAGCGATCCTATGATGTGCGCATCGGCGAAGGGTTGATCGCGGGGGCAGGGGCCGAGATTGCTCCGCTTCTGCAACGGCCGCGCGTTGCCGTGATCAGCGATGAAACGGTCGCCGCGCTGCATCTTGATGCGCTGCGCGACGGGCTGGGCGTTGCGGGGATCGAGGTCAGCGCGCTGACGTTACCCCCCGGGGAGGCCACCAAATGCTGGGCGCAGCTTGAGCGCAGTGTTGATTGGCTGCTGGAGCAGCAGATTGAGCGCCGCGACGTTGTTATCGCGCTGGGCGGGGGCGTTATCGGCGATCTTGTCGGATTTGCCGCCGCGATCCTGCGCCGTGGCGTGCGGTTCGTGCAGATCCCGACCAGCCTTCTGGCACAGGTCGACAGCTCGGTCGGGGGCAAGACGGGGATCAATGCGCGCGCGGGCAAAAACCTGATCGGTGCGTTTCATCAACCCGCGCTGGTGCTGGCGGATATTGGCGTGCTGGCAACGCTGACACCAAGGGATTTCCTGTCAGGCTATGGCGAGGTGGTGAAATACGGGTTGCTGGGCGACGCGGATTTCTTCGCCTGGCTGGAATCGAACGGACCGGCGCTGGCAACGGGCAACGCCGCGCTGCGGGCCGAGGCGGTGCGCCGCTCGGTCCAGATGAAAGCCGACATCGTCGCGCGGGATGAGACGGAACAGGGCGACCGCGCGTTGCTGAACCTGGGCCACACATTCTGTCACGCGCTTGAGGCTGCGACCGGGTATTCCGACCGGTTGCTGCACGGCGAAGGGGTGGCCATCGGCTGTGCGCTGGCGTTCGAGGTGTCGGCCAAGCTGGGCCTGTGCGCGCAGGAAGACCCGTCACGGGTGCGCGCGCATCTGCGTGCGATGGGTATGAAGACCGATCTGGCGGACATCGCCGGGGAATTGCCGGATGCAGACGGCCTGCTGGCGCTTATGGCGCAGGACAAGAAGGTCATCGACGGGCGGCTGCGCTTTATTATGGCACGCGGCATCGGCCAGGCATTCGTGGCCGAGGATGTCGGGCCAGACCCGGTCCGCGCGGTCCTGTCAGAGGCTTTGCGCACACGCGGTTGAGGTGAATTCCTGCTGGCGCGGAGGCATGACTAATGGGGCCGTGTTAGCGGTCAACCAGGACCGAAGCGCCCACAATGAGCTGACGCAAGACTGGCAGGGCCAGTCCGGTGTGCGCGCCATTCGCCTGAGGCGCGCACCGAGAAATTCGATAGCGATTCAGATAATCAGAATGGCGTTCTAGAACGGGATTTCGTCGTCCAGGTCCGAGGCCGCGCCGCCGCCCTGACCGCCAGAGGGGCCACTGTCATATCCGCCGCCGCGATCATCCTGATAGCTGCTGCCACCACCACCGCCACCGCCGGCATAATCGCCGCCACCACCACCGCTGCGCCCGTCAAGCATGGTCAGCGTGCCGCCGAACCCCTGGACGACGACTTCGGTAGAATATCGGTCGTTGCCCGACTGGTCCTGCCATTTGCGGGTTTGCAGCTGGCCCTCGATATACACTTTCGAGCCCTTCTTCAGGTATTGCTCGGCGACGCGAACCAATCCTTCGCCGAAAATCGCAACAGTATGCCATTCGGTTTTCTCGCGCCGCTCGCCCGTGTTGCGGTCTTTCCATGTTTCGGACGTGGCGATCCGCAGATTGGCCACCTTGCCGCCGTTCTGGAACGACCTGACCTCGGGGTCGCGCCCCAGATTTCCGATCAGGATGACCTTGTTGACTGATCCGGCCATGTGACTGCTTCCCCCGTTTATCTCGATTCTCAAGTCGCGCAGACGTTACATGGCCCCATCGTGGTTCACAAACAGCAAAGGCCCGCTGATGGGCTTGGCCTTGGCATATCCTGTGGGTAACATCGCGCCCAACACTGTATCGGGGGATATCTGATGATTTTGCGGGCCAGCCTGAGTGTTGGATTTCTGCTGGTTTTCACCGCTCTGGCGGTGGCGCAAACGTCGAATGGGGTGGTTTCGTCCAAGTCTCGGCCCGTATTGCTGAAGAACCAGCTGAGCATCCTCGATTCGCGCGCATCGACGCAATATCGGTCTTCGGTACGGCTGAAACCGGCAGAGACGGTTGTTCCCAAGGCAGCAGCGGTTCCCCGGTTCAGCGGCAAGTATCGCGGAAAGTATCTATCAACAGCGCAGGCGGCGGCGCGCAAGCACGGTGTGCCGGTCGATCTGTTTCTGCGCCTGGTGCAGCAGGAAAGCGGCTGGAACCCCGGAGCGGTGTCGCCCAAGGGGGCGCTGGGGCTGGCGCAGCTAATGCCCGGGACGGCGCAGCGGCTGGGGGTGGATCCGCATCAACCGACCCAGAACCTGGACGGCGGCGCACGCTATCTGCGCAAGATGTACAACCGCTTTGGCACCTGGCGGCTGGCGCTGGCGGCCTATAACGCCGGGCCCGAGGCAGTGGCGAAATACGGCGGCGTGCCGCCCTATAAAGAGACGAAGAATTACGTCCGCATCATCTGGGGCAGCTGACGCGCCACTCACCGTGGTGTGAAGTTCTTCACCGCGCCGTGAACAAGATCACCTGCAAGTTACTGTTATTGCAGTAATAATTCACGCGCTTTGGTGAGCAGTCGTGTTTTGCCTGTCGTCGGGTTTCTGGCCTATTCCGGCTGCACCAGAAACCTGAAGGAAGGACAGTTCCGATGCTTAAGACACTTCTAGCCACCGCTGCCATCGCCGTTTCGGCCAGTGCAGTTGCCGCTGAGACTTATTCGGTCACCGTGACCAACACGATGGAGACCGAGCTGCTGGCCCCCATCCTGATCACCAATGCCGCCAACGACGCGCATATTTTTGACGGCCACTATGTCACCAAGGAAGCTGAGGATCAGATTCTGACCGGTGATCCGAAGATGCTGGCCGAACGGATTGGCGCGGACGCAATGGTCGGCCACGGCATGGACGGCCCTCCGGGTGTGCTGCTGGCGCCGGGCAAATCGGTGACCTTTGATATCATGACCGATGCGACCAGCGTGCGCGTCATCTCGATGGTGGCACCGACCGAAGTGCCGGATAACTACGTCTCGGCGGTGTTTGATCTGACGGGCGTCATGATGGCTGCGGGGCAGTTGCCGCGCTTTGATATCGGCCATGATGAGGGCACGATGAAGACCACGAAACTCGAAGGTTTCGGTGGTGAGATCACGTTTGATCTGAAAATGTAGTCAGTTTGGGTTTCCCGGGGGAGGGCGTCTTTCCCCAGGCAACGCATAGCGTGGCGCGGCCCTCGGGCCGCGCTTTCGCATGGGATATTGCTGATTGGGTGTGTTGGCCTGGAACGGACAATGGCGAGGCGCTTCTACGCCCGGAATCAAGCCAGCGAGGGCGCCGGGCGATCGCCTGACCGTCCGTCGCACCAAAGGTGCGCCATGATTCATTGGCACGCCTCTGGCGTGACGGGCAAGCGATTTCGATGGGTCGCGAATCCTTCGTAGATTGGAGTTAACGCAGAACCATTAATTGCCACACATCACTGTTGCATCGCCTACCCCCGGTCAGGCGTTCGCCCGGCTTGGCGAGTGATCGCCAACGCCCCCTCCAGGCCGATTGTGTTGAAAAACTCCGTTTTAGGGCCTGAACGATGATTTTTCTTTCCATGCAGCCCGATCCTAAATTTTTGGCGCGGGGGTCGGCCCAAATCGCCTACATGCGCTCACGCGCAGCCATGCGCTGTCTCGTGGTCAAAGCTTTCCGACTATTTCGCTTCATAGGTTTTCGCAAGAAATCCGCGACGCTCTGATTTCGGAGTTTTTCAACACAATCGGCCAAAAGCCGACACACTCAGCCCCTCCCTTCGGGTCCTGAATAGCTGCGTTCCACCTTGGCCACGCGCAAACGATAGTGTTTGTACCAGCGTTCGCGCCCCAGACGCTGCGCGCCTTCGTGTTCGGCAACCTTCTTCCAGGCAAGCAGGTCATCCTCGGACTTCCAGTAACTGACTGTGATGCCTGTCCCGTCAGCCGCGCGAACCGATTCGATGCCGATATAACCCGGTTGCTTTGCCGCCAGCGCGTCCATCGCTTCGGCCATGGCCGCGTAACCGGCGTCATCCTCGTGACGCTGGTTGGTGAAAATCACCGCCCAGTACGGCGGATCGGGCAGGGGGGCGAAGCCATCCATAGTGCGCAAGGCTAGGCACAGGTTGCCCGGCGTGCAAGTGGCGTTGGCCCAGGTGCTGGCCCGGTCGCCGGCCTAGTCGCCAGCAACCTGACGCGCGTAGTCCTGCGCATCGAACCACCCGCGTGAAGCCTGCACCTGACCGGCATCGTTCAGATCCCATTCTTCCCAGCCGGAAACGCTCAACCGGTTGCCGGTGTCCGCGTCATGGCCGGTGAACGTCCACATAGACAACACATGCGCGCCTGCACTGCGAAAGCCGTCGCGGGTCAATTCAAGGTCAGGCACGGCGGTGTGGAAGCCCTTTGCCATCTCGGCAATTTCATCGCGGCCGGTGCTGATGCCATCGACGTTGATCACAATACTGCCACCCGGGGCGAAGAACGACGCGACCTGCGCCGGATCACCGGAGTTCCAGGCCGCCGTGTATCGCGCCGTCAGGTCGTCTATGTCCATTGGTCCACTCTGCCGCCTGTGTGAAAAACCGGTTCCATTCGCGCCAGTTGCGCGTCGGTCAGATGGCACTTGATCTGATGGCCTATGTCCAGAGTTTTCTGCGGCGGGACCTCTTTTTCACACAACCGGCCCGGAACCTGATCCTTTCAGCGGCAGCGGGTCTGGAACGGGCAGCCGGTGGGTAGATTTATTGCCGAAGGCGCGCTGCCGTCCAGCAGGATCCGGCGTTTTTTGACGTGCGGATCGGCGGCTGGCACCGCGCTTAGCAGCGCCTCGATATAGGGGTGGTAGGGGGGTGCAAAAATCTGATCGGTGCTGCCGGATTCGACCATGTGGCCAAGGTACAGAACCATCACCTGGTCAGAAAACTGCCGAACGCACGACAGATCCTGACTTATGAACAGCAGCGCCAGCTTTTCGGCCCGTAGAATCTCGATCAGCAGGTCGATGATGGCGGTCTGATTTGCGGGGTCGAGCGCCGCAACCGGTTCTTCCGCCACCAGAATCCGCGCCCCGCCCGAGATTGCGCGCGCGATGCTGACGCGCTGTGCCTGCGCGGCGTTCAACTGGTCCGGCAGCAGGCCGGCAACCGTATCGGGCAGGTTGACGCGGTTCAGCAGCTCCAGCATCCGATGGCGGCGGTCTGCGCAGCTGTTGCCATGGCCAAGGACCTCTAGCGCACGGATGATCTGTCGGCCAACGGGTATCGACGGGTTCAGCGTGTCGAACGGGTTTTGAAATATCATCTGGATCGCGCTGACCGTCTGGACGTTGCGCTTTGCGATCGGGGTGTTCTCGATGTTCAGATCATCCAGCAGAATTTGCCCGTCGGTCGCCGCCTCTAGCCCCGTCAGGACGCGGGCAAGGGCGGATGCGCCGCTGCCCGATTCCCCCACGATGGCCAGGGTTTCTGAGGCGCGGAGTTCAAAGCTCAGCGCCTCAATGGCCCTTACGCTTCTTCTTTTGGTGCCAGACCCGGCATTTTCCGTGGCCTTCTGGTCGGCGCTGAGGGTTTCCACCTTCAGGATGACATTGCCCGGGGGGATGATTGGATAGTCTGATCTGTGGAGAGGCGCGCTGACCTGCCGCGTACCGGTCGCGCGGTGGGGCGAAACTGCGCCTGCGTTTGGGCCTGCTGCGCCCGCCCGGCAATGTCGCCGGTCTGGCCTGTACCGGCCGTTTCGCCTGCGCGCATCACGCAGATCCGGTCACAGGTTTCCCGCACCAGATCAGGGTTGCGCGAAATGAACAGGATCGCGGTGCCGGATTTCTGGGCACGGGCCTTCACCAGGTCGATCACCCCGGCTGCGACCGTCGCGTCGAGCGTGGCTGTCGGGTCGTCGAGGATCAGCAGGCCGGGCCTGGACATCAGCGCCATGGCAATCGCGACGCGCAGTTGTTGCCCCAAATCCAGCTGATCCGGATAGGCGTTCAGGATGCCTTCCGGGTCGGGCAAGTTCACATCCGCCACAGCATCCAGCGCGCGCGCGGGCATTCATTCTGGCCGGGCTTCCTGGCGCAGCGCTTCGGCAATCAGGTTGAGGCCGAGAACGAAGCTCAACAATGCCAGGGCCGGTGGCAGCGCGAGGTGGGGAAATTCGCCAAGCGATTTGTACCCCTCGCCGATGGACGTTCCCCAGTCGGGGCTGTCCGGGCCAAGGCCCAGACCAAGCACGCCAAGGGCGCCAAGCAGGATCGTGGCATGGCCGGTGCGCGCGAAGAAATCGGCGATCAGCGGGCCGCGGGCATTTGGCAAAACCTCCCACAGCACGATGTACCAGCGGGTTTCGCCGCGCATCCGGGCTGCGGTCACGAAAGCACGGGGCGCGGTGCACTGTGCCAGCCCGCGCATATGGCCGAACACGGCGGGCGCGATGACGATGACGATTGAGGCGAAGATCAGCAGCGGGTGACCGGGGATGTCGAGCGGGTCAACGGCAGATGGCAGAATGCGGATCGCTGTGCCGGGCTGTGAAATCAGCGACAGACAGGCCCAGATGCCGATCAGCAGGATCACACCGACGACCACGCTGCGCCTGTGCGGTTGTGTGCGTAGCCGCGTGTTGAACAGCGCTGTCAGCAAGAAGATCGGAAAGGCGAACAGCACCATTGCCAGATAATTGGGGATGCCGGTCGCCGCGACCTCGGGCGTGACCAGAAGGAAGAACAGCAGGATCGCCGGAAACGCCAGAAAAAGGTTTGAGACGAAAGTCAGGACTGTATCGACCCTTCCGCCGAGGTATCCGGCGGGCAGGCCCAGCGTGATACCGACGGTAAAGGCAACGAGGGGGGCGAGGGGGGCGATCCGCAATACCTCAAGCGCGCCGGTGACCATGCGCAAAAAGACATCGCGCGCCATGGCATCTGCGCCAAGCAGGTGGTGGGGATAGATGCCATCGGCCAGCGGAGTGCCCACTGGGCTGCCGGGGGGTACTGGGATCATGGCCGACATCTGCGCCAGCGGGTTGTGGGTGGCGATCATGCCCATGGCAACGAAGATGCCGGTAAAGGCCCAGAACATCACCAGTGCAAGGCCGATCATTCCGCCGTTTGAGGTGAACAGAGTGCCATAAAGGCCCAATCGGCCCTTCCAGCGGATCGAGGCTGCAAAAAGCACCACCAGCGCGATCCAGACCGGCAGCAAACGGCGCGACACCCCGCCGATGATCCCGGCATTCAGGTTCAGAACAGCTCCGCCGACGATGAAGATCAGGGTCAGCGCGATCAGCGCGCGAAACGTCCATTTTGCGGCGGTTCCGACATGTACCGTAAAACCGCGTCCGGTGCTGAAGGTCCCATGCTGGTCGGCAGGCGTGGCCACGTCTGTGGCAAATATCGACATCACCGCGCGCAGAATGTGTGCAGCAAGCGTTGCCAAAGCGAGTGCCAGAAACGGCCAGTTCAGGAAGCCCAATGCGCCAGTCCAGCTGAGGTGTTCCACGACGCCCCCCATTACGCCAGCCGGATGCGAGGGTTCGCGATCATGGCCCCGACGTCGGATATCAGGCGCGCGATCAGAACCACCATCACCGCCACGGTTGCACAGCCCAGCAGCAACTCAATGTCATTGCTACGGGCCGCCTGCACCAGCGTCCAGCCGAGGCCCCTGTAATCGAACAAGGTCTCGACGATTACCACACCGCTCAGCAGCCAGGGAAAGTACTGCATAATCGACGTGATCGGTGCGATCAGCGCGTTTCTGAGCGCGTGTTTGAAGACGATTGTCCCAAAGCCGATGCCTTTAAGGCGCGCTGTGCGGATGTATTGGGTCGCCATAACCTCGGCCATGCTGGCCCTTGTCATCTGTGCGAAACGGCCCAGACCAAAGAACGCGATGCAAAAGGCTGGCAGCGCGACACGGGGCAGGGCGGCGCCCTCGGCAATGTTGGCCGCGCTGGACCAGGACCACGGCAGTCCCAGGGTGGAGGCGGTGAGCAGGGTGATCAGGATCGCGCCGGAAACAAATTCCGGCGTTGCGGCAGACAGGGTGGAAAGCGCTGACATCGAACGATCCGGGCCGGACCCTTGGCGAAGGCCAGTTAACACACCGAGCGTCAGCGCCGCAGGAACCATCAGGATCAGCGCCCACAACAGCAGTTTGCCGCTCTGCCACAGGCGCGCGGCCATAACGTCACCAACTTTTGCTTCAAAAACAGTGCTGTAGCCCCAGTTGCCCTGAAGAACACCGCAATAGTCCGGGGCGTCGTCGGGGTGCACACCGGCATCAATGCAGCGCCCGATCGTTTTGCCGCCATCCACAGGGCCACGAAATCCCGGCAGCAGGCCAAGCCATTCGCCGTAATTGCGGATCAGCCGCACATTGATCCCGGTGTCGAGCAGTGCGTCTTTTTCGGCCTGGCTGAGGTCATCGCTGTCAAGGGCGTCCAGCACATCGGGGTGTAGCGGTGCGCGATATCCACGATCGCTAAGCCAGATTGCGACCTGATGAGGCTCCATCCCCGGATCGCCATGGGACCGGGCCAGTTTTTCCAGGTTTGGATTGAGGTTGGTCAGACAAAACACGAATGCCGTCAGGCAGATCACCATCAGGATCATCACCCCCAGCCGTCGCAGGATGAACCGCCCCATTCCTAGCCCCCGAAGTTCCACTGGCGACAGCCTATCCGACCCCGGTACGACGGGCCATCGCTTGCCGGGACCGGACCGGCGAATGGGCGCCTGCCGTCACGGGCGATCAGATTGCAGGCCAATCAGGCCGTTTTGGCCATCTTGTAGTAATGGAATTCGTTCGAGGGGTGCTTTTCGACGCCGATCAAACCCGCGACGTGGTGATTATAGAGCGCGCGCCAATAGGGCTGAATGATGACGCCCTCATCACGCATGATCTGTTCGATTTTAGCCATGACCGCACGCCGGGTATCCGCGTCAGCGATGGAGTTTGCCTCGGCAACCAAAGCATCGAATTCGGGGTTTTCAAAGGCCGACTCGTTCCAGGCCTGGCCCGAGGTATAGGCCAGCATCAGGATCTGAACGTCCAGCGGGCGGTGGTTCCAATCTGTTGCGCTCAGCGGGTATTTGGTCCACTCGCTCCAAAAGATCGAACCGGGCAGGATGGTTCGCTTGACCGGGATACCGGCATCGCGCAGCTGGGCCGCGATCGCATCCCCGGTGTTGCGCTGCCAATCGTCATCTATCGTGATCAACTCATGCTCATAACCGCCCATTCCGGCGGCTTCCATCTGCGCTTTGGCAGCAGCGGGATCGACCTGCGGCAGGCCGATGTCTGTATAGGCGGGATGGATCGGGCAGACGTGATGGTTTTCCGCGACGATTCCGCGATCTGAATAGCCAAGCTCCAGGCAGATTTTGTTATCAACGGCCAGCGCAAGCGCGCGCCGCACGGCCACGTCGCCGTAAGGGGTCTTGCCGTCAACCTGGGCCTTCTGGTTGGCGCGCATGACAATCGTTGCGGCGGTCACCGCTGCCTCGGTCCGGACCCAGCCGAGCGCATCCATGACGTCGACAAAATCACCGACGGAATCGTACAGCAGATCAACCTCATCCGCCTTGGCGGCGGCAACCCAGCTTGACGGGTCGGTGCCATAGTCAAGCAGTTCGATACGGTCGAGGAACGGGCCGCCGTAAACCTCGGTCCCCCACCAGATGTGGTCAGGCACACGTTCAAGAATGCACCTGCTGCCCACTTCCATTTCAACGACCCTGTAGGGGCCGGTTCCCACCCATTCGGTCAGCGGCGATGCGGCGTCAAAGTCCTTATGCGTCATAGCTGCGGGATAGTCCGACATATCTGCGATCAGCGCGATATTGGGCGCCGAGAACGAGACCTGGACCGTGTGGCTGTCGATCACCGTCACCGCCCCGTCGCGGGCCTTGCCGGTCGTCTGGTCAATGATACCGGGCAGGCGACTGGCCATCGAGTTTGTTGCGATCGTGCTATCGGCCCAGCCGGTGATGTTTCGCGCGACATCTTCGGCGGTGAAATCGTCGCCGTTGTGCCATTTGACACCCTCGCGGACATGCAGCCTGTATTCGGTTGCATCCTCATTCGCGTCCCATCCGGTCAGCAGCATGCCGCGGAAGGTCCCGTCGCCGTTATATTCAACCAGATAATCCAACGTGCCGCGCATCTGGTTGCCGACCTCGCTCCAATCGGCCGAGCGTGGGTCCCGCTGCGGTTTCACAAGGGTTTCGATGCGCAGTGTTCCGCCTGTTTTTGCGTGTGTGGCGGCCTGAACCGTCGCCTTGAGCCCGATAAGCCCGTAGGCGACCGGGGCACTAACACCCAGCGCGGTGGCGCGGGTCAGAAATTCGCGCCGGCTGAGCGTTCCGTCCCGGGCTTCGCTTGCATACATCTGGACCGCCGCGTGAACCGGCTGTGCGTTGATTGACCTTTGGTTCATGCGTCGGGTCCTCCCTGTCAGACTGTGGTCTCGCTTATCCGCGCTGCGCAAGCTTCGACATGGGGCGCGCCGCCAACCGGGTGACCCCCGTGTCATCCTGGTCATGCAGTGCAACGCCATTCCCGCATTTTCAGCGGCATGACGTCAACGGGTGCGACGGCATTTCAAAGTCAAAACAACGGCATCAGACGATGCGCTGGTACGGCATTTCCTTGGCAGATATTTTGCCGGGTGAGTTGCCGTCAACACGAAATTAAGTCTCGGAAGGGGGATTGTGGATCTGTGGCGTGCTTTGTGCCGTGCCAGAGGTTTCCGGTATCACGAAAAGCGCTCAGACCCGAAGATGTTCGATAAGCGAGGTGATCAGTGTCAGCCGCAGCTGACAGCGCGTCAGGGGTTCTTGCGGAACGATGACGGGGTGCGGCCTGTCTGGGCCTGGAAGGCACGGCTGAAATAGGCGGCTGATGAAAACCCAAGTGCGGAGGCCACTTCCTTGATCGGCAAACGTGTTTCCGACAGCAGGCGGCGCGCTTCATAGTGGCGGCGATCCTGAAGCAGTTGCAGCGCCGGGCGGCCACAGGCGACGTTGCAGGCGCGCGTCAGATGGGTCGGCGTTACGTTCAGCATTGCGGCGTATTCGGCAACACCCTGATCGGTGCGGAAATGTTCCTCGATCAGGTTGGTATAAGCCGCCGCCAGGCGATCCGCGCTGGTGCCAGAGCGTTCGTCGCGCGCGTTGCCCTCTTCCAGCTGCCGCTGCAACCAGACCGAGAACAGGCCCGTCAGATGTTCGAGTGCGCGTTCGGATCCGGCGCGTCCAGCGTCCAATTCGCGCTGCATATTGTCGATCTGGGCGTTTACTTCGGCCTGCAATCCCGCATCAAGCAGACGCAGGTGCAGCGGCGCATCGGGAAGGTCGACGTTCGGCATGTCGCGCGGCAGGAACAGCGCGGTGCCATAGACCTGTCCGACCATATCAAAGCCGTGCATCACCTTGGGCGGGATATAGACCAGATTATGCGGGCCATAGCCGCGCGTCTGTCCGGCGACCGTGATCCGACCCTTGCCGCGCGTGAACCACAACAGAACGGGCGCCGAGTATCCACGCATGGCTTCGACCCGCCACCGCCCACCCTGCGCAAGCAGAGCAATCGGGACAATGCGGAACGGCGTTGAGGGTCCGGTTGTCGGTGTCATGTATTCCAGGCAGCAGATTCGGCAGTCATTAGCAGTGCCTTGCAGGCTAGGGACGGGGTGTGCGCATTCCCAGCGGTTTCGTGTTGAACTGTGACATCTGAGTGAAAAGTGTTGCGCTTGGGTCTCAGCCGTTGGCGGATTCAGGCTGTCGACTCAGCGTCCAGTTGTTTCCAGCCCGACATCCGGGCGCGAAACCAGGTGCGTTGCCGCTTGGCGTATTGCCGGCTGAGAATCACTGCGCGTTCGCGCGCCGCGTCCAGTGTCATTTGCCCGTTGAGGTAGGCGACCAGCTCTGCCGCGCCGATGGCGCGGGACGAAGGCCGGTTCGGGACCCAGGTCGGAAGCTGTGCGCGCACTTCTTCAAGGGCGCCGGATTTCAGCATGATGTCAAAGCGTTGCTCGATCCGTGGGGTCAACCATTCTGGCGCGGCGTTCAGCACGATCGGCTGCACCTGTTGAAGTGGCAGCAAGGGGGGCGGCGTTGCTGCCTGCCAATCGGTCAGGCCACGCCCGGTGGTTTCCAACACTTCCCATGCACGGCGAATTCGGGCCGGGTTGGCCGTGTCGATGCGCGCGGCGGTGGCGGCATCCAATGCGGCCAACAACTGGGCCGGATCGGCTGCATCGGCGCGGGCGCGGACATCGGCAGGGGTCTCCGGAATCTCGGCCAGACCCTCGGTCAGGGCGGTGAAGTTCAGCCCGGTGCCGCCAACGATGATGGGGCGCGCGCCGCCCAGCAGGGGCGCGATATCGCGCAGCCAATGGCCGACACTATAATGATAATGCACCTTGTTCGACACATGCCCGTAGAGGGCGTGGGGAAATGCGGCCTCATCCGCTGCAGACGGGCGCGCGGTCAGCACCCGCCAGCCCGAAAACACCTGCAATGCGTCGGCATTAATGATCACGCCGCCCTGTTCGGCCACCGCCATCGCCAGCGCGGATTTCCCGCTGGCGGTAGGTCCGGCGATCAGCACCGGGCGTTCGGCATCCAGACTGGCGATTAGCTGCTTCAAATCCTGTGTTCCCGATTGAACCTGACTGCGATTTGCGACAGTTTGCGCGGCAATGACAACCGGGCTGGGGCGCTGACACATGAATGACGTTGCAAATCAGACCCAAACACCTGCCGGATCAGCCACTTACGAACGCGTGCTGCTGAAAATCTCGGGCGAGGCGCTGATGGGCGACCAAGGTTATGGCCTGCATCCGCCGACAGTCGCACGCATCGCGCAGGAGGTTAAATCCGTCCACGACATGGGCGTCGAGATCTGCATGGTAATCGGCGGCGGCAATATCTTTCGCGGGCTGCAAGGCAGCGCGCAGGGGATGGAGCGGACGACAGCGGATTACATGGGCATGCTGGCCACGGTGATGAATGCTCTGGCGATGCAATCGGCCCTGGAAGAGCTGGAAATCCACACCCGCGTCATCAGCGCCATCCGCATGGACGAGGTCGCGGAACCCTATATCCGCCGCCGCGCCGTGCGCCATCTTGAGAAAAAGCGCGTCTGCATCTTTGCGGCGGGCACCGGGAACCCTTATTTCACGACCGACACGGCGGCGACGCTGCGGGCCTCGGAAATGTCGTGCCAGGCGATCTTCAAAGGTACGAAGGTTGACGGTGTCTATGACAAGGATCCCGAAAAACACGATGACGCCAAACGGTACGAGCGCATCAGCTATGACGACGTTCTGGCCAAACGCCTGGGCGTGATGGACGCCAGTGCGATTGCTTTGGCGCGCGACAACAACCTGCCGATCATCGTGTTTTCGCTGGATGAACCCGGCGGGTTCCGCGGCATTCTTGCGGGCGAGGGGACATCCACGACTGTGGGCGGCTGAACCGGGCCGCCGTGCCGAGCATCACACCTGTACAAACGGGTGCTTGAAGCGCTAAGAAGAACCACAACATCTAGGGTTGACGTTACGACAATGAGTGAAGATTTCGAACTTGATACCGACGATCTGAACCGGCGCATGGACGGCGCGATGACCGCGCTCAGGTCTGAATTTTCGTCGCTGCGCACCGGGCGCGCCTCTGCCTCGATGGTGGATTCGGTGGTGGTCGATGCCTATGACACGCCAACACCGATCAATCAGGTCGGCACGATCAACGTGCCCGAACCGCGCATGGTGACAGTGAATGTCTGGGATAAAAGCCTGATTGGCAAAGTCGAAAAAGCCATTCGTGACAGCGGTTTGGGAATCAATCCGGTGGTCGATGGCACAACCATCCGACTGCCGATCCCAGAGCTGAACGAAGAACGTCGGCGCGATCTTTCCAAGGTCGCAGGCACCTACGCCGAAAACGCGCGCATCGCGATCCGCAACGTCCGGCGCGACGGCATGGATCAGCTGAAGAAGGCGAAGAACGACGGCATGGGCGAGGACGATCACAAGATCTGGGCGGACGAGGTTCAGGACATGACCGACAAGGCCATTGCCGCGATCGACGCAGCGCTGGAGCAAAAACAAGAAGAGATCATGCAGGTCTGAGCAGGGCTGCGGGTTGATCTGCGCGGGGTGCGAACCGCGTGCAGCCAGGAAGGGACAATGAACATGGACACCGCGGTGCCCAAAGGCCCCGGCCACGTGGCTGTGATCATGGACGGCAACGGTCGCTGGGCGCAAAAGCGCGGTCGCCCGCGGCTGTTTGGCCATCAGGCCGGTGCGCGCCGTGTGCGCGAAATCGTCGCCGCCTGTCCCGAACTTGGCGTGAAATATCTGACCATTTTTGCCTTCTCGACCGAGAACTGGAAACGCACCCAGGCCGAGGTTTCCGGCCTGATGAGCCTGTTTCGCCGCTATATCGAGCGTGAAGCGCGCACGTTGTTCGAACGTGGCATTCGCGTGCGCTTTATCGGTGATCGCATGAAGCTGGATGAAAAGCTGGTTCGCCTGATGGATGAGCTTGAGCTGCTGACCGCTGACAATGATCTGGTGCATCTGACCGTGGCGTTGAATTATGGTGGCCGGGACGAGGTGGCGCGCGCCACAAAACGCCTTGCGCGCGAGGTTGCGGCGGGCCGGATCGATGCCGAGGCCGTGGACGCCGAAACGCTGGCGCGGTTCCTTGACACCTATGTTTTGCCAGACCCGGATCTGGTGATCCGCACGTCGGGCGAAGCCCGGATTTCAAATTTCCTGCTCTGGCAGTCCGCCTATTCGGAATACGAATTCATTGACACACTCTGGCCGGATTTTACCGCTGCCGAATTTGCAAAGCTTATCGCGGCGTATCAGCAACGAGAGCGCAGGTTCGGGGCCGTCGTGTCGTGAGTGCCGGGGCAAATTGGTCGGATCTGCCCAAGCGCATCGGGGTCGGCGTTATCGTGGCAGGCGTCACCTTTGCGGTGATGTGGATGGGTGGATGGCTGTTCGTCGGACTGGTGGCACTGATCTGCGCCGTTTTGATCTGGGAATTGGTGTCGATGGTCGAAAGCAGCTCGAACGCGGTGCCGCTTGCGGCGCTTGCGGCCTTGATCCTGCTGATCGCGGCGTTTGTGTCGCCGCCATATTCGCTTGCGCTTCTGGCGGTGCCGTCACTGGCGGGGCTGCTACGGCTGCGCGCCAATCAGGTGTTGTTCGCAATCTTTGCGGTTTTGATCATGATCTCGGGCTACGGATTGCTTGAAATCCGAACCGAATTGGGGCTGCAGTTCCTGGTCTGGCTGGCGCTGGTGGTGATTGCGACCGATGTCATGGGATATTTCGTCGGACGCACGGTTGGCGGCCCGAAATTCTGGCCGGCGGTCAGCCCCAACAAGACCTGGTCTGGCACGATTGGCGGCTGGGTGGGGGCAATGGCCATTGGCGCATTCTACATGTTCTGGGCCGGTTGGGGCCCATTTGTACTGGTGGCAGGTCTTCTGACCTCGGTTGCCAGTCAGTTTGGGGACATCGCGGAAAGTGCTGTGAAACGACGGATGGGCGTCAAGGACAGTTCGAACCTGTTGCCGGGACACGGGGGCGTGTTTGACCGTTTCGATGGTGTCCTCGGGGCGTCGCTTTTCGTCATTGTCGCATCGGCGGTTTCGGATTTCGCCCCGCTGATGGCCGGGTAAGGCCAAATCGGCATGCGACGAATCTCGGTTTTTGGGGCGACCGGTTCGGTTGGGGCCAGCACGCTGGACCTGATCCGCCGGGATCGCGACGCCTATCACATCGTGGCCTTGACGGGCGGGCGCAATGTCGCCGCGCTGGCCGAACTGGCGCGCGAGTTTCGCCCGGAACTGGCCGTGATTGCCGATGCAGTTCTGCTGGGCGAATTGCGCGATGCACTGGGCGGGGCCGGGGTAGAGGTTGCCGCAGGCCGCGCGGCGATTGTCGAATCTGCAACCCGTCCGGTCGATTGGGCAATGTCGGCAATTGTTGGCGCAGCCGGGTTGGAGCCGGGCCTGCGAGTGTTGGAGCAAGGCGCGACGCTGGCGCTGGCCAACAAGGAAACGCTGGTTGCCGCCGGGCCGCTGGTGATAGCGGCGGCGCGCGAACATGGTGCCACGATCCTGCCGGTCGACAGCGAACACTCTGCCGTGTTCCAGGCGCTGCGCGGTGAAGAACCCGCCTCGATCGAGCGGGTAATCATCACCGCGTCGGGCGGGGCGTTTCGCGATTGGCCGGTCGAGCGTTTGGCAGAGGCCACTGTGGCCGATGCCTCGACCCATCCGAATTGGGATATGGGACAGCGGATCACAATCGACAGCGCCAGCATGTTCAACAAGGCGCTAGAAGTGATCGAAACGCGGGAATTCTTTGGCATTGATCCGGGCCGGATCGAAGTGCTGGTGCACCCGGAATCGCTGGTCCATGCGCTGGTCGGATTTTCCGATGGGGCGCTGATGGCCCATGTTGGCCCGCCGGACATGCGCCACGCCATCGGGCATGCGCTGCATTGGCCAGACCGGCGTGCCGTGCCCGTCGAACGGCTGGATCTGGCCGCCATCGGATCGCTGAGTTTCCGGGCAGCCGACGAAGCGCGCTGGCCTGCGCTGCGATTGGCGCGCGAGGTTATGGCAGCAGGCGGCGGGGCAGGGGCGGTGTTCAACGCGGCCAAGGAACAGGCGCTGGACGGGTTCATCAGCGGGCGGATCGGGTTTGTCGATATGGCAGGTGTCGTAGAACAGGTTCTCGAAAATTTGCACAAGGTTGGCGGGGCGGTGTCACCGCTTGGCCTTGAGGATGTCTTGATGTTAGATCAACGTGCCCGACAAGAGGCACAGCGCCTGATCGGCGCATCAGAGCGGTAAGGGGTTTTCGTTGGATATTGTTGGACTGATCCCGTCATTCGGGGGTGTTATCTGGACGCTGGGCGCATTTGTTCTGGCGTTGCTGATCATCGTCGCCGTGCATGAATATGGCCACTATATCGTCGGTCGCTGGACCGGCATCCATGCCGAGGTCTTCAGCCTGGGGTTCGGCCCCGTGTTATGGTCGGGGTTCGACAAACACGGAACCCGCTGGCAGATCGCGGCGCTGCCATTGGGTGGCTATGTGCGATTTCTGGGGGATGCCGACGCCGCATCCGGCAAGGATGGCGAGGCGATCAAGGGGATGAACGCGCGTGACAGGCGCGCCACCATGCACGGCGCGCCACTCTGGGCGCGATCGCTGACCGTGGCGGCGGGACCAGCGTTCAATTTTGCCTTATCTATCATTGTTTTTGCGGCCATTTTGCTGGTCCGCGGCACCGCGTCTGACCCGCTGACCATTGCCGAGGTTCTGCCGCTGCCTGGCCCGGCGCAGGAGTTGCGGGTCGGCGACGAGATCCTGGCCATCAACGGCACGCCGACGCCGGCATTCGAAGAATTCGACAGCTTTGTTGCCGATCTGCCACGGGCAGAAGCGCTGGATTACACTGTGCTGCGCGACGGTGGCGAACAGGTGGTCCAGGCGCCGTTCCCCTATCCGCCGCTGGTATCAGGTCTGACGCCGGATTCGGCGGCTATGGATGCGGGCATGCAGGTCGGGGACGTGATCGTGGCCATTGATGGCACTCCGGTCGTCGCATTTGCGGACCTGCGCGAGATGGTCGGCGCATCTGGTGGCAAACCGCTGTTGCTGGATGTCTGGAACGAAGGCGATCTGCGCAAGGTAACGCTGGTGCCGCGCAGTGCGGACCTTCCGGTCGAGGGCGGCGGTTTTGAAACCCGCTGGCTTATCGGGATCTCGGGCGGGTTGATGTTTGAACCCGCGACTCAGCGGCCGGGCGTGTTTGAGGCGGTCGGCTATGGCGCGGAACGCACTGTTTTTGTTGTGACTTCGTCGATCTCGGGCCTTTACCACATGATTGCGGGGCAAATCTCGTCCTGTAACCTGAGGGGGCCGATTGGCATCGCCCAGACCTCAGGCGCGGCGGCCAGCCAGGGGTGGACCAGTTTCATTTGGTTCATTGCGGTGCTGTCGACCGCCGTGGGCCTGCTGAACCTGTTTCCGATTCCGGTTCTGGACGGCGGACACCTGGTATTTCATGCCTTTGAGGCGGTGACAGGCCGGCCCCCGTCTGACCGCGCGCTGCGCATCCTGATGGGCATCGGACTGACGGCGATCCTGGCGTTGATGGTCTTTGCGCTGTCTAATGATCTGTTCTGCCCCTAAGTATCCAGAACGTCACGATTTTTTCGGCGATCCCAAAGCAGTATGACCACGGCCGCACCGGTACATGACCGGCGTGTCCGCCCTGCGCCCGCGATTGTGTTTAATTGACCGTTAAGCCAACTCCGCGATGCTGCCCGTATCTTGACGCAATCGTGCCTCATTCCGGGGATATCACCCGTTTTGGAACCAATAGAAGCGACGATTGAGGCAACGGGGGCGCAGCGCATCATGCAACGGATCAAATACGGATACCGCGGCTTCTCACTTCTGGTTGGGCTTAACGCTGACCGGCTGATTTTCCTGTCGGCAATCGGCGCTGCGCTGACGGCTGGCGCGTTTCTGGGTTCACTCTGATAGCCCATTGAATTGCGGCGGATATCCGCCGCTTGCCCCCATCTGGACAACACTGATGCAACACCCTTTTCGGAACCGCCGAAAAGGGTGTTGTCGCTTTTGACAGTTGGCAGCTTTCGGGCTAGTCACAAGGTAAGTTTTTTGGGACGTGAATACGGATAGGGGCGAATGACACAAGACCTCGTGAGCAGCATACGGCGCAAAGCAGGCGTCATGACCCTGGTAACCAGACTGGTGATGGCGGCTTTGATTGCCGCACCGATCGCCGGAATGGGCCTTGTTTCCATGGCCGAAGCACAATCCTTCCGATTTTCGACGATCGCCATCGAAGGCAATCAGCGGATCGAGGATGGAACGATCCTCAGCTATGCCAAGCTGCCAAGGAATCAGTCCATCAGTTCCGGTGCCCTGAACGCCGCATATCAGCGTGTGAACAATTCCGGCCTGTTCGAAACGGTCGAATTTATTCCCGGCGGCAATCAGCTGACGATCCGGGTGCAGGAATGGCCGACGGTCAACCGCGTCAACATCGAAGGCAACAAAAAGCTGAAAGATGACTTTCTGCTTGGCCTTCTGCGCACGCAGCCGCGCCGCGTCTATTCGCCAACGATTGCTGAACAGGATGCTGCCCGTCTGACCGAAGCCTATCAGAACAATGGCCGTTTGGCTGTCGTCATCACGCCGCAGATCATCCGCCGCTCGAACAACCGGGTGGACGTGGTATACGCCGTTCAGGAAGGCAACATTGTCGAGAATGAGCGTGTTTCGTTCGTCGGCAACCGCCAGTATTCCGACCGGCGCCTGCGCAGCGTGGTCGATACCAAGCAGGCCGGATTGATTCGCCGCATCATCAAGCGCGACACTTTCATTTCCGAACGGATCGCCTTTGACAAAAGCCTGTTGCGGGATTTCTATCTGGCGCGGGGCTATGTGGATTTCGCGGTCCTGGACGTGACAAGCGAATTGTCGCGTGATCGGGCCGGAACGGTCATCACCTTCCGTGTGCGTGAGGGGCAGCAGTTCCGCTTCGGCGAAACAACGGCTGTGTCGGAAATTCCGGGCGTGAACGCGAATGAGTTCCTGGCCGAATCGCGCGTTAAGACGGGCCGCGTCTATACGCCGACGGCGGTTGCAATCTCGGTCGAGAAGATGGAGCGGCTGGCCCTGCGCAAAGGGCTGCGCTTCGTCCAGATTGAACCGGTGATCATCCGTGACGACCGGAACCTTGCCCTGAACATAGAATATCGCATCACCCGTGGAGAGCGTATCTTTGTTGAGCGGATCGATATCGAAGGCAACCAAACTACGCTGGACCGGGTTATCCGTCGCGAATTCAACACGGTCGAGGGCGATCCCTTCAATCCGCGTGAAATCCGCGAGTCCGCGAACCGGATCCGCGCTCTGAACTTCTTCTCGGTCGCCGAAGTAAACTCTCGCGAAGGGTCTTCGCCCGAGCATGTGATCATCGACGTCGATGTGGAAGAGGCGCCGACAGGGTCGCTGTCCCTTGGTGCCTCCTATAGCGCCGACCAGGGTGCTGCGCTGGCCATCGGTTTCTCGGAACGGAACTTCCTGGGTCGTGGTCAGTTGCTGTCGTTCGACCTGCAAACCGGCACCGACAACAAGAAGCTCGACTTTAAATTTGCCGAGCCATACTTCCTGGGTCGTGACCTGCGGTTTGGCGTCGACGCCTATTATCGCTCAACCGACAACGACAACGCGTCGTTCGATACGGAATCGATCGGGTTCTCGCCCAGTGTGGCATTCCCTGTCTCGGACAATGGTCGTCTGGCGCTGCGCTATGAAATCTCGCAGTTGGAACTGTCGGACGTAGATCCGGCCAGTTCGTCGATGATCCTGCAGGGTGAAGTCGGGAAAGAGATTACCAGCGCGCTTGGCTATACCTACAGCTGGGATACACGGCGCACAGGGATCGACCCGAACACCGGATATCTGCTGCGCTTTAGCCAGGATCTGGCCGGGCTTGGCGGCGATGCCAAATACATCAAGACGACTGCTTTGGCCAAAGCGCAGACCCGCGTCTGGAACGAGGAGATCAAGGTCAGCGCCACCATTGAAGGCGGGGCGATCATGGGCTACGACGGCTATGAAACCCGGATCACCGACCGGTTCCGCATGGGCAGCTCGGTCATGCGCGGGTTCGAGGCGAACGGTATCGGCCCGCGCGATCTGGATGCGCCGAACATGGATGCATTGGGCGGCAACTACTTCGCGGTTGCCCGGTTCGAGGCTGAATTCCCAATCGGCGTGCCCGAAGAATACGGCATCACCGGTGGCCTGTTTGCCGATGTCGGTACTGTCTGGTCGCTCGACGATACGGCGGGCGACATCGACGGTAGCGGCGGCGGCAGCGGACCTCCGGGCGACCCAGTCGACGACGGTGCGAACTTGCGCGCAACTGTTGGTGTAGCGCTGCACTGGAAAACGCCGATTGGCCCGCTTCGGTTCAACTTCACCAAGGCCGTGGTCAAGGAAGACTATGACGTTGAGCGTGACTTCGACCTGACAATCTCGACCCAGTTCTGAGGTCTGCGCGGTGATGCGCGCAGCCCTGGCAGCGGCGATTGCCCTGACACTTCTTGCGCCCGTGGCCCAACCGGCCCGGGCGCAAACCGTTTCGCCCGCCATCGCGACCGTCGATCAGGATCGTCTGTTCAACGATTCAATGTTTGGTCAGCGGGTCCAGCGCGATCACGAAGCGCGTGTTCAGGCGCTGAGCCGGGAAAACCGCCAGATCGAGGCGGCGCTGATTGAAGAGGAACAGGCGCTGACCGATCAGCGCAGTAACCTTCCGCCCGAAGACTTCCGCGCATTGGCCGACGCCTTCGATGACAAGGTTCAACGGATTCGGGCCGAACAGGACTCTAAGGCAAACACGCTCGGGCAATTGCTGGATGGTGACCGGCAGGCATTTCTGCGCCTGACCGGGCCGGTGCTTCGGGCGCTGGTCATCGAACGCGGCGCTGTGGCCCTGCTGGACCAGCGTGTGGTGATCCTGGCCGCTGAAAGCATCGATATTACAGCCGACGCAATTGCGCGGATCGACAGCAGTATTGGTGACGGAACGGACCAAAATCGCGCGCAGCCAGATGACAGCCCCAACACCGGCCCCAACACCAGCCCGGGTGTGCAGCCAGAACCGCGGCCAGATACCGACGACGGCGAAGACGCCGCAAATGAAACGGATGCGTCGGCGCCTTCAACAGACATCGATGGGGCATCCACCCCGGCCGAGCCACAGCCAACCCAGCCCACGGAATGATCGCAGTGTTGCGCTGTGTTACGACCTGCCGCCAAGGCAACTTGTCTGCCAATCGGCCAGTTGTTACAGCGGGTCAGGCATGTCGTAGGAAAATCCGCACCCGCAGGTGACGCCCAGCCGCTGCCGCGACCCGGCGCACCGCCCGAATTCAGAATTAAGGAGCCGCACCATGACCGACGACATCGCGCCGCAAAGCGCCGATATTCAGATTATCCAGCGAATCATTCCGCACCGGTATCCGTTTCTGCTGATCGACCGGGTCGTGGATATTGTCGGCACCGACAGCGCGACAGGCATTAAGAACGTGACCTATAATGAGCCCCATTTTCAGGGCCATTTTCCGGGCACGCCGATCATGCCGGGTGTGACGATTATCGAAGCAATGGCCCAGACCGCCGCCGTGATGGTTGGCGTGACCGAGCAATTGCAGGACACCAACATGCTGATCTATTTCATGGCCATCGACAGTTGCAAATTCCGCCGCAAGGTCGTGCCGGGCGATCAGCTGAAACTTCATATCAAGACTCTGCGCGGTGGCGGCAAGATCTGGAAGATCGAAGGTCGTGGCGAGGTAGACGGCGAACTCGCCGCACAGGCGCAATTCATGGCGATGATGGACCTGCCGAAAAAATGAGTGCGACACAAATTCACCCGGCTGCCATCGTCGAAGATGGTGCGGAACTGGGCGTTGGCGTCACTGTCGGCCCCTTCGCGGTCATCGGTCCCAAGGTGCGCCTTGGCGACGGTGTGACCATCAAAAGCCACGCGGTGGTAACCGGCATGACCGAGGTCGGGACCGACAGCGTGATCTTCCCTTTCGCCTCGGTCGGGGAAGTGCCGCAGGACGAGAAATTCGGTGGCGAGGAAACGCGCCTGGTCATCGGCGCGCGCAACCGCATCCGTGAAGGTGTGACGCTGAATACCGGCACCGCCGGGGGCGGCGGTGTGACCCGGATCGGCGATGATGGGCTGTTCATGGCGGGCGCGCATGTGGCCCATGATTGCCAGGTTGGGGACAGGGTGATCCTTGTGAACAACGCCGGGTTGGCGGGCCACTGTATCGCCGAGGATGACGTAATCGTCGGGGCCTATTCCGCAACGCATCAGTTTGTCCGCCTGGGACAAGGCGCGATCATCGGGGCGGTGACCTTCGTCACCCGCGATGTGATTCCCTATGGTCTGGTGCAGGGTCCGCGTGGAGAACTGGACGGCCTAAACCTGGTCGGGCTGAAACGCCGCGGCGTTCCGCGCGACGACATTACGGCGCTCAGGGCGGCGTATCAGGCACTCGCACAGGGCGATGGGGCATTTCAGGATCGCGCCCGACGATTGGGCGAGGAAACCGACAGCGACTATGTCCGCACCATTACCGAGTTTGTCTGCGGGGACAGCGACCGCTCGTTCCTGACGCCGGGCTAGGCGCGATGCTGGCGCTGATCGCGGGGCAGGGGCGGTTGCCGGCGCTGGTCTATGAACGGTTGCAGGCTGAGGGCCAAGCGCCGCTGGTGGCGGAGCTGGACGGGTTCAAGGCGGGAACTCCGGTTTCGGCCGACATCACCTTTCGGCTGGAAACTTTGGGCGGGTTCTTTGACGACCTGGCGGCGCGCGGCGTGACGCGGGTGGCTTTTGCCGGGCGCATTCGCCGCCCGATGCTTGATCCCGAACGGGTGGATCGCCGGACCAAACAGATGTTCGCAACGATAACCTCTGCACTGCGCGACGGCGATGATGGGGCGCTTCGGACAATTCTGAACCTGTTCGCCGACGCGGGGTTTGAGATTGTTACCCTGCCGCAGATCATGCCCGACCTGTTGCCGCCACCGGGCGCGGCCACGAAGAACAAGCCAGACCGCGACGATGACGAAGAAGCGCGGATCGGCATGCGCGTGATCGCGGCCATGGGGGCGGCGGATGTGGGGCAGGCCTGCGTCGTGGCCATGGGCACCGTCATCGCGGTTGAGGCGGCGCCAGGCACGGATTGGATGCTGGAGACACTTATAAAGCGCCCGGATGATCTGCCCCCCGGAGGCCTCCTGATCAAGGCAGCTAAACCGGGACAGGACCGGCGAGCCGACCTGCCCACAATCGGCCCCGCCACGATCCGCGCCGCGGCCGCTGCGGGATTGACCGGCGTGGTGATCGAGGCGGGCAGCGTGCTGGTGATTGACCCGGAAGAAGCCGTGGCCGAGGCGGATCGTCTGGGCCTGTTTCTGTGGACGCGCCTGTCGTGACTTCGCGCGCTTTCGTCATCGCCGGGGAACCGTCGGGCGACCGTCTTGGCGGTGCATTGATGGCGGGCCTGAAGACGCTGGCGGAAATGGAATTCGACGGGGTCGGTGGCAGCGCGATGCAGGCCGAGGGGCTGGTCAGCCGGTTCGACATGAAAGAACTGTCCGTCATGGGGCTGGTCGAGGTGCTGCCGAAGTACCGCCACCTGATGCGACGGGTGGATCAGATGGCAGAAGCGGTGATCGAGGCGCGCCCGGATGTGTTGATCACAATCGACAGCCCCGATTTCTGCCTGCGTGTGGCCAAACGCGTCAAAGCCGCCAGTGATGTTCGCGTCGTGCACTACGTTGCGCCCTCGGTCTGGGCATGGCGGCCAAAACGTGCCGAGAGGATGGTCGGCGTTGTCGATCAGGTGCTGTGCCTGCTGCCATTCGAACCCCCGTTTATGGAGGCCCACGGCATCCGCGCCGATTTCGTCGGTCACCCGGTGGTCGCCGAGCCGCAGGCCAATGCGGGCGAGGTTGCTGATTTTCGCGAACGGTACCGGATCGGCGATGCGCCAATGGTGCTCGCCCTGCCGGGCTCGCGCGCCGCGGAGGTGTCGCGGCTGTCCGAGGTTTTCGGCGCGGCGCTCGGCCAGGTTGTGGGCGCTGCACCCGGGACCCGCGTGATTGTTCCCGCTGCCGCGCCTGTGACCGATGCGGTTCTTGCCGCAACGGCGCGCTGGCCCGGTGAACCGGTTGTTCTGGACCCGCGTGGAATGGATTTGCCGCGAGCTCTGGCGATCAAACGGGCGGCATTTGCTGCTGCGGATGTGGCGCTGGCGGCCTCGGGCACCGTGTCGCTGGAACTGGCGGCGGCGGGCACGCCGATGGTCATTGCCTATGACATGAACTGGATCACGCGGGCGATCATGAAGCGTAAACTGCTGATCGACACGGTGACGCTGGTCAATCTGGTGAGTGAAACGCGGGTGGTGCCGGAATTCATTGGCGCGGATTGCAAGCCCGGCCCGATTGCCGATGCGTTGCGCGCGGTGCTGGCCGACCCGGCGGCGCAGACCAAGGCGCTGGACGTGACGATGGAGCGGCTGGGGCGCGGCGGCGAAGCGCCGGGGTTGCGCGCGGCGCGCGCCGTTCTGGATGAGGTGGGGCAGGGCGGACGCTAGAAACATGGGCGTAACCGGCGGGATGCACTTGGCATGGAGTGGACGCATCACCTATGCAGCGCAAGCAGGGCGCGTGCCGGGCCGGTGGGCTGGCGCTGTGCCATAGAGTTTGAATGATTTATGGCTCGGGTTTGGCCGTCAACTTGCTTGGAAGCACCAAGTTCAGACCAGCGCCTGACCGGTGGGACCGGTCCGGCGCGCGCCCTGCGCCTAACGGCGCGCACCGGGCGCAAGGAGAGCGGCCAACGTCCGCTCCCGGCCACAACAGACCATCATGGTTGTCGCGAAATATCTCGCCGCAACCGCAGGTACACGCTGTCGCACCACTCACCACCAATCTTGATGGTCCGCTCTGCCCGCCCGGTTTCAACAAAACCCAGCTTGTTCAGCAACGCCAGCGAAGGCGTGTTGCGCGGGTCTACGTCGGCGGTGATCGCAGGCAGGTCCATGACGGCGAACAGATACGGGATCAACGTGCCAAGTGCCTCGGCCATCAGCCCTTGCCGCCAGTGATCGCGGTGCAGCAGGAAGCCAATCTCGGGCGCGTTCCAGATGCCTGCCTTGCCGATGATTTGCCCGCCCCTGCGGATTGTGAACTCGCGGGTCGTTTCTGGCGGTGCTTCGGCACTGCGGCGCACCCAGCGCTCGGTTTCTGCCAACGAGGTATGCGGGTTGTCGAAATAGCGCATGACCTCAGGATCTGCGAAAATCGGGGGCAGGCCGGGCGCGTCCGTGGCGACTATCGGATCCAGCGTCAGCCGCGCGGTGGTCAGCGCGTCAGGCACCCCGCCAGATCCAGCCGCCACCCAACACGCGGGTGCTGCCGGTTTCGTAGAATACGCAGGCCTGGCCCGGGCTGACGCCTTCTTCGGGGCTTAGCAATTCGACCTCGGCCTCGGTATCCGAAACGGCGCGCAGGATCGCCTCGCGCGGGGGGCGGGTCGAGCGGATCTTGACCGAGACTTCGCGTTCCGCTGTATCTGCGAATGGCCCGTCGCCCAGCCAGTTGACCTCGCGCACCGGGACGCGGCACGTGGCGAGCATGTCTTTCGGGCCGACAACGACGCGGCGCGCCTCGACATCCAGTTTCACCACATAAAGCGGGTCGGCCAGGCCACCGATGCCAAGACCCCGGCGCTGGCCGACGGTATAGTGGATCACGCCGGGATGGGTGCCCAGAACCCGGCCATCGACGTGCACGATTTCACCCGGATCGGCGGCGCCGGGGCGCAGTTTTTCGATCACGGCGGCATAATCGCCGTTCGGGACGAAGCAGATATCCTGACTGTCGGGTTTGTCGGCAATCGACAGCCCGTGGCGTTCGGCCAATGCGCGGGTTTCCCCCTTGGAGGCGAGCCCCCCAAGCGGAAAGCGCAGGTATGACAGTTGTTCCGGCGTGGTCGAGAACAGGAAATAAGACTGATCGCGCACCGGATCGGCGGCCATGTGCAGTTCCGGCCCCGTCTCGCCGACTTCGCGGCGGATGTAATGGCCCGTTGCCATGCAGTCGGCATCCAAATCGCGCGCCGTTTCCAGCAGGTCGCGAAACTTCACCCGCTCATTACAGCGGATGCAGGGCACCGGGGTTGCGCCTGCCAGATAATTGTCAGCGAATTCGTCGATCACCGCCTCGCGGAACTTGTTTTCGTAATCAAGAACGTAGTGGGGAAAGCCCATATCCTCGGCCACGCGGCGGGCATCGTGGATATCCTGCCCTGCGCAGCAAGCACCCTTCTTGGCCAGCGCCGCGCCGTGGTCGTAAAGCTGCAGCGTCACGCCGACCACGTCATAGCCTTCGCGCGCCAGTTCGGCGGCGACAACCGAACTGTCCACGCCGCCCGACATTGCCACAACCACCCGCGTCTCAGCGGGCGATTTGGCGAAGCCAAGCGAATTCAGCGGGGCGGCGTCGAGGGCCATGGTGCACTCCGGGTTAAGGTGATGCGTTGGAATATAGGAAAATGCCACGCACTCACAAGCGTGCGTTTCATCATGTTTTAAGGCTGTTCGGGCCAGAACATCCGCGTGATGCCGAGGGAGTGAACAAGATGTACCTGCGAAAGATCGAGGGGCCGCGCACGGTCGAGATACCGGGTGGAAAACGGATGAGCCGGGCCGACCTGCCCAATCCGCGCACCCGTCGTTGGGTTGCCAGCCGCAAGGCGGCGGTGATTCGGGCGATAGATTGCGGTTTGATCAGCCGGGATGAGGCGATGGAGATCTATGCCTTGTCCGATGAAGAGCTTGACGGATGGGCCGCCGCGGTGCGCAAACACGGCGAAAAGGCGCTGAAAGCAACAGCGACACAAAAATATCGTCAACTCTAAAGCGTTTCGGCTTGAACCTGAATCGCGAGGGATTCCCTTGAGACCTGATCTGTGATTCATCCTGTTTGGGAGGATGGATCATGTCAGCACCTTTGCCATCTGCGCTTCGGATACGGTTTCAGAGATACATTGAAGAAGGGTTGAGCGGGCGCGCGGCGGCGTTGCGGTTGAAGCTGTCGCCTGCCACAGGCGCGCGGTGGGCGCGTCAGGTGAGGATGAAGGGTCATGCGGAACCTGCCCGGCAGGGACCGCCGCGCGGCAAGGGAAAGCTGGCTCCGCATCGGGAATTCTTTGAGGAGTTGATCGCACAAGACCCTGACATCACGCTCTTTGAGTTGCGTAATGCGCTGGCCGATGCAGAGGGTGTGCGGGTGCATCACTCCTCCATCGCCAACCTTCTGTCCCGGCTCGGCTTCACGTACAAAAAAAGTCGCTGGTCGCCACCGAGCGCCGCCGCGCCAAGGTAAGGCAGCAACGGGCCGACTGGTTCAGATACCGCTCGCCAGCCATTGCGACCTTTCCTGAGCGCGTTGTCTTTATTGACGAAACCGCAGTGAAGACAAACCTCACGCGCCTACGCGGCAGAGCCAAGCGCGGTAAGCGCCTGACGATGGATGCGCCCTTCGGAAGCTGGGGAACCCAAACCTTGATCGCGGGCCTGACCCAAGGCGCGCTGATCGCACCTTGGGTCATCAAGGGAGCGATAGATGGCCCCGCCTTCGCGGCCTACATCCGCGAAGTGCTGGTCCCCGAGATCAACCCCGGCACTGTCGTCATTCTCGACAACCTGGCAACCCACCGGAATAAGGAGGCGACGCAGGCTTTACGCAATCACGGCTGCTGGTTCCTTTACCTGCCACCGTACTCGCCCGACCTGAACCCCATCGAGCAGGCCTTCTCTAAACTGAAAGCCCATTTGCGACGGATCGGGGCCAGGTCCTTTACCCAGGTCTTCGAAGCAATCGGAGCAATCTGCGATCTCTACGACCCAGTAGAATGCTGGAACTACTTTAAGGCCGCCGGATATGTCTCAGGTTAATGTCGAAACGCTTTAGGGGGAACATGCCGTCCGTGGTACACCGGTAACCTGCAATTAACCTTTTGACGCAAATATTCGGCCTTATGTATCAAACGCACCAGGGGGGTCGGTGAAATGACTCCACATGGTACGCGCGGTGCGGCAAGATCGGCAGATGATTTCGGAATATGTCGCGCTCTATTTCAAACGTGTTCTGGCCCCTACTTTCAGGCTTACGGATGTGTTGGGCGTACTTCTGCCCCCAATAATTGCTGCGTATCAGGCTTATCGTGGCACTCCGATGTTGCCTGATAGCGGTCAAGACGCATTCGTTTTCATCGGCTACATTGCCGTTGCAGTTCTAGGTTTGCGCATTCTTGCAACCCCATACTTACTCTGGCGTGACGATCAGGCAAAGATCGGGGGGCTGACTCAAAGGATAAACGATCTAGAAGATATCCCCGCATCTGGCGCTCGTGACGCCGCGCGCGAGGCGCGAAAGCGTTTGGCCCACGACACTGCGACAATCCTAAGTATCGCCCAACAGTGGATTAGTCAGCCGCATCTGCCAGACATGGCGAACCCCTGGGAAATATTCTCAGAGATAGCAATCAAGCCATGTGCGGACCAGATTTTGTCAATGAATGTAAAGACTTCGTACAAGTCGCCAAAATTCTATTTTCCGCAGATCAAGTTTTGGCCGAGGTAATGGAATGCCGTAGGGAATTGGCGGGCCATCACAAGAATATCTCCGAAAGCCTTACTAGACCACTTCCACAGACTTCGCCCCAACTGCTTCTAGACAAAGCAGAAGAAACGACGCTGAGAATCCCCCGCGACTGATTTTGTTGTTTAGGTTTCTCTCGTTTTCCTGAACGCCCAACTCGCTAAGTAGTTCAGCAAGCTGGGAATAGGTCACGCCCCTACGTCTTAGTTCAGCTTTTAAAGCGTTTCGGCTTGAACCTGAATCGCGAGGGATTCCCTTGAGACCTGATCTGTGATTCATCCTGTTTGGGAGGATGGATCATGTCAGCACCTTTGCCATCTGCGCTTCGGATACGGTTTCAGAGATACATTGAAGAAGGGTTGAGCGGGCGCGCGGCGGCGTTGCGGTTGAAGCTGTCGCCTGCCACAGGCGCGCGGTGGGCGCGTCAGGTGAGGATGAAGGGTCATGCGGAACCTGCCCGGCAGGGACCGCCGCGCGGCAAGGGAAAGCTGGCTCCGCATCGGGAATTCTTTGAGGAGTTGATCGCACAAGACCCTGACATCACGCTCTTTGAGTTGCGTAATGCGCTGGCCGATGCAGAGGGTGTGCGGGTGCATCACTCCTCCATCGCCAACCTTCTGTCCCGGCTCGGCTTCACGTACAAAAAAAGTCGCTGGTCGCAACCGAGCGCCGCCGCGCCAAGGTAAGGCAGCAACGGGCCGACTGGTTCAGATACCGCTCGCCAGCCATTGCGACCTTTCCTGAGCGCGTTGTCTTTATTGACGAAACCGCAGTGAAGACAAACCTCACGCGCCTACGCGGCAGAGCCAAGCGCGGTAAGCGCCTGACGATGGATGCGCCCTTCGGAAGCTGGGGAACCCAAACCTTGATCGCGGGCCTGACCCAAGGCGCGCTGATCGCACCTTGGGTCATCAAGGGAGCGATAGATGGCCCCGCCTTCGCGGCCTACATCCGCGAAGTGCTGGTCCCCGAGATCAACCCCGGCACTGTCGTCATTCTCGACAACCTGGCAACCCACCGGAATAAGGAGGCGACGCAGGCTTTACGCAATCACGGCTGCTGGTTCCTTTACCTGCCACCGTACTCGCCCGACCTGAATCCCATCGAGCAGGCCTTCTCTAAACTGAAAGCCCATTTGCGACGGATCGGGGCCAGGTCCTTTACCCAGGTCTTCGAAGCAATCGGAGCAATCTGCGATCTCTACGACCCAGTAGAATGCTGGAACTACTTTAAGGCCGCCGGATATGTCTCAGGTTAATGTCGAAACGCTTTAGGAGGTTCTTGGCCTTTGCTTCATACTCGATGTTGACTGGGTCATTTTTCTTCATGTTTCACCTATATCATCACTTTTAATGGTATAGACCATTGAATGTGACTATACAAGTATCCATATCCAGTGAGTAACAACACCGGATATGATGACAATGGCCCAACACTTCCTTCTCTCAGCAGCAGCCCGGACACTCTCTCTGCGTTCGATCTACAAAGCTGGCGAGGACGTGGCCTATGAGACGTTCGGGGTGGTCACGTCTGTCAGAGTTGACGGCTAATACAGCACCAAAAAACGCATCTGTCCCTTGTTGCTGTGCCAGCCCGCCGGTCGGGCGCACGCGCTGCTTAGGACGGGCGTTCATCTTCCGGCATCGGTGCAGATCAAATGAATGAAGCTGTTAAAGAACTGCAGCACCAACCCTCTGCCCCGGCGGACCCCGCCTTGGGGCGATCATTGGCCTTCGGGCATTGTTGCAGGCTGAATGGACGGCGCTTTGGCGTTTTAATGCCCGATCGCAGATTCCAGTCAAACCAGGCGACAACTCAACCGGTGGTGCCGACCAGTTCAGCCGCGCCCCGTGATACCGATTGGCAAAGCGCCACTGCGGCGGTGACATATGCGCCTTAGCGTTTGGCGCTTCGCGCGTTGCGTTCGGCGACCACAAGAATTTCGCGTGTTTCGGCCAGAACCTGTTCACTCACGAATTTGGCTGCCGTGACCTGCAGGGTTTGTCCGCCGGGCGTGACCGCGCGATCCCGGGGCGGTGGCGCTGCGACGAAATGATAGGTCAGGATACCGCCCACCGGCACGCCTTCGTTCACTTCCAACAGATCGACCCCGTAGTAGCCGGTCGTCGGCGCGCTGCCTGAAACGCGGATCAACGCGCCGCCTGGTGACGGCTCGATCTCTAGCGTCGTGACCTGCTCCATCAGCGGGCGCGGGTCGCGCCGCCGGTCACGCGCTTCCAGCGGGGTCAGCATCTCGACATCTTCCGAGGTCTTGAACATGTTCATCGGGTTCAGCGCGCTAAGGCCGCCGCTACACCCGGTTACTGTCATCGCACCAACCAAAACCGCAATCGTGTGAATTCGCATTGCCAGCCTTCCCCTTTTCCGCCCATTGGCGTAGCCCATGGCGCGGGTTTTGAAAAGACCAAGAGGCCGCATCGACCACAAGGAAGGCAAGCAATGGCCAGTGCTGCGTTTGAAGACATCGTCGAAACCTTCGATTTTCTGGACGACTGGGAAGACCGCTATCGTCACGTGATCGAGCTTGGCCGCGCCATGCCCCCCCTGGATGAGGCATTCCGCGTGCCTGCCACCAAGGTCGACGGCTGCGCCAGCCAAGTTTGGCTGTTGCCCAAGATCGACGCAAACAATTTTGATTTCCAGGGAGAGAGTGACGCGATGATCGTGCGCGGGCTGATTGCCATCCTGCACGCGCTTTATTCCGGGCTGACCCCGGCGCAGGTGCTGGATGTGGACGCGGGGGCCGAATTTGCGCGGCTGGGCCTGACCGATCACCTGTCGGCGCAACGCTCTAACGGATTGCGCGCAATGATCGAGCGTATTCGCCTTCTGGCCTCGGACGCCTCAGCCTAGGGGTGCAAGGGCCGCTGACAGATCACCGTATCCGGTGAAACGCCGTTCATAGTCCAGCCCCAGACGACTGGCCAAAGCCTCGGCCCGCGCGTCCAGATCGGCATCTTCGACCTGCGCCAGATAGACCAGTTTTTCGTAGTTGCCGAAGTACATTTCCAGCAACTCGGGGTGCTTTTCCAGACCCAGCGGCTTCCAGACGAAGGCGTCGAACTGTCGGGCCAGGAAATCGGTCAGGTAGAAGGACGTGATTTCGTCCCGCGCAGCGAAGTGGTCGAGGCCATCGTAGAACGCATAACAATGCGGCCCCTTGACCATCGACACACCCAACCGATCGCAGGCGGCCTGCAACTGCCCGCCGGTGCCACAATCGGCGTAGACCACGAAGATCTGATCGTAATCGCGCTGATGCTTTTCCACTGCAGCCTCGACCCCCGGCACGATCCGTTCGGGATGGTTGTGAAAGATCGCCGGCAGACAGGTCAGATCCATATGCGTCCAGCCGTTCATGTCGCGCAGGGCCACAATCTCTCGGGCGAGGGCGCCGCAGGCGATCAGCAGAACGCGGCCTCCTTGGTCCGGGGCCAATCCATCCCGTGTCAGGATCTGATCGGGGGGCAGATTGGTCAATCGTCCACCTCTGGCTTGCGTTTTCGCGCGCGTCGGGCGCTCCAGCCGCGTACAACCAACGCGACAATCAGCGCGCCGGCCAGGACGCGCGGATTGATCTGTTTGTCGGTGTAGCCGCCGACAAACACCGCCAGCCAGATCGTCAGCGCCGCGCCAACCAGCACGATCGCAAGCGTTATCAGGATACGCGATATCGGCATGAGTTTCCCCCTGCCACCTATGTCGGTGCTGACGCCCGGCGGCGCAAGCCCTGCCGATGTCAGCCTGCGGCCAGTTCGTTGTGTTTGCGTGCCATGAATTGTTTGGCAGTTTCGACGGCGACAGCGGCGTCACGACAATAGGCGTCGGCGCCAATGGCCTTGCCAAATTCCTCGTTCAGCGGCGCGCCACCCACCAGGATGATATAGTCGTCGCGAATGCCGGTTTGGACCATCGTGTCGATGACCACTTTCATATAGGGCATCGTGGTGGTCAGCAGGGCTGACATACCCAGGATATCCGCTTCTTCCGCGTCCAGCGCCTCCAGGTATTTTTCGACGGCGTTGTTGATGCCAAGGTCAACGACTTCAAAGCCCGCGCCTTCCATCATCATACCGACCAGGTTCTTGCCGATGTCGTGGATGTCGCCCTTGACGGTGCCGATCACCATCTTGCCCATGCGTGGCGCGCCGGTTTCGGCCAGCAGTGGCTTCAGGATTGCCATGCCGCCCTTCATCGCGTTGGCGGCCAGCAAAACTTCGGGCACGAACAGGATGCCGTCCCGGAAGTCATCACCGACGATCTTCATGCCGCCGACCAGTGCCTCGGTCAGAACGCGGTATGGCTGCCACTTGCGCCCCAACAGGATGTTGACGCCTTCTTCGATCTCTTCTTTCAGACCATCGTAGAGGTCGTCGAACATCTGCTTGACGAGTTCTTCGTCGTCCAGGTCCGCCAGAATGATGTCGTCATCTTCGTCGGCCATGTCAGGTGTCTCCATCGGGCTTTCGATCCGTGATGAACCTGTTGGCGTGAAAGGACAATGTTGAATGCGACATAGGTAGGGTTAGTCCCGACCTGCGGGCGGATGTGGGCTTGTCTATGTTCTTTGTTTGTTCTATTTTGCCCGTATGGAAGCAGAAATTCCCATAGCCGGAGAAAACCGAAAGGGCCGTGCGGCGACCAGCAACCGGACCAATCGGTTCGAGCCCTATTCGATGATAGCCGTGGATGACGGCTGGGATCGCGACGAAGATTTGCCGCCGCTGCGCACCGAAGTCAGTGATGAGATCCCGCGCAGTGTGATTACAAAAAACACCTCGCCTGACCTGAGCTTTGATCGTTCGATCAATCCTTACCGGGGCTGCGAACACGGCTGTATCTATTGCTTTGCGCGCCCAACCCACGCCTATCTGGGCCTGTCGCCGGGGCTGGATTTCGAAACCCGTCTGGTGGCACGGCCTACGGCGCCGCAGGTGCTGGAGGCGGAATTGGCGCGCAAATCCTATCAGCCATCGACGATCGCGATCGGGACCAACACAGACCCCTATCAGCCGGTCGAGCGGGATCGGGGGATCATGCGCGGGCTGCTCGACGTGCTGAACGCCCACAACCATCCGGTCGCCATCGTCACCAAGGGCAGCTTGATCGAGCGGGACATCGACATTCTGTCGGATATGGCGGCGCGTGGGCTGGTGCGGGTCGGGATATCGGTCACAACGCTGGACCGGAACGTGGCGCGGGCGATGGAACCCCGCGTGCCACCCCCGGCGCGCCGGGTCGAGACGATCCGCAAGCTGAGTGCTGCTGGAATTGAGGTGCGGGTCATGGTCTCGCCCGTGGTGCCGGGGCTGACCTGTCATGAGGTGGAGCCGATTTTGGCCACCGCGCGGGCGGCGGGGGCGGTCGCGGCAAGCTCGATCATGTTGCGCCTGCCGCGAGAGGTCTCACCGTTGTTCCGTGACTGGCTTGAGGAACGATTTCCGGGGCGGGCGGCCAAAGTCATGGGGCATGTGCGCGACATGCACGGCGGTAAGGATTACGATGCAGAGTGGGGCAAGCGGATGCGGGGCAGCGGGCCCTATGCCGCGATTTTGCGCGCGCGCTTTGAACTGGCCTGTCGCCGGTTGGGCTTGGTCGAAAGATTGGCGCCGCTGCGTACCGACCTGTTTGCGGTGCCTGCGCGGGCGGGGGACCAATTGTCTTTGTTTTAGGATTGGAAGGGGCCTCGCTACGTTCGGGGCAGCCTTCGGCGTGCGTAGTTTGACAGGCTGAGAAGGCGTGTGGGAGTCAGCCCCGGCGTCGTCCCCGGCGCGGGGCGGGTGCGTTGCCGTCGGTGCCGTCGCTGGGCGAGGAAAAGCCGCCGAGCGCCGCTTCGATGGCGGCCAATTCCGGGCGCGGGCCGGGCGGGCGGGTTTCCAGTGCGGTGCGCATTTTGACCAGGTGATCCGGCGTCGTTCCGCAGCAGCCGCCGATAATCCGGGCACCGCTGTCACGCGCCAGGACCGCATAATCAGCCATCAGGTCAGGCGTGCCGTCATAATGAATATGGCCGTCGACATACTTCGGGATGCCCGCGTTGCCCTTGGCGACCAGCGGCAGGGGCGCCCCGGCGTCGGCAAATCCGAGCACGGTTCGCAACAGGTCCGACGCGCCGACCCCGCAATTTGCGCCAAACGCCAGCGGCGGGTGATGCAGCTTGCCGACCATGGCAACCATCGCTTTCGAGGTTAGCCCCATCATCGTGCGCCCGGCGGTATCGAAACTCATCGTGCCGACCCAAGGCATACCCGCCAGCGCCGCCGCTCTGGAGGCTGCGCGGTATTCTTCCGGCGCGGAAATCGTTTCAACCCACAGGACATCCGCGCCGCCGTCTTTCAGGCCCTCGGCCTGTTCGTGGAAAATTTCGGTTGCGTCGGATTCCGACAGCGGGCCAAGGGGCTCCATGATCTCGCCCGTTGGGCCAACCGATCCGGCGACAACCACGGGGCGGCCCGCCTTGTCGGCCAGGTCGCGGCCGATTTCGGCGCCTGCGCGGTTCAGCTCGGCCACGCGGGATTGGGCGTTGTGCAGTTTCAGGCGCGCGGCGTTGCCGCCGAATGTGTTGGTCAGGAACAGATCAGACCCGGCCCCGATTGCCCCGGAATACAACGCGCGCACCTTGTCGGGCGCGTCCACGTTCCACAGTTCGGGCGCATCACCGGCCTGCAGCCCCATGTTGAACAAGGTTGTGCCGGTGGCGCCATCGGTCAGGATCCAGTCGCGGCTGGCCAGCATATCGGAAAGGGCATTGGTCATCCGCGCGGCATGTCACGTGTTGCGCCTGCACGCAACGACCGGAATTCTCATGAAGATGATGAGGTGAATTCACGTTAATGAACGAATCGCAATTTGCCGAAATTACAAACTATTATAGAATGTGTTTAGTGTGAAATGTGAAGTTCGGAAAGTTCAGCATTCTCTGCGACGCAAAGTTCGCGGAGCGGTGCATGCGAATGGTGGACCCGGCCGAGCGGTTTCATGATCATTTTCGCGCGTCGCGGATGGCGGGGCGCAAAATGTTGCGGGCATCATGCCGGATGACACAATTTGGGCCTTTCGGACGCGCGCGGTCCATGCGATAGGAAAGCGCCAAACGAACCCCTCCGCAAAAGGATGCATCCCATGGAGATTCGCGAGGCCCTGACCTTTGATGATGTGCTGCTGGTGCCGGGGGCGTCCAGCGTTTTGCCCTCCACGGCGAATACAGCGACCTGGGCAACCAAGGACATTGCGCTGAACATTCCGTTGCTGTCCTCGGCCATGGATACGGTGACCGAGGCGCGGATGGCCATCGCCATGGCGCAGGCCGGTGGCATGGGCGTGATCCATCGCAACCTCGACACGGAATCACAGGCGCGCGAGGTTCGGCGCGTCAAACGTTTCGTTTCCGGCATCGTTTACAACCCGATCACCCTGACCGAGGATCAGACGCTGGCGGATGCCAAGGCATTGCAATCACGCTATAATGTCAGCGGCTTTCCGGTTGTCGGCGGCGACGGGCGGGTCGTTGGGATCGTCACCAACCGGGATATGCGGTTTGCGCGCGACGACGCGACGCCGGTGAAGGTGATGATGACCTCGGACAATCTGGCGATGCTGACGGAACCGGCCGACCTGGATGAGGCGCGCAGCCTGATGGAGGCGCGGCGGATCGAAAAGCTGCTTGTCACTGATGGCAAGGGCAAGCTGACCGGGTTGCTGACGTTGAAGGATTCCGAACAGGCGGTGCTGAACCCGGCGGCCTGCAAGGATGCCCTGGGGCGGTTGCGGGTGGCGGCGGCCACCACGGTCGGGGACGCGGGGTTTGAGCGTTCTGCGGCGATGGTTGAGGCGGGCGCGGATATGATTGTGATCGACACCGCACACGGCCATTCCGAAGGCGTTGCGGCGGCGGTGAAACGCGCCAAGTCGTTGAGCAATCAGGTACAAATCGTTGCCGGAAATGTCGCCACGGGCGAGGCGACGAAAGCGTTGATTGATGCCGGGGCCGATGCGGTCAAGGTCGGGATCGGGCCGGGATCCATCTGTACGACGCGGATGGTGGCCGGGGTTGGTGTGCCGCAGTTGACCGCGATCATGGACTGCGCTGCGGCGGCAGGCGATGTGCCGGTGATCGCCGACGGCGGCATTAAGTATTCGGGTGATTTCGCTAAGGCGATTGCGGCGGGCGCGTCCTGCGCAATGGTTGGCAGCATGATCGCAGGCACCGATGAAAGCCCCGGAGAAGTCATTTTGTATCAAAGGCGTAGCTTTAAAAGTTATCGTGGTATGGGAAGTTTGGGCGCAATGGCGCAGGGGTCTGCGGATCGGTATTTTCAGAAAGATGCGGCCTCGGACAAACTGGTGCCTGAAGGGATCGAGGGGCAGGTGCCCTACAAGGGATCAGCCGCGACCGTGGTGCATCAGATGGTTGGCGGACTGCGCGCGGCGATGGGCTATACCGGTTGTGCGACGGTGGACGAAATGCGGCAGAATTGCCGGTTCGTGAAGATCACCGGTGCGGGCCTGAAAGAAAGCCATGTCCACGATGTGCGGATCACGCGTGAAAGTCCGAATTATCGAATAATGTGATTGTGTACAGCAAATTGCGGGTTGAAGCGGATTTTATAAATGAGCTGTAAACTGCACAAGGTGCCGGCGGCATGACACCCGGGGCGCGGGTCGCTGCGGCGATCGAAATTCTGGACGCAATCCTATCCGGCGCGCCGGCTGAGCAGCAGTTGACACGCTGGGCGCGCGGCCATCGTTTTGCCGGGTCCGGTGACCGGGCTGCGATCCGGGATCACGTGTTTGATGCCTTGCGGCGACGACGCTCTGCCGCGGCGCTGGGCGGGGGCGAAAGCGGTCGCGCTGTGATGATTGGACTATTACGCGCTGACGGGGCGGATCTGGACGCGCTGTTCACCGGCCAGGGTTATAGCCCGCCGGTTCTGAGTGATGCCGAAAGGGCCGTGCCGCCCCAGCCCACAGGTGCCGCTGCGCTGGATTGCCCGGAGGCGGTGGAAGCAATGTTGCGCGAATCGCTCGGGCCAGAGTTTGAGGCGGTGATGGAGCTGATGCGGACGCGCGCGCCGCGGATGGGGTCGTGGCGCGGCCGCACTTATTGTCGAAGAACGCCCTGGAAGTGATTGACAACACGCGAAAAATCCGATCAAGTCAGGCGTTTCTGGACGGGCTGGTCGAGGTGCAGGATGCCGCGTCGCAAGCGGTCAGTGATCTGGTGCCCGTCGCCGTGGGCAGCCGCGTGCTGGATTACTGTGCCGGTGGTGGGGGAAAAACGCTGGCGCTGGCCGCGCGCGGTGCAGACGTGACGGCCCATGACGCGAACCCGGAACGGATGCGCGATCTGGCCACGCGCGCAATTCGCGCGCAACTTCAGGATCGCATCGTAACAGACTTTAATACATCGGTTAAATTTGATGTGGTGGTGACGGATGTTCCCTGTTCCAGCACCGGTGCCTGGCGGCGAAACCCCGATGCGAAATGGCGTCTTACCCAGGCCGGTGTCGCACAGTACGTAACGACACAGCGGCAGATACTGCGTCAAGTGGCCCCGATGGTCGCCGATGGCGGAACACTGGCGTACATCACATGCTCGCTCCTCGACGCAGAAAACCGGAGCCAGATCAATAACTTCCTGGATGCGCACCCGGATTGGCAGTGTGACTTTTCACGCGCGCTTAGCCCGCTTGAGGGCGGTGACGGGTTTTTTATTGCGTTGCTGCGCCGCAAATCTGCTTAGCTGGTGACAATTATTGATTGTGCAGCAACAGGCTTAATCGCCCATTAACTGTTATTCGGTCTGGCTATTGTGGATATGAATTTTCAACTGCGAGGCGCGGTGGAGCGGACAGATCCTTCGAACAAGGGCGGATTGCGCGGCAATACGTTGCAGACGGCCGCGCGGTTGCAGCCCGGCGCGGCGTGGCTGTTGCCGGTTGCGGCGGCGCTGTTCGGGGCGGCGATGATGGCGCCGCAACGTTGGATCTCGCTAGGTGGGCTGGCCGGTGGCGCGGCGCTGACGATGCTGGCGCTGTTGTTGATGATCCTGGCGCGGCAACGCTCTTTGATATTGGGCGATCAGGATGCGACAATTCTGACGCTGATCGCGGAGGAGGCCGACCCGGTCTTTGCCACGGATGCGCGCGGCGCCATTCGGGTGCAAAATCGAGCGGCGTTGCGCAGGTTCCGGGCGGAAAACGGCGGTGCGCTGGTGGCCGCACTCGACGCCCATGTTGCCGCGCCCGAGGCGATGTTGCGCCGCCTGTTGGAGACTGCTGCAAGCAAGGGATCCGCGCAGGAAGATGTTTTGCTGCGGCGTGGTCATCTTGGCATCGCGGTGACGCGCGTCGACCCAGAGGCGTTTTTGTGGCGTGTTGTTGAACAGGCGGACACCGTGCGTTCAAGCCGGGGCAGTGACGCAATCAGCTTGCCGATGCTGACGGTTTCGCGCTCGGGCACGGTGCTGTTCATGAATGAGGCGTTGAAACGCCTGATCGGCAGTCGCCAGGCGGCGCTGGACCGGATCGTCAATGATCTGCCGATCCGCCCCGGCGGCGTGCACGAGGTTGCCGGGACCGAGGGGCCATTGCAGGCGACGGTCGTGGAACTGGGTGTCGGTGCGCGGCGCGAGTTGTATTTCGTTCCATTAACGCGCGACGAGCCGGTCGATGACGGGCAATTCCTCGACGCGCTGCCTGTGCCGCTTCTGAAGATTGACGCGTCGGGCGCGGTGCGGCACGCAAACCGGCAGGCCTGTGACCTGCTGGCGGTAAACATGGGCGTAGATGCCAAGGATCCGGAAGCTGGCATGCCTCTGAAATCGCTGGTCGAAGGGCTGGGCCGTCCGGTCGAAGACTGGCTGGCGGATGCGGCCAAGGGGCGCGGGCTGGGCCGCCCCGAAGTGGTTCGCGCCACCCGCCCGGAGCATGAGACTTACTTGCAGATATCGCTTGGGCGCGTGGCCGCGGGCGATGGGCTGTCGCTGGTCGCAGTTCTGCACGACGCGACCGAGTTGAAGACGCTGGAAGCGCAGTTCGTCCAAAGCCAGAAGATGCAGGCGATCGGCCAATTGGCGGGCGGCATTGCGCATGATTTCAACAATCTGCTGACACCGATATCAGGGCATTGTGATCTGCTGCTGTTGCGTCACGATGCCGGCGATCCTGAATATGCCGATCTTATCCAGATCACCGAGAATTCGAACCGGGCGGCGAGTCTGGTCGGGCAGTTGCTGGCGTTTTCGCGCAAGCAGAACATGACTCCGCAGCAGCTGGATCTGCGCGATACGCTGACTGACCTCACGCATCTGCTGAACCGGCTGGTGGGAGAGACGGTCAGCCTGACACAGACATTTTAGCCTGGCCTGAAACGGGTGCGCGCCGACAAGCGGCAGTTTGAACAGGTGATGATGAACCTGGTGGTGAACGCGCGCGATGCGATGCCCGAAGGGGGCGAAATCCGCGTTGCGGCCACGGTCGAGATTCTGTCGCAGAAGCTTGAGAGGGATCGCGCCAGCGTGCCGCCCGGCGAATACGTGGTTTTGCGGGTTTCTGATGAGGGTGGCGGCATCGCGCCGGATCAACTTCCCAAGATATTCGAGCCGTTCTTCACCACCAAACCAACGGGCAAGGGCACCGGGCTTGGGCTGTCGACGGTCTATGGAATCGTCAAGCAATCGGGCGGATTTATCTTTGCGGACAGTCAGACCGGATCGGGCAGTTGCTTCACGCTGTATTTCCCGGCCCATGAACATGTGGCCGAAGCCCCCGTTCAGCCCTTGGCCGATGGTCAATTTGGTGTTTTGCCGGACCCGGCGTTGGTGGATCCGGAACCCCAGCGCGCCCTGCCGACCCCGTCGATTGGTGAAACCGTTGCGCCCGAAGCTGCGCATAGTGACAGGCCCGCCGCCCCGCCAGAAGTACCGGCCGAGGCACGCCCTGGCGCATCGCCAGACGACGCGGAAGAAACCCTGCGGCGGGTCGCAGACGCGGCTCGCGAAAGCGCAGAGGATGCAGCAGATGCCGCCCAACCCGAAACATATCCTGCGCGGCAGGCCAGTGACGGTTTGATTCAGGCGGGCAACGGTGAGGATGCCATACCCCGGCGCAATGCGTCCGCCGACAACCTGTTTCGTCAGATCGAAACGGCGGCAGGGTCTTCTGCGCCTGACAAGGATGGGCCTGAGGTGACCGATGGGGCCGATGCCGTCGTGCTATTGGTTGAGGATGAAGCGCCGGTCCGGGCCTTCGCCTCGCGCGCATTAAGGATGCGCGGATACCAGGTGATCGAGGCCGAGAATGCCGAGGAAGCGCTTGAAATGCTGGAGGATTCGGCACTTGAGGTTGATGTATTCGTGACCGATGTGATCATGCCCGGAATGGACAGGCCGGGCTGGGTCAGCCAGGCGTTGAAACAGCGCCCGGACACGCGTGTTGTGTTCGTATCAGGCTATTCCGAGGATTCCGTGGCAGACAGTCGCGCCAGGATTCCGAACTCGGTCTTTTTGCCGATTGTGTTGAAAAACTCCGTTTTAGGGCCTGAACGATGATTTTTCTTTCCATGCAGCCCGATCCTAAATTTTTGGCGCGGGGGTCGGCCCAAATCGCCTACATGCGCTCACGCGCAGCCATGCGCTGTCTCGTGGTCAAAGCTTTCCGACTATTTCGCTTCATAGGTTTTCGCAAGAAATCCGCGACGCTCTGATTTCGGAGTTTTTCAACACAATCTGCCCAAGCCATTTTCCCTGACAGATTTGACCGCAACCGTGCGCGACCAGCTGCACTGATTCTTTTGTAACCTACCGATCCAAAACGGTTTTCTTGCAGTAACGATGCGTTAACCTATTCGGGCGTTTACTGAGATAGAAAAATTTGTAGTTGCTTTGTTCGCTTTTTGATCTCATAAGCCAAATTAGAACAAAAAGCGAATATCAGCATCATTGCCGCCCCGCGGGTGGTGTGGAATAAGGATCGGAACAGATGGCAACGGCAGAAATCCTCGACATGACCGACAAGCGCTCAGGCGAAAAACAAAAGGCGCTGGACAGCGCGCTGGCCCAGATCGAACGGCAGTTCGGCAAGGGGTCGATCATGAAGCTGGGCGAAGGCCCGGTTGAGGCGATCGAGGCGACGTCGACTGGGTCGCTCGGGCTCGATATTGCGCTGGGCATTGGCGGCATTCCGAAGGGCCGTGTGATCGAGATTTACGGGCCCGAAAGCTCGGGTAAGACAACGCTGACGCTGCATTGCATTGCCGAAGAACAGAAGACTGGCGGCGTCTGCGCCTTCGTTGATGCGGAGCACGCGCTGGACCCGGGTTATGCCAGGAAGCTGGGTGTGAACCTGGATGAATTGCTGATCTCGCAGCCCGACACGGGCGAACAGGCATTGGAAATTACCGAGACACTGGTGCGTTCAGGCGCGGTGAACATGGTGGTGGTCGATTCGGTGGCCGCCCTGACGCCGAAATCGGAATTGGAAGGCGATATGGGCGACGCCCAGGTCGGTGCCCAGGCCCGGCTGATGAGCCAGGCGATGCGCAAACTGACCGGAGCGATCAGCCGGTCAAAATGCACCGTGATCTTCATCAACCAGATTCGGATGAAGATCGGCGTGATGTTCGGCAGCCCGGAAACCACAACTGGGGGCAATGCGCTGAAGTTCTACAGCTCGGTGCGGCTGGACATCCGCCGCATCGGCGCGATCAAGGACCGCGATGAAGTCGTCGGCAATGCAACGCGCGTGAAGATCGTCAAAAACAAAGTGGCCCCGCCGTTCAAGCAGGTCGAATTTGACATCATGTACGGCGAAGGCATCTCGAAAATGGGTGAGTTGCTGGACCTGGGCGTCAAAGCGGGCGTGGTTGAAAAATCCGGCTCGTGGTTCTCTTACGGGGATGAACGGATTGGTCAGGGGCGCGAGAATGCGAAAGTGTTCCTGAAGGAAAACGCCCGGATCGCCTATGAGATCGAGGATAAGATTCGCGCGGCACATGGGCTGGACTTTGACATGCCCGCGCCAACGCCGCCCGTGGCAAGCGACCCGGACGACGTTCTGGAGGGCTGACCGGTCGGAGATGGCCAACTCCGGCAAAGGGCCCGCGTCATTTGGTTTGTGGCAGAGAATATCTGGGAATGGTCGACCGAAAGGTCGGCCATTTTCGTGTGGAGGCTTGTCACATACATCCGGCCCCACGCCTGAAAATGGGCAGCTGATCGCGGCTGCGCAATGCAATCGAGCGTTGGCAGATCGGGGCGCGCTAAGTCGGGCGAACAACTTGCAGTTCTGCGGAACCGGGTGGTTAGGTGAACGTATCCCTTGCTGGTCGCAAGTGGCCGCGGCCCGGTGCGACTGCAAATTTTCGGTCTGCTCGGTGGGGCATGCCGCCAATGGATCGGTAAGCTGGTAACCTCGATAGCAAACGCACCGGAGTGCCCAGTGGACAGCCAAACGGTGCAAGGCTAAACCGGCGCGGAACACCCAGAAATCCGGACCGGACCCAAGATGCCCAGCCTGAACGACATCCGATCGACATTCCTCGACTATTATGCGCGCCACGGGCATGAAGTTGTCGCCAGCTCTCCGCTGGTGCCGCGCAATGACCCGACGCTGATGTTCGTCAACTCGGGCATGGTGCAGTTCAAGAACCTGTTTACAGGCGTCGAAACCCGCGACTATGTGCGCGCCACGACCAGTCAGAAATGCGTGCGCGCCGGCGGCAAGCACAATGATCTGGACAATGTCGGCTATACCGCGCGGCACCATACCTTCTTTGAAATGCTGGGGAATTTCAGCTTCGGGGACTATTTCAAGGGCGATGCGATCCCCTTTGCCTGGGATCTGATCACCAAGGAATTCGGCATCAATAAGGATCGCCTGCTGGTCACCGTTTATCACGACGATGACGAGGCGGCAGACATCTGGAAAAAACACGCTGGCCTGCCGGATGAGCGGATCATTCGCATCGCAACGGACGACAATTTCTGGATGATGGGGCCGACGGGGCCATGTGGGCCGTCATCCGAGATTTTCTATGACCACGGCGACCACATTCCGGGTGGCCCGCCGGGCAGCCCGGATGAGGATGGCGACCGGTTCATCGAAATCTGGAACCTGGTCTTCATGCAGTTCGAACAGTTCGAGGATGGCAGCCGCGCCCCCCTGCCGAACCAGTCGATTGACACCGGCATGGGGCTGGAACGGATTGGCGCGCTGCTGCAGGGGCATCACGACAATTATGACACCGATCTGTTCCGCACGCTGATCGAGGCTTCGGCCAATGCCACAAGCACTGAACCGGACGGGCCGGGGAATGTGCATCACCGGGTCATCGCGGATCACCTGCGCGCGATGTCTTTTCTGATCGCCGACGGGGTTCTGCCCTCGGCAGACGGGCGCGGTTATGTGCTGCGGCGGATCATGCGTCGCGCAATGCGCCACGGCGCGCTGCTGTGCGCGACAGATCCGCTGATGTATCGTCTGGTGCCGACGCTGGTGGGCGAAATGGGGCAGGCATATCCCGAACTTGGCCGCGCGCAGGCGATGATCGAAGAAACTCTGCGCAGCGAAGAAACCCGGTTTCGTAAAACTCTGGACCGCGGACTTCATCTTCTGGATGAAGAACTTGGCAATCTGCCCGATGGTGCCGCCTTTCCGGGCGCGGCCGCCTTCAAGCTCTATGATACCTTCGGATTTCCGCTGGATCTGACACAGGATGCCTTGCGCGAACGTGGCCGATCGGTGGACGAAGCGGGTTTTGATGCGGCAATGGCGGAACAAAAGGCCAAATCACGCGCCAGTTGGGCTGGCTCGGGCGAGGTTGCAGATGCGGCGATCTGGTACGATCTGGCCGACCAGCATGGCGCAACCGAATTCCTGGGCTATGACACGGAAGCTGCCGAAGGGCAGGTGCTGGCGCTGGTACAATCCGGCGCCGCAATTGAAACGGCAGGGCCCGGCGATGAGGTGGTTATCGTCACCAACCAGACGCCGTTCTATGCCGAATCCGGCGGGCAGGTTGGCGACACCGGGCGCGTGACCTGGGAAGGTGGCGCGGCCAAGGTCACGGACACGCGCAAGGTGGCGGATGTGGTGCAGCACGTTGCGCGCATTGCCGAAGGCAGCCTAACCCCCGGCACGGGCGTTGCCCTGCGCGTCGATCATGACCGGCGCAGCAAGATCCGCGCCAATCATTCGGCAACCCATTTGCTGCATGAAGCCCTGCGCGGCGCGCTGGGGGATCATGTCGCGCAGCGTGGGTCGCTGAATGCGCCAGACCGGCTGCGGTTTGATTTTTCCCATGGCGCAGCGCTTAGCCTTGCGGAAATTCGCGGTGTTGAGGACCAGGTGAACGCTTTCATCCGCCAGAACACGCCCGTCGAAACCCGGATCATGACGCCGGATGATGCGCGCGAGATTGGCGCGCAGGCGCTGTTTGGTGAGAAATATGGTGAGGAGGTTCGCGTCGTCTCGATGGGGCGGGCGGACACGGGCAAGGGCACTGACGGGCAGACATGGTCGATCGAACTGTGCGGCGGCACGCATGTGACGCGCACGGGCGATATCGGGCAATGCGTTGTGCTGGGTGACAGCGCGTCCAGTGCCGGGGTACGCCGGATCGAGGCGCTGACCGGGGCGGCGGCGGCTGTGTATCTGACCCAACAGGATCACCGCCTGGCCGAGGCGGCGCTGGCATTGAAAACTCAGGCCGCCGAAGTGCCCGACCGGGTGCGCGCGCTACTGGATGAACGCAAGGCCCTGCAGGCCGAAGTGGCTGATCTGCGCAAGAAACTGGCGACCTGCGGATCGGGTGCTGTGGCCGCGGAAACCGTGAACGGGATCGCGCTGACCGCGCAGGTGCTAAGCGATGTGTCACCCCGCGACTTGCCGGGTATCATCGACGATATCAAGGCGCGCGGGCCGGGCGCCGTGCTGCTGATTGCGGATACCGGCGGTAAGGCGGCCGTCGCTGCCGGCGTGACCGAGGATCTGACCGACCAGCTGAGCGCCATCGATATGGTCCGCGCCGCCGTCGCCGAACTGGGCGGCAAAGGCGGTGGTGGTCGCCCGGCGATGGCACAGGGTGGCGGCAGTTCGCCTGAGAATGCTCAAGCGGCCATCGCCGCTGTGAAAACTCTGATGGAGAACGCAACATGACGGCCCTGTGGATCGCCAACGTCGAGGTCAGCGACCCCGACACCTATGCCAAATACGCCGCCATCGCGACCGAAGCGATTGCCGAACACGGTGGCGTGTTTCTGGCGCGTGGCGGGCGTTATGTTCAACTGGAAGGCAATGACCGTGCGCGCAACGTCGTGGCGCGGTTCCCATCGCTTGAAGCCGCCGTCGAGTGTTACAATTCGGCGAAATACCAGAAGGCGGTTGGCCACGCCAAAGCCTCTTCCGTGCGCGATCTGGTGGTGGTGGAAGAAGGCTGACGCGGCGCTCGTTGAAATGCGCCACGCGCCCATGTCTTTTCGCCCCAAATACTCCCGCCGGAGGCATGGCGAGCGAAGCGAGCCCCCTTAAACCCAGACTTGCCGCGTCAGCGGCACTACTTAACTTGCAGCACGGGCCTGGCGTTTGCGCTCGTGCGGGTCGAGGAAGCGTTTGCGCATCCGCACGGCTTTCGGGGTGACCTCGACCAGTTCATCATCGTCGATATAGGCGATGGCCTGTTCCAGCGACAGTGTGATCGGGGTGGTCAGGCGCACCGCCTCATCCGTGCCCGAGGCGCGCACGTTGGTCAGCTTCTTGCCCTTCAGCGGGTTCACTTCCAGGTCGTTTTCGCGGGAATGCTCGCCAATGATCATGCCGCCATAAACGTCTTCCTGCGCACCGATGAACATCCGGCCCCGGTCTTCCAGATTGAACAGCGCAAAGGCGACCGACTGGCCGGCCTCCATCGAAATCAACACACCCGCGCGCCGACCAGGGATCGGGCCGCGCCAGGGTTGCCAGTCGTGAAAAACGCGGTTCAGCACGCCGGTTCCGCGCGTGTCGGTCATAAACTCGCCGTGGTAGCCGATCAGCCCGCGTGACGGGATTTGTGCCACGATGCGGGTTTTGCCAGCCCCGGCTGGGCGCATTTCAGCCAGTTCACCGCGACGCGGGCCGGTTAGCTTTTCAATGACCGCACCGGAAAAATTGTCGTCAACGTCGATGGTGACCTCTTCGATCGGCTCAAGCCGCTGGCCGTCAACTTCGCGGATCAGCACCTGCGGGCGCGAGATTGACAGCTCGAACCCCTCGCGGCGCATGTTTTCGATCAGCACGCCCATCTGCAATTCGCCGCGCCCGGCAACCTCGAAGGCCTCACCGCCTGGCGTGTCGGTGACCTTGATGGCGACGTTAACCTCGGCTTCGCGCAGTAGGCGTTCGCGGATGACGCGGGACTGGACTTTTTTGCCGTCGCGGCCTGCCAGCGGGCTGTCGTTGATGCCGAATTGAACGCTGATGGTGGGCGGGTCGATGGGCTGCGCGGGCAGGGGCGTGTCGAGCGCCACATCACACAGCGTATCGGCCACGGTTGCCTTCGACATGCCCGCGATGGTGACGATGTCGCTCGCCTCGGCAACGTCAATCGACTGGTGGCCGAGGCCCCGGAAGGCCTGGATTTTGGTGACGCGGAATTTCTCGATCAAGTCGCCGTCACGGGTCAGGGCCTTCAGCGTTTCGCCGGTCTTCAATCGCCCGCTTTCGACGCGCCCTGTCAGGATGCGGCCGATGAAAGGGTCGGCGCCCAGCGTGGTGGCAAGCATGCGGAAGGGTTCGCCCGACTGTGCGATCTGCGCAGGCGCGGGAACGTGGTCCAGGACCACTTTGAACAGCGCTGAAAGATCCTTGCGCGGGCCGTCCAATTCATCATCCGCCCAGCCGGACCGGCCCGAGGCATAGAGGACCGGGAAATCCAACTGGTCGTTATCGGCGCCAAGGGCGACGAACAGATCAAAGACTTCGTCCAGCGCTCGGTCGGGTTCTCCGTCGGGCTTGTCGACCTTGTTCAGCACAACGATGGGGCGCAGCCCAAGTGCCAGCGCTTTGGAGGTGACGAATTTGGTCTGCGGCATCGGCCCTTCGGCGGCATCGACCAGCAGGACCACCCCGTCGACCATCGACAGGATGCGTTCAACCTCGCCCCCGAAATCGGCGTGGCCGGGGGTGTCGACGATGTTGATGCGGGTGCCGTTCCATTCGACCGAGGTGGCCTTGGCCAGGATCGTGATGCCGCGTTCGCGTTCCAGATCGTTGCTGTCCATTGCCCGTTCGGCCACGGCCTGTCCTTCGCGGATCGCGCCGGATTGCGCCAGCATGGCGTCCACCAGCGTGGTTTTTCCGTGGTCAACGTGAGCAATAATCGCGATGTTGCGAAGGTCCATGACGTCCGTTCCTTGTGGGCTTGGCGCGCGCTTAACGCGGGCCAGACCCAAAGGCCAGCGGTTTTGTGGTCAGACAGGCAGGGCAGTGGTTTCTTTCAGCTCTTCCATGACGAAGCTGGCGGAAACATCGGCCAGATCGACCTGTTGGATCAGCCGCTGGTACAGGCGGTCATAGTCGGCGACATCGCGCACGCGGGCGCGGATCAGGTAATCCAGCTCTCCGGTCATGCGGTATGCACCCAGGATTTCCGGCATCGCGTTTGTGGCGCGGGCGAATTTGGCCAGCCAGTCGGCATCATGGGCGCTGGTGCGGACCTGGATGAATACCGTCAGGTTCAGATCCAGCGCTTCGGGATCGACCAGCGCAACACGGGCCCGGATCACGCCGCTGTCTTCCAACGCGCGGATACGCCGCCAGAGGGCGTTGCGCGACAGGCCGATCACCTGGCCCAGCGCGTCGAGCGCGGGCGTCGCGTCACGTTGCAGGGCGGTCAGAATCCGGCGGTCGATTTCATCAAGCGTCTTCATAAAATAACATATTGGTGGAAATCCTCCCAAAAGCAACTGATATTGCCCTGATTTTGGGAGCATTTCTCGCCCCGGACCTTGTATTCAGGACGAACTCAGCAGAGCAGGAGCGCCCTTCATGATTGCCAAAGTATTCCTCAACCATCCGCGCAACGTGGATGAGACCTATCTGGAACACGCGCGTTTCGCCGGTGGGTTCAGCCTGAAACTGTTAGGCGCGGCGGGTGCTGCGGCGGTTCATGCGGTGATCCCGTGTCTGTTTGAAAAAACCGCCAGCGGCATGATCGCCGAGATGTACGCCAAGACGCACAACCGGGGTCAATAATGTGCCGCTGGGCGGCGTGGATTGGCGCGCCGGTCTTTCTTGAGACGATCATCAGCGATCCCGAGCATTCGCTGATCGAGCAAAGCCACCACGCCGAGCATTGCAAATCGACGATCAACGCGGATGGCTTCGGCGTAGCATGGTACGATCACCGGGCCGAGCCTGGGTTGTACCGCGATACCTATCCGGCCTGGTCCGATCCGAACTTGCGGGCGATTGCTGGGCAGGTTCGCTCGCCCTTGTTTCTGGCGCATGTGCGGGCCTCGACCGGGTCCGCGACCAGCCGCAACAACTGTCATCCGTTCACGGTTGGCCGGTGGAGTTTCATGCACAACGGTCAGATTGGCGGGTTCGAAGCGTTTCGCAAGCGCGCCGATATGTCGATCCCGGATGCGTATTATGGCCACCGCAAAGGCGCGAGTGATAGTGAGGTTCTGTTCCTGACCGCACTGGGCCATGGGCTGGACCGTGACCCTGTCGCGGCGCTGTCCTGCGCGGTGGGTGACTTGGAGGCGATGTCGCGCGCCTATGGAACCGGCCCGCACATGCGGCTATCGGCCGCCGTGTCGGATGGCGAATGCCTTTATGCGGTGCGCTATGCGTCGGATCAATGGGCGCCGTCGCTCTATTACCGCTATTGCGAGCGGGCGCGCGGATGGTCAGTTGTATCAGAGCCATATGAGGCTGCGGATGACTGGACCGCCGTGCCCCCCGGCACGATTTGTCGGTTCGATGGGGACACGGTCGCGGCGGCACCGTTTGCGCCCGCAGCGCGATGCCGCGCAGCGGCCTGAGAGTCGCCTGATGTCGTTATCGCGTCGATTTACCCTGTAAGCGCCTTGTTCAGGTTCGCGTCGATCGCCTCCAGAAAGCCTTCGGTCGTCAGCCAGCTTTGATCCGGCCCGACCAGCAGCGCCAGATCTTTGGTCATCTGGCCGCTTTCTACGGTGCCCACCACGACCTTTTCCAGGGTTTCCGCGAATTCCTTCAGCTTGGCGTTACCGTCCAGTTTGGGCGGTGCTTCAGCCCGCCGGTCCAGGCATAGATCGAGGCGATGGAGTTTGTTGATGTCGCCTCTCCCTTCTGGTGCTGGCGATAGTGGCGGGTGACGGTGCCGTGGGCGGCCTCGGACTCGACGATCTTGCCGTCGGGCGTCATCAGCTGGCTTGCCATCAGGCCGAGTGATCCGAAGCCCTGCGCGACGGTATCAGACTGCACGTCGCCGTCGTAGTTCTTGCAAGCCCAGACATATCCGCCCGACCATTTGAGCGAGCTGGCGACCATGTCGTCGATCAACCGGTGTTCGTACCAGATCTTCGCCTCTTCGAATTTCTCGGCGAATTCAGCGTCATAGACTTCCTGAAAGATGTCTTTGAAGCGCCCGTCATAGGCTTTGAGGATCGTATTCTTGGTCGACAGATAGACCGGCCAGCCAAGGTTCAGCCCGTAGTTCAGCGAAGCGCGCGCAAAATCGTAGATCGAGGCGTCGAGGTTATACATCCCCATGAAAACGCCTGCTTCCTTGGCGTCATAGACCTCACGCTCGATCACTTCGCCATCGGCGCCAGTGAATTTCATGCTCAGCTTGCCGGCACCGGGGAAGGTGAAATCAGTGGCCTTATATTGGTCGCCGAAAGCGTGGCGGCCCACGACGATGGGTTTGGTCCAGCCGGGGACCAGACGCGGGACGTTGGAACACAGGATCGGCTGGCGAAAGATCACGCCGCCCAGGATGTTGCGGATCGTGCCGTTCGGACTGCGCCACATTTTTTTCAGGCCGAACTCCTCGACGCGGGCCTCATCCGGGGTGATCGTGGCGCATTTGACGCCGACGCCGACCTCCTTGATTTTTTCCGCCGCGTCGATGGTGATCTGGTCGTCGGTGCGGTCGCGTTCCTCCATCCCGAGGTCATAATATAGCAGGTCGACGTCAAGGTACGGCAGGATCAGCTTGTCCTTGATGAACTGCCAGATGATGCGCGTCATCTCGTCCCCGTCGAGTTCGACGATGGGGTTTTCGACTTTGATCTTGGACATTGAACACCTTCACGCTGCAAGAGATGGGCGCGGTCTAGCGGATGGACCCCGTGGGGGGAAGACGTGTCGCGGCGTCCGGCGGAATGACCCGGGTCAGTGATCTTCCTGCGCAGATTCCGGCACTGCGGGGGCTTCTCCGGCGATGCGGTCGGCCAGGTATTCGCGGGCGCGTGTTTCGGCGCTGCGGATGCGCACGGCCGTCAGAAATGCCTCCTCGGTGGTGGCAGAGGTGGCTCCGATCACCTTGGCGACATTTGCGACAAGCTGGTCATCGCCAAGTTTTTCGGCGGCGGCGATCGCCTCTTTCGCCAATTGGTCGGCAATGTCTTCAGTGATGCCCATGGCTGCTGTGTCCAGGCCTTTGATTGCGCTTGGTCCTGGCCCTGAGTACGATGCCCCTGCCGAAGCGTCCAGCCCCAGGGTCGGTCGCGGCAAATTGAACAGCAATTGGTATTTCGGGGCAAAGGGCGGTGACGAAACTGGGACGCCTTGTGCCTTGGTTGAGTGTTTCTGCCGCGCTTCTGGCGGTCAGGGCGGTGTTGTGGCTGCTTGGTCTGCGCCCCGCGTTCGACGTACTTGAGAGGAATTGGCAGACGCTTGATCTTGCGGTGTTGGCGGCTGATCCGCTGGGGTCGCTTTGGTATCTGCATTCGCAGGCACCGCTGTTCAACGCCGTGCTGGCCGTTATCATCACAATTGTCGGGCCCGATGCGACGCATGTGACGCTGGTGCTTTATGGTGTCTGGATCGCTCTGACGCTGATCGGGGCGGGGCTTTTGATCGCCATGTTACGCCGCCTGGGTTTTTCCCAGCTGTGGGCGGCTGTGTCGGCGTTCCTGATCTGCTGCACACCCAGCGTCCTGTATTATGAGACCTATGCATTCTATGCCCATCCCAGTGCGTTTCTGGTTTTGTGTTTCATGCATGCGCTTTTTGTGCCGCATCGGTATCGCGCGTTGCAGGGTTTTGGTACGCTGGTGGCGCTGGCGTGGCTTTGGGCGGTGTTTCATCCGGTGTTCATTGCCCTCGCCGGATACGTCTTTGGCCGCATGATTCTGATGGAGCGGCGCGCATTGATTGGCGCGGCGGTCATGGCGACAATTCTTGCCGCGGTTCCGACACTGAAAAACGCGGTGGTGTTTGGGGTGCCTTCGGCGTCAACCTGGTTGCCGCTGAACCTTGCGCAGACTGTTCGGATCGAGCCCGAGGATATGCGGCTCCTATGTCAGTTCAGTGCAATCATCAGGCAGTTGAAGGCCACCGATCCGGATGCGCCCGAAGCATTAACTGCCGGTGACCATCCGGTGCTGACAGCGACGACCAAGTCGGGCGGGGCGCCAAACATGAACTCTGCAATCGTCTTGGACAGGTCGCGCCAATGCCTTCCCAATGTCGTGACCGCGGCGCAGGCGGATCCGCTGCGTTACATCAAGAAACGCCTGCAACGCTTCTTGCGCACGCATTCGCTGCGGCCGCATCAGTATTTCCATGAGCCCGGCGGGTGGGAGCGTATTTCATCGCTCTGGCGGGTGATCGAGTGGACGTATCCGGTATCCGGCTTGCTGAACCTGCAGTTGTATTTCTGTCTGTTCAGGCTGTGCTGGCGTGCGGTGCGATCGGGCCCCTACCGACCTGAGATGTCAGCGCTGTTGCTGGTACTGATCTATTTCACTGCCGTGACCCATCTGATGAACGGCAGCGAACAGGAGCGGATGCGATACACGATCGAGCCGATTTACACGATCCTCGCCGTCTGGTGGCTGGGACCGCTGTGCGGGCCAGCCCGTGTCCGGGACTGGCTATATCGCGTGGTTTACCGTGTGGTTTCCGTCAGGCGGCGGCGCACGTAGCCGTCAACCTGGCCAATCATGTCGTCCATATGCGGATCTTCGAAGAAATGGGCCGCACCTTCGATTTCCGAATGGGTGATGGTGATACCCTTTTGTTCGTGCAACTTCTCGACCAGCAGGCGCGTATCGTTTGGCGGCGCCACCCGATCTGCGGTGCCGTTGATGATCAGGCCACTGCTGGGGCAGGGGGCGAGGAAGGTAAAGTCGTACATGTTGGCGGGCGGAGCGACCGAGATGAAGCCGGTAATCTCGGGCCGGCGCATCAGAAGCTGCATGCCGATCCAGGCCCCGAAGCTGAACCCGGCGACCCAGCAATGCTTGGAGTTCTGGTTCATCGACTGGAGGTAGTCGAGTGCGCTTGCCGCGTCTGACAACTCTCCGATGCCCTGATCGTATTCGCCCTGACTGCGCCCGACACCGCGGAAGTTAAACCGCAGGACCGTGAAGCCCATGTTGTGGAACGCATAGTGCAGGTTATAGACGACGCGATTGTTCATCGTGCCACCGAACTGCGGGTGCGGGTGCAGGATGATCGCGATCGGCGCATCCTTGGCCTTTTGCGGGTGGTAGCGCCCTTCCAGGCGACCTTCGGGGCCGGGAAAAATGACCTCGGGCATATGTGACTTCCTTACGATGTATCCGGCGACCGTATGGTTGACGGAAATTGTCGGATACTTTAGAACCGTTCTAATCTGACCCGTCCGATAGCTGGGGGAACGGGCGTTTCAAGTGACCTAAGCGGCGCGCCATTGCGCGTCAACCGCAAGCGGGGCGTTGATCGGGCGATGTTGCCATGAAACTAAGCACCAAGGGGCGATATGCGATGGTCGCGTTGGCCGATCTGGCGACGGCGGGCAAGCTGGTGTCTTTGACAGAATTGTCCAGGCGCCAGGATATCTCGTTGCCGTATCTGGAACAGCTGTTCGTCAAGCTGCGCCGGGCCGGGCTGGTGGATTCGGTGCGCGGGCCGGGCGGCGGGTATAGGCTGGCGAAGTCCCCGGATGCCATTCGGGTGGTCGACGTCCTTGCCGCCGTGGATGAGACTGTCAGCGCCATGCATACCGGGGCGGGGGCGTCGGGTGCTTTGTCGGGGACCAAGGCGCAATCGCTGACCAACCGCCTGTGGGAGGGGTTGAGCGCGCATGTCTATGTGTTCCTGCACCAGACCCGGTTATCGGACGTGATCGAGAATGAGCTGTCGCCCTGTCCGGCAGTGTCCACCCTGTTTGAAGTGGTGGACGAGGGATGATCGGGTTTGTGAAAGTGCCGCGCCTGCGGCGCGATTTCTTTTCAAAAGAGCGGCGCTGCGCGCCGAATGCCTCCGGCGGGGATATTTTAGGGTCAATGATGATGCCAGGGCTGCGTCATGGTTGAGCGGGTGTATCTTGACTGGAACGCCACCGCGCCGCTGCGCGCTGAGGCGAAGGCGGCGATGGTTGCGGCGATGGATGTCGTTGGCAACCCGTCGTCGGTGCATGGCGAGGGGCGCGCTGCGAAAGCCGTGGTCGAAAAGGCGCGCGCGCAGGTGGCGGCGGCGGTGGGTTGCGATGTGTCCGAGGTGGTCTTTACCTCGGGCGCGACCGAGGCGGCAGCGATTTTGGAAGGCTTGCCAGCGGGTCACGCGGTGTTTGTTCAGGATACCGGGCATGAGTGTCTGTGGGCGCATGCGGATTTTGATGGCGCGGCGGATCAGGGCCATGTGCTGGCGATGGGGCTGGCGAACGGTGAGACGGGCGTGGTGACGCAGCCCCCGGCCCGGGTAGACGGGCGATTTGCGTTTGGGGACCGATTTGCCGATTGGCTGGTGCAGGACATCACGCAAGCCGTGGGCCGAGTGCCATTTGCGTTTAACTGGTCCGAGGCGGATTTCGCGATCCTGTCGGCCCATAAACTCGGCGGGCCGAAAGGTGTTGGGGCGCTGATTGCGGGGTCGGGTAAGGAATTTGACCCGCTGCTGCGCGGTGGCGGGCAGGAGCTTGGGCGACGCTCGGGCACCGAAAATATCGTCGGGATCGCCGGGTTCGGCGCGGCGGCAGAGGCTGCGGTGGCCGAATTGGCCGATGGGACCTGGGAAAAAGTGGCTGAACGTCGCGATTTTCTGGAAAGCGCATTGGCGGCTGGATCAAAACAGACTATTTTTGTCGGGAATGAGTCGGAGCGCCTTCCCAACACCAGCTGTTTTGCAACGCCGGGCTGGAAGGGCGAAACGCAGGTGATGCAGATGGATCTGGCCGGGTTCGCGATCAGCGCCGGGTCGGCCTGTTCCAGCGGCAAGGTCAGGGCCAGCCGGGTGCTGGGCGCGATGGGTTTGGACGACGCGCTGGCCAGTTGCGCGGTGCGGGTGTCGATGGGGGCCACCACGACGGATGAGGATATTGAGCGGTTCGCCGATGCCTGGCTGGCCGCACATGAACGGATGCGGGCGCGGGCCGCCTGAAAGGAATGAAATGACGGTTTTGGATAGTGACGTACGTGAAGGTGTGGACCGCGAAACGGTTGAGGCGGTGCAATCGCTGTCGGGCAAGTACAAGCATGGCTGGGAAACCGAGATTGAGATGGAGTATGCGCCAAAGGGCGTGAACCCTGATATCGTGCGGCTGATCTCGTCCAAGAACGAAGAGCCTGAATGGATGACCGAATGGCGTTTGGGTGCGTTCGAGCGTTGGGAAAAGATGGACGAGCCTGAATGGGCGATGGTCCATTATCCGGCGATTGATTACCAGGATCAGTATTACTACGCCAAACCGAAAAGCATGGACGTGAAGCCGAAGTCGCTGGACGAGGTTGATCCCAAGCTGCTGGAAACATACGCGAAACTTGGTATTCCGCTGAAAGAGCAGATGATCCTTGCCGGGGTCGAAGGGGCCGAGGATGCGCCTGCCGAGGGGCGCAAGGTTGCCGTGGATGCGGTGTTTGATTCCGTGTCTGTGGGCACCACCTTTCAGGCAGAGTTGAAGAAGGCCGGCGTGATATTTTGCTCGATTTCTGAGGCGATCCGGGAGCATCCGGAGCTGATTAAAAAATATCTCGGCTCGGTCGTGCCGGTGACGGACAATTACTTCGCGACGCTGAATTCGGCGGTGTTTTCCGATGGCTCGTTTGTCTATGTGCCGCCGGGGGTGCGTTGCCCGATGGAACTCAGCACCTATTTCCGGATCAATGCGGAGAATACCGGGCAGTTTGAACGCACGCTGATCATTGCCGATAAAGGCAGCTATGTCAGCTATTTGGAGGGCTGCACCGCACCGCAGCGCGACACCACGCAGTTGCACGCCGCTGTGGTGGAGCTGGTGGCGTTGGAAGATGCCGAGATCAAGTATTCGACCGTCCAGAACTGGTTCCCGGGCGATGAAAACGGTGTTGGCGGGATTTTCAACTTTGTCACCAAGCGGGCGGATTGCCGGGGCGACCGCTCGAAGGTGATGTGGACGCAGGTGGAAACCGGCTCGGCGGTGACGTGGAAATACCCGTCCTGCATCTTGCGGGGCAATGACAGCCAGGGCGAATTCTATTCCATCGCCATCACCAATAACTACCAGCAGGCCGACACCGGCACCAAGATGGTGCATCTGGGCAGAGGTACGAAATCCCGCATTGTGTCCAAGGGGATATCGGCGGGCAAGGCGCAGAATACCTATCGCGGGCTGGTCAGCATGCACCCCAAAGCCAAGGACAGCAGGAATTATACGCAATGTGACAGCCTGCTGATCGGCGGCGACTGCGGTGCGCATACGGTGCCATATATCGAAGTGAAGAATAACTCCTCACGGGTCGAGCATGAGGCGACGACCAGTAAGGTTGACGAGGATCAGCTGTTCTATTGCCGTCAGCGCGGCATGGACGAAGAGGAGGCCGTGGCCCTGGTCGTGAACGGGTTCTGTAAGGAGGTTCTGCAAGCGCTGCCGATGGAATTTGCCATGGAAGCGCAGCAGCTTGTGGCAATCTCGCTTGAAGGATCGGTTGGCTGAGGATGGTTTCGGCTTTGCGATTAACGACATGTGACCGCGGTTGTTTAACCGCAATTCGTCACAATTTTGGCGTGTATGCGTCTTATGCCCGTCCAAAATGGTTACCAAATAGTTGCCAGTCGACGGGCAATAGGCAGAAAGATGCATTCGACCGATCAGCACCAGCGGGACGCCTTCCAGGATCGTATCGCGCGGATTTCGCAGCAGCGCGGAACCCCGGAGCGGACCGAAATCAAGCAGAACTATGCGGCCAACATGGCCTATCCGCTGAGTTTCATTGGTGCCGCCGCCATCGGGGCGCTTTCAGTGCTTCTGGCGCGCTATCTGCGGTTTCACATGGGCGCGGGCGGTATCGGCGGCGAGGGGGCGGAATCGTTGTTGATCATGGATGTTGTCATGGCCTCGGCGGCGGGATTGTTCCTGAAAATGATCTTTCGCATTCAGGCGCAGCATTACAAAACGGCGCAAACGGTCGGTGTATTGGCCATGGTTGCGCTGATGCACAACGCGGTTCATTTCGCACCGGGCGTGTTCAGCAAGGTGTATTCGGACGATTGGGTAGAAGAAGTTCTGATCGTCACGGACCCGAAGACGGCGATATTCGCGGGCTTTTCGGTCCCGCTCAGTCAGGATGGCGGGCAGGGCGGCGGTTCCGGCGCGGGGCGTTCGGGCGACGGGTTGCGCAAGGTCGTGATGCAGAACGGCGGCTAACGCCCGGGCTTTCCGACGTTTTTTCTACAATTCGGCGCGGTTATTTTCGCCCGGTCGGGCTGCCGGTTGAAGATAAGGTCCAAAGATGGCCTTAGCCCCGATTGTTTCCCATTTGCAGCCCAATTCCTGCCGCAGTCGAAAGCTAGTTTCCCTTAAGGAAGCAGCTAAGGACCACGGATATGGCAGGCATTGCGCGTTCGCATACGAGTTATCGCAAAAAACTTTTGCGCAACCAATCGGCACCCAAAGAGATTTTCGGGGCGATGCCGGAGAAGCGCGGTGGAGCGCAGTTGCGCCGGGGCGCGAAAGAACGCGCCGAGTTGCTGTGGATGCTCAAGGAAGTCGCGCTCAGCCCGATTGCATTCGTCCTTGGGTTCGCCGGATTGCTGGCGGGTCGCGTCATCGGATTCAAGCTGCTGGCGGCAGGGGGGATGTACCCATTGTCGCCAGGGACGCAGAAATGGCTGCCCCTGATCGAGGTTGTCCTGGGCGTTGCCCTGGCGATGGGCATCGCCCTGCTGATCGGTATGAACAAGGGCATTCGCCGCATCGCGCTGATCGGGGGGCTGGCGGCCGCGTTCTGGTTCGAACCCGCCTATATCGGCAAGATTCAGGCCGAATACGAAGGTCATTACCCCTACCAGACGCTGCGGGCGCAGATACTGGGCGGCTAAATGCACGGATCTGCGCGGGCCTGTCCGGCCTCTGGACGGCTGATCTCCGGTGCGCCGGAGGGGCAGCCGCCCCGCTTCCTGCGTCACAAGGTGCTGGCGATGATCAAAGCAAACAAAGCACACGATCAGGTGTTTCACGAGCGCCTTTCGCGTATTCACAGCGGGGCGCCGAAAACCGTCACCCGGCCTCCGGCCGGTGCAGACGATGCGCCGCAACCGCAAGAATCGTGGGTGCGCGCCGTTCTGGTGGATCTTTTGGTCTCTCCGGTTGGGCTGGCTGCCGGGATCGGCGCAATTCTGGGCGCGCGCATTGCGGCAATGAAGCTGTTTGCGCCCGATGGTTATTACCCGTTGGTTTTGGACCCGCCGGTCGTCTTCATGGGCATCGAACTGGCACTGGCCCTAATCCTGATGATCGTGCTGATGCTGGTGCTGGATCTGAACCGCGGATTGCGCAGATCAATCGTGTTCATCGGCTTCCTGGGCGCGATTCTGGCCGAAGAGGCGCTGCTGGATATCGCCCCGGACGCCCTGCGCGACAACTATCCGGCAGACATGATCCGCGACGCGATCATCGAAAGCTAAGCGACACGAGCCTCCAAGACGCTGGGTGCTGTGGTGCGGCCTTCCGGGTTGGGATGCGCCATGTTTGACCTCAAAGAAGCAATGGCGCTGGCCGCTGACCAAGGTCGCCTTGCATCCGAGGCGATGCGAATCTCATCCTTCGCGTATCAGAACCAGCGTGTTGCCTTTGCGGTGAATTCGCTGCGCGATGTCATTCAGCGCACTCATTTTTCGGGCCAGTTTTATGAGCCGGAAGAGCTGGAGATTCTGAGGCGGAATTTTCAACCCGGCCAGGTTTTCTGTGACGTGGGATCCAATGTCGGCAATCACACGGTCTATGCGGTGAAGATCATGGGCGCTTCGCGGGCCCATGTTTTTAAGCCCAATCCGGTTGCCTGCGAAGTTCTGCTTGCGAACCTGTTTCTGAACGGCCTGGAGGATCGGGTTGATTTTTCCTGCCTGGGCTATGCGGTCGGTGCGGCGCGCAGCGACGGAAATTCGATGGCGTTCATTGAGAAAAACATCGGCGGCGGGCGGGTCGAAAGTGGCGGCGGCGACCTGTCGGTTCGCACCGGTGACGACATGCTGGGCGGACGGCCCATCGACCTGATGAAGATTGATGTTGAGGGGATGGAGATTGACGTTCTGAAGGGGTTTGCCCAGACAGTCGCAACGCATCGCCCATCGATATTTGTTGAGGTCGACAACACGAACCGTGCGGAATTTGATACCTGGGTCGCCGAAAATACCTATGTCGTCACCGAACGTTTCAAGAGGTATCGTTCGAATGAGAACTTCATGATCGTTCCGCATGAAAGAACCACACCAGCGCTGGGCCATGCGACGCTGGCCAGCGTATGCCCGCCCGAAGTTGCGAAAAAATTCGCCACCGCCCGGGCGCAGCGCAAAAAGCCGAAACCCGTAACAGACTGAGATAGATCGCCACGATGGTGGTAGAATGACAACGACATATTTTCCGGAGCACTGAATGCTGAACATAACAAACCTCCACGTCGGCCTTGAAGAGGAAGACAAAGCCATCCTGAAAGGTGTCGACCTGAGTGTCGGTGCCGGGGAAGTGCATGCGATCATGGGGCCGAACGGGTCCGGGAAGTCGACGCTGTCCTATGTTCTGGCAGGGCGCAACGGGTACGAGGTAACGGATGGATCCGCGACGCTGGAAGGTTGTGACCTGCTTGAAATGGAGCCTGAGGAACGCGCCGCCGCCGGTCTGTTTCTGGCGTTCCAATACCCGATCGAAATTCCCGGTGTGGGCAACATGACCTTCCTGCGCACTGCGGTGAATGCGCAGCGCAAAGCGCGTGGCGAGGATGAGATGAGCGCGGCAGATTTCCTCAAAGCGATCAGCGACAAGGCCAAGACGCTGAAGATCGACCCGGACATGCTGAAGCGCCCGGTGAATGTCGGGTTCTCGGGTGGTGAAAAAAAGCGTAATGAAATCCTGCAGATGGCGATGCTTGAACCGCGCATGTGTGTGCTGGACGAGACGGATTCGGGCCTGGATGTTGACGCGATGAAGCTGGTCAGTGAGGGCGTGAATGCACTGCGCGATGCGGGGCGGTCATTCCTTGTGATCACACATTATCAGCGGCTTCTGGATCACATCAAACCGGACGTTGTTCACATAATGGCCGATGGGCGGATTGTGAAAACCGGCGGGCCGGATCTGGCGCTGGAGGTCGAAAACAACGGCTATGCCGACATCCTGGCTGAGGTGGCCTGATGGGCGCTGCTGAGCAAAGAACGGGCGCGGCCATCACGCCCGCCGACGGGCCCGCATGGGCGCAGTCGGCGCGTGACGATGCGGCGGCGCGGCTGGCAGCGACAGGTTTGCCGGGGCGGCGGGACGAGTATTGGAAATACACCGACCCGGCCAGCCTGACGGTGCCCAATGCGCCATCTGCGGCCCTGTTCAAAACCGATGAATCGCCGTTCTTCGACGGCATCGATAGGCTGCGGATCGTCTTTGTCGATGGTGTTTTTGATGCCGCCGCCAGCGATGACCTGACGCTGGAAGGGGTCGAGGTTGAACGCCTGGCCCAGGCAAATGCAGACATCCATTGGGCCAAAGGCATCTTCGGCGTGTTAGAGGCGAGCGGTCAGGTTCCGGTCGCGCGACCGCTGGCGGCCCTGAACACTGCCACTGCGGCAGATGGTGTGCTGATCCGGGTGACGAAGACGCCGAAGCGCCCGATTTCGCTGATATACCGCCACGCGGATGAGCGTTCGGATGCGGTACTGCACCATGTGGTTCGCGTCGAAAGCGGCGCCTCGCTGACTTTGCTGGAAAACGGCCCGGCGGCGGCGCGGTTCAACAAGGTCATGGAAATCGACGTGGCCGACGGGGCGGAATTCCACCATGTTCGCGCGCAGGGGCGCGACCATGAACGGCGCGCGGCGACGCATATGTTCGCGCGACTTGGCGGCGCATCCGTCTTCAAATCCTTTACGCTGACAATGAACGGTGTGCTGACCCGCAACGAGGTTGTGATTGAACTGACAGGCGACGACTCGGTGGCCCATGTAGCGGGCGCGGCGGTTGGGGACGGTGATTTTCACCACGACGACACCGTGTTCATCACCCATGACGCGCTGCGCTGTGAAAGCCGCCAGGTGTTCAAGAAGGTGCTGAGGAACGGCGCGACGGGGGTGTTTCAGGGCAAGATCCTTGTGAAAAAGGACGCGCAGAAGACAGATGGGTTCCAGCTGTCTCAGGCGTTGTTGCTGGACGACGACGCGCAATTCCTCGCCAAGCCCGAGCTGGAGATTTACGCCGACGATGTGCTGTGCAGCCACGGGTCGACCACCGGTGCGATTGATGAAGAGGCGCTGTTTTACCTGCGCTCGCGCGGTGTGCCGACGGTCGAGGCGCAGGATCTGCTGGTGCTGGCGTTTCTGGCCGAAGCGATTGACGAGGTTGATGCTGAAGACATCGCAGATGAGCTTATCACCCGCCTGACCGGCTGGCTGGAACGGCGGCGTTGAGGCGATGAGCATCGTCGCCGACATAACCCGCAGCTATGCGCAGCCCCGCGCAGTGATCCACGCCCGATTGACCGAGGGGCAGCGCGAGGATCGCGCGCTGATGCTGCTGATGCTGGGCTGCGGGCTTGTGTTCGTCGCGCAGTGGCCGGTTCTGGCGCGCGCGGCTGCATTGGACGAGGCTGTTCCGCTGGAAGCACGCCTTGGCGGGGCGCTGATGGCCTGGGGCGTGATCATGCCGCTGGCATGCTATGGAATTGCCGCCGTCAGCCATCTGATCGCGCGCAGCCTGGGCGGGCAGGGCGGGTATTACGGCGCGCGGCTGGCGCTGTTCTGGGCGCTTGTGGCGTCGGCCCCGGCGTGGTTGCTGAACGGGTTGGTTGCCGGGTTAATCGGCCCCGGAGCAGCCTTGAACATCGTTGGCTTCCTCGCCTTCGCGGCGTTCCTTTGGATCTGGCTGTCAGGCCTGGCCGAGGCGGAATGGCCGCGCCGGGTGGCAGCGCCATGAAGTTCGATCTGCCCACATTGCTTGGAATGGCGGCGCAAACCCTGCGCACCCCGCGCGAGTCCGCAGAAACGCTGTTGGCGATGGGCATTCCGCGCGCCGCCCTCGCGCCTGCACTGGCATTGGTGATCGTTCTGACGATCATCTTTGGTCACGTGAACGAATTTCTGGTTCCCACATCATCGGACGTCGAATTGCTGTTCGACCCGATGACACTTGGGCTTCTTCAGTTCGCCTCGCTGATGATCACGGCGATTGCAGTGTTCTGGATCGGGCGCGCCTTTGGTGGCACCGGGCGATTTGATGAGGCGCTGCTGCTGCTGATCTGGCTTCAGTATATTCTGCTGTGTCTGCAGGTGGTTCAGACGGTATTGCTTGTGATCTCGACCGCGATGGCCAGTCTGGTGGCGGTGGTCAGCGTGGTGCTGTTCCTGTTTCTGCTGACGCATTTCGTGGCTGCGCTGCATGGCTTCCGCTCGCTCGGCAAAGTGTTCCTGATGATCGTCGTGTCGGCGATCGGGCTGGCATTCGGCTTTTCGATTCTGCTGGCGATAATCGGCTTCAATATCGTGGACATGACCTGATGTATGACGTTGACGTGGTGCGCCGCGATTTCCCGATCCTGTCGCGGAAGGTGAATAACCGCCCGCTGGTGTACCTGGACAACGGGGCCTCGGCGCAGAAACCGCAAGTGGTGATTGACGCGGTGACGCGGGCCTATTCGGAAGAATACTCCAACGTTCACCGGGGTTTGCACACGCTATCGAACATCGCGACCGAGAATTATGAAGCCGTGCGTGGCAAAATCGCCGCGTTCCTTGGGACCACCGAAAACCAGATCGTGATGAACACCGGCACGACCGAGGGGATCAACACGGTCGCCTATGGCTGGGCGATGCCGCGGCTGGAGGCCGGCGACGAGATTGTGTTGTCCGTCATGGAGCATCACGCCAATATTGTCCCCTGGCATTTCCTACGTGAACGCCAGGGCGTGGTGCTGAAATGGGTCGAGACCGCCGCTGACGGGTCGCTTGATCCGCAGGCGGTGATTGACGCGATCGGGCCGAAAACCAGACTGGTCGCGGTGACGCATCTGTCCAACGTTTTGGGCACCGTGGTGGACGTGAAAGCGATCACAGCGGCGGCGCATGACCTGGGCGTTCCGGTGCTGGTTGATGGATCGCAGGCAGCGGTGCATATGCCCGTGGATGTGTCGGACATCGGCTGCGATTTCTACGCGATCACCGGACACAAACTCTATGGTCCGTCCGGGTCCGGCGCGATCTTCATCCGGTCCGAGCGGATGGCCGAAATGCGCCCCTTCATGGGCGGAGGGGACATGATCCGCGAGGTGCACCGCTATACCGTGACATGGAATGATCCGCCGATGAAGTTTGAGGCTGGAACCCCCGGTATCGTCCAGCAGTTCGGGCTGGGCGCGGCACTGGATTACATGACCGCGCTGGGGATGGAGAATGTCGCCGCGCATGAGGCCGCATTGCGCACCTATGCCAACGACCGACTGCATGGCCTCAACTGGTTGAACGTGCAGGGCAACGCGCCGGGCAAAGCGGCGATCTTCAGCTTCACGCTGGACGGCGCGGCGCATGCGCATGACATTTCGACGATCCTGGACAAGCGCGGCGTCGCAGTGCGGGCCGGGCACCATTGCGCGCAACCGCTGATGCAGCATCTGGGGGTGACTGCAACGGCGCGGGCGTCCTTTGGGCTGTACAACACCAAAGCCGAGGTGGACGTGCTGATCGACGCGTTGGAATTATGTCACGAGTTGCTGGCATAATCCGCGACTGATGAACGTCGGTATTGATTTGCAGGTGTGATGTCTGGACAGATCAATTCCGCACAGGGGAGGTCGTAGAATGAAGAAAGCCGATTCAAAGCCGCTTATCGTTCAGACGGGCAATCTGTCTGCTGTTTCGGCGTGCAAAAGCTCTAAATGCGATCCGCCTTGATCGACTGAACCTAGGCGCCATGTCGATGACACTGATCAGGCGTGCGCCAGTTCTGTCGTTCTTGGGTGTGGGGCATGATTTGGGCGCATGACTGCCGCGCTGTGCCTTTAGCGTTGCGGTGTCTGGTTGGCAAATATATAGACCACCAAGTGGACCGTTAGCTCAGCTGGATAGAGCGCTGCCCTCCGAAGGCAGAGGCCAGAGGTTCGAATCCTCTACGGTCCGCCAATCAGATATTTCAGCACTGTTTTCATTCATCTTTTGCGTCCGTGTTTCTAGAATTCCCGGCTCGTTTTCTGTTTCTTTTCGCGAAAGTGTCACGGGCTGTTCGCCATGGCATGGGCGCGATCATCTTCCAACAAGGCATTCACGGGCACATTGACCGGCACGCGCGGATAACCCGACGCACTCACCAGGTGATTTCTACGGCCAGGCCGCCCTTGTCCCTGTTGCGCAGGTTCAGGACCGCGCCCCGCTGGTTGGCCATATCCTCGACAATGGCCAGTCCAAGGCCGTGACCGTCGGCCTGTTCGCTTAGCCGCACGCCACGTTGTCGGGCGGCAGACAGGTTTGTGTCATGAATGCCCGGCCCATTGTCCAGAACGCGGATGAAACCCGCGGCGCGCGACCCGTCAATTTCAATAATGATCTGATCTTTCGACCACTTGATCGCATTGTCGATCAGATTGCCAAGGACTTCGACAAGGGCGTATTCGTCGAACGGGCACAGCGCGGACTGGCCGATATCGACCTGCCAGGAAATCGCCTCGGCGTTGATGCGGTGCTTTAGGGAGTTGACCAGCCTGTCGACAACCGGCGCGGGATCGCACCATGTCGCGCCCGAGGTTTCGTCGCGGGCCTTTGCAAGCTCACGCTCGACAAAATGGCGCATTGTGTCGATCTGTGTGTCGACCTCGGCCGCGATGTCGTCGCGCTGCATCTTGCCAAGTTCATGCGAAACGCCCTGCAGGATGGTCAGCGGAGTCTTCAGCCCATGCGCTAGATCACCGGCACGCGCACGGGCGCGTTCGAGGTTCTGTTCCTGTGACTCAAGCATATCGTTCATGCCCCCGACAAGCGGCAGCAGTTCCTGCGGGTGGTCGCTTGAAATCCGCTCGCGACGGGAATCGGCGACGGCTGCAACCTCGCGGCGGACCTGTTCCAGGGGGCGTAGGCCCAGCTGGATCTGCGCCCAGTTGGCGATCAGAAGCAGGCCGCCCAGGATGGCCATTGCGGCGATCAGGCCCGAGGTGAAACCAGAAACTGAGGCGTCGATCTGCGACTGGTCAATCGCGACCAAAGCGTTGACGGCGCGGTCTTGCCCTGCGTCATCAAAGGTGACGATCCAACTGGCGGCCAGAACGCGATCACCTTGCGTGGTGTCTCCGGTCTGGAATTCGATGATCCCGGGCGTCGTTGGCTGGTCGATCCGGATCGGTCCCGACCAGGAGGATGGCGACAGCACGGTCGGTTGCCCTTGGGTGTTCAATTGCCAGTAGTACCCGCTGAGCGGTTCTTCAAAGCGCGGATCAGACAGGGGCGCGACAAGGATCTCCCCGGTTGAGCTTAACGAGGTATGGTCGGTCAACTGGGCCAGAAAGACCTCAAGCTCGGCTTCGATCCGGGCCTGAAAATAGCCCTGAAACAGCAGTTTCAGGATAACCGCCGTCGCCACCAGCGCCAATGCCGTGGACAGCGCCGAAAAGAACAGCAGCCGCGCGTTCAGAGATCGGAACAACTGAGGTCCTCGGGTATGGAATAGCCAAAGCCGCGCTTCGTCTCGATCAGGTCGATGCCCAGTTTGCGCCGCAAGCGGCCCACCAGCACCTCGACTGCGTTGCTGTCGGGTTCCTGATCGCGAAAATAGATCACCTCGGCCAGTTTCTCGCGCGAGAGGGTGAGGCCGCGATTATGCATCAGGTAGTTCAGCAACCGGTATTCCAGCGGGGTCAGTTTCACCGGGCGGTCCGAGATCGTGGCGCGCATCTGTCGCAGGTCCAGCTTGAACTCACCGGCAACCAGAACGGTTGATTTCTGGGCCGAGTTGCGCCGCAGCAGGGCGCGCAGGCGCGCCAGCAATTCCTCCATATAAAAGGGTTTGGTCAGATAATCGTCGGCGCCCGCGTCGATCCCATCAACACGTTCATTCCAGCAGCTTTTCGCGCTGAGCAGCAGGACCGGCATGTTCACATTCTCTTCGCGCCATTTGCGCAGAACGCTGATCCCGTCGAGCCTGGGCAGGCTGATGTCCAGTATGGCGGCCGAATAGAACTCGGTCCCGCCCATGACCCAGCCTTCGTGGCCGTCGTGCGCAACTTCGGCAACGAAGCCTTCAGCGACCAGTACATCCGACAGCAGATCGGAGATCTTTTGTTCATCCTCGACGATCAGAATCCGCATCTAGCAACCATTCACGCTGGCGATCCGGCCCGTACCGGCATGTACCGAGATCGTCTGCACCGCACCGCCGGTCGAGACCATTTTCAACCGGTACAGCGGTTTTGCGCCTTTGTCCGGATACTGTTGAAGAAGTCGATGTTTTGGTCGGCGCGTTGTTGAGCGAGAGGCGGCCGCGCGCCGTTTTCTTTCACGTTGGCACTGTTGCTGGCACCAACTTCGCCAGTTTCCGGAGGTTTTGAGCTGTTGCTGCGAGTTGGAACTGTTCGGTTGCGCCTTTGGGTCCTCGAAGCCGCATCATCTGCACGCCGATGTATCGTTTCAGGTGGGCAAAGAGCATTTCAACCTTCCGCCTTTGGATGAACGACGTCATGTAGGCATCTGTTTTTCGGATATCGCGAGCGACGTCTCGGGCGGCTTCGTGAACGGACCGCATAAGGCGTCTGCCGTCGTCCTTCGGACAGCATTGCGACTTCAGAGGGCATGCGTCGCAATCGTGCTTTGAGGCTCGGTATCTGATGAACCCGTCTTTGCTGCCATTGGGCTTTCGCGGTTTTGAGAAGTTCCGCCGATATGTTTGCAAGGCTTTGCCGGTCGGGCAAGTATAGCTGTCGGTCGCCGGGTCGTAGACAAAGTCTTCGCGTGAGAATGTGCCGTCAGTTCGTTTTGACTTATCCCAGACCGGAATGTGGGGTTCGATTTGACGTTCGTCCACAAGCCAGCCCAACATCTCGGCTGATCCGTAACCCGTATCACCCACAAGCTTGTCAGGTTTGATGCCAAACCGCTCATGTACACGATCGATCATCTCCCTTGCTGCCCGCGCCTCTGCAGGCCGGATCGGAGCCGTCGGCTCGACGTCCACGATGACTGCATTATCCAAATCGACCATATAGTTAGTGGAATAGGCAAAGTAGGCGGCTCCCCCGTCAGCCCCAGTCCAACGCGCTGCTGGATCAGCCGGTGAGATGTATTTGGGGACGACCTTGGTCGCAGCACCGAAGGCCACATCATCCAGCGTCTCGAGATATTCGTCGACGGCACGGGACGTCAGATCTGCTGGCAGTCCGTCTTTGCTTTCAACGCCGCGCGTCTGGTTTGCATTCGCGGGGATCAGACTGGCATCAACACCAAAGCTGTGGCCGCCAACCAGCCCCTCATCCATGCAGCGCTGCAAAACGACCTCGAACAAATGTCGGAACAAACCGCTCTCGCGGAAACGGCCATGCCGGTTCTTAGAGAATGTCGAATGGTCGGGCACTGGATCAGCCAAATCAAGCTTACAAAACCAACGATACGCCAGATTGACATGAACCTCTTCGCAAAGCCGTCGCTCGGAACGGATGCCCTGACAATAGCCCAACAACAGCATGCGGATCATCAGTTCAGGATCAATCGAAGGGCGGCCATTGGCACTGTAGTATGAAGCGAGCAAGGGGCGCACACCTGTCAGATCAAGGAAGCGATCAATTCCCCGGACGGGATGATCCTTCGGCACAAAACTCTCGATCGAGAACTCATAGAACAGCGCGCCTTGCGCAACTTGCCTTGGACCCATCATCGCCGAACCCTCCACCCTCAAAACAAGTGAATCAGAGCGTGCGCGGCCAATCAACGGACTTTTTCAACAGTATCTCCGAGAAGCCGACATTGATCAGACGGCCGGGGTGGCGTTTCTTGACCTGGTTGACGACCTCGCGCAGGGGCAAGGCCCTGCCTTGGGAGATTGCGCGCTGGGCATCGCGCATGTCCGACCGGCTGATCGTGGCATGTTCGGGTACGGTGCCAAGCTGGCAGCCATCATCCTCGGCGCCCGAAGGCTGCGAGGGTTGCGAAGTCGTGCTGGCCTGTGACGCTGGCGAAGCCGGTGACGCAGCCGACGACCCGGAGGAACCGGATGAGGCCTGTGCGCGGCTGAGGCCAGTCATGGCCGGGGCGACATATGCGGCCCCTGCCGCCAGTCCCAGGCGCGCCAGCGCCTGACGTCTGGATATGGGTGATGCGGATTTCATCATTGCGCCGCCACATTGGCCAGATCGCAGGCGACGATCAAACGGTTCGCGGCGAAATCGCTGAGCGTGGCGCGGCAGTCCGTCGCGATCTGTTGTTCGGGCACGTCCGGAAACGCCCGGGACAGAAGGGTCGTGACCTCGGCCAGGTCTGTCGGTTCTTCCAGAAGATGCCAGATCGCGCCGGATGTTGGGTTCAGCCGGTGGACGCCCAACCCATCGGCATCGGCCAGATAGGTCGCTTCCCCGACTGTCACGCAGGTCGTTTCGCGGGCCTGCACATAGGGCAGGTGGGCCTGAAATGGGGGGGCGGGCGTGGCCAGGCGTTCCAGATCGGCGTCAGGTGGCGTTGACGCTGCCGCGTCGATGGCAACCGGGGGATCGTGCCTCCAACATGTCAGGCTGCGTTCCAGTAGATCAGCCGCCTGTTCGGCATTTGCATAGCTAAGCTGATACAATTCCGCCGCGTCGGTCACAGCGCTGGCCAGTCTGAGGATCCTTCCGGCGTGGGTGCTGCGGGCAAAGTTCTGGCTGACAACCTCGGTCAATGCGGTGGCTGCGTCGATCGGGTTCAGCGCGGTTGCGTTGTCTGCTTGGCGGTCCAGCAGCACGATCGCGCCGATCGGAAGACGTGTGCTGCGCGGTGCGAGGGGTTCGGTTTCAAGGTATTTGTATTGCGAATTGCTGGGGCCGGGATTCCGCTTCACCCATTGCGTGAATTCTGGCGACATCTCGTCAGGTTGCGGTAGGCGGATGCGGGGTAGAATGCCATTCGCAACACCTTCGATGTGGCCGGAATGCGCGGCATCGACGGGCAGGAAATCGTCGGTGAACACTCTGTGGCCACGATGGGCCAGCACTGCCGCCAACTGACTTTTTCCGGCGCGTCGGCGATTGGGGAAGATCACCAGGCGGCCATGGATTTCGACAGCGGCACAATGGATGCAAAGCCGCACTGGATGGCTTCGGATCTGCTCCCAGCTCAGCTCGGCAATCAGGTCGCAGACGGCGTTAAGCGCATTCCATCGGGTTGGAGTCGGACTGTCGGCGCTTTGGCAGGCATAGGTGCCGGTGCGGTCCCCGGTGATCGTCATGAACGGCGGTTTCGATGCGGCTGGGTCACGGGCGGGTGCATGCGGCCATTGCGCCAGCACCTGCCCGATCAGCGGCAATAGTTCGGACCCACCGTCGAGTTTCAACGGCGCGTTCAATTCCGCAAATTCAAGCAGTTCTGACACTTGGCCAACCCGATCACGATCTTCCGACAGGGATCTGTCGGCATTTCGCGCCACACTATACGTACGACCACCCGCCAGACCAAGGTGTGGCAGGTGGCTGTATCGGTCCCGGTTAATTCTCAGGTCGTGCAGAATCCGGGTGCGTTTGGATCAGTCTCATTAGGGTTGCAATTTTCGGCGCCTGACGGGCCGGATGCAGAACTGGCCCCAGAAGCCGCGCTTGCCGCTGACGCCGCACTTGCCCCCGATGCACCGCTTGCGCCCGAGGCCGCGCTAGCCGCAGAAGCGGGTGAGGCCGCGCTGGCGGGTGACGAGCCGCTGGATGAAGATGCGCCGCTGGATGCGTGTGCGGCACTCAGCTGGGTCAGCGACGGCGCGGCATAGGCGCCCAGCGCCAGCGCGCCGATGGTTCCCAGGGCCTTGCGGCGGTCGAGCTTTTTGTTTGGATTGTCTGTCATATGCTGTCCTCCATTCATGCAGGCGCTGATCAAATTGCACCTGTCGCGCCTTTATCGGACAGTCAGGCAAACAATCCGCTTAACGGCGATGTCAGCTTTTTGTCAGGATCGGATCGGCGGCGCTGAGGCGACCTGTTCGGGCTGATCATGGCGCTTTTTTTGAACCTGCTTTACACGAACACGAAGTCGTCGATTGTCAGCGCGGTGCCGTTGTCCAGTTCGGCGATCCGCTCTGCCGCCCCGGCACCATTGCCGTCCGCGTCAAAGAACAGGTCACCGGTTGCCTGGTCATAGGTGAACCGCGTGTCTGCCGTCGATGCGGCGCTGGCGAATTCGAACAGGGCCGCATCGAAGGCCGGGCCAACGTCAAAGGCTGCCGCGTCCAGCGCGATCTTGTCTACTCCGGCATCGAAATAGCGTATCCGGTCTTCGTTGGCGGCCCCGAATTCGCGGAATACGAAGGTATCGGCGCCCAATCCTGCATATTGCAGATCGTTGCCGATGCCGCCTTCCATCGTATTCGTACCTTCGTTGGCAAAAAGGCGGTCATTGCCCGCGCCTGCGTTCAGGTCATCGTCGCCACTTCCGGCGCGCAGATTGTCATTGCCGTCGCCACCGACGAGTGTGTCGTTTCCGGCATCACCATACATGTTGTCGTCGCCGTCGCCGCCGCTCATCATGTCGTTGCCGTCGCCGCCGTGCATATAGTCTGCGCCGTCGCCACCATCCATTTCGTCGTCGCCGCCGTCGCCATAAAGGCGGTCATCGCCTTCGCCGGCGTCAAGGTCATCGTCACCTTCGCCGCCGCGCAGATCATCGTTGCCGTCGTCACCGATCAGCACATCATTGTCGCCGCCGCCACGCAGGCGGTCATCGCCCAGGCCACCGGTTACAGTGTCTTCTCCGTCGCCGCCGCTGACGTAGTCATTGCCCAATCCGCCGGTCAGATCGTCGCCGCCGTCGCCTGTGATGATGTCGTTGCCTTCGCCACCGCGCAGGATATCGGCCATTGCACCACCGATCAGGGTATCCGCGCCCAGACCGCCGTAGAGGCTGTTCAGGCCCGCGCCGCCGACAAGGCGATCGTTGCCGTCGCCGCCCGACAAGCGGTCATCGCCGTCGCCGCCTTCCATGTCGTCGTCACCGTCCCCGCCATACATCCTGTCGTTTCCGGCCGCGCCTTTCAGCGTATCATCGCCGCCGCCGCCGGACAGACGGTCATCACCGTCACCGCCGTCAAGCTGATCATTGTCGTCGCCACCATAGAGGCTGTCATTGCCAAGGCCGCCTGTCACGACGTCTTCGCCCGCATAGCCGAGCATCCGGTCATCACCTTCGCCGCCGTCCACGGTGTCCGCCCCGGCACCCCCACGGGCATAATCATTGCCCGCGCCGCCGCTGAGCGTGTCATTGTCGTCGCCGCCCTTCATCCAGTCATTGCCAGCGCCGCCTAGGATTGTGTCTTCCCCGGCACCGCCGTAGGCGCTGTCGTCGCCCTCTCCTCCGTTGATGACGTCATTTCCGTTTTCGCCGAACGAACGGTCATTGCCCAGGCCACCGGTGATCTGGTCGTTGCCGTCACCGCCGCGCAAGTGGTCATTGCCCTCGCCGCCGTCCAGGTCGTCGTCGCCGGCGTCGCCATAAAGGCTGTCGTCGCCCGCGGCGCCACGCATGGTGTCATTGCCGTCGCCGCCGAAGGCACGGTCATTTCCGGCACCGCCGTCCATTTCATCGTCGTCACCATAGCCGTAAAGGTGATCGTCGCCGCCATGCCCCAGGATCAGATCGGCATCGTCATAGCCATGCAGGCTGTTGTTGCCCTCATCACCTTCAAGCAGGTTCGGACCAGGATCGCCGGGGTTTTCCACCAACGGCAGATCACCATCATAGAGGGCCGCCAGCGCGTCCAGATCGCCGCCAGCGTCGGACAGGAAGAATGCCTCATATTCGGTCAGGGGGCGGTCCAGCACCGCCAGATTGCCGATAGTTCCGGTGAAGAAATAGCGCAGGTTGTCGTTCGCGCCGACCCGTGTTTCGGTGGAAGCACCCAGAACGATATCTTCCGAGTTGCCAAGCATTCCGGCCGGGAAACCATCCGCATCGGCGACCAGTTCACCGTTTTGATAGAGCTTCAGCACACCGTTTTCGAAGGTGAAGGCGATTTGGGTTTCCACGCCAGCCTCTACCGTCTCACCATAGAGGTATCGCGTCTCGGTCTCGCTCTGGAAACGGACCTTCAGCTGGCCTGCGGGGCTGAGATAGACGGTCAGGTGGCCGCCATCCTTATAGTCGCTGTGATCCTTGGACAGCAGTGCCTGCCAGGTCGCGCCGTTAGGGTCATCGGCTGTGAAGGAAAACGCCCATGTCCCTTCGGCTTGCGCCATCGGGGTGGTATGGTCGATCTTCTTGGTGTCCGCTCCGCTGCCGTCAAATGTGCCGCCAACGTCCGTCATCACGATGGCGGGGGGATCAACCCCTTCGGGAATGGCGGATGCCAATTCCACATCGCCGTTCTGAAACCACGAGTTGGAAGAATAGCTCGCCGGATCCGCGCCGATCGGGTCGCCATCCACATCGCGGCTGTCATAGCCGAACAGCGCCTCTCCGTTAGGGCCGATCGAGGTCTTGGTCTCTCCGGTCGGGGCCAACGCTTCGTTCAAATCGTCGATGGTTTCGACAATGCCGTACATCACTGCGGCATTGGTTTGGACCATGCCTTCTTCCACCAGATCGCCATAGACAACGATATAGCCCAGGCTGTCTTCGTCATGCGCTCCGCCGCCGCCGCCTTGCTGCGAATAGGCGTGGATGATCGACACGATGTCGTCATTCAGACCGTCGCCGTTGGTGTCGATGGCCTTATAGCTAACCTCGATCTGGGTGGTGTGGCCAATGACCGAGATCGAATCTTCGGACGCATCGAAATCTGCAATGATATCAATGCCTAATGTATCGACCCAGTGATCGTGGATGCGATTATTCTCGCCCGCGACACCGGCCCAGTTGATGGTGCGGCCGTCATCCTGGATATGCTCCATGATGATGTCCATTTTGGCGTTGATGACGGTTTCAAAGTAGAAGTGGTCGGCGCCTTCGCCGCCGATCATCAGGTCATCGCCGACAATCGGCTGATCCACCCAGTCAATCAGCTTGAGGTATTCGTTGCTGATCGAGGGATCAGGGAACGGGCGCGAGGGTTCGCCAAGCACTAGCTGTCCGGCGCGCTGTTCGCCCGAATCCGCGCGGCTGATCAGCAGGTCGTCGCCCGCGCCACCCTCCAACTTGTCCGAGCCGCGCCCGCCATCCAGCGTGTCGTTGCCCGCGCCGCCTGCGAAGACATCGTCACCCGCCAGCATCGGGGCGGGACCGGACAGGTTGGTCAGCGCCGCGCCCGGGCCGTTGGCCATCAGCTCGGCGATTTCGGCGGCGTTCAGCGCGTCTTCGGCGTTCATACCGCCCCAGATCCCAACATCCTGGATCGCGCCTTCGAAGGCGCTGGCCAGGTCTTCGTGGTCGATGCCGAATTCCTGCGCCGTGTCGTTCCGTTCTGTCCGATGCGTATCCGCCCCCAGAACCCAGGGTTCTTCGTTGTTCAGCATGAAATAGCCGGTGAATTCATTGGGCGAGGGAACATCGCCTTCAACCGCCGTCCAGCCATCCGCGCCGATTGCCACGCCGTTCACATAGACTGTGACGCCTTCGGCGGTATAGGACACTGCGACTTGCGCCCATTCACCTTCGGTGAAGACCACATCGTTGCTGATCCACGCCTTGTTGGAATCGCCGTCGCCGGGTGCTGTCCGCAGATACAGGCGCCCGTCTTCGGCGTGGCCCAGCCGGAAGTGGCCCCCGTCAACGGTTCCGCTGTTATCCTTTGAAAGGAAGATGTCTTTGCCGCCCACCAGATTATCGGGGCGCACCCACAGGGCGATGGTGCCCTGGCTAACCTCGAACGTCTGATCGTGATTGATGAAGGCAAAGTCATCTTCGCCATCGAAATATAGCGCGGTGCCTTCGGTGCCGTCGCGCCCGGCGGTTGCGCCATCAGTGCGCAGCAGAGCCTGGTTTTCGTAAAGCGTATACGCGCGCAGTTCCTGGCCGCCGCGGGCATCATCAAAAACGCCGTCCGCGCCGCCTGCCAGCGTCCAATAGGCCAGTGCGCCTTGCAAACCTTCAGGCGCGGGGGCGGCATCCGGGGCAATCATATCATCGTTGGCGGTGGCCGCCTTGGCCGCGCCGGGGGCGGTGTTGTCTTCGCCCGCCACGGCAATAGTGCCAAGCTGATCGAAGGGTCCGCGCGTCAGCTCTGCCTCGTCGCCATGAACCGGGGTGACCAGCATGTCTTCGGTGAAAAACGGATTGTCGAAATACGCAGCCGGGTTTGCGGTGACCGGGCCGAGGTTGCCCTGATCGTCGCGGGTGTCATAGCCATAGACGGTCTGGCCCTCGATCTCGGTCATCTTCAGTTCGCCCTTGGGGAACAGCGCCTCGGGCAGGCCGGTGATGTCGTCTACAATGCCATAGGTGACACCAGCGTCGGTCTGAACGTCGCCAAGTTCGACTCGGTCGCCGTGCACGATCAACTGGCCGATCAGATCCTGGGTGTGCGCGCCACCGCCGCCGCCCTGATTGGAAATGACGGTGATGATGCTTTCTTCCGCCTCATCGCCCCAGACATCGGCATAGGTGATATGAATCGTTGCCGTGTGGCCGATAATGGCAATTGTATCCTCTTCGGCGTTATAGTCGGCGACCACGTCGATCCCGAAACTGTCGACCCAGTGGTCGTGAACCTCGTCGTTCTCTCCGGCAATGCCGCCACCCGACCAGTCGATGGACCCGTCATCCTTGATATGTTGCGCGATAATGTCGGCCTTGGCGTTGATCTGTGGTGCGATCAGGAAGGTGTCGCGCCCTTCGCCACCGATCAACAGGTCGTCGCCGATCAGCGGCTGACCCAGATAGGCGGTCAGCTTCTGGCGGTCTGGATCAACCTCTCCGTCCGGGTCGGGGCGCGTCGGGGCGCCAATCGCCAGTTGTCCGATGCGCTGTTCGCCCGCGTCCGAGCGCGAGATCAGCAGGTCATCGCCCGCACCGCCGTCCAATAGGTCCGATCCGCGTCCACCTTCCAGAACATCGTTGCCGTCGCCGCCCAGCAACTGATCGTTGTCATAGCCGCCGCGCAATTCGTCATCACCTCCGCCACCGATAAGCGTATCATCAGCCCCCTTGCCATCAATGACGTCGCGCCCTTCGGTGCCATTGCCGTCGACCGGGGTTTCCAGCGTCTCTTCGCCCAGGAAATAGGACGGGTGGTATTCGGCGACCGGGACCAGGGGGACATCCGCAGGCGGATCGGTGAAATCCTCAACCGATTGATAAAACGCGCTTTGATCCACCGGCAGACCGTCAATCGCCAGGCCAAGCGCCATCGCGCTGTAGGCGTCATAATAGGCCAGCTCAACAGCGTAGAGGCCACCATCGAATTCGGCGACGCGGGTGACGGATTCGCCGTGGGTGACACCATCTGCCGCGGCAAATTCGACCCCGCCCAGCGACAGGGCGAACCCATCGTCGGCATAGACGGTGATCGCGTGGGTGCCGGGCGGAATATAGATGAACCCGCTGAGTGTGATGCCCGCGGGGCCCATTTCAATCCCCGTGCCGTCGCCCGACAGGCTGTTTGCATCGTCGCGCAGAAATTCGGCCACGCTGGTTTCCGAGTGGCGCGCCATGTAGAATACTTCGGTCGAGGTGAAGGTCAGATCGGGATCCTGTGCGCCGATGATTGCGGCCAGATCAGCCAGTGACCGAATGGGGTCGCCCGGCGCATAGACCGCCCCGGCAAGTCCTGTGCCGGAACCCGGTATGCCACTGAACCCACCCAACGCGACGGCGGTGGTCATTCCGGCGGGCGTATCAACGACGCCAGGCTCGAAGGTTGGGATATAGGTGGTCATGGCATGTCCCTTTCGTGCGCACGCCGGTTCATCGGCGCACGTTCTGCGTGTGTGTCGCGCATGTTCGTAAAATCCTGACCGGCCCGCGCAATTCTCCCACCGGATCAGATTGCCTTACGTTAAGGCTGTTTCCCGCCCTCAGGGTATGGTCGTTTGTGTCAAAATAAAGACCATTTTGACGGAGTGTTCGCTATTTCGCCCATGGAATATCGGGTCAGGCAAATACTTGCTTGGTGGATTCGTAACTGACAGAAAATCAACAAGAAAAAATAGAACGGATTCTGTGATATACATTAATGAGGGAAAAGTTTTCACGAAAATACACTCATATTTCACGCGGTCAAATTAGTAAATGGTTCCGTCAGACCGGCAATTAATGCAGAAACTGCGGATTGTTCCGGAAATGCGAATTAAAATACAACCTTAGGTTGATTCGCAATAACTGCTGCCGCACAGCGCAGAGCGTACCAACGGCCGACCCGCAGGCGCAGCGGATTACGGAAATTCCCCTCAACCTTCGCGGAAGGCGCGGCTGAAATAATTGGTCAGTGGCTGCGTTAGATAAGACAGCGGCGTGCGTTCCTGGGTGCGCAGATAGGCTTCGACCGGCATGCCCGGCACGATCTTCAGCGCGGGCTGGGCGGCCAGCGCTTCCGGATCGGGCAGCAGGATCGCCTCGTAAGCCTGGGCATTGGTCACTTTGTCGGTGACGGTATCGGCTGATTGTGTTGAAAAACTCCGAAATCAGAGCGTCGCGGATTTCTTGCGAAAACCTATGAAGCGAAATAGTCGGAAAGCTTTGACCACGAGACAGCGCATGGCTGCGCGTGAGCGCATGTAGGCGATTTGGGCCGACCCCCGCGCCAAAAATTTAGGATCGGGCTGCATGGAAAGAAAAATCATCGTTCAGGCCCTAAAACGGAGTTTTTCAACACAATCGGCTGAAACACGCAGGACGATGCCCGCGATTTCCGGGATGGTACGCTGATCGAAATCGGTGAATCGCAGGCCGACGGGCTGACCCGCGAAGACCTGGTCCACATGAATCGGATCAATCAGCGCGCGGATCTGCAATGGCTGATCGCCGGGGACGACATACATCATCGGTTCCGCAGGCTGCACCACGGACTTCAACGCCGAGACACGGGTGTCAAAGATGACGCCATCCACCGGCGTGCGCACATCCATCCGCGCCAGCCGCTCTTTCAGCGACAACGCGCGCTGTTCCAGTTCGATCTGGTTATAGGATTGTGTTGAAAAACTCCGTTTTAGGGCCTGAACGATGATTTTTCTTTCCATGCAGCCCGATCCTAAATTTTTGGCGCGGGGGTCGGCCCAAATCGCCTACATGCGCTCACGCGCAGCCATGCGCTGTCTCGTGGTCAAAGCTTTCCGACTATTTCGCTTCATAGGTTTTCGCAAGAAATCCGCGACGCTCTGATTTCGGAGTTTTTCAACACAATCTATAGCGCAGGTCGCGCAGGCGGCTGATCGCTTCTTCGCGCCGGGTGTCCGACAGCTTCAGAATGCCGATCGACAGCCCCGCAATCTTGCCGCGTGCTTCCGCGACCGAGGCGTCGAGGCGCCCAATCTCGCCTGCAAGCCGGGCCTGATCGCGTTGCAGCTCCAGCACCCGTCCGACCGGGATCAGCTTCTTTTCGAACAGGGCGGTCTTATCGGCCAGTTCAGCTTCGACCACCCCAAGCTGCGTGTTCAGCGCGGCGATCTGTGCCTGCGCCCCGACGATCTGGTTTTCGATCTGCAAGCGCTGTTCGCCCAATTGCTCGACCTCGGCGGCGAGTGAGGTTCGACGCGCCTGAAACAGGTTCTGCTGGCCGTCGATCTGCGCCCTTGTCCAATCCGCATCCAGCGACAGGGCCGGGGGCAGGGTGGTCAGATCCAGGCCTTCTGCACCATCGCGTTCGGCAATGTGGCGCGCCTCACGCGCGGCAATCTCGAACATCTGGCGTTCCACGATGGCGAGTTCGGATTTCAGGAAGGTATCATCCAGCCGGACAAGGACGTCACCTGCCGCCACGGTGTCGCCGTTGCGCACATGGATTTCACCGACCACGCCACCATCGGGGTGCTGGATCACCTGCTGGTCAATCTCGACCTTCACTGTGCCCTGTGCGACAATGGCGCCGGCGATTTTGGTGCCCATGCTCCAGGCGCCCAACCCGCCGACCAGCAGGAAGATCGTGGCGAAGCCGATGGTCAGGGGCAGGCGCGCGCGCCAGGGTTGCGGGGTCATGAGGCTGCCTTTTTATTTGCTGCGGGATCGACGACACGTTGCACGTCACCGGCGTTTTTCATGATGGCGCGGATCACCTCATCCCGTTCACCGGCGGCAACGACCTTGCCGTTATCCAGTACGACCAGATTGTCACAGGCCGAGATTGCGGTCGGCCGGTGGGTCATGATGATGACCGCCTTGCCATCTGCCTTCATCTGGGTGATCGCGGCGTTCAACGCCTCGGACCCTTCTGCATCCAGTGCCGAGTTCGGCTCGTCCAGAATCAACGCAACCGGATCGCCATAGAGGGCGCGGGCCAGCGCCACCCGCTGAAGCTGCCCGCCAGACAGCGCCGCATTGGCCGGTCCGATGGGCGTGTCATAACCGTTCGGCAGCTTCAGGATGATGTCGTGCACGCGCGCTTTCTTTGCCGCTGCGATCACCTGCGCCGGATCCGGGTCCAGCGCCATATGGGCGATGTTCTCGGACACCGTCCCGTCGAAAAGCTGCACGGATTGGGGCAGGTAGCCGACGAATTTGCCCAGCCGCGTGGCGCTGTATTGATCGAGTGTCGCGCCGCCGATCCGCACCTCGCCCGCGTTCGGGCGTATCAGCCCGACCAGCACGCGCGCCAGCGTTGACTTGCCCGAACCACTTTTGCCGATCACACCCAGCGCCTGACCGGGTGCCACGCTTAGCGAGACACCGTTCAGCACCGGATCCGCGCCGGGATGGGGGATCATGGTGATCTGGGTGGCTGCGATATTGGCAGCGGGCGGCGGCAGTTCGGTCGCCGGATCTTCGCCAAGCGGGGTGGACAGCGTCTCGGACAGGCTGCGCCAGCCTGCAGTTGCGCGCTGGAACACCGGCCATTGCGCCAGCCCTTGTTCAATCGGGGCAAGGGCGCGGCCCAGCAGGATCGACGCGGCAATCATCGCGCCGCCGGTGATCTGGTTCTGCAGCACAAGCCATGCGCCAACCGCCAGCATGGCCGATTGCAGGAAGAAGCGGAACGCGCGGCTGAACGAGGCGAAGGATCCGGTCCAGTCTGCCGAATGAATGTTTTGCGCCAGGGCACCGTTGCGTATCGTCGCCCAACGGTCCGCCATCGCGCGGCCCATGCCTTGGGCCCAGACGACCTCTCCACCGTCTTCGACCTGCTTGGCAAAGCGCGCGGCCTGGGCGTTCATGCGCGCCGCCTCCAGCGTTTTCTTGCGCGTCATCACCTGGTTGATCAGGGTCGAGGTGATCAGGATGGCCCCCCCCACCAGCGCAAGACCGCCCAGCATGGGATGAAAGATATAGATCGCGGCCAGGAACACCGGCGTCCACGGCATATCGAACAGCGCCAGCAACATGGGCGAGGTGAACAGCGCGTTGATCGAATCCACATCCGAAATGGCGTTGTTGCCTTTCGGCTGACCCCGGACAAGCGCACTGCGCGCCAGAACCGCCTGGAATGCCTGATCGTCCAGCTGTGATTGGATCCGTGCGCCGACGCGGGCCATGACGCGCCCACGCGCGAAATCTAGCAGCCCGTAAAACAGGAACAGCACCGCCACCAGCCCGAACAGGGCGACCAGCGTTTCCTCGGCCCGGCTGCCCAGAACGCGGTCATAGACCTGAAGCATGAACAGCGGCCCGGTCAGCATCAGCAGGTTCACGAAAACGCTGAATATCAGCACTGCGGTGATCTGGCCGCGGCAATTGGCTCGGGCTTCGGCCAGCAGGTTGGTGGGTTGCGCGGGGCGGGCGTTGGTCGGTTTCAAAAGCACGTGTTCCTGTAATGTTTTCAGTCTGATCTGAACTCGGGTACCCTTAAACAACAGTCGCGCCGACCTGGCAGAGCGGGCTTACATGATGCCCTGTCGATAGATGCGCCCGCAGTCGTTCACCAGAGGTTCAATCAACTTGCGGTCGCAACGGCAACGGCTTGCCGACGTTAAGCGTGTGATATGGTTAAAAAATGGCGTAGAGGCACTTCATTCTTCCCCTTTTGCGTCAGATTTCGTGGCGATTTGGCAACCAATATTAACAAACGATGAATTGAGGCCCGAAAGCCTCGGATTTTGCAATTGGATTGCAATAACCTGATGGCCGACCGTCGGCAATATTGCTGGCAATTGGAGACTGCGACATGAAAAAAGCCTATATCAAACCGACCGCGGTGCGCGTTGCCAACCTTTCCGGGATTGCCCAGGGCTGCATCAGCTATAATAAGTTCTGCCTTAGACAAGGCAATTGAGCCGCGTTTGATCTGATTTGACCTGCCCGGGAACTATGCGGGTGGCCAAGTCACAGTGATAGATGTGCGCATATGTCGTGCACGTCAAAGAATGGGCCGCACTTATGCGGCCTTTTTGCTGTGTGTATCATCCTTAGATTGCGCAATTCCGCGCAGAAGAAAGCCCGCGTCAGTTTCCTGCGCGGGCTAAATCGTGATTGCCGGACTGGATTTGGGTTCAGCGTCCCCAGGTGCGCACTGCGCCACAATCGACATGGGTGAAGTTGCTGCCCGAATACCGGCCAACACCGCCGGAGTTACAGGCCGCCGCTGCACGCGCCACTTGCGAGACCGAGCGTGACTTCATCCGAAGATCGGCTGCCTGGCCTTTCATGTGCAGAGAATTCTTTGCAACGTTGCGCGACCGCGAACGAAGCATCGCGTTGGTTTTTGGCGAACGGTAGCCCGAAAGCAGCAGATACGGCTCACGCACACGCAGCAGGCGATGCGATGCTGACATGATGTCGATCGAACGCGTGTCGATATTGCGGATGTCGTTGGTGCGCCAGTCGCGCATGAAGAAGTTAATTTCGCGCAACGCCTCTTTGACGTATTTGCCGTCGACCCAGTAGATCGAATTCAGGCTTTCACCGGTGCGGCCATTGTACATGCGGACGCGGCGGACATCGCCTGCGCCGCGAAGGATGCCAAATGCGTTGGAGTATGTGGGGGCTGCGACAACCGCTGTCGCTGCGAAGATGCTTAGAAGTTTGCGCCTGCTCAGGCATTCGTTCGTTGTCATGATCAGCGTGTCCCGTCGCTTACCTGTTGCCGCATTATTCGCAGCGTTGCTACCACCTCATCCCCAGGTGCTCTCGGCTTATGACACAAGCGTAACGATTGACCAAGGGGGCTGGGGCCATATCACCGATTGGGGCGAAAGATAGGCGAAAAATTGCTGATCTGGCAAGTGATTTGAAATATTCGCAATTGTGCCTGCGGTTCAGGCGCAACGACATACCCGGGTTGGGCTTGTATTTCGCCGGGGCCGGGGGCAGTGAGGCCTGATGATGATGCTGCTGGCGTAACCGTGATCCGTCTCTATTGGACGGCTGTGTAAACTGGCTGTAATAGGACAGAGGAATCGCCCTGTCCGCACAGTTAGCCGAGTGAGTCACAATGCATCTGTCGTCCCTGATACGCCGCTTCACATTCGTTTCGACTGCCGCACTGATGGCAGGGGCATTTGTTCCCGCGCCGGGTGCCGCGCAATCAACGCATTCTTCGCCGACACCAGCCATTTCGGTGACCGATGCCGAGGTGACGGCTTTCAAACAGGCCGTCGCGGCGCGCGCTTCCGGGGACGAGGTTGTGGCGCAGTTCTACCGCGACACCGGGTATCAGGCGATCTGGACCGGTGCGGACGAAGATGACCGGGATCGCCGGGCGGCGTTGCTGTATGCAGTCTCCTCAGCGTCGATCCACGGGTTGCCGTCGGGGCGTTACCAGCCGGACGCGCTGGAAGCGCAGATGGCGGCCGCGCGCAGTGACCGCGACCGGGGTCGCCTGGAGGTTGATCTGACCATTGCGTTCCTGCGCTACGCTCAGGACATTCAGACCGGAATTCTGACGCCGGGCAAAGTTGTGCGCGATATCAAGCGCGACGTGCCGGTGCGTGACCGGCGCGAGATCTTGGACACGTTCCTCGATTCGTCGCCGACGACATTCTTCCGCACCCTGATGCCACGCGCGCCTGAATATGCGCGGCTGATGAAAGAAAAGCTGCGGTTGGAGACGCTGATCCAGCAGGGTGGCTGGGGCCCGAAAATCGGCAGCACCAGCCTGTCGCGCGGCGACACCGGAGAGGCCGTGATCGCGCTTCGTAACCGTTTGATCGCAATGGGGTATCTGGAAAACAACGCCCGTACCGAATTCGACGCAAACATCGAGCGTGCGATCTATGGGTTCCAGTTTGACCACGGGTTGGAAGCCGATGGCGAAGCCGGTGCCAGCACCATTGCCGAGTTGAACAAATCCGCCAAGGACCGCCTTGGCCAGATCCTGGTCGCGATGGAGCGTGAGCGTTGGATGAACATCCCGCGCGGCGACCGGCATGTCTGGGTCAACCTCACCGATTTCAGCGCCGCGATCATCGACGATGACAAGGTGACTTTCCGCACCCGCAGCGTGATCGGCAAGGATCAGTCAGGGCGTCGCAGCCCAGAGTTTTCGGACGAGATGGAGCATCTGGTCATCAATCCGCAGTGGTTCGTGCCCCGCTCGATCGTAACCAAGGAATACCTGCCCAAACTGCAGGCCAACCCTTATGCGGTCAGCCATCTGCGGGTGACGGATTCGCGTGGGCGCGTGGTCAACCGCGGCTCGGTCAATTTCAACGCCTATTCGGCGCGCAGCTTTCCCTTCGCGATGAGCCAGCCGTCCGGGCCGCGCAATGCGCTGGGCCGGGTCAAGTTCATGTTCCCGAACAAGCACAACATCTATCTGCACGACACCCCCGCCAAAAACCTGTTCGAGCGTGAGGTCCGCGCCTTCAGCCACGGCTGTATCCGCCTGAACGATCCGTTCGATTTTGCCTATACGGTGCTGGCGCGTCAGACCGATGACCCGATCAAGTTCTTCCACACGCGCCTTGAATCCGGGCGCGAGGCACGGGTCGATTTGGACCAGAAAATCCCGGTTCACATCGTCTATCGCACCGTCTTTACCGACGCGCGCGGCAAGGCGCATTATCGCCGCGATATCTATGGCCGCGATGCCGAGATTCTGCGCGCGCTGGAAGATCAGGGCGTCGTCGTTGGTGCCGCCAACAGCTGACGCCCGTTCATTGAATGTGCCGATTTAATGGCGCGCCGATTCGGCGCGCTGTTTTCATCCGGGACATTGTGTGGTGACAGCGCCCTGATTTGACGCCAGCGGTGTCGGATTAATGGGTCCTGACCCTAAGCAATTCGCCGTTCATTATCAGGCCATGGCGACGACCAACAGCCGGTCCAGCACCTACCCAGCAGCGCCACTCAGATTGCCGCCGGCCACAGCGAGGGCCTCAGCCAGGAACAGCGGATCGGGGAGGTGGGCGTCGTATCAAACGAAAGACCCCGGCGCCTGGCCGGGGTCAATCTGATCTTGCTTAGTTCTTCGCCTTGTCGACCATCCGGCCTTCGCTGATCCACGGCATCATGCCGCGCAGCTTCTCTCCGACTTCCTCGATCTGGTGGGCGTCGTTCATACGGCGGGTGGATTTGAACATGGGCTGGCCGACCATGTTTTCGGCCATGAAGTCGCGGACGAATTTGCCCTGCTGGATGTCGTCCAGGATGCCTTTCATCCGCTTCTTGGTCTCGTCATAGGGCAGCACGCGCGGGCCGCTGACGTATTCGCCATACTCCGCCGTGTTGCTGATCGAATAGTTCATGTTGGCGATGCCGCCTTCATAAATCAGATCCACGATCAGCTTCACTTCATGCAGGCACTCGAAATAGGCCATTTCGGGCGCGTAACCAGCCTCGACCAGGGTTTCAAAGCCCATGCGGATCAGCTCTACCAGGCCACCGCAAAGAACCGCCTGTTCGCCGAACAGATCGGTTTCGCATTCTTCTTTGAAATCGGTCTCGATGATGCCCGAACGCCCGCCGCCGATGGCCGAGCAATAGGACAACCCGATCTCCAGCGCCTTGCCGCTGGCGTCGTTGTCGACGGCCACAAGGCAGGGCACGCCGCCGCCTTTGGTGTATTCGCCGCGCACCGTGTGTCCGGGGCCTTTCGGGGCCATCATGATGACGTCGACACCGGCCTTTGGCTCGATCAGACCGAAGTGGATGTTCAGACCGTGGGCGAAGGCAATGGCCGCACCTTCACGGATATTGTCGTGGACGTATTTGCGATAGGTCTCGCCCTGAAGCTCGTCGGGCATGGTGAACATCATCAGGTCGCACCAGGCGGCGGCCTCGGCGATGCCCATGACCTTCAGGCCCTCGCCTTCGGCCTTGGCAGCCGAGGCCGAGCCTTCGCGCAGGGCAACGACCAGGTTTTTCGCGCCGCTGTCGCGCAGGTTCAGCGCGTGGGCGTGGCCCTGGCTGCCATAGCCGAGGATGGCCACTTTCTTGTCTTTGATCAGGTTAATGTCGCAGTCGCGATCATAGTAAACGCGCATTTGGATGCTCCCTTGGATGCGTTGGATCTGGCGGCAGCATAGGTGTCTGTGCGGGGGAACACAGTGTTAGGTTTGACAAATTCATCAGATGGAATGAAATATCATTCGCAATATCGCAAAAACTGGAAAAAACCATGCTAGACGATCTCGACCGCCGCGTTCTGCGCAATCTGCAGGCAGACCCGGATATCGGATCTGCGGAATTGGCCGAACGGGTCGGCACCTCATCCGCTGTTGCATGGCGTCGGGTGCAGCGGATGAAGGACGCAGGCGTGATCCGGGCGACGGTGGCCGATATCGACTGGGCGGCGCTGGGCTATTCGGTTGAGGTTTCGCTTAGGGTCACGCTGGACAAAACCGCCGCCAATGCCTTCGACGATGTGATGGCCGAGGCGCGGCGGATCCCCGAGGTGCTGGAAATCCAGACCTTCCTGGGCCGCGTCGATCTGCGCCTGAAGGTGATCGCGCGCGACATGACCCATTATCAGCAGGTCTGGCGCACCCGCATCCTACGCCTTCCCCATATCGCGGATATCGAGGCATTGATGCATGTCGCTACGATCAAGACCGCGACGGACCTGCCGATATGATCGACCTGGATGATACCGACCGGGCGATCCTGCGAGAACTTCGTCGCGATGCGGGGCAGGGGGCCGGGGCGCTGGGGCGTGCGGTCGGCCTGTCACAGCCAGCTGCATGGCGGCGGCTGAAACGTCTGAACGCGGCGGGGCTGATCGCCCGCAAGCGGCTTGATCTGGATCTGGAAGCGCTGGGCCTTGGCGTCACCGTGTTCCTGGGCGTCAAACTGGCGCTGCGCGGACGCACCGCGCTGGGCGATGTTGAACGCGCGCTAAGCGCAATTCCCGAGGTTCAGACCGTCGAACACGTCCTTGGTCTTTACGATTACCGCCTGCGCGTCGTGGCACGCGACATTGCAGATTTCGAACGCATCCTGCGCCGCCGCATCATGACCCTGCCGGGCGTCGGAGAGGTTGAGGCGAACGTGCTGCTGAGCGAAGAGCGGCTGACAGGGCCGATTGGGTAGGCTCTGGTCAGGAGCCGCGCCTCCCTTTGTGCGGCGGCATCGCGATCTGATCGAAGTGCCCACCAGCCCCCAGGCCCGCCCCGAAAATCAGCGTCCGACAACGGTTTGGCCGGTCCGCTCAGCTCCGCGATCGCCGCTATTGCACGACACCCGCAACGCGGCGCAGGCGGGTTTCAAACGCCATCGAAATATGCGCCCGCAACGCTGCATCCGCCGCATCGCCATCTCCGGCCCTGATTGCGGCGACAATCGCCGCGTGTTCGTCCAGCGCCACCGCGCCGCGCCCTTCCACCGCCAGCGAGGTTGTCGCCATCAGCGCCATTGATCGATGCACAAGGTTCAACTGCTGCACCAGATAGCGATTGTGCGAGGCCAGATGCACCTGTTCGTGAAACCGTCGATTGGCACGCGCCAAAGCGTCAGGATCGCCCAGTAACTGGCGGTCTTCTTCGACCAGACCGGCCAAAACGCGCACCTCTTCAACGGTGGCATGGCGGGCGGCCAGCCTTGCGGCCAGGGCCTCAAGCTCGGCGCGCACGGCGTAAAGCTCGGCCATTTGGTTGTGATCCAGCGACGCCACGATCAGGCTGCGCCCGTCGCGCACCAGCAGGCTTTGGGTTTCCAGCCGCTGCAGAGCCTCGCGGATCGGGGTGCGGGAAACCTCGAACCGGTCGGCCAGATCGCTTTCGACCAGCCGGTCGCCGGGGCGGAACGTGCCGGTGTCGATCGCAGCAAGGATCATTTCATAGGCGTCTTTGGGTGTCGGAGTGCGGGCCATTGCCAGACCTTTCAAAGCAGTGTCGCGCCACCCTAGGCGGCGTGAACAGGGCGCGGCAAGACGCGCTCTTGTCGCGGCCCCGGCGCGGGGATAGCGTCCGGCCCATGCCAGCATCCGCCTTTGCACATTTCCGCCATTGGGTCTTTGACCTGGACAACACGCTTTATCCGCCCAGCGCGGCCCTGTTCGATCAGATCGAGGTCAGGATGATCGCCTACGTGATGCGTGAACTGGGCGTGGACCATGATCGCGCAAACCATCTGCGCGCCAGCTATTGGGCGCAGCACGGAACCACGCTGGCCGGGCTGATGGCGCATCACGATGTCGACCCGGTGCCCTATCTGGCCGAAGTGCACGACATTTCGTTTGACGACCTGACCCCCGACCCTGTGCTGGCCGACCGTATCGCGGCCCTGCCGGGTCGCCGCATCGTGTTTACCAACGGTGATGTCGCCTATGCGCAGAACGTGTTAGAGGCGCGCGAGTTGGGCGCGACCTTCGATGCCGTCTATGGCGTGGAAGAGACGGGGTTTATCCCCAAACCCGAAGCCCCCGCGTTCGAGGCTATCTTCGGCCTCGACGGGACGGATCCTGCCAGTGCCGCGATGTTCGAAGATGACCCGCGCAATCTGGCCGTGCCGCATGCGCTGGGCATGCAATGCGTGCTGGTCGGCCAGGCCGAACCTGCCGACCACATCCACCATCAGACCACCGATCTGACGGATTTCCTGACCCGCGTGGCTCCGCCCCCGGGCGGCGCGGGCGGCGGCGCGTAGGCGATGCAGCATTGCGATATCCTGATTGCCGGCGGTGGTCTGGCCGGGCTGATCGCGGCAGCGGCGCTGGCGGATCAGGGGTTCGAGGTCATGCTGGTCGATCCCGGCGCGGATGGGTCTGACGCTGGTGGAGACACTCGTTCAACCGCCTATCTGCGCCCGGCGCAGGCGCTGCTGGACGACATCGGGTTTTGGGATCAGCTTGCACCGCTTGCGACCCCGTTGGCGCAGCTTCGTATCATCGACACTGCGGGCGATCCGCCGCGCGCCGTCGATAGCCGCACCTTCCAGCCAGAGGCCGAGGGGCCATTCGGGTGGAACCTGCCCAACGCCAGCACGCGCAGCGCCCTGTGCCGGGCGATCACGGATATGCCAAACGCCTCATTGCGTTTTGGCACCGCGCTGCGCGGGTTTCTGGCGCGCGATGCCTCGGTCCGGGCAACGCTGGATACCGGAGAGCGGATCGAGGCCCGGTTGCTGATCGGTGCAGACGGCCATGCGTCAGCCGTTCGCAAGGCCTGCGGGATCGAGGTTGCGACCACCCGCTACGGCCAGAAGGCGCTGGCCTTTGATGTAACCCATGAACTGGCGCACAGCGATATCTCGACCGAGGTTTATGCGAGTGGCGGGGCCTTTACGCTTGTCCCGCTGCCAGACCGGGATGGGCGGCCCGCCTCGGCCGTTGTCTGGATGGAGGACGGCCCGCGCGCGCTTGATCTGGCCTCTTTGGAGGACGCAGCATTTTCAGCCGCCGCAACCGCCCGGTCGTGCGGGGTTTTGGGCGCGCTGCAACTGGACAGCGCGCGCGCGGTGTTCCCGGTTGTCAGTCAGCGCGCGACCATGCTGACGGCACGACGGGTGGCACTGATTGCCGAGGCTGCGCATGTCATTCCGCCAATCGGGGCACAAGGGCTGAATACGTCACTGAAAGATGTTGCAGCGCTGGTCGATCTGGCGAAAAGCGACCCCGTTGCCCTTGGCAGTTCCGCGATGCTGGAACGCTATGAACGTGCCCGCATGGTCGACATACGTGCCCGGATGGCGGCAATCGACGCCTACAACCGCATTTGCCGCTCAGGGGCGGGCTGGGTGCGGAAGGTGCGGGTCGAAGGATTGCGGCTGGTGCATGATCTGGCGCCGGTCCGGCGCGCGGTCATCCGGGCCGGACTTGGCGGATAGGCGGCTTCAGAATACCCGATCAAAGGCTGCTTCAAGCCGCGCCACGCTGGCGTCCGCGTCTGCCAGCTTATCAAGCCCGAACAGACCAATGCGGAAGGTCGAAAACCCCTCACCCTCACCCACCTGCAATGGGACACCTGCGGCGACCTGAAACCCTTCGGCAGCGAAGGCCCGGCCAGACTGAACCTCGGGGTCCGAGGTATAGCTGACCACAACGCCCGGCGCGCCAAAGCCTTCGGCGGCGACAGACCGGACGCCGCGCGCGCTCAGCGCTGCGCGGACCCGGTTCCCCTGATCCCATTGCGCCGCTTTCAGTTCTTCAAAGCCGACCTCTGACGCTTCGACCATCGCATCGCGGAAGCCGCGCAGCGCGTCGGTGGGCATGGTGGCGTGATAGGCATGACCGCCGCCCTCGAACGCCTCCATGATCGACAACCATTTGCCCAGATCGGCCGAAAAGCTGGTCGATGCGCGCGCTTTCACCCGCTCGACGGCGGTCTGCGACAGCATCACCAGCCCGGCGGCGGGCGACGCGGACCAGCCCTTTTGCGGGGCCGAGATCAGCACATCGACACCCAACGCTTTCATGTCCACCCAGACACAACCCGACGCGATGCAATCCAGAACCAGAAGCGCGCCGACAGCGTGGGCTGCCGCCGCCACCTCTTTGATCCAGTCATCCGGCAGGATAATCCCTGACGAGGTTTCCACATGCGGCATGAACACGACTGCGGGCCGAACCTCGGCGATCTTCGCGGCAACCTCGGCTGCGGGGGGCGGCGCGAAGGGCGCTGTCGCCTCGTTCCCGGTGCGCCGCGCGGTCATCACATGTTCTTCCGACGGGATCGACCCGGCCTCAAAAATCTGGCTCCACCGGTACGAGAACCAGCCGTTGCGCACGACCAGCACGGTTTCATCCGTGGCAATCTGGCGCGCGACCGCCTCCATCCCGTAGGTGCCGCCGCCGGGAACGATTGCCACCGCGTCAGCGTTATAGACCTGGCGCAGCATCCCCGAGATATCGCGCATGACGGTCTGGAACTGCGCGCTCATGTGGTTCAGCGACCGGTCGGTAAAGACGACCGAGTATTCCAGCAAGCCGTCAGGGTCGATGTCGTTGCGCAGGGCGGGCATGGCAGATCTCCGGTTTTGGTTTGCACCCGGTTAGCGGGAAGCGATGTGCCTGTCCATGCGGTCGATTTGCACTGTCTGCGATTTAATCCGACACCGCTGGTTTGACAGATTTTCTGTCTGACAAGGATTAGGCTGAAGGAATAGTGTTTCTATTTCAAAGATCTAAGACGATGTCAGGCTGGAAATCCGTCAAATCCGAAGGACGTCAAATCTGCTTCATCTCAGCGGTTCAGGCCGCTTGAAAAGTGAACCACACTTCCCTGCGCGTCCCAAACCACTGATATTTCGCGGATTTGACGCCAGCGGTGCCGGATTAATGGGTCCTGACCCTAGGACGTCAGCGGAACGCCGGGCGCCAACAGGGAAGGATCGACGGCAACCTCGATCAGGTTCACGCCGCCGCGCCCGCGGGCGGCTGCAAGCGCGTGTTGAAACGACGCCAGATCATCAACTTTTTCGGCATGGGCCGTGAACGAGCGGGCAAAGGCGCAGAAGTCGGAGTTGATGAGGTCAGTGCCCGAGACGCGGCCGGGAAATTCACGCTCCTGATGGGCGCGGATGGTGCCGTAACGGGCGTTGTTGATGACGATGACGGTCAGGCGCAGGCCGTGGTGGCAGGCTGTTGCCATCTCTTGGCAGGTCATCATGAAACAGCCGTCGCCCGCAATCGCAAAGACTTCGCGTTCGGGCGTGGCGGTGGCAGCGGCAATGGCGGCTGGCAGACCATATCCCATCGAACCAGAGGTCGGTGCCAGTTGCGTTCCGGGTTCGCGGAACCGGAAATAGCGGTGCAGCCAGCCGGCGTAATTGCCGGCACCGTTGCACAGGATCGCGTCGCGGGGCAGGTCGGCCGCCATATGGGCGAACATCGCTGCAAGGGCATCACCCGCGTCGGGTTTTCCATAGGCCTCGAACGCGCGCCGCAGTCCGTTGCGGCGCGGCTCGAAACGGTCGGGCGCAATCGGGGCCCACTCGGCCACGGCGTTGCAGAAGCTTTCGGTGTCCGCGATCAGCGAGATCTCGGGCTCGAACACGCGGCCCGGTTCTTCGGCGGCGGGAAACACATGCGCCAGCGACTGGTGCGGCACGGGGGCATTCAGCAGCTTGTAGCCGCCGGTCGTGATCTCGCCCAGGCGGGGACCGATGGCGATCAGCAGGTCGCTTTCTGCCACGGCCATATCCAGAAACCCGGCCCGCCCGACGGCGAAGTGGCCGACATAGTTCGGATGATCGTTGTTCATCAGCGCCTGGCAGCGGAACGAGGCGGCGACCGGCAGGTTTTGCACCTTTGCGAAGCGTTCCAGACTTTCGATGCCGCGCGCCGTCCAACTGCCACCGCCTGCGATGATCATGGGGCGTTGGGCGTCAGAAAGCCGGTCCCGCAGCGCCCCGAGCGTCTTTGGCGAAGGCTGAAAGCGAGGCGGTTCGACCCGCCGCGGGGGCGTTGGCGCGGGCAGCATGTCATAAAGCATGTCTTCAGGCAGCGCCAGAACGACCGGGCCGGGCCGCCCGGACATGGCTGTGCGATAAGCGCGGATCAGGTATTCCTGAATACGCGCCGGATCGTCGATCTGCGCCACCCATTTCGCCATCTGGCCAAACATGCGGCGATAGTCGATTTCCTGAAACGCCTCACGCTCGACCATGCTACGGGCGACCTGGCCGATGAACAGGATCATCGGCGTCGAATCCTGAAACGCGATGTGAAGGCCCGCACTGGCATTCGTCGCGCCGGGACCACGGGTGACCATGCAGATGCCGGGCCGCCCGGTCAGCTTGCCATACGCATCGGCGGCCATCGCAGCACCGCCTTCCTGGCGGCAGGTGATGAATCCGATCTCGGAACCGCGCCCGTGCATGGCGTCCAGAACCGGAAGATAGCTTTCGCCGGGGACGCCGAATACATGGGTGCAGCCTTGCCCGACCAGAAGGTCAACAAGATGGTCGGCGGCGCGAATCTGGTTCGGTCTCATTCTGGCATCCTCGCCCTGTTTCCCAAGCCCCGGTTCGGGGTCCGTTCTGGCGCAACGCGCCGCCAGGGCCAATGGTTTTCTGGCGTTCACGGGCGCCCCCCCGCGCGGGGCTACGGACCAGCCACTGCGCGCTGCGGACCCGTCAGGCGCGCGCTGTCGAGTGGCGCTGAAGCAGGCGCAGATCACAGCGCTGGCGCGTCACCTCGTCGGTTTCGCTTCGCAGAAGGCGCAGCAGTTCCTGACCGGCCATGGTGCCTATGGTGCGCGCCGGAATCCTGACGGTGGTCAGCGCGGGCTCAATCTCGGACGAGCCCTTGAAATCACCGATACCGACAATCGACAGGTCGCGCGGCAGGCGCAGCCCGTGGCGCTGGGCCGCGAATATCGCACCCTGGGCGATGACATCGTTTCCGCACAGCAGCGCGGTTGGCTGATCGGGCAGGGCCAGGATCTCCAGACAGGCGCGCTTGGCCTCGGATATCAGATAGGGCGCGCGCGAGCGCCAGATCTCGGGCACGTCAATGCCTGCCGCGCGCAGCGTATCATCCGCGCCCTGCCACCGATCCCGCGCACGGTCATTTTGGTGGGTGTCGGGAAACAGCGTCGCGATCCTGCGATGGCCAAGGTCGATCAGATGCTGCGCGGCCAGTTTCCCCGCAAGCCGGTTGTCGGCCCCGACACAGGGCAATGCGCTGTCGGGATCAAAGTTCCACATCGAGATTGTGGGAACCTTCTGTTCCTCGATCAACTGGAAGGTTTCATCGGCGTGATGGAGCCCGATAAGGGCGATGCCATCGACGCGGTGTTCCAGAAATTTGCGCAACACCGAGTATTCGCGTTTCAGGTCAAATCCATGGCTGGCCATCAGGATTGTGAACCCTTCGTCATCCACCGCGTCCGAGAACGCCTGCACCACTTCGCCAAAGATCGCGTGGTCGATGGTGGGGACCACGACGCCGATGGTGGCAGAGCGTTTTCCGTGCATCGCCTGCGCCGCCCGGTTGCGGATATACCCCAGCTTTCGCACCGCCCGATCAATCTTTTTCCGAGTCGCCGGATTCACCAGATCGGGGTGGTTGAAGCTGCGCGATACCGTCGAAATTGACACGCCCGCAGCCCGTGCAACGGCATGGATGTCCGACTTAATATGCTGTTTTAATGTGGTAATATTGGATGCCTCCGCTCATTTTATGAAAACATTTGCATTACTGTTTTCATCCCATAGCCTGATGCATCAGTCAATGATTGGCATCATGCGGAGGGGCCATGGAGTTTCTTGGATATTTTGGTGAGGTTTTCACACCACTATCCTTTGGCCTGCTGCTGATCGGCACGATTGGCGGGCTGATCCTTGGCGCGACGCCGGGCCTGTCGCCGACGATGGCTGTGGCGTTGCTGATCCCGTTTACCTTCAAGCTTGAGGCGACGCAGGGGCTGATTCTGCTGGGGGCGGCCTATACCTCGACTGTGGCGGGGGGCGCTGTCAGTGCGATCCTGCTGAAGATACCGGACGCGCCGGCGAATATCGCAACGACGCTGGACGGGCATACGATGGCCACCCAGGGGCGCGGGGCCGAGGCGTTGCAAATCTCATTCCTTGCATCCGCCGTCGGGGGCATTTTCGGAGTGCTGCTGTTGATCTTCCTGACGCCGGTTCTGGCGGAATGGGCGCTGGCCTTCGGGCCGTCGCACCTGTTCTGGATGGCGATCCTGGGGGTGACGATCATTGGCTCGCTCGATGGGTCGTCCGTGGTCAAGGGGCTGCTGTCGGGCTGTATCGGCATGTGGCTGGCAACCATCGGGTTTGACGACATCATGGGTGCGCAGCGCTTCATCTTTCACAACAGTCTGAGCGGCGGCATCAACATCATCGCCGCGTTGATCGGGCTATTCGCAATCCCCCAGGTTCTGACCATGTTCGCCAAAGGGCGGCATCAGGTGAACATGGAGGTCATCAAGGTCGAAAAGCACGCCATCGGGGACGCCTTCAGAGAGGTTTTCCGCCGCGCCCGCGCGCTGTCCATCGGCACCGCCGTCGGATCGGTCATCGGACTGATCCCCGGTGTCGGCGGACAGATTGCCGGGCTGGTGGCTTATGACCAGTCGAAGAAATTCAGCCCGGAACGGGAAAAATTCGGCACTGGCCATTCCGAGGGCGTGATCGCCGCCGAAAGTGCCAATAACGCCATGGTCGGCCCGTCGCTGGTGCCGCTTTTGACGCTGTCGATCCCGGGCTCACCCACGGCTGCGGTACTGCTGGGTGGGCTGCTGATCCACGGGATTTTTCCGGGCAGTGATTTGTTCGACAATCACCCGGATGTGGCCTGGACCTTCATCAACTCGATGCTGATCGGGCAGGTGCTGATTTGCATCTTCGGCCTCTATGTCGCCGGACTGGCCGCGCGGGTCGCACAGGTGCCGCAATGTGTCATGGCCGCTGTTGTTCTGGGGCTGGCGGTGTTCGGCAGCTATTCGGTGCAATCCTCGATGGGGGATGTCTATGTGATGGCATCGCTCGGCGTGATGATGTTCTTCCTTGAACGCTTCGGCTTTTCCGCAGCACCGCTGGTTCTGGGCCTGATCCTTGGCCCGATTGCCGAGGCGAACTTCATCCAGGGCTCGATGATTGCCAATGCGACCGATGGGCTTGGGGTCTATTTCTTCGGTGGTCCACTGAACCTGGTTCTGATCGGCGTTGTCGTCGCCTCGATCATCTATTCGATCTGGATGGAGCTGCGCCACCGCCACGTCACCACCAAAGAGGATGCCCTGACATGAACCGCATGCAGCACATCATCCCTTCGGGCATCGTCGCTTTGGTCGGCATCTGGGTCGCCTATGTCAGCTACACGCAGACCCCGGCCGAGGCCTTCTTGTTCCCGCGCCTGATTGCGACCGTCTTCGTGATCCTGGCGCTTTGGACCTTTGGCAAGGCGGTGCTTGGACTGTCCAAGGTGGGCAGCGGCGTTTCGGTTGCGATGTGCCGCAATCTGGTGCCGGGGCTGCTGGTCATGGTGGTCTATGTCTTCTGGGCCGCCAAGGGGCTTGGGTTTTACACAGGCACGGCCATCGCGTTTTTCGTGGCCCTGTCACTTTATGATCCGGCCCCGCACGGAGCGGTCAAAAGCTGGGTCAAACGCCTCGTCATCACGGTGGGCTTCATCGCGGTCATGTACGCGTTGTTCGCCGTGGTTCTGAAAGTCTGGACCCCGAAAGAGGTTCTGTTCTAACCCGTTGAATTGGCGGGAAATTTCCAAGGGAGGAAACACCGATGAAGAAACTACTTGCAGGCGCCGCAATGGCCCTGATGGCCATGGGCGGTAGTGCCGTTGCCGACAGTCATGCGAATTACCCTGAACGCCCGGTGATGCTGATGGTCAGCTATGGCGCGGGTGGGGCGACGGACTTTCAGGCGCGCATCGTGACGATGACCGCCGGTAACGAAGACGCGCTGGGCATGCCGATTGCGATCCTCAACAAGGCCGGGGCCGGTGGGCGCGTCGGCTGGAACTGGCTGGCCACGCAGGCCGATGCCGATGGCTATACGCTGGGTGCTTACAACGTTCCGCATTTCATCGCGCAGTCGATTGAAGGCGGTGTGGAATATTCCACCGAAAGCTTTGAGCCGATTGCAAACTGGGGCGCAGACCCGGCGGTCTTCGTGGTTCCGGCAGACAGCGAGTTCAACTCGATGACAGAGGTTGTCGACTGGGCCAAGGCGAACCCCGGTAAGCTGACATTCTCGGGCGCTGGTTTGTTTGTGGGTCACCACATCGCGGCGCTACAGCTAGAGAAAGCAGCGGGCGTCAAGCTGGCCTATATCCCGAACAACGCAGGCGGTGCGGGCGCCATGAAGGCTGTGATCGCTGGTGAGGTTATGGGCGGCGTGAACAACCTGTCCGACGGTTTCCGCGCGGCTGAGGCTGGGAACGTCAAGATCCTGGGCGTGTTCGACCTGGAGCGGAACGAGTTCCTGCCTGACGTCCCGACCCTGAAAGAGCAGGGTTTTGACATCGACAACGCCTCGGTCAACTTTCGCGGCGTGATGGTGCCTGCGGGCACCCCTCAGGCGATTATCGATCAACTGGCCGCCACCGTGCCAGAGATGTTCGCCAATGGTCGCGTTGCCGGCAAGATGAAGGCGGGCGGTTCGCCGATGCACATCATGACCCGTGAAGAGGTTCAGGCGATGTGGGCCGAACGCGAAGCGACCCTGAAAGAGCTTTTGGCAGGCCTCTGAGCAGTGACAGGGGCGGGGCGCATGGGTGCCCCGCCCGACACCCAAGGAATTCTGACATGACTGACGATCTTGCAAGCGTTGATGACGTCGTGACGCGCGCCCGCGCCGCCCAGACGCGGTATGAAGATGGCGCGACGCAGGACCGTTATGACCGCGTCGCTCAGGCCGTTGCCTGGGCCATCATGGAACCCGCACGCAACCGCGATTTGGCCGCGCTTGCCGTGGCCACAACCGGTCTGGGCAACGTGCCCGACAAGATTACCAAGAACCATCGAAAGACGCTTGGCCTGATGCGCGACATCAAGGACGTGCGCACCCAGGGCATTGTGCGCGACGACAAGGCAAGCGGCATCACCGAAATCGCCCGGCCCGTTGGTGTAATTGGGGCGATCGTCCCTTCGACCAATCCCGCCGCGACCCCCGCCAACAACATCATCAACGCAGTAAAATGCGGCAACGCCATCGTGGTTGCGCCATCCCCCAAAGGCGTGGCCAGCTGTGAACGGTTGCTGGACTTCATTCACGCGGAATTCGCCAAGATCGGCGCGGACAGGGACCTTGTCCAGATGGTTCCCGCGCCGGGCAGCAAGGAAAAAACCCAACGCCTGATGGAGGCCTGCGACAAGATCATCTGCACTGGCAGCCAGAACAATGTCCACCGCGCGCAGACCGCTGGAACCCCTGCTGTTGCGGTTGGTGCCGGGAATGCCACCGTCATCGTTGATGAAACCGCCGATCTGGACGCCGCAGCCGAGAAGATCCGCGCCTCGAAAACATTTGACAATGCGACCTCCTGTTCGTCCGAGAATTCTGTCGTTGTTGTGGATGCCGTCTATGACGCCTTTGTTGCCGCCATGGCCCGGGCGGGCGGCGCGGTGGTCGATGATGAGGCCGGGATCGTCGCAAAACTGTGGTCGGATGGACATCTGAACCGCTCGGTAATTGCCCAGGACGCTGACAAGATGATCGCGGCACTCGACCTCGACGTGCCGGAGGGGACCGAATATGTCGCCGTACCGACCAGTGGCATAGGCCCTGACCATCCGCTGAGCGGGGAAAAACTGTCGCGTGTGCTGGCCTTCTATCGCGCGCGGGATTTCGACGACGCGGTGGCGATCACCCGAAAGATCCAGCTGCATCAGGGCGCAGGGCATTCCGTTGGCCTGCATTCGGCCGATGACACGCGCGCAATGATACTGGCCAATGCGATCCCGACCTGCCGTGTGATTGTCAATCAGGCGCATTGTTTTGCGGTCGGCGGGGCCTTCAACAACGGCATGCCGTTTTCGCTGTCGATGGGCTGTGGCACCTGGGGCGGCAACGCCATCGACGACAATCTGCATTGGCGGCATTTCCTGCAAAGCACCAGGATCGTTCGGGAAATCCCCCCGCGTGAACCCGCGCTTGAGGATATATTCGCCGACTACTGGGCCAGCGCCGGACAATGATCGCGCCACCCGAAGGTACTGTGCGCAGCTGGCTGGACGATCGCGCCGAGGGCGCGCAGCGCGATCGGCTGGCGTTTCGCTTCTTTGATGACGCGGTAACCACGCTCAGCTGGGGCGAGCTGCGTGACCGCGCGCGCCGACTCGCGGCAGGGTTGACTGCCGCAGGATATGCGAAAGGCGAAAGTGTCGCCATCATGATGCCCAATGGCAGCGCTGGCGTGATTGCCGTCTACGGCGCGCTTTACGGCGGGTTCCGGGCGACGGTTCTGAACCTTGCCGCCGGGGATGACGCGATTGCCTATGCGTTGGAACATTCCGAGGCGCGTGTGGCGCTGGTGGGGGCGGCGCAAACGGATCAGTTTGCCACCTGTTCAAAGGGCCTGCACATCGACACGTTCGATGGCGCCACCGGGGCGGCGGCGCTGCACCCTGTGTCGGGCAATGACGCTGCCCTTTTGATGTATACCTCGGGAACGACGGGGCGGCCAAAGGGTGTCTTGCACAGTCATCGCAGCCTGCTGGCCGGCGGGTGGACGACGACCATCGCGCATGATCTCGGCCCGGATGATTGCGGGCTATGCGTATTGCCGATCTGCCATATCAACGGTCTGTGTGTGACCGTAATCGGCGGGCTGATCTCTGGCGGGACCATCGCGATGGCTCCGCGGTTTTCGGCGCGCAAATTTTGGGGGCAGATTGCCGACGCGCAGGCCACATGGTTTTCGGTGGTGCCGACCATCATCTCTCATCTGTTGCATGGCGATGCGAACCCGAGCGTGGAATGCCAGCGCCGCCTGCGCTTTGGGCGGTCTGCATCCTCGGCCCTGTCGCCCGATATCCATCAGGCCTTTCAGGACAGGTTCGCGGTTTGTGTGATCGAAACCATGGGGCTTACTGAAACAGCGGCGCAGATCCTGTCGAACCCGCTGCCGCCGGGGGTGCAGAAAATCGGCTCTCCGGGGGTGGCGTTTGGCAATGACGTTAGAATTCTTGATGACAATCAACACCCGGTGCCGCCGATGACACAGGGAGAGATCGCCGTGCGCGGCCCCAATGTCATGGTCGAGTATTTCAAGAACCCCGATGCAACGGCTGCGACAATTGACGCCGCCGGGTGGTTGCGTACCGGCGATCTGGGTCATCTGGACGACGACGGCTATGTTTTTGTCACCGGCCGCCTGAAAGAGCTGATCATCAAGGGGGGCGAGAATATTGCGCCCCGTGAAGTCGACGATGCGCTCTATTCCCACGCAGATGTGGTCGAGGCTGCGGCCTTCGCGCGACCCTCGGATATTTACGGTGAAACGGTCGAGGCTGCGGTGGTGTTGCGCGACGGATCATCCCTGTCGGAAACTGACCTTCTGGAGGTCTGCAAATCCCGGCTGGGTTCTTTCAAATGCCCCGATGCGGTGCATTTTCTGGATGCGTTGCCAAAAGGTCCATCAGGCAAGATTCAACGCCGGAATGTCGCCAGTCTGACGTCCCTGCCGAAATGACGCTGCTCTGGTGCAATCGGGCTTTTTAGTGGACGAATAGTCGTCAAACTGGTCAACTTTGCCCGAAACAACCGATGAAAAGGTGGGTGGGCGCCGTTGGTCAGCCAGAACAGCAGCCTGCGGCCAATGCTGATCGCAGCGGTAGGAGGATCGTCACGACATCGCCAAGGTATTGCTAAAGCGTTTCGGCTTGAACCTGAATCGCGAGGGATTCCCTTGAGACCTGATCTGTGATTCATCCTGTTTGGGAGGATGGATCATGTCAGCACCTTTGCCATCTGCGCTTCGGATACGGTTTCAGAGATACATTGAAGAAGGGTTGAGCGGGCGCGCGGCGGCGTTGCGGTTGAAGCTGTCGCCTGCCACAGGCGCGCGGTGGGCGCGTCAGGTGAGGATGAAGGGTCATGCGGAACCTGCCCGGCAGGGACCGCCGCGCGGCAAGGGAAAGCTGGCTCCGCATCGGGAATTCTTTGAGGAGTTGATCGCACAAGACCCTGACATCACGCTCTTTGAGTTGCGTAATGCGCTGGCCGATGCAGAGGGTGTGCGGGTGCATCACTCCTCCATCGCCAACCTTCTGTCCCGGCTCGGCTTCACGTACAAAAAAAGTCGCTGGTCGCAACCGAGCGCCGCCGCGCCAAGGTAAGGCAGCAACGGGCCGACTGGTTCAGATACCGCTCGCCAGCCATTGCGACCTTTCCTGAGCGCGTTGTCTTTATTGACGAAACCGCAGTGAAGACAAACCTCACGCGCCTACGCGGCAGAGCCAAGCGCGGTAAGCGCCTGACGATGGATGCGCCCTTCGGAAGCTGGGGAACCCAAACCTTGATCGCGGGCCTGACCCAAGGCGCGCTGATCGCACCTTGGGTCATCAAGGGAGCGATAGATGGCCCCGCCTTCGCGGCCTACATCCGCGAAGTGCTGGTCCCCGAGATCAACCCCGGCACTGTCGTCATTCTCGACAACCTGGCAACCCACCGGAATAAGGAGGCGACGCAGGCTTTACGCAATCACGGCTGCTGGTTCCTTTACCTGCCACCGTACTCGCCCGACCTGAATCCCATCGAGCAGGCCTTCTCTAAACTGAAAGCCCATTTGCGACGGATCGGGGCCAGGTCCTTTACCCAGGTCTTCGAAGCAATCGGAGCAATCTGCGATCTCTACGACCCAGTAGAATGCTGGAACTACTTTAAGGCCGCCGGATATGTCTCAGGTTAATGTCGAAACGCTTTAGGGACTCAGTGCTTGCGAAGTGTCCGCGCTATCACGGGCTGAGGGCTCCCAAAAAAAACCTCCCGACGATGTCGCTTTCCTCTCGTATCCGTCGCTTTCCGCTCGTATTGGGGCGATATTCATGTTTGGTGCTGCGCACAATTTGATCCCGTGCGAAACAGCATGAGAACCACAGGGAGAATACTGATGAAAAACTATCTAGCAGGCGCAGTCGTTGCGGCGTCGGTCACCATGGGTGCAAATGCCGCGCAGGCCGAGTGTGGCAAGGTTTCGATCACCGAAATGGACTGGGCATCTTCGGCCGTTGTGACCGCCGTCGCCGCCTTCCTGATGGAACAGGGCTATGGCTGCGATGTGCAAAAGGTGCCAACGTCGCTTGTTCCGGCACTGACCTCACTCGCAGAAACCGGAGAGCCGGACATCCTGACGGAAATCTGGGTGAACACGACCCCGCCGTATCAGGGCATGATTGACGATGGAAAACTGGTCGAGCTGACACACGTTCTGTCTGATGGCGGTATCGAGGCTTGGTGGATCCCTGAGTATCTGGCCGAATCCAACCCCGAGCTGACCACATGGGAAGGCATCATGGCCAACCCGGACGCTGTCGGTGGCAGATTTCACGACTGCCCGACGGGCTGGGGCTGTGACGTCATCAACAACAACAACCTGATCGCTGCGGGCTACGAAAATTCCGGGCTAGAGCGGTTCCAGCACGGGTCCGGTGAGACGCTGCAAACCTCAATCGCGGCTGCCTATGCCGACAAGGCGCCGTGGTTTGGCTACTACTGGGCGCCGACTGCGGTGCTTGGGAAGTATCCGATGGTTCAGGTCGCTGTTCCCGACTTCAATGAAGAAGGGCACGCCTGCAACGGCGATGTCGATTGTGCAAACCCGGTGTTTTCGGCCTATCCGGCATCCAAGGTGACCACTGCCGTGTCCAACACCTTTTTTGAGCGCGAGCCAGAGGTCGTTGCGCTGATGAAGAATATGTCCTTCACCAATGCGCAGATGGGCGATGTTCTGGCCTGGCGCCTGGACAACACTGCATCCTATGACGAAGCCGCCGTCTATTTCCTGACCAGCTACAAGGACGTTTGGGCGACCTGGCTGAGCGATGAGGCCCGGGACAAGCTGTCAGCGGTCCTGAACTAATCGTTTCGACGAGACACAAGCCTTCCCGCCCGACCGGCGGGGAGGCTTCTTGGGGTTTGGGGGCGACACGGGATGGCATTTTACGACGGTTTGTTCAAAGCACTTGGACTATCTGACTGGTGCGGTGCGGGAAGTTCGGACGCCCCGATGTCGATGGCCGATCTTCTGGCACAAAGCAGTGGCAAGGATGCCAGGGGCGAGGTCTTTCCCTTCCCGTCGCTCGACAACCTCAACGAAAGCTGTTCAAGCATCATCCAGTCGCGCGATGTCACCAAAGGCATCGAAGATGGATTTCTGGCGGCCAAGCCAGCTCTGAAAACGGTGCTGGACCCGATCACGCAGCCGCTCAGCTGGTTGCTGGACGGCGCGCTTTGGACATTCGACACGATCCCCTGGTTCATCATGGTGCCGATCCTGGTGGCGATTTCCTGGTATGCTTCGCGTTCCAAGGCCGTGACGGGGTTTGTGCTGTTTTCGATTTTGTTGCTGGGGCTGGTCGATCACTATGATGTTGCCATGCAGACGCTGTCGATTATCTTTGTCTGTACCGGGATATCTGTGCTGCTGGGCGTTCCAATCGGGATTGCGATGTCCAAATCGGACCGGTTGCAACGCGGCGTGGTCCCGGTGCTGGATCTGCTGCAGACTCTGCCGACCTTCGTCTATCTGATCCCGCTGATCTTCCTGTTTTCGGTCACGGAATCCAAGCTTTATGGAATCGCGATCATTCTTTATGCTATCGTGCCGGTTGTGCGGCTGACCGATCTGGGCATCCGCCTTGTGGACAAAGACGTTATCGAGGCTGCGAATGCGTTCGGCATGACCGCGCGCCAGAAACTCGTGAAGGTGGAATTGCCGCTGGCCTTGCCCAATATCATGGCCGGGGTGAACCAGACGATCATGATGTCGCTGGCGATGGTGGTGATTGCGTCGCTGGTGTCGGCACCGGGATTGGGCGTGAACGTTCTGCGCGGAATTCGGAACCTGGAACTGGGCGTCGGGATCGTGGCGGGCATTGGCATCGTGCTGCTGGCGGTGATCCTGGACCGGGTCTCCAAAGCGGCGCTTTCACGGGTCGACATGACCCGCGTCAAACATTGATCGGCCGACCATGACCCAGGAACCCAAAGTCAGCCTGCGCGGGCTCTACAAGATCTTTGGCAACAGGGATACGGCGGCGCTGAAGCATGTTCTGGCGGGGATGGGCAAAGAGGATTTGCTGCTCAAACACCGCCATGTTCTTGGCCTGCGGGACATCAACGTCGACATGCAGGCGGCCGAGATCACAGTCGTCATGGGGCTTTCGGGGTCGGGCAAGTCAACCCTGATCCGGCACCTGAACCGACTGATCGAACCAACCGCGGGTGAGATTCTGGTCGACGGCGAAGATGTTACGGGGCTGTCCGACACCGGGTTGCGTCGTCTGCGCCAGAACAAGATGTCGATGGTGTTTCAGAAGTTCGCGCTTTTGCCACACCGGACCGTTTTGCAGAACGCCGGGCTGGCGCTGGCGGTGCGCGGCGAAGATGCGTCCGCCTGTGAGGCAGAGGCCCGCAAATGGCTGGACCGTGTCGGGTTGCAGGGGTTTGAAGACCACTATCCGGCGCAATTGTCCGGCGGAATGCAGCAACGGGTCGGCATTGCGCGCGCCCTGACCGCGAACACTGACATCATGCTGATGGATGAGGCTTTTTCGGCGCTCGACCCGCTGATCCGCACCGACATGCAGAACCTGCTGCTGGAATTGCAGGCGGAACTGCAAAAGACCATCGTGTTCATCACACATGATCTGGACGAGGCATTGAAGCTGGCAGATCATCTGGTGATCCTGAAGGATGGCGCGGTCATCCAACAGGGGGAGCCGCAGGGCATACTGCTGCAACCGTCCGATCCCTACATCGAAGATTTCGTCAGCGACATCAATCGCGCCCGCGTGTTGCGCGTGAAGTCGGTGATGGGACCGCTGACCGGGTCGGATTTCGCCGGCGATGTCAGCCTGCACGACAACCTGGAATCGATGATCGCCCGTTCGGGCGGTGATACGACGCTGCACTACCGGGTCATGGACGGCGACACAGCCGTGGGTGAGTTGCACATGCGCGATCTGGTGAAAGCGTTGGTGCCGCGCCTGTCGTCAGAGAAAAGCTGACGCGAAGGACGCGGCCTGCGCCTGCGGCGGGCACCGGGCGCAGACCATTCCGATAGCGGTTCAGGTATTCAGGATGGCGCTGTCAGGCCGGAATCGGATGACACTGCGAAGCCAGAAACGCGCATGGACATCCATCACGCAGCGTTCTGGTCAGGCTGCATCCGGGCCTTGCTGAGGTCCATAAAGTGGCGTTTTCGCCGACTGAATTCACGATCATTATAAACTTCGGATGCCAGCCAGATGAACCCTTGTTCCAGTTCCTCGACGCTCATCTTTGCAGGTTGAAAGTTCACGTCGAAAAGGGTGCATCTGTCCCAAAAACGCTCCTCCAGCAGGCGGCCTGCGTTTTTCAGCCGCTCAAACAGCGGGGTCCCGAGAAAGGGGGTCTGCACGGTCAGTTGCACTTCAACAAGGTTTGATGTGCGGATGAAATCGCGCAGTTCGGCAAAGACGGCATTGGTGTGGGAATCCAGACCCAGAACAAAGGTGCCGTTGACGGTGATCCCCGCCGCCTGGATGCGCGTGATTGCCGACAGGTAATTGTCGAAACGCTTCGCCTTCCAATTGTGCGGGTCCAGATCCAGAAGATCGCTTTGGCTGGGGCTTTCCAACCCGATCAGGATCTGCTTGCAATCGGCACGGGCCATCAGGTCCAGTAGCTCTGGGTCGTCGGCAACGGATATATCCGTTTCGGTAAACCAGCGCAGGTTGAGCGGTTCCATCTGCCGCAGCAGTGCCTTGCCCCATTTCTTGTTGATGAAAGTATTGTCATCGGCAAATTCGACAAATGGATTGTCGAAGACCTGCGTTGCGCTGCGCAACTCATCCATCACAAGGTCCACAGGCTTTTGCTGAAAGCTAGAGGTGATGCGCAGGCTTGCGGCGCAGAACTCGCAGGCGATCGGACAACCGCGTGAGGTCTGGACGGTGACGCGATTGTAGGGGCGTCCTTCCATCAGGTCGAACCGCGGCTTGGCATAATTTTCGGGTGCGAAAACGGCCTTGCGCAACCCGTGGTATCGCGTCTGCATCCGGCCCGCCCTGAAATCGGCGACAAGCTGCGGCCAGGCCCCTTCGGCCCCGTTCAGCACGATGGCATCCGCATGCATCTGCGCTTCATCAGGCATCAGCGTCACATGAAGACCGCCCAGAACGACCGGCACCCCCATGGCCCGATACCTGTCGGCCAGCTTATAGGTCGCCTCGATCCGGGCCGTGAAGGACGAGATGCCGACAAGGTCGAAACGCTCTAACGGCTCGTCTTCATCCGGCAGGGTGTCGAATTCGAGGTACTCAACCTCGACATCCGGTGGGGTCAGGGCAGCCACCGTCAGCGGGCCCAGACTTGGCAGAGAGGCGATGACCTTGCCCCGGTTGACGAACCCCGGAAGGGTCACGCCCAGTTCGGCCAGTTCCTGCGTGCGCACGCGGACCCCACTCATCGCGATCAATCCGATCCGCATCACGCCACCTTCGCGATTTTGGTTTGCGCCTGTTCGACAATGTCGAGCATTCCACCGATGGTCGAAGCCTTGTCGCTGTCGAGGTCAAGGATGGTCAGGTCGAAACGTTCCTCGATCTCTGACAGCAGCTCAAGTCGGCCCAGGCTGTCCAACGCGATTGCGGTGCCCAGATCGTCGTCCAGCCGCAGATCGGACGCATCCTTTTCGGTCAGCCGGGTGAGGGTTCTTCGAATCTCGGCCTCAATATCCTTGCGGTTCATGCCGGTTCTCCTTGATGTTGGCGAATTGCACTGAAGGCGGCGACGGTGATCGCCACGGCGATTGCTGTCGTGGGAATTGGGGTGAGGTATTTAAACGGCTCAGCCACGGCGGCGGCGATCAGGATGGTTGGCATCAGAACGTTGCCCAAGGCCATTGCCACCAGCCCCAACCGCCCGAGCGCGGGTTGAATTGGTGCTGCGGTGATCTGACGGGCGACCATCATGTGAAGGATGCCCAGGGCAAACATCGCCACATGGGCCAGGCGCAGGAATCGCCTTGGCAAGGCATCGTAATCGCCGATCCACTCGGGCGTCGGAAATGGGCCGTTGAAGGACCAAAGCCCCATGAGCATCCCGCTCAGCACTCCGGCGAGGATCGAACACCAGGCAATGACCGAGGCGCGGGACCGCGCGGCGGTCCAGGCGTCCAGTGGGGCGGCTATCGGGTTTCTCACGGGAATCTCCATTTTGATAAGCGACGCTTAATTTAGATAGTAAGTAAATAAGCACCGCTCAATAACCAGTTTGCGATTTTTATTGGAAATGGGTTAACATGCTGAATTATGGCCAGAAGATCAGATCATACGCGAACGGAACTCAGGCAATTGGCGCTGGAATCGGCGGAATCGATTGTTGTCGAGGGTGGGATTGACGCCTTGTCGGGCCGCAAGGTGACCAACCGCATCGGGTACACGATCGGCACGCTGTATCAGCTGTTTGACGGCATGGACGATCTGGTCGAGCAAATGAATGCGCGGACATTGGCGGCGCTGTACGAACATTGCCGCAAAGGCGCCGAACAGACCAACGTCGCAGATCAATTGCGCGCTTTCGGTATCCTGTTCATCGAGTTTGTGAAGGCGCATCCGAACCAGTGGGACGCCATCATGTCCTATCGCTTCAAGCCCGGGCATTCCCCGTCTGACGCCTACAACGATGAAATCATGCGCCTGTTTGGGCTGATGGAGGCGGCGACACGCCAGTTCTATGGTCCGGGCGAACAAGCGGATCACGGGGCAGATATGGCCGTTTTGTGGGCCAGTCTGACCGGGATATTCGGCGTCGCCAACTCCGAACGTCAGGTCGCAGGGTTGTCGCTGGAACAGATGCTGGACCGGCTTATCCAGATGTATCTGAAGGCCCGGTCCTGACCCGGAAGCGGCGGCTACAGCCGCCAAGATCGGGCAGGGGGTGCCCATATGGGCACCTGCGGCGGTGGCGTCCTATTCGGCGGGCAAATACCCGGTGATCAGTTGGCGAAGCCCGAATGCCGCGCCAAGGAATATGCACAACGCTGCAAGCGGCGCGCTGAACGCCAGCGTCGAAAAGGCCGATATCCCCTGACCGACACTGCAACCAACCGCAAGCACTGCGCCTGCGCCCATCATTGCGGCCCCGCCGATCTGGCGGCGCAACTCTCGCGGATCCTCGCAGGCCTCCCATCGGAAATGCCCTTTCGAGTATGATCCCAGCAAAGCCCCGACAAGAACGCCGGTGACCGACCCGACGCTGAACGACAGCGTATTGCCGATTGTGTTGAAAAACTCCGTTTTAGGGCCTGAACGATGATTTTTCTTTCCATGCAGCCCGATCCTAAATTTTTGGCGCGGGGGTCGGCCCAAATCGCCTACATGCGCTCACGCGCAGCCATGCGCTGTCTCGTGGTCAAAGCTTTCCGACTATTTCGCTTCATAGGTTTTCGCAAGAAATCCGCGACGCTCTGATTTCGGAGTTTTTCAACACAATCCGCCGGATGCGGTCATTGCATAAAGCAGCGTGTCGCCGATTGGGACGGCGAAGGTGTGGGTTTCGACCGGTTCGATGCCAAAGCCGGTTCGGGCGATCCACGCGGTGCCGACCCAGCCAGAGGTGACGGCAAGCCCGACGACGGCACCCCAGAATATGTGACCGGGTGAGCGTCGCATCGCGTGGCTGCCCAGCCCAAGGATCAGCAGGACGCCCGCAAACAGTAACCCGGTGACAAGCGGTTGCCAGCCAAGCAGGCTGGTTGCCAACTGGCTGAACCCCTGCGGGCCGGTCGGGTTGGTATCGACCGGAAACAGCCAGACGCGGGCATGGGCCAGCGGACCAGACATCACCACATAAGCCGACAGCCCCATGACGATGACAATCACAAGCGAGCGCAGGTCGCCACCACCCAGCCGCGCCAGCGCGCCATATCCACAATTGCCCGACATCGCCATGCCATAGCCGAACAGCAGCCCCCCGATGATCACCGCCAGCGGGTTCCAGACCTGACCCAGATAGGCCGTGTCCGCCGCGCTCAGTAGGCCAGTTTGCAGGGCCGACTGTGTTCCCGCAATCGCAACGGCCAGCGCGATGGCCCACATGCGCAACCGGCGATCATCCGAAGAATAGAGCGCGTCTTCGATCGCCCCAAGCGTGCAAAACCGCCCGATCCGGGCTGCCAGACCCAGTGCAATGCCGCCGGCAAGCCCGATCAGCGCGGCGGCGGTTTCTTCTCCGAAAGCCTCCAGCATATCAGTTCCATCCAGATTGCAAGGGGCGGGGCGGGCGTGCCCCGATGCTCAGCTTGATCTGCAAAACAGATCGTAGACAATCTCGATGATCTGGCGCGGGCGGTCGTCGGTCAGCCGGTAATAGATCGCCTTGCCTTCGCGGCGCGGGGTCACCAAACCCTCCAGCCGCAACCGCGACAGTTGTTGGGACACCGCTGCCTGGCGCGCGGACAGAAGGTCTTCCAGCTCGGTCACCGATTTTTCGCCCGACGCCAGATGGCACAGGATCATCAGGCGCCCCTCGTGGCTGATCGCTTTGAGGAAGGCAGAGGCGCGCATCGCGTTGCGCATCATCTTCTCCATATCCTCAGCGCAGGTGTTTTCGTCAAAGACCGGCAAGCGAGACGGCGCTGCGGTCGGATTATTTGCGTGCGATTCCAGCGACATATCGGTTACCCCGCTTCGTTCTGGGCGATCCCCGCCCGTTCCAGCATCATCGCCAAAAGGCCCCAGAAGAAATCTTCGCCGGGGTAGCCCTCCAGTCGGTCAACCTGGACACCGTCCTGAACCAGCAGGAAGGTCGGCGTGAAGCGGACACTTGATGTCAGTGAAATACCATCGGGGGGCGTGTCGTGAATATCATAGCGGCGCAGCGGCGCGGCTTTGCCTTCCGCCGTCTTCGGATAAATCACGGCGATTTCCGTGTTCCAGCGCTCACACCAGAAACAGCCGTCTTCCTCGGCCATCAGCAGGATGGCTTCGGCGCGCACTGTGGCTGGCAACGCGACGAGGACGGCCAGCAGGAAGGCTCTTACTGCGGTCAAAGAACGCTCCGATTGACGATCAGCTTGCTCAATCATAATCTAATATTTGAATTCTTCAACAATCCTGGGCCGCCGTCATGTTCGATGTCACCTTCTTTGGCGCCGTGATCGCAGGATTGTTATCGTTCCTGTCGCCCTGCATCCTGCCGATTGTGCCGTTTTACCTGTCGTATCTGGCTGGCGTCGGCATGAACCAGATCGCCGAGGGGGCCAGCGTCACCCCCGCCGTACGCCGCCGGGCGTTTTTCGCGTCGGTCCTGTTTGCACTGGGCATCATCACGGTGTTCATGGGGCTGGGCGCGACCGCCACTGCCTTCGGGCAGGTGGTGCGAGAGTATTTCGACATTCTGCGCTGGACTGCGGCAGCGATCATCATCGCGATGGGGCTGCACTTTCTGGGCGTGGTCCGGATCGGGCTGCTGTACAGGCAATTGCGCTCGGACGCGGGCGATACCTCGAACCTCGGGTATGTCGGGGCCTATGTCATCGGGCTGGCCTTTGCGTTTGGCTGGACGCCCTGCGTCGGGCCGGTTCTGGCGGCGATCCTGTTCACCGCTGCGGGTCAGGAGACGGTCGGGCAGGGGGCCTATCTTCTGTTTGCCTATGGTCTTGGCATGACACTGCCGTTCGTCGTCGCCGCCCTGTTCATCGGCCCGTTCATGTCCTGGATGGCGCGGTTCCGCCGCCACCTGGGTCTTGTCGAAAAGCTGATGGGCGTGCTGCTGATCGTCTTCGGCATCTTGATCGCCACCAATACAATCAACATCATTGCTCAATGGATGCTGGACACCTTCCCGTCGTTCAGCGCCGTGGGCTGACCACCGGAGGACTTCTTATGAAACGTTTGATCCTTGCACTACTCGCGGTGGCATTTGCCACCAACGTCGCGGCCGTCGAAGTCGGCGATGACGGGCTGCACAAGACGCCCTGGATGCGCGACACCTTCAAAGACCTGGACGAGGCCAATGCCGAAGGCAAGCGCCTGCTGATCATGTTTGAACAACGCGGATGTGGCTATTGTGCCAAAATGCATAATGAGGTGTTTCCGGATCCGGACGTGACGCAGATGATTGAAGCTAATTTTTTCGTCGTTCAGCTGAATCTCCATGGCGATACCGAGGTCACTGATTTCGACGGCGAAACGCTAAGCGAAAAGCAAATGGCCCGTAAGTGGGGCATCCTGTTCACGCCGACAATCATGTATTTGCCCGAAGCGGTGCCGCCGGGGATGTCAGCTACACAAGCTGCCGTTGCCGCCATGCCGGGCGCGTTTTCCAAAGGCACTACTCTGGATCTGATGACCTGGGTTCACGAAAAGCGGTATCTGCTTGATAGCGAGGAGGATTTCCAACGCTACCATGCGCGACGGATCAAGGAACGAGATGACGGATTCACGGATTGAGACGCTCTAAAATTCAAAAAAACGAATTTGTTGTTGCGATCACGGGATAGTGTACCGTAGTCTACGTAAAATCCGAGCTTAGGGAGGGCTCATGAAACGCATAGGATTGGCGACCGGATTCGCCGCAATTCTCGCATTTCCGCTGGCAGCCGAAGACGTGAAGCCGATGATGGTGGCGTTCGCTGACGGGGCCGTGGAAGACTCGCTGACCGGGCAGGCGGGTGACGCCGCCGAGGGGCGCAAGGTGGCCATGGGGCGCAAACTGGGCAATTGCCTGGCCTGCCACATGAACGCCGACATGGAGGAACAGCCATTCCATGGCGAAGTTGGCCCGCCGCTGGACGGTGTCGCCGATCGCTGGAGCGAGGCTGAGTTGCGCGGCATCGTGACGAACTCCAAGCAGATGTTCGAAGGCACGATCATGCCGGCCTTTTACATCGACGACGGGTACGAGCGTCCGTTGGATAAATTCGCAGGCAAATCCATCCTGACCGCCCAACAGGTCGAAGATGTGGTTGCCTATTTGTTGACACTCAAAGAATGACGTCGGGGAGGGAATGATGACACTCACACGTCGAGACGTATTTGTACTGGGGTCCGCCGCTTTTGCGGGCACGGCCTTCGCCGGTCTGCCTGCCTTCGCGTCGGCAACCGATGATCTGATCGCCGAGTTCACTGGCGGTGCGGAAACCGGCAGTGGCGCGTTGGTTCTGACCGCGCCCGAGATTGCCGAGAACGGCAATACAGTGCCCATCGAGGTCGAAGCCCCCGGTGCGGTTGCGGTGGCGATCTACGCCGATGGCAACCCGGTTCCGGCGGTCGCGACCGTCAATTTCGGCCCGCTGAACCCGTCGCGCAGTGTCTCGACCCGTATTCGTCTGGCCAAAAGCCAGAACGTCATCGCCATTGCGAAGATGGCAGACGGATCGTTCGTGCGTGCCGAAGCGGCCGTGAAAGTAACCATCGGCGGCTGCGGCGGCTGAGCGAGACGAAGGAGAAGTTAAATGGCAGACGGTGTAAAACCCCGCGTCAAAGTCCCGAAGTCCGCTTCGGCAGGTGAAACGATCACGATCAAGACTCTGATCAGCCACAAGATGGAATCGGGCCAGCGCAAGGATGGCGATGGCAACCCGATCCCGCGGTCGATCATCAATCGGTTTACGGCGGACTTCAACGGCCAGAACGTCATCGACGTGACGCTAGAGCCTGCAATCTCGACCAATCCGTATTTCCAGTTCGACGCGATCGTGCCGGAATCGGGCGAGTTTACGTTCACCTGGTATGACGACGATGGCTCGGTCTATGAGACGACCAAATCCATCGACGTAAGCTAAATGGCTGACGCGACAGGGAGGATAACAATGAACAAATACCTGATAGCCACGGCAGCCATGCTTTCGGCCTCGGTCGCATTCGCGGGCGAGGATTCGACGCTGGAAATCGAGGGTGAGGTCTTCGTGACCCAAGTGGACGCCCCGGCGCATATGGAAAATGTCAGCACGATCTATTCGGGCTGGACCTACCGAACCGACGAAACCCAGGCCTTGCAGCTTGATGACTTCGACAACCCGTCATTCCTGTTCCTCGATCAGGCCATTGATCAATGGGACACGGTTGAGGGGAGCGAGGGCAAATCCTGTTCAAGCTGCCACGACGATGTGGCCGATTTCGCGGGTCTGAAGCCATCGCTGCCGCGTGTCGAAGATGGTGAGCTGGTCACTTTGACCAACCTTGTCAACGAATGCGTGACCGAGCGTATGGGCGGCGAGGCGTGGAAATACTCCGGCGCCAAAATGTCGGCCATGACCGCGCTGATTGCGCACCAATCGCGCGGCATGACGATGAGTGTCGCCATCGACGGTGACGCCGCCCCCTTCTGGGAACGTGGCAAGGACCTCTACTATACCCGCGTTGGCCAGCTCGACATGGCGTGCTCCAATTGTCACGAGGACAACTACGGCAACATGATCCGCGCCGATCACCTGAGCCAGGGCCAGATCAACGGCTTTCCGCTGTACCGGCTGAAGAACGCCAAGATCAACACGACCCACGGGCGTTTCAAAGGCTGCATGAGCAACATTCGCGCGACGCCCTACAAGGAAGGTTCGCCCGAATTCAAGGCGCTGGAGCTTTACATCGCTTCACGCGGCGAAGGGCTGTCGGTCGAAACACCCGCCGTTCGCAACTAAGCCATATGGCCCGCCCTCGAATTGTCGGGGGCGGGCTTTTTTCTAAGCACACGCATTCAACAATGCGCATATGATTGGAGCCCTCCGATGATCTCGCGTCGCGATTTTCTGCAAGCGTCCATGGCCGCCTCGGCGATTGTCGGGGGGGCGGGGTTCGGAAACTGGGCGCGACTGGCCGCACAGCAGCGCCTGACACAGGACCAGTTGTTGCAGTTTGACACCTTCGGGAATGTCTCGTTGATCCATGTCACGGACATCCACGCGCAGATGGTGCCGATCTATTTCCGCGAACCTTCGGTCAATATCGGCGTCGGTGACAACAAGGGCGTGGTGCCCCATGTCACGGGCGCGGATTTCCGCAAACTCTATGGCATCGACGATGGCAGCCCGTCGCATTACGCGCTGAGTTCCGGGGACTTCACGGCGCTGGCCGAAGGCTATGGCCGGATGGGTGGCCTCGACCGGGTGGCCACCGTGATCAACGCGATCCGCGCCGACCGGCCCGACGCGCTGTTGCTGGATGGCGGCGACACCTGGCACGGGTCCTACACCTGCTATCAAACCGCCGGGCAGGATATGGTCAACGTGATGAACACGCTGAAGCCCGACGCAATGACCTTTCATTGGGAATTCACGCTGGGGTCCGACCGGGTGACCGAACTGGTCGAGGGGCTGCCCTTCGCCGCCCTGGGTCAGAATATCTTCGATGTCGAATGGGACGAACCGGTCGAGTTGTTCCCGCCCTACAAATTTTTCGAACGCGGCGGCGTCAAGATTGCCGTGATCGGTCAGGCCTTCCCCTATATGCCCATCGCCAACCCGCGCTGGATGTTCCCCGAATACTCCTTCGGGATCCGGGATGAACGGATGCAAGAGATTGTCGATCAGGTCCGGGCCGAGGGTGCGGAATGCGTCGTCTGCCTCAGCCACAATGGCTTTGACGTCGACAAGAAAATGGCGGAGATCGTCAGCGGCATCGACGTAATCCTGTCGGGCCACACCCATGACGCGCTGCCCGAACCGGTGCTGGCGGGCGAAACGATCATTGTGCCGTCAGGCTCGAACGGGAAGTTCGTCAGCCGCGTCGATCTGGATATTCAGAACGGTCGGATGATGGGCTTCCGCCACAAGCTGATCCCGATATTCTCGGACGTGATCGAACCGGACGCCGAGGTTGCAGCCGTGATCGAGGCGGAGCGCGCGCCGCACATTGACGCGCTGACCGAGGTCATCGGCCAGACCGATACGCTGCTCTACCGCCGTGGCAACTTCAACGGCACCTGGGACGATCTGATCTGCGATGCGCTGCTGTCCCAGCGCGATGCAGAGATTGCGCTGTCCCCCGGAGTGCGCTGGGGGCCGTCGGTCATTCCGGGGCAGGCTATCACCCGCGAAGACATCTGGAACGTCACTTCGATGACTTACCCCGAAGCCTACCGGACCGAGATGACGGGCGAGTTTCTGAAAATCGTTCTGGAAGACGTGGCCGACAACATCTTCAACCCCGACCCGTTCTTCCAGCAGGGCGGCGACATGGTGCGCACCGGCGGCCTCGGCTATCGGATCGACATCGCGAAACCACAGGGGGAACGGATCAGCGACATGACCCTGCTGTCCACTGGTGAGGCGATTGATCCCGCGCGCGCCTATGTCGTCGCGGGCTGGGCCAGCGTCAACGAAGACACCGAAGGTCCGCCGATCTGGGACGTGGTCGAAGCACACATCAAGGCCCAGGGCACCGTATCGCTTGCACCGAACAACTCTGTCGAGATCATCAACGCCTGAGGAGGACGCGATGAGCGAAAACAACACAACCCGACGCAGCCTGCTGCGCGGCGCGCTTGCCGGTTCAGCCGCGATGATGGCCGGGCGCGCCGCCGCTGCGCCCGACCCGCTGATTACCGACCTGCAGGACTGGGCGAGCTTTCCCGGCGACCCGGTGGACGCGACGCCCTACGGCCTGCCGATCCGGTTTGAAGCAGACGTGATCCGCCGCAATGTGCCCTGGCTGACGGCGGACCCGATCAGCTCGATCAACTTCACGCCGATTCATGCGCTGGACGGGACGATCACACCGCAGGGCTGCGCGTTTGAACGCCACCATTCCGGTGCGATTGAGCTGGCGAAAGAGAATTATCGCCTGATGATCAACGGGTTGGTCGACCGCCCGCTGGTCTTCACCTACGAGGATTTGGAGCGTTTCCCGCGCGAAAACCGCGTCTATTTCTGTGAATGCGCCGCCAATTCCGGCATGGAATGGGCCGGGGCGCAGCTGAACGGTGCACAGTTCACCCACGGCATGATCCACAACATGGAATACACCGGCATCCCGCTGCGCAGGTTGCTGGCCGAGGCGGGCGCAGATGTGTCAGCCGACAAATGGGTCTATGTCGAAGGGGCCGATGCGTCCTCCAACGGGCGGTCGATCCCGATGGAAAAAGCGCTGGACGATGTGCTGGTCGCCTTCAAGGCCAATGGCGAAGCCCTGCGCAAGGAACACGGATACCCCGTGCGACTGGTTGTGCCGGGGTGGGAAGGGAACCTTTGGGTCAAGTGGCTGCGCCGGATCGAAGTGACCGATGCGCCGGTCGAAAGCCGTGAGGAAACGAGTAAATACACCGACGTTTTGGCGGACGGCACGGCGCGGAAATGGACTTGGGTGATGGATGCGAAGTCCATCATCACCTCACCCAGCCCGCAGCAACCGATCACCCATGGGGCCGGGCCACTGGTCATCACCGGGCTGGCCTGGTCGGGCCACGGGCAGATCACCCGCGTTGACGTTTCCAAGGACGGTGGCATGACATGGGAAACGGCGCGGCTGGGGCGGCAGGGCGACGCCAAGGCGCTGACGCGGTTCTATCTGGACACCGAATGGAACGGCGAACCCTGGCTGCTACAGGCCCGCGCGATGGACGACACCGGCTATGTACAGCCGACCAAGGATCAACTGCGCGCGGTGCGCGGCGAGAACTCGGTCTATCACAACAACGCCATTCAGACTTGGGCGCTGAGCACGGATGGGAGGGCCGAAAATGTCGAAGTTTCTTAACCTTGCACTGCCCGCCGCCGGTGGCACCGCGCTGGTGCTTGGCGGGGCCTACGGCATCGCGACCAGCAGCTATGGCAATGACCGGATCGACGTGCTGGAGGCCAACCTGACCGCGGCGCAGGCCGTTGCCTCTGCGCAGGTGGCCGAAGCGGGTGAGCTGCGAACCGCGCTCGAAGCCTTGAGCGCGACGACCGAGGAACAGATGGCCGCGCTGCGTGCAGAGGCTGGCGCGCAGGCCAACGCTGCCGAGCGTCAGATCGCGGCGCTTCAGACACAACTGCAAACTGCGCAGGCAAAGACGTCCGATGCGCCCGCCACCGATGCCGCAACCCTTGTGACGGCGGCGCCTAAGCCGGATCAGGGTTTCGGCCTGGGCCGCACCGCGCTGCCCGAGGAAATCGCCGCATGGGACGTCGACGTCCTGCCTGATGGGCGCGGCTTGCCCGAAGGCGCGGGCGATGTGTGGACAGGTGAAGAGGTGTTCGGTGAAAAATGCGCGTCGTGCCATGGCGATTTCGCTGAAGGCCGCGACAACTGGCCGGTGCTGGCGGGCGGCTTCGACACGCTTGCCGATGAAAACCCGGTCAAGACCGTGGGGTCGTATTGGCCGTACCTTTCGACCGTTTGGGATTACGTTCACCGCTCGATGCCATTCGGAAATGCAGGCACGCTCAGCGATGATGAGGTTTACGCAATCACCGCCTATATCCTGTTCTCCAACGATCTGGTGGGCGATGACTTCACACTCAGCCAGGAAACATTCGCTGATGTGACACTGGGCAATGCCGATGGTTTCGTCGTGGATGACCGGGCAGAGGTTGAGTATCCCCAGTGGCGCGCGGAACCCTGCATGGAAAACTGCAAGACTGCTGCGGCGCAGATCACGCGCCGGTCCACGGATGTGGGTGTGACACCTGCGGATGACGGCTCGATGGCGGAAAGCCATATGGAACAACAGCTTGCGCTTCTGGGCGGTGTCGAATGGGGCAAGGAACGGGTTGCCGGAAGCGTGTTCATGGGCGCGGGCGGCGTGGCCGAGGATGAGCCGGTCGAGGAAATCGCCAGTCTGGACCCACCAGCTGAAGCGGCAGAGGCCGCGGACCCGGCGCTGGTGGCCCAGGGCGAAAAGGCATTCCGCCGCTGCAAGTCCTGCCATGCGGTCGGTCCGGGCGCCAAAAATAAGACCGGTCCGCATCTGAACAGCGTGTTCGGGCGCACCATCGGCGGGCTGGATGGCTTCAAGTATTCCAGCGCCTTTCAATCCGCTGCCGAGGCTGGCCGCGTCTGGGATGATGCCAGCATTGCCGCCTTCCTCGCCAAGCCGAAGTCCTACATCGACGGCACGAAAATGACCTTCGCGGGCCTGAAAAACGAAGCTGATATTGCGGGCATCATTGCCTACCTCAAGGCAATTTCGCAATGAGGTCCGCCAGCGGATGCCGGGTGATGGCGGCGAGTGTTGTGGCGCTTTGCGCGTTGGCAGCTGGGGCCTGGGCATCCGGTGATCCGGCGTCCGGCGAAAAGGTCTTTCGCAAATGCAAGGCCTGCCATCAGGTGGGCGAGGGCGCGAAAACCCGCGTCGGCCCGGTCCTGAATGGTGTTGTCGGGGCAGAGGTCGCGGCGCGCGATGACTATGCCTATTCCGATGTACTGACCGCGCGCGGCGCAGACGGCGCGATCTGGACCAGCGCGGATCTGGATCGTTTTCTGGAACGGCCGCGGGCCGACGCTCCGGGTACAAAAATGACCTTTGCGGGGCTGCGCAAGGCGTCGGATCGCGCCGACGTAATTGCCTATCTGGCGACATTTGCGGCACCCGATGCGCGCGCGGAAGAGTTTTCCGTGACGCCAGAAACACTCGCCATCGAAGGCGACACCGAATATGGTGAATACCTGTCCAGCGAATGCACGACCTGCCATCAGGCGGACGGCAGTTCCGATGGCATCCCGCCGATTGCAGGGCTGGATACCGCAACATTCGTGACCGCGATGCACGCTTACCGCGAAGGCGCGCGCGAACATCAGGTCATGCAGATGATTACCGGGCGGCTTTCGGACGAGGAAATCGCCTCGCTGGCCGCATATTTCGAAAGCCTCAAAGACTGAGGTCAACTTTAGGGAGGAAGACCATGTCACTGAACAGAAGAACTTTCCTTGGTGCGGCTGCGGCTGCAACTTTGCCGGCACCGATGGTGATGGCCGCCGGACACGCCAAACCGCGCGTCGTTGTGGTTGGCGGGGGTGCAGGTGGTGCGACCGCCGCGCGTTACATCGCCAAGGACAGCGACGGGGCGGTTGATGTCACGCTGATCGAACCAACGCGCACCTATTACACCTGCTTCTTTTCGAACCTCTATATCGGTGGCTTTAAAGAGATTGACGATATCGGCCATTCCTATGGCACGCTGGCCAGTGAATATGGGATCAACGTGGTGCATGACTGGGCGACCGGCGTTGACCGGGATGCCAAAACCGTGGCGCTGGCCGGGGGCGGCAATGTTCCATACGACAAGCTGATCCTGTCGCCTGGCATTGATTTCGTCGATGGTGCGGTGCCGGGCTGGGATCTGTCAGCCCAGAACGCCATGCCCCATGCCTATAAAGCCGGATCGCAGTCCGAGCTGTTGCGCGCGCAGCTGCGCGCCATGCCCGAAGGCGGCACCTATGCGATGGTCGCCCCGCCCAATCCGTTCCGCTGCCCGCCCGGACCTTATGAGCGGGTGTCCATGGTCGCCCATTGGCTGAAGGCCAACAATCCGACCGCAAAAATCCTGATCGCTGATCCGAAAGAAGGGTTCTCGAAACAGGGTCTGTTCGAAGAGGGTTGGGAAAAGCACTACCCCGGCATGATCACCCGCATCGGCCCGGATTTCGGCGGCGGCAATGTTACGGTCGATCCCGCAGCGATGACGCTGGAAATCGATGGCGAGGTCGAGAATGTCGACGTCTGCAACGTGATCCCGGCGATGATGGCGGGCAAGATTGCCCATGACGCCGGTGTGACGGATGGCAATTGGGCCCCGGTCAACGCCGCCGATATGTCCACCAAGGCGGATGCGGATATTCACGTGCTGGGCGATTCCAGTCAGCAGGGTGATATGCCGAAATCGGGCTTTTCGGCCAATAGTCAGGCAAAAGTCTGCGCCAATGCGGTGCGCGGCGCGCTGACCGGGTCACGGGTGTTCCCGGCGAAATTCGCAAACACCTGCTGGTCGCTGATTGAAACTAATGACGGCGTGAAGGTCGGCGCAACCTATGAAGCGACGCCCGAAAAGATCGCCAAGGTGGACGGCTTTGTCAGCCAGACCGGCGAAAGTGCCGAGCTGCGCGAGGCGACGTACATCGAATCCGAAGGCTGGTACGCCGGGATTACTGCCGACATGTTCGGCTGATCCGCAAACAGACCCGGGCCGTGTGACATGGATCAAGACGCGGCCCGCGTGACGTGCAAGATTGATCGCAGAAAACAGGAGGTGCGGCATGCTCAAGCACGCAGTTGCGATCATCGCGCTATCGTTCCCGCTGTCTGCGCTGGCAGAGGATGCGGTCACGACGGAATTCGAGGGCAGCTTTGACGATGCGACCTTTGCGGTCGAAAACGCGATCATCGGCCAGGGGCTGGTGATCGACTATGTCAGCCACGTTGGCGATATGCTGGCGCGAACCGGCGCGGATGTGGGCAGCGCGCAGCAGCTGTTCGTAGACGCCGATATCTTCCTGTTCTGCTCGGCCGTGGTCAGCCGCGAGGTGATGGAGGCGGACCCGATGAACATCGCCCACTGCCCCTATGGCATCTTCGTTACCGAAACTGCGGGCGGGGTATCCATCGGGCGCCGGGATTATCCCGACGGTCCGATGGACAAGGTCGAAGCGCTGCTTGACGGCATCATCGCCGAAGCGGCAGAGAACTGAGCGCGCGCGGCCCTCAGGCCGCGAGGGCAGCAGCGCGGTTGGTGCCGCTGAGGGCCACGCCCGTGGCCCAGCCGCCCAGTGCAATGGCCGACAGTGCGATTATCGCCGCAACGCTGCCCGATGCAATCCCGGACAGGCCCGCGCCCACGGTGCAACCGCCCGCCAGCACCCCGCCGACGCCCATCAGCGCGCCACCCGCACCGTAACGCAGGGTTTGGCGCGGGCTTTCAAAGCTGTGCAGCTTCAACTCGCCCCGTGCCGCAGCGCTGAGGAAACTTCCCCCCAGCACACCACCGATAAAGCCAACGCCAAAGCCAGCCGGAATCGCCGATGAGGCTATGGTCCAGAACAACGTGTCGCTCCACGGCAGAGTGAAGGCCGCGGACTGGACGGGCAGGGGATCGAATTCGTCAAGAAGCAAGACGCTGGTCGCCGCCCAGCCGCCCACGGCCACAAACCCGATCAGCGCGGCAAACGTCAGGTGCAATACGCTGGGCTTGGCCCGGATGACCAAAGTTGCGGCCAGACCGATCACCACCAGAAGCAAAACGGCCAGCCCGATTGGCGCAGCGGCAAGGCTGGCGATGGGCGTATCAACGGTGAAGGCGCCCAGTGTCGTGCGCAGTGGCGCAAGAACACCCTTCAGCGTGGCATGGGCGGTGATGGCAAAAACGCTCAGCACAAAGATCGCGCGCAGGTTTCCCGTCCCGCTTAGGACTGTCAGGCGCGACACACAACCGCGCGTCAGAACCATTCCCGCCCCGAACGCCAGCCCGCCAAAGACCAATGCGGCCAGCGGCAGGTCGGCTGACAGGAACCGGTGACCAGACAGATCGACAAAACCGAATGTTGCCGCCAGCGCAAACCCGACAACAGCGGCCACCAGTGCCGTCAGCCAAACCGCTCCGGCTGATGCACGCTCGTCCGATGGTCCGGCAACCGCCCGGCGCAAACAGAACCGGGTGATCTGGGCGGCGACGCCGAAAATCAGCCCAAGCAGCGCGCCCGCAATCAGGTGCAAGGTGCGCGGTTCCAGTCCGAAATCATACAGTTCAAGCAGCATGTTCTTGCCCCATCTCGTCTCTTTGATAGGGACATGTTTCCGCCATGCTGCCAAGTCAATGGAGGGGCAAAGGACAAAATTCCTTCGCGGCGCGGGTTATCGGGACGGTTTGCCGGATCGTCGTGATCTGTCAGAGATCGGTTCGGGCGCGGCGGCTGCGACGGAACCGCCGTTCCTAATCACTCAAACTCCATCTGCTCATACACGCGCCCGGCATTTCGGGTGGCCAGTTGCTCGAACGTGTCGAGGTGCGCATAGGGCGATTGATCGACGTAATACGCCTCGGCCAGGTCACCGCCAGCGTCCAGATGCGCGCCGATCTGTTCGCGCAGATAGATCAGATAATCGCGGGTATAGCGGCGCACCTGCGCCATGTTCGTCGGATGCCCATGACCGGGGATCACATAGGTCGCGCCAAGCGCCTCGAACGCGGTATCCCAGGTGTCCAGCCAGTCGGCGGTCATCGTGTCGTCGAAGATCGGCAACATGCGTTCATGGAAAGCCATATCGCCGGCAATGACCAACCCCTGTTCGGGCAACCAGACCGAGATGTCTCCGGGGCTGTGGGCCGGGCCAAGGTGCAGAACCTCAATGCGGAAATCGCCCATCTCGATGATGCGGCTGTCTTCGAAGGTCTGGGTCGGTCCGGCCAGAAACGTACCTTCGGCCTTGTCGCGATTATAGCGCTTCATGCCTTCAAGGATCTGGCCGCCGTATTCCTCGAACTCGGCAGCGGCATCTTCATGTGCAAGGATCGGCACGCCCTGTTCGGCCCAATAGGAATTGCCCAGCATCGCGTGACCCTGACCGTTTTCGTCAATCACCAGCTTCACTGGCTGGTCGGTGATCACCTTGATCTCGGCATGAAGCGCCTTGGCCAGCACATAGGCCGCGCCGCCATTCACCACGACCACCCCGTCGCCCGTGACGATGAAGCTAAGGTTGTTGTTGTGGCCGCTGTTCTCATAGGTCGGCGGCGCGGTGGCCCCGATGGCCGACCAGACATGCGGGATCACCTCGACCGGTTTCTGGTAAAGGGCCGAGCCGGGGTATTGATCGGCGATATCCTCGCTGGCCAGTGCCGGAGCGGCCAGCAGGGCGAGCGCAAGCGTCAGATGGCGCATCATGCACCCCCCGCCAGAAACCGAAAGCCATCGCCAGCGCGTTCAACCCGGCCGATACCGCCCTGCGGCAGGTGGAAACCGACAAGGCGCGTCTGCTCGCTGGCCAGCCTGTCCAGAAGCATCCCGCGCGCCGAAATCGCGTTGTTCTGATCCTGATCGGACCCGCTTGGCCAATCCGGGTGGGCAAAGGCGGCATGGTGATTGCCGATGGCATCTCCGACGATCAGCGCCGCATCGCCGCCGGCGCGGATTTCGAAGGCCATGTGTCCCGGCGTATGCCCATAGCTGGCAATCGCGGCGATGCCCGGCAACACCTCGTCCCCGTCGTCAAAGAATTCTACTGCGTCTTCAATGGCCTGCATGCGCCGCTTGGCCCCAACTGCGAAGACTGCGCGCGCCTCTCCAATGGTATCGACGGTTTCGGGGTTCCACCAATAATCCCATTCCGCACGGCCCATCATGTAGGCGGCATTGGCAAACATCGGATCATCAAAATCGTCGAGCAGCCCCCAGATATGGTCGGGATGCACATGGGTGAACAGCACATGGGTGATGTCGTCAGGCGTCAGGTCCATCGCGGCAAGACTGTCCTGCAATTTCCCCGCCGAGGGCATGAAATCCGGGCCAGAGCCGACGTCGAACAGCACCGTCCGATCATCGTCCCGGTACAGGGCCAGGTTGCAATCGGGCAGCAACGTATCGCCGCCCAGCCCAAACTCGGCCCGCAATTGCCCCAGTTGATCCTGTGGCATCGGGTCGAAAATGAAGCCGCTCGGCAAAACCAGATTACCATCGCTGAGGGTTGTCAGCCGCCCGGCGCCGATCTGAACCTGCGCAAGGGTTTGCGTGGCTGCGCCCAGAAGTGGCGCCGTCAATGCACCGGCCACGAATTTCCGCCGGTTGATCATGCCGCGACCTCCATCGAATTCGATTATCTGAATATGATTGGATCGCGCTTCATGATGCAAGGGGCAATTTTGGCCCGTGGTTCATCCGCCGCGTCGGTTCCCCGGCATGTCAGGCCGTACCAGCGCTCAGCGCGTTCGTGAAGTCGGCCCAAAGGTCTTCGGCGTCTTCTAAACCAAGGCTCAGCCGGACCAGATTGGGCGAGACGCCGAACCGTTGCATCGAATTCTGTTCGCCCGCCTGTGCCAGCGCGACACGCGCGGGCAACAGCAAGCTTTCAAAGCCGCCCCAACTGACACCCAGACGAAAACAGCGCAGGCTGTCGGCAAACCTTGGGATGTTGACGCTGTCGTCGAATTCGATCGACAACAGGCCGGACCGCCCGGTCAGCCCCGGCACCACATTCACGCCGGGGCTGTTGATTGTGCGCACCTGCGGGATCGCGGCCAGCCGATCCACGAACAGGTTTGCGGTCGCCTGATGCTGCATCATCCGCACATGCAGGGTGCGCAATCCGCGGGTCAGCAGGAACGCCTCGAACGGGGCGAGTTTCGCCCCCAACAGCGATAACGTCAGTTCGCGGATGCGGGCAATGCGGCTGTCTGAGGCGATAACAACACCCGCCACCGTATCCGAATGACCCGAGATATATTTCGAGGCCGAGTGGACGACGATGTCGATCCCTTCTGTCAGCGGGCGCTGGAACACCGGGCTTGCCCAGGAATTGTCAACGATGGTCGTCACCCCGTGCCGCCGGGCGCGACCGGCGACGCGCGCCAGATTTAGCGGTTTGAACACAATCGAGCTTGGGCTTTCCAGATAGGCCAGATCAACACCGTCCAGAAGCGCGTCATCCGTTTCGAAGGCCGCAGCCGGGTGATAGGTGACGTCCACACCAAAAGGACGCAGGATTTCCTCCATGAACCGGTAGGTGTCCGGATAGACATGTTCGACACAGGCAATGCGCTGGCCGGGCCTCAGGAACGCCATCAGCGTCGAAGCGATCGCCGCGATGCCGGATGCGAACCCAACGGCCGCTTCGCCAGCCTCGGCCTTGGCCATCAGCCCCTCGAACGCCGCAACAGTCGGGTTCTGCACGCGGGTGTAAATCGGCTGATCTGTCCGCGCGGCCATGCGGTCTTCAAAAGCCTGATAATCATTGAACGCGAATAGGGAGGTTTGGACAATCGGCGGCGTAATCGACCCGTCGCCGTCTTCCAGAACTCCGGCCAGAAGCGTGGCGAGGCTTTTGTCGTCAGTCATTCTGACCCTCCATGAAACTCAGAACCTCGGCTTCAACCATGTCCATGATCTGGGTCATGATTTTTGCAGCCTGATCGGCGTTGCCGTCCGCGATGGCCTGCGCCAGCCCCGGATGCAGCGGGATGGTCGCCAGACCAAGATGTGGCTGATCAAATGGCGCTTGATAGATGGCGTGAAAAGCGTCCTGGATCTGGCGGATCAACTGTTCAAACAGCGGATTGCCAGAGGCGGCGTATATCGCGCGATGAAACCTGTAGTCCGCTGGTCGCCAATCCTCGCCCGAGTCAAACACGGCCATCAGTTCTGCGGCCCGCGCGATCAACGCGCGACGCTGCTGCGCATCCGCCTGGCGCGCAGCAAGGCGCACCACCTCAATCTCCAACGGTCTGCGCACCGCGTGGGTGCGCAGCAGGCTTTCGGCTTCAAGAACCAGCGTGACGGGCAGGTGAATGGATTTTGTCGACACCTCAACCGCAAGCCGCGTGCCGGCCTTCTTGTTGCGCGTCACGATGCCCATGTTCTGCCACGCGATCAGCGCCTCGCGCACTTTGGAGCGTCCGACGTTCAGCTTTCTGGCAATCTCAATCTCCGGCGGCAGCTTGTCCCCGATCCCCAGACCCGCACGCTCAATCATCAGCGACAGCGCCTCAAGCACGTCGCGCCCGGAGCCTTCAAGATGTGCAAGCGCATCCGAAGCACCGGTCTTGGCCGATTGTGTTGAAAAACTCCGAAATCAGAGCGTCGCGGATTTCTTGCGAAAACCTATGAAGCGAAATAGTCGGAAAGCTTTGACCACGAGACAGCGCATGGCTGCGCGTGAGCGCATGTAGGCGATTTGGGCCGACCCCCGCGCCAAAAATTTAGGATCGGGCTGCATGGAAAGAAAAATCATCGTTCAGGCCCTAAAACGGAGTTTTTCAACACAATCGGCCGATTCCGGTTCTGAAGCTGGACCCATGGGTGCGCGCCGATATCTTGATTGCTGCGGTTTTTAGACTGGATATAGTTAATGTCCTACAAAATCAATATAATGTGTGACAATAAAAAAGACGAGATATCAGTGGATTGAAGGCGCTTAATGCCTGGTTGCAAACAATTGGTGACCAGCACATTGCGCGGGAACTGGTCGATGATGACCGCACCGTCGGACAGCAGCAACCTCTGAGCCAGCGATGTTTGGAATGCCTTCTTGCCAAAACCACCCTGAATCCCCGCCGGGATGGCCATCTTTCGGACCACGTCCGGACCTGCTTAATCTTAGCACCCGGAATGGGGCGAATAAGTTTGGCAACGTAAGGAAATCTGGCGGGTAAGAGTGTGGCAGCCCGTAGGGGAATCGAACCCCTCTTTCCAGGTTGAAAACCTGGCGTCCTAACCGATAGACGAACGGGCCACGGCGCTCTTTGTGGGCGGGGTTTTAGGGATCGCGGCTGCCAAGGGCAAGGGGATTCTTTGGGCGATTTTCATCCCCCTTAATCCGGTGCCGGATTGCGCCGTCACGCCGTCGGTGCTGCATCTTCCAGACGCATCTGAACCCGCGTGCGACCCTGCCAGTGGTTGACCTCCAGCCGACCGGCAAGATGGAACCGCCGCCCGCCGTGATCCTCCAGCGCGGGGCCAAGCGGGCCATCGAATGCGCCGAATGTGATCGTATCCAGCGTCGGGCCGCTGCCTGCACTGACGCTGAGCTTCAGGTGATTTGCGCCGACGCGCCGGGCATGGGTGATCCGCATATCGGGCATCGCCCAACGCGGGGCTGGGGCCGAGGCGCCGAACGGGCCAGCGGCCTCGATCGCCTCGATCAGGTCAACCGTGGCGGCATCCGGCATCAGCAACCCGTCAATACGCAGATCGGCCGCGCCACCGACGCCCGCCCCCTGTTTGTCCAGCAAGCCTTCCAGCCGCGCCATTGCCGCGTCCAGTTGATCGCGCGACAAACTCAGCCCGGCGGCCATCTTGTGCCCGCCACCCTTTTCCAGCAGCCCTTCGGCCACCAAACGCTGGACAGAGGCACCCAGATCGACACCGCTGATCGAACGCCCGGACCCATTGCCGTCTTCACCATCAAAGCCGATCACCACGGCGGGGCGGTGAAACCGATCCTTCAGGCGCGAGGCGACGATCCCCACCACACCGGGATGCCAGCCATCGCCCGCCGCCCAGACAAGCGCGGCATCGGTCCCGCGCGCCTCGACCTGATCGAAGGCGGCGGCCTGAACTTCGGCCTCGACCGTGCGGCGGTCGGCGTTGAGCTCTTCCAGCTTGTCGGCCAGCGCCCGCGCTTCGTGGGGGTCCGGTGTCGACAGCAACCGCGCACCCAGATCGGCCCGCCCGACGCGGCCACCGGCGTTGATCCTTGGCCCCAGGACATAGCCCAGAGAATAGGAGGTCGGCGCCCGGTTCAGCTTGGCCGCGTCAGCCAATGCCACCAACCCGGGGCGTTCACGCCGCGCCATGACAACCAGCCCCTGCCGGACCAGGGCCCGGTTCACCCCGATCAGCGGCGCCACATCCGCAACCGTGGCCAGTGCCACAAGATCAAGCATGGCCATCAGATCAGGGCCCGCCGCGCCGCTGGCGCGCAATTGGCGATTGGCCTCGACCAGCATCAGAAAGACAACTGCCGCCGCACAAAGATGCCCCAGCGCACCGTCTTCGTCCTGCCGGTTCGGGTTCACAACCGCCGCCGCTGCGGGCAGCGTTTCGCCGCCCAGATGGTGATCCAGCACGATGACGTCTGCCCCGGTCGCAGCCGCAATCGGACCATGGGACAGCGTCCCGCAATCTACACAGATGATCAGGTCATGGTCCGCCGCCAGCGCTGCCATCGCGCCCTCATTCGGGCCGTACCCCTCATCAATCCGGTCGGGGACATACAGCGTGGCCTGGTGGCCGATCCCGCGCAGCCACCATTGGATCAGCGCCGCCGACGCACCGCCATCAACATCATAATCCGCGAAGATGGCGATTTTCTGCTGTGCCGCGACGGCTGCAAGAAAAATCTTGGCGGCCTGTTCCATGTCCTTCAGACCACGCGGGTCAGGCAGCAGATCGCGCACCGCCGGGGTCAGAAACCCCTCAGCCTCGGCCGCATTGACGCCCCTTGATGCCAGTATGCGCGCAATGGCCGGATGCAGCCGGGTCGCCTGCAGCAATGCTTCGGCCTGGCGATCATCCTCGGCCGTTGGACCCACCCATCTGCGCCCCGACAAAGACGCCTCAACCCCCAGAAAATGGCTCATCAGGGTGGCGTTGTATGATCGGCGCGGCGCATCCCACAGCCCTAGCGCAAGCGCAGGGCGAAGGAAAAGCCCAACTTGGTTTGACAAGCAGCGATCCGACCCGGAAAATCACGCTATAATCAGGAGGGCACAGATGGAATTATACGGATTGTCGGCGGCATTGCTGGTCTATGTCGCGTTTGCCTTTGACGTGTCCGGGTTTCTGGCCCGTGACGAATTGGTGCTGCGTGTGCTGATGCTGGCCGCGATGGTGTTTTACATTCTCTATTACCTGTTCGTAACCGATACCCCCCTTTGGGAGGCGATCATGACCGATAGCGTCCTGATGGTTGTGAACATCGCGATGATCATCATCATCACAATGGAACGAACGACGCTGTCGATGAATTCGGACCGGGTGCGCCTGTTTGAAAAGTTCGAGATGCTGACGCCCGGGCAGTTCCGAAAGCTTTATAAATTCAGCCACTACGCAATTGCCCCCAATGAGGTTGTGCTGTGCCGCCAGGGCGAGGCCGTAAAGCGGCTGACCTATATCGTTGAGGGGTCTGCGACCCTGGTCAAAGACGGCGCGCGCTATTCGATGAATGCCGGTCAGTTCGTGGGCGAGATCGGGTTCCTGACCGGTGACGCTGCAACCGGCGACGTGACGCTGTATGCCGGGTCCGAGTATCTGTCCTGGGATGTCGGCAAGCTGCAACAGACGTTCGACAAGCAGCCAGCGCTTCGCGCAGCGATGCTGGCGCAGTTCAACCTGGATCTGGTGGGCAAGGTTGCGCGGGGCGTTCCTTTGGGATCGATCTCGGCCACGGTCTGACCCGTCGGGGCGGACGCAAATCACGAAGGCAATACTGCGGGGCGACCCGATGCTTCCCCTTGGGGCAACACCCTGAATTCATTGACTTGGTGGCCTGAATGAACGATCCCCGAAACTGGTCATTCGGCCATGGGGGTTCTGATGCTTGGATTGTCGGTCGCGGTATTTGTCTATGCCGCTTTCGTGTTTGATGTTTTCGGGTTTCTCGCGCGTGACGAGCTTTGGTTGCGCCTGCAGATGATGGCGGCCATGATGCTGTACATCATCTATTACTACCTGGTTGCGGATGCCCCGCTGTGGGATGCGATCATCACCAACGGGACACTTGCTGCGGTCAATCTGGCCATGATCTTCGTTGTCATTGCCGAACGCACGACATTTTCGATGACCAGCGAAACAGCGCAATTGTACAAAAAATTCACAATGCTGTCGCCGGGCCAGTTTCGCCGCCTGCTGCGGCTTGGAGCACGCGCCACGACCATCGACCCCAAGGTTCTGGTGACCGAAGGGGCACCGATCGACACGGTCTATTTCGTCATCAACAACACCGCCCGGCTTGAGAAAAATGACGAGGTTTTCCCCCTGGAATCCGGATCCTTTGTCGGAGAGATCGGATTTCTGACCGATCAGCCGGCCTCGGCGACCGTATCAGTCGACGCGGGCACCGAGTATTTCGCCTGGGATGTGGCAGAGCTCCACCGCGTGTTCGCACGCTCGACAGGTTTGCGTAACGCGCTATTGGCACAGCTGAACAAGGATCTGGCCAACAAACTGTCGCGCAGCGTTCCGATCCGCACAGGCATCCAAACAGCCTGAGCCGGTCAATCAGTCCAGCTTGTGACGATAGGAAATCCGCCGCACCGACCCGGTCTTGGACCGCATAAGGATTGTCTCAGCCGTCAGATACCCCGGTTCGCGCTGAATGCCCGGCAGGATTGATCCGTCGGTCACGCCGGTGGCGGCAAAGATGACATCCTGCGTGATCATGTCATCGCGGGTATAGACCCGGTCCAGATTTTCGATCCCGACCTTGCGCGCGCGGCCGCGTTCATCATCGTTGCGGAACATCAGCCGGCCGAAGATCTGGCCGCCCATGCATTTCAACGCCGCTGCGGCCAGCACACCCTCGGGCGCGCCGCCAGACCCCATATAGATGTCGATCCCGGTCTTTTCGGCTTCTGCGCAATGGATCACCCCGGCCACGTCGCCATCGGTGATCAGCCGGATCGCCGCCCCGGTTGTGCGCAACTCTGCAATCATTGCCTCGTGACGGGGGCGTTCCAATACGCAGACGGTGATATCGCGCGTGCTGCACCCTTTGGCGGCGGCGAGTGCCGTGATCCGCTCGGACGGGGACATATCCAGCGTTACCACCCCGGTGCGAAAGCCCGGCCCGATCGCCAGCTTGTCCATGTAAACATCGGGCGCATGCAGCATCGACCCGCGCGGCCCCATTGCGATCACCGCCAGCGCGTTGGGCATGTCCTTGGCCGTCAGGGTCGTCCCCTCAAGCGGATCAAGCGCGATGTCGACGGCGGGGCCGTTGCCGCTGCCAACCTCTTCACCGATATAAAGCATCGGCGCCTCGTCACGCTCTCCCTCTCCGATGACGACGACGCCGTTGATGTCCAGCAGGTTCAATTGCGTGCGCATCGCGTCCACCGCCGCCTGATCGGCTGCTTTCTCGTCCCCGCGCCCGATCAGATTGGCCGAGGCGAGCGCCGCCGCTTCGCTGACACGCGCCAACCCAAGGGACAGCATCCGGTCTTCAAATATCTCATTGGCGGGCATCGCGATCTCCATTCTCATCACTCCGTCCGACCGGCCTAACGCGCCGGGGCCACGGGCCGCAAGTGGGCGTGCCAATGATAGCGTCGGACAGGCGGATCCGGCGCACCAGACGCATGCCCCTTGATCCGCGCGATCACATCCGGCACTCCAAGGCAATGAAACCATTTCTGATCCTGCAACTCAGGCCCGAAGACGAAGCTTCGGATGACGAGTATCTGGCGATCCTCGACAAGGCGGCGTTGGTGGCGGATGACACTCATCGCATCCGGCTGGATCAGCAAACGCTGCCCGACGCGCTGGATCTGGCGTCCTATTCAGGTGTGATCGTCGGCGGTGGTCCGGGCTGCGTCAGCGATGCGCCGGATGAAAAGACCGCGGTCGAGGCCCGCATCGAAGCCGCCGTGCTGTCGCTGATGCCCGCAGTCACTGACGGCGACGTGCCATTCATGGGCTGCTGCTATGGTATCGGCATATTGGCGCATCATCTGGGCGCGCCGGTCGGCAAACAGCAATTCGCGGAACCTGTCGGGCCGGTGCGCTGCAACGTGACGCCCCAGGCAATTGGCGATCCGATTCTGGCGGGGCTGCCCGGCCAGTTCGACACATTCGTCGGCCACAAGGAAGCGGTGCAAAGCTTGCCTGACGGTTGCGTGCATCTGATGACCTCGGCCCCATGTCCGTTCCAGATGATCCGTTACAAATCAAACGTCTATGCCACGCAATTCCACCCGGAAGCGGACGGCGCCGTGTTCGAGACTCGTATCCGGCTGTACCGCGACAAAGGCTATTTCCCGCCCGGCGATGCCGACCGCCTGATCGCCCTGTGCCGGGCCGCGGATGTAACCCAACCCGAACGCATCCTGGCCAATTTCGCCGCCCGCTACAGGCGCGACTGACGCCGCATTAGGGCAATCGCCGCGATCACATCCCGCGCCCACCCGTTGCAAGCCCGCCGCCACAGGCGTATCGACAGATGAACCCAATCCTTGCCTTTGCGGAGCCTTGCCATGCCCGACACCAGCCAAACCAACAGCCACCTCGACCAATTGCGCGACATGACCGTGATCGTCGCCGATACCGGCGATATCGAGGCGATCCGCAAGGCCGAACCGATTGATGCCACGACCAACCCCTCGTTGATCCTGAAGGCCGCCAAAGTCGAAGCCTATGCGCCACTGATCGCCGAAGCAATCGCCGCCACCCAGCGCGAGGGGAAAACAGAAGACCAGATCATTGACGATGCCATCGACCGGATCACCGTCCGGTTCGGGACCGAAATCCTTGGCATCATTCCGGGGTGCGTCTCGGTCGAGGTTGACGCCCGCCTGTCCTATGACGCCGCCGCAATCGTCGCCAAAGCGCAAAAGCTGATCGGCCTGTTCGCCGATGCCGGGATCGGACCGGACCGGGTGCTGATCAAGACCGCCGCGACCTGGGAAGGCATCCGCGCCGCCGAGATTCTGGAAGGCGAGGGGATCAATTGCAACATCACGCTGCTGTTCGCCTTTGCCCAGGCGCGCGCCAGTGCCGAGGCAGGCGTCTTCCTGATCTCGCCCTTTGTGGGGCGCATCCTCGACTGGTACAAAAAGGCCAACCCGGATGTGACCTATACGGCCGAAAATGATCCCGGCGTCGCCTCGGTCACCGAGATCTACAATTACTACAAGGACCACGGCTTTGCGACCGTGGTGATGGGCGCAAGTTTCCGAAATTCCGACGAAATTCGCGCGCTTGCCGGGTGTGATCGCCTGACGATCAGCCCCGACCTTCTGGCTGAACTTGACGACGCGCAAGGCCCGCTGCCGCGCAAGCTGGAAGACAACGGTGCCTCACAAACGCCTGAACCCAAAATGACCGAGGCTGAATTCCGCTGGGAAATGAACCAGGACGCCATGGCGACCGAAAAACTGGCCGAAGGCATTCGCGGATTCGCGGGCGCGCATGATGAATTGGTCGCAATTGTCCGCAAACTTCTCTGAGGTTGCGGGCGCTCACCGCGCCCGGACGTCCCTGAGGGCACAGCATCGCAGGCCGTGCGCCGGTTACTCGGCGCGCCGCAATCGCCGCTGTTCGCGAAAATAATCCCGCGCGACGGGCAGGGTGCGAACCTCGCGGATCGGCAGCGACAGCAGGTGAAGCGGGCGCGTCAGCAGCGCCATCCAGGTCAGATTACGGCTCCAACGCAGGGCGTCGTCCCAGGTGTTGGCGCTGTCACCGGCGCGGTATCCGTCGCGCAGGGCGTCCAGTTCTGCACAGGGGCCCTGCATCGCCATCAGCCCGTTGATGAACAACAGAACCACATCGCGCGCCCGTCCCCGCGGATGATCCAGCGAAGGATGCGAACGTTCCAGATCAATGACGGTGACCCGCCCGTCGCGCCAGCACAGATCGCGAAGGGCCGGTCGCCCGTGTGTGTGGTCCATGCCATGCAACCGGGCCAGCGCCAGCCCCGCGTCGTGAAACTTGTCGCACAGCGCGTCATCTTTCTTGAACCGGCGATGAAACAGAAGGTCACGTCCGCAATCCTCGACCACGATCAACCCGGGCAGATCGACCATCAGACGCGGCACCGGCGCGCCCATCGGCCCCAGTTTGCGCAGCGCATCCCGCTCACGCTCGAACGCGGCTTCGGGGCTGCCCTTTTGCATCCGCATGCGCGGTTTCAGGGTTTCGGGGCGTTTCACCCAATAGGCCGCCCCGCCATAGCTGAACTGCTCGATCCGGCGGGTGGTATTGCGCGCGCAGTTGATCAGGCCGTCGTCGGGTGGGGTCATCTCGGTCATCGGCGCGCACATTAGGGCGCGGAATGCGAAACACAATCGCAGGATTGCCCAACGGGCTGCGTCAAATGGCCTTTTATCCGGGCTGCGGCTGACTTAGGTGGGGATGACCCCGATAACCCCGAGCATACGGACCCGCACGCCATGGCCTTTTTTCGCAAACTGAAAGACCGGCTGTTCAAGTCGTCCTCGAAGATCGAGGAGGGGCTGGACGCGATTGTCGAGGATGGCGGGGAAGTGGCCGCGCCAGAGGAGGTTGTGGAAGCGATCGACCCCGCGCCCGCTGAACCTGCGCCAGCACCAGTTGAGCCAGCGCCTACGCCCGATGAACCGGAGCAAGCGCCAGTTGAGCCAGCGCCTACGCCCATTGAACCGGAGCACGCGCAAGCGCCTGTTGAGCCAGAGTCAGAGCCAGCGAATGTCAGTCCGACGCCTGAGGCAGAGCCAGAGGCTGAGCCCGCCCCCTATGATCCCGTCGCAGACCAGGCTGAATACGACGCCCTGATGGCCGAATTAGCCACCGTCACCCCCGAACAGGCGGCAGCGGCAGAAGCAGAAATGCCCTGGGTCGACCCCGAGGGCGAAGACAGCATCGACGCATTCCTTGATGCCGAACTGGACGAGATCGAGACAGCCATTGACAAGATTGCCTCGGCAAAACAGTCCCCCGAACCCGAACCCGAACCGCAACCACAAACGGAACCGGAACCTGCACCCGAAGCGCAACCACAAACGGAATCCGCGCCCGAACCGGCCGCGAAACCGGGGTTTCTGGGCCGACTGCTGGGCCGCAAAACCGCCGCCCCGGTCATGCGCCGGGTGCTGGACGACGCCATGCTGGAAAGCCTGGAGGAATTGCTGATCACCGCCGACATGGGCGTCGATACGGCCCTGCGCGTGACGGCAAACCTTGCCGAAGGGCGGATGGGCCGCAAGATGTCGACGGAAGAAATCAAGCAGGCGCTTGCCTCGGAAATCGCGCGGATCATGGAGCCGGTGGCCCGGCCCCTGCCGATCTATCCCAAGACGCCTCAGGTGGTGCTTGTCGTCGGGGTCAACGGCTCGGGCAAGACCACGACCATCGGCAAGCTGGCCAGCCAGTTCCGCGCCGCGGGCAAGCAGGTGGTGATCGCGGCGGGCGATACTTTCCGCGCTGCGGCGGTCGAACAGCTTCAGGTCTGGGGTGATCGCGCCGGGGTGCCGGTGCTGACCGCGCCGGAAGGGACCGACCCCGCCAGCCTTGCCTTCGACGCGCTGACAAAGGCGCAGGCGGACGGCGCCGATCTGCTGATGATCGACACCGCCGGGCGGTTGCAGAACCGCGCCGATCTGATGGAGGAACTGGCCAAAATCGTTCGCGTCATCCGCAAGATCGACCCGGACGCGCCGCACAACACTCTGTTGGTGCTGGATGCGACAACGGGGCAGAATGCGCTGTCTCAGGTCGAGACGTTCCAGAAACTGTCGGACGTTAGCGGGCTGGTGATGACCAAGCTGGACGGCACCGCCAAGGGCGGTGTGTTGGTGGCGCTGGCCGATAAGTTCGGCCTGCCGATCCACGCCATCGGCGTGGGCGAACAGATCGACGACTTGCAACCTTTCGACCCCGAAGAATTCGCCGCCGCACTGACCGGGCTGGATGTTGAGGGGTGAGTGATACCCTGATCGCGCTGGCCGGCACGCCCGAGGGCGCGCGGCTGGCGACCCTGCTGGCGCTGATGTCCGCCTTTGCGCACGCGCTGTTCGGCGCGCTGCAAAAAGGCCGGCACGACCCATGGGCGACGCGCGGGGCGATTGATGCCTGGATATTTCTGCTGTCGCTGCCCGTGGCCCTGTTCCTGGTGCCCTGGCCGGAAGGACAAATCTGGTGGCTGCTGGGCGGCGCGCTGATCCTGCATATGGCCTATAAGATCGTCGTCGCGCTGTCTTACGCCCGCGCGCCCTATACCGTGTCCTACCCAATCGTGCGCGGCACCGGCCCGCTGGTCACCGTGGCGGTGGCTGCTGTGGTCTTTTCAGAACATTACGGCTGGGTGCAATGGGCGGGTGTCGGGCTGCTGTCCGGGGCGATCTTCACGTTGGCGGCGGTGAACCTGAATGCGAAATCGGTGGATGTCGCCACCCTGCGGATCGGGATTGCCTGGGCGGTGCTGGGCGGCGTTCTGGTGGCGCTCTATACCACCTACGACGCATACGGGATCCGCGCGACGGCGAATCCGTTCACCTTTCTGGCGTGGTTCTTCCTTGTCACCTCGGTTGACATGCCGGTGATCGCCTGGGTGCGTCAGCGCGGCAGGCCACCGCCGCCGCCGGGGCTGATGCTGAAGGGGTTCACCGGCGCGCTGATCGCATTTTTCAGCTTTGGTGGTGTGATGTTGGCAACCTATCTTGATAAAGTGGGTGAGGCTGCCGTGCTGCGCGAAACCTCGACCGTGTTCGCGGCGTTGATCGGCTGGTTGCTGCTGGGCGAACGGGTCGGGCGCACCCGTGCCGCGCTGATGGCATTGATCGCAGCGGGTGCCGTGTTAGTAGAGTTGGGCGGATGAACAAGGACGCAGGAATGACCGAGAAAACCATCGACCCGAAAATGAAAGCTCTGCTGGATTTCGGCCCAATCGCAGCGTTTTTTCTCGGCTACCTGACGCTGCGCGACCGCAGCTTCACCATCGGGGGGACTGAATATGACGGTTTCATCCTGATCACCGCCTGTTTCGTCCCCCTGATCGCATTGACCACCTTCCTGCTGTGGCGGCTGACCGGCGCGGTCTCGAAAATGCAGCTGGTCACGCTGGTGCTGGTGGTCGTGTTTGGCGGATTGACAGTCTGGCTGAATGACGAGCGGTTCATCAAAATGAAACCGACGATCCTCTACCTGATATTCGCAGGCATCCTGGGCTTTGGCCTGCTGCGTGGGCGAAGCTATCTGCAAACCGTAATGGACGAGATGATGCCCCTGAAACCCGAAGGCTGGATGATCCTGACCAAGCGTTTTGCGCTGTTCTTCCTTGGCCTTGCGATTGCCAACGAATTCGTCTGGCGCACCATGTCCACCGACGCCTGGGTCAACTTCAAGACCTTCGGTTTAACCCTTGCAATCTTTGGGTTTTTCATGTCGCAGGGGAAGTTGTTGCAAACCTATTCGACCGCCCCTGACGACAGTGCCTGAGGTGCGATTCGGAGCCTCCGGCGGAGGTATTTAGAGACTGATAATGGGCCGGAGTGGCGTCAGTCCTTGATCCCGAAGAACATTTTTTGCTGCTCTGGGGTCATTGGCTTGTCCGAGCGTAGCTCCTCTCCAACCTGCTGACCTTTGGCGGTTGCCGGGCGCGCGCCGACCCGGTCCAGCCAGGCGGCAAAGTTCGGTTTGTCATCCAGCGTCTGTTCCTGACCTTCCCATCCCTTTGCCCAGGGCCAGATGGCCATGTCGGCGATGGAATAGAAATCCCCGGCGACGAAATCCTGACCTTCAAGTTGTGTGTCAAGAACGCCGTACAAACGCTCGACTTCATTGCGATACCGATCCTGCGAATAGGGCAGAACCTGCAGTGGCGTCAGGGTGGGGCTGTATTTCAGAAAGTGGTGCGCCTGACCCGCCATCGGGCCTACGCCGCCCATTTGCCACATCAGCCATTGATCGACGGCGATGCGGTCCCGTTCCGTCGCGCCGCAGAATTGCCCGGTCTTACGGGCGAGGTATTGCAGAATCGCGCCACTTTCGAAGATCGAGATGGGTTTGCCATCCGGCCCGTCGGGATCAATGATCGCGGGCATCCGGTTGTTGGGCGAAAAGGCCAGGAATTCGGGCGCGAACTGGTCGCCTTGATTGATATTGATCGGATGGATTTCATAGGGCAGGCCCATTTCTTCCAGTGCGATGGTGATCTTGCGGCCGTTCGGGGTGGGCCAGAAATATAGGGCGATCGGGTCTGTCATGGGATCCTCCGGGATTGACCACCAACATGGGCGACGCGTCGCCAAGTGCAAGGGGCCTTGACCTTGCTGTGACATCGGCGCATTCAATACGGGCTTCGTGGCGATTTGTTCACCGGATTGCGGGCCACGTAAAACATTCCGCTAAAGAGGTCAGGGTCAGTGCCCCCGACGCTCAACCGCGGTGGGGGTTTTCTTGTGGGAAAGGACTGCACCCCATGACTGATAACTGGAACGACAAGACCAAACTGGTTCACGCCGGCGTACGGCGTTCAGGCTATGGCGAGGTTTCCGAGGCGATCTTCCTGACCCAGGGTTTCGTCTATGACTCCGCCGAGATGGCCGAGGCGCGGTTCATCGAATCCGGCCCGGATGAGTTCATCTATGCCCGCTATGGCAACCCCACTGTGCGGATGTTCGAAGACCGCATCGCCGCGCTGGAAGGGACCGAGGACGCCTTTGCCACTGCCAGCGGCATGGCGGCTGTGAACGGGGCGCTGGTTTCGATGCTGAAGGCGGGGGATCGCGTGGTGTCGTCGCGCGCGCTGTTCGGGTCGTGCCTGTATATTCTGGAAGACGTATTGCCGCGTTTCGGGGTCGAGGTTGAGTTTGTCGACGGCACCGATCTGGCGGCCTGGGAAAAGGCCGTGACGCCCGGCACCAAGGCGGTGTTCTTCGAGTCAATTGCGAACCCCACGCTGGAACTGATTGATATAAAATCGGTTTGCGACATTGCGCATAAGGCAGGCGCGACGGTTGTGGTGGACAATGTCTTCTCGACACCAATGTTTGCGCGCCCCCTGGATCTCGGCGCGGATGTCATCGTTTATTCCGCAACCAAACATATCGACGGGCAGGGCCGTGTTCTGGGCGGTGTCGTTCTTGGCACGCAGGAGTTCATTCGAAAGACGCTGGAGCCCTATCTGAAGCACACTGGCGGCGCGCTCAGCCCGTTCAATGCCTGGGTGCTGCTTAAGGGTATGGAAACGCTGGATCTGCGCTGTCGGGCACAGGCGGCTTCGGCCCAGGCGATTGCCGAAGCGTTGGAGGGCGACGCGCGGTTGAACCGGGTGATCTTTCCGCATCTGGCCAGCCACCCGCAATACGACCTGGCGCGCCGGCAGATGTCGGCGGGCGGAACGGTCCTGTCGCTGGATATCAAAGGCGGCAAGGACGCAGCGTTCCGGGTGCTGAACGCGCTGAAGATCGTCACAATCTCGAACAACCTTGGCGACGCGAAAAGCATCGTCACCCATCCGGCGACGACAACGCATCAGCGGCTGACCGAAGAACTGCGCGCGACGCTGGGGATCACGCAGGGGCTGATCCGTCTGTCCGTGGGGCTCGAGGATCTGGACGACCTGATCGGTGATCTGAAACAGGCGCTGGACGCGATCTGAGGCGATTGTCATGGAAATGACACCCTGAACCGCCTATCTGGTCACAAGATCATTTTGCAGGAGGGGCCGCGATGACCCTCGATACGCCCAAGGCCGAGGTTGACCGCGACGGCGCAGAACGTGCGCTCAGCACGCTGCGCGACTGGGCCAGCACCGCAACCCCGGAAGAGGTTGCCGCGCTGGATCCGGCGATTGCCCGGTTGCTGCCTGACTCGGCGGTTACAAATTATCCAGATCTGGCAAGGGATTACCCGGCGGAGTTCACGCCGGATGCGAATTACCTCGCCTCGATGCCAGATTTGCAGAACGGTCCGACCTCGCTGATCCGGGGGGCGCATAAGGCGATCCAGCACGTTGGAATTTCCAACTTCCGCTTGCCGATTCGGTATCGCACGCGCGATGGCGGCGACGTGACGCTGGAGACCAGCGTGACCGGCACCGTCAGCCTGGAAGGCACCCGCAAAGGCATCAACATGTCGCGGATCATGCGGACGTTCTATGCCCATGCGGAAAGCGATTTCAGCTTTCGCGTGATGTCGGCGGCACTTGATGACACCAAGGCTGATCACGACAGCATTGATGCGCGCCTGCAGATGCGGTTTGCGTTCCCGACGCGGGTTGCAAGCCTGCGCTCCGGCCTGTCTGGGTTCCAGTATTACGACATCGCGATGGAGCTGATCGAACGCGCCGGGGTGCGCCGCCGGGTGTACCATTTCGATTATGTCTATTCGTCGACCTGCCCATGTTCGCTGGAACTGTCGGAGCATGCCCGCCAGCATCGCGTGCAATTGGCGACGCCGCATTCGCAACGTTCAGTAGCGCGGATTTCAATGGAATTGGTCAGCGACAGCCGGGTCTGGTTCGAAGACCTGATCGACCTGTGCCGGGCCGCTGTGCCAACGGAAACCCAAGTCATGGTCAAGCGCGAGGATGAGCAGGCGTTCGCAGAGCTCAACGCCGCCAATCCGATGTTCGTGGAAGATGCGGCACGGCTGTTTGCGGACCGGCTTCTGGCGGACAACCGGATCGGCGATTTCCGCGTGGTCGCCAGCCATCTGGAAAGCCTGCACAGCCATGACGCAGTCTCGATCCTGACCGAGGGTGAGACGTTTGCGAACGAAAGCATTGATCCGCGATTGTTTGATACGCTGGTGCCACGGGGATAATGCGGACAATCAGACGCCCGCCTGGCGCCTTTCGGGCTTGATTTCTGGCGGATGAAGATGGCTCTGAATTCCGCGCTGGAGAGCGTTCAAACACCGCTCTGTGTTGACACCGTCCCGCGCCCGGCCCAAGCCTGCGCCCCATGATTGATCTGCGTCCAGTCGGTTATGTCGTCGGTCTGATGGTTGCGATCCTCGGGGCGTCGATGCTGATCCCGATGGCGCTGGACTGGTGGATGGCGAACGGCCACGCCACGGTCTTCCTGGTCTCGGCGATAATCACGGCACTGATTGGCGGGCTGGTGGCACTTGCGTCCTCTAACGGGGTCGGGCCGCGCCTGTCGATCCAACAGACCTTTCTGCTGACCACCGGCGTCTGGCTGGCGCTGCCGGTTTTCGGCGCTGTGCCCTTTGCCTTTGGCCCCGGTGAGGTGCGCCCCGTCGATGCGTTTTTCGAGGCGATGTCAGGGCTGACGACCACCGGGTCCACGGTCTTCACCGATATCGAATTGCTGCCCGAAGGCGTGCGGCTGTGGCGGGCCATGCTGCAATGGTTCGGCGGCATCGGGATCATTGTTGTGGTGATGGTGTTCCTGCCGGAATTGCGCGTGGGCGGCATGCAGATCTTCCGATCCGAAGGCTTTGACACATTCGGCAAGATCCTGCCCCGCGCGACCGAGATCGCACAGCGGATCTCGGTCATATACGCCGGGCTGACGCTGGCTTGTGTTCTGGCCTATCTGGGGCTTGGAATGGGGCCGCTGGATGCGATTTGCCACGCGATGACCACCATCGCGACCGGGGGGTTTGCCAATTACGACAGCAGCTTTGCCGACTTCGGCAACGGCATCGAATACGCCGCTGCGGTATTCATGCTGTTGGCCGCACTTCCCTTCGTGCGATTTGTCCAGCTGGCCGCAGGCAGCGCGCAACCATTGCTGAGCGATCCGCAGATCCGCGCCTTCTTTGGCATTGCTTTGGTGCTGGTGCTGGCGATGACCCTGTGGCTGTGGGTGTCATCCCCACTGACCGGAGAGGTCGGGTTCAGGAAGGCGCTGTTCAACATCGTCTCGATCCTGACGGGCACCGGATACGCCAGTGCCGATTACGACCATTGGGGCGCCTTCCCGGTGGTGCTGTTTTTCTTCGTCGGGCTGATTGGCGGCTGCGCTGGTTCGACCAGCTGTTCGATCAAGGTGTTCCGCTATCAACTTCTGATCTCGGCGATCAAGGCGCAGGTGCGGCTGATCCATTCGCCGCATGGGATATTTTCGCCGCGCTATGGTGGCCGGTCGGTGGGCGAGGATGTGTTGTCTTCGGTCATGGCGTTTTTAGTGCTGTTCGTGGTCACACTCGGCGTCGTCGCCGTATTGCTGAGTTCGACCGGGCTGGACTTCATCACCTCGGTATCCGGCGCGGCGGCAGCATTGGCCAATATTGGCCCCGGATTGGGGCCTGAGATTGGGCCATCAGGCAACTTCAAGGGGCTGGGTGATACGGCCAAATGGATCCTGATCGCCGCGATGCTAATCGGGCGGCTGGAACTGATGGCCGTCTATGTGCTGTTCACACTGAAATTCTGGCGGACCTGACGGCGCGGGCGTTGGGGGCGGGATTGCCGCGATGCTGATGTATCGGGGGATTGAGGATGCCGGGGGTCATCCATCTTCTTGCTCGTCATCTGGCGCGCCACAAAGGTGGCGCGGTTGCGCATTTCCGACAGGACTGGCCCGGTGCGCGCCAAAGGTGCTTGGCGTGTGCGCCTACTTCCAGCAGCTCACCAGAACGGTCATCCCGATGGCCTGGCGGGTCAGATCTTCGGGCGGGATCGGGGCGTCCGCGCTGGCCGCTGCCGGATCGCCACCTGCATTGGACAGGAAGGTCGCAATCGCGGCCGCGCCTGTGGCAAAGCTGACGTCGGGGGGCAGTTGCTGGCCCGTGGCACTGCTGGTCGGGACCAGCATTCCGATGACGGCGCCGGAATTGTCGAACACCGGCCCGCCCGCGTCGCCGGGCTGTGTTGCCAGTGCCAGGCGGGCCAGCGTGTCATTGCCGTCCAGCCCGCGAATGTCGGCCAGCTGACCAAAGGTCATCGTCGGCGTGCCCAGGACACCGCCATAGCTGTAGCCTGCCACCGAAACTTCGGATTGCAGGCGTGGCGCGCCGGGGCGGAAGCGGGCGATGCGGGTCGGTGACAAGGGGTTAGCGGGCGTCAGCAAGACAAGCCCCAGATCATCGTCAACGGTGGCGACCGTGGCGTCGGATTCGCTGTCCAGCGTGATGCGGGTGCAGCTGTCCACGGCCTCGGTCGTGGTCAGGACCGATCCGGCGCGGTCGACGTAGAAACCAGACCGGGTGATCGCGGGTCGGCGGATTTTCAGGCCCGCGACCAGATCGATCGACTGATCCTCTCCGGTGACATCGGGCAACACGCCGTCCAGCCGGGTAAAGCTGGCGCGCATGTTTTCCAGCACCCGCAAGCGGCGTTTTTCGTCGCCGATGGGCCAGATCAGGGTATAGCCCTTGATCTCTCCGTTCTCCAACTCGGCATAGGTTTCCGAGATGATGCGGCTGTCCTGACCTTCCAGCCGGAAAGAGCTGTTGCCGCGATCGCGCAAGCCTTCGGGCGGCACGATTTCCAGCGTCTGCATGATGTCGTAGAGGCCATAAAGGCTGGCCTGATCACCGCTTTGGCTGATCAGGATGACGCGGGTCGGGTCGCCCTCGGTCACCGGATCGTAATGGGCGAAGGGCGGCACATAGCGGTCAAACCTGACCAAGGCAGTGGGCATGTTGACCGAGATTCCGGCGCGTGCGTCCGTCACCAGAGCCAGGTCGAGGCCGTCCAGAATTGCGTTATAATCGGCAATCAGCCGCCCGCGCTGAGCTGTGGTCAGAACGCCGGTCGGCTCGATCCCTTTGGATTCCTGCCAGGCGGACATGGCGCGGCGGCTGATCCGGCCAAGCGCGCCGTCGATACCGCCATCATAGTAACCTTCCCATTTCAGGGCGGTCTGGAGCAGCTTCTTTGCCTCTTTTGTCAGTTCCTTTTCGCTGGCGCGGGCCTCTTCGACGGTTTCATCCGGCACAGGTGGCGCCGGCGGGTCGAGTGGTACGGCGGCGGCGGTGTCGCTGCTGTCGGTTGCTGCATCCGCGCCGGACGCCGACGCGATATCGGCAGCGATGGCGGCTGCGGCGGCGTTCGCCTCGGCTTCGGCGGCTTCTGCCGCGGCGGCGGCTGCAATTTCAGCGGCTGCGGCGGCTTCGGCTTCGGCCTGTGCCGCTGCCTGGGCTGCGGCCTGATCTGCGGCTTCAGCCTCGGCGCGGGCGGCGTCTTCGGCAGCAGCTTCTGCGGCGGCCTGTGCTGCGGCTTCCGCAGCCTCGGCTTCGGCGGCTTCCAGGGCCAGTTGCTGTTCCTGCGCCTCGATCGCGGCGGCAAGTTCAGAATCGGCGGTGCCCTCGACCGGGTCTTCGGTCGCAGCGGTATCCGTGGTCGCAGAATCAGCGTCCGTCTCGCTGATGTCGGTGGAAACGATGGCTCCGTCACCGGCCTCGTCGGAGCCTTCGGCAGGCTGCGCATCATCCAGCAGGCTGATTTCTACATCCTCGGGCGAGGCACTGTCGGCTGTTCCGCTGACGGTCGCGCCGCCAGCGCTGACCCCGGCGCGGGGCCAGAATTGTGCTTCGAATGTGCCACCATCGGACAGAAAGCTGTCGCGCGGGATCAGGTTGGCGCCGATCAGGCGCGACATCTCATCCTCGGCCTGGTCAGGCGGGAATGGGCCGACGACCAGCGCGAACCAGCCCGATGTGCCAAGCTGATATCCGGCCAGCGGCAAATCCTGCCCGCCATAGCTTTCGGCGCGCGACTCAGCGGTGCTGACCCTTGGGTATGCCTCAATCTGAATCCAGGCGCTGTCCTGCGCCGATACCTGCGAACCAAGGCCGAACACGAAAAGCGTGATGACCCAGAAAATACGATGAATGCTCAACCTGTCTTACCTCAATACGTCTAAGTTGCGTGTTTGCGCCGACAATATCATGCGCGTCGACGGATGCACGTACTTCCTGAGCGTCCGGCGATGGACAAGGTTGGATGTGTTGCCTATGCAGAACGCGCCTTCTGACTGGGTCGCAAAACATGCCTGAATCGTTCAAAAAACCGCGCAGCTTTCAAGAGATCATCCTGCGCCTGCAGGCCTATTGGGCCGGGCAGGGCTGCGCGATCCTGCAGCCCTATGATATGGAGGTTGGTGCGGGCACCTTTCACCCGGCGACCACTTTGCGCGCGCTGGGCCCGAAGCCTTGGGCGGCGGCCTATGTCCAGCCCTCGCGCCGGCCAACCGACGGGCGTTATGGCGACAGTCCGAACCGCTGGCAGCATTATTACCAGTTTCAGGTCATCATCAAACCCAGCCCGCCGGATTTGCAGGCGCTGTACCTTGGGTCGCTCGACGCTATCGGGATCGATAGTGCGATCCACGATATCCGCTTTGTCGAGGATGACTGGGAGAGCCCGACGCTGGGCGCCTGGGGCCTGGGCTGGGAGGTTTGGTGCGACGGGATGGAGGTCAGCCAGTTCACCTATTTCCAGCAGGTCGCGGGCCATGATTGCGCGCCGGTTTCTGGCGAACTGACCTATGGTCTGGAACGCCTCGCGATGTACGTCCTCGGTTTCGACGACGGCAACAAGATGCCGTTCAACGACCCCGACGATCCGATCCCGCTGACCTATGGCGATGTGTTTCAGGAGGCCGAGGCGCAATACGCCCGCTGGAATTTCGACGTGGCCGACACCGGCGCGCTGGAACAGCACTTCAAAGATGCCGAGGCCGAGGTTGCGCGCATCCTCGACCAAGCGCCCGTTGATCCGAAAACCGGACGCACGATTGTAATGGCCCAGCCCGCCTATGATCAGGCGATTAAGGCGAGCCACCTGTTCAACCTGCTGGATGCGCGCGGCGTCATCTCGGTCACTGAACGGCAGGCTTATATCGGGCGGGTGCGCGCACTGACCAAGGCCTGCGCGGATGCCTGGCTGGACACAGCGGCGGGCGGCGCAGCTTGAAAACGCTGTCGCGCATATTGCCAAAACCTGCCGTCATGTTCCTGCTGCAAAACCTGGAACATCGCGACACGGATTTGGGGCGTCGGGCGCGGCGGCGGCTGGGCCGGCTGCGGCGGCGCGCCTCTGTCCAGGCGTTCGACAGACATATTGCGCGTCTGAAACAGGGTGATACCTGCATGGATTGCGGTGCCAATGTCGGCGTGGTCACGAAACAGCTGGCCGCAACCGGCGCGACAGTCCACGCTTATGAACCTGACCCCGATACGTTCCGACAGTTACGCGAAAACGTCGACCATTTGCCCAATTGTCGCTGCACCAGGTCGCCCTGGCAAGCAAGCCGGGTCACGCAACCCTGCGCCGCGTTCATGAAGCGCTCGGCACGCCCCAACAGCGCAGCCAGGCATCGTCGATATATTTCAGCGATCCGGAGCAGTTCGTCGAAGACGGCGTCAAGGTGGAACAGCGCGCCTTCGCGGATGAGGTTGCGCGCCTTGGCGGCAATGTGGCGCTGGTCAAGATGGATATCGAAGGGGCAGAGTTCGACATTCTGCCCCAGATATTTGCCGATCCGGCGCGGCAGGGCTTTGACGCGCTGTTCGTGGAAACGCACGAGCGTATGAAGCCGTCGCAAACCCCCGTCGTCGCACAGATGCGGCGTGACGCGGCAAAACTGTCCAAGCCGTTTATCAGTCTGGACTGGCCATGACCGGCAAACTGGTGGCAAGCGGGATCGTTCTGGCGGCGCTGATCGGCGGCGCAGCCATGTGGTATTTGCAGGTCTATGGCTATTATCGCGAGGTTGCGCTGGGGCAGGGCGGGCTGAAAGACGGGCTGACCACGATCCAGTTGGTCGATGCGGCGGGCGAATATGTGGCGCTGGACCCGAAAGCGTTTCAGGGCATCACCTCGGACAGCTCTCCGATCCGGTTCCGGGGGTGCATGACGCTGGATGACCCGGAAGCGGCGATTGCCATGGCCCCGCCTGCAAAAGATGCCGAACCGCTGGTCGCGCCGTTCTGGTTTGACTGCTTTGACGCAGTGGCCATCGGCGGTGATCTGGAAGCAGGGCGCGCCACCGCGATCATGGCCGAGGAAAATATCGAGGACGGCATCGACCGGGTGCTGGCCATTTACCCTGATGGGCGGGCCTTTGCCTGGCATCAGTTGAACGCGACTTTCAGGAAGTGAACCGATGCCGGATCTGTTGATCGAACTCTTTTCCGAGGAAATCCCCGCCCGGATGCAGGCGCGCGCCAGCGATGATCTGAAGCGGTTGGTGACAGACGGTCTGGTTGCGGCTGGTCTGACCTATGCCAGCGCCGCCGCCTTCGCGACGCCCCGCCGGTTGTGCCTGACGGTTGAGGGGCTGAGCGATCGGTCCGCCGACACCCGTGAAGAACGCAAAGGCCCGCGCGTCGATGCGCCCGAAAAGGCGGTCGAGGGGTTCTTGCGCTCCACCAGGCTGACCAGGGACCAGTTGGAGGCGCGGGACGACAAGAAGGGGCAGGTCTGGTTCGCGGTGATCGCCAAGCCCGGGCGCGACGCGGGAGAGATTGTGGCCGAGGTGTTGGAGGCCACGGTGCGCGGCTTTCCCTGGCCCAAATCGATGCGCTGGGGCGCGGGGCCACTGAAATGGGTGCGTCCGCTACATTCGATCCTGTGCATCCTGAGTGATGAGGGCGGGGCGGAGGTCGTGCCGCTGACCATCGACGGGATCACGGCTGGTGACAGTACCGAAGGGCATCGCTTCATGGTGCCGGGGCAGTTTTCTGTCACGGGGTTCGAGGATTATGAGGCGAAGCTGAAGCGCGCCAACGTGATGCTGCGCCCTGAGGAACGGGCCGAGGCGATCTGGAACGACGCCACGCAACAGGCGTTTGCGCGGGGCCTTGAAGTGGTTGAGGATAAGGGCCTGCTGGCAGAGGTTGCCGGGCTGGTCGAATGGCCGGTGGTGCTGCTGGGCGCGATTGACGCGGCGTTTCTGGGGCTTCCAGCAGAGGTGCTTCAAACCTCGATGAAAGAGCATCAGAAATTCTTCTCGGTCCGGAACCCGAAGTCGGGGCGGATCGAGGGCTATGTGACCGTCGCGAACCGGGAAACCTCGGATGATGGTGCGACGATCCTTGAAGGTAACGGGCGGGTGCTGTCGGCACGTCTGGCCGATGGCGCGTTCTTCTGGGAGAACGACCTGCGCGTCGCCAAGGCGGGTATGGACGAGTGGCGCGCGGCGCTGGAAAACGTGACGTTCCACGCCAAGCTGGGGTCACAGGCGGAACGGGTGGACCGGATCGCCGCGCTGGCGAAGGAAATCGCGCCGAGCGTCGGGGCGAATCCGGATGATGCTGCGGAGGCGGCACGGCTGGCCAAGCTCGATCTGGCGTCCGAAATGGTCTATGAATTCCCGGAACTTCAAGGGGTTATGGGGCGGTACTACGCGGAAGCGTCCGGTGCCTCGGCAGAGGTCGCGGCGGTGGCGCAGGACCACTACGCCCCCCTCGGCCCGTCCGACGATGTGCCCACCGCCCCGCTGAGCGTCGCCGTAGCGCTGGCCGACAAGATCGACACGCTGACCGGGTTCTGGGCGATTGATGAGAAGCCGACCGGCAGCAAGGACCCCTATGCACTAAGGCGGGCCGCGCTGGGGGTTATTCGGTTGGTTTTGCAAGACCGTCGAGATGATCGTTCAGTGAGTTGGGAAACGGTCAGACCAATTGCTGTTCGCATTCGTGCTGATATGGATGTCGCGAACGAAAAAGAGAAGATTGCAGAAGAACTGATTAGTAACAGTGCACTATCGGATGCATTGCAACCAAACAAGCAATTTGGCGTCGGCACATTTTATCAGGCACTGACAAAAACGGCACTGGCCGATGATCTGAATGTAGCAGGCGAGAGTGCAACAGAGCTGTTGGCAAAACTTAAAACTCATCATGCAAATCTTGTTGCCGAATTTAAAAATCAACATGTGCAAGAACTTTCTCAAGCGACCGACAGCCTCCTCGCCTTCCTCCACGACCGCCTGAAAACCTACCTCCGCGACCGGGGCATTCGCCATGACGTCATCGACGCCTGCCTGGCCATGCCACAGGCGGACAACCTGACCCTGTTGGTCAAACGGGCGGAGGCTCTGTCGGAGACCCTCAAGACCGACGACGGGGAAAACCTCGTGCAGGGGTTCAAGCGGGCCAACAATATTCTGGCGCAGGCTGAGGACGCGGACGGGGTGGAATACTCCTACGGTGCCGACCCGAAGTTCGCCGAGACCGAGGAAGAACGCGCCCTGTTCGCCGCCCTCGACGCCGCCGAGGCCAAAATTGCCCCGGCGATGGAGGCCGAGGATTTCGGCGCCGCGATGACCGCCATGGCCGGACTGCGCGCCCCGATTGACGGGTTCTTCGATGCTGTTCAGGTGAACGCCGACAGTCAGGTCCTGCGCCGCAACCGCCTGAACCTGCTCAGCCGGATCAGGACGATCTGCCTGAGTGTCGCCGACCTGACCAAGCTGGACGGGTAGGGGCCGCGGGCAAGCCGGGTGAGCGTCTGTCTGGGGGTAGGCGTTCACGCCGGGTGCGTTGGGCAATTTATGGCGCCGCGTTAGCCTGAAGGTCTGTGAATAGCGATCCGTCGCGAAAGCGCCTGCCCGCCGGGCAGACAGGCGCTCGCCCGGCGCCCTGACGGGCTTGATCCGGGGCGAAAAGGAACGGTCGGCGACGGTCACTTCGCGCCGTTCAAAAAAACAATGATCCTGACATTGTTGTCTGATCCTGCATTGAACGCCTTCACCCTTGCCCGACCATCAATCCTCGCTATGCTGCGGCGCGAAAGGATGCCGCGGTGCAGCATAGCGACCTGAGCCAGATGACCGAGATCACGCCGACGGCCCCCATGTCGGCGGCGCTGCATGGTGGGCGCGCGAAATGTCTGCAACGCCTGATCCGGCTGGACCTGCCGGTGCCGCGCACCGTGGCGCTGCCGTTCCCGACCGTTCGCGCAATCGCTCAGGGCCAGATGCCCGATCTTGCCGCGTTGCTGGGCCAGTTCGATGCAGGCGCGCTGCTGTCGGTGCGACCTTCAAGCGAAGATCCCGACTGGGGCGGTCCCGGCGCGATCCTGAATATCGGCATGAATGATGCGCATCACGCCGCACTAAGCGAAACATTGGGAGAGGCCGCCGCAACCGCGCTCTATGTGCGGTTTCTGCAAGCCTATGCAGTGGATGTCGCCCATCTGGACCCGGATGAGTTCGAAACCGACCAGACAGATGCCGACACTCTGCAACGTCTGCTGGCCGCCTACAAAGACGAAGCGGACGAACCCTTCCCGCAGGATCACGCGCATCAGCTTGCCGCGGTGCTGTCCTCGATGGCGCGGGCATGGGAAGGCACCTCGGCCCGTATCCTGCGCGAAGCACGCGGCGCGCCCGCCGACGCGGGGCTGGGCCTTGTGGTGCAGGAAATGGCGCTGGGCGTGGGGCCTGCGGAAAGCGGCTCTGGTGTGATCCAGTTTGTCAGCTCGGACACGGGCCAGGATATCGTGACCGGGCGCTACCTCAGCCAAAGCCAGGGGCGCGATGCGCTGACGGGTCTCGAGGGCGCCATATATCTGACGCGTGATGAGCGTGGCCCCTCGCTTCAGGAACTGTGCCCGGATGTTTTCGCCGATCTGATCCGCATCGGCGGCATTTGCCGCCAGCGCCTGCGTGAAGAAATGCAAGTGGAATTCACCGTCAGCGACGGGCGCCTGTTTGTTCTGGACGCGGTGCGTATCGCGCGCAACAGCCGTGCGGCGGTGCGGATTGCGGTGGCGCTGGCCGAAGATGGCGTGATCCCGAAGGCCGAAGCGCTGCTGCGGATCGAACCGCGCGCCTTGAATGAACTGCTGCACCGGCAGGTTGATCCATCGGGCGCGCGCGACGTCGTGGCGCAGGGCATCGCGGCCAGCCCGGGCGCGGCGACCGGCGTGCTGGTGTTCACGGCCGAGGCGGCGCAGGCCAATGCGGCGCGGGGCGAACCCTCGATCCTGGTGCGCCATGAAACCACGCCCGAGGATATTCGCGGCATGCACGCCGCCGTCGCGGTGCTGACGGAACGCGGCGGCAGGACCAGCCACGCGGCCATGATCGCACGCGGGCTGGGCCTGCCCTGTGTGGTGGGCGCATCGCGCATCGCTATCGACGCCGCCGACCAGACGCTGACGACGCGTGACGGGCGGGTGCTGAACGCCGGCGACGTGGTGACGCTTGACGGAACAGCGGGTGAGGCGCTGGCCGGGGCCGCGCCGCTGCTGGAACCGGCGCTTGGCGACAGTTTCCGCACCCTGATGGATTGGGCCAGCGATCATCAGGATATCGACGTGCGCGCCAATGCCGATACCGTCGCAGAAGCGCAGGTTGCCGCCACCTTCGGGGCCAGCGGCATCGGGCTGTGCCGGACCGAGCACATGTTTTACGAAGCTGACCGCCTGACTGTGATGCACGAGATGATCTTTGCCGATGGTCCCGATGACAGGCAGGGCGCGCTGGACCGCTTGCTGCCGATGCAGCGGGCCGATTTCGCGCAGCTGTTCCGCATTATGGAGGGGCGGCCCGTCTGCATTCGCCTGCTGGATCCGCCGCTGCATGAATTCCTGCCGAATTCACGCTCGGGCCTGCGCGAATTGGCGGATGCCTTGGGGATGCCGTTGAAGGACGTGACGCGTCGCGTCGCCTCGCTGACCGAATTCAACCCGATGCTGGGGATGCGCGGGGTGCGGCTGGGCGTGGCCATGCCCGAGATCTATGAAATGCAGGCACGCGCCATTTTCGAGGCAACGGTCGAAGCGACCCGCGCCGGCAACCCCGTGGTGCCCGAGGTGATGATCCCCCTGGTTTCGGCCTTTCGGGAGGTTGAGTTGGTCAAAAGCCGCATCGACGCGGTGGCCGCCGCCGTGCGGGCCGAAAGCGGCACAGAATTCTCGTTCCGCCTTGGGGTTATGGTCGAAACCCCGCGCGCCGCGCTGCGCGCGGACGAGATTGCGCGCTATGCTGAATTCCTGAGCTTTGGGACCAACGACCTGACGCAGATGACCTATGGCCTGTCGCGCGACGATGCCGGACGCTTCATGAGCGAATATGTCAGCCAGGGTGTCTTCCCCGAAGACCCGTTCCACCGCCTGGACGAAGACGGCGTGGGCGAATTGTTACGCATCGGCGCGCAGCGTGGGCGGGCGGCGCGTCCCGATGTGACCCTGTCGATCTGCGGCGAACATGGCGGCGACCTCGAAAGCATCGAGTTTTGCCGCCGCGCGGGGTACGATTACGTCAGCGCCTCGCCCTTCCGGGTGCCGCTGGCGCGGCTGGCGGCGGCGCAATTGGCGATCCGGGCTGGCACGAAATCCGCACAACTTTAGCGTGGGGTGACAACTTGACGCGGGCGTAAAGCGCGTTTTGTCGCCAGTTCTGGGCCAAAAAGCGCCCATATTGGATGATTGTCGTCCCACAATGCGCCGAAATCACGCGGGTGTTTACGCACCGGGGGTGGATTTGCAAGATTAACTCCTTTAAGGCCCCCCACGGCGATCGGGGAGATTGGGTCGCCAGAATGTATGGATGCAGGGCGCCGGGACGGTTGGCGCGACAGATGTAGGGACGAAAGACATGGACGGCTCTCGCCAGGTTGCCACCCTCGGGGTGGCATTGGTTGCCTTTTGCGGTGGATTGACCACCGCTTTGATGATTCAGGAATTTACCGGGGACACGTCGGCACCGAATACGCGCCCTGTGGTGACAATGACGCCGACTGCTCCGACAGTGACCGAACAGGTCGTCGAGGCCAGCGTGATCGTGCCGATGGTGCCCGCGCCATCGCTGGCCGAGAATCTGGCCGGACTGCTGGGCGACAAGACCCAGCCGCTGACGGCGTCAGTGCCCGACACGATGACCAAGATGATCCGGCCACACCCGGTGCAAGGCCCGGTCAAGGGGCCAGGCCCGGTGCAATACACTCGCGCCTATGTTGACAGCCTGCCGGTTGCCAAAGGCGGGCGTGACTGGCGCTGCATGACCGAAGCGCTGTACTTCGAAGCGCGCGGCGAAAGCGTCAAGGGCATCTTTGCCGTGGCCGAGGTGATCCTGAACCGCGTCGACAGCAAGCGTTTTCCGAATTCGGTCTGCGGCGTCATCAAGCAGGGCGTAAACAACCCGCGCGGTTGCCAGTTCTCTTACGCCTGTGACCGCTATCCGGAGGTTTACCGCGAAAAAGGGGCACGCGCACTGGTGGGCAAGATTGCCCGCGTGATGCTGGATGGTGCGGACCGCAAGTTGACCAAGGGGTCGGATCATTACCACACCAAGGCGGTAAACCCGCGTTGGGCGCGTGCGTTCGACCGGACCGTGATCATCGGCGTGCACAAATTCTATCGCTCATAATCGTTTATCCGGCTCAGTTGATCTGACGGATTGAATGGCAGGCCCGGGCAAGTCCCGGGCCGCTTTTTTGCGTGATGTGGACATTGGTGGACCTTTTTGCATTCACTGGCTTGCCCGGCGATCCTCGGACATCCAGACCAGCAGCGCCGCATCCCAAACCGATCATCTCGCCCGCCTTTTCTGGTTCATCCCGGACCGATCATACGCTAACCCGGCTTTGATGACCGACTCCGTCTCACTCAGCTTCGGCCCGCTTGAGGATCGCGCCCGCGCGGATGCGCCGGATGCAGATCGGATTTCCTTGCGCGACTTCCCTGTCGACGTCGAAATCGGCGCGTTCGAGGTTGAGCGTGGCACGAAACAGCGCCTGCAATTTTCGGTTGTCGTGGCCGTTGCCCCGCCGGATGCGGAGGTCGGCGACGACGTCGACCGCATCCTGTCCTATGATACCATCGCCGATGCGATCCGGGCCGAGCTTGCGGCAGAGCGCCTTGCCCTGCTGGAAACGCTGGCCGAGCGTATCTCGCTTCGCCTTCTGGCTGAACCACAGGCGCGACAGGTCTGGATTCGCATTGAAAAGCTGGACCGTGGACCGGGCGCTCTGGGGATCGAGGTTGTGCGCCAAAGCAGCAAACAGGCGGCCAGCGGTGCGACCCCGCCTGTCGTCGTGGACCTTGGCGCGCTGACCGGCGCGCCCGAGGCTGCGGTCAAATGGCTGGACTATCTGCATCATCAGGAAAAACCGGTTCTGGTTTGCGCTGATGCGGATATCGCCGCGCCATCGAACGAAGCGCAGCGCCGCATCGCCCTGCTGACCCGCGACGCCGCGACCTGGGCGCTGTCGATGCTGCACGCCAAGGCCCATGTCGCCGCCACCCGTACCGAAGTTGACTGGGCGCTTGCACAGGGGCGGCTAACACTCTGGGCGCCGGGGAAAATACTGCTCGACACGCCGGGGGCGCCGGATGCGGCCGCTGAAGGGGCCGTCCTGGCGGGTTGGATGGCTGACCGGCTGGGTGCGCAGAAACTGGTGGTCGTCGGCAGGGATTTGCCCGCAGGCGTCAGAACTCCGGCGATTTCTGTCGAAACTGAAACACTCTCTCTGGGGTGATCCTTGCCAAGGCGGGGCCGATTGCCGATAGCCGTGGCATGAACAGCTATTACCGCCCCCTTGTCCAGATCGACGCCGCCCGGCCTGCCGGTGCGCAGCCCGTGGCCGGGGGCTGGGGCTGGTTTACCCATGCCGAGCGGATCGAGCGAGGCGGTGTGCGCAAGGTCGTGGCTACGTCGGAAATTCCGGACGACACGCTTGCTGCAATCACCGCGCCCCGCGCGCCGCTGGCCGGACTTGATCTGACCCAGCCGCGCCTGATGGGCATTCTGAATGTGACGCCGGACAGTTTTTCGGACGGCGGGCGGTTCTTCGACCCTGACGTGGCGCTGGCCCATGCCCGCGCGATGGCTTCGGGCGGGGCGGATATCCTCGACATCGGCGGCGAAAGTACCCGCCCCGGCGCGGCCGAGGTTTCAGTGGCGGATGAGATTGCACGCACGGCGCCGGTAATCGAGGCGCTGCGGCACGGGTATGACGGCGCGCTGTCAATCGATACGCGCAAGGCCTCCGTGGCGCAGGCGGCTTTGCAGGCAGGGGCCGATATCGTCAATGACGTGGCCGCGCTCGGCTTTGATCCGGCACTGGCCACCGTGGTCGCCGACGCGAACGCCCCGGTGATCCTGATGCATGCGCAGGGCGATCCGGCGACGATGCAGGACGCGCCGCGCTATGACGATGTTCTGCTGGACGTATATGACTACCTCGCCGGGCGGGTCGCTGCGGCGCGCGCAGCAGGGATTGCGGCGGACCGGATCGTGGTTGATCCGGGTATCGGATTTGGCAAGACGGTGGATCATAATCGGGCGCTGCTGCGCGGGCTGTCGCTGTTTCATGGCCTTGGCTGTCCGATCCTGCTGGGGGCGTCGCGCAAGCGCTTTATCGGAACGCTGGCGGGGGCCGCGGATGCGGATGACCGGATGCCGGGATCACTCGCCGTCGCGCTGGCAGGGCTGGCGCAGGGCGTGCAGATCACCCGCGTTCATGATATGGAAGCGACAAAACAAGCCGTCACCCTGTGGCAGGCGGCAACGGGAATGGGACAGGCATGAGCAAACCATTGTTTGGAACCGACGGCGTGCGCGGCAGGGCTAATGAGTGGCCGATGACCGCCGATATGTGCTTGCGACTTGGCGCGGCGGCGGGGCGGTATTTTCGCACCGATGGGCAGATCCGGCACCGGGTGGTGATCGGCAAGGACACGCGCCTTAGCGGTTACATGATCGAAAACGCGCTGACTGCGGGCCTGACCAGCACCGGCATGGATGTGCTGCTGCTAGGCCCGGTGCCGACCCCGGCGGTTGGCTTGCTGACACGGTCCATGCGCGCCGATCTGGGGATCATGATCTCGGCCAGCCACAATCCGCACCAGGACAACGGCATCAAGTTCTTCGGCCCCGATGGTTTCAAGCTGAGTGATGAGGCCGAGGCCGAGATTGCCGCCATGGTGCAGGGCGACGTGGCCCCCGTGCCGCCGGCCGAGATTGGCCGCGCCACCCGGATCGACGATGGCCGGGGGCGCTATGTGGAACGGACCAAGGCCAGCTTTCCCCGCGGGCTGCGGCTGGACGGGCTGAAGGTCGTGGTGGATTGCGCCAACGGGGCCGCCTATCGCGCCGCGCCCGAAGTCCTGTGGGAGTTGGGGGCCGAGGTGATCCCCGTCGGGGTCAGCCCGAATGGCACCAATATCAACAATGGCTGCGGGTCGACCAATACCTCGCTGGCCGCTGAATCCATTGTGGCGCACGGCGCGGATGTGGGCATCTGCCTGGACGGGGATGCCGACCGGGTGATGATCCTGGATCAGAACGGGCGTGTGGCGGACGGCGATCAGCTGATGGCGCTGCTGGCGGCGCGCTGGGCGGACGAGGGGTGGCTGAACGAAAACATGCTTGTCGCCACGGTGATGAGCAATCTGGGGTTGGAACGCTTCCTCAAAAAACGCGGATTGGACCTGATGCGCACTGCCGTCGGCGACCGCTATGTGGTCGAAGCGATGCGTGCAGGCGGCTTCAATCTGGGTGGTGAGCAATCGGGCCATATCGTCATGACCGATTTCGGCACAACCGGCGACGGGCTGGCCGCCGGGCTGCAATTCCTTGCCGAGATGGTACGTACCGAGGTCAAGGCCAGCGTGCTGACGCAAAGCTTCACCCCCGTGCCACAGCTGTTGAAGAACGTCCGCTATGCAGGCCCTGACCCGACCAATGCAGTACCGGTACAGGCGGCGATTGCCGATGCCGAACACCAGTTAAACGGCACCGGTCGCCTATTGATCCGCAAGTCGGGAACCGAGCCTTTGATCCGCGTCATGGCCGAGTGTGAGGATGAGGGGCTTCTGGCCGAAGTCGTTGACGGTGTGGTCGCAGCGGTTGAGGCAGCGGCCTGAGCACGATGTCTGAAAGCCCGCAACAGATGACCACATTCACCCTGGCCGATATTGCCAGCGCGCTGGGCGCGCCGGTTCTGGGCGACGGGACATTGCCGCTCAGCGGGGCGGCGGAACCGGCGGATGCCGCGCCTGACCAGTTGGCGATGGCGATGAACCCGGCCTATGCCGACGGTCTGACCAAGGGCCGCGCGCGCGCCGCTCTGGTCTGGCCCGGGGCGGACTGGCAGGCGCTGGGCCTGTCGGGCGCTGTGGAGGTGCCCCGCGCGCGCCTTGCAATGGCGGGCGTCACCGCGCTGTTCGATCCGGGCCCCGAGGTTGCGCCCGGCATTCACTCCAGCGCCGTGATCGACCCAAGCGCGCAGATCGCGGCCGGGGCCGCCATCGGCCCCTTTGTCGTCATTGGGCGCGGCGTGCGCATCGGGGCAAACGCCCGCATTGCTGCCCATGTCAGCATCGCCGAAGGCGCGCAGATCGGCGACGACGCGTTGATCCATCCCGGTCTGCGGATCGGCGCGCGGGTAAAGATCGGCGACCGCTTCACCGCCCAACCCGGTGGTGTCATCGGAGCGGACGGATTCTCGTTCGTGACGGCGGAAAAATCGGCCGTCGAAACCGTGCGCGAAACGCTGGGCGCGGACACCCCGACAGACGCCCAACCCTGGGAGCGTATCCATTCGCTGGGCACGGTCGAAATCGGCGATGATGTCGAATTCGGCGCAAATTCAACCATCGACCGGGGCACTATCCGGGCGACCACCATTGGCGACGGCACCAAACTCGACAACATGGTGCATGTCGGCCACAACTGCCGGATCGGCCGTAACGTGTTGTTATGCGGGCAGGTCGGGATAGCCGGATCGGTTGAGATTGGCGATCAGGTCGTGCTGGGTGGGCGCGTCTGTGTGCAGGACAATATCTTCATTGGTGACGGCGTGATTGCCGGTTTCGGCAGCGTCATCATGTCGAATGTCCCCGCCGGGCGGGCCATGCTGGGCTATCCCGCGGTGCCGATGCAGACCAGTATCGACAGCTACAAGGCCCTGCGCCGCCTGCCGCGTCTGGCCCGCGACGTTGCGACGCTTAAGAAAGCGGTTCAAAAGCCCGCTGCGAACGACTAAATCAGCCGCGACAGCAGGTTCATTTCTGATCGGGGCAGTTCATGTCGCAGAGTGTGAAAGACAGGGTCATTCGCATTTTAGCCCAACAGGCGGTGCTGGAACCCATCGACGTTTCGACGGACCATTCCCTGGAAGACCTTGGTATCGACAGCATCGGCCTGGTCGAGGCGATCTTCTCGATCGAGGAAGAATTTGACGTCGAAGTGCCATTCAACACCAACACTCCACAGGACAGTGCTTTCGACATTTCGTCGGTTGCCGCCATCATCGGGGCTGTCGAAGGCCTGATCGCGGCGCGCGCTGCATGAAACGGGTTGCAATCACCGGCGCCGGGACGATCAACGCGCTGGGCCATTCAGTCGAACAAACGCATGCCGCCATGGCCGAGGGGCAGTGCGGCGTCGGCCCGCTGGACCTGCGCGATGCGGACCGTCTGCAGGTGCGCATTGGCGCGCAGGTTAAGGGCTACGACGAAGACGAACATTGGTCGCGCCAGCAGATCGCGCTTTACGACCGGTTCACGCAGTTTGCACTGATCGCGGCCCAGCAGGCGGTTGCCGCCTCTGGCCTGAGGTTTGAGGGCGACCTTGCGGATCGTTCGGGCGCGATTATCGGCACCTCGGGCGGCGGGCTTGGCACCCAGGACGAAAATTTTCGCCTTGTCTATGAAGACGGCAAGAACCGGGTGCATCCCTTCGTTGTGCCGCGCCTGATGGCCAATGCGGCGGCCAGCCATGTGTCGATGATCCACGGGCTGCGCGGCCCGACTTACGCAGTCAGCACGGCCTGTGCGTCGTCCAATCACGCAATGGGGCAGGCGTTCCATTTGGTGCGCTCGGGCGCGGCGCCGGTGATGCTGACCGGCGGGTCCGAGGCGATGCTGTGTTTCGGCGGCATCAAGGCCTGGGAAGGGTTGCGCGTGATGTCCCGCGATGCCTGCCGCCCGTTCTGCGCCACCCGCAACGGGATGGTTCAGGGCGAAGGCGCAGCGGTCTATGTTTTTGAGGAATGGGACCACGCGGCGGCCCGTGGCGCCGATATCCTGGCCGAGGTTGTCGGCTTTGCCATGACCTCGGACGCGTCCGACATCGTGATGCCGTCGCAGGATGGTGCGGCGCGGGCGATATCAGGTGCGTTGCGCGATGCCGGAATCGCGCCCGCGGACGTCAGCTATGTCAACGCGCATGGCACCGGCACGGCGGCCAACGACCGGACAGAATGCGCCGCAATTGCGCAGGTGTTTGGGGATCACGCCGCAGATCTGATGGTTTCCTCGACCAAGGCGATGCACGGGCACTGCATCGGTGGCACTGGCGCGGTCGAGTTGCTGGCCTGTCTGATGGCGCTGCGCGACGGCGTGGTGGCCCCGACAATCGGCCATCAAAAGGCGGACCCGGATTGTCCGCTGGACGTTGTCCCAAACGACGCGCGCGACGCCCGGGTGGACGTCGCGCTGTCGAATGCATTTGCTTTTGGCGGGTTGAACGCTGTACTGGCGCTCAGGCAGGCTTAGCCGGCGCCGCCTCAGTTGGTGCCGTTGGCGGCGTTCACGGCGTCAAAACCAGCGGTGAACCCTTTCAGGGATACCGACAGATCAACCGTCTTATTCTCAGCGGCCGCCGGTACGATTTGCAAATCCGCCTTGGCGCCGCGCTTGAACGCCGCGACTTCGGCTTCAGCAAGGCCAAACCGCGAAAAACACCCGATCGCTGCGCAGAAGGTAAACGGCCGGCGTGTCACCTTGCCATTGTCCACTTTCATCGCGATGCCCGGTGGCAACATCGTGGCCAGCGGCGTAATGATCGTGACCCCGGCAGCGGCCTTGCCGCCCTTGGCCAAGCCGAAGATAGAAATCTCGGCCACCGAATTGTCGTTGGAATCCTTCAGCAACTGGTACAGATGGCAGCGATCTTCCCCGTCCGGGACCGCCTGACACCGCATTTCCCAGTCGTCAAAGTTTCCTGCCAGATAGGGCCCTTTGGGCGCTTCGCCCTCGGCCGTTGCGCCCGCTGGCGCGGCTGCATTTTCGTCCTGCGCCCAGGCTGCGCCGCCAAAGGCCAGTGCCAGGCCAAGTACCAGGGATTTCATCAGATCAGACATCGGTGCCTCGTCATTCGTTAAAAGTCGTGTTTCCCGGGGGGATTTATCATGCCGTCACGCCAGTGTCAGGCCACAAATGCGCGACTGCGGCGGGGCAGGCGCCAGACACAAAAAAAGGGTCGAATTCGACCCTTTTTCCGCATTCTTTTCTCCCCGTCGGACTGGCCGACTTAGTCATTGGCGCAGAAACTAAGGGCAAGACAGCGTTGCGTCAACAGTGAATTCCGTGACGTTAAGTAATGCCGACAAGCCGCTGAAAACAATCGGCGAATTTGGCGGTGGATTGTCCATTTTTCAGACGGGCCACCCAGACAACAAACCAACACACGCGCTGCCCGGGCTGTAACAACACTGGCAGGTTTGGGTTAAGTTTGTATGTTGGGCGAAGTGAGTTTTCTTTCAGGGGGCGGGCGGTGTGTCTGACACAATTTTTATCGGTGGTGGCGGCGAAGAGTACCGTGATCCGCAGGGCATGTTGCTGGAATATGCCAACCGTCACGGCCTGATCGCAGGGGCGACCGGAACCGGCAAAACGGTGACGTTGCAAATCCTGGCCGAAAGCTTTTCGGCCCAGGGGGTTCCGGTGTTCCTGTCGGATGTGAAAGGCGATCTTTCCGGCCTGGCCGAGGCTGGCAGCGCTGAATTCAAGCTGCAGGAGGCCTTTACCAGCCGCGCCGAAAAAATCGGCTTCACCGACTATGTTTACGAATCCTTCCCGGTGACTTTCTGGGATCTGTTTGGCGATCAGGGTCACCCGATCCGCACCACGGTTGCCGAAATGGGGCCGCTGCGGCTGGCCCGCCTGATGGAATTGACGGACGCACAGGAAGGCATCCTGAACATCGCATTCCGCGTCGCCGACGACGAAGGCATGCCGCTGCTGGACCTCAAAGATCTGCGCGCACTGCTGATCTGGGTGGGCGAGAATAAGGCCGAGTTGAGCTTGCGTTACGGCAATGTCTCGACCAGTTCCATCGGCGCGATCCAGCGCCAATTGCTGGTGCTCGACAATCAGGGTGGCACCAGGTTGTTCGGGGAACCTGCGCTGGAAATCTCGGACATTTTCCGCACTGACACCGATGGGCGGGGCCGCATCTCGATCCTGGCGTCCGACAAGCTGATGTCGTCGCCGCGCCTCTATTCGACCTTCCTGCTGTGGCTGCTGAGTGAGCTGTTCGAGGAACTGCCCGAAGTCGGCGACCCCGAAAAACCCAAGCTGGTGTTCTTCTTTGACGAGGCGCACCTGCTGTTCGACGATGCCCCCAAGGCGCTGGTCGACAAGGTGGAACAGGTGGCGCGGCTGATCCGCTCTAAAGGGGTCGGGGTGTTCTTCATCACTCAGAACCCGGCGGACGTGCCTGAGGATATTCTGGGTCAGCTTGGCAACCGCATCCAGCATGCCCTGCGCGCCTTCACCGGGCGTGATCAACGCAACCTTGCGCGCGCAGCGCAGACCTATCGCGCCAATCCGCGCTTCGATGTGGAATCCGCCATTCGCGAGGTTGGCGTGGGCGAGGCTGTGACCTCGATGCTGGAACGAAAGGGCGCGCCCGGCGTCGTCGAACGCACGCTGATCCGCCCGCCGTCGTCGCGGCTGGGCCCGATCGAGCACTCGGCCCGTGAAGCGCTGATCAAGACGTCACCGATTGCCGGGAAATACGAACATCTGAAAGACCGCGAAAGCGCCTTCGAGATTCTGACAGCCCGCGCCGAAAAAGCCGCGAAAGAAGCGGCTGAGGCCGAAGCGCGAGAGGAGGAGGCCGAGGCGGCCGAGGCGGCCGAGCGCGAATACCGCACCGGGCGGCGCTATAAGGGAGAGCGGGTCGAGCGCTCCACCTCTCGCAGGCGAATGCGCAAGGACGACAGCTTTGGCGGGGCGCTGGCCAAGGTGGTCGTGAAAGAGCTGAAGGGAACCACCGGGCGGCGCATCGTGCGCGGCATCTTCGGAACGCTGTTCAAGGGACGATAGGGCGCGCGCGCCCGACCGGCCCCGCCGGTCAGGCGCTGGTCTGAACTTGGCGCATCCAGGCGAGTTGGTGGCCAAACCGGCGCCAAAAATCATGCAAACTCAACGGTGCAGCGCCCGCTCACCGGTCCAGCACGCGCCCGGCTTGCGGTGTATCGGTGAATACCCGTTTCAGGCCGAAACGAACTGAAAGACAAGCAAGCAGCCGTCCAGCCTCAGACGTCGCAAAGCCCGCACCATTTACGTCAATTGAAGCTTGCCCGTAGCGCTGCAATCTGCCGAGATGGCAACCGCATCAGCCCTCAGCTTTCCACCGTCGCCCGCGCAATCGCGCGGGGCTTGCCCGCGGCGTTCAGCGGATCATCCTGACGCTGGACCGAGCCTTCGAAATGCGCGCCGCTTTCGATCGCGATGGTCTTGTGAACGATATCACCTTCGACCCGCGCCGTGGCCGTCAGGCGCACTTTCAAACCGCGCACTTTTCCGATCACCCGGCCATGCACAACCACATCGTCGGCCAGGCATTCACCCTTGATCGTGGCGCTTTCGCCGATGGTCAGCAGATGGGCGCGGATGTCGCCTTCGATCTTGCCCTCGATCTGAACATCGCCTGATGTCTTGATGTTCCCGACAATTGTCAGATCCGCCGCCAGCAGCGATGCGGGCGGCTTGCCGCGCGTCGCCGGAAGCGCTGCGGGCGAGGCTTCGGATGCGATGCTTGCAGGTGGCGGCCCACCTTCGCCGCTTGCCGGCCCATCGACCGGTGTTGCACCTTCGTTGGTGGATTTGTTCTTAGAAAACATCTCGCGCTGCCTTGATATATCGCATTGGATTGATGGCCTTGCCGCCGATCCGAATTTCATAATGGAGGTGTGTGCCGGTCGACCGGCCTGTGTTCCCCATAGCAGCGATACGATCCCCGCGCGAGACCCTCTGCCCGACTTTCACATAAATTTTCGAGGCATGCGCATAGCGTGTTTCGTAACTGTATGCGTGTTGGATTTTCACCAGGTTCCCATAGGCGCCTGCGCGCCCGGCATGGGTCACGACGCCGTCAGCGGTGGCATGAATGGGCGATCCGTGCGCACCTGCGAAGTCAGTTCCCGAATGCATCCGGCCCCAGCGCGGGCCAAACCCCGAGGTATAGCGGAAAGACTGCGTAAGCGGGATCATGAACGGCGTCTTTTCGACCGCCAGCCGGTACAGGTTGATCTGGTCAAGACTGGACAGGATCTCATTGGCGCGCAGGGTCATTTCATCGGGCGCCTCGCCCTTGGTTGAAAACGTCAGCGGCGCCAGCGGCCCGCCCTGACCGGAATAATCCCGGCGCACCTGCTCGATCAGGTTGTCAGTGTTAACCCCGGCGGAACTGAACATTTTCTCCAGCGGTTGAACCGATACGGTCAGCGCCTCTTCCAGCTGCGCAAAAATCCGGTCCGTGCGATCATTCTCGATCCGCTTTTTGCGCAGAAGTTCTTCCAATTCCGAACGCGCCGCCTGGGATTCGACGGATTCGATATCACGCTCGGCAGCGGTGACATCCAGCAGGTCCGCCAGCATATCGACGGTTGTCGCAATCTCGCGCGTGCGGCTGGTGGTGCCGGTTCTTGCCGTGCCATCATCGGTCAGCAGCCCCGACAGCATCTCACCTTCGGCCATCGCGGCGTCACGTTCCAGAATGGTCCGGCGCAGAGCAGTCTGAACAACTTTGATCCCGGTTTCCAACTCACGGCGGCGGTCTTCACTGGCCAGCAGCTCTGACTGCATGTTCGAGACTTGCTGCAAAGCGGTGTTGAACCGTTCCTGTGCCAGCCGCGCTTCTTCGGCGCGGGCGTCGCGGGATTGGCTCATCGTGGCCAGACGCTTTTCATAAAGCAGCTGATCGCGGGCAACCTGATCGCGAACGTTTCCGACACCGACTGAATCCATCAACAGGATTGCGGTGGCAACAATCGTCCAGCCAAGCACCAGCGCGCAGCCGGTCAGCGCAATCAGCTGAATTTTAGGCGTGAAGCGAAGGTAACGGGTTTCCCCTTCCGATCGCAAAAACAGGCGCTGTTCGGGAAAGGCGCGTTCCAGCGCCGAATCCTGCCGTCGGTGTCCGTGGTGGTAATTTGACCTCACATCCCCGTCCTGTGCTCGTTCCTGTCCCCGGTGCTCATTTGTCCGGGTTCCCCAACCCGCACGGCACGCGCCCTTCGTAACGACCAATACATGCAATCGCAACGATTCTGACTGTGGTTTTCCGGCATCGGCAAAGCGGCGTTGGCGTTGGCGGATTTCCGCCGAACCCTCAGCGCGCCGCTTCGGTTAGGGGCCAGTAGAAGTCCGGCGGCATCCCGGCTTCGGCGCGTTTTTCTTCGTTGAAGGGCGGGCGCAGGTGGCTGTGGAAGTAGCGTCGCACCAGATCGTGGAAGGTGTCACGGGGGTCCATCTCGTGCCGGCCACACAGAAAGTGGAACCATTTGGAGCCATAGGCCACATGCCCGACTTCTTCGCTGTAAATCGTTTCAAGCGCCGCGACCGCATCGGTCAGCTCGGCCTGGCGAAACACCTTGATCATACCGGGCGTCACATCCAGCCCGCGCGCCTCTAACACCATCGGGACAACGGCAAGGCGGCCCATGAAATCCCCCTGAGTGTCCGTGGCCGCGCGCCACATACCGGCATGGGCGGGCAGGGCCCCGTAATAGCTGCCGAGGTCTTCAAGGCAATTACACATCAGATTGAAATGTTTGGATTCTTCATCCGCAGCGCGCACCCAGTCGTCATAGAATCCCAGCGGCATCCTGACATCCGAAAACCGCACGATCAGGTCCCAGTGCAGATCGACTGCGTTAAGCTCGATATGCGCGACAGCATGCAGCAGCGCAAGGCGCCCGGCCTCGGATCCAGGCTTGCGATGGGGTACATCGCGCGGGTCTTTCAACTCGGGCCGGTCCGGCCGGGCCGGGAAGGATGGCGGCGCGGCATCCCCCAGCGCCAGCGGCTGCCCTTGGCCCCGCGCCGCCTGCCAGCGCTGCGCATGGGCACGCGACAGCGCCGTCTTGGCGCGCCCGTCAGCGGTGGTCAGAACCTCGACCGCCATTTGAGTCAGCGTGGTCATGCGTCGTCGCGCAGATGGGCCAGGATATCTTCCACATGCCCCTTCACCCTGACCTTGTTCCAGACCCGCTCGACCCGCCCATCCGGGCCGATAATCAGTGTCGTTCGAATAATGCCAAAATAGGACTTTCCATACATCTGCTTTTCTGCCCACACGCCGTACCGGTCGCAAACATCGCCGCCCGCATCCGACAAAAGCGGAATCGCCAGCCCGTGTTTGTCGCGAAATTTGTCATGCTTTGCGACGGTGTCTTTCGAAATGCCCAGCACCTGAACACCGGCTGCATCGAAGTCCTTGCGATGGGCGGTGAAGGCCAGTGCCTCGGCCGTACAGCCCGACGTGTCGTCCTTTGGATAAAAGAACAACACAACCCGCGCGCCGCGCAGATCGCTCAGACAGATTGTTCCGCCACCATCGCGGGGCAGGGTGAAATCCGGGGCGATATCGCCTTTTGTCAGCATGGGGTCTCCGAACATCTGAATGGTCTGGCGCAATCTGTCCCAGTCTGGCGTGTGCCGCTGGCGGGGTCGAGTCGATTGCACCCTGCGCCTGCGCCGAATGTCTTTTCGCCGTAAATACTCTCGGGGGGTGTCGAGGGCCCGGCCCTCGACTTCGGGGGGCAGACAGCGTCCCGCCACCGCCTGCGGTCCTCCGCATGCAATGCTTGCAAGCGCCTGCGTTTCCAGCCAGATGCATGCGCCATGAAACTCAGCGATTTTGACTTTGATCTGCCCGAGGGTCTGATCGCCACGCGGCCCGCCAAGCCTCGGTCTTCGGCGCGCCTTCTGGTGGCCGAGCGGGGGCGCCTGACGGACGCGCATGTCACGGATCTGCCCGACTGGTTGCGCCCCGGCGATCGGCTGGTGCTGAACGATACGCGGGTGATCCCTGCCAGGTTGACCGGGTTGCGCCACCGCGCCTCTACCCAGGGTCCCGTGGCCGCGAAGATCGAGGTGACCCTGCTGGAGCCTATGGCCGATGGGCAATGGCAGGCGCTTGTCAAACCGCTCAAGAAGATACGCGACGCTGAGGATATCGTTTTCTCCGAAGCACTTAGCGCCACGGTGACTGGGCGCGCCGATGGTCAGGCGACACTGCAATTCAACGTCGTGGGGGACGAATTTGATACCGCATTGGCCAAGGCTGGCGCGATGCCATTGCCGCCCTACATCGCCGCCTTGCGTGCGCCGGACGCGCAGGATCACGACGATTATCAGACGGTCTGGGCGCGCGCAGCGGGGGCGGTGGCGGCCCCGACCGCCTCGCTTCATTTTGACGATGAATTACTGGCGGCATTGCGTCGGCAAAACGTCGGCATAACCTATGTCACGCTGCATGTCGGCGCAGGCACGTTTCTGCCGGTGAAGGTGGATGATATCGCGGACCACAAAATGCATGCCGAACGCGGCGAGGTGACCGCGCAGGCCGCATCCGAGATTGCCGCCACCCGCGCTGCGGGAGGGCGCATCATCCCTGTCGGCACAACCGCCCTGCGCCTGCTGGAAACCGCCGCGCGCGAAACAGGCGAGGTTGCCCCGTGGAAAGGTGCGACGGATATCTTCATCACACCGGGATTCCGGTTCCGCGCCACCGACGCGCTGATGACCAATTTCCACCTGCCGAAATCAACGCTGATGATGCTTGTCGCCGCGTTTCTGGGGGTCGAGGAAATCCGCGCCGCCTATGCCCATGCGATCGCGCAGGGGTATCGGTTCTTTTCGTACGGAGATGCGTCGCTGTTGATGCCGGTGCGGGACAAGTAAGCGCGGCAGATTCACCAGTCTCAAACAGCGCTTTATGCCATCAACGCAATCCACCAAGCCCGGTCAGAGCATGTCTTTATCGGCGACATTCCAAGACTGCGAACCAATCGCGCGTAATCGACACCGGCGCGCATGCGCCATGCTCGCCCTACCTCAAGCATCATCCTTTCAATCTGCAACGATGCCCAAAGACGAACACCCGCGCTTAGCCGGGCGCGCGCCGGACCGGCGGGCTGGCGTAGCAACGTTGGATGGGCATGTTTTATGGCGAGGTGTTAGCCGTCAACTATCCAGGATGTGCCAACCTCGAACCGACGCCAGACCGGTGGGGCCGGTCCGGCGTACGCCCTGCGCCTTTGGCGCGCACCGGGCGCAGGGAATTCCGGTGGCGATCGAGGTATTTGGGATAGCGCTCTAAGTCGTGCACAAAGCATGCGCCCATGACCGACACATTCAATCTGGACACACTGCGCAAATAGTCTTGTCGATAGTCGTGGCTGCTCTGCTTGGGTACCGGCCCAAACTTCACCCGCCGGTGTGGCTCATATGTCGGCTGACCTGACCGTCCGGCTTCTGGCGGGAATAGTCGAAATCATGCCCCTTGGGTTTCAGCGAGATTGCGCGCCGGATCGCCGCTTCCAGCGGCGCATCCGATTCGCTGCCGCGAAGCGCGCTGCGCAGGTCGGCGTTGTCTTCCTGGCCCAGACACATGAACAACTCACCCGTGCAGGTCAGGCGCACGCGGTTGCAGCTTTCGCAGAAATTATGGGTCAGCGGGGTGATCAGGCCGATCTTCTGGCCCGTCTCTTCCACCCGGACATAGCGCGCCGGGCCGCCGGTGCGTTCGGGCAGGTCAGTCAGGGTGAACCGGCTGGCCAGTTGCGTCTGCAAATCGTTCAGCGACCAATATTGCCCGACCCGGTCCTCGCCACCCAGATCGCCCATCGGCATCACCTCGATAAACGTCAGGTCCATATCGCGCTTGGCACACCAATCCGCGATGCTGAACAGCTCATCCTCATTAAACCCTTTCAGGGCCACAACGTTGATCTTGACCCGCAAGCCTGCTGCCTGCGCCGCATCAATCCCTTTCAGCACCTGCGGCAGGCGCCCCCAACGGGTGACGCGGGCAAACTTCGCCTCGTCCAGCGTATCCAGCGATACATTCACCCGCCGCACGCCCGCCGCAAACAGGTCATCCGCGAACCGCGACAATTGCGACCCGTTTGTCGTCAGCGTCAGTTCCTGCAACGCGCCGCTGTCCAGATGACGGCCCATCGAACGGAAGAAGGTCATGATGTCGCGCCGCACCAGCGGCTCACCGCCGGTGATCCTCAGCTTGTTGACGCCAAGACCCACAAAAGCCGAACACATGCGGTCCAGCTCCTCCAGCGTCAAAAGCTCTTTCTTGGGCAGGAAGGTCATGTTTTCCGACATGCAGTACACACAGCGGAAATCGCAGCGGTCGGTGACCGAAACCCGAAGATAGCTGATCGGGCGCTGGAACGGATCAATGAGGGGGGCAGCCTGTGACATGGGCCGGACCCTAGGCGCGTCGGCGGTTCACCACAAGGGCAGGGGGCCATGCGCACAATGCGTTGAACCCGCCGTGATTGTCGCCTAGTTTGCCGCGATGCGACTCGTATTTTTGCCCCTGCTGGCCCCGCTTGCCCTGACTGCCTGTACTGAAGGCACGTTTTTCGACAACCTTTTTGCGCCCTATGAGGCACCTCCGATTGAAGAGGTCGCAGCGCCTGCGGCCGGGACGCAGGATCCGACCTTTGTGGCCCCGCGCGTGGCCTCGGCCCCAGTTGATCCGGAAATCGCCGAACAACGCGCGGCATGGGTGTCTGCTGCGGCGGCCAACAAGGGGGCCCGGCTGGGCAGCACCATCGCCTCGCTCGGTGATCCGACCGAAGGCGGGCTGTGGATTGAAACACCGCTGGTGTCGGCGCCGACCACCGGCAAGATCGAATACCCGATCACCCGCAAAACGGTCGAGGTTCAGCTGCGGCCCGCAGGGTCCGGCGGCAGCCGTGCCTCGCTGGCGGCGTTCCGCGCGCTGGATGCGCCGCTGACCGGCTTGCCAGAGTTCGTGATCTACGGACAGTAAGCCCCATGGCCGACCGGCCACTTTCAACGGTCGGCGACTGGGACGATATGTGCGCGCGTTTTCAATGGCGCGTGCCGGATGATTTCAATATTGCCGCCGCCTGCTGCGACGTTTGGGCCAATGCGGAACCTGACCGCCTGGCACTGATCGAGCAGCGCGGTGACGGGATCCGCAACTGGACGTTCGGGCAGCTGCGCGACGCCTCGGACCGGTTTGCCAACGTGCTGTCGGCGGATGGCGTCGGGCAGGGCGACCGCGTCGCGATCCTGCTGCCACAAACGCCCGAGGTGCTGATCACGCATTTCGCCGCGATGAAGTTGGGCGCGGTCACGGTGCCGCTGTTTTCGCTGTTCGGCCCCGATGCCCTGCACTTCCGGCTTAGCGATTCTGGCGCCAAAGCAATCATAACCAATGCCGAGGGGGCGGCGAAGCTGACCGGTTTGGATCTGCCGGGCCTGTCGCGGATCTATGTAACGGATCAGCCCATCAGCCCGGCGCGCGATTTCTTGGGCACGCTGAACAACGCGCCTGCAACGCCACGACCCCCCGTAGCCGGGGCCGCGGATCCGGCGATGATTATCTATACCTCTGGCACAACCGGGCCGCCCAAAGGGGCGCTTCACGCGCACCGGTTTCTGTTGGGCCGATTGTGTTGAAAAACTCCGTTTTAGGGCCTGAACGATGATTTTTCTTTCCATGCAGCCCGATCCTAAATTTTTGGCGCGGGGGTCGGCCCAAATCGCCTACATGCGCTCACGCGCAGCCATGCGCTGTCTCGTGGTCAAAGCTTTCCGACTATTTCGCTTCATAGGTTTTCGCAAGAAATCCGCGACGCTCTGATTTCGGAGTTTTTCAACACAATCGGCCATCTGCCGACACTGCAACTGTGTTATGAGGATTTTCCGAAACCCGGTGACATCGGCTGGACCCCGGCAGATTGGGCCTGGATCGGCGGGCTGATGGATCTGGCGCTGCCGTGCCTGTATTTCGGCGTGCCCGTGGTGTGTCACCGGATGGCGAAGTTCGATGCGCGCGCTGCGTGGGACTTGATCGCCCGGCACCGCGTGTCGGTTCTGTTCCTGCCGCCCACCGCGCTGAACCTGCTTCGCGAGGTGCCGGTCCCCGATTGCCATGCGGTCCGGGCCATCGGCTCGGGCGGAGAGGCCCTGTCGCCCGCGCTCCGCGCCTGGGCGCGCGATCAGATTGGCGCGCCGATCAACGAGTTTTACGGCCAGACCGAATGCAATCTGGTCATCACCGGGTGTTCCGCCGTCCTGCCCCTGCGTGACGGCGCAATCGGTCGCGCCGCGCCGGGGCACGATGTTGCCGTGATCGACGCTGCCGGGCAATGCGTCGCGCAAGGAGAGATTGGTCAGATCGCCATCCGCGCCACCAAGGATGCGCCAGACCCGGTGATGTTCTTGCGATACTGGAACGCGCCCAAGGCGACGGCCGCCAAGTTCATTGGCGACTGGATGGTGACCGGCGATCTGGGGCGGATGGACGCCGACGGTTACATCAGCTTCGTGGCGCGCGACGACGATGTCATAACCTCTTCCGGCTACCGGATCGGCCCGGCCGAGATCGAAGCCTGCCTGACCAGCCACCCAGACGTGACCCTAAAGCGTTTCGACATTAACCTGAGACATATCCGGCGGCCTTAAAGTAGTTCCAGCATTCTACTGGGTCGTAGAGATCGCAGATTGCTCCGATTGCTTCGAAGACCTGGGTAAAGGACCTGGCCCCGATCCGTCGCAAATGGGCTTTCAGTTTAGAGAAGGCCTGCTCGATGGGATTCAGGTCGGGCGAGTACGGTGGCAGGTAAAGGAACCAGCAGCCGTGATTGCGTAAAGCCTGCGTCGCCTCCTTATTCCGGTGGGTTGCCAGGTTGTCGAGAATGACGACAGTGCCGGGGTTGATCTCGGGGACCAGCACTTCGCGGATGTAGGCCGCGAAGGCGGGGCCATCTATCGCTCCCTTGATGACCCAAGGTGCGATCAGCGCGCCTTGGGTCAGGCCCGCGATCAAGGTTTGGGTTCCCCAGCTTCCGAAGGGCGCATCCATCGTCAGGCGCTTACCGCGCTTGGCTCTGCCGCGTAGGCGCGTGAGGTTTGTCTTCACTGCGGTTTCGTCAATAAAGACAACGCGCTCAGGAAAGGTCGCAATGGCTGGCGAGCGGTATCTGAACCAGTCGGCCCGTTGCTGCCTTACCTTGGCGCGGCGGCGCTCGGTTGCGACCAGCGACTTTTTTTGTACGTGAAGCCGAGCCGGGACAGAAGGTTGGCGATGGAGGAGTGATGCACCCGCACACCCTCTGCATCGGCCAGCGCATTACGCAACTCAAAGAGCGTGATGTCAGGGTCTTGTGCGATCAACTCCTCAAAGAATTCCCGATGCGGAGCCAGCTTTCCCTTGCCGCGCGGCGGTCCCTGCCGGGCAGGTTCCGCATGACCCTTCATCCTCACCTGACGCGCCCACCGCGCGCCTGTGGCAGGCGACAGCTTCAACCGCAACGCCGCCGCGCGCCCGCTCAACCCTTCTTCAATGTATCTCTGAAACCGTATCCGAAGCGCAGATGGCAAAGGTGCTGACATGATCCATCCTCCCAAACAGGATGAATCACAGATCAGGTCTCAAGGGAATCCCTCGCGATTCAGGTTCAAGACGAAACGCTTTAAGGCCGACCTACTTGCCCTATTCCGCGATCACGGCCTGATCTGAGGACGGCGGTAGGGGGTGTTGCGATTGCTCCTGTGCGCCCCACGCGCCCAGTCCCCGCGACGAAACACACCGCTCCGGCGTTTGCAGAAAACGCGGCACCCAGACAAAAAGCGTTTCGCCTGACGCTGCTCGTCGGAGCCTCCGGCGGGAGTATTTGGGGCGAAAAGACAATGCCAAAAGACTTGTGAGGTGCCGCACCGAACGGCCACCCAAGGCGGAGCGTCCGATGCGGCACTGTCTTCACGCACGGCCATCAGCTCTCCAGCCTGTACCGCATGTTCATCCTATGTTCTGATTGTTAATAAAACGTATATGCCCGGTCTTTTCGCCAAAAATACTCTCGGGGGGGTCGGGGGGCAGACAGCCCCCCCGCCACCGTCTTATCCGGGATCGCCGAGCTTGACGTGAACCTCGTCAAGATCAACTTCGCGAACCGGCATCTTGTTGGCGGGATCGTCGAAATCATATCCGAACAGCTTGAAATCGCGATGATAGATTTCCCACATCAGGTGGCGTGACAGGTCATCGAAATAGTCTTCGACGGGATGGGCACGTTTTGGTCCGTGCCCTTCGCTTTCGTTGAACCGCGGCACCGATTTCAGGTCAATCGCCACCGGCGTTTCGATTGCACCCAGAACTTCGGCCATGCCTTTTGCGAAATCCTCGGTGTGGATCATCTTGTCATAGCGTCCGCCGTTGACGATGAAGGTCGACACATGCCCCGCCATTGCCGACCAGTGGATGTCGGGGTCCATCGGTTTGCGGAACTTTACGGTGTCGCGCACGAACAGCAGAAATCGACGGAACGAGGCGATCTGGTCAAAGTCGCCCTCAACCTCGATCCCGTAGGTCTGGATCAGCTTGGGGACCAGATTGCCGCGGTACCGACTGCCATTGCGCTGAATGCCGCAGATCTTGTGATACTGTTGAAGAAGTCGATGTTTTGGTCGGCGCGTTGTTGAGCGAGAGGCGGCCGCGCGCCGTTTTCTTTCACGTTGGCACTGTTGCTGGCACCAACTTCGCCAGTTTCCGGAGGTTTTGAGCTGTTGCTGCGAGTTGGAACTGTTCGGTTGCGCCTTTGGGTCCTCGAAGCCGCATCATCTGCACGCCGATGTATCGTTTCAGGTGGGCAAAGAGCATTTCAACCTTCCGCCTTTGGATGAACGACGTCATGTAGGCATCTGTTTTTCGGATATCGCGAGCGACGTCTCGGGCGGCTTCGTGAACGGACCGCATAAGGCGTCTGCCGTCGTCCTTCGGACAGCATTGCGACTTCAGAGGGCATGCGTCGCAATCGTGCTTTGAGGCTCGGTATCTGATGAACCCGTCTTTGCTGCCATTGGGCTTTCGCGGTTTTGAGAAGTTCCGCCGATATGTTTGCAAGGCTTTGCCGGTCGGGCAAGTATAGCTGTCGGTCGCCGGGTCGTAGACAAAGTCTTCGCGTGAGAATGTGCCGTCAGTTCGTTTTGACTTATCCCAGACCGGAATGTGGGGTTCGATTTGACGTTCGTCCACAAGCCAGCCCAACATCTCGGCTGATCCGTAACCCGTATCACCCACAAGCTTGTCAGGTTTGATGCCAAACCGCTCATGTACACGATCGATCATCTCCCTTGCTGCCCGCGCCTCTGCAGGCCGGATCGGAGCCGTCGGCTCGACGTCCACGATGACTGCATTATCCAAATCGACCATATAGTTAGTGGAATAGGCAAAGTAGGCGGCTCCCCCGTCAGCCCCAGTCCAACGCGCTGCTGGATCAGCCGGTGAGATGTATTTGGGGACGACCTTGGTCGCAGCACCGAAGGCCACATCATCCAGCGTCTCGAGATATTCGTCGACGGCACGGGACGTCAGATCTGCTGGCAGTCCGTCTTTGCTTTCAACGCCGCGCGTCTGGTTTGCATTCGCGGGGATCAGACTGGCATCAACACCAAAGCTGTGGCCGCCAACCAGCCCCTCATCCATGCAGCGCTGCAAAACGACCTCGAACAAATGTCGGAACAAACCGCTCTCGCGGAAACGGCCATGCCGGTTCTTAGAGAATGTCGAATGGTCGGGCACTGGATCAGCCAAATCAAGCTTACAAAACCAACGATACGCCAGATTGACATGAACCTCTTCGCAAAGCCGTCGCTCGGAACGGATGCCCTGACAATAGCCCAACAACAGCATGCGGATCATCAGTTCAGGATCAATCGAAGGGCGGCCATTGGCACTGTAGTATGAAGCGAGCAAGGGGCGCACACCTGTCAGATCAAGGAAGCGATCAATTCCCCGGACGGGATGATCCTTCGGCACAAAACTCTCGATCGAGAACTCATAGAACAGCGCGCCTTGCGCAACTTGCCTTGGACCCATCATCGCCGAACCCTCCACCCTCAAAACAAGTGAATCAGAGCGTGCGCGGCCAATCAACGGACTTTTTCAACAGTATCTCCGCATGTCGTAAGTTCGAACTCGGTGCAGCGAAGGTCGCCTTGTCCTGAACCGGCCATTCGTAGTCTGCGCAGCGAAAGTCGGCAACGAGTCGATTCTGTGGAAAAACAACGTGTTGCGGGCGCAGAAAGTAGCGATTTGAACATAGCGCGAGCGCCTTTCTGATCAGGCTTTGCGCGTTTGCTGCGGTGCAGGAAAGATCTTTGCCAGTTTGCGAAGGTTTTGGGCAGTGGCGGCGAGCAGGAATTCGTCATTTGCGCCGCATGGTCCACGTAATCGGAGCCGTCCCAGGCCGAGAATGCGCTTGAGGTGGGCAAAGAGCATTTCGACCTTCTTCCGGAGCTTCACCGAGATCTTGTATTGCGGCGTTTTGGCGATTGCGCGGGCGATGTCGCGAGCGTCCTCATGTTCCTCACGGGTGATCTTACGGGCGTCGGCATTCGGGCAGCACTTCGGCTTGGAAGGACAGGATTGGCAGGTGTGCTTCAGCGCTTGGTACTTGGCCACGCCCTTGCCGGTTGGGCCGCGATTGGGGTCGGAGTAGTTTCGGCGGAACTGCTTCAGAGCCTCGCCTTCCGGGCAGATGTATTGATTGTTCTCGGCATCCCATTCGAAGTCAGCTCGGGACCAGGTGCCATCGGTGCGCCCGGCTTTGTCGAAGACCGGGATGTGCGGTGCGATCTTTTCACCCACCAGCCATCCGAGCATGGGTCCCGATCCGTAGGCGGTGTCGGCGATCAGCCGTTCGGGATGAAGATCGAAGCGCTCTTTGGCCCGCTTCAGCATCGTCTTGGTTGACCCCACCTCGGCTTGACGGATCGACCGTGTCGCTTCCACGTCGACGATGACACCATGATCGGTATCGATGAGATAGTTGTCGGAGTAGGCAAAAAATGCGGGACCCTTACGCGCCGCCGTCCACTGGCTGGCTGGGTCGGAATAGGACGTGAACTTTGGCTCGACCGGTGTCGCTGCTCCGAATGCGGCCTCATCCAGAGTGTCGAGATACTCGCGGACCGCGCGGGGTGCAGCGTCTGCATCGATCCGCGCAATGTCCCATTCTTCCTTTGGCGCAGAGTACTGCTTGTTGGCATCCGCCTCGATCAAGCTGGCATCGACGGCCAGGCGCTGACCGCTGACGAGACCTTCGGCGATGCATCGCGCGACCGTGGTCTCGAAGAGATGGCGCAGCAGCTCACTCTCGCGGAACCGACCATGCCGGTTCTTTGAAAAGGTCGAGTGATCCGGCACCCGATCGGCCAGGTCGAGCCGACAAAACCACCTGTACGCGAGGTTCAAGTGTACCTCTTCACAGAGCCGCCGCTCGGACCGGATGCCGAAGCAGTAACCGACGATCAGCATCCGGATCAGCAGTTCAGGATCGATCGAAGGACGACCGGTGTGGCTGTAGAAATCGGCAAGATGGGCGCGGATGCTGCTCAGATCGACGAAACGATCAATCGATCGCAGCAGGTGATCTTGCGGGACATGGTCTTCCAGCGAGAACTCATAGAACAGCGCCGCCTGTGCTTCCTGCCTCGGTCCCATCATGGCTGATCCTCCCGCTTGTTGAGAGGATTGAATCAGCGCCATAGCCCTCGATCAAGCAGGAGTTTTTCAACAAAATTTGTCCATTGCGGAAGTGCCAGTTTTTCGCTGCAAGCGCGCGCCGCTCGGCTGATGCAACAACTGCCAAGTTATTGTTGACGCACCGCGAAGTGAAAACCCGCCGTTCGCACAACATGCGGCAAGGAAGCGGTGGCTATACGAGCAACCTATACGTCGACCTATCGGCTTTCCCGAGCGGGATTTTCATATACAGCGCTCCATCCTTATTAATGCAAGCCTAAAGCGTTTCGACATTAACCTGAGACATATCCGGCGGCCTTAAAGTAGTTCCAGCATTCTACTGGGTCGTAGAGATCGCAGATTGCTCCGATTGCTTCGAAGACCTGGGTAAAGGACCTGGCCCCGATCCGTCGCAAATGGGCTTTCAGTTTAGAGAAGGCCTGCTCGATGGGATTCAGGTCGGGCGAGTACGGTGGCAGGTAAAGGAACCAGCAGCCGTGATTGCGTAAAGCCTGCGTCGCCTCCTTATTCCGGTGGGTTGCCAGGTTGTCGAGAATGACGACAGTGCCGGGGTTGATCTCGGGGACCAGCACTTCGCGGATGTAGGCCGCGAAGGCGGGGCCATCTATCGCTCCCTTGATGACCCAAGGTGCGATCAGCGCGCCTTGGGTCAGGCCCGCGATCAAGGTTTGGGTTCCCCAGCTTCCGAAGGGCGCATCCATCGTCAGGCGCTTACCGCGCTTGGCTCTGCCGCGTAGGCGCGTGAGGTTTGTCTTCACTGCGGTTTCGTCAATAAAGACAACGCGCTCAGGAAAGGTCGCAATGGCTGGCGAGCGGTATCTGAACCAGTCGGCCCGTTGCTGCCTTACCTTGGCGCGGCGGCGCTCGGTTGCGACCAGCGACTTTTTTTGTACGTGAAGCCGAGCCGGGACAGAAGGTTGGCGATGGAGGAGTGATGCACCCGCACACCCTCTGCATCGGCCAGCGCATTACGCAACTCAAAGAGCGTGATGTCAGGGTCTTGTGCGATCAACTCCTCAAAGAATTCCCGATGCGGAGCCAGCTTTCCCTTGCCGCGCGGCGGTCCCTGCCGGGCAGGTTCCGCATGACCCTTCATCCTCACCTGACGCGCCCACCGCGCGCCTGTGGCAGGCGACAGCTTCAACCGCAACGCCGCCGCGCGCCCGCTCAACCCTTCTTCAATGTATCTCTGAAACCGTATCCGAAGCGCAGATGGCAAAGGTGCTGACATGATCCATCCTCCCAAACAGGATGAATCACAGATCAGGTCTCAAGGGAATCCCTCGCGATTCAGGTTCAAGCCGATTGTGTTGAAAAACTCCGTTTTAGGGCCTGAACGATGATTTTTCTTTCCATGCAGCCCGATCCTAAATTTTTGGCGCGGGGGTCGGCCCAAATCGCCTACATGCGCTCACGCGCAGCCATGCGCTGTCTCGTGGTCAAAGCTTTCCGACTATTTCGCTTCATAGGTTTTCGCAAGAAATCCGCGACGCTCTGATTTCGGAGTTTTTCAACACAATCAGCCGAAACGCTTTAACAGTGTGGGAAAAGCTTCTAATTGATGGCCCATTTTCAATAGCGGCACTTGGGAACTCCGAAATTAATTAGATATTCTTCCGGACAAGTTTCCAGATCGCTTAGTTTCCAACCGCAAAGTGTCTGATGAATGCCATGTCCGGCTCGACACCAATACCTGGCGCATCCGGAATGTCGACGTATCCACCTGTGTTTTTAATCTGACCCTGAATATCCAGCGGGACTTGCTGCAATTCATCGCGGAACTTGTTGTCGGTGGTGTCGAATTCCAGCATCGGTTGGATACTGTTGAAGAAGTCGATGTTTTGGTCGGCGCGTTGTTGAGCGAGAGGCGGCCGCGCGCCGTTTTCTTTCACGTTGGCACTGTTGCTGGCACCAACTTCGCCAGTTTCCGGAGGTTTTGAGCTGTTGCTGCGAGTTGGAACTGTTCGGTTGCGCCTTTGGGTCCTCGAAGCCGCATCATCTGCACGCCGATGTATCGTTTCAGGTGGGCAAAGAGCATTTCAACCTTCCGCCTTTGGATGAACGACGTCATGTAGGCATCTGTTTTTCGGATATCGCGAGCGACGTCTCGGGCGGCTTCGTGAACGGACCGCATAAGGCGTCTGCCGTCGTCCTTCGGACAGCATTGCGACTTCAGAGGGCATGCGTCGCAATCGTGCTTTGAGGCTCGGTATCTGATGAACCCGTCTTTGCTGCCATTGGGCTTTCGCGGTTTTGAGAAGTTCCGCCGATATGTTTGCAAGGCTTTGCCGGTCGGGCAAGTATAGCTGTCGGTCGCCGGGTCGTAGACAAAGTCTTCGCGTGAGAATGTGCCGTCAGTTCGTTTTGACTTATCCCAGACCGGAATGTGGGGTTCGATTTGACGTTCGTCCACAAGCCAGCCCAACATCTCGGCTGATCCGTAACCCGTATCACCCACAAGCTTGTCAGGTTTGATGCCAAACCGCTCATGTACACGATCGATCATCTCCCTTGCTGCCCGCGCCTCTGCAGGCCGGATCGGAGCCGTCGGCTCGACGTCCACGATGACTGCATTATCCAAATCGACCATATAGTTAGTGGAATAGGCAAAGTAGGCGGCTCCCCCGTCAGCCCCAGTCCAACGCGCTGCTGGATCAGCCGGTGAGATGTATTTGGGGACGACCTTGGTCGCAGCACCGAAGGCCACATCATCCAGCGTCTCGAGATATTCGTCGACGGCACGGGACGTCAGATCTGCTGGCAGTCCGTCTTTGCTTTCAACGCCGCGCGTCTGGTTTGCATTCGCGGGGATCAGACTGGCATCAACACCAAAGCTGTGGCCGCCAACCAGCCCCTCATCCATGCAGCGCTGCAAAACGACCTCGAACAAATGTCGGAACAAACCGCTCTCGCGGAAACGGCCATGCCGGTTCTTAGAGAATGTCGAATGGTCGGGCACTGGATCAGCCAAATCAAGCTTACAAAACCAACGATACGCCAGATTGACATGAACCTCTTCGCAAAGCCGTCGCTCGGAACGGATGCCCTGACAATAGCCCAACAACAGCATGCGGATCATCAGTTCAGGATCAATCGAAGGGCGGCCATTGGCACTGTAGTATGAAGCGAGCAAGGGGCGCACACCTGTCAGATCAAGGAAGCGATCAATTCCCCGGACGGGATGATCCTTCGGCACAAAACTCTCGATCGAGAACTCATAGAACAGCGCGCCTTGCGCAACTTGCCTTGGACCCATCATCGCCGAACCCTCCACCCTCAAAACAAGTGAATCAGAGCGTGCGCGGCCAATCAACGGACTTTTTCAACAGTATCGTTGCCAAGGATGCAGTCCGCCGGGCAAGGGCGGCATGGCGGCCAGCAGGTGCAGGTTGGTGGCAACTGCAATGGCGCTTCCCCAAACGTGGTTGATCACCGGCGTGTGGTGTGCGTGGCACAAGGCCAGTACGCGCAGATATTCAGAAATGCCACCAAGCGCGCAAACCTCGGGTTGCGCGATGTCCAGCCCGCGATTTTCGAGGATCTGCCGCCAGCCCCAGCGGTTGAATTCAGCCTCACCGCCCGAAATGTTGACGGTCAGGCCAGAGCGTAGTTCCCGATACCCATCGTAATCTTCGGGCGCGACGGGTTCTTCGAACCAATAAGCATCCATTTCTTCCAACGCGCGACCGACGTAGAATGCGTCAGACGTCGTATAACAATGGTTGGCATCCACCATAAAGCGCCCCCTGTCGCCGACACCTTCGGCGACAGCTTGTGCCAGTTTGACGTCGTTGCGCGGGCCTAAACCGACCTTCATTTTGGTCGCCACGAATCCCATGTCGAGGATCGCCGCAGCTTCATCCCGGAAGCGTGCCACATGATCGTCTACGCATTCACGTTTCAGCATCATACCGTAGCCATAGGCCTGCACCTTCGTGCGATGCGCACCACCAATCAGCTTGTGAATCGGCAGACCGGCGACCTTTCCGGCAATGTCCCAAAGCGCGATGTCGACACCCGACAGCGCTTGCATGGACATACCTTTTTGTCCGTGATCGCGTAGCAAATTATATACCTTGTGCCAGATCACATCGCGATCCATCGGATCGTCGCCTAGGACCATCGGCTGGATCACCTGTTCCACAATGCTCTTGTTGGCCAGCGCCACATTGCCTGGGCCAAAGCATTCGCCCCAGCCGGTCACGCCCTCGTCGGTGTGAACCTCGACCAAATGCGCGGTGCGTTTACAGTAGTATTGCTGCGAATAACCAAGCTCTTCGAGCAAGTCATAAGCAAGCACATGACTGATAATTTTGGTAATTTTCATACCGTGCTCCGATCTAGTGCTCGAGAGATGCGTTTGACGACCAGATAATCGTTCAGCGCCAGGGCCGAGCAATCGTGCCCGATGCCCGACTGGCCGATACCGCCGTGTGGCAGGTCAATGTCGTATTTGACGCCGTTGATCTGGATCTCGCCATAGCGCAGTCCAGCAGCGTAGCGTTCGGCCCGCGCCAGGTCGCGGGTGAAGACATAGGCCGTCAAGCCGCCATCGTCGCAGTCGTTAGCCTTGTCCATCAGGTCTGTGTGATCGTCGAATGTGATCAGGCTGACAATCGGGCCGAAAGTTTCTTCGCGGTAGACGGCCATGTCTTCAGTCACATTCCCCAACACGGTGGGGGCCATGAAATGCCCACTCGGCTGGCCCCGCGGACGGTCGCCCCCTGCGAGCAGCACGGCGCCATCCGCAATCGCTCCGTCAATCAGCGCCTTGATCCGCCTCCACGCGCGTCCGTGGATGACTGGGCCGGTCTGGACGTTCGCCGACTTGTCGAACCCGGTTTTTGCGGCCGTTGCCCGCGCGACGACCTTTGCGGTAAACGCCTCCAGCACATCGGTATGAACAAACACCCGGTTAGGAGAGACGCAGATTTGCCTGGCGTTGCTGAATTTCACGCCGCACACGATATCAGCCGCCAGATCCAGATCAGCGTCGTCAAAGATCAGCACCGGGGCATTGCCACCTAGCTCCATCTAGTAGCGCTTTATCGTGCTCGCCCCGGTTCGCATAATGTGTTTGCCGGTATTGGTGGACCCGATCAGCGTCACCACCGCCGGAATTGGCGAGGCTGTCAGCGCGTCTGCAACCTCATGTCCATCGGTGCACAGGATCTGCACGACGCCCTTTGGCAGGCCGATCTTTTCGCACAACGCGCCCACTGCATAGGCCGAAATCGGCGTCGCTTCGGACGGGCGAATGATGATCGGGCAACCTGCGGCCATCGCGGGGCCGATCTTAAAAGCCAGGTTCAGCAGCGGAAAATTCCAGGCGATGAAAGCCAGCGCGACGCCCGCTGGTTCATGCACCAGCCGATGCGTGTGTGTGCCCGCGCGGTCAGCCAGGCCGATATCGTGAACACGGGCAATTTCTTCGGCATAATAGTCCAGCGAGACAACCAGCCGGTCCCAATCCTCATGGGTCTGCGCCCAGGGTTTGCCCATCTCGTGATGAATGCATGTTCGCAAATGGTCTTCAGCAGCAACCACCGCGTCCCTCAATTGCCGCATCCAGTCTTGCCTGGCGCTGATCGGTGTGGCGGCCCAACCCGGAAAGGCGTCTTTTGCCGCCTGCAACGCGCGATCGGCATCGGCCATCCCGGCGGTTGCGACGGTGGCCACCACCCTTTCGGTCGCCGGTTTCAGCACGTCCAACTTGCCGCTGCCGCTGGTTAGCGCGCCGTCGATATACATTTGCGTTGGAAAGTTCATCGGGGCCTCAATCAAACAGGGTTTCGATGTTGGTCTTGATGCTGTCGCCAATATAAAGCGCCAGCGCCTGGATGGTTGAGGTCGGGTTGACCGCGCCTGCCGTCACAAAGATTGAACCGTCGACGATGAACAGGTTCTTCACGTCGTGGCTGCGCCCCCAGCCGTTCACAACCGAGGCTTCGGGGTCATTGCCCATCCGACAAGTACCCATCTGGTGCCAGCCGGCGCGCCACCAGACGGCGTCGTCGCCCTTGGCAAGCACGCGTTTTGCGCCTGCGGCCAGCAACACCTCTGCCGCTCGCTCCTCACCATGGCGCAGCATCCGGCGGGTGTTCTCGCCCAGTCGATAGGCGATTTTCGGCGCGGGTATACCGTCGCTGTCGGTCAGATCGGGATCCAGCGTGACGCGGTTGTGTTCCTCGGGCAGATCCTCAGACACGATGGTCAGCCCGGCAAGATATGGGTAGACGCCATCCATGGTCTCGCGATGCTCCGACCCCCAGGGGATTGGAGCGTCGATGCCGTATCCGCCCAAAGCATATGTCATCGGTGTGGTGGATCGACCCGAATGCAGGCCATAGCCGCGCACGAAATCGCGGTTCGGATCGGTCTCATAAAACTCTTGCGACAGGATTGCACAGGCCATCGGTCCTTCGTGGCCTTTCATTGGCTCGTCGAACACGCCCGCAACGCCAGTCAGCGGATGGAACATCAGGTTTTTGCCGACCATGCCGGACCGATTGGCCAGCCCGTCGGGAAATGCCTTGGAGGTTGAGTTCAGCAGCAACCGTGGCGTGCCGACACCGTTGCAGGCGACCACAACCAGCTCGGCCTTCTGTTCGTGCACCTGCCCGTCGGAGCCGTGATACAGAACGCCAGTGGCAAAGCCGGTTGCCGGGTCCACCAGAATTTCGCGCACGCGGGCGTGGGTGCGCAGTTCAACCCCGGCGTTTTCCAGCATTGGCCAATAAGTGAAATTTGTTCCGCCCTTTGCCCCCTCTGCACAGCCCAGATCGCAGGTGCCCGCGTTCACACACTTCTGCCGCCCGTTGTCATCCTGGCTGAGGATCGAGACGTCCGACGGCCACCAGTGCCAGCCCATGTCGTTGAACCCCTTGGCCAAGGTTCGGCCCAGCGTGCCAATCGGAATCGGGGGCGGCGGCGGCTTGTAATCGGGATAGGCCGGGTTGCCGCCAAGGCCGGACACGCCGGTGGTTTGATCATTCATGTCGTAGAAGGGCGCGAGTGTTTCGTAGTCTAATGGCCAATCCTCTGCCACGCCATCCAGCGACCTGGTCTTGAAGTCCGAGGGTTTCATGCGCGGCCAGTGGCCCAGAAAGTTGATGGTCGATCCGCCAACGGCATTGAAATTCACCGGGGTGATGCAACTGTCGTCAACATTGATCGGATAATCCTGCGGCAAACCGCGCACGTTAGGATCGCAGGAAAACTCGGCAAATCGGGCGAGCTCATAGTCGTCGCGTCGGCTTGGGAAGTCCTTATCGACCAGATGCGGGCCCTGTTCCAGGCACAGGATGCGCATCCGGGTTTCCAGCAGCGACCAAGCTATGGCCGCACCCGATGCTCCGGCGCCGATGATCAGGACGTCGACGGGATCATTTTTCATAGTGCGGATTTCTTTGTCGGGTCGCGATAGATCGGGCCGCGTTCGCGAACAGGGGCTGTCAATTCTGCCAGCACGTCGTCAGATTCGCGCGATACTTCATAGCCAAGCGGATGCACAGGATGCGCACCGACGCCGAACAGCGGGCGGGTATTCTGGCGACTGTAGTAACCCATGTAGGTCAACCGGACGAGGGTCGCGAAAGCTTCGGGCGCCGCGGCCTCGGCCTGTTTCAACACCTCGACTTTTTCGTCACCGTCTAGTTCGGCGAAGTCTTCGCGCACCTGAACGAACGCCATCACCGTCTTGGCCGCACCGACTGGATCGGGCGCGTAGGGGGTTGCCTTGGGGAGAAATTCGGCAACCCCCAACTGCCCCGCGCCGGGCACCCGGCCATCGGCGCTGGCGGGGATGATCAGGTCCAGAATGGCGGCCAGCAGGGTGGTTTGATCTTTGGTCCACATAGGCGCTACCTCGACGATGTGCCGCTGCGCGACAACGCGTCGATGGCCACCGCAAGCAATAGGATCGCACCCGAGAACATCAGCTTGTCCGCCGCGCTCGCCCCCGACAGGTCCAGCCCGTTTCCAAGCGAGCCGATGACCAACGCACCCAATATGGCGTTCCATACCGATCCCCGCCCTCCGAAAAGTGAGGTGCCGCCAATCACCGCTGCACCGATGCTTTCGAGCAGCAGCGACCCGCCTGCAAAAGCGGTATAGGAGACCGAGCCGAACCGCGACGCACCGAAAATTCCGCCGATCGCCGCCATCAACCCGACAATCGCGAAGGCCGAAACGCGGATTCGCTTGACGTTAATGCCAACACGCCGTGCGCTTTCAGGATTGCCGCCAACTGAGAAAATCGAGCGACCATAGAGCGTTGAGGTCGTGACCCAGCCCACCAGCGCTGTCAGCGCCACCAGCAAAACCAACAGCAAAGGCACAGAGCGATAGGTGTTCAACGTCGCTACTATGGCGAACATCAGGACCGCAAAGAAGGCGACCTGACCCCATACAGCGGCGGTGCTTTCAAGCTCCAGCGCCTTAGAGCGGCGCTGTGATTGCTTGCGCAGACTCAGGAATACGACCAGCGCGACAATAGCGATGGCCAGGGCCCAACCTAGGATGTCAGGCAGCAGCACGCGCGCGAAACCGCGCACAAAAGGGTCACCGACGTTCAGGTTTCCGGTCGGCAAGATTTTCTGCATCAGCCCCTGAAAGCCAAGCAGCCCGGCTAGCGTCACCACGAAGGATGGTATGCCGACATAGGCCACCAGCAGCCCTTGCGCTGCTCCCATGACAATGCCGACGCCCATGACAATCAAGCAAGCCGTCCATCCCGGCACACCACTCAGCATAAGCACGCCCAGTAATGCGGCACAAACGCCTGCAGTGGCGGCCGCCGACAGATCAATGTCGCCCAGCAGCAGGACCACCGTGATGCCCACAGCGAGCGTGGCGATCACGGCGGACTGCATGAACAGGTTGTATATGTTGCGTGGGCTGAGGAAGATAAACCGGATCGCCTCGGCATCCGGATCGCTCCAATACGACCAAAGCGGACCAACCAGTCCGAAATAGGCCCAGATTGCTGCCAGAGCCAACAGCACTGGCACGAAGGACCCGAACCGCGTTTCACGCAGATTCCGCAGGCGATCGACGAATGTCAGTTTCAATTCAGGCTGCACTGGCCGCCCCATCATCCAGACCACGGGTCATCGCGATAACGATCTCGTCGGGTGTTGTTTCGTTGGTTTGGTATGTGGCGACATTGCCGCCGTGGCGCAGCACACAAATGCGGTCGGCCACTTCGAAAATGTCGCGTAGATTGTGCGAGATATAGACTACGGCGTGGTTGGTATCGCGCATCCGTTTGACCACGTCCAGAACCTGCCGGGTCTGCGCCACGCCCAGCGCGGCGGTTGGTTCGTCCAACAGCACGACCGAGCTTTCGGCCCCCACAGCGCGCGCGATTGCAATCGCCTGACGCTGGCCGCCCGACAGCCCGCCGACCTTGGCACGTACCGATTTCAGCGTCCGCACTTCCAGTCGGTCAATTGCGGCTTTGGCCTTCACTTCCATCTCTAGATCGTCAAGCGGGCGCAGCAGGCGCGGCAGAAAATTCCAGCCGGATTTTACCGGCTCGGCACCCAGCGACAGGTTCGCGGCGATGTCAAGGTTCTCGCACAGCGCGAGGTCTTGATAGACAATCTGAATGCCCAGCTCGGTCGCCTGATGTGGCGTCGAAACGGTCACCTGCGCTTCGTCTACGAAGAACGCGCCGTCGTCAGCGGGATAGGCACCAGCGAGAACTTTCATCAGCGTCGATTTGCCGGCGCCGTTGTCACCAACCAGCGCCATCACCTCGCCACGCGCGACCTCAAAATCGACGCCACGCAGCGCGTGGACGCCGCCGAAACGCTTGTGCACTCCGCTGACCCTCAGGTGCGGTGGAGGGGCTGAGCGCCCCTCCGATTGGTTTACAGTTGTCATGATTTCTTACTTGCAGAAATCGGTCGCGGCGGCTTCGCCCTGACAAATCATCTCTTTGGTGATGCTTTTGTCGTTCTCGATGACATAGGCGACGCCCTCGGCCCCGACGGCCGAGTACGACCCGACCGGCACGTAAGCCACCGTGGCCCCAACGCCGTTTTCAACGGTTTGCGGCGCAAGGTCCGAAAAGTCTTCGCCATTCACAAGCCGCACGGTGACTTGTGCGGCCGCCGCGGCCATGTCTTCCAGCGGGCGCCAGCCACATTGCGTCTGCTTGCCCAGCAGCATCAACTGTTGCGCCTGCACCGTACAGTCAAGGCCCGATACCGGAACTGTACCAGCCATGTTCTGTTCTTCCATTGCGGCAATCGCAGCACCGGCGTTGCCATCGTTGGACGACACCACGCCTTGAACATCATTGTTCAACTGGGTCAGCGCCTGATCCATCGAACGCCGAGCGATTGCCGGATCCCAGCCTTGGGTCCAGTTTTCATAACCCATTACCCGTGCACCGCTTTCAAAAAGCGGTGTCAGGGCGCGCAGCTGACCGTTATGGATCACCGCTGCGTTCGGGTCCGTGGGCGAACCCTTTAGCATCACCAGCGTGTCGCCATCCTTGGTGTTTTCGATCACGTGCATCGCCTGATCATAGCCCATGCCTTCCAGATCGGCCTGCACCCAGAACGTGGTGTTCATCGAGTTGATCATCCGGTCATAAGCAATCGTCGGCACATCTTCTTCGGCCGCCGTGTCAGCAATAATGGCCGAGCTTTCGCCGTCGATCGGGATGACGATCAGAACCTTGGCACCCTGCGTCAGCGCTTGTTCGGCCTGTCGCTGCTGCACAGATGTGTCGTTGTTGGCGTTGAAAACCTCGACTTTGATGTCGGGGGCCAGTTCACCCATGGTGCGCACGAACGCCGCGGCATCCTGCTGTTCCCAGCGCGGGTTCACATTCTCTGGCAGCAGCAGCGCAACCATGTCCTGTGCGGACACAGCACCGGCGCCAAGTAGCGCAGTTGACGCAACGCTCGTCGCTAACAGACCTGTTTTTAGATTTGAATACATCATATCCTCCTCGTTGATGTTTCGGCGCTTTTGGCGCCGTTGCTTCTGGTGGTTTCGCGCCCGATCACTCGGGTTGTCTCAGGTGGCACGAGCCTGGTTGAGCTTGCTTCGTGTCACCGCCACTGGATCGTTCACCACATCGAACCAGTGATCGTTTTATGGGCCTAGGTGCGGGCCATTAATCATCTTTCGCTTTTGGTTTGGGTGCGCTGTCGCCATTGACGCGCCAGGACAGGCCCTGAATCGCATTCTCAAGGCGGTCATTTGTGTCGACCAGATGCGCAGTCATTTCGGCTTCGGCCAGGTCAGCGTTGCGCGCTTTGATCGCGTTCACGACGGCGCGGTGAAACGGAAGCGACCCGGCGTTTTCGCGTGGGTCCGAATTTGTCAGCCGGATCGAGCTGAGCAAGGCCGAGAAAATAACTCCTTCCATCGACAGCAGAATTTCGTTGTTTGCCGCGCGCAATATGGCACGGTGGAACATTGCGTCGGCAATCACGAAGTCTTCGATGGATTGCGATCCTGCCTCCATCCGTTGCTGCGCGGCCTCAATTTCGGCATGTGCCTCGCGCGTACCGGCCATCGCCGCCCAGGCAGCGGCCTTTGGTTCCATCATGCGGCGAATGTCCATCAGCTGGCGCAGAAATTCTGGCTTAGGTTCGACTGACAGGTGCCAGGCCAATACGTCATCATCCAGAAGCGCCCAACTGGCCCGACGGCGCACGCGGGTCCCGCTGCCCCTGCGCACTTCCAGCAGGCCCTTGCCGACCAGAAGTTTGACCGCCTCTCGAATGACCGACTTGCTGACACCGAAACGACTGGCAAGTTTGGTTTCATCCTCGATCAGATCGCTTTCACGGTAGTGCCCACCAACGATTCTGCGACCCAATTCGCGGGAGACTTGCATCGACAGCCCCGGCGCGACGCCGACCGAATCCTTGAGGTCGTAGTACAAAAGCTCATTCATATGGTCATAGTAAACATCTGATGTTTGATCTGTCTACCCGGATTCGAGAATTCGTGGCCTTTCATCGACTTGCGTGGCTCCGTGACCTATCGAATGGCTGGTTTGGTAATATCCGCTGCGCCGCCGATTTCGCTCCGCTGCACATGCGAAGGATTTCTGCGTCAGCATTAGCTGCACCTGAAAATGGGGGCTTTGTCCGGCGTGACCGCCCTAGTTTCAACTTGCAGCTGATATCATAAGGGTCCGCAAACCTCGGACTTATACACGCGCAGCGAAAGTCCTGTGTGGATAGCTGCTGCAAAGCAAGACATTTTTGAAACTGATTTCGGCACTGGTCAGAAGCAGACGTGTGTCCGGCCTGTTTGCGCAGCGGTTGCTGCTGGCCTTGATGAGTTCCGCAACCCGAGTCCCAAACCGCTCTGCTGACAACTAGGTGTCCCTGACATTCGACGGGGTGTCTCGGTTGACGGGCTGACTGTGCTCCATCATTTCAATGGTCTTGCTATCTCGTGTGTTCTGTTCTCCTCGGCTTAGGCAGTGTGCGGTCTGCGGTATTCGTTCCCTGTTAGGACGGCCCAGCCTCAGCGCCGCGTTCGAAGTTTTCGATCGCTGTATGAGAGCTCGGACTGCGTGCGTAGTTTTGGCGCTCCCATGAAGAATTTGTCCCATAGTGCTTCCTTCTGATGGTCACAGATATGTAGACCACCACACACTGGGACTAAACACCCTAGATCGACTGTTGTAAGCTGCATTGGGTAGCTCCTCTAATAAGCAATCATTAACAACTGCAATATGGCGCATCGCGACGCCGGGTGGAGCAGGAGCTATCCACACCATCCGCTCTGGTGAGGCCAGAATCGTACCTTCAAGACCGCCCGAAAGAGCCCACGAACCTGCATCGTTTTGGCGGGCCTGCAGGGAGAAGAGAGCATCTCGGCGCTGTGTCGCCGCAAGGGTATCTCCGAGAGCCAGTATTACAGCTGGTCGAAGGAATTCCTGGATGTTGGCAAGCGGCGGTTGTCTGGCGATACGGCGGGTCAGGCGACTTCGCCCGAGGTGAAGGACCTGCGGGTGGAATCATCGGCTTATCGCCTTCTGAAGGGGGAGCCTTTGTCCACCATTGGTCCGAGGACAATGGCGAGCGATCTGGTCACTGCGCCTAAGCATGTTGTGATTAAAGCCGCCCCCTCTCATTGATTGCTTTGCAATCAACTGCCGGGCAGTGGACAACGGGTCCTGCTACATCTCGGGCGACCTGGTCGAATGTTTGAACGACTGGAATATGGATCATGTTCGCGGTGCTCCGTTCCACCCTCAAACTCAAGGCAGTTGAAGGGACCGTGGCCCCAGTGGGGCCGCGTAAGCCCGCACAACGAACCTTGGCATCAAGCCATGAAGAACCGCGTGCTGCTGGAATACCACTACCTACCCGGTGACCTCGAACGCCAGATCGGGGCCTTCGTCGATTACGACAACAACGAACGGGACCACGAGAGCCTGCGCAACGACACACCTGCCGACGTCTACTTCGGACGGGACAAAGCCATCCTCAGAGAATGGGAGAACATCAAAAAACTGGCAATCCGCCAGCGCCGCTTGCAACATCAAAAACAAGCCGCATAATCAATCACACAAACGAGCCAGAGCCTCCAATGCTCAAGCCACTCTGATACCCCGTTTCATATGACGACGGACAATTTTCTGCTGAGGGGAACTTCGCCTGCCCGTCAATGCGCCTCGGCCCAATTGGCCCCCTGCCCCGCATCCACGTCCAACTTCACCGACAGTTTCACCGCCGGGTCTGCGGCGCCTTCCATCACGTCACGGGCGACCTTGATCGTCTTGTCCACGTCACCCTCGGCCACATCAAACAGCAGTTCGTCGTGGACCTGCAGCAGCATCTTGGCGTCCAGCCCTTCGATCGCGTCGTCCATGCGGATCATCGCACGGCGGATCACATCCGCCGCCGTCCCCTGGATCGGGGCGTTGATCGCAGCGCGTTTGGCGAAGCCGGCGTGGGGGCCCTTGGCGTTGATCTCGGGCGTGTGGATCTTTCGGCCGAACAGGGTTTGGACGAAGCCCTCGCGCTTGGCGAATTCCACCGTATCGTCCATGTAGGTGCGGATGCCGGGGAAGCGTTCGAAATAGCGGTCGATGAAGCCCTGCGCCTGATCACGCGGGATGCGCAGGTTGCGCGCCAGCCCGAAGCCGGAAATGCCGTAAATTACGCCGAAGTTGATCGCCTTGGCCTGGCGGCGCACGTCGGGGGTCATGTCTTCCAGCGGAACATCGAACATCTCACTCGCCGTCATGGCGTGGATATCGACGCCGTCGGTGAATGCCTGTTTCAAGGCCGGGATTTCGGCGATATGGGCGAGGATGCGCAGTTCGATCTGGCTGTAATCCAGGCTGACCAGAACGCGGCCCTTGGGTGCGACAAATGCCTCGCGGATCCGTCGCCCCTCCTCCGTCCGCACTGGGATATTCTGCAGGTTCGGGTCTGTCGAGGCGAGGCGCCCGGTGCTTGCCCCGGCGATGGAATAGGACGTGTGGACGCGCCCCGTATCGGGATTAATGTGTTCCTGAAGCGCGTCGGTATAGGTCGATTTCAACTTGGACATCTGCCGCCAGTCGAGGACTTTTCCCGGCAGTTCATGTTCGGTCGCCAGATCCTCCAGCACCTGCGCGCCGGTGGCATAGGCGCCGGTTTTGCCCTTCTTGCCGCCGGGCAGTTCCATCTTGTCGAACAGAATCTCGCCTAACTGCTTGGGGGAACTGACGTTGAAGCTGCCCCCGGCGAGGTCATGTAATTCCGCCTCCAGCCCCGCCATTTTCTGCGCAAAGGCGTTGGACATCCGGGACAGCACATCGCGATCAACCTCGATCCCGTGCATCTCCATTTTGGCGAGCACGGGGATCAGCGGGCGTTCGAGGGTTTCGTAAACGGTGGTAACGCCGACTTTGTGCAATTCCGGCTTGAAGGCCTGCCACAGGCGCAGGGTCACATCGGCATCCTCGGCCGCGTAGGCGGTGGCCTTGTCGATCGGCACCCGGTCGAAAGTCACTTGCGATTTGCCGGTTCCGATCAGGTCCTTGATCGGCTGGGTTGCGTGGCCTAGGTAGCGCTCGCTCAGCAAATCCATACCGTGGTTATGTTCGCCGCCGTGCTGGGCGTAGGACAGCAGCATCGTGTCATCGACCGGGTTCATGGTGATGCCATAGCGCATCAACACCTTGGCGTCGTATTTCACGTTCTGGCCGATTTTCAGGATCGAGGGGTCTTCGAGGGCGGGCTTCAACGCCGTGATCGCGTCCTCCAAATCAATCTGCCCGTCTGCCAGATCGTCCGAGCCAAACAGGTCATCGGTGCCGGATGCGCGGTGGGTCAGCGGGATGTAACAGGCCTTGCCGGGTTCCGTAGACAGGCTGATCCCGACGAGGTCGCAAGTCATCTCATCCAGGCCCGTGGTTTCGGTGTCGATGGCGACGTGGCCCGTTTCATAGATCGCGTCGATCCATGTTTTCAGCGCGTCCATGTCGCGAACACACTCATAGGCGGACAGATCGAACGGCACCGCTTCGGGCGCGTCGGGGGCCTGCGGCACGGTGTCGGCGATCACCGGGCTGTCGACGCCCATGGAATCGGCGATCCGTTTGGTGATGGTGCGGAATTCCATCTCGGCCAGCCAGGGCAGCAGGACCTCGGGGTCCGGGTCCTTCACGTCCAGATCATCCAGCGAGACATCGTAGTCCATGTCGCAATCCAGCTGCACCAGCCGCTTGGACATCAGGATCTGCTCGCGGTTGTCGATCAGGCTTTCGCGGCGTTTGGGTTGCTTGATTTCCTCGGCGCGCTCCAGCAGCGTTTCCAGATCGCCGTATTCGTTGATCAACAATGCGGCGGTCTTGATCCCGATCCCCGGCGCGCCCGGAACGTTGTCGACCGAGTCGCCAGCCAGCGCCTGCACGTCCACCACGCGGTCCGGTCCGACGCCGAATTTCGCCTCGACCCCTTCAACCCCGATGCGGTTGTTCTTCATGGCGTCGAACATCTCGACCCCGCCGCCGACCAGCTGCATCAGGTCCTTGTCGGAGCTGATGATGGTCACACGCCCCCCAGCTTCGCGGGCGCGGCAGGCGAGGGTTGCGATAATGTCGTCCGCCTCGAACCCCTCCTCCTCAAGACAGGCGATGTTGAAGGCGCGGGTGGCCTCCCGCGTCAGGGGCATCTGCGGGCGCAACTCTTCCGGCATCGCATCGCGGTTCGCCTTGTAGAGGTCGTAGATATCGTTGCGAAACGTGTGGCTGCCCTTGTCGAAGACCACGGCGGCATGGGTCGGGGCGTCGGGACCCTTGTTATCCTCGATCATCTTGAACAGCATGTTGCAAAAGCCTGAAACCGCTCCGATTGGCAGCCCATCAGACTTGCGGGTCAGCGGCGGCAGGGCGTGAAAAGCGCGGAAGATGAAGGCCGACCCGTCAACCAGGCTGAGGTGATGTCCCTTGCCGAATGCCATATCTGTGCGCCCCCGTTTGGTTTCGTCGATTGATGCCACGATTGTACCGGCGCTGCCAGTGGGCGCGCCTAGCCCGCTGCCGTTTCCTGACGCGCCAGCGGGCCGGGTGTTTCGCGGATCGGCAGGTGGATCAGCGCCGCCGCCAGCCCAAGCGCCACAGCCGCCCACCACATCGGCGTGTAATCCTGGCTCAGATCATACATCCGCCCGCCCAGCCAGGCGCCGATAAAACTGCCGGTCTGGTGGCTGAAGAAGATCAGGCCAGCGAGGGTCGAGAGATACCGCAACCCCTGCGTCTGCGCGACCAGCCCGGTTGTAAGCGGCACGGTCGACAGCCACAGAACCCCCATGATGGCCGAGAAGATCAGCACGCTGCCCACCGACAACGGCGTCAGGATGAAAACGGCAATGACCGCGGCGCGCGAGAAATAGATCGCCGCCAGAAGCCGCTTCTTGGAGCGTCGTGTGCCCCACCAGCCCGACAGGAACGACCCTGCGATGTTGAACAGCCCGATCAGCGCCAGTGACCAGGCGCCGATGATCGGGGCCAGCCCTTCGTCGGCGATATCGGCAGGCAGATGGGTCTGGATGAAGGCGACGTGGAAGCCGCAAACGAAAAAGCCGATGAACAGCAGCACAAAGGCCCGGTCGGCAAAGGCCCCGCGCACCGCCGCCCCAAACCCGGCGCTGGCCCCCGTGGCTGTGGGGCGCGAGGCAGGGGCAATGAACACCAGCGGCGGCAGGATCAACAGAAAGCTGGCGGCAATCGCCAATATCGCCACCTGCCACCCCAGCCAGCCGATCAGCATGGTCGCGGCAGGAGCGGCGAAAAACATCCCAGTCGAGGCTGCGGCGGTCCCAAGGCCAAGGATGAAGCTGCGCCGTTCGGGCGGGACGATCTTGCCAAGCGCGATGATCACCACCGGGAAGGAACAAGCCCCGGTGCCGATCCCGGCGATTATGCCAGAGGCGACAAAGACCTGCGGGTCGATGACCGCGCCGCGCAACCAGAACTCCAACGCGGACACGATGGCTCCGAAAGCCAGAACCCGTGCGGTGCCGAACCGGTCCGCGACCATTCCGGCCACTGGCTGTGTGACGCCCCACAACAACGACTGTAGCGCCAGCGACAGGCCAAAAACCTCGCGCCCCCAGCCGAGTTCGGCGGACATCGGGCGCAGAAACACGCCGAAAGTGGCGGAAAAACCGAAACTGACGAAGGCGACGATGCAGCCTGCGGTAATGGCTGCGCGGGTGGCAAATGGCAGTGGCTCAGTGGCCGCCATCCTCGGCCTCACCCCCCAAGACAAAGCGCTTGTCGCAATAGCCGCATTCGACCCAGCCCAGGTCTTCGGGGATCACCAGCCAGACACGCGGATGGCCCAGCGCACCGCCACCGCCATCACAGGCGATACGCGAGGTTGCGACGACTTCGATTTCCGGGGCTTCGCGGGTCATGTCTGGCATCTTTCCGGGGTTGATAATGCAAGCGCCATGATAGCAAACACCCCGACATGGACAAGGCCCGATCCACGCGCCACCGCCGGTTCGGGGCGGGTCAAGGCGCGCGTCAGCGCCCGCGCGCATGCGCGGCTTGGCCTTGATGCGCCCCGAACCGGCAACAGCCTTGAACCGGCGCGTTGACGGGCAGTATTGCCCTTCAACCGCCTCTCAGCAGATGGGGACCAATTAACTGTGTGCCGTCTGTGGCGCGGGTTCAGGTCGCGACAGGCGCCAATGCAAAGAATGCGCCGCAGGCGCGCCGCTCAACTTGCTGGCGCCAGCATCCGCCCCAGACGCCGCCCGCCAAGCACGTGGACATGCAGATGCGGAACTTCCTGCACGCCGTTTTGCCCGGCGTTTGCGATCAGGCGATATCCGTCCGCCTCAACCCCCGTCAGGCGGCATACCTGGCCCACAGCACGTGTGAAGTCTGCAATCTCGGCGTCGCTGGCATTACTGGCGAAATGATCGAAACAGACATAGGGACCTTTTGGGATCACCAGCACATGCACAGGCGCCTGGGCCGAAATGTCTTCAAACGCCAGCGAGTGCTCGGTTTCCAGCACCGTGGTATTGGGAATCTCGCCGCGCAGGATTTTGGCGAAGATGTTCTGATCGTCGTAAGCATGGTCCATGGTCGGCCTTTCCTAATCGGCGAATAAGTGCGGAGTCTGGGCAATTCGTCGTGCCGTATCCTTGTCAATGGTCAAAAATGCGGCCAGGGCTGTGGTATTCGCGTGCAGGTCGCCGTGTTCTGCCATGCGAAAGACGCCAGCGAATTCCTGATCGTGCAGGGCTTCGCTTTCGTGGCGGATCTGTTCACGCAGCGCCGGGATCACCGCCTGAACCACATGCTCGGGCGTCTGATCCCCGGCCAGTCCGATCCGCCGCGCGTGACCCAGCAGATAATCGTCCGGGAAATCGCAGTTCAGCTCCAACAGGCGCGTCGCGCAGCGGTCCGAGAACAGATCGCGGAACACATCCAGATTGGCACTGTCCATACAGATCAGCAGGCGCGATGTGTCGAACCGGTCATAAAGCAAGCGGATCAAGGCGCGGCGATGGCGCGCACGCTTGGTCATCGTGGTTTCGATGCCGCCCAGTTCGGGCATCGCGGTTTGTTCTTCGTCAAACAGGTAATCGACGGTCGGGATACCGGTGTGGTTGCGCACAGCCTCGGCCAGGCGCTTGCCCACGTGCCACTTCTTGCAACTGACAATCATCAGTTCGCGGTCGCGCCCGAGCGAGCTTTCGACCTCCCAAAAGCGGCCCGAAAACCGCCGCCCGATCCGGCCCCGGCTGGTCATGAAACGGAACAGGTTGCGCCCCTCGCCCGAGATTTCGAACTGCACATCATGGGCAACATAAAGCGCACCCAGCTTGGCCTTGAGGTCCGATGCCTCGGGGCTGATCTTGCGCGCAAACAGGAAATCCTGGGCAAGCAACAGATCATAGTGATCGTTGTAGAATGTCACCGGCATCCCATAGTCCGAAAACATCAGGAACGTCAGACTGCGCGAGCGGATTTGCGCTTCGGGCACCAGATGGCGCACGAGGGTCTGAAAGAAGGTCTCATCTGGGATCCAGGTCGTGCGGAAAAAACGGATGACGTCGGGGCGGTCGCGGATGAACTCCAGGATCGCCTCGATCGTGGCCCGCCTGAGGCACCACCATTGCGACCCGATCATGATCTGAAGATCATCGGGATTCGCGCGCTGCAGCCCGAACCGTCGCTGTAGGTTCAGTGACTGATAGAATAACCACTTGCGCCCACGTTCGTTGAAATAATGGCGATAGATCAGCCGGTCTTCCTTCATGCCGGTCTTGATCCAGTCGCTGTCAAAAAAATCGAAGCTTTCGATATAGTCGACGTCATCAGCGTCCAGAACGCCGTGGGCATAGTCCGCCGTTTTGATCGGCATGCAATCGCCCGACAGCATGTAGAAATGGCTCGCGTCCGGGAAAGCCTCGACCGCGGCTTCCACCGCATTCAGCGAAGCGCGCACCAGGCTCCATTCGCCCCAGCCGCATTTTTCGCGTTTCTTTGCAAGCACGACGTCGGGAAAATCGGCAATCGCGGATGCAATCTCTTCGTGCATCGGGGTCGGCGCGTTCGCGTCAAAGTGAATGGCGACGCAATCGCCCCCGGCGGACAACCGCAAGGCCTGGGCGACAATTGCTTTGGGGTCCTTGTGGCAAAGCAAGATATAGGCAATTCTGGCCAAGCCTGGGCACCTTCGGTATCATTCAAGCCATTGGCTAGACTGATACCGCGAACGGGCATTGAAAAAACAGGATTTTATTGTTCTTTGTAAGAACAGCAGCGGCGACACGACTGCGAGGATACATTTCCATGGGATTTCCCGGCACTTGGATGACGCAAAGCGAAAGCGTGGTGTACCGCGTGGTGCCCAAATGCGCATGCTCGACCATCGGCCAGATCATGTATTATTCGGATCACGGCGCGTATTTCGACGGGGACATCCATGACGCCGATGGCGGCATGCACAAATGGGCCATTGAAGCCAGCCAGCCAAAGATCGAAGACATCGTGCGCAATTATCGCGCCTATGCGTTCACTTGCGTGCGCAATCCCTACACGCGGGTGCTCAGTTCGTTCTTTGACAAGATACTGTTGAAGAAGTCGATGTTTTGGTCGGCGCGTTGTTGAGCGAGAGGCGGCCGCGCGCCGTTTTCTTTCACGTTGGCACTGTTGCTGGCACCAACTTCGCCAGTTTCCGGAGGTTTTGAGCTGTTGCTGCGAGTTGGAACTGTTCGGTTGCGCCTTTGGGTCCTCGAAGCCGCATCATCTGCACGCCGATGTATCGTTTCAGGTGGGCAAAGAGCATTTCAACCTTCCGCCTTTGGATGAACGACGTCATGTAGGCATCTGTTTTTCGGATATCGCGAGCGACGTCTCGGGCGGCTTCGTGAACGGACCGCATAAGGCGTCTGCCGTCGTCCTTCGGACAGCATTGCGACTTCAGAGGGCATGCGTCGCAATCGTGCTTTGAGGCTCGGTATCTGATGAACCCGTCTTTGCTGCCATTGGGCTTTCGCGGTTTTGAGAAGTTCCGCCGATATGTTTGCAAGGCTTTGCCGGTCGGGCAAGTATAGCTGTCGGTCGCCGGGTCGTAGACAAAGTCTTCGCGTGAGAATGTGCCGTCAGTTCGTTTTGACTTATCCCAGACCGGAATGTGGGGTTCGATTTGACGTTCGTCCACAAGCCAGCCCAACATCTCGGCTGATCCGTAACCCGTATCACCCACAAGCTTGTCAGGTTTGATGCCAAACCGCTCATGTACACGATCGATCATCTCCCTTGCTGCCCGCGCCTCTGCAGGCCGGATCGGAGCCGTCGGCTCGACGTCCACGATGACTGCATTATCCAAATCGACCATATAGTTAGTGGAATAGGCAAAGTAGGCGGCTCCCCCGTCAGCCCCAGTCCAACGCGCTGCTGGATCAGCCGGTGAGATGTATTTGGGGACGACCTTGGTCGCAGCACCGAAGGCCACATCATCCAGCGTCTCGAGATATTCGTCGACGGCACGGGACGTCAGATCTGCTGGCAGTCCGTCTTTGCTTTCAACGCCGCGCGTCTGGTTTGCATTCGCGGGGATCAGACTGGCATCAACACCAAAGCTGTGGCCGCCAACCAGCCCCTCATCCATGCAGCGCTGCAAAACGACCTCGAACAAATGTCGGAACAAACCGCTCTCGCGGAAACGGCCATGCCGGTTCTTAGAGAATGTCGAATGGTCGGGCACTGGATCAGCCAAATCAAGCTTACAAAACCAACGATACGCCAGATTGACATGAACCTCTTCGCAAAGCCGTCGCTCGGAACGGATGCCCTGACAATAGCCCAACAACAGCATGCGGATCATCAGTTCAGGATCAATCGAAGGGCGGCCATTGGCACTGTAGTATGAAGCGAGCAAGGGGCGCACACCTGTCAGATCAAGGAAGCGATCAATTCCCCGGACGGGATGATCCTTCGGCACAAAACTCTCGATCGAGAACTCATAGAACAGCGCGCCTTGCGCAACTTGCCTTGGACCCATCATCGCCGAACCCTCCACCCTCAAAACAAGTGAATCAGAGCGTGCGCGGCCAATCAACGGACTTTTTCAACAGTATCTCCGCGATCCAGTCATCGGGTCACGCTACGATCTCGCAGGCGCAGCGAATGGCCGGTTCGGTGAAGCTGCACTGCGGCGTAGTCTGACACGATGAATGGCTGGTTCGGGCCGATTGTGTTGAAAAACTCCGTTTTAGGGCCTGAACGATGATTTTTCTTTCCATGCAGCCCGATCCTAAATTTTTGGCGCGGGGGTCGGCCCAAATCGCCTACATGCGCTCACGCGCAGCCATGCGCTGTCTCGTGGTCAAAGCTTTCCGACTATTTCGCTTCATAGGTTTTCGCAAGAAATCCGCGACGCTCTGATTTCGGAGTTTTTCAACACAATCCGCCGATTCACATCGCGTAATGAGGTCTGCCTAGCATAGATACCGCTTCCGAGGTCGGCTGCGAGCGCAGAGTACCTGATGCTGCGTTATAATAAAGCAGCCTTAAATCGTCATCAGCTGCTGGCACAGACGACGCAATCACACTAGTCTCCGCTCGGTCCTCAACCTACGGCCGGTGCAAAAAACCGAGATAAATATGAGCATAAACTGCAGGCCTGACAGGCCGAGAAACAAGAAGAAGCGTTTCGATTAAATTCCCATCGAATACTCAGACCAAGTTAGGGAATTGGTTAGGCAACGCTTCAGCAGTCTATTATTTATGCCATTATATCAATCCATTAGAAAAGATTGTGGCGGAGAGACAGGGATTCGAACCCTGGAGACGGTCTCCCGCCTACACACTTTCCAGGCGTGCGCCTTCGACCACTCGGCCACCTCTCCACGTGAGGTCGAGGTCATACCTGCCCGCCGGATAATTGCAAGCCCTGCCTGCGCAGGAAATGCGTCGACAGTGGATTGGTCGTGCGCCGGGCAGTTCCCGGCGGGGCTTGCAATTCCTGTCAGTTGGCGCGCTTTCTACATTCTGGGAACAGATGGGGACTGATGGTGACTCGGGCATTGGTGCTGGTTTGGGCGACGGCGGGCGCTGTGGTGATCGCGGCAACGCTGGCCTTTTGGGGCCAGCCGCTGATCTGCACCTGCGGGACAGTTAAGCTGTGGGTGCCGACGGTGTTTTCGGCCGGAAACAGCCAGCATATCGCCGACTGGTACACCTTGTCGCACATACTGCACGGGATGCTGATCGTGCTGGTCGGGCGCTGGATTGTGCCCGCCGCGCCCTTCGCCGCCCTGTTCGCCATCGCGCTGCTAACCGGCGTCGCGTGGGAGGTTGTCGAACACACCGAATGGGTTCTCGGCAAGTTTCGCGCCACGACAATCAACCAGGGCTATCACGGCGACTCGGTCCTCAATGCGACAGCAGACTACGTCTGGATGCTGGGCGGGTTCTTTCTGGCGCGCGCCTTGCCGATGCTTGGGATCGTCGCGGTCATCATCGCGTTTGAACTGGTCGCCGCATTTGTTGCCCGTGACAGCCTGGCGTTGACGACGCTGATGCTGCTTTATCCGGTCGAGGCGGTCGAGAGCTGGCAGCAGGCGATCAATCCGCTCAACACCGGCGGCGGATAAGGCCGCGAAACTCCGACGCTATTCCTCCAGATGGATGTATACGCGGCGGTTCTGGGCGCCTTTCTTTTCGATCTTGCCAAGGCGCAGCGGCCCAACCTCGCCCGTGCGGCGCACATGGGTGCCACCGCAGGGTTGCAGATCAACCTGGTCATCCGGCGTTCCGATCCGCACCAGCCGCACCCGGCCTGTGCCGCGCGGCGGGCTGACATTCATCGATTTCACCAGTCCGGGGTTCGCATCAAGTTCCGCATCCGTGATCCAGCTTTCGGTAACCTCCAGATCGCGGGCCACAAGATCGTTCAACGCAGCCTCCAGCGCGGGTTTGTCCTGGGGCGCATCGGGCATGTTGAAATCCAGACGCCCGCGCGGTTCGCTGCCCGACCCGCCTGTGACAGGAAGCGGGATCACGATGCTGAGCAGATGCAGGCCGGTATGCATCCGCATCAGCCGGTGACGGCGGTCCCAATCAAGAGTTTGCGTCACCTCGGCGCCGATGGGTGGCAGGGTCGCCCCCTCGGCCGGGACCAGAACAATCGCGCCCCCTTCCCCCTTTACGGCGACGGCCACGTCCAACGCCCCGCCGTCCCATTCCAGCCGTCCGCTGTCACCGGGCTGACCGCCGCTGGTGGCATAGAAGACCGAGGCATCGCAGATCACACCACCCTGGTCCGTGTGACCGGTGACCAGCGCCGTGGCGCTGCGCAGATAGGCGTCATCACGAAACGGCGGCGTGGTCATTCCGGGACCTCTTCAAACACCTGCGGCATGGGGCTGCCTTCTTCGGCCAGCCAGTGGGGCACAGGCAGGTTTTTGGCGCGCAGGAATTCCGGGTTGAACAGCTTGCTTTGATACCGAGTGCCAAAGTCGCACAGCACCGTCACAATGGTGTGCCCCGGCCCCATTTCGCGGGCCAATTCCAGCGCGCCGCCAATATTGATACCAGTCGAGCCACCCATGCACAGCCCTTCGTGCTGTAGCAGGTCAAAGACGATCGGCAGCGCCACCTCATCGGTGATCCGCCAACTGAAATCGGGCGTGAACCCCTCAAGGTTCGCCGTCACCCGCCCCTGCCCGATCCCTTCGGTGATCGACGTCCCTTCGGCCTTCAACGCGCCATCATGGTACAACCCATGCATGGCAGAACCTCCGGGGTCGGCCAGCGCGATCTTGACGCCCTTGGGCTGCAAGGCCGCCGCAACACCGGCAAGCGTGCCGCCCGAACCGATGGAACTGACGAAACCATCAACCTTGCCATCGGTCTGCGCCCAGATTTCCGGGCCCGTGCCTTCGACATGTGCCTGACGGTTGGCCACATTGTCGAACTGATTGGCCCAGATTGAGCCGTTCGGTTCAGTCTCGGCCAACTTTGCGGCCAGACGGGCCGAGTATTTCACATAATTATTCGGGTTCTTGTACGGAACTGCCGGAACCTGCACCAATTCAGCCCCGGCCAGGCGGATCATATCCTTCTTTTCCTGGCTCTGCGTTTCGGGAATCACGATCACCGTCCTGAACCCGAGCGAGGCCCCGACCAGCGCCAGCCCGATCCCGGTGTTGCCCGCCGTCCCTTCGACGATCGTGCCACCGGGGCGCAGATCACCGCGCGCGATGGCATCACGGATGATGAACAGCGCCGCGCGGTCCTTGACCGACTGACCGGGGTTCAAGAACTCGGCCTTCCCCAGGATTTCGCAGCCCGTTTCCTCGGACGCGGCGTTTAGGCGGATCAGGGGCGTGTTGCCAATGGCAGCCTCTAGGTCGGGATGAACAGCCATGGCAAATCTCCATTCGGGGTATGCCCGATACCTAGGGGGGGCCGCAGGTGAACTCAAGCGCCGCCAGCGCTGGGGACAATCATTAAAATTTGCGACAAATGGCCCCCGGATCGACACAATCGGAACCACGTGATGCCTTGGGCCGGTGCCAAGGTGATGACAAGGGAAGTGGACGCAAACTGAACCAATTGCGCCAATGACCCGACTTATGAGTATCGCCAGGGGCCGCACCCCCGCCAAGCCCCCGGCGCGTGAACTTTCGGAGCCGGACAAATGGACATCCTGCCGCCCCCTCGGACCAGCGAAACCACGCAAGACCAACGTGCTGCGTTGACCTTTGCCGCCGTGATCCGCGCCAATCGCGAACGCCGCGAAACCCCGCGCGCCCTGTTTGCGGACTGGGCCGATTGTGTTGAAAAACTCCGTTTTAGGGCCTGAACGATGATTTTTCTTTCCATGCAGCCCGATCCTAAATTTTTGGCGCGGGGGTCGGCCCAAATCGCCTACATGCGCTCACGCGCAGCCATGCGCTGTCTCGTGGTCAAAGCTTTCCGACTATTTCGCTTCATAGGTTTTCGCAAGAAATCCGCGACGCTCTGATTTCGGAGTTTTTCAACACAATCAGCCCATATCTGACGCTGGGTCGGTCGCGGTCTCGCCGATCCGCAACCTCGGGCCAGCGACGGAGGCTGTCTGGTTACGCCAGATCGCGCCCGGCTACACACCGCATGCTGCGGGCTGAATACATGCGCAGAACGCAGAAACCACGGACAAACCGCTGCGTAGCATAGAAGCAGACCTGGAAAGCTAGGGAGTGCCAAAAAGCAACACCTGAGAAGCAGAAATGAAACGGATTGCCGGCGTAAGGATTCCCTTAACGCCTGCGGGCAATTAAATGGGGCGCCATGTCAAAGACACACAGCCATCAAGCGGGACAACCTGCCTCTTTCGCCGATTTCCTGTCGTTGTGGGAAGATCTGCGCGACGATGACGCCGACAGGCCGCAATCCGAAACGGCCAAACCCGGTGGCCTGGCCGAAGCTGTGTCGACGCTGGGGCTGGGCTGGATCGGGGCCGCAATGTTGGCCGGAAAGACAAAGCAGCGGTAGCGGCCAAAAAACTGGCAGAGCGATCTCGGCCAATACTTGTTCGACGCGGGTACTTTCTGCACGGCCAAAGCCGCAATCCTTGCCACGTCTGAAAAGCTTCATCCCACGAAAAAAGGCCGCCCAATCAGGCGGCCCTTTTCACACGTTCCAGTGGCGGATTAACCGACCAGTTCAAGACCCGAAAAGAAGAATGCAATCTCCTCCGCGGCCGTCTCGGGCGCGTCCGACCCGTGGACCGAGTTTTCACCGACGCTTTCGGCAAACTCAGCACGCACCGTGCCCGGTGCTGCGTCGGCGGGGTTTGTCGCGCCCATGACTTCGCGGTTCTTGGCAATTGCGCCTTCACCTTCCAGCACCTGCACAACAACCGGGGCCGAGGCCATGAATTCGGTCAACTCACCAAAGAACGGGCGTTCGGCATGCACCACGTAAAACTGCCCGGCCTGCGCCTGGGTCAGATGAATGCGCTTTTGCGCGACGATGCGCAGCCCGGCGTCTTCGAACTTGGCGTTGATCTTGCCAGTCAGATTGCGCTTGGTCGCGTCAGGTTTGATGATCGAGAGTGTGCGTTCCTTAGCCATTGGCCTGCCCTTTTCATGACGATGCGGTGATTTCGCGGCGGGTTAGCATGGCCACCCGACAGTGGAAAGGCCCGATCCGGTGCGTGTCGTTTTTCCGATAGGCAAGATCGCTGCGCAGGCGTAGGTCTTGAGGGACTCACCACGCCCCAAGGTCGCCCCATGCGCCTGCTGATATCTTTCGCCGCCCTGTTCCTGTCCGTCGCCCTGCTGCAGCTGGGCACCGGCGGGGTCGGGCCGCTGGACGCGCTGTCGGGCATTCAGTTGGGGTTCACCACGGCCCAGGTTGGCCTGCTGGGCTCGGCCCATTTCCTGGGGTTCTTCATCGGCTGCTGGGCGGCCCCCCGGATGATGGGAACCGTCGGCCATTCGCGCAGTTTCGCCGCCTTTACCGCCGCCGGGACCATCGGCATCCTGGCCCATATGATGGTCGTCGGCCCGGTGGCCTGGACCGGTCTGCGGATCATGTCAGGCTTTTGCATCGCAGGATGCTTTACCATCGTCGAAAGCTGGCTTCAGGCCAAGGTCACGAATGAAACCTGCGGCCGCGCCATGGGGGTGTACCGTGCGGTGGATATTGGCGGATTGCTCGCCGCGCAGCTGATGATCGGCGTGCTGACCCCGGCCGCCTATGTCAGTTACAACTTGCTGGCGCTGGTCTGCTGCGCCGCCCTTGTGCCGCTGGTGCTGACCCGGGTCGCTGAACCGGCCACCCCGGACGCGCCGCGCCTGCGCCCGCAAGTCGCCTGGAAGAACTCTCCGCTGGCCGCAGCGGGCGTGATCGTTGCAGGGCTGACCACCGCCGCCTTCCGCATGGTTGGCCCGATCTACGGGGTCGAAGTCGGGCTGAGCGTCGAACGCATCGCCCTGTTCCTGGCCGCCTTCGTGGCGGGCGGCGCGGTGGCGCAATTTCCCGCCGGGTGGCTGGCCGACAAATATGATCGCCGCTGGGTGCTGATCTGGCTGTCAGCGGCCAGCATGGCGGCCTGTGGCCTGACGGTGGCGCTGGCCACGCATGGGGTTGCGGCGGTCATGCTCGGCTCGGCCATATTCGGGTTCATGACCTTCCCGATATATTCGGTCAGCGCCGCCCACGCCCATGATTTCGCCACCGATGATGAGCGGATCGAGCTGAGCGCTGCACTGATGTTCCTTTACGCTCTGGGTGCCATCGCCTCACCTTTCGGGGTGTCCTGGCTGATCGAGGCTTTCGGCCCGTCCGCCATGTTCGCATTCATCGCATTCGCCCACGGGGTGCTGATCATCTATGGCGTCGTCCGGATGCGGGCGCGGCCCAGCGGAGCGACGCGCAATCCCTATATCTATGTGCCGCGAACCTCGTTCTGGGTCGGGCGGTTGCTGCGTCGGGGGCGAGAGGACTAGCGGGATTTGGCGGATTGTGTTGAAAAACTCCGAAATCAGAGCGTCGCGGATTTCTTGCGAAAACCTATGAAGCGAAATAGTCGGAAAGCTTTGACCACGAGACAGCGCATGGCTGCGCGTGAGCGCATGTAGGCGATTTGGGCCGACCCCCGCGCCAAAAATTTAGGATCGGGCTGCATGGAAAGAAAAATCATCGTTCAGGCCCTAAAACGGAGTTTTTCAACACAATCGGCCTGGAGCGGACGTTTGATCCGCCCACTTCTTCGCCCGGAATCAAGCCCGTAAGGGCGCCGGGCGATCACCTGACCGTCCGGCGGGCAGGCGCTCGTCCGGCTTGTCGCTAGATCACCAACGTCCGCCGCCGGCCATTTGCAACAACGCGCAAATCATTCAGTCCCCCTCTGAGCGGTTTGGCCAATCCCCCTCTGGCCCTTCCCGGCCCCACTCGCTAAACCGGCGCGACACGACTTCGCAGGACATCATGGCACGCATCCTCATCACCTCGGCGATCCCTTACATCAACGGGATCAAGCACCTCGGCAATCTGGTAGGCAGCCAGCTTCCAGCGGATCTTTACGCCCGCTACAACCGCGCGCGCGGGAACGAGGTTCTGTTCCTCTGCGCGACGGATGAACACGGCACCCCGGCGGAACTGGCCGCCGCCGCCGCTGGCAAACCGGTGGCCGAATATTGCGCCGAGATGTGGCAGGTTCAGAAGGATATGTCAGACGGTTTCGCCCTGTCCTTCGACATGTTTGGCCGGTCCTCCAGCCCACAGAACCACGCCCTGACCCAGCATTTCGCCGGTCGGCTGGCAGATGCCGGGCTGATCGAGGAAGTGAACGAGAAGCAGGTATATTCCAACGCCGATGGCCGCTTCCTGCCGGACCGCTATATCGAGGGCACCTGCCCCAACTGCGGCTATGAACGCGCGCGCGGCGACCAATGCGAAAACTGCACCAAGCAGCTGGACCCGACCGACTTGATCGACGCCCGCAGCGCGATTTCGGGCAGTACCGATCTTGAGGTGCGCGACACCAAGCACCTGTTCCTGAAGCAAAGCCAGATGCGTGGGCAGCTGAACGAATGGATCACCTCAAAAGGCGACTGGCCGATCCTGACGACGTCGATCGCCAAGAAATGGCTGAACGACGGCGACGGGCTGCAGGACCGGGGCATTACCCGCGATCTGGACTGGGGGATCCCGGTCAAACGCGGGGACGCGGATTGGCCGGGGATGGAAGGTAAGGTCTTCTATGTCTGGTTCGACGCCCCCATCGAATATATCGCCAGCGCGAAGGAATGGACCGACGCCGCAGGCCGCCCCGATGCCGACTGGCAGCGCTGGTGGCGCACGGATATGGGCGCGGACGATGTTCGATATGTGCAATTCATGGGCAAGGATAATGTGCCGTTCCACACCCTCAGCTTTCCGGCCACGATCATGGGCTCGGGAGAGCCGTGGAAGCTGGTCGATTACATCAAATCCTTCAACTATCTGAACTACGACGGCGGCCAGTTCAGCACTTCGCAAGGACGCGGCGTGTTCATGGATCAAGCGCTGGAAATCCTGCCCGCCGATTACTGGCGTTGGTGGCTGCTGAGCCATGCGCCCGAATCCTCGGACAGCGAATTCACGTGGGAGGCATTTCAGCAAGACGTGAACAAAGACCTCGCCGACGTTCTGGGCAATTTCGTCAGCCGGATCACCAAGTTCACGCGGTCAAAATGGGGCGAAGCCATTCCAGAGGGTGGAGATTTCGGCCCCGAAGAAGACGCGCTGATCGACGCACTGACCACCCGCATCCGCGCCTATGAAGGCTTCATGGAGGCGATTGAGGTGCGCAAATCCGCCGCCGAGTTGCGCGCGATCTGGGTTCTTGGCAACGAATACCTGCAAACCGTCGCCCCCTGGACCGTGTTCAAGGCAGACCCCGACCGCGCCGCCGCCATCGCGCGCTTGTCGCTGAACCTGATCCCGCTTTATGCAACCCTCGCCGCGCCCTTTATTCCCGGTGCCGCCACCCGCATGCTTGAAGCGATGCACACAACCGGCGACACATGGCCCGACGATGTCGCCGCAGCGGTCACCGCCCTGCCCGCCGGACACGGCTTTACAGTGCCCGAGGTTCTGTTCGTGAAAGTTCAGGATGACGACGTCGCAGCCTGGGCCGAACGGTTTTCGGGCTCCAAATCCTGAAATTTGGTGCCTTCCCTGCATCAGACGCCGCTTAAACACGCATAATTGCCGGAAATCGCTGCATCCAAACTCGATTTTCGCCGCAATCGTCCTATCCTATGCGCCAACAGTCCAACCGGAGTATGTGTCATGATCAAGTTTGTTCCCATCGCCCTTCTGGCCTCGACCACGCTGCTTGCAGGCTGCGCGATTGATAAGCACAGTTTTGAAAGCCAGCCGGTCAAGGTGAAAACCGCCCAAGGTACGGTCACCTGTCAGCTTTACACGAAAGAGCGGGTTCTGTGGGACGAGGCGATTGACGTGCCCGCACATATGCCGATCAGCCGTGGCGATCAGATCTGTCGCGAAGAAGGCTATCGCTGGAAGAATGAGGGGGCGAGGCGCTAGTCCCGCCCCGGCCATGCAGCCCCGTACCGTCGTCGGATGAGCGGCAAGCGCCTGGATGACCGGCCCGAGGTCGAAGTCCGCTCGACCGAAGACTTGCGCATTTGGCTGAGCGACAATCACCACCGCAACAATGGCGTCTGGCTGGTGACCTATAAGAAGTCCGCCGGTCGGCACTACGTGTCGATCAACGATGTCATTGACGAGCTGCTGTGTTGCGGCTGGGTCGACAGTCAATCGCGCGGCAAGGATGCCGATCGCACGATGCACTGGATCGCCCCGCGAAACCCCAAGTCGAACTGGTCTGGCCCCAACAAGAAGAAGATCGCCGCGCTTGAAGCTGCGGGCCGGATGACACACGCAGGCCGCGCGTTGGTAAATGCTGCCAAGGCAAATAGATGTTGGACCGCGCTGGACGCCGTCGAACGTCTGGAGGTGCCCGAAGATCTGGCCATTGCCTTTGACAGATACCCGGATGCCGCAGCCAACTGGCAGGGCTTCAACCGGTCGACAAAGCGCGCGACGCTGGAATGGATCGTGACCGCCAAACTCCCCGACACCCGCGCCCGCCGCATCGCCCTTGCAGCGCAGAGCGCGGCACAGAACCTGCCCCCGCGTTGATCGGTTAGGCAATTTTTAACCAAAACCACGCACCCTGTCCGAACACCGAACACCGGACCGTCACGCGCTTGGCGAATGGTCCGGATCGGCAGGGGATCCGGCCATGCACAGGGAACTGATTGAATTCTGGAAAACGGCCCCGGATGATCCGTTTGCGGTGCTTTTTGAGCACGCCCCGGTCCTGATGCATTCCATTGATTCTTCTGGAAAACTCATTCAGGTCAGCCGCTTCTGGGCCGATCTGCTGGGCTATGATCGCGACGAAATGATAGGTCGCCCCTCAACCGATTTCCTCAGCCCGGACTCGCAAATCAAAGCGCGCGAGCGGATTTTGCCGGAATATCTTCGCAAGGGGAAAATCCACGATGTCGAGTATGATTTCATCGCCAAATCGGGCGAACCGATTGCGGTAAGGCTGTCGGCGACAACCGTGCTGGATGACGACGGTAACGTACAGCGCTCGCTAAAGCGTTTCGACATTAACCTGAGACATATCCGGCGGCCTTAAAGTAGTTCCAGCATTCTACTGGGTCGTAGAGATCGCAGATTGCTCCGATTGCTTCGAAGACCTGGGTAAAGGACCTGGCCCCGATCCGTCGCAAATGGGCTTTCAGTTTAGAGAAGGCCTGCTCGATGGGATTCAGGTCGGGCGAGTACGGTGGCAGGTAAAGGAACCAGCAGCCGTGATTGCGTAAAGCCTGCGTCGCCTCCTTATTCCGGTGGGTTGCCAGGTTGTCGAGAATGACGACAGTGCCGGGGTTGATCTCGGGGACCAGCACTTCGCGGATGTAGGCCGCGAAGGCGGGGCCATCTATCGCTCCCTTGATGACCCAAGGTGCGATCAGCGCGCCTTGGGTCAGGCCCGCGATCAAGGTTTGGGTTCCCCAGCTTCCGAAGGGCGCATCCATCGTCAGGCGCTTACCGCGCTTGGCTCTGCCGCGTAGGCGCGTGAGGTTTGTCTTCACTGCGGTTTCGTCAATAAAGACAACGCGCTCAGGAAAGGTCGCAATGGCTGGCGAGCGGTATCTGAACCAGTCGGCCCGTTGCTGCCTTACCTTGGCGCGGCGGCGCTCGGTTGCGACCAGCGACTTTTTTTGTACGTGAAGCCGAGCCGGGACAGAAGGTTGGCGATGGAGGAGTGATGCACCCGCACACCCTCTGCATCGGCCAGCGCATTACGCAACTCAAAGAGCGTGATGTCAGGGTCTTGTGCGATCAACTCCTCAAAGAATTCCCGATGCGGAGCCAGCTTTCCCTTGCCGCGCGGCGGTCCCTGCCGGGCAGGTTCCGCATGACCCTTCATCCTCACCTGACGCGCCCACCGCGCGCCTGTGGCAGGCGACAGCTTCAACCGCAACGCCGCCGCGCGCCCGCTCAACCCTTCTTCAATGTATCTCTGAAACCGTATCCGAAGCGCAGATGGCAAAGGTGCTGACATGATCCATCCTCCCAAACAGGATGAATCACAGATCAGGTCTCAAGGGAATCCCTCGCGATTCAGGTTCAAGCCGAAACGCTTTAGCGATTCTGTTCGACAACCGTGACGCCAAAGCGGCCGAAGCTGCGCTGAAGGCCAAAGCGGCAGAGGCTGAGGCTGCCAACCGCGCGAAATCACGATTCCTGGCCGCGATGAGCCATGAGATTCGCACTCCCCTGAATGCCATTATGGGCTTTAGCGAGCTTTTGAAAATGTCGGCCACGGATGCCAAGACCACGTCCCATGCCGACGCGATCCTGACAGCCGGGGGCGCGCTGATGACGCTGCTCACCGATCTTCTGGATCTTACGCAGCCGGATACTCAGTTGGCAAAATACGCCCCAACCCAGGTAAACCTGCACGACATTCTGACGGAAACGGCGCAATGGTGGCAGCGTGAAGCCGAAAAAAAGGGGCTGGCGCTGGTGCTTGCCATCGACCCGAATGTCCCCGCGAAAGCCGCCGTAGATGGTGCGCGGTTGCAGAAAATCCTCAACAACCTGCTGGGCAACGCCGTGAAATTCACCAGCATCGGTCAGGTCGGTCTGACCGCAACCAGCGAACCGACCGATGGCACGACAACATTCACAATCACCGACACCGGCCCCGGCATCGCGGCGGACGCGCTGACCAGCATGACGCAATCCTTTGACGACGCCGGGAAAGAGTTTGCCAAGCAACATGGCGGGATTGGTCTGGGCCTGTCCGTCTGTCAAAACCTCGTGCATCAGTTGGGCGGGACGCTGCACCTGCAAAACCATGCCGATGGCGGGTGCAAGGCGCAGGTATGTATACTGCTGGCGCCCGGCGACGACGCCGAACCGGTGGCCAATCCGACACCCCGGACACCGCGACATCCGCTAAACAAACGAATTCTGGTGGCCGAGGATAACCCCCTCAATCAAGAGCTGATGAAGACTCTGCTGGAAGACATCGGATGCCAGGTCACGCTGGCCGGTGACGGGGTCGAGGCTGTCGAACTTGCAGGGCAAGGCGGCTATGACGCGATCCTGATGGATATCACGATGCCGCAACTGGACGGCGTCGCAGCCGCCGAACTGATTCAAAGCCTGCCCGCGCCCCTGTCCGACGTTCCCATCGTCGCCTGCACCGCCCATGTCGACGAACAATCCCAGGCGCGTTATCGGCGCGCTGGAATGGCCGGTTTCCTACCTAAACCGGTGCGCGTCGAAGACATCGCCGCCTTGTTGGGCGACGTGACCGATCAGCAATCCCAGGCAATGACAAACTGAACGTTGAAGACCCTCCCTGGCGCTGGGGACGCTCAATGTTGGGTCGAAATCGGCGTACCTGTCCGCAATGCCCCCGAAGCATCGGAATAGTTGGGCTTTCGAAAGCTGCTTATGCAACCGACATCACCGGCACGCGCGCAATGGCGGCAGAGCGTCCCAAGGAAGGCATCCGGCAACTTGCTCGCCCCCAATCACCGCCGCGCATTACCTTTGGTGGCGGGTCGCGGTATATTACCGAATGGCTTCACGATTTCGCCAGCAACGCCTCAACCTCGGCGCGCGAAGGCATGGAAGGTGCGGTTCCCGGGCGCGTGACCGAGATTGCCGCCGTGGCGTTGCCAAAGCGCACCGCCGCCAACGGATCCATCCCACCGGCCAGCGCGGCAGCAAAGCCGCCGTTGAACGCATCCCCCGCGCCGGTCGTCTCGACCACTGGACCGGCAGACAGCGCCGGAACATGCTGCGCGACGGAGCCGTCATCAAACCAGACCCCGTTTTCGCCAAGCGTGATGATCGCAGCGCCGACGCCGCGCGCCAGCAGCGCCTTGGCGGCCCCTTGTGCGTCGGCCACCGATTCAACGGCGACGCCGGTGATGCCTTCGGCCTCGGTCTCGTTCGGGGTGACATAATCGCAAAGTGCCAGCATCCCGTCTGGCAAATCGGCCGCCGGTGCCGGGTTCAGAATCGTGGTCGCCCCGCCTGCGCGCGCCTGCTCCAGCCCGCGCATCGCCGCATCCATCGGCTGTTCCAACTGGGTCATGAAGACCGCCGCGCCGCCGATCAATTCGCCACAGGCGTCAATATCCGCCGCCGATATCGTACGGGCAACGCCTGAACAAACGATGATCGCGTTGTTGCCTGTCGCCTCCTCCACGAAAATATAGGCGGCACCGGTATAGCTGTCGGCATGCTGGCTGACCTCGGGGATCACACCGGCCTCTTTCCAGATGTCCAACGCCATATCTGCAAAGGCGTCCTTGCCCAGCTTGGTCAGGAAATGCGTTGCCGCCCCGGCGCGCGCGGCTGCGACCGCCTGGTTCGAGCCTTTCCCGCCTGGTCCGAGCGCGAAGGAGTTGCCCAGGATCGTTTCGCCAATCACCGGCGCCCGGTCGGCGCGATAGGTGGTATCCGCGACAAAAACGCCCAGGATGACGACCGCGTCACGCATCGGGGGCCACCACACCCTTGCGCAGCATGATGCAGCCATAAAACCGCCGCTCACCCGTCTGGATCACGGCATACGCGTCGCGCGCCATGTCATAAAATGCGAACCGTTCGATCCCCACCATCGCACGCTCGGCCCCCTCGGCGGCGTTGATCGCGGTCTGAACTTCGGCCTGCACGGGCGGGACTGCGGCGGCGTCATCGACGATTTCCATACGTCCGGCGAAATCATCGACGAACGTGTCCAGCGGAAAGACCGACAGCACGGCTTCCGCCGCTTCGGCCACGGTTAGGTTGTCCATACGCTGCAGTTCACCCAGAACCGTTTCGCGGGCAATTGAATCACTGGGGAAGTTCGTATCCGCCAGGATCAGCACATCCCCATGCCCCATCGCGCGCAGCGCATACAGAACCTCGGCGTTCAGCCTGGGGTCAATTCCCTTCAACATCGCAATCTCCTTCAGGTCAGGCGAGCGCCGGTTTTGGCATCAAACACATAGGCGTGGCCATCCAGCGGGCGCAGGTGGATCGTATCCCCGGCGGCAAAACTGTGGCGCTCACGGAACACCGCCGTCACCTCGGCCGAGATCGCGCCGCCGCCGCCCATCCGGCTAACCACATGAGTTTCCGAGCCCGTCGGCTCAACAACCGCAACCGTTACCGGCACACCGTCGTCGGACAGCTCCAGATGTTCAGGGCGCACGCCGAACATTACCGCCCGCCCGTCGGTCAGATCCTCGTGATCCGGCACCGGCAGGCGCGTCGGACCAACATCGACGAAAACGCCGCCATCGCGGCTGATGCGACCTTCAAGAAAATTCATCGACGGTGACCCGATGAAACTGGCCACGAATTGGTTCTCGGGCCGGTCATAAAGGTCCAGCGGGCTGCCGATCTGTTCGATATGCCCGTCGCGCATAACGACGATCTTGTCGGCCATCGTCATCGCTTCGATCTGGTCGTGGGTGACATAGACCGTCGTTGTGGACAGGCGCTGATGCAACTCCCGGATCTCTGTGCGCATCTGAACCCGCAGCTTGGCGTCGAGGTTCGACAGAGGTTCGTCAAACAGGAACACTTGCGGATCGCGCACGATGGCCCGCCCCATTGCAACCCGCTGACGCTGACCACCGGACAGGGCGCGCGGATAGCGGCCCAGATACGGCTTCAGCCACAGGATATCGGCGGCGCGCGCCACCCGATCCTCAATCTCGGATTTCGCCATGCGCCGCATCCTCAGCGCGAAGGCCATGTTCGCGGCGACGGTCTTGTGCGGGTACAGCGCGTAATTCTGGAACACCATGGCAATGTCACGCTGGCTTGGCGGCAGGTTATTGACCACATTGTCGGCAATCCGGATCGTCCCCGATGTCACAGCCTCCAGCCCCGCGATCATCCGCAGCAGGGTGGATTTTCCACAGCCCGAAGGCCCGACCAGCACCACGAATTCACCATCCGCAATATCAACATCGACGCCGTGAATAACCTCGGTCGTGTCATAGGATTTTCGCAGGTTTCGGATTGTAACTTCGGCCATCTTTCCCCCAATTGACCGCCAGGCGGCATAGTTTCCCCAAGTGGTAACGCGGGGTAAGGCGGCTGTCCACGCTCGGCGTGAAATTGCCGGGGATCAATGCCGCCCTTGGAATGTTACGATGATTTACATAACATCCGGGGGAACACCAACGATACCGGAGGGCATGATGTTCACACGTCGACAATTCAATGCAGGGCTTGGCGCGGCCTTTGCCGCGACCTCTGCCATCCCGGCGCGCGCGGCCAGTTACGGCGGCCCGAACATCATCCTCGTGCGCTTTGGCGGAGGGGTTCGCCGGTATGAAACGATTGATCCAGCCGGCACCTATGCCCCCAACCTTGTCAATCGGCTGGCCCAACGCGGCGTGATGATACCCGATATGCGGATCGAGCAGTTGGACGACGTCAACACCAGCCACGCCGAAGGCACCCTGAACCTGTTGACCGGGCGCTATCTGGCCTATCGCGACCTGAGTTCCGGCCTGGGCATCGACCGGCTGGAACCGACCGAACCGACGCTGTTCGAATACCTGCGTCAATCCTTCGACATCCCCTCGCACCAGGTTCTGCTGGTGAACGGAGAGGATCGCCCGCAGGAGGAGTTCTTCACCTTCGGCATGAACCCGCATTACGGCATCAGCTATCGTAGTGAGATGCTTAGCCTGCACCGGTTCAAGCTGTTCAAAGTGGCGCAACAACTGGCCGAGGGTGAGCTGACGGGCGATGCCCGTGAAAAGATAATCCTGCAGCGCGACGAACTTCTGGCCGCTGATCACCGCAGCTTTGCCCCGGACCAATCGTTCGCAATTCAGGCGTTCTGGCACGACTGGCGGCGCGATTTCGGCGACAGCGGCCTCAAGAACCCGCGCGGCGACCGCTTGCTGACGGCCCTGGCGATCCGCGCCCTTGGCAGTTTGCGACCCAGGCTGATGATGGTGAATTATCAGGATCCCGACTACGTCCACTGGGGCAATGCCAGTCACTATACGCGCGCAATCTCGGTCATCGACGAGGGGTTGGCCCAGCTGGTCGCGACCGTCGACGCCGACCCATATTACCGCGACAACACCGTCTTCGTGGTCACCCCGGATTGCGGGCGCGATGAAAACCCGTTGCTGGACGTGCCGTTCCAGCATCATTTCAACACCCGCGCCGCCCATGAAACATGGGCGCTGGTCTTTGGCACCGGGATCGAAAAGAACCGCGTCCTTGACCGGACAATCGACCAAAGCGCCATCGCCCCGACCATCGCCGCCCTGATGGGGTTCAAGGCGCATCGCAGCGAAAACCGCCCCCTGGCCGAGGTCTTCGCATGAGCGTCGCCGAGGCAACCCTGACTCCGGCCACGGCCCCCAATCCGGCCCGCCCAGTGCGCCTGAGCCGCGCATTTGGCACCCTGCGCGACCTGCTTGTGGGCACATTTCTGTGCCTGTCGCCTCTGACGTCGATCCTGGCGCTTGGCTGGATTATCCGGCGCATGCAGTTCAGCGTTCAGCGGCGGCAGGGCGTGGCAGGCATAACCCCCGGCTGGGTTTTGGGCGAGCGTGGCTCGGGCTGGCTGACCCGTCTGATCGGCGGGCTGGCGGCCAATATCCGGGTCGGGCTGTCGAGCGCGCTCAGCCTTGGCCTTGCGTCGTTGTTGTTCACGCTGCCCTGGCTGCTGGCGTGGTGGGCCGGCTGGGACAATTCATTTAACAAAGGCTACGAACAGGCCTGGGCCGGACCGGCGCTGTTCTTCGCCGGAATCGGTGCATATTTGTTCGTCATGCTGCACTTGCCGATGGCGCTGGCGCATCAGGCCGCCACCGGGCGCTGGCTGGGGTTGTTCGAATGGCGCGCGGTGCGGCGCGTGGTGGCGCGCACCGGCTGGCGCCACGTTCTGTTCGCCTTCATGTCCGTCTTCTTCGCCCTGCCCCTGTTCGCGGCCCGTGGTCTGCCGGTCTTTGTCGAAGACATCATCCCGGGCTTTGCCAACTTCACCCCGGAACAGGTCGGCAATATCGCCGGGATCGCGGACCTTGCGGTCGCTGCCTATGTGTTCGCCAGCCTCTGGTGGCTGCGCAGTTGGTCGGCGCGCATCTATGCCGATGCCAATGCGCGCGACGCCGCACCCGATCTGGTCTTTCGCGCCCTGCGCAACGGGGCGCTTGCAACCATCTGGTTCGGCCTTGTCGTTCTGATCGTCGTCGCCCAGTTCCTGCACCACAGCTGGTGGGCCTGGCAGCCCCATCCGGCATTCCTTTTGCCCTGGTACGGATGACAGGTCACACAGCCCACTGATTTCATTGACTTTGGGACAACACCGCCCATACTGCGAGGTCTGAGCGTGATCCCGATAGGGGGGTGGGATTGACGCTGGGTACGCACGAATACCCCCCCGAAATACTGCCGTCGTTCACGACGGGCCACGATCCACTAGGAGGATTCCAATGAAAGTCGGACTATTCAATCACGTGATGCGCCATCACATGAGCCGCCGAAAGATGCTGCAAGGTGCAGCCAGTGTTGGCGCCGTTGCCGCCGCTGGTGGGCTGTCCACCAAACCCGCCGCTGCGGCAAGCCATGCGAATGTACGCGCCGAAATCCTGAAAATTCCGGGCGTGGGTGCAGGCAGCCCCACGGATGCCGATTGGCAAAAGGTCGGCGAGATGACGCTTGGCGCGACCAAGGAATCGGTTGCCAAAGGCGAATTTGCCGGGGTCGAACTGTCCTTCATGGGCCTCAACAACCAGAACCTGCACAACTTCCTGTTCCGCGGTTTCCTGAAACCGTGGGAGGCTTATACAGGCGCCAAGATCAACTGGATCGACCTGGCGCAGGCCGACTATAACGCGCGTTTGCAGCAATCCATCGCCACCGGCACCGTCGATTTCGACATCATCGAAATGGGCGCGCCCTTCGAAGGTGACGTGCTGGGCCGCGGCATGGCGTCAGAGATGCCGGAATGGGTCAAAACCCAGATCGACATGGATGACTACGTGGATTACCTCAAAGCGCCCGTGGGCACCTGGGGTGGCAAGACCTACCGCGTGTCGATCGACGGTGACTGCCACACCTTCAGCTATCGTAAAGATTATTACGAGAATGAGGATTTCGCCGCCGCCTGGGCCGCCGAAGGTGGCGAAGGCGCGTGGGAACCGCCTACCACCTGGGCGCAGGTCAACGCGCATTCGAAGTTCCTGGCGGGCAAGACCGACCCGCTGACCGGCCTGGACGCGCATGGTTACCTCGATCCGCTGAAGGGCTGGGGCGGCTTCGGCTTCTACTTCCTGGAAGACCGTGCAACCGCCTATGCCAAGCATCCGGACGATCCGGCATGGCTGTTCGATCCGGACACCATGAAGCCGCGCGTCAACAACCCGGCCTTCGTGCGCGCCATCGAAGAAGTGATGGAAATCATCGCGACCGAAGGCGGTTACCCTGCCGACCAGATCAATGCTGATCCGGGCACGACCGCGTTCCAGCAGTTCCTGGCTGGTACCGGATCGTCGCTCAGCTGGTGGGGCGACGTCGGATCGAACGCGCGCACTTCGGACACTTCCGTTGTGGGTGATGTCGTCGGCTTCTCGACCCTGCCGGGTTCGGATCAGGTCTACAATTCGAACTCCGGTGAATGGGAAGACACCCCGAACGAGGCCCCCAACATGGCCTATATCGGGTGGGGCGTGTACGTCATGGCGACCGTCGATTCGGACGAAAAGAAGCACAAGGCGGCTTGGTCGGCTGCGGCCCATCTGGGCGGCAAGGACCTGTCGCTCTGGGCGTCGGCCTATCCGTCGGGTTTCCAGCCCTACCGCAACTCGCACTTCCAGTTTGATGAGTGGGAAGAGGCTGGTTATGACCGCGCCTTTGTCGAAGACTACCTCGGCTCGAACGCGGACAGCTATAACCACCCGAACGCCGCCATCGAACCGCGTATTCCGGGCATCTTCCAGTATTACTCGGTCGCCGAGGATGAGCTGGCCAAGATCTATGCCGGTCAGTACGGCTCGGTCCAGGAAGGCGCTGACGCAATCGCCGCCGCCTGGGACAAGATCACCGATCAGATCGGCCGTGATAGCCAGATCGAGGTCTATAAGGCCAGCTTGGGCATGTAGGCGCGGGCCAGATTAAGAAAACAGGTGAGGCGAATTTTTGGCCTCACCGCCATTTTTTCTGAGACGTATTGCTATGAAAATATTGATCGTTTCCGCGATGCAGATTGCATGCGGTATCTTCATTTGGATCTGTTACTTGGCGTTGTCCGCGATTGTTGAATCCGGAAACTGGACGCCATTTGGCATCTTCGGGCTCGACATTCTGAAGTCAATCGCAATGACCATAGTGGTTTCTGCAGGTCTAACCGCATTTGCCTTCGGTCTTTTGTTGTTTCGTATCTACGGGGAGTAGAGATCGAACGCAGAGGTGTTTTGTTGCAGGCTGAATGGTCCGAAACCTCGCAAGCGTGGTTTGCCGCGCATGTTTGTGCTTGCTGCATATTGATTTCGTGTCGGCGGATCGTTCCGTAATTGAGCCCTTGCACCCGGCACATCCTGCGCTAACGTTGCGTCATGAGCACTCAGGGCGACCTCCTCCACGTTGTGACACTTGATGAGATATCCGAACGCCGCCGGGTGTTTGGCAAGCTGCTGATCTGGGGATCGGCCGCGCTGATGTTCGCGATGTTCCTGGCCGTCTGGATGGCCGAAACCGGGCGCATCACGATCGAATTCGAAACCTGGCGCCCGGCGCTTTACGCCTACATCCTCTGGGGTATCTGCCTGTGCGTGGCGCAAATCGTCCTACGCGGCGAACAGGGTAAGCGCGTGCTGTTCGTCCTCCCCGCAGTGCTGTTTGTCGTCGCCATGGTCGTCTTTCCGCTTCTGTTCGGCTTGACCATCGCCTTTTCAGACTGGAACCTGGCCAGTCTGGACGGGCGCAAGTTCAATGGCTGGGACAATGTCCGCCAGATGTGGAACGACGCGTTCTATTGGAACGCCTTGAAAAACATGGTCTATTACACCCTGGCCATTCTGGTGGAATACGCCATCGCCTTTGGCCTTGCGCTGTTGCTGAACAGCCAGATCCGGGCGCGCAAATTCTTCCGCGTCGCCTTTCTGATGCCGCTGATGCTGTCGCCTGTCGCCGTGTCCTGGATGGTCGGCAAGTCGATGATGGAAATCCGCTTTGGCCCGCTAGCGCGCCTTGCCCGCGAACTCGGCTGGGATTCGCCCAGCTTCTTTGGCAGCCCAGAGGTTGCGCGCTTCATGATCATGGCCATGGACGCCTGGACGTTCATTCCCTTCATGATGATCATGATCCTTGCCGGATTGCAGGCGATCCCGAAGGAAATTCAAGAGGCAGCGAAGGTCGACGGCGCGCCCGCTTGGCGCGGTTTTTGGGAGGTTACATTCCCCCTGATGCTGCCGGTCAGCATCACCGCGATCCTGATCCGCATCATCTTCAAACTGAAGCTGGCAGACATCATCATCAACGTCACCTCCGGCGGTCCGGGCGGGGCGACAGATTCGGTCACCAGCTTAATCTTCCGCGAATACCGCGACCGTTCGAACGTCGGCTACGGCACGCTTCTGGCCATGGTCTATCTGGTGCTGATCGTCCTTGCGATTACGGTCTTCATGAAGCTGGTCGATCGCTGGATGAACCCGAGGTATTAGGTTGAGCGACGCACAAATATTCCACGATCACCCCGCTGACACCCCGCCGCGCCTGCGCTGGTGGGCCGGGCGCATTGGTGTTTACGGCATCCTGATCTTCTGGGCCGTGATCTGCCTGTTCCCGATCTACTGGACCATCACCACCAGCTTCAAACTGGCCCCCGACGTGATGCAGGGCAACATGGTTCCGTTTGTGGACTACACCCCACAATGGCGCGGCTGGAAGTCGCTGGGCCTGTCGCCCGACACCATCTTCGAGGTCAGCACAGTGCGCGAGGAATTCCTGAAACGCTTCTGGAATTCGACCATTGCGGCGCTGGCATCCTCGGCATTGGCCGTGGTTCTGGGCAGCTGCGCGGCCTATGGGCTGTCGCGCTTCCGCTATAAATTCGGCTTCATGCGCAACCCCGATATCAGCTTCTTCTTCCTCAGCCAGCTGATCCTGCCGCCGGTGGTTTTGGCGCTGCCGTTCCTTGTCCTCTATAAGGAACTCGCCCTGCTCGACACCCGCCTTGGCTTGATCCTGCTTTATGCGCTGACCGTCCTGCCCATCGTGATCTGGATCATGCGCGATCAGTTCCACGGCATCCCGGTGGAGCTGGAGGAGGCCGCGCTGGTCGATGGCCTTGGCATCTGGGGCGCGTTCCTGACCATCATCCTGCCCATCGCCCTGCCCGGCATGGTCGCGGCCTTCATCCTGAGCCTCGTGCTGACTTGGAACGAATACTTCTTTGCCGCCCTGCTGACATCAACCAATGCCGTCACCCTGCCGGTCATGGTCGCCAGCCAAACCGGATCGCAAGGCATCAACTGGTGGAGCATGGCCGCGCTGTCCGCCAGCGCCATCCTGCCGCTGATCGTGATCGGCATCGTGCTGGAGCGTTTTATCATCAAGGGGATGGCCAGCGGGGCAGTGAAGTAGGGGCGGTAGTTTCCCTTGCCAGACTCTGACGTGGTTCTCGGTGAGAAATGATTGGTTCGCGGATTGTGCTATTTTGTGCATCGAGAAACGCGAGCCGTGGGATCGTCAGCCCGGGGGTTGGCGATCCAACAGCAGTTCGGGGCACTTGGATGGTCCCGTATTTCAGTCAAATCCGAAGGAGGCGAGAACCTATCCAGTCGCCAACCCGCCCGGACGGGCTGGCGAGTGCACGGCGGCTTCGCCTTGATTCCGTGCACGAAGCCCCCTCACCCCAACCGCGAAATCACCACCGTCACCTCAGGCTTCTTGCCGATCTCGTCATTGGTTGACCGGCGCACGGCCTTCCTCACCGCCTCGTCCAGCTTGTCGTCGTCGCCCATGACCTTGCGGCTGGAGCGTCCGACCAGCTGATTCACATCCTGTTCAAGCACGTCGACCAGCGGCGCATTCGATGTCCCCGTCTCGGGTAGGCCCATCAATTCGCACCAGGCATCGCCGACCATCTGATTATCCTCGACAATCAGCGAAACCATGACGTGCCCGTTCAGCGCCATGCGGATCCGGTCGCGGACGACGCCGTCCAGCTCTCCGATATAAACGTCGCCGTCACGATAGATGCGCGCCGCCTCGACATGTTCGACCACTTTCGGCTTCTTGCCCGACAGATCCACCATCGTCCCGTTCGTCGCAATGACCGAGGCACGGCCCTTGCCCTCGGCCAGTTTCGCATGCTCACGCAGGTGCCGATGCTCACCATGCATCGGGATCACCATTTTCGGCTTCATCAGGTCATGCACCGCCAGCAGATCGGGCCGGTTGGCGTGGCCCGACACGTGGTAATGTCCGTCTTCGCCATCGACCACATCCACGCCCATCTCGGAATAGGCGTTGACGAAACGGATCACGCCGCGTTCGTTTCCGGGAATGATTTTTGAGCTGAACAGGAACGTATCCCCATCCGCCACGGTCAGCCCGCGATACTTGCCCCGTGCCAGTTGCGCGCTTGCCGCGCGGCGTTCACCTTGTGAGCCGGTGACCAGCAGCATCAGATCACCGCGCGGAATATCCTCGGCCTCCTCGGCGGAGATCGTGGGCGGGAAATCGGGCAGCACTTCGGTGGCGCGGCTGGCCTCGACCATGCGCTCCATCGACCGGCCCAACAGGCAAACAGACCGCCCCGCCGCCGCCCCGGCGACAGCCAGCGTACGCACCCGCGCGACGTTTGAGGCGAAGGTGGTCGCCACCACCATGCCCTGCGCATCCGCGATCATCCCGGTCAGCGGTTCGACCAGCGATGCCTCGGACCGGCCCGGATTGGGGCTGAACACATTGGTGGAATCGCAGACCAATGCGTGAATGCCCTTGCCCGCGACTTCTCCCCACAATTTCGGATCCCAAGCCTCACCCACCAGCGGCGTTTCATCCAGTTTGAAGTCGCCGGTGTGGACCACACGGCCCACCGGAGAGTCGATCACCAGAGCCGAGCTTTCGGGGATCGAGTGGCTGACCGGCAGGAACCCCACCGTGAACGGCCCGGCGGTGATCTGTGCAGGCCAGGGCGCAGCCACGGTGATCGCGTTCTCGTCGCCGCCATGTTCGCCCAGTTTGCGCGCCGCGTGATGGGCCGTGAACCTGCGACAATGGATCGGCGCGTTCAGCCGGTCCCACAGATGCCCCAGTGCGCCGATGTGGTCTTCATGGGCATGGGTGATGAATATCCCCTCGATCCGGTCGCGGCGGGCCACCAGCCAGTCAATATCCGCCATGATGACATCGACGCCCGGCGTCGTATCCATATCGGGGAAGGTAATCCCCAAATCGACGACGATCAGGCGTTCCTTGTCCTTGGGCCCATAGCCATAGACATATGTGTTCATCCCGATCTCACCCGCGCCACCCAGGGGCAGGTAGATCAACCGCTCGTTACCACTCATTCGTTTTCCTTGTTATATTTATGGATCACGGTCAGGCCGTGCATCGTCAGATCATCTTCGATCACGTCAAATTCTATGTCGCCCTTGGCGAACAGCGGCGCCAGCCCCCCGGTCCCGATCACCTTCATCGGTGCGCCGTATTCGGCGCGGATACGCGCGATCAGCCCCTCGATCAACCCGGTGTAGCCCCAGAACACACCCGACTGGATGCAGGCGACGGTATTTGCGCCAATGACGCTTTCCGGTTGGCTGATATCCACATGCGGCAGGGCCGCGGCACCGGCAGCCAGCGCCTCCAGCGACAGGTTCACCCCGGGAGAGATCACACCCCCCACATAGGCGCCATCTTCGGCCACCACGTCGAAATTTGTTGCCGTGCCGAAATCCACCACGACCACATTCCCGCCGTGGCGATCATAGGCCCCCGCCGCATTGGCCAGCCGGTCCGGGCCGGGCCGGGTGCCGGGATCGACGCGCGGATCAACGGGCAGCTTGCATTCCGGCTTGCCCACAACCATCGGTCGGCAATTGAAGTAACGATCGCACAGCACCCGCAGGTTGAAGACCACGCGCGGCACGGTGGAACTGATGATCACCTCGGTAATATCCGCCTTCAACCCTTGCGCCTTCATCAGCGTATTCAGCCAGACGAAATACTGGTCGCCCGTGCGCTGATGCTCGGTCGAGGCACGCCAGGTGCCGATGAACGCGCGACCGTCCCAGATCGAGAAGACGGTGTTGGTATTGCCGGTGTCGATGCAAAGCAGCATGAGGAGCGGTTCCGTTCAAAAATAGACGTCGGCGGCGGGGATCGCCCGCGCGCCGTCGGGCGTGGTCAGCACAAGACACCCGGTATCATCAATGGTGTCAAACCGCCCGGTGATTTCCGCCGTGCCGGTTCTGGCGGTAATGACCTCTCCCAATCGGGCGGCTTTGGCCAGCCACTGGGCGCGGATCGGGGCGAAACCTTCGGCGGCCAGCAGTGCCTCTTGCGTGGCGAAACTGCTGGCAAGGATCGCCAGGAAGTCTTCGGGCAGCACCGTCTTGCCGCCCTGTTCCGCCAGGCCGACCGGCGGGAACGCGGCGCCCTGCACGTGGTCAGGCGGCAGGCCAAGGTTCACACCGATCCCGACGGCCAGCCAGTCCAGCCGTTCCGCGGTGCCAGAACTTTCCAGCAGGATGCCCGCCATCTTGCCGCCATTCAGCAGCACGTCATTGGGCCATTTCAGCGCCAGTTTGGTACGGTCGATGTGCAGGGCCAGCGCCTCATACAACGCATTCGCGGCCATGAAAGACCGCAACGCCCCCTCGCCCGGTCCGCCAGGCGGTTTCATCACCAGCGTTGCGGCGAAACTGCCCGGAGGCTGCGCCCATGCCTTACCCCGCCGCCCCTTCGCGCCGGTCTGGCGCAGCGCAAATACCCATGTCGGCTGGCGCAGCGTCGGGGCGCGGCGGGCGGCCTCGGCATTGGTGCTGTCGATCTCGGGCAGGTCGATGCGCCCGACCCCGTCGGGCCAGTGCGCGTCAGTTGACAAGCGCACCTGCGGCAGTGGCGGCAATCGCCTCGACCCCGAACAGGTTGATGACCCCCAGCAGCATGATCGCGGCCGAGGCCATCAGGAACGTCCAGAGCACGGGCGAAATGCCGCTATCCATCGCCTCAGCCTCGTCCCCGAAATACATCAGGAAGACGATGCGCAGATAGTAGAAGGCGTTGATAACGGCGGCGATCACGGCGGCAATCGCCAGCCAGGTCATCCCGGCCTCCATCGCGGCCCGCAGCACGTAGAATTTACCGAAGAAGCCAACCAGCGGCGGCACGCCCGCCAGCGAGAACAGCAGCACCAACATCGCCAGTGCGCGCAAAGGTTCGCGTTTGGAGTATCCGCCGAGTTCATCAATGCGCACCACCGGCGCGCCGTCACGCTCCATCGCCAGGATGAAGGCGAAAACGCCGATATTCATGGTCACATAGATCGCCATATAGACCAGCATCGCCTGCACGCCGAACACCGTGCCCGCCGCCAGCCCCATCAGCGCAAAGCCCATGTGGCTGATCGAGGAATAGGCCATCAGCCGCTTGATATTGCGCTGCCCGATCGCGGCAACCCCGCCAAGGAACATCGAGGTGACGGCCAGGAACGCAACGATCTGCTGCCAGTCGCCAACAACCCCGCCGAACGCGTCATGCACGACACGGGCAAACAGCCCCATCGCGGCCATTTTCGGCGCCGTCGCAAAGAAGGCCGTGACCGGCGTCGGCGAACCTTCATAAACGTCCGGCGTCCACATGTGGAACGGCGCGGCGCTGACCTTGAACGCTAGACCCGCGATCACGAAGACCAGCCCGAACAGCAGCCCCAGCGGGGCTTGCCCCTCGCCCACGGCAGCAATGATGCCGGTGAACAGCGTCGTGCCGGCAAAGCCGTAGACCAGCGAAGCTCCGTAGAGCAGCAGGCCAGAGGACAGCGCGCCAAGAACGAAGTATTTCAGCCCCGCCTCGGTCGATTTCACACTATCGCGGCGCAGCGCTGCGACGACGTAGAGTGCCAGCGATTGCAGTTCGAGGCCCATATAAAGCGCCATCAGATCGCCAGCCGAGACCATGACCATCATGCCGACAACGGCCAGTGCCACCAGCAGCGGGTATTCGAAGCGCAGCAGCCCGCGCTTGGCCATGTAGCCTTCGCTCATCAGCAACACGGCGGCGGCGCTGAACAGGATTACGACCTTGGCGAACCGCGCGAAGGCGTCGTTGACGATCATGCCGCCGAAGGCCGCGACATCGCCGCCCCCGCCGGTCAGAATCCACAGGCCCAGAATCGCCAGCACGGCACTGGTCACCCAGACCAGAAACGGCGCAACCTTGTCCTTGGTCATATAGACCCCGAACATCAGCGCCAGCATCGCGTATGCGGCCAGCAGCACCTCGGGCAGGACGGTCTGGAAATCTGCGTTGGTCATCGCCCCGCCCCCTTAGTTATGCGCCACTTGCGTCATCGCCTCGGCAGGCAACGCAGCGTGGTAGTTGTGCAAAAGCGCCTCGACCGAGGGGCCAATCATATCCGTCACAAGGCTGGGATAGACGCCCAGCAGGATCGTCATCACCACCAGCGGCGCGAAGATCGCCTTTTCGCGGTCGGTCATGTCCTTGATCGAGCGTAGGCTTTCCTTGATCAGATCACCCATGACGACGCGCCGATACAGCCACAGCGCATAGGCCGCGCTCAGGATCACCCCGGCAGTCGCCACCAGCGCCACCCAGGTATTGGCCTGGAAGATGCCAACCAGCGTCAGGAATTCCCCGACAAACCCGCTGGTCCCCGGCAGGCCGACATTGGCCATGGTGAACAGCATGAAAATCGCCGCATAGGCGGGCATCTTGTTGACGAGGCCGCCGTAGGCGTCAATCTCTCGCGTGTGCATCCGGTCGTAGATCACTCCGACGCACAGGAACAACGCGCCCGAGATGAAGCCGTGGCTGATCATCTGAAAGATGGCTCCGTCGACGCCCTGCTGGTTCGCCGCGAAAATCCCGGCGGTGACATAGCCCATATGCGCGACGGATGAATAGGCGATCAGCTTTTTCATATCCTCCTGCATCAGCGCGACGAGAGAGGTATAGATGATCGCAATCGCACTCAGCCACATAACGAAATCGGCCATGATGTCGGAGGCGACCGGGAACATCGGCAGGCTGAACCGCAGGAAGCCATAGCCGCCCATCTTCAGCAGAATCGCGGCCAACACGACGGACCCGGCGGTCGGGGCTTGCACGTGGGCATCCGGCAACCAGGTGTGGACCGGCCACATCGGCATTTTCACCGCGAAGCTGGCAAAGAACGCCAGCCACAGCAGCGTCTGCACCCCGCCAATGATCTGGAAGCCCCAAACGGCGAAGGTTTCCGAGGCGAACTGATGGCTCAGCAAGGTCGGGATATCCGTGGTCCCGGCCTGAACGAACATGCCGATCATCGCGACCAGCATCAGAACCGAGCCGAGGAAGGTATAAAGGAAGAACTTGAACGACGCATAGATGCGGTTCTTGCCGCCCCAGATGCCGATGATCAGGAACATCGGGATCAAGCCGCCCTCGAAGAACAGGTAGAACAGGATCAGATCCAGCGCACAGAACACGCCCAGCATCAGCGTTTCCAGCATCAGGAACGCAATCATGTAGTCCTTGACCCGGTGCTCCACCGTCCAGCAGGACGCAATCACCAACGGCATCAGGAAGGTCGTCAGCATGACGAACAGAACCGAGATCCCATCCACGCCCAGCTTGTAATTCAGCCCCAACAGCCAGCTGCGTTCCTCGACAAATTGGAACCAGGTGTCGTTCGGGTTGAACCCGGCCAGCATGAACAGTGAGACGACGAATGTGGCCGAGGTCGCGATCAGCGCCAGCCACTTCGCGTTCTTCTGCGCGGCTGCGTCGTCGCCCCGCAGGAACAGCGCCAGGATGACGGCAGCAATCAGCGGCAGGAAGGTGATGATCGACAGCAGGTTGTCCATGTTATTGGCCCCCCCACAGTGTCATCCAGGTGATGAAAATCACGATCCCCAGCACCATCGCGGCGGCATAATGGAACATATAGCCCGACTGCGCCCGCCCGGCGAGGCGCGTGAAGAACGGCACGATCCCCATGGCGACCCCATTGATCGACCCATCAATCACTGTCCCGTCACCCTTCTTCCAAAGGAAGCTGCCAAGCCACTTGGCCCCGCGCACGAAGGTCGCCTCATATATCTCATCCACGTACCATTTGTTCAGCAGGAACCGGTACAGCGGCGCCTGATTTGCCGCCAGCGCCTCGTTCATGCCGAAGCGGGTCAGCACGAAGATCACCGCAAGGATCACCCCTCCAAGAATTGCGAAGGCCAGCGGCACCTTGGCGACGAACAGAACCACGGCACCCAAAGCGCCCAGCCCCAGCTTGGTCCAGACCGCAACACCGCGCATATACATCGACAGCGCGATGCCAAAGCCCAGCAGCATGGCAATGAAGGGAGAGACCTTCACCCATTTCGGCGCATGGTGCGCATCGTCCAGCGTGTGGTTCGAGGGGTGCATATAGATCGCGCCCTCACCCGGCTGCACCGGCAATTCGCCGGTTTCGGCGTGATCATCCGCCGCATCGCCGTGACCATCCTCGGCTGTGTCCGTGGCCGCCAAAGCAGCGCCCAGCAACAACTCCGGCCCGCCCAGCCCCGCGTGCGCCTCGGCCCCCTCGGCATGGTCGCCGAAGAACGGCCCGACCCAGATCATGCCCGCCAGCACCGAGCCCACCGCCAGAACGCCCAAAGGCACCAGCATCGAACGCGGGCTTTCGTGCGCATGCTCATGCGCGTGCGCATCACCGCGTGCCTCGCCCCAGAAGGTCATGAACATCAGTCGCCAGCTGTAGAAAGACGTCATCGCCGCCGCGATCACCAGCGCCCAGAATGCAAAGCTGGCCGCGTTGGTGCCGCCCGCAAAGGCGCTTTCGATGATCGCGTCTTTGCTCAGGAACCCGGCGAACCCGTAATGCGTCAGCGGAATGCCAACCCCGGTGATCGCCAATGTGCCGATCAGCATCGCCCAGAAGGTCAGCGGGATCTTGTCCTTCAACCCGCCATAGTTCTGCATGTCCTGCTCATGATGCATCGCATGGATCACCGAGCCTGCGCCGAGGAACAGCATCGCCTTGAAGAACGCATGTGTCAGCAGGTGGAACATCGCAACCGAATAGACGCCCACCCCGGCAGCGACGAACATGTACCCCAGCTGCGAACAGGTCGAATAGGCGATCACCCGCTTGATGTCGTTCTGCACCAGACCCACGGTCGCTGCGAAAAACGCCGTCGTCGCACCGATCACCACGATGAAGGTCTGCGTGTGCGGCGCGAATTCCATCAGCGGAGAGAACCGGCAGACGAGGAATACACCCGCCGTAACCATCGTCGCCGCATGGATCAGCGCCGACACCGGCGTCGGACCTTCCATCGCGTCCGGCAACCAGGTGTGCAGGAAGAACTGCGCCGACTTGCCCATCGCACCGATGAACAGCAGGAAGGCGGTCAGCTCAGCCGCATTCCATGTAGTCCAGAGAAAGGCAATCTCGGTCTGCGCCAGTTCCGGCGTGGCGGCAAAAATGTCGTCGAAGCGGATGGAATCTGTCAGCAGGAACAGCGCGAAGATCCCCAGCGCAAAGCCGAAATCGCCCACCCGGTTCACAACGAATGCCTTGATCGCCGCCGCATTCGCGCTCGGCTTCTTATAGTAGAACCCGATCAGCAGGTAGGAGGCGAGGCCGACCCCCTCCCAGCCAAAGAACATCTGCACCAGGTTGTCGGCGGTGACGAGGCACAACATCGCGAAGGTGAAGAACGACAGGTAGGCAAAGAACCGCGCCTTGTACTCGCTGCCCTCGCCCTCACCAAAATTCTCATCATGGCCCATGTAGCCAAAGGAATAGAGGTGGACGAGCGCGGAGACGGTGGTGATCACCACCAGCATGATCGCCGTCAGTCGGTCCAGCCGGATCGCCCAGTCAGTGCTCAGGCTGCCGGATTCGATCCAGCGAAGTATTTGAATATGCTCGGTTTCCGGTCCAAGGGTCAGGAAGACAACCCAGGACAGGATCGCCGCCAGAAACAGCAGCCCTGTGGTGATCCACTGCGCCGCAGTTTCCCCGATCACACGCCAGCCAAGCCCGCCGATCAGCGCGCCCAGAAGCGGGGCAAACAGGATGATAGTTGCCATGGCTTAGCCCTTCATCACGTTGACGTCTTCAACGTCGATGGTGCCGCGGTTGCGGAAGAAACAGACGAGGATCGCAAGGCCGATCGCAGCCTCAGCCGCCGCCACGGTCAGCACGAACAGCGTGAAAACTTGCCCCACGAGGTCGCCAAGATAGGCCGAGAACGCCACGAAGTTGATGTTCACCGCCAACAGCATCAACTCGATGCTCATCAGAATGACGATCACGTTCTTGCGGTTCAGAAACAGCCCGAAAATGCCGATCACGAACAGCGCGGCAGCGACGGTGAGGTAGTGTTCGAGTGCGATCATAGTCCCTGCCCCGGTTTCACGTCCTTCAACTCCATCGCCTTGGCCGGGTCGCGCATCATCTGGGCGACGATGTTCTGCCGCTTGATGTCGGTCCGGTGGCGCAGGGTCAGGACGATGGCGCCGATCATCGCGACCAGCAGGATCAGCCCGGCGAGTTGGAAGAGCAGCAAGTAATCGTCGTAGATCAACGTGCCGAGCGCGCGGGTGTTGTGGGTCTGGCTCAGCAGGGCGTCGCTGTCGCTGAACAGGCCTTCGCCCAGATCTTCGGCCCCGACGGCTATCACCGGGGCGGCGCGCTGGCTTTCGGCGATGTCGGCGGACTGCCAGACGCCAAAGGCGATGCCCAGCTGCATCAGCAGGACCACCCCGATCAGCAGCCCCAGCGGCATGTATTTCGCCATTTCGGCCTTCAGCTCGGCGAAATAGACGTCCAGCATCATGACGACGAACAGGAACAGTACCGCGACCGCGCCGACGTAGACGATGATCAGCAGCATCGCGACGAATTCGGCGCCGACCAGAACGAACAGGCCCGCCGAGGACAGGAAGCACAGGATCAGCCACAGAACCGAATGCACGGGGTTGCGGGCGACGACGACCATCAGGCCCCCGGCGACGACCGCAAAGGCGAACAGGTAAAAGGCAAACGCTGCAAACGTCATGTTTCCGCTTCCTTTTCAATCACATCCTGCGCCAGTTCCATGGCTTTGGTCATCGCAGGAACCCCGCCGAACATGGCCATCTGGGCGATCACCTCGGCAATCTCCTGCGCCGTGGCCCCCGCCTCCAACGCGTGGCGCACGGTCAGGCGGATCTGGCTTTCGGCCTGTGCGCCGGTCACGGTCAGCGCGGCCAGCGTCAGGAACAGCCGGGTTTTCGCGTCCAGCCCGCCCTGGTTCAGCGTCTTGCCGAAAAACATCTCCATCATCTCGGACGGCATGGTCGGCATCGCATCTTCAAACGTGCGCGTATTGAACGCGCCGGGGTTGAAGGCCTTGGCCATGTCCTGCCCGCTGTCGAGCATCTGCTGGAAGATTTTGGCAAAATCGCTCATCGGTACGGCGCGTCCAGTTCCAGGTTGCGGGCGATTTCCGCTTCCCAACGGTCGCCGTTCGACAGAAGTTTGTCCTTGTCGTAAAACAGCTCTTCCCGCGTCTCGGTCGAGAATTCGAAGTTCGGGCCTTCGACGATTGCATCCACCGGACACGCCTCCTGACAGAAGCCGCAATAGATGCATTTCGTCATGTCGATGTCGTACCGCGTCGTCCGGCGAGAGCCATCATCGCGCGGTTCGGCATCAATTGTGATCGCCTGCGCGGGGCAGATCGCCTCACACAGTTTGCAGGCGATGCAGCGTTCCTCACCATTCGGATACCGGCGCAGCGCATGTTCGCCACGGAACCGAGGGGACAGCGGCCCTTTTTCATGCGGATAGTTCAGCGTCGCCTTCGGGCTGAAGAAATACTTCAGGCCCAGGCCGAGGCCCTTCCACATGTCCATCAGCAGGAAGTATTTGACGGAGCGGGTGTAGTCGATATTAGCCATTACGCGTCTACCTTTGCATCAAGCCGCGTTTCGCCAGCGTTGTTATGGTCCTGCCACTTCGTTTCATAGTCGCTTTGAAGCACCACATTCTTGATTTCTGCACCCGGGGTGCGTTCGACTTCATAGTAAAGATAAATCCGGCCCGACGGAACTTTGCCCTTAAGGCGCAGGCGTTTGCCCGTGATAGCCGGGTCGCGGAAATTGATCCGATATTTGCCACCGCGTGGGCGCTTGTGAATGCCCATGCATGAATGCACCTCGCAACCGCAATTTCGTGACCAGAACGTCCAGACAAGCTCCGGATTGAACTGATAGATGCCATGTGCCGGCCAACCGTTGAAGCCATTTGCCGAAACGAAACGCCCACCAGGCTTCAGCATGCGAAACACATTTTCCAGCGCGACCGGTACATTAAAAACATGCTCTATGGTGCCGCCATCAAATATGAAATCAAACTGACCTTCCAGTTCAGACGGGATCCGTCGGTTCAGATCGTGAATGATCGACGCTCCCTCATAGTCCGAGAAGTCCATCGCCTCCATTTCGCCGAAGCCCAGCTTGCGCATCATGGTTTCGCAGTAACCGTCTTCCTGTGTAAGGTCGGCATGCGTCAGGTCGCTACCAATATCGGAGAGTGCGCGGTCGAATTTCCAGGCGATCCGCTCTGCCACGGCAAAGCTGTGGCGGCCCAGCATAAGGGTTCGACCCCCGGGCTGAAAGCGCGTCGACAAGTCAGCAAGCTGCTGGAACAATTCGATGTCGACGCCCATCCGCCTCAGCCCCCCACAACCCAGCGCGCATAAGCCCCGCCGAACAGCTCAAACTTCGCGGCAAGCGCCACCCAGACCACCCATGCCAAGCTGAATGGCAGGAAGACTTTCCAGCCCAGCCGCATCAGCTGGTCATAGCGGTAGCGCGGCACCACGGCCTTCACCATCGCGAACAGGAAGAAGAAGAAGCCCATTTTGGCGAGCATCCACAGCGCCCCGTCGGGGATACCGGGGATCGGCGAAAGCCAGCCGCCGAAGAACAGCAGCGTTGTCAACGCGCACATCAGGAAGATCGCGATGTATTCGCCAGCCATGAACAGTAGGAACGGCGTGCTGGAGTATTCGACCTGATAGCCTGCGACCAGTTCGCTCTCTGCCTCGGGCAGGTCGAACGGCGGGCGGTTGGTTTCGGCCAGCGCACTGATGAAGAACAGGAAAACCATCGGGAAGTGTGGCAGCCAGTACCAGTTGAACAACCCATAGTCGCCGGACTGGGCGCGCACGATGTCTCCGAAATTCAAGCTGCCAGTCGTCAGGATCACCCCGATGATGATCAACCCGATCGAGACTTCATAGGAGATCATCTGCGCGGCAGATCGTAGCGAGCCGAGGAACGGATACTTCGAGTTCGACGCCCAACCGCCCATGATCACGCCATAGACCTCAAGGCTGCTTACCGCGAAAACGTAAAGGATCGCGACGTTCAGCTCGGCCAGCACCCAGGTGTCGTTGAACGGGATCACCGCCCAAGCGATCATAGCGAGCACGAAGCTGGTGATCGGGGCCAGCATGAAGACGGTTTTGTCGGCGCCGGCCGGAATCACGACCTCTTTCACCACGTATTTCAGCGCGTCGGCGACCGATTGCAGCAGACCAAAGGCCCCCACAACGTTCGGCCCGCGCCGCATCTGCACGGCTGCCCAGATCTTGCGGTCGCCGTAAACCAGGAACAGCAGGCTGATCATCACAAAGCCAATCACCAGAAGGCTTTGCGCCGCGATGATGACGGCTATCCCGAGGCCGGTTTCAAAGAAGTTTGCCATGATCCCTCATACCGTCGGAATTCCGTCCCGCTTGCAGTCTGCGACCGTTTCACCGGCGTCGATCATGATCGTCCCGGCAGGCCGCTGTGGCGAGATCGTGTAAACAGCATCCGCGCGCCAAACGCCACCCCGCCGGTCCAGATTTGTGCGCAGGTGTCGCGCAAACTCATACCCGCGAATTTGCGTATACCCCGCCGCCGCGCAGTCGGCGAAATCGGTGAGGTCCGACTGGCTGCGCGCGCCCCGCATCGCGACTGTGAATTGCACCAGATCGCCATCCAGAAGTGCGGTTTCCACCGGCTGATAGGTCGGTGTAAACGGACCCTCTTCAACCGGGTCCACCGGCAGGGCGGCGGCGCACCCTGTCAGCAGCGCCACAACAGGAAGGCCGCCGCGCAAAGGATCACTCGGCCGCGATGGCGGGCTTGCGGCGGGCCGCGGCGTTGGCGCTAAGCTCTGCCATCAGGGCGCTGGCTCGTGCAATCGGGTTGGTGAGGTAATGATCGCTGATCGCGGGGGCAAAATCACCCGAGCAGGCCCCGGGTGCCACCGGCGTCCAGCCGTTGTCCGCAACCTCGTCAATCGCGTCCAGATGCGGATGCGCCGCGACCATGGCCGCGCGCAGCGCATTCAGCGAATCGTAAGGCAGTGTCGCCCCCAGTTCCGCCGAAAGCGCCCTCAGGATCGCCCAGTTTTCCTTGGCCTCGCCCGGCGGGAACGACGCGCGCAGCGCCATCTGAGGGCGCCCTTCGGTATTCACGAATATCCCCGATTCCTCGGTCCAGGCCGCCGCTGGCAAAATGATATCGGCGCGGTGCGCACCCCGGTCACCGTGGCTGCCCTGATAGATCACGGTTGGCCCGGCGGGGATGTCGCCCTCGTCCACGCCAAGCGAATAGACCACCTCGGCCCCGTCCAACGCTGCTGATATCCCGCCCTCGGTCACGGCGCCCACGTCCATTGCGCCGACGCGGCCCGCAGCGGTGTGCAGCACCAGCATCCGGCTTTGCGTCATCTCGGCGAATTTCATTGCGTGGCCCAGAACCTCGGCCCCGTCTTCGCGCGCCAAAGCGCCCTGCCCGACGATCACGATCGTGTCTTTGCCATGGGCGTCGGTATGCGACCCCTCGGTCATCTTGGCCAGATCGCCCGCGCCTGTGCCCAGATGATGATAGTCATAGGTCAGGTCGACCGCCTGGCCGACAACACCGATCTTCGCGCCATTCAGCCACGCCTTGCGGATACGGGCGTTCAAAACCGGAGCCTCCGCCCGCGGGTTGGTCCCGATCAGCATGATCGCCTTGGCGCTGTCGATGTCATCAATCTGCGCCGTGCCGACATAAGCGCTGCGGTTGCCGACCGGCAGTTTCGCACCATCCGTGCGGCATTCGACGTGACCGCCCTGCCCTTCGATCAACCCTTTCAGCGAAAACGCCGCCTCAACCGGGGCCAGATCACCGACCAGCCCGGCCAGCTTCTTGCCCTTCATGGCAGTGGCCGCCGCGACAAGCGCCTCGGGCCAGGTGGCAGGCTTCAGCTTGCCATCGACCCGGACATAAGGCTGATCCAGCCGCTGGCGGCGCAGCCCGTCCCAGACGAAACGGGACTTATCGCTCAGCCATTCCTCGTTCACGCCATCATGGTTGCGCGGCAGCATCCGCATCACTTCGCGCCCTTTGGTATCCACCCGGATGTTGGAACCCAGCGCGTCCATGACGTCGATGGTTTCGGTCTTCGACAGTTCCCACGGGCGGGCGGTGAAAGCGTATGGTTTGGACGTCAGCGCCCCGACCGGGCACAGATCAATGATGTTGCCCTGCAATTCGCTGTCCAGCGTTTCGCCCAGATAGGCGGTAATCTCGGCATCTTCACCCCGGCCCGTCTGGCCCATCTGATGAATGCCGGCAACCTCGGTCGTGAACCGCACGCAGCGGGTGCAGGAAATGCAGCGCGTCATATGGGTTTCGACCAGCGGGCCAAGATCCAGATCCTCGGTCGCGCGCTTCACCTCGCGGTAGCGGGAAAAATCGACGCCATAGGCCATCGCCTGATCCTGCAAGTCACATTCGCCGCCCTGATCACAGATCGGGCAATCCAGTGGGTGGTTGATCAGCAGGAATTCCATCACCCCCTCACGCGCCTTCTTGACCATGGGAGAGTTCGTCTTGACCACCGGAGGTTGCCCTTCCGGGCCGGGGCGCAGATCCCTGACCTGCATCGCGCAGGAGGCCGCGGGCTTGGGCGGCCCACCGACAACCTCGACCAGACACATCCGGCAGTTTCCGGCGATTGACAGGCGTTCGTGATAACAGAACCGGGGAATTTCGACCCCCGCCTGTTCGCAGGCCTGAATCAGGGTCAGGGCCGGGTCACATTCGACCTCATGCTCGTCAATGATGATTTTGCGCAGATCAGCCATATCGGTCCTTCCAGGGCGCAGATCACGCGCCGGTCGCAATCGCCCCTGCCTTTTGCCCGGTTCTGACCGGCAGGAAAAGGGCGTGAGGCGGGATTTTCTGCGATATCGGGGGAATAGTGTGGGCCGATTGGTCCTACGGGTGTGAATGGCCCGGACATGATGGTGCTCTGGCACGCCATTTGCGCGGCCTCAACCCGGAATGGCGGCGGTCAAAGGGCGTCTGCTTTTGCGGGGTCCGTCCCCCTACCCCAGATACCCGAACATCCTTGGCAACCACAGCACCAGCCCCGGCGACAGGATCAGCACCAGTAGCGCGCCGATCAGGACAAGGACGAAGGGGATGACTTCGCGAATAATCTCACCCAGCGGAATGCGGGTCACGGCGTTAATGACGAACAACAGGATGCCATAGGGCGGCGTAATCAGGCCGATCATGCAATTGACCACCGCGACGACGCCGAAATGGACCAGGTCGATCCCAAGCTCTCGGCAGGTGGGCAGGAACAGCGGGATAATCACCAGGATGATCGTGGTCGCATCCAGTACACAGCCCAGCAGCAGGATCAGCACGTTGACGCCCAGCAGGAAGACGATCGGATCGACATCCAGATCGACCAGCGCATTGGCCAGCATGCCGGGGATATTCTCGGACGCGACGACAAAGTTCAGGATCAGCGCCCCGCCAATCACCAGACCCACGGCAGCAGACGACCGCGCGCTTTCCACAAGGATCCGATAGAAGTTGGCGATGCTGAGGGCGCGGTAAAACACCGCCGCCAGGATCAGCGCATAAAAGGCGGCGACGGCGGCAGCCTCGGTCGGGGTCGTGACGCCGCCGTAAATGCCATAAAGCAGAATCGCGGGCATCAGCAGCGCTGGGAAGGCGTTGAAGGTCAGGGCCGGCAGCTCGGCCAGAGGCACAGCGTCTTCGGTCAGGAAGCCCCGGCGGACCGAGATGACATAGTTCATCCCCATCAGCACGCCGCCCATGAACAGCCCCGGTACGATGCCGCCCAGAAACAGGAACCCGATCGAGGTGTTTGACACCAGCGCATACAGCACCATCGGGATTGACGGCGGGATGATCGGGCCGATGGTGGCCGAGGCAGCGGTGATCGCCGCCGCGTACCCACGCGTATAGTGACCCGACTTGGTCATCATCCCGATGATGATCTTGCCGATGCCTGCCGCGTCTGCAACCGCACTGCCGGACATGCCCGAGAAGATCAGTGATGCCACGACGTTCACATGCCCCAGCCCGCCCTTGAACCGGCCCACCAGCCCGACGCAGAACCGCAGCAACCGGTCCGATATTGTGCCAGCGTTCATAATGTTCGCGGCAACGATGAACAGCGGCACGGCCAGCAGGATAAAGCTGTTATACAGCCCGTCCATCAGCACCTTGCCCGCAATCCCAACGCCACCCCCGCTGACCGTCAGATAGACGAAGGATGCCAGCAGGATCGCATAGGCAATCGGCATGCCGATGCCTGCCATCACGAACAGGGTGACAAGGCACAGCGTGAATTCAAGGGTCATGTGCCGGCCTCTTCCGCCGAGGTCTCGGCCAGTTCTTCATAATGATGCAGATCGGATTCCGCGCCGTTCTTCAGGATGTCCCAGGTGCGCCAGGCATAACGCAGGGCGACGATGGCGAGGAAACCGAAGTAGATCGAATAGACATGGCGCACGCGAATCCAGTCGCCGAACACGGTGGACAGGGTCGGCGTTTTTTTCAGGCGCAGGATATGGAATTTCTCCCACGTCGGCCCGAATGAGGCCAACAGTCCAACGCAGATCGCGACGGCCGCGAAAATGGCAAACCATTTACGCATCGTCGGGCTGACGTTGGTGTAAACGATGTCGAAAATCACATGATCCCGCTGGCGCACGATGAACGCATTGCCCCAGAACACGATCCAGACCCACATCAGCAGGCAGAATTCCAGCGTCCAGCCGTATCCGTTGGGATCAAGGATCGGGATCGCCTCGGCGATCCATTCAGCGCGCGCGGTATAGCGCACGGTGACTTGCAGGATGAATGTCGCAAACATGGCGGCCATCAACATGGCCGCCACGAATTCCGCGCCGCGGTTGATCCAAGCGAATACTGGCTTCATCGGATCCCCCGCAGCGCTGCTTTCAGATCAGTTGCCCAGCGCGTTGATCTGGTCCAGCACGCCTTCGGGCCAATCGGCCGAGGCATCGGTATCCAGGTACATCGACTGAACATGGCTGCGGAACGCGGCCTGATCGGGCTCATAAATCTCGACACCCTGCTCACGAATGAACGAGGCGAGCGAGTTTTCCTTGTCCAGCTGACGCAGACGACCAACCGAAGCGGCTGCATCGGCAGCGGCCTGAACGGCGACCTGCTGTTCAGCGCTCAGACCATCCCAGACCGCTTTCGAGAAGGCGACATAGTTCAGGTCAACCAGATGCGCGGTCAGCACGATTTGATTGGTCACCTCATAGAACTTGGCGTCTACGACGGTCGGCAACGGGTTATCCTGACCGTCAACCGATCCGGTCGACAACGCGGTGTAGACCTCGGTAAAGGCCATCGGCGTCGGGTTCGCACCCAGCGCTTTGCCCAGGAACTGCCACGCATCCGTGCCCGGCATCCGCAGGTTCACCCCGGCCAGATCCGCAGGCGTCATCACCGTCAGCTCTTCTTTCGTCTGACGCAGGTTCACGTGGCGCTTGCCCAGATACATGACGCTCAGCAGTTTCACGCCCAGCTCATCTTCCACCTTCTGCTTGAAGGGGGCCATCAGCGGATCATTGAACACGCGCACCTGATGCGCGGCGTCCTGATGGACATAGCCCGTCGCGAAGATCGAGAATTCGGGGAAGAACTGTGCCAGTTCCTGCGCCGAAGTGATCGACATCTCCAGATCGCCCGACGCAATCGCCTCAAGCTCCGAGTTCTGCGCGATCAGCGAGCCGTTGTAATGCGGCTCATACGTCGCAAAGCCCGAAACGGCAGGTGCGAAGACCTGTTCCAGCGCCAAAGAACGCTGATCGCTGGCAGATGCCGGCGTCGACATGCGCAACGTGATGGCATGGCTGTCGGCAAAAGCCGGTGCAGCGATGCCCGCGCCAAGCGTCAGCGCGCTGAGCGACGCTATCGCGGCACGGCGGGTTAGTTTGGTTAACATTATATTCCTCCCTAGGATCAGACCGTCACAATAAGGTCAAAATCCTTATTGTGAATAGATTAGTTTTCGCAAGATATTTTCGATAATATCAGGTATTTTTTCCTGAATGGCAAAAGACGTGCCATTTAGGTTGGCCTTGTATCAGGCAGGGTTCTGCTCGACCTTGTGCCATGCGATGCCGACCCGCAACGCCCGTTGACGGGCCGCGAAAAACGCATACGCCGAGATATTTCGGGCAAATCCCGACCGCGCCACATAGCGCTACGTCAAACCCCGTACCTGCCGCTTACCGGCGCCAGAAACTGCGCGCGGCCCTTGCAGCGCGCGCGTCAATCCGCGCCCCTGATCCATGCAGCGCCCGGCGGCGCAAATCGCTTGCCGGTGTGGTCACAAGCCGCGCCAGAAACGCCTCCAGCTCGGCCAGATGCACACCTGATCGTCCGGGCTGAAACACCGGCGCGTTCAGCATCTTCAGGCAGACATCTGGGTCATCTTCTATGCGCAACACCTCGGCCACCAGGGCGTCCAGGGATGCTAATTCATTGGCATTGACGAATGCCGCCGGGTTGAAATCCTCCGTAACCAGCGGATCACCCCAATAAATCGGGATCGTGCGCGCCGCAAAGGATTGCACGATCTTCTCGGTACAGTAACCGGGATGGCTGGCGTTTTCATAGGCCATCGAGAACCGGTACCGGCCAAGGAACTGCGCCTTTGCCTGCGCTCCGGGCAGCGTTTTCTCTAACTGCTGCAACGCATCGGTATTGCGCAGATGCTTGCCCCCCGAAGCAACCCCGCGGGCGGCATCAAATGCCGCAAAAGCATCACCGCGATGGGGCGCACTGTGGGTCGAGGCCGACACGACATAACCACAGAACCCGTCCCGCGCATCAAGATCCTGTCGGGTCAACGCAGCGCGCGGTTCGCAGATCTGCTGATACTCGTCATAGATCGTATACAAAGGACACCTGAGGTAGCGATCGCCAAAGACGATCGGATCAAAACCAATCGCATAATCACAGTGGTTGAAATTGGCCGATTGTGTTGAAAAACTCCGTTTTAGGGCCTGAACGATGATTTTTCTTTCCATGCAGCCCGATCCTAAATTTTTGGCGCGGGGGTCGGCCCAAATCGCCTACATGCGCTCACGCGCAGCCATGCGCTGTCTCGTGGTCAAAGCTTTCCGACTATTTCGCTTCATAGGTTTTCGCAAGAAATCCGCGACGCTCTGATTTCGGAGTTTTTCAACACAATCCGCCGAGATATTCTCTCCGGTGAAAAAAACCTTGATGCAATCTTCGCCCATGAAGGCAAAATGCCCATCGGGCCGGTAAGGCTTGCGACCAAAGTTCGAGAAGAAGCACAAATCCGGTCGCTCAGTCACGACCTTGATGCTGGCGTGGCGGCGCATCAGCTTTGTAAACAGATTGGTCTCGGGCTTAAAACTGCCCCAGAAATCTGTGAAAGCCACTCGAACAGTCATCTATGCGCTCTTTCGAAAATTTGGGCTGCTACTGCGCTGGCTACCAGGCATCCGGGAAAAGAAAAACCGCGCCGTTTGCACGACGCGGTAATCAGGGTTCATGTCACTGGCGTTGATCCCGTCGGGGATCAACCTTCGACGTTCAGTGCCTTGCGCACGGTTTCGATCGCAGCGTCCAGCAGCGGACCACTTTCAGGGGCCGCGTCCACCAGTGATTTCAGGCCGGTTTTGCGCAGCGGGTTCAGATCGGATGCGTCAATCGCTTCGCTGACCTTGGCCGCATCCCAACCTTCGCTGGTCAGCAGAACGTTCAGATCCGGCGTCATCGCATCGCCAAGGGCCGCATCGGCCATCGGTTCGGCGGCGTCTTCTGCCATTGCGACGGCTTCACCGGCCGCATCTTCAGTCGATTCCATGGCATCATCAGCCATCTCTGTCGCGGCCTCAGTGGTGTCCTCAGCCATCTCCGTCGCGGCTTCAGCGGTATCCTCAGCCATTTCGGTCGCAGCCTCGGCGGTATCTTCAGCCATCTCAGTCGCGGCCTCAGTGGTATCCTCAGCCATCTCTGTCGCAGCTTCGGCGGTATCCTCAGCCATCTCCGTCGCGGCTTCAGCGGTGTCCTCAGCCATCTCTGTCGCAGCCTCGGTGGTATCCTCAGCCATCTCGGTCGCGGCCTCAGTGGTATCCTCAGCCATCTCTTCGGCCATCTCCGTCGCTGCGCCTGTCGTTTCTGCGGCGTCTTCGCTGGCATCGCTCACGGCGTCCGAAACGGCATCTGCTGCATTCTCGGCACTTTCGACGGCACCCTCAACCGCGCCTTCGACGACATCGCTGACAGCATCCGCCGCATTCTCCAGCCCTTCCGAGACTGCATCCGCAGCCTCCTCAGCCGCTTCCGTCACAGCTTCGGCGACTTCTTCGGTTGCCGTTTCCACAGCCTCTGCTGCGGAGTCCGTCGCCTCTTCCACCTCAACGGCAGCTTCTGCAGCCACCGACTCGGCCGCGTCCTCGACCTCGGTCGTGGCCACCGGCGCCGGATCGTCGTTGCGCACGATTAGCAGCACGGCCCCGATAACGGCGGCGGCAGTAATGATATAAATGATCGTTCTGTTCATGGGTCCCACCCTTGGCTGGCTGAATTTCGCCCGACGTAGTCCTGTCCGGGGCAAAGTTCCAGCCCCGATGCGCGGCTTCTTGCCGTATTGGCCCTTGAATGCCCCTCGTCCGCGCCCTAATTTGCGCGCTCAGGACGACGACAACCATAAAAGGAAGACCTGCCATCGCTCGCAGACCTCACAACGCGCCTCCGGTGCGTGAAACCGGCCCCCGCGTCAATGATCGCATCCGGGCCACGGAAATCCGCCTTATCGGCGCTGACGGTGAAAACGTGGGTGTCGTGACACCCGAACGCGGAATGCAGCTGGCTGACGAAGCCGGGCTCGACCTCGTTGAAATCTCGCCCAACGCCACACCGCCTGTCGTCAAGATCATGGACTTCGGCAAGTTCAAGTACGAGACGCAGAAACGCGAAAGCGAAGCGCGCAAGAAACAGAAGATCATCGAGGTGAAAGAGGTCAAGTTTCGGCCCAACACCGATGTGCATGACTATGACGTCAAAATGCGCAACGTGACCAAGTTTCTGGAAAACGGCGACAAGGTAAAGGTCACACTGCGCTTCCGGGGTCGCGAGATGGCACACCTGAACCTCGGGCGTGAACTGCTTGAACGGGTCGCGGATGATGTCGAAGCGGCCGCGCTGGGCAAGATCGAGAATATGCCCAAGATGGAAGGCCGTCAGATGGTGATGATGATCGGCCCGACGAAATAACACCGCTCAAGCAGTTATCGAAACCGCCATAGACAATCGACAGAAAGGCCCCCACCCGGGGCCTTTTTCATGCCCGGCAGTCGAAAAAACCCGCCGCCCCGTCTTCTCGTTGAAAATATCTTGGGGAGTCTACAGCCCGATGCTGTTCGGCAAACGTTGGGCCGAAGGGTCGGGGGTCGAGCTCGGCGCGGCCAGCGCCATGCCCGTCGGCGCAATGCTGTTGCAACTGCTCGCGCTGTTCGGCCTCGCCTGCCTCGTCAGCCGCACGGCGATGACCCACGACCTCTATACTGCGATCATCGGCATCCTGACGGCGGCAGCTTTCGTCACCTCAACCGGCAAGTTCAGCGGCAAATCAACCTACGCATTGGTCGTCGACGGCGGCTACATCATCGCCGCAGGCGCCCTGATGATCGTGATCCGGGGCATCGCCGGAGCAATGTGAGGCTGCCCTGGCCCATCATTGACCCCAATATATCCCCGCCGGAGGCTCCCCACTCGTGCCACCAATCCGACGGTGCGGGGGTTCACGCGCTTCGCCGCAACCCCGCCGCGCCCGACCGCCAGTCGCGCGCGGCATCGCCGAACGCCTCAAACAGTTTGCGCGACACCGGATCAGCAGCGGCGTTATACTCCGGGTGCCACTGCACCCCGAGTGAGAATCCCCGCGCATCACGCACATAGACCGCCTCGGGCGTGCCATCATCGGCGCGCCCGTCGATCACCAGACGCGGACCCGGCATATCAATCCCTTGCCCGTGCAGCGTATTGGTGCGCACCACATCGCTGCCCATCAGCGTCGCGAACGGCCCGCCGGGCGTGAAATGCACATCATGGCGGATTGTGTTGAAAAACTCCGAAATCAGAGCGTCGCGGATTTCTTGCGAAAACCTATGAAGCGAAATAGTCGGAAAGCTTTGACCACGAGACAGCGCATGGCTGCGCGTGAGCGCATGTAGGCGATTTGGGCCGACCCCCGCGCCAAAAATTTAGGATCGGGCTGCATGGAAAGAAAAATCATCGTTCAGGCCCTAAAACGGAGTTTTTCAACACAATCGGCGCAGGGCGAATTTCTCCTCCAGCGTGCCATCAGGCGGCATGCGGTGGTTCATCCGCCCCGGCAGATCGCGAATTTCCGGATGCAGGGTGGCGCCAAACGCGACACTCAACTCCTGAAAGCCCAGACACACCGCAAAGATCGGCTGCGCCCGCTCAACACAGGCCCGGATCAACGGCAGCGCCAGCCGATCCCGCGAGCGGTTGAAATCGCCATGCGCAGGCGTCGCCGCCTGCCCGTATTCTTCCGGGTGCACGTTGGGCCGCCCGCCGGTGAACAGAAACCGGTCACAAGCCGCCATCAGATCGTCCAGATCGACCAGGTCAGGATCCGGTGGCACCAGCAAAGGCAAACAATCCGACACGCCCGAGATCGCCTCGGACAACATCGTCCCGACCCCGTGCACCAGATAATCATCATTAATCAGATGCTGGTTGCCGATAATTCCAATGACCGCGCGCGCCATGCAATTCTCCGTCGAAGATCCCGCACTTTATAAGCGCTCGCCATGTCCGGGGCCACCATCTTTCACAGATGCGATGCCGCGCTCATATCTTTTCGCCAAAAATACTCCGGGGGGTCTGGGGGGCTGGGGGGGTCTGGGGGGCTGGTCGGGGGGTCTGGGGGGCTGGCCCCTCCTGCCATCGCCCGCGGCCACGAACCGGCGGATTTTCAATCCGACGGCCCCTGCCCCTTCAACTCCAACCGCCGCGCATGCAGCACGGGTTCAGTATAGCCGGACGGTTGCGCACGCCCTTCAAACACCAGATCGCAGGCCGCCTTGAACGCAACCCCGTCGAACCCCGGCCCCATTGGCTGATAGAACGGATCATCGGCGTTCTGCCGATCCACCACAGCAGCCATTTTCTTCATCCCCGCCATCACCTGATCTGCGCTGATCACCCCATGATGCAACCAGTTCGCCAGCGCTTGCGAGGATATTCGGCAGGTCGCGCGATCCTCCATCAACCCGACATCGTGAATGTCCGGCACCTTGGAACAGCCGACCCCCTGATCCACCCAGCGCACCACATAGCCCAGGATGCCCTGCGCGTTGTTGTCGATCTCGTCAGAAATCTCGACGTCCGACCAGTTGCGCCCCTCAGCCAAAGGGATCGTCAACAGATCGTCCAGCGTGCCGCGCGGGCCGCCTGCCGCCAGCTCGGCCTGTCGCGCAGGCACATCGACGGCGTGATAATGCGTCGCATGCAGCGTCGCAGCGGTCGGTGACGGCACCCAGGCGCAATTCGCACCCGCCATCGGGTGGCCGATTTTTTCGTCCAGCATCGCCGCCATCCGGTCCGGCGCCGCCCACATGCCCTTGCCGATCTGCGCCTTCCCGGCCAGCCCACAAGCCAGCCCAATGTCGACATTGCGATCCTCATACGCCGCGATCCAGGGCGTCGATTTCATCTGCCCCTTGCGGATCATCGGCCCCGCCTCCATCGAGGTATGAATCTCATCCCCCGTCCGATCCAGGAACCCGGTGTTGATAAACGCAACCCTGTGCCGCGCCGCGCGGATGCATTCCTTGAGGTTCGCGCTTGTCCGCCGCTCCTCATCCATGATCCCCAGCTTGACGGTGTATTGCGGCAGCCCCAATGCCGCCTCGACCGCCGTGAACAGATCATCCGTGAAGGCAACCTCATCCGGCCCATGCATCTTCGGCTTCACGACATAGGTCGACCCTTCGTCCGAGTTTCCGCCCTCGCGATCAAGATCATGCATCCCGATCAGCACGGTGATCATCGCGTCCAGCAACCCCTCGAACACCTCGTTCCCGTCGCCGTCCAGCACCGCCGGATTGGCCATCAGATGCCCGACATTCCGAACCAGCATCAGCGCGCGGCCTTTCAGCGTAATCTCTCCGCCGCCGGGCCATTGGTATGTGTGATCGGGGTTTAGTGCGCGGTTGAAAGTCTTGCCGCCCTTGGTCACGCTTTCCTCAAGATCGCCCCGCATCAGACCCAGCCAGTTGCGATAGGCGACGACCTTGTCTTCGGCATCGACACAAGCCACCGAATCTTCCAGATCCATGATCACAGTGATCGCGGCCTCCAACCGGATGTCGTTGACGCCAGCGGGATCCGTTGCGCCAATACTGCCTTTGCGTGACACATCAATCTCGATGTGCAACCCATTGTTCAACAGCAATATTGAGTCCGGAGAAGATGGATCACCCGTGAATCCCACAAACTGATCGGGATCTGCCAGCGGGGGCACCAACGCCCCAGCGACGACCGTGTACCCCGCACAATCCGCATGGCGGCCTGATGCCAGCGGCGCGGCCCGATCCAGGAAATCCTTAGCCCAACCCACAACACGCGCACCGCGCTCGGGATCGAACGCCTTGCCACTCGGCGCATCGCCCAAAGCATCGGTGCCGTACGACGCATCATAGAGCGACCCCCACCTCGCATTCGCCGCGTTCAGCGCATAGCGTGCGTTGGTGATCGGAACCACCAGCTGAGGGCCCGGAATGGTCGCAATCTCTGCGTCGATATTGTCCGTATCAATCGCGAAACCCGCCCCTTCGGGAACCAGATACCCAATGTCGCGCAAGAAGCGCTGATACGCGTCTGCGTCATGGGGCTGGCCCAACCGCTGACGATGCCAGTCGTCGATCTTTGACTGTAACGCTTCACGTTCACCCAATAACTCTCTGTTTCGGGGAGAAAACTTAGAAACGATATCTGCCAGAGATGTCCAGAAATGCGCCGCGTCGATCCCGGTGCCGGGCAGCGCTTCGCCCTCAACAAAAGCGGCCAGCTCGCTTGCCACCTGTAGCCCGTCACGTTCTGTTCGATCCGTCATATCCGGCCCTTCAACTGTCTGGTTCAGCGCAAAATCCGGCGGACCCTAGAACCATGGCAGGCAAGTCGCAAGCGCGCCCCTCTGCGCAGGTGGACGCCCAGCCGCCGCGCCGCTAGGGTGCGGTTAACCCTGCGACGAAAGCCCCGAAATGACCGACCAAAAATCAGCCGAAGTCCGATTGGCGGACTATGCCCCGTTCAGCCACCTGATCGACGGGGTTCACCTGACTTTTCACCTGTCACCCAATGCCACCCGCGTCGAATCCCGGATCGCGTTCCGACCGAACCCAAACGCTGAATCGGTATCCGATATATTTCTGCACGGTGAAGGCCTTAAGACTCTTTCTTCAACCATCAATGGAATTCCTGTCGCGCTGACCCCAGCCGACCAGGGCGTACTGATTCCGGTCCCCGATGGCCCCTTCACCTTCGAAGCCGAAGTTGAGATTGACCCCGCCGGCAACACCGCGCTGGACGGGCTTTACATGTCGAACGGCATGTATTGCACCCAGTGCGAAGCGGAAGGATTTCGCAAGATCACCTGGTACCCTGACCGCCCCGACGTCATGGCCACCTTCACGGTGCGGATCGAAGGCGATCTGCCGGTGCTGCTGTCCAATGGCAACCCCACGGGCAGCGGCCCCGGCTGGGCCGAATGGCACGACCCATGGCCCAAGCCGGCCTATCTGTTTGCGCTCGTCGCCGGTGATCTGGTGGCCGAGGCCGATCACCTTACCACATCCGAAGGCCGCGCCGTGGCCCTGAATATCTGGACCCGCCCCAATGACGCGGGCAAGGCGACCTATGCGATGGACGCGCTGAAACGATCGATGCGCTGGGATAAACAGACCTATGGGCGCGCTTACGACTTGGACGTTTTCAACATCGTCGCCGTGGATGACTTCAATATGGGCGCGATGGAGAACAAAGGCTTGAACATTTTCAACTCCAGCTATGTTCTGGCCTCGGCTCAAACGGCGACCGATCGTGACTATGAATTTGTCGAGACGATCATTGCGCACGAGTATTTTCACAACTGGACCGGCAACCGGATCACCTGCCGCGACTGGTTTCAGCTGTGTCTGAAAGAGGGGCTGACCGTGTTCCGCGACCAGCAGTTCACGCAGGACATGCGCTCGGCCCCAGTCAAGCGGATCGAGGATGTGGTCAAACTGCGCGCGCGCCAGTTTACCGAAGATGCCGGACCGCTGGCGCACCCTGTGCGCCCGGAAAGCTTTATTGAGATCAATAACTTCTACACCGCGACCGTCTATGAAAAGGGCGCCGAGGTCATCCGCATGCTGCACCGTTTGGTGGGCGAGGATGATTACTCCAAAGCATTGGATCTCTATTTTGAGCGTCACGACGGCGATGCGGCGACTATCGAAGACTGGCTTGCCGTGTTTCAGGACGCCACAGGGCGCGACCTGACACAGTTCAAACGCTGGTATTCACAGGCCGGAACGCCGCGCCTGACCTTCACTGATGACTTCAAAAATGGCACCTATACTGCTACTTTTGAACAGGAAACCCGCCCGACACCTGGTCAGCCCGACAAGCAACCACAAGTCATCCCCATCGCCATGGGCTTGCTTGGTCCGAACGGGGACGAGGTTGCCGAAACCCGTGTGCTCGAGATGACCGAGGCCAAGCAAAGCTTTACCTTTGACGGCCTCGGCGCAAAGCCGGTGCCGTCGATCCTGCGCGGATTCTCAGCGCCCGTGATCCTTGAACGCAAATCCGACCCGGACGAACGCGCATTCCTGCTGGCCCATGACACCGATCCCTTCAACAAGTGGGAGGCTGGCCGCGCCCTGGCGCGCGAAACGCTGATGGCGCTGGCCGCCCATGGCACGGCGCCCGGCACCGCCTTCCTTGACGGTCTTGCCACCGTCGCCGCCGACAGCGCGCTCGACCCGGCGTTTCGTGCCCTGGTTCTGCGCCTGCCTTCCGAAGATGACATCGCTCAGGGTCTGTTTGACGCCGGGCTGACGCCCGACCCGCTGGCAATCCACCATGCCGGGCAAAGCCTGCGCCATTCGATAGCCGCGCGCCTGAAGCCGGACCTGCCCGATCTGCTGGCCGCCGCCCGTGTCGATGGACCCTATTTGCCGGATGCGGCCCCCGCCGGACAGCGCAGCTGGTTCCTGGCGTTGCTTGACCTTGCCACGCGCCTTGATGGCGGCAGCGCGGCGGTTTCGGTTTATGATGACGCGGACAACATGACCCTGAAACAGGGCGCATTGGCGATTCTTCTGTCGGTCGGGCAAGGCAAGGATCAGCTTGCCGCCTTTCACGATGAATGGCACCAGGATCGTCTGGTGATGGACAAATGGCTGGCGCTTCAGGCCGGGTTCGCGGCCCCCGAAACTGCGGTCGAAACGGTCACCGGCCTGACCGAGCACCCGCTGTTCGAATGGAAGAACCCCAATCGTTTCCGGGCACTTATCGGCGCTTTTTCAGGCAATGCAGCAGGGTATCACCGCGCTGATGGCGCGGGCTATGATCTGCTGGCCGAATGGCTGATCCGCCTGGATCCGGTGAACCCGCAGACGACCGCGCGGATGACAACGGCGTTCCAGAATTGGCGGCGCTATGACGCGGATCGGCAGGGCATGATGCGCGCGGCGCTGGGTCGGATTGCCGCTACGCCAAACCTTAGCGGAGACACTAGCGAGATGGTCACTCGCCTGTTGGGTGGCTGAGGGGTCTGACCCGCAAAGAACCCGCCGCTCCACTGGCACGAGGCAATCCAGGGCCTTCTGCCTTCACCGGCCATCATTGACCCATAAATATCCCCGCCGGAGGCATAATTCTCTTCACTCGACCCGGCAAAAGCTCTGCGCGTTGGTCCATTGCTTCATCTCCGCCACCATGTGCGGCTTGCGCATCGGCGTCCAATCCGCCGCGACACCGCGCCATTTGCGATCCCGCCCCTCGATCACCCCGTCGCGCGGCCCGGTCACGGCCATAATCCGCAAACCGCAGGACAAGTTGTCGCCGCCGTCTTTCAGGTGATCCTGGCTGGTCGAACGGCAGCCATAGCCGCGCGCCGTGGCCGGGGCGATCTGGACCAGCCCGAACCACTTGCCGTCCCGCCCGCCAACGGCATCAGGCTTCCATGTGCTTTCGTATTTCGCCAACGCCGAGATCAGCCCGACCCAGAATGACCGGCGATCATGCGCCTCGGCCTCTGGATAAGCCGGGCACCAGGCGTCGATGTCGCGCGGCACAAAGGCAACCAGCGGGGCGGCGTGATCGTAAAGCGCCGCACGGCTGGCGCGGGACCAATAGGCGGCTTCGGGGTGAAAATCCCAGCGGGCGGCGGGATCAGGTTCGGGCGCTGGCGCCACAAAGACCGGGGCGGGTGCCGGGGGCGTTGCCGGCAGGATCATCGGTGCGCAGGCAAACAGGAATGGCGCAAGAAAACTCAGGCTCAGGCAGGCACGCAGCATGGTCAGACTTCCTTGGGCACACACAATCGCCCGTGTTAAGGCCCCGTTCCCGCCCACGCAACATCTCAGCGCGTCGCGCACGCGGCCCTCGCCGTGCTTGCCCACGCCGACGCGACGCCCTAGAACGCGGCCCGGAACCAAAGGATATGGACCTATGCTGGACCTGACATTTGAAACCCCGAAACCCAAGGTCATTCAGGGGGCTAAGCACGACTGGGAACTTGTGATCGGGATGGAGGTTCACGCCCAGGTCTCATCGAACGCCAAACTGTTTTCGGGCGCCTCGACCACCTTCGGGGCCGAACCGAACAGCAACGTGGCCTTTGTGGATGCCGCGATGCCCGGCATGCTGCCGGTGATCAACGAATTCTGCGTTGAACAGGCGGTGCGAACCGGGCTGGGGCTGAAGGCGGCGATCAATCTTAAATCGGCATTTGACCGCAAGAACTATTTCTACCCCGACCTGCCGCAGGGGTATCAGATTTCGCAGCTTTACCACCCCATCGTCGGTGAATGCGAAGTGCTGGTTGAGCTGGCCAGCGGCGTCGCCCGGATGGTTCGCATCGAACGCATTCATCTGGAACAGGACGCTGGCAAATCGATCCACGACATGGATCCCAACATGTCCTTCGTCGATCTGAACCGCACCGGCGTGGCCCTGATGGAGATCGTCAGCCGCCCCGATATTCGCGGCCCGGAAGAAGCCGCCGCCTATGTCGTCAAACTGCGCCAGATCCTGCGCTATCTGGGCACCTGCGACGGCAACATGCAGAACGGCAACCTGCGGGCCGACGTGAACGTCAGCGTCTGCCGCCCCGGCGATTACGAACGCTATTGGGAAACGCAGGATTTCAGCCACCTGGGCACACGTTGCGAGATCAAGAACATGAACTCAATGCGCTTCATCCAGCAAGCTATTGATGTGGAAGCCAAACGCCAGATCGCGATTCTTGAGGATGGCGGGAAAGTCGATCAGGAAACCCGGCTTTATGATCCCGACAAGGGCGAAACGCGCTCGATGCGCTCCAAGGAAGAGGCGCATGATTACCGCTATTTCCCCTGCCCTGACCTACTGCCGCTGGAGATCGAGCAAGCCTGGGTCGACGAAATCAAAGCCTCCCTTCCCGAATTGCCGGACGCCAAGAAGGCGCGTTTTGTCGCCGATTTCGGGATGACCGATTATGACGCCGGGGTTCTGACCGCTGATGTCGTCTCGGCCGATTTTTTCGAGGGTGTCGCCAAGGGTCGCGACGGCAAGCAGGCCGCGAACTGGGTCATCAATGAACTGTTCGGACGTCTGAACAAGGAAGACATCGCGATAACTGACAGCCCCGTCAGCGCCGACCAGCTGGGCGGTATCCTCGACCTGATGGCCAAGGGCGACATCTCGGGCAAGATCGCCAAGGAGTTGTTCGAGGTTGTCTGGACCGAAGGCGGCGACCCGGCCGAAATTGTCGAGGCACGCGGCATGCGCCAGGTCACCGACACCGGCGCAATCGAAGCCGCCGTCGATCAGATCATCGCCGACAACCCCGCCCAGGTCGCAAAGGCACAGGAAAACCCGAAACTGGCCGGCTGGTTCGTTGGCCAGGTGATGAAGGCCACCGGGGGCAAGGCGAATCCCAAGGCCGTGAATGAGGTCGTGGCCAAGAAACTCGATCTCTGATACAATACCGGCGGGGCAGGATCGGGACATCACGCAAGCACGGCGAATTTTCGCCTAGTTTTGGCATAGCGCAGGGCATATATCGCTTTGCAGTCAGGGTTTGCGACCTGTTATAAGATCGGCTCGTTATGTAGGGACAGAGCATGGCACGTTACGAATACAAGGTTGTTCCGGCACCGTCGAAGACACGGCGCATCAAGGGTATGAAGACGGTCGAAGATCGCTTCGCCTTTGGCATGGAAATGCTGATGAACGATCTTGGGGCTGAAGGTTGGGAATATCTGCGCGCCGGGACGCTGCCGTGCGAAGAGCGCAGCGGTATTCGCGGGCGCACGACCGAATCGATTAAGCACATGCTGATCTTCCGTCGCAGCCTGGACGATGCCGCCGAACAGCCGCGCGCCCTGCTGCGCGACTATTCGTCCGAGCCACCGCCCGCACAGATGTCGACCGCAGCGCCGCCGCCAATGCGACCCGCGCCCGAGATTCAGCCACCCGAACGCGCGCCCGAGCGTGGATACGACAACGGGTATTCCAACGGTTATGATGAACGTGGCGCTTATGACGATCGCGGATCGTCGTTCAGCGAACGCCCTCCATTCGAGCCGGAATACAGAGAGCGCGGCGGCTATGGCGAACGTAGCAATGGGCAGTATGCCGACGCCGGACCGGCCTATGACAATGACGACGACGGTTACGAATATGAACCTTCGGAATTTCAGCGCCCCGCTCGTGGGTCGTCCCGCCGTCGCCCGCCGTCGGATGCGCCCTGGAAGATGTCGCAGGATTGGGAAGACGACCGCTAGGCCTGGTGCCGATTCTCAGCCGTTGACGATCAACTCCAGCGCGTGAATGCGTCCGATCAGGTCTTTGCCCAGACAGTCGTGGATTGCCCGGTGGCGTTGCAGCCGCGACATTGCGGTAAAGGCGTCAGCGGTGATCGTCACACGAAAATGGGTCTGACCGCCTTCACGCCACCCCGCATGACCACGATGCCCTTCGCTGGTGTCGGCAACTTCCAGCACCGAGGTATCAAATCCATCCGCCAGCATTGCGTGAATTTCGTCGCTAATCTGCATTTTTTCTGCCCGCCCCCTTTTGGTTTCCGTCCGAAACACTAAACTCACCCGTCTTGAACGGAAAGCCGGGTGCGCACGAAGGACGATCTGATGAAAAAAGACGACCCGTTTGGATTTGATCTGAGCGTCAAATCCGACAAGAAAAAGCGAACGCGCGGACGGCGTGGGATGTCGGGGGCGTTCGAAACCTCGACCCGGCGGTGCGAGGCACCCAATTGTGAAGAAGCCGGGCAATACCGCGCGCCCAAGTCCCCCGATGACCTGGAAGAGTTCTATTGGTTCTGCAAGGATCACGTGCGCGAATACAATTTGAAGTGGAACTTCTTCAACGGCACGACCGAGGAGGAGTTTGAGGAGTTCATCGACAAGGATCGCGTCTGGGGCCGCGAAACCAAGCCATTCGCCAAGCCGGGTGTCGAAGGCAAGGCCTGGTCACGGCTGGGCGTTGACGACCCGCATCAGATACAGGGCGCGAATGCGACGCAGAATCCGGGGCGCGGCACCACAGGCGCGCGCAAACTGCCCCCGACCGAGCGGCGCGCGCTGGATATTCTGGAAGCCAAGGACCATTGGTCAAAGCCGGAAATTCGCAAGCAATACAAATCACTTGTGAAGGATCTGCACCCGGATATGAACGGCGGAAATCGCGAAGACGAAGACCGCCTTCAGGAGGTTGTCTGGGCCTGGGACCAGATCAAGGAAAGCCGGAATTTCGCCAGTTAACGACATACCCTCACGCGACAGGCTGAACGGATGGTGCGCCGCAATGCCAGCCGCAACCCATGGCGTGCAATGGGGTAATGCAGATGTCTGGAAAGTCGGCGGAAAGGTCTTTGCAATTATCGGCTGGAATGACGGAAACCCGGCCATCACCTTCAAGACCGGAGAGATCGGGTTTGAAGTACTCTCGAATCAACCCGGATTGCGTCCGGCACCCTATATGGCGTCCCGTGGCCTAAAATGGATTCAGGCGTTCGATTCAAACAGCCTGTCCGACGATGACCTGCACGCCTATGTAAAGACATCCTACGACATGATCGCCCGCGCGCTGACGAAAGCGCGCAGAGCAGAGATCGGGCTGACGCGCGACTGAACCGTCGGCTGCCATTTGTCAGAGTTGAACGCCGGGTTTACGCCGCTTTGAACACCAGGCTGACACCGTTCAGGCAGTGCCGCTTACCGGTTGGCGCCGGGCCATCGTCGAAGATGTGACCAAGATGCGAACCACAGCGGCGGCAATGAACTTCCGTGCGGACACTCAGCAGTTTACGATCCGGCTTGGTGCGCACGGCGTTCGGCAGGCTCTGCCAGAATGACGGCCAGCCGGTGCCGCTGTCGAATTTGGTGCTCGACGGGTAAACCGGCAGATCGCAGCCATGGCAATGATAGGTGCCGGCCGCATAGTTCTTGTCCAGCGGCGACGATCCGGCACGCTCGGTCCCGTTCTGGCGCATGACCTTGAACTGGGTCTTGGTCAGCATCTTGCGCCACTCAGCCTCGGTCCGTTCAATTTCGAATGCGTTTGCCGGGCCTGCGATGGCCAGGGCGGCGGCTCCGGCGGCGGTGGTGGTCAGAAAGGTGCGGCGGTCCATTGATCTCTCCCGTTAAATTTCGCGGTGCCGCCCGGATCCGAGGGACTGGACCCGGGCGACGTTCCGATGCCGTTACGGCGAAGTTCTCCCGGATGAAGGCGGGGGGACCCACCAACACCCTTCGCCGGCGACACTAGCAAACACGTGCATGCCGGCGCGATAGTTTCACGGGGCTGTTCAATCAAACGTGTGCAACTGTCATCGCGGCGCGAGCGGCACCGACGTCTTGCACCGCCCTGCGATTTGTTGCACCACGGCCACCGGGCGGCACCGGGGTGTCGCGCCTTGGCAAAAAGGGCATGTTATGGCGGACGGAACGCGCGACGCATCGGCGAAACCAACCGAGGATATCTCGGTCAGTGAAGTGTTTGGCATCGACAGCGAGATGCCCGTCAAAGGATTTGCCGAGCGCACCGACCGCGTTCCCGAAGTGGATACGACCTATAAATTCGATCCCGAAACGACGCTGGCGATCCTGGCCGGGTTTGCCCACAACCGGCGGGTGATGATCCAGGGCTATCACGGAACGGGCAAATCGACGCATATCGAACAGGTCGCAGCGCGGCTGAACTGGCCCTGCGTTCGGGTAAACCTCGATTCGCACATCAGCCGGATCGACCTGATCGGCAAGGATGCGATCAAGCTGGTCGATGGCAAACAGATCACCCAGTTTCAGGAAGGCATCCTGCCCTGGGCGCTGCGCAATCCGACCGCGATCGTGTTTGATGAATATGATGCGGGCCGCGCCGACGTGATGTTCGTGATCCAGCGGGTGCTGGAAACGGACGGCAAGCTGACGCTGCTGGACCAGAACGAGGTTATCACCCCGCACCCGTCTTTCCGCCTGTTCGCAACCGCGAATACCGTCGGCCTGGGCGACACCACGGGCCTGTACCACGGCACCCAGCAGATCAACCAGGGCCAGATGGACCGCTGGTCGCTGGTCGCGACGCTGAATTATCTGAGCCACGATGCCGAGGCGGCCATCGTCCTGTCCAAGGCGCCGACCTATAACAACGACAAGGGCCGCAAGATCATCAGCCAGATGGTCACCGTGGCCGATCTGACCCGCGTCGCCTTCATGAACGGCGACCTGAGCACGGTCATGAGCCCCCGAACGGTCATCGCCTGGGCCGAAAACGCCCGCATCTTCCGCGACGTCGGCTATGCCTTCCGCCTGAGCTTCCTCAACAAATGCGACGAGTTGGAACGCCAGACCGTGGCGGAGTTCTATCAGCGGTGCTTTGATGAGGAACTGCCGGAGAGTGCCGCGAGCGTGGCGTTGGGGTGATGACTAGATATCATTCGTTCCCGCTCGGCAAAAACGCGAAGGATCGCGTCCGGCCGTGGGGTGGGAGCATCGCTTCCGCCCCGGGGGGGCGGGCGGGCGCGATCCGGCCCACGGGGGCCGGCTTCTCCGTCGCTGGTCGCACGCGTAGTGTCATTTCCATTGGCGCACGCAAATGAACAAACCCACCGACAACCCAGCCGATCCGTTCAAAAAGGCCCTGGCCGAGGCGACGAAGGTCATGGCGGACGATGCCGAATTGTCGGTCAGCTTTACGGTGGACCCGCCGGGCCTGTCCAACGACTCGGTGCGCCTGCCGCAGGTTTCCCGCCGGATGACGCGGGATGAGGTGTTGCTGGCGCGCGGCACTGCGGACGCTTTCGCGCTGCGCCACAAGTTCCACGACCCCGCCACCTTCAACCGCTATTCCCCCGACGGACAGATGGCCCGCGATCTTTACGAGGCGATGGAAGAAGCACGGTGCGAAGCGATGGGCGCGCGCGATATGCCGGGAACCGCCGGTAACATCGACGCCAAGATCGCGAGCGAGGCGGCCAAGAAAGGGTTCGGAGAGATTACCGAGGCCGCGCAGGCCCCGCTTGCCACTGCCGCCGGATATCTGGTCCGCCATCTGGCCACAGGCCGCGACCTGCCGCCTGATGCGGCGAATGTTATGGAGTTGTGGCGCGGGTTCATGGAATCCCAGGCGGCCGAAAACTTTGACAGCATCGACGACGCGCTGGCCGATCAGGCGTCTTTCGCGCGCCTCGCCCGGCAGATTATTTCCGACCTCGGCTATGGCGACCAACTGGGCGACGACCCGGATGCGGATGAAGACAGCGACGACGCGGGCGAGGAAACGGACGAAGCCGAAGACAACCCCGACAGCCAGAATGATGGCGATGACGAAGGCGAAGACGACGAAGACGCCAGCCCCGAGCGATCCCAGGACGACATGGACGATGCTGCGCAGGCGCAGGTCTCGATGGAGGATATGGAGGATCAGGAACAGGGGGATGAGGCCGAATTGCCAGAAGGCGATCAGCCGCTTGAACCGCCGCCCCCTGCCCCGGTCAGCGAGGCGGATCCGAACTACGCCGTCTTCTGTGACGAATTTGACGAAGAAATCTTGGCCGAAGATCTGGCCGAACCGGCGGTACTGGAGCGCTTGCGCGCCTACCTCGACCAGCAGCTGGAACCGCTGAAAGGCGCGGTCAGCCGGTTGGCCAACAAGTTGCAGCGCCGGTTGCAGGCGCAACAGAACCGCAGTTGGCTGTTCGATCTTGAGGAAGGCACGCTGGATGCCGGTCGCCTGGCGCGTGTTGTCGCCAACCCCACCACACCGCTGTCCTTCAAGCAGGAAAAGGACACCGAGTTCCGCGACACGGTGGTCACGCTGCTGCTGGATAACTCCGGTTCGATGCGGGGCCGCCCGATTTCCATCGCGGCGATTTGCGCTGACGTGCTGGCGCGCACGTTGGAGCGCTGTCAGGTCAAGGTCGAGATCCTGGGCTTCACCACCCGCGCCTGGAAGGGCGGGCAAGCGCGCGAGAAATGGCTGAACGACGGGCGCGTGCAGCTGCCCGGGCGCCTGAACGATCTGCGCCACATCGTCTATAAATCCGCCGATGCCCCTTGGCGGCGGACCCGGCCAAATCTGGGTCTGATGATGAAAGAAGGGTTGCTGAAGGAAAACATCGACGGCGAGGCGCTGGAATGGGCACACCGGCGTACCGCGCGCCGGGCCGAGGCGCGCAAGATCCTGATGGTGATCTCAGACGGCGCGCCGGTGGATGATTCAACGCTGTCCGTGAACCCCGCGAACTACCTTGAAAAGCACCTGCGCGATGTGATTGCCATGGTCGAGAAAAAGCGCGCCGTCGAACTGATCGCCATCGGTATCGGCCACGATGTGACGCGGTATTACGACCGGGCGGTCACGATCACCGATGTGGAACAGCTTGCCGGGGCGATGACGGAACAGCTTGCCAGCCTGTTTGACAACGACCCGCGTGCCAAGGCGCGGATGGTGGGTATCAAGCGCGCAAGCTGAGGTTTGCCGCGTCTGGCAGCGACACAAACGCCGCTGTATACCGCCTTGGGGAAACCGGGGGTGCGGGTGGCTTTCAGGCTGGAAAAGATACTGCGCGAATTTGAGCTCGCGGATACCAGCGTCACGCGCAAAGGCAACCACGTCTTTGACGCCGTCGCCATGGACCCTGCGGGACACGCGACCCATTTCACCCGTCGCATTATGTCTTTTGAGGAACCCTGGACAGGCTCGGTCATCGTGATGAATGACACCAGGGTGATCGGCAGCGGCGAAGACCCCCGCCCGTTCTACTGGTCCGGCAGCCCCTGCATCAGCGCGGTGACCTTCAGCCCCGACCACGGCTATATCAACAAAATCTACATCCAGGCGCAGGACCGTTGGCTTCCGGTCATCTTTCGCGATGGCAAGAGCGGCGGAAAGAACTGGATGCCATTTGTGCGGGATGATGACTTGTTTTTCGTGCACGAATTCTCTCCGTTTCGGATCCTGAAGGCCGAGTACATTCACGAAAACGATGGCTTCCTGGTCGCCAGAACCGTGGCCGAGCACAAGGTCCGCCTGCCGAGGTCGCACGACAAATACCCGTGGCTGCGCGGTGGCAGTAATGCCGTACAGATCGGCAGGGTGATTCTTGGAATGGGCCACACCAACGAACAGCCGGGAAAGACATTCGCGGATATCCGTCACCGGCCGTTCCTCTTTGTCTACAGGCCCGGCGAAAGCCTTGACTATCTGACCATGGAATACCCCTTCGACGAAGCCTTTCGCATCATCGACCCAACCTCGCTTTACATCCGTGACGGAATGCTTTTCCTGATCACGTCTGAAACCGAACGGGCCTGGTCCGTCGCCCCACAGAAAGGTCGCACGTGCCTGTATTCCATCGACATTTCGGCAGAGCCCGATGAAAGCGGTTTTGGTTTTAGGGGCCGGCGGCTTCATCGGTGGACATCTGGTCAGGACGCTCAAGGCCGAGGGGTGCTGGGTGCGTGGCGTCGACATAAAGGCGCATGAGTTCCGCCCCGATGTGGCTGATGATACCCGGCTTGGCGACCTGAGGGATCGCGACTTTGTACGCGGCGTTTTCGATCAGCCGTTTGATGAGGTTTATCAGCTGGCCGCCGACATGGGCGGCGCTGGGTATCTTTTACCGGCGCCAATGACGCGAGCATCGTCCACAACTCGGCCCAGATAAACCTCAACGTGGCCGGCGCGGCGCGGCACAGCGCTGTGCGGCGCCTGTTCTATTCATCGTCGGCCTGCATTTATCCGCTGCACAATCAGCTTGATCCCGACACCCCGAATTGCGCCGAAGACAGCGCCTATCCCGCCAACCCGGACAGTGAATACGGCTGGGAGAAACTGTTTTCTGAGCGGCTGTTTCAAAGTTATGGCCAGCAATTCGGCCTGACCTGCCGGATTGCGCGGTATCACAACGTTTTCGGCCCCTTTGGCACCTGGTCCGGCGGCAAGGAAAAGGCCCCGGCGGCGATCTGCCGCAAAGTGGCCGAGGCCGAAGACGGGGCCGAGATCGAGATCTGGGGCGATGGGCTGCAGACCCGCTCGTTCCTGCATGTCGATGCCTGTATCGAAGGGACATTGCGCCTGATGCGGTCGCATTTTGATGCGCCGGTCAACATCGGCTCGGACGAGATGGTGTCGATCAACGATCTTGCCCGGATGGTCATCGACATCTCGGGCAAGTCCCTGCGGCTGAAGCACATCGACGGGCCGCTTGGGGTCCGGGGGCGGACGTCTGACAACCGGCTGATTTCCAAGGCGCTGGGATGGGCACCATCGGCGGACCTGCGCTGGGGTATGGCGCAGACATACGCCTGGATATCCGAACAGGTCGAAGCCCAGCGGCGGATGTAAGGCGGCGGAATGCCCGGCTGAACACCGGGTTGTTGCGCGCCCCAACGGAAAGGGGCCGGGCGATGAACGCCCGGCCCCGTCTGTTTCGTTTCAGCTACGACTAGAGCGCCGTCCTTGAAATCTGAATCGATGGGATTCCCAGAGGTCTGATTTTGTGATTCACCGAATGTGGAGGTGGATCATGGGGAAATCACTGTCTTTGGACATTCGAGAGCGCGTCGTCGCGCTGGTAGATGAAGGACTTTCCTGCCATGAGGCGGCCCGGCGTTTGCGGATATCGGTCGCGAGCGCGGTGCGGATCATGCAGCGCAAAAGGCGAACCGGCGGCGTGAAAGCTGCGCCTCAAGGACGGCCTCGACGCAGCAAGTTGGACGCGGCGTCCGAGTGGTTGAAATTACGCGTGCAAGCTGAACCGGACATCACCATGCCGGAGCTGGCCGAAGCGTTGAAGCAGGAGCATGACCTAATCGCCACACCGGCGATGCTCTCGCGTCACTTGCTTCATCGCCTTGGGTTCACATATAAAAAAATAGCTGATCGCAACGGAAAGGCTGCGCAAACGGGTTCGCGCCGCGCGATACGAGTGGCGGCGTCGGATGCCGAGGATGCGCCGTGAGCCGCATAGGCTGGTGTTTATCGACGAAACCGCCGTCACCACCAAGATGACACGCCTGCGGGGCCGATCCCTCCGGGGGACTCGGCTTGAGGCGGACGCGCCCTTCGGCCACTGGCGCACGCAAACCTTCATCGCCGGGCTGCGGATGGATGAACTCAGCGCACCCTGGGTTCTGGACGGCCCCATGAACCGCGCCGCCTTCGACATATACATTGAAACCCAATTGGTTCCGACCTTGCAGCCAGGTGACGTCGTGATCGCTGACAACCTGTCGTCCCACAAATCCGCAAAGGCACAGGCCATCCTGAAAGCGCAGGGAAGCTGGCTCCTCTTCCTGCCGCCCTACAGCCCCGACCTGAACCCTATCGAAATGGCATACGCCAAGCTCAAAGCACATCTGCGACGGCTGAAAGCACGTACCTTCGACGCGCTGTTCCAATCCGTCGCACAAACCTGCGACCTCTTTCCACCAGAAGAATGCAGAAACCTCTTCAAGGCTGCCGGATATGTTGCAGATTAAATGGACCATGCTCTAAAGCGTTTCGACATTAACCTGAGACATATCCGGCGGCCTTAAAGTAGTTCCAGCATTCTACTGGGTCGTAGAGATCGCAGATTGCTCCGATTGCTTCGAAGACCTGGGTAAAGGACCTGGCCCCGATCCGTCGCAAATGGGCTTTCAGTTTAGAGAAGGCCTGCTCGATGGGATTCAGGTCGGGCGAGTACGGTGGCAGGTAAAGGAACCAGCAGCCGTGATTGCGTAAAGCCTGCGTCGCCTCCTTATTCCGGTGGGTTGCCAGGTTGTCGAGAATGACGACAGTGCCGGGGTTGATCTCGGGGACCAGCACTTCGCGGATGTAGGCCGCGAAGGCGGGGCCATCTATCGCTCCCTTGATGACCCAAGGTGCGATCAGCGCGCCTTGGGTCAGGCCCGCGATCAAGGTTTGGGTTCCCCAGCTTCCGAAGGGCGCATCCATCGTCAGGCGCTTACCGCGCTTGGCTCTGCCGCGTAGGCGCGTGAGGTTTGTCTTCACTGCGGTTTCGTCAATAAAGACAACGCGCTCAGGAAAGGTCGCAATGGCTGGCGAGCGGTATCTGAACCAGTCGGCCCGTTGCTGCCTTACCTTGGCGCGGCGGCGCTCGGTTGCGACCAGCGACTTTTTTTGTACGTGAAGCCGAGCCGGGACAGAAGGTTGGCGATGGAGGAGTGATGCACCCGCACACCCTCTGCATCGGCCAGCGCATTACGCAACTCAAAGAGCGTGATGTCAGGGTCTTGTGCGATCAACTCCTCAAAGAATTCCCGATGCGGAGCCAGCTTTCCCTTGTCGCGCGGCGGTCCCTGCCGGGCAGGTTCCGCATGACCCTTCATCCTCACCTGACGCGCCCACCGCGCGCCTGTGGCAGGCGACAGCTTCAACCGCAACGCCGCCGCGCGCCCGCTCAACCCTTCTTCAATGTATCTCTGAAACCGTATCCGAAGCGCAGATGGCAAAGGTGCTGACATGATCCATCCTCCCAAACAGGATGAATCACAGATCAGGTCTCAAGGGAATCCCTCGCGATTCAGGTTCAAGCCGAAACGCTTTAGGGTCCGGTAAATTCCGAAAAGGACACATCTATGACCCGCATCAAAACCACTCATGTCGGCAGTCTGCCGCGCAGCCAGAAAATCGTGGATTTCATCTTCGCGCGCGAAAAGGGCGCGGCCTATGACATGGCCGAATTTGACGCCGCAATGACCGAAGGGGTCAACGAAACCGTCCGCCGCCAGGTCGAGGCCGGAATCGATATGGTCAGCGACGGAGAAACGTCCAAGATCAGCTATGCCACCTACGTCAAGGATCGCTACACCGGGTTCGGCGGCGACAGCCCCAGGAATGCACCCGCCGACCTGAAGCTGTTCCCCAGCTTCCTTGAACGGCTGGCAGACGACGGTGGCACGCCGACCTACGCGCGTCCGATGTGCGTGGGCGAAGTAAAGTCCAAAGGTCAAGGAGAGTTGGAGAAAGACATCGCCAACCTCAAGGCGGCGATCACGAGCCAGGGGGCTGGCGGCGGTTTCATGAACGCCGCCTCGCCCGGCGTGATCAGCCTGTTCCTGCAAAACGACTTCTACAAGACGCGCGACGCCTATCTTGCAGCACTGGCCGATGCCATGGCGGCGGAATACCGCACAATCGTCGACTCGGGGCTGATGCTGCAACTGGACTGCCCGGATCTGGCGCTGTCACGGCACATGCTGTTCAACGATCTCAGCGATGCAGAATTCATCAAGATTGCCGGATCCCATGTCGAAGCGCTGAACCATGCGCTGGACGGCATCGACCCTGCGCGGGTGCGTGTCCACATCTGCTGGGGCAATTACGAAGGCCCGCATGTCTGCGATATCGAGATGGCGAAAATGTTCGACACGTTGATGAATGCGCGTGCCGGTTCGGTCTTGTTCGAAACCTCGAACCCGCGTCACGCGCATGAATGGACAGTATTCCGCGACCGAAAGGCCGACATCCCGGACGACAAGATCCTGATCCCAGGCGTCATCGACAGTACCACGAATTTCGTCGAGCATCCCGAAGTCGTCGCCCAGCGCATTGAACGCTTCACCGATATCGTCGGGGCCGAACGTGTGATGGCCGGATCAGACTGCGGCTTCGGCACCTTTGCAGGCTTCGGTGCGGTCGATCCCGAGATTGCATTCGCCAAACTGGCGGCGCTGTCCGAAGGCGCAGGGCTTGCGTCCGCGCGCCTCTGACGCATCATTGACCCAAAAATATCCCGGGGAGGTCTGGAGGGGCTGGCCCCTCCAGCTGTGACTACCATTCAGACCGGCAAAGGCCCTTTCGCGGTCGAGGCCAGATCAACCACCGGTTCCGGCTTGGCCGGGCGTCGGGTGGAATTCGCCGGCTTGCGCCTTTTGCCGCCAGACTGCGCGTCGATGAAATCCAGTACCAGGGGTCGGATATTCTGACGCCAGCTGCGCCCCGCAAAAATACCGTAGTGGCCCGCATCGGGTTCCAGATGGCTGGCCTTTTTGGCCTCGGGCAGGCCGGACAGCAGGTCCAGCGCCGCAAGGCATTGGCCGGGGGCGGAAATGTCGTCCTCCTCCCCCTCGATCACGTTCACGGCGACATCCTTGATCGCAGCGATATCGACAGGCTTCCCTGCGATGGTGAAACTGTTGGTGGCAACCTCACGGGCTTTGAAAATACGTTCGACCGTTGAGAGGTAGAATTCTGCCGTCATGTCCATCACGGCGAGGTATTCGTCGTAGAACTTGTTGTGCTTGTCGTGATCCCCGGCTTCACCGCGCGCTGTCGCCATGACCTGATCCTGAAAGGCCTGCCCGTGGCGTTCGCCGTTCATCGACATGAAGCTCGCCAGTTGCAGCAGGCCCGGATAGACCATGCGCCCGACGCCTGCGTATTTCAGCCCGACACGCTGGATCACCATATGCTCCAACTGGCCCATGGTAACGCGGCGCCCGAAATCGGTCACATCCGTGGGTGCGGCGTCCGGATCCACCGGGCCGCCGATCAGGGTCAGGGTTTTCGGCTGCGCCTTGGGGTTCTGGTCGGCCAGATAGGCCGTCGCCGCCAGCGCCAGCGGGACGGGTTGACACACGGCGATCACATGGGTGTCGTGGCCCAGATGCTCCATAAACTCGGCCAGGTAGAGCGTGTAATCCTCGACATCGAATTTGCCGGTGCTAACCGGAATATCGCGCGCATTGTGCCAGTCGGTCACCCAGACTTCGGCATCCGGCAGCAGGCTGCGCACGGTTGAACGCAGCAGCGTGGCATAGTGGCCGGACATCGGCGCCACCAGCAGGATCCGGCGTTTTTTGTCGGGGCGCCCCGCGACGCTAAAGCGGATCAGATCGCCAAAGGGTTTTTCAACCACCTTGTCGATCGTCACCATGTGGTCACGCCCGTCTTCATTGCTGATCGTGTCGATACCCCAATCGGGCCGGGTGACCATACGCGAAAACGTACGTTCGGTCACTTCGCCCCAGGCCGCGATCCAGTTGAACATCGGGTTTGGCACCAGACCGGTCGCGGGATAGGAGCCCAGCGCGCGCGCAGTCGCCCCCAGCCACTTGTTAGTGGTGCGCATGGTTTCGATCAGGTCATAGGTGGCCATCTGGCGCATAGCGGCTAGTCCCTTATGCCGCTTTGCCGGATTGGCCCGGCTGCGGTATGATTGCTCCAAAGGTAAATGCTGCACCTGCAAAGTAAAGGGCTGGTTTCGGGAATATGACAAATGATGATATTAAGAACGCGCCCGCTGATGATGCAGGGTTGGATCGGCTGAACCAGAATATCGCCAAGGTTGAGGATCTGTCAGCCCGGTTGGTTGCAGCGCTCAGCAACAAGAAATCGGTGCGTGAAGGCCTGCAAGCCCCCAGCCCGGATTTGTTCGCCAAGGCGGCGACAGCGTATTTTTCCGAGATGATGGCAAATCCGTCGAAAATGATCGAACAGCAGGTCGGATATTGGGGCAAAACGCTGAAGCACTATGTTGAAGCGCAGGAGCATCTGCTGGAGGGCAAGCTGGACCTGCCCGAAGACACCGGCCCGACCGATCCGCGGTTTTCCAACCCGATGTGGGCCACCAACCCCTATTTCAACTATGTCAAACAGCAGTATCTGTTCAATTCGCAGGCGATCAGCGATGCGGTTCAGGGGATCGAAGTGGACGATCCGCGCGATAAGAAACGGCTGGAATTCTTCTCTCGCCAAATCATGGACATGCTGTCCCCGACAAATTTTCTGGCCACCAACCCCGAAGCGCTGACCAAGGCGGTCGAGACCGAAGGCCAAAGCCTGGTGGACGGGCTTGAAAACCTGGTCCGGGATATTGAGGCGAACGAAGGCGACCTGCTGGTCACGCTGGCGGATCGCAATGCCTTCAAAGTGGGTGAGAACCTTGGGACGACGCCCGGCTCGGTCGTGTTCCGCAACCGGATGTTCGAGCTGATCCAGTACACGCCGACGACCGACAAGGTTCATGCGATCCCGCTGCTGATCTTCCCGCCCTGGATCAACAAATTCTACATCCTCGACATGAAGGAAAAGAACAGCCTGATCAAATGGATGGTTGATCAGGGGTACACGGTCTTCGTTGTCAGCTGGGTGAACCCGGACGCATCCTATGCCGACGTCGGGTTGGAGGAGTATATCGAAGAGGGGTATCTGACCGCCATCGCCGAGGTCAAAAAAATCACCCGACAAATACAGGTGAACGCCACCGGATATTGTATCGGCGGGACGACACTGGCGCTGACCCTGGCGCTGATGGCGAAGCGTGGCGATACCTCGGTCAACTCGGCGACGTTTTTCACCACGCTCACTGATTTTTCCGATCAGGGAGAGATTGGCGTTTTCCTCAACGACGATTTCGTTGACGGGATCGAGGCGGAATGCACCGAAAACGGTATCCTGCATTCGTTCTTCATGTCGCGGACGTTTTCGTTCCTGCGCAGCAACGACCTGATCTATGGCCCGGCGATCAAAAGCTATATGATGGGCGAGGCGCCGCCTGCCTTCGACCTGCTGTTCTGGAACGGCGACAGCACCAATCTGCCGGGGCGCATGGCGGTGCAATATCTGCGACACCTGTGCCAGAACAACGAATTCGCCGATGGCGGGTTTGAACTGCTGGGCGAAACGCTGACATCCTCGGACGTGGTTGTGCCGCTTATGGCAATCGCGTGCGAGACGGATCACATTGCCGCCTGGAAGGCGAGTTATGCGTCGATGCGGGCGATGGGGTCGGGCGACAAAAGCTTCGTGGTTTCGCAAAGCGGGCATATCGCCGGGATCGTCAATCCACCGTCGAAGAAGAAATACGGCCACTATGTGAATAGCGACTGGCCCGAGCTTGCTGACGACTGGATGGAGGGCGCGGGTTTCGTCGATGGATCGTGGTGGCCTGCCTGGGATGCCTGGCTGTCCGGCCGCTCCGGCAAGCAGGTTGCGGCGCGCAAACCGGGGGCAAAGGGGCAAAAAATTCTTGCCCCCGCACCGGGAACCTATGTTGTTTCCAAGGTAAACGACTGATTTTGCTGCGTTAAACTGACTGCAAATATTTTTGCTGCAGCGCAGCATAAACCCTTGAAATGCCGCATCGCAGCATGTATTTATGCTGCACAAGCAAACAACAGGCGGCCCCGGATGACCGGCCCCGCCGCACCCGACACAAAGGATGATGACAATGGCACAGCAAGATTACACCAAGATGGTTCAGGATTTCTTCGGCGCATTCCCGGTCGACATGACCGCCGGTCAGGACGCCTTCAAATCCGCCGTCGCTTTCAACGAAAAGCTGAGCGCGGTTGCCCTGAATGCGGCTGAAAAGTCGACCGAGATTTCGACCAAATGGACCCAGGACACCCTGGCCAAAGTCGGCACCGTGACCAAAGCCCAGAAGGACCCGGCTGATTATTCGAAAGTCGTCACCGATTTCGCATCGGCTGCGTCCGAAATGACCTCCGAGTCGCTGGCCGCTTACGCCGAAGTTGCCAAGAAAGTTCAGATGGACACCGTCGAACTGCTGATGGCTGCTGGTAAAGACGCTGGTGAGGAACTCTCGGCAGCTGCCAAGAAAGCCACCGACGACGTGACCAAGGCCGCGAAGAAAGCTGCGAAAGCCGCTTGATCCGCAAATACAGAATTCTCCCCTGAACTGGGCGGGCCTTCGTGCCCGCCCTTTCTTTTTGCCGCGGCCCGTCCTAGGCTATGCTGCACTGCCGCAACAAGGGACGCCGGATATGGCCGACAAGACCGCGCCGCTTCTGATCAAACGCTATGCCAGCCGCCGTTTGTACAACACCGAAACCAGCGATTACGTGACGCTGGACGATGTCGCCTCGTTCATCCGGGCGGGCCGCGACGTGCAGATCGTCGACCTCAAATCCGGCGACGACCTGACCCGGCAGTACCTGTTGCAGATCATCGCTGAACACGAAAGCCGTGGCGAAAACGTGCTGCCGACGGATGTGCTGACCGATCTGGTGCGCAGCTATACCAGTCAGGCACAATCCGTGGTGCCGCAATTCCTGGCGATGAGCTTTGAGATGTTGCGCGACGGTCAGTCCAAGGTGATGGACAACCTTGGTTCCAGCCCGATGGCCAAAATGCCCGGCTTCGATGCCATGAAAGCCCAGCAAGAGGCGTTCATGAAAGCAATGACCGGGGGTCTGGCGAATTGGGGCAGTCCTTCGCAACCGGCCGAGGCTGACGCGAATGCCGAAAGTGACCTGGATGAAATCAAGGCCCAGCTGGCGGCGATGCAGGACAAGCTTTCGAAGATGGGAAAGAAATCCTGAGGGCGGATTTCTTGAGCATTGTTCATTGTTACTGAAACGATACCCGTAGATGAACGTGCGACCTTAGCAAGGCGCGCACCGGGCGCAGACAGTTCCGATAGCGATTGAGATTTTCAATATGGCGGTCTAACTGCAACTGCGTGTGTAGTAGGCAAAGCGGATCGGCCAGACAGTCGCTGGCCCGCGCCACTTGATCGCATCAGGCGCGTCAAGAAACACGGTATCCGGTGCATAGCATTCGCGAAATTCCGGCAACTGCGCCAATTCAGCGTCGCTGAGGAACCACGGCTCATCGTCGATCAGGATACCGCGTGCGGAGCCGACCACGATGACATCCGGCTCACGCTCCAGCACATAGGCCCCGTCGCCCTTGCTGTGGCCGGGGACCTCCTGCCACGTGGCCAGCATCGGCACCGGGTTGCGCCGCGCGATATGCGGGTCGTTCAACCCCAGCATGTCGATGAACGTGTTGTCGGTTGCGAAATAGGGGGTCGAACCGGCCGTGTGCAACGCGATGGTTGATCCTTTTGGCAACGTCTCGGCAAAGTGAAGGCCCAGCAAGCGGCCCATAAAGGCGGCCTCATCCTGCTTCAGGGATGGGATCTGCAGGCCGGTCACTGCCACCAGGGCCAGCGCAATGAGGCTGACCGGCTTGTCGCGACCATCGCTCAGATGCGTTATTGCTAACAGGACCAGCATGGCCACCGAAACCAGCACGGGCAGGAACAGACGCGCGCCCAGCATGTGATCGCCGCCAGCCCAGCCGACGTACAGCAGGTAGGCCAGCATCGGTACGCCCAGCAGCCTCGCCAACCCGGCAGAGGGTGGACGCCGAAGCAGGGCAACGAAGCCCAGCAAGCCAAGCGTCACGATCAGCGCGGGCAGCAGGGACGCCAGCGCATAGCGTGGGAAGAAGGACAGCCGCGCCAGTGTCGGCAGCCCGGTCTTGGCGTGGAATGTCAGCGGCAGATATTCGCCATAGTACCAGACCCGCCACCCCATATGGGCAAAGGCCACTGCGGCAGGCACCCCGACGATCAGCACCGCCAGCCCAACCCGTCTGCCGGGCGACAGATTTGTCGCCAGCATCAGCCCCAGCCCTGCACCCGCAATGAACACCGCCGTGTCCAGACGCGTCAGCACCGCAAGCGAAAAGGCGAGTGCGGCCAGAAGCGTTCCACGACCGTGGTCGCCATTGACGATGCGCAAAACGCGATACATGCCAAGGCCCAGAAGGGCGGCGACGGGCACAGCCTCTAGCCCGCCAAGCGTCCAGATCGCGACACCGGGGCTGGCGCCGATCATCGGAACGGCGGCGGCCCTTGCCACCGGTGCATCCGGCGCGACAAGTCGCCCGGCCCGCGCGGCAACCACCAGTAACAGAACCGCCGCCGCGACATTCAGCGACTGCGCCGCTGCGAGCGGATCAAACCCAATCCGGATCAGCCCGGCACTGGCGACCACATGCAGGAAATTGGTATAACCCTCGACCCGTTCGCCCAGGTTCCACACAAGCTGTCCATGTTCCGCCAGATTGCGGGCATAGCGCAGCGAAATAAAGCTGTCGTCATGCACGAACAGGCGGTGCCGCCAGAGGTTCATGGCCAACAACGCCAACCCGGCGGCAATACCGATGGCATCCCATGGAATGTCTCGTCCGGGCCGGGTTGTTTGTGTGGTTTCGGTCATGGAATTTGGGCCTGTTTGCTCGTGCCGTGCCGCTATTCACGCGAATTCTGGTTTGAATAAGGTGGAAAGGCAGCTTTGCGTGGATACTGTTGAAGAAGTCGATGTTTTGGTCGGCGCGTTGTTGAGCGAGAGGCGGCCGCGCGCCGTTTTCTTTCACGTTGGCACTGTTGCTGGCACCAACTTCGCCAGTTTCCGGAGGTTTTGAGCTGTTGCTGCGAGTTGGAACTGTTCGGTTGCGCCTTTGGGTCCTCGAAGCCGCATCATCTGCACGCCGATGTATCGTTTCAGGTGGGCAAAGAGCATTTCAACCTTCCGCCTTTGGATGAACGACGTCATGTAGGCATCTGTTTTTCGGATATCGCGAGCGACGTCTCGGGCGGCTTCGTGAACGGACCGCATAAGGCGTCTGCCGTCGTCCTTCGGACAGCATTGCGACTTCAGAGGGCATGCGTCGCAATCGTGCTTTGAGGCTCGGTATCTGATGAACCCGTCTTTGCTGCCATTGGGCTTTCGCGGTTTTGAGAAGTTCCGCCGATATGTTTGCAAGGCTTTGCCGGTCGGGCAAGTATAGCTGTCGGTCGCCGGGTCGTAGACAAAGTCTTCGCGTGAGAATGTGCCGTCAGTTCGTTTTGACTTATCCCAGACCGGAATGTGGGGTTCGATTTGACGTTCGTCCACAAGCCAGCCCAACATCTCGGCTGATCCGATTGTGTTGAAAAACTCCGAAATCAGAGCGTCGCGGATTTCTTGCGAAAACCTATGAAGCGAAATAGTCGGAAAGCTTTGACCACGAGACAGCGCATGGCTGCGCGTGAGCGCATGTAGGCGATTTGGGCCGACCCCCGCGCCAAAAATTTAGGATCGGGCTGCATGGAAAGAAAAATCATCGTTCAGGCCCTAAAACGGAGTTTTTCAACACAATCATCCGTAACCCGTATCACCCACAAGCTTGTCAGGTTTGATGCCAAACCGCTCATGTACACGATCGATCATCTCCCTTGCTGCCCGCGCCTCTGCAGGCCGGATCGGAGCCGTCGGCTCGACGTCCACGATGACTGCATTATCCAAATCGACCATATAGTTAGTGGAATAGGCAAAGTAGGCGGCTCCCCCGTCAGCCCCAGTCCAACGCGCTGCTGGATCAGCCGGTGAGATGTATTTGGGGACGACCTTGGTCGCAGCACCGAAGGCCACATCATCCAGCGTCTCGAGATATTCGTCGACGGCACGGGACGTCAGATCTGCTGGCAGTCCGTCTTTGCTTTCAACGCCGCGCGTCTGGTTTGCATTCGCGGGGATCAGACTGGCATCAACACCAAAGCTGTGGCCGCCAACCAGCCCCTCATCCATGCAGCGCTGCAAAACGACCTCGAACAAATGTCGGAACAAACCGCTCTCGCGGAAACGGCCATGCCGGTTCTTAGAGAATGTCGAATGGTCGGGCACTGGATCAGCCAAATCAAGCTTACAAAACCAACGATACGCCAGATTGACATGAACCTCTTCGCAAAGCCGTCGCTCGGAACGGATGCCCTGACAATAGCCCAACAACAGCATGCGGATCATCAGTTCAGGATCAATCGAAGGGCGGCCATTGGCACTGTAGTATGAAGCGAGCAAGGGGCGCACACCTGTCAGATCAAGGAAGCGATCAATTCCCCGGACGGGATGATCCTTCGGCACAAAACTCTCGATCGAGAACTCATAGAACAGCGCGCCTTGCGCAACTTGCCTTGGACCCATCATCGCCGAACCCTCCACCCTCAAAACAAGTGAATCAGAGCGTGCGCGGCCAATCAACGGACTTTTTCAACAGTATCCGTGGTCACACGGCGGCGTCAAACACCGCTTTCAGGGCGGCCTCCAGCTTGTCGAACATCTCGGCCATCTGTGCGTCGGTCATCACAAACGGCGGGCAGAGCACGATGGATTGGCCCAGCGGGCGGCAGATCAGCCCATGTTCGGTGCAGGTGTTGGCGATCTTTTCCGAGATGCTGAGGTCGCCGGGAAACGGCGTTTTGGTCGCCTTGTCCTGTACCGCCTCCAACGCGCCCATCAGCCCGCGCACGCGGACTTCGCCGATGTTGGGGTGTTGGGCGATGCGGTTCAGACCGGCCTTGAAGGTCGGGATCAGCGCGCGGGCGGCTTCGATCAGGGGCGGGGCGTCGCCGTCGCCGTCCAGAATTACCTCGATCGCTTTCAGCGCGATGGCGCAGCCGACCGGGTGGCCCGAGGCGGTGAAGCCGTGGGCGAACTCCTCGGCTTCTTCGACCGCCGCCTGCATTCGGCCGGCAATGTCCGGGCCAAGGATCACAGCCCCCATCGGGAACAGCCCGGCGGTCAGCGCCTTGGAACTGATGATGGCGTCTGGCACGAAGCCATAGCTGTCGCAGCCCCAGACCGCACCTGTGCGCCCAAAGCCGCAAATCACCTCGTCCGAGATCAGGGGAATGTTGTGCTTTTGCAGGATCGGCTGGATGGCCTGAAAGTACCCTTCGGGCGGCGGGATCACCCCGCCCGCACCCAGCACGGGTTCCGCAACAAATGCGGCAATGGTCTTCGCGCCTTCACGCGCGATCATGCCTTCAAGTTCCTGCGCCAGGCGCGCGGTAAACTCAGCCTCAGTCTCGCCCGCCTGGCCTTCACGCCAGTAATGCGGGCAGGTCAGATGCAGGAAGCCCGGCAACGGCAGGCCGAAATCTTCGTTATAGGGTTTGCCGGTCATCGAGGCGCTGACCGCCGTGACCCCGTGATAGGCGTTTTTGCGGGTGATGATCTTGCGGCGCTGCGGTGTGCCCTCGACCCCCGCCAGGAACCAGAGCATCTTGACCAGTGTATCGTTCGCCTCGGACCCCGAGTTGGTGTAGAACACTTTGCCCCGCGCGAACGGCGATACTTCGATCAGCTTTTCGGACAGCATGACGGTCTGGTCGCTCATCCGGCCAAAGAACGCGTGATAGCCAGGGAAACGGTCGTATTGCGCCTTGGCGGCGGCGGCGAGGCCTGCGTGATCGAACCCGGCAACCATGTTCCAAAGGCCGGAGTTTGCATCCAGATACTGGCGGCCGTGCACATCAACCACATAGGGCCCGTGCCCGTGGGTCAGGACCACCGCGCCGCGTTCCGCAACCGACGGCAGATCGGTGAACCCGTAAAGATTATGCGCGTCTGCGCGGCCTTCCCAACTGTTTGCGGCATGGTCTTTCATTGGGTTCTCCGAAATTGTCGCTTGGTGCGGGGCGTCAAATCCCCAACCGGTCGCGCAGGGAATACCAGCGCATGGCCAGCGCCAGCAAGGGGGCGCGTGCGCCGCCGCCGGGAAAGCGCATCGCCGGCAGACCAGCCAGCAGGTCGAAGCGCGCAGCGTTGCCGCCAATCACCTCGGCCAACACCCGCCCGGCCATCACGGCCAGTGCGACACCATGACCGGAATACCCCGCCGCGCTGTAGACCGAGGGCGCGGGGCGCGCAAAATGCGGCAGGCGGTGGCTGGTGATCGCCAGCGTTCCGCCCCAGGCATGGTCGATCCGCACGTCCGCCAACCGAGGATAGACCTGCGCCAGCGCCGGGCGCACCTTGGCAGCGATATCCCTGGGGAACCGATAGCCATAGCTTTCGCCGCCCCCGAACAGCAAACGCTTGTCCGGCGTTTGCCGCCAATAATTGACGACAAAACGGGTGTCATTGGCTGCGATGTCTTTGGTCAGCGGCGCATCCTCGCCCAGCGGTTCCGTGGCCACGATATAGTTGTTGATCGGCATCACCCGGGCCGAAACCTGCGCGTCCAGCCCACCGACATAGCCGTTGGTGGCCAGTATGATATGGTCAGCGGTCATGCGCCCGTGATCACCGGCCACGATATTCGGCGCGCCCGGGGTGATGCTGATGACGGGTGTGTTTTCGTAAATCCGCGCCCCGGCCGCAGCGGCCGCTTTGGCCAGCCCCAGCGCAAGGCGCAGCGGGTGGATATGCCCCGCGCCGTGGTCAAGCGTTCCGCCGGCATAAACGTCGGTGCCGACCAGTGTGGCCATCCGGGTGCGGTCCAGCGGCTCGATCTGTTCATACCCATAACGCTGCGCCAGCATCCCGGCTTCGGCGTGGGCCTCGGCCACTTCGGTGTCAAACCGGCAACAATGGGCCACCCCGCTGCGCCAGTCTGCGTCGATCCGGTGATCCCGGATCAGATCGCGCAGCGTCGTCTTCGCATCCTCGGCCAGATCCCATAACGCGCGGGCCTTCGCGTCGCCCAGCCGATTTTCCAGCCAGTCCTGCCCATTGTTGAAGCCGGTCCCGACTTGCCCGCCATTGCGCCCTGAGGCACCAAAACCAACGCGATGCGCCTCGACAACCGCAACATCCACGCCCGCCTGCGCCAGATGCAGCGCCGCGCTGAGCCCGGTATACCCCGCACCGATGATGCAGACGTCGGCGCGGGCATCGCCCTTTAGCGGCGGGAACGCATCCAGCGGAGTGGCACTCGCGGCGTACCAGCTGTCCGGATAAGTGCCGGGCCTGTCGTTGGCGAACAGCAGGTTCATCAAGTATCGCCCGTTTCTGTCGAAGAAGCGCGCGGAATCATTTGGCTGCCAGCCTTTGCTGACTGAGGATTGAGAATTATGACAAGACCGATAGTCCCAACAACGAATATCAGCACAAATATCCTCACTCCGCGCCGTGCCATTCGCCACAAGACCACGCCCATCAACCAGATGAGCCCGCCCCACGTTGTTGTCAGCGTCAATGCAATCACGATCAGCAAATGGATCAGCATCCACATGGCTCAGACGTTCAAAAGCAGGTGTTCACGCTCCCACGGGGAAATCACCTGTGAAAAGGCCTTGTGTTCCATCCGCTTGAGGGCGGCGTAGGTTGCCGCAAACTCAGGCCCGAGGACATCGTGGAGCTTCCCGGCCCCTGCGAACAGATCGACCGCGTCGCCCAACCCGCGCGGAATGTCGGCGGCGTTGGTGTAGGCGTCGCCGCGAAACTCGGGCGAGGGGCCGGTCTGTTCGGTCAGACCCAGCAACCCGCAGGCCAGCGAGGCGGCGATGCCCAGGTAAGGGTTGCAATCCATGCCCGCCAGCCGGTTTTCAACGCGGCGCGCGGTGGGGTCCGAGATCGGGACGCGCAGCCCCGTGGTGCGATTGTCGCGCCCCCATTCAAGATTGATTGGCGCTGCAAAATCAGGGACATAGCGGCGATAGCTGTTCACATATGGCGCCAGAACCGCGATCGCGCTGGGCAGGTGACGCTGCATCCCGGCGATGAAATGCAGGAAGGCCGGTGTTTCACTGCCATCGGGGTTAGAAAAGATATTCTGCCCGGTTTTTTCATCCACGACCGAGTGGTGGATATGCATGGCCGAGCCTGGCTCGTCCTGGATCGGTTTGGCCATGAACGTCGCCATGCAGCCGTGGCGCAATGCGGCTTCGCGGATCATGCGTTTGAAAAAGAAGATCTCATCAGCCAGATTGATCGGGTCGCCGTGGCGCAGGTTCAACTCGATCTGGCCGGCGCCGCCTTCCTGAAGAATTCCATCAATCTCAAGACCTTGCGCCTCGGCAAAGTCATAGATGTCATCAATGACCGGGCCGTATTCGTCGACAGCACTAAGGGAATAGGCCTGGCGCGCTGCCGCCGGGCGACCGGTGCGTCCGATGGGCGGTTCGATCGGCATGTTGGGGTCGATGTTGGGCGCGACCAGGAAGAACTCCATCTCGGGCGCGACCACGGGGGTCCATCCCTGCGCGGCATAGGCGTCAACCACGCGGGCCAGCACGTTGCGCGGGGCGACCGGCATCGGTTCACCCGATTGCAGGACCACGTCGTGGATCACCTGAATGGTCCAGTCGGCGGTCCAGGGGGCGGCAGTGGCAGTGGACAGATCCGGGCGCAGGATCATATCGGGCTCGGTCCAGTCTTCACCCTCTAGGTCGACCCAATCGCCGGTGATTGTCTGCAAAAAGATCGAGTTGGGCAGGAAAAACTGCTTCTGCTGGGCGAACTTGCTGGCCGGCATTGCCTTGCCGCGGGCGACACCGGCGATGTCGGCGACCAGGCATTCAACCTCGTCCAGGCGTTTGCCATCCAGATAGTTACGTGTCGCTTCAGGGAAATTGTCCTGCCAGTCAGCCATCCGGAGACCCTTTCTTGAAGAATGATGCAATCATGTCGGCATAGGCGCGGTTGTCATCGCCAAGATCGCGCGCAGCACGCGCTGTGTCGAGCATGTCATCGGGGATCAGGCCCGGCCCGCGTGCGTCGATCAACGCTGCAAAAGCGGCCGCGTCATATTCCGGGTGCGGCTGCACCGAAAAGGTGCGATCGTCATAGATCAGCGCCGCGTTTCGGCAAAAGTCATTCCCGGCCAGCACCTGCGCGTCTTGCGGCAGTTCGACGACCTGATCCTGATGCCAGGCGTTCGCGAAGAGTGTCCGCCCATTCCAATCATATTGGGTGCGCCCGACGGACCAGCCGCCGGCAAACTTTTCGACCCGCCCGCCAAGGGCCTGGGCGACGATCTGGTGGCCAAAGCAGATGCCGACCATGGGGCGGCGCGCGGAATAGCAGTCGCGGATAAACTGTTCCAGCGGCGGGATCCACGGGTGATCCTCATACGCGCCGTGTTTTGACCCTGTGATCAGCCAGCCATCTGCGGAAGCGATGCCTGGCGGGAATTCGTTGTCGACCACATTCCAGGCCGAAAAGGAAAAGCCGTAGCCATCCAGCAGGCGGGCGAAGAAGGCGTCATAATCGCCGAAATCCGGTTGCAGTTCATCCGGGGCGTGGCCGGTTATCAGTATGCCGATGTGCATTGTCTTGATACGTTCTGTCAGGGTTGCGCGACGCTATCCCGGCGCGGCGGGGCGGTCAAACCAGCGACAGTGTCAGCGCCCGTTGTTCGCCCGGCGTAAGCCCGGGCCAGAGCGCGCGTTCCTGACGTTTTGTCATCACGAAGTTGCGGATCAGGTCGGCAGGCAGGAACCGACGCACCTGCGCCGATTGTTCAAACGCATGGATTGCGCTGGATAAATCGGGGGGAATCGCCGGGCAATCCGCAGCATAGGCGTTGCCGGTCGTCGGCGCGGGCGGGTCGGTTGCATCCTCGATCCCGTTCAGCGCAGCCCCAAGGATCGCGGCTAACAGCAGATAGGGGTTGGCGTCGCCACCGGCCACGCGATGTTCGATCCGGCACGCTTTGGGTGCGCCACCGGGGATGCGCAGGGCGACGGTTCGGTTCTCGTACCCCCAGGCGACGGCGGTCGGGGCGTACGCTTCGTCAACGAAGCGGTCATAGCTGTTAACGAAGGGCGCGAATATCAGGGTCGAGGCGGGCATCGCCGCCAGACATCCGGCGACGGCGTGGCGCAGCAGCGCACTGCCGGTTTCGCCAGAATCGAACACGTTTCGGTCGGAGTTCTGGTGCCACAGGGAAAAATGCACATGCAATCCGGTGCCCGGCCCGTCAGCGAAGGGTTTGGGCATGAACGTGGCGGTGACCCCATGTTTGCGCGCCAGCCCCTCGGCCAGCATGCGGAACAGCCAGGCGGTATCGGCGATTTCCAGCGGGTCGGTATGTGCCAGCGTGACTTCGAACTGGCCTGATCCGGCTTCGGAAATCGCATCACCGATGCCAAGGCCCATGATCTCGGCACCAGCGTAGAGGTCGTTGAAGAAGCCCTCAACCTCGTCCAGCGCAGTCAAGGACAGGGTGTTGCCGCCGGGGCGTTCAGCGTGCATGGGGCTGAATTCGGGTGACGTGGCTGACAGCAGGTGGAACTCCATCTCGAAGGCCGCCTCAACCCGCCAGCCTTTCGCGGCATAGCGATCAACAACCGCGCTGAGCGCGTGCCGCGGGTCGCCCGAAAACGGGTGGCCATCATCGTGATGCAGCGTCATCGGCAGCAGCGCTGCGGGTTGTGACAGCCACGGCATCAGAACCGGCCCGCGCGGCGTCGGGCGCAGCACGCCATCGGCGTCGCCGGTTGCGAATACCAGCGGGCTGTCGTCGATATCCTGCCCCTTGAAGTCCAGGTTCAGGGCCGAAAACGGCATCCGCGCGCTGCGGGCCTTTGCGGCGCCTGCACGTGGCATGCGCTTGCCAATGGCGCGTCCGTTCAGGTCACAAATGGCAAGCCTGAGTGATTGCACGTCCGGGTTGGCAGCCAGCCAGTCGTCAAACGCGGTCATCGGATCAGTTGCGGGCGGTAACGGATGCGCCTGGCAGCGTCCGGCCGATGCCGGTTCAGCCGCCGGTTCGCCGATCCGAATATACCCAGCAGGATCAGCGTCATCAGGATGAAATAGCCTGCCAGAATCGGATAGGGCACAAATGGATTGAATGTCTTGTCGGCGAAGTAACTGGCGTAATAAAGCGCGTCGCCCCTTTGCTGCCATGCCGGGAAGCTGGAAAAGAAAACCAGCGTCGTGGACTGGAACAGAAAGATCGCCTCATTCGTATAGGCGGGCCAGGCCAGGCGCATCATGGTGGGCCAGATGACGCGTCGAAACCGGGTCCAGCCGGTCATGCCATAGGCGTTCGCAGCCTCGATATCACCGCGCGGCACTGACCTGAGCGCGCCATAAAGGATCTCGCCCGAATAGGCGGCGGTGTTCAGGATCAGCACGATCAACGCCCCGGCCTGCGCGGCGGTCAGCCCCGGTAGAATGCCAGCCTGCTTCATGCGCAGGAAGATGAAATAGGATTGTGTTGAAAAACTCCGAAATCAGAGCGTCGCGGATTTCTTGCGAAAACCTATGAAGCGAAATAGTCGGAAAGCTTTGACCACGAGACAGCGCATGGCTGCGCGTGAGCGCATGTAGGCGATTTGGGCCGACCCCCGCGCCAAAAATTTAGGATCGGGCTGCATGGAAAGAAAAATCATCGTTCAGGCCCTAAAACGGAGTTTTTCAACACAATCCGCTGATCAGGGCGTTTCAACTTAATCCAGGTATCAGGGCTTGATAATTCGGTTAGGAATTAAATATTTTTCGGCCGGGCATTAATTGAATCCCAATAATCGAATTGTCTGAATTGATCCCAATTCATGAAAGTACATCGCGCCGCCAAAGCGTCGTATTTCATATTTTCGCGACGCATATAATTAAATTCAATCGGAAATTCCACGCATTCGGATCAGATAACCTTCACCCGTACGTCGCCAAACCCTTCAATGGCCATATCCATGACATCGCCCCGCTCGACAGCCGCAACCCCGGCTGGAGTTCCGGTCAGAATGACATCACCGGCAGCCAATTCAAAATACTCTGGCAGGTCAGAGATCATTTCCGGAACCTTCCAAATCATCTGGTTCAGATCACCGTCCTGGAGCAATTCTCCATTGACGGTCAGTGTCATGCTCCCATGATCGGGATGCCCAAGATCACTTGCGGGATGGATCGGGCCACAGGGCGCGGAGTGTTCGAAGGCTTTGCCAACCTCCCACGGGCGGCCCAGCTTCTTCTGCGCGCTTTGCAGATCGCGGCGTGTCATATCAAGCGACAGGCCATACCCAAAGACGCAATCCAGCGCCCGATCCAAGGCGATGTTTTTTCCGCCGGATTTCGGGGCGACCAGCATCTCAACCTCGTGGTGCACGTCACTGGTTTGGGGCGGATAGGGGAATTGCCCGGATGGATCCAGATTGTCAGTGTTCTTCTGAAAGAAAAACGGCGGGTCACGAACCGGGTCATGGCCCATTTTGATCGCATGCGCGGCATCGTTGCGACCGATGCAATAGACCCGGTCCACCGGAAATCTGTCGCCGGTTCCAACCACCGGCAGCGTCACAAGAGCGGGGCGGGAATCACGGTGTCGGTCATGGGTATTCCATGTTGGTCGCACAGATTCGCGAAGCTTTGGATCGTGCCTGACCGAATTCAATCACACTTGCCAGCCACCAGATGTCGCGATGCGGTGGACCTTGCGGCGGGTCTTGGGTATGCCCTGCAGGAAACCACGAGAGGCAGGATGACATGGCCGACCAAAACGCACCCGACATCATCTATACCAAAGTAGACGAAGCACCGCAGTTGGCTTCGGCGTCATTTCTGCCGGTGATCCGCGCCTTTGCCGCGGCGGCGGGCGTGTCGGTCGGAACGCGCGATATCTCGCTGGCGGGCCGGATCATTGCAACCTTTCCGGAAAAGCTGACAACGACACAGCAGCAGACCGACGATCTGGCCGCGCTGGGGAAACTTGTGAAAACCGCAGATGCCAATGTGATCAAGCTGCCGAATATCTCAGCCTCGGTCCCGCAGCTTGTCGAAGCGGTGAAAGAGCTTCAGTCCCAGGGCTATGACATTCCCGACTATCCGGAAGCCCCGTCAAATGACGCTGAAAAAGCCATCCGCGCGCGCTTTGACGCGATCAAGGGCTCGGCTGTGAATCCGGTTCTTCGCGAAGGCAACTCGGACCGGCGCGCCGCGAAGGCCGTCAAGACCTATGCCCGCGCCAACCCGCATTCGATGGGCGAATGGAGCGGGGACAGCAAGACCACGGTATCCACCATGGGCAAGGATGATTTCCGCGCGAACGAGGTTTCGGCAACCCTGTCAGAAGCGCAGGCCGGTGCCACGCGGATCGAGCTTGTGGCCGCCGATGGCACCGTGACCGTCCTGAAGGATGGGTTCGAATTTCCCGCAGGCACCATTGTCGATGCAACCTTCATGTCGGCCCACGCGCTTGATGCATTCCTGACCGAACAGATTGCGGCCACCAAAGATGCCGGGACGTTGTTTTCGATCCATCTGAAGGCAACGATGATGAAGGTCTCGGACCCGATCATCTTTGGCCACGCCGTCAAGGCGTACCTGCAACCGGTGTTTGACGCGCATGGCGACGCGCTGGCGGCCGCAGGCGTCAATCCGAATTCCGGTCTTGGCGACATGCTGGACCGACTGAAGGGCCATGATGCCATTCTGGCGGATATCGAGGGTGTTCTGGCGGATCGCCCGCCGCTATACATGGTTGATTCCGACAAGGGCATTACCAACCTTCACGTCCCCTCTGACGTCATCATCGACGCTTCGATCCCGGCGCTGATCCGGGCGGGCGGCAAGGGCTGGGGCCCGGATGGAAAACCCGCAGACGCCAATTGCGTCATCCCCGACAGCTCCTACGCAGCTGTTTATGATGAGGCGATCCGCTTTTTCAAAGAGACCGGCGCGCTGGATCCCTCCACGGCGGGTACCGTCCAGAATGTCGGCTTGATGGCCCAGAAGGCCGAGGAATACGGATCGCACCCGACCACCTTTGAAATTCCCTACGACGGGACGGTGTGCATGGTGCTGGCCAATGGTGACGTGCTGCATGAACACCGGGTTCAAAAGGGCGACATCTGGCGGTCCGCCTCGACCCGCAAGGCCCCGATCGAAGACTGGGTGCAGCTGGCGATTGACCGTCAGGCGGCGGAAAACTGTCAGGCGATCTTCTGGCTGGACAAAAACCGCGCACATGACGCGGAACTGATTGCCTATGTCACACCGCTTCTGGCGGCCGCCGGGGTTTCGGACAAGTTTCAGATCCTCGCACCGCGCGAAGCGACACGCCTCAGCCTGGAAGAAATCAGCGCCGGAAAAACCTCCATCGCGGTCACAGGGAACGTCCTGCGCGACTATCTGACCGACCTGTTCCCGATCCTGGAACTGGGCACATCGGCCAAGATGCTGTCGATTGTGAAACTGATGAATGGTGGCGGGTTGTTCGAAACCGGGGCCGGTGGATCAGCGCCCAAACACGTTCAGCAACTGGTGGAAGAAAACCACCTGCGCTGGGATTCACTGGGGGAATTCTGCGCCTTGGGCGAAAGCCTGAAGTTCCTTGCCAACGCGAAAAACAACGACAAGGCGCGCATCCTGGGCGAAGCGGCCGAGGCAGCGACCCAGGGAATTCTTGACGAAAACCGCTCCCCTGGGCGCAAGGTTGGCCAGCCGGACAACCGCGACAGCCATTTCTATTTCGCGCTGTATTGGGCCCAGGCACTGGCCGCGCAAACCGACGACACGGCCCTTGCTGCGCATTTCGGGCCCATCGCCGAAGCGCTGAGCGCCAGTGAAGCGGCCATTGTTGCGGAACTCGCCGCTGTTCAGGGTGGGCCTGCGGATACCGGCGGATACTACAACACGGACGCAGACCGGACCGAGGCGATCATGCGCCCATCGGAAACGCTGAACCGCATTATCGGCTGATTGCACCTGGCCTAAAGCGCGACGTCATCGGCCCGGCACATGTCGTCGCGTGGCGGATCACTTGATCCGTTGGAGACGCTGGCCATCGAACACAACATCTGACGCCACTTTTGGGGCGATCAGACGATTTGTTCGACCGCGCCGCCAGCCTGCGACCAGGCCGTGAAGCCACCCGGCAGATGCGCGGCGTTTTTCAACCCCAACTCTCCGGCAATCTCGACAGCCAGCGTCGAGCGTTCACCAACAGCGCAATAGAGCAAGATGCGGCTGGACCGTGCCAGCCCGGCCAGCGGGCCCGAGGCGCAGCAATACTGATCGAACCGGCCATAGGGCGCGTGGATTGATCCGGGGATGACGCCGTGACGCTGACGCTCACCCTCCTCTCGGATGTCGACCAGGTGACCGTCCACATTGGGCCATTCCGCCAGAAGATCGTCAACCTCGACCGCCGGCACCCGATGCTGCGCCGACAGCATGAGGCCTTGCTTGATATTTTCGGGCACAGCCACATCCATCAGCGCCGGATTGGCCAGGTTCAGATTGTTCATGATCTCGGCGTATTCATCGGCGGATTTGACCTGCAGGCGCGGATTGAATGCCCGTTCTTCACCCACGGTGCTGACGGTGTCGCCCTTGTAGTCATGCCCCGGGAATACCATCGTTTGTTCAGGCAGCTTCAACAGCCGGTCAAACAGCGAATGATATTGGTCATAGGGATCGCCATTCTGGAAATCGGTGCGCCCGGTGCCACGGATCAGCAGCGTATCACCGGTGAACACACGGTCATCCATCAGGAAGCTATAGCTTTCGGATGTATGACCCGGTGTGTGCAGCGCCGTCAGGCTAAGCCCTTCAATCGTCAGCTTTTCATTGTCAGCAACCCGCATCGAGACGACTTCGGCCGGAGATTGCTCGCCCATGACGGTCACGCAGCGTGTCGCGTCGCGAAGGGCACCCATAGCGCTGACATGATCGGCGTGAATATGCGTATCCACGACCTTGACCAGCTTCAGGTCAAGTTCTTCAAGCAGTTTCAGATAACGCGAGGTATTCTCGAATACCGGATCAACCAGAAGCGCCTCACCCCCCTGCCGACTGGCAAGCAGGTAGGTGTAGGTGCAAGAGGTCTTGTCGAACAATTGTCTGAATAACACCGGAATACCTCCCCCAGGAATAAGTTCTGCGCAAAACTAACACGTATCCGGCGGCCATGACAGTTTCAGTTCGCGGCGACTTGACCACAGCTCGTCCGCGCCATGTCACCGGGGCTGTCGGACATATCCAACGACGTGCGGCAGTGGCCCGCCACTACCCCCACTTCCCCAAGGGTTCCAAACACTGCGCGGGCGTATCACAGATAGCCAGAGGCCCTGAAACTCAACTCACGCTCGCGCCCGACGATAAGATGGTCGTGCAACGTCAGGCCCAGCGCCTCGGCCGCCTCTTGAATGCGGCGGGTCATGTCAATGTCGGAATCCGAAGGCGTCGGATCGCCCGACGGATGGTTGTGCACCAGTATCAAGGCCGAAGCATTCAGTTCCAGCGCGCGTTTCACCACCTCTCGCGGATAAACCGGGACGTGGTCGACTGTGCCCTGCGCCTGTTCTTCATCCGCAATCAGCACATTCTTGCGATCCAGAAAAAGCACCCGAAACTGTTCCGTCGCACGATGCGCCATCGATGTATGACAATAATCGACCAGCGCGTCCCAGCCGGCCAGCACATGCTTTCCCAGAACTTTGGAGCGCGCAAGCCGATGCGCCGCCGCCTCGACAATCTTCAGTTCCTGTACCACGGCGTCACCGACACCCTGCACCCTGGTCAGCTGGTCAGTCGTCGCCGACACAACGCGATTGAAATCCCCGAACGTGTCCAGCAGTCGCCTTGCCAGCGGTTTCACATCCTGTCGGGCAATGGCACGGAACAGCACAAGTTCCAGCAATTCGTAATCCGGCATCGCCGCCGCACCACCGCGCATGAACCGCTCACGCAGACGCTTGCGGTGATCCTTGATATAGGACGGCAGTTTGCCAGTGGTCTGCGCCAAAGCATCACTGCCCGCAGCCTCGTCCGGTTCGAACAACGGCAGCGGCTTCTCGGCAAACATATCGGGCCCATCAGCCATTGCGCGAGTGTCGCTTAATCTCGATGAAGAATTCGTTAACGAACCAACCAATCCTTGTTGGATCACCCGTCTTTTCGCCAAAAATACTCCGGGGAGGTCTGGAGGGGCAGGCCCCTCCAGCTTGCGCCGGGAAACCTCAGTTCGTCATCCCATCCCAGAAGCTGCGCACCTTGGAAAAGAATGTGCTGCTTTCGGGGTTGTTGTCTTCGCCGATCTGATTGAATTCATCCAGCAATTCGCGCTGACGGCTGGTCAGGTTCACCGGGGTTTCCACGTGCAGCTCGATCAGCATATCGCCGCGCCCTGCGCCGCGCAGTTGCGGCATCCCTTTGCCCCGCAGCCGCATCTGCCGCCCGGTCTGGCTGCCTGCGGGGATCTTCACGCGGGTACGCCCGCCATCAATCGTCGGCACTTCGATATCACCGCCCAAGGACGCCGCCGTCATGCTGACCGGCACCCTGCAATGCAGGTGATGGCCATCGCGGTCGAACAAATCATGTTCGGCCACTTCGATGAAGATATAAAGATCGCCGGACGTGCCGCCCCGCAAACCTGCCTCGCCCTCGCCCGCCAGACGGATCCGGGTACCAGTTTCGACGCCTGCGGGTATGTTCACCGACAGCGAACGGTTCTTTTCAACGCGACCCGCACCGCCACAGGCGCGGCAGGGATCCTTGATCACATGGCCCGCACCCGTACAGGTCGGGCAGGTCCGTTCAACGGTGAAAAAACCTTGCTGCGCGCGCACTTTGCCCATGCCCGAACAGGTCGGGCAAACCTGCGGTTCCGCACCCCCTTCCGAGCCGTTGCCAGAACAGGTCTTGCAGGTGACCGAGGTTGGAATGTCGATTGTTTTCTGAATCCCGGCGAAGGCATCTTCCAGATCGACCCGCAGATTGTAGCGCAGGTCCGAGCCGCGTGTTGCGCGTGAACGCCCCCCGCCGCCGCCGCGCCCGCCGCCCATCATGTCGCCAAACAGATCGTCGAACACGTCCGAGAATGCGCTGGCAAAATCGCCCTGACCGCCGCCGCCGCCAAAGCCACCGCGCCCGCCGCCCATTCCGCCCTCGAATGCGGCATGGCCATAGCGGTCATAGGCCGCCTTCTTGTCGGCGTCCTTCAGAACCTCATAGGCTTCGTTGGCTTCCTTGAACTGCGCTTCGGCGTCGGGATTATCGGAGTTGCGATCCGGGTGAAGTTCTTTCGCCTTACGACGATAAGCGCGCTTTAATTCATCCGCCGAGGCCCCTTTCGAGACACCCAGAACATCATAATAATCGCGTTTCGCCATATCCGTTCTCCGGGAACGCACAGGACCGGCCCGAGGGGTCTCAGGCCGGTCCGCGCATGTCGTCCAAGCCCTTAGCTGGCGCGCTTGTTGTCGTCATCAAGGTCTTCGAAGTCGGCGTCGACAATATCATCGTCCACGCCCTGCGGTTCGTCAGCACCCTCTGGCGCGGCCTCTCCGGCTTTCTCCTGCTCGGCCTTATAGATCGCCTCGCCCAGTTTCATCGCGGCTTCGGTGACGTTCTGGATGCCCGATTTGATCTTGCCGGCATCCTCGGTCTCCATCTGCTCTTCCAGGTTGCCGATGGCGAGTTCGATGGCTTCCACCGTGGTCGGATCGACCTTGTCGGAATGCTCTTCGATCGACTTCTTGGTGCCGTGGATCAGGCTTTCGGCCTGGTTCTTGGCTTCGATCAGCTCACGGCGTTCCTTGTCGGATTCGGCGTTATCCTCGGCGTCACGGACCATCTGGTCGATCTCATCTTCCGACAGACCACCCGAGGCCTGGATCGTCACCGCATGTTCCTTGCCGGTGCCCTTGTCCTTGGCGCCCACGGCCACGATGCCGTTGGCGTCGATGTCAAAGGTCACCTCGATCTGCGGCAGACCACGCGGTGCGGGCGGGATGTCTTCCAGATTGAACTGGGCCAGCATCTTGTTGTCGTTCGCCATCTCACGCTCACCCTGGAACACCCGGATCGTCACGGCGTTCTGGTTATCCTCAGCGGTCGAGAAGATTTGCGACTTCTTGGTCGGGATCGTGGTGTTGCGGTCGATCAGGCGGGTGAACACGCCACCCAGCGTTTCGATACCCAGGCTCAGCGGGGTCACATCCAGCAGCACCACGTCCTTGACGTCGCCCTGCAGAACACCGGCCTGAATGGCGGCACCGGCGGCCACAACCTCGTCCGGGTTCACACCCTTGTTGGGCTCCTTGCCGAAGAACTTCGTTACCTCTTCGATGACTTTCGGCATCCGCGTCATGCCACCGACCAGCACAATCTCGTCAATGTCGCCAACACTCAGGCCCGCGTCTTTCAGCGCAGCCTGACATGGCTTGATCGAGGATTTGATCAGGTCGCCGACCAGGCTTTCCAGCTTGGCACGGGTCAGTTTCATGACCATGTGCAGCGGCTGACCACCGTTCGGATCCATCGAGATGAACGGCTGGTTGATCTCGGTCTGGTTGCTGGACGACAGTTCGATCTTGGCCTTCTCTGCCGCCTCTTTCAGGCGCTGCAGGGCCATCTTGTCCTTGGTCAGATCGACGCCGTTTTCCTTTTTGAACTCCTCAGCAAGGTAGTTCACGATCCGCATGTCGAAATCTTCGCCACCAAGGAAGGTGTCCCCGTTGGTGGATTTCACCTCGAACAACCCGTCGTCGATTTCCAGGATGGTCACATCGAAGGTACCACCGCCAAGGTCATAGACGGCAATGGTCTTGGTTTCCTTCTTGTCCAGACCATAGGCCAGCGCGGCAGCGGTCGGTTCGTTGATGATCCGCAGCACTTCCAGACCGGCAATCTTACCTGCGTCCTTGGTCGCCTGACGCTGGGCGTCGTTGAAATAGGCGGGCACCGTGATGACGGCCTGCGTGACGTCTTCGCCAAGATAGCTTTCGGCGGTTTCCTTCATCTTCTGCAGGATGAAGGCCGAAATCTGGCTGGGGCTGTATTTGTCGCCCTGGGCTTGCACCCATGCATCGCCATTGCCGCCATCGACCACGTCAAAGGGCAGGTTCTTCTTGTCCTTTGCCAGGTGCTTGTCGTCAAACCGCCGACCGATCAGGCGCTTGACGCCGAAGATCGTGTTGTCGGGATTTGTGACAGCCTGCCGCTTCGCGGGCTGGCCAACAAGACGCTCATTTTCCGTGAAAGCGACGATTGACGGTGTCGTGCGCGCGCCCTCGGCGTTTTCGATCACACGGGGCTGGCTGCCGTCCATGATCGCGACGCAGCTGTTGGTAGTTCCAAGGTCGATGCCAATCACTTTGGCCATGACGAAGTCCTTTCTTTCGGCGATACTGCAGCGGCGGACCCTAAGTCCGGCGTCCGCCTCTGATCCCAATTAAAATTCCGGGATCAAGGCCCCCGGCGGCGTTCCGGGCGTATATAGGGAGGCGGGTTTGACGCTGCAACGGGCCAAGCGCGTGAAATTGTGCAATTGCGGCATTTTTGTAAGGGGCGCACTACGGTGAAAGATCAATGTCAGCAACCGCTGCTGCTGGGCGGGTTCGAAGTTCATCAGAACTGGCTTTCAGCGGACCATCAGGCGGGCTTGGTTGAGGTCGCGCGCAGGATCGCAACCGCCGCCCCGTTGTTCAGCCCCGTGACCCGGTTTGGCAAGCAGATGTCGGTGCAGATGACCTCGGCAGGGCGATGGGGCTGGACGGCTGACGCAGGCGGTTACCGCTATGCCGCACGACACCCAAGCGGCGTCGAATGGCCGCCGATCCCTGAACCCCTGCTGGATATCTGGCAGACCGTGACCGGGTTGGAACGCCTGCCCGACAGTTGCCTTGTGAACTTCTATTCGCAGTACGCGCGCATGGGTCTGCATCAGGACAAGGACGAGGCCTCTTTCGAATGGCCGGTCCTGTCGATATCGCTGGGCGATGATGCCTTGTTCCGGATTGGCGGAACTGAACGGCGCGCTCCGACGCAAAGCATCTGGCTACGCTCGGGCGATGTGGTGGTCATGGGCGGGGCCGCCCGGCTGTGTCATCACGGGGTGGATCGCATCCGGCACGGGTCTTCCCACCTGTTGCCCGATGGCGGACGGGTCAACCTGACACTGAGGGTTGTGGAATAACCCGTCACGACGCCTGCCGCGTCACGGAGCCTGCATCGTGCAGCACCCCGACAGCAAGCCAACCGTGGCACCGTCATGGCGCACCGCGTGAATCTCGTACCCGAACAGGCGGTCCGACATGCCGTCCGAGCATTGACCCCGCCGGACAACGCCCGAGGTTCGCAATGTCGAAAATCCAAAGGCGTTGCTGCCGACATTGCTGCTGGCCCCGGTCCAGTCCACCGGATCAGTCACGTTGGGTGCATCGGGCGACTGATAACTCATCGTGCCGCTGTCAAACTGGATGGCCCAGAAGGGTTCGGTCCCGACGCACCACAGGCGGGCCGGGAACAGGCTGGCGTCATACCTTGCCTGACGGCGCAGGAATTTCATCGACGCCCAGCCCGTCCATCCCCCGCTGCTGACAAGACCCCAACGGCGGGTGTTGTTGACGCGCAAAACCTCGACCCCGCGCTGATTCCAGGCCAGTTCACCAACGATCGGGTGGCTGGTTCCGGCACCCGCGCGCACATTGAGAACATCATCAGATCGCACATCAATCACGTCATAAAGCGCCGGAAGCTCCTGCGCTTGCGCCGGGACCCAGGCAATCGTGATCAGAATTGCAGCCAACAGTTGTTTCATCGTTTTGCACTCCAGCTAAGCGACATCCTCTTGCGTGAATAAAACTCGCCCATCAGCCCAAGCATCAACAATCCAATCGACAAATACAGTGTGTATTTTATTGAAGAGTGATGCGGGAAATAGTTCTGAAACACGAAGCCGCGCGATTGGTCGATGGCGTGGAACAGCGGGTTCCAGTCAAACATCGCAAGTGTGGTGGCGGACAATTTGTTGGCCACGAACATCTTGCCGGATGCGATCATGTTCACCCGGATATAGATCCTGGTAAACACCCCTGCAAAATCCGGGAACCAGGGTCGAATGGCCAGCAGGAACATGCCCAAGGCCCCCATCGGGTTCACGATGGTGATCGGGTTCCACAATGTGTGATACGCAAACAGTGCGATCAGCACTGACAGCAGCTGGATGTACAGCACCCCAAGCCCTTCCGAGGTAATGCTGACAGCCGTATTCATCGGAGCGTGGTTCATCATACCCGACGTCGGTCCCGGCGCACCTGAAACCGCGCGAAATGTCCGGATATGCGTCATGTAAAGCATGATGCCGGACAACAGAAACAGGAAGAAATCGCCGCGCAGGGCCGCTCCGCGCGCGCCAAGAACATGGAACAACAGAATGAATGCCCCCAACAGCATAGCCACCTGCATCAGGTTCAGTGCAAGCGCGATGAAGGCATTGTTATGTTTGCTGCGGATCTACCGAACCGTGTTGTGAAACATCAATTCGGCAATCATCATCGCCGAGGTGAAGTTGTTTGATGCCTGTCGACGTTCGAACATGACGGATCCTGGTGATCAGTTGCGCGTTACTGCCGCGAAGATTTCAGGGAAATCTTGATGAAGTATTGTTGCCCAAGCATAAGGGACGCGCCCTGACCGCACAATCCGTGCAGCAGGAAGCCACCCCAGGGGGAATTGAACGCGTGGATTACAAGAAGCTGGAGCAGGTCAATCGCCGGCTGGCGCTGGAGGCCGGTCAGCGCATCATGGAGATCTATGATCAAGGTGACCTCGGGACGCGGGCGAAATCGGATTCCAGCCCGGTCACCCTGGCGGATGAGGCAGCGGACGCCCTGATCTTTGATGGATTGACAGCGGCATTCCCCGATATTGCAATCGTGACCGAAGAACAGGCCGCAAGCCATGATGTCAGGGCTTCGCGGTTCCTGATCGTTGATCCGCTGGACGGCACCAAGGAGTTCATCCAGCGTCGCGGCGACTTCACTGTGAACATCGCATTGGTCGAAGACGGTGCGCCGGTGCGCGGGATCGTCTATGCACCCGCCAAACAACGGTTGTTCTATACCCGCGCTGACGGCCAGTCGGTGGAAGAGGCCGGGCCATTCGCCGGGACAGCCGGAACTCTGACGCCGATCTCGGTTGCGCCGCCCGATACGGGCGCATTGCGCGTTGTTGCGTCCAAATCTCATCGCGATGCAGCAACCGACGCCTATATCAATACGTATCAGGTCGCAGATATGAAAAGCGCCGGATCCTCGTTGAAATTCTGCCTTGTCGCCACGGGTGAGGCTGACCTCTACCCCCGGCTGGGGCGCACGATGGAATGGGACACCGCCGCCGGTCATGCCGTCCTGGCCGGGGCAGGCGGGCAAGTTGTTCGCTTTGATGATCACAGCCCGCTGACCTATGGCAAAGCGGGATATGAGAACCCGTTTTTCATAGCCTACGCACCCGGAGTTGCCCTGACAAAACCCGAATGAGCCATCCGCGCGTCAGCATCATTGTCGTCAGCCGGGGGCGGCCTGCTGCATTGCGCCGTTGCCTGCTGTCCGTGTCGCAATTGTTCTATCACCCGTTCGAGGTTGTCGTGGTCGCCGATGCCGATGGCCGCGCGGCTATGGCCGAGTTCGCCGGGCGGACCAAGATAGTTGCATTCGACGACCCCAACATATCGGCAGCGCGCAACGCCGGGCTGGATCACGCAGCCGGACAGATCGTGGCCTTCATTGACGATGATGCGGTGGCGGAACCGTCATGGCTGGACCATCTGATCGCCCCATTCTCGGACCCATCGGTCAGTGCATCAGGCGGTTGGGTGCGCGGGCGCAACGGCATTTCGTTCCAAAACAAAAGCCGCATGGCTGACAAAGACGGCCAGCATTCACCCGTCGCACATCCGGGTCCGGGCCCGATATTGCTGCGGGGGTCCGCCGATGCCGCTCCGCGCACTGAAGGGACGAACATGGCCTGGCGTCGCGCAGCGCTGGCCGACCTTGGGGGTTTCAATCCGGCGTATCGGTTTTTTCTGGATGAAACCGATCTGAACATGCGGTTGGCGAGGCAAGGCGGAACAACGGCACTTGTTCCGCTGGCCCAGGTCCACCACGGTTTTGCGCCTTCGGTCTATCGCCGCGCAGATCGGGTGCCGCTTGATCTGTCTGAGATCGGCGCAAGCTGGGCGGTATTCCTCAACCATTACTCGGACCACCCCAAGGATGCGCGACGCGCCGCAAGGCTGGCCGAACGCACGCGGATGATCCGGCACGCCATTCACGACAATGTCTGGCCTTCTGCCGTTCGCACAAGGCTTGCCGAATTCGACGCCGGTTATGCCGAGGGCGCAACACGGTCCGATGGTCGCTGGACCCCAGCCGATCCACCGCCTTTCCGGCCATTCCATGACGCGCCCCCGGATCGGTCATCAATTGCGATCGCCGCGGGATTGCGCAAAGGCAATGCCGCGCGGCGGGCCACACGCGCCGCTGTCGCGAATGGCAAAAGGGTCAGCCTTTGGACCCTCTCGGCTACGACGTTGTACCATCAGGTGCGGTTTGACGACGGCGGTTTCTGGCACCACGCTGGCGGCATTTGGGGCCGTTCGGATCGCGCGATGCCGCTGATCTCACCCATGTCGATCCGGCGCAGGGTGACAATGGAAGTTGCCAAAGTGTCGAAGATCCGTGAAATCAGTGCGACTCATTTCATAGAACCTTGATATAGCGTTACCGGAATATTAACCCGACCGAGGTTCCAACACTCGGGTCGGATCGGGTCGGACAGGAAGCGTAACAAGTCAGGATCTCAATATGGCGCGCAAGGTAACCAAGGCGATATTTCCGGTGGCCGGAATGGGCACCCGGTTTCTGCCTGCGACCAAGTCAATTCCGAAGGAAATGATGACGCTGGTTGACCGGCCCCTGGTGCAATACGCCATCGACGAGGCGCGTGCCGCCGGGATCAAGGAATTCATCTTCGTCACCGCACGCGGCAAATCCGCGTTAGAGGATTATTTCGATCACGCACCGGAATTGGAACGCGCCCTGCGAAAGGCCGGGAAAACCGAACAGCTGGAGCTGCTGAAGAACACCAACATGGAAAGCGGCGGCATTGCCTATATCCGTCAGCATCGGGCCTTGGGGCTGGGTCACGCCGTCTGGTGCGCCCGCCGCCTGATTGCGGACGAACCCTTTGCGGTCATGCTGCCCGATGACGTGATTTCTGGGGATGATCCGTGCCTTCAGCAGATGGTCGAGGCGCATGAAGAGGTCGGCGGCTCGATGGTTGCCACGATGGATGTCCCGCGCGAGATGACGGGCAGCTATGGCATTCTTGATACCGACGATTCCGAACCCGATCTGGTCAGCGCAAAAGGCATGGTGGAAAAGCCCGATCCGCTGAGTGCGCCATCAACGCTGGCGGTCATCGGTCGCTATATCCTGACGCCGTCGGTCATGAAAAATCTCGACGCCAAAAAGCCGGGGTCGGGCGGGGAAATCCAGCTGACCGACGCGATTGCCGAAGATATTCGCGAAGGCCGCCCGGTGCATGGATTGCGGTTCGCAGGGCAGCGCTATGATTGCGGCTCCAAGGCCGGGTTCCTTCAGGCCACGGTCGCGTTCGGATTGGCCCGCGAAGGGTTGCGCGATGATTTCGGCGCGTTCCTGACCCGGCTGACAGCCGGAACCCGGTAAGCAAAATGCGCGCGGCGCTTCCGCCATCCTCAGACGTGCCGCTTCCGCCTTTCTGCTATGACATGACCCGCCTGTCGCGCAGGGTTGGACAGGGCGCACCGACGGGCATCGACCGGGTCGATCAGACCTATTTCGCCTGGCTTCTGGACAGCGGCGCGCCCTTGACCGGACTTGTCCGAACCGGCGTTGGATATCTGCTGCTGGACCGACAGGGCATGCAGGCGATGCGCGATTGCCTTCTGGCGACACCTGCGGCAGAGGACGACAAGGCGCAGCACGGCGGGCCGCGCAAGCATGCCCTGCGCCAATTGCGCCGCCATGCCATCGCGCGCGCACCACGCTGGGGTGTGGCGCGAATGCTCCGCAAGCAATTGCCGCAAGGGGTACGCTATCTGAACATCGGCCATTCAAACCTTGAAGATGCGGTTATCGGCGCAATTCGCAAAGTGCCGGATGGGCGCGCCATTGCGATGATCCATGACACGATCCCGCTGGACCAATCCGAAACCGTTACCGAAAAATCCCGGGCGCGGTTCCACCGTGCGCTGACTGCCGCGCTGGGCTGCGATCTGCTGCTTGCGAATTCCGGCCAGACCCGCGCCGATATCCTGCGTTTCGGCGGCGACGGCACCCCGCCAACGCAGGTGTTGTTTCTGGGCATGGAGCCACGCCTGGTCCGCGCAACAGAACCGCCCCCGTCAGACGCCCCGCCGACCTTCGTGATGCTTGGCACGATCGAGCCGCGAAAGAACCATGCGTTGATCCTGGATATCTGGGCACGGTTTCATGCCACACTCGCAAGCGCCGACATTCCGCATCTTATCATCATCGGCGGTCGCGGCTGGCGGAACGAGGGGGTGTTTGAAACGCTCGATACCGCGCCGTTCATGGGCCAGAGCGTGCACGAAGTCGGCCGGCTTGATGATGCGTCCATGTCAAGAACGCTGTCCCATGCCAACGCCCTGCTGTTTCCGTCGATTGCGGAAGGCTATGGCTTGCCCCCGATGGAGGCCGCATCCATCGGCCTGGCGGTCATCAGCGCCGACCTTGCGCCGGTGCGCGAAATCCTTGGCGACTATCCCGTTTACGCGGACACGAACGATATGCAACAATGGATAAACGCCATTGATAATGTGGTCGCTGCGGGCAGAACAAGCGCATGGAAACAGCCGCCTCCGCTTCCGACATGGGAGTCTCATTTCCGCCAGCTTCGCAGCCTGTTGTGAACACGCGGCCTTTACACCAGCACCCGGCATGAGCGTCGTAACCTCTTACCGGTTGCGGCTGCAACGAAAGCGCTGGCGGTTGCGCGCGTTGCGCAAACGGCGCGAGTTGTTTTGCCAGCAGGATCAGACCCACCTGATCCGCGCCGATGACGTGCTAGTCTTCTCAACAATCCGCAACGAACGGGTTCGGCTGCCCTATTTCCTCGAATACTATCGAAAACTTGGGGTCGCGCATTTCTTTTTCGTCGACAACAACTCCACCGATGGCTCACGCGAGTATCTGAACGGCCAGCCGGATGTCTCGGTCTGGGTATCGACGCGCAGTTACAAACGGGCGCGTTTTGGAATGGATTGGCAGAACTGGTTGCTGCGGCGATACGCCCATGGTCACTGGACCCTGACCGTCGACCCGGATGAGTTCTTCGTTTATCCGGATTGTGTTGAAAAACTCCGTTTTAGGGCCTGAACGATGATTTTTCTTTCCATGCAGCCCGATCCTAAATTTTTGGCGCGGGGGTCGGCCCAAATCGCCTACATGCGCTCACGCGCAGCCATGCGCTGTCTCGTGGTCAAAGCTTTCCGACTATTTCGCTTCATAGGTTTTCGCAAGAAATCCGCGACGCTCTGATTTCGGAGTTTTTCAACACAATCTCCGTTCTGTGACACCCGGCCCCTCAGGGCGCTGACCGACTGGCTGGATGCGTCTTCCATCCGCTCTTTCGGGGCGATGTTGCTGGATATGTACCCAAAGGGACCGATTGATGAACGCCCCTACGGCGAAGGCGACGATCCGTTCCAGATTGCGTCCTGGTTTGATCCTGGCAATTATATCATCTCGCAAAACCAGAAATTCGGCAGCCTTTGGATTCAGGGTGGCCCGAGAATGCGCGCGTTCTTCACCGATGAGCCCGCCCGCGCGCCCGCCCTCAACAAGATCCCGCTGGTGAAATGGGATCGCCGGTACACCTATGTCAGCTCGACCCACAACATCCTGCCGCGCGGGCTGAATCTGGTCTATGATGAATGGGGCGGCGAAAAGGCCTCCGGTGTGTTGTTGCACGCCAAGTTCCTGGACATGTTCGGGCAGAAATCCGCGGAAGAACTGGACCGCCGGCAACACTATGCGGCCAGCCATGAATACCGCGCCTATCAGGCAAACCTGCGCGAGAAATCCACCCTGTGGTGCCCGTGGAGCGAAAAATACATCAACTGGCGCCAGTTGGAGCTTCTGGGCCTGATGTCGGTGGGGAACTGGGCATGACGCTGGGCATCGTCATGATGGTCCACACCGCGCTGGACCGCGCCGCGCAGGCCGCCAACCACTGGGCCCGCAATGGATGCCCGGTGGTCATCCACGTTGACAAACGCGTCCCAGCCAAGGCGCTGCAAACCCTCAGACAGGACGTGTCCGGTCACAAAAATATCCGGTTCTGCCCCACGCCCCACCGCTGTTACTGGGGCACCTGGTCGCTGGTGGCGGCTTCGCAATGTGGATCAGAACTGCTGTTGAAGGAATTCCCCGAGGTCGGGCATGTCTATCTGGCCTCGGGCGCCTGTTTGCCGCTGCGCCCTGTGGCCGAGCTGCGGGAGAATCTGGCAGCCCGCCCCGACACCGATTTCATCGAAAGCGTTGCGACCCGCGAAGTACCGTGGACCATCGGCGGGCTGGATGCCGAGCGGTTTCAGATGTGGTTTCCGTTCTCCTGGCGACATCACCGCCGCCTTTTTGACCTGTCGGTGCGCTTCCAGCGTCGCGTCGGATTGCGCCGCCGCATTCCCGAAGGGCTGACACCGCATCTGGGGTCCCAGTGGTGGTGCCTGACGCGGGCCACGCTGATGAAAATCCTCTATGGACCAGAACGGGCGACCAATGACCGATACTTTCGCCATGTATGGATTCCCGACGAAAGCTATTATCAGACGCTTGTGCGCCGTTACGCCACACGGATCGAAAGCCGGTCATTGACCCTCAGCAAGTTCGATTTTCAGGGCAAGCCGCATATTTTCTATGATGACCACCTGCAACTGCTGCGCCGGTCCAACTGCTTCGTGGCGCGCAAGATATGGCCGCATGCGGATCGGCTGTACCGGTCATTCCTGTCCGAAGCCGCCCAGACGACCAGCCAGGCCGAACCGAACCCGGGCAAGATAGACCGCACCTTCGCAGCCGCGGTCGAGCGTCGCACACGCGGTCGGCCCGGTCTTTACATGCAAAGCCGCTTTCCACATCGGGACTGGGAAAACGGCATGACCGCAGCACCCTATTCCGTGTTCCAGGGGTTCGATGCGGTATTTCGCGACTTCGATGGCTGGCTGTCGCGCGCGACCGAGGCGCGCGTGCATGGCCATCTTTACGCCCCTGAACGGGCCGAATTCGCCGACCGGCAGGTCAATTTTGCGGGTGCTTTATGCGATTCTGCGACGGTGCGTGATTACAACCCATTCGCGTTTCTGACCGACCTGATCTGGAATACCCGGGGTGAGCGACAGTGCTTTCAGTTCGGCCCCCGCGACCGGCAAGAGATCAGCTGGTTTCTTGCCGCCGACCCGAATGCACAGATCTCGGTCATAACCGGCGCCTGGGCCGTGCCGCTGTTCCAAAGCGGTCGTGACTTTGACGAACTGCGCGCCACCGCCGCCCGCCTGCAACAGATCGAAGCGGACCACCTGGTTGTTCTGCGCCGGGTCCAGTCGCGCGCGAAAATTCGCATCTGGACAATGGCGCAATTCGTCGAAGCGCCAATGGAACCCCTGCAAATGATAATCGACGAAATCGGACCACGCAGGACTCAGCATCTGACCGAGGCTCCGACCCTGGTTGATCTGACCGGATTTGGCGCGTTCCTCCAAAAACTGAAGAATGACGGCATGCACCCCTATCTGGTCAACTGATTCATGTCGCGCGCATTTGACTATTTCGTCGTCTTCGCGGCCATGCGGACAGGTTCGAATTTTCTTGAGGCAAGCCTGAATGGCTATGGCGACCTCTGCTGTCACGGCGAACTGTTCAATCCGCATTTCATTGGCCATGAAGGCTGCCGGAAACATGCCGGCGTCCCGATCGAGGCGCGCGATCAGGACCCCCTTGGCTTTTTCGAAACGCTGCGCGCCGAAACCGCGGGTCTGTCAGGGTTTCGGTTCTTCAACGATCATGACCTACGCGTTTTGAAGGCCGCACTGGCCGACCCGCGTGCCGCCAAGATCATCCTGACCCGCAATCCGCTGGACAGCTATGTCAGCCTGAAAATTGCCAGGGCAACCGGGCAGTGGCGGCTGGGCGGCAAGGCCAAGGCGAAAACCGCGACGATTGATTTTGATGCCGATGAATTCCGCGCCCATCTTGATGCGCAGGGCACGTTCCGCAAAACCCTGCTGCGGGCATTGCCGGTCAACGGGCAGACGGGCTTTCACATCGCCTATGACGACCTGCGCAATGTCGATGTGCTGAACGGCATGGCACGCTGGCTGGGCAGCACCGAACAGAAACCGGCAGTGTCCAAAAAGACCCGGGTACAGAACCCCGCGCCCCTGTCCGAGAAGGTGCGCAATTTCGATCAAATGACGCGCGCGTTGGCCGACATGGATCAGTTTGGCGCATTCGACATCGGCCTGCCCGAACCGCGCCGAGGCAGCCATATTCCGCATTATGCGGGCGCAGAAACCGCCCCGCTGCTGTTCATGCCGCTTCCGGGCGGTCCGCGCGATTCGATCATCGACTGGCTGGGGCGCATCGACGGTGCCGCGCCGGTTCGCGATTTCAACCAGAAGACGCTGCGCCAGTGGATGCGCAAACATGTACCCCATCAGAGTTTCACCGTATTGCGCCACCCGCTGGCGCGTGCCCACCACATGTTCGCAACCCACATTCTGCCTGTTTCCGACACAACATTCCTGGCAATCCGCGACCTGCTTCGCGACCGGCATGACATGAGCGTCCCCGACACAACGCCCGGCAAAGATTGGAGCCGCAAGCAGCATCACGACGCGTTTCTGATGTTCCTGAACTTCCTGAAGGCGAACCTGGCCGGGCAGACTCCGGCGCGGATTGATCCGGGGTGGTCCAGCCAAGTCGGGCTGATCCGTGGTTTTGCCGAGTTTGGGCCGCCCGATGTCCTGCTGCGTGAACATCAGCTTCAGACCGGCCTGGTCCGCCTTGCTGATGACGCAGGTGTGGACGCTAAGGTTTGCGCCCCCGAGCCACCTGCGCAGCCCTGGACGCTGGATCAGATCTGGTCAGCAGATCTGGAACAGGCCTGCCGCGCGGCCTATGCCCGCGACTATCTGATATTCGGGTGGCAGGACTGGTCTGCCATCAATCCTCATCCCGGATGAACTGAGGCAGCTACGTCAGAAATCAGCCGGTTACCGGATGAAAGATCTGCCTCGTCAGGTTTCAACGAAAGGCTTCAAGCGGCCTTGGAATCGCGAATTGGCGCATCCGTCAGAATCGCATGCAGCGTCGTCAGGTCTGTTGTCGACCTAAGCTTGGTGCAAATCTCTTCATCACGCATGGTCCGTGCGATCAGCGCCAGCGCTTTCAGGTGGTCGACGCCAGCATTGGCCGGGGCCAGCAAGGCAAAAACAAGATCAATCGGCTGCCGGTCGGCGGAACCGAAATCCAGCGGGCGTTCAAGACGCACAAAAACGCCACGGATTTCGTCCAGTTCAGCAATGCGCGCATGTGGCAGCGCAACGCCATGCCCGACGCCGGTGCAACCCAACGTCTCTCGGGCTTGAAGGGCATCGGCCACATCGCGTGCGGGCAATCCGTGGATCAATGCGGCAGTTTCCGAGATATCCTGCAACAATCGCTTCTTGCTGGAAACGGCATTTATAACCCGCACCGCATGCGCATTCAGTATGCTGTTGAGCATCATTGGCAGTCTGGTCTTTCCTTCAGCGCCAGCAGAACGGCGCGCGTTGATCGGTCAGGCCGGATCGATCCAGCCGATGTTTCCGTCATCTCTTCGATACACGATATTGACCGCCTTGTCCTGACCTTCCTTGCGAAAAACCAGAACCGGCGCCCCGGCGAGTTCCATTTGCATCACGGCCTCTCCGACAGAGAGGGACGGAATCTTTGCCTCCATTTCGGCAATGATCATGGGTTGCAGCGATTCGGGCTCGGCCTCTTCCGGCCCCTCATTTGCGGCGAGGATATAGGAGGCTGCGGCAGATAATTCAACCGGTTGCGCGCGATCCTTGTGGTGATCTTTCAAGCGGCGCTTGTAACGACGCAACTGTTTGTCCAGCTTTTCGGTACATTGATCAAATGCAGCGTAAATTTCAGTGTCATGGGCGCGCGCCTGCGTCGTCAGACCGGTCGACAGATGCACAATTGTCTCACACACAAACTCATGCGCGCTTTTGGAGAAGATCACTTGTGCGTCCGTGGGACGCTGGGCGTATTTTTCCACCACGCTGCCCAATTCGTTGCGCACATGGGTCTGAAGTGCTTCACCAATGTCGATTTGCCGTCCGCTGATCTGATATTTCACGCAACTCTCCTTCTTGTCATGCAAGGTATTGAATACACGTCATTTTGGCGGCCCGTTTGACCCACATCAACCATAGGGTTTCCCGATGCGAAACGCAGATTTTCTGGTGATCTGAGGAACATCCGAACCATGGCGCAAAATGGCGCATCGGATCGTATCAATGGTCGGGCAGTGCCGTGCATTGACCCCATTTGGCGTCCAAACAGACCGTGCTGTCAATGGATTTTCACACAGACGGGGTGTCTGGCGTCACATCGCGCGAAAGCTATTGCCCAGATAGACGCGGCGCACATTCTCGTCATTGATGACCTGTTCGGCGGTCCCGCTCATCAAAACCGAGCCATCGTGAAGGATGTAGGCATGATCGACAATTTCCAGCGTTTCGCGCACGTTGTGATCTGTGATCAGAACACCCAGGCCCCGATCGCGCAACTGCGCCACCAGCGACCGAATCTCGCCCACGGCGATCGGATCGACGCCTGCAAAAGGTTCGTCCAGCAACAGATATTTGGGGTCGGCGGCCAAACAGCGCGCAATTTCAACCCGGCGCCGCTCCCCGCCTGACAGGCTCAGCGCGGCAGCGCGGCGCAGATGCGTGATGGAAAATTCGCCCAGCAGATCCTCAAGCATGTCGCGCCGCCGCTTGCGGTTTCGCACCGACAGTTCCAGGATCGACATGATGTTGTCTTCGACCGTCATTCCCCGGAAGATCGACACTTCCTGCGGCAGATATCCAATGCCAAGACGGGCGCGACGATACATCGGCAGGTTGGTCACATCGCGGCCATCAATCACCACCTGACCACCCTCGGGCGAAACAAGTCCGGCAATCGCATAAAAGCACGAGGTCTTCCCAGACCCGTTCGGCCCCAGCAGCGCGACGACCTCACCCCGGTGCAACTCCAACGAGACATCGCGGATCACCGGACGCTTGCGATAGCTTTTGCGCAGGTTAATGACCTGCAACCCGGATTCACCGGGCGCGAGACTTAGGTGAGGGCTGTTCAATTGCCGGTGCTCAGCACGGTGCGAACCCGCCCTTCGATGACGCCCGACCCGTTGTTGAGGTTGATGCGCAGGCTATTGCCGGCAATCGCGGTTTGGCCCTGGGTCATGATCACATCACCGCTCAGGTTTATCGTGCCTGCGTCGATGTTATAAACGGCCTCGCGCGCTTCGGCGGCTTCTGCGCCATTCACCAGCGTCACACCGCCCGAAGCGCGCATGGTCTGAATCTCACCTGTGCCGTCGCTGCTGGTCTGATCGGCATAGACGACGCGCACACGCGACGCCGAAAGCCGCATGGCCCCTTGCGAAATCAACACGTTACCGCTGAAAATCGCGGTTCCGTCGCCCTGGTCAATCTCCAGCTTGTCAGCCGCCACTTCAACCGGCTGCGAGGTATCATGGCTTAGCCCGCCAAAGGCGACCGAGGCCTGTGCCAGTGCGACATTCGGGGCCGCCAGGGCCAGCGCCAGCCCGAGGGCGCATACACGTACAAAACTCACGGTGTGTCATCCTTCTGTTCTGTGGGGTCGTATATCAGGTTGATGCGGTCCTTGAAAACCACAACATAGCCATCGTCCGTTTCCAGCAATTCCATCTGTCCGGCGGTCAGCTTCCCGACGGGTCCATCTGCTGTCACTTCGCCCGCGCTGGCAACACTGGTCTGATCCAGGGTCGAGGTGAATGTCTCGGCCTCGATCCGGTAGCCGGTCGAGGTCAGGATTGTCACGCCGTCACCCATCACCAGTTGCTTCGCGTCCTGATCCAGCTCGGCCGTTGGCGCTTCGAAATGCATCGTGCCCCCGTCCGAGGTTTCGATGTTGGCGCGCACCTTTTCGGCCAGATACTGCCCTTCGGCCCCGCCGCGCGGCTGGGCGCGGTCTGCCGCAAAACTCACCGATGATCCGTCATCCGTCATCGTCGCAAAGGACGGTCCGGTGATATGTTCATCGCTAAGCAGTTGTTCCAGCCGCAATTCATCAAACGGCGGCGGCTGATCCAGCGACACCCGCTTGGACACAAGAAAAACGGTCGACAGGATGATCAACGCACCCAGCGGCAGCGCCAGGCGCAGGGCCTTGACCGTTTTGGTATAGGTGTCGTCAGTTCGCGCCATGTCTGACAGATACGTCCTTCGCAGCGGCGCGCCAAGCGCGGGTCGGTTAATGTGCGAAAATATCCATCTCGGGCCAGCCAGCCAGATCCAGTGCGGCCCTTGACGGCAGGAAATCAAACGCTGCCTGCGCCAGGTCCAGGCGGCCTTCACGCTCCAGCCGCTCGATCAGCTTCTCACGCATTTTGTGCAGGTAAAGGACATCGGAGGCCGCATAATCAATCTGCGCTTTGCTGAGCGTTGCTGCCCCCCAGTCGCTGGATTGCTGCTGCTTAGAAATATCGACGCCCAGCAGCTCATCCGTCAGGTTCTTCAGCCCGTGACGATCCGTATAGGTCCGCACCAGTTTCGATGCGATCTTGGTGCACCAGACCGGCGACGCAAGAACCCCAAAAGCGTGTTGCATCACCGCGATATCAAACCGGCCGAATTGGAACAGCTTCAGGACATTCGGATCACCCAGCATCGCGGTCAGATTCGGCGCCTCGGTCTGGCCCTTGGCGATCTGAACCAAATGCGCGTCCCCGTCACCGGATGACATCTGCACCAGGCACAGACGGTCCCGATGCGGGATCAGGCCCATGGTTTCGCAGTCGATGGCCACGATCGGGCCAAGGTCCAGCCCATCGGGCAAATCGTTCTGATGCAGGTGATTGGTCATGTGACGTCCAAATTGCCGCGGTGCCGCGCCTTACCGCTCGAAGTGGTCGTCAGGCAAGGGCAAACCTGCGACGTCATCCAAAAGCGCCGCGCAATCCGACCACCTTGCGCGCGCACATGTGGCCTGCCAACAGGACCTCAGCCTCGGACGCGCCACTGGCCCATGCGGCCAGATATCCGCCATTGAAACTGTCGCCAGCGGCGGTTGTGTCAACGATGGTTTCAGCAGGTGGATAGATCTGATCGTACTGCTGCCCGCCAAGGGAGAGCGGGCCTTCCTCGCCACGCTTCAACGCACCCAGTTTCAATCCGTAAGAATTCAGCCTTGCATGCACGGCATCCGGATCGGCATCGCCGAAAATCGCCATCTCATCATCAACCGATGGCAGGCCGATATCCGTAATCGCCCATGCCCGCTGAATAACCTCACGGGCGGTTGCGGCATCTTCCCACAGGCGGGGGCGGAAGTTGGAATCAAAGATCACCAACCCGCCGTTGGCGCGATATCCTGACAACCAGTCCAGCAGCGTGGTGCGGATATCTGGCGGCAGAATCGCCAGCGTAATTGCCGAAAGACACAAGGCATCGAACGTCGCAAGCTGGTCGAATTCCGGCCCGATCCTGGGCTGAAACAGGCTGCGCGCAGCAGATGAATCGCGCCAATAGGCAAAGCTGCGCTCGCCCGCCGCGTCGGTCGAGATTGCATAAAGCCCCGGCATATGCGCTGCACTGCGGATCACCAGATCGTCGCGGATCCCCTCTGCCCGGATGAAGTCGGCGATCCGGTCGGACATCGGATCAGTGCCGATTGTGTTGAAAAACTCCGTTTTAGGGCCTGAACGATGATTTTTCTTTCCATGCAGCCCGATCCTAAATTTTTGGCGCGGGGGTCGGCCCAAATCGCCTACATGCGCTCACGCGCAGCCATGCGCTGTCTCGTGGTCAAAGCTTTCCGACTATTTCGCTTCATAGGTTTTCGCAAGAAATCCGCGACGCTCTGATTTCGGAGTTTTTCAACACAATCTGCCAAGTGCCGTGACATAGGCCACATCCCCGGACCAGTTGCGGCGCAGGTAAACGGCGGTGTTCAGCGTGTCGCCTGCAACTGCGATGCGGGCCGTATCGCCGGTGCCGGCAAGCGACAGTTCGATCATCGCTTCGCCAATGCAGGCGATCCGTTTCGGGCGGATATTCCAGCGGCTATCTGTATGGGTTTCCATCATGGCCGCACCCTATCAGGGACCGCAGCAGGCGAAAGCCCTTGGCCAAGGCGGGCGGAACCGGCTAACAGGAAGACGAACGACTGTTCCCTGCGCAAAGGCCCTGATCGCGTCCGTGACCAACCAGACCTCCAGTACCCGCCGTCCGCTGACCCTCAGGGATGTGTCAGAAGTTGCAGGCGTCAGCGAAATGACCGTCAGCCGCGTCTTGCGCCAGCGTGGCGATGTGTCGATTGCAACGCGCGACAAGGTCCTCGAGGCGGCAAAGCGCATTGGCTATGTCCCCAACAAGATCGCCGGGGCGCTGGCCTCAAGCCAGGTCAATCTGGTCGCTGTCATCATCCCGTCACTGTCAAACATGGTCTTCCCCGAAGTGATGACCGGCGTGTCCGAGGTGCTGGACGAAACACCCCTGCAACCCGTGGTCGGCGTGACGCATTATTCGCCCGAACGGGAAGAAAAGGTGCTGTACGAAATGCTGTCGTGGCGGCCCTCTGGCGTGATCATTGCCGGGCTTGAACATTCCGAGGCCGCGCGCGCGATGCTGAAAGCCTCTGGCATTCCAATTGTCGAGATTATGGATGTCGATGGCGACGCTGTGGATTCCGTCGTCGGGATATCCCATCGCCGCGCGGGCCGCGAAATGGCGCAGGAGATCATCCGCCGCGGTCACAGGCGCATCGGCTTTCTGGGCACCATCATGCCATTGGATCACCGCGCCCGGAAACGCTTTGAAGGCTTCACCGAAGCGCTGGCCAAGGCCGGGCTGGAGGTTGCCGACAAGGAGTTTTATTCCGGCGGCTCGGCGCTGGCCAAAGGGCGCGAGATGACGGCGGCGATGCTGGCACGCTCACCCGACATCGATTTCCTGTATTATTCCAACGATATGATCGGGATGGGCGGGCTGTTGCATTGTCAGGAAGCGGGGATCGACGTTCCCGGCAAGATCGGCCTTGCCGGGTTCAACGATCTGGAACTGCTGGACGGCCTGCCGACACGGCTGGCAACCATGGATTCGATGCGGATCGAGATTGGGCGCGCAGCTGCCAGGATCATCGCCGATGGCGCAGCGCAGCAACGGGTCGAGATGTCGCCGTCGCTGCATGCGGGCGGAACGCTCAGACCGGCGTAATCAGACCAGCCTAATCAGGCCGGGCCAAACGCCGATATGACGCGGCATGCCGCCTCCACAACCGGATCATGGGTTTCCTTCAGGATCGACACGCGATCAAACCGATCCGGGTCAGCGCCCACCGCTTTGCGCAGTGCCGCGCCAAAGGCCATCCGCAGTTCGGTCCCGATATTGAACTTGCAGATCGCGGTTTCGCGCGCCAGTCGCACCCGCTGTTCCACCGGCACGCCCGAGCCGCCGTGGATCACCAGCGGCACATCCGTGACCGCCTGAATCGCAGCAATCCGCGCCTCATCCAGGCCACCTTCCTTGTCCTGTTGCAGATGCACGTTCCCGACCGAGATCGCCATCGCATCGACGCCGGATTCGCGGGCAAACTGCGCCGCCTCGTCCGGGTCGGTCCCGGCCGAGCCTTCACCGCCGGAATAGCCGACGAATCCAATCTCACCCTCGCAGGAAATCCCGCCCCGATGCGCCAGTTCGGCGACCTTCGCGGTCTCATCAATGTTTTGCAGCAGTGGTTTGCGCGATCCGTCGAACATTAGGGAAGTGAACCCGCTGTCGAGTGCCTGCTGGCAATCCTCGAACGTATAACCATGATCCAGATGGGCAACGACGGGGACGCTGGCGCTTTCGGCCAGATGCCGGAACATCTTGCCCAGTATCGGCAGCGGCGTATGTTCGCGACAGGACGGCCCGGCCTGCAGGATGACGGGGCAATCCGCAGCCTCGGCCGCTGCCACATAGGCGCGCATATCCTCCCAACCAAGGGTGACCAGCCCGCCAACGGCATAGTTGCCTTTCAACGCGGGCTGCAGAACCTCGGCGAGGGTCGCAAGCGTCATTTGAACTTCGCAATCATGTCCTTGATGCCTGGAATAGTCTCGATCTGATAGGCGTGGCTTGGCTGGAAATACTGAACCAGTGACCGCTGGCTTAGCCCGCCAAGGATGGTGAAATAATACATTTCGTACCCCGGCAGAACCGCACATGGGTGATAGCCGTTGTCGATACAGATCGTGGAGCCATCGACAATGTGATAGGCGTCGCCCGATTTGCCATCCTCGCGCTGAAGCATCTGCACGCCAGACCCGTGATTGGGGCGGAAGCGGAAGTTATAGGTCTCATCATGGCGGGTTTCGTCGGGGAGGCGGTTGGTGTCGTGCTTGTGGCTGGGGAAACCGGACCAGCCGCCCTGACCCACGGTGAACAGCTCACTCACCAGAAGCCGCCCGACCTTGTCGTGCTGTTTCTGGCCCAGAATATGCTTGATTTTCCGATGTGTTTTGGTGTCGTCGCTGCCGTATTGCACCAGGTCCAACTGGTCCGCGCGCACTGCGAAAGGCTCCAGAACTTCGTCGTATTTCGCACCGGCGACGAAAACCTCGGCAGCGTCGGACGTGCAGATCATGCGCGCCTTGGCGCCCGAGGGGACATAGACGCCTTCGGGCTCACCATCCCAGACATCCACGCCGCGCCCGCCGAGCGCTTTGGCGGTGAACCCCTCAACCTCAACATCGACCGTTCCGGTTGCGGGCACGATGCAGGTTTCAAACCCCGGCACCTGATAGTCGAACGCCTGGTCCTTGGTCAGCTTGACGATGTTGAAATAGTTCAGCGGAACGGTTGTGTCGCCCGCATCCACAATGGGTTTGTTCTGATTGTCGAAAGGGGCGATGTGCATGGGCTGATTGTGTTGAAAAACTCCGAAATCAGAGCGTCGCGGATTTCTTGCGAAAACCTATGAAGCGAAATAGTCGGAAAGCTTTGACCACGAGACAGCGCATGGCTGCGCGTGAGCGCATGTAGGCGATTTGGGCCGACCCCCGCGCCAAAAATTTAGGATCGGGCTGCATGGAAAGAAAAATCATCGTTCAGGCCCTAAAACGGAGTTTTTCAACACAATCGGCTAAGCCTCGGTTGGGCCGGGATGAGCGGCCAGGAAGTCTTCCAATTGTTCCGTATTTGGCATCGCGGGCGCGCAACCCGGTTTCGCCACGACGATGGATGCACAGGCCGAACCGCGCAGAATCGCCTCGCGCAGCGGGAACCCAGCGGCAAGACCGGCCATCAGCCCGGCCATGAAACTGTCGCCTGCACCGGTGGGTTTAAGGGCCGTGGCCGGATAAATCCCGGTGCGAATCTCTGCATTATCCGCGAAGGTGATCGCGCCTTTTTCACCCATTTTATAGATCACGATGCTGGCCGTCGTACCCGCCAGTTCACGCGCCTTGGCCAGACCTTCTGAGATATCCCCGGCCATGAAACCAAATTCTTCGTCATTGCCGACGATCATGTCCGACAAAGCCCCGGCGCGGGACAGGACATCTGCGGCAACCTGTGCAGATGGCCAGGAATAGGGTCGATAATCGACATCAAAAATGATCGGCACGCCTGCGGCTTTCGCCAATTCAAACGCGCGGAACGTGGCGCTGCGCGACGGTTCGGCAGCGAATACCGTGCCGGCCGTGATTAACGCGCCAAAGCGCGCGTAATCCACCGCTTCCACATCCGCTTCGGACATCTGAAAATCTGCCGCGCCGTTGCGATAGATCACAGTCTGGTGGTCCTCGACCCGGCTTTCATAAACGGCGAGCGAATTGCGGTATTCCCCGCCAACGGCGCGCACATGCGCGGCATCAACGCCATAGTGCTGCAACTGATTGACGCAATACCGCCCGATGGAATCGTCCGATACACAGGTCACCAGAGCCGCCTTGCCGCCGAACTTGCAAATTCCTGCGGCGATATTGGCCGACGACCCGCCAAGGCCCGCGACAAATTCGGTCGCATCTTCGGTCCTGGTGCCAGCCGGATGTGGCGAGAAATCCATTCCCGCGCGTCCAATCACCAGAAAGTCGTTGCGGGCGATTCCCGCTAACAGATCGCTCACTTGCGGCCCTCGGCGTTCACAGCGTCTGCGGTGTCCAGAACCTCGGGGTATTTATAGTTCAGACCCAGCAATTGCCGCATCTGCGGGCTGGCAGCATCCATGAAGCTTTGCGCCAAGGCGCCGGGCATATCTTCCAGCGGGGCGACGAATTTCGGGACATAGTTGATCAGCACCGCATTGCGTTCGTGATCCGAGTTATTGGGCATCGCGCAATGCCAGGCGGCCCCGAAAAACAGCACCGTGTCGCCCGGTTCCCCGGTCATCCGGGCGCAATTCTTGTAGAAATCCGCCTGTTCCTCCGGGGTCGGATAACGCAGGTCTTTTTGCGTGCCGGGCAAATAGGCCGTCGCGCCGCTTTCGTCGGTGAACGGGTCCAAAATGATCGAGATCTGCGCGTTCATCGGGAAGGACGCGTTCAACCCCATCGGGTGCGAATCTGGTTTGTGAAAGTCCCAATAGGGGAAGTCCACATGGGGTTCCTGCCCCGGCCCACCCGGCAGGATACGGTTTGCCGCGATCGAGCCCATGATGAATTCGTTCCCCAGAAACCGCGACAGGATCTTCATCACGGTTGGTTCTTCGGCCATGCGGGAAAAGACATCGCCCTTGGCCAGCAGGTTCCAGACCCGGCGTTGCAGGTTCAGTTTGCCGTCATCTGCTGCTGCCCCCTGAAAATGCGTGACCTTCACCGCATCCGCATCGGAATACTCCATGATGATCTGGCGCGCCTCGGCGATGTCGGCGTCTGAAAACAGGCCTTTCAGTTTCACCGCTCCGGCGCCGTTCATCAACTCATCACAGATCTCAACCGGATCGGCGGTTGCGGCGGTATAGGTCTTCATCGCTCAGATTCCTTTTCGCTGGCGGCTGCGCGCAGCTTCGATTTCGGCATGTGCCGCATTGATGCCCGGCTTGTCGCTGATGTGGGGCGTTCCAACCTCCCACCAGGTGTGACCTTCTGTTGTCCAACCCTCATAGGGGTCCACCTGCATGACAATCACGCTGGTCTTGTCGGCAGCCTGGGCGCGCTTGAACGCCTCGGCGAGTTCAGCGGGGTTCGAGACTGTTTCGGCATTCGCCCCTATCGCCCGTGCATGGCTTTCAAAATCCACTGCGAAGGGGTCCGGCACCGTCGGGCAATCGGCGATCAGGTTGTTGAAGCTTTCCTGCCCGGTGTTGTTTTGCAGCTTGTTGATCACCGCGAATCCGCCATTGTCCAGCACGACAACGATCATTTTCTTCTGTGTCAGAACCGACGAATAAATGTCCGAGTTCATCAGCAGATAGGCCCCGTCCCCGACCAGCGAGACGACGTCGGCCTCAGGCTCTTTCTCCGCCTGGGCAATCCGCGCGCCCCAGGCGCCGGCAATCTCGTACCCCATGCAGGAAAAGCCGAACTCCACGTCCACGGTGCCGATATCCAGCGTGCGCCAGTTGGCGGTGACTTCGGCAGGCAGCCCCCCGGCGGCGGTGACCACCCGGTCACGCTTGCCCATCAATTCATTCACCACGCCGATGGCCTGCGCATAGGAATTCGGGCGATTCCCGGGCGTCACGTTCTCGGCGACATAGGCGTCCCATTTCGCCCGCTCGGCCTGGGCGCGCACTGTCCAGCCGTCGGGCGCGGAATACATTGCCGTCGCTTTGCCCAGCGCCTCCAGCCCCAGTTTCGCGTCCCCGACCACCGGCAGCGCCATATGCTTGCCCGCATCGTGGCGTGCTGCATTGATCGAGATAAACTTTGCGTCCCCCGCAAACGCTGTCCAGGACCCGGTGGTGAAGTCCTGAAGGCGGCTTCCGACCGAAACGATGACATCTGCGCGTTCGGCAATCGCATTCGCGGAATTCGACCCCGTGACGCCGATCGGCCCGATATTCAGTGGATGGCCTGCCACCATATTCGCCCGCCCGGCGATGGTTTCGACCACGGGAATATTCAACCCTTCGGCAAAGGCGGTCAGTTCGGCCACAGCGCGCGAATACTGAACGCCACCTCCGGCGATGATCATCGGACGTTCGGCCGTTTTCAGCAGCGCCGCAGCCTCGGCAACCTCGGACTGATCAGGTGCCTGACGACGAATCCGGTGCGTCCGTTCGGCGAAAAACTCCACCGGATAGTCATAGGTCCAGCCCTGCACATCCTGTGGCAGCGCGATGAACGCCGGGCCGCAATCAGCCGGGTCCAGCATCGTGGCAAGGGCGGCGGGAAGGCTCTGAACCACCTGTGCGGGATGGGTGATCCGATCCCAGTATCGGGTGACCGTCTGGAAGCCGTCATTCAGACCCAGCGCGGGGTTCCCGTAATGCTCCAACTGTTGCAGAACCGGATCCGGCAGCCGGGTCTGATAGGCGTCACCGCACAGCATCAGCATCGGCAGGCGGTTGGCATGGGCCAGCGCGCTGGCGGTATAGAGGTTCGCCGTCCCCGGTCCGGCGCTGGCCGTGCACAGCATGAAGCGCTGGCGCAGGTGGTACTTAGCATAAGCCGCCGCCGCAAAGCCCATGCTCTGTTCGTTCTGGCCCCTGTAAAGCGGCAGGATATCGCGGTGATCCCACAGCGCTTCACCCAGGCAAGGCACGTTGCCATGGCCGAATATGCCGAAGCCGCCGCCGCAAACGCGGGTCTTTTCGCCGTCGATCTCGATAAACTGTGCCGCCAGATAGCGGACGATGGCCTGCGCGGTGGTCAGGGTGACAGTGCTCATGGTGTCCTCATCGAAAATGGCCCATTGACCACAGGGCGCGATTGAAGATACTCGTTTTGCAACCGGTTGCAAACGGTTTTTGGTGGGAGGCGCTTCATGGCCGAAATCGGCATAGGTATCGTGGGCGGTGGCTATATGGGCAAGGCCCATTCGGCTGCATTTGCCAGTGTCGGCACCATCTTCGAGACCCGCCTGAAGCCGCGACTTGCCGCGATCTGCGGCTCTGGCCCGGGCAGCAGCGCACGCTATGCCAAAGCCTATGGATTCGCGCGCGGTGCGGCGGATTGGGCCGATCTGGTGAATGATCCTTCGGTCGAAGCGGTGGTCATCGCCTCACCGCAAAGCACCCATCGTGACATCGCCGAGGCTGCGCTGGCCCTTGGCAAACCTGTTCTGTGCGAAAAGCCGATGGGCCTGCACGTTGAAGATGCCCGCGCAATGGTGGCCGCCGCCGACAAGGCCGGGGTCGCCAACCAGGTCGCTTATAACTACGCCCGCACGCCGGCGACGCAATACGCGCGCCAGCTTATCGCGGATGGCGCACTGGGGCAGATCACCCATTTTCGCGGCGAACACACCGAAGATTTTCACAACGACACCGGCATCGCCGCCTGGCGATACTCGGGCGAGGCGAACGGGTGTCTTGGCGATCTGGCGCCCCACGCAATCAACGCCGCACTGGCCCTGATGGGACCGATTGCCGAGCTGAACGCGGTGATGGAAACGGTGCATCCAACGCGCGGCGGCATCCCGGTGACGAATGACGATCAGGTACAAATGATGGTGCGTTTTGCCAGTGGCGTCGGCGGTCACATCACCGCCAGCCGGGTCGCGACCGGGCGCAAGATGGGCTATGCCTATGAGGTGTTTGGAACCGAGGGCGCGATCCGCTTTGATCAGGAAGATCAGAACGCATTGTGGCTGTACCACGCCGATGCGCCGCCCGAACAACGCGGGTTCCGCAAGATCCTGACCGGCCCGGCGCACCCGGATTACCTGCCGTTCTGCAAGGGGCCGGGGCATGGCACCGGTTATCAGGATCAGATCATAATCGAGGCGCATGACTTTCTGCGTGCCATCGACACCGGGCAGGCGATTTGGCCCACGTTCCGGGCTGGTCTGGAAGTTCAACAGGTCGTCGCGGCAACCCGTGCGTCACATGCATCACGAAGCTGGCAAACCGTCAGCGATTTTTAGCCCGGAAGGGGAGCCCCAAAATGACAATCAGAATCGGCAATGCCCCCTGTTCCTGGGGCGTGGAATTCGCAAATGATCCACGCAATCCAGACTGGAGAACCGTGTTAAAACAGAACGCCGAGGCCGGGTACAAAGGGATCGAGCTTGGGCCTGTTGGCTTCATGCCCGAAGACCCGCCGCAAGTGGCCGAGGCGCTGGCCGAAAACGGGCTGACCCTGATTGGCGGCGTCGTGTTCCGCCCGTTCCACGAGCCGGACGCCTGGGATGACGTGCTCGACGGGTCCGTGCGCACTTGCGAGGCGCTGACCGCCCATGGCGCGCAGCATCTGGTGCTGATCGATTCGATCTCGCCACGCCGTGCGCCCACCGCCGGGCGCGCCGCCGAGGCTGAACAGATGGACGCCGATGAATGGGCCGCCTATCGCGACCGGATCGCCCATGTGGCACGCATGGGGGCCGAGGATTACGGGTTGACGGTGGGCATGCACGCCCACGCCGGCGGCTTCATCGACTTTGAGCCTGAGTTAGAGCGCCTGCTGGACGAGGTGCCAGAAGAGCATCTGAAAATCTGTTTTGACACCGGCCACCATTCTTATGCCGGGTTCGACCCCGTCGCCTTCATGCAACGCCACATCGGGCGCATCAGCTATATGCATTTCAAGGACATTGATCCTGTGGTGAAAGCCGATGTGATTGAAAAGCGCACCGGCTTTTACGACGCCTGCGGTCAGGGGATTTTCTGCAACCTGGGCGATGGCGATGTTGATTTCCCCGCCGTGCGCCAGATGCTGTTGGATGCGGGGTTCGAGGGTTGGTGCACGGTCGAGCAGGACTGCGACCCGCTTGGCCACACCTCGCCCGTCGATGACGCGCGGGCAAATCGCGAATACCTCCAGTCGATCGGATTCTGAAAAATGGCAAAACTGAACTGGGGCATGATCGGTGGTGGCAAAGGCAGCCAAATCGGCCCGGCGCACCGTCTGGGAAGCGGGTTGGACGGCGACTTCGGCTTCGTCGCCGGTGCGTTGGGCCACAACCCGGACGCAGGCCGCGCCTATTCGCAATCGCTGGGCATCGCGCCGGACCGTGCCTATGGCGATTGGCGCGAGATGCTGGCCGGTGAAAGCGCGCGGGACGACCGGATCGATCTGGTCACCGTGGCGACGCCCAACGCCACGCATTTCGAGATTACGCGCGAATTCCTTGCCGCCGGGTTCAACGTGCTGTGTGAAAAGCCGATGACCATGACGGTGGACGAGGGCGAAGAGATTGTGCGCATCGCGCAGCAATCGGGTCGAATCTGCGCCGTAAACTATGGCTATACCGGCTATTCACTGGTCCGCCACATGCGCGCCATGGTCGCGCGGGGCGATCTTGGCGCGGTGCGTGTCGTCGTCGCCGAATTCGCCCATGGCCACCACGCCGATGCGGCGGACGCGGATAATCCGCGCGTCCGCTGGCGCTACGATCCGGCGCAGGCGGGAGTCTCGGCGCAATTCGCGGACTGCGGCATTCACGCGCTGCACATGGCGAGTTTCGTGACCGGGCAGGAGGTTGCGAAGCTCAGCGCCGACTTCGCCAGCACGATCCCAAGCCGCACGCTGGAAGACGACGCGATGGTGAATTTCCGCATGGACGGCGGTGCTGTCGGACGCCTGTGGACCTCATCCGTCGCAGTTGGGCGCATGCACGGGCTGACGATCCAGGTCTTCGGCGAAAAGGGCGGGCTGCGCTGGGCGCAGGAACAGCCCAATCAGCTGATCTGGACCCCGACTGGCGGGCGCAACCAGATCATCGAACGTGGCGAGGCAGGCTTGTCCCCCGAAGCCGACCGATCAAGCCGGGTGACCATCGGCCACGCCGAGGGGATGCCGCTGGCCTTCGCCAACATCTACACTGACCTGGCCGAGGCGATCCGCGCCCAGAAAGACGGGCGCGCGCCTGATCCGGCGGCAGACCTGTACCCGCGTGCCGAAGATGGCCTGCGATCCATGGCTGCGGTGCATCAGGCCGTGGCCTCGGCGCGGGACGGCGGTGCCTGGGTTGATGCGCGCCCGCCGATGTTCCGGGACTGACCGACAGTTAGCCGCCAGACACCTCGGCCGCGATCGCCGCCCGGCTTTTGCGTGCCCGTTCGGTCGCGGACTTCAGCTGGCCGCAGGCGGCCATGATATCCTCGCCCCGCGGCGTGCGGATCGGGCTGGCGTATCCGGCCTTGTAGATGATGTCGGCGAAGGCACGGATGCGGTTGTTGGAAGACCGCTCGTAAGGTGCGCCGGGCCATTCGTTGAACGGGATCAGGTTGATCTTGGCCGGGATGCCCTTGATCAGCTGGATCAAACGGCGGGCATCTTCGTCACTGTCGTTCACGTCCTTCAGCATCACGTACTCAAAGGTGATCCGTTCGGAATTCGACAGCTTGGGATAGGCGCGCAGCGCGTCCAACAGCGCCTCGATATTCCATTTCTTGTTGATCGGGACCAGCTTGTCGCGAATCTCATCCGTGGTGCCGTGAAAACTGACGGCCAGCAGGCAGCCGATCTCGGTCGCTGTACGCGCAATTTCGGGCACGACACCCGAAGTCGACAGAGTGATCCGGCGACGGGACAGGCTGATGCCTTCCGGGTCCATCGCGATTTTCATCGCGTCACGCACGGCTTCGAAATTATACAGCGGTTCCCCCATGCCCATCAGAACGATGTTGGACAGCAGCCGGGTTTCATCATGCGGATTGTGGCCCGGCTCGGGCCATTCGCCCAGATCGTCGCGCGCCAGCATCACCTGGCCGATGATCTCTCCGGCGGTCAGGTTGCGCACAAGTTTTTGCGTGCCGGTGTGGCAGAATGAACAGGTCAGCGTGCAGCCGACCTGGGACGAGACGCACAGCGTCCCGCGCCCCTCTTCGGGGATGTAAACCGTCTCAACCTCGTGCCCGCCCGCGATCCGCACCAGATACTTGCGGGTGCCATCGTCGCTGATCTGGCGGGTGACCACTTCGGGAAGTTCGATCACAAACCGTTCGGCCAGATCGGCACGGTATCCCTTGGCAAGATTCGTCATCGCGTCAAAGTCACGCACGCCCTTCTGATAGAGCCACTGCCAGATTTGCCCAACACGCATCTTTGCCTGTTTTTCGGGCGTGCCAGCCTCAACCAGAACATCGCGCAATTGGTCACGGGTCAGGCCAATCAGATTGACCGGACCATCAACAGCCTTGCGCGGAATGGTCATCACGTCCTGGGTAATGGGCGTTGCGGGGGTCATGTCGGGCTCAGTCCATCAAACTTGGGATGCAGGGCATATAGCACCGAGGGGCGCAGATAAACACCTGCGCCCCCTCGTCAAAATATCGAAATATGGTTTATCCGGCGCAGCGCTTGGCGGCTTCGTCTTCGGCAGCGGTGAATCCCAGCAAGCTGAAAGTGTCCTTCGTCACCGTGCCACGCGCGGAACGACCGGTCAGAACAGCCTGCGCGCCGCGCTTCATGGCCGCGACGATCTTGGCATCTTCTTCTGCCGATCCCGGCCAGGCCCATTCGCCTTCAGTGAACATCTGGAAGGTCGCACCGCCGATTTCCATCGTGACGTTCGATCCGCTGGCAAAGGGGTAGCCGCCGGTAAAGCTCAGCTCTCCGGTGACGTCGCTGCCGGGGCGGTAGGTGACGAACAACAGGATGTCGCCGCGACGCACCGCCACGACACGGCCATCGCGGCTGTTCACGGTTTCCTTGGGGCTGGACACACTCCAGCACTCCTTGGGTTCTTCTTCGACAAAAACGCTCCAGTCTGTCCGCTGGGCGACTTGGTTGTCCGACTCCTGCGCAATGGCGGGTGCGGTGCCCAGCATCAAAGCGCCAGTCAGTCCAATAATGGTGTTACGGATCATCGATACAGCCTCCGGACTGTCATTTGCCTCTTGGTCGGTCTCCAACGTCCCTGTCTGGCAGAGGTCGCTTGCCCGCACCGGCCTGTTTACCCTAGATCGGGTTTTTAGGGGATGACAACCACTTGGAAAAGCCCCGTTCTTGGAAAATCGGCGATAGCGAGGGCTTTACAGTGGCACAAGCCGAAACTTTGGTCGAAGTCTGGCGCGGGCCAATCCTGGAATCCATTCATGCAGGGCATGTGGCTGTGGTCGATGAAACCGGCGAAACCGTGGCTGAGTGGGGCGATCCAACCACCACGATCCTGCCCCGATCTTCCTGCAAGATGGTGCAGGCGTTGCCGCTTGTGACCTCGGGCGCGGCGGATGCCGCCGGTCTTTCACCCCAGCGGCTGGCCCTGGCCTGTTCGTCCCACAATGGTGCGCCACTGCATGTCGATCACGTCCGTTCCTGGCTAAGCGATTTATCGCTGAGTGAGCGTGATCTGCGCTGCGGGTCCGAGCCATCGCGCGACAAAGACCTGCGCCACGCGATGATCCGCGACCAGATTGTGCCAGATCAGACGCATAACAACTGTTCCGGCAAGCACACCGGATTCCTGACCCTGACGCGGCATCTGAAAGCGGGCCCCGGGTATCTTGCGCTGGATCACCCGGTTCAGCAGGCCACGCTTGAGGCGTTCGAGGCCGCGACCAGCGAAACCAGCCCCGGGCACGGCATCGACGGCTGCTCGGCCCCGAATTTTGCCTGCACCCTGACAGGTCTGGCCCGCGCCATGGCGGGGTTTGCGTCCGCTGGCGGGGGCGACACACTCTCTGATGCCAAGATGCGGTTGCGCCAGGCGATGATGGCCCACCCCGATCTGGTAGCGGGTGAAGGGCGCGCCTGCACCAAACTGATGCGTGCCTGCGCGGGTCGTGCCGCGATCAAGACCGGGGCCGAAGGGGTTTTCATCGCGATTCTGCCAGAACGGAAGTTGGGGATCGCGATCAAGATCGCCGATGGGGCGACGCGCGCGGCGGAAACGGCGATTACCGCATTGTTGGTGAAATTCGGAGCGCTTGACCCCGTGAATCCGGTTGCTGAAGGGCTGTTGAATGTGCCCGTCACAAACCGCCGGGGCATCGTCACCGGGCATATTCGCCCGGCGCAGACCTTGATTTAAGGTCTGCGCCGGCGCGGGATCACATTTCGACCGCTTCGGCCACTTCGACCGAGCCGCCAGCGTCGATGATCGGGCAGCCCTTGGCCATCTCGCAGGCGCTTTCGATGGTGTCGGCATTCACCAGTGTGTACCCCGAGATCGGGTTCGAGCCGCCATCGTCCGCCACACCAGCCGCGCTGACGGTTTTCGACATGCCTGCCGGGTTGCCGCCGTCCGCGATGGCAGAGCCTAACCCCTCCATCCAGGCGCCCCAAGCGGCCATGACTTTCTGACCTTCCTCTGGTGTCTCTGGCAATGCGCCGCCGTGATAGGCAAAAATATACTTTGGCATCGTGTCTTTCCCTTTCGGTTATCCGGCCAGGGCCGCCGCGATCTTGCGAAGCGACGAGGTCCAGCCTTCGGTGTGCCGCCCTGCCTGGTCTTCGTCGGCAAGGCCGCGGTGATCCACGATCAGACGTGCACCGCCGGGGTGCGCCTGAACCGTGAAGGTGACATGGCTTTCGGGGCCACGGTCGTCTGCATCGTCGTGCCAGGCCCAGGTCAGCCCGACAGACTTTGGTGGATCCACATGGGTGACCTGCCCAGTCACCTTGTAGCGCTGTCCATCGGTGCCGATCATCGTCGATCGCCAAGGTCCGGTGCGGGTGAAATCCAGCTGAAGATCGTCAAGCGTTACGTTTTCCGGCCCCCACCAGCTGGCCAGCCCCTCCGGTGTACTGACCGCCGCGAACAATTTTTCCGGGGTGACCGCGAAGTCACGCTCTAACGTTACATCTGCCATGGTCAGGTCCACCCGCTGTTGTTTAGTATCTTTTCCAGCCGGTCGAGGCTGGCCTCCCAGAATGCCCGATGAGAGCCTGTCCAGGCGGAAATCGCCCTCAGCGGTTCCGGTTCGGCCCGGTAATAGCGCCGCGTCCCCTCAACCCGCTGGGCCACGATCCCGGCGTTACGCAGAACCTTCAGATGGCGCGACACCGCCGGGGCAGACAGGTCCGTCGCGGCGGCAAGATCACCGGCGGGCAGCTCACCTTCGTCCAACAAACGCTCGACAATTGCGAAGCGCGTGGCATCCGACAGGGCCGCAAAGGTTTCGGGAAGCGATGGCATCTCGGCTCCGTTGATTCCGCATTTAGTTAATTAACACATATGCGAATTAGAGAGTCAACGGGGCCAGGGCCACCCTCATGCCAGCTGCTGAAATTCCGCCCTGGAATAGCCTTGCAGATACAGCAGCGCGGTCAGGTCACCGTGATCAATGCGGATTGCCGCCTGTTCTGCCACGACCGGCTTGGCATGCAGCGCAACCCCTGCCCCGGCGGCTTGCAGCATCCCCAGATCATTCGCGCCGTCGCCCACGGCCATTGCCTGATCGGGCGATATGCCAAGGCGCTGACAGATCTCGGCCAGGGCCGCCACCTTTGCGTCGCGCCCCAGAATCGGTCGCGCGACATCCCCGGTCAGCTTGCCATCGGAATGCAGGAGTGTGTTCGCGCGATCCTCATCAAAGCCCAATTGCCTGGCGACCGCTTCGGTAAACGCCGTGAACCCACCCGATACCAAAGCCGCGTGACCGCCATTGGCCTTCATCGTTGCCACCAGCGACGCGCCGCCCGGCGCCATGGTGATGCGCTGATCCAGCACCCGGTCGATGACCAACAGTTCGAGGCCTTTCAGCAACCCGACCCGTTCGATCAATGCCGCTTCGAAGTCCAGTTCTCCGTTCATGGCCCGCGCCGTGATCGCCGCGACACGTTCCCCGAACCCAGCCTCGGCTGCCAGTTCGTCGATACATTCCTGCCCGATCATCGTGCTGTCCATATCGGCCAGCAAAAGACGCTTCTTTCGACCCTGTTTCGGCTGGATTGCCAGATCAACGCCCATCGCCAGAAGGCCGATATGTGTCGTCGCAAACGTATCCGGACGCAGCGGCACGTCAAACTCCGCCGCTTCATCGGGGGCCAGCCAGATCGCATCCCCCCACCCCAGGCATTGCGCAGGTTCTCAACCAATGCCGGATCAAGCGTTGGCGATTTCGGGTCGACCAGAAGAGTGACTGTGAACATTCTTACTTCATTCTTCGCTTTTGTCTGCGTCGACGGCGAAACGCTTTTAGAAACTTTTCGCGGTCTTCGAGTGTCAGAAACCGCGCGTCTTGCCCGCGCCCCTTGGCACGGCTCTCTAGTATTTCGGTATCTGTCGGAATCCGCCACGCGTCCGAAGGGCTTATCAGATCTTTCTCGATCAAGCCGATCCGAAGCCGTGCGAAATCAAGGGTAGTGAGTGCGACGTTGACGGCGCGTTCCTCGGGCCAATGCATCACATCAATGGCATCCAGATACACCACCGGGTTCGCCAAGAAACAGTCGAGGTGGTTGCGGATCAGGTCAGGCACGTCATGCCGTCTTTGGATCACGACAAGCCGGGCTGCGTCCGGCAAGGCAAGTGCGGCGATGTGCAGGGCCGTTCCTTCAGCGGCGATCACCTCGGTCGCCTCGGAATAGAGGTCAAACTGATCGCGCAGGCTCATCGATTCCGGAACGATAATTTCATACCCTGCCTGCGCGAGATTTTCTTCAAGGATATCCTCACAAACATGCCGGCCAACCAAAGGCGATAACCGTCCGCGCGTAATATACAGCTTCCGCGAACCAATCTTCCCTGCGTTAGGATTTGCGCGCCTCCTGATCCATTGTACCACTTCGGGCGCAGCTTGCCCCTGCAACGCACTGCTGAATCCGTCGGGGCCGACATGCAGACACTCGACGCGGGCAGGCACCGTCACCAGCCTACAACGCCGATCCAACCCGAGAGTCGTCAACAATTGGCTTAGAAACGGATGCTCGGGGGGGTCGTAAAGATGCGGCACGAACAGCAGGCCGACGCTCTGGGGCAAGTGATCCGTCATCCACAACCGTCCGAGGGCGTTTAAGATGATATGCCCGGTTTTCCTTGGAAGCACCCCGGCAAACAGCCACTCTCCGGGGATGTCCTTGGCCGCTACGGTCGATTGCTTGAACACGTCCGGCGTTGCCTGCGACGTCAGTTTGTGAAGGTTCAGATGCGCGTGCGGTATCGGTGCGCCCGATGCGTCGAACAGACCGGCATCCCAGACACCATTCGTCTTTTTGTCGCGCTTCAGCGGTGCAATGAATGCCGGTTTGTAAGTCGCGGCCGCATCTGCGTCAAAATCGTCGGGGTTCGGTGTCATCATTCCCAATCGTTTCGCCTTTACCTGCCCATGTCAATTTCGTTCAGGGCAGGTTTGTCTACCCCTAAATCAGGCTTTCTGATCCGAGGTCTTTTCGCGAGAACGCCAACCACTATTGTTCTTTCGCCAGGCTTCTCATAAACGCGTCTGTGGGACACCCCTCCCCAACGAGGGGCATATATCTGTGAGGATATCCAGTGATGGACACGAAAACTTCGGCCCTGCGGCCGACACCTAAACCTGTGGCAAATCCGACGAATCCGCGTTTTTCGTCAGGCCCCTGCGCCAAACCCCCGACATGGACATTAGACAAACTCGGCCATGCCTGGCTGGGTCGGTCGCATCGTGCGGCGGGTGGCAAGGCCAAACTGGCCGAGGCTATCGACGCCACGCGCGCGATGTTGGGCATCCCCGATGACTATCGCATTGGCATCGTGCCCGCCTCGGACACCGGCGCGGTCGAGATGGCGATGTGGAACCTGCTGGGCGCGCGCCCGGTGACCATGCTGGCGTGGGAAAGTTTCGGCGCCGGGTGGGTCACGGATGTGGCCAAACAATTGAAGCTGGATGCGACGGTGGTCGAGGCGGGATACGGCGAACTGCCGGATCTTGGCGCCGTCAACCCGGATCATGATGTGGTCTTCACCTATAACGGCACCACCTCGGGCGTGCGGGTTCCAGATGCGGATTGGATCGCGCCAGACCGCGCGGGCCTGACGATCTGTGATGCCACCAGCGCCGCATTTGCGATGGAATTACAGTGGGATAAGCTGGATGTCACAACGTTCAGCTGGCAAAAAGTACTCGGCGGAGAAGCGGCGCATGGGATGATCGTCCTCAGCCCCCGCGCCGTTGAACGCCTCGAAAACCACACGCCGCCCTGGCCGCTGCCGAAGATTTTCCGGCTGACCAAAGGCGGAAAACTGATTGAAGGTATTTTCCGGGGCGAGACGATCAACACGCCGTCCATGCTGGCGGTTGAGGATTACCTCGTCTCGCTCGACTGGGCACGCTCGGTTGGTGGGTTGGCGGGTTTGATTGGCCGCGCCACGGCCAATGCAGCGGCGGTTCAGGCCTTCGTTGACCGCCACGATTGGATCGAAAACCTTGCCTCTGATCCGGCGACCAGGTCGACCACCTCGGTCTGCCTCAGGTTTACCGATTCGCGGATTTCTGACGGGGCCAGCTTCGCCAAATCGGTTGCCAAGCGGCTGGCGGATGAAGTCGTGGCCTTTGACATCGGCGGCTATCGCGATGCGCCGCCAGGCTTGCGCATCTGGTGCGGCGGTACGGTCGAGGCCAGCGATATCGAAGCCCTGATGCCGTGGATCGGCTGGGCGTTCGAAGCTGAAATCGCGGCGCAGGAAAACGCCGCCTGATCCCCATTTTTTTGGTGTCTGCAATGCGTCGGCAAAGCGTCGGCAAAACGTATGGCACCCTGCTTGAAGGAATAAACTCATGACGACCGCGCCAAAAGTTCTTGTCTCTGACAAACTCTCTGAAACCGCTGTGCAGATCTTCCGGGATCGCGGCATTGACGTCACCTTTGATCCGACGCTCGGCAAGGACAAAGAAAAACTGCTGGGTGTCATCGGCGATTATGACGGGCTTGCCATCCGCTCGTCCACCAAAGTCACCGAAAAGCTTCTCAAGGCCGCGACAAACCTCAGGGTTATCGGGCGTGCCGGGATCGGGGTCGACAATGTTGAGATTCCGGCCGCCTCGAAGAAAGGGGTGATCGTGATGAACACGCCGTTCGGCAATTCGATCACCACGGCGGAACACGCGATTTCGATGATGATGGCGGTGGCGCGGCAAATTCCCGAGGCCAATGCCAGCACCCACGCAGGCAAGTGGGAAAAGTCACGCTTCATGGGGGTCGAGCTGACGGCAAAAACCCTGGGTGTGATCGGGGCCGGGAATATCGGCGCGATTGTCTGCGACCGCGCGCTGGGGCTGAAGATGAAAGTCATCGCCTATGATCCGTTCCTGAGCGAGGAACGCGCCGCCAAGCTGGGTGTGCGCAAGGTTGAACTGGACGAATTGCTGGCGAAGTCCGACTTCATCACGATGCATGTGCCGCTGACCGACAAAACCCGCAACATCCTGTCGGCCGAGGCGATCGCAAAGCTGAAACCCGGTGTGCGGATCGTGAATTGCGCCCGCGGCGGCCTGGTGGATGAGGGCGCCTTGGCGGAAGCGCTGAAAGACGGTCGTGTCGCGGGCGCCGCCTTTGACGTCTTTGCCGAGGAACCCGCAACCGCCAGCCCGCTGTTCAACCTGCCAAACGTCGTCGTCACCCCGCATCTGGGCGCGGCGACAACCGAGGCGCAGGAAAACGTCGCCCTGCAAGTGGCCGAACAGATGTCGGATTACCTGCTGACCGGCGCGGTTCAGAACGCGCTCAACATGCCATCGGTCACGGCAGAGGAAGCCGCCGTGATGGGCCCGTGGCTAAAGCTTGCCGGGCATCTGGGGGCCTTTGTTGGCCAGATGACGGATGAACCGGTCAAGGCGATCAACATCCTTTATGATGGCATCGTTGCGGGGATGAATACCGCGGCGCTGAACGCATCTTCGGTCGCGGGGCTGATGCGGGTGACCAACCCGGACGTCAACATGGTCTCGGCCCCCGTCATCGCGCGGGATCGCGGCATTGATTGTTCCACCACGACGCAGGAAAAGACCGGAGTTTTCGATGGTTATATCAAGCTGACCGTGCGCACGGCGATGCGCGAGCGTTCAATCGCGGGAACGGTGTTTTCAGACGGCAAGCCGCGTTTCATCCAGATCAAGGGCATCAATATCGACGCAGAGATCGGGCAGCATATGCTGTATACCACCAACCAGGACGTGCCGGGGATCATCGGAACATTGGGACAGACGATGGGTGAGAATGGCGTGAACATCGCCAACTTCACCCTTGGGCGGGCGGATCGCGGGACCGAGGCGATCGCACTGCTGTATGTGGACGATCCGATCCCGGAGCCGGTGCTGGGCAAGTTGCGCGCAACGGGGATGTTCCAGTCGGTGACCCCGCTGGAATTCGACGTCGCGTGACGGACCGCATTTATGCCCTCGGCGACATTCACGGCCAGCTTGACCAGTTCCACAACGCGCACCGGCTGATCGCTGAGGACCGGGCGCGGGTTGGGGATCTGGCGGCGCAGGTTGTCCATGTGGGCGACCTGACCGACAGGGGGCCAGATTCGCGCGGGGTGCTGGAGGCGCTGATTGCCGGGCAGGCGGCGGGCAAGCCTTGGGTGGTTCTGAAAGGCAATCACGACCGGCTGTTCTATCGCTTTATGGATGACCCGACGTGGCATGACCCGGCGATCAAATCCGGGCTGCACTGGCTGAACCAGCGCCTGGGTGGGGCGACGACGCTGGCGTCTTATGGCGTTTCTGGCGCGGTAGAGGATGATGCCGAAGCCGTTCACCGGCGCGCTGTGGACGCGGTGATCCCGGATCATCTGGCATACCTCAGGGCGTTGCCGCTGACGCACCGGTTTGGCGACCTGTTCTTCGCCCATGCTGGTATCCGCCCTGGCGTGGCGCTGTCCGATCAGGTCGAGGATGATCTGGTCTGGATCCGCAACAACTTTGTCGATGACACGCGGGACCACGGGGTGTTGGTTGTGCATGGCCATACGGTGATCGAGGCGCCGACGCATTACGGCAACCGGGTCAATCTGGACGGCGGCGCGGCCTATGGCCGCCCATTGGTCCCGGCAGTGTTCGAAGGCCGGCAGGTTTGGACGCTGACGGACGAGGGGCGGGTTCCGCTGCGCCCTGCCTAGGTGCGCTGAATTACGGCGAAAACCACAATCAGGACGAACATCGCGATGGTCAGTCCGACCAGTTGCAGCCGGTGATGGCGGACCCGGCGATCACGCCACCAGTTGGCCCAGGCATGCACGGCCCATCCCGGGCCGGGGAGTAGTTTCCCGCTGAGGCGTCGTGCCCGCCCTGAGATATCGAACAGGGTTCGGAATGCCACGAAGGCCCAGGCGGCGAAAACCAGACCCTGAATCACCAGTATGACGGCGGAAGAACCACTCATCCTGCAACAACCTCGACCAAAACAAGTGCCACCATGGGCGCGATGGAACCGATAAGATACCATATTGCGGTCAGGCGGATCATGCGCAGCGTGTTCTTCACCCCTGCAGGGCTTCCCACATCTCGGCGTCACGCTCGGCCGTCCAGATGCGGGGCGTGTCGATGTCGCGGGCTTCGTCATAGGCGCGGGCGACGTTGAACGGCAGGCAGTGTTCATAGATGGCGTAGTCATTGAACTTGGGGTCGCATTCGGCGCGCACCGCATCCCAGGCATCCTTCAGGCTGCCGCCCTTCAGGGCAACGCGGGCGGCGGGCGCATAGGTCGAGCGGATGAAATCCGCCGTCAGGTCCAGCGCCTCATTCACCATCGCCTTGCCGACAAGTGCATCACCGCGCCCCGGCGCGATGGCGTCGACATCCCAGGCGCGCACCGCGTCCAGCGTGCCGGGCCAGTCATGGAAATGGCCGTCGCCGCAATAGCAGGCGGATTTATATTCGACGATATCGCCGGTGAACATCACATTGGCATCGCCGACATAGGCGACGATATCGCCAGAGGTATGGGCGCGCCCAAGTTGCATCAGATCAACCCGCCTGTTGCCCAGATAAACCGACATCCGGCCCTGAAACGTCGTCGTCGGCCAGGTCAGGCCGGGGATATCCTCGTGCCCCTGAAACAGGCGTGGGAAGCGGGCAAATTCACTGTCCCAGTCTTCCTGGCCACGCTCGACCACCATGGCGCGGGCCTTTTCAGACATGATGACCTGTGGCGCCGCAAAGGCCGAGGCACCCAGCACGCGCACCGCGTGGTAATGGGTCAACACCAGATGGGTGATCGGCTTGTCGGTGACGCCGCGAATGCACTCGATCACTTTGTTGGCCAGACGCGGTGTCGCCTGCGCTTCGATCACCATCACCGAATCGTCACCGATGATGACGCCTGAATTCGGGTCGCCCTCGGCGGTGAAGGCATAAAGGCCGTCGCCGATTTCGGTGAAGCTGGTCGTCTTTTCGATCAGATCGCCAGCGCTTGCGAATGCCTTGGCCATTTGTGCCCCCGGTTACGTTTCAATTTCGCAAAACTTATTTGGAATCCGGCGCGCCGTCTAACCGGAATTGCGGGCCGGGTTTTGCCCCGGCCAAGACAGTTCCTTTCCAGCAGCCTTGCGCGCAGCGGGCCCCAACCGCCGGGTGATTTGCGCCTGTATCAATCCAGTCGCACGTCACTGCGGGCGGCCCGGCCATCGGCGTCGATGACGGTCAGCCTGTAAAAACCAGGCTCGGCGATCCGCAGGGCGACCTCGCGCTCTTGCACCCGTGGGGACACCACCGCCCCGTTGCTGAGCCAGAGGAACGGCGGGCGGCCATCGCGGACCTTCACGGTCAACGCGCCTGCGCGCGCGCTGAGCCGGGCACCGCTGGGCGGAAAGGCGACGGCGGGCGCATTCGGGTCTGCGGCGCGGCTGCCTTTTCGCTGAAACCGTTGCAGCGGTGCGGGCAATTTGGCGGTGCTGGTGACAAGGGTCGCCGGTGGCGGTGGCGGCAAGGGCTGACGGTTGCGCCCGATCCGCGCGAATGCGTCAAACAGCAGCGGCGCGGCAAGGTCAGCGCCGAAAGCGCCCGGAACCGGTGTTCCATCGGGCCGTCCAATCCAAACCCCCACCACATGCGCCCCGTCCCAGCCCAGCGCCCAGGCATCGCGGTGGCCGTAACTGGTGCCGGTCTTCCAGGCGATCTCTCCGGTGGCACCGCCGCCAGGCGGCGTGATGTCGGACAGGATTTCACCCAGGTGCCATGCAGCCTCGGGCGGGATGATGGTGGTGGATTGCGAGACCTCTGCCCCAATGCGCATCTGCAGAGGCACGGCCACCCCTGCGTTGGCAAACCCGGCATAAAGTCCGACCAGATCCTCAAGACTGACACCCAGTCCCCCCAAGGCCACGGCCAGGCCTGCCTTGCCGCCCGGCACCTGCGCCGAAACCCCGGCGCGCCGCAGACCCGCCATCAGCTTGGCTGGTCCCAGCGCTTCGGTCAGCGCGACAACCGGCAGGTTCAGCGACAATTGCAGCGCGTCCCGGACCTTGACGGTGCCGCGAAACTCGCCGTCGAAGTTTTGCGGCGCATAGGTTCCGAAAGCGGTGGGCCGGTCGTCGATCAGCGTTTCGGGATGCGCAAGCCCGGCGTCGAAGGCAAGCCCATAGACCAGCGGTTTCAGCGTCGAACCGGGTGAGCGCAGCGCGCGTGTCATATCGACAAACCCTTGCCGCCCGTCATCCGCAAACCCGGCAGAGCCGACCGAGGCGAGGATTTCAGCGCTGCGATGATCTGCGACGACCAGAGCGACCGACAGGTCGCGCTCCGCCCGGGCGGCGGCGTCTGCGCCAAGCTGCTCAAGCCGGTGTTGAAGCGATGCGTCGAGTGTCAGGCGATGCAGGCCAAGCCCCGGATCGCCCGCAAGCGCCCGGTCGGCGGCATGCGGGGCCAGCGCCGGGAAGGGTTGGCGGCGGGTTTGCAAGGGTTCGCGCAGGGCGGCCTGTGCAGTGCTGCGATCAATGACACCAGCGTCCTGCATCCGCGCCAACACCCGATCCCGCGCCGCCTGTGCTGCCGATGCGTCCTGATCGGGCCGTCGCCGTTCCGGGGATTGCGGCAGGGCGACCAGCAGGGCGACCTGTGCCGGGGTCAGGCGCTTTGCTTCCTTGCCGAACCAGGCAAGTGATGCTGCGCGCACCCCTTCCAGATTACCACCATAGGGCGCGCGATGCAGATAAAGCGCCAGTATCTGTTCCTTGCTCAGCTGTCGCTCCAGCGCCAGTGCCAGCCGCGCCTGCCGCAGCTTTCCGGCCCAACGCCCGGTGCTGCCATCTTGCAGCAACCGCGCCACCTGCATCGTCAGGGTCGACCCGCCCGAGACGACACGCCCATTCAGCAGCGCCTGACCGGCGGCGCGTGATGCGGCGCGAAGATCGACCCCATTGTGGCTGAAAAACCGCTTATCCTCGTAGGCGACCAACATTTGCAGGAACAGCGGATCGACCGCGTCCTGCGTGATCGCCAGACGCCAGCGCCCATCGGCAACGGTGTAGGCGCGCAGCAGGTGATCATTGCGGTCGCGCACTTCGATTCCGGTCTGCGTGACCAGAACCGGCAGATCGGTCGTCGCCACCCATGCGTCCAAGCGATCCCGCGCAAGGCCTGCGCCGAACAGCAGCGCCGAGAGGAAGAACAGGCCGTAGCGGCGCATGCTATTCCATCACCACAACCCGGCCCGCGTCGGTATGGGCGCGGAACTCAGGGCGGTACATGTCCTCAACACTCGCCGCCGGGTGATGATAATCGCCCGGTGTGACGGCGCGCACCAGATAGGCAAGCTGGAACCGCTCATCCGATCGCCAGTCAACAGCGGCCAGGAAGCGGTCTTCGCGGAATTCGGTCGTTTCGGTGTCTTCCAGCACGTCGAGGAATTCCAGCGCCGAGCTATCGCCCGAGCGCAGGAGATTCGGATTGTCGATCTCGAACCCGGCGGGCAGCGGATCATTGACCATCAGGCGCGCCTCTCCGCCGCCGAAGGGTTGCACAGTCAGCACCGTGACCAAACGCGTGCCCGAGGTAACCGTTGACGGATCAACCGGCGCACCATCCAGCGTCAAATACATCCGCCCGATGGCATAACCGTTGCCGCCTTTCGGTTCGGGAACCTCGGGAACGCCGAAGGTGGTGAGTGTCATGACAGCCTCTGACTCACCTGTATTCGCGATCTGAACCGCACCGCCATCGGTCGCATCCTCCAACAGACGGACAAGTGGTCCGTCAATCGGCGCGCCATCCAGTGTCAGTTTGCCACCATTCGCATCACCAACCAGCGCGTGGGCGGCCAGCAGGGACCACGTCGCCTCTTGCGTTGAGCGTGCGTGCCCGCCTTGCAGCGGCGCGATGGCGTCGGCCAGACGGTCGCGATTGACCGCGTTGCTGCCCGATTCGACAGCCAGCGTCAGAACCGCCGCACTGTCGCGCAAATGGGTGCCGTAATCGCTGCGCCAGTAACGCGCGTCGGATTGCGGTGGGCGGGTCAGATCCGCGGCCGCGGCGGCAAACAGGGCGTCAGCGCGCCGCGGGTCGCCGTAGGCGGCCAGCGCGGCGCCCAACTGCGCCTTGGCCAATGGGGTCGCCAATGCGGTGGCTTTTTCATCGGCGTAATAACGCAAGTCACCAATCGCCGCCGCGCCTTCGCGCGCCAGCACATAAAGGGCATAGGCGATATCTTCTCCGCCATTGTCAAAGTCGGGCGCAAAGTTGATCCGGTTGCGCAGATTATCCAGCGCTGCGGTAAATCCGACCTGAGGCACATCGAAGCCGCGATCCCGCGCACGCGACAGAAAATCGGTGACATAGGCGTCCAGCCAGAAATCCCCCGAAGACGGCCGCCACAGCCCGAAGGCCCCGTTCCCGGCCTGATTGCCCAAAACCTCGGCCACGGCCTGATCGATGCGGGTGGCAATCTGATTGCGTTCAACCAGACCCATCGCGGTTGCGACCTGGTTCAGATAAAGCAACGGCAGTGCGCGCGACGTGATCTGCTCGGTACAGCCGTAGGGATAGCGGTCCAGCGCCGCCAGCAGACCCGGCGCATCCAGCCGCGCGATAGGACCAGCGGCCAGCGTGGCCGAGCCGCTTCCCGGGACGAACCCGGAAAACACATCGCGGTTGAAATCGAATGTCGCGCCCGACGCCAGTGTGAACCGGCTGCGGCGCGTCACCTCGGGATCAAGGCGCCGGATTGGAAGGACCAGCGGTTTGCTGAGGGTTTTTCCATCGGGTGTCGTCAGGGTGACATTGATATCTGCCAGCCCGACCTCGGTGCCCGTGATCGGAACTGAAATGCGGGTGGTTGCGCCTTCTGCCAGCCGGAATTTCGCCGGAACAGAGCCTGTTTGCAACGTCACACCATCACTGGTCAGAGCCAGCGCGACCTCACCCGCGGGGCCGCTGGCGTGCACGATTTCCAGCAGCATGCGCGCCGAATCGCCCGGCGACAGGAAGCGTGGCAGGCTGGCGGTGACAACAATGGGATCGCGCACCAGAACCTCGGCTTCGGCACTGGCGACGCCGGTTGGCGACCAGGCGACGGCCATCAGGCGCAGCGTGCCGTTAAATGACGGCAGATCAAAACTGGCGCGCGCCAGCCCATCGGCACCAACCTGCACCGGACCGCTGAAATAGGCGACCAGATCTTCGGGCGGCGGGGCCTGCAGGCGCTGATTGCCGGCGGCATCGCCGCCTGAGCGCACCGCACCCATCGCCCCCGAGGATCCGTCAATCAGACGCCCATAGAGGTCGCGAATTCCGACGCCCAGTTTGCGCTGGCCGAAGTAATGGCCCGATGGGTCGGGTGTTTCGAAACCGGTCAGGTTCAGGATGCCCAGATCGACGGCTGCGATTGTGGCCCAGGCGGCCTCACCCTCGGTCAATCCGTCAACACGCAGCGCAACCTCCAGCGGGCCGCGCGGATCTGCGGTTTCCGGAGTCTCAAACGCCGCGTTGAGCTGATGTGCGCCGGGGTCGACCGGCGCATAGGCAAGCCCAAGCTGGCGCGCGGGACCGGGGTTATCTGCGTCGCCCAGTGGCCGGATGATCGTGGCGGTCACATAGGCGCCCGCGCCCCAGTCATCCGTCACGGGCAATTCGATCAGATTTTCGCCTTCGCTGACTGCAACGGTCTTCATGTCGATCAGACGGTTCGAGACGACGCTGATCAATGCCGTGCCGGCAAAACGCGGCACAATCCGCAGGGTCGCCGTGTCGCCGGGGCGATAGGCGGCGGCATCCAACGACACCTCGGCCGTGTCGGGCGTCGCCGAGGCATCGGCAGCCGCGTACCACCCGGTCCAGAAGTCGGTGGAACTGGCAACATAGGGCCCGGCCAGTGCCTCGACCCGCAGCTCATAGGCGCCCCAGTCAATGGGCGCGGTCACCGTGACGGGATCGGCGCCCAATACCACCTCGCCCGTGGAAATGCGGGTGCGGGTGGTGATCGGCTCCCACTCCCAATTTCCGTAAAGACTGTACCATTGATAGCGGCGTTCAACGCGGTTCAGGGTCCAGCGGACCGGCAGGGCCTGCGCCCCGCCGTCGGGGGCCAGAGCGATCAGGTTGAAGGCAGCGTCCGAGCCTTCGGGCAACGTGTCTTCGAACAGCGGCTTGATCCCAATCAACGGTGTTTCCGGCTGAATCAGGGTCGAAATTTCCCGTTCAACCGGTCGGCCAGAGCCTTCGGACACTGTCACTGTAAAGCGCGCGTCCAATGGGCGTCCCGCCGCATCAACATCGGGGAACACCACCGGCAGGATCGCATTGCCCGCAGCGTTGGTACGGACCTGGTCGAAATACTGGAGCTGCGCATTGGCGCGTTCATCATGTCGTCCGAAAACATAGCCGGGATGGTCAGGCAGTTCGCGCACCGGTCCAAGACGCACGAAGCCTTCCACCGCCAGATCAGCACCCGGTGCGCCGAACAGATACCTTGCACTGACGTTCAGCGGGGGCTCGTCCGACGCGCGCAAAGGCACACCGGGCAGCGCGAGGTCGAAGTCGATGCGTTCGGGCAGAAAATCCTCGACCAATACCGTGGTCGTGGACAGCGGTGCGGCGTCGACATCGCCCATCACATCGACTCGCCAGACACCGCGCGGCGCCGAGGCTGTGGTGGGCAGATGAAAGACATGACCGCCCGCCTTGCCATCCATCGACAGGTGGCGGCTGAATTCGACCCCGTCGGGCCGCTTCAGGATCGCGGTCAGCGGCAGGCCCGCGATGGCCTCGGCCTGTCCGTCGCGAGCCAAAGCGGTCAGGTTGATGACCTCTCCGGCGCGATAGGCGCCGCGATCGGTGGCCAGAAACACGTCAATCGGTCCGGCAGGGTCGCGACCCTCTACCCCGCGGTCGGACAGATCGAACTCCGGGTCGGTCAGCGGAAGAAAGGCAAGATCGTCGCCAGATTCGACCGTCAGCATGGCGGGGGCTGCAGCGCCGTTGCCTGACGACAATGCAGGTGCGAAGCGGGCATAGCCCTGATCATCGCTCGCCGCTGTCCCCAGAACGGCGTTGGCGCGGGACAAAAGCGTCACTGTTGCACCGGGTTTTGCCTTTGCCGTCGCCAATGAGCGTACGAAAACGTGCAGCCCGTCGACACCGTTCATCGTGGACAGGCCAAGGTCGGACACCACGAACCACTGGCTTGCCGCCGGGCTGTCGTATGGGTCGGACTTCGGGATCGCCGCCTGCAGCACGTAGATGCCGGGTTCCAGCGCACCGGCGATGTCCGAGACCGGCAGGCGCGTGGTCATATCGCGGTTCAGCTCATTCTCGGTCAGGCCGGTGCCGTTCCAGATTTCCTCGGCAATTTCACCGGCAAACAGGCGCTGTTCCCATTGCACGATCTGGCGGGCGAACAGGTCGTTCTGGACCGACCGGACCAGATTGCGATCAGACACCCGGAACAGGGTCAGATCCACCTGCGAGGCGTTGACCGTTTCCACCGGCACGGCGGCAGGCCCGGATGCGGGCAGGACATAGGCCCGGCCCTGAAAGCGGACCGTGGGCGTGCGGTCGCGGACGTAAAGGGACAATTGCACAGGCTTGATAAGCGCTTCGCCCGATGCGGCGGGCATTCCGGCGCGGAACGTCACGCGATAGCGGCTGCCATGGCTGACCCCGTCGAGGCAGATCTGACGTCCCTCGGCCTGCACGGCAAGGCCGTCAACCTCACCCGCGACGAAAGGGGTATAGTCGATGCCCGCCTGTACCAGCGGTTCCGAAAACTCGGCGCAGATGCGCGGCGCGGCGCTGTCGCTGTCCACCCGCGTTTCGGTCACCCGGAATCCGTATTTCGCAATCGCCGCGTCCAGCGCTTCGGCGATATCGTCTCGCGGCTGGATCTCTGCCGCCAATCGCAGTGCGAACAGGGCGTCACGGCCCCGTTCGTTGGCTTCCAGCGCTGTGGCCAGGGTCAGCAGCGCATTGGCCTGCATCGGATCAGATGGTGCCCGCAGATAGGCATTGATCGACGCGGCCTGTGCGCGCCGGTTGAGGCTGAAGCGTTCGGATCGGTTTTTGGTCGGCTGGATCAACTGCACCTGCGCATAATCGGCCCAGATGTCCGGCGCATCGCTTTGCGCCAGCGCTGCACCCGTGAGCCGCAGTGCCGCGGGCAGGTCGCCGCGCGCGCGGGCATCCCGTGCGCCCTGCAAAAGCTCCGGCACGCTGGCACGGCCTGAGGGGTGCCGTTCGGCAACTGCGCGCACCTCCTCGATCGCGGCGCTGCGATCCCCTTCGGACAGGAAGTCCAAAGCCGCACCGCGGGCATCCGCGTTTGTGATCACATTTTCGGAATAGCCAAACACCTCGGCCGAGATGGCCCCGACATAGGGCGTGGTTCCGGTCAGTTCGGACTTTGGAAAGCATGCGTTTGAACGGGTGTTGTAGGTAAATGCAACGCAGTTCGCATCCGCCGTGCAGGCATTGCGGCAGGCCTGATATGTGGTGTCGAATATCTGCTGGATGTCGCGTCCGGCAAAATCCTGATCGCGGGTGATGACCAGGCGTTGGTCCGGCAGCCAGGTATCGGCAATCGCGGAGATTGGGAAAAGCATCAATGAAATCAGGGCTATTACGCGGGGGAACATGGCGAAACTCCGAACTGGAATGACAATTTGGGCGCAGGGGGCATGCTGACACAGCCGGGGCGGCGCTGACAATTGCGCAGTCGCAGCATCGCCGGATTTGTCATCTTGCCGCCAGAGATGGGGGCCTCAGACCTCGTCCAGCACGGCCAGAAACGCGTCGCCAAAGCGGTCCGCCTTGAGGTCGCCCATCCCCGGCACCCGGGCCAGCGCCTCAAGCGTGTCAGGGCGCGATTCAGCGATTTTCCGCAATGTCGTATGCGTACAGCTGAGCGGTTTTTCGGTGCCGTTCATGCCGCGCGCCAGATCGACCTGCGCTGCCTGAAGCCGATCAAACAGCGCGCCGGAGTCCCGCCCGTTCAGCGCCCGTCGGGCCGGGTGCTGCGGTGCCGGTGCCTGGCCCGAAATCACTTCGAGGAATGTCGCGCCATAGCGCTCCAGCTTTTTCGCGCCGATGCCGCCGACCCGTGCCATCTGGTCCATGGTTTCAGGGCGCTTTTCGGCCATTTCGATCAGGGTACGGTCGGTGAAAATGATATAGGCGGGAACTTTCTGCGCCTCGGCCAGGGCGCGGCGCTGCGCTTTCAGCGCGGCCAACAGCGGCGCGTCTTCTTCGGCAACCAGCGCTTTCGGGGCAGGTTTGCGCACCGGTCGTGCGACAGAATCCGCGCGCAGGGTGATCGTATCTTCGCCTTTCAAGATCGGGCGGGCGGCGTGGGTCATCTGCAATGCGCCGAATTTTTCGGGGTTCGGGCGGACCAGATCATGGCCCATCATCTGCCGGAATATCGCCTGCCACTGGGGGCGGCTGTATTCTGTGCCGATGCCAAATGTCGACAGGTCATCGTGGTTCCATTGGCGGACCTTATCGGTCGCGGTTCCCAGCAGGATGTCGATCAGGTGCCCGGCACCAAACCGTTCGTCGGTGCGCAGGATGGCCGAAAGCGCTTTCCTGACCGCCACCGTCCCGTCGAAGGTATCCGCCGGTCGGTCGCACAGATCGCAATTGCCGCAAGGTTCGGGATCTTCGCCGAAGTACCGCAGAAGCTGTTGACGCCGACAGCCCAGCGCCTCGGCCAGGCCCAGCAGCGTGTTGAGGCGCCCGTGGTCAGCAGTCTTACGATCGGCCGGGGCCATGCCTTCGTCGATCTGTGCGCGGCGCAGGCGAATATCGTCGGGGCCATATAGGGTCAGTGTTTCGGCCGGCGCACCGTCGCGGCCAGCGCGGCCAATCTCCTGATAATAGCTTTCGATGGATTTCGGCAGGTCGGCGTGGGCGACCCAGCGGATGTCGGGCTTGTCGATGCCCATCCCGAAGGCAACCGTGGCGCAGACGATCAACCCGTCTTCGCGCTGAAACCGGGTCTCGACAATGCGGCGATCCTCGGCCTCCAGCCCGGCGTGATAGGCGATGGCGGTGTGGCCGTCAGCGCTCAGTGCGGCGGCCAGGGTTTCGGTCTTGGCGCGGGTGCCGCAATAGACGATGCCGGATTGCCCTTTGCGGGCGGCGGCGAAGCCCAGGATCTGTTCGCGTGGTTTGTTCTTGGCCGAAAAGCCCAGGTGGATATTGGGGCGGTCGAAGCCGTGCAGAAAGACCTGCGGCGGTGCGGCGAACAGGCGGGCGACGATCTCATCGCGGGTTTCGGCATCTGCGGTCGCGGTGAAGGCGGCCAGCGGCACGCCCAAGGTTTCGCGCAACTGGCCAATGCGCAGATAGTCAGGGCGGAAATCATGACCCCATTGGGAGACGCAATGCGCCTCATCCACCGCGATCAGGCTGACGCCGACACGCTTCAGCATCCGCACCGTGCCGTCATTGGCCAGACGTTCCGGCGCAATATAAAGCAGCTTCAACGACCCGGAGTTGAGGGCATCAAACACGGCGTCAACCTCTTCCGGGGTATTGCCCGAGGTCAGCGCCCCGGCCTGCACCCCGGCTTGTGTCAGCGCGCACACCTGATCGCGCATCAGGGCAATCAGGGGCGAGATCACGACCGTCACCCCGTCGCGCAGCAGGGCGGGCAGCTGGAAGCACAGGCTTTTGCCGCCCCCCGTCGGCATGATGGCAAGGACATCGCGACCTGCGGTGACGGCCTCCACAATCTCCTCCTGCCCGGGGCGGAAGGCGTCAAAGCCGAAAACGGAGGATAAAAGCGCCTGTGGCGAGGGCATCAAACGGGGCCTGCATCTTGTTTTGCCGGAATCATCGCAGATGCGGATTCCGGGGACAACCGGATGCGGGGAGTTTGGTCAGAAATTCTGCGCGGGCGTTGCGCAGATCAGAAGGCCAGTGCCACCATATTGTTGGTGATGATGATCCGCGCCGCATAAACCGCGACCAGCGCCACCAAAGGGGCCAGATCCAGCACGCCCATATCCGGCAGGAACCGGCGGATCGGCGCATAGATCGGATCCAGCAAACGGTTCAGCCCGTACCAGATTTGCGCGACGATCGGCTGGCGCAGGTTCAGGACCTGAAAACTGATCAGCCAGCTCATGATGATATGGGCAATCATGATGAACCAGACAATGTCGAGGATCAGCAACAAGATTTGCAGGATCGAGAGCATACGCAGGGCTTCCTTATCAACGTCCCCCGCCATCTAAGCAGCCCGGCGCGTCCTGACAAGCGGATCGGTGATTGCCGACCGGGTTGGTTCAACGTTAGTCAGGGGCAAAGGGGCAGCGCGTGGCAGAGATTTCCGAGCGAAAACGCATCTTCGGATGGATGATGTTCGACTGGGCCAGTCAGCCCTATGCGACGCTGTTGCTAACCTTCATCTTCGGCCCCTATTTCGCGGCCATCGTTGCCGACAGCCTGATGGCCGGTGGGGTGGCCGAGGGGGCCGCCGACGCCCGCGCCCAGACGATGTGGTCGCTGGGTCAGACAATCGCCGGGTTGATCGTCGCCTTTTCCGCGCCCTTCCTTGGGGCAATTGCCGACGTATCCGGGCGGCGGATGCCGTGGATCTGGGCGTTCTCGGCGCTTTATGTGATTGGCGCGGGCGCGCTTTGGTGGACCTATCCGGATGCGTCGACCGCGACGCTGATGTTAGTGGCGTTCGGGATCGGGTTCATCGGGTTGGAGTTCACGACGATATTCACCAATGCCCTTCTGCCGGATCTGGGCGCGCGGGATGAGGTTGGGGCGATATCCGGTTCGGGCTTTGCGCTGGGCTATGCGGGTGGTGTCGTTTCATTGGTGATCATGCTGTTGCTATTCGTTGAACAGGCCAGCGGAACCACCCTAATCGGGCTGGCACCGCTGTTCGGGCTGGACCCTGCTGCGCGCGAGGGCACGCGTTTTGTCGGCCCATTCACCGCGATCTGGTTCGTCTTGTTCATGGCTTTCTTCTTCGCCTGGGTGCGGGAACCTGCGACCCCCGCGAACAAGCGGGTCACCATTCGCAGCGCGCTTCTCGGGCTGAAACAGACCCTATTTTCACTGAAGGCGCGCCGGAGCCTGGCTGCCTACCTCGGCTCTTCCCTGATGTACCGGGATGCGCTGAACGGGCTTTACGGGTTCGGCGGTGTCTATGCGACGCTGGTGCTGGATTGGAGCATCACCCAGATCGGCATATTCGGGATCGTCGGGGCGATCACAGCTGCGATTGTCAGCTGGATCGGCGGGCGGGCCGACCGGGCGTTCGGGCCGAAACCGGTGATCCTGACCTGCATTCTGGTGCTGATCGCGGTCTGCACGATCATCGTCGGCATGACCCGAGAGGCGCTGTTCGGTATCCCGCTGCCGCCCGGATCCGGCCTGCCCGATACGTTGTTCTATATCTGCGGCGCGGTCATTGGCGGCGCGGGCGGGGCGCTTCAGGCGGCGTCACGTTCGATGATGGTGCGCCACGCCGATCCGGCCCGCCCGACCGAGGCGTTTGGCCTTTATGCGCTGTCGGGCAAGGCGACGGCATTCCTGGCGCCCGCGCTGATCGGGCTGGCAACCTATATCACCGGATCGGCAAGGCTTGGCGTATCGCCGCTGATCCTGCTTTTCCTGATCGGCCTGATCCTGCTAGTCTGGGTCAACCCGTTGGGAGATACCGAATGACAACCCTTCCCCGCGCCCTGCTTGGGCTGGCCCTGATCTGCGGCCTTGCCGCGCCTGTGACGGCCGAACCGCTTGCCAAGGAATTGTTTGGCGGCATGCCCTATGGCTCACAACGAAATGCGCAGCCCTTTGGCAGCTATGCCAAAGGCTGCGTCAACGGGGCTGTGCAACTGCCCGAATCCGGGGCAACCTGGCAGGCGATGCGCCTGTCGCGCAACCGCAACTGGGGCCACCCGAATACGGTGAAATACATCCAGAAGCTGTCCCGCAAGGCCAGCCGCCTGAAAGGGTGGAAGGGCCTATATATCGGCGATATGTCGCAACCGCGTGGCGGACCGATGCTGACCGGGCATCGCAGCCATCAGATCGGGCCGGACATCGACATCTGGCTGCGCCCGGCCAATGACCTGGGGCTGAGCCGTCAGGACCGCGAGAACCTGTCGTCGATTTCTCTGCGGCGCTCCAACGGGGCCTATGTGAACGGCAACTGGACACCTCAGCATCATGCACTGCTGAAAGCGGCCGCCAGTGATCCCGCCGTGGCGCGGATTTTCATCTTTCCCGGTGCCAAAGTGCAGATGTGCAAGGATGAAAAAGGCGACCGGTCGTGGCTGCGCAAGATCCGCCCCTGGTGGGGGCACCACTATCATTTCCATGTGCGCCTGTCCTGTCCGCGTGGCGCGAAAAACTGCGAAAATCAGGCCGCGCCGCCCGTTGGCGATGGCTGTGCGGATGCTGAAGAATGGGTGCGCAATATCCTGAACCCACCGCCGCCGGACCCGAATGCCAAACCTCCCAAGCCCCGCAAAGAACTGATGCTGGCCGATCTGCCGGGGCAATGCGAATCCGTCCTGCAGAACTGATTGCCGCCGCCGTATTCTGTTGCCTTGGCCAGTTCGCCGGGGCGCAAGAGGCGCGTTTGGAGTCTCAGTTCACCTGGACCAGCGATGTCGAAAGTCATGGCGGGTATTCCGGGCTGGAAATTTCCGATGACGGGCTGAATTTCACCGCGATGACGGATCGCGCCACGATGGTCAGCGGCCGGTTTGAACGCGACGGGGGCCGGATCACCGGCGTGATCGAGGTTGAGCGGCGCGAGATGAAGGCCACGGATGGTGGGCCGATCACCGCTTTCAACCGGGATGCCGAAGGGCTGGCGATTCGCGCTGACGGTCGGATTTTCGTGTCTTTTGAACGGTTTCACCGGGTCTGGACCTATTCTTCGCCGGGTTCGGAAGCTGCCTGGATCCCGCGCCACGAAGACTTTTCCGGGATGCAGGATAATTCGTCGCTGGAAGCGCTGGCAATCGATGTCGACGGGGTGCTTTATACTCTGCCGGAACGCTCGGGCCGGCTCAGGCGACCGTTTCCGATCTATCGGTATCGCAGCGGCACGTGGGATCAGCCGTTTTCGCTGCCGCGGCGCGGGGCGTTTCTGGCGGTGGGGGCCGACATCGGGCCGGACGGGCGGTTCTATCTGCTGGAGCGCGAAGTGCGCAGCCCCTTCGGGCTGGCCAGCCGGGTGCGAAGCTTTGACATCTCGGGCGGGCAGCCGGTGGATGAGCGGGTGCATTTCACCAGCCGGGTGCGGGCGCATGACAATCTGGAAGGGCTGGCAGTGTGGCGGGACGATGCCGGTGCGATCCGCTTAACCATGGTTTCAGACAACAATTTCAACTGGTTCCAGCGCACCGAGTTTGTCGAGTATGTGTTGGATCAATAGGGGTTGATCGACCCGGTTGCGGCGGCTATCACGCGGCGTCCCGAAGGGGCCAAGTATCCGCGACCTTGTCAAAACGGAACATCGACATGACCCGCCTTCTGCCCGGCATTTTTGCCATGGCCGCCGTTGTTGTGGCCTCTAACATCCTCGTCCAGTTTCTGTTCGGCCAATGGCTGACCTGGGGAGCGTTCACGTATCCGTTGGCGTTCCTGGTGACAGACATCACCAACCGGGTTTACGGGGCCGCCAATGCACGCCGTGTGGTGCTGGCGGGGTTCGGTGTGGGGATCATCTGTTCCCTGATCGGCACGCAGATTTCGGGGGAGTTCGGGCCGCTGGTGACCTGGCGTATCGCACTGGGTTCGGGCTTGGCGTTCCTGACCGCGCAACTGGTCGATGTGATTGTTTTCAATGGGTTACGTGGTGGTGCGTGGTGGCGGGCGCCTTTGGTGTCGACTCTGATTGGCTCAGCCCTTGATACCGCGATCTTCTTTACGATTGCTTTTTCCGCCGCGCTGACGGTCCTTGAACCGGGCAATGATGTGTCCTGGGCGGGGGAGGTTTTACCGTTGCTGGGCGTTGGCCCCGACGCCCCGCTTTGGGTCAGCCTCGCCGTGGCGGACTGGGGTGTGAAGCTGGCGCTGGCGCTGGCGGCGCTGATACCGTTCCGCATCATTGTCGGGATATTGACCGCACGTGTTGCGTAAAAATCTTTGACAAACGCAACATCTGGGGACAACCTTCGCTTATCGGTAACAACTGAAAGGAGGTGGTCCAGTGTCAAGAGTGACTTTGGAGATGCGTGTGAGGACAGTCAGAGGGACCGTTTCGCCGGGGTAGAAGCCGGGGATAAACACTTCTGATTGGGCCCAGCCCTAACTGGCCCATCTCTCAATAACTCGAAGGGTCGCCGTTATCCGGCGGCCCTTTTCGTTGCCGATTCTGGCGTATGAATTGCGTATGACCGGCATATGACTAGCATATGAGGATTCATGTGACGGACGGGTGCGATGGTTCTGCGGGTAAACGACAATATCGGGATAGAGGAGTGGGAGCTGACGGAGCAATTCGTCCGCGCCTCCGGCCCCGGTGGGCAGAACGTCAACAAGGTGTCGACGGCGGTGGAGCTGCGGTTTTCCGCGCTCGGCTCACCCAACCTGCCGGACCCGGTGAAGAAGCGGCTGCGGCGACTGGCGGGGCAGAAGTGGACGGAGGCCGGGGAGGTGGTGATCTTCGTGCAGGACACTCGCAGCCAGGCCCGCAACCGAGAGATCGCGCGTGATCGGCTGGCGGAACTGGTGCAGCGGGCGACGGTGGTGCCGAAGAAGCGCAGACCGACGCGGCCCACGAAGGGATCGGTGGAACGGCGGCTGAAGGCGGATTGTGTTGAAAAACTCCGAAATCAGAGCGTCGCGGATTTCTTGCGAAAACCTATGAAGCGAAATAGTCGGAAAGCTTTGACCACGAGACAGCGCATGGCTGCGCGTGAGCGCATGTAGGCGATTTGGGCCGACCCCCGCGCCAAAAATTTAGGATCGGGCTGCATGGAAAGAAAAATCATCGTTCAGGCCCTAAAACGGAGTTTTTCAACACAATCGGCGAAGAAGGTGCGGGGGGAGGTTAAGAGGGGACGGGTGGGGTGAGGGTGTTGCCTACTAGGCGGTGTTATTATCATATATTACAATGATTTACATATTTCTTCTTGCTTAGCGTCACGGTCGTGATCTAAAAGTTACACATGACTTTAGAAGTAGCGCATCATCATGTCGTCGCAAGCCTCCAGCAGGACAACCCTTGGTGGTCAAATGCAGCGTCAGCGGGCGTACAAAAATTCAACAAAAGGCGCGCCTATTTTGAGCCGATTGTGTTGAAAAACTCCGTTTTAGGGCCTGAACGATGATTTTTCTTTCCATGCAGCCCGATCCTAAATTTTTGGCGCGGGGGTCGGCCCAAATCGCCTACATGCGCTCACGCGCAGCCATGCGCTGTCTCGTGGTCAAAGCTTTCCGACTATTTCGCTTCATAGGTTTTCGCAAGAAATCCGCGACGCTCTGATTTCGGAGTTTTTCAACACAATCAGCCATTCCGTGCACTGGTTGAAAACTGGGCAGTGAATCGTAGTGTCATATTGATGGGCCCACGGCGAGTAGGCAAAACAGTTCTACTAAAGCAACTGATCAACTCGATAGTCGAAGACGGCTTTCCCAGTGACGCTGTGTTCTTCTGTTCAATTGATACACCCTTGTACAGCGATATGCGCCTCGATGAATTGGTTTCACTGTTCGAGGATAATTCTGAACATGATCCGAAAGGTCGGCGGATTGTAATTTTTGATGAGATTCAATATTTGAAAAATTGGGAGGTGCACCTAAAGGTCCTCACAGATAAATACCCAAATACTAGGTTTATCGCCTCGGGATCAGCCGCCGCCGCTCTCCGCTTGAAAAGCCAAGAGTCAGGCGCAGGTCGGTTTACGGAATTCTATCTTCCGCCGTTAACATTCTCTGAATTTCTTGATTTTGTCGATATGGAGCGAAAACTCATCAACGAAGTGACACACGGCACAACCAAAAGGTACGAAACAGATCAAATCGAAATTCTCAATAAGTACTTTTTGGATTACCTAAATTTCGGAGGATATCCAGAGGCTGTACTGAGTAGTGAGTTACAAGCGAATGCACCAAGATATTTAGGCCGGGACATTGTTGATAAGGTTCTGCTAAGAGACTTGCCAAGCCTTTATGGGATTCAGGATATTCCTGAGCTAAACAGGCTTTTCATGAAGATTGCGTATCATTCGGGGCAAGAAATAAGCCTCGAAGGCTTATCGAATAGTTCTGGTATAGCAAAAAACACTATTAAGAAGTACTTAGAGTACCTTGAAGCGGCTTTTTTAATATCACGAGTTCGCCGAGTTGATGATTCAGGACGCACTTTTCAACGAGAGCGCAACTTCAAAGTTTATTTAACAAACCCTTCAATGCGTGCCGCGCTATTTGCTCCACTCGATCAGAATGACGAACAGATGGGAAGTATGGCGGAAACTGCTATTTTTAGCCGATTGTGTTGAAAAACTCCGAAATCAGAGCGTCGCGGATTTCTTGCGAAAACCTATGAAGCGAAATAGTCGGAAAGCTTTGACCACGAGACAGCGCATGGCTGCGCGTGAGCGCATGTAGGCGATTTGGGCCGACCCCCGCGCCAAAAATTTAGGATCGGGCTGCATGGAAAGAAAAATCATCGTTCAGGCCCTAAAACGGAGTTTTTCAACACAATCAGCCAATGGTCCCATTCAGATGAAATTCGAACATTGCACTATGCTAGGTGGAAGAAAGGGCGGGAATTTCTTGAGGTCGACTTAGTAAAACTCGATCGTTCGATGGAGCGCCGATTGTGTTGAAAAACTCCGTTTTAGGGCCTGAACGATGATTTTTCTTTCCATGCAGCCCGATCCTAAATTTTTGGCGCGGGGGTCGGCCCAAATCGCCTACATGCGCTCACGCGCAGCCATGCGCTGTCTCGTGGTCAAAGCTTTCCGACTATTTCGCTTCATAGGTTTTCGCAAGAAATCCGCGACGCTCTGATTTCGGAGTTTTTCAACACAATCCGCCCAATATGGGCTTACGAAGTGAAGTGGTCTGATCGCTATGTTGATCAACCGGGTGAACTTCGCGGCTTAATTGAGCTATCTAAAAAGTCTGACCATGGAATCCCAGCCGGTGCGATAACGAAAACAAAACAGGGCACATCTGAAGTAGATGGTGTTCGAATTCGTCATTTCCCATGTGCGCTACATTGCTATCAGGTCGGCAAGAATTTATCCCAAGGCCTTCCGCCCTAAACCACAACCTCCACCCCAACCTGCTCGCCCACCCCGAACACCCTCTTATACCGGGCAATCTCTGCCTCCGGCCCCATGGCCTTGTTGGGATTGTCGCTCAGCTTGACGGTTGGGCGTCCATCCGCCTCGACCGCTTTGCAAACCAGGCTGAAGGGGGACAGGGCGTCGCCTTTGGTCAGCCCTCGGAAATCGTTGGTCAGCAGGGTGCCCCAGCCGAAGCTGACCCGCACCCGGCCGGCGAATTGGCGGTGCAGGTCGATGATCTTGTCGACGTCCAGCCCGTCGGAGAAGATCACCAGCTTCTCGGCCGGATCCTCACCCCGGTCCTTCCACCAGTTGATCGCCACCTCGGCCCCGGTTGCCGGGTCGCCTGAGTCAATCCGAATCCCCGTCCACCCCGCCAGCCAGTCGGGGGCGTCGTTCAGGAAGCCGACCGTGCCATAGGTGTCGGGCAGGATGATGCGCAGGTTGCCGTCGTGTTCTTCGTGCCAGTCGGCCAGAACCTCATACGGGGCGGCCTTCAGCGCGGCGTCACTATCGGCGAGTGCGGCATAGACCATGGGCAGTTCATGGGCGTTGGTGCCGATCGCCTCCAACTCGCGCCCCATGGCGATCTTGCAGTTTGAGGTGCCGACGAATGCGTCGCCGACCCCCTCACGCATGGCCTGCACGCACCAGTCCTGCCACAGGAAGGAATGGCGGCGGCGGGTGCCGAAATCGGCGATACGCAGGTCGGGGACAGCGCGCAGGGCCTCGACCTTTTCCCACAGTTTGGTCATGGCGCGGGCATAAAGGACTTGCAGTTCGAACTTGCCCATGGAGCCGAGGACGGCGCGGGAGCGGAGCTCCATGATGATCGCCAGCGCGGGGATTTCCCACATCATAACTTCGGGCCAGGAGCCTTCGAAGGTCAGTTCGTATTGATCGCCGACCCGTTCCAGGTGGTAGGGGGGCAGGCGAAGTCCTTCGAACCACTCCATGAACTCCGGGCTGAACATCGCGCGTTTGCCGTAGAAGGTGTTGCCGCGCAGCCAGGTGGATTCGCCGCGTGACAGCGACAGCGTGCGGACGTGGTCGAGTTGTTCACGCAACTCGCCCTCGTCCACCAGATCGGCCAGCGGCAGGGTCTTGGTGCGGTTGATCAGGCTGAATGTGACGCGGACGTCGGGTTTGTTGCGGAACACCGATTGGCACATCAGCAATTTGTAGAAATCGGTGTCGATCAGGGACCGGACGATCGGGTCGATCTTCCACTTGTGGTTCCAGACGCGGGTGGCGATGTCCATCTGAGCGCTCCGATTAATGGTTCCCTGTTGAAGCAACTGGCCCCCGGGAAGTCCAGCGGATCGCAGCCGCTGGGCCAGTTTTTTCAGGTTTGTCATTCGTTTGGGTGACGCGGGGCGCATCTGGCCAAGGCTATTGTGGCGGGCAGGAGGAACGGATCATGATCGATATCAACGGGTTGGCGGTGGTGCATTTTCGCCAGGGGCGGCAGTCGGATGGCGCGAAAACGGCCATCGTGGCCGAGCTGGACAGCCGCGTTGCACGCCAGGGGCAGAGGCGCAGGCGTGTGATGGCCGCCGTCCGGATCGTGATCGGCTGGGTTTCGTCGATCCGCAGCCCGATTGCCGTCATGCCTCGGCGTCGCCTATGAATGTTCAGCGCATTCAACGGGCGAACGGCGGGCAAGCAGTGGCAACCGATCCTGAACACGCAGAGATTCTGGCGGTCATTCGGGCTGAAACGGCCTGTTACTTCCGCAAGGATCATGAAGGTTGGGCGGCGTGCTGGGTCCACAGCCCGCAGGCGGTGCGCTGCGTCTCGTTCCCCGATGGCGGTGTGTTCCGCCTGTTTGGCTGGGACGATATCGCGCAGGAAATGCGCCGCAGCATGATCAAATCACCCGATCCGAACGCCTCGGCCGGGGCGGTCGCGCTGGAGGACATTCGCATCGAGGTTGGTCAGGATATGGCCTGGGTGACCAATATGCAGACGGCGCCGGTCACCGGCGATTCGTTCGACGTTCCGGGAAGCGAATTTCAGATGCGGGTGTTGCGCCGGATTGCGGGTGCCTGGAAAATCCTGTCGGTCGCCTGCATGTGCGCCCGGTCGCAGGATGTCGCAAATCCCTGGATTGAAATCGACGAACGGCTGCGGGTTCTGTCAATGACGGAGGCTGCGGAGCTTGCGCTTGCCAATCAATCGGTCCTGAAGATTTCCGGCGGACGGCTGCACGCGGGCATTGCGCGTGAAACGCAGAAGCTGCGGGATGCTGCCGAACGCGCGGCCCAGCGTCGCAACGCGCGCAGCACGCATGCAATTCAGGGTTTCAATGCCAGTTTCGGCTTTTCAGAGCCGGTCGTGCTGGAGTCTGAGGATGCATTGAGCATCTGTTGGATCGTGGTTGATGACAGAAAGTTTTTCCTGACATTGGGAGAGGGCGAACGGGTCGACCGAAGGCTTGCGGCGGCGCGGCAGATTTACGGGCTGAGCACGGCGCAGGCGCGACTGGCAGCACTGCTGTTGCAACAGCATGATCTGAATGCGGCGGCCGAGGTTTTGGGCGTTACCGTCAACACGGCGCGCACGCATCTGAAGCGGATGTTCGAAAAAACCGGCACCAACAGCCAGGTTGCGCTGATCAGTGCGTTGCTGAAAGTCGACCCGCCGCTGGCCTGATCGGGGTCAGCCCAGAGTGACCCCTGCTGCGCGCATGCCGTCGCGGGCGGTGGCCAGTGAACCGTCAAGGTCGATGGCGCGGCACAAATCCTCGCGCACAGTGACGGTGAAGCCAAGATTGGCGGCGTCAACGGCTGAGAAGTTTACACAGAAATCAGTGGCCAGCCCGACAAGGGTCAGATCGGTAACACCGCGTGTGCGCAGATACCCTTCCAGACCGGTCGGGGTTTTGTGGTCATTCTCGAAAAAGGCGGAATAGCTGTCGATGGCGCGGCGAAACCCTTTGCGGATGATCAGGTCGGCGGGATCCGTGTCCAGATCCGCATGAAAGGCGGCCCCGCCGGTGCCGATAATGCAATGATCGGGCCACAGGACCTGCGGGCCGTAGGGCATGTCGATAAGGCTGAACGGGTCTTGCCCGTCATGGCTGCTGGCGAAACTGGAATGGCCCGCCGGATGCCAGTCTTGCGTGAAAACACGGACCGGAAAGTCGCGGACCAAGGCGTTGACCGGACCGACGATCGCATCGCCGTCCGCCACAGCAAGGGCGCCGCCGGGGCAGAAATCATTCTGGATGTCGATGACGATGATGGCGGATGTGTCGGGGTGCATTGGATGGGCCCTTCTTGACTGGCTTCTCTTGGCTAGGCGCGGCCGCGGGTTGCGTCAAGTTTTGCGGGTGCGGTGGCGGTGAGGTCGGTTGCAGGAACTGGCCCGAACGGGCCACCCGCATGATCCCGGCGCAATCCGCGCTGGATGTCGTGGCGATTGAATGGTGCCTTCAGGCGTCCCGCTGCGCGATCCAGTCGTGATCGGGGTGGTTGGCGAAGCGCCATTTGCGCAGGGGTCCGGCCATGACGTTCAGATAGTACATCTCGTACCCATAGGGGGCGGCGCAGGGGTGGTGGCCGCGTGGGACCAGCACAACGTCGTGATTGGCGACGGCCATGGTTTCGTCAAGCGTGCCATCCTCGGTAAACACCCGCTGGACGCCAAAGCCCTGCGCGGGATTCAGGCGGTGATAATAGGTCTCTTCAAGGTAGGTCATGTCGGGGAAGTTATCCTCGTCATGGCGGTGCGGCGGATAGGACGACCAATGGCCCGAAGGGGTGAACACCTCGGTCACCAACAGGCTGTCGGCGACGTCGCGGTTTTCCATCGCGATGTTGTGGATATGGCGCGTGTTTGTCCCTTTGCCGCGGTCTTCAAGTGCGATCCCGGCGGGGCCGATGATCTGCGCGTGGTGGCCGGATTTGCCGGGTGCGGAACAAACGGCCAGCGTGCAATCGGTCGTGGCGGTGGCGGACCATTCAGCAGTGTTCGGGATATAGACGGCATGCGGGGGCGTGCGTTCGAACACGTCCATCCGGTCGCCCAGCGTGCCAAACACCTGCCCTGCACCGCTGATCGTCGCGTGTCCTTCGACAAGAACCAGGATGACCTCGGTATCGCCGGTGGATGCGGTGACGGCTTCGCCCGCCGCCAGGCGGTGAAGGGCGAACCCGACGTAGGACCAGTTGGCCGATGCCGGGGTGATATCGTGGACAAGACCAGTTGTGGCAGTGGGGCGGCGCAAAAGGTTGGGCATGAACGGGTCCGACGGATTTGGGGAGGCTGATCGCACTATAGGGGAACTGCGGACAGAGACCAGCCGGTGCCGCGGCATTCGGATTTGGCCGCTTGGCGGACCTGTTGCCGGGGTTCGTCAGATCACGCGATCGCGCGGTTCGCGCCCGTCGAAGAAATCCCGCAGGTTGTCCAACACGCGAAATCCCATCGCCTCGCGGGCTTCGCGTGTTGCGCTGCCCAGATGGGGCAACAGGACGAGGTTGTCACATTGCAAAAGCTCGGGCGCGATGCGTGGTTCGGCTTCGAAGACATCCAGCCCCGCACCGCCGATGGTGTCGAACATCAGCGCCTGGGCAAGGGCGCATTCGTCGATAACCTCGCCGCGCGCGGTGTTGATCAGGAAAGCGTCGGGCCGCATCAGATCCAGCCTGCGCGCGTCGATCAGATGCCGGTTCGCCGTGCCGCCGGGGCAGTGGAGCGAGACGAAATCGCATTGGGGCAACAGGTCATCGACCGTATCGACCTGTGTGGCGTCGCAGTAGGCCAACAGGTCGGGCGCAACCGGACTGCGGTTCTGCACAAGGATCTTCATGCCGAACCCATGGTGCGCGCGTCTGGCCATTTCGCGGCCAATGCGGCCAAAGCCGATGATGCCCAAAGTCTTGCCGCTGACACGGGTTCCGATCAGATGGGTTGGCCGCCAACCCGTCCAGCGCCCGGCGCGAACCTCGCGTTCGCCTTCACCGGCGCGGCGCGCAGCTATCAGCAGCAACGTCATGGCGATGTCGGCAGTGCATTCTGACAGAACATCGGGCGTGTTGGTGACGGTGACCCCCAGCCGCTGCGCCGAGGGTTCGCAGATGTGGCTGTATCCGACACCATAGTTGCCCAGAATCCTGGCGCGTGCCTTGGGCACATCAAGCGTTTCCGGGCCAAGCCTGTCGGTGACCGTGGGCAGCACCGCATCGAAGGATTTCAGCGCTTCGCGCATTTCTGCCGGGTTCAGCGGTGTGTCGCCGGTGTTCAGCACCGTGTCGAATTCGCAGGCCAGCTGCGCCTCGACCGCTTTGGGCCGATTGTGTTGAAAAACTCCGAAATCAGAGCGTCGCGGATTTCTTGCGAAAACCTATGAAGCGAAATAGTCGGAAAGCTTTGACCACGAGACAGCGCATGGCTGCGCGTGAGCGCATGTAGGCGATTTGGGCCGACCCCCGCGCCAAAAATTTAGGATCGGGCTGCATGGAAAGAAAAATCATCGTTCAGGCCCTAAAACGGAGTTTTTCAACACAATCGGCCAGCGACGTGTCACAAAGACCGAGGGTTTGGCCATCACGCGGCCTGACCCATGACGGTCGCAATCGTTTCGCCGATGACGGCGGGGTTTTCGGCCACGGTCACCCCGGCGGCTGACAGGATCTCGACCTTTTCCGAAGCGCTTTCCCCAAAGGCCGAGATGATCGCGCCCGCATGCCCCATGGTGCGCCCCTTCGGTGCGGTCAGGCCGGCCACATAGGCGACGACGGGCTTGGTGATTCTGTTGCGGATGAACCCGGCCGCTTCGGCTTCCTGCGGGCCACCGATTTCGCCGATCATCGCGATGACATGGGTGTCGTCGTCCTGTTCGAAGCGTTCAAGGATATCCTTGAAAGAGGATCCGTTGATCGGATCGCCGCCAATGCCCACGCTGGTCGACACGCCGATGCCGCGTTCCTTCAGCTGGGCGGCAGCCTCGTACCCCAATGTGCCCGAGCGTCCGATGATGCCGACATTGCCGGGCAGATAGATATGACCGGGCATGATGCCCAGAAGTGCCTTGCCGGGGCTGATCGTGCCGGCGCAGTTCGGGCCGGTCAGCACCATGCGGCGATCTTTGGGATAGCGCTTCATATAGCGCTTGACCCGGATCATGTCCTGCGCGGGAATTCCGTCGGTGATGCAGACGCAAAAGCGGATACCGCCGTCGGCGGCCTCCATGATCGAATCCGCTGCGAAAGGCGGCGGCACGAAAACAAGCGAGGCTTCGGCCCCGGTTTTGGCGACAGCGTCCTTGACCGTGTCAAAAACCGGAACGCCCTCGACACGCTCACCCGCCTTGCCCGGCACCACGCCACCGACAAGGTTTGTGCCATAATCGAGCATATCCTTGGTGTGAAACCGGGCCATGCGTCCCGTGATGCCCTGCACGATTACCTTGGTGTCGCGGTCAAGAAAGATGCTCATGTGACGGCCCTTACCCGTGTGGCTTGATCAAGATCGTTGCGCCAGGCGCCGACGGCCCGTTCGGCCGCTTCCATCAGCGTGTTGGCGCGGATGATGGGCAGGCCGGACCCGGCGAGGATCTTCTGACCCTCTTTCACATTGGTGCCCGCCAAGCGCACGATGACCGGCACGTCGACCTGAACCTCTCTCAGGGCCTGAACAACACCTTCGGCGACCCAGTCGCAGCGGTTTATCCCGGCGAATATGTTGACGAGGATCGCCTCGACATTGTTGTCGGACATCACCAGGCGGAAGGCTTTGGCCACGCGTTCGGGCGTGGCGCCGCCGCCGATGTCCAGGAAGTTGGCCGGTTCGCCGCCTGCCAGTTTGATGGTGTCCATTGTGGCCATGGCCAGACCGGCACCGTTGACGATACAGCCGATGTTGCCTTCCAGCCCGACATAGGACAGCCCGCGATCGGCGGCGCGGCTTTCGCGCGGGTCTTCCTGGGATTTGTCGCGCAGTTCCGAAATCTGAGGATGGCGAAACAGCGCGTTGTCGTCAAAGGTCATCTTGGCATCAAGCGCCAGGATGCGACTGTCGCCGGTCACAACCAGGGGGTTAATCTCGACCATCGTGGCGTCGTGCTCGGTGAAGGCCCGGTAACAACCCTTGAGCGTGCGCACCATCTGCGCGGTCAGGGCCGGTTCCAGGCCCAGCTTGAACGCAATCTCGCGGCATTGGAAATCCTGCAGGCCCACGGCGGGTTCAACGGTTGAGCGCACGATGCTGTCGGGTTTTTCTGCCGAGATCTCCTCGATCTCCATGCCGCCTTCGCGGCTGGCGACGATCATCACCCGCTGGCTGGTGCGGTCCAGAACGAACCCGAGGTAGATTTCGCGGTCAATCGGCACGGCGGCTTCGACATAGACGCGGTAGATTCCCTTGCCTTCGGGGCCGGTCTGATGGGTCACCAGTTTCTTGCCGAACATGCCTTCGCAGGCTTCCTGGATTTCGCTTTCACTGGAACACAGCTTGACGCCACCGGCTTTGCCACGCCCGCCGGCGTGGACCTGCGCCTTGACGATCCATTTATCGCCCCCCAGTTCGCGCGCCCGATAGGCGGCTTGTTCGGGGCTGTAGGCCAGGGCGCCGCCCGGGACATCGACGCCGAAGTTCGACAGGATTTCCTTGGCCTGATATTCGTGGATATCCATTGGCCGCGCCCCTCTATTCTGCTGCGATTGCTGCGATTGCTGCGGCGTAATGGTGGTTCAGAACCGTGTCGACTGCATCCTGATCGACGGTTCCGCCCTGCGCGCGGATCGCATCGGCAAAGCGCGTGACGATGTCGGTTATCGCGGCAGGCGTCAGAAGATTCAGGATGCCGATGCGGATCTGAACCGGGGCGGACAGTGTCGGCCAGATACCAAAGCCAGCGGCGCGGCAGGTTTGTACCAGCGCCATCTCTTGCCCGGCCAGATCGTCCGGCAGGTTCAGCACCACCAGACTGGTCATGTTCGAGGTGACCTTGCAGCCCATGGCAACCACCGCTTCGCGCAGAACCTTTTCGTGGAACGCGTAGTCAGCGGCACGTTGCGGGATCGTCTGTTCCAGCGTGATCCGCAAGGCTTCGTGAAAGGCTGAAACGGCATAGGGGGAGTGCGTCCGGTGATAAGTGCCCTTTTCCACATTCTGGCCATCAATAATGCCCCAGTGACGAGCTTCCAATATTGGGTGGTGCACAAAGCTGCGGGTGCCAGAGGCTTGCAGTTCCTCGATATAGGCGTCGGTGAAACTGACCGGCGCATATGTCAGCGGCAGGCAGCAGATGCCCTTTTGCGGACAGGATGCCCAGGCTGCGACGCCGGGCAGATCGTCGATGCGGAAATCCTCCACCCCCAGCGAGGATACGGCGTCGACCAGACCCATGACGCCGTGGCGCTCGCAGGCGTCTGAAAAGCCCCTGATGTCGTTGATCCGGCCTGATCCGGTTTCCCAATGGGCCATGAACGCCCATTTCGGTTTGTGTTCGGCAAGGGCCGCGTCGACGTCAGCCCCCGTGACAGAGGTGCCGTTGGGCACGTCGACCACCGCGACGCTGGCCGCATCGGGGTTCAGGCTGTTGGCGGCCAGTTCTTCGCCCGTCGCTGCCTTCATCCGCAGGGTCAGGGCGTCAATGCCCGAGAACGTGCCATTGGCGAATGCAACCACGGTGTCACCGGGGCGGATTGCCGCGAACATCATGTCCAGACCGCTCCACCCGGTTCCGGCAACCCCGAAGGTGTGGGTGTTGTCGGTGCCCCAGATCTGACGCAGCATATGCTTGCATTCGACCATCCCGCGCAGAACGTCGCCCTGCATGTGGTCGGCAACGCCCGCGCCTGCAAAGGCAGACAGGACGCGCGGATCCGTGTTTCCGGGGCCGGGGCCGGCGGCGATCGTGTTGGGGATTTCCAGCTTTGGAAAGATTTCAGCCGACATGCGTACATCCTTGTCAGGTTCAGCGGTTGCGTCCTGGGTTCAGGAAATCCGCAGTTGAGCGATGGCGCAACGTAGGATACTCCTGCTTTTGGGTATCTAATAGGATGGGAAAGATCCCACCCATATGGGTAAGTATTCGGTTGTATACCGAAATTGACCCTGCCTGAATAGGTAGTTAGTTGAGATTATCCGTTGTTTATCAGCATGGTAGGAGTTACGCACCTTGATTGACGTCATGCTGGCGGACAGCAATCCCCTGGTTCTGTCGGCCATGTCCGAACTGTTTGAGCGTGACCCGCGGTTTTCGCTGGTGGCCACCTCGGCCACGGCCGAGGGGTTTCTGGGCACGGTCATGCGCGTCCCGGTTCAGATCGGCGTGATCGACTGGAACTTGCCGGTTCTGGGCGGTGCGAAACTGATCGAGGTGTTGCGCGAACAGGAGAACGCGCCGCGCCTGGTCGTCTATGGCGATGACGCGCGCGATCTGCCCCGGCTGGCCATGACGGCGGGGGCGGCCGGGTTTGCCGCGCGCGGGGATGAGGTTGACGACCTGCTGAAGTGCTGCGCCGAGGTGGCCAGCGGCAAGATGGTCTTTCCCTTCATCGATGTGCGCGAATTGCAGAACGATCCGATCCACAGCCTGTCGCGCAAGGAACGCGCGACGCTTGAAGCGCTGTCCAAGGGGCTGACCAACCGAGAGCTTGCGAAAGAGCTTGGAATCTCGACCAACACGGTGAAATTCCACCTGTCGAATCTTTACGAGAAACTGTCGGTTCGCAACCGTGCGCAGGCGATTGCGTTTTACTATTCGAACCGGGTTCCGGGCGGGCAAAGCGACCTGTAATCTTGTTTCGTTTGCATGCGACTGTACGCAATAAAATTTCTTGACAGATCAGATTTTCCGCCATTTGTCTGAGCGCCATGCCAATCGACCAGACACACAGGAGCGGTCAGACATGAGTTTTTATCCCATCCAACTAGCCCCCGCACGGCTGAATCGCAGCGAACTTGCCGTTCCGGGAAGCCAGCCGCAACTGTTTGAAAAAGCGGCGCAATCCGACGTCGACGTGATCTTCCTTGACCTTGAAGACGCGGTTGCACCGGATGAGAAGGAAGGCGCGCGCAAGAACATCATCAAGGCGTTGAACCAGGTCGACTGGAACACCAAGACGATGTCGATTCGAATCAACGGATTGGACACCCACTTCATGTACCGCGACGTGGTCGACATCGTCGAACAGGCGGGCGAGCGTCTGGATCTGATCATGTTCCCCAAGGTCGGAACCGCCGCCGATGTCTATGCCGTCGACATGCTGGTGACCCAGATCGAAGACGCCGTGGGCCTGCGCAAACGGATCGGGTTCGAACACATCATCGAGACCGCATTGGGCATGCAGAATGTCAGTGAGATTGCCGGTGCCTCGGCCCGCAACGAAAGCCTGCATTTCGGCGTGGCCGATTATGCCGCCAGCATGCGCGCGCGGACCACGGTGATCGGCGGGGTGAACGAAAACTATGCCGTCCTGACTGACCCCGCCGAAGACGGCGCACGGCAGGTGCACTGGGGCGACATGTGGCATTCGGCCATCGCCAATATGGTGGTCGCGGCGCGTGCCAACGGACTGCGCCCGATCGACGGCCCATTCGGTGATTTTTCAGACCCCGAAGGATACCGGGCCGCCGCCTATCGCGCTGCGGTTCTGGGGTGTGAGGGGAAATGGGCCATTCACCCCAGCCAGATTGCCCTGGCCAATGAAGTGATGAGCCCCTCGGACGCAGAAGTCACCAAGGCCAACCGCATTCTGGAGGCCATGGCCGCAGCCGAGGCCGAGGGCAAAGGCGCCGTATCGCTGGACGGTCGCCTTATCGACTATGCGTCGATACGTCAGGCCGAGGTTCTGGTAGAAAAGGCGCGCCAGATCGCTGCCTGATGCGGGGCGATCCCGGTAATTAGACCCTATTCCACTGCGTTTCGCCAATCGCGGGCCGCTGTGGAACCGCCCGTCGAGACATGCGCCAAAGCGATAATCCAGACAGGGGTATGACCCCCCTCAGACGTCCAGATGTGCCACGCTCAGCGCGTTTGTCTGAATGAACTCGCGCCGGGGTTCCACCACATCGCCCATCAGTTTGGTGAAAATGTCATCGGCTTCGGCCACGTCTTCGACCTTGACCTGCAACAGCGTCCGCGCTTCGGGGTCCAGCGTGGTTTCCCACAGCTGATCGGGGTTCATTTCGCCCAGCCCCTTATAACGTTGCAGGGACAGGCCCTTTTCGCCTTCGGACAGGATGGCGTCCAACAGGCTTTGTGGTCCCATCACGGCGACGTCGCGATCCTTGCGCACCAGATGGGCGGGGGTTCCATATACCTCTTGCAGGGCGGCGGTGAAGCTGCCCAGACGATGCGCCTCGGGCGAGCGTAGGGCGATGCCGTCCAGGGTGCGCACCTCTTCCACGCCGCGCACCGCGCGGGTCAGGCGGATGCCCTTGTCCTGCGTCTGACGGCCCTGCCAGCCGCGTTCGTATTCGGCGGACACAAGGTCCAGCCGGTTGGCGACATCTGCCGCAGCACCGATCAGGTCACCATCGACCCGGCCGGGAACGAAGGCCCCGGCGATGGCAGCTTGTTCCAGGATATTGCGCGGATAGTGTGTGGCAAAGGCGCTGAGGGTGCGGCGGATCTGGCGTGCCTCTTCCACCACGCGGGCCAGATCGGTGCCGACGATTTCCTCGCCCGAGCCAAGGCGCAGGACCGCGCCTTCGATCCCTTGCGCGATCAGGTAATCGTCCAGCGCCATCTGATCCTTCAGGTACACCTCGGACTTGCCGCGGGCGACTTTGAACAAAGGTGGCTGCGCAATGTAGAGGTAGCCGCCGTCGATCAATTCCGGCATCTGGCGGAAGAAGAATGTCAGCAGCAGGGTGCGGATATGCGCGCCGTCAACATCGGCGTCGGTCATGATGATGACCTTGTGATAGCGCAGCTTTTCTATGTCGAATTCATCGCGCCCAATGCCGGTGCCCAATGCGGTGATCAGGGTGCCAATTTCCTGACTGCCAAGCATCCGGTCAAACCGGGCCCGTTCCACGTTGAGGATCTTGCCACGTAGCGGCAGCACCGCCTGATTGGCCCGCGCGCGGCCCTGTTTGGCGGACCCGCCTGCGCTGTCACCCTCGACCAGAAAGATCTCGCGCTGGGCGGGGTCTTTGACCTGACAATCGGCGAGTTTTCCCGGCAGCGACGCAACATCAAGCGAGGATTTCTTGCGCGTCATCTCACGCGCCTTTCGGGCGGCTTCGCGGGCCAGCGCCGCCTCGACGATCTTGGTGACGATCATGCGGGCTTCGGCGGGGTTTTCCTCAAACCACTCGGCCAGTTTTTCGTTCATCAGGCCTTCGACGGCGGGGCGCACTTCGGAACTGACCAGCTTGTCTTTGGTCTGAGAGCTGAACTTCGGGTCCGGCACCTTAACTGACAGCACGCAGGTCAGCCCTTCGCGCGCATCGTCACCCGTGAAGCTGACTTTTTCCTTCTTGGCGATGCCGCTGGACCCGGCATAAAGGTTCATGGTGCGGGTCAGCGCGCCGCGAAACCCTGCCAGATGGGTGCCGCCGTCGCGCTGCGGGATGTTGTTGGTGAACGGCAGGACGGTTTCGTGATAGCTGTCGTTCCACCACATCGCGACCTCGACCGCGATGCCGTCTTTTTCACCGGAAATGAAGATCGGTTCGGTCAGAAGCGCGGATTTGGAGCGATCCAGATAGCGCACGAATTCGCGCACGCCGCCTTCGTAATGCAGATCACTGGTCAGAACCGGATTGACCCGTTCGTCGGTCAGCAGGATGCGCACGCCCGAGTTCAGGAACGCCAATTCGCGCAAACGGTTTTCCAGCGTCTTGAAGCTGTAGTCGCGGTTCGAGAATGTGTCGGTCGAGGCCATGAAGCGAACCTCGGTCCCCTTCTTGCCATTCGCGTCCCCGACAACCTTCAGGGGTTCGGTGGTGAAGCCCCCCTCGAAGCGCGCGACATGTTCCTTGCCGTCGCGCCAGATCCGCAGTTCCAGCCAGTCGGACAGCGCGTTGACGACCGACACACCAACCCCGTGCAGACCGCCCGACACCTTGTAGGAGTTCTGGTCAAATTTGCCGCCTGCGTGCAACTGGGTCATGATGACCTCGGCCGCGGAAACGCCTTCTTCTTCGTGAATTCCGACCGGAATCCCGCGGCCGTTATCACTGACCGAAACCGAATGATCGGCGTGGATGGTCACGTTCACCGCGTCGGCGTGACCGGCCAAAGCCTCATCAATGCCGTTGTCCACGACCTCATACACCATGTGATGCAGGCCGGATCCATCGTCCGTGTCGCCGATATACATACCGGGACGCTTGCGAACAGCCTCTAACCCTTTGAGGACTTTGATAGAATCAGCACCGTAGTCTTCCGGTGTCTTGGGGGCGTCAGCCATGCGGTAAACTTTCCTGTTTCACGCGCGATTTCTACCGTTTTTGCAGGGGATTGTCACGCGATGGACACTATATTTTGTGGCCCATCGGGTTCAGGCCAACAAGGCGCGCGCCCGGGTTCCCTGGATTATCAGAGCGCGGTTGCGATCCAGACCGCGCCCAGCGCGATCGCCCCGCCCAGCGCGGCCCAGCCCACAGCGCGCCAGGGTGATGGGCGCGCCGGTTCGGGCGGTTCTTTCGTCTGCCGGATCAGGGCGGCTTCCACCACCTGCGGCAGCCTTGGCCCGAACCGGCCCAGCACCTGCAGGGTCCGCCCCAGATCGCGGATCGCCGCCTTGGGGCCGATGTTGTCAGCGATATAGCCTTCAACCACGGGCCGGGCGACATCCCAGATGTTGATATGCGGATCCAGCGAGCGTGCCACCCCTTCGACAACCACCATGGTGCGCTGCAGCAAAATCAGCTCGGTCCGGGTTTCCATGCCGAAACGTTCCGTGACTTCAAAGAGATAGGTCAAAAGATGCACCATCGAGATCCGGGTGGCATCCATGCCGAAAATCGGCTCTCCCACTGCCCTGAGTGCGCGCGCGAATTCGTCGATGTCGCGGTCTGCGGGGACATAGCCAGCCTCAAAATGCACCTCGGCGACGCGGCGGTAATCGCGGCGGATGAAGCCGAACAGGATCTCGGCATAGACCCGGCGGGTATAATCGTCGATCCGCCCCATGATCCCAAAGTCCAGCGCGATCACGTCGCCGTTTTCGGCAACCTTCAGGTTCCCCTGATGCATGTCGGCGTGGAAGAACCCGTCGCGCAGGGCGTGTTGCAGGAACATCCGCAGGATACGCTCGGCCAGGGCCGCGCGATCATGACCGGCCGCGTCGATGGCGGCCAGATCATTGGCCGCGATCCCCTCGGCCCAGTCCAGGGTCATCACCCGGCGCGCCGACAGACCCCAGATAACGCGCGGCACGACGAAATGATCATCGCCTTCGGTATTGTCGGCGAATTCCGAGGCGCTGGCGCTTTCCAGCCTGAGGTCCAGCTCTCCCATCACGACGCCTTCGAAATGGGCGATCACGTCCGTGGGGTGCAGGCGGCGGGACGAGGGCGACAGAACCTCGACCACGCGAGCAACGAAATAGAAGGCGTTGATATCCTTGCGGAACGCCTTTTCGATGCCGGGGCGCAGAACTTTGACGGCAACCCGCGCGCCCGTATCAGCGCGATGCGCCCGGTGGACCTGCGCGATGGAGGCTGCGGCGACGGAATCGGAAAAGTCAGAGAACAGCGCCTCGACCGGTTCGCCCAATTCGCGTTCCACCTCGGCCCGGGCTTCGGCGGTCGAAAACGGGGCCAACTTGTCCTGCAGCACCTGCAATTGCAGGGCCAGATCGTCGCCGACCACATCGGGACGTGTCGACAGGATCTGACCGAACTTGATATAGGCCGGGCCCAGCGCGGTCAGTGCGCGCGTCACCGGCGGCAGCGACGGATCGCCTTTCAGCCCCAGCCAGGCAAATGGCAGCCCCAGCACCCGTGCCGCCATCCGGATCGGGGCCGGAGCCTCCATCGCGTCCAGCACGACGCCCATCGCCCCGGTGCGCTGGAAGGTCGCCCCGGTGCGGATCAGCCGCCAGATGTTGTGGGGCCCGCGCATGTCAGATTTTCCAGCCCGAATGCAGCGCTGCGATGCCCATGGACAGGTTGCGATAGCTGACGTTGTCAAACCCCGCGTCGCGGATCATTGCGGTGAACGCCTCCTGATCCGGGAATTTGCGGATGCTTTCGACCAGATACTGATAGCTGTCGCGATCCCCCGCCACCAGCTGCCCCATCCGGGGGATGACGTTGTAGGAATAGGCGTCATAGGCCTTTTGCAGGCCCGGCACTGGCAGTTGAGAGAATTCCAGAACGACCAGCCGCCCACCGGGGCGCAGGACGCGGAATGCCTCGGCCAGCGCATCGCCGATCCGGGTGACGTTGCGGATGCCGAAGCTGATTGTATAGCGGTCGAAGCTGGCATCCTCGAACGGCAGGGCCATGGCATCGCCGACGATCCAGTCCAGACGGTCGGCCAGGGCTTCGGCCTCGGCCCGTTTGCGCCCTTCGATCAGCATGCTCTCGGTCATGTCCAGCACGACCGCCTCGGCCATGCCGGCGCGTTTGAGGAACCGGAAGGCGATGTCGCCGGTGCCGCCCGCAACATCCAGCAGCCGCTGACCCGCGCGCGGCGCCAGCCAGTCCATCATCGCGTCTTTCCACAGCCGATGGATGCCCAGGCTCATCACGTCGTTCATCACGTCATATTTCGACGCAACATTGGTAAAGACCCCGTGGACCAGCCCGGCCTTGTCGCCTTCGGCCACGGTCTTTGCGCCGAAATGAGTCGTCTTGTCGTCGCTCATCGCCCTACTGATCGCCCTTGTGATCCCTTGAAAACTCACCCTTCTTATAGGGTGCAACCGCCGCGCTGCAATGCGGCGTCCTGACCGGAGTCGCCATGCCTGAACTGCCCGAGGTTGAAACCGTCCGCCGTGGCCTGATCCCTGCGATGGAAGGGGCCGTGATTGCGCGGGCTCAGGTGAACCGCCCCGATCTACGCTGGCCGTTCCCGCCGGGCATGGCGGATCGGCTGAGCGGGGCGCGGGTGGTGCGGCTTGGGCGGCGGTCGAAATACCTGCTGGTTGATCTGGACACGGGCGAGACGCTGATCGTGCATCTGGGGATGTCGGGGCGAATGCAGGTCTCTGGCCTAACAATCGGCGATTTCCACTACGACCACCCCGCGCCTGCAAAACACGACCATGTTGTGCTGCATATAGAGGGCGGCGCGCGCGTCACCTTCAACGACGCCCGCCGCTTTGGGGCGATGGATCTGATCGCGACCGGGGCGGTCGACTCGCATTGGCTGCTGGACAAGCTGGGCCCGGAACCGCTGGGCAATGCGTTTCACGCCGATCATCTGATCAGCGCGTTCAAGGGCCGCCGCACCCCGGTCAAATCGGCGCTTCTGGACCAGCGGATCGTTGCGGGGCTGGGCAATATCTATGTCTGCGAGGTGCTTTATCGGGCACGAATCTCTCCCAAGCGGTTGACCGGGCAACTTGGCAAATCACGCGTTGCATCCCTGGTGCCGCTGATCCGCGATGTATTGGGTGAGGCGATTGAGGCGGGCGGCTCCTCCTTGCGGGATCACCGCCGGGCGGACGGGGAATTGGGGTATTTCCAGCATAATTTCAGGGTCTATGACCGCGAAGATCAGCCCTGCCCGACCCCGGATTGCACCGGCGCCATCGCCCGGATCACACAGTCGGGGCGGTCGTCTTTCTATTGCCCGCGGTGTCAGAGATGACTTGATCACCGCGCGCGGAGTGCTACCAAGATAGACCTGATCGCCCCAACCGGAGCTTCCGAATGGCCTTCACCACGATTATTTCCGACGTCACCGAACATGTCGCGGTGATCCGCCTGAACCGCCCCGATGCCCTGAATGCACTGAACGCCAAGTTGCTGGGCGAGCTGGCGCAGGCCTTGGACGAGGCCGAAGCCGACAAGAAGGTCCGCTGCATCATACTGACCGGGTCCGAAAAAGCCTTTGCCGCCGGGGCCGACATCACCGAAATGGCCGAGAAATCCTTCGTCGATGTCTATAAGTCCGACATGTTCGCGGATGAGGTCGCGCGAATCTCCAAACCTCGCAAGCCGATTATCGCTGCCGTCGCAGGTTATGCGCTGGGCGGCGGCTGTGAACTGGCGATGATGTGCGATTTCATCATCGCCGCGGACACGGCCAAATTCGGCCAGCCCGAGATCAACCTGGGCGTCATCGCCGGGATTGGCGGCACCCAGCGGCTGACCCATTTTGTGGGCAAGTCGAAGTCGATGGAGATGCATCTGACCGGCCGCTTCATGGGTGCCGAGGAAGCCGAACGCGCCGGTCTTGTCAGTCGCGTGGTTCCGGCCAAGAAGCTGATGGATGAAGCGATGGCCGCGGCCGAAAAGATTGTCGAGAAATCAGCGCTGGCCACGATGGCGGTGAAAGAGGCGGTGAACCGCGCCTATGAAACCAACCTGACCGAGGGGTTGCTGTTTGAGCGCCGCATGTTCCAGGCGCTGTTCGCAACCGAAGATCAAAGCGAAGGCATGGCCGCGTTCGTTGAAAAGCGCGAGGCGCAGTTCCGCGACAAATAAAGTCTTTCCAAGCGGCGCCGAATCCCATATGCCGCCCCGGTACATGCGCGTGGAGCCCGCTTAAGGCTATGTGTCTGCCGGTCAACTGACCGGTCGTGGGTCCTTCGTGCAGCAAAGATTTGGATCCGAATACCGAAGGACACGACCATGGCCAATTCACCCCAGTCCAAGAAACGCGCCCGCCAGAACGAGCGTCGTTTTGCAATCAACAAAGCCCGCCGTTCGCGCGTGCGCACGCAGCTGCGCAAAGTCGAAGAAGCGATCGCATCTGGCGACAAGGATGCCGCAACCGCCGCGTTGCGCGCCGCCCAGCCCGAGCTGATGCGCGGTGTCACCAAGGGCATCTTCCACAAGAACACCGTAGCGCGCAAAATGTCGCGCCTGAGCGCCCGGGTCAAAGCCATCGGCTGATCTTTGCGGATTACCTGCCGGTTGGCCTGCAATGGCCGCCGGACCCAAAGGCGCACCCCACTGGGCGCGCCTTTTTTTGTTGACCAAATCGAACACGATTGGAATTTTTTCGGCGGGCCAGGGGGATTCTTTCAACCAAGGCCCGAGTCAAGCGCGAAGTTCTGTTGCGAGCGCCCGTGCGGCATTGATACGAAGACCGGGTAACGAAGAAAAACGATTCACTTTGTCTGGGGGGACAGCGGATGAGTTCAGGTTTTGGCACGCGGGTCGGGGATGTGAATCCCGATGATGCGTGGCGAATGCTTGAGGATGACCCAAACGCGCTTCTGGTTGATGTCCGGACGCGCGCCGAATGGGGGTTCGTCGGCATGCCGGATTTGCGGTCTTTGGGCAGCACGCCAGTCATGGTCGAATGGGCACGCTTTCCCGACATGGCGGTTAACCCGCATTTCGCCTCGGCCGCGAAGAAACAGCTGGACGGGCGCAATGCCACGACGCTGCTGTTTCTGTGCCGTTCGGGGCAACGCTCAAAAATGGCGGCTGAAGCAGTGATGCGGTATTTTCGCCAGTTCGGCGACGAAGTGGAATGCCTGAATATCGCCGAAGGTTTTGAAGGCGATATGGACGAAAACGGGCATCGGGGTAACATAAACGGGTGGAAAGCCCGCGGGCTGGCCTGGCGCCAGACCTGACAAGAACAGAAACGTCGAGGAACCATGACGGAAGACACTTGGGGACAGATCCGGCAGAAGCTGCAAAAGTCGGTCGGAAAGAACAACTACACGAACTGGATCGAACCGCTGGAATTTGCGGGGCTGACGGATGGCGTTGCGACCTTCCACGTGCCGACGCAATTCATCGGCGACTGGGTCTCGCGCAATTTCTCGGATATGATCCTGCAAGCGCTGGTCGCCGCCGGAGAGGTTGTCAGCCGCGTGGTGTTCCAGGTTTCGGCCAGGGCCGCGCGGGTGATCCGCCCGAATGCCGCCGAAAAGCCCGCCGTTGCCAAACTGCCCGAAGATTTCGTCACCGGGGCGACGCTGGATGCGCGCCACACCTTCGACAGTTTTGTCGTCGGCAAACCGAATGAACTGGCCCACGCCGCCGCGCGCCGCGTGGCCGAGGGCGCGCCGGTCAGCTTCAACCCGCTGTTCCTTTACGGTGGTGTCGGCCTTGGAAAAACCCACCTGATGCATGCCATCGCCTGGGAATTGGCGCGCCGCAACCCCGAGGCGCGCGTCGTCTATCTGTCTGCCGAGCAGTTCATGTATCGCTTCGTGCAGGCCCTGCGTGACCGCGCCATGATGGAATTCAAGCAACTGTTCCGCTCGGTCGATATTCTAATGATCGACGACGTCCAGTTCATCACCGGCAAGGAATCCACGCAGGAGGAATTCTTCCATACTTTCAACGCCCTGGTCGATCAGAACCGGCAGATCATCATCTCGGGCGACCGCGCCCCCGGAGAGATGGAGGGCATCGAGGATCGCATCAAATCGCGCCTGCAATCGGGTTTGGTCGTCGATCTGCACCCCACCAATTACGAATTGCGCCTGGGCATCCTGCAATCCAAAGTCGAACAGTTCAGCAGCCAGTTCGGCAAAATCGGCATCGCAGACGGGGTTCTGGAATTCCTCGCCCACAGGATATCGACCAACGTGCGCGTGCTGGAAGGCGCGCTGATGCGTCTGTTCGCCTTCGGAGAGCTTGTGGGCCGCGAAATCACACTGGAAATGACCCAGGATTGCCTGGCCGATATTCTGCGCGCTTCGGACCGCAAAATCACGGTCGAGGAAATCCAGCGCAAGGTGTCCGACCATTACAACATCCGCTTGTCGGATATGATCGGCCCGAAACGGATGCGGGTTTACGCCCGTCCGCGCCAGATGGCGATGTATCTGGCCAAGCAGCTGACCTCACGCTCTTTGCCCGAAATCGGGCGTCGGTTTGGTGGCCGGGACCACACCACGGTGATGCACGGCGTCAAACGGATCGAGCAGTTGAAGGAAACCGACAGTCAGATCGCGGATGATCTGGAAATGCTGCGCCGCAGCCTCGAGGGTTGACGCCCCGCAGTCGCTGACTCACAGTCCAAAAAACCTTGCGCGCCCCGGCCTGTCGGTTAGGGTGCCCGCCCGGCCAGGTGGAACTGGCCTGACGGCAATTGGGGATGTGGCAATGGGGATGGAGCCTGGACCATGAAAATCTCGATCGAACGTGCAACCCTGCTCAGGGCCGTCAGCCAGGCCCAGTCGGTTGTCGAACGCCGCAATACAATCCCGATTCTGGCCAATGTGCTGATCGAGGCTGAGGGCGACAGCGTCAGCTTCCGCGCCACCGATCTGGACATCGAGGTGGTCGATAAGGTGAACGCGCAGGTCGAACGCGCCGGGTCTACCACCGTGAACGCCGTCACCCTGCACGAGATTGTCAGGAAGCTGCCCGACGGCGCACTGGTCAGCCTTGCCGACGATGGCGCGGCGGGTCGCCTGACTGTCGAGGCGGGCCGGTCGAACTTTGCGCTGGCAACGCTGCCGAAAGAAGACTTTCCGCAAATGGCCTCGTCCGAGTATGCCTCGAACTTCTCGGCCCCGGCGCCGGTGCTGCGGCGCCTGTTCGACAAGTCGAAATTCGCGATCTCGACCGAAGAAACGCGGTATTACCTGAACGGCGTCTATATGCATGTCGCCGATGGCGACGGCGGGCAGGTGCTGCGCTGTGTGGCGACGGATGGTCACCGCCTTGCGCGCATCGACGCCGATCTGCCTGCCGGGGCCGAGGGCATGGCCGGCGTGATCGTGCCGCGCAAGACCGTCAATGAATTGCGCAAGCTGCTGGATGACGATGATGCCTCGATCGCCGTTTCCGTCAGCGAAACCAAAGTGCGGTTCGCCACGCCCGAGATCACGCTGACCTCAAAAGTCATCGACGGCACCTTCCCCGACTATGGCCGCGTCATCCCGACCGCCAATACCCGGCGGATGGAAGTCGACGCGGCTGATTTCGCCCGCGCAGTAGATCGTGTCGCGACGGTCAGCAGCGAACGTTCGCGCGCGGTCAAGATGCAGCTGGACGAAGATCGCCTGATCCTGTCGGTGAACGCGCCGGATGCAGGGGCGGCGGAAGAAGAACTGGCCGTGGCTTACGGCGATGAAAAGCTGGAGATTGGATTTAACGCCAAATACCTGCTGGAAATCGCCAGTCAGGTGGATCGTGAGAATGCGGTCTTCATGTTCAATACCGCAGGCGATCCGACGCTGATGCGCGAAGGCAACGATCAGTCGGCGGTCTATGTTGTGATGCCGATGCGGGTCTGAGGCCGCTTCGCGGCGACGGATGCCTCCGGCGGGAGTATTTCTGAAAAGAAGAAGGGCAAGGATTGGCTGCGCTGACCTCTCTGACCCTGTCGCAGTTCCGGTCGCATAGCCGCACCGAGCTGGCTGTTGATGCGCGCCCGGTGGCGATATTCGGGCCTAACGGTGCGGGCAAAACCAACATCCTGGAAGCGGTGTCGATGCTGTCGCCGGGGCGCGGATTGCGCCGGGCGGCGGTGGGCGATCTGGCGCGTCAGCCGGGCGGGATTGGCTGGAAGGTGACCGCCCTGGTAACCTCGTTGGGGCAGATGCACGAGGTTGAAACGGTTTCCGAAGGCGGGCCACGCGGCGTGCGCATCGACGGCAAAGCGGCCACGCAAACCGCGCTGGGCCGGATCGCGCGGGTGCTGTGGCTGGTGCCTGCAATGGATCGGCTGTGGATCGAAGGGGCCGAGGGGCGGCGGCGGTTTCTGGACCGCATGACGCTGAGCTTTGATCCGCGCCATGGTGAGGCTGTGCTGGATTACGAAAAGGCGATGCGGGATCGCAATCGCCTTTTGAAAGATCACGTCAACGACGCCCGATGGTACGACGCGCTGGAGGCACGGATGGCCGACGCCGGTGCACGTATCGACATGTCGCGGCGGGATGCGCTGGCCCGGGTGGCAGCCGCCGAGGGCGGCGGCAGTTTTCCGGTGGCGACGCTGACCATGCTCGGCCCCGATGGTGCCGCCGACCCGTTTGAGGCGGAAGCGCTTGCCGAAACGCTGCGCGGGGGCCGTGCGCGCGACATGACCGCCGGGCGCACGCTGACGGGTCCGCACCGAGCCGATCTGGGCGCGATCTATGCCGACAAGGGCGTCGCGGCGGCGCAGTGTTCGACCGGAGAGCAGAAGGCGCTGCTGATCTCGCTGATCCTTGCCAATGCCCGCGCCCTGACGGAAGAGGTTGGCGCGCCGCCGCTGTTGCTGCTGGACGAGGTCGCAGCCCATCTGGATGCCGACCGGCGTGCCGCGCTTTATGATGAGATTGTCGCGCTGGGCGCACAGGCCTGGATGACCGGCACCGGGGCGGAATTATTCGATGATCTGGGCGACCGCGCAACGCGGCTGGCGGTCAGCGATGCAGACGGAACATCGCAGGTGGCACAGGCATGAGTATCCAAATCGCCCTGCTGCGCGGTATCAACGTCGGGGGGCACAACACCCTGCCCATGGCCGGATTTCGCACCCTGCTGGCGGGGCTGGGGGCGCAGGATTGCAAGACCTATATCCAAAGCGGAAACGCTGTCTGGCGCGGCGATCTGTCCGAGGCGGCTGTGTCGCAAGCCATTGAAGATGAATATGGATTCCGGCCCAATGTGATGATCCGCAGCCGTGCGTTCTGGACTGGTGCGATCCGTGCCTGCCCGTTTCCGACGGATGATCCCAAAGCGCTCCACCTGTTTGTTGCGCATGGGGCATTCGACACGACGCAGGATGCCCTGAACCAAGTCGCCGCCCCGGATGAGCGTGCGCAGATCGGCACCGGCGTGGTCTATCTGCACACGCCTGCGGGGATGTCGGCGTCGAAAATCGCGCCGCGGATGGATCGGCTGCTGTGTGTTCCGACGACGGCGCGCAATTGGCGCAGTGTGATGGCGATCCGAGATCTGGCGCAAGGGCTGTCATGACCGCAACACCAGTCGATTTTCTGCTTTATGCGGGTGCGCTGCTGATCCTGTTCCTGACGCCGGGGCCGGTCTGGGTGGCGCTGATCGCGCGGGGTCTTTCGGGTGGGTTCCACGCCGCCTGGCCGCTGGCGCTGGGCGTGGTTATTGGCGATGCGCTGTGGCCCCTGCTTGCGATTATCGGCGTCACCTGGATTGTCGATCAGTTCGACGGCTTCATGACGGTGCTGCGCTGGGGGGCATCTGCGATTTTTCTGGTCATGGGCATCCTGCTGATCCGCAACGCCGGGAAATCCATCGCCCGTGACAGCCGCCTGACCCGTCCCGGCATGTGGGCCGGTTTCATCGCCGGAATCCTCGTCATCCTGGGCAACCCTAAGGCGATCCTGTTCTACATGGGCGTGTTGCCGGGCTTCTTCGATCTGACGACAATCACCTGGCCCGATATCGCCGCCATTGTCGCGCTGTCCATTGTGGTGCCGCTGCTGGGCAATGTCATCATGGCGCTGTTTATCGACCGCGCGCGCCGCCTGTTGACGACACCCAGCGCCCTCAGGCGGCTGAATGTCATCGCAGGCTGGTTGTTGATCGGCGTCGGGCTGGTGATTCCGCTGACCTGACGATCAAATGCGCCGCCGATGGCGTTTTCGAGGACTGATTTAGCCGTCTTCCATTGGGCCGCCGGCCTCTTTCCAGCTGCCAATGGCACCGACGTTGAACACGTTCTGATAGCCCATCTGCTGAAGCGTCTGCCCGGCCAGGGCGGCCTGTCCGCCGGCACCGCAAACCAGGCAGATCTGCGCATCCTTCTGCATGGCGGGGTTGTGGAATTTTTCCATCGCCGGATCGGCGGCGAATTCGATGAAGCCACGCGGAATGCGTTGGGCGCCCTGGATGGTGCCGGATTTCGCAATGTCGGCGCTGTCGCGCACATCGACGAATACGGTGTCGCCAGCCTGGTGCCGCTCGATCCCTTGTTGAGGTGTGATTTTGGGAACGTCGGCATTTGCCGATTGCAGATAGTCCTGTGCAGATTTCATGGTGGAATCCTCCTGTTGATGTCTGTGATGTGGGGTGCTGGCCGGGTTCCTCAAGACGTGCTCAGGTCTTTTTCGCGTCGTCAACTATCGTCATCTGCGCCAGCCCGCTTTCACCGATATCGACCTTGGCGAACGGTCCTCCGTGATACATCTGGCCGGGATCCTGCGGATCGGCGGGCGGTTCGGCGGCAAGGATTTCGGGCGCGAATTGTTCGGCGTTATCCTTGGGGCGATAGCCAAGGAAGGCCGCGCCGGAATTATCCACCGGCGACCGGTCATTGTTGGACACACCGTAGACGATGGAAAACCCGGTCGTCGGCGTATCAATCGCGCGGGTGACCAGCTGAATCAAATCGTCATAGGACAGCCACGATCCAAGCGCCCGCGCGCTGGTGACCTGGGCGCAGGACAGAATGCGCAGGCAAACGGATTCCAGACCGCGTTTATCCCAATACATACGGCCCAAATCTTCGGCGAAACATTTGGCAAGCCCATAAAATGTATCGGGCCTGTGTGGCGCATCAATTCCGATAGCCTCTGATTTCAGGTGCATTCCGACCGCGTGAATGGAGCTGGCATAGATAACGCGGCGCACATTGTTCTGATATGCAGCCTCCCAGATATTATAGGCGCCAATGAAATTCGGCCCCAGGAGCTTATCAAACGGACCCTCGTCGACAAACGCGCCAAAATGGGCGACCATATCCGCATCTTTCAGGATATTATTCATCGCCGTGAAATCGGCGAGGTCGGCCTGGACGTAGGATTCACCTGGATAAAGTTTTCCAATATCATCCGCGATATCCGTCGATACCAATTCATCTGCCATCGTCAGCAGCGGTTCGCGCAGGTAAGATCCCAATCGGCCTGCGGCCCCGGTCAGAACGATTTTTTTCATATCACAGCCTTTTCAATGAAGGGTTTGTTCTGGGCGATACGGTCATATCCGAATGGTGTCAGATCGAGGGTTCGGAATTCGCCGTGAATTACAAGTTCGGCCATGCCGCGACCCATCGCAGGGGATTGCTGAAACCCATGCCCTGAGAAACCATTGACGAACATGAAATTCGTAACCTCAGTATGCGGACCCAGAATCGCGTTTTGGTCGAATACGTTGAATGCGTAATGGCCCGCCCAGGAGTTGACGAGTTTTATAGCCTCGAACTGTGGAATTCGGTTGGCGATTGCGGGCCAGGCTTTATCCTCCCAGATATTAAAATCCTGTTCGAAATCATCGGGTTCGACGGGCGGGTCTTCATCCGGCGGGCATCCGGCCAGATAGAACCGACCATCGCTTCTTGTGTGCACCCCGGAGGGATCAATTGTCAGCGGCAAATCCCGGTCAAGCGGGTTTTCCGCGTCGAATATGAAAGTGTAGCGTTTACGCGGTTCCACAGGAATTTCAATTCCGGCCATTCGCGCCGTGATTGCGGCGCGCAGTCCGGATGCGTTAACCAGCGTGTCGCAGGAAATGCGGTTTCCGGATTTCAGCGTGACCGAATCGACGCGATCTCCGACTTTGTTTTTTGTAATACCGACAACTTCATTCGTGATATATTCGACGCCGTTTTCGCGCGCTTTGCGTTTCCACCAATCAAACAGCGTATTCCCGTCGAAATACCCTTCGTCAATCAGATTGTGGTTGGCCCCAAGAATACCCTGAAGATTATAAAACGGATATTCCCGCGCGATGTCGTCCGGCGTCATGTATCTGGTTCCGGCACCCAGCGCCGACTGCACTTTTTGGGCGGATTCTGTGGAAAAACAACGTGTTGCGGGCGCAGAAAGTAGCGATTTGAACATAGCGCGAGCGCCTTTCTGATCAGGCTTTGCGCGTTTGCTGCGGTGCAGGAAAGATCTTTGCCAGTTTGCGAAGGTTTTGGGCAGTGGCGGCGAGCAGGAATTCGTCATTTGCGCCGCATGGTCCACGTAATCGGAGCCGTCCCAGGCCGAGAATGCGCTTGAGGTGGGCAAAGAGCATTTCGACCTTCTTCCGGAGCTTCACCGAGATCTTGTATTGCGGCGTTTTGGCGATTGCGCGGGCGATGTCGCGAGCGTCCTCATGTTCCTCACGGGTGATCTTACGGGCGTCGGCATTCGGGCAGCACTTCGGCTTGGAAGGACAGGATTGGCAGGTGTGCTTCAGCGCTTGGTACTTGGCCACGCCCTTGCCGGTTGGGCCGCGATTGGGGTCGGAGTAGTTTCGGCGGAACTGCTTCAGAGCCTCGCCTTCCGGGCAGATGTATTGATTGTTCTCGGCATCCCATTCGAAGTCAGCTCGGGACCAGGTGCCATCGGTGCGCCCGGCTTTGTCGAAGACCGGGATGTGCGGTGCGATCTTTTCACCCACCAGCCATCCGAGCATGGGTCCCGATCCGTAGGCGGTGTCGGCGATCAGCCGTTCGGGATGAAGATCGAAGCGCTCTTTGGCCCGCTTCAGCATCGTCTTGGTTGACCCCACCTCGGCTTGACGGATCGACCGTGTCGCTTCCACGTCGACGATGACACCATGATCGGTATCGATGAGATAGTTGTCGGAGTAGGCAAAAAATGCGGGACCCTTACGCGCCGCCGTCCACTGGCTGGCTGGGTCGGAATAGGACGTGAACTTTGGCTCGACCGGTGTCGCTGCTCCGAATGCGGCCTCATCCAGAGTGTCGAGATACTCGCGGACCGCGCGGGGTGCAGCGTCTGCATCGATCCGCGCAATGTCCCATTCTTCCTTTGGCGCAGAGTACTGCTTGTTGGCATCCGCCTCGATCAAGCTGGCATCGACGGCCAGGCGCTGACCGCTGACGAGACCTTCGGCGATGCATCGCGCGACCGTGGTCTCGAAGAGATGGCGCAGCAGCTCACTCTCGCGGAACCGACCATGCCGGTTCTTTGAAAAGGTCGAGTGATCCGGCACCCGATCGGCCAGGTCGAGCCGACAAAACCACCTGTACGCGAGGTTCAAGTGTACCTCTTCACAGAGCCGCCGCTCGGACCGGATGCCGAAGCAGTAACCGACGATCAGCATCCGGATCAGCAGTTCAGGATCGATCGAAGGACGACCGGTGTGGCTGTAGAAATCGGCAAGATGGGCGCGGATGCTGCTCAGATCGACGAAACGATCAATCGATCGCAGCAGGTGATCTTGCGGGACATGGTCTTCCAGCGAGAACTCATAGAACAGCGCCGCCTGTGCTTCCTGCCTCGGTCCCATCATGGCTGATCCTCCCGCTTGTTGAGAGGATTGAATCAGCGCCATAGCCCTCGATCAAGCAGGAGTTTTTCAACAAAATTGGCGCTGCGCAATCCTTCGGCAAATTCCGGATTGTCGGCCAGATACATATAACCGTAACTCTGGAACGGAACCTCCGGAACACGCGGATCATCATCCATATAGGCGCGAAAGTTTTTCACGTAATCGGCGGCGAATTGCGAAATGCGGATGTTTATTTCGCTGCTGAATTGCTGACGCATGCAACTGTTGGTGTGTGCGGTTGAAGAATTTTCGTAACTCGGGTCCATTTCCACAACCAGAATTCGACCGTCGAAGTCCGAATTACCTGACAGGAAATGCGCGACCGATGACCCAAGCATTGCGCCGCCGATAATAACGACGTCGTATGTTTCAAAAGCCGGAGAGTCCAATTTTATCATTCCGCACCCTCGTCAGTGGGGTCAAATCCGTAAACCTCACGTGCGGTGGTTTCGGAAATATACCCGCGTTCCAGATCCCGCCGGACAAGCGCGCGATTGCGGGTTTCCGGATCACCGTATCCGCCGCCACCAGGAAAGGCGAGCGTGACACGTTCACCATGCGGCACGAATTGCTTGCCTTTGCTGCGCATCGCTGCGCCGTCACTGCGCGAAATTTCGGTCGGTGCGCCGGGCGCACCGCCGTGGCGGCCCAACGCCGGATGGGCGGCGCGGTCGAACATCGCTGAAAAGTCGAACTCGTGACCTTCAGCGGCACCAACTTCCATGAATTGCCCCAATCCGCCGCGCTGTTTCCCGGCCCCACCACTGTCGGGGCGCAGTTCCTTCCGCCAGATGATCACCGGTCCTGTATGCTCGGTCGCCTCGACCGGCATAGTCATAACGCCCGAGGGGAACGCCGTGGCGTTCAGCCCGTCAAATGCCGGGCGCGCGGCAGATCCGCGATCCTTTGCAAAGTTGCGCGTTTGGAATTGCGAAAGATGAACGCGGCAATTCCGGTCAGATCGGTCAGCGAAAATTCGACCATCATCGTCTGTAGGCGGCGGTGCCCAACCTCATTACAAGTGGCAAGCGCGTGGATGTCACCGACCACCTGATCGGGTTCGCGGACATTGGCGCGTACAATGGCAATCAGGCTCTGATTCACCTGACCTTGATCTGCAAACCGCATGATGGGGATTTGCAGCCCCTCTTCATACAGGCTGTTGGCATCCGCCCCGAAGCCGCGCCCGCCGATGTCGACGATATGGGCGGTACAGGCGAAAAAACCGATCAGCGCGCCCTGGAAAAACGACGGGGTGACGACGGTGATGTCATGCAGATGACCGGTGCCTTCCCAGGGATCGTTGGTGATATAGACGTCGCCTTCGGCCATGGTGTCACGGCCGATACGCCGGATGAAATGGGCCACAGCCTCGGCCATGGCATTGACGTGACCGGGCGTGCCCGTCACCGCCTGTGCCAGCATCTGGCCCTGATCGTCATAGACCCCGGCGGACAGGTCGCCCGCTTCACGAACCGAGGTTGAAAAGGCGGTGCGGATCAGCGCCTGGGCCTGTTCTTCGACCACCGAGATCAGACGATTCCACATGACCTGATTGGCAACGTCAGACTGACTCATCCGGGTGTCCCCCCGCGGCTGATATCAATGCTGCCGTCTGATTGGGTTACGGCGGTAAATCCGGTCGGAACAATGATGGTGGTTTCATCTTCGGTGATGACGGCCGGACCGGCAAGGCGGGTGTCGGGGGGCATGTCACTGCGGGGTACGGCTGTGGTGGGGCCGGGAAACAGCGCGGCATATTCGGCCTCAAACAACCTCTGGAAGGTGACCGCGTCCGGGCGCGCGGCCTGGTCAGTGGTTAGGGGCACGGGAATCTCCCACCCCTGACCGCAGTAGCGCATGAAGGCACGCGCAGTCGCGCTGATGCGGGCATCGGCATCGCAGGTGCGGACAAGGGCTGTCGCCTCGGCCGTGAGGTCATTCAGGACGGTTTGTGCCGCTTCAGGGTCGAAATCGGACAATCGCATATATGTGCTGCGCGACGATTCAAAGCTGAACGGCGCGCGCAGGAAGCCGATGGCAGATCCGACGCCTGCCCCGGCCGGAACCAGAATCCGGTCGATCCCCAGTTTCTGCGCCAGCCGCCCTGCATGGAGCGGTGCCGCACCCCCGAATGCGATCATCGTATACCCTGCCAGATCTTCGCCGTTTTCGACCGCATGCACCCGCGCCGCGTTGGCCATGTTTTCGTTCACAACCTCGGACAGGCCGAATGCGGCTTCGGTCGCATTCATCGACAGGGTGTCGCCGATATCCGCGCTCAGCGCCGCAGCGGCGTTGCCGGAGTCGAGGGGGATGGTTCCGCCTGCAAACCCATCCGGGTCCAGCCGCCCAAGCTGTAGGTCCGCATCGGTGACGGCGGCGCGGGTTCCGCCCCTGCCGTAGCACGCCGGGCCGGGATCCGAACCCGCACTTTGTGGGCCGACACGGATCTGGTTCAGCGCATCCACATGGGCCAGCGATCCGCCGCCGGCCCCAATCTTGACCATGTCGATCACCGGGATCGAGATCGGCATCCCCGACCCTTTTTTGAACCGATAGCTGCGCGCAACCTCGAACACCCGCGCGGTCTTGGGGGACATATCGCGGATCAGGCAGATCTTGGCGGTGGTGCCGCCCATGTCAAAGCTCAGCACCCGGTCCAGCCCATGGCGCTTGGCCAGAGTCGCGGCGAACATCGCGCCCCCGGCGGGGCCGCTTTCGACCAGACGCACGGGGAATTCGGCGGCACTTTCGACCGAGATGATGCCGCCGCCCGAGTGCATCAGGAACACCGGGCATGTGGCCCCGACATCCGCCAGCCGTCCGCGCAGGCGGCCCAGATAGCTGGCCATCAATGGCTTGATATAGGCGTTGGCGACTGTGGTGTTGAAGCGCTCATACTCTCGCATCTGGGGCGGAACTTCGCAGGACAGCGACACTGATACGCCGGGAAGCCGCTTTGTCAGAACCTCGGCCACCATCCGTTCGTGGGTATCGTTGAGGTAGGAATGCAGCAATCCGACCGCGACACTGTCATAACCCGCCGCTGCGATCTGTTCGACCAATGCGTCAACTTCGGCCCGCTCAAGCGGAATCAATACGTCGCCCGTCGCTCCGATCCTTTCGCGCAGCGTGAAGCGGTGCTGACGCGCCAGCAGCGGTTCGGGCAGGGTCAGGTTCAGGTCGTATTGTTCAAACCGGGATTCGGTGCGCATCTCGATCACATCGCGGAACCCTTGCGTCGTAATCAGCGCCGTATTCGCGCCACGACGTTCGATCAGCGCATTGGTCGCCAGCGTGGTCCCATGGATGATCTGCCCGATCTTTCCAGGCGGAAGGCCGGCCTTGGAACAGACCTGATCCAGCCCATCCAGAATGGCGGCTTCGGGCGCGTGGTGCGTGGTCAGCACCTTGGTCGAAAAGAACCCGGTCCCGGCCTCTAGCACCACATCCGTAAAGGTGCCGCCGATGTCCACTCCCAGGCGATTGGCAGCCGCCATGCCGTTTTGCCCCCCGCTTGATGCGCATGAAAACTCTGACCAGATGCACCCGCATTTGAAAAGGCCCAACTTGATGCCTTGCCAAGCCTGCGCGTTCCCGTACACCAGAACGTAACCCGTCTGACCTGAAGGATGCCGTGTATGATTGAACTTTACACATGGACAACGCCGAACGGGCGGAAAGTTTCGATCTTGCTGGAAGAACTGGGCGTGCCCTATACCGCCCATGCAATCGACATTTCCAAAGACGAACAATTCGCGCCGGATTTCCTGAAGATCGCGCCGAACAATCGGATCCCGGCAATTGTGGATTCCGAGACCGGGCAGGTGCTGATGGAATCAGGGGCCATCATGTTGTATCTGGCTGACAAATATCAGGAGTTCATCTGCACCGGGTCGCAATACTGGCGCATGCTTGAATGGCTGATGTGGCAAATGGGGGGCCTTGGCCCGATGCTGGGTCAGACACATCACTTCGTCAAATACAACAAAGGCAAATCCACCTATGCCGAACAGCGGTTCGCGGCCGAGGCACAGCGTCTTTACAAGGTCCTGAACACACGGCTTGCCGATCGCGACTATCTGGCTGGCAATGGGCGGGGTGACTACACCATTGCCGATATGGCCTGTTGGCCCTGGGTATCGCGTTTCGAATGGCAGGACGTTGATCTGAACGATGTCCCGAATGTGCGCGACTGGTATTCGCGCATTGCCGAACGGCCCGCTGTTCAGAAGGGATATCAGGTTCCGAAATTCACCGCAGAAATACCGATGCCCTGACCGGCATCGCGGGATGTCTGTTGGCTGAGGATGGCCCGTCTTTGCAGCAGGCTGACCGTGAAACCCCCCGAATCCCCGCCCCCGAAATCAGGCGGATTCCTTGCGAGATCCGGTGCAGGATCAACGTCCGGCAGGCGACAAACCGCCCCCGGTATCCTTAAGTTGCGTCAAAGAGTCCTTGGTTGCGCTAACAAGGAACGCTTGGGTTCCCAATGCGATTTTTGCCGCTATGACTTGTCCCGGATACTGGGAACCTGGGGCTGTCAATTATGAATCATGGGCGTGTAAATCCGGAATTCAAACTCGAGGATCAGGGCATCTCGGGCCTTGGGGCGGTTTATTACAACCTGACTGAACCTGACCTCGTCTCGCACGCGGTGAAACGGGGCGAGGGTGAACTTGGGATTGGCGGCACAATGCTGGTCAACACCGGCAAGTTTACGGGGCGCTCCCCGAAGGACAAACATGTCGTTGTGTCGCCCACCACGGAAGATGTGATCTGGTGGGATGCCAATGCGCGCGTGGACCCAGAGGCATTCGGTCAGCTGCGCGATGATATGTTCGCGCATATGGCGGGCAAGGACTATTACGTTCAGGACCTATATGGTGGGGCCGATCCGCTGCATCGCATCGGTGTGCGCGTCGTGTCCGAGCTTGCCTGGCACAACCTGTTCATCCGTCACATGCTGATCCGCCCGCAGCGGGACAATCTGGATGACTTCACTGCCGACTTTACGATTGTGAACTGTCCCAGCTTCTTCGCCGATCCCGAACGCCATGGCTGCCGGTCCGAAACCGTTGTCGCGATCAATATCGACGAAAAGATGATCCTGATCGGCGGCACGGAATATGCCGGTGAGAATAAGAAATCGGTCTTTACGCTGCTCAACTATCTGTTGCCCGAAAAAGGCGTGATGCCGATGCATTGTTCGGCCAATCATGCGGCAGGCAATCCGGTCGACACCGCGATTTTCTTCGGGCTTTCGGGCACCGGCAAGACCACGCTGTCTGCGGACCCCGAGCGCATCCTGATCGGCGACGACGAACACGGCTGGTCGGATCGCGGCACCTTCAACTTCGAAGGCGGCTGCTATGCCAAGACCATCAACCTCTCGCCCGAGGCTGAGCCCGAGATTTTCGCCACCACAACCATGTTTTCGACCGTGATCGAGAATATGGTCTATGACGAAGAAACCAAGCAGCTCGATTACACCGACGACAGCCTGACGGCGAACATGCGCGCCGCGTATCCGATGCATTACATCGCCAATTCGTCGGATACCGGCCTGGCCGGGCATCCCAAGAATGTCATCATGCTGACCTGCGATGCCTTCGGCGTTCTGCCCCCGATTGCCCGGCTGACCCCGGCGCAGGCGATGTATCATTTCCTGTCTGGCTTCACCTCGAAAGTGGCCGGGACCGAACGCGGCGTGACCGAGCCCGAGCCGACGTTTTCCACCTGTTTCGGTGCCCCCTTCCTGCCGCGCCGCCCTGAGGTTTACGGCCAGTTGCTGCAAGCCAAGATCGCCGAGCACGGCGCGACCTGCTGGCTGGTGAATACCGGCTGGACGGGTGGCGCCTATGGCACGGGTGAGCGGATGCCGATCAAGGCGACGCGGGCGCTGCTGGCCGCGGCCCTCGACGGGTCATTGGAAGGGTGCAGTTTCCGCCACGATCCCAACTTCGGGTTCGAGGTGCCGACGACGGTTCCGGGCGTTGACGATTCGCTTCTGGACCCGCGCGGCACATGGGCCGATCCGCAAGCCTATGACGCGGCGGCGGACAAGCTGGTCGGGATGTTTTCGGCCAATTTCGAACAATACCTGCATCATATCGACGAAGACGTGCGCGCCGTCACCATCGGCTGAGGGTCTACATCATCGCCGTGATGATCCGGTCGCGGTTGAAGGGCATATCCGTCACCCGCGCACCGACCGCATTGTGGATTGCCGAGGATATCGCCGCCACCACCGGGCCCTGCACCGCCTCGGCGCAGCCAAGCGGCGGGTCATCGGAGCGGTCGATCAGGCGTACCGCAATCTCTGGCACTTCCGAGAATGTCAGGATCGGATAATCAAGCCAGGTTTCGGTCGCCACGCCCGCGCCATCAAAGCGCAGCTGTTCCTTCAGCCCCCAGCTGATCGACTGGATAATCCCGCCTTCGATCTGATTGATCGCGCCGTCGGGATTGATAACCTCGCCCATGTCGATCGCGGCCGAGACCTTGCTGACGCGCACGTCGTCATCCACCGCCACGCTGGCCACGATTGCGGCATAGGCGGCGCTGTTCTTGTAACGCGCGAAGGCCAGGCCCCAGCCGGTGCCGTCATCGGTAACGCGGTGGGTCCCGGACATCTCCATCACCGTGCGGATCACCGCCTGCGCGCGCGGATCCTCCAGATGGGTGATGCGCAGTGCGGCGGGGTCCTGACCGGTGTCGCAGGCGATGCGGTCGATCAGCGCCTCGATCGCCAGCACATTGACCGTCGCACCAAGCCCGCGCAGGGACGAACTGCGATAGGGCAGATCGTGGACCAGCCGTTTGGTCACCCCGACCGATGGAATGGCGTAATAGGGTATGCCGTTGCGATCCGCCCCGCCGCCCCGTTCGGGCCCCAGATCTTTCGAGATCGGGAAGGGAATCGACTTAGCCAGCTGCGTTCCCGCCAGCAGGTTTGGCGCGCCTTGGGTGCCGGGCCGGTTGGCATGGGGGACGCTGTTCACCTGCACATCGAATGCCTGAATGCGCCCGGTTTCATCCACCTCTGCCTGCGCAGTCGTCGCCATTGCAGGACCAAGCGGCGCGTTGCGAAACTCCTCAGCGCGGCTCCAGACGACCAGCACGGGCCGCCCGGGAACATGGCGCGCCAGAATGGCCGCATCCATCGCCGCGTCATCTGCGCCGTTGTGACCATAACACCCGGCACCGGGCGTGTGCATGACCGTGATTTGCCCGGCGTCCAGCCCCAACACGCGGGCCATTGCGCCGCGCAATGGGAACACACCTTGCGAGTGTGACTGTACCGTCAGACGATCCTTATCCCACAAGGCCAGTGCCGCTGACGGCCCGATCGAACCATGCGACAGGAACGGACGCGTCGCGGTCAGTCCGAAACTCTGGTGCGCGGCGGCGCGATCCCCGGCTGCGCGGACCACATCGGCGGGACCATCAGCGCAATGGACGATTTGCGACACCGTCCCCTCGGGCCCGGCGGGCGTGTCCCACTGCGTATTGCGCAGCGCCCAGTCCTGCGCGCGAACGGCCTGCCAGCTTGTCTGCGCAAGCAGCCCCAGAAAGGACCCGTCGCGCACAACCGCGACGACGCCGGGACGTGCGCGCAACGCCTCCAGATCGACCGAGGTCAAATACGCCCCGACGGCGGGCAGGCGCACCATGCGACCGTGCAGCATTCCTTCGGGGCGCAGGTCGTGGACAAACGGCGCGCCCAGCACCCGCGCTGACAGATCTATGCGCGGCGTCGATGTCCCGGAATAGATGCGGTCTGCACGCGGCAGCGGATCAGCGTGGTCCGCCACGGGCACATCCAGATCAAGGGCCCGGCCGATGGCGTGCAGATCTTCTGTGCTGGGAACACCTAAGTGCAGGATCGCCCCGCCCCGCACCGACAGGTCAGCCACCGCCGTATTCAACCGCCGCGCAGCCTCGGCCAGGACCAGAACGCGCGCTGCCGAGGTCGCGCGCCGCAAGCTGATCCCGCCGACCGAGATTGACATGCTGCCCGCCGTATAGCCTTCGTCCGGTGTTTGCGCGGTATCGGCAGGGACAAGCGAGATGTCAGACGGATCAAGGCACAGTTCATCCGCGGCCATTTGCAGCAACGCGGTCTGATTGCCCTGCCCCAATTCGACGCGCCCGGTAAAAACGGTTACGCGGCCATTATCCTCAAACCGTACCCAGTCCGAGATCAGATGGCCCGATCCAGCCTGACCGTTCATGTCGACGCCTTTGCGACAACCGCAGAAATCGCGCGCAGAATTCGCAGATGCGCCCCACAGCGGCACAGGTTGCCGTCCAGCGCCGCGCGGATCTCTGCGTCGTTGGGTGTGGGATTGGCATCCAGCAGCGACTTGGCACTGATCAGGATACCCGGCAGGCAATAACCGCATTGCGCGGCCTGTTCGTCCAGGACCGCCTGCGCCAATGGGTGAAGCGCAGCGCCATCGCGGCCCAGGGATTCGATGGTTTCGATCCGGGCCCCTTCAAGCGCATCAACCGTCAGGTCACAGGCGGTGACGGCTTTGCCATCGACAATGACCATGCATGCGCCGCAGGTACCCTGCCCGCATCCAAAGCGTGTCCCCATCAGACCGAGTTGATCGCGCAGGACATAAAGCAATGGGGTTTCGGACGTGGCGTCCACATGCGTCGCTTCGCCGTTGATCTGAAGCAAAAAGGGCCGAAGATTGTCCATGCGGCCAAAAAGTAATTTGTTTCGCCGCCTCGGGCTATCCCCAATCGACCACCCTTCATTGCCACTCGGACTGCTTGCCATCCTCGACAAGGAAGGACGTAAGGTTGGCGTTTCGGAGACTGCTTTAAGGTTCCGGAATGAACGGGAATTCAAGCGACACAGACGCGCCGACGTCCGACGCGTCAATCGTCAGATGCCCGTTGTGATTTTCCGCCACGCGCGCCGCAATCGGCAAGCCCAACCCGCTGCCCGGACCATTATTGGCCTGACTGAACCGACTGACGGCCAGCGCGTGATCTGCGGGCGCAATTCCGATACCATCGTCCCGGATGCTCAGCCTGGCCATTTCAGAATTGGCGGTCAGGGTTACGTCGATCTTCGACACATTGCGACCGCCATGGGTCACCGCGTTGCTGAGGACGTTCAACACCGCCTCGCTGAGCATCAATGGATCACCAAGCATCGACACGGGGTGTGCAGGTACGCTGCTGGTGAGTTTGATGTCGCGGTCGCCGTGTTCGGCTTCGAATCTTTCGATTGCACCCCTGACAATGGCCCCAAGCTCGATCAGTTCCCCACTTGTCGCAAGATCCGCACCCCTTGCACGTTCGAATGACAAAAGCTGATTGGTCAGATGCGTGGCATTTCTGGCGGCGGCCACCAGTTCGGTACTCCGGGCTTTTGCGGCTTCGGGCGTGGGTGCGTTTTCGACTGCCTCGGCCATGGCAAGGACCCCCGCAATCGGGTTGCGCAACTGGTGGGCGGCGTTGGAAATGAACTCGTCCTTCGAACTGATCCGGCGCGAAACGCGATCCAGCAGGGTGTTCAGGGTTTCGACGATGGGTTGCGCTTCGACGGGGACATTGCGGCGGATCGGTTGCAACTCGCTTGCGGTGCGTTTTGCGATCGCGTCTTTCAGATCCAGAAGCGGTCGCAGCCCAAGGCCGACGCCGAACCAGACGATCAGGGCGACGGACAGCAAAAGCAGACCGATGACGGCAATCGCGCGGGTAACGACGTCACGGACGAAGGAGGCACGGATATCCATGTCCTGCCAGACCGAGATGGTGAACAGCCCGGTGACGCGATCGACAGTTGTGGCATCCTGATAGCGCAGTACACGGACGTCGCGGCCTTGATAGATCGCGTTATAGTACAGCGGTTCGGCCAGATCCTCTTGCCCGATAGATGGTGGTGTGGGGGGCGTTGCGTAACCTGTTACGAAAACGCCGTCAGGGGCATAAACGTGATAAAACAGATCCCCGCCCGAGGTGTCATTGATCAACTGGCGTGTCGCAGGGCTGAGGGCATCGCCGTCCGACAGTGCCACGTCACGGGAAATCGCGAGTGCGGCGGAAAACAGACCCCGGTCGAAGATTTCCTCGGCCCGGTGCGAGGTATTCCGGAATTGCCAGGCAGCTGCCGCGACCGAGACCAGCAACAGCGGGGTCAGGATGATGACGATCAGTCGGGTCCGCAGGGATTGCGCCATCAGGCGTCCGCCAGAAGCTGATAGCCAAGGCCGCGCTGTGCCTTGATGGTGATGCCATAGGGCCTCAGCCGGCCCCGGATCCGCGAGACGTAGACCTCGACCACCTTTTCCTCGACATCCGCGCCCACGCCATAGGCATAATCCAGAAGCGCCGTTTTGCTGACCAATCGGCCACCGGCGGACAACAGACACTCGAACACGGCCAGTTCGCGGCGGGGCATTTCGACGGGTTCGTCCTCAACAAAAAGCTGACGCGCGGTGGCGTCGAATGAAAGCTGACCGATGGTCTGCAACTGGCGGTGCGGCACCGTGCGGCGGCGCGACAATGCCCGGACGCGGGCATTCAACTCGGCCATCTCAAAGGGTTTGATCAGGTAATCATCGGCACCCGCATCCAGCCCGGTGATCCGGTCTTCGATCTCGGCACGCGCGGTCAGAAGGATGACCGGGCGCGGATCATCGCGAAGGCGCAGCGTTTTCAGCAAGGTCAAACCGTCGGTGCCGGGAAGATTGATATCCAGGATCACCAGGTCAGAGGTATCGGAGGCCAGGAATGCCTCGGCCTCGGACCCGTCGTGCAAAAGGTCGACGGCGTGGCCTGCGTCTTCCAGGCTATAGGCAATGCCTTTGGCCAGGCTGATGTTATCCTCGACAACCGTGATGCGCATTTTTTCGGGCCTGAAAGTTTCATGCAAGGTTCGCAGGTCAGGGTTTGGACATCAACCGGGCAGGGACGTCCCGGTGATTCTGTTTTTCAGGTCGCGCCTAACAAGGGGCGATCGTATCCTAGGGAGGAACCTATGTCCTTTATCAAAACCACACGTCGTGTGGCTTCCAGCCTTGTGGCCGCCGCCGCAGCGACGTTTTCGTTTCAAGCGCAGGCAGGCGGTCACGGCATCAACCTGACCGGCAAGACCGTTGAATGGATCATTCCGTTTTCGGAAACTGGCGGATCGGCCAAATGGGCCAACTTCTATGCGCCGCTTCTGTCCGAAGCGCTGCCCGGTCAGCCGACTGTTGTTGTGAAATTCATGCCGGGTGCCGGATCGACCAAAGGCGCGAATTGGTTCCAGGAGCAATCCTACGAAGATGGTACGACGATCTTCGGTTCGTCCGGGTCCACGCAGTTCCCGTTCCTGTTGGGTGATCCGCGCGTCAAGTACGACTATGCCGACTGGAATGTTGTTCTGGCCTCGGGCACCGGCGGTGTCGCTTATCTTCCGCCTGACATGGCCGCCAAGATGGACGGACTGGACGCAACGGGCCTTCAGGGTGAAGACTTCATCTATGGCAACCAGGGCGCCACGCGTCTGGACCTTGTGCCGACACTGGCCTGGGAAATGCTGGGTCTGAACGTCGAAAGCGTGATGGGCATCAAGGGCCGCGGCGACGGCCGCCTGATGTTCGAACGTGGCGAGGCCAACATCGACTATCAGACATCCTCGTCCTACCTGAAAGGTGTCACGCCTCTGGTCGAGGCTGGCACAGCCGTCCCGATGATGAGCTGGGGTGCGCTGGACGCCGATGGCAACATCGTGCGCGACCCGACGTTCCCCGATATGCCGACGTTCAAGGAAGCCTGCGAAGCCACGCCTGCTTGTGAAACTTCGGGCGAAAAGTGGGATGCCTGGAAGGCCTTTTTCATTGCAGGTTTCCCGGCACAGAAGATGGTGTTCCTGCCCAATGGCGCGTCAAACGATGCAATCGTGACCTACACCAAAGCGTTTGAAGAGGTGAAAGCCCGCGCAGATTTCGCCGAAATCTCGGCCGGTCGTCTGGGTGTATACCCGCAGATGACGGGCGACGCGGCCAAAGGCGCGTTGACAAGCGGCACGCAGGTTCCCGCATCGGCCAAGGCGTTTGTCGTTGGTTGGCTGGAAGAGCGTTACGGCGTGACGCTTAAGTAACTTTGCTTTTGGAACGCCCCGCCCGTATCGGCGGGGCGTTTTACCAAGCAAAGACAGCGGGCGGACACTCATGGATATTATCGCAACCGCATTGCCTGCCTTGGGCGACGCCTGGGCGCTGATCCTGCAACCGGTCGTGCTGGGCTACCTCGTTCTGGGCGTCGTCATGGGCCTGTGCGTCGGTGTCTTTCCGGGCCTCGGCGGTATCGCCGGTCTGTCGCTGTTGTTGCCGTTCATGTTCGGGATGGACCCGATCCTTGGTCTTGCCTTGATGGTGGGCATGGTCGCGGTGGTGCCCACGTCTGACACATTCGCATCGGTTCTGATGGGGATACCGGGGTCATCGGCGTCGCAAGCCACTGTGCTGGACGGGTTTCCCATGGCCAAGAAAGGCCAGGCGGCGCGGGCCCTGTCGGCGGCTTTTGCCTCATCCCTGTTCGGCGGGCTGGTGGGCGCAAGCTTCCTGACTGTCTTTATTCTTGTTGCACGCCCCATCGTGCTGGAATTCCGCACGCCCGAGCTGTTGATGATCACGGTCTTTGGTCTGTCCATGGTGGGCATTCTGGCGGGGCGCGTTGCGATCAAGGGGATCGTCGCGGCGGGTCTGGGCATGCTGATCGGCACGATCGGCGAGGGCGCGTCGTCGGGCGATCTGCGGATGTCGTCCTATGATTTTCCCTATCTGACCGACGGGCTGAAGCTGGTCATCGTTGGTCTTGGCATCTTCGCCATCCCCGAGATCATCTCGCTTCTGCGCCAGGACCGCGCCATCGCCAAGGAGCAGGCTCTGGGCGGCGGTTGGCTGGACGGCGTGCGGGACTGGTTCGCCAATATCTGGTTGTCGGTGCGCTGTTCGATCATCGGTGTCGTGGTCGGCGTCATCCCGGGCCTTGGTGGCTCGGTCGTGGACTGGATCGCCTATGGCCATGCGGTGCAGACCACCAAAAACAAAGAGAATTTCGGCAAAGGAGAGGTTCGCGGCATCATCGGGCCGGAAAGTTCCAACAACGCCAAGGAGGGCGGCGGGCTGGTGCCGACCCTGCTGTTCGGCATTCCCGGCTCTGGGTCGATGGCGATATTCATTGGGGCGATTGCCCTGCTGGGATCCGGGCAGATCGAGGTTGGCCCGGCGATGCTGAAGAACAACCTGGATATCACCTATTCCATCGTCTGGCTGCTGGCCCTGGCCAATGTGGTCGGCACGGTGATCTGCATCGCCGCCTCGGGCGGGATTGCAAAGTTGACGACGATCCGCTTCGCCCTGCTGGCGCCGTTCCTGTTCATGATCATCAGCTTTGCCGCTTTTCAGTCGGGCCAGAACCTAATGGACCTTGTGGCGCTGTTTGCCATCGGGTTCCTGGGGATCATGATGCGCCGCTTCGACTGGTCGCGTCCCGCCTTTCTGATCGGCTTCGTTTTGTCGAACCCGGCGGAAACCTATGCCAACCAGGCACTGCAGATCGCGCAATCGCGGTTTCGCAAAGGGCTGGGCGAGGGGCTGGATTATATCTTTTCGCCAATCGTCATCGTCTTGCTGATCATCACGGTTGTCTCGGTCGTGGTCGGGCTGCGGCAGGCCAAGAACATCATGGCCGAAGGCAACGTGCAGTCCGGCACCAAGCGCGCGCCGTTCATCTTCCTGGCCGTGGTGACCGGGTACATAGCCTATGCGTTCTATGACGCAGCCGCGATCCCAAGCTTCAGCCGCGACCGGACCTTCCCGATGTTTGTCGCCGGGGTTTGCCTGGTTGGTTGCGCCATCCTGATCATCCGCATGATGCTGAAGCCCGAGACTGATACGATCTTCGCCGACCGTGAGGTCGACGGAGAGGACGCCGAGGCGACCCACAGCCTGTGGCCAACCATTGGGTGGTTTGCAGCACTGCTGATCCTGACCTCGCTTCTGGGATTCATCCTTGCACTTGCGCTGTTCCTGTTTGCGTTCCTGAAGATCCGCGCCGGTCTGGGCACCACATTTGCGGCGGTTTACACAGCGGTTGGGATTGCGTTCATGTGTGTCATGGCTGGACTATTGAACCGGGATTTCCCGCCGGGGCTGCTTCAGGATTACGCTGATCTGCCGTGGCCACTGTCATGACCCAAACCGCGATACCATTTCTTTTCATGCGCGGCGGCACCTCGCGCGGGCCGTATCTGAACCGGGCGGATCTGCCCGAGGATCTGGATCAGCTGGCCGAGGTGCTGATTGCAATTGTCGGCTCGGGCCATCCTTTGAACATCGACGGGATCGGCGGCGGTGTGGCGGTGACCACCAAGGTCGCGATGTTGTCGGCGTCGCAGGACCCTTGGGCAGACGTGGATTACTTCTTTGCCCAGGTCAGTGTCGAGGATCGGCTGGTCGACTTCAAACCGACGTGCGGAAACATCCTGACCGGTGTTGGCCCAGCAGCGATCGAGATGGGGTTGATCCCGGCGCTGGACGGCGAAACACCGGTCAGAATTCGGGCGGTGAACACCGGCGCGAAAGTGGCGGCGGTGGTTCAGACGCCGGGTGGCGAGGTTCTGTATGACGGCGCGGCGGAAATTGACGGTGTGCCGGGGACAGCAGCGCCCATAGCCCTGCAGTTCATGGAAACCGTTGGCGGCGCGACCGGGGCGTTCCTTCCAACGGGAAATCTGGTTGATCAGATCGACGGGATCGCCGTCACCTGCATGGATGTCGCCATGCCCATGGTGATCGCCAGGGCGGAAAGCTTTGGGCTGACGGGCTATGAAAGTGCCGCCGTGCTGGACGAAAACCGGGCGTTCTTTGCGCAGATGGAGGCTGTGCGGCTGAAGGCGGGTGTGTTGATGGGGCTGGGTGATGTGTCCACCTCGGTCGTGCCCAAGTTTGGCCTGCTGGCGCGGGCACAAGGGTCCGGCACGATCGCAACCCGATATTTTATGCCGTGGAATACCCACCCGACGATGGCCGTCACCGGTGCGCAGTGCCTTGCCTCCTGCGTTCTGACGCCCGGCAGCGTGGCGGACGGCATGTCGCGATTGCCGAATGAAACCCCGGCAAAGATCGTTCTGGAGCATCCAACGGGGACTATCGACGTGGTCGTGGACTATGCGGCGACAGCGGGCGGGACGGTGATCAAATCGGCGGGGTTGATCCGAACGGCGCGCAAACTTGCCTCTGGCACGGTGTTTGTTCCGCGCTCGGTCTGGAAGGGGAATTGACTTCTTCGCGGGTTTTGGTATGCCGTTGTATACAATCATCAGGGAGAGGTATCATGTCGGAAACCTTTGAGGACTGTATCCTTGCCGCGCGGGCCGAATTGGCGGAGGCGCGTCAGATTCTGCAAACTGAAATTTCATCCTACCCGTCGCCGATTTCCGGGTGTGACGCGCAATTCAACCACATGCTGGGCGAGCGGCAGAAGGTGCTGGCGGCAATCCGATCGCTGGAAGATTTTGTCTTTGTTCCGACACCACGCGCGCCCACGCCTGAGACACGTATCGAAAGCCGATGAAGGTTCATATCCTCGACGACTGGTTCGACACGCTGCGCGGCTTGCCGTGTTTCCGGTTGCTTGACGGGCATGACGTTACAGTCTGGACCGATCATGAACCGGATCCGACCAAACTGGCCACGCGGCTGCAAGAGGCCGAGGCCATTGTTTTGTTTCGTGAGCGTACAAAGATCAGCGCCGCGCTTCTGGAACGATTGCCGCGGCTGAAGCTGATCTCGCAACGCAGTGTTTATCCTCATGTGGATGTCGCGGCGTGCAGCGCGAACAACGTGCTTTTGTGCTCCCACATGCATTCCGACACGCCATCCTATGCGGCGGCCGAGATGACGCTGGCGCTGATGCTGGCAAGCTATCGTCAGATCCCTGAACAGGCGGCCTCACTCAAAGCGGGCAATTGGCAGATGGGGGTTGGGCGGACGTTGCGCGGGCGGACCCTGGGTCTTTATGGCTATGGGCGGGCGCGGGCGCGGGCGGATGGGAAAATGGTGCCGGACAGTCGCGCGGCCTTCTTTGCAACCAGCGACATTGTCAGCCTGCATGTCCGCCTGAAACCCGCCACCAAAGGGATAGTCACCGCCGGTGATCTGGCCGCCATGCAGCCCCGCGCCTTGTTGGTGAACACGTCGCGGTCGGGCCTGATCGAAACCGGCGCGCTTGAGGCAGAGGTTGCGCGTGGGCGCATCCATGCCGCCATCGACGTGTTTGATCCTGAACCGATGCGCGACACCGAAAACATCCTGGCCACCCATCCGAACGTGCTGGCCACACCGCACATCGGCTATGTGACCGAAGACGAATTCGATCTGCAATTCAGGGATATCTTCGAACAGATCAACGCCTATGCAGATGGCGCGCCGATCCACATGATCAACCCCGAGGTTCTTGCGTGAGCCATCCCGACATTGTTGTGATCGGCGGCGGCAATGCGGCCCTTTGTGCGGCCATGACGGCGGCTGAGGCAGGGGCGCGGGTGCTGATACTTGAGGCCGCGCCGAAACCCTATCGCGGTGGCAACTCCCGGCACACACGGAATTTTCGCTGTATGCATACTGGCCCCCTTGGCCCCTTGGTCGAGGATTACGCAGAGGACGAGTATTTCGAGGACCTGTTGAAAGTCACCAAAGGCAAGACCGACGAGGGACTGGCGCGAATGGTGATCCGCGGGTCCGAGGAATGCCTGCCCTGGATGATCGACCACGGCGTGCGGTTCCAGCCGTCCTTGTCCGGCACACTGTCGCTGGCGCGCACCAACGCGTTCTTTCGCGGTGGCGGAAAAAGTCTGGTGAACGCCTATTATCGCACCGCCGAAGGGCTGGGCGTCGAAGTGAAATACGACGCCAAAGTCACGCATCTTGAGGTCGACGGCGACCGGATCTCATTCCTCGACTACACGCACGAAGGCGCCACGCATCGCGTTTCCCCGAAATCGGTCGTTGTGGCCTCGGGCGGGTTTCAGGCCGATACCGATTGGCTGGCCCGCGCCTGGGGGCCTGCGGCGAAGAATTTCCTGATCCGGGGGACACCCTACAATCGTGGTCTGGTGCTGGCCGATCTGCTGGATCAGGGCGTCGAGCAAGTCGGCGACCCGACCCAATGCCACGCGGTGGCCATTGACGGGCGCGCCCCGAAGTTCGACGGCGGAATTGTCACGCGGCTGGACTGTGTGCCGTTTTCGATTGTCGTGAACCGCGATGCCCAGCGGTTCTATGACGAGGGCGAAGACGTCTGGCCCAAGCGCTATGCGATCTGGGGGCGGCTGGTCGCGGATCAGCCGGACCAAGTGGGCTATGCGATTATCGACGCCAGATCCCTGGACCTGTTCATGCCGTCGGTGTTCCCGCCGATCAAGGCGGATACGCTGGATGAATTAGCGGGCAAAATGGGCTTGCCGCCCAACAAACTGCGCCAGACTGTGGACGCGTATAACGCGGCCTGCGGTGACACGTCCGCCTTTCACCCGACCGAGCTGGACGGCGTGGCAACCACCGGGCTGACGCCGCCCAAGACGAACTGGGCGCGGCCGATCACGAAGCCTCCTTTCTATGGCTATTCGCTGCGCACCGGAGTCACCTTCACCTACCTTGGTTTGAAGGTCGATGCCCGGGCCCAATGCAGCATCGGCAACCGCCCCGTCACCAACCTTTGGGCGGCGGGTGAAACAATGGCGGGCTCGATCCTGGGGCAAGGGTATCTGGCCGGGTTCGGCATGACCATCGGCACGGTCTTTGGCCGCATCGCAGGACGGGAAGCGGCAAATCATGCAAATTGAGTTGATCCAGGAAGCGCGCCGTCAGGCCGAGATTTGCAATGCCTGCCGGTATTGCGAAGGCTACTGCGCGGTCTTTCCCGCGTTGCAGGCAAACCGCGCATTTTCGGACGGAGATATCACCCAGCTTGCCAACCTCTGCCACAACTGCCGGGGATGCTTTTATGCCTGCCAGTACACCGCCCCGCACGAATTCGACCTGAACCTGCCCGCAGCACTGGCCGAGGTCCGTCACGACAGCTGGGAAAGTTTCGCCACTCCGCAGTCCTTCGCCAAGGCCTTTCAGAAGAACGGAATGTTGATTGCCATCGCGTCGGTCCTCGCCTTCGCACTGATTTTCATTTTGGCAAAGTGGCTGGGCGGTTCAGGCGACGGCCCGGGTTTCTATGTGGTCATGTCACACGGCCTGATGGTCGCGATCTTCGCGCCGGCCTTCCTTTTGCCGCTTGTCAGCCTTGCGATCAGTCTAAGGCGATACTGGCACGCGGTCGATGGCGGCCCGGTGACATTGGCGCATATCAAGGCAGCACTGCGGTCTGCCGGTGACATGCGCAACCTCGCCGGGGGCCACGGTGACGGATGTAATTTCGAAGACGAAGACCGGTTCACCCAAGCACGTCGCGCCGCGCATCAGCTGGTGCTTTTCGGGTTTCTCTTGTGCTTTGCCAGCACCAGCGCCGGAACGATCATGCACTATGTCTTCGGCCTGCATGCGCCATACGGGTTCTGGTCGCCACCCAAACTTCTAGGCGTGCCGGGCGGCATCATGCTGACATTTGGCGCGGCCTGGCTGTTCGCCCTGAAACGCCGCGCCGATCCGCACCTTGGCGCGGCCTCCGCCTGGGGTGGTGAAGTGGCCTTCATCGCGCTGCTTGGCTTTGTCGCCTTCAGCGGGTTGGCGCTTTATGCACTTGGGTCAACCGAATTGATGCCGGTGCTTCTTGCGCTGCACCTTGGCGCGGTCCTCACATTCTTCCTGCTCACCCCCTATACAAAAATGGCCCACGGTTTTTACCGTCTGGCCGCCCTTGTTCGCGACGCACAGAGATAGCAATTGCCTTTTATTTAAGTCGGGACGACTACCACCCGCCGAAATAATTTTTCTCGGACAAATGTGTGACAAAATGTATGGCAGCCGATAGGGAACGTTAGCCGACACCGGCAAATTGAACTCAGGCTAGGACTCAAACATGAAGCTTCCCAATATCTGCGAAAACAGGGCAACAGGCCGGATCATCTTGGCGATTGGTTGCACCTTTGTTTTGGCGAGCTGCGACGCAGAGACATGGAAGATGATTGCGGATACGGGGAACGAAAGCCTTAGTGACGATCCGTATTTTAATCCGGCTCCTGCGCCAAGTTACCCGGCCTATGCTCCCAATAGCTCTTCACCAATTTCCGACCCTAACCATCGTTGCTCAAGAACCGCTTGCACGAAGTAACCACTTTTAGGTGAGCACGTGGCAAAGAGATGCGGTCAAATACCCGACTTTGTTCGGGCAAGTTGTTGTTCGGCATGTCTTAGCTATGAGTTGAGATAGCCTGCCAATATGGCGACGAAGGCACCAACGTGAACAACCATGATGGCCCTGTCTTTCCACATCACTCCGACGAGAAACCACAAGGCAATGCCGACGATGAAAGCAAACACATTCCACGGCACGATGTTGAGACCGGTTAGTCCATAGCCAACAAGCTGAACTACGGTTGCCACCCACTTTACAACATCAACGCGCTTCATAGCTTGCATTGAGGGATCCTTTCTAGCGAGATGTGAAATATCCACAGTCTCGGATCGCCCTATCCCCGACATCCGTATTTAGCCGATTGTGTTGAAAAACTCCGAAATCAGAGCGTCGCGGATTTCTTGCGAAAACCTATGAAGCGAAATAGTCGGAAAGCTTTGACCACGAGACAGCGCATGGCTGCGCGTGAGCGCATGTAGGCGATTTGGGCCGACCCCCGCGCCAAAAATTTAGGATCGGGCTGCATGGAAAGAAAAATCATCGTTCAGGCCCTAAAACGGAGTTTTTCAACACAATCAGCCAGTCAGTTTGATCACCCATTCAGAGCTTTAGACAGGTTTACAGATCAACAGGTCTGGTTTGGTGCAGCCGAATGGACAAAGCCAGAACCGCCCCAAGGTCTCGTCGTTTCTGCGAAACGCCTGCCGCTTAACGCCAAAATCTGAAGGTTAAAGTCGCTTTTCTTCGAAAAGCGACTTTGGTGCCGCTGATAGGACTCGAACCTACGACCCAATCATTACGAATGACGTGCTCTACCATCTGAGCTACAGCGGCGCTTCGTGGCGCATAGCAAACTGCTTTCACCCGCGCAAGTGACCGCGTCGGCTGTAATTGATCATGGACTGTGGACCCGCCGGAACGTGTCAGGTCGGCGGATCCTTCGCGCCGGTCCTGGTGTCTGTCTCCGCGGCGGACTCCATGATCAGGGGTTCGGTCTTGGGCAGGTCGACCACGTCCAGTTGTGCGGGTGCCGCATCAGTTGAATCATCGGTCGTTTTGCTGTTGTCGGCGTCGCGTCCGGCCAACAGCGGCACCATGTCCAATCCGGTTGACGCCACGCCAGTCTCACCCGGGGCGTCGCGCCAGGTCAGCGTGTCGAATCCGGCGCAATTATCGCAAACCGGGGCCCATTCGCCCTGAATGCTCTGGCAATTATCGCAAATCCACTGAGGTCCGCGCGGCGCGCCCAGCGCACGGGTCAGCCAGCCGCGCACCACGGCGTCGTCGGCCCCCTCACCCCGGGTCACAGCCGCCATGATGCTAAGCGACCGCGCGGTCGGGGCCGTGTCCGCAAGATCGCCCAGCGCCTTGCGGGCGGCGGGAAAATCCTCGGCCGACAGGTTCAGTTCGGCCAGCGTCAGCGCGGTTTCCGGGTTGTCGGGCGCTTCCTTGACCAGGCGCTGAAATCGCTTCAGCCGCGCCACGGGCGTTTCATCCGGTGCAATCGACGCAAAGGCCGAGGCCAGATCAGGATGCGGTTGCGCCGCCCAGGCCTTGCGCAGCACCCGGTCGGCGTATTTCGGCTGCCCTTGGGCCAAGTAACTTTGCGCCGCCATGACAGCAGCGGGGATCAGATCGGGCGACAGGCGGTTGGCCTCGATCGCCTGTTCGCGCGCTTCGATGGTCTTGCCGTCGGCAAAGACGTCTTCGGCCTCGCTCAGCGCCAGTACGGCGTCGCGGCGGCGGTGGACGTCGCGCGGTACGGCACCCGCCTTCAGCTTCTTGCCCAGCGTGTCGCGCGCGCCTTCCCAATCGCCCTTGTCGGTCTGCAAACGCAACAGGGTATCGCCGGTTTCCATGTGCTTGGGCTTAAGCGCGAACGCCTTCTGCGCCAGCTTCAGCGCAACATCCGTTTCGCCCGCGTCCAGACGCTGTTTCATCAACCCGCGCACCGCAACGAAGCGGGTGCGATCATCGCTCAGCAGGCGTTTGTAGATCTCTTCGGCCTTGCGGGCGTCACCGGTCATCTCGGCGGCCTGGGCGCTTAGCAGGTTGGTCAGCTCGGGCCGGTTCAGAAACCGTTCGGCGCGCGCGGCCTTGGCCATGGCGACGCGGCCTTCGCCCGCAGCCAGCGCCATCATTGCATCGGCCATCGCGTCAAACCCGCGCCGTTCGCGGTTGCGATCAAACCAGCGCGACACAGCCGTTTCATCGCCGTTCAGAAACCGCACCAGAGCGGACAGAAATCCAACCAATTTCAGCACTATCCAGACGGTGATCAGAAGCAGAATCGCGGCGATTGCGGCCTGCAACGGCTGTAAGGTGTATTCGCGATCCGCAACGCTGATCCGCAAGCCCCCTTCCGCCTCCATCAGCCAGCCAGCCCCGAATGTCAGGGCGGCGATCAGGGCAATGAAGATGATAAATTTCAGTAACGACCAAAACATCGGCGCGTTCTTAGTTGGAGGTTTTCGGGGCGGACAGATCGTTCAGCGCCGACATGACGTCCAGACGGGTTTGGGCACGCAGAAGCCAGCCCTGCATCGGGTCGGCCACCTCGGGCGGGAGGGCCCGCAGCTCACGAACGGCTTCGGCCAGATCGCCATCGCCAAGCGCTGCTTCGGCGCGCGACAAGACAGCGTCGGCATCGTCGCCCTCACGCGGGCTGAGGGATCGCGCGCCGGTTTGGGCGCGAAAGAACGCAAACATTCGATCCGTCATTGTCGCGTTTTCGGCAGCGGCGGTCGCGACATCGGCAAGAACGGCGCGCGCCGCGTCAGGAAAATCGGCCCTTAACGCGCGCAAACTGGCGACCCCGTTGGCGGCATTGTCGGCAAGCGCCGGGTCGATCACTGCATCGGGCGCTGCGGCCTGAAATGCGCCGAGTGCGTTGTCATAGGCGCGCCCGGACGCAAGGGCATCGCCAAGTGCTGTCAAAGTCGACTGCGTTGCCTGATTGGCGACACTGTCCACGGCAAGTTTTTCCACTTCTGCCGCGCGCTCATTTGCCGCCAAAATCTGGTCGCGCGCGTCCTGCGCTGCGGTTTCAAGACGTGCGGTCAGGGCGCGCACGTCAGCCTGAAGTGCTGCGATATCCGGGGCCTGATCGACGGGGCGTGCCTCCAGCGCTCCGACACGTCCGGTCAGCGTGTCTTGCGTCTCCTGCACAAGCGCCAGTTTGTCGCGCAGCGTGCCAACCGTATCGTCCAATTCGCCGCCTGCTGTCGCGACGCGGGCATCCAGCTGCGCGACCGAGGTGGCCAGCGCCGCAACCTCATCCTGCAGCGCCGCAATCGTGGCGGCGCGATCACCGGCGATTTCGGCGCGCAACGCATCAAGCCCACCCTGGAGCGCGGTTATCCGGTCTGATTGAGCCGCAACCGCGTCCGAGTTGCCGTTCCAACCCTGCGGCTGCAGATACAGCACAGCCGCGGCCCCGATTGCCGCGGCCAGTACACCGCCCAGAAGCGGCATCATTATTCCGCCACGCCGCGGCGCATCACCCGTTTTCGGCGCTGCCGAAGTAACAGTTTGACCGGCATTTTTGTCTGCCGCGGATGTGGCAGACGCCTTCGGCCCCGGCTTTGACCCCGGCGCGGATTTTGGCGCATCCGTCGGTGCCGCCTGCGTCTTTGGCGTCTGTGGTTTCACCGGCGATGCCTTAGCAGGGCCTTTCGCGGCTTTTGCCTCTGTATTCGCCGGATCAGCAGGCAGATCCGTCACCGGTTTCGCCGCTGTTTTGCGCGGTGTTTTGCGCGGTGTCTTGCCGGGGGTTTTCGCCACGTGGTCGCCCTTTTCCCTAAAACTCGGACTCTGGTCAGTCTTCTTCATACAAGGCCGCGACGGACTGGGCCATGGAAATCGCGGTCGGACATTCTGCCACATGTATCGGATTGGTGTCGCGCGGCCAGGCGCGGGCGACTGCATCGCTGATCGCCACGATGTGATGTGTGGGCGCGGGCTGGTATTTCAATAACCTAAGGGCCGAGCGGACCGAAAAGACCGGCAAAACAACCGGCGCGGACCCCCGCAAAAGCGCGATGGTCGCCCCGTCCAGTTCCACATCCTGCTGTCGATAGGCCACGCAAGCCTCAACATGAAGCCCGGCATCCGTCAGGCGCGCCCGGATATCGCCGCGCGTTTCTGACCCATGCAGATGCAGCAGGGGCCCCTTTGGGGACGCCGCAATGATCGTCGCCACCAGCGCATCCGCATCGCCGCCACCGTCGATCGCATCAAACTCTGCGGCACGCGCAAGTTTGGCGGTGTGACTGCCAACGGCATAGACCACCGGGCGCGGCGCCGCCGCTGGCCAGTCTATCGCATTCAAACCAGCCTCCGACGTGACAATAAGCCCGCGATATGCCGTGAGATCCGCGGCGACCGGCTGCGCAATGGTCCTGACCACCGGCGCAATCAGAAACGGAATCTCGTGACCGATCAATCTACGGCAATCCCTGGCAAAGCGCTCGGCGCGCCCGCGTGGCCGGGTGATCAGCAGTGTAGCGGGCATGGGTACTGCGGTTTGGTCACGGGGGGCACGCAAGCTCCGGCATTGTGGGGTCGCCGCCTGTGGTGTTACCTGCGCGCCATGACCAAGGCAATCAAACCAGACCCGGATCATCCGGTGACCCTGCTTGGGATCGAGAGCAGCTGCGACGACACCGCCGCCGCCGTGGTACGCGACCACCCCGGCGAACCGGCCGAGATCCTGTCCTCGGTCGTCGCGGGGCAAGGCGATCTGCACGCCGATTTTGGCGGTGTCGTACCCGAGATTGCGGCCCGCGCCCATGCAGAGAAACTGGACCTTGTGGTGGAACAGGCGCTGAGCAAGGCGCAGTGCGGGTTTGCGGATCTTGATGCCATCGCCGTCACCGCTGGTCCGGGGCTGATCGGGGGGGTGCTGTCGGGTGTCATGTGCGCCAAGGGCCTGTCGGCGGCGACCGGCCTGCCGCTGATCGGTGTCAACCATCTGGCCGGACACGCCCTGACGCCGCGCCTGACGGATGGGCTTGGGTTTCCCTATCTGATGCTGCTGGTCTCTGGCGGTCATTGCCAGTTTCTGAAAGTCAGCGGCCCACAGGCGTTCACCCGGTTGGGCGGCACCATCGACGACGCCCCGGGTGAGGCTTTCGACAAGGCAGCGCGCCTGCTGGGGCTGGGACAACCCGGCGGTCCCGCGGTCGAGGCCGAGGCGGTCGAGGGCGATCCAAAGCGATTCGCCTTTCCGCGCCCACTGCTGGACCGGCCCGGCTGCGACCTGTCATTTTCGGGCCTCAAGACCGCGCTGATGCGGACGCGGGATCAGCAGATCAGCGATGATGTGATCACAAAACAGGACCGCGCTGATCTGGCCGCAGGTTTTCAGGCCGCTGTCGCGGAGGTTCTGATCGCGAAATCGCGCCGCGCATTGAGCGCCTGCGGCCCGGTCACAGGTTTCGCGGTCGCCGGTGGGGTCGCGGCAAACGCCTTGCTTCGCACCGGCCTGCAGGACCTGTGCCGCGAAACCAACACTCGGTTTCTGGCCCCGCCACTGGCCCTGTGCACCGACAACGCGGCCATGATCGCTTGGGCCGGGATCGAAAGTTTTCGCGCCGGACACCGGGACGATATGACCCTGTCGGCGCGCCCACGCTGGCCGCTGGACACCCGCCAACCCGCCATGCTGGGATCGGGAAAGAAAGGGGCCAAGGCATGAGTGTTGCTGTCCTCGGCGCGGGCGCCTTCGGCACTGCACTGGCTGTCGCCCTGTCGCGCAACGGGGCCGAGGTGACCTTATACGCCCGCGATGGGGCCGCGCAGATGAATGCAACGCGGGAAAACGCAAAACGCCTGCCGGGTGTTGTTTTGCCGGACAGTCTGAGCGCCACCGCCACGCTGGAAACAGCGGCGCAGGCCGAAACGCTACTTCTGGCCGTGCCAATGCAGAAGCTTGCCACGTTTGTTGAAGGCAATGCGGCTCTGATTCACCGCAAAACGCTTATTTCCTGCTGCAAGGGTATTGACCTGATACGTGGCCTTGGTCCTGTCAGCCTGCTCGACACGCTGTGCCCTGCCGCCAAAACCGCGATCCTGACGGGCCCGTCTTTTGCCGCCGATATTGCCATCGGCTTGCCAACAGCACTTACATTGGCTTCTGCCGATGCGGAAACCGGGGCGCATCTGCAGTCGACGCTGTCGACGCCGGAACTCCGCCTGTACCTCAGCGATGACACCGCCGGGGCCGAACTGGGTGGAGCACTGAAAAATGTCATCGCACTTGCCGCCGGGCTGTCCATCGGGGCTGGCCACGGCGAAAGCGCGCGCGCCGCGCTGATCACCCGGGGGTTCGCCGAAATGCAGCGATTTGCCCGCACCACCGCTGCGCGGCCTGAAACCCTGGCAGGTCTGTCGGGATTCGGAGATCTGATCCTGACGGCAACTTCGGAGAAATCCCGTAATTATCTGGCCGGTCTGACGGTTGGTCAGGGCAATCCACTGCCCGCCGCCACGACCGAAGGTATCGCAACAGCGAAGGCCGTCGTCCGGCTGGCCCGGGCACGCGATCTTGATATGCCGATTGCCTCGGCCGTGGCGGCGGTGTTTGATGGCCAGCGCAGTGTCGCCGATGTCACCGAGGCACTGCTGCGCCGCCCCTTGAAACGAGAGTAACCCATGCTTGTCGCCCTGATTGCCAAAGATAAATCCGACGCCCCGCAAATCCGGCTGGACAACCGCGCAGCGCATCTGGCCTAAATCGCCGAAACCGGGGTCGTCCAGCAGGCCGGTCCGCTTCTGGATGATGAGGGCAAGATGTGCGGCTCCCTGATTATTCTGGACACGCGTGACCTTGCAACGGCGCAGAATTGGGCCGATGGCGATCCCTATGCACGGGCCGGGTTGTTTGAAACCGTGACGTTGATCGAATGGAAGAAGGTGGTGGGCTGATGGCAAAATACCTGTTCAAATCCGAAGCCTCGACCTGGAGCTGGGAACAGCAGGTCGCAAAGGGCGAAGACGGCGAAGAATGGGACGGTGTGCGCAATTACCAGGCGCGCAACGTCATGCGTGAAATGAAGGTGGGCGATCAGGGGTTCTTCTATCTGTCGCAGGCCGACAAGAAGATCGTCGGCGTGGTCGAGGTGATCGCCGAAGCCCACCCCGACAGCACCACCGACGATGAGCGTTGGGAATGCGTGGACATCAAGGCGGTGCGATCCCTTCCCACACACGTCACGCTATCCGACTGCAAAGCAGATGAGCGTCTGGCCGACATGGTACTCGTCAACAACACCCGGCTTTCCGTGCAGCCGGTCAGCGATGCCGAATGGGATGTGATCCTGGAACTCGCCGGTGAATAGACGGGCCTGACGGCCCGTGCCTCCGGCGGGAGTATTTGAGAAAAGAAGATGGTGCGGGAGCGCCTCAGCTTGCCGGTGTATGTGTCAGCATCGCGGGCGAGAACAGGACTCCGAATTGTTCGCACCATATCACGACCGAACCATAGTCTGTGATCACAGTTCCATCTGGCACTGTATAGGTCTGATCCCCGATATTGCCTTTCAGCTGACCCAGCCCGATCCATTCGCTGTTTTTGACGTCTGCGGATGCGGTCACATTCGCCTCTTTCACCAGCCAAACCTCAAGATCCGGACCATTGGTGACCTGGAAATCCTCCAGCCGGACCAGTAGCGACCCGCCGCCGGATTGCAGCACACGCGCGGTTCCGCTGCCTTTGTGGGCACGATCCGCATCCTGGAACTGCCCGGTCGCCACCTCGGTCACCATGAAATCGGCGGGCAGTGCTTCGCTCACCTCGCGATCAATCCACAAGGGCGAGGCAAGATACCAGAACGCCGCCCCTGCCCCGAAGCCGATGATGAACACCGGCACCGCAATTATCAAAAACCGTTTCATCGCACACCCCCGCTGATTGGCCGATATGGCCAGTTCATGCGAATTCGGTCAGACTTGCACGCAGAAATCAAGTTCGGAGGGACAAATGGGATATCTCAGCGTAATTTTGGCAGGTGCCGCGGCGTGGATTTTCGGCGCAATCTGGTACGGGGTCATCGGTAAGCAATGGATGGCCGCCAGCGGCCTGACCGAAGAATCGGTGAACCGAAAAGATCCTGCGCCCTATATCGTCAGTTTTGTCATGGCCGTGGTTGTTGCCGGTATGACGCGCCACATTCTGGCCGGATCGGGCATCGACACAATCGGCAAGGGCGTGATGACCGGGCTTGGCCTGGGGCTGTTCGTCGCCTCGCCATGGATGGTGACCAACATCATGTTTTCGATGCGGCCCAGGTCACTGATCTGGATGGACTGCACCTATACGGTTGTCGGCTGTGGCCTGATCGGATTGGTGCTGACGCTGTTCTGAAACGATAACGCCCGCCAGATCAGGCGGGCGTTTCCTCTGCTTCGGCAGGTGCTTAGCGGTAAACGCTTTCTTTGCCGAAATGCTTGGTCAGCATGTAATAGACCACGGCGCGATACTTGTTACGCTCGGACCGGCCATAGGTGTCGATGACGGAATTGATCGCCGCCATAAGGTTCGGACCATCGGGCAGGCCCAGTTTCTTCATCAGAAAATTCTCTTTAACCGTCTCAAGCTCGGACGCGTCGGTACCAGCCACCGTGCTTGCATCGGCGTTGTAAATCGCCGGACCGCAGCCGATTGTGACCTTGGTCAGCAGATCCATGTCCGGCTGCATGTTGCATTTGCTGCGCAGATCGTCGGCATATTGTGCGATCAGATCGTCTCTCTTACCCATGTGAATACTCCCTTTAATGTCCCTGTGTGTCTTTATCGAGCGCGCCGATCATTGGCGGCTTGGCGCCAAACTAGCCGCCAAGGCTGCACACAGAAAGCAAAAACTTGCCCGGAGGCCGCATCCGGCCGATTGTGTTGAAAAACTCCGTTTTAGGGCCTGAACGATGATTTTTCTTTCCATGCAGCCCGATCCTAAATTTTTGGCGCGGGGGTCGGCCCAAATCGCCTACATGCGCTCACGCGCAGCCATGCGCTGTCTCGTGGTCAAAGCTTTCCGACTATTTCGCTTCATAGGTTTTCGCAAGAAATCCGCGACGCTCTGATTTCGGAGTTTTTCAACACAATCGGCCCGCAGCTGCCTGCGCAGTTAACGGTGGGTCGGCCCGCACGATTGCACCTGTTCCAGTTGACCTTTGGATCCCTGCGGCGGCACGATGGTCCGATGAACCAGGGAAAGGAAGACCCATGGGACTGTGGAATTTTGTCAAGAACGCCGAGGCGCATCTGGGCAACGGTGCGAAATACACCGATGTATTTGAGGCGAACCGCCCGATGCTGAGCGACTCGGACAAGATTTATCCCGGTCAGATGCTGCGGATTCCCGGCTCTCAGGCCTGAGTTTCGCCGCAACAGGTACGAAAACGCTCGCTGGACGCACTAAAGCGTTTCGGCTTGAACCTGAATCGCGAGGGATTCCCTTGAGACCTGATCTGTGATTCATCCTGTTTGGGAGGATGGATCATGTCAGCACCTTTGCCATCTGCGCTTCGGATACGGTTTCAGAGATACATTGAAGAAGGGTTGAGCGGGCGCGCGGCGGCGTTGCGGTTGAAGCTGTCGCCTGCCACAGGCGCGCGGTGGGCGCGTCAGGTGAGGATGAAGGGTCATGCGGAACCTGCCCGGCAGGGACCGCCGCGCGGCAAGGGAAAGCTGGCTCCGCATCGGGAATTCTTTGAGGAGTTGATCGCACAAGACCCTGACATCACGCTCTTTGAGTTGCGTAATGCGCTGGCCGATGCAGAGGGTGTGCGGGTGCATCACTCCTCCATCGCCAACCTTCTGTCCCGGCTCGGCTTCACGTACAAAAAAAGTCGCTGGTCGCAACCGAGCGCCGCCGCGCCAAGGTAAGGCAGCAACGGGCCGACTGGTTCAGATACCGCTCGCCAGCCATTGCGACCTTTCCTGAGCGCGTTGTCTTTATTGACGAAACCGCAGTGAAGACAAACCTCACGCGCCTACGCGGCAGAGCCAAGCGCGGTAAGCGCCTGACGATGGATGCGCCCTTCGGAAGCTGGGGAACCCAAACCTTGATCGCGGGCCTGACCCAAGGCGCGCTGATCGCACCTTGGGTCATCAAGGGAGCGATAGATGGCCCCGCCTTCGCGGCCTACATCCGCGAAGTGCTGGTCCCCGAGATCAACCCCGGCACTGTCGTCATTCTCGACAACCTGGCAACCCACCGGAATAAGGAGGCGACGCAGGCTTTACGCAATCACGGCTGCTGGTTCCTTTACCTGCCACCGTACTCGCCCGACCTGAATCCCATCGAGCAGGCCTTCTCTAAACTGAAAGCCCATTTGCGACGGATCGGGGCCAGGTCCTTTACCCAGGTCTTCGAAGCAATCGGAGCAATCTGCGATCTCTACGACCCAGTAGAATGCTGGAACTACTTTAAGGCCGCCGGATATGTCTCAGGTTAATGTCGAAACGCTTTAGCGGGCGTTTTTTGATCCGCGTTCTTAGTACCGATAGTGTTCGGGCTTGAACGGCCCTTCCGGCGTCACGCCGATATAGACCGCCTGTTCGGGCGCAAGTTCGGTCAGCTTGGCGCCGACCTTGGCCAGATGCAGCCGCGCGACTTTCTCGTCCAGATGCTTGGGCAAAACGTAAACCTCGTTCTTATAGGCATCGCCGCGGTTCCACAGTTCCATCTGCGCCAGGACCTGGTTGGTAAAGCTGGCTGACATCACGAAACTGGGGTGGCCGGTGGCATTGCCCAGGTTCAGCAGACGCCCCTCGGACAGCAGGATGATCCGGTTGCCTGAGGGCATTTCGATCATATCCACCTGGTCCTTGATGTTGGTCCACTTGTGGTTTTTCAGGTTGGCGATCTGAATTTCATTGTCGAAATGGCCGATGTTGCCGACAATCGCCATGTCCTTCATCTCACGCATGTGCTCGATGCGGATCACGTCCTTATTGCCGGTCGTGGTGATGAAGATATCGGCGTCGATGGCGTCTTCCAGCGTGACAACCTGAAACCCGTCCATCGCCGCCTGCAGGGCGCAAATCGGATCGACTTCGGTAACTTTGACACGCGCCCCGGCCCCGCGCAGGCTGGCCGCACTGCCCTTGCCGACATCTCCATAGCCACAGACCACGGCGACCTTACCGGCCATCATCGTGTCGGTGGCGCGGCGGATACCGTCGACCAGCGATTCCTTGCAGCCATACTTGTTGTCGAACTTCGATTTGGTGACCGAGTCATTGACGTTAATCGCCGGGAACGGCAGGCGGCCATCACGCTGCAACTCATACAGACGGTGCACGCCAGTGGTGGTTTCTTCGGAAACACCTTTAATCGCGTCGCGCGTCTTGGTGAACCAGCCGGGGCTTGCCGCCATGCGCTTCTTGATCTGCGCCTGAATGACCTCTTCTTCCTCGGACCCCGGAACGCCGAACTCCTCCCCGCCTTCAATCCGCGCACCCAGCAGCACGTAAAGCGTCGCGTCGCCGCCATCGTCCAGGATCAGGTTCGCGCCATCGGGGAATGCGAAGGATTTATCCAGGTAATCCCAATGTTCTTCCAGCGATTGCCCCTTGATCGCGAAGACCGGCACGCCCGCTTCGGCAATCGCCGCTGCCGCATGATCCTGGGTCGAGAATATGTTGCAGGACGCCCAGCGCACATCAGCGCCCAGCGCCACCAGCGTTTCGATCAGCACCGCCGTCTGGATCGTCATGTGGAGCGATCCGACGATTCGCGCACCTTTCAGCGGTTTCTCGGTCCCGAATTCCTCGCGCAGGGCCATCAGACCCGGCATTTCGGTTTCCGCTATGTCCAGCTCTTTGCGGCCGTACCCGGCAAGGGCGATGTCTTTTACGATATAATCGGGCATGGCAGTCAGGCTCCTTCAGCGTCGGGCGGCATTTCTTGGCGGCAGATAGCACCGGTATTCGATCTGGGCAATGCAACGGAAATCGAATAGCAAATCCGGCACATCCGGGCTGCCTCAACGCTGTAGAGGAAAGACACATTAATGAATTACTCATCCAGCTCAGAAATTCCGGCCCGGTTTCGGCACGCAGTCGTGTTTTGTACCGACCAGGGGTATCTGCCTTTCGCATTATTTGCCACGTCTCAGATTATCGATTCACATCCGAACCGGGAATTCGACATTGTCATCGCCACTATGGATGACCTCGACATTCCAGAGAGCCTTGGTCATCTGGACATTCGGATTTGCAAGATCACAACAGGCGGTGCTTTCACCGGATTGAATTTGGACGATCGCCGAACCGAAAGCGTCTATCTCAGGCTCGCGCTGCCGGGCGCCTTTGCTGATGACTACGACAGGCTGCTTTATCTGGACTGTGATATCTTCATTCAAGGTGGCGATTTTGCATCGCTCATGGCCATGGACCTGCAGAACCACGCCATTGCCGCCGTTCGCGATGCCGCGCAATGGCGCAACCCCAAGCGTCGCCCGACGCAGTTTCGAACCTTCGGCTGGCCCAGCGAGCGCTATTTCAACAGTGGTGTCATGCTCATCGACACACAGGCATGGCTGTCACAAGATATAACGGTGCAGGCGACCGAAATTGGTCACCGAGAGATTGCTCGGCTGAGTGGCCATGATCAGAACTTGCTGAACTGCACTCTGCGCGGTGACTGGTTGGAGCTTTCGCCAATCTGGAATTGGCAACTGACGCGCAAGTCGATGTTGTTCGAAGTTCTGGTCAACGCCAATATCGCACATTTCATCGGCCGCATTAAGCCATGGAAAGATCCAAAATCGATTCTGCCGCCTCGGTTTGCCGATCGCATGATACCATTTCTAAAACAGCATTTTCCCGATCTGCCGTTCGATCCACCGAGTGCGTCGCCTTTGTCAAACCTGCCCAAAACAGTTTCGATGTTCTTCCGCGGGCTGATGAATGTCCGCAAGATGCATCGCTACATGGCGCGTTTTCCCGGCCGAAGCGATATCGCCCGGTGAAACCCGCACGCGCCTGGCAACGCATGCTTTCGGGTCGCCGTCTGGACCTGCTGGACCCGACCCCGATGGATGTCGAGATTGGCGACATCGCCCATGGGCTGGCCTTTGTGGCGCGCTGGAACGGGCAGACACATGGCGACTGGCCCTATTCCGTGGCCGAACATTCGCTGCTGGTCGAGGCTCTGTTCCGCCGCATTGCGCCGAACTTACCGGCCAAATGGTGCCTGGCAGCATTGCTGCACGATGCGCCAGAATATGTCATCGGCGATATGATCTCTCCGGTGAAGGCCGCTGTTGGGCCGGGCTATGGCGCATTGGATGATCGGTTGATGGCGGCAGTGCATCTGCGCTTTGGTCTGCCGGCGACAATCCCGAAAACCATCAAGCAAAAGATCAAGCGCGCCGACCGGATGTCGGCCTGGCTGGAGGCGACCCAGATCGCCGGTTTTTCCGAGGCTGAGGCGAACAAGTTGTTTTTGCGCCCCAATCCTGACCTCATGGCGGGGCTGGATATTGTGCTGCGCCCGCCGGTCGAGGTACGCGCCGCCTTCACCGCACGGCACGATCTGCTTCTGGAAAAGATGGCATGATCAGTGTTCGCCGTGCCTCAACCCTTGATACGCCTGACATGGCGCGCCTGCTGAACGCGATCATCACGCGCGGCGGCACCACCGCGTTAACGAAACCGGTGATTGGATCCGATCTGGCCAGCTGGATGTCCGACCAGCCGAACGCCTCCGCCTGGCATGTGGCCGAGGCGGATGATGACATCGTCGGCTTTCAGTGGATCGGGCCACATGACAACCTGCCGCCCGAAGCTTGCGACATCGCCACATTTGTTCAGATCGGGCGCACCGGTCTGGGCATCGGCTCCGCGCTGTTCGTGGCATCCGCGAGCGCTGCCAAATCACTGGGCTATGTCTGGATCAACGCCACTATCCGCGCCGACAACGACGGCGGGCTGATCTATTATCAAAGCCGCGGGTTTCGTGACTGGCACCACGACCACGGGGTGACCCTGGAAAACGGGATGGTCGTGGATAAGATCAGCAAGCGTTTTGATCTGTGAGAAGTCGGGACGCCTGGCGGTTGATTAATCGCCGCGCCAGACGTCGGTCGGCACTATGATGAGGACAGTTTTGTTGCGCAGATTTATCGCGGCGACCGTTTCGCCAGTATCCTTTGCAACGTCCGCCGGTGCATGTTCAATCGCCGCGCGGTTTCGCTGACGTTGCGGTCGCATTGCTCGTACACGCGTTGAATATGCTCCCAACGGACGCGATCCGCGCTCATCGGGTTTTCGGGTGGCGGTGGCAGCGAATCTTCGGACGCAAGCAAGGCGGCGGTGACGTCATTGGCATCTGCCGGTTTGGACAGATAGTCCACCGCCCCGATCTTGACCGCCGCAACCGCAGTGGCAATCGCGCCATAACCCGTCAGGACGATCACGCGGCAATCCGGCCGCGCCGCGTGCAGCGCCTCGACCACATCCAGACCGTTGCCGTCATTCAGCCGCAGGTCGACCACCGCATAGGCGGGCGGAGCATCGCGCGCCAGCTTCACGCCTTCGGCCACAGTTTCCGACATGGTAACGTCGAACCCGCGTTTTTCCATGGCGCGGCCAAGCCGCCGCAGGAATGCTTCGTCATCATCAACCAACAGCAAGGAGGCGTCGGGACCGATCTTGAGGGTGTTGTCTGTCATGCCTGATCCTTGCGTTCAAACCGCCCTATGGTGCCCGCAACGGCTGGGCCGGGCGGCATATCGCCGCTAAGCTACGCCAGACATTTGGATTTGAACAGGTCGTGAAACAGGATGCCTGATCAGGATACTGCGATACTGCTGCCTCGCGTGCGAGGCGACTGGGTCCGCCTTAGAACGCTGACGGTGCTGCGTTGGATCGCTGTGGCCGGTCAGTTGGCAACGATTGTCGTGGCCGGCGTCATCTTCAAGCTGGAGCTGAACCTGGCCCTGATCCTGGTGGTGGTGGGTGCCTCGGTCACGGCCAATCTGGTCGCGATTCTGGTCTATCCGCGCAACACCCGCCTGTCCGAGCGGGAATTGCAGGGCATGTTGTTGTTCGATGCGGCGCAACTGTCGGCGCTTCTGGCGCTGGCTGGGGGCCTCAACAATCCGTTTGCTTTGCTGCTGCTGGTGCCGGTGACGATTTCGGCCACAGCACTCAGGCCGCGATCGACCGTTCTGCTGGGCGGCGCGACAATTCTGATGATCTCGCTGGTGGCGATCTGGCACGCGCCACTGCGCACGGTGGATGGCGATCTGTTGCAGATGCCCCGTCTGTTTGTCTGGGGATTCTGGGTGGCCATCGTGATCGGCGTGATGTTCCTTGCCGTATACGCGCGCCGCGTCACGGCCGAGGTGCACGCCATGTCTGACGCCCTGGCCGCAACCCAGATGGCACTAGCGCGGGAACAAAAGCTCACCGACCTGGGCGGCGTTGTCGCTGCTGCGGCGCATGAACTTGGCACGCCGCTGGCAACCATCAAACTGGCCAGCAGCGAATTGGCGGATGAGCTTGGCGACAAACCCGAACTGGCCGCAGACGCAGCTTTGATCCGCGAACAGGCAGACCGCTGCCGTGATATCCTGCGCTCGATGGGGCGAAGCGGCAAGGATGATCTGCACCTCAGGATTGCCCCGCTCAGCCAGGTTGTACAGGACGCCGCCGAACCCCATGCGCAGCGCGGGCGCAGCATTGTCTATGATATCGGCCCCGGTGACGGCGGGTCCGACGCGGAACCGTCCATTCAGCGGCGGCCCGAAGTCATTCACGGCCTGCGCAACCTGACCCAGAATGCGGTCGATTTCGCCACCCGGCAGGTTCAGATCAGGCTTCGATGGACGCAGAACCATATCTCCATCACGATCACCGATGACGGGCCGGGATTTCCGCCGCAGATCCTTGGGCGCATCGGCGACCCGTTTGTGCGTCACCCGGATACCTCACGACCCGGCTATGACGGTATGGGCCTGGGTCTGTTCATTGCAAAAACCCTGTTGGAACGCAGCGGGGCAAACCTGGTCTTCAGCAATCTTTCGGAGGCCAACGAACAATGCGGCGCACGGGTTGTGGTGACCTGGCCGATGGATGTCCTTGCCGCCGACCGGATGCCGCTTGGCCCCAACCAGAGGTTCGAGGTCTAGGGCCGCCTCATTGCCGCGCCGTGCAATGTCGTAGAGCGCCGGACGCCACGTCATGATCTGCAACGCCACGTTGCGTTAACCCGCTGTTAATCTTCCTGAACGGATTATGAGCGCGGGGTAACGGTTTGTGAGTTTGCTATGGCAGGGGCAGATGTCCTTCTGGTTCTCGGTATTGTGGGAAGCGCATTTCTGGCAGCGCTTGGCGGTCTTGGACTGACAACTGTGCTAAGCGCCCGTTCCCGCCGTGGTGCCGGGCCGCTGGCAGCGTCCGATGAAGGGGCGGTTTTCCTGTTCGCGGATGATCAAGTTCTGGATGCCACCCCACAGGCGCGGCAGATCCTGTCTGCCACGCCGAACGAAGGATCCGACTGGTCGCGCCTGTTACAGCTGCTGACCCCCCGCCTGCCTGATCTTGCGCAGGCACGGGATCGCGCCCTGTCCGGCGGGCGCACGACATTGCTGTCAACCGATGGCACAACCCGCGTCGTCCTGAGCGTCCGCGATGATGTCCTGCGAGTCTCGCTCGCCCATGTCGAAACCAGCGAGGCGACGCTGCAGGTCGACCGGCTGAGCCTTGCCGCCGCGCAGCAAGAGATGGAGACGTTGCGCGCAATCTCGGAAGGGGTGCCCTGGCTGGTATGGCGCGAAGACCGTTTGCAGCCGATTGTGTTGAAAAACTCCGTTTTAGGGCCTGAACGATGATTTTTCTTTCCATGCAGCCCGATCCTAAATTTTTGGCGCGGGGGTCGGCCCAAATCGCCTACATGCGCTCACGCGCAGCCATGCGCTGTCTCGTGGTCAAAGCTTTCCGACTATTTCGCTTCATAGGTTTTCGCAAGAAATCCGCGACGCTCTGATTTCGGAGTTTTTCAACACAATCAGCCCAGTGGGAAGGGGCAGATCAACTGGGCCAACAGCGCGTATCTTGACTGTGTCGCAGCGATCAATGGGCAAACGGAAACATGGCCGCCGCCGCATATTTTCGACACCGATGCAGGGCGTGATGGCTTTGGCGAACCACGTCGCCTGGCCTTGCTGGGATCCGCAAGGGCCCCGACAGATTGGTACACAGTCTCTGCCCAGGCCCTTGCTGACGGTGTCATTTACACCGCCGTCAGTGCCGCGCGTGAGATTTCGGCGGATGCGGCACTCGGCGCGTTCCGGCAAACGCTGACCCAGACCTTTGCCAGCCTCGACAGCGGATTGGCGATCTTCGACCAGGACCGGGCGCTGACATTGTTCAACCCTGCCCTGGCCGAGATTCTGTCCCTACCTGTCGAATTCGTGATCACAAAGCCGTCGCTGTTCACCTTCCTCGACCGGTTGCGCGAAGATCGACGCATGCCCGAACCGCGCAACTATAAAGAGTGGCGCGAGAACCTGACCGAGCTTGAGGGCGGGGCCAGTGGGAACGGGTATGCGGCCACCTGGACATTGGCGGACGGGCAGGTTCTGGATGTGAAGGGTCGGCCTCATGGGAATGGCGCCTTCGCCCTGATTTTCAAGGACATCACGCACGAGATTGCCCTGACACGCCAGTTCCGCGCCGAACTGGACCTCAGCCAGGCGGTTCTTGATTCGCTTGATGAGGCTTTGGTGATTTTCGACAACGCCGGGGTGCTGACGCTGTCAAATGCGGCCTATGCAGCCATGTGGGGGGTCGATCCGCGATCCTCGCTGGGCGATATGACCCTTTCCGACGCGATGCAGCGCTGGAATGCCAGGACCGCAGCGACGCCGGCCTGGAAACAGCTCAGGACATTTGCGCATGCAAGGGAAGATCGCGCGCCCTGGACCGACACGCTGCGCATGGTGGACGGGCGGGCCTTGTCGATGCGCGCGGCACCACTGGCGGGCGGTGCGACGCTGGTTGGGTTCAGGATCGGTACCGTGCGTGCACCCAAAGTTGCCGGTGTGACCCGGCTTGACAGGCGCGCGGCGGGTGCATCGGGTTAGGGCTTGCCCCGCGCCACCAGGAAAATCGGACAGGTCTGCGGTTTGTGATTCAGTCACCGGCGGACCTGCGCTAGGTTTGTGCCATGCATGTCGCCCAATCACCTCCGGACGCCGAACCTGCCTGCTGGACCCGGCTGCTGCCCTCGGCCAGGGCGACTGCGGATCTGGCGGAACGTCTGGCGCCGCTGGTGGGTGCCGGTGATGCGCTGCTTCTGTCGGGGTCGATCGGGGCCGGAAAGACCCATTTCGCCCGCGCCCTGATTCAAGCACGGCTGCGCGCCGTCGGCCTGAGCGAAGATGTCCCCTCGCCCACTTTCACGCTGGTCCAGACCTATCATGCTGGCGAACTGGAGATCTGGCACGCGGACCTCTACCGTCTTGGCGGGTTGGCCGATGTCGATGAGCTTGGTCTGAGCGATGCCTTTGAAACCGCCCTGACCCTGGTGGAATGGCCCGACCGGCTGGATGGAAACTTGCCGGATCACCGCCTGGAGCTGGAATTCACAACCCTGCCAGAGGATGGGCAGCGCAGCCTGAACGTCGTGGCCCATGGCGCTGGCTGGCACCCCCGCATCAAAGCGTTGTCCGGGGTGTTCCGTGACTGAACAAAACGCGCCAGACGCTGCAATGATATTTGCCGCAGGCTTCGGGACGCGCATGGGCGCCTTGACCCGGAACCGCCCCAAACCGTTGATTCCGGTTGCCGGGCAGCCACTGCTGGATCGCGCCCTGGACCTTGCCCGGAACAAGGTGGATCGCATCGCAGTGAACGCCCACCACTGTGCCAATCAGATTGCCGCGCATCTGCACGGCAGTGACGTATCGGTGTGCATTGAAACGCCGGAAATCCTCGACACCGGTGGCGGGTTGAAGGCGGCGCTGCCGACGCTTGGGTCTGGTGCGGTTTATACGCTCAATCCCGATGTGGTCTGGACCGGTCCGAACCCGCTGCAAGAACTATGCGTCACCTGGCAGGCGCACAGGATGCAGGCCCTGTTGCTGTTGATCCCCGCCGATCTGGCAATCGGTCGCCAGGGCGGCGGAGATTTTTCGATGGATGCCCACGGCCGACTGACCCGTGGAGGCGATCTTGTCTATTCAGGCGCTCAGATCACCAACACCGACGTGCTGGCGCAGATGCCGGGCAAGGCCTTTTCGCTGAACCGGCTGTGGGATCGCCAGATTGCGGATGGCGGGTTATTCGGCACGCTGCACCGGGGCGGCTGGTGCGATGTCGGCTATCCGGAGGCGATTCCGCTGGCCGAAGACATGCTTGCACAGGACCAGTTCGCGCATGACTGAGCTTTTTGCCAGCACGCCGGGCGCGCGCATCTTTGGCCTGCCACCGGGCGCAGATTTCCCCCAGGCCCTGATTGACGGGCTGGTTGAACGCGCCTGCGGGGATCCCACGCTGCTGGGTCGCACCGAGATTTTCGTGAATACCCAACGCATGCGGCGTCGGCTGCGCGATCTGTTTGACGCGGGCCCTGCCCGGCTGGTCCCACGGCTGAGGCTGGTCACCGAACTTGGCCCTGCGACCCCGCTGCCCGATGCGGCGGCTGCCGTTTCGCCGCTGCGGCGCAAACTGGAACTTGGCCGTCTGATCCGCGGATTGATCGAGGCGGATCCAACCCTTGCCCCGCGGCGCGCCGCCTTTGATCTTGCCGACAGTCTGATTGCGCTGCTGGACGAAATGCAGGGCGAAGGTCTGGCCCCGGACGCGCTGGCCGCATTGAACATCGTCGACGCATCAGGCCATTGGCAGCGCAGCCTGGATTTCATCAATATCGTGCAGCGCTATTTCGACAATGCCGCCGCCCCGGATACCGAAGCCCGTCAGCGCCGCGCGGTCGAACAGATCGCGAAAAACTGGGAAGAAGCTCCGCCGACACATCCGGTGATCGTGGCCGGTTCGACAGGCTCTCGCGGGGCGACGGCGCTGTTCATGGCGGCTGTGGCAAAGCTGCCCCAGGGCGCGGTGGTGTTGCCGGGGTTCGATTTCACCATGTCGGGGGACCACTGGGGTGATCTTTTGCATGCAACAGGTGCCGAGGATCATCCGCAGTATCGTTTTGCCCGTTTCCTGGATCAGGTAAATCTGCCGCCCGCACAGGTCGTGGCCTGGCAGGCTGACAGGCGCGACGCGCGCAATCGGGTCGTTTCGCTTGCGCTGCGGCCAGCGCCGTTCACCCATCACTGGCTGCGCGACGGGCCTAGTTTGGGCGATCTGACCGACGCAATGGCCGGGGTTGATCTGCTTGAAGCGCCCACGCCGCGCACCGAAGCGCTGTCCATTGCGCTGCGACTGCGTCAGGCGGTCGAAGACGGCGTCGTGGCCGCGTTGATATCGCCCGACAGGACCCTGACACGCCGGGTGGCCGCCGCCCTGGATCGCTGGGGCATCGAACCCGACGACAGCGCCGGGCGACCGCTGGACCTGTCACCGCCGGGGCGGTTCCTGCGGCAAATTATGGCTCTGACACAGCAGAAAACCACCGTCGAAGGTTTGATTGCGCTGCTCAAACATCCGCTTTGCGCATCGGGCGCGGATCGTGGCGACCATTTGCGCATGACCCGCGATCTGGAACTTTCGCTGCGCAATCGGGGCCCGGCCTTTCCGGACAAGGCCAGCCTGGACAGATGGGCAATAGACCGGCCCGAACGTCAGGCCTGGGCAGATCGGATTTCCGTCGCGCTGGACGAGGTCGCTGATGCAGAGGCGCCTCTGGCAGATCACCTTACCCATCTGATCCACTGTGCGGAAACCCTGGCGCGGGGCGCAGATGCGGTGGGTTCCGGCGATCTGTGGGGGGCCGAGGCTGGCAAGGCCGCACGGCAGGCCTTGACCGATTTGCTGGCAGAATCCGATGCCGCCGGGCCAATCTCGGGTCAGGACTTTGCCGATATTCTCGGCGCGGTTCTGGCCGCGATTGATGTGCGTGACCCGGTGCGGTCCCATTCCGGTGTGATGATCTGGGGCACGCTGGAGGCGCGCGTGCAGGGGGCCGATCTGGTGATCCTCGGCGGGCTCAACGAAGGCACCTGGCCGTCGACGCCCGCGCCCGACCCCTGGCTGAACCGTGCCATGCGCGCCGAAGCCGGTTTGCTGTTGCCCGAACGGCGCATTGGCCTGTCGGCGCATGATTTTCAGCAGGCCATCGCCGCGCCATCCGTCGTTCTGTCGCGCGCGAGGCGCACCACCGATGCAGAAGCGGTTCCGGCGCGCTGGGTCGCGCGATTGACAAGCCTTTTGGACGGGCTGGCCGAATCCGGCGGGTCAGAGGCGCTGGCGTCAATGCGCATGCGCGGCAATCATTGGTGCGACATGGCCGCAGCGCTGGACGCAGATCTTGAAACGCAACGCCTGGCGCATCGGCCTTCCCCGAAACCCCCCGTCGAACACCGCCCGAGGCAATTGTCAGCCACGCAAATTCAAACGTTGATCCGTGACCCATACGCGATCTATGCCCGGCACATTCTTGATCTGAAGCCGCTCAATCCGCTGCGTCCCAGCCCCGATGCACGGTTTCGGGGATCGGTTCTTCACAAGGTGTTCGAACGGTTCATCGACCAGGGCGTCCCGACTGATCCGGCAACAGCGCGCGACGCCTTGATGATCGCTGCGCGCACGGTCCTGGCGGACGAAGTTCCCTGGCCGGTGGCACGCAGCCTTTGGCTGGCACGGATCGCGCGGGCCGCCGGTTGGTTCATCGAAACAGAACTTGCGCGTCAGTCCGACATACTGGACTCGACGACCGAGGTTACGGGGCATCTGGATCTTGCAGATCCCGAATTTCATCTGGTGGCCAAGGCGGACCGCATTGACCGGCTGCGCGACGGAACGTTGGCCATCTATGACTATAAATCCAGCCCACCCAGCGCCCGGCAGATCAGTGCCTTTGACAAGCAGTTACTGCTGGAATGCCTGATTGTTCGTTGGGGCGCGTTCAAGGGTATCGCACCGGCAACGGTGTCGCTTGCCAGCTATATCGGCCTGGGTGCAACGCAAAAAACAGTCTCTGTTTCACCTGAAGAGGGTGAATTGGCGCAAGGGCTTGCGGACCTGAAGACCCTGATTGCGGCGTATTGTGACCCCGGCAAGGGCTACCTGGCGCTGCGCGCGATGGAAGATGTCAGCTATACCGGGGATTACAATCATCTGGCACGTTTCGGCGAATGGTCACTTGGCGAAGGGAGCGGTGAATGAGCGCCCTGAACGAAGCCACGATACGCCAGCATCAGGCCGCGGATCCGGCCGGATCCACCTGGCTGTCGGCCAACGCAGGCTCGGGCAAGACGCGGGTGCTGACCGACCGGGTTGCGCGTCTGCTGCTGCAAGGTGTGCCACCGCAGAACATTCTGTGCCTGACCTATACCAAGGCCGCCGCGTCCGAGATGCAGAATCGCCTGTTCAAGCGCCTTGGGGAATGGGCCATGCTGCCCGAAGATGTGCTGCGCGAAGCACTTTCTGACCTTGGCGTCGATCACATTGCGGATCTGCCCCGCGCCCGCACCCTGTTCGCCCGCGCCATCGAAGCGCCCGGCGGGCTGAAAATCCAGACGATCCATGCCTTTTGCAGCGCGGTCCTGCGCCGCTTTCCCCTGGAAGCGGGCGTGTCACCGCAGTTTGTCGAAATTGACGAGCGGGCCCAGAAAATACTGATCGGCGATGTGCTGGAAGCGATGGCCGATGACCCCCAAGCCGGCCCTTTGGTCGACGCGCTGGCGTTGCACTACACAGGCGAAGACATCGCCCGGCTTGCCGCCGAAATGGCCCGCCACCGGGCAGAGTTTGAAGACCCCATGTCCCGGGATGAGGTCTGGAAACGGTTCGGACTCGAATCGGGACTGACCGGGCAGGATCTGTTGGACCGTGTTCTTGAACCACCGTCGAGGGGCGTGATCAGCGATCTGATGCCCATCCTTCGAACGGGTAAGTCCAACGATCAGAAAGCCGCGACAGAGCTGGCCGGATTTGACCCTGATGCACCAGATATCGGGGATCTTGTCGCTTTTGAGAGTGTCTTTTTGACCGGCAGCGGCGCCAAGGCACCTTTCGCGGCGAAAGTCGGTGCATTTCCAACGAAAGACAGCCGCTTGAAAGTGGCGGAGCCGACAGCGCTCGACGCGTTGATGGAACGTGTTGCCGATGCCCGACCGGTGCGGCTGGCCCTTCTTGGCGCTGAGAAAACCGCAGCGCTGCACGGTTTTGCCGCCGGCTTCCTGCCACGGTATAGCCGCGAAAAACTGCGGCGCGGATGGCTCGACTTTGACGATCTGATCCTGAAAACCCGCAGATTGCTTAGCGAGCCTTCGGTGGCAGACTGGGTCCTGTTCCGCCTTGATGGCGGCACCGATCATATCCTTGTGGACGAAGCGCAGGACACAAACCCGGTGCAATGGCAGGTGATCGAGCTTCTGGCCCGTGAATTCGCCGCCGGGCACGGCGCGCGGGCCGACACGCACCGCACCCTGTTCGTCGTGGGCGATCGCAAGCAATCCATCTATTCGTTCCAGGGGGCCGACCCGGATGCGTTTGACCGCATGTTCGACCACTTCGAAGACCGCCTTGGCGCCGGTGTTCAACGGTTGGAGTTGCGGCATTCATTCCGATCATCGCGCGCGATATTGCAGGTCGTCGATGCGACATTTGCCGGTGACGCGGGCGCGGGGCTGGGGCAGAGCACGTTGCACGAAGCCTTTCATGAAACGATGCCCGGGCGTGTCGACCTGTGGCCGATCATCGACAACCCGGAAAAACAACCGGACAAAGACTGGTTTGATCCCGTGGATCTGCCGGGCAAACAGGATGCCAAAAGTCAGCTGGCCAGCGCGATTGCGCAGGAGGTCAAACGCCTGATTGATGCCGGGGTCACCTTGACTGATCAAGAGGGCAAGACGCGCCGGATCAGCGCCGGGGATATCCTGATCCTGCTGCAACGCCGGTCGCAGATGTTTCATCAGATTATCCGGTGCTGCAAGGCCGAAGGGCTTGCTGTTGCCGGTGTTGACAGGCTGAAGCTGAATGACGAACTGGCCGTGCGCGATATCACCGCTTTGTTGTCGTTTCTGGTCACGCCCGAAGACAACCTGTCCCTGGCCACCGCCCTGCGATCCCCCTTGTTCGGCTGGTCGGAAGATGCGCTGTACAATCTGGCACAGGGGCGTGATGGGGCGTTCCTGTGGCAAGCCATGCGGGATCGTGATCAGACCAGCGAGGCACGTCAAACACTCGATCTGTTGCGCCGGGATGCAGATTTCCTGCGCCCCTATGAGCTGATCGAGCGTATTCTGACCCGCCATCATGGCCGGGCCCGCCTGCTGGGGCGGCTTGGCGTCGAAGCGGAAGACGGGATCGACGAGTTGCTCAATCAGGCGCTGGCGTATGAGCGGCTGGAAGTGCCCAGCCTGACGGGATTCCTGGCCTGGCTTGACAGCGGCGATGTCGAGGTGAAACGCGAACTGGCGGGAAAAGGGCGTGCCATTCGGGTGATGACGGTTCATGGCGCGAAGGGGCTGGAAGCGCCGGTTGTCATTTTGCCGGACACCCTGCGGGATCAGCGCGCCGGCGCGGATGAGCTGTTGGTTCCGCCGGGAGAAGCCCCCCTGTGGAAGCAGCCAAGGGACGAAAGGCCCCCCATACTTGCTCGTGCGGTGGATGCGCAGACGGCGGCGGACGCAGCTGAACGCCGCCGGTTGCTTTATGTTGCGATGACCCGCGCGGAAAACTGGCTGATCGTCTGTGGCGCAGGCCAACGCCCGGCAGGGTCGACAAGCTGGTACGATCTGGTCGAAACCGGAATGACGGCGGTCGCACCCGCTGAACTCGGAACCCCGGCAGGCGCTGGCCAACGGTTTGAGACGGGCCTCTGGGCCGATCCGATTGCCGAGATGGGTGATGAACCGGCGTCAGATCCTGCCGGATTGCCGACATGGATCGGTGAACCGGCACCCAGGCCGGATAGTTCGCTGCCGACGCTGTCGCCCTCGGACCTCGGCGGTGCCAAGGCGCTGGCTGGGGAGCATTCCGGTGAAGCAGATGAAGCGGCCAGCCTGCGGCGCGGTCGTCTGATCCATCTGGCGCTGGAGCATCTGCCAGAACTGGCGAGGTTGGCGTGGGAAACCGATGGGGCCGCGATCCTGCGGCAAAGCCCCGACCGGCCCGACGCCGATGAAATTGCTGAATGTCTGGCCCATGCCATTGCCGCATTGGACAGCCCAGCAATGGCCGATGCACTTTTGCCCGGCGCGCTGGCCGAGGTTGGGGTGACGGCGACGCTTGAGGAACTGGGCGGGCAACGCATTCACGGCACAATCGACCGGCTGATCGTGTCAGACGACCGCGTTCTGGCCATCGACTACAAATCGAACCGGATTATTCCTGCGAACCCTGATGCGGTGCCCGACGGGCTGTTGCGTCAGATGGGCGCATATGCCGCCGCGTTGGCGCAGATCTATCCGGATCGCCGGAACGACACCGCGATTCTGTGGACCGGCGGGCCGGTTCTGATGCCACTTCCGCACGACATCGTGAGGATGGCACTGCGCCGCACCACACTCCCTTGACCCGGGCGTGCTGCATTCCTAGGTTCGATCCCTGACACGAATTCACACCTTGCAGGAGATTCCGCCATGGCCACCGTTGCCGTAACCGATGATACTTTTGATGCCGAAGTGCGCCAGTCCGACGTGCCGGTCGTCGTCGATTTCTGGGCTGAATGGTGCGGCCCCTGCAAGCAGATCGGCCCGGCCCTGGAAGAACTGTCGGACGAATACGACGGCAAGGTGAAGATCGTCAAAGTCAACGTTGACGAGAATCCGAATTCGCCCGGTCAGCTTGGCGTTCGCGGCATTCCCGCGCTGTTCATGTTCAAGGGCGGCGAGGTTGTATCCAACAAGGTCGGCGCCGCGCCAAAGGCGGCGCTGCAAAGCTGGATCGACGAAGTCGTCTGATCCGCTGTCTGTCCGGTAAGAATCAAGGCGCCCCGCGGGCGCCTTTTTTCATCCGAAGGCAACCTCGGCCAGTTTGCGGATCCGCTGAAACCGGATGTGGTGAAGCATTGACGACCCCTTGTCTTCTGGCGGCACCCGCACCCAGTCAATCAACAATTGAAGTTTCAACATGAAGGCCACCGATGCGTCGGCCGGGCCAACAATGTCATAGCCTTCAAAGAATGCTGCCAGCGCGGCCGGTGCAACGGCGCTTCCCGTTTTCAGATGATCGAGGTCACCATAAACCTCGGCATGGTTCAGCAGGAACCTTGCGATATCAAAGCCCACAGGTGTCGGACCCTGCCCCGAAAAATCTATGCCGGTCGCACAGCCGTGATCATCCAGCAGGATGTTTCGCATGTTCATGTCGCCATGTTTGACGGCGCTGACTGTAGGGCCCTGATCAAAAGACCGCGCCCAACCGGGCACATGCCGCGCATGCGACAGGAACACCGCCGGGGCGCGAATTTTCAAGGTGCCATCCCCGACCTGTCGACCCAGATCTGCGATGTGATCAACCATGTATCCGGGCTGGAATCGACGCTGTTCCTGCGCAGCACTTTTGTGAAATGCGGCCAACCAGGCACCCGCCCGGCGCAATGCCGGCATCGGATCGGATGTATCCGCACAGAGTGCGTCAACCGTTTCGCCCGGCGCGCAGTCCATAAGACAGATACAGGCCTCCGGATCCGTTGCCAGAATGCGCGGCGCATTGGCTGTCGGGTGTCCGCGCAACGCCGCCTCGGCCCGGCGCTGGGCAGACGTTGCGGCGCGAAACCTGTCCTGATCAACCGGTGCGAATATGCGTTTCACAATGACCGAGCGTTGCGGGCCGTCCAGCCGCAGCACAAGATGCGCACGCCGGGCGTCCCTGCGATGCCAGCTGTCATTGGGTTGAAAGGCATCAGGCGTCAGCCCCGCCCGCAGCGCAAGCGGCACCCAGTCGTCAAGCAGCTGACTGATCCATTTGTCGCGCATTCGTCTTTGGCCTTCTGCCTTTCAGGCGGGGTTGCAACCCCGGACTCTGCCACTCATATAGCCCAGGAACAAAGGGGGCGAGATGCAGGACGATAGTTTTCCCGGCTGGCACGGAACGACCATCATCGGTGTACGCAAGGGTGGCAAAGCGGTTGTTGCCGGCGACGGCCAGGTCAGCCTGGGCCAGACCGTCATCAAGGGCACGGCGCGCAAGGTGCGGCGCCTGTCGCCCGGCGGTCAGGACGTAGTCGCCGGATTTGCCGGGTCGACGGCAGATGCGTTTACCCTGCTGGAACGACTGGAAACCAAGCTGGAGGCAACCCCCGGCCAGCTTCAGCGCGCCGCGGTCGAATTGGCGAAAGACTGGCGCACCGACAAATACCTGCAAAAGCTTGAGGCGATGCTGATCGTCACCGACGGGTCCGCTCTTTATGTGATCACAGGCGCCGGGGACGTTCTTGAACCCGAACATGACGTGGCCGCGATCGGGTCTGGCGGCAACTATGCGCTGGCCGCGGCACGGGCGCTGATGGATGGTGATCTTGACGCTGAAACCGTGGCCCGCAAGGCGATGGCGATTGCATCGGATATCTGCGTCTACACAAACGGATCGCTGACTGTTGAGGTGATTGATCAATGACCGACCTGACCCCGCGCGAAATCGTCAGCGAACTTGACCGGTTCATCATCGGCCAGAAGGATGCAAAACGCGCCGTGGCCGTTGCCTTGCGCAATCGCTGGCGTCGCAAACAGCTCGCCGATGATCTTCGTGATGAGGTTTATCCAAAGAACATCCTGATGATCGGCCCGACCGGCGTCGGCAAAACCGAAATCTCGCGCCGTTTGGCAAAGCTAGCGCATGCGCCATTCCTGAAGATCGAAGCAACAAAGTTTACCGAAGTTGGCTATGTCGGGCGCGATGTCGAACAGATCGTGCGCGATCTGGTCGAAGCAGCAATCACCATGACCCGCGACCGGATGCGCGAAGACGTGACCGCGCGCGCCAGGCTGCCGAAGACCGGGTGATCGACGCGCTGACCGGGGAAGGGGCGCGCGACCGCACCCGCGAAATGTTCCGCGAAAAGCTGAAACGCGGAGAGCTGGACGAGACCGAGATCACGCTGGAACTGGCCGATACCTCGAACCCGATGGGAAATATTGACCTTGGCGGGCAGGGCGGCCAGATGGGCATGATGAATATCAGCGATCTGTTCGGAAAGGCGTTTCCGGGCAGAACAGTGACGAAAACCATGACAGTCTCGCAGTCTTATGACGCGCTGATCGGGGAAGAGGCTGACAAGCTGCTGGATGATGAAACGGTGACGAAAACCGCACTGGACGCGGTCGAGCAGAACGGCATCGTTTTCCTGGACGAGATTGACAAGGTCTGCGCCCGCGCCGATGCGCGGGGCGCGGACGTCAGCCGCGAAGGCGTGCAGCGCGATCTGCTGCCGCTAATCGAAGGCACAACCGTTTCGACCAAACACGGACCAGTCAAAACCGACCATATCCTGTTCATTGCCTCGGGTGCGTTCCACATCGCCAAACCCTCGGATCTACTGCCCGAACTTCAGGGCCGCCTGCCGATCCGGGTCGAGTTGCGCGCCCTGACTGAACAGGACTTCGTGCGGATACTGACCGAAACCGACAACGCGCTGACCCTGCAATACACCGCGCTGATGGGGACCGAACAGGTCACCGTTGATTTCACCGAAGACGGCATCAAGGCCCTGGCCCATATCGCGTCCGAGGTGAACCAATCAGTGGAAAACATCGGCGCGCGCCGCCTCTACACGGTGATGGAGCGGGTATTCGAAGATCTGTCCTTCAACGCCCCCGATCGCGGTGGAGACAGCGTCACGGTCAATGCCGCTTTTGTTGAAGAGCATCTGGGCGAGTTGATGAAATCCGCCGACCTGGGCCGTTACGTGCTGTAATCTGAAAGACCGGCCATTCGCCCACAACGCGAAAGTCTGCCCTGCCCGCACCCGTCTTTTCGCCAAAAATACTCCGGGGAGGTCTGGAGGGGCTGGCCCCTCCAGCCATCGCCAAGTTGCTGAGATTACGGAATAATCTTTCTCTGCACCCTGCAAGCAAATCTATTCACTTCCCTTTTCGGCCAAAGCGGCACAGATGTTGCCCATGGGTTTCCTGACATTTCTGCGCGCAAACGCGCCATTCCTTGGTGCAGGGGCGCTTCTGGCGTTTACGTCAAGCTATGGGCAGACATATTTCATCTCGCTCTTTGCAGGTGAAATTCGGGGCGCGTTCGGGCTGAGCCACGGCGCCTGGGGCGGGATCTATACGGTTGGAACGATGATATCGGCGGTGGTCATGATCTGGGCCGGGGTGCTGACCGACCGTTTTCGCGTCCGCCATCTTGGGGCGATTGTCGCGGTTGTTCTGGCGCTGGCCTGCCTGCTGATGGCCGGGGCGCAGAATGGCGCGATGTTGATCCTGGCGGTGTTTCTTCTGCGCTTTGCGGGGCAGGGCATGATGAGCCACCTCAGCGTCGTTGCCATGGCCCGTTGGTTTGTCGCCACGCGGGGGCGGGCACTATCGATTGCAGCTATGGGGTTTTCGTTCGGGCAGGCGATACTGCCGATTCTGTTCGTCGCACTTCTGGTCCGGTTTGACTGGCGTTGGCTTTGGCTGCTTGCCGCTGTGATGGTGCTTTTGACCATGCCGGTTCTGGCGCGGTTGCCGCGTGCGGAACGCACACCGCAATCCATCGCCAGGCAAACCCAGTCCGTTGGGATGCAGGGTCGTCACTGGACCCGCCGCGATGTTCTGCATCATTGGCTGTTCTGGATGATGGTGCCGGTGCTGCTGGGCCCGCCTGCCTGGGGCACGGCGCTGTTCTTTCAACAGGTGCATCTGACCGAGGTGAAAGGCTGGGCGCTGGTTGACTATGTGGCCCTGATGCCGCTGTTCACCGCTGCCGCTCTGGGCGCAACACTTGTCGCCGGAGCATTGATTGACCGCTTCGGGTCTGCGGTGCTGGCGATGGCCTATATGGTCCCTTATGTTGTGTCCTTCGTTATCATGGCCGCCGCCGAAACCCTGTTCGGCGCAGCGATCAGCCTGGTGGTATTTGCCCTTGGTTCAGGCATCCAGGCGACCGTGCCAGCAGCCCTCTGGGCCGAATTCTTTGGCACCAGACATCTGGGATCCATCAAGGCGCTGTCCGCGGCGCTGATGGTCTTCGGCTCCGCCATTGGCCCGGGCATCAGCGGTGTCCTGATCGACTGGGGCCTTAGTTTTCCACAGCAGATGTGGGGCTATGCGGTCTATTTCGCGGTGGCCGGAGTCATCATCACGCTGGGATTGCTGCCGGCGCGGAAATTGTTGCCATCAGCGCCTGAGGTAGACATACAACGCACCTGAGCCTCCATGGCGCGGATGCGCTGGCGTGACTTGCTGGACCATCGCAGCCAGCGCAGGCCCATTCAACCAGCGCGGCACTTGATGACGCAACACACCCATGCGTTCGGGAATCGGGCCGCCACCGTCGCGGTTGCGCCCTTTACCAGTGATGACCAGCACAAGGCGGCAACCGCGTGCGCGGGTCGAAGGGATGAAACCGAACAGCGCGCCCTGAGCCTGGTCCAGGGTCATCCCATGCAGGTCAAGTCGCGCTTCGGGCCGGGATTTGCCGCGCTTCAACCGCGCGAAGGTCTTCTTGTCCATGCGCAACGGGACGGCGTCCAATTGCTCGGCCACGCTTGGTGCCAGATCGTGTCGCGGCGCTTCGGATGCCTGGCTGCCCAATCGAAACGGGGCAGGGGCAAAGGCGGGTTTGACAGGTTTTGGCGGTTTCTTGACTGCGGCGGGTGGCGGCTGAATCAAAGGTTGCCGGACATCCGGCCGCAGAGGGGTTGTGGTTTTGGCAACCCGCCGCCACAGGTCTTCGTCTTCGGGCGACAAAGGCCGCCGTTTGCGCGCCACGTCGCCCTAGCCTTCGGGCACCAGCGCAAAGGCGCGCTGGATCGGCATCAGCACCACGATCCGGCCCGGATCCTTGATCCGGCCAGCCTCGCGCCCGGCCTCGGATCCCGTGCCATAGAATATGTCGGCCCTTTGCGCACCCTTGATCGCCGAACCGGTATCCTGCGCAATCATCAGGCGGCGAATCGGGGATTTTCCGTGTTTTTCCAGCCAGACAGGCGCACCCAGCGGCACATAATCGGGGTCCACCGCAACAGTGCGGTTTGGCGTGATCGACCGGTTCATCGCACCAAGCGGTCCCTTGTCGGCGGCCACGCGATTCACCTCGCGAAAGAAGACGAAGCTGGGATTGTGGCGCAGCAACCGGGCCCCTTCATCGGGGAACTTCTTGACCCAGTTGCGGATCACCTGCGCCGAAACCTTATGGGCCGGCAACAGCCCGCGGCGCACCATCTCGGCCCCGACCGAGCGATAGGGGTGCCCGTTGTTGCCGCCGTAACCGACGCGGATCACCCCACCATCGGCCAGACGCACGCGCCCGGAGCCTTGCACCTGAAGAAAGAACACATCAACCGGGCTTTCGACCCAGGCAATTTCCAGATTGCGCCCGTCCATCAGGTTCTGTTCTTCAATCTCGCCGCGGGTGTACCAGGCGGTGCCGGGCGGGATCGTGCTGGGTTTGCGATACAGCGGATAGCGGAAGCGTTCGGTCGGGCGGCGGCTGCCCAGAAGCTCGGGCTCGAAATAGCCGGTGTAGAGGCCGGGATTGCCGTCTTCGATCAGGACCGGACGGAAGAACGCTTCGAAGAATGTGCGTGCGTTGGATTGCCGGCGTGCCAGAATACAGACCGGATCCCAATCGGCATCGTCCATATCGGTACAGGTCGACAGAAAGACGTCCAGCGCGGCGCGGTGATCGTCGCTTTCCCAGCCATCCAATTCATCGAAATCGAGAATTGTGTAACGGGCCTCGGCCATGTCAGCCCCCCAGAACAGCGCCAGTGCTGCCGCCCAGATTGCCAGCAGGCGAACCATCACTCGCCAGTAGCGACCAGTTGCCAGTTCGGATCGTCCGAGCCCATTTTGCGCGCAAAGGTCCAGATATCGCGCTGGCGCTTGATCTCGGTCGGGTTGCCTTCAACGATGTCACCGGCGTTGTCGCGCACGACCGAGGTCAGTTCGCCGACGAATTTGACCACCAGTTCACCCTCGGACGATTTCTTGGTGAAGCGGGCGTCTTGCAGGGCAACCTCGCGCAGGCCGACGAAATTGGCGTCGACTGTCAGGCCTTCTTTCTTGCGGTTCGCGATCACCTGATCGAAGGCTTCGGCCACATCTTCGGACAGGAACGCGCGGATACTGTCGATGTCGCCACCCTCAAAGGCCATCAAGATCATCTCATAAGCGCCTTTGGCCCCGCCGAGGAATTCCGTGAAATTAAAACCCGGTTCGGCGGTTTTCATCGCCGCCAGCGCTTTGGCGGCGGTCGAATCTTCATCTACGTGATCGGTGATGTCGCGGTCCGGGCCACCATCGATGACCTCAAGATCGGGACGGCCGCTTTTTGCGCCATCGCTGCGACCGGGCAGCGGTGCGGGCGGTTTTTCAAATCCTTCGCGCGTGCCGAGGACGTTTTTCAGTTTCACGACCAGGAATACCGCGACCCCGGCGAGCACCAGAAGCTGGATGACAGCAGACGACATGTGACCTCAATCTTGACCAATGGGCTTGGAAATCCCGCGCCCCGATCACTATGTATGGTGCGCGGGTGGACCTGTCCACCGTCGCCCCCTGGGTTCGGAGGATCACATGTACTTGTTTTTGGCCTTTCTGGCCGTTCCGCTGATCGAAATTGCGCTGTTCATTCAGGTGGGCGGGGCAATCGGCCTGTGGCCAACACTGGGAATCGTTGTTCTGACGGCGATTCTGGGCACTTGGCTGGTCCGTCAGCAGGGGGCGCTGGCCATCGCGCAGCTGCGCGGGTCGATCAACGAGCTTCGCGATCCAACCGAACCGCTGGCCCATGGCGCGATGATCCTGATCTCTGGCGCATTGTTGCTGACGCCAGGGTTCTTCACCGACGCCGTTGGCTTTGCCCTGTTGATCCCTGCGTTCCGCGCCGCGGCTTATCGCTGGCTACGCAGCAAGGTTACAGTGCAGCAGTTTTCCTATGGCGACCAGCAACCGCAGCGCCCCATGCGCGACGATATCATTGACGGTGACTTCAGCGATGTAACACCTTCGGATGGCAAACCGCTGCCCGGGGCACCCCAGGGTCCGCCATCAGGCTGGACCCGGCATTGAGGCCCGCGCGCACCCCTGATAAGGACGCGCCAACATTCATTCCCATCGCCAGGAGAGATTGATGGCCGAAACCGACAACGGTGCCGCAACCCCAGCGCCCGAGACCAAGCCGCAAGTTAAAATGAACGTGATGGCACAGTTCATCCGTGACCTGAGCTTCGAAAACATCGTCGCCCAGAAGGGCATTCAGGGTGAAGTGAACCCCGATATTCAGGTGCAGGTTTCGCTGGAACCGAAAAAACGTGCCGCCGAGGGCCAGTATGAGGTTGTGACGCGATTCAACGTCACCTCAAAAAATAAAGGCACCGAGGACACTCTGTTTCTGCTGGAATTGCAGTACGGCGGAATCTTCCAGATCGAAGGCGTGCCAGAGGAACAATTGCACCCGTTCCTGTCGATCGAATGCCCGCGGATGCTGTTTCCCTATATCCGTCGTCTGGTCGCCGACATCACCCGCGAAGGTGGCTTCCCGCCGCTTAATCTGGACAACATCGACTTTATGCAGGTCTATCGGAACTCGCTGGCCCAGCGCGCCAAGGCGGAAGGCAGCGCCGAGGAACCGCGCCCTAGTTGAATTTGCGCCACAGCGCATCATCGCCCATGCCGTCCACAAAGGCGGCATGGGCTTTTTTTTCGGCCGCACTCAGCCGGGTCGGCAGCGGGCTTGGCCGGGGCGTGGGCCGCCAGTCGTCCGAGATTCCCGCAACCGTCGTCGTCTGGTTCGAGGCGAGCGCAAAATCCGGCTGCCGCCCGCCAATCAGCTCCAGATAGACCTCTGCCAATATTTCGCTGTCGAGTAGCGCGCCGTGCAGGGTGCGTGAACTGTTGTCGATGTTGAACCGACGGCAAAGCGCGTCAAGCGACGCCGGAGAGCCCGGAAACTTCCGGCGTGCTATTTCCAGCGTATCAATTGCCTGATCCCAGGGGATCGGCGGCAGTTTCATCCAGCCTAGTTCCGCATTCAGGAACTTGATGTCGAAGGCGGCATTATGGATCACCAGTTTCGCATCACCAATGAAGTCCAGAAATGCCTGTCCGATTGCGGCGAACTTCGGTTTGTCGCGCAGGAAGTCGTCGCCAAGCCCGTGAACCTGAAACGCCTCATCCGGCATGGCGCGTTCGGGGTTGATATATTGGTGATAGGTCCGCCCCGTCGGGATGTGGCCATTCAGCTCTACCGCGCCGATTTCGACAATCCGGTCGCCGGTGCCGGGGTCAAATCCTGTGGTTTCGGTGTCCAGAACAATCTCACGCATCGGGCTGCCTTTGGTGGATTTTGTCCATGACGTTCTGAACGCACGCACGCGCGGCTTCAAGGCTGCTGGTGTCGATAATGTGATCAGCGCGGGCGCGTTTTTCGGCGTCCGGCATCTGACGGGCAAGGATCGTTGCAAGCTTTTCGGGCGTCATCCCGGGGCGGGCAAGGACGCGGGCGCGCTGTACCGCTTCGGGCGCCGAGACCACGACGGTCAGGTTCACGTCAGCGTCCGCGCCGGTTTCAAACAACAGTGGTATGTCGAGCAGGATAACCGGGGCATCTGATGTTGCAATGAACTGCGCCCGGTCTTCGGCAACCAACGGGTGCACGATCAGTTCGAGGCGCTTCAACCGCGCCGGATCACCCGAGATCCAATTGCTGAGCGCGGCGCGATCCACCGTTTCGTTTTTCGCCGCCTCAGGGCAGAGCCTTTCAAGCGGGGCGACAGCCGCGCCGCCCGGGCCATAAAGGCGATGAACAGCTGCATCCGCATCCCAGACCGCAACACCGTGGTCCGCAAACATGGCCGCGGTCGTGGTTTTTCCCATGCCGATGGAGCCGGTCAGGCCGATAAGGAAGGGCGGATGTCCGGTCTGGCGGTTCATGCGCGCAAGACGGCGCGGCGCAATTCGTCATCAACTTCGGGGGCGCGACCGAACCAGGCCTCGAACCCTGGCGCCGCCTGATGGAGCAACATTCCAAGGCCATCGACGACCGCGCAGCCATGCGCGCGCGCCGATTTCAGAAGCGGTGTTTCAAGCGGCGCATAGACGATATCGGTCACGGTGCAGGATGTCGGTAGGTCGGACAGGTCAAGGGTTAACGGTGCCTGCCCATCCATGCCCAGCGCCGTGGTGTTCACCAAAAGGGTGGTATCGGGCAGCGCGGCCTCCACAGTGTCCCAATCGATGACCTGAACCGAAGAACCAAGATCATCGGCCAGACGCTGCGATTTTTCGCGCGTTCGATTGGCAAGCAGGATGTCGCTGTGACCCGCTTCCACCAAGGCATGCAGAATGCCCCGCGCCGCGCCACCTGCGCCAAGCACCAGCGCTGTCCCGGATTCGGGCCGCCAATTTGGCGCACCTGCGGTCAGATTCGCAAGGAAACCGTAACCGTCGGTGTTATCGGCGTGAATCGCGCCATCTTCACCGAAGGTCAGGGTGTTTGCCGCGCCGATGGCTTTCGCCCGGTCTGTCGCCGTGGTTGCCAGGGCCAATGCAGCCTCTTTATGCGGAATCGTGACGTTTGCGCCGACGAAGCCGAGGCTCGGTAACTGGCGCAGGGCCTGGCCTAGGTCATCTGGCCCCACGTCGATCGGGATGTAGTGTCCGGGGATGTCATAGCGGGCCAACCAGTGACCTTGCAACGCGGGCGAACGGGAATGCGCAACCGGATGGCCAAGGACAGCGGCCAGGGGAATACGATGTATCATCTGGCAATATCTCCGCGCGTGGTGAGCCAGCCGAGCAATTCCAACAGCGGCAGGCCCAGAACGGTGAAATAGTCGCCTTCGATCCGGGTGAACAGGCGTGCGCCTTCTTCTTCCAGTTTATAGGCTCCGACCGAGTGGCGAATCGATTCCCAGTTTCGCGCGACGTAATCGGATATATACCCCTCTGAAGCGGTCCGCATTGTCAGGCGCACCTGCCCGACATGCCGCCAGAGCGGGCCCTGCGCACCGACCGCCACGACAGCGGAATGCAATTGATGGGTCTGGCCGGACAGCATAGTGAGTTGTTCGACAGCTTGTTCAGGCGTTTCCGGTTTGGCGAACACCTGACCTTTCAGCGACAGGATCTGATCGCACCCGAGAACCGTTGCCTCCGGGTGGCTGCGCGCCACTTTTCGGGCTTTCATATCCGCCAGAGCGTCGGCCATATCATGCGGGTTGGTGTCATCTGCCGCAAGACTGGCGCGCAGAGCATCCTCATCAATGCGGGCCGGATTGACCGTGACGGGAACGCCTGCGTTTTCCAACAGACTGCGCCGGATGGCAGAGGATGAGGCGAGGATCAACGGCATGATCTTTGTGTAACCATGTGGACAAGTCGGGTGCATAGGGACCCAAAAGCGCGCAGACGTCCAGTGCCCCGCCATATTTGGGTCGACGGGCCGGACACGGGGATCAGATGCCCAGAACTATCCACGGTGAAAAAACGTCGTTCATGCGGTGATGCGGTTTGTGGGGAAGACTGTTGTTAGTGCGTTCAAAGAAAACAATGCACAAGGGTATATCTTATATTCCCGTTTTATAACAGATAGTTATGTATTTTTTGGGATAACTGCGTGCTGGCGTATCCCCAAGGCCGGAAGTGTTGACATCCTTGTGGATCAGCAAAGTATCCCGGTTCTGCACAACCCCTACATCATCATCATCTTTTCTTTCTTCTTATATTATTATTAGAAGGAAGGCCGAAGAAGGATGTCTGAATGACCGAGGTTCTTTTCGCGATTTATCCCTGGGTCAAGGCGGCTCATGTAATCTCGGTCATCGCATGGATGGCAGGGCTGTTCTATCTGCCTCGACTGTTTGTTCACAATGCCGAGCAGGGGGAAAAGGGGCATGCAGCACTTCTGACCATGATGCAGGGCAAGCTGCTGAAGGTGATCATGCGTCCGGCGATGGTTGCGGCTTGGGTGTTCGGGCTGACCCTGGTGTTCACGCCCGGCATCGTCGATTGGGCCTCCTGGTGGCCCTGGTCCAAGGCGGCGGCAGTACTGGCGATGACCTGGTTTCATCATTGGTGTCTGGCGCGGCAGCACGAATTTGTGGCGGGGAAGAACACGCGGACCGGAAAGCACTATCGGTTGATGAATGAGGTGCCGACCGTGCTGGTTGTGGTCATCGTCATCTCGGTCATCGTTCGCCCGTTCTGAACAGCTTTTGTTGACAGGTCGCGGTGACGGCCTTATCTGCCTTGGTCAAGCGGCCCGTTCTGGTGCCGTGGTGATTTCCCAACCCAAACAGAACCGCGCGGCCCAAATGGCCCGGTTCAGGTGATATTTCAAAATGAGCCAAGATCGACTGACGCTTTCCGAGTTGAAAGCCCAAAGCCCCAAAGACCTGCTGTCCTACGCTGAAGAACTTGAGATCGAGAATGCCTCGACCATGCGCAAGGGCGACATGATGTTCGCGATCCTGAAAGAGCAGGCCGAGGATGGATGGGAGATCTCGGGCGATGGGGTGTTGGAAGTATTGCAGGACGGATTCGGCTTCCTGCGTTCGCCCGAGGCGAACTATCTGCCGGGTCCGGATGATATCTATGTGTCGCCTGAAGTTATCCGCAAATTCTCACTCAGGACCGGGGATACGGTCGAAGGGGTGATCAATGCGCCCAACGAGACTGAGCGGTATTTCGCGCTGGCCAGTGTCGAGAAGATCAACTTCGATGACCCGGAAAAGGCGCGTCACAAGGTGGCGTTCGAAAACCTGACACCGCTTTATCCGGATGAGCGGATGCAGATGGAGATCGAGGATCCGACAATCAAAGACCGTTCGGCCCGGATTATTGATCTGGTGGCGCCGATCGGAAAGGGCCAGCGGAGCCTGATTGTTGCGCCCCCGCGGACTGGTAAGACGGTGCTGTTGCAGAACATCGCCCATTCGATCGAGCAGAACCATCCGGAATGCTATCTGATCGTCCTTCTGATCGACGAGCGCCCCGAAGAAGTGACCGACATGCAGCGGTCCGTGAAGGGAGAGGTTGTATCGTCGACTTTTGACGAGCCGGCGACACGGCACGTGGCGGTTTCGGAAATGGTGATCGAGAAAGCCAAGCGGTTGGTGGAACATAAACGGAATGTTGTCATCCTGCTCGATTCGATCACACGGCTGGGCCGGGCGTTCAACACGGTTGTGCCAAGCTCGGGCAAGGTTCTGACCGGCGGTGTGGACGCCAACGCCCTGCAGCGGCCCAAGCGGTTTTTTGGCGCGGCGCGGAATATCGAAGAAGGTGGCAGCCTGACGATCATCGCGACGGCCCTGATCGATACCGGCAGCCGCATGGACGAGGTGATCTTTGAAGAATTCAAAGGCACGGGTAACTCGGAAATCGTGCTGGATCGTAAGGTTGCGGACAAACGGGTGTATCCGGCGATGGATGTGCTGAAGTCCGGGACACGCAAAGAAGAGCTGCTGACCGACAAGGCGAACCTTCAGAAGACCTATGTCTTGCGGCGCATCCTGAATCCGATGGGCACCACGGATGCGATTGAATTCCTGATCTCGAAACTGAAACAGACCAAGACGAATTCCGAGTTATTCGATTCCATGAATGCGTAACTTATTGTTCTAAAACAATGTGTTAAATATGTCTGACACGATCTTTGCAGAGGCGACAGCGCGCGGCAAAGCGGGTGTGGCTGTGGTGCGGCTGTCTGGGCCAGGTGCGCATGTGGCGGTTCAGGCGTTAGCCGGGGATTTGCCGCCAGCTCGGCAAGCACGCCTGCGGGTTTTGCGTGCCGATACGGACATTCTGGATGAGGCGCTGGTACTGACGTTTGACGCCGGGGCCAGCTTTACTGGTGAAGCGGTGGCAGAACTGCATCTGCATGGCAGTCGGGCCGTCGTGGCGGCGACCCTGGCGGCGCTTGGGCAGATGCCCGGACTTCGCCCCGCTGAGCCGGGAGAGTTCACACGCAGGGCGCTGGTAAACGGGCGTCTGGATCTGACCGAGATCGATGGCCTGGGCGATCTTATTGACGCCGAAACCGCAGCGCAGCGGAAACAGGCGCAGACCGTGATGGCCGGGGCATTAAGAGAGGCTGCGGAAGACCTGCGCAGGGATCTGATTCGCGCAGCGGCGTTGCTGGAAGCGTCGATTGATTTCGCCGATGAAGACGTGCCGGAAGATGTCGTACCCGAAGTCACCGCATTGCTGGGCCGGGCAGAGGAATGTATGCGCCAGCTGGTTGCCGGGTCTTACGCGGCAGAGCGGATCCGGGATGGGTTCGAAGTTGCGATTGTTGGTGCGCCAAATGTGGGCAAGTCGACATTGCTCAACCGGTTGGCGGGGCGTGAGGCAGCGATCACTTCAGATGTGGCGGGGACGACGCGGGACGTGATTGAGGTTCAGATGGATCTGCAAGGTCTGCCGGTCACCATTCTGGATACAGCTGGGTTGCGCGACTCCGAAGATACGGTCGAACAATTGGGCGTCGCGCGGGCGCGTGACCGTGCAGAAGCCGCCGACCTGCGCGTTTTTCTGACCGATGCGGATGAAATGCCCGAGGCGGCGTTGGTTCGGCCGGATGATATTGTGCTACGCTCCAAGGCAGATCAACGGGCTGCGATGTCGGAGGGCGCGGTGTCAGGCCTGACCGGGGCGGGCGTGAACTGCTTGATTGAGCGGATTGTCGAAATCCTGTCCGGGCGGGCGCAACAAGCTTCTGTGGCGACCCGCGATCGGCACCGCGTTGCGTTTCAGGATGCGCTGGCCTATCTGGACGCGGCGCGCGTGAAATTGGCGAATGGCCCGATCGGGCTCGACCTGGCGGCGGCTGAGCTGCGGATGGCAACGGCGGCAATCGACCAGGTGATCGGGCGCGTGGATGTGGAATCGCTGCTGGACGAGATTTTTTCTTCGTTCTGCATTGGAAAATGAGGAATGTTTCACGTGAAACATTTTGACGTTTTGGTGGTTGGCGGCGGGCATGCCGGGACCGAGGCGGCCCATGCGGCCGCGCGGCGCGGCGCGCGCGTGGCGCTGGTCACGCTGAAAGCCAGCGCGATTGGTGTCATGTCCTGCAATCCGGCGATTGGCGGGCTGGGTAAGGGCCATCTGGTTCGGGAAATTGATGCGCTTGACGGTCTTATGGGCAAAGCGGCGGATCGGGCTGGTATCCAGTTCCGGTTGCTCAATCGCTCGAAAGGGCCGGCGGTGCAGGGCCCGAGGGCGCAAATGGACCGTGGCCTGTATCGCGCGGCCATTCAGTCGATGATTTCGGATCACCCATGGATCACCGTGATCGAGGGCGAGGTTGTGGATTTTGTGCTTCAGGGACACCGCGTTGGCGGCGTGCTGCTGGCAAGTGGCGACCGCCTGACTGCAAGCGCAACCGTTCTGACGACGGGTACATTTCTGCGTGGTACGATCCATATCGGGACCGAACGCCGATCGGGTGGGCGTATGGGCGAAGACAGTGCCGGCCGCTTGTCAGCCCGTTTTGCTGACTTCGGTGTATCTTTGGGCCGCCTGAAAACCGGCACGCCGCCGCGGCTGGATAGTGCAAGTATTGACTGGACGGTTCTTGATATGCAGGCGGGCGACTATCAGCCCGAGATGCTATCGTTCTTGTCAGACGCGCCTTCGGCGCGACAGATATCATGTGGCATCACCCATACCAATGAGCGAACGCATCAGATTATTCGCGATAATCTGGCCAGGTCTGCCATGTATGGTGGCGAAATTGATGGGGTCGGCCCACGCTATTGCCCATCAATCGAAGACAAAGTTGTGCGTTTCGCCGACCGGGACGCGCATCAGGTGTTTCTGGAACCCGAAGGCCTGGACGTGCCGAGCGTTTATCCCAACGGAATCTCGACATCATTGCCGCAGGATGTGCAGGTGGATTATGTCCGCTCGATCAAAGGTCTTGAATCTGCAGAGATTTTGCAGCCCGGTTATGCCATCGAATATGATTATGTCGATCCGCGCAATCTGGCACCTTCGCTGGAACTTCCGGCGGCTGAGAACCTGTTTCTTGCTGGGCAGATCAACGGCACCACTGGATATGAAGAGGCGGGCGCGCAGGGGCTTGTCGCCGGGCTGAACGCTGCGGCGCGGGCCTATGGCCGTGATCTTGCGATACTGGACCGAACGACATCCTATACGGGCGTGATGCTGGACGATCTGACGACCCGAGGTGTCAGTGAGCCATATCGCATGTTCACATCCCGCGCCGAATTCCGCTTGTCCTTGCGGGCTGACAATGCGGACCAGAGGCTGACACCACTGGGCCAGCAGTTGGGCTGCGTTAGCGATACCCGCGCCAGGTTTTTTGAGGCCAAGCAGTCCGCGCTGGACAGTGCGCGTGCGTTGCTTGAATCGCAGATGATCAGTGCACCGGACCTGAAAACCACTGGAATCAATGTTAATTCAGACGGTCCAAAGCGATCTTTGTTCGACGCTCTGTCCATTCCCGGTGCGTCGGTGGCGGCTTTGGCTCAGGCCGTCCCGGATCTGGCGGCGATGGATCCCGAAATCGCCCGCCAACTGCATCGTGACGCGACATATGCACCCTATGTGAAACGCCAGATGGCGGATGTGGCCGAGCTGACACGGGACTCCATGACGCTGATTCCAGGCGATTTTTCCTATGTTTCCCTTGATGGCCTGTCCGGAGAGCTGCGTGAAAAGCTTGCCGCGATCCGCCCTGCCAACCTGGCACAGGCCGCCCGTATCGAAGGGATGACTCCGGCCGCTCTGACGCTGCTGCTGGCGCGTCTGCGGCAAGATGAGAAATCTGTTCGCAGTGCCTGATCTGGAAAATGTTTCACGTGAAACAATGGCGCGCCTGACCACATACGTCGCACTGTTGGAGAAATGGAACTGCCGGATCAATCTCATCGCGCCTGCGACGACCGAAGATATCTGGAACCGGCATATCCGCGACGCGCTACAGCTGTATCCGATGGCGAAAACCGCGCAAAAATGGGCAGATCTTGGCAGCGGCGGCGGGCTGCCCGGCCTTGTGGTGGCGATTCAGGCGGTCGAACTGGGTGGGCCAGACATGGTTCTTATCGAAAGCGATCAGCGCAAAGCCGCATTTCTGCGCCAGGTCATACAACAGCTGGATCTAAAGGCGCGCGTGGCAATCGACCGAATCGAATCCCTTGAACCACTGAACACTCAGGTTGTTTCCGCCCGCGCCCTGGCACCGCTGCCGAAACTCCTCGGGTATGTTGCGCGCCACCTTGCCAGTGACGGCAAAGCATTGCTGCCAAAGGGGCGTTCCTGGAAATCCGAGCTGTCAAATGCACAACAACGGTGGACCTTCGACTACAAGGTCTGGCAAAGTCGCACCGACCCCGAGGCCGCAATTCTGGAGATCACCTACCTTGAGCCAGCCTAGGTGGACGCAGCCACGCATAATTGCCATCGTCAATCAGAAGGGCGGCGTTGGAAAGACCACAACGACGATCAACCTGGGTGCCGCGCTGGCGGAATCCGGGCGCCGGGTGCTGATTGTCGATCTTGATCCGCAAGGCAATGCCTCAACCGGTCTGGCGATCGAAGATCGCAGCAAGACGACCTATGATCTGCTGCTGGAAGGCGCGCCGCTGGCTGAGATTGTTCAGACCACAGCGATTGAAAATCTGGCCATTGCGCCGGCCACCACTGACCTCAGCTCGGCAGACATGGAAATGATGGCCAATGAAAGCCGGAGTTTCCTGCTACGCAATGCGCTAACCCAGGGCGGCGTTTCTGATGATTTTGATGTGGTTCTGATTGACTGCCCGCCGTCGCTGTCGCTGCTGACTGTCAATGCAATGGTGGCCGCAACGTCGGTTCTGGTGCCGCTGCAATCTGAGTTCTTTGCACTCGAAGGGTTATCGCAACTCCTTCTGACTGTTCGACAAATCCGCAGCGCCGCCAATCCGGGCCTGCGTATCGAAGGCGTTGTGCTGACCATGTTTGATGGTCGCAACAACCTGGCGCAGCAAGTTGAAGCGGACGCACGCGAAACGCTTGGTGAACTTGTTTTTCACACAATCGTCCCACGCAATGTTCGGGTCAGCGAGGCACCGTCCTTCGGTCAACCCGTTCTGACATATGATTCCGGGTCCAAAGGCAGCCAGGCCTATCGCGCATTGGCCGCCGAACTGACCGGAGACACAACAGAGGGCGCAACCCCGTCATGACAGATAAGAAAATTCGAACCGGACTTGGCCGCGGCCTGTCCGCGCTGATGGCAGATGTTCCCGAAGGCTCTGCCAATGATCTGTTGCAGATCGACATTGATCAGATCCACCCCAACCCGGATCAGCCTCGCCGCAGCTTTCCCAAACACGAAATGGGAGAACTCGCCACCTCGATCCGTGAAAAAGGCGTGATCCAGCCGCTGATCCTGCGCCCGCACCCCAGTCGCACGGGCGAGTACGAGATTGTCGCCGGCGAACGCCGCTGGCGGGCGGCGCAGATTGCGCGCCTGCATCAGGTTCCCGCCGTGGTGCGGAATTTTGACGATACCGAAACGCTGGAAGTGGCGATCATTGAAAACATTCAGCGCGCCGACCTGAACCCGGTGGACGAAGCGCAGGCTTTTGACCACCTGATGAAGAAGTTCGGACACACGCAGGAACAGCTGTCCGAGGTATTGGGGAAAAGCCGCAGCCACATCGCCAACCAAACACGCCTTCTGTCGCTGCCCGCCGATGTTATCGAAATGTTGCAGGATGGCCGCCTGTCTGCCGGGCACGCCCGTGTGCTGGTGCCGCTGGAACATGCCTCGGATCTTGCCCGGCGTGTCGTCGCCCAAGGCCTGTCAGTGCGCCAGACAGAAGAGCTGGCGCGCAAAGCACCACCCAGCCCGAAAGCGGCAACCAAGCGGATCACCAAGGACGCCGATACCCGCGCACTCGAATCGGATCTTGCAGCCGCCATCGGCATGAACGTGACCATCAATCACAAACGCGGCGGTGCCGGCTCGCTTACGGTCAGCTATGCGGATCTGGAGGGGTTGGACGCGATCTGCCGTATGCTGTCGTCTGGGTCAGTCGGCCAATAGCTGTCGAAGAACCGCATTCAGCAGATTGTGTTGAAAAACTCCGAAATCAGAGCGTCGCGGATTTCTTGCGAAAACCTATGAAGCGAAATAGTCGGAAAGCTTTGACCACGAGACAGCGCATGGCTGCGCGTGAGCGCATGTAGGCGATTTGGGCCGACCCCCGCGCCAAAAATTTAGGATCGGGCTGCATGGAAAGAAAAATCATCGTTCAGGCCCTAAAACGGAGTTTTTCAACACAATCAGCAATGGGCGTCCCTTCGCGGTCAGTTTCAGGGTTTCATTTGCAGTGGAGAGCAATCCTTCCGATGATAACGCACTGATATTATTAGACAAAACATATTTGTTGCCATTCCAGGGAATGCCATCCCGTAACCGCAAACCCATCAACAAACGCTCATCCTGCGCTTGATGTGCGGTCAATTCCTGACGTTGCTCAACAATAGCTTCATCGGCTTCAACCGCCGCAAGCCACGCCCCCGGAGCACGCGGAGCTTCCGTCGACCAACGCGCGCCATCCAGCGTCAGCCGCCCATGGGCACCCGGCCCGATCCCGAACCAGTCGCCAGACCGCCAATACATCAGGTTGTGTCGCGCCTCAGCACCAGGCGCGGCGTGGTTCGAAATCTCGTATCCCGGCAGCCCTGCTGCATCCGTCATGCTCTGGGTCACCTCCCACAAATCGGCGCCCAGATCTTCGTCCGGCAATCCGCGCAGCCGTCCCCGCGCATACCGATCCCCGAACGCGGTGCCGTCCTCGATCGTCAATTGATACAGCGACAGAAGTGACGGCTTCATCGACAGCGCGCGCCCCAGTTCCTGGCGCCAGTCCGACAGGGATTGATCCTGGCGCGCATAGATCAGATCGAAACTGACACGTTCGAAGCTGGTGCGCGCCAGATCCAGCGCGCGCAGCGCCTCATCAACCGAATGCAATCGGCCCAGCGCCTTCAGATCCGCATCATTCAGCGCCTGAACACCCAGCGACAGGCGGTTTACACCGGCCGTGGCATATCCGGCAAAACGCTCCGCTTCGGACGAGGTCGGGTTCGCTTCGATTGTGACTTCCAAATCATTCGCACAGCGCCAGTTTCGATGCACACGCTCCAATATCGCGTCAACCAGTGATGCCGGCATCAGGCTTGGCGTGCCACCGCCAAGAAATACGGTGCTCAGAACTCGGTCCGGAGTTTCCACCGCAACCCGATCCAATTCCGCCAGATATGCGCTGCGCCAGCGGTCGTGGTCGATCCTGGCGGTTACATGACTGTTGAAATCGCAGTAGGGGCATTTCGCCTGACAAAACGGCCAATGCAGATAGAGGCCGAAACCATTCGTTTGCCAGTTTTCAGGTGAAACAGGCACGAACCATCGTTCCAAATGCGTCCGTCCGATGCGTCAGGGGCGCTTTCTGCGCGGGTGTCATTTCACCAAAGGTTTTGCTGTGGCCATCGGGCATGAACATCGGATCGAAGCCAAAGCCCTGGCTGCCGCGCACCGGCCAGACCAACTGCCCGGCAACCTCACCCGCGAAAATCTGATCCGACCCGTCCGGCCAGGCCAGGCAGAGCGTACAGCAAAACCGGGCCGACCATGGCTGCGCAGCATCAAGATGCGCCAGCCGATTCTGCACCTTGGTCATCGCGATCATAAAGTCCCGCCCATCGGGCGTTTCGGCCCAATCCGCCGTGTAAACCCCCGGCGCGCCGTCCAATGCATCCACCATCAAGCCGCTGTCATCGGACAGGGCAATCAACCCGCTGGCCTTTGCCGCCGCATGCGCCTTGATCCGGGCGTTGCCTTCGAAACTGTCCTCCGTTTCCTCCGGCTCATCCAGGCCCAGCGCCCCGGCCGATGTTACATCGACGCCATAGGGCGACAGCAGCGCCGAAATCTCGCGCAGTTTACCATCGTTATGCGTCGCAACGACCAGCCGCTCACTGCGCAAATCCGGCATCAGGCGACGGCTGCGTTCTGCGCCGCGGCAAGCTGATCGACGCCCAATTCGGCAAGATCGAGCAATTCGCTCATCTGGTCCCGGCTGAAGGTTGAACCTTCTGCGGACATCTGCACCTCGATCAGCCGCTTTTTGCCGGTCAGCACGAAATTGCCATCCACCCCGGCCTCGCTGTCTTCGGGGTAGTCCAGATCCAGAACCGCCTGCCCGGCATAGATCCCACAGCTTACGGCCGCGACATTGTCGAGTAGTGGGTCGCTGATCACATCGCCCGCCTTCATAAGCCGGTTCACCGCCAGCCGCAGCGCCACCCAACCCCCGGTGATTGCGGCGCATCGCGTTCCACCATCGGCCTGAATGACATCGCAATCGACAACAATCTGCCGCTCGCCCAGCGCCACACGGTCCAGTCCTGCGCGCAGCGATCGCCCGATAAGCCGTTGAATATCCTGCGTTCTTCCGGATTGCCCATTCTTCGCTTCGCGCCGCATCCGGGTGTGCGTTGCGCGCGGCAACATCCCGTATTCTGCAGTCACCCACCCCAATCCGGAATTCTTCAGGAACGATGGCACCCGTTCGTCCACGCTGGCAGTGCACAGCACATGGGTGTCGCCCATACGGATCAGGCATGACCCTTCGGCGTGGCGGGTCACATCGGTGTCGATCGACACATCGCGCATGACATTAGTTTCACGTCCCGATGGGCGCATGGGGTATCTCCTCAGATTTCGGTCGGGGCGTGATAGGCCCACGCCTGCGCGCATTGCAAGTCTGATTGACGCCAGCGCCGCGGCTGGCTTAATGATCTGCGCCCCATTGCAATCGGAACCCCATGTCTGACCGCCCCGGCCTGATCGACGAAATGAACGACCGTTCGCGCGAAGTGTTTCGCCGCGTCGTCGAAAGCTATCTAAGTTCGGGAGAGCCTGTCGGTTCACGCACCCTGACCCGCGCAATGTCCGAACAGGTTTCGGCCGCGACGATCCGGAATGTGATGCAGGATCTTGAGCATCTTGGCTTGTTGAACAGCCCCCATGTCTCGGCCGGTCGCATTCCGACGGAAACTGGCCTCAGAATGTTCGTGGATGGCTTGCTGGAGGTGCAGGACCTCGACGCGGATGATCGCCAGGCGATCGATGCGACGATGTCCAGCAATCAATCGGATGTCAGCGATCTGATGACCCGCGTTGGATCGGCGCTGTCGGGTCTGACCCACGGGGCCAGTCTGGTGTTGACCCCGAAACATGAAGCGCCCGTGCGCTTGTGGTGCTTGTCTTCGCGGATGGCCATGTGGAAAACTGCGTCTTCACACCGCCGCCGGGCCAGACCCCGTCATCCATGCGCGAGGCTGCGAATTTCCTGAATGCCCTGGCCGAAGGGCGCACCCTGTCCGAACTGCAACAGGTCGTCGCCCACGAAGTTACAGCCCGGCGCCGGGAACTCGACGTTCTGGCCCGTGATCTGGTTGAAAACGGCCTGGCCCAGTGGATCAACGAGGGCGAAGATCATGAGCGTCTGATCGTTCGCGGCCGCGCAAATCTTCTGGATGATGAAACCGACGGCCCCGATCTGGAACGCATCCGCAGCCTGTTCGACGATCTGGAACGCAAACGCGATATCGCCAGCTTTCTGGACCTGACGGATCGCGGCGATGGTGTGCGCATTTTTATCGGCTCCGAGAACAAGTTATTCTCACTTTCGGGTTCCTCTTTGGTGGTGTCTCCCTATATGAACGCTGATCGTAGAATCATTGGTGCGGTCGGCGTTATTGGACCGACCAGACTGAATTACGGGCGCATTGTGCCCATCGTGGACTATACCGCTCAGCTGATCGGTCGGATGCTGAGCGATCGCGGATAAGAAGGCGAAGAATGGCGAAGGCAAAGAAAAAGTCGGCGGACAGTAAATCCGAAACCAGGATCGAAGATGCGGCGCCCGAGGTGATGTCGCTGGATGAGATGCTGGCCGAAGCGATCGAGGCTGAGGCAGCGAATGATGCACCCTCAGATGACGAGGCGGAGTCAGAGGTCGCCGCATCCGAAGACAAGACCGTATCACTGGCACCTGATCCAGCTGATGCATCTGACGACCCCGAAGAAGCCGCCGCCGATGCTGCTGAAATCGCGGAAGAGATCGAGACGCTGCGCAATGAACGCGACGACATGCGCGACCGCTTCATGCGTGCCCTGGCTGATGCTGAAAACGCCCGCAAACGGGGTGAGCGGGATCGCCGCGAGGCGGAACAATACGGCGGCTCCAAACTGTCGCGCGATATGCTGCCGGTCCATGACAATCTGAAAAGAGCGCTGGATGCGGCACGCGACGCAGCAGGTGAAAAGCCCGAGGGCGACACAAAGGCCCTGATCGAAGGGGTTGAACTGACGATGCGCGAACTGCTGTCGGTTTTCGGCAAGCATGGCGTGCGCCCCGTCTCGCCCGATGTTGGCGGCAAGTTTGACCCGCAAATTCATCAGGCCATGTTCGAGGCCCCGGTGCCGGGAACGAAAGCCGGAGAGATCATCCAGGTCATGGCCGACGGCTTCATGCTGCATGATCGCCTGCTGCGCCCGGCGCAGGTCGGCGTTAGCTCGACACCGAAAAGCTAACATCTGCTTGCCCGGTGCCGTGTGACCGGGAACCCGGCCTGCGATGGGGCGCCGGGGCTAGGGCAAAGGCCGGGGGCCAGCCCCCAGACACGAGACACCTGGGGGCCAGCCCCCAGGCCCCCGGGATATTTTCAACAAGAAGAGGGGGAAAGAAAGTTGTTCTTGGCGTTGTGCGCTGGACAAGGTGTTGCTGTTTTAGCCCTTGGAATTTGACAGCATTTTCAATTCATAGATCAAATCAAGTGCTTCTTTTGGGCTCAATTCATCGGGCAGAATGTCGTCCAACCGATCATTTAGTGCATTCGGTGCCGTCGATGCCACTGCGGGTGCCGGTGTTGCGGCGAACAGCGGCAGGTCGTCGATCAGCGCTTTTGGCTTTGCGGCGCCCTCACGTTCGCCGGCTTCCAGCGCGGTCAGAACCTCGCGCGCGCGGCTGACCACGGCGTCCGGCAATCCGGCGAGTTTTGCAACCTGAACACCATAGGATCGGTCAGCCGCGCCTTTTCTGACCTCGTGCAGGAAGATGACCTCGCCCTCCCATTCGCGGACCGCGACAGTGGCGTTTTCAACACCCGTCAGCCGATCCGCCAGGGCGGTCATTTCGTGATAATGCGTGGCAAACAGCGCGCGGCAGCGGTTCACCTCGTGCAGATGCTCAAGCGTTGCCCAGGCAATCGACAGCCCGTCATAGGTAGCGGTGCCGCGCCCAATCTCGTCAAGGATCACCAGCGCGCGTTCATCGGCCTGGTTCAGGATCGCTGCGGTTTCCACCATCTCGACCATAAAGGTCGAACGGCCCCGCGCCAGATCGTCCGAGGCCCCGACCCGGCTGAAAATCTGGCTGACCAGTCCGATATGGGCCGACGACGCGGGCACATAACACCCGGCCTGCGCCAGCAGGGCGATCAGCGCGTTCTGGCGCAGCCACGTCGACTTGCCCGCCATATTCGGACCGGTCAGCAGACGGATCGCTGCACCGCCATCGGCGGTCAGGTCACAATCATTGGCGATGAAAGCCGCCCCTGATTGGCGGCGCAGGGCGCGTTCCACAACCGGGTGCCGCCCTGCCGTGATTTCGAACGCGCGGCTGTCGTCCACCACCGGGCGGCACCAGTTTTCCGCAATCGCCAGATCGCCAAGGGCAGTGGCCACGTCAAATTCGGCAAGCGCGGCAGACAGATCGCCCAGCACTTCCGAGTGCTCCAGAACCGATGCCGCCAACATTACGTAAATACGCTTTTCAATCTCCAGGGCGCGGCCCCCGGCGTTAAGGATCCGGGTTTCCAGTTCCGACAGGTCCAGCGTCGTGAACCGCACCGCATTGGCGGTGGTCTGGCGATGAATGAACCGGTCGCTCAGTGGCGGGGTGAGCATCTTTTCGGCATGGGTGGCGGTGGTTTCGATAAAATATCCCAGCACGTTGTTGTGCTTGATCTTCAGCGAGGCAACGCCGGTTTCGGCGGCATAATCCGATTGCATCCCGGCAATCACACCGCGCCCTTCGTCACGCAGTTTGCGCGCCTCGTCCAATTCTCCGCCATACCCTGCGGCGACAAAGCCGCCGTCGCGCGCGAGCAAAGGCGGTTCCGCAATCAGCGCAATGTCGAGGAGATCCTGCAATTCGTCATGCCCGATCAAGGCGGCGCGCGCCCGGTCCAACAGGTCCGGCAGTGCGATATCTCCAATCAGCACAGCAATTTCCGAGGCGACCCGCGCGGTATCGCGCACCGCAGCCAGATCGCGTGGTCCGCCCCTGTCCAGGGCCAGGCGTGACAGCGACCGATCAAGGTCTGAAACCTGTTTCAATGCGCTGCGCAGATTTGCCGAAAGGGCCGGGTTTTCAACCCAACATGCGATGGCATCATGTCTGGCCCGGATCACGTCAAGATCGCGCGATGGGCCAGACAGACGCCTATCCAGCAGCCGTGCGCCTCCTGCCGTTACTGTCCGGTCGATGGCGGCGACCAGTGAACCGTCGCGCCCGCCCGACAGGCTTCGGGTCAGTTCCAGATTTGCGCGGGTGGCCGCATCAATCTGAACGGCGCTATCTGCGGCCTCGCGCTTTGGGGGTAGCAGGCGGGGATGTTTGCCTTTCTGGGTCAGCAGAAGATATTCGGCAATCGCGCCCATTGCCGCGACCTCGGCCCGTTCAAATGCGCCGAATGCGTCGAGTGTATCGACGCTGTAGAGATCCTGCAGCCGGTCCCTGGCCCCGGTGCTGTCAAAACTCGCCCGTGCCAGCGGGGTCAGTGCCACCCCCTGTTCTTCTGCCACTTCGGCCAGATCGGGATATTGCGCGTCCGAGGTTAGCAATTCGCGCGGACGAAGCCTTGCCAGATCAGCCCCCAGGCGGACCTGCGGGCAGGGGCAGACGGAAAGCTCTCCGGTGGACATATCGCACCAGGCCAGGGCCGCCGATCCGCGCACCTCGGTCCAGGCGGCCAGCAGATTGGCGCTTCGGGCGTCCAACAGGGAGTCTTCGGTGAGTGTTCCCGGTGTAACCAATCGCACGACTTCGCGGCGCACAACGGATTTGGAACCACGTTTCTTGGCCTCGGCCGGATCTTCCATCTGTTCGCACACCGCGACGCGAAATCCCTTGCGGATCAGGGTCAGGAAATAGCCCTCGGCGGCGTGGTGCGGCACGCCGCACATCGGAATGTCTTCGCCACCATGTTTGCCGCGTTTGGTCAGGGCAATGTCCAATGCGCCTGCTGCCGCCACGGCATCGTCAAAGAACATCTCGTAAAAGTCGCCCATGCGATAAAACAGCAGCGCATCGGCGTGATCCGCCTTGATGGTCAGGTATTGCGCCATCATCGGCGTCGTGGCTTGGGCGGTTTGGGTCATGCGGGGACATTAGGCCTGCGCCACAGCGGCGAAAAGGTGGAATTGCATACCATAGGGCGCGCAACTATACGCCATCGCCATGACAGCAGACCAGATCATTCATCTATCGGACACGCCGCCCATCGGCGCCGGGTCGTCGCATTTTGTTTTTGAACATCCGGATGACCCAGATGGGCTGATCAAACTGCCGCAGCCGATCATTTCAACACTCAAGTTCCGATTCTATGAACGGCGCCATCGGGTGACCGCGCAGCGCGCGCTGGATCGCCAGAACCTGATCAGTGGCCGGGTTCCCGTCGCGCTCTACCGGGGTCGGGTCGAAACCGATCTTGGACCGGGATATGTGGTCGAGCGGATTAATGACGGCGTCGGCAATCTGGCCCAAACCTGCGAACAATACCGGCATGCGGGCAAGCTGGAGCCTGCCATTCTTGCCGCCCTGAACACCTATGTTGAAAAGATGCTGACCCTTGGCATCGTCTGCGGTGATATCACGCTCAAGAACCTGGCAATCCGGACCGAGGCGGATGGTTACGAGATTATTCAGGTCGACGGTCTGGGGGATCGCGTCATTCCGTTGCGCGCTTGGGTTCCATCTGTAAACCGGTTGCGCACGCATCGCCGATTTGACCGCATCGCCAAGAACATCGGGCTGGTCTGGAACGGGCGCATGTTTTCGCAGCGCCCGACCCAATGATATTGCGTCATTCCATCACGATGCGAAGGGCGCGGCGCTGCCCCAAAGCTGCCTGACGCGTGCATCGCGACCACAGGCCTTGCGATAGAACTTATAGGCGTTGGCTTTTGATTTCGGGCCACGGCGCGTCACGACGATACCTTTGCCGCGGTAATAATTCTGGTGGTATTCCTCGGCCGGATAAAACGGCTTTGCGCCAATAATCGGGGTAACGATCTTGCGGCCCAGGTCTTTCGCGGCCTGTGCTTTGGCTGCCTGCGCAATCGCCTTTTCCGCGCCGTTGGCGACATATATCGCTGTGGAATAGCTTTTGCCCCGGTCACAGAACTGACCCCCGGCATCGGTCGGATCGACGCTGCGGAAGAACATGTGCAACAGCCGTTCCAGGCTGACCTGATCCGGGTCATAAGTCACGCGCACGACCTCTCGGTGGCCGGTTCCGCCGCGCACGACTTGTTTGTAGGTCGGGTTTGCGACGCCGCCGCCGGAATAGCCCGATACGACGCCTTTGACGCCGCGCACTTTCTCAAAATCAGCCTCGATACACCAGAAGCAACCGCCGGCAAGGACGATGCTGCGCCGTTCGGCGGCCTCGGCGGGTGTGGCAAGGATTGGGCCTGCAAGCAAGGCAAGCGCGAACAGAATCGGTTTCAGTAACGCGTGGGTCATGGGGATGTCTCCTTTGTTGGCGGCAGGATGACGGCCCGAAACTGCGCGGTCGAATAAAGCGCCCGTGATCTCACGAAGGCGTGACAATCGAAAAAGAATCTGAATGCCGTGAAACTTTGCCGATCCGGTCTGCGTGACTTGACCATCGCCGGACGCAATGTTGCCCCGGTTCTGAGTGGAGAAACAAGTATGACACGTTTTCTGACAATCGCCGCCGCCTTTTGTTTGAGTGCTGGCACCGCCTTCGCCGCCGCCCACGCCCCAGCCCCTGCAATTGAGGGGTCTGACCAGGATGTCTCGGCAGGGACCGTGGCCGCCTCGATGGTTGTGGCGCCGCAGAATGGCTGGCTGGTGGTGCACCGCACCGATGCTGATATGAAACCTGGCGTCGTCGTCGCCCACGCCCCGCTGCGCATGGGTGAGAATACGGACGTTGCCGCGATCCTGACCGATGAGGTCAAGCCGGGCGAGATGCTGATGCTGATGCTGATGGTCCATGGCGAAGACGGTGGCATGGCAAAGGGTCAGTTCGAATACACCCTTGGCGCCAAGGAAGACGGCCCGATCAAGGTCGACGGCAATCTGGTGATGACCGTCATCACCGCCCAGTAGCATCAGAACAGGTTCGGCGGGGCGCGTCCTTTATGCCCCGCCCGGGTGCGTGTTTGCCCGGCCCCGGTGCGCGAAAGCGTGCCGGGGTTTTATTTGCCGACCCGCCGGTTCCGCGTCGCGATCAGTTTCAGGCGCAGCGCGTTCAGCTTGATGAACCCGGCGGCGTCTTTCTGGTCATAAGCGCCGGCGTCATCTTCAAATGTCACATGCGCTTCGGAATACAGCGAGTGATCTGACCAGCGGCCAATTGTCCGAACCGACCCTTTATAAAGCTTCAGGCGGACGGTTCCGGTGACATGGTCCTGGCTTGCGTCGATGGCGGCCTGCAACATTTCACGCTCGGGGCTGAACCAGAAGCCGTTGTAGATCAGCTCGGCATAGCGCGGCATCAGTTCGTCCTTCAGATGCGCCGCACCGCGATCCAGTGTGATTTGCTCGATCCCGCGATGTGCCTCCAACAGGACGGTGCCGCCCGGGGTTTCATAGATGCCGCGTGATTTCATTCCGACAAAGCGGCCCTCAACCAGGTCGAGCCGTCCGACGCCGTTGCGCCCGCCAATCTCATTCAGGCGGGTCAGCAGAGTGGCGGGGGACAGCGCCTCGCCGTTGATCGACACCGCGTCGCCCTTTTCAAATCCAACTTCGATCACCTCAGGGGTGTCCGGGGCGTCTTGGGGTGAAACGGTGCGCTGATACACATGTTCCGGCGCGTCCACCGCCGGGTCTTCCAGCGCCTTGCCTTCTGAGGATGTGTGCAACAGGTTCGCATCGACCGAAAACGGGGCCTCGCCACGTTTGTCCTTGGCGATCGGAATCTGATGCGCCTCGGCAAATTCGATAAGCTTGGTGCGGCTGGACAGATCCCATTCGCGCCAGGGTGCAATCACCTGAATTTCCGGGTTCAGCGCATAGGCGGCCAGTTCGAACCGGACCTGATCGTTGCCCTTGCCAGTGGCCCCATGGGCAATGGCGTCGGCGCCTTCGGCCGCTGCAATCTCGACCAGGCGTTTGGAGATCAGCGGCCGCGCGATCGAGGTTCCCAGCAGATACAACCCCTCATAAACCGCATTGGCACGGAACATCGGGAAGACGAAATCGCGGACGAATTCCTCGCGCAGATCTTCGACATAGATCGCCGCCGCGCCCATCATCTCGGCCTTTTTGCGGGCCGGTTCCAATTCTTCGCCCTGCCCCAGATCGGCGGTGAAGGTCACAACCTCGCACCCATACACGGTCTTCAGCCATTTCAGGATGATCGAGGTATCCAGCCCGCCGGAATAGGCCAGGACGACTTTCTTGGGGGCAGACATGGGGCGCGCTCCGATGTTTGAATAAGCCGCTGCCTCGTATTGGGTTTTCAGCGCGTGGGCAAGGGCGTCAGCGGCGGGTCAGCCAGTCGCGCACCATCATGCGATCGCCGGGGTTCGCCAGAACCTCGATTACGTCGTCCGGTGGCAGGAACAGCGGTGTGTGGCCTTCTTCGGACGGGGGCCCATGGGGTCGGGCCGGGGTGGCGATATAGACGGTGCAGATCTTCTCGGCCCAGAAGTCATATTCGGGCATCCATGTGAAGCGGCGGAACGCGCCAAAGCGGCGCGGGGCGCCGATGCGCCAGCCGGTTTCCTCAAACACCTCACGGTGGAGCGCGGCAATCGGGTGCTCGCCGGGGTCGATCCCGCCGCCGGGCAGTTGGAAATCGTGATCGGGTTCCTGCTGATGGGTCAAAAGCAGCTCACCCGCCAGCGGCAGTAACGCATAGACGCCAGGGCGCAGGCGATAGCGCACGTCGGCGCGGGGCGGCTCACCCACTCGTTTCAGCATGTGTCAGACCCCTTGGACGCCGATGCCTGCCGCCTATATAGTCAGCCTACCAATGAAAGGCACACCCCCCAAATGACCCGCGATATCCCCCTGGGCGCGCAGATTGCCTGGGACGACACCGTCCTGCCATTTCAACTTGACCGGTCCGACATTCGGGGCCGCGTGGCGCGTCTGGACGGCGTGTTGAACCAGGTGTTGGAACAGCACGACTATCCGGCCCCGATCGAGGCACTGGTGGCCGAGGCTGTGATGCTGACCGCGATGATCGGGCAGACGATTGACCTGCGCTGGAAGCTGTCGCTGCAAATTCGCGGTGACGGCCCGGCACGGCTGATTGCGACCGATTTTCTGGCCCCGGCGGAACCCGGCGGTCCGGCGCGGATGCGTGGCTATGCCAGTTATGACGGCGAACGGTTGGATTCGGATGCACCTGCGTTTGGTCAGATCGGCAAGGGTTATTTCGCGGTGCTGATTGATCAGGGCGACGGGACGACCCCCTATCAGGGGATCACGCCAATTGCCGGCGGGACGCTGGCGGCCTGTGTCGAGACTTACTTTGCGCAGTCCGAGCAATTGCCGACGCGATTTTCCCTGTCGATGGGACGGTCGCGGCTGCCGGGTCAGCCGGAACATTGGCGCGGTGGCGGCATCATGTTGCAGCATATGCCCAAAGCCTCGCCCTTGATGCAGGGCGGTGGCTCGGGCGAAGGGGGTTTGTTGGCCGCCGGTGACGTGCTGCATGACGACGATGCAGATGCCTGGAACCGGGCAAACACGCTGCTGGATACGGTTGAGGAGATCGAGCTGATCGGGCCAAAGGTCCAGCCGACCGACCTGTTGGTGCGGTTGTTCCATGAAGAAGCGCCGCGCGTCTATGACAGCCAGCCGGTCAGTTTTGGCTGTACCTGTTCTGACGATAAGGTACGCCAGAGCCTGTCGATCTATTCCGCAAAGGACATCGCCCATATGACGACCGACGCGGGTATTGTAACCGCCGATTGCCAGTTTTGCGGGGCGCATTATGAATTCGACCCCGCAACCCTGGGATTCGAGGCGACCGGGGCCACAGGTGACGCCTGAACGACTGCGCAAGGCTTTGGCGGCCGTGGGGCCGCCATCGTCGGATTATGATCTGAACAGCGATGTCACCCTGCCGCCTGAACGAAAACTGCGCGGGGCGGCGGTGCTGGTCGGGCTTACGCCCGAGGCCGAAGTTATCCTGACGGTTCGGTCGTCGGCGCTGAAACACCATCCGGGTCAGATCGCCTTTCCTGGCGGCAAGATGGAACCGGGCGAGACCGCGCAAGACGCCGCATTGCGCGAGGCGGAGGAGGAGATCGGCCTGCGCCCGGACGCGGTCGAAGTTCTGGGCGTGATGCCAACCCATGAGACCGTGACCAGCTTTACCGTGACACCGGTTCTGGGTTGGGTCGACACGGGGTTTCAGCCGGTTCCCGAAGCCGGTGAAGTGGCCGAAGTGTTCCGTGCACCCCTGTCTCATTTGACCGATCCGCGCAGTTTCAGGGTCGAATCCCGGCGCTGGCGCGGCCAGCGGCGATATTATTATGCGGTGCCCTATGGTCCCTATTACATATGGGGCGCAACGGCGCGGATCTTGCGGGCGCTGGTTGACAGGGTCGCGACATGAAGCTACGCGGAAACTGGTTGACCCGGCCTGCGACACAAGCGGTCTTCGAGGCGATTGAAAGCGGCGGCCACCAAATTTGGGCTGTGGGCGGCTGTGTGCGTGATGACCTTCTGGGCGTACCAGTGCGCGACATTGATCTGGCAACGAATGCCATGCCCGATCAGGTCACCGCGCTGGCCGAGGTTGCCGGTGTGAAAGCCATTCCCACCGGGATCGACCACGGCACGATGACCCTGGTATCTGCGGGCACACCCTATGAGGTGACGACATTCCGCAGCGATGTGGACACTCATGGGCGGCGCGCCACCGTCGCGTTCGGCGCGTCCTTGGAAGAGGACGCGAAACGACGGGATTTCACGATGAACGCCCTTTATGCGGATCGCACCGGTGCAGTGCTTGATCCCGTCCATGGGTTGCCCGACCTTCGGGCGCGCAGGGTGCGGTTTGTCGGCGACGCCGATGCGCGGGTGCTCGAAGACTATCTGCGTATCCTGCGGTTTTTTCGGTTCACGGCGCTCTATGGTGATCCGGCAAACGGGATCGACGCGGACGGACTTGCGGCTTGCGCGGCAGGGGCCGAGGGGCTGGAGGCTGTGTCGCGCGAACGCATCGGGGCCGAGATGAAGAAACTGTTGGGTGCGGCTGATCCGGCACCGGCAGCTGCGTCCATGCAGATGTCCGGCGTTCTGATGCGTGTGTTGCCGGGGGCAGACGGCGCGCCCCTTGCGGTATTGGTGCATCATGAGAGAGCAGTCGGCGCAGAGCCAGACCCGTTGCGGCGTCTTGCGGCATTGGGTGGGGCAGAGCCTGTGACCGCCCTTCGCCTGTCACGGGCCGAGGCGAAGCAGCTGGAATTGCTGCGCACGCTGATTGCGGACAGCGCCGGATTGGCCGAAACCGCCTGGCGGCATGGCGAGGGTACGGCGCGGGACGTTGCATTGCTGCGCGTGGCGATGCTGGGTGGCGACATCGCGCCCGATCATGAAGCACAAATCGCTGCCGGGGCCACCGCGACATGTCCGGTGACAGCGAAAGACCTGATGCCTGCGTTTTCGGGCCCCGCGTTGGGCGCAAAGCTGGCCGAGGTGGAGGCGCGTTGGATCGCTTCGGGTTTCGCGCTGGACAAGGCGGCGCTGCTGGGTTGACCCGGATTGCCCCGGCGCGCAGGGTCGCGCCGATCACGAACATCGGACATACCGCATGACACTCGATATTTTTCTTGGGCTGGTCGCCCTGGCGTTCGCCGGGGCGTGGACGCCGGGGCCAAACAACGCGCTGGTGGCCAGTTCGGGTGCGACTTTTGGGTATATGCGAACGCTCCCCCATGTTCTGGGAATTGCGCTGGGCTTTCCACTGATGATGTTTCTGGTCGGAGTGTTTTTGGGTGAGCTTTTTCAGCAAAGCTCCATGCTGCGCGAAACACTGCGTTGGGGCGGGGCGCTGATCCTGCTATGGATGGCGTGGAAACTGGCGAATACCGGCAGCATAGGGTCGAAACAGGGCAAATCCCGCCCATTCACGTTCTTCGAATCGGCTGCGTTTCAGTGGATCAACCCAAAGGGCTGGGCGATGGGTATCGCGATCTCCAGCCAGTTCATTCTGCCTGCCGATCCGTTTCGCAGCGCGCTGGTCATTGCGGGCGTTTTCTTCGTGGCGGGGCTGACCAGTGCATCGGCCTGGGCTTTGGCGGGACAGACGCTGATGCGTTGGGCCGAGGCGCCGGGGCGGCTGACCTGGTTCAACCGGGCGATGGCCGGGTTGATCGTGCTGACGGTCATCCTGTTGTTTCTGGGCTGAGATGGGCGCGCTGATCGCCTTCGTTTTCGTGGGGTTGTTTTCGCCGGGACCGAATATCGTCCTTTTGACGGCGTCAGGCGCGCGCTTTGGCTTTCGCCGTACGATCCCGCATCTGGCCGGAATCTCACTGAGTGTCGGGTCGGTTGCCGCGCTTACCGCGCTGGGCATCGCCGCCGCACTGGCGGCGCGGCCGACGCTTGAATTCGCTCTGAAATGTGCCGCTGCGGTCTGGATACTCTGGCTGGCCTGGCGGTTGCTGCAAACCGCTGCAAGACCACAGGCAGAAGACGCTGGCCGCCCGTTCACCTTTGCTGAGGCGGTGATTTTTCAGGCCGCCAACCCCAAGGTTTGGGCCGTCGCATTGGCGGCGGCTGCGGGATATCCGGGGGGTGGCACACTCACCGCAGAGGTGTTGCGTCTGGCGCTGGTGTTCATGGGCATCAACATCTGCGTCTGCACCTTCTGGACCGCCGCCGGGAATGTCCTGGGAAAGCTTTTGTCGTCAGCCACCGTATGGGCGAATTTTGTTCGAATCCTTGCCGCTTTGCTGGCCTTGTCAGCAGCCCTCGTTTTCATCTGAGAATTCCTGCGTTATACGACGCATCCATACATCAGGTTTCATCGTTGTTCCGCTTCTTCGAATCCCTCGTCGACCCCTATGTCGACCACGAGGCGACGGATCGTCCGCCCAATCGGCTTTGGCCGTTCCTGTGGAACTATGCCCAGCCATTCAAGAAAATCTTCGCCATCTCGGCGATGATGTCGGTGATTACGGCGACGATCGAGGTGGGATTGCTGTGGTATCTGGGGCGGGTGATCGACCTGCTGTCGGGTGGCGAACCTGCCACCGTCTGGCAGGACAACAAAGTTGAACTGATCTTAGTTGCGCTGTTCATCCTGTTGGTGCGCCCGATCGTCCAAGGCCTCGATGTGGCACTGCTGAACAATACGATCCTGCCGAACTTCGGCACGCTCATCCGTTGGCGCGCGCATGGCCATGTGTTGCGACAGTCTGTCGGCTGGTTCGAGGATGATTTCGCCGGACGCATCGCCAACCGCGTGACGCAAACCCCACCTGCGGCGGGCGAGGCTGTGTTTCAGATTTTCGACGCGATCACCTTTTCGCTGGCCTATGCGGTCGGGGCCTTCGTGCTGCTGGCCGATGCGGACATTCGCCTGACGATCCCGCTGCTGATCTGGCTGGGGCTTTATGCGCTGCTGATCCGCTGGACGGTGCGCCGGGTCGGACCAGCCTCCAAGGCGGCGTCGGGCGCGCGCAGCGCGGTCACCGGCAATATTGTGGATGCCTATACCAACATTCATTCGGTGAAACTGTTCGCCCAATCGGCCGAGGAGCTTCAGGGCGCTAAAAGCGTAATCGAGAATACGCGCCAGACCTTCGCGCGTGAGATGCGGATCTTCACGGTCATGGATGTCACGCTGGTGACGCTGAACGGCGTGTTGATCGTCGGCGTCGTCGGTTGGGCCATCTACCTGATGCTGGGCGGGTCCGCGACCGCCGGGGTGATCGCAGCTGCAACGGCCCTTGTGCTACGCCTCAGCGCGATGACCGGCTGGATCATGTGGGCGCTGACAAGTTTCTTTCGGGAACTTGGCGTCGTTTCTGAAGGGATGGAGACGATTGCCCAGCCAATCACGCTGGTCGATGCGCCGGATGCGCAGCCGTTGCGCGTGACGGACGGGCGGATCGAAATACAGGCCCTGACGCATCACTATGGCCGCCAGTCTGGCGGGCTTGAGCGTATAGATCTGAATATCGCCCCGGGTGAGAAGGTCGGGATCGTCGGACGCTCGGGCGCGGGCAAGTCGACCCTGGTGAAACTGTTGTTGCGGTTTTACGACGCAGAGGGCGGGGTGATCCGGATCGATGGGCAGGACATCCGCGCGGTGACGCAGGACAGCCTGCGCCGCGCGATTGGAATGGTACAGCAGGAAAGCAGCCTGCTTCATCGCTCGGTCAGGGCAAATATCCTTTATGGCAACGCCGATGCCAGCGACGTGCAGATGATCGCTGCTGCCCGCCGGGCAGAGGCGTTGGAATTTATTGCCGATCTGTCTGACCCCGAAGGCAACACCGGTTTTGACGCCCGCGTCGGGGAACGCGGCGTGAAACTTTCGGGAGGTCAACGCCAGCGCATCGCGCTTGCCCGGGTTATCCTGAAGGACGCGCCAATCCTGGTGCTGGACGAAGCGACAAGCGCATTGGATAGCGAGGTTGAGGCGGCGATTCAGGACACGCTGTACGGTATGATGGAAGGTAAGACGGTGATCGCCATCGCGCACCGGCTGTCCACCATCGCGCGGTTGGATCGGATCGTGGTTATCAACGACGGGCGGATCGTGGAAAACGGCACTCATTCTCAGCTTTTGGCCCAGAAAGGGCTGTATTCGCGGTTCTGGGATCGCCAGTCAGGCGGCTTCATCGGTGTCGAAGAGGCCGCGGAATGAGGCGTTTCGCAGCCCTGATCGACGCGTTCCAACACGCCAGCGGCCCGCCGCCGCGCGCGCTGATGCCCTTTATGCGCTGGGCACTGGCGGGCTCGTGGAAATGGCTGTGGATGGCGGGAATATTCTCGGCCATCGCAGGCGCGATGGAGGTCGTTTCGGCCTTCATGCTGGGGCGTGTCATCGACGCAGCACTGAGCAGCGAGTTGGAGGTGTTCTGGGCTGAAAATATGACCCAGCTTCTGCTGGTTGCCGCATTCTTTCTGATCGTGCGCCCGGTTACCTTCGGTTTATCCGCGGGCAGCAATGCGATCATCGAGGGACCGAACATCAATCCGCTGGTTCTGACACGTCTGCACCGCTGGACCCTTGGGCAGGCGGTGACCTTCTTTGATGATGATTTCGCCGGACGCATCGCGCAAAAACAGATGCAGACGGCGCGCGCGATCACGGATGTTGCGACCGAAGTTATCAACGTTGTGTTTTTCGCGCTGGCGACCCTGATCGGCGCGGTGTTCCTGTTGACCACAATCAACGGCAGTGTTGCCATCGCTCTGGCCGCCTGGCTGGTCGCCTATTTTCTGCTGATCCGGTTGTTCATGCCGATGGTGCGCAGCCGGTCCAAGAACCGGGCTGCCGCGCGCGCGATGGTCACCGGCCAGATCGTCGACACGATCACCAACGTCAACACCGTCAAACTGTTCGCCCATGCCGAACACGAAGATCGTGCGGCCATCGGGGCGATCAGCACGTTCCGCGAACGGGCATTGGATTTCGGTGTGCTTGCGGCCGTTTTTCGGGTCACCCTGATGACACTGGCCGGGACGTTGCCGGTGCTTCTGGTCGGCGCAACGCTGTACCTATGGAGCCGTGGTGCCGCCAGTGCGGGCGATATTGCAGCAGCAGGGACCATCGCGATCCGCATCTCGCAGATGACCGGCTGGGTCAGCTTCACGCTGATGGGGATCTATTCCAACATCGGAGAGATCGAGGATGGCATCAACACCCTGACCCCGCCGCATACGCTGGTCGATGCGCCGGATGCCGGCACGCTGAAACATGCCGGAGGGGTCAATTTGACGGCGTTTCCTTTGCTTATGGGCGTTCAATCGGTGGCGTCGACAGCCTTGACCTGACAATCCGAGAGGGTGAGAAACTGGGCATTGTCGGGGCGTCAGGGGCGGGGAAATCGACCCTCGTGGCGTTATTGCTGCGGCTATATGATCCCGAAGACGGGGAAATCCGCGTCGGTGGCCGGGATATTCGCGGAGTGACGCAGGAAAGCCTGCGCCGACAGATCGCGATGGTCACGCAGGATACGGCGATGTTCAACCGCTCGGCCCGCGAGAATATCCTCTACGGGCGCCCTGACGCGTCCGAGGCGGATATGATCAACGCCGCAAAACGGGCCGAAGCGCATGAGTTTATCCTGGACCTGAAGGATTTCGCGGGGCGCCGCGGCTATGACGCGCATCTGGGGGAGCGGGGCGTGAAACTGTCCGGCGGTCAGCGTCAGCGGATCGCGCTGGCGCGCGCCATCCTGAAGGACGCGCCAGTGCTGGTTCTGGACGAAGCGACCAGCGTGCTGGACAGTGAGATTGAGGCGGCGATCCAAACAGCGCTTGAACGTGTGATGGATGGCAAAACGGTGCTGGCCATCGCACACCGCCTGTCGACCCTGTCGCATATGGATCGCCTGATCGTGCTGGATCAGGGTCGCATTGTCGAAGAAGGCACACATAGTGACCTGCTTGCCCGGAACGGGCTTTATGCCCGGTTCTGGGCGCGCCAATCGGGCGGCTTCATCCGTACCGAAGCAGCCGAATGAAGCGGGTCATGGTGGTTGGCGGGCCGGGGTCGGGCAAATCGACCTTTGCCCGGGCGCTGGGTGCCCGGACCGGCCTGCCGGTGTTTCACATGGATCTGATCCATTGGCTACCTGGATGGGTGGAACGACCCCATGACACGAAATCGCACATGACCGAGTAGGTTCATGCCAGGGATCTCTGGATCTTCGAAGGCGGCCATTCCGCGACCTATCCTCAACGGATTGCCCGGGCCGATACACTGATCTGGCTGGACCTTCCGCTGGCTTTGCGATTGTGGCGCGTTTTGAAGCGCTGGGCGCAGTATCGGGGCCAGTCGCGGCCTGATCTGCCGGAAAACTGCCCTGAACAGCTGAACCTTGCGTTTTATTGGTTCATCATTCGGACCAGCAGAAAGCTGCGGCGGCGCCATATGGCGATCTTGACCGATCCGCCGCCGCATCTGACCTGTCACCATCTGCACAATCGGGCCAAAGTAGCGGAGTTTCTGACCCATGTCTGAGCTGGAAATCTCCATCGACCGCCTGGGCCGTCAGGGGGATGGGATCGGAACGCTTGAAGGTCGCGCGATCTATGCGGCGCGTACCCTGCCGGGCGAAGTGGTGACCGGCGTGCTGACCGGCGACAGGATCGTGCAACAGAAGATTCTGTCGCCCTCGTCAGATCGGGTGGCGGCGGCGTGCCGACATTACAAAACCTGCGGCGGCTGTGCCGTTCAGCACGCCAGCGACGGTTTTGTGGCGGGCTGGAAGGCAGAACAGGTGCGTCGCGCGCTTTCGGCGCAGGGGTTGGAGGGCCCGATCCGCGATGTCAAAACCTCGTCCGCGCGGTCACGACGCCGCGCCGTGTTCACCGGGCGGCGCACCAAGACCGGGGCGATTGTGGGGTTTCACGGGCGCGCTTCGGAAGTTCTGGTTGATGTTCTGGATTGTCACATTCTGGATCCGCAGATCATGGCGTCCTTGCCGGTATTGCGGGATCTGGTGGTCGCCACGGCCAGCAGAAAGGGAACGCTGACACTGGCCGTGACGCAGTCGACCGAAGGGTTGGATGTTGCCGTTTCAGGGGGAAAACCGCTGGATCAGAGCCTGATCTCGGTTCTGACATCCCTGACTGCCAGCGCCGGTATTGCGCGGCTGTCCTGGGGGGATGACCTTGTGTTTCTGGATCGGCCACCCCGTCAGGCGTTCGGGCCAGCGATGGTTGCCCCGCCACCCGGCGCCTTCCTTCAGGCAACCGAGATGGGTGAGGCGGCGCTGGTTGCCGGTGTGAGTGAAGCGCTGGTCGGCGCGAAACATGTCGTCGATCTGTTCGCGGGCTGCGGCACTTTCACTCTGCCGCTGGCCGCGACCGCCTCTTTTCACGCGGTTGAGGGTGACGCCGCGATGCTGGAGGCCCTCTCCGCCGGGTGGCGCAGTGCGACAGGTGTAAAGCCGGTTTCGACCGATTGTGTTGAAAAACTCCGTTTTAGGGCCTGAACGATGATTTTTCTTTCCATGCAGCCCGATCCTAAATTTTTGGCGCGGGGGTCGGCCCAAATCGCCTACATGCGCTCACGCGCAGCCATGCGCTGTCTCGTGGTCAAAGCTTTCCGACTATTTCGCTTCATAGGTTTTCGCAAGAAATCCGCGACGCTCTGATTTCGGAGTTTTTCAACACAATCGACCGAGGTGCGCGATCTGTTCCGCCGCCCGCTGTTGGCGGATGAACTGGCCCGGTTTGACGGCGTGGTCATCGATCCGCCGCGTGCGGGTGCGCAGGCGCAGTCACAGGTGCTGGCCGGTCATGGTCCCAAACGCCTGGCGATGGTCAGTTGCGATCCGGCCAGTTTTGCGCGTGATTCGGCAATTCTGGCAGAGGGCGGGTATCGCATTGACTGGATCGACGTGGTTGATCAGTTCCGCTGGTCGACCCATGTCGAACTGGTCGCGGCGTTGCGGCGGGATTGAGCCGTGCGCGCCGCCCCCCCCTCGCGCAGGCGTGACAGATCCGTGATGAAAACGGATTCCCGCAACGCCTACGATCGGTTATGAACGAATCGCCCCTTGCAGGGCGTGGCAGGATTGACAGGCGAATGGTTAAAACACTTCTCACTCTGATTGGCGCGGCGGTATTGCTGTTCGGCTGCACGGTGCCCGAGGTCGAGGTTACCGGCCCGGTCTATACCGGACCCGAAGTGACACGCATCGTCGTCGACAAGAGCGCGCGGAAAATGTACCTGATGCATGACCGCCGCACGCTGAAATCCTATGATGTGGAGCTTGGTTTCAATCCATCGGGTGACAAGGTGCGCCAGGGTGATGGCCGCACGCCCGAGGGCGAATACTTCATCAACCGGCGCAACAACCGCAGCATCTTCCACCTGTCACTGGGCATCAATTATCCCAATGCGCGGGACCGCGCAGAGGCACGCGCCCTTGGTGTCAGCCCTGGCGGAGACATCTTCATCCACGGCGCGCGCCGCAAGACCAGTCCGATCGGACCGGACTGGACGGCGGGCTGTATCAGTGTCGAAAATCACGAGATCGAAGAGATCTGGAAAATGGTTCCGCGCAACGGCGTTCCAGTGACGATCAACCCCTAGGGGTTACTGATTCAGGAATTGTTCGGCCGAAAATCCACCTTCGGGAATGCCGTCACCGGTCTGGGTCTCCGGCACGGTCGTCACTGTGGCCACTTGCGCCACAACCTGTCGCGGCGCGGCGGTGGTGCCGGTGATCAGCGTCCACCAGATCTTGCCATTGGTGTCCTGCGCCCAGGCAAAGCCGACATCGCGCGCGGCACGATCCAGGATGACATCACGGGTTTCGGCCGCTTCCATCCAGGCGTTCAAGGTCTGCAACTCGGTCTCGAAACTTTCCGAGATATTCTCGCCCAGAAGCGCGCCGGTGTATCCGGCACGTTTGATCCGCTCCAGCGGCGATGACCCGTCCGAGCCGAAGTGCCAGGGCCGGTTCTGGCGCAGCATGTCGCGCGAATGAGTTTCGGCGGCGGCATTCAACTGTGCGTTCAACTTCACCGGCGGGGCCGCCTGACGGCGGCGCAGGGCGTTCATCGAATCCACCATCCGGAACTGCACCGCAGCCGGATCCATCTGGTCGATCCGGTACACTTGCGTCGTTCCCGGCGTGCCGGTTCCGACGCGTTCAACCGGAATGGCGCAGGCGGCCAGGGCTAATATGCCTGCAAACAAGGTAAGGGTCGCGCGGTTCATTCGCTGAATCCTGTTATTTTCGCCTCGGCGCCGTGCTTACAGGGTAAATCCGGCCCCGACAAACCCTACCGGCGGATTTCAGCATATCTGTGGCGTTCTGACGGGGGTTTGATTTGCCCGACATGAATAACCACATTATGAGCAGTCGCAAAACACCTGTTGAGGACGGAGTGACAGATATGACCCAAGCGAAGAACGCGACCCAATCGCGCCGCATGTTCCTTGCCGGGGCCGCCGCAAGCGGCCTGATCGGCGCACCGGCGCTGGCCCAGACGACGCATGGCCCGACGACTGAATTTCGCAATCAGATTTCTGGCCGGGTGAAACGAAACGCCTCCAGCTTTCGGATGCTGGACTGGCGGCCCTATTTCGAAAACCTCGCCAATGGGGCGATCCTGGTCGACATCAACAGCCGTGCGCTGCACTTCTGGAACGAGCGGGAAGAATACCGCCTGTATCCGACATCCGTGCCGATGACAGACGACCTGACGCGCCGTGGCCGGACCGAGATCACCCGCAAGGTTGATGGCCCGACATGGTCCCCGACACCGGCCATGAAAATCCGCAACCCTGAGTGGCCCGATTTCCTGCCTGCCGGGCCGGATAATCCGCTGGGAACGCACGCGCTGTACCTCAGCTGGAAGTTCTATCGCATCCACGGAACGCAGGACACACGCAAGATCGGTCGGCGGTCGTCGAACGGCTGCATTGGCCTTTATAACGAGCACATTGCCGAGCTGTATCAGCTGACCAAGGTCAAGACTCAGGTTTTGTTGATCTGAGGCGAGACGAAGCCGATTTTGACGGGGCGGTGGGGAAACCTACCGCCCTTTTTCGATCCAGCCGCCCAGGTTTTCCGCCACAATCTGCGCCAGCGCGTCGATATGCGCGGGGGTGTCGTTCAGGCAGGGGATATAGGTGAAGCCCTGACCGCCGGCGTGCTCGAAACTTTCGCGGATCTCCTCGTTAATCTCTTCCAGCGTCTCGATGCAATCGGCTGAAAACGCTGGGGCGATCACGGCGATGTTTGTCTTTCCGGCTTTGGCCAAGCGAGCGACTTCCTCGACGGTGTAGGGTTGCAGCCATTCCTCTGGGCCGAATTTGGACTGGAAGGTCGTGATGATCTGATCCACATCCCAGCCCAGCCGTTCCCGCAGCAGGCGCGTCGTTTTCTGGCACTGGCAATGATACGGGTCACCCTGCGTCAGATAGCGCAGCGGCATCCCGTGATAGGACGCCACCAACACGTCTGGCTTGGTGGCCGCGGCGGACCAGGCGGTTTCCACGGATTGCGCAAGCGCATCAATATAGGCGGGATGCTCAAAATACGCAGGCACCGTGCGCGCCGGTGGTTGCCAGGTTTCGGCCATCAGGGCACGAAAGAACTGATCGTTCGCAGTCGCCGTCGTGGCCCCGGCGTAATGTGGGTAGAGCGGGAAGAACAGGATCTTGCGGCAGCCATCCTCAACCATTTGACGCACGACCGAGGGCGTGGACGGGTTGCCATAGCGCATGCAGAATTCCACCTGAACGCCGTCGCCAAAGTCCGCCATCAGCCGGTCACGCAATGCGCTTGTCTGCGCCTTGGTGATTGTCATCAGCGGGCTTTCATCCGCCTCAGTGTTCCAGATCGACCGATAGGCCGCGCCCGAGGTAAATGGCCGTTTGCCCAGGATCACCGTTTGCAGGATCGGCTGCCACTTCCACGCCGGATAGTCGATGACGCGCTTGTCGGACAGGAACTCGTTCAAATAGCGGCGCATCGACCAATAGTCCGTACCGTCGGGAGTCCCGAGGTTGGCAATCAGCACACCGATTTTTTCGGGTGCAACCGCCGGGTGATCGGCTGGAGCGTGGTCAGGTCTGTTGGCCATCGGGCCCTCCTTGCGCGTCTGCAGCGCCATCTAACGGGCGTTGCGGTCTGGTCAATGCCCGGGGCCGAATTCTTCGGTTCCCAAGGCCTGCGCCAGGCGCGTTTGCGCACTTCCGGGACGCAGCGGTTGGGGTTGGTCGGCAGAAGGTGCCCATCCGGTCAGAGTGATGGCTTCAAACGTCGCCGGAATGCGCCCATCCGCCTGGGCAAAATTCACGGCATAGTCTCGGTTCAGGCGCGAAAATATATCGCGCGCCGGTGTTGATCTGTTTCTGTCGGCAAGGGCGTTCGCCTCGCCCATGGCGCGCAGATCATGCATCAGGGCCGTGGCATCCGTATAGCTGACGGTCGTGGTCGATGCATCTGCAACAGGCAACGCAAAGCCCGCGCGCCCCAGCAGCGCCCCCAGATCACGGATCTCGCCCATCGGCAGAACCCGCGGCGACAACCCGCCTGTGGCGGCCACCTCGGCTTCAGCCAAGGCGCTGCGCAATTCGTTCAGCGTCTGCCCGCCCAGCAGGGTTCCGATAAAAAGACCGTCAGGCCTTAGCGCGCGGCGGCATTGCACCAGTTGGCCAACCGGATCGTCTGCCCAATGCAGGCAAAGCGCATGGATGACCAGATCGTGCTGGCAGGGCTCAAGATCCAGAACCTCTGCCTCATCCACGATCCTGGCGCCGAAACCGTCCCAGATGTGCGCAAATGGGGAAATGATCGCAACGTCATCGAACCGGCGCGTAATTTCGCCCAGGCGATCTTCGATATCGGCGCGCGCGGCCCGATGCAGAAACAACGCCTCATCACGGGCCCGACGACGGTGGTGGTCAAGCGCGACCCGATCGGCCAAGGTTGGGCGGGGCGTTGTCATGAACGCCGAGATGTCCGAGGTGACACCGAAATGCAAGCCGCGTTGACCCTGCTATACCCGCATCAATGCATCGCCTGTGCCACGATGGTTGCAGATCGGGATGCCTTGTGCGGCGCGTGCTGGGCCACAACGCGGTTCGTTTCCGGCCTGGTCTGCGATGCCTGCGGTGCGCCGCTGCCAGGTGAAGATACCGCAGAGGTTCTGTGTGACGATTGCATCAACATGGCCAGGCCTTGGGACACCGGACGAACGGCGCTGATTTATGCCGATACCGGTCGCAAACTGGTTCTGGCGCTGAAACACGGTGACCGGACCGAACTTGCCCGCGCCGGTGCGCGTTGGATGCGGCGCGCGGCCGCAGATGTCCTGTCGCCGGATGCCGTCATCGTGCCAATCCCGGTCCACTGGCTGCGGCTGTTGAAGCGGCGTTACAATCAGGCAGCCCTGCTGGCACAGACTCTGTCCCGTGCGTGCGGGGCGACATATCTGCCCGATGCGCTGATCCGGACCCGTCAAACCAAGGTGCAGGACGGGATGAGCGTTCCGGCGCGGTTCGCGAATATGCAGGATGCCATCCGCCCGCACCCCAGGCGCGGCGCGCAACTTGCCGGGCAAAAGGTGGTCCTGATTGATGACGTCATGACCTCGGGCGCGACCCTTGCGGCCGCGACCGAGGCTTGCCGCGCCGCTGATGCCGCATCCGTGTCTGTTCTGACACTGGCGCGGGTGGTCAAGGACGCCTAGATAGGCGTGACGCGAACAAATCCGGACCCCACCATAATGGCCATGATCGAGATTTATACGACTCCCTTCTGCGGCTATTGCCACGCCGCCAAGCGCCTGTTGCAGGCCAAGGGTCAGAGTTTTGCCGAAACAGATGTCTCTGCCGCGCCCGACAAGCGGGCCGAGATGATGCAGCGCGCCAGTGGTCGCAGGACCGTGCCGCAGATCTTCATCGACGGCAGACATGTCGGCGGATTTGACGATATCAACGCGCTGGACCGGTCCGGGAAGCTGGACCCGCTGCTGGCCGCCTGATGCGGGTTGCACTGGTTCAGCTGAATTCCAGCGACGATCCGGTGCGCAATCTGTCCGAAACGCTTGGCCTGCTGGAACAGGCCGCTGAGGCTGGGGCGGAACTGATCGCCACGCCCGAGGTGACGAACTGCGTGTCACTCAGCCGGGCGCATCAGCGTGACGTGCTTCAGGCCGAGGCTGACGACATGACGCTCGCCGCCTGCCGTGCGTTCGCCCGGGAACGACGGGTCTGGCTGCTTCTTGGATCATTGGCGCTGAAGGGTGGGGCCGATGGACGGTTCGTCAACCGGTCGTTCCTGATTGCAGGCGACGGCGGGATCAGGGCGCGCTATGACAAGATCCATATGTTCGATGTCGCCGTCACCCCGAGTGAGACGTTCCGCGAATCCGATGGCTATGCGCCGGGCGATGACGCGGTGCTGGCCGAAACTACCTGGGGCAAACTCGGGATGACAATCTGCTATGACATGCGTTTTCCGGGTCAGTTCCGTGATCTGGCCAAAGCTGGCGCAGATATCCTTGGCTGCCCGTCGGCATTTTCCCCGGTCACCGGCGCCGCCCATTGGGAGGTTTTGCTGCGCGCCCGCGCCATCGAAACCGGATGTTACGTTCTGGCCCCGGCCCAATGCGGGACCCATGCCGCGACAAAGGGCAAGCCGCGCCAGACCTACGGGCATTCATTGGCTGTCGATCCCTGGGGACAGGTTTTGGCAGATGGCGGAACCGAACCGGGCGTGACGATTGTGACGCTCGATCTGGCTGCAGTCAAAGCGGCGCGCGCGCGTATCCCATCCCTGACCAACGATCGACCCTATGGTGCCCCATGAGCGATGCTGACGACACCCTTGCCGTTGCCCTGTTCAGCGAGATTCTGATGACCGAGCAACTGGCCCGAACCCGGATCGGGCGCGCCCTGCCCAAGGGCATGGAGCTTAGCCAGTTTTCGACCCTGAATCACCTGTCCCACGCGGGCGAGGAACGCACACCCGCACAGCTTGCGCGCGCTTTCCATGTCACCAAAGGCGCGATGACCAATACGTTGGCCAAACTGGAACGCGCAGGTTTCGTGCATATCCGCCCCGATTGGAACGACGCGCGCAAAAAGCGTGTTGCGATCAGCCCGGCAGGCCGCGCCGCCCGGGATGCCGCCATCGCAGCGGTCGTTCCATTGATTCGCGATGTTGCAAATCGCGTCGGCATGGACCGCGTGCGCGCCGCCCTGCCTGTCCTGCGGGACCTGCGCGAAGACCTCGATAAAAACGACTGATCTTGCCCATCATTGACCCAAAAATATCCCGGGGAGGTCTGGAGGGGCTGGCCCATCCAGCCATCGCCCGCGGCCAAGACCCGAGGGATTTTACATCCCGAGGCCCCCACCCTCAGGCCGGGCTCAGGCTGGTTGTGACATAATTCACCGACAGATCGCGATCAGATATCCGCCATGACCATGTAACCGGGTTGAACACGAAACCGCGTTTGTCCACGGGCAGCAGCCCGGCGTTGCTTAGCAGATCATACAACTCATCCGGCGTAATGAATTTCGCCCAGTCATGGGTGCCCTTGGGCAGCCAGCGCATGACCCATTCCGCACCGATGATTGCGACGCCGAAGCTTTTGGCGTTGCGGTTGATGGTTGAACAAATCATCAGCCCACCGGGTTTCAGCAGACCCCGGCAGGCCGTCAGATAGGCCAGCGGGTTTGCGACATGCTCGACAACCTCCATGTTCAGCACCGCGTCGAACTGCTCGCCCGCGCTGGCGAGCGCCTCGGCCGTGGTGTGGCGATAGTCGATGGTCAGACCGGACTGCCTGGCGTGGATTTCAGCGACAGGGATGTTGCGCTCGGCGGCGTCAGCGCCGACCACGTCGGCACCCAGCCGGGCCATCGGCTCGCTCAGCAAACCACCGCCGCATCCGATGTCGAGAATGCGCAGCCCCGCGAAGGGCATATCTGTGGTCAGATCACGGTCGAACTCGGCAGCGATCTGGCTGGTGATATAGTCCAGCCGCACCGGGTTCATCATATGCAAAGGCTTGAACTTGCCCTCGGCGTCCCACCACTCAGCCGCCATCGCCTGAAACTTTGCAATTTCGGCGTCATCAACTGTGCTGTTCATCGGACCCTCCGGCAAAAATATCTGCGTGACCCCGTGCGAGCCGCGGCTGATCGGTTATATAGGCCGTTATGGACAAGTCGACACATGCACACACTGCGGCACAACACCTCTATCCGCATCTGGAACCCTTCGCGCATCAGATGCTTGCGGTGGGCGATGATCACAAGGTGTATGTCGAACAATGCGGCAATCCCGATGGTCGCCCGGTGGTGGTTCTGCATGGCGGGCCGGGTGGCGGATGCAGCCCTGCGATGCGGCGGTATTTCGACCCGGACAAATGGCGCGTGGTGCTGTTCGATCAGCGCGGCTGTGGCCGTTCGCGTCCGCACGCAAGCGTGGATAACAACACGACCTGGCATCTGATCCGGGATATCGAGCTTATCCGTCAGACCCTTGGGATTGACAGCTGGGCGGTGTTTGGCGGCAGCTGGGGGGCGACGCTGTCGTTGCTCTATGCCCAAAGCCATCCTGACCGCGTCACCAATCTGATCCTGCGCGGCGTGTTCCTGATGACGCAGGGTGAGTTGGATTGGTTCTATGGCGGTGGCGCCGGCAATTTCTGGCCAGACCTCTGGGAACAATTCACCGATCTTGTTCCGAAAGACGAGCGTGACGACCTGATCGCGGCCTATTCCAGAAGGCTGTTTTCGGGCGACCATGCGACCGAGGTGCGCTTTGCCCGGATGTGGGCGAAATGGGAAAACACGCTGGCCTCGATGGCCAATACCGGGCCGGGCGGCGACAGCCCGGCGGAATATGCCCGCGCGTTTGCACGGCTGGAGAACCATTATTTCGTCAATCGCGGCTTCCTGCCCGGTGATAACCACATCATTCGCAACATGGACAAGATCGCCCATATCCCCGGTGTCATTGTTCAGGGACGCTATGACATGATCTGCCCGCCGGTGTCGGCAAAGCGTCTGCATAACGTATGGCAAGCGTCGGCGCTGCACATTGTCCCGCGCGCGGGACACGCCCTGTCGGAACCCGGCATAAGCGCGGAACTTGTCCGCGCAACCGATGTACTGGTGCAATAGATTCCAAGCTTATCGCTAGGGAAGGGCGCTGCAGGGTTTACTTGCTGTCAGGTGTCGCTAACCTGTTCGGCGATGCGGAGACTGCTGACATGAGTTCTGTCGGAGGGATTATCCTTCAGCGCCTTGCATTGGGCTTGCTGACATTATTCGTGGTCTCGATCGTCATTTTTGCGGCTGTGAACATGCTACCTGGCGACTTTGCCGAGGCGATCCTGGGTCAAGGCGCCACGCCCGAAGCCGTGGCGTCGATCCGCAAGGACCTGGGCCTCGACCAGTCGCCGGTCACACGGTATTTTCAATGGCTTGGTGGGGCCGTGACCGGGGATCTGGGCAATAGTTTTGCGCAGGCGAATTTTGCCTCTTTCGTCGGAACGGAAGCGGGATCGGGCATGAACTCGGTCGCCGCGCAGATCGCGCCGCGGTTTGCCAACACGATGTTCCTGGCGACGGTGACGGCGGCGATTGCGGTACCGATTTCGCTGATCCTTGGCATTCTGGCGGCGCTCTACCGAAATTCGGCGTTTGACCGGGCAACCAACATCTTCACGCTCAGCTCGATCTCCAGCCCGGAATTCTTCCTGGCCTATATCCTGATCCTGTTCCTGGCGGTGCTGAATCCGATCTTGCCGTCCCTGTCCAATATCTTCGAGGGGATGAGCTTCTCCGAACGGCTTGAGCGCACGGTGTTGCCGGCCCTGACCCTGACGCTGATCGTCATGGCACATATGATGCGGATGACGCGGGCGGCGATCATCAACCTGCTTGCCAGTCCGTATATCGAGATGGCGCGCCTGAAAGGCATCGGTCCGATGCGGGTCATCGTGCGCCACGCATTGCCCAACGCGCTGGCCCCGATCATCAATGTTGTGGCGCTGAACCTGGCGTATCTGATCACCGGCGTCGTCGTTGTCGAGGTGGTCTTTGTTTATCCCGGCATCGGCCAGCTGTTCGTGGATGCGGTCAAGATCCGTGACATTCCGGTCGTACAGGCCTGCTGCCTGATCTTTGCAGCGGCCTATATCCTGTTGAACTTGACGGCAGATATTCTGTCGATCCTGTCGAACCCGCGTCTGAGGCATCCGAAATGAGCGTTTGGCAATTCCTGCTTCTGGCGCTGGTCGTCATCGGCGCGCTTGGCTGGGCATTCCGCGCGGTAGGGCAGGCGGCCACGGGCAACGCACCGTTTTTTCGCGACATGCCCTATGGTGTCGCCTTTGGATATGTACTGGCGGCTGCGGCGCTGATTGGGAGTGTCTGGCTGTACACTCAGGACGGCGCCGTCTTCTTCCGCTGGGCGGTGCAGGGGCTGATCGGTTTTGCCGTCGCTGCCTATCTGTTTCGCCTTCTGGGCCAGACCGTCGGCCCGCCGGCCAGTCGCAAGCTGTTCCGGCAGATGCCCCTGACCGCGTCCTTCGGTATCCTGGTCATCATCATCTATGCGATCTTGTCGATTTTCGCCGGTCCGATCTCGGTCGTGTTTATTGCCGGATTGGGTATCGCCGCTGTCGTGGTGGTGGAGCTATCGCGCCGGTCCAGCACCAATGACACGCATCAGGTTGTCGTCATGATTGCGCTGCTGACCGTGGCGCTGTTCATCCTCATGTATTTCATTGGCCCGCTTGCGCCGCACGGCCAGGAAGAGGTCTTCCCCATCGCGAATATCACGCCGGGTGGCGATCCGGCGATGAACGGCGACCCGGCGTTCCCGCTGGGCACTGATCAGATTGGTCGCGATATCCTGAGCCGTCTGATCTATGGGGCGCAGAACACGGTCGGCATTGCTTTTGCAACCACTTGTCTGGCGTTCTTCCTCGGCGGCACGTTCGGGTTCCTTGCCGCAACGCTGGGCGGATGGCTGGATCAGGTTCTCAGCCGCGCGGTGGACGTTCTGATGGCGATCCCGGCACTGATCTTTGCGTTGTTGCTGATGACCATCGCCAGTGTCTGGGCGCCGCGCCTTGGGATCCCGCTGACCTTCTTCATGGTGATCATCATCGCAGTGATCGACAGCACCCGGGTGTTCCGTCTGGCCCGCGCGGTCGGCACCCAGATCGTGGTGATGGATTATATTGAGGCGGCGAAACTGCGCGGCGAAGGCCTGCCCTATCTGATCTTCCGCGAGATCCTGCCAAACGCCACCGCGCCGCTGCTGGCTGAATTCGGTCTGCGCTTCTGCTTTGTCTTCCTGACCATCGCATCGCTTTCGTTCCTGGGTCTTGGCATCCAGCCACCGCTGGCCGACTGGGGGACGATGGTGAAAGACTTGTCCCAGTTCATCAATTTTGCCCAATTTGCCCCGAATGTCGCGGCCGCGCCGCTGCTGGCCGCAGGGGCGATTGCCTTGTTGACGGTGGCGGTGAACTTCGTGGTCGACTGGATGCTGCACAGATCATCTGGCCTGAAAGAATGAGGGGCCGATCACATGAGCGATGACAAACCCCTTCTGCTGAAAATCCGCGATCTTGAGATTGAAGGTCGCAGCGATGAAACTTGGAACCCGATCATCAACGGGGCCGGTTTCGATCTGCACAAGGGTGAGGTTCTGGGCCTTATCGGTGAATCGGGGGCCGGGAAGTCAACGATTGGCCTTGCCGCGATGGGGTTTACCCGTGACGGCGTGCGCATTTCGGGCGGATCGGTCGAATTTGACGGGATCAACCTGCTGAAGGCATCGGCTGCGGAAAAACGCGCCTTGCTGGGAAGCCGGATCGCCTATGTCGCGCAATCGGCGGCGGCCAGTTTCAACCCGGCGCATAAGATCATCGACCAGCATACCGAGGCGCCGATTCAACATGGTTTGATGGCCAGGAAGGACAGCGAAGAAGACGCGATGGCGCTTTATGCCCGGTTGCGTCTGCCGAACCCGGAAGAGATCGGGTTCCGCTATCCGCACCAGGTGTCGGGCGGGCAGTTGCAGCGGGCGATGACGGCGATGGCCATGTCTTGCCGGCCAGACCTGATCATCTTTGACGAACCCACAACGGCGCTGGACGTGACCACCCAGATCGAGGTTCTGGCCGCGATCCGCGACATCGTCGAACAGTTTGATACCGCAGCAATTTACATCACGCATGATCTGGCCGTCGTGTCGCAGATGGCAGACCGGATCAAAGTGTTGCTGAAGGGCGATGAAGTTGAAGAGGCGGACACCGCCACCATGCTCAGCGCGCCGCAAGAAGATTATACCAAATCCCTCTGGGCGGTTCGGTCGTTCGAGCGGCCTGAAAAACCGGCCCCGGCGGCGGATGCGGTGCCGATTGTGCGGGTGAAAAACGTCAGCGCCGCCTATGGTCCAATCCCGGTTTTGTTTGATGTCAGCTTCGATATTCATGCCGGGCGAACCGTGGCTGTTGTCGGGGAAAGTGGTTCGGGCAAATCAACGGCGGCGCGGTGCATCACGGGGTTGTTGCCGCCGACGAAGGGCGTGATTGAATTTGATGGCGTTGAAATGCCGCTCGACTATCGCAAGCGGTCCAAGGATCAGCTGCGTCAGGCTCAGATGATCTATCAGATGGCCGATACGGCGCTAAATCCACGCAAGTCGATTGGTGAGATCATTGGCCGCCCGGTGGAGTTCTATGGTGGGCTGAAAGGCCAGAAGAAACGCGCGCGGGTTGAAGAATTGCTTCATGAGATCGAGTTGGAGCCATCGCAATACATTGACCGGCTGCCCTCGGAATTGTCGGGCGGTCAGAAGCAGCGGATCGGGATTGCACGGGCGTTGGCCGCCGAGCCGCGTTTCATCATCTGCGATGAAGTGACCAGCGCGCTGGATCAGCTGGTGGCCGAGGGGATTTTGCGGCTTCTTGCACGATTGCAGGATGAGCTGGGTCTTTCTTACATGTTCATTACACATGATCTGGCCACCGTGCGCGCGATTGCGGACGAGGTCGTGGTGATGAAAGATGGCCGCGTTGTTGAACAGGGGCCCAAGGCCGAAATGTTCACCCCGCCACATCATGCCTATACGGATTTGCTACTGTCGTCGGTCCCCGAGATGGACCCCGAATGGCTGACCAAACTGCTGGAAGCACGCGGTGTTGATAACATCGGTGACGCCGCAGTTGATAAGATGTAACCGAATCACCTAGTAATGCATATCAACTGCGCCGCGGGCCAACCCGGCGTTTCAAACGACAACGGGAGAACGTAATGTCGAATTTCAGCAGACGTGGATTGCTCAAATCGGGCGCCGCATTGGGTGTGCTTGCAGCCACCGGCTTGCCAGTGGCCGCACAGGCCAAACGTGGCGGTCGGTTGCGGATGGGCCTGAACGGGGCCAACACTTCGGACAATTGGGACAGCCGCACCCATTCCGATATCTTCATGATCAGCTCGGCACAGGGTGCTGTGTTTGATTCACTGACCGAAGTGGCCGCTGATGGAGAGCTTAAGGGTGAGCTGGCCACAGATTGGGAGGTCAGCGCAGACGCCAAGATCTGGACATTCAACCTGCGCAAGGGCGTGACGTTCCACAACGGCAAAGAATTCGGCGCCGATGACGTGATTGCGTCGTTGCAGCTGCATGTCGCGGAAGGATCGAAATCGGCGGCCGAGCCGATCGTTTCGGCGATCTCCGAAATGAAGAAGATGTCGGATCATCAGGTTCAGTTTACCCTGGCGACGGGCAACGCAGACCTGCCGTTCCTGCTGGCCGATTATCACCTGCTGATGTATCCGGCGGGCCAGATTGAAGAAGCCATCGCCAATGGCATCGGCACCGGCCTTTACAAGGTCGAAAGCTTTGAGCCCGGCGTGCGTTTCGTCGGCAAGCGCGTCGACAGCCACTACAAGGATGGTGAGGCCGGCTGGTTCGACGAGATCGAATATGTCGCCGTCAACGACATCAACGCGCGGATGAACGCCCTGCTGACCGGTCAGGTCGACGTCATCAATGACATCGACTTCAAGACCGAATCGCTGCTGGATGCCAATCCTGCGACGTCGGTATTCGAGGTGACGGGCAACCAGCAGTTCACCTTCCCGATGCACACCGATACGGCGCCCTTCTCGGACAACAATGTGCGCAAGGCGCTCAAGTTCTCGATCAAGCGGCAAGAAATGGTGGACAAGATCCTGCAAGGACATGGACGGGTCGGCAATGACAGCCCGATCGGCCCGGCGAACACCTATTTCAACGCCGACATGCCGCAGACTGAGTTTGATCCCGATCAGGCGAAGTTCCATCTGAAAGAGGCGGGCATGGAAGGGCTGACCGTCGATCTGTCAGTTTCCAATGCGGCCTTCACAGGCGCGACTGATGCGGCACAGCTGATGCAGGCTTCGGCGCGTGAGGCCGGGATCACCATCAACCTTATCCAGGAAGCCGCCGATGGATATTGGTCAAATGTCTGGCTCAAGAAGCCGTGGGCTGTCAGCTATTGGTCGGGTCGCGCGACCGAAGATCTGATGTTCTCGACCGCCTATGAAGCGAGCGCACCATGGAATGACACCAACTGGGATCACCCGCGGTTCCAGGAACTGTTGCTGATTGGCCGGGCCGAGTTCGATGCCGAAAAGCGGCGCGAGATCTATAATGAAATGCAGCTGATCCTGCATGATGAAGGTGGCGTCATTCTGCCAATGTTTGCCAACTTTGTCGGCGCGAAGACCAACAAGGTCGCCAACTCTGGCACCATCGGTAACGTCTACAAAGTGGACAACGGCCGGATTGCCGAACGCTGGTGGATGGCCTGATTCAGGCAGCCTGACGGCAACTGACACTGGAAATGCCCCGCTGGTTCAGCGGGGCATTTTCGTTCTGGCGGTATCAATCTGCCGGATTGCGCAGCAACTGCGTCTTTCCCAACAGAAACTCGTATCTTGCGCGCGGCGCGTCGACGAAGATCTGCGCCGAATCCCGGCGCAGGTGAATACGGATGGACCGGCGCAGCCTTGGGTGGGCGTCTGCAAATGCGGCGCAGGTCAGCAACGCGACATTGGGCCAGCCCTCCGGGTGCCGGGCCGAGGCGTATCGGATAACCGCCACCCCTGCATCGCGGGCCTGATCGGCCAGATCCAGACAGGCGGAATAATCGTCGGGATCGCGCCAGTCGCTGCGCGCCGCCAGCGGCGGTTCCGTCAGATCAATCGCCTGATCTGTTGCCACACGACAGGCAATCGCCGTGTAATCCGCCGCGGTCACGGGAAGCGGCGTGTCCGGCGATTCGCGGTAAAACCGCAGGCGATACCAGACAACCTCGGCCACGGCCGTTTCTGGCCGTTCCGAGGCGTAATAGACACCAGGCGTGCGCCCTTTGCGGCGAAACCGACTGTCTGTCGGATAGCAGCCATATCGGAATGGCGCCGCCAGAAGATAATCCAGATGGGCGCAATCTGCGGGCACCGGGGGCTTGGTCTGTTCCAGGATATTTTCCAGCACCCGCTGTTCATCCAGATTATCGACCAGCCGCGTCGTCGAAACGACATGCTGAGCCTCGACCAGGCGCCAGACCTGCCCGCGATAGGGTCTGCAGGGAAGGTCAGATTGGCGCGCGGCGGGCATCAAGGTAATTCACAACATCAATCAACCCGCCGACCGTCCGGATCAGCACCGCAGGCACCCCGCCCAGGGCCAGATTCTCGGCCTGCATCCAGCCGCGCATCGCGGCTTCATCACCGCCGACGATCGCATCCAATGACCGGAATACACGGACCAGATGGGCGGCCAGCTCATAAGGTTTGCCGGTCAGCGGCATCGTGCCTGCCTTCATGCGCGAAATGCTTGCCGGGCTGACGCCGATCACCTGCGCCAGATCCTGCTGGGACAGGCCCAGAAGGTCACCGCTGCGCAAAACCGCCTTTGCCAGAACGAAATGCGGATCGGGCGAAGAGAGGGATTTGGTTTGAAGCTGCATGGGCATTGCCTTTCTGATGAAAGAAATATGCACATTCTGTATTGAGAAATCAAGTGAAGACCTGATTGCAAGCCCTTGAGCATCTTTGCTGATATGATTGTGCACGGATTGGGGTTGCCGCGCTGCGGGCTGATGGTGTTCGCTGACGAAAGACATCGGTTTGGGATCAGGGGCATGACATGACAGAGACACCAACAATCGAAACCCGCGAGGATGGTCCGCTGATCATCAAGAACGCCCGGCGCATGGTCGGCGCGGACGGGGAAGACATTGCGGTAAAGCCGGTGATGGCACTTTGCCGCTGCGGCGGCTCGGCCAACAAACCGTTCTGCGACGGCAGTCACAATTCAAACGGATTCGAAAGCAGCGGCGGCACACCCGCAGGCCGCGACAGGATCATCGCCTATGAGGGTGCCGAGCTAACCGTCACCTACAACCCGCGCCTGTGCAGCCACGCCGCCGAATGCGGCCGTCTGGCCAGCCATGTCTTCAACCCGGACCAGAAACCCTGGATCCAACCCGATAACGGAACAGAGGACGAAGTCCGCGCCGTCGTCGCCGCCTGCCCCTCTGGCGCGCTGGCACTGGGCAATGCGGATGGCCCCGAACATCTGGTCGCCGACCGGGCCGATGTGCAGATCGAAAAGAACGGACCCTATTGGGTTACAGGCATCACCGCCCCGACCGAAGATCAGGCCGAAGGCGCGTCACAAACAAAATTCGTCCTGTGCCGGTGCGGACTGTCCGGGAACAAGCCGTATTGTGATGGGTCGCATCGGGATAAGGGGTGGGTCGGCGACTAACGGGGCTCGGTGGGCGCAGACTCCCCTTGCACCCACCCGTCCCCCCCTCTATATCCCCTCTCAACAGCGGCGTTTCGGCTTCCACCCCTGAAACTCCACCGAACTCACGAACGGGCCGCGCGCCCGTTTTTTTGTGTCCAAACGCCAACCCACGAAAGGCCCCTGATGTCCGACCTGATCGCCAAAACCGCGATGGATCGCCGGATTGCTGACATTGTCACGCCGGTGATTGAAGGTATGGGCTATGAACTGGTGCGCCTGCGGTTGATGAGCGGCAAATCCGCCAGCCTGCAGATCATGGCTGATAAGCCGGACGGCGGGATCGAAGTGGATGATTGCGCCAAGATCTCGACCGCAGTGTCGGCGACGCTGGACGTGGAAGATCCGATCGAAGACGCCTATCGGCTGGAAGTTTCCAGCCCGGGTGTTGACCGGCCTTTGACCCGGCTGAAGGATTTTGACGCCTGGTCGGGGTATGAAGCAAAGATTGAAACGACCGAGATGATCGACGGCCGCCGCCGCTTCAAGGGCGCGCTGGCTGGTACCGAGGGCGACGAGGTGCTGATCGAGATTGAAGAAGGCACCATTGGCCTGCAATTCGATTGGCTGTCGGACGCGAAACTGGTGCTGACGGACGATCTGATCCGCGATGTGCTGCGTGCCCGCAAGGACGCGGGCGAGATTGACGAAACCCAATTCGACCAGATCGAAACCATCATAGACGGCGACGAGGAACCCTGAACCATGGCCATTACATCCGCAAACCAGCTGGAACTGCTGCAAACCGCCGAAGCGGTCGCGCGCGAGAAAATGATCGACCCGGTGCTGGTCATCGAAGCGATGGAAGAAAGCCTCGCCCGGGCGGCGAAGTCCCGCTTTGGCGCGGAAATGGACATCCGCGTGGCGATTGACCGCAAGACCGGCAAGGCGACCTTCACACGGGTTCGTACGGTGGTCGAGGATGAAGAGCTTGAGAACTACCAGGCCGAATTCACGGTAGAGCAGGCCAAGCAGTATATGGACGCGCCGGAAGTTGGGCAGCAGCTGATCGAAGAGGTTCCGCCGGTCGAAATGGGCCGGATCGCCGCGCAGAGCGCCAAGCAGGTGATCCTGCAAAAGGTGCGCGAAGCGGAACGGGATCGTCAGTACGAAGAATTCAAGGATCGCGCCGGTCAGATCATCAACGGCGTCGTCAAGCGCGAAGAATACGGCAACGTCATCGTCGATGTGGGCACCGGCGAAGGTATCCTGCGCCGCAACGACAAGATCGGGCGCGAAAGCTATCGCCCGAACGACCGCATCCGCTGCTACATCAAAGACGTGCGCCGCGAAGTCCGGGGGCCGCAGATCTTCCTGTCGCGCACCGCACCGGAATTCATGGTCGAGCTGTTCAAGATGGAAGTGCCCGAGATTTACGACGGCATCATCGAGATCAAGGCCGTGGCCCGTGATCCGGGTAGCCGCGCCAAGATCGCCGTGATCAGCTATGACGGCTCGATTGACCCCGTGGGGGCCTGCGTCGGCATGCGCGGATCACGAGTGCAGGCCGTCGTGAACGAGCTTCAGGGCGAAAAGATCGACATCATCCCATGGAATGAGGATATCCCGACTTTCCTGGTGAACGCGCTTCAGCCTGCCGAAGTCTCGAAGGTGGTTCTGGACGAAGACGCCGAGCGGATCGAAGTCGTCGTGCCCGAAGAACAGCTGAGCCTGGCCATCGGCCGTCGTGGCCAGAACGTGCGTCTGGCCAGCCAGCTGACGCATCTGGACATCGACATCATGACCGAGGAGGAGGAAAGCCAGCGTCGTCAGGCCGAATTCGAACTTCGCACCAAGCTGTTCATGGATACGCTGGATCTGGACGAATTCTTCGCCCAGCTTCTGGTCTCGGAAGGGTTCACCAGCCTGGAAGAAGTCGCTTATGTCGAGGCCGAGGAACTGCTGGTCATCGACGGGGTAGATGAAGACACCGCCGGCGAATTGCAGGCCCGTGCGCGCGACCATCTTGAGGCGCAGAATCGCGCGGCGCTGGAAAAAGCGCGCGAGTTGGGCGTGCAGGACAGCCTTGTTGCCTTTGAGGGGCTGACGCCGCAGATGATTCAGGCACTGGCGGAAGACGATGTGAAATCGCTTGAAGATTTTGCGACGCTCGCCGACTGGGAAATTGCCGGTGGCTGGACCACGGTTGATGGCGAACGCCACAAGGATGACGGGGTGCTGGAAAAATTCGATGTCGGGCTGGAAGAAGCGCAGGCCATGGTGATGACCGCGCGCATTCAGCTTGGTTGGGTCGATCCGGCTGATCTTGCCAGCGAAGACGACGTGGCCGAAGGCGAAGAGGGCGAAGCAGCCACAGAAGCGACCGAGGAGACCGGGGCCTGATCTCAGGCCTCGGGGGCGTCGCATCGTGACTCGTGGGGGTCATAACAAGGAACGGGGCGCGCCGGAACGGACGTGTCTTGTTTCGCGCGAATCCGGCCCTAAATCAGGGCTGATCCGCTTTGTTGTCGGCCCTGACGATCAGGTCGTTCCCGATATTGCTGGCAAATTGCCGGGGCGCGGAATGTATGTCGCGGCCAACCGCAAGCATCTGGATATGGCGGTCAAAAAGAACCTGTTCAGCCGCGCGGCGAAACGGCCCGTAAAGGTTCCCGAAACGCTGACGCAGGATGTCGAGGCGCAGCTGGCGGCGCGCGTCGCCTCGTTGATCGGGTTGGCGCGCAAGGCGGGCAAGGCGGTGGCCGGGTTCGAAAAGGTCAAGAACTGGCTGGTCAATGAGGATGCGCAGGTGCTGGTTCAAGCCAGTGACGGGTCGGGACGCGGCAAAAACAAGCTAAGCTCACCGCCCGGAAAAGGCGCGTTTATCGGTGTTTTGACCGCCTCAGAATTGGGTTTGGCATTCGGGCGAGAACATGTGATACATGCGGCGCTCGCGCCGGGGGGACTCACAAAGTCTATTGTTGAGGACGCCGCGCGACTATCTGGCCTGCGCGAAGATCTCGGTGGAGCGTCCACCGGAAAGGGTACGAAGAATATATGAGCGATTCTGACGGCAAAAAGACATTGGGCCTGCGTGGCGGGCCGCGTTCGGGGCAAGTGAAGCAAAGCTTCAGCCACGGGCGGACCAAGAATGTCGTGGTCGAAACCAAGCGCAAGCGCGTGGTGATGCCAAAGGCGGCTGCTGGTTCGACGGCGGGCGCTGCTGCTGTGGCGGCCACGCCCAAGGCCGATCCGTCCAAACGTCCTGCGGGCATTTCGGATGCCGAACTGGAGCGCCGGATGAAGGCCCTGGCCAGCGCCAAAGCGCGCGAGGCCGAGGAGACCGAGGCCCGCGAAGCCGAAGAAAAAGCCCGCGCCGAAGATCGGGAAAAGCGCAAGGCCGAGATTGAGGCCAAGGAACGCGAAGACCAGGAACGCGAAGAGCGTGCCCGCGCCAAGGCCGAAGAGGATGAGCGCAAGAAGCGCGAGGCCGAGGTTGCCAAGGTGAACGCAGCCCCCGCGGCCCCGACTGATCCTACCGCAGCGCCCGCACCGCGGGGCGGGGCGCCCAAGGCGGCCCCAACGCGCAAGGAACGCGAGCGTGAAGATCGCGACAAGCGCAAAACCGCAGGCGGGCGCGATGATGCGCGCCGCACCGGCAAGCTGACGCTGAATCAGGCGCTGCGTGGCGGCGAAGGCGGGCGGCAACGTTCGATGGCCGCGATGAAGCGCAAGCAAGAGCGTGCGCGCCAGAAGGCAATGGGCGGCCCGGTCGAACGCGAAAAGGTCGTGCGCGAGGTTCAGCTGCCCGAAGCAATCATGGTGTCGGAACTGGCCAACCGGATGTCCGAAAAGGTTGCCGATGTGGTGAAATCCCTGATGACCAACGGCATCATGGCCACCCAGAACCAGACCGTCGACGCCGATACAGCCGAACTGATCATTGAAGAATTCGGCCACAAGGTTGTGCGCGTCTCGGACGCCGACGTCGAGGATGTGATTCAGCCGGTCGAGGATGACGACAAAGATCTGCAATCGCGCCCGCCGGTGATCACCGTGATGGGTCACGTCGACCACGGTAAAACCTCGCTTCTGGATGCGATCCGCAACGCCAAGGTCGTCTCGGGCGAGGCGGGCGGCATCACCCAGCATATCGGTGCCTATCAGGTCGATCAGGACGGCGTGAAAATGACCTTCCTGGACACGCCGGGCCATGCGGCATTTACCTCGATGCGGGCCCGTGGGGCGCAGGTGACGGATATCGTGGTGCTGGTTGTCGCCGCGGATGATGCGGTCATGCCGCAGACGATTGAAGCCATCCGCCATGCGCAGGCGGTGGAAGTTCCGATGATCATCGCGATCAACAAGATGGACCACCCCGAGGCGAACCCGGACAAGGTGCGCACCGATCTTTTGCAATACGAAGTCATCGTCGAGAAGATGTCGGGCGAAGTGCAGGACGTTGAGGTTTCGGCGCTGAAAGGCGACGGGCTGGAACAGTTGCTGGAAGCGATCTCGTTGCAGTCGGAATTGCTGGAACTGAAGGCGAACCCCGAACGGGCCGCCACTGGCGCCGTGATCGAGGCGCAGCTGGATGTGGGCCGTGGCCCTGTGGCGACGGTTCTGGTGCAAAACGGAACGCTGCGCACCGGGGATATCTTCGTTGTGGGCGAACAGTGGGGCAAGGTCCGCGCGTTGATCGATGACAAGGGCGACCGCGTGAAAGAGGCCGGGCCAAGTGTTCCGGTCGAGGTTCTTGGCCTGAACGGCACACCCGAAGCGGGTGACGTGCTGAACGTGGTCGATACCGAAGCGCAGGCGCGTGAGATTGCCGAATACCGCAAAAAAGCGGCCAAGGACAAACGCGCCGCTGCCGGTGCCGCGACCAGCCTGGAACAGCTGATGGCCAACGCCAAGGCGGATGAGGACGTGTCCGAACTGCCTATCCTGGTGAAAGCCGATGTGCAGGGTTCTGCCGAGGCGATCGTCCAGGCGATGGAAAAAATCGGCAACGACGAAGTGCGGGTGCGGGTTCTACATTCGGGCGTCGGTGCGATCACTGAAAGTGACATCGGGCTTGCCGAAGCCTCGGGCGCGCCGGTTATGGGCTTTAATGTTCGCGCCAACGCCAGCGCGCGCAACACGGCGAACCAGAAGGGCGTCGAGATCCGGTATTATTCGGTGATTTACGATCTTGTGGACGACGTGAAAGCCGCCGCCAGCGGCCTGCTGAGCGCCGAAGTGCGCGAAAAGTTCATCGGCTATGCTTCGATCAAAGAGGTCTTCAAGGTCTCGAACGTTGGCCGGGTCGCCGGCTGTCTTGTGACCGAAGGCGTCGCCCGCAGATCTGCCGGTGTGCGCTTGCTGCGTGACGACGTGGTGATCCACGATGGCACGCTGAAGACCCTGAAACGCTTCAAGGACGAAGTTGCCGAAGTGCAGTCAGGCCAGGAATGCGGCATGGCGTTCGAGAATTACGAAGACATCCGCGAAGGCGATGTGATCGAGATCTTCGAACGTGAAGAGGTTGAACGCACGCTATCGTAACCGCACCGAAAACAAGTCACATGAAAGGCCGCCCGTTGGGCGGCTTTTTTTGTCCCTTCGTCGAAAATCTGAACCTTCGGCGGCGTTCCAGCGACCTACACCAGAGATACCATCAGGAAAGGACGCTGTATGACCCGCTTTATAACCGCCACGTTGACCGTTGCCATGATCACGGCATCCTTTGCCAGCCCCGCCGCCGCGGGCCGCGCGGAACGCTCTGCCGAAAACCGCGCCAAGGCAGAAGCCTGGTGCGAACGATTTGTTGCAGAACACCCCGGGGCCGAGTGCCGGGTGATGCGCATGGGCGGGCTGTGCCCGCGCGGCATGAAGGCTGGTAAGCGGTTCAACAAGATCAGGGCCAATGGCTACAAGACATGTGTGAAGGGCAACAAGCTGGGCAACTTCATCAAGGATATCCACAATCCGAAGAACGCCACCGATCTGTTCATCCGCGGCCAGCGCGGCTCGGTTCAGGGACCGGCGGATGCGCTGCGTGGCGATTGAGGTGTCGCTTGCGTCAGCTTGACAGTGTCGCTCCGCATTCTCAGGATACTTCCATTTTAGGGGGCCTCATGCCGCTTGGCAAGAAACTGAACGGAACGCTGCGGGCGTTCATCGAAAACCAGCCTGTTTTTTTCGTCTCGACCGCTGCCGAAACGGGTCGCGTGAACGTGTCGCCCAAGGGTGCGGATACGCTCAGGATTATCGATGACAACCGGATCATGTGGTTGAATCTTTCTGGCAGCGGGAACGAAACGGCTGGCCATATACGGGCCTGCAATCGGATGACGCTGATGTTTTGCGCCTTCACGGGCGATGCGTTAATTCTGCGGCTCTATGGGCAGGCGACGGTTATTCACCCGCGCGATAACGGCTGGGCCGATGCAATTTCCGCTTTCCCGAAGCTTGCCGGTTCACGTCAGGTGTTCAACTTGACGATTGACGGGGTGCAGACATCCTGCGGCTTCGGCGTTCCGGTCATGACCTTCGAAAGCGACCGTCTTGAAGAAGAACTGACACCAGTTTTCGCCAAAATGGGTCCAGAGGGCGTCAGGGACTATTGGCAGCGCAGAAATGCCGAAACCATTGATGGCTTTGCCACGGGCATCGCCGAGGATTGATCGCTACAGCCAATCCCTGAGGATCGGGATCAGCGGAAGATCGGCGGGTGGCATCGGGTAGCTTCGCATATCCTTCGGGCGTACCCAGGCAAGGGTTTGCCCTTCTTGCGCCACGGGTTGTCCCTGCCATTTGCGGCAGGCGAACAGGGGCATCAGAAGGTGGAAATCGTCGTAGTTGTGGCTGGCGAAGGTCAGCGGTGCAAGGCAGCTTTCCCAGGTGTCGATGCCAAGTTCTTCGTGCAACTCGCGGATCAGGGCAACCTCGGGCGTTTCACCGGGTTCGACCTTGCCGCCCGGAAACTCCCACAGGCCCGCCATGGATTTGCCCGCTGGTCGCTGGGCCAACAAAACGCGCCCATCCACGTCGATCAACGCAACGGCAGACACCAGCAGCGTTTTCACGAACGATAGTCGGCGTTGATCTGGATGTATCCGTGGGTCAGATCGCAGGTCCAGACTGTCGCAGCGCCAGTCCCAAGGCCCAGATCGACAGTGATCTCTAACTCGGCGTTTTTCATATAGGCGGCGGCGGCGTCTTCGGAATAGTCGGGCGAAACCCAGCCGTTTTCGGCCACGGGATGCGGCCCAAACCGGATCGCCACGCGGTCCCGATCCGCCGCGGCACCGGATTTTCCCAACGCCATGACAACGCGCCCCCAGTTAGGATCTTCGCCTGCAACGGCGGTTTTCACCAATGGCGAATCGGCGATTGCGCGGGCTGCGCGCTTTGCGTCCATGTGATCGGTCGCTCCGGTGACATGCACGGCAACGAATTTCGTCGCACCCTCTCCGTCGCGAACGACCTGATGGGCCAGATCCTGCAACACGGTATGCATCGCGTCGCGAAACGCTTCGGAGCCCGCCGCATTAACGCCAGAAGCCCCGGTGGCGGCCGCCATCAGCGTGTCAGACGTCGACGTGTCGCTGTCGACCGTGATGGCGTTGAATGTCGTGTCCGCAAGGGATTCCAACATCGCTTGCAATTCTGCCTGATCCAGAACGGCGTCAGTGAAGACATAGGACAGCATCGTTGCCATATCCGGCGCGATCATGCCCGATCCCTTGGCGAAGCCGGCGATACGGACCGTCTTGCCGTCGACCGAAACAGCAGCCCCGGCGCCCTTGGGAAATGTATCTGTTGTCATGATCGCACGCGCTGCCCCGGCGATCCCACCGGCGTCCAGTGCGCTGTGCAACTCGGCTATTTTCGCGGTCATGCGGCCATATGGCAGGGGTTCACCGATCACTCCGGTAGATGCTGAAAACACGCGTGATTCCGGCAAGGATAGGGTCTTTGCAACCGCACCGGTCACGGCCGCCGTCGCGTCGACCCCGTTGCGCCCGGTGAAGGCGTTCGCATTGCCAGAGTTCACAATGATCGCCGCGCCATCACCCGAATCGGCGCCGATCTTCGCCTGGCAATCCATCACCGGGGTCGAGCGTGTGGCCGATTGCGTGAACACCCCGGCAATCGTCGTACCGGGGGCCAGTTCAGCCAGCATGACGTCGTCACGCCCGGTGTATTTGACACCCGCCGCCGCACTTGCGAACCGCACGCCGTCGATGACCGGCAAGTCCGGAAATCCTGCCGGAGCGAGCGGCGATACGCCGCCCGTATGGGTCTGCGCCGCAGCCAGTTCGGCCTTCAGACGCCGAATCTTCGCCTTCAGTTTTGCCTTTTTCTTGCCCATGCCGGTCAACCGCCCCGAAGTATCACTCCAGAAGAGTTGTATCGACCAGCGCGGCAGGGTCCAGCGTGGACTTGTCTGTCAAAACAACATCTGCGGATTCCACGGCAGCTTCGACTGCAGCCTCGATGGCCAGTCCGCGCAGGTCTTCGGTCAGTGATCCGCGCACGTCTTCCAGCGCGGGCTTGGGCTTGTCGCGGCTGTCGTTGCGTTTCAGCACGTGCCAGCCGAATTGGGTCTGAACCGGGCCCGAGATTGCGCCGTCTTCAAGTTCGGTCACTGCCTTCTCAAACTCCGGCACCATTGCGCCCAGCCCGAACCAGCCCAGCTGTCCACCATTCGGACCGCTTGGACCGGTGGATTTTTCCTTGGCGGTTTCTGCAAAATCCGCGCCGCCTTCCAGCATTTCGACAATCGCCTGCGCTTCTTCTTCGGTTTCGACCAGAATGTGGGATGCGTTGAATTCCGGAAGGGGTTCAGCGTTGGCGATGGTGTCGTTGTAGAGATCCTGAACCGCGTCCTCTGTGACCGAATCGCGCCCCGCACTCAGCAACGCTTCATTGGCAAGAAGCGCCCGGCGTTCGTTGTCCATCACCAGTTCCGAGGTTCGCGACAGGTCACTTGCCTGCGCTGCAAGCGCCTGTTGCTGGACCAGCTGATCAAGGATGCCGTCAAACAACACCTCGGTCGGGGCATTGGCGTATTGCTCGGGCAGGCGCGCGCGCAGCACGATCATGTGCCCCAGCGTGATTGGGGTGCCATTGACCGTGGCGACGACGGTCTCGGCGCTCATCGGGTCGGCAACCTCATCCGTCTGGGCAAACCCAGGTGTTGCAGCAGCAATCAGAACTGCCAGCGCTGGGCCGGCAAAACGGTGAAACGTCATGGCATATTTCCTTCCACGGGGCCCGCCGGTGGCGGGTGGCGTTGACACGTAACTTGCGGAACCTTACATCGGCCCGAGGCCGGTTAAGGGGCCGCCCTTGCGTCACTACTTATGGCGCGCCCGGATTGCGGGCAAGCGCATCCCCAACAACTTCCTGTCAAGCGCGCAGAATCGTCGGAGAGAACATGCTGGGTATTGGAACGATTGCCAAAAAGGTATTTGGCACGCCGAATGACCGATTGATCAAATCGGTGCGCCCGATCATCGACCAGATCAACGCGCTAGAGGCCGAGTATGAGGCATTCAGCGACGATCAGATCAAGGCCAAGACCGAAGACCTGGCCAAGAAGGCCATGGGCGGGGCCGATCTGGACGATCTGCTGGTCGAAGCCTTCGCAAACTGCCGCGAAGCCGCGCGCCGCGCGCTGGGCCTGAGGGCCTTCGATGTGCAGCTGATGGGTGGCATCTTCCTGCATCGCGGTAACATCGCCGAGATGAAGACGGGTGAGGGCAAGACGCTGGTTGCGACCTTCCCGGCCTATCTGAACGCCCTGTCCGGCAAGGGCGTGCATATCGTTACGGTCAACGACTATCTGGTGCGTCGTGATGCGGAATGGATGGGCAAGGTGTTCGCGGCGCTGGGTCTGACCACCGGCGCCGTCTATCCGCAACAGCCCGAGGCCGAGAAGGCGCAGGCCTATGCCGCCGATGTCACTTACGCGACCAATAACGAACTTGGCTTCGATTATCTGCGCGACAACATGAAATCCGAACTGAAAGAGATGCACCAACGCTTCCACAATTTCGCGATTGTGGACGAAGTGGACAGCATCCTGATTGATGAGGCCCGCACGCCGCTGATCATCTCTGGCCCCGCGCAGGACCGCAGTGAGCTGTACATTACCATCGACAAGGTGATCCCCGAGCTGACGGAAGAACATTTCAGCCTGGACGAAAAAACCCGAAACGTGACTTTCACGGACGAGGGCAACGAGTTTCTGGAAGAACACCTGACAGCCTCGGGCATCCTGCCAGAAGGGCAGACGCTGTATGACCCGGAAAGCACGACCATCGTGCACCACATCAACCAGGGGCTTCGCGCGCATAAACTTTTTACCAAGGACAAGGATTACATCGTTCGCGATGGCGAAGTTGTTCTGATCGACGAATTCACCGGGCGGATGATGTCTGGCCGCCGCTTGTCGGATGGTCTGCACCAGGCGATCGAGGCCAAGGAAGATGTCTCGATTCAGCCCGAAAACGTGACATTGGCCAGCGTGACGTTCCAGAATTACTTCCGGCTTTACGACAAGCTGGCCGGGATGACCGGTACGGCGGCGACCGAGGCCGAAGAATTCAACGAAATTTACGGATTGGGTGTGGTGGAAATTCCGACCAACCAGGATGTCGCGCGGGTTGATGAACACGACGCAGTCTATCGCACGGCGGTCGAGAAATACGCCGCGATTATCGAGGAAACCAAGAAGGCCCACGAAAAGGGTCAGCCGGTGCTGGTCGGCACCACCTCGATCGAGAAATCTGAAGAGATCAGCCAGATCCTGTCCAAGGAAGGGATTACGCACAACGTCCTGAACGCGCGCCAGCACGAACAGGAAGCGCAGATCATTGCCGATGCGGGCAAGTTCGGCGCGGTGACTATCGCGACCAATATGGCCGGGCGCGGAACCGACATTCAGCTGGGTGGCAACGTCGAGATGAAGGTGCTGGAAGCGCTGACCGCCGACCCAGAGGCTGACCCGGAAGCTGTGCGCACCCGGATCGAGGCAGAGCATGCCGACGAAAAGGCCAAGGTTCTGGCGGCGGGCGGTCTGTTTGTGCTCGCCTCGGAACGCCACGAAAGCCGGCGGATCGACAACCAGTTGCGCGGCCGGTCTGGCCGTCAGGGTGACCCGGGCAAATCCTCGTTCTTCCTGAGCCTGGAAGACGATCTGATGCGGATTTTCGGATCAGAACGCCTCGACAAAGTGCTCAGCACGCTCGGCATGAAAGAGGGTGAGGCGATTGTGCACCCTTGGGTGAATAAAAGCCTTGAGAAGGCGCAGGCCAAGGTCGAAGGGCGCAACTTCGACATCCGCAAGCAGCTGCTGAAGTTCGACGATGTGATGAACGAACAGCGCAAAGTGATCTTCACCCAGCGCCGCGACATCATGGAAGCCGAAGAGATTGCCGAGATTGCCGAGGATATGCGCCACCAGGTGATCGACGATGCGGTCGATGAGTTCATTCCGGCGAAGACTTACGCCGACCAGTGGGACGGAGCGGGACTTCACGCCGCTATGGTCGAGCGGGTCAATATCGACACGGATGTGGCGACCTGGATGGATGAAGACGGTGTCGACGACGAAGAAATTCGCGAACGCCTTTACAAAGCCAGTGACGAGATGATGGCCGCCAAGGCGGCGCAGTTCGGGCCCGAGAATATGCGCTCGATCGAAAAGCAGATCCTGTTGCAGACGATTGATGCGAAGTGGCGCGAACATCTGCTGACGCTGGAACACCTGCGCTCGGTCGTCGGATTCCGTGGCTATGCCCAGCGCGACCCGCTGAACGAATACAAGAACGAAAGCTTTCAGCTGTTCGAATCCATGCTGGACAGCTTGCGCGCCGATGTAACCCAGAAGCTGGGTCAGATACGTCCGCTCAGCGCGGAAGAACAGGCCGAGATGCTGCGCCAGATGACTGCACAGCAACAGGGGCAGCAACAGGCGCAGGTCGACGAGGCCGCGCCGGAACCACGGCCCGAAGACGCCGCGCCGGGGTTTGTTGAAGGCGATCCGACCACCTGGGGCAACCCGGCCCGCAACGATGCCTGCCCCTGTGGTTCAGGGAAGAAATTCAAACATTGCCACGGGCGTCTGGCATAGGGTCAGAATTTGGGCGGAAATGGGGCAGAATTGTGTCGGCCTTGCGCTGAGGGCTAGACCTAGCGGTCGGTGCCGCAACTGCCACGAAATCTGCGTTCGATTTGCATGATGCAGAATTTGATTTTTGGCCTTAGGATCGGCCCAATAATTCGGTAATGTTTCCATTATCGAACATATTGCACGTTAACGACGGAGGCAGCGATGAGCAGTAAAAAAACCGCTGTAACCATCGGGCTGATTGCATCGGCCATCCTGGGGGCAGGTTACGCATTTCACGACACACCGGCGGTTGCGTCGGTTCTGGGGTATCAGGCCCCCGACAATGGCGCCCGGCTGCGTCACGCCACATTCACCGCCGGAGAAATTGGCACGGTTGATGCCGTGTTTAGACCACCGATGGACATGCGCCCGCCGCTTCAACCGGTGAACCGGCCACTAATGACGCGGCAGATTCCGGCCTCGGCCACGCCAAGCCCGTCGATTGATGGCGACACAGACAACGCGGGCCGCACCTGCACCCCTCAGCTTGATGCCGTGCTTGGCGGTGAAGGGCTTATCCTGCTGGCGCTTGATGCACCATGCGACCCCGGTGCCCGGGTCGATATTCGGCACGGTGCCCTGGCGTTTTCAGGACGCACCGATGCCTATGGTCGCTACAGCACGGCGGTTCCGGCGCTGACAATTCTGGCAACCTTTCAGGCCGCCGTGGGCGACGCGACAGCAGAAATCACCATTGCCGCGCCAGATGCGGGCACCATGCGGCGCGTCGGCGTGCAATGGCAGGGCGATGCGGGCCTGACGCTTCACGCCCTTGAATTCGGGGCGCGCCCTGGCGAGGCGGGGCATGTCTGGAACCAGTCTCCGGGAAGTCCGTGGACCAAGGGCGGCACTTTGCTGCGGCTGGGCGACCCCGAACTTGCAATGGCCGAGGTCTATAGTTTTCCGGTTTCTGACGCGATGCCCAATGGCGTTGTCGATGTATTTGTAGAGGCGGCAGCCACGGATCAGACCTGCGGAACGACACTGGCCGGTCAGGCGATACAGACACAGACTGACGGCGTGCCGGTTATCACCGACCTCAGCCTGGAAATGCCGGCTTGTGGGGCGGATGAGGGCACTCAGGTGTTGAAAAAAACCATCGGAACCATAAAGATTGCGGCGAACTGATACCGCCCAAGCCGGACTGATCCATGACCATGATACGCGCGGCGGCCTTCGCCGCGCTTTTCCTTTGTGCCCCGGCAATCGCGCTGGCCCAGACCGTCACACTGACGGCACGCGACGGCTCGCTTGAACTCAGCGGACGGCTGCTGAATTTCGATGGCGAATTCTTCCAGTTGGAGGGCAACTTTGGACGCGTGACCGTGGACGGTTCGAAGATGATCTGCCACGGACGCGCCTGCCCGGATGACGGGCCGTTCATTGCCGGTGTCTCATTCTCGGGCGACGCGATGGTGGTGCGCCGCCTGATGCCCGCCCTTATCGAGGCTTTTGGCCGTGCCCGGGGATACTCGACGCTGAAAGTCGTCCAAAGCGACCGGCGCTTTCGCTATGACCTGCGCGAGGCATCGCCGGCGCGACTGGTGGCGCAGTTTTCCTTTGCCGCTTCAACATCCGGCGAAGGGTTTGAAGATCTGATTGCTGATCGCGCCGATATCGTTCTGGCATTGCGTCCGCCGCAATCGGAACGCAGCCAGGCGCGATCCGGCATCGGGCGTGTTCTTGGATTGGACGCAATTGTCCCGGTGGTTGCGGCTGAAAACCCCCTGACCGCGATTACACGTGCCCGACTGGCGCAGGCATTTGGCCGAAAACTGACCAGCGCGGATCTGTGGGAAGGTGAAAAACCCCTGCGCCTGCATGTTCCGGTGCAGCAATCCGGCCTGATGCGGGAACTGCGACGGCGTGTCCTGATCCCCGAAGGGCAAGTGCTTGGCATGCCGGTGACCCGCCATCGAGAGACTGGTCAGTTGACCGACGCGGTTGCGCGCGACCCGAATGCGCTGGGCGTTACGACATATTCGGATATCGGTGCGGCAGTGCCATTGGTGGTCGCCGGGCCTTGCGCGTTTGCCTCGGTTGCGACCGCGGATGCGCTGCGCACTGTCGATTACCCACTGACGCTGCCGCTGTTCCTGTATCCGCCCGCGCGCCGATTGCCCAAGGTTGCGCGCGAATTCCTGGCCTTCACCCGAAGCCCCGAGGCGCGCCTGGCCGTTCAACAGGCGGGATTCGTCGATCAGTACCTGGGCACGGTCCCAATCGAAGCCCAGGGAGAGCGTCTGGCCCACGCGATCGAGGCTGCCAAGGAACCCGGCGCGCAGGCAGATCTGCGCCGTGCGGTCGAACGTATCGAAGGTGCCGCGCGTCTGACGCTAACATTCCGTTTCGAAGATGGTTCGACCGATCTTGACGCAATCTCGCAATCCAATATCGGCCTGTTGGCAGGCGCTTTGAACCGGGGTGAGTTTACCGGACGCACGCTGCTGTTTTCGGGGTTTTCCGACGGCACCGGCCCGGCGGCGGACAACCGCGAATTGTCGCTGGATCGGGCCCGCAAGGTGCGCGATGCGGTGCGCGCGGCAACAACCGAAGAGGCGATGGCCAGCCTGAAACTGTTGGCAGATGGCTTTGGAGAGGCCATGCCATTGGCCTGTGACGAAGTGGATTGGGGCCGCAAGATCAACCGGCGTGTCGAAGTGTGGTTGCGGTGATGGTCGTCGGTGTCAATAATGGAAGAATTAGAAACCCAATCGGTATGTCCATCTATTATTTAATGCAACAGGTGTTGTCGCGGATTAGTTTTCTGGATCGCCAAATCGGAAAGATGCAAACGTGAAGAAAATTCTGCCAATTGTTCTGACGTGCATTTTCATGGTTTCCGGCGTTTCCGCAAATTCCGAAGATCGAACAATTGCCGGAAGTGATGCGCCTGAATACACCAAAGCAGTTTCCCAGTGGCTGGACGGGGAAGATAAATCCGCGCTGATTTCGCTGGCCGAGCTTGCGCGACAGGACAATCGCGCCGCGCAAATCCTTCTTGCCAGTATTGCCGTGAATGGAAATCTGCACGCGCAAGTGACGTCCAAGCTTTCCCGAAATGAACGGATTGCATTGCTTCGCATTCCCGAAGGTCTGTCCGGCAAATCCTGGCTGACTGCGGCTGAGCAGTCCGAGCCGTTGGCGACTGCGCTATTGCAGGCCAGGGAAATCGGATCAAAAGCACCTGCAATTCGCACACTGATTGAATTTGGCGAAGTGCAGACGGCATTAATCGCGGCGCAATCAATGCTGTATCAGGGTGAGGCAAATACTTTGATCGCGGCGCTACAGGGGCTTGAAGATCGCCTTCCCGCCGATTGTGTTGAAAAACTCCGAAATCAGAGCGTCGCGGATTTCTTGCGAAAACCTATGAAGCGAAATAGTCGGAAAGCTTTGACCACGAGACAGCGCATGGCTGCGCGTGAGCGCATGTAGGCGATTTGGGCCGACCCCCGCGCCAAAAATTTAGGATCGGGCTGCATGGAAAGAAAAATCATCGTTCAGGCCCTAAAACGGAGTTTTTCAACACAATCCGCCGAAGCCGAGGTCATTCTGGCATGGGCGCGAAATCAATCTGCCGACAGTACACAGGGCAGTTACGCAGGCTCTGCAAGAATTGGGACGCTCCAATTTGCTGATTTGCAGTACGCAACAAGCGAACTCGCCTGGGAGGCGCCGTCACCCGGGCAAGTTATTGACGGCTCAGAATGGTATCAGGCTGCCATTGACAATGCCGAGAATATCACAAGCTGGCGCCCGATCAGAAACCTTTGCGAAAAATCCTGCGCCGAAACCGTGAATAATTGCACAGTTACCGGCGCGAGCCTTTTGTGGCAGGCCGGACCATTTCCAATGCGAAGTCCGATCGAAGCATTAATTCCGAATGAACAATATTGGCAGAGTTCTCGGATCGAGGCGGATATTGCCAGAAAGATTCCCAACCTCAACCGATTTAAAAATTCTCTGGATGGCAACATGAATGCGTGTTTTGTTCGCACGATGCAAAAATTGCATGAGAAATTCGGACGCGCAAAAGGATAATCCGAATAACGGCGTAGTGTCGGAACCGGGCGCAGGTGGGGTTTTGCCGAACTCGGTGGTTAAACACTGTTAGTCAGACCGTAACCCGGCTTTGATCTCCGCCCCGTGTTCATCCAGTTTCGGCGCCGCGCGACCTGTCGCCAATTCGGCATCCGAAAACCGAAACGGCGGGCGCACTGTCGGGATGCCTTCGGCCAGCTGATGCATCCCGCGCGCGGCCACTTGCGGGTCGGCGAAAACCTCGGCGAAGTCATTGATCGGTCCGGCGGGAACACCGGCGTTTTCGCAAGCCGCCAGCAGGTCAGATTTGGAAAACGTCAGCGTCGCCCGGGTCAGCCGCGCGGTCATCGCCTCGCGATGGGCAATCCGGTCTGCGTTGGTCAGATAATCGGGGTCGGTGGCCATTTCTGCGTCACCCAGCAGCACGCACAGCCGCTGGTACTGCGCGTCATTGCCGGTGGCGATGATGATCCAGCCATCGGCGCAGTCGAAAACCTGATAGGGGGTCAGATTCTGATGCGCGTTGCCAATTCGCTGCGGCGCCTGCCCGGTGGTCAGATAGTTCATCGCCTGATTAGCGGTGACTGCCACGGCGACATCCAGCAGGCCCAGATCGACGTGCTGCCCAGCACCGGTCTGATCGCGCATGCGAAGCGCGGCGAGGATTGCCGTCGTTGCATACATGCCGGTGAATATGTCGGTGACCGCCACGCCAACTTTCTGCGGCTGCCCCTCGGGCGCGCCAGTGATCGACATCAGGCCGGACATGCCTTGGATGATGTAATCGTACCCGGCGCGGTGGGCATAGGGGCCATCCTGCCCGAAGCCGGTGATCGAACAATAGATCAGGCGCGGGTTGATCTGGCGCACCGAATCCCAATCCAGCCCGTATTTCGCCAGCCCGCCAACCTTGAAATTCTCGATCAGGATATCGGCGTCCCGGACCAGCGCGATCAGGGTGTCGCGCCCTTCCTCGGTGGTGAAATCCAGCGCAATGGACCGCTTGCCGCGATTGCAACTGTGGAAATAGCTGGCTGAGCGATCACCGCCCTTGTCCACGAACGGCGGCCCCCACTGGCGTGTATCGTCGCCCTTTGGCGCTTCGACCTTGATGACATCCGCGCCCAGATCCGCCAGCGTCTGACCGGCCCAGGGGCCGGCCAGTATGCGCGCCAGTTCAACGACCTTCAGGCCATTAAGCGGTGTCATCCGCCGATTTTCGCATCCAGAATGCTGCGGAAGTTTGTCTGGAACTCGGCATTGTCGACCTTCTGGCCGTCGATCAGGAAAGTCGGCGTGCCCGAGACATCATCAGCTTCGGAGGTCTGCTGAAACTTCGCGAACATCGCCTGGGCCATCGTGGCGTCGGTCAGGCACGCCTCCAACGTGTCACCGTCCAGCCCGGCGGCCAGGCCAATGCGGCGCAGGTTGGCTGCGATATCCGCAGGTTCGCCTTGGGTCCATTCAGACTGTTTTTCATAGATCATCTGGGCAATCGGAAAGTACTTCTGCGCGCCGTCACAGCGTGCAACCATCGCCGCCCACAGGCCGAAACGGTCAAAGTACACCTCGCGATAGATAAAATTGATCTTGCCGGTGTCGATATACTCGGCCTTCAGATCCTTGAACGCGCCTTCGTGGAATGACCGGCAGTGCGGGCAGGTATAGCTGGCGTATTCAGTGACTGTTACAGGCGAATTCGGGTTCCCGATCGAGACTTCGGGAACGATCGAGGTGTCCACATCTTCGGCCGATTGGGCCTGCGCGCCCAGGATCGTCTGGGCCGGATCGACGGAACGGCTGGAATTCAGATACCACAGGCCAGCCGCAGCGACGGCGGCAACAACTACGAAGGACAGAAGACGGTTCATTACGAAGGTACCTTTTTTGAACGGGTTGATCTGGTCAGGACATTGGTGCCCAGCGCTTCCAGCGCGGCGCGCAACGTATCATCGGACACGCCTTTCGCAACGGCCTGGGCCTTGGCCTGAAGGCGGGGGTCTGGCGCAGGTGCGGCGGCGGTTGCCGGGGCGTGGTCAAAGCTGATCTTGCCGTCGGCAAACCCCTGCGGCGCGGTCTGGGTGATCCGAATACGAGAGATTGCGGCATAGCCATAGCAGGCATTCACCCGTTCCTTCAGCTTTTCGCTGGCCATTTCGACCATTGGGGCCTGCGCACCGGTGGTCAACAGCGTCAACGTCGCGCCAAGGCCACCACGGCCATAGCTGATGTTCACGGGCCGCGTTGCGGCGGCGATGTCCGCGCCCGCGACTTCGGCCCAATGGGTCAGCAGCCTTGTCACCGCAAAACCGCGCCCCTCACCCGCCTGGCGAATGCGGCCCTGCAGCAGGCCCGAGGTCCGCTCGAACCCGCGCTTGCGGCGGTTTTTTGGCGATGTGGCGGCGGGCGGTGGCATTCAGACTCCCATTCGGCTGTCGACCCTGTCTATGTCAACTTTGCGACCTATTCTACGCTGTATCTGGTCGCAGGGCATCTGCAAGCAACGGGCAGGACGTAAAGATTGCGTGACGTGGGCAACAATGGCGCAGAGATCAGCGGGGATCTGCTGCGCTGGTACGACAGCCATGCGCGGGTATTGCCGTGGCGCGTCAGCCCGGCGGACCGCGCGGCGGGCGTTTCGCCCGACCCCTATCGCGTCTGGCTGTCCGAAGTGATGTTGCAACAAACCACCGTCGCGGCGGTGAAGGGGTATTTTGAGCGGATTGTGTTGAAAAACTCCGAAATCAGAGCGTCGCGGATTTCTTGCGAAAACCTATGAAGCGAAATAGTCGGAAAGCTTTGACCACGAGACAGCGCATGGCTGCGCGTGAGCGCATGTAGGCGATTTGGGCCGACCCCCGCGCCAAAAATTTAGGATCGGGCTGCATGGAAAGAAAAATCATCGTTCAGGCCCTAAAACGGAGTTTTTCAACACAATCAGCGGTTCACGACCCTCTGGCCCGATGTCGCAGCGCTGGCGGCGGCGGACGATGGCGTGGTCATGGCAGAATGGGCGGGCCTTGGGTATTACGCCCGCGCCCGCAACTTGCTGGCCTGCGCGCGGTCGGTTGTTGCCGATCATGGCGGGCAGTTCCCGGACAATGCCACCGCGCTGCGCAGCCTGCCCGGCATCGGCCCCTACACGGCGGCAGCCATTGGCTCGATCGCATTTGATCGGCCCGAAACCGTTGTTGATGGGAACGTTGAAAGGGTCGTTTCCCGCCTGTTTAGGGTCGAAACACCCCTTCCGACTGCGAAGCCTGAGTTGACGCGTTTGGCGGAAACGCTGACTCCGGATCAACGCGCGGGCGATCATGCACAGGTAATGATGGATCTGGGCGCGACGAGCTGCACGCCGCGCAGCCCGGCCTGCGGCATCTGCCCGGTGATCGCCCATTGTCAGGCACGCGCGGCAGGTATCGCCGCTGACTTGCCGGCAAAGACGCCGAAGAAGCCCAAGCCGGTTCGGCATGGCTTTGCCTATGTTGCGCGCCGGACCGATGGCGCATGGCTGCTGGAGCGCCGCCCGGACAAGGGGTTGCTGGGCGGCACGCTTGGCTGGCCAGGTTCGGATTGGTCAGACAACCCGGCCCCGGCCCCACCGGTTGAGGCCGCCTGGGCGGAATTGGGCGAGGTGCGCCACACCTTCACCCATTTCCACCTGCGCCTGCGGGTGTTCGCCGCGACTGTCGCGCAATCCGCACCCGGAGCCTTCATCCAGGCAGATGACTTCGACCCGAACCACCTGCCCACGCTGATGCGCAAGGCCCATTCCGTGGCGTCGGGCGTGCTGGGCGCGAATTGAGGCAAATCCTGCCCTGCGCTAAGAAGCGTCGGTAGTTTCGATCTGGACGGGTAATGAGCGACACTCGAACACCTTCACCTGCGGCCACATCCAGCCTGCGTGCGGCGCTGCCGTTCTGGGCATCGCTGATCATACTGCCCATGGTGGCGCTGGCGGCGACTTTCGGTGGCTGGACGCTGCTGCTGGTGCCACTGGCAAGCTGGTGGCTGTTTTCGATCCTTGACCTGATCATTGGCATCGACCGCGACAGCCTCGACCCGGAAACGGCGGAAGCAGAGTTGTTCTGGCACCGGCTGATCACCCTGATCTGGCCTGTTCTGCAATTCGGGCTGATCTTCGGAACGCTGGCCTTTGTCACGCAGACAACACACCTCAGCGGGTGGGAAAAGATCGGCCTGTTCTTTGGCGTCGGTGTCGGGTCCGGCACCATCGGCATCGTCTATGCGCATGAGCTGATGCATCAGCGCAATCGGCTGGAACGCTGGCTGGGCGATATTCTGATGGCGATGACGCAGTATGGTCACTATCGCAGCGAGCATCTGCTGGTGCACCACGCCCATGTCGGCACGCCGCGCGATGCGGTGACGGCGCGATATAATGAGGGGTTCCATCGCTTTTTCCCGCGTGTTCTGCGCCAAAGCGCGCAATCCGCCTGGCGGGTTGAGGCTGCGATGCAGGCGCGGCGCGGGCGGTCGGTCTGGCACCTGTCTAACCCGTTCTGGCGCTATTGGGCGCTGCAACTGGCGTTTCTTGTGCTGGCCTTTGCCATCGGTGGCTGGGTCGGTCTGGGCCTCTACGCCTATCAGGCGTTCATCGCGGTCTGGCAGTTAGAGCTGGTGAATTACGTCGAACATTATGGTCTGACGCGCGAGCATCTGGGCGAAGGTCGGTATGAACGTGTGAAACCCTATCATTCATGGAACGCGGATTTTCGGGCATCCAACTGGCTGCTGATCAACCTGCAACGCCACGCCGATCATCATATGAAACCCGACCGGCGCTATCCGCTGTTGCAGACATACTCCGAAGATGATGTTCCGACCCTGCCCTACGGCTATCCAGTGATGACGGCGCTGGCGATGATCCCACCGCTTTGGCGGCGCTTCATGAATCCGCGCGTCCGAAATTGGCGGCGACAGCATTACCCGCAGATCAGCGAATGGAGTGCTTACAACACGGGCACCAACCCGATGCCTGCGCGGGGGTAAATGACGTGCCGAACACATGCGATATTGACTGAACCGGTTTACGAAGCTTCGCACTTCGGTGCACGGCTGGTGTAGCAGTTGCGCAACCTGAGAAAAAAAGGGGTCCTGCCCACAGGTGGACAGGACCCAAGGTTGTGCTGTGGTCGGGCCACAGGCACAGGCGGTAGATCGTTTAGCTGAGTTCGGCGCGGATCTGCTGGCGCAGCAGGTCGATGGGGATCGCCTTGCCGTCGCGCTTGAAGCTCCAATAGGTCCAGCCGTTGCAGGAGGGCGCGCCTTCCAGCGCCGCCCCCACTTGGTGGATTGAGCCCTTGGCCTCGCCCGAGATCAAAGACCCATCAGCCCGCACCCGAGCCGTGTTTCCACGCGGGCTTGTCAAAACCTCGCCGGGGCGCAGCATGCCACGCTCGACCAGTTGCCCAAAGGGAACACGCGGCTCGGCGCGCTTGCTGACGCTGACTTCCAGCGCGGTCTTGTCGAATTTGCGGATCTTGGACAGGCGGCGTTCGGCGACCTTGCGATAAGCGGCCTCACGCTCGATCCCGATGAAATCGCGGCCCAGCATTTTGGCGACGGCACCCGTGGTGCCAGTGCCGAAAAACGGGTCCAGCACGACGTCGCCGGGGTTGGTGGTGCCCAGTAGAATGCGATGCAGCAGCGATTCAGGCTTCTGCGTCGGATGCGCCTTGTCACCATTGGCGTCCTTCAGACGTTCATGCCCGGTGCAGATCGGCAGCATCCAGTCGCTGCGCATCTGTATCCCCTCGTTCAGGGCCTTCAGCGCTTCGTAGTTGAAGGTCGGGCGCGCCTCTTCACTGCGCGAGGCCCAGATCAGTGTCTCATGCGCATTGGTGAAGCGTTTGCCGCGGAAATTCGGCATCGGGTTCGACTTGCGCCAGATCACGTCATTTAGCACCCAGAACCCGGCGTCCTGAATGGCCGTACCGACGCGGAAGATGTTGTGATAGCTGCCGATCACCCAGATCGCGCCATCGGGCTTCAGGATGCGTTTCGCCTCGGCCAACCAGGCGCGGGTGAATTCGTCATAGACCGCAAAGCTGGAGAACTGGTCCCAGGCGTCATCAACCGCATCCACGCGGCTGTTGTCCGGGCGATGCAAATCACCCTTCAACTGAAGGTTATAGGGCGGGTCGGCAAAGATCAGATCGACCGACGCATTGGGCAGGCCCCGCATCGCCTCGACGCAATCGCCGTCCAGAATCTGATTGAGCGGAAGCGTCGCCGCCTCCTTCGGTTTTCGTGTTGTCATCGCTGCCTCTGTCCCATGCACCGTTGTCCGGCGTCTGTGGATAAAAATGAGTCATCAGCGATTCGCCGTCAAATTCTTTCTTTGAATCAGCAGGTTACGTTTTTATCTTGATACAAGATATTGTGGACAGGTTTGAAGCTGCGTCTATGGTGAGGGGTCACGCCAAGGTCTTGAAGGGCGTCGCGGTGCGCTTTTGTCGGGTATCCCTTGTTCTGTTCCCAGCCATAGCCTGGAAACTGTTGCGCCAAATCCACCATGATCCCGTCGCGTTGCACTTTTGCCACGATCGAAGCAGCGGCAATCGACAGGCTTAGCGCATCGCCCTTCACAATTGCCGTCGCAGGCAGTGTCAAATCGCGCGGGATCATGTTGCCGTCGATCAGGGCGTGGTCTGCCGGATGCCGAAGCGCGTTCAGCGCACGGCACATTGCCAGATGGCTGGCGCGCAGGATGTTGAGTGTGTCGATCTCGGCAACCGTGGCGATCCCGACGCCGACGTCCGCCTGTTCATGTATCATCTGTGCCAGCAGATCGCGCTTGGCCGCGCTGAGCTTTTTGGAATCGTTCAACCCTGCGGGCAGGTTTGCGAGATCCAGAACAGCGGCCGCTGCAACAACCGGCCCGGCAAGCGGGCCGCGACCCGCTTCGTCGACACCGGCAATGCGCAAGGCGCCGCCGCCCTGCGCGGTGGCTTCAAACTGGAAATCGGGTTTGGTGAGCATCGAGGCACAGGATCACTGTCGTCCGGTGGCGTCAAGAAACCGGCGCTTCCCTTGATGGCTGCAATGGCGGTGCGGATTGGCTGGTCTTACGGCATTTTCGCGGACACCCATCCCGCTAACAAAGAAAGGGCGGATCCGAAGACCCGCCCTTGTACTCGTTACGATGGGTTTGGCGAAACATTCGCCGCACTCGTTAGCACTGATCCGGCGGAACAGGCCGGTACTCGTTAAGGGTGGTGAGGGGGCTTCTGGGGGAACCCCCCTCACCTATTCCGACGCGGTGGAGATGTGCGGAAGCCCGCGCCGGTGTTCTGGGTCAGGGGTTGTTTGGGGACAGGCCTGACCTCAGCTCGTGCGCCAACCGTGACGACGCAGGCACTTTGCTTTGTAAACCTTGCGCCAGCCGTGGCGTGTTTGAATGGACGTCTTGCAAGCATTGGGCAGCTTGCGGAACGCTTTGCGTGCCATGTTGTGCTTCAGGCAGTGGCGCGCAAAGACGCGGCGCTTGCCATGGCGGGTACGGATGACCGAGCGGCACTTATAGGGGACAACTTTGCGCAGCCCGTGGTTGTAGTGAACTTGCTTCGACCCGTTGTTGTGATCGTTAAACAGAAGATACAGGGCAGCGGCGCCAAGGATGACCGTGGCGACGTCATTGTTGCTACCGGCACGTGCCGGGTTGGCCGTGGCAGTCAGGCTTGTAACTGCCAGCACGCCTGCAAGGGCTATGGAAAGAACGGGGGAAAGAACGGGGCGAAACATTACTGGTACTCCTTCGGGGGCGACCAGCAGAAACAAACACTCGATACGCGCTGGCCTTCGATGGGATAAGATTTGCGCCGGGTGGTGAAGTTAGACAATATCGTCGCCGGGTTATCGAATATCGATGCGATGGATATTCGATAACAGCCGGATTGCGCGCCTTGTTATTGAATAACCGGGCCGCACAGCGCACATTCAGCACATGTTTAAGAAAACGATCATCTCCCTCGTACTGGGACTTTCCCTTGTCGCAGCTGCCCCCGCCTCGGCGGGCTGTTTTGCTGACTACAAGGCAAAGACGGAAAACCCGCTGCGCCTGCACTATGGCGTGGTGAAACTTCCCGATGCGGCCTGTTCCAACAACGGGCGGGCCGCCTCGATTGTAAAGCAGCGACTGGCCGCGCGTGGCTGGGAGCTTTTGAAGGTACTGTCGACGTTCGACGATTCGGGACTGGCCTCGCGCAAGGCCAAAGCCGGGGCGAACTTTCTGAAGTTCTGATCCCGGCCCGGTCCTGAACAGATAACAAACGCCCGCCTGACATAGGCGGGCGTTTTTTGATTCTGCACAAACTCTGCATATGCGCTGAACGGCGGATGCACAGCAGATGGCCAGAAGTGCCCTTGTCACAAACAAAAGACGAGGGATCGAATCATGGCACATAATCTGACCTTGCGCGGGGTTCCGCAGGCCATCCGTCAGGACGCCTGGTGGTTATCGCAACCGGCCGGGGCCGAACGGGCAGGCGGCACGGTAGGCGTGGCAAGCGAATCGGTCGCGCGGCCGCCACGCGGGGCGGCCATGCTGGCGTTGGTCGCGACGGCCGACATTCTGTTTTACGGCCATGTTCCCGGGCTTTCCCTTGCGGCCTTCGCGGCCGTTGTCTTCACCATCGTCGCATTGAGTTTGCCACATCGCCATGAGGTGCTGCGCCCGGCCATCCTGCTGGTCGTGACCTGCCTGCCATCGGTGGAATACATCCAGACACTATCGGTTCTGTTTTTTCTGTTCGGCCTGCTGACCAGCATCAGCTGGATGGTTCAGGGGCCCGCTGCTACGATAGCCGAGGTGATGCGCGGTGCCGGCGTTCTGCTGCGACGTCTGCCCTGGCTGGGCGTTCGGGATCTTCTGTGGTCCGCGCCCGGCGTCATCGCATCGGGCCGATCCCTGTCACCCCCGATACGCTTCATTCGCGGCTGGGCCTTTCCGCTTGGCGGCACGCTGATTTTGATGGCCCTGGTGATCGAGGCGAATCCGGTTTTTGAGGGCTGGATCCTGGCGATCGCGGATTGGTCGTTCGATCCGATGGAATGGATCGTCCGTGCCGTCTTCTGGTCCGGGGTTGCCCTGTTGGTTTGGCCGCTGTTGGCCGGATCAGCGCAGACGCTTGGCGCCGGACGCGGGCGCGTCAAAGCCCGCCGATTCGCGCTGGGCGCCGGGCTGGGCATCAACGGTGCTTCGGTGGCCAACGCGCTGATTGCCTTCAATCTGGTTCTGGGCCTGCAATCGCTGACCGACATCGGCTTTCTGTGGGGTGGCGCTGACCTGCCCGAGGGGATGTCATTGGCCAGCTATGCCCATCGCGGCGCCTACCCGCTACTGGTCACGGCGCTTCTGGCCGGTGCCTTCGCATTGGCGGCGCGCCCGTTGATGGCGCTGTGGTTGTTGCAGAATGTGCTTCTGGTCGCCTCTGCCGCGCGCCGCCTGTCGATTTATATCGAGGTGTTTGGGCCGACATACCTGCGCGTGCACGCGGCGATCTGGATGGCCATGGTGGCAATAGGGCTGGTGCTGGTCGGCTGGCAGATTTTCCGGGCCAGAAGCAACCTGTGGCTGTTGCTGCGCAGCGCCGGGCTGTCCGTCGGGGTGCTCTATGTCAGCTGTTTCGTCAATTTTGCCCATCTGATCGCGGCGGCAAACCTGTCGCGTGCGGGCTGGGCCGATTGTGTTGAAAAACTCCGAAATCAGAGCGTCGCGGATTTCTTGCGAAAACCTATGAAGCGAAATAGTCGGAAAGCTTTGACCACGAGACAGCGCATGGCTGCGCGTGAGCGCATGTAGGCGATTTGGGCCGACCCCCGCGCCAAAAATTTAGGATCGGGCTGCATGGAAAGAAAAATCATCGTTCAGGCCCTAAAACGGAGTTTTTCAACACAATCGGCCGATTGCGAATACGCCTGCGGGTTGGGGCCGATGGCGGCGGCTATTGCGGATGTCGATACGTCGGATTGCGAATTCATCCGGCCCAAGCCGATCAGGGGTTGGCGCGATTGGGGCTTTCGCACCTACCGCGTCAGCCGCTATCTGGAAGCTTATGACGCTGAACGAGCCGCGCTTGAAAATCCTGGTAACTGATGACGATCCGCGCCTGCGCAATCTTCTGAGCATCGCGTTAGAACGCGCCGGATACACCGTCATCACCGCAGCCGACGGCCAGACCGCGCTGGTTCATGCCGCCCGTGAGAAACCGGACCTGATCGTTCTGGATATCGGCCTGCCCGAGTTGGACGGGCTGGAGGTGTGTCGGCGGCTCAGGCAACGCTCGGACGTGCCGATTCTGTTTCTGAGTGCCCGCGATGATGAGGTGGATCGCATTCTGGGCCTGGAACTGGGGGCCGATGACTATGTCACCAAACCGTTCAGCCCGCGCGAACTTGTGGCCAGGGTTCGCGCGATTCTGAAGCGTTCAAACGCAGCGGCGCAGTCCCAGGTTCTGCGTCACGGGGTGGTCGTTGTTGATCCGGATCGCCATGCCTGCCTGGTTTCCGGCACGATGGTACCTTTGACCGCCACGGAAATGGCCATTCTTATGAAGCTGCTGCTTGCGCCCGATCGGGTCGTTGCACGCCCGCAGATGGTCGATGCAATCTGGGGCGGGTCCACGCCGGTGTCGGATCGCACATTGGACAGCCACCTGCGCAATCTGCGGCGCAAACTGTCCGATGCGGGATGTTCAGATGCAGTTGAAACGCTTCACGGTGTCGGGATTCGGCTGGGATTGTGCTGCGGTTGACGCGCAAATGGCGGCCCGCACTCTGGATGGTGCTGGGCGGGGCGCTGGCAGCGACGCTGGCGCTGTCGTTGATCGGTCTTTTCGCGTTGCGACTTCTCGGCCCCGAAATGGGGTTTCTTCAGGCCGCGATCTTCCTTGCGCTGTGCATCGGAGGGCTGACGGCGATCCTGGTACGGCTGTTGATGCGTCCGATCGCCTCGCTGGCGCGCTATGCCGGGCAGGTGCGCCATGGCGTTGGCGACCCTCCGGCCCCGCCTCGGCACTATGGCACGCAAGAGCTGGGTGCGATGGGGCAATCGGTTCTGGATATGGCCGAAACCCTGCAAAGCCGCGCCGCAACTGTACGTGGTTATACCGATCATGTGACCCATGAGTTGAAGACCCCGGTTTCGGCGATCCGGGCCGCCGCCGAACTGTTAGAAGACAGCATGCCGCCCGGGGCGTCCGACAGACAGCTGATCGCCCAAATCATGGGGGCCACGGATCAAATGCAGGTGCAGCTGGACGCCCTGCGCCGCATCGCCGCCGCACGAGAGCCGCGCTACCACGGGCGCAGCACTCTGATGCAGGTCGCCGAAGCGCTGGGTGCTGAGTACCCCGCGCTGATTTTGCGCAACAATGGCGCGCCGGAATGGGTGCCACTGGCCGCAGATGGTCTGCGCCTGATCCTGGGGCATCTGTTCGCCAACGCGGCGCAGCATGGCGCGACGGAAGTTGTTCTGAACGGCAGCGTCGACGTAGAGCGGGTCGAGGTGACGGTCACAGACAACGGCACGGGCATATCCGGTATGGATCGCCTGACAGTTATGACCCGCAGGCGGCAGACGCATGATCGACCCGGCGTGTCCATAATCGCAGATCAGGGTTTTCTTGCCGCCAACAACGGCGATCTTGGTTGTTTGCAGGTTCTGTTGCACCGGCGTGGTCCACCAACCGCTGGGAATCGGCGTGACGATCTGGCGTTTGACCTTGGCATAAGGGCATTGAATGGCCTCGGCGGCGGCAACAGATGCGGCCAGTCCGCCGCCAAGGGCGAAGGCGACGAAAACCGTGGCGCGGATAAGGCGAGGGGCGATGCGGAAGGTCATGTGTATCTCCTTGGGTAACGGGCGAACTCTTAACTATGGGTCGCAACAGTGGACCGATGGGTTCAATCACGCCCAAAGCCCGGCGGTCAGGCAATAACGGCGCGGTGATATCGGATAACCTTGGCATCCGGCCCGACGATCACGGCTTGAGCCTGACGCTGCGCCGCTGGTAGAAGGGGGCCCGACGGAAAGGCACACCAATCAGCGACGAACAGAACATCGCCGAGCGCAGCGCCCGCATTCAGGGCAACCGGGTTGTCGTTGCCGGGATCGCGGCAATTGTGCTGATTCTTGCGCTGGCGGCGGGTTTCCTGTTTCTGAACCTTCCCGACGCCAATGCCTTCAACAACCGGGTCGAGGCGATCTTTGTCGAAAATGACGACCTCAGCACCCAGTCCGACATCAAATTCCTGGAAATCCTCGCCGAATCCGGCACGGCCTTTTCGGACACGCTGAAATCCTATCGCGTGGTTATTTTCGTGCTGCTAATCTTCGCAACCGGTCTGCTGGTCACAGCTTTCGTGTTGCTGGTGACCATGGTGGGCCTGCTCAAACGCATGGGCGAGATTGAAAAGCAGGGCATCCAGGTGTCATCCCTGCTGATCAGCCGGGAAGAGCGCACCGTCTACCTCAACAACATGGAATTCAAGCTGACCGAGGCCGCGATTGAAACACTGGCAATCCTGGCCGAGGCGCGGATGGACGAGGATGTTCTGTCAGGGGCCGAGATTGAGGCGATGATATCCGGGCGCAATGCGGCGGATTGTGATGAAGCGGCAGGTGCGACGCGGATCAAACGGCTGCGCGATGTGCTGGGCAACCAGATGGTCAGCGAGTTGCTGATCAAGAACATTGCGCGGCGCGGCTATATGCTGTCGATCGACAAAGATGTCATTCGCATGGTTTGACGCGCGCCGCGTCACGCTCACCCCATGATCGAATTGCGCGACATGCAGTTGTTGGTCGCGCTGGCGCGGCACCGGCATTTTGCCCGTGCGGCGCGGGATGTCGGGATTTCTCAGCCAGCGTTCTCGGTGCGCATCCGCAAGCTTGAGGCCGAGCTGGGCGTCACCATTGTCGCGCGTGGCAACCGGTTTCAGGGATTCACCGAACAGGGCGAGGCACTGGTGCGTCGTGCCCGCAGCATCCTGGCCGATGCAAAGGCGATGGAGGTCGAGGCCCGCGCCGCGCAGGGTGTTGTCAGCGGTCTGCTGGTTTTGGGCGTCGTGCCGACGGCGCTGGCCTGGGCGGCGCGACTGTCGCTGAGCATGCGGGCCGAGTTTCCCGACATCACCACGCGAATCGAAAGCGCGACCTCGCTGGCGATCCAGCAAGGGGTCGAGGATGGATCGCTTGCAGCAGGAATTACCTATGCGGACGGCGTTTCAACCGATCTGCATACGATCCGGCCGCTTTATGACGAACGCTATGTGCTGCTTGCCCCCGTCGCACTGGCGCCGCGCCCGGAAGGAACCATCACCTGGGCCGAAGCCGCCTCCCTACCGCTGAGCCTTCTGGAACCGCAGATGCAGAACCGGCGCATTCTGGACCGGATGTTTGCTGAGGCTGGCGTGCGCCCGGACGTGATTGCCGAAACCAACGCGTTTACCACCTCGATCATTCTGGCGCGCGCGGGCCGCGCGGCGACAATCATGCCCGAAGTGCTGCTGGACGCGCTGGGCCCGTTTCCGGGCACCTGCATCCTGCCGCTGTCCGATCCGCCGCTGGCCAAGTCGATTTGCCTGATATCATCGAACCGTTCGCCGGGGCTTGCCACTGTCGAGGCGTTGCGACGCCATCTGAGCGGAGATCCGTGATAATCCACGCCTATTGCATATGTTGAATTTGCTATTTGACGATATTCAAAAGTGATGACAGGAACACCCGGTAAGCAGGGAGGGATCTGATGGCACCGCTCGACGATCAAAAAGGCGTCTGGAAGTCCGGCAAGGGCAAGGGGCGGCGCACGCCCAAGGGCCGCCAACCCAGTGATGAAGCACTCGCCGAGGTTCAGTCGCTTCTGGGCGATCGCCCCCGCCGCCGCGACCTGCTGATCGAATTCCTGCATCTGATACAGGACAAACACGGCCATCTGTCTGCAGACAACATCGCCGCGCTGGCGCTTGAAATGCGCATGTCGCAGGCCGAGGTGTTCGAGGTTGCGACCTTCTATGCCCATTTCGACGTGGTGAAAGATGGCGACACACCGCCGCCCGCACTGACGATCCGGGTCTGTGACAGCCTTTCTTGCGAACTTGCCGGGGCGCAGGCCTTGCAGAATGCACTGGAAGACGGACTTGATGCGTCCGAGGTTCGCGTGCTGCGCGCGCCCTGCATGGGCCGTTGCGATACCGCGCCGGTGCTCGAGATTGGGCACAACCACATTGACCATGCCACGCCCGAACTGGTGAACGCTGCCATCGCGGCAGACGATACGCACGCGCATGTGCCGGAGTATGAAACCCTCTCCAATTATCAGGCTGAGGGGGGGTATCAGGCCCTGACTCGCCTGAAAACGGATGGAAACTGGGAGGACGTGCAGGAACAGGTCCTCACCTCGGGCCTGCGCGGTCTTGGCGGTGCGGGCTTCCCGTCCGGCAAGAAATGGGGCTTCGTGCGCGCCAATCCCGGGCCCCGCTATCTGGCCGTGAACGGGGACGAGGGGGAGCCGGGCACCTTCAAGGACCGCTATTACCTGGAACGCACGCCGCATCTGTTTCTTGAGGGCATGCTGATCGCCGCCTGGGCGGTCGAGGCGGAAACCTGCTTTATCTACATGCGCGACGAATACCCCGCCGTGTTGGAGATCCTGCGGCGAGAGATTGCAGCGCTGGAAGCAGCCGGGATCGTCGAGGCGGGCTACATCGACCTGCGCCGTGGCGCTGGCGCTTATATCTGCGGTGAAGAATCCGCGATGATCGAGTCCATCGAAGGTAAACGCGGACTGCCGCGTCACCGCCCACCGTTCGTGGCTCAGGTCGGCGTCTTTGGTGTGCCCACATTGGTACACAACGTTGAAACCCTGCATTGGGTCGCCAAGGTTTGCCGTGAAGGGCAGGAATGCTTGAACGCGACCGAAAAAAACGGGCGCGTTGGCTTGCGCAGCTATTCCGTCTCGGGCCGGGTGAAAAACCCCGGCGTCCACCTGTTGCCTGCCGGTTCAACCATACTGGACGTGATCGAGGCATCGGGCGGCATGCTCGATGGCCATGCGTTCAAAGCCTATCAGCCCGGCGGCCCATCCTCGGGCCTGCTGCCCGCGTCGATGGACGACATCCCGCTGGATTTTGACACGCTGCAACCGCATGGGTCGTTCATCGGATCGGCGGCTGTCGTCGTCCTGTCCGATCAGGACTCGGCGCGTGGCGCGGCGCTGAATATGTTGAGGTTCTTTGAGGATGAAAGCTGCGGCCAATGCACCCCCTGCCGGGTCGGCTGTGAAAAGGCCGTGAAGCTGATGCAGGCCGACCACTGGGATCAACCGCTGCTGGAGGAACTCTGCCAGGCCATGGGCGACGCCAGCATTTGCGGCCTCGGCCAGGCGGCGCCAAACCCGATCCGCCTGACGATGAAGCATTTTTCGGAGGAAGTGTGATGCCTGACGGAAACCAGATCGCACAGGTCACCTTCACCCTCAACGGCGACGACGTTACCGTCCCTGAGGGCTGGACCATATGGGAGGCCGCCAATGGCCGTGGCCTGACGATCCCGCATCTGTGCCACAAGCCCGATCCCGGCTATCGCCCCGATGGCAACTGCCGCGCCTGCATGGTCGAGGTTGAGGGGGAGCGGACGCTCATCGCTTCCTGCATCCGTCCGGTTGCTGACGGCATGGTTGTCACCACCGATTCCGCGCGCGCCACATCCGCCCGCAAGATGGTCATCGAAATGCTGGCCGCCGATCAGCCGCCGCGCAGCGCAGCGCATGATGCCTCGTCCCATTTCTGGGACATGGCCGACGAACAGGGCGTCATCACCAGCCGCTTTCCGAAGGTTGAAACCACCAAGGTGCCGCTGCTGGACAACAGCCATGTGGCGATGAACGTCAATCTGGACGCCTGCATCCATTGTAACCTGTGCGTGCGGGCCTGCCGTGAAGTGCAGGTCAATGACGTTATCGGCATGGGGTTCCGGGGGCGCGAGGCCGAAATCGTCTTTGACCAAAACGACCCGATGGGTGACAGCACCTGCGTGGCTTGCGGCGAATGCGTTCAGGCCTGCCCGACCGGCGCGCTGATGCCCGCAACCGTGGTTGATGATGCCCAGCACGGCGACAGCATGGATTATGATCGCGAGGTTGACAGCGTCTGCCCCTATTGCGGTGTCGGCTGCCAGCTGAGCTTCAAGATCAAAGACGACAAGATCAAATATGTCGAAGGTATCAACGGCCCGGCAAACGAAGGGCGCTTGTGCGTCAAGGGGCGCTTTGGCTTTGACTATGTCGATCATAAACACCGGCTGACCAAGCCGCTGATCCGGCGTGAGGATGCCCCCGCCAAGGGTTTGAACGTCGACCCGAACAACCCGCTGACCCATTTTCGCGAAGCAACGTGGGACGAGGCGTTGGACGCTGCGGCAAACGGCCTTGCCGCCCAGCGCGACGTTGCCGGAACGCGCGTTGCGGGCTTTGGGTCGGCCAAATGTTCGAACGAAGAAGCCTATCTGTTCCAGAAGATGATCCGTCAGGGCTTTGGCCATAACAACGTCGATCACTGTACGCGACTGTGCCATGCCTCGTCGGTCGCCGCACTGATGGAGAATGTCGGCTCGGCCGCGGTGACTGCGACCTTTAACGAGATCGAAAACGCCGATGTCGCCATCGTCATCGGCGCAAACCCGGTCGAGAATCACCCGGTTGCGGCCACCTTCTTCAAGCAGTTCACCAAACGCGGCGGCAAGCTGATCGTGATGGACCCGCGCGGCGTCGGCCTGCGCCGGTTTGCCAGCCACATGTTGCAATTCAAGCCCGGCGCGGATGTCAGCATGCTGAACGCGATCATGCATGTGATCGTCGAGGAAGAGCTCTTCGACCAGCAGTATATCGAGGCCTATACCGAAAACTGGCCCGCGATGAAGGAACACCTGAAAGGCTTCCCGCCCGAAAAGATAGCCGAAGTCTGCGGGATCGAGGCCGACGTGCTGCGCGATGTCGCGCGCACATTCGCCGGGGCCAAGGCGGGCATGATCTTCTGGGGCATGGGAATTTCCCAGCACATCCACGGCACCGACAACTCGCGTTGCCTGATTTCGCTGGCGTTGATGACCGGCCAGGTCGGCCGCCCTGGTGCGGGGCTACATCCGCTGCGCGGTCAGAACAACGTGCAGGGCGCGTCCGACGCCGGGCTGATCCCGATGTTCCTGCCGGACTACCAGTCGGTGATGGATGACGGTGTGCGCAGCGCGTTTACCGAGGTTTGGGGGTCCGAGGATTTCTCGAACCAGAAGGGCCTCACCGTGGTTGAGATCATGGATGCCGTTCACGCGGGCGACATTCGCGGCATGTATGTGTTGGGCGAAAACCCGGCGATGTCCGACCCTGATGTCGATCACGCCCGCCATGCGCTGGCCAAGCTGGAGCATCTGGTGGTGCAGGATATCTTCCTGACCGAAACCGCCAACTATGCCGACGTGATACTGCCCGCCAGCGCTTGGGCGGAAAAGACCGGAACCGTCACCAACACCAACCGCCAGGTTCAGATGGGTCGTCCCGCCGTCGCCCCTCCGGGTGAGGCGAAAGAGGATTGGTGGATCGAGGTCGAACTGGCCAAGCGTCTGGGGCTGAACTGGACCTACACCCACCCGCGTGAAGTTTTTGCCGAGATGAAGCAGAACATGGGATCGCTCGACAACATCACATGGGAGCGGTTGGAAAAAGCCGCCGTCACCTACCCCAGCCTGTCGCCCGAAGACCCCGGCCAGCCGATTGTGTTTGGTGATGGATTCCCGCGCCCCGAATGCCGCGCGAAATTCACCCCGGCAAACGTCATCCCGCCGGATGAAGTGCCGGATGCCGACTATCCCTTCGTGCTGATCACCGGTCGGCAGCTGGAACATTGGCACACCGGGTCAATGACCCGCCGCGCCACGGTTCTGGACGGGCTGGAGCCCGAGGCGAATTGTTCATTGCACCCCAAGACCTTGCGCAAGATGGGCGTCGAACCCGGCGGCATGATCACCCTGACCACCCGGCGCGGCAGTGTCACGGTGATGGCACGCGCCGACCGGGCCGTGGCAGAAGACAATGTCTTCCTGCCGTTTGCCTTTGTCGAAGCGGCGGCAAACCTGCTGACCAATGCCGCGCTGGATCCCTACGGCAAGATACCCGAGTTCAAGTTTTCCGCCTGTCGGGTGGAACGGGCCGAGGTGATGGCGGCGGAATAGGTCTGCGACATCAAAGTCGCAGGTGATGGATTACTGGCGAATTCGCTCGGTCCGCTCATAAACGATGCGCGGGTTCCGGGATTCTGTGCTAGCGGTGAACGCAACGCGCAATCCTGCGCGCATTTCCCTACATAGATCGGTCCAAAACATGCAGATGCCAGAAACGACGAAACCCGTGCTGATGGGCGCGGTTGCGGGTGCGATTGCCTTGGCGATTGTCGGCTTCAGTTGGGGCGGATGGGTCACGGCTGGATCGGCAATGGAAATGTCAGAGTCGGACTCCTCCGCTGCCGTTGCTTCCGCGCTCACGCCCTATTGCGTTCAAAACGCGATGGACGATCCGAAGTCGGTCGAAATTATCGCCGAACTGAAAGAAGCCAGCAGATTCAAGCGTCGCGGCATTGTCGAAGACTCCGGCTGGGCGACACCGCTTGGTGCGGAAAAACCAGACCGGGCCCTGGCCGAGGCCTGCCAGGCCGAGCTTAGCAAAGACGCATAGGCGACACACACCGGCAAATCGGAAGATTTGCCGGTGAACGTCCGTGGCGGGTCGCCGGAATGCTGGTCGTTTTTCGGTATCCGGTGGCATGCAATCTATTATATGTCTGCGATGACACCTTCGGAGACATATCATGCGCATTCTGATCCTCGGGGCCTCTTACGGTTCTCTTCTGTCGACCAAGCTTCTGATGGCGGGCCATGACGTCACCCTCGTCTGCCTGCCGGAAGAGGCGGATCTGATCAATGCCGAGGGCACGACGATCCGCATCACCCTGCGTGGTGAGGATGACCCCCGCCTTATCCACTCCAAGGACCAGCCCGGGACGCTGAACGCGGCGATCCCGCATGACGCGCTTCCCAGCGACTATGATCTGGTTGCGCTGGCGATGCAGGAACCGCAGTACCGCGCGGCAGAAGTGCGCGATCTGCTGGGGCGCATCGCGATTTCCGGCGTACCGGTCATGTCGATTATGAACATGCCACCGCTGCCTTATCTATTGCGGATTAACGGTCTTGACGCGGAAGCGCTGAAGGATTGCTTCACCGATGCCTCGGTCTGGGACGGCTTCGATCCGGCGCGGTTCACGCTGTGTTCGCCCGACCCGCAGGCCTTCCGCCCGCCGGAAGAGGGTCTGAACTTCCTCCATGTCGGCCTGCCAACGAATTTCAAGGTGGCCGCCTTTGACGACCCGGCCCATACCGCGATCCTGCAAACGCTGGAAACAGACATCGCCGCCGTCTTGCTTGATGGCAAAGACGTTCCGGTGAAACTCCGCCTCCATAACTCGCTGTTCGTACCGCTGGCGAAATGGTCCATGCTGCTGACGGGCAATTATCGCGCCGTGACGGCACAAGGCGTGCGTTCGATTCGCGATGCGGTTCATGGTGATATCGACGAAAGCGCCGGGATCTATGAATGGGTCAATGAATTGGTCCGCAATCTGGGGGCCGACCCTGCCGATCAGGTCCCGTTTGCGAAATATGCAAACGCGGCGAAAAGCCTGCTGAAACCGTCATCTGCGGCCCGGGCGATCGATGCAGGCGCAAAAGATATCGAACGCGTGGACAAGGTTGTCCAGACGATCGCGGCAGGCATGGGAATGACGAACCGCCATGTTGATGCAACGGTTGAGATTGTCAGCAATCGGCTTGCGGCCAACCGCGCCTGAGCGCGCGTCGTTCCCGTGTCCACCAAGGGCGCATCCATGCAAGCGGCCAGCCCGGCGCGCCCCGTAAAACCACATTGAATGAATGCGACGCAGGTGCTGCGACGCCGAAAAATAAGGAATTCTGACCTATGTCCGACATTGAAATCGCCCGCGCTGCCTCGAAACGCCCGATTCAGGAGATTGGGTCGAAGCTTGGGATTCCAGAGGCTGATTTGCTTCCCTTTGGGCATGACAAGGCGAAGGTAAGCGATGCGTTCATCAAGTCGCTTGGGGATCGTGAGGACGGCGAGCTTATTCTGGTGACGGCGGTGAACCCGACGCTAGCGGGCGAGGGCAAGACCACGACGACGGTGGGGCTGGGTGATGGGCTGAACGCGATCGGCAAGAACGCCGCGATCTGTATTCGCGAAGCCTCCTTGGGTCCGTGTTTCGGCATGAAGGGCGGGGCGGCCGGGGGTGGTTACGCCCAGGTGGTGCCGATGGAGGAGATGAACCTCCACTTCACCGGCGACTTCCACGCCATCACATCGGCCCACAACCTGCTGGCGGCGATGCTGGACAACCACATCTACTGGGGCAACGCGCTGGAGATCGACATCCGCCGGGTGGCCTTCCGCCGGGTGATGGACATGAACGACCGGGCGCTCAGGCAGATCGTCTGCAATCTGGGCGGGGTCGCCAACGGCTTCCCGCGAGAGGCCGGGTTCGACATCACGGTCGCCAGTGAGGTCATGGCGATCCTGTGCCTGGCGCGCGATCTGGACGATCTGGAAAAGCGCCTTGGCGATATCATCGTCGCCTACCGGCGCGACCGTTCCCCCGTTTACGCCCGTGACATTAAGGCCGACGGCGCGATGACGGTGCTGCTGGCCCAGGCGATGCAGCCGAACCTGGTGCAGACGCTGGAAAACAACCCGGCCTTCGTGCACGGCGGTCCGTTTGCGAATATCGCGCACGGCTGTAACTCGGTCGTGGCGACCCGCACGGCGCTGAAGCTGGCCGATTACGTGGTGACCGAAGCCGGGTTTGGCGCCGATCTGGGGGCCGAGAAATTCCTCAACATCAAATGCCGCAAGGCCGGGCTGGCGCCATCGGCGGTGGTGCTGGTGGCGACGGTGCGGGCGATGAAGATGAACGGCGGCGTGGCGCGGGCCGATCTGGGCGACGAGGACGTCGCGGCGGTGACCAAGGGCTGCGACAACCTTGGCCGCCACATCGAAAACCTCAAGAAGTTCGGCGTGCCGGTGGTGGTGGCGATCAACCACTTCGTCACCGATACCGATGCCGAGGTGCAGGCGATCCGCGATCATACCGCCAAGCTGGGCAGTGAGGCGGTGCTGTGCCAGCACTGGGCCAAAGGCTCTGAAGGAACGAAGGATCTGGCCACCCGCGTGGTGCAGGTCATCGACGAGGGCAAAGCCAATTTCGCGCCGATCTATCCCGACGAGATGCCGCTGTTTGAAAAGATCGAGACCATCGCGAAAGAGATCTACCGCGCCGATGAGGTTGTGGCCGATGCGAAGATCCGCGACCAGCTGAAGCAGTGGGAGGATCAGGGCTATGGCCACCTGCCGGTCTGCATGGCGAAAACCCAATACAGCTTTACCACCGATCCGAACCGGCGCGGCGCGCCCGACGGGCATTCCCTGCCGGTCCGCGAAGTGCGCCTGAGCGCCGGGGCCGGCTTCATCGTCGTCATCTGCGGAGAGATCATGACAATGCCCGGCCTGCCCCGCGTCCCATCCGCCGAAGCAATCCGCATCAACGATGACGGACAAATCGATGGGCTGTTCTAAGCGTTAAGACAGTTATCGGAGGGCCTGACTCAGGTTATTCCGAAAACGCCGTATAGCAAAAGCCACCGGCCCGCGGGCCCGGCAGGCTGAGGCGTTTTCGTCACTCTGAACCGATCCCAAGAAACGGCCTGATTGCGGCATTGAACGCATCGGGCGCATTGATGTTTGCGACATGGGCGGCTGACGGAACTTCGATGTATCGCGCGCCCGGTGTTGCGTCGGCCATCGCCTGCATCACATCCGGGGCGGCGCCTTTGTCGTCGGACCCGCCGACAAACAGCGTCGGGATTGTGATCCTGTCGAGGTGGCGCAGAAAGTCGAGTGTTTTCAAGGCTTCGCAACAGGCGATATACCCGTCCTGCGGTGTGGCGACCACCATTGTGCGGATTGTGCCTGCGTAGTCCGGATTTTCGGCGCGCCAATCGTCGGTAAACCATGTGGCCAGTGTCATGTCGGCAATCGCCTCCGGCCCGCCAGCCTTCACCTTTGCAATCCGATCGTCCCACATGGCGCGAAACCCTTCGGGCGCGTCGGCGCGGGCATCGGCGCAGATGATCCGTTCAAACCGATCCGGGTGCGCCAGGGCCAGCCCAAGCCCGGTCATCCCGCCCAGCGACAGGCCCATGAAACTGGCGGTTGCGATCCCCATCGCATCCATCAACAAGGTCACATCGCCCGTCAGCTGATCAAATGAATAGGGCCCGGGCGGTACCGCGCTGTTGCCGTGGCCGCGCGTGTCATAGCGCAGAACGCGGTATCGTTGGGTCAGCGCGGCGATCTGAGGATCCCACATTTCCAGCGACGCACCAAGGCTGTTGGACAGCACGATCCAGGGCGCACCATCGGGGCCATCGACCCGGGTGTTGAGCGTCACATCGCCAGCATTGACCAGCGTCATTCAGCCGCGTCCCGGGTCGCTTCTGCAGCATTCACGGCCGGGGCCACCTGTTCGGCCAGCAACACCATCGACCGGCGCGCCAGTTCCGGATCGGCCCAGTCCTTGCCAGCATAAAGCAAGGTGCCGAACTCTCCGGTTTCTTCGCGTAGCGCCAAAAGCTCATCCGCGACCTTGTCGGGCGTGCCCCAGATGATCAGGCGTTCGCAGACGTGATCCAGCGTCACCTCATCATCCGGCTGGTCGCGGTATTCCTTGAACAGGTTGGCGCGCCCGTGCTTGACCAGTTTGGTGAACAGCTGGCTGTAGTAGAAGCGATAAGGGCTGTCGGGGTCGGTCGCATAGCGCCGCGCCGTGTCCAGATCGTCGGCCACGAAAACCGACTTGGCCACGCGCCAGTTTGCAAGCTTGGCCGGCTGACCGACACGTTCGCAGCCTTCGACATATTTCGGCCAGTGACTGGCAACCCACTGTGGCATCAGGAAATTCGCGCTGATCGGATCCCAGCCGCGCGCCGCGGCCTCTGTCACCCCTTTGGAGAAGGGCGCGACAGCAGTGACCACAATCGGCGGATGCGGGCGTTGCAATGGTTTGGGCATGATGCCCTGGCCAATCTCGGTCATCGACGTCTTTTCGGTCGTGATGTTCCAGTAGTCACCGGCGATATCATAAGGGGGGTCGGACTCCCAGATTTTCAGAACCGTGTTGATGCATTCCAGGAACATCGCGTTCCGGTCCGCATCCAGATTGCCAAAAACCTCTGCGTCCGAGGCCAGCCCGCCGGGCGAAATTCCGAAATTGAAGCGCCCGTCGAGCATGTGATCCAGCATGGCAACCTGTGCGGCGACCGTTGCCGGGTGGGTATTGGGCATGTTGACCGTGCCTGTGCCCAGCCGCATCTGCTTTACCGCACTGGCCAGCGAGGCGATGAACATCGTGCAACTGGTGATCTGTTCCGCCTGATCGGTGACATGTTCGCCCACGTATCCTTCGGTGAACCCCAGCTCATCTGCCAAAAGGAACGCCTCGCGGTCTTCGGCAAGCGACGTGCGCCAATCCTTCCCCAAAGGGTGAATTGGCATGGTAAAGAATCCGAGGTCCATTGATGTCTCCGCTGGGTGGCTTGGGGGTCAGGCTATCAACTTCCGTGAATCGGATAAAATCATAATTCGCGCGATGGTGCATCAGATTATCGGATGGCGGATCACGTGTGGTCCTGTGAATTCTGTGGGCTGACAAGCGGCTCCTTATGCCGTTATGAACGTCGCGTCGGCCCCGTGGCTCAACTGGATAGAGCAGCCCCCTCCTAAGGGGCAGGTTGCAGGTTCGAATCCTGCCGGGGTCGCCATAGCTGGGCGAAGAGCATGGCTTGATCGCAGGACGTCGTGTGCAAATGGGCAGAACGGAATTGCGGCGGGGGGATGCGCATGCAGCCTATCGTGCTTTCGGCGCGCCGGGCTGCAAGAAAAGGCGCTCAGTTGGCGGTAGGACGCTGTGGTGGCGTGGGGTTCGGCTGTTGATCGGGATGAAGCTGAGGATTAATTTGAGAGTTTCTCCGCTGATTGGGTGCGTGGACACATCGGCAATTATTTCGGGTCGAATTGGAATAAATGTGAACGCCCCGATATCGGGCGTGTGATTGCGCAATTATTGAGCCGGTAATTCCTAAAGATGTATAACTATCATTATGATTGAATTGGTAATTGGAATTGATAGAATTTAATTGCCCGGAATGCGAAGAAAACCATGATCTGGCTTGAAAAGAGATTGGCGCCACTTCGGCGCAAACTGAATTGCCTGTATCTACTGAATAATTTCCCTGAACCTGAATATCGACAGCCAATAGTCCGGGTTCATCGCCAGCGTGCCAGTTAAACGAATTCCGCATTTTTCGCGCGACAATTCGATCAACCTCACAGGATCGGCCCGGGTCGGATGTCTTTGCCGGACAAGATGCGTTTGCGGAACGCCACGCCGATGGTGATAGTCGTGACGCGGAATGCACCCGCAGCGTGGGCCGCGCGGGTTGAACTCAGTTGCCTGAAGCGGCGGTGATGACATTGACAATGCAACGTCGGATAGCGAACGTCGTTGTCAGGCCGCAAAGGTTTCCAGATGTCCGGTTCAACAAAGCAAAGTGATCCAAGATCGTTGGTGAAGGCGATTGACGCGTTTTGCGAAAAATTCGGAATTGCGCAGTCTACGTTTGGTCGGCTTGCGGTCAATGACGGCAAGCTGGTCGGCAGAATCAACAAGGGCAGCTGGATCTCTCCTGCGACGCAGGCTCGTGTCGAGAAATTCATGCAAAAGGCCGAAAAGGGCGAGGTTGTCTTGCGTGGCAGGCCACGCCGCAAGAAGACCGAATCCAATGCCTACACCATGGCCGAATTGGTCAACAGGGAATCGACGGTGCGAACGCCGGGCAGCTTTGCGCTGCATGAACAAAAACAGCGGTCCCATGTCTTTGCTGCCACTACGAATGAATCCTGGGTCAAAGGCGACATCATCGCGGAAGACATCGTCAAACTGGCGTCCGGAAAGACGATGCTTCGATTGTTTTTCTCGCCAATGGACAACGGCGTAACACCTGCGCGCGCGCTGCGGGCGATACATGCGCATTTTCCCGATCTGCCGGTGCTTTTGGTCATCAAGGGATGGGGGCTTGAAGATCTGCGCAATACGATGGGCCGGATGGTTGATCGCTTGTCCGAACATCCCAAAACCGCCATCGTCCTGACAAACCTCTACACCCGAGAGGCCGTGACGCTGAGCAAGACGGCCAAGGAAGGCCCCGACAATCTGGTCTGGCGCAACGTTCCGCTGAGCGGGACCAGCAGTTATGATTTTCAAAAACAAACCGCAGACCTGTTTCCGGTTCTTGCAAATGAATGGACCGTTCAGCAGGGCGATGATGATTTTCCGGTCTATGCGCGGCCCAGCGTTGTCACGATTTTTCGTGAAGATCAGCGTGCGGCATTGGATCAACTTATTCCCCGCGAGGGGCGGTCCGAACTGGAATTCGATTATTGTTTCCTGAACCATCCATTTTTGCATTCGCACACGATGAAGTTTCGGATTGATTATATCCTGCGTCCGGTGGTGCGCCATCTTGCCAGCGGCGGTCAGGTCAAGGTTGTGCAATCCTTTGGGTCGGACCCGGCGCATGAGATTGCGAAAAAGGTCTGGCCGCGTGAGAAGATCGAGAATATCTCGCGCCACGATATCATATCGGCGTTGAAAAAGACGTTGGGACAAGACCTCAAAGACTTTACGTTTCAGGGAATGACGGACGCCCGATCATTGTTCCGCTTTGACATGCACACCCTGCCCGTCATCACAAAAACCGACAGCGGGCCACTGTCGCTTCAAAGCGCCTGGAGCAATGCCGTCTTCTTCACCCAGATGAACGAGGATCTGGCCGAACAGGCCATGCGTGACGGGCGTGGATGCCTGGATGTCACACGCGAGGTGCTGAAGCAGCACGGCGGACTGTGGTTCGTGAATGAGAGTTTTTCGGTCTTCCGAAAGCCCTCGGCGCAAGACTGACTGCCCCGCATCGTTGAAACCATGTTGACTTATCGACTAGTGGGATCATAGTGGGCAGTGGGGCGACCGGCCTCTGTCGCATTGTGATTTGTAAGGAGTCGACGTGAAATACAAAGCCTATGCCGCAACGATGCAGAGCGTCTGGATCAGTGACGACGAAGGCATCAGTTGGAACCGCCTTCTGACACCAACAGGCGGGTTTTATAACGAAGCACGTTGTTGGGCCGTTCACACCCACCCCGACCGCCCGGGCGAGGTTCTGGCAGGCACCGATCAGGGGCTTTACCGTTACAGTGAGGCGACGAAGCGGTTCGACCACATCCCTTCGCCCATGGACTCCCTGCATATTTTGAAGATCACCCAGTCGCCGACAGACCCTGATTTCATCGTCTGTGGCACCCGCCCGGGTGAGGTTTTTCTGTCGGAGGACAATGGGGCAACCTGGCGACGCTCCAATCTTGATGCCTCGACCGAGTGCTGGTTCATCAATACAAGCCGCGTCACCTCGACCCATTTTGATCCCAGGAACGCAGACACGATTTGGATCACGGTCGAAATCGACGGCGTGTTCCGGTCAACGGATCGTGGCCGCACCTGGGAACATATCATCCGCGGATTGCACGATAATGACACCCATGACCTGGTGTTTCGCGACTATGATGATGGCAGGCGGACGATCCTATGTTCGACCGAAGACGGGGTCCACAAGTCAACCGACAACGGGGCCACATGGGAACAACTTCAGATCCCGCAGGCCAAATGGGATTATTTTCGCAGCCTGAAACAACCTGCCGAAAACAGCGATACAGTGATTGCCAGCGTCGGTGACAAACCATCTGGTGAGGCCGGGCAATTACTGGTCAGCCACGATTTTGGAGAGAGCTGGGGCACTTGCGCCCAGTCGCATCCCGCGAATTCCACATTCTGGTCCATTGGCACCAATCAGGCGGATACCAGTTTGCTGTTTGTTGCCACCATCTTCGGACAGATCTTCAAAAGCACCGACAGCGGTCAAAGCTGGCAGAAAATGGATCGTGAACTGGGTGAGATCCGAATGATAACATGGGCCCCGGTTTGACCCCGATTTCAAATCACGCCCGAAGGAGGTTTTGAGATGTCGTTGTTCTTGCTGAAACCACATGTCACAGGGCCGGAAGGGCAAGTCACATCGCCTGACGTCATTGTCGATCGCATGTTCGTCGACCAATCACCCGTTCCCGTCAGCCGCCTGACCCACGATGCCTGGCAACAGGGCGTGGCAGACGAAACCGGCAAGGCGGCCTATGGCCTCATGGCGATCGGCGGCGGCGCGCTGATCCTGCCTGCGGTGGTTCTGGGGTCGGGCACCGTCATTGCATCGCGGGGGGCGTGGCGCCTCAACAATCTTGATGGCCATGTGGGCGATGTCACGCTGAATGGCACCCCGCTGTCTGACATTGGCCTGCCGGCGGATGACATTCGCGCGGCGGGTGGTACGGGCGATACGCTTCCGCGTGGCTACCTGTTGCTGCGCACGGGCGCTGCTGCGTCGCTTGCTGCCTAACTGGCTGACCCAAAATCCGGGCGCGTGTTGTCGCATAAGGTGGTTCTGGAAGACTTGGCGCGCGATCCATGGGCCGATGCACGCCCCAGGCCGCGCTATTCGGTCGGACCGACCATGAAAGACGTGCCGCACTACATCTAGGGTCAGGACCCATTAATCCGACACCGCTGGTTTGACAGATTTTCTGTCTGACAAGGGTTAGGCCTGAAGGAATAGTGGTTCTATTTCAATGGCCTAAGACGATGTCAGGCTGGAAATCCGTCAAATCCGAAGGACGTCAAATCCGCTTCATCTCAGCGGTTCAGGCCGCTTGAAAAGTGAACCACACTTCCCTGCGCGTCCCAAACCACTGATATTTCGCGGATTTGACGCCAGCGATGCCGGGTTAATGGGTCCTGACCCTAGCGCATCATCAGAGCGCACGATTATCGCCTAGGCCAGAAGGGCCTCAAGGCGCGAAAAAAGCGGCGTGCCGGGGTGGCCATAGTCCCCGATGATTTCAAAGTGATTTTTTCCGGGGCTGTCGAACAGGTCAACGGGGTTTCCATTGGCCTGACAGGCTTTGGCGAAGGCGCGTGATTGCGTGTCAAACTCAGGTGTCTCGTCACCGCCCCAGCCGATCAGGATGGGGATATCGGGTGGGGGCAGATGATGGATCGGGCTTAACGTCCGGGCCTGGGCCGCGCTCAGCGCCAGCCAGTCCTGCGCGGTTTTCTCGCGAAGCGGTGCCAGATCGAACAGGCCGGATATCAGTGTCAGCGACGCGATCAATGGCCGCGCCTCCCAATCTGCGGCGGCGCCCATTGCGGCCAGATGCGCCCCGGCGGAATTGCCCGTGACATGAAGCTGACCGGGATCAATACTATGGGCCGCCCCGTGTTTCACAAGCCAAAGCAGCGCGCTGCGCACGTCGTCCACCGCATCCGCCAATGTGGCTTGGGGCAACAGCCGGTAATTCAGACAGACCCACGACACGCCCCGACCGGCCCATTCAAGCGCTGGAAATCGCCGCCCATCCTTTGACCCGGTCTTCCAGTAACCGCCGTGGATGAACACCAGAACCGGGTCCATTGGTCCCGCCGGGAAGATATCCAACCGCTGGCGCGGTTCATCCCCATAGGCAAGATCCAGCCGCGCGCCGGGCAATTCCGCCGCCTCGTCCGAGCGCGCGGTAAAGTGACGCTGAAGGGCCACGACTGCCGGAACGGTCGCATCCAGGTCATAGCCGCTGTTCATCTTTTGTAGGTTTCGCGCGCAGTCACCGAGATTGGGCATGGTTCCACCGTACAGGCAATCTCGGTCTGTACATGACGCTCGACCGTTGGTTTGTTGCTGCCGCCATCCGGTTCGCCCCAGGTCAGCGATACTTCGGTCCCCGGCTCGGCCATATCCTCGTCCAGCAGCGCCAGTGAGATCCAGTTGCGCACGTTCGACGTATAGACCGGGTAGTGCGACAGGCCGACCGGCTTGCCGCCTTTGGTTACCAGATCATAGGGGCAGGTGGCGTAATGCGAAGCCGGCATATCCATGAATTTCATCCGCTCGCCGTCGCCAAGCTGCGATGCAAAGACCTTGACCACGTCGTCTTTGGACCACCGCAGGGTGCGCTTGTGCTTGTGGGGCTTGCCCCGCATCGCTTCCAATGCGTCGCGGCCGATGAAGTCATGATCGAACTTCACGATATGACCATAGCCCAGATCATAGGGCGTCAGGTAGTAATCTTCGACATTGTCGCTGACCAGGGATCCGCCCAGCGAAAGCCCCGCCATGAAGCTGTCAGCGCCCAGCCATTCGCGAAAGCCTTGCATCTTTTAGCCTGAATAGATCGCCGGCAATGGTGACGGGAACCAGCCGCTTTCATGGGCCACGGTGGAATAGGTTTTGGACCCGGCTGCAAGCAGCCCCATGTCCTGACCCGCCTCCATAATGGCATCGCGGATGCGGTCGTAATCATCAAACGGCCCGAACAGTTCCAGTCCGACCGCGCCCGCCATGCCATGGCGCAGGGCGCGCACCTGAATGCCGTCGATGGTGATCTTGCCCATGCCGAAGAACCTGAAACCCTCCAGCGGTCCCCCGTTCAGCTTTTCAAGGATCGCATTGGCGTTGGGGCCCTGAACTTCGAACCGATAGCCAAGGCGCCGGCCGCTGTTGTCCAGCGCGCGGGTGTCCGTCGTCGCCTCGACGTCATAGTCGCCGGTTTCGATATGGTATTGCACCCAGTCACGGTTGATCGGCTTGTTGACGATATTGACCTTGTCGTCTTCCAGAATGAACATGATTGCATCGCCGATCACTTGCCCATCGTGGTTGCAGAACACGACCTGCTTGGCGATGTCGCGGCGGAAATTGGACATGGTGTTGATCGCAAGGTCTTCGATCAGGCGTTTGACATCCGGGCCTTCGATATAGTGGTCGGTCATATGAAAAGACTGATCGAAAAGCACCGCGCCGTGTCGCCAGGCCGCCTGCTCGTCCCGCCAGTTGGTGAATTCCGCCTTGATCGGGAACTGGTATGGTCCTGCATTTGCATTTCGCAGCATATCAACCGGATTGCCGATGCCGCGAATCTTGTCCTCAAGTGATGCCATGGCGCGCCGTACTCCTGTGTTCGATCAAAAGCCTCCGAGTCTGGAACTCTTCGCTTTACTAGTGGGACGAAAATGGGCAGAATCGCAAGAACTTTTTGGGAAAACCCGGTTTCCAACAACGAAGAAGGCCAGGAATGGGACGCGTTGAGGATCGTTTGGACAAGCTGGGCATCACCTTGCCAGCGCCACTGGAACTGCCAAGCCCGAATCGCACTGCGGTCGTTCAGGTTGGGCAGATGCTTTACGTATCAGGGCATGGTGCGGCACTTCTGGAAAATGATACCGTCAAACGGCGTGGCAAGGTTGATCTGGACATCACCGAGGCTGAGGCTCAGGCGACCGCCCGCGCCCTGGCGATCAAGATGATCGCGACACTCAAGCATCACCTGGGCGACCTCGACCGGGTTGAGAAGGTGGTGAAGATCCTGGGCATGATCAATGCGCATCCGGATTTTGAACGCCCGAACGCGGTCCTCAATGGTGCCAGTGATCTGTTTTATGAGGCATTCGGACCAGACATTGGCCAACACGCGCGCTCGTCCATTGGGGTGGAAACCCTGGTGGATCGCCAACCGGTCGAGATTGAGGGCATCTTTCTGGTTCGGGCTTGACCGTCGCGATGCGCCCAGAAAACCAAAGCGATGAATGAACAAGGGGCCCACATGACCAGAGGCAACGCCAAAAAACCGGATCATCCCGGATGCTGCGCAGCGTATGTTCCAGCGCATTGTGCGACAACGACAACCTAAAGGAAGACCGCCCGCATGACCCCCCTGAACCCAGAAGAAGCCCGGCGGCTTTCGCACTGCTTCGCCCCGGAAAGTGCGGCAATCATCGGGGCGTCCACCAATCCGATGAAATTCGGCGGGCGCGCGTTGAAATTCAGCCTAAAGCGTTTCGGCTTGAACCTGAATCGCGAGGGATTCCCTTGAGACCTGATCTGTGATTCATCCTGTTTGGGAGGATGGATCATGTCAGCACCTTTGCCATCTGCGCTTCGGATACGGTTTCAGAGATACATTGAAGAAGGGTTGAGCGGGCGCGCGGCGGCGTTGCGGTTGAAGCTGTCGCCTGCCACAGGCGCGCGGTGGGCGCGTCAGGTGAGGATGAAGGGTCATGCGGAACCTGCCCGGCAGGGACCGCCGCGCGGCAAGGGAAAGCTGGCTCCGCATCGGGAATTCTTTGAGGAGTTGATCGCACAAGACCCTGACATCACGCTCTTTGAGTTGCGTAATGCGCTGGCCGATGCAGAGGGTGTGCGGGTGCATCACTCCTCCATCGCCAACCTTCTGTCCCGGCTCGGCTTCACGTACAAAAAAAGTCGCTGGTCGCAACCGAGCGCCGCCGCGCCAAGGTAAGGCAGCAACGGGCCGACTGGTTCAGATACCGCTCGCCAGCCATTGCGACCTTTCCTGAGCGCGTTGTCTTTATTGACGAAACCGCAGTGAAGACAAACCTCACGCGCCTACGCGGCAGAGCCAAGCGCGGTAAGCGCCTGACGATGGATGCGCCCTTCGGAAGCTGGGGAACCCAAACCTTGATCGCGGGCCTGACCCAAGGCGCGCTGATCGCACCTTGGGTCATCAAGGGAGCGATAGATGGCCCCGCCTTCGCGGCCTACATCCGCGAAGTGCTGGTCCCCGAGATCAACCCCGGCACTGTCGTCATTCTCGACAACCTGGCAACCCACCGGAATAAGGAGGCGACGCAGGCTTTACGCAATCACGGCTGCTGGTTCCTTTACCTGCCACCGTACTCGCCCGACCTGAATCCCATCGAGCAGGCCTTCTCTAAACTGAAAGCCCATTTGCGACGGATCGGGGCCAGGTCCTTTACCCAGGTCTTCGAAGCAATCGGAGCAATCTGCGATCTCTACGACCCAGTAGAATGCTGGAACTACTTTAAGGCCGCCGGATATGTCTCAGGTTAATGTCGAAACGCTTTAGCGCGTGGCTATGGCGGGCGGCTCTATCCGATCAACGCGAAGAATGACGTGGTGCAGGGGGTCAAGGCCTATTCCCATATCAGCGAGCTGCCCGAAGCCCCCGATGTTGCCGTTATCGCGGTGCCCGCGCCGCAAGTGCGCGAAAACCTGATTGCCGCTGCTGAACTGGGTTGCGGCGTGGCCATCGTCTATGGCGCTCAATTCGCCGAAGCGGGCGACGACGGGCGCGAACGACAGGATGATCTGTTGCACATCGCACGCTCAAACGGGATGCGGATGATTGGCCCGAACTGCATGGGGGTGATCTCTCTCGCGTCGGGCTTTGTCGCCAGTTTCACGGCAGCGCCCGAACATCACGACGGCAACGGCTGGCCGGACGTGGGCGATGTATCGGTCGCCAGCCAGTCGGGCGCCGTCGGCATTCAGATCTTCGCGCAACTCAGGGATCGCGGGTTGGGCCTGGCCAACTGGATTTCCACCGGCAATCAGGCGGATATCGACGTGGCCGATGCGATTGCATATTACGCAGGCGATCCGGCCACCAAAACCATTGCAGTTTATATGGAAGACGCCAGTCGCGGACTGAAGCTGGTGCAGGCGCTGGAACTGGCGCTGCAGGCGAAAAAGCCGGTCGTCGTGCTGAAGGTCGGCACCACGCCTTCGGGCGGGCGGGCCGCGTCAAGCCACACAGCCTCATTGTATACCGAAGACCGCCTGGTGGAGGATCTGTTCGCGCAATACGGTGTGTTGCGCGCGCGTTCAGTCAATGAGCTGATCGACCTGACCACCGCCTGCAATGCGGGTATCGTGCCGCGTTCACCCGATGTCGCGGTTGTGTCGGTCTCGGGCGGCGGGGCGGTGATGATCTCGGACGCGGCGGCGGAAGGTGGGTTGAACTTGATCGACTACCCCAAGGAAGCCTTGGCCGATTTGAAGGCGACCAACCCTTTCGTCAATGATCGCAACCCGATCGACATCTCGGCCCCCGGCGCTTCGGGCGATCTTGGCGCCCAGCTTGCCAAGGCCGGCGTTGAGCATGTGGCCGAAACTGTGGTTAGCACCGCGGACGAGGCTGTCGCGCAGTTGAACGGGACTATCGTTCTGAAACTCTCTGCCCCGTCGCTGCTTCACAAAACGGAACTGGACGGTGTGCGCACTGGTCTGACTGACGAACCCGCAACCCGCGCCGCCTTCGCCCATCTTCAGACGCAGTTGGGTAAGCACGCAGCTGCTCATCCGGGGCTTTGCATCGTTGCCTCGCCACAGATCGACGGCGTCGAAATTCTGGTCGGGGTGCGGCACGACCCAAATTTCGGGCCGCTTGTTGTCCTGGGCTCTGGCGGCGTTGATTGCGAGGTTTTTGATGATCTGACCTACCGCAAGGCGCCCTTCGGTGCCGGCGATGCCACGGCCATGGTTGAGGCACTTCAGACCAGGCGCAAATTGGATGGCTGGCGCGGCGCGGCGGCGGTAGATCGCGCGGGGCTGGAGGCTGCGTTGGTTGCCTTGTCGGACCGTGCGCCGCAGATGCCGGGGTTCGAGATTAACCCGCTGATCGTAACTACAGACGGGCTGAAAGCAGTTGATCTGGTCGTCGCGCCGCCGGATGCTGCGCCATGAGCAATGTCTTGCAGTGGATCGACGGCACCGATGTGCAGGGCGCAGGGACGCCATTTGACAATATCAACCCGTCCAACGGCCAGAAGATCGGCACCCTCAGCGAAGCGACGCCGGATCAGGTCGCCCAGGCGGTGGCGGCTGCTGGTCGCGCTTTCGAGGGTGGCAAATGGCGTCACGCGTCCCACGCCGACCGGCGCGCAACGCTCAGACGGATGGCCGGGGCGATCCGCGACAATGCCGACCGGCTGATCGATCTGCAATCGACCGAAGGCGGCATGCTGCCCGCACAGGTGCGCGGCCATGTGATGGGGACTGCGAGCTGGTTTGACTATTATGCCGATTTCCTGACCCGTGAAGGCGGCGAGGCCTATCGCCAGTTAGGCAGCGCAATCGCTTTGGTCGAACGTGAACCGATCGGTGTCTGCGCGTTGTTTTCGCCCTGGAATGTGCCGGTCGGCCTGTCCGCCCTGAAACTGGCCCCGGCCCTGGCCGCGGGCAATTCGGTGGTCCTGAAACCGTCCGAGGAAACACCGCAGGTGACCCGCGCGCTGGTTGATCTGCTGAACGCGGCCGGGTTGCCCAAGGGAGTGCTCAACTACGTCAACGGGCGCGGGGTCATCACCGGGGCGGCGCTGGCCGAAGCGCCGGGCGTCGACATGATCTCGTTCACCGGCGGGTCGGTCGCGGGCAGTGCCGTGGCGGTGGCCGCCGCCAGGCGGCACGTTCCGTCTGTGATGGAACTTGGCGGTAAATCCGCCACCATTGTCTTTGACGACGCCGATCTTGATGCTGCCCTTTCCGGGGCCCTGGGCGCGATCTACGGCAACAACGGCCAGGCCTGTCTGTCCGGTTCGCGCATTCTTGTGCACGACTCTATTGCCGATGACTTCATCGCCAAGTTCCGGGACCGGGCCGAAGCCATGGTGGTAGGCGACCCCAAAGCCGATGGCGTCGATATCGGACCGATGATTAGCGCGCAGCATCAGGCGCGCGTGCTTGGCTTTTATGAAAGCGCCAAGGCCGATGGTGATAAGGTTCTGTTCGGCGGACCGGCGAAGGCGGAGGGGTTTCACGTCAGTCCCGGTGCGATCAAAGTCGCATCCAGCCACAGCCGGGTTTGGGGTGAAGAGGTTTTTGGCCCGCTCGCCGCCTTCGCGACATTTCGCGACGAAGCCGAGGCGATTCAGATGGGCAACGACAGCGTCTATGGGCTGTCAGGTTATCTCTGGACCCGCGACATCGGCCGCGCCATGCGGGTCAGCAAGGCACTTCGCACCGGAACAGTCGTCGTCAACGCGGGCTTCATGCGCGAACTGAACGCGCCCTTCGGTGGCTACAAACAATCGGGCATCGGGCGCGAAGGCGGCGCGCATAGCTGGATGAACTTCACCGAGGCCAAAACAACGGTCATCAACCACGGATAGACATATGCTTGACGGAAAACGCATCATCATCACCGGCGCAGCGCAGGGTATCGGGGCCGTCATGGCGCAGAGATTTGCTGCAATGGGCGCGAAAGTCGCGCTAACCGATATCGTTGACCCATCGGGCGCGGCCGAAAAAATCACTGCCGCCGGGGGTGAGGCGATCGCCGTGCCGGGGGACGTCACATCCCTGACCGATTGCGAAGCCGTGGTGGCCGCAACAGAACAGGCCTTTGGCGGCCTCGATGGGTTGGTCTGCAATGCTGCGCTGTTCGCGACCTTGCCGATGCAATCCTATGACGAGATTGACGAAGACATGTGGGACAAGGTCATGGCCGTTAACGTCAAGGGCCCCTGGCTGGGCACGCGCGCCGCAGTCCCTGCCATGGAACGCGCAGGCGGCGGATCAATCGTGATGATCGCAACCAACCGGATTTTCCACGGCTTCCCTGATCTGCTGCACTATGATGCCTCCAAGGGCGCGGTGCTGACCATGGTACGCTCGCTGATCCGGGAACTTGGTCCCCGAAACATCCGCGTCAACACCATCGCGCCGGGTCTGACGCTGAGCGAGGGCGTGTTGGCCCGCGAAGGCATTCAGGACCGCAAAGGCGCAATCGCTGCCGGGCGCGCATTGGCGCGCGATCAACAGCCCGAAGACCTTGTCGGGCCAACTGCATTCTTCCTGTCCGATCACGCCGGTTTTGTCACAGGACAATCCCTTGGCGTCGACGGCGGCGGGGTCATTCACTAGGAAAGGGCCGATCATGGCAATTGTCAGCGTCACACTCATCGAAGGCCGCGACCAGGACACCAAGACCAGGCTGATGGAGAAGGTGACCCAAGCCGTCGTCGAGGCGCTTGATGCAAAACCCGCTCAGGTGCGTGTCTACCTTAACGAGGTCAAGGATGGTGCATATGCGGTCGCGGGCAAGCCGGTATTTATCGGCGACCACGGATGAAGCCAGAATTCATTTGCGTGCCGAAGTTAGTGGGATCATAGTGGGCATCGAGATGCCGGAACAAGACCAGATCAGGGGAACCGCATGCCGCATGACGTAAAGATTCCAGACTATGTGATTGAACGCATCATGGCCAAACGCGGCAAGCTGTCGGTGTTTGACAGTTTTGATGCGGCCAAAACGGCGTTCCTGGTGATCGACATGCAGAATTTCTATGTAGCCGAGGTGGACACCGCGATTTCGATCGTTCCCAATGTCAACAAGATCGCCGCTGCCTGCCGTGACAAGGGCGTGCCGGTATTCTGGGTCATCATGCGCTGCGCCGAAAAAGAAGGCGCGCCCAGCCAGTGGCAGCTCTATCACGATTATTTCTTTACCAAGGCAAAAGGCCAGAACCATCTGACCAAGCTGAGCCCCGGCAATGAGGGCTATGAAATCTACCCGGATCTAGAGGTGAAAGAAGAAGACCGCGTCGTCACCAAGCGCCGGTTCTCGCCATTCATTGTCGGCGCGTCCGAGTTGCATGACATCCTGCAAGAGATGGGCATCGAAAATCTGATCGTCGCGGGGACGGCAACCAATATGTGCTCGGAAAGCACGGCGCGTGATGCGATGATGCTGGATTACAAGGTCGTCATGGTCGAAGACGCAAACGCGGCGCGATATGACGATGATCATCTTGCGGGACTTACCTCATTTTATCAAAGCTTCGGCGACGTGAAGACCACCGAAGCCACGATTGCGATGATCAAGTAGATGACCGGCTTCAGCCAGATTTCTGTGTCGCAAGAAGGCAAGACGGGCGTGATCCGCTTTGCACGGCCACAGGCGCGCAATGCGCTGACCGACACAATGCTGGCCGAGACCCGCGCCCAGATGGAGGCATGGGAGCAAGACGCAACCATCGCGGCCATTGTCCTGACCGGGGACGACAAGGCGTTCTGCGCAGGCGGGGACCTGAAGGGGACCGCGTCGTCGCAGATGGCTCCGTTTGACAAATACCGCCATCGGCACACGACCTCGGAATGGCACAACTTCATGCGGTTCCTGAACCGCTGCACCAAGCCGGTTATTGCTGCGATTGAAGGCTGTGCCCTGGGTGGCGGGCTTGAGATTGCGCTGCAATGTGACTTCTGCGTCGGATCCGAAACGGCGCAGCTTGGCCTGACCGAGGCGAAGATCGGCCTGTTCCCGATTCTGGGCGGGGCCTGGTCCCTGACCCGCGCCGTGGGCGAGCGTCGCGCGCGCGAGCTGGCCTATACCGGCCGCAAAATCGCATCGGACGAGGCCGCCACGCTTGGGCTTCTCAACCATGTTACTCCGGCGGGTCAGGCTGTGGCCAAGGCCGTTGAAATCGGGGCCGAGATTGCCACCGGCGCACCCCTTGCCGTGATGATGATGAAACAGGCGATCAACCGCGCCCATGAACAGACCTTTGACGATGCGTTGACCGCAGGCGGCGATCTGTCCGCGTTGCTGATGTTCTCGGAAGATCGCGAAGAAGGGCTGGCCGCATTCCGGGAAAAACGCCCGCCGGAGTTCAAGGGCAAATGACCGCACAATATGACGCCATCGTTATCGGCGGCGGCCATAATGGGCTGACCTGCGGGGCCTATCTTTCGCGTGCGGGCAAGAAGACCCTTGTTCTGGAACAAAAGCCCTATGTGGGCGGGGCGAGTGTCACGGAAGAGTTTTCTCCCGGCTTTCGTGCCTCGACTTATTCATTCATCATGGGGCATCTGCACCCCAAGGTGATCGACGAGTTGGAGTTGAAGAAGTTCGGGCTGGAATATTATCCGCAGCCCAATGTGTTCAACCCGACCGAAGACGACGGCATCGTCTTTTCAAAAGACCCTGTGAAGACCCGCGAACAGATCGCGCGGTTTTCCCAACATGACGCAGACAATTACCCCAAGTTCTTTGAACGCCTGCAATCGACCATCGCAATCCTGCGCCGCCTGCAACTGGAAACCCCGATTAACCCGTTTCGGATGGACCCTGCCGGACTGGCAAAAACGGCGCGCTTCGCCTGGCGGTATCGCAAGGCCGAAACCGAAACCTACAACCTGCTGCACGCCCTTTCGATGAGCGCGCATGACTACGTCAGCCAGTGGTTCGAGAATGATCTGGTGAAAGCCAAATTCATGTTCTGGGCCACAATCGGCGGCAATGCCGGGCCATATGCGCCCGGCACGGCCTTCTATCTTGTCACCCACCTGGTGGGTCAGATCGGGATGAACTTCTGCAAGGGCGGCATGGGCGGCGTGGCTGATGCCATCTCGGCCTCGGGCCAGGCCCACGGGATGCAGATCAGATGCGACGCCTGGGTTGACGAAATTCTGGTGCGCGATGGCAAAAGCTATGGCGTGCGCCTGCGCTCGGGCGAGGAAATTCACGCCAGCCGGGTGATCTCGAACGTCAATGTCAAACGGACGTTTCTGGACATGGTGGATCGCACCCACCTGCCCGAGGATTTCGTTGATGACGTCGAAGGGTTCCGTTCGCGCGGAATGGGGTTCAAATTGCTTTGCGCTGTCGATCGCCTGCCGCAATACAAAGGCTTCAGCCAGGAAAAAACCGGCACGGATTATCCCGCCTATGCCCATATCTGTCCGACGCCGGAATTTCTGGAACAGGCGTTCCACGACGCCAAATTCGGCTGGTACTCGCAGGAACCGTTCCTGTCGCCGAACGTGCCCAGCCATACCGATCCGACCCTGGCGCCCGAGGGCAAGCATGTCGTCGCCTTTCAGGGCGGCGTGTCACCTTATGAATTGCGCAATTCCGATTGGGACAAGGAAGGTCCGCAACTGGTCAAGAACGCATTTGCCGTGATGGATCGCTTTGCCCCGGGCTTTTCGGAAAGTGTGATCGACTACAAGCTTTACACGCCTAAGGATATCGAACGGGATATCAACATGCCGGGGGGGAATTCGCAGCACGGTGAACTGACACTTGATCAGATCTTCTTCATGCGCCCGGTGCCGCGCTATGCGGATTATCGCTCTCCGGTGCGGAACCTGTATCAATGCGGTGCATCAACCCATCCCGGCGGTGCGGTCTCGGCTGTTCCGGGGCACAATGCGGCGCGCGAGATATTGCGAGACTGGCGGTGGGGGAAATCCTGAATGGCTGTGCTCCAACCCAGCGTATGGCCCACAGAACGGGCGGCGAAAGTCGGGGGCGGCAATTCGGCCCTGTCGCCGGGTTTGCGGGCCAGGCTTGCCCCGGTCGCAGGCGGCAAGGACCAGACCGATTTATGCGTGTACATTCAGGCGTTGCCCGGCGATGCTGCAACGACATCGGCGTGTTTCGACCGGACACGCATCGCCGCAATGGCCACCAGGTCAAACAGTTTTGGGATAGATGACATGGCAATCGAGGTGCCAGCGAACCACAGCCACTTGTTCAGTCAGAAAACAGGGGCGCGTATCGAGGTCTGAGGCCTCTTAACACTCCGCTTGGGCGGAATAACGGGGTGCCGTAGTCGAAGACGCACCCATCAAAGGGAGAACGAAAATGAAACTATCAGTGAAATCAATCTTGCTGGCGGGGGCTGTGTCGGTCGTTTCCACAGGCGCCTTTGCCGCTGGTCACGGCTGTTCCAACGATGTGCCTGTCAAAACCATTTCGAACGCCTTCCCGGCTTATGAGACGATGACCGGCGTCATGCAGGCCTGTGGCAACGTCGAGAGTGAGCTGGACAAGGACCACCGTCTGAAAATCGTCGATGCGTTTTCGGCAAATCCGTCGCTTTACACGATGACGTCGGTGACGAATTCGACAGCGGTTCCGATGATTGATGCCGACCTTCTGCGCCCGCTGGATGATCTGATCGCCGCGCATGGCCAGAATCTGAACGCTAACCAGTTCATCAAAATTGACGGCAAGACAATGGCGATCGCCGCCTTCGCGAATACCCAGCACCTGATGTACCGCGAGGATATCCTGTCTGATCTGGGCATTGCCGTGCCGACCACCTGGGACGAATACATTGCCGCCGCCGAAAAGATCCAGGAAGCCGGCGTCGTGGATTATCCCATCGGGCATTATATGAAAGACGGCTGGAACCTCGGCTTCGTCTTCCTGAACCACTATCTTGGCGAAGGCGGCGAATTCTTCAACGATGACTGGACACCGTCGATCAACAACGCCCAGGGCGTCGCGGTACTGGAACGGATGGCCAAGCTGGCCTCGCTTATGGACCCGGAGTATCTGGTTGCGGACACGACCTTCGTGACCAAGCAGCTTCAGCAGGGCAAAGTTGCCATGGCCAACCTGTGGGCCAGCCGCGCCGGAGCGGTCAATGATCCGGCCGAATCCTCGGTGCCGGGCAAGATCGTGATGGCCGCTGGCCTGCGTGGTGCTGAACGGATTGCGTCGACCATTTGGTGGGATGGCTGGGCCATTGGCAAGAACATCACGGACGCCGAAGCAGAAGCCGCAATGAAGCTGATCGCGGCCTCAATGGCGGAAGATGTGATTAAAGAGCATAACGACGATGCTGTCTGGCTTGCCAACGGGTATGAACCCGGCGCGGCAGCGGCAGGCGCATTTGCGACAGTGGACGGCCAAACGGCGAACTATCCGATGAACAAATATATCGGGTCGATGCACGCCGCATTGGGCAGCGGTCTTGCAGCCTTTATGACAGGCGACAAGGATGCAGCCACGACGCTGGCTGATATCGAAGCTGCGTATTTGATTGACGCCAAAGAAAAAGGTCTGCTTGAATAAGCGGACCCATGCAATCAGGGGCGGCTTCAGGGCCGCCCCGGCACTAAGCATCGGCAGGGCCCATGAAACAAAAGACACTTTGGATGTTCATAGGACCATCGGTCCTGATGATGCTTTTGTTCATCGCCCTGCCGCTCGTCTCGGTTCTGTGGCAGAGCTTCAATGTCACCCAGCCGGTCTATCAGCAGGTTGAGGTTGAAACCTGCACGCCGGGCCTTCTGGGATCCGTGTGCGAGATTGAAAAGAAGACCCGTCCAATTCTTGATGAAGACGGCAAGATCATCACTGAAACCACATTCGTCGGGTTTCAAAGCTATCTCAATGTGATCGAACCCGAAAGATTGTCGAGCGCGATCAGCAACGGCAGCTGGCGCGAGTTCACCAATATCCGCTTCTGGTCTGCGCTGCGCTTTACGCTGGTCTTCACGCTGCTGACTTTGCCGCTGGTGCTTGGCACCGGGCTGGCAATTGCGCTTGCGGTCAACAGCACCGCCCAGCGCATCAAAGGCCCGGTGATCTTTATCTCGCTCTTGCCGTTCATCATCACGCCGGTGATCGGCGCGCTTTCAATCCGCTGGCTTTTCATCGGCGATGGCATTTTGACGGCCGGAATCGAATGGTGGCTGAACAAAGACGTCGCGATGTTTGCGCAGGCTTGGACGATCGAGCTGATGATGTACATCTATCGCGTCTGGCATGTGGCCCCATTCGCCTTTGTCGTTTTCTATGCAGGCCTGCAGTCGGTTAACCAGGACGCGATCGAGGCTGCGATCATCGACGGCGCGTCGCGCTGGCAAAGACTGCGGTATATCATCATTCCGCACCTGATGCCGCTTGTTGTGTTCCTGACCCTCATTCACCTGATGGATGCCTACCGCGTGTTCGAGGAAATCGTCGGATTCTCGGCCTCGGCGCATGTGATATCGCTGCAGTGGCTGACGTATGAGTTCCTGCTGCAGGACGGCACCGGTGCGCGCAACATCAGCCGCGCATCTGCCAGTGCGATGCTGACCATGGTCGGAATTGCCCTGCTTCTGGCCCTTCCGCTGCGCCGTGTCTGGCGCGAACAAAGAGGGCGCTGAGCCATGTCAAACCGGGCCATGCGCCAACCCATCGGTCTTAAGCTGTTTTCCAACGGGTTTCTGGCCCTCTGGTGCCTGATCGCTGCCTTCCCGATTGTCTGGATCGCGGTGATGAGCCTGAAGACACCGATTGATGCGTTCTCCTCGAACCCGCTGAAAGTCATCGTCGGGCCGCACACGCGCGAAAACGTATCCGGCCTGTCGCTGATCGACATCGTCCTTGGGCTGGCCCTTGTGGCTGCGCTGATCTACGTCGCGATTCGCTGGCTGCCCGGCAAGATCAAAGCCCTCGCGCCCGGCGGGTCGATGGTTTTTGGCTGGCTGATCGGCGGGCTGCTTTACGGAATTTCCGTATTGATCGCGATGGCTGTGATCCTGCCCGCGGTTCTGGGCGTGCTGAACCCTGCACTTGGGCCGCTGGGCAACACCGTCATCGGCCTGACGACCGAGCATTACGGGGCTGTCTGGATCGACCGCGGGTTTTCGCGCAACTTCGCCAACTCGATGATCGTTACCGTTGGCGTGGTGACCGTCTCGCTGACTGTCGGGACACTGGCGGGATATGGTTTGGCGCGCTCGGATTCGATGATCGCTTTTTCGCTTCTGGTTGTCGCGCTGGTCTTTCGCGCCTTACCACACTCGGTGCTGGTGACGGGATATTTGCCCTATTTCATCACCTCGTCGGAATGGCTTGCGCCGATATTCGGCGATGCGGCCCCCACGCTTTACGGCAAGCCCTGGGCCGTGATCGCCGTCCTTGTCGCAATCAACCAACCGTTTACAATCTGGATGCTGCGGTCCTTCTTTCAGAACATTCCGTCAGAACTGGATGAGGCCGCAAGGGTGGATGGCTGTTCGCATTTTCAGGCATTCCGGCGTGTCATCATCCCCGTGATGTGGCCCGGGGTGATCACCACCGGGCTGTTCAGCTTCTTGCTGGCCTATAACGACTTCCTCGTAACCTCGTTGCTTCTGGACGCCAACAACATGACCATGGTTCCGGCGATTGCGAACATGTTCAACCGTGAAACAACCGCATCTGACGAAGTTCAGGCAATTGCCGCCGCAGTGTCGATTACCGCCCCGTTGTTCGTGCTGGTCCTGATCTTCCAACGCCAGATTGTTTCGGGCCTGACGGCAGGTGCCGTGAAGGGATAAGACGAGATCTTGATTGTCGGAATGGCCTATGTCCTGCCATGGACGGGCGTTTGCCTATGGGCATCCGTTGACGCAATCGAGCCTGGCCATTCGCGCCAGTGCCGCCTCCATGATCACAATAGCAAAAGGCCCCGGAATTCCCGCCGGGGCCTTCGCAATCAAGTCTCTGTGCGTCACCCTAAGGTTAGCAGCAACCCTTTGACGTGCAGCATGCTGCAATTGTCGCCAGATTGTCCTTCTTCGCCGCTTCGGGCTTGATGTAGATTTTCTTCATAGTCGCACCCCTCGTTATGCTGCTGGCAAACATGCACATTGATTCTGGTCCAGTCAACGCGCGCGTTAACTATTTGCGTGGCAGAGTGGCGATTCGATCCCATCAACTGTTCGTCGTCAGGGTTTTTGGCCCCAAGAGCGGCTTATGCTAAGAGAGAGTTTGGCTCATCTGGTTGGGTTGATTATGCGGCGCGCTGGCGGTGATGCACGCGCCGCGTTTCGAGTGTCATTCGTTTGATCTTTTCCCTTTGTTGTAGAATGGCTTTATCCCGTCCGAAGGAGACGTCTGCGGCTGTGACGTTGTTCAGGCTCTCGTGGTATCGCCGGTGATTGTAGTGGTCGACGAAGGCTTCGATCTGGGCTTCGAGATCACCCGGCAGTGCATGTTTACCTGCACGAGAGGGACTGAGCAGGCGCGGCTTGTGAACGACATGCACTTGATCACAGCCTGACGCTTGCAATGCCAGGTCGAGGTATCGGTCACGTCCTCAGCCCGCATGTTCCCCTCTCGTGCATTTCTGCGCAATGCCCTGCCGGGCAGTGGTGCAGAGCTTCCGTGAGATGATGTAGCGGCTGTAAACATCCGGGCCTCTCGTGGTTTGCAGGCAATCCACTGCCGGCTAATAGTTCGTGCTGAGATCGAACCATCCCCAGCCCAGAACTTTGAGGTAGGTAAAGTCGGTCTGCCAGCGCTGATTGATGGCTGTTGTTTTGTCTTTGAACTCACTGGCGGCCTTGATCACGATAAAGGCTGGGCTGGTGATCAGGTCATGCGCAGTCAGAATCCGATACGTTGAAGCCTCTGATACAAAGTAACTTTCGTTGTCTGTGAGCGTCACTGCCAACTCGCGCGGCGATAGTTCGGTCTCCTTCAAGGCCAACTTGACCACCCTGCGCCGCACCTCAACAGGGATGCGGTTCCAGACATGTTTTGGCCTGGAAGATTGATCTTGCAGCCCAGCCTCACCACGTTGAAGGTACCGATCGTATGGCCGGAAAGCACAGAACAGGCCAGCACCAGAGCGACTTCCTGGCCACAACACTCCGCCGATAGCTATGCCAGAACTTCTGAAAACCGAATGGCGTTCGACGCCAGGCATCCGGCAACAGAAACAGCGATTGAAATCAGCATCTTGGTGATTGCGGCCAGCCGTGAAATGCCAACCCAAAACGGTCCGCTGTCCGGCGATCAGCTTCGCGGCTACATGTTCGCCCGTTCGATATAGGCCCGCAGCTCGTCCGTTTCGTGGCGTGCATGTTGCAGGCCTTCCATGGCGGCGCGCAGCTCGGTCTCGGTCTGGTTCAGCTGGCCCATCAGCTCTTCTTCACGCTCGTTCATATAGGTGACCGCCTGATCGCGGGTCTCCTCGGCCTCCTGCAGGGCATCTGCCATCTGGTCCAGCTGTCCCACATCTGCGGTGCTGGTGCGCGACATGCGATGCACCAGCCACGAGGCAAACCAGCCCACCAGAAAGGCAACCAGCAGGACAAGGGCGGTGGTGATGATAAACTCAGTTCTGCTCATTGCTGCCTTCTGCCGTATCCGTCTGTCCATCGGCAAGGGTGAATTCGATGCGTCGGTTCGCTTCGCGTCCTGCGTCAGTCTCGTTACTGGCGATCGGAGAGGATTCGCCATACCCCTTGGCGGTCAGCGACCCGGTCGACACACTGCGCGCCAGCAACGCGTCCAGCACCGCCTCGGCGCGCGACTGGCTAAGGCGCAGGTTCAGATCCTCGCCGCCCTGGCTGTCGGTGTGGCCGCCGATTTCCATCTGCACCGTGTCACATTCGGCCACCAGCACGGCGACCCGATCCAGGATTTCGCGGGCCGACGGGTCAATCTCGGGCGAACCCGATGCAAATGCGATCTTGCTGTCGCCCAGGACCGCATTGATCCGGCTGACGCATTCGTCAGGTGTCGGGATCGCTAACACAGGGTCCAGCGCTTCGTCGTATTTGACGTCAAGCCTGTAAGTCGCAGACGCGCCCAATTTGTCAGCCAGCAGCCGAGAGATTTCGGCCTGCGCGTCATCGTCGCCGGTCGTGCCCGAGATATCGACGAAATCTGGCGTGACCTTCACCGTGCCGGAATTCAGCAACGACAGTGCTTCCAGCGATGCCAGCACCCGGATCGTCCATCCCGCCGGTGTGGCCTGATCAATCCGGGTCGAGGCCGCGACCCTGTCGATCCCGAACCGGGCCCGCGCGAAAGAGGCCGTGGCGCGCTGCGTCAGCTCATCACTCATCTTGCCGCGCATCTGCACGGCACCGTCCGGGGCAAGCCGGGCGACGAAATCGGCGTCTTCGTCCAGCCCTTCGATCAGTTTGCTGGCGTCAACGGCCGGCAGCACGGCATGGAGCGTGAAGATTTCCGGCAGGGCGGATTCCAACTCGCTCGCCTCACGTTCGAACAGGCCCGACGGGGTCGCGGCCAGGCCGACCAGCGTGACGTCCACATCCGAATAGGTGATTGTTCCTCCGCCGATCCGGTCCAGCGTGCCAATCCCCAATGCAACCGCATTGCCCCAGTCCGGCGTCGGAGAGCCGAGACCAAGCGTACAGGTCGCCCGCCCGGTCAGCCCGGCGGCGATGGCGGCCACCAGAATCTGTTCGCGCGCCTCGGCGGTGTCTGCTGAACAGGCGTCGAAACGCGCTGTGTCGCCGTCGTCCACCATCCGCAGCGTAAACGGCGTTATCACCGGACGCGGGGCCGAGATATCCAGCGCCAGCGTGAAACTGGTCGGGGCGCGCGCTGTCAGGTCATTCTCTAGCCGCCGCTTGAGTTCCGGGCTGTCCGCAATCGCGGTCACGGCGACCCGGTCCGCGGCCACGGAAATTTTGGAACGCGGCAGCGCATCCAGCGCGTCGATGGCAAAGTTCAGCGCTGCTTCCCAGCCGCGCGGACGGGCATAATCTGCGATCTCAAGCAGGTCCGACACTTCGGTCCCGTCCGAGATGTCTTTGACGCGCTGGACGATGCCGGCGCGGTCAACCTCGGCCGGGATCAGCCCGATCAGGGAAATGCCACCATCATTGCGCAGAATCTCGATCGAGAACCGGGGCGCGGATCCGTCTGCCCCCTCTAGCACATGCATTTCGTCAATGATGCACGATGGGTCTACGACATCGCTTGCCGCCGACATGGCGCGAAAGCGCGTCACCTCATCGTCGGCGGTGCCATGCAGGATCACCTGCATCCCGTCGGCGCTGACCTCGACCCATGTCAGGCCCTCGGCTTCCAGTATTTCGGTAATGCTGTCGACCGACCGGGTTTCGATCACGCGCGCCGCAAAGACCGCAAAGCCGAAACAGGCGATTGCGGCTGCAAAGAAGGTCAGGGCGACCGGGAGGGAGGAGATGTACTTCATATCCGCGCCATAGGTCTTAGAACGCCCAGCCGGGCGCGTCTACCAGGCGACACAGGCCAGAACCAGAAAACCGGCAAGGATCAGCCCAGTGTCGCGGCAGCGGCGGAAGGTCAGCATACAGCTTTTTGGATCGCCCTCGTCCAGGTTGCGCAACAGCCAGGCCATGTGCCAGCCCATCGCCCAGACGCCGCCCAGGCCAAGGACCATCGCCATTGGCGTCTGCAACGGGGCAAGGGCGGCGATTACGGCAAGGGCCAAAAGGCAGACCGTGGCGGCAAGAAACCCGCGCAGCCAATTGCGGCTGCTGTCCCCGAACAGGCGGGCCGTGGATTTGACGCCGATCAGCGCGTCATCCTCGATATCCTGATGGGCATAGATCGTGTCGTAAAACAGTGTCCAGACGATCCCGCCGACATAGAGGATCACCGCAGGCAGCCCGAGGGCGCCGGTATGTGCCGTCCAGGCCAGCAGCGCGCCCCAGTTGAAGGCAAGGCCCAGGAACACCTGCGGCCACCAGGTGAACCGCTTGGCGAATGGATAGATCGCGACCGGAATGAGCGAGGCAAAGCCAAGCAGGATCGCAGCGGGTGGAAAACTCAGCAGGATTGCCAGTGCGGCCAACGCCTGCACCGCCATCCAGACAAGCGACTTGCGAACCGAGGTCTGACCGGACGGGATCGGGCGCGACCTTGTCCGGGCGACGCTGGCGTCAATCTTGTGATCGGTGATGTCATTCCAGGTGCAGCCCGCCCCGCGCATCAGAAACGCGCCCATTGCGCAGCCGACTGCGATCCAGAGGTCAAACAGACCAAAGCGCCCGGTGGTCGCGCTGGCCAGCAGCAGGCCCCACCAGCAGGGGATCAGAAGCAGCCAGGTGCCGATCGGGCGATCAGCGCGGGACAGGCGCAGATAGGGGCGCGACCAGGCCGGGGCATGGCTGTCCACCCAATTGCCGCCCACGGCATCGGCGACTTCTCCGGTTGCGGGAGGCGTCTGCTCTGGCATCGGCGGGGGGGCGACCATATGTTCGCCTCCATGAAGCGTGCGAAAATCAGACTGTATGTAGACCAGCCGCTGGACGCGGGGCAATCCGTCCCGCTGTCGCAGGCGCAGGCGCAGTATCTGTTTGCGGTCATGCGGCTGGGGGTGGGCGGCGTTGTGGCGCTGTTCAACGGGCGTGATGGCGAATGGCAGGCCGAGGTGGTCGAGGCGGGCAAACGCGGCGGCGCGCTGGTCTGCACGGCGCAATCGGCGGCCCAGAAAAACCCGCCCGACCTGTGGCTGCTGTTCGCGCCAATCAAGAAGGCCCGTACCGACTTCATCGTCGAGAAAGCCGCCGAAATGGGAGCGGCGCGGATTTGCCCGGTGCAGACCGACTTCACCAATGCCGAGCGTATTCGACAGGACCGCCTGCAGGCGCATGCGGTCGAAGCCGCAGAACAATGCGGTGGAACATTCGTGCCCGAAGTGCCCGAGTTGCGACCACTTGCGAAGGTCCTGGACGACTGGCCCCAGGACCGCCGCCTGATGGTGCCCGACGAGTCTCTGGTTGGCGCGGGTGAGGGTCTGGGCGCGGCACCGGTGGGACAATGGGCGATCCTGATCGGACCCGAAGGCGGGTTTTCGCAGGCCGAGCGGTCGCGGCTGGCGACCCTGCCATTTGTCACCCGCGTCAGCCTGGGCCCGCGCATCCTGCGCGCCGATACGGCGGCGGTGGCCGCGATGACCCTGTGGCAGATGGCATTGGGGGATTGGTGATGGTCAAGCCGCTGATCCGCCTGCACCTGTTCTTTGCGACCCAGAACGACCGGGCCGTGATCTTGCGGCAGGGGCCGTCCAAGACCTTCCGCCTGATCCTGTGGCATCGCGATACCGATACGTTCGAGGATGGCCAGTGGCTGAAACACAAGGTCTATGCCGAACGCTGTGATCTGTCGCCGGATGGGCAGCATTTCATCTTCTTTGCGCTGAATGGTGATTGGAGTGGTGAGGCCATGGGCAGCTATACCGCCCTGTCCCGCCCGCCTTATTTCACCGCCCTGTCGCTGTTCCCCGAAGGGGATACCTGGGGTGGGGGCGGGCGGTTCCTCAGCAATCGCCATTATGTCGCCTCGGGCGGTGCCGACATCATCGGCCGGGATGACGGGCTGGACCGATTGTTTCACGTGGAACAGATTAAGAACGAATTAACAGAGCTGGCGCGGGTGGACGGGCGGCGCATCAAACTCAGCACTGCGTGGCAGGCCCGACTGAAGGCCGCTGAACCAGTGGGTGTGACCCATGCGCGTGACCTATATGATACCCAGGGCGGATGCCTTTTTCGCCGGCATGGCGATGACATGACCCTGATTCGCGACTTCACCGAGATGGAGTTCAAGGCGATCCGCGCCCCTTATGACTGGCGGGCTGATCCGGCGGACATGGCGGACGCGGCGCCATGGCATCCGCTGAACGACGAGGCACATACATGACCGGTTTCATCCGCCCCGAACTGCGCGATGGTATCATGCAATGGCGTGAGGCGCTGGGCGGTCTGGTCCTGCTTGCGCTTGGTCTGTGGTGGGCGTTGACCGGGGGCGGGCCGCTGGCGCTGGTCGGCTGGTTGCTTATCATTGGTGGTGCGGCGCTGGCCTTGACGGGTGCGCAGCGGGCGCGGTTTCGCACCGGGCAGGGTGGTCCGGGCGTTGTGGCGGTGGACGAACGACAACTCAGCTATTTCGGCCCGCTAGAGGGCGGCGTGATGGATGTCGAAAACCTGCGCCTGCTGGAACTGGAACCCGACGCCCGCCCATCGCCGCATTGGGTGCTGACCGACATCACCGGCGCGCGACTGCATATCCCGACGACAGCCGAAGGGGCTGAGGCGCTGTTTGACGTCTTTGCCACCCTGCCCGGGATCAGGACCGAGGCGATGCTGGCACGTCTTGGCCGCGCGCCCGATCAGCGGGTGACGATCTGGGAACGGGTGCCGGTTCGCCTGCACTGAACTTCGCGCACAGGTGACCGGAACGACTGTCCGTCCTGTCACCCGCGTCGCGGCCGGGTGACAGGACGTTCCGTCAGGCGGCAAGGCCGCGCGCCGCGGACGCTTTGGCCCAGTGGTAGTGCGGTGCGCGGTCGCCACGGGCAAAGCGGATCACCTCGGCGATGTCGATCACCAGCGATACAAGGTTGGTGGCAAACAGCACCGCAATCCAGGTCGCCAGTGCGGGGTCAGCCTGAATTGCCTCGGCCCGGGTGGCCATCCAGATGAACATCGGGACCCACATCAGATGCACGATCCCCAGAACCCGGGTAAAGCCGATCCGCTGGTAAATCGCCGCCTGAACAATCACGGCCAGGCCCGTAACGGCCAGCAAGACCTGCGCTTCCACATGGGTGATGAACAACAGGCATCCGCCATTCACCGCCAGAAGCCAGATCGCCCAGATACGGGGGACGGGCCGAAACCTGAGGCAGACAACGCCAAACAACTCCAGAACACTTCTTATTCCATCTTTCATCTTACTTCTCCTGCTTGCACCGGATCCGTCCGGCATAGGCGCTGCCTACAACCCGGCGGGGTTGCGCAGATACTGCGCCGGACGTAGCAATTCACTACGGATTGCGTAGTTCATGGGTCCGCTGCGGACACAGGCGCGAGGGAGAACTGAATGCCACGTTGCGGACAATTCTGCCCGATCGCGAAATCGACCGAAATCCTGGGAGAGCCATGGTCGATTCTGATCGTTCGCGAACTTTTGCTGGGCAGCAACCGATTCTCAACATTGCAACGTGGTCTTCCGCGGATCTCGCCGACGGTTCTGACCACGCGCCTGAAAGCGCTTGAGGCGGGCGGCGTCATCGTCAAACGCAAACTGACCGGCCAGCGCGGTCACGAATACCGCCTGACCGCCGCCGGAAAAGAACTGTCGTCGGTTGTCGAGGCGCTTGCCGTCTGGGGCATGCGCTGGGCACGCGATGAAATGGAAGACTCCGATCTGGACGTGACCTTCCTGATGTTCGATGTGCAGCGAAACATCGTCACCGATGAGCTTCCGGGCGGAGAGGTCGTGCTGTGCTTCCAGTTTCCCGATCTGGACGCATTCGCGCGGTGGTGGATTGTCTGCAACGGGTCCGAGGTGGATCTGTGCTATCAGGATCCCGGCAAGGACGTGGACGCCTATGTCACCGCCACATCCCGCGACATGATCGACATATGGATGGGTGATCTGAGAATTGACCAGGCGCGCGCCGCCGATCGCCTGGCACTGATCGGAGAGCCGGCGATCTGCAACCGCTTTCGGCGTTGGTTCCCGCTATCGTCGGCCGCCGCAGTCCCGCGGCCACAAGAACGTGAACGATTGACCCTCTGACCTGCCGGGGCAACTGCCGGGTTTTGCCGGTACCAAGATTGACACCCGCCGCCACCTCGCCCAGATGATTCACACCTGTCCGCTTCAACCGAAAGGCCGCGTCCCATGTCCATTCCTCAGTCCGGTGGCGGCCCGATCGAACACCACGACCAGCTTGCGCAATATCTTTCGGACGGCTGTAAGCCGAAGGAAGATTGGCGGATCGGGACCGAGCATGAGAAATTCGGCTATTGCCAGGATACGCTTTTGCCGCTGCCTTATGAGGGCGAACGCTCGGTCCGGGCGGTGCTGGAAGGGCTGCGCGACCGGTTCAGCTGGGCCCCGGTCATGGAAGGCGCGCACATCGTGGGGCTGGAAAAGGACGGCGCCAACGTCAGCCTGGAACCGGGCGGGCAATTGGAACTGTCCGGCGCACCGCTGGAGACGATCCACGAAACCTGTGACGAGGTGAACAGCCATCTGGCCGAGGTGAAATCCGTCGCCGACGAAATCGGCGTGCGCTTCATCGGCCTTGGGGCGGCACCGGAATGGTCGCATGAGCAAATGGATCTGATGCCCAAGGGCCGATACAAGCTGATGAACGACTATATGCAGCGCGTCGGCACCCACGGCACGCAGATGATGCGGCGGACCTGCACGGTGCAGGTGAACTTGGATTTCGGGTCCGAGGCGGACATGGTCCAGAAGCTGCGCGTGGCGATTGCACTGCAGCCGGTGGCCACGGCGCTGTTTGCAAATTCTCCGTTCTTTGACGGCAAGCTGAATGGGCATAAAAGCTGGCGGTCCCGTATTTGGCGCGGGCTGGATGCGGACCGGACCGGCATGGTGCCGTTTGTCTTTGACGAAGGCTTCGGGTTTGAGGCTTGGGTGCAATACGCCCTCGATGTGCCGATGTACTTCGTCTATCGCGAAGGGCGATATATCGACGCGCTGGGCATGTCGTTTCGTGATTTCCTGAAAGGTGAATTGCATGCCCTGCCAGGCGAAACCCCGACCCTGTCAGACTGGGCGGATCACCTGACCACCCTGTTTCCCGAAGCGCGGATCAAGAAGTTCATCGAAATGCGTGGCGCCGATGGCGGCCCCTGGCGGCGGCTTTGCGCGCTGCCCGCGTTGTGGGTTGGCCTGTGCTATGACCAGACCGCGCTGGATGCCGCCTGGGATCTGGCCAAGGGCTGGGATGCTGACACGCGTGAGGCTTGGCGGGTCGAAGCCTCGGTCCATGGTTTGCAGGCCGAGGTTGGCGGACGTTCCATGCACGATCTTGCGCGAGAGGTCGTCGCAATCGCCGAGGCTGGCCTCGCCGCCCGCGCCCGCCCCGGTGCAGGCGGGTTGATCCCGGATGAGACGCATTTTCTGAATGCGCTGAAGGAAAGCCTGGACACCGGAAAGACGGCAGCGGATGAGCTGCTGGACCGGTATCATGGCGACTGGGGTGGGGATCTGAAACAGATCTATGCGGACTACAGTTACTGAGCGGGCCGTTCTTCCAGCGGCAGCGGATCACGCACCGTGGAATGTCCCTCTTCGAACAGCGCAATGGCCTGAATGCATGGCTGCGCGCCATAGCCATCGCACCAGGTTCCATGACGACCGATCAGCAGCACCGGGGACTCGTTGAAGGTTGCAACCTGCCACAACCCACCCGTCCAACTGCGTGAGGTGGTGCCGTTGTGGATGACGTGAATGATGCTGCCGCCTGAGCCATGCCACAGCGCATAATTCAACGAACAGAACACGAAGTTGAAGTCGAGGATCGCGTCATCCTCGGCCCCGTCTTCGTCCAGATCCCAGAACGACAGGGCCTCATTCTCGACCAGCAATTCCGGTGTCGGGGCGTTCGGGTCGGCGGCTTTGACATCGGCGATGCATTCAGCGCGCGCGGCATCGAGAATTTCGGATGCGCGCGGCGCGTCCTGCGCTGCGGCTGGCAGGGCGAAGGCAACGACGAGGCAGATCGGCGCCGCTGACCTCACCCGTCGCGCCCGACGGGTGGCATACGGCTTGCGGCGAATTCGCCGTCGTCGTGCCCACCGCCGCCGCCCAGCGGATCGGGGCCAAAGCGGTTCGGGCCGTCCGTGCCTTTCAGGATCAGCATCACAAACAGGACGATGACCAACACGAAGGCACCAATCCCGGATGCCGCGGCCAGAATGCCAGCGTTGATAGCCCCCATCAGGAAGGCAAGCGCCATCGCGCCGTAAGGCGCCAGCATCCACCAACCGCTCATATTGCGGTCATGCAGGCGGCGCGCCGTCACGGCCAAGTTTGGCAGCAATACCGCCAGCCCGAAAACCCCCGACAGAATTGGCGTGTTGGTCGAGGCTGAAAAGCCGGTATCGGTCGTGACCACATCGCCAAAAAGCGCCGAGTCGACGAACGACAAGACCAGCGAAATCAACCAGATCGCCAGAACCCACCACCAGAATTCCGACCTTTGCGCGCGCCCTGAAAAATCAACGTATTTTGAGAAACACGTGCGAACTGCTTCACCAATTCCCATGATCTATCCCTTCTTGCCGATCCGCGGTTCTGTCCCGTTGACGATCCTGCGGATGTTCGCAGCATGCCTCAGCCAGACCAATGCGCCAAGCAAGGCGGCCAGAACGGTCATTTCGCCATGACCCAAAAGCCACAGCCAGACGGGGGCCGTTGCGGCGCAGATCAGCGCAGAGAGGGATGAGATGCGGAACAGGATCGCCACAACCAGCCACGTCAAGCAGGCTGCCAGCCCTCCCAAGAAGGACAGTGCCAGCAGTGTTCCGAGGAAGGTCGCGACGCCTTTTCCGCCGCGGAACCGCAGATAGATCGGGTAGATGTGGCCCAGAAAGGCGAAAAATCCGGCGATCTGTGCGGCATCCTCGCCCACTAGGGCGCGCGCGATCAGGACCGCAATCGCGCCTTTTCCGGCGTCCAGCACCAGCGTCAGAAACGCCGCCAGCTTGTTGCCGGTGCGCAGAACATTGGTGGCGCCGATATTGCCTGACCCGATGGCACGCAGATCGCCCAGGCCGAAGACCCGTGCAACAACAATCCCGAACGGAACCGAGCCCAGAAGATAGGCCGCCAGCGCCACCAGCGCCAGCGTGGACGGGGCGGATTCAAACGCTGGCATGATCACCCGCAATCGGGAAGACCTGTGCCCCGCCCACCCAGGTGCCCCGCACCTGACCCTGCATCCGTGCCTCGTCAAAGGGCGTGTTCTTGGATTTCGACTGTAGGACAAAGCGATCCATCACGAAGGGCGCGTCCGGGTCGAACAGAACCAGATCGGCAGGCGCGCCGGTGGTCAGCGATCCGCCGGGCAGGCCAAGACGCCGGGCAGGATTGGCCGACAGCGCGCGAAACAACTGCGGCAGGCTAAGCGCGCCAGCGTGGTACAGGCGCATCGCGGCGGGCAGCAGGGTTTCCAGCGCGACGGCACCGCTGGCCGCTTCTTCGAACGGCAGGCGTTTGCTTTCTTCGTCCTGCGGCGTGTGCATCGAGCTGATGATGTCGATCATCCCGCTGGCGACCGCCTCGACCAATGCAATGCGGTCATCCTCGCTGCGCAGGGGCGGTTTCAGTTTGAAGAAGGTGCGATAGTCGCCCACATCCAGCTCGTTCAGGGTCAGGTGGTGGATGTTGACCCCGGCGCTGACGTTCAGCCCGGCGGATTTGGCACGCTGCAATGCGGGCAGGGCAGCGGCGGCGGACAGGTTGTCGGCGTGATAGGCGGCACCGGTCATTTCGACCATCGCCAGATCGCGTTCCAGGCCCAGCCGCTCGGCCATCGGTGACACGGCTGGCAGCCCGCGCAGCGAGGCGAATTTGCCCGATGTTGCCGCCGCCCCCTTGCTGAGGCCCGGATCCTGCGGGTGCGCGATCACCAGCGCGTTAAGGGATCGCGCATAGGTCAGGGCGCGGGCAAAGACCTTGGTGTCTGTGATCACCCGGTCGCAATCGGTGAAGGCGACAGCGCCGGCGTCGGCGTCGGACAGAAACCCGACCTCGACCATTTCACGTCCGTCGCGCCCCTTGGTCAGCGCAGCCATATGGGCAACCCGAACCGAGGCGGTTTCGCGGGCGCGGCGGGTGACGAATTCCAGAACCTCGGGCGTGTCGATCGCCGGGTCCGTGTCGGGGCGGGTGACCATTGTGGTCACGCCCCCGGCGGCGGCGGCGCGCCCGGCGGTGCGGTAGCTTTCTTTGTGCCGTTCACCGGGCTCCGAGACCTTGACGCCCACGTCGATGATGCCGGGCGCAAGGCACAGGCCCGAACACTCCACAACCTCGGCCGTTTTGGGCGCATCCGTTGCAATGACACCATCGACAACACACAGGTCGCCGTCGCGCGGCGTGTCGTGGTCGGGATCAATCAGGCGGGCACCACGAAAAATCGTGGCACTCATCCGGTTTCTATCCCGGCGCTGTCTTTTTGAATGAACCGCATCATTTTATGGACCCGCCGTGCATCACCAATCATCTCGAATCCGGCGCGGCGATTACGTCCACGGCGATTCCCGGTGAACCATATCGTGCCAAGACCGCGACGTCGCTCCTGAAATTCGAGGCGTGTTTTGGCGTCGATGGGATACTCCGCCAGCTTACTGCCAAACAATTGCCGGGCGACAATGGCGCGCCGGTCGGTCAGCGTGTACCAGGTGCGCCGCCGACGAAGCGTATCCCAGATATATTGCCCCACCAACAAATAGAGGCCAATCAGCGCGACAGGTATCGATAGCGCCGGAAGTACCCAGTGCCACAGACCCTCACCCAGGGTCATTTCGAAGGTCACATTGGCGAGGAACAGGGCAATCGCCAACAGGACGGCGCCCTGAACCGACTTGCCGAGCGACGACAGGCCAAGCCGCAACCGGCCATCCGGGCGGCCCTGCCACAGGATACGCTCATCATCTTCAAGCTGGCCGGCCCATCCCGAATGGGCTGGCATCAGTGTGTCGCTTCGGATGTTCATCGTCGTATTGATCGGCCTGTCCCGGTGCCGGCCGCCTCGGATGTGCGGACGGGCTTATGCTACTTCACACACGCCAGCTCTACCATAGGTTGAGTCGGCGTGGCCCGGAACTTTTGCACAACTGTCACAGTCTAGCCCCCCGGCGATACCAGCATGCCACAGGTGCACGCCGATTCGCCACGGCTTTCCGTGTGCTTAGCGGGTTTGCTTTGCGACGTCGGCCTGAATCCGCCGTATCAGGGCGTAGACCTCATGCCCGTCGGGGATCCGTTCAAAGCCTACGCCTACGGTATAGGCTCCATTTTTCGAACGCCGAACCTCGCGCGCGAAATGTACCGAAGGCGGGTCGTTGTCTTCCAGCGTCAGCACCGTTTCCGAGGTGATCGGATAGGATTTCAGCCGCCGCCCCACCACCGGCAGATTGGTGGCAATAAAGGCCCGCCGGTCAGACAATGAATAGAAGGTGCGCCGCTGCTTGAACCTCCCCCAGAACAGGCTGCCGATGATCAGGCCGACGCCGACCGAGAAATGGATCAGGCCAAACGCCCAGAAGCCGCCGCCGATCGACGCGGCCATGACCATCCAGAAAACCGCAAACCCTGCAAAAATCGCCCCAAAGGCGGCAAGGGCCACATTGCGTATGCGCAGGTGCAATCCGGGGGCAGGCGCGCCTTGCCAGATGATCTCCTCCCCCGGGTCAAGCAGGCCTTCCCAGCCCCGGACGCGGGTCACACCATCACCCCTTCCGGATGCGCCCCCACATTGCGGGTCAGCAGGTCCATTGCCGCCATGCGCACGGCCACGCCCATCTCGACCTGTTCCTGAATGACCGAGCGGTTGATGTCATCGGCCAGGATCCCGTCAATCTCGACCCCGCGGTTCATCGGCCCCGGATGCATGACGATGGCGTCCGGTTTGGCGGCGCGCAGTTTGGCCGGGTCCAGCCCGAAGCGGTGGTAATATTCCCGCTCAGACGGGATAAAGCCGCCGTCCATGCGTTCCTTCTGCAGCCGCAGCATCATCACCACATCGGCATCGGCCAGACCGGCCTCCATGTCGTCTGTCACCTCGACCCCCCAATCGGCGGCCCCGGCGGGGATCAGCGTCGGCGGGCCGACCAGCCGCACCCGGTTTTCCATCTTGCCCAGCAGCAGAATGTTCGAGCGCGCGACGCGGCTGTGTGCAATATCGCCACAGATCGCCACGGTCAGGCGATGCAGCCGCCCCTTGGCGCGCCGTATCGTCAACGCATCCAGCAGCGCCTGCGTCGGATGCTCATGCCGCCCGTCTCCGGCGTTCAGAACCGCGCAGTTCACCTTGTCCGCCAGCAGGTTCACAGCACCGGAATGCGGATGCCGCACCACCAGCAGATCGGGATGCATCGCGTTCAGCGTAAGCGCCGTGTCGATCAGCGTTTCGCCCTTTTTAATCGAACTGGCCTGCATCGCCATGTTCATCACATGCGCGCCCAAGCGCAGACCGGCGATTTCAAAACTCGCCTGGGTGCGGGTCGAGTTTTCGAAGAACATGTTCACCTGCGTCTTGCCCGCCAGCGCCTGACTGGATTTTTGGGCCGAGCGGTTGAGGTCGACATATTGGTTCGACACGTCAAGCAGGGTGGTGATTTCGTCCGGGGACAGCGGTTCGATGCCCAGCAGGTGGCGTTTGGCGAATGTCATCGGCGGCCCTTCGCGGTTTTGTCGGCTTATAGGAAGTGGCGGGTCATGGGACAAGCGGTCGGGCATTTACGCGCGCCGCCCCGCAGCATAGCCTGTGTCGCGATGGATGGCAGTGATCCCCATATGCTGAAGGCCCTGCTGGATTGGCAAGCCGAACTGGGCGCGGATGAGCCGATTGGCGATACGCCGGTCGATTGCTATGCGCTGCCCGACAAGCTGGGCAAGCCCGATATGCCAACGCCCGAGGTCAAATCAGCCTCGGCACCGGCGGTGGTACATGCCGACAAGCCGGACGCCGGGCGGTTCATTGGTGCGGCGCGTGCAGCGGCCGAGGGGGCTGCGGACCTTGCGGCGCTGAAAGCGGCAGTTGAAGCCTTTGAAGGCTGTGAGCTGAAGCGCGGCGCAAAAACCACCGTCTTTGCCGATGGCAACCCGGCGGCGCAGGTGATGGTGATTGGGGAGGCACCGGGACGTGACGAGGATGCCGCCGGTCTGCCCTTTGTCGGCGCAGCCGGGCGTCTGCTGGACAAGATGTTTGCAGCCATCGGGATGGCCCGAGACGGGGAAGCGGCTGACAACAGCCTTTATATCACCAACGTCCTGCCGTGGAGGCCGCCACAGAACCGCACCCCGACACCGGAAGAGATTGCGATGCTGAAACCGTTTCTGGAACGGCATGTGGCGCTGGCCGACCCGGATATTCTGGTGATCATGGGCAATGTCGCCTGCTCGGCGATCCTTGGCAGAACCGGCGTTACCCGTCTGCGCGGCAAATGGGATCAGGCGATGGACCGTCCCGCCCTGCCGATGTTTCACCCCGCCTACCTGCTGCGCACCCCGGCCGCCAAGCGCGAGGCCTGGGCAGATTTGCTGAGCTTGCAGTCGAGGGTGCGCGGATGACAAACTTCCTGCCCACCCGCATCGCTGTCCTGACCGTCAGCGACACCCGCACCCAGGCGGATGACCGGTCCGGCGACACGCTTGTTCAGCGCCTGACCGACGCCGGTCACACCCTTGCAGCGCGGACCATCCTGCCGGATGATCGTTCCGCCATTGCCGATCAGCTGCGCGCCTGGTGCGCGGACCCGGAAATCGACGTGGTGCTGTCCACCGGCGGCACGGGCCTGACGGGCCGCGATGTCACGGTCGAGGCGCATCGCGATGTCTATGAAAAGGAAATCGACGCCTTTGGCACCGTCTTCACCATCGTCTCGATGAAAAAAATCGGAACCTCGGCGGTGCAATCGCGGGCCACGGGCGGGGTGGCGAATGGGACGTATCTGTTCGCTCTGCCCGGCTCTCCCGGGGCGTGCAAGGATGCCTGGGACGAGATTCTGGCGCCGCAGCTAGACCTTCGCCACAGGCCCTGCAATTTTGTTGAGATCATGCCACGGCTGGACGAACATCTGCGACGGAAATGACCGCCTGCTGCGTAACACCATTATGTGTTGGTGTTTTCCTTGCGCTGCCCTAGATTCATGCATCGACACCGCCTTTAGGGATCGGATCTGACCCATGCGTTTTCTGCGCCGCTCACTCGTCGGTATCGTGCTTCTGGCCGTCACCATCGCATTAATTGCGCTGGCAGGTGACATGGTGCGCGGGGCGCTAAAGACGCGGCTCGCCGATGATCCGCGCCCTCGTGAAGCGCGTGAACGGGTGTTTGCGGCAAATGTGATCACAGTGGAACCCGGCGTCATCACGCCGGTGCTGGATACGTTCGGAGAGATTCGCGGCCGCCGGTCGCTGGAACTGCGCGCGACATCGGGCGGAGCGGTGATTGAACTGGGCGCGGGCGTGGAAGAAGGCGGTGCGGTCGCGGCGGGCGATCTGCTGGTACGAATTGATCCAGTGGTTGCTCAGGCGGCGCTGGATGTCGCCCGTGCCGACCTGTCAGAGGCCGAGGCGGAAGCCCGCGATGCTGCCCGCGCGCTGGAATTGGCCGAGGCGGACGTTGCGGCGGCGCAAGCGCAGGCGGAATTGCGCAAACAGGCGCTGCTCCGGCAGGAAGACCTGCGTGCACGCGGGGTCGGGACCGAGGCGGCGGTGGAAACCTCGGCGTTGGCGGCGGCTTCGGCGGATCAGGCGGTGTTGTCGCGCAGGCAGGCGCTGGCGGCGGCACAGACCCGGATTGATCAGGCGGCGCTGCGCCTGGACCGCGTTTCAATCGCCTTGGCCGAGGCGCGGCGCGGCCTTGCCGAGACCGAGATTTTTGCCGAGTTCGATGGCGTCCTCAGCGATGTCACCGTGGTGCAGGGCGGGCTGGTGGCGAACAATGAACGTCTGGCCAGTCTGATCGATCCAGCAGCGCTGGAAGTCGCTTTTCGGGTGTCCACTGCGCAGTATACCCGATTGCTGGATGAGGGGCGTTTGCGCCGGGCCGAGGTTGCCGTGTCACTGGATGTGGCAGGCGTTGATCTGATTGCAACAGGCCAGATCAGTCGCGAAAATGCCGCCGTTGGGGACGGTCAGACTGGGCGCTTGTTGTTTGCCGAACTTGCGCAGACCGGCGGCTTTCGTCCGGGCGATTTCGTGACAGTCCGGGTTGAAGAACCCCCGCTGCGCGGAGTGGCGCAATTGCCCGCATCCGCCGTTGATGCCGCCGGGACTGTACTGGCGCTGGGCGCAGAGGATCGCCTGGAAGCGGTTGAGGCCACGGTTCTGCGCCGCCAGGGCGACGATGTTCTGGTACGCGCCCGCGCGCTGGCCGGGCGCGAGGTTGTGGCAGAACGCTCACCCTTGCTTGGTGCCGGGATCAAGATCCGTCCGATCCGCGAGGGGGCATCGACCGAAGCGCCCGAGGCACCGGCGATGGTCGAACTGTCAGACGAACGTCGCGCCAAACTGATCGCCTTTGTCGAGGCCAACAAGCGCATGCCTGCCGAGGCCAAGCAGCGCGTTCTGGCGCAATTGTCGGAACCGAGCGTTCCGGCCCGCGTGGTCGAACGCATCGAATCCCGGATGGGAGGCTAGGCCATGGCGATGCGGCGGTTTGAGGGGACCGGCGGCATCCTTGGATATTTTGCGCGCCATTGGACGGCGGCCAACCTGCTGCTGGTTGTGATGATGGTGCTGGGGCTGACCGCCCTGCCGCAGATGCGCAGCCAGTTTTTCCCCGATGTGATCATCGACGATGTCACCGTAAGCGTCCGCTGGGACGGCGCCGGGGCCGATGATGTGGACGCCGCCATCGTGCAATTGATGGAACCGGCGTTGTTGACCGTCGAAGGTGTCGAAAGCTCGACGGCGCGGTCGCGCGAAGGCAATGCCTCGATCACGCTGGAGTTTGAACCGGGCTGGGATATGGCGCGGGCGGCGGATGATGTGCAGGCCGCCGTCGATGCGGTCAGCAATCTGCCCGAGGATGCCGAGGATCCCAACGTGCGGCGCGGTGCCTGGCGCGACCGGGTCACCGACGTTGTGATCACAGGGCCGGTCGGCGTTGATCAACTGGGCCGTTTCGCCGATGAATTCGTCGCCCGTTTATTCGCCGAGGGGGTCACAAGGACCACGATCCGGGGGGTCGCCGCGCCCGAGGTGGTGGTCGAAGTCCCCTCGATCAGTTTGATCCGGCACGATCTGACCATGGCGGCCATCGCCTCGGCCATCGCTGCCGAGGCTGAGGCGGATCCTGCCGGAGATGTCGCAGGCACCGCGCGGGTGCGCACCGGGGTGGCCAAGCGCAGTTCCGCGCAGATCGCCGATATTGTCCTACGCTCGAACCCCGATGGATCGAAGCTGCGGATTGGCGATGTCGCGACCGTGCGCAGCGAGGGGATTGACCGCAATCGCGCCTATTTCGTCGGGCCGGATCCGGCGATTTCCATTCGGGTGGACCGCACGGATCGGGGTGACGCGATTGGCATGCAGCGTCAGGTCGAGGCGGTGGCCGCCGACATGGTTCTGACCCTGCCCGCAGAGGTGAATATCGATCTGATCCGCACAAGGGCCGAGGCGATCACCGGGCGTTTGAAGTTGCTGCTGGATAACGGCGCGCTGGGTCTGGCGCTGGTTGTCGGGCTGCTGTTCCTGTTCCTGAACGCGCGCACGGCATTCTGGGTTGCCGCCGGCATTCCGGTGGCGGTGACCGCGACCTTCGCGCTGATGTTCGCCTTTGGGCTGACGATCAACATGATCTCGCTTTTTGTGCTGATCATCACGTTGGGGATCGTGGTGGATGACGCGATTGTCGTGGGTGAGCATGCGGATTTCCGCGTGCGACGCCTTGGTGAAGACCCGACGACGGCGGCAGAGAACGCCGCGCGGCGGATGTTCCCGCCGGTCTTCTCGGCCACGCTGACGACGGTGATCGCGTTTTTCGGTCTTGTTGCGGTCGGCGGACGCTTTGGCGACTTGATCAAGGACATCCCGTTTACAGTGATCGTGGTTCTGATCGCCTCACTCGTTGAGTGTTTTCTGATCCTGCCGAACCATATGGCGCATGCGCTGAAGCATTCGGCCAGGGAACATTGGTATGATTTCCCCAGCCGGGTGGTGAACCGCGGGTTTTCCTGGTTGCGCGAGAATCTGTTCCGCCCGCTGATGGCCGGGGTGATCTGGGCGCGCTATCCGGTGATTGCCGGGGTGATCGTGATCCTTGCCAGCCAGGTGTCGATCTTCATTCGCGGTGATGTGCAATGGCGGTTCTTCAACGCGCCGGAACGCGGGTCAGTCTCGGGCAATTTCGCGATGACCGAAGGGGCGACGCGGGCCGATACGCTGGCGATGATGCGGACCTTGCAGAACACGGTTGAGGAGCTTGGCGCAACGTATGAGGCCGAGCATGGGCGCAATCCGCTGGATTATGTGATTGCCGAGATTGGCGGGACCACCGGGCGCGGGCTGTCAGGCGTGGACACCAAGGATGCCTCACTTCTGGGCTCGGTCGCGATTGAGCTGATTGATGCAGACTTGCGGCCCTATTCCTCTTTCGCATTTGTGGCCGCTTTGCAGGACGCGGTGCCACGCCATCTGCTGCTGGAAACCATCAGCTTTCGCGGCTGGCGGTCCGGCCCGGGCGGTGATGCGCTGGACGTCGAACTTTTCGGGTCGTCCGCTGAGACGCTGAAGGCGGCGGCCGAAGACCTGAAGACCAGCGTTGCGCAATTCCCCGAAGTATCGGCGGTCGAGGATAGCCTGGCCTTCGACAAGGAAGAACTGATCCTAGACCTCACGCCGCAGGGTCTTGCGCTGGGGATCACCATTGACGAGTTGGGCCGGGTTCTGCGGAACCGCCTGAACGGCATCGAAGCGGCAACCTTCCCGGATGGCACACGCTCGGCCAGCATCCGGGTGGAACTGCCCGAGGGGGAGCTGACGGCGGATTTCCTGGACCGGACGCAGGTGCGTACCGGGTCGGGGACCTATGTGAACCTGGCCGACATCGTGTCGGTCGACCGACGCGCCGGGTTTTCGACGGTCCGGCGAGAGAACGGTCTGCGCGTCGTTTCGGTCACCGGTGATGTGTCCGAGGATGATCCGGCCCGCGCGCAGGCGATCATGCAGGCGCTGCAAGAGACTATTCTGCCCAAACTGGAAGAGGATTTTGGCGTTGTCACCCGGATGGGCGGTCTTGCGGAACAGGAAAACCGGTTCCTCAGCGATGCGCTGACCGGGTTGGTTCTGTGTCTGGCGGGGATCTATCTGGTGCTGGGGTGGATCTTCTCCAGCTGGACGCGGCCGATGGTGGTGATGGCGATCATTCCGTTTGGGCTGATCGGGACGATCTACGGCCATGTCGCCTGGGAGGTCCCGCTGAGCATGTTCACGGTCGTCGGGCTGATCGGGATGACCGGGATCATCATCAACGATTCCATCGTGCTGGTGACAACGATTGACGATTATGCCCAGGATCGGGGCCTGTTTCCGGCGATTATCGACGGGGCGGCGGATCGGCTGCGCCCGGTGTTGCTGACCACGCTGACCACGGTTCTTGGGCTGACGCCGCTGCTGTTCGAGCGGTCAGCACAGGCGCAATTCCTGAAGCCGACGGTGATCACGCTGGTCTATGGTCTGGGTTTTGGCATGGTGCTGGTGTTGCTGGTGGTGCCGTCGCTGATGGCGATGCAGCACGATGTGCGCCGGCAGTTGCAGTCGGTGCGACGCGCCCTGACCGGGCGGGCCGGGGCAGCCGGGATTGCGACACGCCTGACCGCCCTGCTGGCCGCTGGTTGGTTTGCCGCGACCATCGGCTGGACGCTGGCCACGGGGGCAATGCCCGGTCCGCTGAGCGCACTCGCAGGTGGCGACACGGGATCACCGGTTATGGCTGCGGCGCTGTTTGTTGCCGGTGTGGCCGCGTTGGCGGTGTTGGCCTATGGGGCCGTGGCACTGATCGTCGCAACCACCGGACAGCGGCGCGCGGGTTGATCTGCAACCCCGGCTAGAGGCGCTGAACCTGTTCGTGGCGCGCGCAGCCGACCATGTGGTCATTGATCAGACCACTCGCCTGCATGAAGGCATAAACAATCGTCGGGCCGCAAAACTTGAATCCGGCTTTCTTGAGGTCCTTGCTGACCTGTTGCGACAAAGCGGTCTGCGCGGGAACATCGGCCATTGTCTTTGGGTGGTTCACCAGTGGCGTGCCGCCCACATAAGACCACAGGAAGGTGTCGAAACCCTGTTCCGCCTCGATCTTCTGCCAGGCGCGGGCGTTGCTGATCGTGGCTTCGATCTTGCCCCGGTGCCGCACGATGCCCGGATCGGCAAGCAGGCGCGTCACTTCGGCCTCACCCCAGCCAGCGATGACGTTCGGATCAAAACCCTGGAACGCCGCGCGAAAGCTTTCGCGCTTTTTCAGGATGGTGATCCAGGCCAGCCCGGCCTGAAACCCGTCGAGAATCAGTTTCTCCCACAGGGCGCGGCTGTCACGTTCGGGCACACCCCATTCGGTGTCATGATAGGCCACATACAGCGGATCATCCCCGCACCAATCGCAGCGTTCATTCATCAGTGGTGTCCTTCCCCCCTAAAACTGGGCCACTACATTGGTCTTGAGAGGGGAATATGTAATGGCACGGAAACGGCATTCGGACGAAGATGTATTGAAGCTGCTGCGTGAGATTGAGCTGAAGCTGACGGGAGGAAGTGACGTTGCATCGGCGTGTCGTAGCGTCGGCATCAGCGATGCGACATATTACAACTGGCGGAAACGGTTTGGTGGTATGGGACGGTCGCAGTTGTCGGAGATGCGCAGCCTGGAAAAGGAGAATGGGCGTCTCAAGAAGATCGTCGCTGAGCTTGAATTGGACAAGCTGATCCTCAAAGAAAGCCTGAACTACTTAAAGCCCAGGGCCTGACGACTGGGGAGCTCCGTCAGGCCGTTATTCATACGCGCCAAAAGCTCGCGACCTCGGAGCGGAGGACCTGCCGGGTCGTCGGTCTGGCGCGAAACTCTCTGCAATATCGACCCGCGCCAAAAGACGATGATGCTCTACGGCTCGCTTTGATCCGCCTGGCCAAGCAATATGGGCGCTACGGCTATCGTAAAGTTTCGGAACTCCTGCGCATCGAGGGCTGGCGGGTCAATCATAAGAAGGTTGAGCGTCTCTGGCAGGAAGAAGGACTGCAACTCCCGCAGCGGCACAGGAAGCGCAGACGGCTTTATCACAAGGACAGCTCGATCATTCGCCTCAGGCCGACGCATCCGAACCACATCTGGAGCATCGACTTCGTTCACGACAAGCTCAGCAATGGCCGGAGCTACAAGATGCTGACCGTTCTGGATGAGTACACCCGGCAGGCCCTGGCCGTGGAAGTTCGCAGCAGGATGGGCGCCGAAGATGTTCTGGAGGCGCTATATCCGCTGCTCCTCTGCCATGGCACGCCGGAGTATATCCGCTCCGACAACGGCCCAGAGTTCGTAGCCAAGGCGATGCAGGAGTGGTTGGTTCGCGTTGGTGTTCGACCAATTAGAATCTATCCGGGGTCCCCTTGGGAAAACGGATACAACGAGAGGTTCAACGGCACTCTCCGGCACGAGATCCTCAACGCTGAATGGTTCACAACAACGAAACAGGCACAGATCGTCATCAATCATTGGCTTAAGCAGTACAACCACACACGTCCGCACCAGGCTCTGAACATGCGACCACCAATGCCAGAAACTCTAATCAGAAATGGCCCAGAACTTGGGGGCTAGACAGTGTTCCTTGCGTTTTCAATCAGTTGGCAGAATTGCTCCGAGTTACCTCAAATTGGAACAAAATGCGACCATTAACGAATTCTTAGGACGTAGGGCCTCATCTGAGACCCTGAGCACTCTAACTGGGCGAGGTCGCAGATGGACATGACAGCGGTGCCGCACGGCATGGAAAGCCCGCTTGCGGCTGCCGTGGCGCGACGACAGCGCGACACGGTGACAATGGTGCGCGATGCGGTGGAGCGTAAATCCGTGCGCCTGGCGTTTCAGCCCGTCATCCAGTCGGCGCGCCCGGACCGGGTGGCGTTTTATGAGGGGCTGATCCGCATTCTGGATCCGGTTGGCCGGGTCATCCCTGCGCGCGACTTCATTGATGCAGTGGAAACGCAGGAACTGGGGCGCGTTATTGACTGCCTGGCATTAGAACACGGCATCGCGGCCTTGCGCGCTGATCCTGCGCTGCGGCTGTCGATCAACATGTCGGCACGGTCGATCGGCTATCCGCGCTGGACGGATACGCTGAATGCCGCATTGGCGCAGGATCATACGGTCGCTGCGCGCCTGATCCTGGAGATCACTGAAAGCTCGGCCATCGTCGTGCCGGAAATCGTTCAGGTGTTCATGGCCGATCTGCAGGATCGCGGCATTTCCTTTGCGCTTGATGATTTTGGCGCGGGCTATACCGCGTTTCGGTATTTCAAGCAGTTCTGTTTCGATATTCTGAAGATCGATGGTCAGTTCATTCGCGGCATTGCGCATGACCCGGACAATCAGGTGATGGTGCAGGCAATGATGGCCGTCGGTCAACATTTTGAGATGTTCACGGTGGCCGAATCGGTGGAATCTGCGGCCGATGCCGCCTGGCTAACCCAGGCTGGGGTGGATTGTCTGCAAGGCTATTACTTCGGTATTCCGACGCTTGAGCCTGAGTGGAACACATGCGATTCGATCCGCGCTGTTGGCTGAATACCGGGGTGGTATTGCAGAAAAGCTGGCGGGCTGAGGCGGATCGCGCAAGCATTCTGAGGTGAGATTCCAAAACGATTGACCCCTGAACGGCCCCCGGTTGGACATGCATTTGGCGAATACCGGCTTCCCTGCGATCATCTGACAGTTGCGCGATTGCTGTCTTGGCCATAGGACTCCGCGCAATATGCAGTTCAGCCGTCCGTGCCGCGCCTATGCGCGATCACCGGACCGACCCAAGGAGCCATGATCCCATGACCAACGTCGTTATCGCCTCGGCCGCGCGCACAGCAGTCGGCAGTTTTTCTGGCAGTTTTGCCAACACCCCTGCCCATGATCTTGGGGCCACTATGTTGGAAGCGCTGGTTGAACGCGCCGGGATCGACAAATCCGAAGTGAGCGAGACGATTCTGGGGCAGGTGCTGACCGCCGGACAGGGCCAGAACCCCGCGCGGCAGGCGCATATCAACGCAGGGCTGCCGATCGAAAGCGCCGCCTGGGGGATCAACCAGGTTTGTGGTTCGGGCCTGCGCGCCGTCGCACTCGCTGCCCAGAATGTGCAGCTTGGTGATGCTTCGATTGTCGCCGCTGGCGGTCAGGAAAACATGTCGATGAGTCCCCATGTGCAGAACCTGCGCGCGGGTTACAAGATGGGCGACCTGAAATTCATCGACTCGATGATCAAAGACGGCCTCTGGGATGCGTTCAACGGCTATCACATGGGCCAGACGGCTGAAAACGTTGCCGAAAAATGGCAGATCAGCCGCGATATGCAGGACGAATTCGCCGTCGCCAGCCAGAACAAGGCCGAAGCTGCGCAGAACGCTGGCAAGTTCGCTGATGAGATCGCGGCATTTACAGTGAAAACCCGCAAGGGCGACATCGTGGTCGACAAGGATGAATACATCCGCCACGGCGCAAACATCGAAGGCATGCAGAAACTGCGCCCTGCCTTCGTGCGCGATGGCGGCACCGTGACCGCAGCCAACGCCAGCGGCATCAACGACGGCGCGGCAGGCGTTCTGGTGATGAGCGCCGATGACGCCGAGAAACGCGGCATCACCCCGATGGCGCGGATCGCCAGCTATGCCACCGCCGGTCTGGACCCGTCGATCATGGGTGTCGGTCCAATCCATGCGTCGCGCAAGGCGCTGGAAAAAGCCGGTTGGTCGGTCGGCGATCTTGATCTTGTCGAAGCCAATGAGGCGTTTGCCGCCCAGGCCTGTGCCGTGAACAAGGACATGGGCTGGGATCCGGCGATTGTGAACGTCAACGGCGGCGCGATTGCCATTGGCCACCCGATCGGTGCCTCTGGCGCGCGCGTCCTGAACACCTTGCTGTTCGAAATGCAGCGGCGCGACGCCAAGAAAGGCCTCGCCACGCTATGCATCGGCGGCGGCATGGGCGTCGCTATGTGCGTCGAGCGCTAACGCGAATATCACCTGCGTAATTTAATTGCGCAGGTGACTCAATATAACTAATCTTGTTACCAAGTGAAACCTGCGCTTCGGCAGACCCGATGGCGCACCTGCATCAAATGGAGAGACGACATGGCACGAGTGGCCCTGGTTACCGGCGGATCGCGCGGCATCGGCGCAGCAATTGCGAAAAAACTGAAAGCGGATGGCTGCGACGTTGCCGCGACCTATGGCGGCAATGACGAGGCCGCCGCCGCCTTCACAGCCGAAACCGGCATCAAGACTTACAAGTGGTCCGTCGGCGACTATGACGCCTGCAAAGCTGGCATCGCGCAGATTGAAGGTGACCTTGGCCCCGTCGATATTCTGGTGAACAACGCCGGGATCACCCGCGACGCGCCCTTCCACCGGATGACACCCGAGCAGTGGCACGAGGTCATCGGAACCAACCTGACCGGCGTCTTCAACATGACCCACAATGTCTGGGGCGGCATGCGCGAGCGGAAATTCGGGCGCATCGTCACCATCAGTTCGATCAACGGTCAGAAGGGCCAGTTCGCGCAAGCAAACTATGCCGCATCAAAGGCAGGCGACATCGGCTTCACCAAATCCCTGGCCCAGGAAGGCGCGCGCGCAGGCATCACGGTGAACGTGGTCGCACCTGGTTACATCAACACCGAGATGATGAGCACAATTCCCCAGAAGGTGATGGACGAGGTGATCCTGCCTGCAATCCCCGTCGGGCGCCTGGGCGAAGCGGACGAGATTGCCCGCGCCGTCGCCTTCCTGACAAGCGATGACGCCGGTTTCATCACCGGCGCGACACTCAGCGCAAATGGCGGCCAGTATCTGGCCTGATCCGAATTCGCCTGACGGCGACCCAACGGGGGCTGGTCGCCCCCTTGGCGGTCGGCGTGCGGAGCGCGACGAAAACTTCGCTGATCGGCTGCGACAGCTGTCACATCCGATCAGTCCCCGAACGTGGGATCTTTCTTAAGCGCCTGATAATCGGTAGATTTCTTCTTTCAATCGCAGTTTCTGCTTTTTCATTTCAGCAATGACGAGGTCATCGCTGGCCGGTTCTTTCTGCGCGGCCTCTACGTCTTCGGACAGGGTTTGATGCTTCTTGCGGAGTTCCTGCAGGTGCGAACTCAGGCTCATTGGTATCCTCCTGTTTCAGATGTCTGCGGTTTCAGTCCACCACATATAGGGCCGTCTGTCACCTGTTTCACGTCACCTTAGTGTTGCAGATGCAAGGTTACCGCCGTGTTAAGGCGAAAATGCGTCAAGGCGGGCAGATTTCGACAGAACCGCAGCGATGGTGGCTGTGTAGTCCTTGGGCCCTTCGGAATGAGCGTCCCCGGAATGCAGATGTATCGGCGCGAGAAGTCGGAACTTGGCCCGCCCGCCCTTTGTGGCCTGCAACAGGAACAATTCGGGTGGCCGGCCAGGGCGTGCCGCCAGCGGGCGGACAATGACCGAACCCATGCGGTGATCCAGCCCAGCAAGGCAAGCGGGCAGGCGATCCACGCGTTGGATCAGGGTCATCCGTCCGCCGTCACGCAGCCGCTTGCGGGCATTCTCCAGCCATTGTTCAAGCGGGGTTGTTTCGCCCAATGCGACCTCTCGCCCCGGGTTATTGGCCTGCGGGCCGGTCTGGCGGTCAAAATAGGGTGGGTTTGCGATCACATGGTCGAACCGGCGCTGGCGCAGATCGGCGGGAAGCTTGGCCAAATCGGCGATAGCCACATTGAAAATCAGATTATTCGAGGCTGCATTGCGTTGTGCCAGTGCGGCGTAATCGGGCTGAACCTCGACGCCGGTTATGTCCAGGCCCGGCACCCGCGCTGCAAGGCAAAGGGCCGCGACGCCGACGCCGCAACCCAATTCCAGCACCGATTGTCCTGCGGTGGCAGTCACTGATGCCGCCAGAAGAACAGGGTCTATTCCGGCACGATATCCGCGTTTTGGCTGTTCAATCATCAACTGACCGCCCAGAAAAGCGTCGCAGGTCAGGGTGGCATCGCTCATCCGTCCATGGGGACGTCATTGTCGCGCAGCACAGCGGCGGCGCGGAAGTGATCACGCTCTCGCACCATGATGCGGCGGGGCAGAATGCCGATCGAGCCTTCCAGAACGCTCATGTGGACGTCCATGGGAAAGCAGTCTATATCCTCGCCGCCCAGCAGGGCCGTGACGAAGGCGACAATCGTGGGGTCGGTGGTGCGCAGAAGCTCTTTCATCTTAACGGACTTAGGAAGTTGCACCGACCTTGTCGAGGCACCACTGCGTCAATGCCCATGAACGTGATCGACGCCGCGATTGCGCCGCATCAACGGCTGGCCGAGGCGCTGGCCAGCGATTTGAGTGCAGTTGATGCGATGATCCGGGAACGCATGTCTTCAGAGAATGCGCCGCGCATCCCCGAGGTGACGGCGCATCTGGTCGGTGCGGGCGGCAAGCGGGTGCGTCCGATGCTGGTGCTGGCGGCGGCGAACCTGTGCAAATACGCGGGCCCTTACCACGTGCATCTGGCCACCACGGTCGAGTTCATTCACACCGCCACGCTGCTGCATGATGATGTGGTTGATGAAAGTGCCGAGCGGCGCGGGCGACCCACGGCGAACCTGTTGTGGGACAATTCCAGCTCGGTCCTGGTGGGTGATTATCTGTTTGCGCGCGCTTTTCAGATGATGGTCGAACCGGGGTCGCTCAGGGTTCTGGATATTCTGTCGAATGCGGCGGCGACGATTGCCGAAGGCGAAGTGTTGCAACTGACCGTCGCCGCAAACCTGGCAACGGATGAGGCGACATATCTTCGGGTGATCCGGGGCAAGACCGCGGCGTTGTTTCAGGCGGCTTGCGAATCAGGCGCGGCATTGGCTGAAGCGCCGGAAGATCAGATTATCGCGTTGCGGGACTATGGCGATGCACTGGGGATTGCGTTTCAGATGGTCGACGACCTGCTGGATTATTCCGGGACCGAGGCGATGGGCAAGTCGCTGGGCGATGATTTTCGCGAACGCAAGATGTCGCTGCCGGTGATCCGCGCAGTCGCCGCCGCGGACGCTGATGAGCGTGCATTCTGGGATCGGACCATCGGCAGGGGTAAGCAATCCGATGGCGATCTTGCCGAAGCGCTGCGGATTATGGAGCGTCATGGCGTGCTGGACAGCACCCGCGACACCGCGCTGCACTGGGCCGGGCAGGCTAAGGCCGCGCTGCACCCGCTTCCCGATGATCCGCTGCGCGGGATGCTGAGCGATCTGGTGGACTTTGTGGTGGCGCGGATCAGCTGAAGCCCGGGCGTTGGCTGGACGTATAGGAGCCTCCGGCGGGGATATTTTTGGGTCAATGATGGCAGGGCGCGGCGTGTTTAGCCGTGGTTGGCGCCCAGGATCGGCGCGTCGACGACCCACCATGTCGGGTGGGCGGTGCCGAGATCCCTGGCTGCCCGCGCGGCCTGAGTGTCTGTGGCAAACAGCCCAAAGCAGGTCGCGCCGGACCCGGACATGCGCGCCAGCAGGCAATCGGGCTGGTTTGACAGCGCGGTTAACACGTCATTGATGACGGGTGCGATTGCGCAGGCCGGGGTTTCCAGATCGTTTCGCTGGCCGGACAGCCACTGCGCCAGTGTGTCTGTGTCGTCCCAATCGGGCAGTGTTTCGGGCATGGGTTTGCCTGACCTGCCATCCAATGCGGCAAAGACTTGCGCGGTTGGGACCGCGATACCGGGATTGACCAGCACAAGATGCGCAGGCGGTAGGGCTGGAACCTTCCCGATATCACCACCGATACCCCGCATCCGGGCCGGCCTGTTGGCAAGGCAGACCGGCACATCGGCCCCCAATGTCAGCACAGAATTATCCGGTGGTGGTGTACCACCCAGATGCGTCAGAGCGCGGATTGTGGCGGCGGCGTCGCTGGACCCGCCGCCAATCCCGGCGGCGGCTGGCAGGTGCTTGTCCAGGGTGATGCGGGCCGGGCAATCCGGCATCAGGCCAGCCGCCCGCAAGACCAGATTGGAGCCGTCAGTTGGAACACCCGCAGCCATCGGCCCCGTTACTTCAAGTGACACCTTGTCGGCCGGGCTGGCCGTGATCCGGTCGCCAACGCCCGCGAAAACCACCAGCGAATCGAGCAGGTGATAGCCATCGTCCCGCCGGTCCGTGACATGCAGCGTCAGGTTGATTTTGGCAGGCGCGAGTGCCTCAGCCGTCATCGGCGACGGTCAGCGGCGCGGCGCCTTCTTCGGCAAGCACGACGTCGAGGCCCACTTCCAGTTTGCGCCGGATACGGTCTGGGTCAGCCTCGGAATCCGCATCTTCCGGATCGACGAAAGACAGCGCGCGCTTCCACTGAAACTCGGCCTCCAGCTTGCGGCCCACGGCCCAATAGACATCGCCAAGGTGGTCATTGACCACGGGGTCAACCGCCATCAGCTGCGATGCACGCTCCATCGGTTCGACCGCTTCATCATAGCGGCCCAACCGGTACAGAACCCATCCCAGCGAGTCGATGATGTGGCCTGAGTCTGGCTCGGCCGCGGCGGCTTTCTGGATCATGTCCAGCGCTTCGTCGAGATTCTCCTGCCGTTCGACCATCGTATAGCCGAGGTAATTCAGAACCGAGGGCTGATCCGGGGACAGGCGCAGGGCGCGGCGCATATCGTCTTCGGCCTGGACCCAGCGATCCGTGCGCTCGTGCGTGATGCCGCGGGCGAAATAGACCAGCCAGTGGTTCGGGTTTTCGGGGCCGAGCAGGGCGATGGCGCGGTCATAGGCTTCGCTGCTGCGCTGGTATTCGCCCATCCGGCGCAGGGTGTCGCCCAGCGTGATGTGGATCAGCGACAGGTCGGGGAATTCGGAAGCCAGCGCGCTGATCACCTCGACCGCTGCCTCTGGGTCGCCGGACAGGCGCAGCGCTTCGGCGCGGCCCAGTTCGGCGGCATAAAACACCGAAGAATTGCGCGGCACGGCGCGGTAAACCTCGGTCGCGGGATCGTATTGTTTGAGCTGTTCCAGCTTGTTCGCGCTCATCAACAGGGCTTCGATATGCGCCGGGCTGAGATGCGAGGCGAGGCGCGAATAGAGCAGCGTATAGGCGTGATCCGCCTCTCCGTTCAGGGCGCCTGCGATAGAAAAAAACACCTCGGCCACGCCATCGGCGACCGAGGTCATTGTTGCGACCGGCACTTTCTGGCCAGCCAGCAGACTGTCTCGCAGCGTCGTCAGGGCCGGGTCAGCGGTGGGTCCGAACACCTCGTCAAGGCGGGCGACGGCATCATCCTGGCGATCCAGCTGGCTGAGGATCTGGAAGTAGGTGATGTTGCCATTGCGAGTCAGGCTGACGCGCCCTGCTTCACCACCATCGAAAATCGCGGCTGCACCGGCAAGATCGCCAGTCACCGCCATCGCAAGCGCACGGTGGTATTCGCCAAAGGCCTGCAGGCCGGTTTCGGTCGACACAGTCTCAAATGTCTTTTGCGCGCCCTCCAGATCGCCCAGCCCAACCTGCGCCCAGCCGCGGATCAACCCGTCAAACAGCGGGCCAACGGTCACGCCGGCGTCCAGATCGGCGATGATCCCGTCCCAGTCACCCTGCTTGGCCAGATCGGCGAAGATCACCATGCCCGAAAGCTGCCCGGCGTCTGTAAGTTCCTGCATCCGCAGCGCAAGTTTCACCGCCCGGTCCACACGCCCGATCGAGACATAGGCCTGCATGGTCGATTCCAGCAGCGCCGGATTTTCGCGGTCCAGCGCCAGCGCCCGCCCGGCATGTTCGGCCAGCTTGTCAAAATCGTAAAAGATCGTCGCGTGGCGTGCGGCCAGATAGTTTCCGGCCAGTCCTTGGGCGGTGGCCGGGCTGACCAGGGGGGCCAACAAAAAAGCGCTCAACAAGATCGGTGAAGCGAAACGACGCGGAAAAACGGGCATGCATGTACCTTCTGCTCGGACGGCTTTGCCCGCAAGTTAGGGCGACCCCATGGTCAAGGCAATGCGGGCACGCGAAGTTTACATGTTGGGATAATTCGGCCCGTCGCCGCCCTGAGGGACCGTCCAGGTGATATTCTGCGCCGGATCCTTGATGTCGCAGGTCTTGCAGTGAACGCAGTTCTGAAAGTTGATCTGGAACGTCGTCTCGACGCCTTCGCCAACGAATTCATAGACCCCAGCCGGGCAATATTTTGCCGAGGGGCCTGCGAATGTCGGCAGGTTCTGGTCCACGGGGATCGAGGCGTCCGCCAGTTTCAGATGTGCAGGCTGCGATTCCTCGTGATTGGTGAAGGAAAACGCCACGTTGGTCAGCCGGTCAAACGACAGGGTGCCGTCCGGTTTGGGATAGTCGATTACCGGATAATCTGCCGCGCGGCCGGTGGCGGCTGCATCCGTCTTGCCGTGCTTCAGGGTGCCAAAGACAGACAGCCCCGGCACGATTGAGTTGGTCCACATATCCATGTCCCCGCCGACAAGCGAAGCCAGCAAGCCATAGCGTGACCACAGCGGTTTGACATTGCGCACCCGTTTCAGATCCGACGCAATTGGCCCGCTGCGCACATCCGCTTCGTACCCGCCCAGCAGATCGCCATCGCGCCCGTCGCCGATGGCCGCAACCGCCGCGTCGGCCGCTGCGATACCGGACAACATCGCGTTGTGATTGCCTTTGATGCGCGGCAGGTTGACCATGCCAGCGGCACAGCCCAGCAGCGCGCCACCAGGGAATTCCAGTTTCGGCATCGACTGCCAGCCGCCTTCGGTGATGGCGCGCGCTCCATAAGCGATGCGTTTGCCGCCCTCCAACAGGTCGGCCACCACCGGGTGATGCTTGAAACGCTGGAACTCCATATACGGGAACAGATGCGGGTTTTCATAGTTCAGATGAACCACGAAACCGACGTAAACCTGATTGTTGTCAAGATGATAGATGAACGATCCGCCGCCCGCGTTCTTGCCCAGTGGCCAGCCCATCGTATGGGTGACGGTGCCTTCGCGGTGCTTGTCGGGATCAACCTCCCAGATCTCTTTCATGCCAAGGCCGAATTTCTGCGGCTCGGCCCCGTCCGACAGTCCAAATTTCGCAATCACCTGCTTTGACAGGCTGCCGCGCGCGCCTTCGCCCAGCAGGACGTATTTTCCGCGCAGCTCCATCCCGGGTTCATAGTTTGCACCGGGTGTGCCGTCAGAGTTCTTGCCAAACTCACCAGCGACCACCCCGGCGACGCGGCCATCATCGCCCCAGACAACTTCGCTTGCCGCCATGCCGGGGAAGATTTCGACGCCCAGCGCCTCGGCCTGTTCGGCCATCCAGCGGCAGACATTGCCCATCGAGACGATGAAATTGCCGTGGTTGTTCATCAGGGGCGGCATCGGCCAATTCGGGATGCGCGCCTTCCCGGCTGGCCCGAGGAAATAGAAGTTGTCCTTGCGCACCGGCACCGTGATCGGCGCGCCCATGGTCCGCCAATCGGGCAGCAGCGCATCCAGCCCCGATGGGTCCAGCACGGCGCCTGACAGGATATGCGCGCCAACCTCGGACCCTTTCTCAAGCACCACAACCTCAAGTTCGGCGTTCAGCTGTTTCAGGCGGATTGCGGCGGAAAGTCCGGCAGGACCGGCCCCGACGATCACGACGTCATAGTCCATGGATTCGCGCTGCTGTTCAGTCATCTTCTCGGCCCTTCATCTGGTCAAAACGGGTTTGGCCGCACCGCATCGGCGGGTCAACCAAAACCAAACAGCATCGGCGCGGATTCTTGCGGGGAAACCGCGTCAGGCTTGACTTTTTCAGGCCGCCTTGGGTTAAGGGGATGCAGGCAAAGACTGCCGATTGGCCCTACCCACAGAGACTGAGGCTTCGATGGATAAGATACCGCTGACCCACGCGGGGCATACCGCTTTGAATGCCGAGCTGAAACAATTGAAGTCCGTAGAACGCCCGGCCGTGATCCGCGCGATTGCCGAAGCGCGCGAGCATGGCGACCTGTCCGAGAATGCCGAATACCATGCCGCCCGCGAAAAGCAGAGCTTCATCGAAGGCCGCGTGAAAGAGCTTGAGAGCATCCTGTCGCTTGCCGATGTGATCGACACCTCTAAGCTGAGCGGGACCGTGAAGTTCGGCGCACATGTGAAGCTGGTCGACGAAGATACCGAAGAAGAAAAAAGCTATCAGATCGTGGGTGAGCCCGAGGCCGACATCGAACGCGGCCTGCTGAACATAAAATCCCCGCTGGCCCGCGCCCTGATCGGCAAGGACGAAGGTGACAGCGTTGAAGTGCGCACCCCCGGTGGGGATCGCGCCTATGAGATCCTCAGCGTCAGCTATCGCTGACAACGCCCCGATGCGGGCCAGGGAACAAGAATGACCAACCCCGCCCCAAAAGCGGACACCGCGCGCACGCGGGCCAGGGGGCCTGCGCAAAGGATGTCTGCGATCAGCAGTGAGGCCGGGTCCGCCAGTACGGCGGATCTTGTCGCGCTGGCACTGGCGCTGATCTGGATCATCGGCGTCGGTGCGTTTTTGATGTTTGCCGGCGGCGACAATGCCGGCGGTATCGACGCGCCCGGCGTGATCATTTCGCTTCTGGTTCTGTTCGTGCCGCCGATCCTGATCTGGATCGCGGCTGTGACGGTGCGGTCGACGCGTGCGCTTAGGGCCGATATTGCGCAGCTGCGCCAGACCGTTCTTTTGATGGGCAGCGGTCAGACGGACCCGACCCCGGTTTCGGCCCCCGCCCCGCAGGCCGGGCAGGGGCATGTCGAAGCCCGCTCGGTCGAGGCACGGTTGGACGATCTGGCGCGGGCCCAAAAACAGACCGAAGTCGCCCTGACGACGTTCTTTTCCACCCGACCTGGCCCCAGCCCCATTGCAGCACCTGCCGCCGCCAGCGATCCAATGTTGGGCCAGGCGACGCTTGCGCTGGACGGTCCGGCGCAGGCGCCGTCCGAGCCGTTGTCCAATGAAGATTTCATCACCGCGTTGAATTTCCCAAAAACACCTGACGACGCCGAAGGCTTTCGCGCCCTGCGCCGCGCGCTGAAGGATCGCCGCACGGGCGAGGTTATTCAAGCCGCCGAAGATGTTCTGACCCTGCTCAGCCAGGATGGCATCTATATGGACGATCTGACCCCGGATCGCGCCTGCCCGGAGGTCTGGCGCAAATTCGGCAGCGGGGACCGGGGTCGCACCATCGCCTCACTCGGCGGGGTGCGCGACCGATCCTCACTGGCGCTGAGTGCAGGACGGATGAAACAGGATCCGGTGTTCCGCGACGCAGTCCACCATTTCCTGCGCCGGTTCGATCAGGCCTTCACGGATTTTGCCGACCGGGCGAGCGATGCCGAAATTGCCGCCCTGGCCGATACCCGCACGGCCCGCGCTTTCATGCTGCTGGGGCGCGTGACCGGAACATTTGACTGATCAAAAAGTCGCGGGTCTGCCTGGCGCCAAGTTACGATTCGTTCAGAAAAATCCCCGCCAGCGCAGCGCTCACAGCCCAAAGCTGGCGAAGGGAACATAACGCACCGGATCGCCCGGGCGCACATGGCGCGCGCCATCCTCCAACTCAACCAATCCATCTGCCCAGCTGAGGCCGCTGATCCGCCCGGACCCTTCCGAGGGGAAGACCTCTGCCCGTCCGTCAGCTGTCATCCGGGCGCGCAGATATTCGCGCCGGCCCGGTTTCTTGCGCTTTTCAAATGCCGCCGGAACGATAAACCCCTGGGGGTCAGCCCAGTCCCCCCCGGCCAGCCGTTCCAGCGCCGGGCGCGCGAAGATCAGCGCGCAGATCAGTGCCGCCACCGGATTGCCGGGCAGCCCGAAGATCGGTTTGCCCTGCCATTGGCCCAGCGCCAGCGGTCGCCCCGGTTTCACCGCGATCCGCCAAAGGTTCAGCGTGCCGGTTTCTTCCAACAGGGCCGAGACATGGTCTTCATCCCCCGCCGACGCGCCGCCTGATGTCAAAATGGCGTCTACTTGCGACGTGGCGTCGTCAAGATGCTGGCGCAAGGCCGCCCGATCATCCCCGACATGGCCCAGATCAACCGGGGCATGGCCCAGTCGCCCCAGCAATGAAAGCAGCATCGGGCGGTTGGCATCAAATGTGCGCGCAGTGTCCGTTGTTTCACCGGGGCGGGCGAGTTCATCGCCGATCGACAAAACCCCAACCCGCAAACACGTGCGCACCGGAACCTCGGCAATTCCGACGGCGGACAGCAGGGCCAGGTCAGCCGGGGTCAGGCGGTGACCAGCGCGCAAGGCGACACCGCCTGCGGTTACATCCTCGCCCGCGCGCCGGGTGTTTGCGCCGGGTTTGATGGTTCCGGGCAGGAACAGGGTCTGGTTTTCAAGCCGAACATCTTCTTCCAGCACAACAGTATCGACGCCATCTGGAAGGATCGCGCCGGTCAGGATGCGCAGTGCCTTGCCCGCGGGAAGCACGCCGCCAAATGCCGCCCCGGCGGCTGCGCGCCCTGGATGCAGCGGCACTTTGGTGGCGCTGGGCGGCAGGCTGTCATGGGCGAACCCATAGCCGTCCACCGCTGAATTCGCTGCCGGGGGATTGCTGCGCCGCGCGATCTGATCCGCCGCCAGAACACGCCCGCAGGCATCGGAAATCGCAATCACCTGGGATTGCGTGACCGGGTGCAGCCTGTCACGCAGATGCGCCAGCGCGGTGTCAACCGGGGTCCAGTTCATGCCCGGCGGCAGGGCGAAACAATCATTGCGCAGCGCCGGGGATTCGGCGGCTTCGATCAATGCCGCCTCGGCGCCAACGCCAAGAATCCAGCCTTCTTCCGCCCCTCCGGTTCCAGCATCAAGTGCGGCATCCAATGTGTCGTTGATCTGCATCTGCCACAAAGCGCGTGCCAGAACGCGCACCTGTGTCGCGTCGCGCACCTCGCTGTCAGAGGCTTCATCGCGCACCTGATCAGCCAATAGCGATGGCCAGACCTCAACAAGGGCGATGGGCTTTGCCAGCGGTTCGAATGGCCAGACCGTCAAGGCATCAGAAAACCGCGATTTCAGGCGATATAGGGTCGAAATGCCGGTCATCACCTGCCCACCCACGGCCCCGCTGCCGCCCATTTGCCAGCAGGCAAAGCTTCCCTTTGCGCGGGTTTCGACGCGACGCCGTTCCGGCAACCCATGGTCGCCACGCGCGGTGCCCTTGCGCGGCAGGTCGGGGATATCGGTGCCGGTTCCGTTAAACCAGAACGGCCCCACGCCGGGGAAACATGCGTTGATCTGCCCGGCCAGCTCGAAACGGTTGTTCGCTTTCGGCGTATCTTCTAGATGGGCGGCAAACCATGCCCAAAGTGCCAGCGGATCGGTCTGGCCGGTCAGGGCGCGAGCAAACCCGGCCGGATAGCCAAAGGGAAAATCGAACCCGGCCATGACGCGCCGCCCGGCGCGGAGTTCGCCTTCAAACAACTCGGCCAGCCACGCCTCGGCCAGAACCCGGTTGCGCAGATACACCGGCGACTCGGCCGCGACATCGCGCACCACTGCGGCCCAGATCGCATCCTTGCGCGCGCGTGGTCCGGTGTCATTGCCGCCCGACCAATCGACAACGACGATGGTGTCAAAGCGGCTCATAGATCCAGCTCGGACGCGATGAAATCGGCAATGGCGACCGTGTCGTTCAGATCAAACCTGGGCCGTCCGCCAGTGTCGATTTCAGCGTCGGATGCCACGGCGGCAATCGTCTGATCCTGGGTCGCGATCAGCGGGTTTGCGGTGTCACTGCGCCAGGCCTCGATCTTTGGATGACGGTCGCGCTTGAACCCTTCGACCAGCAACAAGTCGACCGAGTCCAGCCGTGCCAGATGGTCGGCAAGGCTCGGTTCCGGCGCGCTCCCAAGCTCGGTCATCAGCGCCCAGCGCTGGGCCGAGGTCACCAGCACCTGACCGGCCCCGGCAACCCGGTGGCGGTGACTGTCCTTACCGGGCTGATCCACGTCGAATGCGTGATGCGCGTGTTTAATGGTGGAAACGCGCAGACCACGCCGGGTGAACTCGACCACCAGGCGTTCCATCAGCCCGGTCTTGCCGGCGTTCTTCCAGCCTGTAACACCGTAGAGCTTCATGCCATCGCCTCGGCACGGGCCAGATCTTCGGGCGTGTTGACGTTGAAGAAAGCATCCTCGTCAGGAAATTCGGCCAGCTGTCCGTCGTGCCGGTCGGTCCACTGCACGACCTTGCGCATGCCGTCCAACAAGGCTGCACGCAGATCGTCGCGCAGCGCCACTGGCCATATGCCGAAAGTCGGGTGCCGCCACAGCTTGCCCCCGGCATCGGTCGTGGCCGCCAGCACCAGCGGCGCGCCGGGCGCGCGCAGCCGCGCAACCAGATCGGTCGGGAAAAAAGGCGTGTCTGCCGCAACGGTGATGATCGCCTGCGCCTCTAGCCCGGCGGCCCAGTCGAGCCCGGCCAGAACCCCGGCCAGCGGTCCCGGATGATCGGTCACGCTGTCGGCCAACACCGGCTTGCCGAACCTGTCAAACCGGGCCGGATCACCGTTGGCATTGATCGCAATCGGCCCGGCCTGCACCTGCAACCGTGCCAGCACGTGATCTAATAAAACTGCCCCTTTAAGCGGTAACAGAGCCTTGTCACCCCCACCCATCCGGGTGGCGCGCCCCCCGGCGAGGATCACGGCGGGCAGCTTAGTCATCCCAGACCAGCCTGTCGGCACCGGACAGACAGATGAAGCGTTCGCCCCGCATCCGCCCCACAACGGTCAACCCGACCTTCTGCGCAATCTCGGCCCCCCAGGCGGTAAAGCCCGAGCGGCTGACCAGCACCGGAATGCCCATCAACGCGGTTTTGATCACCATTTCCGAAGTCAGTCGCCCGGTGGTATAAAGGATCTTGTCGCCGCCCTCGACGCCTTCGCTGCGCATCCATCCGGCCACCTTGTCGACCGCGTTGTGGCGGCCCACATCCTCCATATAGACCAGCGGTTGATCTGCCTGACACAGCACCGTTCCATGGATCGCACCAGTGTGCAGATAGAGGCTGGGTGTGGTGTTGATGCGCTTGGACAGTTCGCGCAGCCATGTGACATGGACGGCGGCTTTTGGCAGGCGCACCTGATCCAACCCCTCCATCATGTCACCAAACACCGTTCCGACCGCGCAGCCGCTTGTCCGGGTCTTTTTCGCCAGCTTGTCTTCATAGGATGATGTCCCGTCCGTGCGCACGACAACTGCCTCGGATTCCGCATCGAAGTCGACGGCCTTAACCACCTCATCCGGGGCCAGCATCCGCTGATTGGCCAGGAACCCGATGGCCAGATATTCTGGATAATCGCCGATGGTCATCGCGGTCACGATTTCCTGACCGTTGAGGAAGATGGTCAGCGGACGCTCTTCCACCACGGGCTGGCGCACCGTTTCGCCGGCTTGGTCGACGCCGGAAACCATCCGCGACAGCGAAGGCGCGTCGGGATCCGGTGCAATCAGGTAGGGATGGTCGTTTGACGGTTGCATTGGCGGTAATTGACCTGAATTACTGTGCGCCGGACAGTCTAGGGCGCAGGCATGGCATCCACCACCACGAAATCTGCTTTCTGGCGCGGCGTGCGCGACGCGTCGCCATTCGTTCTGGTCGTCGCCCCCTTCGCAGTGCTGTTTGGCGTGGTCGCGACCGAGGCGGGCCTGAACATTGCGCAGACCATGGGGATGACCGCGCTGGTCATCGCAGGGGCGGCGCAGTTCACCGCCGTTCAGCTGATGACGGAAAATGCGCCGGTGTTCCTGGTGATTGCTGCAGCACTGGCGGTGAACCTGCGCATGGCGATGTATTCTGCGGCGTTGGCGCCGTATCTGGGTGCGGCGCCGTTCTGGCAGAGGGCGCTGATCGGTTACGTGAATTTCGATCAGACTTACACCGCCTCGGCGCTGGAATTCGAACGCGCCCCTGACATGACCATCGCAGAACGGGTCGTGTATTTCCTGGGAACGGTGATCCCGGTTGCACCGCCCTGGTTGGGTTTTTCGCTTTTGGGTGCCTTATTCGGCAGTGAGATTCCGGCGAGTTATGCGCTGGATTTCGCTTTGCCCATCACGTTCCTCGCGATCGTTGCGCCGATGCTGAAATCGCTGGCGCATATCGCGGCGGCGGCAACCTCGGTCACTTTCGCGTTGCTGTTGGCCGGGTTGCCATCGGGAATTGGATTGCTGATCGCCGGAGCACTGGCCATGGCGGTCGGGGCCTTTGTCGAAACCTGGCAGACACGGCGGCGCGCGCGATGAGCTATTCGACCGGGGAAATCTGGCTGATCATTGCCCTGCTGGGCATCGGAACCTATGCCATTCGCCTGTCATTCCTGGCGCTTCTGGGCGGGCGAGAACTGCCGCCAGTGGTGCTGCGCCTGCTGCGCTATACGCCCGTCGCCCTGATCCCCGGATTGGTTGCCCCGCTTGTGGCCTGGCCTGCAGCCACCGGAGGCACCACAGACCCCGCGCGACTGGCCGCAGCAATTGCGGCCCTAAGTATGGGGTATGTCACACGCAATGTTCTGGCGGCCATGGTCAGCGGCGCATTTGTCCTGACACTGGGCCTTTGGATTGGCGGCTAACCGCTTTCGCCATCACATCATTGACCCATAAATATCCCCGCCGGAGGCATAGTCCTTTTTCCGACCCCGCCGTTACGGCTGGGTCGCGTGGCGCCCCGGAAACCGCATCAGGGCCGCGTCCTGGCTATCGTCATCATCAAGAATGACCCGTCTGGATGCGCCCTTGGCGGCAAAGGCGATCATGGTTTTCTTCGGGAAATAGCTGACGGGGAAGCCCTCAAACCCGGGCAACCCGCTGAGCAGGCGACTGGTCGAGAGTGAGCATGTGGCGTTGCCCTGGGGCCCCTCGGATTGCGCAATCCGCAGCGCCTGTTCGGCAACCGCTGCGCTGACCGGCAGCACCTGTTCGACAACCCTGTACCGCTTGCGGGCGTGATAATCGATATAGGTGTCCAGCATCTGTGGGGATATTCCGAACAGCACATCACCACGTTCGGGGGCCGAGGTGTGTTTGAAGCTGCCAGCAGGATCCCAGATCACGCGCTGTGATCCGTTGATCATCAGGCTTGTATGGGCGCCGGTATCACCGGATTGATTGATGACGGTGAACAATGTCAGCGTCGGCTGGCCGTCGTGAACATAGGCGCGCGCAACGACTTGATCGATCGGCGCATAAATCTTCTCTGCACCGCCACAAGGATCGGCAGCACCAGCATGAACAGTCGGCACAGCATCGCGCTGATCAGCCGTTGATAAGCGCCAGCAGGATCAGGGCAGCAATGATGATGATCACGGTGCGGGTCACGAAGGTAACAAATCCCGCAAAGGTCTTTTCCTGGACCTCGATGTCCATGGTTCCATGTTCGTGATCGGCCATCTGTCTGTTCCCTGACGAAGAAAAAGTGTCGCCCCGTCCTTAGCGCAAGATCCGGGGCGCTGTCACCTGCGGCGCAAGCGCGCGCTCAGTCCTGTTCCAGATCGGCAACAAGGCGGAATCCGATACGCCGTGGTGCTTCGGACTCGACCTCCTTGGGCAGGGCGCGAAGGATGACGTTCAGCTGATTGACGTGCTGCACCAGCTGGGTTTTCACGCCGCCAGGATCGCTGCCGTAGAAAGTGATGATGTCGGGGTCAAAATAGCCGATCCCCTCGATCCTCAGAACGCCCGAGTGGGTTCCCGCAAACCCCATCGCGGCCTCCTGTTCGGTGTCGAGCTGCTTTTCGAAGTTCTGGATATAAAGGACCAGCCGCTCATAGGCCCAGCGCGCCGGGGATTTCTGTTCCAGTGGCACCCTGGCGGCGGCGGCGGGCAATTCCACCGGGTCGGGGCAGACCCCATCCGCATGCACCGAATGCGCACAGGGGATCGCCGCATTCTCGGCCGCTTCGGCACTGGTGTGAATGTCATCATTCATCGGTAATGTCCTTCATCTGCCACAGCCACGCCCCGTCATCGCGCCGGGTCCGTGTCGCGCGGCCAGCGTGCCACAGATGCAGGCAATGCGCCATCGCCTCGACCAGGGCGAGGCCGTATTCACCCGCCCCGATCTGCCGCTTGAACAATGGCATAAAGCACGCGGTCGCCACCTGCGGGGTCGCCAGATGCCGCTCCAGCCGGGCAAGCGCACCGTGATGATTGTCGAGCAGTTGGCGCAATCGGGTCGGCAGACCGATAAACGGCAGCTTGTGCCCCGGCAGGACCAGTTGATATTCGGTTGCGAAGGCCGTCAGGCGCGTACAACTAGCGATCCAGTCGCTGACGGGATCGGCCTCAGGCTCGGTCGCGTAAACGCCGAGGTTGGGTGAGATTGAGGGCAGCAACTGATCGCCGCCCAACACAAGCGCGCCATCAAGGCTCCAGAATGTTGCATGATCCGGTGCGTGGCCGCCGCCAAGGCGCACATCCCAGTCGCGCCCGCCGATGCGGATCCTGTGCCCATCGTCCAGACGGCGGAACCCAAGGGCGATCGGATGCACGGCGTCGGCAAAGTTGAACGGACGTTCGGACTGGCGTTGTGTCAGGATTTCAGGGTCTATTCCGGCAGATTTCCAGAATTCCACAGTCTCGGGCGCGGGTCGGTCCTGTTCGTCGAGTGTCAGCATGCGCGCCATCAGCCAGGCCGTGCGCGTTGCCCAAAGTTCGGCGCCCTGCGCCTGAAACCACCCGGCCAGACCGACATGATCGGGGTGATGATGGGTGATGATGACGCGCCCCACCGGCTTGCCCGCCAGCGGTCCTGTCAGCAATCCCTCCCAGATCGCGCGGGTTTTTCGGGTGTCAAATCCGGTATCAACCAGCGTCCAGCTGTCACCGTCATCCAGTATGAAGACGTTCACGTGATCCAGCTTCATCGGCAGCGGAAGGCGTGTCCAAAGGATGCCCTCGGCCACTTCGATCACGTCGCCGGTTGCCGGCGGCGCGTCCCAGGGATAGCGCAGTTTGGCGGGCATTGTTTTTGTCATCCGGCCAGATCGTCCAGTGACAGGGCAAACAGGTCGTCAGCCCCGGCCCGGGCATTGGCCAGAAGGCTCTGATGCGCGGGCAGCAAACGTTCGATATAGACTGCCGCCAGGTCGGTTCGCGGACCGCTGCCGCCCGCCGCCATCGCGGCGCGCAAATGATAGTGACCCCCCAACACACGGGCGAAAGCGGCCAGATAGGGCGCGGCACCAGCACCGCGATCGGCCATATCGCTGCAGGCGACCAGCTTTTCAGTATCGTCGCGCAGGTTCCCAACCGCCGAATGCACCGCGTCGGCCAGATCGGGCAGCATGCCGCGCGCCCTGCGCGCGCCTTCGGCGATATCGCCCAGAAGCGCCATCGCCGCCGCCCCCTTGTCAGCCATCTTGCGGCCCACAAGATCCATCGCCTGAATGCCGTTGGTGCCCTCGTAAATAGCGGTGACGCGGGCATCCCGCAGATACTGGGCGATGCCGGTTTCCTCAATATACCCCATACCGCCATGCACCTGGATCGCCATATCTGCCACCCGGATGCCGGTATCGGTGCCAAACGCCTTGGCAATCGGCGTCAGGAAGGCCGCGCGGGCGCGCCAGTCGTCCTGCCCTGTCGCCAGGCCCAGATCGGTCGCCACCGCGCAGTCGAGCGCGATGGCGCGGGCCACAAACAGCTCTGCTTTCATCGTGGTCAACAGTCGCCGCACATCCGGATAGTCGCTGATCGGCTTGCCGAACTGCTTGCGCTGACCCGCGTAGGCCAATGCCTGTTGATAAGCGGCCTCGCCAGCGCCGATGCCCTGAACACCGACGCCCAGCCGGGCGTTGTTCATCATCGTGAACATCGCCGCCATGCCCATATTCGGCCTGCCCACCATCCAGCCGGTCGCGCCCTCAAACGACATCACCGCCGTCGGAGAGCCGTGTAACCCCAGCTTATGTTCCAGACTGACGACACGCAGCGCATTGGCCGCGCCTGGCGCTCCATTCGCGTCCGGCAGGTTTTTCGGCACCATAAACAGGCTGATCCCCTTGGTGCCCGGCGGCGCATCCGGCAGGCGCGCCAGCACCAGATGGCAGACGTTCTCGGTAAAATCATTGCCCGCCCAGGAGATGAAGATCTTCTGCCCGGTGATCCGATATGTGCCGTCGCCCGCATCCTCGGCCTTGGTCTTCAACGCGCCGACGTCGCTGCCCGCCTGCGGCTCGGTCAGGTTCATGGTGCCGCACCACCGACCCGAGGTCAGATTGGGCAGGTAAAGCGCCTTGATTGCATCGCTAGCGTGATGTTCCAGCGCTTCGATCTGACCTTGGGTCATCAGCGGGTTCAGCTGCAACGCCAGGCAGGCGCCTGCCATCATCTCGTTCACCACGGTGGTCAGTGTCTGCGGCAGTCCCATGCCGCCGGCGCTTTGCGGGGCCGCCATCCCGATCCAGCCACCTTCGGCAATCGCGCGATACCCCGCCGCAAACCCCGGAGAGGTTCGTACAACGCCGTTTTCCAGAAACGCCGGATGCAGATCGCCTGCGCGTTGCAGCGGTGCGAGAACCCCGTCGCACATCCGCGCGGCTTCGCTCAGGATTGCATGCGCCACCCCTTCTCCGGCCTCGGCAAACCGATCTGTTCGTGCGACGCTGGCATAGTCGACCACATGGTCCAGCATGAACATCATGTCGGCAAGCGGGCTGCGATAGGTCATGGGCGGGCGGGTCCTTCAAACGGACGCGCAGCTTGGCAAGCCCGCGTGCGTCGGATAATCGCATGGTTTCAACAGGCTGAGGATGGGCCGCGCGCGCCGCCACGGCAACCCGAAACGCAACGTCAGAGGATTAATCCGGTGACCGAACGGCTGCAGCCTGACCGGAACGGCATCGCCAGGGCGGCTGAGTTGCTGCGCGGCGGGTCCTGTGTCGCCTTCCCGACCGAGACGGTTTACGGCCTTGGCGCGGATGCAATGGATGACCGTGCCGTCGCTGCTGTCTTTGCAGCCAAGGATCGCCCCGAGTTCAACCCGCTGATCGCCCATGTTGCCGACTCTGATGCCGCGCACAAACTGGTCAAGTTCAACCAGGCCGCCGAACGCCTTGCAGCGGGTTTCTGGCCCGGACCGCTAACTCTGGTTCTGCCGCTATTGCCCGAAACGGCCATCTCGCCGCTGGTGACTGCCGGTCTTGATACGCTGGCGGTGCGGGTTCCGGCCAATCCGCTGGCGCAGTCTTTGCTGAAGGCCGTGGGCATTCCGGTCGCCGCCCCTTCGGCAAACCCATCGGGCCGGGTCAGCCCGACAACGGCGGACCACGTTCTTGACGGGCTGAGCGGTCGGATCGCGGCGGTTCTTGATGGCGGCCCCTGCGCGGTCGGTCTGGAATCCACCATTGTCGGATGCGGCCATGAATCGACCCTATTACGCCCCGGGGGCCTTCCGGTCGAAGCGATCGAGGCATGCCTTGGCCATCCGCTGGCGACGGCGCCGGAAGGCGCGACGCCAATCGCGCCAGGGCAGCTTGCCTCGCACTATGCGCCCAATGGCGCGGTGCGCCTGAATGCCAGTGAAGCGCGCGCGGGCGAAACGCTAATCGGTTTTGGCAAGATCTCGGGCGATGTAACACTCTCGGCCGGCGGGGATCTCAGCGAAGCTGCGGCCAATCTGTTCCGAATTTTGCGTCAGATGGATGCACGCGGGGTGACCCACATTGCCGTCGCCCCAATTCCCGATACCGGGCTTGGCCGCGCCATCAATGACCGTCTGCGCCGCGCCGCCGCGCCACGCACCCCCTGACATCATTGGTACAAAAGTATCCCGCCAGGTCCCCCGACGCTTGCGGCACGCCGCATCGCCGCAAGCTCAGGCGCGTCCGGCCGCTGCCGATAGTGTCAGCGGGTCGATGCCAAGTGAATTCAACGCTCCGGTCCATTTGGCGGCATCATCCGGCGCAAAGACCAGCGATTCGGCAGCTTCGGCGGTTAGCCAGCCATTCTGGATGATCTCGTCCTCCAGCTGCCCGGGCCCCCATCCGGCATAGCCCAGCGCCAGCAGTGCCTGATCCGGGCCTTTGCCGCGCGCCAGGTCTTCCAGAATATCCAAGGTTGCGGTCATCCCGAAATCGTCATCCACCTTCAGGGTCGAGTCATTGCCATCGTAATCGGCACTATGCAGCACAAAGCCGCGCCCGTTTTCGACCGGACCACCGAAATGCACCCGGATCTGACGCGCGGCCGGGCCGACGTCGATATCCAGCTGTTTCAACAACGCCTCGAACGGCAGTTCCGGCGTTGGTTTATTGACGATCAGCCCCATCGAGCCTTCGTCGGAATGCGCACAGATAAACACGACCGACTTTTCGAACCGCGGATCGCCCATACCGGGCATGGCGATCAGAAGCTGGCCGGTCAGGTCACTGTTTGCAAACGCAGGCATCCGGCAATCCTGCAAGAGACGCCGGATTTGCGCAAGAGAGTCGCGCGCCGTTTCTGACCACAAAGTGATTTCCATTTCATCGCCGCCCGCCCCATCTGTCAGGGCATGAAAAATCGATCGCTTCTTATCGCAGCGCTGAGTCTGCTGACGTCAGCGGCGCAGGCGCAGACCACAGCGGATGTGGCGCGTCTGGATGTCGTGCACGGCTATCGGATGAGCGACGGGCATCACATGGCGGCGTTGCAGATCACCATGGCGCCGGGTTGGCACACCTACTGGCGCACCCCGGGCGAGGTTGGCATCCCGCCGCAGTTCAGCTGGCAAGGCTCGGACAATGTGGCAGCCGTCAGCATGCACTGGCCGGTGCCGCAGACGTTTCGATCCAACGGATACCGCTCCATCGGTTATGAAAACAGCCTGCTGCTTCCGGTTGAGGTTGTCGCCAGGGGCAGCGGCCCGATCCGCTTCAGCGGAGAGATGACCTTTGGTGTCTGTGAGGAGATCTGCGTGCCGGTCACCCTGCCGTTTTCGGCCGAGCTGACGCAGGCCGCCAGTGCACCACACGGCGGCATCGACAGCGCCCTGCAAAACCGGCCATCGGGGCGGAAACAGGCACGGGTTACCTCGGTGGATTGCACCCTGACCCCCACCAGCGACGGTTTGCACCTGAGCGCCAGTGTCACCATGCCCAGCCTTGGCAGTGACGAAATGGCAGTAGTCGAACTGCCCGATCCGACGGTCTGGGTTTCGGGCGGCGCAACAGTGCGGCGTGGCAATGTGATCACAACTGAAACCGAATTGGTGCCAACCGACGCCGGGGCCTTTGCACTGAACCGTTCGGACATTCGTATCACCGTTATCGGTGACGGTCGGGCCGTCGATATTCGCGGCTGCGGCTAAGATTCAGCCGCAGGCGATACCAGCGCCGCCAGGGGGCGGCGGTCAGCTTTCCGGCAGGTCCATCAGGGCGCGCAGAAGGGCAATCGCGCTGTCACCGTTCCATTCCGCATCGCCCTGCATGCGCGCAATCTCTTCCCCGTTCGGGTTCAGGATCATCGTGACCGGCAGGCCCAGCGCAGCCATGCCACGCGACAGTTCAGTTTTGGGATCCAGCAGGATCGGCAAGTTCCCGATCTCGTTTTCATCGAAGAACTTGGTGATCGCGGGAAGCGGGTTGCGGCCGGTGGCGACGGTGACGACCGCGAAGGTGTCTGACCCTAATTCGGCCTGAAGTGCGTCCAGCGCAGGCATTTCTTTCCGGCAAGGCGCGCACCATGTCGCCCAGAAATTCAGGACGACGTATTTTCCATTCCAGTCGGCCAGGGTGAATTCGGCGCCATCGGCGTCCGTGAATGTGGCGTCGGACACAGGTTTCCCGGAAGAATGGAAGAACAGTTTCTTCATCGTCCCGCTGCGCAAAGCCTCCGCCTCTTCAATTCCGGCGGCGGCGCTGTTTGCGCTAAGCGCGAGGGCCGTATAAAGCGCGATAAGTTTCAAAACCCGCATCTGTCATCCTTCCAACCTTGTCGAGCACACCATGAGCAATTCCCAGAACACCATGTGGGGTGGCCGTTTTGCCGCCGGACCGGACGCGATCATGCAGGCGATCAACGCCTCGATCAGCTTCGACCAGCGGCTGGCGGCACAGGATATCGCCGGTAGCCAGGCCCACGCCGCCATGTTGGCCGCGCAGGGTATCATTACCGATAGCGATGCGGCGGCGATTGGCAAAGGGCTCCTCACAGTGTTGTCAGAGATCGAGGGCGGCACCTTCACATTTGTGACCGAACTTGAAGACATCCACATGAATGTTGAGGCGCGGTTACGCGCGTTGATTGGCACGCCCGCCGGGCGGCTGCACACCGCCCGGTCGCGCAACGATCAGGTGGCGCTGGATTTTCGCATGTGGGTCCGGGATCAGTGTGACGCGGCCATTGAAGGGCTGCGTAGCCTGCAGGGCGCGCTGCTGGATCAGGCCGACGCGGGGGCAGATTGGGTGATGCCCGGTTTCACCCATTTGCAGGTCGCACAGCCGGTGACCTGGGGCCATCACATGATGGCCTATGTCGAAATGCTGGGGCGCGACGTATCGCGGTTTCAGGACGCGCGCACCCGGATGAACGAATGCCCGCTGGGGGCCGCCGCGCTGGCCGGGACCTCATTCCCGATTGACCGGGATGCGACGGCAAGCGCGCTGGGCTTCGACCGCCCTGCGGCCAATTCGCTGGATGCGGTGGCCGACCGTGATTTCGCGCTGGAGTTCCTGAGTGCGGCCAGCATCTGCGCCATGCACCTTTCCCGTTTCGCAGAAGAACTGGTGATCTGGTCTTCTGCGCAGTTCCGCTTTGTCAGCCTGTCGGATCGGTTCTCGACCGGGTCGTCGATCATGCCGCAGAAGAAAAACCCCGACGCGGCCGAACTGATCCGCGCCAAGATCGGGCGGATTCTGGGTGCGACTGTGGGGCTGTTCACGGTGATGAAGGGTCTTCCGCTGACCTATTCCAAGGATATGCAGGAAGATAAGGAACAGGTGTTCGATGCCGCCGACGCGCTGATGCTGGCCCTGGCCGCAATGGACGGTATGGTGCGCGATATGTCTGCCAATCAGGATGCCCTGCGCGCCGCAGCGGCCAGCGGGTTTTCGACCGCGACGGATCTTGCCGACTGGCTGGTTCGGATATTGGATATGCCATTCCGTGAAGCGCATCATGTGACCGGCACGCTGGTCGCCCTTGCCGAAGGGAAGGGTTGCGATCTGCCGGATCTGACGCTGTCTGATATGCAGGGCGTTCACAGCGGGATCACCGACGCGGTGTTCGATGTGCTGAGTGTCGAGAACTCGGTCGCCTCGCGCACCTCATTGGGTGGTACGGCCCCGGTGCGGGTGCGCGAACAGATTGCGATCTGGCGCGACCGGTTGGCAAAACCCGGCTGAGGGGACGGGCCGGTTTCGGTCAATCCTTGCCAAGACGCCGGGCGTCGTGAAAGATGGCTTTGGACAGTTTCGCGCCCGGTTGGGGTGCATCAGAAAGGTTGCGGCCATGAAGAAAACAGCCCTTGCGCTAATCACCCTCGGATTGCTGACGGCCTGCGGTGTCGACGGAGCACCGAACGGTTTTGAGAATGGCGTACACGTTTCGGGCGAAGCCAGGATCGGGATCACCAACAACAACTGACGCGGGCAATCGACGCGACGTTGATAACCCGCATCAATCTGCTATGACCGCGCCCTGCGCCGCATTCGGCGTCTTGGCGGGGGCGGTATGGATCATTTCCTCTATCATAACGGCGTCTTGCAGGCCGAAGATGTGCCGCTGGCCCAGATTGCGGCCCGCGTAGGCACTCCGTTCTACTGCTATTCAACCGCCACGCTGGCGCGCCATTATCGGCTGTTTGATGAGGCGCTGAGCGGGATCGCCCATCTGATCTGCTATGCGATGAAGGCGAATTCCAACCTCGCGGTTGTGAAACTGCTGGGCGATCTTGGCGCGGGCATGGATGTCGTCTCGGGCGGTGAATATGCGCGCGCCCGCGCCGCTGGCGTTCCCGGAGATCGGATCGTGTTTTCCGGCATCGGCAAGACCGAAGCGGAAATGCGCCTTGCCCTGTTCGGCGGTATCCGGCAGGTCAACGTCGAATCCGAACCGGAAATGGAGCTGCTGGACCGTGTCGCCCGCGACATGGGCGTCACGGTGCCGATCACCGTGCGGGTCAACCCCGATGTTGACGCCAAAACGCACGAAAAGATCGCCACCGGCAAATCCGAGAACAAGTTCGGCATTCCGATTTCCCGCGCGCGCGATGTCTATGCGGTGGCCGCAAAGCTGCCCGGTTTGCACGTCGTCGGAATCGACGTGCATATCGGAAGCCAGCTGGTCGACCTCGCCCCGTTCGAGGCGGCCTATCATAAGGTCGCCGATCTGACCCGCATCCTGCGCGCTGATGGGCATGACATTCGCCGCCTCGACCTCGGCGGCGGTCTGGGCATTCCGTACGAGCGTTCCAATGCCGCGCCGCCGCTGCCGACCGATTATGGCGCGATGGTCCAGGGCGTATTTGCCGACATGGATGTCGAGATCGAGATCGAGCCGGGGCGCCTGATCGCGGGCAACGCCGGGGTGCTGGTGTCCAGCGTGATTTTTGTAAAACAGGGCGAGGATCGCACCTTCCTGATCCTGGATGCGGCGATGAACGACCTGATCCGCCCGGCGATGTACAACGCCTGGCACGACATCGTGCCGCTGGTCGAACCGCCCGCGGGCGTCGAGATGGCACCGATGGATGTGGTCGGCCCGGTGTGTGAGACCGGCGACACGTTCACGCGCGCCCGGCCCCTGCCGCCGATGACGTCCGGTGATCTGGTCGCATTCCGCTCTGCCGGGGCCTATGGCGCAGTGATGGCGAGCGAGTATAACTCTCGCCCGTTGGTGCCCGAGATTCTGGTCGATGGCGACCAATGGGCGGTGATCCGGCCAAGGCCAAGCGTCGAAGAGATGCTGGGCCGGGATCGCCTGCCGGAATGGATGGGTGGCTGAGGCGCGGATCACGTCCGCCTCAGACCAATCGCGCACCACCAAACATAACAAATCCAAACACCTGGCGCTTTCCCGCCCATCACGTCCCTGTCAAAGCGGCGAACCAGCCCTATCTAATCCTGCAATTGAGCGTTATCCTCGCCCAGTCCAGTCTCGCGTGGTTTTTCTGTAAGCATGACCGACCAGACGAACATACCCCCCACGGCGGCGCGCCGCTTGCGCCGACCGCTGTGGCTGACCCGTGCCGGGATGTTGGCCGAGAATGCGACCCGTGCCTTTTGGCCATTCTGGTCTGTCGTACTGGTCGTCCTTGCCCTTCTGATGCTAGGTGCGCAGGATTCCGCCCCGTTGGAGGCTGCCTGGGCCGGTGCGGTCGTTCTTGCCCTTGCCGCGCTTGCGGCGCTGATCTGGGGCATTCGTGCGTTCCGCTGGCCGACCGCCGCTGAAGCCATTGAACGCCTGGATTCCCGCCTGCCAGGGCGCCCGATCACGGCATTGGCAGATACTCAGGCCATTGGCGCAGGCGACACGGCGTCCGAAGCCGTCTGGAACGCGCATCTGCAACGTATGGAAGATCGTGCGGCCAAGGCGAAAGCGGCGGCGCCTGATCTGAAAATCTCGGGCCGTGACCCCTATGCCCTGCGCTATGTCGCTGTCCTCGCCTTCGCGGTCGCGCTGATCTTCGGGTCGGTCTGGCGCGTCGCGACCGTTAGCGAAATTGCGCCCGGCGCTGGCGCCGCCCTTGCATCCGGCCCAACGTGGGAAGGGTGGGTCGAACCGCCGGCTTATACCGGCAAGCCAAGCCTCTACCTCAACGACATTACTGCCGCCGCCTTTGACGTGCCCATCGGCAGCCGCATCACGATCCAGCTTTATGGCGAGGTTGGCGGCCTGACGGTCGCCGAAACCCTGTCGGCCCGCGTGGGCGAGGTTCCACCGGCCAGCGAGCCGTCGCAGTCCTTTGATGTCGTGCAGGATGGAACGCTTTCGATTGATGGCACCGGCGGTCGCAGCTGGGATATCTCGGTGATTGCCGATACCGCCCCGGTCGTCGAAATTGCCGAGGAGATGGAGCGCACGATTGCTGGCGAACTGCGCCAGCCATTCACCGCGCGCGACGATTATGGCGTTGTCGCCGGTGACGCGGTCATTGCGCTGGATCAGGCCCGGTTGGACCGGCGGCATGGGCTAACGCTCGACCCCGAGCCGGTGGAGCCGATCGCGCTTGACCTGCCGATGCCGTTTACCGGGGATCGCAGCGAATTTGACGAGGTGATGATCGAAGGCTTTGAGGATCATCGCTGGGCGGGCCTGCCGGTGACGATCACGATGACGGTCGAGGATGCCGCAGGTCATATCGGCCAGACCGAAATCCTCGGCAATGTCCTGCCGGGCCGCCGCTTCTTTGACCCGATGGCCAAGGCGTTGATCGAACAGCGCCGCGATCTTTTCTGGAACCGCGAAAATGCCCCACGGATCGTCCAGATCCTGCGCGCGACCAGCCACCGCCCCGAAGGGTTCTTCCGTTCGGAAACCTCTTACCTGATGCTGCGTGTCGCGATCCGGCGCCTCAACCTTGCGACCGAGATCCAAAGCCCGATCACATATGAGGCGCGCGATGAAGCCGCCGATGCCCTGTGGCGCATCGCGGTGCTGATCGAAGACGGCAACCTGTCGTCCGCGCTGGAACGTCTGCGCCGCGCCCAGGACAAGCTGAGCGAGGCGGCGCGCAACGGTGCCACCGACCCCGAGATTGCCGAACTGATGGAAGAACTGCGCCAGGCGATGCAGGACTATATCCGGCAGCTGGCCGAACAGGCACAGGACGGCGAGAACCAGCAGGCGCAGAACAATCAGGGCGAAACCCAGGAAGTCACGCAGGATCAACTGCAACAGATGCTCGACCGCATTCAGGAGCTGATGGAACAGGGCCGCATGGACGAAGCGCAGGCCCTGCTCGACCAGCTGCGTGAGATGATGGAAAACATGCAGGTGGCCGAGGGTCAGCAGGGTCAGGGCCAGTCACAGGGCGAACAGGCGATGGAAGGCCTTGCCGAAACCCTGCGCGAACAGCAGGGGCTGAGTGACGAGGCATTCCGCGACCTTCAGGAACAATTCAACCCAAATGCGCAGGCGGGCCAGTCGGGCCAGAATGAAGGCCGCAACGGCGGCCAGGGCCGGGGTGAAAGCCACGAAGGGCAGGGCGGTCAGGGTCAGGGCGACAATCAGCAGGCCGAAGGCGGCGGCGGCGATCAGGCGGGTGATCTGGCCGATCGCCAGCAGGCATTACGCGATCAGCTTAACCGGCAGCAGCAGAACCTGCCCGGCGCAGGCACCCCCGAAGGCGACGCCGCGCGCGAGGCATTGGACCGCGCGGGCGAGGCGATGGATGGTGCCGAAGATGCCTTGCGCCAGGATGATTTTGCTGAAGCGCTGGACCAGCAGAGTCAGGCGATGGAAGCGTTGCGCGAAGGCATGCGCAATTTGAGTGAGCAAATGGCCCAGCAGCAACGCCAGGGTCAGCAGGGCGACAGTCAGGGTCAGGTTGCCAGCCCGACCGAAAACGATCCGCTGGGCCGCCAGCCCGGTGCGCGGGGGCGGATCGGCACCAACGAAGATCTGTTGCAGGGCGAAGACGTCTATCGGCGCGCGCGGGAACTACTGGATGAAATCCGCCGGCGTTCCGGTGAACAATCCCGGCCCGAGGCGGAACTGGATTACCTCAAACGCTTGCTCGACCGGTTCTGACAAAGCGCAGGCCGCAAGCAGCGCCGGTTCACGCGCAAAATCGGCGCGCTGGTTTCACCTGTCGCGGGTGTCCACCGACCTTGTTGGGCAACAATCCCGCCGAATTCACCGCAGTCGACGGTCGCGTCACGCTATAGCAACTGTCGCAACCAGTCTGAAACCCGGTCCATCACACCGTCGATCCCGTCGCGCAGCTGGTTCACGTTGTCGACATAGCGCGCCAGCGGGTCGCGCATGTCCGGGAATTGCTCGGCCAGTAGCGGCGAGTAAATATAGGCCAGAATGGCAAGCGTTGTCGCGATCAGCATGATCGAAAATCCCAGACGGAACCCGCGTTTGTTCTGCCGCACATCGCGGGTGACGACGGCCGCTTCCTGCCTTGGGTCGCGCTCTGTGTCCGATCGCAGGGTCGAGTTGATCTCTTCAACATTCGGCAGGCGTTCACCGGCTGATTTCGCTGGCCTGGCCAGGGCCGCTGTCGCTGCGGGGGCAAGGTCAACCTCGTCATCCAGACTGGCCGCGATATCGCCTTGCCTGGCGTCGCTGCGTTTGAAATCGCTTTCTTCCAGATCGTCGAGGCCCAGATCCGGCTGGCTGGTCAATGGCCGGAGGTCTGCCGCCCGTGCCTTGCGTTCAAGCGCGGCTTCTTCTTCGAGGATCTTACGGACATTCGGGTCCAGACTGCGCCGGTCCGGCGTCAGAAGCGTGTCGGGCGCGGGGATGGCCGTGACCTCATCCGCGTCGATATCGCTGTCCTCGGCGACTTCGGGCACGGGTGGCGCGGTTGCTTCGGCGGATCCGGAGTGTTCCGACCTCAGCGCATCCAGCGTGACGGCCCCGTCACCGGGCGCGCCTTCGGCGTCCTGGAACCAGCCGTGGCCGCAGGCTGCGCATTGCACATCGCGCCCCGGATCCGGGATCATCGCGCTATCGACTTCGTATTCCGCCCCGCAGTTCGGGCACTTTAGTCGCATGTCTGCCCCTTTCGCCTCCCGGTTTGTCCGGGATCACTTGATCGCCTCGGGGCGTTTCTAGCAAGCGGCGGGGCAAAGGCAAAGCGCTATGCGAATCAGCCGCTGCCACATGGCGTTGCAACACCGTGGCCAGTCAGGCAAAAGATACATCGAATGGGGCGAACGCGCGGGGGCCGCAGCCGGTGATTCAGTTGCAGAATGTAAGCTATGGCTACGGCGGGCGTTCGCTGCTGTCGGGGTTGAACCTGGACCTGCCGGCGGAGTCGTTTCATTTCCTGACCGGCCCGTCGGGATCGGGCAAGACCACGATCCTGAAGCTGTGCTACCTCGACCTGCGCCCGGATGAGGGGCATATCACGCTGTTTGATCAGGACGCGGGATCGTTGAACCGCGACGATATCGCCGCGTTGCGCCGCCGCGTGGGGGTGGTGCATCAGAATTGCGAATTCCTCGACCATCTGACCTTGCAGGCGAATATTGCCCTGCCGGTAACGGCGACCGGCAGTGGCACGGCGTCGTCCGAAAACGACCTGAAAGAGCTGATGGTCTGGGTCGGCCTGTCGGATCGTGCGGATGCAATGCCTCCGGAACTGTCTGGCGGTGAACGCCAGCGTGGCGCCCTTGCGCGCGCGGTGATTGTGGCCCCCGATGTGGTGCTGGCGGATGAGCCCACCGGCAATGTCGACTGGGAGATGTCATTGCGCCTGCTGCGTTTGCTGATCGAGTTGAACAAGATGGGCAAGACGATCCTGATCGCCACCCATGATCTGAACCTGATCCGGGCCGCGAAGACGCAGGTTGCCGCGCGCGTGCTGCGCATCCGCGACGGCGGCGTCCATGCGGCGGGGGCAGACCTATGAGCGGCGAGGCCAAATCCGACGCGCCTGAAACGGATGATGCCGACGGTATCGAAGGGGCACCAGCCGACGCCACGACACCCCCGTCGATGGGCGGGGCGTTGCGCGGGAAGTTGAGTTTCGAGGCATTGAACAAGATTCACATGCCGCGATTCCCGCTAACCTCGCTAGTGCCGGACCGGCGCGCGCAGCATGTGGTGCCGCGCAAGGGGATGACCGCACGGCTGACGGTTTTTGCCGCCGCGACCATGGCGTTTCTGGCGATATTCGCGATGGCGCTGTCGCTTGCGTCGGGGCGGATGGCGGATCGCTGGGGCGCGGAACTGGCGCGCACGGCCACGGTGCGCATATCGGCCCCGGCCGAATTCCAGGTAGCCCAGACCGAGGCTGTGCTGACCGCGCTTTCGCAAACCCCTGGCATCGCCTCGGCGCGTGCGCTTGAAGAATCGGAAAGCCTGGCCCTGTTGGAACCATGGCTGGGAAGCGGGCTGGACCCGGAAACCCTGCCGGTGCCGCAACTGATCGAGATCATCGAAGATCGCTCGGGCTATGACGAAGACGGGTTGCGCCTGCGGCTTGCCGCCGAAGCGCCCGATGCCATTCTGGACAATCACAGTGCCTGGCGACAGCCGCTTGTCAGCGCGGCCTGGCGGTTGCGCACCATCGGGCTGACGGCCGTGACCCTTATCGCGCTGACCATGGTGGCGATCATCGTGCTGGCCGCCAATGCGGCCCTGTCCGCGAATGCGCAGGTGATCCGGGTTCTGCGTCTGGTTGGCGCGCGTGATGCCTTCATCGCAGGGGCCTTTGTGCGCCGCTTTACTTGGCGTGCATTGATCGGCGCAGGCGTTGGCAGTCTGGCTGGCACCATCGCGGTGGCCCTGATGCCGGCCACCGATTCGGCGGGCGGCTTCCTGACCGGGTTGCGATTTCAGGGATGGGAATGGCTGTTGCCGCTTGCGATCCCGCTGTTGGCGGCGGCGATTTCCTTCGCCGCGACCCGCGCTGCGGCGCTTCAAGCGCTTCGGTCGCTGCCATGACAGAACTTTCGGGCGTCGCCTATGGTGTTCAGTGGCTCCGCTCGGTCCTGTTCATCGGACAGATGTATGTGGCAATGCTGATCTGTGCGGTTATCTGGTTCATCCCGGCGCTGTTCTCGCGCGAGTACGCCTACAGTGCGGTACACGCATACTGCCGCTGGGTTCGGTTTTCGGCGCGGGTGATCTGTGGCCTGCGCTCGGAAATTCGCGGCCCGGTTCCCACGGGCGAGGTGATAATTGCCGCCAAACATCAGAGCTTTTTTGACATCATCATGATTATCAGCGCGGTGCCGCGTCCGCGTTTCATCATGAAAAGTATCCTGAGATGGGCGCCGTTGCTGGGTTGGTATGCGCTGCGCATCGGCTGCATTCCGGTGGATCGCGGCAAACGGGGCAAGGCCATCAAACAAATGGTGGACGGGGTCAGAAACAGCCCGGACCCCGGACAGCTGATAATCTATCCGCAGGGCACCCGGGTCGCGCCGGGCAAATCGCTTCCCTACAAGGTTGGCCCGGCGGTTCTGTACGATCAACTGGCGCAGCCTTGTATCCCGGCGGCTGCGAATGTCGGCGTGTTCTGGCCGCGCCACGGGTTTTATCGCCGTCCCGGTCTTGCCGTGGTCGAATTCCTTGACCCGATTGCCCCGGGAATGAAGCAGCGGCCATTTCTGGCGCGATTGGAATCCGAAGTCGAAGCGGCCTCGGACAGGTTGATGGCCGAAGCTGGCTTCCCGGTGATTGACCAAAAGGCAGAGCAGCATGGCTGACGTAGAGTATCTGACCGACATCGCCGCGCTGGAGGCGCATTATGGCACCGCCCAGGCCCCGTCGCTGCGCAAGGTGGCCGACCGGCTGACGCCTGAATATCGCGCCTGGATCGCGGCCTCGCGCTTTGTCGTGCTCAGCACTGTCGGTCCGGAAGGCACCGATGGAACCCCGCGCGGCGATGACGGGCCAGTGGTGATCGAGCTGGACCCGCAGACATTGGCCCTGCCCGACTGGAACGGCAACAACCGCATCGATTCGCTGCGCAACATCGTGCGCGACGGGCGGGTGTCACTGATGTTCATGGTGCCGGGATCAAGCAACGTCGTGCGGGTGAATGGCACGGCCCGGATCACCGCGGACGAACCGTTGCGTCAGCGATTCGCCCGCAATGGCAACCTGCCGCGCACCGTCGCAGTGATCCGCGTGTCCGAGGTGTACTTTCAATGTTCGCGCGCGCTGATGCGTTCAGGCATGTGGGCCCGTGGTGACAAAAGTGAGGGGCTGCCAACGCCGGGTCAGATGTTGGCTGCAATGACAGACGGAGAGGTCGGCGGCCCGGACTATGACCGCGCCTGGCCGGAACGCGCCGAATCCTCGATGTGGTGAAGATGCGGCGCGACGGTCCGGATCTGACGAATCGCCGCTCCTAAAGCGTTTCGGCTTGAACCTGAATCGCGAGGGATTCCCTTGAGACCTGATCTGTGATTCATCCTGTTTGGGAGGATGGATCATGTCAGCACCTTTGCCATCTGCGCTTCGGATACGGTTTCAGAGATACATTGAAGAAGGGTTGAGCGGGCGCGCGGCGGCGTTGCGGTTGAAGCTGTCGCCTGCCACAGGCGCGCGGTGGGCGCGTCAGGTGAGGATGAAGGGTCATGCGGAACCTGCCCGGCAGGGACCGCCGCGCGGCAAGGGAAAGCTGGCTCCGCATCGGGAATTCTTTGAGGAGTTGATCGCACAAGACCCTGACATCACGCTCTTTGAGTTGCGTAATGCGCTGGCCGATGCAGAGGGTGTGCGGGTGCATCACTCCTCCATCGCCAACCTTCTGTCCCGGCTCGGCTTCACGTACAAAAAAGTCGCTGGTCGCAACCGAGCGCCGCCGCGCCAAGGTAAGGCAGCAACGGGCCGACTGGTTCAGATACCGCTCGCCAGCCATTGCGACCTTTCCTGAGCGCGTTGTCTTTATTGACGAAACCGCAGTGAAGACAAACCTCACGCGCCTACGCGGCAGAGCCAAGCGCGGTAAGCGCCTGACGATGGATGCGCCCTTCGGAAGCTGGGGAACCCAAACCTTGATCGCGGGCCTGACCCAAGGCGCGCTGATCGCACCTTGGGTCATCAAGGGAGCGATAGATGGCCCCGCCTTCGCGGCCTACATCCGCGAAGTGCTGGTCCCCGAGATCAACCCCGGCACTGTCGTCATTCTCGACAACCTGGCAACCCACCGGAATAAGGAGGCGACGCAGGCTTTACGCAATCACGGCTGCTGGTTCCTTTACCTGCCACCGTACTCGCCCGACCTGAATCCCATCGAGCAGGCCTTCTCTAAACTGAAAGCCCATTTGCGACGGATCGGGGCCAGGTCCTTTACCCAGGTCTTCGAAGCAATCGGAGCAATCTGCGATCTCTACGACCCAGTAGAATGCTGGAACTACTTTAAGGCCGCCGGATATGTCTCAGGTTAATGTCGAAACGCTTTAGCGCGTGGATTGCTGATTCGAACGCCCTGGCGGCCTGGCGATATCCATGTGCTGCGCCTGCGATTCTGCCGATTTTTCGCACCCTGATCGGATCTGGCCTGATGGACGCAGGAAATGACTCGATTCACACCCCGATTTCCTTTGTGCGTTCAGCGTCGTTTCAAACAGGGGTTGAAAAATGGTTCAAAAATACTTTGAGAGCACCGAAAATATAACCTATTGAATTAAAACAGTAATTGTCGAAATTCCTACCGCCGATATCCGATAACACGGCCGATCTTACCCGGCGTCATCCAATAGCTTACGTCACGTCATTTCATAGCATTCCGGCGTTATTGCCTGACATGGCAGGCCGCGGCCAGGTTGGGTCATCGGCACAGCAACCCCGCACCGCCGAACATCGTAACCCGTAACCTGCATACCCAAAGGATAGTGACCATGACCTTCACCAAACCATTCAAGACTGCCGCCCTTGCCCTGATGATCACGCTGCCTGCTGCTTCGGCCATGGCTGCTGGTAATAACGCATCGCTCAGCCAGTGGGGCTTTGGTAACGCCCTTGGCGGCGGCCAGTTCGGCAACGACAACACGGTTGTTGTTGGTCAGGCTGGTCTGGCGAACAACGCTGATGTTGCCCAGCACGGCGACTGCAACCTGGCCGGTGTTGCCCAGATCGGCAGCTTCAACAACGCTGTGGCCAGCCAGGACGGCGACTGCAACGCGGTTGGCATCATCCAGGTCGGCAACGGCAACAGCGCCGAATCCCACCAGATGGGCGCCGGCAACGTGTCGGTCTTCATCCAGAACTGATCCCGCCCCGTGCCGGGGGTGTCCCTCCCCCGCCTCCGGCACATCCCAAATTCCCGCTTATCAGGAGCCCCCGCCATGGCCTTTCCCCGCACATTCCTTCCGGTTGCTGCCCTGTCAGCGGCGGCCGCCTGCACCGCCGCCGTATCGGCCAGCCACCCGACCACCAACGTAACAACGGTCGCCAACGCACCGGTCTGCCAGATTGCCGTCGCCAAACAGGGCCGCAGCGTCAACCTTCAGGCGTTGGTCCATGCCGACACCGACATGCGCGGCAGCTATCGCTTCAGCGTCGCCAAATCCGGTGGCGGTGGGCGCGCCATGATCAACCAGGGCGGCAACTTCGCCGTCGCCGCGGGCGAAACCCGCACCCTGGGCCAGACCACGCTGGGCGGAAGCTCTGCCAGCTATGACGCGACCCTGACCATCGATGTCGGCGGGCAGACCTACACCTGCTCCAGCGACGATCCCACGACCGACCTTTGATCCCAACCCCTCTGCCAAGGAGATATTCCCATGACCAAGTTCCGCACCATCCCCGCCGCCCTCGTCACCGCAACCCTTTTGGCCACCACCGGTTTCGCGGCCCCTGCCGTCGCCGGTGGTCAGATCAGCATCGCGATTGAACCTAAGAACGAAGAAGAACGTCAGGCCATGCGCTTTGGCCTTGGCCTCTATGCCTTTGCCAAGGCGATCGAGAGTGACGCCTATATCGAGCAGAACGGCAACGGCAACGCTGCCGGTATCGCCCAGTCCGGCAACGGCAGCTTCGGCGTCATCGAACAGGACGGCGACGGCCACACCGCGACGCTGAACCAGCAAGGCGACAACCAGGCATTCGGCATTTTCCAGATCGGTGAAGGCGCCGAGGGCCACGTTGATCAGCAGATCGATGGCGATACCGGTCTGCTGCTTCAGATCGGTTTCTGACGACCCCACGACCACGGCAGACGCGTCCTCCCTGTCCTGTGCATCCCTGCCTGCCGTGCTGGCCCTCCGGATTTCCTGCCCCGGAGGGCCATTTTTTTTGCTGCACCCAGATCGGCTGTAGAGTTTGGATATGCCTTATTTTTTTAGGTCTTATTACATTACTTAGCCGTATTGCTAAGTAAAGATTTCCGATGTACCACACCATATGTCCGACCCCTTGAACAAAACCTTCCACGCCCTCGCCGACCCCACCCGCCGCGCGATCCTGGACCGCCTGTCGCACGGCCCAATGCCGGTCACCAGCTTGTCTCACCCGTTCAAAATGGCCCTGCCGAGTTTCATGAAGCACCTGAGTGTGCTGGAGAATGCCGGATTGATCGAGACACGGAAGGAGGGTCGGAAGCGCTGGAGCGCGTTGTCGGTCGAGGGGTTTGGGGTTGGCGCGGATTGGTTGGCGGAGGCGCGGGAGGTTTGGGGGGCGCGGTTGGCGCGGTATGCAGAGATGGTGGAGGAGGAATGAGGACCCTGCGGGAATGCGAAGCCTTTCCCACTGCGGGACGACCCCCCTAGGAATCAGTCTTTAGAAAGCGGCAGAACGCTTCAAAATATACGTCCCAAGTCGGGTGACCCAAAAGTGGGAGGTGATTTGCGGTCTCAAGGACCAGAAGCTCTGCGTTTGGAATTCCAGCGGCCAATTTCTTGGCCTCACTTAACGGATGGACCGCATCCTTGCGTCCGTGGACAACGAGTGTGGGACATTGCACCTTGGAAAGCACAGGCAGGATAGAATAATTGTTCACGGCATCGCGCAGCATTGTCATGGCTTCGGTCGTACCGCTTGCCCGCATCATTTTTGCCATTTCACCGACAACTGGAAACGGACCTTCCGGTGTATAGGCCAGCATGAAAGCGCGCGCGAAATAGTCTTCTTCTGATTCCCAGCTTTCGCGGATCATGGCCCGCAATATGTCCGGTTCTTCAGATTGTGACCGGCGGGTTCGCCCTTCTGCGTAGCCGCCAAGCAGAACCATCTTGCTTACTCTTTCCGGGTATTTTGCCGCGAATTGGATTGCCTCAAAGCAAGCGCCGGATTCACTGTAAATTGCAAACCTGTCCCATCCCGCTGCGTCGGCCACAGCGCGGCAATCGTCTGCATCACGTTCGCAATCGACATTATCAATGTCGCGATCCGACATTCCAAATCCAAAGCCGTCATAGCGCAACAGTTCAAATTCGGCAGAATTCGTTTCTATGATCCCGCGCAGCCCCGGCAGTTCCCATTCCATGCCAATATCCGCTGGCGTGGCAGGAACCCTCAGTAATCGGGGGCCGTTTCCGGTGATCGTATATGCCAATGATTTGCCCCCATCGCTACTCGCGTAGCGGACCTGCGGAGTTGGGGCGGCCTCGGGCGTCAATTCAATTGTATTCTTAATTTCGGCAACAAACTGCAACCCGCGCCGCTGCACAGTACGAATGATGGATTGCAATTTTCCGTCGTCGCCAACGGCCTTTCTCATCGCTGCAATCCGCGCACTGATTGCGGATTCTGATACAATGCGCCCGCCCCAAACCGCGTCAATGATTTCGTCCCGCGTCACCACCCGGTCGGCATTTTCAGCAAGAAGGTGCAGCAAATCGAAGACCTGAGGCTCAACCGGGACAGGTGTATCGTTGCGAAATAACGCGCGTTTGTCCGTGTCCAGCCTGCAGTCAGAAAACCTGTAAATCATGGACCCAGTTGATCGGAAAACCGATAGGTCGGCAAGCGCGGGCAAACTCTAAGGGGAAACACAGGGATTTCTAAGGATGGTCTGAAAGACAGCCAATTATTTGCCGGTCAGTATGGGTGCATCACGAAAGGATCAAGCTGATGATGCCACCAATTGATACCGCGCTTTTGAAACACGTCGAAGGTCGCCACCCAGCCATTCTCCAAGCAAGACGCGAGGCAATCAAGTCGGCAAGAGAGCGGAGACGTAAACGCATCCAAACGATTGTGGCGGGCTTACTCGGGGTCCCCCTGCGGATGGTGAATACGTCAGGTAGAAATAAACTTGGCTCCTTCGAGCATTCCAGTATTCGATAATGTGCAGGTTACTGGGATAGTGAATGTCGCCAATGGTTCCGAGCGACCAACCAGAGGATTGAGCCCCCCTAAGCCGCCAGCCCCTTCGTCCCGATATTCAAGTACTTCTCACGCCGATCCTTGATCAGTGCCTCGGGCGTTTTCTTCGACAATTCCGCGATCATCGCCTCAATCGCTTTGCCGACGCCGTCGATCGCTTCATACCGGCCGCGTTGGGCGCCGCCGACCGGCTCGGCGATGATCCGGTCAATGACGCCCAGCGATTTCAGATCCTGCGCGGTCAGGCGCAGCGCTTCCGCAGCCTCGCGCATTTTCTCGGCGTCTTTCCACAGGATCGAGGCGCACCCTTCGGGGCTGATTACCGAATAGATCGAGTGTTCCAGCATCGCGACCCGGTTGGCCGTCGCGAAGGCCACCGCACCGCCAGAACCACCTTCGCCGATGATTACGCTGACCAGCGGCACGCCGACCTCCAGGCATTTCATTGTGGAGCGTGCAATCGCTTCGGACTGGCCGCGTTCTTCGGCCCCCTTGCCGGGATAAGCGCCGGGCGTGTCGATCAGCGTGACGATGGGCATGCCGAAACGGCCCGCCAGATCCATCAGGCGGATTGCCTTGCGATACCCTTCGGGGCGGGCCATGCCGAAATTGCGTTCAATCCGCGATTTGGTGTCGTTGCCCTTTTCATGCCCGATCACCATCACCGCGCGCCCGTCCAGCCGGGCAATGCCGCCCATCACCGCGTGGTCATCGGCAAAGTTCCGGTCGCCTGCCAGCGGTGTGTAATCGGTGAACAGCCGGGCGATATAGTCTTTGCAATGGGGCCGGTCCGGGTGCCGCGCCACCTGGCATTTCTGCCAGGGCGTCAGATCCTTATAGAGGTCTTTGAGCATCGTCGCCGATTTCTTGTCCAGCGCGGCGGCCTCTTTTTCCACGTTCACGGCTTCGGACTTTTCGGCCATAGCGCGCAGTTCATCGGCTTTGCCTTCGATCTCGGCCAGGTCTCGTTCGAACTCAAGATAATGGGTCATGTGCGCCTCCGGGTTACCGGGCTAGGTATAGGAGGTGTGACGCAGGGGGTGCAACAGGTCAGCGGGTGCAGGCGCGAGGCAAGGTTGTCGTTGGCGATGAAAATGGCTAATTTTGTTGAAAAACTCCTGCTTGATCGAGGGCTATGGCGCTGATTCAATCCTCTCAACAAGCGGGAGGATCAGCCATGATGGGACCGAGGCAGGAAGCACAGGCGGCGCTGTTCTATGAGTTCTCGCTGGAAGACCATGTCCCGCAAGATCACCTGCTGCGATCGATTGATCGTTTCGTCGATCTGAGCAGCATCCGCGCCCATCTTGCCGATTTCTACAGCCACACCGGTCGTCCTTCGATCGATCCTGAACTGCTGATCCGGATGCTGATCGTCGGTTACTGCTTCGGCATCCGGTCCGAGCGGCGGCTCTGTGAAGAGGTACACTTGAACCTCGCGTACAGGTGGTTTTGTCGGCTCGACCTGGCCGATCGGGTGCCGGATCACTCGACCTTTTCAAAGAACCGGCATGGTCGGTTCCGCGAGAGTGAGCTGCTGCGCCATCTCTTCGAGACCACGGTCGCGCGATGCATCGCCGAAGGTCTCGTCAGCGGTCAGCGCCTGGCCGTCGATGCCAGCTTGATCGAGGCGGATGCCAACAAGCAGTACTCTGCGCCAAAGGAAGAATGGGACATTGCGCGGATCGATGCAGACGCTGCACCCCGCGCGGTCCGCGAGTATCTCGACACTCTGGATGAGGCCGCATTCGGAGCAGCGACACCGGTCGAGCCAAAGTTCACGTCCTATTCCGACCCAGCCAGCCAGTGGACGGCGGCGCGTAAGGGTCCCGCATTTTTTGCCTACTCCGACAACTATCTCATCGATACCGATCATGGTGTCATCGTCGACGTGGAAGCGACACGGTCGATCCGTCAAGCCGAGGTGGGGTCAACCAAGACGATGCTGAAGCGGGCCAAAGAGCGCTTCGATCTTCATCCCGAACGGCTGATCGCCGACACCGCCTACGGATCGGGACCCATGCTCGGATGGCTGGTGGGTGAAAAGATCGCACCGCACATCCCGGTCTTCGACAAAGCCGGGCGCACCGATGGCACCTGGTCCCGAGCTGACTTCGAATGGGATGCCGAGAACAATCAATACATCTGCCCGGAAGGCGAGGCTCTGAAGCAGTTCCGCCGAAACTACTCCGACCCCAATCGCGGCCCAACCGGCAAGGGCGTGGCCAAGTACCAAGCGCTGAAGCACACCTGCCAATCCTGTCCTTCCAAGCCGAAGTGCTGCCCGAATGCCGACGCCCGTAAGATCACCCGTGAGGAACATGAGGACGCTCGCGACATCGCCCGCGCAATCGCCAAAACGCCGCAATACAAGATCTCGGTGAAGCTCCGGAAGAAGGTCGAAATGCTCTTTGCCCACCTCAAGCGCATTCTCGGCCTGGGACGGCTCCGATTACGTGGACCATGCGGCGCAAATGACGAATTCCTGCTCGCCGCCACTGCCCAAAACCTTCGCAAACTGGCAAAGATCTTTCCTGCACCGCAGCAAACGCGCAAAGCCTGATCAGAAAGGCGCTCGCGCTATGTTCAAATCGCTACTTTCTGCGCCCGCAACACGTTGTTTTTCCACAGAATCGGCCAAAACCAACAACGCGCAAGCCATGCCCGAGGCGGGCCAAACCTATGCCCCCATCCCCCGCGCCAGCCAGATCAGCAGCACGCCGCCCGCCAGTGCTGCCAGGCCCAGCATACGCCGGGTTTCCGGCGGGATCGACAGCAGGAACTGCAACGCTTCCTCCAAACGACGCGGGGCCAGTGCAAGCACCAGCCCCTCGAACGCAAGCACCAGACCGGCACCCAGTAACAGCGTTGCCATTATTCGGATGCGCGCCCAGTTGGATTGTCGGATTTGAGGTATTCGAAGAATTCCCCATTGGGCGAGATGACCATCGTCGAGTTATCCGCCCCCAAAGCAGCCTGATAGGCCGCGAGGGAACGATAGAACTCGAAGAACTCCGGATCGGCGCCAAAGGCTTCGGCAAAGACCGCATTTCGGCGCGCATCAGCTTCACCACGGGCAATCTCGGCCTCTCGACCCGCATCCGAGACCAACTCGACCACGGTGCGGTCCGCCAATGCCCGAACCCGTTGCGCGGCTTCTTCGCCTCGGGCGCGTTCGTCGGCGGCTTCGCGTTCCCGTTCAGCGCGCATTCTTTCAAACGTCGCTGCAAGGTTCTGTTCCGGCAGGTTCGTCTGCTTCAGCCGCACATCCACCACGTCCAGGCCAAGCGAGGCCGCTTCGGCGTCTGCACTAGTGCGGATCCGATTCATCAGCGAGGCACGCTCGGACGACAGGATGGTGTTCGACGTCACACCTTCCGAACCCAGCACCGCCCGAATCTCGTTGATCAAAATTCGGTCAAGGCGGTCTTCGGCCAGCGGAATGCCACCGGGGCCAACCGCCTGTCGAAACTGCACAGCGTCCGCGATCCGATAGCGCGCGAAGGCATCAACCACCAACCGGCGGTCGTCCGAAGGCGTCACCTCGATCGCGGCGGTGTCCAGCGACAGGATACGGTCGTCATAGCGCACGACCTCCTGAATCAGCGGAATTTTGAATGCCAGTCCCGGATCTTCCTTGACCCGCTTGATCTGACCAAATTGCAGGACCAGCGCCTTTTCACGCTCGTCCACGATGAAAATCGACGACATCAGCGCGATTATTGCGACGAAGACGACGGCGATGAGTACGGTAAGTCTGGTCATCAGTTCGACCCCTCTGTCTGGCGACGCAATTCATTGAGCGGCAGGTAAGGGACAACCCCCTGATCGCCGCCCGCCCCTTCGTCGAGGATCACCTTGTCGACACGTCCCAGCACCTCTTCAATGGTTTCCAGATACAGACGCTTGCGCGTCACCTCTGGGGCTTTGACGTATTCTTCCAGGACGGCCGTGAAACGGCTCGCCTCACCTTCGGCTTCGTTCACCACGCGGGCGCGGTAACCTTCAGCCTCTTCCAGAACCTGCGCCGCTTCACCGCGTGCACCGGCAAGGACCCGGTTGGCATAGGCGTCCGCCTGACGTTCCAGCCGGTCACGTTCCTGTTCTGCGGCCTGCACATCGCGGAATGCGTCAATCACCTCGCGCGGCGGGTCGGCTTTGTTGAGGTTCACCCGGACGATGTTGATACCCGACTCGTAACTGTCGAGTGTCGCCTGAATCAGTTCTTCGGCACGTTGGGCCGTCGCACCACGATCCCGGTTCAGAAGCGGCGCAAGCTCACTTCCGGCCACAATCTCGCGCATGGCGGATTCCGACACGGCGCGCACCGTCTGCGGACCGTCCGACAGGTTGAACAGGAAGGCGGCGGGATCGTTGATATTCCAGACCACCTGGAAATCAATGTCGAGGATGTTTTCATCCGTCGTCAGCATCAGCCCGTCACCACCCGATGACCCGCTGCGGCCCAACCCGATATCTTCAGATCGTTCCCGGGTTACGGCAATGACTTCGGCCTTGACCACTGGCCAGGGCGCAAAGTTCAGGCCCGGATTACCAACGGACGAGAATTCCCCAAGGAACAGCTCAACGGATTGCTCTTCCGGTTTCACAGAATAAAATGAGGTGAACAGCCACATTCCGGCAGCCACCAATCCGGCGATCACCAATGTGCCGCGTCCGATGGCCGGACCACCGCCGCCGCCACCGCCGCCAGTGCCATTGCTGCGGCCACCACCGCCGCGACCGCCCATCAGGACGCGCAGCTGTTCCTGCCCTTTTTTGACGATCTCGTCGATTTCAGGGATTTGCGCGCCGCCTGCAGGGCGTCGCCCGCCGCCACGCCCGTCGTCATCGTCGCCGCCGCCACCGTTCTGGCCGCCACCCCCCCAGGGTCCGCCGTTGTTACCTGCCATGGGTACTGTATCCCTTTGGTTTGCGTTTCATGTTCTAAATGCGCTTTCGCGCCCGAATATCAAGCCGTTCCTTCGGAGGTTCGCACCGGATGCGCCATTGTGACCAGTTCTTCGGACACGGTCGGATGCACCGCAACGGTACGGTCAAAGTCTTCCTTCGTCAGGACATTCTTCACTGCGATCCCGGCCAGCTGGATCAACTCGCCCGCATTTGGCGCGATGATGTGGCAGCCGAGCACGCGGCGTGTTTCACTATCTACGATCAGCTTTAGCAGCACTTTGCCGTCACGTCCTGCAAAGGCTTCCTGCATTGGGCGGAAAGAGGTGCAATAAACCTCGATCTTATGCGCCTCACGGGCGTCTTCTTCGGTCATGCCGACGCTGCCATATTCGGGCTGCGTAAAGATTGCCGCCGCCACCAGGTCGTGATCGGCCTTGCGTTTCTGACCGCCGAACATCGTGTCGGCAAAAGCATGCCCTTCGCGGATCGCGACCGGCGTAAGATTGATGCGGTCCGTCACGTCACCAACGGCGAAGATCGACGGAACCGAGGTTTGCGAATAGGCATCAACCTCGATCTGGCCGCGACGGCCAAGCGTCACGCCGACCTCTTCCAGCCCCAGACCCTTGGTATTCGGATTGCGCCCGGTGGCATAGATCACCCGATCATAGGTCTGATCGTGCCCGGTGGTCGACGTGACCTGGATCCCGTTATCGCCCTGCCGCATCCGCACAACATCCGCGCCCACGTGCAGATCAACCCCGCTGTCGCGGATCAGTTCGGCCAGATGGCCGCGCGATTCTTCGTCAAAGCCGCGCAGGATCTGCGCGCCACGATAGAATTGCGTCACCTCAACGCCCAGACCATTTAGAATGCAGGCGAATTCGCAGGCGATATAGCCGCCGCCGACAATCAGCACCGATTTCGGCAAGGCCTCCATCAGGAAGATGTCGTTTGAAACCCAGGCCAATTCGTGCCCGTCCAGGGTGTCGGGCACAAAGGGCGACCCACCCGTGGCGACCAGAATGTGTTTGGCCGATTTGACGGTGCCATCGGCCAGCTTGACCTCATGCGGTCCTGCCACGGTAGCGCGGGTGTCGAACACCTCGACACCGGCATTGGCCAGCGTGTTGCGATATGCCGCTTCAAGCCGATCCAGCTCGGCCAGCAGCTTGGGGCGAAACCGATCCCAGGAAAACGTCGCATCCCCGAAATCCCAGCCATATTCGCGCGCATCCGCCCCCATCCGCGCATAGCCCGAGGCGAAGACCATCAGCTTCTTGGGAACGCAGCCCCGGATCACGCAGGTGCCGCCCATGCGGTATTCTTCGGCCAGCGCGACCTTCGCACCATGCTGCCCCGAGGCGATCCGCGCCGCACGCACGCCGCCCGAGCCGCCGCCAATTACGAACAGATCATAGTCAAACGCAGGCATTCGGGTAACTCCAGTTGGGCAGGCCGCAACCTTTTTGCACAAGTGCCGTCCAAGGCAAAGGGCGCATTCAGGACGCGGGTTCACCAATCTGTCAAAATCACAGATCCGCAAAGATGTTCTGAGCGCCCGCCACGTCGAGGCGGCTTTCCTCGCGCGTGCCCTCATTGATGTCGCGGGTTTCAACCCGCCCATCGCCGTGCCCCACGACGACGACATCGCAAATGTCGATGAACAGCCCGTTTTCGACGATCCCCGGTATCTGGTTCAGCACCAGGGACATCTGGCGCGGATTGCCAATACGTTTCAGATGCAGGTCGAGGATGTGATTGCCCTCATCCGTTACATAGGGCGCGTCGCCATTCATCCGCTGCGTGCAATCACGCCCCAGCACGTCCATATTGACCAGCGTTTCTTCCAGCAGCGCCTTTGTCGTCTGCCAGCCGAACGGAATCACCTCTACCGGCAGCGGGAAGGCCCCCAGCGTTTCGACTTCTTTGCTGACATCGGTGATCACGATCATCCGATCACTGGCCGTGGCCACGATTTTTTCCTGCAACAACGCCCCGCCGCCGCCTTTGATCAGGTTCAATTCCCGATCAAACTCGTCCGCGCCGTCAATCGTCAGATCCAACCACTTCGCATCGTCCAGCGATATCACGTTGATCCCGACCTGGCGCGCCAATTCCGCCGTGCGGGTCGAGGTTGGCACGCCGGATATTTTCAGCCCCTCGCGCTTGACCCGCTCGCCCAGGCAGCGAACCATCCAGGCAGCGGTCGATCCGGTGCCAAGCCCGACGCGCATACCGTTTTCGACAAATTCACAGGCCCGGCTGGCCGCAACGAACTTGGCAGTGTCGATTGGATTAAGGTCGCCAGTCATTCGGTGGTCCCCCTGCTGTGTCAGGGGCGTTATAAAAGGATCAGCCGAAGGGTGCGAGGGGCCAATTGACCCGACAGGGGCACGACCCGTATCGCAGTGGACAGGGATCACAAAGGGGGACGAGGACAATGCTGGAATTCGACGCCGACACGACGGCTTTGCTTGAGGATGCGTATCAGGGTGCGGATTTCGCGCGCCGCCGACGCGCCAGCTTCGATGTCTTGGACCCGGTCGCCGGCGAAACGATCCTGGATATCGGCAGTGGGCCGGGCCATCTGTTGCTGGACATCGCGCGCGCCGTCGGCCCAAAGGGTCGGGCAATCGGCGTCGATCCAAGCGCGCCGATGCGCGCCGCCGCACAGCGCATGACCGAAGGACGCGCGAATATCGAGATGTTCGAAGCCGTCGCTTTGGATCTGCCGTTTGATGACGGAACGATTGACAAGGCAGTTTCGGTGCAGGTGTTCGAGTACCTCGACGATTTGCCCGCCGCTTTACGCGAATCAGCGCGTGCCATTCGGCCCGGCGGGCGTCTGGTCGTTTCGGACATGCACTTCGACACATTCGCATGGTCCAGCGACGAACCTGCGCGCATGAACCGGATGATGCGCGCCTGGGATCACCATCTGGTGCACAAAGCCTTGCCCGCTGACCTGCCGCGACTTGGTCGCGCTGCCGGATTCGAGGTCGAGCGAATCCTGCCAGTGACATTCGTTGATCATAAGATGCGCCCCGGCGGTTTGGCCTGGATGATGCTAACCCTGATGGAACGTTACGCGATCGCAAACGATCTTCTTCCCATGGCCGAGGCAAAAGCCTGGGCAGCTGAGCAATCTTCGCGCGCCGCAGAGGGGCGGTTTTATTTCGCAATCACCCATATCGTGACGGCACTTCGTCGCATCTGAAGGCGCGCAGATGTGCGTCGCGTGGCTTACGAAAAGTTTGAAGTCGTGCTACGGGCACTCACGCCGTCGTCTGCGGATTAAGTGCAAAAGGGTGAACGCCAATGTTCCTTTCCGTATTCGATATGTTCAAGGTCGGCGTCGGCCCCTCCTCGTCGCATACCATGGGGCCGATGGTCGCTGCGGCGCGGTTCCTTGATCATCTTCGCGGCCTGCCGTTCACACCCGCTGGCCTTCGGGCCAGCCTGCATGGCTCACTCGCCTTCACCGGGGTCGGGCATGCCACGGACCGGGCCGTGATCCTGGGCCTCGCCGGGTTCCTGCCAGACACTTACGACGCTGATCTGGCCGAGGTCACGCTGGCCTCCATCAAAGCCAGCAAGCGGGTCGCGCCGAACGGCCTGCCGCCCCTCGAATTTGACCCCGCCAATCATCTGACCTTCGACTACGACACACCCCTGCCCGGTCACGCCAATGGCATGATCCTGTCGGCAACCGACGCCCAGGGCGATGTGATCACGTCAGAAACCTACTATTCCGTCGGCGGCGGATTCGTTCTGACCGCTGCCGAGCTTGAGGCCGGTGCAGACACCAATGATGGGCCGCCCGTCCCGCACCCCTTCAAGTCCGCCGCCGAAATGCTGGAAATGTGCGCCACTACCGGCAAATCCATCGCCGGGCTGAAACGTGCCAATGAACTCAGCCGGATCAGCACGGCCGAGCTTGACGCCGGCCTCAACCGGATCTGGCAGGTGATGAACGCCTGTATCGACCGTGGCCTGACATCCGGCGGCATTCTGCCCGGAGGGCTCAATGTCCGCCGCCGCGCCAAAGCCATCCACGACACGCTGCAGGCCGAACGTGGCATGAACCTGACCGCGCCCCACACCATCAACGACTGGATGAGTACCTACGCCATGGCGGTGAACGAGGAAAACGCCGCCGGGGGCCAGGTTGTCACCGCCCCCACCAACGGTGCGGCAGGCGTGGTTCCGGCGACGATCCGGTATTGGCTGGATCACGTCCCCGGCGCCGCCCCCTCTGGCGTGCCCGATTTTCTTTTGACCGCCGCCGCCATCGGCGGGCTGGTGAAACACAATGCTTCGATCAGCGGCGCGGAATGCGGCTGCCAGGCCGAGGTTGGCAGCGCCGCAGCCATGGCCGCCGCGGGCCTGTGTGCCGTGATGGGCGGCACCCCGGAACAGGTGGAAAACGCCGCCGAAATCGCACTGGAACACCACCTGGGCATGACCTGCGACCCGGTCAAAGGCCTGGTTCAGGTGCCTTGCATCGAACGCAACGGTCTGGGCGCGATCAAGGCCGTGTCAGCCGCCAGCCTGGCCCTGCGCGGCGACGGCAGCCACCTGGTACCGCTGGATGCCGCCATCGAAACCATGCGCCAGACTGGCGAGGATATGAGCGTGAAATACAAGGAAACCTCGCTCGGCGGATTGGCGGTCAATGTCCCAAACTGCTGAACACCTCTGAAAGCCCCCGACGCGAAAGCCCGGCTTCACCTCAGCCATCATTGACCCAAAAATAGGCGATTGTATACTTAACAAAGCAGGTGCATCATGGTAGGTGACACGAGACAGGCCGGTACTTCAATTGTTCGTGCGTTTGGCGCGCTTCGCGCGAGCCTTCTTTCCTCTGTCGTGCAGATCGACCGGGAGGACGGCTTCTTTGACGTCCAGGTCCCACTTGACCATAAAATTCATCAAGGCGATGCCCGCGTTGTAGATCATAACGGCGTCTTTCTGGAGGACTTCTAGTGATACGAGAACCGGCTTCATTGTGAAGTCGCCTTTTGCTTGCGTCCTAAAGCGTTTCGTCTTGAACCTGAATCGCGAGGGATTCCCTTGAGACCTGATCTGTGATTCATCCTGTTTGGGAGGATGGATCATGTCAGCACCTTTGCCATCTGCGCTTCGGATACGGTTTCAGAGATACATTGAAGAAGGGTTGAGCGGGCGCGCGGCGGCGTTGCGGTTGAAGCTGTCGCCTGCCACAGGCGCGCGGTGGGCGCGTCAGGTGAGGATGAAGGGTCATGCGGAACCTGCCCGGCAGGGACCGCCGCGCGGCAAGGGAAAGCTGGCTCCGCATCGGGAATTCTTTGAGGAGTTGATCGCACAAGACCCTGACATCACGCTCTTTGAGTTGCGTAATGCGCTGGCCGATGCAGAGGGTGTGCGGGTGCATCACTCCTCCATCGCCAACCTTCTGTCCCGGCTCGGCTTCACGTACAAAAAAAGTCGCTGGTCGCAACCGAGCGCCGCCGCGCCAAGGTAAGGCAGCAACGGGCCGACTGGTTCAGATACCGCTCGCCAGCCATTGCGACCTTTCCTGAGCGCGTTGTCTTTATTGACGAAACCGCAGTGAAGACAAACCTCACGCGCCTACGCGGCAGAGCCAAGCGCGGTAAGCGCCTGACGATGGATGCGCCCTTCGGAAGCTGGGGAACCCAAACCTTGATCGCGGGCCTGACCCAAGGCGCGCTGATCGCACCTTGGGTCATCAAGGGAGCGATAGATGGCCCCGCCTTCGCGGCCTACATCCGCGAAGTGCTGGTCCCCGAGATCAACCCCGGCACTGTCGTCATTCTCGACAACCTGGCAACCCACCGGAATAAGGAGGCGACGCAGGCTTTACGCAATCACGGCTGCTGGTTCCTTTACCTGCCACCGTACTCGCCCGACCTGAATCCCATCGAGCAGGCCTTCTCTAAACTGAAAGCCCATTTGCGACGGATCGGGGCCAGGTCCTTTACCCAGGTCTTCGAAGCAATCGGAGCAATCTGCGATCTCTACGACCCAGTAGAATGCTGGAACTACTTTAAGGCCGCCGGATATGTCTCAGGTTAATGTCGAAACGCTTTAATGTAGAAAACACGGCCTGTGTTTTTGTCTGACGCCCACGTGTTGTGGACATAGGTATTCCGCCGCGCGAACGCTTCATTCACGTTGTTCAACAAGTCGTCTAAATCGTTTTGTGCGCTTTCTGAAAGGTCGGATAGTTGAGAGAGTGTTCTTGCGGCACCATCTCGCAGCGGCGCGCTCATATGGGTTGTTAGCGCGGCACCACGGATAGCATCAACACCACTGAGGCAGGCTATCAGTTGCTCAACTATGTTTTCTGTCTGTGCGCTACAGGCCGTGACAAGACCGATGGCAACAAGGTAGTCTTTCGGCAGGTTAAGGGGGTCAAAATCATAGATGGGGAAATCGTTGTCCTTTGAATCCACAGTGAAGAACCTTCTCTCAATGAAGCCGAAGCCCCACAAAGAGGACTCCGGCTCATCTGAGAGTCAATCCGCGTCGGACCAATCGTCCAGTAAGCGGGCAACCAAGTCGCGAAAATCAGGCGAAGACTGAGTTAGTCCGCCGATAGGTCAGGCGTTTGCCTTCTGCCCCGCGCAGGATCGCGTTGGTGCGCATGGTGTCGTCAATCTCGTTGGCCGCGCGGTTGTTGTAGCGGAAATCAAATTCGGCAGCATAGCGGTGCAGGTGTTGCTTGCCGCAGTACTGATAGACACCTTTCATTCCGCGCTTGAAGATGGAGTAGAAGCCCTCGACCGTGTTGGTGTGGACCGTGCCACGCCCGTACTCGCCAGCGCCGTGGTTGACCGTCTGGTGGTCTGAGGCAACGCGGCCCGCCATCAATTTGTACTGGCGATATTCGTCGGTAATCATGCGCGCTTCGCGGGACATGTTCTCTGAAATCACTTCGGCCATTGTGTCAACGCGCAGGTTATCAACCACAACCGATTTGGCCATGCCCCTGTTGCGGTCAACAAGCGTCATCATCTTCATCTTGTGAGCGCCACCGCGCGCCGTTTTAGACTTGGGCTTGCCGGGTTCCTTGCCGATGAATGTCTCATCAATCTCGACTTCGCCGCCACCAACGCCAAACGGGCCGTTGTCGGTGCGCATCGCTTCGCGGATGCGGTGGAACATGAACCAAGCCGTTTTGTAGGTCACACCGATTGAGCGATGCAGTTGGTGCGCGGACATGCCCTTCTTGCTGGACGCCATAAGAAACGTAGCCAGCAACCACTTGTTCAGCGGAACCTTGGAACGCTCAAAAACGGTGCCGACTGTGACCGTGAACTGCTGGCGACAATCACCGCACTGGTAAAGGCCGGGGCGATGTGATTTACCCGCCAGCTTCCGAATCTTCTCAACGCCACCACAGTGCGCGCAGTAGACGCCATCGGGCCAGCGCGCGGCCTCAAGATGTTCGCGGGCTGCGTTTTTGTCGGTGAAGATGGGATCGGTCAGGTTCATGGCTTTAACTCCTTGAACCCAATATAGGAATGGCGGTTTGCTTTGTAAAGTATATAATCGCCCAAAAATATCCCCGCCGGAGGCATTTTTTTGCCCCGGCGGCCCTGGTACGCCCGGCGAATTCCGGTTTCACCGTCCTGACATCTGCCATAGGGTCGTGCGATGACCCTTGATCGCCCGTTTTTGGGCATCCTCCTGATGATCGGTTTCTGCGTGCTGGCCCCGCTGGGCGATGCCACCGCGAAATTCCTTGGCGCGTCCTATACGCTTGGCACGCTGGTTCTGGTCCGCTTTGGCATGCAAACGCTAACCATGGTGCCGCTGGCCCTGCATAGTGAGGGCGGACTGCGCCTGCCGCCGCGTGTCTGGAAGCTCTGCGCCTGGCGTGCGGTGCTGCATATCGCCGGGCTGTGGCTGATGTTCGCTTCGTTCCGCTTCCTGCCGCTGGCTGACGCGGTTGCCATTGCCTTCGTGATGCCCTTCATCATGCTGCTTCTGGGGCGCTACGTGCTGGACGAGGTTGTGGGCGCGCGCCGTCTGGCGGCCTGCGTTGTCGGGTTTCTTGGCACGCTGATGGTGATCCAGCCCAGCTTTGCCTCAGTCGGCGCGGCGGCCCTGCTGCCGCTCGGGGTCGCGGTGGTATTCGCGCTGTTCATGCTGGTGACACGCCAGGTCGTCAAGGCGGCGGATCCGATCACGTTGCAGGCCGCAAGCGGCATCGTCGCCATGATTGTGCTTGTCGCCATCGCGCTGATCGGGCCGCCCCTCGGTTGGGCCGACGCCGCACCGGTTCTGCCTGTCGGGTCGGATTGGGTATGGTTCGCAATCCTTGGTGCCATCGGCACCATCGCACATCTGTTCATGACCTGGAGCCTGCGTTTCGCCCCCTTGGCCACCGTTGCGCCGGTCCAATATGTCGAAATCCCCTTCGCCACCTTCGTCGGATGGATCGTCTTCTCGGACTTTCCAAACGGTCTTGCGCTGGCGGGAATAGCCGTCACCATGGCCGCTGGTCTTTATATTCTGATGCGAGAACGCCGCCTGTCCCTTAGCCCTGCAATGCCTGCACCGCAGCCGCCAGCGCCTGGCGTGGCAGAATAACCAGCATTCCGGGTGCCTCAAATGTCAGTGTGACAGGACCGGTCGCTACGTTCGACACCCCGGTCCGTTCGCCAAGCGAAAAATTCAGCCCTTCGATCGACCAGCGCAGCCCCGTGGCCGATCCCTGAACCGGGGCCATCGGAAACAGCGACACCCGTGTGCCCGGCGGCAGGTCCAGCGCAACGGTGCCGCGCGCCGCGAATACGACATCCTCTGCCCCAAGCAACAGACAACGCGGCGCCCCCGCCGCTGCTATCGCCGCGCAGGCCGCAAGATGGTGATCCAGCCGCCCGCCCAGAAACCCGATCCCCAATACCAACCGGGCCTCAACCACGGCCAGGCATTTTTCAAGATCCGTGGTATTCTGATCGGGCACATGATGCAGCCGGTCTGCCGGAATGACCGCTCGCGCCGCATCCGACAGCGAATCCAGATCGCCGATCACGGCATCGGGAACTTGCCCTTTTGCAACAATCGCATTCGCCCCACCGTCGGCAGCGACAAGAATCGGTGTGAATAGTCCGAGGTCAGAGAAATCATTGTTGCCAATTTCGCCCCCTCCAACCAGGCCTATTGTTTCGAAACCGTGAACAATACCCTGTAAAATGTGGCGATTATCTGGCAATTTGGGTTTCGATCATATTCTGGCCCGGAAAATATCCCGTACAAAACGTAGTTTCGTTCCGGTTTGCGAACCTATCATCAGTACAACCTCGAGGCTGGATCTGAATGGAAGCGATTGCAACATGACTGGCGCCACAAAAATCCTCACGGTGTCTTATGGGACGTTTTCCTGAACGCTGGAAGGGTTTGATGATCCTTTCTCGTCGATGCAATCCATTGCCGAGTATTTTCGCGACCTTGCCGCCGACGATCGTTATTTCGGGGCCGATCCCCCAACGCCGGATGCGGCCATGTTGCAGCGGATTGTGGCACAGGCACAGACCGGTCCGAAATCCGGGCAGATCCAGACGCAGTTGCGCGAAGACGGTGTCGTGCTGCGCCAGACCGGCCCCGATGCCGCAGCCCCTGTTGCCGCAGTGGCACCCGAACCTGACACGCCCGCTCCGGCTGAAGTTGCTACAATTGCCGCCGTACCGCCACCAGCACCCGGATCGGTTGCAGATAAGCTAAGCCGCATTCGTGCGGTTGTTGCGCGTTCCGGCGGTGATCTCGGCGGGTTCACGGATGAGGAACCGACTTACGCCCCCGCCGCTGCGCCCAATGCAGCGCCACTGCAATCGGATACGCCGCTTGGATCGGACGCCGTCAACTCTGGCTATCAGGATGAAGACGAAGAGGTTCCGTCGATTCTGCACCCTCCGGCAGACGTCGCGGCACGGTCCGCCGAGGACGCCGAGGACGCCGACGTAAATCCGGCCGTTGCCGCAGATGATGCCGCCGAAAGCGCCGCGTTGTCCGATGACCAGGATGAGGCGCACGTGTCCGATCTGGCCGCGGCGGATCCGGCGGGTGAACCCGAGGAAGACGCGGCACCGGTGGTCGCCCCCCAAACGACACATATCGAAAGCGATCTATCCGCCCGGATCGCCGCCCTGCGTGGTGCCAGCGCGCTGACAGATGGCGATGACGCCATTGCGCGGAAGGAAAATACGACCGCCGAGATTTCGCCGGATGACGCCGATGCCTATGACGGCGACGAAGAAGTTGGCGACGATGCCGCGGCAATGACTGCGGGCGGCGCAACTGATGCAGCTTCTGGCGAAGGCCTCGACCCGGATGTTGAAGCAGATGATTTTGACCTGGATGACGACGAATTCCACGCTTTCGCAAAGCCCCGCGTGACGCGAAGCGATGTGGCCGTTGACCGTATCCTGGAAAAAACCAACACCGAAATGAACGAACACGAAGGCAGCCGCAGGCGGTCAGCCATCGCGCATCTGAAAGCGGCGGTTGCCGCGACCCGCGCCGGTGCAGGCCGCGACCCGGTGGCCGGACAGGACGACGACACGATGAGCCAGTTTCGCGACGATCTGGCCAAAGCCGTGCGCGCCCAACAACATTCGGACGGGCCTGCAACCAGCGGCGGTCAGGGGCAGCGAAGCGGCATCGCCACGACCCCGTTGATGCTGGTCCCTTCGCTGCGGGTCGGCAACGCCGGCGCCGACACACCACATACTGCCACTTCTGCACAGCCCCGCCGGGTCGCCAACAGCGACGTGAACTTCGACGAGGACTTCGTACAATCTGATGCGCCTGTGGCCGACCGGTTCGCCGAATTCGTCGCCCAGCAGGACGCGCGTGAACAGCCTGAGGTGATGGAGGCCGCCGCCGCCTATGCCACCCATGTCGAAGGCCGCCCCCACGTGACCCGCCCCCTGGTGATGAGCCGGGTTCTGGAACAAAATAACAGCGTGAAACGCGAAGACGCGCTGCGCACATTCGGCAGATTGCTGCGTGACGGCCGGATTATCCGACTGAAACGCGGCAAGTTCGCGGTGGCCGAAGATACCCGCTTCCGGGGTTCCGGCAATCAATAGCTTTCCCTGGTAAACTGAGTGTGTGACGGGATCGGGCAATACGCCCGGTCCCTGTCGTTTTGGGGTATGAATTCACGGGAAGTGATGGGCAACGGCGCTCCAAGCCATTTGCCGATACTGGTCCTGGGGGTGTGCTAAATCTTCGCGCCGAAGGCTGCGCCCAGACTGGGAGCATGAAAGGGCCATCCGTGACGCGCACGTCAGGCCATTTCGGACAGAAACCTCGGCGCGGGGCGTTAACCGTCTTCGCCGCGCCCGATGCCACGGAACACCGCCCGGAACGGCAGTGCCCAGATGATGCCGAGGATGACATAGACCAGAAGCTCTATGATGAACGGCGGGCGACCAAGCCAATTCAACACGCTGATCGCCACGACGATATACAAGGGCAGCCCAACAAGCAGGATCAGCAACGACCAGCGTTTGCGCTGTTTCAGGCTTAGGCCTGGTTTCGTTTCGCGCGCCATCAGTCGGCGAAGGGGTCTGTGACAAGAATCGTGTCGTCACGCTCGGGGCTGGTTGAAACCAGCGCGACCGGCGTGTTGATCAGCTCTTCAACGCGACGGACGTATTTGATCGCCTCGGCAGGCAGATCGGCCCAGCTGCGGGCACCTGCGGTGCTGTCGCTCCAGCCTTTCATAGTTTCATAGACGGGCGTGACCCTTGCCTGCTGATCCGCGGCGGTTGGCAGATAGTCGAGCGTTTCCCCGTCCAACTCATAGCCGGTGCAAATCTTCAGTTCCGCAAACCCGTCCAGAACATCCAGCTTGGTCAGGGCGATCCCTGACACGCCGCTGGTCGCACAGGTCTGGCGGACAAGAACCGCATCGAACCAGCCGCAGCGCCGCTTGCGGCCCGTGACCGTGCCGAATTCATGGCCGCGTTCGCCAAGACGTTGCCCGTCGGCATCGTCCAGTTCGGACGGGAACGGCCCCTCACCCACCCGGGTGGTATAGGCTTTGACGATGCCGAGCACAAAATTCACCGCCCCCGGGCCAAGGCCGGATCCGGTGGCCGCCATGCCCGCCGTGGTGTTGGACGAGGTGACGAATGGATAGGTGCCAAAATCGATATCCAGAAGCGCGCCCTGCGCACCTTCAAACAGGATGCGCTTGCCCGCGCGGCGTTGTTCACCAAGGATCTTCCAGACCGGTTTGGCAAATTGCAGGATCTTCGGGGCAACCTCCAGCAGCTTGGATTTCAGGGCGTCCCGATCCACAGCCTCCAGACCCAGCCCCCGGCGCAGCGCATCATGGTGCAGCAGCAACCGGTCAAGCCGCGCATCCAGTGTTGCCGGATCCGCAAGATCGGCCACCCGCACGGTGCGCCGCCCGACTTTGTCTTCATAAGCAGGGCCGATACCGCGCCCCGTGGTGCCGATCTTGGCGATCGAGTTCTGGTTTTCGCGCGCGCGGTCCAACTCTCCATGTACCGGCAGGATCAGCGGCGTGTTCTCGGCGATCATCAGGTTATCCGGGGACACCTCGACCCCTTGCTCGCCAAGGCGCGCAATTTCTTCCAGAAGCGCCCAGGGGTCCAGCACGACGCCGTTGCCAATGACACTCAGTTTTCCCGGGCGCACGATGCCGCTTGGCAGCAGGCTAAGCTTGTAGACTTCGCCATCAATGACCAGCGTATGCCCGGCGTTATGCCCGCCCTGAAAGCGGACGATGACGTCGGCGCGTTCGCTCAGCCAGTCAACCAGCTTGCCTTTCCCCTCGTCGCCCCATTGGGCGCCGACAACTGCGACGTTGGCCATGTGCTCTCTCTTCTCATATTCGCTGAAACCCGCGCCGGTATAGCGGCCCCGCGCGGCGTGTGAAACCGCCAAAACGCCGCGCAGCGCAAGGACGTGGGGCTGGACAGGGCCGGAGATGCGCGCCAATTTCGGACCAACCAATCGAAGGACCGTATCTGATGGGCTTTTTCCTGCGCTGGCTGTTCGCCTTCTTTCTGATCGCGGCAACGTTCAACCCGACCGATCTGAACTATGTCACCTGGGCGCGCGACAATTGGGATGGTCAACTGCCGCTGGTGGTTCTGTTCGGGCTGGTTTTGTTCGTCGGCTACGTGATCTATCTGCGCGCCACGCTACGCTCGATCGGGTCCTTCGGTATGCTGCTGGTCATCGCGATTGTCGGTGCCTTGATCTGGGTCCTGTGGGATAGGGGGATTCTGAGCTTTGACAGCCGCGCGACCTCTGGCTGGATCGCGATAATTGCGCTGTCGGTGGTTCTTGGCATCGGGCTAAGCTGGAGTTTCGTGCGCCGTGCCATGTCGGGCCAATACGACGTGGACGATGCCGATCAGTGAATCAGCGGTGCGGGATAACCGGCGGTAGACCCTAAGGCGGCTTGCGGCGCGCGCCCTGAACCACTAGATACCGCCCGTCCACCCCGGTCGAAAGCAAGAAGCCCATGGAAAACGTCGTCCTTGTCATCCACCTGATCCTTGCCCTGTGCCTGATCGGTGCCGTGTTGTTGCAACGTTCGGAAGGTGGCGGCCTTGGGATCGGCGGCGGTGGCGGCGGGGCCGTTTCGTCGCGCGCAGCGGCGACCGCAATGGGCAAACTGACCTGGGGATTCGCAATCGCCTTTATCTGCACCTCGATCGCGCTGACGATCATCGCGGCGCAGAAGTCATCGACCTCGTCAGTTCTGGACCGGATCACCGATACTCAGATCACCGAGCCTGCGGCCGAAGACAGCCTGCCAGCGGGCGAAGACCTGTTGCCGCCGACATCCGGCGATACTCCGCTGGTGCCGCGCGCCGACTGATCAGCGATCTGGTCGTCAGACACGAGATAGCTGGCGGCGCGCCCAGACGCGGGATTCCTGGGGGCCAGCCCCCAGACCCCCGGGATATTTCTGGGTCAATGATGGGCAGTTGTTCGGCGTTTTGTTGCTGTGGCACCTACTATCGCTAGAATTTTTGGCGCGGATAACCGCAGGATATTGCGGTTCGGCTGCGAATCCTTTATGGCTCAAATCCCGTGATACTGGCCCGTTTGGGGTCGGAAATTGCCGCTGCATTCGACATCACGGGGGTCCCGCAAATCCATGGCACGATACGTATTTATCACCGGCGGCGTGGTGTCTTCGCTTGGCAAGGGGTTGGCCTCGGCCGCGTTGGGCGCGTTGTTGCAGGCGCGGGGGTATTCTGTTCGGCTGCGCAAGCTGGACCCGTATCTGAACGTCGATCCTGGCACGATGTCGCCATTCGAACATGGCGAGGTTTTCGTCACCGATGACGGGGCAGAGACCGACCTGGATCTTGGCCACTATGAGCGTTTCACCGGGGTGTCGGCACGCAAGACGGACTCGGTCTCGTCGGGGCGGATCTATTCAACCGTGCTGGAGAGGGAACGGCGCGGAGATTACCTGGGCAAGACCATCCAGGTGATTCCCCACGTCACCAATGAGATCAAGGATTTCATCGCCATCGGTGATGATGAGGTTGATTTCATGCTGTGCGAAATCGGCGGCACCGTGGGCGATATCGAGGGGTTGCCGTTTTTCGAAGCGATCCGCCAGTTCGCGCAGGATCGCCCGCGCGGCGAATGTGTCTTCATGCATCTGACGCTGTTGCCCTGGATTGGGGCTGCGGGCGAATTGAAGACCAAGCCGACGCAACACTCGGTCAAGGAACTGCGTTCGATCGGGATTGCGCCAGACGTTCTGGTCTGTCGCTCTGACAAGCCGATCCCGGAGAAGGAGCGCGAAAAGATCGCGCTGTTTTGTAACGTGCGCAAGGAAGATGTGATCGCCGCGCCCGACCTCAAATCGATCTACGAAGCGCCGCTGGCCTATCATCGTGAAGGGCTGGATCAGGCGGTTCTGGATGCCTTCCGCATTGCGCCCGCCCCCGCGCCGAACCTGTCCGTCTGGGAAGATGTTGCCGACCGGATTTTCAACCCCGAAGGCGAAGTTCGCGTCGCCGTCGTCGGCAAATACACGCAATTGGAAGACGCCTATAAATCCATCGCAGAAGCGTTGACCCACGGCGGCATGGCGCATCGGGTTCGGGTCAGGCTTGAATGGATCGACGCCGAGATTTTCGAACGCGAAGACCCCGCCCCCTGGCTGGAAGGGTTCCACGCGATCCTGGTCCCCGGTGGATTCGGCGAACGTGGCACCGAAGGCAAAATCAAAGCCGCCGAATTCGCACGAACCCGCGGAATCCCCTACCTGGGAATATGCCTGGGCATGCAGATGGCGGTGATCGAGGCTGCGCGAAACCTCGCCGGGATGGAAAACGCGGGCAGCCAGGAGTTTGACCACGAAGCCGGTGAAGAACGCTTTGAGCCGGTGATCTTCCACCTGAAAGAATGGGTCAAAGACAACCAGAAGATCGCCCGCACCGTGTTGGACGACAAGGGCGGCACAATGCGCCTGGGCGCTTATGCGGCGACGCTGGAGGCTGGATCAAAGGTTGCCGAAGTCTACGGCACGACAGCGATCGAGGAACGCCATCGCCACCGGTATGAGGTGGACATCAAATACCGCGAAAAGCTGGAGGCGGTGGGGTTGAAATTTTCGGGGCTGAGCCCGGACGGCCGCCTGCCCGAAATCGTCGAATGGCCAGATCATCCGTGGTTCATCGGGGTGCAGTTTCACCCGGAATTGAAGAGCAAACCCTTTGCGCCGCATCCGTTGTTTGAAGGGTTTGTCGGGGCGGCGAAGGAAGTGTCTAGGTTGGTTTGAGGTGCGCCAATCAATGCATTTGAGCGTTCAACGCCTCGTCAGATGTTTCCTTACACCATTGGCCTGCCTCGCCATAGCATCCTCCGGACTGCCCGCCGCGGCCTCGGAACCCAATATCCAGCTGTGCAGCTACGACGATCTGGGCACACCAATCAGGATCAACTTCGAAGACCCGCGCATCGAACACGAAACACTAATCGACGATGTCTTTGGAATCGGAGATGTCGCTTTCGGAGAAAGCTTCAGTCCGCGGCGTCCGAACATTTTCGAATCCTGGTACACTCGGGCGCATACGACAACGCGCGACCGGAAGCTGCCAGCCCTCTGAGAGTGTATTCCGGGACCGCCGAAGAAAATCTCGCGCTGGTGAAAACCAACGAATCCCAAATGCTTGCTGGTCTCGGACCGCCCCCTGATTTCCTTACCGGAAACGGCTCCATATCGTTCGAATTTGACCACGCTCAGGTCGCTGTTGGGTTCAAGGTCTTGGCGTTGGGTGGGAAATACAAAGGCGGTACAATCAGGATTCACGTGTTTGATACTTCGGGCACGCATTTGACCTATATCTATTTCGAGATTTCAGGCGCGTCTCGGGTCGCATTATGTACACAGAACGGGCTCGCGGTGATCGGCGGAATCACAATTTCAAACGTTGTGCCCGGCGGCATCGCGATAGATGATATCAAATATGGTCACGCGGCCATGATCAGCTGAAGCCTCAGTTGTCCGATTGCCTCTGCTCAAAGGACCCCCCATGCCCAAAGCCTACTGGATCGCCAACAACATCGTCCATGACGCCGAGACTTATGAGAAATACAAAGCCGCCAATGCCGCCCCTTTTGCGCGCCACGGCGCGCGTTTCGTCATTCGTGGCGGGCAGCAAAAGGTCGTCGAAGGCACGGCGCATCCGCGTTCGGTTGTTATTGAGTTCCCGAGCTATGCTGCCGCGCTCGCCTGCTATGAAGATCCTGAATATCAGGCTGCCAAGGCGATCCGCGAAGAAGTGTCGGATGGCACCGTAATCATCGTCGAAGGGTACGACGCCTAAGATCAGGTTCAACGTTGCGCAATGCCGGTGCTGTGATACAGAATTCGCCGGGGTGCAATTGGGGGCAGCGCGGTGAAACATGCGCGCACAAGGATTCGTAGGGCAATTCGTGCAGCCGCATGCAAAGCCCTGTGCGGGGCCACAGCCTTTCCGAGTGAACGGGTCTGGGTGCGACCCGAAACCCTTACGCATTTCTTTGGCCCCAGCGTCCGGATCCGGAAATACGGACGCATTCGAGGCGGGTCATGGGACATCGGCGGGCCACGCTTTGACGAAAGCTGGCGCGCGCAGTGTTGCCGGTTGCACTGGCTCGATGGTCAAAGCTGGGCAGAATCCGGTGTCTATGACCACATGGCCGCCGGAATCGCAAAGACAAAAGATGGGGCAATGGACGGGTGCCGGACCCATGATGACGTCGTCAAACGCTATCAACAGTTGGATACGCTTTATGAGGCGGCCAGTGTGCACGGCCTTCCTTCGCGTGCCACATCTGTCGCGGGGCGCATGATCGAACATGACGGAATAACTGTGCACATGGCGCGTGACGGTCGCCTGCTTGTCGGTTGGGGCGGCAATCATCGGCTGGCCATGGCGCAATGTCTGGGGCTGGAATGGGTGCCGGCGGGGCTGGGATTGGTGCACGCCCGCGCCGCACGGCAGTTGCGGTTTCGCCGCAGCGAAGCAGCTCGCACATCGGGTTGGTACATCGCCTGAGGGCCTTACCCGGCGAATGCGGCCTTCCCTCGTCGCCACAATCCCCTATATCTAACACCATGTTTGCAGATCTCATCCGCCGCCTGACGGCCCCCGAACCCGAACCATTGCATGAACCTGACAGCAGGCTGGCCCTGGCCGCCTTGCTGGTACGGGTTGCCCGGTCGGACGATCACTATGCCCCGGCCGAGGTTGCCCAGATCGACCATCAGCTCGCGAAACGCTATGATCTGCCGCTTGCAGCCGCCAAAGCCCTGCGCGGCGAAGCCGAGATCCTGGAAGCCGAGGCACCGGATACCGTGCGTTTCACCCGCGCCATCAAGGATGCCGTTCCGCATGAAAACCGCGAAACCGTGATCGAGGCGCTGTGGGCCGTTGCATTGGCCGATGGTGAACGCGACCATGATGAGGATACGCAGCTACGCCTGGTCGCCTCGCTTCTGGGGGTGAATGACCGCGACAGCGCCCTGGCCCGCCAAAGGGTCGCCGCCCGCGATTGATCGCGCATATGATTGCCAGCCTGCCGATGTACGATCGCCCCGAGGTCCGGGGCGCGACAGATCGCTTTTGGCAGGCGATCCGGGCCGCGTTGGGCGATGGCCCGGAAACCCTGCACAGAAAAGGCGACGCTTGGGAGGATTGGCAATCGCCCGACCTGCTTTTGTCGCAGACCTGCGGCTTTCCCTATCGCAAGCGACTGCATGGCAAGGTGAACCTTGTCGCGACCCCGTCGTATGACCTGCCTTGCAACCCGCCGGGCTATTACCATTCGGCCATGGTGGTTCGTATCGACGACCGTCGGGCAACCCTGACTGATTTTGCCGATGCGGTTCTGGCCCGCAATGACCCGCTGTCGCAATCCGGCTGGGCCGCGCCTGAACACGAGGCGGCAGCGCTCGGGTTTTCGTTTCGCCGCCGGACCATCAATTCCGGCAGTCATCAGGCCTCGGCCCGTATGGTTGCCGAGGGCGGGGCAGACATCGCAGCACTGGACGCGGTCAGCTGGGCGATGATCGAACGCCACGACAGTTTCGCGGGCAATCTGCGTGTCCTTGCCCGCACCCGCCCAACACCCGGGCTGCCCTATGTCACGGCGGCAACCCGCGACCCCGCACCCCTTGCCGCTGCGATCGCAGCCGCGATTCCGGCCCTTTCGCAATCTGACCGCGACGATCTGCTACTGACCGGGCTCGTCCGGATTCCGGCGCAGGCCTACCTTGATGTCTGGACCCCGGCCACCGGTTGATCGCGGCGGCCCATTGCAAACACCGTCAAAATGCAGGCAATCTGGCCGCTGACCTGATCAACGTGAGCGTGCTGCCGTGTCCGACACCGCCAATTCCGATACTGCCCCTGTCATCGACATTCGCGCGCTGCACAAAAGCTATGGCGAACTTGAGGTTCTGAAGGGCGTCGATCTGGTTGCCCCGAAGGGGCACGTTGTATCGCTCATAGGATCGTCCGGGTCGGGCAAATCCACCCTGCTGCGCTGTGCCAATCTGCTGGAAGACAGCCAATCCGGAGAGATCCTGTTCGAGGGTGAGCCAATCAAGTGGCGCGGCACCGGGTTGGACCGTCGCCCGTCTGATCCCGCACAGGTCACCCGTATCCGCACGAACCTGTCGATGGTGTTCCAGCAATTCAACCTCTGGTCCCACATGACCGTTTTGTAGAACGTCATGGAGGCCCCGCTGCATGTGTTGAAACGCGACCGGGACGAGGTTGAGGCCGCCGCCCGCAAATACCTCGCCAAGGTCGGGATTGGCGACAAATGCGATGTCTGGCCCGCGCAATTGTCGGGCGGGCAGCAGCAGCGCGCCGCCATCGCGCGCGCCCTGTGCATGGAACCGCGCGCCCTGCTGTTTGACGAACCAACCAGCGCGCTGGATCCGGAACTGGAACAAGAGGTCGTCAGGGTCATCAAGGACCTTGCCACCGAGGGGCGGACCATGCTGCTGGTCACCCATGACATGCGCCTGGCCCGCGATGTGTCCGATCAGGTTGTGTTCCTGCACGAAGGCCGGATCGAAGAACAGGGCCCGCCCGATCAGGTGTTCAACCGGCCAACCTCGGCGCGATTGCAGAAATTCCTCAGCGCTGGGCAGGCCGCGTGAAACGCCTTGCGCTAATCTGTGCTTTGGTGACTGCGCAGCCCGCGTATCCTCAGGACTTACCCCAACCTGTCCGCCTAGGCACTGACGGCACTTATCCGCCCTATAGCTTCCTCAACCCGGACGAGGGGCTGGACGGGTTCGAGGTCGAGCTTGCCTCGATCCTGTGCGCCGAAATCGCGGCGGACTGCACCTGGGTCCGAATGCCATGGGAAGACCTGATTGCCGCCCTGGATACGGGTAAGATTGACGCCATCATGTCCGGCATGGGCCCGAACCCCGAACGCGCCCAGATCATCGCCTTTTCCGAACCCTATCACGGCAGCGGCAGCGCCGCCTGGCTGGTGCGACGCGGCGATACGCTGGTGCCCGGTGCGCGCGTCGCCGTCCTGAAAGGATCGCTTCAGGAAGGCCACGCAATGGCTGAAGGCTTTGACGTCATCGGAACCGCCACGATCGACGCAGCGGTTGAGGCCGTCGCCGAAGGATCTGCCGATGCGGCAATCGGCATGACTCAGTTAATGGAAGGGTTCGCCGCAGCCTCGGACGGATCGCTGGAGGTGACCAGCGCACGAATATCCTTTGACGGCGGTGTGCGAATCGGTTTCCGACCCGGCGAAACCGCGTTGCTGGATGCGTTCAATGCCGGTCTGGACGCTATAGAACGTAACGGAAAGCTGCGCTAAGTGACCGACAAGTGGTTTCCGCCCGCATCGAACAACTGATAGTCTCCGCGCCACGATCCAACTCTGGGAGAAAAAAATGAAAAAACTGATCCTCGCAACGGCTGCCGTGACGCTCAGCGCTGGCATGGCACTGGCTGCCAGCCATTCCACCGTCCGCCTGGGCACCGAAGGCGCGTACCCGCCGTACAACTTCATCAACGATGCCGGCGAAGTCGACGGCTTCGAACGAGAGCTGGGCGATGAACTGTGCAAGCGCGCCGAACTGACCTGTGAATGGGTCGTCAACGAATGGGATTCGATCATCCCGAACCTTGTCTCGGGCAACTACGACACCATCATCGCCGGCATGAGCATCACGGACGAGCGGGACGAGGTCATTGACTTCACCAACGCCTATATTCCGCCGGATCCGTCGGCCTACGTCACGATGTCGGCGGATGTTGATTTGTCCAGCGGCGTAATAGCGGCCCAGACCAACACCATTCAGGCGGCCTTCGTTGCAAACACCGGTGCCACGCTGGTTGAATTTGCAACACCCGAAGAAACCATCGCCGCGGTCAAGAACGGCGAAGCAGATGCGGTTCTGGCTGACAAAAGCTACCTTGAACCGATTGTTGCGGATGATGCCGACCTGATGATGCTCGACCAGGAAGAGATGATCGGCGGCGGCACCGCCATGGGGTTCCGCGAATCCGATGGCGAGATGCGCGATGCCTTCAACGCGGCGATCCAGTCGATGAAGGATGACGGCACCCTGAATGCGATGATCGCGAAATGGGAAGTCGGCAGCCAGTGGTAAGCTGACGCCGGACAACACCGGATCGGGGGGCCATGCGCCCCCCGGTTTCTGACTGGCCGAGGAGGCCCGCCATCTTCGATTTCTGCGCCGATCCCGAGACACTTGACGGTGTCCGCTGGCTGTCGTGCTATTTGACCACGGGCAAGCACATGGGGCTCTGGTGGTCGTTTCTGACCGTCCTCGCGTTGCTGGGCATCACGGCACCAACCTCTCTGGCATTCGGCTTTGGCGGCGCGGTCGCCGCCCGTTCGGACATTGCGCCGCTGCGCTGGTTCGGCAAGGCCTATATCGCCGTCGTGCGCGGCGTGCCGGACATCGCCTTTTTCCTGTTTTTCGTCATCGCGCTGGATCAGGGCCTGGAATGGACCCGCCACCAGTTCGCCTGCCCCGGCTGGACCGAGCCGATTTGGCAGGGCAACGACTTCCGGGTCTGCGACGCCGCGAAACTGCCCTTGTCAGCCTCGCCCCAGTGGATGCACGAGGTTTACGGTTTCTTCCTGGCCGTCGTGACCTTCGCAATCGTCTTCGGCGCTTTCGCCGCCAACGTTCTGTTCGGCGCCATGCGCTCGGTGCCCGATGGCCAGATGGAGGCCGCGCAGGCCTATGGCATGACCCGCCGCCAGGCGTTTCGCCGCATTCTGGTGCCACAAATGTGGGTCTATGCGTTGCCCGGCCTGTCCAACGTCTGGATGATCCTGATCAAGGCGACGCCGCTGCTGTTCCTGCTGGGCGTTGAAGACATCGTATACTGGGCGCGGGAACTGGGTGGCACCAAGACCCCGAATTTCACCGCCTATCCGCATGGCGACTGGCGGCTGTGGTATTTCCTTGGGCTGCTGGTGTTCTATCTGGCCTTCACCAAACTGTCCGAACGTGTCCTGGGCCGCCTGACCGCCCGTCTGTCACGCGGGCAAGCCACATTTGCTGGTACGTCATGAGCTGCTGGGAGACGATACAGGCCTATGCGCTGCGGTCGATCGGGATTGGCGAACGCCTGTTGCCGCGCGAAGATTTTACCCTGTGTCAGCAATTCACGCTGATCGGCTCGGGCTTGCTGTGGAATATCTACTTCGCGGTCTGCGCGCTGGTGATCGGGTTTTTCATTGCCAATGCAGTGGGTGTTGCGAAATCCGCAACCTCGCCCTGGCTGCGCAAACCTGCCGAGTGGTACGTATTGATCTTCCGGGGCTCGCCCCTCTTCATTCAGTTCTTTCTGGCCTATGATTGTGTTGAAAAACTCCGTTTTAGGGCCTGAACGATGATTTTTCTTTCCATGCAGCCCGATCCTAAATTTTTGGCGCGGGGGTCGGCCCAAATCGCCTACATGCGCTCACGCGCAGCCATGCGCTGTCTCGTGGTCAAAGCTTTCCGACTATTTCGCTTCATAGGTTTTCGCAAGAAATCCGCGACGCTCTGATTTCGGAGTTTTTCAACACAATCAGCGAAAATCATCCAGCCGATCCAGAATACGATCATAGAATTCAACAAGGCCGGGTTCGATCTGTGCGGCAATTGCAGAAACCTCTGAGCAATCAGAGTCCTTCGACAACGCCTGAATAAACGCGGCGTGTCGACCGGCCAATTCGACAAACGCGTCACTATTTGCCAATGCTTCGTCACCGACCAGAATACTGACCGGCGTGCGCGCGGCTTTGCCTTTCAATGTGACAGATCCCGCGTCCAGCAGTGCAAGTCTTTTGGCGCCAACGGCGGTATCCTGTGCGACGACAATATCGTAGCCGATCGGGCGGCACTCTGCCTCGACCCGTGCCGCGACATTCACTGTATCTCCGACCACGGAATAATTATAACGATCGCTGGAACCCATGTTCCCGACGCAGCCGATACCGGTGCTGATGCCAATGCAAATATCGACCGGCACAGACGTTTTCACAGAATTCAGATCGGCCAGCGCCTTGCGCATCCCCAATGCGGCAAGACAGGCGCGTTCGGCGTGATCCTCAATATCAATGGGCGCGTTCCAGAAAGCCATTATTGCATCGCCGATGAATTTATCAATTGTGCCACTTTGTTCTAGAATTTCGGCCCCAAGTCGGTCGAATAACCGATTGAGCATATTTACCAGATCAGGTGCGGACAGCGTTTCGCTGAGTGAGGTGAAACCGCGAATATCGCAGAACATGACCGACAGTGGCCGGATTTCTCCGCCCAGTTTCAGGCTGTGGCCGCTGCGCTCGATCTGTTCAAGAACAGCCGGGGCGACGTAATGTGAAAATGATCTGCGGATCAGCCGTTTTTCGCGATCTGCCACGACGTATTGCCAGGCCAGCAGATTTCCGAAGGCGAACAGCCCACCGGCCAGCGGGAAGGTGACATCCAGAAGAATACCGGTGCGGGTGAATGCCAGCCAGCTTCCGATGACAAGAACGGCGCCGCTTGCGCCGCCGACAATCAAAGAAACCATCGGCCCGGTTCGCACCGCCAGAATAATCACCGCAAGACCGATAATTAAAAAGGCAAGCATCTCTGTGCCTTCGACCACGTCGTTTCGTGTCAGATAATCCCCCAGAAGGATCTGTTCGAGGATCTGCGCATGGATGGACACCCCCGGAACCGCCTGACCCAGCGGCGTGGTCCGAATATCCAACAGCCCTGCGGCAGAGGTTCCGACCAGAACCAGATTGCCAGACAGCTTCTCCATCAGATCAGGATTCACCGTGCCTTTCGGGACGGACAGAACCTCGGCCGCGGATACATAGCTGCGCGAATCTTCGTGGCGCGCATGGAACCACATTTCACCGCGCGCCGTCGTCGGCATGGTGAAATCGGCCAGTCGAAGTTGCAATATTGCGGCATCAAGATCGGCGATGCCCTGCACGATCAACGTGCTTTCACCCAGGCCGGCACGCAGCAATTCCAATGCCAATGCCGGCATCGGCCCTTTCGACGTCTGCCAGGCCATCGGAACGCGGCGCACGACCTGCGCAAGATCACCGGGGCTGATGTTGATGACACCGATGCCGGATGCGGCATCCGCCAGCGCCGGAACAATCGGCGTCAGCGCCCGCGTGGGATAAAAAGCCTCGGACGGGCGCTCTCCGATTTCGACGACGCCGATGCGGGGGGATGGCGCGACGGCACCGGTGTCGATCACTTCCGAGGTGCCCAGCACGACCGGCATTGTTGCCATCGCGCGGGCGAATTGAGCATCGAAATCAAGCGCATTGATAAGATCAGGCGTTACCCCGTCGGCAAGTTCGAACGGCAGGTTGCCCTGTTCCAGGGCACGGGCGGGTGACAGGCGATCATCTTCAGCGAAGATGACGTCGAAGGCCACCGCAGCGACCCCATGGTCGCCAAGGGTCTGGACCATGTCGGCCAGCCGGTTGCGTGGCCAGGGCCACTGGCCGATCTGGGCAAGCGAGGCTTCATCAATATCGATCACCTTCACAGGCAATTCGGCATAGTCGCGCGGTGACAGCCTTTGAAGCTGATCGAAATAGGCAAGCCGAAGCGCCTGAAGCAGGTCGGGATCAGCCAGCCGCACTCCGGCGGCGGCAATCAGCAGCAAGGCGCCGACCAGAACCTGAGAGACCACAGCGCTTTTGATATGGTTAAGAACAGATCTCACAAAGCTGGATTCTCGGGTTGGTGAAGGGGAAGGGGCCAGAATGGCCACCGCGACACGACATGCATGCGAAAGATTTGCCCCGCGATCCAGCGAATTCCAACAACACCTTGGCGACTGCGGCGTTCAGAGCAGACGTCACGCCTGAACTGGTCGAGCGTGCTATTTGTCGTGACCTTTTCCCTGCCCGCCAGCAGAATTGCTTTGCGATGCCCCTTTGCCTTGAGAGTTCCCCCCACCCTTGGTGCCGCTTTGCCCTGGCGCATTGTCGGGTTCACCGCCTGGATCAGGTGTGGGCGTGGGGCTCGGAGTGGGATTGGGAGTTGGCGTCGGTGTTGGAACTTGGGTTGGTGCGATCGTGTTCCGGTTCCGCTGCACGGCGACGGCAAGCAGCTTCTGGCAGCTTGATGAATTGACCCGCAAGCTGCGGCTGACGCGGCGCTGATCAACGGTAAACGGGAATTCGTCGCGCAGAATGGCGGCTTTTTCGGTGTTGTCTTCGGGCACCTGAACCCTGCCACGGCGCGGCGCCAGTACGGGGCTGCAACCACCACCGCGCACCCGCGCACACGAGTTGGTTGACGTGCAGATCTGCACGCCGCCGCCGTGCGTCAGAAGGTTTGTGACCCGCCGACCGCGCACTGTAAAATCGAACTCTGTGCCACGTATGCCCATGGTCGCGGTTGGTGTCTTGATCTGATAAGCCTTCTTGGAACTGCGCCCGGACAGGAAACGAAACGTTCCCGCCGTCGCCGAAACCGAAAACTTTCGCGCGCGGCTGGACGATGACAGAATGACGTCATCAACAGCGAATTTCGAATTTTGGCCGATTCTGTGGAAAAACAACGTGTTGCGGGCGCAGAAAGTAGCGATTTGAACATAGCGCGAGCGCCTTTCTGATCAGGCTTTGCGCGTTTGCTGCGGTGCAGGAAAGATCTTTGCCAGTTTGCGAAGGTTTTGGGCAGTGGCGGCGAGCAGGAATTCGTCATTTGCGCCGCATGGTCCACGTAATCGGAGCCGTCCCAGGCCGAGAATGCGCTTGAGGTGGGCAAAGAGCATTTCGACCTTCTTCCGGAGCTTCACCGAGATCTTGTATTGCGGCGTTTTGGCGATTGCGCGGGCGATGTCGCGAGCGTCCTCATGTTCCTCACGGGTGATCTTACGGGCGTCGGCATTCGGGCAGCACTTCGGCTTGGAAGGACAGGATTGGCAGGTGTGCTTCAGCGCTTGGTACTTGGCCACGCCCTTGCCGGTTGGGCCGCGATTGGGGTCGGAGTAGTTTCGGCGGAACTGCTTCAGAGCCTCGCCTTCCGGGCAGATGTATTGATTGTTCTCGGCATCCCATTCGAAGTCAGCTCGGGACCAGGTGCCATCGGTGCGCCCGGCTTTGTCGAAGACCGGGATGTGCGGTGCGATCTTTTCACCCACCAGCCATCCGAGCATGGGTCCCGATCCGTAGGCGGTGTCGGCGATCAGCCGTTCGGGATGAAGATCGAAGCGCTCTTTGGCCCGCTTCAGCATCGTCTTGGTTGACCCCACCTCGGCTTGACGGATCGACCGTGTCGCTTCCACGTCGACGATGACACCATGATCGGTATCGATGAGATAGTTGTCGGAGTAGGCAAAAAATGCGGGACCCTTACGCGCCGCCGTCCACTGGCTGGCTGGGTCGGAATAGGACGTGAACTTTGGCTCGACCGGTGTCGCTGCTCCGAATGCGGCCTCATCCAGAGTGTCGAGATACTCGCGGACCGCGCGGGGTGCAGCGTCTGCATCGATCCGCGCAATGTCCCATTCTTCCTTTGGCGCAGAGTACTGCTTGTTGGCATCCGCCTCGATCAAGCTGGCATCGACGGCCAGGCGCTGACCGCTGACGAGACCTTCGGCGATGCATCGCGCGACCGTGGTCTCGAAGAGATGGCGCAGCAGCTCACTCTCGCGGAACCGACCATGCCGGTTCTTTGAAAAGGTCGAGTGATCCGGCACCCGATCGGCCAGGTCGAGCCGACAAAACCACCTGTACGCGAGGTTCAAGTGTACCTCTTCACAGAGCCGCCGCTCGGACCGGATGCCGAAGCAGTAACCGACGATCAGCATCCGGATCAGCAGTTCAGGATCGATCGAAGGACGACCGGTGTGGCTGTAGAAATCGGCAAGATGGGCGCGGATGCTGCTCAGATCGACGAAACGATCAATCGATCGCAGCAGGTGATCTTGCGGGACATGGTCTTCCAGCGAGAACTCATAGAACAGCGCCGCCTGTGCTTCCTGCCTCGGTCCCATCATGGCTGATCCTCCCGCTTGTTGAGAGGATTGAATCAGCGCCATAGCCCTCGATCAAGCAGGAGTTTTTCAACACAATCGGCCGATTGTGTTGAAAAACTCCGTTTTAGGGCCTGAACGATGATTTTTCTTTCCATGCAGCCCGATCCTAAATTTTTGGCGCGGGGGTCGGCCCAAATCGCCTACATGCGCTCACGCGCAGCCATGCGCTGTCTCGTGGTCAAAGCTTTCCGACTATTTCGCTTCATAGGTTTTCGCAAGAAATCCGCGACGCTCTGATTTCGGAGTTTTTCAACACAATCGGCACAAAGTTCTTGCGTTGGAAGACTGTTCCAAGAAATAGCTAAAAACAACCCTGATCGCGATGCGATCGTCACTGACGAGCTGAGTGTTTCATACTCCCAACTTAGCGATCTGGTCACGGCATTTACGGTGCGCTTCACTGATTTCGGGGTGAAGCAGGGATCGATTGTCGCAATCGTGACGGATGATCCGCTGGTTGCCATTTCGACTGTCCTGGCAACAAGTTTGCTAGGCGCGGAATGGGTTGAAGCGAACCGAGTGCTTGCCGAAACAAAGCCGGTTCAGCCGACGCATTTTTTTAATTCGCCGGAAGCGAAAGGCTCGAAAAGGGTAAATTTCGTCGAACTAGACATGACATGGAGTGCTGCTCCGGAAACACTGGTCAGAGCCACTGAAATTGCTACGCCCGGGCCACCAAACGACGAAGCAACCTGGTTAAATGTCAGAACGTCTGGAACGACCGGAACGCCTAAATATGTTGGGTTCTCCCAATCAAACGCGATCGCGCGCGCGCATTCCGTTCGTGACGATTTTGTTGAGGGTTTCACGCGGGTTGCCTGTCTGTTCAGTTGCACCGCATTCCCGTTCATTACCCGCGCGCTGGCCGCCCTCCTTAACGGTTGTACACTCGTCACTTCTTACGATTTCCGCGTATGGCAGAAACAGAAAGTCAATCTGGTCACAGGCTCTCCATCGCAGGTCGCAGATCTGCTGAAAGGCGTCACTCTGTATCCGAAGATTGCCCAAATTCATGTTGGGGGCGGCAATATGAGCGAGGAGATATGTCGTGCGTTGTTAGCTAATTTCGACCACGTTGTGGATCTCTATGCGTCAGCTGAGAGAAACCGATGTTTCAAGAATATCCGGAAGCTGGTCGCTTCGGGCGAGATTATGACCTTTGGTGAGGCCACGGACGCGATCGTTGAAATTGTCGACAAAAACGGCAACCCGGTAACACCGCCCGAGCTTGGAACGGTCCGCGTGAAGAATGCCTACCTGGCAGCAGGTTACCTCAATGACAAGGACGCGGAAGCGGAGGCGTTCCGGGACGGCTGGTTTTACACCGGCGATATCGGAACATGGGGTGAGAACGGCGAGCTCGTTATTGTCGGGCATGGCGGGGAGACTGCCAACATTAACGGCCTAAACGTCAATCTTGTACTGATGGACGCAGTAATTTCGTCAATGCCCGGCGTTACTGCAGCTGCGGTTTTCAAAAACCCGCGCCCGTCGGCAAGCGAAGAACTGATCGCCTTCGTCGCAACTGAACCCGATGCCGACAAGAATACCATAATCAACGAAGCCAGGACTCTTTGCCTTGCGAACTTCGGTCGACATGCGACGCCTGCGAGAATTATACCAATCGACGAAATTCCTGTGAATTTGGATGGGACCCCAGATCGCCGAGCTTGCATCGAGATTGTCAAGGCGCGCCAGGGCGCACATATCTAACCCGGAGCGGAACTGCGCGTATGAGCATTGCTCCATACCTGTGAGACAAACATGAGCGACAATCAGATCTATAACGTTGGCTTTCGGTTTCTTGAAGTTGCCGACAACTGCCCTGAACACCCGGCGATCATCGCCGAAGACATGACGGTCACATATGCCAATCTCGCGGCTTCTGTACGCGCATTTGCGGTAAAACTTCGGGAGAACGGCGTCGGGCGGAATTCAATCGTCGTGCTCGAAACGACGGACATGTTGGCGTCGCTCGGCATTTTCCTGGCGACAGCGGTACTCGGTGGTCGGTTTGCAATCGCTTCCACATCATTGTCGCGTGCCGGAATCTTCGAAGCAACCCACCTTGTCGCAACCCGCGAAGCAAAGATCGCCGAACGTGCTCAGGCGACAATCGTGGATTCGAGCTGGTCGCCCCGGTATGTTTTGGCAGAGGGTCTCTCCTGCGATCTTGATGAGTTCGAAGGATACGAAGACAAAAGTGACGCTTTCTTCATCACAAGCACGTCCGGAACCACAGGCGCCCCCAAATTCCTCGCCTTGAGCTATGAACAGGTCTGCAGACGCGTTCATGCGGCACGGGCCGATTATGAACCCTTCAAGACTGTTGCAGCACCGCTTTTCAACTGCACCGCACGCCCGTTCCTTTCGCGAGCTTTGTCGATTTTGCTGACACCGTGTACCCTGATCGACAGTAACAAGCCGTCATTCTGGCTGGAGAACGGAGTGAACCTGGTCAACGGGTCTCCAGAACAGGTGAAAGACAGTCTATCCGGCAAGAAACTGAAGCAAAAGATCGCGACTCTGCACATCGGTGGCGGGAAAATCGAAGCTGAAGTAATTGCGGAACTTCTGGAGAGTTTCGACCAGGTGATCGATGTCTATGGCGCCAGCGAGACGAACAGAAGTTTCATGAACATCAACAGGTTGAACGAAGATGGCATCGTCACGACGCAGGGAAAATCGTTGGACAGTCAGGTTCAGGTTATCGCGGACGATGGTCGCGAATGCGACATTGATGAACCCGGAACAGTGAGGGTTCGCAATGACTATCTGGCGGATGGATACCTGAACAATCCGCATGCTCAGGCCAAAGCGTTTCGGGATGGCTGGTTCTACCCGGGCGATCGTGCCCGTTGGGAAGCGAACGGCAACCTGCGCATCGAGGGGCGCGTTGATGATGTCATCAACATGGGCGGCACGAAGATTGATGCAGCGCGAATCGAGATCATGCTCCGCATGGCGCCGGACGTGGTTGATGCCGTGTGTTTCAAAAATCCCAAGGGCGATGTTCGTACTGAATTGCTGGCGTTTGTCGTGGTGGAACCTCTTGCCCAAATCGACATATGTGTCGAGAACGCCCGGTTGCTGTGTTTGCGCAATCTGCCAACGATTTTTGTGCCCCGCCACGTGTTTCCGATCAACGAAATTCCGAGGGACAGCGAGGGCAAGCCTGATCGTGCCGCATGCGCAGCACTTATCCTGAAAAGATCGGCCGCAAACGGTGTCGACCAACCTGGCACTCCGTAGAAAACGCAAGCTGATTCGGCGAGGACGAAGGACTCTGCCGCCAATCAGCGGGATTCTGTGTCAGAAGCGCAACATCGGTGGCCAATTTGCCTTCCCTTAGGCGCGGCTGCGGCTGCCACATGTGGACTCGAGGTTTCCGCACGGTTAACCATTCAAGTAATTGTGAAACGCGGCCAAGCCGTAGCACTAAAGCGTTTCGGCTTGAACCTGAATCGCGAGGGATTCCCTTGAGACCTGATCTGTGATTCATCCTGTTTGGGAGGATGGATCATGTCAGCACCTTTGCCATCTGCGCTTCGGATACGGTTTCATAGATACATTGAAGAAGGGTTGAGCGGGCGCGCGGCGGCGTTGCGGTTGAAGCTGTCGCCTGCCACAGGCGCGCGGTGGGCGCGTCAGGTGAGGATGAAGGGTCATGCGGAACCTGCCCGGCAGGGACCGCCGCGCGGCAAGGGAAAGCTGGCTCCGCATCGGGAATTCTTTGAGGAGTTGATCGCACCTTGGGTCATCAAGGGAGCGATAGATGGCCCCGCCTTCGCGGCCTACATCCGCGAAGTGCTGGTCCCCGAGATCAACCCCTGCACTGTCGTCATTCTCGACAACCTGGCAACCCACCGGAATAAGGAGGCGACGCAGGCTTTACGCAATCACGGCTGCTGGTTCCTTTACCTGCCACCGTACTCGCCCGACCTGAATCCCATCGAGCAGGCCTTCTCTAAACTGAAAGCCCATTTGCGACGGATCGGGGCCAGGTCCTTTACCCAGGTCTTCGAAGCAATCGGAGCAATCTGCGATCTCTACGACCCAGTAGAATGCTGGAACTACTTTAAGGCCGCCGGATATGTCTCAGGTTAATGTCGAAACGCTTTAGGATGTAGGAGACAGACAATGAAGAAATCTATTGTAGTGAGCTCCGCGGCAACATCAACCTTGGCGTTGTTAGCGGCTTCTGGATCTGCGCACGCGCAGGATTGGTCGGGCTTTTACGGCGGCGTTAGTTTGAACTACAATTCAGGTGACATAGTCTCCGGACTTAGTGGTAGTAGTGACTACGGCATCGGCGGTCACAATGGCTCCGTGTTTGTCGGCCATAATTGGAACGTTGGGAACGGAAATACCGTGGCCGGTGTCGAACTTGCACTGTCTCTCGGCGATGTCGATATGAGTTACAGCGGCCCCGGATCGGATTATCTTACAATCAGCAATATTTTCGACGTAAAAGGGCGCGTCGGGCAATCAATGGGCAAGACGCTTGTCTATGGGTTCGCGGGCCTCTCTTTCGGCACTCGTTCCTCCGTAGCTGGCGACTACAACATTTCGGGCACGAATGTCGGCATTGGCGTCAGTCACATGATAAACGAAAACTTTGCTGTTGGTGCCGAACTCATGCGCCTGAATATGGATGGCGGGTACTCAGCCTATGGTTCAGCCAAGATGAACAGTGCTTCGTTGCGATTGGAAATGAAGTTCTGAGGCACAACTGAACCTCAGACAACGTCAAGGGCAGCTTCGGTTGCCCTTTTTCATTGCATGTTTCGGCACCAATCCTCCCTTTTTCCGATAGGCGTCAATCGATGACACTAAAGATAAACGGTGCGGGAATGGGTCGCACCGGCACCAAATCCACCAAACTTGCGCTCGAGGTTTTGGGATTTGGACCGTGCCATCACATGCACGAGTTGCTTTCCCACCCGGAAACCATTCAGGTTTGGCAGGGCGTCGCGGCTGGTAACGTTCCCGATTGGAATGAGGTTTTTCATGGCTACAGGTCGCAAGTCGACTGGCCGGGTGCGTTTTTCTGGCGCGCACTCATTGCGTACTATTCGGATGCCAAGGTTATCCTGACTGTCCGGGATCCGAACGAATGGTATGACAGCATGACGCAGACCATCATGCGTGGTTTCCAAAGCCGCGATGGCGCACCCAACCCTGTTCGTCGCGAACAGCTTCGATTTGCCCACAATCTGGTTTCGGAACAGCTGTTTCAAGGAAATCTCGATGATCCGATCTTTGCCAAAGAGTTGTTCATGCGTCACAATCAGGATGTTATCGACACAGTCCCTCCAGAGAAGCTTTTGGTGGTGAACGTCAAAGATGGCTGGCAACCGTTCTGTCAATTTCTGGACGTTCCAATTCCCGACGAAACATTTCCATCCGAGAACACGACCGAGGCCTTCCTTCGCGGGCTTGGGCGTAGCTAGTAGCTGACGCCTTCGTCCCGGCAGTTATCAAGCGCTTCGTTCGGCATCGCACTGGACTTCAGACCCAATGTTCGCGTTGCGCGCGTGTTGCGGACCACGACAGATTCAACTGTCCGTGGCTCGCACCCGAACAACAAACGTTTGCCGCGCGGCAGAATTCTGTTTGAAATGGACTGATTGTGTTGAAAAACTCCGAAATCAGAGCGTCGCGGATTTCTTGCGAAAACCTATGAAGCGAAATAGTCGGAAAGCTTTGACCACGAGACAGCGCATGGCTGCGCGTGAGCGCATGTAGGCGATTTGGGCCGACCCCCGCGCCAAAAATTTAGGATCGGGCTGCATGGAAAGAAAAATCATCGTTCAGGCCCTAAAACGGAGTTTTTCAACACAATCGACTCGTTGCCGCCTTTCGGCAGTGCAGAGTAAGACTGAGATTCAATGCCACCTGAACGTCCGCTTCAACAAATCACCTGAGTCGTCGATGCACCTGCCGCGAAATTCGGCTCTCGCCCGATTCTGTTGAAAAACAACGTGTTGCTGGCGCCGAAAGTAGCGTCCTGAACATGGCGCAGGTGCCTTTCTGATCAGGCTTTGCGCAGATGCTGCGGTGCAGGAAAGAGCTTGGCCAGTTTGCGGAGGTTCTGGGCGGTGGCGGCGAGTAGGAATGTGCCCCGACGAGATACGTCAGATCCCTCGTTTCTGATCATCATTCGACTAAAGGGGTTTCGCTGCTGAACGTCGGCCTCCATCAATCCGTATTCGATGACCGCATGGATGGAGTTCAATCGTCGTCTGATCGTGCCGGTTCGATTTCCTCGTTCACAAAGACTGGAGACGAACGATCTTGCATGTCTGACGTCAGGGTTTTTCGGACTTCGCGGGCCGTTTCGTAACGGAGGCTCTGGTTCGGTTTCTGTTTGAGTTTAGGCGGCGGCAGTTTGGTGCTGCAATCTCTGCTTCGGCCAGCCATGCAATCAACTTTTCCAATAGTGTGTCGGGCAGCCGCAGCAAGTCATCCTTTTCAATATCGAAAATCGCCATTTCACCAATCCAATACAACGGGTTGGAGATCTAACATGAAGTAGCAACAACATCTAGCCATCCGGGCGACATGCACACCAATGGGTAAATAGGTTCATTTAACAATCTCTAGCACTTTGCGTTAAGCCGAACGAAATCCGCAGGGGCTTCATACGTCAGCTCTGTGGCGGCTAGATCGCGGTTTTTGTGAGTGCAACGAAAGTCAGCAATCAGCCGATTCTGTGGAAAAACAACGTGTTGCGGGCGCAGAAAGTAGCGATTTGAACATAGCGCGAGCGCCTTTCTGATCAGGCTTTGCGCGTTTGCTGCGGTGCAGGAAAGATCTTTGCCAGTTTGCGAAGGTTTTGGGCAGTGGCGGCGAGCAGGAATTCGTCATTTGCGCCGCATGGTCCACGTAATCGGAGCCGTCCCAGGCCGAGAATGCGCTTGAGGTGGGCAAAGAGCATTTCGACCTTCTTCCGGAGCTTCACCGAGATCTTGTATTGCGGCGTTTTGGCGATTGCGCGGGCGATGTCGCGAGCGTCCTCATGTTCCTCACGGGTGATCTTACGGGCGTCGGCATTCGGGCAGCACTTCGGCTTGGAAGGACAGGATTGGCAGGTGTGCTTCAGCGCTTGGTACTTGGCCACGCCCTTGCCGGTTGGGCCGCGATTGGGGTCGGAGTAGTTTCGGCGGAACTGCTTCAGAGCCTCGCCTTCCGGGCAGATGTATTGATTGTTCTCGGCATCCCATTCGAAGTCAGCTCGGGACCAGGTGCCATCGGTGCGCCCGGCTTTGTCGAAGACCGGGATGTGCGGTGCGATCTTTTCACCCACCAGCCATCCGAGCATGGGTCCCGATCCGTAGGCGGTGTCGGCGATCAGCCGTTCGGGATGAAGATCGAAGCGCTCTTTGGCCCGCTTCAGCATCGTCTTGGTTGACCCCACCTCGGCTTGACGGATCGACCGTGTCGCTTCCACGTCGACGATGACACCATGATCGGTATCGATGAGATAGTTGTCGGAGTAGGCAAAAAATGCGGGACCCTTACGCGCCGCCGTCCACTGGCTGGCTGGGTCGGAATAGGACGTGAACTTTGGCTCGACCGGTGTCGCTGCTCCGAATGCGGCCTCATCCAGAGTGTCGAGATACTCGCGGACCGCGCGGGGTGCAGCGTCTGCATCGATCCGCGCAATGTCCCATTCTTCCTTTGGCGCAGAGTACTGCTTGTTGGCATCCGCCTCGATCAAGCTGGCATCGACGGCCAGGCGCTGACCGCTGACGAGACCTTCGGCGATGCATCGCGCGACCGTGGTCTCGAAGAGATGGCGCAGCAGCTCACTCTCGCGGAACCGACCATGCCGGTTCTTTGAAAAGGTCGAGTGATCCGGCACCCGATCGGCCAGGTCGAGCCGACAAAACCACCTGTACGCGAGGTTCAAGTGTACCTCTTCACAGAGCCGCCGCTCGGACCGGATGCCGAAGCAGTAACCGACGATCAGCATCCGGATCAGCAGTTCAGGATCGATCGAAGGACGACCGGTGTGGCTGTAGAAATCGGCAAGATGGGCGCGGATGCTGCTCAGATCGACGAAACGATCAATCGATCGCAGCAGGTGATCTTGCGGGACATGGTCTTCCAGCGAGAACTCATAGAACAGCGCCGCCTGTGCTTCCTGCCTCGGTCCCATCATGGCTGATCCTCCCGCTTGTTGAGAGGATTGAATCAGCGCCATAGCCCTCGATCAAGCAGGAGTTTTTCAACAAAATTGGCCGATTGTGTTGAAAAACTCCGTTTTAGGGCCTGAACGATGATTTTTCTTTCCATGCAGCCCGATCCTAAATTTTTGGCGCGGGGGTCGGCCCAAATCGCCTACATGCGCTCACGCGCAGCCATGCGCTGTCTCGTGGTCAAAGCTTTCCGACTATTTCGCTTCATAGGTTTTCGCAAGAAATCCGCGACGCTCTGATTTCGGAGTTTTTCAACACAATCAGCAATTCTATAGGCGGATGTCCGGGCGGCACTAACCCCCAAGTTTACCCCAAGAAATCTCTGCGCCCATCTATACGTCCACGCCATCCGCCTTACCCCCCCTGGGGGTGTCCTTCCCCCCTAAAACTGGGCCACTACATTGGTCTTGAGAGGGGAATATGTAATGGCACGGAAACGGCATTCGGACGAAGATGTATTGAAGCTGCTGCGTGAGATTGAGCTGAAGCTGACGGGAGGAAGTGACGTTGCATCGGCGTGTCGTAGCGTCGGCATCAGCGATGCGACATATTACAACTGGCGGAAACGGTTTGGTGGTATGGGACGGTCGCAGTTGTCGGAGATGCGCAGCCTGGAAAAGGAGAATGGGCGTCTCAAGAAGATCGTCGCTGAGCTTGAATTGGACAAGCTGATCCTCAAAGAAAGCCTGAACTACTTAAAGCCCAGGGCCTGACGACTGGGGAGCTCCGTCAGGCCGTTATTCATACGCGCCAAAAGCTCGCGACCTCGGAGCGGAGGACCTGCCGGGTCGTCGGTCTGGCGCGAAACTCTCTGCAATATCGACCCGCGCCAAAAGACGATGATGCTCTACGGCTCGCTTTGATCCGCCTGGCCAAGCAATATGGGCGCTACGGCTATCGTAAAGTTTCGGAACTCCTGCGCATCGAGGGCTGGCGGGTCAATCATAAGAAGGTTGAGCGTCTCTGGCAGGAAGAAGGACTGCAACTCCCGCAGCGGCACAGGAAGCGCAGACGGCTTTATCACAAGGACAGCTCGATCATTCGCCTCAGGCCGACGCATCCGAACCACATCTGGAGCATCGACTTCGTTCACGACAAGCTCAGCAATGGCCGGAGCTACAAGATGCTGACCGTTCTGGATGAGTACACCCGGCAGGCCCTGGCCGTGGAAGTTCGCAGCAGGATGGGCGCCGAAGATGTTCTGGAGGCGCTATATCCGCTGCTCCTCTGCCATGGCACGCCGGAGTATATCCGCTCCGACAACGGCCCAGAGTTCGTAGCCAAGGCGATGCAGGAGTGGTTGGTTCGCGTTGGTGTTCGACCAATTAGAATCTATCCGGGGTCCCCTTGGGAAAACGGATACAACGAGAGGTTCAACGGCACTCTCCGGCACGAGATCCTCAACGCTGAATGGTTCACAACAACGAAACAGGCACAGATCGTCATCAATCATTGGCTTAAGCAGTACAACCACACACGTCCGCACCAGGCTCTGAACATGCGACCACCAATGCCAGAAACTCTAATCAGAAATGGCCCAGAACTTGGGGGCTAGACAGGTGGAGCTCGAAGTGAACCCGGGGGCATACAGACGTACCTTTCACAGGCACTCAGAGAGTCAGTCACTGAGAGTCATTGCCGGGTTGAAGGTAGGTGCGGTCCCTGAAGCTACACAGGGACTCTTCAGTGAAGCCGTAGGACATACCGTAGGACAGAACGCGCCTGTTGACGGTGAGTCCGGGCTGCTGATAACCCTTGTTTGACTGAGGCGTTCAATGGCTGAGGTGCCTGTAACGGGACTCGAACTCCCTCTCCTGGGCACCACCCCCAAGCTCAACCCATTGAATACCCTCGGTTTCTTGAGGAAACTGCAGGGGTGTAGGACATGGCGCCAACGGCACTGCCATATTGCCACTCAAGTATCTGCTTGCGATGCTGCTGACCTACGCTTTGACACTCGAACTCAGAACCGTGGTTTCGCCAACTCACAAGCACCCATTTGCACGAGCTTTCCATCGCTGGAAACACTGTCCGAACGGTATTCGCCGGAATGCCGATCAACAACGATGTATGTGACATAATCTCGGAACAAGGTGCTTTCACAACTCAACTCGACCAACTCCGCGCTGATATTCACACTAGGCCCGTCCTTACAACGGCTAAATCTTGGCACTTTCTCCACGTGCACAAGCTCGTTGCCAGCGTAGAAAAGCTTAAACAGATGATATGAAGGATCAATTGGGTATCTTTGCCTGACACCAAGGCGGTTCGATATATGTCCTGAAGCTGTTCTTGGGTGAATGTGCCTCGACGCGATACATCCGATCCCTCGTCCTTTATGATCATTCGGCTGAAGGGGTTTCGTTGCTGAACGTCAGTTTCCATCAATCCATACTCGACGACAGCATGAATGGAGTTAAGTCGTCTTCTGACTGTCGCTGTCCGGTTTCCTCGCCCCAACAGATGGGCCACGAACGATCTTGCATCTGACCTGACATAGCTTGTGATGGGTTTGTTGCCTGCAACTTCGACTAAAGCACTTACTGCCAGTCTGACGGGCTCCTCTTCTATGTTTCTTGTGCTCAGGTAGTCATCGGTACATTGCAGAAGGTCCAGTTGTTCAGGTCGAGCGGATTTGATGAGCCGGGACAGATCCACCGGTCTTGCGTCTTCGACATTCCAGAGATCATTCAGTGTCTCGGTCAAGTGGGTTGCAAGTTTTCCTGCTTCATCTTCGTCCCTACCCAATTTGAGGCGTACAGCACTCATTCCGAAGGCGTCTTTGACCCGGTCAGGAACCCTACGATTGTAATAGTAAGTGCCCGAACGAAAGATGGTGTGTGACAGTTTGTGTGACATATGGCGTTGTCCTCATAGGTATAACCCGTTGACAACGAAGATATTTATGTCGGTAGATTGGTGCCCAGGAGAGGACTCGAACCTCCACATCCTTGCGAATACCAGCACCTGAAGCTGGCGCGTCTACCAATTCCGCCACCTGGGCAGGTGTCGTGAAAGCGGGACGTAAGCGCAGTGGGGCGGGGTGTCAACAAGGTCTTGGTGTGATTTGTCAGTTTTGATGCGGCGCGGCGCTGTTGCCGGGATTGGTGGGGTTGTTTTGCGCACTGCGGCTGGCTGGAAACGACGATACTGTTGGTGCAGGCCTTGAAGCGGATGCATCGGCTTGGGGACCTAAGCACGAAGCCGGTAAAGGAAGCGGTGCGGGCCTTGTCGTTGGGGCCAATCAAGCGCTGGTGGCGGCGATGCTTGGCGTTACGCTCTCAGGCCGGCTCGCCTGTTCCGGAGCGGCAATTGGCCGTTCGGCGCGCGACGCCGTTGGGCTGAAGACACTGGCTAGGGTGTTTCCGTCACTGTGTTGGGGACTGTCTCAGACCCTGCGAATACGGCCAGAATCCGGGCCGGGCCGGTTCCTGTGTTGGTGCCGTTGTGGCTGGTCTTATAGGCCTCGATGAACGCATCGCCGCGGGTGTAGGTGCGGCTGCCGTCCGGTCCGTAATCAACCGTCAACTCACCCTCCAGCACATAGGCGGATTGTGTTGAAAAACTCCGAAATCAGAGCGTCGCGGATTTCTTGCGAAAACCTATGAAGCGAAATAGTCGGAAAGCTTTGACCACGAGACAGCGCATGGCTGCGCGTGAGCGCATGTAGGCGATTTGGGCCGACCCCCGCGCCAAAAATTTAGGATCGGGCTGCATGGAAAGAAAAATCATCGTTCAGGCCCTAAAACGGAGTTTTTCAACACAATCGGCGAATAGCGGAACCTCGTGATGGTGCGGGCCGGTCGTCTGGCCCGGAACCATGGTGACGATCGCCGCCGTGATCTTTGGCGGACCATCCGGATAGGCGACTGTCTGGCCCAGCACGGTTTCGGCGCCCGACAACAGCACATCCAGTGGCGGATAGGAATCGCGCGCCGGGGCGGCGACGGCCAGAAACAGGCCCAGGCCAGTGGCCCCAAGAAGGATATAGGCAAGGCGATACATAAGGCTCTCCGGCGGTTGATATTTGGGCGACCATAGCTTTGACATTGCGGATCGCCCACCCCGCTTTTCCATTGACGCTTGCTGCCTGCACGACGCCCCGATAAAGCTGTGCTGCGTAACGACAGAAAGGGCCGGATGATGAAGCTGGTCACCATCTACGGCGGATCCGGGTTTCTGGGTCGCCACATTGCGCGCCGAATGGCGCAGGCTGGCTGGCGGGTTCGGGTGGCGGTCCGCCGCCCTGCCGAGGCCGGGTTTGTGCGCACCTATGGCTCGGTCGGTCAGGTAGAGCCTGTGCTGTGCAACATCCGCGATGATGACAGCGTGGCGCTTGCGATGGCCGGTGCCGACGCGGTGGTGAACACTGTTGGCATTCTGGCTGAGCGCGGGCGCAATAGCTTTGAGGCCGTGCAGCACGATGGCCCCGACAGGATCGCCAGACTTGCCGCGGCAGCGGGAATTGCGCGTGTGGTTCACGTCTCGGCCATCGGGGCGGATGCTGACGGCGACAGCGATTATGCGCGCACCAAGGCGCTTGGCGAAGCGGCGGTTCTTGCCCATGTGCCGGGTGCCGTCATTCTGCGCCCCTCGATCATGTTCGGGGCAGGCGATTCGTTCTTCAACCGATTTGCCGGAATGACCCGGTTCGGGCCGATCCTGCCGATCGTGGGTGGCGATACGCGGTTTCAGCCGGTCCATGTGGACGACGTCGCACAGGCTGCGCAAAAGGCGTTGCTTGGCCAGGTCGCCGCAGGAACTTATGAGCTTGGCGGCCCGGATACCGAAAGCCTGCGCGCCCTGATGCAACGCATGCTGGGGGTGATCCGTCGGCGGCGATTGATTCTGAACATCCCGTTCTGGGCGGCGCGGATCAAAGCCGCTGTGTTCGAGTTTTTCGGTAAGATCAGCCTGGGCCTGGCGCCTGTGCCTTTCACGCGTGATCAGGTTGAAAATCTGCGCCATGACAATGTTGTCGCAGAGGGTGCAAACTCGCTGTCCGACCTCGGCATCTTGCCTGTTTCAATGGATGCGGTGCTTGAAGATTATCTGTGGCGCTTCCGTCCGTCGGGGCAATATGCCGAGATTACGGAAAGCGCGAAGAACCTACGTATAGGCAATTCCTAGCAGAATCAGGCCAAGCGCGATCCGGTAGATCACATAAGGCGTATAGCTGACCGAACGCAGCAGGCGCATCATGATCGACAGGGCAAAAAGGGCCGCGATGAAGGCTAGACCGGCGGCGATGGCGCCGTCGCGCAAAAACCCTGGATGCATGCCGGTCGACGTCTCCCACAGCAGATAGCCGCCGGAAACAAGGATGGCCGGGACCGACATCAACATGGCCAGCCTTGCGGAATCCTGCCGCCGGTAACCCATCGCGCGGGCGGCGGTGATCGTTATGCCGGAACGCGATGTGCCGGGGATCAGCGCAAGTGCCTGGGCGATACCCATGCGCAGGGCGTCGCGACGGTTCCAGCTTTCTGCGCTGTTAAGCGTTGGCCCACGTTGATCTGCCCAAAAGAGCAGCACACCGAAGATCAGCATCGTCCATCCGATCAGCGCGACGGAACGCAGATGCGCGTCGAGGCCAGAGAATTTCAGCAACGCTCCGAAAATCACCAGCGGCACGGTTGCAAGGATCAGCAACAGGCCAAGGCGCGCGCCGGGATGGGTGATGTTGCCTGCAAACAACGCGGGAATGCCCCGCAGCACTGCAGAAAAATCCCGGCGGAAATAGATCAGAACCGCGCCCAGCGTGCCCACATGCACGGCGATGTCGATCGCCTGCCCCTGATCCTGCAGACCGGTCAGTTTCGGCAACAGGATCAGATGGCCGGAGGATGAGACGGGCAGGAATTCGGTCAGCCCTTGCAGGATCGCGACGAGGATGATGTGAAAAAGCGGCATCAGGGCCTCTGTCGCGGCTGGCGGGGTGGGATCGCGGCCTAACCTAATGATTGGATTCCGAAAGGAAAGCTGAGAATTAGGTCCGGTTTGGACCTAAAAAAGCCGGTGACGCCCTGAATATGTCACGGCACGTGCGTTGTTTCTTTAATTAGGTCATACATTCTGATTTTCAATCGGAGTCACAGTTCGTAAACAGTGCCTTCGCGGGACAGGGAAAGTGTGACTCGGATTATGGCTGATACACAGATGCTCAAGTTTATCTCGGTAAGCCGGGACATGCCGGAAAAGCGGATGCCGAATCTGCGCCGCACGGATTTCCGCGAGATTTATGGTGAGTACGCGACCGAAAAAGCGGCTGAACAGGCGGGTCGGTGCAGCCAGTGCGGCGTGCCCTATTGCCAGACGCATTGCCCGCTGCACAACAACATCCCCGACTGGCTGCGCCTGACTGCGCAGGGGCGGCTGCGCGAGGCTTATGACCTGTCGCAGGCCACGAATACTTTCCCCGAGATTTGCGGACGCATCTGCCCGCAGGATCGCCTGTGCGAAGGCAATTGTGTGATCGAACAATCCGGGCATGGCACCGTCACCATCGGCTCGGTCGAGAAGTATCTGACCGATACCGCCTTCGATGAAGGCTGGGTGCCCGCGATTGCCCCGCAGGTCGAGCGTGAGGAAAGCGTCGGCATCATCGGCGCTGGCCCCGGTGGGCTGGCGGCGGCGGATATGCTGCGCCGCGCGGGCGTGCAGGTCACGGTTTACGACCGCTATGATCGCGCCGGCGGGCTGCTGACCTATGGCATCCCCGGTTTCAAGCTGGAAAAAGACATCGTCATGCGCCGGATTGATCAGCTGGAAGCGGGCGGCGTGACGTTTGAGCTGGATTGCAATGTGGGCGTGGATCGGTCGTTCCAAGACATTCGCGCGGCGCATTCCGCAGTGATTATCGCCACTGGCGTCTACAAATCGCGCGATCTGCCCGCGCCCGGTGTCAGGGCCGATGGCGTGGTTCGGGCGATTGATTACTTGACCGTGTCGAACCGCAAAAGCTTCGGGGACGAGGTGCCGGAATTCGTCGATGGCTCATTAAACGCCGGTGGCAAGCGGGTGGTCGTGATCGGTGGCGGTGACACCGCAATGGACTGTGTGCGCACCGCGGTGCGGCAGGGCGCGACCAGTGTGAAGTGCCTCTATCGGCGTGACCAGGCCAACATGCCGGGCAGCCAGCGCGAGGTGCAGAATGCCGAGGAGGAAGGCGTCGAGTTCGTCTGGCTGAGCGCGCCCAAGGGTTTCTCTGGCGACCCGGTCGAGGGCGTGATGGTGCAGAAAATGCGCCTTGGCGCGCCGGATGCCAGCGGGCGACAGGCGCCGGAGTTGATCGAAGGGGCGGATTACGTTGAAGGCGCCGATCTGGTGATCAAGGCGCTGGGGTTTGAACCCGAAGACTTGCCTGCCCTGTGGGGCACCGAGGGGCTGGAAGTGACACGCTGGGGCACGGTTCTGGCCGACTTTCAAAGCCATGAAACCAGCCTGCCGAGGGTCTATGCCGTGGGCGATATCGTGCGCGGTGCCAGTCTGGTCGTCTGGGCGATCCGTGACGGGCGCGAAGCGGCCGAGGCGATCCTGAATCGGCTGAACGATGCAGCGCAGATGGCTGCTGAATGAGCGATATGACCGACATATGGGTTTCATATGACTCGCATATGATCGGAACCGGTTCCGGCGATGGCAATGTGTCAGCCTTACTGACCAACAAGCGGAGGAGGCAAGACGATGGCTGAATCAAAACTTTACGGGTCCTGCCTGTGTGGCGCGGTGCGCGTGACCGCAACGCCGCTGGGCGACAGTATGCACGTTTGCCATTGCGATATGTGTCGCGCCTGGACGGGCACGGCGCTGATGTCGTTCAAGGCGGACCCCGGCAACTTTGAGGCGACCGGACCAGTGCGCAAACGCGCAACCTCGGACTGGGCGGAACGGGCCTGGTGCGATGAGTGCGGGTCGTCGCTGTATTACCGAGTGACGGCACCGGGCCAGCATTTTGACATGCACCATGTTGCCAGCGGATTGTTTGCCGATGCGGGCGGGTTGACCCTGAACAACGAGCTTTTTGTGGACAAGCGACCCGGCGGATATCGCTTTGCCGGTGACCTGCCGGGCATGACACAGGCCGAGGTTGAAGCGCTGTTCGGAGATGAGGGATGAGTGACACGATCCAGGGACACTGCCTGTGCGGCGCGGTGACGATCCGGGTGGCGGGCCACCACGACCCGCGCCCAGGTGCGTGCCACTGCCGGATGTGCCAGCGCTGGTCCGGCGGGCTGTTCCTGTGCTTTGAGGCGGACGCGGGCGGTGTGACGATCGAGGGGCCGGTGACGCACTATGCCTCGTCCGAGTTCGCCGAACGCGCGTTCTGTTCGACCTGCGGGTCGCACCTGTGGATGCGGGATCTGAACGCCAGCAGTTACGAGCTGATGCCGGGGCTGTTCGACGCGGTTCTGGACGCACCGCTGAGGTCCGAGGTTTACGTGGATCGCGCGATGGCCTCCGTGCAGCTGACGGGGGATCACCCGACGGCGACGGCTGAAGTGTATGAGGCGAAGAACGCCCATGTTGAGGGAGAGACAAGATGACCGAATTTGACCCCAACTGGGCCGCCGCCGAGGAAGCCAGGCGCGCCTTTATGGACGAAAACAGCCTCTATTCCGCTGAAGATGAGCATTCGTCCTGCGGCGTGGGCCTTGTGGTTTCTGTGAACGGGACCAAATCGCGCAAGGTGGTTGAGAACGGCATTGATGCGCTCAAAGCGGTCTGGCACCGGGGCGCGGTTGATGCCGATGGCAAGACCGGCGATGGGGCGGGCATCCACGTTCAGATTCCGGTTCCGTTCTTTTATGATCAGGTCAAGCGCACCGGCCATGAACCCCGCGCGGATGAGCTGATTGCCGTCGGGCAGGTGTTCCTGCCGCGCACGGATTTCGGGGCGCAGGAGACCTGCCGGACCATTGTAGAAACCGAAGTTCTGCGCATGGGCTATTACATCTATGGCTGGCGGCATGTGCCGGTCGATGTCTCTTGCCTGGGTGACAAGGCCAATGCAACGCGGCCAGAGATTGAGCAGATCCTGATCTCCAACGCCAAGGGCGTGGATGAAGAGACGTTTGAGCGGGAACTTTACGTGATCCGCCGCCGGATCGAAAAGGCGGCGGCGGCGGCGCAGGTGCCTCAACTGTATATCTGCTCCCTCTCCTGCCGGTCGATCATCTACAAAGGCATGATGCTGGCCGAGCAGGTGGCCGAGTTCTACCCCGACCTGATGGATGACCGGTTCGAAAGTGCGTTTGCCATTTATCACCAGCGCTATTCCACCAACACCTTCCCGCAATGGTGGCTGGCGCAGCCGTTCCGGATGCTGGCCCATAACGGGGAAATCAACACCCTGCGCGGCAACCTCAACTGGATGAAAAGCCACGAGATTCGCATGGCGTCCTCGGCGTTTGGCGATATGGCCGAAGATATCAAGCCGATCGTGGCGCAGGGGTCGAGTGACTCGGCAGCGCTGGATGCGGTGTTCGAGGTTCTGGTGCGTGCCGGGCGGTCGGCACCAATGGCAAAGACGATGATGGTGCCGGAAAGCTGGTCAAAGCAGGCGATCGATCTGCCCAAGCCCTGGACGGATATGTATTCCTACTGCAACTCGGTCATGGAACCCTGGGACGGCCCTGCGGCACTGGCCATGACCGACGGGCGCTGGGTCTGCGCCGGGCTGGACCGCAATGGCCTCAGACCGATGCGCTATGTTGTGACCGGTGACGGGATGCTGATTGCCGGGTCCGAGGCCGGGATGGTGCCGGTGGATGAGGCGCATGTGGTCGAAAAAGGCGCATTGGGGCCGGGCCAGATGATCGGCGTTCATATGGGCAAGGGGGCGTTGTTCCATGACGCGGACCTGAAGAACGCGATGTCAGCGGCGCTGCCGTTCGGTGAATGGGTCGGGCGGATTAACGAGATGGATGGCGCGCTGACGGGCGTGACCGAAGCGCCGATGTTCTCGGGCGCAGAGCTGCGCAAGCGGCAGATCGCGGCGGGGTATTCACTGGAGGAACTTGAGCAGATCCTGGCCCCCATGGCCGAGGACGGCAAAGAGACGCTGGCCTCGATGGGCGACGACACGCCCAGCGCCGTGCTGAGCACCAAGTACAGACCGCTCAGCCATTTCTTCCGGCAGAACTTCAGCCAGGTGACGAACCCGCCGATTGACAGCCTTCGCGAATACCGGGTGATGAGTCTGAAGACACGGTTCGGCAACCTCAAGAACGTGCTGGACGAGGATTCCAGCCAGACCGAGATTCTGGTGCTGGACAGCCCCTTCGTGGGGAACGCGCAGTTCGACAAACTGGTTCAGGCCTTTGATGCGCCCTGCACGACCATCGACTGTACCTTCGGCGTTGATGAGGGGGCCGGGGCGCTGAATGCGGCCCTGGCGCGGGTGCGTTCGGAGGCCGAAGACGCCGTGCGGTCGGGCGCGGGGCATTTGATCCTGACCGATCAAGATCAGGGCGAGGGTCGCGTGGCGATGCCGATGATCCTGGCGACCAGTGCCGTGCATTCCTGGCTGACGCGGCAGGGCCTCAGGACCTTCTGTTCGCTGAATGTGCGGTCCGCCGAGTGTATCGACCCGCATTACTTCGCGGTGCTGATCGGCTGTGGCGCGACGGTGGTGAACCCCTATCTGGCCGAAGATTCAATTGCCGACCGGGTGGATCGTGGGCTGATCGACGGCACCCTGACCGAAGCGATGGCGCGATATCGCAATGCCATCGACCAGGGCTTGTTGAAGATCATCGCGAAAATGGGGATCAGCGTCATCTCATCCTATCGCGGTGGCTTGAATTTCGAGGCTGTGGGGCTGAGCCGCGCCATGGTCGCCGAATATTTCCCCGGCATGCACAGCCGAATCTCCGGGATCGGTGTTTCCGGCATCCAACGCAAGGTGGCCGAGGTGCACGCGCTTGGCTGGCAGGGCGGCACCGACATCCTGCCGATTGGCGGATTTTACAAGGCGCGGAAATCGGGCGAAACGCATGCCTGGGAAGCGACCGCGATGCACATGTTGCAGGCGGCCTGCACGCGCAGCAGTTTTGAAATCTGGAAGCAGTATTCCGCCAAAATGCGCTCCGCCCCGCCGATCCATCTGCGGGACCTGATGGATTTCAAACCGCTGGGCAAGCCGCTGCCGATTGAGGAAGTCGAAAGCATCACCAGCATCCGCAAGCGGTTCGTCACACCAGGGATGAGCCTTGGCGCGCTGTCGCCCGAGGCGCATAAGACCCTGAACGTGGCGATGAACCGGATCGGCGCAAAGTCGGATTCCGGTGAGGGTGGCGAGGATCCGGCGCATTTCACGCCCGAACCCAATGGCGACAACCCGAGTGCGAAGATCAAACAGGTCGCCAGCGGGCGCTTTGGGGTGACGGCTGAGTATCTGAACAACTGCGAAGAGTTGGAGATCAAAGTCGCCCAAGGGGCCAAGCCCGGTGAAGGTGGGCAATTGCCGGGGATGAAGGTGACGGAATTGATTGCGCGCCTGCGGCATTCGACGCCGGGGGTGATGCTGATATCCCCTCCGCCGCATCACGATATCTATTCGATCGAGGATCTGGCGCAGCTGATCTATGACCTCAAACAGATCAACCCGCGCGCCAAGGTGACGGTCAAGCTGGTTGCGGCCAGTGGGGTCGGCACGATTGCTGCCGGTGTCGCCAAGGCGAAGGCGGATGTGATCCTGATCTCGGGCCACAACGGCGGCACCGGGGCAAGCCCGGCGACGTCGATCAAATACGCAGGGCTTCCCTGGGAGATGGGTCTGACCGAAGCGCATCAGGTTCTGGCGATGAACAAGTTGCGCGACCGGATCACCCTGCGCACGGATGGCGGATTGCGCACGGGCCGTGACATCGTCATGGCGGCGATGATGGGGGCTGAGGAATACGGGATCGGCACCGCCGCACTGATCGCCATGGGCTGCATCATGGTGCGGCAGTGTCAGTCGAACACCTGCCCGGTTGGGGTGTGTACGCAGGACGACGCGCTGCGCGCGAAGTTCACCGGAACGGCGGATAAGGTGGTTAATCTGATCGGGTTTTACGCCCAGGAAGTGCGCGAGATTCTGGCAGAACTGGGCGCGCGGTCCTTGGACGAGGTGATCGGGCGTGCCGATCTGCTGAGCCAGGTGTCGCGCGGCTCGGCACATCTGGACGATCTGGATCTGAACCCGCTGCTGATCACCGTCGATGGGGCGGATCGGATCGTTTATGACCGGGAAAAGAAGCGCAACAAGGTGCCCGGAACGCTGGACCGCGAGATTGTGCGCGATGCCCGGCGGTTCCTTGAAGACGGCGAGAAGATGCAGCTGAGCTATGCCGTGCGGAACACCCATCGGACCATTGGAACGCGGGTGTCCAGCCATATCGTGCAGCGGTTCGGGATGCGCAATTCGCTGATGCCGGATCATCTGACGGTCAAGCTGACCGGTAGTGCGGGCCAATCGCTGGGGGCGTTTGCGGCGCCGGGGCTGAAGCTGGAAGTGTCAGGGGATGCCAACGATTATGTCGGCAAGGGGCTGAGTGGGGGCACCGTTGTAGTGCGCCCGCCGATGGCTTCGCCCCTGGTGGCGGCGGACAACACGATCATCGGCAACACGGTGCTTTACGGCGCAACGGCGGGGCATCTGTTTGCCGCCGGACGTGCCGGGGAACGCTTTGCGGTCCGGAATTCGGGTGCGACGACGGTGATCGAGGGCTGTGGGTCGAACGGTTGCGAATACATGACCGGCGGCGTGGCGGTGATCCTGGGCAGCATCGGTGCAAACTTCGGTGCGGGCATGACCGGCGGGATGGCGTATCTTTACGATCCTGACGGGACCTCTGCCCCGATGATGAACATGGAAACGCTGGTGACCTGCCCGGTCAGCGAAGACCACTGGGCCAGTCAGCTGAAAGACCTGATCGGGCAGCATCTGGAAGAGACCGGTAGCCGCAAGGCCGCGGAAATCCTGCAGCATTGGGACGAGTCGCGCAGCCATTTCGTGCAGGTTTGCCCAATAGAAATGCTGCCGCATATCGCACATCCGCTGGGCAATGAGGCGGTGGCGGTCCCAGCAGAGTAGCGGAAAGATTGCGCGGGGCGGGAATCGCCAGGCGCGGACGGTCGCAGATTGTCCCTGCGCCCGGTGCGCGCCGGACCGGTCCCGCCGGTCAGGCGCTGGTCTGAACTTGGCGCTTCCAAGCGAGTTGACGGCCAAACCTGAGCCATAAATCATGCAAACTCAAAGGCGCAGCGCCAGCCCACCGGCCCGGCGCGCGCCCTGCTTGCGGTGCCTCGGTGAACGTCCGCTCCGGGCCGATTGTGTTGAAAAACTCCGAAATCAGAGCGTCGCGGATTTCTTGCGAAAACCTATGAAGCGAAATAGTCGGAAAGCTTTGACCACGAGACAGCGCATGGCTGCGCGTGAGCGCATGTAGGCGATTTGGGCCGACCCCCGCGCCAAAAATTTAGGATCGGGCTGCATGGAAAGAAAAATCATCGTTCAGGCCCTAAAACGGAGTTTTTCAACACAATCGGCCATTTCTGTTTCATCTAGGCGGCATCCCGGTGTAAACTGCCATCATGGCAAAACCGAAAAAGCCCGCCGCAAAGCGCGGGCGCAAGAGGCAGAAGAAGAAGACCGGCGGGCTGCGGATCTGGCTGCGGCGCTGGGCGTTTCGGGGCGCGTTGCTTGGTGTCGCCCTGGCGCTGTTGGCGGTGCTTTTCTACGCTGTCGTGAATCCGTCGCGGACCCCTTATATGGCGGCCGAGGCGCGGCGGTTGGGCAGCGTCGACCGTCAGTGGGTCAATTTCGAGGATATCTCGCCCATGATGATCCGCAGTGTGGTCGCCGCCGAGGATGCGAATTTCTGCAATCACTGGGGCTTCGATATGGCCGCGATCCGTCTGGCGATGGCCGAGGGCGGCGGGCGCGGGGCATCGACGCTGTCCCAACAGGTGGTCAAGAACGTCTACCTCTGGCAGGGGCGATCCTGGCCGCGGAAAGCGCTGGAGGCGAGCCTTACGCCGCTGGTCGAACTGATCTGGACCAAGCGACGCATCCTTGAGGTATACCTGAACGTCGCAGAATTTGACGAAGGTGTTTTCGGGGTAGAGGCCGCGGCCCGGACATATTTCCGAACCGATCCGGGCAAGCTGACGCAAGTGCAGGCGGCGCGGTTGGCCGCGATGCTGCCCAGCCCCAAAACGCGCTCGGCCGCGAAACCGACGGATTTTGTGCGCCGCCGGGCGCAGGCAATCATCGACGGGGCCGCCACAATCCGTGCGGATGGCCGCGCGTCCTGCTTTGAAGGATGATCCGCCCATTGAACCCCGGCGCGCTTCGCGGCATTGAAGGGCAACACCAATCACCGAAGGTCCGCCGATGATCCGCCTGTTTCACGCTCCGCTGTCGCCGTTTTGCCGCAAGGTCCGCCTGGTGCTGGCCGAAAAGAAGATCGAAGTGGAACTGGTCGAGGAAAAATACTGGCTGAAAGATCCCGAGTTCATGCGCCGCAATCCGGCTGGCAAAGTGCCGGTTCTGAAGGCGGATGGGGAGTTCATGTCCGAATCGACGCCTATCTGCGAGTTCATCGAGATGCGCCATCCGAACCCGCCGCTAATGCCGGTCGATGCCAAGGAGCGTTATGAGGTGCGCCGCCTGGTTTCCTGGTTTGATGACACGTTCCATACCGAGGTGACGTCGAAGCTGCTTTATGAGCGGGTGAACAAGAAGCTGACCGGCGCGGGGTATCCCGACAGCGGCAACGTCAAGGCAGGCGCCAAGGCGATCAAGTTCCATCTGCTTTATCTGGAAGAACTGCTGGATCAGCGACGCTGGCTGGCCGGCGACGCGATGAGCCTGGCCGATTTCGCCGGGGCGGCGCATCTGAGCGCGCTGGATTATATCTCGGACGTGGATTGGACGCGGGTGAACGGTGTGCGCGACTGGTATGCCAAGATCAAGTCGCGCCCGGCCTTCCGGTCGTTGCTGGCCGATGCGGTTCCGGGATTTCCGCCGCCTGCGCATTATGCTGACCTTGATTTCTGAGGTTGGCGGCTGGGGGCTGTCTGGCTGTCGTCATTGTCGCTCGGACCAGTGGCGCGTCCAAGGACACCCCCCGAGGATATTTTTGGGTCAATGATGGGATCAGAGCGCTCTGCGCTGAAAGTGCAGCTTGTAGATCAGGCAAAGGCAGAAGGGTTCGCGAAATGTCGCATTACGAGGCCTGATGCGATACCGCAGGCCGCCGGGCGGTTATCCGACTGGCTGGCGGCCGGGCAGAACGGGCAGATGGGTTGGATGGAGCGGCGGGTGGAATGGCGCGGTGATCCGGCCGCGCTGTGGCCCGAAGCACGCTCGGTCATCATGCTGGCCGAAAGTTATACGCAAGATCATAATCCGCTGGAGGTTCTGGAGCGGCGGGATCGGGCGGCGATCAGCGTCTATGCGCAGAACCGGGATTATCATGATGTCGTCAAGAAACGGCTGAAACGGCTTGGGCGGTGGTTGATCGATCAGGCTGAGGGGGCCGAGATCAAGGTGTTTGTCGACACCGCCCCGGTGATGGAAAAACCGCTGGCCGAGGCCGCCGGGCTGGGCTGGCAGGGCAAGCACACCAACCTTCTGGGGCGCGATCTGGGGAACTGGATGTTCCTAGGGGCGATCTTCACGACGCTTGAATTAGAGCCCGATGCGCCGGAATCCGAGAACTGCGGCACGTGCACGGCCTGTCTGGATATATGTCCGACAGATGCCTTTCCGGCCCCGTTCCAGCTGGATGCGCGGCGGTGCATTTCCTATCTGACGATCGAGCATGACGGTCCGGTGGCGGAAGACCTGCGCCCGTTGATGGGCAACCGGATCTATGGCTGTGACGACTGTCTGGCGGTTTGCCCCTGGAACAAGTTTGCCGTTGCGGCCAGCGATGTGAAATACGCCGCACGCGGTGATCTACGTGCGCCGAAACTTGCGGAGTTGGCGGTGCTTGATGATGCGGGGTTCAGGGCGATGTTCTCAGGCTCGGCCATCAAGCGGATCGGGCGCAACCGGTTTGTGCGCAACGTGGGTTATGCTGTTGGAAACTCGGGCAATGCAGAGCTGATCCCGGTGGCGCAGGCGCTGGCGGCGGATGAGGACGGGGTGGTTGCGGATGCGGGGCGCTGGGCCGCTGCGCGGTTGCAGGTGACATGAGCCGCGCCGCATCCGCACAGCCATTTCGCGCCATTGCCCTAAAGCTGGCGGCGGTGACGCTGTTCGTGATCATGGCGGCGTTGATCAAGTCGGCATCTGGGCGGGTGCCCCCGGGCGAAGCGGTGTTCTTCCGATCATTTTTCGCCATCCCGGTCATCTTTGGCGCACTGATCCTGCGTGGCGGAATTCGTGGTGGGTTGCGCGTGGTCGAACCGATGTCCCATGTCTGGCGCGGGTTGGTCGGGACGACCGCGATGGGGCTTAGCTTTACGGGTCTTGCTTTGCTGCCGTTTGCCGAGGTGAAGGCGATTCAATACGCCTCTCCGTTGATGGTGGTGATCTTTGCGGCGATGTTTCTGGGCGAGCAGGTGCGGGCGTTCCGACTGACCGCTGTGGCGTTGGGGCTGGCCGGGGTGCTGATTATCCTGTCGCCGCGGTTGGGTGACATCAGTGCGGGCGGCGATAGGATGGCGTTGGGGGCCATGGTGGTTCTGGCCAGTGCAATCTGTGCTGCATTGGCCCAGGTCTTTGTGCGAAAACTGGTGGTCACGGAATCGACCAATGCAATCGTATTCTGGTTTTCGGTGACGGCGTCGTGCTTGTCGTTGCTGACGGTGCCGTTCGGCTGGGTCTGGCCGACATCGGGCGAAGCCGCGCTGCTGATCGGGGCCGGTTTGCTGGGTGGGATTGCGCAGATGTTCGCCACAAGCGCGTACCGATATGCCGATGTGTCGGTTGTGGCCCCGTTCGATTACGCGTCAATGTTGCTGGCGCTTGGGATCGGGTTTTTCCTGTTCGGAGAGGTGCCAACAGGGATCATGCTGGGGGGTACCACGCTGGTGGTTGCGGCCGGCGTGCTGATTATCTGGCGCGAACGCCAGTTGGGTTTGGAGCGCGCCAAAGGCCGCAAAGTCATGACGCCGCAAGGCTGAGCGGCGTTGCTTCAGTACCTCGAACCGCTCGACATATGATCTGCAACCGCCGCTTTCAGGGCCAGCCGACGCGGAAGGGGCAGAGGTCATGCACTCCGATGAATATCGCGATCAGGGGTTGTACCCCGAAAAGACGCATCAGAATCGGTTGATCAAATCCTTTGAACTGTAACTCAACGAAAATCCTAGGGAGGATTCACATGCTGAAACAAATGCTTGCGGGCGCGACGGTGGCGCTCGGCCTGATGGCGGGGCCTGCACTTGCCGAATGGAAGCCAGACGGCTCGGTCATGATGATGACGATGTTCACACCGGGCGGAGGCGATGTGCTGTCGAAGCGCCTTTCCTGCCTTCACAACACTACTTTTTGAGTGCTGGGGCTTCTCAAATTCTGCCATGGGAAGCGGCCACGAATCATTGACGTGTAGCATCGTAAAACCTCCTAAAGCGTTTCGACATTAACCTGAGACATATCCGGCGGCCTTAAAGTAGTTCCAGCATTCTACTGGGTCGTAGAGATCGCAGATTGCTCCGATTGCTTCGAAGACCTGGGTAAAGGACCTGGCCCCGATCCGTCGCAAATGGGCTTTCAGTTTAGAGAAGGCCTGCTCGATGGGATTCAGGTCGGGCGAGTACGGTGGCAGGTAAAGGAACCAGCAGCCGTGATTGCGTAAAGCCTGCGTCGCCTCCTTATTCCGGTGGGTTGCCAGGTTGTCGAGAATGACGACAGTGCCGGGGTTGATCTCGGGGACCAGCACTTCGCGGATGTAGGCCGCGAAGGCGGGGCCATCTATCGCTCCCTTGATGACCCAAGGTGCGATCAGCGCGCCTTGGGTCAGGCCCGCGATCAAGGTTTGGGTTCCCCAGCTTCCGAAGGGCGCATCCATCGTCAGGCGCTTACCGCGCTTGGCTCTGCCGCGTAGGCGCGTGAGGTTTGTCTTCACTGCGGTTTCGTCAATAAAGACAACGCGCTCAGGAAAGGTCGCAATGGCTGGCGAGCGGTATCTGAACCAGTCGGCCCGTTGCTGCCTTACCTTGGCGCGGCGGCGCTCGGTTGCGACCAGCGACTTTTTTTGTACGTGAAGCCGAGCCGGGACAGAAGGTTGGCGATGGAGGAGTGATGCACCCGCACACCCTCTGCATCGGCCAGCGCATTACGCAACTCAAAGAGCGTGATGTCAGGGTCTTGTGCGATCAACTCCTCAAAGAATTCCCGATGCGGAGCCAGCTTTCCCTTGCCGCGCGGCGGTCCCTGCCGGGCAGGTTCCGCATGACCCTTCATCCTCACCTGACGCGCCCACCGCGCGCCTGTGGCAGGCGACAGCTTCAACCGCAACGCCGCCGCGCGCCCGCTCAACCCTTCTTCAATGTATCTCTGAAACCGTATCCGAAGCGCAGATGGCAAAGGTGCTGACATGATCCATCCTCCCAAACAGGATGAATCACAGATCAGGTCTCAAGGGAATCCCTCGCGATTCAGGTTCAAGCCGAAACGCTTTAGGGCCTGTTGACGTTCAGGATTCCCAATTGATCCGAGTTCTGATTCAAGGTTGCAAACAACAGGAGAGCAGCCTTGATCCGTTTCGGTCTAACCGATGCCCAATGGGGGTTGATTGAACCGCATTGCCTTGGGAGGACATCCGATCCTGGCCAAACCGGGCGTGAGCCGTACCTTTTCGTCGAAGCCGTGTTGTGGATGGTTCGAACCGGCGCACAGCGGCGAGATTTGCCGGATGCGTTTGATAAGTGGATCTCCAGACATACGCGGTGTGCCTGAATTGATCGAAAGCCTACGTACAGATCACATGCTGGCTGACCGCGCTTTTGACGCGGATTGGTCGCGAAAACCTCTCTCTGAGCACGGCATTACGCCTGTTATCCCACCCCGCAAGAACCGCAAACACCCTGCCAAATATGACCAAGAGATGTACAAATGGCGCCATCTGGTCGAAAACGTCTTTCAGAAGATCAAAGATTACAGAGGGTTAGAAACGCGCTCCTGCAAAACAGACAGCAGCTTCACCGCATTCATCTCTCTCGCAGGCACAGACCTATGGCTCAAATGAACGTCAACAGACTCTAGTCGTTTCATCATCTTGGTTCTCCCTGTGCAGTTATTTGAAATCGGCGTCAGAAGTTGACTCGATCCCCTCCCTTCAACGCAAGCATGTCCCGCGCTTCATCCGGTGTGGCAACTTCGCATCCCAGATCTTCGACGATCCGACGGATCTTGGCGACTTGTTGCGCATTGCTTTCTGCCAGTGTCCCGCGTGAGATATAGAGGCTGTCCTCAAGCCCGACCCGGACATTGCCGCCCATCTGGCTGGCCGTCGTGGCCAGCGGCATCTGCGCACCACCGGCCCCCAAAACAGACCAGCGATACGCGTCGCCGAAAAGGCGATCTGCGGTCTGTTTCAGGAAGATCAGGTTCTCGATGTCAGACCCGATGCCGCCAAGGATTCCCATCACGAATTGTAAAAAAATCGGCGCCTTGAACAGGCCGGAGTCCATGCAGAACTTTAGATTGTAGAGGTGCCCGACGTCGTAAATTTCATGCTCGAACTTGATGTCGTGCGGGGCGAGGGTTTCGGCGGCTTCGCGGATGTCAGCGAAAGTATTGCGAAAAATATTGGCCTCCGAGCCGCGAATATAGTCTTCCTCCCAATCGTATTTGAACGTCTCGTAGCGATCGGCGAGCGGGTGAAACGCGAAGTTCATCGACCCCATGTTGAGCGAGCACATCTCGGGGCTGAATTTGGTTGCCGCCTTCAGACGCTCGGTGATCCGCATTGTCGGTGCGCCGCCGGTGGTGATGTTGATGACCGCGCCGGTGGATTGCTTGATCCGGCCAAGAAACGGTTCGTAATGTTCCGGCGCGACCGATGGGCGGCCGTCTGCAGGGTCACGGGTGTGCAGGTGCAATATTGACGCGCCAGCTTCTGCGGCGGCAATCGCCTGGGCTGCAATGTCATCCGCCGTGATTGGCAAGGTGTCGGACATCGTTGGTGTATGGATCGCGCCGGTGACGGCGCAGGTGATAATGGTTTTCTGACGTGCCATGCTCAGGTCTCCTTGTCCGGTGTGTGGCCGCTGACCCGATACCCAAGCGGGAAAAGTTGCAGATCGTAGCGCGCGCGCAGCAGCCCCCAAAGGCCTTTTGGCGCTTTCAGCATGATGACAATCGCCACAAGGCCCAGCACCATCAAATAGATCGTGCCGAGGTCGGCCAATGTTTCGCGTAGGGCAAAGAACACCAACGTACCGATGATCGGCCCTTCCAGCGTGCCAATTCCGCCAATCACAACGATAAAGATCACGAAAGCCGTCCAGTCGTTGACCGAAAACGCCGCGTCTGGTGAGATACGAAGCTTTTGCAGGAAGATCAGCGCACCGACCATCGCCGTCAGCCCGCCGGTCACGACGTAGACGACGAATTTCGTGCGCCAGATGTCGATGCCAAGCGAGGCTGCCGCCAACTCGTTATCGCGAATTGCGGTCAGCGCAAGGCCCCGGCGCGAGCGCAGGAACAAATAGACGGCGGCGATAACGACGATAAAACTGCCAAGCGCCATCCAATAGCTGACGGATTCCCGCATCGAGCGTGAATTGGCGATGGATTTCACGATGTCCACCGGAAGCGACGAACCCGAACCGCCGCCCAGTGCTGATATCTGGGCAAAGGACAGCCGAAAAACCTCGGCCATGACCCAGGTGCCAATGGCGAAGTATGCGCCCCTCAGGCGGAATATCAATAACGCGACGGGGATCGAAATTGCAGCCCCCAGAACCGCCGCACCAGCAATAGCGACGAGCGGGGGCAATCCACCGAAAATGGTCAGCGCAAACAGCATGTAGCCGCCGAACCCGACGTAGGCTTGCTGCCCGACAGATACCAGTCCTGCATACCCAGCCATCAGGTTCCACAAAGACGCGAGCGCGAGGTACAGAAAAATCTCGCCCATCAGGCGCATGTTAGCGCGCCCTGCCCACCACGGGGCCAGCGCCAGAATGACCAGAACGAGCAGGCCAAGGACGGCGGCAACTTTCGCGGCGCGCGACGTACGGCTGACTGAAAGGTTCGGGCTGGCGCTCATCCGGAAACCCTCGGGAATAGGCCCTGTGGGCGGATGGCCAGGACGATTAGGAAGGCAATGTGTCCAGCAAGGATTTGCCAGCCCGGGTCAATCTTTGCGCCGATGGTTTGGGCAACGCCAAGAATGACGCCACCTGCCAATGTGCCCCAAAGGTTGCCGAGGCCACCGATGATCACCGCTTCGAAACCATAGCTCAGCCGCCCCGCGCCAGCCGTCGGATCAAAACTAGTCCGAATGCCAAGCAGGATGCCCGCAACGGCAGTGACAGCAAGTGCCAGTGCCATGGCCAGACCAAAGATGTGCCGCCGGTTCAGGCCCATCAGTTGCGCGATGTCCTGATTGTCGGACACGGCGCGGAACGCGCGGCCCAGCGCAGTGCGATAGAATATCCATTGCAACCCGGCGATCAGGGCCACCGCAATGCCAAACGTCAGCAGCGGCAGGATGCCCAGGCTTAACCCCCCGACTTGAACGCTGGCCGTCTCCAAAGCGCCTGCATTCATTTTCTGCGGGTCGGCGGTATAGCCTTCCAAAAACGCGTTCTGCAGGATCACCGACAGCCCGAATGTCACCAGAAGCGGCGGCAACAGATCGTCGCCCAGCGTGTGGTTCAGAATACCCCGTTGCAGGACATAACCGATGGCGGCCATGGTCGGCACCACAGACAGCAGCGCCAGAAGCGGGTGCATCCCGGTCAGCCCGACAACTGTCAGCCCCAGATAGGCCGCCAGCACGATCAGGTCGCCGTGCGCGATATTGACCAGCCGCATCACGCCGAAAATCAGGCTCAGCCCTGCTGCGAACAAGGCATAAAGCCCACCAAGCAAAACCCCTTGAACGATGGCGTTGACCCAATCCATCTAGTCGATCCCGAAATAGGCAGCGCTGATCGCCTCGCGCGAGGCATCGCCTGACGCACTTTCAAGCGACACACGACCTTCCTGCAGGCAATAAACCCGGTCCGAGACGGACAGCGCCTTCGAGATGTCTTGTTCGACAATAATCGCCGACATGCCCTCGCCCACGATCCCCGGCAGGGCGTCGTAGATCGACTTGATGATAACGGGTGCCAGTCCAAGGCTGATTTCATCGAACAGGATCAGATCGGGGTTCGACATCAATGCCCGTCCGATGGCGACCATCTGCTGTTGCCCGCCGGAAAGTTCGGTTGACGGCACCGCGCGGCGTTGCTTCAGAACCGGGAACAGATCAAACACCGCCTCAAGGCTCCACCGTCCCTTGCGGCCTAGCCGCCCACCAATCAACAGGTTTTCTTCGACCGACAGCGAGGGGAACAGCTGCCGCCCCTCGGGCACCAGCGCAATGCCAAGGGCGGCGATCTGATCCGCGCGCAGGCTTCCGATTGGCTGTCCGCGATAGGCAATCTGTTCCGGCGCATTCGCCATCAGGCCCGAGATCGAGCGCAATAGCGTCGTCTTGCCAGCACCGTTTGCCCCGATGATGGCCAGAACTTCGCCCGGTGCCAGCACCATGTCGATACCGTATAGGGCTTGAAAGTCGCCATAGTGGGCGTCAAGGCCCGACAGTTTGAGGATCGGGTCAGGCATCGACTTCGATCCCCAAGTAAATCTCCTGCACTTCGGGGCTTTCCATGATGGTTTTCGGGTCGCCCTCGGCGATCTTGCGGCCGAAATCGATGACGATCAGCCGGTCGACCACAGCCAGCAGGGCGTGCACCACATGTTCGATCCAGATGATCGTCACGCCGCTTGCATGGATGTCCTTGATGGTCTGCACCAGCGAGACGCATTCGCGTTCGGTCAGACCGCCTGCGATTTCGTCCAGCATCAACAGCTTGGGTTTGGCGCACAGCGCGCGGGTCAATTCCAGCCGCTTGCGGTCCAGCAGCGTCAGACTGCCAGCCAGCGCGTTGGCGCGGGCCAGCAGGCCGGTCTGGTCCAGCACTTCAAGGCAATGACGCTCAGCCTCGTGCCCGGCAAGCCCGGCGGCCTGTGTGGCGGCGATCATCGCGTTTTCGAACACCGTCATGCCGCCAAAGGGTTGTGGCACCTGAAAGCTGCGCGCCATGCCCGCGCGGCAACGGCGCGCGGCGCTGTGGCGCGTCACGTCTTCGCCCTGAAACCGGATCACGCCGCCGTCCGGGGCCAGTGTTCCGGTGATCAGGTTGAACATCGTCGTTTTTCCCGCCCCGTTCGGGCCGATGATACCCAGGGCCTGCCCTTCTGGCACATCATAGCCCAGCGCGTCGGCCACCGTGACGGCACCGAAGGATTTGGACAGACCGTCAAGTTGCAGGATCATCGCCATGAGGTTTCCGGCCAAACGGCTGCGCCAATGAATTGGCGCAGCCAGCGCCTTTAGATCAGCTTCAATTCGCCGGTGGTCGGGATCGATGGCTGATCAGAATTGGCGACAATTTTCAGATCGAAAGTATCGCCTTCCTTCTGCCATTGCCCGCCGACCAAGGGCGTTTTGCTGACGTTCTTCACCGGCCCGGTGGACCAGTTCACATTGCCCACGATGGTGTCGAGGTTGGTGGCCGCAATGGCCGCTGTGATGGCTTCCGGATCGTCAAGATCCTCGGCCCGTTTGATGACATCGGCGGCCACTTCGAACAGGGCGTGCTTAAAGCCGATCGGCTGCGTCCAGGGGCGACCCGTGGCTGCGACATAGCCGTCTGCCAGTTCGCGTGCCGATGCTCCGGTCAGCGACGAGTTGAACGGGTGGTGCGGTGACCACCACACCTCGGACGTCAGCCCGTCGGCGCGGTCGCCGTAACTGTCAATCACGGTCGGGAACAGCAGCGCCTTGCCGACCGTCACGACCTTGGGCGCAAAACCCTGCTGCGCGGACTGTGCCCAGAAGGTGCCGAAATCGGGCGGGATCATCACGCCGGTCACGATCTCGCAATTCGCGTCACGGAAGGCAGCGATCTGGTTACTGAAGTCATCCGACAAAGGCTGATAGCGGCCCGGATCGACCAGATCGTAACCTGCAGCGGCAAGAGGCGTCGGCAGACCCAGGTTTGCATCGCCCCAGGCGTTGCCGTCCGCGTCGTTCGGGAAAAGACCGCCGACCTTCTTGGCGACCCCGCTTTGCCCCCAGATATCGAGGAACACGCCGATCACATCCTCTAGCCCCCAGAAGAAGTGATAGGTGCTTTGGAAGCCCTCGGCCGGGTTGCCATTGCGCCCGAAGAAATAGGGCTGCCAGGGCGCGTCGGTGGTGATGCAAGGCACCTCGTTGATCTCGGCCTGATCGGCGACCGGGTTTGTGGTGTCCGGGGTTGCGGCGGCGACGATGATATCAACCTCATCCCCCAGAATAAGGTCGGCGGCCACTTCGGCGGCACGGTTCGGGTTGGACTGGCTGTCGCGCGAAATGATCTCGACCCCCCAGCTGGACCCGTTGTTTTCCAGACCGCCCGCGAAGGTCGCGTTGATCCCTTCGACGATGTAATCGTCGGCCTCGGCAAACCCGGCCAGCGGGCCGGTCTTGGGGCTGACGAAGCCGATCTTCAGGCCTTTGTTCTGCGCGTAAGCGCGGGTGCCGCGCAGGATTGCTGGTGCAGCAATGGCGGCTGTCGAGGCCGCAAGGAAGCCCCGGCGCGTTGCGGTGTTCAGTCGTTTTTTCATTTCATCCTCCCAATGATGACCCTTTTGTGGGTCTGATTTTTCAGTCGCCCAAGGTCTGCTGTAACTGTTGCAGATGGCGACCGACTTTGTCGCGTATTTTCTCGGCATCTCCGTCGGCCCATTTGCGAAAACCTTCGCCGGTTTTCATGCCAAGGCGGCCCTCGGAAACCAATTGTTGCAGATAGGGCGATGGGCCGGGCCGGCGTTCCAAGTCGGCAAGCACGTTTTCGTGGATGTCCAGCGTCAGGTCCGTTCCGACCAGATCAGCATTTTCAAGCGGGCCAAGCACAACAAGCCGCCGCCCGAAACTGGCCTTGATGACCGTATCAACAGCCTCGGCATCGCAGATGCCGTTTTCGACCAGCGACACCGCTTCGCGCCACAGCGCATGTTGCAGCCGGTTGCCGATGAACCCCGGCACGTCCTTTTCGACCATGACCGGCGTTTTTCCGGCCTCGGCCAGCAGATCGAACATCGCCTGCGCGGCTGCCGGTGCGGTCCATTCGGTTTTCACCACCTCGACCAGCGGGATCATGTGCGGCGGGTTCCACCAGTGGGTGCCAAGCGCCCGGTGGCGAGATTCCAGATGACCGGTGATCTTCGAGATTTGGATGACCGAGGTGTTGGAGGCCAGCACCGCATCAGTCGGCGCATGTGCTTCAATCTCGGAAAAAATCGACCGCTTCAGGTCCAGCTTTTCCGGGGCGGCTTCGATCACGAAGCCCGCGTCCTTGACTGCCCCTTCAACCGAATTGCACAGCGCGATTTTCTTAAGGATTTTCGGAATATTCCCGGCAGGCTCCTCCAGCAGTTTCAGGCTGTCGGTGATCCGCGCTGTGACACTGGCAAGCGCATCCGGCACCGGATCGGTGATTGCAACATTATGTCCGGCCCGGGCCAGCGTCAGCGCGATGCCATGCCCCATCAAGCCCGCGCCGATCACCGCTGTTTGCAGCCCTTTGGTCATCCCGCGGTATACCCACCGTCGGCATATAGAATGTGCCCGGTATAGAAATCCGACGCTTTGGAGGCGAGGAACAGCAGCGGTCCGGCCAGATCTTCAGGCTCACCCAGACGCCCTTTCGGAACTCGCGCCAGGAACCCGGCGCGCACAGCTTTGGCCTTGTCGGTATCCTCAAACATCCAGGCGGTCAGGGGTGATCGGAACACCGTCGGCGCGATTGCATTGACGGTGATCCCGGTCGGCCCAAGCTCGCACCCCAGCGCCTTGGTCATGCCGTCAACCGCCGCTTTCGAAGCGCAATATGCTGTGTACCCCGCCGGATGCCCCAACAACCCGCGCGCAGAGGAGACGAGGACAATCTTGCCGCCCGTCCCCTGTGCCTTCATCACCTTCGTCGCGGCCCGCGCGATCAGCCATGTCTGCGTCACATTTGCATTCATCACGTCGGTGAAGGTCTCGGGCGCCATATCTTCGATCAGCGCGACCTTGTTCATCCCGGACGCGACAACAAGAATATCGAGCGACCCGAACGCCTTGGCGGCCTCATCGGCCATTTGGGTACAAGCCGCCTCATCCGACGGGCGTGCGTTTATCGTGTGGACCTTTGCGCCCAAATCCCGGCACTGGGCGGCGATGTCTTCCAGCGCATCGGCATTGCCCGCCGCCAGCACCAGATTGCAGCCAGCGCCCGCCAGCACCCGCGCGGCAACCATTCCGAATGCGCCCGACGCGCCGGTAATCAGCGCGGTCTTGCCGGAAACGTCAAACATCGACAACGGATTCTGCATTACGTTGCCCCTGGCGAATAGGGCATCACAACCAGCATGATTGCCGCGTGGTTGCTGCGGTTTTCGATCAACCGTTCCTCGCCCGCCGGAATGGTGCAGCTGTCGAATTTCCGCAGCACGGTCTCGGTGCCGTCAATCACCACCGTCAATTCGCCTTCGACAATGAAATACAGCTTTTCGATTGGCGACGAATCCGGCCCCGCGCCGCCGCCGGGCAAATAATGCGACAGGCCCATCCATTGATTCGTCGGGCCACCGTCTTCAAAGCCCTGAAGACGCAGGCCCTTCACATCCCAGTGGTTCGGGGCTTCGTAGGGTTCCGCATCCTCAAACCGTTTGACCAGCATCAGAATGCCTCTCCGGCCTCGATCCGATAGGCTTGCTTCTTGTCGGTGATTGCCACCAGTCGGACAATGCAACCGTCGCCACGGTCCCAGTTCCACGGAAAAAAGGCGAGTGTCACGCGCTTGCCGGTGACAGCGTCCAGATCGCCGCCGACGTTCTCGATCCCCATGATGCCGTTCTTGAACAGCATATTGTGCACCGGCTCCCACTCCGGGAAGGCTTCATCCCAGGGAATGCCGCCGGACCATTCGAGGTATTCCGCTTCAAGGTGCGGCAGGATCGGGCCATTTCGCTGCGGGCCAATGGCCGTGGCCAGCGGGTGATCATTGGCCTGGGTGTCGTGGCCGACAACCTTGATGCCCTTTTCGATGATCCATTCGGCCGCAGACGGCACAAGGCCGGGGCAATAGGCGAAGTAATCCCCGTCTTCATATTGCTTGTGCCAACCGGTGTTGATGATCAGCACATCGCCCTTGCGGATCGCGTGACCGCAGGCTTTTTCCAGATCCTCGCCGGTAATCTGCTCCCACTTCTTTTTCGGGATCGACACGACAAGGCCCGAGCCGAAGAAATGCGGCAGAGGCACCTCGTCGATGAAAGGTGTCCCCTGCACGACATGGGCGGGTGCATCGATATGGGTGGTCACGTGCATTGTCGTGGTTATGGTCTGAGACAGCACGCCGGACTTGGCCATATAGTGCTTTCGTTCAATCGCGACGTCTTTGAAATACGGCCAGTTCGGGCATTGGTACCCGAAGCGGTGGCTGAGGTTGGTGAACTCCAGTCCCATGTCGTTGTCGAGATTTCCCTGAAACTCGATACCGCGAATTTCCACCATTTTCGTGCCTCCCTCAGCGCGATGCTTTTCTGATGAGGATGGTGCAACGCAACCGGACATCCGTCAACGAAAAACCACAATGCGATTTATTTGTACCGTATTGCGGTGCAGTTTGAAATCATGTCTATTGTCGTGTGTATCATGCGGATTGTGAGGCAAATGACTGAATCTGAACAAAAAACCAATCGCCATGGCATTCAAGTTATCGCGCGCGCCGCAGCAATTCTGCGGGTTTTGAAGACAGATCACTCAGGTCTGAGCCTTGGTCAGATCGCAGAGGTCGCGGGTCTGCCACGCTCAACAGTGCAGAGAATCGTCGGCGCATTGCAGGCCGAACGGCTTGTTATTTCTGACACGTCCGGGCGGGGATTTCGCCTTGGCCCCGAGGTGACCGCCCTAGCCGAAGCGACCCATTACAACATTGTCGAGCGTTGCCGCCTGTTGCTGAGCGAGTTGACCCAGGAAACGGGCGAGACTGCCGACCTGTCGGTCTTACGCGGTGCAGGGATGATCTTCCTTGACCAAGTGCCGGGGACGCACAGACTACGCACGATTTCATCCGTCGGTGAGGTATTTCCCCTAACCACAACGGCAAATGGGCGCGCCTGCTTGGCCCGACTACCGGATGCAAAGGCCGAGAAACTGATACGCGATGAATGGGAGCGTCGCGGGAACGAAAGCGACATCGCCAGCTTCCGTAGCATGTTGGCGGATATTAAGGCCGGTGGGCTGGCCTATGATCTTGACGAACATACCCCGGGGATCTCGGCGATGGGATTCGCTTTCGAAGATGCTTCAGGCGACATCCATGCGATTTCCGTGCCGGTGCCATCAACACGATTTGGGGCCATTCGTCAGAATGTCGAAACTGCTTTGGCAAAGACGGCCAGGCACATCGAGAAAACGCTGGAATTGCCGGGATAGGGATTATCGAATGTCGCTATCTGGCCGATTGTGTTGAAAAACTCCGTTTTAGGGCCTGAACGATGATTTTTCTTTCCATGCAGCCCGATCCTAAATTTTTGGCGCGGGGGTCGGCCCAAATCGCCTACATGCGCTCACGCGCAGCCATGCGCTGTCTCGTGGTCAAAGCTTTCCGACTATTTCGCTTCATAGGTTTTCGCAAGAAATCCGCGACGCTCTGATTTCGGAGTTTTTCAACACAATCGGCCAAAATGCATTTTAAAGCGTTTCGGCTTGAACCTGAATCGCGAGGGATTCCCTTGAGACCTGATCTGTGATTCATCCTGTTTGGGAGGATGGATCATGTCAGCACCTTTGCCATCTGCGCTTCGGATACGGTTTCAGAGATACATTGAAGAAGGGTTGAGCGGGCGCGCGGCGGCGTTGCGGTTGAAGCTGTCGCCTGCCACAGGCGCGCGGTGGGCGCGTCAGGTGAGGATGAAGGGTCATGCGGAACCTGCCCGGCAGGGACCGCCGCGCGGCAAGGGAAAGCTGGCTCCGCATCGGGAATTCTTTGAGGAGTTGATCGCACAAGACCCTGACATCACGCTCTTTGAGTTGCGTAATGCGCTGGCCGATGCAGAGGGTGTGCGGGTGCATCACTCCTCCATCGCCAACCTTCTGTCCCGGCTCGGCTTCACGTACAAAAAAAGTCGCTGGTCGCAACCGAGCGCCGCCGCGCCAAGGTAAGGCAGCAACGGGCCGACTGGTTCAGATACCGCTCGCCAGCCATTGCGACCTTTCCTGAGCGCGTTGTCTTTATTGACGAAACCGCAGTGAAGACAAACCTCACGCGCCTACGCGGCAGAGCCAAGCGCGGTAAGCGCCTGACGATGGATGCGCTCTTCGGAAGCTGGGGAACCCAAACCTTGATCGCGGGCCTGACCCAAGGCGCGCTGATCGCACCTTGGGTCATCAAGGGAGCGATAGATGGCCCCGCCTTCGCGGCCTACATCCGCGAAGTGCTGGTCCCCGAGATCAACCCCGGCACTGTCGTCATTCTCGACAACCTGGCAACCCACCGGAATAAGGAGGCGACGCAGGCTTTACGCAATCACGGCTGCTGGTTCCTTTACCTGCCACCGTACTCGCCCGACCTGAATCCCATCGAGCAGGCCTTCTCTAAACTGAAAGCCCATTTGCGACGGATCGGGGCCAGGTCCTTTACCCAGGTCTTCGAAGCAATCGGAGCAATCTGCGATCTCTACGACCCAGTAGAATGCTGGAACTACTTTAAGGCCGCCGGATATGTCTCAGGTTAATGTCGAAACGCTTTAGCACCCGCTGCATTTTCAGGGCCGGATCATCGATCATCTTTTCAGAACGCCAGCAAACGTGCTGATCCGGGCGTACCAATAAACACCCGGTATCACCAATTTCGCGGATCCGCGCCCAATCGCCGGTATGATCGACATACTCTTGACGTGGACCGATCATGTGGGCGCGGATCTCGATACCCAATGCCTTTGACGCGGCCTCTGCGGCGGATATCCAGTCTTGACCGCCCAACCCCGTGAACACGGTAAATGCCCCGCCGCCTGCCAGATCAAGCGTGGAATGCTTCGCGCCATTCCCGTCAAACAACCAGACATGCGGCAGCCGTGCACCAGGCCAAGTGGTCGGGTGATAGTGTAGCTCGGCATCCTTTTCGAAATCCGGTTCCGCCGATCCGTCCCCGACAATCGCGTCCGAGCGATAGCGCTGGTTCATCTCGACCCCGTGGGCGTCGAATTCGTAAACTTTGAAGGCAATGGCTTTGTTGAGCGCGTCCCGCTGAACCTCGGCATCCGCTCCGGTGCCACAGCGGGCATCCATGTTGGCCTTGATCTTCTCGACATCCGCCCCGCCGGTCATACCGAGCGCCTCAAAAATAGGACCGAATTCGCCGATTGATTGGTTGGCGCGGTTCACGATCTGCTTGGCAATTGGCGCACGTTCGGTGTCATAACTCTCCAGCAGTGCCTCTCCGGCCTGTCCCTTCAACACGGACGCCAGTTTCCAGCACAAGTTGAACGCATCCTGGATTGACGTATTCGACCCGAGGCCGTTTGAAGGTGGATGCCGGTGCGCTGCGTCGCCCATGATGAAAACCCGACCCTTAGAAAGTCGAGCCGCATAAGCATCGTTAACGGTCCAGGTGTTGGCTGACAGCAGCTCAATCTCTAGCTCGGGATCGCCCACCAGCTGACGCGCTACCGATGTCGCCATCGCATCGTCTACCACCGGGGCCCGTTCATTGATGTCATAACCCCAGACGATCAGCCATTCGTTCCAGGGCCGGATCATCCGGACCAAGCCCATGCCAATGCCACCCACATCCGCGCCGGGCTGCATTATCCAATAGAGCACACTGGGCCGATGCTCGACGTACTTGGATAGATCTGCCCGGAACAGAATGTTCATCGAGCCGCCAACGCCCATCTTGCCCTCAATCGGCAGGTCTTCGTTCTCGGCTACCAGAGAATTACCACCATCAGCACCGATGAGGAATTTGCTGCGGATCGTTAACTTCTTGCCCGTCAGTCGATCCAGACACGTGGTCGTAACGCCCTCGCTATCCTGTTCATGGTGCAGGTACTCCGTACTCATCCTGGCCTGGGTACCTCGCTTGCAGGCCGTGGTGAACAACAGAGGTTCCATGAAGGTCTGCGGCAGGTCATTCATGAACGTCGGCGACGACAGCAAATGCTCGGCCTTGGAATTCGGATACGTGCCCCAGCTGCGCATGCGGCCGATTTCCTCGCCCGCCAGGCTTTCGCAAAAGACATTGTTGCCCATCAATTCCTGTGGCGTCGCGTGCAAATAGGCTTCGCCCTCAACCTCTTTGCCAAGATCGCGCAACACCTCCATGGTACGCTGGTTGGTGATATGCGCGCGCGGCGTATTGGCAAGCCAGCGATAGCGGTTGATGATCATATTTTCGATGCCGTAAGTGGACAGCAAAGCCGCAGAAGATGACCCTGCCGGTCCTGTTCCGATGATCAGAACGTCGGTTGAAATATCAGGCAATTGAAACTCCCCAAGACTGTTTCGGAAGGTGCACGATTTTGGCTCAACTACGCAAGCTGATGCGTTGGGTTTTCTGGCGAATTTTGATCGACGCCAGAATACCAGGACAGTTTTGAATGGGCCGATTGTGTTGAAAAACTCCGTTTTAGGGCCTGAACGATGATTTTTCTTTCCATGCAGCCCGATCCTAAATTTTTGGCGCGGGGGTCGGCCCAAATCGCCTACATGCGCTCACGCGCAGCCATGCGCTGTCTCGTGGTCAAAGCTTTCCGACTATTTCGCTTCATAGGTTTTCGCAAGAAATCCGCGACGCTCTGATTTCGGAGTTTTTCAACACAATCGGCCGGTTTTGACAGATGCCGCGTGATGCACCAATATCGGCATATCGAAATTCCGGCTGTAGGCAGAGCGGCTCATCCGAACGCTCTGATAGCTAATGGAACTCGCGGCACAAGCTCTTGGTAGAAACCATTTTACCGTACTCAAACGCCACAAGAGCTGGGCTCGGATTCTGGACATGGAGGAAACGCAATGAACAATCACACGCCAACACGTCGTCTGACTGCCGCAGACTTCGACCAGGATTTACTTGATCTCTACGATTACTATGTGCATGGCAATATCTCGAAGCGGCAGTTTCTGGAAGGCGCTGGCAAGTGGGCTGTCGGTGGCCTAACGGCAGCTGCGATCCTCAGCACGCTCTCGCCGAACTACGCATTGGCGCAACAAGTCGCCGAGGACGATCCGGAAATTGAAGGCGAAGACATCGTCTATCAAAGTCCCAACGGAACTGGCGAAATCACCGCCTATCTTGTCCGCCCGAAAGAGATCAACCCCGACCGTCCGCCAGCGGCTGTGCTTGTCGTCCATGAGAACCGGGGTCTCAATCCCTATATCCGCGATGTTGTCCGACGTCTTGGAAAGGCCGGGTTCGTGGCCATGGGCCCGGATGGCCTGTCATCGCTCGGGGGGTATCCAGGCACCGATGATCAGGGTCGGGAAATGCAGCGGACGCTGGATCAAGCGGCGTTGCTAAACGACTTTTTCGCCGGCTTTGAATATCTCCAGGCGATTGACGGGACGAATGGAAAGGTTGGCGCGACTGGCTTTTGTTACGGCGGTGGCGTCGTCAACCGGTTGGCGGCAGCCTATCCCGACATGGCCGCAGGCGTGCCCTTCTACGGCTCGTTTCCGGACGCAGAGCAGGTCGCCGGAATTGACGCGCCATTGATGATACAGTTGGCCGCGCTCGATCGGCGCATCAACGCGATGTGGCCTCCGTTTCAGAAGGCTATGGAAGAGAACGACAAGCGCTATGAGGCACATATCTATCCCGGTGTGAACCACGGTTTCCACAACGATACGACGCCGAGATACGATGAAGCTGCGGCCAAGCTTGCGGAACGTCGCATGATCGCATGGTTCCGGACTTACCTCGCAGCCTGAATAGGGTGCGCCGGGGTAGTTTGCGTGGCCGGTGCACTGCAGCAGTGGGCCGCCAGAACGCCATCACAAAGTTGTGGGCAGATTGTGTTGAAAAACTCCGTTTTAGGGCCTGAACGATGATTTTTCTTTCCATGCAGCCCGATCCTAAATTTTTGGCGCGGGGGTCGGCCCAAATCGCCTACATGCGCTCACGCGCAGCCATGCGCTGTCTCGTGGTCAAAGCTTTCCGACTATTTCGCTTCATAGGTTTTCGCAAGAAATCCGCGACGCTCTGATTTCGGAGTTTTTCAACACAATCGGCACAGATTATCGCGCGCTTCGTTTCCCTTAAATCGGAATTGCTTGCGCAAGCGCAATGCATCGGTTCAGGTTGCTTTCGGTCTGCATGGTTGGGCCAAAGTTCATAGCCGGTAGGAGAACCCCAAATGGCCACAGCGCTGTTTACCCGCCGTACACTTCTCGCCTCAGGCGGCGCCCTGGTGGCGACCGGACTTTCGGGGCTGTTTTTTCCGGCTATCGCAAAAGGTCTAGCACCAACAGGTTCAATGCGCGGCGGAGATAACAACTACATTCCTGGTGCGCCAATCGTGGACAGGATCGGTGGCGGTGGTTTCTGGATGTCCGGCACCGTGCGTCGCGCGGGCGATGGGGCTCTGCTTGCGGGTCAGCGCATCCAGATATGGGCACACACGACCGAAGGGCACGAACGTGACCCGCACAGCCATGGTGCAACGCTTACAGACGCGAATGGTGTATTCCGGCTTGAGATGCCGCAGATTGTTCCTGCCTTTGGCCAACCGCACGGCCATCTCGCGTATGACAGCGGTGACTTCCAATCGGTCTTCTTGCGTCCGGTCATGCCGAGCTCAAAGGACAACAGCCGATTGTGTTGAAAAACTCCGAAATCAGAGCGTCGCGGATTTCTTGCGAAAACCTATGAAGCGAAATAGTCGGAAAGCTTTGACCACGAGACAGCGCATGGCTGCGCGTGAGCGCATGTAGGCGATTTGGGCCGACCCCCGCGCCAAAAATTTAGGATCGGGCTGCATGGAAAGAAAAATCATCGTTCAGGCCCTAAAACGGAGTTTTTCAACACAATCGGCCTGGAGGCGCACTTCGGCCTTCAGCCAGTCTGACGAATTGGGTTCGCCGTGATGAGCAGGGTCCGATTTGGTTTGATCTGGGCCGTCGTCGCAATAATCGTTTTTGTCCCTATCGCTGCGGCGATGCGCAGTCCGCTGCTCGCCTGGCGCGATCCGGTCTATATCGCGGGCGGGCTGGCGGGCGTCCCGGTGCGAATTGCCTTCGTCAACGAAGCCGACGACCCGCTTTCGTAGTGCCATAGGATGTGGCTTGCCCATCTGACGCCCCCATATCTGCCTCTGACACAGGGAATCACACATCAGGCATCAAGGGAATCCTGAATCACATCAGGGGCGACACGCTCTAATTAGCTTCATGGCTGCCCCCCTGAATGCGATAGGCTGTGGAGCGGTTCTTTGGGCCCGCGGCGATTAATCGACCACCGCGGGTAATGTGGCCCAGGATGCCAAACTTCAGTATCTGGAATTGCATTCCAAAGGTGATGCTGCCGACGTCAGCTGGTCGTGGTTCACTGCGGTTGACCTTACCGTGTCTACGAATCTTTCCACGGTGTCAGAGTTCCCGGACTTTCGAAACGCAACGTATAGTTCGATCTGGTTTTCGCATGGTTCAAACGGAACGAAGGAAACACCTTTTGGGGCTATGTTCTTTACCCAGGCTGGAACCAACGAAATGCCGAGGCCCTGGGTGACGAATTGCAGCATCGTGGACTTGTCGATGATCTCGCAGACGATGTTGGGTTGTGCGCCGATCTTCCTGAAACCGCTCCACAATGCCTCGTGCAGGATCGGGCGCGCGTGCTTGGGATAGCCCACGATCGGTTGGTCGGCGATATCGGACGCCGACAGGGATGCCGCGCCTGCAAGTGGGTTGGTATCGGCAAGGACCACGACAATTGGCTGCCGGTGCAGAAGTTCGCTGGTAATGAACTCGTCTTTCTGAGGTGTTCGCACAAAGGCCACATCCGTCCGATGCGCGATCAACTCTTGCGCGTGCTGTTCAGACGACGAGATCTCCAAGACCTGCACATGAACCTTCGGATCGACCCGGCGAAACGCGAGGAGAGCCTTGGGCAGCAGCATCGAAATCGCCTCATCGACGCCGCTGACGCGGATGTGGCGCAGGTCGGACTCGGCGGTGTGGCGCACATTGGAGACCGACTTTTCGATATCGGCAAGGACCCTTTTCGCATCCTGAACGAACTCTGATCCGGCCTGGGTCAGACTGACCTGACGGGTCGTTCTGAAAAATAGCCGGGCGCCAAGTTCGTGTTCCAAAGCAGAGACGCGTTCGGACAAAGCGGATTGGCTCAGCCCTAAACGTTCGCCTGCGCGTCGGAAGTGCAGTTCTTCCGCGACGGCGACGAAGCATTCCAACTGTCTGATGTCCAAACCGCACCCTTTCGTTCGTCTATTTGATAACGCTTACCCGCATGCCGATGTCCATTGCGGCCTCAAATTTGCGGATCGCAGTCGCATGTTCCAACGAGTCCAGCGTATCATCGCGGCCTCGGATCAGCGACGTTCGCGTGGCATCGTCCATGTCGAAAGGTTCCGACAGTTCGCCTGCTATTATCATTCGGGCATCGAGGTTAATCGTTATCTCAGCACCCTTTATGTCGCTGGCGATTTGGAGCAGCGCGTCCCGGATTTCCGGAGAAACGACCGGCAATGCCAGGCCATTCTTGCGGGCGTTGTCGTAGAAAATCCCGGCGAAACTGGTCCCGATGCAGGCATCAAACCCAAGCTGGCGTAGGCCCCAGACGGCATGCTCGCGGCTGGATCCACAGCCGAAATTGTCGCCAACGATCAGAATACTGGCCCGCGTCCAAGGCGCTTTGTTCAGGATGAATTCGGGACGCTTGTGTCCTTCGTTGTCGAAACGCAGGTCGGCAAATGTGCCGTCAGCCAATCCTTCGCGTGTGATCGTGATCAGAAACCGCTTGGGCATGATCACGTCGGTATCAACATTGGCCAGCGGCAATGGCGCTGCGATCCCTTTGATCGTTTTGGTCATTTGCTTGTCATTCATTTGAAATCACGCACGTCAGCCAAATGCCCGGCAACGGCTGCCGCTGCGACCATCGCAGGCGACATCAGGTGCGTGCGCGCGCCGCGCCCCTGTCGCCCCTCGAAATTTCGGTTGGTGGAAGAGGCGACCCTTTCGCCATCCATGGCGATGTCGTCGTTCATCGCCAGACACATCGAACAGCCCGCCTCGGGTCGCCATTCGAACCCGGCGACCTCAAAAATGGCACGCAGGCCTTCGGCTTCGGCCTTAAGGCGCGTCATGGCGGACCCCGGCACCACGATGGCTTCAACGCCCGCCGCCACTGTCCGCCCCTCCAGTATTTTTGCAGCCTCACGCAGGTCTTCGATGCGAGAGTTGGTGCAAGAGCCGATGAAGGCTGTGTCGATCTTGATCGACTGGGCCGATTGCCCTTCGGACAGCCCCATGTAGTGAAGCGACCGTTCCAGCGCAGCTTTGGCCTTGGGCGAGATATAGTCCGTCGCAACCGGCACATTCGCCGTGATCGGAACCGACTGATCCGGGCTTGTGCCCCAGGTGATCAGGGGTTCGATATCGGACCCTGAAATGGTGAATTCTTCATCAAATTTGGCGTCTGGATCGCTAACCCAAGTTTCGCCATTGAAAGCAAACTGACCGCTGTGGGCGTGACCCTGCAACGCCGCTTTGGTGGTTTCATCGGCAGCAATCAACGCCGCACGGGCACCCAGCTCAACCGCCATATTGCAGACGGTCATTCGCCCGGCCATATCGAGGCCGCGAATGGCAGAGCCTGCAAACTCCACCGCGTATCCATTGGCCCCCCCTGCACCAACGACCTGCACGACCTTCATGATGATATCCTTAGCCGTGACACCGGGGGCCGTTTCTCCTTCGACAGAGACGCGCAAGGTTTTCATGCGTTTGTAGCGCAGCGTCTGGGTTGCCAGCACATGTTCCACTTCCGAGGTGCCGATTCCAAAGCCCAAAGCGCCGTAGGCCCCGTAAGTGGTCGTATGGCTGTCGCCGCAAGCAATCAGCATATTCCAAGGAATTCGCGGCGGGCGTGATCTGTAACGCAGGCACGCTCGGCATCCTGATCCCACCCTCGATCGTCATGGTGGTCTATGCGGCCTCGGTTGAGGTGTCGGTTGGGCGGATGTTCCTTGCCGGGGTCATTCCCGGGCTGCTGGCCGGGTTCATGCTGATGGTCACGATCTATCTGATCGCCCGGGTCAAGAACCTGCCCAAGGGCGAATGGAAAGGCTGGGGCGAAATCTTTGCTTCCGGACGCGAGGCAGGTTGGGGTCTGTTCCTGATCGTCATCATTCTGGGCGGCATATATGGCGGCATCTTTACGCCGACCGAAGCCGCGGCCGTTGCTGCGATCTATGCGTTTTTCATCGCAACGTTCATCTACAAAGACATGGGACCGCTCGCCGCGCCACGGGCCCAAAGCCTGTCTGCCGCAATGGTCACGGATGCACCGCTGGGCGATCCGACGCCACTGCGACACAAACCCTGGGCGCTGTTCACGGCGGTTGTGCACCCCGACACGCAGCGCACACTGTTCGATGCGGGCAAACTGACGGTGACACTTCTGTTCGTTATCGCCAATGCCCTGATACTGAAACATGTTCTGACCGACGAGCAGATTCCGCAAAAGGTCGCCGGTGCCATGCTGGATGCAGGCTTCGGCCCGGTGATGTTCCTGATTGTCGTGAACATCATTCTCTTGATCGGTGGTCAGTTCATGGAGCCTTCGGGCCTGCTTGTTATCGTGGCACCCCTGGTCTTCCCGATCGCTATCGAGCTTGGCATCGACCCCATTCACCTGGGCATCATTATGGTCGTGAATATGGAGATCGGGATGATCACGCCGCCGGTGGGGCTAAACCTATTCGTAACCTCTGGCGTTGCCGGCATGCCAATGATGTCGGTCGTGCGCGCAGCTCTGCCATTCCTCGCGGTGCTCTTCGTCTTTCTGATCATCGTGACATATGTGCCCTGGATATCGACATTCCTGCCAAACACTTTCATGGGACCAGAGATTATTTTGCAGTAGATTATTCTGATTCTGATGACGGAAAAGGTCGTTTTTTTTAGCAAATCGATGTTGGGTCGAGAGACGCAGTTCCGAAGTGGCTGGATGGCGGCAGCGGTCAGTCCAAATACCGGCACCGCGGGCATTTTCGCCTTTTTAAAGCGTTTCGACATTAACCTGAGACATATCCGGCGGCCTTAAAGTAGTTCCAGCATTCTACTGGGTCGTAGAGATCGCAGATTGCTCCGATTGCTTCGAAGACCTGGGTAAAGGACCTGGCCCCGATCCGTCGCAAATGGGCTTTCAGTTTAGAGAAGGCCTGCTCGATGGGATTCAGGTCGGGCGAGTACGGTGGCAGGTAAAGGAACCAGCAGCCGTGATTGCGTAAAGCCTGCGTCGCCTCCTTATTCCGGTGGGTTGCCAGGTTGTCGAGAATGACGACAGTGCCGGGGTTGATCTCGGGGACCAGCACTTCGCGGATGTAGGCCGCGAAGGCGGGGCCATCTATCGCTCCCTTGATGACCCAAGGTGCGATCAGCGCGCCTTGGGTCAGGCCCGCGATCAAGGTTTGGGTTCCCCAGCTTCCGAAGGGCGCATCCATCGTCAGGCGCTTACCGCGCTTGGCTCTGCCGCGTAGGCGCGTGAGGTTTGTCTTCACTGCGGTTTCGTCAATAAAGACAACGCGCTCAGGAAAGGTCGCAATGGCTGGCGAGCGGTATCTGAACCAGTCGGCCCGTTGCTGCCTTACCTTGGCGCGGCGGCGCTCGGTTGCGACCAGCGACTTTTTTTGTACGTGAAGCCGAGCCGGGACAGAAGGTTGGCGATGGAGGAGTGATGCACCCGCACACCCTCTGCATCGGCCAGCGCATTACGCAACTCAAAGAGCGTGATGTCAGGGTCTTGTGCGATCAACTCCTCAAAGAATTCCCGATGCGGAGCCAGCTTTCCCTTGCCGCGCGGCGGTCCCTGCCGGGCAGGTTCCGCATGACCCTTCATCCTCACCTGACGCGCCCACCGCGCGCCTGTGGCAGGCGACAGCTTCAACCGCAACGCCGCCGCGCGCCCGCTCAACCCTTCTTCAATGTATCTCTGAAACCGTATCCGAAGCGCAGATGGCAAAGGTGCTGACATGATCCATCCTCCCAAACAGGATGAATCACAGATCAGGTCTCAAGGGAATCCCTCGCGATTCAGGTTCAAGCCGAAACGCTTTAGGACGCATTTGATGGTTGCGGATCTTGCAATTCCGGAGATTCGCCGCATCTCGACAGATGTTCATAAAGGGCGAATTTTGTTGAAAAACTCCTGCTTGATCGAGGGCTATGGCGCTGATTCAATCCTCTCAACAAGCGGGAGGATCAGCCATGATGGGACCGAGGCAGGAAGCACAGGCGGCGCTGTTCTATGAGTTCTCGCTGGAAGACCATGTCCCGCAAGATCACCTGCTGCGATCGATTGATCGTTTCGTCGATCTGAGCAGCATCCGCGCCCATCTTGCCGATTTCTACAGCCACACCGGTCGTCCTTCGATCGATCCTGAACTGCTGATCCGGATGCTGATCGTCGGTTACTGCTTCGGCATCCGGTCCGAGCGGCGGCTCTGTGAAGAGGTACACTTGAACCTCGCGTACAGGTGGTTTTGTCGGCTCGACCTGGCCGATCGGGTGCCGGATCACTCGACCTTTTCAAAGAACCGGCATGGTCGGTTCCGCGAGAGTGAGCTGCTGCGCCATCTCTTCGAGACCACGGTCGCGCGATGCATCGCCGAAGGTCTCGTCAGCGGTCAGCGCCTGGCCGTCGATGCCAGCTTGATCGAGGCGGATGCCAACAAGCAGTACTCTGCGCCAAAGGAAGAATGGGACATTGCGCGGATCGATGCAGACGCTGCACCCCGCGCGGTCCGCGAGTATCTCGACACTCTGGATGAGGCCGCATTCGGAGCAGCGACACCGGTCGAGCCAAAGTTCACGTCCTATTCCGACCCAGCCAGCCAGTGGACGGCGGCGCGTAAGGGTCCCGCATTTTTTGCCTACTCCGACAACTATCTCATCGATACCGATCATGGTGTCATCGTCGACGTGGAAGCGACACGGTCGATCCGTCAAGCCGAGGTGGGGTCAACCAAGACGATGCTGAAGCGGGCCAAAGAGCGCTTCGATCTTCATCCCGAACGGCTGATCGCCGACACCGCCTACGGATCGGGACCCATGCTCGGATGGCTGGTGGGTGAAAAGATCGCACCGCACATCCCGGTCTTCGACAAAGCCGGGCGCACCGATGGCACCTGGTCCCGAGCTGACTTCGAATGGGATGCCGAGAACAATCAATACATCTGCCCGGAAGGCGAGGCTCTGAAGCAGTTCCGCCGAAACTACTCCGACCCCAATCGCGGCCCAACCGGCAAGGGCGTGGCCAAGTACCAAGCGCTGAAGCACACCTGCCAATCCTGTCCTTCCAAGCCGAAGTGCTGCCCGAATGCCGACGCCCGTAAGATCACCCGTGAGGAACATGAGGACGCTCGCGACATCGCCCGCGCAATCGCCAAAACGCCGCAATACAAGATCTCGGTGAAGCTCCGGAAGAAGGTCGAAATGCTCTTTGCCCACCTCAAGCGCATTCTCGGCCTGGGACGGCTCCGATTACGTGGACCATGCGGCGCAAATGACGAATTCCTGCTCGCCGCCACTGCCCAAAACCTTCGCAAACTGGCAAAGATCTTTCCTGCACCGCAGCAAACGCGCAAAGCCTGATCAGAAAGGCGCTCGCGCTATGTTCAAATCGCTACTTTCTGCGCCCGCAACACGTTGTTTTTCCACAGAATCGGCTGGAAACGGAACACCGTTCACATACGACCCACCTACCGCAAAAACCCGATTGCATGGGTCGGCGTCATCATCTCAGCGCTCAGAAAAGCCTCCAGCGCGTGCGCGTCTGGCTGATCGGTCGTCTTCGTCTCAGCCGCCGCCAGCCCGCCGGTGACGAACAGACAGTCCAGATCTTCGCCGACAGCGCTGCGGACATCCGTCAGAATGCCGTCGCCGATGGCAAGGATGCGACTGTCCGGAACCGACCGGCCAAGCTGTTCCAGCCGCTGGCGCGACAGGTCATAGATCTGCGGTTGTGGTTTGCCGAAATAATACGCCTCGCCGCCCATTTCCTCATAAAGCTTCGCCAGCGCGCCGGCGCACCATTCGCGCCTGTCGCCCCGGTCCACGACGATGTCGGGGTTGGCGCAGATCATCTTGAGGCCGCGCTGCTTCGCCAGCAGAAACTGGGGGCGCATCTCTGACGGGTCGGCGTGGGGGTCGAACGGGCCCGTGCAGACAATGCCTTCGGCGGCGTCCAGATCAACGCTTTCAATCGCCACCGGATCATCGACCAGATGCAGCGGGTCAAAGAAGGTCGTGTCGCGCGGCTCTCCGATATGCCAGATCTTTCGGCCCACAAGCCCCCGGAACATCGCGGCCCGCGCGGCATCGCCCGAGGTGGCGATCACATCCCAGCAGTCGCGCGGCACCCCCATGCCATCAATCTGCGCGGCCACATCGGCGCGCGGGCGGGGCGCGTTGGTCAGCAACAGAACCGTGCCGCCCCCGGCGCGGAAGGTGCGCAAAGCCTCGACCGCTGCCGGAAATGCGCGCTGGCCGTTGTGCAGGCACCCCCAAAGATCGCAGAGAACTGCGTCATAGCGCCCGGATATTTCGGCCAGCGAGGTGATGATCTGGGTCATGGGGGCGGGCCTTTTTGGATCTGCGGGGGCAACATGTGCACCGCATCTTTAGGGCAGCAGGCCAGTGGGTCGCAAGCCGCCAGAAACCCGTCGCGCCAACCCGTTGCGCCGCAGAACCGGCCCGCAACCGGGTTCCCAAAGCCACGGTCACAACGCAACCGGGCGCGGGCCCTGTTTTACAGGGCAAATCCGCTGGACTTGGGCGGACCTCCGCCTTATACGGCATCCGCCCGCGCCTGCGGGTACAAAGACGAAAAAACGGGCTGTCCGGACGACCGGCGCACCGAAACCGCGCCCCAGGGCCAGGACAACAACGAGGGATCAACGACATGGAAATTCTGCCACCGCTACTGGGCCTCGTCGGCTTGGTCTGCGCTTTCGTCCTTTACGGTATGGTGATGAAATACCCCGAGGGCGATGCCGCGATCAAAAAGATTGGCGATCAGATCCACGAAGGGGCCATGGTCTTCATGCGCCGCGAATACACCATTCTGGTCATGTTCCTGGCAGCGCAGGTTGTTCTGACCTACATTTTCCTTGATGTGAAGGTCACGGTTGCCGTGATCGTCGGTGCAGTATCATCGTCCATTGCGGGCTGGATCGGCATGTATTCGGCCACCAAGGCCAACGTGCGCACGGCAACCGCCGCGCAGACCGATGGTGCAGCAAGTGCACTGACGGTCGCCTTCTTCGGCGGTTCGATCATGGGTCTGTCGGTTGCCTCGCTTGGTCTGATCGGTCTGGGTGGTCTCTACTGGTTCATCGGTGGTGACGCGCACAGCCTGGAAGGCTTTGGCATGGGCGCCTCGACCGTGGCACTGTTCAGCCGCGTTGGCGGCGGTATCTTCACCAAGGCCGCTGACGTCGGCGCCGACCTTGTCGGCAAGGTCGAAGCTGGCATTCCCGAAGATGACCCGCGCAACCCCGGCGTGATCGCCGATAACGTGGGCGACAACGTCGGCGACGTGGCCGGCATGGGATCGGACATCTTTGAAAGCTATTGTGGCGCCATGATCGCGACCATCGCGATCGCCGCAGCCTCGGTCGCCGTTGATGCGGGTCGTTCGGAAATGATGTTCCTGCCGCTGGGTCTTGCGGCCCTTGGGCTGATCGCCTCGATCATCATGATCTTCGTGGTGAAAACGCAGGCCAGTAAAGAGCCTGCCGCGGCGCTGCGCACCGGTACGCTGGGTGCGCCCGTGTTGTTCCTGGTGGGTGCCCTGGTGCTGATCCTGATGCTGGGTCTGGATATCAACATCTGGTTCGCGGTGATTGCGGGTGCCGTCGGCGGCGTCGCCATCGGCCTGATCACCGAATACTACACCGCCGGATCTCCGGTCACGAAGATCGCAGCCTCGGGCGAAACCGGGCCTGCGACGGTGATGATCACCGGTCTGGCGGTCGGCATGCAGTCGGTGGTTCTGCCGCTGCTGTGTATCGCGGGCATCGTCTTTGTCTCGACCGAGCTTGCGGGCCTTTACGGTGTCGGCATCGCCGCCGTTGGCATGCTGGCAACTGTCGGCATCACCATGGCCATCGACGCCTATGGCCCGGTTGCCGACAACGCCGGTGGCATCGCCGAGATGGGTGAGATGGGCGCCGACGTGCGCGAGATCACCGACAGCCTGGACGAGCTTGGCAACACCACCGCCGCCATCGGCAAGGGCTTTGCCATCGGTGCGGCAGCACTTGTTGCACTGGCGATCATCGCGGCTTTTGTTGAAACGGTGCGTGCCAACAATGTCGGGTTTGAGCTTCGCCTCGACGATCCGATGGTGCTTGTCGGCATCTTCATCGGCGGCACGATCCCGTTCCTTGTCGCCTCGATCACCATGACCGCCGTGGGCGACGCCGCGTTCGAGATGATCAACGAGATCCGCCGTCAGTTCCGGGAAATCCCCGGCCTGATGGAAGGCAAAGCAGACCCGGATTCGGCCAAGTGCATCGAGATTGCGACCTCGGCCGCGCTGAAGCGGATGCTGCTGCCCGGTGTGATCGCGGTGCTGGCACCGCCGGTCATCGGCATCGGCATTGGCCCGGAAGCGCTGGGCGGCATGCTGGCCGGTGCGCTGCTGGGCTGTGTGCTGATGGCGCTGATGATGGCGAACGCAGGCGGTGCCTGGGACAACGCCAAGAAGCACGTCGAGAAGGGTAACTTCGGCGGCAAGGGCACCGACACGCACTCGGCCGTGGTTGTGGGCGACACGGTTGGTGATCCGTTCAAGGACACCTCCGGCCCGGCGATGAACATTCTGATCAACGTGATGGCGATCGTCAGCCTGGTGATCGCACCGCTGCTCTGAACCGCAGCCAGAGATTCAGTGGAAGGCCCGGAGCGCAGGTTCCGGGCCTTTTGCGTTTGGCGCATGGGTGATATGCCCCGACAAGGCGTTTGCTGCGTTGCAGCAATGGCACTTGGGCCCTATAGGAAGCGGGACATTCAGACAGGACCAGTATCATGGACATCAATGCGATCCCGATCGGGGAAAACCCGCCCGAAGACATCAACGTCATCATCGAAGTGCCGATTGGCGGCGAGCCTATCAAATATGAGCTCGACAAAGCCTCGGGCGCGCTGTTCGTGGATCGGTTCCTTTATACACCGATGCGCTATCCGGGGAACTATGGCTTTGTGCCCCATACGCTGTCCGAAGATGGAGATCCGATTGACGTGCTGATTGCAAACACACGGCCGCTGGTGCCCGGTTCGGTCATGTCCTGCCGTCCGGTCGGCGTGCTGGTGATGGCGGATGAGAAGGGCCAGGACGAAAAGGTCGTGGCGGTGCCGTCGAACTCGATCACCCGGCGGCATGAAAGCGTGCATGATTTTTCGGATCTGCCCGAGATCACGCGCCAGCAGATCAACCATTTCTTCGAACACTACAAAGATCTGGAGCCCGGCAAATGGGTCAAGGTTGAAAACTGGGGCGACGCAGCGCGTGCCAAGCAGATGATCGTTGAGGCGATTGAGCGGGCGAAGAATGGGTAGGTTTGCCGGTTTTGGCCTGGATTGGACCCTAAAGCGTTTCGGCTTGAACCTGAATCGCGAGGGATTCCCTTGAGACCTGATCTGTGATTCATCCTGTTTGGGAGGATGGATCATGTCAGCACCTTTGCCATCTGCGCTTCGGATACGGTTTCAGAGATACATTGAAGAAGGGTTGAGCGGGCGCGCGGCGGCGTTGCGGTTGAAGCTGTCGCCTGCCACAGGCGCGCGGTGGGCGCGTCAGGTGAGGATGAAGGGTCATGCGGAACCTGCCCGGCAGGGACCGCCGCGCGGCAAGGGAAAGCTGGCTCCGCATCGGGAATTCTTTGAGGAGTTGATCGCACAAGACCCTGACATCACGCTCTTTGAGTTGCGTAATGCGCTGGCCGATGCAGAGGGTGTGCGGGTGCATCACTCCTCCATCGCCAACCTTCTGTCCCGGCTCGGCTTCACGTACAAAAAAAGTCGCTGGTCGCAACCGAGCGCCGCCGCGCCAAGGTAAGGCAGCAACGGGCCGACTGGTTCAGATACCGCTCGCCAGCCATTGCGACCTTTCCTGAGCGCGTTGTCTTTATTGACGAAACCGCAGTGAAGACAAACCTCACGCGCCTACGCGGCAGAGCCAAGCGCGGTAAGCGCCTGACGATGGATGCGCTCTTCGGAAGCTGGGGAACCCAAACCTTGATCGCGGGCCTGACCCAAGGCGCGCTGATCGCACCTTGGGTCATCAAGGGAGCGATAGATGGCCCCGCCTTCGCGGCCTACATCCGCGAAGTGCTGGTCCCCGAGATCAACCCCGGCACTGTCGTCATTCTCGACAACCTGGCAACCCACCGGAATAAGGAGGCGACGCAGGCTTTACGCAATCACGGCTGCTGGTTCCTTTACCTGCCACCGTACTCGCCCGACCTGAATCCCATCGAGCAGGCCTTCTCTAAACTGAAAGCCCATTTGCGACGGATCGGGGCCAGGTCCTTTACCCAGGTCTTCGAAGCAATCGGAGCAATCTGCGATCTCTACGACCCAGTAGAATGCTGGAACTACTTTAAGGCCGCCGGATATGTCTCAGGTTAATGTCGAAACGCTTTAGCAGTGCATCGCAAGTAGGGCGCGCGCCGGACCGGTGGGCTGGCGCTGCGTAATTGAGTTTGCATGATTTATGGCTCAGGTCTGGCCGTCAACTCGCTTGGACGCGCCAAGTTCAGGCCAGCGCCTGACCGGCGGGACCGGTCCGGCGCGCGCCCTGCGCCTTGCGGCGCGCACCGGGCGCGGGGACAAACTGCCAATGTCTGTTCCAGACCATTAGCATCCTCATCCCAATCCCATTAAACACCCCGCATGACCGCGATCCGCGAAACCGACCTTTACCCGCCGATCAAGGCCCTGCTGGAAGGGCAGGGGTATGCAGTGAAGGGCGAGGTTGCCGAGGCGGACGTCGTCGCCATCCGCGGCGATGAAGACCCGGTGATTGTCGAACTTAAGACCGCCTTCGCGCTGGCCCTGGTTCATCAGGGTATCGCCCGACAGTCGATCAGCGATGCGGTTTACCTCGTCATCCCCCGCAAGACCGGGCGGGTCGCCTGGAAGGCGCTGAAAGACAACATCGGCTTGTGCAAGCGCCTTGGGCTGGGGCTGATCACCGTGCGGCTGCGCGACGGGCTGGTCGAAATCCATTGCGACCCGGCGCCGTTCAAACCCCGTAAATCGGCGCGCCGAAAGACCCGCCTGCTGCGCGAGTTTGCGCGCCGTGTCGGTGACCCAAGTACCGGAGGTGCCACCCGCAGCGGCCTTGTCACCGCATACCGGCAGGACGCCCTTCGCTGTGCGGCGCATCTGTCCGAAGCGGGCCCAACCAAAGGCGCGCTGGTGGCCAAGGCCACGGGTGTTCCGCAAGCGACCCGGCTGATGGCGACAGATCACTACGGCTGGTTCGAACGGGTTGAAAAGGGCGTCTACGGTCTGACGCCGAAAGGGGCACAGGGCCTGAAGGATTATCAGGTGCCGCCGCCGGTCAAGCCGTGACCAGCAGCGGCGAGGATCACAGGCGAACCTCACAATAAGCGACGCCATTGGGCCAGGTTTCGGACGCGGTCACCTGCCCGATAACCGGCTTCGCCGAGGCCCCGAAGATCGGAACCCCGTCACCAAGGACCACCGGCGCGCGTTTCAGGCGCAGCCGGTCAATCAACCCCTGGTCCAGCATCCAACCGGCGAAGGCCCCACCGCCGCAGAGACAGATATGCGCTGTGGCCGAGGTCTTCAGCGTATTGATCCGGGCGTGCCAATCGTCACGCACCACAGTAACCGCCGCGTCGCCCGGCAGGTCGATGCTGGCGGAAAACACCAACGCCTGGGCATGGGGGTAGGGGTTTGCGCCCACTGGCAAGCCAAAGCCATAGCCGAATTCGTAAGTCCGCCGGCCCATCAGAACCGTGCCATAGCTGGCAACGCGCTCCAGATACGCCTCCACATGCGGCCCCTCGGCTGGAAAGGCCGATATATCGGCGTCGGGACCACAGATGTATCCGTCCGCCGAAACGGCGACGTCATAGATTATATCGGGCATGAAATGCTCCTGTTCGTGATATGTAAGCAGATTGCCTTCGCAGGGAAGGCGGGGATCTGGTCAGGGATGACCGGGCTTACTTGATCACTGGCAGGGCGCTCCTCAGTTGGTGGCGGATTTCATACTGCCACCACGTCAACCGCACAAGGAATTAATCCGCCCGCGCGTGTTGACTCGGGGCCGCCACCTGCCTATTTCCGCTCCGTTATCACTCGCCATGGGTGAGTGATAACACCCAATAGAAACGACCAACGAAGGAGCGTTCCGAGATGGCATTCACACCGCTGCACGACCGGGTTCTGGTCCGCCGCATTGAAGGCGACGAAAAAACCAAAGGCGGCCTGATCATTCCCGACAGCGCCAAGGAAAAGCCCGCTGAAGGCGAAATCATTTCCGTAGGCGAAGGCGCCCGCAAAGATAGTGGCGAGCTGATCGCGCCCAGCGTCAAAGCTGGCGACAAGATCCTGTTCGGCAAATGGTCCGGCACCGAGATCACGCTGGACGGCGAAGAGCTGTTGATCATGAAGGAAAGCGACATCCTCGGCACCATCAGCTGAGCGACGCTTCCCCCACCACACACGAAATTCTAGGAGATTAAGACAATGGCAGCGAAAGACGTCCGGTTCGACACCGACGCCCGCAACCGCATGCTGAAGGGCGTCAATACGCTCGCAGATGCGGTCAAAGTGACCCTGGGCCCCAAGGGCCGCAACGTGGTCATCGACAAATCCTTCGGCGCCCCGCGCATCACCAAAGACGGTGTGACCGTGGCCAAGGAAATCGAACTGGAAGACAAGTTCGAAAACATGGGCGCGCAGATGGTGAAAGAAGTCGCCAGCCGCACCAATGACGAAGCCGGCGACGGCACCACCACCGCCACGGTTCTGGCCCAGGCCATCGTGCGCGAAGGCATGAAGTCGGTTGCCGCCGGCATGAACCCGATGGACCTCAAGCGCGGAATCGAAGCTGCGGTTGGCAAGGTTGTTCAGCACATCCGCGATGCGTCGCGCCAAGTCAAAGACAGCGACGAAGTTGCGCAGGTCGGCACCATTTCCGCCAACGGCGAAGCCGAAATCGGCCGCCAGATCGCTGACGCGATGCAGAAAGTCGGCAACGAAGGTGTGATCACCGTCGAAGAAAACAAAGGCCTCGAGACCGAGACCGATGTTGTCGAAGGCATGCAGTTCGACCGCGGCTACCTCAGCCCCTATTTCGTCACCAACCCGGACAAGATGATTTCCGAGCTGGAAGACGGTCTGATTCTGCTGCACGAGAAAAAGCTGAGCAGCCTCCAGCCTATGGTTCCGCTGCTTGAGTCGGTTATCCAGTCGGGCAAGCCGCTGATGATCATCGCCGAGGATGTTGAGGGCGAAGCCCTGGCAACCCTGGTTGTGAACAAGCTGCGCGGTGGTCTGAAAATCGCGGCCGTGAAGGCTCCGGGTTTCGGTGACCGTCGTAAGGCCATGCTGCAGGACATCGCAATTCTGACCGGTGGTCAGGTGATTTCCGAAGATCTGGGCATGAAGCTGGAAAACGTCACCATCGACATGCTGGGCACCGCCAAGCGTATCTCGATCACCAAGGACGAAACCACCATCATCGATGGTGCCGGTGCCAAGGCCGAGATCGAAGCCCGGGTCAGCCAGATCCGTCAGCAGATCGAAGAAACGACCTCCGATTATGACCGTGAGAAGCTGCAAGAGCGTGTTGCGAAACTCGCCGGTGGTGTGGCCGTCATCCGCGTTGGCGGCATGACCGAGGTTGAAGTGAAAGAGCGTAAGGACCGCGTCGACGACGCGCTGAACGCGACCCGCGCTGCGGTTCAAGAAGGTATCGTCGTTGGTGGCGGTGTTGCTCTGATCCAGGGTGCGAAATCGCTGGAAGGCCTCAAAGGCGACAACTCGGACCAGGACGCTGGCATTGCCATCGTGCGCAAAGCACTGGAGGCACCGCTGCGTCAGATCGCCGAGAACTCGGGCGTCGACGGGTCGGTTGTGGCTGGCAAGATCCGCGAATCTTCGGATGCGGCCTTCGGCTTCAACGCTCAGACGGAAGAGTATGGCGAACTGTTCAAGTTCGGCGTCATCGACCCGGCCAAGGTTGTGCGTACTGCGCTGGAAGACGCAGCCTCGATCGCTGGTCTGCTGATCACGACCGAAGCCATGGTTGCCGACAAGCCCGCAAAAGAGGGCGCTGGCGCCCCCGGCGGCGGCATGCCCGACATGGGCGGCATGGGCGGCATGATGTAAGACCGTCGACTTTGCGCTTGCAAAATCGACGTGGGTGACAGGCGTTTGGCCCAAGGGCCAATTGCCGAGAACCCAAACCGCTTTGACAAGTTCAGGGGCTGCCTTCGGGCGGCCCCTTTTTTTTGGTTCTGCTGTTAAAGTGTCTGGCATGCGGACGGAACGGACCCAGGAGCCATGGGTACGAATGACAGCTTTGCAAGGGCGGTGGGCACATTTGGCTAATCGTTCATAAGATGTAATACAGGACGATCTAAGGAATACTGGAGACAACTCATATGCTCGTTGTTGGCTGGCAAGAGCGGGTTGATCTTCCGCTTCTGGGTCTTAAGAACCTCAAGGCGAAAATTGATACCGGTGCGCGCACTTCGGCACTTCATGCCACCGATATCGAGACCTTCGAACGCGATGGCGTCCCGTGGGTCCGGTTTCACACACGGTTTGACGACGACGCCCACGACACCGATGTCGAATGTCCGATCCACGATCAACGTGAAATCAAGAACACAAGCGGAATTCCGGAACGTCGCATCGTTATCCGGACCAAGTTCCGCATTTCCGACCGCCTATGGAACATCGACCTGTCGCTTACAGAGCGCACCAAGATGAAGTTCCGCATGATCGTCGGACGCACCGCCCTGCGTAGGCATTCGATCCTGGTCAATCCGCGAAAGCGCAATCTTACCACTCCGAGGTCAACCGCCGCAAAAGCTGGCAAAAGGAAATTACCATGAAAATCGCGATGCTTGCCAGAAACGCCAGCCTTTACTCGCACCGGCGGCTTTTGGAGGCCGCCGAGGAACGCGGTCATCAGCTCGACATCATCAATACGCTGCGCTGTTACATGAACATCGCGTCCCGGCGGCCAGAGATTTATTATAATGGGGAAAAGCTGCAAGGCTACGACGCCGTTATACCCCGGATCGGTGCCTCGATTACGTTCTACGGCATGGCCGTGCTGCGCCAGTTCGAGATGATGGGCGTCTATCCGCTGAATGAGAGTGTGGCCATCGGGCGGTCGCGCGACAAGCTACGCTCGATGCAACTGCTTGCCCGCGATGGTGTCGGCTTGCCTGTGACAACATTTGCCCACGATCCCAAGCAGACCGAAGAAGTGCTGGCACTTGCAGGCGGCGCGCCATTGGTGATCAAACTGCTGGAAGGCACGCAGGGGCTTGGCGTTGTTCTGGCGGATACGGATCGTTCGGCGAAATCCGTGATCGAAGCTTTCCGCGCCTCCGGAACCAACATTCTTATTCAGGAGTTCATTAAGGAAGCGGGCGGTACAGACATTCGTGTGATTGTCATTGGGGGCCGCGTTATTGCAGCGATGAAACGCACCGGCACTGAGGGCGAGTTCCGGTCCAACCTGCACCGCGGCGGATCCGCAGAACTGATCAAGCTGTCGCCGGAAGAAAGGTCAACCGCTGTGCGGGCTGCGAAAGCAATGGGTCTGAATGCCTGCGGCGTGGACATGCTGCGTGCCAATCACGGGGCTGTCGTCATGGAGGTCAACTCTTCACCCGGCCTGGAAGGCGTCGAAAAGGCGACGGGCCTTGATGTGGCCGGCAAGATGATCGAGTTCATCGAGAAGAACGCCAAGCCCGGCAAGACCAAGACGAAAGGCAAGGGCTGATGCTGAAACGTCCGGGTTTTGAAATTGGCGGGGAAGTGATCCTGCCCGGCACCCGGCGCACCGTGGACCTGCCGGTCAGTTCGCTGTCGGACCATACCCCGGTCACCATGTCCGCACATGTGATCCAGGGAAAAACCGACGGACCTGTGTTCTTTGTAAGCGCCGGCGTTCACGGGGACGAGGTGATCGGCATTGAAATTGTCCGGCGCTTGCTGAAATCCCCGGCTTTGCGTGGCATCAGGGGCACGCTGATCGTGGTTCCGATCGTGAATTCCTTCGGGTTCATCAACAGGTCCAGATATCTGCCTGACAGGCGCGATCTGAACAGGTCGTTCCCGGGGAGCGAGGGCGGCTCTCTCGCCGCGCGCCTTGCCCATCTGTTTTTGAAAGAGATCGTGGCGCGGTCCGATGTCGGGATCGATCTTCACTCGGCCGCTATCCATCGGATCAATTATCCGCAGGTCCGTGTCTCGCCGGATGACTTGGCCGCCCGTGAAATGGCGGATGGCTTTGGCGCACCAATCATCATGGAATCCCCTGTGCGCGAGGGGTCTTTGCGGGGGTCGGCAAAAGAGCTGGGGAAAACGGTTCTGCTCTACGAGGCCGGGGAAGGCTTGCGATTTGACGAAGTTTCGGTCCGTGCAGGGCAAGCTGGCATCCTCAGGGTGATGAAATCGCTCGACATGATATCGGGACGTGGCGTTGCCCCGGCCAAGGCGATGCCGCAGTTTTGTCCGTCCAGCAAATGGCTGCGCGCGCCGATGGGTGGTCTGTTCCGCAGCCTGAAGGCCGATGGCGATCCGGCGAGCAAGAACGATGTGCTTGGGGTGGTTTCCGATCCGTTTGGCGAGGAAGAGATCGACGTCACCGTCCCGTTCGACGGCATTATCGTGGGACGGGCTGTACTGCCCGTGGTCAATGAGGGGGACGCGGTATTCCATCTGGCCCGCGTCCACTCTGTCAAGAAAGCCGAGAACGCGATGGACGACCATTCGTCACAGCTGTCTGACGACCCGATGTTCGATGAGGATGAAATCATCTGAGCTTATAGTCGATAACGTGCCCATCTTGTCGGCCCCGATTAATCTGACCGGTCAAATCCCAGGACCACCTTGGCATCATCCAGATTGAGCGGGCGGGCCGCGATCTGGATCAGCCGGTCGGCATTTCACTGGCCGCGTGGCGGGGCTGATCTGGGTTCGGCCCGCGTCGGGGCGCGTTTCACCCCGACGGCCGGTTTCGAATACCGCGCGAATGGCGGTCTGCTGGCCGATTGCGAACGCTCAATGCGCTATGATTGTGTTGAAAAACTCCGTTTTAGGGCCTGAACGATGATTTTTCTTTCCATGCAGCCCGATCCTAAATTTTTGGCGCGGGGGTCGGCCCAAATCGCCTACATGCGCTCACGCGCAGCCATGCGCTGTCTCGTGGTCAAAGCTTTCCGACTATTTCGCTTCATAGGTTTTCGCAAGAAATCCGCGACGCTCTGATTTCGGAGTTTTTCAACACAATCCTATATCGAAGGCCTTTCGCGCGCGCAGGATCGCGGGTTTTTTCCGGACTGCCCATTTTTCCATGGCCGTGATCGCCTCAAACAATGAGCGCCCCAATTCGGTGATCTCATAATCGACGCGCGGCGGGATGCTGGGTGTGACACTGCGCAACACCAAACCGTCGCGTTCCAGCTTGCGCAATGTCTGGGTCAGCATCCGCTGAGAGATGTCGGGTATCGCCCGGTTGATTTCCGAAATCCGCTGCGAGCCTTCGCGCAGGATATCATCCCGCATAACCCCAACGCTGCACCGGGGCGCGGGTGTCCTGGGCTATGTCGATTTATTTGCAACGCTCGAAGCGCCCGTGACGTCAATGATCATCCGCAGCTTCAGCGAAGGTGACCTTGTCGTGATGCAGCGCGAAGTCGATTTCTTCGGCCCGAAAGTATTCTTTGACGTGCTGCGCTTTGAAGACGGCCAACTGGCCGAGCATTGGGACACGATGCAGGAGGTTCCTGCCGAATTTTCTCATGACAACGGTATGTTCTGACGACCGATTGACCCAAGCGCCCTCCGACAATGCTGCATTTGCCCCTTTTTATTGTCGGAGGGCTTTGGCATCCTGACTTCAGGAAGACGGACGCTGCCGGTCATGTCGCGGATTGAAGCGCCGTGGCTGGATCTGATCGGGGCGCCGCCTTGATGGCACAAAACCCGGGACCGAAGAATGACCACCATTGGCATCAACCACCTTGGCCTGACAGTCCGCGATCTGGATCAATCGGTCGGTTTTTTCACCGGCGCGCTGGGCTGGACCGTGGCGGGTGGCAATCCCGATTACCCTTATGCTGCGGTTACCGACGGTCACGCCCGCCTGACGCTTTGGCAGGCGAAGGCTGCCGAACCGGTCGCCTTTGACCGGCACGCCAACATCGGCCTGCATCACGTCGCCATCGGCGTCGACTCCGAATCTGCATTGGACGACCTGGCCAATAAGGTCGCCGCATGGCCGGGTGTCGAGGTGGAATTCATGCCCGAATCCCTGGGCGGCGGCCCGCGCTTCCACGCGATGATCCGCGAACCCGGCGGCTGCCGTGTCGAGCTGATTTGGGTGCCGCAACACTAGTGGCATCCTGAAAGCCTGAATCGCTTTTGGAATTGCCTGCGCCCGGTGCGCGCCGCAGGTGCAGGGCGCACGCCGGACCGGCCCAACCGGTCCGGCGTCGGTTCGAGGTGGGCACATCCGGGATAGTTGACGGCTAACACCTCTCCATAAATCATGCCCCTCAACCGTTGCTGCGCCAGCCCGCCGGTCCGGCGCGCGTCCTGCTCGGGACGGGTGTTCGCCGTCGGGCATCTTTGCAGATCAATGGATGATGCCCTAGCGGCCCTATCGCGTGGCCTTGGCGTCCACGCGGTCCTGAAATCGCGCGGCCGAAACGACGACGCGCGTGTGCGTGCCCTCTGCTATGCGGTCAACCTCATCATGGACGCGGATGGTAAATGTCAGCTTGCGCCCGTCAACCGACGTCAATTCGGCCTGCGCCTCAACCCGCATGCCAGTGGGCGTTGCCGCGATGTGGCTGATATCAAGATGTGTGCCCAGTGACTGTTGGCCCGCGTCCAGCAGGTGTTCGAAGGCTGCAAGAGCGGCCTCCTCGACAAGGTTGATCATCACCGGCGTCGCCAGAACCGCGATCCGGCCCGAGCCGACGCGCGGGGCGGTGTCGTTGCTGCCGACAATCATCTCGGCTGTACCGGTCAATCCGGGTGTCAGGTGTTCCATGGCCGCAATCTTTGGCGTGCCGCGCGGCAGGTTGCAACAAATTCGACGCATTAAGAACGGCGCGGAAGGTGCGCTGTTAACGTTTGCGCAATGCGGCCCTGCCACGTTCCGGCACATCGGGACACTTGATCCGGTTAATGGGGGTTCTGGTGCGTCTTTACCATTTGATGGCACAGCTGTTTCCGGGCAGCTTTTCGGCCAAGATCACGGCACTGGCCTGTGTCGGCATTCTTCTGCCGACAGCCGCCGCCTGCATCCTGTTGTTGCGCGATGGCTCCTGGATACCGCCTGCCGCAATCGCATTGGTTGGGCTGGGAACGGCGTCGATAACCGCACGCGCGTTGCGGGCGGCGCTATCGCCGGTCGGGATCATTCTGGAAGCGGCCGATTCATGGATCGCGCACAAGTCGATTGACCCGCTGCCGGACGGTTATGACGATGACGTCGGGCGTATCATGCGGCGCATCAACCAGATGGCGGCCGAGGCCAACAGGCAACGCGCCAGTCATCGCCGTCAGGTCGACACCGACCCGTTGACCGGCTTGCTGAACCGGCGCGGATTTTCGCGCCAGATGCGCGGGACCGAGGCCGGCGCGTTGCTGCTGCTGGACCTCGATCACTTCAAGGCCGTCAACGATTGCTATGGTCATCAGGTCGGTGACCGGGTGCTGTGCCATGTGGCCGACACCGCGACCGAGATGCTGCGCAAGAAGGACCTGCTGGCGCGTTGGGGCGGTGAGGAGTTTGTGATTTTCCTGCCCGGCGCACCACCGGCACTTGCCGGAGCAATTGCCAACCGCCTGCGCGAAGCCATCGCCATTGACCAGGCCGAGGTCGGGCCAGAGGTGACGATTTCAATCGGTGTTGCGCCGCACAGCGGCGGCGAGGCTTTCGACCAAGCGTTCGTGGCCGCCGACCGGGCGCTGTATCAGGCCAAATCGGACGGTCGCAACCTGGTGCGCCACGACAAACCCGCCCAGGCGGCCTGATCGGGCGATCCGCGCCGGGGGACAGCGGCGCCATTGCAAAACACGCCTCAGCGCTGGATCAGTTCCAGTGGGTCATAAGTGATGGCCCCGGCGTTTTCCGGGGTGTCGTTCCATGCCACCGACCTAAGGCTGTCCGGCTTGACGCGGAGCGTTGCAAGTTCTGCCTGAGTCACCCAACGATGGCGATTAACAACGCCTTCGGGGTCGCACCATTCAGGATCAATGCGCGCATCGGCCACGTCGCAGCGGAAATACACATCGACCTGATGAAATCCGCGTGTCGGGTCATGGAATTCATTGACCAGAACCGGCGCGCCAACCGTGACATGAAGCCCGGTCTCCTCGGTCACCTCGCGGATTAGGTTGTCGGGCAGGCTTTGGCCCGGATCAACGCCGCCACCGGGCGCGCACCACAGATCGCTCTGCCGGCCAGGCCAGGCGTTGACCAGCAACAGCAGGTCGCGATGCAGGATCAGCGCGCGGACAGCCAGACGGACGGGACGAGTGTTCATCGGCGCAGCGTGGCCCGAGCTTTCGCCGCGCACAAGCGCAGGCGACGCAATGTCCGATAAAAAAATCGCCCCGCCCCCCTCGTCGTCGCGGATCGGGGACCATAAGTTCGGTGCCATGCGACACCTGGCTTTGATCCTGACCCTGCTTTTTTTAGCCACGGCCCCACCTGTGAGCGCGGCCACTCAGAGGGAGTGTGTGGTCCTGCTTCACGGCCTCTGGCGCAGCCCGTCGTCAATGCGGGTCATGGGCGATGCGTTAGAACTGGCCGGGTACAGAATCGTCAATCTCGGCTATCCGTCGACCAAGGCACCGATTCAAGAGTTGATGGATATCGCTGTCACCCCGGCGGTTGCAGCCTGCGGCGATACCAAGGTGCATTTCGTGACCCACTCCATGGGCGGCATACTTGCCCGTGCCTGGCTGTCCCAGAACCGGCCCGGTGATATGGGCCGGGTTGTGATGATGGCGCCGCCCAACAAAGGGTCGGAGCTGATTGATTTCTACGGAGAGCTTGGCGCGTTCGATTGGTTGATCGGACCGGCGGGAATTCAGCTTGGCACCGACGCGGATTCGGTACCGAATCAATTGGGCGCGGCGCGCTTTGAACTTGGGGTGATCGCCGGGTCGCGGTCCTTCAACCCACTGTATTCCGCGGTGATTGCCGGACCGGATGATGGCAAGGTCGCCATCACCTCGACTGCCCTGCGCGGGATGGACGACCATGTCATCCTGCCGGTATCCCATACCCTGATGATGCTGAACGCCGATGTGGTGCTACAGACAATCGCGTTCCTGAAAAACGGGCGGTTTGACCGCGGCGATGGCAGCTGAGGGGCCATCCCGAACAACTGATCAGCTGTCGGAGTGGCCCGCGCCTGGCCAAGGACGGGCCTTTGCCCCCGGACATTCGTGGCGTCAAAATGGGTTCTGACCCTAAATGCGCCGGATCACCCGGTTCACGTGCCCCATCTTGCGACCCGGTCGCGCCTCGGCCTTGCCATAAAGGTGGACGGCCACACCTGGTGAGGTCGCCAGCCGGGGCAGATCGTTCACGTCTTCGCCGATCAGGTTGGTCATCTCGACATCCGCATGGCGCACCAGATCGCCCAGCGGCATGCCGGTGATGGCGCGAATATGCGCCTCGAACTGGTCAACAACACAGGCGTTTTGCGTCCAGTGGCCGGAATTATGGACGCGCGGTGCAAATTCATTCACCAGCAGGCCATCCGGCGTCACGAACAGCTCCACCCCGATCACCCCGACATAATCCAGCGCGTCAAGGATCGCCCCGGCGATCCGGCGCGCATCGGCACCGTGTTCGGGGCTTAGGGGGGCAGGCACGAGTGTGGTGCGCAAAATGCCGTCAACATGGGTGTTCTGGCCCGGATCAAAGACCGCCACATCACCGGTCAAGCCACGCGCCGCGATCACCGAAACCTCGGACGAAAATGCCACCGCGCCTTCCAGAATGCTGGGGACCTGCCCGACAGATTGCCAGACGTCGGCGGCCTGTTCGGCACCCGTCAACCGCGCCTGCCCCTTGCCGTCATAGCCAAAGCGCCTGGTTTTCAGGAACGCGGGCACGCCGATGCGATCGCAGGCTGCCTCCAGCCCGGCCAAATCATCGACCGGCTGAAACGGCGCGGTGCCAAGCCCCAGGTTGGCAAGAAAATTCTTCTCGGTCAGCCGGTCCTGGCTGGTTTCCAGCGCAGCACGGCCCGGGCGCACCGGCACGATCGCCTCGATCACGTCAAGCGCGTCTGCCGGGACATTCTCGAATTCATAGGTGACGACATCGACCGAACTGGCGAATTGCGTCAGGGCCTGCGCGTCGTCCCATGGCGCCGTCGTCACCCGTTCGGCAACCTGCCCGGCAGGCGGCGCATCGCCCGGATCATAGACGTGGCAACGGTACCCCAGACGCGACGCGGCAACCGACAGCATGCGCCCCAGCTGCCCGCCGCCCAGAATCCCAATGACCGCGCCTTGCGGCAGCGCCTCAGCCATCTGTCGGGACCTCCGGGATCGAAGCGCTGAGTGCGGCGCGCCATTCCGCCAGCCGCCCGGCCAGGGCCTGATCGCCCAGCGCCAGTATCTGCGCCGCCATCAGCCCTGCGTTCATTGCGCCCGCTTCGCCGATGGCCATGGTCGCCACAGGAAAGCCGCGTGGCATCTGGACGATGGAATAAAGGCTGTCGAGCCCGCCCAGCGCGCGTGTCTGCACCGGCACGCCAATCACCGGCAGTATGGTCTTCGAGGCCAGCATCCCCGGCAAATGCGCCGCACCGCCCGCCCCGGCGATCACCACCCGAAAGCCCTGTGCCGCGGCGGTCTTGCCAAACTCCCACAGTCGATCCGGCGTGCGATGGGCCGAAACGATCCGCGCTTCGAACCCGATGCCAAGCTCGTCCAGCACCGTTGAGGCGGCCTGCATTGTCGGCCAATCCGACTGGCTGCCCATGACAATCGCGACATCAGCACTCATCTGGCGGAAGCTCCTGTTGGTCGGGGATCAGGCAATGATATCCGGGGTCAGCTGGTCTTCGATCTTGGCGATCCGATCCTTCAGCACCAGCTTTTGCTTCTTGAGGCGGCGCAACGCAAGCTGATCGCCACGCCCCGAAGCCTCCAACGCCTCGATCGTGTCATCAAGGTCACGATGTTCGCGGCGAAACACTTCCAGTTCGACGCGCAAAACCTCGGTCTTTTTCATTTCGGACGAAGAATTCATGCAGTTCTTTCAGCAGATTTCCGCAGCCTGTCAACCTTAACGCGATTTTCCCGCCCACCCAATGGACCAAATACCTCAAAGGCTTGCGAACGGCGCTGCGCGACACCATATCAATTACAGCAGGGGTTGCCGAAATCGGAACCCCGCCCCGTCGTCGCTTAAGTGGAAGGACGCCGCCATGACGAAAATGACTCTGGGATCGCATCCCTTCCTGCTGGGCTTTGACCGTCTGGAACGGCTGGTGGAACGCACTGCCAAATCCGATCAGAACGGATACCCGCCCTATAACATCGAACAAACCTCGGACACGTCGTTTCGCATCACCCTGGCGGTGGCCGGATTTGGCGAGGATGACCTGTCGATCACGGTCGAGGATCGCCAGTTGATCGTCCGCGGCAAAAGTCCCGAGGACGGGGCCGAGCGTCTGTTCCTGCACCGTGGCATCGCCGCGCGACAGTTCCAGCGCAGCTTTGTTCTGGCTGACGGGGTCGAGGTTGCGGGCGCGGCGGCCGAAAACGGGCTGCTGCACGTCGATCTGAAACGCGCCGTGCCGGAAAAAGTGGTGCAGACGATCAAGATCGGGAAAGGGCAGTAACAATGAAAACCAAGTTCGATTTCGCACCGGAACACGACCGCAACATCGTCTATGTGCGCCCGGTTGCCGTGGAAGATCTGCCCGAAGAGGTACGCGCCGAAGCCGGGGATATCGAAGAATTATTCGCCGTCCATTCCGCTGCGGGCGAACGTCTGGCGCTGGAGCGCGACCGCAAGCTGGCATTCTTCCTGGCGCGAGAGAATGATTTTGCGCCGGTGAACGTGCACTAAAGCGTTTCGACATTAACCTGAGACATATCCGGCGGCCTTAAAGTAGTTCCAGCATTCTACTGGGTCGTAGAGATCGCAGATTGCTCCGATTGCTTCGAAGACCTGGGTAAAGGACCTGGCCCCGATCCGTCGCAAATGGGCTTTCAGTTTAGAGAAGGCCTGCTCGATGGGATTCAGGTCGGGCGAGTACGGTGGCAGGTAAAGGAACCAGCAGCCGTGATTGCGTAAAGCCTGCGTCGCCTCCTTATTCCGGTGGGTTGCCAGGTTGTCGAGAATGACGACAGTGCCGGGGTTGATCTCGGGGACCAGCACTTCGCGGATGTAGGCCGCGAAGGCGGGGCCATCTATCGCTCCCTTGATGACCCAAGGTGCGATCAGCGCGCCTTGGGTCAGGCCCGCGATCAAGGTTTGGGTTCCCCAGCTTCCGAAGGGCGCATCCATCGTCAGGCGCTTACCGCGCTTGGCTCTGCCGCGTAGGCGCGTGAGGTTTGTCTTCACTGCGGTTTCGTCAATAAAGACAACGCGCTCAGGAAAGGTCGCAATGGCTGGCGAGCGGTATCTGAACCAGTCGGCCCGTTGCTGCCTTACCTTGGCGCGGCGGCGCTCGGTTGCGACCAGCGACTTTTTTTGTACGTGAAGCCGAGCCGGGACAGAAGGTTGGCGATGGAGGAGTGATGCACCCGCACACCCTCTGCATCGGCCAGCGCATTACGCAACTCAAAGAGCGTGATGTCAGGGTCTTGTGCGATCAACTCCTCAAAGAATTCCCGATGCGGAGCCAGCTTTCCCTTGCCGCGCGGCGGTCCCTGCCGGGCAGGTTCCGCATGACCCTTCATCCTCACCTGACGCGCCCACCGCGCGCCTGTGGCAGGCGACAGCTTCAACCGCAACGCCGCCGCGCGCCCGCTCAACCCTTCTTCAATGTATCTCTGAAACCGTATCCGAAGCGCAGATGGCAAAGGTGCTGACATGATCCATCCTCCCAAACAGGATGAATCACAGATCAGGTCTCAAGGGAATCCCTCGCGATTCAGGTTCAAGACGAAACGCTTTAGAGCATGGTCCATTTAATCTGCAACATATCCGGCAGCCTTGAAGAGGTTTCTGCATTCTTCTGGTGGAAAGAGGTCGCAGGTTTGTGCGACGGATTGGAACAGCGCGTCGAAGGTACGTGCTTTCAGCCGTCGCAGATGTGCTTTGAGCTTGGCGTATGCCATTTCGATAGGGTTCAGGTCGGGGCTGTAGGGCGGCAGGAAGAGGAGCCAGCTTCCCTGCGCTTTCAGGATGGCCTGTGCCTTTGCGGATTTGTGGGACGACAGGTTGTCAGCGATCACGACGTCACCTGGCTGCAAGGTCGGAACCAATTGGGTTTCAATGTATATGTCGAAGGCGGCGCGGTTCATGGGGCCGTCCAGAACCCAGGGTGCGCTGAGTTCATCCATCCGCAGCCCGGCGATGAAGGTTTGCGTGCGCCAGTGGCCGAAGGGCGCGTCCGCCTCAAGCCGAGTCCCCCGGAGGGATCGGCCCCGCAGGCGTGTCATCTTGGTGGTGACGGCGGTTTCGTCGATAAACACCAGCCTATGCGGCTCACGGCGCATCCTCGGCATCCGACGCCGCCACTCGTATCGCGCGGCGCGAACCCGTTTGCGCAGCCTTTCCGTTGCGATCAGCTATTTTTTTATATGTGAACCCAAGGCGATGAAGCAAGTGACGTGAGAGCATCGCCGGTGTGGCGATTAGGTCATGCTCCTGCTTCAACGCTTCGGCCAGCTCCGGCATGGTGATGTCCGGTTCAGCTTGCACGCGTAATTTCAACCACTCGGACGCCGCGTCCAACTTGCTGCGTCGAGGCCGTCCTTGAGGCGCAGCTTTCACGCCGCCGGTTCGCCTTTTGCGCTGCATGATCCGCACCGCGCTCGCGACCGATATCCGCAAACGCCGGGCCGCCTCATGGCAGGAAAGTCCTTCATCTACCAGCGCGACGACGCGCTCTCGAATGTCCAAAGACAGTGATTTCCCCATGATCCACCTCCACATTCGGTGAATCACAAAATCAGACCTCTGGGAATCCCATCGATTCAGATTTCAAGGACGGCGCTCTAGAAATCCAGACGCCGGGTTGCAACGCATCAGCCAGCAAAAAGGGCGCGAACCCTGCGATCCGCGCCCCTTCTGTTCAATTGATCGGTTTAGTTCAGCGCCGCATCGGTGATCGCATGCGTCCAGGCCCCTTCGGGCTCTTTGGTGATTGCGGCGTTTTCAGCGGAGATCGCTGAGAGCAGCGTTGCCACTGTCTGTTCATAGTCCGCAGGATCGAGCGCACCATCTGAGCCAGCAGTCAACTTGGCCACCTCTCCGACCATATAGATCTGATGATCCAGGGTTTGCGCACCGGATTCGTCGTTCTCCAGAACGATCTCGGCAGCCTCTTCTTGGTTCTCCTCAGCGTATTTCCAGCCTTTCATGCTTGCACGGACGAAGCGTACCATTTTGTCCGCGAATTCTGGATCTTCCAGCCGATCTTCTTTGACGTACAATCCATCTTCCAACATGCCGAAACCCATGTTCAGATAATTGAACGTAACAAGTTCGTCCTCAGTGATGCCAGACTGCAAAATCTGGCGATACTCATTGTACGTCATTGTCGAAATACAATCGGCCTGGCCTTGAATTAGCGGGTCAGCTGAGAACGCCTGTTTGATCACCGTCACGCCGTTTTCGTCCGCACCATCGGTTTCCAACCCGAGCGATGCCATCCAGGCATAGAAAGGGTATTCATTGCCGAAAAACCAAACGCCCATGGTCTTGCCCGCGAAATCGTCCGGCGTTTCAACACCGGTGGACTTCAGGCAATTGACCTGCAAACCGCCAGTTTTGAACGGCTGGGCAATGTTGACCAGTGGTATCCCGCGCTCACGCGCTGCAAGGCCCGCAGCCATCCAGGTCGTAATGACGTCAGCGCCATCACCGGCGATAATCTGTTCCGGCGCGATATCCGGGCCACCGGGTTTGATAATGACGTTAAGTCCCTCTTCTTCATAAAAGCCCTTGTCCTTGGCAACATAGTAACCAGCGAACTGTGCCTGAGTGACCCACTTGAGCTGCAGAGTGACCTCATCCGCATGGCTGGCGGCCTGCGCCAGCCCGGTAGTCAGTCCCAGGGCAAGTGCCCCTGCAATCAGTCTGTTCATATCGTAACTCCCTTATTGTCGTTTTTCAGTTCCGTCTTTGCGACGGGTGCCAAAAGGTGACACCACGTTCAATCAGGGCGACAGCCCCATAAAACAATGAACCGGCAATTGCTGCCACGGTAATCTCCGCCCAGACCATATCAAGTGCAAGTTGCCCGACCGATGTAGAAATTCGAAATCCCATGCCGACAATGGGTGACCCGAAGAATTCAGCCACGATTGCACCGATGAGCGCCAGCGTCGACGTGATTTTCAGGCCGTTGAAAATAAATGGCATGGCCGCAGGTAGGCGTAGTTTTATTAACGAATGCCAATATCCGGCCCCGTAAGTGCGCATCAGGTCGCGCTGCATGGCGCTCGCCTCGGACAAGCCCTGCACTGTGTTTACCAGCATCGGGAAAAACACCATCACGACGACGACGGCCGCTTTGGACTGCCAGCCGAATCCATACCACATAACCAGAATTGGCGCGGTTCCGACGATGGGCAATGCAGCCATGAAATTGCTGACCGGCAGCAAACCGCGCTGCAGGAATTTCGATCGATCCACCATGATTGCGAAAACGAAAGCGGAGCCGCAGCCGATGACGTATCCAGACAACGCGCCTTTGACAAAGGTCTCCAAAAAGTCGGCCCAGAGGGTAGGAACTTCTGCGGCAAATTTCGCCGAGATGGCGCTGGGTGCGGGCAGGATGACCAGCGGGACTTGCAGGCCACGCACCACACACTCCCACACCACCAGAATGGTGACGCCAAACAGGACCGGCACGAACAACTGCGCCCAGCGTTGCCTGGCCAGCGGCGAATTCGCGATGCGGCTGTTCAGCCACCAGGCACCGGCCCAGAAGGCCGCGGCGAAGGCCAGCCAGATCATCGGTTGAACCCCATCAGGTTCATGGTGAACCGCTGGATCAGCCCGATGGCCCCAACCAGACAGGCCGCGACGATGGCGGCCCCGAACAGGGCGCTCCAGATCTGTTCGGTCTGGCCATAGTAGCTTCCCGCCAGCAGGCGCGCGCCGAGGCCCCGGACCGCCCCGGTCGGGAGTTCGCCGACGATGGCCCCGATCAGTGCAGCGGCCGCGCCGATCTTGAGCGAGGTAAACAGGTAGGGGACCGAGGCGGGCAGCCGCAACTTGAAGAATGTCTGTGCACGGCTGGCGTAATAGGTGCGCAGCTGATCCAACTGCATCGCATCGGGACTGCGCAGCCCCTTCACCATGCCGACGACAACCGGAAAAAAGCTCAGATAGGCGCTGATCATCGCCTTGGGCAGCAGCCCCTGCACCCCGACCGAGTTCAGCACCACGATGATCATCGGCGCGATGGCAAGGATCGGAATGGTCTGAGAGGCGATGGCCCAGGGCATGACGCTCATGTCCATCGCGCGGTTGTGGACAATACCAACCGCCAGCGCGATGCCGAGGATTGCGCCGATCGCAAAGCCCAACAGGGTGGCCGACAGCGTGGTCCAGGCGTGGAAAATCAGCGACCGTTTCGACATCGCCTTTCCGGCCAGCACCTTGGCGCCGGTCGTGTCCCATAACTCGGCGAACACCCTGTGCGGTGTGGGCAGGCGGGCGCGTTCCTGATCCAGCGTTGCCCATATTTGCGCCGGGTTCTTCAGCGCCAGACCGATGGCATTAGCATCACGACGTTCGACAGCCGTGGCCGGTGTAACAATCGCCCCGTCCCTTTCGGCCTGGGTCAAAGCTGCGCGGATGTTCATGGGTATGGCTGCGGCATACCACAGCGCAACAATGGCCAGCAGGACCGTCAGGATCGGCAGGATTGACCTCATCCAGCGCCGCCATAGAACACCGACACTTCAATCGGCACCACTTCACTGCGAAACCCGTCGGTTATTTCGACTTCGATCCGCAGGATCTTGCCAGCGTCAGCCTCTTCCGGGGTGACAACAAGCGTGGTGTCGGCCAGCATCAGCCGCGTGATATCACCTGGGTCATCGGCGTTGCTGCATTGGGTGGTGTCGACTTCGTGGACAACCTCATCATCCTCGTACAGACGCAGATAGCAGAGGACGTTCACTTTGCCGTCCTGCGGGAATGCCCCCGCGAAGAACAGCAACAGGCGCGCCGGTTTGCCAATGGCAATTCCGGGGGTCAGCAGAAACTCGGGCCCGTCTGCGCCTGCGTTCTGGAATTTCTCCAACCAATCCTCATCCGAAGTGATGACCGCCAAGGCGCGAAATCCGTTGGCCTCGCCCTGGGCGGCAGGGACCAGTGTGAATTCCTGATCGGCGGCATCGCCATCGGTTTGTTCCTGCGCTGATATTGGTTGCGGAGCCGCCAGCAGCAGGGTCGTCAAGGCAAAGGCGGCCATTGCGCGCAAACTGCGGTTTGCGGCGGAATACCAAGGCGTTTCGGGTCGCGTCATTTGCTTACAAGCTCCTGAAAATAGGGATTACACATCATCACTGTGCCCGGCGCGCAAACCATCGCGGACCCGGTGGGCAATGTCGATGAATTCGGCGCTGTCGCGGATATCCAGCGGGCGTTCGCGCGGCAGCGGGCTGTCGATCACATCGGTGATCCGGCCCGGTCGCGGCGACATGACGACAATCTTGGTGGACAAATACACCGCCTCGGGGATCGAGTGGGTGACGAAGCCGATGGTCTTTTCGGTCCGCGCCCAGAGGCTGAGCAGTTGTTCGTTCAGGTGGTCGCGCACGATTTCGTCCAGTGCGCCGAAGGGTTCGTCCATCAGCAGGATGTCAGCATCGAAGGCCAGGGCGCGGGCGATCGAGGCGCGCTGCTGCATGCCGCCGGACAGTTGCCAGGGAAAATTCTTTCCGAAACCGGACAGCTCGACGAGGTCGAGGACACGCTCCACCCGCTCGGCCTGTTCGGATTTCGAAAAGCCCATGATTTCAAGCGGCAGTTTGATGTTCCCGGCGATGGTCCGCCAGGGGTAGAGGCCGGCGGCCTGGAAGATGTAGCCGTAGGCGCGGGCGCGCCGCGCCTCGTCCGGGGTCATGCCATTGACGGACAGGCTGCCGCCGGTCGGGTCCTCCAACGCGGCGATGCACCTGAGGAATGTCGTCTTGCCGCAGCCCGAGGGGCCGATGAAGCTGACAAACTCGCCCTTGGCAATGTCGAGCGTGACGTCCTTCAGCGCATGGACCGGACCGTCGTTGGTCTGGAAGGTGAGGTCCAGGGATTGGGCGGAGATGACACTATCCATTGCGAACTTCGAGTTGCTGCTCGATCCGCGCATTCGAACTTAGATACCGGAGCCCCAACCATAACTCTAATCGCCACGACGTGAACCCTGCCAACGCACCAAGAAATGCTGCGCATACCAGCCAAGCAATATAGCTTGTAAGAAAAGTGAAGCCAGTAGAACAACTGTAGGGAAATGGCGGGTCGCACAACAGTAACTCGGCCCTCAAAGAGAGCATTGCAACGGCAAGCAGTACACCCCATGCAGCGTAGGTTGTCATCTTTTTAACTTTGAGCAATGCCATAAGTATACGAAGCCCAAGCGCGGCCGGAAAGACTGTTAGAACAAAAATCAGCAGAAGTGCCATGAGGAACCCGGCACTCTGGTTTGACTCAGTCCTGAACAAGCTCTGGTCCCAGCGATCAATGGAAACCACGATGCACAATAATATCGCTGATTGAATGGTGGCAACAAACAGGTCCGTCGCCGCGAACATTGCTCTCATCAAACACCACTCGGTATATTCAATGGATCGCGCTCGATTTTCCTTGGCGTGGTCAGCGCCTTCCACTTGCTCAACGCCTGTGACGCACTCGCAAACGGAGCCCGGCGCACGAACTTCCCGCGTCCCGGCTGGGGCTGGCTGTTCTGGCCGTAGGCCCAGATGACCTCCCCCCGGCTGAGCGTATATCGGGGCTGCGCCGTCACCTCCATCCCCTCGAACACGTTGTAATCAATGATGGATTTCTGCGTACTGACCGCTACGGTCTTGGAAATCGTCGGGTCCCAGACCACCACGTCGGCGTCCCCACCCAGGTTGATCCCGCCCTTCATCGGATAGATGTTGAGGATTTTTGCGATGTTGGTGGATGTCGCTGCGACGAATTCCTCAGGCGTCAGCCGCCCGGTTTCCACGCCCCGAGTCCATAGCATCGCCATGCGTTCCTCCAGGCCCCCGGTGCCGTTGGGGATCATGGTGAAGTTGTCCACACCCATGCGTTTTTGTTCGTCATTGAACGCCGCGTGGTCCGTCGCCACCACCTGCAATGACCCTGCCGCCAGCCCCGCCCACAGGCTGTCCTGATGGTCTTTGGAGCGGAACGGCGGAGACATCACCCGGCGCGCGGCATACTGCCAATCTTTGTTGAAATACTCGCTTTCATCCAGCGTCAGATGCTGGATCAGCGGCTCTCCATAAACCCGCATGCCTTTCTGGCGCGCCCGGCGGATCGCCTCATGCGCCTGCTCACAAGACACATGCACAATATAGAGCGGCGTCCCGGCCGCATCGGCGATCATGATCGCGCGGTTCGCGGCCTCGCCCTCAACCTCGGGCGGGCGAGAGTATGCGTGGCCTTCCGGTCCGGTGATGCCGTCCGCGATCAGCTGTTCCTGTTTGGCGGCGACGATATCGCCATTCTCGGCATGGACCAGCGGCAGCGCGCCAAGTTCGGCGCAGCGCTTGAAGCTGGCGAACATCTCGTCATCTTCCACCATCAGCGCGCCTTTGTAGGCCATGAAATGCTTGAAGGTGTTGATGCCGCGCTTGTTCACGACGTCGGCCATTTCGTTGAAAATCTGCTCGGACCAGCCGGTGATCGCCATATGATAGGAAATGTCGGTGCAGATCTGATCCTTGGACTTGCGATCCCATTCGTCAATCGCGTTCAAAAGGCTGCCATCCGCGCCCGGCAAGCAGAAATCGACCAGCATCGTGGTGCCGCCCGCCGCCGCTGCGAAGGTGCCGGATTCGAAGGTTTCCGCCGCGGTGGTGCCCATGAACGGCATTTCCAGATGGGTGTGCGGGTCGATCCCGCCGGGGATGACGTAGGCGCCTTCGGCGTCGATGGTTTCATCCCCTTTCAGCCCCTCGCCAATGGCGGCGATCTTCTCGCCCTCGATCAGCACATCGGCCTGCCACTGACGGTCTGCCGTGACAACGGTGCCGCCTTTGATGACTTTGCTCATCCAACCACTCCCTTATTGTGCGTCCCGCGGATCATTGCCGCCCACCGGTGACGTCGCGGTTCCCTCAGCTTGCTGCGCCGCAGATCGCCCGCCCCTGTTCATCTTTCACCGGAATGATGTCGGTAGAGCCGGTTTCGATCGTCCAGCCATAGCAACCGCGCCCGTTCTGAACGACCATCGATTCGGGGATGCCAGCAGGCAGGTTGGCCTTGACGTTGGTCGGAACCACCGCCGGTTTGCGTATGCCTCCGACACGTCCGAAGACTTCATTGGCCTTGTCCTCAATGGGCGCTATGACGCGCTCAACCTCGGCATTGATGGCCTCCGTGTCGCAGGCGGCGACGCCGACAACCGAAATTAACGCTGTGATAACAACAGCTTTTGGCACATAGAACATTCACGTTTCCCCCGTTCATTCTACGATGACGGCCGTTTCAACGACGGCATGCATCAGCACATTGGCACCGGCCTCGGCCCACTCGCGGCTGATCTCCTCTGCCTCGTTATGGCTCAGGCCATCGACGCAGGGACACATCACCATCGCCGTGGGCGCGACGCGGTTGATCCAGCATGCATCATGCCCTGCCCCGGAGATAAGGTCACGATGAGAATAGCCGAGGCGCTCTGCCGCCCCCCGAACAGCCGCCACACAGTCGGGATCGAAGGTGACGGGATCAAAGCCGCCGACCTTTTCGAATTCTACGCCAAGCCCCTTGTCATCACAGATTTTCTGGGCACCGGTCTTCAGCCGCGCCTCCATGTCTTCGATCACACTCAGATCGGGCGAGCGGAAATCGACGGTGAACACGACCTTGCCGGGGATCACATTGCGTGAATTCGGATAGACATCGATATGCCCGGCCGCGCCGACCGCATGGGGTTTGTGCGACCAGGCAATCTCGTCCACCAGATCCAGCACCCGCGCCATTCCCAAACCCGCATTCTTTCGCATCGGCATCGGGGTCGAGCCTGTGTGCGAATCCTTGCCGGTGATTGTCACCTGCGTCCAGCTTAGCCCCTGTCCGTGGGTGACGACGCCGATGTCTTTGCCCTCAGCCTCCAGGATCGGGCCTTGTTCGATATGCAGCTCGAAGAACGCATGCATCTTGCGGTCGCCAACGTCCTCGTCTCCGCGCCAGCCGATCCGCGCCAGTTCGTCACCGAATTTCTTACCCTCGGCGTCGGTCCGGTCATATGCCCAGTCTTGCGTGTGCATCCCCGCGAAAACACCCGACGACAACATTGCCGGGGCAAACCGTGTGCCTTCTTCGTTCGTCCAGTTGGTCACGACAATCGGGTGCTTCGTTTTCACGCCCAGATCGTTGAGGCTGCGAATAATCTCCAACCCGCCGAGCACGCCCAGCACGCCATCGTACTTGCCACCCGTCGGCTGCGTGTCCAGATGGCTGCCGACATAGACCGGCAGCGCGTCTGGGTCACTGCCCTCGCGGCGCGCGAACATGTTGCCCATAGTGTCGAGGCCCATCGAGCATCCCGCCGCCTTGCACCAAACCTCGAACAGTTTGCGCCCTTCGCCGTCTTCATCGGTGACCGTCTGGCGATTGTTGCCGCCTGCCACACCGGGGCCGATCTTGGCCATCTCCATCAGGCTGTCCCACAGCCGATCCGCGTCGATCTTCATGTTCTCGCCAGGTGCAGCCATCGGCCCCCTCCTACTTCAGTTCGACCTCGACGAAGCGCATCGGTTCGTCGCCGTCATTGATGACATTATGTTCGACGCCCTGCATCCGCCGATAACTTTCACCCGCCGGCACCAAAACCTTCCGGGTTTCTCCGCCGGGTTCTTCCAGGGCCATGTGGCAGTCGGTCAGCGCCGTAATGACATAGTCATACACGTGGGTGTGCCAGCCCGTTTGTGCGCCCGGTGCGAAATCAAACCGTGTCACACGCACCCTGTCGTCGTCGATCATCTGGGTTGCTACGGCGGTTTCGCGCATTGGTCCGGTTCCGGAAATAGTTTGACCAAATGGTCAGGAACACGCTAGCAGAGTCGCATGGCACGTCAAGCGTGGCGGGCCGGTTGGCAAAGGAAATCAATGGCCCCGTCCCCGAATACGCGCATTCAGCAGAAGAACCGGGCGACAATTCTGGATACCGCGTTAGAGGTTTTTTCCGCCAACGGATTCCGCGGATCAACCCTGGATCAAATTGCGTCGGCAGCAGGCCTTAGCAAACCGAACCTGCTGTATTACTTCGCCGGGAAAGAGGCGATCCACGCCGAACTTCTGACCAGCCTGCTGGATACCTGGCTGGATCCTTTGCGCGCCTTGGACGCCAACGGCGATCCGGTGGACGAGATCACCGGCTATGTGCTGCGCAAGCTAGAGATGAGCCGCGCCTTCCCCCGCGAAAGCCGCCTGTTCGCCAATGAGATTGTGCAGGGCGCGCTGCGGATGATCGACGAAATCACCGGCCCGCTGAAAACGCTGGTGGACGAAAAGGCAGCGGTAATCCGGGGCTGGTCCGAGGCCGGAAAAATCGCCGATCTTGACCCGTATCACCTGATCTTCTCGATCTGGGCCACCACACAACACTACGCCGACTTCGAGGTGCAGGTGCGGGGGATTCTTCGGCCCGAAGGCGACGGTCATCTGGACGATGCCGCGGATTTTCTTTCAACGCTATATCGGCGCGCCCTCAGCCACGGCTAAACGGGCGATCTTCTTGTCAAAAATATCTCCGCCGGAGCCCAGATTTTCGACAGGAAAATCTCTACTCCGCCGCAACAGCCGCCGGGTTGTTTGGGTGCGTGGTCCAGTTGGCATAACCGTCTTCAACCACCTTGCCGGTACGCGGGTCGACGGTGCCGGGGGCCATCTGCTCCATGGTGATGCAATCTTCGACCGGGCAGACATCGACGCACAGGTTGCAGGCAACGCATTCCTCGTCGATCACCTCGAACACGCGGCCTTCGCCCATGGAAATCGCCTGATGCGAGGTATCTTCGCACGCCGCATAACAGCGACCGCATTTGATGCAGGCGTCCTGATCAATTTTGGCCTTGGCGATATAGTTCAGGTTCAGATACTGCCAGTCGGTCACGTTGGGCACCGCACGTCCTGACACCGACGCCACCGAGTCATACCCGGCGCTGTCCATCCAATCGGACAGCCCGGCCTTCAGCTCTTTCACGATCTCGAAGCCATAGACCATCGCCGCCGTGCACACCTGCACGTTGCCCGCGCCCAGCGCCAGGAATTCGGCCGCATCGCGCCAGGTCGTGACCCCGCCAATGCCGCTGATCGGCAGGCCGGCGGTTTCAGCGTCGCGCGCAATCTCGGCCACCATGTTCAGCGCAATCGGTTTGACCGCCGCACCGCAAAAACCACCGTGCGATCCCTTGCCGTCAATCGAGGGTTCCGGGCTCATCGTGTCAAGGTTCACCGAGGTGATTGAATTCACCGTGTTGATCAGGCTGACCGCATCCGCCCCGCCAGCCTTGGCCGCACGCGCCGGATAGCGGATATCGGTGATGTTCGGCGTCAGCTTGACGATCACCGGCATCCGGGTCGCAGCCTTACACCAACGCGCCACCATTTCGATGTATTCGGGCACCTGCCCGACGGCAGCACCCATGCCACGTTCGCTCATCCCGTGGGGGCAGCCGAAATTCAGCTCGATCCCGTCGGCCCCGGTCGCCTCGACCTTGGGCAGGATTTCGTTCCAGCAAGGCTCCTCACACGGCACCATGAGTGAGACGACAACCGCGCGATCCGGATAGTCACGTTTGACGGCGGTAATCTCATCCAGGTTGGTCTGCAGCGGGCGATCGGTAATCAACTCGATATTGTTGATCCCCAGCACCCGCCGGTCGGCCCCATAGACGACGCCGTAACGCGGCCCGTTGACGTTGACGACATGCGGGTCAAGCCCGAGGGTTTTCCATACCACGCCGCCCCATCCAGCCTCGAACGCGCGGCGGACATTGTATTCCTTGTCCGTCGGCGGCGCGCTTGCCAGCCAGAACGGATTGGGGGATTTGATCCCGACGAAATTGCTAGAGAGATCGGCCATATCAGTTTCCTTCCAGGTCGCTGGACTGCAAAAGGACGAGGTTGCCTTCGCTGTCTTCGATAAGGGCATAGCGCACTGCGTCGTGCCAGGGCGCATCGGCTGGTCCGTCGCGGACCACAACACCGGCGTCTTTCAACCGCGCCACTTCGCCATCCACGTCATCGCTGACAAGGCAAAGCACCGGGATGTTGGCCGACATCGACAGATCAGACGCCTTGCTGAATTGAATCAGCGTTTCCGCGCCAGGTATTTCGATAAAGATCCACCGCCAATCGTCGGCATAGGCGGCATCGGTCTGAACCCGCAGGCCAAGCCGATCCCGATAAAACACCAGGGCCCGATCCTGATCCGTCACCGGAATGGAAACGAAATTGACGCGCTTGATCGCCATTACGCGGCACCCATCAAACTGGCATGAATATCCTCGGCGGCGTCACGCCCCTCGGCCACCGCCGTCACCGTCAGATCATCACCGCCAGAGGCGCAATCCCCCCCGGCCCAAACCCCCGCGACCGAGGTTTGCCCGGTCCCCGTCACCGCGATCTTGCCGCCATCCAGCTTCAGCCCGTCGGGCACGCCATCCAGCGTCTGGCCGATGGCCTTCAGCACCTGATCCGCCGCAATGCGGAACGTCTCGCCCGTGCCTTCCAGCTTGCCGCCCGCATCGCGGGTATATTCGAACTCCACATCCTGCGCGGCGCCGTTTCCGTGAACCGCCACCGGCATCGCGCCATAGATAATGCGCACACCGTTCTGGGTGGCCAGATCCTGTTCATAAACGCTAGCGCTCATCCGTTCCTTGCCCCGGCGATAGACCATGGTGACATTCTGCGCGCCCAGCAGTTTGGACTGCACGGCGGCGTCGACGGCGGTCATGCCGCCGCCGATCACCACCACATTGCGGCCGACCGACAGGGAGGAAAGGTCGCTTGCCTGCCGCAAATCCGAAATGAAGTTCACCGCGTCGTCGACGTTGTCCTTGTCTTCGCCCTCGGCCCGCAGCGCGTTCACGCCCGCCAGACCGATCCCAAGGAACACCGCATCATAGTCCGCGCTCAGCCCGTCCAGCGAAAGCCCGTCGCCCAGCGCCTTTCCATGCTCGACCGTGATGCCGCCGATCTTCATCAACCAGTCCACTTCGGACTGCGCGAAACCCTCGACAGTCTTGTAACTGGCAATGCCGTATTCGTTCAGCCCGCCGGACTTGGCGCGCGCATCAAACATCACGACGTCATGCCCGTGCATGGCCAGCCGATGTGCGCAGGCCAGACCCGCCGGCCCCGCTCCGACAACGGCCACACGCTTGCCCGTCGATGCAGCGCGCGAAAACGGATGCACGCCCTTTGCCATCAGCGCATCGGTCGCAAAACGCTGCAGGCGCCCGATCTCAACCGGCTTGCCTTCGGCGGCTTCGCGCACGCAAGCCTCTTCGCACAGCGTTTCGGTCGGGCAGACGCGGGCGCACATGCCGCCCAGGATGTTCTGTTCCAGAATCGTCTTGGCCGCGCCCTCGGTCCCGTCCGCCGAGATCTGGCGGATGAACAGCGGGATGTCGATCGACGTCGGGCAGGCCGTGATACAGGGCGCGTCATAGCAGAAATAGCAGCGATCAGCCGCAACCTGCGCTTCATGCGAGTCCAGCGGCGGATGCAGGTCGCCGAAATTCTCTGCCAGTTGTTCGGCGTCCAAACGCCCTGAAACCACTCCGGGTGTGAACTGATCGTTGGCCATCTGGCCCTCCCAAGCCGCAAATGTTGCACATAGAATGCCACATTCTGAAATTTTATCAAACGGTAAATTTTTTTGGATGGTCAAAAAATCGACTCATCCGTCACTTTCCACGCAAGCTGAGCGCTTTTCAGCCGTGTCAGGCTGGCGTATAGCTAATCAAACGCCCAACCGCCGAGTTGGGGGAACAACAGGCACGAGGGACCGCAATGACCAAAAACCCGCACGACAAGGATGTTGAATTCATCCGGGCATTGGCCGAATTGCTGAATGAAAACCACCTGACCGAATTGCAGGTCAAACGGGACTATGGCGAGGATGACTCGCTGAATGTCCGGGTCAGCCGGATGCAAACCGCGGCCCCGGCGGCATCTGCACCGGCACCTGTCGCCGCTGCACCCGCAGCCCCTGCCCCGGCCCCGGCGGCAGCACCGCAAGCCGCAGACAGCGCCGAGGACCCCGCTGCGCATGCAGGCGCGGTTCCTTCACCCATGGTCGGCACCGCCTATCTGTCGGCAGAACCGGGCGCCGATGTTTTCGTCAAGGTTGGCGACACCGTCGAAGAAGGCCAGACGCTGTGCATTGTCGAGGCGATGAAAACGATGAACCACATCCCTGCCCCGCATTCCGGCACCGTCAAGCGTGTCCTTGTCGAAGACGGCGCTGCGGTCGAATTCGGCAGCCTTCTGATGATCGTCGCGTAAGCCATGTTCGACAAAATCCTGATCGCCAACCGGGGTGAGATTGCGCTGCGCGTCGTGCGCGCCTGCGCCGAAATGGGCATCCGCTCAGTCGCGGTGCATTCCACCGCAGACTCCGACGCAATGCATGTGCGCATGGCGGATGAAAGCATCTGCATCGGCCCGCCGCCAAGCACCGCAAGCTATCTGAACACGGCCGCCATTATCTCGGCCTGTGAAATCACCGGCGCACAGGCGATCCACCCCGGCTATGGCTTCCTGTCCGAGAACGCGAATTTCGTTCAAGCGGTGGAAGATCACGAGATTACGTTCATCGGCCCAACGGCCGAACATATTCGCGTCATGGGCGACAAGATCACCGCCAAGGAAACCGCCAAGAACCTTGGGATTCCGGTTGTGCCGGGTTCAGAAGGTGGCGTGCCCGATCTGGACAGCGCGCGCAGCGTTGCCGAAGGCATGGGTTATCCGGTCATCATCAAGGCCACCGCCGGGGGCGGAGGGCGCGGCATGAAAGTCGCCAAAACCGCCAAAGACCTGGAAGTCGCCTTCCGCACGGCACGCTCGGAATCCAAGGCCGCCTTTGGCAACGACGAAGTCTATATCGAAAAATACCTGCAGAAACCGCGCCATATCGAAGTGCAGGTGTTTGGCGATGGCAAAGGCAAAGCGGTGCATCTGGGCGAACGCGACTGTTCGCTGCAACGCCGCCACCAGAAGGTTTTCGAAGAAGCCCCCGGCCCGGTCATCACGCCCGAAATGCGCGCCGAAATCGGCGGCATCTGCGCCGACGCGGTCGCCAAGATCAACTATATCGGCGCAGGTACGGTCGAATTCCTGTTCGAGGATGGAGAGTTCTATTTTATCGAAATGAACACCCGCCTGCAGGTCGAACACCCGGTGACCGAGGCGATCTTTGGCGTCGACCTTGTGCGCGAACAAATCCGCGTCGCCGCCGGTCTGCCGCTGGAATTCAGCCAGGACGATCTGGTGGTCAACGGCCACGCGATCGAGGTGCGCCTGAACGCCGAGAAACTGCCGAACTTCACCCCCTCTCCCGGTCGGATCAGCCAGTATCACGCGCCCGGTGGCCTTGGCGTGCGCATGGACAGCGCGCTTTACGATGGCTATTCGATCCCGCCTTATTACGACAGCCTGATCGGCAAGCTGATCGTCCATGGCCGCGACCGCCCCGAGGCACTCGCCCGCCTGCGCCGCGCACTGGGAGAGTTGATTATCGACGGCATCGACACCTCGGTTCCCCTGTTCAGCGCGCTTCTGGATGAGGCCGCCGTGCAGGACGGCAGCTATGATATCCACTGGCTGGAAAAATGGCTGGAAACCAATCTGGGTTGACCAGGAAGGCCCCAAGTGTCCCGCGATGATGCCCCATCGGTGACGCCCGAACTTCTGCTGCACGCCTATGCCAGCGGCGTGTTTCCGATGTCGGAAAGCCGCGACGATCCAACGCTGTTCTGGGTTGATCCAGACCGGCGCGGCGTCTTGCCCCTGGATGGTTTCTATCTGTCACGCTCGTTAAGACGGACGCAGCGGCGCGACACCTATGCGATCAGTTACAACACGGCTTTCGCCGCCGTGGTCGACGGCTGCGCGGACCGTGATGATACCTGGATCAACGCCACTATCCGCGCCCTGTACCTGGAATTGCATCAGCGCGGCGCGGCGCATTCTGTCGAAGTCTGGAAAGGCGGCGATCTGGTTGGCGGCGTCTATGGCGTCACCCTTGGTGCCGCGTTTTTCGGGGAATCAATGTTTTCAACCGCGCGGGATGCGTCGAAGGTGGCGCTGGCGCATCTGGTGGACCGGCTGAACCGCTGCGGTTTTACCTTGCTTGATACGCAGTTCATCACCCCGCATCTGGCCAACCTTGGCGCGGTTGAAATCAGCCGCGAGGCTTATCACCGGCGTCTGGCCGCAGCACTTCGCAGTCACGCGGTGTTTGACGCGACCTTACCCGCAGCGTCAGGTCAGGACGTTGTGCAGCGCATCACCCAGACGTCATAACGCGCGTGATCCAACGCGCTGAGCGCGGGCGAATCTGCCACCATCCAGCCCCGGAATGCGGGGGAGGTTTCACCAGCGTCATAAACCTCAAGATAGGCGAAGGCATTGCCCGACGGGTTGTTGACCGGATAGCGGCATTCCCCCAGCACAACGTCGATCCGTCCCACCGTGGCGGTACGCCCGGTCGCAACCGAGACATCTTCGACAGCGCCCGAAATCTTGTCGAGGGTTCGCAGGACTGCACCGGATGCATTCGCCACACGCCCCGCCTCGGCCCGCGATGTAATGACGTCGCCAATCACCGATGTCGGATCAAAACGTTCCAGTTCGTCATCCAAAAGCTCTTCGGTGATCACACCCAATGTGCCATCGCTCTGCGCCAGAACCGGCAAGGGCAGTGCCATCAACAGGACAAGGGCGCGCCAGAATTTCATTCCGAGTCCCCTCCGCTGACGAATTTCAACAGCAGGTTAATCAGGCTGATGCTGGATTGGGTATCCTCAATCTCATCACCGGCCTGCAAATTGTCCAGCATACCACCCGGCAGAAGCTCGATATAGTTGCCGCCAAGCAGCCCTTCCGAGGCGACGATAACAGCCGTATCAACCGGCAGGTCGACCCCATCGCGGATGGCGAAAGTCGCGTCGGCGCGAAATGTTTCGGCGTTCAGTTCCAGATCACTGACGGCGCCGATCTTTACCCCCGCCAATCGCACATCGGTGCCAATCTGCACGCCCTCGATCGAACGGAAAGACGCGGTCAGCGGATAGGAACCAGACGGCCCGCCGCCGATCCCTGCGGTCTGCGCCGTATAGAACAGGAACCCGGCCGCCACCGCGATGACAACGCCCCCGGTCAGCAGTTCTGTCACATCTTCGGCCATGGGTTACTCCGGTTGCCACGCCTCATAGTCGGCACGATCCGCAGGGGCCGCGCGCCGGATTGACCCGGCCGGCGCATAGGCGGCTGCCGATCCGGTCAGATTCGCCTGATGCGGCTGCTCCCATGATTTGTGGGGCAGCGGCTTGTCGGTCGGCAATTCGTCAAAGGTGCGATGCAGCCAGCCGTGCCAGTCGGGCGACACGCGGCTCGCCTCAGGCTCTCCGTTATAGATCACCCAGCGGCGCTGACCGTTCTTGGAGGTGTAGAAGACGTTCCCGGCGGCATCTTCGCCGACCTTGCGGCCCTTCATGGCGGTGAACAGCGACGTGCCCAACGTTGATCCGTTCCACCAGGTGGCCAGACGCAGAACTGATTTGATGATGCCCATGTCAGACCCTTGCCGATTGCTGTGTCAGATATGGCGCAGCCGGACCAGAAGGTCCAGTCAATCCCGGACCACCTGCGCGGCAATCAGCCCGCGCTGGCGCTTTCCTTGTCAGCCTCGACGTGGATCATCAGGGGTGACGCGTCCGAGGTCACGGCCTCGACGTTCACGACGACTTCCTTGACGCTTTCCTGCCCCGGCAGATCAAACATCGTATCCAGCAGAATATCTTCCATGATCGAGCGCAGACCGCGCGCGCCAGTCTTGCGATCAATCGCCCGCTTGGCGATGGCAACCAGCGCATCATCGGTGAAGTTGAGGTCGGTATCCTCAAGCTCAAACAACCGCTGATATTGTTTGACCAGCGCGTTTTTCGGCTTGGTCAGAATGGTGACCAGCGCATCTTCGTCCAGATCCTCAAGCGTGGCGATCACCGGCAGGCGGCCGACGAATTCCGGGATCAGACCGAATTTCAACAGGTCTTCGGGTTCCAGATCCTTGAAATATTCGCCAACGCTTTTGTCGGTTTCGTCACGCACATCCGCACCAAACCCCATCGCCGACCCCTTGCCACGCTGGGCAATGATCTTGTCGAGACCGGCAAATGCACCGCCGCAAATGAACAGGATATTGGTCGTATCCACCTGCAGAAATTCCTGCTGCGGATGCTTGCGCCCACCTTGCGGCGGGACCGAGGCAACCGTGCCTTCCATGATCTTCAGCAGCGCTTGCTGAACGCCCTCACCCGATACATCCCGCGTAATCGACGGGTTGTCGGACTTGCGCGTGATCTTGTCGACCTCATCAATATAAACGATGCCGCGCTGTGCGCGTTCGACGTTGTATTCTGATGCCTGAAGCAATTTCAGAATGATATTCTCGACATCTTCGCCCACATAACCAGCCTCGGTCAGTGTGGTCGCATCGGCCATTGTGAACGGCACATCCAGAATCCGCGCCAGCGTCTGTGCCAGCAGCGTCTTGCCGCAGCCCGTCGGGCCGATCAGCATGATATTGGATTTCGCCAGTTCAATGTCCGACTTGTCAGCGTGATTCAGCCGCTTGTAGTGGTTGTGGACCGCAACACTCAGTACCCGTTTCGCGTGGGCCTGCCCGATCACGTAATCGTCCAGAACATCGCAGATCTCGGTCGGCGTCGGCACACCATCGCCGGACTTCAGGCCCGATGCCTTGGTTTCCTCGCGGATGATGTCCATGCACAGTTCGACGCATTCATCGCAGATGAACACCGTCGGCCCGGCGATGAGTTTCCTCACCTCATGCTGAGATTTGCCGCAAAACGAACAATAGAGGGTGTTCTTGCTGTCACCGCCCGACTGGTTTGCCATCGCCTACATCCTTTGAAAACCGCCGCAGACACGGCAAAATTTCGGGCCAGAAACACTGCTGCCAAGCCTAAGACAGCGCAAAGTCGGACACAATGCGAAAGTGCACTGCATCCGATGCAGTTGCTGCAACGGCAGTTTGTGCTTGGAATCGCTTATTTTGTATCGTCTTCAAGCTTGCCGCGGTTCTCGACGATCTCGTCAATGTGACCCCATTCCAGCGCCTCTTGCGGGGTCATGAAACGATCCCGTTCCAGTGCTTTTTCGACGTTTTTCATCGTCTGACCGGTATGCTTGACGTAGATGCTGTACAGCCGCTCACGCAGTTTCATGGTGTTTTCCGCGTGAATCAGAATGTCGGAGGCTTGCCCCTGAAAACCGCCCGAAGGCTGGTGCACCATGATCTGCGCATTGGGCAGCGAAAACCGCATGCCCTTTTCGCCCGCCATCGACAGAAGCGATCCCATCGAGGCCGCCATTCCCATCACGAGGGTCGAGACTTTGGGCTTGATGTACTGCATCGTGTCATAGATCGACAGCCCGCTGGTCACCACACCACCGGGAGAGTTGATGTACATGCTGATTTCCTTGGACGGGTTCTCCGCCTCAAGATGCAACAGCTGCGCAACGATCAGATGCGACATGCCATCGTGGATCGGGCCGTTGATGAACACGATCCGTTCCTTCAGCAAGCGCGAGAAGATGTCATAGGCACGTTCGCCCCGGCTGGTCTGTTCGACCACCATCGGCACAAGGTTCATGTAGGTTTCAACGGGATCTCTCATCGGGGGCCTGCCTGCGATTTGGGGTGATTTGCTAGTGTCCCAAGAATCTTAGGGTCGCGTTAAGGGGGCTGCAAGGGCAGCGCCCGATAATTTGTCTTGACCGAATCGTAAGCAATCACTTACCGTAAGTCACGCCTTACGAAAAAAAACTCGCCGCAATGGCCGATCCGACCCGCCAGGCGATCATCACCCGGCTGCGCATGGGGCCGCAGAATGTTGCCCGTCTGGCGCAGGGGTTTGCGATCAGCCGCCCGGCCATCTCGCAACATCTCAAAGTGCTCAGCGATGCGGGGCTGCTGACCGTCACACCGCAAGGCACCCGCCGCATTTATGCGCTGAACCCCGACCGGATGCGTGACATGCGCGACTGGATGAACACACTTTGGGATGACGCGCTCGACGCATTTGCGCGCGCTGCCCACGACCTTGCCAAGGCACGACCTTGCCAAGGAAGGACCCCCCGATGACCGCCCCGATTGAAAAAACCCTCGTCGTCCCGCTCAGCCGATTGTGTTGAAAAACTCCGAAATCAGAGCGTCGCGGATTTCTTGCGAAAACCTATGAAGCGAAATAGTCGGAAAGCTTTGACCACGAGACAGCGCATGGCTGCGCGTGAGCGCATGTAGGCGATTTGGGCCGACCCCCGCGCCAAAAATTTAGGATCGGGCTGCATGGAAAGAAAAATCATCGTTCAGGCCCTAAAACGGAGTTTTTCAACACAATCAGAGCCCAGATCGCGCCTTCGATCTGTTCACAGACCGCATGTCCAGTTGGTGGCCGCTCGACAAGCATTCGCTGTCCGCGGGCGACGGCAAGGTGGCCCGCGACGTGCGCATATCGCCAGAGGTCGGCGGAAACGTGACCGAGACCAAACATGACGGCACCGAAGTTGTCTGGGGCAAGGTCGTCACCTGGCAGCCCGGCAAATCCTTCGCCATGACCTGGCAATTGGACCGCCCCGAGGATGAGGTCACATACCTCACCATCAATTTCGACCCGGACGGAACCGGCACCCGCGTCACGCTGATCCACGATGGCTGGAACGCAATCCCGCAAGCCGCGCAGGCCGCCCGCAGCCATTATTCAACCGGCTGGGATTACGTCCTCTGCGACCGTTTCAAATCGGCTGCCGAATAACCTCGGAACATCATTGACCCAAAAATATCCCCGCCGGAGGCGCATCTATCAACCCGCGCTTCCGGCAGCGATGCCACACCGCTCAAACGCCCAAAGTCGCCTGAACCGCCCGCCCCCAACGATCATATTTCTCGGCCCGGGTCGCGTCATCCATCTGCGGCTCAAAATGACGCTCCAGCGCCCAGGTCTTCGCGAACCCTGCCTGATCCGGGTAAATCCCGGCGCGCATTCCGGCCAGCCAGGCGGCGCCCAGCGCGGTCGTTTCCAGCACTTCCGGCCGATCAACCGGCGCGTCGATGATGTCCGACAGGAACTGCATCGCCCAGTCAGAGGCGCTCATCCCGCCATCGACCCGCAGTGCCGATTGCGCCGCATCCCCCTGGCTGTCGGCCCAATCCGCCTGCATCGCCTCCAGCAAATCGCGGGTCTGATAGCCGACGCTTTCCAGCGCAGCCCGCGCCATCTCGGCCGGGCCCGTGGCCCGCGTCAGCCCGAAGACAGCACCCCGGCATTCCGGCTGCCAATAGGGCGCGCCCATGCCGGTAAATGCGGGTACCAGAACAACGTCCTGCCCCGCGTCGGCGCTTTCTGCCAGCGGCTGCGTTTCTTTCGCATCGGCAATGATCTGCAAGCCATCGCGCAGCCATTGCACCACCGCCCCGGCCACAAAGATCGAGCCTTCCAGCGCATAGGTCGGCACCCCGTCGAACTGATAGGCAATCGTCCCCAACAGCCGATTTTGCGAGGTTACCAGCGTATCGCCTGTGTTCAGCAACGCGAAACAGCCCGTCCCATAGGTGGATTTCAGCATCCCGGCCTGGAAACAGGCCTGCCCGACAGTCGCCGCCTGCTGATCGCCCGCCACGCCCAGAATGGGCACCTCGGCCCCAATAAGATCGGCGCCTGCCACCCCAAAGTCAGCCGCGCAATCCAGAACCTCGGGCAGCATCGCCATCGGAATACCCAACAGGTCGCAAATATCGGCGTCCCATTGTCCCGCGCGGATATTATAGAGCAGCGTGCGCGCCGCGTTGGTCGCATCCGTTACATGACGCGCGCCGCCGGTCATCTTCCAGATCAGAAAGCTGTCGACGGTGCCGAACAACAGGTCACCGGCCTCGGCTTTTCCTCTCGCGCCCTCGACCTCATCCAGCAACCACTTCAGCTTGGTGCCGGAAAAATACGGGTCCAGCAGCAGGCCGGTTTTTTCCGTGACCATCGGCTCGTGACCGGCCTCCACCAACTCTCGACACAGCGCGGCTGTACGGCGGTCTTGCCAGACGATCGCGTTATGGATCGGCGCACCGGTGGTCTTGTCCCAGACCACCACGGTTTCGCGTTGGTTGGTAATGCCGATGGCGGCAATGTCCGTCGCGGCCAACCCGGCCTTGTCCAGCGCCGCACGACAGGTCGACTGCACCGTTGACCACAGATCACCGGGATCATGCTCGACCCAGCCCGAGGCCGGGAAGTGCTGTTCGAACTCCTCCTGCGCCGAGGCGACGATTTTCAGATCAGCGTCGAACACGATGGCCCGGCTGGATGTGGTTCCCTGATCTATCGCCAGAATATGATTGGCCATCTTGTCCTCCGCCATGTCATCGGAAAATCCGCCCTGGCGCGCCCGCTGTCAACGCCGCGCGTCACGCATCCAATCGCCCAACTGTGCAATCTGATCCGCGCTCATCCGCAGCCCCCGCTTGGTGCGCCGCCAGACCACATCCGCAGCACCTTTGGCAAATTCATGCGTCATCAGCCAGCGGACTTCGGCCTCGGTGATTGTACCGCCGAAATCACGACCAAGATCGGCATCCGAAGTCGCCTTGCCCAGCATCGCCCAGGCATCCGTGCCGTAGACCCGGATCAAGCGGTTCACGCGCTCACTGCCAAGAAACGGATATTCCTCCAGCAGTTTCGCGCGCAGCGCCGCCACACCATCCACCGGGAAATCCCCGCCCGGCAAGGGCACTCGCGCCGTCCAGCCCGCCTGCGGGAACCCCATCTGCTTTGCCAGTTTTTCCAACGCATGCTCGGCGAGTTTCCGATAGGTCGTGATCTTGCCGCCAAAGACGTTCAGCAGCGGCGCAGGCCCGTCCGTGTTCAGCGACAACACATAATCCCGCGTTGCCGCCGTCGCCGATTTCGCCCCGTCATCATAAAGCGGCCGCACCCCGGAATAGGTCCACACCACATCGTCCGGCACAACCGGCACCTTCAGATAGCCCGAGACGAAATTACACAGATACGCGACCTCGGCTTCGGTAATCTCGACCGGGCCCGGCGGCCCCTCCTGATCCTGGTCGGTGGTGCCGATCAGGGTGAATTCATCCTCATAGGGTATCGCAAAGATGATCCGCCCGTCGGTGCCCTGGAAGAAATAGCAGCGGTCATGATTATAAAGCTTCGACACAACGATATGACTGCCCCGCACCAGCCGCACGCCCTCGGTCGAGTTGATGCGCACCGTGTTGCGGATCACGTCCTCGACCCACGGCCCCCCCGCATTGACCAACGCGCGGGCGCTCAGCGTTTCGGCGCTGCCATCTTCGTGCTGCAGCGTGACCTGCCACAGGTCGCTCACACGTTCGGCCGCAGTGACCTTGGTGCGCGTCATAACCCGTGCGCCGCGCTCTGCCGCGTCCCGCGCGTTCAGTGACACCAGCCGCGAATCCTGGATCCAGCAGTCGGAATACTCATAGGCTTTGACGAATTGATCCTGCAGCGGCGCACCAGCAGGATCGCTGCGCAGGTTCAGCGTTTTCGTCGCGGGCAGGATTTTTCGCCCGCCCAGATGGTCATAAAGGAACAGCCCCGCCCGGATCATTGCACCGGGGCGACGCCCCTTTAACCAGGGCATCACGACCGACAGCATCCGCGATACCGGCGTCTCCCCCTCGAACCGCATGTCCTTGTGATAGGGCAGGACAAAGCGCATCGGCCAGGCGATATGCGGCATCGCAACCAGCAGATTCTCACGCTCGATCAGCGCCTCACGGACCAGCCGGAATTCAAGGTATTCCAGATACCGCAAACCGCCATGAAACAACTTGGTCGAAGCGGAAGACGTGGCTGATGCAAGATCGTTCATTTCGGCCAGTGCAACACTCAGGCCGCGACCGGCGGCGTCACGTGCGATGCCACAGCCGTTGATGCCGCCACCGATGATGAAGATGTCAACCGGATCCGTCATTTCGGCCATGCGGCGGGTCACCTACTAAAGATTTCGTAAAAGACACCCCAATCCATGACCCAGCTGCCTTGCGGTGTCCAGCAAGGACACGACGGACGATTGCGGAAATCACTCATCAAGGCAGGCCGCCACATCCGACACAGTCCCGATCGAGACGATCTGTTCGGGCGAAAGCTGCTGCCCGCGCGCAGCCTCGATCGCCAGAACGATGTGCATATGGCCCAGGCTGTCCCACTCGGCCAGCGTGGCAATTCCATCGGTCGGCGCGACACCATCGCGGCCCAGCGCCCCGGCCACCAGGGCTTGCGCGGCGTCGACGCTCATGCCGCGCCCCGCTTGTGCCAATTGTCTTCCATCATCTCGAACAGCAGATGATCGGCCGGGGCGCCTTCAGCCGTGCTCCAGATACATTGGTGGAAGGTTCCGACATGGTCGAAACCAAGTTTGCGATAGTTGAAGATCGACGCGAAATTCCGTCCCTCAACCTGGCCCTGAATGCGCCCCACACGATCACTTTCGAATAGATGAGGAATAACGCGTCCGCGCACTTCGACCACCACGCCTTTGCCCCACCAGTCACGATTATGAATCAAGACCGCCAGATGGGCAGTCCGATAATTGCGCAGCTGCACCGATTCGACCCCGATCGCGTGGTCCGAGCCATGCGGGAATATCCCGTATGTGAACCGCGTTCGCCCGTTTGGCTTTGCCATCCGCCGAAACAATCGCCATTGCGACCCCCGCAAAGGCGCCGCCGTGATCGCGCTTGCCAGTTCGGGATCGTCCAGCCAGTTGTTTGCACCAAGCCGCCAGGCCTGCCACAGGCTGAGCGGGCGCAACTCGAACCTGTCGGTCTGCAGCGCCTGATCAAAGTGCAGGTCACGGGGTTTGTTTATCCAGCTCATCGGTCAGTCTGTTGCTTTCGAAGCCAGCAGGGCCGCTGACCCAACTATCCGGTGTCCAGAACCAGATCGCGCGTCGCATCCCGCATGAGTTTACCACGATCATTTCGCACAAGCGTATCGAGAATGGCAATCCGTGACGGAACGGCCTCGGCCCGGACTTCGCCGCGACACCAATCGCGCAGCGCATCCGCGGGCAGGTCCGCATCCTTGCGCATGACGACGGCGGCGCCGACCGCTTCGCCTGACACCGGATCGGGCAAGGCAAAGGCTGCAGCTTCGATCACATCGGGGTGGCGCTCCAGCATCTGCTCGATCTCTTCGGCCAGAATTTTGACGCCGCCCCGGTTGATCAGCGACTTCAACCGCCCTTTCAGCGTCAGACCCGCGTCGTCCAATTCCCCCAGGTCACAGGTGCGAAGCCAGCCATCGAAAAAGGCGGCCTCGGTCGCATTCGGATCGCCCCAGATGCCAGCCATGCAGGCGTCGCTGCGCAACAGAACCTCTCCTGTACCGGATACGTGGATCACTCCAGCCTCATCAAGAACGGCCATATCCCCCAGCCAGGGGCGGCCAACGAAGCCGGTTTTCCCGGCCGCCTGATCCAGACCCGCGCCGCCAACCCAGTTTGCGGTTTTGGTCAACCCGTACATGTTCAGAACGTTGCGCGTTCCGGACCAGTCCGCGATACCCTGCCAAAGTTCCGCACTCAGCACTTCCGAACCGACGTGTACCTGTTTCAGCGCCGTTCCGGGCGGCTGGGACAGGCGCAGTGCCATCCTCCAGAAACTCGGAACCGCGCTGAGGAACCCGGCCTGTGTCTGATCCAGAACGTCGCCCAATTGCGCCACTTCGCCAAGCGCGGGCGTCGGCCACAAGATGACATGACCGCCCGCCGCCAGTGGCGTCATGATTGTCCCGATCAGCCCGTGCCCGAAAAACACAGGCAGGACGGACAATGTACGCGCTAACGTCGGCGCGCCGATTTGCGAGCCATTGCTGTGAACCCGCGCAAACAGCGCGCTAAGCGTCAGCGTGATACCCTTCGGCACGCCGGTGGTTCCCGATGTCATCAGGATCAACGCCGGATCGTGCGGTTCAAGTGGCTCCATTGTTGCGGCTGAAGTGCCGCCCAGATCATCGTCGGTATCCAGCCAAAGGGCCGCGCCAGTCGCCGCGGTCACGCGGTGCCGCTCAGCCGCGACAATCGCGGGATTGACCAGCACCGCAATCAAACCGGCCCGCCAACAGGCAAACAGCGCGACGATCACGGCCAGCGGATCAGCCACTGCGATCACAACCCGATCACCGCGCTGGCAGCCGTTTTGCAGCAATCCGGCTGCACAGGCTTGCGACCGCGCCAACAGCGCATCGCGATCCAGCGCGCGCCTGGTGCGATGGTCGCTCAGCCGGCAACCGGGGCCCAGCAAGCCTTCAATTCCCGTATTCAGCGTCACAGCATCCCGATCCGAAACCTTTGATTGAACGCCAACCATATTGGGTGCGTTTGTGACTGGCCAGACGCAAGGGGCTTGGATAAGTTCCCGCCGACAAGGAGACCCGCAATGACCCAGATCGCCGAAACCTCGGTTCTCAGCCTTTCGCCAAGTGCCACGATGCGCGCGGTCGGCGAAACGGGCGTCGTTCTGATGACGACAACGGGCGAGATTTACACCTGCAACGAAACGGCGATGGATTTTCTTGGTCGACTGGATGGAACGTCAAGCCTGTCTGACATCGCCACCCGGATGACGGATGATTTTGAGGTTACGCCGGACATCCTGATCCCGGATCTGATCGAGATGATTGCACCGCTGGCCAAGGACGGCGTTGTCGTCGGCGCAGGTGCCTGAGGGATCCGGTCAATTGCCCTTCGCGCGCCGCATCGCGTTGGGATGGGACATCTGGCTGGACGCGCGCAAACTGCCCTATCAGATCGGCGACACGGACCTGAGCGTTGCGCTGGCTTGGGCCGATGTTGCACCTGACCCGCGCTGGAACGGTGTCAGCGCTGACTTCATCGTCCGCCGGGTGCGCCGTTCGGTCAAACACCCGATCCTGATGCGGCATCGCCGTTGCATGCGTGGCGGGCTGCTGGGTTTCAAGTACCTGCGCAAGGCAGGGTTTGATCCGGTGCTCAAATTCGCATTGGTCGAAAAATCGCTTGCCACTGAAAAGCTGGATGCCCATTGCTGGGTCTGTCTGAATGACACGCCGGTGATCAGCGACCGTGAGGACGGCATGACCGACCTGATGGAATTCCCGAGGCCCACACCTGCATGACCGCCCCCGAACGATTGCCTGTCCGTGCCCGATTTGATCTGGTTAACGCAACACTCGATGTGTGTGGTCCGCCCGATTGGGCCGCCGCCGTCTATGACGGCATGTTGCAGCCGCACGATCCGGCAACGCAAGCTTCTGTCGCGATGACCCTGACGCTTAGGCGCGGTGCGCCGATGGCCCCGGACGCGGGCGCAGATCTGCTGCACGATGGTTTTGGCGAAGATGGCAAACCGGTGGCCGTTTACAATGCCGGTTCAGTGACCTGGTTCATTCAACCCGGCCTAGTCTCGCTAAAAGTGGATGAGGCGTCCGGAACGGCCGAGATCGTGCTGATCGACCAGGCGCGCATGTCCGACAGCTTCAATATGTCGATGCATGTGCTGGATTCAGCCATCGCGCTGACCGGGCAAACGCTGGTTCATGCCGCCTGCCTGGCGGATCTTGCAGGCAAGACCTATAGGTTGATCTTCGCGCCCAGCGGCACCGGCAAGACGACGACAACTCTGTCATTGGCGCACGCCGGGCACGCGATGGCCAACGACGATGCCGCCGTCCTGTCAGGCACCGAAGGCGGCGGCGGATTGTCCGTCTGGGGGTTGGCCCGCGATCCGAATGTGCACCGCAAGACCGTCGCGATGCTGCCCTGGCTTGATGGTCTGGCGGATTGGTCCAGACGTGAGGAACGTTCGGTGCCCCTCGCAAAGCTCGCCGATCACATGCCAATCTCGCCCCATGTCCGCCGTCCCGTCGGGGCGGTATTCTCATTGGCGCGCGGGGCAGGCCCTGATGCCGAGGCGCGTGAGATTCCGCCTGCCGAGGCATTGGCGCGGCTGGTGTCGGACAATGTGCGCCACAGCGCGCAGGGGCTTGGAGCCCGCGACCTTGCCGCACTTGATCGCCTGACCGAGTTGATCCGAACGGTTCCGGCCTATGAGTTGCTGGTTCCCGAAGGCGCCGATGGCCTGGCATCCGCGGCAAAGGTGTTTGGTGCGACGCTGGCCAAGGCGACGCCGCACCGCTCAATCTGATCCGGCTTGGATGGATCGCAGCCCGGTCAACGGATCACTGCGCCTAAGCGCCAATTTGTTGCGGTGCTGCTGAAGCGCGATGGCGGCCAAATTGCGCCCGGTCGCCTCAATCCGCGCATCGGCGCAATCAAACCTCAGCCGGTTTGCAGTGGCGCCGGTCGGCGGGCCCATGCGCCGCAGGATCTGCGGAAGCGCGAATTCGCCCGTCGGTGTCTTCAGCGTCCGACGCCGACGAGAACCGGCCAGCAACAGGCGAGAGATTGCCAACAACCGCTCGGCGGGCCAATCGGACCTCAGATCAGTCAGGGTGTCGTGTTTGCTGTGCCAATGGCCAGGCGGCTGGTGGTGCGGCGTCACTGCCCCTGACAGCCAACCGGAAAGATCATCGCGAACCAGTTGATACATCGCGCTGCCCATCGCCACCCGCATCGTCGGCTGGTCACGCCACAACGGCAGCGGCAGCGGAATCTTTGCGATGATCGGGCCATCATCGAAAACCTCGCTCATCAGGTGCAGCGTGGCACCCCCGGCTTTTTCGATATCGCCAGCCATGATCATGCCGTTGATCGGGTCCGGACCGCGATACAGCGGCAGCAGTGCCGGGTGAATATTGACGCCACCAAGGCGCGCCAGTGAAAGATGGCTGGCCGGAAACTTCCGCATCCAGATCGAAGAAATGATCAGATCCGGCTTAAGCCTTTCCAGCAAGTTCGTAGTCGCGCCCTCGTGCCCGGGGACCGGGACAAAGTGAACCTCGGCATCTGGCGCATTCCGCCTGAGGATACCGGCAGTGGACCAGATTGATCCTGGCCGGTCGTACCTAAGGGAGCGTTGGACGCGGCGCCGCGTCGGTGCAGGAAACACCGCCGCAACGATCCGATTTCCCGAATCCAGCCAGCCTGCCAGCGCAGGCGCTGAGTGTGAAATTTATGCCCAAGCGCCCCATGCGCCACTGCCGTCAGAAACAGGGCCGTCGCAGACCCGGGCCCAAGCGACATCAGTTCGCCATGACCAAGCCGCACCCGTCGGCGCAGGCCCGGATAATGAACCAGATCGCCATGCAACTCGATCAGAAGATTTGGGTCTGCATCGCTGATCCATTTCTGTTCCTGATTGGCCTCGGACCGGTCGAACCGATCCTTCACATGCTGATACAGACCAAGATCGGTCAGGATTTCGCCAATTGCATCAAAGTCGTCTGGGCTGGCTACAATATCAATGTCGGTGAAAGGGCGATCAGCCGGGTCGGGATAAAGGCGTTCGGCAAAGACCGGTCCTTTGACGATTATCGGGTCAACCCCGCGGCTGGAAAAGGCAGCGCGCAATCCCGGAAGCAGCGATTCCAGGCGCAGCGTCATGGCCGTCAGCCCTTCGACCTCGGCCACCAACTCGGGTGCCAGCGCTGCCAGACGCGCACCGCCTATCTTTCGATACAGGATCGTCGAAACATTATGCGATGACGCCATCTTCGCCAGCTCGGGAATATCGGCATCCGACACCTTTTCGGTTGCAGCAACGGGATCCGCCAGCCGACAGAACAGATCGTCCAGATCCCGCGTCGCCCTGCCATTGATGCCTGCCATTATTCGCCTGTTCGATTGTGCGCCCCGGGCGGACCCTAAAAGCAGAGTCTGCGGGCGGCAACCGTTCGACCGATCCCGCGCGGCTTGCGGGCGCGCGGGAATGCCGCGACAGTCTGATCCTGACGATGGTGGTGGTGCTGCCAAATACCGGCGGGTGCGAACCGCCCGAGGCGACCTGTCCGTCAGTCGTTAATGTCGCTTTCCCAGACTTTCACGCTGCCCGTACGCAGCCGAAAAAACCGCCGCAGAACCAGCCAGGATACCAGGGAACACGCCGCGAAAATCACCAGTGTCCACGGAAGCGAATTCGCCATGAAGGCGGCCAGCGGCCAATCAATCGCGAAGGCCCCACCGACAAGCGCCGCCCCAATCGCGAAACCCAGGAAAATCTGCGTCGGCATCAGAACTTCCAGAATTGCCAGCCCCAGCGCCACCGCGCCCCAGGTCCACCAGGTTGCCCAGATCATTTGTTCCCCCGCAGCAGTTTGAACGCATCGCCAAAGGCATCGATCGCGGCCGAGGGGATGACAACAGTCTGCTTACCCTCACCGTCACCCAATGCGGCCAGCGCCTCGACCTGTTTCAGCGCCACCTGATACTGCGCCGCTTCCAGTCCGTTGGCCTGAATGGCGGCCGCCACAACGCCGGTTGCATAGGCTTCCGCGTCGGACTGAACCCGCCGCGCCTTGGCGGCCTGTTCGGCGGCGTAAAGCTCGGCGTCCGCATTCAGTTCCACCGCACGCTTTTCACCTTCGGCCCGGGTCACTGCAGCACGCCGTTCACGTTCCGCATTCAACTGCTGAAGCATCGCATCACGCGTCGCCTGATCCAGATTGACGTCAAGGATTTCGGCGCGCGTCACCTCAATCCCCCAGTCGTCGACGGCATCCTCAACCAGAGACTTGATCTGCACGATCAACTGTGCGCGGTTCGACTGAACCTCGTCCAGCTCCATCTTGCCGATCTCAGCCCGCACAATCCCGGCGACAGTCGTGGCAATCGCCGCATCCACGTCGCGAATGCGATACACCGTCTTTTCCGGCTCGATAATGCGGTAAAACACGCTGGTTTCCACCTGTACCAACACGTTGTCGGCAGTGATGGCATCCTGACTGTGTGTCGGCAACTGACGCTCGAGAATCGAGATTTTATGCGCAACCCGGTCCAGAAACGGGACGATAAAGTTGATCCCCGGCCCAAGCACGCTGCGCAATCGCCCGAAGCGTTCCACGACGAATTTCATCGACTGCGGCACGATTCGCACGCCCAGCAGGATTCGCACGCCCAGCAGAACGCTGATGATGATCAGCGCGGCCAGCAGCAACAGAACGATGTTCTGGCCAAGGAAATTCAACAGGATGTCTTCGATGTTCATGCAATTCTCCCAAAACTATCGGCATTCACATGGGGTATGAGCGAGCGAATTTAAAGGGTTAGCCCAAAACCACCCGTTGCGGTGCGCTGTTTTTGACACGCCCGATTTCGCCCGAAACCTCCATGTTCAGCTTGACGGTTGTCAGGTGCCAGCCAAGCGATCCAAGGCGATTTCGGTCTTCAGGATCGATCCTGTCACGCACCGCGTCCTTCAGTTCAGCCAAGGTCAGACCATCGTCGCCAGACCCGTCCAAAGTCGCCAAAATTGCGCTGCGCAGCAGATCATATTTCCACTTCGCAATCCGCGTCGTGCCCGGGCGGTCCTGGTTCGGTGTATGGCATTCGATTTTCTGTTCCATCGCAAAGCCTTTCATCCGGCCAGCAGCCTAGCGAAATATCGCAAAATGCGAAAGCGCGACCCGATCATTGACCCGATCATTTGCATGTCACCAACCACACGCCGCCCTCTGGGCGCGCCGCGCGATATTCGGTAAACTGGTCCCCATGCCGAGCCTTTGTCGAGATTGCCTGACCCCTTTCGATCAGGCCGCCCGCTGCCCCAGCTGCCGCAGCCCGCGCATCCTTTCGCACCCGGAACTGTTCAGTCTGACCATCGCCCATATGGACTGCGACGCATTCTATGCTTCGGTCGAAAAGCGCGACGACCCCAGTTTGCGCGACAAACCCGTCATCGTCGGTGGCGGACGGCGCGGCGTCGTCACCACGGCTTGCTACATCGCCCGGATCAAGGGCGTGCGTTCGGCCATGCCGATGTTCCAGGCGCTGAAGCTTTGCCCCGAAGCGACGGTCGTCAAAGGCCGGATGAGCGCTTATGTCGAAGCCTCCAAGGCGATCCGCGCGATGATGGACGAATTGACGCCCGTCGTCGAACCGCTCAGCCTTGACGAAGCGTTCATGGACCTCAGCGGGACCGAAAAACTGCACGGCGCGCCGCCTGCCGTGATGCTGGCGCGGCTGGTGAACCGGATGCAGGACGAGTTGGGCCTTGGCGGATCCATCGGCCTTTCCCACAACAAGTTTCTGGCCAAGGTCGCCAGTGACCTTGATAAACCGCGCGGATTTTCGATCATCGGCAAAGGCGAAACCCACGACTTCCTGACCCAAAAACCAGTCCGCATGATCTGGGGCATCGGTCCCGCCGCGCAGGCCAACCTAGAGCGCGTCGGCATCCGCACCTTCGCCGACCTAAGACGGTGGGAGCGTAAGGACCTCGGCGCGCGGTTCGGGGCAATGGGCGACCGCCTCTGGCACCTCGCACGGGGCGAAGATCGCCGCCGCGTGTCGGCCAATGCGCCGGTCAAGGGCATCTCGAACGAAACGACCTTCTTCGAGGATACCGCGAACCCGGACATCCTCGATGGCCACATCTGGCGACTGTCCGAAAAGATCGCCGACCGCGCCAAGGCGAAGGACAAGGCCGGGCGGATCGTGACGCTGAAACTGAAGCGCGCCAACCACACATCGCTGACCCGCCGCACCAGCCTGGGCGACGCCACCCAGGTTGCGGACCGAATATATCGCACGGCGCGGCACCTGTTCGATCGGGTCGGCGAAGAAGGCCCCTACAGGTTGATCGGTGTCGGGCTCAGCGATCTGGTCAGCGCGACCGAGGCTGACATCTCGGGCGACCTGCTGGACCCCCAGGCCGGTCAGCGGGCGCAGGCCGAACGGGCCGCTGACGCAATCAGGGCCCGTTTCGGAAAGGATGCAATCGTGAAAGGCCGCGCGCTGCGTTAAAGCAGTTCGCGTTTAACCTGAATCAGAGTTCTCCGCCTCTCAATCGGCAAGTTGCTGATTTAGAACGCGATTTCTGATATGCGATGTCTCAAGTAAAACGCGAACCGCTATAGATGCGCGTGACCGTGTTTCACGACAAATCGCGCAGATGCGGCCAACCCCACCGCTGACCGACGTCAACCGTCGTCTTTTCGCCAAAAAAACTCCGGGGGGTCTTGGGGGGCTGCCCCCCCAAGCCGGCAAGCCCACTCAGTGAACCAGCAGTCGCGCTTCGTACTGTTTCAGGCACATGCGCGCCGTCGACCCATAAGCTCCCAGATCAGCGGCCAGTTCCGGGAACAGGTCCAGCACTTCGTCGCGGGCCGCCTGTTCCAGCGCCCCCATTCCGACAGTCCCGGGATGAAAGCTCTCGGATTCTGCGCCATCGGCGAAAACGATCTGGTGGCTGTCGAACAGCATGTGGAAATACTCGACCTCGCCACCGGTTTCAGCAAACACACCATCCCAGTTCGTCAGATGTTTGGCGGCGACCAGAACCTCATCCTCGCCAAACAACAATTGCGCCTGTGCCCCGCGAATCAGCATCCTGTGTTGCGGCGACACCCGCAAATCACGGGTATTCCCAAGCACCCCGGCGCGCATCACAATCGGGGCAAGCCGAGTTTCGGCCAAAACCACGCGAGATCCGATCCAGCGCAGCGGCTGCATCCCATGATCCAGCGTGGCAACCATCTGTCCGGGCTGAAGGTCTTCTATGGCAACCTCGCCCCTGTCCGTCAGGATGTTGGTACCGCGAGCGAAACAGATGATTTCCTCGATGCCGGTGAAGGTGACGATTGTGCCATCCAGCAATTCGCCGTACCCGCTAAGCCCGCCCGCCGCATCGTCCGTTTCGGTGTAGACGATCGAACCCAGGACCAGCTGTCCGTTGAAGTCGAGGATGTCATAGTCGCTATCGTCGTCGGCTTCGCCGCCGTGAATCGCAATGGCCCCGCCGCCACCGATCAGCTGGTCGGGGTTGATTATGAAAGTATCGTCACCGTCGTTGTTGTTGCCGCCGACGCCGTCACCGGCTGAATAGTCACCAACGGCGATGTCTCCGCTACCGACATAAATCGTGTCGTCGCCGCCTTCGCCAAAGACCGTGTCGGACCCATGTCCGGCATCAATCGTGTCATCGCCATCGCCCGCTTTGACAATGTCATCCCAGGACCCTTCGGCCACGGCTTCGAAATGAATGTCGGTGACCCAGGCCCATTGCTGGGAATTTGCGGCCGAATTGTCATAGTCGATTTCAATACGTGCCACTGGTCCGGCAATTTCGACAAGAACGGACCCGCCGATTTCGTCAGGATTGTCCGAACCGACGCCGGTGACCTGGTTTGAATCCGCACCAGCACCGATTGTGTCGTCGCCATCAGCGGTCAGGACCACTTCGATTTCATTGCCGTTTTCGTCGTAAGCGCGCACCCGGATGATATCCGTCCAGCTGCCGATATCGACGTCGTTCAGCCGGAACGTGACGTTCTGGACCATATCTTCGAAGCCCGAGCCGGTGACGGACGCGAACTCTATCGTCGTGGTTGCGGTTTGCGTTGACCCGGCACCACCGTCCAGAAACAGCGACGAATCGGGGTCAAAAGGCTCACCGCCCGCAACGTATTGAGAATTGTCATCGTCATCGACTTCGGCGACATCCAATCCGCCGTCGTCAGTAATCGTCACCGTGACTTCGATGCCGCCGACGTCTACGGCTGCGTTGGCACCTTCAAGATTGTCCCCGTCACCGCCAAAATCATCGATCCACGACAGGTTCAAGGCGGTCGGTGCCGGCGAACTGTCGACCATGTCGCCTTCCGGATCTCCGGTATAGTCGACATCTATCGTGTTGTCGGTGCCATCCCCCGACACGACATCCACATCGTTGACGGATGCATCGTAGTCGGCGAAAGAAAAGTTTGCGTCGCCGGGGTTGTTTCCCGGATTGCCGTCATGGGCCAGAGTCTCGTAATCACGGCCAACCACCAGCGGCACTTCTGACAAGGTATAGCGACCAGCCGCGTCGCCCCCAATGACACGCAGCATGACAACTTCGAAAATTTCCAGGGTGACGGTGTCCTGCACCGTCCAGGTTCTTTCGTTTTGGACAGCGCCGCCAAAGGACGTGTCACCATCAACCGTGACATTGCCTGTGGTTCCCGACTCGTCAAAAACCCCGCTGCCGTTGTCATCTGTCAGAACATAGGCGCCCGCACCAATGTCGGCATCGTCGATGACCGCGATCCCCGTCGCAACAGCGGGTCCGTTATAGGTGCTAATCCCACCGACAGTGTTCGTGAAATTGCCGCCACCGGGATTCTGGTCATAAAATCGGACTGTATAAGTAGGCAACCAACAACTCCGGCAACGCAACAAGATGGATGGCCCTGCAATAGCAGCGCCCGGTGCGATTAAACCCGGAAAATGAGGATTCTATGGCGCGATTCCGCCCCAATGTTGTGAAATGTGCAACAATTTGGCTGGTTATTCGGCGGCGACTGCAACCTCGGCGCGACCTATTGCGCAGATCTCGGCGACCACTCCGCTGACCAACCGTCGCATATCGTCGAACCGCGCGTTCGGCTCGACCCGCGCTTCGTGCATATAAAGGCTGCGATCAATCTCGATCTGGACCGCATGCTGCCCGGCGCGCGGTCTGCCGTATTTCTGGGTGATGAAGGCCCCCGCAAATGGCGCGTTTCTGGCAACCTTCAGCCCGGCGGCCGAAAACGCCGCCTCGATCCGCTCGACGATGGCGCCGTCTGATGCGGCCCCGAACCTGTCGCCCAAGACAACGTCAGGGCGGTCCCGATGCGCACCGCACGCCGCTTCGATCGCCTCATGCGGCATCGAGTGGCAGTCAATCAGGATCGCTTGACCGAATTGTGCCAGGCTTTCATCCAGCAGCCCCTGCAACGCGGCGTGATAGGGGTGCCAGACATCGGCGATACGCGCCTCGGCCTCGGCCCGATTCAGCTTGCCCGAATAGATCGCGCGCCCGCTGGCCACCACCCGCGGCACCACCCCAAGGCCCGAGTTCACGCGCGGGTTCGGCGCGCCCCGCGCCATCCCTTCGATCAACGCGGGGTCCAGCTCATCCTCGGCCCGGTTCAGATCGACCCAGGCGCGCGGTGCCAGCGCCGCCAGCAGCGGCGCACCCAAACGCGGGGCTGCGCCAAACAGCAGGTCAACAAAGGCATCCTCGGAACTGCGCAGCAACCGTGTCGGCAGGACCGAGCGGCGCAAAAACCGCGCCGGATAGTCGCGCCCGGAATGGGGCGAGGCAAACACAACCGCCGTAGTGCGGTCCTGCGGCAACGTCAGGGTATAGGCAGGCTTGGGCATACCAGCTCCAACATTCGTCGCCTCACTCTAACATATGGTGGCATCATTGCACTCAAAACCCCTTGAACCGGCCCCGCCATCCTTTTATAGACCTCTCGACCGGCGCGGGGGCCTCCCTCGCGCCCTGTTCTTTTCGGGCAGGCCGGGTTTCCGGGGGACATGGGTGATTAGCTCAGCGGTAGAGCACTTCGTTGACATCGAAGGGGTCACTGGTTCGATCCCAGTATCGCCCACCATGACGTTTTTGCCGCCCGCGCGGGTGGCCCCGACGATACGAAGGAAAGACGCGATGAAAGTCAGAAACTCGCTGCGTTCGCTGAAGAACCGGCACCGCGATTGCCAGATCGTGCGCCGCAAGGGCCGCGTCTATGTGATCAACAAGACGCAGAAACGGTTCAAGGCCCGTCAGGGTTAAACCCGTTTCGGGCGGCCGCTGGCTGTCCTGTTTGAACGAAGACGCCCGCCACGGTCTTCCGCGGCGGGCGTCTTCGTGTCCGGACGGCGCTGCGCAATACGCCCAGTTTTCCGGCGTACCCGATCATAAACCGGCACACCGGCCCCGCCCCGTCAGGCCGGGGCCGTTCCATCCACCCTATTCGAACAGCGAGATTATGCCCCCCGCCAGCAGACGCACCATCGTCGCTTCGTTCAGATAACCCGTCACCTCGAGATTTCGACGGTCCTGGAACCGGCGAATCGCCCGCCGTGTGCGATCATTGAATTCGCCGTCCACCCGGCCCGGCTTTAACCCCAGCACGTTCAGGCGACGTTCGACCAACTGCCGGGTGACGCGGTTCAGACCAAGCGATTCTTCCTCGGCCCGCGCGCGCTCCAGAATGGCGGCATTGGCGGCTTCTTCTTCGTACACCGCAATCCGCGCCCGCGCTTCGTCGGCAAAGACGCCGTTTGGAAAAGCGCTCAGGTACACCCGATAGCCCTGCAGCGAATTCAACTCCTGCGCCTGTTCCCAGGCCCGCCGGTCACGCCGCTCGGCCCGGTTTCGCTTGCGTTCATCAATTGCCGCAAGGCGTGCATTGGCAATCTCGGCATAGAGCCCGTCAGGATAGCGTTGCAGATAGGCGCGGAAATTTTCCTCGCCCCCGTTGAGGCCGGTGCGGCTCCAATAATCGCGGTCCTGGCGTTCAAGCTCCAGCCGGCGCGCTTCGGCTTCAGCGGCCTGTTCCTCGGCCCGCGCCTGGCCCTGCTGAAGCAGCCGGTTGATTTGCGCGACATTCAGATAGCTTGTGACGCGCAGGTTATTCGCGTCCTGCCAGCGCGAAATCGCGCCCCGCGTTCCGGGGCCGAAAATCCCGTCGATCCCGCGCGGACGAAAATCGAGGATCGTCAGCGCCCGCTGGATCTGCTGACGGTTTTCCCGCGTCAGGTTCAGCGCTTCTTCGGCCAGACGCGCGCGCCGGTTCGGCTCATCCGTGTAAGACTCGACGCGTTGGCGTGCCTCATCCGCATGCGCCCCGTTGGGATAGCGTTCCAGATACCGGCGATAGGCATTGAGCGTGTCCAGTTCCTGAACCAGCTCCCAATAGCCGACCTCGGCTTCATCCACGACCGCTTCGGGCGTCAGAAACGCATAGTTGTCGGGTAAGTATCCCGCCGCCCGCATACCGCGTGTCGCCACGACAGCATCCGGAATCGACGCGCCGGGTTCGGCCAATACATCGCGCATGAATCCAGCGCCTTCGCGGGTGTTCGCGCTGACGATCGTGACGCCTTCGGGGATCGTTGGCTGGCCGATTCCAGCCCGCAGATACGCGCCATATTGATCGGATTCCCCATCCCCAACCAGCACCAGAACGGCGCGTTCCGGGCTGGCCGACAGGACCGCCAGAACCGTGGACAGCGGCAGCGCATTGAAGCTGAGGCGCGCAATGCCGGGCCGGTCGGAATCGACAGGCAGCAGATAGGTATCGGTCGCGGAATGCATGAACCGCCCCGACAGAACAACGATCAACCCATCCGCGTTGGGCGCCATCTGAACAAACTGGGCGACAGAGGACTGCATCTCGGACAGATCCGCATTTCGCGCGCCAACCACATCAATCCCGGCCCGGTCCAGTGCCGAAGCGGCCGACACGACATTGTCGCCACGCCGCAAATCGCGGATTTCTTCATAGTTTTCGTTGCCAATGACCAGGGCAATATCAGCCGCCCAAAGCGGCGCGGCACAGGTCAGCAGCAGGCCCGCCAGGGCCAGTTTCAGCGGATGGGTCGTCATGGTCGCCTCCCTTCGGCGACGCGGTGTTAGTCGATTCTCCCAAAAATCCTCGATCACCAATCCGTCCCGGAGGCATCCCCCGGCCGCACCAGTTCGACTGCACCGCGCATTTTTTTGAGCGTGTTCGAGAACCATTTGCCCCCGTATCGTGGCATCTTGGGCGGCGGTTTCCAAGCGGACAGTCATTTTGCCGCCGATCACCCGCCAAAGTCAGGTGCAATTGCACATTGTTGATGATGCCGCAGGCTTCACAAATCCCGGTCGCATGGTATCGTCGCAACATGGAACCGATCACTATGGGCTTTTACGCCATCGTATGCGGCCTTTTGGGCGCAGCCGGGCCGAAACTTGGCGCACTGCCAGTGCGATTGGGAATTGGCGCGGTCGTCGGCGTGATCGCGTCAGCCCTGTTGCCGCTCATCCAGGGGGCGATGGCGTATTAGGTTTGAATTCCGCTCGCCCGCTCAGGCGGCCACGGATTTCTGTTCCGAAAATGCGCCGACCAGGAAGTCGATGAAAGCGCGGACCTTGGGCTGGGTGAACCGGCCCGGCGGATAGACCGCATAGATACCCTGCGTTTCGATGGGAAGATCGGGAATCGCCTCTTCGACCAGGCCTTCGGCCATGGCATCCTCGTACAGGAAAGACGGCAGATAGGCGATCCCAAGGCCCGAAATGGCAGCATTCAGAAGCGATTGCCCGTCATTGACCGTCAGCCACCCGGCGGTGCGCACCTGACGTTTCTCACCCGATGGCGCGGTCAGTTTCCACACGGCGGCATTGGCCTGATTGGAATAATGCAGCAGCTTGTGTTCGTTCAGATCGTCAATTTTCTTGGGGCGGCCATACGCCTCAAAATAACTCGGCGCGGCAATCATCCGTCGCGTCGTTTCGGTCAGCTTTCGCGCGCGCAGCGTCGAATCTTCCAATTCTCCGATCCGGACGGCCATGTCGAACCCTTCCGAGATCAACTCGACGTACCGGTTGTTCAGCACCATGTTGACGGTGATGTCGGGATAGGACTGCAAGAACTCTCCGATCACCGGGCTGAGGTGGTTGGCTCCAAAGTCGGTTGCGACCGAAATGCGCAGCAGCCCGGACGGGGCCGATTGCATCGCCGTGACCAGCGAATCCGCTTCGCCCGCGTCATTCAGCACCCGGCGGGCACGGTCATAGTACACCAGCCCGATCTCGGTCGGCGAAACCCGGCGGGTGGTGCGGTTCAGCAGCCGTGCGCCAAGGCGCGCTTCAAGCGAAGAAACGTGTTTGGACACGGCAGATTTGGAGATCCCCATTTTTCGCGCGGCATCTGTGAACCCACCTTGGTCCACAACCGTCGCAAAGGCTTCCATTTCAGTCAGTCTATCCATTGCAGTACTCGCTAATGCGCCCCCAGTTCCCAATGGTATGGCCGCGAAGATACTGTTGAAAAAGTCCGTTGATTGGCCGCGCACGCTCTGATTCACTTGTTTTGAGGGTGGAGGGTTCGGCGATGATGGGTCCAAGGCAAGTTGCGCAAGGCGCGCTGTTCTATGAGTTCTCGATCGAGAGTTTTGTGCCGAAGGATCATCCCGTCCGGGGAATTGATCGCTTCCTTGATCTGACAGGTGTGCGCCCCTTGCTCGCTTCATACTACAGTGCCAATGGCCGCCCTTCGATTGATCCTGAACTGATGATCCGCATGCTGTTGTTGGGCTATTGTCAGGGCATCCGTTCCGAGCGACGGCTTTGCGAAGAGGTTCATGTCAATCTGGCGTATCGTTGGTTTTGTAAGCTTGATTTGGCTGATCCAGTGCCCGACCATTCGACATTCTCTAAGAACCGGCATGGCCGTTTCCGCGAGAGCGGTTTGTTCCGACATTTGTTCGAGGTCGTTTTGCAGCGCTGCATGGATGAGGGGCTGGTTGGCGGCCACAGCTTTGGTGTTGATGCCAGTCTGATCCCCGCGAATGCAAACCAGACGCGCGGCGTTGAAAGCAAAGACGGACTGCCAGCAGATCTGACGTCCCGTGCCGTCGACGAATATCTCGAGACGCTGGATGATGTGGCCTTCGGTGCTGCGACCAAGGTCGTCCCCAAATACATCTCACCGGCTGATCCAGCAGCGCGTTGGACTGGGGCTGACGGGGGAGCCGCCTACTTTGCCTATTCCACTAACTATATGGTCGATTTGGATAATGCAGTCATCGTGGACGTCGAGCCGACGGCTCCGATCCGGCCTGCAGAGGCGCGGGCAGCAAGGGAGATGATCGATCGTGTACATGAGCGGTTTGGCATCAAACCTGACAAGCTTGTGGGTGATACGGGTTACGGATCAGCCGAGATGTTGGGCTGGCTTGTGGACGAACGTCAAATCGAACCCCACATTCCGGTCTGGGATAAGTCAAAACGAACTGACGGCACATTCTCACGCGAAGACTTTGTCTACGACCCGGCGACCGACAGCTATACTTGCCCGACCGGCAAAGCCTTGCAAACATATCGGCGGAACTTCTCAAAACCGCGAAAGCCCAATGGCAGCAAAGACGGGTTCATCAGATACCGAGCCTCAAAGCACGATTGCGACGCATGCCCTCTGAAGTCGCAATGCTGTCCGAAGGACGACGGCAGACGCCTTATGCGGTCCGTTCACGAAGCCGCCCGAGACGTCGCTCGCGATATCCGAAAAACAGATGCCTACATGATTGTGTTGAAAAACTCCGTTTTAGGGCCTGAACGATGATTTTTCTTTCCATGCAGCCCGATCCTAAATTTTTGGCGCGGGGGTCGGCCCAAATCGCCTACATGCGCTCACGCGCAGCCATGCGCTGTCTCGTGGTCAAAGCTTTCCGACTATTTCGCTTCATAGGTTTTCGCAAGAAATCCGCGACGCTCTGATTTCGGAGTTTTTCAACACAATCTACATGACGTCGTTCATCCAAAGGCGGAAGGTTGAAATGCTCTTTGCCCACCTGAAACGATACATCGGCGTGCAGATGATGCGGCTTCGAGGACCCAAAGGCGCAACCGAACAGTTCCAACTCGCAGCAACAGCTCAAAACCTCCGGAAACTGGCGAAGTTGGTGCCAGCAACAGTGCCAACGTGAAAGAAAACGGCGCGCGGCCGCCTCTCGCTCAACAACGCGCCGACCAAAACATCGACTTCTTCAACAGTATCCGAACTTAGGCGGAATTGCGGAGATTGCCCGACAATACGAGGGTGCTGGTGCGACTGTCTTGGGAATGGAAACCAGATTTTTGCCTAAAAACTTAACTCTATCTGCATGATCCATAGTGGCAGTGATATGGCGGCCAGCAAGGTGGACTGCGCAACCAATGTGGCCGCAAGCGTCCGGTCGGCGCCGAATCCTGCGGCCAGAACATGCGCCGCAGAAGCGGTCGGAAGGGCCGCAAACACCACCAGCACAGACGGGGTCGCGCCCTGCATGCCAAGCGTCATGGCAACCGCCCATGCCGCCAGTGGCAGCAGGATCAGCTTGGTTGCCGTGATTGTGGCCGAAAACAGGTTCAACTTCGCCAGAGCGCCCCAATTCATGGTCGCCCCAACCGATATCAGCGCAATCGGAATCGCCGCCTGCGCCAGCAGTTGCAGCGGGGCCAGGATCAGCCCGGGAATCTGCAGTCCTGACAGCCCGACAAGAACCCCCGCAAGACTGGCCAGAAGGAACGGGTTCAGGGCGATTTTGTGCAACGTGCCGGAAAGCCCAAGATGGCTGCCCCGACCCAGCGCGGAAACGGCGAACACATTCGCCACCGGCACCGCCAGCCCGGCCACAACCGCCATCAACGCGGTGTCCGCCTTGGTCAGCGTCGCCACCGCCACAAAGCCCATCGCGGTGTTGAACCGCCACGCGCATTGCCAGGACCCTGCGAAATCGAGGAATGCAGACGGCCCAAATCGTCGCGCCCCATAGCCTGCGACCAGCCCAAGAAACAGAATCAGCCAAACCGCGGGACCGATTGTCGCCACCTTTGCCGGATCAATGGGTCGCGAGGCTGCAGCGGTGAACAACAGCGCCGGAAACAGAACTTCGAAGTTCAGCTTATCCAGCCCCTGCCATGCGTTGGCTGACAATCGCCCGCGCACGAAGCGGCCCAGAATGACCATCAGGAAACTGGGGACCAACCCTACAAGAATGCTGCTGAAAACCATTCCGCGACCCTGTGGGATGCTGCGATCCCTTGCAAGGCATCTTCACAATCGCAGGGCCAGCCTGACACCCTGGTCAATCGCGCGTTTCGCGTCCAGTTCCGCGGCGATATCCGCGCCGCCGATCACATGGACTGTCCGACCCATCCCGGCCAGCGCATCGGCAAGGCCGCGTTCCGGTTCTTGTCCGGTGCAAAGCACCACGGTGTCGACGGCAATCAGTTCCGGGTCTTGGCCGGTTTCTGCGCCGCCCAGATGCAGACCGTCAGCAGTAATGCCCTTATAGGTCGCCCCGCCTCGCAATGTGACGCCCTGAAGCTGCAACCCGGCGCGGTGAATCCAACCCGTCGTTTTGCCCAGCCCCTTGCCGGGCCGCGTTGTCTTGCGTTGCAACAGTGTGATCTGGCGCGCCGCCGCTTCAGGTTGCGGGCCGCTCGGTGCCAGCCCGCCGCGTGCCTTGGCCGGGTCAGTGACACCCCAGAATGAAAGCCATGCCTCCAGGTCAATGGTGCGGCTGCCACCCGCTTCGGCCAGAAACGTCGCCACATCAAACCCGATCCCGCCCGCGCCGATGATCGCCACGCGGTCGCCGACCTCGGCATCGCCTGCCAGCACATCAATGTAACTCAGCGCCCGTTCCTGCCCCGGAATTCCCGGATCGCGCGGGCGCACCCCCGTAGCAACGACGACCTCGTCAAAATCCGTAAGCGCATCCGCCTCGGCGCGGGTGTTCAACCGCAAGTCGATGGATGACGACGCAAGTTCGGCTTCATACCAGGCGACAAACCCATGAAACTCTTCCTTACCCGGAATTTTCCGCGCCATGTTGAGTTGGCCGCCGACAACACCGGAGGATTCGAACAGCGTCACCGAATGCCCGCGCCCATCCAGCGTCAGTGCTGCGCTCAACCCCGCGGGCCCGGCCCCGACCACGGCAATTTTCTTTGGATTGTCCACGGGTTCGGCCACCAGCTCGGTCTCGTAACAGGCGCGGGGGTTGACCAGACAGGTGCTGAGTTTGCCTGCGAATGTGTGATCCAGACAGGCCTGATTGCAGGCGATGCAGGGCGCGATGCGCGCCGCCTTTCCTGCCGAAGCCTTGGCCACGAAATCCGGGTCCGCCAGAAACGGGCGCGCCATCGAAACCATGTCGGCGCAGCCCTCGGCCAGAACCGCTTCGGCCACCTCGGGCGTGTTGATCCGGTTTGAGGTGATGATCGGAATGCCAACCCGCCCCATCAGCTTTTTCGTCACCCAACTGAAGGCGCGGCGCGGCACGCTGGTCGCAATCGTCGGGATCCGCGCCTCGTGCCAGCCGATGCCGGTGTTGAGGATGCTCGCGCCAGCGGCCTCGATCTGACGCGCAAGCGATACGACCTCGTCCCATGTCTGCCCATCAGGGATCAGGTCCAGCATCGACAGGCGATAGATCACGATGAAATCGTCGCCCACTGTTTCGCGCACGCGGCGCACCACCTCGATCGGCAAGCGCTGGCGGTTGGCGAGGCTGCCACCCCAATCATCCGCGCGCTTGTTGGTATGGCTCACCAGGAACTGGTTCAGGAAATACCCTTCCGAGCCCATGACCTCGACCCCGTCATACCCCGCCTCCCGCGCCCGCGCGGCGGCAGTCACGATATCGGCGATCTGCTTTTCGATGCCATCGGCGTCCAGCTCGGTCGGCGGGAAGGGAGAGATCGGGGATCTGATCGGCGAAGGTGCCACACAGTTGGGCGCATAGGCATAGCGCCCGGCATGCAGGATCTGCATCGCGATCATCCCGCCCGCGTCATGTACCCGGTCGGTGACACTGCGGTGGTTGGCGATATCATCGGAGGTATAAAGGCCCGCCGCCCCCGGAAACACACCGCCTTCGGGGTTCGGGGCCATGCCGCCGGTAACCATCAGCGCCACGCCCCCTCGCGCCCGCGTGGCATAGAACTCGGCGACGCGGTTCCAGTCCTTCGTTTCCTCCAGCCCGGTGTGCATCGACCCCATCAGCACCCGGTTCTTCAGCGTCACATGCCCCAGATCCAGCGGGGCGAGCATATGGGGATAATCGTACATGCCATCGGTCCTGTGTGCGTGATCCTCAGCCTGCCTGCAATGCAGACGGGTTGCCAGCCGGGACGCCGCGTCAGTCGCCTTGGTCGATCTTGCGCGATACCGTGCGCAAGGCCGCCGACAGAAGATCCACTTCGGTCCTCAGCGCCGACACTTCAGCGCGCAGATCGCCCTCCAGCGCGTCACCGATCAGCAGGTCGAACCGATGCAGTTCGCCACCACCTGCGTCGCGGATCGAAAAACTCTGCAGCCCGTCGCAAATCGCATCGCGCGGGACAGTGACGCGGCTCAGCCAGTTGCCTTGCCCGTCCGGGCCGATCTGCAACGTAACCGCAGCATCACCGCCAAGCCAGTGGGCCGAAAGTTCCGGCGCTGTTTCGGATGAATGCCCGCGCAGGACACCTTCCCACAGGCCTTCGCGAAACCGGGTCTTGGTCAGGAGCAGATCTGCCATGTCCCCCCTCACAATTCGGCGCGCGGTCGGCGACTGAAGGTCAGATCGCGGATCGTGACCCGGTTCATGCGCGGCTGACCGATGATGAAGTCCAGCCAAAGCCGGTCCACCCGTTTTTCGTTGACCTTGGTATAGGCCAGATCGAATTCCACCGCTTTATCCGCCGCCGCCATCGGAATTTCACGGACGATATGTTCGGTGTTCGGGCCGTGGATGATGTTGAGGCGGGCAAAAACCTCGGTCGGGTGCTCGGCCTCGATCGTCGGGACCATGCGCAGAACATAGCGCCGGTTTAACCCGGCGGTCGCCGCCTCGGGCAGATCAAAGACCAGCGACAGATAGGTTCCGTCAAAGTCGAATGCCGCGACTGAGAGGTGAAACGGGGCCGTCGCTTCGGGGCCATTTTCTGCTGTCTGGCGCAACAGGATGTTGGAGAGCTGCGCATCGTGGAAAACCGTCACCTCGGGGCCGAAGGCGGTCTTGTCGCGCACTTCGCCAAGGGTCGCGGGCCGGATCGGAACGCTCCATGCAGCCGGACGCCAGGTCCAATCGGTGTTGAGCGGGGCCGAAATCGGCGAGGACGCAACGCCCCCCAGACGCGCATCGGCGCTGGTGATCAGCCGGTCCAGCCGCACGCGCAATTCCTGTGCCAGCGCGCGCAACAACCGCAATCGGCCGATTGTGTTGAAAAACTCCGAAATCAGAGCGTCGCGGATTTCTTGCGAAAACCTATGAAGCGAAATAGTCGGAAAGCTTTGACCACGAGACAGCGCATGGCTGCGCGTGAGCGCATGTAGGCGATTTGGGCCGACCCCCGCGCCAAAAATTTAGGATCGGGCTGCATGGAAAGAAAAATCATCGTTCAGGCCCTAAAACGGAGTTTTTCAACACAATCGGCCCAGCGGCATCGTCGGTGCGGCATCAGCAGCGCGTGCCCAGCGCGCCAAAACGCGCCGTGACACCACCTGTCTGAGGCCGGTCCCCACCGCCGTCGCGCCTTACAGGTCCATATAGACGTGACGCTCGGCCTCGGCCCCCGGATGGGTCACGGCGCCCTGTCGCGTCGGCCCGACAAGCTGCGCATATTTCCACAACGCGCCCGAGGCATAGATGGTTTCGCGCGCACCACCCCAGGCCTCTTTCCGCTTGGCCATGTCGGCGTCGCTGACATCCACCGAAATCTCACCCTTGATCGCGTCGATGGTGATCATGTCACCATTTTCCACCAATGCGATTGGCCCGCAATGCGCCGCCTCTGGCCCGACATGCCCAACGCAGAAACCGCGTGTGGCGCCCGAGAATCGCCCGTCAGTGATCAGCGCGACTTTCTTGCCCATGCCCTGCCCGGACAGGGCGGCGGTGGTCGCCAGCATCTCGCGCATCCCCGGCCCTCCGGCGGGGCCTTCGTTGCGGATCACCAGAACCTCACCTTCTTCGTAGGTGCGTGCTTTAACGGCCTCGAACGCATCCTCTTCGCATTCAAACACGCGGGCCGGGCCGGTGAAGACCTGCTGTTCCTCACTCATCCCGGCGACCTTCACGATGGCCCCATCGGGGGCCAGATTGCCCATCAACCCGACCACACCGCCGGTCTTGGTGATCGGATTAGCGACCGAGTGGATGACGCGGCCATCAGCCTCGCCAGTCACGCGGTCCAGCTCTTCCCCCATGGTCCGGCCCGAGGCTGTCATGCAGTCTTCGTGCATCAGACCCGCCTTGCGCAATTCCTTCATCACCACCGGCACGCCGCCCACCTCATAAAGGTCTTTGGCCACATACTGCCCGCCCGGCTTCATATCGACGAAATAGGGCGTGTCGCGGAAGATCTCGCAAACGTCCTGAAGCGTGAAATCAATCCCGGCCTCATGTGCAATGGCGGGCAGGTGCAGGCCCGCATTGGTCGACCCGCCCGTACACGCGACGACACGCGCGGCGTTTTCCAGCGATTTCAGGGTTACCACGTCCCGCGCGCGGATGTTTTTATCCAGCAGGTTCATCACCGCCTGACCCGAGGCAACGCCGTATTCGCCGCGGCTTTCATAAGGCGCCGGCATACCGGAGGAATTCAGCAGTGCCAGGCCAATCGCCTCACTCACGCAGGCCATGGTGTTGGCGGTGAACTGACCACCACAGGCCCCGGCACTGGGGCAGGCAACGCGTTCCAGAATGGCAAGTTCGGCGTCCGAAACCTCACCCGCCTGATAGCGTCCGACCGCTTCGAACATGTCCTGAACCGTCAGATCACGGTTCGCAAATTCAGCCGGAACATCGGCGCCTTCGGGCACTTTGCCCGGCAGGATCGAACCGCCATACATAAAGACCGAGGGCGTGTTCAGCCGCACCATCGCCATCATCATCCCCGGCAGCGACTTGTCGCAACCCGCCAGCCCGACAATCGCGTCATAGCAATGGCCGCGCATGGTCAGCTCCACAGTGTCGGCAATCGCTTCGCGACTGGCCAGTGAAGACCGCATGCCTTCATGCCCCATCGCAATGCCATCGGTCACGGTGATCGTGGTGAATTCGCGCGGCGTGCCATTGGCCGCCAACACGCCCTTCTTCACCGATTGCGCCTGCCAGTTCAGCGCGATGTTGCAGGGCGCAGCCTCGTTCCAGCAGGTCGCAACGCCGATGAAGGGTTGATTGATCTGCTCTTCAGTCAGGTCCATCGCATAGAAATACGACCGGTGCGGCGCACGCGCGGGGCCTTCGGTCACATGGCGGCTGGGCAGGTTGGATTTGTCGGTCTTGTTCTTCAGCATCTGGTCCTCGCACGTGCATCGTGTTGATCGCCATTGGGAATAGTGTGCGACCCCCCGTGATACAAGGTGCGTTTGGGCCGGGTGCATCCAGGCTGCGATGCGCCACAGACCAAGAAGCAACCGGCATTTGCCACGCGCAAAGCCTGCGTGTTCAGATTGCATCCCCGGGCGCGCCCTGTCTAACCTGTGCCGTGAAACACAGGCAGCTCCCCATGTACGCCACGCCAGAAGACCCGCCCCAAACCCTTACGCCGACAAATCGGGGCGTATTCGAGGCTTTCATCGCCCCGGCCCGCGCCTATCCGCAACTATGGCGGCTGATTCTTGGAATTCTCCTGATCGCGGCGACGATGGTGCTGCTGGTCGCATTGCAGATCGGTGTGGTGTTCTGGATCGTCGGTGCGGGCGCATTCAACGATTGGATGGATCAACTCGTCAATGCGCTCAGCCCGGCAGGGACCTTGTTTCTGATGCTGACATTCGCCGGAATGGCACTGGGGCCGATGCTGGCGGCCAGAATTCTGCACAAACGGGCGTTCCTATCCGTGATCGGGCCAATGCGTTTGGCGGCGCGGGATTTTTGTGTGACGGGCCTGATCGTCGCGGCGATCATGGCGCTGTCGCTGGGCGTCTGGTCGGCCAGCTTTGACGCGATCCCGAATGTCCCGCCGCAGATTTGGATCACGCTCCTGCCGCTTTCGGTGGCGGGCATCCTGTTGCAGACCGGCGCCGAAGAAATCGCCTTTCGCGGCTATCTGGCGCAGCAATTGGCGGCACGGTTCGCCAGGCCCTGGGTCTGGATGTCCGTGACCGCGATTGCCTTCGGAGCGTTGCATTATCAGCCCGAGGTCGCACCATTCAGCCGCTGGATGGTGGTAATCTGGGCGACGGCATTCGGGCTGGCGGCAGCAGATCTGACCCGCGTGTCGGGCAGTATCGGCGCGGCCTGGGGGTTTCATTTTGCCAACAACGCTCTGGCGATCCTGATCCTGTCGACCGAGGGGACAAAACCGGGGCTGGCGCTCTACCTGACGCCCTACAGCATTAATGACGCCCCGCTCGCCAGTACATTCGCCATCGATCTTGTCACGACAGTCCTGGCCTGGGTCCTGTGTCGGCGCGCGGTGCGGCGCTGATTGCATTTGCGCGCGCCTGCGCCTAAGTCATCGATCAGACCAAATTGCAGGGGCAGCCCAGCCGATGAACTGGATTTCGAATTACGTCCGGCCCAAGATCAACTCTCTGTTTTCGCGCCGCGAGGTGCCAGAGAACTTGTGGAGCAAATGTCCCGAATGCGGCACCATGCTGTTCCACCGCGAATTGCACGACAGCCAGCATGTCTGCACCAACTGCGATCATCACATGCAATTGCTGCCCCGGGACCGGTTCACGGCCCTGTTCGACGGCGGCGTCTTTGTCGAGGTCAAAGTCCCCGAACCGCTGGCAGACCCGCTGCATTTCCGCGACCAGAAGGCCTATCCGCAACGGATGAAAGACGCCCGCAAATCGACGGGCGAGGCCGAGGCGATGCTGGTTGTCGAAGGCGAGATGGGGCGCACACCGATCGTGGCCGCCGCGCAGGATTTCACGTTCATGGGCGGCTCTATGGGGATGTTTGTCGGCAACGCCATCGTTGCGGCGGCTGAACGCGCCATCGAACTCAAACGCCCGCTGATCCTGTTTTCCGCCGCAGGCGGCGCCCGGATGCAGGAAGGTATCCTGTCGCTTATGCAGATGCCGCGCACGACCGTGGCGGTCGAAATGCTGAAGGAAGCCGGGCTTCCCTATATCGTTGTCCTGACCCACCCGACCACCGGCGGCGTCACGGCCAGTTATGCGATGCTGGGCGATGTGCAAATCGCAGAACCCAACGCGCTGATCTGTTTTGCCGGTCCCAGGGTTATCGAACAGACGATCCGCGAAAAGCTTCCCGAAGGCTTCCAGCGGGCCGAGTATCTGCTGGATCACGGCATGCTTGACCGGGTCACCCACCGGCGCGATCTGCGCGCCGAGTTGATTACGATCACCCGTGCACTTCTTGGGATTACACCTGCGGTTGCCGGGGATCTTCCCGCCCCGGGGCAAGAGGTTGAAACCGCCCTCGACCCGGATGCGAATGCGAATGCGCGTTCCAATGGGGCCGAGGAAAAGGCCGAACCCGAAGCCACCGCCAAACCGTGACCGGCGACACCTCGGACATCATCCTGGAACGGATGATGTCGCTGCACCCCAAGATCATCGACCTGACACTTGACCGGATGTGGCGGCTTCTGGCCGCACTCGGCCATCCCGAACGTGATTTGCCCCCGGTGATCCACATCGCCGGGACCAACGGCAAAGGATCGACCCAGGCCATGGTCCGCGCCGGGCTGGAAGGCGCAAACCACCGGGTCCACGCCTATACCTCGCCGCATCTGGCGCGATTCCACGAACGTATTCGGGTGGCGGGGGATCTGATCTCGGAAAGCGCCCTGACGGCTGTGCTGGACGAATGCGAACGCGCCAATGGCGACGTGCCGATCACCTATTTCGAGATCACGACCTGTGCCGCCCTGCTGGCTTTTGCGCGGGCCGAAGCGGATTTCACGCTGCTGGAGGTCGGGCTTGGCGGGCGGCTGGATGCGACCAATGTGATTGATCCTATCCTGTCGGTGATCACACCGGTCGACCTGGATCACCAACATTTTCTTGGCGATACTCTGGGCGAAATTGCCGGCGAAAAGGCCGGGATCATCAAACGCGGCGTGCCGGTCGTCGTCGGAAAGCAACACAACGACGCGTTGGACGTTATTGAAGCCCGCGCCAACGCGCTGGGCGCGCCTATCCTGGCCTATGGCCAGCACTGGCATGTCTGGGAAGAATGCGGACGTCTGGTATTCCAGGATGAGGCAGGCTTGCTGGATCTGCCCCTGCCAGCCCTTCCCGGCGCGCATCAGATCGACAACGCCGGAATGGCACTTGCGGCCCTGCGGCACCTGGGGCGGGGCGAAGCATCGGCGCAGGCCGCCGTGGTGTCGCCTGAATGGCCCGCCCGCATGCAACGACTTCGCAGCGGCGCGCTGGTCGCGCGCGTCCCCGGTTGCGAAGTTTGGCTCGACGGCGGCCATAACCCGGCCGCAGGCAATGCGGTTGCGGCGACATTGTCCGCTCTGCCCAAACGTCCGACCCATCTGATCTGCGGCATGCTGAACACCAAGGACGTCGCCGGTTATATGCAACCACTTGCCAACGTCGCAGACAGCCTGACCGCCGTGTCGATCCCCGGTGAAACGGCTACCCTCAGTGCCGAGGATACCGCTGCTGCGGCTCAATCTGTCGTCTTCGAAACATACACGGCGACATCGGTAGAGCAGGCTTTGGACGCCATCGGGGCGGCCCACCCGGGCGCGCGCATCCTGATATGCGGGTCGCTCTACCTCGCCGGGCATGTGATCCGCCAAAACGGCTGAGTTCAGCGCCTTCGCCAACCCGCCAAATCCCTATCAATTTCACGCATCGGCGCGCCAAACCTTCTTCCCTTTCGCTCTTCTCGTTGAAAATATCCCGGGGGCCTGGGGGCTGGCCCCCAGTTATCTCGCGTCTGGGGGCCAGCCCCCAGTTGTCTCGTGTCTGGGGACTGGCCCTCAGCCTGCGCCGAACACGGTTCGCTATCCCCAGCCATCACTCGACATTTCCACCAAACGCGAGGCTGTGCGCTCAAACTCGAACGTCCCTTCGCCTTCGACATAAAGCCGATCGGGCACGGCGGCGGCGCTGGCAATCAGGCGAATCCGCGCTTCATAGAGCGCGTCGATCAGAATGACGAAACGGCGCGCCTCATTATAGTTTTCGCGGCTGAGCAAGGGGATGTCTTCCAGAACCAGCACCCGCACAGCTGCGGCAATGGCCAGATAGTCGGCTGGACCGAGCGGTTTTGAGCAGAGCTCCCAGAATGACACCCGCCCGACACCGTTGCGGAATTGCGGGATCTGCGCTGTCCGCCCATTGACCATCAGGTCCAGCGGGTCAGCCTCGCCACCGATCAGGCTGGTCCAGATTGCGTCGATTGCATCGCGCGCAGCGGCGTTGACGGGGGTGAAATACACCTGTTCGCCGGCAAGGCGTCCCTGGCGGTAATCTGTCTGCGCAACCAGCTCGTGCACGTCCATCCGGTCCGTCAACAGCGCGATGAATGGCAGGAACAACTGTCGGTTCAACCCGTCTTTGTAAAGGTCATCGGGCGGGCGGTTCGACGTTGTCACGACCACGACGCCCGCCTCGAACAACTTCTCAAACAGCCGACCGACAATCATCGCATCGGCGATATCGGTGATCTGCATTTCGTCAAAGCACAGCAATCGGGCGTCTTCCGCGATCTGCGCAGCAATCGGCGCGATCGCATCATCCAGCCCCTCCCTGCGCGCCGCGGCAATTCCGGCCTGAACCTCTTGCATGAAGGCGTGGAAATGGACCCGGCGTTTTGCCTCAATCGGGGCGGCTTCAAAGAACATATCCATCAGCATCGATTTGCCGCGCCCGACCCCGCCCCACAAATACAGCCCGCGCGGTCCATTCGCAGATTTACCACCCCGCAGCCCCGCCAGAAGACCCTTCTTTCGCGGCAGTTTCCGCAAACTATCGGCCAATGCGTCAAACAGCGGAATCGCAGCCTGTTGGGCCGGGTCGGGTGTCAAACGACCCTTGGCCACCCCGGCGGCATAGATATCGGACAGGCTGTCACTCATCCTTCCGATCTAGCGTAGCACCGATCCATTAGAAACCGTGATCCGTCGCAGCATGTGGCGGCGACGGGCAAGGCGCGGTTGGACCAATTGAGGGGCGCGGCCGCTATGGCCCGCGCCACACCACCGGAAACCAATCCTCGCGCAGCTTTTGCCCGGCAGTCATGCCGTGCCCGGGAAACGGGGGCGACGTGCGACCGGGGCGTTCCACGTAACGCGCGTCATCGCCGACAAATCGCAGGCTCAGCGCGCGCCGGCGACTGGTCGCCATATTGCCACGCGCGCCGTGCACTGTGTGATAGTCGAACAGAACCACGTCGCCGGGGTCCATATCCCATTCCAGCACATCGACCGATCCCGGATCGGCATCCGGGTCCGGCACCGGTGTCCAGTCGCCGCCGTCATAAAAATCGCTGTCGTCCGCCCAACTGACCGGGCGTACCATCTTGTCCCACCTGTGCGACCCCGCAATCAGGCGCAGCGACGCATCGCGCACCGGGTCCAGCGGGCACCACAGGCTGACGGTTTGCGACCCTTCGACGAAGTAATAGGGCGCATCTTGATGCCAGGGCGTTGGCTTGGGCGTGCCCGGTTCCTTGACCAGCACATGGTCGTGGAAGATCTGAGCCGTCCTTGACCGCATGGCCCGCGCCGCCAGTTCACCGGCAGGGCTGTCGCGGATGATCGTTTCGAATTCAGGGATCCGGGTCCAGTTGCAATAATCGTCAAAGAACCGCCCCTCGGTCACCGCATTTTCGCTGGCGTGGGGGCCGGGGTCAGCCATGTTGCGGGCGATGCCGTCAGCCATCTGGTCAACCCAGTCCGACAGGACACCCCGCACAACCACTGCGCCATCACGCTGGAATGCCTCGATTTCGGCGTCCGAAATCATGCCTGCCCCTCTCGCAAAAGCCCTTCTGCGATCAGCCGGGCGGCCCAGCCGTCCGGGCCTTCGAACAGATGTGTCTGCCAACCGCGTGCGGCGGCTGCATCAAGGGTTTCCTGCCGATCATCCGCAAACAGCAGGCCCGCCGGGGCCACACCGCAATCCGCCTCCATCTTCTGATAGATTTCCGGATAGGGTTTCACGACACCCATGTGGCCGGAAATATACCGCCGGTCGAAATTGCCCAGAAACGGATATTGCGTCTCGGCGTAGGCGAAGCTTTCGATCCCGAAATTGGACAACGCGAAGACCTGCACGCCGTTGGACCGCAACGCATCAAGCACCGCGACCGACCGGTCGATCGAGGGCGAGGCCAGTTCGATCCAGCGGTCGTGCCACATCCGGATCTCATCCGCCCACTCCGGAGTCGCCTCGGCGGCGGCATAGATCGTGTCGCGAAAATTGCCTCCCCGGTCGACCCGGTCATTGACGTCGTGAAGGTCGACCGCGTCAAACATCGCGCGACGACGATCCGGACCAATCTCGGCATCATAGAACCGTTCCGGGTTCCATTCGATCAGCACATTTCCAATGTCAAAAACGACGGCCTCGACGTTCGCCATTGCGGCCTCCTATCGTCTATAGTGGGTGGCGCTGGCGCGCTCACGCCGATCCTGCACCGCTTCGCGCCACAAAAGAAACAACCCGCCGCCGATGATCAACGCAATACCGATCCAGTCGGTCAACCCGGGCAATTCATCGAAGATCAGATACCCCATGACAATCGCCACCGGCATGGCGACATATTCAAACGGGGCAACAATCGCCGCCTCGCTGGCGCGGTAGGCGTAAGAGATGAAGAAGCCACCAAGTGCTGAGGTCATCCCGACCAGAACCAGCAAGGGCAGGTCTGCCGCGCTAAGCCAGATCCAGCCGCGAAACAGGAATTCCAGCGATGGCCCGTGCCGGCCCGCGAACTGTCCGTGGCCAAGCGCCAATCCGATCAGGGTGGCGGCAATGACGAATGTGACCTGGATGTAAAACGCCAACGCCGTTGCGCTTTCGGTCCTGCCCAGATGCCGGGTCATGATATGCAGCGAGGCATATCCAAACGCCGCCGTCAGCGGAAAGAGCGAGGCTGCCTGGAACGCCGCCGTTCCCCGCTGCACGATCACCAAGACGCCGATCAACCCCACGACGATGGCCGCCCAACGGCGCGGTCCGACCCGTTCGCCCAGGAACAGGACCGAGAATGTGGCGATTATCAGCGGCGAGATGAAGAAGATCGCAACCGCCTCGGCCAGCGGCAGCGCCGCGAGGCCAAGAAAGAACATCATATTCGCAAAGACCACAAAACTGCCCCGGATCAGGTGCAGGTGCAGACGGCGGGTTCGAAGTTGCGCGATGCCACCGGTTAGCGGCGCAATAACGACCAGTCCGAATACGATCCCAATTATCGACCGGACGAATACGATCTGATGCAGCGCGTAACTGTCGCTGAGGAATTTGATCGTGCCGTCGTTAACCGAAAAGAACAGCATCGCGAGGATGGCGGCGAAGGCCCCGGCATAGGTTTTCGGAATGACGGTCGTGGTGGTCATGGGATGCTTGTCTGCTTCTGACCGGGCAGCGTCAATCCGCGAAGACAGATCCGTTTGTCATGGACCTCAGCGGATGTTGTAACCGCTCCATATTTCGCCCGGATTCAAACCCATAGGCGCGTCGTCAGCCGCCGCGCAGCGTCGCGCGAACCGCGCGTTCCAGCGCGTCGCGAAACCGTGACCGATCGGCCTTGGAAAACGCCCGCCCCCCGCCTTGCCGGAACGGGTCGGCGGCGCGCAGATCGGTCATCAGATCACGGGTGGCCAGCGCGTTGCCGACATTGGCGGCGGTCAGCGCCTCTCCGTTAGGCTTCAGGACCGCTGCGCCGGCTTCCACGCAACGCGCGGCCAGCGGGATGTCAGATGTAATCACCACATCGCCAACCCCGGCACGCTCGGCGATCCACATGTCGGCCACGTCCGGGCCATCGGCGACAAAGACGCTTTCGACCAGCGGATTGGCCGAGGGCCGGATGCCGCCGTTCGAGACCATGAACAGCTTCAGATGATGGCGGGTCGCCACCGCCTCGGCCTCGGCCTTGACGGGGCAGGCGTCGGCATCGACATAGATCATCCCTCAGCCCCACAAGGCTTCGGCATGGAACGCGACGTGATCTTCCATGAAGCTCGCCACGAAGTAATAGCTGTGGTCGTATCCCTGCTGCATGCGGAAGGTTGCAGGTTGGCGGCGGGTGGCAATCGCCTCGGCCAGGGCCTCGGGTTTCAGCAGATCAAGGAACTGATCCGATGCCCCCTGATCCACCAGCAGCGGCCCGGCAAACCCTTTGTCGCGCATCAGCAGCGTCGCATCATGACCCGCCCAGCGCGCCTGATCCTCACCCAGATACGCGCCCAGCTGTTTGCGGCTGATTGTGTTGAAAAACTCCGTTTTAGGGCCTGAACGATGATTTTTCTTTCCATGCAGCCCGATCCTAAATTTTTGGCGCGGGGGTCGGCCCAAATCGCCTACATGCGCTCACGCGCAGCCATGCGCTGTCTCGTGGTCAAAGCTTTCCGACTATTTCGCTTCATAGGTTTTCGCAAGAAATCCGCGACGCTCTGATTTCGGAGTTTTTCAACACAATCGGCCCCAATCGGACGCCGGAGGATGCGCAAGCGGCGCAAAAGCCGACGCGCTGAGATAGCGATAGGGATGCGTCATCGCGATGGTCAGCGCCCCGTGCCCCCCCATGGAATGCCCGGTGATGCCCATCCGATCGGTGTCGATGGCAAATTCGGATCCGATCAGGTCGGGCAATTCATCCACCACGTAATCCCACATCCGAAAATGCGGCGACCAGGGCTTCTGGGTTGCATTGACATAAAATCCCGCACCCTGCCCTAGATCATAGGCCTCGTCATCTGCCACGCCCTCACCCCGAGGGGAGGTATCGGGGAATGCCACGGCAATGCCATGCTGCGCCGCCCAGGCCTGCGCACCCGCCTTAGTCATCGCGTTTTCATGCGTGCAGGTCAGCCCGGACAGGAACCACAGCACCGGAACGGTGCCATCCTGCGCTTCTGCGGGCAGAAACAGCCCAAACGTCATATCCGTGCCCGTCGCCGACGAGGCATGGGAATACACCCCCTGTACGCCGCCAAAGCACACGTTCTCGCTGATCGTTTCCATTGCCGTTCCTTCCGTCATGCAGCCACCAGGGCAATCACCGCCGAAACTGTCACCACAGATGCAACCGTGGAAAACAGGATCGACGCAGACACCCGCTGCGGCGCAACCCCATAGTGTTGCGCCAGAATATAGACGTTTCCGGCGACCGGAAGGGCGGCAGCAGAAATCATCACACCTGCGGCAAATCGGTCGACTGGGAAGATCACAAGCGCTGCGATGGCAACCGCTGCGGGGTGCAGAACCAGCTTGGCAAAACTCAGCCAGCCCGCCACGCTGACGCGTTCTGCCGATTTGAACGCCAGCGAGGCACCGATGGCAAACAGCGCGCCGGGCGTTGCAGCCGCGCCAAGCATGCCGAGGAATTCGTCAACCGGGCCGGGGATCGTCCAGCCGGTCCCCGATCAGATCAGACCAAGGCTGATCGACACGATCATCGGATTGCGGATCAACCCGCCAATGGCCGAAGCCAGCGCCCCACCCGCCCCGCGCGAGCTGGTGATCAGGATCACGATCAGACTGCCAAAGACGATCAGATCGCAGGCCAGAACCAACACGACGGGCCCGATGGCCGCCTGCCCCAGCAACAGCGCCAGCATCGGCACGCCAAGGAACCCGACGTTGCCGACCACGCCGCACTGCGCCTCGACCGCGGCCTCGGCCACGCCCAGCCCGCGCCACCTGGCAACGGCTGTGACCAATCCATAAACCAGCAAACCGGCGCCAAGGTAGGCGGCAACGAATGCCCAGCTGAACACCTCGGACAGAGACAATTGCGCCGACCAACCAAACAGCATGGCCGACAGCGCGAAATAGAAGACGAAGCGGGTCAGATAGGTCGACGCCTCTTCGCTGAAAAACCCGCGTTTGCCCGCGCCCCAGCCAAGGGCGATCAGCGCAAAAAACGGCAGTGTTTTGAAGAAGACCTCGACCATCGGGCGCAGCTAACATCGACAAGGTTGAAGGGACCAGCCCGGGCCGTCACCTTGTCACATGCAACGCGGCATTGCCACGGGTCAATCAGGTAAAGATCGTCCGGATATCGGCGTCGAATGAGAATTCCAGGCGCTGCAATGCTGCGCGGAAATTCGGGCCGATGTCATCGCTGGTCCGCTCGGGCGCGGCAACATAATCCGGGTGCGCCTTCACCGCGCGCGAGGCCTGGGTCTGGTCAAAAACCGGCCGTATCCGGCGGCCCAGAGGCGCATGAATCAGCCCGTCACGCAGATCCCGCCAAAGCGATTGCGGAAACCGGAACAGATCGTCGTGCATCCACAGCGTCTTCATCGGATGATCCTGCGCCACCTGATACCAGGCGAGTGTCAGCAGAACCTGATCCCAGACCAACGGATTCTGCTCACAAAGCCGGGTCCAGAGGTCAATGACGCGCCCGGCAACCGGGGATTTTCCGAAATAGACCGTGCCGGACAGATCGTACCAGCCAAATCGCCGCACACAGGCCATATCGAAAGACGCATCCGACAGGAAACCGGGTGCGCGTAGCAGCGCCGCGTCTGCGTCGATCCAGCAAATCGGGCGATCACTTTCGGCCCAGGCACGCTGCATCACCCCTGCCTTGAGGCAGGTATTCGCAACCCAGCTGCCCTGGTCCGGCAGGCTTTCGATCCGGTGGGGAAGTGACCATTTGTCCAGCGTCGCGCGCAACCGCTTTACCCGTTCGATATAGGGGGCGGTCCGGGTGTAATAGGACACGAACAGCGGCGGTGTTCCCGTTGAACGACCGTAATACTCGATTAACGCGCCCATCTCGGCGGCATAGGCCTGATCCTGCCCCGACGGGTTGCGAATGTGGAATTGCGCCAAGGTGCCAGCCGGGCAATCGCCTAGCCGGGAAAACCCGGCCGGCGGGCAAGGCGCGATGTCAGGCGCCTGCTTGGGCGGGCGAGCACTTCCGTTGTCAAGCAATTCTGCAATCTCCGTTCTGCGACTGTCCGGTCAATGGCATCAGGCCCGGCCCTATCCCGACCCGATCAGGATTCCTGCGGCCAGGACCAGCCCACCGCCCAGAACAACCTGCATCGCTGCGCGAAAGAACGGGGTTTGCATGAAGCGGTTCTGAATCCAGGCAATCGCCCAAAGCTCGATGAAAACGACGATCACGGCGACCGTTGTGGCGGTCCAGAAATCCGGGATCAGATAAGGCAGCGCGTGGCCCAAACCGCCAAGCGTCGTCATAATCCCCGAGGCGAAACCCCGTTTGATCGGCGATCCGCGCCCGGAAATTTCGCCGTCGTCGCTGGCCGCTTCGGTGAACCCCATCGAAATGCCAGCGCCGACACTGGCCGCCAGCCCGATCAGGAAGGTGTTCCATGTGTCGCCCGTCGCGAACGCAGCCGCGAAAATCGGGGCCAGCGTCGAAACCGAGCCATCCATAAGCCCCGCCAGCCCCGGCTGCACCCAGGTCAGAATGAACCGGCGATGCGCCGTCCGGCCTTCGGCGTCGCGGGCGCTATCGTCCAGATGTTCGGCCACAAGATCATCCGCCGCCCGCGAATGCCCGGCCTCGGCCGCAGCCAGATCACCCAGAAGCTTGCGCGTCTCCGCATCACTGCTGAGGCTGGCCGCCTTTTCATAGAATCGCTGGGCATCACGCTCCATCATCTCGGCTTCGTCGCGGATACGTTCCAGGCCCAGGTTCTCGACCAGCCAGATCGGGCGGCGGGCATAGAATCCGGCAACATGCTCACGTCGGATCAGGGGAATGACCGCGCCAAACCGCGCGCGGTGCACCTCGATCAGGGGGCGGCGATGGTCATCCTCTTCTTCGGCCATACCGTCAAAAACAGCCGCCGAAGCCGGGAATTCTGCGCGCAACCCTTCCGCATAGGTCCGGTAAATCCGGGCATCGTCTTCCTCTGACGAGATTGCCAGGGCCAGAACCTCCTGCTCGGACAGGTCGGCGAATTTGCGGCGATGGGATACACCCGGAATCATGGCGCAATGTCCTTGCTGGTCTCTGCCGTTTCCTAGCACGCGCCTTGCCGGGACTGAACCGTCTGGTTTAGGGTCATACTGACACTTTTCATCCAGCCGAGGCCCATGAACGCACCTGACACCCTGCCGCGACAAGGGCGCAAACTGGCGCAAGTGCTGGAGGGTGCGCGAAAGGTGTTCCTGCGCGATGGATTTGACGGGGCCGGTGTGGACGACATCGCGCGAGAGGCGGGCGTGTCCAAAGCAACGCTTTACAGCTATTTCGCGGATAAACGCTTCCTGTTTGTCGAGGTTGCCAAGATCGAATGCCGCCGCCAGGCCGATGCGGCGATTTCAACGATGGATATGTCTGGCCCGCCGCGTCAGGTCCTGACCGAGGCCGCAGGCCATATGTCGCGATTTTTCCTGTCCGATTTTGGCCAGGCCGTGCATCGCATCTGCATCGCCGAAAGCGTGCGTTTCCCCGAGCTGGGGCGCGAATTCTATGCCTCGGGCCCGCAGCTGGTTCGCGACATTCTGGTGTCCTATCTGGAAGGCGCCAGCGCACGCGGAGAGGTGGACATCGCTGACATCCCGCTTGCCGCCGACCAATTCCCCGAACTGTGCAAGGCCGCGCTGCACATCCAGTTGATGATGGGGGTTCGCAGCAGCTTCTCAGAGGAGGAGATTGCGCGCGTCATCACCGGTGCGGTGGACATGTTCATGGCGTGCTATGGGACCCGAAATGGGTGACCCAAGCAGGGCGCGCACCGGGCGCGGACATTTTCAGATACGTTATAGATAATCCGGTTGGCGCCCTAATCCGCGCGCCGCACGTGCAGTTGGTTGCCAATCTGCTTGGTCTCGAACCGTTTCAGCTCTTTGATCAGATCCGACAGCTTGCGCTTACCATAGGTCCGCGTGTCGAAATCCGGGTTGTCGCGCACGATGTACTGACCCAGCTGGCCCAGGGTGTACCACTCCTCTTCCTGCTCGATCTTGTCCATCGCCTTCAGGATCAGCGGCACCGCCTCGATCGGCGCCGTCTTTGCGGATGGTTTCGCCGCTTGCCCCGCGCCCTTCTTGGCCGGTTCAGGGTCGTCCACGATGTTTTCAATCAGCACAAACCGGTTGCAGACATTGCGCAGCGATTCCGGGGCCTTCTTTTCGCCAATGCCAATCACCTCCAGCCCGTTCTCGCGGATGCGGTTGGCAAGGGCGGTAAAGTCACTGTCGGAACTGACCAGCGCGAAGCCGTCGAACCGGCCCGAATGCAGAATGTCCATCGCGTCGATGACCAACCCGATATCGCTGGCATTCTTGCCAACCGTATTGGCACTTTCCTGATGGGCAACAAGCCCCAGATCGCGCACCACCTTGGTCCAGTTGTTCAGCCGCCCAGACGACCAGTCCCCATAAACCCGGCGCAGCGCCGGTTCCCCGAACGAGGTGATTTCCTTCAGGATCGCCCCGGCGTATTTCGCCGGAATGTTGTCTGCGTCGATAAGGACGGCAAATAGGCGGCGGGGGGCGTCAGGCATCAGGCCTCCAAAAGCGATTTGTGCAGGATCAACGCATCGACATAGCCCTGTTCGGGGTGCAGGAACACCCCCGGCAGACGCCCGGCCTCGACAAATCCGGCGCGCTTCCACAGACGGATTGCGCCTTCGTTGGTGACAAGGACCAGATTGAACTGCATCGCCCGGAACCCCAGCACCCGCGCGGTGTCCTGCGAATGGGCCAGCATCGCGCTGGCCACCCCCATGCCGGGCGCCGCACTGGCCGTTGCATAGCCGCAGTTACATACATGGGCCCCACCGCCGCGTTGGTTGGGGCGAAGGTAATAGGTGCCGACAATCTCGCCGCCCACCTCTGCCACGAAGCAGTGGCTTTGCGTCCAATAAGCCAGCGCCTCGTCCCCGCTGATTTCGGGTTCAATGGCATAGGTATCCCCAGCCCGGAACACCGGGCGCAGGATGTCCCAGATGGCGGCGTGATCGCCCGTGGTTGCTTTGCGAATAGTCAGCGCACTCATGCAGCATCATCCGGGTGGCCACCAGGATCGCGCAGTACACACACGATCCCGGCGGCAGGGATAACAGAAATTGCGGCGCAATCAGAAATGGTTGCCTGATTGCGCCGCCTCAGAGGTCAGCCTCCGAATTTTTCGGTCAGGGCCGCAAAACCGGCCTCATAGATGCCAGAGACGGCCCCTTTTGCATCCGGTTCCGGTGCGCCCGCTGCATCGAAATTCGAGCTCCAGGTAACCATGCAGCCCTTTGCGCAGGGTGCAACACCTATGGTTGCCCTGTAGTTGGCAATAGGCAATGGCCCAACTTCAAGGATTTCATATCCATAAGACATGCCATCCCCGCCGAGCGATTTCTCAAGGATTTCGGCGCCTCCACCAAGATCTAGCCGCCTAAGCTCGGCCCCGTCTTGCATTTCCTGAGCAGAGCCCTGAACCGCCGGATGCCAGTCCGGCAGGGCCTGAAATCCTCCAATCAGCCCCCAGACGTCTTCCGGTGACGCGGCAAGCTCAAGACTTCGCGTTACATGTGCCATTGTAGATTCCTTTTCAGTTTTTCTGCGGCATTACTTCCGCCAGGAACACTCATGAACAAACCTGCGAGTCTGGCCCTGCCGATCAGGTCAATAGACCACCACGCTGCGAATACTCTCACCCGCGTGCATCAGATCGAACCCCTTGTTGATGTCGTCCAGGCCCATCGTGTGGGTGATCATCGGATCAATCTCGATCTTGCCGTCCATGTACCAGTCGACGATCTTCGGTACATCGGTGCGCCTGCGGGCACCGCCAAAGGCCGTGCCGCGCCAGACCCGGCCGGTGACCAGTTGGAACGGACGGGTCGAGATTTCGGCACCCGCCGGCGCGACGCCGATGATAACCGACTCACCCCAACCCTTATGCGCGGATTCCAGCGCGGTGCGCATCACGCCGACGTTGCCGGTTGCATCAAAGGTGTAATCCCCGCCGCCGCCGGTCAGTTCGACCAGATGGCCGACCAGATCACCGTCGACCTCGGAGGGGTTCACGAAATCGGTCATGCCGAAAGCCTCGGCCATGGATTTCTTGTCGTCGTTCAGATCAACGCCGACAATCTGATCCGCCCCGGCCAGCCGCAAACCCTGCACCACGTTCAGGCCAATGCCGCCCAGGCCGAAGACAATCGCGCGGCTGCCAATCTCGACCTTGGCGGTGTTCATCACCGCCCCGATGCCGGTGGTCACGCCGCAGCCGATGTAACAGATCTTGTCGAACGGCGCGTCCTTGCGCACCTTGGCCAGAGCAATCTCGGGCAGAACTGTGTGGTTCGCGAAGGTCGAACAGCCCATGTAATGCAGGATCGGATCACCATCGAGCGTTGTGAACTGGCTGGTCCCGTCGGGCATCACGCCCGCACCCTGGGTCGAGCGGATCGCCTGGCACAGGTTGGTCTTCGGGTTCAGACAATACTCACACGTCCGGCATTCCGGCGTGTACAGCGGGATCACGTGATCACCCTTCTTCAGCGTCGTCACACCCGCGCCAACCTCGACAACCACCCCGGCGCCCTCATGTCCCAGAATGGCGGGGAACATCCCCTCAGGATCGGCACCTGACAGGGTGAATTCATCCGTATGGCAAATGCCGGTGGCCTTGATCTCGACCATCACCTCTCCGGCCTTCGGGCCATCAAGGTTCACTTCCATGATCTCCAGCGGTTTGCCTGCCTCGATCGCAACTGCTGCACGTGTCCGCATCTGAATGCCCTCCGGTAATTGTTCGCTTGGCGAACCTGATGTATCAGGGACAATATTGCAACGGGTCCTAACAAGGGGAAGTCTGGTGAAAACAGCGTGGTGTGGGTTGATTGTGGCGGCAACGGTTCTGGCCGGTTGCGCGCGTGACGAAGCGATCGAGATTGTCGAGGATAATACCCCCGACACATGCGGGGCCGATCTGTTCCCGCTTGGTATCCACATCGACAATGCCGGCGACGCCGAACGCAGCAATGAAACGCGCGTGATCCGCCCCGGTGATGCCGTGACAACCGATTTCAGCCCGGCGCGATTGAACCTTGTGGTTGATGGCCAAGGTCTGCTGACCGAAGCCTATTGCGGCTGAATTATTCGCGATACGCCTTGTGACAGGCGGTACAGGTCGCACCCACGGCGCGGAAGGCGGCGATTTGCTCGGCCCGGGTGTCTGCGCCCTGCACCATCGCGGCCGCGTCGGCCAGCGCCTCTGACATGGCGACAAAATCGCGCCAATTGGCCCAGATGATCGAGCGTGCCTCGGAAACCGGGTCATCCTCGGGCGCTTCGAACAGCCCGGCAATGGCGGCGGCTTCCTGACGCATTTTGGCGGCGGTCTGGGCGATGGATCCCGGGGCCGCACCGGCCTTCAACCCGGTTCCGATGGATTTGGCCTGTGCCGCCAGCCGTGTCATCCCGTCCATTCGCGCCTTGACGGTTGGGTTTTTTACATTGGTATGCGCCAGCGCTGCGGTCGCAATCCCGATGCCCAGAACCAGTGTCAAAATGCGCTTCATGCCTTATCCCCGCCATACCGCCAGCCCACCCCTTCTAGAGCAGACTCGACTCGTGGTGAATTCACGGTTACGTATGAGAACGTTTCAGGAACATCTGCTGCCGCGATGCCAAACCGTCGTATCCTTTCGCTGTGGTTCCCGCGTCTGGGGGCCGAACGCCTGCTCAGGGCGGATTGTGTTGAAAAACTCCGTTTTAGGGCCTGAACGATGATTTTTCTTTCCATGCAGCCCGATCCTAAATTTTTGGCGCGGGGGTCGGCCCAAATCGCCTACATGCGCTCACGCGCAGCCATGCGCTGTCTCGTGGTCAAAGCTTTCCGACTATTTCGCTTCATAGGTTTTCGCAAGAAATCCGCGACGCTCTGATTTCGGAGTTTTTCAACACAATCGGCGGAACGCGGCATGCGCGATGCCCCCTTTGCCGTGGTGGGCGAACGTAAGAATGCGCAGGTACTGACCTCAGTTTCCGCCATCGGCGCGGGCGAGGGGTTGCAGCCGGGCCAGCCGCTGCGTGATGCGCTGGCGGTCTGCCCGTCGCTGGTCACCCGGTTGGAAAATCCCGCGGCCGAGGCAGCGTTCCTGACCGGCCTCAGGCGCTGGGCGGGCAAGTTCTCGCCCTGGGTCGGGGTCGCGCCGCCCGCCGGGCTGGTCATCGACCTGACCGGAAGCGCGCATCTGTTCGGGGGTGAGGTCGCGCTGCTGGAGCTGTTGGAAAATGACTGCGCCGCCCTCGGCCTCAGCCTGCAGGCCGGGATCGCCGATACCGTGGGCGCGGCCTGGGCGCTGGCGCGGTTTGCCGGGCAGCCGGGACAAACCGCCCGCAATGGCGACGCCATTGATATCGAAGCCCCGGCCACCCGCGCCCGTGCCGTCAAGCGACGCAACTGGGAACGCGGCGGCCCCGCGCCGCGCCCTGCCGCCCCGACCAACCGGCAGGCCCGGATCGCGTCCCCCGGCCAGACCCGCGCCGCCCTCGGGCCGCTGCCGGTGGCGGCGCTCCGGCTGGAAGAAGACGCGGTGATCCAGCTGACCCGCCTTGGCCTGCGCCGGATCGACGACCTGATCGGCCAGCCCCGCGCCCCGCTGGCGCGCCGCTTCGGCACCCATATGGTGCGCCGCCTGGATCAGGCGCTGGGGGTGGAACCCGAACCCGTCAGCCCGGCAAAACCACCGCAGCATTTCGCCGTCCGCCTGACCCTGCCGGACCCCATCGGGCTGGAATCCGACATCATGGCCGGGATTGACCGGATGCTGCCCCAGCTTGCCAAACGTCTGCGCGACAAGGGCCGCGGCGCGCGCCGGGTCCGCCTGCAGGCATTCCGCTCTGACCAGTCGATGCAATGGGTCGAGGTCGGCCTCGCCCGCCCGGCCAGCGCGCCCGACCGTCTGCGTCCGCTCTTGATGCTGAAACTGGGCGAGATCGACGCCGGTTTCGGCATCGACATGCTGCGGATTGAGGCGACACAAACCGAACCGCTCCACGACGACCAGCACAGCGGCCATATGGACGCCGCCAACCGCGCCAGCGCACGGCTGACCCGGGACACCGCGATTGACGACGTGGTGGGCCGGATCGGCGCGCGGGTGGGGCTCGAGGCGATCACCCGCCGCCACCCCGGCGACAGCAACATCCCCGAAAAGTCCAGCCAGACCCTGGCCGCCGCCTGGTCCGAACCCGCCACCAACTGGAACAAACCCAAGGTGGCGCGCCCGCTGATGATGTGGCGCGCCCGCTGATGATGTGGCGCCCCGAACCGGTGATGGCCGAGGCGACCCCCGCCCCGCCAATCGCCTTCCGCTGGCGCGGGCGCGACCACCACATGCGCGCCGCCATCGGCCTCGAACGCATCGCACCCGAATGGTGGCTGGATGATCCCGACTGGCGCAGCGGCGTGCGCGATTACTGGCGCGTCACGACCGAAGGCGGCGACCGCCTGTGGCTCTACTACGCCCACGGCGCTACGATGTCGGCGGGCTGGTTCTGCCAGGGCAGCTTTGCCTGAAGCCCCGGATGTCTTTTCGCCAAAAATACTCCCGCCGGAGGCATAAAAGCTCTTTTGCGCAACAGCAGCAGAACAAGCTGAAATCGGCGGTGCCGGCGCCCTCAGCTCATCTGACTGGCCGAACTCTTGCCGCCCTCCGCCCCATCTCCCAATAATCGTTGCGGGTCAGGGCGACGTCGCGCAGGGATCGCGCGCCGGGGGCAGACGGGGCCGTGGCGGTCGCGTCCAGCTTTGGCGCGCCCGGCGTCAGCAGATGCCGCAGGAAGGCCATCGGGTGGGCGCGCAAACTCAGCCGCATGGCGACGTAATCCTCGACCACCTCCTCGCCCAGCGTCATCGCGGGCAAATGGGCGGCGGGCTCAATAATCCCCTCTCCATCCATATCGCCCGCAAACAGCGGCAGCGGTCTTTCCGCGCCAATCGCGCGCGCCTCCCACAGCGCCTCACGCCGGTTCAGGCCCAGCGGCGCGAAGGCGTCCGCCTCGGCCAGCAGGCGCAGCAGGCGGGGCGGGGTTCCGGCGCGCCGCCACAGGTCTTCGACCGTCAGATAGCCATTGCCACGGGCGGCAGAGATCCAGTTCGCCTCATCCTCCGCAATCCCCTTGATCTGGCGAAACCCCAGCCGCACCGCCAGCCCACCCTGCCCGTCGGGTTCCATCACGTTGTCCCAGAAACTGTCATTGACCGACACCGGGCGCACCGTGACCCCATGTTCGCGCATGTCGCGCACGATCTGCGCCGGGGCGTAAAACCCCATCGGTTGCGAATTCAGCAGCGCACAGCCGAAGACGCCGGGATGATGGCGCTTGATCCAGCCGCTGGCATAGACCAGATGCGCGAAGCTGGCCGCGTGGGATTCCGGGAAGCCGTAGCTGCCGAACCCCTCGATCTGCGAAAAACAGCGCGCCGCGAAATCCTCGTCATAACCATTCGCCTTCATGCCATCCATGAACCGGCCCTGAAACTCACTGACGTTCCCATGCTTCTTGAACGTCGCCAGCGACCGGCGCAGGCGGTCCGCTTCCTCGGGCGAGAACCCCGCGCCGATGATCGCGATCTGCATCGCCTGTTCCTGAAACAGCGGCACGCCCAGCGTCTTGCCCAGAACCTGGCCGAGCGCGTCCGAGGGGAAGCTGACCTCCTCCTCCCCGTTCCTTCTGCGGATATAGGGGTGCACCATGTCCCCTTGAATCGGCCCCGGTCGAATGATCGCCACCTCGATCACCAGATCATAGAAACAGCGCGGCTTCATCCGGGGCAGAAAGTTCATCTGCGCCCGGCTTTCGATCTGGAACACCCCAATCGTGTCCGCCGCGCACATCATGTCGTAAACCGCCGGATCCTCGGGCGGCAGGTTGGCCAGCGTGTGGGCCGCGCCGTGATGTCGTTCCAGCAGGTCGAAGGCCTTGCGGATACAGGTCAGCATGCCAAGGCCCAGCACATCGACCTTCAGGATGCCAAGCGAGTCGATATCATCCTTGTCCCAGGGGATGACGGTGCGATCCTCCATGGTGGCGTTTTCAATCGGCACCAGTTCGTCCAAACGCCCCTCGGTGATGATGAACCCACCGACATGCTGGCTCAGATGGCGCGGAAACCCCTGAATTTCATAGATCAGCGCCATGGTCTGCTGCAGCCGCCGGTCGGCGGGGTCGAGGCCGATTTCACGCAACCGTTCATCCTGCAACCCGTCCGCCCCGAAGAACCCCCACAACTGCGAGGATAGCGCCGACAGCGTGTCATCGCTCAGGCCCATGGCGCGCCCGACCTCTCGTATCGCCCGCTTACCGCGATAATGGATGACGGTCGCGCACAGCCCCGCCCGGTGGCGGCCATAGCGTTCATAGATGTGCTGGATCACCTCTTCGCGGCGCTCATGCTCGAAATCCACATCGATGTCGGGGGGTTCGTCGCGTGCCTCAGACACGAAGCGCTCGAACACCATGGTGCCAATCTCGGGGGAAACACTGGTGACCCCAAGGCAATAGCAGACCACCGAATTCGCCGCCGAGCCGCGCCCCTGGCACAGGATGTTGCGGGACCGGGCGAAGGCGACGATATCGTGGACGGTCAGGAAATAGGGTTCGTATTCCAGCTTGCCGATCAGGGTCAGCTCATGCTCCAGCATCGCCTTGACCCGGTCCGGCGCGCCACCGGGATAGCGCCATTTCAGCCCCGCCCGCGCCAGCCGGTCCAGCCGGTCGGACGGTGTTTCCCCGTCGCTGATCTCCGAGGGGTATTCATAACGCAGCTCATCCAGTGAAAACGTACAGCGGGCGGCGATCTGGCCGCTGCGATGGACGGCAGCTTCGTGGGTTTTGAACAGCCGCAGCATCTCGGATTCCGAGCGCAACCGGCGTTCGCCATTGGCCAGCGCGGCGCGGCCAAGCTGATCCACCTTCACACCCTGACGGATCGCACTCAGCACATCGGTCAGGCGGCGCCGCGCCGCGCGGTGCATCAGCGGCGCGGATGAGGCGACTGTGGGGATGCCAAGCGTTTCGGCCAGCGCCGCCAGCCGATCGAACCGCGCCCCATCCTGCCCGTCATACCCCGGCGCCATCAGCAGTGTGGTGCTGCCCGCAAAGCGGCGCGTCATCCGGCGCGCTTGCCCCAGCCAGTCGTGCGCGCCGGGTTTCGGGCCGGTCGCCTGTGGCGGATGCAGCAGAAGTTCCGACCCCGCGCCCCAGTCCAGCAGATCGGCGACGCGCAGGGCGCACGACCCCTTCTCGGCCCGCAATCGCCCGAGTGAAAGCAACCGGCACAGCCGCCCCCAGGCGGCGCGGTCGCGCGGGATCATCGTGACGCTCAAGCCATCCTCGGTCACAATCCGCGCCGCCGGGATCAGGCGCGGGGCCGTGGTCAAGGGCTGGGGCGTGGTTGAGGGCGGGGGCGTGGTTGAGGGCCGAACCGGCGGGGCAACGGGGGCCGCAACCTGTGTCGTGCCCAACCCCGGCACCAGCGTCGCCCCATCCGGTTGCGCCCCCGGCTGCGGCAGGCTGCCCCCACCGGGATAGCGTTCCTGCGGCACCGGCGGCGTCCAGGGCGCAGGGGCCGGCAGCGCCGGAGTGTCCTGCGCCGCCTCCTCAGCCTCCAGCCGCAAGCGCCGCGCCACCTCGCGCGCTTGCGTATGGGCGCGCACGATGCCCGAGACGCTGTTGACATCCGCAACCGCCAGCGCGGCCATCCCTATGGCGGCGGCGGCTTCGATATATTCCTCAGGATGCGCACCCCCGGTCAGGAAGGTGAAGTTCGAGGTGGCGCTGAGTTCGACAAAAGCCATATCAGCCCCCCCGCCCGGTCGGGCGGTTCCAGCGCGCACGCCCCCACCGGGCCCGCGCCCCCCGCGCGCCCCGAAGCATGTCATGCCCTGCCGGACCCAAGCCAGGAATTGATGCGGGCCGCGCCGCCCCCGTGGGGCGGGTCCGCGCAGTCTGGCGGTGCCGTCGGGCAGAAGGGGTGGTCTGACGCAGATCACTGAAAAACGAACATGCCCCGCGGCCCCCGCCCGGCCGGGGGCTGTGGTGCGCGTCATTGGCCCTGGCACGCACCACACCTGGCCCGCAGGTCCGAACCCGCGCGCCCAGCTCCGCCCCATCCGGATCACGCCCGGCAGGGGTTCGCAACAAACAGCCCCCCGCAGCACATTGACCGGGGCGCGCGTCATCCGCCCCACCCCACGGCCGCCCCCCAAAGCCAGCGCGTCCGACAGCATCCCCGGCCATCGACCCGGCGCATCCTGCCACAGGGCACCGGACGCCGCTCGGCGCGCATGACCGGGTGCAGAACCCGCACCGCCCGACGCGCCGCCTTGCTGACAGAACCGGCCCGCTGCCACTGCTTGCACAGGATATGCCCGCGTTCCAGCCTGGCCCGATGGCCAACGCCGTGTTCACCCATGCCGACGGGTCGATCTATGACGATCTGCCCGAACAGCAGTACCATTTTCCGCAAACCTACCTGCGTGCCGTGACGGCGGCGGTGGGCGACTGGATTGTCTATTACGAACCCCGCCGGGTGCAGGCCGGATCGGACCGCGCCGGCGGGCGGCAGGCCTATTTCGCCACCGCCCGCGTGACTGGCATCGACCGGGATGTTACCCGCGACGGGCATTACTATGCCCGCATCGCCGATTATCTGCCGTTCCCGAACCCGGTGCCGTTTCGTGACGGCGCGCAGTTCCACGAAAGCCTTCTGCGCCGCCCGGACGGGCAAACCAGCAAGGGCGCCTTCGGACGTTCGGTCAGGCACGTCCCCGCGCCCGAATTCGCCGCGATCCTGACCGCCGGTTTCGCAGGCCGCCCCGAGGTTCAGGCCGCCCATATCCGCCCCGTGGCCGATGGCGGCCCGGATGTGGTGCGCAATGGCATCGCGCTCAGTGCCACGGCGCACTGGATGTTCGACCGGGGGTTGATCTCGGTCGATGACGATCTGCGCATTCTGGTGGCCGACGACCACCTGCCCGAAGCCGCCCGCGCCCGGATCCTGCCGGATCGACGATTGCGGGTGCCAGACGCGGCCTTCCTGCGCCCGCACCGCGCCTATCTGGCCCATCACAGGGCACGTTTCAAAGGCTGACGGGCCGGACACGTATGAAGAATCAACTGACATGCATGTCAGCATATTCCCTTTTTGTTCTCATTTCGAGTCCGCACAGAAAACGCCCGAAAGCTTCTCAGTAATCCTTTTCGAAGAACACGCCCAAACGCGACTCACCGCCGGTATCCACCGAACCTTTCAGCGTCAGATCATCGGACAGGTTCAGCCGGATGCTGAGGTCGGTGGCCTTTTCGCCAACCGTCACCTCGGCATAGGCACCATCGGCAACATACTTGCCAGCCCGCACCGCCGCACCGCCTTCGACGTCTTCGGCGATATCCAGGTAATCGACCCCAAGACCTTGACGCAGCCCTGCAATAATGCCCGATCCCGCCTCCGGTCCGCCCAGTTGCATTGCCGAGGTTCCGATCCGCGCGGCCTGAAGCAGGGTCAGGCTTTCTGCGCCATCACGATACAGAAGCCGTGCGATGATCTGGTTCTCCGGCAAGTCCGGGACCGAGGCGAAGCGAATGCGTGGCGCGCTCACCGGGCCCTCCAGCACCGCGCTGAGGTCGGCGTCACCGTCGCGGATATGCGCCGACATCCGCACCACCGGCAGAAAACTACCCTCCAGCCGCAGCGCCCCCTGCGTCAGCGTCAACTGCCGCCCCAGCAGATCGAACCGCCCGCTGATCAGACCCAATTGCCCCACCGGCGTCACTGCCAGCGTGTGACCTGTCAGCCGCACCTGCCCGCCGAACTCGGTATCCAGCCCAAGGCCCCGCACACGCACATCCCCCGGTGCATTCAGCAGAATATTGAGGTCGAACGGAGGCCGCCGACCAACCCCGGAGCCATCGCCGCGCGGGTCAATCTGCAAAAGGCCCGCCGCCGCGCGCGTTCGCCGCACCGCTGCCAGTTCGTTCAGATGCCCGATCACGGGGATCGGCCCGCGTACGCCCAGCGAACTGGTCGGAAACCGGATCTCCGTCGGCCCCAGATCAACCGCGCCGTCGATACGCCCGCCATTCAGCAATGGACCGCTCAGCGTCACGGATCCGCTCAGCGTCGTATCAAACAGCGTCGGGTCGCGCAGGCGCGCCTTGTCCAGCGCCAGTTCCAGCCGTGCCGGAAATGGTGCTGTCAAAGCTACCGGCCCACTTGCCCGCACCGTCCCGCCGCCGCGCACCGCGCCCGTCGCCTCGACCCAGGCACGCCCGCCGCCAATATCGGCGCGATAAGTGCCGTCAAACACCTCGAAATGCAGCTTTGGTGCAAACACCCTGAGGCCGTCGCCGAACACAGTCCCGGACACGCCCGAAATGCCGCTGTGGTCATCAAATGCCAGATCGAAATTGGCCAGCCCGGTCACGGACCGCGTCCCGATGAACCGTTCGGCGAAATCCAGCGGGCCACGCCCGCGCGCCTGGAATGTCGACCCATCGCGCAACAACCGCCCGTTGATCCGCGCATTGATCCCGCCCGGACCCTGCGCCTGAAGATCGGCCAGCCAGATGCCGCCGTCCAGCTCGCTCAGCGTGCCATTGGCCGTGGCCGGGCCAGACAGGGCCGACAGGAACGGGGCGATGTCCTTCAGGCGCGCCTCGACCTGCAAAGCCTGCCCTTCGCCCCGCGATTGCCCACTGGCCGAAGCGGTCAGCATCGGCGTTTCGACCTCGGCCGCGCGGATTGAAGTGCGCCCATCCGCGCGCGCCGCGTCGATGCGGAACACCGCACGCCCCGCGACCAGCCGGTCCAGCAACCCACTGTCCAGTTGCAGGTTGTGCCCTGCCCCGCTGGCCTGGATATCAAACTTTGACAGGTCCAGCGCCACATCACCGCGCGCTGTTGCTGCCAGATCACCGAGCAGGGGGCGCCCGACAAGGTCGGCATACACCGACAGATCTTCGACGCTCAGCGCGGCTTCGCCCGACAAGGTCGGATTGTCCTGGCGGTCTGTCAGCTGCCCCGAAGCTTGCAGCGTTGCCCCCGGACCAGTTCCCGCAACCTCCAGCCCGACGCTACCGTCTGTCGCCCCTTCGAACCGCCCGGCCAGCGCCAGCGGCGGCAACGCTGCGCGATCCGTGAAGGCACGCGGATCAATCTCTGCTGCAAACCGCAAATCACTGTCGGCCCCGTCAAGCGTGCCCTGCGCATCCGCCGTCAGGCGATCCGACGCGATGTCTAATTTGCGCACGACGAACCCGTCCGCCCCGCGTTCCAGCGATGCCAGCACATCCGCCCGCCCCGCCAGCATCCGGTCCAGAGGCGCAATACCGACGGCAAGATTGGTCGTGGTGCCGTCCAGATCGACGGCAAACGCCGCCCCATCAAGACGTGTGCGCCCCGAAGCGTTCAGTGCCACTGATCCGCTGAGCGGTCGTCCGGCAATGCGCGCGAAGGCCGCCAGCGACCGGGCCACGATCCGTGCCTGACCGGCAAACGCGGCGTTCCCTTCCGGGGTTTCAAGGCTGCCCTCGGCCGAAATCTCGGCCCCGGCCCCGTTGCCGGTCACGTTCAGATCATAGGTGTCCCGCGCCGTCTGAACTGCCGTGCCGCGCAGCTGCAGCGGCCCGGACACATTGCGCAGCAACAACGCTGCCTCTTTCACGGTCGCATCAAAGCTGAGGTCTGTCGCCTCGGGCGCGATCAGGCCCGCGCCTGTCATCGCGACCGCGTCACTGGCCAGCAGGGCGTCCTGAAACCGCAGATTATCGCCATCGCGCTGCACGCGGGCGTCAAGCCGCACGCGCCCTTTGAGCAGTCGATCCGCCACACCCAGCCCCACGTGCAGGTCCGCGCCAATCGCCCCGACGTCCAGATCAAAAGCGCTCAGATCAACACGCACCCGACCTTCGGCTGTCACGTCAGCCTCGCCCGAGATCGGGCGTTTGGCCAGCGCCGAAAAGACCGAGATGTCGGCGCTGTCAACCTCGGCCGTGCCAACGAACAACGGCACGTCGTCCAACTCGGTCAGCGCACCAACCGCGATCAGCCCGAATGAGTCTCCGCCACCCGATACGTTGACGTCCAGCCGGTCCGGTTCGGTCTGCGTGACATGGCCGCGCAAATTCACGGGCCCCGCCAGCGATTCAACGACCAGCCCCGCATCCTGCAATCGCGCATCCAGCGTCACCTCACGGCGGTCCCCTTCCAGCACGCCGACGGCACTGGCGGTCAGGATCGGCGTGATCACCGCGAAACTGTTCAGCTCGGTCCGCCCCGGCGCAAGCGACAGCCGCGCCGACACCGTCGCATCGCCCGCCAGCATCGGGTCGATCCGGTTGTTGCCGACCCCGACATTGCGCCCGGTTCCGTTTAGCGTGACGGAACCTGAATAATCCTCGGTCTCGATCCGGGTTTGAACCGAAAGCTCGGCCGCGCCGGTCAGGTCCAATCCGCTGAGCGGGGCAAGGACCGACAGATCGCTGGCCACCAGTACCGAATTGGCCGTCAACATCGTCGGCGTTCCCGGCCCGCCAAACGTGCCCACAGTCGTCAGTGTCGATTCCGGCCCGGTTCCGGTGATGTTGAAGCGGACCTGCTCCAACTCTTCAACCAGCACCCCCTCAAGAACCACAGGCCCGCTGAGGCCGGTCACCAGCCGCCCCGCATCATCCAGATTGGCCGTCAGATTGATCTCGGTCGCATCGGTGCGCAACACGCCGGTGCCTTCGGCGCGGATTGCGTCGGTTTCGACCAGAAACTCATCAATCGTGGTTCCGGTCTCGTCACGGACGGAATGCAGGCGCAGCGCGGCGCCGCCAACCAGCAACTGATCGGCCAGCTTCTGGTTCACCGTCAGATCCTGCGCCTCTCCGGTCATCAGGATATCGAAACGCCCGCCCAGCAGATCGCCATTGCCAATGATGCTCAGGTCCGCCGCCCCGCCGATCGGCCGTCCTGCCAATCCCGAAAACGCCGCCAGATCGCGCGCGGCCAGCGTGGCGGCGCCATTCACCTGCAAATCGCGCCCGACACCGGCCACTTGACCAACAATATCCAACGTATAGCTTTCCCCGTCGATCCTGAGTTTCTGAAGTTCGACGGGCTGACCTTGCTGCCAGGCCACATCCATGTGGCCCGTCACATTCTGCCCCAGCGCCTGCTGCACATTCGCACTACCCAGGTTGAGCGCGGTCGCCTCAAAATCGAACGCGCCGGTGACGCGGTTGCGCAGGGTCTGTTCGACCAGCACATCGCTGATCGTCCCACCGCCAATCAGCGCTAGACGCTCGGCAGTAAAACTGGGGCGCGAAAAGCCGGTCATCACCGCCTCGCCCGACCAGGCCTCGCCCCGCGTGGCGTCGAAGTCGACGTCCAGCCGCATATCCTCGACCATCGTCGGACGGCCCGGCAAAGGCAGCAGTACGGATGAGCCATCAGCCGAGGCAATCCGCCCCTGCAACACCATTTTCGTCGGGATCCGCTCCGGATCCAGTTCCAGTGATCCGCCCAGCGCAATCTCGCCCGCGTTGATCTGCATCCGGTCGATGTTGAGCGATCCATCCAGCCGCGTGGTTCCCGCAAATGACAGGATCACGTCGTCGCCGAAGAAATCCCGGAACTGGGGCGCGAAGATCGGCGCGACGTCGCCGGCGATATCGGCGCCAAAACGACGCTTGGCCTCATTGTCGGCGACGTCGTCGCTGGCGAAGGTCTTGAATGTTCCTGCAAGCCGCTCAACCCCGTCTGTTTCCAGCCCGATCCGGGCGGTGAAATCATCCCAGGGCGCGTTGCCCTGCAACGCCAGCCGCACCGATGGACGCTCCGGGATCCTCAGCGCGTTTGCGGCCACGCCGTTGGCATCCTCGGTCAGCAGGAAGTCGAGGTTCAGGATCCCGCTTTCCTTGGAGTACTCCGCTTCAAGCGTCATTGCCCCGACGCCATCGGTACGCAGAACCTGCAAATCAGCCGAGCCGTTGCCACCAACCAGCGAGACAGATCCGTTGATGCTGACCGTCGCGGCGGTGCCGTAAAACGCCTCCTGCAAGACAACCCGTTGCGTCGCAATCCTGTCGATCTGCATCGACACTGGCAGGTCCGGCAGCCCCAGCCCCGAGGCTTCGGGCGGAATCGTCCCGTCGCCCTTGCCGGGGCGGCGCATCAGCACGATCTCATCCGCGGCCAGTTCCTGAATGATAAGCTGCCCGGTCAGCAACGCCGAGCGATCCCAGTCGATCACTGCATTGCGCACGGTCACCCAGTCGCCAACCTCATCAGCAATGGTGATCTCGCGCACCGTGGCGCGGGTGCTCAGCGCGCCTTGAAACCCTCGGATGCGGACCTGACGCGCATCTTCGGACAAGACATTTTGCAGGAACCGCGCCAATAGGCCCGGACCGTCATCATCGACCTGCGCGATCAAGCCCATCGGCCAGAGCGCAACAATCAAAAGGGCCAGCAGCCGGCGCATCAGAACGCCTGCCCGAAGCCGAGGTAGAAGAACAGATCGCCACTGTCGCCACCGCTGACCGGCGTGGCGATATCCAGACGCACAGGGCCAAAGCGCGTTTCATAACGCGCGCCGATCCCGGCCCCGGCGTGGTCCTTGCCCGCGCCGTCCAGCCAGCCCTCGCGATAGATTGCGCCGTAGTCGGCGAATCCGACCAGTTGCAATTTGTCGGTAACCTGTACCCGTGCCTCACCCGAAACGGTCGCGAATGACGCGCCGCCACTGCTGACGCCGCCGCCCAGATCGAAATCCAGCGATTGATAGCCCTGCCCGCGCACCGTTTCCTGCCCGCCGGAATAAAACCGGTCGTCGTTTGGAACCTCTGGCAAATCCGCCCCGGCGATGGTCCCGAACTGTACCCGCCCGGCCAGCACGACACGATCCGCTGCGCCGACACCGCGATAGCTGCGCCCATCAAACTCCAGCCGCGCGCCACTGGCTGATCCGTCCAGACCGACAAATGGCGTCGCCTCGGCATAGACATAATGCCCGGCGGTCGGGCTCAGCGGATCGCTGCGGGTGTCATAGGTGGCCGTGATCGGAAACCGCAGATGCGTGTAATCAATATCGCCCGAACCATCCTCGACCGAGACCCAGCGCAACCCGGCCCCAGCCGACACCGTCAACTCGGGCGAGATGATGCGGTCCAGCCCGAAGGTGACCTCGGCACTGTTGGCCGTGAAGTCCGGCTCTTCCAGATGCTCCAGCTCGGCCGTGGTGAAAAACGTCATATCCGGGTGATAGGTGCCGGGGCGGCGGAAATCGCCGCGCAGCACCCAATCGGTGCCACCGGTCGCGCCGTCGATGCTGGATACCTCGCCCTCGATCCGCAACCGTTCGGCGCCGCCAAACAGGTTCCGGTGCATCCAGAACGCCGACATCATTGCGCCATCGCTTGACGATACTTCGGCCCCAAAGCCCAATCGGCGCGGTTTCGCGTCGATAAGTTGCAATTCATGGTCCAGCGTGTTGCCGGGGCCAAGGCTGTCGGCCTCCTGAAAGCGCACCGCCCGAAATGCGCCGGTGCGGCGCAAGCGCGCGGCGGCAACTTCGGTTTCGGCTGGGCTGAACACTTGCCCGGTCGGAAAACCGGCAATCTGGGCAATGCGTTCGGCGCGCACGTAGGACGGCGCGCTCAGGTGAAAGGTACCGAACCGGACCAGCGGCCCCGGCGCCATGGTCAAGTCGACCGCAACCGTGTCACCATCATGCTGCGCCATGATCCGCTGATCGGCCACATCCGCCTTGGCGTGGCCCTGATCGCGCCAACCATCAATGGCCGCGCGCGCCGACAGACGAATGGCCCGCCAACCCGCTGGCGCGCCGACACGAAACCCCGCGTCCAGATCCGTAGCCGGTGCCACAGGCGAAACCTCGGTTCGGCTGAATGTATAAAGCGGGCCGGGATCGACCGAGACGTCGATGCGTTCAATCGCGCCAATCCGCTGCGCCGGGGATATCGTTGACACCTCGACCCCGTTCAGTCTGATCGAGATCACGCCACCGTAAAACCCGTGCTCATAAAGCGCCGCGATCAGGCGCTGATAATCGGCCCGTGCGGTTGCCAGCAACGCATCGGGATCAGTCGCCCCCTCGGCCTTGGCCACCAGCAATACGCTTGAGGCGCGCAGCGCAACCTCCAGGTCATCCGGCGCGCCCGCAGTGTCAAACGTCAGCTGTTCAAACGCGCCGCTGGGCGGGGCCACCAGAATGCCAAGCGAACAGGCACCGGCAAGGAGCGTTCGGCCCCACCGGTGTTTTTTCTTCCCAGCGATAGGACCCGTGGTTGCCCCCACGGTCGCACTCGTCACGCCAGATCGTCCTCCTGTCACCGGACGTTTCTATACGACTGGCAGATTTGCGCCACAGATCAATGCTGTCACAGGCGAAATCAGGCCGGGTTTTTCCCAGCGCCCGAAGACGTGGCCAGCGTGCTGCCCTCCAGCACTTTGACCTCGCGCTGCGGGAAGGGGATCGAAATACCGTGTTCCTGAAACGCATCCCAAAGCGCCAGATAGACATTGCCGCGAATATTGGTCAGCCCGCCGGTCGGATCGGTGATCCAGAACCGCAGGATGTAGTCAACGGAACTGTCGCCAAACCCGACGATATGACAAACTGTTGGCCTATGGCTGAGCACCCGGTCGCATTTCTGCGCCGCCTCGATCGCGATCCGGCGCACCGCGTGCGGATCGTCGTCATAGGCGGTCCCGAAATAAATATCGAGGCGCACGAACTGGTTCGAATGGGACCAGTTGACCACCTGCCCGGTGATCAGATCCTCGTTCGGGATCAGGTATTCCTTGCCGTCGCGGGTGACCACGCTGACATAGCGCGCGCCCAGCGCATTGATCCAGCCGAAAGTTTCGCCCAGCGAAATCACGTCGCCCGGCTTGATCGACTTGTCCAGCAGGATGATGATGCCAGACACCAGGTTCGACACCACCTTCTGCAATCCGAAACCCAGCCCCAGGCCGATGGCACCAGACAGCACCGCCAGCCCGGTCAGATCGAACCCGACCGCCTTCAAGCCAATGAAGAACGCACCACCATAAAGCGAGATTTGCAACGCCTTGGTGGTCAGAACCTGCATCGAGGGCGAGATTTCCTCGACCTGTTTGATGCGCCCTGACAAACTTTGCGAGACCAGCCGCGCCCCGACAAACAGCACGCCGGTCACCACCAGCGCTTTCAGAATTGCCAGCGCTGTCAGGCGAAAATCGCCGAATTTGATGGCGGCGCTGTCCAGTACGGCCGCCGCATCCTCGGTCAGGCCCAGGATATAAAGCGTGACCCAGATCCACAGCCCCCAGCGTACCATGGTCCGCAGCGCGCTGTTGCGGATCAACCGCGCCGCCAGCACCACGCCCAGCCAGCCCAGCGCCAAAGAGGCGGCGATGCCGATCAGATAACTGCGTGACGGCCAGGTCACCTCGCGCATCGCGGTGACAACGGCCCAGAGGACGATCACCAGGAAAATCAACCGCAGCCGGCGGTGAATGGTCAAAAGCACCCGCAGCCGCCACTTTGGCCAACCCTCCAGCGTGCGCATCCACGCGTGCATTTTCGGGCCAACCCAGCGGCGCAGCAATTCGGCGATCACAAAGCAGACGACAATGATGGCCAGCTGATACAACTGCCACGGCCGCAGCAGGCCTTGCGCGAACCCTTCAGCATCGCCTGCAAGGTCCATCAGCCGATCCAGAATTGGCGTCAGTGCCGGTTGCGCCTGTGCCTCGGTTGTCGGTTCCATTCTCGCGCTCCAGTGCCTGATGCCAATCTGCACGGGCTGGGGGCTGCGAACAAGGCATTCACCATGACATCGACGCGGCCTTGCGCGAATTTCTTTGAACCATCCGGCAACCCGGCGCGACCTATTCCCGAACAGCGCGCGCAAAGGAAGCAGAGCCTGCGCGCGCCAAAGACCCGGTTTCCACCTCCCACTCTGCCACCTTGCCCCGGACGCGCCCAGCGCCCGGGGCTTTTTTCTTCCCGGCTTGAGGTTGCGCAGCCACCGCTGTACACCTGCGCCCCATGACAGCGATATTCGATATGGATGACCGCGCCCGCCTGCCCTGGCGGTTTTTCGGCGCGACCTGTTCAGTCCTTGCACGGGGCTGACCTGCGCACGCCCGACGACACCTGATTTTTCGACATTCTGAACGGGAGTGGACCAAATGTCCCCCAAGACGCTCTATGATAAAATCTGGGACGACCATGTCGCCCATGAAGCCGACGACGGCACCTGCCTGTTGTATATTGACCGCCATCTGGTTCACGAAGTGACCAGCCCGCAGGCGTTCGAAGGGTTGCGGATGACGGGGCGCAAAGTGCGCGCTCCGGAAAAGACCATTGCCGTGCCGGACCACAACGTGCCCACAACGCCGGGGCGCGATGACCCCAAGAACATGACCGAAGACAGCGCCATTCAGGTTGCCGCGCTCGACAAGAACGCGCGTGATTTCGGCATCCATTACTACCCTGTCAGCGACGTCCGTCAGGGCATCGTCCACATCGTCGGGCCGGAACAGGGCTGGACCCTGCCGGGTACGACCGTGGTCTGCGGAGACAGCCACACGGCGACCCACGGGGCCTTTGGCGCACTGGCCCACGGCATCGGCACGTCCGAGGTGGAACACGTCCTGGCCACCCAGACGCTGATCCAGAAGAAATCGAAGAACATGAAGGTCGAGATCACCGGCAAACTGCGCCCCGGTGTAACGGCCAAGGACATCACGCTTTCGGTGATCGGTGAAACCGGTACCGCCGGCGGCACCGGATACGTGATCGAATATTGTGGCGAGGCGATCCGTGATCTGTCCATGGAAGGGCGGATGACAGTCTGCAACATGGCGATCGAAGGCGGGGCACGCGCCGGGCTGATCGCGCCGGACGAAAAGACGTTCGACTACGTCAAAGGTCGCCCGCACGCCCCGAAGGGCGCCGCGTGGGAGGCTGCGCTGACCTATTGGAAGACCCTGTTCACCGACGAAGGCGCGCATTTCGACAAGGTGCTGACGATCAAGGGCGAAGATATCGCCCCCGTCGTCACCTGGGGCACCAGCCCGGAAGATGTCCTGCCGATCACCGCGACAGTCCCCGCCCCGGGTGATTTCGAAGGTGGCAAGGTTGAGGCGGTGCAACGCTCGCTCGACTACATGGGGCTGACGCCTGGCACCCCGCTGAGTGAGATCGAGATCGACACCGTCTTTATCGGGTCGTGCACCAACGGTCGGATCGAAGACCTGCGCGCCGCCGCCGAGATCATGAAGGGCAAGAAGATCGCGGTGAAACGCGCCATGGTCGTGCCCGGTTCCGGCCTCGTGCGCGCCCAGGCTGAAGAAGAGGGTCTGGCCGATATCTTCAAAGAGGCCGGGTTCGAATGGCGGCTGGCAGGCTGTTCCATGTGCCTGGCGATGAACCCCGACCAACTGGCCCCGCAGGAACGCTGTGCGGCGACCTCCAACCGCAATTTCGAAGGCCGTCAGGGCCGGGGTGGGAGGACGCACCTCGTCTCACCGGGAATGGCCGCAGCGGCGGCGATTACCGGGCGGCTGACCGATGTACGCGAGGTGATGTGATGCGCGCGACACACACGCAAAACTCATATGCCGTTCATATGGCGATCATATGCCATTCACATCGCCAATTCCGGGCCGGAGGCCACTGACATGCAAAAATTCACAACCCTCACGGGCATCGCAGCCCCGATGCCCCTGATCAACGTCGACACCGACATGATCATCCCCAAGCAATTCCTGAAGACCATCAAACGCTCGGGCCTTGGGGCGAACCTGTTTGACGAGATGCGGTTTGACGATGACGGCAAAGAAATCCCCGGCTTCGTCCTCAATCAGCCCGCCTATCGCGAGGCCGAGATTCTGGTGGCAGGCGACAACTTCGGCTGTGGCTCATCCCGCGAACATGCGCCCTGGGCGCTGCTCGACTTCGGGATTCGCTGTGTCATCGCGCCCAGCTTTGCCGACATCTTCTACAACAACTGTTTCAAGAACGGGATTCTGCCGATCGCGCTGCCGCAGGACGTGGTCGACGTGTTGATGAAGGACGCAGAAAAGGGCGCGAACGCACGGATATCGGTCGATCTGGAGGCGCAGACCGTCACAACCTCGGACGGCGAGGTGGCGACCTTCGAGCTCGACTCGTTCAAAAAACACTGCCTTCTGAACGGCTTGGACGATATCGGCCTGACGATGGAAAAGGCGGCCTCGATCGATGCGTTTGAGGCACAGGCGCAGGCCGCCCGTCCCTGGGCCTGACCACAATATCTATCTCTGGTTGAAAAGGCGGCTACCAGGCCGCCTTTTTTCTGCTTTGTTGTTGATGCAAAGCCGCACCAGTTTTTCCCTCAAAGCGCCCCGATAAAAGGGGATAGATATCAGGTTGTTGCGTTTCGAAGTGAATGTTGGCAAGAATGTGGCAGGATTGAGGCAAGCTGTTGGCCGCCCTGCCCAGGCCAGCGGATTCATCTCGGAACAAGGGGACGGCATCGTATCGTCTTCGACCGGCATGAGGGGTGTAGGTGGTGATTATTCGGCTATTCGGGGCACTGGTCCGTGCGGCGTTCGTGATCTTGCTGATCGCGATGCCCTCGCTCTTGCTGACGAATTCTTCCGGTGAAGGCGCGGAAATCGTGGCGCTGGTGGCCATTTTCGGCGCGGCGCTGACACTGTTTGAATACGCGCCGGTCTATCCCTGCCTGATCGAGTTCCGTGACGCGCCTCCGTTCAACCGCATCCGCTTCTTGTGCCTGTTTGCGACCGTCCTGTTCCTGGCGCTGATCGTGCGTGGCTATAGCGATCCAACGCCGCTGACGGATCTGGTTCATGCAGTTGGCGCAGTCATCGGGCACAGCGTTGACTTCCCTTACAGTCCGGTGCGCCTGGTCACATTGCTGCTGCCTGAAAACGCAGACGCGGGACAAATCGCACTGGTGCGCAGTGCCGCTGGACTGAGCTTTCTTATCGGACTGCTATCGCTTGCGTTCTTTATCCTGTCGCTGCGCATCTATGGCTGGCCTGCGCGTTCCGGCAGCTTCAACGTCTGGATCAACCTGCCAACCTTCGACCCGACCGCTGGTGGCGATGTCGTCGAACGGTTGGAGCGTGACGCAAGATTCAACATCGCTGCCGGTTTTCTGCTACCATTCCTGATGCCGGCCATCATGCGCTCGGCCGCCGATCTGTTTGGTTCGGTGTCACTGGACAATCCGCAGTCATTGATTTGGATTATTGCTGCATGGGCCTTTTTTCCGGTTTCTCTGTTCATGCGCGGCATCGCGATGGGGCGCATTGCGGCAATGATCGAGGGCAAACGCCGCCAGACAAGCCTTGCCGAAGAAAGCATCATGCAAGCCGCCTGATCGCTGTTGCAGCGCTGGTCGTCTGGCCCGGTGTCGCGGCTGCAGAAACGCTGCGATTTGCAACTTTCAATACCGACCTGAGCCGCCGTGGCCCCGGCCTGCTTCTGCGAGACATTGAGCGCAAAGACGATCCGCAGATCGACGCCGTAGTCGCAATCATCGCGGACGTATCCCCCGATGTGCTGCTTCTGACGGGGCTTGATTGGGATCTGGACGGATTGGCGCTGGCGGCCCTGGCCGAGGCCCTGGCAACCGCCGGAACGAATTATCCGCATCGCTTTGCGCCGCGTCCCAATTCCGGCCTGATGACGGACGTCGATCTGGATGGAGATGGCCGTTATGGCGGCCCGCGCGATGCGCAGGGATTCGGGCGTTTCACCGGCGAAGGCGCAATGGCCCTGCTGTCGCGCTGGCCAATCGACAACGGTGCAGTCCGGAATTTCTCGGGTCTTTTGTGGCAGGATCTGCCCGGCGCCACGCTGCCTGTGCGGGGTGGAAAACCATTCCCCTCGGCTCGGGCGCAATCGGTTCAACGCCTGTCATCGGTGGGTCACTGGGGCGTGCCGGTGGCGGTGCCGGGCGGGCCGGTCTGGGTTCTGGGGTTTCACGCCACGCCACCCGTTTTTGACGGCGCTGAGGATCGCAACGGGTTGCGTAACCGGGATGAGGCTGCCCTGTGGCTGCGCTGGCTTGACGGCACATTGGCACCGCCGCCACCGCAGGGGCCGCTTGTACTGATGGGCGATGCGAACCTTGACCCCGTTGATGGCGACGGTCTGCCCGGGGCTTTGAACGCATTGTTGAACCATGACCGCTTGTACGACCCGAAGCCCGCATCGACCGGCGGCGCTGAAGCCGCGCGGCGACAAGGCGGCGCAAACACGGATCATGCCGGTGACCCGGCACTGGACACGGTGGACTGGCCCGATGCCTCGGACTCTGGCCGTAATGCCCCGGGAAATCTGCGCGTTGATTATGTGCTGCCGTCGCGCGACCTGACAGTACGCGACGCCGGAGTTTTTTGGCCCGAGGATCCGACGGCATTGGCCCGGGCCGATGCAGCCTCGCGCCACCGCCTGGTCTGGGTTGACGTTGAAATCCCCGACTGACCTGCCGCCTGCTGTGGACCGAGCGCCGCTCGCAGGGTTCGACCACTCCACCTGCCCCCAGATCGCACACGCGCTTGACCCTCAACAGCCCGCGCGCTAGGCCGCGACAAACCTCAACCCGCCCGGAGAATGCCCCATGTCGACCCCGTCCCTGTTGATCCTTGCCGGTGACGGCATCGGCCCCGAAGTCATGACGCAGGTGCGTCGCGTGATCGACTGGATGGGCGACAAGCGCGGGTTGAAATTCAACGTCTCGGAAGACCTGGTCGGCGGGGCCGCCTATGACGCGCATGGCACGCCGCTAACCGACGACACAATGGCCCGCGCGCAGGCTGCCGATGCGGTTCTTCTGGGCGCAGTTGGTGGCCCGAAATATGACGATCTGGATTTTTCGGTCAAACCGGAACGCGGCCTCCTGCGCCTGCGCAAAGAAATGGACCTTTATGCCAACCTGCGCCCGGCACAGTGTTTCGATGCGCTGGCGGATGCCTCCAGCCTGAAGCGCGAGGTTGTCGCGGGCCTCGACATCATGATCGTGCGTGAGTTGACCAGCGGCATCTATTTCGGCGAACCACGCGGCATTATCGACGATAACGAAGGGGGCCGGATCGGCATCAACACCCAGCGTTACACCACCGACGAAATTCGCCGCGTCGCACGTTCGGCTTTTGAGCTGGCGCGGCGGCGTGGCAACAAAGTCTGCTCGATGGAGAAGGCCAATGTGATGGAATCGGGCATCCTGTGGCGCGAAGAAGTCACCTGGGTCCACGAAAACGAATATCAGGACGTCGAACTGTCCCATATGTATGCCGACGCGGGCGCAATGCAGCTTTGCCGCTGGCCCAAGCAATTCGATGTCATCGTCACCGACAACCTGTTCGGCGACTTGCTGAGCGACGCCGCCGCGATGCTGACCGGCAGCCTTGGCATGTTGCCATCTGCCAGCCTGGGCGCACCGAACGAAGCGGGTCGGCCCAAGGCGCTTTATGAACCGGTGCATGGCTCGGCCCCCGATATCGCCGGGACCGGCAAGGCCAACCCGATTGCCTGTATCCTCAGCTATGCCATGTCGCTGCGCTATTCCTTCGACCAGGGCGACGAAGCAGCGCGGATCGAAAAGGCGGTCGAGGCGGTTCTGGCAAGCGGCGCCCGCACGGCAGACCTGCTTGGACCAGAGGGCGGCGAGGCGGTGTCCACGACAGAAATGGGCGACCGGATTCTGGCCGCGCTGGATGCCAGCCTCTGAGCGTTGCAAAGCGCGCACGTCGGCATTGCAGGCTTATGCGTTGAATCCGGTGCCGGACCTGCGCCACATGGGGTGATCTTTGCCACCGCATGGGAATGCCCGAATGCCGTCGCCTGAGAAATCCAACGGAAAAGCCGCGTTGATGGCGCTGGCCGGATTCGCGTTCTTTGCCAGCCATGATGTGCTGGTCAAACTGCTTGGCGGTACTTATTCGCCATTTCAGATCGTGTTTTTCAGCGGGCTTCTGTCCTTTCCACTGGTCACGATCATGCTGATGCGCGACGCCACGCCCGGCACGCTGCGCCCGGTTCACCCATGGTGGACGGCATTGCGAACCGGGGCGCCAGTCATCACAGGCGTCTGCGCTTTCTACGCCTTTTCGGTCCTGCCGTTGGCGCAGGCCTATGCGATCCTGTTCGCCGCACCGCTTCTGATCACGATTCTGGCGATCCCGATCCTGGGCGAAACCGTGCGGTTGCGGCGATGGCTGGCGGTGCTGGCGGGTCTGACCGGCGTTCTGATCGTCCTGCGCCCGGGCCAGACCGACCTGACCCTGGGCCATCTGGCAGCGCTGACTGCCGCGGTAACTAGTGCGCTAGCCTCGGTCATCATGCGCCGGATCGGCAATGATGAGCGTAGCGCTGTGCTGCTGATCTATCCCATGGTCGCCACGTTCTTCGTCATGGCCGGGGCACTGCCGGTGGTCTATCAGCCGATGCCGGTTGCGCACCTCGGCATACTCGGGCTGATCGCCGCACTGGCCCATATCGCCATGCGCTTCATGATCCGTGCCTACCAGTTGGGCGAAGCCGCCATCGTCGCGCCGATGCAATATTCCCAGATCATCTGGGCGACAGGCTTTGGCATCCTGTTCTTCAACGAGGTTCCCGACCTGCCCACCGCAATCGGAGCCGGAGTTATCATCGCCAGCGGCCTCTACATCGTATTCCGCGAAAGCCGCCCGGGCCGTTCGCAAACCACACCGGTCCTGCGCACGCGGGGCCGCCTTGAAACCGGCACGATGCCGCGTGTGTCATCGATCCTCAGAATGCGCGGCATCCTGGCCACCCGCCCGATGGCCCCACCAGCGCCCCACCCAAACGGGGGCCTTGCAAAGCCCCCGACGAACCAGTAACCCGCCCGTCACGGTCGGAGTGTAGCTCAGCTTGGTAGAGCACTGCCTTCGGGAGGCAGGGGTCGGAGGTTCGAATCCTCTCACTCCGACCAATGGTTTCAGATAGTTATGAAGCATTCTGGCAAAAAACTATCCTCGCTATGTCCTCCTCGTTTCAAAGCGCCTTTGGTCTTGTGAGAGCCACAATAGAATCTCAGAATTCCTAATTGGCTGAATGTTGCGGGTCTCGCCTTGGCAGGGATTACTGTTCTGGAGGCCGACCTGACACATCACAGTCCAAAGTTGAAACGCGGATGCCACCGGCATCGGCCGTCAATGCCGGAAGCACGGGACAGAGCTGCCGTTTCTTGTGATTTCGCCAGCCGCAGCCACGTGCGCGCTTGAAAATCTGGCCCAAAAAACCGTGTTTGAACGTTGTCGCTCAAGACGGTGCACTTTGCGCTTGATCCCTCCTTCGAACGAAAGCTCAAGATGATCGTCAAATCACAGAGAAAATCCAATAGAATGGGCTCATTAAACTGACTGAGAAAGACAGCCCTTAGTCAAATGTGAATTGGAAAAGATCGATCTCGCGGGCGTTGCGTTTGCGCACTAATTCTATGGTTTCATCTGAATATAGTTCACGGTAATCCCGCGTCGTTGGCTTGCGATACGCACCCTTTGCCCTTGGCAATGTTGGCAGGTTCGGAACCTTCAGGGTGTTTACAAATGCCCGAAAATCTTCTTCCAGGGTCTCATACCGCATCATGATATCAAACACTGGTACACCATTGATCGAATAAATCTCGAATGTTTTCCGTTCGGGGCGGCGCACAGATCGCCGTACGAATTTGTCAAAGTTGGGTGGGGTCGGGTCGTTTCGTGTAGCCCAATAATATAGGGAAACTTCGCGATCCCACGGGTTTCTCACTATCGAGACCTTTGTGTACGCATCGAATTTCCCTGGATTCATGGATTTGCGCACCCAGGTGGCGTTCATGTGCTGGTGGTAAGCCAGCCCAACGCGCGACGGTCTTCTACCCAACCGCGCCTGAACGCGGGCATGCAAAGGTACATAAGCTTCTGGAACTTCAATGTTTCGGGGTCCGCTGCCACGTCCGAAATCCATGTCCTCCGCAGGTAACGCCGTGACTACATCCTCTGGGCCACAGATTTCCGACAACGCGAGCTGGACACTGGACCCTCCCGTTTTTTGCGTCTTGAGGAAGATGAATTTATGCGCGTGGGAGATGATCATAGCGTCTTTGTCTTCGTTAGCGCCTCGCGCCTACCAGAATCCTGCTTCGCTGCACAGTCGAAGTTTCTGGATTCAATGCGCATTCCGGTGTCTTATGAGGGTACAACAAGGCAAAAAACTCCTTGTCGCGCGGGCTTCGTTGACAGACGCGACTCGGGCTTGTTAGGCCACCGCTGACCACCAAATAGAAGAGGCGTAGTTCGTGAATCGCATGTCAGAAATCGAAGGGTCTGAACACGGCGGCGATCCACGGCAAACTCTGCTCCGGGCAGAGCCGATTGTGTTGAAAAACTCCGTTTTAGGGCCTGAACGATGATTTTTCTTTCCATGCAGCCCGATCCTAAATTTTTGGCGCGGGGGTCGGCCCAAATCGCCTACATGCGCTCACGCGCAGCCATGCGCTGTCTCGTGGTCAAAGCTTTCCGACTATTTCGCTTCATAGGTTTTCGCAAGAAATCCGCGACGCTCTGATTTCGGAGTTTTTCAACACAATCAGCCGGAATCGGCGCTCCAGCGCAATTTGTGCACAGCGTTTTGCCAGGCTCTGTCCCTCTCCGAAGTCGGGATGGATGATGATTTTTTCGACCTGGGTGGAGATTCACTTAACGGTGAGACGCTGGCGCTGCTGCTGACGCAAGTGCTTGGCACAAACTTTCCGATTGCTTCCCTTTTGGAGTGTTCCACACCGCGTTTGATCGAAAGACAGTTCGCCGCTTCCGCGCCACAGGAACCAAAGACAGTTGCCGACACAGTGCCGTTCTTCCTGGTCCATGGGAAGGGCGGATATACGTTCCTGCGCCCTGACTTTTTGAACGGCCTCGCCAAGGGTCGCAAAATGGTTGTGTTCGAGCTGCCAGGGCTACGCGATCAACGCAAGACACCACACCGGATAGAAGGCATCGCCAAGGCCTATGTCACGCAGCTGCTGGAAGCGTATCCCGCAGGCCCAATTTTCCTGGCTTCGTTTTGTGCGGGTGGTTTGGTGGCAATAGAGATGGCACATCAACTGCGTGCACTTGGGCGACCTGCTGAACATATTGTTTTGGTGGATCCGGGAACGCCAAACGAAATGATCCTGCGACACGAAGGAAAGACGGATTCGATCCTCCGCCGCATCACACTCGCACCAGTCACCGGGCGTTTTTCAGGGCGCGTTGCGCCAGCGGATTTCGAAGATGACAGACTATTTGAATATCGTGTCAAAGCGTCGACGCGCCGCAGGCGGATCAGGCTGGCGATGCAGAAACTTCGTCGCACTTCGACGAAAAGATCACCGCTGAGGGCTTTCAGTATCGACGCGAAAGCACGTTTGTCGGCAAGTTACCGGCATTATTGGACCAGGCCGCTTGCCCAGCGTGTCGATGTGATCTGCTCTCGCCGCAGGATGCCGGGATTCACAATCCCCGGTGGCCTCTGGTCATGGATGATACCGGAATGTTCTTTTCATCCGATGTTTGAAGAGCACAAGAATATCGCATCGCGCGATACAGCGGAACTACTTGAGGACATCTTCGCAAGGGCATCCGTCGCACCATCGTCGACGCCGTCATCGGGTCAGGCCGTAAGCCAAGTGGGCTGATTGTGTTGAAAAACTCCGTTTTAGGGCCTGAACGATGATTTTTCTTTCCATGCAGCCCGATCCTAAATTTTTGGCGCGGGGGTCGGCCCAAATCGCCTACATGCGCTCACGCGCAGCCATGCGCTGTCTCGTGGTCAAAGCTTTCCGACTATTTCGCTTCATAGGTTTTCGCAAGAAATCCGCGACGCTCTGATTTCGGAGTTTTTCAACACAATCGGCTGAATGGAGATTTTCACGCAATTGATCCCGGTTGGGGCCTGACGTTGACTGCGTCAAACTGCGCCTTTGATGCCGTCTGTTCGTAGTGTTCCGGCGTTCAAAGAACCCTCTGACCACCGCCAAATGGCATTGGCCGAAATCTAAAATGGACGCCGGTACTAAATGATCGCTCTTCGCCCGAACGAGACCATGGGTCATTAAATCTTCCGCCAGCTTCTGGCCCATGATGATCGTGTGTTGATCTTTGCCGGATCCGAAACCTTGTCGGGGGCTGAGATTGCGACACAGGCGGCTTCGGTCGCGGGCGCGCTCACAGACCTTGGGGTGCGTGCGGGTGATGTGGTGTTGATTTCGCGCCGCGACCCTGTCGAAACTCTACTAGCCTTTCTTGCGACATGGTACATTGGGGCATCGCCCATTGTTTCAGACTTTAGAACACCCGCACCCGAAATTGTGCGCCTGGCGCAAGCAGCAGGAGCGCATCTGAGCGTTGTTCAACGCAACCTCGGCTCGGATGCGGTGGCGCATTCACTTTGAGAGGAAAGCTGGCGGTCTGGCCCAGCGCCAGCCAACGGTATTGGAAGCGATCCTTCGGCGCTGAACGCACCTGCGATATTGGGACAAACCTCGGGAACGACCGGTCAGCCCAAAATCGTACCGCATCATCAGCACCTTTACGCAGAGCGGTTGCGCATTCGCGCCGCTGCGCAGGCGCGAGGGGCCGGCAAGCTGTTGATTGCCACGTCGTTGCAATTTCACCCGACTTTGGCGGCGGCGATAATCAATTTGATTATTGGTGACCCGGTGCAGTTCCACCCGATTCTGTTTACACCAGACAGCCTGACCGAGATTATCCTGTCCAGTCGCGCAAGAACCATTTTGCTGCCTCCGCCGATCATTCGTCGGCTGGTGCACCACGTCGGGCCGCGTGACACGCCATTGTTTGCAGACTTGAAAGTCCTTCGGAGTGTCGGTGGCCCGGCATCGCCAGAGGATAAGATCGCCGCCTACAAACATCTTTCGCCAGGTTATACAATGGCTTATTCCAGCAATCAGTCCGGCATGGTCGCTGTTCTGCAGGGCCCGGATGTGTTGGCCCGCCCCGAGACCACCGGGCGCATACTTGATAGTGTTTTGGTCGAAGCGCTTGACGATGAGGGCCAGGTCCTTCCAATCGGTGTTCCAGGCCAGTTGCGCATTTCGTCCAGAACTGTCGCTCAAACCAATTATCAACAGTTGGGCACGACCACGGGCAATGTTGAGGCTCTCAGAACAGGAATGTCCATGCCCGGCGATGTCGGATTTGTCGACTCCCAGGGATTCCTGACCATCCAAGGTCGCCAGGACGACGTAATTCTGCGTGGCGGTGTGAACGTATCCGTCGAACAGCTGGAAAGGATGATCATGCAATGCCAGGTTGTCGAGGATGTCGCCGCTGTGGTGGGATCGGTGAGTGGTGATCAGGTTCTGCGGCACTGCGTCGCCACGATCCCGGTTGAGAAGCGGCCGCGTAAGGTACCGTCTTTGCCCTACAGCATCGTCGGCAAATTGTTACGGCGCAAGATAGACCCCGCGGTATTTGACTAAAGCGTTTCGACATTAACCTGAGACATATCCGGCGGCCTTAAAGTAGTTCCAGCATTCTACTGGGTCGTAGAGATCGCAGATTGCTCCGATTGCTTCGAAGACCTGGGTAAAGGACCTGGCCCCGATCCGTCGCAAATGGGCTTTCAGTTTAGAGAAGGCCTGCTCGATGGGATTCAGGTCGGGCGAGTACGGTGGCAGGTAAAGGAACCAGCAGCCGTGATTGCGTAAAGCCTGCGTCGCCTCCTTATTCCGGTGGGTTGCCAGGTTGTCGAGAATGACGACAGTGCCGGGGTTGATCTCGGGGACCAGCACTTCGCGGATGTAGGCCGCGAAGGCGGGGCCATCTATCGCTCCCTTGATGACCCAAGGTGCGATCAGCGCGCCTTGGGTCAGGCCCGCGATCAAGGTTTGGGTTCCCCAGCTTCCGAAGGGCGCATCCATCGTCAGGCGCTTACCGCGCTTGGCTCTGCCGCGTAGGCGCGTGAGGTTTGTCTTCACTGCGGTTTCGTCAATAAAGACAACGCGCTCAGGAAAGGTCGCAATGGCTGGCGAGCGGTATCTGAACCAGTCGGCCCGTTGCTGCCTTACCTTGGCGCGGCGGCGCTCGGTTGCGACCAGCGACTTTTTTTGTACGTGAAGCCGAGCCGGGACAGAAGGTTGGCGATGGAGGAGTGATGCACCCGCACACCCTCTGCATCGGCCAGCGCATTACGCAACTCAAAGAGCGTGATGTCAGGGTCTTGTGCGATCAACTCCTCAAAGAATTCCCGATGCGGAGCCAGCTTTCCCTTGCCGCGCGGCGGTCCCTGCCGGGCAGGTTCCGCATGACCCTTCATCCTCACCTGACGCGCCCACCGCGCGCCTGTGGCAGGCGACAGCTTCAACCGCAACGCCGCCGCGCGCCCGCTCAACCCTTCTTCAATGTATCTCTGAAACCGTATCCGAAGCGCAGATGGCAAAGGTGCTGACATGATCCATCCTCCCAAACAGGATGAATCACAGATCAGGTCTGATTGTGTTGAAAAACTCCGAAATCAGAGCGTCGCGGATTTCTTGCGAAAACCTATGAAGCGAAATAGTCGGAAAGCTTTGACCACGAGACAGCGCATGGCTGCGCGTGAGCGCATGTAGGCGATTTGGGCCGACCCCCGCGCCAAAAATTTAGGATCGGGCTGCATGGAAAGAAAAATCATCGTTCAGGCCCTAAAACGGAGTTTTTCAACACAATCGTCTCAAGGGAATCCCTCGCGATTCAGGTTCAAGCCGAAACGCTTTAGCTTCCAAGCTCGCCCATTGCACAGTCTCAGCGGCAGACGCGCGAAAAGCCAGGTGACTGCGTCGGGTTGGCCGTCTCGGTTTTGCGAATAAGTAGCGAAAGCGGATAGGTCAGGTGCAAAGGTCTCTGGTTTAATGGATCAGAGCAAGATCGGCGACGGCCACGCAACATGTATCAGGCGATCAAAAATAATATGAACCAGCCCTGCGACGACCGCCGAGGTTAACAAAGACGTGCGGAACCGAATCCGACCGATCATCCGCATGACCCCGAAAACAAGCAGAAAAGACGACGGGATCGCGCCGATCAGATAGAGGCCCGCACAAAGCGCCACGGCCAGGCCGAAGAATTGTGCCATTTCGGTCCATCGACGTGGATCGCGCAGCTCGGGCTCAGTCGGTGTTTTGCGCAAGGTCCACAACACGCCCAAAGATACGATAAGCAGCCCGCATCCGGCGATCTGTGGCAGGATTGCGGCAATTGGTTTGCGGTCAAGGGCGGAATGTGGACGCCATTGATTGTAGGATACGAACCACTCGCCATTACCAGCCTTGGCCTTGGGGCCGTGATGGTGCACGCGGGCACGCCGTTGGCACGCATGGCCTGCGCCAATAATTGAAACGAATCGCCCTCTGATTGTATCTCGGATATCCGCCAGCGGCCACGAATGAATGACCCGCTCTGATTACGTGTTTGGACACAGGCAGGTATTTTAACAGTCGGACCAGCGAGTTTTTGCCGTATGTATCCGATTGTCATTGCACAACTTTAGCGTGTATTTGTATTCTTTCGATCTGCTCGACGACGGCGGTCAATTCAGGAATTGCGGGAAATATGATAACCTCAGTTATCTTTCAGAATATGATTTTTGCTCTCAGATAGTGAGGTTCCGCCATGTCCGCTGCATTCAAGCTCAGTCTGCCTGTCGACATTCCTTGGGAGCGTATTTGTGTCTCTCGGGACATGATGGATCGCAAACCCTGCGACCTGAAATTCCCGGCAAAATGGCAATCGTCGATGGCCGTCTACAAATACGTTCCGGACGATGATTATCAGAATTATCCGGGCCGAAAAATTACATATGTCAAAGTTACCGCAACGATAACTGGGTATCAGCCTCGGGACGAAGAAATTCAGGGCTCCCTCGATTGGGGCAGCCTCGACACAACGACCCTCACAGGCGTCACAGAACTTCTGGAAAGCTATTTTCCCTGCCACGGCGCGATCCTTCAAGTCATTGTCGGACCTAAAGATCCTGAGCAAACCAGATTAAACGATTACCCCTATATTCTTGATTTTGAACCAAAAAAGAGAGAACTTTTCGAAATGGCGACAGACACCCATGAGCGCACGTCGCGGTCATTGGAGTCGCTCAACATCTCAAATTCGGCCGGCACCACCCGCTCATTAGAGACAATGGACATTGATATGGGCGGCAGCACTTCTTTCGGCATGCAGGGCAGCTATGCCGGGACCGGAGGTGGCTTTGATGTCAGCACTTCGAATACGGGTCAGTGGGGAACCCGATCCATAAATACCGATGGTTCGCAGACCGCCAGAACAACCGATCTGGGCCAATTTTGTTGAAAAACTCCTGCTTGATCGAGGGCTATGGCGCTGATTCAATCCTCTCAACAAGCGGGAGGATCAGCCATGATGGGACCGAGGCAGGAAGCACAGGCGGCGCTGTTCTATGAGTTCTCGCTGGAAGACCATGTCCCGCAAGATCACCTGCTGCGATCGATTGATCGTTTCGTCGATCTGAGCAGCATCCGCGCCCATCTTGCCGATTTCTACAGCCACACCGGTCGTCCTTCGATCGATCCTGAACTGCTGATCCGGATGCTGATCGTCGGTTACTGCTTCGGCATCCGGTCCGAGCGGCGGCTCTGTGAAGAGGTACACTTGAACCTCGCGTACAGGTGGTTTTGTCGGCTCGACCTGGCCGATCGGGTGCCGGATCACTCGACCTTTTCAAAGAACCGGCATGGTCGGTTCCGCGAGAGTGAGCTGCTGCGCCATCTCTTCGAGACCACGGTCGCGCGATGCATCGCCGAAGGTCTCGTCAGCGGTCAGCGCCTGGCCGTCGATGCCAGCTTGATCGAGGCGGATGCCAACAAGCAGTACTCTGCGCCAAAGGAAGAATGGGACATTGCGCGGATCGATGCAGACGCTGCACCCCGCGCGGTCCGCGAGTATCTCGACACTCTGGATGAGGCCGCATTCGGAGCAGCGACACCGGTCGAGCCAAAGTTCACGTCCTATTCCGACCCAGCCAGCCAGTGGACGGCGGCGCGTAAGGGTCCCGCATTTTTTGCCTACTCCGACAACTATCTCATCGATACCGATCATGGTGTCATCGTCGACGTGGAAGCGACACGGTCGATCCGTCAAGCCGAGGTGGGGTCAACCAAGACGATGCTGAAGCGGGCCAAAGAGCGCTTCGATCTTCATCCCGAACGGCTGATCGCCGACACCGCCTACGGATCGGGACCCATGCTCGGATGGCTGGTGGGTGAAAAGATCGCACCGCACATCCCGGTCTTCGACAAAGCCGGGCGCACCGATGGCACCTGGTCCCGAGCTGACTTCGAATGGGATGCCGAGAACAATCAATACATCTGCCCGGAAGGCGAGGCTCTGAAGCAGTTCCGCCGAAACTACTCCGACCCCAATCGCGGCCCAACCGGCAAGGGCGTGGCCAAGTACCAAGCGCTGAAGCACACCTGCCAATCCTGTCCTTCCAAGCCGAAGTGCTGCCCGAATGCCGACGCCCGTAAGATCACCCGTGAGGAACATGAGGACGCTCGCGACATCGCCCGCGCAATCGCCAAAACGCCGCAATACAAGATCTCGGTGAAGCTCCGGAAGAAGGTCGAAATGCTCTTTGCCCACCTCAAGCGCATTCTCGGCCTGGGACGGCTCCGATTACGTGGACCATGCGGCGCAAATGACGAATTCCTGCTCGCCGCCACTGCCCAAAACCTTCGCAAACTGGCAAAGATCTTTCCTGCACCGCAGCAAACGCGCAAAGCCTGATCAGAAAGGCGCTCGCGCTATGTTCAAATCGCTACTTTCTGCGCCCGCAACACGTTGTTTTTCCACAGAATCGGCCAAGAAAAGCGCGAGACATTTTCGCATTCGACCCAATTGTCACAAATGTACCACTTGCTTGACAGTTACCACCTTGGCACAAATCGCGCGGTCTTTTTTGTACAGCCCCGACCCCATGTTCTGGAAGAACCTTCAGGCTTCGTCCGCGGCCCTCGCCCGGTCGAGGGTATTCAGGAATTTTTCCTTGTGGTTTCACAACCCGAGGATGCAGACGATTTCTGTGTCTCTGCGCGCCTCGACACCAGTCACCTGGTGACGACGGACATTCTGGATTACACTTACCGCACCGATATTTCAAATCTCGCCGATGCAGTCGGTAGAATTCCCAATAAGAATGACGAATACATCGGCAACACGACGCGCGAAGCGTGTTTCCTTTGGGAATGCTGGGATATCACCTACAAATGCTACCGCGCCCGCGATGTCGATGACCAGATCTATACGGCCCCGACCGGTTTTAATATCGAGGGGTACAATAACCTCATCAATGAATCGCGGCACGGATCGACGTCCGTTCAGATCGCTCCGGGAAACAAAACGCTTACCGTTCACGCCGAAGCTGAAGGACACATTTGTTTCGAACACAAAGGGGTCTGCGTCGATTGCCCTGATGAGATCGAGAAATACTCGGGCTATGCGCGCCGCCAGGTTCAGGTGAATCTGCGCTCCGAAGAACGAGATCGGAAGATCGGCGAGGAAGAATACCTGTTGCTGACCACCCGCGGGATCTGTTGCTGTCCGAAAGATGGGCCGAAATGGACTGATCCCCGCGTTACCGGAACATTTGCAATTCCCGGTCGCTATAACCCCCGCCATGTTGATCCTGCGAAGAACCGCCCCGGCAAATTTGACGATTATGCGGGTTCGTTCCATCACATGGCCGATCAGCCCGCGAGTGTGGCCAAAGACCTTGCGGGTGCCAGAAAAGGCAGCATGCAAACCTCCGATAATGATCCTGCGCAGCCGGATTGCAATTGCCGCGATGACGCGGGCAAGGGCGACCAGCAGGCTGCATCGCAGGGCCGCATGACAATCCGCCAGGCCAATGGCATGCTTGGTTTCATTAAAGAGCGGATGGTGAAATCCATCGAGTCCGCTGATCCGCGCAGCCAGCCCAAACCCTATTACCAGACGGATCTTTTTGCCAAGCAGTTGCGCTCGATCATGGTGCGCACGCGCCGGTCCCGCGAAATGTCGGGCAAGCCGCTGAAGGAAGTCACGAAGAACCGCTATTTCGGAGAGGCGATCGCCAAAGAGCTGGAGATCAAACCCGACAAGGTAATGGTCCGCGACGTGTTCTCTTATCGCAACGATGAACTGGCCCGAATGACTGGGCAGGCGACCGACGACGTGGTTGAGTTAAAACTGCGCCTGATGGGCGTGCCTCTGACGAAAAAGCCGGGTGGCGGCGGAGGGAAAGCCGACAAGAAACCATCCAAGAAATCCCGCTAGACGGGATGCAAAGGAGGTTCGGCGATGGCCTTGCACCACCTGCCCCATATCTTCCATGGCCCTGAGAGAGTTCCGCTGGAACCTGAAACTCTGGCGCTTCGCGACCCAGCAAACGCACGGCCCATCTTTGGGATCGCGCCGCTGGGTTGGGTGGCACACCGCTGGGATAACCCGGTGGAGGCATCACGGGTTTGGGCAGATCATGCGGGCACATTCGATGCCGCACTATTGCCCGGCGCGTCCCCTATCGATACCGCCCTGTCCCCCTATCTGAAGGTGTTGCGTGCGGCCAAAACACTGCCGTTCACAACTGCGGTCGCCCAGGCTGCGCGGGCCGCAAGCAAATTTGCCAGCTCCGAAGGGTTGTCGGCCGATGACGTGCTCTCGCTGTGGTGCATCAAGGAAGGCCAGGTATCCTCGGTCTGGCATTGCCGTTTGTCGGATGGCCACAAGGGTTTTCGAAGCGTCGCGATAAATGTGGCCCGCGACAAGGTCGCCGCCGCGCATCTTGCGAATTCGGCGCAAGTCCTTTCCGACTGCGCAGACGGGCCGGTTGCGCGCGTCCGGGCAGTCTTTGGCACAGATGAGCAGGACGACACTGCAACTGTTTGCACCGTGCAGGACTGGATCGCAGACTCCCGAGAGCTGGGCGTTTGGCGTGACGCCACGTCCAGGCGCATGGACGGCCTGGTCGCGATTGAACGGTTCCTGCCCGACAATCATGTCCCCGCCGGAGTGGCCGGTGTTGTCGCCGAGCGTCTGACCGACAAGCACTGGCGCGCGCTGATCGGCGCTGTCGGGAAGCTCCGGCACGTTGGCTCCGACTCGATCGAGATACCCGATTTTACGCTCTCCAACGGCGATTTTGTCCTGTCCCCCGACGGACCCTGCCTGGTCGCCTGTTCGGGCCGCTGGACAGTCCTGCCAGGCTTGAAACCGGACGCCAGCAAGGGCGCGATCCGCCGAAAAATCACTGCGCATCTGAACGACGTCACCCGTGAATGTGTTGCCTACACCATCGCCAGCTAAGGCGGTGACGCGATTTGCGAGCCATTGCGCAGGCCTAGTTCTGCTGCTCTGAACCCGGAGAAATTCTCAGATGAGCGAATATACTTTGACGCTGCCGGACGGGATCAACTCCTTTGAGCACAACGGCCAGGAGTATGGGTCCGGAGAGACTTACGAAGCGAGTTCCGCTTGCGATGCAATCGCGTTCTACAATGCGGCGCGAAGCACAAATGCTGAATTGGGCCGGGCGAACAACACCAGCAATTTCTGGCAGAATACCGAAGCCGAATGCGCCAGTTCGCCTGCCCCGTCGACCCGGATGCCCCGCCAACAGGAACGACCCCGCCGGTCAACGATGCGCCCCCGACCGAGGATGGCGACGACGCTGATCAGCAGCCAGCGCCACAGCTGGACCCGCCCATTGAAGGCGAGCGCCAGACACCGCCACCACAATCGCCGGATGTTGAAGAACCGCCGCGACGCCCGCCGCCAGGCGAGGTTGAACCCGACAACAGCGATGAAACGCCACAGGAACAAACCGGCGGTGGCGACCCGGTTGACCTCTTCTCTGGGCGGTTCACCCTGCGGGAGGTTGATCTGCAACTTAATACCAGTGTTCTGCCGCTGGAAATGGTCCGCACCTATCAGAGCGGGCAGTCATATTTCGGCCCATTTGGATGGGGCTGGGATCACAATCACAACAGATACCTGCGCGAGCTGATCAACGGCGGCGTCGCGCATTGGACCGGAGACCTGAACGAGGAAATCCATATGCCCGAAGGGGGCGGCTGGCGTGCGGCCCCCGGCGTTTTCCATGTTCTTGAACGTCTTGGCGGCCCGGCGACGCGTTATGTTCTCAAAGCGCCGGAAGGTCTGGAATCCACCTTCGAACAACCGCCAGGATGGACCGACGGCGAACGCATCCCGCTTGTCAAAGTCGCGGACCGGTTCGGCAACACGCTCGTCTATACTTATGATGCCCGGTCCCGGTTGAGCATGGTCACCGACGACGATGGCCGGTTCCTGGCCTTTCACTACGGCGACTGCGATCTGCTGGAGGCAGTCGAGGATCAGGCCGGTCGGCGCGTTGTCTACGAACACCACAACGATCTGGAGCACCTCGCCTGTGTGCGCCTGCCCGCAACGGATGATCACCCGGATGGCCTGCGCCGCACCTTTGAATACGCGCCCGCCTCTTTGCCACAACCGCTCCGCCACGCCATTACGCGAATACGCGATGGCGACGGATTGGTATTCCTGGAAAACCGATACGAACAGGATCCATCCAGCTTCTCGTATGGGCGGGTGATCGAACAGTTGGCCGCGGATTACCTTTATCAGTTCCGGTATACCCAGCTTCAGTATGTGCCTGCGCATGCGGACTTTCTGAACATTCCCAGCGTGCGGGTCGAACTCATGACGCCCGATTTCGCGCTCTACACCCATACATACAATTATCGGGGTGATCTGCTGGATTATCGGTTCCGGCTGGTCGCCGATAAGTCATTTCGTGTCGTCGCGTCCAGCTTTGGCTACGACACCGAAGGGAACCGGATTCGCACGACGCTGCCAGATGGCAGCGGAGAATTGCGCAGGTTTTCGCATACCGATCCTGATCCGCGCATGCGGGGCAAATTGCGGCAGATCGAGTTGCGCGCAAGGGCGGGCTTTCCATCGCCCAGCCGCATGACTCTGCGGATCGACTACGAACCGAACTTTCAACTGGTCAAACGAATTCGGGATGAACGGGGCGGCAGTACGGACTATGTCTACGACCTGGACACGGCCCCGGTGCCGGGGGCCGTCGGCAAGCTTGAACGGATCATCCTGCCGGATGCCGTCTTGCCGGACGGTTCTGTTCAGAACAGTGACATCCGCCTGAAGATAGACGCGCGCGGGCGATTGGAAGAACTCACCTCGGCCCTTGGCCACACCCAGCGCTATATCTATGGCGGTCCCGGGCCAGAGGCCGGGCTGCCCGTGCAGACGATCCGCGATGTCGGAGGCCTCGACATAACCGAGACGATCAGTCGCGATGCCAATGGCAACGTCGCATCGACCGAAGACGGTATGGGCGAAAGAACCGAACTGATTCACGATGCGCTGGACCGGTTGGTACAGATCGCGATGCCTGACGTTGCCGGCAAGCGTGGCATAGTCAGGCTGAACTACGACACCCAGGGCGATCTGGTTGCGCTATGGCGACCGCGTGGAGATTATGACGATGCGGTTCTGGCCGGTGCACCAATCACCGATACGCTTACGCGCAACGTCCAGGGCCATATCGTTTCCACAACTTTCGGGGCCAACACCGCAAACCCCATCACCCAGACCCAGAAAACGGACTACCGTGGCCTCGTCCTGTGCGCGACCGGGCCGGAAGGCACGGTGACGCAGCAGTGCTTTGACGAACGCGGGTTGCTGTTGGAGCGGACCGAAACCGGGGCTGACGGCAGCACGACAAAACAACAATGGGTATATGATCGCGCTGGTCGCCTGCAGGTGATGCGCAGCGGACAGGATAGCCCGACCGAGACCCGCTATGACTATGACGCCTTCGGGCGCCTGGCAAAGGTCACATTACCCGACGGCGCCGAGCAGAGCTATGAGTACGGACCCGGCGACAGCATCCTGGATGAGCAGCTGCGGGGGAATGACGGCACCGGAATGGTGCGGCTGCTGGCGCGCAAATCCCAAACCTATGATGCACGCGGGCGTGTTGTGACCGAGACCCGCCATGCCTTCGAGGATGACCCGACCACGGCACAGCTGTTGACCGTCAGCAACACATTCGACGGCGATGACCGGCTGATTGAAACCGAAGATCATCGCGGCGTAATCACGCGGATGGACTATGACCGGGCGAACCGGCTGACCGCGCTGACGGATGCAGCGGGCAATCGAACCGAGCATCAGTATGACGCCGCCGGGCGTCGCACCCGAACAAGGACCATAGATCTGGAAGACGGCGGCAGTGTGCAGCGGGACACGCTGTTCACCTACGACGGGCGCGGGCGACTTTCGCGCATGACATTGCCGGGCGGCGAAGTCACCGACTATGACTATGACGACCGCAATACGCAGGTCCGAATCCTGGCGCCACTGGGATTCGAGCAGCGGCAGCGGTTTGGTCAGTTGGGCGAGCTTTTGGAGCGCACCGTCGACCCGTCTGGCGTCAACGCATCGCACCGCTGGACCTATGACAAATCTCTCCGGCCGCTCAGCTATTCTGACCCTGTCGGCGATGTCACCCGATTTTTCCATGACGGATTGGGGCGTATGGTCCGCACCACCCTGCCCAATGGATTCGAAAGCAAACGGTCATATTCGCAGGATGGCCGGGTTGCGACCGAAACGGTCTCGGGCGGTGGAGTCATCAAACTGGGTTATGACGCCGCCGGGCGTCTGTCGCAGATGCAGGGCGGCGCCTCGCCGATATCCGCCAATATTGCCGACCACAGCTTTGCCTACGATGCACGTGGGCACATCACCCGGGCCAGCGCCGACGGCCTGATAACACGGCGCAAGTTCGACAGTCTTGGGCGGCTCGTCGAGGACAGCACGGATGGGCTGACGCATCGCAACAGTTTCGATGATCTTTCGGGCACAATAGACAGGCACTGGTCCGATGGGCGCCATGAGCGCATCGAAAGCGACGTAATGGGCCGGCCCACGAAGATCGAACAGCTCGCGCCCGGTACGGTTGCCAGCGACGTGGCGGATCTGGCGCAGTTTTCTCTGGCCGGGCCGATGTCGGTCGAGCAGCGGACACTCTTCGGTTCTATCACCACGGCCACACGATTCGACGCCAGCCGCAGGGTTCTGGATCAGGAAGTCACGGCAGGCGGAGGGGCGATAGAAACGCAAGCATATCGCTATGATGCGCTTGGTCGCACCAATATCGCGCAATCTGCGCTGCAGGGGTGGACCCGCGTGGCCGAGCATGATGGACCGAGCCGGTTGCGCCGCACTGCCGAGGGGTTCGTCGCCCCGCCGCTTTCCGCGGGCGCAAGTTCGGTCGCAGAACAGGCCACCGATATTGGCGCGGTTCAGGCCGCCGCCGCAGGCGCAGCGCGCACCCGGGAATTCACCTACGACCGCTCAGATGCACGGCTAACCCGCAGCGAAAACGGAGCCGCCCCTGACGTTTACACCTACGCAGCTGGCAAAATGATGACAGCCGCAGCGGCCGAGGTGATGAGCAATGACGCCAACGCGCGGCGCACAGGGGATGGTCGCAACCGTTATGAATACGACGCTTTCGGTCGCGTTACGCGCATTCTGACGCAGAATGGCGCGGCGGAACGCATGCGGATGACATATGATGCCCTCGGTCGGTTGCAGCAATCTCAGACAGATGGTGGCCCGATACATCGTCACGGCCATTTTGGGCAAGTCGAGGTCGAAGAACACGCGGGCGGCGCGCTTTTGCGTCAGTTCAGCGCCGATCCGTATCTTCCACTGCCGCTGGCAGTACACCAAGGCGGAAGCAGTTTTGCGGCCCTGAACGATCAGCGGCTAAACCGTGTCGGCCTTGCCGATACCACCGGCAATGTCGTTGAACGCTATAGCTTTGCCCGTTCGGAACCCCACGGGTGATGGCACCGGACGGATCGGCGCGGCCGGCCTCGCAGTTTGGTCTCGACCCGGTGTTTGGCGGGATGCGCTACCTGCCGGGTCCCGGCCTGTACCATACACGCTACCGAGTGGCGGACCCGCGCCACGGCGTGTTCCTGACCAGCGATCCCTTTGGGCCGCTCGACAGTCCGAACGTATACGCTTACGCGCGCCAGAACCCTGCCGATTTTGTCGACCCCGAGGGCGATCTGGCGTTCCTCGCCGGTCTGCTGATTGCCGCTGTCGCTGGTGCCGCTATCGGAGGGCTTTTTAACGGGGTGCGACAGGCGATTGCGATCGGCGAGGGGTCGCAGAAAGAATGGGAGTGGGGACAATTCGGCCTTGCTGTCGGCATGGGGGCGGTGATTGCGCCTGCAATGGTTGTCGCGCCGGAACTTGTAATCCCGCTGGCCGCTTACGGTGTTGTCAATGGTGGTGCCGAAATCGCGCGCGGGAATTATTACACCGGCGCATTTGACGTCGTCACATCAGTGCTTCCATTCGGGTTCAAAGGGGTGCGGACCGGGGCTGTCGGGCGCGGCTCGGCGATCGGCCAGGCGCGCGGCCTTGGACCACGCACACCGATGTCGACCCGCGTTGGGCGGTTCCGGCTGATCGGCGACAATGCCCGACATATGCTTCCGCGATTGCGCGGACGTCGTATCGGCCTTGGTTTCAGTCAGGCGCGCAACAGCCCCGAGGGCCACGTCGCGGTCATTCTTGAAAACGGCGAACGCGGAATGTGGTTTGTCGAAAAAAACGCAATGCGCGACCCTTATACACGGGAATTGCGTGCGTCGTTCTTCGAGACCGAGCCGCCGCCGGATGCCTATGTTCACGACCCGACCCGACCGTTTGTTTATCGCGGATTGTGTTGAAAAACTCCGTTTTAGGGCCTGAACGATGATTTTTCTTTCCATGCAGCCCGATCCTAAATTTTTGGCGCGGGGGTCGGCCCAAATCGCCTACATGCGCTCACGCGCAGCCATGCGCTGTCTCGTGGTCAAAGCTTTCCGACTATTTCGCTTCATAGGTTTTCGCAAGAAATCCGCGACGCTCTGATTTCGGAGTTTTTCAACACAATCCGCGGTATGCGGGTCTCTGAACAGGCCGTGCGGACCGCAACCGAACACGCACGCGGTCGCCTGGCCGAGAACGGTGTCGAGCCTTTCGACTTCAAGACCGCCAATTGTTCGCATTTTGGATGTGATGTGTTGTCCGCCGCAGGGTTCTGCGGCCTTGGCAACGGGCGTGGCAGCGGTCTGTGGAGCGATTTCTCCAATCTGAGCCTGGCGCGCACGATGATGCGCTCGGCGACGTTCGGCCCGCCACAGGTGGGCGACGATGAGGCCGCTTCCGAAGACGTCCCGCCACCGCCAAAGAAGCAATAGAACCCACCGAAATTGCCACCGCTTCTGACGGGACCAAGGCCGGGTGAGCCCTGGCACCCGCAACTCGGCCAGTTCGTCTTTTGGCAAGCGAATGGCGCCTCACCCATTCGCGCAAGTGTCTTAGCCCCCTAAAACTGTGCCACTATATTGGTCGCGAGAGGGGGACATGGAATGGCACGGAAAAGGCGTTCTGGCCTGCTGCCGGTCTCGTGGACATCGAGATAAGGTGTTCATGAAACTGGAGAATCCACATGACGAGAAGAGCATTCAGCCGCGAGTTCAAGCAGGAAGCGGTGGAGTTGATAACGAAGCGTGGCGTCAGCACGGCGCAGGCTTCAAGAGATCTTGGAATACACGCGACTGTGCTGCGCCGGTGGGTGCTGGCATCTGAGACAAACGGGGCAACTGCGTTCCCCGGTCACGGCAAGTAACTCCAGAACAAGAAGAGCTCAGGAACCTGCGGCGCGAATTGTCGAAATTGAAGGCGGAGCGGGATATCCTAAAAAAGGCCACGGCCTACTTTGCCAAGGACCAGCTGTGATGTTTGCGTTTGTGGCGAAACACCGAGGGGTCTGGCCAGTCAGTTGGATGTGTGACGCGCTCGGTGTGTCACGGAGCGGTTTCCATGCCTGGCTGACGCGACCACGCAGCGACCGGTCGATCCGCTACGAAGAGTTATCGGCGGCGATCCGTGCGAGCTTTCTGCGATCGGACCGAACCTATGGTGTTCGACGGGTCTGGCACGATCTTCTTAAAGAGGGCTATTCCTGCGGGTTGCATTGCGTCGAGCGACAGATGCGGCAAGCGGCCTTCAGAGCTCATCCAAAGCGTCGGCAACCACCGAAAGACGATGGCGCGAGGTCGATCATAGCCGCCAACGTGCTCAAGCGAGAGTTCGATGCAAACGGCCCGAACCAGAAATGGGTGGCTGACTTCACCTAAGTCTGGACGGCTGAGGGCTGGCTCTACGTCGCCGACGTCATCGATCTGTTCTCGCGGCGTGTCGTCGGTTGGCCCATGAGCGATCAGATGACGTCCCAGATGGTCACGGACGCCTTGATCATGGCGATCTGGCGCAGAGGTCGACCAAAGGAGCTGCTACATCATTCCGACCAGGGCAGCCAGTATGCCAGCGAGCCGTTCCAAAGGCTGATGGCTGATCAAGTCATCACCTGTTCGATGAGCCGATCCGGAAATGTCTGGGACAACGCAGCGATGGAGAGCTTCTTCTCTTCGCTGAAAACCGAAAGGGTCATGCGAAAAACCTACCGGACCAGGAAACAGGCGCGCGCAGACGTCTTCGATGACATCGAGCGGTTTTACAATCCGCAGCGTCGGCACTCGACCATCGGGTATCTAAGCCCTATCACATTTGAGGAGCGAGCTATGAAAGCATAAGTTGCCGTCCACGAAACCGGCAGCAGGCCACATTTCCTGAAGGCGCAGGGCGTCGATCTTCTGGCTGACCTGCAGAAAGGACACTGACGTGAGCGAGTTCACAAAGACGCGCACCCGGACATCGTTCCACCCCGCTGCCCCGCTGACGCGGGCGCATATGCCTTCGGGTTTTGATATCTCGCTGGATCGCTATACCGGCGGCCGCACGATGCGCATTCCCGACGATTTCGGGCCGCGCCAGCGTCTTGGCGGCTTCGACCCTGATTTTCACAACATTGTCGACTATATCGTGCGCATCACCCACCGCATCTGGGAAACTGACGCCAGCGGTGTTGAATATATTGCCGACTGCTATGCGCCCGACAGCCTTGTCTACGACGACTATGGGCTGCAGACCGGCAGCACGAAGATCGTCGCCGACACCCATCACACCACCGGTGCCTTCCCCGGCATCGTTCTGGACGCGGAAGAGGTGATCTGGGCGGGTGACGACAAGATCGGATTTCACACGTCACACCTGACGCGGATCAAGGGCACAAACGCCGGCCCAAGCCGCTATGGACCGGCGACGAATGCCGACATAGACGTGATGGTCATCGCCAATTGCGTTGCCCTGGGCAATGACATCTTCCTTGAACATGTCCTCTACAACACATCGGCCATGCTTCAGCAGCTTGGCATAGATTTGTGGGAGGAAGCCGAACGCCTGGCCGCCAATCCCCCGCCCGGATGGCCGCGCAGCGATGCGGTCTGGAACGACCTGCGCACAGCCGCTGCCCTCGCGCGCCCGATCAGCAAGGACGAGCCGAAAGATGGTTTCGATCCCGACGCATTTGCGCGTCATGTCCACGATTCGATCTGGAACGGCGATGGGGCCGCGATCGACGAAAGTTATGCTGCCGATCTGCCGTTTGAAGGCACGACCGACCGGGCCTTCACGGGCCGCGACGCCTACCGCGCCTATATCCAGGAACTGCGATCAGCCTTCCCCGATCTGACCCTGCAAGTGGACGAGGTTTACTGGATGGGCAACGATACCGACGGCTGGCTTGTCTCGACCCGTTGGAGCGCCGAGGGCACCCATACCGGCGCCGGCCTGTACCGGTCGCCGACCGGCGCCGCTTGTCAGATCTGGGGAATAACCCAGTGGGCGGTTTCGGATGGCAAGGTCACGAAGGAATGGCAGCTGTTTAACGAGCTTGACCTGATGATGCAGATTGCTGCGGCACGCCGCCCGTAGCCGCATCTTCAGCAGGCCGAATTGCCGACACACTTCACGCAGCCAAGCCCCGCTTTTGTGCCATTCCGGGGGGGGATGCGTATCCAATCCAAACAGATTGCCTGGTTGCATTATCGGGGCGGGCACCCTCGGCTTAGGTCAATTTGCCGGTGTCGGTATCGTGGTGGTCGGGCGCACTGGTGTTCTGACACCATGTGACATTCACTGCGGAATGGATTTCAGCACGCTTCTGTCCTTGATCGTCATTCCGAATCCGGGTGCCGACGACAGCTTGAGTTTGCCATCCACCGGGACATTCTCGCCTTCGAATAGATCACCAAATACCGGAAGAATTGACTGGCCGTCTGCGCTTGAGGCGACATATTCGCACAACGGCGCACCCGTTTGACTGGCGATGAAATGAAATGAATACGGCCCACTTCCATGTGGGATAACCGGGATGTCCAACGTCGAGGCATGGGCCGCGATCCGCAATAACTCGGTCAGGCCACCGACCCACATGACGTCGGGCTGTAACACGTCGATCAAGCGCTGTTCGATCAAGGGGCGGAAGCCATAGCGCGTGTACTCATGCTCTCCGGTTGTCCATTTCGCCTTGGGATGCGCTTGTCGGATGTGGCGGTAGCCGTCGACATCTTCCGGCGAAAGAACCTCCTCCCACCAATAGATATTCAGGTCTTTGCAGGCTTCGGCCAGTTCGATTGCATAAGGCACCGTCAGCGACATGTAGCAATCGACCATCAGGGGGTATCCGGGACCAATTGCGTCGCGATGGGCGCGCAGAAATGCGACGTTTTTCTCTAGCCCCTCATCACGATCTGCGGGGCCGTGGGGCAATGGAACCTTCGCGCCCCAAAACCCCATTTTCTTGATCGCGCCCGCATCCGGGCCGGTGCAATAGAAAGAGATTTCGTCGCGGGTCAGCCCGCCGGTCAGATTATAAACAGGTTCTTCCCGGATTTTTCCCAGAAGATCCCATAGCGCCAGATCGACCACGCTGATCGCCATCACGGTGATGCCCTTGCGCCCGTAAGGAAGTGAGGCACGGTACATCTGGTCCCACATCAGATTGATGTTTCGGGCATCCTGATCGACCAAAAATCGCGCAAAATGATTGGCGATCAGCCACGCCGCCGGGACGCCGCCGGTGCCGGTGGCGATGCCGACCGTGCCATCTTCGGCCTCAATCTCGACCAGAATCGACCCCAGCACTCCGATCCCCCAGGAGGTTCGTTTGTCGCGATACTGCGGATACGAAGACATCGGGTTCGAGATCAGGCTGTCCACCAGCCAGTGATCGCCCGCACCCTGATTGAAATAATCGCCGCCCTTGCTGGATTTGGACACTGTCCAGACACGGATATCCTTGATGCGGATAGCCCGGTTCATGACAGCAGGAATACCCGTTTCAATGGCACCTGGGTCGGGACGTTGTTGGCGTCTGTCTCCATCACGTCGGCCATATGTGCCCACCAGCGCTTCATCACCTCGGTATCGGGCAGCGCGTCCAGCGTATGGTCATCGGCGCGCGTCAGAATGCCGAACAGATGGTTCGATTCCGGATCGTGCCATATCGTGTAATCGGACACGCCCGCATCTTTAAGGGCCTCGGCAAGTTCGGGGAAAATCTCGTCATGCCGTTTTTCGTATTCTGCGGCCTGTCCCGGAAACAGGTTCATGCGAAATGCAATACGTTCGGGCATGGGATTACTCCGATAATTCGTGAATGGCTTGGATTGTCGTGCTCAGCACGTGGTCCAGATGTTCCTGATACGCCTGCACTGCAGCCGTGGCGTCATGCGCCCCAATCGCCTCGGCGACGCGGATATGCTGATCGACCGAAATGTCGATCACACCCTGCGTCGCGCTGGCAAGGCGGCGGGCATCAATCGCGACGTTGTAGAGCCCTTCCGATATGGTCGAGAGGATCGTATTGTTCGCACCCTCGTTGATCGCCTGATGATACTCGGCATCCAGCAGGCGAAACCCGACCGGGTCCTCGTAAAACGTGCGACCATCTTTCGCGAGTGCCAGAATGCGCGCGCGTTGTTCGTCATTCGCGCGTTCGACACAGAACCGGACCAATTCCAACTCAACAACGGCGCGGGCCTCAAACTGAACCTGAATGTCGTGATCAGGAACTGACAACAGCACATTAAATGGTGTCACCAGGCGTGTCGGCGACAGGTCAGTGACCATATAACGGCCACCCTGACGACTTTCCAGAATTCCCATTAGCGTCAGCGCCTTAAGCGCTTCGCGCAGCGGCGGACGACTGATGCCGAAGGCCAGGCACATCTGCTGTTCGGTCGGCAACCTGTCTTCGGCTTTGAGGTTGCCGGATTTGATCATCGCCAGAATTCGGTTCGAAACCTGTTCGGATATCGACGGGCGCACCAAGGTGCCGCCCGCAAAGCCCAAATCGGCCTCAGCAGCCTTCTGGGCCTTCACAATGGCTGCGAATGTATCGCCGCCGCCTACAAGGTTTTTGGGGTCCGCAAGGTCAGCCACTTCGGTTCCAGTCCGCTACAGTCCAAGTCGATAGAAGTCATTTGCGTTGTCGCGATAGAATTTACGCAGGTCGGTGTCTGACGCGCCTTCGAACGCCCTGTCGAGGGTTTCAACCCACCGCGTCAGGCTGGTCGCCAACAGACAGATCGGCCAGTCACCGGCATAGATCGTCCGCTCAAATCCAAAAGCCTCGATCGTGGCGTCGATATAGGGGCGCAGGTCGTCGTCGGTCCAGTTGTCGGGATCAGCATAGGGCGGTAAATCTGACAGCTTGATCCACATATTCGAATGTTGTGCCAGGTCGCGAATGTCGGCGCGGTATTGATCGATCGCCCCTTCTTTGATCCCGGGTTTGCCGCAATGATCCAGGATCATCGGCACGTCGGGGATGTGCTGCACAAATTCGCGGATGATGTCCATCTGGGTGAAGTTGACGTTGATTTCAAAGTGCCAGCCAAACTTGTGCAGCAGGTTGACGCCTTCGATAAACGCCGGCGACAGGGTCAGCGCGCGCGGGTCTTCGTCGAATTCCATGATCCGGCGGATACCCTTCACCGTCGGGTGGTCGGTCTGCATCTGCCGCAACATCGGTTCCACCCGCGCACCCCATTCCAACGGCGCCATCGGCACGATGCCCTTGATGCGCGGATCGCGTTTGGCGCTGTCTTCGACGAACCTGATCTCATCGATATATTGCCCGCCAGTGGCCGTGAAATCCGCGAAACATTCCAGGAAAACCATGGCTTCGACTTCAATATCGCCACAGGCCTTCTGATAATCCTCGATCTGGTAGGACTTGCCGAACAGCGGGTGACCTTCGAACGCCGAATACTTCAGGCGCTCCATGTCCCAGATGTGCAAATGCGTGTCGATGATCGCGAAATCGGGCATGGCCTTTAACTCGTCAGCCGGAAGTTTTTGGGATCCGGGGATTGCAACGTCAGCCCAAAGCCCGGTCTTTCGTCGGACAGGTTGATAAAGCCATCCTCGGCGACGGCTTCACCGTCAAAGATATACCAGAACAACTCGTTCCCAACCTCGACCGGGACCTTTGGAAAGTATTCGGAAATCGGCGCAGCATAGGACGACATGCTGATGTGATAATTGTGCATTTGCCCGGCATGCGGAATGACGGCGACGTCATTGGCTTCACACAGCGCCGCGATTTTCCTGGCGGCGGTGATGCCCCCGACCCGGTTTACATCGAATTGGGCGATGTCAAAGGCGCCCATGTCCAGCGCCTGTCGGAACCCATGCAACGTATATTCATGCTCACCGCCCGAAATCGCGACCTTGTTCATGGCCCGAAGTTCGGCATATCCGGCCAGGTTGTCCGAGATTACGGGTTCTTCCACCCAGCGCATGTTCAGCGGTTCCAGCAGCCGCAGCATCCGCTTGGTAAATTCGACATTCCACCCCATATAGGCGTCGCCCATGATATCCACATCCGGGCCGACAGCTTCGCGCACCGTTCTGACCAGATCGAGGTTCTTGTTGATCCCCTCAAGTCCGTCCTTCGGCCCCCAGCCAAAACGCATTTTGACGGCTGTAAACCCCTCATCCGCATAGGCTTTGGCTTCGGAAAACAACGTCTCAAGCGGTTGGCTGTAAAGCCGGCTGGCATAGACCGGGATCTTGGGTTTTGTGCGTCCGCCCAGCAGCTTGAACACCGGTTGTGACAGCAATTTACCCTTGGCATCCCAAAGCGCCAGATCGACGGCCGAGATCGCCGTCATACCGATGCCTTTGCGCCCGAAAGGCAGGGTGCGGCGATACATTGATTCCCAAAGGTATTCCGTATCAAGCGGGTCCGCGCCGATCAGCAGCGGTTTCAGATAAGTATCGATGGTTGCCTTACAGGCATGCGGCGCAAGGGCGGCATTGCCGATCCCGATTGTGCCATCGTCACATTCAATTTCGACAACCAGCCAGCCCAGAAACCGAAAGCCTGCGATTGACCCCGACACGTCTGAAACGAGGTCTCCGGCGGTGGTGCAGAAATGTGGCGGCATCGGCGCAACCGGGCCGATCCATTCCCAAATTGTCGTTCTGACGTCGGTAATCCGCACCATCCGAAACCGTTCCCTTTTTACCTGTCGCAACTTGTTTACGTCACACGCCCACGAAGCGATCCGCGACCAATGGTGCGTATTCAGCGTGCAAAAACCTGGCTCTGGTTTGGCGCTTACAATAATACTTGTCAAACAAATTTTTGTCTGACAAATATACAAAACAGAGTCGAATTGACCCGACAAGGGGGAGGGATGGTGTAGTGGCCGGACTGTTTCACAGTCGCCGCAAAGTGGCAGATACGTCACTGCGACTTCCCACATTTGGAATGGGTACAGCCCACGTTGGTGAGCTGTACGGAACGGTTGAAGAGGCTGTCTCGCAAGCCACTTTCAATGCCGCATGGGACGGTGGCGTGCGCTATTACGACACCGCCGCCTGGTATGGGCGCGGCTTGGCCGAACATCGGTTGGGCGGCTTTCTGCGCACCAAACCGCGCGACGAATTTCTGATCAGTACGAAAGTAGGCCGGACGCTTCATCGCCCTGCCGACCCGCGCGCCTTTGACCGTGGTCCCTGGGTTGGCGGGCTGAACTTCGAGGTGAAATTCGACTATTCCTATGACGGGATCATGCGGTCCTATGAACAGGCGTTGCAGCGCCTTGCACTTGATACTGTGGACGCATTGGTGATCCACGACCTCGACAGTCTGTTCCATGATCCGCCAACCATCGCCGCGCACACCAAAGACCTGGCTTCAACCGGGATGAAAGCCTTGGACGAGCTGAAGTCAGCAGGCGATATCACGGCGTTTGGCATGGGTATCAACATGAAAGAACAGCTTGCCGATCTTGCGCAAGCGGTCGACCTGGATTTTGCTCTGGTCGCAATGCCTTACACCTTAATTGATCAGGACAGCCTGCATAGCGGAATGAAGGCCTGCGTTGACCGCAATGTCAGTGTGATTGTCGGGGCGCCGTTCGCCTCGGGCATTCTTGCAACCGGATCGGCAGGTGCTGCGCACTATAACTATGGTGCCGCCGATGCTGAGGTGATTGAGAAGGTCCGCCGCATCGAAGCTGTCTGCGCTGCGCACAAGGTTTCCTTGCAGGCAGCTGCGCTTCAATTTCCGATGGCGCACCCGGCTGCCGTCGCCATCATTCCCGGTGCCGCAAAACCCGAGGAGCTGGTCGCCAATATCGCGTCGCTGGATGTCGGTATTCCGGCGCAGTTCTGGAGTGATTTGAAGTCCGAAGGTCTGATCGATTCGGATGCCCCAGTGCCAGGATCAGCCCCGTGACAGACGATTCCCCTATCCTGATCGAAGCGCGCGGCGTGTCGAAGCAGTTCGGCGGGGTCGAAGTGCTCAGCGATGTTGATCTTGACCTGCATGCGGGTGAAATCCACGCACTGTTGGGGGAAAACGGTGCGGGAAAGTCAACATTTGCGAAAATTCTGGCCGGAGTTCACCGCCCGACCCGTGGCACGCTGCGCCTGAACGGTGCCCCGGTCGAGGTGCCCAACCCGATTGCGGCACAAAAACTGGGCATCGCCCTAATTCATCAGGAACCTGTGTCATTTCCCGACCTGTCCGTCGCCGAAAACATCGTCATGGGTCGCCAGGGCAAGGCGCTTTTGTCGCGGGTCCCCTGGGCCACGATCATTGCCGATGCGCGGCGCTATATGGACCTGCTGGGCGTTTCGATCGACGTCAATCGTCCGATGCGCGGGCTGTCCATTGCCAATCAGCAGATGGTGGAAATCGCGCGGGCGCTGGCATCTGACAGTCGCCTGATCATCATGGACGAACCGACCGCGCCCCTGACCCCGCGCGAGGTCGACACGCTTTTCACCATTGCCCGGCAATTGCGCGACGAAGGCCGCACCATCATCTTTATTTCGCACCGCCTGGAAGAGGTTCGGATGTTGTGCGACCGTTTGACGATCTTCCGCGATGGCGCCCATATCGCGACCCAGACCATCGACAGCATTTCGGACGATGAGATTGTGCGCCTGATGATCGGGCGCACGTTGAAGAAATATATGCGCAAGCACACCGCCACGATTGGCGACACGGCGCTGGAGGTTTCGAACCTCAGCCTGGCCGGAGCGTTCGAAGACGTCAGTTTCACACTCCGCAAGGGTGAAATCATTGGCTTGGGCGGTCTGGTTGGGGCCGGGCGAACCGATGTCGCACGTGCGCTGTTCGGGATCGCTCCTGTGTCGTCGGGGCATGTTCACGTCAATGGTTCAGAGGCGCGTATCACCAAACCAGCCGATGCTATCGATCTGGGTATTGCTTTCGTTCCCGAAGATCGCGCCGGCGACGGTATCTTCGCGACGCTGCCGGTTGAACACAATCTGACCGCGGCAATTCCCGGCAAGATTGCACCAAGTGGCGTTATCAAGCGTGGGCTTGAACGCGGGTTCTCGAACAAATCGGTTGATGATCTGTCGATCAGGCTCGCCTCGCTCAACCAGCCTATTGTCGAACTTTCGGGCGGCAATCAGCAAAAGGTCATACTGGCCCGCTGGTTACTGACCGAGCCGGACATCCTGATCCTTGATGAACCGACGCGCGGCATCGACATCGGCGTAAAGGCCGAATTTTACGACATGATTGGTGATCTGTCCGAAGCGGGTCGGGCGATTTTGCTGATCTCATCCGAGCTGCCGGAACTGTTGTCGCTGTGTGACCGCATCCTGGTTATGTCCGAAGGGCGTCTGACCGCCGAAATCCCGCGGGCCGAGGCCACGCAGGAAAACGTCATGCAGGCAGCTGTGCCGCGCCGGGGCGTTGCCGCGTGAACGCGCTGCGCTTTATCTTCCTGCGCCGCGAGGCTGGCATCCTGGTGATGATCGTCCTGTTTTGCGCAGCCGTAGGGCTCTACAAGCCGCAATTCCTGACCGGCCAGAGCCTGCGGATTGTGCTGCTTTTGACGCCATTGATCATGATCGGCGCCATGGCGCAGATGCTGGTGCTGGTTGCACGCCATGTTGATCTTTCAATCGGGTCGATGCTTGGATTTTCAGCGATGGTCGTCGGCCTGATGTACCGCGATTTGCCGGACGTTTACTGGCTGATCGGATTTCCGGTTGCAATGGCGACCGGCGCTGCGCTGGGGCTGGTCAACGGGTTGCTTGTTACGGTGTTCCGGCTGCCGTCGATCATTGTGACGCTGGGCACGCTCAGCCTGTACCGCGGGTTGACGTTTATCATTTCAGACGCGCGCCAGATCAACCGAGCCAACATCCCGACCGAGTTGAAGGCGATGTCGCGAACCTCGCCCATATTCGACATTCCCTGGATCATCTTGATCGCATTCGCGATTGCATTTGCGACCTATGTGATCGCGCGCCACACGCAGCTTGGTCGCCAGATTTATGCTTTGGGATCCAACCCAGAGGCCGCACCCCTGCGCGGCATCAACGTCACCAAAGTCACGCTGATTGTCTTCGCACTTGCCGGCGCACTCAGCGGGTTGGCTGGCATTCTTTACGTAAGTCGCTGGGGCTTTGTGAATCCATCAAACACCGGCGCAGGGTTCGAATTTCAGGTGATCGCCGCCGTGGTAATCGGGGGCGTGTCGATCAACGGCGGCGTTGGAACGGTCATGGGCACCGTGCTCGGCGTTCTGTTGCTGGGCTGCGTCGCGGCGGCGCTGCCGTTGTTGGGCATACCCGGCTCGACCCAGAATGCCATTTACGGCGCTGTGATCCTGATTGCGCTGCTTATTGACCGCACAGTGCGCCAACGCGGCATATTGGCGATGAACCGGGGGGCCGCATGACCGAAACCGCCGCCGCACCAACCCGCGAAATGGCCCCGGCACGCCCGACATGGCACGTTGTTCTGGTGCGCCCGGAAACCATGACGCTGTTCCTTCTGATCGCCGGAGTGATCGGGGCCAGCATCCTGTCGCCGTTCTTTCTGGACGCGAATTACATTCTGCGCAGCTTTACCCTGACGGCCGAAATGTCGATCGTCGCGCTGGTGCTGACGATGGTTGTGATCTCGGGCGAGATCGACCTGTCGCCTGCCGCAAATATGGCGCTGTCGGCGTGCATCTTTGCCTGGGTGCTCGACGCCGGTGTCTATCTGCCTTTGGCCGTTCTGGTTGGTTTGCTCGCCGGATTGGTCATGGGCGCAATCAACGCGTTCATGTCGATCCGCATGCAGCTTCCGTCGATCATCGTCACCATCGGAACCCTGATCTTTTATCGGGGATTGGCGCAGGTCATTGCTGGCGACCGCTCGATCCGGGTTCCGGACAGTTTCATCGGCATCAACACGATCATGGTGTTCGGTGTGCCGCTGCCAGTGGTCATCTTTTTCGTGGTCGCGCTGGCGCTGGGGCTGGTTCTGGGCACCACGGTGATTGGCCGCCAGATCTACCAGATCGGTACAAATCAACAGGCGGCCTTGCACGCGGGCATCAATGCCAAGCGGATCAAAGTGGGTCTGTTCCTGACGCTTGGCGTGGTCAGCGCAGCGGCAGGGATCATGGCCGCATCCCGGCTTGGATCAGTTCGCTATGACCTGGTGTTGGGCGGAGAGCTTCAGATGGTGCTGATGGCCATGCTGGGCGGCACTTATATCTTCGGCGGGCGCGGCACAATTCTGGGGACGTTCCTTGCCGCCTGGTTGCTGGTGATAGTGTCCACCGGGATGACGGTCGCAAACCTGCTGCCTGCCATCCAACTGACGGTGCTGGGTATACTGCTGATCGTCGCAATCATCGCCACCAATTTCATCTACGCCCGAACGCAACGCTGACGGGTGCGCCAAGGGGGCTTGCCCCAATTCCATAACGTCAACAGGAGGTTACTATGCTAAAGAAGACACTCACCGCCGCGACAGCCGCGCTGGTCATTTCGACCGGCGGGGCCATCGCGCAGGACATCGATATCGTGTTTGTCGGCAAGAACACCGGCAATCCGTATTTCGATTCACTGACCCAGGGCTTTGTTGAGGCTTGCGAAGTCATCGCCTGCAACTTCGAATTCGTGGCTCCGGCAACCGCCGAAGCGACATCGCAGATCCCGTTCCTGGAGGCACAGATCCAGCGCGGCGTTGATGTGATCGCAATCTCGCCAAACTCACCCGATGCATTGAACCAGGTGTTCGATTCGGCGCGTGAACAGGGCATCATCGTCCTGACCGTCAACGGCGACATCACCGGCAATGAAAGCCATCGCGATGCCACGATCCTGCCGACAGACTTTACCAAAGTCGGCGCGGATCAGATCGAAATGGTCGGCTCTTTGATTGGTTATGAGGGTGAGATTGCGATTCTTTCGGCAACCACGGAAGCGCCGGACCAGAACTTCTGGATCGAGGGCATGAACGAGACCATCGCGAATGACCCGAAATACGCCAACATGACATTGGTGGCCACCGTCTACGGTGACGACCAGCCCGAGAAGTCGACAACCGAGATGGAGGCACTGCTTGCCAACTTCCCGAACCTGAAAGGCGTCATTGCGCCAACGACGGTCGGCATCGCTGCTGGCGCCCAGGTCGTGCAAAGCCGTGGCATTGCCGATCAGGTGAAGGTCACCGGTTTGGGGCTGCCCTCGGAAATGCGTGAGTTCGTCAAAGACGGCACGGTTGAGGGGTTCCAGCTTTGGTCCCCATACAACGAAGGCTGGCTGGCGGCGCATTTTGCGGTTGGCTTGAAAAACGGCTCGATGAGTAATGAGGTCGGCGGGACATTCGACGTGCCGAACCTTGGGACCATTACCATCAACGAAGGCAACTCGATCAACACACAGTCAGCGCTGACAACTTTCAACGCCGACAACATCGACGACTTCGACTTCTGAATACTGAATTAAGAGCGGGCGCCGGTCTGGCGCCCGCTTTCCAACACTGAAAGCACCCCCCCATGAACCGTTATGATTTTGAAAATCGCGTCGCAATTGTTACCGGCGGCGGGCAAGGCATCGGCCATACGGTCGCCAAGCGCATTCTGGACAGCGGCGGCAAAGTGTCGATCTGGGAGGTGGACCAGACGCTGCTGGATGATCTTGGCGAAAGCCTTGGTGGCAATTCGGACAATATTCAGGCGCTGAATGTCGATATCAGCGATCTGAAAGGTGTTCGCGCCGCAACGCAGAGCGTCGTCGAGCACTTCGGCAAAATCGACATTCTGATCAACAATGCAGCGATCGTGGGCCCCAATGCGCCCACCTGGGAATATCCAGATGGCGCGTTCGAGGATGTTGTTCGCATCGGCCTGGTCGGAGCCTATTACGTCAGCCGTGCAGTTGTGCCGCATATGATTTCCGCGGGCTATGGGCGGATCGTCAACCTAAGCTCGGTAGCCGGCAAAGAAGGAAACCCCGGCGCGCCGGCTTATTCGTCAACAAAAGCCGCCGTTCTGGCATTGACCAAATCGATGGGTAAGGAACTGGCAGGGCACGATATTTCGGTGAATGCGGTGACCCCGGCCGTTGCCAAAACCAAAATGGCCCTCAGCCAGGACCCGGAATTTCTGAATATGATCCTGTCAAAAATACCGCGCGGACGCATGTTAGAGCTTGCCGAAGCCGCATCCATGATTTGTTGGCTGGCGAGCGCGGAAAACTCGTTCACAACTGGCGCTGTATTTGATCTGTCCGGTGGCCGCGCGACCTATTGAACCAGTATCGCCTTTGATGGCCTTCCCGGAGCGATCTGATCCTTCCTGTTCACTTTTGCGCAGAGAGTACGATCAGACCCCATCCTGCCGTTGACAGGTCACACGGGCCTCCCCGATGCCCTGCCCCCAGGGCAAAGCGGGTACGGGGTGTCGCAAACATAGCGTGATACGCGGGAACGGAACCCGCGGGCGTTGACGTCAGGCAGCGCCGCGCACGGCCCCGACGATATCCTGGAATTCCGCATCGCTGAGTATGTCGCGTTTTTCGATGCCCTTGGCTTTGACAGCGGCCAGAACCTCGGCGGATTGCTCATCGTCCAACGCCCCCAGGCCCAGCGCCTCCATCTTATAGGTGACCGAAGCCTTGCCGCTTTTCTTGCCCAGAACGACCTCACCCGTGCGCCCGGTAAGGGCGGGATGGGTGCCGAACATGACCAGCGGGTCGTGCATGACATATTGGATGCCGATACCGCTTTCGCGGATGAAGTTGCCGTCGCCCAGAACCGGTTTGTTGCGTGCGATCGGGATGTTGGAAAGGTCGCTCAGCAGCGCCCCAAGCTCTGGCAGTTTGTCCAGACGATAGCCGGTGTCGTACCCATAAAGCAGGTCGAGGCCCAGCATCAGCTCTTCCAGCGCGGCGTTGCCGGTGCGCTCTCCCAATCCGTTGCCGCAGGAGTGGACGCATTCAGCGCCCGCGGTCACGGCGGCAAGTTCAGTGGCAACGCCCATGCCAAAGTCATTATGCGTGTGAATCTCGATCGGCAGGCCGGTCATTTCTTTCACCCAGCGCACCATATATTTGATCGCCTCTGGTGTTGCGCACCCCATTGTATCAACGATTCCAATGGCATCCGGGGGCGACTCGGCCATGATCGCCTTGCACAGGTTGGTCAGATCATCTGGACGCGCGCGGGTGGTGTCATACGGAAAATAGACCGCGTGAAGGCCGCTTTCGCGGGCATAGTTGATGACGTCGCGGGACTTCTTGAACACGTCCTCCCAGGTCCAGCCGAACTGGGTGACCAGCTTGGGATAACCGATTGGCACTTCGATGATGACGCCCTGCGCGCCGCATTCCAGGGCCATGTCGATATCGGCTTTCATGGCGCGCGCGAAGGTATAAACCTTTGATTTCAGACCAAGTTTCGAGATTTCTTTTATTGCCTCGGCGTCCATGGGCGATACTGCAGGCATCCCGGCTTCAATCCGTTCGATGCCGATCTCATCCATTTTGGTGGCGATGCGGATCTTGTCGTCGATCGAAAACACCACACCGGGGGTCTGTTCACCGTCGCGCAGCGTTGCATCGTGGATTTCGACTTTTGGCGGCAAGTTCAGTGACTTGCGAACCTCGGGGACAAAGTTGTAGGGGCTGACCCACCATTTGCCGTCTTCGAAATGGGATTCGCGCATCGAGGTGCCTCCGGGCTGTTTTCACTTTTGATTTTTCGCCTATATTTCGATGCACCTCAACAAAAAAACTACTTTTTTGCGAATGGATAGTGTTTGTTATTTGTGTTTGCAGATGTCAGTTTTGTCGCATGAAACAATCCGCCAATGATCCGAAGTCGACGCAGTCTTCAACGCAGCGTGTTTATCTAAGACTACGCGATGACATCATAACCGGGCGGCTGGTTCCGGGCGAGAGATTGAAGATCGAATCTCTGAAAAACTCTTTGGATACAGGGTCTTCGCCTGTTCGCGAAGCGTTGAGCCTGCTGACCTCGGATCAATTGGTCGAACGGTTGGACCAGCGCGGATTTCGCGTGGCCGAAACCAGCAACGCCCAATTCCGAGAGATTCTGGACCTGCGATGCAATCTTGAAGAGCTGGCGGTACGAGAATCCCTGGCACATGCCGATGCCGGCTGGGAGGATCACCTGGTTCTGGCCCATCACCATATGGCGCAGGCCAGCCGGCGTGACGCAGAAGCCTATGAAAAACTTCACAAAAACTTTCACATGGCGATGTTGGCTGCCTGCCCGTCGCCGATCCTGTTGCGGTTTTGCAGCCAGCTTTATGATCTGAATGTGCGCTATCGGTATCTTGCGGCACGCTCTGAAGGATATGGGCGCCGCAATGTCGAGGCCGAGCATCGCGCAATACTGGACGCGGCGGTGGCGCGGGACGTCGATGCCGTTTGCGAAAATCTGCTTGATCACTACCGCAAGACCGGCGCGTTTTTGGCGGAATTGCTTGGCCTGTAAATACTGCAACTTGCGGGTCGGCACTGCGTCGGCAAACCGTATGCAAATCGTATGGCACTTGTCGGACCGATGTCAGGCGGGCGTCAGCACCAGATCGAAGTCGACTTTCAGCCAGGGACCATCGACTTTGCCGGACAGGTCAAACCCTTCTGACGGAAATGATCCCGCGGGTTGTTCGACGTAGCGCATGACCAGATCTTCGCGCACGCCAAACACCGTGTCCTGATCCAGATAGGGATCGTCGTCGGCGAACACTTCGGAAACCAGCGTTTTGAAGCCATCGGCCTTGGCGATGAAATGCAGATGGCTTGGGCGCCACGGATGGCGCCCGGTGGCGTTCAGGATTTCACCAACCGGGCCATCGGTCGGCACCGTATAGCTGACTGGCTTTACGGTCGTGAATCCATAGCGGCCATCGGCCCCGGTCGTCTGAATACCATGGAAGGAATAGGTATCCTGTTCGTCGTCCTGGCTGGAATAAAGACCATTTGGCGCAGTCTGCCAGATATCGAGGCTGGCGCCTTCGATCGGATTGCCGTGCATGTCTTGCACCACGCCAGTGGCCATCAACACGGCACCCTCATAATGGCGCTTCATGTCGTGACCCATCGGAATCGCCGGGGCATCGGTGATATGAAACGGGCCAAGGACCGAGGATGAGGTTCCACCTTCGACGGTATTGACCATATCGACCAGCGACGACACCCCAAGCACATCGGACAGTAGCACGAATTCATGCCGCTCCTTGTCGGAAATCTCGCCCGCCCATTCCAGCAGCTGGATGCCCTTTTCCCATTCGGCGTGGGTCAGCCCCGTATCTTTGACGAAAGCATGCAGATGGGTCGCCAAAGAGGTCATGATCTCCATCAGGCGCGGGTCGGTGTCTTTGCCGAAATAGCCGAGGAACACCTCGGTGATGTTGTCCTTTGTGACGTTGCGCATCTGTGACCTTTTAGTTCAGGATTGCCAGGCTGAGCGCCGGGAACCGGATCAGCAGGATCAGTACAATCAGCATGACGCCTGCAAACGGCAATGCGCCCATGAACACATCTTTGAGGCTAATGCGCGGGTCGTCCAGTGTTGATTTGATGACGAAGCAAGAGATGCCGAGCGGCGGCGTGAGCAACCCGATTTCGGCACCTACGACTGTGATAATGCCAAACCAAACAAGGCTGAGGCCCATCGGTTCGATCAGTGGCAGGAACAGCGGCACGACAATCAGGATGATCGAGGCGGTGTCCAGAAGCGTGCCCAGGAACAGCATCAGGATCACGTAAAGGACCATGATCGTGAAGAAACTGCTCTGGTTGCCCGCAAGCATGTCGGCCAGTTGGTTCGGCACCCCGGCCAGCCCCAGCATCCGCGAATAGATCGAGGCGGCGGTGATCAGGAACAGCAGGAAGGCGGTGATGTGGCCGGTTTCAAGAAGCGCGTGCCAGAAATCGCGCCAGGACATCGAACGGCGGACGATGGCGATGCCAAGGGCGACCAAAGCTCCAGCTGCGCCTGCCTCAACCGGGGTCAGCCAGCCGGTGTAGATGCCGCCGAGTACGACAAGGATCAGCCCCACCACGGGCAGGGTTTTGGAGGCGATTTCGCCGGCTGGCATACGCTCGTAATCCGTCGCGGGGCGTCCGCCGACAAATCCGGGTGTCAGACGGCCCATGGCCCAGATCGCGCCGATATAGGCGACGGCCAGCATGATGCCGGGGACGACCCCGGCCAGGAACATTTCGCCCACGGATTGTTCGGCGACGAAAGAATAGATGATCAGCATCGCCGAGGGCGGGATGATCATGCCAAGCACGCTGGATCCTGCGACGACGCCCACCGCGAAACGCGGGTTATAGTCATGGCCCAGCATCTGCGGGACTGAGACCTTGGAAAACACCGAGGCCGAAGCGATGGATGATCCTGTGACGGCGGCAAACACCGCGTTTGCCCCGACCGTGGCCATGCCGATGCCGCCTTTTACCCGGCGGAATCCGGTGGACATAACCTCATATACATCCGCGCCCAGCCCGGCCTTGGAGACGATCAGCCCCATGAATGTAAACAGCGGAATGGTGGCGAATGTGTATTCCATCGCAGAATCGCCGATGGCGATTTTCAGCAGGTTCATTGCCAGCGTGAAGTTGTCACGCATCAGCCAGATCGACACGAAGCTGACCGCACCCAGGGCGATGGGGATATAGACGCCCAGATAGATCAGCAGGACGATGGCCCCGACCGAGGCGAAGCCGATTTCGACCGGACTCATTCCGGGGCGCTTTGCGGTTCGGGCGCGCGGGCGATTTGGGTTCTTGCCATGGGCAGGACAACTTTCAGCACGAACAACAGTGTGCAGAGGGCGGCGCTGAGCAAGATGACCAGTTTGATCGGCCACCATGGCGCGGTAAAGACGCCGGGAACGCCAAAGTAATCCTTGGTGTGCCACATCTCGGTGAATTCGGGGAAAATGGCGACGGCAACCAGCGCCATGAACACCGCCGACAGCGTGTCGATGGCGCGTTGCAGGGCGCGCGCCAGTCGCGGATAGCGCGGGCCGATCACGGTCAGGAAACCGTCCGAGCGGGTCAAGCGGTTCACCCGCACCACATCAGGCAATTGCAGGAACACGATCAGCACCATCGAGAATTGCACCACTTCGACAGCGCCCAGAAACGGGGCGTTGAACAGCCCGCGCGCGACGATGTCAAAGCTGACGACGCCGACCAGGGCCAATACGACCAGGGTACCCACCGCGTTTGCCGCGATGGCCACCCCGCCGCCCAGCCTCCAAAGGCTGGTTGCGGCCGATATCAGGGACTGCATATCAGCCGCCCTGGGTTCAGTTGGTCACTGCGGACCAGTCGCGCACGCCGGTATAGCCAGCGTCCTTCAACTTGCCGAGATAGGCGTTCAGCATGTCTGTGCCGGGTTCGCCCTTGCCGTCCAGATCGGCGGCCCATTCAGCTGCAATATTCGGGATCGCGGCCGCCCAGGCAGCACGTTCAGCCGGGTCCAGATCGACGATTGTTCCGCCAGCGGCAACATAGGCTTCGCGGCTGGCAGCTGCGCGGTCCATGGCGATACCCGCGACGTGATCGCGATAGGCGATGGCAACGTCTTTCAACACGCCCTGAACTTCTTCCGGCAGGCCATCCCAGTAATCTTTGTTGACGGTGATGGTCTTGGAATTCACCGCGCCAAGGTCCGCCTTCAGCATGTAAGGCGCGACTTCTGCGATCTTGAAGGTCTTGGCGGCTTCCGGCCAGAGCATTGCGTGATCCACAAGACCCGTTTGCAACATGTTGTAGAAATCCGTCAGACCGCCGCGCACACCGGCGGCACCTTCAATACCTTCGAGGTAACGCAGATTCATGCCCGCGCCAGCGACCTTGCCGCCTTCGATGTCTTTCAGACCACTGACCGGGTTTTTCGAGAACACCTGATAAGTATCCAGAACCACGCCGGTCGCCAGATAGACCTGGTTCTGGGCGGCCATCTCGTTCTGCATGGTCGGGTATTCGCGGGCTATTTCGTCCACGGCCTTGGCCACAGCGCGGGAATCGGCGGCGACGAAGGGGGTCACTGCGGAAATCGCCTGGCTGGGCAGTTTCGAGGAATGGAAGATGGTGGTGACAATGCCGATATCGCCCAGGCCCAGCTTGACGCCTTCCAGCACGCTTTTGGGTTTGACGATCGCGCCGCCATAGCTTTCCTGCCACTCCATCACGTAATTGCCGTTTGCGGCCAGGCGTTTGTCGACCTCGGGAATGAAGAAATTGGTGAACTCAGCAACCCAGAGCGCGCGCGCTGGATAGCCGTCGATGACAACTGCCTTGATAGTCTCGGCAGCGAAGGCCGGGGCAGTGGTCAGCGCTATGGCAAGGCCAAGGGCCGTGCGGCGTGTGAATGTTGCGATCATGGTGTCTCCTCCCAGAGTGTGGCGCGGGTTCAGCCCTTGCGCCAGGTTACAGTCAGGTCCGTTCCGGCCTGCTGATAGAGTTTGCCGATAGGGCAGTATTTGTCGGTTTCGAGCCCGACACGCCTGATATCTTCTTCCGAGGCCGGGCCGTCGGCGGTCACGTCCAGCCGCACGGCCTTGAAGGGCACGTCGACTTCTTCCATCAGCAGAACGCCGCGACGGTCAAAGTCGATCTCCATCTCGAAAGTCAGGTGGCCGATGTCGACGCCCAGCTTGTCGGCGCATTTGTTACCGATGACGTTGGTGCAACCGATCAGCGCCGCATAGGCGGTTTCGGTCGGCGAAAACCCGGTGTTGGTGCCGCCGCGCGCGACGGGTTCGTCAATCGCGACAGTCAGGTCGGGCGAATAGACTTCGGACCGGGCATGGCTTGTGCCTTTGCCGGACATTTTCACTGTGATGGTGGTTTTCTGTCGGATGGCCATTCAGGTCCTCATACAAATTTGCAGGCGTCTTCGAACGCGAGGCGGGGCAAGCGCTGGAACAGGGCGGATTCGTCTGCGTAGCCCATATTTATCAGAAAATTGGACCTCATGCTGGTCCCGGCGAAAAATTCCGCATCGACGATGGCATTGTCGAAGCCTGACATAGCGCCGATGTCCAACCCCAGCGCGCGCGCCGCCACCATGAAATAACCGCCTTGCAGGGTAGAGTTGCGAAAAGCGGTTTCCTGCGTGAACTCTGGCTTGTCACGAAAAAAATGCGTCCGATCTTCGTGCGGGAACAGGACCGGCAGATGGGTCCAGAACTCCAGATCATAGGCGAGGATGATTGTGATCGGTGCCGCCTGCATCTTGGGAACGTTCAGCGGTTTCAATGACTTCGCCAGCTTGTCTTTCCCGGCCTGGCTGGTCACGAAGATGAATCGCGCCGGGCAACTGTTCATGCTGGTCGGACCACGCGCCGCAATCTGATACGCCTGTTCGATAATCCCGGCGGGCACCGGGCGATCCGTCCATTTATAGTGATTGCGTGCGTCCCGCAGGATCAGGTCGATCGCATCGTCATCCAGGCGTTCAATCCGCCCGCGCAAATCACGAACCGCTTGTTGCGCCAGCGCGCGCGCATCCTGAGCGTCGACTGCCGGGTGCAGCGTCAATCTGATGCTCCGCACGTCGTCAGCAGCCCACAGGTGATGCCGGTCAATTCGTGAATGGCTGATGTGGGGCGTGTTCTCCGCATTCTGAATTTTTGACGATGTTTTCTTGCGTTGTCAATTAATATCGATATTTTATGGTCAGATCAGCTCTTGTGGAGAATCCGATGGTTCAGTGGAATGACTATAAGGCAATCGCAAAGGAACGCGGCGCCCTGGCGTTGGAACTGTATGTTGTTGAAACGAAACCGCAAAAAGAGGCCGATGAGGTCAAGAAAAACCTTCCCGCACATCTTGATTACCAAGGCGATCTTGAGCGGCGCGGCGTGCTGGTTCTTGCGGGTCCCACATCAGATTCTTCCGGCGAAGAGATGCAGGGCGCGGGTCTGATCATTTACCGCGCCGGATCGATGAGCGAAGCGAAGGCGTTGGCCGATGCCGATCCAATGCACCAGAGTGGTGCGCGAAGTTACTCTTTGCGAAAGTGGCTGGTGAACGAGGGCAATATTTCCTTGAATGTCGGGCTTTCCACAGGAAAAGCGTCACTTCATTGAGGAAACAGGGCGATGTTGAAAACCAGTGCGCTCGGCGATCTCTTGACAACGCTCATAGACCGACCTGTCTTTGGCCGGCGTGTGAAAGACGGGCGCGACATCCGCGACATCTGCCGCGCGCTGCTGTCCGAGGGGGCAGAATCGACCGTGCGCCAACTGGCCACCACCATACTTGGTCGCTACATCGAATTGGACAGCACTGAAAAATACGCGTTCTTCGAATTTTTGAATGAAGAACTGGACCTGGACCCGAGCAAAATCGCGGAATGCGCGCGCCTGTACGGCGATGATCCGTCATTGGAATACTTTCGGGCCCTGTCTGACGCGTCAGAGCCGCAAAGGCAGACACTGTTTCGCAAATTGAACGAGGCACCCGGTGCCACCGCCGGGATTGTGCGGCTGCGGCAGGATCTTCTGGAGCTGATGAAGGAACGGCCACAGCTTGCCCGAACCGATCATGATCTGGTGTCCCTGCTGCGCAGCTGGTTCAATCGCGGCTTTCTGGTGATGCGGCAGATCAATTGGGACAGCCCGGCATCGATACTGGAAAAAATTATCGCTTACGAAGCCGTGCATGAGATCGGCACCTGGGACGATTTACGCCGAAGGCTTCAGCCGACCGACCGGCGGTGCTTTGGCTTTTTTCACCCCTCGATGCCGGATGAACCGCTGATATTCGTCGAAGTTGCGCTGAACCACGGGATTCCAAAATCAATCGAATCCGTCCTGGCAGATACACGCAAAGAGATCGGCGCCGAAGACGCCAATACAGCGGTATTTTATTCCATTTCCAACTGCCAGAAAGGGTTGGCTGGTGTTTCGTTTGGCAATTCACTGATCAAACAGGTCGCGCGTGATCTTTCACATGACTTCCCCAATATCAAAACCTTCGTGACGCTGTCGCCAATTCCCGGGCTGATGTGTTGGTTGCAGAAATTGGGCCTGCCAAAGGACGAAGGCGATCCGCGCCATATTGAACGGCTGGCGGCGCGTTACCTGCTGACCGCGAAGGCAGCGGATGGGCTTCCGCTGGATCCCGTCGCCAGATTTCACCTTGCCAATGGCGCCCTTGTGCATGCCATTCACACAGACGCCAACAGATCGGAAATTGGCAAGGCACAATCCGCGGGCGCGATGGTGAATTATCGCTATGATCTTTCGAGAATTGCCAAATACTCGGCGCAATTCTCCAAGCGCAAACAGATCGCTGCCGCGCCGGCTGTCAAAAACCTGGCAAAACAGGCCGCGACGGAATCGCGGCGTCAGGATGCTGGTAAGTTATTGGAATAGAACGTATTTAGGCGATGCGATAGTCAATTAGGAATGGGCTGTTCAATCGGGCAGAATTTGGGCGATGCCAATACGCCCGTCCGCCGCAACTGGTTTCAATTGTAAAATAGCGGAGCAAAATCGGGTGCTGTATTCGCACGACGGTGATGCGAAATACACAGCTTACTCATGGGCAGGTTTCAGGCGTTTGGCTGTGTCACCTTGTGCTATCGCGAACCACAAGCTGAAATCCGATGTCATCTTGAATTCGGGCCCTGCTCGGGTCTTTCAGATGTTCCAGCACCACCTCGGCAGAGCGTTCGCCAATTCTTCTGCCCAGAATTCGAATGGTGGTCAGGCCGGGGTGGACCAATCCGGCGATATTGGCATCACCGATACCGGCAATGCTGATCTGACTGGGGATTTTCCAGCCGCGGTGTTGCAACTCCTTTATGGCGCCGACGCCGATAACCTCGCTCGAGCAGATGATGGCGTCCAATTCCTTTTGCGAGGCAACGAAATCTGCCGCGATCACACCGCATTCATCGATATTCAGGGGATCGTCCACGTTGCGGCGAAGGGGCGCAGACCGGCCGGCGTTTTCAAAGGCAGCATAGATGCCGGCGCTACGCTTTGCGGCGCGGCTTTCATGTGCTTCGTGGCTGAGCGTCGGGGCAACATAGCCGATATTGGAAAATCCGCATTCCAGCATATAGCGCGCAATCTCATACCCAGCCTGAAAATTGTCGAAGCCGACGCCATTGTCTATCTGGTTGTCGGACAGGTCCCACATTTCGACAATGGGAATGTCCGCATTTTCAAGGAGTTTCCTAGTTTTGTCGGAATGAGACGTGCCCGTTAAGATGACACCGTCCGGCCGACGCCCCAGGAACGCGCGGGTCAGTTTTTCTTCTTTCTTCAGATCGTAGGACGTACAGCCCAAAAGCAACTGATATCCAGCCCTTTCAAGTACGTCTGAAATTCCCTGGATCGTGTCGCTGAAGATCGAATTCTCAATTGTCGGGACCATTGCAACGATGATCCCGCTTCGCTTGCGTCTGAGTGTGTTTGCAGCAAGGTTCGGAACATAGCCGATTCTGTGGAAAAACAACGTGTTGCGGGCGCAGAAAGTAGCGATTTGAACATAGCGCGAGCGCCTTTCTGATCAGGCTTTGCGCGTTTGCTGCGGTGCAGGAAAGATCTTTGCCAGTTTGCGAAGGTTTTGGGCAGTGGCGGCGAGCAGGAATTCGTCATTTGCGCCGCATGGTCCACGTAATCGGAGCCGTCCCAGGCCGAGAATGCGCTTGAGGTGGGCAAAGAGCATTTCGACCTTCTTCCGGAGCTTCACCGAGATCTTGTATTGCGGCGTTTTGGCGATTGCGCGGGCGATGTCGCGAGCGTCCTCATGTTCCTCACGGGTGATCTTACGGGCGTCGGCATTCGGGCAGCACTTCGGCTTGGAAGGACAGGATTGGCAGGTGTGCTTCAGCGCTTGGTACTTGGCCACGCCCTTGCCGGTTGGGCCGCGATTGGGGTCGGAGTAGTTTCGGCGGAACTGCTTCAGAGCCTCGCCTTCCGGGCAGATGTATTGATTGTTCTCGGCATCCCATTCGAAGTCAGCTCGGGACCAGGTGCCATCGGTGCGCCCGGCTTTGTCGAAGACCGGGATGTGCGGTGCGATCTTTTCACCCACCAGCCATCCGAGCATGGGTCCCGATCCGTAGGCGGTGTCGGCGATCAGCCGTTCGGGATGAAGATCGAAGCGCTCTTTGGCCCGCTTCAGCATCGTCTTGGTTGACCCCACCTCGGCTTGACGGATCGACCGTGTCGCTTCCACGTCGACGATGACACCATGATCGGTATCGATGAGATAGTTGTCGGAGTAGGCAAAAAATGCGGGACCCTTACGCGCCGCCGTCCACTGGCTGGCTGGGTCGGAATAGGACGTGAACTTTGGCTCGACCGGTGTCGCTGCTCCGAATGCGGCCTCATCCAGAGTGTCGAGATACTCGCGGACCGCGCGGGGTGCAGCGTCTGCATCGATCCGCGCAATGTCCCATTCTTCCTTTGGCGCAGAGTACTGCTTGTTGGCATCCGCCTCGATCAAGCTGGCATCGACGGCCAGGCGCTGACCGCTGACGAGACCTTCGGCGATGCATCGCGCGACCGTGGTCTCGAAGAGATGGCGCAGCAGCTCACTCTCGCGGAACCGACCATGCCGGTTCTTTGAAAAGGTCGAGTGATCCGGCACCCGATCGGCCAGGTCGAGCCGACAAAACCACCTGTACGCGAGGTTCAAGTGTACCTCTTCACAGAGCCGCCGCTCGGACCGGATGCCGAAGCAGTAACCGACGATCAGCATCCGGATCAGCAGTTCAGGATCGATCGAAGGACGACCGGTGTGGCTGTAGAAATCGGCAAGATGGGCGCGGATGCTGCTCAGATCGACGAAACGATCAATCGATCGCAGCAGGTGATCTTGCGGGACATGGTCTTCCAGCGAGAACTCATAGAACAGCGCCGCCTGTGCTTCCTGCCTCGGTCCCATCATGGCTGATCCTCCCGCTTGTTGAGAGGATTGAATCAGCGCCATAGCCCTCGATCAAGCAGGAGTTTTTCAACAAAATTGGCCCATAGCGGATCGGGTGCTATTTTACGTCAAGACCATTGGATCTGCCAAAATCAGTATAGAACGAATTGCTGGTGAACTTTTCCACGGCCTGTTCATCAAGCGTTGCCGGGCCGCGGGCAACATTTGCAATACCGGTTCCCTCGATAAGGCGGTTCACCAAATTGAACACGCCACAAACCTGTATGGCATCGAACAAAGCGCGTTCGGACCATCCAGCATCATAGACAGCCTGTGCGTCCGCTTCTGTCATACGCGAAGGCGACAAAGTGAGCTTTGCAACATACGCAAGAACAGGCTTCATCCGGTGATCAACCTGTGCTGAATCTGGGTCGTCTATCAGCGCCTCAATCACGCTTGGCTCAATACCATATGCGTGGGCAAAGATAGTGTGTGCATCGTGACAATAAGAGCAGGCGTTCAATCCGGAAACATAGGCGGCAATTAATTCGCGTTCGGCGGCAGAAAGCTCACTCTCTCCGCGCATCACAAGACTCTCATATTGGCACCAGGGCGCGAGTTTTTCCCCAAACATCTGGAACAGACTACCGAGCGACGCATCCTCGGGAAGCGAAGGAAACAGCTTCTTCATTCGGTGGCCTCCGTGAACATTTGCTGCGCTGGCATAGGCATTGTCCTGAATGCCTCACGATCAGAAGGCTAACAGAAATTTCCTGTCAGACAATCGGCAGCAAAGCTTCAGACATCCGCCGCGCGGACCCACAAGGGGCAGCCGTGTCTCGATTAGAGTCGACGGATGACTTCACTTAAGTACGAGGTGACCGAAGCAGCGCCCGGCGCCGAGATCATCTGCGAACTGTGATTTTGCCCTTCATCATCGGATAGATCTGGCAATGATAGGAGAACTCTCCGCTGCCGTTATCACCTGTAAACGTGTGTGACTTGGAGCGCCCGGTCCTGATGATCTTTGTGTCAAATCGACCTTCTTCATCTCTTGTTGCAGTGTGAATAAAGCCGTCAAGGTTCTTCCATTCGACGGTGTCGCCAATCTTGGCGTCCAACATCGGCGGGTCAAATGTGAAGTCTTTAATGGTGACAATATGCGTCGTCGCAGACGTAGCAGCGCTTGCAAAGCGCGTCAGCGCAGCGGTGATAGGTGCAAGGGCCGCATTTTTCAGAATTGACCGGCGTGTAATCCGCATGATGCGATACCTTATCTGTTATTCCGTTGCGTAATTCCTGATTTTCTTTATGAGTTCGCGTCGCAGCGGATGCAATAATTCCTCGGCGCCCTCTGGCAGCGTCAGGTTCACATTGTAGTTCGGCAGCACATCGCACCAGGGTTCTGGCGGGTATCGAAGTTGCTGGGGATCACACCAGAAATCCCTCAAACCCTGATATTGCGGTTTGCAGTGATTCCAGCCAGCATAATTGTAGATACGAATGTCTTCATCGACCAAAGCCACAACGCCTGAGTCATGATCCAGCAACGAAGGTCGGTGATACCAATTCAATGGACGCGATAATGTCATTGATCTGCCCGTCCCTTGAATGCCCGCAATAACCTTGCATTGATGTTGGGCAATTCTCATGCAGACGTCTCGGTTCGTCCCAATTTCCTTGAGATAGTCGTTGTCGTAGCATTCGTTAAGCGCGCTTTCCTCTCCGAGAACGCATTCATAGTATTCGTAGCATTGAGAATTGGACAAATGGTCCGCTTTTGCCACGGACGTAATCAGTATTGAAGCGATGATGAATACACAGGCGGCGTCAAACGCGTGACGCAGCGTTGACGCCAAAGTCATAGATGTTCGAAAATCAATTTCACTCTCCAATATTGGCCAACAACAAAAAAAGCGCGCCCAACGGGCGCGCCTTTCTCATCTCAAACCGGGGCGATCCGCCTCAGTCATTGCCAGTGGCGCTCGCCACGTCAATCGTCACCCCCGGGCCCATGGTCGAGGTCAGGCTGACCTTCTTCATGTATGTCCCCTTGGAGCCACTCGGCTTGGCTTTGCTGACCGCGTCGACGAAGGCCTGAACATTCTCGTTCAGCGCTTTTTCATCGAACGAGGCTTTGCCGACGCCTGCATGCACAACGCCGTTCTTTTCGGCCTTGAACTGCACTTGGCCGCCTTTGGCTGCCTCGACCGCCTCTTTGACGTCCATCGTCACCGTGCCGACCCGTGGGTTCGGCATCAGATTGCGCGGGCCCAGAACTTTGCCCAGACGACCCACAATCGGCATCATGTCCGGCGTTGCGATGCAGCGGTCGAACTCTATCTTGCCGCCCTGGACGATTTCCATCAGGTCCTCGGCCCCGACGATATCCGCCCCGGCCTCTTTCGCCTCATCCGCTTTCGGACCACGGGCGAACACCGCCACGCGGACCGTCTTGCCGGTGCCGTTGGGCAGGTTGACCGAGCCACGGACCATCTGGTCGGCGTGGCGCGGGTCGACGCCCAGGTTCATTGCAATCTCGATCGTCTCATCGAATTTCGCGGTCGCATTGGCCTTCACGGCGGCGACGGCGTCTGCGACGCTCATGTCGCCCTTGCCAGCGATGGCTTCACGGGCGGCGCGGGTGCGTTTTCCTAGCTTTGCCATGATTTACCCTTTCACCTCGATGCCCATCGACCCGGCCGAGCCGATGATGATCTTCATCGCGCCTTCGATGCTGGTCGCGTTCAGGTCTTTCATCTTTGCCTCGGCAATCTCACGCACCTGCTTGGTGGTGACCGAACCGACAACCTCGCGGCTGGGGGTCTTGGCGCCGGACTTCAGCTTGGCCGCTTTTTTCAGGAAGTAGGACGCAGGCGGCGTCTTGATATCCATCGAGAACGATTTGTCCTGATAATAGGTGATCACGGTCGGGCATGGGGCGCCCGCTTCAAGTTCCTGCGTTTTGGCGTTGAATGCCTTGCAGAATTCCATGATGTTGATGCCGCGCTGACCCAATGCCGGCCCGACGGGCGGGGATGGGTTGGCTTGTCCGGCAGGCACCTGAAGCTTCATGGTGCCAGCGATTTTCTTGGCCATCTGGCCTCTCCTTCGTCTCAACTCCGAACGGGACGCGACCCGCCGGATGGGTTGATGTGGTCCGGTCCGGGACGCGCGCGCCCCCTCGCCTTCCACAGGGATGTCCCCATGCGGGAACCGGCGCAGGATAGCGGAGGTCGCGGCGCTTGGCAAGCGGGATGCTTGGAGGTCGGCATGGAGCGCATTCTTGACATAGCATCGGCGCCTTCCCCCGCACACCATACGTCGATGGCCACCAACATCTTTGCAATTGCAAAAGTTTCAACGGCCCTTAGGGTGAGAGGTATTCATGGAAAACAAAATGCAAACCTTTCGGATCACCCTACTTTTGGCGATACTCGCTGCACCAGTTAGTGCAGGAGAACAACGCATCGAAATCAACAATGTCTACCCTCTGAACCAAGAGAACTTTGGCCTTGGTGATCGCATTTTTCACCTGACGGACAACACTGGCGGCTTCGAAGTAATTGAGGGTCCCATGGATGATGGGCCCGCCAGATGTCTGGGTTCTGGATTTGGATTCGAAGACGGAACAAACTCGATCACTGGAATATGCGTGTTCGGTGACGGCGATGACACTTTCACCATGCGATGGAAGGCAGGTGAAAAAGGCGCGGCAAACACCTGGGAAATCATCACCGGGACGGGGCGCTACGAAGGAATGACTGGTAGCGGAATCGCGACAACCGACATCGCGTCAGCATACCGGGCGCTTCCCCTGAGGAAAACTCACATTGTCGGAACAGTTGAAATCCCTGACTAGGATCGCTGCGATCTGGCATTAGTACAGTTTCGACTGATCTTGAGAATTTTCGGATTTAAGTTGCTTTGGCTGCTCGGTCGCAATCGCTCCGGGATCACTTGATATAGCGGGCGAAAGCCCGCTTTGGCCTAATTTTGTTGAAAAACTCCTGCTTGATCGAGGGCTATGGCGCTGATTCAATCCTCTCAACAAGCGGGAGGATCAGCCATGATGGGACCGAGGCAGGAAGCACAGGCGGCGCTGTTCTATGAGTTCTCGCTGGAAGACCATGTCCCGCAAGATCACCTGCTGCGATCGATTGATCGTTTCGTCGATCTGAGCAGCATCCGCGCCCATCTTGCCGATTTCTACAGCCACACCGGTCGTCCTTCGATCGATCCTGAACTGCTGATCCGGATGCTGATCGTCGGTTACTGCTTCGGCATCCGGTCCGAGCGGCGGCTCTGTGAAGAGGTACACTTGTGTCCTTCCCCCCTAAAACTGGGCCACTACATTGGTCTTGAGAGGGGAATATGTAATGGCACGGAAACGGCATTCGGACGAAGATGTATTGAAGCTGCTGCGTGAGATTGAGCTGAAGCTGACGGGAGGAAGTGACGTTGCATCGGCGTGTCGTAGCGTCGGCATCAGCGATGCGACATATTACAACTGGCGGAAACGGTTTGGTGGTATGGGACGGTCGCAGTTGTCGGAGATGCGCAGCCTGGAAAAGGAGAATGGGCGTCTCAAGAAGATCGTCGCTGAGCTTGAATTGGACAAGCTGATCCTCAAAGAAAGCCTGAACTACTTAAAGCCCAGGGCCTGACGACTGGGGAGCTCCGTCAGGCCGTTATTCATACGCGCCAAAAGCTCGCGACCTCGGAGCGGAGGACCTGCCGGGTCGTCGGTCTGGCGCGAAGCTCTCTGCAATATCGACCCGCGCCAAAAGACGATGATGCTCTACGGCTCGCTTTGATCCGCCTGGCCAAGCAATATGGGCGCTACGGCTATCGTAAAGTTTCGGAACTCCTGCGCATCGAGGGCTGGCGGGTCAATCATAAGAAGGTTGAGCGTCTCTGGCAGGAAGAAGGACTGCAACTCCCGCAGCGGCACAGGAAGCGCAGACGGCTTTATCACAAGGACAGCTCGATCATTCGCCTCAGGCCGACGCATCCGAACCACATCTGGAGCATCGACTTCGTTCACGACAAGCTCAGCAATGGCCGGAGCTACAAGATGCTGACCGTTCTGGATGAGTACACCCGGCAGGCCCTGGCCGTGGAAGTTCGCAGCAGGATGGGCGCCGAAGATGTTCTGGAGGCGCTATATCCGCTGCTCCTCTGCCATGGCACGCCGGAGTATATCCGCTCCGACAACGGCCCAGAGTTCGTAGCCAAGGCGATGCAGGAGTGGTTGGTTCGCGTTGGTGTTCGACCAATTAGAATCTATCCGGGGTCCCCTTGGGAAAACGGATACAACGAGAGGTTCAACGGCACTCTCCGGCACGAGATCCTCAACGCTGAATGGTTCACAACAACGAAACAGGCACAGATCGTCATCAATCATTGGCTTAAGCAGTACAACCACACACGTCCGCACCAGGCTCTGAACATGCGACCACCAATGCCAGAAACTCTAATCAGAAATGGCCCAGAACTTGGGGGCTAGACATATCCCGGGCTTCTGCTGACCAGGGTCTTGTAAAATGAACTGCTGTATTTCTCATCTCCGGCGTCGGGGGCCGAGTCGAGCAACGATTGCTCTGCGGCCTGAAGCGCCTTGTCCAAGCTGTCATAGCTGATTGCCGAAACGGGGTTCTTGGCGCCATAGAATTTTTCGAGCTTTTCTTTGGAACTGCCGGACAGGCCGCTGATAAGCATCGATACACCGCGCAACTCGCAACCCCGGATGATCTGATCAAGGCTGTTGGCCGCCGAGGCGTCGATCCCCTGCACGCGCGAGAAGTCGAGGATCATTCTGTCCGGCAGGGACGCAGCCTCGGCCAGTTCGGCGTCAATGTCCTCACGCATGCGCGCCGCAGTCCCGAAGAAAAGATAGCCCGAGTATTCGATAATGCGGACCGAGTCCCCAACCCGGGCGAAAAAATCCAGCTCGGCAAGGTCACGTTCGATGGTCGAACGTCGGGTGTTCAATGTGGTTCTGAGATGGACAAAGTTTTGGGTGGAATAAGAAACCACAAACAGCACGATCGATAGAAACAATCCCAGTACGAGCGCTTCGAGAAATCCGAATGCGGCCGAGGTGGCCAGGATGAACAGAACGATCGAAAAATCGCTGGCCATAAGGCGCTTACGTTCAATCCAAAGCCAGGTCACCAGCAATTCAAGTCCAAGATACATGATCGTGGCGGCAAACAGACCACGGGGCAGCACCTCCAGCAGGCCGGCGCCAAACAGGGCCGTGGTCAGGCTGAAACCTGCGATCAACAGACCGGATGCAATGGTGCGAAGCCCCAGGCGATGACCCAGGATTGTCGTAGAGATTCCGGGGAATCCCAGCAATCCGCCCGTGGGCGCCATGACCGCATTTGCAAGGCCAAGCACCACGAAATCCCGGTCGCGTTTGATGGGCTGACCTATGGCAATTTCGATGCCCGAAAGGTTCAGCGCCGCACCCAGAAGCATCATCGCGATCACGGCCAGGATGGTTGGTATCTGACCGGCAATCAGGCTCCAGTCTGCCTGTGTGACCGTTGCTGCGTCAAACCCGGCAAGAAAACTTCCGGAACCAAACGGCCCAAGAAGCAGCCCGTTCAGAGATGCCGTTTCAAGGCTGATGCCCACTGCGCCGAGGACAACATAAAATCTGATGCAGGTCAGTGCGATGGCGACCGGAAGCGTATGCAGCGATCGCAGCCGCTTGGTCGCCCAAAGCACCACAGCGGCGACCGCCAGCCAGGGAAGCCACAGCCAAACGACGTCAGGTTTGGCCAGCCGCCCAAGGGTCCACAGATCAATCGGTTCCCCGACCAGCATGCTGCATGCGCCCAGCACCAGCACCAGCAGATATCCGGTCGCGGCCAGAAAGCCACCCATGACCGGATAGGGGATGAAACGCACAATGAAGGTCAGGCGCAACCTGCCCGACAGCATTGCAAAAATTCCACCGGCAAACGCGGTCACTGCAATCATCATCAATACAGTGGCAAAAAGCTGATCTGGCGGCGCCAGGGCGCCCTGTGCTGCAATATTGGCGGCGGCTCCGGCCAACAGAATGGCCGTCAGATCCTGCGGGTTCATCACGGTGACGCGCCAGGAAAACAGCAAAGTTCCTACGAACATCATGATCGAGGCACCAAGCAGCGTCGTCCCGATGCCGCGATCCAGAAATTGTTCCAGCGGGCCGGTATAGACGATTGAAACAAACGAGATCGTCATGATCACGACCATCGCGCCGACAATTGATGCGCCAAAGAGTTCGCTTACAAAGCGCATGTTGGTCCCGTATCGTCCGTAATCCCGCGTCAGATTGACAGATTCCGGCCAAGCGCGACAGAAATAAGTTAACGATTGCTGGCAGTGCCTCTGCCAAAGGTTTGCAACCCAATACCGGTGCCGGGATCATGACCGGGACCGGGATTCGAATTTTGCGTCGTCACGGGCAACCGTGTCGATGTAACGATTCAATATTCCAGCCCGCAACATATCCACGCCTGTTCCCGATGTTCCCTTGACTGCAAGGTTTGGACCCATATCCTTCCGGTTAACGAACAGACACGGGGTAAGGAGCGGACTTGATGGCATACTCAATACGCAGCATCTTCTTGTGTCTGGCCGTCATCTCGGCGGCCTGGGTAAGCCCCGCATTCGCACAATCCGTGGGCAAGGTGGTCAATGTGACCCCGGGCGCAAGCTTCCTGCGCAGCGGCAGCCGGGTCGCGATTGCGGCGGGCGTCGCGGTCGAGCGTGGCGACACCGTGGTCACAAACCGTACCGGACTGGTCAAGATCATTTTTGACGACAGCACCAAACTGGCGGTTGGTCCGCGATCAAAACTGGTGGTTTCGGATGTGTTGATCGGCGCATCAAACCGGGCCGAACGTTTCACGCTGCGCGCGGTCAGCGGTACCTATCGCTTTCTTTCGGGAAAAAGCCGCAAAGAGGTCTACGACATACAGACCCCCTCGGCGACGCTTGGCATCCGCGGAACCGAGTTTGATTTCACGATCGTCACAACCACGCTGACCGATCTGGTTTCATTTGGCGGCATCATTTTCATGTGTAACGAGCTGAGCTCCTGCGCCTTTGTCTCGGGCAGTTGTTCGGTCGGTCAGGCGCCCAGTTTCTCACCCGTTCGGGCACCGAATGACAGGGCAGAGCGTGACGCCATACTCCGCAGCGATATGCCGTTTGTCGTGGATCAATCACCGTTGTCACAGCCGTTCCAGCTCAACATCGCGTCCTGCGGTCAAATTGGTCCGATCCCGGCAGGGTACGTCCCGTTCCGCGAAGACCCCAAGGCCGGACCACAACCGCTGGGTGAAGATCGCAGGACGGACGAGTCGGATGACGAAGACGATGACGACTATGACGATGATTATTACGACGACGACTACGATTATTCCGAAACGGATTGATCCGGCAAACAGGACCCTGTTCCTGTAACATTGTTCAACCCGGCGCGCCCGCAGCAACCATTCGCGCCGGGTTCACCACCGGTTCAAATCATCCTCATCGCTGTCCTTGGCCGCGACCCAGGCCGCGCCTTCCGGGCCTATTTCCTTTTTCCAGAACGGCGCGCGGGATTTGAGGTAATCCATCAGGAAATCCGCAGCCTCGAAAGCCGCGCGACGATGCGGCGCGGCAGTGGCGACCATCATGATTGCTTCGCCCACCGCCAGCGTCCCATGGCGGTGGATTACCAGACACCCGCTCAGCGACCAGCGGCTGCGCGCCTCGGCAACCATTGCCTCGATCGCCGATTGCGTCATGGCCGGATAATGCTCGATCTCCAGCGCCGCCAGATCATTGTCACCGCGAACGATACCAGTGAACGAGACGACGGCCCCCGCGCCGGGAACCGTGCCTGAAAACGCTGTCAGCTCGGCCCCGGCATCAAACGGGTCGCTTTGCACCCGAACCGACATCTCAACCGCCGGTCATCGGGGGAAAGAAGGCCACTTCGCGCACGCCCTTCAGCGGCGCATCGAATTCCGCAAGTTCCTGATCCAGCGCAACGCGTATTGCTGTGGTGTCAGCGAAGGCCGCTTCGTACCGGGCTTCGCGTGCAATCAGTTCGGCGACAAGATCGGCAACGGTGGTGGCCCCGGTTTCGACCGTTTCACGCGGAATCCCGATCCGTTCACGCACCCAGGCGAAATAGACAACCTCAACCATCAATCTTCCTGCAAATAGGGCAGCGCCTTGCGGAAATAATCTGCACCCGACAGAAGCGTCAGTATCGCTGCCAGCCAGAGCAGCATTAGCCCGCCCCAGGCGAAGATCAGGTTCGCGTAGTACATCAGGCGGATGCCCAGCGTATCTTCAACCTCGCCCGCCAGAACGGCCTGCGCCATGTCAACGTCCATGCCCCAGGTCCACATGCCAAGGTAATGCGCCGCGATCCCCTGCGCCAGAAGCACCGAGATCGCGATCATCTGCATCGCGGTTTTCCATTTGGCGATCCGGGTGACCTTCAGCGTCCCGGCCGTGTCGCCAAGGAACTCTCGCAAGCCTGAAACGAAGACCTCGCGAAACACGATCAGCGTGGCGGGGATGATGATCAGCGCATCGAACCCGGCAATGCCGGGCACCGGGTCGATACCCGTCAGAACCGAAATGACCAGCAGCGCGATCACGACCATCGCCTTGTCTGCGATCGGGTCCAGCATTGTTCCAAGCTTTGTCACCTGCGCCCAGCGGCGCGCAAGATGCCCGTCGATCCAATCGGTCAGGGCGGCAAAGCCGAACAGCACCAGTGCAGCCATATCGGCCCAGGGGCGCGGCAGCCACAGGAACAGAAACACGATGCCGGGCGCGGCAATCAGGCGCAGAATTGTCAGTATATTCGGGATCGTCAGCCGCATGGCCCCACCCTTATCCCGTCAGCCCCGCGCATGGAAGAAGTCATAGATTGTTTCGGCAAGTGTCCCCGATACCCCCTCGACCGCTTTGAGATCCGCCAGCCCGGCGCGCGCCACCGCCTTGGCGGATCCGAAATGCGCCAGCAGGGCGCGTTTGCGGGTCGCGCCGACGCCGGGAACCTCATCCAGCGGGGTGGCACCGATGGCTTTGGCGCGTTTGGCGCGGTGGGTGCCGATGGCAAAGCGGTGCGCCTCATCCCGTAGTCGCTGCAGGAAATAGAGGACCGGATCACCGCGCCTGAGGGCGAATGGCCGTTTGCCGGTGCGGTGGAATTCTTCCTTGCCCGCATCGCGGTCCTCGCCCTTGGCAACACCGATCATCGCGATGTCGGTCACGCCCATTTCGGTCATGATCTGCTGTACGGCGCTGACCTGCCCGGCGCCGCCATCGATCAGCAGCAGGTCGGGCCAGGTGCCCGCCTTGCGATCCGGGTCTTCCTTTAGCAGGCGTTTGAAGCGGCGGGTCAGAACCTCTTTCATCATCCCGAAATCGTCGCCGGGGGTCAGGGTTTCGTCCTTGATGTTGAATTTGCGGTACTGGCCCTTCTCGAACCCCTCGGCCCCCGCCACAATCATCGCCCCGACCGCGTGACTGCCGGAAATGTGGGAGTTGTCGTAAACCTCGATCCGGCGCGGTGGATCGCCCAGATCGAAGGCCTCGGCCAGACCTTTCAGCAACCTGCCTTGGGTCGCGGTTTCGGACATCTTGCGCGCCAGGCTTTCGCGGGCATTCCTGAGTGCGCCCGCCACCAGCTCGGCCTTCTCGCCGCGTTGGGGGAGGAGCAATTCGACCTTGCGCCCGGCCTTTTCGGTCAGCGCCGCGGCCATCAGCTCCATGTCGTCGAAACCGTCTGACAGGATGATCTGTCGCGGCGGATCCTTGTTTTCGTAGAACTGACCGACGAAGCCTTCCATGATCTCGGCCTTGGAGGCCCCAGACCCGGTGCGCGGATAATAATCGCGGTTGCCCCAATTCTGGTTGGCGCGGATGAAGAACACCTGCACGCAGGCTTGCCCGCCGTCGGTGTGCAACCCGATCACGTCAGCCTCAGTCACGTTGGCCGGGTTGATCCCCTGCGCCTGCTGCACCTGTGTCAGCGCCTTGATCCGGTCACGCAGTGCGGCGGCGCGTTCGAATTCCAGATCGGCGCTGGCGGCCTCCATCTGCTTGGCCAGATCGCCCTGCACGCGGGTGGTGCGCCCTTGCAGAAACTGCTCGGCATCGCGGACCAGCGCGCCATAGGCGGCTTCGTCGATATGGCCGACACAGGGTGCGCTGCAGCGTTTGATTTGGTACAGCAGGCAAGGCCGGGTGCGCCCTTCGTAATCCGCATCAGAACAGGACCGCAGCAGGAACACCTTCTGCAGCTGGTTCAGTGTCCGGTTCACCGCCCCGGCGCTGGCGAAGGGACCGTAGTAATCGCCCTTCTGCTTCTTTGCGCCGCGATGCTTTTTGATCTGTGGAAAGGCGTGATCCTTGGCGACAACGATGTTCGGGAACGACTTGTCGTCGCGCAGCAGCACGTTGTAGCGCGGTTTCAGCTGCTTGATCAGGTTCTGTTCCAGCAACAGCGCCTCGGTTTCCGTGCGCGTCGTCAGGAACATCATGCTGGCGGTGTCGCGGATCATCCGCGCAATCCGGGGGCTGTGTCCGGTCGGGCGGGCATAGCTGCTGACCCGCGCCTTCAGGTTGCGCGCCTTGCCGACATAAAGCACCGCACCCTTGGTATCGAGCATCCGGTACACCCCGGGCGAACCATCAAGCGTGCGCAAATACCCCGCGATAAGCCGGTGGCCGGTAACCTTCTGGTCGCTGCTGTTTGCCTCGGTCGTCATGGCCTGCCTGATTCTGTCGCCTGCTGCATCTGATCACGAATAAGAGCAAGCAAAAACCTGTCCCCGCAACTTGGGGATAACTCTGCGGACAACTTCCCGCCATCCAGGAAATTTCGTTGTTTTCAGCCTGCTTCGACGATCTGCCCAAAAAATAGGCAGTATTGTAACGCTTTGATATAAAACGGTAAAATATAGAGCTGTCGGCAAGACCCTGAAATCCTTGCAGGTTTTATGCCAGAAAGGTGAAACTTCGCCGCCCGGTGTACAAATCGAACCGGACGGGTCTGAATCGGCCCTATTTCCGCGCCTCGATATCGGGGGTTTTCCAGGCCAGATGCTGGCCCCCATCGGTGCAGATCAGCTGCCCGGTGACCGATTTCGCGCCTATCAGATAATGCATCGCGCCTGTCACATCCTCAACATCCGAGCCCCTCTCAAGCACGGTTCCGGCCCGTTGAAGGGCAAAGTGGCTGTCACTTTCCCGCGATCCGATCAGGGTCGGGCCCGGGCCGATTGCGTTCACCCGGATGTCCGGGGCCAGCCCCTGTGCGGCGGTCTGGGTCAGTGTCCACAGTGCGGATTTTGCCAGCGTGTAGGTCATGAAGTGGGGTGTCAGTTTTCGAACCCGCTGGTCGATGATGTTGATGATTGCGGCCTGGGCGACCGGTTCATCCTGCGCATCAAGTACCGCTTTCGGGGCCTGTTCGGCAAAGTTCTGGCACAGAACGAACGGCGCGTGCAGGTTGATACCCATGTGTTTGGTCCAGCTGTCCAGATCAGCCGTCCGGATCGTGTCGTGATCGAAGGCCGCCGCATTGTTGATCAGCAAGCTTAGCGGCCCGCCCAGACCGTCCGTGGCGCGGTTGATCAGCGATTGAACCTGCGCTTCATCCGACAGGTCCGCCTTCATGGTGACGGCGTGCTGGCCCTGTTCGTCCACCTCAGCGGCGACGGCACGCGCCTGCGCCTCGGACGAGGCATAATGCACGGCCACGTCCCAGCCTGCCTTGGCCAGCGACAAGGTCATGGCACGACCCAGACGGGCCGAAGCCCCGGTGACCAATGCACGTTTCATACAACAACCAGTATCAGGTACGCGACATAGAGGCCAAGAAACAGCGTGCCCCAGCGCCGCGTCAGGTTGCGCCAGCCGAAGACGAACGGGGCCAGCGCAAGTGAGGCTGCCAGCATCACCCACAGATCAAAGCGCACGAAAGACGGGTCCACCGGGATCGGCCCGATCATTGCCGTCACGCCGATGATCGCAAGCAGGTTGAACAGGTTCGATCCGATCACATTGCCCAGCGCGACATCCGCCTGTCGGCGCAGGGCCGCAACCACGGTGGTCGCTAGTTCGGGCAACGAGGTGCCGATGGCGATCAGGGTCAGGCCGATGATGCGGTCGGTGACGCCGAAAGCTTCTGCCAGTGTGACCGCACCTTCGACCAGCAAATGCGCACCCAGTGGCAGACCGATCAACCCGAGGATCAGGAACAGCCAGATTTTTGGCCAGGGCATATGCGTGTCACCCAGTTCGATATCATCGGGCGCAGCGTCGGCATGGGCGCGGGCGGCGCGGAACTGCCCTGTCAGAATTACGGCCAGAACCGCCAACAGGACCAGCCCGGCCACCCAGGTGATCGGCCCGAAGAAACAGACCGCGATGAACAACACCGATACCGCCAGCATGATCAGATAGCTGTGGCGCGTTTCCGGATCGCCGGTGGCCAGCCGCGACACCAGCGCTGGAACACCCAGCACCAGCAGAACGTTGGCAATGTTCGAACCAACAACATTGCCCAGGGCCAGCCCTCCTGCCCCTTGAAGGACCGAATCGACCGAAATCAGAAGCTCAGGCGCCGAGGTTCCGAATGCCACAATCGTCAGGCTGACAATCAGCGCCGGAACGCCCAGCCGCAGCGCCAGGTTGACCGCACCGCGCACCAGAAGATCTCCGCCGATCAGCAAGATCACCAATCCGGCGACGACAGACAGAATAGCCAACATCCTAGCTGGATTTCCTGCAAGAACAGGGGCCCTTGCCGATGCGATAGCGCCCGCAGCGGCTGCATTTCATCGACTGAAGCCGCTTTTGGCCCGGATAGCGCAGCCTGCCGAACATGGCCAGAACGACCATGCCGACAAGAAACAGGGTGACGATCTTGACGATGCTCATCGGTTAGAGGCCGAAACGCGCATAGGCGGCACGATCTTCAATCGACGCGCTGACATCACCCACAACCTGCGCCGTCAGACGCCCCAACAAAGGGCGGCGGCGTTGGTAGGTTGCAAATCGGACATCGTCGCCAAAGCGGGACTTCATCACCGGCACCAGATGGCCGATACCGTCGATCAGGCCAACCTCGCGCGCCGCATCGCCGACCCAGATCTCGCCGGTGAAAAGCTCGGGATCGTCGGCCAGCCGGGTACCGCGCCGGGTCTTCACCTGCGCAATAAATCCCTGATGGATCTGTTCCTGCAGCGCCTTCAGCCGCTTCACGTCTGCCGGTTTCTCGGCACGGAACGGATCCAGCATGGTCTTGGACTTGCCCGCCGTGTGCACGCGCCGCTCGATACCATGGCGCGACAGAAACTCGGGGAAGCCGAACCCGGCCGACACGACGCCGATTGACCCGAGGATCGAGTTGCTGTCGGCAAATATCTCATCCGCAGCCGTGGCCAGCCAATAGCCGCCCGAGGCGGCGACGTCTTCGACGAAGGCCACCACCGGCACGCCTTTTTCGGCCGCCAACCGCCGGATACGTGCCGCAATCAGAGACGATTGCGCCGGAGAGCCGCCGGGCGAGTTGATGACCAGCGCCACGGCCTTTGGCTTGCCGCGTTTGAAGGCCCGTTCAATCATGGCCGACGTGCCTGCATCATTCAGCGCGTTCGGCGCGCCACTGGCTGCGATCGTGCCTTGCAGCCGGATCACAGCGACAAGGGGCGGTTTTTTGGTGAAAGGTATCAGGTGTTTCATGGATGCTGACATAGGGCCCAGCCGGTCATGGAACAAGGTGAAAGCCTTCTACGACCGAATGCGCCAGCCGGTGCGGAAGATCCAGGCGATCACCGTCAGGCACAAGGCAAAGAAACCCAGGATTGCCAGCAGGCTGATCCAGATTGCCACATCGGCTTGCCCGAAGAAGCTCCAACGGAACCCCGAGATCAGGTAAACCACCGGGTTGAACAGGGTCACGTTCTGCCAGAATGGCGGCAACATGGTGATCGAATAGAACGAACCGCCCAGGAAGACCAAAGGCGTGATTACCAGCATCGGGATAAGGTTCAACTGCTCGAAGGACTTCGCCCAGATGCCAACGATAAAGCCGAACAGGCTGAAGGTCAGACAGGTCAGCACCAGAAACGTCAGCATCCAGACCGGATGCAGAATCTCGATCGGAACAAACAGGAACGAGGTTCCCAGGATGATCAGCCCGATAATCAGGCTTTTGGTGGCCGCTGCCCCGACATAGCCGATGCAGATCTCTACGAAAGACACTGGGGCCGACAACAATTCATAAATCGTGCCGATGAACTTGGGAAAATAGATGCCAAGGCTGGCGTTGGTCATGCTGAGGGTCAGGACCGACAGCATAATCAGACCGGGCACTATGAAGGCGCCATAGGATATCCCCTCAACCTCCTGAATGCGGCTGCCGATGGCGGCGCCGAAGACCACGAAATAGAGCGAGGTCGAGATCACAGGCGACACCATGCTTTGCCAGATGGTGCGGAAAAAACGGGCCATTTCGAAGCGGTAGATGGCGATGATGGCATAAAGGTTCATGGGCTTTCCTCGCGCACAAGATCGACGAATATTTCTTCAAGGCTCGACTGTTTGGTCTGCACGTCGCGCAAGGCGATCCCGGCGGATTGCAGGTCGGCCAGCAGGCGGGTGATGCCGGTCCGTTCCCCCCGTGTGTCGTAGGAATAGGTCAGCGCGCTGCCATCATCGCTGCGGTCCAGCGCATATTCTGCGAGCGCATCGGGAATTGCGTCCAGCGGTGATTGCACCTCGATCCGCATTTCCTTCTTGCCCATCCGGTTCATCAGGGCGGCGGTGTCTTCGACCAGCAGGATCTCTCCCTTAGCGATGACGCCGATGCGGTCGGCCATTGCTTCGGCCTCTTCGATGTAATGGGTGGTCAGGATGATAGTGACACCGTCGGCTTGCAATTCGCGCACCGTGTTCCACATTTCTTTCCTAAGCTCGACATCGACACCGGCGGTGGGCTCGTCCAGGAACAGCACCCGCGGTTCATGTGCCAGCGCCTTGGCGATCAGCACCCGGCGCTTCATGCCGCCAGACAACTCCATAATCTTCGCGTCGCGCTTGTCCCACAGGGACAGCTGCCGCAGCACTTTTTCAAGATGTGCGGGATCCGGCGCCCGTCCAAACAGCCCGCGCGAAAACCGCACGGTGTTGATCACCTTCTCGAATGGTTCAAGGTTCACCTCTTGCGGGACAAGTCCGATCATCCGCCGCGCCGCGCGAAAATCGCTGCGCGTGTCATGCCCGCCGAACGAGATTGTCCCGCCCGTCGCATTCACGATCCCACAGATGATCGAGATCAGCGTCGTCTTGCCGGCCCCGTTGGGCCCCAGAAGCGCCAGGATTTCGCCCTGCGCAATATCAAGGCTGACGCCTTTCAACGCCTGATGACCGCCGTCATAGGTCTTGGTCACCTGTTCAATTTTCACGATGGGGGTCATGGGATGCTCCGTCTGGAAGCGCGGGTTTAACGACAGATCGGGGCGGGGTGAAGGGGGGCTGTGTTGAACAGTGCCGTCTGCTGACAGGTGGTCGGCGCGGCATCAGCGCACCGCTTCAGGTCAGATGATCCGTCCGATACGCCGCCAGTTTGTCGCGATCCACCACCACCCCCAGCCCGGGGCCGGTCGGCACCTGCACCTGCCCCTTGTGAACCGGAAACGGATCAGCCAGCAGATCGTCAGCGGCATAATACGTCGGCATATAAAATTCGCAGCCCAGTTTCAGGTCAGGCACGGCAGCCATCAGATGCGCGCCCGCGGCATGGGCGATCCCGGTTTCGAACATGCAGCCGCCATAAACCTCGATCCCGGCGGCACGGGCAATCGCCGCAACCTCCTGCGCGCGCCGGATGCCGCCCGATTTCATGATCTTGAGCGAGAATATGTCGGCAATCCGCATCGCCGCGCCTTCGACGGCCTGGACGGGGTTGAACACCGATTCATCTGCCATGATCGGCACGTCCACCGCCGCCGTGATCGCCGCCAGCGCGGCGCGTTCGTGCATCTTGACGGGCTGTTCGACGAACGTGGGGCGGAACGCCTCCAGATCGCGGATGCAACGGATCGCATCATAGGCTGGCAGGCCTTGATTGTAGTCGATTCTGAGGCTGAGTTTATCGCCGTAAATGTCGCGCAGCGCCTCAAGCCGCATCAGATCGAAGGCGTGATCGCTGAAGCCGGTTTTTAGTTTCAGAATGCGTACATCGTCCGCGACCAAAGCCTCGATATCCGCAAGATCGGCGTCGAAATCAGGGTTGGCGACGGAAAAACTCATGGGGATCGCGTCCCGGTGCCTGCCACCGACAAGTTCGGCAATCGGCAGGCCGCAGATTTGCCCGGTCAGGTCCAGCAAGGCGCATTCCAATGCGGCCTTGGCCTCAGGATGGCCGATCAGTACCCTGTCTGCCATCGCCATGTGACGCTCAACCAGGATCGGGTCGGCCCCGATCAGATGGGGGCGCAAATGGGTGTGCAGCGCGGCGGCGGCGCCTTCAAGCGTGCCGGTAAACACAGGCCACGGCGACGCTTCGCCCCAGCCCGTCAACCCGGTATCGGTCGTCAGCTCCAACACCGCGACGTTGATCCCGGACACATCGCCCGACCCGTGCGAATGCACGGCACGCGCCGGGATGTGGACGCAATGAACCACAAGATCGCTGATCACCTGCGTGCCGAACATGTGCGGGCCCTCGGGTCGATGTCAAGCAACCCTAGCTGGTTCCTGAGTGGTGACAATTGGCATTTTGCGAAACAACTACACCGCAAGTCGATTCAAATCCCACATAGATTGCCCTCCCGGCCGGGCGTTTTGTTAACCCGCTGCCCGCAAGGATCCGTCGACCGCAATAACCTGTGAGGCGACTATGAAATACCGCGCCATTCGTCACCCCTGTAATTACCTGTCGGAACTGAAGGTCGGAACAACGCGCGCGAAGGTCATGCTGCGCGATGTCACGCCCGCCGGTGCGCGTGTCGAATGTGGCCGGTCTGATCTGCAGACCGGGGAAACGATCACGCTGTGGATCATGGAAAAGCCGCTGATTGCCACCGTTCGCTGGACCCGGGGAGAGATGATCGGTGTAAAATTCACCCGCAGTCTCTATGAAAAGGAACTGTCAATTCTGCGCCATATGAAGGCATGGAACAAACCCGGACAGCCAGCCAAGCGGCAGGTCCACGCCTTTGCCGAGCTGTGACATCGGTTTGGATCGCGCCGGATTGCAATTGAAATGATGGTGTTCTTGGCGATCCGCGCAGGATAAGAACCGGGCAGATTTTCCGATCTGCGGACGCCTGTCTTGATGCGAAAGCCTCCATTTCCGCCCGGTACACGGGTTCTTGTCACCGGTACTGCCGGATTTATCGGATATCACCTTGCCCGGACCCTGCTGGACGATGGGTTTCGGGTGCACGGGTATGACGGGATGACGGATTACTATGACGTCGCCCTGAAACGGCGCCGCCATGCCATGTTGCTGCAATCCGAAGGGTTTTCGGCCACGGAAGCGATGCTGGAAGACGCCGACAGCCTGCGGAATATCGTGGCCGAGTTTGCCCCCGATGTGATCGTCCACCTCGCCGCGCAAGCCGGGGTTCGTTACAGCCTTGAAAACCCGCGCGCCTATGTCGATGCCAATCTGGTCGGCACTTTCAATGTGATGGAGGTCGCGCGGGAACTGAAAGTGGCGCACCTCCTCATGGCGTCAACCAGCAGTATTTACGGCGCGAATACCGAAATGCCCTACGGCGAAACGCATAAGGCCGACCTGCCGCTGACGCTGTATGCGGCGACCAAGAAAGCGGCCGAGGGGATGAGTCATTCTTATGCCCACCTGTGGAACATTCCGACCACGATGTTCCGGTTTTTCACCGTCTACGGCCCTTGGGGCCGGCCCGACATGGCCCTGTTCAAATTTGTCGACGCGATCAGCAAGGGCCAGCCGATCGACGTCTACAATCACGGCGAGATGTGGCGCGATTTCACTTATGTTGACGATCTAGCACGCGCGATCCGTCTGCTGATTGATGTCGTGCCAGTGCGCCTTGATGATGCCACGCAGATCGACCCGGGTGAAAGCCTCAGCCCGGTTGCGCCCTGGCGGGTCGTGAACATCGGCAATTCCGACAAGGTGCGCCTGTCCGACTTCATCGACGCGATCGAGGCCGAGCTTGGCTGCAAGGCCCAGCGAAACCTTATGGAGATGCAGATGGGCGATGTCCCGGCCACATGGGCCGATGCCAGTCTGTTGCAGCACCTTACCGGGTATCGCCCGAATACGGACATCGCCACAGGCATCGCCCAATTCGTTGCATGGTACCGCGACTGGTCTGCGCACAGCTGATCCGATCCGGCGGCCCCCCGGCCACAACCCTGGTGCAACCCCGCCGTGATCGGGCTGCGCTAAGATTCAATTAACGGATGTTAACCGTCTGTTAACTCAATGGCCCCACCACAGAAGATGGCAGCGTCGAATACGTGGCGCGGACCGGAGGATTTCCGATGGCCCGCAGTCGCCGCGTGTTCGCCGAAACCCCCGTGGGGGCGGGGTGCCGACGGGGGGGAAGGGGAAGATGTGGGACAGGAAGGGATTGCCAATGCGGCCCTGCCGCAGCGGATCGCGCAATCAGGTCTGCCAGCACTGAAAGACCTGTGCCCGGCTGTCATCGGGCTGGGCTATGTCGGTTTGCCGCTGGCGATGGCACTTGCACAAACGCGGCCCACGATCGGGTACGACCTGTCGCGTGGTCGGATCGCCGCGCTGCGCGACGGAACCGATACCACGGGTGAGGTTGCGCCCGACCGGCTGAGCGCGGCGCGCAAACTGCCAATTCGGCTGACCGATCAATCCGGCAAGCTGACGGCTGCGAATTGTTACATCGTCACGGTTCCAACCCCGATTGACGCCCACAAGCGCCCCGATCTGGCCCCGCTGCTGAAGGCCTGCGCGCAGGTCGGCGCGGTGCTGTCGCCGGGAAATCTGGTGATCTTTGAAAGCACCGTTTATCCCGGCGCGACCGAAGATGATTGTGTCCCGGCGCTGGAACGCGCCTCGGGCCTGCGGCTGAACCGGGATTTCTGGGTCGGCTATTCGCCCGAACGCACCAACCCCGGCGATCCCGCCCATCGGTTGCAGGATGTCGTAAAGGTCACTTCGGGCTCGACCCCGGATGCGGCCGGGCTGGTCGACGCGCTCTATCGGCAAATCATCACCGCAGGCACGCATCCGGCCCCCAGCATCCGCGTGGCCGAAGCGGCCAAAGTGATTGAGAATACGCAGCGCGACCTCAACATCGCGCTGGTCAATGAACTGGCGATGATCTTTGACCGTCTTGATCTGGATACCGAGGCTGTACTTGAAGCCGCCGGGACCAAGTGGAATTTTCTGCCGTTCAGGCCGGGGCTGGTCGGGGGCCACTGCATTGGCGTGGATCCCTACTACCTGACCCACAAGGCCCGCGCCGCCGGGCATGAGCCCGAGGTCATCCTGGCCGGTCGCCGTCTGAATGACCGGATGGGGGCGTGGTGCGCCGCGCGGCTGGTCAGGGCGATGTCGGCGCCGGGGCGTGACCTGACCGCCGCGCGGGTTCTGATCATGGGGCTGACGTTCAAGGAAAACTGCCCTGACCTGCGCAATACCGGCGTGCTGGGCCTGATCGAGGCGCTATGCGAACACGGGCTTCGCGTCGATGTCCATGACCCGCTGGCAGACCCGGATGTCGCGCTGGCCGACTGTGATGTTGACCTGATCGCGCACCCCGTACCCGGTCTTTACGATGCGGTCGTGCTGGCCGTCGCGCATCAGGCTTTTCGCGCCCTCGGCCCGGAGCGATTGCGCGCCTTGGGCAAACCCGGGGCGCTGATCTACGATCTGAAGGGGATGCTGCCGCCTGAATGCTCGGACTTGCGGCTGTGATGCGCCTGTGGTCCCGGGGATGAGTGGTGCGGCGCTGCATATTCTTATTCCGAATTTCCCGTCACCGGACGGGTTTGTCGACAATGTCGCCCATTGCCTGCAACAGATGGGGCATCGCGTGACCTGCGCGCCGCGTCCGTTCGGACGATCCCGGCGTCCGATCCTCGATGGTGCAGGACGTGCGGCGCAATCCGCGTTCCCGCAGTTCTGGACACGGGCTGAGCGCTGGGCCGTGGCAGCCGCCCGCGCGCTGCGGCCCGATGTGCTGTTGTGCATGACGCAGGCCCTGCGCGACGACGCTTTGGCCGAGGTTGGTCGTCTGGGCATCCGACGCATCGCCTGGTGGGGCGATCCCCCCGCCAACATGCGCACCATGGGCCTGCTGAGCGATGAATGGGACGCGATCCATCTGAAAGACCGGGCCGCCGTGGGACGGTTCCGCGCGCTGGGCCTGCCAGCACAACTGACCCATGAAGCGATGAACCCGGATTGGCATTGCCCGCAGGGGGCGCAGTCAGTGCCAGACGTTGCCGTGGTCGGCAACTTCTATGGATACCGGCAGGCGCTGGCCGCTCGATTGGCCGCGAAGGGTGTGCCGCAGGCGCTTTATGGCCCGCCACTTCCCCGCTGGGGGGACCGGTCGCTTCGCGACCTGCATCGCGGAACATATCTGGTAAAGCAGCAGAAATCGCAGGTCTTCGAAGGCGCACTGGCCTGCCTGAATTCGACATCACTGGCCGAGGGCGACTCGCTCAATTGCCGCGCATTTGAAATCTGCGGCGCGGGTGGTCTGCAACTTATCGAAGATCGCGCCATTGTTGCGGATTGCTTCGCGCCCGATCACGAAGTCCTGACCTATCGCTCGATCGACGACATTCTGGGCCATCTGGACCACGCGCGCAGCAATCCGGGATGGGCCCGAAACATCCGCGCCGCAGGTCTGGCCCGGGCCAGCGCCGAACACACCTATCAACACCGCCTGACCCGCATTCTGGAGGCCGCATGAGTGGTGAACCGGAATACCCCGTCTCTCGCCCCTCGCTGGGCTCGCTGGAGATGGCATACGTGTTTGAGGCCGTATCCTCTGGCTGGATCTCGTCCCTGGGCAGCTTCGTAACCCGATTCGAGGCCGAGTTCGCCGAATTCTGCGGCACCGATCATGCCGTGTCCGTCAGCAGCGGAACCGCAGCGCTGCATCTGGCATTGCATGCATTGGGCATCGGTCGTGGCGACGAAGTTATTGTGCCCGATCTGTCGTTCATTGCGACCGCGAACGCGGTACTGATGACCGGGGCAACACCCGTTTGCGCAGAGATCGAGCCGCACTCCCTGTGCCTGGACCCGGCGGCCCTTGCCCCACTGATCACCACGAAGACCCGCGCGATCATTCCGGTGCATCTGTACGGTCAGCGCGCCGACATGGTGGCGATCAACCGGATTGCCCGGGACCATGGTTTGGTGGTGATCGAAGACGCGGCCGAGGCGCATGGCGCGGCAATTGGCACCCGGCGGGTCGGTGGTTGGGGCACCTGCGCAGCCTTCAGTTTCTATACGAACAAATGCCTGACCACCGGTGAAGGCGGGATGATCACCACGAACGACAGCGCGCTTGCCGCCCGCCTGCGGCATTTGCGCGATCATGCAATGTCACCTGATCGGCGCTATTGGCATGATGAACCGGGCTTCAACTATCGGATGACCAATCTTCAGGCCGCCATTGGCTGTGGCCAGATGGCCCGCGCCGAACAGATGAAGGGCGCGCGCCGTCGTGTCGTGCGCAGCTATCGTCGGTATCTGGGCAAGCGGCCCGGGCTGACGCTCAACCGTTCGGTTGCCGGAACCAGCCCAGCCTGCTGGATGGTCTGCCTGGAGGTTGACGGGTTTGCCGCACCGGATCGGGATCGGCTTGCGGACCGGCTGCGCGCGCGCGGTGTGGACACCCGGCCCTATTTCAACCCGATGTCGGCGATGCCGTTCCTGCCCACGGCGGACACACCGGTTGCCCACGCCATTTCGGGGCGCGGTCTGAACCTGCCGACCTATGCCGACCTTCAGGACGCAGACATTGCCCGCATCTGCGCCATCGTGACCGAAGAGGTCGCCCGATGCACAGCCTCCGCACAGCACGCGAGCGTGGGTCATGTCTGAACCGATGCTGTTCACAATTTGCGCGCTCGGCTGGGTCTGGTTGGTGGCGCGTGTCGTGTCGCGCACAATTGGCGCCGGCAGCGTCGGATTGCCTGCTGCCTGGCTGTTTGCGGTCAGCTTCATGTATGGCGGAGCCTTCGTATACGCCCTGCCCGCATACGATCACCTGCGCCCTGATGGTCATTGGTACCTGCGCACACTGGATTTCACCGGATCGACAGTCCTGACCGGGCTGATGGCCAGCTTGCTGGGGCTGGCTGGGTTTGCGCTGGGCTGTGGTGCTTTCGCGCCGCGGCGCGTTGCGGCAAAGCCGCTGCCCACCCGAACCAACACGGCACATGCCTCTCAGCTGCTGTGGTTCATGGGCGGGATCGCGGCAATCGGGTTGGTTCTGCATGCATCGCGCGTCAGCTTTCCGATGTCGGCGGCCATCCTGCAGGTCACCCGCAACATGGCGGTCGCTTGTGTCTGCCTTGGGGCGGCAATCGCGGTGGCGCGTGGGCGGCCCCTGTGGACCTGGGCAATGATTGGTGGATTGCTGCCCGCGTATTTCCTGTTGGTCTGGGGGTTCGTGTCCTACGGTTTCGTTGTCCTGACAATCTATGCCGGATTTTGTATCAGCGTTCTGCGTCCCAGGCGATTGGCGCGCTGGAAACTTGTCCTGTTAGGGGTGGCGACGCTTTACCTTCTGTTGATGCTGTTCGTCGCCTGGATGTCGTTCCGGTCCGAAATTCGCGGCGTCATCTGGACAGGCGGAACCTGGTCAGCGCGCTGGGCAGTCCTGGCACAGGCGCTGGCTGGCATCGAATGGGCCTGGCCTGCCAGCCCCGCAGCATTGGACTGGATCAACATCCGGCTGAACCAGACCATGATGGTCGGCAAAGTGATCGAACGGCACGGCCACCACCCGGAGTTACGCCAACACGGCGCAACGCTGTGGGTCGTCCTGCTGGCCTGGGTGCCGCGCGTCCTGTGGCCCGGCAAGCCCGAGATGGGCGGCAGCACCTTCATGGCCGAGCACACCGGGCGCGTCTTCTCGGAAAGCTCAACGTTCGGGGTCGGTCCGATCATCGAGTTCTACGTGAATTTCGGCTATTCCGGCATCTTCTTGGGATGCGTGATCCTGGGGTTCTGCCTGCGCTGGCTGGACCGCCGCGCCGCGATGTCACTGGCAGGGTGTGATCTGTTCGGATTTCTCAAGTGGTTCACGATCGGCGTCGCGCTGATTGCGCCTTCGTCGATGATGATCTTCGTCGCGGCGTCGGCTGCGATGGCCTATATCGGGATGACGGCGCTTGGCGCGATGCTGCGTCGCCCCCGCAGAATGCGCACAATCTGATGCGGCGCCCGCTGCTGATCTCTCCACCGCCGGTGGATGGTTATCCACCCGTACAAGCGCAGGCCCGGCTTCTGGCGCGGGAGGGGTATTCCGTAACTCTGGTGACGACGGCACGCCGACACACGGGCCAGGTGAGGTTTAACGAACCGGGGGTAACGGTCGTCACATTGTGCGAACCGAAAACCGGATTTGGGCAAGTTGCGCGGATTCAGAGACTGATTTCATTCGTTCGCGCGATCACGAACGCACGCCGCAATCGCAAGCTTGACGTTGAAATCGCCTATGACCCGCTGGCGATGCTCTACAGCGATCTGGCGCCGCAAAAGCCGCCTCAGCGTATAGCGCATTTCCATGAATCGCTTTCGTCCGGGCGATGGATTGAACGGCGGATGCGAACCGCGATCAAAGGGTTCAGCCGCGTCGTCGTTCCCGATGAAGGGCGCGGCCAGGCGTTGTTGCAACAACTGGACCTGCGCGCGGCACCGCTGGTGGTGCCGAACTATCCGCTTTTGTGCGCGCCGCCGCGCAAACCGACCACACGCCCCGGGTTGGAGGTGTTGTATTGCGGCGTGCTGGGAAGGGGTCAGAATCTGCCGCTGATCCTTGCATCTGTGCCTTTGTGGCCTGCCGACACCCGGCTGACGCTGATCGGGGAATGCGAGACCGGGTTGGGACGCGCGCTGCAGGCGCAGGTACGGGACGCGGGGCTTTCCCGGCGTATCCGCTTTACCGGCTGGGTTGATCTTGCAGAACTTCCCGAAAGGCTGGCGCAGGCCGATCTGGGGCTGTGCCTTCTGGATGACGCGCCGGTGCAGTTTCGCACCGCGCTGGGGGCCAGCAACAAGCGCTATCAATATATGCAGGTCGGGTTGGCGCAGATCGGAGATCGCAATCCGGGCGTTGCGGATTTGCTGGAAGGCCAGCGCATCGGGCGATGCCTTGAAACCTATTCAGCCGCGGCGCTTGCGCGATTGGTGCACCACTATGCGCAAGACCCTGACGCGCTGCGGTCCGAAGGCGCGCGCGCAGCGAACCTGCACCGGACAGCGTACAATTATGAAGCGGCATTCGCACCGCTGTTGGTAGGTATCCGCAATGATGACCTGCGGGACGCGGCATGAGCGCGCGCATCCTCTACCTAACCCCCGGAGTTTTCGATAAGGGCGGGATCAGCCGGTATGGCCGTTATCAGATCAAGGCAATGGCGGAGTTTGCGGATCTGCGTGTCCTGTCCCTCGCCGGGCCGGATGCTGACAGTTTCGAGGATCCCTTCGATGTGTTCTGGCACAGCACCCGGCCAAACCTGTGCAGCCGGGCCGCCATGGTCGCCCAGGCCATTCGCCAAGCGCTGACCTGGCGTCCCAATGTGATTCACGCCGCCCACGTGAACCTCGGCCCGCTGGCCGCACATCTGGCCCGTTTCACCGGGGCGCGGACGATTCTGAATGTTTATGGGCGCGAGGTCTGGGGGGATCTCAGCCACCGGCGACGTCGCGCGCTTTATTGCAGCAACCATGTCATCGCCGATTGCTATTCGACAGCCGATCATCTGCAGCGTGGGGCGATGCATCCTGAACCGGCCACCGTGATCTGGGATTGTGTCGACCTTGCGCGGTTCTCCCCGGGGGCGGCGGACCCGAAGGTTCTGTCGCGCTATGGACTCGCGTCCAGCTTTGACAGGCCGATCATCCTGTCGTTGGGGCGATTGGCGCAGGATTCGCGCCACAAAGGGTTCGACCGGATGATCTCGGCGTTTTCGACCCTGAATCACCCAGATGCGCGCCTTGTCATCGCTGGTGATGGCACAGATCGCGCCCGGCTTGAGGGGGTGGCCAATCAGCACGGGCTAAACGGATGCTGCCGCTTTATTGGATCCGTGGACGAGGCTGATCTGCCGGACATCTATCGCGCCGCGCGGGTTTTCGCGCTTGTATCTGACAAGGGCTATAACCGGGGCGAAGGGTTGCCCCTGACCCCGATCGAGGCATTGGCCTGCGGAGTCCCGGCAATCGTGGGAAACGAAGATGGCTCTTGTGAGGCGGTGGATGCGGACCGCAACGGGCGCGTAATCTCACCCCGGGATCCGTGCGCCTATGTCGCCGCTTTGGCCGAAGTCCTGAACCAGCCCGTCAAAGCGGCGCGCCGCGCGGCCCGACACGTCGCCGAAGAACGCTTCGGCTTTGAGGCCTTTGCCGCCAAGCATCGCGTGTTTTATGAGCAGGCGATCGGGCATCGGTCATGAATATCCTGCTCTATATGCCGAACTATCTGCCCGCCACCCGCTATGGCGGCCCAATCCGATCGGGGCATGGTCTGGCAAAGGCGCTGGTGAAGGCAGGCCACAGGGTGCAGGTGTTCACCACCGATGTTGACGGGCCGGATCGGTCGGATGTGCCGTTGGATACTCCGCTGGATGTGGATGGCGTGACAGTTCGCTATTTCGCGACACGCCCGCCGCATCGGCTGTATTTTTGCCCGGCAATGGCCAAATCAGTTTCTGCGGCATTGGCCGATGCCGATGTGCTGCATCTGAATGGCTGCTACCTCTGGCCCGGGCCTGCGCTGGCACGATTGGCGCGGCGCGCGGGCGTGCCTTATGTGACCTCGCCGCGCGGGATGCTGCAACGCGATCTGATCGCCGGAAAATCGGCGCTGGCGAAACGCCTGTGGATCGCGGGGTTCGAACGGCGTCTGCTGGCGACTGCCGGGGCGATCCACGCAACGTCGGAGGGCGAGGCGTGCGGTATACGCTCACTCGCCCTCGATCTTCGCCCGGTTCACGTGATCGGAAATGGCATCGACCCACCTGCGTTGCCGCTGTCGGCCAGTCCGATCTGGAAGGGTGTTCCGCAGGGGCGGCGCGTGGCGTTTCTTGGGCGGCTGGACCGGATGAAAGGCGTCGATCTTGTGCTTCAGGCGGCAGCGCTGGTGGGAGGCACCCAGTTGCGAATCGCCGGGCCGGATCCCATCGGGCTGCGCGCGGCCTTGACCAATGCGGGTCTGGTCGGGCCGGGGGTGCAGTTTGTCGGACCGCTGGATGATGCGGCGAAATGGGCATTTCTGGCAGGCGCGGATGTTCTGGTCGCGCCGTCGCTGCACGAAAGCTTTGGCATCGCAGTGGCCGAGGCGCTGGACGTTGGAACGCCGGTCATCACGACGCCCGGCGTCGGAATCTCGCCTGTTGTTGCGGAACTCGTTGCGAGCTGCGTTGTTGATCGAACGCCGGACGCCCTGGCCCATGCGTTGCGCGGGCTGCTGTCCGATCCTGCGCGGTGTCGGCGTATTGCGGACCGCACACCGGGCCGGATCGCGCGGGAATTCGGATGGCCCCGGATCGCCGGGAAATTCACGAGAGTTTATCGTTCCATTGCCTCTGATCACGCCAGAAATCAACGGTTTTTCGGCGATTCAGAGCCTGAACTTAAGCGAGCGATCCGTTGAGCGTGCCACTGATTGCCCGGCCGCAACGGGCGTTCATTGGCAATGTCGCGCGGCTTGGCACCGGGCAGGCGGTGGCGCTGGTGTTGCCGATCCTGGCGGCACCACTGCTGGGGCGGCTTTACTCCCCGGCGGATTATGGCGCGCTGGCATTGTTTATGGCCGCGACCGGAATACTGAGCGTTGTGGCCGCGCTGCAGATGCACCATGGGATCATTGCGGCGCGCTCAGAACAGGCGGCGCGGGCGCTGGTCTGGCTCTGCTTTGGTCTGGCGATCTGTCTGGCCCTGGGCCTTCTTGTCGCGCTGAGTCTTGCCTCACTTATCAATGTGGCGGTTGGCTGGTTGTGGCTGCTGCCGATCACCGTCGCGATCGCAGGCGCGATGGCGGCGCTGACCACCCTGGCGAACCGCGCGCGCCGATACGGATTTCTGGCACGCCTGCAGGTGAGCAGCACAGCGGGGATTGTCGTGGTTTCCCTCCTGTGCGGTATCTTGGGGTGGGGGCAGGCCGGGCTTTTCGCTGGCTATCTGACGGGTCAGCTTGTCACCCTTGGTTTTGGGATGCATCTTTGGCGGACAGAGCTACCGGGTAAGCGGCCATCGCTTCGACGCATGCATGTGGTCGCCGTGCGACATCGCCGCTTTGCCCAGTTCACCTTGCCGTCCGAGTTGGTCGGCAGCTGGAACCAGCACCTGCCCGTTTTCGCATTGGCGACCCTTGGCGCGGGGCCAGCGCTGGGCGCATTTTCCCGGGCGCGGCGACTTGCAGGCCTGCCTATAACACTGATCGGCGCGTCCGTCGGGCAAGTGTTTCGCGCCGAAGCAGCGGTGGCTTGGCGCAACACTGGAAGTTGCCGGACCCTGTACCTGAACACGGCTGTCGGGGTGTTTCTGGTCGGGCTGCTTCCCTGCGCCGCTTTAATCTGGGCGGCGCCTGCGGTCTTCACGCTCTACCTCGGGCCGCAATGGGCCGATTGTGTTGAAAAACTCCGAAATCAGAGCGTCGCGGATTTCTTGCGAAAACCTATGAAGCGAAATAGTCGGAAAGCTTTGACCACGAGACAGCGCATGGCTGCGCGTGAGCGCATGTAGGCGATTTGGGCCGACCCCCGCGCCAAAAATTTAGGATCGGGCTGCATGGAAAGAAAAATCATCGTTCAGGCCCTAAAACGGAGTTTTTCAACACAATCGGCCGAGGCCGGGCAATTCGCGCGGATCCTCGCGCCGATGCTGTTGCTGCGGCTTGCAGTCTCGCCCGTGTCGTCGGTTTTTCAGATCACCGGGCGGCAGAAAATGGCGTTCGCGCTGTCGCTAGGGGCGGCTGCACTGATCGGAGGCTGCGTCGTCGCAGCGATGCTTTCAGGGGCGACGGCGCTGGGCGTGATCGCCGGATTCAGCTTCGCCTATTCCCTGGTCTATTGCGTTTACTTCGTCGCCGGACTGCGGGTTTGCGGGCCATGACCGGGCAAAATGCACCTATCGCGCGGCGCATCTGGCGTTCACCGCTGCGACTGGCCGAGGTTGTCTGCACGCGCCTGCCCCGGTTTCGCTTCATCGCCGAAACTGCGGACAGCGCGACGCCGATCAGCTTTGGCATGTGGTTCGATCAAGAAGTGCGCGGCATTAACCGCGGACCCTATTGGCCGGTGCATCGCAGCAGCCGTGTGACCCGGTGGCGCAATGTGCTGTGCGGGGCCGAGGTCGCGCCGGGCTATATGCCGGGATGTTACATTCAGGCGCTGTCACCAATCCGCATCGGTGATTACACCCGGATCGGGCCGAACGTCTGCCTGATATCCGAGAATCATGTGCCAACCGATCTGGCACAGCATGAGCCTGGCGGGATCACCATCGGACGCGGTTGCTGGATCGGGGCCGGGGCTGTGGTTCTGCCTGGAGTGGCTCTGGGCGATTTCACCACGGTCGGTGCGGGTGCGATCGTCACGAAAAATGTCCCGGATGGCCATGCTGTCATCGCGGGCAACCCCGCGCGAATCATCCGCCGATTGGACCCCGCAGATTGCAGGATACGCCCCGCCACGCATATCTATCACGGCTATATCCCGCAGGCCGAGTTTGCCGCTTTCCGCGCCGCCGAGTTGAACTTGTGAGTTGCCTGTTCAAACCCGGTGCCCGCATCTGGCTGATTGTGTTGAAAAACTCCGAAATCAGAGCGTCGCGGATTTCTTGCGAAAACCTATGAAGCGAAATAGTCGGAAAGCTTTGACCACGAGACAGCGCATGGCTGCGCGTGAGCGCATGTAGGCGATTTGGGCCGACCCCCGCGCCAAAAATTTAGGATCGGGCTGCATGGAAAGAAAAATCATCGTTCAGGCCCTAAAACGGAGTTTTTCAACACAATCGGCTGATCTCACCTCAGCACTGGGACGGCCTGCCGGTGTCGAAACATTACTACGCGCGCGAACTTGCCGCGCGGGGCTGTCGTGTGTCCTTCATCGGGCCGCCGGGCGGTGGCAGGGGCATTCGCCGTATTGCAACGGGCGTCAGCGGTATCGAGTGTGTTCGCTATGGCACGTGGTTTCCCTATCGCATGAAGTTTCACGCGCCGCGCCTGTTCGATATCGCCATGCATCGGCAGGCCCGGCTGATTGCCAGAGCGTTGGGTGGCCCTGCCGATCTGATCTGGGATTTCGACAACACCGGGCAATTTTCGGATCTGCGCGCGTTTGGGGCAAAACAGTCTCTGTTTCATCTGGTCGATGCGCCGTCGCGCCCCTCGGTTGGGACCAAACACGCCACAAGGCTGGCCGCGCTGCATGCTGATTTCATGGCAAAATCCGGTGCACGGTGCGCGGTACCTGTGATTGGCCATGGTCTGTCCCCGGTCCATGCGCGCGCGGCGCAGCGGCGATTGCGAAATGGAACGACCGCTACGGGCGGCGAAGTGGCGATGGTTGGAAACCTCTGCGCCATCTGGATCGACTGGCCGGTTATTCTGGACTTGGTAAGGCGATTTCCGGATGTGACCTTCCGCTTAATCGGCCCGCTGCCCCGGCTTGCGCCGTCACCCGCGTTCGCAGCACTCCAGAACGCGCTAAACTGCATCTTCACCGGGCGGCTTTTGCCCGAACAGATTGCCGCGCTGGGCGACAAGGTTGCGGTCTGGCTGATTGCATTCAACGAACAGGTACAGGGCGGGCCAACCGACACCCACAAGATGCTGGAGTATCTGTCGACCGGCGCGCCGATCCTGACATCGTGGCTGGCAAACTGGGCCGAAAACGATCTGGTCACGATGGCCGAACGAGGCAGTAATTCAGCGATGCCGGATATGCTGGGCCAGTTGCTGACCGCACCTGGGTCCGAATGCCTGTACAAACGCCGGATCGAAACCGCATTGGCGGCCAGCTATGCCGCCCGCCTTGACCAGATCGAAGCGCTTTTGGCTGGGCCGGGCAGTTGAGCGTCATTCTTGGCCTCAACGCGCATCACCCGGATGCTGCCGCCTGCCTGCTGATCGACGGTCAGCTTGTCGGTGCCGTGGCCGAGGAACGACTGGGCCCCCGGATCAAACATAGTGATGCCTTCCCGGAACACGCGATCCTATGGCTACTGTCGGAGAATGGCCTGCGGTTGCGCGATGTCGGGCATGTGGCGGTCGCGCGCGACCCCTGGGCCAACGCAGCCGCAAAGCTGCGCCATGGGCTGCGCCACCCATCGGCGGCGTGGCGATTTCTGGGGCGGCAGCGTGCCGGTCGCGTCGGTCTTGGTGGGCTGGCCCGGATGTGCGGCGAAGACCCGGCGCGCGTGACGTTTCGCATTCACCGGGTCGAACATCATCTGGCCCATATCGCCAGCGCCTATTTCGCCTCGGACTTCGACGCGGTGACAGCGGGGGTATCCTATGACGGATCGGGCGATTTCGCCTCTGCCATGGTGGCGCGCTGCGAAGGGAACAGGATCGAGGTATGTCAGCGGGCTATGCTGCCCCACTCTCTGGGGCACTTCTATACCGCGCTCAGCCAGTTCATCGGATTTGACCGGTTTGGCGAGGAATATAAGGTGATGGGTCTTGCCCCATATGGCGAAGATCGGTTTGCCCGCGAGATTGAGCAGATCCTGCCCTGCGGGGGAAGGGAGCTTGTGCAGGTCGCAGAGGGGGCGCTCAAACCCGCCGCCAACCTAAATGCAAGTCTCTATTTCACCAGGATTTCCGATCTGTTTGGTCCGCCGCGCCATCGCAATGACCCGATTACCCAGCGTGAAAAGGACATTGCGCGGTCGGTTCAACTGCGGTTTGAGGCGGCGGCGTTGCACCTGTTTGGCCGCGCCCACGATCTGATCCCAACCGCCCGACTGGCCCTTGCCGGGGGGTGCGGGCTGAACGGGGTTATGAACGCGCGTATACCGCGCGACACGGAATTCACGGCAGTCTTCCACCAACCGGCAAGCGCTGATGACGGCACCGCACTTGGCGCGGCGCTGCACTGCTGGCATGTCGGGTTGGGGCGGACCGAACGGTTCCGAATGCAACACGCGTTCTGGGGGCCGGAATACTCCGATGCCGAAATTCGCGCCGCAATTGATCAGGCCGGTCTGCGCGCGGAACAGATGCCAAGCCCGGCCGCAGCGGCCGAAAGGGCCGCCGATCTGATCGCGGATGGTGCGGTGATTGGCTGGTATCAGGGGCGCAGCGAATGGGGGCCGCGGGCGTTGGGCAATCGGTCAATCCTGGCAAACCCCGCCGCCGCGGACATGAAAGCGACAATCAACGCGCGCATCAAACGGCGCGAATCCTTCCGCCCCTTCGCCCCCTCTGTCCTGGCCGAAGATGCGGCGGAGTATTTCGAACAACCCACAACCAGCCCCTTCATGATGCATGTCGTGCGGTTCCGGCGGAAATGGCGCGACCGCTTTCCGGCGGTGACCCATGTGGACGGAACCGGACGCCTGCACACGGTTGATGCCACGACGAACCCGCTGTTTCATCATCTGATTCGCGCGGTGAAATCGCGCACAGGTCACGGTATGGTCCTGAACACCAGTTTTAATGAGAACGAGCCGATCGTCGACCGCCCGGAGCAGGCCATTGCCTGCTATCTGCGAACCGACCTCGACGCGCTGGTGCTTGGGCGCCATGTGCTGGTCAAACGGGCCGCGCCATGAAGATCTCCATTTTGACAGCCACGCGGGACCGCGCGGATGTGCTGGGCGCGGCGCTGGATTGCCTGGATGCGCAGACATTCACCGATTGGGAACATCTGATTCAGGATGGCGGAACCGACGATGCCACGGCAAACCTGCTGGCAGCGCGCGCCGATCCGGCAGAACGGTCAGCCGGTCGCCCGACGCCGGTGTCTACGACGCGCTGAACACAGCAACCCGGCGGGCCACTGGCGAGGTTGTCGGCATCCTCCATTCAGATGATGTCTTTGCCAGCGCCGATGTGCTGCAACAGGTCGCAACAGTGTTCGAGGATCGGGCGGTCGCGGTGGTTTACGGTGATCTGGACTATGTTTCCCGGCACGACCCCACTCGTATTGTCCGCAGATGGCGCAGCCACGCTTTTGATGCGCGAAGGCTACGGCGCGGGTGGATGCCGCCGCATCCAACGCTGTTTGTGCGACGCAGCGCGCTGCCGGAAGTCGGGCCATATGACAGCAGCTTCCAGATCTCGGCAGATTACGATCTGATGATACGTCTGTTGCGCAGCGACGGCGGCGCGGTTCGATACATCCCTCAGGTTCTGGTCCGGATGCGAAGCGGCGGCCTCAGCAACGGTTCGGTTCGTAAACTGATCCGCCGCACCCGAGAGGATTTGCAGGTTCTGCGAAAAAACGGCATGGGGGGGTATGGGGCGCTGGCGTTGAAATCCCTGCGCAAGTTGCCCCAGATACATATATGATTACAGGGCCAGCAGATGACCAAACGCGCGCTAATCACCGGCATCACGGGCCAGGACGGATCGTTTCTGGCCGAGCTGTTGCTGGAAAAAGGGTATGAAGTTCACGGCATCAAGCGGCGCGCGTCATCGCTGAACACGTCACGCATCGACCATATCTATCAGGATCCCCATGAAGCGAACCCACAGTTGTATCTGCATTATGGCGATCTGTCGGACACATCAAACCTGACGCGGCTGGTTTCGGACATTCGCCCTGACGAGGTCTATAATCTGGGGGCGCAGTCCCATGTCGCCGTCAGCTTTGAATCGCCCGAATATACCGCGGACGTCGATGCCATTGGCACGCTGCGCCTGTTGGAGGCGATCCGGTTCCTTGGCCTGGAAAAGACAACGCGATTCTATCAGGCGTCAACGTCCGAGCTCTATGGAAAAGTGGTCGAGACACCGCAGTCGGAATCCACTCCATTCTATCCGCGCAGCCCCTATGCGGTTGCCAAGCTCTATGCCTATTGGGCCTGCGTGAACTTCCGCGAGGCCTATGGGATGTTCGCCTGCAACGGCATCCTGTTCAATCATGAAAGCCCGCGACGGGGCGAAACTTTCGTGACCCGGAAGATCACGCGCGGGTTGTCCATGATCGCGCAGGGGCTGGAAAAGTGTCTGTTTATGGGAAATATCGACGCTTTGCGCGATTGGGGTCATGCGCGCGACTATGTCCAGGCGCAATGGCTGATGCTGCAACAGGACGACCCGAAAGATTACGTCATCGCCTCGGGCGTTCAGCATTCCGTGCGCGATTTCATCCGATGGGCAGGCGAAGACCTGGGCCTGACGCTGGTGTTCCGCGGCGATGGCCTGGATGAGCATGCCGTGGTCGCAGGGATCATTGGCGATGCCGCCCCTGCGCTGAGTGTTGGTGACGTGGTCATGCGGATCGACCCGCGTTATTTCCGCCCGGCCGAGGTTGAGACTCTGTTGGGCGATCCATCGCGCGCAAAACGCGATCTGGGTTGGTCTGCGACGACCACGGCGCGTGAGATGTGCACCGAAATGGTTGCCACCGATCTGGCCGATGCGCGTCGCCACGCCTTCCTGCGCGAACACGGCTATGATCTGCCAGTTGCTGCGGGGGAATGAGCATGCGGATCTTCCTCGCTGGGCATCGCGGCATGGTCGGCGGCGCCATCGCACGACAGTTGAAAGGTCGAACCGGTGTCAGCGTGATCACCCGAAGCCACGCGGAACTTGACCTAAAGGATCAGGCCGCGACAGCTGCGTTCTTTGCCGATCAGCGCCCGGATGTCGTTATTCTGGCCGCCGCCCGTGTCGGCGGTATTCTGGCAAACAATGATTACCCCGCCGATTTCATCTATGACAACCTGATGATCGAGGCGAATGTGATCCATCAGGCCTATGCCCATGGGGTCACGCGCCTTCTGAACCTCGGGTCGTCCTGCATCTATCCGCGCGATGCGGCGCAACCGATGCGCGAAGACGCGCTGCTGACCGGCCCGTTGGAGCTGACCAACGAACCCTATGCCATCGCCAAGATCGCGGGGATCAAGCTTTGCGAAAGCTACAATCTTCAGCACGGCGTCGATTATCGAAGTGTGATGCCGACGAACCTCTACGGTCCCGGCGACAACTTCGATCCGGTCAAAAGCCATGTGTTGCCCGGGCTGATGCAGCGGTTTCACCACGCCGCACAGGCGGGTGATGACGTGGTTGAGGTTTGGGGCAGCGGCGCCCCGAAGCGCGAGTTTCTGCATGTCGACGATATGGCGGCGGCGTCACTGCATGTTCTGGACCTGCCGAAATCCGATTGGAACAGCGCCACCCACCCACGCAGCAGGTTTCTGAATGTGGGCACCGGGCAGGATATCTCGATCGGCGAGCTGGCCACGATGCTGGCCAAGGTGACTGGGTACAAAGGGCAGATCGCGTTTGACGGCAGCAAACCTGACGGGACACCGCGAAAACTGCTCGACGTGGCGCGGCTGGCCGATCTGGGCTGGAGCGCGAAAATCGGCCTGCGCGAAGGGATCGCGCAGACCTATGACTGGTATCAGAACAACGTCGCATAGATGCTTGCGGCCAGACCCTCCATGCCGGTCGCATTCAGATGCAGGCCATCACCGCCCACCCCATAGCCCGAGGCGTCGATCAACGTCGCGCGCGCGCCAAGCGCACTGACGACAGATGATTGTGCCGTGCGCACCGTTGTTTCCGCGCTGGCGTTCGTTGGCGGTGTTTCTTTGGTCTGCACAATCACCCAAGGCACGCTGTCCAGCCCGGTATGGGCATCGAAAGAGGCGACCATCGCCGTCAGCTCTGCCTGATGGACATCAGCGGTCGAGGTGAACATCGCGTCCTGTTCGCCCTGCCACCAGCCCACGCCGCGCCAGTTCAGTCCGACGCCCGCCTCCAAAGCATCCGCGATCGCCAGATAGTGGTTGTGCAATGCGGACCGCCACCAGCCCGCATTCGTCTCTAACTCACCTTCGGACCACGACGCACCATTGGCGACATTGGCGTCCGAGGACGGCGCCAGAAACGACGACCCGCGCGCTGTCTCTTCAATATAGAGATCGCGGCCCGTCGGTGTGTCCTGCCGCAGATTCGCCCAGATCACTTCGGCCCCGAAATAGGCCGAACCGCCATCACAGTGATTTGTCCCAAGGTCGAGCGTCGCAAACGCCGTTGTCGCATTCAGGAACTCATTCTGCAGAATATAGGCCTCTGTGTAGGTGCGGGCCTGATTGGACGCGGACAGATCAGCGATCAGCGCACGTCCATCAGCATTCGACTGCCCCCAAAGGATCAGCGCGTCTGCCTGGACCGCGCAATCCGCAAAGGCGACGTAATTTCCCCCGCCACGCGCGCGCAAAAGGCTGCGGCAGAAGGCAAATATCCTGGCGCGATCCGTGTCATCCAGCGCCCGGTCATAGACCCCGGCCCAGCCCAGATCGAACGAGGTATTTCGGTTGGTCGTGGTCCCGCCGCGCCCGCCGAATGTCAGATTGCCGCTGGCCGAGTTCGCCATCTCGCGGAACACCACTTGCCAGCCGCCGGTGTTGAGCGTGAACGCGCCCGATCCGGTATCGTCGCGCCGATACGCCCGTGCGATCCCTGCGCCCTTCGCGATATGGATCGTATCGGTCAATTGCAACGACGCGCCGTTTGCAGCGCTGCCCAATATACCCTTATTGGTCGCCACCGGCCCCGAGTGGTGGAACCCGCCGGTGCCAGCATTGGCCCGATAAAGCATCGCGACGGTTCGCACGCCCGTGATTACGGGTGTCTGCACCGCGCCGTTGTCCGCGCTCAGACCATAGGCTTGCCAGGCGGTGTTCGGGCTGGCTGCTGCTGTCAGGTCGATGGCGTGACTGCCGGTCTGATCGGCAACGGTGGAGCCGCTGCCCTCCTCAAACCGCCAATCCGCCAGCAATCCGATGTCGGGCAGGGCGATCGGACCGCTGCGGCCCATCGCCACCAGACCGGTGACGCTGACATCCAGCCCCAGCATCAGCCGATCACCAGCGCGTGGATACCGCTGGCCGTGGTGCCGGTTGCGTTGACGCGGGCAACGCCGACAGGAAGCACGGCGTTGTCGGCAACATTCACCGTCCGGCTGCCGCCGCCAACGGTTTCCAGCGACAATGCACCGCCGGTTTCGATGTAAAGCGCGACGGCCACATCGTCGAGGTTGGTCACGTCGCTGGGGGTGACGGCAATGATATCACTGGCCGGCCCGCTTAACGGGATGGCGCGATTGGCGAAAGGGTTCATAGGTTTCTCCGCGAAAGGACCCGAGCGTGGGCCGGAACGGTCGCGGTAGCTGCAATCGCAAGGTTATCAGATGGTTAGCGCACCGCCCGTAGGGCCGCCCGCCCGTGCGTCAGTCGCGTTGATAGACATCTTCATAGCGTTTGATGTCATCCTCGCCCAGGTATGTGCCAGTCTGAACTTCTATCAAAACCATGTTGACGTGGCCGGGGTTCTCCATCCGGTGTTTTGCGCCCAGCGGGACATAGATCGACTCGTTCTCGGCAACCAGCTTTTCCGTGTCATCCACTGTCACCCGCGCGGTGCCTTGCACGACGATCCAGTGTTCGGCCCGGTGCATATGCGATTGCAGGCTCAGTGCCGCGCCCGGCTTGACCACGATCCGCTTGACCTGAAACCTGTCCGACAATGCCAGCGTTTCAAACCAGCCCCAGGGACGGTGATCGATCGGAAATGTCTCGGCCTGGCGCGTGCCGCGTTCTTTCAGCGCGGCGACGGCTTGCTTGACCTCTTGCACGTGGTTTCGGTTGGCCACCAGAACCGCGTCCGGTGTTGCCACCACCACGGTATCGGTCAGTCCGATACCAACCACGGTCTGACCACTGTCTTCTGCACGCACAAGCGTGTTTGTGCACCCCAGCGCCAGGCCCTGATCGCTGACCGTGTTGCCGTCCGCATCCTGATCCATCTCGCGCCAGACGGCATCCCAACCGCCAAGGTCTGACCAGCGTCCCGTGAACGGAACGACCGACAGGTTATCGGCCTTCTCCATCACCGCATAGTCGATGGAAATCGACTCGGCCCCGGCCCAGCTTGCCGGGTCCAGGCGATGGAAATTCAAGTCGGGTTTCGCCCGATCAACAGCATCCCCAACCGGCGCAAGCAAGTCAGGCGCATGCGCGCGGAATGCCCTGAGTATGCCCGCGACCGAGAACAGGAAAACACCCGCGTTCCACAGATATCGCGGATCGGCCAGCATTGCCTCGGCCGTTTTGGCGTCCGGCTTCTCGACAAACCGGATCAGCGATTGCGCGCCGGTGTTGTCGGCGTCTTCGCGCTCCAGCCAGCCATATCCGGTCTCGGCCCGGTCCGGGGCGACGCCAAAAGTCACAAGCCCGCCAGCCTGGGCCGTGGCGCGCCCGGCATCGACCGAGGCGGCAAATGGGTTTGCATCCGGAACAACATGATCGCTTGGTGCGACCAGCATCAGCGCGTCGGGGTCCGATTTTTCAAGCCACAAAGCTGCGGCAAGGATGGCGGCCGCTGTATTTTTCGCCTCAGGCTCGATCAAGATCGTGGCTTCGTCTATTCCCGCTTCCGTTAGCTGATCGGTAACCAGAAACCGGAAATCCGAACCGGTCAGCACCAGTGGCGGGCCATAGGCTGGCCGGGAAAGGCGCTGGGCCGTCGCCTGAAACAGGCTCTGATTACCCAAGAAATTGCTGAATTGCTTGGGATAGCTTTTCCTTGAAAGCGGCCAAAGCCGCGTGCCGGATCCACCACATAGAATTACCGGAATGATCATCTTTGCCCTGCTACCCAATTCACTGCACATGTATGAAATTCTTTAGCGCAGCAATTGCCTGCGCACCACTGTTCCCGCAATCAGCGCGCTCGAAAACGTGCCACCCGCAAGCCCGGGTTGACCGAAGCACGGTGTCAGAGGGGGAAGTTAACTATCGTTAACCAAATCCTAATTTAGTTGGCGCATTGTGGGGCTATTAGGGGCGTATTTTGATTGGGGAATTGGAATGGTGCGGATTGTTCTGGCGCTAGCTGTGTTGGGCCTTGTGGGTTGCGACGCAATTTATTCAGCGCCAAAGGTCCTCAGGGGCGCATCGGCTGGGCAGGATGTTTTGGTGCAACCAATTACCTTGCGGTCGCTTGAGGTGGCAAACAGCACCCCATACCAACCCAGACAACTGTCTGACGCATTTTTTGCAACCTCTGGCGGGCCGGGCAGTCTGGGGCGCATCGGCGCGTTGCCCACGCCGCCGCTTGGTCCGAATGGCAATCCCGTGCGCCCAACCATCAGCCTGCCACCGGACATGCCGAAGACGGCCTATGAAATCGGCATCGGCGACATCGTACAACTGGCCACGCGCGCCAGTAGCAGCCTCCAAAGTATCGGGGGCAATACCGCTGATAACCTGCGCCAGACCTACGCGGTTCAGGATGACGGCACGATCGGCATCCCCGACGCCGGGCGTGTTGCCGTGGCGGGCATGACCATTGATGAAGCCGAAGGCGCGGTGTTTCAGGCGTTGGTGCGCGCCAACATCGATCCCTCGGTCAGTTTGGAGATTGCCGAGTATCGCTCGCAGCGGGTTGCCATTGGGGGCGCGGTTCGCACCTCCAGGGTTGTTCCCGTGACACAGAAAGGTCTGACGCTGGTCGAAGCGATCGGTGCCGCCGGCGGGGTCACCGCAAAGGATCGCGAATACACGGCTATCCGCATTTATCGGGACGGCGCGATCTATCAGGTTCCATTGTCTGAGTTTGATCGGCGCGCCGAACTTCAGCGCTTGGAGCTGTTCGGCAGTGACAGTGTCTTTGTCGACGAAAACTACGATTACGAACGTGCGCAGGCCTTCTTCGCCCAGCAGATCCAATTGATCGGCCTGCGCCGCGCAGCGCGTGCCGACGCGCTGAGCGCGTTGAACTCGGCCGTCCAGATCCGCCGAACCGCCTTGATCGAAGCACAGGGGAATTTTCGCGCGCAGGAAGAATTCGGGGCAGTGCGGCGCGACTATGTCTATCTTGCGGGCGAAGTTTCGCGTCAGTCGCGCCTGGCGATGCCCTTCGCCATGGCCTGTCACTGGCCGACGCGCTGTTTGGCGAAGGCGGATACGATCAAATCTCAGGCGACAGCAGCCAGATTTATGTTCTGCGGGGCACTGCTGGTGCGGATACGGTGACCGCTTGGCACCTTGATGCGTCGAACGCGGTCAATTTTGTTATTGCCACCCGGTTCGAACTGCGCCCCAGCGATATTGTGTTTGTCAGCCAGCAGCCCGTGACCCGCTGGAACCGCGCCATCGCGCAGATCTTGCCGACGCTGGGCCTTGGGCGACAGACGCAGGCCCTGGCGAACTAGGAGCGTGTGGCCCCCCGAAAACACTCAAGACTCGTAGTAGGCCCGGCCATAAGCCGCGTAGGTCCCATTGCGATGGGCAAGCCCCAGCGCACGCATGCGTTTTGGATCGACGCGCGCAAGAATCAATCCATCACACCGCCGATCCGGTGTCTCAAGCTGGCGCAGCCCGTCCAGCACCTGCGCCGGAGACGTGCGATCCCACCGAACAACGTAAAGCAGCGTATCGCATCGCGCGGCGATCACGCGCGCATCCGGAACAACCAGCACCGGCGGCGTGTCGATTATCACAACGTCAAAGGCCCCGCGCGCCCAGGCAATCAGGCGGTCAAAAGCCTCGGACGTGAACAGATCCGCAGCGTTCCCCTGCCCGGCAGCGCCGGCAATAACCGCCATGCCGGGCACAACCTCGTGAAATACGGCTGCCTCGGGCAGGGTCGAACCGGACAGGATGTCGGACAGGCACGTGCCCGTGCCAGGCCCGAAATAGTCACGAAATGACGGACGCCGGACATCGCATTCGATCAGCATGACCTTTCGGCCCATGGCTGCAATATTCTGTGCAAGCGCGATTGCCTGGGTCGTTTTGCCTTCTGCAGGCACCGAAGAGGTTACCATGATCACCTGCGCCGCGTCCGTTTGGGTCAAGACAGAGGTTCGCAGATTGCGCACAGCCTCCGCCGCCGCCGAATTCGGTTTTTCGATCAGGTATCGCAATTTCTGCGCCGGGGATGCGCCGGGCACCAGCGGCACCTGTCCGACAACCGGATATCCGGTCGTCGCCTCAAGCGCTTCGGGCGATCGAAATCCTTTCTGCGCCAATTCCCATAAAATGACGAGCGCTCCCGCCAACAATGCGGCCAGCGCCGAAGCATTCAGGACCATCTGCCTTTTTCGGGGGGTCGCCGCGTAATTCGGACGCGTCGCTTGCGACAGAATGCGGCTGTCCGCGCTCTGAATGCCTTGCTGCACGCTGGTTTCCTTGAGGCGGGCAAGAAAAGATTCATAGATCGCGCGGCTGGCGTCAGCCTCTCGCTGCAGTTGCTGTAGTTCGACCAGGTCGAGCGATTGTTCCGCCACGCTGATCTCTACCCCTTCGAGGGTTGAAAGGATCGCGTCAACCTGTGCCAGGATGGCATCGTAGCGTGCCGAAAATTGCGCTGTGGTTTCTGTGTGGCCGTCCGCACCCAACTTCGTCAGGGCAGGATCATCGGCGGCGCGTTGCATTGCAACCGGATCACCGATGGCGGCCTCTAGCAGGGCCAAACGCCCGGTCGAAGTGGCAAGCGCCTGTTGCAAGGCATCGGCCCTGTCACGCAGATCCTTTATCTGCAGGTTCCGCATCTCAAAATCGCGCGCACTGACCAGATCGGAGGCGGCGGTTAATGCCTTCACGGCGGCTTCGTCCGCCTCAAGCTCAACCCTCAGATCGGCGACCCGGCGGCTGAGCCATTCGGTCGCTTTCTGGGTGCCCTGAAATTTGGTCTCCAACTGGTCGAGGATATAGATCTCGGCCAGGGTATTCGCCAATACGGCGGCGCGATTCCGATCTGTCGAACTGGCGGTGATCGTGAATACCGATGTTCGGTTCAGGTTGCCCGTGGCAATCCTGGCCCGAACCGCGTTAACGACAATGTCGTGCAATTGATCGGGTTCAGGCGGCGAGGTCGCGCGCGGCTGACTGGCAAATACCCAGGATTTGACGCCGTCCTTGATCGATTGCCACCCCAATGCAGGCGGATCAGGCGCCAGCCAGGGGTTGTATTCCGGCACCTCGGTCAGGCCCAGACGGTCAACCAGTAAGCCGATCAATCTGCGCGACCGAATAACCTCCAGTTCGGTATTGATCGTGATCTGATCGGTCGACAGTGCCGAAACCACGCTGTCCAGACCGGTGACGGTCTGCTGTCGCCCGTCCAGAACTATCTGCGCCGTTGCCGAATAGACCGGCGTTGCAAAGCGATAGGCGTAAAGGCCGGATGCCACGAAAGCCAGCAGTGCAACCGCAGCGATCAGCCACTTGCCCCGCCAGAGTGCATTCGCCAAACGCGTAAAGTCCGGATCGCTGGCTTGCGGGTCGGAATGGCCACCCTCACCGGGCGCGGGCACGCGGACTGAAATCGGTCCCTTCAAGTTGCCAGAACGTTGTAACATGGCGGAATCCGCCCCTAAAAGAATTGCCCTGACTGTCACATGAATACCCGAAAAACGCAAACATGGCGTGGGTTTGCCGGGTTCGAATGCGGGGTCGCCAAAGCCTTGTTATTCTGCGTGCAAACAGATTATGCACGCTTACCCACCCATGGCACGCAGATGCGGCCGTCAATTGACCGGAAAGCGGGCCGATGCTTGGAAAGTTGTTCAAACGCAAATCTTCGCCAGTGGCGGGTGATTTGCCCCCAGAAGCGGGCCCCGAGGCGCCCTCTGATGGCGATCCGATGCCCGATCGTCCGATCTATGCAATCGGCGATGTGCATGGCTGCAGCGATCTGCTTGCCCATATGCTGGATGTCATCGATGCGGATGCCGACACGCACGGGCCCGGCGCAAAGACCACGCTGGTGCTGTTAGGCGATTACGTCGACCGGGGCGAAGACTCGGCAGGGGTGCTGACACAGTTGCTTGGCCTAGCGCGTAGCGTACCGGGAAATGTTGCCATGCTGATGGGCAACCACGAACGCATAATGCTGGATTTCATGGACGATCCGTCGGCGAATGGCGCCTTGTGGCTGTCCAACGGCGGATTGCAGACATTGGCCAGTTTCCGCATTGGCGGCCTGACCGAGAATGCCAGCGAAGGCGCGCTTCACAACGCTGCGGATGATTTGCGCCGGGCGATGCACGCGCTGGATCCATCGCTGGAAACCTGGTTGCGTGGCCTGCCATTGTCATGGGTCAGCGGCAATGTCGCATTTGTTCATGCGGCCGCCGATCCGGCCAAGGATATCGCAGATCAATCGGCTGAAAGCCTGTTGTGGGGCAACGCGGATTTCGCCCGCCGCGCCCGTTCCGACGGGCTGTGGTGTGTTCATGGGCACACTGTCGTTGCCCGGCCCGAGGTTTCGGGCCGTCGTATCAACATTGACACTGGTGCATGCTATTCCGGTGCGCTGAGTGCGATTGCCCTGACGCCTGGCCAGACACCGCGCTTTCTGCGCGCCGGCACCCCATCCTGACGGCGCGTTCGCAGGTCTGCTGAACCCGCCGGATCATCAGGACTTCCGGAATACAATTGGCCCTGTCCCATCTCAGTCCAGCGCGATAAAGTGCGACCGCAACGGTACAACAGATGCCGAACATCAGCAGTAATACAGGAAAGACCGCGCCGCCGATGGCAGAGATTTCGATTGTAGTTCCGGCGCGTAACGAGGCCGGGAACATTCCCGCCCTGTTGGACGGCATTCTGACCGCCTGTGAAAGCGGCCTGGAAGGGCGGTCATTCGAAGTCATCATTGTTGACGATGCCTCGGACGATGACACCGCCAGCGTCGTGCTCAAAACCGCCAAGGATGATCCTCGCGTCCGATTGCTGTCCAATCCGGTCAACGCCGGGCAGAGCGCGTCGGTACACTCGGGCGTGCTGGCCGCAAGCGGGCGATGGATCGCAACACTGGACGGCGATGGCCAGAACCCGCCCGGAGAACTGCCGCGCCTGATTGCACCGCTGCTGGCGCCGGATTGCGACCCGGCGCTTGGCCTGGTCGCGGGCCAACGCCTGAAGCGCCGCGACAGTTGGTCAAAACGCGCCGCATCCAGATTTGCCAATGGCCTGCGATTCTTCGTTCTGAAAGACGGCACCCGCGACACGGGGTGCGGGTTGAAGGCGTTTCGTCGGGACGCATTTGTCGCGCTCCCTTATTTCGACCATATGCACCGCTATTTGCCCGCCCTGTTTGCGCGCAACGGCTGGCAGGTGGCGCACATTGATGTCGCCCATCAGCCACGCGGGTCCGGGTCGTCGAATTATTCAAATCTGCAACGCGGTTTGGTGGGATTGGTTGACCTTTTCGGCGTCTTCTGGCTGATCCGGCGCAAGAAGAAATCGACTGCAGTGGAGCGCTTTCTGGACGCCGGGAAGGCGGATTCGAAATGAGCGCAATCTTCGGCTTCCTCAATGTGCAGAACTGGTTTGAATTCTGGTGGGTCGTCTTCGGCCTTGGCGGACAGTTGATGTTTTCCGGCCGATTTATCGTGCAATGGATCGCCTCGGAAAAAGCAGGTCGGTCCGTCATTCCACTGGCCTTTTGGTATTTCTCCATCGCAGGCGGCGTCATCCTGTTTATGTATGCTTTGTACCGGCGCGATCCGGTGTTCATTCTGGGCCAATCGCTGGGCCTGTTTATCTATTCGCGAAACCTGTGGCTGATCTATCGTGAGAGGCGCAGTGACACCGCAGCCTGAATTATCAACGCACGCAACCGGTTCAGATGGCGCGCGCTGGGTTCGCTATACCTGGTTCGCGATCCTGATCATCACTGGGTTCCGAATCCTGACGCTGGCCTTTGGCAAGACCGAGCTTTACCTGGACGAAGAACAATATTGGCTGTGGGGGCAGTATCCGGACTTTGGGTATTTCTCCAAACCCCCGCTGATCGGTTGGCTGATCGGAGCGGTGACCACGCTTGCGGGGTCTGATTCACCGTTTTGGGTGCGCATGCCTGCCCCGTTGCTGCAAGGTGCGACGGCTGCCATCCTTGCTTTTTGGGCGCGGCCGTCGCTTTTGGCAGGGCGCGCCGACGCACCCGCGACCGCATTCTGGATTGCGCTGGCCTATCTGACATTGCCGATTGCCACGGTCGGCAGTTTTGTCATCTCAACCGACACGGTCATGGCGCCGTTCCTTGCCGGCGCGCTGCTTGCCTATTGGCGGATGCTTGATGCGCCGTCGCTTTCCAAGGCGGTGCTAACTGGTGCCCTGATCGGGATCGCGATGCTTGCAAAATATGCCGGAGTCTATTTCTACGTTTTTGCGGCCATTGCGGCGGTTTTTCAGCCGACGATGCGGCTGGCACCAAGATATGTTGGCGTAATGCTGATCACGACTCTGATCATCCTGGCGCCAAACATTTACTGGAATGCCACGCATGATTTCGCAACACTCGACCATACTGCGGGCAATGCAAGCTGGGTTGGCGGCAATGCGGTCGATTTCGACGCACTGCGCTTTGTCGAATTTCTGGCCGGTCAGGCGATTGTCCTTGGGCCGATCTTTCTGGGTGTTCTTTTGGTCAGTTACGCCCGGCCTTGGCGCGCGGAAAAGCCCGCGCTGATCGCTTTTTCATTACCGGTCTTTCTGGTGGTCGGGGTGCCATCCTTTCTGGCGGATGTGAATCCAAACTGGACATTTTCGGCCTGCCTGGGCGCATCCGCCTTGTCGGTTATCTGGCTGCGCCGAAACGGGCCGCATTGGGTTTTGATTTGCGCGCTTCTTTTGAATGGAATTGCTATGGTTGCCATTCCGCTGATGACTCTCGTGCCAGAGAGAATTGTGATCAATGACAAGCCGCTTCTGGCGCGTTACATCGGCCGGTCGAAAATGGCAGCGCATATGTATTCCGCGGCCGCCGAGAAGAACGTGAATGCCATCCTTTCGGCGGATCGAAGCATTTTGGCGAACTTATTTTACCATCGCAAAAATGCAGGCGATCTGCCGGTTTATTCGGTTGGGTATAGTGATGGCAATCGCAACTATTATGCACAGAAGTTTCCACTGCCTGATACCGTGACCGGGCCGGTCCTTTATGTTTCCCGAAATGCGCCCGACGTTCAGTGCAACGCGCCGCTTGTCACGACATTTGATCCGGCTGGAACCTATTATCAGGGGCGGCCAGCGCCCAAGGCCTTTCTGCTGTCGACCGAATGCTTGGCCGAGGTGACAAAAGATGACTGATCGCGATACCCGGCAGTATTCCATCGTGCTGTGCGTTTTGTTCCTGGTTTGCGCCATAGTGTTTTCTGCATTTCCCGGGATCGATCTTTGGGCGTCCGGGTTTTTCTGGACAGCGGAAGACGGGTTCTGGATCAACAATGTCGATTGGGTCCGCTCGCTGCGGTCGGCGCTGAAAAAATTGATGGTTCTCGTATTTATGGCATCGGCCCTGGCCTGGGTGTTGACGCTTTCCTGGCGGCCGGTTCTTGGCGTTCCGGCACGCGCCTGGGCCTATTCAACGCTGTTGTTTGTCATTGGTCCCGGCCTGTTGGTCAACGTCCTTTTGAAGGAACACTGGGGGCGTGCGCGGCCAGCCAAGATCCTCGAATTTGGTGGTGATAAACACTTTACGGCTGCTTTGGATATCGCAGATCAATGCGCCCAGAATTGCTCTTTCGTTTCTGGTGAGGGGGCCGGCGCGACGGCGCTGTTGCTGGCAACAATTGTTCTGGCGCGGGCCGGGCCGCATCATCGAATTGGGCAAGTTCTTGTCCGTCTCGTTTGGCCGCTGGCTGTCATCGCGATCTGTCTGCGTGTGATGATGGGCCGGCACTTTTTGTCCGATACGCTTTTTTCAATTCTGATCGTTGTGGGCGTCGGCGTGATTTTGGCCAGGCTGTTGAAGATCGGCGCAACCAGCGATTCATAGGCCGGTTCATTCGCGCCGCTTATTTTTTACGATCCGGCTGCGGAAACCACGATCCGAATGGTTCGCCAGACGATGTACGCCTCCATCGCGAAGGACATGTTCTCAATATAATAGAGATCCCGGATCGCCTTGTGGCGGGTGCCGAAGCTGCCATTGACATAGCCGATTTCGACCTGTGCCAGACCACTGATGCCCGGGCGGATGCAGTGCCTGTCGCGGTATTCCGGTACCGTCAGCAGATAGGTCTGCGCGTGCGGAAAATAGTCTGGCCGGGGGCCAATCAAGCTCATCTGGCCGCGCAGGACATTCACGATCTGCGGCAGTTCATCCAATCGGGTTCGGCGCAAATACTGGCCCAATCTGGTAATTCGATCCACCTCAACCGGGTCATTGGGGCCGCGCGTGATCTGGCGCGACGGTAGCATCGTGCGGAATTTCAGCGGCCGGATAGGGCGGCAATTCCGTCCCATTCGTTTTTGGCGATACAGCAAAGGCCCGTGGTTCAGGGCCGGGTTCAGGATCAGCAACACCGCTGCCACAAGAAGGGCCGGCGGTACCAACAGCAAGCTGCCCACAATGTCGAAGACGCGCTTGGCGATACGAAATGCAAGTGTGCCACCTGAAGCGGCCCGCCGATCCCGGTCCATCAGCCATCCGGCGCCGGGTTCCCTTGGGCGGATGGCAACCGCCCTTTCAAATTGAAATGCGCGTTCAAACATATGACTCAAACCAAATAAATCGCCCCCGTCTGATTTTAGGCCGATCATTATGATTTACCTAGAAATTTTCGCGTAATTGAAGAGTGTGTTAACGAAATACAATTCAAGGTTGTGAAAAATTGTAGTTAACTGCGGTATGTCGTATCTGACTCACCCTCAAGCAGGGTCACCAGATAGCGCCCATAGGCGTTTTTCTGGTGCTTCTGTGCCGCAATTGCCAGATCCGCCGAATCGATCCAGCCGCGCTTGAAGGCAATCTCCTCGGGGCATCCGACTTGCAGCCCTTGGCGCGCCTGAAGGGCGCGGACGAAATTGGCCGCGTCCAGCAACGCATCATGGGTGCCGGTGTCCAGCCAGGCAAACCCCCGGCCAAGACGCTCAACCGAAAGTTGCCCGTCATTCAGATAGGATTCCAGCAAGCTGGTGATTTCAAGTTCGCCGCGCGCCGAAGGAACCACATGCCGCGCCCGATCCGGTGCTGAGCCATCCAGAAAATACAGCCCCGTCACCGCAAATGGCGATGCGGGGTTTTGAGGCTTCTCAACAATCGACGTCACGCGCCCGCCGGGATCGAACCCGAGCACGCCATACAGCCTTGGATCGCTGACCTGATAACCAAATACTGTGCCCGCCGGATTGGCAGCAGCCCGGCCCAGAATCTGCGAAAGCCCCTGACCAAAAAAAACGTTGTCGCCCAGGATCATCGCTGACGGCGCGCCATCCAGCCAGTCCTCGGCCAGCAGATAGGATTGCGCCAGCCCATCAGGCGACGGCTGCACGATGTAATCAAGCCGCAGCCCCCATTGTGAGCCATCGCCAAGAAGCTCGCGAAACTGATCTTTGTGTTCGGGCGTCGTGATGACGGCAACGTCACGAATTCCCGCCAGCATCAGAACACTCAGCGGGTAATAGATCATCGGTTTGTCGTATAACGGCAGCAGCTGCTTGGACACGCTGAGTGTCGCCGGATAAAGCTGCGTGCCGGATCCGCCAGCCAACAAGATGCCTTTGCGGTTCATGCGGTTTCCGCCGCGGTTTTTGCCAGTTCGGCACGATCCTGAAGGGCTGCGACAATCCCCGGCAGGGCGGCCGCCCAATCCGGCCGCGTGATACCGAACACGCTCTGCGTTGTCGTACAATCCAATCGCGAGTTCAGCGGCCTCGGGACAGGGTCGGCAAATTCTTGCGTCGTGATATCTTCGACCAGTATCCTCTGGCGCGCGGCTGCAAAGACCGCGCGCGCCAGGTCGGCCCAACTGACATCCGGCGCACCGGAATAGTGATAGATGCCGCCCGGTGCCGAACCATTCGCCAGGTGATCGGCAATTTGCAGAACCGCGCGCGCCAGATCGTCGGCGGGCGTCGGCCCGCCAATCTGATCTGCCACGACCGAGACCTGTTCACGGGTCCGACCGGCATCCAGCATTGCGGATACGAAGGTCTTACCCCACGCGGAAATCACCCAGGAGGTACGCAGCACCACATACGGCACATCGCTGTCACCAAACGCAGCCACAACGCCTTGTTCACCGATCAGCTTAGATTGCCCATAAACCGTTTCCGGTTCAGTCGGATCGTCTGGGCGCCAACGATGTTCCCCGGCGCCACCAAAAACGTAATCGGTCGAGATCTGAATGAACGGCAGTCCGCGTTTTGCGGCGGCCGCTGCCATGATACCCGGTGCCGTTCCGTTCACCGCCATTGCCGTCACGGCTTGCGATTCTGCAAGGCCCACGGCCGTCATCGCCGCGGCATTGACGACCACGTCAGCAGCCGTATTTGCGATGATGTCAGCGCAAATCGCGGGCGTCATCAGGTCAGCATCCGATCGGTCCAGCAAGATCAGATTGACGGGATGCGACCGCTTTGCCGCTGCACAGGCCAGTGCCTGGCCCAGCTGACCGTCCTTGCCGAATACCAAAACCGTTAACGCGATTGCAGCGCCTCCCTTGAAATGGCGCGAAGCTGCGCCCCAAAGCACCATAACAATCCTAACACCTTGCGGTATGGTTAATTTTACGAAAATTTTCTGAATTCAATCTGCTGGCCCATGTCCGGCTGGTCCGCTAGCCTGCCGGTCATGCTGGATGTTGCCACCACATCAATAAACGGGCCATTGATCCTGACGCCGCGCCGGATGATGGATGACCGTGGAAGCTTTGCCGAAGTCTGGAATGCAAGGACGATGGCGGCGATCGGTCTGAATCAGCGCTTTGTTCAGGACAATCAATCCACCTCCTCTGCCGCCGGGACGGTGCGCGGGCTGCACTATCAGGCGCCACCGGCTGCGCAGGGCAAGCTGGTGCGCTGCGTTGCCGGCGCGCTTTGGGATATTGCGGTCGATGTGCGGCGCGGTTCGCCAACATACGGCCAATGGGCGGGGGTCGAGCTGTCGGCAGAAAACGGTCGCCAATTCTGGATACCACCGGGGTTTCTGCACGGCTTTGTCACCCGGGTTGATGATACGATCTGCCTGTACAAATGCACCGCGCATTATGATGCGGATGCCGACGGGGCGGTTTTGTGGAATGACCCGGACCTGGCGATCGACTGGGGGTGCGCCCCGGATCACGCCGTGCTCAGCGCGCGCGACGCCGCCGCGCCCCGGTTTGCGGATTGGGACAGCCCATTTGAACAGGGGCGCTGACCATGAGCACGCGCGGTTCGATACTTGTCACAGGTGGTGCAGGGTTCATCGGCTCTGCCGTTGTCCGCATGCTTGTTGCGCGGGGCGAAACGGTGGTGAACCTTGATGCGCTGACCTATGCGGCCTGCCTCGACAGCATTAGCGAGGTGGCTGGCAGCCCACTTTACAGATTTGAAGAATGCGACATCCGGGATCGGTCCAACCTGGACCGGATATTCAAACTGCATCGGCCGCGTGCTGTGATTCACCTTGCCGCCGAATCCCATGTGGACAGGTCAATCGACGCGCCATCCGATTTCATCGACACCAATGTCACCGGCACCTTTCGCCTGCTTGAAGCGGCCCGCGCCCATCGCGACGGGTCGGATGCCCCTGACGATTTTCGCTTCCTGCATGTTTCAACGGATGAGGTTTTCGGCAGCCTTGGTCCTGACGGTCAGTTTGATGAGGGGACGCCATACGCCCCAAACAGTCCCTATTCCGCCTCAAAAGCTGCTTCAGATCATCTGGTCCGGGCCTGGGGCGCGACCTATGGCCTGCCGATCCTGCTGTGCAATTGTTCGAACAACTACGGTCCCTTTCAGTTTCCGGAAAAACTGATCCCGGTCGTTATCCTGGCCGCTCTGTCCGGTCAGCCGATCCCGATCTATGGCCAGGGGGCCAATGTGCGCGATTGGCTGTATGTCGAAGATCACGCGGCTGCGTTGCTGCAGGTTCTGGAGGCTGGCCAGATCGGCAGCACCTACGCAATAGGCGGCAATGCCGAAGTGTCGAACCTCGATCTGGTGCGCAGGCTTTGTGCGCTTCTGGATGAACGTCGCCCCGGCAACGCGCCCCACGCAGGCCTTATCAAACACGTCACCGACCACCCCGGCCACGACGCCCGCTATGCGATCAACGCCACCCGGATCCGGGAGGAGCTTGGCTGGCAACCCTCGGTCACGTTGGAACAGGGGCTGGCACGGACCGTTGACTGGTATCTGACCAATCAAAGCTGGTGGCAGGCGCTGCAAACCCGCGATGGGGTCGGCGCGCGCCTTGGGCTTGCGGCGCGGTCGCCGGAATAGGTGTCGGGTCAGTTATTGCCGAAAAGATCCAACAGACCGTCGCGCAACTCCTCTTCCAGCTTGTCGCGGGCAGTATCTTCAAGATCTGCTTCCGGATCGACGCCCAGCTGCTCGGCCACAGCCGCCTTGGCCGCGCTTTCCACCTGTTGCACGGCCTCCTCAACCTGCTCGCCAAGGTTCTCTTTCGCCAGCGCCTCCAGGTCCAGGCGGAATTTCGGCTTTGCCCATGTGCCGGAAATCAACAACGGCACGCGGATGCCCTGACCATCGCCGCCCAGCAGTTCGGGGACGATACGCAGATCCAGCGTCCGCCCACCCAGCCCGATTTTGCCGCCGCCCGTGGCGCTGAACAGCGGTGCTGCCATGGACAGATCGTCATATATCATCACCCCGTCGACCACCCGAAATCGTCCGGTGATCCGATCAAAGATCGTTCTGGTGCCTTCGCCGATGAACGACGTGTCGAGGTTTTTCAGCATGCCGATCAGGTCAAAACCCAGAAGCTCTCCGGCGCCGATGTCGAACGACCCTTCGCCATTCAGCGAATTCATCAGCGCATCCATCGAATTGCCGGATCCCAGAACCGACAGGCTGACGTCGCCAGCTGCGATCAGCCGGTCATAGCCGACAAGCTCGTTCAACAACCGCGAGATGGCAATTGCCGAGCCGGACAGGTTCACGCGGCTTGACAGACCGCCGCGGCCGTTGACAACGACGGACCCGGCAACGCCACCATCGTAGGCTGTCAGCTCTCGGATTTCCGTCACTGCGCGGGAATCTTCCAGCGTTACCAATAAAGATGTCCGGTTCAGCCGCGTCGTGCCCAGGGCAAGCGACGTCGCCGAAAGCGCCAGTTCCGCATCAAGCAATGACAGCGCACTGACATCAATCGGATCGTTGGACCAGCCGGTGGTTTCGCCGCCCGCGTCCCGCTTGGCACCGCCGCCGGTTTCCGCCGCCGACAGGTCAAAATCACCCAGCGACAGGTTGGCCTTGATCCTTGGCCGTGCCCCGCCAAACGTGACATCCGCCGCACCGGTGATGGCATTCTGGTCCAGAGTCACGGCCAGATCACGCAGATTGAGGGTCGAATCCGTGAATGTCACATTGCTGGCAACCCGCAACTTGTCCCGGCCCAGGCCGTCGGACAACTTGGGCACAGGCTGACCCAATGCGGCCATCAGACCGGCAAGATCATCCAGGTTCCCGTCCATTGTGCCAGCCGCCGCCAGTGGAGAAATCCCCGCGCGGCCATTGAATTCAATCTTGGAACCTCCGGCCTGCGCGGCCAGTTCAACCGGCACCGCGCCGCCATCCAAAAACGAAGCAAAACCCGAAACGGTTGAGGACAGCGACACCGGCGCACCGTTCAGCCTTGCCGAAAGATCCACGGTCGCGTCACCGGCGAATTCGGGAATTTCGACAGTCGCGTCCATGGAACGCAGATCTGTGCTTGTGCCATCAGCGCCAATAAACGTCAGCGATCCGTTCGACACCACGGCCCGGTCCAGCGAAAACGCGCGCGGCCCCGATCCCGTACCGGATTGCCCGGCGGCGTCTGATCCCGACCCCTCAGCTGCGAAGTCCCAGTTGGCGCGCCCATCGCGCCCGGCCTCAAGCAGGATACGCGGTGTATCCAGTTGGACCCCCTTGATACGCACATCGCCCCGGATCAGGGGCATCAGTTCGACAGCGACGGACAGGCCGTCAGCCTCAAGCATCGGGCCCTTGTCGGACCAATCGGCGTTGGCAATGCGCAACGCCCCGGTTTGCACCCCAATGTTGGGCCAGATCGACGGGCGGACATCGCCGCTGATCGTCAGGGCGCGGCCCGTTGTGCTTTCAAACTTATCCTCGGCAATGCGCGCAATCCGATCCGCGGGCAAAAGAAACAGCGCCCCGACCGCAATCACGATCAGGACAACCAACAGACCGATAAATCGAAAAACCCACCGCATGGCAAACCTCACACACTAGAAACGCACACTCTCAGCCAACCTAACCTTCGCCGGGGTCCGGGAAAAGGCCTCAGTCCAACTGGCTGAGCGCTTCTGGCGTCAACAGGCGCGGATCGACACCGGTATCGAAACGATAATCCGCCCAGCCAAGCAATGTCGCACGCTGTGTTTGGTGGTTGACCATCTCCATTTCTGAGGCGCGCCAGATGCCATTGGAATATTGCTGATACCCGCGGATCGACAGAGTCTTGAGCGGCGCCGTGCCACGCCCATAATACTCAACCGCAAGCAATTTCAGCGTTTTCTGTGTCAGCCAGAGCCTTTGGCGCGCGGATTTTGAACCAGACTTGGGAAACCGGTCCAGGACGTGGCAAGTCTCGGGCGTGTCCGGGCACGGTCCGTCCCCCAGCCAGACAAACCGATAATCGTCGGGCGATTGATCAACCATGTCCTGATAGGTGAATTCGCTGCCCACGAATTTGCCCGCCCGCCCCGCCGCATTGATCTTGCGGGTCTTGCCAAGGGCCGGAAGATACAGCCACTGATCGTCGCGCCGGTCGCGATAACTGTGGGTCAGAAGCGCGGTGTTGCGGATATCTGCTGGCGCGTCGACGATAATCAGCGTGCGCCCACCACCCGCGCTGTTCGCGGTCACCATCCGAAACGCACGGCTTCCCGTGGTGCCGCCACGGTCGCGCAGCGTCATTGTCACCGATACTTCAAGGTCACGCCACCCGGCGGTGGCTTCGGCGGCTTTCTCGGCAATGCGGCGACCAAAGGTCTCGGCCTCGGTCTGGGCGGCTGACGGGGTCGCCAACGCGCAGAATATCGCAGCGATCATCAGTCTCATGCCCGATCCTTCGCAAATCGCACCAGCAATGGTGCCAGTAAAAACACATCCGTCAGCAGCGCAATGCCAACCACCAGCGCGGTCAACGCACCGATATGCGCGTTGATCGCAAAGCCCGAGGTTGCCAGAACCGCAAACCCCAGAATGATCGCGGCCGAGGTGATTGTGATCGCGATCCCGACACTGCGAAAGGTGCGCTGCAGCGCCTGCTGCGCCGATCGTCCGGCCCGCCGGTGGCGCAGGAAGTGCATCATCAGATGCACCGTGTCATCGACAACGATCCCAAAGGTCATGGTCGTCACGATGGCCGATCCCAGGTTCACATCCCGCCAGACCAGCCCCCAGGCACCAAACGCCAGAAGTGCGGGCAGAATATTGGGGATCAGGCTCAGCACGCCAAAGCGAAAACTTCGCAGGGCGACGACCATGATTGCCGAGACCAGAAGCAGCACGGTGAACATGCCCGTCACCATCGCCAGATTATTGCGTCTGGTCTGCGCCGCGAAAGCAAGGGCCACACCCGCCGCGGGCGCTGCGATCAGGGGCGTGTGTTCAAGCATCCAGCCCTCGGCATCTGCGGCGAGGGCCTCAAGATCCGAAGACCGCTGGAACCTAACTGCGGCGGTGACGCGGGTTTGGCGGCGATCTACATCCAGCAGTGCGTCCATTGACTGCCCGTCCGGCAATGACAACTCGTAAAGCAGCATCAACTGCGCGCTGGCTTCGGCACTGTCCGGCAGGTTCGGGCCATCCGGGTCCATCGCATGTTGCAACGCCTCCAACACGTCACTGATTGCCGCGACCGAAGTGACGCCCGGCTGCGCCCGCAGCCAGTCGGCAATGTCACTGATCTGCGCCATGACCGGCGGATCAAACACAGTCTGCGCATTCGCGGCGGTGATCGGGAACAGCAGCGCATCGACGCCGCCGATCGATTCTTCCATCGCATCGGTGGCCAGCCGATAGTCAAAGCTTGTGTCAAAATACCGGTGAAAGATGTCGTTGGACCCAAGCCGCGCCAGTCCAGACACCGCGACCAGAACAAGGCAGACAAAAAGCGCGATCAGCCATTTTGATCGCAGGATGACCCAGCTGGCCAGCCTTTCCATCCAGACATCCGGCGGGCGCAATGGTCGGATTGATACTGCGGGCAGTTTCAGAAGGGCGAATGGTAGAAAGGTCATCGTTGCGACCCACCCAACCACCAGCCCCGCCGCCACCAGATTGCCCATTTGCCGCAACGGCGGGGATTCGGCGAAATTCATGCACAGGAATCCGATCGCTGTTGTCAGCGTCGTCACTGCCACAGGCCCGAAATTCTCGGACAAGGCGCGATTGACGGCTGCGGTGCGGTCAAACCCATCCGCACGCGCGCGGCCATGATGGACGATGACGTGGACGCAGCTGGCCGTGATCAAAACCATCGAGGCGAGCGGGCTGATCGCCGTCCCCGGCGTGATCGCGATCCCGACCCATCCGGCAAAGCCCAGCGATGCAAGCGTTGCGGCGAATGCCGCCACCAACGCTCCGGCAACAGCGGTCAGCGAACCGACACCCAACGCCAACAACATGGCAGAGCCAACCGCGACTATTGGCACCAGCCCGAAAAGATCCCGTTTCGCAGCCATGTTGAATGTCGCATCCGCAAGCAATGCGCCGGACAGGAAGATTTCGACATCCGGCCATGCCCCACGCCAATGATCCCGGAATTCGGCGGCCGAGCGCAAGATCCCGTCGCGCGTTGTCCCGTCTTCAAGATTTTGCCTCAAGGTCAGCGTCACAACCGCCGCCCGCCCATCGGCCGAGATGGCGCGATTGACCAGTTCGGGCGCGCCAAGCGCCTGTTCGCGCAGGGCGTCAAGCTGCGCCGGGTCGATATGGGACGGGTCCGCAATCAACGGTCCGACGTCCAGAGCGCCCTCATTGGAGGAAGCATGTGTATGATTTGTGATCGCATCACTGCGCAACACACCGGGAAGATCGGCGGCGGCCTGGCGCATCTCTTCAAGGCGGGCAAGGCGTGACGGGGTAAACATGTCACCCGTCTTTGCGCGCGCCATCAGGGTCAGCGTTCCGGCACCCGCAAACCGTTCGGCCATCGCCTGAAGGCGGGCGACGTCGGCGTTGTCGTCACCAAAGAAGTCCCGGTTGTCGCTGGAAAACTCCAGTCGCGCCAATCCCAATGCAACCAGACCTGTGACAATCAGCGCCAGCACGGAAAACAGCCAGGGGCGCGCCACGAAGGCGGTACCATACCAGCCAGAAATACGCGTCAGCCAATCGGTGCGAGGTGCGGTATTCGGACGCTCAATGGGCGTGTTCATGGCCCGCAATCTGGGACACTTGGCCTGTCTTGGCAATGTGACGAATTCGCCGCCTTGGCGGCGTTTTCCCTGTGGCGGCAGGTCGCGGGCTTCGCGCGATGGGAACTGCGCGAAAAAGACCCTATTTCGCGCCAATCCCAGTCGCACGGCCAAGAATATCGACACCTTGCATGTGCCAGAAATGCAGCAGATCTATGAAGATCCAGTTTTCTGCCAGCTTGTCGTCCCGGCGACGATACATATCAATCACCCGCATGTCGCCGGGCCTGCTCGTTGCAGGCATCCCCATAAAGCCACCATGATGGGTCAGCGTCAGGTTTGGCCAACCGAAGAAGCCACCGAAATGCCCTTCGGCGATCTTGGCGATATGGCCGTTGAAGGTGCGGTCGCGAAACGCATCCCGGAACGGGCCCGAGTGCTGCTGCGCGTAGCGCTCGATCGTATAGGTCGCGCCAATTCCCGCGGGCCCCCACCAGATCATATCCTCGTGCCAGGTGCGGCGCAGCTCCTCAACCAGCGGTTCACTGCGCCCGCCCGACCAGTTCTTGATGTCCCCGACCATCGCATTGATCGCAGCCAGGGTTTTCACGCCCGCTGTCGGATCCTGCGCTTCGAACAACTGGCCATCATGGGTCATCGGACCGGGCTGCACCCCTGCAGCGGCCGTCTGTGGCGGGAACGGAGATTGCCCGGCCTGCTGCATCAGATGCGGGATATCGAAGAACATCGCGGTTTCGGCGATCTTGCCATTCTCGACCCGGTTGAACTCGCAATAGCGCAGGAATGCCATTTTGCCGGTCGGCCGTATCCCCAGCCAGGGCGCGTCGAACAGCCCCATCAGATGCCCCATCGAGACGACCCAGGTTGACGCAAATCCGTCAATCTGGTTCCGCCCGGCAATGAAAATATCCTGCCGACGCTGCAAATGGCAAAGCGCGGTCCGCAGCGGCTGCCAGAACTGCCCGGCCACCGCCTGCGCGCTGGTCAGTTCGTTGAACGGATGAAATCCACGCCACAGGTAATCATCGGCTAGATGCTGGCGCATAACCTCGGCGATCCCATCAGCTTGGGCGGCGTCCAATGCCGCATAGTACCCCTGAATCAGAGCCTTCTCTGCCTGAAAATCGCTCACCGCAGCTTATCCTTTGTGCAACAAAATCTGCTTCCAGATCGCGGTTTCGTCGTACAGCACATATTCGCGCCGCAGCCCCCAGGGGCCGAAATCAGCATGCGCAAAACCCATGACATAGACCTCGGCGCCGCTTGGGGTGCCAAAGGCGCCCCAGCCGTCGTGCTTGCCGTGCAGCGACCAGCGGATCGCCGCCCGCGGGCCCAGCATGGGATCATCTCGGCCAATCTGATGTTCAATCGTGAACGTCGCAGAAGGGAAGGCCGACCGCAGCGACATCCAGAAATGCTCTGCCGCCGCCCAGGAATGTTCTTCGACGCCACCGGGGTATGACAACCCGCAGGCCCTGTCGTAATCCGATTGGATCACCGCAACATCTGCCTGCATGATCCGGTTCAGCAGGCTTGCGTATTTCTGGCCCCATTCGTTGTCGTTCCCGCGCCCCAGATACGGACCCGGCTGATCCTGATCCGGCGTGAACGGACGATTGGCCGTCGCTGGCCCGCCTTCGGCTTCAATCTGACTGCGTGCATAATCTTCGGGCAATATTCCCATCTGCCGACAGATCGCGTCCTGATCGCGCGCCAGCCATTCATCGTTGATAACATCGTCTTTGGCATGACAATCAGCAATGGCGCGAAACTTCAGCTTCGTTCCCGTTGGCGGGCCGAATGCCCCGTGCCCGGAGTGGGTCGCGGTGCAGAAAATGCGATGCGATGACAGCATCCCGTCTTCCGGTGATCCCGACCAGATCACATCTTCGCCCAGCAACTGCCGGTCGGGAAATTCCGCCAGCGTCGCCAGCGTGCCGTCTATCACGGCTTGCCGCCCGACACCGATCCCGGAAGACAGACGGAAGATCAGATCTTCGGCATACCAGTCATGCAGACGATATATGCCCCGCCCTTCCCAGATTTCGCGCGTGATCCCGATGATGTAATCCGGGAAGTCCTTCCAGCGGTTGCTGAACCCTTGCATATTGCCTCCGTGGCCTTAGTAAAACGCCCGCATTGCGCGCGGACCAATGGGCGTTTCAACCAACATACAGACGCTTTTCGCGTTGCTTAAGTCAGGTCGATGACGCCCCTTGCAAACGTATTCAACACATACCCACCTCGCTTTCAGCAAGACAAGCGATTTATCGGTAAATGGGAACATCGCCGGGCCAATTTCGTATTGGGGCTTGCCACTTGTTGCGTGCTGGCCCTAGGCTTTGCACGCGATTGCAAAGTGACCTCCGGGGGCAAACATGGCCGAAATCCAGTTAAAAGAAATCTCAAAACGCTGGGGCGATTTTGTCGGCGTTCACAAATTCAACCTGACCATCGCGGATCAGGAGTTTCTGGTTCTGCTTGGCCCCTCTGGCTGCGGCAAGACCACGACCATGCGGATGATCGCGGGGCTTGAGGACGCGACCGAGGGCGACATCTTCGTCGACGGCAAACGCATCAATGATCTGGACCCCAAAGATCGCGATGTGGCGATGGTGTTCCAATCCTACGCGCTGTACCCGAACATGAATGTTTACGACAACATCCGCTTTCCACTGAAAGTTCGCAAAGTCCCTGAGGCCGAGCATAAGGACCGCGTCATGCGCGCGTCGGCCATGGTCGAGCTTGATGATTTTCTGCATCGTCGCCCGTCCGAACTGTCGGGCGGTCAGCGACAGCGTGTAGCCCTGGCCCGCGCCATCGTACGCGAACCCAATGTGTTCCTGATGGACGAACCGCTCAGCAACCTCGACGCCAAGCTGCGGGTGTCGACCCGGGCGCAAATCAAGAACCTCAGCCATGATCTGAAGGTCACGACCATCTACGTGACCCATGACCAGATCGAGGCGATGACCCTTGCCGACCGGGTGGTGGTTATGAACCAGGGCATCGTTCAGCAGGTCGGCACCCCGACCGATATCTACGACACACCTGCCAATACCTTCGTTGCCGGCTTTATCGGCTCTCCGGCGATGAACCTGATCGACGGCACGATCAAAGGCGGCGTTTTCGAAGCAGATGCCATCCGCGTCGAAGGCCTGAATGCGCAGGACGGGCCCGTAACCCTGGGATTCCGGGCCGAGGATGCGTCAATCTCGGCCGACGCGGCGCAGATTTCTGCGCCGGTCTATTCGCTGGAATTGCTGGGGGATGCGACAATGGTCACCGCCCGTGTCGGAGGGGTCATTGTCGCCATCAAGGCAGACAAGGATTATCGCGCCAAGATCGGCGATCCGATTCACGCCAGCGTTCCGGTCGGCATCTGCCATCTGTTTGATGCAGAAAGCGGCGCCCATCTGTGACCCAACCCATCGCAACCTCGCGCGAAGTTGCTGAGCGTGTCGGGGTCAGCCGATCCGCCGTCAGCCGTGTTTTTACGCAAGGCGCATCCGTTTCACCCCAAATGGCCGAACGTGTTCGCAAAGCCGCGTCCGAGCTTGGCTATCGCCCCAACGCGCTTGCCCGGTCCCTGATCACCGGCAACAGCCGGATCATCGGCCTTGTCGTCGCCTACCTCGATAACTTTTTCTATCCGCAGGCGATCAAGGCGCTGTCACACCAACTCAAGCAGCGCGGCTACCACGTGTTGATGTTCATGGCGCCGAAAACAGCCGGTGATGTGGATGACGTATTACGAGAGATTCTGGATTATCAGGTTGATGGTCTGATTCTGGCCTCGGTCGCGATGTCTTCTGACCTGACCGAACAATGTCGGCAGGCTGGCATCCCGGTGGTTCTGTTCAACCGCACCCAGCCGGGCGCGAATGTGACGTCAGTCACCTCGGACAATGTGGCGGGGGGAAAGCAGGTGGCGCGGTTGCTGGCTGAAACAGGTCACCGCAATGTGGCCTATGTTGCAGGATGGGAAGGCGCGTCGACACAGCAGGATCGCGAAGCCGGGTTTCGCGCAGGCCTCGCCCAGGCGGGGCTGACGCTGAATGGCCGCGCCGTGGGCAATTTTGAGACCGAAGCCGCGCGACAGGCCGCCCGCGATCTTATGTCGGCGCCCGGGAACAGGCGCGACGCGATCTTTGTTGCCAATGACCACATGGCCTTTGCGGTCATGGATGTATTGCGGTTCGAGCTTGGGCTTCGGATCCCCGAGGATCTGTCCGTCATTGGCTTTGACGATGTGCCGATGGCGGCCTGGCCGACCTATGATCTGACCACCGTGCGCCAGCCCACTGATCAGATGTCAATCGCCACGGCGGATACGCTTCTGACCCAAATCAAAGACCCGATCGCCGCGCCGACGCGGATCGAACTTGCCTGCGAATTGATCCGGCGCGGCTCGCTCCGCGCCCGGTAGAGTGGTCGGTCGTCGGGTTGGATCTGTCATCCGCCGACCTTGCGGGCCGTTGGGTTTGCCGCGACCAGACAGGCTCAGACGATACCGGCAACCTTCAATGCTGCATGCACTGCCGACGGCGTTGCCGGAACCTGCCGGATGCGCACGCCTGTCGCGTGATGAATCGCGTTCAGAATGGCAGGTGCGGTCGGGATCAGCACATGTTCACCCAGTCCCTTGGCGCCGTACGGACCGTGGGCGTCCGGTTCTTCGATGATATGCGTTTCAATCGGCGGGATGTCCCCAATGGTCGGGATAAGGTAATCATGCAGATTCTCGGTGCGCCCGGGCAGGTATTCCTCCATCAGTGCCATGCCAAGCCCCTGGGCAATGCCGCCATGCACCTGGCCTTCAACCAGCAGCGGATTGATCGCCTGTCCCACGTCATGGGCCGCCGTGAACCCCAGCGCCCGAACGGTGCCTAGATCCAAATCAACCTCTACCGTTGCAAGATGCGCGGCATAGCCGAATTGGGCATAAGGATGGCCCTGACCGTTTTCGTCCATCGGGCTGGTCGGCGGGTCATAGGTCTCACACGCCGCGACGACATAGCCGTCAGAATCCGTTTTCAGCCGATTCAGAGACAACTTATGCATTTCTTCACCATCCCGGATGGTCAGAACACCATCGTCTGTCGCGATCAAAGCCTCCGGCCCGGCATTGACCAGCGCCAGCAGGTTCGCGCGCAATGCCGCGCCCGAACGCAACGCGGCCGCCCCCGAAACATAGGTTTGGCGCGACGCCGAGGTTTTGCCGCCGTCCGGGGTCACATCCGTATCCGCGCCCACCAGCGTTACAGCCTCCAGCGGCAGGCCCGCGGCCTGTGCAAAGATCTGCGCGATCACGGTGTTGGACCCCTGGCCAATATCCATGGCCCCCTGATGCAGCACAAACGTCCCATCGGCCCGCAACCCCGATTTTATTGTCGAGGGGTTCGCAAGTGCGGTATTCCCGCACCCATACCAGCCCGATGCAACACCGATACCACGGCGCAGATGGCCACCGGATCTGTTGAACGAAGCACAGTCCGCGCGACCGGCCTTCCAGGCGGGGCGCAATGCCTCCACGCAGGCCCCGATCCCGACACCTTGCGTGAATATCTGGCCGCAGACTGTCGCGTCGCCGTTGCGCAGCGCATTTCGGATACGGAATTCCAGCGGGTCAATTCCCAGCGCTTCGGCCAGTTCGTCAAAAAGACATTCCTGCGCAATCGCCCCCTGCGGCACGCCGAACCCGCGAAACGCGCCCGCCGGGGGGCAATGGGTGTGAATCGCGCGTGCGCTGGCGCGATAGTCTGCAACCCGGTACGGCCCCGAGGCATGGACCGGCACGCGCACCGATACGGTCGGGCCCCAGCTGGCATAGGCCCCGGTGTTGAAATCCCCCTTCAGATCAAAGCCCGAGATTTTCCCCTCCGCCGTTGCGCCCACGCGGGCCGTAATCTGGGACGGATGCCGCTTGGTGGTCGATTGCATCGATTCGCGCCGCGAAAAAGCGATCCGGACCGGTTGCCCGGTCTTCAATGCCGCCAGCGCCAACAACGGCTGAACCGAAACATCAAGTTTCGAGCCGAATCCACCGCCAGTCGCCGTAGGAACAATCCGAATGCGAGAGGCTGGCCAGCCCAGAATCCTCTCCAACGCTTCCCGATCCATCACCGGGGCCTGGGTGCAGGCGTGAACCTCGATCCGGTCGCCGACCGGCACAGCATATCCCGCTTCCGGTTCGATATAGGCGTGTTCGACGAAGCCGGTCGTGAACGTGCCTTCAACCACCACATCCGCGTTTTTCAGCGCGGCCTCCGGGTCGCCGTGCAGCACGAAGCCGCTGCACATCACATTGTCTGACAGGTCAGGATTCAGCGGATCGGCGTCTGGCAGCAGCGCCTCATGCGGGGTCGCCATCGCGGGCAGGGGGGTCCAGGTCACGGGAAAACTGTCGGCGTCAAATGCGGCCATGGCGTCGGCCTCTCCAACGACGGCGGCGACAGCCTCTCCGCGAAATCGGGCGGTGGTTTCTGCAAATACCGGTTGGTCGACAAATCCGGGAATCACACCAAAGCGGTTCTGGCCAGGCACATCCGCCGCCGTCAGGACCGTCGTCAGCCCCGGCGTTTCTGCAACAAACCGCGCGACGTCGCCCATCGCAAACGCCGCATGTGCATGGGGTGAGCGGATGATGCGAAGCGACAGCGTCCCCGGCGGTGCGACGTCATCGCCAAATGCTTCGGTCCCGTTGACCTTTGCCACACCGTCAACCCGCCGGACCGAGGTTCCGACCGCGCCTGACCCATCTGGCGCACCCGTCAGCGCCCCCACATCCACAACCGCGCCGATGATCTTGCGATAGCCCGTGCAACGGCAAAGCACGCCGCCCAGCGCACCCTTGACCTGATCTGGCGTCGGTTCAGGAACTGCGCGCAACAGCGCCACAGCCGCGACCATCATCCCCGGCGTGCAGATCCCGCATTGCGCTGCCTGATGATTTTGAAAGCTCTCTGCCAGTCGCGCGGCCAATGGGTCGCCCTCGACCAGTCCGGCCTGCGTCTCAACCTGCCGCCCCGCTGCTTGCTGCGTCGGCATCAGGCAGGCGCAGACCGGCGCGCCATCGACCAGAACCGTGCAGGCCCCGCAGTCGCCCGCATTGCAACCGACCTTGACGTCCCGCGATCCTAACCGTTCCCGCAACGAATGGCTCAGCCGTTCGCCGTTCGCCGGTTCACAAAGGACCGGCGTGCCATCCAGAACGAAACCGGTCGCCGGGGTGCTGGAGGTCTTATCCATCACCTGGCCCCAATGCCGCGCAAAGAGTATCCTTGATTAACCGTTCAACCGCCAAGGTCCGATACGTCGCGCTGCCCCGAACGTCATCTATCGGGGTAAGCGGCGCCAGCGCGCTGGGCGGAATTTCAAGGGTCCGAACGTTGGCCGCTTCCAAACCAATCAGGCTCTGTTCCAGCGCAAACAGACGCTGCGCAACCGCTGAACAGGCCCCCACCGCGACGCGCGCCCCGGCGATTTTCCTGGCGTCATCCAGCCAGACGTTCGCTGCAACCATCGAGATCGAGATCACCAGATACCGCCTTGCGCCAAGTTTCGCGAAACTGCCGCGCGCCCCTGTCGGCTGGGCCGGTATGTGCAGCGCCGTCAATATCTCTTCAGGGCGCAATGCTGTCTGACGAACCCCCCGCAGAAAGTCCCCCAAAGGCATCCGCCGCGTCCCGGCTTGTGAGCTGAGCGCCACGTCAGCCTCCAGCGTCAGCAACGGCGGCACTCCGTCCGCTGCGGGTGAGGCGTTGCAAAGATTTCCGGCAACTGTCCCGACATTCTGGATTTGTACCGATCCGACCTCGCGCGCTGCTGCCTTCAACCCGTCAAATACCGGCGGCAGTGGGGCTGTGATCACATCGCTCCACGTTGTCGCGGCGCCAATCCGCCATCCGTCGCCGTCACGCTCTATCCCGCGCAGGCCGCGCACTCGGCTGATGTCCAATAGCGCGGCAGGCGGCGGCCCATCGCCCTGGGCCGGAAACAGATCGGTGCCGCCTGCGACGACGCGCGCTGACCCGTCCGCCAGCAGCGGCCAGATGTCATCCAGCGATGTCGGCGCATGATAACTCATCAGGTCCTGTGTCCCAGCGGCCGGTCAAATAGACGTCCGTGTCCGCCGCGAAGTCAACGGCCAACTGCACCTGTTGGCAAGCCGCCACAGCTGTGATTGCCTGCCAGGATGATCCGCCTGTTGATCCTACCCGGCCTCAGCTTCCTGGCGTTCGCATTCTGGGCAGACGACGCGTTTGCCCACGCGTCCGAAGGCGGATTTGTCCTGCTTTTGCCAACGCGCCTTTATATCCTGTCAGGCTGCGCCGCTGTCGCGCTGTCGGTGCTGATCGTCGGCCTGATGCCGGGGCGCTGGTTGGAGCGTATTTTCACGCCACTGCGGATCGGCGTTGCGCGGCGTCCAAAAGGTCAGTGGATCACCAGCCTTGCCGCTACAGTAGCAGTGTTTGGCCTGGTCGCAATTGGCTGGTTCGGTCCGCATGACCCGCTTGGCAACCTGTTGCCGCTGACGATCTGGACGCTGTTCTGGATTGGTTTTGTGGTTATACAGGCCCTTATTGGCGATCTTTGGGCCTGGATAAACCCATGGAGCGGGCTTGCCGCACTGATCGGACCAGACAAGGCACCCGTCGCCTTGCCGGATCGCCTTGGCCACTGGCCCGGAGTCGTCAGCCTGATCGCATTCGCGCTGTTCGCGCTGGTCTATCCCGCGCCCGACGACCCGTCGCGTCTGGCGGTTTTGGTCGCCGCCTATTGGTCGCTTATGTTCCTCGGCTGCCTGTTGTTTGGCGCCGAAATCTGGTTGCCGCGGGCCGAGTGCTTCACGATCCTGCTGCGTCTTTTTGCCAGCCTTGCGCCCCTACGCCGCAGCGATGCCTGGGCGTTGGGGCTTTCAGGCTGGCGCGCATTTCACCTGCCAACTCCCCCGGTCAGCCTTGCTGTTTTTATTATCGCCCTCTTGGGTATCGGTAGTTTCGATGGATTGAACGAGACATTCTGGTGGTTGGTTCAGATCGGTGTGAACCCGCTGGAATTCCCCGGTCGCTCGGCCCTGATTGGCCGCACCACCCTGGGGCTTGTCGCAGCCGTTGCCTTGCTGATCGCCCTGTTCGCCGCCTGCGTCTGGTCCGGGCTTTGGCTAGCGGATCGCAGCCAGGCACCATCGCCGTCATTCTCTGCGGCGTTCGGCCACCTGTCTTTGTCGCTGCTGCCAATCGCGCTTGGGTACCATCTGGCCCATTTCCTCGTCGCATTTCTGGTGAACATTCAATACGTCGCCGTCGCCCTGTCCGACCCCCTGCAATCTGGCCGCGACATCCTCAACCTTGGCGACCACTATGTCTCAACCGGCTTCCTGAAGTCCCGCGACCCGGTGCGCGCCATCTGGCAGACCCAAGCCGGAGTTATCGTCGCAGCCCATATTCTTGCTGTGTTCATGGCCCATCACAGCGCCACACAGATGTTCAGATCGCGCAGCCGCACCATGCTCAGCCAGGTGCCGCTGGCCGCGTTCATGGTGCTCTACACGTTATTCGGTCTGTGGCTTCTGGCGACGGCGCGCGGCGCCTGAGCGCAAAAATAGCTGGACATATCAACGGCAACCCGACAGTTTTTCCCTGTTGCCTCGCGTCAGATGGGGCGGATCAACAGGAGGTTTCAAGATGACCAAACGTGACACATCCCGTCCATCACTCAGCCGTCGCGGCGCGCTGAAAACCCTTGGCGCAACCGGGCTGGCCGCCGCCGCCTTGCCGGGGCTCAGCGGTTTTGCACAAGCCCAAAGCTCAGCCCCGATCCGCATCGGGTTTCAGGTTCACCGCACTGGTATCGGCGCTGCCTATGGCCGCTGGTACGACCGTTCAACAACCGCCGCCGTCGTGCGCATCAACGAGATGGGCGGCATAAACGGCCGCCCGGTCGAAATCGTCGCCGAAGATGACGGAACCGACCCCAAACGCGGCGCCGAAGTCGTGGAAAAATTCGCCACGCAGCATGAATGCGACATCGCCTTCGGCACGCTGTTTTCCCACGTGGTCTTCGGTTCCGCCCCCCGCGCTGGCGAGCTGAAACTGCCCTATTTCGTTGTGTCCGAGGGCCACCACGTCGCCTCGGGCGCGCTGAACCGATACACCCTGCAGCCCGGCATTACGGATGTGAAAAGCCAGGTGCAGGCGATGGCCCCCTTTGTGGCCGACAATCTGGGCAAGAAGGTCACAATGATCTTCCCCGATTTCGCCTTCGGCCACGACCACCGCGACTATTTCACCGCTGCGATCGAAGCACAGGGCGGCGAGGTTCTGGCCCATATCGCCATCCCACCGTCCGAGACCAGCTTCACCAAATACTTCCCCCAGATCCCGCGCGAGACCGAGGTGATCTACCACGTCATGGTCGGCCCCGCCGTCCTGACATTCGTCAAGGAAATGGGCGAGTTCTTCGGCCCCAGCAGCCCGGAAATCTTCGGCTTCATCGACAGTCTGGAGGCCGTCGACATGGCCAGCCCTGGCCTCGAATTTCTGGAAGGCAGCTATTTCTGGGAAGGCAACCCCCGCTATGCCCAGGCCAACCAGTCAGACTACGACAAAGCCTACCGCGCGGCAGTGGGGGTGGACGACAACGGCGCCTCGGTCAGTGACCGGAAAGACGTTTCAACCTATTCCCACATGTTCGGCTGTTGGGAGACTTTGAACATCGTCAAAGCCGGAATGGAGGCCGCAGATTACCAAGGCCCGGACGACCGCGCCAAACTGATCGAGGCGGTCGAGGCGATGTCCGACATGCCGCATTCGCTGGACCACCCACAGGGCGCCAAACGCTTCAACGGCAAGACGCACCAAACCTTCGGGCATCAATATATCTCGAAGGTGACAGACGGAAAGCTGGTGCTGGCCGATTGTGTTGAAAAACTCCGAAATCAGAGCGTCGCGGATTTCTTGCGAAAACCTATGAAGCGAAATAGTCGGAAAGCTTTGACCACGAGACAGCGCATGGCTGCGCGTGAGCGCATGTAGGCGATTTGGGCCGACCCCCGCGCCAAAAATTTAGGATCGGGCTGCATGGAAAGAAAAATCATCGTTCAGGCCCTAAAACGGAGTTTTTCAACACAATCGGCCCATACGACGAGTATTGAAGATACGTTGTATGAGGATGAGGTGGATTACACGACGCAGGCGTTTTAATTGGCCAAAGCGGCGGGGCGTGTTTGAACGTCCCACCTGCCGATTCGAAATTGACTCTACTGCTTTCAACGCGTTGTATTTAATGCGCAGATATCTGAAGTTATGAAATGGTAATAATTGCCACCTTTTGGCAAGCGATGGACAAATAAAGAAGGTTTGACGCTTTATGACAAATTTTCCAGTAGCAAATAATGCATTTCCCGACAGGGCAAAAAATATTGCCAGCGAAATAGCTTGTCATGACTGAAGAAGCGATCGGTTATCAGTGGATCAGCTCTGGCGGGTGTGAACGCTGTGACAACGCAGCCGGGTATCATGAGGGCGCAGAACCGTGCAGACCGCATCCAAACTGTGTTTGTCGCGCGGACCCATTTCCGGAACGGAAGAACCGCTGGTCTGGCAAAAACTATACAATCCACATTGACTCTGCCAAGTGGCAGACAAAGAAGAATGGCAAGATGGTGCCGTTCAGGAAAAGCATGCGCAAGGAAAAAAGCCTGACTCTTTATGCTGACGTAAAGGTCGATATATATTGCAAGACAGGTCAGAAATCCGCGCAGGCAACGGTTCGGGTTGTTACAAAGCTGATCGATTGGCTGCAGGCGGAAGAAAAAGACAAACGCGTCAAAGGCATGCCAAACGCTGCGCGGATGGTTCGTAATTTCCGTGACGAAGCCTACAAGAAAGCGGAAATTCTTGCACGTGCACTTAATTGCCCAGCGGGGCTGGCTTGATATGGCAGATCTAGCACAAGTAAACGGAATTGGACCAAAGACGGCAAAAGCCCTGAATGCCGCAGGTATTGAGTGGGTTCACGACCTTATTCGCCGTTCAACGGCGACAATTCATGATATTGTTGATTCACTGGCCTCTATGGACGAAGTGGCCGCCTGGCAACGCGTTGGCCTTTTGGCAGATGTGCACGGCGTCGATACCGAATTGGCAGTTGAATTGGATAAGGCTGGTATTCATTCGGTTGGCGAACTGGCGCGGCAAGATCCGGATGCCCTGGTCAATCTAATGCACGGGATCGGGCGCGTGGAAGCAGGTGTTAACGATGCGTTCAAAATAATTCTGGACGCTACAAGGGTTGACCTGACCGTTGCGACTGCGGGCCAGGTAATTCATGATGACGGCACAGCCGCGGCTGAGGTTGAAGTTTCGGCAGGCTACACCCGAACCAAAACCGACCGGAATGGGTATTTTCGACTTGCCCGCGTTGCGCCTTTGCCCGTCCGGGCGCTGGTAATTCGCAGCCCGAACAGGGGCAGCCGAATTGTCGAGGCTCCGATTTATACGTCGATGAATGAAGCGATCATTGACACGGTCCATATTCTTGATGCCAGTGGCGATCACAATCTGAGCGAGCTTGCTGGCGACAAGATGCCGCCGTTTTCATCATTCCCCATTCGCTCCGAAGTCCGAACAGCGGCCAATCTGCGCGAAGGTGATATTTTGGTGGTGCATAGTTTCTATGCACGCAGCAAACACGCAAAACTGGTTTCGCGGTTGAGAGAGTTTGAGAATGGCGAGTTTATAGCCGCCGCCTATAAAGTCCCCTTGGGAAAGATTCCAAACGGAACGAAATTGCGCGATCTTCTGGAATACGACAATGGAAAGCTGATCGCTTGTGACATGAATGAAGCAGAGATCGAGGATTATCGGGCATTGCTGCGTGACGTGGCCGAAAACCCGGCGAACGATCTTCTGCCGCCGCAATGAAGTCTGGCGCATGCGCGCCGTACCAATGAGCCACCGGCATTCCGACCGTTTTGCCTGGTTCTGCCGTCCGCTACAGACCTATCACATCCCCCCTTGCCCACCGTCACCCCTCAGGGCAACCTCCGCCTTATGGACTTTGGCCCCCACCTCATCCTCGCCATTCTCGAAGGCGCGGTGACCGCGGCGACCCTTGCGCTTACGGCGATGGGGCTGTCCATCGTTTTCGGCGTCATGCGAGTCGTCAATGTCGCCCACGGCGAATTCTATATGCTGGGCGCGGTTTTCGCCTGGTGGATCGCCACCATTATCGGCAGATTGTGTTGAAAAACTCCGAAATCAGAGCGTCGCGGATTTCTTGCGAAAACCTATGAAGCGAAATAGTCGGAAAGCTTTGACCACGAGACAGCGCATGGCTGCGCGTGAGCGCATGTAGGCGATTTGGGCCGACCCCCGCGCCAAAAATTTAGGATCGGGCTGCATGGAAAGAAAAATCATCGTTCAGGCCCTAAAACGGAGTTTTTCAACACAATCGGCACGCATCCGGCACTCGGGTTCGTCGCCGCCCTGCTAATCGCGCCGCTGGTGGTCGGCGCCATGGCCGCCGCCGCTGATCGGCTGATACTGCACCGTATCGACTATGACCCCGAACGCACCATCGTCGCCACCATCGGGCTGCTTTATATCATCCAGCAAGGCACGCTGATGAGCTTCGGGCCCGACGCACGCCCCGTGCAACCCCCCTTCAACAGCCGGATCGCCCTGCCGTGGCCGGAATGGGTCGATGGCGTGTTCGCCTGGGCCTATCCCTGGGGCTTTGGCACCACGACTTACAAGCTGTTCATCATCGTCGCCGCCGCCGCGATCCTCGTCGCGCTCTGGCTGCTGATGACCCGCACCAAGGCGGGCCTGATCATGCGCGCCACCCAGCAAGACGCCGAGATGGCGCGCGCTTTCGGCATCCCCGTCACCCGCGTCTACGCGCTGGTTTTCGGTCTGGGCGCGGGGCTGGCGGCCATGGGCGCAGTCCTGATCGTCCCGGTCCAGCAGGCGCATTACCTGATGGGGGGCGACCCGCTCCTGCTGTCCTTTATCGTCGTTATCATTGGCGGCCTCGGCAGCCTGCCGGGTACCGTTATCGCCGCGCTGTTGATTGGGATGAGTGACGGCATCATCTCGGTCTTCTTCTCGCCCACACTGGCCAAGATCATTGCCACGCTGGCCGTCGCCATGGTGCTGGTGTTCCGACCGCAGGGCCTGCTGGGGAAGAAGAATTGAGAGTCTTTTCCCGCGCAAATGCCCTGCATCTGGGTCTGATCGCGCTGCTGGCCGTGCTGTTTTTTGTGCTGCCCGCCTATCACACCGGAAATCTGGCGCGGATCATGGTGCTGGCAGTCTTCGCCATGGGCTACAACCTGCTGTTTGGCTATACCGGGTTGCTCAGCCTCGGCCACGCGTTGTTTTTCTCGGCGGGTATGTACGGCCTCGGCTTGACAATGCATCTGGGCGGAGCCAGCCCCGCACCCGCCTTCCTCGCCGGGTTGGTCGTGGCGCTTGTCGTCTCAGCCATCGTCGGCTTCCTCGCCCTAAGAACCACCGGCGTAGCCTTCATGATCGTCACCCTGATGTTCGCGCAGGCGGGGTATCTGACGGTCCTTTACTTCGGCAGTTATACCCGCGGCGACGAAGGCTTTGTGATCCAACAGGCCCGCCGCAGCCTGCTGGGCATTGATCTGTCAGACGATACAAACCGCTATTTCGCCGCCCTGATCCTGTTTGCTGCCGCCCTGCTGATCACCGGCGCCATCGTGCGCTCCGGTTTTGGCCGCACGCTTGTGGCGATCCGCGAGAATGAGCAGCGCGCGACCATGCTCGGCTATGACGTCCACCGCCTGAAACTGATCGCGGTGGTCCTGTCCGGCGTCCTGTCCGGGGCGTCCGGGGCCGCCTATGCCCTGCTGTTCGGATACGCCGGTGCGACCTTCGCGACCGTGCAGTATTCGATCTTCCCGCTGCTCTGGGTCCTGCTTGGCGGGGCAGGGACGACCATTGGCCCGCTGATCGGCGCGATCTTCATGTTCTACCTGATTGATTACGCCAGCGGGCTGACCAATGCCTATCTGCTGCTGGTTGGCGTGGTGCTTGTCGCCCTGACCCTGTTCGCCCCCCAAGGCATCGTCGGCACCATCCGCGCCCGCTGGAGCCGGTGGCTGCCATGAGCCTGCTGTTCACACGCAACCTCACCAAGGCCTATGCCGGGGTCACCGCCAACGAAGACATCAACTTCGATCTGCCAAAGGGCCAGACGCGGGCGCTGATCGGCCCGAACGGGGCCGGGAAATCCACCTTTGTCGGCATGGTGTCGGGCCGCATTCCGGCAACGGCCGGCTCGATTACCTTTGGCGGCGAAGATATCTCGGCCCTGCCAGCGCACCAACGCATCGCAAAAGGCATCGCCTATACGTTTCAGATCACCTCGGTGTTCGGCGGGCTTTCGGTGGCCGAGAATGTCGCCCTTGCCGCGCGTCGGTCCTTGGGCGCCGCAGCCCCGGCAAAGGTGGCCGAGGTTCTGGATCAGGTCGGCCTGACCGATCGCGCCGATCAAACTGCCCGAGACCTGTCCTACGGCCACCAGCGTATCCTCGAAATCGGCATGGGGCTGGCCCAGAACCCGCGCCTTTTCATCCTTGATGAGCCGACACAGGGCTTGGCGGAAGCCGAAATCGACGCCTTCAAGGCGCTGATCCGGGGGCTGGATCCGGAAACCACGATCCTACTGATCGAACATAACATGAGCGTTGTCATGGACCTGGCCGAGGCCATCACGGTCCTCGATCAGGGTCGCATTTTTGCCGAAGGCACGCCCGAAGACGTCCGTGCGAACCGGGCCGTTCAAGCCGCCTATCTGGGCACCGAACATGCTTGAGCTTCGCGACATCACTGCCGCCTATGGCAACGTCAAAACCTTGTTTGGCGTATCGCTTAACGCAGCCGCTGGGCAGGTCCACTGCATCATGGGCCGCAATGGCGCAGGCAAGACCACAACGCTGAAAACCATCATGGGCTTGCTGACCCCAACCGGCGGTTCGATTACGCTGAACGGGGCGAACATAGGCTCTGATTCAGCTGAAAACACGGCCAAACGCGGCGTCGGCTATGTCCCGCAGGGGCGGCGCTTGTTTGCCGAACTCAGCGTGGCCGAGAATATCCAGATCGGCCTGATGGCCCGCCAACCCGATCCAACGACCCGCGATTGGGTGCTTGATCTGTTTCCACCGCTGAAATCCCGCCTGACCCAGCGCGCCGAAACGCTGTCAGGTGGCGAACAGCAGATGCTGGCGATGGCCCGCGCGCTGTGCCTGCGCCCGACCGTCCTGCTGCTGGACGAACCGACCGAGGGGTTGCAGCCCAGCATGATCGCGCAAATCCGCAACGTGGTGATACGGATGCGCGACGAAAGCGTCGCCGTGGTTCTGGTTGAACAGCGCAGTGATGCGGTGCTCAGCATGGCGGACCACGTGACATTCCTTGAAAACGGGCGCAGCGTCGAAACACTGGACATCGCGGCGCTGAAGGCAGCGCCCCAAAAATTGACGCAGTATCTGGGAGTCTGACATGGACAAACTCGTCATCCGTAACATCGGTCTGATGCTGTCCGGCCTGATCGAAAACCCGATCTTCGAGGCTGATTGCATCATTGCCGAAGGCGGGAAGATCGCGGCGATTGGCCGCGAAAAAGACCTCGACACCGAAGGCGCGACCACGGAGGTCGATGCCAACGGCGTCACCCTCGCCCCGGGGCTGATCGACAGCCACGTCCACCCGGTCGTCGGCGATTACACCCCGCGCCAACAACAGCTTCACTGGATCGACAGCACCCTGCACGGCGGCGTCATTACGATGATCTCCGCCGGAGAGGTTCACATGCCCGGCCGCCCGAACGACCCGGTGGGCACCGTCGCCATGGCGATCGCCGCACACCGCTGGTACGAAAACCTGCGCCCATCGGGCATGAAGGTTCACGGCGGCGCGCCCTTGTTGCAGCAGGGCTTGGAAGAAGAGCACTTCCGCCAGATGGCCGACGCCGGCGTCAGCCTGATTGGAGAAGTTGGCCTGGGCACCGTCAAAGACGGTAAGACCGCCAATCAAATGGTCGGCTGGGCGCGCAAGTACGGGATGCAAAGCACGATCCACACCGGCGGGCCGTCAATCCCCGGATCGGGACTGATCGATGCCGATATGGTGCTGGAAACTGGGACCGACGTGGTCGGCCACATCAATGGCGGTCATTCCGCTCTGCCTGACGATCAGATCATTTGCTTGTGCGAAAACTGCAAGGCGGCGCTGGAAATCGTGCACAACGGCAACGAACGCGCCGCAATCCTGACGCTGAACACCGCGCGAGAGTTGGGCAAGCTGGATCAGGTGATCCTCGGCACAGACGGCCCTGCAGGGTCGGGCGTACAGCCGCTGGGTATCCTGCGGATGGTTGCATTGCTCTCATCCATGGGCGGCGCCCCCGCCGAGCAGGCAATATGTTTCGCCACCGGCAACACCGGGCGGCGGCGCAAGTTGGACACCGGACGGTTGGAGGTTGGCCTCGCCGCCGATTTCGTCCTGATGGATCAAGCGCAGCACGCGCCCGGCAAGGACATCCTGGAGAGTATCCAGCAAGGCAACCTGCCCGGTGTCGGGATGACCGTGATCGACGGCAAGGTTACGTCCGGGCGCAGTCGCAATACTCCTCCGGCACAAAGGCTGCCTGAAGTGGTGCCAGACGCCTGAACAACCTATCCGTCTTTTCGCCAAAAATACTCCGGGGTGTCTGGGGGGCAGGCCCCCCAGACACCGCCCGCGGCAACGAACCGGCGGATTTAATATCCGCCGGCCCCGCTTGATTGTCACACGATCACCGCCCCGGAATCTCTCCGCGCTTCGTCTCGGGCTGATGCCAGTTCTGGATCAATGCCACCGCTTCCTCTGCCGTTTCGACAAAGCGGAACAGCTCCAGATCATCCTCGGAAATCGTTCCGGCATCCGCCAGCGCCTCCCAGTTGATAATGCTGCGCCAAAAATCCTCTCCAAACAGCAGGAACGGCACGCGGCGCATGCGTCCGGTCTGGATCAGGGTCAGCGCCTCGAACGTTTCGTCCAAAGTCCCGAACCCGCCCGGAAACACGCAGATCGCGCGCGCGCGCATCAGGAAATGCATCTTGCGGATCGCGAAATAGTGGAAGTTGAAACACAGGTCCGGCGTGACATACTCATTTGGCGCCTGTTCATGCGGCAGCACGATGTTCAACCCGATGGACACCCCATCCGCATCCGCCGCACCCAGGTTGCCCGCCTCCATCACGCCCGGCCCGCCGCCGGTGACGATCACATCCTGCGTTGGCGGGCTGCCTTCGGTCATCAGCTTGGCGAACTTGCGCGCCTCGGCGTAAAACTGCGACAGATTGGCCAATGTCTCGGTCCGCGCCGCGCCTTTGTTTTCAGGCGACGGGATGCGCGCGCCGCCAAACATCACCACCGTGCTTTCGATGCCGTATTCTTCCATCAGCATCTCGGGCTTCAGCAGTTCCAGCTGCAACCGCACCGGGCGCAATTCCTCGCGGCACAGGAAATCCTGGTCCGAGAATGCCAGCTTATAGGCAGGCGCGCGCGTCTGCGGCGTGTCCGGCACCCCGTGCGAGGTTTCGATGTCTTCGTGGCTGTCCCGAAATGGGTGATACCTGTCGTCTTTCATACTAAAACCGCCTATGCGTTGCGTCACTGTTCCTGACCGCATATAGCGCCGGAACCAAGTGAACCAGACACATTTCCCGGAGACCCCAATGTCCAATGCCGCCCTGGAAACCGCCATCGAAGCCGCCTGGGAAGACCGCGAGGCGATCAGCCCCGCCTCAACCGGTGAGCAACGCGACGCAATCGAAGAAACGCTGAACGCGCTGGACAGCGGCAAGCTGCGCGTCGCTGAGCCACGCCCGGACGGCAACTGGCACGTCAATCAATGGGCCAAAAAGGCCGTGCTGCTGGGATTCCGCATCAAGGATATGGAACCTCAGGACGGCGGCCCGCAGGGTGCGGGCTGGTGGGACAAGGTCGATAACAAATTCCTCGGCTGGGGCGACAACCAGTGGCGCGATGCGGGTTTCCGCGCCGTTCCGAACTGCATCGTGCGCAGATCCGCCTTTATCGCGCCGGGCGTGGTGCTGATGCCGTCCTTCGTCAATATCGGCGCTTATGTCGACAGCGGCACCATGGTCGACACCTGGGCCACGGTCGGAAGCTGCGCGCAGATCGGCAAGAACGTCCACCTGTCCGGCGGTGTCGGCATTGGCGGCGTGCTGGAACCCATGCAGGCCGGGCCGACGATCATCGAAGATGATTGCTTCATCGGCGCGCGTTCCGAAGTGGTTGAAGGCTGCATCGTGCGCGAAGGCTCGGTCCTTGGTATGGGCGTATTCATCGGCAAATCCACCAAGATCGTCGATCGCGAAACTGGCGCCGTCACTTACGGAGAGGTCCCGGCAGGCTCGGTGGTCGTCGCAGGCTCCATGCCATCCAAAAACGGCGTGAACCTATACTGCGCGGTGATCGTCAAGCGGGTGGATGCGCAAACACGCTCGAAAACCTCGATCAACGAGTTGCTGCGCGACTAGAGTTTGCGTGACTAAAGCGTTTCGTCTTGAACCTGAATCGCGAGGGATTCCCTTGAGACCTGATCTGTGATTCATCCTGTTTGGGAGGATGGATCATGTCAGCACCTTTGCCATCTGCGCTTCGGATACGGTTTCAGAGATACATTGAAGAAGGGTTGAGCGGGCGCGCGGCGGCGTTGCGGTTGAAGCTGTCGCCTGCCACAGGCGCGCGGTGGGCGCGTCAGGTGAGGATGAAGGGTCATGCGGAACCTGCCCGGCAGGGACCGCCGCGCGGCAAGGGAAAGCTGGCTCCGCATCGGGAATTCTTTGAGGAGTTGATCGCACAAGACCCTGACATCACGCTCTTTGAGTTGCGTAATGCGCTGGCCGATGCAGAGGGTGTGCGGGTGCATCACTCCTCCATCGCCAACCTTCTGTCCCGGCTCGGCTTCACGTACAAAAAAAGTCGCTGGTCGCAACCGAGCGCCGCCGCGCCAAGGTAAGGCAGCAACGGGCCGACTGGTTCAGATACCGCTCGCCAGCCATTGCGACCTTTCCTGAGCGCGTTGTCTTTATTGACGAAACCGCAGTGAAGACAAACCTCACGCGCCTACGCGGCAGAGCCAAGCGCGGTAAGCGCCTGACGATGGATGCGCCCTTCGGAAGCTGGGGAACCCAAACCTTGATCGCGGGCCTGACCCAAGGCGCGCTGATCGCACCTTGGGTCATCAAGGGAGCGATAGATGGCCCCGCCTTCGCGGCCTACATCCGCGAAGTGCTGGTCCCCGAGATCAACCCCGGCACTGTCGTCATTCTCGACAACCTGGCAACCCACCGGAATAAGGAGGCGACGCAGGCTTTACGCAATCACGGCTGCTGGTTCCTTTACCTGCCACCGTACTCGCCCGACCTGAATCCCATCGAGCAGGCCTTCTCTAAACTGAAAGCCCATTTGCGACGGATCGGGGCCAGGTCCTTTACCCAGGTCTTCGAAGCAATCGGAGCAATCTGCGATCTCTACGACCCAGTAGAATGCTGGAACTACTTTAAGGCCGCCGGATATGTCTCAGGTTAATGTCGAAACGCTTTAGAGTTTGCGTGACGGGCCGGACTGTGTTCAGTTGGGCGCACACACAGCTCAGGTCGGGGAGGGCCGCGCCATGAATATCCTGATTGCCATCATTGTCGGTGGGATTGCGGGCTGGCTTGCCAGCAATATCATGAAAGCCAGCACCGGTATTGTGATGAATGTGGTGCTGGGGATCGTCGGCGCGGTTGTTGCCAGCGCGCTTCTGCGTTTGGTGGGGATCGGCGGTGACGGCTTTGTCGGCAACTTCATCATTGCCGTTCTTGGTGCCTGTCTGCTGATCTGGGGCGCGCGCCAGATCCGCGGCTGATCACCCGTTCGGGTCGAACCATTTGAAGTAGAGTTCGTCATATGCGCCCGTCTCCTGAATCGTCAGGAGCGCAAGGTTGACCTGTTCGCGCAGGTCGCTGCCCTGAGGCAGCGCGATGCCATAATCTTCCGGGCGGAATATGCGGTCGACCAGCCGCGCATTGCCGCGTCCTTGGGTGCGGACGTAATAGGCCAGCAGCGGGCCGTCGAAGAAGATAGCGTCCAGCTCTCCATCCTCAAAGGCCCAAAGCAACGCCTGAAAGTCCACGAAGGTGATGTGGGCCACTTCCAGCTGGGTCAGGAACTCGCTTGCCGTGGACCCGACCGTGGTGGCGACAAGCTGCCCCTCCAGGTCGTTGATGCTGTCTACCTGATCCTCCAGCGCGCGCAGGGTCATCGCGGTTGTTATACTGGCCACCAGCATGGCAACCATCAGAACGCCTGACAGGACGAGCGTCACTGCAAACAAACGGCCCAGGACCGACCGTGGCAAGTTCTGGCCAAACCCGCCACTGGCCACCATATTCAGCGCATACCAGAATGCAGGGAACATCGCCTGCTTGGCGCCGTGATCGAAGTAGGGCTGTTTTCTGCGCTCAAACACCCAGATCAGCATGCCGATCACCAGAAGAACACCGAATGCCGCAAGAATGGCCAGCCCGACCTGGCGGTTCGCGAACGCCCATAAAATACTCGGTTGATCCACGTCCACCGGCACCATGATCTGCAAACCGCTGCCGAAAATCGGCAGGGAAAAGTCCATCACCGCCTCGCGCGCGCCAGTGATCGAGATGTTGGCGATGGCCCCATCCACCCCGCCGGTTTCGACGGAGTTCAGCATCCGGGGGAAATCGTCGGCGACGACGAAGTCGATTTCGGCGTCGATCTCGCGCCCGATCATCTGCATCAGGTCTATGCTGAAGCCGGTCAGCACGCCGTCTTCGACGAAGGCGAATGGCGGGCGTTCGACCGTGGCAATTGTCAGCTTGCCGCTCTGCGCAGAAACCGGCAGGGCCGCCCAAACGGCCAGCAACACAAGAAGGCAAAGTCGATTCATGTTTCCTACTGTTCGACGTCTGCTGATCTGATATGTCAAAACGGCGGTCCGGCCAAGTCGGATGCCGCCGCTGGCAAAGGAGACGGGCGCGGATGCCGCAATCCCAAATGCCCAACACGGACGCGCCCAAGCGTGCGCAGCAGGTCTTCACCCTGCTTGTCGAGGTGGGCCGAAACCACCGTGACGGCTTGCCCGACGGGGCCACCGGCGCGGCGCTGGTCTGCTATGCCTCCGGCGTGGATGAGGGCGAGGCGGTGCGCGAAACCGTCGCCGTCCTGAAACAGGCTGATATGGCCCCGCTGGATGTCACCGGATACGGAACGCTGGAAGAACGTCTGGCCGACGGTCATGACATCGCCGAGGATGAGCGCGCGATGATGGACCGTGCGCTGGCCGAAAACGCGGTCATCGTCGCCCAGGCCACGCCCTTCTACGAAAAATAGCCCAGGGGAGGCGGCCATGCCCTATCGCCTGATCCACCTGTCGGTCCCCGAAGGTTCCGCCGATAAGATTGTCGGGATCATCGGGGACGCCGGTTCCCACAGTTGGTGGCGCAATGATGCGGACGGAAGTGATAACAAATCGGTCGTCTTCAGCGTCGTTCTGGCAACGCCGCGCACCCAGGACTTCCTTGACGATGTAACCGATGCGCTGGGCGCGGTTTACGGCTGGCGACTGGTTACGAATGCAACCGAAGTCGTCCTGCCCGAAATCGTGGATGAGGAGAAACAGGCGAAGCTTGAGGCTGAGAATTCGCAGGCCGCGCGCGAAGAAATCTATGTCGATGTGTCGCGTGGTGCGATCCTGTCACGGGATTATCTGCTGATGGTCGCGCTGGCGACTGTGGTGGCGGCCATCGGCCTCAGCACCGGGCAGGTCGCGGTTGTCATCGGCGCGATGGTGATTGCGCCGCTGCTTGGCCCGATCCTGGCGTTTGCGTTCGGAACCGCGCTTGGCAATCGTAACTTGCTGTGGATTGCCGCCAAAAGTTTCGCGGCGGGCCTGGCGGTATCGCTGCTGGCGGGCGGTCTGCTTGGGCTGGTCCTGCCGCCCGGTCTGGACGCGGGCCTTGTGACGTTCAATAATCCGCTGGGCCTGACAACCGCGGCGCTGCCGCTTGCGTCCGGTGCGGCGGCAGCACTGATGGTCACACAGAACAACAACTCTGCCCTGGTGGGTGTCATGGTTGCCGCTGCACTGCTGCCGCCCCTGGCCGCCATCGGTTTGCTGGTCGGCGGCGGAGAATACGTACAGGCGCTGCGCGCCCTGGCCACAGTGATTGCCAACGTCGTTGCGATCACTCTGGCCGCACAGGTCGTTTTCATCCTCAAAGGCATCCGCCCGCGCGGCTGGCTGGCCGACAGCCACGACACCTCAGTCCGGTGGAGCCTTGCAATCTGGGTCGCGCTTCTGGCGCTGGTTGTCGCAGGGCTGGTAATCTTTGGCGGCGCTGGACTATGAACACCCGCGAACAGCCTCGAGGATAACATGCCAGACACCGACCCCGTCGACCTGACCCAGAAACTTGTCCGCTGCGCCTCGGTCACGCCGGACGAAGGCGGGGCGCTGGTGCTGCTGGAACAAGTGCTCAGCGCGGGCGGCTTCGCCTGCACGCGGGTGGACCGCAATGGCATTTCCAACCTTTTCGCACGCTGGGGCGATAAGAGTCATGCACGAACGATCGGCTTCAACGGTCACATCGATGTGGTGCCCGTTGGCGACCCGGCAGACTGGTCTGACGATCCGTTCAGCGGCACGATCCGCGATGGCCAATTGTGGGGCAGGGGCGCCACCGACATGAAATCCGGGGTCGCCGCCATCGTCGCGGCCGCGTTGGATTTTGTTTCTGACTCACCGCCAGATGGCGCGATTATCCTGACGATCACCGGCGATGAAGAAGGTGACGCGACGGACGGCACCGTGGCCTTGCTCGACTGGATGGCGGATCAGGACGAAGGGATGACCGCCTGCCTGGTGGGTGAGCCGACCTGCCCGAATGAGATGGGAGAGATGATCAAGATCGGGCGGCGCGGTTCGATGACCGGCTATTTCACGGCCACCGGCAAGCAAGGCCATTCCGCCTATCCGCATCGCGCCAAAAACCCGGTGCCGGCACTGGCCCAGCTGATTGACCGGCTGGCCACGGCCACGCTGGACGAAGGCACGGAGCATTTCGATGCCTCAACCCTGGCTGTGACCACCTTTGATACCGGCAATCCGGCCAACAACGTGATCCCGGCCAGTTGCCGCGCGACTGTGAACATCCGGTTCAACGATGCCCATACCTCGGGCAGTCTGACAGAATGGCTTCTGGCAGAGGCGGCGAAGATCGCCAAAGAAACCGGCATCGGCATCGAAATGACGACCCAGATATCAGGCGAAAGCTTCCTGACACCGCCGGGCGCGTTGTCGGACCTTGTCGCCGCCGCCGTCAAAGCCGAAACCAACGTTGAGCCTGTGTTATCCACCAGCGGCGGCACCTCGGACGCGCGCTTCGTCAAGGATCACTGCCCGGTGGTCGAGGTCGGGCTGGTCGGCAGAACCATGCACGAGGTCGACGAACGCGTCACCGTCGCCCATATCCACCAACTGAAAGCGATCTATTCGCGTATCCTGCGGGATTGGTTCGCCGCCTGATGCGAACACCGCAGCTGATCGTCATGGTCAAGAAACCCCGCCCGGGGCGTGTCAAAACCCGCCTGGGTCGCGACATCGGCATGACCGGCGCGGCCTGGTGGTTCCGCCATCAGACCCGCGCCCTGCTGCGCCGGGTCGAGGATCGCCGCTGGCAGACCATCCTGGTCGTCTCACCCGACACAGAAGGCCTCAGCAGCCGTATCTGGCCTGCGCATCTACCGCGTGTTGCGCAAGGCGGCGGTGATCTGGGCGCGCGGATGGGGCGGCTGTTTCGCACCCTGCCGCCGGGGCCGGTGGTGATTGTAGGCGCCGATATTCCCGGCATCACCCGGCATCACATCGCGCGTGCCTTCACCGCACTCGGGCATAACGCTTCGGTCATTGGCCCGGCCCCTGACGGCGGTTATTGGCTGATCGGATTGAAGCGCGCGGCCACGCCGCCAAAGACCCTGTTTCACCACGTGCGCTGGTCAACGCCCCACGCCATGGCCGATACGGTGACAACATTGCCCGGCCCGGTTGCGCGGGTCGACACATTGCGCGACGTGGACACAGCCGCCGATCTTGCCGACAAACATGAATGACGCCACCGCATTCCCGTGCTAGGCGCTGTTTATGGCCAAGCTCCCCTCCAAGCCCGAGATCCTGCAATGGATCGCCGATAACCCGACCGAGACCGACAAGCGCAGCATCGCCCGCGCCTTCGGCCTGAAAGGGGCGGCGAAGATCGACCTGAAGCGGCTGCTGCGCGAGTTGCAGGACGAAGGCCACCTGGACAAGCGCCGCAAGACCTATCGCGACCCGAACCGCCTGCCGCCCGTGTCGGTCCTTGCCGTCACCGGCCCGGACCGCGATGGCGACCTGCTGGCGCGCCCGATGGACTGGCAGGGCGACGGGCCGGAACCGGTGATCCTGATCGTCGGGCGCAGTGAACCGCCAGCGCTGGGCGAGGGCGACCGCATCCTTGCCCGCCTGACCGAGGTTGCAGGCGAACCCCACAGCCACGAGGCCCGCGTGATCCGACGCATCGGGCAGGGACCGCAGAAGATCATCGGCATCTACCGCGCCGGGTCGGATGGCGGACGGATCCTGCCCATCGACAAGGGCGCAGATCGCGAATGGCGCGTGTCCGCCGGGGCGGCCGAAGGGGCAAAGGACGGTGAACTGGTCGAGGCTGAGGCGACCGGCCCGAAAGGCCGCATGGGGTTGCAACAGGCCAAGGTCCGCGCCCGGCTGGGTGACCCCAGCGGCCCCCGCGCTGTGTCGCTGATCGCGATCCACCAGCACGGCATCCCTGACACATTTCCGCCTGAGGTTCTGGCCGAAGCCGAAGCGATGTCCGAGGCCGGTCCGGAAGGCCGCGAAGACCTGGCCGGCATCCCACTGATCACAATTGACCCCATCGACGCCCGCGATCGCGACGATGCCGTCTGCGCCCATGCCGATGACGATCCGAAGAACCCCGGCGGCCACATCGTCTGGGTCGCCATTGCCGATGTCGCCCACTACGTCCGCCCCGGCAGTGCGCTGGATGCCGAGGCGTGGAAGCGCGGCAATTCCAGCTATTTCCCGGATCGTGTCGTGCCGATGTTGCACGATCACCTGTCCGGCGATCTATGTTCGCTGCACGAAAACGTTCCGCGCGCCTGCGTCGCGGTGCGCATGCAGATCGACGCCGGCGGCAACAAGATCGCGCATCGTTTTGTGCGCGGCCTCATGCGTTCTCCCGCTGCCCTGAACTATCAAGAGGTTCAGGACGGGGTCGACGGCAAACCGGGCGACAAGGTTGCGCCGCTGATGAAAGATGTGATCACACCATTGTTCGCCGCCTGGCGCACCACCTTGAAGGCCCGCGTCAAACGGCAACCGCTGGAACTGGACCTGCCGGAACGGCGGATCGAGTTGGATGACGACGGCACCGTCACCTCGGTCGCATTCAAGGAACGCCTCGACGCCCATCGGCTGATCGAAGAATTCATGGTGCTGGCCAATGTCGCCGCCGCTGAAACGCTGGCGGCGAAGAAACAGGCGCTGCTCTACCGTGTGCACGAGGCCCCCAGCCCCGAAAAGCTGGAGGCGCTGCGCGAGGTGGCGCAAGCCTCCGGCCTGACGCTGGCAAAGGGGCAGGTGCTGAAGACCAGCCATCTGAACCGCCTGCTGGCGCAGGCCGAAGGGTCTGATCATGCCGAACTTATCAATATTTCGACCCTGCGCAGCATGACGCAGGCCTATTACAGCCCCGACAATCTGGGCCATTTCGGGCTGGCGCTCAGGGCCTATGCCCACTTCACCTCGCCGATCCGGCGTTATGCCGACTTGATCGTCCACCGCGCCCTGATTGCTGCCCACGGCTGGGCCGACGACGGCTTGGCCGAGGCTGAAACGCAGCGCCTGCCTGAAACCGCGATCCAGATTTCAATGACCGAGCGCCGCTCGATGGAGGCCGAACGCGACACCACCGACCGCTATCTGGCCGCCTTCCTGTCCGAACGTGTTGGCGCCGAACTGACCGGTCGCGTCGCCGGTATCGCGCGCTTCGGGGTCTTCGTGAAACTTGACGAAACCGGCGCCGACGGGCTGATCCCGATCCGCACGCTAGGCCGCGAGTATTTTCGCCATGACGCCGATGCCCAGACGCTGACCGGCAGCGACAGCGGCCTTGTGATCACACTTGGTCAACGCGTCCTGACCCGGCTTGCCGAAGCCGTTCCGGTCACCGGTGGCCTGATGCTGGAACTGCTGGAGATCGACGGCAAAGCCATGCCAAAGCCGCAGTCCCGCCCTGGAAGGCCAGGTAAATCCGGCAAAAGCAAACGCAAGATCCGCCGCAATCGCCGCTGACGGGCGGCGCTTTGCCGAAGGCTGCCGCCCCACGCTTCCCCGCCGAATCGCAATCCGCTATACTCCCGCCTGAGCAGCAGACACCCACAAACAGGTGCAGCAATGAGACTTCTGAACGTTGCAATGGCGCTGGTCCTTGTGACCGGCCCCGCGCTGGCGCAATCATTGGCCCCGACGACATCGCCTCACCCAAAGGCGCGAATTCAGGAGGGCCCCGTGGTCGAGATTCAGGCCGATCAGAATGCCCGGCTGCAAAGCTGGCTCGCCGCGTTTCGCCCACGCGCGCAGGCCGCCGGAATTCGCGCCGAAACGCTGGACTCGGCGCTGAGGGGTATCCGCAACAACACTACGGTGATCAAACGTGACCGCAACCAGTCCGAATTCACCAAGCAGATCTGGGAATACCTCGACAGTGCCGCGTCGGATGCGCGTGTGGCCAACGGGCGGGCGGCCTTTGCGAAAAACCGCAAACTGCTGGGCGAAATAGAAGAGGAATACGGCGTCGACGCCCATATTGTCGCGGCCATCTGGGGCCTGGAAAGCGCCTATGGCACGTTTCGCGGTGATATTCCCATGGTCGAGGCGCTGGCCACGCTGGCCTTTGACACGCGCCGGGGCCGGTTCTTTGAAAAACAATTGATCGGCGCGCTTCAGATCATCCAGTCCGGTGACGTCGCCCCGCGCAGCATGACCGGAAGCTGGGCCGGGGCGATGGGGCATACCCAGTTCATTCCGACCAGTTACCTTGCATACGCCGTTGATTTCACCGGCGATGGCAAGCGCGATATCTGGTCGGACAACCCCGGTGATGCGCTGGCCTCGACCGCGAATTACCTGGCGAAGTTCGGCTGGAAGAAGGGGCAACACTGGGGGGTTGAGGTCATTTTGCCGGACGGGTTCGATTACACGCTGGCAAAGCGGACCAATCGCAAATTGCCCTCAGCCTGGGCGGCCATCGGCATCGGGGCTGCATCCGGCAAGCCGATCGTGGATCACGGCCCGGCCTCGATCCTGTTGCCAGCCGGGGCCAATGGGGCGGCCTTCATGATTTTCGAGAATTTCGACGTGATCGAACATTACAACACCGCCGATGCCTATGTGATCGGTGTCGGGCATCTGGCCGACCGGATTGCCGGAGGGGACCCGATAAAGGCCAGTTGGCCGCGCGATGATCGCCCGCTGAGCTTTGATGAAAAGCAGGAAATGCAGCGTCTGCTGACCGCGATGGGGTATTCGACCGGAGGCGTTGACGGGATCATCGGGCCCCTGACGATCAACTCGGTCCGCAGGTTCCAGGCCTCGGTCGGGTTGATCCCCGACGGGTATCCGTCAAAGAAAATGCTGGACCATTTGCGCGGCTAAAGCGTTTCGGCTTGAACCTGAATCGCGAGGGATTCCCTTGAGACCTGATCTGTGATTCATCCTGTTTGGGAGGATGGATCATGTCAGCACCTTTGCCATCTGCGCTTCGGATACGGTTTCAGAGATACATTGAAGAAGGGTTGAGCGGGCGCGCGGCGGCGTTGCGGTTGAAGCTGTCGCCTGCCACAGGCGCGCGGTGGGCGCGTCAGGTGAGGATGAAGGGTCATGCGGAACCTGCCCGGCAGGGACCGCCGCGCGGCAAGGGAAAGCTGGCTCCGCATCGGGAATTCTTTGAGGAGTTGATCGCACAAGACCCTGACATCACGCTCTTTGAGTTGCGTAATGCGCTGGCCGATGCAGAGGGTGTGCGGGTGCATCACTCCTCCATCGCCAACCTTCTGTCCCGGCTCGGCTTCACGTACAAAAAAAGTCGCTGGTCGCAACCGAGCGCCGCCGCGCCAAGGTAAGGCAGCAACGGGCCGACTGGTTCAGATACCGCTCGCCAGCCATTGCGACCTTTCCTGAGCGCGTTGTCTTTATTGACGAAACCGCAGTGAAGACAAACCTCACGCGCCTACGCGGCAGAGCCAAGCGCGGTAAGCGCCTGACGATGGATGCGCCCTTCGGAAGCTGGGGAACCCAAACCTTGATCGCGGGCCTGACCCAAGGCGCGCTGATCGCACCTTGGGTCATCAAGGGAGCGATAGATGGCCCCGCCTTCGCGGCCTACATCCGCGAAGTGCTGGTCCCCGAGATCAACCCCGGCACTGTCGTCATTCTCGACAACCTGGCAACCCACCGTAATAAGGAGGCGACGCAGGCTTTACGCAATCACGGCTGCTGGTTCCTTTACCTGCCACCGTACTCGCCCGACCTGAATCCCATCGAGCAGGCCTTCTCTAAACTGAAAGCCCATTTGCGACGGATCGGGGCCAGGTCCTTTACCCAGGTCTTCGAAGCAATCGGAGCAATCTGCGATCTCTACGACCCAGTAGAATGCTGGAACTACTTTAAGGCCGCCGGATATGTCTCAGGTTAATGTCGAAACGCTTTAGGGCAGGCTGGGGGGCCAACCCCCCAGACCCCCCGGAGTATTTTTGGCGAAAAGACGGGGTCAGGCGCGTTTGCTGGCGATGTCGGTTATACCCAGCGTCGCCAGGACTTTGGCCTCTATATGGGCGGCATCCAGCGCGGCAACTTGATACATCCGGGCCGGGCTGGCCTGGTCGATGAAGATATCCGGCAGGACCATTGAGCGGTATTTGAGGCACGTTTCCAACAGACCCTGTTCCGCCAGAAACTGCGCCACATGGCTGCCGAAACCGCCGATGGCGCCTTCTTCGATGGTGATCAGCGCTTCGTGATTGCGGGCCAGCTGTGTAATCAGGTCCTGGTCCAGCGGCTTGGCAAATCGCGCGTCAGCAACTGTTACGGATATTCCCCGCGCCGTCAGTGCTTCGGCGGCGCTGGCGGCCTCGGCCAGTCGGGTTCCGAAGGACAAGAGCGCCACGCGGCTGCCCTGACTGACTATGCGGCCTTTGCCGATCTCCATCGGGGTGCCGCGTTCCGGCAGATCGACGCCAACCCCTTCGCCGCGCGGAAAGCGGAAGGCGATCGGTCCTGCGTCGTGACCCGCCGCAGTGGCGACCATATGCACCAGCTCTGCCTCGTCCGCGGCCGCCATGACCGTGAATCCCGGCAGGTTCGCCAGATAGGCGATGTCAAAGGCGCCAGCATGGGTCGCCCCGTCGGCCCCTACCAGCCCGGCCCGATCGATGGCGAAGCGCACCGGCAACCGCTGGATTGCGACGTCATGCACCACCTGGTCGTATCCGCGTTGCAGGAAGGTCGAGTAAATAGCGCAGAACGGCTTCATCCCGCCCGCCGCTAAACCGGCGGCAAAGGTCACGCCGTGCTGCTCGGCGATGCCGACGTCGAAACAACGGGTCGGATAGCGTTCGGCGAACAGGTTCAGCCCGGTGCCGTCCGGCATCGCTGCCGTCACCGCGCAGATCATCGGATCATCTGCCGCTTCGGCCACCAGCGATTGCGCGAAGACCTTGGTGTAAGACGGCGCGTTGCTGGCGGCCTTCGCCTGTTCGCCTGTCAAAACGTCGAACTTGCCGACCCCATGACCGCGATCCCGAGCTGTCTCGGCCGGGGCATAGCCTTTGCCCTTCTTTGTGATCACATGGATCAGAACGGGCCCATCCGCGCGGTCTTTCACCGTGCGCAGTACCGGCAAAAGCTGCTCCAGATCGTGCCCGTCGATGGGGCCGAGGTAAGAGAACCCGAGCTCCTCGAACATCGTGCCGCCCACGGTCATGCCTTTCAGCATTTCCTTGGCCCGGCGCGCGCCCTCCTGAAACGGCTCAGGCAGAAGGCTGACCGCGCCTTTTGCGGCCGCCTTGAATTCCTGGAACGGCGCGCCTGCATATAGGCGGGACAGATAAAACGACATGGCCCCAACCGGCGGAGCGATCGACATCTCATTGTCATTCAGCACTACGATCATCCGCTTGCCTAGATGGCCGGCGTTGTTCAGCGCCTCATAGGCCATGCCCGCACTCATCGCGCCATCGCCGATCACCGCGATTGCATCGCCAATCCCGTGGTCCGGCGCGCCACCCAGATCGCGCGCGATGGCGAAGCCCAATGCAGCGGAAATCGAGGTCGAGGAATGCGCCGCCCCGAACGGGTCATAGGCACTTTCGCTGCGTTTGGTGAATCCGCTTAGCCCGCCTTCCTGACGCAGCGTGCGGATCTGATCACGCCGCCCGGTCAGGATCTTGTGCGGATAACACTGATGCCCCACGTCCCAGATGATCCGGTCGCGGGGCGCTTCGAACACGGCATGCAACGCGACGGTCAGTTCGACCACCCCAAGGCCCGCCCCCAGATGGCCGCCTGTCTGGCTGACCGCGCTGATCGTTTCGGCGCGCAGCTCATCGGCCAGCCGCGAAAGGTCGGCGTCGCTCAGCCCCGTCAGGTCGGCGGGCAGGGAAACGCGATCCAGCGTCGGGGTTTCGGGGCGATCAGTCATCAGCGTCCTTCAGGCATCGCGGGCAATAACAAAGCGGGCGGTGTCACGCAACGCATCGGCCCGCGCGCCGTATGGTTCGAGCGCTGCCAGCGCCTCATCCACCAAGGCCTCGGCCCGTGTTTTGGCGCCGTTCAAACCCAGCAGCGACACGAACGTCGCCTTGCCCGCCTCGGCATCTTTGCGCAGGCGTTTGCCAGCCCGGTCGGCATCACCCGTCACGTCCAGGATGTCATCGGCGATCTGAAAGGCAAGGCCCAGCGCTGTGGCATATCGGCCCAGGGGGCCGGTGTCTTCGCCCGCCAACCGCGCCCCCGCCTTTGCGGCCCAGCCGATCAGCGCCCCGGTCTTGCGCGCCTGCAAGCCCGTGATCTGATCCAGATTGAGCGGGGTTAGAGCCGTTTCTGCGGCAATATCCTCGGCCTGGCCCAATACCATGCCCGCACCCCCTGCGGCCTGCGCGAGGGTCAGGGTCAACTCTGCCCGAATCGCCGGATCAGCGTGGGTCGCCGGATCACTGAGCAGTTCAAATGCCAGCGATTGCAACGCATCGCCGACCAGAATCGCCGACGCCTCGTCCCATTTCACATGTACGGTGGGCTGGCCCCGACGAAGGTCGTCGTCGTCCATCGCAGGCAGATCATCATGGACCAGCGAATAGGCGTGCATCGCCTCGATCGCCGCCGCTGCGCGATCGGCGCGGGCCTGCGGCACATCGACAATCGCTGCCCCGGCAATCACAAGATGGGCGCGCAGGCGCTTGCCGCCACTACAGGCATAGCGCATGGCCGCCGTCAGGTCGGAGTCTGGAAACGCATCGAGCGCCAGGTTCAGCGCGGTACTGACCCTTCGGGCACTGTCGTCCAGCGACATCTACAACCCGTCGACCGGCGTTGCCCCCGTCGCCTCACCAGCCTCATCCGTGGTGATCTGCGCGACCTTTTCTTCGGCCGCTTTCAGGCGCGCCTCACAATGGGCTTTCAGCGCCGCACCGCGTTCATAAAGCGCGATAGACTTGTCCAGCGGCACATCGCCGGAATCCAACTCGGCGACCACGGATTCCAGCGCCGCCATCGCCTCTTCAAAGCTCATATCTGCGACTTTCTTATCGCTCATCCGCCCCGCTCCATCAAAACCTGCACATGTGCTGCCACGCCTTCGGCCAGCGCATCCAGATCATAGCCACCTTCAAGTGTCGAGACCACGCGCCCGCCAGAATGCGCATCCGCCACGTCACAAATCCGCCCGGTGACCCAGGCGAAATCCTCGGTTGTCCAGTTGAGGTTCGCCAGCGGGTCGGCCGCCGCCGTATCGAACCCGGCCGAGATCAGGATCATCTCTGGTGCGAAATCTTCCAACATAGGGATGATCACCCGGTCATAGGCGGAGCGCATCTCGGCCCCGCCGGAGCCCGGCGGCAGCGCCACATTTGTGATCTGACCATGCGCGCCAACTTCGTGGCTGGCCCCGCTGCCCGGATACAGCGGCATTTGATGGGTCGAGGCAAAACGCACCCGCGCCTCATCCCACGGCAGATCCTGCGTGCCGTTGCCGTGATGCACGTCGAAGTCCACCACCGCGACACGGCTTAGCCCGTGATGGTCCAGCGCCCGCTTTGCCGCAATCGCCACATTGCCGAACAGGCAGAATCCCATCGCAGTCGCGGTTTCCGCGTGGTGGCCGGGCGGGCGCATGGCGACGAAGGCATTCGCAACCTCACGGGCGATCACCGCATCCACCGCCGCAACACAGCCGCCGACCCCGCGCAAAGCCGCCTCCAGCGACCCGGGCGACAAATGCGTGTCCGCATCCAGCGAGGTCCAGCCGTCAGCGGGCATTGCCGCTTCAACCCGCGCCAGGTAATCCTCGGGGTGACAGCGCAATACCTCGGCGCGATCCGCCAGCCCCGCTTCGCGGCGATCAAGCCCGGCAAATGCATCCTGATTCAGAACCGCATGAATGGCCGCCAACCGTTCCACCCGTTCGGGATGGCCTGGCGGCGTTAGATGATCCAGCCCGCCGGAGTGCGTAAATAATGCTGTTGTCATTGCCGATTTCCTAAGGCGCGGCAGTTCTGTTTTTCGCCACCGACACCATCATTGACCCAAAAATATCCCCGCCGGAGGCACGATTTTTCCCAGAAAAATCGACCCTAATCCGGCGCCAACATGTATCCTTCACCCCGCACAGTCTGCAGATACCGGGGCTGTTTCGGATCGCTTTCGATCTTGCGCCTGAGCCGGGTGATCTGCACATCAACAGCGCGTTCCTGGGCCTGCCCGCCGTCGCGGCCCAATTCCTCGACCAGCGTGATCCGGGCAATTGCCTCGCCCACTTTGCCCGAGAATATGCGCATCAGCTGCGTTTCCGTGGCCGTCAGGCGGATCAACTCTTCCCCGCGCCACATCTCTCCCCGGTCCATGTCATAGCGCACCGGGCCAAGGTGCAGGACCTTCGGGCCGGTCTTATCCATCTCGGTCGGAACCCGGCGCAGGATGGCGTTGATGCGCAGCAACAGTTCCTTGGGCTCGAACGGTTTGGGCAGATAATCATCCGCCCCGGCCTCAAGCCCAGCAATCCGTTCTTCCGTTTCGCCCTTGGCGGTCAGCAGCAGGATCGGTGTTGCGATTTCTTCGCGCAAGCTTCGGGTCAGGCTGACACCGTCTTCGCCTGGCATCATCACGTCTAGCACGATCATGTCGAATTCCAGACCGTCCAGCAGGCGACGCGCATGGGCGGCATCCCGCGCCGCACTGACCCAGAAGCCGTGCCGCATCAGGAATTTCTGCAACAGACCGCGAATGCGTTCGTCATCGTCAACGATCAGAAGATGGGCTTCGTTACCGCTCATGTGCTGCGCTCCTTCAGGGTGGCATAATGCGCCTTCAGGTCCGGGTCCATCATTGCTTCCAGAACGCGCCGGAATCCCGCAACCGATTCCGGTCCAGCCGCGCGATAGGCAGCGCGCATCCGGTCGCGCTGTGCGTCTGACAGCGTCTGTTCCAGCGCCGCGCCTGCTTCGGTCAGAAACAAGTGACGTTCCCGCCGGTCCACGGTCCCGACCCGGCTTTCAACCAACCCATCCGCGATCAGGGTCCGCAGCACCCGGTTCAGCGATTGCTTTGTCACGCCCAGAATCGACAGCAGATTGTTCACCGTCGTCCCGGGCGAGCGGTTGATGAAATGCACCGCCCGGTGATGCGCGCGCCCATAGGATTGCTCGCTCAATATCCGGTCCGGATCGGCGGTAAACCCACGATAGGCAAAGAACATTGCCTCGATCCCCTTGCGCAATTGCTCATCCGTCAGGAACAGCAATCCTTCGCCACCACCACCACCGTCCGACATAGCCGCGCCTCCAAGCCTGTTGCGCGACAATACGTCAGCCTTGTTGACATTCCAAGAATCAATCGCTAGCAAACTCCAGAAATAACGCAATAAAATGTCCTATTCTGACCTAATTTGCGCAACTTTTGCAAACGGAGGCGACAATGACCGCATATTCTGATCGCGACGGGAAAATCTGGCTGGATGGCAAGATGGTCGATTGGCGCGACGCCAACGTCCACATCCTGACCCATGCGATGCATTATGCCAGCGCAGTCTTTGAAGGGGAACGCGCCTACAACGGCAAAATTTTCGAATCCCGCAAGCATTCGGAACGGCTGCATTTTTCTGCCAATCAGATCGATTTTCAGATCCCCTGGACAGTTGATGAGATTGAGGCCGCGAAGGCCGAAGTCCTGTCCACCAGCGGGTTGCAGGATGCCTATGTCCGCGCCATCGCCTGGCGCGGCGCGGGCGAAGACATGGGCGTCGCTTCGGCCCGCAATCCGGTTCGCCTGGCCATCGCAGCCTGGGAATGGGGCGCCTATTACGGCGACGCCAAGACGCGCGGCGCCAAGCTCGATATCTCGAAATGGAAACGCCCCAGCCCCGAAACCATCCCCAGTCACGCCAAAGCCGCCGGCCTTTACATGATCTGCACGATGAGCAAGCACGCCGCCGAGGCGAAGGGTTGTTCCGACGCAATGATGTTCGACTATCGCGGCTATGTGGCCGAGGCGACGGGCGCAAACATCTTCTTCGTAAAAGACGGAGAGGTCCACACCCCCGACGCCGATTGCTTCCTGAACGGCATCACCCGCCAGACCGTCATCGGCATGTGCAAGGATCGCCAGTTGAAGGTCCACGAACGCCACATCATGCCCGAGGAACTTGAAGGGTTCGAACAATGCTGGCTGACCGGCACCGCCGCCGAAGTGACCCCCGTTGGTCAGATCGGCGACTGGAACTTCGAAGTCGGCGCAATCACCCGCGACATCGCGCAAGGATATGAAAAATTGGTGCGCGCCTGAAGGGTGTCGACTTATCATTGACTCGTTTGTTCGCTCGCATAAAGGCGGGTGATCGACGATATGTTGAGACTCACTTTTTCGGATTCCGCATTCGACCAAAGGGATAGGCCGCGAACAATGTCAAAATCTTCGCGACCGATACCGAGGCCCAGCTAACGCAAAGCATTACGCCGGGGATGGCAGGTCAGTCGATACTCGCTTGGGGCCAGGACCCATTGATTTCTGCCTAGCCGCGTGCTTCACGGTCCAAAAGATGAGCGGTGAACTTGTCTGATCTTTCTTGGCTGACGGATGCGCCAATGGCGCGTCTTGAGCGTTTCTTCCCGAAGTCCCACGGCAAGCCGCGCGTCGATGACCGGCGCGTGCTGAGCGGCATAATCTTTGATAATCGCACTGGCTTCAGGCGTCGCGATGCTCTCGCTGCCGATGGCCCACACAAGACGCACTACAATCGATGTAAGCGCTGGAGTGATAAGGGCATCTTTGCCCGGATGATGGAGGGTCTGGCTGCCTAGCATGGCGAGGAGAAGACCGTGATGATCGATGCCACCTACCCGAAGGCAAACCGCAAAGTGACCAGCATGGGCGTCAAAAAGGGGATCGCGGCTATGACGCCGACTGGTTCACAGAAGCTTTGCGCGACAAAGGGATACGCGCGTGTATCCCCGTCGAATGCAGCGCAGGAAAGCTGTGAAGTACGACAAGCGCCGGTACAAACGGCGCAACCGCATCGAGATCATGTTCGGCAGGCTGAAGGATTGGCGGCGTCTGGCCACCCGATAAGATAGATGCCCGAAAGTCTTCCTGTCATCCATCGTCCTCGCAGCGCTCGTTAATTACTGGCAATGAGACCTGACCATTCTGTATCTCGAGAATGCTATGCCGCCTCCGTCAGCAACATTGGCCGAGGTTACTGACGGGGCGGTGTATGGCGTCTGAGCCTTGTGGGTTTGACCACGTTTGCTAGCGAGCCGACACCGTCTCTCTTCATCATCTCAGATAGTTGGATGTGACCAGGTTGGACCACGGATCAGAACGAAGAGAACATGGACACGTTAACACAGACTACACTCATCGGCATAGATGTCAGCCGCGATTGGCTGGACTTTCGTTGCTTGCCGATTGTGTTGAAAAACTCCGAAATCAGAGCGTCGCGGATTTCTTGCGAAAACCTATGAAGCGAAATAGTCGGAAAGCTTTGACCACGAGACAGCGCATGGCTGCGCGTGAGCGCATGTAGGCGATTTGGGCCGACCCCCGCGCCAAAAATTTAGGATCGGGCTGCATGGAAAGAAAAATCATCGTTCAGGCCCTAAAACGGAGTTTTTCAACACAATCTGCCCAACAACCATAGGGAGCGGCTGGCCAATACAGAACACGGGCATGAGCGCGTGTGCGAACTGGCAATTCTCGCCACTGTGCGCCGGTTCGAACCATCCACAACACGGCTTCGACGCAAAGGCGCGGGTCACGCCCGGTTTGGCCAGGATCGGATATCCTCCCAAGGCAATGCGGTTCAATCAACCCCCATTGTGCATCGGTTAGAACGAAACGGATCAAGGCTGCTCTCCTGTTGTTTGCAACCTTGACTAAGAACTCGGATCAATTGGGAATCCTGAACATCAACAGACCCTATCATGTTGAATTTGTTTTTCAGGCATACTGCGATCTGACAAACTGTCCAAGGCGTTGCGCACACGAAGGTCAAATCGATGGACGATACACCTGTCAAAGGTTGGAACCATGTTCCGAATGTACCGATCAAAGTATCGCCGTTCTTTCGGTGGCCTCTGCGTCCTGTTGAGGTGCTCGGCTGGGTTTGGAATTCTTGGTTCCTGATCAGTGAGAAACTAATCATTGTCGGTATTGCATTCGTGTCGTTCTATTGGTTCCAGCCCCCCCTTGAGGAAACCAAGACACTGGCCTTCGGCTGGATTGCTGAGATGTTGGTGCGCAATCTGATCCTGATGACGGTGGTAGCGGGCGGTCTGCATCTGTATTTCTATTCCTATAGCAAACAGGGCAAAAAATTGCGCTATGACCCGCGTCCATTGATGAAAAATGGGCGTCAGTTCACCCTTGGTGGGCAAATTCGCGACAATATTTTCTGGACACTCGCCAGCGGCGTGACAATCTGGACCGCATACGAAGCGCTCATGTTCTGGGCTTTGGCGAATGGCCACGCCCCGATGCTCACCATTACGGCACATCCCTTCTGGTTCATTGGGATGTTTTTGTTGATCCCGATTTGGGAGAGCTTCTATTTCTACTGGATACACCGCTTTCTACATATTCCGTTCTTCTACAAACACGTGCACGCGCTGCATCATCGCAACATCAATGTTGGTCCTTGGTCTGGCTTGTCGATGCATCCGGTTGAACATGCGATCTTCTTGGGTTCGGTCCTGATCCACTGGATCGTGGCCGCCCACCCCGTGCATATTCTGTACCACCTGCAATATTATACCCTCACCGCAGTCACGACCCATACGGGATTTGAAGGGCTGGTGGTGAAGGATGAGAACCGGTTGGCGTTGGGCACCTTTCACCACCAAATGCACCACCGTTACTTTGAATGTAACTATGGCTCACTTGAAATTCCGTGGGACAAATTCTTCGGATCGTTTCATGACGGCACAAGCGCTGCCGATACACGGATCAAAGAGCGGCGCAAACGCATGATAGCAAGTTAAGATACGGGTGCTTATGACCGTCGAGGACCTGTTGGAAACCAAGGGCAACCGTCAACCTGCCAACATCCAAGTCGCCCGAGAAGAAGAAGGCAACACAGCCTCCGATGCCAGCATGGAAATGATCAGCACTGCCTTCATTCAATAGCGCGCGCAATTCGCGAAAGCCGTCCTAAATTCCAGTTTCCAGTTTGGTATGCCGTATGGCAAACATGCCGCTGCAACAGAAGCTCGGAACGAAATGTCTATCGGCGAAGACGACTACATCATCAGCGCCTTGTTCACTTTTGCCGCTTTGCCCTGGTACTCAGAAACGTCGACCCCACGCTCAGACAGTGCCTCGGCAAGTTCGTTTTCGCTTAGCGCCGCGATTGCCTGTTCAGTCATATTCATGAAGTTGATCTTTCGCTTGTACAGCGGGTTCGTTTCACCGAAAAAACTGCGGTTCTGAAATGCAAAATCATTGGCGTATTTGCCCATGAAGAACGACAGAAACGTATTGATGCTTGTCCGAATGCGCGGATCATCGGCCGTTAGGTGCGATGATGCCTCCAGCGTATCGAGCATGAGTTTGGACCACAGGTCCGCTCCTTTGTCGTTCATCAACTGCATCGCATTGTGCGTGTGATGAAAGTTCAGCCGGAATTCTGCACCGTGGTAGTACGGCCCGCCGCCCATCACATCAATCCACATCGATGCTTGCGTGTTGATGTGGTGGTTTATGCCACCCACACGTTCGAAAACGGACCTGAACCAATCGGCTTGTTCAAACACCCGTTGATAGAAGCTTTGGATGATCTCTACGATTGGGTCCTGACCAAGCACCGAGTACAATTGCCAGAACTGGATCGGCTTGGACACATCACTTGGCGCCGTCAGCGACAGGACGTCAGCCATACGATGGGCTTCCTTTGGCAAAAGTTCCTTCACCACAGCGGCCTGGATATAATCCCGCTGAATCTTTTCGGTCATATACCCGGGTCGCGTCGGGAATTTGGGAAGATCAACTTGTGCCATGGTGTTCTTTCGCGGGTTTTCTCGCCCATTTGATGAATGATGGCAGCGCGCCCAAACTGGGTATGGTGCCGAACCGATGACTTATGAAGGGTGTGCACGACATTCAACCTTCGTGCCAAACCATGCGGATTACCCGAAATGCGTGAGAATTTCACCAGATGACGGCGCGTTTCCGCCGGGATTCCACCATCTACCGTTGACATGCGACAAACATGGTGATCGAGAGCCGCCTTCTTTGGTATTGAGGTCTCATGTCGAGCTGGTTGAGAAACAAAGCCGCAGGAATAGCGGCGCGAGCAGGTTCGGGACGCACAGCGCAGGATTGGGCTGTGGCGACTATTGGGTTGTTGATCGTCTTGACGATCGTTGGCGCTGGTCTGTTGGTGAATGAATTGGTCCCCAAAAGCGCGGAAATACCACAGTCTGATACCTCCGGTGTTGAAGTGGTGGTCTTCGTTCCGTCGCAGTCACGGCCAGCCAGTCGGCCAAATGCTGGTGTGACCGCGGGGCAGGACCGGGCTGAGACGATGGCACAGGCGCGTCCCGGCGTGCTGACGACGTCGCTGCGGCCGCAGCCGCGGCCCGACGTCGCAGGACGGGCATCGCACCCGCTTACCAGGCCTGATGGGATTTTGGAAAATGGCCAGAATGGTGTTCTCGCAGCAGCGCACAATTGCGCGGATCCCGATGGGTCGAATATCCCCCCTCGGCGCGCAGGCGCGTCTTCGGGCAGCGAGTTTATGGCTGCGCTTTCGGGCCTTGGCGGGGCTGAGCGTGACCGCCGTATTGCGGCACAGGTTCTTGCCGGGAACATTCCCGACTTCATGCGAAACCTGACGCCCGTTACGCTGAAATCAGATGATACGACGGTGACGATCTGTGTCACGCCAGATTACGTGGCAATCGGCGACGACGCAGACCATGTACGGGTTCCGATGGGGCTGCCCGCCGCGGCGAAGATCGCCGACGGCCTGGGGTTCATGCTTCCAACCACGCGGATGGTCGATGCGATCTACGCCGATGCCGGGGTGCAATTGGCACCGCAGCCGATGACACCGAATTCGCAGATGACCTCGAACAATTATATCCGCCGGCATAATGCAACGATCCAGCGCCAACTGGTTGCTGCCGATGCCGAAAACGGAACCCTTACGGCCGGGCACCGCAAAGACCTGGTGCTGTCCAACCGCCTGCGCTCCAAACCGGGGCGGGTGGCAATTTATGGGTGGCATCGGATCAATGGTCGGCCGATCCAGCCGCTCAGCACGGTTCACGGACAGTATTATGCAGATTACTCGCATGGGGTACGGCTGGTCAGCCGAACGGCCTACGTTAACGGGCGACCGGTTGAATTGAGTGATCTGCTGTCCGATGCCCGCTTTGCGGCGCTGATCAGCGATGAGGGGCCAATTCGCGCTTCGGTTCGATACTGTTGAAGAAGTCGATGTTTTGGTCGGCGCGTTGTTGAGCGAGAGGCGGCCGCGCGCCGTTTTCTTTCACGTTGGCACTGTTGCTGGCACCAACTTCGCCAGTTTCCGGAGGTTTTGAGCTGTTGCTGCGAGTTGGAACTGTTCGGTTGCGCCTTTGGGTCCTCGAAGCCGCATCATCTGCACGCCGATGTATCGTTTCAGGTGGGCAAAGAGCATTTCAACCTTCCGCCTTTGGATGAACGACGTCATGTAGGCATCTGTTTTTCGGATATCGCGAGCGACGTCTCGGGCGGCTTCGTGAACGGACCGCATAAGGCGTCTGCCGTCGTCCTTCGGACAGCATTGCGACTTCAGAGGGCATGCGTCGCAATCGTGCTTTGAGGCTCGGTATCTGATGAACCCGTCTTTGCTGCCATTGGGCTTTCGCGGTTTTGAGAAGTTCCGCCGATATGTTTGCAAGGCTTTGCCGGTCGGGCAAGTATAGCTGTCGGTCGCCGGGTCGTAGACAAAGTCTTCGCGTGAGAATGTGCCGTCAGTTCGTTTTGACTTATCCCAGACCGGAATGTGGGGTTCGATTTGACGTTCGTCCACAAGCCAGCCCAACATCTCGGCTGATCCGTAACCCGTATCACCCACAAGCTTGTCAGGTTTGATGCCAAACCGCTCATGTACACGATCGATCATCTCCCTTGCTGCCCGCGCCTCTGCAGGCCGGATCGGAGCCGTCGGCTCGACGTCCACGATGACTGCATTATCCAAATCGACCATATAGTTAGTGGAATAGGCAAAGTAGGCGGCTCCCCCGTCAGCCCCAGTCCAACGCGCTGCTGGATCAGCCGGTGAGATGTATTTGGGGACGACCTTGGTCGCAGCACCGAAGGCCACATCATCCAGCGTCTCGAGATATTCGTCGACGGCACGGGACGTCAGATCTGCTGGCAGTCCGTCTTTGCTTTCAACGCCGCGCGTCTGGTTTGCATTCGCGGGGATCAGACTGGCATCAACACCAAAGCTGTGGCCGCCAACCAGCCCCTCATCCATGCAGCGCTGCAAAACGACCTCGAACAAATGTCGGAACAAACCGCTCTCGCGGAAACGGCCATGCCGGTTCTTAGAGAATGTCGAATGGTCGGGCACTGGATCAGCCAAATCAAGCTTACAAAACCAACGATACGCCAGATTGACATGAACCTCTTCGCAAAGCCGTCGCTCGGAACGGATGCCCTGACAATAGCCCAACAACAGCATGCGGATCATCAGTTCAGGATCAATCGAAGGGCGGCCATTGGCACTGTAGTATGAAGCGAGCAAGGGGCGCACACCTGTCAGATCAAGGAAGCGATCAATTCCCCGGACGGGATGATCCTTCGGCACAAAACTCTCGATCGAGAACTCATAGAACAGCGCGCCTTGCGCAACTTGCCTTGGACCCATCATCGCCGAACCCTCCACCCTCAAAACAAGTGAATCAGAGCGTGCGCGGCCAATCAACGGACTTTTTCAACAGTATCGTTCGTCTGATTGCGTCGCTGTCGAACTGATCAGCGCAGGTCTTTCACGCAGCGAAATCCCAGATGGTAATTGTGGTGACTGTTGGTCGCCATGATTCGTGTTCCGTGCCAGAAAGGAGCACGCCAGCGCGACCAGTGTTTGTGGGCGCGGATGGTATCCCAGATGAACCAGCTGCCCTTCATCTCGGTCACGCCCAGCTTCGTGCTACCCCGGCTGGCCATCTGATCCTCGGCCAGCGGCAGGTTCATGTGCTCGGCGGCATTACCGTCCAGATCATAGACCCCAAGCGGGCTTTTGCAGGCCGGAAAACTGCCCGTTGGATAGGTGTTCGAGCCGCAACCACTGAAGCTGCCGCCATTGCATCCGGGCGATTTGGCGCTGCCGGTTGCGCAGACGCCCGGGCGCCACTTTCCTATTGAGAACTGGTCAGCCGTTGCCGCCCATTTCGCGTTATGGGCTTTTCGAAGTCGACCGACTGCTGCGGAAAGCCCCAGGCCACGCGCCAGATCAAATCGGTATTCTGGCGGCAAAAGGGCCCCTGCGGATGCGCCCTCCCATTCATGCGCGTCGGCCATGCGCTTGCCCTCGGCCGCGCAAATCCGCGCCGCTTCGTCTGCACGGACCCAAACGACCGGGTAGGCGAGCGGGACGTTCGGATATTCGAACATGTCGATGCAGACCGTGGCATCAGATGCGGATTGGGTTGCAGGATCATAAAGCGGCGCCATGTAGCGCGCGCCGCATACTTCTTCGAACTGATCATTCCGATAGACGCTTTCGCCTGAACCGCCAATTTTTGCAGCAGCTTGTTCGGGTGTAAGCGGATGGCGAGTAATTGCCGGATTGCCCTGACCGATCACGGAAGAACCGGCGAAAACCTCCTTTATCCGCGATATCGTCGCATCGCTGAGCCCGCGCGCATGTTTCATCTGTTCAAACATGGCCGCGTTGTTTTCCGCCAGCGTCTGCGAAAACGCAGGTCCGGACAGCGCCAGTCCGATCATCGCTGACAAAAGTAAGCTGTGTCGCATCACTCGGGTTCTTTTCTGAGAAGATAGAGGAAGTCACGATTGTCGGAAAATCCCACAAACCTGGGTATCCGCGTCCCGTCCCGCAACTTGATATCAATAAGCTTCATGCCCTGGACAAGATGCTGCGCCTCGATCCCCGTTCCGTCATCGGTTTTGGCGTATAGCGCCATATAAGTGTGCTCTTGCGAGTTGATGTCCAACTGCATGGCCATGTGGCAGCCGTAGGCCTGAAACACGCGGACAAGTGCCGAAGGCGTCGCGGCTGAGAAGTAGCCATAGATCAGGAAATCGCGGTCCTGGACGGTTCTGAGGCAGGCCCCGGATCTTAAAGCGTTTCGACATTAACCTGAGACATATCCGGCGGCCTTAAAGTAGTTCCAGCATTCTACTGGGTCGTAGAGATCGCAGATTGCTCCGATTGCTTCGAAGACCTGGGTAAAGGACCTGGCCCCGATCCGTCGCAAATGGGCTTTCAGTTTAGAGAAGGCCTGCTCGATGGGATTCAGGTCGGGCGAGTACGGTGGCAGGTAAAGGAACCAGCAGCCGTGATTGCGTAAAGCCTGCGTCGCCTCCTTATTCCGGTGGGTTGCCAGGTTGTCGAGAATGACGACAGTGCCGGGGTTGATCTCGGGGACCAGCACTTCGCGGATGTAGGCCGCGAAGGCGGGGCCATCTATCGCTCCCTTGATGACCCAAGGTGCGATCAGCGCGCCTTGGGTCAGGCCCGCGATCAAGGTTTGGGTTCCCCAGCTTCCGAAGGGCGCATCCATCGTCAGGCGCTTACCGCGCTTGGCTCTGCCGCGTAGGCGCGTGAGGTTTGTCTTCACTGCGGTTTCGTCAATAAAGACAACGCGCTCAGGAAAGGTCGCAATGGCTGGCGAGCGGTATCTGAACCAGTCGGCCCGTTGCTGCCTTACCTTGGCGCGGCGGCGCTCGGTTGCGACCAGCGACTTTTTTTGTACGTGAAGCCGAGCCGGGACAGAAGGTTGGCGATGGAGGAGTGATGCACCCGCACACCCTCTGCATCGGCCAGCGCATTACGCAACTCAAAGAGCGTGATGTCAGGGTCTTGTGCGATCAACTCCTCAAAGAATTCCCGATGCGGAGCCAGCTTTCCCTTGCCGCGCGGCGGTCCCTGCCGGGCAGGTTCCGCATGACCCTTCATCCTCACCTGACGCGCCCACCGCGCGCCTGTGGCAGGCGACAGCTTCAACCGCAACGCCGCCGCGCGCCCGCTCAACCCTTCTTCAATGTATCTCTGAAACCGTATCCGAAGCGCAGATGGCAAAGGTGCTGACATGATCCATCCTCCCAAACAGGATGAATCACAGATCAGGTCTCAAGGGAATCCCTCGCGATTCAGGTTCAAGCCGAAACGCTTTAGGGTGCGAAACTCTGCATCGGCGGACCCCGACCAGTTGCCTTGACCATACTGCCGGATATGTGAATGTGGTACGATCTGGCCGGAATCCGGATCAGGATGCAGAAGGGGAAACCCGTTCTGGCGCGCATGTCGAGTGTCACGCAGCGGGGGATCGTCCGCATCACCCCAGGTTTTCATGCCGATGGTCCCATCCATCAAGACATACAGCGTCGCCAGGCTGGGTTGTAATTTGCTAAGCACGACCCCGTTGGAAATGAAGCCGTAGTGGTGGCCGTTGTTGAATGTCGCGAATTCCCCGAATTTGAAAGCACCGTGGTGACGTTTGAAGCCGCCAGTGAACGCGGCAGCGACGCGCCCCCCGAGTGCGGGGCTGAGCATACCGACGCGGATAAGCGGGTCCGTCTGGTCAATTCCGTCCGGGCCGACCAGATCCCAGTTGCGCCCGCCACCGCGTGGGCGGGGTGACCAATCCACTCGTGGATGCTCGGTCCCAAGTTCGTAGCCCATTTCGAAGCGTTCAAGGTCGAAGGCGACAAAGTAGACGTCGGCGAGCCGCTCAACCCTGTCCAGCGCGCCAGTACCATCTTTGGCGTTCAAAATGTCCCGGTTGATCATGCCGGGTTGCAGGACGCTGGCATAAATATCGGGCACGTTGTTGACTGCGTACCAGCTACCGGCCTCCATCCGGCCACCGTTTGCGCCCGCAAGATCGAATCCCATATAGGCCGCCATGACGGGGCGATGTTCCAGATTGGCTGTGCCGAGCGCGGCGACCACCTGACCGGCATCCAGTTCGCTGGACGTCTCGGCCGTCGAAAAATAAGCGTCCTGGTAAAAAGTGCTTTTGATCAAGCCGATGATGCTTTCGCCAAACCAGACATTGTCGCGCAAAAACTCGGTGACAGCCTCGCGATTGGTGCGCGACCCCGCGACTTCGTTTCGGACGAAAACCCGGCCACCGCAGATCGGCGAATAGGGAAGCCCGGTGTTGGTGGCTTCTTCAAGTTCTGGCTCGTCACCTGCCCAGGGACGGCAATGAAAATCGCCAGATTTCGCGCTGGTGACCGCCAGTTGCGGATCTGGTTCCTCGGTCAGATAGGTTCGGAGTTCGTTCGGCTTGGCGCTTTCAAGGTGATAGCTGCGGCGCCTTCCTTCGGGGTCTGTCACGGTCAGAATGAACCAGGTGTTGGCGGCCGGATGCATCGAAACAAGCTCCAGCCCGATGCCGTCTGCGGATTGCCGCTTTTGACTGGTTCGGAACGGCTGCAACGCAAGGACGGTTTTGTTTTCGACCGCCTCGTATTGATCCAGCTGGCGGGCCTGCAGATCAGGGCTGATCGTCGGGGATTGAGCCTGCGCCCACGTACTGGAAAATGCAGCGATCAGCGCGGCATTCCGCAAGTTGCAGATAAGCCTTCCAATATGTCGTTCCGAAACAGGAATAGGATTGGACCCTTCAATAACGTTCTGCCTTCAACATGCATAAGTCTAATGTTTGCACGTCGCGGTTCAATTTTTGTGCGAGGCCATAATGCAGCCGATGTGCGGCTGTTGACCTACGGTCAACTTGTAATCCGATGGACTGAACAGGCCAAGGATTTTGTCAACTGGTCTGTTCACGGGCTGCCGCCCGGATGTGTCGCGCCGTTCACTCAGCCAGGTGGCAGGCGACCAGTGCATCGCCGACCCGGCGGCTTTGGGGCCGCTCTTGCCGGCAAATATCTGTTGCGATGGGACAGCGCGGATGGAACGCGCAGCCATTCGGCGGGTCGATCGGATCAGGGATCTCGCCTTGTGGCGGGTCAACTTCGCGCCCGAACCCGTCCATGCGCGGCGCAGCCTCAAGAAGCATCTGGGTGTAGGGATGCTTGGGTGTCTCAAACAGCGATTTCGGATCGGCTTCTTCGACCAGTCGCCCAAGGTACAGAACACCGATCCGGTCGGCCATATGACGCACGACGGTCAGGTCATGGGTGATCAGCAGATAGGTCAGGCCCAGGTCGTCTTTGAGGTCACTCATCAAATTCAGAACCTGCGCCTGCACCGAGACATCCAGCGCCGAGGTCGGTTCGTCACAGACAATCAGCCGCGGATTGGAGGCAAGCGCACGCGCGATGCAGATACGTTGTCGCTGACCGCCAGAGAATTCATGCGGGAACTTCCCGGCGTCGCCGGGATGGAGGCCAACCTGTTCCAGCAGCCGCTCGGCCAGACCGTTCGTGTCTTCGCCCTTCGAGGCGACCGGTTCCACAATGATATCGCGCACCCGCCAGCGCGGGTTGAGCGACGCAAAGGGATCCTGAAAGATCATCTGAATGTTCGAGCGCACCGACGCGATCTTTGCGACGTCCGTTTCCGTGGCAAGGTTCACGCCTTCAATCTCGACTTCGCCCCTGGTCGGGCTCAGCAGGCCGACAAGCATCCGCCCGATGGTCGACTTTCCAGAACCGCTTTCGCCGACCAACGCATAAGTTGTGCGTTCCTCGATCTGCAGATCAACCTCGGACACGGCTGTCAGGAACGCTTTGCTTCGACGCTCGACCAATCGGTTCAGCCAGGGTTTGGAGACGTCGAAAATGCGCGTCAGCCCCTTGATCTTCACATAGGCGTTCATTCTGCCGCCTCTTGCAGCAGCGGATACCAACAGGCGGCGCGCCCGCCATCAATCGTCGGATGCGGGGCACTGCGGCACTTGTCCTGCGCGTAGGGGCATCGGGGATGGAAGGCGCAACCGTCAGGCATCTGGGTCAGCCGCGGCATCGAGCCGGGAATCTGGTGCAATCGCGTCTGCCCTTGCGAGGCCAGCGGGGTCGAGGCCATGAGGCCGTCTGTATAGGGATGCTGCGGACGCGTCAGAACATCGCGCACCGTGTCCAGTTCCGCCAGACGCCCCGCATACATGACGGCGACACGGTCCGCCGCCTCGGCAATGACGCCCATATCGTGGGTGATCAGCATCACGGCGGTGCCGCGATCCCGGCACAGGCTGCGCAACAGCGCAATGATCTGCGCCTGAACGGAGACATCAAGCGCTGTCGTCGGTTCATCGGCGATCACCAGGCTCGGTTCCGCGCAAAGGGCCAGAGCGATCACGACACGCTGGCGCATCCCGCCAGAGAATTCGTGCGGATAGCTGTCGATCCGGTCGGCGGCACCGGGGATGCCGACCTCGTCCAGCGCCGCTATGGCGCGTTTTTCCGCCTCGCGCCGCCCGATGGGTAGATGCGTCTGTATCGTCTCGCTCAGCTGGTCACCGATGGTCAGCAGCGGGTTGAGCGAGGTCAGCGGGTCCTGAAACACCATGCCGATGTCCTTGCCGCGCAGACGCCGCATCGCCTCACCCTGCAAGTGGTCGATCCGCTTGCCGTTCAGCCAGATCTCACCGCCGGAAATATGCGCAGGCGGGCTTAACAAACCAATCACCGCATTCCCGGCCATCGACTTACCCGCGCCGCTTTCCCCGACAACGCCGAGGATTTCGCCCTTGCTGATGTCATAGCTGACGCCGTCAACCGGTTTCACAATCCCCGCACGGGTGGGGATTTCGACCGACAGGTCGCGGACAGAGAGGACGGGTTCGCTCACCGCAGCCTCGGGTTCAATGCATCCCGCAACCAGTCGCCTAGCAGGTTCACTGACAGGGCCAGCGCCAGAAGTGTGCCTGCCGGGAAGAACAGGATCCACCACTCACCCGAGAACAGGAAGCCCTGGCCGATGCGGATCAGCGTGCCAAGCGATGGCTGCGTGGGCGGTGCGCCGACGCCAAGGAAGGACAGCGTCGCTTCGGCAATGATCGCCAGCGCGAGCGAGATGGTCGCGATCACCAGCACTGGAGACAGGGCATTGGGCAGGATGTGCTTGATCATGATCGCCCAGGGGCTGCGCCCGATCAGGCGGGCGGCGGCGACGTAATCCTTGTTGCGCTCGACCAAAGTCGCGCCGCGCACAACGCGGGCGAATTGCACCCAGTCGGACAGGCCGATGGCCAGGATCAGCACCCAGATCGCCATCTGGTCGCGGTATTCAACCGGCGTGATGCCCTTGGCGACGCCAAAGATCAGCATCGCCACAAGGATCGACGGAAAGGTCAGTTGCACGTCTGCAACCCGCATGATGATCGTTTCCGTCCAGCCACCGAAATAGCCCGAGAGCAGCCCCAGCGTGATCCCGATCACCATCGCCAGCAGCACCGCCGCCGCGCCGACGAACAGGGATATTCGCATGCCATAGAGGATCGTCGAGTAGAGGTCGCGCCCCTGATCATCCGTGCCAAGGATGAAACTGTTGCCGGTAAAGGCGTTGGGTTCCATCGGCGGCGTGAAGCCGTCCATCAGGTTCAGGCTGGCCGGGTCGAACGGGTTCGTCGTGGCGAACAGCGGCGCACAGACCGCCGACAGCACAAGAATACAAACCACGGTGAAAGAGATGATCGCGACCGGCGAGCGTTTGAACGCATAGAAGAAATCGCTTTCGCGGAAACTCTGCCAGCGGCTTTTTTCTTTGGCAACCGTGGGCGTCGGGGCAGGCGTGTCAGTCATCAATGCGCCCCCGTCCGGTCTGCGCGCAGGCGCGGGTCAATGAAGACATAAAGGATATCGACGATCAGGTTGATGCCGACAAACATGACCGAAATCAGCATCAGATAGGCGGCCATCACCGGGATATCGACGAACTGGATCGCGTTGATGAACAGCAATCCGACGCCGGGCCACTGAAAGACCGTCTCGGTAATAATGGCGAATGCAATGATCGCGCCCAGTTGCAGGCCAATGACGGTGACGACCGGCACCATGGTGTTTTTCAGCGCGTGGCGGAAGTTGACGGCGCGGTCCTTAAGCCCGCGCGCACGCGCGAAGCGGATGTAATCTTGTCGCAGCACCTCCAGCATTTCCGAACGAACAAGCCGCATGATCAGTGTCATCTGATAAAGGCCAAGCGTGATCGCGGGCAGGATCAGGGCCTTCAACCCGCTTTCCGTCAGGATCCCCGTGCTCCACCAATTGCCCAGTTTGACCACCTCTCCGCGCCCGAAGGACGGAAGCCATCCCAGTTCGACCGAGAACAGATAGATCAGCAGAATGCCGATCAGGAAGGTCGGCAGGGATACCCCGATGAGCGAGGTCGCCATGATGATGTTGGCCGCCACCCCTTGTCGTCGGATCGCGGTGAACACGCCCAACGCGATTCCGAACAGGATCGCAAGAACGCCGGACACTGCCGCCAGCTCTAAAGTTGCAGGGGCACGTTCCAGCAGAATTTCAGACACCGGACGCCCCTGCCGATAGCTGACACCGAAATTGCCCTGCACGGCGTTTTCAAGAAATCGGTAATATTGAACCGGGAAGGGTTGATCGAGGCCAAGCTGGGCGCGCAGACGCTCAACATCTTCGATCGTGCGTTCCTGGCCCAACATGTTGTCGATCGGGTCGCCGACGAAATGGAACATCGAGAACGCGACCAGCCCCACGATCAGCAGGACCAGAAGCGATTGGCCGATGCGCCTGATAATGAAGGCCGCCATATGGTGCGAGTATCCCCTTTGCCCGGGTGCGTCCCGGCGTCTTTTGTTCTATCGGGTGCGGCCCGGGTTCACCACCGGGGCCGCACCGGTTTTCCTTAGCAGATTAGTTGACCGTCACCCAGCGCAGGATGAAGAAATTGTCCGGACGCTGCGTTAGGTCGATATTGCTGCGCGTGCCCCAGACCAGAGGCTGCACATATAGCGGCACATAGGCAACGTCGTCCTGAAGTATCTTGTGGGCCTCATCCACCATCGCCTGGCGCTTCGCAGGATAAATCTCGGACTGGATCATCGGCAACAGCTCATCGACGCGGGCGTTCGAATAGCCACCGAAATTCCACGAGCCCAGTTTTTTGTCCGGATTCGGGGTCGAAGCGAGGAAGCGGATCGGATGTTCGGCATCAAACGTGCCGGGCGACCAGCCCAGCAGGTACATGTCGAAGTTGTCCTCGCGCAGTTCCGGCCAGTAGTTTTGCACCGGCATCGCGTCCAGCGTCGCGTTGATCCCGACTTGCGCCAGCATCCCGGTGATCGCCTGACAAACCGCTTCATCGTTCAGATAGCGGTTGTTGGGGCATTTCAGGCCGAACGAGAATCCGTCGCCATAGCCCGCATCGGCCAACAGCGCACGCGCTGCATCCGGGTCATAGGCCGGGCGCGCCGCAAGCCCGGTGGAATATCCGTTCATCGCGGGCGAAACCAGCTGGCTCACCTCCTCGGCATTGCCGCGCATGATGGTTTGTAGGATCGCCGGGACGTTGACCGCATGGGCCACGGCCTGACGGACACGGGCGTCTGCGAATGGATTGGCGTCAGAGGTTTCGGAGGAATACTTCAGCGCCTCAGCCTCATGCGGGAAGCCGAGCATGATGACGCGCGCCTCGATGCCCTGGATCACCTTGACGCCGGCGTTGCCTTGAAGCCGCGCGACATCCTGGATCGGCACCGGGTTGATGAAATCAACGTCGCCCGACAGCAGGGCTGCCAATGCGGTCGCCGGGTTCTGGATCGGCGTCAGTTCGGCGCGGGTGATGTTGTGTTCGGCCTCGCCCCACCAATCGGTGTGCGGTTGCAGCACGGTACGCAATCCGGGTTCGCGTGCGGTCACCTTGAAGGCGCCGGTGCCGTTGGTGTTGATGGTGGCGAAATTTCCGGCTTCCTTGTCAGGCAGCGCGGCATTGTTCGCTTCGGCCCAACCGCTGTCCATGATCATCCAGTTGGCGATGCTGCTTGGGAACAGCGGGTTCGGGGCCGATGTCATGAAATCGACCGTGACGTCATCGACCTTGATGACCTCGCTGACCGGGGCGAACCAGCTGCGGGTGTCGGAGGCTTCGTCCGAGGCGCGCTGGTACGAAAAGATCACGTCGTCTGCGTTGAAATCCGCTCCGTTATGGAAGGTCACGCCCTCGCGCAGGGTGAAGCGCCAGCCCTCGCCTTCGCCAATCGGTTCCCAAGCGGTGGCCAGCGCAGGTTCGACACCCATGTCCTTACCGCGCCGCACCAGCCCTTCGTAGACGTTGTTGAGGAAGCCCAGAACAGGCGACGAATTGACCGCATGCGGGTCCATCGTCTGCGGATCGGTGGTGACCGCCCATTTGAAATCTTCGGCGAGTGCGGGCGCAGCAAACGCCACCCCCAGCGCAATGGCGCATAACGTGCGTGACATCAGAGTTTCTCCCGTGTTGGTATCGCCCGAGCTTAACACACCCGGGGCCGGGGTCCATTCACAAGCAGATGTGTGGGGGTGGAGGGCTGCTGCGAAGACAAAGTGAGTGCTGCTGCAGTCGTCTCGAATATCCGCTAACGCACGTCCGTCAGAGCTGTCCAGTATTCGGGTATCAGAGCAATTGTTGCCATCAAAGACGGATCGCCAGATGTGATCTGCGCACGGCGTGGACTCAGAGACACCTTGAAGCCTTCTGCCAGATTGAATCTGAGCCAGCACTGTTCACCTTGCTGGTCAGTTCTGCTCGTGTCGGGGTGATAGTAGCACTTGACCCATCCTCGACCAAGCGGGGTGTCAGAAAAGCGCGCAGCAAGATCTGGCTCGTCTTTGTACGTTGGGTGATCAATTGACTCCATTTGCGCATCGGTACGGAACGAAAATCGCATTGGCGGAGAATCGCGGCACCAAATGCTGTTAGCTTGATCGGGCCGATACTCGCTACACCAATTGTCGATTTCCTCTTGTTTCAGGCAGAAATCACCGTCGCGGCAATCTGGCTGAACGGTGGAAACAACGATGTAACGAAAACTGATTGGACCGTCGCGCTCATGAAGCAGTTCCTCATCCGGGCTGGTCCATGGTTGTACCGGAAAATCCAAGTTTGTTGAGCATCCGCTATGGCGTTCTAGATCGCTCGATACGCAATTGTCATTCAAACTCAGCCGAGGACTGGCAGGGAAAGCCACTTGATGGCCCGCCAGTGTGTCCTTCCCCCCTAAAACTGGGCCACTACATTGGTCTTGAGAGGGGAATATGTAATGGCACGGAAACGGCATTCGGACGAAGATGTATTGAAGCTGCTGCGTGAGATTGAGCTGAAGCTGACGGGAGGAAGTGACGTTGCATCGGCGTGTCGTAGCGTCGGCATCAGCGATGCGACATATTACAACTGGCGGAAACGGTTTGGTGGTATGGGACGGTCGCAGTTGTCGGAGATGCGCAGCCTGGAAAAGGAGAATGGGCGTCTCAAGAAGATCGTCGCTGAGCTTGAATTGGACAAGCTGATCCTCAAAGAAAGCCTGAACTACTTAAAGCCCAGGGCCTGACGACTGGGGAGCTCCGTCAGGCCGTTATTCATACGCGCCAAAAGCTCGCGACCTCGGAGCGGAGGACCTGCCGGGTCGTCGGTCTGGCGCGAAACTCTCTGCAATATCGACCCGCGCCAAAAGACGATGATGCTCTACGGCTCGCTTTGATCCGCCTGGCCAAGCAATATGGGCGCTACGGCTATCGTAAAGTTTCGGAACTCCTGCGCATCGAGGGCTGGCGGGTCAATCATAAGAAGGTTGAGCGTCTCTGGCAGGAAGAAGGACTGCAACTCCCGCAGCGGCACAGGAAGCGCAGACGGCTTTATCACAAGGACAGCTCGATCATTCGCCTCAGGCCGACGCATCCGAACCACATCTGGAGCATCGACTTCGTTCACGACAAGCTCAGCAATGGCCGGAGCTACAAGATGCTGACCGTTCTGGATGAGTACACCCGGCAGGCCCTGGCCGTGGAAGTTCGCAGCAGGATGGGCGCCGAAGATGTTCTGGAGGCGCTATATCCGCTGCTCCTCTGCCATGGCACGCCGGAGTATATCCGCTCCGACAACGGCCCAGAGTTCGTAGCCAAGGCGATGCAGGAGTGGTTGGTTCGCGTTGGTGTTCGACCAATTAGAATCTATCCGGGGTCCCCTTGGGAAAACGGATACAACGAGAGGTTCAACGGCACTCTCCGGCACGAGATCCTCAACGCTGAATGGTTCACAACAACGAAACAGGCACAGATCGTCATCAATCATTGGCTTAAGCAGTACAACCACACACGTCCGCACCAGGCTCTGAACATGCGACCACCAATGCCAGAAACTCTAATCAGAAATGGCCCAGAACTTGGGGGCTAGACACTCGGGACCAGGTGCCATCGGTGCGCCCGGCTTTGTCGAAGACCGGGATGTGCGGTGCGATCTTTTCACCCACCAGCCATCCGAGCATGGGTCCCGATCCGTAGGCGGTGTCGGCGATCAGCCGTTCGGGATGAAGATCGAAGCGCTCTTTGGCCCGCTTCAGCATCGTCTTGGTTGACCCCACCTCGGCTTGACGGATCGACCGTGTCGCTTCCACGTCGACGATGACACCATGATCGGTATCGATGAGATAGTTGTCGGAGTAGGCAAAAAATGCGGGACCCTTACGCGCCGCCGTCCACTGGCTGGCTGGGTCGGAATAGGACGTGAACTTTGGCTCGACCGGTGTCGCTGCTCCGAATGCGGCCTCATCCAGAGTGTCGAGATACTCGCGGACCGCGCGGGGTGCAGCGTCTGCATCGATCCGCGCAATGTCCCATTCTTCCTTTGGCGCAGAGTACTGCTTGTTGGCATCCGCCTCGATCAAGCTGGCATCGACGGCCAGGCGCTGACCGCTGACGAGACCTTCGGCGATGCATCGCGCGACCGTGGTCTCGAAGAGATGGCGCAGCAGCTCACTCTCGCGGAACCGACCATGCCGGTTCTTTGAAAAGGTCGAGTGATCCGGCACCCGATCGGCCAGGTCGAGCCGACAAAACCACCTGTACGCGAGGTTCAAGTGTACCTCTTCACAGAGCCGCCGCTCGGACCGGATGCCGAAGCAGTAACCGACGATCAGCATCCGGATCAGCAGTTCAGGATCGATCGAAGGACGACCGGTGTGGCTGTAGAAATCGGCAAGATGGGCGCGGATGCTGCTCAGATCGACGAAACGATCAATCGATCGCAGCAGGTGATCTTGCGGGACATGGTCTTCCAGCGAGAACTCATAGAACAGCGCCGCCTGTGCTTCCTGCCTCGGTCCCATCATGGCTGATCCTCCCGCTTGTTGAGAGGATTGAATCAGCGCCATAGCCCTCGATCAAGCAGGAGTTTTTCAACAAAATTAGCCGTTCCCCTTCAGTGTGCCAATGCAGAAACCCCGATTCCTCCAGGCAACCAATCTAGTCCAACTCCAGATCTATGCTGATCGGGCAGTGGTCGCTGAGGCCTTTCCCATTCTGCGCTTGCGCTACGTCGTTATGTTCGAATCTGCGTTCCCAAAATGATCCATCAACGAAGCTTGCGTCCAAATCGAAATCAATAAGTACCCAATCTATTGGCTGTGTGCTTGCCCCCTTACGGGTGGGACACTGTCGCGTCACCGTTCTTGGATGCTGGATCAGCCAAGGGGTTACGATGTCATTCTCCGGCGGTGTGCCGTTCAATCCTTCCGATTGTGTTGAAAAACTCCGAAATCAGAGCGTCGCGGATTTCTTGCGAAAACCTATGAAGCGAAATAGTCGGAAAGCTTTGACCACGAGACAGCGCATGGCTGCGCGTGAGCGCATGTAGGCGATTTGGGCCGACCCCCGCGCCAAAAATTTAGGATCGGGCTGCATGGAAAGAAAAATCATCGTTCAGGCCCTAAAACGGAGTTTTTCAACACAATCTTCCCAAACCGGGCCTTCGCTCTGAAACTGGCGAAACCTTCGATTGAAGTCACCTGCGACGATGACTGGAATCCCCGTCGCACGTTTTTCCTCAATCCATTCAGCAAGAATTGGGACCTGTTTCCAGAGCGTTTCACAATCATCGCTTGTCGACTTGTGTGCGCTCTTGGTGGTTGCACAACTGGACTTCAGATGGACCGACAGAAACCAAAACCGGTGCCCATCTGTGTCAATGAGTGCGCCCGTGCCTGCACGGGTTGGACGTCCGTCAGAATGCAGAACAGACAGCTCTGGAAAGCCCTCGCGCTGGACTATTTGAGCTCCGGAAGCCTTTCGGACGGCGATTGCTGTGTAAACATCCCCTTGGCCTTCAAGGGCGTCATCATCGACCCAGCGAGGCGACATCACCGTATCGTAATCTGACGCTGGAAACAGGCGATCGAGCGCTGCCTTCGTTCCGATTTCTTGCAAGGCTATTACATCTGCAGGACGTTCATCTGCTCCGAAGCTATCTCGATACTTTTCCAAGAGTTCGAAGTCTTTCGCTTTTCGCTTCACGCTCTGGGTGTTCCCAAAATCGCGAAGACTGAATCCTTCCTGATGATGTAGGTCTTGGATGTTCCAAGCGCCAATCCGGAGATCGGCGGCTTGCGCAATGATCGGGAATGCAAACGACAGGGCAGTTAGGAGTCCAAGGATTTTCATAAAAAATTCTCCTCTAAATGTCGTGATGATAGCACGAACGGCCAAAATTGCTTCAATATTTTTGCTGTCGGGTCCGAAGCACAAGCTGCCGGCACCGGCTATTGGGTTTAAGGTTGGCCTACCAACTCTATGAGTTCTCTATGGATTTCTGGCCACTCGGCGCTCAGATCAACTGTTGCGACCGTCAACGGCACTCCCAGCAGGCGATAACGAAGACGCAGGGCTTCAGGTGCTGACGTCTCCGACAGTATAGGCCGCTCCTCACACCACTCGATCGCCATCGTTGGGCACTCAGCGAGATCGTAGGTCCTTCGGGCATGGTTCCAGACCGTGCGAAAATATTTGAGGGTGTGGTTCGCTGTCGATGGTCGGTCTGACAGTCGGTCGTGACGCTCGGCCACCATGGCCTTGGAGATCTCGTCGAGCGGCAAGCGCATCCAGTCTTTGAGATGCAAATCGAACTGGCCTCGAATGCCATCTTTGTGTGCCTCCGAGCGAAGTTTTGGACGTGCGAGATATGCTTCCATGGCTTGTTCGAGCGTCGGCGCCCCAATTTGGGCCGCGCGCCCCGCTCCTCGGCCCATCTCGAGCGCGAGCCCCATCGCCGTCTGCCGTGCCGCCTTTGCAGAGATCATCGGGTAACGACCAATCAGAATACGTTTGGTTTGCCCACCGACGTCTTTTTGGAAATACCAAGTCTTCGCGCGCTTGCCGACGAACAGAACGAGACCCTTGATCTCTTTGTCCCAGACCTTCTTTGTCCCCTCCGACGCCTGAGGGATCTTGCCAACATAGGTTTCTGTAAGCTTCGGCATTTTGTCGGCATTTTGTCGGAAGTGTAATGATACAAGGTGATGCTTGATGGTGGTACGTGCTAGACAAAATATAATAAAATGAAAGACTAAGCAACGATGTGCTACCCAGTGATACTCACAAGTTTTGCTTGGAAGGCTGAGGTCTTACCATTACACAACGCCCGCTAAGACGGTTTACGGGCTATTTCATTGGCATTCTGCGGTCAAGTGGGATGTCGGGGTCCTGCCGCTTGGCGTCGGGCAGACGTTATCCGAATGTGCACAGCGGTCGCAGCAATAAGACCCTGACGCCACGCGTTCAGAATGCGTCGCAATCATACGTGCCTGGACTTGATTAGCGGATCTTAGCCGATTGTGTTGAAAAACTCCGTTTTAGGGCCTGAACGATGATTTTTCTTTCCATGCAGCCCGATCCTAAATTTTTGGCGCGGGGGTCGGCCCAAATCGCCTACATGCGCTCACGCGCAGCCATGCGCTGTCTCGTGGTCAAAGCTTTCCGACTATTTCGCTTCATAGGTTTTCGCAAGAAATCCGCGACGCTCTGATTTCGGAGTTTTTCAACACAATCAGCCGATAGACTTCCATGATGGTTATTGTGCGATTCCGTTTGCTGATGATTTTCTGCGTGGCATCCCTTGCAAGCGCGGGGTTTGCGGCGGCTCAGGAATGCCAGTTTCAGTTTGAAGACAGCCTTGTTGAATCGACCGGTTCGCAGGCGGTCGTTTTGGACGCGGATGGAAATCCGACGCGCGCTATTGGCGATTGGCAGCCCATCGCCTTTGTTTTGCCGGACAATCGCGTTCGCCGTTTTGGCCAGGCAATTGGGCGCATCGACTTGTGTTTCCGACGGAACGATGGCCGGATACGGATGTCGCATTGCACTGGAAGTCTTATCGGCGCGGACCGCGTGCTTACCGCTGCTCATTGCATTGATCCCGCCGGTGTCGCGCGTTCTGACGATCCAGAGGATTGGTCCCTGGCTGAAGCGCGGTTGCTGATGGGCTATGACAACGAGGGTCGGATCGATTTGGCCCGTTCGTACAGTGTGGATGTCCAAGCGCCCGCTGCATTGGCCGCGGATGAGGACGCTTTGATATTGAACACCGCAGGGGCGCCGGGCGACACTTGGGGTACGCTTCCACTGATCACCGACACACGATTGGAACCGGGGCGCCAATTGATGATTGTGCATCATCCCCGCGGTATTCCGAAACGTTTCAATCCGTTTGGTTGCTTTATTCACGCCAGTCAGCCCAACGCACCTGAGGCCGAAATACGTCACACCTGCGATACCTTTGGTGGCAGTTCCGGTGCATTGATCCTGCGCGCAAGCGATCTTGCCATACTCGGGGTGCACACCCGTGGCGGGGAGGCGCCGGACAATGCAAACTCGTTCAACCGCGGCACGCGGATCGCGGCCGTTGCTGCGGCGTTGGGTTTGACGACGCGCGCGCCTCAGGCGCCTGAATGTACCCAGGGCGCCGGTGTGCTGGCGGATTTCGACAGTCTGACCAAGCAGCAGGCAACGCGACTGCGTGAACGGTATTCCGGGTGTCCGATCGTTCTGGATGAAATTGAGCGCTTGTCGGCGATCGAAAACAACAACGGCGGCACAGACGACCCCGATCCCGTGACGACAGACGCGAGTGTTGATCAGGCGCCCGATGAACCGTCACTTTTCAGCGCGCTAGAGTTGAGCGATAGTATCGAAGACGGCCTGCCGAACGGGTGGTCGGTTCTTCATTCAGAAGGTGCTTTTCCAAGGCGGATCAACGCGCTGGAAGTCAGCGAAGATGGTACGCGCCTTGCGGTAATCAGCGGCGTGGCCGGAGTTGTCATTCGCGACGCTTCGAACCTGTCCTTCATTACCAGGGTAGAACTGCCAAAAATTTCGGGCGTTTCTGCCCGGATTCCCGGAACGGACAGGATCCTTTTGCCGGAACGCAGCGGCGACTTGCTTGTCTTTTCGATATCCGACGCTGACGTCATTGACCGGTTTAATTGGGAAAACCCGACCAGCACACCTTCAACCATCGACGTCAGCCCGGATGGCAAGTTGGCGGCATTGGCCGAAAACAAGACAGTGACGATCCTCAATCTTGCAGAAAAACGCGTTTTGCGCCGGTTTGAGATCGATGAAGATAGCCCATTTGATGCGACAGTGGCGTTCAGCCCGGACGCGCGATCCATCGTCATCGGGACAACACAGGCCCTGCGCGGGTATTCATTGACTGGCGAGCTGCTGTTTGAGCGGACGGACATCCCGCAACTGCATTGGTCGGTCAATATCGAAATGGACGGGCACCGCCTACGTCGAAACGCAGACGGGCAAACAATGATCGCGGGTTTCGCAGACGGGTCTTTGCATCGAATTGATCCGTCCACGAGGGATACGCTGAATTCCTGGCGTGCGCACCGGGAATGGATCCTCACATCCGTGGATGTTGACGATGGCTCTGGACTGGCGGGATCCGCAGGGCGTGCCTATGGCATCGCGGTGTCAGATCCCGAACAAGGCGTCGTACTTTGGCAGGACTCCTTTGACCAACGCATTCACGCCCCGACAGTTGCGATAAACCCAAGACGGGAGATCGCTTATTTCGGTAAATTGGATGGCTCGGTCGAGGCCCGAGCGCTGCGCGACGGTTCGCGTCGGTCACCACGTCCCGTGACGGCAAAACAGCTGCAACATCCACGATGCGCGGCAGGGTCGACACCTGGGACGTCAGTGGCCCAACCCCGGCACATCTGGCCACTTTGAAGGGCCTGGAACTGGGGGATTACTCGTCGATTGGGTGGGATTGGCCATGCTGTCCCGACACGCAGAACCTTACGGTTTCTGATGACGGAAAACTGGTTGCGGCCCAGGCAAATGCAATGGTCGTGATCTGGAATGCCCGGAGCGGCGCAGAACTTGCCCGATTGGACCTGTCGGGTGAGGATGGATTTGGTCAGGTTGACGACCTCATATTTGTTCCGGGTCAGGATTGGCTGATTACCAGTGACATCAGAAGTGTTTCGCTTCACGACATCAGCCAACTCCCGGATATCAAACACATAAAGACACGCGATTTGAGCGATGATGAGGTCGCATTGTTCAGCAACCTGTCGGTTTCGCCCGACGGGAAATTGGTGGCCGGTTTCGACTGGGAAGGTGGCAAGGGCGAGATTGCAGAGCTTCCCAACTTCCGCCCGGTTGGCAATATGCAGACGCTGCGTTGGGGCGGAAATGATACTGCGTATTCGACCGACGGTTCAGTGATCGTTTCAGTCACAGATGAAGATACCGAAAATGCCGAAATTCGAACGTTTGACGGGCGCACGGGCCGCCCCGGCAAACGGCATTTGGCGGGCAAGGACACCTGGGGGACGGTGGACAGTCGCGGGTACATATTCCTGTCGGACCCTGAAAGCCGGAATTTGCGTGTGTGGCCCGCAACTGAGGACACTCCGACCCACAGCGCCGTATTGCCACTTGAGAATATGGTATATGTCGAAAAATCGTCGGTCGGGTCGGGGAACAAGGCACTGATCGCGGGCCAGCAGCTGGTGCAGCTTGACCTGGCCAAGGGACACGCGAATTGGTCAGCCCAGATTTCGCAGGACGGAGATATTGCGACAATTGATCGACAGTCATTCGGCGCTGGCGAATTTGATGATCAGATCGTGCGTGGGCTGGTTCTGGTCGGACCCGACGGAACAATGCGCAATCCATCGGAGTTCCAGGCACAGCGCAATTCGACAACGGCGCATCGGGCAACCCTCAAAACCTTGCCCGCCAATCTGACAGACGGTGATGAGCTGGCGCAGGCAGCGCAAGCATTACTGGGCCTGTTCCGTTTTGGTGATGCAGACGTAAGGACTATTTTTATCGAAGGGAACGCGTCATTATTAAATGATGAGTTACGGCGCGCCGTCCAGTTGGAATTAAAATCCGCTGGACTCTACAATTCCAGCATTGATGGTGTCTTTGGGCGCGGCACGATCGCGGCACTTGAATCATATGGCGGACAATAGGGGTACTGGAAATCCTCATCGTCCATTTCGGGATCGTCAATTGCAAAAAAATATCACTTGGGTACGGACCCTTTTGCAATTCATCTTTCGTAACGGCCATTGAAGGCAGTTTGCCCCACCGGCTGTGACGCTTTGTGGTGGCAGCCAGCGCGCGTCACAATGCACGCGCCACATCCGCCATCAAAGTTTGTAAGTTTTCTTGATCAGCCCATAGGCAAGGTCATGCGCGACCTCGGCTGCGTCCGCTTCGCCAAGGCGACCGGTCCGAACCAAAGTTGCCAGGTACGCGCAATCAATCCGGCGGGCCATGTCATGGCGCGCAGGCAATGAACACAAGGTCCGCGCGTCGTCGACAAACCCGGATGTGTTATAGATTCCGGCGGTTTCAGTCGTTGCCTCGCGATAGCGGCGCGCCCCTTCCGGGCTGTCATAGAACCACCATGGCGCGCCAAGCTTCAGCGCCGGGTATACCCCCGCCAGCGGCGCCAACTCGCGGCCATAGGCGCCTTCGTCCAGCGTGAACAGAACAATGGTCAGTTTCGGGTTCAACCCAACGTCATCAAGCAGCGGCTTCAATGCCCGCAGATAGTTCATTTTGCCCGGCATATCGAACCCACGATCGCGGCCGAACTTTTTCATCATCTCGGCCGAATTGTTCCGCTCGCTGCTGGGGTGGATTTGCATGACAAGACCGTCATCAAGGCTCATCCGGGCCATTTCGGTCAGCATCTGCCCACGGAACGCATCGGCATCCTCGGCCGAGGCTTGCCCTTTGCGCACGCGCTGGAACAGGTCCGACGCTTCGGACCTGGTCAGGTTTTCGGTGCGCGCCGTCGTGTGCCCGTGATCCGTAGACGTCGTTCCGAGGGATTTGAAGAATTCGCGCCGGGACCGATGTGCGTCAAGGTAACCGTCCCAGGTGTCGGTATTCATGCCCGTAATCTGCCCAAGCTGGTCGAGGTTTTCGGCAAACCCTTCCCATTCGGGGTCGACCACAGTGTCGGGACGATAGGCGCTGATGACATTGCTTGGCAGGTCAATACGCGCCATTTGCTGGTGCCACTTCAGATCATCAAGCGCGCCTTCGGTGGTCGCAATCGATTCAATGTTGAACTGCTTAAGCAATGCGCGCGGCTTGTACTCGGGCCGCGCCAGACGCTCGGATATATGGTCATAATATTCGTCGGCTGTCGCGGCGGACAGCGGTTTGGTCAGGCCGAAGACATCCTGAAACGAATGGTCCAGCCAGAACCGGGACGGCGTCCCCCGGAACAGAAAATAATGCGCGGCGAACAGACGCCAGATCTTGCGACCATCAGTTTCGACCCGGTCCGATCCGTTGCCCGCAATGCCTAAATCCTCCAGCGGCACGCCCGCAGAAAACAGCATCCGATAGATATAGTGATCGGGAATGACCAGCATTTCGGCTGGATCAGTGAAATTCTTGTTTTCGGCGTACCACCGTGGATCAGTGTGCCCGTGCGGACTGACAATCGGCAGGTCGGCAACTTCGCCATAAAGCGCGCGGGCAACGCTGCGAGTATCGGAATCGAGGGGGAACAGGCGATCTGGAACAGCCAAGGCCATTATTCACTTCCCCCTCGTCCAGCGTCGAACTGGTGCAGATTGTATTCCATGTGCGCCACCCCTGTTGGCATATCTACCAGAGTATTTCCAACCAGCATTTTTTGCGCAGCTGAAGAACAGAAATCCGCATGCTAGCTGATTTTCAATAGCCGCCAAATCGGGACATGCGCGCGCCATCGGTCACGGGCCGGTTCTGCTGACGCGCTTTATCCTGATCCCGTCAAACACGTGCCCTCGGGCCGACGGTCAACCCATTTACCCTGTCGATGATCGAAGCCGCACAGATGCCCTGGTTCCGGTAAAGGTCACCGATTGTGCCGGTTTGGCCAAAATGCTCGACCCCCAGGGGCAAGGTCACATGTCCGGCAACGGAACCGATCCAGGACAATGTGGCAGGGTGACCGTCAAGCAGGGTGACGATCCGGCAGTGCGGCGGCAACTCTTGCATGAGTGTTTCAATATGGGCGCGCGCGTCGGTGTTGCCATTGGCACGGGCGCGCTGGGCCGCCGTCCAACCAGCGTTAAGCCGGTCCGCCGAGGTCACCGCCAGCACGCCGATATCCCGGCGGGTTTGCCCCAGCATTGCGGCAGCTTTGATCGCCTCGGGCGCAACAGCACCCTGATAGGCGATTACAACATCGCAGTTCGGGCCCGGTTTTCGCAGCCAATAGGCCCCGTCAACGGCGCCCTGTCGGAAATCTTCATCGACGCGCTTGCCGGGCTGTTCAATTGGGTTGGTGGTCAGGCGCAAATAGACCGATCCGCCGGTTTCGTCGCGCAGCCAGGTCCGCTCATCCGGGTCACCTTCGCCGTCACGCTGCATGTAATCAAACGCCCATTGCATGATCACGGCCAACTCGTCGGCAAATGCCGGTTCGAACGCGGCCAGCCCGTCCTGGCTCATCCCGATCAGGGGCGTGCCGATCGATTGGTGCGCGCCGCCTTCGGGTGCAAGCGTAACGCCCGAGGGCGTGCCCACCAGCAGGAACCGCGCGTCCTGATAACAGGCGTAGTTCAGCGCATCGAGGCCCCGGCACACGAAGGGATCATAGACGGTGCCGATGGGAATCAGACGTTTGCCAAACAGGCTGTGGCTAAGCCCCGCAGCGCCCAGAAGCAGCATCAGGTTGATTGTGTTGAAAAACTCCGAAATCAGAGCGTCGCGGATTTCTTGCGAAAACCTATGAAGCGAAATAGTCGGAAAGCTTTGACCACGAGACAGCGCATGGCTGCGCGTGAGCGCATGTAGGCGATTTGGGCCGACCCCCGCGCCAAAAATTTAGGATCGGGCTGCATGGAAAGAAAAATCATCGTTCAGGCCCTAAAACGGAGTTTTTCAACACAATCGGTTCATCTCGGCGATGCCCAATTCAATATGCTGGCCGTTCGGCGTGAATTCCCAATTCGCGGTGGACGGGATGCGGTTTTCAATGAACGCATCGGCCTGCGTTTCACGGGCGAACAGCTTGCGCCGGTTCACCCATGGCCCAAGATTGGTGGTGCCGGTCACATCGGGCGAGGTTGTCACGATCCGCGCCGCCAGGTCGCTGTCACCCTTCGACAACTCGTCGAGGATTTTGCCGAAGGCCATCTGGGTCGAGGTTTCTTTTGCGGTATCAATGTCAATCGCAGGGACGTCCAGACGCGCGTCGCCAAACCGCCGCCTGCCCTTGGCAAAGAACGGCACCTGATCAAGGAATGCCGTGAACGCATCGCGGTCTTCGATGGTTGCCAAAGGCTCCCATTCCTGGCCCTCGGCCACGCCCATATGCGCCTGCCATTCGGCCATCTGAGTCTTGTTCATCAGCCCGCCGTGATTGTCCTTATGCCCGGCAATCGGCGTGCCCCAGCATTTGATCGTATAGGCCAGAAAGCAGGTCGGGCGGTCATGGTCGATGCTTGCAAAAACCTCGTCCATGGTCTCGACACAGTTGCCGCCAAGGTTCTCCATCAGTTCGGCCAGCTGCGCGTCGCTGCGCGTCGCTGCGCTTATCTATCAGCGCTGAGACATCGCCCTGATCGCCAAGATCATCCATCAACCGTTCGCGCCAGACGGCACCGTCCATGAAGGTCAGTGCCGAATAATCCTGGTTCGGGCAGGCGTCTATCCAGCCGCGCAAGCGCTCGCCACCGGGTTCTGCAAAGGCCGCGCGTTGCAGCGTGCCATGCTTGATCCGCACGACATCCCAGCCGAACACGTCGAAGATTTTCTCGACCCATTCAAACAGGCCCTCACGCACGATACCGTCCAGCGACTGACGGTTATAGTCGATGATCCACCAGCAATTGCGCAGGCCGTTTTTCCAGCCCTCTTGCAGGCATTCATAGATATTGCCCTCGTCCAGCTCGGCATCGCCAACCAGCGCCACCATCCGGCCCATGGGCGCATCCTGTCCCCAGTCCTTGGCCGCGATGTAGTCCTGAATGAGCGACGCAAACGACGTGATCGCAACGCCAAGCCCGACAGACCCGGTCGAAAAATCCACGTCATCCACATCCTTGGTGCGGCTGGGATAAGATTGCACGCCGCCAAAGCCGCGAAAATTCTCCATCCGTTCGCGGTCCAGATTGCCCATCAGGTATTGCATCGCGTGAAACACCGGGCTGGCATGGGGTTTGACCGCAACGCGGTCTTCAGGCTTGAGGGCCGAAAAATACAGCGCCGTCATGATCGACACCATCGAGGCCGAGCTGGCCTGATGCCCGCCGATCTTGATCCCATCCGTTTTGGGGCGAATGTGGTTGGCATTGTGGATCATCCAGTGTGACAGCCACAGCAGGCGTTGTTCGATGGTTTTCAGGTGGCTCAAGGCGCTCTTCCGGGATTGGATCTGATCATTGCGGTATACTAAAGCGTTTCGGCTTGAACCTGAATCGCGAGGGATTCCCTTGAGACCTGATCTGTGATTCATCCTGTTTGGGAGGATGGATCATGTCAGCACCTTTGCCATCTGCGCTTCGGATACGGTTTCAGAGATACATTGAAGAAGGGTTGAGCGGGCGCGCGGCGGCGTTGCGGTTGAAGCTGTCGCCTGCCACAGGCGCGCGGTGGGCGCGTCAGGTGAGGATGAAGGGTCATGCGGAACCTGCCCGGCAGGGACCGCCGCGCGGCAAGGGAAAGCTGGCTCCGCATCGGGAATTCTTTGAGGAGTTGATCGCACAAGACCCTGACATCACGCTCTTTGAGTTGCGTAATGCGCTGGCCGATGCAGAGGGTGTGCGGGTGCATCACTCCTCCATCGCCAACCTTCTGTCCCGGCTCGGCTTCACGTACAAAAAAAGTCGCTGGTCGCAACCGAGCGCCGCCGCGCCAAGGTAAGGCAGCAACGGGCCGACTGGTTCAGATACCGCTCGCCAGCCATTGCGACCTTTCCTGAGCGCGTTGTCTTTATTGACGAAACCGCAGTGAAGACAAACCTCACGCGCCTACGCGGCAGAGCCAAGCGCGGTAAGCGCCTGACGATGGATGCGCCCTTCGGAAGCTGGGGAACCCAAACCTTGATCGCGGGCCTGACCCAAGGCGCGCTGATCGCACCTTGGGTCATCAAGGGAGCGATAGATGGCCCCGCCTTCGCGGCCTACATCCGCGAAGTGCTGGTCCCCGAGATCAACCCCGGCACTGTCGTCATTCTCGACAACCTGGCAACCCACCGGAATAAGGAGGCGACGCAGGCTTTACGCAATCACGGCTGCTGGTTCCTTTACCTGCCACCGTACTCGCCCGACCTGAATCCCATCGAGCAGGCCTTCTCTAAACTGAAAGCCCATTTGCGACGGATCGGGGCCAGGTCCTTTACCCAGGTCTTCGAAGCAATCGGAGCAATCTGCGATCTCTACGACCCAGTAGAATGCTGGAACTACTTTAAGGCCGCCGGATATGTCTCAGGTTAATGTCGAAACGCTTTAGGGTCGCCAACGCAGGAAGTTTGCGATGATGCGCAGGCCTGCCGCCTGGCTTTTCTCGGGGTGGAACTGCGTGCCGATCCGGTTGCCCGTTCCCACAACCGCCGTAACCGGGCCGCCATAGTCGCAATGCGCCAGAAGCTGTGCGGGATCACCGACCAGCATTTGGTAGGAGTGCACGAAATAGGCGTGATCGCCGGTGCTGATCCCTTCCAGCACCGGGTGGGGCGCGTCGATGACCAGATCGTTCCAACCCATGTGCGGGATCTTTAGCGAGGGATCGTCCGGCTCGATCCGATCCACCGTCCCATCAATCCAGTCCAGTCCAGCGGTCGGGGTATATTCCAGGCCCTGCGTCGCCATCAGTTGCATGCCCACGCAGATGCCCATGAACGGACGGCCCTTGCCCTCGACCGCCTCGACCATCGCGGCGTAAAGGCCCGACCGTCCGGTCAGGGCCGCGTGGCAGGCGGGAAAGGCGCCGTCGCCCGGCAGCACGATGCGATCCGCACGCGCCACGACCTCGGCGTCCGAGGTGACGACCACCTCGCCCGCGCCAACCTCGGCCGCCATGCGCTGGAACGCTTTCTCGGCCGAGTGCAGATTGCCGCTGTCATAGTCGATCAGAGCTGTGGTCACGGAGTTACAGCGCGCCTTTGGTCGACGGGATCTCGCCCTGTTTACGTTCATCCACCGCAACTGCCTGACGCAGCGCATGGGCCACGGCCTTGAAGGCGGCTTCGGCGATGTGGTGGCTGTTCAGCCCATGCGCCAGATCGACGTGCAGGGTCAGGCCCGCGTTCGAGGTCAGCGCCTGGAAGAATTCGCGCACCAGTTCCGTGTCAAAATCACCGATCTTGGCGGTTGGGAATTCGACATTCCAGACCAGGTAGGATCGCCCCGACAGGTCCAGAGCCACCCGAACCAGCGCATCATCCATCGGCAGGCTGCATTCGCCATAGCGGGTGATGCCGCGCTTGTCCGCCAGTGCCTCTTTCAATGCCTGACCGATGGTAATGCCCACATCTTCGACCGTGTGATGATCGTCGATATGGGTGTCACCTTCGGCGCGAACTTTCAGGTCGATCATCGCGTGTTTGGCCAGTTGATCCAGCATGTGATCGAAGAAGCCGACACCGGTGGCATTATAGAACCGGCCAATGCCGTCCAGGATCAGTTCGACGCTGATATCGGTTTCGGATGTCTTTCGGGTGAGGGTTGCCTGCCGCATGGGAAATCTCCGCCTTCGCTCGGGCGCGGTTATAGGGAAGTGGCCCTGCCTGCGAAAGGGCCTTTGATCGCGCGTGTTCATACGCTTAAGTCGAGGGGGAGTACGTCGCGGTTCAATCTTCGTATCAAGCGAGCGGCATTGCGGATTGTGCCATTTCGTTCCGGCATTATCTGGCCTAGTATGGCGGCAATGACCCTGCCCCCCAGATAGGCACTGCATGGACTCCGCCTTGTCGCAATCAGACGCCCTTTCGACCCGTATCGCAGGCAAACGCGACAACCTGATCGAACTGACGCAGGATCTGATCCGCATCCCGACGCTCAACCCGCCGGGTGAGAATTACCACGCGATCTGTGACTATCTGGAACGCCGCCTCAGGAAACGCGGTTTTCATTGCATATTCGAACGCGCCACCGGCGCGCCGGGTGACAGCGATGCTTACCCGCGTTGGAATATCATCGCCCGGCACGAGGGCAAGCGCGCCGGCGACTGCGTGCATTTCAACAGCCATACAGATGTGGTCGAGGTCGGCGCAGGCTGGACATTCGATCCCTTCGGGGCCGAGTTGAAGGACGGGCGTATTTATGGACGCGGCGCCTGCGACATGAAGGGCGGGCTTGCGGCTTCGATCGTAGCCGCGGAAGCCTTCATCGAAGAATACCCGGACTATGCCGGCGCGATCGAGATTTCCGGCACGGCGGATGAGGAATCCGGCGGCTATGGCGGTGTCGCCCATCTGGCTGAGCTTGGGTATTTTGATCCAGACCGCGTACAGCACGTCATTATTCCCGAACCGTTGAACCCCGACCGCATTTGCCTGGGCCATCGCGGTGGGTGGTGGGCCGAGATCGAAACATTTGGCGAAATCGCCCATGGCTCGATGCCGTTTCTGGGCGATTGCGCGGTGCGTCACATGGGCGCGGTGCTGGATAGCTTCGAAACCGATCTGTTTCCGGCGATGGCAGCGCGGCGCACCGAAATGCCGGTGGTCCCCGAAGGCGCGCGGTCATCGACAATGAACATCAACTCGATCCACGGCGGTCAGAGCGAACCGGACGAGGAGAGCAACGCCCTGCCAAGCCACTGCGTTCCCGACAGCTGCCGGATCATCATCGACCGCCGCTTCCTGATCGAGGAAGACGCCGATGGGGTCGCCGCCGAGGTGACCGGCCTGCTGGACGGGCTGAAAGCCACCCGGCCCGACTTTGACTATAAGTTGACCGAGTTGAACCGGGTCATCCCGTCGATGACCGACAAGACCGCGCCGATTGTCACCACCGTCGACCGGGCGATCCGTGATGTGACAGGCAAATCACCGGAATATGTCGCCTCTCCGGGGTCATATGACCAGAAACACATTGACCGCATCGGCAAGTTGAAAAACTGTATCGCCTATGGTCCGGGGATTCTTGAACTGGCCCATAAACCCGATGAATGGATCGGGGTAGATGACATGATGACTTCGGCGCAAGTGATGGGGCACAGCCTGATCGCGTTGCTGACGCCGAATGATGGATGAACTGAACACACCAAGGGGGTGAAAGACATGAGAATTTCCGCAAAAGCCGCAACTCTGGCCGCTGCCGTCGCGCTGAGTGCGGGCGTCGCGCAGGCGCAAAACGCGATCTCTGTCGGGATTCAATTGGAACCGCCCCACCTGGATCCGACCAGCGCTGCTGCTGCGGCAATTGATCAGGTCGTCTATTCCAATGTTTTTGAAGGCTTGACCCGCTTCATGGCCGACGGTTCCGTCGTGGCCGGGCTTGCCGAAAGTTGGGAGATTTCGGAAGACGGGCTGACCTATACGTTCAAGCTGCACGACGGGGTCAGATTTCACGACGGAACGTCCATGGACGCCGAAGATGTGAAGTTCAGTCTGGACCGGGCGCGGGCCGAAGACAGCACCAACGCACAGAAAGCGCGGTTTGTCGGGATCACCGATGTGACCGTGATCGACCCGCTGACCGTACAGGTCACGCTGGCTGAGCAGAACGGCAATTTCCTGTTCAACATGGCCTGGGGCGACGCTGTAATCGTGGCCCCCGAAAGCATCGAAACCATCGCCTCGAACCCTGTTGGGACCGGCGCATTCAAATTCTCGGACTGGGTGCAGGGTGACCGGATCGAGATTGTGCGCAACGATGATTATTGGGGTGAACCAGCCAAGCTGGAGGCTGCGACCTTCAAGTTCATCAGCGATCCGACGGCGGCATTTGGTGCCATGATGGCCGAAGACCTTGACGTGTTCATCAACTTCCCCGCCCCGGAAAACCTGCCCCAGTTCGATGCAGACCCGCGCTTTCAGGTGCTTGTCGGCTCGACCGAGGGCGAGACGATTTTGGCGATCAACAACAAATTGCCGCCGATGGATAACATCCTGGTGCGTCAGGCGATCACCCATGCGATTGACCGTCAGGCGATCATCGACGGGGCGATGTTCGGCTATGGCACGCCCATCGGCACCCATTTCGCGCCGCACAACCCGGCCTACGTCGATCTGACGGGCAATTCCGAATACGATCCCGAAAAGGCCAAGGCCTTGCTGGCCGAGGCGGGTCTGGCTGAAGGCTTTACCACCACGCTGAAGCTGCCGCCGCCATCCTATGCGCGCCGCGGCGGAGAGATCATCGCCGCCCAGCTGCGCGCCGTGGGGATCGAGACCGAGATCACCAACCTGGAATGGGCGCAATGGCTGGAAGAGGCGTTCCGCGGCAAGGATTTCGGCCTGACCATCGTTAGCCATACCGAGCCGATGGATATCGATATCTACGCCAACCCGGACTATTATTTCCAATACGCGGCCGAGGATTTCGTGGCGATCATGGATCAGTTGAATTCAACCACAGACCCGGATGCCCGCAATTCCTTGATGGCAGACGCGCAGCGCAACATCTCTGAGAACTACGTCAACGGCTTCCTGTTCCAGCTTGCCTCGCTGGGGGTGGCCAAGGCGGATGTTGTCGGCATCTGGGCAAACCAGCCGACCCAGGCGATTGACCTGACGGCGGTTCACTGGGCGGAGTGAGGCCCCAAGTCACGACGAATGGAAAAGGCTACGGTTTTCGGGGCCTTTTTTTATGTTGGTGGCCAGCCTGTGAACGCCATAACCTGGCCGCCTCAATCGGCCTCCTTCATTCTTGGGTGTTTTGCCTGAACCGTTCCAGCGTCTTGGTCGCGTGGTCCGCATTAAGAGGAAAGCGCAAGTAACGGGTCGGTCCGACTTGCCTGGATTTGGTAGTCACATTTCCAAGCAATCAGAAGGACACAGCGCATGAACTTTCAAATCAAACCCCTTCAGGCGCAAGAGTTTGCGTATCTTTTCAGCCTTTCCGACGCAGAGCTGGCGGCACGAAACGCCTGCCGGCAGATCGTGACTGCAAAACCGGGTACGCCCTGCCGTGTCAGCATGCAGGATGCTGAGGTCGGAGAGAGAGTGATTCTTTTCAACTATGAACATCAGCCCGAAGACAGCCCCTACCGCGCCAGCCATGCCGTTTTTGTTCGTGAGAACGCCAAACAAGCCCGGATTGCGGTCAACGAAGTGCCCGAGGTTATTCGAACGCGCTTGGTGTCCTTGCGATACTTTGGCAAGGATCACATGATGATCGACGCCGAGGTTGTGCCAGGCGATGCAGTCGCCACGGAATTGGCCGCGGCATTTGAAAATGATGACATTGCCTATGCCCATATTCACAATGCAAAGCCAGGTTGCTTCGCGGCCTCGGTGCATCGGGTGGACTGACTTTGACCACGAAAAGTTGCGCCGGCGCGGAAATTTGAATGGCGGCAGTGGGCCGATTGTGTTGAAAAACTCCGAAATCAGAGCGTCGCGGATTTCTTGCGAAAACCTATGAAGCGAAATAGTCGGAAAGCTTTGACCACGAGACAGCGCATGGCTGCGCGTGAGCGCATGTAGGCGATTTGGGCCGACCCCCGCGCCAAAAATTTAGGATCGGGCTGCATGGAAAGAAAAATCATCGTTCAGGCCCTAAAACGGAGTTTTTCAACACAATCGGCCTAACAAACGCTGGGCCCCGGCCAGTGCGGGTCACCCCATCTGGACGCTCCGCACACGCACGCCTAGTGTCGCGGAATGCTGGCCTACACCCTCCGCCGACTTGCCTCACTCCTCATCAGCCTGGCCGTCGCCTCGCTGGTGATCTTCCTGGTGGTCGAGGTCGCGCCGGGCGACCCGGCAAGCTATATGCTGGGCATCAACGCGCAGCCCGATACGGTTGCAGCGCTCCGGCGGGAACTGGGCCTCGATGTGCCGCCGGTGCAGCGGTATTTCGATTGGGTCAGCGGGCTGGTGCGGCTGGATTTCGGCACGTCCTATACCTATCGCACGCCGGTGGCGGGGATGATTGCGGATCGGATGTGGATTTCGCTGCCGCTGGCGGTCTATGCGCTGACGCTGAGCACGCTGATCGCCTTTCCGGCGGGGATTTACGCCGCGTCCCGTCGTGGCAAGGCGGGGGACACGGCGGTGATCGGGCTATCCCAATTGGGCGTCGCGGTGCCGAATTTCTGGTTCGCGATGATGATGGTGCTGGTCTTCGCCATCAATCTGCGCTGGTTTTCCGCCGGAGGGTTCCCGGGGTGGGACAAGGGCTTCTGGGGCGGCATGAAGGCGCTGACGCTGCCCGCGATTTCGCTGGCCTTGCCGCAGGCCGCGATCCTCGCAAGGGTCATGCGGTCCAGCTTGCTGGACATGCTGGGCGAGGATTTCATGCGCACGGCGCGGGCCAAGGGCCTGTCACGGCGGCAGGCCCTTTGGCGGCACGGGGTCAGGAACGCGCTGATCCCGGTTCTGACGATCCTGGGGCTGCAATTCTCATTTCTGCTGGCGGGCGGGATCATCATCGAACAGGTGTTCTTCCTGCCCGGCCTTGGACGGCTGGTGTTTCAGAGCATCAGTCAGCGTGATCTGATCGTGGTGGAATCGGTGGTCATGCTGCTGGTATTCGCGGTGATTTGCGTGAATTTTCTGGTCGATCTGGCCTATGCGGCGGTTGATCCTCGCCTAAGAAGGCGCACCTGATGCGCTGGAACCGAAATCTTGCGTTGGGAGCGGCCCTGACGGGTGTATTTGTCCTGGGTGCGCTGATCTCTTTCGTCTGGACCCCTGCGGATTACACGGTTCTGGACATCGCGGCCAAGCTGAAACGCCCCGGCGACGGGCATCTGCTGGGCACGGATCATTTCGGGCGCGACATTCTTACGATGATCATGGTCGGCGCGCGCACCTCAATCGCCGTCGCATTGGTCGCGGTGGGCATCGGCATGTTCGCCGGTGTGCCGCTGGGGCTGGCGGCGGCGGCGCGGCGCGGTGGCCTGCTGGACGAGGTCATCATGCGCGGCAACGACCTGATCTTCGCCTTTCCGCCGCTGGTCATCGCCATCCTGATCACGGCGGTCTTCGGTGCCTCGGCCGTCAACGCGATCATCGCCATCGGCATCTTCAACATCCCCGTATTCACGCGAATGACGCGCGGCGCGGCGCTGCCGCTGTGGAACCGCGAATTCATCCTGGCGGCCCGGGTTTCTGGCAAGGGCGCGGCGCGGATCAGTGCCGAGCACATCCTGCCCAACATCGCCAACATCCTTATCGTGCAGGGCACCATCCAGTTCTCCATCGGGATCATCGCCGAGGCGGCGCTGAGCTATGTCGGCCTTGGCGCGCAGCCGCCGACGCCCAGCTGGGGGCGGATGCTGGCCGACGCGCAGACACTGGTTAGCATCGCGCCGCATCTGGCACTGATTCCCGGTTTCGCGATCATTCTGACGGTGCTGGGGCTGAACCTGATGGGCGACGGGCTTCGTGACATGCTGGACCCAAGATTGCGGGAGCGGTCGGCATGAGCTTGCTGGAGATTGACCGCCTTTCATTGGCGATACGCGGCACACCGATCCTGCGGGATATCTCTCTGACCGTTGCATCAGGGCAGATCGTGGCGATCACCGGGGAAAGCGGGTCGGGCAAGTCGATGACAGCGCTGAGCGTGATGCAGCTGTTGCCGGACGGGGCCGAAGCGTCTGGGCGCATCCTGTTGGACGACACCGACCTGATGGCGCTGACAGAGGCGCAGATGTGCGACCGGCGCGGCAACGACATCGGCATGGTATTTCAGGAACCGATGACGGCGCTGAACCCGGTGCGAACCATCGGCGATCAGGTGGCCGAGACGATCCTGATCCACGGCGAAGCGGGCCGGGCCGAGGCGGCGACGCGCGCGCGCGAAGTGTTGGATCGCGTCGGGTTAGAGGCCTTCCCGCTGGATCGTTACCCTCACGAGCTTTCGGGAGGTCAGCGCCAGCGTGTCGTGATCGCCATGGCCATCGCGCTCAGGCCCAAACTGCTGATCGCGGATGAGCCGACGACGGCGCTGGATGTGACCACCCAGGCGCAGATCCTCGACCTGCTGAAGGGGCTGGTGGATGATTTCGGTATGGGGCTGCTGATGATCACCCATGATCTTGCCGTTGTTGCCGACATGGCCGACCGGATCGTGGTGATGAAGGACGGCGCGGTTGTCGAACAGGGCGCGACCGCCGACCTGTTGGCCAACATGCAGCACCCCTATACCCGGATGCTGTTTGAAGCATCGGACCACATCGTGGATCTGCCAGACGCGCCAGCGGGTGCGCCATTGCTGCGGGTCGAGGGGGTGATCCGCGACTATTCCACGCCCCGCCCGCATCTGTTCGCGCCGCCGGGGCGTTTCCGGGCGGTCGATGGCGTCAGCTTCACGATGAACGCGGGCGACCGGCTGGGGCTGGTGGGGGAGTCCGGCTGCGGCAAATCCACCCTGACACGGGCCATACTGGGGCTGGAGCCGAACCAGGGCGGGCGGATCGAACTCGATGGCCAGCCCGTGTTTGCAGGCAAACGCCCCAACCTGGCGGTGCGGCGCAAAATGAACGTGGTGTTCCAGGATCCATACGGCAGCTTCAACCCCCGTCATCGGGTTGCGCGGCTGGTGGCCGAACCGCTGCATTTGCTCGACACGCCACCGACCGGCGCCGAGCGCGCACGCGCGGTATCCGAGGTGCTGGAGGCTGTGCACCTTCGCCCCTTGGACGCCGACAAATACATCCACGAATTCTCGGGCGGGCAACGCCAGCGGATCGCGATTGCCCGCGCCCTGATCAACCGCCCCGAACTGGTGGTGCTGGACGAGGCTGTTTCGGCCCTCGACGTCTCGGTCCGCGCCCGCATCCTCGACCTGTTGGCGGATCTTTGCGGGCGGTTCAATCTGACGTTCCTGTTCATCAGCCATGACCTGAGTGTGGTGCGTCGGATCACCGACCGCGTTTTGGTGATGCAATCCGGTAAGATCGTCGAGGAGGGGGAAACCGAGACGGTATTTACCGACCCACAGCACCCTTACACCCGCGCGCTGATCGCCGCCGCGCCCGTTCTGCCCCGGATCGAGGCGCTGCATGCTTAGTTTGGAACGCCCAACTGACGAGGCGGCGATGACCGCGCAGCTGTGCGCCTATTTCGCGGAGCTTGGTCAGCCAGACAATGACCCCGATGCCATTGCCGAGGAATTCCTGCATGACCCGAATGTCCGGGTGTACCGGATCCACGATGACGGCCAACTGGGGTTTCTGGTGACCGAGGCTTATCCCGGTTTCACCGAGATGTGCGAATTCTGCATCTTCCCGCAATACCGTCGCCGTGGCATCGGAACCCGCGCGGCGCATCTGGCCTTTGAGCATTCGCCGGGGCGCTGGGAACTGGGCACCATGAACGACGCCATCCATTTCTGGCGACACGCGCTGACGACCTGCCCGCAAGCGCGGGATGTCGTCGAAGGGCCCTCGACGCTGGCCCACCAGACCCACCGCCTGCGTTTCACGATAGGATCCAACCCATGAAAGACCTTTGGTTTGACACCGACAAATGCCTGATCGGCGGGCGCTGGGCGGCCCCGGCCTCGCGGGATACTCTGGCACTGGAAAACCCCTCGGACGGAGGCGAGGTCGGGCGGATCGCCCGTGGCGGCGCGACAGATGTCGACGCCGCGGTGGCCGCCGCGCAGGCGTCTTTGCAAGGCGATTGGGGCCGGGTTCCTGCGGCGGGTCGTGGTCGGGTTCTGGCGCGTCTCGGGCAGTTGGTGCTGGACAACGTGGACCGATTGGCGCGGATCGAGGCGGCGGATGTAGGCAAGCCGTTGACGCAGGCGAAGGCGGATGCGGTCGCGCTGGCGCGCTACTGTGAATTTTATGGTGGCGCGGCGGATAAGGTGATGGGGGAAACGATCCCCTACCTTGACGGCTACACGGTCTATACCCTTCGTGAGCCGCACGGCGTCACCGGCCATATCGTGCCGTGGAACTACCCGATGCAGATCATCGGACGTTCGGTCGGGGCGGCGCTGGCGATGGGCAACGCCTGCGTGCTGAAACCGGCGGAGGAGGCTTGTCTGACGGCGCTGGCCTTCGCGGACCTTGCGATGCAAGCGGGGTTGCCGGCGGGCGCGCTGAACGTAGTGCCGGGGCTGGGGGCAGAGGCGGGCGCGGCGCTGGCCGGGCATGCCGGGGTCAACCATGTCTCGTTCACCGGGTCGGTCGCGACCGGCAGCGCGGTCCAGGCGGCGGCGGCCGCAAATGTCGTGCCAGTAACGTTGGAACTGGGGGGCAAGTCGCCGCAACTGGTGTTTGATGACGCGGATATCGACGCGGCTTTGCCGTTTCTTGTGAACGCCGGAATTCAAAACGCGGGCCAGACCTGTTCAGCCTCATCCCGGATTCTGGTCCAGCGGGGCGTTTACGATCAGGTCGTGGCGCGCATGGCCGAACGCTATGCAGCGCTGGTGGCCGCACCTGCGGATCAGGACCGCGATCTGGGGCCGCTGATTTCGGAGCGTCAGAAGGCGATCGTCGAGGGGTTCCTGGCCAAAGGCGGCGACCTTGAAGTTGCCGCACAGGGCGCAGTCGCGACCGACGCCCCGGCAGGCGGCCACTACGTGGCGCCAACGCTGTTCACCGGGGTTGCGTCCGATCACCCTTTGGCGCGGGATGAGATTTTTGGCCCCGTGCAGGTCGTGATCCCGTTCGAGGATGAGGCCGAGGCCTTGGCGATTGCCAACGGAACGGATTACGGCCTTGTTGCTTCGGTCTGGACGCGCGATGGCGCGCGCCAGATGCGACTGGCGAAGGCGCTACGCTCGGGGCAGGTGTTTATCAACAATTACGGGGCCGGGGGTGGTGTGGAACTGCCGTTCGGCGGCACGGGCAAGTCCGGCCATGGGCGCGAAAAGGGGTTCGAGGCGCTGTTTGGGTTTTCGACACTGAAGACGGTTGCGGCGCTGCATGGATAAGTCCGGATTTGGCTTGGGGTGGACGTTGGTTTGATCTGACGACAAGCCGGGCGAGCGCCTGACCGGGGGTAGGCGACGCAACAGTAATGTTAGGCAATTTATAGATCAGCGTTAACTCTGTACTACGAAGTTAACGCACCCTGTCGAAATCGCCTGCACGCGGGACGGTCAGGCGATCGCCTGGCGCCCTCACGGGCTTGATTCCGGGCGCAAGGGTGCGCGCCGCCAACGTCCACACTAAAGCGTTTCGACATTAACCTGAGACATATCCGGCGGCCTTAAAGTAGTTCCAGCATTCTACTGGGTCGTAGAGATCGCAGATTGCTCCGATTGCTTCGAAGACCTGGGTAAAGGACCTGGCCCCGATCCGTCGCAAATGGGCTTTCAGTTTAGAGAAGGCCTGCTCGATGGGATTCAGGTCGGGCGAGTACGGTGGCAGGTAAAGGAACCAGCAGCCGTGATTGCGTAAAGCCTGCGTCGCCTCCTTATTCCGGTGGGTTGCCAGGTTGTCGAGAATGACGACAGTGCCGGGGTTGATCTCGGGGACCAGCACTTCGCGGATGTAGGCCGCGAAGGCGGGGCCATCTATCGCTCCCTTGATGACCCAAGGTGCGATCAGCGCGCCTTGGGTCAGGCCCGCGATCAAGGTTTGGGTTCCCCAGCTTCCGAAGGGCGCATCCATCGTCAGGCGCTTACCGCGCTTGGCTCTGCCGCGTAGGCGCGTGAGGTTTGTCTTCACTGCGGTTTCGTCAATAAAGACAACGCGCTCAGGAAAGGTCGCAATGGCTGGCGAGCGGTATCTGAACCAGTCGGCCCGTTGCTGCCTTACCTTGGCGCGGCGGCGCTCGGTGGCGACCAGCGACTTTTTTTGTACGTGAAGCCGAGCCGGGACAGAAGGTTGGCGATGGAGGAGTGATGCACCCGCACACCCTCTGCATCGGCCAGCGCATTACGCAACTCAAAGAGCGTGATGTCAGGGTCTTGTGCGATCAACTCCTCAAAGAATTCCCGATGCGGAGCCAGCTTTCCCTTGCCGCGCGGCGGTCCCTGCCGGGCAGGTTCCGCATGACCCTTCATCCTCACCTGACGCGCCCACCGCGCGCCTGTGGCAGGCGACAGCTTCAACCGCAACGCCGCCGCGCGCCCGCTCAACCCTTCTTCAATGTATCTCTGAAACCGTATCCGAAGCGCAGATGGCAAAGGTGCTGACATGATCCATCCTCCCAAACAGGATGAATCACAGATCAGGTCTCAAGGGAATCCCTCGCGATTCAGGTTCAAGCCGAAACGCTTTAGACAAAAGATGCGTGCAATCCGCTTGCCTGTCGCACGCAATTCGTCACAACTCGTCCTTGCCAATAATTCAACGTTCCCGAGGCGATCTTGCCACAGCTGACCATCCAGAACCGTGACGCGCGCCGCCTGTTGCTGTGGAGCAACGGGCTGGCCGAGACGCCGACCGGCCCGCTGGACGTGATGGGCATCATCCGGCGCCTCGGCTTCGTCCAGATCGATACCATCCGAAATGTCACCCGTGCGCATCATCACATCCTGTGGTCGCGCAACCAGAACTACCGCGAAAAAATGCTGTGGCCATTGCTGGGCCGTGACCGGATGATCTTTGAACATTTCACCCATGACGCCAGCCTGATCCCGATGGAAGTCCTGCCCATGTGGCGGCGCCAGTTCCGTCGGCTGGGGGCCAAGGTGGCCAACAGCGACTGGTTTCGCAGCGGGCTTGCGCAGGGCGAAATACAACGTATCCGCGACCGGATCGGGGCCGAGGGCGCTCTGTCCACTCATGCCTTTGATACCATGGCCGACAGCCGCGAAATGTGGGCCCGCCCGCCGCATAAGAAGGCCCTTGATCAGATGTGGTACGCGGGTGAGCTTGCCACCTGTTACCGCGAGAATTTCGTGAAATTCTACAATCTGGCCGAACGGGTATTTCCGGCCCATCTGCGCGACGGTCCGGACGATGCCGCGCAGGCCAATTGGTTGTGCGATGCGGCGCTGGACCGGCTGAGTGTCGCCACCACGGGCGAGGTTCAGCGCTTTTGGGGGGCTATGGACGCGGGCGAGGCGAAGACCTGGGCGCAGGCGCGCGATCTGATCCCGGTCGAGGTTGTCGGGGCCGACCGCGTCGCCCGCCCGGCATGGGCCGTGGCGGATATTGCGGACCGTCTGCGCGATGCGCCTGCGCCGACCACCCGCCTGCGTATCCTCAACCCCTTTGACCCTGCAATTCGCGACCGCGCGCGCCTGGAACGGCTGTTCGGCTTTGACTATCGTAACGAAATGTTCGTGCCAGCCGCGAAACGCCGCTGGGGCTATTACGTTTATCCGCTGCTGGAAGGGGATCGCTTCGTCGGCCGGATCGAGTTGCGGGCCGATCGCGCGAAAGGATGGATGCGGGTTGTCGGCTTCTGGCCGGAACCGGGGGTGATGTGGTCGGCGGCGCGGTTTGACCGGCTGGAGGCTGAGTTGGTTCGGTTTGCGCGTCTGGCCGGGATCAGGCAAGTGGATTGGGCGGTTGGGCGAACTGGCTGAGCAGATGGGGAACGCAGAATGCGACTGAAAGACAGGCGCGCGATAGTAACCGGCGCGGCGCCGGGTTTTGGGGCAGGGATTGCCGCAAAATTCGCAAGCGAAGGCGCGCGGGTGGTTGTGGCTGACATCAACGGTGTCGGCGCCGCGGCGGTTGCGGCACAGATCGGCAATGGTGTAGTGGCGCAGGCGGTGGATGTTTCGGACGCAGCGTCGGTTGCGGCGCTTGCTGACATGGCCGGGCAGGTGGACATCCTGGTGAACAACGCCGGTGTGACCCATTTGCCCGGCGCGATGGAGGATATCTCAGAGGCTGATTTTGACCGGGTTCTGGCCGTAAACGTCAAGTCCATCTACCTGATGGCGCGGGCCTTTGTGCCGGGGATGAAGGCGCGCGGGTCCGGCGCGATCCTCAATATCGCCAGTACCGCCGGGGTCAGTCCGCGACCGCGCCTGAACTGGTACAACGCCTCGAAAGGTTGGGTCATCACAGCCACGCGCACGATGGCGGTTGAACTTGCGCCCGCAGGCATCCGGGTCAACGCGCTAAACCCGGTTGCGGGCGAAACACCGCTGTTGAAATCCTTCATGGGCGAAGACACGCCAGAAATCCGTGAAAAATTCCTGTCCACGATCCCGCTGGGCCGGTTTTCCACCCCGGAGGACATGGGCAACGCCGCATGCTTTCTGTGCTCGGACGAGGCCAGCATGATCACCGGCGTCGCTATGGAGGTCGATGGCGGGCGCTGTATCTGAAGGGGGTGCGCCCCGTCAGCTGTTGGCCCGAAAATCCACCAGTGTTTTTCCGATCTCATCCACGAACAGCTCTGGCAGCAGTTCAGCAGTGTCGATCAGGTCGGCGCGCAACGTCTGGAAGCCGCGTGTTGTTTCACACCAGCAGGTGACGGTCCAGACCCGGCCCCAATAGGTCAGCTCCAGCGGGCGCACGGTGCGCGGCTTGTCCTCTTGCGTCATCTTCAAGCGCAGTTTCTGGCGCGCCCGGATTGCGGCGCGCAGGGCTGGCATGTGGGTGAATCCGGCTGCGGCATCCGCGAAGGGATAGACCGCAAACCCCCAGCCGGTCACGGCCTGATCCCGGTCCGCAGGCAGAACCGCATCAATCTTGGCCGACAGGCTGGCGGCGGCGGCGCGCTGATCTTCATCGCCGCCATCCCCAACAATGGCGAGGCCCAGGTGCAGGGCCTCTAACTCGGTCATGGTCAGGTTCAACGGCGGCAGGGTCACAGGCGCCATCATCGCATAACCCAGCCCCTTGGTGCCCCGAACCGGCACGCCAGAGGACATCAGCGCCTCCATATCGCGGTAGATCGTGCGTGGCGTGACCCCCAGCCGCGCCGCCATGTCGCGCGCCAGATGGACCCGCCCGTCGCGCAGGATCTGGACCATCTCTAGCAATCGGTCACTGCGGCTCATCAATTAGCCCTTTGCTGATTCGGAAAACCGGATGTGTCCGTGTTGCCCACAACTGACATTAACATGTCAGTTGTTAAAGGCCGACCGGTTTTCCACCCGATTGCGCCGGAATTCAGGGTGATTTGGCCGTGAAGACGTTGAAATGAACCTTTCAACAGGCGCCTGCAGGTTCTACATATCCACAGCACTTATCTTGGACGGGCCGCGCATCGGTGGCCGCCTATGGGAGATACCTCATGCTCAACAACATCGGCCTACCCGGCCTTCTTCTGATCGCTGTCGTGGTTCTGGTCTTGTTCGGACGCGGCAAGATCTCGTCCCTGATGGGCGAGGTCGGCAAGGGCATCACCAGCTTCAAGAAGGGTGTCAATGACGGCACCAAGGAAATCGAGGACGCCGAAGTTGCGGCCCGCGACGTGTCGCCGGACGCGACCGAAACGACCGACAAAGACAAAAGCTAAGCCTTCGGGGGCACGCGCATGTTCGACCTCGGCTGGACCGAGCTTCTGGTGATCGGCGTTGTGGCGCTGATCGTGGTGGGCCCCAAGGACCTGCCCGGGATGTTCCGCACGCTGGGCAAATTCACCGCCCGGATCAAAGGCATGGCGCGCGAATTTCAGCGTGCCATGGACGATGCGGCGGATGAGGCAGGCGTAAAGGACATTGCCGGGGACATGAAGAAAATGACCTCGGCCAAGAATCTGGGGCTGGACGCGGTCAAGAAGGCGACTAGCGGCATGACCGACTGGCCCGAGGGCGCGACCAAGGCGACGGGCACCACCACCAAGCCGGACGGCGAAACCGAAAAGCTGAGCGCTAAGCGTGCCGCACAGACAGCCCGGATCAAGGCCAACACGGCGCGGTCCACAGCTGAGCGGTTGGAAAAGGAAGCCGCCGCGGCCGAAGCGAAGGCAAGCGCGAAACCTGCCGCCAAAAAGCCAGCAGCGAAAAAGGCCCCGGCGAAGAAAGCGGTGGCGAAGACAGCGGCCAAGACTCCGGCTGCGAAGGCCGCCAAACCTTCTGCGAAGACAACAGCGAAGAAACCTGCAGCCAAGAAACCGGCACAGCGCAAAACGGCTGCGAAGCAACCGGCCCCGAAATCCGGTGATGCGGCATGAGTGAAACCACAACAGACGCCGACGAAGTCGAAGCCTCCTCAGCGCCGCTGATCGAGCATTTGGCCGAGTTGCGCACCCGGCTGATCCGCGCGGCCCTTGCCTTTATCGTTGGCATGGTGATCTGTTTCACATTCGGCAGTGCGATCCTCGATTTCCTGCTGATCCCAATTGAAAAGACGATGGTGGCCCTGGGGAATCCGAACCCGGTCATGCAATATACCGCGCCGCAGGAATACTTTTTCACGCTTGTGCGTATCTCGATGGTCGGCGGTCTGGCGATTTCGTTCCCGGTGATTGCCATGCAGCTTTGGCGGTTCGTGGCACCCGGTCTTTATAAGAACGAAAAAAACGCGTTTCTGCCGTTTCTGATCGCCTCGCCCGTTCTGTTCCTGCTGGGCGCGGCATTTGCGCATTACGTCGTGACGCCGCTGGCGATGAAGTTTTTCCTGGGCTTTGCGGATGCGGCCTCGATCTTTTCGGTGTTCACCGGCGAAGGCGGCACTGATGTCCCGTCCGCAGACGACCCCGGCATTGCGATCGTCTTTCAGGGTAAAGTGAACGAAACGCTGGACATCACGCTGAAGCTGATCGTGGCATTCGGATTGTGCTTCCAATTGCCGGTCTTGCTGACGCTGATGGGCAAGGCCGGTCTGGTCAGTTCGGTCGGCCTGCGCAAAGTGCGCAAATATGCCATCGTGGGTATTCTGGTGCTGGCCGCGCTGGTCACCCCGCCCGATGTCATCACCCAGGTGATCCTGTTTGTCGTGGTCTTCGGCCTCTATGAAATCTCGATCCATCTGGTCGCCTATGTCGAACGTAAGCGTCTGAAACAGCTGCGCGAAGACGGCGTGCTGGGCGAAGATGAAGGGCTTTGGGGTGACGAGGATGACGACCTAGCTGATGAGGCCGCCGATGAAGAGCCGGAGCCCGAAGACAAGTGAGCGACCCCATGGAACGGATCGCGGCAGCGCTGGAAAGGATGGCGCCGGAACCGCTGGGCGCACCGGATTTCGCAGCCGCTGATGCGTTTGTGTGGCATGTGGATCCGGATCGCCTGAGCCCGGTCGCGCATGTCAATCGCGTCGGCTTGCCGCTGCTGGTCGGCATTGATCGTTCGCGCGATACGCTGTTGGCCAACACACTGCAATTCGCCCGCGGCCACGCCGCCAATAACGCCCTGTTGTGGGGCGCGCGGGGGATGGGGAAATCCAGCCTGGTCAAAGCTGTGCATGCCGAGGTTCTGAAGCAGGGTGCGTCGCTGAAGATTGTTGAAGTGCAGCGCGAAGATCTGCCTTCGATCGGGCGCCTGCTGGGCCTGCTGCGCGCTGCGCCGCACCGGTTTCTGCTGTTTTGCGATGACCTGTCGTTTTCCCATGATGATGAACACTACAAGTCGCTGAAGGCGGTGCTGGATGGCGGGATCGAGGGGCGGCCAGAGAATGTGGTATTCTATGCCACCTCAAACCGCCGCCACCTGATGCCCCGCGACATGATCGAGAACGAGCGGTCGAGCGCCATTAACCCCTCGGAAGCGGTTGAGGAAAAGGTCAGCTTGTCAGACCGGTTCGGCCTGTGGCTGGGCTTCCACCCCTGCACCCAGGACGAATACCTGACGATGATCCGGGGCTATTGCGATGCCCACGATGTCGAGATTGACGATGACACCCTGCGCGCCGAAGCGATCGAGTGGCAGGCAACGCGCGGCGCACGCTCTGGCCGGGTGGCCTGGCAGTATTTCGTCGATCTGGCCGGTCGGCGCGAAGTGGCGCTGGGCTGAGCGGTACTTGCCTGCGGCGGGCATTGGCGCAGGCACTCCCAATAGCGACTCAGATATTCAGGAGGGCGCTCTGGGTCGGTTATGGCGCATCCGCGCCTCGAAACAAGGTCTCAGCTTGCAGCGATCACAGCGGCGTCTCAACGCAACGCCCTACTGCAGATAGGTGTTCGGATCGACGCTCTCAAACCCTTCGCGCACTTCGAAATGCAGGAAGCTGGGGGTGCCTTTGCGAACCTCTCCGATGGTCTGACCGCGCTTGACTTGCTGGCCTTTCGAAACCCGGATGATATCGACGCCGGCATAGACCGTCAGCAGATTGTTCGGATGCCGAATCACCAGGATCGGGATTTGATCCGTATCGCGCGTGATCGCCGCGACCGTGCCGTTGCCGGCAGATTTCACCGGCGTTCCGGCATCTGCGGCAATATCAATGCCGTCGTTCTTGCCCTTGGCATAGCCCCGGATGATCTTGCCGACCACGGGCAGCGCCAGTTTGCCGGTGTCCGACGCTGCGGTGCGATCTGTCGCCAGATCGGGCGAATCCGGCGTCTCCTTCGGGGTATCCAGCGTCGCCGCCTCATCCGGTAACGGGTCCACCGACGACGGCGGCTTGGGCGAGGCGGATCCGGCACCAGGCTCGGACACGCCGGGGTCTTTGGCTGGCTGAACCGTTGGCGGGATCAGCAGGAACTGCCCTTCGCGGATCGCGAAATCACTGCCAATGCCGTTCCATTCGACAAGCGCAGACACCGGGATGTCGTACCGGCGAGAGATGGAATAGGCCGTTTCGCCGCGCGCAACCTTGTGGCGCACAGGCTCTGGCGCCAGCGGCAGGCGGCCCCGGCCTTGCGCCTCGGCCTGATCAATCGCGCCACCGGCAATACTGGTGATATCTACGTCGCTGGTCGCAATCGGCCCTGTCGTAACCGCGCCGGTCGCGGGCGAGGGTTCTTCGACCCGGCTGGGCAGGGCGATCAATTCACCCGCGCGCAGCGGTACATCTTCGGGCAGGCCGTTGAACCGCGACAGTTCCGCCACTGAAAGGCCAACACGGGCCGAAATGTCGCGCAGCGTGTCACCTTCGCGCGCCACCGCCACCTGATAACTGGGATAAGAGATGACGCCGCGATTGTCGCCATCCGGGCGTTCAGCCACCTGCGCCTCACCAGTGGTTGAAAAACCTTGGCCAAGTCGGCGGAAGTCGAAGTCAAACGCATCCTGACATGCCGTCAGGCTCATCAAGCCAAAGCCGATAAGCGCCACGCGAAAAGAAGGGCCAAAAACCGCCATCTGCTACAATCCTCAAACGGTGGCCCCTGTTTTCGGGGCCTTCCGTGAACAGGTCTACTCTGATCCGAGGCCTTCAAGCAAGGGGACGAAGCGCACGGGGCGCAACTCCTCATAGTCATAGCCGGTTTCGGAGCGGGTGACTTTGATCAGGGATTGCACCGCATCGGACTGTCCAACGGGCAAAACCATGATGCCGCCGACGCGCAATTCGGCCATCAGGGGGCCGGGTGGATCCTCGGCCGCGGCGCTGACCAGGATGCGATCAAAGGGTGCCTGTTTGGGCAACCCGCGCGACCCATCTGCGGTGAAGGCCGTCACGTTGGTCAGGTCCATCGCGTCGAACACGCGGCGTGCCTCTCGCACCAGTGCGGCATGGCGATCTACAGTATAGACCCGGCGCGCCAGATGGCTGAGGACGGCCGCCTGATAGCCCGAGCCTGTCCCAACCTCGAGCACCTTATCGCGCGGCTGTACGTCCAGTGCCTGGGTCATCAGCCCGACAACGCTGGGCTGGCTGATGGTCTGCCCGCAAGAGATTGGCAACGGCATATCCTCATACGCGCGGTCGGCGAACAGGCCGGTCACGAAGGCACCGCGGTCGACCTTTTCCATCGCCTCCAGCGTGCGCGCATCCCGTACCCCGCGCGAGCGCAGCGTGAACAGGAACCGCATCTTGCGCTCGGCCAGCTCCTCGGGCGTGGGGGGGGGAGTGTCGGTCATCCCAGCTGCTCCGCGATATCGGCCAGTGCATCATGGGCGGTCAGATCACAGCGCATCGGCGTGACCGAAATGTATCCGTCCAGATTGGCCGCAACATCCGTTCCGGGATCGGTCGGAATATGCTGCGGGCCACCCTTGATCCACAGGAACTGCCGCCCCGATGGGGCGGAATGCGGTTCGACCCCGAAGTTGGTATCATGCCGCCAGCCCTGGGCGACAACCTGACGGCCCTTGACGGCATCCGCAGCGACCGGCGGGAAATTCACATTGTAAAACAACCGGTAATCGCGATCCGCATCCCAACGCGCCTTGTCGAGCATATCACGGATCAGCCCGGCGCCATGCACCGCCGCAGCGTCAAACGGGTTGTCCAGACTGGCATTATCGGGGCCATAAAACTGGCTGAGTGCTATTGCCGGAATGCCCTGCAACGTCGCCTCGATCGCGGCGCAGATGGTGCCGGAATAGAGCGTGTTTTCAGCCGCGTTGTTGCCCCGGTTTACGCCGGACAACACCAGATCGGGGCGTTCGGGCATCACGTGATGCAACCCCGCAAGAACACAATCCGCTGGTGAGCCTTCGGTGGCAAAGCGGCGTGTGCCCATCTGCGAAATCATCATCGGGTGGGTATAGCTGATGCAATGCCCGACGCCGGATTGTTCGAAGGCAGGTGCGACGACCCAGACCTCTCCGTCCGGTCCTGCGATGTCGGCGGCGATCGCCTCCAGCACCTGCAAGCCGGGGGCGTTGATACCGTCGTCATTGGTCAGAAGAATGCGCATGTTCGCCCCAAGTATGCCCCCTCAATAGGTCAGGGCAAGCGGACGGTAAAGCGCTGGCCGGGCGTTAATTCAAAAGAGCCAGCAGCCGTGTCGCTTCCGCACGCGGATCGGCCAATGGGGCGCGATCTTCGCCCGGAAAGAACCGGGCGCGGGTGGCGGTGGGCATGGGTTCGGGGGTCAGAATGTGCACTTTGGGGCCGGTCTTTGCCGCCTCGGCTTGCCAACTTCGCGCCAGCGCGATCTGCGCCGCCTTGGTCGCGCCATAGCTGCCGAAATTCGCGGCGCCGCCGCGCGGGTCGTCGAAGAACACGGCCTGCCCGGCAGGTGCGGCCAGCAGCAGCGGTTGTACCATCGCGATCAGGTTGGCGGTGGCGGTGGCATTCACCTCGGCCGATTTTGCCCAGTCGCGGGCGTCCACATGGGCGGCGGGTGACAAGGGGGCGGCGTGGATCGCCGTGTGCAGCCACAGATCGGCGTGACCCCAGCGGTCGTGAATCCCCCGGCACAGATGGGCCATGGCGTTTGTGTCGGTGATATCCATCGGCGCAAGTGTCGCCTGACCGCCCGCCGTCTTGATCCGGTCGTCGAGTTCTTCCAGCGCGCCGGTGGTGCGGGCCACGGCGACGATGTGATGCGTCGCGGCCAAAGTCTCAGCCAGCGCCGCGCCAAGCCCGCGAGAGGCTCCGGTGATGAGGGCAAGTTTAGTCATGGGCTGCGGTGTGGCCGCGTTGGGCGGCGGCGTCAACCGGTCCGGTGATAGCTTTGCGCCATTCGGATGAAATGGTCGAGTGGGTCGCGGGGAAGGGGCACGCTCAGCGGGCTGAGCAAGGTGCGGTTCCCCTCATATGTGAACGCATCCGCGTAGAGGTCGCGCATGGTGGCGACGATGGTTGTCTGACAATGGACATAAAGGCCGATTTGATCGGCGCGCGCCTCGGACCAGGCCACGCGGATCGTGGTGCCGGATTTGCTCGCCTCGGTCAGCCAGGAAGGTTGTCCCCATTTCAGCGTCTCGGTGATCGGGCCGACGTGGGGCGTGTCGGCGGCGGCAGAGAGGATCGCGGTGCGGATCGTGTGGAAATGTGCCTGCGCCCCGGCGGGCCAGGGGGCGATGGTGGTGGCAAGATGGGTCGGAAGCGGTGACATGCTGGCAAGGTGGCGCGCGTGAACTGCGACTGCAAGCGATGATGGCGACGAAGCCCCTATTAGCTGAAGCGCAGCTTGGGGAAGGACAGAATCCCAGACGGTTGGCGGGCTTGGCCAGAGGCGCGCTTGCGCCATGCCCGACCTAGGGAGGGCGGTGTGGTTGAGTGCGACCTGAATTCTGAAAAACCAAGCCGGTTCAAGCAATTCGGGCGTTTCAAGATGCCCTCCCGCGGGGGAGGTCGGGCATGGCGCATGCGCGCCGGGTGTGTGTTCTGGCGGGCGGGTTTTGTCTGTTCGAGCGTTGTTAGGTTTGTTTGATCAAAATCCACTCCGGGCCACTACTCCGCCGCCCGAACCACAACCCCACGCTCGATCATATCGGCCGGTTCCACCGGATACTCGCCCGAAAAACACGCATCGCAATATTGCGGCTGGGCCGGGTCGCGGCCCTTGGCTTCGCCCACCGCACGGTACAACCCGTCCAGCGATATGAACCGCAGCGAGTCCACGCCAAGGTGGTCGCGCATTTCATCCTCGCTCATCGTGGCGGCCAGCAGCTTTTCCCGCATCGGCGTGTCCACGCCGTAGAAACATGGCCACTGGGTCGGCGGGCTGGCGATGCGGAAGTGCACTTCGGCAGCACCCGCATCAAGGATCATTTCCTTGATTTTGCGGCTGGTGGTGCCGCGCACCACCGAATCGTCCACCAGGATCACCCGCTTGCCCTTGATCAGCGCCCGGTTGACGTTCAGCTTCAGGCGCACACCCATGTTCCGGATCTGCTCGGTCGGTTCGATGAAGGTGCGGCCCATATACTGGTTGCGGATGATGCCCATCGCATAGGGGATGCCGCTTTCCTGGCTGTACCCGATGGCTGCGGGCGTTCCGCTGTCCGGGACGGGACAGACATAATCGGCATCGACTGGGGCTTCGCGCGCCAGTTCCACGCCGATCCGGCGGCGGGTTTCATAAACGCTTTCGCCGCCGATCATGCTGTCGGGGCGGCTGAAATAGACGTGTTCAAAGATGCAGAACCGGGGGCGCTTGGCTTCAAACGGGCGCAAAGACGCGATGCCGTCGTCGTTGATCACCACCATTTCGCCCGGCTGGATTTCGCGCACAAACTCGGCTCCGATGATGTCCAGCCCGCAGGTTTCGGAACTCAGCGCCCAGCCATCGCCGATCTTGCCGAGAACCAGCGGACGCACGCCCAGCGGGTCGCGCACCCCGATCAGCTTGGTGCGGGTCATGGCGACGATGGAAAACGCCCCCTCGACCCGGCGCAGGGCGTCTTTCATGCGTTCAGGGATGTTGCGCTGCAATGACCGCGCCATCAGGTGAATGATGCATTCGCTGTCGGATGAGCTTTGGAAGATCGAGCCGCGGTCAATCAGCTCGCGGCGCAGCGCGTCGGCATTGGTGATGTTGCCGTTGTGGGCAATTGCTGCGCCGCCCATGGAAAATTCACCAAAAAACGGCTGCACGTCACGGATCTGGGTCGCGCCTTTGGACCCGGCGGTGGAATAGCGCACATGGCCAATCGACAGCGGCCCCGGCAGGGTTTCCATCAGGCTTTGCTTGGTGAAATTGTCCCGCACATAACCAAAGCGGCGGGCCGAGGCGAAACCGGTTTCCGGGTGGTGACTGACAATGCCGCCAGCCTCTTGCCCGCGATGTTGCAGGGCGTGCAGGCCAAGGGCCACGAAATTTGCCGCCTCGGCCACGCCAATCACGCCGAAGACGCCGCATTCTTCATGCAGCTTGTCGTCGTCAAATGGATCAGTGTTCAGCGGCGTCAGATCAGCAGGGTCGCGCATCGGGAGGGCAGCTCCGGCAGGTGTCGCGGGTCTTGGCACCGCCATAAGGGGATTCGCCCGCGCTGTCACCCGGCAGATAACATTCGCGCCACTAAAGCGTTTCGACATTAACCTGAGACATATCCGGCGGCCTTAAAGTAGTTCCAGCATTCTACTGGGTCGTAGAGATCGCAGATTGCTCCGATTGCTTCGAAGACCTGGGTAAAGGACCTGGCCCCGATCCGTCGCAAATGGGCTTTCAGTTTAGAGAAGGCCTGCTCGATGGGATTCAGGTCGGGCGAGTACGGTGGCAGGTAAAGGAACCAGCAGCCGTGATTGCGTAAAGCCTGCGTCGCCTCCTTATTCCGGTGGGTTGCCAGGTTGTCGAGAATGACGACAGTGCCGGGGTTGATCTCGGGGACCAGCACTTCGCGGATGTAGGCCGCGAAGGCGGGGCCATCTATCGCTCCCTTGATGACCCAAGGTGCGATCAGCGCGCCTTGGGTCAGGCCCGCGATCAAGGTTTGGGTTCCCCAGCTTCCGAAGGGCGCATCCATCGTCAGGCGCTTACCGCGCTTGGCTCTGCCGCGTAGGCGCGTGAGGTTTGTCTTCACTGCGGTTTCGTCAATAAAGACAACGCGCTCAGGAAAGGTCGCAATGGCTGGCGAGCGGTATCTGAACCAGTCGGCCCGTTGCTGCCTTACCTTGGCGCGGCGGCGCTCGGTTGCGACCAGCGACTTTTTTTGTACGTGAAGCCGAGCCGGGACAGAAGGTTGGCGATGGAGGAGTGATGCACCCGCACACCCTCTGCATCGGCCAGCGCATTACGCAACTCAAAGAGCGTGATGTCAGGGTCTTGTGCGATCAACTCCTCAAAGAATTCCCGATGCGGAGCCAGCTTTCCCTTGCCGCGCGGCGGTCCCTGCCGGGCAGGTTCCGCATGACCCTTCATCCTCACCTGACGCGCCCACCGCGCGCCTGTGGCAGGCGACAGCTTCAACCGCAACGCCGCCGCGCGCCCGCTCAACCCTTCTTCAATGTATCTCTGAAACCGTATCCGAAGCGCAGATGGCAAAGGTGCTGACATGATCCATCCTCCCAAACAGGATGAATCACAGATCAGGTCTCAAGGGAATCCCTCGCGATTCAGGTTCAAGCCGAAACGCTTTAGATGTTGCCGATCAGCCGGTGCAGACGCCAACCAGTTGTTCATAGCGACCGACCAGCCAGCCGGGCGCGTCGTCGGGAAGCTGTTCGTCGATCTGATCCTGCGTATTGGCAAAGATCTGCGCCGTGCGGCTGTCGTCGATCATCGCAAGGCTTTCGCCGACAACGACCCGGTCATAGACGATCAGGGCGACCACAACCAACAGGACGCCGCGGGCGGCCCCGAACAGAAAGCCAAGGCCCCGGTCCAGCCCGCCAATGGCGCTGCGCTGGATCAGCGAGGAAAACAGCGGCGTGAAGATCGACATCACCACCAGCGCGACGGCAAAGACCGCAACGAAGGCCGCAATGATGCTCAACTCGCAACTGTCTGCCAGGTATCTGCCGACAACCGGCAATTCGCGCATCAAGGGTTCGGCGCGCGGTGCAAAGATGAAGCCAACGATGGCGGCGACGATCCAGCCGGCGATGCTCATCACTTCGCGCACGAAACCGCGCGAATAGGCCAGGATTGCCGAGATGATCACCAGTACGGCGACGATCGCGTCAAATAGCGTGAATCCATCCATAAATCTGCTCCGCCTTCTTTTCAGCCTGCGCCAAACATCTCGCCCACGAAAGTGGGCAGGTCCGGCCAGGTTTTCAGCTCGACCGTCGATCCCGGGCCGGGTTTGGCCCCCGCCGCCGTAACAGCCGTGCTGAAACCAAGTTTTCCCGCTTCCTTCAAGCGGTTTTCCGTCTGACCCGCCGGGCGCAGGGCGCCTGACAGGCTGATTTCCCCGAATACCACGGTTTCGCGGGGCAATGCCACATCTTCGCGCGCCGACAGCAACGCGGCCGCCACGGCCAGGTCGGCGGCAGGTTCCCCGATCCGCAATCCGCCCGCAACGTTGAGGTAGACATCAAGCCCGGTGAACGGCACGCCGCAGCGCGCCTCGAGCACCGCAAGAATCATCGCCAGGCGCCCGCCGTCCCAGCCGACAGCACTGCGGCGGGGTTGCGAATGCGGCGTCGGGGCGACCAGCGCCTGAATTTCGCACAACAGGGGCCGGGTGCCTTCGATGCCCGCGAAGACGACCGACCCCGGTGTCGGGTCTTCGCGGCCTGCCAAAAACAGCTCGGACGGGTTGGAGACTTCGGCCAACCCCTTGCCCGTCATCTCGAACACGCCGATCTCATCGGCGGGGCCGAACCGGTTCTTGACGGCGCGCAGAATGCGGAATTGATGGCCGCGTTCGCCTTCAAAATAAAGCACAGTGTCAACCATATGTTCGACAACACGCGGCCCGGCAATCTGGCCGTCCTTGGTGACATGACCGACCAGAATGACCGACATGCCGCGTTTCTTGGCGAATGTCGTCAGCTCATGCGCGGCCGCGCGGACCTGTGCGACCGACCCCGGCGCGCTTTCGACAGTGTCCAGCCACATGGTCTGGATCGAGTCGATCACGGCGACATCCGGACGCTCGGCCTCGAGCATCGTCAGGATATCGCGCAGGCTGGTCTCGGTCGCCAGTTTTACCGGCGCATCCGCCAGCCCCAGACGCTGGGCGCGCATGCGGACCTGTGCGCTGGCTTCCTCACCCGTCACATAGACCGCTTTCAGCCCCGCATTTGCCAGGGCCGCCGCCGCCTGAAGCAGCAGCGTAGATTTGCCGATGCCAGGATCGCCGCCCACCAGAATGGCCGATGCCGGGACCAAACCGCCACCCAGCACCCGGTCGAATTCGGCAATTGCGCTGGTTGTGCGCGGCGGCGGCGCTTCGGTGCTGGACAGATCCGTCAGCGCGACCGCCTTGCCGCGTTTCGCGCCCAGCGACTTTGCGCCGGGGCCGCTGGACAGGGGCGCTTCTTCGACGATCGAGTTCCATTCGCCACAGGCGTCGCACCGCCCGGACCATTTGGAATGGACCGCGCCGCAGGCCGTGCAGGAAAACTGAGTGGTGGATTTTGCCATGCGCCCTTGTTCCCTAAGGCGCGCCCATCGGCAAGCCCTGCAGGACGGCCAGCCCCAGACCGGCGGCAAAGAGGGGGAGCAGTTTGTTGGGAAAACACTCGGTCAGCGCCGCGGCGACGCTGGCCACCACCAGCGCCGCCCCCAGAATGCGCACAGCATTCGGCCAGCCGGTCGCAAGCGCGGCCATGATCGTCAGGATCAGCACCACGACCGCACCATGGGCGATCCGCGCCAGGCCCGCGCCGGTCACGGCGCGATAGAAGCTCCACAGGAAACTCGAGAAGACGAAGGCCGCGATGGCGATCCCAATCAGCAGCGTCGTCATGCGTCTTTGCGCCGCTCGGACAGGTGGCTGATCAGGATCGAGGCTAGGATGCAGCCCGTGAACATCCAAAGCCCCCAGGCGGTTTCAACGCGGCCAACGCCGATGCCTTTGACCACAACGATATAAAGCGCGATCAGAAACACATCCGCCATCGCCAGCCGCCCCAGGATGTCCAGTACCGGCTTGATCCGGGGCGAGGCCAGCCGGAAATGCACCATCGCCAACCCAATGGTCTTGGCATAAGGCGCGAACAACGCCAGCGCGGTCACCACCAGCGCAAGTGCCACATCCGTATCCCAAAGCGCGGCAAGCCCAGACAAAACACTGATCTCTTTCAGCCCGAACAGCGGCAAGACGCCCGCGCGCAACAGCGGCGCAAACCAGGCCACCGGATACAGCACCAGCAGCGACAGATTGGCGACGGTCAGCAGGTCGATATGGCGCAGGATACGGGCCATCAGCCGAAGGGAAACTTGCTGTCAGACATGCGCCTTTGTCCGGCGCGCGCGTCAAGGTCAACTGTTGAAAGATTGTGTTGAAAAACTCCGAAATCAGAGCGTCGCGGATTTCTTGCGAAAACCTATGAAGCGAAATAGTCGGAAAGCTTTGACCACGAGACAGCGCATGGCTGCGCGTGAGCGCATGTAGGCGATTTGGGCCGACCCCCGCGCCAAAAATTTAGGATCGGGCTGCATGGAAAGAAAAATCATCGTTCAGGCCCTAAAACGGAGTTTTTCAACACAATCGAAAAGCAGTGGTTATTCGGCGGCCAGCTTGATGACCTTGCCGCCTTTGGGACCACGCTGGAACCCCTGTTCGGGCAGAATGTCGGTCAGTTCTTCTTCCAGCCGTTTCAGTTGCGACAGCTGAACATCCTCGTCAATCTCGACCTGTTCTTTCCAGCGCTTCAACTCGCGGCAGGTGTTCTGCGCCAGCACGATGCGTTCTTCGAAGGTGGCAATCTCCTGTTGCCGCTCGGTCAGGAACTTGCGGGCCCGCGCGCCATTCTCGTCCGAATAGATCTCGGCCAGTTCGGCGCTGGTGTGGCTCATCATTGCGGCGGTTTCCAGGATATCCGGTTCCAGATGCCCCAGATCAGGATGGCCGCGCAGGAAATTGATCCGTTCGCGCACCGCGTCGAACTCCGACGAAATGGTGAACAGGTCGGCGCGATCAGCGGCGTGGGCGACGTTGTAAGCCTCGGCAATGTCACTCATGCAGACCTGGAAGTCGCGGTGCGTCTGTTCCAGCCGCTGCACCCGCATCGTCGACGGGACAAAGAAAGAACGCCAACAGCGCCAGCAGTACGGTTACCGAGGTCTGGATCACCGCGCCCCCGTTCGGGATCCGCAGATCGCCGAAGGTCAGCGACATGTTCAGCCAGGGCAATAACCCGACGGTCGAGGCGATTGTTGCCAGAACCGAAACAACGGCGAGTGCGACAAACGTTATCAACGCAGCCCCTTGAATTGATGTGACAATTCCGGAGGTGCTGGCGCGATATCGCATGTATTTTTCTCTCTGGGATCGCAAGCCGGAATGGGGGCCTGCAGGCTGTAAAATCGGTGTGGGGTTATCTTCCACTCACTGACCCCGTCCTGTCAAAACAGCCTTGCGCTTGACACGTAGGGTTTTTCCGGTCCGAATCGCGAGTCAACGGGAATAAGATCGCAAAATCATACAGATGGCGGAATGTCGCTTAAGTGCAATTTTTTTTCAACGCAATGTCGCAATTGGCCCTTCGGCGCGCCCGGTGACGAATTGTTCCACGAATGGATCGCCCGAATCGTCCAGTTTGCTGACCGGCCCGGCCCATTTGATCACCCCGTCATGCAGCATCGCCACCCGGTCGGCGATGGCCCGCACTGACGACATGTCATGGGTGATGGTCACGGCTGTTGCGCCCATCTCGGTCACGATTTCGCGGATCAGGTCGTTGATGACACCGGCCATGATCGGGTCGAGGCCAGTGGTGGGTTCGTCAAAAAAGATGATCTCGGGCTCGGCTGCGATGGCGCGGGCCAGGCTGACCCGTTTCTGCATCCCGCCTGAGAGTTCGGCAGGGTAAAGATCAGCGACCTTTTCGCCCAGACCGACCCGGCGCAGTTTCTCGATCGCGATGGCGCGTGCTTCGTCCTTCGGGCGTTTCAACGCACCACGGGTCAGACGGAAGGCGACATTCTGCCAGACCGACAGGCTGTCAAACAGCGCGCCGCCCTGAAACAGCATCCCGAAGCGCGCCAGAAAGGCCTCTCGGTCGCCTTTGGTCGCATCTGCACCGTCGACAAGGATCGTACCGGAATCGGGCTGCACAAGACCAAGGATGCATTTCAACAGCACCGATTTGCCGGTACCCGACCCGCCGATCACCACGACACTTTCGCCCTTGGCGACATCCAGTTCAACGCCGCGCAGAACCTGGTTGGACCCGAAGGCCTTATGGAGGTGAGAGAGCGTGATCATGCCGAAAAGAACACCTCGGTCAGCACGTAATTTGCCGCCAATATCAACACGCTGGCGGCCACAACGGCAGATTTTGTTGCCCGGCCCACGCCCTGCGCGCCGCGCCCGCTACGCATGCCGAAATAACATCCCATCAGTGCGGCGATGAAGCCGAAGGCCGCGCCTTTCGCCAGGCTGCTAACGATGTCGGCCTGTTCCAGAAAATCGACGGTGTTGGTCAGATAGGCGGCAGCATTGAAACCCAGCCGCCCGGTGCCGACCAGATAGCCGCCGAAAATGCCGATGGTGTCGCCCACCGCCACCAGCAACGGCACCACAAGCGTCGCGGCCAGCACGCGCGGCAGGGTCAGATAGCGCATCGGATCGGTGCTGAGCGTGACCAGCGCGTCGATCTGCTCGGTCACCTTCATGGTGGCAATTTCGGCAGCGATGCTTGAGGTGACCCGCGCCGCGATCATCAGCCCCACCAGCACCGGCCCAAGTTCGCGCACCATGCCGATGGCGACGATCTGGGGGACCACCGCCTCGGCAGAAAAACGCGCGCTTCCGGCAAAGATCTGCAGCGCCAGCGCGCCGCCAGTGAACAGCGTGGTCAGACCGACGACCGGCAAGCTGAAATAGCCGATCGTCATCAGCGCCGACAGAAACTCGCGCCAGTAGAACGGTGGACGGAACAGGTTCAGCAGGGTGGTCGCCGCGAACAGTGTGACGCGCCCGATGGCGGCGATCAGGTCCAGCGTGGAGCGCCCCACTGCGGCAACGGGTGACAGAACGCTCATGCCACGCCGCCCAGATAAGTCCGGTGATACCGCGCGCCCAGCAAGGTGAGGATTTCATAACCGATGGTCCCGGCAGCCTCGGCCAGATCGTCAACCGTCTGATCGGGCCCGAGAATGTCGAGCGCTTGGGGTATCTCGGTCAGATGCGTGACATCCACGCCGATCAGATCCATCGAAACACGGCCTGCGATCTGGCAAGGGCGGCCCTTGTGGAACAGCAACCCGGTGCCGCCAGCTGCGCGCAGCAGCCCATCCGCATAGCCGCCCGAAACGGTGGCGATACGCGCCGGATGCGGCGCTTCCCAGGTGCCGCCATAACCAACGGTTTCGCCCGCGTGCAGTGTACGGGTCTGGATAACGGGCAATGACAGGCCAACGACGGGCTGTGCTGCGTCAAACGGCAGGCCGCCATACAGGCCAACGCCGGGGCGGGTCAGGTCAAAGTGATAGGCCGGGCCAAGCAAGATGCCCCCCGTGGCCGCCAGCGAGCGTGGCGCGCTGATCCCGTCGGTCATGTCGCGGAAGGTTTTGAGTTGGGCGGCGTTCATCGGATGATCCGCCTCGTCCGCGCAGGCAAGGTGGCTCATCACCAGGGCGGGGTTCTGCGGCAGGATCAGGTCACGCGCGGCGACCCATTCGGCGGGCTCCAGGCCAAGGCGGTTCATGCCGCTGTCCAGTTGGATGCCGAAGGGGTGGCCGTGCAGCGCTTCGAAATGCAGGGTCATCTGTTCAATGGAATTCAGCAGCGGCGTCAGCTTCAGATCGCGGATCGCCCCGGTGTCGCCGGCCATATGCCCCGAGAAGACAAAAACCTCGGGCATCGGGCCAAGGGCGGTGCGGATCAGCGCGCCTTCTTCTGCGGTGGCGACGAAAAACCTGCGCGCCCCAGCGCGCGCCAGCGTCGTCGCCATTTCCGGCGCGCCCAGGCCATAGCCATCCGCCTTTACCACGGCGGCGGTTTCAACCGCTGTCGCGGAATTCAGCGCCCGCCAGTTGGCAGCGACGGCGTCGAGGTCGATGGTGAGTATTCCGGTTGCCATGGGCCCCGGTTGTGACAGGCGCGCGCGCGACGTCAAGCAAAACGCGCACCCGCGCCGCCGGGGCGGGCCCGGCACTTGGGTGCGCGGCGCTGTCGCGCGGCGCAAATCATCGGGCGCTGCATTATGAACAGGGTGCCGGAATGCTGAGAGGCGGTTCAGGGGCAGGTCTGCCCTGAACGCGCCTTGTCAAGGCTGGGTGCGAGTCGTGACCGCGTCAAGGACAAGCTGCGCGTTCGCGCAGGGCCTTGCGGCCTCCTTGACCCGATCCCGAATCGCGGATCTTAGCGCGCGGTTGGCGGGCCTTCGTCGGGGCGGTCGAGGATGGCTTCGACCTCGGACATTTGTGCATCGCTCAACGGGCCGTGGTCCAGCGCACCGCAGAGGTCCGCGACCTGTTCAGGCGTGCGAAATCCCGGGATCGGCAGCGCGCGGTCGCTACGTGCCCATAGCCAGCCAATTGCGCCCTGCGCCAGCGAACGCCCATCGCTGGTCAAAATGTCGCGCACCGCGTCGAGTTGGCGCAGGAAGCCGGGCGCGATTTTCCCGTCCGCGAAATAGGCCTTCTTGCCGTCGTCGGTTCCGCGCACCTCGTCCTTGGCAAACTGCGTTGTCGCGTCATAGCGCCCGCCCAGAATGCCCATCGCCAGCGGTGATCGGATCAGCCCGACCAGCCCAGCCCTTTCGACCGCAGGCACCATATGTTCGGCGCGAAAGAACACGTTCATCGCGTGTTCAACGGCAACGAATCCGGGGTGGTCTGCGAAGGCGCGCGCGCTGTCCGGGTAGTCGGTGGACCAGCCAAACGCCCCGACCGCGCCTTCGTCGCGCAACTTGGTGAGCGTGTCGAACACCGGGCGCGCATCGTCCACGGCCAGCGTGTTCAGGTGCAGCAACACCAGATCGATCCGGTCCCGTTGCAGACGCTTACGCGAAGCATCCAGGCTGGCGCGCAGGCCAGCCTCATCCGTGATGGCACCGGTCAGTTCTTTCGTGGTGGTGTTGATGGAATGGCCGACTTTGGTGGCGATGGCGACCTCTGGGTGCGCCTTCAGCACGCGGCCCAGCACAGTCTCGGAATGCCCGGTGCCATAGGCCTGTGCTGTGTCGAACAGGCGAATGCCGCGTTCGACCGCCAGCGCGATGGCGCGCTGCGAGGTGGCGTCGTCGACCTCTCCCCAGCCGACGGCGCGACCGCCGGTGAAGAAAGGTCCACCGATTGCCCAACAACCCAGGCCAAGGGTCGGAGTGGTGTAGTTACTGAATAAATGTGTCATGATTTCCCTTTCAACGCAGTGTGATACGTGGCGATCTTGCGATCCAGATAGCTTTGGCAGGCTTCGATCTCGGCACGTCGCGCAGGCGGCGCTGATCGTTGGATTCGGAGTCCGGCCCATGCGCGGACGCAGCAAAGCGTTTTACATCGCCCAAGGGCATGCCGGTGGCGCGCAGGTGGCCCAGAACCACCAGCCAGGCCAGATCGTCGCCGTTGAATTGCCGCCAGCCGCGGGCGTCACGGGCTATCGGGGGCAACATGCCCGAGGATTCGTAGAACCGGATCGTGTCCTGGCTTAGCCCGGATCGGGCCGCTGCATCTGTGATCAGCATCGGGTGCCTCCTCTGTCAGGGGACACGCACTAGCCTATTGGAGTGACTCTAGGTCAAGCGGCAATTTCAGGTTTTTCAGATCAGGTGGGTTCGGTCGGATAGGGTGCCCCATCGGGAAGATCGTCAAAGCCCGCGTCGTGATAGCCAAGCATGCCGATGTCACGGGCCAGCTGGCTGCCGATGCACTCACCCCTCGCCACCTGGGCCGAGATGGTGGCGAAATCGTATCGGGGTTGCCAGCCGAGCGCAGCCTGGGCCGCGGCGCTGTCGTATACCCGCGACATGTCGTCAGGCAGCGACCAGCCCAGGCGCGACCAGAGGGCTCTGGTGCCAGGCACGCGGGCTTCGATCACGGTTGCGGGATCGTGGCGCAGGGCGGCGGCGTCTTCCGGTTGCAACGGGGTCGGCGCGCTGAGGATATAGCGACCGAATCCAAGGGCCGGGGCAGCGCCAAGCGCGTCGATATGCGCGCGCGGCATCTTCCAGGTCCAGCCGCCGGTGCAGGAATTCATTGGCTTTGAGGTTGGCATCGCTGAAGGATGCCCGTGCCGCCGCGCTGTCGTCTGGTTCGGGGAAGAAGCGCGCACTGCGCAGGATGACCATGGGCAGACCGTCGCGATGCGCGGCAAGATCGCACAGCGCCTCGGCCCCCGTCTTGGTCGCGCCATAGATGTTTTTCGGACGATCCGCCACAGCCTCGGTGATCCAGGCGGCGGGATCGCCTGCGCCGGGGGTCAGGGCGCGTCCGAAGGCGCTGGTGGTGGAGGTGAATACGAAGGCGCCGACCTCGGCGCGTGTGGCGGCGCTCAGCAAGGTCAGCGTGCCGGTGATGTTGGTGTCGACGAAATCCTGTCGGCTGTGGGTGGCGACATGGGGTTTGTGCAATGTGGCGGAATGGATCACGCCGGTCGCGCCCTGCATGGCCCGCGCGACCGTCGCGGCATCGGTGATCGAACCGACGATGTCGGTGGTGGCGGCGGGCCGGGTGTCGAGGCCGACTGCCGGGCGGCCCGCTTGCCGTAACAGGGTGATAACGGCGCGGCCAAGGTGACCTGAGGATCCGGTGACAAGCGTGGTCATGTCATCGCAGCCCGGAATGGCCGCACTTTCATGCGGTCACCACAGCCAAAGATCGCTGCCGATCCGACAACCAATTCTCCCGACATCCCTTCCATGTCTTCTTGTCCATAAATATCCCCGCCGGAGGCACTTGGCCATAAGCGCCAACACCTGCCGCGCCGCGCGCACCGATCCGTCCCAAAAGTTCCACGGTTCACGCGCGGCCGCCGCCCGCGGCCACGACCCGAGCGATTTTTAATCGCGAGGCCCATTCACGAATGGTCATATGCCATCGGCACCCCGAAAGGTGCCAGCCCGGCCTGCGGCAGTTAGAATTCGTCATCCGGCTGTGATTGCCAAGGGCGGGCCAGATCGCTGAAGCGGGTGAACCGCCCTTCGAATGCCAGATCGATATTGCCGATGGGTCCGTGGCGCTGTTTGCCCACGATCACCTCGGCCTTGCCGTGCAGGCGTTCCATCCGGGCCTGCCAGTCGGCCATCTTGTCGAGCTGCTCATCGCCGGGCTTTTCGCGTTCCGCATAATATTCCTCGCGGAACACGAACATCACGACGTCGGCGTCCTGCTCGATCGAGCCTGACTCACGCAGGTCTGAAAGCTGGGGACGTTTGTCTTCTCGCGATTCGACCTGGCGGCTCAGTTGGGACAAAGCCACCACTGGGATGTCGAGTTCTTTCGCGATTGCTTTCAGGCCCTGCGTGATCTCGGAAACTTCGTTCACACGGCTGTCCTTGGCGGTCGCCGGGCGAACGAGTTGTAGGTAGTCGACGAACAGGGCATCCAGCCCGTGTTCGCGTTTCAGACGCCGTGCGCGGGCCGCAAGCTGGCTGATCGGCAGGGCGGGCGTGTCGTCGATATAAAGCGGGCAGGCTTCCAGCGTCTTGGCAGCCTCGACAAAGCGGCGAAATTCGCCCTCGGTCATGTCGCCGCGCCGGATTTGTTCGGACGGGACTTCGCTGGCTTCTGACAGGATACGCGCGGCCAGCTGTTCGGCACTCATCTCCAGGCTGAAGAACCCGACGACGCCGCCGTCCACTGCGCCTTCGCTGCCGTCCTGCTTCAATCCGCGTCGATAGGCTTTAGCAATGTTGAACGCGACATTGGTCGCCAGCGAGGTTTTGCCCATCGAGGGGCGCCCGGCCAGGATCAGCAGGTCCGACCGGTGCAGCCCGCCCAGCTTCTTGTCCAGATCGGTCAGCCCGGTCGACACGCCGGCAAGCCCGCCGTCCCGCTGATAGGCGGCGTTGGCGTTGTTCACCGCATCGGTGACGGCCTTAAGGAATGATTGGAACCCTTGCGATGCCTGCCCGGCTTCGCCCAGCTTATACAGCGCCTGTTCCGCCTCTACGATCTGCTCTTTCGGTTCACTATCGACATTCACCGACCCGGCCTTGGCGGAAATGTCGCGCCCCAGCCCGATCAGCTCGCGCCGGATCGCCAGATCATAAATCATCTGGGCGTAGTCCTTGGCGGCAAAACTGCTGATCGCAGCCCCGGCAAGGCGGGCGAGGTACTTGGCCCCGCCCAGTTCTTTCAGCCCCTCGTCATCTTCAAGAAACGCCTTCAGTGTCACCGGACTGGCCAGCGCATTTTTGGAAATCCGGCTTGCCGCAACCTCCCAAATCCGGGCGTGAACCGGTTCGTAGAAATGCGCCGCCTCGATGATCGCCGCGATGCGGTCGTAGATGTCGTTGTTGGTCAGGATTGCGCCCAGCAGCTGCTGTTCAGCCTCAACATTGTGGGGCAGGGACTCGTTCGTCCCCACCCCTGCCTGCTCGACCCCTGCGTCCTGTATCTTGGCGATTTCGTTCATTGCTGTCCCGCGCTGTCCCTGCCCGGGCTGTTACGTGACCCGGGCCGGGAAGGGCAAAATGTATGTTTCTGTGGATAGCCCTGTGAGTAGGTCGCTATCGGGCAAACCCATAGCATATTTGGGGGCCGAGGGCGAGGGGGATACCATACCTGTGCATGTGCCGGGTCAGCAACGTTTCATAAGTCATACCGTTGCCAGCAGAAAAACTGCGCGTCATAGTGGAATGTTTCGATAGATTTCAGTGCCGCGGGGTCAGGCTTTGGCGTGGGCTGCCTGCCAGGCACGCGGATCGGCCAGAAACGAATCAACCGCATCCAGAGTGGCCGCGTCAAAGTCACCGCGCGTCCGTGCCATGGCCATCACATCATGCCAGGTGCACAGGTGATGCAGCGTCAGACCGGCGTCTTCCATCGTCTTGTCGATTTCGGGGAAAATGCCATAGCTGAAGATCACTGCCGTGTGGGCGCAGGTTGCGCCGGTGTCACGGATCGCCTCGACAAAACTCAGCTTCGATCCGCCATCGGTGGTCAGATCCTCGACCAGCAGCACGCGATCGGTGTCGGCCATATCGCCTTCGATCCTTGCGTTGCGGCCATAGCCTTTGGGCTTCTTCCTGACATAGCTCATCGGCAGGGCCAGCCGTTCGGCCACCAGCGCGGCAAAGGGGATGCCTGCCGTCTCTCCACCTGCGATATTGCTGAACGCCTCGGCCCCGGCATCGCGCAGCACTGTCGCGGCCATGAAGTCCATAAGAAGCGAGCGGATGCGCGGGTAAGAGATCAGCTTGCGGCAGTCGATGTAGGTCGGCGAGGGCAGGCCGGAGGCGAGGATATAGGGATCTTCGGGGCGGAAGTTCACCGCCTTGATATCCAGCAGCATGGCGGCGGACAGGCGGGCAATTTCGGCGCGGTCGGGGAAGGTTGCCGGTATCATGCGGTGACGCTCCAATGAACAGGGAATCCGGGGTCGAAAACGGTGATCGGGCCGGACCCGGATGGCAAGGTGGTGGGCAGAACGACGGGCGCGCCTTTGGTCAGCGTCATCGTGGCGCTGGACGGCGGCTGGCCATAGAATGCTGCACCGTTCAGCGCAGTGAACGCCTCCAGCTGATCCAGTGCCTCTGCGGCCTCGAACACCTCGGCCAGCAGCTGCATTGTGACCGGCGCGGTATAGCATCCGGCGCAGCCACAGGCGGTTTCCTTGGCCGCGTCCACATGCGGTGCGCTGTCAGTGCCAAGGAAAAACGTCCGTTCGCCCGAGGTCGCCGCCTCCAGCAGGGCCAGGCGATGGATCTCGCGCTTGGCGACCGGCAGGCAATAGTAATGCGGGCGGATGCCCCCGGCCAGAATATGATTGCGGTTGATGATCAGGTGGTGCGTGGTGATCGTCGCGGCAAGATCGTCGCCGCCCGATCTGGCATAGGCCACCCCGTCCGAGGTCGTGATATGCTCCATGACAACTCGCAGGCCGGGCGTAGCGCGGCGCAGCGGGTCGAGGACGCGGTCGATGAACACAGCCTCGCGATCAAAAATGTCGATGTCCGGGTCTGTGACCTCACCATGTACGCACAGTGGCAGGCCGATCTGGGCCATGCGTTCCAGAACGCCGCGCACCCGGTCGAAATCGCGCACGCCAGAGTCGGAATTTGTCGTCGCCCCGGCGGGATAAAGCTTTAGCGCGACGATCAGCCCCTCGGCCGCTGCGGCGACGACATTGCCTGGGTCTGTCGCCTCGGTCAGATAAAGCGTCATCTGAGGTGCAAAATCCGCGCCCGCAGGCAGTGCTGCCATGATCCGGTCGCGATAGGCGCGCGCGTCGTCGGCGGTGACCACGGGCGGCACAAGGTTCGGCATGATCAGCGCACGGCCGAAATGCGCCGCCGTGTCGGGCAGGACAGCCATCAGCACATCGCCATCACGCAAGTGCAGATGCCAGTCGTCAGGGCGGCGCAGAGTCAGTTTGGTCTTCATGCCACCGCGACTAACTTATCCCGCAGCCCGATGCCAGAGATGGCGACACATCTGTCCAGGGTCCTGCCACTAGCGATCGCCCGCAACCTGTTTCAGGTCCTTCTTGAAATGCGACGACTCCATCCGTTTTAAAACGCTTCTGCACAGCACCTCGGTGCGCAGCGGCGAATTCCCCTGGACGGTCGCCCGCAGCAGGTTTCGCAGCCACCCCTCATGATCACGCCGAAGGCGCAAGACCTCGTGCAGGAACGTCGTGTCAAGCGCGCCGTCGCCTGCGGCAAGAAGTGCGGCTTCGACGATGCCCATCTCCTCGACAAGATCAGCTGTCTGCGTGCCGAAATGGCGCGTGGGCAACAGATGGGTCGCCGGGCCACGGAATAGCGCGGCGTGCATGGCGTCGGGGTGATGATAGGGGTCGAACAGTACATGGCAGGATGCCGCGGCTTCCACCATGTCGGGCGCAAAACCATAGCGGTCGGAAAACCCCAGGCGGCGGAAATCGCGGAACCGGTCGTCCCATCCGGCAATTGCCGGGTCCAGCGTTGCCTGTGGCGCTATTAACAGAACCGTGGCCCCTGGGGCCGCAACCGAATACGCACCGGCCGCATAGCCGCCCATTCCCGCACCGCAGAATACCACACGATCATAACTGTCAAAAAAGCCGCCGTCGATCAGCGCATCGAAATACAGGTATACCGGTTCGCAACGCCACCACGTCGGGCGGGTCGCTATCAGGGTCAGGCTTGACCAGTTGCGTTGCGCCGCAATTGCAATGCCCTGCGGCGTTCCATCGGGTCGCTTGCGGATCGAGGCTGTCGTTTCAAACGTCACCAACAGCACTGGGCCGCGATCTAGGAAGGCGGCCTAGGAAGGCGGCGTGGTGGCGGGCGTCCAGCTCGACATATTCACCATTGGCATCGGCGAAATCTTCCAATGCAGACAGCCACCGGGTGTCTGACATGGTTCCGTACAATGCTGGCAGGTCTTCGTTCATGCCGATCCTTTTGCGGACGCGTTGCGCCAAACGGCACTGCGCGCTGCGCTTACTTAGCCCTCTCAGCGCGCCAGGTCGAATGCCGCGGCGGCGGGTTCCGGCCATGTTTGCGGCTCGTTGGCGGTTCTTCGCCAAAGCAATTACACGTATGAGTTGAATGAGTTAGCGATTCCGGGACAATCGCGGGAACCAACTGTCAGAACAGCGCCGCCGTTGACCAACGCAAAACAATGGCGCGCTGTGCGGTACCTTGACCTAAGGGAAATATCTTACACGAAGTTTACCGATGCGGCGAAACAGTCCGGCGGAAACCGGCCCTACTGTGTCAACGGGCGCTGGAAACACGCGTGCTGTGGTCGGCGTCCCGTGCGAATCTCAGTCAAAAAAAAACCGGGTGCGCCTGGGACAAAGGCGCACCCGGCAGGGTGGCGTTCAGCCGGGGACAGCGGCTGACACGTAGGAAATTTCGTTACCTGGGCTGCGTCGGCATGCGCAGGTCAAAGGTGAAACGGGTTCGTCCCTGAAACCCGCGCGCATGGGCCAGCCAAAGTGTCAGGCGGTTTGATCGTCTCATGGCAGCAATGCTCCGATGTGGCATCTTCGATACTTGCTGAGGCCGGATCGGGCGCTCCCTTGGGGAGGGGTGTGTGCAGCGCCCGAACCGGGCCTCAGCCACCTACCTGCGACGCGGGAACGGCAAGGTGGGTGTTTGCGGGTGTCTGGGCATCTGGCTGGGCGGCGACGGAAACCGCCGCCGTTGCACCAAGCGTGAATGCGGCGATCAATGTCAGGCGGGCAGCGATTGTCATGGTATTGGTCCCTTTGCGTCGGTGTTGCAGATAGGTCGTTGAAAAATCGCCGGGGGTTCAGAAATAGTTTCGATTTTTGCGGAAATTCTGCACGAAGCCCATTCAACACGTTGATTTAGAAGGGCAAAAAATCCCAATCTTTTATGGGTCTGGGCGCGCGATATCGCGCCGTGCCTTGCCGGACACGAACTGAGTTCAACGCAATCCCGCCGCCCTATGGTGTCGCGCGGCATGATTTGGCAGGTTAAAGCGTTTCGACATTAACCTGAGACATATCCGGCGGCCTTAAAGTAGTTCCAGCATTCTACTGGGTCGTAGAGATCGCAGATTGCTCCGATTGCTTCGAAGACCTGGGTAAAGGACCTGGCCCCGATCCGTCGCAAATGGGCTTTCAGTTTAGAGAAGGCCTGCTCGATGGGATTCAGGTCGGGCGAGTACGGTGGCAGGTAAAGGAACCAGCAGCCGTGATTGCGTAAAGCCTGCGTCGCCTCCTTATTCCGGTGGGTTGCCAGGTTGTCGAGAATGACGACAGTGCCGGGGTTGATCTCGGGGACCAGCACTTCGCGGATGTAGGCCGCGAAGGCGGGGCCATCTATCGCTCCCTTGATGACCCAAGGTGCGATCAGCGCGCCTTGGGTCAGGCCCGCGATCAAGGTTTGGGTTCCCCAGCTTCCGAAGGGCGCATCCATCGTCAGGCGCTTACCGCGCTTGGCTCTGCCGCGTAGGCGCGTGAGGTTTGTCTTCACTGCGGTTTCGTCAATAAAGACAACGCGCTCAGGAAAGGTCGCAATGGCTGGCGAGCGGTATCTGAACCAGTCGGCCCGTTGCTGCCTTACCTTGGCGCGGCGGCGCTCGGTTGCGACCAGCGACTTTTTTTGTACGTGAAGCCGAGCCGGGACAGAAGGTTGGCGATGGAGGAGTGATGCACCCGCACACCCTCTGCATCGGCCAGCGCATTACGCAACTCAAAGAGCGTGATGTCAGGGTCTTGTGCGATCAACTCCTCAAAGAATTCCCGATGCGGAGCCAGCTTTCCCTTGCCGCGCGGCGGTCCCTGCCGGGCAGGTTCCGCATGACCCTTCATCCTCACCTGACGCGCCCACCGCGCGCCTGTGGCAGGCGACAGCTTCAACCGCAACGCCGCCGCGCGCCCGCTCAACCCTTCTTCAATGTATCTCTGAAACCGTATCCGAAGCGCAGATGGCAAAGGTGCTGACATGATCCATCCTCCCAAACAGGATGAATCACAGATCAGGTCTCAAGGGAATCCCTCGCGATTCAGGTTCAAGCCGAAACGCTTTAGGTTTCACGATGCGACTCCACTAAAAGGTGCCCAGCGATGACCGCCACGTCCAAACCAGTTGAACATATCACCATCGTCGGCGGCGGGACCGCTGGCTGGCTGGCCGCCAACTTGCTCAGCAATTTCTTTGGCACTGGCAATGATCAAGGGGTCAAGCGGCACATCACCCTGATCGAAAGCCCCAATATCGCCACCGTCGGCGTGGGCGAGGCTACGGTGCCCGCGATGCCCCGGATGCTGCGCCAGACTGGTATTTCCGAGCGCGAGTTCTTCAAGGCCACCAATGCCTCATTCAAGCTGGGCGTCAAATTCGGCAACTGGAATCACGACGCGAACGGCAAGCCAATCGACTATATCAACCCGTTCATCGGCAGTCGGGATATCGACGGAATTCCGATGGAACACTACTTCCATGCGCTGGGCGCCAAGGGTCTGAACTATGTCCAGTCCATCTCGGCCACCCATGAACTGGGCGAGATGTGCAAAGGGCCGCGTGCGCTGGGCAAGAAGGAGTTCGACAAGGGCACGTCGCCCTATGCATATCATCTGGACGCGGGCAAATTTGCCGGCATGCTTCAGAAGGTTTGTGTTGGGCGCGGCGTGACGCATCTGCGCGATGACGTGGTTGATGTGGAACTTGACGACAAAGGCTTCGTGGCCGCGTTGCAGCTGAAAGAAAACGGGCGCTTTCCGGTGCAACTGGTGATCGACTGCACCGGGTTCCGGGGGTTGATCATCAATCAGGCGCTGAAAGAGCCCTTCGTCGACTATCAGAAATATCTGGCCAATGACCGCGCCATGGCGGTGCAGATACCCCACCCCGACAAGGAAAAGCTGTTGCCGCTGACCTGCTCGACCGCACTTGGTGCCGGTTGGGTCTGGCGGGTGCCGCTGTGGAACCGGATTGGCACCGGATACGTCTTTTCCAGCGCGCACCGCACCGACGAACAGGCGCGCGACGAGCTGATGGCGCATCTGGGCGACGGCGCGAAGGGCCTGGAACCGCGCGTGATCCCGATGCGCATCGGGCGGACACGCAAATCCTGGGTCAAGAACTGCGTCGCAATTGGCCTGTCTGCAGGCTTTATCGAACCGCTGGAATCGACCGCGATTCACATGACGGAAATGGCAATCCGCTGGTTGCTGACCTATTTCCCCGATCAGGAATTCTCGGCCCCGAAACGCGACCGTTACAACAAGCTGGCCAACAACCTTTATGACGAGGTGCGGGACTTCATCTGCATCCACTATGCGATGGGTAACCGAACCGACGATCCTTACTGGATCGACGCGCGCGAAGGGCTGGAGGTACCGGATTCGCTGGCTGAAAATTTGGAGCTGTGGAAGTATAATTTGCCTGCCGAAGCTGATGTCGGGCAGTTCAACCTGTTCTCTCCGGGAACGTACCGGGCGGTGCTGTTCGGCAAGAAGGTCTATGAAAACGGTTATGGCGGTGGCCGGGTCAGCAGCGGTATCGCGCTGGACCCGGACAAATGGGACACCTACCTTGAGAATCTGCGCAAAACCGTTCGCGTCATCACCCGTGACATGGCCGATCATCGCACGCTGCTGGCTGAACTGCGCGGAGAGCTGAGGCCGGCGGCCCAGCCATGGGCGCTGACAGGCGGGCAGGCACCAACGGTACAGGTGCCCGGCGCGGCAAAGATGCCAAGGTTCAAGGTTCCCGATTTTGTTACAGGTGACGCGGACAACGCCATCCTTTGACATCGCTGCGACGGACGCGGCAGAACCATAGGCAGGTCGCGTCAGGCCCGAAGCGGCCCCCCTCAAGGCGTTCGTGAAACCTTATTATCGAATGTCGTTTCGGCCAGCGGGCGCATGGCGAACGGCGGGCGCGGAATGTGCAGTTTGGCGTCTTTGCGCCGCCGCGCGACCGACTTTTGCAACGCCAGCAGAAATCCACGTCGCGCGGCACTGGCATTGATGCTGCGATTGCGTCCATGGCGCAGGAAATTCACGCAAACTGTTGCGGACTGATCAAACCTGGCGCTTTGCTCGAACGCGCGCAGAAGATAGTCGACGTCTTCCCCTTGCACGAATTCCGTGTCGAATTGCCCAAGTCGATCCACAAATCCACGCCGGAAGACTGCGGCGCCGAGGTAGGGCGCATAAAGCTCCCTCCGCCGGGCGGTTCGCGTCGGCTGACCCGAAACATAGTCAAGCCCGTCCACCAGCCGAATGCGGCCAAAGGTGAACCGTAGGGCGTCATTTTTCTCGAACTGGGCGGGGATGGCGGCAAGGTAGCCCGGGCAGAACACATCATCGCTGTCCAGAAAGGCCACCAGATCGCAATCTGGCGGAAGCGCCTCCAGCCCGGCATTGCGCGCGGCGGCGGCGCCCTTATGGGCCTGTTCGATGACGTTCAGCCGCGGTTCAATCCAGGCGTATTGGGCCAGAACCTCGTGCGAATGATCGCGCGATCCGTCGTTGACCACGATGACATGCACATCGTCTGCCTGCCGCAAGGCAGACCCGACAGCGTTGCTGACGAAATCTGCGTGGTCGAAACAAGGGATAATGACACAAAGTTTCATGTTACGGATACCTTTTGAAAACCGCATATCAAATAGGCGCCAGCGTTCATATGTCTTTTGACTTGGGAGGCAAGTGAAAATGTGCGCTCCAATCCTTGGCTTCCCCCAATAGCGCGGCGTGAAATCCCTGCCCGATTAAACCCAGCCGTTGACAGATGTGCCGCAGATCACTCAATTCTGCCTTGTCCGATGAACACAGGTGATCCTGCGGCGGACAAGGCGCAGTCCAACCGTGAAGGGTGCCGGATGAAGGACGTTCCAGCCAACGAAGCGGCAACGCCCACCACCCCGGCGGCGCATCTCGACGCGCTGTTTCGCCCGGCCTCGGTCGTCTTTGTGGGCGGATCGAACCTGGCGGCTGCACTGCGCTTTCATAGGGATCAGGGGTTCGCCGGGCAGACCTTCGTGGTCAGCCCGAAGTATGACGCGATTGAGGGGTTCGCCTGCACAAAGTCAATTAAGCCCTGCCAGCCACTGTGGATCTGGCGTTTGTCGGCGTCCCCCGGCACGCCGCAGTCACGGTCATCGCCCAGTTGCGCGATCAGGGGTGCAAGGCGGTTATCTGCAACGCCGCTGGTTTTCTTGAAACCGGCGATGACGATTCGCAGGCCCGGTTAAGCGACGCCGCCCGAGGCATGGCGCTTCTGGGTCCGAATTCGATCGGGTTGGTCAACTTCCTCGACCCGATGGCGGCGGTGATGGATCATTTCGGCTGCGCGCACCCGACATCCGGCGTGGCCATCGTCAGTCAGGGCGGCGGGTTCCTGTGTGATTGCGTCTTCGCCGACCGGGGGCTGCCGGTGACCCATCTGGTAGGCTGTGGCAACCAGGCCGGCGTTTGCGTGTCCGAAGCGACGGAATACCTGCTGAACGACCCGCGCGTCACCGCTGTTGGCCTCAGCTTCGAAGGGGTCGGGGATATTGCCGCTCTGCGCCGCGCCGCCGCTCGGGCCGCGACACTGGGCAAGCCCATCGTTGCGCTGAAGTTTGGACGCTCGGACGTCGGGGCGAAGGCGGCGGCCAGCCACACAGCCTCGATGACGGGGGCGGGGGCGGCCTGGGACGCGCTGTTCGACCGCCTGGGGATCATCGCGACGAACACGATGTCGGAATTTCTTGAGACGTTGAAACTTGTCGATGCCGGGCAGGTGCCGCGTGGACGGCGGGCGCTGGTGACGGCGGCATCGGGCGTTATGGGGATCATGCTGGCCGATCATCTGAGCGCGGCAGGCTTCGAGCTGCCGCAACCGACGGACGAGATCACCGCGCGGATGCGCCCGCTGCTGCCCGACATTGCCACGCCCGCGAACCCGATGGATGTGACGATGGCGGCGTGGAACGATACCCGGGCACAGACCGCATTCCAGTCTGTGCTGCTGGAAACCGGCTATGACCTGGCGATTCTGGTGCAGAATTACCCGCCCGAGGGCGCCTGGGACGTCTCTGAATACGCCGCCCAGCTTGAGGCGCTGGCACAGGCGGCAGAGGGGCGCGACATGGCCCTGATCCAGCTTGCCCCGCTGATCGACTGCCTGCCTGCCAGCGCGCGCGAACAGACGCGTGCGGCAGGCATGGTGCCGATGCAGGGGCTTTCGGAATGCATTGCGGCGCTGGGCCTCACGCTTCGCTGGCGGGAACGCCTGGACGCGATCCGGCGCGAGGGGCCGGAAGCGCTGATCTGCGGTCAGGCAAGCCCCGCCACTGGGCGGACCTTGGACGAATTTGACGCGAAAGAACGGCTGGCCGCTGTCGGAATTCCGGTGCCCGCAGGGCGCAGATGTGCACCGGGCGACGCGGCAGAGGTTGCCCAAGCGCTTGGCTTTCCGGTGGCTCTGAAAGCGCTGGATGCAGCGCTGCTGCACAAAAGCGACGCAGGCGGCGTGGCCTTGGGTCTGTGCACCCGTGATGCGGTTGAAGCGGCTGTCGCGCAGATGCAGGCGATGATACCGACCGATCGGGTGATGGTCGAACGCATGGCCCCGGTAGCGGTGGCCGAGGTTATGGCCAGCGTCACAACGGACCCGGTCGTGGGCCGTGTGATGATGATCGCAGGTGGCGGCGTTCAGGCCGAATTGTGGTCGGATCAACGGCTGATCGCCGCCCCGTTTACCCGCCCGCAAATCGAAGCGGCGCTGGCCTCGCTGAATGTCAGCCGGCTGATCGGCGGATATCGCGGCGCATCGGCAGGCGATCAGAACGCGCTGATCGACGCATTGTGCGCCCTTGCCGCGCTTGATGGCGACGTCGAGGTTAATCCGATCCTTGTCCACGAACAGGGTGTCACCGCCGTCGATGCCGTCATGCGCCTGGCCGAATAGATTCACGCCCCCGTTGCCCGCCGCTGGCGCCCCGGCGAAGGGCAAGGTCCGCCAAACCGGTCACATCGGAAACGCCGGGGTCGAGTTCAACGCACATCCCGCCCCTGGTTGAGGATGATCACATTCCCGCTGCAGATATCCCCCGCCGGTGACACCAGAAACGCCACCCATGCCGCCACTTCGGACGGTTGCATTGCTTGTCCGTGCGGCATCTGCGCAATTGCCTTGGAGAGCACCTCTTCGCTGACCACATTGAACAGCGGTGTCTCGGTCATTGCGGGCGCGATCGAGTTCACGGCGATCTTGTCGGTCGCGTACCGGCGCGCCAGATCCTTGGTTAGCGTATCCATTGCCGCCTTGCTGGCGCGGTAATGCGGCGGATCGAACACGTCGAAATTATACGCCCCGTTGGACGAGATATTGACGATCTTCTTCACGCCCGGACGGGTCAGCATGCGCTGCACGGCTTGTTGGCAACAGTGAAACGCGCTTGAAAAATTCAGCGCCATCTGGCGGTCGAATTCTTCTGGCGGAATCTCGGGGAATTCGGACATCAGGCAGGTGCCGGCGTTGTTCACAAGGATATCGACACCGCCGAAATGCGCCTCGACCTGCGCGAAGGCCGTACTGACAGCCTTTGCGTCGGTCAGGTCGACGGTCACGGGTAGAAACGTGTCGCCATACTGGGCGGCCACATCGCGCAGCCCGCCTGCGTCAATATCGAACCCGGCAACCCTGATCCCGTCGGCCAGAAGCGCAGCGGTTATGTGGCGCCCCATTCCGCCTGCGGCCCCGGTGACGATGGCGATTTTGTCGGTCATAGATGGAGTCCCGAAACTGTAGCTGCGGTGGCCACGCTTAACTTTGGAAAGATCCCAACCGTGCGTGGCGGTTCACGTCCTTATAAAGCAGATAGCGGAACGGCCCGGGCCCGGCGGCATAGCAGGCCTGCGGACAGAACGCGCGCAGCCACATGTAATCGCCGGCCTCAACCTCGACCCAGTCGGAGTTGAGCTTATAGACGGCCTTGCCTTCGAGCACGAACAACCCGTGTTCCATGGCGTGGGTTTCCTCGAACGGGATGACCCCGCCAGGCCGAAACGTGACGATATTGACCTGCATGTCGTGTGACAGGTCGTCGGTTTCAACAAAATGGGTCGTTGCCCATGCATCGGTGTTGGACATGGGGCGCGCGGCAACGTCCTGATCCGATGTGACAAATGCAGTCGGCGCGGCAATGTCATCTGCGGGTACATATCGCTTGCGGATCCAGTGAAAACTGGCCGGGTCACTGCCCGGATTGGTCAGGGTCCAGTCTGCGCCCGGCGGGATAAACGCATATCCGCCCGGCGCCAGAACATGCGTCTGCCCGGCAAGCGTCAACTGCGGCGATCCTGCAACCACGAACAACACTGCCTCGGCCCCCACATCGGGTTCGGGCATGCTGCTGCCGCCGCCCGGCGCAACCTCGACCAGATAGTGCGAGAATGTTTCGGAAAAACCGGACATCGGGCGCGCCAGAACCCAAAGGCGCGTCTTGTTCCAATGGGGCAGGGCGCTGACCGTGATGTCGCGCATCGTCCCGCCGGGCAAAACGGCATAGGCATCGGTGAAAATCGCGCGCCCGGTCATCAGGGCTGATTGCGGCGGCAGTCCGCCGCGGGGGATGTGATACTGGGTCATGCAGTCAGGGTTAGCGCGCCGTTCATGTCAGGGCCAGAGCTTTGACACCACCGGCATGGCCCGCCAGTCGATTTTTTTTCGCACAGCGCAAGTTGGCCGGTGCGACATGCCAAATGCGCCTTGCGCCATGCCTGGCCCGCCAGGAACCCCGGCCTCGACCCTAAGCGCGAATCAGCACGCCTGGGGCCGCTGTCAATGAACCGCCCGGCATCGCCTGATACGACTGGCGCACCACCGACACCAGATCACCAAGCGCTGCATTCCGCCCCACATCGGCCGCATAGAGGTTCACCTGCGTCCGTTGTAACTCTGGCAGCGCTCCGCCATGCTGGACGACTTCCATATAATGCGGAATCGTCCCGTCGACGGCGACATGCAGTGCCATATCTGCGCTGACTGTCGCCTCGATCGAGCGTGTCGAGTTCGACTCGACCGCCATCTCCCAGGCGATGCCTGCATCATCCAGCGCCCGCTGTGCGCCGGCTCTGAATATGCAGGCGCGTTCGAATGCCAGCCGCAAGGGGCGCTTTTTCCAGGCGTTGCCGCCCGGCGCGCCAATCCAGACCAGCGCCCGTTCGATCAGCGTCTCGCCGCCCGCGTCGCAACTGTCTTCGGTCGTCAGGATCAGATCGCATTCGCCATGATCAAACTTTTCTTTCAGCCGCTTCGTGTTGGACGAAATCAGCTGCACCCGAACGCGCGGATAATCGCAGGCAAATCGCTGCAACACCTTCGGGATGGCCGGATAAACGATGTCATGGGGCACGCCGAGTTTGATTTCACCTTCGTAATCCTGATGGGTCAGACGGGCGAAAACCTCATCATTCAACTCCAGCATCCGCCGCGCATAGCTCAGCAATTGTTCGCCCGAACTGGTCAGTGCGATGGTACGCCCGGACCGGTCCAGCAAATCCAGTCCGACCGAGACCTCCAACCGTTTCAACTGCATCGACACCGCCGATTGCGTCAGGTTCAGAAAGCCCGACGCCCGTGTCACCCCGCCGCTTTCGGCGACGGCCACGAAGGATCGCAGGGCGGTCATGTCCAGATTTCTCGGCATATCACGATCCTTGATAGCTTAGGTCAAAATCATTCGTTTCCAATATGTGCCATGTTTTGGCATATACATCAACATTGATGATAAAACCGATCCCACCGATCACAAGTAGTGAGGTTACGCCATGACACCGACCAATACCATTGCCTGCCAGCCGATCGCACGCAGAACCGGTCTTGTGGCACGTATTCTGCGCCTGAATGAGGTCTGGAAACAGCGTGACCATCTGGCAAAGCTTGACGATGCGGCCTTGAAAGACATCGGATTGACCCGTGATCAGGTGCGCGCCGAACGGACGCGCCCGATCTGGGATGCACCGGATTACTGGCGGTTCTGACAGTGCTGGCGCGGTTGCTGGCCAGATCGCCGGTTGGCCTGCCCAACCGGCGATTTTGAGTCGTAAATGCAACACTTTAGGCAGTGATGCGCATGCAGGACTGTCGACAGCCGCGCCAGGCCTGCTATAACTGTCCAGGGCAGCAACCGGCGAAAAACGACCGGCGGCGCCCGACGGGCAGAGACGACAAAGGCAGGCAAACAATATGACCAACACCGCACCGATGGGTGATGACTTGCGCCGCAAGATCATCGCCGACCCCGATGTAATTCTGGAAGATGGCGACGTGATGCGCGCCCTGATTGCCGCCAATTCGGCCAGTCTTGGCGAAAATGTCGTCGATCTGCGCGGTGTCGCCTTTGAACGCCTGGAAGAGCGCCTTGGCCGGTTGGAAGATGCCCACAAGGGCGTCATCGCCGCCGCCTATGAAAACCTGTCGGGCACCAACATGGTGCACCGCGCGATCCTGAAACTGCTGGAAGCACCGGATTTCGACGGGTTTCTTGAGGATCTGCCAGAACTCGCCACAATCCTGAAACTGGACGGCATTCGCCTGGTCCTTGAAAGCGCCGAGGCCTGCCAGGCCCCGAAACTGTCGGGCGTGTCGGACATCATGAAAGTGGCCGAACCGGGATACTGCGAATTCTATGCGACCATGGGGCGTGGCGGCACGGCGCGCAAAGTCTCGCTGCGCCAGACCTCGGCCAGTGACGCCGCGTTTTGGGAAGACAACGACAGCTGGATCGCGTCCGAGGCTTGCCTGCTGCTCGACTTCGGAGCCTCAAAGATGCCCGCCATGCTGGTGTTCGGCTCGGAAGATCCGCACCAGTTCGCGCCCAGCCACGGCACCGACCTGCTGACCTTCTTCGCCGAGGTGTTTGAACGCGCGATGGCCCGCTGGCTGGCGTGACCGCGCCGGTCCTGTCCGAAGGCCTGGGCGATGCGCTGCACCGCTGGCTGACCCATATAGCCACCATCGAAAACCGCGCCGCCGCCACAGTCGGCGCATATCAGCGCGACGTCCTCGGCTTCCTGGCCTTCCAGCAAGGCCACATCGGCGCAAGTTTCGGGCCGGGCGCGCTGGCCCGGATCAGCGTGCGCGACATGCGCGCCTGGATGGCACATGAGCGTGACCGGGGCGTCGCACCCCGTTCGCTGGCACGCAGCCTGTCGGCGGTGAAAACCTTTGCCGGATGGCTGGCGGAACGCGACGGCTTCGACGTCACCGCCATCCTTGCAACCCGCAGCCCCAAATTCCGCCGCAAACTGCCCCGCCCCCTCAGCCCGGGCGATGCCAGGGCGGTGATTGACCGTCTGGACGTCAATTCGAACACGCCCTGGGTCGCCGCCCGCGACGCGGCTGTGGTGACACTGCTCTATGGTTCGGGCCTGCGCATATCCGAGGCGCTGTCCCTGACCGGCGCAGACTGGCCGATGGGCGACGCCCTGCGGGTTGTCGGCAAAGGCAATAAGGAGCGCGAGGTTCCGGTTCTGCCCGTCACACGGGACGCCATCGCCGCCTATCTGAAGGCCAGCCCGCACCCCATCGAACCCACTGCCGCCCTGTTTCGCGGTGTGCGCGGCGGTGCACTGAACCCGCGTACCCTGCAAGGGGCGGTGGCGCTGGTCCGCACCCAACTGGGCCTGCCCGCCAGCGCCACACCCCACGCCATGCGCCATTCCTTTGCCACCCACCTGCTGACGGCGGGCGGCGACCTGCGTGCGATCCAGGAACTGCTCGGCCACGCATCCCTATCCACGACGCAAGCCTATACGGCCGTCGACACCGCCCGGATGATCGACGTATACCGCGCCGCCCACCCCCGCGCCTGACCAAACCCCCGTCTTCTTGTCGATAAATATCCCGGGGATGAATTGGCCGAAGGCCAAGAAGGGGCTGGCCCCTTTGCCACGCTGTCGACCAAACCTGCCACCATCGGTTTGCGCCCCATCGGGATATGCGCCATGACTGCGTCCCATGAACCCACGCATTCCCGCCCTCGGAGTCCACATGCTGACCGCCACCGGTGCGGTCCTCGCCATGCTTGCGATGCTCGCCGCGGTCGAGGAAAAATGGGCGCTGATGTTCCTGTGGCTGGTCATCGCCTTCTTTGTGGACGGGATCGATGGCCCGCTGGCGCGCCGTTTTGACGTGAAAACCAACGCGTCCGAATTTGACGGCGTGCTGATGGACCTGATCATCGACTATCTGACTTACGTTTTCATCCCGGCCTATGCCTTGTTCAAATCCGGCCTTTTGCCCGGCTGGACGGGGTGGATCGCGATTATCGTCATCACCTTTGCCAGCGTCGTTTACTTCGCGGACACGCGGATGAAGACCAAGGACAACTCGTTCTCCGGCTTTCCCGGATGCTGGAACATGGTGGTGCTTGTGCTGTTCGCGACGCATCCGAATTTCTGGGTTATCCTTGCCATCGTCTGCGCGCTGGCCATCGCGATGTTCCTGCGCCTGAAATTCGTCCACCCGGTACGGACGGAACGTTGGCGCGTTGTCAGCCTGCCCATCGCATTGGCCTGGACCGGTTTCGCCGGTTGGGCCGCCTGGGTCGAGTTCGACCCGCAAAGCTGGGCGCTTTGGGGGTTGGTGGCGACGTCATTGTACCTGACATTCGCCGGTATCGTGCAGCAGCTGACCGAGGACTAGCGCCGCGCGAAACTGACCGGTATTCCCCGATGGACCGAGTTGCTGACTGTGCTGTCGGCAATCGCTGCGTCGATCACCGCGCTTGCTTCGCCGCCATCAGCCAGTTTGCAGTCGACGGTCAGCAGCGCTCCAACTACCAACAGCGGCTCGCCTTCCAGATCAAGCGTCACTTCTACGTTGATCGGACCCAGTGGTGTCGGCAGCGCCTCTGCCATGTATCGCAGATCGTTGCAAAGGCAGCCGCCGAGCGCCAAGGCCAACATTTCGCCACCGTTGAAGCCAAGCCCGGTTCCGCCAGCGCGACCTTCGGCGCGGTCGATCACCACAGTGTGGCCGCTGGCCCAGCCGACTGCAGCACCTGTTTGCGGCAGGGATGTCAGCGATACGCACATCTGGGCCATTATTCGCTCCCTCAGGTATTGGTCGTCAGATCAGTAGCCCCGCAGCGCCTTCCAACCGCAACAAGGCCACCTTGGCCTCGATTCCGCCAGCGCCAGAGTATCCGCCCAGACCGTTTGCTGCCAGCACCCGGTGGCACGGCACCAGGATCGCCAGCGGATTGGCCCCGCAGGCCTGTCCGATGGCCTGGGCCGGCACACCCAACTCGTCCGCCAGATCGCCATAGGTGCGCGTCTGCCCAAACGGGATCGCACAGAGCGCCGCGTAAAACCGTGTCTGGAACACCGATCCGTGCGGGGCCATCGGAACTGTGAAATCCTGCAACGTGCCGGCGAAATACGCCTGCAATTCCGCCACCGCATCGGCCAGCACGCCACCTTCGGCTGGCGGCCCCTCGGCCCAGTCCAGCGCCACAATTGCCCCGTCCCGCTCGATCAATGTCAGCGGCCCGAGGGGACTGTCCAAACCCGCCCTCATGCCAGCCGCGTCAGCGCGATGCCGACCACAATCGCCATCGCCGCCAAGGCCTTGCCGCGATCCATCCGTTCGCCGAAGATCAGCCAGCCGATCAGCACCGCAAACAGGATCGAGGTTTCGCGCAGCGCCGTGACCAGCGCAATCGGCGCAACCGTCATCGCCCAGACCACAATTGCATAGGTCAGGAAGGACAACCCGGCGGCGATAATTCCGCGCATTCAGATACGCCCCGGCGCCCTGAAAGGTTTCCCACCCAGCATCGTCCCGGTGATGAGCCCATAGAAAATCCCGTCCAACAGGAACATCCAACCAACGAAATACTGCGCATCCCCCGTCAGCCGCGCGCCCAGCCCGTCGAGGATCGAATAGCTTGCCGTCGCCAGTGCCGAGCCGATGGCAAACGGCAGCATCCGTCGGCTTTCGCCCGAAGTGAAGACCCCCCGCGCCATCAAACCCAGCCCTAGACCGATCACGATGATCCCGATGTATTCCGCTGGTTTGACGACATCCGACAACCAGATCGCCCCGAAGATCAGCACCATGATCGGCGCACCACCGCGCGCTATGGGATAGACGCGGGACAGGTCACCGCGCTCATAAGCATAGGTCAGAAACAGCTTATAGATCGTGTGGACCAACCCCGAGGCGAGGAACCAGGGCCAAAGATGCGCCGCTGGCCAGGGCTGCCAACCCACCAGTGCCAGCCCGATCGCCCCTTGGGTCAGCGACATGATCAGCATCGTCGAAACCCGGTTGCCCACCGCGCCCCGGATCAGCGCATTCCACGCAGCGTGCAGGAAGGCGGCGGCTAGGACCGCAAGGAAAACGGTGGTGGTCATCTGAAAGGCAATCCGCCGGTTCGAGGGGGTCGCCCGATGATGGGTCAGATGAGGTCAGGCTTCAATCGGCAATTCACCAAATCAGGCTGTTTGGCATTGAGGGGACGCTGGCGAAGATAGGCCAAGCCGGGCGAGCGCCTGACCGGGGGTAGGCGATGCAACAGTGGTGTGTGGCAATTAATGGTTTTGCGTTAACTCCAGACTACGAAAGTTTCGCGACCCATCGAATTCGCCTGCTCGTCACGCCAGAGGCGTGCCAAAGAATCACGGCGTACCTTTGGTGCGCCGGACGGTCAGGCGATCGCCCGGCGCCCTACGGGCTTGATTCCGGGCGAAGAAGTGGGCGGTGCAATCATGGCCTTCAGGCCAGAAACGCTTGGCCAGCCAATGCCTTAACCCAACGCCGCATCACATCGCGCACATGCGCCCGCATGATCGTGCGACCCCACGTCCGGCAGGATTTTCCAGCACCGCTTACACTTGTCGCCATCGGCACGTTCGAACACCACACCCACGCCCGCAACCTCGGGCAGGCGGAATGCCTCGGCCGGGGCCGGATCGCCGCTGAGAACCACGCCCGAGGTAATGCAGATGTCGTCAAACGGCACCGTCTTCAGCGCCGCCAGCGCCTCGGCGTCGTCAACATGCACCACCGGGGCTGCTTCCAGCGATGCACCGATCACTTTGTCTGTCCGCTGAACTTCCAGTGCTGCCGTCACCACCCGCCGCACCTGCCGGATCGCGGCCCATTTGGCCGCCAGTGGTTCGTCCAGCCAGTCCGCAGGTGTCTCGGGAATATCGACCAGATGAACCGAGCTACCCTCACCCGGGAACCGTTCCAGCCAGACCTCTTCCATTGTGAACACCAGAACCGGGGCCAGCCATGTCGTCAGCCGGTGGAACAGGATGTCCAGAACCGTCAGCGCCGCCCGCCGCCGGGTGCTGTCCGCCGCGTCGCAATAAAGCGCATCCTTGCGGATGTCGAAATAGAAGGCGCTTAGCTCCACCGTCGCGAAGGTGAATAATTGCTGAAACACACCCTGGAAATCATAGGCGTCATAGCCCGCGCGCACCTTGTGATCCAGCTCGGCCAACCGGTGCAGCACCCAGCGTTCAAGTTCCGGCATATCCTCAACCGGCACCCGATCCGCGTCCGAGAAATGCGATAGATTGCCCAGCAGGAACCGCATCGTATTCCTGAGCCGGCGATAGCTGTCGGCGGTCCCTTTCAGGATCTCCTGCCCGATCCGCTGATCGTTGGTGTAATCCGTCTGCGCCACCCACAGCCGCAAAATATCCGCGCCGTACTGCTTGACGACCTGGTCCGGCACCGTGGCATTGCCCAGCGATTTGGACATCTTCACGCCCTTCTCGTCCAGCGTGAAGCCGTGGGTCAGCACGCCCCGATATGGCGCGCGGCCCAGCGTGCCGCAGGCTTGCAACATCGACGAATGGAACCAGCCGCGATGTTGATCCGTGCCCTCAAGATAAAGATCGGCGATCCCGTCTTCGGAGCCATCTTCCCGGTCGCGCAAAACAAACGCATGGGTCGAGCCCGAGTCGAACCACACGTCCAGGATGTCATCGACCTTGGTGAACTCATCGGGGTTTTCCAGCCCGTCGAGGAAGCGCTCCTTCGCGCCCTCGGCATACCAGGCATCCGCGCCCTCGGCATCGAAAACCTCGACAATGCGGGCGTTCACTTGCGGGTTTCGCAGGATGTAATCGTCGTCATCCGGCTTCGCGCCGTTGCGCACGAAACAGGTCAGCGGCACGCCCCAGGCGCGCTGACGGCTCAGCACCCAGTCGGGCCGGGCCGAGATCATCGAGTGCAGCCGGTTCCGCCCGGATTGCGGCGTCCATCTCACCAACTCGTCGATACTGGTCAGTGCCCGTTCCCGGATGGTCTTGCCGTGGTCGTCCTGCCCGTCGCCAACTGGCTTGTCGATCGCGACAAACCACTGCGGTGTATTACGGAAGATCAGCGGCGCTTTGGAGCGCCAGGAATGCGGATAGCTGTGCGTCAGCCGCCCCCGCGCCAGCAGCGCACCGATCTCGACCAGCTTGTCGATCACCGCCCCATTCGCATCACCCTCTTTCCCCTTGCGGTTCAGGATGTATTTGCCGCCGAACAGCGGCAGACCGTCGCGAAATCCGCCATCTTCCATGACGTTGTAGGTCATCGGCAGGTTGTGTTTCAGGCCGATCTGATAGTCGTCGTCGCCGTGGCTTGGCGCTGTGTGGACAAAGCCGGTCCCGGCCTCATCCGTCACATGATCGCCAGGAAACAGCGGCACGTCATAGTCCCATTCGCCATTCTCAGCCGCCCCGCGCAGCGGGTGAGCACAGACCAGCGAGGCCAGTTCATCCGCCGACACGTCCCGCAGTTTGCGGTACATTGAGGCATCGAGACGGGCCTGCGTGAACACCTGCTCGGCCAGTGAATCCGCGACCAGATATTTGTCTCCGATACTTAGCCAGCATTCTTCTGGTCGACCTGTAACCTCGTACAAACCATAGGAAATTTCGGGCCCAAAACAGATCGCCCGGTTTTGCGGGATGGTCCAAGGTGTTGTTGTCCAGATGACAACTTGTACACCCGCCCATTCAGTTCGCTCAACAATTGTCACCGCGTGGTCAATGGCCCCCGAGGCACCCCGAACAGCGGACTCTACCGACACCACCGGAAACTTCACCCAGATCGTGTGGCTCTGGTGGTCGTGATACTCGACCTCCGCCTCGGCCAAGGCGGTCTTCTCCACCGGCGACCACATCACCGGCTTGCTGCCCTGATAGAGCGTCCCGTTCATCACGAACTTCTGCAATTCCTCGGCGATCACCGCTTCGGCGTGGAAATCCATCGTCAGATAGGGATCGTCCCAGTTGCCGGTCACACCCAGACGCTTGAATTCCTCGCGCTGAACATCCACCCAGCCCTCCGCAAACTCACGACATTCCTGCCGAAACTCGACCAGGGGCACCGCGTCCTTGTCGCGGCCCTTCTTGCGGTATTTCTCCTCGATCTTCCATTCGATCGGCAGACCGTGACAATCCCAGCCGGGGATATAACGCGCGTCCCGGCCCAGCATCTGCTGGGACCGCACCACCATATCCTTCAGGATCTTGTTCAGCGCATGCCCGATGTGCAAATGCCCGTTGGCATAGGGCGGCCCGTCATGCAGCGTGAAGGGCGTCCGAGGGCTCCCATCTTTGCCCGTCCGGGCAAGGGCGGCCTTATCCCGCAACCGGTCGTAAACGCCAATCTTTTCCCACTTGGCCAGCCACTCAGGCTCTCGCTTGGGCAAGCCCGCGCGCATCGGAAAATCAGTCTGCGGCAGATGCAGGGTGTCTTTATAGTCGGGCACTTCGGGCGTGTCGGCGCACATCGGGCTAACCTTCGCAATCAGAGGAATTTCAGGGGGTGCGCATCGCGCGAACTCCGGCAGCGCCGAGGGTGCCTCAGCGCGCCGGGCACGTAATTCGTATGAAAACGATCCGGTTCATGGCGCGCCTTATAGGCCCGGCCCAACTGGCATTCAAGGTGCGCTTGACCAAGCCGCCGGACCATGCCCCATTACAGCCAAGGCAACGGATCGTCCGCACCAACGCCCCTGACCATCATTGACCCACAAATATCCCCGCCGGAGGCATAAATCTCTTCTCCTGACCCCCTCAAAATCGCCATCATCGGTGCAGGTATCGGCGGCCTTGCCGCCGGCGCACTTCTGGCCCGCCTGGGCCACGCGGTGTCGATCTACGACCAGTTCGCCGCCCCGGAACCCGTTGGATCCGGCCTCGTAATCCAACCCGTTGGTCAAAACGTGCTGGGCGAGATTGGCGTTCTGGATCAGGCCCTTGCCCTCGGCACCCCGGTGCGCCGGATGATCGGGGGCACAGGGGCGGCGCGCCGGGTGCTGGATGTCACCTACGATCGCTCCGGCATCCGCTTTGGCCTGGGGATCCACCGGGCGAGCCTGTTTGATACGTTGCTGCGCGCCGCGCGCGGTGCCGGTGCAACGCTTCACCCGGGTCACGCGGCGCTGTCGTGCGCGGATGGCCATGTCAGTTTTGCCGACCACCGCGCCGGGCCTTTCGACCTGATCGTGGATGCCGCCGGGGCGGGGTCTCCGCTAACGTCGCTCAAGGCCCGCGCCCTGCCGTTTGGGGCGGTCTGGGCCACGGTGCCCTGGCCTGGCACCACTGGATTGCCGCGCGACGTCCTGTCCCAACGCTATGAAAAGGCGTCGAAAATGGCCGGGGTGTTGCCGATCGGGCGGATGCCGGGCAGCGAGACACCGCTGGCGGCAATCTTCTGGTCATTGAAGGCGACGCGCTATGAAAACTGGCGCGACACGCCACTGCAACGCTGGAAATCCGATGCCGCCACCTTGTGGCCCGCCTTCGCGCCGTTCCTCGACACGCTGAACGATCACAGTAACCTGACGATGGCACGCTACAGCCACGGCACGTTGTATCGCCCCAACGCGCCCGGAATTGCCCGGATCGGGGACGCGGCGCATCAAGCCAGTCCGCAATTGGGGCAGGGGGCGAATATGGCCTTGCTGGACGCGCTCGCCCTGGCGCGCGCCGTTGATCGCCACCCGCTGGATCGGGCGTTGCACACTTATGCCCGCAGCCGTCGTGTCCATATGGCAACGTACCAATTGCTCAGCCGGTTCCTGACGCCGCTTTATCAATCCGATCACTGGCTGCCACCGCTGCTGCGTGACCAAGTTTTCGCGCCGCTTGTGGCAATCCCACCTGTGCCGCGCGTCTTGGCGCGATTGGTAAGTGGTGATCTGGTGCGGCCGATCCGGGGCTGAGGAGCCCTTCGGGCAGGCGCGACCAGAAGCGACACGGCGTACGCGCGCTCACCTGGACGCAAACAACCCCGTCAGCGCCCTTTGCACGATGCCAGTCACCCGGGGACGCTTCTGTCCGCGAAACGCCAGTGGGCGGCAAACCTCGATCGCGGCGACGCCGACGCGCGCCGTCAGGGCGCCGTTCACAAGCCCCTCGCCAAAACGGCGGGACAATTTCGACAGAACCCCGCCACCAGCCAGTGAACCGATCATGTCATCGCCCACCGAAACAGCCCCCGTGGCCACCAGATGGGTCAGCACCGCGCGGGTCAGCCGCCAGGTTTCCAGCGCCCCGCCGCGCCCGCCGTAAACCTCGGCGATGCGGCGGATCATTCGCAGGTTCGCGCTGAGCGCCACGACGATATCGGCCAGGGCCAGCGGCACCAGCGCGGTCACCATCGCAACTTGTCGCGCGGCGGCCTCGACCTCCAGCACCGCAGCGGCGTCCAACGGCGCCAGCAGGTCCGCCTCGGCCAGGTCCAGCAGGGCGGCGGCATCGAACATGTCGCCCCGGCGTTCAGCGAACCGTTCGCGCCCCCAGGTCAGCGCCTCGCGGCCTGCATAAAGGCGGTCCAGCCGGTCCGCGACCGCGCGCGCCGCACCCAGATCCTCGGCGGCCAGGGCCGCGTCGGCTGCGCGGCGCAGCCGGTCCAGCCTCGCCAGCCGCGCAATCGCGGCCAGTTCGCGCAGCGCAATCACCGCGCAGACCAAAACCAACGCGCCGCCCAGCCCGGCCGCAACCGTGCCCAACACCGGGCTAGACGCGATCAGGCCTGTCACGAAATTCCACGCCGCGAGTGAGGCGATGAACAAAACGAAGCTGACCAGCAGCCCCCAGAACCAGCGCGACAGCCGCGAGGCCGGTCGCCCCGCCAATCGCGCCACGCGCTGCATCGCGGCACCGCTTTCGCTGTCCGGGGCGTCGGGAACCGGGGCGACATCTGCTGGGCCGGGCAGGTCGGGGTTTGCGTCCATCCGGATCAATGCGGGCTTTTGTTTCTCGCTCATAACCAATCCCCGATCAGATATTCAAGCGCCCGGTCCAGCCGGATATGGGGCGGGCCCGCGCCGGGCTTCAGCGACATGGGTGAGGGCGCGAATTCCGCGCTCTGATACCCGTCGCCGGTCCAATCCGTTGCCCCGTCGCGCGCAGGCCCCAGGATCGCACCCGGGTCGTCGGGCAGGTCGCCGGGATGAAACGCTGCATCGCCGCCATCCGCCAGACGCCCGCGCACCACGTCCAGCATGGTCCCGCGGTGCTCGATCCGCTCTTCCGTGGTGGTGCGCAGCGCCGCAATCGCCATCGCCGCGACATCCGCCCCGGCAAACTCGGCCCGGTCACTGGCCCCGCGCAGCAAACCCCGCGGGATCCCTGCCAGGGCCGCATGTTGCGAATGGTGTAGGTGATCCGCCTTGGTCGCTGCAAACAGCAACTTGCCAACCCGCCGCCCGCCCAGCAGTCGCCACAACCACGAGGTTCGCCCGGGTCGAAATGCCGCCAGCAGGTCGCCCATGACACGCTCCAGCTCGGCCACCGCCTGCGGGCCTTGCCCCAGCGCGCCCAGCACATCGACCAGCACGATCTGGCGGTCGATCTGCGCAAAATGATCGCGAAAGAACGGGCGCACGATGCGGGACTTGTACGCCTCGAACCGGCGGGCGAATTCGGCCCTTTGCGATCCACGCCGGTTTGGCCCTTCCGGCAGGGGCGCGAAGGTCAGTGCGGGCGATCCGGCAAGATCACCGGGCAACAGGAACCGACCGGGCGAGGTGTCCATGTGGCCGCAAGCCTCCATCGCGCCCAACGCCTCGGTGTAGGATTGGGCGAGTGCCTGCGCGACAGGTTCGTCATGCCGTGCCGCCCCGACTGCGCCACTTGCCAGTTCCAGATACGCCGATGCCTCGGGCCGATCCGCCATCAGGGCCAGGCGGTCCGCCGACCAGTCGTCATAGCTTTTGTCCAGCAGGCCAAGGTCCAGCAACCACTCGCCCGGGTAATCGACGATATCCAGATGCACCGTTCGCGCGCCGCGCAGCCCCCCCAGCAACCCGGTCGGCCGCAACCTGAGTGACAGGCGCAGCTGGCTGACCGCGCGGGTGCCTTCGAGCCATTGCGGCTGTGCGCCGCTCAGACTGGCCAGATGGCTTTCATAGTCAAAACGCGGAACCGTGTCGTCCGGCTGGGGCTGCAGGAAGGCCGCTGCAATCCGCCCGTCCCCGGCGGCCAGCAGCCCGGGCATGCGGCCACGATCCAGCAGGTTCGCGACTAGCGAGGTGATGAACACGGTCTTGCCTGCCCGGCTGAGGCCGGTAACGCCCAGCCGGATCACAGGTTCGAAGAAGGCGCCGCCAATGGCATGGCCCACACCTTCCACACTGTCTGTCACACCCTCGGCCAGTCGTCCCAGAACCATTGCGGTCCCCTGCTGTTGTCACGTCGGCCCTACATAGGGTGCGCGCGGCGGCATCACCAGTCGCCACACCCAGATTGCCAGACCCAGCGGCCTGCGCTATGGCCCCGCCTTGAAGGAGCGCCCATGCCGCGTTTTGCCCTGAAAGTCGAATACCACGGCGCGCCCTATTCGGGGTGGCAGCGTCAAGTGGGCCCGCCCAGCGTGCAGGCCCGGCTGGAGGGCGCGATCCGCAAGTTGCAGGCCGATGCGCCAGGCATTGCCGCCGCCGGGCGAACGGACGCCGGGGTGCATGCCCGCGGGCAAGTCGCCCATGTGGACTTAAGCCGCGATTGGGACCCGTTCCGCCTGATGGAGGCGCTGAACGCGCATCTGCGCCCCGATCCGGTTGCCGTGCTGGCCGCCGCGCGGGTTGACGACGATTGGCACGCGCGGTTCTCGGCGCGTGAGCGGCACTATGAATACCGCATCATCTGCCGCCGCGCCCCATTGGCGATCGACGCGGGGCTTGCCTGGAGGTTGCGTAATCCGCTGGACGTGGCGGCAATGCAGGAAGGGGCCAACCACCTGATTGGCCAGCATGATTTCACGACGTTCCGGTCCACCATGTGCCAGGCGCAAAGCCCGGTGAAATCGCTGGATGTGGCGGTCGTCACAGAGGGTGCGGTTGATGGTGCGCAAGAGATCTTGCTGACCTTCCGGGCCCGCAGTTTCCTTCACAATCAGGTCCGCAGCTTCGTGGGCACGCTGGAACGGGTCGGCGCAGGCGCATGGCAGGCCGCGGACGTGGCGTCAGCATTGCAGGCCCGTGACCGCGCAGCCTGTGGGCCTGTCGCGCCGCCACATGGCCTGACGTTGCGTGAGGTGGGCTATCCGGACGATCCTTTCGCCTGATAACCGCCTTCCTGGCATGTATTTGTCTTCATTCTGCCCCAATTCACCCGCATGCTACCCATCTGTTGCCAGGGGATAACGAGTGATGGATTTTTCAGCTTTGTTCGCGTTTGATGCGATTGCAGTGGCCTTTCTGGGATGCGTCGCCGTCCGAGAGATTGCGATTGTCACACTGCCCGACAGCGTTGCTGGCCCCGGCGGGTCATTCATCGACACCGCACCGCGCAAGGCCTAAGCCGCCTTAAGGCCGGGGCGCCTTCGGCCGATTGTGTTGAAAAACTCCGTTTTAGGGCCTGAACGATGATTTTTCTTTCCATGCAGCCCGATCCTAAATTTTTGGCGCGGGGGTCGGCCCAAATCGCCTACATGCGCTCACGCGCAGCCATGCGCTGTCTCGTGGTCAAAGCTTTCCGACTATTTCGCTTCATAGGTTTTCGCAAGAAATCCGCGACGCTCTGATTTCGGAGTTTTTCAACACAATCAGCCGATTCTGTGGAAAAACAACGTGTTGCGGGCGCAGAAAGTAGCGATTTGAACATAGCGCGAGCGCCTTTCTGATCAGGCTTTGCGCGTTTGCTGCGGTGCAGGAAAGATCTTTGCCAGTTTGCGAAGGTTTTGGGCAGTGGCGGCGAGCAGGAATTCGTCATTTGCGCCGCATGGTCCACGTAATCGGAGCCGTCCCAGGCCGAGAATGCGCTTGAGGTGGGCAAAGAGCATTTCGACCTTCTTCCGGAGCTTCACCGAGATCTTGTATTGCGGCGTTTTGGCGATTGCGCGGGCGATGTCGCGAGCGTCCTCATGTTCCTCACGGGTGATCTTACGGGCGTCGGCATTCGGGCAGCACTTCGGCTTGGAAGGACAGGATTGGCAGGTGTGCTTCAGCGCTTGGTACTTGGCCACGCCCTTGCCGGTTGGGCCGCGATTGGGGTCGGAGTAGTTTCGGCGGAACTGCTTCAGAGCCTCGCCTTCCGGGCAGATGTATTGATTGTTCTCGGCATCCCATTCGAAGTCAGCTCGGGACCAGGTGCCATCGGTGCGCCCGGCTTTGTCGAAGACCGGGATGTGCGGTGCGATCTTTTCACCCACCAGCCATCCGAGCATGGGTCCCGATCCGTAGGCGGTGTCGGCGATCAGCCGTTCGGGATGAAGATCGAAGCGCTCTTTGGCCCGCTTCAGCATCGTCTTGGTTGACCCCACCTCGGCTTGACGGATCGACCGTGTCGCTTCCACGTCGACGATGACACCATGATCGGTATCGATGAGATAGTTGTCGGAGTAGGCAAAAAATGCGGGACCCTTACGCGCCGCCGTCCACTGGCTGGCTGGGTCGGAATAGGACGTGAACTTTGGCTCGACCGGTGTCGCTGCTCCGAATGCGGCCTCATCCAGAGTGTCGAGATACTCGCGGACCGCGCGGGGTGCAGCGTCTGCATCGATCCGCGCAATGTCCCATTCTTCCTTTGGCGCAGAGTACTGCTTGTTGGCATCCGCCTCGATCAAGCTGGCATCGACGGCCAGGCGCTGACCGCTGACGAGACCTTCGGCGATGCATCGCGCGACCGTGGTCTCGAAGAGATGGCGCAGCAGCTCACTCTCGCGGAACCGACCATGCCGGTTCTTTGAAAAGGTCGAGTGATCCGGCACCCGATCGGCCAGGTCGAGCCGACAAAACCACCTGTACGCGAGGTTCAAGTGTACCTCTTCACAGAGCCGCCGCTCGGACCGGATGCCGAAGCAGTAACCGACGATCAGCATCCGGATCAGCAGTTCAGGATCGATCGAAGGACGACCGGTGTGGCTGTAGAAATCGGCAAGATGGGCGCGGATGCTGCTCAGATCGACGAAACGATCAATCGATCGCAGCAGGTGATCTTGCGGGACATGGTCTTCCAGCGAGAACTCATAGAACAGCGCCGCCTGTGCTTCCTGCCTCGGTCCCATCATGGCTGATCCTCCCGCTTGTTGAGAGGATTGAATCAGCGCCATAGCCCTCGATCAAGCAGGAGTTTTTCAACAAAATTCGCCGATTGTGTTGAAAAACTCCGTTTTAGGGCCTGAACGATGATTTTTCTTTCCATGCAGCCCGATCCTAAATTTTTGGCGCGGGGGTCGGCCCAAATCGCCTACATGCGCTCACGCGCAGCCATGCGCTGTCTCGTGGTCAAAGCTTTCCGACTATTTCGCTTCATAGGTTTTCGCAAGAAATCCGCGACGCTCTGATTTCGGAGTTTTTCAACACAATCGGCCTATTGCGGAACTTCAAACGTCAGCGACGCCCACAGGCTTTCCCACACAGCGTTCTTTTCGTCCGCCAAGGCTTCTGACGGTTCGCGCAGGACGACGGAATCCAGCAGATAGGCATGGCCCGGCTTGACCGGGATAAGCGCCTGCCCGGCCTGATCCGTCCGCAAGGTGAAAACCGCAACCTCAGGCGCGTCACCGGTGGGGCGTTCGAAAACCTCGACCTGCGCATCGACTCGCGGCGCGCCCTTGTAGGCCACGACCACTGGCAATCCGGCGGACAGATCGTCGGTGTAGGGGTTGGCGAGGGCGATGATCTCAATCTCCAACCCGCGCGAACGATCTGACCCGTCCCCGGCGCCGACCGCGATCAGCCCTTTAGCATAGCGCGAATAAGCCTCGACCACCCAGGCGGCGTCTTTATGTTCGACAAAGCTGACGAATTTTTCCCATTCGGAATAATTGACGGTGTTGTCCGTTGTCTGATGGATCAGCGTCACAAGCCCTTCACCGGGTGCCGCAAGATCGGCAGCGGGCCGATCCCCAAGGCGGCCATTCACTGGCGTCACCCCATCCCCCAGGGCCACATCGAAGCGGCGAAAGTTCGGCGGGAAATACGCATATTTCACTCCCTGGAACTGCTGCCCGTTCACCAGATCGGCAACGATCCGATCACCTGTGTCAACCTGCCAATCATGGGCATCGATCCAAAACTCGTGGCCATCGGCGACAGAAATGCTAAGTGCCATCAGCACAGACGCAGCAAGGATACGGACAGGAAACATGAGCAGGCTCCAAAACAGATTTTCAGGCACACAACTGGCGCAGTGGCTTTGGATGTCAAGCCTAATGCTGGCCCTTGTCGCAAGCGCAGGAATTGCGCGCGCGCATGAGGTTCAGCCAGCGATTGCCGACCTGACAATGGCGCAGGATCAGCTGGATCTGCAGATCGAAATGGCGCTGGAAGCCCCGCTTGCCGGGATCAATCTGGACGGGCTGAGCGATACCAACGATGCCGCAGAAGCCGGTGAGTATGACCGCCTGCGGGCCCTGCCACCTGCCGCGCTAGAGGCGGCGTTGCGCGACGCCTGGCCAGAATTATCGTCCAGGATCAACCTGATGGCAGGCGAAACGCGGCTTTCGCCGGAACTGGGCGTGGTGACAGTCGGGCCGGTCGGCGATATCGAACTTGGCCGTGCCTCGACCATTCACATCAGCGCGGCCCTGCCTGACGATGGCACCGATGTCACGGTCGGTTGGGACAAAACGCTTGGCGGGCTGGTCGTGCGTGAAACAACCGCAGAGGGCGCCGAAGGCTATACCGCGTTCCTGCGTGGCGGCGAATTGAGCGCGCCGATCCCGCGCAGCGGCGGACAGGCCGCCGGGGTCTGGGATGTTGCGGCGAATTACGTTGTGGCCGGATTTGAACACATCATCCCGCTGGGGCTGGATCACATTCTTTTCGTGCTGGGCCTGTTCTTCTTTGCCTTGGCGCGCGGGCCGCTGCTGTGGCAGGTCACCGCCTTCACCGTCGCCCATACCTGCACGTTGGCGCTTGCCACATTGGGCATTGTCAATATTCCCGCAAACTGGATGTGGCTGGTCGAGGCGCTGATCGCCGTGTCCATCGTTTATGTCGCTGTCGAGAATATCTTTCGCCCGACGCTTGGATGGCTCAGGCCGGCGGTAGTGTTCTGTTTCGGTCTGTTGCACGGGCTGGGCTTCGCAAGTGTTCTGGGCGATTTCGGATTGCCGGCGGGTCAGTATGTCGTCGCTTTGCTGGCGTTCAACGTCGGGGTCGAGCTTGGGCAGCTGACCGTGATCCTGGGCGCATTCCTGATCCTTGTCGCAGCGCGCGCCGCGTCCGAGGTTGCGCGGCTGGACGATGAGGAATCGCTGGTCCGCGATATGCCGGTGATTTACTGCGCAACCGCACTTGTCGGATCGATCCTGATCGCACTGATCGGAGCCTATTGGGCGGTTGAGCGGGTGTTGTGAGCGGACCTGGGGCGATACGGGCAGAGCGACCTGCTAGAAACTTAAAGCAGATGGCCTGGCGTGGACGTTGGCAATGCAACCCAAGCAGGGCACGCGCCGGGCCAGTGGGCAGGCGCTGCGCCATAGAGTTTGCATGATTTATGCCTCAGGTTTGGCCGTCAACTCGCTTGGACGCGCCAAGTTCAGACCAGCGCCTGACCGGCGGGACCGTTCCGGCGCGCGCCCTGCGCCTTGCAGCGCGCACCGGGCGCGGGGACAATCTGCCAACGTCCACTCCAGGCCATTCCTGCCCAGATTACTCTGCGCCTTTTTTTCACAATATCGGCCCACGTAGTCACTTGCGTGAATCGCAGACGCGGCCCAATTCGCGCGCCCGCACCTACGCTTTTACCCGCACCATCTTCGGATCATAAAGCGGCTCCAGTGTTACCTCGCACGGAACCCGTTCCGTGCCGACCTCCAGTTCGTAGGTCCCGGTCAGCACATATTCCCGGTTGACCCCTTCAGGATTGCGCACATAGCCCATGCCAATGCTCTTGTTCAGCGAATAGCCGAACCCGCCCGAGGTCAGCCAGCCGACGCGCGCACCGTTGCGAAAAATCGTCTCGCGGCCCGTCAGGATCACTTCCGGTGCGGCCGCGAAGGTAGCCAGCATCTTCTTCACGCCGCCGCTGCGCTGTGCCTCAACCGCGGCGCGGCCGTTGAAGTCGATGTTTTTCCTCAGCTTCACAGCCCAGCCCAACCCGGCCTCATCCGGCGTATGATCGGGCCCGATGTCCGACCCCCAGGCGCGATAGCCCTTTTCCAGCCGCAGAGTCTCGATGGCACGATATCCGGCATTAGTCAGGCCCAGAGGCGCACCAACTTCCATCAGCGCCTTATAGACTGTCGCGGCGTGTTCAACGGGCAGGTGCAACTCCCACCCCAACTCACCCACATAGGTCACGCGCAGCGCGCGCACCGGGCAATCGGCGATGGTGACCTGCTGCATTTTGGCAAAGGGAAAGGCGTCATTGGACAGGTCTGCCGCCGTGACCGCCTCCAGAACGTCGCGCGCTTTGGGACCCATCAACGACAGGACCGACCAGTCGGCGGTAACAACGTCCAGCGTCGCATCCATACCGTCGGGGATGTTGCGCGAAATCCAGTCGTAATCATGCGTCGCATAGCCGGTTCCGGTGACGATGTAGAATTCATCCTCGGCCACGCGAACCACCGTAACATCACACTCAATCCCGCCGTTGTCGTTCAGCATCTGGGTGTAGATCAGGCTGCCCACGGGCCGCGCCACGTCATTCGCGGCGATCCAGGACAACGCCGCCTCGGCGTCCGGACCGTGCAGGCGGTACTTGGCGAAGGAGGTTTGGTCGAAGACCACCGCAGCCTCGCGCGCGGCGCGGTGTTCCCGGCCCACCGCCGCGAACCAGTTGGGTCGCCCGAAGCTGTAGATGTCGCGCTGTTCCTCGCCCGGCCCGGCAAACCAGTTCGGACGCTCCCAACCCATCTTTTCACCGAATACGGCGCCCTGCGCCTTTAGGGTATCATAAAGCGGCGATTTGCGCCGGGGTCGCCCGCTGTCATGTTCTTCCGATGGCCAGGCGGGGGTGTAGTGTTTGCCATAGGCTTCCAGCGTCCGGGTCCGCACCCAGTTGGTATCCTGATGCACCTGCCCGAAGCGGCGGATATCGACGGGCCAAAGGTCGAACGGAGGTTCGCCCTTCGCCACCCACTCGGCCAGCGCCATGCCCGCGCCGCCACCTGCGGCGATGCCATAGGCGTTGAACCCGGCCGCTACGAAGAACCCGCGCAGTTCGGGCGCTTCGCCAAGAATGAAGTTGCCGTCCGGCGTGAAGCTTTCCGGCCCGTTGGTCAACGCCTTGATCCCGGCGGTTTGCAGCGCCGGAACCCGGCCCAGCGCCAGTTCGATCATCGGTTCGAAATGGTCGAAGTTGCTGTCGAGCAATGTGTAGTGGAAGCCATCGGGGATGCCATCGACCGCCCATGGGATCGGGTTGGGTTCGTACCCGCCCATGACTAGACCGCCAACCTCTTCCTTATAGTATGTCAGGCGGTCGGGGTCGCGCAGCGTTGGCAGGCCGGGCGTCACGCCGTCGATTTGCTCGGTCACCATGTATTGATGTTCGACGCTGACCAGCGGGACGTTGACGCCCACGGTCGCGGCCAGTGTCCGGCTCCACTGGCCAGCGCAGCAGATCACGCGGGCGCAGTCGATCCGGCCCTTGTCGGTCTCGACGCCCTTGATCTGGCCGTCTTCAACGACGATCCGGGTCACCGCCGTATCCTCGAATATCCGCGCCCCGGCCATCCGCGCGCCCTTGGCCAGCGACAGGGTGATGTCGGAGGGGTTCGCCTGCCCATCTGTCGGCAGGAAGGCCGCGCCGATCACTTCGTCCACCTGCATCAGCGGCCAGAGGCCCTGCGCCTCTTTCGGGGTCAGCAGCTGCATGTCGAGGCCAAAGGAATGCGCCGTGGTGGCCTGGCGCTTGACCTCAATCCAGCGATCTTCGTTACAGGCCAGCCGCAACCCGCCGTTCATCTTCCATCCCGTGGCCTGCCCGGTTTCAGCCTCCAGCCGGTCATAGAGGTCCACGGAATAGCCCAGAAGCTGGGTAATATTGGCGTTGCTGCGCAGTTGCCCAACCAGCCCGGCGGCGTGAAACGTCGTGCCGCTGGTCAGTTTGGCGCGTTCAACCAGAACCACCTCCCACCCCAGTTTCGCCAGGTGATAGGCGGTGGAACAGCCGACGATGCCGCCCCCAATGATGACCGCCTGGGCCGAGTTTGGAAAATCGCTCATTGGCCCCTCATGCGGCTTTGAAATCGGCGTAGGCGGCGTTGAACCGGGCGAGGTTTTCGGCCGTGTAAGCGGCGTAATCGAAGTCGATGTCCGAGTGGATTTCGGACACCATCGACCACATGGTTTCCCTGAGGAGCGAGGCACATTTCATCGCCCCATAGCGCCGGATCAACCCGGCGTCGGGCAGAGCATTGAAATAATGTTCCAGCATCACCAGTTCCTGCGCCTCGGACAGGCCGTTGTTCGTCGCCAGCCCACCAAGGTCGAACAGCGGAGAATTAAAGCCGCCGTATTCCCAATCAATCAGCCACAGGCGATCCGCGCCCTCCAGAATGTTCGCGGCCAGCAGGTCATTGTGGCCCAGAACCAGATCGACCGCACCGGTGGCGGCCTCCAGTGCGTCGGCCTTTGCCATCAGGTCGGGGAGCGCCGAAGCATAAGTCGACCCGCCGTCGTCAAGCGTGCCACGATAGTCGCGCAGCACATGGAACACCCAGAAGGTCAGCACCGGGCCGCGCAGGTGCTTGGGCACCTCGTTATGGCAGCGTTTGACCAGATCGATGATCGCGGGCAGGCGGGCAGGGTCTGCAACCTCGGCCTCGCTCAGCGCGCGGGCTTCGACGAACTCCAGCACCAGCGCGCCGGGTTCGTGATAATGGACACCCGGGGCAAGACCCGCAGCATGGGCGGCACGGCTGATCGCCAGTTCGTTGAACCGCATGACACCGTGCAACGGGATATCCTCGCCGATACGCACGACATAGTCGCGCCCCTGATCGGTCAGCTTGATGTTGAAATTGGTGATCCCACCGCTGAGGTGTTCGGCGTCGGTCGGAGCACTCCAACAGGGCAGCGACACTGCCCGGTTCAGTGCTGATTGTCTCAGATCGCTCATGCTTCCAACCCCAGACGTTCCTTGGATTTCCTCGCCAGCGCCGTGACGATCCGGTCAGCAATGATCGCGATGAACGCGACCGACAGCCCGGCGATGATACCCTGGCCCGTGTTGGCCTTGGTCAGCGCGATATAGACCTCTTGCCCCAGGTCCCGTGTGCCAACCAAGGCGGTGATCACCAGCATCGACAGCGCCAGCATGATCGTCTGGTTCAGCCCCAGCAGCAGCGAGGGCGCGGCCAGCGGCAGCTTGATGCGCCACAGCAATTGGCGGCGGGTGCAACCGGACACCTTGCCCGCCTCGATCATGCCCGGATCAATGGACCGGATACCGTGCGCCGCGTATCGGACCGCCGGGGCCAGCGCATAAAGGACCACGGCGATCATGGCGCTGAAATCGCCGACCCGGAACAGCATCACGACCGGGATCAGATAGACGAAGCTGGGCAGCGTTTGCAGCGTGTCGATAAAGGCCCCGATGATGCCGCCCGCGAGTTCGTTCTGCGCCGCCAGCACGCCCAGCGGGATGCCGATGACGCTGGCGATCAGGACCGAGACGCCGCAAAGGTAGACGGTGACCATCGCCTTGGGCCAAAGCCCGCTGGCGGCAATGAACAGGGTCATCAGCGCGCAAAGCGTTCCCAACCGCCAGCCGCCAAGCCGCCAGCCGATCAGCGCCATGGCGATGACACCCCAGGGCCAGGGAATGCCGCCGAAGAATCGCTTCACCGGCAGCATCAGCCAGTTGAGGAAGAAGACTTTGATCGCCTCGAACGTGTCGAAGAAATTGACGTTGATCCATTCGATGGCGCTGGACCAGAAGCGACTGGTCGTGACGGTTGCGCCGTCGGGATATGTCTGCAGTGCGGGCAGGAATTGCCCGGCGAGGAAGCTGCCGACGATTACCAGACCCACGGTTATGGCCCAGGGATGGCGTTTCATGAACCCTCCGGTGACGGCGTGACCGCGTTCGCGCACCGCAAACGCCTGGCTCAGTCGATCCAGCGCGACGGCCATGACAACGATGGCAAGGCCCGCCTCGACCCCGGCACCGATATCCAGCCGCCGTAGCGCGCCGAGCACATCGAAGCCCAAACCCCCTGCGCCGATCATCGAGGCGATTATCACCATGTTCAGGGACAGCATGATGACCTGATTGACCCCGACCATCAGGGTCGGCGTGGCCACCGGCACCAGCACTTTCCACATCATCTGGCGGCGGGTGCAGCCGGTCATGCGGCCCACGTCATGCACCTCGGGCGGGACAGTCTGAAGCGCCACGGTAGTCACCCGCACCATCGGCGGCATGGCATAGATGATCGTCGCCACCAGTGCCGAGACGGGTCCAAAGCCGAACAGAAACAGGATCGGGACCAGGTAGGCAAAGACCGGCACCGTTTGCATCAGGTCCAGCACGGGCCTGAGGGCGCGTTCAAACCAGGCATACCGGTAGGACAGGATGCCCAGCGCCAACCCGCCAACGGCGCCAATCGGAACCGAGATCAAGACCGAGGCCAGCGTGACCATCGCGCTTTCCCACTGCCCGAACACGGCGAGGTAGACAAAGCACGCCCCGACCAAAGCGGCCAGTTTCCAGTCTTTCGCATAATAGGCCAGCGCCACGACCACCGCGATAACGGCGATCCAGCTAAGCGATGGTGCAACCTCGACCGCGTTCTGTCCCAGCCCGGTCTGGAAACCGTCGACCAGCAGGTTGCGCACGAAATCATAGGGCGCTTCAATCACCGCGCTGATGAAGCGTGTCAGGTCGCGGAAGGTGAACAGACCGAATGTGGCGCTTTCGACCAGCCAGGCCATGGCGGCGGATATCCACGCCTCCAGCGGTAGTTCCCAAGCCTTCGGAAATTTGATAATCCAGCGCGCGTCCAGCGCCTTGTAAAGCGGGAAAGACCATCGCGACAGCGCCCAGGTGACCGCGAACAGCGCCAGCCAGAATACGTATGGGCGGCGCAGCACGCTCATCCGTGGGACCGCCCGATCAGCACGTCGATCACGGCGCGGCCATCCACGGTGCCGATGGGTTTGCCGTCGCTGTCCACCACCCGGAACGGTTTATCAGCGGCCTCGATCTGGTCGGCCACATCCTCGACCCGCGCAGTGCCAGGAAGCTGCCCTGAAACGCTGTCCGCGTCGCCCGGTGTCATGATAGAGCTTAGCCGCAGCACCTTTGCACGGGGAATGTGCCGGGTGAATTCGCCGACGTAATCGGTGGCCGGGTTCAGCACCAGTTCTTCCGGCGTGGCGGTCTGCACGATCTCTCCGTCTTTCATCACCGCGATGCGATCGGCCAGGCGGATCGCCTCGTCAAAGTCGTGGGTGATGAAGACGATGGTTTTGTGCAGCAAGGCTTGCAGGCGCAGGAACTCATCCTGCATTTCACGGCGGATCAACGGGTCGAGCGCCGAAAAGGGTTCGTCCAGGAACCACAGGTCGGGTTCCACGGCCAAGGATCGCGCAATGCCGACGCGCTGCTGCTGGCCGCCGGACAGCTCGCGCGGATAATAATCCTCGCGCCCTTTCAGACCGACCAGTTCCACAACTTCGCGCGCGCGCGCCTCGCGGGTTTTGCGGTCGACGCCCTGGACATCCAGCGGGAAGGCGGCGTTCTGCAGAACGGTCAGATGCGGCAGCAGGGCGAATTGCTGGAACACCATGCCCATCTTCTTGCGCCGGATTTCGATCAGGTCTTTTTCAGGGACGGTCAGAAGGTTGCGGCCTTCAAAATTGACCTCACCTGCCGTGGGTTCGATCAGCCGGGATAGGCAGCGCACAAGTGTCGATTTCCCGGACCCGGAAAGCCCCATGATGACGAATATCTCGCCTTCTTCGATCTGCACACTGGCATCGCGCACGGCCCCGATCAGCCCTGCCTGCCGGACGTCGTCCATGGTTGGCGTGTCGTGGTCCTGCAACAATCGCTCGGCGCCTGCGCCGTACAGCTTCCAGACGTTGCGACAATCGAGTTTTACGGGGCGGGGGGGTGTCATCTGTGGGGCATCCGGTGGTTGGTGGCGGGCACCCGCATCGTGGTTTGCGCGGGCGACGGGGGAGAACTCCGCCGCCCGCTGATCATGCTGGCCGGGACTATTGAGTCCATCCCTTCCAGCTTGATTCATTGGCCGAAAGCCATTCGCTGACAGCATCTTCAACGGACATCCCGTTCAGATCGACGTTGGCGACCAGCTGGCCCATGTCGTCGTTGGAGATGTTGAAGTTCTTGATTGCTTCGGCCGCACCGGGCCACTTTTCTTCAACACCGCTCCACGCGACTTTCCAGATCGGACCGGTGGGCTTGCCGCAGTCATAGGCGGCGTTCGGGTTCATACCGACCGATGGGTCGTTGTAGCATTCCGCCGAATAGGGCGGGAATTCCACGAACTTGCCGTCGAACTTCGACGGCGCCCAATGCGGTGCATAGACCCAAAGGACGATGGGCGCTTCACGCTGATACGCACTTTCCAGTTCGGCAAACAGCGCCGCGTCGGTGCCGGCGTGGACCACTTCAAAGTCCATTTCCAGCGCCTCGACCCGTTCGTCGTCAAAGCCACCCCAGGTTACCGGGCCACCCAGATAGCGGCCCATGGGGGCGGTTTCGGGCGTGGCAAATTCCGCCGCGCAGTCGTTCAGCGCCTTCCAGTCGGGCAGGCCGGGGCATTTCGCCTCCATATAGGCCGGGTACCACCACTCTTCGATGGCCTCCATGCCGGTCTCGCCCATGTTGACAACGTTGCCGGTGGCGGTGGCCTCGTCCATCGCCTCGCGGCCCGTAGTTTCCCAGATTTCCATCGCGACATGCAGGTCGCCAGTCTTCAGGCCCGCGAACTGGGCAATGTAATCCGCCTGGACATATTCGACGTTGTATCCGGCATCTGCCAGCACCTCGCCCATGATCCGGGTGGTGACCAGCTGGCCGGTCCAGTCATGGGTCGTCAGCTTGATCGGATCCTGCGATTTCGCCTGTGCAAACGCGCCGCCCGCCATTGCAGTGGCCAGTGCGGCGGACATCATCAAGGTCTTTGTCATCGGTGAAACTCCCTGCGTTTCCTGGTGACCGCGTGGTTCGATCCGGGGCAGAGCACCCGCGCGATTCGACCGCAGTCCTGTGTGAAGTCTTGGGCAGAACCCGAAGCGTATCAATAAAAATCCACGAAGATGGACAACTTTTGTGATTTTGTGTGGCGGTTTGTGGAAAAATGTGAGTATCTGCCGAATGATCCGGGCATCCGAGGCATATTATGACAGACTCAACCCAACGCCGCGCCAACCACCGAGAGGGTGAGATTGTCGAAGCCCTGCGCCGGGCCGGGGGCGCATCGCGGATTGCGGCAATCGCGGCGAGCCTTGACGTCAGTGAAGAAACCGTGCGCCGTAACATCCGCCGGCTGAGCGAGGACGGAGTGGTCGAAAAGCTCCACGGCGGCGCGCGCTTGCTGGATGCGGATATCGAAACCGGGTTCTGGCAGCGCATGGATGAAAACACCGGCGCGAAACGCCGCATTGCCGCCCGCGTGGCCGAGATGATCGGGGACGGCGCATCGCTGTTTCTGGACGTCGGCTCCACCACCGCTTTCATCGCCGAGGCGCTGCGCGGCCATCGCCGGTTGCTGGTCGTGACGAATTCGGTCGTGGTGGCGCATCGGCTGGCAACCCGCAACGAAAACCGCGTCTTCATGGCGGGCGGAGAGCTGCGCGCCCATGATGGCGGGGCATTCGGGGCCGATGCATTGGCGTTTGTGAACCGGTTCCGGGTTGAAAACGCGATCCTGTCGGCAGCGGCGATCAACGCGCGGAACGGATTCATGCTCTTTGATCTGGAAGAGGCCGCGTTTTCCCGCACCATCATGTCACGTGCTCAGCGCCGTATCATCGCCGCCGACGCCAGTAAATTCGGACGATCCGCGCCGATCAGCGTTGGCAACCCCGAGGATGTGGATGTGCTGGTCACAGACGCCCCGCCGCCGGCACCGCTGACCCGTGCGGCGCGCGAATGGGGTGTGGATATTGTAATGGCAGAGGCTGCAGCATGAGTGATCTGAAGACCGCAATCGGGATCGTGCGCACCGCAAGCGCCGTCCCCATGGCCCATTTCCGCCAGCCGCTGGCCATCGACGCCAAGCACGACGACAGCCCGGTCACGGGTGCTGACCGCGCCACGGAACAGGAGATCCGCCGCCTGCTGGCCGAGGCGTTTCCTGATGACGGCATGTTCGGGGAAGAATTCGGAAATTCTGGCACCTCAAACGGGCGTCTTTGGGTGATCGACCCGATTGATGGCACACGATCTTTCATCTCGGGCAGTCCGCTGTTCGGTATGTTGCTGGCGCTTGTCGAAAACGGCGCTCCAACGCTGGGCGTCGTCGGGATGCCCGCATTGGGCGAGGTTTTTGCCGGCGGCGCAGGAATTCCCGCAACCCTGAATGGCGAACCAATCACTGCGTCAAAGGTGACGCGCCTGTCGGACGCGGTGATCTATGTCAACGAAGGTGACCGCCTGTTCGACACTCACCCACAGGCCTTCGCCCGATTGATGCAGGCCGGGGCAACGCGGCGCTTCGCCTATGACTGCTATCCGCACGCATTGGTCGCCGCCGGACACGTGGATTGCGTCGTCGATCTGGGGCTTGAGCCATATGATTTCCTGTCACTGCAACCCCTGGTCGAAGCTGCCGGAGGGGTCGTGACCGATTGGGACGGCAAGCCGCTGACGCTGGAATCAGACGGTCGGATTGTCAGCGCGGCAACGCCAGAGTTGCTGGCTGAGATGCTGGAATTGCTGGCCGGGTAGTAGGACTTAGCGGGTTTTCGCACGCCCTTCGGCGCTTCAACCTTCCAATCGTTCACCCCGCCTTCACCGCCGCCACATGCCCTGCCCAATCGGGCGCGTTCATCAATGCCTTGCAGCGATCAAACCGGCCTGTCGAATAGGCCCAGAAATCCTCAACCGGGTTGTCATCCGCGTGCTGGATTAACCCCCAGAGTGTCCAAAGCAGATCGCACATCGCCTTGTAGATCACCACCCGGCCGATCTGCGCCGGGCTGGGTGCGCTGCCGAAATACGCGGCCAACATTTCGGCATCCTGCGCGGCGTCCATGCCCGCTTCGACCGACAGATCACCCAGGTCCCACAGCGGGTCGTTCATGCCCGAATACTCCCAATCGACGATCCACATGACCTTGCCATCGTCCAGGAAATTCTCGCACAGCGGATCGCAGTGGCAGGGGGCAAGCGTGGCCGGATGCGCCGCCAGCGCCGCTTTCACCGGTTCGGCGGCGGCGACGATGTCGTGATAACCGTCCGGCAGGGTCGCCTTCTTGTCGGCGAGGATCTTCAGATAATCGTCGATCATCGCGAACAACTCGAACCGGAAATCGAACGTCTGGCCCGATGTGTGCAGTTTGCGAAGCGCCGCCCCGGCGCGCGCCGGGGACCCTGGGCGACTTCGGAACAGATCCGGCGTCATGGTTTCGATGCCGGGGATCGCTTCCGAGATCATCAGGCCGGTTGCGGGATCGGCGAACAGCACCTCGGCTGACACCCCTGCCGCCGCCGCCGCCCGGGCATTTGTCGCCTCGACCGCGCGGTCGATGTATTCCTCAGTTCCGACACCGGGAATGCGCACGATGACCGAGCGCCCGTCCACATCCACCCGGTGAACCAGATTGGTCAGCCCGCCCAGCCGCGTGATACTCGCCGCACCCGCATCCACGGTGCCAAATCCCGGTGCGCGCCGCAGCGCTTGGATCACCTGTTCTATATGGTCGCTCATTCCGCTATCCCTTCAACCGCTCATTCGTCGGATCATACAGCGCCCCGTCCACGCGCGTTATGGCGTGACGGTCACCGAAAACCTCAACCTCGAAATCCACCCGCTCGGCCATCGTGGCATCCAGATATCCAAAGATGATCATCTTGCCGACGGAATGCCCATACCCCGCACTGGTCGCCAGCGAGGCCAGCGTACCATCAGCCAATATCGCCTCCCCCCCGAACATCGCCAGTTTTTCGTCGCAGATGAAGGTGCAAAGGCGCCGCGCCGCGCCACCCGCCTTCTGCGCCGCCAACACGTCGCGCCCGATGAAGTCGCCACCGCGTTTCAGATGCACGCGAAAGCCAAGGCCTGCCTCGATGGGCGAGTAATCCGGCGAGATATCGGCGGACCAATAGAGATACCCTTTTTCCAGGCGCAGAGTGTCGATTGCCCGATACCCGACATCGCGAATGCCATGGCTTGTCCCTGCCACTTTCAACAGATCATAGACGTGGCGGGCAAATTCTGTGGGGATGTGAAGCTCCCACCCCAGTTCCCCGACGAAGCCAATCCGCACCGCCCGCACCGGGGCCGCGCCCAGCGTGATGTCCTGTGCGGTGGCAAAGGGGAACGATGCGTTCGAGGTATCCTCCTCGGCCACCGCCGCCAGCACATCGCGCGCCTTTGGGCCGCAGATGTTAATGACCGCGCGGGCCGAAGTAACCTCAACCAGATGTGCGTCATCGGGCAGATGCCGCCGGATCCAGTCCGCATCATGCGTGCCGAAGCCCGCACCGGTGACGATGTAGAAATGCGCCTTTCCCAGCCGGGTAATGGTCAGATCGCACTCGATCCCGCCACTCTCGTTGCACAGCTGCGCGTAGATCACCGCACCGATTGGGCGGTCCACATCGCAGGCGGCGAGGCGTTGCAGGGCATTCAAAGCGCCCGTGCCGATCAGTTCGAATTTCGAGAAACTCGATTGGTCGATCAGCGCCACAGCTGTTCGCACCGCGCGGTGTTCATCGGCCACAAAGTCATGCCAACCGGGGTTGAGGAAATCGAGTTGGTCCACCGCCTCCTCGCCCTCAGGCGCGAACCAGAGCGGGCGTTCCCAGCCGTTCTTCGACCCCCAGACCGCGCGCTGATCTATCAATCGGTCGTGCAGCGGTGACAGGCGCAGGTTGCGTGCGGTGTCCGCCTCGGCCCCCGGATAGCGCATTTTGTAGTGGTGGGCGTAATGTTCGACTGCGCGCGGATACATGAAGGCGCGGGTGCCGTGATGCGGCCCGAACCGGCGCACATCCAGCGGCCAGAGGTCGAGGCTGGGTCGCCCTTGGGTGATCCACTCGGCAATCATCTCACCCGCGCCACCGCCTGCCGCGATGCCATAGAGGAACCCGGTCGCCAGCATCAGATTGTCGAAGCCGGGCGCCCAGCCCATGACGAAATCGCCGTCCGCCGAATAGGGTATCGGGCCGTTGATGACCTGTCGGATGCCGACCTGATTGATCGCGGGGGTTACCTGCGCAGCCTTCACCGCAAGTGGTTCAAACCTATCGAGGTTTTCTGGCAGCAGTTGCCGCACGAACGCACCAGGAATGCCGCGGTCGCCAAAGGGCAGCGTGTCATCCTCATACCCGCCGATCACCAGCCGCCCGCCCGCATCGGGCTTGTAGTAGACGAGGCGTTCGGGGTCGCGCAGGGTCGGCAGGTCGGCAACCGGCTCAGGCAGCGGCTCGGTGACGATATACTGGTGTTCGACCGCGCAGGCCGGGATTTTCAGACCCAGTTTCGCGCCGAGTTCCCGGCTCCACATGCCTGCGGCGAGGGCGATGGATTCGGCCTCATAGCTGCCTTGATCGGTTATGACCTGGGTGATCCGCCCGCCCTTTTCGGTGAAGTCCGTGACCGTCACACTTTGCCGGATTTGGGCCCCATGCAGGCGTGCCCCGGCAGCGATGGCCTGGCACAGGCTGGCCGGATCGACATGGCCGTCGGACGGGATGAAGGCCGCGCCGTGCAGACCGGTGGCGTCGATCAGGGGGAACAGGGCCTTCGCTTCGGACGCGGTGATGACCTCCATCTCAAGATCGAAACTGCGCGCCATCGTGGCGAGGCGTTTGGCTTCGAGCAGACGGTCGTGGGTGGCGGCAAGGCGCAGCGACCCGACCTTCTTCCAGTCGAAGGCCATACCAGTTTCCGCTTCCAGCGCTTCGTACATCGCGACCGAACGCTTCAGCATCCGTGTGGTATTGCGCTGGCTGCGCAACTGCCCGACCAGCCCCGCCGCATGCCACGTCGCCCCTTCGGTCAGGCCCGCGCGCTCCAACAGGACGACGCCTTTTTCCCCAGCTTTCGCAAGGTGATAGGCGGTCGAGCAACCAATGATGCCGCCCCCGATGATGAGGTGTTTTGCGCTGTGGGTGGTCATGAAAGCGTCCCCGGATTGCTGCAACCAAGCCTGCACGGAGAAGAGATTGTTTCAAGCTGAATTCGTGGCAACATGGACTATGGGAAGCTATTTGCGGGAGTCAGTATTGGTTGGGAGCGGACGGTGGTGATCCATCGTCAAGCCGGGCGAGCGCCTGACCGGGGATAGGCGACGCGACGGTTGTGTGTGGCAATTTATGGTTCAGCGCTAACTCCGACCCATGAAGGTTCCGCGACCCATCGAGATCGCCTGCCCGCAGGACGGTCAGGCGATCGCCCGGCGCCCTTGCGGGCTTGATTCCGGGCGAAGAGATGACCCGCGCCAAAGTCCGCTCCAGGTCACACCCAGACATCCGAATTCACACCTACCGACGCTTCAGAGCGATCCCCAATCCTGCCTGCTCGGGCCGTAGCAGGTCGCGATGCTCCCGCATCACCTCGGCCAGCTTCTCGGCCACGCGAGGGCGCCACGTCTCGGCGCGGCGTTCGGTCAGGTTGAAGCCCAGAAACTTCGCCTCGTTCGTCGCCGCCAGCACGCCGTCGGCATCCCGGATTACCCGGTGAAACAGGATCAGCCGCTTGTCGTCATGGGCCAGCAGCTGGGTCGTCACATGGATCGGCTCATCCAGCGCCAACTCATTGATATAGTTTACATGATTCTCGAGGATCGCGTATTCGTGGCCGTCCCGGTCGGCCATCTCATGCGGGGTGTTCATCAAGTTCCAGAACGCCCAATTGGCGTTGTCGCAGACCGAGATGTAATGCGCGACGTTGACGTGGTGGAACTCGTCGATCCATTCAGGGCGCACCCGCGTTTCGAACAATTTCAGCGGTGCCGCGCCGGTCATTTTCCGCTCCAATTCGGCGCGCGTTTTTCGGCCAAAGCGGCCATGCCTTCGGCGGCGTCGGCGCTGTCGTAAATGCCGGAATAGGCCGATTGTGTTGAAAAACTCCGTTTTAGGGCCTGAACGATGATTTTTCTTTCCATGCAGCCCGATCCTAAATTTTTGGCGCGGGGGTCGGCCCAAATCGCCTACATGCGCTCACGCGCAGCCATGCGCTGTCTCGTGGTCAAAGCTTTCCGACTATTTCGCTTCATAGGTTTTCGCAAGAAATCCGCGACGCTCTGATTTCGGAGTTTTTCAACACAATCGGCCGTGAGCGAGCCGTCGCGGGTGGCGGAATAGGCGTCCTGAACGGACAGCCCTTCCGAGGCGCGATCCATTTCCTTAATGGCCTGAAGCGACAGCGGCGCGCTGACGGCAATGCGTCGGCAAAGTGTATGCGAAACGTGTGGCAACTGGTCCAGCGGCACCACCTGGTTCACCAATCCCCAGCGCGCCAATTCCTCGGCATTGGCGCGGCGTCCGGTCATCATCATCTCCATCGCGATGGCGCCAGGCAGGCGTCGTGGCAGGCGGATCACCCCGCCCGCGTCGGCAACGATGCCGAGCGTCGCCTCGGGCAGCGCAAACTCCGCGGTGTCCGCCGCAACGATCATGTCTGCAGCCAGCGCCAGTTCGAAGCCACCACCAAGTGCGAGGCCGTTGACCTCGGCGACGACAGGTTTGGTCAGGCCCCAGAATTCGGTGAGGCCTGCGAAGCCGCCGACGCCCTGGTCGGCGTCCGGCGCCTCGCCCTCTGCCGCTGCTTTCAGATCCCAGCCCGCGCTGAAGAACCGCCCTTGCCCGCCCGAGATGATCCCGACCGACAGGCCCGGGTCGTCCTGCAACTCCTGAAACGCCGCGCCGAGCGCCTGTGACGTTGCAGCATCAATCGCGTTCGCCTTGGGACGGTCCAGCGTGATGCGGAACACCCGGTCCAATCGTTCGGTCGTGACGCTCATCCTGCCCTCCGCTTCAGCCCGTGAACGGCCCAGTCCGGCCAACAACCCCCAGAACGCACCGCTGATCCCCAGTATCGTGACACCAGAGGCGGCAAACAGGAAGGTCACAATCGCCGCTTCGCGCAGGTCAGGATCGCCAAGCGCACCAGCGGCTGACGCGCTGAGCGCGCCGATCAGGGCCAATCCGGCCACCGCCCCAAGCACAATGGCCGGGGCAAGCCCCGCAAAGCCGACCGCCCCGGCGGCGCAGATCCCGAACAGTATATAGAACCCGCCCGCCCAGACCGCCGACCAGTACCGCCGCGCCGGATCCGGGTGGGAATCCGGGCTGGCGCATATCGCGGCCGTGATCGCGGCCAGGTTGGTTGTTATCGCGCCAAACGGGGCGGACAGGATGCTCAGCCCGCCGGTGGCGGCAACAATCGGGCGGGTCGCAGGGTCATAGTCGAAGCTGCGCAGGACGGCGATGCCAGGAATGTTCTGCGATACCATGGTGACCACAAACAGCGGCAGCGCGATGGCCAGCGAAGTCGTGGTGAATTCGGGCATCACCAGCAACGGCGTGCTGAGGATCGGCTGTCCGGCAAGCAGGGACAGATCGGCGCGCCAAGCGATCAGGCCTGCGGCCACCGCAACCGCAGCCGGCGCGGCGGCAATCCGCGACAGGCGAGAGACCAGAAACCATGCCAGCAGGATCGGAAACCCATAGGCGGGCACATCCACCAGCGCCTGCACCGGAACCAGACACAGCGGCAGCAGGACACCGGCCAGCATCGCCTGGGCCAGCGCAACAGGGATCGCCGCGACCGCGCGCGCCAGCACAGGGATCAGGCTGGCCGCGATGATCAGACCTCCGGTCAGCACGAAAGCACCGATGGCCACGCGAAACCCGCCTTCGGGCATTGTTGTGGCGACCAGCAAGGCGGCACCGGGCGTGGACCATGCAACGCTGACAGGCATCCGGGTCACCAGTGACAAGGCGATCCCGCCCAGCCCCATCGCAACCGTCACCGCCATCAGCGCGGCGGCGGCCTGCGCGTCGCTGGCACCCATTGCCCGCATCGCCTGAAGGATCAGCGCGAAGGTCGAAAACCACCCCGCAACAGCGGCGATTAGCCCGGCAGTCAGGGTACTGAAACTCATGCGCCGAGGGGGCGCAGCAGGCCGCGGCTGATGATATGGCGTTGAATTTCCGAGGTTCCTTCCCAGATCCGTTCGACCCGCGCGTCACGCCAGATGCGCTCTAGCGGCAGGTCGGCCATCAGGCCCATGCCGCCGCAGGTCTGGATTGCCTGATCGGCCACGCGGCCCAGCATTTCGGTGCAGAACACCTTGGCCATGGCGCAATCCTGATCGGCCTCTGGATGGTTCTGATCAATGCGCCAGGCGGTGTGCATCAGAAGGAGGTCCCCCATCCTGAGGTCTGTTGCCATGTCGGCCAGTGGGAACGACACGCCCTGAAACTTGCCGATCTTCTGGCCGAATTGTTCGCGGTTCGCGGCCCAGTCGAGCGCGAAGTCAAACGCCCGCTGTGCGCGCGCCTGCGCCGTTGCGGCGACGGTCAATCGCCCCGGCCCCAGCCAGCGGTTGACCACGTCGAAGCCTTCGCCTTCGCCGCCGACCATGCACCAGCCGGGCACGCGTGCGCCGTCGAACCGGATGATATTGTTGGAATATCCGCGCATGCCGACTTGCTTGTAGCCCGGCGCAACCTCGACCCCCGGCAGGTCGAGATCGACCAGGAAGCAGGAGATGCGTTTGCGTTTGCCGCGCGGTGTCTCATCCTCTCCCGTGGCGGCAAACAGCACCACGAATTCGGAGCGATCCGCGTTGGAGATGAAATGCTTGGTGCCAGAGATCTGCCAGTCGCTGCCATCGCGCACCGCTCGCGTTTTCATCCCCTTCAGGTCACTGCCCGCATCCGGTTCCGTCATCGCCACGCAGTCGCGTTTTTCGCCCGACATCGCCGGTTCAAGGAAATGGGCGACCTGTTCGCCTTCACACGCCGCCAGCAGGTTGCAGGGGCGGCGGACGCATTCGGCGAGTGCGAGGCTCGCGTGCCCCAGCGCCTGTTCGATCAGCGTCACCTCGACCGCGCCAAGCCCCGGCCCGCCGACGCTTTCGGGCATGTTGCAGGCGTGCAGGCCGAGCTCGATCGCCTTGCCGCGCAGCTCCAGCTCGCGCGGCAGGTCGTCGGCGGCTTCGACTGCGTCTTCGTGGGGCAGCAGTTCCCGCTCCATGAAGGTGCGGGCGGTGTTCCACAGCATCTGCTGTTCTTCGGTGCGGGCGAAATCCATATGCGGCCCCTAATACGGCGAGTCGACCCCGCCCATTTCGACGTATACCGACTTGATCCGCGTCACGCTGTCAAACGCCGCGCGGGCGTTTTCGCGCCCAAAGCCCGAGCGTTTGACGCCCCCGAACGGCAGGCCTGCGGGGGTCAGGTTATAGGTGTTGATCCAGCAGGTCCCGGCGTCGAGTGCCGCGATCACCCGATGCGCGCGCTGGATGTCGCGGGTGAAGACCCCGGCGGCCAGGCCGGTTTCGGTGTCGTTGGCGCGGGTGATGACCTCGGCCTCGTCTTCAAACGTCAGCACGGACATGACGGGGCCGAAGATTTCCTCGCGCGCGATGACCATGTCATCGGTTACGTCTGCGAAGACGGTGGGTTGCACGAACAGCCCGTCGGGCATTGTGGCCACGTCTGCCGCGCTTCCACCGGCCACCAGGCGCGCGCCCTCGGCCTTGCCGGTGTCGATATAGCCCAGCACCCGGTCATATTGGGCGCGCGAAACCAGCGGGCCCAGATGCGTCGCCTCGTCCATTGGATTGCCCAGTACGATGTTTCCGGTGCGGGCGTGCAATCGTTCCAGGAAACTGTCGAGCGCGCCGCGCTGAACAAACACGCGCGTGCCGTTCGAACAAATCTGCCCTGTGGAGTAGAAGTTGCCCAGCATCGCCCCGCCGACAGCTGCGTCCAGATCGGCGTCATCGAACACGATCAGCGGGGATTTCCCGCCCAGTTCCAGCGTCACCGGCGTCACATTCGCCGCCGCCGAGCCCATCGCCTTGGCCCCGCTGCCGGTCGATCCGGTGAGGCTGACCTTGTCGATCCCCGGATGCCCGGACAGCGCGGCGCCAACATCGCCCGCGCCCTGCACGACGTTGAAAATCCCGTCGGGCAACCCGGCCTCGGACAGGATTTCGGCCAGTTTCAGCGCGCTGAGCGGTGTCGTCTCACTCGGCTTGAAGATCATTGCATTGCCTGCGGCCAGGGCCGGGGCCGCTTTCCAACAGGCGATCTGGATCGGGTAGTTCCAGGCCCCGATGCCGACGCAGATGCCCAGCGGTTCGCGCCTTGTATAGGCGAAACTGCCGCCTGCGGGCGAACCGAACTCCATCGCCTCACCAGTCAGATCAAAGGCCAGCGCACCGAAATAATCCATCGCCTCGGCCCCGCTGGCGGCATCGGCGACCAGCGTTTCCTGCAACGCTTTGCCGGTGTCGAGGGTTTCAAGCTCGCTCAGATCCCGGTTGCGATCCCGCAGGATGGCGGCCGCGCGCTGAAGCACCGCGCCGCGTTCGGCCCCCGACAGTGCCGCCCATCCCGGTTGCGCCGCACGCGCGGCGGTGACCGCCTGTTCGACCACAGCGGGTGTGGCGCCGTGAATACGGGCGATCACCTCGCCCGAGGCCGGATATATGCTTTCAATCGCTGGCCCGACGGAATCCTCGACAGGGCCGCCAATCCAGTGAGATGCCTTTGGTTGCGCGCGCATGATGCCTCCGCCAGTTGCTGATGCGATAGAAGCCCCAGAACGCGATCGGTGCGCAACCCAAATCGGCGCGTCACATCACGGTTCCGACATGCCTGACACGGGCCAGTGCCCACGCAGACGGGTCGGTGCGAAGCCATGGCCTGCCCGCCGGTCCGGCGCGCGTCCTGCCAAGCGCGGATGTTCGTCTTCAGGCAAAATACTCGGGCGTCTTCTTCAATCCGGGCCATTGGTCCGGGCTGTGACCATAGATCACCAGCGCGCCGATTTCTTCGGCCAGTGCCATCAGGCGCGCGCCGCTGGCAATTGCGCGTTCTTCATCCCAGGACCCGGCGAACGCCTCGTCAATTTCGGCAGGGTGCGAGATTGCGTCACTGACGATCAGGACAGGCCCGGTTTCCGGCAGTTCCACCAGCAGCGCCAGTTGCCCGGGTGCGTGGCCCGGCACCAGCAAGACCCGCAGGCCGGGGCCGATGCGGGTGTCTTCGTGGATCAGCAAGTATTTGCGATCAGGCCAGTCGATGGGTTGGATCGGCCCCCAGTATAGCGGTTTGTCAAGCGCCCGTTCCGCCGCTGCGATCAGGATTGGCGCTTGTGGGAAATCGGCGATGCCGCCGACGTGGTCGATATGGGTATGCGTCATGATCAGCAGATCGACGTCCGACACATCCCGCCCGGCGCGCGCCAATTGCGCCTTGGGCAGGTTGTCGTGGGTCATGGTCAGAACCTCTCCAAACCCGCCCAGCAGATCTTCGGCCGAGGCGGCCTGAACATCCTTAGCGTATTTTTCCGGAAATCCGGTGTCGATCAGGATGGTTTCATCCGCGTCTGTTTCGATCAGAAAACCGCAGATACCGATGATCCGCCCGTTGGCGTGCACCCGGAACAACCCATAGTCCAGCACATGCAGCGCGACGGGCCGCCCCTTTACGTAGTCTGCGCTGGCCATATAGCGTCCCCCCGCAAGAACAATCGTGGGACAGGCATGAAAGTCAAGATTCACACGCTGTTCCAGTATCTGCTGGAAACCACCGAGGCCGCGCCTGAGGCCGTCGTCGGGTTATCGCTGTCGCAATCGCCCCGGCTTGGGGATTTTCTGGATGATCTTGATCCGGAGTTGTCGCTGGATTGGAACCAGCGCGCGTTCCGGGGCCTGCCGGAACTGCGCGGCCATGTGCTGCGCGAGGCCGGGCTGGCGGACCTCTGCGCGCCCGATGATGTGCTGATCACTGCAGGCGCGGCTGAGGCCAATTATCTGGCGATCATGCAACTGATGCAGCAGGGAGATGAGATCGTCATCGAGAAACCCGGCTGGCCGCAGGCCGAGGTTCTGGCGAAATCGCTGGGTGCGACGATCCGGACCGTGACCCGGCGGGAAGAAGATCAATGGGCGTTTCCGATGCAGGCGTTCGCGGCCGCGGTAACCGAACGCACGCGGCTGATCTTTCTGACCAATCCGAACAATCCGACAGGGCGGATGCTGGACCGGGACGCATTGGTGCAGATTGTCGACGTGGCCCGGCGTGTCGGCGCCTGGCTGATCGTGGATGAGGTTTACGCAGGTCTGGAATGGACCGGTTCGCGCGCGCCGTCGATCGCGGGCATGTACGAACGCGGGATCACCACGGGCAGCGTCTCCAAAGCGCTGGGATTGCAGGGGCTGCGCACCGGCTGGCTGATCTGTCCTGATCCGGGGCTGGTGATGGATGCTGTCATCCGGCGCGAGAATTCCAGCGAGATCATGAACATCATGGGAGAGGCGATTGCCGAGATTGCCCTGCGCCCCGGGCGATACGGCGCCGCGATGGCGGCGGCGCGCAAGGATGGGCGGGCCAATCTGGAAACTCTGGACGCATTCGTGGCGGATCAGCCGCAGCTGTCCTGGGTCCGCCCCGAGGCGGGGCTGATCGGTCTGGCGCGACTGCACGCCGACATCGACGGGGATGAATTCGCCAAGCGCCTGCTGGCGGATCCTTTCCGCACCTTCCTGCTGCCGGGCAGCGCCTATGACCAGCCACAGCACATCCGGCTGGGGGTTGGTGGGGGCGCTGGCGTGAATCTGGGGCTGGGGCTGGAACGGGTCGCCGCGTTGCTGGCGGCGTTATAGCGGGCGGTTGAGCGGCGGCTGTTCGGCGTGAACGGTCACGGTGCGGGGGCGGCGGGCACAACCGAAGCCATCGGATCCGGACGCTCAGGTGGTAATGACGACCTTGCCGGTCGATGTGCGGCTGCGCAGCAGTTCAAGCCCTTCGGCGGCGCGTTCCAACTCCAGCACGTGGCTGACATGCGGCTTCAGATCGCCCTGAGCGTACCAGTCGAACAGCTGTGACAGGCTGTCGGTGATCACCTTGGGGTTGGTCTTCGCATAACCGCCCCAATACAGTCCCAGAACCGAGATGTTCTTGACCAGCAGGATATTCGCCGGGATCTGCGGAACCGTGCCACTGGCAAAGCCAAGCGGCAGAATGCGCCCGTCGGGGTTGAGGGTGCGCAAGGCGGCGTCGAACAACTCACCGCCCACCGGATCATAGACCACATCCGCGCCGCCCAGCGATTTCACCGCCGCACGCAGATCGTCGCCCGCGTCAATCAGGTGGTCGGCCCCGGCGGCCTGTGCGACCTTCAGCTTCTCGGCGCCGCACGCCACGGCGATCACCCGTGCCCCCATCAGTTTGCCGATCTCAACGGCGGTCAAACCAACGCCGCCGGCGGCACCCAGGACCAGCAGCGTCTCGCCCGGCCTCAGCCGTGCCTTGTGGGTCAGGGCAACGTGGCTGGTGCCATAGGCCACAAGAAATGCGGCTGCATCCACATAGCTCATGTCGTGGGGCAAGGGGACGGCACGTTCGGCCGCGAATACGCCTGCCTCGGCCAGGCCGCCATATCCGCCGAAAACCGCAACCCGGCTTCCGACCGGCGGGCCTTTGGTGTCTGGGCCAAGTGCGATCACGTCGCCCGCAACCTCCATTCCCAGCGTGAAGGGCAGGGGCGGTTTTTCCTGATAGCTGCCTTTCGCCATCAGCAAATCGGCAAAGTTGAGCGCGCAGGCGTGAATGCGGATCAGAACCTCGCCCTGTGCAGGGGCCGGGGTTGGAATGCGGGCCAGCGCCGGATCGGCATCGTGACGGGACACCTGGAATGCCCGGATTTGATCCGGGACGGCCTGTTTGCGTTGCGTCATGGTGATTCGCTTGCCCTTAGGTTGAGTGGGTGTTCGGGCCGTTCGCTTGACGTTGACGGAACGTCAACCGGCAAATTTGGCAAAATGGCCTTGAAATCGACGTTTTGGGTTAGTCGCGCCATATTCGCGTAAGTGACGGAAATAAAACGATAAAACACCCTCGTACAACCAGAGACCTGTCCAAAAGTACAAGTTGGCAACTTACACGAGATGGCTGAGGAAAGGGACAGCCAGAATGAATTGGAGACTGACAAATGAAACACCCCGTTGACGTCCATGTTGGAAAGCGCGTTCGCCATCGTCGTTGGATGATCGGTATGACGCAACAACAGCTTGCCGAAGGCGTTGGTATCAAGTTCCAGCAGATTCAGAAATATGAAACCGGCATGAACCGGGTTAGCGCATCGCGCCTTTGGGATATCTCCGAAGCGCTGGACGTGCCGGTCGCCTTCTTCTTTGAAGGTCTCGACGGTGCCGAAGACAGCGAAACAAGTGCTGCCGCATCCGCCCAGGGCGATATGCTGGTCGACAAAGAAGCGCTTGAACTGGTGCGGTCGTACTATGCGATCCCCGAAACCCAACGCCGCCGCCTGTTTGACCTGGCGCGCGTGCTGAGTGACGCCGCCGCGTGACACGGCGCTTGACCTGCCATGGCGGGTCAGGTCATCCCGGGCGGGCAATATTGTCCGCTAAGGAAAACGGGAATGGCCGAACTAACTGAGGCGACCAAGAGTATGTTGGTCGAAGTCTCGCACAAACTGGCTGTAGTAGCTCGTAACCAAGCCCTGGCATCCTTCCGGATGTCGGGGCTTTTATCTGAAAACAAGCTGGCGGACGGGTTTGACCCGGTCACCAAGGCGGACCGCGATGCCGAGGCGGCGATGCGCGAGATTTTGGCGCGCGAACGTCCCGATGACGGGGTGATCGGCGAAGAATTCCCCCCCCTCGAAGGTAGCAGCGGGCTGACCTGGGTGCTGGACCCGATTGACGGCACGCGCGGCTATATCTCGGGCACGCCGACCTGGGGCGTGCTGATCGCCGTAAGTGACGAAACCGGGCCACTGCTTGGCGTAATTGACCAACCCTATGTCGGAGAACGGTTCATCGGCGGCTTTGGACTTGCAGAGTACGAGGGGCCGCTGGGTCTGCGGCCGCTGAAAACCCGCGCCGCCCAGCCGCTGTCGCAGGCGACGTTGCTGACGACTTTCCCTGAGGTGGGTACGGCCGAGGAAGGGCGCGCCTTTCATGCGGTTTCAAAGCAGGCGCAACTGACGCGTTACGGGATGGATTGCTATGGCTATGCCCTGCTGGCGGCGGGCTGCGTTGATCTGGTGATCGAGGCCGAGTTGAACGCCTATGACATTCAGGCCCCGATTGCGGTCGTGCAGGCGGCGGGCGGCATCGTCACCGACTGGGCAGGCAATCCGGCGCATAACGGAGGGCGGGCGATTGCGGCGGCGAACCCCGAAATTCACGCCGAGGCAATGGCGATCCTGCGCGAGGTGATAGGATGAGTGCGACCCTGATCCGAAACGCCGAGCTGATCCTGACGATGGATGATGCGGCGCATGAATTGGCGGGCGATATCCGCATTGAAGGCGGTGTCATCACTGATGTTGGACCCGGACTGCCCGCTGAAGGCGCCGACATCATTGACGCGACAGGCTGTCTGATCACGCCCGGCCTGGTGAACACGCACCACCATCTGTACCAGACGCTGACCCGCGCGGTCCCGGCGGCACAGGACGCGCTTTTGTTTGGGTGGCTGCAGACGCTCTATCCGATCTGGTCGCGTTTCGGGCCCGAAGAAATGCGCGTCTCGGCCCAGATCGGACTGGCCGAACTGGTATTGTCGGGGTGTTCCATGACCTCGGATCATCTGTACCTGTTCCCGAACGGCGCGCGGCTTGACGATACGATCGACGCGGCGGGTGAGGTTGGTCTGCGGTTTCATGCCACGCGCGGCGCGATGAGCATTGGCGAAAGCGATGGCGGGTTGCCGCCGGACGCGTTGGTCGAGGAGGAGGCGGCGATCCTGAACGACTGCATTCGTGTGGTGGATGCGTTTCACGACCCGTCGCCTGGTGCGATGGTCCGGGTCGGCATCGCGCCCTGTTCGCCGTTTTCTGTCAGCCGCGAGTTAATGCGCGACGCCGCCCTGCTGGCGCGGGACAAGGGCGTGATGCTACACACCCATCTGGCCGAGAATGACGAGGATATCGCCTATAGTCTTGAGAAGTTCGGCTGTCGCCCCGGACAATATGCCGAGGATCTGGGCTGGACCGGCGATGACGTCTGGCACGCCCATTGCGTCAAGCTGGACGGGCAAGAGATTGACTTGTTTGCAAAATCCGGCACCGGGGTCGCGCACTGTCCGTGTTCGAACTGCCGACTGGGGTCTGGCATTGCCCCGGTGCGGGCGATGCGGGATGCAGGCGTGAAGGTCGGGCTGGGCGTCGATGGTTCTGCCAGCAATGATGCGGGCAATCTGGTGGCCGAAGCGCGGATGGCGATGCTGCTGCAACGGGTCGCCAGTGGCGCCGACGCGATGAGCGCGCGTGAGGCGCTGCGCATCGCCACCCGTGGCGGGGCCGAGGTGCTGGGCCGTGATGATTGCGGCCAGATTGCCGCCGGCAAGCGCGCGGATATTGCCTTGTGGGCCATGAATGGCGTCGAGGCGGCGGGCAACTGGGACGCTGGCGCGCTGTTGCTGGCCGGACCGACGCAGGTGCGGGATCTGTTTGTTGAGGGGCGTCAGGTGGTGCGGGATGGCGCGCTGACGACATTGGATCTGGCGCCCGCGGTTGAGCATCAGAACCGACTGGCGGTGGCGTTGATGGGCTGAGTTGGATCGGTCAGCATTGTTGCATAGGGGGATCAAACCTGATGATGTCCCCGGCGAGTAGTCTGGCGATGGATCGAATGAATGGCAGAGAATAAGCAGCGTCCTGGGCGACAACTGAGCAGCGACAAACGCGGCAATTCTGACGCAGATCGGCGCGGAGGCCCGAAACGCTGGCAGTTCAATCTGAACCAGGATTGTGTTGAAAAACTCCGAAATCAGAGCGTCGCGGATTTCTTGCGAAAACCTATGAAGCGAAATAGTCGGAAAGCTTTGACCACGAGACAGCGCATGGCTGCGCGTGAGCGCATGTAGGCGATTTGGGCCGACCCCCGCGCCAAAAATTTAGGATCGGGCTGCATGGAAAGAAAAATCATCGTTCAGGCCCTAAAACGGAGTTTTTCAACACAATCCCAGCCGTCCGGACATTGGCATGGGCAGGAAACCCGCCGCACCGGTGCGCTCAATGGCGTTGCCGATGCGCCGCTCCGTCGCAAGAAATACGAGAAATCCGTCGCATGATCTTCGAATTCGCGGGGCTGCCCGGATGCGGTAAATCGACCGTCTGGAATGAAGCGGCGCTGGCGCTCAAAGCCGATGGCGTCCCAATCGAGAGTTTGCGCAGCCATTCGCGCCGCTCGATGCTGGAACGCAGAAAATCCATTCGGTTCCTGCGAAAGAACGCCGAGCGGACAAGCCTGTTCGGGGTTGTGAAATTCGCCGAGAAAAACCCAGAAACCTTCATGACGCTTCTGGAGCCGGACGGGCACGACACATCGCATCGGTTGTGGAGCCTCGAACTGATGGCGCAGCTTTATTTTTCCGGACTGGACGGCCACCAAGGAAAGGCGGTGTTGCTTGACGAAGGCCTGATACATCGTGGGATGAGCTCTTTGGCAACGGCTGGCACGGCTGAAGATGCTCGGGCCTATGTGCAGACGATGCAGTTTGAACATGCGCTGGTGCTGGTTGATTGTTCCGTTGATCTGTCGATTGAGCGTTGCCGCAACCGCCCCGGCGGCGTGCCTGGCGGCTATGCAATGGAAGGGGGTCATCCCAATCCTGAAAAGTTCAGGAACTTCGCAAAACTGCTGAGCGCGGCGATCGACGTCCTTCAAAAGAAAGAAGACCTAAAGCGTTTCGGCTTGAACCTGAATCGCGAGGGATTCCCTTGAGACCTGATCTGTGATTCATCCTGTTTGGGAGGATGGATCATGTCAGCACCTTTGCCATCTGCGCTTCGGATACGGTTTCAGAGATACATTGAAGAAGGGTTGAGCGGGCGCGCGGCGGCGTTGCGGTTGAAGCTGTCGCCTGCCACAGGCGCGCGGTGGGCGCGTCAGGTGAGGATGAAGGGTCATGCGGAACCTGCCCGGCAGGGACCGCCGCGCGGCAAGGGAAAGCTGGCTCCGCATCGGGAATTCTTTGAGGAGTTGATCGCACAAGACCCTGACATCACGCTCTTTGAGTTGCGTAATGCGCTGGCCGATGCAGAGGGTGTGCGGGTGCATCACTCCTCCATCGCCAACCTTCTGTCCCGGCTCGGCTTCACGTACAAAAAAAGTCGCTGGTCGCAACCGAGCGCCGCCGCGCCAAGGTAAGGCAGCAACGGGCCGACTGGTTCAGATACCGCTCGCCAGCCATTGCGACCTTTCCTGAGCGCGTTGTCTTTATTGACGAAACCGCAGTGAAGACAAACCTCACGCGCCTACGCGGCAGAGCCAAGCGCGGTAAGCGCCTGACGATGGATGCGCTCTTCGGAAGCTGGGGAACCCAAACCTTGATCGCGGGCCTGACCCAAGGCGCGCTGATCGCACCTTGGGTCATCAAGGGAGCGATAGATGGCCCCGCCTTCGCGGCCTACATCCGCGAAGTGCTGGTCCCCGAGATCAACCCCGGCACTGTCGTCATTCTCGACAACCTGGCAACCCACCGGAATAAGGAGGCGACGCAGGCTTTACGCAATCACGGCTGCTGGTTCCTTTACCTGCCACCGTACTCGCCCGACCTGAATCCCATCGAGCAGGCCTTCTCTAAACTGAAAGCCCATTTGCGACGGATCGGGGCCAGGTCCTTTACCCAGGTCTTCGAAGCAATCGGAGCAATCTGCGATCTCTACGACCCAGTAGAATGCTGGAACTACTTTAAGGCCGCCGGATATGTCTCAGGTTAATGTCGAAACGCTTTAATACTGCGTCTTGATGCCAACCGCCCGGCGCAAGAGCTTGGGGCCGAACTGGCCACGTGGATTCAGATGCAGTTGTCGCCCGAAAGCTAGGCGACTTGTGCGACTGGGGTGACAGGCGACCCACCCACCCAAACCCGCGCGATCGCCCGGTCGTCGCCCATCATGATCGTCGGAAACACCGCCTGCCAGATATCTTCGGCGCGGGTGGTGCTTTGGGCGATGGCGGGGGTTGAGCGCAGATCAAGCGCGATCAGATCCGCCTCGATCCCCGGTTTCAGGGTGCCGATCCGGTCGTCCATCCGCAGTGCACGGGCCGATCCCACGGTTGCCAGCCACAACAGCTGCGCCGGGTGCAGGGCGGTTCCGCGCAGCTGCGCGACCTCATAGGCGGCGGCCATGGTGCGCAGCATGGAAAACGACGATCCCCCGCCTGTGTCGGTCGCCAGGCCGATCCGCTGCCCCTCGGCCATCAACACGGCCATGTCGAACAGTCCGGAGCCGATGAAGGTGTTGGAAGTCGGGCAGTGGATCAGGGCGGCGTCCGCCTCGGCAATGCGCGCGCGTTCGCGCGGTTCCAGGTGGATCGCGTGGCCGAACATCGCGCCGGGGCCGACGAGGCCGTGCGCCTCATAGGTATCAAGGTAATCGCGGGCCTGGGGGTGAAGGTCGCGGACCCAGGCGATTTCGTCGGTCTGCTCACTCAGGTGGGTTTGCATCAGGCAGTCGGGGTGTTCGGACCAGAGGGCACCCATCGCGGCCAATTGGTCCGGGGTCGATGTCGGTGTGAAGCGCGGGGTGATGGCATAGGACAGGCGGTCGATGCCGTGCCAGCGTTCCAGCAGCGCCTTGCTGTCGTCATAGGCGGATTGCGCAGTATTGCGCAGCCCGTCGGGGGCATTGCGATCCATACAGGTTTTGCCGGCAATCGCGCGCAGGCAGCGTAGTTGGGCGGCCTCGAAAAACGCGGTGACGCTGGCGGGGTGGATCGTGCAATAGCTGGCGACGGTTGTGGTGCCATGGGAGAGGGTCAGGTCGAAATAGCGGTTTGCAATCTCGGCCGCATAGGCGGGGTCATCAAAGCGCATTTCTTCGGGGAAGGTATAGGTGTTCAGCCAGTCGATCAGCCGCTTGCCCCAGCTGGCGATCATGGCAGTCTGCGGGTAATGCGCATGCGCGTCGATGAAGCCCGGCAGGATCAGGGCCTCGCCCATGTCTTCGACCACCGTATCGGGCGATTTGGCGCGTAGGGTGTCGGCGTCGCCAACCTCGGCAATCACGCCATCGACAACCAGCACCGCGCCACGCCGGATGTGGCGTGCGCACTGCGCGGGCGACAGCCGAAACGGATCGCCTGAGAAGCTGAGCGTCTGGCCAGTGATTAGACGGCGGTCGGTCATGGCTGGGCCTGCGTGCTTGCGAACCGACGCAGCCTAAGCCCGGTTCGCAGGAAGGTAAATCCACAGTCGAGGGCTGTTGCAGGTTGCGGCGCTGGGCTACTATCTGACGACAGGCAAAAACAGGTGGCGCGATGGTGGACGAGGCTCAGACAGACCAGACCGCGCAGGACCGCGATGACGCCTATGCGCTGGATGAGGCAACCGTGCAGGCGATGCGCACAGCGGTCGAGGCGGATAACGCTGCCGCGCTGATCGCATTGGTCGATCATATGCACGCCGCCGACATCGCCGACGTGCTGGAACAGTTCGACGAAGCGACGCGCCAGCATGCAGTCGCCCTGCTGGGCAGTGAATTTGACGGTGACCTGCTGACCGAGCTGGACGAGGGCATTCGCGAAGATGTCATCGAAGTTCTGTCGCCCGAGGTTCTGTCCGACGCCGTGCGCGACATGGAGTCCGACGACGTTGTCGATCTGATCGAGGATCTGGACGCAGGCCAGCAAGAAGCGATCCTCGACGTTCTGGAAACCGCTGATCGGGCGGCGGTTGAACTGGCGATGTCCTGGCCGGAAAACTCGGCCGGGCGTCTGATGCAGCGCGAGGTGGTCAGCGCGCCGGAACACTGGGACGTCGGGCAGGCGATTGACCACATGCGTGCCTCGGACGATCTGCCCGAAGCCTTCTATCACGTGGTGCTGGTCGATCCCCGGTTTCACCCGTCGGGTCACGTGACGCTTGGCAAGTTGATGTCATCGCCGCGCAAGGTGCGGCTACGCGACATTACCGAGGACGGGTTTCGCACCATTCCGGCCGATCAGGACGAAGAAGATGTGGCCTATGCGTTCAATCAGTATCACCTGATCTCGGCCCCCGTGGTGGATGCCGACGGGCGGCTGGCCGGTGTCATCACCATTGATGACGCGATGATCGTGCTGGATGAGGAGCATGAGGAGGATATCCTGCGCCTCGCCGGGGTCGGTGATGAGCGTCTGGCCGACAGGACGCTGGCAATTGCACGGCGGCGGTTTCCCTGGCTGTTCGTCAATCTGGTGACGGCGATCCTCGCCAGTCTGGTGATTGCGCAGTTCGAGGCAACCATCGCTGCGATTGTGGCGCTTGCGGTGCTGATGCCGATTGTCGCCTCGATGGGGGGGAATGCGGGCACGCAGTCGATGACGGTGGCGGTGCGCGCCTTGGCAACGCGCGACCTGACGCGGGCGAATGCGCTGCGGGTGATCCGGCGCGAGGTGGTGGCCGGGCTGCTGAACGGGCTGGTGTTTGCCGTGGTGATGGGGGTGATCGGAGTGATCTGGTTCGGCACGCCGATGCTGGGCGTAGTTATCGGGGCGGCGATGGTGATCAATCTGGCCGTGGCGGGGCTGGCCGGGGTGGTGGTGCCACTGACGCTGGACCGCCTCGGGATTGACCCGGCGCTGGCGTCGGGGGCGTTTGTGACCACGGTGACGGATGTGGTCGGGTTCTTTGCATTCCTGGGCTTGGCGGCGGCATGGTTGATCTGACCACGGTGAAGGCGGCGGCGCGGCAGGCGGCATTTGCGCGGCGCAAGGCGGCCAAGGGCGTCGCGGATGAGGGCGCGGCGCTGTCGCATCTGGCCGACTGGCTGGCCCCGCATCGCGGCGCGGTTCTGTCCGGTTACATGGCGATCCGGACCGAGCTTGATCCGCTTCCGGTCATGGCCGGATGGGACGGGCCGGTCTGTGTTCCGGTGATCCTTGGCAAAGGTCAGCCGCTGGCGTTTCACCGCTGGTCGGCAGGCTGCGAACTGGTGCCCGGACCGTTCGGTGCGACCGTGCCTGCCAGCGGGGAAGCGCTGGTGCCGGATGTGCTGATCGTGCCGCTGCTGGCGTTCAACTGCGAAGGTGGGCGCCTGGGTTATGGCGGCGGGTTTTATGACCGGACATTGGAGGGGTTGCGCACCCGCCGCACTGTGAGGGCAGTGGGCCTCGCCTTCGCCGCGCAGGAAGATCCGGGCTTGCCGCTGGAGCCGACGGATCAGCCATTGGACGCGATTGTGACCGAGGCGGGGGTGATCCCGATAGGCTAGGGTCAGGACCCATTAATCCGGCACCGCTGGTTTGACAGATTTTCTGTCTGACAAGGATTAAGTCTGACGGAATAGTGGTTCTATTTCAAAGACCTAAGGCGATGTCAGGCTGGAAATCCGTCAAATCCGAAGGACGTCAAATCCGCTTCATCTCAGCGGTTTAGGCCGCTTGAAAAGTGAACCACACTTCCCCGCGCGTCCCAAACCACTGATATTTCGCGGATTTGGCGCCAGCGGTGCCGGATTAATGGGTCCTGACCCTAAGCTGTTCACGCCGATCCCGGCTGACCGGTTTTGCCCGGGCTACGCAGTTGAATTCTTGCGCGGGGAACCGAGCACCCGACAGTCCGTGGGGTGGTGCTGCGACAGGTAAGTGTTGATTGCGTGCCGTTGCGCATAGTCCCTTTCCCTTCCTGACCGGCGGGCGTAAGCCAGCCTCATGCGTATTGTTCCGCTGTCCGAGGCGCGCCAGTTCACGTTCTGGCGGCGCCCATTTGCCCTGCTGATTCTGATGGCGGTGGCGATGCCGCTGGCGTTCAATGTCTGGTCGGCGCTGCTCAATAACTTCGTGATCGAAGCGGCGGGTTTCACCGGCGTCGAAATCGGCTGGCTGCACACGGTGCGTGAGATTCCGGGCTTTCTGGCGATTGGGGTCATCGCGATTATTCTGTTCGTGCGCGAACAGGTCTTCGGTCTGATCGCGCTGGCGGTTCTGGGGCTTGGGACGGCGGTAACGGCCTGGTTTCCGACGCTTGGCGGGTTGCTGACGCTGACGATGATCAGCTCACTCGGGTTTCATTATTACGAGACGGTCAACCAGTCGCTGCAACTGCAATGGCTGCCCAAGGACCGCGCGCCGCAGATGCTGGGATGGATCGTCGCGGTGGGGTCGGGTGCGTCGCTGGTCAGCTATGGGTTGCTGGTGGTGACCTGGAAGGCTTTCGATCTGAGCTATAACTTCGTTTACATGACGTCCGGCGGGCTTTGCGCGGCCATCGCGATCTATTGCATGTTCGCCTTCCCCCAGTTCGAGGCCCCGCATCCGCAGTCCAAGAAGATGGTGCTGAAGCGGCGTTACTGGCTTTACTACGCGTTGCAGTTCATGTCCGGCGCGCGGCGTCAGATTTTCATCGTTTTCGCGGCCTTCATGATGGTCGAACGCTTCGGTTTTGAAGTGCACGAGGTGACGGCCCTGTTCATTGCGAATTTCATTGCCAACATGATATTCGCCCCGCTGATGGGCCGCGCCGTCGCCCGGTTCGGAGAACGCAACGCCCTGACGTTCGAATATGTCGGGCTGATCCTGGTGTTCCTGTCCTATGGCGGCATTTATTACTTCGGCTGGGGCGTGGTGATTGCGGGCGGGCTTTATATCCTCGACCATCTGTTTTTTGCGCTTGCCTTCGCGCTGAAAACCTATTTCCAGAAGATCGCCGACCCGGAAGATATCGCACCCACGGCTGCGGTCGCCTTCACGTTCAGCCATATTGCGGCGGTGTTCCTGCCGGCATTGCTGGGGTACTTGTGGATCGCCTCGCCCGGGGGGGTGTTTGTGCTGGCCGCTGGCATGGCGGGAACCTCGCTGGTGCTGGCGCTGATGATCCCGCGCCATCCGATGAAAGGCAATGAGACGATCTTTGCCCGCGTGCTTGCCCCGGCGGAGTAGGGCGGTTTTCTGCGGATTGTGTTGAAAAACTCCGTTTTAGGGCCTGAACGATGATTTTTCTTTCCATGCAGCCCGATCCTAAATTTTTGGCGCGGGGGTCGGCCCAAATCGCCTACATGCGCTCACGCGCAGCCATGCGCTGTCTCGTGGTCAAAGCTTTCCGACTATTTCGCTTCATAGGTTTTCGCAAGAAATCCGCGACGCTCTGATTTCGGAGTTTTTCAACACAATCCGCGAAAACCGGGCCTCCGGCGGGGATATTTGGGACAAGAAGATGTGAAAGCGTGGCGGGATTGGCGGCGGGACCCTATATTCACCGGGAAAGCGGAGGGTATTGCATGAACCTGTTCTCAAGAAAGCCAATGACGATCGTAAGTGCGGCGGATGCGCTGCCGGGGCGCACTGCGCCAGAAAGCGCGAAATACATGTTTTCAGCATCGCACGATGCCGCCCGATGAACGCGGCGATGCGGCCCCTGCGCTGCGCGCCTTATTCGCGCGGTTTGGGGAACGGTGCCTTATTGAGGCGCCGTTTCATTGTTCCTATGGGGGCAATATTCACCTGGGTGACGAAGTTTATTTCAACGCGGATTGTGTGGTGTTGGATTCTGCCCCGGTGCGGATTGGGTCGGGCACCATGATCGGGCCGGGCGTGCATATCTATTGTCCCAATCACCATCCCGACGTCGCCCAGCGTCGGGCCGGGATTGAGATGTCCTTGCCTGTCACCATCGGCGAAGATGTCTGGCTGTGCGGCGGGGCGCAGATATTGCCCGGCGTCACCATTGGCGATGGCGCGATCATCGCTGCGGGTGCCGTGGTCAACCGGGACGTGCCCGAAGGCGCGCGCGTTGCCGGGGTTTCGGCGCGGGTGTTACAGCCCGGCGACCGTCAGCCCGCTGGTTAGCGCCAGCAGCATCCAGCCAAAGTGCCGCCCCCGCGTCGCCCAGGCATTCGCCGCCGCCCCGCTGAGGAAGATCGCCAGTGCGACCCAGCCGACCAGCGCCCGGCGGGGATCATCGGCGGAACCGGCCAGCAGGATCAGCCCCAGACCGGCAGCGGCCCAGTAAACAGCGCTGAGAAAGAAGATCGCGTGCAGAATACGCTTGAGCGGCGGCGTGATCCCGTTCACCGGGCTAACCACCTTTGTGGCCCCCAGCCAGCCGTGCACGACAGTGATGAATATTGCGAGGCTTCCGGCGATGATCCAGGTCATTGTTCGCTCCATACAGTTGTGTATGGATTCCGTATCAAGACGGCTGGCGCTTGACAATACACTTCTGTATGTTTTGCCAAATGACGCAGCGTCTTTCCCCTGATGATTGGCTGAACGCCGGTCTGCGCGCCCTTGCGACCGGCGGGCCGGGTGCGGTGCGCGCGGATCGGCTGGCAAAGGGGCTGAAGGTGTCGCGCGGCAGTTTTTATTGGCATTTTACAAGCCTTGGGGATTACGAGGCGCGCCTGGCCGCCCATTGGCGCGATGTGACAACGGAAGGTGTGATTGAGCGCCTGGCGCGGATCGATGCACCCGTGGATCGGCTGCGTGCGCTGTTTTCAACGGCGTTTGATGCCGATCCGGGGCTGGAACGCAGCATGCGGGCCTGGGCAGCTGCGGATGCCCGTGTTGCCGAGGTTGTGACCGGGGTGGACCGGCAGCGGTTGGCCTATCTGGCAGATTTGCTGGCCCAGGCGGGGGTGGCACGGGGTGAGGCCCCGGCGCGGGCGCAGCTGATCTATCTGGCGAACCTGGGGCGGGTGGCGGCGGGGGCGGATGGCTATGATCTGGTGACGATCGAGACGTTGATGGCCCTCGCCCTGACAGGGGATGATCGCAATGCGCCTTGACCGGGGCGCGCAAAGCACGGACAGGGGGCGCGAACCCCGCCGGAGGATGCCATGCCGACCTTTACTGCCCTGACGACATTGACCGGCCGTGTGCCCGCCGAAACGCTGGGCGAAGCGATGGAGCGGATGGATCCGGCCCCAACCGGCGTCGGCGTGTTCGAGGTTGAGGACGGCAGCGGGCTTTGGGAGGTTGGCGGTTATTTCTTGGACGCACCGGATCAGGCCGCGCTGGCCGTTTTGTCCGCCGCGTTCAATGCGAAGCCGTTTGCGGTTTCAGAGATCCCCGAAACCGACTGGGTGGCCCATGTGCGCCGCGAACTGACCCCGGTTGAGGCGGGGCGGTTTTTCGTTCACGGCAGCCATGATGCGGATCAGGTTCCGCCCGGGCGCACCGGGCTGCTGATCGACGCGGCAATGGCATTCGGGACCGGGCATCACGGAACGACGCTGGGCTGCCTGAACGCGCTGGAACGCCTGATCGGGCAGGGGGCGACGCCGCGCAATGTGCTGGATGTGGGATGCGGGACGGCGGTGCTGGCGATGGCGGCGGCCTCGGTCTTTGGGGTTCCGGTCATCGCATCGGATATCGACCCGGTCGCGGTGGACACGGCGCGCGCCAATCTGGTGGCCAATGATATGGCCGAACAGGTTGAGGTGATCGAGGCGACTGGCACCGATCATCCCCGGATCGTGGCCGCGGCCCCCTTTGATTTGATCTTCGCGAATATCCTGAAGGGCCCGCTGATCGCGCTGGCACCCGATATTGCCGCGATCAGCGCGCCGGGCGCGAATCTGATCCTGTCGGGCATCCTGACCGATCAGGCAGACGCCGTGACGGCGGTTTATGCCGGGTTTGGATACAATTTGATCAATCGAGCGGATATTGTCGACTGGAGCACACTCAACCTGCAGTTGAAAGACACCTGAGCGCCGCATTTGCACCGCATTTTGGCGATTTGCCCCAAAAATGCCACAATTCAGGGCGACCTCTGCCTTGCGGTAAAAGGACCGAGCCAGAGGGTTTTAAATGCGCCAGAATACTCCCACGTCAGAGCAAGTCGTTCGGCGCAAGCCGGCACAGACGGTCGCGATGCGCGGGCCGGTGCATTCGTTTAATCATGACGGCATGCTGGTCTCCCGCCGCAGGGCTTCGCGCCGCGCGGTGCCCTGGCATGGGCTGGCGTTGGTTTTTGTGACGGTGCTGCTGTTCAAGGCCGCCATGCACGTGAATTTTGGGGCCGACGGTTACCAGGCGCGCGTTGATGACCTTGCCGCCGGTGGTGCAGTTCAGCAGGTTGGCGCGTGGTTGCTGACGCCGGATTTTGCGACCGTCTGGCTGTCTTCGACGATGCAGGCTTTCGCGCGCTGAAGCCCGGGCGGGATGCGCCCGGCATTGCGGCGCGACGCAGGATCATGAAAATGAAACAGGCCGCACCGGGTGATCCGGCGCGGCCTTTCAATGTTCTGGCGTATTCGACGCGGGCTTAGCCGTGGCGGCGGGACACCATGTCGATATCACCACGGCACAGGCCGATATCATCCAATTCAGCGTCGCTGAGCGTGCTGAGCGAGCGGCGGGTGACGCGGGCGTCATTCCACGCAAAGGCAGCGCCGAAAAGGTGATTTACAAAAGACGACAGACGGCCAGTCGCAAAAGAGCCGCCGGTCAGCGTACGGGTGGTGTCGAGAGTGGCCATTTTGGTCATCCTTGTTACAAAACCGAATGCGACCGTGCATTCGAGGTGGCAGGTAGACCCCGAACTCACCCTGGACAAGACAGATTTCTGCATGCCCGGATTGCAGTATGTGCATACCGAAGTTCGGGCTGTAAGGCGCTGCGATAATTGGGTTAATCCGGATCGGGCCAATGTCGTTTTCATGCCTCGCGGGGTCGAAAACGGGCGCCGACCCGGCTGATGTGGGTGGCTTTGGCGTTGGCAGGTGTTCGCGTTTCGTGCTATTCGGGTGAAAACGAGCAGGCAAAGCAGGAAATTCATGCGGGTTTTGGGTATCGACCCGGGTCTCAGGAACCTCGGCTGGGGCGTCATTGATGTGGCGGGCTCTCGGTTGAGCCATGTGGCCAATGGGGTCTGCACCTCGCAAGGGGCCGATCTGGCCGCGCGCTTGCTGAGCCTGCACAGCCAGTTGACCGCTGTCCTGATCCGGTATGGGCCGACGGCGGCGGCGGTGGAACAGACCTTCGTGAACCGCGACGGGGCCGGAACGCTGAAGCTGGGGCAGGCGCGCGGGATCGCGATGCTGGTTCCCGCACAGGCCGGTTTGGCGGTCGGGGAATATGCGCCGAATTCGGTCAAGAAATGCGTCGTCGGGGTTGGACACGCGGACAAGCGGCAGGTGGCGCATATGGTCTTGATGCAACTGCCCGGCGCGGACTTGGCCGGGCCGGATGCGGCGGACGCGCTGGCGATTGCGATCTGCCATGCACATCATTTGCAGTCCGCCGGTCGGCTGGAAGCGGCGGTGGCGCGATGATCGGGCGGATTGCCGGGCGGATCGACTATCGCGGCAGCGACCATGTGCTGATCGACGTCGGCGGGGTCGGATATGTTGTGCATGTTTCGGAGCGGACGCTGGCCGCCCTGCCCGGCGCCGGAGAGGCTGCCGCGCTTTATACCGAATTGATCGTGCGTGAGGATCTTCTGCAACTGGTCGGATTTACGACGTTGTTGGAAAAGGAATGGCACCGCACGCTGACATCCGTTCAGGGCATCGGCACTAAGGCGGCGATGGCGATTCTGGGGACGCTGGGGCCGGACGGGACGGGCCGCGCAATTGCGCTGGGCGACTGGACCTCGATCAAGGCGGCACCTGGCGTTGGCCCGAAGATTGCGCAGCGGGTGGTGAACGAGCTGAAGGACAAGGCCCCGGCGGTGATGGCGATGGGCGGTGCACTGGGTGCGCCGGTTGCAACCCCGGAAGATGTGGTCGATCGCGGGGACATCCCAGCCGCCCCAGCTGCCGCGCCGAGCGCATCTTCGCAGGCGGAAGCGATGTCGGCGCTGGCGAACCTTGGCTATGGACCGGGTGAAGCGGCGACCGCCGTGGCCGAGGCAGCAGGCGCAATGCCCGACGCCGACACGCCCGCGCTGATCCGTGCGGCCCTGCGCCGCCTGGCCCCGAAGGGGTGATGCAGTGTGGCTTGCGTGAACGGACCGGGATCAGCCATGATCGGCGCAGTTGAAAAGAAAGGAGTTTGACAGATGCCGATGTATAAGGCGCAAGCGCTCAACAAAAATCCCGATTTGCTGGTTGAAGAGTCTGTTTACAAGCAGATTCATGACGCCTTCATTGCCGCAACCGAGGCTGCGGCGCGGTTGAGTTACCGGGCAGAGCACCCAAAGCACGAACACACCGAACCGATGCTCAGGACCAGCGCGGCCTCGGCCATCGGAACCGCCAATTCGCTGATCGCATCGGCCGCTGCGCGCTGTCGGATCGACCCGCCGCCTACGGCAATCCGGATCGAAACCGATGCCAAGGGCAACCTCGTCCAGATATGTGGTCACCGGCCGCCGCATCGTTGGTCCATTTCGCAACAAAGAAAGCCCTGAGCCGATGTTCCATTTCGGCCTTGTCGCTGTTGCCGTCGTGTTTGGCGCGCTGCTTCCCTATGTGGTTGATCCGGCCAGTCAGGTCCTGGTGATCATTGCGGCAATCGTGATCTGCCTGGTTTTGTGGTTCGCGCCGACGAAGCTTCTGCGCGCTGCGCCGCGGTTTGCCACCTGGCTGTACCAGGGCGGCTATGTCCTGGTGTTCATAATTATCGCGGCGTCCACGGCCTTTGCCTCCTGGCTGGCATTCGCTGTGCCGGGGTGGCTGGCCGCCGTTCCCGAAGCGCAACAAAGCCATGTGAGCGGTGTTGTCGTCGGCGCCCTGAACGCGCTGATCGGGGCGCTGTGGCTGGATGCCGCGAAGGACCCCGAAAGCAAGCTCTGGCCGCAGGGGCGGCACAGGGCGCATCTTTCTGCCGCATTCGCAGATGTGGATAAATTGAAAGGGGATCGCGACAGTAACATGGAGCTTCTGTACTCCGCCATCTACGATGATCAGATGACAGAGCGCGATATAACTGGCTGGTCCTTTGCGGCACGTTTGGCGCGTGCGGGCATCATCGCGACCTATGATCGCTAGATGACTGCACCAGACCCAACCCTGCGCCCGGATGCGCGCCCCGAGGATGCGGATCGCGCGTTGCGCCCGCAAACGCTGGACGCCTTCACCGGGCAGGCCGAAGCGCGCGGCAATCTGCGGGTCTTCATCGACAGCGCCCGGCAACGCAAGGCGGCGATGGATCATACGCTGTTTCACGGGCCTCCGGGGTTGGGCAAGACGACGCTGGCGCAGATTATCGCCAAAGAGCTTGGCGTGGGGTTCCGCATGACCTCGGGTCCTGTCCTGGCCAAGGCGGGCGATCTGGCGGCGATCCTGACAAATCTGGAATCCCATGATGTGCTGTTCATCGACGAAATTCATCGCCTGAATCCGGTGGTGGAAGAGGTGTTGTACCCGGCGCTGGAGGATTTTGAGCTGGATCTGGTGATCGGTGAAGGCCCGGCTGCGCGGACGGTGCGGATCGAGTTGCAGCCCTTCACGCTGGTCGGGGCGACGACGCGGCTGGGTTTGCTGACGACGCCGCTGCGCGACCGCTTCGGGATTCCGATCCGGTTGCAGTTTTATACGGTTGAGGAACTCCACCAGATCGTGCGGCGGGGCGCCGGGCTGCTGAAGATCGAGATTGACGACGATGGCGCGCATGAGATTGCGCGCCGCGCCCGCGGCACGCCCCGGATCGCCGGGCGGCTGCTGCGCCGGGTGGTGGATTTTGCACTGGTCGAGGGGGACGGACGCATTTCCCGCAAACTGGCCGATGGGGCGCTGACCCGGCTGGGGGTTGACGGGCTGGGCCTGGACGGGGCCGACCGGCGCTATCTGGGGCTGATCGCCGAGGCTTACTCTGGCGGGCCGGTGGGTGTGGAAACGCTGTCCGCCGCGCTGAGCGAAAGCCGCGATGCGCTGGAAGAAGTGATCGAGCCGTTCCTGTTGCAGCAAGGGCTGATCCAGCGCACACCACGCGGGCGGGCGCTTGCCAGTCGGGCCTGGACGCATCTGGGGCTGGAAGCGCCGAAACCGAAAGATCAGGGGCAGTTGTTTGAGTGAGGAAGCCTCCGGCGGGAGCATTTTTGAAAAAAAGATGGCGAGGATTGCAGATATTGAGGCGATGTTTTCCAACGATGACGAAGGATATTCTTTCGCTCGTTGGGGCCGTCCGATTGCCCCCCTTGTGTTTGGCGTCGATGAGTCAACGCTAAGAGTTGTAAAAGGCGCGATTGACGCCGTGGTTCAACTCGCTGGTCATCAGATGTCTGAGACCGACCCGGAGTTAGGCGCTAACTTCATTGTACTTTTTTTGCGTAGTTGGGTCGAATTGGCATTAGTCCCTAGAACGGATGAGATGATGCCAGATTTGGTCAGCCTTGCTGACAGATTGATGGCCGAGGATGCTACTCAGTACCGTTCGTTTCGATTTGATGACAATAGGGCAATCAAATCATGTACAATCTTTCTGAACATGGGCAGCCAACTAGCCGATCTCGCGGCGGAGGACATCGCACTGACACAGGCGGCTCAGGCCATCCTGCTTTGGGGACCGGATGCGTTCGCGGAACGATCCCCGCTGGCAAAGGCCGGGGAAACCGTGATCCTACGCCCGGATATCGCCGATATTATCCGCGCGGCCTATGATCCGGTGATGCCGTTGGCGGCAGATGATCCGTCGCACGCGCTGCGGCTGGCGGCGCGGGTGGGCGGATGAGCCGTCGTTTCGATCTGACTGTCTTCTACGAAGACACCGACATGGCCGGGGTGGTGTATCACGCCAATTACCTGAGGTTTATCGAGCGGGCGCGCACCGATTGGGTCGCCTCGCTGGGGGTCGATCAGAATGCGCTGCGGCAGAAGGGCCAGGTGTTCGCGGTGCGTCGGATTGCGGCGGACTACTTAGCGCCGGCAGAGTTTGGTGATGCGTTATGGGTGGAAACCGAGGTTGCCTCGGTAACGCCGGCGCGGTTGAGGCTGCGCCAGAAGGTGTGGCGCGACGATGTCCAATTGTTTGCGGCCGAGGTCGAAATTGTCATGGTCGGCCCCGGCAATCGACCGATCCGTCTGCCAGCGGAAATACGCCAAAGGCTTGGCTGAACCTCTCATCCGCGTGACAATATTGGGTTCCTGTTGGATTTCCCGCTTAACCCCGTGTAACTTGCGCGTTAGGGACAGCCGTCGATAAGAAAACGGCAACGGATTGAACAAAGAGCAGACCGATGGAAACAGACGCACTTGCGCTTGCGCAGCAGATTGATTTTTCGATTGTTGCGCTTTTCGCGCGGGCCACTTTTACTGTCAAAGCCGTGATGATCATTCTGATCCTGGCCAGTTTCTGGGCCTGGGCGGTGATCTTGCAGAAGACATTCTCGTTCCGGCGCGCGCGCAGCGAAGCCAAGAAATTCGACCGCGCCTTCTGGTCCGGGGAACCGCTGGACCTTCTGTATGACAAGATCGGGCCGAACCCGAAGGGGCGCGCGGCGACGATTTTTGCGGCGGGCATGACCGAATGGCGGCGCAGTCATCGCCAGGATGGCGGGCTGATCCCCGGTGCGCAGTCGCGGATTGACCGGTCGATGGATGTGGCAATCACCAAGGAAAGCGAAAGCCTCCAGAAAGGGTTGCCGTTTCTGGCGACGGTCGGGTCAACCGCGCCGTTCATCGGGCTGCTGGGTACGGTCTGGGGCATCATGAACGCCTTTATCGAGATTGCGGAACAACAGAACACCAACCTTGCCGTTGTGGCGCCGGGTATTGCCGAGGCGTTGCTGGCCACGGGCCTTGGCCTGCTGGCAGCGATCCCGGCGGTGATTTTCTATAACAAGCTTAGCGCGGATTCGGATCGGATCCTGGGTGGGTATGAGGCGTTCGCGGATGAATTCGCCACCATCATGTCGCGCCAGCTGGACGGGCAGTAACCATGGGCGCTGGCGTCATGCAGGGATCGGGCGGGGGTGGTCGCAGACGAGGGCGGCGACGCAGCCGCGCGCACCCCATGTCCGAGATCAACGTCACCCCCTTCGTCGACGTCATGCTGGTGCTGCTGATCGTGTTCATGGTTGCGGCGCCGTTGCTGACCGTCGGGGTTCCCATCGACTTGCCGGAAACCGCCGCCAATCCGCTGCCGACTGAGCGTGAGGAACCGCTGACCGTGACCCTGACACTGGACGGTGGTCTGTTGATCCAGACCGAGGATGTAGATCCGGACCAGCTGATCCCGCGCCTTAGCGCGATTGCCAGTGAACGAAGCAGCCAGAAGATTTACCTGCGCGCGGATGGCAACATACCCTACGCCAGCGTGGCCGAAGTAATGGGCGCGCTGAACAGTGCGGGTTTCAACGAAATCGGCCTTGTCACCGATGCCTCGGGCCCGCGCTTTGACGGCAGCGACGGATAGGGCGCAGGCATGGGGGCGGGATATTATATCTCGGGTGTTGGTCATGGTGCGCTGATCCTTTGGATCATGGTCGGCGGACTGGTGGACAGCGACCATATCGAGGATGTGGAAGCCGCAGATGTGACGCTTATCACGGAAGAACAATTTGCAGCCCTGATCCTGCCTGACGCCGGGGTGGATGCCTCGGTGCCGTCGCCAACGGTGTCGACACCTGCCGAAGACCTCAGCCCTGAGGTGCCACAGGCGGATACCGAAAGTGCAGCAGAACAGATCGCGCCTGATCCGCTGGCTGAGGCGGCACTGGAACAGGTTCCCGAAACCCCCAGCAAGCCCGAACCGGTCGAAACCCAGCCGGCCCCGTCGGTCGAGCCTGTCGCCGAACCCGATGCGCCCGAGGATGGGACCGATCTGGTCAAGGTGGCCCCGGCGCCGGCGCGCCGGGTCGCCTCGCGCCCGGCGCTGGAGTTTTCGGGCGTGGACGCGATGCCAGCCATCGCGAGGGAACGTATTCCCCCGATCAAGGATGAACCCAAGCCCGAGCCGGAACCGGAACCGGAACAAGAACAGGCCCGCCAGGAAGAAACCACGACCGAGATCGTGACCGAAGCCGAGGAGGAGGTCAGCCCGCTGGCCCCCACACAGACCCCACGCCCGAAATCGCGGCCCGTACGGGTGGCGGCGCTGGAACCCGAGCCGGAGCCCGAACCAGAACCCGAGCCAGAACCCGAGCCAGAGCCGGAACCTGACCCCGAACCTGAACCCGATCCCGGTCCGACACCCGAAGAGGTTGCGGCCGCCAAAGCTGCAGAAGAGGCGGAAGCCCGCGCCGCCGAGGAGGCCCGTGCCGCCGCTGAGGCTGAGGCGGAGGCAGAGGCTGAAGCCCAGGCCACCGCCAGCACCGGCCCGCCGCTGTCCAACGGCGAAAAGGATGCGTTGCGGGTATCGGTTGAAAAATGCTGGAACGTCGGGTCGCTGTCGACGGAAGCGCTGCGGGTTACTGTTATCGTTGGTGTGACCTTCAGCCTTGATGGGCGGCCTGAAACCAGCTCGATCCGGATGGTCAGTGCCGAAGGCGGCAATGACGCCGCTGCACGTCAGGCTTATGAGGCGGGGCGCCGTGCGATCATTCGCTGTGGGGCCAACGGGTATGATCTGCCGGTCGAAAAATATGGCGAATGGCGCAACACCGAGTTTGTGTTCAACCCTGAAAAGATGCGGATAAAATGAGGCCGCGACCCCACAGAACAGGCGGACAGTCGCCGGTTTTCACGCCGCCAAGATTGGCAGAGTCAGGTTTTTGTGTATGTACCCCGGAAAAAATGAGGACAAAATGACCCTTTTGCGAGCAGTGTTCCTGGCCATTCTGATGGTTATTCCGGCAGCAGTGACGGCGCAATCCAATGCGCCGCTAAGGATCGAGATCACCGATGGTGTGATCGAACCCTTGCCTTTTGCGGTGCCCCAATTCACCGCTGAAAGCGGTGCGGCGGCGGAATTTGCGGCCAATATCAGCCGCGTGATTGCCGCCGATCTGCAGGGAACCGGCCTGTTCCGCGAAATTCCATCAAGTGCCTACATTGAACAGAACACGACCTTCGGCAATTCGCTGTCCTATTCCAACTGGAAGCCGATCAACGCGCAGGCGGTGGTGACCGGGGCGGTAAACACCGACAGCTCGGGCAAGCTGGTGGTCAAGTTCCGCGTATTCGATGTCTTCAGCGAGGCGCAGCTGGGTGAAGGCCTTCAGTTCGGCGGCACGACCAACAGCTGGCAGCGCATGGCCCACAAGGTGGCCGACGCGGTCTATTCGCGCATCACTGGCGAGGGCGGGTATTTTGACAGCCGCGTGGTATTCGTTTCCGAAACCGGCCCCAAGAATGACCGCAAGAAACGTCTTGCGGTGATGGATTATGATGGGGCGAACATTCAGTTCCTGACCGACAGTTCCTCAATCGTGCTTGCGCCACGGTTTTCGCCCTCAGGCGACCGGGTGCTGTACACCAGCTATGAAACCGGTTTTCCGCGGATCTACCTGCTGGATGTCGGCACCGTACAGCGGCGCGGGCTGGATGCCAGCGCGGATAGCATGAGTTTCGCACCCCGCTTTGCGCCTGATGGGCAGACGGTTGTGTTTTCCCGCTCGGAAGGGGGGAACAGCGATATCTATACGCTGGCGCTGGGCTCTGGTCGGCAGTCACGGCTGACCTCGGCCCCGTCGATCGAGACCGCGCCGAGCTATTCGCCCGACGGCAGCCAGATCGTCTTTGAAAGTGACCGTTCCGGCAGTCCGCAGATATATGTGATGGGCGCGCAGGGCGGCGAAAGTCGGCGCATCAGTTTTGGAGAAGGGCGCTATGGCACGCCGGTCTGGTCGCCGCGCGGCGATCTGATTGCCTTTACCAAGCAGAACAAGGGCCGGTTCCACATTGGGGTGATGCGCGTCGACGGGTCCGAAGAACGCCTGCTGACCGCCAGTTTCCTGGATGAGGGGCCAAGCTGGTCGCCCAATGGTCGGGTGGTGATGTTCACGCGCGAAACCCAGGGTGCGGGGGGCGCTCCGGCGCTGTATTCGGTGGATATCAGCGGGCGGAACCTCAAGAAAGTGCCGATCCAGGGCGCAGCGAGTGACCCGGCGTGGTCGCCGCTTTTGAAGTAGAACGCCCCGTCTGTGCAACGCAGGCGGGATTTGGTAATGTGACGCCAACAGGCGCGTAGAAAAACGAAAAGGGTGGACCCCATGAATAAGCTATCGAGCGTGATTTTACTGACCGGAATGATGGCCCTGTCGGCCTGTGCAAACACCGGCGCCGGCCGGTTTGGCCTGGGCGGCGGTGATGCCGCCGGTGCCGGTTTGGTTGGCGCTGGCGCGGGTGATCCGGCCTCGGCCGCGTATTTCAGCCAGACGGTCGGTGACCGGGTGCTGTTTCCGGTGGATCAGTCAAGCCTGACGGCAGAGGCGCGCCAGTTGTTGGCCGCGCAGGCGCAGTGGCTGAACACGAACCCGCAGTACACCGCCGTTGTCGAAGGGCATGCGGATGAGCAGGGGACACGGGAATATAACCTGGCGCTTGGCGCCCGCCGTGCCGCTGCGGCGCAGGAATTCCTGGTCGCACAGGGTGTGCTGGCAAGCCGCTTGCGCACGGTGACATTCGGCAAGGAACGCCCGATCGAGATCTGTTCGCAGGAAGGGTGCTATGCCAAGAACCGGCGGGCCGTGACAGTGATTGCCGCAGGTGCTGGCGTATAGGGTAACAAGGGGTGGGGCCGATGTTGCGAGGTCTGGTACTAAGTGTGTGTCTGATACTGCCGATGGGGGCCGCTGCGCAGGACGCGCAGACCCTGGCCGACATCAAGCAGGAACTGGCCGTGCTGCTGGTCGAAATGCAGAAGCTGAAGCGCGAGTTGTCGACGACCGGCGGTTCGGGGGTGCAGGTCGCAGGCTCGACCCTGGACCGGGTTGACGCGATCGAGCGTGAATTGCAGCGCCTAACCTCGCAAACCGAGCGGCTGGATGGCCGGATCGAAGCGGTGGTGGCCGATGGGACAAACCGGATCGGCGATCTTGAGTTCCGGATTTGTGAGCTGGAAACCGGCTGCGATATCGGCACGCTGGGGGAAACCGCGCCAATCGGCGGCGATGTCGGTCGCCCCAAGGCGCGGCCAACCGTGGCGCAGCAGGCCGCTTCCAGCGAAACGGCCAATACCGGCGCGCAGCTGGCGCTTGGCGAACAGGAAGAATTCGACCGCGCGCGTGCGGCCTATGACAGCGGCAACTGGTCCAGTGCCGCCAGCCTGTTTGATGCCTATACTACAAATTACGCCGGTGGCCCGCTTGCGGGTGAGGCGCATTTCATGCGCGGTGAAGCGCTGGCAGAACTGGGCCAGGTTTCAGACGCGGCGCGGGCCTATCTGGCAAGCTTCTCCGGCGCGCCCGAAGGTCCGAAAGCCCCTGACGCGCTGTTCAAACTGGGCGAAGCGCTGGTGGTGCTGGGCCAGACCGATCAGGCCTGCATTACCCTGGGCGAAGTGCGCGTCCGCTATCCGGCGACCCAGGCGGCGGCCAATGCCAATGGCGTTCTGGACCGGCTGAGCTGTCTTTGAGTGATGCTGAAGACGCACTTCTGAAGCATTTCGCGCGCGGGGCGTTCGTCTTTGACAGGCCGAAGAAAGTCGGTGTCGCCGTCTCCGGTGGCAGCGACTCGATGGCGACGCTGCATCTGCTGGCATCCGTTGCGGATGAAAAAGGGTGGGTGCTGTCTGCCGTGACCGTGGATCATGGATTGCGGGCAGAGTCTGCGACCGAGGCTGAGTTTGTCGCAGCCGCTTGCGCGAAAATCGGCGTGTCGCATGAAACTCTCAAATGGAACCGCAGCCAATCCACCGGCAATCTGCAGGATCAGGCCCGTCGCGGGCGCTATGGCCTGATTACGCGTTGGGCGCAGGGGCGGCGCATTACGCATATCGTTCTCGGCCATACTGCGGATGATCAGGCCGAAACGTTTCTGATGAACCTTGCCCGGGGATCCGGGATCGACGGGCTGGCGGGGATGCGGCATCGCTGGAGTGATGACGGCATCACCTGGACCCGACCCTTCCTGTTGCAGGACCGCGCAGACCTGCGCGCCTGGTTGTCCCGGCGCGGGATCGCCTGGGTCGACGATCCGTCCAACGAGGACACGACATATCAACGGGTGAAGGCGCGCAAGGCGCTGGCAGCGCTCGGGCCGTTGGGGATCGATGCGCAGGTTTTGTCCGGAGTGACTGTGAATCTGGCGTCGGTGCGTCAGGCGCTGGCCCATCAGACGCATGAGATTGCGCAGCGGATTGCGCGGGTGGACATGGGCGACGTGGTGATCGACCGCTGCGGATTGCAAACCGCCCCGTCCGAGGTGCAGCGTCGCCTGCTGATCGCCGCTCTGCGCTGGGTGTCCGGTGCCGTCTATCCGCCGCGCGAAACAGCGCTGATCGCCGCCGATATCGCGATCACGCGCGGCAAGAACCACACACTGGCCGGGTGCCGCATCCTGACGGACAAGGAGGATCTTCGCATCACGCGCGAAGCCAGGGCGGTCCGCGATGCCTGTGCCAAACCGGGCGAGGTCTGGGATGATCGCTGGATTGTGACCGGCCCGCTGAAACGTGTCACGGTCAAACAATTGGGCGCGGATGGCTTGCGGCAATGCCCGGATTGGCGCGAAACCGGGCGGCCAAGGGCCAGTTTGCTGGCCTCTGTGGCGGTTTGGCGGGGTGAAACGCTGCTGGCCGCACCGCTTGCGGGCCTTGAAAACGGCTGGAAAGCCGCACTTCAGCCGGGTCGTGCCGATTTTTTCGCCACATTACTATCGCATTGAAGTCAGACCCCGCTTGCCTATGTTAGATGGAACCGGCATTGCGGGGGCCAACTGGCACCCACTGAATGTGCCGAACCAACCTGTCTGACGAAGGAGTCGACCCCTTGGGTAACGCACGCAACATGGCCTTCTGGGTCGTCCTGTTCCTTCTGATCCTGGCGCTGTTCAATGTGTTCTCGCGCGGGGCATCAAATCTGTCGTCGCAAGCGGTCAGCTATTCCGACTTCATCGCAGCCGTCGAAGGCGGCGAGGTGACAAGCGTTCTGCTGGACGGGGAAACCATCCTGATCCGTGGCCCCGGTGGTCAGCAGATGACGACGACCAAGCCGGCGGATGTCGATGTCGTGCCGCTGCTGCTGGACAAGAACGTGAATATCGAGGCCAAGCCGCAGGAACAATCCGGGCTGGTGACGGTGATCATGACTTTCCTGCCGTTCCTGTTGCTGATCGGGGTGTGGATCTATTTCATGAACCGGATGCAGGGTGGCGGCAAAGGCGGGGCGATGGGCTTTGGCAAATCGCGCGCAAAGCTGCTGACCGAAAAGCATGGCCGGGTGACCTTTGACGACGTAGCCGGGATTGATGAGGCCAAGGAAGAGCTTGAAGAGATTGTCGAGTTCCTGAGGAACCCGCAGAAATTCAGCCGTCTGGGTGGCAAGATCCCCAAGGGCGCGTTGCTGGTTGGCCCTCCGGGCACAGGTAAGACCCTGCTGGCCCGCGCGATTGCGGGTGAGGCGGGCGTGCCGTTTTTCACGATTTCCGGTTCGGACTTTGTCGAAATGTTCGTGGGCGTCGGCGCAAGCCGGGTTCGTGACATGTTCGAACAGGCCAAGAAAAACGCGCCCTGCATCGTCTTCGTGGACGAGATTGACGCCGTGGGCCGCAGCCGTGGCGTCGGCTATGGCGGCGGCAATGATGAGCGTGAGCAGACGCTGAACCAGCTTCTGGTCGAAATGGACGGGTTCGAGGCGAACGAAGGCGTGATCCTGATCGCCGCGACCAACCGCCCCGACGTATTGGACCCCGCCCTGCTGCGCCCCGGCCGGTTTGACCGTCAGGTTCAGGTGCCAAACCCGGATATCAAAGGCCGCGAGAAAATCCTGGCCGTCCATGCCCGTAAGACTCCGCTGGGCCCGGATGTCGACCTGCGCACCATTGGTCGCGGAACGCCCGGATTTTCCGGCGCTGATCTGGCGAACCTGGTGAACGAGGCGGCGTTGATGGCCGCGCGTTTGGGTCGCCGTTTCGTGACCATGGAAGATTTCGAAATGGCCAAGGACAAGGTCATGATGGGGCCCGAGCGCCGCTCGATGGTGATGACCGATGATGAGAAAAAGCTGACCGCCTATCACGAGGCTGGCCATGCCATCGTCGGGATCAACGTTCCGCAGCACGATCCGGTGCATAAGGTCACGATCATCCCGCGCGGTCGGGCACTTGGCGTGACCTTCTACCTGCCCGAGCGCGACAAGCTGAGCATGACGAAAGAGGCGGCGCTAAGCTCGCTGGCGTCGGTCATGGGCGGCAAGGCGGCGGAAACGCTGGTCTTCGGACCCGAGAATGTGACCAATGGCGCCTATTCGGATATACAGCATGCCACCAACCTGGCCACTGCGATGGTCAGCCAGTGGGGCATGTCCGACAAGCTGGGCAACATCAACTATACCTCGACGCAGGAAAGCTTCCTTGGCAGCCAGTCGAACTGGAACGCATCGGACGCAAGCCGCAAGATCATCGACGAAGAGGTGCGCCGCCTGACGGATGAGGCATTTGAACGCGCCAAAAAGATCCTGCAGGACAATTGGGACGAGGTTGAAAACCTGGCCCAGGGATTGCTGGAATATGAAACGCTGACTGGCGAAGACATGATGCGGGTGATCCGCGGCGATGCGCCGCTGCAGGGTGGCGACGATGATGACACGCCCGATGTCGGCGGCACCGCCTCGGTCACGGCGATCCCCAAGACCAAGCCCAAGGGCAAATCGTCCGACGGCGGCATGGAGCCTGAGCCGAGCGCCTGATCCGCGGGCGCCTGCTCCTAGGGCGCTTGATCAACAAGCCGATCATCTGTCGCAAATATGCTGCAGTAACACGCGCGTCACTGGCGAAGATGCGCGCCGGTTCTGGACTTTTGGCCGGATCGGCCAATGCTTCGCGCATTGGAGCGTTCAATCGTCGGTGAACATTAGTGGGTAGCCTGACACAGAAACTCAGATGGTTCGCCATCGGCACTTTTGCCGTACCCGTCCTTGTTCTGGCGGTGGACCTGGCAAGATATGGCGATCTCTCTCGTCTGTATCACGAGGGCAGCGGCATTGAGTTGGCGTCGTTCTTGTTGCTTGCCTATGGCTGTGTCGGATTTCTGGTTCTTGCGCCACAAAACGCCTTTGGGCGGGTCTGGCATGTTCCGGTTGGCCTGTTCCTGCTTGCGTCGCGTGAACTGGATCTGGACAAGCGGTTCCTGGCAGATGGAATGCTCAAATCCAACCTGTACCGGCATGACAACCCGATATCGCACAAACTGATCGGTGGAGCGGTTGTCATTCTGATCCTCTGGGTCATCTGGCGGCATGTCAGACGGTCGGGTCCGGGATAGGTGCGTTCCATATTTGGGTTACAGCTGTGGGCGTGGCTTTGGCTGATCGCCATGGCGTCCATCGTCATCGCAAAGTCACTGTACGGGCTGGGGCGCAAGCTCGCGCCATTTGGAATCGAGGTCTCGCGCGGTCAGGCCTCGTTCGCGGCGCAGACCGAAGAAATCCTGGAGCTTGCCTTCGCGATGCTGACCTGTCTGTCGATCGCGTACTGGCTGAAGTGGCGGGCGGCTGGCACATAGGCCGCGCGCGGATAGCCCCCCGAACGTCGCGCGAGATGCGGAAAATGTCGCAACCCTCCTGACATAGCTGGATTAACGGGCTAAGTCCGGGCGGGACAATGCAAAGGACACCCTATGACTGCCAAAATTCTTGACGGAAAAGCCTTCGCCGCAGCCATCCGAGAACAGGTTGCCGAGCACGTCGCCCGCCTGAAATCGGACCACGGCATTACACCCGGATTGGCCGTCGTGCTGGTGGGTGAAGATCCGGCGAGCCAGGTTTACGTCCGCTCGAAAGGCAAGCAGACGGTTGAGGTTGGTATGAACAGCTTCGAGCATAAGCGCGACGCCGACATCTCGGAAGCGGACTTGCTGGCGCTGGTTCAATCGCTGAATGATGATCCGGCGGTGCACGGCATTCTGGTGCAGCTGCCGCTGCCGGGGCATCTGAACGAAGACCTGATCATCAACTCGATTGATCCGGCCAAAGATGTGGACGGGTTTCATATCTCGAACGTAGGTCTGCTTGGGACCGGGCAGAAAAGCATGGTGCCTTGCACGCCGCTGGGGTGTCTGATGTTGCTCAGGGATCACTTCGGGTCGCTTTCAGGCCAGGATGCTGTGGTCGTCGGGCGGAGCAACATTGTCGGCAAACCGATGGCGCAGCTGCTGTTGGGCGATAGCTGCACAGTGACAATTGCGCATTCGCGCACCAAGGATCTGGCAGACGTTGTACGCCGTGCCGACATCGTTGTTGCTGCTGTAGGCCGCCCCGAAATGGTGCCGGGTGACTGGATCAAGCCGGGTGCCGTCGTAATTGACGTGGGCATCAACCGCATCGACGCGCCCGATAAGGGCGAGGGCAAGACCCGGCTGGTCGGGGATGTGGATTTCGCCAGCGCGGCCGAGGTTGCCGGGGCCATCACCCCGGTTCCCGGCGGCGTCGGCCCGATGACGATTGCTTGTTTGCTGGCAAATACGGTGACCGCCTGCAGCCGCGCAAATGGCCTGCCAGAGCCTGAGGGCCTGACGGCGTAAGCCTTCCTAAGCGCGGGCGCCGGTTTGTGGACGCGGCGCCTGCGACCCGGGGCATGCACAGCGTCGGGCCATGAGGCCTTTGCAGCCGATGGCCCGGCCTATGCCAAATCCAGTGCCGCCTGCCGCCGGGCCAGGGCCCAATCGGGCCAATGTTCCGAGCGGCGGAAGTAAAGCGCCATCACCGGCACATTGTCCGGCAGAACCACCCAGGGCTGTTTGCTTTCGGTGAAGATATGGATGTCCGGCGGGCAGGCATCCGGGTTGTCCAGCGTGCCAATACGCAGGAACCAGAACCTGTCACCGGCGCCGGAATAGACCGACCAGAGGGCGACCTGACAGTCAGGACAGCGCGCGAACCGTTGCCCTTTGCCGCTTTCGCTTGGCGTGTTGATCCAGACCGGTGTGCCGCTGACCTCGACCATCGAGGCTTCGATGATCCCGTTCATCGCAAACGCCGACCCGCTTTCACGTTGGCACCAGCGACAATGACAGGCGTGCACGAACAAAGGTCGGTCGGTCAGGGAATAGTGGATTGTGCCGCAAGGGCAGCGACCGGTGAGGGTGGCCATGGGGTCCCCGGTACGTTCGAAGAAGGCTGGGCCGCCCCGGTCAAAGGGGCGGCCCGGTTTGTTTACTCGACGATGGTGATGCGGCCGTCGGTATAGGGCTGGTAAGCCCCTTGCGCGGCCATGTATTCCGCCGTCACGTCAGCCAGATCGGGGCCGAAGTCATAGGCGTTCATCGCGTCCTTGAACATCGAATAGCCGTCGCCGCCGTTACGCACGAAGTTGTTCGAGACCACACCATAGGTCGCCGCCGGGTCGACAGGTTCGCCGCCAACCATGACATTGCTGATGCGGCTTCCGACTTCGTTGGATAGCGTCGCGGTATAGCTCATCCCCGATACCTGCGCGAAGCGGCCACCACCGTCAGCAACCTCGCTGACCGCGTTTTCCAGGGCCGCAACAAGGGTTTCGCCCGAGATCTGGAACGTCGACAGCGTGTTCTGGAACGGCAGCACGGTCAGAACTTCGCCCATGGTCACCGGTCCGGCGTCAATCGAGGCGCGAAGACCACCGCCATTGGCGATGGCAATCTGGATGCCCTGATCCTTGACCCGGTCCAGCATGGCGTCCGCGACCAGATTGCCCATCGGGCATTCCACTGCGCGACAGACCGAGCGATCGCCTTCGATGGCGGCGGCAGCTTCGGCCACAACCTCGTTACGAATCTCATCCAGCGGCACGGCGGCCTCGGCGATACGTGCCACGGTTGCTTCGTCTTCTGTGACGGATGCGTCCATGATCAGCGGTTCGCCGGCCGCTTCGGTTACATTGCCGTCGTCGTCGAAGGTCACGTTCAGCTCACCCAGGAACTTGCCATAGGCATAGGCCTGAACGATCGCGGTCGAACCGACCATGGTCGGATACGGCCCGACCGCACGCTCCTGCGTGTTCGACAGCAGCGTGTTGGAGTGGCCGCCGACAATCACGTCCACGCCGGTGGTGTTGGCTGCAACCTCCTGGTCGACGTTGTAGCCCGAGTGGCTGAGCACGATGATCTTGTTCACGCCATCGGCGGTCAGCTTGTCGACCTCGGCCTGGACCGCCTCGGACGGGTCGGTGAAGATCACGTTGTCGCCGGGGCTGGCGAGTTCATCGGTGTTCTGTGGCGTCAGGCCGATCATGCCGATCTTTTCGCCGCCGCGTTCGATCACGACCGACTTCTGGATGACGTCGTTCAGCAGCGGTTCACCCGAAATATCGGCGTTCGACATCAGGATCGGGAAGTTGATCGTATTGGCAAATCCGCGCAGCACCTCGGGGCCGTCGTCAAACTCGTGGTTGCCGACGGTCATCCCGTCGTATCCCAGCTTGTTCATCATTTCGGCGGCCAGCGCGCCTTTGTAATAGGTATAAAACAGCGTCCCCTGGAACTGATCGCCACCATCCACGAGGATCGAGTTGTTTGACCGCGCACGCGCATCCGCGATGGCAGTGACCAGCCGGGCCGAGCCGCCAAAGCATTTGCCTTCGGCATTATCCTCGGCGCCGCAACCGGAATCAAACCGGCTGATCGGTTCGAATCGGGCGTGGAAGTCGTTGGTATGCAGAATGGTCAGCGAATAATCCGCCTGCGCGGTCGTGGCCGCCAGCGCGAAGGCTGCGGCGGTTGTCATAAGACGTGTATTCATGGGTTTGATCCCCCTGTTGATTTGATCGGGTCAGAGTGACGGGCAAGTCTGTCAGAGTCAAAGCCCACAGTCATTGACCTTGCGCAATTTTCGGCTGTGTCGCGGCGCTTGACCTGCGCCAACAGGGCGGGCATGTCGCCAACCATGCTGGTCTATAAAATCCTTCGCGCCACCGAATGGCAGGCCCTGCAGGACGCGGGCGTCACCGATGGTGCGCCGATTGATCTGGCCGATGGCTACGTGCATCTGTCGACCGGCGCGCAGGTGGCCGCGACGTTGCAACTGCATTTCGCCGGGGTCGAGGGGCTGGAATTGCTGGCGCTGGAAAGCGATGATCTGGGCGCGGCATTGCGCTGGGAAACATCGCGCGGCGGTGCGGATTTCCCGCATCTTTATCGGACGCTTCGGTTAAGCGATCTGCGCTGGCACGCCCCGCTGCCGCTGGAAAGTGGCATACATGTCCTGCCGGATGACTTGACGTGATCGAGCGTGCTGCACTCGCCATATTACACCGGCTGGACCCGGAGCGTGCCCACAGCATCGCGATTGCGGCTTTGCGCGCCGGGTTTGGGCCTCGGGCGGGTCCGATCAGTTCGGACCGGCTGAAAACTCGGATTGCGGGGCTGGAATTTGCTAATCCGGTGGGTCTTGCCGCCGGTTTTGACAAGAATGCGACCGCGCTGACCGGGCTTTACGGGACCGGATTCGGTTTTGTCGAAGTGGGTGCGGCAACGCCACGGGCGCAGCCGGGCAATCCGAAACCGCGCCTGTTTCGCCTGCCTGAGGATCGCGCCGTCATCAACCGGTTCGGCTTTAACAACGACGGGATGGCGGCGATTGGGGTGCGCCTTGCGGCCCACCCCGGCGGGCGTACCGGGCTGAACCTGGGGGCGAACAAGGACAGCGATGACCGCGCCGCCGATTATGCGGCTGTGCTGAAACGCTGCGGTCCGCATGTGGATTTCGCGACCGTCAACGTGTCATCCCCTAACACCGAGGCGTTGCGCGATCTGCAAGGCAAGGCGGCGTTGCGCGCCCTGCTGGATGGCGTGGTCTCGGCCAATGTGGGGCTGGCGACCCCCGTGCCGCTGTTCCTGAAGATCGCGCCCGATCTGGTCGAGGCTGAACTGGCAGATATCGCCGAAGTTGCAGCGGCCACCGGGATCGCGGCGATCATCGCCACCAATACCACGCTGTCGCGGGACGGCCTGACCGCGGCCGACAGGGATCAGGCGGGTGGGCTGTCTGGTGCGCCGCTGTTCGCACGCTCGACCCGTGTGCTGGCGCAGTTGTCGGGGTTGACCGATCTGCCGCTGATCGGGGTTGGCGGGATCAGTTCGCCCGAAGATGCCTATGCAAAAATCCGCGCAGGTGCCTTGGCTGTTCAGCTTTACACTGGCCTGGTGTATCAAGGCTTGGGACTGGTTGACCGGATCGTTTCGGGTCTGGATGATAGGCTGGCACGCGATGGATTTGCGAATGTCGCCGATGCTGTCGGAACCGGCAGAAAGGTATTTTTATGAGTGATCTGATTTTGTGGCATAACCCCCGGTGCAAAAAGTCCCGTGCGGCGTTGGAATTGCTGACCAGCCGCGGGTTATCGCCGACGATCCGCCTGTATCTTCAGGATCCGCCCAGTCAGGATGAATTGCGCGCCGCCATCAAGGCTCTGGGCGTTCCACCTGGAGAGATCGTGCGCCGGGGCGACGCGAAATGGGCCGAACTGGCGTTGGAGGATACCTCGGATGAGGCCCTGATTGACGCAATGGCCGAGCATCCGATCCTGATCGAACGTCCGATCCTGTTTTGCGAAGGCGATGCCGCAATCGGCCGCCCGCCCGAGAATATTCTGGGTTTGGTGTCCTGAAGACTGCGTTGTCGAACGCCGTTTGATGACGGGTCAGTGGACGGTGTTGTCTGGGGTCATTCGTCGACTTCGGCTTCGGCCTCAATCTCGACCAGATAGGGGCCGATCAGCCCGGCGATTTCGACCAGCGTGTTGGCCGGGCGGGCAGCGCCGAAGACGCGGGCGTGGACGCCGCTGACGCCCTCCCACCCGTCAAGCCCGACCATGAAGATCCGGGTGCGGGTAATATCCTCGGGCTGCACACCAAGCGAGGTGATTGCGGCGACGATCTTGTCGAGCGCGAAAACCGCCTGCGCCTCGGCTTCGCCTTCGGCCACGACGTTGCCGTGGGCGTCGGTGGCGGTTGTGCCGCTGACAAGAATGCGGTTGCCGACGCGCACCGCGCGGCTGAACCCCGCGGCGTCTTCCCAAACCGATCCGGAATCGGCGCGGGTTCGATCCGGGCGCGCCGGAATTGCTGCGGACGGAAAGACCGCTGGCAGCGCCTCAAGATGATCGCCCAGATCGCCCGAGGCGGTCAGGAACGGCGGCTTGCGGTATTCGTCGCCGCAATCGCCGGGGATCATCTCTAAAGCGTCTGTCGCGGCCGAGATTGCGATGGTATCTTCCGCATCCAGCGACAGCGCATCCAGCCGGGCGTTGTCGGCGCGATGCTGGTTTTCCCCCAGCCGCGCCCCGACGATGACCGAGGCGACGGCCCGGTGATCCAGCACCCAGCGGGTTGCCACATTGGCGACCGAGGCGTCGTGCTTCTTCGCAACGTCCGAAAGAACGCGCATCAGCCGCTGAAAGGGTTCCCAGCCACCGCCCGCGTCGATGAACCGCTTGTATTTCATCCGGCTCCAATCGGCGATCTCGGCAGGCTCATCCGCGCCAACCCAGCGATCGCTCAGAAACCCGCCGCACAGCGTCCCAAAGGCCAGCAGCTTCACGCTGTGGGCCAGCGCCACGGTCGACAGCCGCCCCGCCGCGCGACGATCCAGCAGCGAAAAACAGACCTGGTTGCTGGCAACCTCGATCCCGTTTTTCAGCACCAGCCGCAGGTGATCCGCGTCAAAATTGGTCAGGCCGATTTCTTTAATCAGGCCCTCTTCGCGCAAGCGCATCAGCCCGGCGAGCGCATCGAGGTACTCGGGCGACTGATACTGCCACCAGTGAAATTGCATGCAGTCGACGTGCGGCAGGTCCAGCCGGCGTAGCGCGGTTTCGACGCCGTCGCGGACCGCGTCGAGGGACATATCGCCCGGCGGGGGACACCATTTTGTCAGGATCGTTGGCGGTGTTTCCCCCGCGTCGCGCAACAGCTTGTGGGCCTTGCCTGCGACGATTTCGGCGCTGCCATAGTGGTCGGCCATATCAAACGTGTCGAAACCTTCGCGGGCTTAATCGGCCAGCGCTTCGGCGGCGGCATCCAGATCGAACGCTTTCCCGTCGCGTTCCTGATCGGCCATCTGCCACAGACCAGTGACGACGCGGCGCACCGACAGCTTGCCAAGGGTGGTTTTTGCGGGTCCGGTCATGGGCAGCCTTTCAGAAATCAGGGTTCGGATAGCGGCGCGGCGACAGGCCGGATTGGAACCAGCTGACGAAACTTTCCATCGTGAAGACCGGCAGGCCGGTCGCGCGACGGATATCTGCCGCATAGGGGATCATGTTGGTGCATTCCAGAACCAGCGCGCCCAGATCCGGGTGATCCGAAACCATCGCCTGCGCCGCCGCGACATTGTCAGCGCGCGTAGCTTCGACGTCCAGCGCGGCCTCATCCCCCAGGATCACGCGCGTGAACTCCGCCCCGCCTTCGGTGGTGCCAATTGGTGTTTCTTCCGGCACGCCCGCCGCCGCAAGATGTGCCTGTGACAGGGTCGAGGCGGAAATCGTCAGCACGCCGGCGCGTTTTCCCGGCGGCAGCAGCGCATTGACGGCACGCACCTGCATCAGCGACGAGGCCGCGACAGGCACCCCGACTGCCGCCGCCAATTGGTCCTGAAACAGGCTCAGGAAGCCGCAGTTCGTGGTAATTCCGTCGGCCCCGTCCGCCACCAGGTCGCGGGCGGTGTCAATGAAGGCAGGCAACAGCCCCGGCGCGCCCTGGCGCACGACTCGTTCGGGCGAGGCATCGCGGACCACACGGTACAGCACCGGGAACGGCCAGGTGGTCGCATTGCCCATGTCGCCGGGAATGCGCGGAAACCGCGCCTTTAGCATCAGAATGCCGACGGATGCGCCATAGATCGCTTTGCCGCCCTGCGCCGTCCCTGCCATCGCCACCCCCGATAGAACCGCAGCCAGCGTCGGATACGCCAACCGGCAGGTCAAGCGGCTTTGCGCGATTGACTCTGCCGGACCGGCGGGCAACGCTGATCAAACGCATCGACACGGGGAAATGGATGAGCGTGACGGGATCAAATCACCTCAGCGGGGCCGAGGCATTCGTGAAGATGCTGCAAGCCTATGATGTGAAGCACATCTTTGGCCTTTGCGGTGATACGACGCTGCCGCTGTACGACGCCTTCGCCCGGCTGGACACCGACATCACGCATTTTCTGACGCGGGACGAACGGCACGCGGGCTATATGGCTGATGCCTATGCGCGTGTAACCGGCAAGCCCGGCGTTTGTGAGGGGCCATCGGGCGGCGGGGCAACCTATATCCTGCCCGCCTTGGTCGAGGCGAACGACAGTTCCGTGCCGATACTGGCGATCACCACGGATGTGGCGACGACCAGCCGGGGGAAATACCCGCTGACGGAACTGGATCAAGAGGCGCTGTTTCGCCCGGTGACGAAATGGAACACCTCGCTCGATAGCTCTGCCCGCGTGCCGGCAGGCATCCGGCAGGCGTTCCGCGCAATGACCACTGGTCGTCCCGGGGCGGTGCATCTGGCGCTGCCGTTCGACACCCAGAAAGGCGATGTGGCCGAGGCCGAGGTCTGGGCCGACAAACGCCACCGACGCTTTCCGGCCGAACGTGCCGCGCCCGAGGTTCAGGCGATCCGCGATGCGGCTGATGTGCTGGAAGGGGCATCCTCTGCCATCATCATCTGTGGCGCCGGCCCGGTGCTTGCCGGGGCCGAACGGGCGCTTCAGAAGCTGGCCACAATGCTGGGTATTCCGGTTGCCACCACCGTGTCAGGGCAGGGCAGCCTGCCCGAGACGCACCCAAACGCGCTGGGCGTTGTCGGGTCGAACGGCGGGGTTCCGGCAACCCGCGCAGTTGTCGATGCCGCCGATGTGGTGATGTTCGTTGGCTGCCGCGCCGGATCTGTCACGACCGAGCGCTGGCGCTCGCCCCCGCATGGCGCGACGATCATCCATATCGACAGCGATCCGATGGTGATCGGCGCAAATTATCAGACCGATGTGGCGATCTGTGCCGATGCCCGGCTGGCGTTGGAAGCCCTGATCGCAGAGTTCGCGGACCGGGGCGACATCAGGGTTCGTGACGGGGTTGCGCAGGCCGAAGCCGCGTGGAAGGCCAAACTGGCCGATTTTGCGCCGCTGGCCAGCACCAGTGAGCGCCCGATCCGACCAGAAGCAGTGATGGCGGCAATGATGAAGGTTTTGCCAAAGGACGCGGTGATTTGTGCTGATCCCGGTACGCCGTGCCCATATGTTTCCGCGCATTATCGTCTGCCAAGCGCAGGGCGGCACTTCATTTCCAACCGGGCGCATGGGGCGCTGGGCTTTTCGCTGGCCGCGGCGATGGGGGCGCAGGTCGGGCGGCCGGGTGCCAAAACCCTCAGCCTGATGGGGGATGGATCGTTTGGGTTCTGCTGTGGAGAGCTTGAGACGCTGGTGCGTTACAACATCCCGATCATCTCAATCGTATTCTCAAACGCGGTCTATGGATGGATCAAGGCCGGGCAGGAGTCCGGCTTTGGGAAGCGGTATTACAATATTGATTTCAACCGCACGGATCATGCCGCCGTGGCGCGCAGTTTCGGTGTGAAAAGCTGGACGGTCGAAGACCCCGCGCAGCTGATCCCGGTGCTGCGCGAAGCGGTCGCGCATGACGGTCCGACCCTGATCGACGTGATCAGCCAGCCGCTGCACGAAGCGGCAGCCCCGGTCAGCGAATGGGTTGCATGATGGGGTGCGCCTGTTTCGCCCTGTCGATGTTCGCCCCATGACCAAGACTGTCGCCATCATCGGGGCCGGGATTGTCGGCGTTTCCACCGCGATCTGGCTGCAGCGCGATGGCCACAAGGTGATCCTGATAGACCGTGCCGGACCGGGCGAGGGGACGAGTTACGGCAACGGCGGCGTCCTTGCCTCTTGCGCGGTGGTGCCGGTGACGACGCCGGGGCTGATGAAGAAGGCCCCAAAGATGCTGCTGGACAAGAACCAGCCGCTGTTTCTGCGCTGGTCCTATCTGCCGCGCCTGATGCCCTGGCTGCGCAACTATCTGAGCCACGCCAACGACGCCGACACCCGCCGGATCGCGAATGCCATGATGCCGATCCTTGGCGATAGCCTCAATGATCATCTGGCGCTGGCCGAGGGCACCGGGGCCGAGCGGTTCGTGAAGCCCTCGGACTATCTGTTCCTGTATAATGACCGTGCGCATTTTGAGGGGGACGCCTACGTTTGGGATATCCGGCGCAGCCACGGGTTTAACTGGGACATTCTGGAAGGCGCGGCGCTGCGCGATTACGACCCGATCTATGATCCGGCGCTGGGCCATGCTGTGCGTTTGAAAGGCCACGGGCGGATTGCCGATCCGGGGGAATATGTAAAGGCGCTGGCCGCGCATGCTGTTGCGCAAGGGGCCCAGCTGATTAGGGCCGATGTGAGTGATGTGATCCGCGAAGGCGGCACCGTTACCGGCCTGCGTGCAGGCGGTGAGGTCATCGCCTGCGACGCCTGTGTCGTCGCCACCGGGGTCTGGTCCAAAGGGCTGGCCGGCAAGCTGGGCGTCCGCGTTCCGCTGGAATCCGAACGCGGCTATCACCTGGAACTAATCGAACCGTCGGCGATGCCAAAATCGTCGGCCATGGTCGCGTCGGGCAAATTCGTCGTCACGCCATTGGACAGGCGGATACGCCTCGCCGGGGTTGTCGAATTCGGCGGGCTGGATGCGCCTGCGTCCACGGCGCCGATAGAATTGCTGAAACGCAACGCGGCCAGCGCTTTCCCGGGGCTGACCTGGAAAGACACCGCAGAATGGCTGGGCCACCGCCCTGCACCGGCTGATTCGATCCCCGTAATCGGGGAAGTACCGGGCGCGAAAGGCGCGTTCCTGGGCTTTGGCCACCACCACGTCGGCCTGACCGGCGGGCCGAAAACGGGCCGATTGCTGGCCCAAATGATCGCCGGACGGCAACCAAACATTGACGTAGGGGTCTATTCGCCTGCACGTTTCACCTAAGCTGGCCGAGTATTGCTTGTCCGGCAAACAACAAAGACCAACCAACCGGGAGACGACAAAAGAAGAAACTGACAACCCTGCTGGCCGCAACGGCCATGACGGCAACCACCGCGGCGCCGGTGCTGGCCGCGGGCCACGCCGAGAAATGGGACATGCCGATGGCTTATTCAGCCTCGAACTTCCATTCGGATGTGGGCGCGCAATTCGCCAGCTGCGTCACCACCGGCACCGGTGGCGCGATCGAGATCACGACGCACCCGTCGGGTTCGCTGTTTGCCGGGGCCGACATCAAGCGTGCGATCCAGACCGGTCAGGTGCCGATTGGCGAACGCCTTCTGTCGGGCCACCAGAACGAAAACGCGCTGTTCGGGTTCGATTCGGTGCCGTTCCTGGCCACCTCGTTCGATGATGCCGACAAGCTGTGGAAAGCCGCCAAGCCAAGCATCGAAAAGCTGCTGGCCGATCAAAATCTGACGCTGCTTTATGCCGTGCCGTGGCCGCCGCAGGGCCTGTATTTCAAGAACGAGGTCACCTCGGTCGCCGAGATGGAGGGCATCAAGTTCCGCAGCTACAACAACGCAACCTCGCGTCTGGCCGAATTGACCGGAATGCTTCCGGTGACCATCGAAGCGGCCGAGATCAGCCAGGCTTTTGCGACCGGCGTTGCCGATGCGATGGTCAGCTCGGGCTCGACCGGGTACGACCGCAAGGTCTGGGAAAGCCTGGGTTACTTCTATGAGGTCGATGCCTGGCTTCCGCGCAACTATGTCATGGTGAATTCCGACACCTGGGCCGCCACGGATGAGGCGAACCAGAACGTGATCCGCGGCTGCGCAGAACTGGCCGAATATACCGGCACCTGGCGGTCCAAGGAGTACACCGGCTTCACCCTGCAAGGCCTGCGTGACGGCGGCATGACCGTTGGCCCGGCCTCGGACCAGATGGTCGGAGAGCTGAAGGCGATTGGTGAAACCATGACCGCAGAGTGGCTGGAAGCTGCTGGTGAAGAGGGTGCGGCCATCGTCGACGCCTTCAAGGGCATGCAGTGATCTGAGGCGATCCGAAGCGACAAGGCGGGTGGCATTCGTGCCGCCCGCAATCCAGCGAATGACCCGACAAAACCGGGCAGGGGGACATCATGGGATTCGTGCACAGCGTCCGACGCGGGCTTGACGGGCTCTATCTGCTCAGCGGCATCCTCGCCTCGCTTTGCCTGATTGCGATCCTGTTCCTGATCGTGGTGCAAATGCTGGCCCGCTGGACCGGAGAGGTGTTCCCTGGCGCGCCTGAATACGCCGGTTACGCCATGGCGGCGGCCAGCTTTCTGGCGTTCGCCAATGCGCTGAACCGTGGCAGTCATATCCGGGTCAGTATCGTGCTGAACGCGGTCGGGCCGCGCCTGCGCCGGATCATCAATATCTGGTGTTTCGCGATCGGCGCGCTGGTCGCCTGGTATTTCGTGCGCTACGCCTATAACTTCGTCTATTTCTCGTGGAAATTCAATGACATCAGCCAGGGGCAGGACAAGACGCTTCTATGGATGCCGCAGTCCATCATGCTGTTGGGTGCGGTCATTCTGGCCATCGCGCTGACCGACCACCTTTTGCACCTGATCTTCTCGGGCGATCACAGGATCAAACGCGATCTGGTCGACCAGAGCCACGGAGAGTAACAGATGGAAAATTTCCCGATCATCGCACTGTTCCTGTTCGTCCTGTTCCTGTTGCTCGGCTCGGGGGTTTGGGTCGGGCTGGCGCTGATGGGCGTCGCCTGGGTGGGGATGGAGCTGTTCACCACACGGCCCGTCGGTGATGTTATGCTGACGACAATCTGGCGTGCCTCATCCTCGTGGACGCTGACGGCCTTGCCGATGTTCATCTGGATGGGCGAGATCTTGTATCGAACCCGACTATCCGAGGATATGTTCAAATGCCTTGCCCCATGGATGGCGCGGCTGCCCGGTGGGCTGGTGCATACGAATATCGTCGGCTGTACGGTGTTTGCTGCTGTTTCGGGGTCGAGTGCCGCGACACTGACAACCGTCGGCAAGATGTCGATCCCTGAGCTGCGCCGCCGCGAATACCCCGAACGCATGATCATCGGAACGCTGGCCGGGGCAGCGACGCTGGGCCTGATGATCCCGCCCAGCCTGACGTTGATCGTCTATGGGGTGACGATCAACGAAAGCATCTCGAAATTGTTCTTCGCGGGCATCCTGCCGGGGATCGTGCTGGCGGCGATGTTCATGGCCTATGTGGCGGTGACAAGCCGGTTTTCGAAATCATGGAACCCTGCCGAAGAACCGAAAATGACCTTTGGAGAGCGTGTTGCGAACTCGCGCTTTCTGATCCCGGTGTTCTGCCTGATCGCGGTTGTCATCGGGTCGATGTACCTTGGATACGCCACCGCGACCGAAGCGGCGGCATTCGGGGTGATCGGCGCGCTGTTGCTGGCCCTGACGCAAGGGTCGCTGAACTGGAGCACCTTCACCGAAAGCCTGATGGGTGCGACCCGAACCAGCGCGATGATCGCCCTGATCCTTGCAGGGGCCGCGTTCCTGTCGCTTGCCATGGGCTTTACCGGTCTGCCGCGCGGGCTGGCCGATCTGATCGCGCAGATGGAGCTGACGCGGTTCGAGCTGCTGATGGTGCTGCTGGTGTTCTATATCATTCTGGGCATGTTCCTGGACGGAATATCCTCGGTCGTGCTGACCATGGCGGTCGTCGAACCGATGGTGCGGGAAGCCGGTATTGACCTGATCTGGTTCGGCATCTTCATCGTCGTCGTGGTCGAGATGGCGCAGATCACCCCGCCGATCGGCTTCAACCTGTTCGTGCTGCAAGGCATGACCGATCACGAGATGGGCTTTATCGCGCGCGCCGCCTTCCCGATGTTCCTGATCATGGTGGTGATGGTCTTCGTGCTGATCCTGTTCCCCGAAATTGCGACCTGGCTGCCCGATAACATACGCAAGGGGCCGGGCGGGTAGGGGCCGGGCGGGTAAGGGGCGTTCCGGGCGGGTGCGGGCACATTTGAAATCGCATCCTCTGTCCGGCCTGGATCCAAATCGTTTGTTCTGCCTGATGATCGATGCTTGCCGCGTTTCGGCATCACGCGCCCGGGGCTGAAGGATGCCTGCAATCCACCAGATCGCCCATCTGTTGCGCCTGATCGCCCGGCATGGGCGTTGGGCGTTGGTTGTCGGGCTGATCACTGGTGTTGCGTCACCGGGTCTTGCGGCGATCCTGCGCCCGTGGTTGCCGCATCTGGTGACGCTGCTGCTGTTTCTGACAGCGCTTCGGATCGGGCCGCGGGCCGCGCTTGGGTCCGGCGCGGATCTTGGACGCTCGGTCACATTCGCGCTGATCTATCAGGTTGCGGTGCCGATGGCGGCGCTTGGCATCGCGCTGAGCCTTGGTTTTGCAACATCTGCCGTTGCGCTGGCGCTGATCCTGATGATGGCGGGTCCGTCTGTGTCCGGCGCGCCGAATTTCACCATCATGCTGGGGCAGGATCCCGCCCCGGCCCTGCGCCTGCTGATCGTCGGGACCGCAGTTCTGCCGCTAACGGTTCTGCCGGTGCTCTGGGCGATGCCGCAGCTTGGCGGGGCGTCTGCCGTCCTGCTTGCGGCGCTTCGCCTTCTGGCGGTTATTGGCGGTGCAGTGGCTTTGGCCTTCACACTGCGTGCCCTGCTGCGGCCCGAGATTTCGGATAACGACCGGGCCGCGTTGGACGGCGCCACTTCGGTCGTTCTTGCCGTAACTGTTGTTGGCCTGATGGCCGCACTTGGCCCGGCGTTGCGCACGGATCCGGCCAACGCGGCCTTCTGGATGGCCGTGGCGTTCGCCGCCAATTTCGGCCTGCAGATCGCCGCGCGACAGGTGCTGCTGGCCAGCGGCAACCGCGCCGTCGCGACGCCTTTCGCCATCGTGGCAGGAAATCGCAACATCGCGCTGTTTCTGGTTGCACTGCCCGCGCCTGTGACCGACCCTATACTTCTGTTCATCGGTTGCTATCAGGTGCCGATGTACCTGACCCCGATCCTATTGGCGAAGTTCCATGCCAAGCCTTGATTACCCCTGCGTGCGCACCCTTGGCCTGACCGGCCTGCTGGTGACTTTCGCCGAAAAGATGAGCGAGCCCGCCAACCGCGCGGCCCTGTCATTCCGCGCGGCGGTTGTTGCCGCAGATTGGCCCGAGGTGGTGGAAACCTCGACCTCGCTAACCTCGGCCTTCATCCGGTTCGATCCGCTGGCGGGCGACCCGGAGGCACTGACCGGGCGGTTGCGCTCCCTGTTGGCAAGCCGCGACTGGATGGCTACGGATCTTCCGGCGGGCCGGCGGCTGTGGCGTATCCCGGTCACGCTGGAAGGTGACGGCGCACCGCAGCTGGAGGAGGCTGCCAAAGCCGCCGGGGTCACGCCGGATCAGGCCCGCGCGCAGATCGCCAGCGCCCGTGTGCGGGTCCTGACCATCGGCTTTGCACCCGGCCAGCCATATATGGGCGAGCTGCCCGCGCATTGGAACATCCCGCGCCAGACCAGTCTGAATCCGCGTGTGCCCGGCGGTGCGCTGGTGGTGGCGGTCCGGCAGTTGATCATCTTCGCAGGCCCAACACCCACGGGCTGGCGGCACATCGGCCAGACGGCGTTTCGCTGCTTTCGCCCCGGTTCAGACGACCCGACGCCACTGGCCATCGGTGACGAGGTGACATTCCGCCAGGTCTCGACCCAGGAACTGGCGCAGATCGCCTTGGACGATCCCGAAGGTGGCGGCGCAACGGTCGAGGGGCTGTCATGACGCGCAATCTGATCATCCACCGTGCCGGACCCGGATTGACCGTGCAGGATCAGGGGCGGCCGGGCCGTCTGGATCGCGGCCTGTCCATCGGGGGCGCGGCCGACCAGCTGGCGCTTGTCAAAGGGGCGGCCTTGCTTTGCCAGCGGGCAGAGCTTGCCGCGCTGGAAATGGCCGGAATGGGCGGCGAATTCGGGGCCACCGCGCCGACCCGCTTTGCCCTGACCGGTGCGCCGATGCGCGCGTCCCTGGATGGCGAGGCGTTGGTCTGGAACGCCAGCCACATGATCCAGCCCGGTCAGCGGCTGAACATCGGCCCGGCCACTCGCGGTGTCTATGGCTATCTGCATCTTGGCGGCGGCATTGATGGACCGGCCTCGCTGGGTGCGCGCTCGGCACATCTGACGGCTGGAATTGGCGCGTTGATCGCCGATGGCGACCGCTTGCCACTGGCCGAAGATCGTGGGACCCGAGCCGGTCTGGTGCTTGACGTTGAGGATCGGTTTTCGGGCGGGATCCTGCGTATCGTCCCCAGCATTCAGACTGAAAACTTCAGTAAGGCGGATCGTCAACGTTTCGCAGGGACCGTATTCACGCGCGATCCGCGCGGCAACCGGATGGGCGTGCGGCTGACGTTTCAGGGCGATCCGTTTCAGGCCGAGGATCATCTTGGCATCGTGTCCGAAATCATCGTGCCGGGGGATATCCAGATCACCGGCGACGGCGATCCGTTCATCCTGCTGGGCGAGTGCCAGACCACGGGCGGCTATCCCCGCATTGCCACGGTCATTCCGCCCGATTTGCCGAGGGTTGCGCAGGCGCCGCCGGGGGCGATGTTCCGGTTCGAGTTCGTCACTCGTCGCGAAGGGTTCGCGGCGATGCAAAGGGACGCGGACGCCCGGCGCGCGCTGGCGTCCCGCGTTGCGCCGCTGATCCGCGACCCGCGTGACATGGCCGATCTTCTGAGCTATGACCTGATCAGTGGTGTCACCGACGGAAAGGCGGAACAGCAATGACCCGGACAGTCGATATCAACGCAGACATGGGCGAAAGTTTCGGGCCATGGGTGATGGGGCGGGACGCTGACCTGTTGCAGGTCATCAGTTCGGCCAATATCGCCTGCGGATTTCACGCTGGCGACCCGGACGTGATGGCCACCACCATGAAACTGGCGGTCGAGAATGGCGTCGGCATCGGCGCGCATCCCGGCTTTGGCGACATTCAGGGGTTTGGTCGCCGCCGGATGCAGATGGGTGCCTCGGAACTGGGCAATATGGTGCGTTATCAGATTGGTGCGGCGCAGGCGATGGCGCGCGCAGCAGGCGGGCAGGTGCGGCATCTGAAGCTGCACGGGGCGCTGGCCAACATGGCGTCCGAGGATGAGGCGATGGCGCTTGACTGTTACGAAGCCGCCCTGTCGGTCGCCCCTGAGATCATCATCATGGTGCTGGCCGCGACGGCGCAGGAGCGGGCGGTCAAAACGCTGGGCTGCGCCTATGCGGGCGAGATTTTTGCCGACCGCGCCTACAACGACGACGCGACTCTGGTCGATCGCAGCCTGCCGGGTGCGGTGATCCACGACGCCGACATCGCTGGCCCGCGCATCGCTGAAATGATCGGGGAAGGCGCGATCATCACCGAAAGCGGCAAGCGGATCGAGACACGGATCGACACGATCTGCTGTCATGGTGACACCGCCGAGGCGGTAGAACTGGCGAAATCCGTCCGCAGCAGTCTGGAAGCGGCGGGCATCGGGATTGAGGCGTTCGGATAATGGGGTGACGCCCCGGGCGGGCGCCAGCCGCATCCGCGCTTACCCGGATTATAGATACCGGGATGTCGCCAAACGCGCGCGTTGCGTGCTGAGTGAGGCATGCAGCCATTTGCGAAGTAACTGTATCAGATCACGTTGCCTGCAATCTGAGATTCCAACGTGTTAGAACGCGCTCCTGAAAACCTGAATCGCTATTGATGCTCGCTGCGCCCGGTGCGCGCCAAAGGCGCGAGGCGCGCACGCCGGACCGGCCCCACCGGTCTGGCGTCGGTTCGAGGTGGGCACATCCGGGATAGTTGACGGCTAACACGGCACCATAAATCATGCCCGTCAACTGTTGCTGCGCCAGCCCGCCGGTCCGGCGTGCGCCCTGCTTGGGGCAGGTGTTCGTCTTCGAGCGTCGTTTCAGATCAAGTGGATGATGTTGTCGCCGATACGCGATCTTTCGAGTAGTTTCGAAAACGCTATGGTCGCGATCTGGCCCGTGTGGTGAAACCGTCCCTGCGGCGCCAACGCAGGGCTGGCCGGGGTTGTCATCTGTGCCTTTGCCACGATCCGCCAGACCGGCGCAGAGACATGTCGCAATGGCAGCGCGCTGGGTGTCATGGGCGTCGGGCCTGCCAGCGTGCGGGCTTCAGACTTCCTCGATCCGGATCGCGACCGGATCAGAGGCCAGAACGCCGGTCGCGGCCATGCCGCCAAGGGCCTGGTCCAGTGTTGCCCGTGTGGTCTTGTGGGTGACAATCAGGACCGGAGCGGTGGTATCGTCGTGGCCGTATTGACGCATCCGGTCGATTGAAATCCCGGCCTCGCCCAAAACGGTGGCTATTTTGGCCAACGCGCCGAGTTTGTCCAGCAGGGCCATGCGCAGATAAAACGGCGCGGCGGCGGCGCTTTCGGCGGCGGGGGCTTTGGTCAGGCCGGTGGCGGGTTGCCCGAAGGTTGCCAGGCGCAGACCGCGCGCCAGATCCATGACATCGGACATCACCGCGCTGGCGGTCGGACCCTCACCCGCGCCGGGGCCGGACAGGACGATCTGACCGACGGCGTCGCCTTCGACCACCACCATGTTGGTGGCATTCTCCAGCTGTCCCAGTGGCGAATTCGCAGGCACCAGGCAGGGCGACATCCGCTGTTCCAGCCCGCGCCCGGTCATCCGCGCCACGCCCAGCAACTTGATCCGATAGCCCATGTCGGCGGCCTGCTCGATATCCTCGATGCTGACACGCTCAATCCCTTCGATCTCGATCCCGGCGAAATCCACCTGGGTGCCATAGGCGATCGAGGCCAGCAGCGCCAGCTTGTGGCCCGCATCAATGCCGCCCACATCCAGCGTCGGGTCAGCCTCCAGATAGCCAAGGGCGCTGGCCTCGGCGAAGACATCCTCATAGGGCAGGCCAGCGCCTTCCATGCGGGTCAGGATATAGTTGCAGGTGCCATTCATCACGCCCATGACGCGGGTCGCCTCGTTCCCGGCCAGGCCTTCGGTCAGGGCCTTGATGATGGGGATGCCGCCTGCGACGGCGGCCTCAAACCGCAGTGCACGTCCGGCGGCTTCGGCAGCTTCAGCCAGGGGCTGGCCGTGATGCGCCAGCAGGGCCTTGTTGGCGGTGACGACATCCTTTCCCGTCGCAATCGCCGCCTCAACGGCTAATTTCGCGGGGCCGTCATCGCCGCCAATCAGTTCGACAAACAGGTCAACGTCGTCGCGCCGGGCCAGGGCGACTGGGTCATCCTCCCACGCGTAGGCGTTCAGGCGCAGGCCCCGGTCCTTGTCGCGGGACCGTGCGGAAACTGCCGTAATCTCGATCGGGCGCCCGGCGCGGGTGGACAGAAGGTCGGCGTGGCGCTGAACGATGCGGACAACGCCGCTTCCGACGGTTCCGAGTCCCGCGATGCCAAGGCGAAGGGGGCTGGTCATGGGGGACTCTCGCATATTGGGGATGTCGTGTGGTGGTGTGGTCGGCTTGGTGCGGGGCGTCAACCCTGCAGGCGGGTCACGGCAGCGCGCATGCGCGACAGCGTCGCCGTATCAACAACCGGGCGTCGCAGGACGGCGGCGCGGGCGCGCAGGTTGGCGCCCCTTGCGTCCAGGTCCTGGATCATGCCTTCGTTGGCACGCGTGGGCGCGGCGTCCACACCGGTCAGCGCACCGGTGATCGGCACCAGACGCGGATAATCTGCGCGCATCGCTTCGGGTGCGATCGCGGAATCAACCATCGGATAGCTGAAGTCGCACGCCGCCAGCGTGGTCGAGGCCCCAAGCAGGGCACAAAATGCAATGACCCGTTTCATGGTCGCGACCCTAGACCGCGCGCCCGCCTCAGGCAAGCAGTTCGCACGTCCGGACTGGTCGTATTGCGCCGCGCACAGTATAGCGGCGCGATGAGTGATCCTTTGGCCACATTGACGCCCTCGCCGATGCGCAGATTGTTTGCGACGGGGGCATTGGGCGCGCTGGGTGTTCTGACGCTGTGGCTGCTGTTTGCGAATCCGCCGTCCACGGTGGTGTTGCAGGCGGTGCTGATCGCGCTGGGGCTGCTGTTCCTGATCATGGCCATGCGGTTATGGGCGGCCACGGCGCGCGCGGTGATCCTGACCAAGGATGGGCTGTTCGACACATCCGGCACCACCATCGCCACGATGGATCAGATCCAAAGCGTTGATCGCGGACTGTTCGCATTCAAGCCGTCGAATGGATTTGTCGCCGTGACCTGCAAGCCGCTGGGGCGGGGCTGGGCGCCCGGCCTTTGGTGGCGGGTCGGACGCCGGATCGGGATTGGCGGTGTCACGCCAGCCTCGCAGGGCAAGGGCATGGCGGATATGTTGGCGGTTATTCTGGCCGAGCGTGCCGGCCCAGCCGGGTCCTGACCTTAACCTGCCAGCCGGAAATATGTGGTTGTAAAGTGGTCTTCCAGACCTTTGCCTTCGCAAAGCCCCATATTCATGAGCGAGGTGCCGCTGATTTCATCACCGGCGATGATCGATGCACCATCAAACCCATCGGCCTGTGCCGCGAATTCGATAGTTCCGGCACCGATGATCTGGCCACCATACATCTGCAAGCCTGAGGCGAAATGCGTCCCCCCCATCGTCAGCAGTTGCGCGCCGCCACCGGTTGCACAGCTGTCGTCCTTGCCAAGCCGGATCCCCTGGGGGCCCTTGAATGAATTGGCGGAACTATCGGTGGTGAAGATCATCGAATCTTCCAGCGCCACGCCACTTTTGAAGTTAACGGCGCAGTCGGTGATGATGGCGACATTCGTCAGAACCGTGTCTTTAGCAATGGTCAGCGATTCATTGCCGCTGCAATTCACCCAGGTTACCCGTCCGTCGGTGAAATCGCTGTCATCATATGTCCCGCCCGAAGAAATCGTGTCGCGGACAGCCGTATTGGTCAGATTGTGTTGAAAAACTCCGTTTTAGGGCCTGAACGATGATTTTTCTTTCCATGCAGCCCGATCCTAAATTTTTGGCGCGGGGGTCGGCCCAAATCGCCTACATGCGCTCACGCGCAGCCATGCGCTGTCTCGTGGTCAAAGCTTTCCGACTATTTCGCTTCATAGGTTTTCGCAAGAAATCCGCGACGCTCTGATTTCGGAGTTTTTCAACACAATCGTCACATAGCTGGGCCAATGTTCGCTGGTGCCGTTCAGGTTGTAGAAATCGTCGAAAATTTCCGGCAGATCATCCACAATATCCAGATTGAACTCATCTTCACCCAATGCCTTGTCCAAACCCGGGTTTTGCCGCATCCCGCTGCCTGGAATGACCAGGTCGTCCTCGTCGGGCATGGTTACGCGGGTTCCTTCCTCGAAGAAATTGTGGTTCTGCATCTCCACATGCCCGTTCGAATGAATGCAGAACTCCCTGTAAAACCCATTGTTTGAGCGGATATCGACGACATTCTCGGCCACAAATCCTTCGCGCAGACAATTACGCTCGTAAGTTTCATAGACCGCCTGCGTGCGTACATCGAAACGCGAAAATCCAACTAAAGCGTTTCGTCTTGAACCTGAATCGCGAGGGATTCCCTTGAGACCTGATCTGTGATTCATCCTGTTTGGGAGGATGGATCATGTCAGCACCTTTGCCATCTGCGCTTCGGATACGGTTTCAGAGATACATTGAAGAAGGGTTGAGCGGGCGCGCGGCGGCGTTGCGGTTGAAGCTGTCGCCTGCCACAGGCGCGCGGTGGGCGCGTCAGGTGAGGATGAAGGGTCATGCGGAACCTGCCCGGCAGGGACCGCCGCGCGGCAAGGGAAAGCTGGCTCCGCATCGGGAATTCTTTGAGGAGTTGATCGCACAAGACCCTGACATCACGCTCTTTGAGTTGCGTAATGCGCTGGCCGATGCAGAGGGTGTGCGGGTGCATCACTCCTCCATCGCCAACCTTCTGTCCCGGCTCGGCTTCACGTACAAAAAAAGTCGCTGGTCGCAACCGAGCGCCGCCGCGCCAAGGTAAGGCAGCAACGGGCCGACTGGTTCAGATACCGCTCGCCAGCCATTGCGACCTTTCCTGAGCGCGTTGTCTTTATTGACGAAACCGCAGTGAAGACAAACCTCACGCGCCTACGCGGCAGAGCCAAGCGCGGTAAGCGCCTGACGATGGATGCGCCCTTCGGAAGCTGGGGAACCCAAACCTTGATCGCGGGCCTGACCCAAGGCGCGCTGATCGCACCTTGGGTCATCAAGGGAGCGATAGATGGCCCCGCCTTCGCGGCCTACATCCGCGAAGTGCTGGTCCCCGAGATCAACCCCGGCACTGTCGTCATTCTCGACAACCTGGCAACCCACCGGAATAAGGAGGCGACGCAGGCTTTACGCAATCACGGCTGCTGGTTCCTTTACCTGCCACCGTACTCGCCCGACCTGAATCCCATCGAGCAGGCCTTCTCTAAACTGAAAGCCCATTTGCGACGGATCGGGGCCAGGTCCTTTACCCAGGTCTTCGAAGCAATCGGAGCAATCTGCGATCTCTACGACCCAGTAGAATGCTGGAACTACTTTAAGGCCGCCGGATATGTCTCAGGTTAATGTCGAAACGCTTTAGGTGAAGCAGGAACGAGGAGACAGGGTTCGATTTTGACTGCAGGTTCGATGTCTCGACCAGAACGGCGGCTTTTGAGTTGGTGACAGGCGTGAAGACCTGCGTGGCCCGGTTCCAGGTTCCGAAATGGATGTCTACAGGCTCCAGCGTGTTCCCGTGCCGCGAATATGGCATCGTACCCGTTGCAAGTTCTATCGCTTTCAATTTGGCCGAAGCTTCAGTGTCGCCCTGGCGCGTCACGATTGCCGCATGCGCGGCCACATCTGCCGCAACCTGAAGATGGGTTCTATGGGCAATCAGGTTTGAAAAATCCACACCGATCCCGGCCAGAATGGCCATGCCCAAAAAGATATATAGTCCGAATATCGTCATACCGCCGTCTTCGCGCCGACAGCGCAGAAGCAGCGATGCAGTTGTGGCCAGGCGGATCATGGTCAGCCTTCCACCAGATGCTGCGAGCGTACCACGACATTTGCATTGACCAGCGCTGCCATGAAGCCGACCGCGTCCAGATCGCTCGCCGGAATTGTCGCGGTTGTGGTCACGATGCCGCCGCTTTCACTCGCCGACACGGATACGTTGGCGGACAGAACGCTTAGCGAGTTGGTGATGGCCGTCTCCAGGTCCTGTGTGGTTTCGATTGTGCTAATTGCGAACGCGCGGTTGCTGTCCTGAACAATACGCCGCATTTGCGCCTGCCCCGAGAAGATGAGCGACACGTCCGCCACCATCGTGAACACCACCATGAACAGCGGCAGCCAGAGGATCGCTTCGATCGTGGCTGATCCGTCTTGCTTTCTCCGGAAGGTGCGCAGAATCCGCTTTATCCGCGCGGGCGACCCTGGTCCGGACGGTTGTGACTGGATCATTCTGCAATTCTCCTCAGGCGAAAACGGTGGGCAGGGCCTCCGGTCATTCTGATCGTCGATAGTCTAAGGATGGGTGCCAGAAGATGGTCACATTTGGGCATTTGTTCGCTTGTGCGGTGCAGACTGCCTTGATTTCGACACATTGTTGATGGAACGCGCGCAACGCGTTTGAACAGCCGCCAGCGCCTGATCAGCCGTCTTTGCGGCGGTTTGCGTCCGCCCTCGCCAAGAAAATGTCTTCGCCCAATGGCGTTGCCGTGGCACGATGCCTCGAATCGAGGTGCAATCGCGCAACCATACCGGAGGACACTAATGACACCTGCAGGTGAACCAAGCTTTCGCGAATCCGTTGACATCATGTTTGGCCATGCGGTCGACAAGATGGACCTGTCTCCGGGCCTGAAAGAGAAAATTCGAATCTGCAACGCGACCTATACGGTGCGTTTCGGGGTTCGACTGCGCGGCGATATTCATACCTTCACCGGCTATCGCTCGGTCCATTCCGAGCACATGGAACCGGTGAAAGGCGGCATCCGGTTTTCGCTGGGCGTGAACCAGGATGAGGTTGAGGCCCTGGCCGCCCTGATGACCTATAAATGTGCGCTGGTGGAAACGCCGTTTGGCGGCTCCAAAGGTGGTCTGTGCATTGATCCGCGCCAATATGAGGAGGAGGAGCTGGAGCGCATCACCCGCCGCTTTGCCTATGAACTGGCCAAGCGCGATCTGATCCATCCGTCCCAGAACGTCCCGGCCCCCGACATGGGCACGGGCGAGCGCGAGATGGCCTGGATCGCCGACCAGTATTCGCGGATGAACACCACCGACATCAACGCCAAGGCCTGCGTCACCGGCAAGCCGCCGCACGCGGGCGGTATCCAGGGCCGGACCGAAGCGACAGGGCGCGGCGTGCAATACGCGCTTCAGGAATTCTTTCGCCATCCCGAAGACAAAAAAGCGGCGGGTCTGTCGGGGACGCTTTCGGACAAGCGAGTGATCGTGCAGGGGCTGGGCAACGTGGGCTATCACGCGGCGAAGTTCCTGTCCGAAGAAGACGGCTGCGTCGTGGTTGCGGTGATTGAACGCGATGGCGCGATCCACGACGAAAAGGGCATCGACATCGAAGAACTGCGGGCCTGGATCGGCGACCACGGCGGCGTCGCGGGCTATCCCAAGGGAACATATGTGCAGGACGGCGCAGCGGCGCTGGAATACGAGTGCGACATTCTGATCCCGGCGGCCCTGGAAGGTGTGATTAACAAGGGCAACGCCAAGAACATCAAGGCGCCGCTGATTATCGAGGCCGCGAACGGGCCGGTGACAGCGGGCGCAGATGAAATCCTGCGCAAGAAAGGCACCGTCATCATTCCCGACATGTACGCCAACGCGGGCGGCGTGACGGTCAGCTATTTCGAGTGGGTCAAGAACCTGTCCCACATTCGCTTTGGCCGCATGCAGCGCCGCCAGGAAGAGGCGCGCCACCAGCTGATCGTGGATGAGTTGCATCGGCTGGACGAGCATCTGGGTGACAAGTGGTCGATGACGCCCGACTTCAAAGAGAAATACCTGCGCGGTGCGGGTGAGTTGGAGCTGGTCCGTTCGGGCCTCGACGACACGATGCGCGGGGCCTACCAGTCGATGGCCGAGGTCTGGCATTCCCGCGATGACGTGGAAGACTTGCGCACGGCGGCCTTCATCGTGGCGATTGGCCGCGTGGCAAGTGCCTATAAGGCAAAGGGGCTCTAGCCGGGCGGCGCAGCTGCCTCTGAATTGCCGTCCTGTGGCCACTGCCAAGCGGGCGTGCAGGCCAACGGTTGCGCTGTTGTTAAATGCCACCTGACTTGCGCAGCTGAGGTTACTATATAAGGGTTATGTCGCTGCCGCCCGGATTCCTTGATGACCTGCGCACCCGCCTGTCCCTGACGGACGTGGTGGGCAAGAAGGTCGTGTGGGACGCGCGAAAATCGAACCAGGGCAAGGGCGACATGTGGGCGCCGTGCCCGTTCCATCAGGAAAAAACTGCCAGCTTTCACGTCGATGACCGCAAGGGGTTCTATTACTGCTTTGGCTGTCACGCGAAGGGTGACGCCATCAGCTTCGTGCGCGAGACCGAGAATGTCGGGTTCATGGAAGCCGTGCAGATACTTGCCGGGGAAGCCGGGATGCCGATGCCCGAACGCGACCCCGAAGCGCAGAAAAAGGCCGACCGCCGCACCCAACTGGCCGAGGTGATGGAGGCTGCCGTGCGCCACTATCGCATGCAGCTCAACACCAGCGCGGCGGCAGAATCGCGCGACTATCTGGCGCGGCGCGGGCTGGACGCGGCCGCGCAGGAACGGTTCGAGGTCGGGTACGCTCCGGACCTGCGCCAGGGGGTTTTCACCGCGCTGACCGAAAAGGGCACTGTGCCGGACCTGATCATTGATGCGGGCCTTGCTGCGAAACCTGATGACGGCGGCGCGCCCTATGACCGGTTCCGGGGCCGCATCCTGTTCCCGATCCGGGACGCGCGCGGGCGCTGCATCGGGCTTGGCGGACGCTCACTCGACCCGAACGCCCGGGCGAAATACCTGAACTCTCCGGAAACCGAGTTGTTCGACAAGGGCCGCAGCCTTTACAACCACGCCCCCGCGCGTGAGGCGGCGGGAAAGGGCGCGCCGCTGATCGTGGCCGAAGGCTATATGGATGTGATCGCGCTGGTGCAGGCGGGGTTCGGAGCCTCGGTCGCGCCGCTTGGCACCGCAATTACCGAGGATCAGCTGCGCCTTCTGTGGCGGATCAGCCCCGAGCCGATCGTGGCGCTGGACGGCGACCGCGCCGGGGTGCAGGCGGCGATGCGCCTGATGGATCTTGCCCTGCCACTGATCGAGGCCGGTCAGTCGCTGCGCTTTGCCATCATGCCTGAAGGACAGGATCCCGACGACATCATCCGCGCTGGTGGCGCCTCCGCAATGCAGGCGTTGCTGGATGCTGCCGAACCGATGGTCGCCCTGCTGTGGCGGCGCGAGACTGAGGGCAAGGTTTTCGACAGCCCGGAACGCCGCGCCGCATTGGACAAGTCCCTGCGCGAGGCCCTGCGCCGCATCGCTGACCCCTCGCTGCGCCGTCACTATGGCGACGAGGTGAACCAGCGCCGCCGGGACCTGTTTGCACCCAAACGCGCCGCCTTCGTGCAAGGCGGCGTGCCCCGCCGCGCCGGAGGCCGCTGGCAGCCACCGCCCCCTGCGGGCGCAAACCCGGACACCAAGGGATCGCTGCTGGCCGCGGCCAGCGGTGCGGTCGAAGATCACCTGCGTGAGGCCGTGATCCTGGCGATCTGCATGACTCATCCCGATCAGATTGATCCGTTCATGGACGATCTGGAACGCCTCGACCTGGCTGACCCCGATCATGCGGCCATCCGCGATGCGCTGCTTGCCGAGGGGGGTGCGGCCAGTTCTGACTCGATTGCGGCGATTGTCGGGGATGCGGCCCTTGAAAAACTGTTGCGCCCCGGCCATGTGCGCAATGCACCCGCGTTGCACAGCGCCGATTCCGATTTCGTCGCGATGTGTCTGGGCGAAGAGCTGACGAAACTTTCTGCGCGCCGTGGGGCTGTGGCCGACATCGCCGAGGCGATCGAGGATATGGGCGAGGGCGCCGACGAAGGCTTGACCTGGCGGCTGGGCCAGGCCGCAGAAGCGCTGAACGGTCGCGGCCCGGGCACGGGCGACGAAGACCGCACCGAATTTGACACCGGCCCCAACGGGGCCCGCATCGACAAGGACGAACGCAGCGCATTTCAGGCATTGCTGGACAGGATCGGACATGGCAAAGGCGCGCCCAAGGCGCCGTGACCACAACGACACGGACAATACAGGTAAAATTCTCCGGGGCGGGTGTGCCTGCCGCTGATTCGCGCTATGTGATTCGTTAGCGGCGAATCAGTGTGGGTGATTCGTTTCCGGTGAGTCGACTAATGGTCCAAGGACCATCACGCAGGAGTACGTAACGCATGGCCCCCAAAGATACAGACGAGCGTAAAGGCGACGACAAGCACGACGATCAGGGGCTCGACATGTCCCAGACTGCGGTCAAGAAGATGATCGCCGAGGCGCGCGAACGGGGCTATATCACCTACGATCAGCTCAACACCGTGCTGCCGCCCGAACAGGTCAGCAGCGAACAGATCGAAGACGTGATGTCGATGCTGTCCGAAATGGGCATCAACATCATCGAAGATGATGAGGCCGAGGAGGAAGAGGCAAAGGGCGGCGAAGTGGCCACCACCACCGCGCGCGATGTCGTCGTCTCGACCACCGAAACCGAAAAGCTGGACCGCACCGACGACCCGGTGCGCATGTACCTGCGCGAAATGGGCAGCGTCGAACTGCTGTCCCGCGAGGGCGAGATTGCCATCGCCAAGCGGATCGAAGCGGGCCGCAACACGATGATCCTGGGGCTGTGCGAAAGCCCGCTGACCTTTCAGGCAATCACCATCTGGCGCGAAGAACTGCTGAACGAAGATATCCTGCTGCGCGACGTCATCGACCTTGAATCCACCTTCTCGGGCTCGGTCGAGGAAGAGGGCGAAAATGCAACCGCCCCCGTCGTCGCAAATGGGGCTGCCCCGGTCGCCGGGCAGGCCAAGGAAGAAAAACAGGAACTGGACGCCGACGGCAATCCGATCACCTCGGATGATGACGACGATGACGAAGACGAACAGGCCAACCTGTCGCTGGCCGCGATGGAGGCGGTGCTGAAACCGCGCGTTCTGGACATGCTGGAAGTGATCGCGCGCGATTATTCCAAACTGTCCGAAATGCAGGACAGCCGGATGTCGGCGACATTGAACGAAGACGACAGCTTCTCCAAGGCGGCGGAAACCAAATACCAGAAACTGCGGTCCGAGATTGTCGAACTGGTGAACGAACTTCACCTGCACAACAACCGGATCGAAGCCCTGATTGACCAGCTTTACGGCATCAACCGCCGCATCATGTCGATCGACAGCAACATGGTGAAACTGGCCGATCAGGCCCGGATCAACCGACGCGAATTCATCGAAGAATACCGCGGCTATGAACTCGACCCCGGCTGGCTGGAACGCATGGCCGAGAAATCCGGCCGCGGCTGGCAGGCGTTTATCGAGAAATCGACCGGCAAGATCGAGGAACTACGCGGAGAGATGGCGCAGGTCGGCACCTATGTCGGCGTCGACATCCCCGAATTCCGCCGCATCGTCCAGCAGGTCCAGAAGGGCGAAAAAGAAGCCCGACAGGCCAAGAAAGAAATGGTCGAGGCGAACCTGCGCCTGGTGATCTCGATCGCGAAGAAATACACCAATCGCGGCCTGCAATTCCTTGATCTCATTCAGGAAGGCAACATCGGGTTGATGAAGGCGGTCGATAAATTCGAATACCGCCGTGGGTACAAATTCTCGACCTATGCGACCTGGTGGATCCGTCAGGCGATCACCCGCAGCATTGCCGATCAAGCCCGCACGATCCGCATCCCGGTGCATATGATCGAGACGATCAACAAACTGGTCCGCACAGGCCGCCAGATGCTCCACGAAATTGGCCGCGAACCGACGCCGGAAGAATTGGCCGAAAAGCTGCAAATGCCGCTGGAGAAGGTCCGCAAGGTGATGAAAATCGCCAAGGAGCCGATTTCTCTGGAAACGCCGATTGGTGACGAGGAAGACAGCCAGCTAGGCGATTTCATCGAAGATAAAAACGCCGTGCTGCCGCTGGATTCAGCGATTCAGGAGAATCTGAAAGAGACGACGACCCGCGTTCTGGCCAGCCTGACGCCGCGCGAAGAACGCGTCCTGCGGATGCGGTTCGGCATCGGGATGAACACGGACCACACGCTGGAAGAGGTCGGCCAGCAGTTCAGTGTTACACGAGAGCGGATCAGACAGATTGAGGCGAAGGCGCTGAGGAAGCTGAAGCATCCCAGCCGGTCGCGGAAGTTGAGGAGTTTCCTGGATCAGTAAAATGCCTAAAAACAGAGCAAAAAAGCTATCAGTAAGAGGCGGTTCGGCTGCCGGCAATGCACTTCGGAGCCCGAAAACGTCGAAGATTGCGAAGTCGGCAGCCGCTTCTGCCTTAACCCAAAGATCAAAAGAACCGGTCTCAAGCATTACAACGCGAGCGCTTCGTGATTCCGCTGAGCGTTATAGCGACGCGCTTGAACGTTTGGCGAAGCGATAAGACACTACCGAGTTACCTTTGGCGATGCGTTAGAAGCGCATCGCACGGCCCTAACTAAAGGGGGTGGACGCATTGGTTTGTTGAGTGAGAACAATCTTCTTTCCGCTCTTGCGAGACCCTATACGGGTTACTATCGGCCAATAGCAACGAAGTCTGCTGCGCTACTTCACTCTATGGTCAAGAACCATCCGTTTGTGGATGCCAACAAACGGACAGCTTGGCTCGTCATGACGCTGCTGATTGCGCGAAGTGGCTATGATCTTGTTTTACAGCCAACTGACCGCATTGATGATTTTGTTGTGGACGTCGCAGATGACAGGCTTGATTTTACCGAGATACAAAAGTGGATCAAAGCTCGCCTGCAAAAATCCGATGCTTAGATGCCTAAGTTCTCGCTTGAGTTCTCGCATTGCGTTGGCGATGGTTTTACCGCGAATTTCGGTAAGATATTATCTCCAAACAACAAACCAACCAGCCGTCTCTGCGCCAACCCCCAGACAGGCGTTCGCCCGGCTTGCGTTTCGCTCCTCCGGGTTCGCACCACCCTCAGACCAAAGTTCCCTCCGGCATCCCCGGCATCCGGTCAAACGGAACCGGGCGCCGGGGGATACTCGCGCACTCTTTACTCAACACACCGATCAACCGGCGACGATATTGCCCTTCATGCGCGGGTGCACGGCGCAGAAATAGCTGTGCGTCCCGGCGGTTTTGATCTGGATCGTGGCCGCCTGGCCCTTCTTCAGCCGTCCGGTGTCAAACAGGCCGCTGTCGGCGGTCGCCGTATGGGGCGCGCCGTCCAGATTGATGAACTGCACTTTGTCGCCTGCCTGCATATTCAGCGTCGCCGGGTTGAACTTGCCGCCCTTGATTTCGACCACATGGGTCGCGTGGCTGGCGGCACTGGCGATTTTTGCGGCCAATGGCACGGCCATGACACCCACGCCCAGTTTCAGGAATTGGCGACGGTTTGCATGTTTCATAGGTCTGTCCTCTGACTGTTTAACTGTCCTGAACGTCCTGCGTTCGAAAGGGTTACGCGCCGGCCCGGAGAATTATTCTCGACCAATCGAAAAAATTTTCGGATCGGAAAAAACGCGGGCAGTTCCCCTGCGGCCTGATGATGCCGCCGGTGCCGGAGTTCACCCCGACATCCCCAAAGGCTTCATTCGAAACCGAATCCCGGATAGGCTCGGCCAAACCCAATTCGGAGCACACCGCATGTCCATCCTGTCCAAACTCTTCGGTTCCTCAGGCGGCGCGGCTGCCAAACCCGCGGCCGAGCCTGTCATCTACGAAGATTTCCGCATCATCCCGCAGCCCATCGCCGAGGGCGGCCATCATCGAAAAGGGTGAGGGTGACGCCATGCGATCCCACAAGCTGGTCCGCGCCGATACATTCGGCGACCGACAGGCCGCGATGGATGCATCGGTCGCGAAAGCCAAACAGATGATCGATGAACAGGGTGAGCGGTTGTTTTCCGCCCCAGGACCCGCGTGACAAACCGCCCATAACCCGCGATACTGCGCCAAGATCTGCCCGTACCCAATTGTTAGCCCGTACCCAATCGTTACAGGAGCACCCCCATGAAAGCCCTCATCTTCGCAACCGCCCTTGCCGCTTTGCCATTCACCGCCGATGCGGCACAGAAAGGGCGCGTAGTCTCGGCCTCCGGTGACAGTTTCGAGGTTGGGTTCAACGCCAACCTCAGCCCCGATGACTATTGGTGTGCGGCGGGCAACTACGTCGTCGGCCACCTGCGAATGTCGGGCACGACCCGCATCTATGTTACCTCTCCCCTGCCGCGCCCGCGTGGCCACGGTGTCTTATTCAGTCTGTCGGGTCCCAGTTCCGGGCACCATTCCGGCCTTGCCGGTGTGTTGGTCAGCCGGACCGATGTGCTGCCTGCGCATCACGCCCGCGCGCTGTGCCAGGGCAACTCCTACGATTTCGACTGACCGCTTGGCGCAACAGACCGCGTTTCGGCTGGCCCCCAATGGCCCTGGCCTGACCGAATTCACGACCCCGATCCGCGACTGGGTGCGTGATGTGGCACCGCGCGGGCCGACCCTTCTGACGTTGTTCCTGCGCCATACGTCGGCGTCGCTGCTGATACAGGAGAACGCGGATCCGGACGTGCAGCGCGATCTGGCCGCGTTTTTTCACCGGCTGGTCCCGCCGTCTGACGATGTTTCCATGCGCTATCTTCGCCATACCAGCGAAGGCCCGGATGACATGCCCGCCCATATCAAGGCCGCGATGATGCCGGTCAGCTTGCAGATTCCTGTCGTTGACGGCGATCTGCAGCTCGGCACATGGCAAGGCATCTACCTTTTCGAACATCGCACCCGGCCAAGATCACGAACCGTGGTGGCGCATCTGTCCTAGGGCAGCACAGATTCAAAGGCGGCCATCCGGGCGCTTGGCGTTCCGCTGCGCCGCAACAGCATGGTCGGCAATCGCGCCTCCGCCCCGCCGAGGCGGTGAACCCGCAGGCGTTTGCGTTCAGCGAACCCGGTCAGCACGCTTTCAGGCAGCAGCGCGGCCCCCATTCCGGCCAGAACGCAGCCCAGCAAAGCGTGATAGCTGCCGAGTTCGACGATCCGCCCGGGCCTGCGCCCGGCTTTGGCATAAAGCGCCTCCAGCCGGGCGCGATGGGGGCAGCCGGCTTCGAATACCAGTGCGGTATCGGGCAGCGTTTCAACCTCGCGCGCTGTCACGATGACCACCGTTTCGACAAAGACCTGACGCGCCTGCAGCCGGGGGTCGTCCGGCGGAATGGCAAGCAATGCCGCCTCGATCCGATCTTCCAACAGCATCTGGGTCAGCTGTTCGGGATTGCCGGTTTTGAGTTCGACCGAGATTTCGGGGAATTGCCCGGCCAGTGCGGCCAAAGGTGCCGGAAGGCGCACCGCAGCCGTGCTTTCCATTGCGCCGATGCGCAACAGGCCTGCGGGCTGATCCCCACCGACCGCCCGCCGTGCATCCTCGGCCAGCGCCAAAAGCCTGGCGGCATAATCATCCAGCGTCTGCCCCTCAGCCGTCAGGATCAGCCGCCGCCCTTCGCGCCGAAACAGGGCGACGCCCAGATCCTCCTCCAACTGTCGCAACCGTGTCGACACATTCGATTGCACGCGATGCAGCCGCGCCGCCGCCCCGGTGACAGACCCGGTTTCGACGATGGCGCGAAAGATGCGAAGGACGGCAAGATCCATGAATTCTCATTTCAAGATGGCTATCTTCATTATTATTCATTTTTATGATGAATGAACAAGGCTAAAGCGCGGCCACGGCAACTTAACAGTCAAAGGAGACACCATGCCCAAAGCCTATTGGATCGTGCGCGTCAGCGTGAAAGACGAAGCCCGCTATCCCGACTACCTGCAAGCCGCCGCCCCCGCCTGTTACGACAGCCCCGCCTACAGTGCCGCGCGCTGCATCCGGCAGGCGGCAGCAGACGCCGAACTGGTGATCGTCGAAGGGGCCGAGGCCGCCTGACACCAATGGGGGCCGCATAATCTTGCGGCCCCCATTTCGCGCTACACAAACTCTGGCGGCTGCCCTATAGTGCCTGTGGATAACGGGGACATGGGGACCATACAGACATGCGCTGTCCTTTTTGCGGAAATATCGACACTCAGGTGAAAGATTCGCGACCGGCGGAAGACCACGTGGCGATCCGCCGCCGCCGCCTCTGCCCGGCATGCGGCGGACGGTTTACAACCTATGAACGCGTGCAGTTGCGCGATCTGGTGGTGATCAAATCCAGCGGCAAGCGCGAGGATTTTGATCGCGACAAGCTGGAACGCTCGATCCGCATTGCCCTGCAGAAACGCCCGATCGAGCCTGAGCGGATGGACCAGATGATCAGCGGCATCGTCCGGCGTCTGGAAAGCATGGGCGAAACCGACATCAAATCCGGCACCATCGGTGAGATCGTGATGGAAAGCCTAGCGCGGATCGACACCGTCGCCTACGTCCGGTTTGCCAGTGTTTACAAGAACTTCCAGGCGGCGGATGATTTCGAGGAATTCGTCTCCGAGCTCAGGCCGCAAACACCGCCGGAAGAGTGATCGCGCAAGATCAACGGTTCATGGCGCTCGCCCTGCCACTGGGGCGGCGCGGGATGGGGCGTGTCTGGCCGAACCCGGCGGTGGGCTGCGTGATCACCCGGGGCAACCGGATCGTCGGTCGCGGCTGGACGGCCCAGGGCGGGCGGCCCCATGCGGAAACCCGCGCGCTGGATCAGGCAGGCACCGCGGCGCGCGGCGCGACGGCCTATGTCACGCTGGAACCCTGCGCCCATTCCGGGCAGACGCCGCCCTGCGCCGCCGCGCTGATCGCTGCCGGAATTGCGCGCGTGGTCGTGTCGCTGACCGACCCGGACCCGCGTGTGGCCGGGCAAGGCGTCGCCCGCCTGCGCGCCGCCGGGATTGACGTGGTTGAGGGTTTCGGCAAGGACGAAGCCGCCCGCGATCACGCAGGTTTCCTCAGCCGGATCAACACAGGCCGCCCGCTGGTGACCCTGAAACTTGCCACCACGCTGGACGGCCGTATTGCGACGGCCAGCGGCGAAAGCCAGTGGATCACCGGACCACTGGCGCGCCACGCCGTTCACGCCATGCGCCTGACCCATGACGCGGTGATGATCGGTGGCGGAACCGCGCGCGCCGACGACCCGACCCTGACAGTCCGGCAGATGGGTCCAGTGCCGCAACCAGTGCGCATTGTCGCCTCTGCCAGCCTCGACATACCAATCGACGGTCGCCTGATCCAAACGCTGGACCAAGCTCCGCTCTGGCTGCTGCACGGCGACACCGGCGACAGCGCAGCTTGGGCCAGCACCGCAGCGCGCCTTTTCCCAGTTACGATGGATCGCAATGGGCGCCTCGACCCGGCCGCGATGCTCCAATCACTTGGGCAGGCGGGCCTGACAAGGATCCTGTGCGAAGGCGGCGGCGCGCTGGCCGCCGCGCTGCTGAAGGCCGGGCTGGTGGATCGCATCGCGCTGTTCACGGCGGGTAAGGCAATCGGGGCGGAAGGTCTGCCTTCGCTCGGATCGCTCGGGCTTGCTGCACTCGCCGACGCCCCGAGGTTCACGCTCGAAAACACCCGCCAACTGGGCAACGACACCCTCAGCCACTGGACAAGCGCCTGACCCCTCACGCCAGACACCTGGCCTTTCCCATCATTGACCCAAAAATATCCCGGAGGTCTGGGGGCTGGCCCCCGGCTACCTCGTGTCTGGGGGCTTGCCCCCAGCTATCGCCCCCGGCAAGGACCCGAGGGATTTAATATCCCGAGGCCCCCCGCTTTCAGCGCCAGATTGGCTGCGCCGAGGCAAGCAGCTCCTGCCGTTTTGACAACGCCCGGTTTCCTGGGCCGGGGCGGGGTAGGTTGCCACCGCTCAGACGTTCCACGATCACCTCGGGCGGGCAGGGGCGGCGGGTGATGGGGTCGTGGTAGCGCGGATAGCCGATCAGCACGGCATGGGCCAATCCGGCAAGGGTTGGTCGGGCGCGTCGCCGGTCCGGGGTATCGGTCAGATCGCGGGTCAGGCTCCATCCGGCATAAAATGGCAGGCCCAGGCAGGTGACTGGTTTGCGGCGCAGCAACGCCTCGAACCCCAGGGTGGATGTGATCGTCCAGACCTCGTCAATCTGCGCTAACAGATGCAGCGGGTCCGCCTGTGCGGCGACGACGTCGGCTATGTCGCGCGCATCCAACGCCCCGATGCGCAGCCCGGCCTCGACATCCGGGTGGGGTTTATAGGCGATGATGGCGTCGGGGTTCGCCTGCCGCGCCGCCTTGAGCAGGCCGAGGTTTGTCGTCACTTCGCCCGCGCCCAGCAGAACCGATGCATCATCTTCAACCTGCCCGACGACCAATATCCGCCGCCCTTCGGGCAGGTCCACAGGTTCGGCATCCAGATTATATTTCGACAGTTTGCGCCGGGTGATCGCAGCGATCAGCCGCTCAGCACGCCGGATTTCCGCCTCTGGCAGGTTGACCGAGGCGGCAATCAGCGCCTCCAGCCGGCTGGGCCGTGTCGGGTCATAGTAGATGCCCAGATCGTCGGCGACCAGGCTGAGCGGCGGCACCAGTTCCGCGCCCAACCCGCGCGAGCGTAGAAAGCCGTCTTCGACGCGCAACAGGGCCGGGGCCGCTTGATGAGCGGCGTCCTCTTTCCCGGCCCAGACCAACAGCGGGCGACCCAGTGATTGCGCTTTGGCGGCTGCCGCATCCGGGCGATCCTCATAGGAAATCCGCCCGCCAAAGGCCTGCTTCAGATGCCCGCGCTTCCACAACCGCATCCCCGAAGCGACATAGCCGCGCCGATCCGCCCGCCAGGCGCGGGCTCGCGCGGCCAGCATCCGGGCCACATCCTCAGCCTTGCACAGGCGATCAAAATGCGGGTCATACCAGGTGGGGTAAAGCAGCAGCGCCGCCGCCGCCAATTGCGCCGCCGTCAGTGTGCGGGTTCGGCGTGGTGGCGCATTCTCGTCCGCGCTAAGGCCCCACCCGGCATAGAACGGTTGCCCGAAGACACGGGGGCGGTGACCGGCCAAAATCGCCTCGAACCCCAGTTGGGACGACACGGTATAGACCCCCACGGCCCCTGCCAGCATCTGCCAGGGGCTGACCGGAGCGCTGAGCAGGGAGATGCGCTGGTTGGTGTCCGCCTGCGAATAATACCCGGGTCGGTGCCCGGCCATGGTTTCGGGGTGCGACAGGATCACGATCTTCGCGCCGGGATTTTCTTCCTGCGCGAAGACCAGCATCTCGGCAAAGGTCGCGCGGGTCGCACCTGATGCGGTCACGGCCGCATCGCCGCGGGTCTGATCCACCACCAGCACATAGCCCGGATCGGGCACCGCCAGCGCCGGGTCAAAGGCGCTGTATTTCGAGATTTCGTCGCGCTTCAACTGCGCCGTCAAATCGCGCGCCCGGTTCAGCAGGGCGGTGTCGTCAAGCGGGTGCGTGGCCAGCAGAACCTCAAGATCGGACGGTTGGCGCGGATCAAAATGCGCGCCCCGCTCGTCGATCAGAAGGCCCAGCGGGCGGTCCCCGTCGCGCCCGGTATGGACCGAGCGCAGGAACGCATCCTCGACCCGGACCAGCGCCGCGCCGGTCCGCGCCGCGACCCGCTCTCCACGATGCGCGGTCGGGCTGTGACCCCAGACGCCGATATGCCCGGCGGCGCCCGGCCAGCCCATGCGAACGTCCCACCCGGCCAGCGCAAGAATGCGCTTTAGATGAGCGTCGCGCAGAAACCCGGCGTTGAAGACATAAAGGTCGCGTCCCTCGGGCCCGCCTTCACGCGCGTCTCGGGTCACCTGGGATCAGTTCTAATTGCCGACGGTCGTGGCATTGACCAGAGAGTTCGCCGTCCCGGCCGTACTCGTCAGCGCCGTCAGGACCTTGGCAAACTGCGTGTAGGGGGCTTCGGTCACATAGACCGTGTCACCATCCCGGATTACGAAATCACGCGCCATAAACATGCCGTTCGGACGGGTCAGGTTCAGCACATAGATCAGCCGTTGCGACCCTTGCAGGTCGTTACGATTCAAAACCTTGCGGGCGATGTATTCTGGTTCATCGCGGAACACGAAGATTCCGGTGGGGTCAGCGCCCATCGCGGCAAGCCCGCCGACCTGGGCCAGCGCCTCGATCCCGGTAATGGTGCGTTCCTCGAAGGTCACCTGGGTTTGTGTGCCAGTGGCCCCCAGCGCCGTGAAAGACCGATTGTCGGCTTCCACCAGAATCCTGTCACCGCCGCGCAGCGCAACATCATTGCGCGGGTTACGATATAGATCTTCCAGCCAGACCTTGCCGCGATAGTTGCCGCGCATGATGGTGATTTCGGCCACATCCGGTTCGATCGTCACGCCACCGGCCTTGGCCAGCATGCCTGTCAGTTTTCGGGTCGGACGCTCAATCGGATAAACACCTTGGCCACCGACTTTGCCCAGCAGGGTGACACTGGCCCCGTCGCCCGCCAGGCGTCGGACCTGCACCTGCGGATCAGGCGTCTGATCCTGCAATTTGTTGGTAATCACTCGCCGGATCGCCTCGGGTGAGTTCCCCGCAGCCCTGATCCGCCCGGCATAGGGCACAAAAATGAACCCGGCACCGTCGACCTGCACTTCTTCAAGTGTGGCCGAGTTTGATCCGGTGCTGGTCAGCAGCCCGTCATCGACGTTTTCATAGATCGTCAGGCCCAGCGTGTCGCCGGGGTTGATCGTGTCGGACCCGACGACGCCAGCGCGCTGGAACGCCGGATCAAAGGCCAGGACCTGCTGAACCCCCGCCGCGCGCGTTACGTGATCGTTCACATCCACAACAAACGCATCGCCGTTGCGCTGAACCGACCCTTCCAAAATCTGCTTTTTCGACGGGCCGACGGCAGGCAGCATCGAACACGCCGTCATGGCCGCCAACATCAAGACAGCCGCGACCGCCTTCAATCGCCGCGAATATGTGTTTTCCACGCTCACTGCCTCCAAATTTGCGCCTGAATTGCGCTTGGGCGCATTTTTTTCTGACGCTACATGCGGCATCTCAACAAATCCAGACTTGTTTCAATCGCCCCGAAGCTGAGGGTGCAGGTGTTGCCGGGGCGCAGCGGAAGCCCGCGTCAGCGCGTCATAGGGGTCATCGGGCAACAGCATCATATCAACGACAAGCCGCAGCAATTGGCGGCGGCCGCGCAGGGAATAAAACCCGCCTGCGACCTGGCTGGTTTCCAGCAGGAACTGGCGAAAATCCTGATATGCCGCGCGATCCGGGCGTTGCGGGGTGGCGAAAAACTCATCGACCGGTTGATCCGACACCAATTCGGGCTTGGCATAGATGGCGGCCCCAAATGTTCTAAGCGGTAGCCCCCGGTACAGCACCTGCTGCCCGGCCGTCGAATTCACGGTCACCGCGCTGCGCGCGTGATCCAGCAGCCGCGCCAGTTTGCCACCGCGCAGAAAATGGACGCGATCGGCAATCCCAGCCTCACGCGCGATGTCAAACAGGGCGGTTCGGGGGTCGCCGCGCCCGTCTTCCAGCGGATGCGCCTTGATGACCAGATGGTGGTGGGCGGGCGCGCCTGCCGCAAACCCGGCAACCACGGCCCGCAGGAATTCGGCACTGTCGGCAAAGCCCGAATGCGCAAGAAAGCTGGCGTCATGGTCCAGTTGCAGCAAGACGACGTGATAGGGAAAACCGCCACGCCGCACCCGCGCGGTTGCGATGGCGCGCTGCGCCCAGAGCCATGGCATCAGCAGCAACCGCTTGAGGTACAGCCGGAATTCGGCAGACACGGGGATACTGCGATGGGTTTTCAGCGCGCGATATTGCCCGTTCGCGCATAACACGAACGCATGATACAGCGCGCCATAGAATATATGGTGGCGCATGTCGCCCCAGTGATCCGGAATCTCCATCGGTTCATGGTCGGCGCGATCCATCCGGGCGCGGACCTCGTCCATTGAAAAATCAATCAGCCGCGAATGCCCGTTGGAACCACCGCGTTCATAGGTCACCCAGAAGGGCCGCAGATAGCCTTCTTCGAAAACATGCACGGTCAGGTTCTGCGCCTTCGCGATCTTGACCGCCTGGGCGTGGATCGGTCGGGTATCGCCGTAAAGCACAACGTCGGTGATGGCGTGATCGGCGATCAGCCCGCGCAGCGTCTCGGGCCAATCCTCCAACGTGCCGGTGAACGGCACATAATGCGCCTTGTCGCGCCAGAACGCCTGATCGCCCCGGTTGAACCCGACGCGCAGGGTCTGCGCCCCCGCAGCGCCCAACATTTGGGCGAGTCGGCCAAAAAACGGGCCGTGTGGGCCCTGCAGGAACAGGAAGCGGCGGTTTTCGCCGGTAACTTTTGACACGGGTACCATACTGCCTGACCTTTTGAGCGGCTTGGCCCTGCCTGTCACGAAAAATCTGCCAGCCAACCGGCCAAACCCACGCTTGCCCTTGGCGGCACGAAATGGCTAATTCGCGCCTGTATCGCAAAGGACACCACATGTTCACCGGCATCATCACCGACATCGGCACGGTTCTGGCAAGCGAAAAGCGCGGTGATCTGCGCGCCCGGATCGCCACCAGTTACGACATTGCGGGGATCGACATCGGCGCCTCGATCGCCTGCGACGGCATCTGCCTGACCGTGGTGGCAAAAGGGGCGGACCCGCAGGGCTGGTTCGACGTCGATATCTCGGCCGAAACCATCTCGGCCACCAACATCGGCCACAACGGCTGGCCCGCAGGTACCCGGATCAATCTTGAGCGTGCGCTGAAGGTTGGGGACGAGTTGGGCGGTCACATCGTCTCGGGCCACGTCGATGGCCTGGCCGAGGTTGTCGGCGTGAAGCCCGAAGGCGACAGCACGCGGTACAGTTTCCGCGTCCCCGCGGCGCTGGCGAAGTTCATCGCATCGAAGGGGTCTGTCGCGCTGAACGGCACCTCGCTGACCGTGAACGAGGTTGCCGGTGCGACATTCGGCGTCAACATCATCCCGCACACGCAAGAGGTTACCACCTGGGGCCAGGTTGCCCTTGGCGACCGGGTGAATGTCGAGATTGACACCCTCGCCCGCTATGTCGCCCGACTGGCCGAGGCCACGGGATGAGCATGATCGGCCACAACAACGGCCCCGCAATCGGGCAGGGGCGCGGCTGGCGGACCCATTGCTGGCGCGCGGCACGGCGCGAATTGCTGCCGCATATGCCGTTGAATGTGGTGCGACGGCGGGTAAAGCGAGCTGCCGAACTGGGTCTTGCCTATCCGGCCTATGCCCGTATCCGCGCGACCTCGGGCCAGGATATTCTGGCATTCCTCTATTCAACCAATGCCCTGCGCCTGATCCGGGAAGGCGACAGCTTGCCGGATGATCGCGCCGCGTTTCTTGCCGCTCAGACCGGTTGCACAACGCTTGCCCTGGCCCACATGCCGCTGCACCCGGATGCGGTGGCGCGGCGTCTGGCGTTGGCATCCGGCAGCAGCCCGACCGCGCGCCGCCAGCCGATGCGCGGAAGCTGCCCGCCGATGCGGTTCTGGTCATCGGTGATACGGGGCTGGAACGTGACTGGTGCGCGGCAGCCGCCATGGCCGGTTACCTTTCTGCCGATCAGGCCTTCGCGCAGCCGACCTGACGCGCGCGCCCTCTGGCCATCCTGCGCGGGGCGCGATATGCCGCGATCACGCAACCACCGGACTGCTGCCCCATGACCGACGACCTGACCCCCGACTGGACCGACGCTGTCTCCTCGATCGAAGAGATTATCGAGGATGCGCGCAATGGCCGGATGTTCATTCTGGTCGACCATGAAGATCGCGAGAATGAGGGCGATCTGGTGATCCCCGCACAGATGGCCACGCCCGAGGCGATCAACTTCATGGCGATGCACGGGCGCGGGCTGATCTGCCTGACGCTGCCGGGGGAACGCTGTGATGCGCTTGGGCTGCCGCTGATGGCGTCTTATAATTCGTCGCGCCACGAAACCGCCTTCACAATCTCGATCGAAGCGCGTGAGGGGGTGACCACCGGGATTTCGGCGCACGATCGGGCGCGGACGGTGGCGGTGGCTATCGACAGCAGCGCAACCTCGGCCGATATCGCCACACCGGGCCATGTGTTCCCGCTGCGCGCCCGCGAAGGTGGCGTGCTGGTACGGGCTGGCCATACCGAGGCTGCGGTGGATGTTTCGCGTCTGGCCGGGCTGAACCCGTCGGGTGTGATCTGCGAGATAATGAAGGAAGACGGCACCATGGCGCGGCTGCCGGATCTGGTGGCCTTCGCGCAGCTGCACAACCTGAAAATCGGCACGATCAGCGACCTGATCGCATATCGCCGCCGCAACGACAATCTGGTGCGCGAACGGGACGTGCAGGCGATCCAGTCCGAATTCGGCGGCGACTGGATGCTGCGGATCTATACCGACGAAACCCAGGGCGCGGAACACATCGCGCTGATCAAGGGCGACATTACAACGGACGAACCGGTACTGGTGCGGATGCACGCGCTGGACCCGTTGCTGGACGTGGTCGGCACCGGCGGGCTGGGCCGGTCGGGCGAATTTGGTCACGCGATGCAGCTGATCGCGGAGGAGGGACGCGGCGTTCTGGTTCTTCTCAGGGATTTGCACATGAAACTTGCGCTGAAGGATGAAGTATCGCCCCAGACACTGCGGCAGTATGGGCTGGGCGCGCAAATCCTCAGCTCTCTGGGGTTGTCCCGGCTGATCCTGCTGACGAATTCCCCGTCGCCCAAAATCGTCGGGCTGGACGGATATGGCCTGTCGATTGAAGGCACGCGACGGATAACCGAGGGCTGAGGGATGGCACAGACAGACGACCTGCTGACGCTGCCGACATTCGACAAACCGGTCAAGGTTCTGATCGTCTGCGCACCGTATTATCGCAGCATTGCCAATGACCTGGTGACCGGCGCGCAGGCAACGCTTGAAGACGCGGGCGCAACCCATGAAGTTGTCGAAGTGCCCGGCGCGCTGGAAGTCCCCTCGGCCATCCGCATCGCCTTCCGACAGTCGAATTTCGACGGTTTCGTCGCGCTGGGATGCGTGATCCGGGGTGAGACGACGCATTACGAAACCGTCTGCAACGACAGCAGCCGCGCACTGACCCTGCTGGGGTTAGAGGGGGCGAATATCGGCAACGGAATTCTGACGGTTGAGAACATCGCGCAGGCCGAGGTTCGCGCCGATCCCAAGGCGATGAACAAGGGCGGCGGCGCGGCGGCGGCGGCACTGCATCTGATCGCGCTGGAACGGCGCTGGGGCAGCAGCAAGCGAGGGATCGGTTTTCGCAACATGGACAGCTATCAAGTGGCTGGTGATGATGGGTCATCCACCGCATGAGCAACAAGCGGCAAATGAAGTCGGCAGCGCGGTTTTTTGCCGTGCAGGCGCTGTTCCAGATGGAAGCCTCGGACCAGACCCTGGACGAGGTGCAGCGCCAGTTCGAAGACCTGCGATTTGGCGAACATTTCGACGACTATGACATGGCCGAAGGCGACCCGGATCATTTCCGCGCGCTGACCGAAAAAGCGCTGGAAGATCAGGCGCCTATCGACCAGATGACCGACCGCGCGCTCGTTGCCAAATGGCCGATTGCGCGCATTGATCCAACCCTGCGCGCCCTGTTCCGCGCCGCTGGCGCGGAATTGCGTATCGCCGAAACACCGCCGCGCGTCGTGATCACGGAATTCGTCGATGTCGCCAAGGCGTTCTTCCCCGACGGGCGCGAACCCAAATTCGTGAACGCGGTGCTGGATCACATGGCGCGCGAAGCGCAACCTGCTGCTTTTGAACAGAAAACCTGACGCCGTAGGTCAGCCGCGCCGCGCCCCTTGTCAAAGCGCTCCCCCGGCCATCATTGACCCAAAAATATCCCCGCCGGAGGCATCTTTCTTTTTGCCTCAGTCATCCAAAACGGTGACCAGCTTATAGGTTTCCAACTCCTCAGGAACCAGCAGGTAAATCTCGTCCGGGGGGGTGACCATGGCGTGCTGCATGACCAGAGGATCGATGCCCATCTCATTGAGATAGCTCATGACTTCGGCCTGGCCGCGCTGGACGTCTTCGACCGCCATGAAGGCAGGCAGGATCGTGTTTTCGCCGAAGTAATGCTGATGAACGCCGACCCAGGCGTCTGCGTGGACCGTTCGCTCGATCCCGGCGGCAAGGACATAGGGGCAGGCCGACAGGCAGATGTCGACCGCGCCCATGGCGGTGGAGATCCCCGCCTCGCGGACGGCGCGGCCGATGTCCAGCGCGTCGCTGACCGACCCGCCGGGGCTGCGCAGCCAAAGGCGTTTGGGCGGTATGCGAAGTGTCTGCAAATGGTCGGCAAAACGTATGGCATCGCCAACGGCGATGGTGCCGGTCAGCGACAGCGCGTCATCGCCGACCACAGCAAATTCCAGCCGGTCGGGCAGTTCGCCGGTTTCGGGATAGGGGCGGTCGCCGGGGGTTGTCGTTGGTCGCGCAGGCAAGCTGTTCGGAGAGAACCTGCGCGTCTGATCGCCGGGGCGCACCGGTTCACTGATCCGGGGCGCGCCGGTGCTACCGGGCCAGCCTAGCCCGGCGAATCCCGCGCCAGCCAGATCGCGCCCGACAAGAATGCCTGCCATGATGATCTGGCTGACGAAGATCCAGCGGATGACGTTGCGCGCCAAGGGGCGCGTCTTGCGCCTGCGCGGAACACCCGCCTCGGCGGTATCGCTCACTCGCCTTTACCTTTGCGGATCGGGGTCGTGTTCTCGGTGACCTCCTCGACCGCGACGGGTCTGGGCGGCGGGGTGATGATCGGTGCCTGGTCAACGGGGTGGCGGTCCAGCGAATCCTCCACATCGCGCACGGCGTGCAGCGCGGCGCGCAACTCGGCCAGGGTCAGCGTGTCTTCCATGCCAACCCGCGCGCGGCCCGACCGAATCGCGGCGTGGGTGACCGCCAGCATCAGCACCAGCACGGCGGGCAGCAGGTCGATGGCGATGGCCCCGGCCCAGCTGGGGATGAAGTTCCCGGCATACCGGCATAGCGGATGACCGCGTCGGCGGTGGAAATCGGGGTATAGGTGATCTCGGCCGCTGCGGGCATGGCGATCACCACCTCGGCGGCCTGACGCAGGGTCTCGGCGCGTTGACCCAGCACGGTCAGGACCGAGTCGATGGTGGCGCGTTGACCATCGCGGGTCTCGGCACTGGTCCCATCCAGACGCGGTAGCACGACCGAGGCGGACAGGTCCTGCGCGGCGCGCGTCACCAGCGGCGCGACCGACAGCTGGCGCAGACCGGCGATGATCCCGGCAAGGCGCACGGCCTCTTCCGAAAACTCGACCGAGCGGCCTTCGACCGGGCCTTGTGCGACGGTCAGGGCGCGCATCCGGGACAGGATCGCGTTGCCCTCTTCAAACGCGCCGTCGATCAGGGGGCCCTGACTGGCGATCTGGGCTTCCAGGGTGCTGAGTTCCTGGCTTTTCTGGCGCAGCACGCGGAAGACCGCGCCGCGCCCGGCGATACCGGAAAGGTTGCCGGTGGCCTCCTGCTCGGACAGATCCTCAAAACTTTCGCGCACGCGCGCGACATCGCGTTCCAGCCCCTGGGCGGCGATGGCGGTGGTATGGGCCTGTTCCAGCGAGGCTTGATAGTCCTGCACGGTTTTCGCCAGATGCTGTTCGACCGCCGCCGCCCCGGCCAGCGCGGCGGCGTTCAGCCAGCTGGACATGGCGATGATGGCGAGTGAGCCGAGGCACATGGAGGCGAACAGCCCCATGCGCGCGGACGCGCCGCGCACCGCAGGCAGCAGGCGCATCAGGTAGGACCAGAAGACGAATATCCCGACCGAGACGGCGACGGAATAGGCAAGCGCGGCAAAGATCGTCAGCGTTCCCTTGTCATCCAGCAGCGATGAGACGCCGAGGTAGGTGTAGATGCCGGACGCGGTCGCCAATACGCCAAGCGCCGCACCGCTGAACGTGTCGAGCCAGCCGAGGTGGCCCTCAAGCTCTTTGGCGTAGCGCACGCCTTCGGCTTCGGCCCGTGTCAGGCGGGTGTCTTCATTCATGGCGTATCCTTCGCGTTTCGCCGCACAGGATGGCGCAAAATGGCCGAGAGTCCACGTTTCGGGGTTGGGATCGCGTGCTCGTGAGGGGGCGTGGGCGGTTCTGTGCCGATTGGGTTGGAGCGAGAGTGAAGAGCGGCCAGTTGCCACATGCACAATTCAGCCCGGAATCAAGCCTGAAAGGCGCCGGGCAAGCGCCTGTCTGCCCCCCCGGGCAGGCGCTTTTGCTACGTTGCGGATTTTACGATGGTCGGAGTTAGCGCTGAGAAACAAATGCACCTCACCAGCGTGGCGGCGCCTCCCCGCAGACAGGCTGGTGCCCGGCTTGCGTCGCGCAACATGTAGTCGCAGGCTGATTGGTGTGACGGAACCGCGACAACCGTCGGGGTTTTGAATTCCCGAGGACCTGAAGATACAGGTGGGCACCAGATAACCAGACCAGAGTCAGGACAGAGCCAGCTCCCTCGGATTTGAGTAAGGCCACTGGAATTGAGCCCGGCACGAATTGCGCAGAACCGTCACAGGTTCAGAGATAGGGCAGGGTGGGGGCTGCGGCAAGGGCGGTGACGCCGGGGCTTGTCATTTGTTCACCTAAAGCGTTTCGTCTTGAACCTGAATCGCGAGGGATTCCCTTGAGACCTGATCTGTGATTCATCCTGTTTGGGAGGATGGATCATGTCAGCACCTTTGCCATCTGCGCTTCGGATACGGTTTCAGAGATACATTGAAGAAGGGTTGAGCGGGCGCGCGGCGGCGTTGCGGTTGAAGCTGTCGCCTGCCACAGGCGCGCGGTGGGCGCGTCAGGTGAGGATGAAGGGTCATGCGGAACCTGCCCGGCAGGGACCGCCGCGCGGCAAGGGAAAGCTGGCTCCGCATCGGGAATTCTTTGAGGAGTTGATCGCACAAGACCCTGACATCACGCTCTTTGAGTTGCGTAATGCGCTGGCCGATGCAGAGGGTGTGCGGGTGCATCACTCCTCCATCGCCAACCTTCTGTCCCGGCTCGGCTTCACGTACAAAAAAAGTCGCTGGTCGCAACCGAGCGCCGCCGCGCCAAGGTAAGGCAGCAACGGGCCGACTGGTTCAGATACCGCTCGCCAGCCATTGCGACCTTTCCTGAGCGCGTTGTCTTTATTGACGAAACCGCAGTGAAGACAAACCTCACGCGCCTACGCGGCAGAGCCAAGCGCGGTAAGCGCCTGACGATGGATGCGCCCTTCGGAAGCTGGGGAACCCAAACCTTGATCGCGGGCCTGACCCAAGGCGCGCTGATCGCACCTTGGGTCATCAAGGGAGCGATAGATGGCCCCGCCTTCGCGGCCTACATCCGCGAAGTGCTGGTCCCCGAGATCAACCCCGGCACTGTCGTCATTCTCGACAACCTGGCAACCCACCGGAATAAGGAGGCGACGCAGGCTTTACGCAATCACGGCTGCTGGTTCCTTTACCTGCCACCGTACTCGCCCGACCTGAATCCCATCGAGCAGGCCTTCTCTAAACTGAAAGCCCATTTGCGACGGATCGGGGTCAGGTCCTTTACCCAGGTCTTCGAAGCAATCGGAGCAATCTGCGATCTCTACGACCCAGTAGAATGCTGGAACTACTTTAAGGCCGCCGGATATGTCTCAGGTTAATGTCGAAACGCTTTATTGTTCATGATTTGCCAATGCCGGATGATTTCGACACGCCGCCGATGGGCGGACCGGACCTGATGCCCGGGCAGCTGTTGGCGCGCGGGGTATGCCGCCACCTGCGGCGGGCGCATGATTTTGTCTGTGTCGAGGAGCTGGTGCCGACGCGGGGCCTGCGTGTGGATGTGATGGCGCTGGGCCCGAAGGGTGAGGTTTGGGTGGTGGAGTGCAAGTCCAGCCGCGTCGATTTCACCTCGGATTCGAAATGGCACGGCTATCTGGAATGGTGCGACCGCTTCTTCTGGGCCGTGGACAGTGATTTCCCGACCGATCTGCTGCCCGAGGATACCGGGTTAATCATCGCCGATGCCTGGGACGCCGAGATTTTGCGGATCGGGCCAGAGGCCAGACTGGCAGGGGCGCGCAGGAAGGTGATGGTGCGGAAATTCGCCCGTCACGCGGCGATCCGGTTGCAGGGGTATCGGGATCCGGGGGTGGCGGGGCTGGTGGATTTGTGAGGCGGGTCTAGGCGTGGGTGGACTTTTGCGATGCGAAGAACAAGCCAGGCGAGCGCCTGACCGGGGGTAGGCGATGCAACATGCGTGTGGGGCAATTTATGGTTTAGCCATGACGGTGAGATTCGAAGGATTCACGACCCATCGAAATCGCCTGCCCGCGCGACCGTCAGGCGATCGCCCGGCGCCCTTGCGGGCTTGATTCCGGGCGGAATGGCGCGTCGCGCCTACGTCCGTTCCAGGCCTAAGCCGGCCCTGCTCTCAGCGTTTCTTCCCACCCTTCGCGCCCATCGCCCGGGCCCGCCCGGCGGCGGCGCGGATTTCTTCGGCGATTTCCTCGGCCTCTTCAGGGTCGAAATCCAGCGGCAGTTCGATCCCGTCACCCTCAACATAAATGCGCACCATGCCCAGGGACGTGGGGCCGATTTGCAGGTTGGCGGTGACGTCGCTTTGTTTGTCGATGCTCATAGGGCTGATTTTCGCATTTTGGCTGACTTGGCCTAGCCCGCTGCGGCTTGTCACGCAAGGGGCGCGCGGGCAGGGTGGCTGGATGAGTGATGAGATTATTCTGCGCGATCTGGCCCCCGGCGATGCGGGCTGGCTGATCGAGCGGCATGCGACGCATTACGCAGCCAGCGACGGGTTTGATGCGATGTTCGAGGCGCTGGTGGCCGAGATTCTGGCGGCCTTCATTCGCACTCGGGATCCAGCGCGGGAACGGGCCTGGATTGCGTGGCGGGGCGGCGTGCGTGTCGGGTCGATCTTTTGTGTCGGGGCGGGGCAGCCCGGTATTGCCAAGCTGCGGCTGTTTTATGTTGATCCTGCGGCGCGGGACACCGGGTTGGGGCATCGGCTGCTGGAGGTCTGCGTGAACGGCGCGCGGGACTTTGGCTATGACAAACTGGTGCTGTGGACCCATGAAAGCCACGCTGCGGCCGGGCATCTTTACCGCAGCCATGGCTTCACATTGGACAGCGCGGTTCCGGTAACCTCTTTCGGGGTCGATCTGGTCGAGCAAAGCTGGTCAATCACGCTCTGAGCGGCTTGCAATCGCGGTTTCACGGCGCTAAATAATCCTTCGCGTGCCGCCTTAGCTCAGTTGGTTAGAGTGCTTGATTGTGGATCAAGAGGTCCCTGGTTCGAGACCAGGAGGTGGTACCACCCCCTTGCATTAAGATCATGACCGCCAACCGCAAAACGGCGTGCATTGCGCGATTCATGCAGATTTTGCGTGATGTTGCCCCCGCCAGTGCTAGACTGTCCGGATAAGCAACGCTGGAGATAGCAAAATGACACGCCAAGGACACAACGCGATTGGTTCCCTGGTACGAGTTTCGGCGATTTTCGTCACGTTTTCCGCAAGTATTGCACTGGCCGAGCCATCGTTGGAGCGCGGCACTTACCTTGTGGAAGGCCCGGCAGCCTGTGGAAACTGCCACACTCCGCAAGGCCCCGATGGGCCGATTGCCGACATGTATATGGCCGGGATGCTGGTCGACAAGAATGACGCCTTCACGGCCATAGCGTCCAACATCACGCCGGGCAGCCGGGTGGCGAGTTGGTCGGATGCCGAACTTGCGCGCGCCATTCGCGAAGGCATTCGCCCCGATGGAACAGTGATTGGCCCGCCGATGCCGATCGGATTGTACCGCGGGCTGTCGGACGACGACCTGATGAGCATGGTGATGTATCTGCGCCAGATTCCGGCCGTTGAAAACGATCCCGGTACCAGCGTCTACAACTTCCCGCTGCCACCAGCCTATGGTCCGCCGATTGACACCGTTGCGCCCGTTCCTGAGGGCGTGACCGAGGAATACGGGGCCTATCTTGCCGGGCCCGTGGCGCATTGTATTGAGTGTCACACGACATTTGGGCCGACGGGTCCGATGTTCGACACCCACCTTGGGGCCGGTGGCTTTGAGTTTCACGGTCCCTGGGGCACCTCGGTCGCACCCAACATCACGCCAACCGGATTGGCCGAGTATTCCGACGCTGACCTGGCAGGCATGATACGCGGTATGCGCCCCGATGGCAGCCGCATGCTGCCGCCGATGCCCTATGCGCAGCTTGCCAACACGACGGAGGATGATATCGCGGCGATCATCCTTTACTTGCGTGCCCTGCCTGCGCTGCCTGATGGCGGTTAGACGGTAGCGGATACCTGCGAAATCGTGGCGCCTGACCCAAGATCTTAGGGTTGGGCGCCGCTGATCGTGACTTCCTGCAACAAGCGTTCACCCTGATCGTCGTAGATCAGGATGCGATCGTCACTGGTTACTACGGCCAACCAACTGGGGCCGATGGTCAGGGCGCGCGCCTCGACCCCGTCGGGCAGGGATATCTGATCCGGCAGGCTGACGCTGTCGCGGTTCACGATGATGACAAGCATCGCGACAATCGCTAGAAGCCCGACGATCATTGTTGCGGTCAGACCCGTCACCAGCCAGCGCAAAAGGCGCAGTCCGGGGATGTCCGCCTGTGGAGTACCCTCGTCGTTCATGTCCACCCGCATTGTTGAGATCACCATCGGGCCAAACCCGCCCGCGCGCCTTGATAAGGCGCTGGCGCGCGACGTGCCAGAGGAAGCGCACCTAAGCCGGTCGCGATTGGTCAGGCTGATCGAAGATGGCAGCGTGACATTTGGCGGTGTGCCGGTCGCGCCCAAAGGGCCTGTGGCGGAAGGGGACGTGTTTCAGGTGCGGGTTGCCGCGGCCACCGAAAGCCATATCGGCCCGGAAGACATCCCCCTGAATGTGGTATTCGAAGACGATGATCTGGCAGTGATCGACAAGCCCGCTGGAATGGTGGTGCATCCAGCACCGGGCACCCCGACCGGCACGTTGGTCAACGCATTGCTGCACCATTTCGGCGGCGATCTGTCCGGGGTTGGCGGTGAAAAGCGCCCCGGCATTGTGCATCGGATCGACAAAGACACCTCGGGCCTGCTGGTGGTGGCCAAGACGGACCGGGCGCATCACGGGCTGGCCGCGCAGTTCGAGGCGCATTCCGCCGAACGCAGCTATTGCGCGATTTGCCATGGTGCACCGGACGCGGCGGATCCCCGGCTGCGAGGGTTGGCGGGGATTACGGTTGAAAACCGCGGTGTCATCTGCATCACAACGCAGCTGGCGCGTCATCGCACGGATCGGCAAAAACAGGCGGTTGTGGCGCAGAATGGGCGGCGGGCGGTGACCCGGCTGCGCGTGCAGGAGGGGTTTGGCAAGCCCGCCTCTGCCGCGCTGGTAGAGTGCCGGCTTGAAACCGGGCGCACCCATCAGATCAGGGTTCACATGGCCTATGCCGGGCACGCGCTGATCGGTGATCCGACCTATGGCGGGCGGCGCAAGGTGTCGGCGCGCAGTCTTGGACAGGCGGGTGCCGAAGCGGCGATGGGGTTTCCGCGACAGGCACTGCATGCCGCAACACTGGGATTCGTGCATCCGGGGACGCAACAAACCCTCACGTTCACGTCACCATTGCCGCCCGATATGGCCGGTCTTCTGCGGGCTTTGCGCGGATAAAGTATTGAAAAGCGGTTGGAAACCGTTTAGAAATAGCCTCCCCATCAGTGAAATATTAGCAAAAACCGCCGATTTGCATTTTGACTTGAACTAAACTGATCTGTTCACCATATAATGTTAACCCGCGAAACATCGGAGCCAATGAGGGATCGAAAACCAGATGTCGAACATCAAGAACCTACCAGCACCCAGCCCGGAACAGGGCCTGAACCGGTATATGCAGGAGATACGCAAGTATCCGATGTTGGAGCCGGAAGAAGAATACATGCTGGCCAAGCGCTGGGTCGAAGATCAGGACACCGAAGCCGCGCATAAGATGGTCACCAGCCACCTGCGCCTGGCGGCGAAAATGGCCATGGGCTATCGCGGATATGGGCTGCCGACTGCCGAGGTGATTTCCGAAGCCAACGTCGGCCTGATGCAGGCCGTGAAGCGGTTTGACCCCGAAAAGGGGTTCCGCCTGTCAACCTATGCGATGTGGTGGATCCGTGCCTCGATCCAGGAATACATCCTGCGGTCATGGAGCCTGGTGAAGCTGGGCACGACCAGCGCCCAGAAGAAGCTGTTCTTCAACCTGCGCAAGGCCAAAAGCCGTATTGGTGCGCTGGAAGATGGCGATTTGCGCCCTGAGAACGTCAAGCGGATCGCCAATGATCTGAGCGTGACCGAGGACGAAGTGATCTCGATGAACCGGCGGATGTCGGGGGGGGATGCCTCGCTCAACGCGACGATTTCGGCAGATGGCGAAGGGGCTGCGCAGTGGCAGGATTGGCTGGAAGATGAAGACGCCGATCAGGCAGCGGATTATGCCGAGAAGGACGAGCTGGACACCCGGCGCGAAATGCTGGCCGAGGCGATGGAGGTTCTGAACGAGCGTGAGAAGGACATCCTGACCCAGCGTCGCCTGTCGGAAAGCCCTGTGACGCTGGAGGATCTGTCAGGCGTCTATGACGTCAGCCGAGAGCGTATTCGCCAGATCGAAGTCCGCGCGTTCGAGAAAATTCAGGAACGCATGCGCGAGTTGGCTGGCAAAAAAGGCCTGTTGGAACCGGCATAGACCAAAGCAACAAGACCCCCGGTCGCGCGGTGCGCGGCCGGGGGTTCGGCGCTGTGACCGGGCTGCGGTCCATCCCGCCCGGATCAGGGCGCGCGCAGGACGATCATCAGATAGCGGTTGTTGCGGCAAAACACCTCGGACGAGCGGGCCTGTTCCATAAAGCGCAAATGCATGCTGGCCCGGCGTTTCTTGTTGATCACCAGCCGCGTGGCGCGGTCCAGCAGCCAATGGGTTTTCGGTTTGCGCGCGCTGAAATTTGCCTGCACGGTCGAAAAACTGTGACCCAGCACGTTGTAGAAGGATTGTTCGAGGTCGATTGACGGGGCGACACGCTCGGTAATGTCGGCCTCGTGCAGTTTGGCATAGGGCAGGCTGTCGAGTTCGGCGCGGAACCGTTCGATCAGATGGCCGCCGCCGGTGGCGCGTTTGCCGTCGGATGTGCGTTCGTCCCCGGTGCGAAAGCAATCGGCCAGCAGGACATGGCCGCCGGGCGTCAGCAGGTCGAGGCAGCGTTTCAACCCGTGGTCCAGCGCGATGTACTGGAAGCTTTCCGAGAACAGGCACAGGTCGTAGGGGCCGCTGCCGGTGAAATCCTCATACCGGCATTCGTGGACCGTTGCGCCGGGCGCGTTGACGCGGCAGCGTTCGGCCAGTTGCGCCGACGGAATGACGATCTCGACCGAGTGGCCAAGCGCCAGCAGGCGAGCGGCGGTTTCGCCCGCGCCGCCGCCTATATCGAGGATCCTCAGCGGGCCGTCCGGCAGGTGGCTGAACAGCAGATCGGTATAGGCGGCTTGCGCCCGGCCCAGATTCTCGGCCCGCACGTCCAGCCCGTCCCACAGGCCATAGTGCAGGTTTTCGTGCCCGGTCAGCCAGCGAATGACCTCGAGGCTGATATCCAGTCCGACGGCGCGGCTGTTGGTTTTAGAATTGCTCATGACCGGGTCCATAGCGGATGGGCGCGGGGTGGGGAAGCCTCAGATATAGGGGCCGAGTTCGCCCAGCACCTGCGCATAGACCGCGCGCTTGAAAGGAACGATGCTGGCAAGCATGTCGGCGGGCGTCATCCACTTCCAGCGGGCAAATTCGCGGGGTGGTCCGGCGATGTTGACGGCCTCATCAGGGCCGTCATAGCGCATCAGGTACCAGCGTTGCTTTTGCCCGCGAAACCGGCCTTTCCAAAGCACCGGAACCAGATCGGCCGGTAGATCATAGGTCACCCAGTCGTCCATCCTGCGTTCGACAGTAACCGCATCCCCGGACAGGCCGGTTTCTTCCCAAAGTTCACGCAACGCCGCCTTTTGCGTGCCCTCACCGGGATCGACGCCACCTTGCGGCATTTGCCACGCACCGGGGGTATCGACGCGTTCGCCGCCGAATATCGTGCCATCCGGGCGCGCCAGAACGATGCCGACGCAGGGGCGGTATGGCAGCCTGGCAATCTGTTCGGGGGTCATGTCGTCGCCCTTCTGTGGCAAGGGGCCGAACGTTAAACGCCGGCCCCCGTTTCGTTGTGTCGCGACACCCGCGATGGCCACCGACCACCGCGATGTCAGGTATTACGGCGCCGCGCTGGCAATTGCCGACAGCCCTTTGAGCAGGTCGATGGCGTAAGCCAGCTGAAAATCCTGATCGCGCAGTTTCGCGGCCTCTTCTGCCGTGGCCTGTTCTTCCAGGATGATCTGACGCTCATCTTCACTGATCGAATCGTTGTCGAGGGATCCGCGCAGGTCAGCTTCGCTGCGCTGGCGGCTGTCCTCGGCCTCCTCCTCGGTCGCGGCCGGCTGGCGCGGGGGCTGGGCCACCACGATGTCGGGCGACACGCCCAGCGACTGGATCGACCGGCCCGACGGTGTGTAATAGCGCGCGGTGGTCAGGCGCATGGCGCCGTCTCCGCGCAGCGGCATTACGGTCTGGACAGACCCTTTGCCGAAGGATTTGGTGCCAACAACAATGGCACGGCGGTGATCCTGAAGCGCACCGGCGACAATTTCCGAGGCCGAGGCCGAGCCGCCGTTGATCAGCACCACGATCGGCTTGCCCATCGCCAGATCGCCCGGTGTTGCATTGTTGCGTTCGCCGTCACTTGGGTCACGGCCCCGGGTCGACACAATCTCTCCGGCGTCGAGGAATGCGTCCGAGACCTTGATGGCCTGGGTCAGCAGACCGCCAGGGTTGTTCCTGAGGTCCAGAATGAAGCCGTTCACCTTGTCCATTCCGCCCGCAGCCTCGACCTGTTCGGCCAGCCCGTCTTCCAGATTGGGATAGGTCTGATCGTTGAAGGTGGTCACGCGCAGAACCACGGATTCGCCTTCGGTCCGGGTGCGCACGGCGGTCAGTTTGATAGTGTCGCGGATGATCGAGATATCGAAGGGATCGTCCACACCTTCGCGCACCAGCGTGATGATGATCTCGGACCCGACAGGGCCGCGCATCAGCTCGACCGCTTCATCAAGTGTCAGGCCCAGCACGCTTTCGCCATCCACATGGGTGATAAAATCGCCAGCCTCGACGCCGGCCGCATCCGCTGGCGTGTCATCCATGGGCGAGACGACTTTTACAAAACCCTCTTCCTGCGTCACCTCGATCCCGAGGCCCCCGAAAGAGCCGCGCGTCTGAACCCGCATATCGGCGGCATCATCTGGCGACAGATAGCTGGAGTGCGGGTCGAGAGAGGTCAGCATGCCGTCAATCGCCGCCTCGATCAGCGCACCTTCGTCGACTTCTTCGACATATTGGGCGCGAATGCGTTCGAAAATGTCGCCGAACAGGTCAAGCTGTTCATAAACGTTGGTTTTGCGCGCGGTTTCCTGTGCGATCAGCGGACCGGCGACCTGTGTCGTCAGAACCGCGCCGCCCAGAATGCCGCCGACGATGGCAAATGCGATCTTTTTCATCTTGTTGTCCTACTCCCTGCCGGTGGCGAACCAGGTGGCGGGATCCACCGGGTCGTCCCCCTGTCTGAGTTCCATATAAAGCGTTTCTGTCTGCTGCTGACCACCGCTTTGCGACTGGGTGGCCGTCAAATCCGTGTCTGCCTCTTTCGATCCGCCCATCAAGCCCACCGGGGTACCCTGTGGCATGACATCCCCGACCTGACCATACACTGTATCAAGCCCGGCAAGCACCAACAGAAAACCCCTGGAGGGTTCAAGCACCATCACGTTTTTGTAGTCCAGCAGCGGACCCTGATAGCGGATTGTCGCCTGCCAGGGTGCTGTGACAAGGGCGCTGGGCTCGGTCGCGATCAGCAATCCGGGGCGAGTAATTCCGGCAGCGTCGGCTTCGCCCGAGGCGCGGATGACCGTGCCATCGACTGGCATCGGCAGCGTGCCGCGGGCGGCTGGAAAGGCGCGCGGGGCGGGGCGCGGCCCCTTTTTGGCATCGGCTTCGCGCAGGGCTGTGGCAAAGCCTTCCAAGGTGTCGGCGCTTTCGGCCAGGGCGCTGAGCGCGTCGGGGTCATCGACCAGGCGGCGCGGCAGTGCGCCGCGTTCGTCAACCGCCCGACCCAGCGCGGTTCGCGCCGCGCGCACGCCGTCGAGCCCTTCGGTCAGCTTTTTGGCCGCGCGCTCCTGCAACTCCCGCAGCGCGGCCACTTCGGCCATTTGCAGCTTCAGCTTGTCCAATTCGCGCCGCAGACCGGGTGTCATATCAGACAGCAGCATGCCTGCATGAAGCGTATCGAGCGGCCCCGAGGGGTGCAACAGCAGCGTGGTTTCCGGCGCTGATTGCAAGATCTGCAACACGCCCAGCAACCGCGACAGTTTCTGATTGTCCGCCGCAAGGCTGTCGCGCAGGCCCTGTTCCCTGGCGGCGACATCGCGGATGCCTTCGCGCAGCGCGGCCAAGCCAGCCTCGTAAGCGGCGACTGTGCGGGTCAGGGCGGCGACGCGGTCGGGGGCTTCGCGGGCGGCGTTCAGCGCGGCGGCCGCGCGGTCAAGCTGATCCACGGCGGATCGTGCGGCTGTGGCGGCGTCGCTTTGTGCCCAAACCGGTGACGCCAGCGTCAGCCACAGACCCAGCAGCAGGCCTGCCCGCCTCATCCGATCAGGCTTTCGCCGGTCATCTGGGCGGGCTTCTCCTGGCCCATCAGGTCCAGCAATGTCGGGGCCAGATCCGCCAGCCGCCCGGCGCGCAATGTCGCCCCGGGCGCACCGCCCACCAGCGCCACAGGCACCGGGTTTGTGGTGTGCGAGGTATGCGGCCCGCCGGTTTCGGGGTCGATCATCACTTCGCAATTCCCGTGATCCGCCGTGACGATCATCGCGCCACCGACCGTTTCCAGCGCTGCCACAACGCGCGAAAGCCCCTGATCGACGGCTTCACAGGCCTTGATGGCCGCGCCCAGATCGCCGGTGTGACCGACCATGTCGGGGTTGGCATAGTTCACCACGATAAGGTCGTAACCATCGCCAATCGCCGCGATCAGGTGCTCGGTCACCTCACCCGCCGCCATCTCGGGCTGCAAATCATAGGTGGCCACTTTGGGGGATGGGGCCATGTAGCGGTCTTCGCCCGGTTCGGCCGCTTCCTGACCGCCGTTCAGGAAGAATGTGACGTGGGGGTATTTCTCGGTCTCGGCGATGCGGAACTGGCGCAGGCCATTCTGTGCCACCCAGGACCCGAGTGTGTTTTCGATGCGACCCTTGGGAAACATCGCTGACATGAAGGCGCTGTGCGCGTCCGAGTAATCCACCATCCCCAGCAGGGCGACCCAATGCGGACGCGCAACAGTGTCGAAGGCGTCAAAATTGTCGGCGCCGACTGCGCTTAGAATCTCGCGCGCACGGTCGGCCCGGAAGTTGAGGCAGAACAGACCGTCTTCATCCCTGGCACCGGCATAGGCGCCGATCAGGGTTGGGGCGATGAACTCATCCGTTTCGCCGCGCGCATGGGCGTCTGCGACCGCTTGTTCGGCAGTCGCGGCGGTTTGATCGGCCTGGCCCCGGATTATCGCGTCATAAGCGCGCTGCACCCGGTCCCAGCGGTTGTCGCGGTCCATGGCATAATAACGCCCCGTCACGGTTTCGATCCGCGCGCCTTCGGGCAGTTTGGTGTTGAGTTCGGCGATGAACCCCGCCCCCGAGGTTGGGGCCACATCGCGCCCGTCGGTGATCGCGTGGATCGCGACGGGCACGCCTTCACCGGTCAGCGCGCTGGCTGCCGCGACGATATGGTCGAGGTGCCCATGCACCCCGCCATCGGACACCACGCCCAACAGATGCGCCGTGCCACCTGTGGTTTTCAGTGCTTCGATGAAGTCGATCAACTCGGCATTTTCAAAGAAACTGCCATCTTCAATCGCGAGGCCGATCTGTCCCAGATCCATCGCCACAACCCGGCCCGCGCCGATATTGGTGTGCCCGACCTCGGAATTGCCCATCTGCCCGGTCGGCAGGCCGGCATCCGGCCCATGGGTGATCAGCGTCGCATGCGGGCAGGTCGCCATGATCCCGTCGAACGTGGGCGTGTGCGCCAGAACCGGCGCGTTGGCGGTTGCCTCCGCGCTTAGGCCCCAGCCGTCGAGAATGCACAGAACGACAGGTTTCTGGGTGGGCATGCGCGAAGGCTCCGGGTGGTGTCGGGCGCAATCTAGGGCGAGGCCCGCCCATGGGCAACCGGATCACGGGGTCGCGCGGCAGGGTTTTGTCGTATCCATCGCGAAACCGCTCATTTTTGTGGCGGATTAATGGGGCCTGACCCTAGGCCAATGGTGGCGCAAATGCGTCCATCACCCGGCTGATTTGCATGGTGGGCTGAATATCGGTGTAGTTGGGAATGTCGCCTTGGATCTCGGCCGCGTTTGGTCCGTAGGATGATTTGAAGTCCTCGACCGAGTCAAAATACAGATTGGCAATTGCAACGTAGGTTGGATTTGAGCCGGGTTCGCGACCGCTGAACCCGTGTTCAATCTCATATCCCTTCAGCGCCGCCCCCAACAATTTGCGCGCCCAGGGGCGTGTTTGTTCACGTAATAGTCGATATCGAAGCGCCCGGTTTCGCTGTGGGGGTACTTGAGGCTGATTTTGATCAAGATGTCCGTCTTTGCTTTGGATTGCTTACGTTCAACCTAATGCGTTTCGCGCTTGGCCTGAAACAGAAATCTCTGCCAATCGATCAGTAAATTTCTGATATCGAACGCGATTTCTGGCCCGGGCAAAGGGGCGCAACGTTCCACATGGGTCCGCCGGATAGAGGTTATCGTTACAACCAGGCAGACACAGCCCGATCAAACACGGTGATAGGGCGCCCCGGCCAGGATCGATGCGGCGCGGTATAGCTGTTCGGTCAGCATGACGCGGGCCAGTATATGCGGCCAGACCATGCGGCCCAGCGATAATGTCAGATCGGCACGCGCCACCAGATCTGCGTCCAGCCCGTCGGCGCCGCCGATCAGGCAGGCCAGATCACCGCGTCCGTCGTCGCGCCAGCGTGCAAGCTGGGCCGCGAATGCGGGCGAGGGCATCTGCTTGCCGCGTTCATCCAGCGCACAAATCACGGCGTTGTCGGGAATGGCGCGGGCCAGCAGCGCCGCTTCGGCCGATTTGCCGCCGCCTTTCTTATCCTCAACTTCTGTGATGGTTGCCGGGCCAAGCCCCAGCGCGCGCCCGGTCCTGTCGAACCGGGTCAGATAGTCGTCGATCAAATCACGTTCGGGGCCGGCGCGCAGGCGGCCCACGACGCACAGATGCAGCCGCATCAGCCGCGCTTTGCGGCCTCAGCCGGGTCAAGCCACATCTTTTCCAGCTGATAGAATTCGCGCACTTCCGGGCGGAACAGATGCACGACGATGTCGCCGACATCGACAAGCACCCAATCGCCCGTGTCCTTGCCTTCCAGGCGCGCGGCGCGTCCGTGGTCCTGTTTGAGGTGATCCACCAGATGGTCGGCCATCGCGACAACCTGGCGCGAAGATCGCCCGGAAGCGATCACCATATAGTCGGCCATCTCGGACTTGCCGTGCAGGGCGATCTGCACCACATCCTCGGCTTTGTCATCGTTGAGCGATTTCAGAATCACCGCCAGCAGAGCCTCGCTGGTCAGTGGGATGGTATCCGCAGTCACGCCGGAGTACCGTTCAGCCCGACCGCCATTGGCGCCCTGGGCCGTCGAAGTGGAAATGGACAGATTGTCGTCCTCCTGACTTGCGCGCCGCCAATCCCCGACGCCGGGATACACCAGATGTAGCATCGGGGGGGCGGCATCTCAATAACGTGCGGGAAAAACCCCGGTTGGCTGTTGCTTGCGGGAATCACCGCCCGGTGATGCATCCGGGATGGTGCGACGGCGGGCGGGGCCCTCTGGCGCGATGCCCGGCAGAATTTGAGTGGCCTTCCCCGGGGCAGCGGGTAACATACAGGCTTGAAGAACGAAAAGCAGGGCTGCGACATGACCGACCACATCCGATGGGGCATTCTGGGGGCTGCGAATTTTGCGCTTAACCATATGGGCCCGGCGATTCACGCGGCCCGTGGTGCTGCGCTGAGCGCGCTTGCGACCGGCGATCCGGCCAAGGCGGCCGGGTTCACCGCTTTCGCGCCGGGATTACGGGTTCATGACAGTTACGACGCGCTGCTTGCGGATCCGGATGTGGATGCCGTCTACATCCCGCTGCCCAATCATCTGCATGTCGAATGGTCGCTGAAGGCGCTGGCTGCGGGCAAACATGTGCTGACGGAAAAGCCGATGACGCTGCGGGCGGACGAATTCGACGGGCTGATTGCGGCGCGCGATGCCTCGGGCCTGTTGGCGGCCGAGGCTTACATGATCGTGCATCACCCGCAGTGGCAGCATGCGCGCGATCTGTTCGCAGACGGGGCCATCGGCCGGTTGGTGCGCGTTGACACGACCTTCACGTATGACAACCGCAGCGATGCGGACAACATCCGCAACCGGGCCGATACCGGCGGCGGCAGCCTGCGTGATATCGGGGTGTACACCATCGGTTCGGCCCGCTTCGTGACGGGCTTGGAAATGTCAGACGTGCGTGCCTCGATAGATCGGGAAAACGGGGTCGAGGTGACCTGCGAAATGCAGGCCCGTTTGGGTGCGGCGCGGTTCACCGGATATACCTCGATGCGCGCGCATCCGCGACAGGAGGTGTGCTTTCATGGCGACAAGGGTGTGATCCGCATGGTGACGCCGTTCAACACCAATGTTTTCGGTATGGCGCAGGTGGTATTGGAGCGTGGCGGGCTTGAGGTGTTGACGCGCCGCTATCCGGACGTGAATCACTATGTTCAGCAGGTCGAGAATTTCTGTGCCAGCCTGCGCGACGGGGTCGCCTATCCGTGCCCGCTGGAATTCAGCCGTGGCACGCAGGATGTGATCGACGCCGCGCTGGCCGCGGATTGAGGGAGGGTGAGATGCCGGATCAGGAACAGAAATTCGAAGGCCGGATGCATGGGCCGCAGGACCCGGTCGAAAAGGACGGTCTGTTTATCCGGCTGATTTATATGATCCTGATCGCGCTTATGATCTCGATCGCGCAGACGGTTCTGGGGCTGGCCACGATCATCCAGTTCGTGCTGATGGTGGTCAACAAGGGCACCCCGAACGAGCGGTTGGCGGATTTCGGTGAATCGCTTGGGATCTGGGTTGCCAAGGCCGCGCGCTATCAGACCGCAGCGAGCGAGGTGAAACCCTGGCCCTGGACCGAGCTGGATTGAAACGGCTCGGGCACTGACGGATGCCGCGCCGTACCCTGAAACACCGCGCAATTCGTGCGGCCATTCCACTGCGCCGTCGCAAAAGCGTCATCACGACGGTGTCTGCCAATAAGGTGACATTGCAGATCGGGGATCGCACCTGGTTTGTTGAGGTTGACCGCGATCTTCCGCCCTTTAAAACCTATGATTTTGTGGCCTGGATTGCAGGCGCGCTGTCGCTGCAAAAAGGTCTGCCGCTTCGGCTGGACCTTCCCGTTTCGCAAGGTACTGCGTTATCGCTTGCGCGGACATCGGCCCTTTGGATGGTGCGTATGCCGGGCGATTGCCATCCGATGAACCTGGAACTTTGCAATATCGTTCCCGATCCGCCGCAACCAGAAACGGGCGGCATCCTGTGCCTGAGCGGTGGCGTTGATTCAACGTATGCGGCAATTGAAGCGTCCCGTGAGCGCGCTTATTCCCATGGCGTTTTGTTGCATGGCATGGATATTCACTTCACGGATTCCCAGGCGTTTGCGGGCCGTCGTGAACGGGTCGCTCGGATTGCGCAGTATTTTGGGCTGGACCTGATGACGGTGCGGACCAACATTCCAGCCTCTTTCAGGCCGTCGAAATCCTTTCTTCCGATGCTGCTGAATTGTATTTTGTTCTACGCTGGCAATGGTTTGTCACGCGGCGGCTTTGCGGCAGACAATACGCCCGACTATGGTCTGATGATTGAGCCCGAGGCCAATATTCTGGGTGTCGAGACGTATTTTCAATCGCCCTCCTTCGCGATTGATTATCTGGGCTGGGCGCAGACCCGCGCGGAAAAACTTGCCGCGATCCATGCGTGTTCGCCTGCCTTGCTGGCGGACCTATGCGTCTGCCAACTGCCCCGGCCAGACGGCGGTAATTGTGGTGAATGCGAAAAATGCATGCGCAATCGGTTGGCATTGGAAATCTGCGGGCTGGATCAAAGGCTGACATTTCCGGACCAGCGCGACACGATCGGATTTTACGAGGATTTGACGCGTTCCGACCCGGTTCTGGCCCGTCTAGGGATGTTGCAGACCGAGCAACTGGGTCTCGCGCTGCCCGAGGGGGAAGATCGGCGCAGATTGCTGGCCCGGGCGGAGGATCTGCGCAAACGCCATATTGGCCATCGCGCGCCCTGATGGCCGTCGGTCCTCAGGCAGATCAAGCATAAGGGGCAATCATCACGAAAAAACGGGCGCAAAAACTGCGCCCGCTTTGTTGGTTCGCCGACAAGTTTACCTCAGCGTGGCAAGCGCGCCTGAGATGGCCGAGCGGCTGGCACCCCGTGCCGTCTGCGTCGAGGAGTTGAGCGGCTTGCCCTTGGCATTGCTGCCAACCGGAATTGTCAGCCCGACGCTGACGGAATCGATGTCCGCCGTGTCGATCCCAAGAAGCCCGTCCAGCGCCAGTTCGGTCTTGGTGAACTCGAGGCTGACAACAGCAGGAATGCTGGTCTGCATCGCATAAGTCGCGCCAATCGTTGCCTGGTTGGCGTAAAGATCGCCACCTGCCACCAGCGAGCCACCAGTGTTCAGACGACCCAGCGAGCCGTAGAAGGCAAGCCCGTTCCCGGTGCGGTATTCTGCGCCAAGACCCAGGAGCGTCAGGTCAAGATCATCGCCGCCACCTTCGAGGTGCGTATTGGCGATGTGACCAAACACCTCCATGTCGGGCGAGACATCATAGGAAAACGAGGCGCCGACATCGCGGATATCAACATCGCCAAGGCTTGGGTCTGAATCCGATTTGCCAAAGAATGCTTCTGCCCAGAGAGGCCCGGATTCATAGCCACCAAAAAGGCCGACGCTGTGCGTATCAATGCCGAAATTGATCGGAAGACCCGTAATAGCCACATCCAGATCACCCGAGCGATAGTAGGCACCGATGTAGCCGCCATTGCCGAAATGATACGACGGGTCGATGCCCAGGCTGATCAGTTCTGCCCCAAGCTCGAAGCCGCCGACGTCGATATCGGTCTTGGAGAACCCGAAACTTACGTCAACATTGACGTTCTCTCCGAGAGAGATGTCAGATTCGATATCGAACGTTTTGGTCGTCAGATCAATTGCGCCCTCGATGTCAGCCGTGCTGTAGCCGAACGTGAATGTCGAGGAGATGGGATCGTCCGATGATTCGTCAAAACCAGCGGCGGTCGCGCCGATTGGAATCGCGGCAAAGATGAGATGATGGGTGTAATTAGGTGTTTGATTTGCATGGCTAAAGTTCTGGGTGGCTAGGATTAACCAAATGTTAACGCTTTTGTAGAGTGGATTGAAATGCCGCTGTACCAAATCCGGGCCAGAATGGCTTACGCTATGGTAACTTGGCAACATGTGCGCGGGCCGTTGACCTGCTTTCAGGTGCGGCAGACCCAGGCCCGCAACATCCATCAGCGGGGATGTTTCGGCCAATTTCGGGTGTATTGGCGTTGGTGGTGATCGGTCGGCGTAGGGGTGTTCGTTCGCGCCAGAGGCGTTCACTCCATCCCTTCCAGCTCCTCGATCATCGCCTCGATCATGCCCAGACCTTTGTCCCAGAACGCCGGGTCGCTGGCGTCCAGGCCGAAAGGCGCCAGTAGGTCTTTGTGGTGTTTGGACCCGCCCGCCTTCAGCATGTCGAAATACTTCTGCTGAAAGCCCTCGCCGCCTTCTTCGTAGACCGCATAGAGTGCATTCACCAGGCCGTCGCCGAAGGCATAGGCATAGACGTAAAAGGGCGAGTGGATGAAGTGCGGGATGTAGGACCAGAACGTCTCGTACCCGTCCATGAAGTCAAATGCCGGGCCAAGGCTTTCGCCCTGTACGGACATCCAGATCTCGTTGATCTGGTCGGGGGTCAGTTCCCCTTCTGCGCGGGCGGCGTGGAGCTTGCATTCGAAGTCGTAAAACGCGATCTGGCGGACCACGGTGTTGATCATATCCTCGACCTTGCCAGCCAGCAGGATCTTGCGCTCGCCCGCGTCTTTGGCCCCGTCCAGCATCTTGCGGAAGGTCAGCATTTCGCCGAACACGCTGGCGGTTTCGGCAAGGGTGAGGGGGGTTGAAGACAGCATCTCGCCCTGATCGGCGGCCAGAACCTGATGCACGCCGTGGCCCAGTTCATGGGCCAGCGTCATCACATCGCGCGGTTTGCCCAGATAGTTCAGCATCACATAGGGGTGCACGGTTGTGGCGGTCGGATGGGCGAAGGCGCCGGGTGCTTTGCCGGGTTTCACCGGCGCGTCGATCCAGCCTTTTTCGAAGAACGGCGTGGTCAGATCAGCCAGGTCGGGCGAAAACGCGGCGTAGGCGTCGGTGACGGTCTTTCGCGCCTCATCCCAGCCGACGATCCGGTCGGTTTCCATAGGCAGGGGCGCATTGCGGTCCCATACCTGCATCCGATCCAGACCCAGCCATTTGCGCTTTAGCTCGTAATAGCGGTGGCTGAGGCGCGGGTAGGCGGCGACAACGGCGTTCCTCAGCGCCTCGACCACTTCGGGTTCCACATGGTTGGCCAGATGGCGGTCCGCCTGCGGGCTGGGCATCTTGCGCCAAATGTCCTCGATGGATTTTTCCTTGGCCAGCGTGTTGGTGATCCGGGCGAACAGCTTGATGTTCTGGCCGAAAACATGGGCGAGCGCATGGCTGGCCGCTTCGCGTTTGTCGCGGTCCTGATCGGTCAGGAAGTTGAGGGTGGCTTCCAGGCCCAGCGTTTCGCCGTTCACGTCGAATTCCAGCCCGGCCATGGTTTCGTCGAACAGCTTGTTCCAGGCGGATGCGCCGACCACGGATTGGTCGTGCAGGAATTTTTCCAGCTCATCGCTTAGCTGGTGCGGCTTCATGGCGCGCATCCGGTCAAAGACGGGCTTGAAACGTTTCAGGGCGGCATCGGCGAACAGCGCCTCATATGCGGCATCGTCGATCCGGTTGAATTCAAGGCTGAAGAACACCAGCGGCGTGGTCGCGTTGGTGATCCGGTCCTGGCAGTCGGACATGAACTTGGCGCGCTCGGCGTCGGTGGTGACCTGGTAATAGCGCAGGCCCGCAAATGACATGATGCGCCCGGCGGTGATGTCGATCGCCTCATAGGCGTCGATGCAAGCGCGCATGGCGGCAGCGTCGAGCGTTGCCAGCTTGCCTTCGTAGGAGGCCGCGAAATCGGCGCAGGCGGTATCCAGCCAGTCCAGATCGCGGGCCAGTTCGGGCGCGTCCGGTGCTGGGTAAAGGTCGCTGAGGTCCCATTCGGGCAGATTGCCAAGGGCATCGCCCCCAGTCGCATTGGCATCAAAGACGGGGCGGGTCGAGGGCAGCTGCATCGGGGACTCCTGTGACTGAACGCGTCACAGATAGGGCGGGCCGGGCGCGGGGGCAATGCGCCCGGTGCATTGGTCACCGCTTGTTGTTTCGCCGCGCCCGGCTGACGCGGCGCAGGGCGCCACCAGCGTCGACGTTCAATGGCAGGTTGGCGGCCCATTCAACCTCGGCGCGGACCACGCCGATATCATTCAGCACGTGGTCGTCCAGATCCAGCATGCGGCGGAACTTGCGGCGGCTGTTGAACGCGGATGCACGGGCCAGAAGGCTGCTGTCGAGGTTGGCAATGGGGTGGCCGGTGGTGATGGCTGCATCGGTCATGGCGGGGGCCCTTGGAGTTGATGGCGGGATCATGTGGAGTTCCGGTGAATCAATCAAACGAATAGTATTTAAGCTATTTGTCAGAAATTTTGTGAGAGCGCGTTTTCACTGGCTTTGGTCAGGTCCGGCGATCCGGCCTATATGGCGCGCTAAAGCGCCCGCCTGATTACCTTAGTCGCCACTGGAATGGCCTGCGCCTGGTGCGCGCCCTGCTTTGGACGGACGATCTTCTTCTGGCAATATCGCAGATTAAGTGGGTGATGCGCTGGTTTTTTGCTGCGAAGGCCGCGCAGGAAGGCGCGAAACTCCAACATCCGTATCAGACCAAATGGCGCCGCAGTTAGCCCCGCAGCCCGGCCAGGGCCGCGCCGAGGTCCAGCGCGCCATCATACAGCGCCCGCCCCGAGATTGCGCCAGATATCACGCCGGTCTGTTTCAGGCGCATCAGATCGTCCATCGAGGATACGCCGCCGGACGCGATGACGGGAATGTTGACGGCGCGGGCCAGCGCCTCGGTCGCCTGAACATTGGGGCCTTGCATCGCGCCGTCGCGGTCAATGTCGGTATAGATGATTGCGGCGATCCCGGCGTCCTCGAACTGGCGGGCGAGGTCGGTGACATTCACGTCGGTCTCTTCCGCCCAGCCGCGGGTCGCGACGCGGCCATTGCGGGCGTCCAGGCCCACGGCGATCCGGCCCGGGTGGGCGGCTGCGGCCTGTCGCACAAGATCGGGATCCTCGACCGCGACGGTGCCAAGGATCACGCGGGCGATGCCGGCCTCCAGCCAGCGTTCGATCGTCGCCATGTCGCGAATGCCGCCGCCCAGCTGGGCCGGCACGTCGGTTGCTGCCAGAATGGCGCGCACGACGTCGCCGTTGACCGGCTGCCCCGCGAAGGCGCCGTTCAGATCAACCAGGTGGAGCCATTCGCACCCCGCATCCTGGAACGCACGCGCCTGTGCCGCCGGATCGTCGCCGAACACGGTTGCGGCCGACATTTCGCCGCGTAGCAGGCGAACGCATTGGCCGTCTTTCAGGTCGATGGCGGGGTAAAGGATCATAGCGTGGCATCCCGTTTGAATTGGCGCTCACCTGCCATGACGACGCAGCGCTGCCAAGGGGGCTTTGTGATGGTGTCGCGCCAAAAAATGGACGCTGCGGACCTCTTGCGAAATACAGTTGCTAGCTTGCTGTGCCGGTTTTTGGTTTTTCCGAGATCTGGGTCAGGAATCCGGTTTCCAGCTCTTTGTTCAGCTCTTTGGCGCGTTCGATGTATTCGGTGTTCTGAACCACCGGGATATCTGGGTTCCAAAGGGGTGCGAGTTCGGCCAGTGCGTTGCGGTCGCCGTGATAGAACAGGCGCTGCGCCTCGGACGCCTCGTATTCAGAAAAGCCGAGGTGTTCCAGCGCGTAGCGGCCCGCGCGCAGGGAGCTGTCGAACATCTCGCGCACGATGTCATTCGCGCCCGCCTGGTACAGGCGATAGGTGTGAACCCGGTCATAGGCGCGCGCGATGATGTGCAGATCGGGGCGTTCGGTGCGGGCGTGTTTGACCAGCTTGATGGCGGCTTCCTTGTCATCAACCGCCACCACCAGTACCCGCGCATTGGCCAGCCCGGCCGAGCGCAGAAGCTCGGGCCGGGTGGGGTCTCCGAAGAAGGCATTGAAGCCGAACTGGCGCATCAGCTCGATGGTTTTCAGGTTGTGATCCAGCACCGTTGTCTTGAACCCGGTGGTCTGAAGCATCCGGTTCACGACCTGACCAAAGCGGCCCACACCGGCAATGATGATCGGCTGGCTTTCGTCAATTTCGTCATGGGGTGTTTCGTCGCCGGTGTCGGCCATCCGGCGCGAGATAACCTCGTAGGCGATGAAGAACAGCGGCGTCAGCAGCATCGACAGCGCCACCACCAGCAGCAGGCTTTCGCCCAGCGGTCCGGGCAGCACCGATTGTTGGAGCGAGAATGAGATCAGCACAAAGCCAAATTCACCGGCCTGCGCCAGGCCGAGCGTGAACAGCCATCGGTCGCGCCCGCGCAGTTTGAAGGCCAGGGCGATGCTGAACAGGACCGTGCCCTTGGTCAGCATCAGCAGCAAGGTCAGCCCGATGATGGTAAACGGATCACCCAGCAGCACGCCAAAGTTGATACCGGCGCCGACGGTGATGAAGAACAGCCCCAGCAGAAGGCCCTTGAAGGGTTCAATGTCGCTTTCCAGCTCGTGCCGGAATTCGGAGCTGGCCAGCAGCACCCCGGCCAGGAAGGTGCCGAGTGCGGGTGACAGGCCGACCATGATCATCAGCACCGCGATGCCGACGACGATCAGCAGGGCGGTGGCAGTATACATCTCGCGCAGGTGGGCGGCGTGGATGAAGCGGAACAGCGGGCGGAAGGCGAATATGCCCAGCAGCACGACGATACCGATCGCGCCGAGTGTGACCAGCGTGACACCCCAGCCCAGCAAACCCTCGACCAGCGACAGGGCGGCTTCGCCGTGGCCGTCTGTTTCGCCATGGGCGTCGCCACCGTGTTCGTCGGCGGCGCCGGGTCCGTACAGCCACGGCATCGCCAGCAGGGGGATCGCAACCAGCATCGGGATGACGGCGATGTCCTGGGTCAGCAGCACGGAAAAGCTCGCGCGCCCTCCACCGGTCTGCATCAACGCCTTTTCGTCCAGCGTTTGCAGCACGATGGCGGTGGATGACAGCGCAAAGATCATGCCGATGGCCAGCGAGGTTTGCCAGGGCAGTCCGAAAAACAGCGCGCCTGCAAAGACGGCCGCAATGGTCAGCCCGATCTGCGCGCCGCCGAACCCCAGCAGCTTGTGACGCATATCCCAAAGGGCGCGGGGTTCCAGCTCCAGCCCGATCAGGAACAGCATCATGACGACACCGAATTCGGCGAAATGTTGCAGGCTTGCGGTTTCGCTTCCGACCAGCCCCAGCAGCGGGCCGATGGCGATGCCCGCAAGCAGATAGCCCAGCACCGAGCCAAGGCCCAAACGCGCCGCAATAGGCACCGCGATCACCGAAGCGCCGAGGTAGATCGTGGCTTGGAACAGGAAACTTTCCATGGAACCTCTCAGGTGGGCGGATACGTCTGGTGGCAGAGTCACATGTTCACTGCGCTTTGCGCAAGGTCTGTCAGGTGGGCAGTGGCGCGTCCGATTTCAGCTGGTTCATCACGATCTGGCTGTGGACCCGCGCGACCGAGGGATGCGCCAGCAATATGTCGTGGACCAGCGTGTTCAGCGCGGCCAGATCGGCGCACCAGACACGCAGCAGGTAATCCGCCGCGCCTGTCATCGTCCAGGCGCCAACGATCTGCGGCTGGGCGGCGACGAGGCGCGCGAAGTTCTGGCCGGTATCGCCGCCGTGGCTGACCATTTCGACCTGTATAAAGGCCTGCACGGTCAGCCCCAGGCGCGCCGGGTCCAGCCGCGCGGTATAGCCTTTGATGAGGCCCGATGCCTCGATCCGTTGCCGCCGCCGCCCGGCCTGACTGGGCGAGAGGTTGATCTTCTCGGCCAGTTGATCGGCGGTGGCATGGGCGTCGGCCTGCAGGGCGGCCAGCAGGCGTTTGTCAGTTGAGTCGAGTTTCATGCGAGTTTTCCGCGTAATTGCCAGTGACATTGTCGCAAATATAGCAGCCTGCTCGGAAAAGCGCCATTATTTGCGCACCGACCGCATGGCAAAACGGGTAGGCTTGCCGCAACTCTCACCTGCCAGCAGGAGCATTTGCCATGGGTCCGTTCCCCCACGACGCGCCGAAAGCCGCAATTACCGCCGAAAACCCCGCCGGGACCGATGGGTTTGAATTCGTCGAATTCGCCCACCCGGAGCCTGAAAAGCTGCGCGAGGCGTTTGCTCGGATGGGCTATGTCCACACGGCCAACCACAAGACCAAGGCGATCGAACTGTGGCAGCAGGGCGATATCACCTATGTGCTGAACGATGAACCGGGCAGCCATGCGCGCAGCTTTGTCGAAGAACACGGGCCTTGTGCACCGTCGATGGCGTGGCGGGTTGTGGATGCGGGCAAGGCGTTTGCCCATGCTGTTGGTAAGGGCGCCGAGCCGTTCGACGGCCCCGGCAAGACCATGCAGGTTCCGGCAATCCGCGGCATCGGTGGCAGCCTGATCTATTTCATCGACCAATATTACGAGGCGAACCCCTATAACGAAGAATTCGACTGGATCGACAAGGCCCATCCCGAGGGGGTCGGCTTCTATTACCTCGATCATCTGACGCATAACGTTCACACCGGCAACATGGACGTCTGGTTCAAATTCTACGGCGATCTGTTCAATTTCCGCGAAATCCGGATACTGTTGAAAAAGTCCGTTGATTGGCCGCGCACGCTCTGATTCACTTGTTTTGAGGGTGGAGGGTTCGGCGATGATGGGTCCAAGGCAAGTTGCGCAAGGCGCGCTGTTCTATGAGTTCTCGATCGAGAGTTTTGTGCCGAAGGATCATCCCGTCCGGGGAATTGATCGCTTCCTTGATCTGACAGGTGTGCGCCCCTTGCTCGCTTCATACTACAGTGCCAATGGCCGCCCTTCGATTGATCCTGAACTGATGATCCGCATGCTGTTGTTGGGCTATTGTCAGGGCATCCGTTCCGAGCGACGGCTTTGCGAAGAGGTTCATGTCAATCTGGCGTATCGTTGGTTTTGTAAGCTTGATTTGGCTGATCCAGTGCCCGACCATTCGACATTCTCTAAGAACCGGCATGGCCGTTTCCGCGAGAGCGGTTTGTTCCGACATTTGTTCGAGGTCGTTTTGCAGCGCTGCATGGATGAGGGGCTGGTTGGCGGCCACAGCTTTGGTGTTGATGCCAGTCTGATCCCCGCGAATGCAAACCAGACGCGCGGCGTTGAAAGCAAAGACGGACTGCCAGCAGATCTGACGTCCCGTGCCGTCGACGAATATCTCGAGACGCTGGATGATGTGGCCTTCGGTGCTGCGACCAAGGTCGTCCCCAAATACATCTCACCGGCTGATCCAGCAGCGCGTTGGACTGGGGCTGACGGGGGAGCCGCCTACTTTGCCTATTCCACTAACTATATGGTCGATTTGGATAATGCAGTCATCGTGGACGTCGAGCCGACGGCTCCGATCCGGCCTGCAGAGGCGCGGGCAGCAAGGGAGATGATCGATCGTGTACATGAGCGGTTTGGCATCAAACCTGACAAGCTTGTGGGTGATACGGGTTACGGATCAGCCGAGATGTTGGGCTGGCTTGTGGACGAACGTCAAATCGAACCCCACATTCCGGTCTGGGATAAGTCAAAACGAACTGACGGCACATTCTCACGCGAAGACTTTGTCTACGACCCGGCGACCGACAGCTATACTTGCCCGACCGGCAAAGCCTTGCAAACATATCGGCGGAACTTCTCAAAACCGCGAAAGCCCAATGGCAGCAAAGACGGGTTCATCAGATACCGAGCCTCAAAGCACGATTGCGACGCATGCCCTCTGAAGTCGCAATGCTGTCCGAAGGACGACGGCAGACGCCTTATGCGGTCCGTTCACGAAGCCGCCCGAGACGTCGCTCGCGATATCCGAAAAACAGATGCCTACATGACGTCGTTCATCCAAAGGCGGAAGGTTGAAATGCTCTTTGCCCACCTGAAACGATACATCGGCGTGCAGATGATGCGGCTTCGAGGACCCAAAGGCGCAACCGAACAGTTCCAACTCGCAGCAACAGCTCAAAACCTCCGGAAACTGGCGAAGTTGGTGCCAGCAACAGTGCCAACGTGAAAGAAAACGGCGCGCGGCCGCCTCTCGCTCAACAACGCGCCGACCAAAACATCGACTTCTTCAACAGTATCTCCGCTTCTTTGACATCGAAGGAAAGTACACCGGACTGCGCAGTCGCGCGCTGACCAGTCCCTGCGGGCGCATCCGCATTCCGATCAACGAAGACCGGGGTGAGACGGGGCAGATCGTCGAATACCTCAAGCGTTATAATGGCGAGGGCATTCAGCACATCGCTGTCGGCGCGCGCGATCTTTACGATGCAACGGACGAGATTGCGCGGCGTGGCGTCACATTCATGCCCAAACCGCCCGAAGCGTATTATGATCAAAGCTACACCCGTGTCGTCGGCCATGAAGAGCCGAAGGACCGGATGATGAAACACGGCATCCTGATCGACGGCGAGGGCGTGGATGACGGGGGCGAAACGCGGATTCTGCTGCAGATATTCTCAAAAACCGTGATCGGGCCGATATTCTTTGAGTTCATTCAAAGGAAGGGTGATGACGGCTTCGGAGAGGGTAACTTCAAGGCATTGTTTGAAAGCATCGAGGCTGATCAGGTGGAGCGTGGGGTTCTGAAGGCCGGATAGGGTAAATCCCGGACCGGACCTGTCCGCCTGGCTGACTCGCAAGGGCCGATGCGGCTGGTCCGCAGCGATCTTCTTTGGCCAGTCCGCATTCCGCATGCTATGTCCGCTGCAACAGACACCAGCGGAGACTGCACAATGCTTCCATTCCCATTTCCGGCGACGGACACCTCGTCGCCGTTCAAATCCATGCGATCCAGCCATCCCTGTTTGCGGGTCCCGGACTATGAGGCAGCAATCGAATGGTATGTGCGCAGCTTTGATTTTCGGGTGGTGAAGGAATGGCCCGGCCCGGATGGGCTGCGTCTGGCCTATCTGGCTGCACCTGGGGACAATGGCGTGCCCGTGCCGGATGATTTCTGGGAATCGCTTGCGCCCGCGCGCTATCATCACTTTGCTTTCTCCGTCCCAAGTCACAAGGACGCGCTGGGCGCCCTGGCTGATCGCGGTGTCAACGTGGTGCAAGCGCCGTTTGAGGTGCCAGAGCTTGGGTACAGCGTTGCATTTGTCGCGGACCCTTGGGGCAATCTGATTGAATTGGTCGAGTTGTCGACATAACGGCGCGCTGCGCCGGGCGATCGCTGGACCGTCCTTCGGTTCGACGATTTGTAATTTGGATTAAGGCGCTGAAACTAAAGTAAAACTGGCGAAACGTATTGCGTCACATCAGCGTCGCGCAGCCGCCCACCTATGCCGCCGGCATCTGTTGCGTCGCACAATGGATACCGCCGCCCATCTCGCCCAGGGCGTCGACGTTCAGCGTAATGACCTCGCGCCCGGGGTAATGTCGTCGCAGCGCGTCCACGGCGATGGTATCGGCTTCGGCATCGCCGAACTCTGCCGCGATCACCGCGCCGTTGCAGACATAGTAGTTCGCGTAGGACGCAACGAAATCGATGCTGTTCACACGTCGCTGCACCGGCTCGGGGATGACCTCAACCTCCAGCCCTGCGGCGACGAGGGCATCATGCGTATCCAATGCGGCGTTGTGAAACGGATCGTGTGGGTCAGGGTCATCGGGCAGGTTCATCAGCACGCGCCCCGGCCCGGTGAACCGCGCCAGGCTGTCGATGTGGTAATCGGTGATATCCGCGTCCCGGACACCGGGCGACCAGATCAACCGCTCGGCCCCATAGGCGGCCAGCAGGCGTGCCTCGATTTCTGCGCGTGTCAGGCCCGGATTGCGGTTGTCGTTTACCCAACTGCTTTCATGGGCCATCAGCAACCGGTGGCCGTCCTGTTCCACGCCACCGGCTTCGCCCTTAAGACCCGTTGGCAAAAGCGGCAGGTCCAGGCGCTGCGCAACCGCACCGGCGATCCTTGCGTCGCGCGTGTGCACTTGTTTTTTGCCCCATCCGTTGAACTGGATATGGCTGATGGCAAGCCCGCCGCGCCCGTCCACCACGAAGATCGGTCCGGCATCGCGGCACCACAGATCCTCGGTCGGGATGTCCCACAGGTCCACCGCCTGCGACAGCTGGCGCCGCGCGCCGGGCTGGTCATCCTTCGCTGCCAGCATCGTCACCGGTTCGAATTCAGCGATGGCATTTGCGATATCCGCGATGGTCTGCTGCGCGAGGTCGAGGAAGGCCCGATCCGGGTGAACACGTCGGCTGACGGGCCATTGCATGAAGCTGCGCTGATGCGGCGCTTCTTCGGGCGGTACGTAATATCCATTCGCAGCTGATCCTGATGCCGGACCGATCCCGCTTGCCGACATTGCCAGCCCTCCGCCAATGAACGCCCGCCGCTTCATCGCGCGCCCGCCGTGCGCCGCCGCGATGCGATAGCCCTGGTCTCTGCCTGATATGATGATGCACAGAAAAAGGGCGCCCCGATGGGGGCACCCTTTGAAACAACGCAAGGTGGTGTCATCAGCCGCGCGGCATTGCCAGTGTGACTGTGCGGCCATCCTTGACGTATTGCAGATCACCGGTGCCGATCTGGGCAACGCGGCCCCCGTCGATGCGATCGCCGACCTTGACCTTGACATAGCGCCCGGACGGCAGGCGCAGCAGGGCGCGGCGGTCACTGGGTGAGCCATAGACACCGATCAGGTTCAGACGGCTCAGCGTGATGGCATCTGTTTCGGTCGCGGTGCGTGCGACCGACGCGCGGGTCGGGATCGACGGATTCGCGGTGGCAGGGGCTGCCGCAGGCGTGGCCGAGGTTTGCTGCGTCGGCTGCGCGGGCGCGCTGGGCGCCGAGGCCGCCACGGTGGCCCGTGCCTGTGCCACGCGCTGCACCAATGAGGCAGGGCGCGCCTGCGGGATCAGCGACGTGGACGAGAATTGCGCCTCGGGCGTGGTCGATGTGTCTTCGGCACTGGCCGCGTTATCCGCGTCGGCCACCTGAGCCAGCGTGTCCGAGACTGCCGCCTCAAGATCGGCTGCATCGGCGGCGGCTGTTTGCACGGTGCCATCGGCGGGCTGCGATGCAGCCTCGGCCCCGTCGGTCGGCTGTGCCAGAAGGCTGGCAGGGCGCGCGCGCGGCTGCGGGTCATCCTCAAGCGCGGTCTGGACCGCGATCGCGGTGGCGGCCCCGGCGACGGCGGCAATGATCTGCGGGTTCCTGGCAGGCACTTTGGTCGGCTGGCCCGCGAAGACAATCACGCCATCCGGGGTCACCGCGCCGTCTTTGGTTGCCACGACGAAACCGTCTTCGCCGAATTCATAATCGGTGCCGAAGGGGGCGGGCGTTGCCAGCGGAACCGGCGCCTCGTCTTCGACCAAAAGCCGCGCCAGCGGTGGGGCGATGGCATCTTCGGCCGGGATGCGGTGATCGACCGAGGCTATGACGATGTCGTCGCTTTTCTCGGTCGGTTGGTCGCCTGGACGCGCCGGAGGCGGGTTGTCGCTGGCCATTGCGGCGGCCGTTGCGGCTGCAATCGGATCGACGGCTGGTGTGGTATCACCGGCGCTGTTGGGATCGGCCGAGGCAAGCTCGGTCCCTCCGTTGCCCAGATCAACTGGCGCAAGACCGGCGATCGAGGCGGGGCGCGGCACCGGCGCTTCCGAGCCGCGCGCGGGCAGGCCGGCGGCGGCATCGGCCAGCGCCAGTTCGACGCTTGGCGGCTGGTCGCCGGTGGTCCCGGCGATGTCATCGCCCGATACCAGCATATAATAGGCGCCCCAGACGCCACCGGCGATCAGCAGCAGCGCGCCGATTGCGGCGGCCAGCGGCATGATCGGGACGCGGCGCCCCTCATCAGCTTCACGTGCGCCGAAGACGGTCATCTGTTCGGTTTCGGACAATTGCCGCCGGGCAAGTCTGGTGCCCAGGATGCCCCGGCCTTTTTCGGCACCGGGTGCGTCCGGTGTAAGCGAGGCGGCGGCTGCGGTTGCGACACCCTGGTCGCCCCCGGTCATTGCGCCCTGCGCGGGATGTCCTGCGCCGGGATAGGGGCTGGAGTCGGCGCCATAGGCGGCCGCGTGCGGCTGTGGCTGCCTGCCCTGGGCGCGCGGATCCCGGGGGTCCATCGGTTGTTGTTCGCCACGGCGGCGCGGGTCCGGCTGGGCACGCTGGAATTGCGCGTTGCCTTCGGGCGGCCGTTGCCGGGCGACGAATTCCGCACCCGGCGCGGGCCGGGGCGCGGATTGGCGTGCCTGATGCTGATCCGGGTGTTGGCCCGCATGCTGAGGCCCCGCATTTTGGGGCGCAGCGCGTCGCCGTGGGGGTGGCGCGTCAGCTGTGCGCTGCGGGCCGGGCGCCGGGCGCCGCCCCTGACCAAACCGAGGTGTCGGCCCGGCGTCTGGGGTCCGGTTTGGCGGCTGGTTCGGGGTCTGGCCTGCGGCCTGTTCGGGCGCGCGGGCAACCGGTGTCGCTTTGGCGCGGCGCGGCGCGGCCTGCTGCGTATCGCCGCGCGGTGTTGCGGCGCGCGGGTCGTTGCGGGGCTGGCGCATGTCCGGCGCGTCCGTAGGCACAGACCCGGCTGGCGGGGTTGGCTGCGGACGGGCTTGGCGCGGCGCTTGCGCCGGGCCTGCGTCACCACGTGCGCGGCCCTCCAGATGTGCCATGGGTGGCAGATCGTCGAGGATATGCTCAGCGCGCGGCGCATCTGCTGCGGGCGCGGCCTGTGCGGGCGTCGCGGCAGGTTTGGTGCGCGGTGCCGTTGCAGCACCACTCAACTTGGGTTCCTGCTTGGTCTGCGCCTTGCGCGCGGCAGAGGTAAACGTTGGCAGGACCGCCCCGGGCGCGGACACTGACGGCGCCTCGCGTTTGGTGGCGCGCAGTTCGACGGAGGGGCCGCGCCTGCTGGCGAATGTCAGCGGCGGTGTCGCCAGGGACGACAGCGGATTTGCGGATGGGGCCGGTTGCGGCGCGGTCGGTTGGGCCGCCGGTTTCGGTGTTGCCCGGGGCGCGGATGCCTGAGGCGCGGACATGGCTGCGGCGGGCGCGGATGCGGGTGGCGCATCGGCTGGCGGATTGCCAAGCGGCATTTGCGCCGGCGCTGCCGCCTCGGGCCGTTGCTGGGATGCAGAACGCCGGTTGCCACCTTGTGGGTTCGGCTTCTTGCGCATCGGCGATTTCATCTGCAGTTCCTGCACATGGGCCGCATAATCGGTGGGGCCGAAATCAGGCTCTCCGTTGAAATCGCGTGCCGAGGGGTGGGCGGCGAAACGCACCGGGTTCAGCTTGAAGTGAACGGCAATCGCCTCGGCCAGGGCGGTCTTGGCGACGATGGCGACCCGCGCGCCGCCGTCTTCCGAGACGAAATCAAATTCGATATCTTCAACCGGGAATGGGGTCGCGGTTTTCAGTGCTTCGCGAATTTCGCGCCGCTTGTTGCCACGGCTGTTGGAGGGCAGCGCGACGGTCAGGAACATCACCTGGCTGGAGGCGACGACAACGGCGGTGCGGATCGAGTTCGGCTCCAGCCAATCGGCGGTGCGGCGAAGCTCGTCCATGCGCTGTGGGCAGCGGGGATCATCGCGGCGTACCGTGCCAAGCGAGTGCCAGGCCCCGAACCGTCGATGTGACAGCGTCAGCGTGTCGGGTGCGATTTCCAGCGCGAAGGTCGGGTTCATGGTCTGGGCCAAGGCTCAATCTCTCATGTTAGTGACGGGCAGACCCCCAAGTCTGCTGAGGCGACAGACTAGACGAAGCTGCCAAAAAGGAAAAGTCTGTACCAAGGACCCGGCGGTGGCGCGCGTCGTAGACAATGTAGAGTGATCAACAAAAGGAAATGCATCATGTTCAGAGTGTTATTGTTCGTCGTTTTGGCAGTGGCTTCACCGGCCGTCGCGCAGGAGGTCACAGCGGGCCGGATGACCGTCAGCGGTGAAGGTAGCGTGGCAATCTCGCCCGATATGGCCTTGATTTCCTTGGGTGTGACCAGCGAGGCGAAGACAGCCGCCGAGGCGTTGACGGCCAACAATTCGAACATGACCGCCGTTCTGGATCGGTTGAAGGCGCGCGGGATTGCGCCGCGTGATCTGCAGACCAGCGGGTTATCGCTGCAGCCGCGCTGGGATCATCGCAACACGTTGCCCGATGGTGGTCAGCGGATCGTTGCCTATGTCGTCTCGAATCAGATCACGGTGCGGGTGCGGGATCTTTCGACGCTGGGTTCGATTCTGGATATCGCCGTTTCGGACGGGGCCAACACGTTTCATAACCTGCAGTTCTCAGTCGCCGAGGACGGCGAACTGATGGACGAGGCGCGCCACCGCGCGGTTGCGGATGCCCGGCGCAAGGCCGAGGTCTTTGCACAAGCTGCGGGTGTTTCGATTGGGGCGATCGTGTCGCTGGACGAGGTGCAGCAAGGGTGCGGGCCGGTGATGATGGCGCGGATGGAAAGCATGGCCGCAGATGCCGTTCCGGTGGCCGAGGGCGAGGTTGCGATTGCGGCGCGCGTCAACGTGGTGTTCGAAATTGAACAGTGAGGGCAGCCGCGCGATGTAAAATCGCGCGGTTCCTTGCCGGGGGCGGTGGCTGGGGCATTCTGCCCCAGACCCCTGAGAGTATTTTTGGCGAAAAGACGGGTGGGCAGCGCGTGCCCCGGGCCGTATCACGCAGGACTGCGGACCGGACCCGGGGTTTGGGCGTTAGCTGACCGCCTTGCTGAGGGCCTGATCGAGGTCGGCTTTCAGGTCCGCGATATCCTCGATCCCGATCGACACGCGCACTACGTTGGGGGCGGCGCCTGCGGCTTCCTGCTGATCGGCGGTCAACTGGCGGTGCGTGGTTGAGGCCGAGTGGATGATCAGCGAGCGGGTATCGCCGAGGTTGGCGACGTGGCTGAAGATTTCCACAGAGTCGATCAGCTTGACGCAAGCGTCATAGCCGCCCTTGACCGCAAAGGTGAACAGAGCCCCGGCGCCGCGCGGGCAGACCTTTTCGATCAGCCCGTGGTAGGGGGAGCTTTCCAGCCCCGCATAAGTGACAAATTCGATGCGGTCGTCTTTTTCGAGCCATTCGGCAAGCTCGACCGCGTTCTCGACGTGGCGCTGCATGCGCAGGGACAGGGTTTCGATACCCATCAACGTGTAGTGCGCGCCTTGCGGGTTCATCGTCATGCCCAGGTCGCGCAGGCCAACAGCGATGCTGTGGAAGGTGAAGGCCATCGGGCCAAGCACCTCGTGGAACTTCAGCCCGTGATATGCCGGTTCCGGCGCGCTGAGCGAGGGGAACTTGTCGCTGGCGGACCAGTCAAACTGACCGGAATCCACCACGCAGCCGCCGGTGACGGTTCCATTGCCGGTCAGGTACTTGGTGGTCGAATGGACGACGAGCGTCGCGCCATGTTCGATCGGGCGGCAGAGGTAGGGCGTGGCAGATGTGTTGTCGACGATCAGCGGAACGCCTGCCTTGTCGGCCACTTTGGCCAGCGAGGAGAGGTCGGCGATATGGCCGCCCGGGTTGGCGATGGTTTCGCAGAAGACGGCACGGGTGTTGTCGTCGATTGCGGCGGCGACGGCATCTGCGTCGTCGATGTCGACGAATTTCGCCTCCCATCCGAAACGTTTGATGGTGTTGCTCATCTGGGTGACGGTGCCGCCGTAAAGGCGGGTCGAGACGACGACGTTCTTGCCCGGACCCATCAGCGGGAACAGCGCCATGATCTGGGCGGCGTGGCCCGAGGAACAACAGACCGCCCCGACGCCGCCTTCCAGCGTCGCGATGCGTTCCTGCAGGACGGCAACCGTGGGGTTGGTCAGGCGGGAGTAGATGTAGCCAACCTCTTGCAGGTTAAACAGCGCGGCGGCGTGATCGGCATCGCGGAACACATAGGCCGTGGTTTGATAGATTGGCGTCTGCCGCGCCCCGGTCGCCGGATCGGGAACCGCCCCGGCGTGAATCTGCAGCGTGTCGAATCCGTATGTGTTGTCGGCCATGGTGGTGTCCCTTCCCTGAAACAAGTCTTAACGGAAGGGTCTATCTGCCGCGCGACTGACGGACAATGGCTTTGACTTCCGGGTGGCACGAAACTTCAGGTTGGTGTTGTGGTGTCTGTGCGGCAAGTACAGTCAATTGTATTGCTGGTCGCTGCCCTTAACCCATTATTTACCCGATTCCCGTTCCTGTGAATTACCGCCTGAATCTCGTGTTGTTCGCTAAGGAATTCCACATGTTCAAAGTCACCTGTCTGGTTGCGTTTTCGTTGGCAACAGTGCCCTCGGCATTGCTCGCTGAGGGCATGTTTGGTGGCGCTGAATTCTCGTTTGGTCAGTATTCAGTGGATGATACTGGTGATGACGAAGGTACGGGTGATCTGGCGACGCTTGAAGGCTATGTCGGGACGGCATTTGGAAACGGGGCTTTTGTCGAGGGTGAGGTTCGGGTGAAACGCGCATCATCGCTGACGGACCCGGGAAGCAATAACGGCCTGCGCGAGGGGCAGTTGGCTGCGTTCCGGTTTGGGCGGATTGTGTTGAAAAACTCCGAAATCAGAGCGTCGCGGATTTCTTGCGAAAACCTATGAAGCGAAATAGTCGGAAAGCTTTGACCACGAGACAGCGCATGGCTGCGCGTGAGCGCATGTAGGCGATTTGGGCCGACCCCCGCGCCAAAAATTTAGGATCGGGCTGCATGGAAAGAAAAATCATCGTTCAGGCCCTAAAACGGAGTTTTTCAACACAATCGGCGGAACATGGGCACCTATTCAGTCGAGGGTATTCTTGGAACGGTAAGTGCCGTTTCAGGTGACAACGACGGACCTGGCGATCCGGAGATTGAGCGTCAGTTTCTGGCTGTTGCGGCCAGTTTGAAAGCCAGCGATCAACTGCGCATCGACGGGTTGCTGGGGCGGATCGACGGGGACACAACGACGTCGGGAAGCAATGGCGATGCCTTTCACGAATTCGATCATGCGTCGATTGATCTGACATATGCAGTTTCGGATCGCTGGGCGATCGGCGTTGGTGCCACGGTCGGTTACGGCAACGTTGATGACGTTCCCAATCCCGGCCGGTTGCATGAGTGGCGGCTGAGCGCCACGCACAGCTTCGCCGATCCGAACATGAGCGCGTTTATCGAAGCGCGTCGATCAAGTTATGACGATCCGGCCGAAAGTGATTATGTCATCGAAGAACATGTCGCGCTTGGCTTTACTTGGACGTTTGGTGATCACGGGGCTGCGCGACAGCGCAACGGAGCCGCATTGCCGAATTATTCCGAATGGCTTGCGATCGCGGATGGCGGATTGGAATAGCGACCAAGTGTCGACGGTAGCATTTTTGAAAACTGCATTAACACTCAGCGCATCCAGAAGCCTTCGCGTTTGATCCGGTTGCGGATGGCGCGTTCGCGACGGGGCAGGTTGTTGCGGTCGAACAGGGCGCGGACTTTTTGGCCGCGACCCTGGAAGATCATGCGTTTGAACGGGTCATAGGCCTTCAGGACTTTCTTGATCTTGTTGGGGGCGGTGACGGCCTCCAACACCTCGACCACATGATCGCTTTCGCGCGCATAAAGCAGGGGCAGGGCGCGGTAGTGGCAGGTGATGTCCCCGTCCAATCCATCGAGGTCTTTGCCGGGGCGCCCGCCGCCAAAGCCATGGATCACCAGCGGCAGGGCGATCTGGTCCAGCCAGGGGTCCATGGACTGGCAGACGATCTGCGGTGTTGGCTCGTCGCGGATGGCGCGCATGGTCTCGACCAGCCTGTCACCGAACGTGACCGGGCAGGGGCCGAAGAACCATCCGGCGTTGAAATAAAGGTATCTCTGCCAGTATTCGTCCGGCTGATCGGGGTCGAGGCTGCTGTCGAAATCCAGGCCGAACTTGTCGTAGAGCGACTTCCAGGTCTCGGCGTAGCCGGGGCCATAAAGCTCGATCGTTGGCCAGGTGTTGGTGCGCCGCATGCTGGCAGCGGGCGGCGCGGTTGCGATCGGCAGGGCGCTGATCGGGCCGGTGATCAGCGTATCAGTGTCCAGGAACAGGAACGGCTGCCCTTCTGGCAAGGCGGACAGGGCTTCGGCCTTGTTGCCATAGGGATAGCTGTGCCCGAAAACCTGGTTGTCAAAGCCGATAACGTCGGCCCCCAGATCGTGCAGCGCTTGCAGGACTGCGGGGTCGTCGATGCCGGGGTCATTGGGCCAAAGCGGGCCGGGGTTGGGCTGGGCGATGAACAGGCGGCCGGCGAAATCTGGGTCGGACTGGCGCAGACTGGCGGCCAGCAGCACAGCCTCGTACTGTAACCGCCCGGCTTGTGCGATTGTGACGATGTTAAAGGCGTTGGCCTGTTTCGTCGGTGCGGGCATTGTCAGCGAACCTGTCACATGGAACCGCCCCGGGGTATAGGGGGCGCAGGACAGCTGCGAAAAGCGAAACCTTGGGGAATTGCGATGATCGAGATGATTTTTCTGGCACTGGTGGGTTTTGGCATCGGTTCGACCGAGCCGAATTTCGCAGCCATGGTGCGGGCCCCTGCTGCGGCCGCTGTTGCGCCTTCGGACGTCGGGGCAAATGAAACAGGCGCGGCGCGCGCACCCGAAGATCAGACCCCGACCGGGAAATTCCTGACTGCGGGCGAGGTGCGCCCGATCCTGGATGCGACCCGGGGAAGCTGGATCGCCGTGCGTGATTACAACGGGCAGGATCTGCTGTATTTCACCCATCTTCTGGCCTGGCGCTGCGGGTTGTGGGAAATCCGCTATGGTCTGAACGGGGCCGCGCCCGATCAACTGTTCGAGGCTGAGCCCTGTTATGTCGATACCGCCGCCCCGGCAGCGATCAAGGCGGACACGCATCTGCCCTATGTCACGCTGCCGCCGGGCAGTGTGGAAACTGTTACCGTGCAACTGCTGTATGACGATGGCGGCACCGATGAGGTGACGTTTGAACGCAAGGCCATCTTGTTGCCCTGACCGGGCAGCGGCTTGGGCGCCGTACCCACGCACGGGTATCAGGCGGTGGCCGAATGAAACCTGCGGGCCGCGCATCTGTCAGATGCGCGGGAATTGCCGGAAAGATGCCGGGTGGCGGCGAAACGCCGCCGATGAACATCCCCCCTCCACATTTCATCGCTTTACGCTTATCTACCATGGCCTGAGGCAGTAGTGGTGGCAGTGTTATGAGTGGTTCGCGAAGCAGAAAACCGCCGTTAAGGGCGGACGCAAGGCATCCGCGCAAGACGGTTGGAAAATCGACAAAACGGCGCAGATCGGCGCGAAAACCGGTTCGCAGGGGCGGGTTTATCGGTGCGTTCTTTCGCTGGGTATTCCGCCTGACAATCGGGCTGATCTGGCGCGGCGCGGTGGTGGTCGGGCTGGTTCTTCTGGCTGTAACGGGTTATTATTTCACGACAATGCCGTCTGTTGCGGCGCTTGTGGACGGGCGCGCGCGCGGCTCGGTCGAGTTGCGCGACCGCTATGACCAGGTGTTCGCATGGCGCGGTGAACAGTTCGGCGGGCATGTGTCGGCGGCCAATGTCTCGGCCCATCTGCGCAATGCGGTCGTTGCGACCGAGGACAAGCGGTTCTATCGGCATTTCGGCATATCTCCGCGCGGCATTGCCAGTGCGATCCGGGTGAATATGCGGGAAGGGCGCGGGCCGCTTCAGGGTCATGGCGGGTCGACCATCACCCAGCAGGTTGCCAAGCTGATCTGCCTTGGCAATCCCTTCGATCCCGGCGCCGGGATGAGCGAGGCCGAATATGAGGCGGATTGCCGTCGCACCACGCTGGTGCGGAAGATCAAGGAAATCCCGTTCTCGATGGCGATGGAGGCGCGCTATTCCAAGGAAGATATCCTGACGATCTATCTGAACCGTGCCTATCTGGGCGCGGGTGCGCGCGGCTTCGAAGCGGCCAGTGCGCGTTATTTCGGCAAATCGTCCAAGGATCTGAATGCGGCGAAATCCGCGATGCTGGCCGGGCTGCTGGTTGCGCCGTCCTATTATGCGCCGACGCGAAACCTTGAACGCTCGCAAGAGCGCGCGTCGCTTGTCTTGGGATTGATGGAGGATCAGGGCTATATCAGCACCGGTGAAATGCTAGCCTCGCGCGACAATCCGGCGGTGTTGTCCCCGGCCGCCGAGGCGCGGGCGGGCGGGTATTTTGCAGATTGGGTGATGGACGCCGGGCCGGATTTCCTGACTGACGAAACCACCGAGGATGTGGTGATCCGCACGACGATGGACCCGGCGATCCAACAAGCTGCCGAAGATGCCCTGCAGGCGGTGTTCGACACTCGCGTCAAGGAAGATTCGGTCGCGCAGGCCGCAATCGTGGTGATGAGTGCGGATGGTGCGGTGCGCGCCATGGTCGGCGGGCGGCAATTCCGCAGTGTGACCGGGCAATTCAACCGCGCGGTGATGGCAAAACGCCAGACCGGATCGGCGTTCAAGCCATTCGTCTATGCCGCCGCGCTTGACCTTGGCGCGCGCGAGGATGACGCCGTTGTCGACCGGCCATTGACCATCGACATTCCCGGCTCTGGGAAGTGGAGCCCCGAGAACTATGATCACAAGTTCGTCGGGCGCATCACCTTCACAGAAGCGCTGGCACAATCGCGCAACATTCCGGCGGTCAAGGTCAGCGAGGCGGTCGGGCGCGATAATGTGCGCGAAGTGGCCGAGCGTTTCGGCATTGTCAGCGATCTTGCCAATGGCCCGGCGCTGGCGCTTGGGGCCTCCGAAAGCTCTCTGATCGAGATGACGGGCGCTTATGCGGGGTTCCTGAACGGCGGATCGGCAGTGAACCCCTATGGGCTGATCGAATTGCGCCTGAAGGGCGATAGTGAGCCAATGATCGGTCAAGAGGGCGGCATTCAGGAGCGGGTGATTTCCCCCGAAGCCGCCGGGCAGCTGGTCTATATGATGAGCCGCGTGATCGACGCGGGGACGGGCACGCGGGCGCGTCTGGGTGATCGGCCTGCGGCTGGCAAGACCGGCACCACGCAGGAGGCGCGCGACGCCTGGTTTCTGGGCTTCACGGCGGATTATGTGACCGGCGTGTGGATGGGCAACGATGACAACACGCCGCTGACCGGTGTGACGGGCGGCGGGCTGCCTGCCGAGATCTGGCGCGAGACGATGGAACGGGTGCACGAAGGCCTGCCGATATCGCCCTTGCCAACCCATCGACCGGGTCCGCGCCTGGTGGCGTTCGACCAGCAGCTGACACCGCTCGACCCGCCGCCGGGCGAGGTGCACCGCAATCCCGCCCGCGAATTGCCCCGGGTGGAAGAACGCCCCCGACAGCAGCAGCGCCAGCGCGATAATCCGATCGAACGGGCATTGAATGATGTGCTGGGTGAATTATTCGGCCGCGGCAACTAAGGTCGAGGGCCAGTGTTCCGGCATGTCCCGTGCCCCTCGGATTTGACCGGTCCGGCGTGCGCCTTCCGCGCGCACCGGGCGCAGGCAGATCCGACAGCAATTCCGGTTTTAAGGATGACGTTTTTGCCCCGGCCACACCCGTTGCTGTTTGCCTGCTTTCGTCGCTGAAACCCTCTGACCGATGTGGCGGCGTCACGCGCCCTGTTGCCGTGCGTAAATAGGTGGAATGTTAGGGATCCAGGGTCTGAAGGCTTGGCAAATGACTGCGTGCCGCGCAATGTGGTGGGCAATGACGGATAACTCATTTCGTATCAGGGAGGATAAGACATGAAACTCAGCAAAATGACCGCAGTTGCAGCTGCAATGGTCATGGCAGCGGCGCCCGCAATCGCCGCCGAGCTTAAATTCGCCAATTTCACACCGCCGTTCCACACGGTGAATGCCGCGGTCATCGAAAAGCTGAACGCGGATCTTTCGGCGGCCACGGGCGGCGAATTGACTGTGCGCGGATACCATGGAGGAGAGATGGGCAAGGGACCGGTTGAGCAATACGTTCGTGCCGTGCAGGGCGTGGCCGAGATTACCTGGGGCCTGCCGGGCTATACCTCGTCACAATTCCAGAAGACGATGATCGCAGAATTGCCTGACACGCTGGGGCTGGATGATAGCGGCTCGGCAGCGATCTGGGCCGCCTATGACGATCATCTAGCTGGCGAGTTTCCCGGCACCAAACCGCTGGCGATCTGGACGTCCGAGCCGAACCTGCTGATCATGAAAAACAAGGTCGTGCGCATGCCGTCGGACTTGTCGGGCCTGAAAAACCGGGTCGCAGGCGCGACAGCAGCCAAAGTGGCCGAGGCGCTGGGCGCGACCCCGGTGCAGATGCCGATCAATCAGGTTTACAGCAGCCTGGATACCGGGCTGATTGACGGGGTGATCACCGGTTCGACCGTGTTGAAGGACTTCAAGATCGCTGAGGTTGCCGGCAGCGTTACGACCGGGGCGAACCTGGGCCTTCTGACCTTCTATGTGGTGATGGGGCAGCAGGCTTATGACGCGCTGTCGGACGACGAAAAGGCGGCGGTTGACGCGGCCACGGGCCTCGGCCTGTCGCAGAACGCAGAAGGCGCATGGTTTGCCAAGGCAGCCACAGTTCTGGAGGGCGCGCGCGCCAATGACAATATTGAGGTTGTTGACCTGACCGAGGCCGAAGCAGCCGCCTTTTCCGAGGCGGTATCGGCGGTGCGGGATGACTATGTCGCCTCGGTCGGCGGAGAGGCTGCGTTGGCTGCGATGCAGGGCAACTGACGATTGCTGGAACGACTACGCAACATTGCGGACAGGCTGATTGGCCTGGCCGCGAACATCGGTGCGCTTGGGCTGCTGGTCGAGGTTGGCGTGATCGTCGTCGATGTCACCGGGCGCAGCTTTGGCCGCCCGCTGTTCGGGTCGCAGGATATGATTACCATGTTCATGATCATTCTGGTGTTCGGTGGTATGGCGTTGTGTGATCGCAACGGCGGTCACATCGCGGTGGACCTGCTGCAACCTCGTTTTTCTGCGACGCTGAACCGGGCCATCGATATACTGTCGGCCCTGCTGGGCGCGGTGATATTTGCGATGATTGCCTGGGCGATCATCGACAGTGCCCGGCTGAGTGTGATGCTCAACCTGTCAACCAATCTGCTGGAACTGCCCAAGGCGTGGTTTCAATGGGCGCTGGCGGGCTTTGCGGTTCTGACGGCGGCGGGGATGTTGCTGCGCAGTGCCGAATTGCTGTTGTCCGGGCGCGACACACGATCCGAGGCGGACATCCCGATATGAGCGTCGAAGTCGCCGGGTTGGCCGGTATTGCATCACTGCTGGTCCTTTTGCTTTTGCGGGTGCCGGTGGCGTTTTCGATGTTTCTGGTCGGGTTTCTGGGCATCTGGTGGTTGAACGGCTGGAATGCGGCGATGGGGTTGCTGGGGTCCGAGACGTTCACATTGGCATCCTCGCCCGAGCTGGTGGTGCTGCCGCTGTTTATCCTGATGGGCAACGTCGCCTCGGCCACGGGGATGAGCCGTCAGTTGTACAATGCTGCCTATGCGGCGATCGGCCATGTGCGGGGCGGGCTGGCCTCGGCCACGGTAGTGGGCTGCGGCGGGTTTGCGGCGCTGTCGGGGTCGTCGGTTGCCTCAGCGCTGACCATGGGGCGGGTGTCGCTGTCGGAAATGGAGCGGTTCGAGTATGATCCGCGCCTGTCCACCGGGGTTGTGGCCGCTGGTGGCACGCTGGGAATCCTGATCCCGCCATCAACCGGTTTCGTGATCTTCGCAATCCTGACCGAGCAATCCATCGGGCGGCTGTTCCTTGCAGGCGTGTTTCCGGGATTGCTGCTGCTGGTGGCCTTTGTGGTCACGGTGTCGATCATTTGCTGGTTTCGCCCCGAGGCCGGTCCGCGCACAACCTGGGCCGAAAAGCGGCGCGCCCTGGGCGGGGCGTTGCCAATCGTCGGGGTGATCGCCGTCACCATCGGCGGGATCTATGGCGGCCTGTTCTCTCCGGTAGAGGCGGCAGGCGTCGGTGCGGCGCTGGTGATACTGTTTGGCGCGCTGTCGGGGCAACTGTCGCTGGTCGCGTTCTGGGCGGCGGCGCGCAGTTCGGTGGTGACCACGGCGACGGTTATGCTGATCCTGATCTCGGCGCATATGATCAATCCGTTCCTGGCGCTGAGCCATATTCCCGCGCTTATCGGCGAGATTTTGATTGCGCTGGACATCCCGGTTCTGGGCACCCTGCTTTTGATCATGCTGGTTTATCTGGTTTTGGGGTGTTTTCTGGACGGCTTCGCGATGCTGGTTCTGACGCTGCCGATCTTCTTTCCCGTGGTTCTGGAACTGGGGATCGACCCGATCTGGTTCGGGGTGCTGGTGGTCCTGACGCTGGAAATGGGGCTGATCTCTCCGCCAGTAGGAATCAACGTGTTCATCGTCAAATCGGTCGCGCCCAATGTCTCACTCGCCGATATATTTCGGGGGGTTATGCCGTTTTGGCTGGCGATGCTGCTGACATTGCTGGTGCTGATCGCCTTCCCGCAAATTGCGCTTATCCTGCCCAACACGATGTTCAACTGACGCGTTGCATGTCGTCCAACAGGGGACGTCTGTTCCGCTGCGTGCGAAACCGGTGGCGCCAAGCTTTATCTATTGCCAGCCCCTGCGGCCCAACCTACGCTGCTGTCACAAAACTGTTACAAAAAGACTTGGGAGGGATCACCATGATAAAATTCAAACTGATGCTTGGCGCATCTGCTGTGATGATGACGGCAGCCGGTGCCGCGCAGGCCGACAAGCTGACGCTTTATTGCAGTGCGCAGGAAGACTGGTGCCAGTTGATAGCTAACAGTTTTGAGGACCAAACGGGCATTGATGTGTCAATGACAACCAAATCGTCGGGTGAGACATTTGCGCAGATCAAGGCCGAGAGTAACAATCCCAAGGGCGATGTCTGGTGGGGCGGCACGGGTGACCCACACCTACAGGCAGCTGAAGAAGGGCTGACGGCGGAATACATCTCTCCTATGCGCGATCAATTGCACCCTTGGGCAATCTCACAAGCCGAAAGTTCGGGGAACAAAACGATAGGGGTATATACCGGCGCGTTGGGCTATGGCTACAACAGCGAATTGCTTGCAGCCAACAACTTACCGGCACCAAGTTGCTGGAACGACCTCTTGAAGCCAGTGTTCAAAGGTCATGTGCAAATGGCAAATCCGAATTCTTCGGGCACTGCATACACCACACTGGCCTCGATGGTTCAAATCTTCGGTGAAGAAGATGGTTTCGAATTTATGAAGGGCCTGCACGCCAATATCAATCAGTATACGAAATCAGGTTCGGCCCCGATCAAGGCAGCGGGTCGCGGAGAAACCACTGTTGGCATCGTATTCATGCATGATGCGGTTAAGCAGGCGGTTGCGGGTTTCCCCGTTGAAGTTGTGGCTCCGTGCGAAGGTACGGGCTTTGAGATCGGTTCGATGTCGATCATCGACGGTGCGCGCAACATGGACGAAGCCAAGAAGTTCTATGACTGGGCGCTGAGTGCTGATGCGCAGAACCTGGCGCTTCAGGTGAATGCGTTCCAGGTGCCGTCAAACATGGGTGCTGAAACGTCGCCTGCGGCCCCGGATATGAGTTCGATCAAGCTGATCGACTATGACTTCAAGACCTATGGTTCGTCCGAGACGCGCAAGCGCCTGTTGAAGAAGTGGGACGACGACGTTTCGACGTTGCCGCAGTAAGCAGCGCGCAACGTGCGTCAACTGACTTCTGAAAACACCACCCAACCGGTTCTGATCTTCTGGATCGTCGCCGGGTGGGTGGGATACCTCCTCCTCCCCTGGTACGGGATCGAGGAGTTTTTTGCGTTTGAATGGCTGGTCGATGGCTATCCGTTTGACGAAGATTACGCGCCTGCGGGTTTCCTTATCGCACAGGGTGAAAAGCTGTGGCTGGCGCCGCTGATCATTCCGCTGGTGCTGTCGCTGTTCGCGCTGGGCAAACCGAAAACCCATCCGGCCTTTGGGACCATTCTGATCCTGTCCGGGGTGCTTGGTCTGGGCTGGCTGACCATCCAGGGCTTCGCCATTGGCATTCGCGGCTTTAACGCGGATTGGCTGAAGGCGCTGTTCGGAGAGCTGGACGACCGCCAATTCGGCATGGGCTATGGCGCATTGCTTTGCGCTGCTGCCTTCCTGTTCCTGTTCACCCAAGGCCTCGCCGCGCGGGGTGCGATCAACGGCGATGTGTTTGTCGTCAGCTCCATCGGCGGCGTCATCTTCATCGTCACCGCTTTTGTCTTCTTCCCCATCGCCAAGATGCTGACGGCGGCGTTCATAACCGAGGATGGCGGCTATTCCATCGGCGTATTCGCCTCAAAATTCTTCGATGACCGGCTTTGGGGGCTGGGCTGTCTGAGCGGCGCGCGTTGTGGGGTTGCCTGGAATTCGCTGTTCCTGGCCGTGCTGGTCGGGCTGATTACCACGGTGCTGGGGTTGATCTTTGCGCTTGTGGTCACACGCTCGGGCTTTCGGCACAAACGGGCGCTTCGGGCGCTGACCGTTCTGCCGATCATCACACCGCCATTCGTGATCGGCCTTGCGCTGATCCTGCTGTTCGGCCTTTCTGGGTCGGTCACGGTATTTTTCGCGGAGATACTGTTGAAAAAGTCCGTTGATTGGCCGCGCACGCTCTGATTCACTTGTTTTGAGGGTGGAGGGTTCGGCGATGATGGGTCCAAGGCAAGTTGCGCAAGGCGCGCTGTTCTATGAGTTCTCGATCGAGAGTTTTGTGCCGAAGGATCATCCCGTCCGGGGAATTGATCGCTTCCTTGATCTGACAGGTGTGCGCCCCTTGCTCGCTTCATACTACAGTGCCAATGGCCGCCCTTCGATTGATCCTGAACTGATGATCCGCATGCTGTTGTTGGGCTATTGTCAGGGCATCCGTTCCGAGCGACGGCTTTGCGAAGAGGTTCATGTCAATCTGGCGTATCGTTGGTTTTGTAAGCTTGATTTGGCTGATCCAGTGCCCGACCATTCGACATTCTCTAAGAACCGGCATGGCCGTTTCCGCGAGAGCGGTTTGTTCCGACATTTGTTCGAGGTCGTTTTGCAGCGCTGCATGGATGAGGGGCTGGTTGGCGGCCACAGCTTTGGTGTTGATGCCAGTCTGATCCCCGCGAATGCAAACCAGACGCGCGGCGTTGAAAGCAAAGACGGACTGCCAGCAGATCTGACGTCCCGTGCCGTCGACGAATATCTCGAGACGCTGGATGATGTGGCCTTCGGTGCTGCGACCAAGGTCGTCCCCAAATACATCTCACCGGCTGATCCAGCAGCGCGTTGGACTGGGGCTGACGGGGGAGCCGCCTACTTTGCCTATTCCACTAACTATATGGTCGATTTGGATAATGCAGTCATCGTGGACGTCGAGCCGACGGCTCCGATCCGGCCTGCAGAGGCGCGGGCAGCAAGGGAGATGATCGATCGTGTACATGAGCGGTTTGGCATCAAACCTGACAAGCTTGTGGGTGATACGGGTTACGGATCAGCCGAGATGTTGGGCTGGCTTGTGGACGAACGTCAAATCGAACCCCACATTCCGGTCTGGGATAAGTCAAAACGAACTGACGGCACATTCTCACGCGAAGACTTTGTCTACGACCCGGCGACCGACAGCTATACTTGCCCGACCGGCAAAGCCTTGCAAACATATCGGCGGAACTTCTCAAAACCGCGAAAGCCCAATGGCAGCAAAGACGGGTTCATCAGATACCGAGCCTCAAAGCACGATTGCGACGCATGCCCTCTGAAGTCGCAATGCTGTCCGAAGGACGACGGCAGACGCCTTATGCGGTCCGTTCACGAAGCCGCCCGAGACGTCGCTCGCGATATCCGAAAAACAGATGCCTACATGACGTCGTTCATCCAAAGGCGGAAGGTTGAAATGCTCTTTGCCCACCTGAAACGATACATCGGCGTGCAGATGATGCGGCTTCGAGGACCCAAAGGCGCAACCGAACAGTTCCAACTCGCAGCAACAGCTCAAAACCTCCGGAAACTGGCGAAGTTGGTGCCAGCAACAGTGCCAACGTGAAAGAAAACGGCGCGCGGCCGCCTCTCGCTCAACAACGCGCCGACCAAAACATCGACTTCTTCAACAGTATCCGGACGTCTTCGGCGTTCAGCCGACGCGCTGGCTATATGGGTTGCCCGGCATCCTGATCGCGCAAACGCTGGCCTTCACGCCCATCGCCTTCCTGGTCCTGATTGGCGTGGTCGAAGGTGTCTCGCCCTCAATGGAGGAAGCGGCGCAGACCCTGCGGGCCAGCAAATGGCAGGTATTCAAAACCGTCAGCCTGCCGCTGATGCGCCCGGGCCTGGCCAACGCTTTCCTGCTGGGCTTCATCGAAAGCATGGCCGATTTCGGCAATCCGCTGGTGTTGGGCGGTAATTTCGACGTGCTGAGTACCGAGATTTTCTTTGCCATCGTCGGCGCGCAATATGACCAGGGCAAGGCCGCCGTGCTGGCCATGGTGCTGCTGTGCTTTACGCTGGGCGCGTTTTATGCGCAGCGGTTCTGGCTGGGCAAGAAAAATTACACGACCGTTTCGGGTAAGGGCTATAGCGGCGTGCATCCGCATATGCCGCGCGCCCTGTCGATCCCGGTTCTGGCGCTGGCGATGATCTGGGCGGGCTTCACCGTGCTGGTCTATGCCATGATCTTCTACGGTTCGGTGGTCGAGCTTTGGGGCGTCAACAATACCCTGACGTTCAAGCATTATGTCACGGCGTTTTCCTTCCGGATCGAGGATGCGGGCATCCGCTGGTCAGGCGCGGCCTGGAACAGCTTCTGGACGACGCTGAAGATCGCCGCGATTGCCGCCCCGCTGACCGCGATTGTCGGCCTGATCACCGCCTATCTGCTGACGCGGCAGACATTTGCCGGAAAGAACGCCTTTGAGTTCGGCACCATGCTGTCCTTTGCGATCCCCGGTACTGTCATTGGCGTCAGCTATATCCTGGCCTTCAACGTCCCCCTGATCGAGATTACCGGCACCGGCATCATCCTTGTCGTCAGCTTCATCTTCCGCAACATGCCGGTCGGCGTGCGCGCCGGGATCGCCAGTATGTCCCAGCTTGATAAGTCCCTGGATGAAAGCAGCCTGACGCTGGGCGCGAATTCCTGGCAGACGTTTCGGCGGATCATCCTGCCGCTGCTGCGCCCGGCGATCCTTGCCGCGCTGGTCTACAGTTTCGTGCGCGCGATGACCGCGATTTCGGCGGTGATTTTCCTGGTTTCGGCAGAATACGACATGGCAACCAGTTACATTATCGGGCGGGTTGAAAATAACGACTATGGCCTTGCTATCGCCTATTCCACCACGCTGATCTTCGTGATGCTGGCCGCCGTTGGCGCGATGCAGCTGATCGTGGGCCGGACCGAGATTGGCCGCCGGATGAGCCAGTCACGAACGAATGTCTGAGGGGAAGAACCGATGAAAATCAACTCCAAGGCGGCGCCGGTCAGCTTTCGCAATGTGACCAAGGTCTACGGCAAGGATGTCGTTGCCGTGGACGACATCAATCTAGAGATCGAGGCGGGCAAGCTGGTCACCTTGTTGGGGCCATCGGGCTGCGGCAAGACGACAACGCTGCGGATGATCGCGGGGTTAGAGATGGCGACCAAGGGCGCGATCTTTATCGGCGACCGGGATGTGACGGTTCTGCCTGCGACCGATAGGGACGTGTCGATGGTGTTTCAGTCCTACGCGCTGTTTCCGCATATGAGTGTGATGGAAAACGTCTCCTACGGGCTTGGGTTTTCAGGTTTTGACAAATCCGAAACGCGGGATCGGGCGCGACAGGGCCTCGATCTGGTGGGGCTGAAGGGGTATGGCGACCGCCTGCCATCCGAACTGTCGGGCGGGCAGCAACAGCGGGTCGCCGTGGCTCGCGCGCTGGTGCTGGAACCGCAGGTTCTGCTGTTCGATGAACCGCTTTCAAACCTTGATGCCAAGCTGCGCCGACAAGTGCGCGAAGATATCCGCGATATTCAGCAAAACCTCGGCCTGACGGTGGTTTACGTGACCCATGATCAGGAAGAAGCGCTGGCCGTTTCAGACGAAATCGTGGTGATGCGCAATGCGGCGATCGCGCAGATCGGCAGCCCTCGCGACCTTTATGATGCCCCGGCAGACCGGTTTGTGGCCGATTTCATCGGAGAGGCGAATATCATCCCTTGCGAGATCGTATCGCTGAACGGTGATGTCGCCACGATAGAAATCGCGGGCTTTCGCCACAATCTGCCCGCGCGCGGATTGCCGGTTGGCGCGGCGCAACTGGCGGTGCGGCCGACGCGTCTGGTTCTGGGCGCATCCGAAGGGTTGGCGATGGAGGTTGAAAAAGCGACATATGTCGGCAGCCGCATGGAATACACGCTGACGGCACCGTTTGCGACGTTGTTCGCGGTCAGCGAAGATGTGGACGCGCCGCTGGATGTTGGCAGCAAGGTGACCGTCGGGTTGGCCGGGATCGGGCCGGTGCTGTTGGCCGAAGGTTAGGGCCTGACGCCAAAGACCGATCAATCGCCAATCGGTTTCGGCCCGGCGTCTTTGGACAAGGGCAGCAGAGAAGTTCGGATCCGGCGCAGGTTCTCGCGGACCTCATCGGGCCGTTTGCGTGCGGCGCCCGCCGCCAGGACATCGATCACCGCTGTGTAGACCAGCCGCGATGCCGAGGGTTTGTAGATGTCCTGATCCTCGGGCAGGTCGATCTGGATCGAGGTGTCGCACAGGGATGCCAGATCGGACCCGGTGCGCGTCAGGCTGAGGGTTCCGGCCCCGTATTGTTTCGCGATTGCCACGCTGTCCAGCAGTTCGGCAGGTTGTCCGCTGGAAGAGATCGCGAAGATCAGATCGCCCTTGCTGAGGGTTGAGGCGACCATGCGTTGCAGGTAGCCGTCCGAGCATGCCTCGGACGGGATGCCAAGGCGGAAGAAGCGGTTCGCGCCCTCGCGGGCGACATTGGCCGAGCCGCCGCCGACGCCCAGAAACACGATGCGCCTTGCGGTGGTCAGGCGATCAATTGCCGCCTCGATCGGCTGGCCTTCCAGTTGGGTGCGCGCGATGACCAGCGTTTCCACCAGCGTGCCGAACACCTGCGTGACAAGCTGGCCGGATTGCGAAGTGTCGGCGGCGTTGCTGTCCAGATACTGCAGGCTGACGGCCACACTTTGGGCAAGCCGGATCTTGAAGTCGCGGAACCCTTCGCACCCCAGGCTGACGCAGAAACGGTTGACCGTCGCGACCGAGACATCGGCGGCTTGCGCAATCTCTTGCTGGGACATGAAGGCGGTCTGTTCCAGATTGCCCAGCACCACCGCCGCGACTTGCTGTTCGCGCTTGGGCAATCCGTCCTCAAGCGCCCGCATGGTCGAGATCAGGTCGATGATTTTTTCCATCAGCGCAGTCGCAATCGTTCAGACAGGTTTGTAGGCTATTACATCCATTTCGACCTTGGCGTCGATCATCAGGGCCGATTGCACGGTCGAACGCGCAGGCGGGTGCGCCAGGAAGTGTTTTTCGAAGACCGAGTTGAAACTGGTGAAATCTCGCGGATCATCCAGCCAGACGCTGACTTTGACGACATGTTCAAGTCCGCAATCCGCCATGCGCAACACGTCAATGATATTGGCCATGACCGCTTCGGTCTGGGCGATGATTCCCCCGCTGACAACTTCGCCCGCAACCGTGGGAACCTGGCCCGAAACATAGACAAAGTCGCCTGCGCGCACGGCCTTGGCAAAGGGCCTTGGCGTGCCCCCGGCGGCAAGATCGGCGGTTTCAAATCGAGTGATTCCAGTTGGTTCGGTGATCATGGTGACTCCTGATTGCGTAAGTAAGTTTCATATTCATCGCATATTTGCGGAAGATCGGCAAAATAAAATTGACATATCCGGTCAATTTGTAATTTACTTACATCAATGCGTGCTGCCTGCGCGCGATATGACAGTGGAGGATATCGTCATGAAGCTGAAGAATCTATTGCGGTCGGCTGTGACGGCGGGGGTGTTTGCCGCCCTTGCCGGTGCGGCCTATGCCGAAGGAACGTTGCGCTATGCAACAGTGGGTGAACCGCCCAGCCTTGACCAGCAGGTCATCACCTCGGATCTGGCGACGACCATCGCGCATCATATGTTCGAGGGGCTATATACATTCGATGCCTCGAACGCGCCGGTGCCTTTGCTGGCGTCGGGCGATACGGTTTCCAACGATGGCAAGACCATCGTGATTTCGCTGCGCGAAGGGGTGAAGTTTCACAACGGGCAGGACATGACGTCGGCCGACGTGGTCGCCTCGCTGAACCGCTGGGGCGAATTCGGATCGCGCGGCGGGCTGATCTTTGCCAATGTCGACAGCGTCGAGGCGACCGGCGATTATGAGGTCACGATCAAGCTGACCCAGCCGTTCGGCCCCTGGAAAAACCTGATGGCCTTCATCAACGGTGGCCCGGCGATCTATCCGGCCTCGGTCATGGAGGGCGCCACGAAAGAGCCGATTTCGACAGATAATTACATCGGCACCGGCCCCTACAAATTCGAGAGTTGGGATCCGAACCGCAAGATCACACTGACCCGTTTTGACGACTATGCCTCGCCCGATGGTGCGGCTGACGGGTATGGCGGCGCGCGTGTGGCCGAATTCGACGCATTGGAGTTCTATCCGGTGCCTGACGTTGGCACCCGTGTCGCAGGCATTCGTGCCGGCGATTATGATTACGCCGAAAGCATCCCCGGCGATCTGTTCGCAGATCTGGACGCGGACGCGGGCGTTACCACGATCCTGAACGGTGGCCCGATCTTTGGTCTGGTGTTCATGAACTCCAAGGACGGTCCGTTGCAGGAAAACTTTGCCCTGCGTCGTGCGATTCAGACCGCAATCGACAAGGTTCCGGCCTTGCAGGTGGCGATTGGTCCCGAAGGACTGTGGCGTGCCAATGGCCGATTGTGTTGAAAAACTCCGAAATCAGAGCGTCGCGGATTTCTTGCGAAAACCTATGAAGCGAAATAGTCGGAAAGCTTTGACCACGAGACAGCGCATGGCTGCGCGTGAGCGCATGTAGGCGATTTGGGCCGACCCCCGCGCCAAAAATTTAGGATCGGGCTGCATGGAAAGAAAAATCATCGTTCAGGCCCTAAAACGGAGTTTTTCAACACAATCGGCTCATTCCTGCCCGAAGGCAATACCTGGTACACGGATTCCGGTGCCGACAATTTCTCGATGGGCGCCGCTGAAAAGGCCAAGTCGATGGCGGCTGAGGCCGGGTATGATGGTCAGCCGATCAAGTTCATGGTCTCGACCAACTATCCGTTCCACTATGACAGCGCGATTGTCTATACCAAGCAGTTGGCGCAGGCCGGGTTCAACATCGACCTGCAGGTCTATGACTGGGCGACGCTGATCGAAAAGCGCGCACAGCCCGATCAGTGGGACCTGTTCTTCACCCACCATGGTTTCGTGCCCGATCCGATCCTGATTTCGGTGATGAACGACAGCTATCCCGGCTGGTGGACGACGCCGGAAAAGGCCGCGCTGAAGGATCGTTTCACCGCGTCCTCGGACCCTGAGGAGCGTAAGGCGATCTGGTCCGAGATTCAGGCGCTGATCTATGACCAGGTGCCGACGATGAAGACCGGCGACGTCTATACTTACAACATCGCCTCTCCGGCGTTGAAAGGTCTGGGCGAGGCCACTCTGATCTGGCCGCACTTCTGGAACGTCAGCAAATAAGCGTTCTCTCGGGCCTCGCCGCACCCTGCGGCGGGGCCACCAAATCCACCCCGCGCACATCGGAAATGCCATGCTTGTCTACACGGCAAAACGCCTGCTGACATTGATCCCGACGTTGCTGGCGGCTTCGATCCTGGTGTTTTTGTTCATCCACCTGATCCCCGGCGACCCTGCCGCGATCCTGCTGGGCGACAGTGCAACACCCGAGGAGATCGCCGCCCTATCCGCCGAGATGGGTTTTGATCAGCCGCTGCCGGTTCAATATGCCCTGTGGCTGAGCAATGTGTTGCAGGGCGATTTCGGCAACTCGGTGTTTTTCGGCGAACCTGTGCTGACCGTCATCGGTCGCGGGGCCGAAACCTCGATCCTGCTGGCGACGATGACGATGGTGTGGATTGTTGTGTTCGGCATTCCAATCGGGGTTCTTTCGGCAAGCTATCAGGGGCGTTGGGTCGATCAGGTCACGTCCGGTGGCGCGATGCTGTTTGCTTCGGTTCCGACATTCTGGCTGGGTCTGTATCTGATCCTGATATTCTCGGTCTGGCTGGGCTGGTTCCCAAGCTCGGGCTTTCCGTCGCTGGCGGATGAGGGCGGCGTGACCAACTTGCGATACCTTCTGCTGCCCAGCCTGACGCTGGCTGCCCCGAATGCGGCATTGATCGTGCGGCTGGTGCGTGCCTCGATGCTGGATGTCGCGCGCGAAGATCATGTGCGCACAGCCCGTGCCAAGGGGTTGCACCCGGCCACGGTGGCTGTGCGCCATATCTTCCGCAACGCGCTGATCGCCGTCGCCGCCGCCTTCGGTTTCACTTTTGCGGCGCTGGTGTCCGAGGCTGTGGTGACTGAAACGGTCTTTTCCCTGCCCGGGATCGGGCGGCTCGTCGTCCAGTCGATCCTGCGGCGCGATTATCCCGTCATTCAGGGCGTCATTCTGGTGATTGTCGTGCTTTACACGCTGATCAATCTGGCGGTCGATCTGGCCTATGCACGGCTGGACCCGAGGGTGTCGTTGAAATGAAACTCGCAACGTATATCCGCAGCACTTTCGGAGGCCGCAAGCTGGCCACCATCGGGCTCATCTGGCTGTGCCTTGTCGCGCTGGCTGCGATCTTCGCGCCGCTGCTGGCCCCGTTTGACCCGTATGAGATTGACCCCGTCGCGCGCCTGTCCGAACCCGGTCTGCCGTACCTCTTCGGCACGGACCACTTCGGACGCGATACGTTTTCCCGCGCGATCTATGGCGCGCGGATGACCGTGGTGATCGGCGCTGGCAGCGTGATCGTGGCGCTGCTGACCGGCGGGTTGATTGGCATGCTGTCGGCCTATTTCCCGCGACTGGGGGCAGTCCTGATGCGCGGCATCGACGTGCTGATGGCCTTCCCGGCGCTGTTGCTGGCGCTGGTCCTGATCACCCTGTTGGAGCGTAGCGTCGTCAACACCGTGCTGGTGATCGGCATCGTCTATGCCACCACTACCGCGCGCATCCTGTTCGGTATGACGCTGAAACTGAAGGGAGAGGTTTTCGTTGATGCGGCCATCTGTTCAGGCGCGGGCCACGGCTCGATCCTGTTCCGGCATATCTTGCCGAACCTAATCTCTCCGCTTCTGGTACAGGCGAGCTTCATTTTCGCTTTCGCGCAACTTCAGGCCGCCGCGCTTGATTTCCTGGGGCTGGGCCTGCCGGCTGAGGTTGCCAGTTGGGGCAACATGCTGTCGGAGGAACGCATCTATGTCACCCGCGCGCCCTGGCTGCTGATCTATCCCGGCGTGCTGATCATCCTGTCGGTCTTTTCCATGAACCTTGTTGGGGACGCCATGCGCGATGCCATCGACCCGCGGTTCAAAGACGATATTGCGGGGGTCTGATCATGGCTTTGCTGGATGTTGAAGATCTTCAGATCGCCGTGGCCAAGGGCCGTGTTTTGTTGCCCGTGGTGCAGGGTGTTTCGTTCAGCGTGGACGCGGACGAGACGTTGGGCATTGTCGGCGAAAGCGGGTGCGGCAAAAGCCTGACCTCGCTGGCGATCATGGGGCTGCTGGACGGGACGGCGGTGCGGATCACCGGCGGATCGATCCGGTTCGACGGGATGGATCTTGGCGCATTGTCGCCCAAGGAACGCCGCGCCATCATGGGCAACCGGATGGCGATGATCTTTCAGGAACCGATGACCAGCCTGAACCCCGTCTACCGGGTCGGCGATCAGATCGTCGAGAATCTGCACCAGCATCGTGATCTGTCCAAGCGGGCGGCGCGGGACCGGGCGGTGGAATTGCTCGACCTGGTGCGCATCCCGGACCCGGGCCAGCGGGTGGACAGTTTCCCGCACCAGATGTCGGGTGGCCAGCGGCAGCGGGTGATGATCGCCATGGCGCTGTCCTGTGATCCAAAGCTGCTGATCGCGGATGAACCGACGACCGCGCTGGATGTGACCGTTCAAAAAGAGGTTCTGGACCTGATGGCCGATCTGCAAAAGCGCATGGGTACGGCGATTGTTCTGATCAGCCACGATCTGGGGGTGATCGCGGAAACCTGCGACAAGGTCTCGGTCATGTACCGGGGCCGCGTGGCCGAGGCTGCGCCGACGGCCGAGTTGTTTGCCCGCCTCGCGCATCCTTATACGCGGGGTCTTCTGAACTCGATCCCGGTGGTGGACCACGATGTTGAGTGGCTCGAGGCGATCCCGGGCCGGGTGCCGACGATTGACGAACAGCTGACCGGCTGCGCGTTTCATCCGCGTTGTCCGCTGGCAACCGATCTGTGTTCGCAAACCGCGCCCGAACCGCAGCAGATCGCGCCCGCGCACCGGGTCGAATGCCACTTTGCCGAAAAGGTCGTGACATGAGTGATCCCTTGCTGCAGGTGCGCGATCTGTGCACCCATTTCACCACCCGCCAGCCGGGGCTGCGTGCTGTGAAAAAGGTGATCCGCGCGGTGGACGGCATTTCGTTCGATATCGCACCGGGTGAGGTCCTCAGCCTTGTCGGGGAAAGCGGCTGCGGAAAGTCCACCGTGGGGCGGACGCTGACACGGCTGGAAAAATCCACTTCAGGCTCGGCCTTGTTCGAGGGGCGCGAGATTTTGGACCTCAGCCCCGGCGCGTTCCGCCCGCTGCGCCGGGATATCCAGATGATCTTTCAGGACCCGTTTGCCAGCCTCAACCCGCGATTGACGATTGCCCAGACATTGGGAGAGACTTTGTTCATCCACGGCCTTGCATCGTCCTGGGCGGACGCCAACAGGATGATCGCCGAAACGCTGGAACTGGTGGGCATGGACCCGAAGGTGATGTCGCGCCATCCGCATGAATTCTCGGGCGGGCAACGCCAGCGGATCGGGATCGCCCGCGTGATGATCCTGAAACCCAAACTGGTAATCGCGGATGAGGCTGTTTCGGCGCTCGATGTCTCGATCCAGGCGCAGGTGCTGAACCTGATCAAGCGGCTGCAACGCGACAGCGGGGTGGCGATGCTGTTCATCAGTCACGATCTGGGCGTTGTGCGCCATATCAGCGATAGGGTGGCGGTGATGCTGGCCGGAAAGATTGTCGAGGTCGGAACGAAGATGCAGATATTCGAAGATCCGGCCCACGCCTATACGCGCAAACTTCTGTCGGCGATCCCTCGTGTGGCCCAGCGGGCGGGGGCGGCGTGATGGCGGCGGCCAAGCGCGTTTTCATTGGGTCCATTGCGACGGAAACCAACACGTTTTCGCCGCTGCGAACGGATTTGCAGGATTTCCGCGACAGTTTTTACGCCCCTGCCGGGCATCATCCGGTCACGCCAACCCTGTGCAGTGCGGTGTATCCGGCCGCGCGGGCACGGGCGGCGGAGCTCAACTGGCAAATCATCGAAGGCACGGCCAGTTGGGCGGAACCCGGCGGCATGGTGAACCAGAAAACATGGGAGTTTCTGCGCGACCAGCTTCTGTCTGAACTGCGCGCCGCGATGCCCGTCGATATTGTTCTGCTGGGTCTGCACGGGGCGATGGTGGCGCAGGATTGCCTGGATTGCGAAGGCGAGTTGCTGGCAAAGGTTCGCGCAACCGTCGGCCCCGATGTGGTTGTCGGCGCGAGTTTTGATCCGCACAGCCACCTGACCGAGGCCCGCGTGAACAATGCCGACGTTCTGACCGTGTTCAAGGAATTCCCGCACACCGATTTCGTGACCACAGCCGAGGATCTGGTTGATCTGGTGCATCGCACCTCGATCGGAAAGATCACTCCGAAGATCAGCACATTTGATTGCCGTATGATCGAGATTTTCCCGACCAGCCGCCAGCCGATGCGCGGCTTTGTGGACCGGATCAAGGCGATGGAGGGGGCAGGGGGCGTTCTGTCGATCTCGGTCATTCACGGCTTCATGGCAGGCGACGTGCCGGCAATGGGTTCGCGGCTGATTGTCATAACGGATGACGATCAGGCGGCGGGCGACCGGCTGGCGCGGGCGTTGGGTCTGGACCTGTTCGCCCTGCGCGGCACCACCCGGCCCGAGTTCCAGACTCCGGAGGCCGCATTGAAATACGCGAACGCCGCCGCAAAAGGCCCGGTTGTGATTGCCGATGTCTGGGATAATCCGGGGGGCGGTGTGCCGGGCGATTCCACGACGATCCTGCGCCATATGATGGACATAGGGCTGAGCGATGCCGCGCTCGCCTCGATTTGGGATCCGATTGCGGTGCGCACTTGTTTTTCTGCGGGCGAGGGTGCGCAACTGATGTTGCGTTTCGGGGCCAAGATGTCGCCTGACGGCGGCGCGCCGATTGATGCCGTGGTCGAGGTTGTGCGCGTCATGCGCGGTGCGGTGCAATCCTTTGGCGAAAGCGTCGTTCCGCTGGGCGATGCCGCTTGGATCCGCATCGGTGGCATTGATGTTATCCTGAACTCGGTCCGCAGCCAGGTGTTCAACCCGGATGTGTTTTCCAACTTCGGGATTGATCCGGCGGCAAAGAAAATTCTGGTCGTGAAATCGACCAACCATTTCCATGATGCGTTTTCGCGCGTCGCGCCCGAGATTCTGTATGCGGCCGTCAGCGGCCCTTATCCGAATGACCCCGAGACCAACCCCTATCAGCACCTGGATCGCGATATCTGGCCGCGGATCGATGACCCGCATGGTGCGTAAGTGGCAGGGCTGTGGGTGGTGGCGCAGCCGCCTGAGGACGGCGTCGCGTTTTGCTGCCCAGACTGAGAAACTGTCGCGATTTTCGCCTGTCAAACCGGGTTGAACGCTACGCTGATTTTAAAACGACTCGACATGCAATCATTTCATGGTAACCTTGTCTAGCCCCCAAGTTCTGGGCCATTTCTGATTAGAGTTTCTGGCATTGGTGGTCGCATGTTCAGAGCCTGGTGCGGACGTGTGTGGTTGTACTGCTTAAGCCAATGATTGATGACGATCTGTGCCTGTTTCGTTGTTGTGAACCATTCAGCGTTGAGGATCTCGTGCCGGAGAGTGCCGTTGAACCTCTCGTTGTATCCGTTTTCCCAAGGGGACCCCGGATAGATTCTAATTGGTCGAACACCAACGCGAACCAACCACTCCTGCATCGCCTTGGCTACGAACTCTGGGCCGTTGTCGGAGCGGATATACTCCGGCGTGCCATGGCAGAGGAGCAGCGGATATAGCGCCTCCAGAACATCTTCGGCGCCCATCCTGCTGCGAACTTCCACGGCCAGGGCCTGCCGGGTGTACTCATCCAGAACGGTCAGCATCTTGTAGCTCCGGCCATTGCTGAGCTTGTCGTGAACGAAGTCGATGCTCCAGATGTGGTTCGGATGCGTCGGCCTGAGGCGAATGATCGAGCTGTCCTTGTGATAAAGCCGTCTGCGCTTCCTGTGCCGCTGCGGGAGTTGCAGTCCTTCTTCCTGCCAGAGACGCTCAACCTTCTTATGATTGACCCGCCAGCCCTCGATGCGCAGGAGTTCCGAAACTTTACGATAGCCGTAGCGCCCATATTGCTTGGCCAGGCGGATCAAAGCGAGCCGTAGAGCATCATCGTCTTTTGGCGCGGGTCGATATTGCAGAGAGCTTCGCGCCATACCGACGACCCGGCAGGTCCTCCGCTCCGAGGTCGCGAGCTTTTGGCGCGTATGAATAACGGCCTGACGGAGCTCCCCAGTCGTCAGGCCCTGGGCTTTAAGTAGTTCAGGCTTTCTTTGAGGATCAGCTTGTCCAATTCAAGCTCAGCGACGATCTTCTTGAGACGCCCATTCTCCTTTTCCAGGCTGCGCATCTCCGACAACTGCGACCGTCCCATACCACCAAACCGTTTCCGCCAGTTGTAATATGTCGCATCGCTGATGCCGACGCTACGACACGCCGATGCAACGTCACTTCCTCCCGTCAGCTTCAGCTCAATCTCACGCAGCAGCTTCAATACATCTTCGTCCGAATGCCGTTTCCGTGCCATTACATATTCCCCTCTCAAGACCAATGTAGTGGCCCAGTTTTAGGGGGGAAGGACAGTTTGCGGAATTGGCCGAGGCTTTGAAAGCCTCCAAACGCAGCCTGGCGCGGATGAGCGCGGACAAGTTTCACGTATCGCCGATGCGTCTTTATCTGCGCATCAGGTTGCAGGTGGCGCGCAACTATCTGTTTTACGAAGAACACACGATCAACGACGTCGCCACCACCTGCGGGTTTTCATATCCTGCGGCGTTTTCGCGCACGTTCCGGTCGCAGTTTGATGTGACACCCTCCGAATTCAGGCGAGCTCTGCGCGACCGGCAGCGATTGTCGGTTCATCCTGAAATCCACAGGCTGATCGCCATGCACAGATGAGTGGTCGGCCTTGCCCGGCGATTGTTAGCGTTTTCACAGCGAGGCTGGCGAAGGCGGGGGCAGATCACGTTTCAACGTCCATGGTGTCGTCGGGACCGGTGTGAAAGCGCGCCGCGAATGGCGCAATCAGTACGGCCACACCAATGGCGACAAGGGTGGCCAGTGCCAGCATGCCGATGACGGCAAATCCAAGTCCGACCATGGCGCAGGCGGCGGCAAACAGCACGATGCCGCATATGGCAGAAACGGACATTTCGATCAGCGTGTACATTTTGGGGTCTCCTGTATCATCTGTTGTTTCGATGATCCTGATATGGAGTGCGGGATATACGGTCGCCTGAAGCGAAGTTTACAATTGTGCAAACTCCAGTGCGACACTCAGCCCCTGAGGGTCTTGCCGATCCAGGATCAGGCGCGCGCCGTGCCGGTCGGCCACCGCTTTGACCAGCGCCAGGCCCAGCCCCGACCCCTGCGTCGTGCGCGCCGTATCAAGGCGCACCATCGGTTTGATGATCTCGGCGAACTGCGACGGGTCCACGCCCGCGCCATCGTCCGAAACGCCAATGGTCCGCCCGTGGGCAAACAGTGTGATCCGCTGACCACCGTGCACGATCGCGTTCTGGATGAGGTTTGCCAGCGCCTGAACAAGCATGCCCTGATCGCCCTGAATGGTGGCGCAGGGACCGATGTTCAGGTCCAGCGTCTTGCCGCCATCTTCCACAACAGGGCCGAACGTTTCGCCAAGGTCGCTGGCAAGTGCGTCCAGCGGGACCGCCTTGAACCCGTCGCGGCCATGCTGCGCTTCGATCCGTGCGACCCGCATGATCGTGTCGAAAATGTCGGACAGCCGGGCGGCTTCGTCCAGGGCCGCATCGCGTTCCGCACCCTCCGGCACCCCTTCAAGCTGCGCGCGCAATCGGGCCAGTGGGGTGCGGAGATCATGGGCGATGCTAGCGCTCAGATGGCGGGTCTGGGTCACGAGGCGCTCAAGCTCGGCCGCAGTCAGATCAAGTTGGGCGGCGATGTCATCCAGATCGTCGCGCGTTCGGCTGGTGCTGGTCCGTGCCGTCAGATCGCCCATCGCCAGCCTGCCGAGGGTATCGTTGATCCGCGCCAGCCGGCGTTGCGCCAACAGGCCTGCCCCCAGCCCAATGGCCAGCGTTCCTGCGATCACGATGGCCGCTGTGGTCCAGAGGATTTCTGACAGCAGTTCCTGCGCCCGTTCACTGTCATCCAGGGGAACGGCGACCATCACTGGCGTGCCGCGCGCATCCTGCGCGACGGAAACGCGCCACCTTTCGGAGCGCATCAGATCATCATCAAGGTATATTGTGCCTCCCCCGCGCGCGACCGCGCGCGCAAATGGCGCGGGCAGCCCGGCCAGATCATCCCGTCTGCGCAGGATCATCGCCGCACTGTCTTCACGCCTGTCATCGACGATTGCGGCCTGCGCAAGCGCGCCCAGCGTTGTATCGACCCGCCGTTCAATCGCCCGCTGCCCAAGCGTCAACGCGACATAGATCGCAACGGCAAAGCCCACCGCGAATATCGCCGACAGCAACAGCGAAAGCCGCAACGAGGATGAGCGGCGCAGCCAGCCCAGTCTGGCAGTTATGCTAGGCACCAAAAACATAGCCCTCACCCCGGCGGGTTCGCAGCATCGCCGTTTCAAACGGTTTGTCGATCTTGGCGCGCAGGCGGCTGATGTGGGTCTCGACCACGCTGGTGGTGGGATCAAAGCTCATGTCCCAGACCTGTTCGAGCAGCATCGTGCGCGTCACCAGCCGACCGGGACGGCGCATGAAATACTCAAGTAGTTTGAATTCTTTGGCCATCAGATCAATGGTCTGCCCACCGCGCTGGCAGCGCCGCGCCAGCAGGTCCAGCGACAGGTCGCCATGGCGCAGCGTGGTGTCATTGGCTTGTCGGGTGTCGCCGGCGTCACGCCTGCGCCCCAATGCGCCGACACGGGCCGACAGTTCCGCAAATGCGAAGGGTTTCGTCAGATAATCGTCGCCACCCGCGTCAAACCCTTCAATGCGCGAATCCACTTCGCCCAAAGCGCTGAGGAACAGCGCCGGGGTTGTATCGCGCGAGGCGCGCAGCGACTTCAGAACCGCCAGACCATCCAGATCGGGCACCATCCGGTCGAGTATCAGCAGGTCGAATTCCTGCCCCATGGCCGCCATCAGGGCATCCTTGCCGTTCTCGAAATGATCGACAACATGGCCTTCTTCACGCAGGCCGTTTGCGATCCAGGGCCCAAGCTGGCCATCGTCTTCCAGAAGCAGAATGCGCATCACGGTCCTTGTTTCAGCAGGGGCAACGAAGATAGGCCACCATGTCTGGCAGCCTATCGTGATTTTTCCGTCGACGAAAACCGATTGGATCAGGTGTCGTGGCCGCCGTCTTTTTCGCAGCCCTCGTCATCATCATCGTCATCATCGTCATCATCTTCGCCGTCAGCGCTGACTTCCAGGATCTCGCCGGTGTCTGCCGCGATTTCGACCTCCATCTCGACGCCCTCGGCCGTCAGGATTTCGACTTCGAAGATCTGTTTGCCGTCCTCGTTCTCCTGCTCAACCTCGGTCACTTCGCCGGGGACTTCCAGCAGGGCAATCTCGACGATCTGCGCTTCGCTTAGCCCCGTCGCGCTGGCCGCTGTCTGTGCCGAGACCATTCCGGTGATCCCACCCGTCAGAACCAGACCTGTCAGTGCGGCGCCTGCGATAAGTTTCTTGTTCATGTCGTTTTCCTTTTCTCTGTGTTGATGAAGGCTGTTTTGCCTTGCGATGACACAGAAGTAGGGGGGCGACCTTACCTGCGGTCGTCCGCAAGTTTACAATTTGGTAAGCATGGGAAAATGTGGTGCGATGCAGTCACCGCGAAGCTGTGTTTGCAGGCGGATCCGGCGCGCGATCCCGCGCATCTTTCGGGTGCAACGCCTTGTGGCGTCAGTCGTCAGCCCTTGGCGCTGAACGTGTCAAACGCTCGTAACGCCTTGGCCGAAAACGCAAAAGAGGGGCCGCCGCCCATATAGGTTGCCATCGCCAAAGCCTCGCAAAGTTCGGCCCGGGTGGTGCCCAGGCGGATCAGCGATTTGACGTGAAAGCCGATGCAACTGTCGCAGCGGGTGGCGATTGCGATGCCAAGGGCCATGATTTCCTTGGTCTTTTCGTCAAGCGCGCCGGGTTTCTTGGCCGCTGCCCCCATACGGTTGAACGCGGCGGCGGTATCGGGGATTTCGGACGACAGCGTGGTGATATTGGCCACGGTGTCATCGATGAAGGCTTCCCAGTTCATCAGCGTCCCCTTTCGTCCGAACCCATGCGCCGTTCCAACCAGCGGACGCCCGCACTGATGATCAGCACCAGAACAAGGTATTCAACAATCAGCAGTGAATAGATTTCCAGCGGGCGATATTCGGTGACCACCAACTCGTTCGCGCGGCGCGTCAGTTCCTGCATGCCGATGACCGAGGCGAAGGCGCTCATCTTCACGATATAGATGAACTGGTTGGCCAGTGGCGGCAGGATGCGGCGGATCGCCTGGGGCATGATCACATAGCGCATCGTCTGAATGTAGTTCAGGCCGACGGTCTGCGCGGCCTCGGTCTGGCCGCGTGCGATGGATTGGATTCCGCCGCGAAAAATCTCGGCCGTGAAGGCACTGTCCGAGATGGCCAGCGTGATGATTGCGCCCCAGAATGGCTCGATCGGGATATCAAGGCCGATGGACTTGAAGATGATCGGCAGGCCGTAGAACACCCAGAACAGCATTGGCAGCAGTGGGATCGAGCGGACGAATTCCACGTAGATCCGGTTGATGATCCGCAGCCAGCGACGCTCAGCAAGGGCGGGCAGGGCGACGATCAGGCCCAGGGCGATCGAAATGACAGCGGCAATCAACGAGATCAGGATCGTGTTGCCCATGCCGTTGATCAGGAATTTGACGTTGACCCAGCCCTGCGGGGTCAACGGGTTGATGACGTACCAGCCCCAGGTCGACGAAGACGAACAGCCCGCCAGCAAGAGCAGAGACGACAGCAGTGCCAGGATACGGATCATCACACGCCCCTAATGTTGCAATATCTGGCCAAGGAAGGTGCGGCAGCGCTGTGATTTCGGCGCCTCGAAAAACTGCTGCGGCGGCCCGACCTCGACAATTTCGCCCGCGTCCATGAACACCATTTTGTCGGCAACCCGCCGCGCGAAGCCCATTTCATGGGTGACGACGACCATGGTCATGCCTTCTTCGGCAAGCTCGACCATGACGTCCAGCACTTCCGAGATCATTTCAGGGTCCAGTGCCGAGGTTGGTTCGTCGAACAGCAAGACCTTGGGTTCCATGCACAGGCTGCGTGCGATTGCCACGCGCTGCTGCTGGCCACCGGATAATTGACCGGGGCGTTTATCGGCCTGTTCGGGGATGCGCACACGCGCAAGGTATTTTTGCGCCCGGGCTTCGGCGTCTGCGCGCGACAAGCCGCGCGCTTTCATTGGCCCCAGCGTCAGATTTTGCATCACGCTTAGGTGAGGGAACAGGTTGAATTGTTGGAAGACCATGCCCACTTCGGCCCGGATTGCGGCGGTTGATCCTGCATCACTTCCGACATCGACTCCATTCACCCGGATCGTGCCGGATTGGTGCTGTTCCAACTGGTTAATACAGCGCACAACGGTTGATTTTCCTGACCCGGACGGCCCGCAGACGACCACCCGTTCGCCCGCAGATACGGTCAGGTTGACGCCTTTCAGGGCCTGAAACTCTCCGAACCATTTGTCGACATCGACCATTTCGATCGCATATTGCGACATGTTCGTTCCCTTCGGGGGATGGTCCCCGCAGGGATTTATTTGCTTGAGGTTAGCGGGGGAATGTTCGTTAGTTCAAGACGCATCTGATATGAAAGCGCCGAAATCCAATGGCAACACACAGGAGATCACGAATGAAACACCTTATGACCGCGACTGCAGCCGCGGCTGTGGCGATGACAATGACGGCAACGGCGCAGGCGCAGTCGGCGTTGAACGATATACTTGACGGCGGCGTACTGAAGGTTGGCACAACCGGCGACTGGAACCCGATGTCGGTTCGCGACCCGGCCTCGAACAGTTACAAGGGTTTTGACATCGACGTCATGACGCAGCTTGCCGCCGATCTGGGCGTCGAGGTTGAGTTTGTGCCGACGGATTGGAAAACGCTGGTGAACGGCGTGGTGGCCGGTCAGTACCACATGACCGGGTCGGCCTCGATCTCGCCGCCGCGCATGAAGGTTGCCGGATTCTCGGAAAGCTATATCGCGGTCGAGATTTATCCCTTCACCCATACCGACAAGGCGGGCGATTTCGACGGATATGACTCGATCAACCAGCCGGGTGTGACCGTTGCTACGACGCTTGGCACCACCTTCGAGGGGTTGGCGAAAGAGTGGTTCCCGAATGCCGAGATCAAGGTGGTCGAAGCCCCCGCACGCGGCTTTCAGGAGGTGATCGCCGGGCGCGCCGATGTGTTCATCACGTCGAACATCGAAGGGTCTACGCTGGTGACCAAATTCCCGGTGGTGCGCGTTGCCAACACCGAACCGCGTTCGCCGTCGCCCATTGCGATGTTGTTGCCGCAGGATGATCAGGTCTGGATCAATTATGTGAACAACTGGATCAAGGTGAAGCAGGCGCAGGGCTTCTTTGACGGTGTCCGCGACACCTGGGGTCTTTGAACTGAGTTTGGCGATACGTATGAACAGGGCCGCGCAGAACGTGCGGCCCTTTTTTGTGGCTGTGCCATGAAGCTGGATCACATGACATGGCCCGAGGTCGAGGCCTATCTGACGCGCAGCGCAGGCATCATTCTGCCCGTTGGATCAACCGAGCAACACGGGCCGATGGGGTTGATTGGCACCGACAGCCTCTGCGCCGAAGCGATTGCGGACAGCGCCGCCGAATTGGCCGGTTCGATTGTCGCGCCGGCTTTGCGATACACCCCGGCTGCGTTCAACATGGGGTTCCCGGGCACCATTTCGATCCCCGAAAGCCTGTTCGAAGCGATCTTCACCGAGGTTCTTGGCAGTCTGGCGCATCACGGATTCACGAAGATCTATGTGTTGAACGCACATGGTGCGAATATTGCCCCGATGCGGCGAAGCGCTGACGCCCTTGGTGAAAGCCGGGTCAGGATCCGAAGCTGGTGGGATTTTGATGCCGTCAACCTGCTGCGCCAGGAATTCTATGGCGGGTGGGAAGGGATGCATGCCACACCGTCCGAAATCTCGATAACGCAAGCGCTGTACCGGTCCGTTGCGCCAGGCGTTGCAGCCGCGCCGCCGCGTAGGCTGGAGCCCGATGAAATGAAGGCGCGGGCGGGCGACAATCATGGATCGCCCGATCGCCACAAAGCGGAGTTCCCGGACGGACGCGTGGGGTCACATTCGGCACTGGCAAAGGGGGAACACGGGCATGCGTTGCTCGGGGCTGCGGCGCGCGCCGTCTGCGATGACTATCGGGCATTTCTAGCGGGCTGAAATGGGCGCGCTGATGCAAAGGCCGCCAGCAAATGTCATTCCGGCGTGCGATGAACGCCGGCTATCTGGGCGACATGAAGAATTCCTCGCGCACGATCTTGCCATCTTCGACCGTGTAGACGGCGATTTCGCCCATGGTCATCTGCCGACCCGTGGCCTTTTGCGTCACCTCGACCTGGAAGCGCACAGCGAAGCGGTTGGGCGGGTGCACGAAGGGACCGTCGGCTTCAAGCTTTAGAATGTCATGCGCGGCCACCCAATCCGCCCGCTTCGCCTTGATCGCGCTGCGGCCCTTGGCAATGCGGACATCGCGCCCGGGCGGCACAACGGTTTCGACGGATTCGGCGCTCTCGGCATATATGTCGTCGACATGCACGATGCCGCGCCCATTCCGCATCGCCTGCACGAATTCCTGACCAAGCCTGACTAGATCTTCCATAGGAGCCCTCCGCTGATGCCGACAATATTGGCATGGGGGGCCGCCAGAAGATTTGATCAGGATCAAGGTGACCGCGCGGCTTTGGCGTTGCGGATCGCCGTGCGCCTATCGCAGGCCGTCCTTGCCTTCAGCCTCGGCATGGGTCAGCCCGCCGACGCGGGGCAGGGGGCGGCCGCTGTCGGTCACCGCGACGGCGACAAGTATTTCACCCGCCCGCGGCGCATCGTTCAGCCGAACCTCGACCCCGTCGAAATGCGACCGCACATAGGCCGCATCCTTGTGGCCAAGCGGGACGTCCAGATCCTGGCCCGGCCCGCCGCGTTTCTTGGACGAGGGCACCAGCGCGGCACCCTTTTCCACTGCATTGCGCAAAGGCGCGCCCAGTTTCGGGTGCAGGATCGCGGCGGCGTGTTCTAATTCGCCATTTTCGCCGACCATCGCCGCCTTGCCATAGCTTTCGGCCTGCGCCGGTTCGATGCCAAGTGCGGCCACTGCCCGCGCGCCCAGCAGACCGCCCAGTTCGGCGCCGATGTCCATCAGGTCGCTCAGATCCTCAACATATTGGCCGGCAAAGGGGTTTTCGATCACGGCGGCGGCGACGGCCTTGCGCGTTGGCGGTGCAATCGGGCGGCCCATTTCGGTGTGGGTTTCTTCAACCCAGGTCACGATTTTCCTGATCTTGGCGCTCATCTCAATCCATCCTTTTCCTTGATGTCGCTGGCTTCCAACCCGCCCGAGCGGGAATGGATGCGCGGACCGCTGGTCATGACCAGCGCAAACAGCAATTCATCGGCGCGGGGCGCATCGCTTAGCCCGATTTCCATCGAATCGAAGTGGCTGCGCACATAGGAGGCGTTGATATGGGTGATTGGCACGTCCAGCCGCGCTCCGATCCCGCCGACCTTCTTTGACGACGGGACAATTGCCCTGGCTTCGCCCAGAACCTCGCGCATGGCATAGCCGCCCGGTGCGTGCCACAGGGCGCCGTGCTCAAGCTCTCCGGCGGCGCCAACCAATGAGGCTTTGCCGTAGCCATCGACCTTGTCGGCCCCGCCAAGCGCTGTGGCCAGCTGCTGTGCCATGTCATATCCCATGGGCTTGAGGTCTTCCATGAAGCCTTGGATCTGCGGCTCATAACGCCCGGCGAAGGGGTTGGTCAGCACCGTGAATATCGCTCCGCGCAGGCGCGGCGTGTCGGGGGCCGGGCCGCCCTCGTGGAAAATCTCTTCGATTGTCAGGATCCGTTTGCGGATATCCAGTTCAGGCATGTGCGACCTCCTTTGCGGGGCCAGGCTCGCAGAAGCCGGTCCCGGCAAGCGCAGATTGTCCTTGTAAAAACAGTGCCGCGCCAAGAACCAGGCCCGAGTCTTGCATTTGTGCAGCACAGGCCCGACCCGCAGCAAGTGCGCGGTCGCATTCGGCCGCGTTCAGCGACGGGACGGTGGTCACGACGCGCCGGTCACCCAGATCACTGTCCGGGTCCAGTGCCGAGGCTGCTTGCCGGATCACGCCGGGATGATCCGGCAGATCGACCGCGTTGGCAATCAGCGTTGCCGCCACATCTGCGGTCGCCGCATCGCGGGCCAGCACGGTGACACTGTCGGCGATCCCCAGCGACAGGCTGCGCCCCATTGCCCCGCTGGTGGCAATACCGCCGATGCCGCTTTTGGCATCGAACCGCACGCGGCCCAGATCCGCCCCGTTGGGCGCGGCCATGGCGATGGCAAATTCTGCACCCGTTCCAAGATGCACGGCGATGTCGCCGCCATTGTTTACATAGGCGCGGGTCAGCGGAACCGCCCGCAGCATTGCCGCCAGAACGGCGTCCGCCACGGATCCGGCGACAGCAATCATCGGGGTCAGAAAATGGGTGGTGCAGAAGGGGTGCGCGGCAATGTACATGCGGCGCGCAACCGGATCAGCGGGCAGGGCTGTGTCGGGGGCAAGTGCGCACCGATGCCGGACCAGCCCGGCGACCAGTCCGTCAAGCAGGGTCGCAAAACAGTCCGATGCGGCAGCGAACGCAATGTCCCGCAATTCCGGGCTTTCGGCATCTGCGCTGATGATCAGGTCGATGGGGCCGTGCTGCAAATGCAGCCGCTTCCCGCCATCCAGATATGCCGCGACAGGTCCGTTCATTCCAATCTCAGCCTTCCGGTTTCCAGCGGAAATTGTGCCGGGCCACGGGGTCAGCTTCGGGGTCTATCCGGTCCACGCGGCGAACATCCCGGGTGATGACGTCTTCGATTGGACGGACATTGTCGGAATGGCCGCCAAGGGCCACGTAGTCCGTCATCCGCATGGTGAACTCGATCGGCGCGACTAGCGCCGGGGTCGGAACATAGCCGAAGGAGTTCGACGGCATATCCAGCACATCCGCGATCACCGTGATCCCGCCGCCAGGCCAGACATAGGCGTTGGCCCCACCGCAGGACACATGCGTCAGCGAGTCTTTCACCGAGCGGGTCAGCTTGACCGGGTTCGTGGTCACCCCGGCGCGCAGCGAACCGCCCGCGCCCCCCATGAACAGGACCGAACATAACGAGGGTTCGCAATTCTCGGCGATCAGATCGACCGAGGCCCGCAAATCCGCGGGCAGGGCGGCTGGCTGGGGGTTTAGTTCGGCGTCCAACTCGAAATAGGCGTGCTGTTCTCCGGTCGTGGACACCATCAGCAGCCGCAGCCCCGGCCATGCCACATCTGGGTTGGCGGGTTTCAGAATGCTCAGCGGGTCTTCAACGTCTGTGCCGCCCCAGCCTGTGCCCGGTTCGGCCACCTGGAAATAGCGCCCCGGCGTCGATCTGCGGCCCTTGATCTTGATCCCGGTGGGTGGAACGTCCAGCAGCTTGCCCGCCTGATGTTCGGACAACAGGCCAGTGATGTGATCGTCGACGACGACCACTTCGTCCACATGGGATGCCCAGGCGGATGCGAACATGCCGATGGCGGCAGATCCACAGCCCACACGCATCAAATGTTCTTCAGCCCCGTTGATGATGGGCGCTTTTCCGGCCTGCACCACAATGCTGGCGCCTTCGTCGATGGTCAGGTCCACGGCCTGGCAATTGCAGAGTTTCAATAGCGTGTCGCAGGTGACGCGGCCCTCTTTCTTGGTGCCGCCGGTCAGATGTTCGACCCCGCCCAACGACAGCATTTTCGAGCCATATTCGCTGGTCATGACATGACCAACCGGTTCATCCTGGCAGCGCACGATGGCACGTTCGTGGCCGATGAAACGATCGGTGTCGATCTTCACCTTCACGCCGCAATAACTGAAAATACCCTCGGTCACGACGGTGACCATATCGGCGTCTTCGACCGTCTGGCTGACGATGAAGGGCGCGGGTTTGTAATCGGGATAGGTCGTTCCGGCGCCGACCGCGGTGATGAATGGCCGGTTTGCCTGCACAATATCACCGTCCCAGTCGTTGCCACCGGTTCCCTTCATGAACGGCACCGCGCTGGCGCCATTCCCGATCGCGTTTTCGATAATCGTCAGGGGATCCAGCCGGACAAGGGCGCCGTCATGATTGGCATAGCGGTCACACGCGCCCGAGCGGCCCGGCGCGATGTAGCACAACACAGGGCATGCATCGCAGCGGATCTTCTCAGGTTTTGCGCGGGCCGTTTCGGTCAATGGTCTTACCCTTGATCGCAATGCAGGGTTTCGGTGTGCGCCGGGCGATGGACACCCTGAAGTCCCACCTCGATCCGCGCATATCATTCGTATGCAAACGATAAGGGCCGGTTGTGGCGCGAGTCAATTCATTCTGGGGCGGCCAAATGCGAGCATTCACGAGGCTTGCATTGCGCCGCGTCATTTCCTGCAAGAAGCGATTGTTGTCACCCGGATCCCATCTGTTCGCAGATGGCGAGAACATAAGCGGAAACAATTTCCTGCGCCCGGGGCGCAACATATGCAGGTTTAAATCCGGTCTGATAGAGAGCGGAACCAATGCCGGAGCCTGTTTTTTCGTGGCCAAACAGTATCCTATTTTTCTGTCCGGCCCGCCAACTGCATGGGTTCTGACGTTTGACGTCTGACGGCAAGACAGCAGATGCCCGAAATTGATAAAAGAAAAACCTCAGCCCATCCACGCAGAAGGCCAAAGACGTAGCAGTTTATTGCAGAGACTGACGGCGACATTGAGCCCACTTTGACAAATGCTGCGCGGAACATGAATGTCCAAACACACGAGTTTTGAAGCAAGGAGCGCAACCGAACATGGCGATCAAACGGATTAATGCAGAAGATGGAGCAGGTGTCTTCGGCGCTTATGTTCAGGCACTTGAAGTCAAGGATACGTTGAGGCGGGTCTATGTGAGCGGTCAAGCCCCGGTTCGCGCTGACGGGACGCTTCCTGACACATTTAGAGGACAGGCTGAAGCCGTATGGAAGAACATTCTTGCCCAACTGCGTGCTGCTGATATGGACGCGGAGAACATCGTTAAGGCCACCACTTTCCTTGTGGACCGCAAGTACCGGAATGAGAATCGTGACGTTCGGATGGAGATGCTCGGGGGGCACACCTTTGCGTTGACGGTTGTCTTGGCCGGGATGTTTGAAGATGGTTGGCTTTTGGAAATTGACGCCATTGCAGAGAAGTAAGGAACACAAGCGTCTTCAATAGCAGCCATTGATGCAGCCGCAGCGAATGACCTGTGTGGATGGCTCCTGCATAGCAAGACATTTTTGATCTGATTTGTGCATTTGTCAGAAGCAGTCATGTGTCCGGCCTGTTTGCGCGGCTCCGTGTCTGCTTCGTCCGGATAGTGTTGAAAAAGTCCGTTGCTTGGTTGGTCTGGCGCTGATTCACTCGTTTTAAGAGTGGAGGTGCGGCAATGATGGGACCGAAGCAGGTGGCGCAGGGCGCGCTGTTTTACGAGTTCTCGATTGAAGAGTTTGTGCCTGCGGATCATGCGTTGCGCAGCATTGATTGCTTCCTCGATTTGTCGGATGTCCGTCCGCTTTTGGCACCCACCTACAGCTCTCACGGTCGCCCTTCGATTGACCCTGAGCTGATGATCCGGATGTTGTTGTTGGGCTATTGCCAAGGCATTCGGTCCGAACGGCGACTTTGTGAGGAAGTTCATGTCAATCTGGCGTATCGGTGGTTCTGCCGCCTTGATCTGACCGACCCGGTGCCGGACCATTCAACCTTCTCGAAGAACCGCCACGGGCGTTTCCGGGAGAGCGGTTTGTTCCGGCAGCTCTTCGAGACAGTATTGCAGCGCTGCATTGATGAGGGCTTGGTTGGCGGGGAGAGCTTCGGCGTCGATGCCAGCCTTGCCGATCCGAACTGCTGAGGCTTTTGCCGCGCGGCGTATGATCGACCGGATTACGGATCGCTTTGATATGACACCAGATAAGCTGGTTGGCGATACGGGTTACGGATCAGCGGAGATGCTGGGCTGGTTGGTCGAAGAGCGCGGCATAGCTCCGCACATCCCGGTGTGGGATAAATCCAAGCGGACGGACGGCACATTCTCACGCGAAGACTTTAGGTACGACCCGACAACTGACAGCTACACATGCCCTGGCAACAAAGAACTGCGAACATATCGCCGGAACTTCTCCAAACCGCGAAGGCCCAACGGTGGCAAAGACGGGTTCATCAGATACCGCGCATCAAAACACGATTGCGATGCGTGCCCGATCAAACCGCAATGCTGCCCAGGTGATCCGGGGCGACGCGTGATGCGATCCGTCCACGAAGCGGCCCGAGATGTCGCCCGCGACATCCGCATACATTACCTCGTTCATCCAAAGGCGGAAAGTCGAGATGCTCTTCGCTCATCTGAAACGATACATTGGCGTGCCGACGATGCGGCTGAGAGGACCAAAAGGCGCATACGAACAGTTCCAGCTCGCAGCCACAGCTCAAAACCTCAGAAAGATCGCCAAACTTATCCCAGAACCGCAACCAACAGGCTGAAAGAGATAGCCAAGACTCTTCGGGCTTCGACCACCAGACGCTCAAACACCGACTTTTTCAACACTATCCGGACGGAGCCGACCTTGGAGATTTTTCATCCAATGTCTGCTTTTACAAGGCTGCACTTGCGGCGGAAAATACCTCGGGCGGAAACGGAAGTTCGCTGCAGACGTGTAGCAGGAAGGCTGTGAGGTAATCAGCGGGCAATAAAGAAAATTAGGTCCAGCAATCATTCTGCGCCGCCTCAGGACCGTCGTCAGCACAACGCCGCCTTTGGGGAGTGTCATGAAGTCTGTGTTTCTGGCCCTGACCTTTCGGGTTTCAGATGGATTCACGCACAGAAGCGCTCCTCGAAACCGATAGCAGATTGGTTGCGGGCAGCATGCCACACTCGGACATTCCGTCGATCCTTTAAAAAAGTTGCAGATTGCGAGGCAGATAAGCTTGGTTGCCAGGTCGTCGGTGGTGACGAATTCCGGGTCTTGATCGATTTGCGGATTTCCCATTTTATTTCACGGCGTTGGTCGTACGGACGATCTTTGGGATTGCTGGATCGAAGGCAAAGAAAGGGATAACTTCTTGCCATGCTCGCCGCAATGCCGGCCCAATCGAAACGCGTTTCCCGGCCCATTTTTTCTCAAACGCATCGATCTGGGCAGCGGCCTGATCAGCGGTTGCGGCCGCGCAAAACGCGCGCAGATTGACAGCGACGGCCTTGCAGTCCTTCTAGGCGCAAAAGTTCAAGGAATGAAGCATCAGATGTACGATGCAGGTCTAGACAGCGGCCTGCGGGAATGGACTAGGCCGAACCATGGACCCATGCGCTAACCTAAAGTAGACGTCTTCATCTAGTAGAAGACAACGCGACCATTCGCTTGGCGCGGCACGTGAATCAAACGGCACGTGAGTAAGTCAGGATCGGAGCAGACACATTGACAGAGAATTCACCTCTGCGACGCCGGGATAGGCGGGTTCTGCTATCGGTGATCATGCCTGCATACAATGAAGAAGGCAGTATTGTCGGGGCCGTTGTAGATGTGAAACAGCATATCTTTGCGGCCCAGCCTTCGGTCGAACTGCTGGTCATCGACGATGGGTCGACAGATGCGACCGCAGAACTGCTTGCCGGGATTGCAGCAAAAGATTCGCGCGTGCGCGTTGTCAGCCAGGAAAACAGCGGCCACGGTGCTGCTGTCATGCGCGGGCTTCAGGAGGCCGTGGGCGAGATTTTTCTGCTGCTTGATAGTGATCGGCAGATCCGACTGGACGAATTCGGGAACCATCTGACCAGCTTCCAAAACGACGGGTTGGATGCCCTGCTCGGCATACGGAAGCCGCGACAAGATCCAGCCCACAGGCTAGTCATAACCCGGCTGATGCGGTTGTTAATAGGTCTGATGTTTTCGGCAGCGCCACGCGACGCAGGCGTCCCTTATAAGCTGGTCAGGCGCAGCGCCTGGAACCGTTTCAAGCCGCTGATCAGGCAGAACTGCTGGATTCCGTCGGTTCTAATTGCCCTGATCATGCTGCGGAACTTCCCCCACGTAACCCGTGAGGTGACGGTGACTCACCTAAAGCGCGAATCTGGCACTTCGACCCTCAATGTACCGCGTCTGACTGTTTTTTGTGCTCATGCTGTGACAGACCTGTTCGATCTGCGCCGCAGAATCGGTAAAATCGGCAAATCTCATTGATATGCGCACGGGTTCGAGTAGGGTCGCACGAGATGGGACGCGAGATGCAGACTTATTGGCAATTGCTGCGCAGCAGCTCCGGGTGGTTTTTTTCCGCGCTGATCGCCGCTTTCATTGTTGTTGCATCCCTTCCGGCCGAGGCGCGCAACGTGCCGGGTTCAACAACGTCGGTGACGGATGAACTCTCCGAGGCGTCGACCGATATTCTGGTGCGCGATGTAAAAAGCGCATTGCGCAAGCTTCGCCCGGACGATCGTGAACCAGCGTCAGAATTCTCATTCAGCCCCGGGGTAACCAGAAATGATGGGCAGGGGGATCTGACCGGTCTTTCCGGATCAGCTGTTGGGCCAACCTTCTCGGTATTTGCAGATGCAAGTTTCCGCGCAATCGAGGATACCGACGATCTGGATTACGACATGGCGGCGGGCGCGCTGGTGCTGACCTATCGGACCGCGCCCGGATCGCAGATATTCGGTGGTCTGATCTTCGAGGACGGTGACGGTACAACACCCTTCAACAGCGGCACGCTGGAATCCGAAGGCCGCGGCTTCACGCTGGGCTTTGACCATCAGCTTGCCGATGATGTCTATGTAACGCTGGTTCTTGGACGGTTGGATCTAGATTACGACTTTTCGCGTAGTGCGGGCGCAATAACAGGCTCCTTCGGTGCCGAGCGCATCTTCGCCGACCTTACCGTGGAAGCACTTCTGCATGGCGCATCTACGCAAACAACACTTGGGTTTGGCCTGCGGCATGTTAAGCAAGACAATGACGGCTATGTAGAAAACGGCGGCGGAGCGGTGGCAGCGTCGTCCTTTGAATCCTCATCTTTGGTTCTGGCAAGCCGGACCGATTTCACTGACACCATGAATGGTGGTTCGCCATTTATCGAGGCCGATCTGCGCCATGATTTCAGCGGTGAAAGCCTGTTGCCACCCGGTGTCTTTGATCCCGACCAGGAGGAAACACACCTGCGTCTTGGATTCGGGGTAGCTTTATCGGGGCCCAGTCACGAAATCGAAGCGGGTATTGGCGCGAACTTCAACGAAGACGGGCGCGCGGGATACGATGCACGCGCGCAGGTACACTTCAGGTTCTAGCCGTTGAACCTGGCCCGCACTACAAGCAGATCAATGCTCTGGTCTTTCGTTGTTTTGGCGATTTTGCTCGTATTGGTTTCCAATGGGCCCTCGCAGATCGCTTTCGAAGCACTTGCGTCCGCGTTGGCCTTTTTCGCCGGCCAATTTTTGACGATTGGCGGTCTTGACGTCTTGCGATCCGGCGCCGAACTGCGCGCCATTGATGGCCATTGGCGGTTAAGGTGACCGAGGTCTGCGACGGCCATGGGCTATTGGCGGCGTGGCTCGTACTGGCGATGGTCTGGAAAGGTCCGCGCCCTACCAGGGCAGCAATCCGATGGTTACTTGCAGGGGTGGTTGCGATTCAGGCTTTCAACCTTGCCCGGATTATCATTCTTGCGGCCACCATCGCCACCAGCCCTGGAACATTCGAGTTCATGCATCTGACAGTTTTTCCATTGGCAACAGCGCTGCTGATGGTGACCCTAAAGCGTTTCGACATTAACCTGAGACATATCCGGCGGCCTTAAAGTAGTTCCAGCATTCTACTGGGTCGTAGAGATCGCAGATTGCTCCGATTGCTTCGAAGACCTGGGTAAAGGACCTGGCCCCGATCCGTCGCAAATGGGCTTTCAGTTTAGAGAAGGCCTGCTCGATGGGATTCAGGTCGGGCGAGTACGGTGGCAGGTAAAGGAACCAGCAGCCGTGATTGCGTAAAGCCTGCGTCGCCTCCTTATTCCGGTGGGTTGCCAGGTTGTCGAGAATGACGACAGTGCCGGGGTTGATCTCGGGGACCAGCACTTCGCGGATGTAGGCCGCGAAGGCGGGGCCATCTATCGCTCCCTTGATGACCCAAGGTGCGATCAGCGCGCCTTGGGTCAGGCCCGCGATCAAGGTTTGGGTTCCCCAGCTTCCGAAGGGCGCATCCATCGTCAGGCGCTTACCGCGCTTGGCTCTGCCGCGTAGGCGCGTGAGGTTTGTCTTCACTGCGGTTTCGTCAATAAAGACAACGCGCTCAGGAAAGGTCGCAATGGCTGGCGAGCGGTATCTGAACCAGTCGGCCCGTTGCTGCCTTACCTTGGCGCGGCGGCGCTCGGTTGCGACCAGCGACTTTTTTTGTACGTGAAGCCGAGCCGGGACAGAAGGTTGGCGATGGAGGAGTGATGCACCCGCACACCCTCTGCATCGGCCAGCGCATTACGCAACTCAAAGAGCGTGATGTCAGGGTCTTGTGCGATCAACTCCTCAAAGAATTCCCGATGCGGAGCCAGCTTTCCCTTGCCGCGCGGCGGTCCCTGCCGGGCAGGTTCCGCATGACCCTTCATCCTCACCTGACGCGCCCACCGCGCGCCTGTGGCAGGCGACAGCTTCAACCGCAACGCCGCCGCGCGCCCGCTCAACCCTTCTTCAATGTATCTCTGAAACCGTATCCGAAGCGCAGATGGCAAAGGTGCTGACATGATCCATCCTCCCAAACAGGATGAATCACAGATCAGGTCTCAAGGGAATCCCTCGCGATTCAGGTTCAAGACGAAACGCTTTAGCGGCGCCTATGCCATCGCTCAGAATTCGATAGTATGCGGCTGTCATCGGGTAGGTTTCGGTCATATGAGGGATGACCTCACGTTGGCGCCCGGACGAGACCGCGACATAGTCCGCCCCGGAAAGTGCGCGAGCCAGTCTGGTTGCCTTTTCACGGGCGTCCGGATCGAGAATGTCGAGCTTGATCAGCTCGAAGTGGCCATCGTACGTCGGCCAGCGAGCGAAACTTTCACCGGGCAGACGGATGATGACTGGCAATTCCTCGTCCCAGGCCGTTTCGTTTGCGATGGCCGTGCCGCGCGGAAGTAGCCAAAGCCAGTGGGCAGCTTTGATGCGGGGATGGTTGCCGTCATGCAGGGCAACCGTTCCCGCACCCCACCATACAGCCAGAAGCACTGCACCCAAAACCACGGGGGCTCGCATCCTAGCCAGGGAAACAGTCACCAGGACGGCCATTACCGGAATGGCTGGGGCAGCATAACGCAGCGGGGCCACTTCGGCGGCGATCGTTGTGGTGATGAATGCGATGGCGGCCGTCGCCGGAACAAGAAGCTGGGTGAATGCCGCTTTCCCCAATGTGCCGCGCATCACCTGGCAGGATAACAGGAGTATTGCCATAGCTAGCAGCGGCCCGGAACCGAAGACCGCGAAGTCGCGCAAGAAATCCAGACTGCTGTACAGATGCAGCCAGCTCCAATTCGGGGGATGGTGCGGATCCAGTGTTATGGCCACAAGTTCCAGAAAATTGCCGAGGAACGCCTCGGACATCGCCAGCCCCAGCGGTCCAGGCCCGGCGAAAGCGAAGGGATTGAACACCCTGAATGCCAGGAAGGCGCAGATGGCCAGTATCAGGGCAACGCGGGCAGCGGCACGATAGCCGATCCGGGCTGAAACGAGCGCAATGGTAACCACTGCGGGTGCAAGCATGACTGCTGCGGTTGCCTTCATGGCAACGGCAGCGCCCACAGTCGCACCAGCAAGCGAGGCCTTTCGGATGTCTGCCTGACCGGCAAGCCTGTCCAGGGCAAACAGGGACCATGCGACAGTCGCGGTCAACCACGCATCGACTGTGAAGAAATTCGAAAGCTGCAATGCCGTAGGCGCTGCCGCATAAAGGATCGCCGCGGCAAGTGCGGCTGGAACGGACCTGACCAAGGACCAGCCTAGCATGAAAACAGCAAGCACCGTGGAAGCATCCAGAATTGCCGTCATCGTCCGCGCAAGGATAAGGATCTCCTGCCAATCTGAGGCGCCGACAATGCGCGACACCAACGCGACGAATAGAACCGGCGCTTCGCCATAAACATAGAATCCGTCGCTCTGGCGCGGATTCAACGGCGAGGTTTCAGCCGATTGTGTTGAAAAACTCCGAAATCAGAGCGTCGCGGATTTCTTGCGAAAACCTATGAAGCGAAATAGTCGGAAAGCTTTGACCACGAGACAGCGCATGGCTGCGCGTGAGCGCATGTAGGCGATTTGGGCCGACCCCCGCGCCAAAAATTTAGGATCGGGCTGCATGGAAAGAAAAATCATCGTTCAGGCCCTAAAACGGAGTTTTTCAACACAATCAGCCGAAAACCAAAGCTCAAACAGGCCAAGGCTGCTGACATCCGCGTTGCCCCAACGTTCGAGCATCCCTGTGACGACAAACATCATGTGCCGTTCATCCGGATCCAAGCTGCTGCGCAGACGACGGCCAGTGCAGCGCCAAGGGCCGGAAGGCTTGGATCGAAGCGTTGCGACGTGTTCATGATCTTGCGCAATGGCCAACGACTTTCCGACATGTGTCCCCGCTCGGGCGCGTTCAGACATAGGCCAGACGCCAGGGCGTGTCACTGCGATGCCCGCAAGATCACCCGCGAAGAACATGAAGACGCCCGGGATGTCGCACCTGCCATCGCCAAGACACCCCAGTACAAGGTCTCGGTGAAGCTCAGGAAGAAGGTCGAGATGCTCTTCGCCCACCTCAAACGCATTCTCGGTCTGGGGCGGCTCCGATTACGTGGCCCCTGTGGCGCAAATGACGAATTCATCCTCGCCGCAACTGCCCAGAACCTCCGCAAACTGGCCAAGCTCTTTCCTGCACCGCAGCATCCAAGAAATGCCTGAGCAGAAAGGCACTTACACTGAGTTCTGAGGGCCTCTTTCTGCGACCGAAACACGTTGTTTTTCAACAGAATCAGCCTGAAACGGACCTTTGAACCGTCCAGTTTTTCGCCCGGAGTCAAGCCCGTGAGGGCGCCGGGCGATCGCCTGACCGTCCCGCGGGCAGGCGATTTCGATGTGCAGTGGAACCTTCGTGTATTGGAGTTATCGCTGAACCATAAATTGCCACACACCTCCGTTGCATCGCCTACCCCCGGTCAGGCGATCGCCCGACTTGTTCTGCGCATCGCCAACGTCCGCTTCAGGCCCTCTCCACCCATCAAGTCTTCTAAACCTGTATTGGCGCAAACCGCGCTTTTCTTAATTGCAGCAACAATCTTGCGCCATTCTTTTCTGCGCTTGCAAAGTAATTAAATTTTACATATTATCCACACTACGCACTTAAATTACTGTCCCGACTCAGAGATTCGCATCATGCTCGACAATATGCCCGCTCAGACGATCTGCATCGAAGATATGGAAATCGGCATGAGCCGTTTCCTCGAAAAGGTCGTCACCGACCGCGATATTGAGCTGTTTGCAGAGGTCTCGACCGACCGTAATCCGGTGCATATGGACGATGACTATGCGCAGGACACGATTTTTCAGGGCCGCATCGCGCATGGGATGCTGACGGCGGCGCTGATTTCGGCAGTGATCGGCGAACAACTCCCCGGTCATGGTGCGGTCTATCTGGGCCAATCGCTGAAATTCCTCGCCCCGGTGCGCCCCGGCGACATGGTCCACACGACCGTCACAGTGGCCGACATCAACTATGCACGGCGTCGCGTGACACTGGAATGTGTCTGTCTGGTCGATGGCAAACCGGTCCTGAAGGGCGAAGCGCTGGTGCTGGCCCCCTCGGCCAAGTTCGACTGACCGCTTGCACCCCAACGGGCCTGCGCATATCCGAAGCGAATGCGGATTGTCCGGGCCTTAGATCAAGTTGACCCATCCCACCGGGGGGCGAGCATTGCCATCGGCAATTTCGACGGCGTGCATCTGGGCCACCAGTCGGTGCTGGACCTTGCGCGCAACACCGACGCCCCACTGGGCGTTCTGACGTTCGAGCCGCACCCGCGCGAATTCTTCGCCCCCGACGCCCCGCCATTCCGCCTGATGAATGCCGCCGCACGGGCGCACCGGCTTGAGAAACTTGGCGTCGACGTCCTGTTTGAATTGCCGTTCGATGCAAGCATCACGGAACTGACGCCTGAACGTTTCGTGGCCGAAGTTCTGGCCGACGGCCTTGGCCTGTCGCACGTCGTGGTCGGTGCGGATTTCTGCTTTGGCAAGGGCCGCCTTGGCACCGCTGCCGACCTTAACCGCCTGTGCCACGCGGCAGGCATCGACGTCACCATCGCCCCGCTGCTGTCCACCGAAACAGGCGAAGTCAGCTCGACCCGTATTCGCCGCGCGCTGAGCGATGGTCACCCCGAGGTTGCCACGGAAATGCTGGGCCACATCCACCGCATCGAAGGCCCGGTGCTGCACGGCGAAAAGCGCGGGCGCGAATTGGGATACCCCACCGCCAACATCTCGATCGCCGGGCTGCACCCGCCGAAATTCGGCGTCTACGCCGTTTGGGTCGAGGTTTTCGACGGTCCCCACAGCGGTGAATACGACGGCGTCGCCTCGTTGGGCATCCGCCCGATGTTCGACGGCGATGTGCCGAATTTGGAAACCTTCATCTTCGATTTCTCGGGTGACCTCTATGGCGCCCAGATCTCGGTCGGGCTGGTCAGATACCTCCGCCCCGAAGCCAGGTTCGATGACCTGCCCGCCCTGATCGCGCAGATGGACGCCGACAGCGCAGCGGCACGCGCCGCACTCACCCGATGACCGATCCGATCCACCGCGACGGCCTGCGTGACCGATTTTGGGAGCGTGTTCCCCTGCAAAACCTCTCCCCACGCGAGTGGGAGGCGCTGTGCGATGGCTGTGGCAAATGCTGCCTGAACAAGCTGGAAGACGAAGACACCGCCGAAGTGGCTTTCACCCGCGTCGCCTGCCGCCTGCTGGATGACACCACTTGCCGCTGCGCGCATTATGAACAGCGCAAGGTCTTCGTGTCGGAATGCGTTGTTCTGACGCCCCAGAACATCGGCGAAAGCGCCTATTGGATGCCGCAGGCCTGCGCCTATCGCCTGCTGCACGAAGGTAAGGCACTGCCCGACTGGCACCCGCTGATCTCGGGCGACCCGCAGACCGTCCATGATGCCGGCGTCTCGGTACAGGGCATCACCGTCAGTGAATTCGACGTGCCCGAAGACGATTGGGAAGACTATGTGATTGAGGAGCCCGGAACATGAACTTTGCATCCGACCACACCGGCCCGGCGCATCCGGCAATTATCGACGCGCTGGCAAATGCGAACACGGGATATATGCCCTCCTACGGCAGTGATCCGCTGAGCGGACAGTTGCAGGACCGGATACGCGACATTTTCGAGGCGCCCGAGGCGATCATTTTCCTTGTCCCCACCGGCACCGCAGCAAACGCGCTTATCCTGGCGACGTTGTCCGACCCCTGGCAAGAGATCTACGCCGCCGAGCATTCCCATATCCGCGAAGATGAATGCAACGCGGTCGAGCATTTCACCGGCGGGGCGCGGATTACCAAGGTGAATGCGGGCGATTTTCTGGACCCTGTTGCCCTGCGCAATGTGATGGAGAATGCCGCCCCGCACGGCCATCACAATGCACAGCAAGGCCCGGTCTCGATCACGCAGGTCACCGATCTGGGGCGGGTCTATGCGCTGGACCAGATCGCCGAAATTTCTGCCGTGGCGCGCGATTTCGGCCAGCCACTGCACATGGACGGCGCGCGGTTTGCCAATGCCCTGGTGGCGCTTGGCTGTACGCCCGCACAGATGACCTGGCGGGCTGGCGTTGATGCGCTAAGCCTCGGGGGTACAAAAAACGGTTGTCTGGGCGTCGAAGCCACCGTCTTCTTCGACCCCAAACACGCCTGGGAGTTTGAGTTGCGCCGAAAGCGCGCCGGGATTCTGGCCTCCAAAAGCCGGTTTATGGCCGCGCAGATGCTGACGTATCTGGGTGATGACCTTTGGCTGGACCTGGCGCGCCGGGCCAATGGCGCGGCAGCCCGGCTTGTCGAGGGGTTGTCAGGCGTTCCCGGTGTCACATTCAACCCGGAGCCGCAGGCGAATATGATCTTCGCAACCATGCCAGCGGCCCTGCATCGCCGGGCGCTGGCTGCGGGCGCGATTTACGAGGTTCACGGCGATCCATCGGCGGTGCCCGATGAAACGCCGCTTGGCTGCCGGATCGTCTGTGACTGGTCCAGCGACCCGCAGCAGATTGACCGCTTCGTCGCGGTGATCCGTGGATAGCGGCAGCGTCCTGTTCTGCGACGGGCTGAAACAGGCTGCGGTCTAGCGGGATTTGGTCTGTTGGACGATTGCAGAGGCGTCCCGATACCGCCCGCTCACGCACGCTTCAGCAACCGGGTGAGCGGACCAATCCAAAGCCGAATTTCGCATCGCGCCCGGACGCGCCCAGATCTGTGACGCCCTGACGCAATTGGCCGCGAATTGCGCCTGCGCCCTCGCCGCGTGCCCGAAGCCGCGCGGCGAGGGCGGTCACGATGGGGGCAGCAAAGCTGGTGCCGGTGCGGAACCCGCCAGCGGCGAAGACATCGACGCCCGGTGCCGACAATTCAACATGCCCGCCCGTGCTGGCGCTGCGGTACAGCCTGCTGGCCGCATCCACTGCGGTGACGGCGATCACAGGCCCAGCGGCTGCGGGATAGGCGTTAGTCATCTTGCCGGTGTTTCCAACTGCCGCGATCAGCACCATTCCCTGCCGGGATGAGGCCCCCAGAACGTCGGAAAAGGCCGCGTTGGTGCGACCGGCAAAACTCATGTTCACCACCTCGGCGTTTTGATCTGCCAGCCAGTCCAGCCCGGCGGCGATATTCTCAAGCCGCCCGCCTTCGCCACGCGTCTCGCGCGAGAACGCGTTGACCGCCAGAAGGCGCGCGCCCGGGGCAAAGCCGCCGCTTGGGGCGGCAATCAGGGCCGCAACGGCTGTGCCATGCTCGGATCCGACGCCCTTTTCCCCTGCGATAAGGGTGGTGTGGCTGGTCACCGATGCGCCGCCAAGTGCGCCGGGATTAATCGGGCCATCAATCACGCCGACCCGAACCGCACGGCCAAGATTGCACCGCGCCCCCACCGGATCACCGATCAACTGCGGTGCAAAAGTCCGCGCGCCCTGCGCAAAACCATAGACCATATGAGTGTCGATACGCGCCGCCGGGGCGGCCTGATCCAAAATGCCCTGTGCGCCAGCCTGCCCCATGCCCGGCGGCAACTGCAAGATCAGAAGGCTGCGCCCGAGTGACGGCAAGGCGCGGGTGCGCAGCAATGCGGCACCTGCCTGCTGAAGTGCGTTGGCCGCAGCATTGGCCTGGCCCTGCGGCACCGACACCACATATTCAGGATAGCCATCAGGCGCCGGAACCTCGTCGCGGGCTGCACGCTCACGCGGGCCGTTGGGCGTTGCGGTCTGACCCGAAGCCGGATCGCCACGTTCGGCCCCGGCGCGGCAAATGCTGGCAAGCCCCATGGTGCCCTGCACCTGCTGGTTATTGATCCATTGCACCAGATACTGATCGCCGGGGTTGACGCCCTGCGTCGGAATCCGCGCCCGGACCCGATTTGACCGCCAGCTTAGGATTGTCAGCGCCCGCGGGCGCGGCTGGGTGCCGATCACGATCTGCCCCTGCTGTGACGGGGTGAAATTGCCCGTGAAGGTCACCGTCCCGCCGGGGCGGATGCACCGCGTCGCGCCATAGTTATTCGGATAGGTCGTGGTGTTCTGCGCCTCGGCCAGATGCGGCAGGGCCATCGCGCCCAGGATCACCAGCGACCGCAGCAGCTTGTTCATTGTCCTACACTCACTGTTTCGACCAGGGATTGGCTGGACAACAACACCGCAAGCGCATCATCGACCGCTGCGTCCTCTACGGCGAGTGTATAGAGGCCCAGCGCCGACGGTCCGTCGACAATCACCAGATTCTTATCCAGCAGCAGCGCACGGATCTCGGCTTCCGGGGCGGTTGGCTGGAAGGCAACCCGCAGGCGGCCCTCGCCAACCACGGCTGTTGCATCGCCGCTGGCCAGTTCAACATCCGGGCCTGTGCCGCTTCCGGTCCAGACGAACAGCGATTGCGCCGCGAAAGCGGCTATGGCCACCGCCGCCGCGACCTGCCAGATCCGCAGGCGCGTGTTTGTGTTGGCCGGTGCCGGCGCTGCCCGGGTTTACGTGACCGTCGATGACGTCGGGCCTGATACCGCGTCGTGCAGCGTCAGCCGCGGGGGCCGGGAGTCATCAGACGTCTGGTCCGCTTGCGGCACCGCGTCCGACGCCTGGGCGTCGATCTCTCGCAGAAGTTTCGCCAGACCCATCTCTCCGGGGGACCAGTCGAGTGCCTCGGCCTTTACCTCAGATCTGATCCTGCGCAGGGCGCGCAATTGCACGGCCAGTTCTGCATCGGCGGCCACGGCGGCCTCGACCCGGGCACGCTCTTCTCCGTCAAGCGTGTCATTGGCAAGGAAGGGCAGAAGCGCCTCAACCTCGTCTCGTTCGTTCAATCCTGTCTCAGCCATTATGCAGCCCTTCCGATGCGGCCCTGAAGACAGCTGAGCAACAGTTTCTTGGCGTGAAATACCCGGGTCTTGATGGTGCCTTCCGGCACCTCCTGTACTTCGGCGATCTGACCGTAGGTCATATCGTCATAGAAGGCCATCTGAACCGCCGCGCGATGCGCGGGCTTGAGTTCTTCAAGGCAGTCACGCACATGTGCCGCTTCCTGACTGGCCGCAAGACATGCAGCCGCGTCGGGACCTTCATCCGCCTGTTCGGGCGGCTCGCTCATCAGATCGAGCCGTCCTTTCTTCCTGAATGCATCCATCGTCTTCCTGTAGGCGATTCCAAACAACCAGGTCTTGACGGAACTGCGGCCCTCGAATTTTCCTGCCGAGCGCCAGACTTCCATGAAAACCTCGTGAAGTTTGTCGCTGGCTTCGTGCTGATCGTTCAATTTCGAGCGGATAAATCGAAAAACAGGTTTTTCCAGGTCACGGTAAAACGCGGTATAGGCCGCCTGGTCGCCACCGGCGATCTGTTCAAGCAGAAAGCTGTGATCGACGGCCATTGTGCCCATGCCTAGTTGTTGCTCTGAGATCTGGAGCCGCCACCAAGCTGGCGTGCAGGTGATGCGGACAGGACATTACCGTCGCCGTCAAAGGCCACCACACGCCAGAACACCGGGGTGCGGTCGCGAATGCGCGCCAGCGTGAATGGCTTCAGGCGGGTTTGCGTCGCGCGCAGATCAACGGCCGCGATACGCGCACCATTTCCGACGCCCCCGGCCCCGCCTTCGCGGAATTCCACGCGATACGACGCGGCACCGGCAACCTGGCTCCAGCGGAACGGCGTACCGGCGCTGGCGCTTTCACCTGCCCTTGGGGTGATCAGCGTCAGCGGAACCGCGGCCCCGCCCGGTGTGACGACATAGCGGATCTCATCAATGTCGGCCGTGCCGGAAAAATTCTGCTGCGTGGCAAAACGCACGATGTAGTTGCCCGCCCGGCTGGTCGGCAGGGGCGGGCTTTCAAAGACCGTGCGGCGCGATCCGGCCAGCACCTGACGCACCCGCGCGATCGGGCGGAACTGGCCGCCGTCTGGGCCTGCGACCTCCCAGCTGGCATCAATGCGCCCTTCGCCTGCGGTCGAGGCAACCGCCCGTGCGGTGATCGAGGCGTTTTGCGGGATGCTGCGGAACTGCGTGTCATCATCGAACAGCAACGAGATATCACGCAGCGAGATTGCGCCGCCGCCGCCCCGCGCAACAATGTCCACATCATCGCCGCCAGGATAGGCCGACATATCGACGAATGTGCGGCTGTATTCAGCGGGCGCGCCATCGCCGATCTGTTTGGCATGGGTCCGGCTGATCCGGAACCGGTCACGGAAGGTAATCACCAGCGGACCAGAGCCTGAATAGTTCACCGTGCGAGACAGCACGCCACCGGGTGCCGGGACGGTCATACCATCGACGACAAGTGTCCCGGCTGAGGATGACACCGTCACCGGACCTGCCGGAAGATAGTCAATCTCGACATCCCAGCGCACCGAGACGAGCGCGGTGCCCGACGTGTTGATGCGCACCGTGTCCGGGTTGGCGTTCACCTGGGTGACGTCAGCCTGGGCCAGTGTCGCAAATGACAGCATCGCGACGCAGGCGATAAGGGCGGCCAGCACCCGGTTCACTAGTCCCGATCTATCTGAAAACATCTGTACGCGCCCTCAACATGAACCCAACATACCATTCTTCGTCGTCGGTTGTCTCGGTTGCCAGCGAACCGGTGGAATAACCGACAGAAAACACCATTTCCGCTGACGGACGGAATGCCCATGCCAGATCAGCGCTAAGCAAGGCGCCATCTTCCAGCGACGGGTCGCCGAAATCCTGCCAGGCCGCTTCGCCGGTCAGCGTCCAGTCGCTGTCCCCGATGGGTGCGGTGAAGCCCAGAATCGCCTCGGCATCGACGAATTCACCAAACAGGTCATCTGTCTGGGTGACGATCACAGTCGCATCCGCACTGCCGCCGCCATCCCCCAGAAGTGCGGCGCGGGCTTCCACGGAATGTGTCGTCAGATCATCGTTCAGCACCGACAGATCGTCGATGCCAAGATAGGCATAGGTCAGCCCCCAGCTGAAATGCTCGCCCGGAAGATCGACACCGACATAGGCTTCGACGCTGTCAAAATCTTCTGGCAGCGCTGCAACCAGCGGCGTTGGCACCCGGCGTTTGGTGATTCCAATCACGCCAAAGCTGAAGTCGGCGGCGCCAACCTCGCCCGTGCCGTAAGAGCCCGAGATATCCAGCGTCGTGTATTCTTCAACCTCGACCGTCGGCAGCCCGCCGACGTTCGTTGTCTGTTGTTCAAGCGAGGTGGTCAGCTGCAAAGCCTCGCCCGCATAATCGGTGCTCAGAATGATGTTTTCCTGACCACTGGGCATGCTGGGATTGGTCAGGGTGAAAAAGCCCTGTTCGACCCGGTCATAGTATATCCCGGCTGTCAGCGACGACCCCTCGGTCCCATCCAGAATGTCATAGTCGAGGCTGGCTAGGATCGCCTCTCCGGTGTCTTCGGTGAACAGGCCGCCTTCGGCATCTTCGTCCCAGTTTGCGATGCCGCCACCAAAGGCAAAGCGCCCGCGCCCGTCATTGAACGACCCGTCCGCGGACAGTGAGACCGCATCCCCCGCCCCGACGGTCAGCCCGCCTTCGGCTGTGCCACGCGCCTCGGCACCGGTCACGCTGATCCGGAAATCATTGCTTGAAAACGGCCGGAGCGAGGCGGTCGCCCCGAACATGCGGTCGTCTTCCTCATCAAGTCCCAGAAAATTATCGACGCCCAGGCTTTCGATCGATTGCGTCGCAAAAACACCCAGCGAAAAGCGATCGCCCGGCGTGGCCAGATATACGCCCAACCCCCGGCGCGCGATGTCTGACACCGCGACATCATCGAAATCCAGGCTCTGATGGCCGATGCGCGCGGTCATATCGAACATGTCGCCGGGGCGATGCAGCTCAACATAATATTCGCCGATATCGACGGCATTGTCGGTCAGCTGATCCTCGACCACCGTCGTCGCCAGATAATCCGCACCGACACGCAGACCCCCGTTGACCGTCGAATACTGAAACTCACCCGCGCTTTCGGCGAATTCGGTTGTGTCGTCGTTCAGCGTGCGCACACCGATCTTGTGCTCGGCCGAGACGGCCAATCCGCTGCCGTCCCATTCCGAAACGCCGAAGCTGCGGAATGTGAATGTACCGACAATCAGAAAATCCTGACCGCTGATCGAATAGATCACCAGCTCATGCGTGCCCGGCTCCAACGGCGTGAACAGGCGAAGCGACAGATTGCCGCCATCCACACGCAGCGCGTCCGACACATCGATGCCATCCACCTCTGCCGCCAGCTCTCCGGCAGGGGGATCAAGCGGAATATCCAGAAGATCGCCCGCAGCAACTGCGCCGATATCCTGCTGCGCAGAAGCGGCTGTCGTGGTCATGACGGCGAAAAAAACCACAAGAACAGGCACGACAGATGCCGCGCAAACGCGGGACAACGTCCGAAAAATGCCAGTTCGGCCCAGAATTCTCACCAATGGCCCCCAAGAAAAGCCTGCTGAGACAAGCAATAGCGCAGCAACCGGGGCTGAGAAACACCATGCCCGCCTTGGATAGGTGGTGAATCGCCTGCCGTGGCGCTTGGGCAACGGATTTCCAGAATCGAACCTAAGGCGAAACGGCTCTGCCGCCGCAAATTGTCGCTGTGCAGCGCGGTTCCCTGCGGCACCGAAGCCGGGCTTTGCCCGTCGCTGGATTAGCTGGCCGAATGTTGCGCAGGCCTTGACCGACCGGGAGGGAGGGGGCCCTAACCGCTGTGTAGCGCCTTGAAAGTCATCGTCGTCAGGGACCGCGCAATACCGGGCACGTCCAGCAGCCGCTGGTTGATGAACACGCCGACATCCTCGCCCTCGGGGATGTAGATTTTCGCCAGCAGGTCGAAATCGCCGGATGTTGAATACAGTTCGGACACAATCTCGCGCAGGTATATTTCCTGCGCGACCTCATAGGTCTTGCCGGGATTGCAACGCAGTTGAACAAATACGCAGGTCATGAAGGTGCCTCCTGTTCTGGCCAAGCTGTCACAAGGCGCAACAGATAGGCAAGCCCGGCGCTGCACGAAATCATCGCCCCGGAATGACGCGCCGCGCCGGGTCAATACCGGGTGAAGCGCTGCGGCTAGAGCTTGCCCGACAGATGCGCGTCCAGATCGGCGATACGGTCCTGGCCCCAGAACCGTTGATCCGTGTCGGTGATCCAAAACGGTGCGCCGAATGCACCGGCGCTGACGGCATCTTCCAGGTTTCGGGCGTAGGCCTCGGCCCCGGCCAGAAGCCCGCTGTCTGCCAACGACGGCGCAAAACCCGCGTCAGACAAGGCCGCGCGGATCACCGCATCATCGGCAATGTCCTTGTCTTCGGCCCAGCAAGCCCGGCCCAGCCCATGCACCAACCCGCCCAGATCGCCGCCGCCCGCCGCTTGTGCTGCGATGATCGCATAGGACGCAGGCGCCTGATTGGTAGGAAAATGCGCGGGCATCGGGGTCAATGGCAGGCCGGCAACGATCGCCTGTCGGCGAAGCTCTTGCAGGCGGTATTCCTTGCGGCTTTCATGCCGCTCAGCCGGGGCGGTGCCGCCGGTGCGCGCGAACAGGGCCCCGATGTCGAGCGGTCTGTACGTTACATCTACGCCGTGCCGGTCCACCACCGCCTGAAAGCGCGGTCCCGCAAGATATGTGAACGGCGAAATCGGTGAGAAATAGTAGTCGATATGTGACATCTGAAAACACTCGCCCGTTTTGGTTTGCGTGACCGTATCCACATGATAAGCGGTGTCAACGTCACGGGTGACGTGACGTAGAATCGGACCTATGCCAGGGACCCTGACCTGATGCCCAGCCTGACCGAACCCAAGCTTATTTCCGGAAACGCCAACCGACCGCTTGCCACCGCCGTGGCGCGCCGGATGTCGATGCATCGCGGCATGGCCGTCAACCTGGTCGACGCGCGGGTCGAACGGTTCAACGATGGTGAGATTTTCGTCGAAGTCTACGAGAATGTGCGCGGCGAAGACATGTATGTGATCCAGTCAACGTCGAACCCGGCCAATGACAACCTGATGGAACTGCTGATTATCGCAGACGCGCTGCGCCGATCATCGGCGGCGCGGATCACAGCCGTGATCCCCTATTTCGGTTACGCGCGACAGGATCGCCGTTCCAAGGCGCGCACGCCGATCACCGCCAAGCTGGTCGCAAACATGATGGTCGAAGCGGGGATTGAGCGGATCCTGACCCTCGACCTGCACGCCACGCAGATCCAGGGGTTCTTCGATATCCCGGTTGATAACCTTTATGCCGCGCCGGTGTTTGCGCTGGATGTTCTGCACCACTTCAAAGGGCGTCTGGACGAGGTGATGGTCGTCTCGCCCGATGTTGGCGGCGTGGCCCGCGCGCGCGATCTGGCGCAGCGGATCGGCGCACCGCTGTCCATTGTCGACAAGCGGCGCGGCAAACCCGGCGAGATTGCCGAGATGACGGTGATCGGTGACGTCAAGGACCGCACCTGCATCATCGTGGACGATATCGTCGATACCGCCGGTACGCTTTGCAAAGCTGCCGAGGTTCTGGTCGAAAACGGCGCCTTTGAAGTGCATTCCTATATCACCCACGGCGTGCTGAGCGGCCCTGCGGTTGAGAGGGTATCAAACTCGGTGATGAAGTACCTTGTGATCACCGACACGAATGAGCCGACCGAGCCGGTGCTGAAAGCCCCCAACATCCGCATTGTGCCAACGGCGCCGATGTTCGCACAGGCGATCCTGAACACCTGGAGCGGCACATCGGTCAGCTCCCTGTTCGACCACGCCGCGCTGGGTCCGATTTACGAGGGCCTTTACAACGGGCATTGAAGGTTTTGGCCTGAAGTGGATGTTGGCACCGCCCACTTCTGCGCCCGGAATCAAGCCCGCAAGGGCGCCGGGCGATCGCCTGACCGTCCCGCGGGCAGGCGATTTCGATGGGTCGCGAAACCTTCGTATCTTAAAGTTACCGCTGAACCATAAATTGCCACACAAGCAAGTTGCATCGCCTACCCCCGGTCAGGCGCTCACCCGGCTTGTCGTTTGATCGCCAACGTCCGCTCCGATCCGAAAAAAACCGACTGACCAGCAACCCCTTCCCACTACTCCAAACAAACGAAAACGGCGGGGCATTGCCCCGCCGTTTCGTACTGTTCAAGTGTGGGCTATCAGGCCGAAGCGTTGATCGCCTCCAGGTCCGCGACCAGTTTGTTGGCCGCATCAGCAGCTGCACCTTCAGCGCCGCTCTGACTTGCCCGCGCCTGTTCCAGCGCCGCTTCCAGAAACTCTGCCGTCGCATCCGCCCGTTTCACCGCATTTTCGGCCAGGACCGAGCAGCTTTCGGCGGTGATCTCGGCAAATCCGCCGGTGACCACGAAATCCTCGGTCCCCTCGGCGCTGTCCACCGACAGGATGCCGGGCCGCAAGGTCGTGATGGTCGGTGCGTGCAGGGGCAAGGCGGTAAAGTCACCTTCGGACCCCGGAATACGCACCGCCGTGGCCTGCACCGAGGCCAGAAGACGCTCGGGCGAGACCAGATCGAATTGCATCGTGTCAGCCATTGCGGCCTCTCCTATTCAGTCGATCAAGCCGCGTCGGCGGCCAGTTTCTCGGCCTTGGCTTTCACATCCTCGATACCGCCAACCATATAGAAGGCCGCTTCCGGCAGGTGGTCGTATTCACCCGCCACAACCGCCTTGAACGAGGCGATGGTGTCTTCCAGCGGCACCTGGATGCCGGGCGAACCGGTGAAGACCTGCGCGACGTCGAACGGCTGGCTGAGGAAACGCTCGATCTTGCGGGCGCGCGCCACGGCCAATTTGTCTTCTTCGCTGAGTTCGTCCATGCCGAGGATGGCGATGATGTCCTGCAGTGATTTATAGCGCTGAAGCACCTGCTGCACGTCGGTGGCAACCTTGTAATGCTCTTCCCCGATGACCAGCGGGTCCAGCAGACGCGAGGTTGATCCCAGTGGGTCCACCGCCGGGTAGATGCCTTTTTCCGAGATTGCCCGGTCCAGAACCGTGGTCGCGTCAAGGTGCGCGAAAGACGTTGCAGGTGCGGGGTCGGTCAGGTCATCCGCAGGCACATAGACGGCCTGCACCGAGGTGATGGACCCCGATTTGGTGGACGAGATTCGTTCCTGCATCGCACCCATGTCGGTGGCCAGCGTCGGCTGATAGCCCACGGCCGACGGGATACGGCCCAGAAGTGCCGAAACTTCGGAACCGGCCTGGGTAAAGCGGAAAATGTTGTCGACAAAGAACAGCACGTCCGACCCGGTGTCATCGCGGAACTGCTCGGCCAGGGTCAGGCCCGACAGGGCCACCCGCATCCGTGCACCCGGAGGCTCGTTCATCTGACCGTAAACCAGCGCGATCTTAGATTCTTCGAGGTTGTCGGGAACGATAACGCCGCCCTCGATCATCTCGTGATACAGGTCGTTGCCTTCCCGCGTCCGCTCACCCACGCCGGCGAAAACCGACACGCCCGAGTGCACTTTGGCGATGTTGTTGATCAGTTCCATGATCAGAACCGTTTTGCCCACGCCGGCACCGCCGAACAGGCCGATCTTGCCGCCCTTGGTATAGGGGGCCAGCAGGTCGATAACCTTGATGCCCGTGGTCAGAATCTCGGTTTCGGTCGACTGGTCGGAGAATTCCGGCGCCTTGCCGTGAATGCCGCGCCGTTCGGTCGCTTTCACGTCGCCTTTTTCGTCCACAGGCTCACCCACGACGTTCAGGATACGTCCCAGGGTTGCACTGCCAACGGGCATCGAGATCGGTGCGCCGGTGTCAGAAACCGAACCACCACGCACCAGACCTTCGGTCGCATCCATCGCGATCGAACGCACGGTGTTTTCGCCCAGGTGCTGAGCCACTTCCAGTATCAGGCGCTTGCCCTGATTGTCGGTTTCCAGCGCGTTCAGAATCGCCGGCAGATCGCCGTCGAACTGTACGTCGACGACGGCGCCGATGACCTGGGTGATTTTTCCGGTGTTAGCCATGTCGTTGTTCTCCGGTTCGTCAGAGCGCTTCCGCGCCCGAAATAATCTCGATCAGTTCGTTGGTGATGACAGCCTGACGGGTCCGGTTGTACTGGATCGTCAGCTTGTCGATCATCTCGCCCGCGTTGCGGGTTGCGTTGTCCATCGCGCTCATCCGGGCCCCTTGTTCGGACGCGCCGTTTTCCAGCAGCGCGGTGAACAGCTGCGTGGCAACGCCACGCGGCAGAAGGTCGGACAGAATCTCACCCTCGCCGGGTTCGTAATCATAGACGGTTGTGTCGGCCTCACCCTCGAACACCGCGGGGATGATCTGGGTTTCGGTCGGGATTTGCGTCACGACGTTCTGGAAGGTGTTGAAGAACATCGTGGCGACGTCAAATTCACCAGCCTCAAACCGGCCAAGGATGTCCTGCGCAATCTCGCGCGCGTTGGCGTAACCGACGCGCTTGACCTCGCTCAGGTCAACGTGATGCACGAACATCTCGCCATAATCGCGGCGCAGCTGTTCCCGGCCCTTCTTGCCAACCGTCAGAATTTTAACGGTTTTCCCGGCGGCGAGCAGTTTTTCAATCCGCAGGCGCGCCAGTTTCGCGATCGAGCTGTTGAAGCCACCTGCCAGACCACGCTCGGCCGTCAGAACAACGATCAGATGGGTCTGATCGCTGCCGGTTCCGGCCAACAGCTTGGGGGCCGAATCCGAATCGCCGACCGATTGTGTCAGACCACCCATCACGGCCGACATACGCTCGGCATAGGGGCGTGCCATTTCGGCAGCCTCCTGCGCGCGGCGCAGTTTCGCCGCGGCGACCATTTGCATCGCCTTGGTGATCTTGCGGGTCGACTTGACCGTGTCGATCCGGTTTTTCAGGTCCTTGAGGTTTGGCATCTGCCCGCCCCCTTACGAAAAGTCGCCGGCGAATGCGTCGATGGCGGCTTTCAGTTTGTCTTCGGCATCGCCTTTGATCTTGGGATCATCGTTGGTGATCATGTCCAGCACATCCGAGGCATTGCCACGCAGGTGGTTGAGCAATCCAGCCTCGAAGCGGCCAACATCACCCAGTGGCAGATCATCAAGATACCCGTGTGTACCGGCATAGATGACGGCCACAATCTCGGCATTGGTCAGCGGCGAATACTGCGGCTGTTTCATCAGCTCGGTCAGGCGCGCACCACGGTTCAGCAGGCGCTGGGTGGCGGCGTCCAGGTCGGACCCGAACTGCGCAAAAGCGGCCATTTCGCGGTACTGCGCCAGTTCCAGCTTGACCGGTCCAGCGACGGATTTCATCGCGTTGGTCTGGGCGGATGACCCCACACGCGACACCGACAGACCGGTGTTCACAGCCGGGCGGATACCTTGATAGAACAGCTCGGTCTCCAGGAAGATCTGACCATCGGTGATCGAAATCACGTTGGTGGGAATAAACGCCGACACGTCGCCGCCCTGGGTTTCGATGATCGGCAGTGCCGTCAGGGATCCGCCGCCGTTGTCTTCGTTCAGCTTGGCAGACCGCTCCAACAGGCGCGAGTGCAGATAGAACACGTCACCCGGATAGGCTTCACGCCCCGGCGGACGACGCAGCAACAGCGACATCTGACGGTAAGACACGGCCTGTTTGGACAGGTCATCATAGATGATCAGCGCGTGGCGGCCATTGTCACGGAAATGCTCGGCCATTGCGGTGGCGGAATAAGGCGCCAGGAACTGCAGCGGGGCCGGATCCGAGGCGGTCGCAGCGACAACAATGGTATAGTCAATCGCGCCGGATTCTTCCAGTTTCTTCACCAGCTGCGCCACGGTCGAACGCTTTTGCCCGATGGCGACATAGATGCAGTAAAGCTTCTTGTCTTCGTCGTCGCCAGCCGCCTCGTTATAAGACTTCTGGTTCAGGATCGTGTCGAGCGCCACGGCGGTTTTGCCGGTCTGACGGTCGCCGATGATCAGTTCGCGCTGGCCACGGCCAATCGGGATCATTGCGTCGATGGCCTTCAGGCCGGTCGCCATCGGTTCATGCACCGATTTACGCGGGATGATGCCGGGGGCCTTTTGTTCGGCCAGGCGACGCTCTTTCGTGTTGATCGGGCCTTTGCCGTCAATCGGGTTGCCCAGGCCGTCAACGACGCGACCAAGCAGTTCGTCACCGGCAGGCACGTCCACGATCGAGTTCGTGCGCTTGACGGTGTCGCCTTCCTTGATGTCCTGGTCAGAACCGAAGATCACGATACCGACGTTGTCGCTTTCCAGGTTCAGGGCCATGCCCTGAATGCCACCGGGAAATTCGACCATTTCACCGGCCTGTACGTTATCAAGGCCATAAACCCGGGCGATCCCGTCGCCAACGGACAGCACGCGGCCAACTTCGGCCACCTCGGCTTCTTGTCCGAAATTCTTGATCTGGTCCTTGAGGATCGCCGAAATCTCGGCTGCCTGGATTGCCATTATCCGACCTCTTTCATGGTGTTCTGAAGGGCTGCGAGTTTGGATCGGATCGACGTGTCGATCATTTTCGATCCCACTTTGACGACAAGACCGCCGATGAGGTTTTCATCCACGGTCGTGTTGATCTTAACATCTTTGCCAATGCTGGCTTTCAGCTTGGCGGCCAGCGCGTCACGTTGCGCAGGCTTGAGTTCCTTGGCGCTGCGCACATCGGCTGTGACTTCGCCCTTTTCGTAAGCGATCAACCCGCGCAGGGCGGTAATCAGCTGAGGCAGGACAAACAGGCGGCGCTTGGCCGCCATCAGGCGCAGGGTATTGCCGACCAGATCGCCAAGGCCCATTTTGGTGGCAATCGCGTCAATCGCGCTGCCCTGGGCGTCGCGCGAATACAACGGAGAGCGGATAAGAACACTCAGGTCATCGCTGATGTTCAACGCGCCTTCAAGGGCATCCAGATCGCCCTCGACCGCGTCAATGGACTTTGCATCGCGGGCAAGTTCGAACATCGCGGTCGCATAGCGGGCGGCAATACCGGAAGACATAGAAGCTGAATCTGACACGCACACCCCTTCCGCATGATAAGGCCCCGTGCAGCGTCCTTCGGGACGTTGGGGGCCTCGGTTCTAACTGGCAGGACGGGCCGTTTCACGGGCGCAACATCCAAAATCAGCGTCGATGTAGCAGAGCGTTATACGCCCCGCAACCGTCTTACGCCGCCTTTCTTCAGGCGGTTTCCGTTTGATTTCAGAGGGTTGAGTTTAACTGCGACCGAATGTGCCACATTGGCAACGAATATCGGGGCGAATCCGACCGCTCAGGCGGGTTTGACACTCGGTTTGGCCAGCCCGTCAAGCACCCGCAACGGACGGCGCGCAGGCTCGGGCGTGGCGGGGCCGGTCGGGGCGGCGACACGCTTGGTTACCTCGACCAGAAGCACGCCGCCGGCGATCCGGGTCGAAATCCGGCTGCCCAGCTTTTCCCAGAACGCGCCAGAGCGCAGCCAGAACCGCCGTTGCGTGGGCGGCATGTAAAGGGCCGCGACGTGACGCTCGGGAACGAAACCGTGCTGTCGCAGCAATCCTTCCAGCTGACCAGTGGAATAGGGGCGGCCAAATCCAAACGGCGTCCGGTCACCCCGCGCCCACAGGCCCGCCCGGTTCGGCACAATGAACAACGCCCGCCCGCCGGGGCCAAGAACGCGCCAGCATTCCTCCAGCAAGGCGCCGGGGTGATCGCTGGTTTCCAGCCCGTGCATCACTACCAGCCGGTCCGCGTGCCCGGTTTCCAACGGCCAGAGCGTTTCCTGACACAGGACCGAAACATTCTTGTCCCCGGCCGGCCAATGCATGACGCCCTGTGGTCCCGGCATCAAAGCGATCACGCGCCGGGCCTTGGCCAGATAGGGGCGCAACATCGGAACCGCAAATCCGTAACCAACGACGGTTTGACGATCCGCCTCGGGCCAGAGGGCGGTAACCTGGTCGCGAATGGCGCGCTGCGCCGTGCGCCCCAATCTGGTGCGATAATAGAAATTGCGCAGATCAAGCACATCAAGGTGCATTGCAGCCCCGCCACAGATCGGAAACACTCGCTCAAAGCATACTGCCCACGAAAGGAAACGCCATGCCCGTCGAGATTGTGACCGTCCCCTGCCTGTCGGACAATTATGCGTTCCTGATCCATAATGCCGACAGCGGCGAAACCGCGCTGGTCGATGCGCCTGAAGCCGCCCCGATCAAGGCCGCTTTGACGGCCCGCAGCTGGACCCTCAGCGATGTGCTGATCACCCACCATCATGACGACCACACCCAGGGCCTTGGCCCGCTGCGCGACACCTATGCCCCCCGCGTCATCGGCTGCGGGGCAGATGCGCACCGCTTGCCCGCACTGGACCTGGCCGTCGCGGATGGTGATGAGATTGCCGTCGCAGGTCAGGCGACCAGGGTTCTGGACGTCTCGGGCCATACCATCAACCACATCGCCTTTCACATGCCTGGCTGCGATCACGTCTTCACCGCTGACAGCCTGATGGCGCTGGGCTGCGGACGCGTTTTCGAAGGCACCTTCGATCAAATGTGGGAGAGTCTGTCCAAACTGGCCGCCCTGCCGCCCGAAACGGTGATTTGTTCGGGTCACGAATACACCCGGACAAATGCGCGCTTTGCCTTGACCATTGAACCGGGAAACCGCGACCTTATCTCTAGGGCTGCCGCTGTTGAGGCGGCAACTTCAGCCGGAACCCCCACTGTCCCCTCAACCTTGTCAGAGGAGCTGGCCACCAATCCGTTCCTGCGCGCAGGCATCGCCGCGCTGAAAGCAGCGATTGGGATGGAAAACGCAACAAATGCTCAAGTTTTCGCCGAGATTCGCCGCCGCAAGGACGCTTTTTGAACACCAATCCGTGCAACGCTGCGATGAAATGTGAAGGCCAGATGAAGAAAAACACTTGAAGCGGCGCGATAAAAACCAAACTCTAACACTATGAGGCCACGGTCCGGTCGGTGGCAGCCCGCCCCGGACCACTGTTAAGGAGCACGCAACGTGCCATCATTTTCGACATCGCTCGAACAGTCCATTCACGCAGCGCTGGCGCTGGCGAATGAACGCAAACACGAACTGGCCACGCTGGAGCATCTGCTGCTGGCGTTGATTGACGAACCTGATGCGGCCCGCGTCATGCAGGCCTGCTCGGTCGATATCGCCGCGCTGAAGGAAACGCTGGTTGATTTCATCGACGATGACCTGTCCACGCTGGTCACGGATGTTGATGGGTCCGAGGCTGTTCCGACGGCGGCCTTTCAGCGCGTAATCCAGCGCGCCGCGATCCACGTCCAAAGCTCGGGCCGGACCGAGGTGACGGGCGCGAATGTTCTGGTGGCGATTTTTGCCGAACGGGAAAGCAACGCCGCCTATTTCCTGCAGGAACAGGACATGACCCGTTACGATGCGGTCAACTATATCGCCCATGGTGTCGCCAAGGACCCGTCCTTTGGCGAAGCCCGGACGGTTCAGGGGGCCTCGGAATTCGAAGGCGAAGCTGCTGAGGCTGGCGAGGGTGAGGCCAAGGAAAGCGCGCTGGCGAAATACTGCGTCGATCTGAACGCCAAGGCGCGTGACGGCGACGTCGACCCGCTGATCGGGCGCGAGCACGAGGTTGAGCGCTGCGTGCAGGTCCTGTGCCGCCGCCGCAAGAACAACCCGCTGCTGGTGGGTGACCCCGGTGTGGGGAAAACCGCCATTGCCGAAGGGCTGGCCCGCAAGATCGAGAATGGTGAAACACCCGAAGTCCTGTCGGGGACCACGATCTTCAGCCTCGACATGGGCGCGCTGCTCGCCGGCACCCGCTATCGCGGCGATTTCGAAGAACGCCTGAAGGCCGTGATGACCGAGATGGAAGATCACGACGACGCGGTGCTGTTCATTGACGAGATTCACACCGTGATCGGCGCCGGGGCCACGTCAGGCGGGGCGATGGACGCCTCCAACCTGCTGAAGCCCGCGTTGCAGGGCGGCAAGCTGCGCTGCATGGGATCCACCACCTATAAGGAATTCCGCCAGCATTTCGAAAAGGACCGCGCCCTGTCGCGCCGGTTCCAGAAGATCGACGTGAACGAACCCTCGGTCGATGATGCGGTGAAGATCCTGAAAGGGCTGAAACCCTATTTCGAAGATCACCACGATATCCGCTACACGGCCGATGCGGTGAAAACCGCCGTCGAACTCAGCGCGCGTTATATCAACGACCGCAAATTGCCCGACAGCGCAATTGACGTGATCGACGAAGCGGGCGCGGCCCAGCATCTGGTGATCGAAAGCAAGCGGCGCAAAACCATCGGCGTGAAAGAGATTGAAGCCGTTGTGGCCAAGATCGCCCGCATCCCACCGAAAACCGTCTCTAAGGACGATTCGGAAGTGCTGCGTGATCTTGAAAAATCGCTGAAACGCGTCGTCTTCGGCCAGGATACGGCCATCGAGGCGCTGGCGTCCGCCATCAAACTGGCCCGTGCCGGTCTGCGCGAGCCTGAAAAGCCCATCGGCAACTATCTGTTCGCCGGTCCCACGGGCGTCGGCAAGACCGAGGTTGCCAAACAGCTCGCCGATATTCTTGGCGTGGAAATGCTGCGCTTCGACATGTCCGAATACATGGAAAAACACGCCGTCAGCCGCCTGATCGGCGCGCCTCCGGGCTATGTCGGGTTTGATCAGGGCGGCATGCTGACCGACGGCGTCGATCAGCATCCCCATTGCGTGCTGCTGCTGGACGAGATGGAGAAGGCCCACCCCGACGTCTATAACATCCTGTTGCAGGTGATGGACCACGGCAAACTGACCGACCACAACGGTCGCACTGTGGATTTCCGCAATGTCGTGCTGATCATGACCTCGAACGCCGGGGCCAGTGAAATGGCGAAAGCCGCCATCGGATTTGGCCGCGACCGGCGCGAAGGCGAAGATACCGCCGCCATCGAACGCACCTTCACGCCGGAATTCCGCAACCGTCTGGATGCGGTGATCTCGTTCGGCGCGCTCGACAAAGACACGATCCTGCAAGTGGTCGAGAAGTTCGTGTTGCAGCTGGAGGTTCAGCTGATGGATCGTGGTGTGACCATCGAACTGTCCACACCCGCTGCGCAATGGCTGGCCGACAAAGGCTATGATGACCGGATGGGCGCGCGCCCCCTTGCGCGCACCATTCAGGAACACATCAAGAAACCGCTGGCCGAAGAACTGCTGTTCGGCAAGCTGGCCAAGGGCGGCAACGTCAAGGTCGGCATCAAGGGCGGCACGCTGGATCTGAAGATCGAGCCTCCGCAAGCCCCGCGCCTGTCGACCAAAAAGCCGCCGTTGCTGACGGCAGAATAACGTAAAGTGCCTCCGGCGGGAGTATTTAAGAAAAGAAGATGATCTTGAGTCGTCTTTTCGTCGAAAATATCCCCGCCGGAGGCATTTATCTTTTCTATCGCTCGGTCAGCTTCAGCTCGATTCGCCGGTTTTGCGCCCGTGCGGCGGCGCTGTCGCCTTCTGCCACCGGCTGAAACTCTCCGAAACCTGTGGCGGCCAACCGACGGGTCGGAAATCCCAGATCCCCGATCATGAACAGAACCACAGACAGCGCCCGCGCCTGGCTCAGCTCCCAGTTGTTGGCATAGGTCGAGGCGTTGACGATGGGCCGGTTATCCGTGTGCCCGTCGACCCGCACCACCCAGTCGATATTATCCGGGATGTCGCCCGACACGTCCGACAGGATTTGCGCCACACGCGCGATCTGGGCGCGCCCCTCATCCGACAGGTCTGCCGAGCCGGAATCAAACAGAACCTCGGACGAGAACACGAAGCGGTCCCCAACGATCCGCACCCCTTCGCGGTCGCCCAAAAGGTCACGCAACTGCCCGAAGAACTCTGACTGATAACGCTCCAGACGCTTTCGCTCCGCCTCTTCCAGTTCTGCGCGCTTGGTCTGTTCCGCCGCCACCCGTGCCAGCGCCTGGTTGAGGTCTGCGCCAAGCGTTTCGATCCGCACCTGTGCGGCGGCATCTTCTGCCTTGGCCAAGTCCAGCAACCCTTGCAGGCGGTTTAACTCACCACGCAATTCGCGCACCTGCGCGTTCAGCAACTGCTGCTGGCGTTTGGCCTCGGCGCTGACGGCTTCTTCTTCGCTCAAGCGTTCCTGCGCCAGCGCCAGAAGGCGTTTCTGGCGAACCGTCTCGCGCTGCTGCGCGGTGCGTTCATCCAGCGACTGATCGGCTTCGGCCTCGGCCGCCGCCAGTAGGGTCAGGGTTTCTTCGGCCCGGCGACGTTCTTCTTCCAGGCGCAGGGTCATGGCGGTCAGTTCGGTATCAGCATCTTCCAACCGGGCGCGCAGCGCCTCGGCGGCGGCGGCTTCGCGCAGGCGTGCGGCCTCCTCCTCGGCCAGCGCATTGGTCAGTTCGCGGATTTCGGCGTTCTGGCCACTGTCTTCGTCCTGCGTTTCCGACAATTCTGCCAGTGCCGCTGACAAGGACAGATCGCGGGCTTCAATCCGTTGGCGCAGATCAGCCGTCAGCGCCGCCAGCGCTTCGCGCCGCGCGGCGGCCAGTCGCGCGGCCTCGGCCTCGCGGTCAATCTCGGTCCGGGCCCGGGCCAGCGCGAGTTCCAGCGCATCCCGTTGCTGGGCAATCGACTGGTTTTCCGCGTCCAGCTCGATGATCGCATCCGACAGATTGGCGCTTTCGCTCAGCGCGGCATCGCGTTCGCCCAGCAGGCTGGCAACCTTGCTTTCGAATTCGGTGATCATTGCGGCGCGGGCATCCAGTTCCGCGCCCTGTTCCTGGGTCTGCGTGGTCAGCAGGTCCACCAGCGCGCGCTGCGCCTCAGTCTCGGCCCGCGCATTGGTCAGTGCGCCCGACAGCCCCGCATTCGCCTGCTCCAACGAGGAATTTTCGCGGTTCAGCTGGCTCAGCGCGTCTTCCTGCCCGGTGATCGTCTCGCGCAATATATATTGCACGATCATGAAGATCGTCAGCACGAACATCAGCACCAGCAACAGCGCCGTCATCGCGTCCACAAACCCCGGCCAGATCGAGCCTGACATCCGTTGCGTGGCGCGTCGGTTCAGGGCCATGGCCTAGCTCTGCTTATGCCCGAACAGGGCGGGTTTCAGGACGGTTTGCTCGGTGCCATTCGCTTCACGCACCGCTTTGATCAACTGGCTGAGTTCACTGCGCAAATTCCTGACGACCCGCCGACATCTCTTCCAGCAGGCGCAGCAGATGCAGATCGATGGAGCGTAGGTGCATCCGGCTTTCGGCGTCATGGGCCGGGGCATCAACGGGCGGTTTTTCCTTATGGGCCAGCGCTTCCAGCAGCTTTTCCTGCCCACCGGCGATCCGTTCAAGCGCGACGATCGTGTCATTGGCCGCATCGCTTGCGGTCTGCCCGGAGTCGATCTTGTCGGTCAGCGTCTCCATCGAGGTGACGACCCGCCCCAAGCCTTCGTCAACCTGGGCGCGGCTGGCATCGCTGTCCATGAACAGTGCCTGAAGCGCCTCCATCTGGTGCACCAAATGGGTCAGGATGGTGGTGGGGGTCGCGGCCTCTCCGCTGGCGTCTTCGCTGCCGCCGAACCCAAGCCGGGTGATCGACGACAGCCATTCCTCCAACTCGCGGTAAAACCGGTTCTGGCCGTGGCTTGCGAACAGTTCCAGCAACCCAACCACCAGCGATCCCGCCAACCCCAGCAACGAGGATGAGAACGCAACGCCCATGCCGCCCAACTGCGCCTCCAACCCGTCCATCAGGCGCGAAAATACGTTGATCCCGCCTTCGCCTTCCTGCGGGGCGAGGGAGCGGATCGTTTCGACCACCGCCGGGACGGTGGTGGTTAACCCATAGAATGTGCCCAGAAGGCCGAGGAAAATCAGCAAGTTGACGATATATCGCGTGATATCACGCGCCTCGTCGATCCGGGTTGCAACGGAATCGAGGATCGACCGGGACGAGCTGGAGCCGATGGTCGTCTTTGCCCCCCGCGCGCGCAGCAAGGCCGCCAGCGGGGCCAGCAGGCGCGGGGCGCGCGTGATCTCGTGACCCGGTCGCGATTGGGCGAACCCCTCGACCCAGCTGACCGAATTGAACAGCTGGATCACCTGCCAGAAACAGGCGAGCACCCCGATCACGAAAACCAGCGCGATGAAGCCGTTCAGCCAGGGATTGGCCAGGAACACCGGCGACACGCTGGGCCAGGCCACATAGCTTCCGCCCGCAACAAGGCCCAGCACGACGATCATGGTGATCAGTTGCCGCACCGGGGCGGTGAAATGCGCCTGAACCTCTGCCTGGGTCTGAACCATCTGTGTCAGTTCCTGCCTGTTGGTACGCGCACACGCGTCCCCTCAGCGCCTACCAAAGCAGATATTATCCACTTCGCAAAGCCGCTACCCGCGCGGAAAGTCGCGCAAGGTCGGTATCTTCGATGCCAAGCTCGATCAGATGCGCCACCGTATTGGTCAGATATTCGTGGTTCGGACCGCGCCCGCCGACCGCTGTGGCAATGATCTGCGCCTGATCCTCGAACGGCAGACCGCCGCAATACTGGTCGTGATCCGGGTCGATGACATAGGCGACCGAGCGGACATTGCGCCCATCGCTCAGGTCAAGCGGCAGCACCTGTTCGACGTAGGCGGCGGAAATCAACTCGCGCTCGCGCAGATACTCCAACGTCGCAGCCTCGGTTCCGGGCGCGGCACGCAGGGCCAGCCCGTCACAGGCCGACCCGGCATCGACATCCAGCGCCAGAACCAGCCCGGGATCGGCAATTGTGCCGCGATGATGGATCGAGCGCATGCAGAAGCTGCGGTGATAGCCGGGCAGCCGCGCGATCACCGCCTCGGCAACCTCGAATCCGGGGTTCCACAGAAGCGAGCCATAGCCGAATACCCAAAGCGGGGTCAGATTGTCCGCCGTCATCATGCTGGCCCTTTCGCTGTCCGCCCCCTACATAGCCTGCTGTAGGTCAGACGAAAGGGGACAGATGCGCAAACTGCTGGTTCTGATCCTGGTTCTGGCCGCGCTTTGGTCAGGTTACTGGTTCGTCGGCGCAACAGCGGTCGAACGTGGCGCGCAGGCCGTGCTGGACAATCTGCACGCGCAGGGCTGGCAGGTCGAGGTTGCCGATGTCGGCACACGCGGTTTTCCAAACCGGTTCGACACGACCGCCACCGGGGTGAAACTGGCCGATCCACTGGGCGGGTTTGCCTGGACCGCACCTTTCTTCCAGGTGCTGGCCCTTAGCTACAAGCCGAACCACGTGATCGCGGCGTTGCCTGACAGTCAGTCATTCGACTTTCCCGGTCAGACCCTGCAGGTGGACAGCACGCGCATGCGCGCCTCGCTGGTGGTCGAACCGGGCACCGCCCTGGCGCTGGACCGTGCGACCTTTGTTGCCGAAACCGCAAACGTCACCTCGACCCTTGGCTGGGCGATTGCGCTGAAGGATGCCCGCTTCGCGACCCGGCAAAATGGCGAGGCGCTGGTCCATGACGTCGGCATCGCCGCATCAAAGATCGCGTTGCCCAAGGCGCTGCGCGACACCTACGATCCCGGCGGGGCATTGCCGGAGGTGCTTGAGGTCCTGCGGGTTGATGCAACCCTTGGCTTTGACCGCGCCATTGATCGCCATGCATTCAATGGCGGACCGGCGCCACAGGTCGAGCGGTTCGTCCTCAACGACGCCGCACTTGTCTGGGGCGGCGTGAAGATCGCGGCGACAGGCACCCTCACCATCGGGGCGGATCGCCTGCCCGTCGGGGATATCACGCTTGAATCTGCGCAATGGCGCGACGTGGCGCGGATGATCGCGGATTCCGGGATGATCCAGCCGCAATACGTGCCGACGCTGGACGCGCTGTTCCAATCGATGGCGGCGGCGGACGGAACGCCCGAGGTGCTGACCGCGCCACTGACGTTCAAAAATGGGCTGGTTTCCTTCGGGTTCCTGCCGCTTGGGCCTGCACCGCGATTCTGAGTGGTCGGCGATATCCTGTTTTCGCCGCGCCCTTCGGATCTGGCGCCAGCCACGCTGCCCGATACGCAGGCAAAAGCCCCGATCAATGTGTCGCTGTCAGGTTGCCACCGAGTCCCGGATTGCCCGGATATTGGTGCCGTAGGGGGCCGGGTTACTGACAGACCCGCCCTTGAACACCGCAGACCCCGCCACCAGAACATCCGCCCCGGCAGCTGCAACCAGCGGAGCAGTCGTCGGATCAACGCCGCCGTCAATTTCGATATGAACAGGCCGGTCGCCGATCATGGCGCGGATATCGCGGCTCTTCTCAACGCAGGAGTGTATGAATTTCTGCCCGCCAAAACCGGGGTTCACCGTCATCACGCAAACCAGATCGACCAGATCCAGCAGTGGCGCCACCGCGCTGGCCGGTGTGCCGGGGTTCAGCGCAACGCCGGCCTTTGCACCGGCGCCCCTGATCGCCTGAAGCGTGCGGTGGATATGCGGACCCGCCTCGACATGGGCGGTGATGATATCGGCCCCGGCCTTTGCAAACGCCTCGATATACGGATCCACTGGCGCGATCATCAGATGCACGTCCATGACCGTCTTGATATGCGGGCGAATCGCGGCGCAGGTGGCGGGACCAAAGGTGATGTTCGGCACGAAATGCCCATCCATCACATCAACATGGATCCAATCGGCCCCCTGCCCTTCGACAGCTGCGCATTCTGCCCCGAAGGCGGCAAAATCGGCGGCCAGAATGGACGGAGCAATTTTTAAACTACGATCGAACGGCATTTAGGGGTCCCCCGCATGAGATTTCGGTTTCCTAACGCGGTTGCGGGCAGCACGCCACCTTTGGCGTTGCGAAGAAAATATTTGACCAAATGGTCAATCTTGTGCGATGCGCGCGCTTGTGGCACTGTGACCACGCCCGTTTTCTTGCCGGATCAATGCTGCCCGTGACCAATCAAGTCCTTGCCCCGAACCCGACCAAATCTGCGCAGCTGCCGCAGGTCGCCGAACCGCGCAATCCGGGGATGGCGCTTGACCTTGACTGGGTCGCCTCGGTTCAGGCCAACACCTCGGCCATCGAACGCCGCGCAGCCAGCCTGCCGGGGCGGCGGTCGGTCAAGAAGGACTTTCAGGCCGCCTGGCTGCTGCGCGCGATCACCTGCATCGATCTGACGACGCTGGCTGGCGACGATACCGAGGGGCGCGTGCGCCGCCTGTGTGCCAAGGCCGCCAACCCGGTGCGCCGCGATATCCTTGACGCGCTCGGGATCGACCAGATCACCACCGGCGCGGTCAGCGTCTATCACGACATGATCGAAACCGCCGTGCGCGCGCTGGACGGCACCGGCATCCCGGTTGCGGCCGTCTCGACCGGTTTTCCGGCGGGTCTGTCACCGCTGCATCTGCGGATCGAAGAAATCCGCGAAAGCGTCAAGGCCGGGGCTGAGGAGATCGACATCGTCATCTCGCGCCGCCACGTGCTGACCGGCAACTGGCAGGCGCTCTATGACGAGACCAAAGCCATGCGCGAAGCCTGTGGTGAGGCGCATATGAAAGCGATCCTGGCCACGGGTGAGCTTGGCAGCCTGCGCAACGTCGCCCGCGCCAGTTACGTGGCGATGATGGCCGGGTCGGATTTCCTCAAAACCTCAACCGGGAAAGAAAGCGTCAACGCCACCCTGCCGGTCACCCTGGTGATGATCCGCGCAATCCGCGATTTCCATGCGCGCACCGGGTATCGCATTGGTTATAAGCCCGCCGGAGGTATCTCGAAGTCCAAAGACGCCATCACTTATCTAGCGATGATGAAGGATGAGCTGGGCGACCGCTGGCTGCAACCCGACCTGTTCCGCTTCGGCGCATCCTCGCTGCTGGGTGATTTCGAACGGCAGTTGGAACACCACGTCACGGGCCGCTATTCGGCCATCCACCGTCACGCGATGGGATGACGGTGCAGATTGAATTGTTCCGCCCGGCGGCACGCCGGGCGCCCCCCGACCGCCCCCCCGGGCGGGGGCTTCACCCCCACCCGCGGCCGGGGGCCGCCCTTTCTGCCAAGGGTACGCCATGACGATCAAGGAAATCTTCGAAACCATGGATTATGGACCAGCCCCGGAAGATTCGGGCGAAGCGCTGGCCTGGCTTTCCAGCCACGACCGCAAGTTCGGCCATTTTATTAACGGCGCTTTTACCAAACCCGGCAAGGGGTTCGACAGCCGAAATCCGGCCACGACGGACACGCTGGCACGGGTCACGCAAGGCACGGCGAAAGACGTCGACACAGCCGTCGCAGCGGCCCGCAAGGCGCAACCGAAATGGGCGGCACTGCCGGGGCATGAACGGGCCAAGGTCCTCTATGCGCTCGCCCGCCTGCTGCAAAAACATGCGCGCCTGTTCGCGGTGCTGGAGTCGCTCGACAACGGCAAACCGATCCGCGAATCCCGCGACATCGACGTGCCCTTGGCAACGCGCCATTTCTACTACCACGCCGGCATGGCGCAGCTGCAGGACAGCGAGCTGCCTGATCGAGAGGCGCTGGGCGTCTGCGGTCAGATCATCCCGTGGAACTTCCCGCTGTTGATGCTGTCGTGGAAAATCGCGCCCGCGATTGCCATGGGCAACACCTGCGTGCTGAAACCCGCCGAGTACACCTCACTCACCGCGCTGCTGTTCGGGCGCATCTGTCAGGAGGCTGGCGTCCCCCCCGGCGTCGTCAACATCATCACTGGCGACGGCGCGACCGGGCAGGCCATCGTTGACCACCCGGATATCAACAAGATCGCCTTCACAGGATCGACCCCTGTGGGCCCCGCAATTCGCAAGGCGACGGCGGGCACAGGCAAATCGCTAACGCTCGAACTCGGCGGCAAATCCCCCTACATCGTCTTCGATGACGCCGATATCGACAGCGCCATCGAAGGACTGGTCGACGCCATCTGGTTCAACCAGGGCCAGGTCTGCTGTGCCGGATCGCGCCTGTTGGTGCAGGAGGGCATCGCGACGGATTTCTACACCCGCCTGAAACGCCGGATGGACGGGCTGCGCCTGGGCGACCCGCTCGACAAGGCCATCGACATCGGCGCGGTGGTGGATCCGGTGCAACTGGCCACAATCACCGAGATGGTCGATGCCTCCGGCGGCGATGTTTACCACGCCGACACCCCCCTGCCCGCGCAAGGGTGCTACTACCGCCCGACCCTGATCACCGGCCTCGGCACCGCCGACCGCCTGATGCAGGAGGAGGTCTTCGGCCCCGTCCTTGTCGGCATGACCTTCCGCACCCCTGCCGAGGCGGTGGAACTGGCCAACAACACCCGCTTTGGGCTGGCCGCGACGGTCTGGACCGAAAACGTCAACCTGGCGCTCGACATCGCACCGAAACTGGTCGCCGGGGTGGTCTGGGTCAACGCCACCAACCTGTTCGACGCCGCCGCCGGGTTCGGCGGGGTGCGCGAAAGTGGCTTTGGGCGCGAAGGCGGCTGGGAAGGGCTGCTGGCCTACACCAAACCGCGCCGGAAGTTGAAGGATATCACCAAACTGGCATCCGTGCCGGAACCGGAAAACCCCAAGGTCAGCGGTCTGGATCGCACGGCGAAATTCTACATCGGCGGCAAGCAGGCCCGCCCTGACGGCAATTATTCCCGCGCAGTCTGGTCACAAAATGGCCGGTTGCTGGGTCATGCCGGGCTGGGCAACCGCAAAGACATCCGCAACGCGGTCGAAGCTGCGCGCGCCGCGGCAGGCTGGTCCAAGACCACCGCCCACCTGCGCGCCCAAATCCTTTACTACATCGGCGAAAACCTATCGGCCCGCGCGGATGAATTCGCAACCCGCATCCGTGACCTCACCGGAACCGGCGCGAAATCCGCCGAGGCCGAGGTTGCCGCCTCCATCAACCGCCTGTTCACCTATGCCGCCTGGGCCGACAAATACGACGGCGCGGCCAAACCCGTGCCCCTGCGCGGCGTCGCGCTGGCGATGCACGAACCCGTCGGCGTGATCGGCGCGTTCTGCCCTGATGAGGCGCCACTCCTCGGGCTGATCTCGGCGATGGCGCCCGCAATCGCGATGGGCAACCGAACCATCCTCGTCGCGTCAAACCCCTTCCCGCTGGCCGCCACCGATTTCTACCAGATCCTGGAAACCAGCGACGTTCCCGCCGGGGTCGTCAACATTCTGACCGGCGACCACGCCGAACTAGCCCCGCAATTGGCGGGCCACATGGACGTGGATGCGGTATGGAGTTTCTCCTCCGCCGACCTCTCCGCCACGATCGAGCGCGAAGCCGCAGGCAACCTCAAACGCGCTTGGGTGAACCACGGCAAATCCCGCGATTGGTTGGGGGCAGACGGCGAAGGCAAATCCTTCCTTGCCGCCGCAACCGAGGTCAAAACGATCTGGGTGCCTTACGGCGAATAATCCCGCCCAAACCTTGCCCATTACCAGTCTGAAAATACCTCGGGGGTGAATTGGCCAAAGGCCAAGAGGGGGCAGCGCCCCCTGCCGGTCCGGCGCGCCAGCGCCGGATCTACTTCAGCCGGGGCGGTTTTTTCCGCCAGCTATCCAGCCAGGCCCGTATCCCGCCCGTGACCCCGGCATAGCGCGCCTTGGCCAGGTCAAGCTGATCGTCAGCGCGGTCCAGAAACGGCTCGATCGCGCGGCGCCGGAACCGGCGCAGCATCCGCCAGATCAGGAAGATCGCCACGAACAGCATCCCAAAGATCGCGATATTGACCCAAGGGATCAGCGTCACATCCGGCCCCGACACTTCGCGCACCGCAATCGCGTTTGGATAGATCGACAGGAATTCATTGCGCCAGCCGTAATGCGTGATCGCCACCCAGATCGGCTCGGCCCTGGTCGAGATCAGATCAGCCGCTTCGGCCTGCAGGTTCGAACTGTCCAGCTTGAAATAGGGCGGCCAGCCAAAGCCGGTATCCTCGTTACGATACACGGTCACGCGCCCATTGGTGCGCGCGGCGTTGATCAGCCGCAGATCCCGATTGGCCAGTTCCGTATTGCCGCTATCCGCCTGCGCATAAAAGAACCGGTTGAAGCCGGTAAAATCGGCGCGGATCACCTCGGTCGAGGTGACGCGCACGATATCGCGCTGGGGCAGGTTATAGTGGAAGAAGCTGAATGCCAGCAGCAACACCAGCAAGAAGATCGTCCAACGGAAATAGCGCATCAGATCGCCCTCCTCAGGCGTAATTCGTCAGGTAGACCAGCGCGATCACCACGACGATCGGAACGATATAGACGCCCCAGACCAGCTTTTTCTTCAGCGAAATGTCATAATCCGCCATGCCCTGCGTGATGAACGCGTCGCGGTCCCCCTGACGAATTTCCTCGTCCCACTCACGCTCCAACGCCCCGCGCGCGAGTGAGCGGAAATACCACGACAGCGCCCAATAGAACGCAGTCAGGATCACGAACAGGATCACTCCAAGACGGATCATTCCCAACATCAGTCCCGCTCCTTCCTCACAGCGCCCCATGGGCCGACAAGATCAATCTGGCGCGCCCGCCGCCTGGGCCTGTCCCAGGGTGAGGGCGCGTCCGGCGCCTCCTCCATCCCGGGTTCGGGCCCGAACAGCGCCGCCCGCGCGCCCGCCTTATCCACCTGATACTCGGCTTCCAGAAAATCCGCCACATAGGACTTCTTGGCATCCGTCCACCCGGCGTAAAGGCCATAGAACAGCTCTTTATGGCAGATGAACAACTGGCGGATGTCCAGCGGCGTCAGTTCGGCCAGCAGCATATTGACCAGATCGCGCGTCGGCCCGGGCGTGGCCCGCAGCGTGTAGAAGAACGCCGGATGCTCGGACGTGATCCGGGGCCACTTGCCACCGGTTTCGACCCAGCGCAACAGGTCGCCCAACCCATGGAACGCCGGCGGCAGGGCGCTGCCCAACTGGCGCGCGATATTGCGCAGATCGCGCCGGGTCGCGCCCTTCAGATCCTGCCCAAGCGTCGCCGCCACATCGACCAGCATGAAATCCATCTTCTGGCGCAGGATGGCGGCCGCGTCCGCGCCGCGCGCTTTCACAATCGGCTCGACCAGCTCATTATCGCTCAGGAACCGCGCGATCTTATTGGCATCGTCGCGCCCGATCACCTTGTCGACGGGCAAATCCTCGAACGGGTCGTCATCCTCGGCCATATGGATCACGCCGGTCGTTTCGGGTGAGCGGAACACATAAAGCCCGCCGAAATGCCGCGTCCAGAAATTCGGGGTTTCGAATTCCATCCGGGGCAGCACGACCGGGTTGCGGGTCACATCCCCGGTCTTCTTGGCCAACCCAATCATTTCGGCAATCAGCACATCATCGAACCAGGCGTCGTCTTCTTCGCGAAACTGCTCGATCTTGGTGTTGAGTTCGCGCGCGTCAGCGACATGGGCGCCGGTCGTATCCGCCTCGACCGTGATCCGCCGGATTGCCAGCAGGCGTTCAGGGGTCGAGACTTCGAACACGGTATTCGCCAACTCTCCCGCCACCGCATCCCGCGCGGTCAGGGCAAACAACGCTGCCTCATTCGCTTCGATGAACTGGCGCATGATCTCGCGCGAGGTGGAAAACTGCATGTTCAGCAGCGGGGCAGAGCGCTGTTCCGTGGTCAGCAGAATGAACTGGCGGTTGCAGCCATTGGGGTTGAGGTATTGCGGATCGCCCAACTCATGCCCGATCTGAGGCGAGAAACCAGAGATGTCGATGTGGAATTCCGACAACGCGGTCTGCTTACCCGCCAGATGCAGCAGCGCACGGTTGTAGCGTTCGACCAATGCAGGCGAGGACACCTCGATGAGGTTCCCGAACATCAGGCCTTTTTCGATGAGGCGTTTCATATGTGCCGCTTCCCAGATGGCTGGTTACCCGGAGCGGCAGCCCCGGATCGCACCCGCCCGCCCCCCACGGGCGGGGGCGATGCCCCCACCCGGCGGTCGGGCGCGATCCTTAGTGCAAATTCTCTAATTTGGGAAATTGACCGGCTATTCACCAAACCACCTCCGTCCACCGTTTCGGCACGCTCGCCAGCGCCAGCAACCCAATCGGCAGCCAGATCATCCCGGCCAGCAGGCCCAGCCAGGCGAAGTGACCCATGGTGCCGACAGGATCGATCCCCAACAACCGGCTGAGCGCATCCGCCTGCATCGCATAGGCACCGGCGAAATACCCCGCCGAAACGGCCCACAGGATCACCGCTGCGGTCACCCCGTTCACAAACAACCACCCGACGCCTTCGGGCAATGCACGGCCCAGCGCCCGGGGCACCCAGACCGACAGCAGGACCAGCGCCAGAACCGGGATAATGCCGCCCAAAACACTCATGCCGGACGCCTGTGCACCTGCGCGACACCGATAGAGGTCGCCGCCGTCAGATCCAGCATCAGCGCCGCATATCCGGTCAGGCGGATCACCCCTTCCCCTCCAGATACCGCCGCTTGGCTTCTTCCATCCGCCCCATGTCACGCACCGCATTGGCAATCGCGACCTCGTCAGATTTGTCGGCATAGCGGAATTCGCTGTCCGCATAGCGGTTGATCTCCTGTATCACCATGTCGATGGTGATCGGCACCGTCATTTCGCGGATCATCCCCAGTTTTTCGTTATAGGGTTTGAACAGAAAGATCTCCGGGTCTTCCATCCATTCGTCCGGCAGTTCCACGTCCAGCGCGCGCACCTTCACCGCATCGGTGATGTTCTTGATCGCGCGGCCGGTGAAGCGATCGTCCGCCTCTTTGATCGCACTCAGATAGGCGCCCATCTTGGCAATCGTATCCAGCCGCCCGGTCTGTTCCTCGACCTCTTGCCAGACCTTCAGCAGGCCCTCTTCATGCGGTTTTCCATGGCTTTCGAAACTTGCACTGACCGCTTTCTTGATTTCTTGAGCCGAGAACAGATCATGCTCTCCCACAGGGATATCGTGGTTCTTGCCCAGCAGCAGATGCAGGATGTCGATGTAGTCTTCGCGCGTCTGCGGCCCGTCCACCAGAAACCGTGCCCCGGCCCGCTGGCGCAGGGCGTCATCGACGTTTTCGGGGTAGTTTGAAAACATGCCAAAGGTGCAATTCCCCCGCACTACCGTGCCCGCGCCCGAAAACGCTTCCATCAAAACCGCCGTCACCTCTTGCTGGCCCGCGCTTGACTGCCGGTCACCGCGCTTGCCTGCGATCTGGTCGATGTCGTCCACCGTGCCGAACCCGATGACGCTGGGGTCCATCACATTGTCAATGAAGGCCTTGGCGTTCTGCCCCGACTTGCCCTGATAGCTGTCGATCTGATCGATCGAGAAGTTCTGATAGCGGAACGGGTAGTCGGCATTCTTGCAATAGGTGTCGACCAGCCCCGCCATCATCTGGATCAGCGTCGTCTTGCCCGTCCCCGGTTTGCCGTCGCCCATAAAGGTAAAGATGAACCCGCCGAGTTCCGCAAACGGGTTCAACCGACGCTCAAAATCATAGGCCATCAGCATTTTCGACAGCTTCATCGCCTGATATTTGGCGATATGGTTGCCGACAACCTCGTTCGGTTTCTTGAAGCTCATCACCAAAGACGCCGACTTGCCCCGCCGCGCGGGGGTGAAGCCGGAAACGGCGAATTCGTCCGCCTCGACCTTCCAGTTGGATGCGGTGAATGCCTCCAGCCGGGGGGCGGTGCTGGCCCGCAGCGCCACCTTTTCCATCAACTGTTCGGCGAAGGCCAAAACCGTCGCCACCGTCCGCGGCTCGTCCGAGGCATGGGCCTCCAGATCCTGATCCAACTCCCATAGCGCGCCCTGCAGGGCCAGTGGGGCGTTGTCGGTCAACAGCTCCTCAACCTCGCCAATCTCAACCGAAACCTCGGACGCGTGGGCGGCCAGCAAAAACGCCGCCGCATTGCCGAAGACATAGAGGGATATCAGCGCCTCAGCCGCCAGAAGTTCGGAAAATTCTGTTTTCTTGCCCGCCGCCAGACCACCGGCCAGATTGTCCCGCTTCAGCGCATCCAGCCCGGTCCGTTCACCAAACTGTTCGGCCACCGCCAGCGCAATCGCCAGCGCCCGGCGCAACCCCTGCAACACGCCCGCCTGAAGCGCGGTCGGCAGGTCATCTTCGCCCACACCCTCAACCCGTTCAATCAGTCGCACGCCTTCGGGCCGGGCAGTGGATCGCGTCACCATCCCCGGCGTGGTCGACCGGAACCGCCGCCGCGTGCCGATGCCGCTGGATTTCTCTGCCGGGGCCGCCCCCGGTTTCGCCACCCGAGGCGTATGATCGAACCCGTCGAGCAGGCCCAGCGCAGCCTCGTAATGTTTGACGATATCCGCCTCGCGCAGTTCCATCTGATCGGCTGGTGTGCTCATTTTTCGTCTTCCTCAAGATTTTGAAGAACCAGTTCGATTCCGCGATAACCTGAACCATAATCTTCATAGAAAATTCGTCCGACCCATGTTCCCGCCTGTCCTGGCCAGTCAACTTCACCCACCGCGAAATTATCTACCGCGCCTTCAATATTCTGCGATGCACAGACGATGTCTGATATGGCTTGGGTGCTTTTGGCCTGTCGCAGGCGATCCCAACAATACAACTCAGTTTCTTTGGCGGTGATCCATTCTGGATGCTCAAAAGATCCGGGGAAAATTCGTGCGTCAGACAGTGCCGAAAAATCGCGCTCGTCCAAGAAGTCATTCAAGTCGCGCAACGTAAATCCGCTGGTCAGTTCCTTGGAAACTAATGCTCTTATACGCTCAGATGGGAATTCACGCGTCGACACCATCCAAATGCAGCCAATTAATATGACACCAAAAGCGAGCAAGGCATAGCGAGACCTTGGCAGGATTTTTCGCGGACCTTCGCTCATCGCATCGTCACCACGCGCCCACCCGGGCTGACCACAAACTTCCGCACATCGCGAAACCCCGGCGGGTTCGCCTCGGCCAGTACCTGATAGGGGCGTTGCGGCAGGATAATCGAGCGTTCGGTCCGCGTTGCCCCGGTATCGACACCCCGGCCCGAGAATGGGTCGAGCGCAAAAATCTCTCGGTCCACGGTGCCAAACCAGCCTTTCTTTTCCTGCTCCACCCGCTCGGAAATCAGCTCCTCCGCCGTCCAGGCCAGCGCCCAGTCCTGGCCCTGCGGCGCCTTCGCGTCGGCCAGCACCTTGGCGATTGGCCCGCTCTGCAATGTAAACGCCGAGGAATACATCGGCCCAAGGTGGATCCGGCGCAGGCGCTTGGGGTGCAGGTCGTCGAAATCCTGATCGAACCCCTTGGCGATGGTCAGCAGTTTCAGCCCGCCCATGCTCTGCGCAATCAAGTGCTGCTGCACGGCAGGCCAGCGCCTGTCATCTTTGACCAAGGAGGTCCGCCCGGTATCCTCGGCTTCCATCAGATAGATCGTCGGCAGGTTGATCTGGCTGTCATAGACCGCCCAATGGATCATATAGCGACGGCGATCACCCGTGCCGCTCAACCAATAGGCCTGTGGGTGCATCTGCGGCCAGAACAACTCTCCCTGCATCAGCTGTTCATAATACAGCCGCTGCGACATCGCGAATTGCAGCTTGGTCGGGATCGTCAGATCGCCGACGATCTGGCGCACCATATCATCCTTGATCCGCGCCGCACTGGCCATGCCATCCAGATGGCGTTCAGCCTGCTGGGCGTCATTGGCCATGGTCAGCAATTCACTGTGCACCGGAAAGCCGCTTTCGTGCTTGTCAAAAGCCAGGCTGCCGAAGTGCGAACCGGTTTCCCGCCCCGTCATCAGGTATTTGTTCGACAGCGCCCGGAAGGTGTGGGCAAGGTTGCGGATGTACGACCCGAGGATCTCGACCTCGTCACGCGCCAATTCACCCTCGCTCTCCAATTCCGCCGCGACGCGGCCCAGATGCCCGGTGATCGCCTCGAACTTGGCAAAATATCGCCGCGCCGCGAAGGCGTCGGTGATCGGCGCGTGATCGCGGGTCAGGGTTTCTTTGGCGTCAGTCATGCGGTCCCCTCATGGCGCGCCACCCTGTCGGGTGTCCCAAAGGCGCAGCACTTCTATCCGTGTTTCGGTCACCCGATAGATCAGCGTGAACGGTGTGCGGGATATATGTAGCTCTCGCACGTTTTCGCGCCCGGGCGTCGGGTGTCCGATATAGGGGTTCGCGGCCAGCAACTTCAGGACCGCGGCATACCGCGCCCTGGACGACTGATCGCCCTGCGGGAAGACCGCCGAGTAATACTGTCGGAACCACGCCAGATCGCGCGCGGCCGAGGGCAGGAAAATGATTGTCATTGCGCAATGTCGGCATCCGGCATCGGCAGTTCATCATCCGTGCCCCAACTGTCGACCCAGGCCGTCATCGCTTCTTGTGAGATGAAGCGCCCCTGTTCCGCCTCGGCCAATGCCGCATCGATCATCGCCCGCTTGGCGGCGCGCCCTTCCACCAGCGAACGGATCGCCTGGGTGGCAAGTTGTGACGGCGTCACGTGCTCACGCTTCGCCTCGGATTCGAGCGAGGCTTTCAGGTCTGGGTCGAGCCGGACAGAGAAGGGGTTGGGCATAGCAGGGCCTTCGCAATATTGTAGAACTACATTGTAGTCATATTGACTACATCGGCAATCTATTAGCTCTCAGTTTCAAATTTTTCTCGCTTCGCCCAAAGCTTCACGGAAACGGCTAGAAACGTCCCTGAAAGCGCTAAGAGCATGAGGCAAATTCCTAAGAGCGGCCCCGCCGCGGCACCGGGCATACCAAATGTCGCCGATGGAACGAACAAGAGCCAGAAACTATTGGCAGCCAACAGAATTCCGGCAGAGGCAAATGTAATGGAGATCGCGCGGCGCATCACGCTCCATACAGGTTCTTGTCGTGCTTCTCGACGATCTCCTGGAACCGCCGCGCGAACCGCTCGTCCGCTTTCGCTTTCTGCTCCAGCACTTTCCGCGCAAAGACCATGTGATCCTCATGCGCCTCCATCATCTCGGCCATGCGGGTGTTGGTGGCCGAGCCAATCGCCGACATTGCGGCCTGGGCTTCCTGATCCGTCTCCACCCCGATCTCGTTGATCCGGTGGGCGACGTCCTGCTGCTGGGCCGTCTTCAGCGATTTGGTCAGCGCATCATACAGCACCACCCGTTGCTTGGTATCCGTCTGCAGCTTGTTGATCAGAACCATCTGCGTCGCCGCCTGGTTCTGCAGGGAATCCACCCAGCTTTTGCCCTTTTCGATATACCGTTCCAGCGTCTGCGATTTGGCCAGCTTGACCTGCTCGTCCTGCACAAGCGCGTTATAGGTCGCGTTCAATCCAGCCAGTTCCGTTTCCAGCCGGGTGCGCGCGGCGGCGTCCTGTTCGACGGAGATCTTGTTTTCCAACTCGATGATCTTGGGGTCCATCGCGGTGATTTCCGCGCGCGCATCTTCCAATGTGGCGACCGTGGTTTCCCGCTCGGTCAGGGTTTCGCCCAGCTGGTTCTCAACCTTGACCTTCTGGCTGTTCAACTCCTCCAACTGGCCCTGCAAAAGCGTCACGATGGTGTCAGATTTCGAAATCAGATCCTGCAACTTGTCGTCGATGGACGCGGTGCGCATGCGTTCCTGACGCATCGAATCCGCTTTGCCTTGCGAGAAGATGCCAATGAAGGACTCCATTCCCGTCTTGGTGCGCATCTCGTTGAAATCCTGGGAAAATCCGGCCGTTACATCGTCCAAACCCATAATCAGCTCGGCGATATTGGCGTTCATCGCGGCCGTATGCGCGTGGACATCATCCAGCGAGGCATTTTCGATATCCACGGCAATATCATCGCCCGTGGCCATCTTCTGGCGCGCGGCCTCGATCCGGCTGGTCACCTCGGCAATCTTCGCCTGGGCTTCGGCCACTTCGGCCTGACTTTCTTTAATCTGCGCGTCCAAATCGGCCATCTATCCCTCGCATTTATGATCAACTGGCTGTTACCTAGGGATGAATTTAGGCGTTTTCCAGACGCGCGTCATCTGGATTCGCGACTCCGGCGGGTTCATCGGATCATTCGACCTGTCCATCATTGACCCCTAAATATCCCCGCCGGAGGCATCTTTTCTACGGCGGTTTCCCCACCACGTTGAACCCCGGCCCATAGGGATAGCCAGTGATATTCTCGGCCCCCGCTTCGCCGACCACCAGAATATCATGTTCGCGGTACCCACCGGCCCCCGCCTGCCCGTTCGGGATCGTCAGCATCGGCTCCATGCTAACCACCATGCCGGGTTCCAGCACCGTGTCGATATCCTCGCGCAGTTCCAGCCCCGCCTCTCGCCCGTAATAGTGGCTGAGCACCCCGAACGAGTGACCATAGCCGAAGCTGCGGTATTGCAGCAGGTCGCGCTCGGCGAAGAAATCGTTGATCTTGTGGGTGATCTCGGCGCAGGAAGTTCCGGGCCGGATCAGGCTGATGCCCAGTTCATGGGCGCCGACATTCGCCTCCCAGATTTTCGCCGAGGCATCGTCTACCTCCCCCACGAACAACGTCCGTTCTAGCGCCGTGTAATAGCCGCTGATCATCGGGAAGGTGTTCAGCGACAGGATATCGCCGTGTTCCAACTCCCGCGCGGTCACCGGGTTATGTGCGCCATCGGTGTTCAGGCCGGACTGAAACCAGACCCAGGAGTCGCGGTATTCGGCGTGGGGGAAAGCGCGGGCAATCTCGGCCTCCATCGCGTCGCGGCCTGCCATGGCCACGTCGATCTCGCGCACCCCAACCTTGATCGCATCCTTGATCGCATAACCGCCGACATCAGCAATCCGCGCGCCTTCGCGGATCAACGCAATCTCGGCCACGGACTTCTTCATGCGTTGTTTCATCGTTGCCGGCGCGATATCGACCACGCTGGCGGGTTTCAGAAACGCATCATGCTGGGCGCGGCGTTCCAGCGTCATGTGATCGGCCTCGATCCCGACACGCTGCCCCTCACCGGCGACATGCGCCACCGCGCGCCAGAAATTGTCCCGCTGCCAATCGGTATAGGTGATCGCATCGCCGACACAGCGCCGCCACGGCTGGCCCGCGTCGATCCCGGCGGAAATCACCACGTCCTGACCCGCCGTCACCACCAGCCCATAGGGCCGCCCAAATGCGCAATAGAGAAAGCCTGAGTAATAGGCGATGTTCTGCATCGAGGTCAGGACGACAACGTCCACGCCGGACGCCTCCATCACTTTTCGCAGCCCGGCAAGACGGTCGCCATATTCCTCGGGCGAAAACGGCAGCGGGGCCTTTTCGCCGTTGTGAAAGCGGAAGAATTCGGTGCGGGTATCGGTCATTGGGGTGCTCCCTGTCGTTCAAAACAGACCCCGGCGTTCAGGGCCGCTTTTGGGCGCGCGGGACACGCGGGGCGACGCCATCGCCCAGGCCCGCCAAACTGCTAGCCCAACCCAATGCACCGCGCAATCCCGCCCTTGCGCTTGCCCGCGTGATATCGCTTGATCGGACGCGAAAAGGGGGGCGTGATGCAGAAAGTAAACCTGGCCGAGAAACTGGCCCAGTTCGACAGCCACTGGGATCCGCATGTCGTGGCCGATTACAACGACAATGAGGTGATGGTGGTGAAGTTTCAGGGCGAATTCCCCTTCCACAGCCACCCCGACACAGACGATTTCTTTCTGGTGATCGAGGGCGAGATCTTGCTGGATGTCGAAGACAATACCCTGACCCTCGGCCCCGGAGAGCTTGCCGTGGTGCCGCGCGGCAAGGTCCATCGACCACGCGCGCTGCGTGAAGCCAAGGTATTGTTGATCGAACCCCGTGGCGTCCCCAACACCGGCGACGCTGCCACCGCCGCGCCAAAGCCACGGATCTGATGCCGACCGGTGCACGCAATCTGATCACCGATGTGCCCGGCCTTCTGGTCGGGCAGGCGCAGGATGATGTGATCAAGACTGGCGTGACGGTGCTGACGTCCGATGCCCCGTTTCTTGCGGCTGTCCACATCATGGGCGGCGCGCCCGGCACACGCGAAACCGATTTGCTAAAGCGTTTCGTCTTGAACCTGAATCGCGAGGGATTCCCTTGAGACCTGATCTGTGATTCATCCTGTTTGGGAGGATGGATCATGTCAGCACCTTTGCCATCTGCGCTTCGGATACGGTTTCAGAGATACATTGAAGAAGGGTTGAGCGGGCGCGCGGCGGCGTTGCGGTTGAAGCTGTCGCCTGCCACAGGCGCGCGGTGGGCGCGTCAGGTGAGGATGAAGGGTCATGCGGAACCTGCCCGGCAGGGACCGCCGCGCGACAAGGGAAAGCTGGCTCCGCATCGGGAATTCTTTGAGGAGTTGATCGCACAAGACCCTGACATCACGCTCTTTGAGTTGCGTAATGCGCTGGCCGATGCAGAGGGTGTGCGGGTGCATCACTCCTCCATCGCCAACCTTCTGTCCCGGCTCGGCTTCACGTACAAAAAAAGTCGCTGGTCGCCACCGAGCGCCGCCGCGCCAAGGTAAGGCAGCAACGGGCCGACTGGTTCAGATACCGCTCGCCAGCCATTGCGACCTTTCCTGAGCGCGTTGTCTTTATTGACGAAACCGCAGTGAAGACAAACCTCACGCGCCTACGCGGCAGAGCCAAGCGCGGTAAGCGCCTGACGATGGATGCGCCCTTCGGAAGCTGGGGAACCCAAACCTTGATCGCGGGCCTGACCCAAGGCGCGCTGATCGCACCTTGGGTCATCAAGGGAGCGATAGATGGCCCCGCCTTCGCGGCCTACATCCGCGAAGTGCTGGTCCCCGAGATCAACCCCGGCACTGTCGTCATTCTCGACAACCTGGCAACCCACCGGAATAAGGAGGCGACGCAGGCTTTACGCAATCACGGCTGCTGGTTCCTTTACCTGCCACCGTACTCGCCCGACCTGAATCCCATCGAGCAGGCCTTCTCTAAACTGAAAGCCCATTTGCGACGGATCGGGGCCAGGTCCTTTACCCAGGTCTTCGAAGCAATCGGAGCAATCTGCGATCTCTACGACCCAGTAGAATGCTGGAACTACTTTAAGGCCGCCGGATATGTCTCAGGTTAATGTCGAAACGCTTTAGGCTATCTGATGTCGGGGTTGGGGGACGAGGACGGCATTTACTACAGCGTCCAGCAGCTGGTGCCCGAGGCCTGGGCGACGATCGCCGAGGATATCCCGTGCGAGGAGCCGAAGGTGAAGATCACCATCCGGCTCGACCAGTCAGTGGCGAGGTTCTATCGCGCGATGTGCAAGGGGTATCAGGCGCGGATGAACCGGGTGCTGGCGACCTATGCCCAGATGCAGATTGGTCAGGTCCAGCGGGAACATGAGGTGTTCGCGGACCTGCTGCACAACCACGGGCAGGACAGGATCACCGAGATGATGGAGGGCTGGTCGTGGTACAAGGAGACACCGCCCGACCCAGAGTGAGCGCAGGGCGGGCCAATGGCCCGCCCAGTCGGTGTGACCGGGCAAGGCGATGTTGTGCAGGCGCGTTGGGCGTTCGGAGTGGCTCAGTTAGAGCGGAAGCTGCGCGATGAAGGTCGCGAGCTGTTACCGTCTCCGCCGCAATTGAACTTCAACTCGCCGCCCGACCAGCCGACGGCGCACCAGTATCCGGCGTGGTTGCAGACAATCATGAAAGGGAAGCGGACGCAGCCGAGGGGGACGGGGCCGTCCGGGTTCGCGGCGAAGGCGTTTCCGGCGCGCTGGGCCTTGCGATAGGCGGTGTACATCTTGGGGTGATCAGCGCGCATCTGGCCGGGCGAGAGCGCCGTCGTCTTGCCGTCGATTTCAACCGGCACCTTGGAGGCGGCGCTGGCCGCGGGCGCGGTGAGGGTAAGGGCGGCGAGGGTGACCGAGAGAACGAGTGACTTGTACATGCTGTGACCTTCCTGAGTTCGGCGTGGGGTGAGCGTCGACTACAGGTGGGTCGTGGGGTGGGGGGTGAAGGTTCAATTGGGGAGATATTGGGGGCGATTATGTGTGTTGTGTTTTGGTCGTTATCGTGTGCACGCCGCACAGGGTCCGCCATCTTCCAAAAGGAACCCATCTGTCACCGGCGATTGCACGTTCAGCCGCCTGGTAAGAATTAATCCCATTGTGCAGACTTGGGCCATAATGTCGATTGAGCGTAAAACTCAAAACGTGGTGTTGAAGCCAATGAACGGTCCATGAACCAGAATGTCTGACGTGCCGAGATTTAGCCCGAAGCCACTATCATCCGATATTTCCACAGTGACGTCTTTCCAATGTTGCGCCTGATATCCGACGACAATCGATCCCGATTCAGAAGTCTGAATAGCTGCACTGATCCTTGCATCAATGCCCACCGCAGTCGTTTCGGTTGGCGTACAGTCGTCGCAAATCCAAAAGTCAGTGTCGTGTGTCTTGATAACACCATCAAGCACTGAAAGTCCGGCACCACCCAAAAGTGACACCCCGCCTATGGCGTTGTCTTGCTTGCCTTCGTACCCAATGCGCACCTCAGTGCCTTCAAATGCATGAAGTGGGCCGTTGCCGCTGGAGAAAAACTTGGAGGTCAAATCCAATTTCATATGGCGCAGACCTACGGTCCAGTACCCATTGTCATTCACAGGACGACCATATTCTAAATCGAATATCGTTGCGCCTATGCCCGCACCAGATGGTGTGCCTGAACCGTTCCATTGTATACTTTGATCGATGTTGATGCTTTCTATCCCCAATCCAAAAAAACACCATTGCTGTGGTATCGAAAATCCATGCCGGCCCAGGTACCTTCACCTAGCGATGATGTTGCTGAGTTACCTCCATTCGGACCAAAAAGCTGGTGGTCAGTTTCAGTTTCCAGCGTAGCTCCACCATAGAGCCCGAAAGAAAACCCATCCTCGGCCTTGGCTGCAACGACAGAGCAAGCCATCGCCACGGTCGCGAGCAGCAGCGTTTTCATGACAATCCTCCCAGGTGACCTCAGCATTTCGTGCGGACAGATCGTAATTGGATGCTTGTTCACCCTCGCAGTCAAGCCTGTTGTCAGATCTGAGGCGCCAATACACCCGAGCACCTACTCAATCCAAACGGGAACACAATAATTTAGGCTGTCAGGGCAGGATCGCTCCCATTTTTTCGCCGTATCTTGCCCGAACCGAAGGCTTCCGAGTAGAATTCATCGCAAACCCTCCTGAATTCCTTTCCGACTACAACTTCAGGATGTGGCAACAATTGAAGGCTCGCCCAAAAAACGATCGATTTTGACCAACGCAAGCGGCCCAACAGCGTATCAATGGCTTGAGCCTGGCACTAACCCCAGCCAAAACCAGGTCAGTTCTGCCACGTTTCTGGCCACCGCGCGTGGCGGGCAAATGCCCGCCCTACGCCCTCACACCCCTCACAACTCAATCCGAAACCGCGCAAACCCGTCTGGCCCATCCCCCGCAGGGGCAATCGTCACGCCCGGCACCTGGTCGGCGTAATCCACCGCTTTCGGCCCCGTGTCGAACAGCACGCTGGTTCCGGGCAGGGGGGCGAAGCTCCAGTTGGCGTCGGGGCCTTCGAAGATGATGGTGTCGCCCATGGCTCCGGGGAACGACCCGCCGCCTGAGGCGCGGTAGTTGTTGGTGGCGATGATGAACTCCATGTCGTCAGTGACCGGCGCGCCGTTGTACATCAGGCCCACGATGCGGTTGGCGTCGGGGTTCAGGGGTTCGCCTTTTGGGGTGAATTTTGACGGCTGAGACAGGTCGATCTGATAGGTGACGTCGTCGATCACGTCGAAGTTGTAGGACGGGAATTCGGGGTTCAGCAGGACCTGATCCGCCTGTCCCGGGGTGATCTGGTTGAACATCCCGGCGCTGCGTTCCAGCCAGTCGCGCACCTCGGCCCCCGTCACCCGCACCGCCCGCGCGGTGTTGGGATAGAGATAGAGGTCGGCGACGTTTTTGATCGCGACGTCGCCTGCGGGGACGTCGGTATAATACTCCGGCCCGCCCCGGCCCCCGGCTTTGAATGGCGCTGCGGCAGAGAGGATGGGGAGGCCTTCATGTTCGGTCCCTTTCATCATTTCCTCAATATACCATTTCTGCGCGATGGAGACGATCTGGACCGAGGGGTCATCTGCGACCAACGCGAAATAGCTGTGCAGCGGCGCGGCGGTCTTGCCGACGGCGCGGCGGACGTAGGCGAGGGTTTCGTCGTGCTCGGCCTGAACGGCGGCGAGGACCTCGGGCTGGCTTTCCACCAGCGCGGTGATCGAACGATCCTCGTTGCGTTTTGAAATCGGACGGGTCGAGGTTTCGAAGCCTGCGACTTTCCAATCTCCGCCCGACACTTCCAGCATCAGGTCGATGACGCCGAGGTCGCTGCCCCAGAAGCCGCCCATGACGGCGGGTTTGCCGTGGAGCGTTCCGGCCTCGGGATCGACGGCGTCGGTGGCCTCGTATTTCGGGCCGGGGAAGACGAGGTGGTGGTGGCCGGTCATAATCGCGTCGATGCCGTCCACGGCGGCCAGCGGAACGCTCGCGTTTTCCATCCCGTCGCTGTGCTGGTCCGCACCGATCCCGGAGTGGCTGAGCGCGATGATGATGTCGGCCCCGGCCTCTTTCATCTCGGGCACGTAGGCCCGCGCGGTTTCGACAATGTCGCGAGCCACCACGTTGCCTTCCAGGTGGCGGCGGTCCCAGTTCATCACCTGTGGCGGGGTGAAGCCGATGATGCCGAGTTTCAGGGCGTGTTCCTCACCCGCGCCATCGGTGACCATCCGGTCGAGGATGACGTAGGGCTTGAACAGGGTCGTGTCGGCGGTGGGGGAGGCCCCAGCCTCGGTCGCGATGTTGGACAGCACCACCTGGAAATCGGCCCCGGCCATGCTCTTCATCAGGAAGTCGAGGCCATAGTTGAACTCGTGATTGCCGATGGTGGCGGCGTCAAAGCCGACCGTATTCATTGCGGTGATGATCGGGTGCATGTCGCCGTCTTTCATGCCCCGCTCATACGCGATGTAGTCGCCCATCGGGTTGCCCTGAATCAGGTCGCCGTTGTCCAGCAGCACCGAATTTGTCGCCTCGGCCCGGATGTCGGCGACATGGGCGGCGGTGCGGGCCAGGCCGACGGTGTCGACCGGCTTGTCGGAGTAATAATCATAGGGGAAGACATGCACGTGCAGATCGGTCGTCTCCATCAGCCGCAGATGCGCCTGACCGGCGGCGGCGCGGGCTGAGAACGGGTGCAGGATCGTCAGCGATGCACCGGCCGTGGTGGCGGCAAGGAAGGTGCGGCGGCTCATGGGGGCAGACGGCAAGCGTTGCATGGGATTCTCCTGAAAAGCGATTGGCAGACAATGAACGCTAACACGGGATATCCAATAGATACGATGCAATCGGCAGGAATATGCCGAAACCCTATGGGGTGTTGACGCGCCCGTCAATTCCCGCACGGGGCGAGCGTGCGGCCATCCGGCGCGCAACCCGTTGCCATGGACGCGGTGCGCTGGCAGGTAGGGCGGGTTTGGCAGCGATGGGCAGGGCAGAGATGCGACTGGCGGAAACGGTGACATTTGGCGGCTCGGGTCTGAACCGGGCGGCAGAGCTGCGCGGTGATGCGGATGCGCTGGCCCGGATGCTGGGCGATCCGGCGGCGCGAGTGCTGCCGATCTGGCGGGGCAAGCCGCTGTTTTCGGGCACTGACCCTGTCGAACCGGGGTGGCTGAAGCCGGGCCATCCGGTTCTGCGGGATGGCCGCACGCCCGTGTTCCTTGGCATTGACGACAGCGTCGGTGATGGCGTGCCGCAGTTTGCGCAGGATGTTTCGGATTGGCAACCTGTCGATCAGCCCGAAGAACAGGATGTGTTCTTCGACCCGACTGAACAGCGCCATCCCGACCTGCCAAGCGGCGTGCGTTTTGCGGAATTGCGCGGTGCGATGGCGGCCTTGTCACCGCGCGCTGCCGAGTTGATCGTGACCGCCAAAGCAGTACTGGGCTGGCATCGCTCGCACAGGTTCTGCGCGATTTGCGGGGCGGAAAGCGTGATGGCGATGGGCGGCTGGCAACGGGATTGCCCGGTCTGCGGCGGGCATCACTTCCCGCGCACCGATCCGGTTGTCATTATGCTGATTGTGCGCGCCAACAGCCTGCTGATCGGGCGCTCGCCGCATTGGCCCGAGGGCATGTATTCCCTGCTGGCAGGCTTCGTCGAACCGGGTGAGACGCTGGAGGGGGCGGTGCGCCGCGAGGTTTTGGAAGAAACCGGCGTGACCTGTGGGCCGGTCAGCTACCTCGCCTCACAACCCTGGCCATTCCCGTCTTCGCTGATGTTCGGCTGTCTGGCCGAAGCGACGAGCGAGGCGATCACGCTGGACCCGGCGGAACTGGACGATGCGATCTGGGTCACGCGCGAAGAGATGGCCGAGATCTACGCCGGGCGGAACCCGAATATCAGTGCCGCGCGCAAAGGGTCGATCGCGCATTTCCTGATCGGGCATTGGCTTGCAGATCGGCTGGATTGATCTCACAGGACAGTCAGAAAATTCAGGCAGCGAAATGCGCGGACGATGAAATTTACCTCGGATGAAATAGTGAAGGCGCCGCTGGCAGATGTGTTCCGCGCTTGCACCGCGTTTGAGACATTCACCCGGCTGGCACGGAACCGGGACATCTCGGTCGAACGCACCGACGATCTGGCGGCACCGGGTCCGGGGATGTCCTGGACTATAGGCTTTCGTCTGCGTGGGCGCAGGCGGACAGCGGATGTCCGGATGCGTCGGTTTGATGCGCCGAGCGGGTTTGTCGCGCATTCCCGAAGCGGTGGTCTGGATGCAGTGATCACGTTGAAACTGTCCGAAACGGATCCGAATACCACCCGCATGGTGACCAAATTCAACGTGCAGGCGAAATCGGTGTCCGGCAAGATCGTGATGCAATCTCTGCGTCTGGTTCGCGGCCGCGTGAAACGGCGTATTGCAAGGCGCGCGGCGGCCTTTGCGCGCCGGATCGAGGTTGACTGGCGCCGCCAGGTCAGGCGCGGCACGGGGTACGAAACACCATCGCGCTATACATCAAAAACCTGATCGCCAAGCGCAGCAACGGATCCGCACATTCAGGCATTATCAGTCCATAAATACCTCGGGGGTCTGGGGGCTGGCCCCCAGCCGTCTCGTGTCTGGGGGGCGTTGGCCCCCAGCCTGCCGGGTCAAACCTGCGGGCCGCGAAGGCTTGGATCAGGCGCGATTGCTGGCCAGGTCTGCGGGATAGACGCCAAGCACGTGCAGGTGGTCGGTGAAATAGGCCAGCTCTTCCATGGCCAGCACAACGTTGGGGTCATCTGGGTGCCCCTCGATATCTGCATAGAATTGCGTCGCAGTGAACTGGCCGCCGACCATATAGCTTTCCAGCTTGGTCATGTTGACACCATTGGTCGCAAAGCCGCCCATCGCCTTGTAGAGCGCGGCGGGGATATTGCGGACGCGGAATACGAAGCTGGTGATCATCTTGCCTTCACCACGCCGCGTTGTGTCCAGCGTCGGTGACATCACCAGGAACCTTGTGGTGTTGTTGTCCAGATCCTCGATATGGCGCGCCACAACGTCGAGGCCATAGATCTCGCCTGCCAGCTCCGAGGCCAGCGCGGCCTGCGCCGGATCGCCAACCTCGGCCACGTGCTGGGCTGAGCCTGCTGTGTCGGCGCCGGTGACCGGGCGGATGTTGTGCTGGGTCAGGAATTTGCGGCACTGGCCCAACAACACAGTATGGCTCATCGCTGAGGTGATCGCCCCAAGCGGGGTTCCCGGCACTGCCAGCAGATTGATGTGGACGCGCACGAAGGCTTCGTCGACGATATGCAGCCCGCTTTCGGGCAGCAGGGTGTGGACATCTGCAACCCGTCCATATGTCGAGTTTTCTACCGCAAGCATCGCCAGGTCAGCGTTGCCATTGCGCACGGCGGCGACCGAATCCTGAAAGGTCTGGCAGGGCATCGGCTCCATCTCGGGGCGGGCCTGGGCGCAGACCTGATGGCCATAGGCGCCAAGCTCTCCCTGGAATGCGATACGTCCGGTCATGGCGGCCCCCTGTCCTGTCGTCGTTGCAGGGGCGTTTCGTCGCGCCTAACAACGCTTGAAAGCCCCTGCCGGAAACGGATAGATAGCCGCGAAGGCAAGGACAAGGCGGAACACGACATGTTCGACACGATGACGATGACCAAAGTAGCTGCCGGGCTGTGCGGCGCCTTTCTGGTGTTCCTGCTGGGCAACTGGGCTGCCGAGACGATGTATCACGTCGGCGCGGATGGTCACGGCGACGGCCATGGCGGCGAGGCCGCGCAAGCCTATACGATTGAAGTGGCCAGTGCCGACGCGACAGATTCAACGGACGCGCCCGACGCGCCCGAAATTGATTTCGCAGCGCTGGTTGCGGCGGCAGACATTGCCAAGGGCGAAAAGGTCTATGGCAAATGCAAGGCCTGCCACAAGGAACCGGGCGCCAATGGCACCGGGCCGACGCTGCACGGTGTTGTTGACCGCGACATAGCCTCGGTCGGGGGCTTTGGGTATACAGACGCGCTGATTGGATTGCCCGGCGACTGGGAGGCTTCGGCCCTCAACCTGTTCCTTGAGGCACCTAAAACCTATGCGCCGGGGACCAAGATGAACCTTGCCGTGCGCAAACTGGATGATCGGGCCAATCTGGTCGCATATCTTGCCACGCTGACAAACTGATCCTACATCCCGCGTTCAGAATTGTTACAAAGCCGTCCGCATATGGGCGGCTTTTTCATGTCTGAAGTGTCTGATGTTGCCGGAATGCGCAGGGCTGCGCGCGGTTCGATCACCAAATCTCACGGATTCTCAACTTGAGCGTTCGACTTTGTAAAAATTGGCGTAAGTTGCAAAATGAACGCTATGTACGCTTCACAGGTTGTTGACGGAGGATTCTGCCCATGACGCTATTCGCCCCTCGCCAGGTTGCCCTGGCCACGCTGATTGCCACATTGCCTGCGGGTGCTATGGCGGAAAGCCACGGTGTCACGGTTAGCCATGGGTACACCAATTTCGGCGAATTGAAGTATCCGGCAGACTTTCCGCATCTGAATTATGTCAATCCTGACGCCCCCAAGGGCGGGCAATTGTCGCTGTGGGCGCAGGGGAATTTCGACAGTTTCAATCTGTACACCCGCAAGGGCGTGCCGGTGGCGAATACTGATCTGATGTACGAAGACCTGATGATCGCCTTTGCCGATGATCCTTACGGATATTACTGCAACCTATGCACCACGGTCGAATACCCTGAAGGCCTCGACTGGGTGGTGATTAACCTGCGCGAAGATGTGCGGTTTTCGGACGGCACGCCGATGACGGCTGAGGACCTGAAGTTCACCATCGATCTGTTTCTGGAACAGGGCATTACCGAATTTCGCAGCTTATTGGACGGGTTCTTCAAGTCGATCGAGGTGACGGGCACGCATCAGGTGCGGTTCGAATTCAATGAAGCGGCCCCATTGCGTGACCGGATGGGGCTGGTCGGCCTGTGGAATCCATTCTCGAAAAAATGGTTTGAGGATAACGGCGTTCGGCTGGACGAAAGTGCATCTGTCCCCTTCATGGGCACCGGGCCTTATGTTGTCGGCGATGTCGATATCGGGCGCTCGATCACATACAAGAAAAACCCCGATTGGTGGGGCGCGGACCTGCCGGTCAACAAGGGCCGATTCAACTTTGACGAGGTGCGGACCGAGTATTTTGCGGATTCAGCCGCTGCTTTTGAGGCGTTCAAGGCGGGTGAGTATCTGTTCCGGATCGAGTCTTCGTCGAAAGACTGGGCGACAAGTTATGATTTCCCGGCGCTGAATGATGGTCATGTGATTCAGGAGACCCTGCCGGACGGCAGTATCAGTGCCGCCGCCGGGTTCATATTCAACCTGCGGCGCGAACGCTGGAAGAACCCGCAAGTGCGCGAAATGGTAACGATGCTGTTCAACTTCGAATGGTCGAACGAAAGCCTGTTTTACGGCCTTTACCAGCGGCCCTATTCATTTTGGGGAAACTCGGACCTGGCCGCCGAAGGCGTGCCAGCGGGTGACGAGGCGGCGTTGTTGCAGGGGCTGGTCGACGACGGTTTGCTGGATGCGTCGATCCTGAGCGATGAAGCTTGGGTGCCGCCGGTCAACGACGCGGCCAAGAACAACCCGTCGCGCAGCATATTGCGCGCCGCCAACCGTCTGCTGGATGGTGAGGGCTGGGAGGTTGGCGACGATGGATTGCGCCGCAACGCGGCGGGCGAAACGCTTGACCTGGTGATCATCCAGCGCAGTCCGTTGTTTGACCGGATCGTGAATCCCTTCGTGGAAAACCTGCGACTGGCCGGGATCAATGCCTCGTTAGAGCGGATCGACACCGCACAATATATCGAACGTCGCCGTCGAGGCGACTGGGACCTGACAAACCAGAATCCGGGCCAGGGGTTTGAGCCGAGTCTGGGTCTGAAACAGTGGTTCCATTCGTCCACGGCCGAAGATTCCAGCCGCAACCTGATGGCACTGGAAGACCCGGCGATTGACCGGTTGATCGACGTGGTGATCGAGGCGGAAACGCTGGAGGCGATGAAGACCGGCACGCGGGCGCTGGACCGGGTGCTGCGCGCCCATGGGTTCTGGTTGCCGCAGTGGGAAAATACCTCCCACTGGGTCGCCTATTGGGATCAGTACCGCCACCCTGAAGAACTTCCGCCGCTGGCGCTGGGGGTGGTCGATTTCTGGTGGTATGACGCCGCGGCAGCGGCAGAGCTGCGCGCGTCCGGTGCGCTGCGCTAAGGCCTGAGCAATGGGCGCCTATATCCTTAGACGGTTGTTGCTGATCATTCCCACATTGCTGGGGATCATGATCATCAACTTCACGCTGACCCAGTTCGTTCCGGGCGGGCCGATCGAACAGATCCTGGCCCAGATGGAAGGGCAGGGCGATGTGTTCGAAGGGATATCGGGCGGCGGGTCCGAGGTGCTGGAAAGCCAGGCGGGCGGTGGTGCCGACACCAGCGGCTATGTCGGCGCGCGGGGGCTTCCGGCGGAATTCATCGCAGAGTTGGAGCGCGAATTCGGCTTCGACAAGCCGCCGCTGGAACGCTTTCTGACGATGATGGGCAACTATTTGCGGTTCGATTTCGGCGAAAGCTATTTCCGCTCCATCGGGGTGCTGGATTTGGTTTGGGAGAAGATGCCGGTGTCGATCACGCTGGGGCTGTGGTCGACGGTCATCGCCTATCTGGTGTCGATCCCGCTGGGCATCCGCAAGGCGGTGCGCGACGGGTCGGCGTTTGATACCTGGACCAGCGGGATGATCATCATCGCCTATGCGATCCCAGGTTTCCTGTTCGCGATCCTGCTGCTGGTGCTTTTCGCGGGCGGGTCCTATTGGCAGATTTTCCCGCTGCGGGGGCTGACCTCCGACAACTGGAGTGAGCTGAGCCTGATCGGCAAGGTGCTGGATTACTTCTGGCATATCGCGCTGCCGGTTATCGCCTCGACCATCTCGGCCTTTGCGACGCTGACGCTGCTGACGAAGAACTCGTTCCTGGATGAGATCCGCAAGCAATATGTGGTGACGGCGCGGGCCAAAGGGCTGGCGGAGTCGCGCGTTCTTTATGGCCATGTGTTCCGCAACGCGATGCTGATCGTGATCGCCGGATTCCCGAGCGTATTTATTGGCGTGTTCTTTGGTGGTTCGCTGATTATCGAGACGATCTTCTCGCTCGACGGTCTTGGGCGGCTGGGGTTCGAGGCCGCCGTGGCGCGGGATTATCCGGTGATCTTCGGCACGCTGTACTTCTTTGGCCTGATCGGGCTGGTCGTCGGGATCCTGTCCGACCTGATGTATGTTTTCGTCGATCCGCGCATCGACTTTGAAACGCGCGAGGGCTGAGCCATGGCCATGCCCGATATCGCCGATACCGCGCCCGCCGAGGTCGTCGTGCCGAAGAAGAAGCGGATGTGGTTGTCGCCGCTGAACCAGCGCCGCTGGCGCAATTTCCGCCGCAACCGCCGCGCGTTCTGGTCGCTGATTATCTTTATGGCGATCTTCACACTGTCTCTGTTTGCCGAGTTTCTGGCCAACGACAAACCGATCCTGGTCAACTATCGCGGCGAGTACCGGATGCCGATATTCCAGTTTTACCCGGAAACCGCCTATGGCGGGGATTTTCGGACCGAAGCTGTGTACGGCGATGTCGAGGTCCAGTGCCTGATCCGGTCGGGCGGGTTGGAGGCTTGTTTTGACGACCCCGAAGGGGTGATCGCGCAGGCCGAAACCGGAACCGTCGACGGAGAGGCGATTGAAAGCGGCTGGATGATCTGGCCGCCGATCCCGTATGATTTCCAGACCATCGTCGACAAACCCGGTGCCGCACCCGGACCGCCGGACAGTCAGAACTGGCTGGGCACCGATGACACCAAGCGGGATGTGGCGGCGCGTGTGCTATACGGGTTCCGCCTTTCGATCCTGTTCACGCTGATCGTGACGGTTATCGCCTCGGTCGTCGGGATCATTGCGGGCGCGGTGCAGGGGTTCTTTGGCGGCTGGATCGACCTGATCTTTCAGCGGATCCTTGAAATCTGGAGCTCTACCCCGTCGTTGTTCGTCATCATCATCCTGTTTGCCATTCTGGGACGAAGTTTCTGGTTGCTGGTGTTCATCACCGTGCTGTTCGGCTGGCCCGCATTGGTCGGGATTGTCCGCGCCGAGTTCCTTCGGGCGCGGAATTTCGAATATGTCCGGGCGGCGCGCGCGCTGGGCGTATCGAACTGGACGATCATGTTCCGCCATATGCTGCCCAATGCGATGGTTGCCACGGTCACCATGCTGCCGTTCATCATCACGGGCACAATCTCGACCCTTGCGGGCCTCGATTTCCTTGGCTTTGGACTGCCATCGTCGGCGCCGTCATTGGGAGAGCTGACCTTGCAGGCCAAGCAGAACCTGCAGGCACCTTGGCTGGGGTTCACTGCCTTTTTCACCTTCGCGATCATGCTAAGCTTGTTGGTCTTCATTTTTGAGGGTGTGCGCGATGCCTTCGATCCCAGGAAGACATTCCAGTGAGTGCGGTTCTTGAAGTGCGCGACCTGTCGGTCAGATTCCGTCAGGATGGGGCGGAAACGGACGCGGTGAAGAATGTCAGTTTCGTGGTTGAAAAGGGCGAGACCGTTGCGCTGGTTGGGGAGTCCGGGTCGGGCAAGTCGGTGACGGCGTTGTCAAGTGTCGATCTGTTGCCGGATTCTGCGCGGACCACCGGGTCGATCACATACCTCGGGCAGGAAATGGTTGGCGCGGATGACAAACTGCTGCGCAAGGTGCGCGGCAACGACATCAGTTTCATTTTCCAGGAACCGATGACCAGCCTCAACCCGCTGCATACGATCGAAAAGCAGTTGGGCGAAAGTCTGGCGTTGCATCAGGGCGTTGCCGGGGATGCGGCGCGGGGGCGGATTATCGACCTGTTGACGCAGGTGGGGATCAACGATCCTGAAAGCAGGTTGAGTGCCTATCCGCACGAGCTGTCGGGCGGGCAGCGTCAGCGGGTGATGATCGCCATGGCGCTGGCCAATGGGCCGGACCTTCTGGTTGCGGACGAACCGACGACGGCGCTGGACGTGACCATTCAGGCGCAGATTCTTGACCTGCTGGCGGACCTCAAATCCAAGATGGGCATGTCGATGCTGTTCATCACCCATGACCTTGGCATCGTGCGCAAGATCGCCGATCGGGTTTGCGTGATGAAGGATGGCGAGATTGTTGAGGCCGGTCCGACTGAAGAGATATTCGCGAACCCGAAGCATCCTTATACGCAGATGCTGCTGTCGGCGCATTCCACAGGCGTGCCCGACCCGGTGCCTGCGGGCGCAGAGGAGATCGTCAGCACCGAAGACCTGCGCATCTGGTTTCCGATCTATAAGGGTCTGCTGAAGCGCACCGCCGGACACGTCAAGGCGGTGAACGCGGCGAGCATTTCCGTGCGCGCGGGAGAGACGTTGGGGATCGTGGGCGAGTCAGGCTCGGGCAAGACGACGCTGGCGCTGGCGATCATGCGGCTGATCTCCTCCCAGGGGCCGATTGTGTTCATGGGCGACGATATTCAGCGCTGGAAGTCCAGGCAACTGCGGCCACTGCGGGCGGATATGCAGATCGTGTTTCAGGACCCCTATGGCAGCCTGTCCCCCCGGATGACGGTGGAGGAGATCATTGCCGAAGGGCTGACGATCCATGCCATCGACCCGACCCGCGACCGGCGTGAGATGGTGGCCGAAATCATGGTGGAAGTGGGCCTCGACCCGCTAACGATGCACCGCTATCCGCATGAATTTTCGGGCGGGCAGCGGCAGCGGATCGCAATTGCCCGCGCGATGATCCTGCGGCCCCGGCTGGTGGTTCTGGATGAACCGACCAGCGCGCTGGATATGACCGTGCAGGTGCAGATTGTGGAGCTGCTGCGTGATCTGCAAAAGAAGCATGGGCTGGCCTATCTGTTCATCAGCCATGACCTGAAGGTCGTGCGCGCGTTGAGTCACAAGATCATCGTGATGAAACAGGGCGACGTGGTCGAGGCTGGCGACGCCGCGGATGTATTCGATGCACCAAAGTCGGCCTATACCCGCGCGCTGATGGCGGCGGCGTTTGATCCGCTGACAGGCTCGGTCGCCTGACAACCGGAACATCTGAATTGCTATCGGAATTACTTGCGCCCGGTGCGCGCCAAAGGCGCAGGGCGCGCGCCGGACCGGCCCCACCGGTCTGGCGTCGGTTCGAGGTGGGCACGCCGGTTCGAGTTGACGGCTAACACCTCTCCATAAATCATGCCCATCCAACGTTGCTACGCCAGCCCGCCGGTCCGGCGCGCGCCCTGCTAAGGGTGGGCAAGGTCCGGCGTTCAGCGTTCGCCGCGTCGATAGGGGGCCATCAGGGCCGCCGGAACCTCGGCCCGGCGGGCGACAAGGATCAGGGCGGCGATGGACAGCACGTAGGGGGCCATCAGGAATAGCTGATAAGGAACCCCGTCAATCGCTGTCTGCAACCGCAGCTGGTAGGCGTCGAAAAAGGCGAACAGAAGCGCGCCGATCAGGGCCTTTCCGGGCCGCCAGCTGGCGAAGACAACCAGGGCAATGCAGATCCAGCCGCGACCTTGCACCATGCCGGGAAAGAAGCTGTTGAAGGCGGCGGTGGTCAGGAAGGCGCCGCCGACCGCCATCAGCGCCGATCCGGCCACGACGGCGCCGATGCGAATGCGGATGGGGTTCAGGCCCTGAGCCTCAACCGCGTGGGGGTTCTCTCCGGTCATGCGAATGGCCAGGCCCAGCGGGGTGCGGGCCAGAACATAGGCGATGACGGCCACGGCAAGCAGCGCCAGATAGGTTGGCAGGGCCTGGGAAAACAGAACCGGCCCGAGGATCGGAATGTCGGAAAGGACCGGGATGTCGATGGGCTGGAAGGCCTCGATCGTGGGGGGCAGGTTGCCGACCTCGACCAGCAGGCGGTAGAGGTAATACGCCAAGGCCGAGGCAAAAAGCGTGATGCCCAGCCCCGAGACATGTTGCGACAGGCCAAGTGGTACCGTCAGCGCGGCATGCAGTAGCCCCATCAACGCCCCGCACAGCGCAGCGATCAGCAGGCCCACCAGCAAGGGCGCACCCATGTAGACCGCCAGCCAGCCGGTCATCGCGCCCATCGTCATGATGCCCTCGATCCCCAGGTTCAGCACTCCGGAGCGTTCGCAAAGTAGCGCGCCGAGCACCCCGAAGATCAGCGGTGTCGCGATGCGCAGGACCGCAGCCCAAAGGCTGGTGTTCAGCAGCAGATCAATCGCATCGGTCATCGGCGCACCCTGTAGGTTGTGAACAAAAGGGCCACGATCATGGTCAGCAGGCACAGCGCCACGATCACGTCGGCGATGAAACTGGGGACGCCGGTTGCGCGGCTCATCGCGTCGGCGCCGACAAAGACGGTCGCAACAAAGATTGCGGCGGCGACGACGCCTGCGGGATGCAGGGCCGCCAGCATCGCGACGACGATACCGGCATAGCCGAAACCGGGGCTCATGGTTGTGGTGACGCCTGCGGTGACGCCCATAACTTCGACCGAGCCGGCCAATCCGGCGAGGGCACCCGACAGCAAGGCCACGCCCATGATCGTGCGCGGCAGTGAGATACCGGCAAAGGCGGCCGCTTCGGCGTTCAGGCCCGCGGCGCGCGTTTCGGCGCCGAACACGGTGCGGGCCAGCACCAGCCAGACCGCCCCGGCGGCAGCGATGGCAAACAGAAACCCGATATGCAGCCTTGTGCGCGGCACCAGTTCGGGCAGGCGAAAATCGCCATCTACCGGCACCGATGATGGCCAGCCGAAGGCCAGCGGATCGCGCATCGGGCCTTCGATCATCAACCCGACAAACAGGATCACGATGAAGTTCAGCAGCAGCGTCGTCACCACCTCGTCCACGCCGAACCGCAGCCTGAGGAAGGCAGGCCCGGCCAGAAGCAGCGCGCCCGCGGCCATTCCTGCCAGCATCAAAAGCGGAATGCCCAGCCAGCCCGGAACGCCGATGGCATGGCCAATCCCGGCGGTGATCAGCGCGCCGACGAAGAATTGCCCCTCTCCTCCGATGTTCCACAGCCGTGCGCGGAAGGCGACGGCGGCGGCAAGGCCGGTCAGGATCAGCGGCGTGGTGCGGGTCAGCATTTCGGTGATCGACAGGCGCGAACCCAGCGCGCCGTTCAACATCTCACCATAAGCGGTCAGCGGGTTGACCCCTGCCGCCGCGATCAGCCCTGCCGCCAGCAACAGCGCGGCAAACACCGCCGCCAGCGGCGCGATGACAACCAGATGCAGCGGAACCTGCGGGCGGCGTTCAAGCTGCATGTTCGTCCTCCTCCCAGACGCCTGCCATCATCAGGCCAAGGCGTTGCGGATCGGCATCGTCGGCGGAAATAGGTGCGGACAGGCGGCCCTTGACGATGGCCTGAATGCGGTCGGACAGGGCCACAGCTTCCTCCAGTTCTTCCGAGATCAGCAGGATTGCCGCGCCATCCGCCCGCGCCGCCAGAAGCTTGGCGTGAACGGCGGCAATGGCGCCTTCGTCGAGGCCCCGCGTCGGCTGATTGGCGAGCACGAAGCGCGGGTTGTTGGACAGGACACGGCCCAGGATCAGCTTTTGCATGTTGCCACCCGAAAGCAGCCGGGTGCGGGTGTCCGGGGTTGCGCCGCGAATGTCGAACCGCTCGATCAGATCGGCGGTATGGTCGCGTGCGGCGCGCTGGCGCACGAAGCCCTTGCGTGAATACTCAGGCGTGCGCAGCCGTTCCAGCACGGCGTTTTCCCACAGGCAAAGCTCCCCCACGACGCCCTCGGCGTTCCGGTCTTCGGGCACGCGCCCGGCACCTGCGCGGATCATGCCGCGCGGCCCAAGCTGGCCCGCATCCTGCCCGGCCAGCGTCACCCGCCCAAATGTCGGGTGCGCCAGCCCCGACAGCAGTGCGCCAAGCGATGCCTGCCCGTTGCCCGATACGCCGACAATCCCGAGGATCTCTCCGGCGTGAACGGTGAAGGACACGTCATCCAGGCGCGCCTCGCCATTGTCTTCCAGGCGCACCTTTTCGGCGATCAGGACCGGCGCGCCGATCTGGTGCTTTTCGCGGACCGGGCGTTCCACTTTGCGGCCGACCATCAGTTCGGCCAATTCGCCGGGGCTGGTCTTGCTGGTTTCACGCTCGGCCACCATCCGGCCCGCCCGCAGAACCGCCACCCGGTCGGATGCGGCCATAACCTCGTGCAGTTTGTGGCTGATGAAGATCAGGGACAGCCCCTCGCCCGTCATGTCGCGCAGGGTTTCGAACAGGCGCATCGCCTCGGGCCGGGCCAGGACGGCGGTGGGTTCGTCCAGGATCAGGACGCGGGCGTCGCGGTAAAGCGCCTTGAGGATTTCGACCCGCTGGCGTTCGCCGACCGAAAGCGTGCTGATCTTCGCGTCGGGTTCGACCGGCAGGCCAAAGCGGTCGGCAATGTGCAGAAGTTTGGCGCGGGCTTCTGCGCGGGCCGATTTTGGCCGGGTCAAAGGCTCACTTCCCAGCATTATGTTGTCCAGCACGGTCAGGTTGCCAGCCAGGGTGAAATGCTGATGCACCATGCCGACGCCGGCTTCGATTGCGGCGCGGGGCTTGCCGGGCGGCAGATGCTTGCCAAAAACCCGGACGCTGCCTTCGTCGGCGGCGTAGTGGCCGAACAGAATATTCATCAGCGTGGTCTTGCCCGCGCCGTTTTCGCCCAGCAGCGCAAGGATTTCGCCCTGATCCAGCGTCAGCGTCACATCGTCGTTGGCCGTCAGCGCGCCGAACCGCTTGGTGATACGGTCGAGTTCCAGAACCTTGGTCATGTCGGCATGCCTGCGATTGGAAAGGGGAAAGCAAGGGCGGGTGCGCGCGCCTCGATCAGCGCACCCAGGTCGAGCACGGCGTCGTCGCCGCCGCGCGGGCCGATCAGCTGCACACCCAGTGGCAGGCCATCTGACAGGCCGAAGGGAAGTGCCAGCGCGGGCAGGCCTGCGACATTCGCCAGCGTGGCGTTCGGGGCGAAGCCTTCCATCTGCGCGAAATGCGAAGTCGGATCCGCGCCCGAAAGGTCGAATGCGCCGACAGGCGGCGGGGTCGTGGCAAGAACCGGCATCAGTACCACGTCTGCCCCGGCAAAGAGTTTCTGGCAGTCGTCACTCAGCCGGGCCATCTGACGCGTGGCGGCGAAAAGTGCAGTCGCGGGTGTTGCGCGCCCTTCGGCGGCGACTGCGGCGGCCAGTGGTGGCACGGCGGCGTCGTCGATCTGCAAGGCGTCCAGCCATTCCGCCAACGACACGGATAGGATGGTGCGGGCGATGGCGTGGGCCTCGGCCCCCCATTGATCGGGGGCGGGGATTTCCTGCACTGTGCAGCCCGCGTCGCGCAAAGCCGCGCTTGCCGCCTGCGCGGCCATCTGCTGGGCCGGGTCGCAGCGTTCGGGCAGCGCCAGCGCGATGCGCGGCTGTCCGGCCAGGGGTGTGGGGGGCGGTGACCGACGCACCGCGTTAAAGGCGGTTCTTGCATCACGGACCGAGCGTGCCAGGACCAGTTCAGACGCGATGCCCATCAGGTGATTTGAAAAATCCGGCCCGCCGGGAACCGCCCCGCGTGAGGGTTTCAACCCGGTGAGGCCGCAACAGGCGGCGGGCACCCGGATGGATCCGGCCGCATCCGTCGCATGGGCCAGCGCGACGAGCCCGCCAGCAACCGCAGCGGCGGCACCGCCGGAGGATCCGCCCGGCGTCAGATCGGGGTGCCAGGGATTGCGGGCGGGTGGCAGGTCTTTGGGTTCACACGACAGCGACAGCCCAAAGGGCGGGGTTGCAGTCAGGCCAAAGGGGATCAGACCGGATTGCCGCAGGCCAACCAGAAGATCGCTGTCTGCGTCGGGCGTCGCCGCCTGCGCACGGATCGCTGCCGATCCCGCAGCCGTTGGTAACCCGGCGGCAAAACCGCCGAGGTCCTTTACCAGGAACGGCACGCCATGAAATGGGCCGCGCCGGTCGGGTGGCATGGCCTCTGCCGCCTTGGCACCGGCGTGGGCCAGGTCTTCATCCAGGTGAACCACGGCCCCCAGTCGCGCCTGCGCGTCGCAGGCGGCAAGGCTTGCCGCCATCACCTCGTGGGCAGAGACCTGCCCGGTGGCAATGGCGGCCGCGAGGGCCGTGGCGTCGGTCACATCAGAGACCGGCGATCAGGCAGGCTCACTCTCGTCAATGGGAACGTCCCATTCGCCGGACTGGATCGCCGCCTGTTTGGCCTCCATCACCGGGATCGCATCTGCGGGAACCTCGTCCGCGACATAGATCAACTCGTTACCGCCATGGGCCATGAACGAGTATTCGGTGTAGTTCCGCCCGGTGGCGTTCCCGGCCTGCACATCGGCCACGATCGCAGCAATGGTGGGGCCGTAGTTCCAGATCGCGTTGGCAAATACCGTGCCCGGATAACGGGGGGTATAGTCGATCAGCGACCCGATGGCCTTCACGTCGCGGGCCTGTGCTGCGTCCGCGGTGCCGATGCGTTCCCCGAACAGGACATCCGCACCCGCGTCGATCTGGGCGATTGCCGCTTCCTGCGCGCGGGCCGGATCGAACCAGGCGCCGATGAAGCCGTTCAGGAAGGTCGCGTCTGCGTTGGTTTCGCGCACACCCATGCGGAAGGCGTTGATCAGCAAGTTCACCTCGGGGATCGGGTAGCCGCCGACCGATCCGAAAACGTTGCTTTCGGACATCTGCCCGGCAAGCATTCCGGCCAGATATGCCGCTTCGTGGTTACGGGTGCCGAACACGCCGAAATTGTCGCCCTCGGGCCCGCCCGAAGATCCCATCAGGAAGGCAGTTTCCGGGTAGTCGCCGGCAACTTCGCGCGCTTCGCGTTCCACAGCATAGGATTCACCCCAGATGATATTCGCGCCATCTTCGGCATATTCGCGCATCGCGCGGGGATAGTCTGTGGGTGCGACACCTTCCGAGAATTCATACTCGATCAGGCCCTCGGCTGCGGCCTCTTGCATGGCAAGGTGGATGCGGCTGTTCCAGGCGTTTTCGACGGGCGACATATGGACGCCCGCGATGCGGATTGCCGATTGCGCATTGGCGCGGCGGATGTAGGCGGGCAGTGCCAGCGTGGCGGCAGCCCCGACCATCAATTGGCGGCGGGTTGTGGTGAGTTTCATGGAAGTATCCTCTCGGTTGGGTTTTTCAGGTTTGGTTATTCTGCGGGTTCGGCCGATACAGGTGCGTAGTCTGCCGGATCCAGTGTTGTGGGCCGGTCCGGAAGGTCGAGGGTCGCGACCCTTGGTGCGGTGCGTGACAGGATTTTGCCGTGCCGGATCACAGCCAGACGGGTTGCTTTCATCCGCACAGCCTCGATCGGATTGCGGGCCTGCAGTATGACCATGCTGGCCGGGCCGCCTTCGCGGAGTGTCGGATCGGGCAGGCCCATGGCCCGCGCCCCGTTTTGCGTCACCGAGGTGAAGGACCAGTTCATCGCCTCGCGCGAGGTCATGGGCACCGCATGCACGCCCATATGCGCAACTTCGAGCATATCGGCGGAGCCGAGCGAATACCACGGGTCCATGGTGCAATCCTGTCCGAAAGCCACGTTGACGCCTGCGGCGCGCAATTCCGGCACGCGGGTCAGGCCGCGGCGGCGGGGATAGCTGTCGGAACGGCCCTGAAGGGTGATGTTGATCAGCGGGTTGGGGATCACGTTGATCCCACTTTCCGCGATCAGCGGGATCAGTTTCGTGGCATAATAATTGTCATAGGAATGCATCGCGGTGATATGGCTGGCCGTGGCCCGCCCAGCCCCAGGCGCGTCGCCTCATAAGCCAGCGTTTCCACGTGGCGCGACATCGGGTCGTCGCTTTCATCGCAATGCAGGTCCAGCATCAGATCCCTGTCGGTCGCAATCTCGGTCAGGCGCGTGACCGAGCGCGCGCCCTCGGCCATGGTGCGTTCGAAATGGGGGATGCCCCCCACGACGTCGACGCCCATGTCGAGCGATCGGATCAGGTTTTCTTCAGCCTGTTCGGCACGGAACAACCCGTCTTGCGGGAAGGCGACCAGTTGCAGGTCGATGTAGGGGGCAACTGTCCTGCGGACCTCCAGCAGGGCTTCGACCCCGACAAGCGGCGCGGTCGACACGTCCACATGGGTGCGGATCGCCAGCAGCCCCTGCGATACCGCAAGGTCGCAATAGCGCAGCGCGCGGTCGATCACCGCGTCCGGGGTCAGCTGTTTCTTCAACTCTCCCCAAAGGGCGATGCCTTCCAGAAGCGTGCCCGAGACGTTCATGCGTGGCAGGCCAAGGCTGAGTGTCGCATCCATGTGAAAATGCGGATCCGTGAACGGCGGCGACACCAGGCGGCCCGTGGCGTCGACCTCTTGACGTGCTTCGGCGTCGATCCGGGGGGCGATTTCAACGATCCGGTCGCCTTTGATCGCGATATCAAGCGGGCCCCGCCCGTCCGGCAGATTGGCGTGTCTGACAACGATGTCGAGCATGCGGGGTTCCCTGATTTTTACCATACGGTAAATAATTTTCCTGCGTTTGCCAAACACTTCTTTGGCCAGCCGGCTTGGTCTGCCTGGATGCTGCGCCAATTCGGTCCGCCACACTATTATGCGGATCGGCGCATCAACGCCAATTGATCGTGCGCGGGGTGGAACCGTGGCGCGAAGTGGTTATGTGTATTCGCAGATGTGCGTCACAGGTCGCGACCGCGGCCCCATGAGGTTAAAATGAACAGACGTCGTATGTTACTGGCCGCCCCTGCGTTGCTTTTGGCCACTGCTGTGCCCGCCTTTGCCGAGCCTTTGTCGCTGAACGCAATCTCGGCCTATCTGAACACGATCAAATCGGCGGGGGCTGATTTCACGCAGATCAACGATGATGGCACGATCTCGGTCGGGAAAATCCTGATCAAGCGGCCCGGTCGTATCCGGTTTGAATATGCCCCACCCGAGGACCTATTGGTCATGGCCGGGGCCAGCACGGTGGGGATTTTCGACGGACGCTCGAACACTGGCAAGCCCGAGCAATATCCGCTGAAGCGCACACCGCTGAGCATTATTCTTGAGCGGAACGTCAATCTGGCGCGCCGCAACATGGTCACCGGCCACACTTTTGACGGCACAGCCACGACTGTGCGCGCGCAGGATCCTGAGCACCCCGAGTATGGCCATATCGAGCTGAAGTTCACCGACAACCCGGTGGAACTGCGCCAGTGGATCATCACCGACGGGGCGGGAATTCAGACCACGGTTGTGCTGGGAAAACTGGCCAACGGGATCAACCTGCCGCCGAACCTGTTCAGCATTCAGGCGGAAACGGCAAAGCGCGGCGGCTGATGCCGCCAGCGCTTGGGCGGGCGGATCAGATCCGCCCGCATCCCCGAAGCTGACCTTCGTAGTTTGCGGCCCGCGTTGCGACCCGGTCTGACACCTCGACCAGCCATTGTTTGCGGTTATAGCTGCCGCGCTTATAGCCGGTGCGCCCTTCGTGATAGGCCAGATACTGGTTCTTGGCATCGCGCTTTGAAATGCCCAGGCGTTCGTAGGATTCATGCATGTACCAACCCATGAAGTCGGTCGCATCCTCGATATTGTCGCGCTTGGCGCGCCGCCGACCGGGGCCGGCGACATATTCATCCCAGGTGCCATCCAGCGCCTGCGAATAGCCATAGGCCGAGGATTGCCGGCCCATCGGAATGATACCCAGCGCATAGCGCAAAGGCGTGCGCGCGTCGCCGTCGAATTTACTTTCCTGATGAATCGTCGCCATCTGCACCGATACCGGAATGCCCCAGCGGCGTTCTGACGCGCGCATAGCATTCAGATAATTGGGTCGTTGCGAGACGATCGAGCAGGCGTCGTCCAGGTTCTTCGGGGGCTGCGCGCCGCCGCCGCCGCCAAGCATGCCGCAACCGCCAGCAAGCAACAGCAGGGCCATGGCCCATCTTGAATGTCTCATTCTGCCTCTTACACGTTTTTGTTTTTTGCGCTTCTAGCAGAGTTATTCGATTTTGGAAATATTGCGGAATCTGTTCAGCGACCCTGTTCGGACAGGGTGGCAACAACGCGCCGTTCGGTAATTTCCATCTATGAGTGAGTGGTCCGCGGATCGCTCCCGTCAGGCGAAAGTCTGTCAGGCCAGCGCTCACAGTCTGTTTCCTGCAGTTTGGCCGCTGCGGATGGACAGGGCATGATCTGCGGGCTAGGTGTGCGCCAAGAAGGCCGGACCGATGACGAAAAACACGCAAGCGAAATATCACCTGGGGCAGATTGTCCGCCACCGCAAACATCCGTTTCGCGGCGTGGTTTTTGATGTCGATGCGATGTTTTCAAATTCTGATGAATGGTATGAGGCGATCCCGGAGGAGGCGCGCCCCGCCAAGGATCAGCCGTTCTATCACCTTCTGGCCGAGAACGATCAGAGCTATTACGTGGCCTATGTCTCGGAACAGAACCTGCTGCTGGACACATCCGGCGAACCGATTGACCACCCCGATCTGCACGATCTGTTCGGTGATTTCACCGATGGGCATTACCCGCTGCATTTTCAAATGAACTGAGGCGTTGCGTCCTTGGAAAAGGGCCTCCGGCGGGGATATTTTTGGGTCAATGATGTGGGCTTGGTCCACTTAGTAGCCAAGCGCGCAGCCGTCCTTGCGCGGATCCGAACCCGCGACCAGCGCACCGGTATCCGGATCAATCAGGATCACCTGCCCGCCGCCATGTGGTTTCAGGGGTGTGACCACCTTGTGACCCATGTCCGTTAGGGCCGCCCGTGTTGCCGCGCTGTAGCCACGCTCGACCCGTAGTTCCCCGTTCTCCGGGAAACTGCGGGGCGCATCCAGCGCCTCTTGCGGATCCATGTCGTAATCCGTCAGATTGGACAGGATCTGAGCGTGCCCGACGGGTTGAAACTGCCCGCCCATCACGCCGAATGCACCGAAGATCTGGCCGTTGCGCCCAAGCAGTGCGGGGATGATGGTGTGCAGGGGGCGCTTGCGGGGCCCTGCCTCGTTCGGGTGGCCCGGTTGCAGGGTGAACCCGGCGCCGCGATTGTGGAAGTTGATACCAAATTTCGCCGAGGCAAGCCCGGACCCGAAGGATTCGAATATCGAATAGATCAGCGAAACGGCCATCCTGTCCTTGTCGATGACGGTGACCAGAACCGTGTCCTTGTGGATCGCCTCGCTGGCGCGTGCCGCGCTGACCATTGCCCGTTTCGGATCGATCAATGCCGCCAGTGCCGCAGCGGTTTCGTCTGCGATCATATGGCCGATGCGTGTCGCATGGTCTGGGTCCGCGACAAACCTGTCGCGTGCATCATAGGCCAGTTTCGCAGCCTCGGCCTGCAGATGGGTGCGCGCCGGGCCGGTTGGATCCAGCGAGGATATATCGAAGTGCGACAGGATATTCGCGATCAGGATCGCCGTGGCCCCCTGACCGTTTGGCGGATGTTCGATCAGATCCACGCCCCGGTATTCGCCGACAATCGGATCGGTCCAGTCTGCCTTCACGGCGGCGAAATCGGCGTGGGTGTGACAGCCACCCAAGGCGTTGAGCGAGGCGACCATGTCGTCGGCAACCTCACCTTCATAGAAGCCTGCGCGCCCCTGACGCGCGATGCGGCGCAGAACGTCGGCCTGCATCGGGGCGCGGTAGATCTGGCCAAACCGATAGGGACGATCATTCGCCAGAAGAAAGCGCCGGGCATCCCCGCGCAGCGTGCCTTGCGCAATGTCCCAGTCAAAGGCGGTGCGCGCACCAACCGGGATACCGTCTTCGGCATGGCAGATAGCCGGGGCAAGGCAGGCGTCAATGCCCTTGCGGCCGAAGGCTTCGGACAGGGTTACAAACCCGTCAACAGCGCCGGGCAGGGTTACGGCGTCGGCGCTGAATTCTTCCATCACCGGCCCTTTGGCGCGCAACGCATCGGCATCCAGCCCCGCAGGTGCGCGCCCGGATGCGTTCAACGCCCGGACCGGCTTGCCGGGTTCGGAAATCAGCGCAAAGCAGTCGCCGCCAATGCCGGTCGACTGCGGCTCGGTTATTCCCAGCAGCACGGCGGCGGCGATGGCCGCGTCAACGGCGTTGCCGCCGCTTTCCAGCATTTCGACCGCCACTTTCGCGGCCAGCGGATTGGATGTCGCGCAGATGCCGTTCATGGCCATGACCGGCGAGCGGCCCGGAAGTTGAAAATCTCGCAATTCCCTGGTCTTTCCACAATTGCATCGACCATCAACACCCTAAGCCGCGACGCATTGGTGTCGAGTGGAAACGCTTCGATTCTGGGAGGGAGAGGTTTGAAGCCGGTAAGATCCTCGACGCCGCGCTCTGGGTGGGGGCTATTTCGCACAGCGCCGAGGGTAACTTACCAGCTACAATCCCGGTTATCGCGGCCCAATCTGTTCGCGGTTAGGTTGCAGGTGGGCAATTTCGGGGCAAAACGGGCCAATCCTAATGATAACCCCGACTGGACGGGTTCGGGCCGCAATCTATAATGATTTCCTAAGAAAATACGGAGAATTAAGAATGTCGGAGGTGGTGATATCAGGCGCGGCGCGCACACCGATGGGCGGATTTCAGGGCGATTTGGCCATGATTGAGGCACCCGGTCTGGGGGGCGTGGCAATTCATGCGGCCCTTGAACAGGCAGGCGTTGCGACGGCAGATTCGGTTGCGATGGGGGTTGTTTTGCCTGCGGGGCAGGGCCAGGCCCCGGCGCGGCAAGCGGGATATGCGGCTGGACTGGGCGACGATGTTCCCGCCACCAGTGTCAACAAGATGTGCGGTTCGGGCATGAAATGCGTGATGGACGCCGCCGATACGCTGGCATTGGGCCATCAACGGGTTGCCATCGCGGGGGGCATGGAAAGCATGTCGAATGCGCCCTACCTGCTGCCCAAGATGCGCGGCGGGGCGCGGATCGGGCATGGGCAGGTGGTGGATTCGATGTTCCTCGACGGGTTGGAAGATGCCTATGAGCCGGGTCGCCTGATGGGCACCTATGCCGAGGATTGCGCCGGGAAATATCAGTTCACGCGCGAGGCGCAGGATGGTTATGCGCTGGCTTCGCTGGAGCGCGCGCAGGCGGCGATTTCCAGTGGCGCGTTCGGGGCCGAGATCGCGCCGGTCACTGTCAAAGGCCGTGGCGGCGAAACAGTCGTGAACCGGGACGAACAACCCGGCAAAGCCCGGCCCGAGAAGATCCCGCATCTGAAACCTGCGTTCCGCGATGGCGGCACGGTGACGGCGGCCAACTCCAGCAGTATTTCGGACGGGGCCGCGGCGCTGGTTCTGGCGCGCGCCGATGCGGGCCTGCCGGTGCGGGCGCGGGTTTTGGGCCATGCAACCCATGCGCAGGCCCCCGGTTGGTTCACCACCGCACCGGTTCCGGCGGCGCAGAAACTGCTGAAGCTGGTCGGCTGGTCGGTCGAGGATGTTGACCTGTGGGAAGTGAACGAGGCTTTCGCCGTCGTCCCGATGGCCTTCATGGCGGAGTTGAGTGTCAGCCATGACAGTCTGAATATCAACGGCGGGGCCTGTGCGTTGGGGCACCCGATTGGCGCCTCGGGCGCGCGGATCATCGTGACGCTGCTGAACGCGCTGGAGGCGCGCGGGCAAAAGCGCGGCGTTGCCGCGATTTGCATCGGAGGTGGCGAGGGGACGGCAATTGCCATCGAGCGTCCATGAGGGTGGATTACGACGTATTGGCAGCAACGATTGTCAGTCTGACCGAGGGTGAGGATGACCCGATTGCTTTGATGGCGGCGATTGCCTGCGAGGTGCACCATTCAGACGACCGCTTCGACTGGACCGGGTTTTACCGTGTTGTTGCGCAGGGTTTGCTGAAGATCGGTCCCTATCAGGGCGGCCACGGCTGCCTTGTGATCCCGTTTGATCGCGGCGTCTGTGGCGCGGCGGCGCGGACCGGGCAAGTGCAGTTGGTGGCCGATGTCGATGCCTTCCCGGACCATATCGCCTGCGCAAGCTCGACCCGGTCAGAATTGGTGATCCCGGTGTACGGCGGCGCGGGGGAGGTGATCGCAGTGTTCGACATCGACAGCGATCAACCTGCCGCGTTTGATCAGACGGATGCAGACAGGCTGAACATGATCTTGGCAGGGGTGTTTTAGCGTAAGCGCGCACGACATGGCCGCGCGCGGGCCTGAAGTGAGCAGGGTTTCGTTGATGTCTGTTGCGTGTGTCCGGGATTTTCGACGCGGATATGCGGGCGCCAGATGGGCAAGCGATACCTTACGGGGTTGCAGAAGCGGGTCGTGGCGCAGGGCGATCTGATGTCCGATGCGCGTTTGTGCGAACGGCGGAACAAATCACAGGATCGTCACAGCCAGATATCACTTGTGCTATCGCCGCCGGGATAGCGGGCCTCGTGACAGCGCGACGGGCCATTTGGTTCCTGCCCGAAGTTGACGATGAAGTCCGGGTTCAGCGTCATGCCGCCATTGACCGGATCGCAGTCGATCATCACCATCACGCCGCCCTGTTCGCGGATTTCAGCATAGAACTGGTTGTCCCTGGGAATAGGTCGGGCTGTCGGGGTCGACGTCGACGTCGACCCCGACATCGACTTTGGCAAGGTAGTCGGGCTTCTGAATGCCCGTCCCGGTATAGATCGCGATGGTATAAAGCAGCTTTTCGCGCGGGGCCTTGATCGCCTCCGCCGGAGAGGCATAGCCCGGTCCACAACACTCCATCAGGTGATCCCTCTCATAGTGGTTTCCAGCTTGGCGCGCGTTTTTCGATGAAGGCGCCGATACCCTCTTCGGCGTCCGGTTCCAGCATGTTCATCACCATGACGTTTGCGGCAAACCGATAGGCCTCGGGCAGGTCCATCTCGACCTGCTGGTAAAAGGCTTCCTTGCCGATCTTCAGCGTCGCGGGTGACTTTTCGGCAATCCGGGTGGCCAGGGCCATGGTGGTTTCGGTCAGATTGCTCGCCTCGGCGATATCGCTGATCAAGCCCATTTTATGCGCCTCCTCGGCGCCGACCATGTCGCCCGTCAGCAGCATGCGCATCGCAGCCTTGCGCCCCAGATTGCGCGACAGCGCCACCATCGGGGTTGAGCAGAACAGCCCGATATTCACACCCGGTGTTGCAAAACGCGCGTCCCTGGCGGCCACGGCCAGATCGCAACTGGCCACCAGCTGGCAGCCCGCCGCCGTCGCCACCCCATGCACTTCGCCGATCACCGGTTTCGGGCAGCGCACAATCGACACCATCGCCTCGGCGCAGCTTTTCATCGTCCTCTCAAAAAAGGCGCGGCCCCTGTCCGCCTTTTCCCGGGCCGCGGTCAGTTCCTTCAGATCGTGGCCTGCACAAAACCCCGGCCCGTTGGCGGCAATGACGATCACATGCACGCCTTTGTCCGCGCCCAGCCGGGTCACCGCCCCGGTCAGGCCATCCAGCATCGCCAGCGACAGGGCATTGCGCGCATCCGGACGGTTCAGCACCAGCCGGGCGACGCTGCCCTCGCGGCGTTCAAGGAGGATATCGTCGCTCATCACTCAGTCCTTCAAAAGCCCGCGCGCGATCACCAGCTTCATGATCTCGTTGGTTCCGGCATAAATCCGTTCGATCCGGTTGTCGCGGTACATCCGCTCGATCGGGTATTCGGACATGACACCGTAGCCGCCGAACAATTGCAGGCACCGGTCGATGATCTTCGCTTGCAGATCGGTCAGCCAGTATTTCGCCATCGAGGCTTTTTCGGTCGTCAGATTGCCTTCCAGATGTTCCGAGATACAGGCATCGAGGAAGGTCTTGGCAATCGTGGCTTCGGTCACGCATTCGGCCAGGACAAACTGTGTGTTCTGGAAATCGGCAAGCTTCTGGCCGAAGGCCGAACGCTCTTTCACATAGTCCACCGTGTGACGCAGGGCGCGTTCCATCCGCGCAACCGCATAGACCCCGATCAACAGCCGTTCCTGCGGCAATTGCTGCATCATCTGCACAAAACCCTGACCCTCATCTGGCCCGAGCAGGGCCGAGGCCGGAACGCGCATATCGTCAAAGAACAACTCGGACGTGTCGTTCGACTTCATGCCCAGCTTGTCCAGATTGCGCCCGCGCCGGAACCCGTCCAGCCCGTCGGTTTCAACAAGAAACAACGAGATGCCGCGCCCGCCTGCCTTCGGGTCCGTCTTGGCCGCGACGATGATCATATTCGCCAGCGCCCCGTTGGTGATGAAGGTCTTCGAGCCGCTGATCCGATAGTGGTTGCCGTCTTTCACCGCCGTCGTCCGGATGCCCTGAAGATCCGATCCGGCCCCCGGTTCGGTCATCGCGATGGCCCCGATCAGATCGCCCGAAATCATCCGCGGCAATATGCTGTGTTTCTGATCTTGCGATCCGTAGTGGATCAGATACGGGATCACGATGGAGTTGTGCAAACCACCCCCCCAGCCATCAATCCCCGCAAGATTGCCCTGATAGGCGATCACGGCATCATGGGCAAAACTCCCGCCCAACCCGCCATATTCCTCGGGCACCTCAGCCCCAAGCAAACCCATTTCCCCGGCCTTCAGCCAAAAATCCCGACTGAAAGATCCCTGCGCCTCCCACTCCGCATAAAAAGGCGCACACTCGCGCGCGTAAAACTGAACACACATGTCCGACAACATCGACAACTCAGCGTCAATCCAAGGGGAAACAGGGAAAGGAAGGTCCAAAATATCACACCAGTTTCGCGCCAAAAGGTCGTGGCCGGAATTATAGCGTTGAACTAGAGCACGCCAATTCTGATTGGCGATCTTTATCATGTAGATTTGCTATTACCCGGTCTGTGTCAATGCATCTTCCTGCCCGCTCAGGATCCGGCCGCCGCGCCAGTTTCCGTTCTCAACCTCTTGCACCATGGCCTGGCGCACAATGCCATAGGCGGCTGCGGCGACTTTCGACAATGGTCGGGTATTCGGTACGGCCAGACAGACCGTACGGGACAGGCAGCGGTTTGTTATCCGCCTTGCGTCCAGATCACCCGCAAACCCTAGGTAAGATAGAGCGGTGGCATCAGACCTTGAAGAACCGCATCTTGCTGGAGAACTACTTCCTGCCGGGTGATCTCGAAGCCCAGATCGAAGCCTTCGTCGACCACTACAATCACCGGCGATGCCACGAGAACCTGAACAACGTCACGGCCGCAGACGTCTCCTTCGGACGGGATAAAGCCATTCTACAAAAAAGGGAAAAGATCAAACGAAAGACACTCGAAACGCGGCGCGAGCATCACCGCCAGTGTCCTTCCCCCCTAAAACTGGGCCACTACATTGGTCTTGAGAGGGGAATATGTAATGGCACGGAAACGGCATTCGGACGAAGATGTATTGAAGCTGCTGCGTGAGATTGAGCTGAAGCTGACGGGAGGAAGTGACGTTGCATCGGCGTGTCGTAGCGTCGGCATCAGCGATGCGACATATTACAACTGGCGGAAACGGTTTGGTGGTATGGGACGGTCGCAGTTGTCGGAGATGCGCAGCCTGGAAAAGGAGAATGGGCGTCTCAAGAAGATCGTCGCTGAGCTTGAATTGGACAAGCTGATCCTCAAAGAAAGCCTGAACTACTTAAAGCCCAGGGCCTGACGACTGGGGAGCTCCGTCAGGCCGTTATTCATACGCGCCAAAAGCTCGCGACCTCGGAGCGGAGGACCTGCCGGGTCGTCGGTCTGGCGCGAAACTCTCTGCAATATCGACCCGCGCCAAAAGACGATGATGCTCTACGGCTCGCTTTGATCCGCCTGGCCAAGCAATATGGGCGCTACGGCTATCGTAAAGTTTCGGAACTCCTGCGCATCGAGGGCTGGCGGGTCAATCATAAGAAGGTTGAGCGTCTCTGGCAGGAAGAAGGACTGCAACTCCCGCAGCGGCACAGGAAGCGCAGACGGCTTTATCACAAGGACAGCTCGATCATTCGCCTCAGGCCGACGCATCCGAACCACATCTGGAGCATCGACTTCGTTCACGACAAGCTCAGCAATGGCCGGAGCTACAAGATGCTGACCGTTCTGGATGAGTACACCCGGCAGGCCCTGGCCGTGGAAGTTCGCAGCAGGATGGGCGCCGAAGATGTTCTGGAGGCGCTATATCCGCTGCTCCTCTGCCATGGCACGCCGGAGTATATCCGCTCCGACAACGGCCCAGAGTTCGTAGCCAAGGCGATGCAGGAGTGGTTGGTTCGCGTTGGTGTTCGACCAATTAGAATCTATCCGGGGTCCCCTTGGGAAAACGGATACAACGAGAGGTTCAACGGCACTCTCCGGCACGAGATCCTCAACGCTGAATGGTTCACAACAACGAAACAGGCACAGATCGTCATCAATCATTGGCTTAAGCAGTACAACCACACACGTCCGCACCAGGCTCTGAACATGCGACCACCAATGCCAGAAACTCTAATCAGAAATGGCCCAGAACTTGGGGGCTAGACAACCAGATGAGCCAATCTCTCTCTTTGTTTAGGCCGCACTTGGGGCCAAAAACCCTGACGACGAACACAGAAACCCAACACCAGCAACCCACCCAATGCCGGGACTTAACACCCGGTGGGGGTGTTTGCTTCATACCTCCGCCGATCCGCCGGGCAGATTGAACTTATGTTCCGGGCCGAACTAACCTAGGCTTGTCTGTGAACCTGGATATGCTTGATGAATATTACCCTAAATCAGTTAAGGGCATTTGTAGCGGTTGCGAGGGAACGGTCGTTTACCAGGGCAGCAGAAGCGCTTGCGACCTCACAGCCGTCAATCAGTCTTTTGATCAAACAGCTGGAGACCGCGCTTGGTCTGAAACTTTTCGACCGCACGACCAAAGAACTCCATTTGACCGCTGAAGCCGCGAATTTTCTGCCGACGATCGAGCGTTTGAACGAAGATCTGGACGCGGCGTTGCAAGATCTGTTGGCAACGGCCGAGCGAAGGAGAGGTCGGGTTTCGCTGGCGGTGCTTCATTCGATTGCGACAAATGTTTTGCCTGACACGGTTGCGAGTTTTGCGGCGAAATACCCCAACATTCGAATCTCGGTCAGAGATGACAATACCAAAGCAATTTGTCAGCAAGTCCGCAACGGAGAGGTTGATTTGGGCGTTGCTGGCCATGTCGATGGCGACGCAGATCTGATGTTCGAGCCACTTCTGCCCATCCCGAACATGAACTGGCGCAGACCACCGGACCTGTCGCCTGGTCTGAACTGGCAGCGTATCAGTTCATTTCCTTCGGTTTGGATACAGGATTGCGCCCGCTGTTTGAAACCGTCAGGGAGCGGCCGGAAAATATCAGGAAGCCCTTGATCGAAGCGGCAAATATCGGCCCTGTTCTTGCAATGCTTCGAGCAAATATCGGGATTGGGGCCTTGCCGCATCTGGCCTTGGCGAAAGACGAAAATGGCCTTGTTTTCCGTACCTTGGTTGATCCGCCGCTGTTTCGTGAAATTGCACTGGTGACGCGCCCCAACAGATCGCTATCCCCCGCGGCCGAGGCTTTTTCCGAGCAACTCAAAGACGTGCTCAAGCCACGCTGGGAGCTATAGGAAGATCCTCCGAACTCATAACGATTCCATATAAGTAGCACTAATTTATTAGAAAACGCGAAAACTCGGCTTGCTTCAGCCTGAGATCCATTGCGAAGCTTGGGCCACATTTTTTGGGAGGAAGACCAAATGAGGATGAACTTCAAGTCGTCGATCAAATCGGCACTCGGCATTTCGTTGATTGCCGCAGGTGCGTCCATCGGGACCATTGGTACACCAACTGCAGCAGTGGCCGAGCAAGTGAACTGGAGCGTCTCACACTGGGGCAAACGCCGCGCCTTCACCGAAGGCTTTGAAGCAATGGCCGCCTATGTCGCAGAAAAATCGGGTGGGGAATTTACCATCACGGTCAACTATGGCGGCACGCTGTCCAAGCCGCGCGAAAACCTGGATGGCATTGCACTGGGTGCGTTTGAAATGGCTGCATTCTGTGCGTCCTACCACCCTGACAAGAACCGGTCTGTCACCGTTTTGGAACTGCCCATGTTGCCGATCCCGAACGCCGAGGTTCAAAAGGCGGTCGATCTTGCGATTTACAGGCACCCTTACGTGCAAGAAGAACTGGCCAAATGGAACGCAAAGCTTCTGATGTCTGCGGCACTTCGATTGTGTTGAAAAACTCCGTTTTAGGGCCTGAACGATGATTTTTCTTTCCATGCAGCCCGATCCTAAATTTTTGGCGCGGGGGTCGGCCCAAATCGCCTACATGCGCTCACGCGCAGCCATGCGCTGTCTCGTGGTCAAAGCTTTCCGACTATTTCGCTTCATAGGTTTTCGCAAGAAATCCGCGACGCTCTGATTTCGGAGTTTTTCAACACAATCCTTCCACAGTATGAATTCATGGGTCGCGGACCTGCCCCGACGAAACTGTCGGATTTTGAAGGAATGCGCGTGCGCGCACTGGGCGGAATTGGCAAGGCGATGGAGGCGATTGGGGCAGTCCCGACGACGGTAACGGCGCCCGAAACCTATGCGGCGATTGAAAGCGGAACGGTTGATGCGGCGGCCTTCGCGTTCTATTCGCACTTCTCCTATAAGGTGAACGAGGTGTCGACCTGGCGCACAACGAACCTGACGCCGGGTTCCGTGAATTGCCCGGCTGTCGTGAATATCGACGCCTACAATGCCCTTTCGGACGACCACCGCACGTTGCTGGATGAGGCTGTCGACGTTGCCTATGCCGCTTTGAAGGATGCCTATGGGTCTTCAATTGCCAAATACGAACCGATTGCCGACGAACAAGGCATCGAAAAAATCACCTACAGCGATGAGGATCTGGCCGAGTTTCAGGCCAAGGCCGCCGTACCGGTCTGGGCCGCGTGGATTGAAGAGCAATCAGCAGCCGGTGTTCCGGCGCAAGAGCTTCTTGATCTGGTGCTGGCAACAGCTGCCGAAGCGACCAAATAGGCGCATCTTTGATGGCTCCCACCCTTGCTGAAACAGGGGTGGGGCACATCGCAGAAGGATTATCCTATGCGCAACGCTTTCCAAAATACTGGGCAGGATCATGACGGCTGACAGTCACGGCGGGGCATTGATCGGGGTGCTCGATCAACATTACCGAAAGCTGGAAAACGCCCTGAACCTGACCGCCGCAGGGTTCATATTTTTCCTGATGTTTTTGGCCACCATTCAGGTGTTCAGCCGAAAACTGCTGAACGTACTGATACCCGGCTATATCGATTATGCAGAACAATCCATTGCGATCTTCGCCTTCTTGGGCGTGGCTTATTGCCAGCGTCTGGGCGGGCATGTGCGCATGGAACTGGTGCTCGACAAACTTCCAAAGGGAAGGGTTCTGTGGCTGTTCGAAGCTATCACGACATTGGCAGCCCTCGCCATTATTCTGGTTCTGTGCCGGTACAGTTTTGACCATTTTCTGCGCGCTTGGGTAAATGGTGACAGCACGATCGACATTAACCTGCCTATTTGGCCATTCAAATTACTGGTGGCAATCGCACTGGGCGTGCTGTCGGTTCGCCTTGCTTTGCAACTGGCGGGATTTGTGCGCCTGTTTCTTCATCCCAACGCGGTTCCGGTTGGGGTCCCCCTTATCGCCGACGTGGCCAAACAAGCCAGTATCGAGGCCGAGCAGGTCACCACAAGGAATGTCCACAAATGACAAGTTTGGAAATCGGGCTTATCTTTACGGGTTTCATGCTGGTCTGTGTTCTGGGCGGCATGCGCGTGGCATTCGCAGCCGCACTGGCCGGGACACTGGGGTTGGTGGCCATTTTCACCCAGAAGGTCGGGTTTGCAAAAGCCATCCCCATCGCATTTGGCATGGCTGGAACAATTCCGCATTCCAAAACAGTGACTTATGCGCTGTCTGTTTTGCCAATGTTCATCCTGATCGGGTTTCTGGCATTTCACGCAGGGATAACCAAAGCCCTGTTTGAGGCATCAAGGCGCTGGCTGGGCCGACTGCCCGGTGGGTTGGCGGTTGCCACAGTATTTGCGACTGCGGGCTTTGCAGCCGTGTCGGGCGCAAGCACTGCGACGGCGGCAGTGTTTTCACGTATCGCAATTCCCGAAATGCTGAACGAGGGGTATAACCAACGCCTTGCAGCCGGGGTGGTCGCCGCTGGCGGCACTTTGGCCACGCTTATCCCGCCAAGTGCCATTCTGGTTATCTATGCCATCATCGTCGAGGAATCTGTCGGTCAGCTACTGCTGGCGGGTTTCCTGCCGGGGATCGTCTCGGCGTTTATTTATGTAGGGATCATCGTGATTTCGGTGATGTTGAAACCCGAAATCGGACCGAAAACCCGGGTCTTCTCGCTTCAGGAAAAAGTAAGATCTCTGCCTGGGACTTTTCCGATATTTGCGGTGATCTTCATTATTTTCGGGTCGATGTATTTCGGCTGGGCGACCCCGACAGAAGCTGGCGCACTTGGTGCATTTGTCGTCTTCGTATTGGCGATGATCCGGCGCATGCCCGCCGGCGCATTGAAAGACGCGCTTTTGGAAACTGCCAAGCTGACGGCGATGATCTTTACGATGATCTGGGGCGTTCTGATTTATGTCCGGTTCCTGGGGTTTGCGGGTCTGCCCGTTGCCTTTGCCAATTGGATCGGCACGCTTGAGTATTCGCCGATGACGATCTTGATATTCATCCTTCTGGCCTATGCCATTCTGGGCATGTTCATGGATGCGATTGGCATGCTTTTGTTGACCTTGCCAGTGGTGCATCCGGCGATCGTCGAATTGGGATTTGATACGATCTGGTTCGGTATCATCGTGGTGAAAATGGTCGAGCTTTGCCTGATCACCCCGCCGATTGGCTTGAATTGTTTTGTGGTCAGTGCGGTGGTTCCGAAAATCAAGGTTCAAGACGTCTTTCGCGGGTGTATTCCGTTCTTTGTGGCCGATGTTCTGACCGTCGCAGTCCTGATCGCGTTCCCGAGTATTGTGACCTTTCTTCCAAACCTTATGAGCGGCGGTTAAGTGCAGGAGGCACATGAAATGACAAACGAACGCAGCATTGCCAATAACAATTCCCATGATTTCTCAGCGGTCGTATTGCCCACGCCTGAACCGACGGTATTCAACTATGATCCAATCACCGTTCATGGAAAATACGCATATCTGGCGGGGCAAATTCCCAAGGAAGCGGGCGAATTGGCGGTCAGGGGTATTGTCGGGGTCGAGGTGGATTTGGCACAGGCGCAGCGCGCCGCGACGATATGTGCCGATCAGTCGCTGGCGTGGCTGGATCATTGCGCCGGCGGCCTGGCCAACATTGACAGTATCCTCAGGGCGAAATGTTTTGTCGCACATGGCGACGGCTTTGCCGAAATCTCGCAGGTTGCCGATGCCGCATCGGGCAGGTTAATTGAAGTTCTTGGACCACGCGGACGACATTCTAGGTCTGTTCTTGGCGTAAAAAGCCTGCCGCGATACGCCCCGGTATTGCTTGAAGTGACGGCCGCCTTAAAGCAAGACATCGGCTGATCAGCCGCGTGACAGATGCGATCCTCTTTGACCTCGACCGATACCGGGGCATTGTAAGTGCTGGGTGATCTGTCCGCCTGGCTGCTTTCAATTGAGGGAACTGATTTCGCCCCGAAGCTGGCGATGATATTGGCGCTTTTGGCCGCGGTTTTTCATGCCAGTTTCGGCGCGCTGCAGAATGGCCGCGATAACCCGTGGATCAGTCGTGCCGCAATTGATATTGCCCTGTTTCTGCTGGCATGGCCCGTCGCCCTGTTTCTGGTCCCATGGCCAAAAGCAGAACATATCTGGCTATTCGTAGGGGTGTTCGTCATCCACAACGTCTATAAGGCGTTTCAGGGCATGACATATGCGCGCGGGGCCTACACAGTCGTTTACCCGGTGGTGCGCGGATCCAGCGTTCTGGCGACGGTGATCGTATCGGGCATCGTGTTTCAAGAGGTTTATTCGGTCTGGCAATGGTCCGGGATTGCCGCGCTGGTACTTGGGATATTCGGGCTTGGGATCAATAGCTGGCGGAAACTGCAAACCGGTCGTGAAACGCTGCTGCCGGCGTTGGGATTGGCAGCGCTGACCGGCATCATGGTCGCGGCCTACACCACCTTTGACGCCTACGGCATTCGCCAGATGCCCGACCCGCTGAGTTTTGTTTTTTGGTTCTTCGCTGTTGATTCCATTACGATTCCGATCTTCGTGTTCTTTTGGGTCAGGCAATGGAAGCTTTCGGTTCCTGCACTTCCTCCGTTGGTTGCAAGGGGGATCGCAGGCGGCGTTCTGGCCCCTCTTAGTTTTGGCTGCATTATGATGGCCACACGATTGGACAGCGTCGGGATTGCGGTGGTCTTGCGCGAAACCTCCGTCTTGTTCTCAGCTTTGATCGGTGTGTTGTTCCTTAAGGAGACTGTGGGACCCAGACGCATACGCCTGATGGCGCTCATCGTCGTCGGAGCCATTCTTGTTCGCGCAGGTTAACGGTTTTTGAGGCTACGAAACATGTCGCTGATGACGCGAGATGGCCACCAGCATCAGGATTGTGACAACGTAAGGCAAGCTTGCCAGAACCTGCGATGGAATTGCCACGCCCACGGCTTGCGCTGTAAGTTCACCCAGCGATAACACCACGAAAAGCATCGCGCCAAAGACCACGCGGCCTGTGCGCCAGGTGCCAAAAACAACCAGCGCAAGGGCGATCCAGCCACGCCCGGCGATCATGCCATCGGCCCAAAGTGGGGTATAGACGGTTGACGCATAGGCCCCGGCAAGACCACACATTGCCCCACCAAAGGCCACTGCAACTGTGCGGATCAACCCAACGGGATAGCCAATAGCACGCGCCGCGTCTGCGTTTTCACCAACCGCCGCGCTGATCAGCCCCAGCTTAGTCTTGTTCAAGACATACCAAAGCGCAACGGTGCCGATCAGGGTCAGCCAAACCACAATGTCTTGTGTCATAACTGTCGGGCCAATCACCGGGATCTGCGACAGCACAGGAAACCCGATTTCCTGCAAACCCGATATGGTCAGGCTTTCATAGGTCTTCCCAAAAAGTGCTGAAAGGCCCAGCCCTAGCACGCCCACGGCAAGACCCGCAGCGACCTGATTGGCTTGGACAACAATCACCAGGAACGCGAAGATCAGCGCCAGCGCGGTACTAACAAGCGCGGCGGCAAGGAAGCCAAGACTATGGCTGCCAGAATGGTAGACGCAGATGAACGCGATGGCTGCGCCAATTGCCATCATACCCTCCAGCCCAAGGTTCAACAGGCCGGTCTTCTCGACCACCATCTCGCCAAGTGCGGCAAGCATCAGCGGCAAAGCGGCGGCGAGCGTGCCGGCCAGCAGGAATTCAAGCGCGCTCATGCCGGGACTCCACGCTCGATTTGCAGACGAAAACGGATGAGCGTGAAGGTGAGCAGATAGAACGACAACAGCATGCCCTGGAACACCTCAACCGCCGCCACCGGCAAACCGGCCGAGACGGTGGCGCTGTCACCGCCAATATAAAGCACCGAGATCAGAAAGCTGGACGCGATGATGCCCAAAGGCCGCAGACCGCCAACATAGGCAACGATAATCGCCGCATAACCATAGCCGCTGGACACAGACCGCTGCAGTTGCCCCAGGGGGCCCGCAACTTCGCTTGCGCCAGCGATCCCGGCAGCAATGCCGCCCAGGGCAAGGCTTAACCAGATCATGCGCGGCGCGCTGAAACCTGCATAGAGTGCGGCCTTGGGCGCAAGCCCTGCGGTGCGCAACTGATAGCCGCGAAAGTGTCTTTCCATCATCAGATAGGCGAAAAGGCTCCCGATAAAGGCGAACAGCAACGACACATTCGGGCGCACATTTTCAAACAACAACGGCAGCTGCGCATTCTCAGGGAACCTGACGGACTGCGGGAAATTGAACCCACGCGGGTCTTTCCACGGGCCCAGCAGCAGGTAGTTCAGGATTTGCACGGCAATCAGGCTTAGCATCAGGGTCACAAGGATCTCTGACGCGCCAAACCTGGTGCGCAAGCCCGCAGCAATAGACGCGAACGCCATCCCGCCCAGGCCACCGGCAAAGATCATCGCAGGCAGCATCGCCGGGAAATTCCCCTCCGGATAATAGACCGGAAAGGCCGAGGCACAGATTGCCCCGATAATGAACTGCCCTTCGGCACCGATGTTAAACACATTGGCGCGGAACCCGATGGCAAGCCCTTGGGCTATCAGCAGCAATGGCGCCATTTTCAACAAGATTTCGGCGAAGCTGTACCAGCTGAGGAAGGGTTTGAGTAAAAGCGCGTGCAAGGCTTTGTCAGCCGGGATGCCAAGGGCGGCAAACAAGATCAGGCTGGTGAGGCAGGTCAAGAGCAGCGCCAATACGGGCGCACCAAACATCGCCATTCGCGAGGCCGCATCGCGGCGGATAAGGCGCAGTTTCATTCCGATGCACCAATCATATATGCGCCCACCTCTTCGGCTGACGTGTCTGCCACTGTCAGGGCCTTTGAAAGACGGCCTTCGTGCAGCACATGCAGACTGTCACAAATTTCAAAGAGCTCTTCCAACTCTTCCGAGATCACGAGGATCGCAGCACCCTGCGCACGCATTTCAACCAGGCGGCGGCGGATCGCGGTTGCCGCACCAATATCCACGCCCCAAGTCGGCTGTGAGACAAGCATGACGTCTGGATTCAGCATGATCTCGCGACCAAGGATGAATTTCTGCAGGTTGCCACCGGACATGGCCCCCGCTTCGGCATCGGGGCCGGGTGTGCGGACGTCGAAGTCTTCAATGCAGCGGCGCGTATAGTCGCGTTCGACCTGTCGCCTGATAAACCCGCCTTTCAACATCCCCTGTCGGTGCCCGGTAAGCAGGCTGTTGTCCGCCAATGACATTTCGGGAACTGCACCGCGCCCCAGACGTTCCTCTGGCACGAAAGAAAAGCCAAGTTGGCGGCGTTTCTGCGCGTCGAGCAGGCCAGCGTTCTGACCCATGATCTGCACCAAGTCTTTGCGCTGTGCACGGGTTTCACCCGAAATCAGCGCAGCCAATTCCTGCTGTCCGTTGCCGGAAATACCCGCGATTCCAATGATTTGCCCTGCCCGCAGGTCAAGATTGATGTCTGTCAGGGTCGTGCCAAAACGTGACGCCCGCGGATGGCTCAACCCCTTAAGCGCCAGGCGAACAGAACCCGGCGTCACCGCGCGTGCTGCATCGACTTTTGGCATCTCATGGCCAATCATCATTTGCGCCAATGCACGTGCGTCTTGCGCGCGCGGATCCACGCGGCCGGTCACGGCACCGCCGCGAAGCACCGTCGCCTCGTCGCATAACGCGCGAATTTCTTCGAGCTTGTGGGAGATAAACAAGATCGCCGTGCCAGCCGCCTGCAGTTTGCGCAACGTCTCAAACAACAATTGCACGCTTTGCGGCGGCAGGACCGATGTAGGCTCATCCAGAATAAGCAGCTTTGGGTCAAGCAAAAGGCAGCGAATGATTTCAACCCGCTGACGTTCGCCGACTGACAGGGTGTGAATCATTGCGTGCGGATCGACCGTCAGGCCGAACTTTTCGCCGAGATCCGTAATCTTGCGCGCCAGGTCTTGCTGGCGGCCAGGGATCATCAGTGAGACATTTTGCACAACGTTCAGCGTTTCAAACAGCGAAAAGTGCTGGAACACCATGCCAATCCCCAGTGCCTGCGCATCAGAGGGCCGGTTGAAACTTACCGGTGTGCCGTTCCAGACAATCGTGCCTTCGTCGGGCCGCTCAACCCCATAGATCAACTTCATCAGCGTGGATTTCCCCGCGCCGTTTTCGCCCAATACGGCGTGGATTGACCCTGAGTGTACCTCAAGATCAATCGCGCTGTTGGCCTGAACCTTGCCGTAGCGTTTTGACACGCCCGACAAGGTCAAAAGTGCCGGCTTTTTCATGAAGGCAAAGGCGTGGTCACACCCGCGACGTGCCAGTCCATACCGATGATTTCGCCATCTGTCATTGCTACGCCATCAGCCACACGCTCTGTGCCAGCCTGGTCAACGATCGGGCCCTGGAACACAATAAAAGACCCATCCAGAATCGCGGCCTGACGGGCTTCGATCTGGCTTACAATCTCAGCCGGTATGTCCGGGTTCCAATCGGCGGTGTAAACAATGCCATCTTCCATGCCGAGCCAGAAGTTCTCTCCGGGGAAATCGCCAGCCACATGGGCATCAACCAAACGCTTGAAGTGCGGTCCCCAATTGGTGCCCACAACGCCAAGGTATTTCGCAGGCGCATAGGTTTTCATCGAAGAGTTGAGGTTCCAGGAATAGACGCCAGCTTCCTCGGCCACCGCGATGACAGATGGCGTGTCTTGCGCGTTCGAGAAGATCACATCAACACCCTGCGAGATCAGCGCCTTGGCGGCTTCCTGTTCGGACGCGGGATCGAACCAGCTGTTGACCCAAACGACGCTCAGCTCGATGTCGGGATCAATCGATTGCGCACCCAACTGGAACGCGTTGATTGACGTGATCAGCTCGGGGATTGCAAAGGCACCGACGCAGCCGATCTTTTTGGACTTGCTCAAGGATGCGGCAGCCATGCCCATCAGATAGGTGCCTTGCCAGTATTTGGCAGTGAATGGCGCAAAATTCGGCTCGGTCAGGTAGCCAGAGGCATGAATGATCGACACATCGCGGCGGCGTTGCGCAATTTGAATGCCGCCGTTTTGATAGCCAAAGGACCCCAGCAGAAGCACATTGTGCCCTTCGGCGACCAGCCCATTGGCGATGCGATCTGCGTCCGGGCCTTCTGCGATGTTTTCCAGAACTGTGACTTCCAACTGATCGCCGTAGGCCGCTTGCACACTGCGCACGCCTTCCATCAAGGTGTGCGACCAACCGACGTCAGCCTCTGGTGATGGCAGCACCACCCCCATCTTCAACGCATCCTGGGCCATAGCGCGCATCGGCAGCGCGACGGCGGTGCTGGCGGCCAGCGCCCCTTTGAGAAAGCTACGGCGTTTTACGGTATCTGACATTATATTCCCCCTGATTGGTGTGGTAGTATCGTTTGAAGTGTTTGTTCTGCGGCCGCAAAAAGCGCCGTTTCGTCCAAATGTGGAAATGCCCCGTTGCGCCAGACGATGCGCCCGTTGATCATGGTCAGGTCCACCGTTGTGCCGATCCCAACTTTGGCCAGCAGGCTTACCGGGTCATGGCGGGTGCCAACATAGTCCAGGCGCCGCGTATCAATGGCAAACAGGTCCGCCGCCATGCCGGGGCGCAATGCGCCGATATCGTCGCGGCCCAGCAACGCAGCACCGCCTTCGGTCGCATAGCTAAGGAATACGGCGGGCTTGGGCACCGGATCCTCGCGTGATCCAGCGGCAAGACATTGCAGCATGTATGACGAATGGATGCAGTGCATCAGGTTCGAATTATCGTTTGAGGCGGCCCCGTCACACCCAAGCCCGACGCGCACGCCCAAAGCGTCCATCGCGGGGATGTCTGTGATCTCGGCCCCGACCAGATACACAGGTTCGGAACAATGCGACACACCGGTGCCAGAGGCCGCAAGCTTGCGCAGTTCATCGCGGGTCAGCTCCCAGCAATGGGCATAAAACACGTCAGGCCCTGCAAAGCCGAGGCTTTCGCAATAATCCACTGTGCGTATCCCATGAACCTGTTCGATCACCGGGCTTTCACCTTCGCCAACATGGCTGTGCAGGATCACGCCTTTGTCGCGCGCAAGTGCAACGGATTGCTCAAACGTCTCGCGGTAGCAATTCACAGGTTGGCAGGGCGCGACACTGACGCGCCGCATCGCAAGCGGGCTGGCATCATGGAAGGTATCAATCGCGCGCTCACAATCTGCGATGAACCCGTCAGTGGTTTCCAGCATCTCGTCAGGGATCGTGCTGCCTTCGGACTTTGGCAAAGTATTGCCGCCCCGTCCCGCATGGAACCGCATCCCCATCATCTCGGCCGCCTCAAACTGGCGATCAATGATGCGAGAGCCCGCATGACGTGGAAAGCAATACTGGTGATCAAACGCGGTCGTGCAGCCATGTTTGATCAACTCGGCCATGGCCACAACCGAGCTGTGGTAAAAGCAATCCTCGGTCAGCCGTGCAAAGATCAGATAAATCCGGTCAAGCCATTCGATAACCGAAAATCGGGTCCAATCAAGCTCGGCCCGGTTGCGCACGAAGCATTGAAAAAAGTGATGATGCGTGTTGACGAGGCCGGGATAGATGAACATCCCATCCCCATCGATAACCTCGACCCCCGCAGGCGCGGTCCTGCGCAGGTCCGGGCCAACGGCCGTTATCGCGCCGTCTTCGGCCAGGATATCCTGGCCCCAAAGAACCGGATCATGGGCGGACGTCACGATCGCCGTGCAGTTTTCAAACAAAACAGCGGTCAAGTGGCAAACTCAAGCTCGTGCAGGCGGTGGATGCCCGGCATTTCAATAAATCCCGGCAATGACCGGATCGCCCGCATCCACAGCCGGATTGAGGGGTATGTGTCAAGGCTGACCCCACCGTCAGGTGCAAGCGCTGTGTTCGGGAAACAGGCGATATCCGCAATTGTCGGGCGATCACCTGTCAGGAAAATGTGACCATCAAAGCGCTGATCGGTCAGATGCGCCTCTAGCACGCGCAATTGTTTGATGCCTGCGGCACGCGCGGCGTCGATATCTACGTCGTATTGCAAAATATCATGCAGGCGCGCCATACCAAGACTGTTGTTCAGGTCTGCGGCAAGCGCAAGCCAGCGATCATCATCCCCCCGCCATGAAGGGTGATCCGCTGTCAGATGCCGCAGCATATCAACACTCTCGGTCAGAATGTCGTCCCCGTCTTGCAGCACTGGCAGCGTGCCATTTGGGTTGAGCTTCAGCATGTCCGGCGATTTGTGTTCACGTGCGGGGTGAAAATTCACCGCCCTCGGCGTCAAAGGCTGACCAAGAAGTGCCGCCATCAGGCGCACTTTATAGCAGCTCGCGCTCAGCACGTAATCATACAGGATCATGCCGCCACCAATTGCGCGCCGTAGAAGTATCCGATTTTCTTAAGCCACCTGCGATACACAACCGACGTCAAATCCGCCTGGGTCGGTGCCTCCATCCCCGGATCCAAGGGCAGTTTCGCTGGGATCTGATTTTCAAGGATTGAGCGGTCCTGCATAAAGATCAACTGCTGGAAACTCACCATCTCAGCCATTGTAGAATCATCGTCGTAGAGTGCCATCCACGGCCAAACCTCGCACCATTCCTCGTTCAGAGGTTGCACGAACAGCGTGATGACATCCCATTCACCCGGACGCGGCGGGCATGTTTTATAAAGCACCGCACAGGTTGGTGAGGCCACGCGGTACATGTATTCTGTCGTGATCCCGCCTTCCGCAGATTTCGCGGCTTGCGGCTGGAAAAACTTCACTTTCGTTGCCCAAACCTCGTTCGCGTCTTCGCGGATATTGACATTGTAGCGTTCGACTTCGGTATGCGGCTCTGCCCCCAGGATATCCGTGTGCACAAAGGGGAAATGCGCAATATCAAGAAAGTTTTCCACCGCCCGCAAAGGCGAGCATTTGACGCGCACAGAGCCGACATCAACCAGCTGCCGGCCTGGGTTACCGGCCTCGGGGATTGTAAACAGATCCCCGTTTGGCGTGCCCGGGCATGTCCACAGATGGCCGAACCGTTCAATCGTCGGTAGTGCGTTGTCAGCGGCGTCTTTGATCCAAAACGACCCGCCCTTGCGGCCGACCGTAATATCTGCGCCCAGCAACAGGGTTTGGTGCGGCGCATCGATGGCAGACAAAAGCCCGACAGGATACCAGTAATCCTTGATGGATTGGCTCATGCCGCAGCCTCCAGTTCGTTGCGCATATGCTCCAAAGCGTGCGACACCGTTTTGCGGTCCTGGTCCGGGGCCGCAAACGCGTGCAGCAGGCAATCGGCATCGGTACTGGGCTGCAGTGCAAGTGATAAATCATGCACCCCACCCAGTGCGATCACAGGCGCGAACGGCTGATTGAGTTTCGCAGCTACGGTTTGAGCGGGCAGTGCGACATCTATGGACCGGATCGCACGACGCGCACCAAGGTCAGGGACGGGGGCTTGGGTTGGTTGCAATGCAACCCAAATCAACTCGTCCGCGACCTGACAGTCATATTGGGCCGCACAGATGCTTTTCGGTGGCACCAGATCGGGGTGTGCGGGGATCGATACGCAGGCCCCGTCGCCGTCATAGGTCCATCCGTGATAGATACATGACAAGGTTTCGCCACGTACAAACCCATGTGACAACCGCATCCCGCGGTGCGGACAGCGATCCCCCCATGCGTGGAAAACACCAGCCGTGCTGCACCAGATCGCAAGATCAGTGTTCAGAACACGTCGGGGCACAACCGTGCGCGCGGGCACATCGGCGCACAATCCAACAGCAATCCAGTCCATGACCCCCCGCAGCCAGTTCCGACGCCCATTAAAAACTGTCGCGCCCATATTTCAAGCGATATCCCGGAGCCTGACCGGGATTCGCTTCTGGAATGTGCAAGACGAAGCGAAATGCGCGAAAATTCATCGTCTTACAAATTCTCGCCACCATCAAGAATCCGTAGATGGTCGACACGAACGCTTTTGGGCCGATTGTGTTGAAAAACTCCGTTTTAGGGCCTGAACGATGATTTTTCTTTCCATGCAGCCCGATCCTAAATTTTTGGCGCGGGGGTCGGCCCAAATCGCCTACATGCGCTCACGCGCAGCCATGCGCTGTCTCGTGGTCAAAGCTTTCCGACTATTTCGCTTCATAGGTTTTCGCAAGAAATCCGCGACGCTCTGATTTCGGAGTTTTTCAACACAATCGGCCCCTTGCGACATTAGCCAAGAGTGGTTGATCTTACCATGTTATCCTATTCGGCTGCCGGACAAAGCACCCGCTTTGCCGACGCCTGCGAAGCCGCGTGTCATCCATGCGCAAACTCTCGATAACGGTTAGAAATATAGTAATATTAAAAATGCTGACAGCCGCCAATATTGCGGCCATCTTTTTAGTCGTGCAAAAATAAGAGCGAAAATTCTGAAGGCAATGTTTCCAGCGAATTGGGCGCTGTTGCCGAAGTGTTGCAAACGCCGCTCGGCGCGTTATTGCAGCAACTAAAACAAATGAATTCTGCAACCCACAAATCAAGCCGGGCTGCGTATTCTGTTGCCGGTGCGAAAATATCTTACGAGCGTCTTTCAACCACATTCGCAGTCTCACAACGCCATTCGGTCAATGTGCATGAGCCGCCGGGTTTTCGCGGTGAACCGATCAGATACCGGGGCGAAGAGTTCCTGTCGGGCACATCGGCCGGTTCTGGGGCCTATTCCGTTAAGTCGCACAACCCGCAAGAAGAGACGGTGATGTCGAAATGGGGCGACTATTTCCTTGGTGTCGCAGACAGCGCGCCAGATACTGTACGCCTGCGCTATGGCCTTGAAGCCGCCACCGTGCGCACGCTGATCGCGCAGGGAGAGCATGATATTGCAAGCCAGTGGTTGCCGCCCGAGGTGATCAAGGCCTTGGCCGAAGACGGCGCGCAGCTGCTGACCGAAAGCGGATCTGGTGGCTTCTACCTCAAGATGAACACAACCAAAGCGCCGCTTGATGATGTGAATTGCCGGTTGGCGATGCGCCATGCATTCGACTATGGAACAGCGATTCAAATGATCGCTGTGACGGATGACGTGCCCACAGGCAGCCCGGCAACCGGTGCGATTCCGGTCGGCATGTTCGGTTCAAACGGGCTTGACAGCGCGCTGGTGCAGGACATGGACAAAGCCAAGCAATATCTGGCTGATTGCAAATATGATGCGGCAGATATGAATATCGAAGTCAGCTGGATCGCCGAGGTGCCGATCGAAGAACGCTTTGCGCTGTTGTTCCAATCCAATCTTTCGCAGTTGGGCGTGAAGTCCGAGATCAAGAAGCTTCCCTGGGCGCTGTTCGCCGATCAGGTCAACAAGCCGGAAAACACGCCGCACATCAGCCAGTTGTTCGTGAACGCGGTGACAGGTGATCCTGATACGCTGCTTTATGGCATGTATCATTCCTCGACGCCCGGCACATGGCAGTCGCCGGACTATCTGAGCGATGCAAAAGTGGACGAATATCTGGACGCGGGGCGTTCTGCCAGCACCGAGGCTGAAAGTGAGGCCGCGTATTCAGCACTGAACGCCCGCTTGATGGAGATTGCGCCAACAGTATACGGCTATGGCTGCCAGTCTGTTTTCGCGGCATCAAACCGGGTCAAGGTGCCGGCCCTCAGCGACCCTGCAAAGGCCTTTGGTCTGGATGGTATGGGCTTTACCTTCCGTCTGATGGAAATGACCGAATAATCGGCATCCGCTGATATTGGGGGCCGGATGATCCTGGCCCCCGGTTTTCTCCTCCATTTGAAAGCGGTGTGATGACGGCCATCTTTCGCCTTCTGTTGCGGCGGCTCACCATCATCGGGCTGGATTTTGCAGCGATGCTCGGCAATGCGTTTCTGGTCGAGGCGGTGTTTGCGTGGCCCGGCCTCAGCCGTTATGGCGGCGCTGTGATCCTGCGCAAGGACTTGAGCGCGATCATGGGTGCGGTCGTGATCATCGCGATCACCTTTTTGATAGTGAACATCATCGTTGATTTGCTGATTGTGCTGCTTAACCCGCGCATCCGCTATTCAACGCGGGGCAGCGGCGCATGATCCGGGCTTTGCGCATTCTGGCGGGCGATCCGCTGTTGCTGCTGGGCCTGATCCTTGTGGTATTGATCGACTTCGCGGCGATCTTTGCGCGCGGATCAGCGGTGAGGTGATTTTCGACGCGCGCGACATAGGTGCCATGAAGCGCAAGGACCGTGCGGCACCGATATGTCGATGATTTACAAAACCCCACATCCTCGCTGAACCCGGTCTTCACCATCGCCCGTCAGGTCACCGAAGTCCTGCGCCGCCGAGATCCTAAGCTGCCCCGCGCTGAGGCAGAGGCCCGCGCCGCACAACTGCTTGCAGATATTGCCATCCCTGATCCTGCGCGGGTGCTTGCCTCTTACGCCTTCCGGCTATCGGGCGGGATGAACCAGCGCGTGATGATCGCGATGGCGCTGGAGCGGTTGGTGAATGACACTGTGGGCGTGACCCTGTTCACGCTGATGGAGATTGATCACGACAAGGGCGTGGCGCGGCGCAATTTCACGAATATGCCTGAGGCCTACCCTGTAAGCGGCGAAAAACCGATGCAGCATGACCGTTGGACCGATCACGTTCAGGGCGCGCATCAGACCATTGTGGCAAATTCCATCGAAGAGATTGCGGAAGTGTTTCCCGACTATCCGCTGATCCAGTCGCTGGGGTGCGAAAGCTGCATGAATGTGCCGATTGTCGTGGCGGGGAAGGTGATGGGCACGCTCAACTGCCTCAACGTGGCGGGGCATTTCACGCCGGAGCGGGTCGCGGCAGCCGAAACTCTGAAACAGGCGGGCGCGATCGCGTTCCTGCTGAATGAAAATCTCAAAAGGAGAGGCTGATCATGGGCAATACGACGCGCATCGCCACCGACGTGGGCGGCACGTTCACCGATCTGGTCGCTATTGAAAGCGGCCCTGACGGGCTGAAGATCACCACAGCAAAAGCCGACACCACGCCGCCGGATTTTGAAAATGGTGTTCTGAACGTGATGAACAAGGGCGGGATTGAACCGGCTGCCGTGGATTTCATGGTGCATGGGACAACCGTGGTCATCAACGCGCTGACCGAACGCAAAGGCGTCAACGTCGGCCTGATCACCACCAAGGGTTTCCGCGACACGCTTGAGATTGCGCGCGGCAACCGCCCTGATTTCTTTAACCTGCATTATGAAAAGCCCGCGCCGTTTGTGCCGCGCTATCTGCGGGCCGAAGTGCCGGGGCGAATGACCTATCAAGGTGCCGAGCGTGAGCCGTTGGACCTGTCCGGCTTGCCTGCGGTGCTGGATGGCTTCAAGTTCGTGGGCGTTCAGGCGGTGGCGATCTGCTTGCTGCATTCTTATGCAAATACCGCCCATGAAGAGGCTGTTCTGGCTGAAATCAATCGCCTGTGGCCCGAGGTTTCGACCGTTGCCAGCCACCAGATCACCCGCGAATGGCGCGAATACGAGCGCACCAATACGGCCGTTCTGAACGCTTATGTGCAGCCAGTTGCGGCACGATATTTGGGCAAGCTGGACGAGGGATTGAAAAATCAGGGCCTTAAGCAAAGCCCCTATATCATGCAAAGCAACTGCGGTGTGGACAGCCTGGCGGCGACATCTGCGGTGCCGATCACGATGGTGGAAAGTGGTGCGCAGGATCAGCCGGGCGGATTGAGCGTGTCTTTGCAGCGGCCGAAGCCAACGCCCGTGCCACGTTTGAAGGCGAAGGTGTCGATACCGGCAGCATCGGTTTCCTGCGCTACGGCAAGTTCCGCTATCAGAATCAGGAGCACACAACCGAAGTGCTGTTGGAAGGCGGCGTAACTGAGGCGGGGCTGACCAAGATCATCGAGGATTTCCACAACGCGTATGAGCAGGAATATACCTACCGCCTGGACGCCCTGGTTGAGATGGTCGGTAACCATCTGGTCGCGCGTGTTGAAGTTGGCAAACTGGAAATGGTGCCTGCTGCTTTGGGTGATGCAGATGCCGGCGCGGCCAAAAAGGGCATGCGACAGGCCGATTACGCTTTGGAAGGCAAACACGACGCCACAATCTATGATGGTGAAAAGCTGATGCCTGGCATGACATTCGACGGGCCTGCGGTTGTCGAAGATCCCGGCACCACCATCGTGATCCATCCGGGCAATCGTGTCACGCTCGATGCATATCGCAACATTTATATTGAATTGGAGGCCAGCAAATGAGCGACGATCCCATCACGCTGGAGATCATCCAGAATTTATTGCAAGCCGCCGCGGATGAGATGTTTGCCGCGATGCGCAACACTGCGATGTCCTCGATCATCTACGAGGTGCTCGAAATGGGCACCTGCATCACGGATTCAGAACGACGCATTGCGTCCTCAGGTGCGGGTATCCCCGCTTTTGTTGGCGTGCTCGAAAAAAGTGCGCAGTTCATCCTTGGGAAATTCGGTGCGGACGTAAAGCCTGGCGACATCTTTATCACCAATGATCCGTGGCACGGTGGGGTGACACATCTGAACGATCTGGTGCTGGCGATGCCTGTGATTGGGTCGGCGCCAAGCGGCTGGAAGGTATGGCCGTCAAATATGGTGTGCCAACCTTCAAGCGCACCATGGTCAGCTTCATGGAGTTTGGCGAAAGAACAGCGCTGGCCGAGCTGGGAAAGCTGTCCAAAGGCACGTTTGAACTGTCCGAGCCGCAGGACGACGGGCGCACCTACAATGTCAAAGTGACGATCACGGATGACGAATTCCTGGTCGATTTGCGCGACAATCCTGATCAGGATGATGGCCCGACCAATATCTGCCGCAACGGCACCATCGTTTGTGCGCAGATGGTGTTCAAATCGCTCACCGATCCTGACACGCCTGCCAATGATGGCTCGTTCCGCCCGCTGAAGGTTTTGACGCGCGAAGGCTTGGTGTTTCATGCCCAAAAACGCGGGGCCATCGGGTTCTATTTCGAAACGGATCAGGGGTTTCTGACAGCGGGCTATACACGATCCCTGGTCAAACCCTGGTCGCTTGAAGGGCGCGCGGATGGTTCTGGTAACTTTGTCGAGATCGACATGGCGGATGGAGAGACACAGCGCACCGCATTCGTATCAGGATTTGACGTCACATCCGATGATGTGATCCGCGTGATCACCTCATGCGGGGCGTGCTATGGTGATCCGAAAAACCGCGCGCCAGAGGCGATGCAGATGGATATCAAAAACGGCTATGTGACGCCGGAACGTGTAGCAAAGGTATATGGCATATGACCCGACTGGAGAGATTGCGAGGGGCGATGCGCGCCCAGGACGTGGATCTGGTGGCCCTTGGCGCTGGCGCGCATCTGGCGTGGCTGACCGGCTTGCGCCCGCATGCGGATGAACGCCCGTTGCTTATGTGTGTCACGCAAGACTACGCGGGCCTTTTGATGCCATCGCTAGAGGCGGAAAGTGCGCGTCAGCATACCGACCTGCCATTCCACCCATGGGCTGATGATCAGGGGCCGGACGCAGCCTTTGCAGCGCTCTTGAAGGAAGCGGATGCGGCGCGTGCCAAAAGCATCGTGCTGGATGAAACCATGCGCGCGGATTTTGCGGCCTTGGTGCAGGACGCTTTGCCGGATGCGAAACGCCAGTTCACCGCCAGCACGATCGGCGCGCTGCGGATGCGCAAGGACACGGATGAATATGACAAGCTCAAGCGCAATGCCCTGATCGCAGATACCGCCATGAAGGCGGCGTGGGCTGCGATGCGCGTTGGTATGAGCGAGAGTGAGGTCGCGGAAGTGGTGCGCGAAACGTTCAAAGATCAGGGTGCGGCACCCTTGTTCTGTATTGTCGGCGCCGGTGGCAACGGCGCGTTCCCGCACCATCAAACGGGCGAAACTATCCTGAAAGCAGGCGATGCCGTCGTGATGGATATCGGCGGCGGGATGCAGGGCTATTCCAGCGATATTACCCGCATGGCGGTGATGGGGGCTGCACCGGACGGCTACAGCGAGGTGCATGAGATTGTGGAGCGCGCCGTGCAGGCAGCGATGGCGGCGGCGAAACCGGGCGTGCGCGCGCATGTCGTCGACGACGCGGCGCGCGGCGTGATTACAGACGCGGGATATGGTGAATACTTCATGCACCGCACCGGTCATGGCATGGGCATCGAAGTGCATGAAACGCCCTATATCACAGCGGCTTCGCAGACGGTGTTGGAGGAAGGTATGGTGTTTTCAATCGAACCCGGCATCTACCTGCCGGGCCGCTTTGGTATCCGGCTGGAAGACATTGTGATCTTGCGCGCGGACGGCCCTGAAATCCTGTCCGGTCTTCCACGCGATCTTAGTACGATCCATGACTGACCAGTTCACTCTCGATGTCATGGCCGAGCCTGTGTTCTTTGAAGGGAATATCGTCGCCTGGGTCGCCTCGATCGCGCATTGGGGCGATATTGGCGGGCACACGCCGGGGTCGATGTCGACCGAGATCATTGCCGAAGGGCTGCGCCTGCCCATCGTGCGCCTGTTTGATGGTGGCGCGCGAAACGAGGCTGTGTTTGACATCATCCGCACCAATTCGCGCCTGCCCGACTTTGTGCAGGGCGACCTTTGGGCGCAAGTCTCTGCCGGGCGGCGTGCGGCATCGATTATTCGCGGTTTGTGTCAGCGCTATGGGTCTGGCGCGCTTGCAGCCGCGATAGCCTCGGCCCGCGAAACCGGAGAGCGGCGCGCCCGAGCAGGGCTAAAAAGCTTGCCGAAAGGCACCTTCTCTATTGAGGAACCACAGGACGATGGCTGCGCCTGGGAGGCATTCATCACCATAACCGATGACCGATCCTGAACGGTTCACCAATGCGGGGTCTTTTGCCCCGTTGGAGGTCCTGACCACACCCGGCACGGTTTTCCATGCAGACCCACTGCGGCCCACGCCTATTACTTTGAGACGCGGATGAAGCTGATCGATATGCTGTGGCACTGTATGGCGCAGGCGATGCCCGGCAAATTGCCCGCCGGGCATTTCGCCAGCATTTTTGGCACCGTCATTGCAGGCAACCACCCGGATACGGGGCGCCGTTATGCGATGGTTGAACCCCAGATGGGCGGTTGGGGTGCGACGTCTGAGCGTGCCGGACAAAGCGCGATGTTTTCGACCAACCATGGCGATACCTTACCGGGCGCCTCAAGACATCAGAGGATATCAAGGGAAACCTTGACGCGGTCCATCACGATTGAAGAGGTGAACTTGCTTACGTTGGATTCGTCGAAGAAATATTCCTGGGTGAAGGCCTCATAGGCTTTGATGTTCTCTACAATCACAACCAATATGAAATCCGCCTCGCCAGTCGTGTAATAGCATTGCTGTACACCGGGCGCGATCTTCATGCGGCGTTTGAAACTGTCCAGATGCAGGCGGCTTTCCCGTTCCAGCATGACTTGCACGATCACAGTCATTTCGCGGCCCACCTTGGCCGGGCAAAGCACCGCAATTTCGCTTTCGATCACACCGGTTTCGCGCAGTCTTTTCAGGCGTTTTTGAACAGCAGGCGGCGACAGGCCAATCTCGTGTCCGATGGCATCTGCGGTCAATCGAGAGTTTGACTGCACAAGGCGAAGTATTTCTTGATCTTTGTCATCCATGACGCGAGTGATAACCGTGTTTCCGCGCATGGCAACGTATTTCGTCAGGATTTCTGGAATAATGACGAAAAAAATCACAATTGCCCGATAGGATGGTTTTCACACTGAGGGGATCGAACCATCAGAATTTGGCGTGTGTATGCAACGCCACACCCCTCCCTCGGCGCTGTGCAGAATTGTGCAGGGAAAATCGGAAAACGACACGGAGGACACCATGCCAACAAAATTCACTAAGACGCTGATTGCTGCGGGTTTCGCACTGGCGACAACGGCAGTATCGGCCACTGCCGGCCCGCTACAGGATCGCATCGACGCGGGAGAGACGATCCGCATCGGATTTGCGAACATTCCGCTTTGGGGTTACCCGGATGAAGACGGCAACGCAGATGGGTTTACCAACGACATTGCCATCGAAACTCTGGCCAAAATGGGTCTGACGAACATTGAACCGGTCGTCACCGACTGGGGCGGGTTGATCCCGGGATTGAAAGCAGAGCGTTTCGACCTGATCACCGGCGGCATGTATGTTCTTGGCTCGCGCTGCGAGAATGTATCCTTCTCGGAACCTGTTGCCAGATCCGGCGATGGCATTCTGGTTGCAACGGGCAACCCGAAGGGCATCAACAGCTACACCGACGTGCTGGACGGTGGCCATACCATGGTGACCGGCGCTGGTTACAACACTGTTGAGGCGGCAAAGAAACTGGGAATTGCAGACGATAACATCATGCAGGTGCCTGGTCCGACCGAAATGGTTGCGGCAATGAAGGCCGGCCGTGCAGATGCAGCAATCCTGACTGATTTCGAAGCCCAGCATCTTGCGGCGGACCATGAAGAAATCGAACTTGGCGATGCGTCGCAGATGGAAGAGTGGAGCAAGAACTTTGCGGCCATCGGCTTCCGTCATGAAGACAAGGACTTCCTTGTGGCCTTCAACGCAGCGCTCAAGGACTACGTCGGCTCGGAAGAGATGATGGCCAAGGTTGAGGATCACGAATACTCAAGCGTTCACCTCCCCGGTGATGTCACAACCGAATGGGCCTGCGCCAACCGCTAGGGCAACATACGACCAAGGACTTGTGGCAGGCCGATTGGCCTGCCACGCTCTTTGAGTATCAGCGAACTGGGGCGGGGACATGAGCTTTCTTGAATTCATTGACGTCTACTGGCCTCGGCTGTTGTCGGGCACCGGCATCACGGTAGCTCAGTTCTTCCTCTCTGCGATCTTCGCCGTCATTTTTGCGTTGGCCTTCGGGTTGATGAAAATGTCACCCAACCGATTGGTGAAAGGCGTCGCCGTCACCTATATCGAGATTTTTCGCGGCACGTCGTTGCTTGTCCAGCTCTACTGGATTTTCTTCGTACTGCCACTGTTCGGCGTTACGCTGGAAAAATTCACCGCAGGCTATGTGGCCATTGCTTTGAACACGGGCGCATATGGCGCTGAACTGGTTCGGGGCGGCATTCTGGCGGTGCCCAAAGGCCAATGGGAAGCGGCGACCGCCATCAACATGAGCCCGGCAAAACGCATGTGGCGGATTATCCTGCCGCAAGCGCTGGTCAATATGCTGCCACCCTGGGGCAATCTGATGATCGAGGTTCTGAAGGGGACTGCGCTGGTATCGCTTATCTCGGTCACGGACCTGATGTTCGAGGCCAAGCAAATCAACGCCAGCACCTATCTTTCGGCCCAGATATTCGGCACCGCACTGCTTATCTATTACATCCTCGCCCGCTTCCTGCTGACACCGTTCATGCGCTGGCTTGAAGCCTTCATGGCGCGCAAACTGGGGAGGGCCTGATCCATGTTTGACTGGCTCTTCGCGGAAAAGTGGTTTCCGAAATTCGACTGGCGATGGGATTTTACCTGGGAAATCCTGCCCCGACTTGTCGAGGCGACGCTCAACACGCTGATCGCCGCTGCTGCGGGTTACGCAATTGCGCTGGTGGTGGGCCTGGTCCTGGCCCTTGCACAGCGCAGTGGCAATCGTTTGTTGACCTTCGTGGTGCGCGAGTTCGTGGAATTCGTGCGTTCGACTCCGCTTCTGTTGCAGATCTTCTTCATCTTCTATGTCGGCCCTCAATTCGGCATCACGCTTAGCCCCTGGGTGTCGGGCATGATCGCGATTGGGTTGCACTATTCCTGCTATCTTTCCGAAGTCTATCGTGGTGGCATCGAAAGTGTGCCCAAAGGACAATGGGAAGCGGCGACCGCACTGAACATGACAACGATGCAGACTTACCGGCGGCTGATCATCCCCCAGGCCGTTCCGCCCGCTATTCCGGGCATGGGCAACTATCTGGTGGGCATCTTCAAGGACACGCCGATGTTGTCCGTGATCGGCGTCGCCGAATTGATCCACACCGCCAACGCAATCGGATCGGAAACATGGCGGTATCTGGAAGCATATACACTGGTGGGCATCATCTTCCTGGCGCTGTCCCTGCCCGCCGCTGGTCTTATCCGCGCCTTCGAAGGTTTCGTCCGCCGCAAACTGGGAATGAATTGAATGGAAGACATGTCCGCCTATCCGCAGGAACTTACCGGCACCGACGTGCCCATGGTCAGCTTCAGGAAGGTCAAGAAGGCCTACGGCGATCTGGTTGTGCTGGACAACCTCGACCTTGACGTTGCTGCGGGCGAGATGGTCACGGTCATCGGGCCATCCGGTTCGGGCAAGACAACCGTGCTCAGGATGCTGATGACGCTGGAACAGATCAACGGTGGCGTCATCTACGTTGACGGCAATCCGCTGACCCATATGCCCAAAGGCAGCACGCTGGTCGAGGCGAACCAACGCCATCTGCGCAAACGGCGCGTGGACATCGGAATGTGTTTCCAGCATTTCAACCTGTTTCCGCATATGACCGCGTTGCAGAATTGCATGGAAGGACCGGTGCAGGTGCTGGGCCTGTCCAAGGCCGAAGCGCGCGACCGCTCGGAAGAGTTGCTGGAACTGGTCGGGATGATCGACAAGAAGGACCAACACCCGTCGCGCCTGTCGGGTGGGCAGCAACAGCGCGTCGCCATCGCCCGCGCTTTGGCCATGCGCCCCAAAGTCATGCTGTTTGACGAAGTCACCTCGGCCCTCGACCCTGAGGTTATTGGCGAGGTTACCAACGTCATCCGTAAGCTGGTGGCCGAGCATAATCTGACCATGCTGATGGTCACCCACCAGATGGGTTTTGCGCGCGATATTTCGGACCGGGTGTGTTTCTTCTACGATGGCAAGATCGAAGAACAGGGCGCGCCCGCAGACCTCTTTGGCAACCCACAGAAAGAGCGCACACAACAATTCCTGAGCGCGGTCAAAGAGGCGGTTTAAGAGGCTTGGCTTGAAAATTCGGATGACGGGATTGAGATCAAAGCAACGCCTAATTCTGCGATGCAACCAATGTCCGCAGCCATCAAAAGAACCAATCAAATGTCAGGCCTATGCCGGCTTCTAGTTGACTAGAGTTTCCGTAAAACGTTTGGTGCCATGGGTATATTCATTACTGGATTGGACAGTCAAATGGCATTGAAAGTTATTGGAACCGGGTTTGGAAGAACTGGCACAGAATCAATGCGCAATGCTCTGAATATTTTGGGTGTTGGGCCAACGCACCACATGTTCGAACTTGGCGAAGACTCCCCGCTGCGCCCTCTTTGGCTCGATCTGGCAAAAGGTGGTAAGCCCGATTGGGAAAAACTGTTCGAAGGTTACAGCGCATGTGTTGATTGGCCCTCCGCGTTCTATTGGCGCACATTGATCAATGTTTATCCCGAGGCAAAGGTCATCCTGACCATGCGCTCAGCGGAGAGTTGGTGGAAGAGTTTTGAAGCAACCCTTTTGAAGTATCTTCAAAGTGGCGACGACCCGCAGGGCCTGTCCCACTTGCTCGTAGCTCAGCAAGTCTTTGATGGGCGGTACGCAGATCGCGAGCATGCGATTGAGGTTTATAATAAAAACGTCGCTGATGTGATTGCGACCGTCTCGCCTGAACGGCTTTTGGTGCATAATCTTGGCGATGGCTGGGGTCCATTGTGTGATTGGTTGGGTTTGCCCTTGCCGGATGTCGATTACCCAAGTGGTAATACTACGTCAGATATGCGTGCACGCTTCGTGGTTCAGGGAATCGATCTGGCGTAAACTTTACCCACGAAAAGAGCTGATGGTGAAGTCGCGCACCCTCCGAAAACGTCGTCCAAAGCTGACATTCAAATAAATTCAGCAATATCCGCAAAGTCCCAGACACCAGTTAATACCCGTCTGCCTTGTGGCCGAAGAAGACTTTGGTCACATCCTCGGATACGTCCCAGGTGACCCGGCTGCCGTCCTGCACGAATAGCGTGTCGCCCGGGCCAAGATCGCGGATCGCGCCGTCATCGTGGCGGATGATACGGCAGCGCCCGGAAAGGACAGTCATCAATTCGTCGCCCTGTTCGGTGCAGTCAACCGCGCCTTCGGTGCAGCGCCAGATGCCAAAGCGGGTGGTGTGCCCCGGCCCGCCCTGATCAATCCGGCCATAGGTCTTGGGCGCGCCCCGCGTCACACGATAGTCGCTGGCGGGGTTGTCGAATGGCCAGAACTCTAACTTGCCGACGTCGTCTCCGGGTTGGTACTTGTGCATGTCACCTCCTCAGATAATCGGTAGTTCGGGCGCGGCGCGCACGGTCAGCAGGCGACCGCCCTGGGGTGTTACGACGATGTCTTCCTCGTGCACCATCATCAGCCCGTCGCCGTAAGATAACGAAGGCTCAAGCGTCAGGACCATATTGTCCTTCAACTCGGTCGTATCGAAAGCAGCATGGGACGGCTGCTCGGTCAGTTGCATGCCCAGCCCGTGACCCAAGCGCCCGATATCGCCGCCGCTGTCGTCCATTTCGGCGATAACGGTGGACATGGCGCGGAACAGATCGCGGCAGGTATTGCCGGGGCGTGCAGCGGCGATACCCGCCTCGGTCGCCCGCCAAAGCACATCATAGGCCCGCCGCGCCAGATCGTCGCCCGCGCCAATCGCCCAGTTGCGGTCGAAGTCGCAGAAATAACCATCCCATGTGCAGCCGGTGTCGATCATCAGAACGTCGCCCCTGACCAACTTTCGACCTGAGGGGGGAGAGATCACATCAGAGTAACCGCCCGGCGCCGCCCCGCCCACAACATAGGGCGCATCGTCAGCACCTTGCGCCAAAGCCTCGCGGCGGAACTGGCGGAATGCCTCGTCCAGCGCCATGCCTTCGGTGACAATCCTGGGCACCCGCGCAAAAGCCGCCGATCCGATGGCGCAGATATGGGACAGTTTTGCGATCTCGGCTTCGGATTTGACCATCCGGAGGCCCTGAACCAGCCCCGTGGCATCGCCAATTTGCAATCCCGGCAGCGCCGTCATCAACCGCTCCCAATCGCCCAGTGGCATGCGCAAGGCGCTTTCGTGCCCTTTCATCAGACCGATGGTGTCGCCCCGCGCGGCGAAGGGCGACAGAAGATCGGTCAACAGGCTGATTCCATCGTCCTGCGGGGCGGGTGCGCTCCAGGTGCGGATGTCGTCCAGCCATGTCTGGCGCATCAGCTCGGCCCCGATTTCGGGGATCACGGCGATGGGCTTGCCGCTGGCCGGGACGAACAGAAACCAGGGCCGAGTCGGGCTTTGCCAGAAAAGCGTATGAAACCCGCTGAAATACCGCACATCCGGTTCGTTCATCAGCAACAGCCCGGCCAATCCGCCTTGCGCCATCAAGGTTTGCGCCTTTGCTGTGCGCGCTTCGAATTCGGCGTTCGAAAATCCACGTTCCAAGTCAGGCATCCTTTCTTTCAGTGTCGGACCACATCAGGGCATCGCGTTGACGATTGCGCGTGCGGAAAATTCGGCCAACTCGCCACGCCACATCTGGCGGCCGACGCAGAACGGATCGCCGTTCACATCGCGGACCACCTGCTCAAGCTCGATGCCCGCGTGGTTCTGCGGCAGGCCAAGTCTTTCCGCCTCTGCCGCATTCATGCCGCGCATACGGATCGTGATGTCACCGTCGCGGGCACGGGTTTGATAGTGCTGCTCTAACAGCTTCGTTGTCGACTGCCGCAGATCGTGCTGCAACAGATCGGGGCAGCGGCTGGCGATCACATATTCGGTTTCGATGAGGATCGCATGCCCGCCGGTTCGGAACAGCCGCGTGTATTCAAAGAGCTCTTCGCCCTCGGGGATGCCGAGCAATTGCGCCAGCCGTTCGGTCGCCTGGCAGGTGCCTGAGGCGATCACCTCGATCTCTAGGTCCACCCCGGATGATTGGGCATCGGCGGCAAAGCTGACCATGCGGCTGATGTCATAGGTCAGGCGTGGCGGCGAAACGAACCGCCCGCGACGCTGCTCGTTATAGGCAAGCCCTTCAAGTTCCAGGGTTTCCAGCGCCCGCCGAGCCGTCATCCGGCTGACGTCGTGCTGTTCGGCAACAACCCGTTCCGAAGGCAGCGGCGCGTGCTGCGGCAAGCTGCCGCCGACGATGTCCTGACGCAATGCGTCGACGATCTGCCTGAAACGGGGCGTGCTGGATTTCGTCAGGGACAATTTTCGCGGCTCTTCGATAAGTTTTGCTTTGTGTATCACGCTTGCTGGTATAGACCAGAAAAAACGTTGGTATATACCAACCCGAAAAGACGAGGGGGACGGCCATGGCGCAACTGACAAAAGATCAGAACGATCAGTTCTGGCGCGATGGTGTTCTTGTGGTTGAAGACGCGGTAACAGCCGATCAGCTTGGCGCGCTGCGTCAGGTGTTCGCCAGTTGGGTCGAAGAAAGCCGCGCCCATGCTGCCGATTATGGCGAAACCCTCGACGGTCGCCCCCGGTTCGACCTGCAACCGGGCCACAGTGCCGAGGTTCCGGGCCTCCGCCGTGTGCAGTCACCCGAAGAAGTGTCCGAGGTCTATGCCGATGCGATGCGCAACGCCCGCACCGTCGATCTGTGTGCCGAGCTGATCGGGCCGGGGCTTCGGTTTCATCACGGCAAGGTCAACTCCAAACTTCCCGGCACCGCGACCAAGGTCAAATGGCATCAGGACTTCCCGTTTGAGCCGATGACAAACGACGACATGATCACCTGCCTTTTGTTCATCGATGACGTCACGCTTGAAAACGGCCCGTTAGAGGTCATCCCCGGTTCTCATAAAGGCCCAATCCATTCCCACTGGCATGGCGGCGTCTTCACCGGTGCGGTGGCCGACGAGGTGATGGAAGGGCGCGAAGATGAGGTCGTCAAATGCACCGGCAAGGCCGGATCGGTCTGCCTGATGCATGCGAACCTGCTGCACGGATCTGCCCCCAACCTTTCGGAGAGCCCGCGCACATTGTACATCACGACCTATTACGCAGAAGATGCGATTGAGCTTAGCCCGAACCATCTGCCCAGCCGCTTCACCCACGAACTGGTGCGCGGCCAAGCGTCGGGGCGGGTGCGGTGTTCGACGTACCAGATGCAATTGCCCGAAGTGCCCAAGGGCACATCGTTTTTTGCACAACAAGAGGCTGGCTGACCGATGCGGGGAGAGAACGAAATGGACGGTGCCCGGATCGAGCGATTGACGTTTTCGGTTGATGATGGCGCCGGCGCGCGGGCCAAGATCGGGCTTCTGGTGCTGGAATCCGATCACACGATGGAATGGGAATTCCGCGCGTTGACCGATCTGCCGGGCGTCGCAGTCTATCACGCGCGACTGGCCAATGATGTGACCGTCACGCCCGACACTCTGGCCAGGATGGCTGATGAGATTCCCATCGCCGCCGGCCTGTTGCCCGACTATCTGGGACTGAATGCCATCGGTTACGGGTGCACCTCGGCCTCGACGATCATTGGCGAAAACCGCGTCGCCGAGATCATAGCCGGTGTGCATCCTGGCATCCCCTCGACTAACCCGCTGACCGCGGCCAAGGCCGCACTGGCCGCGCTGGGCGTGAAACGATTGGGGCTTCTCACGCCCTACACGCCCGAGGTGACGACCGCGATGCAGGCGAAATTCATTGCGGCGGGGTTTCCGGTCACGCTGGTTGGCTCGTTCTATGAAAACAGCGACGCGGTCGTCGGGCGGATCGATCAGGCGTCGATTCTTGAGGCAACAAAGGCGGTTGGCCGTTCCGATGATGTGGACGGTGTCTTCGTTTCCTGCACCAGCCTGCGCGCATCGGGCATCATTGCCGAGGCCGAACAGGCCCTTGGCAAACCGGTAACGGCCAGCAACCACGCGCTGGCCTGGCATCTGTTGCGCCTTGCGGGGATCGAGGATGAGATCGCCAGCGCAGGACGGCTGTTTCAGAAAAAACTGGCGCCCGGCGCTGCCTGAACTCAAAGGAACGACAATGGCAAAGGCTCTTCCTGCCAAGGCGCAGGTCGTCATCATTGGCGGCGGCATCCACGGGTGTTCCGTGGCCTATCACCTTGCGCGCGAAGGCTGGTCGGATGTGGTTTTGTTGGAACGCAAGCAGCTGACCTCGGGCACCACATGGCACGCCGCCGGGCTGGTCGGCCAGTTGCAGGGCAGCCATTCTACCACCGCTTTCGCGAAATACGGCGTGGAGTTGTTGCACGATATCGAGGCCGAAACCGGCCAGAACCCCGGTTTTCGGCAATCCGGATCGATCTCCATCGCGGTGAACGAAGAACGGCTGGCAGAACTGCGGCGCAAGGCCGATTTCGCCGCACTCTTCGATGTTGAGGCGCATTATCTTTCCACGCCCGAGATTGCCGAACGCTGGCCCCTGATGAATGCCGAGGGCGTTCTGGGTGGCATCCACATGCCGTCCGACGGGTCCGCCAATCCGATTGACCTGACCCAGGCGCTTGCGAAGGGCGCGCGGATGCACGGGGCCACAATCCGCGAAAACGTGATTGTCGAGCAGGTACTTACCGAGGGTGGCCGCGTCACCGGCGTGTGCACCGATCAGGGCACCATCACCGCCGATTTTGTCGTAAACTGCGGTGGCATGTGGGCGCGAGAGCTGGGTCAGCGAAACGGCGTCGGCGTGCCCTTGCACGCCTGCGAGCATTACTATCTGGTCACCGAACCGATCCCGGATCTTCCCAGCGATCTGCCCGTCCTGCGGTCCTATTGCGACGGCACCTATTGGAAGGAAGACGCCGGAAAACTGCTGTTCGGATTTGCGCATTTTCAGGCGAAGCCCTGGGCCACGGGCGGCATCCCCGAAGCTTTCGAATTCGACAGCCTGCCCTTTGTCGAGGACGACGTGATGGAGGTGCTGGAACTGGCGATGAACCGCGTACCGCTTGACTGCGGTATTCGCACCTTCTTCAACGGGCCGGAAAGCTATTCCTACGACGGGCGTTTCACCCTTGGGGAAGCTCCTGATCTGAAAGGATATTTCGTTCTGGCCGGGGTGAACTCCACGGGCATTCAATCAGGGTCGGGCGCAGGCAAGGCGCTTGCCGATTGGATCATGAAGGGCCATCCGCCGATGGATCTGTCAGAAATGGACCCGGCCCGCTGCGAAGAGTTTCAGGCCCGCGACCCATACCTGCGTGAACGCTGCCCCGAAACGCTGGTGCTGACCTATGCGATGCACTGGCCAAACCGCCAGCGACATACTGCCCGCAACCTGAGGAAATCACCGTTCTACCACGCGATGAAGGCCCACGGGGCCTGCTTTGGTGAGGTTCAGGGCTGGGAGCGTCCGCTGTTCTTCGCCACCGATGGACTGGAGCCGAAGATCGAATACAGCTTTGGTCGCCAGAACTGGTTCGACGCCGCACTGGCCGAACAGAAAGCCGTGCGCGAAGCCGTCGGCATGATCGACTACACCATGCTGGGCAAGCTGATCGTCGAAGGCGCGGATGCCGAAGCTTTCCTGCAGCGCCTGTGTACCAACGATATGGCGCTGGCGCCGGGCCGCGTCGCCTATACGTTGATGCTGAACGAACGGGGCGGCATCGAAAGCGATGTGACCATCGCGCGCCATGGTGCGGACAGTTTCATGGTGATGAGCTCGATCTCGCACACCCGCCGCGACCGCGACTATCTGCGGGGCCATATCCGGCCAGGCGAGGATGTGCGCCTGCGCGACGTCACAGCGTATTACGGCGTTCTGGCCATTGCTGGCCCGAAGTCGCGCGATCTTCTGGCGGCTGTCACCGATATCGACATGTCCAATTCCGCCTTCCCGTTCAATAGCCTGCAACATTTCCACATCGGACACGCGCCTGTCTTTGCGCAACGGCTGTCCTATACCGGCGAACTTGGTTGGGAGGTTTTCGTCACCCCTGATTTTGCCGAGCATGTCTTTGATACCCTTTGCGACGCGGGCCGCAGGTTCGGCCTGAAGCTGGTCGGCGGCGAGGCGTTGAACGCGCTTCGCATCGAAAAAGGTTTTGTCCACTGGGGCCACGAAATGGCCTATTCCGAGGCGCCGCATCAGATGGGTCTGAATTTCACCTGCAAGCCGAATAAGGCCACGCCCTTCATTGGGCGCGACGCCTATCTGGAGCGAAAGGCCGATGGGCGCGGTCCATTCCTGGCCTCGGTCAGACTTCGTGATCCCGGCCCTTTGCTTCACCATAACGAGCCGGTCATGCTAGGCGGCAAGATCGTGGGCTATGTGACCAGCGGTGCTTATTCGGCGACGGCGGGGTGCGCCATCGGCCTCTGCCTGATATCACCGCCGACCGACGCATCGGGCCGTGAAACAGCGCATTCGGGAACCTGGGCCATCCGGATCGAGGGCAAGGACATCGGCGCCGAAGTCGGCCTTACCCCTTTTTATGACCCCAAGAACGCCGCCATGCTCGGGTGATGTAAAAATTCGGGAAACTACGGAACTTGCGATCTTTTTCATCGCATAGCGACCAGTCTTTGCGATCCGGCCTCTTCAAAAGCCACTATTCTTAGCGCAGAAGTGCACGGCTTAACTGAGGGGGGAGCGCCATGACGCCCGGATTGGAAACCGAGATCGTCGATCAGGACGCCTATGACCGCAATGTAGAGCGGTTGCATACGGCAGGCGTCATTCTGCCCCGCATTGCCGAGCTTTCCGACCCGGTGGCCCGCATCACAGGCAAGATGGACGACGTGGGCAGCGCGGACCCGGATGCCGCCGATCCGCGGAACCTGTTCCGCGTCCACTGGCACAACGCCCAGGACCGGAAGGGCCTTGCAGAGGTGCCCGAACACATCGTGCTGGGCGAAAATATTACCGGGGTGAAGGCAAAGATTGTCGTGGCCCTTGGCGATCGCTTCCCGATGATCGACTGCCACAAGGTACTGGCCGCCTATGGCTGTCTTATCCCGCGCCTGATGTCGGGCGTTTTCGATACCACACGTCACCGGGCCGTCTGGCCTTCGACTGGCAACTATTGCCGGGGCGGCGTGGCAATCTCGAACCTTTTGGGCTGCCGGTCGGTCGCTGTTCTGCCCGAGGGTATGAGCCGTGAACGCTTTGATTGGCTAAACCGCTGGCTGTCGGATCCGAACGACATTTATCGGACGCCGGGGACTGAAAGCAACGTCAAGGAAATCTATGATGCCTGTCACACGCTGGCCAAAAGCCCGGAAAACCTGATCCTCAACCAGTTCGCCGAATACGGCAACTATATCATCCACCGCGCGGTGACCGGCCCGGCGATGGAGCGTATTTTCAACCATATGAATGCAGGCGGTAATCTGACGCCCCGCGTCTTCGTTTCGGCCACCGGTTCGGCCGGCACCATCGCGGCGGGGGATCATCTGAAGGCGACGCTGGGCACCCAAATCGGCGCAATAGAAGCGCTTGAATGCCCGACGCTTCTGTACAATGGCTATGGCGAGCACAACATCCAGGGCATCGGCGACAAGCACGTGCCGCTGATCCATAACGTCATGAACACCGACTTCGTGATCGGTGTGTCGGACCGGGCCTCGGACGGGCTGAACATGGTGGCGAACACGACCGCGGGCCGCGACTACCTTGCGAACTATCGCGGGGTGACACAGGAAGAAATCGCGGGCCTTGCGCATTTTGGCCTGTCGTCGCTTACCAATATCACCGGCGCGATCAAATACGCCAAATACATGAACCTTGGGCCGGACGACGTGGTTATGACCGTCGCAACCGATGGCGCCGCCATGTACGAAACGGAATTGCAGATTGCCGAGAAGAAACTCGGTAGCAATGGCCTCGACACGGTGAAGGCCGCCGAAATCTTCGGCCGTTCGGTCCTTGGTGCTTCGACTGATCACATGATCGAACTTACCCGTCGCGACCGCGACCGCATCTTCAACCTTGGTTACTACACCTGGGTCGAACAACAAGGCACGGCACTGGAAGACTTTGATCCCCGCCGGGATCAGTCGTTCTGGGACGGGCTTTTGGACCACGTGCCCGTGTGGGACGGAATGATCGAACGCTTCAACGCCGCCTGACCTAGGTGCCCGATCGCACCCATCTGCCGCTGACGGCGACCCATTGGGGTGTCTACAGGGCCGAAGTGCAAAACGGCCAGTTGACGGCACTACACCCGTTTGAACGTGATCCTGCGCCTTCACCCATCGGGCGGGGCTATCTGGACGCGTTGGATGGCCCGTTGCGGATCAAAACACCGATGGTGCGCAAAGCCTGGCTGGAAAGCGAACGCGGCGAAGGGCAGCAGCGCAGCGGTCAAGACACATTTGTCAGCGTGACATGGGACGACGCCTCGAAACTGGTGGCTGGAGAGTTGGACAGGGTGCGCCGTGACCACGGCAATCAGGCGATCTATGGCGGTTCTTACGGTTGGGCTTCGGCGGGCCGCTTCCACCATGCGCAAAGCCAGCTTCACCGGTTCCTCAACTGCATCGGCGGCTACACCCGGTCGGTCAATTCCTATTCCCTTGCCGCGGGCGAGGTGATCCTGTCCCATGTCCTTGGCGATGCCGCTGCGTTCATCCATGCGCCGCAATCCTGGCAGTGGATTGTGGAACATACCGAACTCTTGGTGGCTTTCGGCGGCATTCCGACACGCAATAGCCAGATCAGCGCCGGCGGCACGGGATACCACAGGACCGAAGAAGGGCTGAGGCAGGCCAAAGAGGCTGGCGTGTCGTTCGTCAACGTCTCTCCCAACCGAAGCGACATGCCGCCTGCGCTGGGCGCTGCGTGGCTGCCCCTCCGCCCCGGAAGCGATGTGGCGTTGATGCTGGGATTGGCGCACGAGATTCACCGCAACGGCTGGCACGATGTTGATTTCCTGAAGCGTTTTACCAGCGGATTTGACCAGTTTGTTGGCTATCTGACGGGCAAGTCGGATGGCATCGCCAAATCAGCGGCCTGGGCCGCAACCCTTTCGGCGGTCCCCGAAGCGGAGATCCAGGCGCTCGCCAAACGAATGGCCCATGGGCGCACGATGATATCTACCAGTTGGTCCCTGACCCGGCAGGAAAACGGCGAGCAGCCGTTTTGGATGGCAACAACGCTCGCCGCCATGCTGGGCCAGATCGGCCTGCCCGGTGGCGGCGTCGCCTTTGGCTATGGCGCGGCAAATTCCATGGGCAGTGAACGCAAGCGCGCCCGATATGCCGCCCTGCCGCAACTGAAAAACCCGATCGACGAATTCATCCCGGTCGCCCGGATTTCTGACATGTTGCTAAACCCGGGCGCCACGTACCGCTTCAATGGCGAAACCCGTCGATACCCCGATATCCGCCTGGTCTATTGGGCCGGAGGCAATCCCTTTCATCACCACCAGGATCTGACCCGCCTGTCGGATGCCTGGCAAAGGCCGGAAACGGTGATCGTTCAGGATTACTGCTGGAATGCGCTGGCCAAACGGGCCGACATTGTTCTTCCCTGCACGACGCCCCTTGAGCGCGACGATATCATGATCACGCCCCGCGATCGCTTTGTCGTCGCGATGAAGGCGGCGATCCCTCCCATCGGAGAGGCCCGTAACGATCACGACATTCTGCGCGCCGTCGCCGCGCAAATGGGCGTTGAAGACAAGTTCACAGGCAAAAAAACCAGTGCCGAGTGGTTGCGATGGCTCTTTGAGGAAAGCCGCGCCCTGGCCAGCGACGCTGGAATTGATTTGCCGGAATATGATCATTTTCTTGAGGCTGGATGGCACGAGACAGAGCTGCCGACCGAGCCAATGGATGCGTTCACCGACTTTCGAAATGATCCGGTCGCGCGCCCGCTCAGGACGCCAAGTGGCAAGATCGAAATCACGTCGACAGTGATTGCCGCCTTTGGCGAAGCAACTGTTTTGCCGCACCCGGCCTGGTACGAACCGACCGAATGGCTAGGGAAAAAGGGGGCAAAACATCCGTTTCATCTGATCTCTTCCCAGCCGGCCGACAAACTTCATTCGCAACTGGATCACGGGCGAACCAGTCGGTCCGCAAAGGCGAATAATCGTGCACCCTTGATGGTAAACCCGGAAGATGCCCGGCGCATGGGCATATCAGATTGGTCCTGTGTCAGGGTATTCAATTCCAGAGGTGCCTGCCTTGCAACCGCAAGATTGTGCCCCGATTTGATGATGGGCGTTGTGCAAATGAGCACCGGCGCCTGGTTGGATTCCATTCTCCAAAGCGATGGCACGCTATTTTGCCGCCACGGGAACCCAAACCTTGTTACGCGTGACGGTGGCACTTCCTCATTGGCGCAGGGGCCGATCGCGCATAGCTGCCTGGTCGCCATTGAGCGATTTGAAGCAAATGACCAAATCGCCGCGTTCGTGCCGCCAGACATCCAATACGGTGATGGCTGAGTGGCACGGGAATCTGAAGACTGAAGCGGGGTAGCATAGATGGACCCGCGGGACACTTATGCTGTTACTGTAGCTTGTCTCTGAGAGCTTCGTAAGGGGTCTGGCCGTTGTGTGCGCCGTGCGGTCTGGCGAAGTTGTAGAACCGTTCCCATTCGTCGAGTTTGACCTCTAAATCGACGTCGCCTTTGTAACTGAGCAGCTGGTAGAACTCCTGCTGATCGGATCGGTGTGAGCGTTCCACTTTTCCATTGAGTTGGGGCGTGCCGCGCTTGATATGGGCGTGCCTGATCCCAAGATCTTCAACATGCCAATGGAATTTGGCCTGGAACTCGTGACCATTATCTGTACGCACTTCCCGAATGCGGAATGGAAACCTTTCAATGATGTGGTCAATGAAGCTGATCGCGTTTGCCTGCGTGTGTTTCTCATAGACCTTGAGGGCTCGAACTCTGGTCGCGTCGTCGATCGCCGTATATTGAAACCGGCGGATCTTTTCGCCGCCTTTTCCTTTGAATGTCAGAAACTTAACATCCACTTGGATATGATGGCCCGGAACCTGTTTCTGATAGCGTTTGGTGTGCAATTTCCGCATCCGCGTGCCTCTGGGAAGTCGGTTGAGACCGTTGCGTTTGAGAATGCGATAAACCCCAGCATCCGAGATTTTGATGCCGTGATAGCGCGCCAAATACCAAACGATCCTAATTGGCCCGAGGTGATACTTGCGGCGTAGATACAGAACTTTCTCGACGATCTCAGCAGGCGTTTGATTGGCGGGGTTTTTCGGAATTGACTTGGCGTTCTTCAAACCGGCCTCACCATGCTTTTGATAGGCAACCCTACATCTATAAAAGCTAGACCTGCCGATCCCAAAATACCGACAGGCTTTACGGGCATGGCCGATCTTCTCGGCGTGTTGGAGCACTCTAAGCTTACGCTGAATGTCGCGTTCTTCGTTCGTCATGAATACTTCCTCCATCCCAAATCAGGGAATTTACAGGAAGTGTCCCGAGAGTCCGTTCATATCTACATCCGAACCGCGAAAATCACATCGCCGATTCCACCGGCGCCAGCCGGAATTTGTTAGTGCATCGTCGGCCTGTGGTCCACTGGAACGATGCTTTCCGGCGCGGGTGGCCGATATGTCCAGTGTCAGAGTTTCCGGAGATCCGAGGTACATATCATCGGCGGCTCTGGATCAAATTCTATCAAAAATAGGCGGTGTCTGGCGTCAGCGTTTGTGGGACCAATAAGTGCAGGAATCGCCGTCTGGATCAGCCGGCTGTATTACGGAACCTCGGCCACGCAACTGACCAGAGGGTTCGCGCGCTTCGCCACCCGAATGGGCGATTGCCCAAAAACGCGGTTGGCGCCATTGTCATCACACTCGTCAGCGGCCCGTACCGAAATAGAGGACACGTCATGAACAAGACCGCAATCTACAAACTATCCGAGCTGGAGGACCGCAAACCTCAATACGCCATTGTTGGTGAGGTCGACCTGGTGGTCGTGCACTTTGATGAAGACATTTCGGTCTTCTATGGGCGTTGCCTGCACCGTGGTGCCTTGATGGCCGATGGATTTGTGCGCGGTCGCAACCTGATCTGTGGCGTCCATTTCTGGGACTATCGCCTCGACAGCGGTGTGTCGGCCTATGCCAATGATGAGGCGTTGCCGAAGTTCAAATCCTGGGTCGACGGAGATGATATTTGCGTGGATGCGGATGAGATCAACGCCTGGGGGCATGACAACCCGCAACCCTATAGCCGCAATGCCTATTTGGGGCTTTATGCTGATCCCAGCCACGGCGCGACCGAAGAACCCTACAATGATCTGATACAGCGCTATGCCAAAAGCGGGCTCAGCAAAACCGGCCATCACGGGGCGGTCGACTCGATGGGCGTGCCGCGCGCTGAGTTGCCCGATTGGGACGACATCCAGCTTTTGACGGCCCAGTTGGCGACGCCGCCGCTGTTGGACGATGATGACGTCGGGACCGACGTTGTAATTGGCCCCAATGCACAGAAACCCTTGCGCCTGAAGATCCCGCTGTTCGTATCCGACATGAGTTTCGGGGCCTTGTCCGAATCCGCCAAAGTCGCGCTGGCCCGGGGGGCTGAATTGGCCGATTGTGTTGAAAAACTCCGAAATCAGAGCGTCGCGGATTTCTTGCGAAAACCTATGAAGCGAAATAGTCGGAAAGCTTTGACCACGAGACAGCGCATGGCTGCGCGTGAGCGCATGTAGGCGATTTGGGCCGACCCCCGCGCCAAAAATTTAGGATCGGGCTGCATGGAAAGAAAAATCATCGTTCAGGCCCTAAAACGGAGTTTTTCAACACAATCGGCCGGAACCGGCATTTGTTCTGGCGAGGGAGGCATGTTGCCCGAAGAGCAGGCCGAGAATAGCCGCTATTTCTACGAACTGGCCTCGGGCCGGTTTGGGTTTAGCTGGGACAAGATGGACAAAGTTCAGGCGTTCCATTTCAAAGGCGGGCAAGGCGCGAAAACCGGAACCGGCGGCCATCTGCCGGGTGCCAAGGTGCAAGGCAAAATCGCCGCCGTTCGTGGATTGGAGCCCGGAACGGCGGCTGTGTCGCCTCCGCGTTTTCCGGACTGGACCGAGGTCAGCCAGATCAAGGAATTCGCCGATGAAGTGCGTGACCGTACTGGTGGTATCCCCGTCGGGTACAAGCTTTCGGCCCAACATATCGAGAAGGACATCGACGCGGCGCTTGCGGTTGGCGTCGACTATATCATCCTTGATGGCCGGGGCGGTGGCACGGGGGCCGCGCCGATCATTTTCCGCGACAATATCTCGGTCCCGACTATTCCAGCATTGGCCCGCGCGCGGCGCCATCTGGACAAGTTGGGGCGCAGAGACGTGACACTCGTCATCACTGGCGGTCTGCGCAAACCGGCGGATTTCATCAAGGCGCTGGCCCTCGGTGCGGATGCAATCGCAGTCTCTAACGCGGCTATGCAGGCGATTGGCTGCCTGGCGATGCGCGCGTGCCACACCAACAATTGCCCGGTTGGAATTGCCACCCAGAAGCCCCATTTGGTAAGCCGTCTGGTTGCAGATAAATCTGCGAAACAGCTTGCCAATTTCTTCGAGGCCTCTGTTGGCTTGATGCAGGTCATGGCGCGGGCGTGCGGGCACGACCACCTGTCAAAGTTCAATCCGGATGATCTGACGACCTGGAAAAAGGATATGTCATCCCTTTCAGGCGTGGCATATGGCGGCTTGTAACCTGATGACGATCACAGATGCAGCAGTTCCGACCCTGAGGTCCCGCGCTGCAGCTGTTGAATCTGCTATCCCTTCACAGCGCCAGCGGTGAGGCCACTTACGATCTGTTTTTGGAAGAACATCACCAGCACAAAAAAGTGGGGCCGTGATTGAGACCGCTGCGGCGACAGCGACGACCTGATCGGTGGTCGTTGTCTCGCGGTTGAACATATTTGCGATGGCCGGAACCATGGGCTGGTTCTGCGAGTCCAGCAAAAGCGACGTGACCAGAAAGTCATTGTATCCCGGTGGTCGCGCCAAGTGCGCTTGAGCAATGGAATCAGCAGCACGACGATCCCCATCATGGTGAGCATGGCACTGGCCGAGGCGCGCCTGATGGAGCGGTTTCCGGCGTCATCTGGCTGCAGGAAATCATAGGTCAGCCATTGCAGTGAAATCACATGCGCCTGGCTGGAAAATCCGACGATCTCTTCGAAGACGCGGTGGGTATCCATCAGGTTTATCAGTGACACAAAAATGATCAGTGGCATCAGGTGCGGAATGACGATGAACTGCACGCGCTGACGGCGGCTGGCGCCGCCAATCAGGGCGGCGGACAGACGGTCCAGTTCCAGAACATTGCGATTGGATTGCAGCCCGACATATTCGGTCCGCGTTACGGGTGAGCCATTGGCGCTGCGCAAAGGTTGGGTTTTCGTTTCCGTGGTGCATTGCTTGGCCCCGAACGGGGCCGGCGTGCAGCTTCCGACCTTGACCGACTCATAGACGGTTTGGGTGACGTGAAATCTTTGCTCGATTACCGAGATCAGCGGAAAGGCGATGAATATCAGCATCATGAAGATCGAAGGCGCTACGAAGGCCGCAAATAGCTTGAACTTCATGGCTTTCTATCCCTTTTGATGTGCCCGGAAGTTACGCATGCGGGCAGTCAGAACCGGTTAGTTTACCAGTCCCTTTTTCTTGGCCGAAACCAGATAGGCAGCCTCGATATCGGCAAGTGCCTCTTCGGCCGTTTTCTCGCCTTTAAGGAAGGCGGGAATGCCGTTGCCAAGTTCCGAGTGCATGATGCCCATGGCCTGGCTGGCCGGATAGAAGACGGCACCACCCTCCATAGTCTCGACCACGCCCTGGGCCGCGTCGCCAGGCACATAGCCATCGACAAGGCAGACTGCCATGTCGTTGTTGGCCTGCACCATCTCGGTGTCGGTCCCTTCCATGGCGATCTTGAACGCGGCCTCGGCGGCTTCGTCGCTGATGTTCTTGGCGATGGCCCAGCCACCCCACCAGTTGGAAGACGCGGGAATGCCGCCATCGACAGGCACCGACGCGCCCGCCATCCCGACCTTGCCGACGACCTGGCTTTCAGCGTCGTCATCCATTGCCGCAGCCCGCGTCGCACAGAGGTTCGCCATAGCGATCTTGCCCTGCTGGAACTGTTGCTGAACATAGGTGGAGTCCGAGATCAGGTATTCGGGATCCACATACGCCGCCAGCGCCTTCATGGTCTCCAACGCTGCCACACCGGTTTCATTGTTGATCGTCGGCATATAGGCGTCGTCGATGAAGTCACCTTTGAAGCCAAGGTACATATTCACGAATTCCTCGGCAACGTTCCAACCCGACTTGAAGGTGCCACCCAAGGGATAGTCGACCACGCCAGCAGCCTTGATCTTTTCAGCCGCGGCCAGAACCTCGTCATAGGGCTTGGGTACGTCAATGCCCAGATCGGCCAGAATGTCTTTTCTGTACATCAAGTGCTGGTTGTTCACCCGCGTGGCGATCGCCATGATCTGGCCGTCATTGGCGACGAACTGATTGCCCCCCAGGGATCCGCCGAATTATTCGACCAGATCGTTCAAGGGGCGCAGCGTGCCGTCGTTCAACAGCGAAACGATGCCGCCATTGGTGACCATCACGATCTGATAAAACGCCGGATCTGCCTTCAGGGCTTCGTTGATCTTGTCTTGGAAGTCCGAATTCAGTTCAGCGGTCACATTGCCGCATTCCTCCATCGCCGCTGCTTCGGCTTTGACGGCGGCAAATGAGTTGCCCAGATAGGACGTCGGGATCGTGTTTTCGAAGGCGCAGCCTGCATGGGCTGCTCCTGCACTCAGCAAAAATGCGGTAAGTGTTCCAGTGATGTGTTTCATGTCTTTCTCCCTTATTGATCAAGCTCCGAACGCGCGGGTCAGTCTTTCCGCGCGCCGGGGCGGCATGTTGTCATCCAGTGTTTTCAGCAAACGGTCGCGCACCAACAGGTAGACGTCGTTGTCCCAGAGGTTGCGCATTTGCAAAGGGTCATCGGCATAGCTGTAAAGCTCACCGGTGCCATCGGGGTATTTGTTGGTGATGTCGCAGCAGGTGCAAATGAAGTCCCTGGTCACGATCGAGGTCAGCGCAATGGTCTTGCCGTTATGTTCTTGTTCCCATTCGCAAATAATGAACTCTCACGCTTCACTTTCGCGAACCGGCAAAACGTTGCCGATGGCTTCATCGACGATCTCGTTCATCACATGGACCATGGCGTTGATCTCGCGCACCTGGTCATTGGTCATGTCCTTTGGGGGCGAAATTATTCGGCATCTCGCTGTTGGGATAAGACGTGCCCTCTCAATCCTCGGACCAATGGGCAGGCTTCGTGTCCCTTGGGGAGTTTTTCAATACCTCGTTTGCCTCTAAGCCCCATGTCGCCTAAATGCTGAATTCTGCTGGCATGAACGCGACCAATCTTTCGCTAAAGCGTTTCGACATTAACCTGAGACATATCCGGCGGCCTTAAAGTAGTTCCAGCATTCTACTGGGTCGTAGAGATCGCAGATTGCTCCGATTGCTTCGAAGACCTGGGTAAAGGACCTGGCCCCGATCCGTCGCAAATGGGCTTTCAGTTTAGAGAAGGCCTGCTCGATGGGATTCAGGTCGGGCGAGTACGGTGGCAGGTAAAGGAACCAGCAGCCGTGATTGCGTAAAGCCTGCGTCGCCTCCTTATTCCGGTGGGTTGCCAGGTTGTCGAGAATGACGACAGTGCCGGGGTTGATCTCGGGGACCAGCACTTCGCGGATGTAGGCCGCGAAGGCGGGGCCATCTATCGCTCCCTTGATGACCCAAGGTGCGATCAGCGCGCCTTGGGTCAGGCCCGCGATCAAGGTTTGGGTTCCCCAGCTTCCGAAGAGCGCATCCATCGTCAGGCGCTTACCGCGCTTGGCTCTGCCGCGTAGGCGCGTGAGGTTTGTCTTCACTGCGGTTTCGTCAATAAAGACAACGCGCTCAGGAAAGGTCGCAATGGCTGGCGAGCGGTATCTGAACCAGTCGGCCCGTTGCTGCCTTACCTTGGCGCGGCGGCGCTCGGTTGCGACCAGCGACTTTTTTTGTACGTGAAGCCGAGCCGGGACAGAAGGTTGGCGATGGAGGAGTGATGCACCCGCACACCCTCTGCATCGGCCAGCGCATTACGCAACTCAAAGAGCGTGATGTCAGGGTCTTGTGCGATCAACTCCTCAAAGAATTCCCGATGCGGAGCCAGCTTTCCCTTGCCGCGCGGCGGTCCCTGCCGGGCAGGTTCCGCATGACCCTTCATCCTCACCTGACGCGCCCACCGCGCGCCTGTGGCAGGCGACAGCTTCAACCGCAACGCCGCCGCGCGCCCGCTCAACCCTTCTTCAATGTATCTCTGAAACCGTATCCGAAGCGCAGATGGCAAAGGTGCTGACATGATCCATCCTCCCAAACAGGATGAATCACAGATCAGGTCTCAAGGGAATCCCTCGCGATTCAGGTTCAAGCCGAAACGCTTTAGGCATCCGGAAAGCAGCCGCGCGGACAGACAAAGACCTGTGGCGCGCCGCTGGAACGCCTGCGATGTTTTCGCATCCACCGGCTGCGAAAACGAATTTGCCGCGGCGGGATAGGCGCAAGCTTTGATACGACGCGTCTGCCCGCTTCTACTTGGTATACTCATCATCCGCCGCGCGACTTTCCCAGTTGCCATGTGGAAAAAACCGTGCAACCATGAAATTCGACGCAAGAATTTCACGAACCGCCTGACATGCACCACGACCCAGCAACCACACGTACCCTTGGCGCAGATATCCGCGCCTTGCGCCGCGCACGTGGTTTGACGCTGACGGATGTGGCCGCCCGGCTTGGCCGTTCGGTTGGTTGGGCCAGTCAGGTTGAACGCGACCTTTCGGCCCCCGGTATCGACGACTTGCGCCAGATTGCAGCGCTGTTCGACGTTCCGCTGTCGACGCTGTTCGGGCAGCCCGAAGCCCCGGCGCATGAGGATGGCTTTATCGTTCGCGCCGGTGCGCGCCGGGCCATCGGCTCGGGCGAGGCGGGTCTGGTCGAAGAGCTGCTTTCCCCCGACCTGACAGATGATTTTGAGGTGGTGCATTCCACCTTCGCACCCGGATCCGCGATCGGCCAACCGGTCGTCCGCGCCACGCAGGAGGTCGGCTATGTCGTCAGCGGCAAGCTGGACCTGACCATCGCCGGGACGTGTCACAATCTTGGCGCCGGAGACAGTTTCCGCATCCGGGGAGAGGCGCATGCCTGGGCAAACCCCTATGACGATCCGGCCGTGGTGATCTGGGTCATCGCCCCGCCGGTGTATTAGCGCGATGTCCTTACAAGCCTGGCTGATATTCGCCGCCTTCTGGGCACTGTTTGTCACCACGCCGGGGCCGAATGCGGTGAACTGCATTGCCAACGGGATGACCTATGGGTTTCGCCGCTCGCTTTGGGGGGTGTAGGGTATTCTGACCCAGGCGCTGCTGTTCCTGGGCTGTTTTTCTGGGTGAAACTGGCCGGGGCCGGGTTTCTGATCTGGCTGGGCATTCGCGGCTGGATGAACGCACGTCGCCCAGTGAACCCGTCGCCGGTGGGCGGGGGCAGGATCTACATGCGGGCGTTTCTGATCGCGGTGTTCAACGCCAAGACCGTTGCCGGTTACCTGGCCGCATTTTCGCAATTCGTGCAGCCGGGTGTGCCGATCTGGACCCAGATGCAGGTGATCGTGCCAACCGCGCTGACCCTGACCGGGCTGAGTTACGTGACCTATACGGCGCTGGGTGCCGGGCTTGGGCGCAGCGCCCTTGGGGTGGTGTTCAACGTCTGGCTGCGCCGGTGCATGGCCGTGTGCTTCATTCTTTACGGTCTGGCGCTGGGCCTGTCGCAACCGAATATGGAGGCTCGCTGATGTTGACCGGGTCATGTTTGTGCGGGGCGACGACTTTTGCCGCTTCTGGCGCGCCCAAAGGGGCGTCGGTCTGCCATTGCACGCAATGCCGCAAGCAATCCGGACATATCTGGGCTTCGGCCCAGGTGGATGCGCAGGCGCTGACGATCGAGGGGCCGGTGAAATGGTTCGCCGCCAGTGCCGAGGCGGTGCGTGGGTTCTGCCCGAATTGCGGGTCATTCCTGTTCTGGAAGGCCCACAGCGAAAGCACCATAAGTTTCGCGCTTGGGGCGATTGACGGGCCAACCGGGTTGCAGTTGGAGCGCCATATCTTCGTTGCCGACAAGGGCGATTACTATGACATCGCTGACGGGCTACCCCAGGTGAGGCGTTCCTGATGCTGTGGGAGGTTCTGACCGGATTCGACCCTGCCGTACTGGCGGCGTTTGTCGTCGCGGGGCTGTTGCTGAACTTCACCCCCGGTGCGGATTTCGTCTTTATCACCGCCAGCGGCATTGCCGGTGGCCCCCGCATTGGCATGGCGGCGGGGATTGGCGTGCTGTGTGGTGTCGTCGTTCATGTCGTTGCCGCCGCCGTCGGGGTGTCGGCCTTTCTGCTTGCGGCGCCTGCGGCCTATGACGTGATCCGCTTCGCAGGCGCTGCCTATCTGCTGTGGCTGGCGGTCCAGATGTGGCGCGCCAGCGGTGATCTGGCCGAAGGGCGCGCTGCGCCCGGCGTGCGCGCGGCGATCCGGCGGGGCTTCATCACCAACGTCCTGAACCCGAAAACCGCCCTGTTCATCTTTGCCTTCATCCCGCAATTCACCGATCCGGCCATCGGCCCGGTCTGGGTACAGATCCTGATCCTTGGCGCGATCTTCACGTTCAACGGCTTCATCTTCGCGATGTGCCTGGGCGCGGCGGCGGGCCTGTTCGCCGACCTTCTGCGAAGCCGCGTGCGCATCCTCAACAAACTCACAGCAATCCTTTTCGGCGGCCTTGCGGCGCGCCTGATCCTTGACTGACGGAGCATTCAAATGGCTGACTTCCCAACAACGGCCCGCGTGGTCATCATCGGTGGCGGCGCGGTTGGGGCCTCGTGCCTCTATCATCTGGCCAAGGCGGGCTGGACTGATTGCGTTCTGCTGGAAAAGAACGAGCTGACGGCCGGATCCACCTGGCACGCCGCCGGGAACTGCCCGTCATTCTCGACCAGCTGGGCGGTGATGAACATGCAGCGTTACTCACTGGAGCTGTATCGCGGCCTGGCCGAAGAGGTCGACTATCCGATGAACTACCACGTTACCGGGTCGGTCCGGCTGGCGCATTCGAAACAGCGCATGCAGGAGTTTGAGCGTGCCCGCGGCATGGGCCGGTATCAGGGCCTTGATCTGGAAATGATGGCTGTCGATGACATCAAGGCGCGCTATCCGTTCATCGAAACCCATGATCTGGCAGGCGCGCTTTATGATCCCGATGACGGCGACATTGACCCGGCGCAGCTGACCCAGGCGCTGGCCAAGGGCGCACGGCAAATGGGTGCGCGGATCGAAAGGTTCTGCCCGGCGACCGGAGTGTCGCGCGAGGGCGACGAATGGATCGTCAACACCGACAAAGGCGATATCCGGTGTGAGAAAGTGGTGAACGCCGCCGGATACTACGCGCAGCGTGTCGGCGAATGGTTCAAGCCCTACGGCGGGCGCACCGTGCCGATGGCGGTGATGAGCCACCAGTATTTCCTGACCGATGAAATTCCAGAGCTGAAGCAATGGTCGGATGAGAACGACGCCAAGCTGCCGCTGCTGCGTGACGTGGACTCGTCCTATTACCTGCGGCAGGAAAAATACGGCCTGAACCTTGGCCCGTATGAGCGGAACTGTAAGGCGCATTGGATCACGCCCGACGATCAGATGCCTGAGGATTTTTCCTTTCAGCTCTACCCCGACGATCTGGAGCGGTTGGAGTGGTACATGGAAGACGCCATGGCACGTGTGCCGATCCTTGGCACCGCCGGAGTTGGCAAGGTCATCAATGGCCCGATCCCCTATGCGCCCGATGGTCTGCCTCTGATCGGGCCGATGCCGGGGGTGAAAAACGCCTATGAGGCTTGCGTGTTCACGTTTGGGATCACCCAGGGCGGCGGGGCTGGCAAGGTGCTGGCCGAATGGGTCACCGAAGGCCAGACGGAATGGGACATGTGGGCGGTCGATCCGCAGCGTTATACCGATTACACTGACCAGCAGTATTGCATCGACAAGGCGGTCGAGGTCTACGGCCACGAATACGCCATGCATTTCCCGCACCACGAATGGCCCGCCGGGCGCGACCGCAAGCTGTCGCCGCTGCACAGCCGCCTGAAGGATGCCGGTGCCGTGTTCGGTGCCTACAACGGCTGGGAGCGGGCAAACTGGTTCGCCAAACCGGGTGACGACACCGGGCATGAAGCGACCCAGACATGGGACCGCGTTGGCCCGTGGGAGGCGCGGATCCGCGAAGAATGCGAAGCTGTGCGCGACCATTGCGGTGTGCTGGCGATCACCGGGTTCACCCGGCTGAAGGTCGAAGGGCCGGGCGCGCGGGATTTCGTTGACGGGCTCAGCGCGTCGCGCCTTCCCGGCGAGGGCCGGATCGGCCTCGTCTATTTCGCAGATGACCGGGGCCGGATCGTGACCGAAATGTCTTGCATGGTGCATGGCCCCGACGAGGTCGGGTTGATCACCGCCGCCACGGCGCAATGGCACGACGCCGAGCATCTGTGGCGCAACGCACCCGAAGGGATCACCGTCACCGATCACACCAGGGACGCGGAATGCCTGCTGGTCACCGGCCCCAAGGCGCGCGACATCCTGGCGCCGCTGACCGATGGCGATCTGTCCAAAGGCTGGCTGACGACGCAGCTTGATACCAAGGTCGCCGGGAAGGACTGCGCGTTGCTGCGGGTGTCGTTTGCAGGCGAACTGGGGTGGGAACTCCATTGCGGCATCGATGATGCGCCGGCGATCTGGGACGCAGTGTCCGGCGCGGGGGCCACGCCGTTCGGGATGTACGCGCTGAACAGTCTTCGGATCGAAAAGGGCTATCGCGCGTGGAAGGGTGATCTGTCCACCGACTACACGTTGCTGCAAGGCGGGTTGGACCGGTTCGTCAAGCTCGACAAGCCGCAGGATTTCCCCGGCAAGGCCGCCACATTGGCTGAAAAACAGCAGGGCGTGACGAAGCGCTTCGCCACGCTGATCGTCGAGGCAGGCGATCAGGACGCGCCCTATATGGCGACGATCTGGCACGATGGGCAGGTTGTGGGCGAGACGACATCGGGCGCTTATGGCCACCGGGTCGGTGCCTCCATCGCGCTGGGCATGATCCGGGCTGATCTGGCGGTTGAAGGCACCGAGGTTGAGGTTGATATCTTCGGCCAGCGGTGCCGCGCCGTCGTGCAGGCCGATCAGCCGTTGTGGGATCCGGCGAACGAACGGATACGGGCGTGACAGCTGCGCGCAATCTGAACCGGTCGCCTGGCTTGGCGGGCTCTGCCGGGGCCGGGGTGGGTGCCGATTTGGGACCGATATTATCGCGCGGAGGTCAGCGTGGTCCCCGTGCGTGTCTTGAACAGAGCTCAAAGGGGCCGACATGATCCCTGAAAGCACGAAAACCCTGATCGCCAATTTCCCGCTTGGGATCGTGGCCACCGTCACGCCAGAGGGTGCGCCGGCAGCCTCACCCAAGGGGACGTTTCTGGTGATTGATGACAGGACAATCGGGTTCGGCGACATCCGCTCGCCCGGCACACTGGCCAACTTGGCCGCGAACCCGGCGGTCGAGGTTAATTTCGTCGATCCGTTCACCCGCAAGGGCGCGCGGCTGGCTGGCAGCGCGCGTATCCTGGCGCGCGACAGCACCGAATTCGATGCCCTCTGGCCGCGTTGGCACACCACCTGGGGCGGCCTTGCCGACCGGATCAAGGCGCTTGTTCAAATCGACGTGACCCGCTGTCTGCCCCTGTCCACGCCGCCCTATGACGACGGCGCGACCGAGGCTGAAATGATCGCCATTTACCAACAGAAATATACTGGGATCTATCCATGACTCTGCCCACCCACGCCCGCGTCGTCATCATCGGCGGCGGTATCATCGGCTGTTCCACCGCCTATCATCTGGCCAAACAGGGCTGGAAAGATATCGTCCTGCTGGAACGCAAACGCCTGACCAGCGGCACCACCTGGCACGCCGCCGGGCTGATCGCGCAGCTGCGCCCCTCGTCCAACATGACCCGGCTCGCGAAATACTCGCAGGAGCTTTACTACGGGCTTGAGGCGGAAACCGGGGTGGCGACGGGGATGCGCCGCAACGGGTCGATGACCGTCGCCCTGACCGAGGCGCGCCATGAAGAGCTGCGCCGGCAGGCGGCAATGGCCAGCGCGTTTGACGTTGAGGTTGAAGAAATCAGCCCGGACGAGATCAAGGCCAAATACGACCACCTGAATACCGAGGATGTTCTGGGTGGGGTCTACCTTGCCAAGGACGGGCAAGGTGATCCGGCGAACATCGCGCTGGCGCTGGCCAAGGGCGCGCGGATGAATGGCGCGACGATCCGTGAAGGCGTGGCGGTGACCGGCATCGCGCGGGACGGGCGGCGCGTCACCGGGGTGGATTGGCAGGCCGAGGATGGCGCAACCGGCCATATCGCCGCCGACCATGTGGTCAACTGCGGTGGCATGTGGGCGCGTGATATTGGCCGGATGGCGGGTGTCACTGTGCCGCTGCACGCCTGCGAACACTTCTATATCGTGACCGAGGCGATCCCCGATCTGACCGCCCTGCCGGTGCTGCGCGTGCCCGATGAATGCGCCTATTACAAGGAAGATGCCGGGAAAATCCTGCTGGGTGCGTTCGAACCGAACTCGAAACCCTGGGCCATGGATGGCATTCCGGCGGATTTTGAATTCGACCAGCTTCCGGCCGATTTCGACCATTTCGAACCGATTCTGGAACGCGCCATTGAACGCATGCCGATGCTGGCCGAGGCGGGGATTCACACATTCTTCAACGGCCCTGAAAGCTTCACGCCTGACAACGCCTATTACCTCGGGCCCCAGCCGGAGTGCGATAACCTGTGGGTCGCCGCCGGGTTCAACTCCATCGGCATTCAATCGGCGGGTGGTGCCGGGATGGCGCTGGCGCAGTGGATGAAAGAGGGGCTGATGCCCTTCGATCTGGGCGATGTCGACATCGCGCGGGTCGAGCCGTTTCAGCGCAATCGCCACTATCTGCAAACCCGCGTGTCTGAAAGTCTTGGCCTACTTTATGCAGACCACTTTCCGTTCCGCCAGAAGGCGACCGCGCGCGGTGTACGCCGCAGCCCGGTGCATCACGTGCTGGAAGCGCATGGCGCGGTCTTTGGCGAAGCGGGCGGGTGGGAACGGGCGAACTGGTTCGCGGAGACGGGGGCCAGCCGCGACTATCCCGTTGGCTGGCCGCGCCAGCCTTGGTTCGACAATGTCGCACGCGAACATACCGCCATGCGCACCGGGGTGGGCATGTACGACATGTCCAGCTTCGGGAAAATTCGCGTCGAAGGCCCGGATGCCTGCGCCTTCCTGAACCGGGTCGCGGCCAACCAGATCGACGTACCTCCGGGGCGGATCATCTATACGCAGTTCCTGAACGCGCGCGGCGGGATCGAGGCGGACGTGACCGTGATCCGTCATTCGGAAACCGCATTCCTGGTGACCACCGGCGGCGCGGCCCGCGTCATGGTCGAAGCGCATCTGCGCCGTCATCTGGGCGATGACCGCGCGGTGATCACCGATGTCACCGCCGGAGAGGCGATCCTGGCCGTGATGGGACCTAAGGCGCGCGATCTGATGCAGGCAGTCTCACCCGATGATTTCTCGAACGCGGCGATGCCCTTCGGGTCGGCGCGTGAGGTTGAGGTTGGCATGGGCCTGGCCTGGGTTCACCGCATTTCCTATGTCGGCGAATTGGGGTGGGAGGTTTGCATCCCCTCGGACATGGCCGCCCATGTGGCCGAAGTTCTGATCGAGGCGGGGGCGGATCACGGATTGCAGCTTTGCGGGCTGCATGCGATGGATACGTGCCGGACCGAAAAGGCCTTCCGCCATTTCGGCCATGACATCACGCCCGAGGATCACGTGATTGAGGCCGGGCTGGGTTTCGCGGCTCCGAAGGACAAGACGGGATATATCGGTGCTGACGCCGTGGCCGCCAAACGCGCATCGGGGATGGAGCAACGTTTGGTGCAGTTCCTGCTGAACGACCCCGAACCGCTGCTTTATCATAACGAACCGATTCTGCGGGACGGACAGACGGTCGGGTATCTTTGCACCGGCAGCTACGGCCATACGTTGGGTGCGGCGGTCGGCCTGGGCTGGGTGCCGTGCAAGGGCGAGGACGCGGCGGCGATTCTGGCGTCGCGCTATGAGATCGACGTGGCCGGAACGCGGGTCGCGGCGACAGCGTCGTTGAAGCCGATGTATGATCCGAAAAGTGAGCGGGTGAAGGTCTGACCCAATCCGCCTATGATCCCCCAGACGACCCGCTGGACATCCTGCATGATGACCACGAGTTGCTGTTCGTGGCCAAACCCGCAGGACTGCTGAGTGTTCCCGGCAAGACCCCGGATCTGGCTGATTGTCTGATCGCGCGGGTGCAGGCGGTATTTCCGCAGGCGCTGCTGGTGCATCGCCTGGACCGCGACACTTCGGGCGTGATAGTCTTCGGGCTGACGCCCCATGCGCAGCGGCACTTGGGGCTTCAGTTCGAGAAGCGGCAGACCAAGAAAACATATGTCGCACGGGTGGCGGGGCGGTTGGAACCGGCCAGCGGGACAGTTGATCTGCCGCTGGCCGTCGATTGGCCGAACAGGCCCCGCCAGCATGTCGATGCTGAGAATGGGCGCGAGGCGTTGACCGATTGGCGGGTATTGCGCGCGTCGGAGGTGGAAAGCCGCGTGCGTTTGATGCCGAAAACCGGGCGCAGCCATCAGCTTCGCGTGCATATGCTGGAATTGGGCCATCCGATCCTTGGCGATCCGCTTTACGCGCCCGAGACCTGTGCCACGCATTCCCGGATGATGCTGCACGCGCAGAACCTGCGGGTGCGGCACCCCGATGGCGGGCAGGGGGTGTCAATTACCGCGCCATGTCCGTTCTGAACGTGTTATGTTGGACAGGTCGCGCCACCCGCGTCGGTTCTGGCCGGGAGTGGAAGTTGGCGGCCTTCCTTGCGCCCGATGCGCGCCGCAAGGCGCAGGGCGCGCGCCAGACCGGTCCGGCCGGTCAGGCGCTGGTCAGAGCCACGCGCCTTCAACCGAGTTGACGGCCAAACCTGAAGAATAAATCATGCCAATGCACTGGTGCAGCGCCAGCCCACCGGTCCGGCGCGCGCCCTGCTTGGGTTAGGAGCGCAAACGTCCTCGTCAGACCAACTACGGGTTGAAAAAAAACTGCATGCGCTAGCCGATTGGCTCCAACGTCGCCTCTAACCGGTCGCGCAGATGCGCGTGCTGCTTGGGCAGCTTCAGGGCCTCGCCCAGATGGGCGGTATCCTCATCCACGTCGAATCCCGGCTCATTCGTGGCAACTTCGAACAACACACCACCCGGAGTGCGGAAATAGATGGCCCAGAAATAATCGCGGTTGATCACCGGGGTAACCTGATGGCCGGTCTCTAGCAATGTCTTGCGAACTTCCAGTTGCGCCTCTCGGTTTTCGACCGCGAAGGCAATATGGTGGACCGAGCCAGCCCCTTGCGTGGCGGCATCTGCACCGGGGATCGTTTCGACATCAATCGCGTCGGCCCCATTGCCGCCGGGCAAGATGAAACGCTGGGTGTCGCCATCGCGGTCAGACGCCTCATAGCCCATGAAGCGCAGCACCTCGGCCGTTGCGCCACCGTCGGCCAGGCGCATCGCTGCGGAATGGAATCCCCGCACGGCCATGCCTTCGTCGACATCACCATCGGCCCAGGGCGCGCGCGTGTCCTCACCCTCGATCAGGGCGAATTCATCGCCGTCCGGCCCCGCAAAACGCAGCCGTGGCGCCCCGAAATAGCTGTCTTTGGCAAGCTGCGTTGCTGCACGTGCGTCCAGTCGTGCCGCCCAGTGATCAAGGCTACCTTGGGGCACCGCAAAGGCGGTGCGCGACACCTCGCCCACACCACGCTTGCCGCGTGCCGCGTTGGGAAACGGGAAATAGGTCATCACCGACCCCGGCGTGCCCGCACCGTCGCCATAATACAGGTGATACACATCCGGCGCATCGAAGTTCACGGTCTTCTTGACCCGCCGCAGCCCCATCGCGCCGGTGAAGAATGCATTGTTCGCCTGCGCACTGCTCGCAAGCGAGGTGACGTGGTGCAGGCCTTTGATCTGGGTCAACATGGGTGTCTCCGTTTTTGTACACGAGTGTTACCTAGACCTGTTGATCCACAGGGTAATCCCGCAAAAACGCACAGATGGCATAGAAATTTGCGAAACCGCACCAATCGGACAGCACCTGGCCTGGATCAACAGAACCTAAAGCCACCTCTTCCTGTCTGACGACATCCGCTTATACTGGCGCTTCGCAGGAAAATGGAGATACCGCATGTCCCTACGCATTAATGACACAGCCCCTGATTTCACCGCTGACACGACCGATGGCCCGATCAGCTTCCACGATTGGGTTGGCGATGGCTATGCCGTTTTGTTCAGCCACCCCAAGGATTTCACGCCGGTCTGCACGACCGAACTGGGGATGATGGCCGGGATGGCCGACGAATTCGCCGCGCGCGATGCCAAGATCATCGGCATCTCGGTTGATCCGGTCGAAGATCACCATCGCTGGAAGGATGACATCAAGGCCTATACGGGCAACGCCGTCGGCTATCCGATGATTGGCGATCCCGAGATGAAAGTCGCCAAGCTTTACGGAATGATGCCCGCAGAAGAGACCCGTACCGAAGGCCGCACGCCGGCGGACAATCAGACCGTGCGCACGGTCTTCATTGTCGGGCCCGACAAGAAGGTGAAGCTGAACCTGACCTATCCAATGACCACGGGTCGGAATTTTGATGAAATTCTGCGCGCGCTGGACTCGATCCGGCTGACCGCGCAGCATCAGGTTGCGACCCCGGCGGGCTGGCAACAGGGCGAGGATGTGATCGTCACCGCCGCCGTCAGCGATGAAGACGCCAAGGCGCGCTTTGGCGGGTTTGACAAGAAGCTGCCCTACCTCAGAACGACGAAGCAGCCGGGATAAACCGGCGGCGAAACCGCAGCTGACCTTCGATCCGCCAGCGCCTGAATTCGGGCGCTGGCAGCCGAGTATTGTAACGATTTGAACAGGGGCAACCCGTGCCGGAAAAAATCCTGATCAGCGGTGCCGCCGGCTTTATCGCGATGCATACGATCAAGCGTCTGCTGGCCGCCGGTCACATTGTTGTCGGCACGGTGCGCGACCCCGACGATGCGGCCAAGACCGCCCCCTTGCGGGCAATGCCAGGGGCCGGGGCGCGATTGTCGCTGGTCGCGGCGGACCTTGACGCGCCCGACCCGTTCACTACGCATGCGGATGTCGACGTCATTTTCCACATGGCCACTCCGTTTGCCGTAGATGTAGATGACCCGCAGCGCGATCTGGTTGATCCGGCGGTTGACGGCACCCTTGCCATGATGCGCGCTGCTGCTGGCAACCCGCGTGTGCGCAGGGTTGTGCTGACATCCTCCATGGCGGCGATCATGGACGAACCCGGCGATCAGGTGATCTCGGAAGATACCTGGAACACCAGTTCGTCGCTGACCCGAAATCCGTATTACTATGCGAAAACGCTTGCTGAGCGGGCAGCATGGGACTTCATGTCAGCCGGGGCGCGGAACTTCGATCTGGTGGTGTTGAATCCGTTCATCGTGATCGGACCATCGCATACGGCGACGCTCAACCCGTCGAACGCCATTCTGGCGCGGATCGTGAATGGTGGTTTTCCCGGCATACTGGATCTGGCCTGGGGGTTCGTCGATGTGCGCAGTGTTGCCGACGCCCATGTCGAGGCGATGCGGCGTCCCGAGGCCGAGGGCCGCCACATCCTCGCCGCCCAACCGATCCCGATGTCCGAAGTATGCGAGATCATTGCGGACCTTGGGTACGGCGCAAACATGCGCCGCCTGAACCTGTCAGGCGGGCTGGCCACGTCGTTGATCAAACTGGTCAGCCATACCCAGCCCAAGGGGTCGGGCAGTTATCTGCGCACGCATCTGGGGCGGATGCCGAAGCTGGACAACACGAAAAGTCAGCGCGCGCTTGGTATCGACTATGGCGATCCGCGTGTCATGATCCGGGATGCGATTGCGGATATGGCGCGCTGGGGCCATATCGACCCGGCGAAAGCATCATCCATTTAGTCTGCAACGGCGCCCGAAAACAAGCGCCCGCCTTTAGCGGGGCGCGCGCCGGACCGGCGGGCTGGCGCAGCAACGGTTGAGGGGCATGATTTATGGTGAGGTGTTAGCCGTCACCTATCCCGGATGTGCCCACCTCAAACCGATGCCAGACCGGTGGGGCCGGTCCGGCGTGCGCCCTGCGCCTGCGGCGCGCACCGGGCGCAGGTAACTCCGATGCGGTTCAGATAATTGGGACGGCGCAATGGGTGACACGTCACCCGGTCGCGCGACGATTCTGCCGGGCCGCCAGCCAGTAATTCACAAATCTGCGCCGGGTCGAGATGACGTGGAACCGGCTGATTTTGCTGCGCCGCCCTTTGCGCGCGCGTGGATCGCCATCGTTGATCAGGCTGCCCTGATTCAAGGGCCGCACCAGCGCCTTGTCAAAGCCGATCCCGCCGCCGACCCGGCAGATATGCGATTTCAGCGTGTTGTCCACCGGCATGATGATGCAGGAGCGTTTGTCCAGAAACCGCTGTGCGCCCTGACGTGACCAGACAATCGCATGGGTGGTCACCGGCAGATAGCTTGCGCGAAGCGGTGCGGGAAACCCCTCGGGCAACCCGGTGATCTGCAACGGTGTGAAAAACTTCGTCGTCGGGCGGCCAATCTGCATGACATCCCAGTTTTCCAGCCCGATCTGCCCCGCCAGTCGTTGCAGGGTTTCGATCATACCTGCAAAGCCATCGGGGACGTTCACGTCGTCTTCCAGCACCAGCCCGATGTCGTGCGAACCGTCAAGAAACGCCCGCGCCGCGTTGAGGTGGCTTTGAAAGCAGCCAACCTCGCCCGTCAGCAATTCGCGGCCGAATAACTTGCGTGAGCGTTCGGGATCATAGTCGCCCAGTGCCTCGGGCGGGCGGTCTTTTCCGTCGACCGCAGGCAAGCGGCTGAAGGCGATGCCCTGTTGCCCCAGGGCGGTCGTCATCCAGTCCAGCCGGTCCGGGCTGCGATCCAGGTTGATAACCTGCAAGATTACGCTTGGGTCTGTCACGGTGTCAGCAGTCTGTTAGGCGATGAAATCGCAGGCGCGCCGGTGTCGAGTGTAACCAGAGCGGCGCGTGATGAAAACCAAGCCGAGGCCGAAATATGAAAGGCCCCGGCGTTTCCACCGGGGCCCATGGTTGGTGATCGATCAGAAGCGCTTATTCAGCGGCTTCTTCTTTCTTGAGCTCTTCACCGGTGGCCTGATCGACCATCTTCATGGCCAGGCGCACCTTGCCGCGATCGTCAAAGCCAAGCAGCTTGACCCAAACCTCCTGACCTTCCTTCAGAACGTCCGAAGGATGGTTCAGGCGGCGGTTTTCGATCTGGCTGACATGGACCAGACCGTCGCGCTTGCCAAAGAAGTTCACGAAGGCGCCGAAGTCGACGATCTTCACGACCGTGCCTTTATAGATCACGCCCTCTTCCGGCTCGGCGACGATCGAGTGGATCATCTCGTAAGCCTTCTTGATCGCGTCACCGTTGGGGCTGGCGATCTTGATGATGCCGTCGTCATTGATGTCGACCTTGGCGCCCGAGACTTCCACGATCTCGCGGATGACCTTGCCGCCGGTGCCGATGACTTCGCGGATTTTATCGGTCGGCACCTGCATCGTTTCGATGCGCGGCGCGTGGACCGAGAATTCGGAGGTCGAGGACAGCGCCTTGTTCATCTCACCCAGGATGTGCAGACGACCCTCTTTGGCTTGCGCCAGTGCTTTCTCCATGATCTCGGGCGTGATGCCGGCGATCTTGATGTCCATCTGCAACGACGTGATGCCGTTTTCGGTGCCAGCGACCTTGAAGTCCATGTCGCCCAGGTGGTCTTCGTCACCCAGAATGTCCGACAGGATGGCGTAATCGCCGCTGTCTTCCAGGATCAGACCCATGGCCACACCGGCCACCGGGGCCTTCAGCGGAACGCCCGCGTCCATCATCGACAAGGAACCACCACAGACCGACGCCATCGAGGATGAGCCGTTGGATTCAGTGATCTCGGACACAACCCGAACCGTGTAGGGGAAGTCCGTCGCCGCAGGCAGAACCGCCTGAAGCGCGCGCCATGCCAGTTTGCCGTGGCCGATTTCACGGCGTCCGGTGAAGCCAAAGCGGCCAACTTCGCCGACCGAATAGGGCGGGAAGTTGTAGTGCAGCATAAAGTTGGATTTGTAGGTGCCGTGCAGCGCGTCGACCATCTGTTCGTCGTCGCCGGTGCCCAGCGTGGTCACGACCAGACCCTGCGTCTCACCGCGTGTAAACAGCGCCGAACCGTGGGTCCGTGGCAGCAGACCGGTTTCTGCAACAATCGGGCGGATGGTGTCGGTTGCGCGACCGTCGATCCGCTTGCCGGTCTTGACCACATCGCCGCGCAGAATGCTGGCTTCCAGCTTCTTCATGGCGGACCCAAGGTTCGCATCCTCAAGCTGCTCATCGCTGAGCGCGGCCTTCACCGTTTCACGCGCGGCGGCAACGGCGCCGGTGCGTTCCTGCTTGTCAGTGATCGCGAAGGCTTTGCGCATGTCCTTCTCACCAGCCTTTTTCACAGCTTTATAAAGGTCGCTGTAATCCGGTGCGGCAAAGTCGAACGGCTCCTTGGCGCAGTCTTCGGCCAGGTCGATGATCATGTCGATGACGGGCTGAATCTGCTCGTGCGCGAAGTTCACGGCGCCCAGCATTTCGGCCTCGGACAGCTCATAAGCTTCCGATTCAACCATCATCACGGCGTCTTTTGTGCCCGCGACCACCAGGTCAAGCCGCTGTTCGGGCTTGTTTTTCAAGTCGTGCATGTCGTCGAGTTCGGGGTTCAGCACATAATCGCCGCCCTCGAATCCGACACGGCAGGCCGCGATCGGCCCCATGAACGGCGCGCCGGAAATGGTCAGCGCGGCAGAGGCTGCGATCAGTGCGACGATGTCGGGGTCGTTGACCAGATCGTGGGACAGCACGGTGCAGATCACCAGAACTTCGTTCTTGAATCCCTCGACGAACAGCGGGCGGATCGGACGGTCGATCAGGCGGCTGGTCAGGGTTTCTTTTTCGGTCGGGCGCGCCTCGCGCTTGAAGAAGCCGCCGGGAACCTTGCCCGCGGCATAGTATTTTTCATTGTAGTGAACCGTCAGCGGGAAGAAGTCCTGCCCCGGTTTCTGGCTTTTCGCGAAGGTCACGTTGGCCATGACGCTGGTTTCGCCGTAGGTGGCGATAACGCTGCCGTCAGCCTGACGGGCGACTTTGCCGGTTTCCAGAGTCAGGGTTTCTTCACCCCACTGGATGGATTTTTTCGTTTCTTTGAACATGTATCGTTTCCTATGTGGAAGCTCTCCCGGGCGAACCCCGGGTCTTCCGTTGATTGCGGCCCCATTGCCGCCAACCCCTGTCCTTATCCGGGCGCCGGGGTCAGGGCGCCACGTCTCAGATTTGCCGCGTTTAGAGGGTTTTGCGGCGTTTGGGAAGGGGGGTCGTGGAGCGTGCGAATCGCGCAAAACCCATGCCATCAGGGCTTTGGGCGGCGCGGCCAGGATGCTGTGAATTGATTCCGATCAATTTTGCGATTGCAAGCCTCCCCCACACTGATGCCAAAGGGCCGGTTTCGTGAAGGCGCGGACAATTTCGCGTGCTTCAAGCTGGGTGCCAGATTGCGGAGTGAGTATGAAAGTTCTGATCCTATACGCGACGATCGAAGGCCAGACCGGGAAGGTTGCCGCGTTCCTTCGTGATCAGGCGACGGCGGCGGGCCATGAACCCGAACTTGTTGACGTCGGAAACAAGATGGCAATTGTGGATTTCGATGGCTTTGAAAAGATCGTGCTGGCCGCGCCGGTGCATGAACGGCGCCACCCCGAACCGTTTGAGGTGTTCCTTACCGGCCACCGGGACATTCTTGGCGACCGTCAGACGCTGCTGCTGTCGATCAGCCTGAGTGCCGCATTCGCGGACGGGCTTGAAGAAGCGCGCGATTACCTGACCGAGATGGAAATGCGCACGGGATTCACGCCAACCGGCGACGCGCTGGTCGCTGGTGCGGTCAAGACCGGCAGCTATGACTATTTTGCCTCTCAGGTGGTGCGCCATGTGGTGTTGGGGGACCGCGACTATGACCCGACCAAAGGTGATCATGAATTCACCGACTGGGGCGCGCTTGCGATGACCCTGACTGATTTCCTGACCGCCCCGACCGATTGACCGCCCTGTGGCAATCCGCCCGCCTAATGCCAAAACCACCGGGTGAAATCCGCCGTCTGCGCCTTGGCGGCGCGCGCGCCGTGGCATAGCCTGCGCCTTGTGTCGGAACCGGATCATAACCTTGCGCAATCTCCGCTGCTGGCGGGGGCGTCGCCGCGCCTGCTGGCATTGCTTGGCGATGTGTTCACCCCGCTCAAACTGGCCCGTGGTCAGGCGCTGTTCGATCAGGGGGATGAGGATGATCGCCTCTATGTCCTTGATCAGGGTCTGCTTGAAGTCAGCGTTCTGGCCGCGCAGGGGCGCAAATTGTCGCTGAACCTGCTGCGCCCCGGCGATATTTTCGGAGAGATCGCGCTGTTTGATCCCGGCCCGCGTACCGCGCGGGTTGAGGCGTTGGAGCATTGCCAGCTGCGCTCGATCCGGTGTCCGGCTTTGATGGGCGCGATCAACGCGGCACCCGACCTGGCGTTTGAATTGGTGCAGATCGCCGGGCGGCGTCTGCGCTGGATGAGCCTGCAACTGGAACAGCAGGTGTTTCTGTCACAACCCACGAGGCTGGCCGCGCGGCTTCTCTATCTGGTCGGCGACAGCAACGAGGTCCGCATGTCGCAGGCGCAGCTTGCCGATTATGTCGGTGTCACCCGCGAAGCCGTGTCCAAGACGCTGTCGGATTGGCGCAATGCCGGAATTGTGGAACTTGGGCGCGGTCGGATCACGGTCAAAGACCGTGTCGCACTGCGCGATCTGACGAATTCGGACATTATCTGACGCCTGTGTGACCAAGTTCACAGACCGGCGCGGCACCCGGTGGCATTCCTGTGTTCAAGGCTGACGTCGGATCGGCCGCCAACACCGGGAAGGATACCACCATGACAGCCGCAGTAATCTCAATCAGCACCCAAGTCTTCAAGAACGCATTCACCGCGCCGTTTCGACTGGGCGAATATTTCAGAGCCTATGAGCGGTTCCGCAAGTTCAAGCAACTCGACCCCTATCTGATGCAGGATGTCGGTGTTACGCAGGCCGAAATCGACAACGTCGAATTCGAAGATTTCTTGAATTAAGGTTCCGGCCCCGGACCCAATGCCCGACGATTATGTCGTTGCCTGCGGACTTGTCGCGTCAATCGGTGCGTCCGCGCCGAGGGATCGTGACGAATGGGCCGGGCAAGAAAAAACGCCCACCGGGTGGCGGGCGTTTCGAATTCTCTCTTTGGCGGAGCGCAGGTTAGCGGCGCAGACCCAGCCGCTTGATCAGGTCCTGATAGCGGGCCTCGTCCTTGGCGCGGGTGTAATCCAGCAGCTTGCGGCGCAGGGCGACCATTTTCAGCAGGCCACGGCGACCGTGATTGTCTTTTTTGTGGGTCTTGAAGTGCTCGGTCAGCGTGGCAATCCGGCTGGACAGGATCGCAACCTGCACTTCGGGCGAACCGGTGTCGCCGTCTTTGGTGCCGAAATCTTTGATAATCTGGGCTTTCGCCTCGGGTGTGATCGACATCGGGGTCTCCTTGGTTAAGGGTTATGGCGCAGGCCGGGATGTCGTCCAGCAAGGCCCTTGGAGGGTATCCGCGAGATGCGGATGCGGGCGTATAGGGGATATGTTCGGGCTTGGGAAGGGCCAATCTCCTGACTCGTCTTTTCGCAGAAAATACTCCCGCCGGAGGCATCAACCTATTCCGCCCACTCCACCGGCTGCATGGAATAACTTATATAGAGCGGGTGTTTCGGGTGCCCAGCCTTGCTCAGCCCCAGGTGCCACAGCGGCTTGTCAGTCGCGTGCAGCAGCGATGCAACTGCCGGGCCGCGATCCAGATGCGCCCCGTGGGTGCCCCAGGCACAGATGATGCGGTCGGCCCAGTCGCACCCCTCAAGGATCGCGGCATCATTGCCGGGCCCGACGGGATCTTCGGCGGCCCGCATTGCCCGCGGATCCGTGTCGCGCCAGGCGAAAATGTTGCAGACCCGGAACGCCCCAAAGCCCAGCGCGCGGGCGCGGCGCTCGCAGCGCTCCACGGTCGGGTCGTTCTGCACCTCGGTCGCGGTTGAGGGGTTGAGCATGATGAACAGTGCCCGCTGGCCGCCCGCGTCCCAGATCCGCGTCAGGGCATAGCGGTAGCGCTCGCACTCAGAATAAAGCGCCACGCTGGCGGCATCGCCTTTTTGGTGGCTGCGTTCGATCATCGCTCAGTCCCCCACAAAGACCCGGTTCGGGTGCAGCTCTCCGCCGCGATAGATCCCCACCGCCACGGCGCGCCCCTGATCCGAGGCCCAGACCGTATCGCCATAGCCGACACCCGCAGGCGCGAAGACCGATCCGGGGTTGCCATTGCGCAGCCGCGACGCACTTTCGGCAACAACGCGGACCTCTGGCAGATCGTCGAGGCCGATCTCAAGCGGCAAAAGATGAGAGTCCAGCGCCTCGGTCCGCGCCAGGTCTTCGACCTGTTCCAGCGTGATCGCGCCCTCGGCTTCAAAGGGGCCGGACCTGGTGCGACGCAGCCATGTAACGTGCCCGAAACACCCCAGGGCCGCGCCCAGATCGCGGGCGATCGCGCGGACATAGCCGCCTTTGCCGCAGACCATTTCCAGCACCGCATGATCCGCATCCGTGCGCGCGACCAGGTCGAGGCTGTCAACCCACAATGGCCGCGCCGCCAGGTCAAGGTCTTCGCCCGCACGGGCCAGGGCATAGGCGCGCTCGCCGTCGACTTTCACGGCCGAAAACTGGGGTGGGACCTGTTCGATCTGGCCTTTGAATGCGGTTAGCGCCTCGGTAATCTGATCATCCGTTGGGCGCGTTTCCGAGGTGTCGATCACCGCGCCTTCCGCGTCATCCGTGTTCGTTGCCTGCCCGAACCGCACCTGAAATCGATAGCATTTCAGCGCCTCGGTGATGAACGGAACGGTTTTCGTCGCCTCACCCAGGGCCACCGCAAGAACGCCGGTTGCGGCAGGGTCCAGCGTGCCCGCATGACCCGCTTTCTTGGCGTCCAGCGCCCAGCGCACCTTGTTGACAACAGCGGTCGAGGTTGGGCCGGCGGGTTTGTCTACCACCAGCCAGCCGGAAATATCCCGCCCCTTTTTGCGTCTTGCCATGATTTGTCCGCCTGTTTTCGCGGCCCGGCCCTAGCCCGCGACCCGGCAGAGGTCAATCGGCCGATGACACCGTCGCGATGATTGGCCCAAGGCGCGATCCGAAGTCCGACCGCCCAGTGGCCCGGTCGAACAGCCGCGATACGCTGCCATCCAGGAACAACGCATCAGGCGTGTTCATCCGGTCGCGAAAGAACCGCGCGAAGGAATGGAAGTTGATCGTTCGATCCGAGATTGCGAAAACCACGATCCCATCGGCGCGGACCCCGACGCCATTGCGAATTTTCTGCGACTGCGAATCCGCCAAAAATTTCGGATGCAACGCGCCGTCGATAACCAGCATTGGCCCGGATTGAGTGGCGAAACGGCACTCCGGGCGGTTCGCCGCAAATGCGCGGCTTTCGGTGATCGAAGCCTGCCCGTCTGCCAGGCAAAAAACGCCGTTCGGAAGAAGCCCGAAATTGCCCGGCCCTTCCGACGTGATGACCGGCACAACCTCGACCCGGTCTTCGACATAGTGGCCCACCGGCGCGCGGTCGGCGTGAAACATGCCGCCATTCATCGCGATATCCAGTTGCAGCCCCTGCGCGTCAAGCGCGTCATTCAGCGCATCGAAGCTGCCGAAGGGGGTGCCACCTGCATCGTTCAGAAACAGGCGCAGATCGTCGGCGACGGGGTCAACGATGCAGGCGGTGATTGGCGTGCCTTCGAAGTCATGGCTTTCGCATCCAGCATCGGCGGCCCCGGCGCTCAGGGCCAAGGCAACGCCAGCCAGGATGCCGTTACGCATCCTCGTCGCCCGTCAGATCGCGTTTGACGTTGTCCTGGCCGAACAGGCGCCGGGTGGCGTCCATGCGGTCGAATGTCTCGTCAATCTCGAATCGGACCTCGGGTGCGAATTTCAGGTTCAGCCCTTTGCTGACAGCGCGACGGATCTCGACCCGGTTGCGGCGCAGGATGCTGAGCGCTTCGTCCCTGTTGTCGCCGCCAAGCGGCAGGACATGCGCGGTGGCGACCTTCAGGTCAGGCGTGGTGCGCACCTCGCCCACGGTGATCGGGATCGCGTTCAGCTCGGGATCATGCACCTCACCCCGGCTGAGCACTTCGGCGAGGCGACGGCGCACCAGCTCTCCCACGCGCAGCTGGCGCTGGGTCGGGCCGGATTGGTCGGAGTATCGGTTCTTTGCCATCCTCGCGATCTAAGCCCGCGCGCGCGCCACTGCAACCTTTGCCATTCGCGTAAGCCAAGGGTAGGGGAAGGACAGCGGAGGATGTGAAGATGAGTGATTTGCCAGGCATCGTGATAACAGGCGTCAGTGGCCGGATGGGCCAGATGCTGGTCCAGACTGTTTTGGCCAGCGACAGGGCGCGTCTGGTCGGCGCGCTGGAACGGCCCGGTCACGACTGGATCGGGCGCGATCTTGGGGCCGCGATGGGTGGGGCCGAAAACGGGATCATCGTCAGTGACGACCCGGTCGAGGCTTTCGCGAAGGCCCAGGCCGTCATCGACTTCACCGCACCTGCGGCCAGTGTTGAATTTGCCGCACTCGCCGCTCAGGCCCGCGCGGTTCATGTGATCGGCACAACCGGGTTGCAGCCCGAAGATATTGCCAAGCTAAAGCCCGCCGCGCGTCACGCGGTGATCATTCGTGCCGGCAACATGAGCCTTGGCGTCAACCTGCTGGTCGGCTTGACCCGCCGGGTTGCGGCCGCGCTGGACACCGATTTCGATATCGAGGTTGTCGAGGCGCATCATCGCCACAAGGTCGACGCGCCGTCCGGCACCGCGCTGATGCTGGGCGAAGCCGCTGCAGAAGGCCGCGGTGTGGCGCTGGAAAACGTCGCCGACCGGGGCCGTGATGGGATTACCGGCCCACGCCGCGATGGTGCCATCGGGTTCACCGCGATCCGGGGCGGCGATGTGGTGGGCGAGCATGACGTGATATTTGCCGCCGACGGAGAGCGCATCGTTCTGCGCCATCTGGCAACCGACCGCGCCATCTTTGCGCGCGGCGCGTTGAAGGCCGCGCTGTGGGGGCAGGACCAGAAGCCCGGCGAGTACGACATGATGGACGTGCTTGCGCTTGGCTGAGCGGGGCCTCCGGATATAAAATCCGTCGGATCGTGGCCGCGGGCGGTGGCTGGGGGGCCTGCCCCCCAGACCCCCCGGGATATTTGTGGGTCAATGATGGTGTCTTGAGTCGCGATCAGAAATCGACAGCGATGCCTTTCTTTTCCCAATCGCCATAGCGCGTGGGTTCGGGGACGTTGCGGCCGCCGAATTCGGGGGCGGTTTCGGGTGCGGCGGCTGATTTGCGGCGCGCGTCCGCCTCGGCCAGGGCGCGTTTGGCGGCTTCTGGCAGGTCGGATGAAGGATCGTGTTGCGGGTCGGGTTGCTTGTCTTGGGTCATGGCCTTGATATAGGCGGCTGCGACGCCACTGACAATTGACGGGAAGTGCCATGCCCTCTGCCGGTTTGCCTGCGCGCGCTGCGGCGCTGAGCCTGATTTCGGGTGTGACCGATCATGGGCGCCTGTTGCCCGAGATGCTGCCCAAGGCGGTGGAGCATCTGCCCGATGCGGATCGCGCCCGCGCCCAGCGGCTGGCGAGCGACACTTTGCGCTGGATGGACCGCGCGGATCGTGCGTTGGGACCTTACCTGCGCAGCCGCCCGACGGATCGGGCGCTGAACATCCTGCGCCTTGGAGCGGTGGAACTTGCCCATGATCCGGGCGGGGCGCACGGCATCGTCTCGGACGCGGTCGATCTGGCCAATGCTTCGGCCGAGACAAAGCGGCAATCCGGGCTTGTGAACGCGGTTCTGCGCAAGATCGCCCAGGCCGGGCCGGCGGGCTGGGCCGGGCTTCCGGTGCCGCGCCTGCCCAAGTGGCTGAGGAAACCTTTGCTGGCCGATTATGGCCGCGCCGTGGTTGAGGGGTTCGAGGCAGCGCATGCGGCGGGCGCCCCGCTGGATCTGACGCCGAAAGATGGGGATGCGGCAGGCCTGGCGGCGCGGCTGGACGGCGCGGCGCTTCCAGGTGGGTCGGTGCGGGTGTCGGCGCGGTCGCAGGTGTCGGCGCTGGTTGGTTACGACGCGGGCGAATGGTGGGTTCAGGATGCGGCAGCGGCGTTTCCGGCGCGGGTGCTGGCGGCGCAACCGGGCGAGGCGGTGCTGGACCTCTGCGCCGCCCCGGGTGGCAAGACGATGCAATTGGCCGCGACGAGCGCGGCGGTGACGGCGGTTGATTCGTCAGAAAAACGCTTGGCGCGGGTGCGTGAGAACCTGGCGCGCACCGGGCTGGTGGCCGATATGGTCGTCGCAGACGCGCTGGATTGGCAGACCGAGGCGCGGTTTGATGCAATCCTGCTGGACGCGCCCTGTTCGGCAACCGGCACCATCCGCCGCCACCCCGATCTGCCCTGTGCCAAGACGGGCGAGGACTTTCCTGAGTTGTTCAAGCTGCAACTGGCGTTGATCGACCGGGCGCTGGCTTGGCTGAAGCCCGGTGGGCGGCTGGTTTATTGCACCTGCTCGCTGCTATTCGACGAAGGCGAGGAACAGCTGAAAGACGCATTGGAGCGGCATCCTGATCTGCGGGTCGACCGCGCGGCACTGGCGATCCCGGGGCTGGACCCGGCGTGGATCGACGCCGCTGGTGGTGCGCGTCTGCGCCCTGATTTCATGGCAGAGTCCGGCGGTATGGACGGGTTTTACATGGTCTGCCTCAGGCGTGGCGCTGCCGAGTGATGCGGTGCAGGATCACGGGCACCTGACAGGCGCGCCAAACTGGATTATTCCTTGGCTGACAATGTGATCGCCTGGCGGTCACGCAAAGAAGGCACATCGGCGTGGACGGACCGGCAACCTGGCGCGCGCGCAAGGCGCATTATCTGAACCGGCTGCATGCCCGGACCAGCGGGCTGTCGCGTGCAGCAACCGGATTCACGACCACGCCCGAGCCCCGGACCATCGGACGGGTCGCGCGGGGCCGTCAGATCGTTGCCGGGAATTTCCAGTTCGCCGGGCATCTGGTCGAAGCGCCCGGCCTTGACCTGTGGGACCTGCCGGCCCCGGATGCGGCATTTACCGGAGAGCTTCATGGCTTCGGTTGGATCGACGATCTGGCCGCACTGGGCGATTATTCGGCCTTCGAACGCGCGCGCAGCTGGACGTTTGAGTGGATCGAGCGTTTCGGGCGCGGCACCGGGCAGGGCTGGACACCGGACCTGACGGGGCGGCGTGTGTTGCGCTGGATCAGCAACTCGGTCGCGCTTCTGAACGCGCAGGACGCGACGCAGCAGGCGGCTTTCTTCGCCTCACTGTCACGTCAGACCGCGTTTCTGGCACGCCGCTGGTCCGCCGCCGATCCCGGTCTGCCACGGTTCGAAGCGCTGGTCGGGTTGTTGTGCGCGACCCTGTCTATCGAGGGGATGGAGCGCCGCATCGCCCCCGCCGCCCGTGCGTTGGGGCGCGAATGCGCGCAGCGGATCGGCGGCGAAGGCGGTATCCCGTCGCGAAACCCGGAAGAGCTGCTTGAGGTGTTCACCTTGCTGACCTGGGCCTCGGAAACCCTGCGTGAGCATGGGCACGAGATTGCGCCCGATCACCGCAAGGCGCTGGCCCGGATTGCGCCGACACTCCGCGCGTTGCGCCATGCAGACGGCGCTCTGGCGCGGTTTCACGGCGGCGGGCGCGGGCAGGCGGGACGGCTGGACGCGGCTTTGGCCGTCGCCGGGGTGCGCAAGATGCCCGACGCCAGCCTGGCCATGGGGTTTGCGCGGATGTCGCATGGGCGCACCTCGATCCTGATCGACGCCGCGCCACCACCTGCGACCGAGTTGTCCGGGCGCGCCCATGCCTCGACCCTGGCGTTCGAAGTCACATCGGGGCGCCGCCCGATGATCGTCAACTGTGGGTCTGGTGCCAGCTTTGGTGAGAAATGGCGTCGGGCCGGTCGCGCGACCCCCAGTCATTCGACCCTGGGGATCGAGGGGTTTTCCTCGGCCAGGTTGGGCGTTGTCGGCATGATCGGCGGGCGCAAGAACGAGTTGCTGGTCGATGCGCCCCGCGATGTCAGGGTTCAGCGGCGCAGTGATGAGGATTTTGACACGCTGATCGCGGGTCATGACGGGTACACGAAAACCCACGGTTTGACCCATGTGCGCACCCTAAAGCTGGGCGTAGATGGTCGCACGATCAAAGGCGAAGATACGCTGGCCGCGTTGTCGGACGCGGGCGAGGCGCAGTTCAACCACGTTTTTGATCATTCGCGCATGCAGGGTGTGCCATTTTCGATCCGCTTCCACCTGCACCCGGATGTCGAGGCCGAGTTGAACATGGGTGGCAAAGCCGTCTCACTCGCGCTGCGCAGTGGCGAAATCTGGGTGTTCCGCGCGGCCGGGCGCGCGTCGATTTCGCTGGAACCCAGCGTCTATCTTGAAAAGGGCCGTCTGGCGCCGCGTGGTACGCGGCAGATCGTGCTCAAGGATTGTGCCGTCGATTTTGCCACCCGGATCGACTGGACCTTGGCGAAGCCACAGGATACCCCCAGCGGCATTCGCGATCTTGTCATGGATGAGGTCGTGTCAGACGACTGAAACCAGCCGGGGATCCACCAGATGAGCCAGACAATCAAGGTGCGGCGCGCATTGCTGAGCGTTTCGGACAAGACCGGAATTGTGGACTTTGCAACCGCGTTGGCGGGGCTTGGGGTCGATCTGGTCTCGACCGGCGGCACCGCCAGCACACTTCGCGACGCTGGGCTGACAGTCACGGATGTGGCCGATCTGACTGGATACCCTGAAATGATGGACGGGCGGGTCAAGACCCTGCACCCGGCGGTGCACGGCGGCCTGCTGGCGCTGCGCGATGACGCCGATCATCTGGCCGCAATGGAGGCGCATGAGATCGCGCCAATCGACCTGCTGGTGGTCAACCTCTACCCGTTCGAGGCGACCGTGGCGCGCGGCGCAGGTTATGACGAGGCGGTGGAGAACATCGATATCGGCGGTCCGGCGATGATCCGAGCGGCGGCCAAGAACCACGCACATGTGGCGGTGGTCGTGGACCCCGAGGATTACGCCCCGGTGCTGGACGCGCTGGTCAAAGACGGGCTGCCATACGGCTTGCGCCAGTCGCTGGCGGCAACGGCCTATGCGCGCACGGCGGCCTATGACGCGGCGGTGTCCGGCTGGATGGCCGGGCAAATTGGCGATGTGACACCGCGCCGCAAAACCGTGGCGGGCAAGCTGGCGCAGAATTTGCGCTACGGTGAAAACCCGCATCAGCGCGCGGCGTTCTATCTGGATGGCTCAGCCCGGCCCGGCGTGGCCACGGCGACCCAGCATCAGGGCAAGGAGCTGAGCTATAACAACATCAACGACACGGATGCGGCATTTGAATTGATGGCCGAATTCGCACCCGAGGATGGACCCGCCTGCGTTATCGTCAAACACGCCAACCCCTGCGGGGTTGCCACGGGGGACACCCTGGCCGAGGCCTACGCCCGCGCCTTCGATTGTGACCGCACCAGCGCGTTTGGCGGCATCATCGCCCTGAATCAGCCATTGGATGAGGCGACGGCGCGCGCCATCCTCGAAATTTTCACCGAGGTTGTAATCGCCCCTGGCGCCAGCAAGGCCGCCAAGGCCGTTTTTGCCGAAAAGAAGAATCTGCGGCTGCTGACGACAGACGGTCTGCCGGATGCGCGCACGCCTGTAACGGCTTACAAACAGGTCGCGGGCGGGATGCTTGTGCAGGACAAGGACGTCGGCATGATCGCCCGCGATGATCTGAAGATTGTCACCAAACGCGCGCCAACAGATGCCGAGCTTTCCGACATGCTGTTCGCCTGGCGCGTTGCCAAACACGTCAAATCCAACGCCATCGTTTTTGCGCGCGACGGCGCGACCGTCGGCGTCGGCGCGGGTCAGATGAGTCGCGTGGATTCGACCCGCATCGCGGCGCGCAAATCCGCCGACATGGCCGAGGTTATGGGCCTGCCCGCCCCGCTGACGCAGGGGGCCGCTGTTGCCTCGGACGCGTTCTTCCCCTTCGCTGACGGGGTTGAAGCGCTGGCCGAAGCTGGCGCAAAAGCGGTGATCCAGCCCGGAGGGTCGATGCGTGACGACACGGTCATTGCGGCGGCAGATGCACTTGGGCTGGCGATGGTGTTTACCGGCCAGCGGCATTTCCGGCACTGATCATGCGCACAACGTTCCTTACCGCCGTTGCGGCCTTTCTGGCCGATCAGCTGACCAAGTTTTACGTGGTGGTCTGGCTGGATCTGATGACGGTGCGCGCAATCGACGTGCTGCCGCCCTATCTGAATTTCCGCATGGCCTGGAACCGGGGCGTCAATTTCGGCCTGTTTGCCAATGATGCCGCCGTGATGCGCTGGGTGCTGATTGCCGTGGCCCTGGCCGTCAGTGGCTGGGTATTGCGCTGGATGGCGCGGGACAAACCGGGGCGGAACCTGCAGATCGCCGCCGGATTGCTCGTCGGCGGCGCGCTGGGCAATGTGATTGACCGGCTGGTTTACGGCGCGGTTGCCGATTTCCTCAACATGTCCTGCTGCGGCATCAGCAACCCTTATGCCTTTAACGTCGCCGATATCGCGATCTTTGCCGGGGCGATCGGGCTGCTGCTTTTGCCGCATGGAAAGCCCGAGGGGCGAAAGACCCCGTGACGTGCCCGCGCGAACGCGATATATGAAATCCGCACGTTTGCTGGAGCTGTTGATGTCTTATCGGATGACCTGTTGCGCGTTGGCCGCTGTTGTGGCGCTTGGGGCTTGTTCTTCAGGCACTCCGGACCTGTTGACCAGTGGCAAAGCCGGCAGCGGACCGGACGAATTCGGGGTTTTGCCCAATCGGCCGCTGGTTCAGCCCGAAAGCTATGCGGGCCTGCCGGAGCCGACTCCGGGTGGATCGAACCTGACCGATCAGAACCCGCGCGCGCAGGCGATCATTGCGCTCGGCGGAAATCCGCAGGCAGGCGTGAACGATCCGTCGTTGACCGCCTATGTCACCCGGCTGGGTGTCGATCCCAGCATTCGCCCGACGCTGGCGCGCGACGACTTGGCCTGGCGCAAGCGGAATGGCGGGCGCTTGCTGGAAAAAGCCTTCGACGTGAATGTCTATTTCAAGGCCTATCGCAAGATGGAACTGGACCAGCACCGCGAATTGGAGCGTTTCCGCCGCGCCGGTGTCGCAACCCCGGCGGCCCCGCCCGAACAGTTCAACTAGGGCCCAGCCCCATCAATCCGACACCGCCGGTTTGACAGATTTTCTTTCTGGCAAGGATTCGGGCTGTAGGAACAGTGGTGCAAAAGCGCCATCTGGAACATCTGAAACGCTTTCGGACTTCCCTGCGCCCGGTGTGCGCCAAAGGCGCAGGGCGCACGCCGGACCGGCCCCACCGGTCTGGCGTCGGTTCGAGGTGGCACTCCGGATCGAGTTGACGGCTAACACGGCACCATAAATCATGCCCATCAGCGTTGCCACGCCAGCCCGCCGGTCCGGCGCGCGCCCTGCTTGGTAAGGGCGTTCGTCTTCAGGCATCATCGCTGATCAGGTAAATGACGTTTTGGTTCAGCGACCGCTTGCGATTACAGGCAAGATCCGTCTCATCCGAAGTGCGCCAGAAATACCTGGTTAATCGACCATGCCCCCAAGACCACCTGTCAGAGCAGCGCCGCCCGGCCTGACAAGCGCCGATAAACCGCAGCATACCACCACACGCCCCGCTCACATCTGCGAGGGCGTCCTTGAAGCGCGCCGCGAACAGCGTAGGTTCCCCCCAAGGTTTTTCGTGTTCCGCAAAAAGGTTTGCCCATGCTGCGCCCCCTTGCTTTTGTTCTGCCCCTGGCAACAGCCGTTCCCGCATTCGCGGCTGAGATCACTGATTTCACGCTCGACAACGGGCTTCAGGTCGTCGTGCTGGAAGATCACCGCGCCCCGGTCGTGGTGCAGACACTTTGGTATAAGGTCGGATCAGCCGATGAACCGCGCGGCAAGTCAGGCATCGCGCATTACCTGGAACATCTGATGTTCAAGGGCACCGCGAAATACGGGCCGGGGGAGTTTTCCGACGTGGTGGCGGCCAATGGCGGCACCGACAACGCCTTCACCAGCCAGGATTACACTGGTTATATCCAGCGGGTCGCCTCGGACCGTCTGGATCTGATCATGGAGATGGAGGCCGACCGGATGACCGGCCTGATCCTGACCGAGGAACTGGCCGCGCCGGAACTGGACGTGGTGCTGGAGGAACGCAATCAACGCACCGAAAACAACCCCGGCGCGCTGTTCGGTGAACAACGCACGGCGGCACAGTACCTGAACCACCCCTATTCAATCCCGATCATCGGCTGGAAGCACGAAGTTTCCGCGCTGACGCTGGAAGACGCGCTTGATTTCTATCCGCTGCATTATGCACCCAATAACGCGGTGCTGGTAATCTCTGGCGATGTGGACCCGGAGGAGGTGCGCGCGCTGGCCGAGGAACATTACGCCCCAATCCCGGCCAATCCGCAGGTCGGGGAACGCGACCGCGTGGATGAACCACCCCAGACTGCCGCGCGTCGGCTGACCTTCGAAGACCCGCGCGTCGCGCAGCCCTATGTGGTGCGCACCTACCTGGCACCGGAACGCGATGCCGGCGCGCAGGAAAATGCCGCCGCCCTGACGATGCTGGCCGAAGTGCTGGGTGGATCGGCTGCAACATCGGTTTTAGGTCAGAAGCTGCAGTTTGAAACGCAAACTGCTGTCTATGCCTCGGCGTTTTATTCCGGCCAATCGCTGGACGACACGACATTCGGCCTGATCATCGTGCCGTCCGAAGGCGTGTCACTTGCCGAAGCCGAAGACGCGCTGGATGCCACCGTCGCCGCGTTCATTGAGGACGGCGTTGACCCCGAACAGCTGGATCGCATCAAGTTCCAGCTGCGTGCCAGCCAGATCTATGGCGAAGACAACATCGACGGGCTGGCGCGGCGCTATGGCGCGGGCCTGACGCAGGGCCTGACCATCGCGGATATCGAGGCCTGGCCCGACATCTTGCAGGCGGTCACCGGCGACCAGATCATCGAAGCCGCACGAGAGGTGTTCGACCTCAAGCAATCCGTCACCGGCTGGCTGAAGGCGCCCGATGCGACACCGGCCAGCGCAACCGGGGAGGTTTCCCAATGATCCGCTTTGCCCTGACACTCGCCGTTCTGCTGGCGGCCTCGGTCCCGGCGCGCGCTGCCGTGGATATTGTCGAGGTGACCTCTCCCGGGGGGCTCAAGGCCTGGCTGGTCGAGGAACATTCGATCCCCTTCACCGCGCTGGAGCTGCGCTTCAAAGGTGGGGCCTCGCTTGAAGCACCCGGAAAACGTGGTGCGATCAACCTGATGACCGGCCTGCTGGAAGAAGGCGCTGCCAACATGGACGCGCAGGCCTTCGCCAAAGCGCGCGAATCGCTGGCCGCCAGTTACGGTTTCGACGTTTATGATGACTCGATGGCAATCTCGGCCCGTTTCCTGACCGAGAATCGCGATGAGGCTATCGCCCTGCTGCGTGCGGCTTTGGTCGCGCCAAGATTTGACCCCGATGCCATCGAACGGGTGCGTGCCCAGGTGCTGTCGGGCATTGCATCTGACAGCACTGATCCCGGTCACATTGCGTCCAGCACGTTCGACGCGCTGGCCTTTGGCGATCACCCCTATGGTGCGGATCGTTCCGGCACTGCCGAGTCGGTCGCCGCGTTGACCCGCGATGATCTGACCGAAGCCCACGCGCGCCTTTTGACGCGCGATCGTCTGGTGATCGGCGCGGTCGGGGACATCACGCCCGAGGCCCTTGGCAGCCTGCTTGATGACCTGCTGGGCGATCTGCCCGCGACCAGCGACGCCGCAGTTCCCGAAGCGAATTTCGCCCTATCCGAAGGTGTCACCGTCATCGACTTCGACACCCCCCAATCCATCGCCTATTTCGGCCACAGCGGCATCAAACGCGACGACCCCGACTTCTTCGCCGCTTTCGTTGCGAACGAGATTTTCGGCGGCTCGGGCTTTGGATCGCGCCTGACCGAGGAGGTCCGCGAGAAACGCGGCCTGACCTATGGCATCGGCAGCTTCATGGTCGGCCTCGACCAAGCGCAGATGGTGCTGGGCCAGGCGGCCACCGCGAATGAGCGGATGGCCGAGACAATCGAGGTTGTGCGCGACGAATGGCGGCGGATTTCCGAGGCTGGCGTGACGCAGGAAGAGCTTGACGCCGCCGTGAAATTCCTGACCGGTGCCTACCCGCTGCGCTTTGACGGCAATGCCACCATCGCGCGCATTCTGGCGGGCATGCAGATGGACGATCTGGGCATCGACTATATCGCGACCCGCAATGACAAGGTCAGCGCCGTAACGCTGGAAGATATCGCGCGGGTGGTAAAGCGGATTTACCGCCCCGAGGATCTGCATTTCGTTGTGGTAGGTAAGCCGGTCGGTCTGGATGAGGTGAACTAGGAAAGCGCTCCGATTCGTTATCGGAACTGCCTGCGCGGGGCGCGCGTCCCGGCTAAGCGTGGGTGTTCGTCTGTGCGCATCGTTGCAGATTTGACGGATAATGTTCTTAGCCGCTGGATCGGTCGCAGAACGGGTGAAACCCCATTACGAATCACCCTGAACCCATGCTACCTGTTGTGGCATGGCCCTTGCAGACCCCAACATAAGCGCTGATCCGCGCCCGGCGATCCGGCAACTGGACGAAGCCGCCGTCAACCGCATCGCGGCGGGCGAGGTTGTGGAGCGTCCCGCCTCGGCGGTGAAAGAGCTGGTGGAAAACGCGCTGGATGCAGGCGCAGGTCGCATTGATGTGACCATCGCCGACGGCGGCAAGACGCTGATCCGGGTCGCCGATGACGGTTGCGGCATAACGGCGGAAGAGCTGCCGCTGGCGCTGGCGCGGCATGCGACATCGAAGATCGACGGCAGCGATCTGCTGAACATCCACACCTTCGGTTTCCGGGGTGAGGCGCTGCCCAGCCTTGGCGCGGTTGGCCGCCTGACCATAACCTCGCGCACCCCGACAGAAGCGGCGCACCAGATCAGCGTTGAAGGCGGCCGCATGGGCGCGGTTCGCCCCGCCGCCCTGGGGCAGGGCACCATCGTCAACCTGCGCGATCTGTTTTACGCTACCCCCGCGCGCCTGAAGTTCCTGCGCACCGACCGGGCCGAAGCGCAGGCCGTCGCGGACGTTGTCAAACGCCTTGCCATGGCCGACCCCTTCGTTGCCTTCACCCTGCGCGACGCCAGTGATCCGACCAAACACGGTGGCGAGGGGCGGTTGATCTTCCGCGCCGATGCGCAATCCGGCGATCCGGTTGCGGCGCTGAAGGGGCGTTTGTCACAGGTCATGGGCCGCGAATTTGCTGACAATGCCATCGCGCTCGACACGGTCAGGGACGGGCTGCATCTGACGGGTTTCGCGGCACTTCCGACCTTCTCCAAAGGATCGGCCACGGCGCAATACCTGTTCGTCAATGGCCGTCCGGTGCGTGACCGCCTGCTGCTGGGTGCGCTGCGTGCCGGTTACATGGACGTCCTTGCGCGGGATCGTCATCCCGTCGCCGCCCTGTTCATCGACTGCGATCCCACGCTGGTGGACGTCAACGTCCATCCCGCGAAATCCGAGGTCCGGTTTCGCGACCCCGGCATTGCGCGCGGCCTGATCGTTTCGGGCCTGCGTCACGCACTAGCTGAGGCGGGTCATCGCAGCGCCACCACAGTATCCGGCGACGCCCTTGGCGCCTTCCGCGCCGAACCGGACAGCCCGCGCATCTATCAGATGGATCGCCCGGCCCGCGCGCCGATGCCCGCGCAATCTGGTTTCGCCGAAGCCGCCCAGCCCACCGCGCGCGTCGAAGCGGCTGCACCGGTTCCCGAGGCCGCCGCGCAAGGACCATTGGGCGCGGCCCGTGCGCAGCTGCACGAAAACTGGATCGTCGCGCAAACGTCCGACGGGATTGTCATCGTTGACCAGCACGCCGCCCATGAGCGGTTGGTCTATGAACGCCTGAAAGCCCAGGCCGCCCGCAACGGTATTGCCGCACAGGCGCTTCTGATCCCCGATGTTGTCGAGGTGGGAGAGGCCGAGGCCGCGCAGCTGCTTGACGTGGCCGAAGACCTCGCCTCCCTGGGTGTTGAGATTGACCCCTTCGGCCCGGGCGCAATCGCGGTGCGTGCGTCACCGGCAATCCTGGGGCTGGTCGATTCGAAGGCGTTGATCGCAGATATCCTCGACGAATTGGCCGAGGCCGAAACAACCGACACGCTGAAATCCCGCATCGACGCCGTGTTGTCCCGCATGGCCTGCCATGGGTCGATCCGGTCGGGCCGTCGCATGACGGGTGAAGAAATGAACGCCCTTCTGCGCGAGATGGAGGTCACGCCTCGTTCCGGCCAGTGCAACCACGGGCGCCCCACCTACGTCGAATTGAAGCTGGCAGACATTGAACGGCTGTTCGGGCGGCGATGATCCGGATTGGCGACCAGGACTACGGGTTGAGCGATCCGGGCGTTATCGCCGCACTGATCGGCGCCATTGTTGTGTTGCTGGTTCTGGTGCTGTTGATCACCGCCGTGCGCCGGGCCGGGCGTTCGGCCGAAATGGTGCAACAGGTCGCCAGTCAGGTCGGAATGCTGGGGCAAAGCGTTCAAACCCTGGGTCAGGGGCAGGAACAGTTGTTCGGCGGGCTGCGCTCAGTCTCGGACGCTCAGACCACCGGTCAGACCCAGGTGATGCAGCAGATGGAAACCCGCCTGGCCGAGATGCGCCAACAGGTCAGCGACCGCCTGGCCGACAATGCGGTGAAGGCCGCGCGCGCGCTGTCGGATATGCAGGTGGGGATGAAGGAAACGCTGCACGGGTCGTCCGAGAAGACCACCAAATCCCTGACCGAGTTGCAGGAACGGCTGGCCACCATTGATCGGGCGCAGACCAATATTGAGAAGCTGTCGGGCGATGTCCTCAGCCTTCAGGACATTCTGTCGAACAAACAGACACGCGGCGCGTTCGGGGAAATCCAGCTGAATGACATCGTTTCCAAGGCGCTGCCTTCGGACAGCTATTCTTTCCAGACGACGCTATCGAACGGCACCCGCGCCGACTGTCTGATTGATCTGCCGAACCCGCCGGGGCCAATTGTCATTGACGCGAAATTCCCGCTGGAATCCTATGAGTTGCTTGTGAAATCTGAAACCCGAGAGGATCAGGCCCGCGCCTTGAAGGCGCTTGGCGCCGCGGTACGGGTGCACATCAAGAAGATCTCGGAAAGTTACTTGATTGAAGGTGAAACCGCCGACGGCGCCCTGATGTTCCTGCCCTCTGAAGCGGTCTATGCAGAACTCCATGCGCGCCTGCCCGAGGTTGTGCACGACGGCTTTGCCGCGCGGGTCTGGATCGTCTCGCCCACCACCTGCATGGCGACGCTGAACACCATGCGCGCGATCCTGAAAGATGCCCGGATGCGCGAACAGGCGGGCGCAATTCGAAAGGCGCTGAAGCAGCTGCACCGCGATGTTGAGATTATCGGAGAGCGTGCCGGAAAACTGGAAACCCACCTGCGCCAGGCTGGCGACGACGTGTCCGGCGTGTTGACAGCGGCGACCCGCGCCGGAAAACGCGCTGACCGTTTGGACAACTTCGATTTCGAAGAATTAGCCCCGGACGACGAAGCGCCACTGCCATTGGGCCGGTCTGACCCGGATTAGACCGTGGTGCGCGCATGCGCCCGATCTGGCGCGTTCAGATGCGGTATCTCGTTGAATCCCAACAGAATATTCCCACCAGGCCGGACCATCACCCGATGCACCGAGGTGTTCCGTATCGGCAGCAGCACGGCCGAGAACCCGTCGGTATCCAACCTTAGCAGTAACCGGATTGCCATCGCGATCACCCCGCCCGAGGTGACGCACAGCACCCGCTTTCCTTCTTGCGAGACGGCGTTCAGGATCGCCCCGATCCGCGCTTCGAATTCGGCGAAATGTTCGTTGCCACGAATCTCGGCCCGGTGCCAGGCGGCCATCACTTGAGGCAGATGCGCTGCGAAATCTTCCGAAGTTTCCGGCATGGGGACGGCGTGGTCATCTTCTAACGCGCGGGCAAGATTGAAGTAATCCAGCTCGTTCAGGCGCGCGTCAACGTCGGCGTCGACGCCAAGATCGCCCATCCCGGCCAGTGTTTCGCGGTGCCGGTTCAGACTGCCGCACAGGACACTGTCAAACACCTCGCCATGGTCGCGGAAATGCTGGCCCAGCCAAACGGCCTGCTGATGGCCAAGCGTGCTGAGTTGGTCGTAGGAGGCTTCATCCCGCGCCTCGGTATTCGCCTGGCCGTGCCGGATAAGGATCAGTTCGCCCATCTCAGCCTTTCAGAAATATCTACACGTCAGCGACGTTGGTGCCGGTGGCCCCGGTGATCAGCAGATCATCGGCTCGCGCCAGTGCGGCGTTGCTGTCATTGTTGGCCAACAGACCGGCGGCGGCGGGGCCGATCCGCGCGGCGGTTCCGGGATCAACCAGGCCGCCCGCCGCCTGGGTCGGGCCATCGCGTCCGTCGGTGCCGCCGGACAGAAACGCCCAGGGCGACGCGCAACGCCAGTTCCTGATTGCGCCCGCCCGCGCCGGTTCCGGTCAGCGAAACGGTCGTCTCGCCTCCAAAAATCAGGGCGCAGGGGGCGGGGTTTTGCGATACAGTGGTCAGGATTTTCTGCGCGGCGTCGGCCACATCGCCGGTCAGGTGGTCATCGACAATCCGCGCGGGCAGCGCGCTGGCGGCAAGGGCGGCATCTAGGCTTTGCCGGTTCGAGGCGATCAACCTGTTGGTTGCGTTAACGCCGTCTGCGCCACCGCGTTCAGGCGCGCCTAGAATACGGCGGACCGACGCTGGCATCTGCGCCAGCAGTCCGCGCGCTTTAAGGAGTGCGCGTACCTCGGCCCTGGGCATGATCGGACCGACCGTTGGTCCAGAGGCGATGGCGCGCAGGTCATCGCCAATGACGTCCGACAGAATATAGGCGCTGACCGGTGCGGGATGCGCCAGCTGCGCAAAGCCGCCGCCTTTCAGGTGCGACAGATGCTGGCGCACCGCATTCATCTGCACGATGTCGACGCCAGCGCCCAGCAGGATCCGACTGACCTCGGCCTTTTCAGCAAGCGTGACGCCATCGGTTGGGGCAGGCAGCAGCGCCGGCCCGCCGCCCGAAATCAGCGCAATGACCCGGTCGTCCGCTGTCGCCGCGCTGAGCATTGCGATGACGGCCTTCCCAGCTGCCGCGCCATTGTCGTCCGGCACCGGGTGACCGGCCGCCATAACGGTGCAGCCGGGAATGTCCTGCGCGTTTTCATAATTGGTAACGACAAGCGCTGAGTGCGCAGCACCGGGCGGCAGATGGCTCAGCGCCTCGGCCATCATTGCGCCTGCGGCTTTGCCCACGGCGACCAGCAGATAGCGCCCGCTGGCAAGCGGCGGCAGCGGATCCGCGATCAGATGGCGCCGCAAAGCCGGTGCCGGATCGGCAGCATTCACCGCCGCTTCGAACATCGTCCGGGCCGTGGCGCGCAGGGAATGAATCGCGTCCGTCATGCAGCGCATCTGGGGCCGTGCGGCCCTAGATGTCCAGCGTGTTCGCTTTTTCCCAATCGCTGAAATGCGCGGTGAAGTCATTCCACTCGGCATGCTTCAGCTTCAGGTAGGCAGCCGAGAACTCGTCCCCCATCGCCGTCATCAGCCCCTTGTCCTTCTCATAAAGGCGCAGGGCGTCCAGCATGTTGAGCGGCAGGCGCGGGGCGCCCTTCACCTTGTGGCCTTCGGCATACATGTCGATGTCGTGCCGTTTGCCCGGATCGGCCTTGGTCCGTACCCCGTCCAGGCCCGCCGCGATGATCACGGCCTGCAACAGATAGGGGTTCACCGCCCCGTCCGGCAGGCGCAATTCAAACCGCCCCGGCCCGGGTACGCGCACCATATGCGTGCGGTTGTTGCCGGTCCATGTCACCGTATTGGGCGCCCATGTCGCGCCCGAGGTCGTCCTTGGTGCGTTGATCCGCTTGTAGGAGTTCACCGTCGGGTTGGTGATCGCCGCCAGCGCGCTGGCGTGTTTCATGATGCCGCCAAGGAAGTTTGCGCCTTTTTCGGACAGACCCAGCTCTCCGGTTTGGCCTTTGCCCTTCTTCGTGGCAAAGACGTTTTTCTTGCCCGTCTTGTCCCAGACCGAGATATGGGCATGGCAACCATTGCCCGTCAGGCCTTCGACCGGTTTGGGCATGAAGGTCGCGCGCAGCCCGTGCTTTTCGGCAATCGACTTGGTCATGAACTTGAAGAATGAATGCTTGTCGGCGGTCGCCAGCGCGTCGTCGAATTCGAAGTTCATCTCGAACTGGCCATTCGCGTCTTCATGGTCGTTCTGGTACGGGCCCCAGCCCAGGGCGAGCATATGGTCGCAGATCTCGGCGATCACGTCATAGCGGCGCATCACCGCCTGCTGGTCATAGCAGGGCTTGGCGGCGGTATCGTATTCATCCGAAATCGCGCTGCCATCCGGGGTCAGAAGGAAGAATTCCGCCTCGATCCCGGTCTTGACGCGCATGCCCTCGGCGGCGGCCTCGTCGATCAGGCGACGCAGAACGTTGCGGGGGGCCTGGGCGACATCTTCGCCTTCCATCACGCAATTGGCGGCAACCCAGGCAACATCGGGTTTCCATGGCAGTTGGATTACCGAGTCCGGGTCGGGCACGGCCAGCATATCGGGGTGCGCAGGTGTCATATCCAGCCATGTGGCGAAACCTGCAAAGCCTGCGCCGTCTTCCTGCATGTCCTTGATGGCTTGCGTTGGCACCAGCTTGGCGCGCTGCCCACCGAACAGATCGGTGAAAGACATCATGAAGTATTTAACCCCGTTCTTCTTGCCCCATGCGGCCAGGTCTTTTGGCATCAGTCTCTCTCCCTCATTATCGTTCAGAACCCACCTTGGCCGGGCACCCAGTTGGTGCCGGTCAAAGGTACGCCCGTCATCGCCGACGCCTCCAGCGTCAGCGCACACAGGTCTTCGGGTTCCAGGTTATGCAAATGGTTCTTGCCACAGGCGCGTGCGATTGTCTGCGCTTCCAATGTCATCACCTTCAGGTAATTCGCCAGCCGCCGTCCGCCCGCGATGGGATCAAAGCGAGCGGCAAGCTCCGGGTCTTGCGTGGTGATGCCCGCCGGGTCGCGCCCTTCGTGCCAGTCGTCATAGGCCCCGGTTGTGGTGCCAAGCTTTTGGTACTCATCTTCCCACCGGGGATCATTGTCGCCAAGGGCCACCAGTGCGGCGGTGCCGATGGCCACAGCATCCGCGCCCAATGCCAGCGCCTTGGCCACATCGGCCCCGTGGCGGATCCCGCCCGAGACGACCAGTTGTACCTGCCGGTGCATGCCCAGATCTTGCAGCGCCTGTACGGCGGGGCGGATACAGGCGAGGGTTGGCTGACCGACATGTTCGATGAAGACATCCTGTGTCGCCGCCGTGCCGCCCTGCATCCCGTCCAGCACCACAACATCAGCCCCGGCCTTGATCGCCAGCGTGGTATCGAAATAGGGCCGCGCACCGCCGATCTTGATATAGATCGGCTTTTCCCAATTTGTGATCTCTCGCAGTTCCAGGATCTTGATTTCCAGATCGTCCGGCCCGGTCCAGTCCGGGTGACGACAGGCCGAGCGTTGGTCGATACCCTTGGGGAGGTTGCGCATTTCGGCAACCCGGTCGGATATCTTCTGACCCAGCAGCATGCCGCCGCCGCCGGGCTTTGCACCCTGGCCGACGACGATTTCAATCGCATCGGCGCGGCGCAGATCGTCCGGGTTCATGCCATAGCGGCTGGGCAGATACTGATAGACCAGGATCTTGGAATGGCCGCGTTCTTCTTCCGTCATGCCACCGTCGCCCGTGGTGGTCGAAGTTCCCGACAGCGTCGCGCCGCGCCCCAGCGCCTCTTTCGCGGGGCCGGACAGGGCGCCAAAGCTCATCCCCGCGATGGTCACCGGAATATCCAGCTTGATCGGCTTGCTGGCGAAGCGCGTGCCCAACGTGACGCTGGTGTCGCAGGTCTCGCGATACCCCTCTAGCGGATAGCGGCTGATCGAGGCGCCGAGGAACAGCAGATCGTCGAAATGCGGTACTCGGCGTTTTGCGCCGCCGCCGCGAATGTCATAGATGCCGGTCGCCGCCGCGCGGCGGATCTCGGAATTGATCTCGTTTGTGAAGGTGGCCGACTGGCGGGGCAGGGTGTTTGGTGTTTCGTCCATCGTTCCGCCCTCAGTAAGCCGACGCATTGTCGATGTTGAAATTATATAGCTGCCGGGCCGAGCCATAGCGCGTGAACTCTTCCGGTTTCGCATCCGCGCCAGAGCGTTCCAGCAGGTCGGCCAGAATCTCCAGATGTTCGGCCCGCATCTCTTTCTTCACGCAATCGGCGCCCAGCGATTTGACCGAACCACGCACGAACAATCGCGCTTCGTACAGCGAATCCCCCAGCGCATCGCTGGCATCGCCCAGCACCACCAGGTTGCCCGATTGCGCCATGAACGCGCTCATATGGCCGATGGAGCCATGCACAACGATATCGATCCCCTTCATCGAAATCCCGCAACGGGACGAGGCATTGCCCTTGATCACCAGCAGCCCGCCACGCCCGGTGGCCCCGGCATATTGGCTGGCGTCGCCTTCAACGATGATCGTGCCCGACATCATGTTTTCGCCCACGCCCGGCCCGGCCGAGCCGTGGATATGCACCGTCGCCTGCTTGTTCATGCCGCCGCAGTAATACCCGGTGGAGCCCTTCACACGCACCTCGATCGGTGCGTCCAGGCCGACGGCGATCGCGTGGCTGCCTTTGGCGTTCACCACCTCCCACACCGTCTGGTTGGTGTCGCCTGTTTGCGCATGGAGCGTTTGGTTCAGGGCGCGCAGGCCCTGTTCGGCCAGATCGAATGTCTGCATCTCAGTGGGTCCAGAAATAAACGGTGGCGGGTTCGGGTTCCCAGACGCGCGCGTCCTCGATCCCCGGCAGATTGACCAGCGCGCGGTATTCGCTGCCGAAGGCGACGTATTGATCCGTCTCGGCCATCACGGCGGGTTTGCAGGCGATGGGGTCGCGGACGACGCCGAAACCATCCTTGGTGCCGACCAGAAACGTGAAGAACCCGTCGAGGTCTTCCAGACTGCTTTCCAAGGCTTCACCCAGCGTGCTGCCGGTCTGCATTTTCCAGGTCAGATAGGCGGCCCCGACCTCGGTGTCGTTGTCGGTCTCGAACGTCAGCCCCTCGCGGCGCAGGTGGCGGCGCAGCGAGTTGTGGTTCGACAGGCTGCCGTTGTGGACCAGGCATTGATCCGCGCCGGTCGAAAAAGGGTGCGCGCCAAGCGTCGTGACCGCGCTTTCGGTGGCCATGCGGGTGTGGCCGATGCCGTGGGTGCCGGTCATCGCCGATACCGCGAAACGGTTGGCCACGTCCTTGGGCAGGCCGACCTCTTTGTAAATCTCGATGGTGTCCCCGGCGCTCATCACGCGCAGAGCCGGGTTCAGTTCGCCCAGGGCTTGCCGTGCGGCGCTGATCTTGTCGGCGGGCATTTCCAGGACCGCATGGGTATCCTTGCGGCGCAGCGTGATCGTGGCGTCGATGGCGGTTCCCAGATCAGCGGCCAGGGTCGCGAAATCCGCGTCGGGCGATTCAGATTGAACGGTCAACTTCCCATTCGCGCCGTCAGGCCCGTAGATCGCGATGCCTGCGCTGTCGGGCCCGCGGTCCGACATGGTGACCAGCATATCGGTCAGCATTTCACCCAGCCGCGGTTGCAGCGCTGCGTCTTTCAGGAACAATCCGACGATGCCACACATGGCCGCCCCTTTCAGCTGTCGGGCGGGGGTGCCGCCACGGGAATCAAATCATCCGCACGAAAACGCAGATGAAACAATTATTCACAACAGAAATCATTTCGCAAGCCCGGTTTCGCAGTCTGCGTCAGCGAAACATCCGGAGTCCTTCCAGCGGGTCTGCGGTGAGCCGCGCTGTTGACACAAAAACGGGCGCCCGTTTGACCGGACGCCCGCCTGTTGGTTTTCGCCCGGTCAGTACCGGTCGAGCGCTTTGTGAACGCTTTCATCCACGCCCATGGCTTCGGCTTTGGCCAGATGCTCTTTCTCGCGCTTCATCTGGATCACATGCCAGCCCAGCCAGAAGGCGACGCCGATGATGACCATCGGAAATTCCCAGCCTTGCAGGGGGTAAACCGCCCCCACTTCGGCCAGATCAACGGCCCAGCTGTCGAGTCCTATTGTAGACATATCAGGCCCTCCTCAGGCTTTTTCTGCAAGATGCGCTTTGTGGGCTTCGGTGATCGCAGCCTTGGCATCTTCATAGGATTGATGATCGGCGTAGTCCAAACCCTGGATTTCCACCACTTCCGGGATGCGCAGAATGCCCAAGCTCGCCTGGATCTTGCTGACGATATACGCCGGCAAAAACCCGAGGACGAAGAACATGATGACCGCACCGATAGTCTGGCCCCAGGGGCTGATGGTCGCATAGCCTTCGTAGGGTGACGACGGCGCGCCCCACAGAACGAAGCCAGCGATGATCAGACCCACGACGCCTGCGTAACCGTGGACCGCCACGGCGCCGACCGCGTCGTCGATCTTGAACTTGCGTTCGACCCAGTAGTGCAGCTTGTAGACGATCACGACACCGACGGCCCCGATGATCATCGCCTGGATCGGATGGTAGAGGTCATTGCCGGCCGAGGCCGTGATGATCCCGGCAAGACCGCCCGAGAAGGTCCAGAACGCGTCCCCTTTCGAAACGACATAGGCCGCCATCAGACCGCCCGACAGTGACATCAGGAAGTTGAAAGTGATCGCCGACAGCGTCGTCGGAGCCAGGTAAATGTTTGTCGTGACCCAGGTTGTCCCGACGATCTGACCGTCGATAACCTCGGGCGCGATGATCGGCACGTTACAGGCCGCATAGAAGCCCCAGAAGCCGGTGTAGATCAGGAACAGCCCGATCGTCAGCAGCCAGGGGTTATGCGGCGGGATATCGCGCGGCGTACCATCGGGCGCGAACTTGCCGATGCGTGGTCCCAGAACCAGGATCACACCCAACGCATAGCCCCCTGCAATCGCGTGGATAACGCCGGAGGCATAAGCATCGTGATAGCCCAGCAGCTTGACCATCCAGCCATCCCAGTGCCAGCCCCAGGCCGCGTCGATGATCCAGAAGACCGAGCCGATCAGCACCGCATGAACCCAAAGCGCAGAGGAACGGATACGCTCGATTACAGCACCCGAAACGATCGAGGCCGCCGTCCAGGAAAACAGCAGGAATGCTGCCCAGAACACGCCGGTGATCCGGTCACCCAGATGGGTACCCATGTTTTCCGACCATGGGGTGTAGGGCGCGCCGGATTCGAAGCTGATGCCGCCAAGTATCGGGAAATTGGGGAATGCCCAATAAATCCACCAGCCAAAGAAGAAGAATGTCACGGTGACCAGCGGGATGATCATTACGTTCTTCATCAGCGTGTGCATGTGGTTTCGATTTCGGCTGGCCGCGACTTCATACATGCAGAACCCGACGTGAATCAGGAACATGAAAACCACGGTGACCCAATAATAGAACTCAGTAAACACTGTCGTCAGAGCGTTAAGATTGCCTTCCAACTGTCCGTCTCCCTCTTGTTTGGGGGCCAGTTTGCCCCTCAGCGGAATATTCGTTTCCTTGAACGGAAAAATGCCCGGTGAAGTTGCCGCCTGTCAATTTCCAAGTTGAGTCGATAAGCTGCTGTAATTAAACAGAATTACAAAAAGTCGGTTTTTTGGATTACTATTGGTTCAGTTTGCGAGCAGCGCGAAATCGCCGAGTTTGCGACGAAAATCGATTAGTTTTTGATATATTGGTACAATTTTGGTCTGCTCGCCACAAAGGATCGCGGCCAGCGTGGCCTGACCTCGCCCTAACGGGATCGCGGGTAGGAAATGATCGACAGATACCTGGCTGGCAGAGAGATCAGACGCTCGGGGCCGTGCGGTGCATCGGCGTCGAAAAACAGCGTGTCGCCGGGGCGCAGGGTGAAGACCTGTTCGCCATGGCGATAGTCGACTTGCCCTTCCAGCATATAGAGGAGCTCGATCCCGTCATGCTGGAACGTCGGAAACACGTCGGACTCGGCAGTCAGGGTGATCAGATAGGGTTCCACCACAACGCCGCTGGAGTTTTCGCCGATATGACCCAACAGGTCGTACTGATGGCCCGCGCGTGTGCCTGCACGCTCGGTCTCGACGGCTTCACCGGCCTTTGTGTGGACAACGTCGCGGTGTTCTTCAAACCCATGGAAGAACGCCGATAGCGGCACACTGAGAGAGTTTGCCAGCGTCCGCAACGTCGTGAGCGAGGGCGAGGTATTGCCGTTTTCGATCTTCGACACCATGCCGATGGAAAGCCCGGTGTTGCGCGCCAGATCCGCGACCGTCAGCCCCTGACTGCGTCGAAACGCGCGCAATTCGCGACCAATCGCCACTTCCAGCACATTTTCGCGCGGGTCGCTCAGGCGATGGGGGTCCTGCGACAATTGGGACGGGTGTGCGGTATTGGCGGGCATTGGGTGAGTATCCTGCGCTGAATTGGGTTTCCTGTGGTGATATGAATCTTTCGGATCAGGAAATTCAAGGTGCGCCGCGTATCCGCCCGCCAGCAGGGGGCTGCAAGCCGCCGCCCGGTCAGCCAAAGGTATTGCGGGCCTGCGGCCCAAGGGCGCAGGTGCTTGCATCTGCGAAAGAATCCTCCATTTGTGCTGCACGACATGACACAGGAATCTGACAGAATGTTTCGCCCGCAAATATCGCGCATCGTGAACCACCCCGTGTTCGAGCGGGTCATCATTGCACTGATTCTGATCAATGCGGTGATTCTGGCGATGGAGACATCGCCGCGCGTCATGGCGGCGATCGGCCCGGTGCTGGAAGTTCTGGACAGGCTGATCCTGGGGATTTTTGTGGCCGAGATTGCCGCCCGTCTGATCGCCGATTTTCGCGGGTTCTGGCGCGATCCCTGGCGGTTGTTTGATTTCGGCGTCGTGGCGATTGCCCTGATCCCCGCCACCGGGCCGCTTGCGGTGTTGCGGGCGTTCAGAATCCTGCGGGTTCTGCGGCTGGTCTCGGCTGTGCCGGCAATGCGTCGGGTGGTGGCCGGGTTGCTGGCGGCCCTGCCGGGGATGGGGGCGATCATTATGCTGCTGGGGATGATCTTCTTCGTCTTCTCGGTGATCTCGACCAAGCTGTTTGCCGCGGCATTCCCGGACTGGTTCGGCACCCTTGGTGCATCGGCCTACACATTGTTTCAGGTCATGACCCTGGAAAGCTGGTCCATGGGCATTGTCCGCCCGGTCATGGAGGCTTTCCCCTGGGCCTGGATGCTGTTCGTGCCGTTTATCATCGTCACGGCCTTCGCAGTTCTGAACCTGTTTATCGGTGTGATCGTCGATGCGATGCAGACCCAGCACAATGCCGAAGCCCATGATGAGCGTGAGGCGATGGCCGCCGAAACCTCGGCCATACTGGCCGAAGTGCGTGCCCTGCGGGCCGAGGTCGCGGATCTGCGACAGGCGAACCGCAGCGTCTGAAACTTTTTATTAGAGATTCTTTCGGTTGTGTGAACTGCTTCACAGAACAGGCGCGCCAATTGGTTCAAACCTGTGTTCAAGGCCGACACATCGTCGGTTGGGACAACAGACAGGGGACACCACAGACAGGGGACACCAATGACCACGATCATCAACATCGCCAACCGCAATTTCCAGACCGCAAACCGCCCTGCCAAGAAGCTGCGCAACGTCTTTCACGCCTACGCCAGCTTCCGCCGGTTCAAATCGCTGGAACCGCATATGCTGCGCGACATGGGACTGACCCAGGCCGATGTCGATGCCACCAGCTTCGCAGAATTCCTGGCCCAGCCGCGCCGCTGAGCCAACCGCGAGGTCCCTTCAGTGGTGCCATCCGGTTCGTGCGAGGCAATCTCCCCGCGACGCTCAATGGGCCGGCCCATACGTGGCATCACTGACCGGGTCGGTGGCAATTACGCCACCGGCCCACTTTTTTTCCTGACCATATCAGGCGATTAGAAGCGCCACGGGTTACCGCCAGACGCAGATTGCCAGACGCCTGCTGCCCCATGCCGAAGCGATCGAAGCTGCCGCTGGTGCCATCGCCGTTGAAGCGGATGTCGCAATCAGGATCGCAGAACAGATCGACGATGACCGGTTGTTCTGCCGCAGGCTGACATCGGCTCAGACAGTTATCCTGTCGGACTGATGGTCGAACACTCCACGCCGCGCGCGGTCAGGCGGCGGCAGGCAAGCTGCGCGTCAAATTCGCTCATCCCGACGAAGTTCGCCTCGTGCCCCGCTTTTCGGGCCACGACCTTGCGCAGCGCCTCATCAAGCGTCTCAATCTCAAGCAAGGCGGTTTTCAGCAGCACACGCTCGGCCTGATAGCGTGAGCCATAGCGCCCGACATTGATGCCCCAGCCGCGCCCGCCTGACGTGGAAAGCCGGGTGACGACCTCCAGTGCGATATCTTCGGCAGCAGCGTCTTTGGTCGCTGGCAAGGCGGGCGCCGGTTTGGTCGGGGCAATGCTGGTCAGGACAACCGGGGCAGGCGCGGCGGGCTGAACTGCCTGGGCTGCACGTGCGGCGGGTTTGGTGACGGGTACAGTGACGGGTTCGGTGGCGGGCTGGGCAACAGCGGCAACCACCGGCGGTTCCGGTTCGGCGGCGGGCCGCAGGACGCGGGCCTTGGGACGTATCTTTGGCAGAACCGCGGCAGCGACAAGTGCGGGTGCTTCCACCGCTTCGTCCTCTGCCGCCGGATTTGCAGTCTTTTCAATTGCGCCATCGGTCAGCGCGGCGGTCACGGCGGCGTCGGTCTGTGCGCTGTCGGGGGCCTGTGCTTCGGCGCCAACCTCGGCCACGGCGCCCTCGATGCCTTCGGCCATGGCGACCAGCACCTCTTCGTCCGGGGCTTGCGTCGGGCGGGCCATGGGGCGGATACTTTTCTTGGGCGCGCGGATCAGGCGAATGGTCTTGCCGGCGGTGCCCGGCACATGCCCCGGCGCCGCTTTGGAGGCGATGACCTCGGGCGCCTGATAGGTCAGGGGTTTGGGTTTGCGGGTTTTGGCGCGCGACGGCGCGCGGCGGAAACCCAGATCCATCAACTCGCCCATCTTGGTATTGCGCCAGGCAGAAGATCGCCCGCCAAAGACTGTCGCGATGATGCGTTCCTGCCCGTGCTGCGCACTGGCCACCAGATTGAAACCCGCAGCGCGGGTATATCCGGTCTTGATTCCGTCCGCGCCGCGATAGGCGTTCAGAAAGCGCCGGTTGGTATTGGCCACCTGGCGCACGCCCGCGTCGGCCGTCTTGCGCGAGAAGAGGTTGTAGTATTTCGGGTGATCATAGAACAGGCGCCGCCCCAGAAGGGTCATGTCGCGCGCCGTCGACATATGTCCGCTTTCGGTCAGACCGTGGGCGTTCTTAAAGGTTGTCCGGCTCATCCCGATTGCCTTGGCGGTGCGGTTCATCCGGCGGGCGAAGGCCGCCTCGGAGCCCGAAATCGCCTCGGCAATGGCGGTGGCAGCGTCATTGGCGGATTTCACGGCCGCCGCACGGATCAGATAGCGGAACTGGATTTTCTGCCCCGATTTCAGGCCCAGCTTCGAAGGCGGTTCGTTCGCGGCCTTCTTGGAGATCTTCACCCGGGTATCAAGGCTGATTTCACAACGCCGAATCGCTTCGAACGCGATGTAGAGGGTCATCATCTTGGTCAGGGATGCCGGGTGCAGACGCGTATCCGCATTGCGCGAATGCAGCACCTCGCCGGTGCGCGCATCCATCACCATCGCGGCATAGGGGGCCGCACGGGCCGGTCCGCCAATGGAAATTGCAACGCACAAAAGTACGATAATGGAAAGCCCCCGAAGGGCCCACTGTCCAGAGCGTGAAAGCACGACGCCCGCCTATTCTGCCTCTATCACCGGGTCTTAGAGCCCAGCCTCAGCTTTGAAAGCTAACACAAGGATTTCCATTAGGAAACCGCTAAAGCGTTTCGACATTAACCTGAGACATATCCGGCGGCCTTAAAGTAGTTCCAGCATTCTACTGGGTCGTAGAGATCGCAGATTGCTCCGATTGCTTCGAAGACCTGGGTAAAGGACCTGACCCCGATCCGTCGCAAATGGGCTTTCAGTTTAGAGAAGGCCTGCTCGATGGGATTCAGGTCGGGCGAGTACGGTGGCAGGTAAAGGAACCAGCAGCCGTGATTGCGTAAAGCCTGCGTCGCCTCCTTATTCCGGTGGGTTGCCAGGTTGTCGAGAATGACGACAGTGCCGGGGTTGATCTCGGGGACCAGCACTTCGCGGATGTAGGCCGCGAAGGCGGGGCCATCTATCGCTCCCTTGATGACCCAAGGTGCGATCAGCGCGCCTTGGGTCAGGCCCGCGATCAAGGTTTGGGTTCCCCAGCTTCCGAAGGGCGCATCCATCGTCAGGCGCTTACCGCGCTTGGCTCTGCCGCGTAGGCGCGTGAGGTTTGTCTTCACTGCGGTTTCGTCAATAAAGACAACGCGCTCAGGAAAGGTCGCAATGGCTGGCGAGCGGTATCTGAACCAGTCGGCCCGTTGCTGCCTTACCTTGGCGCGGCGGCGCTCGGTTGCGACCAGCGACTTTTTTTGTACGTGAAGCCGAGCCGGGACAGAAGGTTGGCGATGGAGGAGTGATGCACCCGCACACCCTCTGCATCGGCCAGCGCATTACGCAACTCAAAGAGCGTGATGTCAGGGTCTTGTGCGATCAACTCCTCAAAGAATTCCCGATGCGGAGCCAGCTTTCCCTTGCCGCGCGGCGGTCCCTGCCGGGCAGGTTCCGCATGACCCTTCATCCTCACCTGACGCGCCCACCGCGCGCCTGTGGCAGGCGACAGCTTCAACCGCAACGCCGCCGCGCGCCCGCTCAACCCTTCTTCAATGTATCTCTGAAACCGTATCCGAAGCGCAGATGGCAAAGGTGCTGACATGATCCATCCTCCCAAACAGGATGAATCACAGATCAGGTCTCAAGGGAATCCCTCGCGATTCAGGTTCAAGCCGAAACGCTTTAAAGTTTCGCGATTGTCACCAGGCAGGATTGCGCCGCCGACCCCTGTGACAGGGTTGAGGTTGGCATGTCCGAGGTCAGCGCGTTTGGGTTCCCGGCGGCGTCCATGCCTGCGCCGCCCTGAAACCACGGGCCGGTTGCCATGCAGACCACGCCGCTGCGACAGCCCTGCGTCAATCGCACGACGGCCTTGCAGCCCCCCCCGGGGTGAGGAGACCTGGACCTGATCACCGTCCTGCAACCCTGCGGCGCTTGCATCGTCGGCGTTCATCACCACCTCGGCCGGGCGGGCCAGACCTGTCTGTGCCAATTGGCTGTGCAGGTATTCCTGGGGTTGAGGCGTCAGAAGCGCGTAAGTTCCCGCCGCCGCATCACCGGTCCATTCGCCGCGCGCGGACCACGCCGGGTGGGGCGGGACATCCGGCAGCCCATAGGACGCGATGCGTTCGCAATAAAGCTCGATCCTGCCGGAGGCCGTGTTCAGCGGGTGGCGCGACGGGGCCTCGCGATATTGCGCCAGCAGGATTTCAGGGTGATCCGGGCGCGGAACAGACCAGACGTTCATGGCGCGTAGGGTATCAAAATCAGGCGCATCAATGCCCAATCGCGCGGCGGCATCGCTGCTTTGGGCCGATTGTGTTGAAAAACTCCGAAATCAGAGCGTCGCGGATTTCTTGCGAAAACCTATGAAGCGAAATAGTCGGAAAGCTTTGACCACGAGACAGCGCATGGCTGCGCGTGAGCGCATGTAGGCGATTTGGGCCGACCCCCGCGCCAAAAATTTAGGATCGGGCTGCATGGAAAGAAAAATCATCGTTCAGGCCCTAAAACGGAGTTTTTCAACACAATCGGCCCACAGGGTTTGCAACCAAGCGTCTTCGTCCAGCCCTTGCGTATAGGCGTCATCGTGGCCCAGCCGCTGGGCGAGACCCGTGAAGATCGCGTAATCCGACTTTGCCTGGCCAACGGGGGCGATCAGTTGGGGCATGAAAAAGACATGCGGATCGCGCGAGGTACCGCCGATGTCGTTACGCTCAACACTGGTGGTTGCGGGCAGAACGATATCGGCGCGCCGGGCGGTTGCGGTCCAGAATTGCTCATTAACGATAATGGTTTCGGGGCGCTGCCAGAGCTTTTCAAGACGGAACAGATCCTGCGCATGGTGAAACGGGTTGCCGCCCGCCCAATGGATCAGCTTCACTTCGGGCAGCTGCACCATTTCCCCATTGAACGGAATCTGGGTGTTGGGATGCTCCAGCATATCGGCCAGCCGCGCGACCGGGATCGCGGTGCCGTTTGCATTGCCCAGCCCCGGCAATTGCGGCACCAGCCCTTTGGTTGCCCCATGCCCCACTGCATTCAAAGAGCCATAGCCGAAGCCGAAGCCACCGCCGGGCAGGCCGATCTGTCCCAACACGCAGGCGAGTGCGATCAGCGACCAATACGTCATCTCGCCATGTTGCGCGCGTTGCAGCGACCATGTCGCGGTCAGCATCACCCGGCCCTTGGCAATCCGGTCCGCCAGCGCCTGAAGCTGCTTTAGCGGTACATCGGCCAGCGCGGCGGCCCATTCGAGTGTCTTTGGCTGCCCGTCATTGCGCCCATCGAGATAGTCCAGCAACTGGTCCGCGCCGGTGCAATAACGCCCCAGAAACCCCAGATCGGCGCGTCCGCGTGCGACCATCGCCTGGGTCAGCGCCAGAATGATGGCTGTGTCCGCGCCGGGGCGTGTTGCGATCCAGTCTGCCTCACTACCATCGGGGATGTCATCCCTGCTGGGGCTGACCACCACGAAATGGGTGACATTCCGGGCCGCGCGGCGCACGTGATCGGGCATGTGATGGTGCCCGGCCCCGCCCGAGGTGACATGCCAGTTCTTCGGGTTCAGCCCGCCGAATGCGACGAAGGTATCCGTGTTTTCGCAGATCGACTCCCAACTGGTGGCCGCGCCGCTGACAGCCTCGGCACTGCCCAGAACATGTTGCAGAATGATCTGTGCGGCCCCCCAGCTGTAATTGCCGGTCTGGTCGGTGAACCCGCCCACGGCCCCATAGAACCGTCGGATCTGTGACCTTGCGTGGTGAAAGCGGCCTGCGCTTGACCAGCCGTAAGACCCTGCGAACAGTGCGGTGTGACCATAAGTGTCGCGCACGCGCGCGATGTCCGCAGCAACCAGATCGAGCGCGGTATCCCAGGACACGGGCACCATCGGTTCAGTCCCGCGGCCCGATCCGCCCGCCCGGTGGCCGTGCTTCAGCCAGCTTTCGCGCACATGGGGATGCCGGACCCGGGTGTCGGAATACACCAGCTCGGGGATCGCACCGATCATGCAGGCGTCTGCGTCACTGTCGGCCCAGGGCAGAGCCCGAAGCAGAACGCCGTCTTTAACCTCGGCCTCGAACGCGCCCCAGTGGGTCAGACTGACGGGGCGTTTGGGCATTGGTTCAGCTTTCCCCGCGCTTGCGCTTGCGCTCGGTTATGGTTTCACCGCCGACCAGCCATTCATCGGGAGGCACGTCATCGAACAGAACATAGACATGTTCGGCATGGGCACCGCAATGACGCACAAGGCTGTCCGTCACCTCGCGCGCAAATGCGGCCTTCTGGCTGGCAGAGCGGCCTTCGGCCATGGTGACACGAACGATAGGCATGGAGATTTCCTTTCAGATGAGAGAGAGGCCACCGTCAACCCGAAGCGTCTGGCCGGTGATATGCGCAGCCTCGTCGCCAAGGAAGAATGCAATCGCAGCGGCGATGTCCTGGGGTTTGGCAAGGCGGCGGTTGGGGGTCATTGCGGCGGCGGCCTCCCACGCGGAACCGGACAGGGCCGAGTGTCCGGCGCTTTCTTTTTCGGTAAACCCGGGTGCCACGCAATTGACTGTGATGCCCTTGGGGGCCAGGTCGACGGCCATCGTGCGCGACAGTGCTTCCATCGCACCCTTGGCGGCGGCGGTGCTTGGGAACAGGCGCCCGCCCGGTGCCTGATCGGTGACGAAAGAGCTGACCGCGACAATACGTCCGCTGGGCGAGGTGCTTAGGCTTGGCAACGCCTCGGTCGTCAAGTCGACGAAGGCATTGAAGATCACCTGATGCGCGTGGGCATAATCTGCGGGCGTTGTGTCCGCGGTCGTGCCTGCCAGCGCAAAACCTGCGTTGGAAACGAAGCGATCCAGCGCGCCAAAATGCGCGATGGCCTGCCGCGCCAGATCGCGCGCCGCGCCGGGTTCTGACAGATCGGCGCGCAACACCAGAACCTCGGCCCCGGCGGCGCGGCAGTCATCGGCGACACCCTCAAGCGCTGCCACCTTCTCACCCGCTTTGCCGCCACGGGCCGAGATAACGAGGCTTTCGCCCGGCGCCGAAATGCGGCGCGCGGTTGCGGCCCCGATGCCGCTGGACGCGCCGGTGATCAGCGTGACACGGGCCACGATCAGGCCGTCATATCGGTGTTCAGCTTATAGCCATAGCTTTGGTCCAGATCCAGCCTTGCCACGATATCCAGCCCCCGGCGCAGCCCCGCTTCGTCTAGGGGTTTCAGGGGTTTGCGCATCGGCCCGGATGGCAGACCCACGGCGCGCATCAGCGTCTTGATGGCGACGGGATTGACCGCTGAATAGGCGAAATGCAGCATGTCCAGATTGCGCAGATAGGCATTGCTGAAATTTCTGGCATCGCCGTCGTCCTCCCATGGTTTCGAGATGACGGCGAATTCGCGCGGGATGATGTTGCCGGTCATATTGGCCGTGCCATGCCCGCCCAGCGACATGGTCGGCACCACCAGCCCAAGGTTGGGCGAACAGCAGCACATGATCGACAGGTCCGGTTTGGCGGCGCACATCTGGGCGACTTGTCCGACGCGCGTGGTGCTTTCCTTCAACACGACCATATTGGGATGTTTGGCCAGCCGCAGCATATGATCCCAGTGCAGATCGGTGCTGACGCGGGGCGGATTGTTGTAAAAACCGATGCCCATGTCGGTGGAATCGCAGATCTCTTCGACATACTCCACAATATCGTCGCCGGGCGCACAGATATAGGATGGGGCGGCGACAATCGCGCCATCTGCGCCTTCGCCTTCGGCATATTGCACCAGCTCAATCGCGCTTTGGGTGTTGTTGCCCGAACAGCCGTAATACATCTGAATGCCATCCGGGCGCATTTTCACCGTTTCCGAGATGATCTTGCGCTTTTCATCAGGGGCCAGCATCGAAACCTCGCCGGTTGAGCCCATGATCAGAACTGCGCGGGTGCCGTTTTCCTTGTGAAACCCCAGCAGGTCGCGGAACCCTTCATAGTCGATGCTGCCATCGTCGTTCATCGGCGTGACCAGTGCCACGAAACTGCCGGTCGGTTTGATATGAGCCATTTTTCTCGCTCTCCTGCTTCACGGAATGATGTTTGGGAAGGCCAGCCGGGGCAGACCAAGGATGATATCGGGGATAAAGATCGACAGAATCGCGATGGAGATGGTCAGCCCGACGATCGGGGTAACCGCGATCATCGCGCGCCCCAGTGGCACATCGCCGATCTGCGCGGCGATCAGCAGGCAAATCCCGTAGGGCGGCGTGATCAGTCCGACGGACAGGACAATCGTTGACAGAACGCCCATATGCACCGGGTCCATGCCCGCCATATCGCCCAGTGCCTGAATGATCGGCAGGAAAATCAGAACCGCCGATATGGGGTTGAGCACGGTGCCGACCAGCAACAGGAACCCGATCAGCAGCAGCATGATCCCCACCGGGCTGCTGGTCTGGGCGGTGATGAAGTTCACCACGATCTCGGCCGCGCCAAGATAGGCGATCAGCCAGCCGAAAATGCCGGCCCCCGCCACGGTGAACAGGGGGACGGAAAAATCCAGAACCGCCTGGATCAGCAGGTTCGGCAACTGCCTCAGCGGCACATCGCGATAGATGATGAAGGTCAGGCAAAGGGCCCAGATCACGGCGCTGATGGCGGCCTCGGTCGGGGTCATCAGGCCCGCCACGACGCCGCCTAGCACAAAGACCGGGATCAGCATCGCCGCGCCGCCGCGCCAGAACGCCCTGCCCAGGGCGTGCAGGCCGGGGAAGGGATTGGCCGGATAGCCCTCGCGCAGCGCCATCACATAGGTATAGCCCATCATCGCCAGCCCAATGAACAACCCCGGCACAACGCCGCCCATAAACAGCGCCCCGATGGAAACACCGCCAAACGCCCCATAGACGATCAGTATGATCGAGGGCGGAATGATCACACCCAGGGTCGAGGATGCCGCCGTCAGCGCCACCGCAAACGCCGGGGAATACCCCGCCTTTTTCATCGCAGGGATCAGGATCGAACCGACAGACGCCGTATCCGCCGCCGCCGATCCTGAAAGTGAGGCAAACACCATCGAGACGAAGACGTTCACATGCCCAAGGCCGCCCCGCACATGCCCGACCGAGGCGTTCGACAGCGTCAGAAGGCGCGCGGTGATCGAGCCTGCATTCAGGATGCGGCCCAGCAACATGAAAAACGGCACCGCCAGCAGGGTGAAACTGTCGATGTTGGAATACATCTGGTTGATGACCGAGGTTAGGGGCAAATCCTCACTCAGCAACACAACAACCGATGACAGGATCAGCGGATTGTGTTGAAAAACTCCGTTTTAGGGCCTGAACGATGATTTTTCTTTCCATGCAGCCCGATCCTAAATTTTTGGCGCGGGGGTCGGCCCAAATCGCCTACATGCGCTCACGCGCAGCCATGCGCTGTCTCGTGGTCAAAGCTTTCCGACTATTTCGCTTCATAGGTTTTCGCAAGAAATCCGCGACGCTCTGATTTCGGAGTTTTTCAACACAATCAGCGCAAAACCGATATTCACACGAAACGCGACCAGTACGAAAAAGCCCCCGATCAGAAGGACCAGCGGATTCATTGTTTGTCGCCCTTGCCAAGTGCAGTCATCACCTGTTCCAGCACAGCAAAACCGATTTGCGCACCACCCAGCGGGATGGGCAGAAAGAACCACATCCCGGATATTCCCAGCGACTGGTTCTCACGCGTCCAGCTGATCACACTCATCAAATAGCCGTGCCAGACCAGGACATAGACCACACAGGCCGCCGCCAGGATTGCCGCCAGCCGGGGGATGAACGCCGCCGGGCCAGAGCGGGGCCACAGGTTAACCTCGTAATGGCCGCCCTTGCGATAGGCGATGCCCGCACCAAGGAAGATGCACCATGAAAACAGCAACTGTGCCAGATCCAGGCTCCAGATAAGTGGCGTCTGAAACACGTTCCGCGCAAGCACCTGGCCAAGCACGACCGCGATCAGGGCCGCAAAGAGCACGGCCAACAGCCAGGACGCCCCTTTTTCAAAGGTGTTGTTCAGTCGTGTCAGCATGTGAAGCATTCCGGCCTGTCCCCACCTTCGGACCCCATGGCCCGAAGGTGGAAGGGCAGTTCCTTATCAGTTCGCCAATGCCGCAAGGGCCGGTTCCAGCGACATTTCAACGGCCAGTTCATCCTGAAGCGATCCAAGCTTGTCCTGAAATTCCGAGACATCCGGGTAGGTGACCGTCACGCCGTGATCGCTTTCCAGCGTTTTCACAAGCTCAGCCTCGTAAAATTGCGCGCGTTCGACGCCCAGCTTGCTGGCCTCGGCCGCGACATCGCGGAAGGTCTGTTGTTGACCGTCATCCAGTTTGTTCCACGCCCGATCACTGATCGAGACATGGTTGACCTGAATCGTGTGCGCGGTCATCGCCAGATAGGGCGCAACCTCGTACAATTTGGAGCCGGAATTGCCTGGGATCGAGCTTTCCAGACCCTGTGCCACGCCGGTCTGAACGCCTGCGTAAAGCTCTCCCCAGGCGACGGTGACGGGTAGGGTGCCCAAAGCCTCCCATGTTTTTGAAATCATGGGCGAGGGGGGCGTGCGCATCTTAATCCCCTGAATGTCGGCCAATTCGTTCACAGGACCGATGGAGTTCGACATGTTGCGCGACCCAGATCCGCCAAGCGCCAGAAGGTGAATGTTCAGCCCCCGATCCGCGACGACACCCTGATAATAAGCCTCACCCGTGGTTCCGGGGCCAACCCGCGCCAGCAGGTCGTCGAAGCCGGTGAACAGATAGGGGATCGAGAATGCCTGGAACTCCGGCACCAGCGATGCGGCGTTGTTGGTGGACGAGATCATCATATCAATCGTCCCCAGCCCCATTTCACCGATCACGGCATCGTCCTTGCCCAGCTGACCGGCATCAAACAGCTTGATGGCAACCGCGCCATTGGTACGGGCCGAAATCTCATCCGCCATGAAGGCGGCCATGTCGTTGTAGGGGTGCGGATCCTGCACCAGCGTGTGCAGGCGCATGGTGATATCCTGCGCGCTTGCACTGCCTGCGATAAGAAGACTTGCCAGAATCCCGCCGGTTACTGCTTTGGTATAGTGCATTTGAAAACCCCTTCCGTTGATCTGATTCCCCGAAAGCATAGGCCTGCGGAAGCTTAATCAAAAATGCCTATTACTGCGTGTTTCATGCCGTTTTGTTATGAAACTCTTGAGTCAGCATCTCTCGGGCAATCTCGGCCGAGTGCGCGGCGAGCATGGCGGGGCGCTGACCCGTGGGGCGGATCAGTTTGATGTCAAACGATATTTCGGGATGCAGTGGTAAGATCGCAACCGCGTCCGAGGCCAGCGTGCAGGCGGTCGATTTGTCGATGATCGCAATGCCAAGCCCGCGCGCGGCAAGTGCAAACGCGGCATAAGACGGCTGCGCCTCGACCCGGATTTGCGGGCGCACGTTGGCGGCAACAAACATCTGCTCGATCTTTTGCGCGGTGCTGGTCTGATAGGACAGCAAAACAACGGGCTGGCCCGCAAAATCCTTGGGCGTCAGCCGCGCCTTGCCTGCAAGGGGATGGTCACGCGCCATGACGCAGACGCATTCCATGAACCAATGGCCCAGTTCCTCGATATCCGCGCGTGGCCGGTCGTGGTGCGAGATGCCCAGATCATACTGCCCCGCACCGACGAGGTCGGCGATCCTTGGCGCGGTATGCACATCAAGGGCGATTTCAGCGGTTGGATAGCGTGACAGGATCGCCTCGACGATCTGCGGGCCGACAGACAGGGCCACGGCGGGCATGACGGTCATCCGCAATTGCGCGCGCCGGGATTCCCGGATCGCCACCGCCGCGGTGCGAACGCGGTCGATCCCCATGAAGAATGTGTCAATCTCTCGCTTGAACAACTCTGCCTCGGGTGTCGGTGCAAGGCCGCGTCCGGCACGCTCGAACAAGGCAAACCCGACGTCCTGTTCCAGGCTTGAGATCAGTCGGCTGACGGCAGGTTGCGTGATATTCAAAACTTCGGCGGCACGTCCAACGCCGCCGTATGTCATCACCGCGCGAAAGGCTTCAAGCTGGCGTTCTTTCATTCTGCCACCCTAGGGCGTCGGGGCGCCAGTACAAGGCAGACGCCGGATCCGGGCCAGGCAAGCAAGGCCGGGAAAAAGATCAACGTCGGCTTTGGAGTTTTCCCGAATCCTCGTTAATCTGAAACGGCAAGACAGGAGGCATCGAACATGAACGGATATTCCGTTGAGGATTACGTCAAGGACATCCGCGCAATCGTCGCGACGGAATCCGAAGTCGAAGCGATCACCGATCGGATCAAACCGCTGGCGTTGAAGCTTGCCTCGGACCCGGGTTGGTTTGAAGACAAATACCGCTACACCGACCCCGATCAGGGTGTTGGCCTGCATCTGTTGCACGAAGAAGAAAACCACGACCTTGCGGTCTTTGCCATCGCCTGGGCACCCGGACGGGGGGTTGACGCCCACAACCATAAAACATGGGCCGTGGTTTCCGGTATCGAAGGGCAAGAGCATGAGACGAATTATCAGCGCCTCGACGATGGGTCCGAGCCGGGCTTTGCTGATCTGAAAGCGACCCGCGAAGAAACGCTTTATCCGGGAACCGCCGTCTGCTGCCACCCTGAGGATATTCACAGCGTCACCAACAACGGTGACCGCGTGGCGGTTTCGCTGCACACCTATGGCCGTCATCTGAATTACACCGGACGCTCGACATTCGACGTGGCCGCAAAGACCGAAACTCCGCTGATCCTGAAAATCGAGGAGTGACCTTCAACAAGGATCGCTTTTCAAGACGGGCAGGGGTTTGGCGCTGGACGTCAGGCCGCTGACACCTAAGTTGCCGGGGATGACAAAACCGATCCTGTTTATCCTGCGCCGCGACGTGCGCCTAAGCGACCATCCGGGTCTGGCGGCGGCGTCCCAAACGGGTCGCCCGGTGATCCCGGTGTTCATCGACGATGAGGTTTTGCGCGCACAAGGGGCGGCACCGCGCTGGCGGTTGGGACAAGCTGTCAGCGCCTTTTCCGAGGCGTTGAGTGTAATCGGGTCGCAGCTGATCCTGCGGCGCGGTGACGCGCTGGACGAACTTCGCAAGCTGATCACCGAAACAGGCGCCGACACAGTCTGGTGGAGCCGCGCCTATGACCCGCCCTCGGTCGCGCGCGACAAGCGCGTGAAAGCCGCGCTGGAGCGTGACGGGATCGACGCGCGCAGCCACCCCGGCCACCTGCTGTTTGAACCCTGGAGCGTGAAGACAGGGCAGGGAGGGCCGTACCGGGTTTACTCGCCCTATTGGAAGGCAGTGCGGGGCCGCGATGTGGGACCACCCGCGCCGCGCGTTGAGGCACTGGCTGCACCCGATGATTGGCCCGATAGTCTGGCACCCGATGACCTGAAGATGGGGGCCGCAATGCGGTGCGGCGCGTCCATCGTGGCGCGTTTTGCCTGCGTGGGCGAGCGCGCCGCCCTGGACCGTCTGCATGGTTTCGCAGCCGACAAAATGGCGCGCTACAAGGATTTGCGCGATTTTCCCGGCGCGGATGTCACCTCGGGCCTGTCCGAAAACCTGACCTGTGGCGAGGTTTCGCCGCGCACGTGCTGGCTGGTCGGGCAAGGGGCATTGGATGAGGGTAATCCGGGTGCGGGCAAGTTCCTGTCAGAATTGGTCTGGCGCGAATTTGCCTATCACCTGATGTGGCATTTTCCGGCACTTGCGGCCCAGAACTGGCGCGATCAGTGGGATCGGTTCCCCTGGCGCGACGCCTCTGAGGAGTCAGCGCGCTGGCAGCAGGGGCGCACCGGCGTCCCCGTCGTCGATGCCGCGATGCGACAGATGTATGTGACCGGAACGATGCACAATCGGGCGCGGATGATCGTCGCCTCTTATCTGACCAAGCATCTGATGACGCACTGGAAAATCGGACTAGACTGGTTCGCGGATTGCCTGACCGATTGGGATCCGGCGGCTAATGCGATGGGCTGGCAATGGGTGGCCGGTTCCGGCCCGGATGCGGCACCTTTCTTTCGGATTTTCAATCCTGAGACTCAGGCAGGCAAGTTTGATCGCGAAAACCTCTATCAGGATCGCTGGATCGCCGAAACGCGGGGCACACCGCACGCCGACGCCCTCGCCTATTTCAAGGCGATCCCAAAGCGGTGGAACTGGTCGCCTGACGACGCCTATCCAGAACCCGCAATAACGCTGGCCGAGGGGCGCACGCGCGCGCTTGAGGCTTATCAGGTGTTGCGCGGGTGACCCAATGGGGCGGAAAATCGCCGCGGCGACGCAAAGGCAACAGGTGACGCGCGCCCGCCAAGCCGTTAACCTGTCGAGATAATTGACGTTTGACCAAGGGGATGGGGTCGCGCCATGACGATATTGACGACAACGCAAGGGCAGTCGGGACTGCTGCGGTACTTCAGCCAGGTTTTCGATATGGCCAGCCGGATGGCCGTGGGCAGATTGGACTTTCACCTGCCCGATGGCCGGGTGTTTCGCGCCGAAGGGGCCGCGCCCGGCCCGGTGGCCGAGCTGCACGTCAGCGACCCGGATATCTTTGCCCGCCTGATCCGAGAGGGTGATCTGGGATTCTCGGAAAGTTATCTGACGGGGGGCTGGTCGACGCCTGACCTTCAGGCCTTCATGGATCTGATGCACGCCGGGAATGACGAGATCTACGACGGGTTTCCCGGCATAAAACTTGTCCGCGCGTATGAGATGTTTCGCTTCTGGCTGCACTCGAACACCAAAAAGCAGGCGCGCAAAAATATCTCGGCGCATTACGATCTGGGCAACAAGTTCTACAGTCTGTGGCTGGATGACACGATGACCTATTCATCGGCAAAATTCGACAGTGGGCAGGAAAGCCTTGAAAATGCGCAGACCGCAAAATACGCCAGCATGGTTGACCAGATGGGCGTCGAACCGGGCGACCATGTGCTGGAAATCGGCTGTGGCTGGGGTGGATTTGCCGAATATGCGGCGGCCGAGCGTGGGCTGAAGGTCACCGGCCTGACGATCAGCTGGGAACAGCACGACTATGCGGTGGCGCGGATAAAGCGCGCCGGTCTGTCCGACAGGGTCGAGATCAAGATGCAGGACTATCGCGACGAACGTGGCACCTATGACGGCATTGCCAGCATCGAGATGTTCGAGGCCGTAGGCCAGAAATACTGGCCCACCTATTTCAACGCGGTCCGCCAGTGTTTGCGGCCGGGCAAGGCGGCGACACTTCAGATCATCACCATTCAGGACAAACGCTGGGATGTGTACCGCAAGGGTGTGGACTTCATCCAGAAGTACATATTCCCCGGCGGCATGCTGCCCGCCCCCAGCATTCTGAAGGCCGAAGTCGAGAAGGCCGGGCTGATGGTTGCACGCTCGATCGAGTTTGGCGAAAGCTATTCGCAGACCTTGCGTCGCTGGCACGGAACCTTCAATGACCGCTGGGATGAGGTTGCGGCCCTTGGATTCGATGACCAATTCCGGCGGATGTGGAATTTCTATCTGACCAGTTGCGCGGCGGCGTTTCAGACCGGGATTTGCGATGTCACGCAGATCACCGTGCGCCGTCCGGGTTGATGGGGCAGGGACCGGGAACAACGCCTCTGTCAGGGGTGTTTTGGATAAAAAGATATAGGCGATATGGCTGAACCATTGTGGCTGGGGCTGGATGTCGGAACCTCGGCCGTCAAGGCGTTGGTGGCCGACAGCGATGGCTGTGTTGTGGCGGATGGGTCGGCCCCGCTGACGACCGCATCACCGCAACCCGGCTGGTCCGAGCAGGATCCCGAAGATTGGTGGGCGGCGCTGTTGCTGGCCGTGGCGCGCGCGCGCGACGTTGCCGGTGACCGTTGGCGCGACATCGCGGGCATCGGGCTGTCGGGGCAGATGCATGGTGCCGTGCTGCTGGATGCGGACAGGGCGGTTCTGGCCCCCGTCATGCTGTGGAACGACACCCGCGCCGTGGCCGAAAGTGACGCGCTGAATGCAGCCGTGCCAGCGATTGCCGACATTGCCGGGGTTGCCGCATTGCCGGGGTTTGCCGCCCCGAAACTGCTGTGGATTGCGCGCGAGCGCCCCGCGCTTCATGCACGCATCCGCCATGCGCTGATGCCAAAAGACTGGATCGGAATGCGGCTGCATGGGCAGATGCTGTGCGATCCGTCAGATGCCGCCGGAACGCATCTGTTTGATCAGGGCGCGCGGGGCTGGCACGCTGGGCTTTGCAAGGCGGCGCAGGTCGATCCTGGCTGGCTGCCTGTGGTCCGCGCGGGCGATGCGGTCGCTGGGGGATTGCTTGAAGACGCGGCCCGGCACTTGGGTCTGCGCGTCGGACTGCCGGTTGCCGTGGGGGCGGGGGATACCGTTGCCGGTGCGGTTGGTGTCGGCGTGGTGCAGGCCGGGCGGGCGGTCATGTCGCTTGGAACCTCAGGCCAGGTGTTTCTGTGCGATGACCGGCACGCGCCGCGTGCCAAGGGACATGTTCATGCCTATGCGCATACGCTTGACGGGGTCTGGTTTCGCATGGCCGCGATGCTGAACGGGGCGCGGCCATTGGCGTGGTATGCCGGGGCGACGGCGCAATCTGTCCCTGATTTGTTAACCGCCGCCGGGCGTGCCGAGCTGACCCGAGTGCCGCTGTTTCTGCCTTATCTGACTGGAGAACGGACACCCCACGGCGACAGCGCTATTCGGGCCGGATTCCTGGGGCTTGCCGATGGTGCCAGCGGGGCAGAGATGGCCCGCGCGGTGGTTGATGGCATCGCCTACAGCTTTGCCGACGGGGCCCAGGCGCTTGGCGGGTTGGATGGATTGTCCCCGCTGGTGACAGGCGGCGGCGCGCAGAGCGATCTGGTCTTGCAGACATTGGCCGATGTGCTGGGCGTGCCGATCCGCAGACCCGAAGGCGCCGCATTGGGACCAGCGGCGGGGGCCGCGCGTCTGGCGTCGGTGGCGGCCGGGGCCGTTGCGCCCACGCGGCTGGCAGATGAACCGCCTGTGGCACGGGTGTTCACGCCGGATGCTTCGCAGGCGACGCGTCACCAGGCGCGGTTGGGCAGTTTTCGGGAACTGTATCGCGCCATCGCTCCGCTGGGTGGGTTCTGAGGGGGTGGGAGCCTCCGGCGGGGATATTTGGGGGTCAATGATGGGCGGGTCAGCGCGAAAAATCCGCTGTCTGCCAGCCCGGCAAATGCTGGTTCAGCAGGGCACGGATATCGGTAAGGCCCGCGGTGGTTAAGGCGGTGTCGAGGTGGCGAAGGACGCGGGGCAGGTGGCGCAGGTAGGCCGGTTTTCCGTCACGTTCCGCCAGCCGGATGAACAGGCCCGCGATTTTGGTGTGGCGCTGTGCCGCCAGAAGCGCATAGCGCGTGCGGAACGCGGTATCGTCCTGGGGGATCGCGCTGAGGTAGCGCTTTAGTATCGCTTCCTCCAGGCCCGGGGCCAGATCCCGCCGCGCGTCCTGTAGCAGCGAGGCCAGATCATATTCCGGCGCCCCGATCCGCGCGCCCTGAACGTCGATCAGACCACAGCTTTGCAGGCCATCGCGCGCGGGCAGGTGGATCAAGTTGTCGAGGTGGAAATCGCGCAGCACCAGGGCGCTGCGGTCATCGGCGACCTCGTGCAGGGCCTCGGCCCAGAGGCGTGCGAATGCGTCGCGAAAACTGTCGGTGTCGGGTGCTGGGTTGACGCGGGGAGCGAACCAGTCGGCGAAGATCAGTGTTTCGGACAACAGGAACGCGCCATCATAGTCGGGCAGGGCGATATCGGTCGCATCCGCCGCTTTGTGCAGGTGGATGATAGTGTCGATGGCGGCGGTGTAAAGCTCTGCTTCGGACCGGCCAGCCAGCAGTTCTGTGCTGTAGGTGCGGTGGCCGAAATCTTCGGCCAGATAGAATCCGGCATCGGGATCGGACTGGTGGGTGTGCGGGGCCGACAGGCAAAGGCGGTTCAGGTGGTCTGCAACGCGGGTGAAGACGGGTTGATCGGGATCGCCGGGGGGCACTTGAACCAGCAACTGGCCGGACCCTTTCAGGCGGAAATATCGCCGTGGTGAGGCATCGGCGGGCAGCGGGTCGGCGACTGCGGTGATGCCATGGGCCGCAAGCCAGTCCTGGCGATCGGCGGTGCGTGGATCGTTCTGGTGGGATAACTCGGACATCGGGTGCCTTTTTCGCGTCGTGGCGCAGGGGACCACCGTGTCGCCCGGCTTGCAAGGGCGGCGCGGTCAGATCCGCACGATCTTCAGCCGCGTCTTCAGGTCGGTGCGGCAGAATGCGTGCAAAAAGCAGGTCTGTTCCGAGATATCCAGCATTTCCTGCGCGGTTTCTTCGCTTTCGCTGGTCTGCAAGAACACATGGGTTTCGATTGGGTCGGCGCTTCCGGCGACGCCGGTGTGGCCCGACGCCCCGCCAAGGCTGAAGTGGGTGTCCTGGACGATGCGGTATTCCGGCAGGTCCAGGTTCAGCATCGACACAAAGCGACCGAACTGGGTCATAAAGCAGAACCCGATGCCTGCGCTGATCAAAGAGACCGCATCGGGTGCGCGGCCATCTTCCGAGCTGAGGAACTGAAAGGCGGTGCCATGGGGCGAATACTGCATGTGGCGGATCGCCTTGATGCCGTCGTCGCGCATTTCAGCAATCGCACCGATGTTCAGTCGCCGGTTCTGATCATCGCTTAGGGATGAACCACCAGCGGCTGTTCCTTGCGCGACTTCTTTTTTCGGGGTCAGGCCGTCTGGCGCGACCAGCGGCAAGGTGCCTTCAACCGGACGCGCCGCCGCAAATCCAGCACCCGGATCGCCCTGCGCGGTCGAGGTCATTGGTTTCGCCTTCGCGGTGGCCAGCGCCGCCCCGTTCCGGTTCAGCCGAAACAGGCTGTCGGTTTGCCCGCGCATCAACCCGTTCAGCGGCGAGGCATAGGTGGCATCACGCAGAAAGTCGTGCAGCGCAGCATCGGATAGGTCGCAGTCAACCTCGACCCGCAGGTCGATATTCTCGGCGCCGCCGACCATGGTGCGGCGCTGCATTGACCCCTTCATGGTGTAGTAATTGTCCTGAACCAGGCGCAGCTTGCGAATGACCACGCCGCGTTGTTCGGCAAGTGATGTAATCTCGTTCATGAAGCTGGCGACCATGCCACAGGACAGGAAGGACAGCGGGCAGGGCGCGGCATCATACCCGTTAAGGTACGCCCCCTCGTCCGAGACCAGCCGCCACGTGCGCCCGCTGCGCGCCGAGGTGACCAGCGCCTCTTTCTGGAACCCAGACAGGGCGCGCACCCAGGTTCGCAGGGCGTCGCCCTTGCGGATTTCCGGGGCGGACAGGCCCATCGCTTCGGCGTTGGAAACCGCGAAGAACGGCGCGAGGCTGCTTGCGCCGATGATGTCGTCACCCAATTTGGCCATCTGGCGCATCCTCATGCGGTTTGTCGGCGGTGTGTCGGCGGTTGGCACCCGCGACCAAGGTTTATGATGGCGCAAAACTGCGCGGACTGCCCCTAATCATCGGTATAGCGTTTGGGGGCGGGGCCGCGGTATTTCTGGGTCAGCTCTTCGGGCACTTCGGACCCGTCGAACAGGAATGGCATGACGCCCCGGCGCAGCGATCTGCCGCGCATTGCGAGAATCTCGGCCTCAGACCGGGTGACACGCTGGCTCATCCGGCGGCCCCATTCGGCGAGGTGTCCGTAAAGCCTGTCAACCACGGCCCCATGCGTATCGTCTTTGGCAAGGTCGTGGAATTCCTCGGGGTCGGTTTCAAGATCAAACAGCATCGGGCGGAACCCGCCTTCGGCATGCATCAGCTTGAAGCGGCCATCAAAGACCATGAACAGGCGCGCATCACGCGGCGCGATGCCCAGTTTCGCGGCCTGCGGCGTCGCGGAATAGTCATATTCGCTGATCACGTAGTCCCGCCACTGCGGATCCTCACCACGCAGCCAGGGCACAAGTGAGCGCCCTTCGATAATGTGATCCGGGACGTCGCTGCCGGCGGCCTCGACAAAAGTGGCGGCCAGATCAATGGATTCAACCAGCGCCCGGCAGATGGTGCCGCGTGTCGCGTCGGCCTCGGGGCGGGGGTCATAGACGATCATCGGAATTCGGACCGATGGATCGTGGAACAGATCCTTCTCTCCCAGCCAGTGATCGCCCAGATAGTCGCCGTGGTCCGAGGTCAGTACGATCATCGTGTCGTCCAACCGTCCGGTGGTCTTCAGATGGTCCAGCAGCACGCCCAACTGGTCGTCGCATTGCTTGATCAGGCCCATATAGGCCGGGATTACTTTCTGGCGCACCTCGTCGCGCTGAAAGGCTTGCGCAATGCTGTTGTCCATATAGGCGCCAAAGACCGGATGCGGGTTGTCACGTTCGACATCGTGGCGGTTGGGGGCCGGGACGTGGTTGGCCCCGAACATGTTGTGATAAGGGGCCGGGACGATATAGGGCCAATGCGGTTTGATATAGCTGACGTGCGCGCACCACGGGGCATCGGCCTGGACAATAAATTCGATGGTCTTGCGCGTCAGCCAGGGTGTTTCGCTGTCCTCTTCGCGGATGTTGGCCGGTTTGTCAGCGTTCTTGAACATCCAGCCGCTGGCAACATCGCCATCCTCCGCGATCCCGGCATTTGCAAAATCCGCCCAGGGGTTTTCGGATGGATAGCCCTTCTGCTTGAGGTATTCGTTGTACGGGGATCGGCGTTCGTCATAAAACCCATCCGGCCCTTCGGCCCAAAGACCATCGTCGCGAACCCATGTGTCAAAGCCACATTCGGACTGGCGCGCGCCGATCTGGCTGTCGGGCGACAGGCCCAGGCGCGCCATGCCTTCTGCATCGGCTTTCATGTGGGTCTTGCCGATCAGCCAGCACTCCATCCCAGCGCGGCGCAGATGGTCGCCCAGCGTCTGTTCACCCACGCGCAAGGGAAACCCGTTCCACTGCGCCCCATGGCTGGAGGCATAGCGTCCGGTATAGAAACACATCCGCGATGCGCCACAGATCGGCGACTGCACATAGGCATTGGAAAACCGCACGCCCATTGCTGCCACGCGGTCGAAGTTCGGCGTATCCAGATGCGGATGCCCTGCGCAGGACAGATAGTCAAAGCGCAGCTGGTCGTACATGATGAACAGAATATTCAAGCGGTGTTCCCTGATGCTAAAATCCCCGTCGGCATTGGGCCGTTTTTGTGCCGAGGATCTACGGTTTCACCAGTCCCGGTCATGCCATCACAGCGGTACTTTTGCCGCCGTTTTTGATCCGTCGGCAACGATCGTCACACAGCCCCGTTCCAATAGCCATTGGCGGCCGCGACGGTGGCAAAATGAGTCGCCACGACCTGGCTGACCTGGATCAGCGCATCTGCGTCCTCGGAATAGATCGGTCGCATCCGGTCGCGTGCCTCGGCATCGGGCTGGGTAAGCTTGACACCCATCCGGGACAGTTTGACCGCCAGGTCATAGCCGTCCTGCGGCGTTTCGGTAATCAGCGATGGAAGCCAGGTCGACATGATATGTCCTTTGATGGTTTGGGATGTCCGATATGTTCGGATTGTGTTGAAAAACTCCGAAATCAGAGCGTCGCGGATTTCTTGCGAAAACCTATGAAGCGAAATAGTCGGAAAGCTTTGACCACGAGACAGCGCATGGCTGCGCGTGAGCGCATGTAGGCGATTTGGGCCGACCCCCGCGCCAAAAATTTAGGATCGGGCTGCATGGAAAGAAAAATCATCGTTCAGGCCCTAAAACGGAGTTTTTCAACACAATCTTCGCACAAGTGTCGGCCATTGGTTCGGGCAGCGCAATATCTGCCCGTCCGGGAATATCCGGTATGGCCAGAACATCACATGGCGCGGGCGCGATTTCAGGCGAAGGCGCCCGCGAAGCGAACAGGCCCTAGAGCATGGTCCATTTAATCTGCAACATATCCGGCAGCCTTGAAGAGGTTTCTGCATTCTTCTGGTGGAAAGAGGTCGCAGGTTTGTGCGACGGATTGGAACAGCGCGTCGAAGGTACGTGCTTTCAGCCGTCGCAGATGTGCTTTGAGCTTGGCGTATGCCATTTCGATAGGGTTCAGGTCGGGGCTGTAGGGCGGCAGGAAGAGGAGCCAGCTTCCCTGCGCTTTCAGGATGGCCTGTGCCTTTGCGGATTTGTGGGACGACAGGTTGTCAGCGATCACGACGTCACCTGGCTGCAAGGTCGGAACCAATTGGGTTTCAATGTATATGTCGAAGGCGGCGCGGTTCATGGGGCCGTCCAGAACCCAGGGTGCGCTGAGTTCATCCATCCGCAGCCCGGCGATGAAGGTTTGCGTGCGCCAGTGGCCGAAGGGCGCGTCCGCCTCAAGCCGAGTCCCCCGGAGGGATCGGCCCCGCAGGCGTGTCATCTTGGTGGTGACGGCGGTTTCGTCGATAAACACCAGCCTATGCGGCTCACGGCGCATCCTCGGCATCCGACGCCGCCACTCGTATCGCGCGGCGCGAACCCGTTTGCGCAGCCTTTCCGTTGCGATCAGCTATTTTTTTATATGTGAACCCAAGGCGATGAAGCAAGTGACGCGAGAGCATCGCCGGTGTGGCGATTAGGTCATGCTCCTGCTTCAACGCTTCGGCCAGCTCCGGCATGGTGATGTCCGGTTCAGCTTGCACGCGTAATTTCAACCACTCGGACGCCGCGTCCAACTTGCTGCGTCGAGGCCGTCCTTGAGGCGCAGCTTTCACGCCGCCGGTTCGCCTTTTGCGCTGCATGATCCGCACCGCGCTCGCGACCGATATCCGCAAACGCCGGGCCGCCTCATGGCAGGAAAGTCCTTCATCTACCAGCGCGACGACGCGCTCTCGAATGTCCAAAGACAGTGATTTCCCCATGATCCACCTCCACATTCGGTGAATCACAAAATCAGACCTCTGGGAATCCCATCGATTCAGATTTCAAGGACGGCGCTCTAGAACCCTCGGTCGTCAATCAGCGCCGTTGGTTTGGCAAAGCGGATCAGATCTTCGGGGTTCCGAATCTCGATCAAAGTGCCAACAACCTTGATCCCATGCGGCTCCAACCCCTTGAACGCGCGGCTCAAGTTTTCCGGGGTCATACCCAGGACCGAGGCCAGGCGGCGCTTTTCCATGGTCAGTTCGAAGGCGTCCGATCCGGCGGCTTTCCATTGCCGCAGAAGATAGTTTGCCAGCCGCTCACGCGAGGTGCGCAGTTTCAGATCCTTCGTGTTCTTGACGACGGAGCGATAGCATTGCGACAGCTCCGCCACGATGGACCGGGCGAATTGGGTGTCCTGGTCAAAGACGTGGCGTACGTCTTCGGAAGGCAGCAGGACAATGCGGCTTTTTTCCAGCGTGCGCGCAGACATCAGATAGGGCGCGTTTCTGATCGTGGCGGCAAGAATGAACGTAGATACGGCGCGCACCGTCGCAAGGCTGGTTTCCCGCCCGTTCCAGGATGAAAACAGATCGACCGAACCTGACACGACGATATGCAGGAAATCGGGGGTTTCGGCTTCGCTGATCAGGTCAATGCGCGGCGGAAAATTCTGCACATAGGACCCGCGCATCAGCGCCTCGAAGTTCGCGGGTTCCATGCCGCGAAACAGGTCGAGGTCGCGCAGGTCGTGTCTGTACGACTCGGTCATCTGTCGGGCCGCACCTTCCCCTTGGTTGGGAAAAACCATCACGGGCGGCTTGATAATTGTCAAGTGGCTGATTGACCGATGGGGTCATCGGATTTGACGTCCGCCAACGCGCCGCCTGACATATGTTTGTAACCCGTTTATTTTGCTGCATTTTTTCCGATCAATTGATTCAGATCAACCGGCCCTTCGGTCGCCGGACGCACATCCATTCCAACACGAAAGCAGCCGCCCCAAGGCTGCAAACTGTCGGAGGGACCGCGATGGAGCATCAGAACAAGGCCACAGTGCTGTGGTCAAATTTCCTGAACGTGAAGATGGTGCAGATCAGAACCTTCCACATGACGTGGTTTGCGTTCTTTTCGTGCTTTTTTGCCTGGTTCGGCATCGCCCCCCTGATGAGTGTTGTGCGAAACGAACTGAACCTGACGCCCGATCAGATCGGCTGGGCCATCATCGGATCGGTTTCGATGACGATTTTCGCGCGGCTGTTCATTGGCTGGCTGTGTGACCGGATCGGACCCCGCAAATCCTATACCTGGCTGCTGATCCTCGGGTCGCTGCCGGTGATGGGCATTGGTCTGGCTCAGACGTTCGAAACCTTCCTGCTGTTCCGGGTTCTGATCGGCTGTATCGGCGCGTCTTTCGTCATCACTCAATACCATACGTCGGTGATGTTCGCGCCCAACGTGGTCGGGCAGGCCAACGCCACCTCGGCCGGTTGGGGCAATCTGGGTGGTGGTGTTACGCAATTCGTCATGCCGCTGCTGTTTTCGGTCATGGTCGTGGGCTTCGGCTTTTCCGAGGCGATCGGCTGGCGCCTGTCGATGGTCGTGGTCGGGGTGATCATCTTCCTGACCGGCATCGGATACTACTTCCTGACGCAGGATGCGCCCGACGGCAATTTTGACGACCTGCGCGCGCAGGGGCGCATGGAGGAAAAGAAGAACGTCACCGGAAACTACATGCACGCCTTGAAGGACCCAAGGGTTTGGGTTCTGTTCGTGATCTACGGCGCGTGTTTCGGGATCGAACTGACGGTCAACAACGTCGCGGCCCTCTATTTCATGGACTACTTCGACCTGACGCTGGTGACGGCGGGGTTCGTTGCGGCCTCTTTCGGGCTGATGAACCTGTTTGCGCGCACATTGGGCGGCATCTTTGGCGACAACTTCGGTTCGCTCTGGGGTTTGAAGGGGCGGGCATTCTGGTTGTTTATCTGCCTGTTCTTTGAAGGCTGCGCGCTGATGCTGTTCAGCCAGATGCAGGTGCTGTTCCTGGCGCTGCCATCGCTGATCGTCTTTTCACTGTTCACCCAGATGGCCGAGGGGGCGACCTATTCCGTCGTGCCGTTCATCAACAAGAAGGCCCTGGGCGCCGTTGCGGGCGTGGTCGGGGCGGGCGGAAACGCTGGCGCGGTTCTGGCCGGTTTCCTGTTCAAGAACGTCATCGACTGGTCCGACGCGTTCCTGATCCTTGGCGTCGTCGTCACCTGCGCGTCGTTCCTGGCCTTCTTCGTCCGGTTCTCGACCCGTCAGGAAGACGAGGAGCGCGCGAATTTCGCCGCCGCCAATATCGAGACTTTGCGCGCGCGCAGCCAAGGCCAATGCCGCGCTGGAAGAAGGGCTGTCGGCGATCTCGGCAAGGGACGGCAGCGCAAAACCGGCTGAATGACATATCGGCGGGCCAGCCCGGCCCGCCACAACCCTCATCCAGGAGAATGCGTGTGGGACAAGATCTGAGGAACTGGAACATCGAGGATGACGCCTATTGGTCATCGACCGGGCGGGCGATTGCAACGCGCAACCTGTGGATTTCGATCCCGTCGCTGCTGTGCGGATTTGCGGTCTGGCTGTACTGGGGGATCATCACCGTCCAGATGCTGAACCTCGGCTTCGCGTTCGAGAAATCCGATCTGTTCACGCTGGGCGCCATCGCGGGTTTGACCGGGGCAACTTTGCGCATCCCCTCGACCTTCTTCATCCGCATCGCGGGCGGGCGCAATACCATCGTCTTCACCACCGCCCTGCTGATCATTCCAGCGGCTGGCGCGGGGCTTGCGTTGCAGGACCCGGATACGCCGCTGTGGTATTTCCAGATCCTGGCGTTCCTGTCGGGGATCGGCGGGGGCAATTTCTCATCCTCGATGTCGAACATCAGTTTCTTCTACCCGAAGAAAATCCAGGGCTATGCGCTGGGGATGAACGCGGGTCTGGGCAACTTCGGCGTGACCACCATGCAGATCCTGATCCCGCTGGTGATGACATTCGGCCTGTTTGGCGGCGAAAGCCGTACGCTGGTCAACACCTCTGGCACATTGATCGGGAAAATCCCCGCGGGAACCGAGACCTATATTCAGAACGCGGGCCTGATCTGGCTGGTGTTCCTGATCCCGCTGGCCATCATCGGCTGGTTCGGCATGAACAATATCCGGGATGAACATGTCTCGCCCAATATCCCGAACCCGATCGGAGCGTTCGCAACGATCACCGGGATGCTGCTAATCGGCTTTGTCACGGCGGCGATTGGCTTGTGGTTGCTTTTGCCGACAACGGCTTCCGGGCTCCCAACCTCGGGCATCGGTCTGTCGAAATGGATCGTGTTGCCCATCGTCATCGCGCTGACCGTGCTGGGCCTGAAGATGATCCCCGGCGCCGTCGGGCAGAACCTGGGCCGTCAGTACCGGATCTTCGGCAACAAACACACCTGGGCGATGACGGTGATCTATACCATGACCTTCGGGTCGTTCATCGGCTATTCGGCGGCACTGGCGCTGACCATCAAGGTCGTATTCGGCTTCAGCCATGTCCCGGTTGAGGGCGTCATGACCCACGATATGGTCAATCCGAACGGGCCATCGGCCCTGATGTTCGCTTGGATGGGGCCATTCATCGGCGCCCTGATCCGCCCGATTGGCGGCATGATGGCGGACAAGCTGGGCGGAGCAAGGGTCACGCAATGGATCTCTATCGTGATGGTCGCCTCGGCCCTTGGCGTCGCCTACTTCATCCAGGCGGCCTATGCCTCGGCCACGCCCGAGCAGTATTTCTATCCATTCCTCGGGCTGTTCCTGATCCTGTTCGCCGCCACCGGAATCGGCAACGGATCGACCTTCCGCACCATCGCCGTGGTGTTTGACAAGGAACAGGCGGGCCCCGCCCTGGGCTGGACTGCGGCGGTTGCGGCTTATGGCGCGTTCATCATCCCGAAGGTGTTCGGCGAACAGCTGAAGGCAGGCCACCCCGAATACGCGCTTTACGGGTTTGCGATCTTCTATGCGGTCTGCATCGCCATCAACTGGTGGTTCTACCTGCGGCCCAATGCCTACGTGAAAAACCCCTGATCCAGACGCCAGCCTGTCCCGGCCAATCGGCGCCGGGGCAGGGCATTTTCACCCGGAGACACTGACATGAGCCACCTCCTCGACAGATTGAACTTCCTCCAGTCAAACGAACTGGAAACATTCTCGGACGGGCATGGGCACGTGACCCGTGAAAACCGCGATTGGGAAGACACTTATCGCAATCGCTGGCGGCACGATAAAGTTGTCCGTTCGACCCATGGGGTAAACTGCACAGGCTCTTGCAGTTGGAAGATCTACGTCAAATCCGGGATCGTGACCTGGGAAACCCAGCAAACGGATTACCCGCGCACCCGCGCCGACCTGCCGAACCATGAACCGCGCGGCTGTGCGCGAGGCGCGAGCTACAGTTGGTACCTTTACAGTGCGAACCGGGTGAAGAACCCGCTGGTACGGGGGCGGCTGATGAAAGTCTGGCGCAAACTGCGCGAGACGTTGGAGCCGATCGAGGCCTGGACCAAGCTGCAATCTGACCCGATCCTGCGCGCGTCCTATGTTGAAACCCGCGGCAAAGGCGGCTTCGTGCGCGCAACCTGGGACGAAGCGACCGAGATCACCGCCGCCGCCAATGCCTATACCGCAAAAACCTATGGTCCTGACCGGGTGTTCGGCTTTTCGCCGATCCCGGCCATGTCGATGGTCAGCTATGCCGCCGGGTCGCGCTACCTAAGCCTGATGGGCGGTGTCTGCATGTCATTCTATGATTGGTACTGCGATCTGCCGCCAGCGTCCCCGATGACATGGGGCGAGCAAACGGATGTTCCCGAAAGCGCCGACTGGTACAACTCGGGCTATCTGTTGTTGTGGGGGTCAAACGTGCCGCAGACACGGACCCCCGACGCGCATTTCTATACCGAGGCACGCTATAAAGGCACAAGATCCGCCGTCATCTGCCCGGATTATTCCGAGGCCGCGAAATTCGGCGATGTCTGGCTGAATGCAAAACAGGGCACGGATGCAGCGCTGGCGATGGCCTTCGGCCACGTGATCCTGCGCGAATTTCATCTGGATCGGCAGGCCGAGTATTTTGAGGATTACACCCGCAAGTACTCAGATTTTCCGATGCTGGTGCGACTGGACGAAAAGGACGGGCGCTTTGTGCCGGGCCGGTTCCTGCGCGCCGATGATCTGGACGACAAACTGGGCGAGGCGAATAACCCGGAATGGAAGACCGTCGCCTATGATGAGCTTTCGGACAGCCTGGTCGCGCCGAACGGATCAATCGGCTACCGCTGGGGCGAAGACGGAGAGTGGAACCTGGAGGAACGCGCCTGCGATTCCACGACCCGGCTGAAGATGTCGCTGGTTCTGGAAGAAGATCAGGACTCGGTCATCGGCGTCGATTTCCCCTATTTCGGTGGCGAGGCGGTCGGGCAGTTCAAGACCGACGCCACGCACCCCGACATTCTGACCCGCAGCGTCCCGGTCAAGAAAATCAAAACCGCCGGGGGTGAGATTGCAGTCGCGACGGTATTTGACCTGTTCTGCGCCAACTATGGGCTGGACCGGGGATTGGGCGGCGACTGGGTGACCAGCGATTATTCCGACGACATGCCCGGAACGCCCGCCTGGGCGGAAAAGATCACCGGGGTTCCTGCGGACAAGATCATCCACGTCGCGCGCGGATTTGCCGACAACGCCGAAAAGACCAAAGGCAAGTCGATGATCATCATCGGTGCGGCGATGAACCACTGGTTCCACATGGATATGAACTATCGCGGTGTCATCAACATGCTGGTGATGTGCGGCTGCGTCGGGCAATCGGGCGGCGGCTGGGCGCATTACGTGGGGCAGGAAAAGCTGCGCCCGCAAACCGGCTGGCAACCGCTGGCCTTCGCGCTGGACTGGAACCGCCCGCCACGGCACATGAACTCAACCTCCGCCTGGTATGCACATACGGATCAGTGGCGTTACGAGACGCTGAAGGCAGACGAGATTCTGTCACCAACTGCGCCCGAGGGCGATTGGGACATCAGCCTGATAGACTATAACATCCGGGCCGAACGCATGGGCTGGCTGCCCTCGGCGCCGCAGCTGAAAACCAACCCGTTGGACGTCGCAAAGGCCGCCGCAGATGCGGGCAAAGAGGTTCCGGCCTATGTGGCCGAAAATCTGAAATCAGGTGATCTGGAAATGGCCTGCGAAGACCCGGACAACCCGGCCAACTGGCCGCGCAACCTGTTTGTGTGGCGCTCGAACCTGCTGGGATCATCGGGCAAGGGGCATGAATACTTCCTCAAGCATCTGCTGGGCACCGATCATGGCGTCATGGGCAAGGATCTGGGCGAAGACGGCGGACAATTGCCCAAAGAGGCCAGGTGGCATGATGAGGCGCCACGCGGAAAGCTTGATCTGCTGGTGACCATCGACTTTCGCATGTCCACCACAGCGGTTTATTCGGACATCGTTCTGCCAACGGCCAGTTGGTACGAAAAGGACGACATGAACACGTCCGACATGCACCCGTTCATCCACCCGTTACAGGCGGCGGTTGATCCGGCTTATGAAAGCAAATCGGACTGGGAAATCTTCAAGGCGATCGCGAAGAAGTTTCAAGAGATCGCTCCGGGGTATCTGGGCAAGGAAACCGACATTGTCGCGCTTCCGATCCTGCATGACACCCCTGCCGAGATTGCTCAGGATCAGGTCAAGGACTGGAAGAAGGGTGAATGCGATCTGATCCCCGGCAAGACCGCCCCGGCCTTTGTGGCGGTCGAACGGGACTATTCCGCGATCTATGACCGGTTCACGGCCCTTGGGCCGATGCTGGACAAGCTGGGCAATGGCGGCAAGGGGATCACCTGGAACACCCAGGACGAGATTGACAATCTTGCAGCACTGAATGGCGTTCAACTGGACGGGGCGGCGGCGGGCAGGCCGAAGATCGAAACCGCGATTGATGCCTGCGAAGTGATCCTGATGCTGGCGCCCGAAACCAACGGCAACGTGGCCGTGAAAGCCTGGGAAGCGCTGGAGAAAGCCACCGGACGCGATCACGCGCATCTGGCCGAGGGTGAGCATGGTAACAAGATCCGCTTCCACGACATCGCCGCCCAGCCGCGCAAAATCATCTCGTCGCCGACATGGTCGGGCATCGAAAGTGACAAGGTCAGCTATAACGCCGGCTATACCAACGTGCACGAGCTGATCCCTTGGCGCACGCTGACGGGGCGGCAACAGCTTTATCAGGATCACCTTTGGATGCGTGCGTTTGGCGAAGGCCTCATGTCGTATCGCCCGCCGGTCGACCTCAAGACGATCACGGCGGATGTGCAGGATGCGGGCGATACCCTGGTCCTGAACTTCATAACCCCGCACCAGAAATGGGGCATCCATTCGACCTATACCGACAACCTGCTGATGCTGACGCTGAACCGGGGCGGCCCTGTGGTCTGGTTGAGTGAGAATGACGCCAAATCCGTCGGCATCGCCGACAATGACTGGGTCGAAGCCTATAACATCAACGGTGCGCTGACTGCGCGGGCTGTGGTCAGCCAGCGGATCAAGGATGGCACCGTCTTCATGTATCACGCGCAGGAAAAGATCGTGAATACGCCGGGGTCCGAAAAGACCGGAAACCGGGGCGGCATCCACAACTCGGTCACCCGCGCAACGCTGAAGCCGACGCATATGATCGGCGGCTATGCGCAGCAATCTTACGGCTTCAACTATTACGGAACCGTCGGGTCGAACCGGGACGAATTCGTCGTCGTTCGAAAAATGAACAAGGTCGATTGGCTTGATGCCGAAAAGGCCTGGCAACCCACCAAAGAGGAGGCAGCGACATGAGAATCCGCGCGCAAATCGGCATGGTGCTGAACCTCGACAAATGTATCGGCTGCCACACCTGTTCTGTCACCTGCAAGAACGTCTGGACCAGCCGGGACGGCGTCGAATACGCATGGTTCAACAACGTCGAAACCAAACCCGGCACCGGGTATCCGACCGATTGGGAAAACCAGGCGCGCTGGAAAGGCGGGTGGGAGCGGACGAAATCCGGCAAGCTCCAACCCCGGCAGGGCGCAAAATGGCGCATCCTGTCCAACATCTTCGCCAACCCCAACATGCCCGAGATCGACGATTATTATGAACCCTTCGATTTCGACTATGACCATCTGAAATCCGCGCCCGAACTGGAGGCGTTCCCGACGGCGCGCCCACGCTCAAAAATCACCGGAGAGCGGATTCAGAAGATCGAAAAGGGCCCCAACTGGGAGGAGATTCTGGGCGGCGAATTCTCCAAACGTTCAGAGGACTACAATTTTGAGGGGATCGAAAAGCAGATCTACGGGGAATACGAAAACACCTTCATGATGTATCTGCCCCGGCTGTGCGAACACTGCCTCAATCCAACATGCGTCTCGTCCTGCCCGTCCGGCGCGATTTATAAGCGCGAAGAAGACGGCATCGTGCTGATCGACCAGGAAAAATGCCGCGGCTGGCGGATGTGCGTCAGCGGCTGCCCTTACAAGAAGGTCTATTACAACTGGTCGACCGGTAAATCCGAGAAATGCACCCTGTGTTACCCCCGGATCGAAAGCGGCAATCCCACCGTCTGTTCGGAAACCTGCGTCGGGCGCATCCGCTATCTGGGCGTCATGCTCTACGATGCCGACAAGATCGAAGAAGCCGCCAATATGGAGGACACGCAAGACCTCTATGACGCGCAGCTGGGCGTGTTCCTTGATCCCAATGATCCGGTGGTGATCGAAACCGCGCGAGCCGATGGCATTCCCGAAGACTGGATTAAGGGCGCGCAGGAAAGCCCGATCTGGAAGATGGCGATGGAATGGAAAGTCGCCTTCCCGCTGCACCCGGAATACCGCACCCTACCGATGGTCTGGTACATCCCGCCGCTGTCACCGATCCAGAACGCCGCCGAGGCGGGCGCGATCGGGACCGAGGCCGGGATGCCCGACGTCAGGAACCTGCGCATACCGGTTCGTTACCTTGCCAATATGCTGACGGCGGGGGACGAAGCGCCGGTGATCAGCGCGCTGGAACGAATGCTGGCGATGCGATCCTACATGCGCTCCAAAACGGTCGAAGGCGTGATCGACGAAGGCATTGCGGCCCGCGTCGGGCTGTCGGGCCGGGTGATCGAGGACATGTACAAAATCATGGCCCTTGCGGATTACGAAGACCGTTTCGTGATCCCGACGACGCACCGCGAACAGGTGGAAGACGCCTATGACCTGCGGGGCGGCTGCGGCTTCACCGATAGTAACGGTTGTTCCACCGGCACCTCCAAAGGGTCGCTGTTCGGTGGCTCCAGCAAACCGCTCAAGATGCCGACGGAGGTACAATAGCATGGACCGCACCCTCAAATCGCTATCGCTGATCCTCAGCTATCCGACTCGCGAGTTGCAGCACGCGATGCCCGAGATCGGCGCCGTTCTGGTGTCAGACAGCCGGTTGACGGCAGCGGCCCGGCGGGCGCTGCGCCCGCTGGTCGATGATCTGGCGCAGCGCGACATTTATGCGTTGCAGGAAACCTATGTCATGCTGTTTGATCGGTCGCGCACCCTGTCGCTGAACCTGTTCGAACATGTGCATGGCGAAAGCCGGGACCGCGGCGGCGCGATGGTGTCGCTGGTGGAAACCTACAGGGCAGGTGGGTTTGATCCGGCCACCTCGGAACTGCCGGATCATCTGCCGGTGCTGCTGGAATTTCTGGCAACCCGGCCATTTGGCGAGGCACAGGAAACTCTGGCAGATGCGGCCCATATCTTTGATGCGCTGAAAACGCGGTTGACCCGCCGCGAAAGCAGCTATGGGGCCGTGTTTGCCAGCCTTTTACAACTCGCCGGGGCCAGACCCGACAAGGAGGCTGTCGCCGAGATGCTGGCGTAGCCCGACGACGATCCAACCGACCTGGAGGCACTGGATGAGGTCTGGGAGGATTGCGAAGTGCTGTTCGGTCCTGATCCAAACGCCGGATGCCCGCAGGTGCGTGAGATGCTGTCGCAGATGGATATCCCCGTCACCCCCGCACCCCAACACGCCGCAGAATAAGAGAAGGAAAAGACATGTTCTGGAACTTCGACATTGACTATTTCATCTTCGGGATCATGCCCTACATCGCGCTGACCGTGCTGATTGTCGGCAGCATTGCGCGGTATGAGCGTGATCCGTTCACCTGGAAATCCTCGTCCAGTCAGCTGTTGCGCCGCAAGCAACTGGTCTGGGGCTCGATCCTGTTTCATGTCGGGATTATCACGGTGTTCGGGGGCCATCTGATCGGCCTGTTCACACCGATTGCCGTGCTTGACGCGCTTGGCATCCCCCATACCCTGAAACAATGGATGGCCGTGGTTCTGGGCGGCACGGCGGGGATCATCGCACTGATCGGGGCCACGATGCTGATCCACCGCCGCGTGTTCGATCCACGCATCTGGCGGCACACCAGCTTTGCGGACATCGGCATTCTGGTGCTGATCTGGCTGCAACTTCTGATTGGCCTAGGGACGATCTTCCTGACGTTGCAGCATATGGACGGCGCGGAAATGGTCCGCTTCATGACCTGGTCGCAAAGCGTGATCGTGCTGAACCTGAATGCCTGGGCGATGGTCGTGGATGTGCACTGGCTTTACAAAACGCACATCTTTCTGGGCCTGCTGATCACCATGCTGTTCCCGTTCACGCGGCTGGTACACATGATCTCGGGCTTTGCAGCACCGTTCCGGTTCCTGCTGCGCCCGGGCTATCAGGTGGTCCGCTCGCGCCGGCAAACGGCGCTGCCCAAGCGGCGCGATCCCAAAACCACACCAGCGGAGTGATCGCCATGCACGCAGGTTTGTTCCCCGACCTCATCATCAACGGAGAGGTGGTGCCCCATGACCAGGTCGCCGCCGAAACGCAGAACCACGAAGCGCCCAAAGGCAAACCCGGCATTGCCTGGCGCAAGGCCGCGAACGCGGTCGCGATCCGCACGCTTCTGTTGCAGGAATCCCGTTCGCGCGGATTGGTCCCCCAGTGTCAGGAGGTTGCCCCGGGCCGCTTTGAAACAGAAGAAGAGGCGCTGATCCGGGGCCTGCTGGAACAGGAGGTCGCGGTCGCGCAACCGCCCGACTCTGATATCCGGGCTGAGTGGGCGCGCGATCCAACACGCTTTCGCACGCCACCCTTGTGGGAGGTTTCGCATATCCTGTGCGCCTGCGATCCGCGCGATGACGCCGGGCGTGACAAAGCGCTGATCCGGGCCAAAACCATTGCTGGCATGGCCGCGAATGATCCCAAGGGATTCGCGACATTGGCAGCACGCGAAAGCGATTGCGGTTCCAAGTCGTCGGGCGGCGCGCTTGGGCAGCTTGGCCCCGGTGATACAGTGCCCGAGTTCGAAGCCGCATTGCGCAGCCTGACAGAGGGCGACATCACGGCCGAGCCGGTTTTGACCCGCCATGGCTATCACGTCATCCGGCTGGATGCGCTTGCGCAAGGCAGGGTCCTGACGTTCGAGGCTGTTCGCCCCAGGATTGCTGAAGCCATGGAAAAGGCCACATGGGCCGATTGTGTTGAAAAACTCCGTTTTAGGGCCTGAACGATGATTTTTCTTTCCATGCAGCCCGATCCTAAATTTTTGGCGCGGGGGTCGGCCCAAATCGCCTACATGCGCTCACGCGCAGCCATGCGCTGTCTCGTGGTCAAAGCTTTCCGACTATTTCGCTTCATAGGTTTTCGCAAGAAATCCGCGACGCTCTGATTTCGGAGTTTTTCAACACAATCGGCCAAAACCGCGCGCGCCTTTGTCGACCGATTGATCGGGGCGGCGGATATTCAAGGCGCCGATTTCAACATCGCCTGAGCATGGGGGGACCTTGACCATGGCACAGGAAATAAAGCGATTGGCGCTGACCGGGCCGGTTGGTTCATCTGAAGGCGTTATTCTGGAAAACGCGCTTGCCCCGCGGATTGCGAACACCCGCCCAAATGGCGCGGGTCATGCAGCCGTTCGGTTTCAATTGCCGACCCGCCACCCCCTCGATCCAATGCGTGCGGCATCCCGGTGTTAGCCGACATTCTGGCCCGAAACGCGCAGTGGTCCGCAAACAGGAACGCGCAGGAACCGGGGTATTTCGCCCGGCTGGCAACCCGCCAATCGCCCGAGTTCTTCTGGATCGGCTGTTCGGACAGCCGCGTTCCGGCCAATGTCGTCGCGGGCCTCGACCCCGGTGAGGTCTTCGTACATCGCAACGTCGCCAACGTGATCCATTCAAGCGACATGAACATGCTGTCGGCGCTGGAATTTGCCGTCGATGCGCTGAGTATCCGTGAAATCATCGTATGCGGACACTATGGCTGTGGCGGAGTTGCCGCAGCAACGCAGGACCTGCCGCATGGGCTGGCGGATCATTGGCTGGAGCCGATCCGACGGCTTGCGCGGGCCTATGCACTCGACCTTGCGCGGACGGATACGGAAGAGGCGCTGCGCGACCGGCTTGCCGAACTCAACGTCGCCGAAGGGGTGCGCCGCGTTGCCGAAACACCGATTATTCAGCGTGCCTGGCAAAACGGCGTCGGCATTCGGGTTCACGGGTTGATCTATGGGCTGATTGTGTTGAAAAACTCCGAAATCAGAGCGTCGCGGATTTCTTGCGAAAACCTATGAAGCGAAATAGTCGGAAAGCTTTGACCACGAGACAGCGCATGGCTGCGCGTGAGCGCATGTAGGCGATTTGGGCCGACCCCCGCGCCAAAAATTTAGGATCGGGCTGCATGGAAAGAAAAATCATCGTTCAGGCCCTAAAACGGAGTTTTTCAACACAATCGGCTGAAAGACGGGCTGCTGCGCGATCTGGATTGCACGCTGGGTCCGGGCCATTTCCTGCAAGGGTCCGACTGAGGCCGGGGCGGGCAATGGCAGACCCCACCAACAGCTTGCGTGATGCCAAAGGGGCCGCGTCCGGGCCTGATCTGGATCAACTGCCCTATGGCATCTCTGGGTCACAAGTGGCCTATGAACGGGGCCTCCTGCTGCACACGCGGGATCGCGGTGCGGGTAGGGGGCTTGCGATAAACAACTAACACGCCGTTGATCAGATCGACGGCGGACAGATTTTGGGACGGCAATGACCGACAGATACCATTCCTACCTGGGCCGCAACGTTCCCCGCTATACCAGCTATCCGACCGCACCGCATTTTTCCCAATCGGTCGGCGACCGGGATTACGCGGCGTGGCTGGCGGATCTGGACGTGGACGCGGCGATATCCCTCTACCTCCATGTTCCGTTTTGTCGACAGCTTTGCTGGTACTGTGGCTGCAATATGAAGCTGGCAAAACGCGACGCCCCGGTTGCGCAATACGCCCGCACGCTTGTGCAGGAGGTTGACCTGCTGGCGTGGCACTTGCCCGGACGGATGACCATCTCGCACCTGCATTGGGGCGGTGGCACGCCCACGGCGCTGGTGCCCGAGGATCTGGCGCGGGCCATGGACGCGGTGCACCGCCGGTTCCGGGTTCTGCCCGATGCGGAGCTTGCCATCGAAAGTGACCCGCGCACCCTGACCAGCGCCATGATCAGCCGGATTGGGCAGTTGGGCTTCACTCGCGCAAGCTTTGGCGTGCAGGAATTCGATCCACGGGTACAGAAGGCGATCAACCGGATCCAACCGCCCGCGATGGTGCAGAAATCCGTCGACGGTCTGCGCGCCGCCGGGGTCGGGGGCATCAACTTCGACCTGATCTATGGCTTGCCGTATCAGAGCGTTGAAACCCTGCTGGGAACAATCAACATCTGCGCTGGCATGCGGCCTGACCGGATTGCCCTGTTCGGCTATGCGCATGTGCCCTGGATGGCCAAGAAACAACGGCTGATTGACGAAGCCGCCTTGCCCGGCCCAAGCGCACGCCTTGCCCAGGCCAATGCCGCCGCCGAGGCGCTGAAACAGGCCGGATATGTCGCCATCGGGCTGGATCACTTTGCCCTTCCATCGGACGCAATGGCCAAGGCCGCCAAGGCCGGTCATCTGAGGCGCAATTTCCAGGGCTATACCACCGACCGGGCCGAAACCATGCTGGGTGTCGGGGCAACGTCAATCGGGCAGACGCCGTCGGGCTATGTCCAGAACCTGTCGGAAACCGGTGCCTGGGCGCGCGCCGTTACGATGGGCCGATTGCCGGTCGGAAAGGGCATCGCCCTGACAGGGCAGGATCGTCTGCGCGGTTATGTCATCGAACAACTGATGTGTTCGGGCGCGGTGGACCTGGCCCAGGCCGCCCGTCGGTTCGAGGCACCCGGCAACTGGTATCGCATCCATGAAGCAAAGCTGGCCGAATTTGAGCGTGACGGCCTGATCACCCGACGCAACGACCAGATCACCGTTACCCCGCTGGGATTGCCGGTCGTGCGTGTCGTCGCGGCAACATTCGATGCTTATCTGGCCGAAGGCGCGGCACGCCACGCCGTCGCCGTCTGAAACACAACCGCAGGCCGCGCGTAGCCAGTGAGGGGACCGTGCCAGCGCTGAAATTGATGCACGAGATTGTCCCGTATCCGCATGGTCGCTCAGACATGACCTGCAATGCTATTTCTCTACGACCGCCAACCCCAGCTTTGACGCGACATCGGGCAGATGCGCCAAAAGAAAACCCTGGAATTCCCTGACGATTGGGCTGTGTGTCCGGCCCCCATGCATCAGCAGGCTGATTTCCCTGTCACAGGTCCTGTGCTCCATCGGAATCGCCACCAGAGGTTCCGCCAATTGGCGCGTCGCCAGCCCGGGCAAGACTGTGTACCCCAACCCTGACTGAACCATGGCAAACAAAGACGAGACATTTCGCGCAGAAAGCTTGCTGTCAGCATGCAACGCCTGAGCCATCGGAGAGTCTATGTCTTTGAGCGTTTCATTGGCGATCAGTTCTGATCCGTCCAGATCTTTCCAGCGCAATGGCCCGTCACTTGACGCCAGACGCGAACTTGAAAGACACACGACATGCAATCGATCCTTAAAAAGCGCCGTTTTTTGCAGCGCTTGTTCCGAAGGCGCCGGTCCGGCGATTCCCAGATCAGAATGCCCGCGTTCGATCATTTTATGGACACTCACGCTGTCGCTGTCTGTCACCTCAACCTCAGCACTGTGATGTCGCGCCATGAAATCGCGCAACAGATTTGGTAAAATCAACGCTGCGACAGATGGGACCGACGCAATCCGCAACCGCCCGGAATAGCCCTTGGCGTAGTCAGAGATAAGCTCCTGAAGCCGATCGTTTTCCCGCAACAACTCCTCGGCCCGGTCGCGCACATATCGACCCAGATTTGTAAGTTCCTTCTTTCGATCCGTCTCAAACAGGGCACCGCCCAACTGGCCTTCAAGCTGCGCAAGTTTCATCGACAGCGCGGATTGAGTGCGCCCAAGTTCTTCGGCGGCATCTTTCAGACCGCCATGGCGGCTGATCACAACGAATGCGCGAAGAAGGTCCAGTTTTATCATACGGCCATCACTTCAGAAAACCTGAAATTTCTTTCAATAGTATTCGATTGCTTGATGTACGGTCGCTTGAATAGATAATCAACAGCGGATTCTGACTCACATTCAAACTCGATGACATCAAGCAACTCCGTAGGGCATCGACATCGAAGGATTCAGAGTGCTGTAGCCGAACATCCAACCAAAAAAGGGCAGCTGCTGCCCCACGTTTACCAACAGGAGAATACCATGAAGAACGCACTATTAGCAGGCGCGCTTTGCACAATGCTCGCCCCAGGCGTCGCGATGGCAGACGAATGTGGTGACGTTTCCGTCGCCGATATGAACTGGGCATCCGGGGCAATCATCACCCGGATTACCGAATTTCTGATGGTTCAGGGCTATGGTTGTGACGTGACACTTGTGCCTTCGGCCACGACAACCTCGGTCGCATCGCTTGCGGAAAAAAATGAACCTGACGTCGTGCCGGAATTGTGGGTCAACTCTGCACCTCTGTTCCTGAAACTGGAAGCCGAAGGAAAGGCCCAGGTCGCCGCCAACGTCTTTTCAGACGGCGGCGTAGAAAATTGGTGGGTGCCGGATTACCTGGTCGAAGCGCACCCGGAGCTTGCGACGATCGAGGGCATTCTGGCCAACCCAGAACTGGTCGGCGGACGTTTCCACAATTGCCCGGACGGCTGGGGATGTCGGACTGCGAATGATAACCTGGTGCAGGCCTTTGATTTCGAAGGCAAGGGCATGGAGGTTTTCAACCACGGCTCTGGCGAAACGCTCGCCGCTGCGATGGCGTCAGCCTATGAAGCGAAAGAACCGTTCTTTGGGTATCAATATGGTCCGTCCGCTGTTCTGGGACGCTATAACATGGTTGCCGTCGATATGGGTCCGTACAACGCCGACATCCACGCCTGCAACCAGACGGCTGACTGCGCGACGCCCGGCATCTCGGCCTACCCATCAGCGCCGGTTCTGACCGTTGTGACAACTGACTTTGCGACCAATAAGCCCGACGTTTATGAGCTGGTCAAAAACATCAGCTTCACGTCAAATGACGTCAGCCGCCTGTTGGCCTGGCAGGAAGAAAACAGCGCGTCATATGAAGAGGCCGCCGTGTATTTCCTGACCCAGAACAAGGACACATGGATGGGTTGGGTGAATGAAAGTGCGGCTGAAAAGCTTGGCACCCTGTTCAACTAAACCAAAACAAGGCGGGGCGATCCCAAGCGGATCGCCCCTCTTACCCAGGGCGGGCAAAATCAACCTATGGCGACCTACGATTTTATCTTTGATTGGCTGGGCCTGAGGGACTGGTGCGGTGCCCGCGACACCGGTAGCGCCCCCATGACCATGGCAGAGCTGCTGGCAGGGGGCAAAAAGACCACCGTTGATGCCGGTGCGGGCCTCAGCCTTGGTGATGTTTGGAATGTTCCGCCGCCCTCTTTGGACAATCTGAACGAGGCTTGCCCGGCCATAGCGCGCACCCGTGACATGACCGAAGCGGTGGAATACGGCTTTATCGCGGGCAAAGACCCGCTGAATGTCGTTTTGGACCCAATGACTCAGCCGCTAAGCTGGCTTCTTGATGGTGCGCTGGCCCTGGCCGAGGCGACGCCTTGGTGGGTCACAATCATAGTGCTGTCGCTGGTGGTGTTCTGGGCGTCTCGGTCCTGGCGTCTTGTGTCCCGTGTGGCTGCAATTCTGTTTTTTCTGACCATCATCGATCACTTCGATTTTGCCATGCAGACCTTGTCGATAATCTTTGTCTGCGCCGCGCTGTGCGTTCTGTTTGGTGTGCCGATTGGCATTGCCATGTCGCGCAATGACAGGTTGCAAAAGATCATCATCCCGATCCTGGATATGCTGCAAACGCTGCCGACATTTGTGTATCTGATCCCGCTGATTTTCCTGTTCTCGGTCACAGAATCCAAGCTCTATGGGATTGCGATCATTCTTTACGCAATCGTGCCCGTCATTCGCCTGACTGATTTGGGCATTCGATTGGTTGACCGCGAAGTGATCGAGGCCGCAGACGCCTTCGGCATGACAAAGCGGCAAAAACTCTTCGGGGTGCAGATCCCGCTTGCCCTGCCCAACATCATGGCAGGTGTGAACCAAACGATCATGATGGCCCTTGCATTGGTCGTCATCGCATCGCTCGTGTCTGCGCCGGGTCTTGGTGTTCTGGTCCTTCGCGGCATTCGGAATTTGGAACTTGGGGTTGGTCTGGTCGCCGGTATGGGCATCGTCCTGATTGCGATCATGCTGGATCGCGTCACCAAAGAAGCCCTGGCGCGTGTGAATGCAGCCAACTCCGTTCAGCGACACTAAAGGACCGGGCGATGACCAAAGAGGCGAGCATCTCCGTCCGGGAGCTTTACAAGATTTTCGGGGCAAACCCGCAGCAAGCACTGGACCATGTCCGCGCTGGCATGGGAAAGACCGAGCTTATGGCCAGGCACAAGCAGGTTCTTGGCCTCAGGAATATCAACGTCGATATGCAGGGCAGTGAAATCACCGTAATCATGGGGCTTTCCGGGTCCGGAAAGTCGACACTGATCCGCCATTTCAATCGCTTGATCGAACCGACCGCGGGCGAAATCATAATCGATGGCGAAAATGTACTGGCCTATGACGAAGACCGCCTTCGCAAGATGCGCCGAACCCGCATGTCGATGGTCTTCCAGCACTTCGCGCTATTGCCGCACCGCTCGGTTCTGGACAACGCCGGCATGGCTCAGGCTGTGCGTGGAGTTGGCAAAAGTGACTACGAAAAAGACGCGGCAACCTGGCTGGACCGCGTCGGTCTGGGCGGGCAAGGTCATCAGTTTCCACACCAGTTGTCGGGCGGAATGCAACAGCGTGTTGGTATCGCGCGGGCGCTGACGTCAAATGCGCCGATCATGTTGATGGATGAGGCGTTTTCCGCACTCGACCCGCTTATTCGCACGGATATGCAGAACCTTCTTCTGGAACTTCAGACAGAGCTGCACAAAACCATCGTCTTCATCAGTCACGATCTGGATGAGGCGATGAAACTGGCCGATCATCTTGTTATCTTGAAAGACGGGGCGGTGGTCCTGCAAGGGGAGCCTCAGGAAATCCTGCTGCATCCCAACGATCCCTACATCGTGGACTTCATCAGTGACATAAATCGCGCCCGCGTGCTGCGCGCCCGATCCGTCATGCGGACCGGCGATGCCGAAGACCTGGGCGAGGTCAGCGGGCAAGTTGACGCCGACGCAACGCTGGAATCCGTCCTGTCAAAGTCCGGGGGCAACACCAAAGCGGTGTATCAGGTGATGAAGGGGGACACGCAGATCGGCCATTTGACGATGTCTGACCTGGTGGTGGCCCTGGTGCCAACCGACGCCTCAAAAGACGGCATCAGAACCACCGCGACATAGGCCCAAGGTCTGACCTGATCCCCTCGGTTTGCGCGCATCCGGTTTAACTCCGCCAAAGTTAAGGCCCTCCGTTGAGCGGATTGCGTTTTCCCACACTGTCAGGCCAGCCCACTGCGGCCTGAACAGGGCGAATGAAACCCTCGGATGACTGGACTGCGCCAATTCCTGTGCAGTATGTGTGCAAAATGGTCCCGAAAACCGGATCGCGGACCGTCGGAGAATTAGTGATGCCCTACAACGCAGCCGCTGAGGCGTCCCGCTTATCCGTCGCCCCGATGATGGATTGGACCGACAGCCATTGCCGTCTGTTCCATCGCCAGATGACGAAGCAGGCGTTGCTATATACCGAGATGATCACCTCGGCAGCGCTGATCCGGGGTGGGGCGCGGCATCTGCTTGACCATGAACCGGCCGAACACCCGGTCGCAATCCAACTCGGCGGGTCCGATCCGGGGGAATTGGCCGAGGCGACGGCATTAGCCGCTGCGGCGGGGTATGGCGAGGTGAACGTGAACATCGGCTGCCCGTCGGACCGGGTGCAATCGGGTTGTTTTGGTGCCGTCCTGATGGAACAGCCCGCACTGGTTGTGCGCTGCGTGCGTGCCATGGCCGAGGCGTCAGATGCCGAGGTGACGGTCAAATGCCGCATCGGCGTGGATGATCAGGATCCGGGTCAGGTGCTTCCGGATTTCCTGATGCGCATGCGCGATGCGGGCGTGCGGCGGGTGGCCGTTCATGCGCGCAAGGCCTGGTTGCAGGGCCTGTCGCCCAAGCAGAACCGGGTTGTGCCGCCGCTGGACTATCCGCTGGTGCTGGCGATGGCCGCGCGGTTTTCAGATCTGGAATTGACGATCAACGGCGGCATCACCTCGCTGGCGCAGGCGCGGGCGTTCCTTGACCAAGGCATGGCGGGGGTCATGATCGGGCGCGCGGCATATCACACCCCTGCGGATGTCCTGCTGGACGCGGATCGCGCGATCTTTGGCAGTACGACGCCTTCCCCGACGCGGCTGACGGTTGCCAATGGGATGCGCCCGCATATCTCGGCCCATCTGGCCGCTGGCGGTCGCTTGCATTCGATCACGCGGCATATGTTGGGGCTGTTCCACGGGATCCCCGGCGCGCGCGGTTGGCGGCGCACCCTGTCCGAAGGCGCAGCCCGCCCGGATGCGGGGCTGGAGGTGTTGGATGAAGCGCTCGACAATATCGCGCGTGCAACAGCCGACACCGCTGCCGCCTAAGCATTTGGCGCACAGGCAGCCCTGCGATCAGGCGCGCTCCTTCGGAACGGCCCTCATCAGGACCAGCGCCGCAACGGCATAGGCAAGCACCCCGGCGGCCACCGGCATCGGCGACCCGCTGAACGCCAGGCCCAGCGGAACCGCCATCAGGCTGCCCACGATGGTCGAGGTCGCCGACACAACCGACGCAGCCATGCCCGCGATATGCCCCATCGGCTCCATCGCCAACGCGTTCAGATTGCCGATGGTCAGCCCGGCCTGAAAGAAAATCCCGGTAATCCACAACAGCGTCAGCCAGAAGTACAGCAAGTTATCCAGCGGCAAAAGGATCGTGGCCAGAACCATCACGGCGCTGACGGCGATCTGCCCCGCCAGCGTTGCGCGCACCAGCCAGCGCATGCCCAATCGCCCGACAAACCGCGCGTTCAGGAACGCACCGCTGCCCGCCAACAGTGCAATCGCGCCGAAATACAGCGGGAACTGCGCGTTCAGCCCGAAAGTAATGTCGAATATCGGCTGCGCGCTGACCAAAATCGCAAACAGCATAGCAAAACACAGCGCCTGAACCCCTGTGGTCGCCATGACCTGCCGGTTACGAAGAACCTCGACCAACGCATGCCTCAGACGACCAGGTCGAAACGGCACCCGGTTTTCCGGCAAACGGGTTTCGGCCTGGCGAAGCCCCAGCCAAATCGCCGATATTGACGAGAAGACAACGAAAGCGACGAAGATCCCGCGCCACCCGGTGAACGCGATGATGCCGGCACCAATTGTCGGTGCGATTGCCGGAACAAGCGTGAATACGATCATCACGAAACTGATCAGCCGCGCCATATCCCGCCCGGAATACAGGTCGCGCACCATCGCCATTGCCGCAACCCGTGGACCCGCCGCGCCAAGACCCTGCAAGGCGCGGGCGGCAAACATCATCTCTAACCCCTCGGCCCGCCACGCCAGCAACGCCGCCACGATATAGATCGCCGTCCCGGTCAGCATGACAGTCTTGCGCCCGAAGGCATCCGAAAGCGGCCCGGCCACCAGCGTCCCGGCCCCCAGGCCAATTACAAAACTGATGATGATGCCCTGCGCGACGTTCGGCGCGTGCGGCGTAAGCTCGACCGCAATCTCGGGCAGCGCGGGCAGCATCGAGTCGATCGAAAACGCCACCGTCGCGGCCAGCATCGCCATCAATGCGACGAATTCAGCATAGGGCAGGCGGTGGCGTGTCACGATTGCGGGCGTCCAGAAATCGGGGCCAGACCGACCCGCTTGGCGTAATTTGAAAATTCGGGATCGCGGCGCGCCCAGAAGCGGTCCTCGACCACAGCGGCATAGAGCAATGCGCCCGTGCCCACAACCACCACCACCCAGCCAAGCGCGCTGCCCGCGAACAAGGCGATCCCGATCAGCGTTGCGATCTGGCCCAGATACTGCGGATGCCGCCGCCGCGCATATGCGCCCCGGGTCACCAGCCCGACATTCCAACCGCTGGGGCCCTTCAGCCCCAGCGCGGCAATGCCCTGTGACTGGATCACCGATCCCCAGGTCGACAGGCCGCCGCCCAATGTCCAGCGGATCCACGTCGGCAAGGCCAGCACGTTCCAATCCGCCGCGCAGACCCGGATCAACCCGACATAGATCAAAGCCGTCAGCCCCCAGGCCCAGATCGCCGTGATCCAGCCACCGTGATGCGGCGGCCAAAGGCGGCGGTTTGGGTAACGTTCGGACCAGAACAGGATTGCCACCCAGATCAGCGACGCACCGATGCCAAGCGTCAACCCGCTGCTCATCCGCCTGACGCAGCCCTGGCACGACGCGCGCCCAGGATCAAAGCGATGGCCGCAAACCAAATGGCAAGCTCAATCGCAAAGGTCCAATGCAGAAGAAATGACAGAATCCAATGGGGGTACGCCGCCGGAACTGTCACGAATTGATAGAGTTGAGGATCGAATGGCCAGGCCCAGGCGACGGATCCGGCGATGGTATCAAGCACCAGATGCAGCAGGATACCGGCAAAAAACGCATAAGCCGCGGGCAACCAGTCAGGGCGCAACGTCCGAAGTATCGGCAGAACAACTGCCGCCACGATCAACCAGAACCCGGGAATATGCACCCAATAGTGGTGATGATGAAACGCGCGATCATCAACGAAATAGAACCAGATCAAGTCAAAATCCGGCAGGATCGACGCGAAGATAAGCGCCCGGAACGGACCGCGGGCCTCCACCCGGCCCAACCGCGCCGCCACATACCCCGCCGGAAGATGCGCCGTAATCATCTGCCCGCCCGCACTTCCGACACCCCGCCACCAACCCGACCCAAACCCCTCATCGCAAACACAAAACGCACCCCATCATTGACCCAAAAATATCCCGGGGAGGTCTGGAGGGGCTGGCCCCTCCAGCCTTTCCAATCATCCACCGACCAGCGGATCGAACGATACTCAAGCCGCAGGGTCATCACCCGACGCCTCGGATGCTTGCTTTGCAATATCCTCGATCACCCGCGCCCAAAGGTCCGGCGGCTGCGCGCCCGGCAACACGTGCTGATTGGCCACGATGAATGTTGGCACCCCGGTCACGCCCTTCTTGCGCGCATGCGCATCGCGGGCGCGGATGTCGTCAAGGTCCGCATCGCTGTCCAACAGGCGCTCGGTCATGGCGCGGTCCATGCCGATCGCCTCGGTGATATCCAACAGGATGGCGCGATCACCGATGTCCTTGCCTTCCGCAAAATAGGCGCGGAACAGCGCGGCGACAGCGGCCGTTTGCCGACCTTCCAGCCCCGACCAGTGGATCAGACGATGCGCATCGATGGTGTTGGGCGTGCGCTGCATCGCGGCAAAGTCAATCTCCAGGCCCGCCGCCTTCGCCGCCTCTTCGATCCGGGAATAGACCTTCACGGCATTCTCCTTGCCGCCGAACTTTGTCTCCAGATAGTCTCGCCGGTCCATGCCACCCTCGGGCATGTCCGGGTTCAGCTGGAAGGGATGCCATTCAATCGTGAAGGGGTGATCCGGGTGCGCCTGAATCGCGGCATCCAGATTGGCCTTGCCGATATAGCACCAGGGGCAGATCGGATCAGATAGGATGTCGAGCTTAACCATTCTCGGCCTCATATTGGTCGCGCAGCGCGCGGCGCAGCAGCTTGTTGTTGGCCCCGCGCGGCAGGGCATCCATATGCACCCAGATGCGCGGACATTTATAGCGCGCCAGACGTGCAGCGGCATGAGCGGTCAGAGTGGCCTCGTCCAGCGGCGAAGTCGAGACATAGAATGCCCCGATCAGCGTCGTGTCCGGCTTGGGCCGCAGGGCGACGGCGGCGGCCTCGGCAATCTCGGGGTGGGTGGTCAGGGCGGCCTCAACCTCCAGCGGGCTGACGCGGAAACCGCCGGCGTTCAGCATGTCGTCAGCGCGGCCCAGATAGGTCACCGCGCCGCAATCGTCCATCGCGCCCATGTCCCCGGTTTCGAACCAGTCGCCACTCAATGCATCGTCGCCAAGATATCCCAGCATCAGCCCCGGATCGTCGCGGTGAATGGCGATGGTCCCGGGGGTGTCGGGCGGGGCAGGCTGCCCATCCCTCAGGATAGCCACCCGCCGCCCGTGCTGCGCAAACCCCAACGTGCCGGGCGGGGCCGGATGCGTCGGGCTTCCCGAGATGAAGGTCGAACATTCGGACATGCCGAACGCCTCATGCACCGCGGTTCCCGTCGCGGTCTGCCACTGCGCGCGTGTCGCATCGGGCAGCTTTTCGCCCGCACTTAGCCCGTGACGCAGGGCGGGCAGGGGCGGGACAGCTGCGCGCAACATTTGGCGATAGACACCCGGTGCGGCAGCAAAGATCGTCGCGCGGTGGCTGGCCAGCAGATCAGGCAGCGCCGTGGCGGGGGTTCCGGGCGCCGGGATCAACGCGGTCGCCCCCGCCGCCCAGGGGTCCAGCAGACCGGTGCCCAGCGTATAGGTCCAGTTGAACGCGCCCGCATGCAACAGCCGGTCGTCACCGCGCAGCCCATACCAGCCATCCCACATCATCCGACGCGCCCAGATCGCGCGATGCGCATGCACCACACCCCGCGCCTGCCCGCCTGTGCCCGAGGTATAGACGATATAGGCCGGACGCTCCGGTTCGCCCGTCTCCGGGTCCAGCGGCTTAGAGGACGCCATGGCGCGCAGATCACCAAGCGGCAGAACCGGGCAAGGCAGCGGCTCCGGCAAGGCAACACCAGGCGCCGACAGGATCAGGGCCGGGCGCAGATCCTGCGCGATTTCGGAAACCTCGGGCACTGTCAGCGCGGCTGAGGTTGGCACCGGCACCAATCCCGCCGCAATCGCGGCCAGATAAGCCACCGGGAAATCCACCGTATTGTCCAGCCGCAACAACACCCGCGCCCCGCGCGGTGCGCCGAGCGAAGCGAGGCCCCCGGCAGATCCAAGAATCGTGCGCTGCAGTCTGCCGTAATCCCAGCGTTCCGTGGTATCGCCAAGCAGCTCCAACGCGATCCTGTCGTCGGGCGCACCCGATCCGGCAAGGACATAGGCGGCCAGGTTGAATGGTGCCGGGCAGGGAAAGGTTGGGTTCACGGCCATGTGGCTCGGCTAAGCCCGGGGTGGGTGAAATGCAAGTTCACGCCGGGGTTTGTTCCACAATCTAGCCGGACTCCGAACGGGCCTGTTGAAGTGCTATCCGGGCAAGCGCCTGCCCGGCGCCTTTCAGGCTTGATTCCGGGCAGAAGCGAACATTTCAATCGTCATTTCAGGCAACACGTGTGGTTAGTGGCCCGCCGGGTATTACTCCTCAAACCACCACACATCCGGCATGAAGCCGATCCAGTCGCCGTAGATCTGTGTGGTCTCGGGCTTTCTCAGCTCTTTCACATGGGCCAGCCGCGACACCGGCGAATGCCAGAACGGGATCACATAGCGTCCGCTGGTCAGCACCCGGTCCAGCGCGCGGGTTGCGGAGACGAAATCATCCTGGCTGGGCGCGGCGAGGATTGCATTGATCATCGCTTCCGCCGCCGGTGACTTCATTCCCATCCAGTTGCGCGACCCATCTTCATCCGCCGCCTTGGCCGACCAATAGAAATTCTGCTCGTTCCCCGGGCTCAGCGACAAGGATCGCCGGTAGACCGCCATGTCAAAATCGAACGCGTTGGTCCGCTCACGCAGTTGCGCCGCATCGATGGCCGTGACCGTCGGGGTAATCCCCAACCGCTCCAGGCCCGAGACATAAAGATCAGTGATCTGCTGGTGCGAGGTTGTGCCCTGGTTCAACAGGATGTCGAAGGTAAATGCCTCACCGTTGGCATTGGCCATGACGCCGTCCTGAACGGTCCAGCCAGCTTGCTCCATCAGATCAAGTGCGGCGCGGATGCCCGCCCGGTTACGCTCGGTACCGTCACCTTCGGGTGGGGCATAACCCTCCAGCGCGCCGGGAAGCAGTTCATCTGCGAAGGGTTCCAGCAATTCCCGCACGCGCCCCTCCGCTGGGCCGGTATCCATGCCCAACACCGAGTTTGAGAAGTATGAGGTGATGCGCGGCTGCTCGGCGCCGTTCAGCGTCTGGTTGATGAATTCGAAGTTGAATGCATGGGTCAGCGCCTGACGCACCCGCCAGTCGGCGAACACCGGGTTGCGGGTGTTCATTACGAAGCCCCAGATGCCGGTCGGGCGCTGGTGCGCAATCTCGGACTGGACAACATCGCCCGATTGCACCGCCGGGAAATTGTACTGTTCGGCCCATTTGGCGGCGCTGCCTTCGCGGAACATCGTGGTGACGCCGCCCTTGAACGCCTCAAACGCAACGTCGCCGTCACCGAAATACTCATAGCGGATTTCGTCGAGGTTATGTTGCCCGCGCTGGCCGGGAACATCGGCGCCCCAATAATCCGGGTTCCGCACCAGAGAGATGAAGCGCGTCGGTTCGAACTCTCCGATCATGTAGGGGCCGGACCCGACGGGGATCAGATCAACGCCGCTTTCTGTGAAATCGCGCCCTTCGAACTGCGCCTTTTGCAGGATCGGGCGCAGGCCCATGATCAGCGGCAGTTCCCGGTCATCAACATCGTCGTTGAAGGTGAACCGCACACCACGCTCGCCGACCTTTTCGGCGCTGGCGATCTTGGCCCAGGAATTCCGGTATCGCCCGCTGCCCTCGGTCCCGAGTTTCTCAAAACTCCAGATCACATCCTCGGCCGTCACCGGATTGCCATCCGAGAACACGGCTTCCGGGCGCAGGTGGAATTCGACCCAGGTGCGTTCGGGGTTCGTCTCGATCGTTTCGGCCAGCAACCCGTAAAGGGTGAAGGGTTCGTCCCAACTGCGCACCATCAGCGATTCGAAGGCATAGGCGCGGATGCCGTAGGGCGCGCGGCCTTTTTCGATATAGGGGTTCAGGGAATCAAACGCGCCGGATTCGCCCAACACGATTCGCCCGCCCTTGGGCGCGTCGGGGTTCACATATGGAAAGGCGGTGAAATCGGTACCCTGTGCCGGCTGGCCGTACATGGCGATACCGTGTTGTGGTTCGGCGCTGGCACCGCCGACAAGGCAGGCCGCGAGGAGACTGCCGACGAATGCGCGAATAAGGGGCGAGGTCATAGCGATGCGAATCCTGTTCATGGCGGGTTGGCTTGACCCACAGCCTAGGGGTGGCGCGCGGGTGATTCAAACTTTTCCCTTGGCCACGACCACACTTAGGCGTATAAGCACCTTACTGCTCGATAGGTTTCTTGCCTGTATGAAACCTGCCTCAATAACTTAGCGCCCGCCTTGTGCGGGCGTTTTTTTGTGCGTCGGTCTGGCGCGCAAGCGGGCCGAAATTCGCCGGTTTCATGCGCTGAGCAGCAGCGATAAAGTGCCGCCAAATTCACCATTGTTAAAGGGATCGGGCATGAGTCTGGCAGGCAAGACGGCGGTTATCACCGGATCGAATTCAGGGATCGGGCTGGGGATTGCGCATGAAATGGCGAAGGCCGGGGCGGATGTTGTCCTGAACTCGTTCACCGACCGGGATGAGGATCACGCGCTTGCCGAATCACTGTCGCGTGAGCATGGAATCACTGCGCGATATATCGCCGCCGACCTGTCGGACGGGGATGCCGCCCGGCGATTGATCGCCGATGCGGGCGTCTGTGACATCCTGGTGAACAATGCGGGCCTACAACATGTGGCCCCTGTGGCCGAGTTCCCCCCCGAGAAGTGGGATCAGATCATCTCGATCATGCTGAACGCCCCGTTTCACACAACAGCCGTTGCGCTGCCGATGATGCGCGAGGCGGGTTGGGGCAGGGTGATCAACATCGCCTCGGCCCACGGGCTTCGGGCGTCACCCTTCAAATCGGCCTATGTGACGGCAAAACATGGTGTGGTGGGGATGACCAAAGTGGTCGCGCTGGAAACCGCTGAGGAGGCGATTACCGCCAACGCCATCTGCCCCGGCTATGTGCTGACCCCACTGATCGAGGCGCAAATCCCCGAGACGATGAAAGAATACGGGATGGACCGCGAGACGGCGTTGCGCGACGTCATTCTGAAGCGCCAGCCCAGCCATGAATTCACCACCATCGAACAAGTTGGGGGAATCGCTGTCTTCCTGTGCACAGAATCGGCTGCCCAGATCACCGGCACGACCATCAGTTCCGATGGCGGCTGGACGGCGATGTAGCGGTTGTGGGGGTCATTTGGGCCGGGGCTGTGACCTATCTGCCACGGATGGCGGCACATAGGTTGGCGCGTGCCACGGGGCGACTGCGCCTTTTACGCACGCACGAAAGCGCCTGACCGAAACACCTGATCCGCCACCTCGTTCAGGCGGCCAGAGTTTCAGCTGATTGTGTTGAAAAACTCCGTTTTAGGGCCTGAACGATGATTTTTCTTTCCATGCAGCCCGATCCTAAATTTTTGGCGCGGGGGTCGGCCCAAATCGCCTACATGCGCTCACGCGCAGCCATGCGCTGTCTCGTGGTCAAAGCTTTCCGACTATTTCGCTTCATAGGTTTTCGCAAGAAATCCGCGACGCTCTGATTTCGGAGTTTTTCAACACAATCGGCTCAGCCCGTGCCCTCATCCGGCGGCACCGTCGGATCCTTGCCGTTGGGATAGACCAGCCCGGCCGAGATCACGAGTTTCGCCGCATCCTCGACCGACATCTCCAGCAAGATCACGTCGACTATCGGCACGAACAGCAGGAAACCGGACGTCGGGTTCGGCGTGGTCGGCAGGAAGACCGAAACGATATCGCCCTGATTGATGCCTGACCGGATCTCTCCCTTGCCAGAGGTTGACACGAAGGCAATCGCCCAGATGCCTTTCCTTGGGTATTCAACCAGACAGGCCTTGTCGAAACTGGTGTCGGTCTGCGCAAAAACCGTTTCGGCGATCTGCTTCAACCCGTTGTAGATCGAACGGACGACAGGCACCCCGTCAACCAGGCTTTCCGCCCAACGCAGAATCCCACGCCCGATGACGCCCTTGGCGATCCAGCCCACCAGTATCGTGAAAATCAGGAAGATGATCACGCCGATGCCGCGCAAATCGAAGCCGACGTATTGGTTCGGCTGCCACTGGCGCGGCACGAACGGAAGCACAACGCCGTCGATCCAGCCCACAACCGTCCAGATCAGCCAGAACGTCAGGCTGATCGGCGCGATGACCACCAGACCCGTCAGAAAGCTGGCGCGAAAGCCTGCGAACAGGCCGCGCCGCTTCCGCTCAGGCGGTTCGGGGGAAATGGGTGACGTCATCACGGCTCCGCAGTGGTATCATGCTTGATTTAGTATGAGACGGGGCAAACAACAACGCGCCATATTGAGAATTGGCGTTTCATCCGCTGTCGAGCGCACCGCCCGTGCGCCGGATACCTCAGTAAGAACAGTCCAGTTCCGCCCCCAGATTTTCCCAACCCAGCTGCCCCTCGACCCATTTGGACCCGGTCCAGCGCTTGCGGAATGCGCGCCGCGTCGTGCCGGTGCAGAACAGGTGGATTTCGGGGTCAGAGTTGATCTGCCCCGGTATCGCAAGCGCAGTTGGGCTGTCGATCGCTTCACCACCCAGGTTTTCCCATTCCGCCGTCCAGGTGCCGTTTTCCCGGATCTTTCGGAAGATCCGCCGGCTTGTCCCGCGAACAAACAGATGCAGGCGGCCATCAAACCCGTCGATCAGGCAGGGATCACCCAGAACCTCGCGCCCCAGTTCCTGCCAGTCCTGCTCCAGATTGCCGGTCTTCAGGTCGACAATCGCGTGGTACAATATCGCCAGATAGTCGTTGTTGAGGTAATTGGTGCGGATCACCAGATGCGCCTTGCCGTCCACTATCCGCACCACAGGCGGCGAAGACGTCGAATGCATACCAACGGTCATCCAGTCTGTGTTTCCAGGCTGCCAGACCGTGCCATCGTGATACTTCAACAGCGGCTCGCCTTTGGGGCTGGCGGCCGCGATTGCCACATAGTCTCCGGCGCTGTCGGCCGTGATGCGCCCGATGACCGGACCTCCCAGAAGATCCCAACCCGAAGCGGCGGTGTCCCAGCTTAGATCCGGATTCTGGATCTTGTAGAACGCGCGCCCGCTTGTGCCCCGCACAAAGGCCCAGATACGTCCCTGCCGCCAGATCACCGTTGGAGTCGTGGTGATTGTCCCGCCCAGGGACTGCCAATCAGACCACTTGCCATCCCGGAACAAGGCCGCAACTGGCGCGTGATCGTCTCGGCGGCGTGCGACGGTCGCAATTGTCCCGTTCGAGGCGCTGCGATAAGCAATCCCCGGCGCGCCCGAAATCGTGCCCTAAAGCGTTTCGTCTTGAACCTGAATCGCGAGGGATTCCCTTGAGACCTGATCTGTGATTCATCCTGTTTGGGAGGATGGATCATGTCAGCACCTTTGCCATCTGCGCTTCGGATACGGTTTCAGAGATACATTGAAGAAGGGTTGAGCGGGCGCGCGGCGGCGTTGCGGTTGAAGCTGTCGCCTGCCACAGGCGCGCGGTGGGCGCGTCAGGTGAGGATGAAGGGTCATGCGGAACCTGCCCGGCAGGGACCGCCGCGCGGCAAGGGAAAGCTGGCTCCGCATCGGGAATTCTTTGAGGAGTTGATCGCACAAGACCCTGACATCACGCTCTTTGAGTTGCGTAATGCGCTGGCCGATGCAGAGGGTGTGCGGGTGCATCACTCCTCCATCGCCAACCTTCTGTCCCGGCTCGGCTTCACGTACAAAAAAAGTCGCTGGTCGCAACCGAGCGCCGCCGCGCCAAGGTAAGGCAGCAACGGGCCGACTGGTTCAGATACCGCTCGCCAGCCATTGCGACCTTTCCTGAGCGCGTTGTCTTTATTGACGAAACCGCAGTGAAGACAAACCTCACGCGCCTACGCGGCAGAGCCAAGCGCGGTAAGCGCCTGACGATGGATGCGCCCTTCGGAAGCTGGGGAACCCAAACCTTGATCGCGGGCCTGACCCAAGGCGCGCTGATCGCACCTTGGGTCATCAAGGGAGCGATAGATGGCCCCGCCTTCGCGGCCTACATCCGCGAAGTGCTGGTCCCCGAGATCAACCCCGGCACTGTCGTCATTCTCGACAACCTGGCAACCCACCGGAATAAGGAGGCGACGCAGGCTTTACGCAATCACGGCTGCTGGTTCCTTTACCTGCCACCGTACTCGCCCGACCTGAATCCCATCGAGCAGGCCTTCTCTAAACTGAAAGCCCATTTGCGACGGATCGGGGCCAGGTCCTTTACCCAGGTCTTCGAAGCAATCGGAGCAATCTGCGATCTCTACGACCCAGTAGAATGCTGGAACTACTTTAAGGCCGCCGGATATGTCTCAGGTTAATGTCGAAACGCTTTAAAGCGCCGTGTCAAAATCATCTGCCACGTTCCAGGCGTTTCCGTCCCAGGTTTTCGACAGCATCTTTTGGTGCAGCCCGCGCGACAAAAGCGTATAGCGGCCATCGTTCCAATAAGTCGCCTGAACGGCGCCCTGATATGGATAGAAGTCGCCAATGTCGGACCGATCCCGCCATGACAACACCGGAGTGTTCCCGATCGAGAATCCGTCATTGGTCCAGTCCGCCGGAATTTCGTAGATCATGATCGAGTCGCGGTCGAACCGCCCGACTGACTTGCCACTCCAACCATGTCGGTCGAAAATATTTCGTTCGACATCGAAGCGTGACATGCCGAATTCGGCCTCGGCGAAGGCGTAAACAACTTCGCGATTCCAGTCGATCGTCAGGCCCGGGTGCTGGTGTTCGTGGTGCAGCCCAAGCGCATGCCCGAATTCATGCGCAATCACGTCCGGGCCTGGGCGGAACCCGCGATAATGCATCGAGGCAACCCCGAAGAAAGTCGGCAGGTCAGCGTCCGTGCCAATTACGGATGAATTCTTTTTGTGGTCGAATATGATCCTGATCTCTGAAGGCCCGTCTGACACCTTCTCGAAATGGATATTCGCATATTTCGACCATGCCCGGGCAGCGACCAGAACGCGATCCTGCTGGGCGGCGGTCCCATTCGTGAACGAGACCCGCAAGACACTGCCGACGCGCCAGAATTTGCCGTACTCACCGATCAGCGCCTGATGCAGAAAAACGGGTCGGTATCAGGCATATCAAATCTCGTGGTTTGCGTCGCTGAACCGCAGCGTAGCGAGCCGACTGTGCTGTGTCCCGCCGTTACGCGGTATTCATTTGCGCATTGGTGTAAAAAATACGTTCCGCAACAGACGCTTACCTGTCAACGGGGAGAGATCAGGTCTGGACTATGTTCTTTCGCCAGCTTAAGCGTCTAAATCGCCGCCAGTTCCTTGGCGATGCCAGCGGCCAGCCGGGCGTTGTTGAGGACCAGCGCGATATTCGCCGTCAGAGAGCGGCCTTGCGTCAGCGTAAAAATCCGGTCCAGCAGAAACGGCGTGACGGCTTTGGCGGCGATGCCTTCGGCGGCTGCATCGGCCAGCGCCTGTTCGATCACCGGCATGATCTGGTCGCGGGCGATCTCATCCGCCGGGGGTATCGGATTGGTGACCAGCTGCCCACCCGGCAGGCCCATGGCCGCTCGCATCCGGTGCGCGGCGGCAATCTGCGCGGCGCTGTCCATCCGCAGCGGCGCGGTCAGCCCCGCGTCCCGCGACCAGAAGGCCGGCAGGGCCGCCTGTTGATACGCAATGACCGGCACGCCGAGTGTCTCCAGAACCTCGAGCGTTTTTGGCAAATCCAGGATTGCCTTCGCACCTGCACAGACCACAGTCACCGGCGTCTCGGACAGCTCGCGCAGGTCTGCTGAGATATCGAACGACTGTTCAGCCCCGCGGTGCACCCCGCCGACACCGCCAGTCGCAAACACCTCGATCCCGGCCAGCCGGGCCGCGATCATCGTTGCGGCCACGGTGGTTGCCCCGGTGCCGCCAGTGGCAAGGCACGCGGCGAAATCGGCGCGGGACAGTTTCGCGACATCCTTGGCCTGCGCCAGCGCCACAAGCTGATCGTCGGTGATCCCGACATGCAATGCCCCGTCGATCACAGCCATCGTGGCAGGAACCGCACCATGGGCGCGCACTTCGGTCTCGACCGCGCGTGCAGTGTCAACGTTTTGCGGCCAGGGCATGCCGTGGGTGATGATCGTGCTTTCCAGCGCGACCAGCGGCGAACAGGCGGCGCGTGCAGCTTCGACCTCGGGGGAATAGCGGATGGTTGGGGTCACAGTGGGGTTTCTCCGGATACGTAATCAGCAGCGATGCGCAGTGCGCGGTCCAGGGCGTCTTGGGCGTTTGCGCCGCGACGTTCGGCAACGATATGGGCGGCCATGAAGGTATCGCCTGCGCCAGTAACACGCGTGACCATGACCTGCCGCGGGCGGGCGGTAGCACTTGCGCCATCGCTTTGGGCGAATGTCGCCGGATCGCCCCCGGCGGTGACCACGACACGCTGCGCACCGCGTGCGATCAGGGCCGCGGCGGCACCCTCGGACCCGTCAAAATCTGTGTGGCACAGCAACCCGGCCTCTTCCAGGTTCACGTAGAGTGTGGCGCGCGGGTGCTTCAGCAGCGGTTGCAGCCGTTCCACTTTCCCCGGAGAGGCAGGCGCAATGCGCAAATCAGCCGCGGCAAACAGCGGGCTTTCGGCAATCCGGGCCAGCAGATCCTCGGTCAGGTTTCCATCCAGCGCAATCGGGCCGGGGTAGGGGGCGTCTGCACCTCCCAACCGCCCGTCTGACAGGGGCCGCAGGATCTTGTCGCCCGCTGCCTCTAGCGAGTGTGCATCGGCGACCGCCGCAATCAGCCCGTTCGCGCCCTCAACCGCCATATAGCGATCCGTGGGCAGGTCGTCCGAGAGATAGGCAAATTCCGTCACCAGCCCCATGCGCTGACATTGCCCGATCAGCTCGGTCCCCTCAGCGTCGCGCCCCACGGCTGTCATCAGGACACGGCGCATCCCCTGTCGTGCCAGTTGCATCGCAATATTCAGCGCCACACCGCCCGGCAGCCGGGTAATTCGCCCCGGGCGATCTGCGCCCACGGTCATATGACTGGCCGAACGCCCGATGATGTCCCACAGGACAGAACCAATGCACAGAATGTCGGGCGGGTTTGTGATGGGGCTGTCTGTCATGTCCCCGCTTATCGGCTGGGGCAGGGCGAGGTGCAAGACGGGCGTTGCACCAATGGTCAGGGCGCGCGCCGGACCACTGATCCGGCATGTCTGGTTTGAATGATGGTCTGTCTGACAAGGATGGGGCTGTAAGAACAGTGAGACCGAAACGCTATAGGAATTGCCTGCGCCCGGTGCGCGCCAAAGGCGCAGGGCGCACGCCGGACCGGCCCCACCGGTCAGGCGTCGGTTTGAGGTGGTCACATCCCGGTTAGTTGACGGCTAACACCTCCCCATAAATCATGCCTATCCCCGTTGCAGCGCCAGTCCGCCGGTCCGGCGCGCGCCCGGCTAAAGTCGGGCGACGATGACAGGCTGCGTATCCGTCGAACCAGCTGTGCCGAATTATTCGGTCCCGACCTAACCACGCCCAGCCGCGAACATCAGCTTTATGACCGAGCGATACATCCCGATCTGTGCCGCGATCAACTCTGGCGCCTGATGCGCTTTGGACAGGATGATACCCCCGTCGATACATACGCCCAGCATATCGGCCAGATCGTCAAGATCGACCTGCGTGTTCGGCGGATAGACCTCTGCGATCTCATCGAGAATGTGGCGGAACCGGCGGCGCCAGCTTTCTGAGGATCGGCGCGTCAGGCTGTGAACCCGGGCTTCATACAGACGCTCCTAATAGACCGTCATCGCCACCAGACACCCCGGATGCACATCGGGCAGGTCGGTAAAGACATCCTGCAACATCTTCAGACCGATCAGAAACGCGTGCAACGGATCATCGCTGAGGTGACGCGCCTCTGCGAAAATACGGTCGAAGACGGCGTTATTCTCGTCCATGAACATATGCATCAGACCTTCGGCCAATGCGGTCTTGTCGGCGAAGTGATAAAAGACACCACTGCGCGAGACACCCGCCTGTTCGGCGACCCGGTTGATGGTGGTGCGGTCAAACCCCTCGCTCAGCACCATCTGCATGGCGTGCTTCAGGATCTCTATGCGGGTGTCCATCGCCTCAGTTCGCGCCGGGGCTGAACAGCAACTTAATATAGGAACGGAACAGCATGATCTGGCGCACCACATGGGTCGGATCGCCGAATATTTTGTTGAGGATGATCCCCCCCTCGGACACGCCGGTGACCATGTCTGCCAGATCGTCAAGGTCGACCGCATCGCGCGGCGGGTATTGTTCGACGATCTCCTCAAGATAGCCCTTGAAACGCGCGCGCCAGGCGGTTGCGCCATCCTTGTTGCGCTGTCGCACGCCGGCATCGAACAACCGATCCTGATACGCCGCCGTTGCCACCAGACAACCGGGATGGCCGCCGGGGATATCCTCCAACAGCTCGGCCAGCAGCTTCAGGCCGATCAGAAACACCTGCAACGGATCATCGCTAAGCTCGCGCGCGCGCCCGAACAGATTGTCGAACAGGCTGTCTTCCTCATCAATGTAGCGTTCGATCAACGCCTGCGCCAAAGCGTTCTTGTCGGGGAAATGATAAAAGAACCCACCTTTCGAGATCTCGGCCTCGGCCACAATCTCCTCGATCGAGGTGGCGTCGAATCCCTTGGCCAGAACCGCCGATTGGGCGATATCCAGAATCCGGGTGCGGGTGTTTGATATGCGCGCCATGTGGCTGATTTACTGTACCACGAGTCCAGTTTCCAGCCTGACAAGCCCGGGCGGCAAAGGCCCGCCGTCGTGAAACCCCAACAATTTATGAACGATACCGGCCGACCCCCGACTGTACCACAGGGCGACTGTTCCGGTCGGCCCGAATTCTGGCATGCATTGCCGCATCAATTCATCGGAGATACCTCATGAAAACCTCAACTACGATTGACGCGCTGAAATCCACCACCCGCCCCTGGCTGACAGACGGCGGCTTTGAAACCACGATGCTGTTCATCGAAGGGTTCGACCTGCCCAGCTTTGCGGCCATCGTCCTTCTGGACAATGCCCAGGCTCGGCTGAAAATGACCGCTTATTTCGACCGTTTTCTGACCATGGCTGCGGACGCCGGGACTGGCTTTGTGCTGGACACCAACACCTGGCGCGGGGCGCCGCATTGGGGCGCGGAACTGGGTCGCAGCGAAGCTGACATGCTGCGCCGATTCTGTGGAAAAACAACGTGTTGCGGGCGCAGAAAGTAGCGATTTGAACATAGCGCGAGCGCCTTTCTGATCAGGCTTTGCGCGTTTGCTGCGGTGCAGGAAAGATCTTTGCCAGTTTGCGAAGGTTTTGGGCAGTGGCGGCGAGCAGGAATTCGTCATTTGCGCCGCATGGTCCACGTAATCGGAGCCGTCCCAGGCCGAGAATGCGCTTGAGGTGGGCAAAGAGCATTTCGACCTTCTTCCGGAGCTTCACCGAGATCTTGTATTGCGGCGTTTTGGCGATTGCGCGGGCGATGTCGCGAGCGTCCTCATGTTCCTCACGGGTGATCTTACGGGCGTCGGCATTCGGGCAGCACTTCGGCTTGGAAGGACAGGATTGGCAGGTGTGCTTCAGCGCTTGGTACTTGGCCACGCCCTTGCCGGTTGGGCCGCGATTGGGGTCGGAGTAGTTTCGGCGGAACTGCTTCAGAGCCTCGCCTTCCGGGCAGATGTATTGATTGTTCTCGGCATCCCATTCGAAGTCAGCTCGGGACCAGGTGCCATCGGTGCGCCCGGCTTTGTCGAAGACCGGGATGTGCGGTGCGATCTTTTCACCCACCAGCCATCCGAGCATGGGTCCCGATCCGTAGGCGGTGTCGGCGATCAGCCGTTCGGGATGAAGATCGAAGCGCTCTTTGGCCCGCTTCAGCATCGTCTTGGTTGACCCCACCTCGGCTTGACGGATCGACCGTGTCGCTTCCACGTCGACGATGACACCATGATCGGTATCGATGAGATAGTTGTCGGAGTAGGCAAAAAATGCGGGACCCTTACGCGCCGCCGTCCACTGGCTGGCTGGGTCGGAATAGGACGTGAACTTTGGCTCGACCGGTGTCGCTGCTCCGAATGCGGCCTCATCCAGAGTGTCGAGATACTCGCGGACCGCGCGGGGTGCAGCGTCTGCATCGATCCGCGCAATGTCCCATTCTTCCTTTGGCGCAGAGTACTGCTTGTTGGCATCCGCCTCGATCAAGCTGGCATCGACGGCCAGGCGCTGACCGCTGACGAGACCTTCGGCGATGCATCGCGCGACCGTGGTCTCGAAGAGATGGCGCAGCAGCTCACTCTCGCGGAACCGACCATGCCGGTTCTTTGAAAAGGTCGAGTGATCCGGCACCCGATCGGCCAGGTCGAGCCGACAAAACCACCTGTACGCGAGGTTCAAGTGTACCTCTTCACAGAGCCGCCGCTCGGACCGGATGCCGAAGCAGTAACCGACGATCAGCATCCGGATCAGCAGTTCAGGATCGATCGAAGGACGACCGGTGTGGCTGTAGAAATCGGCAAGATGGGCGCGGATGCTGCTCAGATCGACGAAACGATCAATCGATCGCAGCAGGTGATCTTGCGGGACATGGTCTTCCAGCGAGAACTCATAGAACAGCGCCGCCTGTGCTTCCTGCCTCGGTCCCATCATGGCTGATCCTCCCGCTTGTTGAGAGGATTGAATCAGCGCCATAGCCCTCGATCAAGCAGGAGTTTTTCAACAAAATTCGCCTGAACCGGGACGCCGTGGCCTTTGCCGCGCAGACGCGCGACAAATGGGCCGCACGCGTGCCCAATATCGCCATCAACGGCTGCATTGGCCCGGCAGGCGACGGCTATGCACCCGACACCATGCTGACGCCCGAGGCGGCCCAGCTGATCCACGCTCCGCAAATCAACCAGCTTGCGAAATCGGGCGCGGACTTCATCGGCGCGCTGACCATCACCCACACCGGCGAAGGCATCGGTATTGTGCGTGCCGCACAGGCCGCCGGGATGCCGGTCGTGATCTCTTACACGGTGGAAACCGACGGGCGTTTACCCTCGGGTGAAAAACTGGCCGAGGCGATTGAACGCACGGATGATGAAACCGGCAATGCACCGATCTATTACATGATCAACTGTGCCCACCCGGATCACTTCCGCGACGCGCTGACCAAGGGCGAGGGCTGGGTGAACCGCATCGGCGGCCTGCGGGCCAATGCCTCGCGCCTGTCGCACGCAGAACTGGACGTCTGTGTGGAACTGGACGACGGCAACCCGACCGAGTTCGGGGACCTGCACGCCGAACTGGCGACCATGCTGCCCAACCTGCGGGTGATCGGCGGTTGCTGCGGATCGGATGCGCGTCACGTCGGATGCGTCAGCCACCACCTGCACAAGCGTCAGGCCGCCTGAGGTCGGCTGACCCACGACTGACGCGAAACCAGACGCGCGGCCCGAACCCCAGTCGGCCTTTGGCCGAACGGGCCGCACGAACCGGGCCGGGTGTCCCCAGACATCCGGCCCACCCCAAAACGACCAAACCCCTAAAACAAAACGGAAAACCCATGAAACTGTTGCAGCTTGCGGCGCCAATCCTGGCGACCGCCCTATCAACCGCTGCCTTCGCAGCCCCGGCCATCAGCACCTTCGAGGTGGCCGAGGATCACACCCGCTTTGCCTTTGCACCCGCCCCGGTGTTCGACGACGGCATGCCCGCCCACGGCAACCCGTTTGTCACGCAGGGCTATATCTATCCTGCAGGGACCCTGTCCGAAGGCGTCAGCGGCACGCTGGAAGATGGCAGCCCGGCGTTCCCCGACAAGGTGCTGGGCACCTGGACCTGCGATGGCTGGTTTGTCGGTGACGGCGCGCATGCCGAAACCGGCGCATGGCTTATCAGCCGTCAGGTCTATGACTTTGGCGACGGGGGGCTGTTCATCTCGCAAGGGCCGGAACTCGTCGATCAGGGCGTTGCCGTTGCCCGCGCAATCACCGGCGCAACCGGCAACTTCATGGACCATGACGGTGTGCTGCATCAGACTCTGATCGGGTTCAACGAGCATATGGGTGCGCAAGCAACGATGGAGATCGCCGTGATCGCCGGCACAGCCGCGGACTCGAAGGACTACTGAGCAATCGCCGGGCGCGCGCGCCGCGCCCGGCACTTACGCCGAACACAGGAGGCAATAATGCCGACAATACGCCCAGCCACCCGCGCCGACGCCCCGCATCTGGCCCAGCTTGTGAATATCGCGGGCGAGGGGATGCCCCTGACCATCTGGTCCGGCATGACCGGACCGGGCGGTGATGTCTGGAAAACCGGGGCCGCGCGCGCGGCCCGTGATGACGGCGGGTTCTCCTGGCGCAATGCGCTGATTGCCGAAGTAGATGGCCACGTGGCCGCAGCGCTGGTGGCTTATGTCACCCAACCCGAACCGTTGGACGACGATACCCCGGCGATGTTCCGCCCGCTGATCGAGTTAGAGAACCTCGCGCCCGGCACACTCTATATCAACGTTCTGGCGACCTACCCGGCGTTTCGCGGCATCGGGTTGGGCACAGCGCTGATGGCTGCTGCCGGGCAACGTTGTGCCGGGAAGGCCCAAAGCCTGATCGCCGCCAGCGGCAACACAAGGGAAAGGGCGCTTTATCAACGGCTGGGGTTTCATGACGTTGCGCGAAGGCCCGCCGTGGCCACGGACGGCTGGACCACCGCGCATGGTGCGTGGATTCTGATGCGGCGGGACTGACATCTGCTGACACATTCTGTCAGGAGGGGTCCTTTGCGAACCGCGGTGCGCGTGCGAAGATCGCCCCCTCAGTTCGGAGGCACCCCATGACCGGATTCACACCAGACACATTCGCCTTTCTGGCAGACCTGCAAGCCAACAACACCCGCGACTGGTTCGAAGATAACCGCGACAGGTATGAAGCGCACTGGCGCGCCCCTGCGCTGGATTTCATTGCCGCACAGGCGGACCCGATGTCGAAGCTGACGCCGAAATTGAAGGCAGAACCGAAGCTGAACGGTTCGCTAAGGCGCATCAACCGCGACACAAGGTTTTCAAAGGACAAGACCCCCTATAGCCCCAGCCTGCACATGATATTCTGGGCCGGGGATCACCCGGACCGGTCTGCGGGCATGCATTTTGTGTTGCACCCGGACTCGGTTGGATACGGGGCTGGGCGCTGGGGCTTCGATGGGGCCACTCTGACAAGCTATCGCAACCGCATCGTCAAAAAGGCCGATGGCGACGAGTTGATCGCCGCGTTGGATCAGGCGGCCACCGTTGGCTGCACGACGGATGATCCGGCATTGGCGCGGGTTCCGAAGGGGTTCGAAGCGGAAGGCCGCCGCGCCGAGCTGCTGCGCCACAAGGGCATGGTTGCCCGCACCATGGGCGACGGCGCGGACCCCTCCGTCATTCAGGGGGCAGGGGCCACCGACTGGGCGATGGATGTCACGCGCGCCCTGATGCCATTGATTGGCTGGGTACACGAGTTACCCTGATCCGGGGCAGGGCCACCCGATTGAATATCGGACGGTTCGTGGCCGCGGGCAATGGCCAGAGGTCGCTGCCACTCAGGACCTCGCCAAAAGAATATCTGTGATGATTATCTAGAAGCATAAGAAGGCGAATTCTGTGCCGTCATGCCCGTACCGCAAGGGCTTGCAATCCCCCGGGGGTCGGTCTAAACGCCGCCTCACATCACAGGCGGGGTTGGGCCGATGGGGGAGACATCCCCAAAGGTCCGCCGGTTGGGCGCAAGTCTCAAAACCCCCGCCGAGGTAGAAACCGGAAAGGATATTGGCATGGGCCTCCCTGATTTTTCCATGCGTCAGCTTCTTGAAGCTGGCGTTCACTTTGGACACCAGACGCAGCGCTGGAACCCCCGCATGGGCGAGTTCATTTACGGCGACCGCAACGGCATCCACATCCTCGACCTGACGCAAACCGTTCCGCTTCTGGACACCGCGCTGAACGTGGTACGTGACACGGTCGCCAAGGGCGGGCGCGTTCTGTTCGTCGGTACCAAGCGTCAGGCACAGCGCCCGGTCGCAGAAGCGGCTGAGAAATGCGCGCAATACTATATGAACCACCGCTGGCTGGGTGGCACGCTGACCAACTGGAAAACCGTTTCCCAGTCGATCGCGCGCCTCAAGTCCTATGACGAGCAAATGGCCGAAGGCGTTGAAGGCCTCACCAAGCGTGAGCGTCTGGGCATGGAGCGTGAGCAGGCGAAACTGCAAGCCTCGCTGGGTGGCATTCGCGAAATGGGCGGCGTGCCGGACCTGTTGTTCGTGATCGACGTGAACAAAGAAGACCTGGCCGTTCTGGAAGCCAAGAAGCTGGGCATCCCGGTGATTGCGGTGGTCGATACCAACTGTTCGCCCGATGGCGTGGATCACATCATTCCGGGCAACGACGACGCAGCCCGCGCTATCGCGCTTTACTGCGATCTGGTGGCCCGCGCCGCCCTTGACGGGATGAGCGCGCAATTGGGTGCCGCAGGCGTTGACGTTGGTGCGTTGGAAGACGCCGCCATGGAAGAAGCGGCTGCAGAAGACGCGGCGGCGGCTGACAATGCGGCGGCGGCTGAAGCCCCGGCAGAAGAAGCCCCCGCTGCGGAAGCTTCCGGCGAAGACGCCCCCAAGGCCGAAGACGCCCCCGCCGAGGCAGACGCCAAGGCCTGATCGGCCCAACGGCCCGGCTGACAATTTCGGGTGCGCAAACGCGCACCCGACCGCTTTTGATTTTTAACAGGAGGATGATCCCATGGCGATCACTGCTGCACAGGTAAAAGAACTCCGCGACAGCACAGGCGCGGGCATGATGGACGCCAAGAAGGCGCTGACCGAAAATGACGGGGACATGGACGCCGCCGTTGACTGGCTGCGCACCAAGGGCCTGGCCAAGGCGGCCAAGAAATCGGGCCGCACCGCAGCCGAAGGGCTGGTCGCGGTCAAAACCGACGGCGGCACCGGCGTCGCGGTCGAGGTGAACTCGGAAACCGACTTCGTGGCCAAGAACGCTGAGTTTCAGCAGATGGTCGGCACCATCGCTGGGCTGGCCATGAACGTGGACTCGGTCGAAGCGCTCTCCGGAACCGACGTCGGCAACGGCAAACCGGTGTCCGAGATGATCACCGACAAGATCGCCACCATCGGCGAAAACCTCAGCCTGCGTCGGATGCAGAAGATCGGCGGCGGCAAAGTCGTCAGCTATGTCCACAACGCGGCCACCGGCGGCATGGGCGGGATCGGTGTCCTTGTGGCCTTCGACGGCGACGACACCGGCGTGGCACGCCAGATCGCGATGCATGTTGCTGCCGCCAACCCGGCAGCCCTGGATGAGGCGGCACTGGACGCAGATTTCGTTGCCCGCGAACGCCAGGTCCTGACCGAGCAGGCCCGTGAAAGCGGCAAGCCCGAAGCAGTAATCGAAAAGATGATCGACGGGCGGATGAAGAAATTCTACGCCGAGAACACGCTTCTGGGGCAGGCGTTCGTTGTGAACCCTGACCTGACGGTCGAGGCTGCCGCCAAAGACGCCGGTATCACCGTCACCGGCTTCGTCCGCATGGTCGTTGGCGAAGGGATCGAGAAAGAAGCCGATGATTTCGCGGCCGAAGTTGCCGCTCTGAACAAGGGCTGAAGACGCGAAAAAATCTCAGAGGAAAGGCGCGGCCCGAAAGGTTCCGCGCCTTTTTTTTCGCACCCAACACCTCTTCTCGTTGAAAATATCCTCAGGGGTCTGGGGCAGAATGCCCCAGCCACCGCCCCCGGCAAGGATCCTTGGGATTTCATATCCCAAGGCCCCGGCCTGAAGTTTTTTGAACCATCCCGCCGCCCGCTCCGACGTACAGGCAATCGAAACCTGAAACTTACCGGAGCCACCCAATGTCCCGCATCCTCTCTCTCGTCGTTGCCGCTGCAATTTCATCAGCGACCGCCCCCACCGCACAGGCCGGGTTCGACCTGATCCCCGGCAATGGCGCCTCGAACTCCAAAGTCGTCTTCGTCAACACCGAACTGACGCCGGTTGCGACCGGTGACGGCACCTGCAAGGTGGTCGCCAAGACGGTTGTGCGCACCAGCAAGCCAAACACCTGGCTGAAATATGTCGTGGTCGACAGCTATGGCCATAAAAGCGCTGTGAAAACGGCCAAGACCGAAGGCAACAAGATCGCCATTCTGACCGACCATTGGGAGATTCCGAACGCCCCGGGCCTAGATGTCGGTTGGGTTCAGATCGCCGGCACCGCGCCGATCTTCATCTCGGACCGTGAAGTCTACAAGATGAACTGCATGACACCCATCGAGGGCATCAAAGGCTGAACGCGCATAAGCGGCAGGCAGGCGGCGCGCACCCATCGGGGGCCGCGTCGTTTGCTGTTTGCGTGATAAGGAAGAATGCCTCCGGCGGGGATATTTATGGGTCAATGATGGCTATCAGGGGCTCGCAGCCTCTGGCGCTGCAGCGGCGAAAGCCGGGTGTCGGGCGCAGGCGTTCCGCGCAGCCTGGATACGTGAGAGGGCGGTGGTATCGATGCCCCACCGGTCGGCGTTATATAGCTGTGGGATCAGGCAGATATCGGCCAATGTTGGTGTGTTGCCGCAACAATAGGGGGTTTGTTCGAAGGCACTTAACAGGCTTTCGAACGCGGCCAGTCCCGGCGTGATGCCCTCGGTCATCCAATGCCGTTTGGCAGCATCCTGATCATCCGCACCCCGACAGGCGCGGTTGGCCACGCTGAGGTTGCAGACCGGGTGAATATCGATCGCGATGATCATTGCCGCCGCGCGTATTCTGGCCCGGGTTTCTGCATCACCCGGAAGCGCCTTCAAGCCGCGTACCTCAGCAAGATATTCGATTGTCGCCAATGATTGAGTGAGGCGAATGCCGTCGATGTCCAGAACCGGCACCAGGCCTTGCGGATTGCGGCCAAGATGCTCGGGCGACTTGTGCTCGGCGCGGGTCAGATCCACCGGAATACGGCGATACGCGATGCCCGCAAGGTTCAGGGCAATGCGAACCCGGTACGCCGCCGAGCTGCGCGCGTAATCGTATAGGATGACATCACTCATCCATCGTCGCAGCTTCCGCGATCACCGAAATGACCCGATCCGCATTGCCCACCTCGTTTGCAAGCATCAGAACCAGACGCGCGTTCAGCGCCGCGCTTTCGGCATCGGATCGGTCGGTATGGGCATCCATCAGCGCCTGGTAAACATCGTCACTGCGCGCACCCAGGGGGGCATTGGTCATGTCATCGCTCCTTCAGCGCGGGCCAGGGCCTGGGTAATCTGCGCCGGTTTCGGGTCGCGAAAAGCGGCGGCAACATGCCCGTCGGGGCGCAGCAGATAGGTCAAGCCGTCGCCGTAACGCGTGATTGATGTCGGGTCGGTTGCGTGAATGCTGCGCAGGTTACCCAGCGTGACGGGGCGCGCGCCGCCGACGCTTAGCCGGGTGAATTCGCCCTGCGCCGCCTCGATCAGCCAGCCGCCTTGGTGGGGCGCATCAACCATCGCGGCACCCGGATGCACCGGGGCCTCGCCCGGTGTGGTCAGCGCGCTGTCGAGTGTGCACGGCAGCGACAAGCGGCCTGCGTTGATCAGGCGGCGCGCGAATGGATGGGATTTGGCAAGGCGCAAAACCTCGTTGCGGAAAGTGGCCTCGGTTGCGGATTTCGGGGTCATGAAGTTGGTCGTGCGGGCCGAGTTCAAGATATTCTCATCCGCGGCCTGCACCCGTTCGGTGTTGTAGCTTTCGATCAGCGCCGGATTGCCACCGTTCAGGACGGCCGCCAGCTTCCATCCCAGGTTGTCGACATCCTGAATGCCGCCATTGCCGCCACGCGCGCCGAACGGGCTGACCACATGGGCGCTGTCGCCGACGAATATCACGCGGCCATGGACGAACCGGTCCAGCCTGGCACAGCGGAACCGATAGATGCTTTTCCAGTCGAGCGTGAACGGCACATCACCGACCACGGCGCGGATGCGGGGCAAGACTTTGTCGTCGGCCAGTTCCGCCTTCACGTCGGCGTCCGGGCCCAGTTGCAGATCAATGCGATAGATGTTGTCGGGCTGCTTGTGCAGCAGCGCCGACTGACCGTTGTGGAAATCCGGTTCGAACCAGAACCAGCGTTCGGGCGCGTCGGTTTCAAACGGTGATTGCGCCATTTCGACGTCGACGATCAGGAAGTTCTCATCGAATTCCTGCCCGACAAAAGGCAGATCCACGCGCCGCCGCGTGGGTGAGGGCGCCCCGTCACATGCAAGGGCATAGGCAGCCTCAATTTCATATTCTCCATCAGGGGTTTCGATGCATAACTTTACGTGATCAGTCAGGTCTTGATGATCCGTCACCTTGTTCAGGAATCGCAGGTCGATCAGATCTGGAAATTCGCCCGCGCGTTCGACCAGATATTGTTCGACGTAATATTGCTGAAGATTGATGAAGGCGGGATATTTGTGCCCTGATTCCGGCAGCAAATCGAACTCATAAACCTGCCTGCGCCCATGAAACACGCGCCCCACCTGCCAGGTCACGCCCTTGGCCAGCATGCGTTCCCCCACGCCAAGGCGGTCGAAAATCTCGAGCGTGCGTTTGGCCCAGCAGATCGCGCGCGACCCGACCGAGATGACGTTGTTATCGTCCAGCACGACCGAGGGCACCCCCCGTGTCGCAAGATCAATCGCCATGGCCAGACCAATCGGTCCGGCCCCGATGATGGCGACCTGATGCCGGGGTTCGGGCCCCGACAATCCGGGCGGCAGCGTGAATTCAAATTCTGGGTAGTCGTAGCGCATCAGCCCTCAAACTCCACGGCGGGCAATATCGTGCCGGAGCAATCGCCAAAGCCAATGCGGAACCCATCGCCCTGCGCATGCCCGCGCAGCGACAGCGTGTCGCCGTCTTCGATGAAGGTACGGGTTTCGTCGCCCAGCGTGATCGGGTTTTGGCCGCCCCAGGTCACCTCCAGCAGCGATCCGAAACTGTCCGGGGTTGTCCCCGAAATCGTCCCGGACCCCAGCAGATCGCCCACGTTCATCGCACAGCCAGACGACGCGTGATGCGCCAGTTGCTGCGCGGCGGAATAATACATCGTGGCATAGTTCGTGCGGCTGATCACCTGCGGCTGGCCGCCTTCGGTCTGTATTGTGACAGATAAATCAATATCATACAGCATCGGCGCCGTTTCGCGCAGATGCGGCAGAAGTGGTGTTTCACGCTGGGGCGTGGGTGTGCGAAACGGTTCCAACGCGGCGGCGGTGACAATCCAGGGGCTGATCGAGGTTGCAAATGCCTTGGCCTGAAACGGGCCGAGCGGCTGATACTCCCACGCCTGAATATCGCGCGCCGACCAGTCGTTCAGCAGGACATAGCCAAAGATCATCGCAGCCGCCTGGGCCACGGTGACGGGCTGTCCCATGCGGTTGGGCGTGCCAACGATGGCACCCATTTCCAGTTCGATATCCAGGCGGCGGCTGGGGCCGAAAACCGGCATGTCTTCACCGGCCGGTTTCCTTTGCCCAAGCGGGCGGTGAATATCCGTTCCGCTGACCACCACTGTCGAGGCACGTCCGTTATACCCGATCGGGATATGCAGCCAGTTCGGGGGCAGGGCGTTTTCGGCACCCCGAAACATCGTGCCGACATTGGTGGCATGGTTCCGGCTGGCGTAGAAATCCGTGAACTCGCTAACCGCGAAGGGCATCGCCAGCCGGGCGCCATGGCACGGCACCAGATAGCTTTCCAATTCCGGCTGCATTGCAGAGCCGGTGGAAAGCGCAGCGATCAGAAATGCCCGGAAGTTCGCCCAGACATCCGGCCCTAACCCCATGAAATCATTCCATAATCCATCAACGAAGATCAGGACCTCGGGCAGTTCCAGAAGCCAATCCGCCTCCAGCGCGGAAACGTCCAGAATGCAATCGCCAATGGCCACGCCGCAGCGCAGGTCGCCCTGGGCGCTGACGAAGGACCCATAGGGCAGATTGTTCAGCGGAAACGGGCCGTCGGGATCATTCGCGCCGGGCACCCAACTTTCGATCAAACTCATTTGGGGTCCTTTGTGCCGTCAAATTTCTTGCCAAGCCCCGCCCAGCAATCCACATAATCGTCCTGCATGGGGGCACCTTTCGCTGCAAATTCAGTGAGATGTTGTGGAAACCTCGTCTCGAACATGAAGGACATGGTATTGGCCAGGAAGGCGGGTTCCATCGGCTCGTTCGAGGCTTTTTCAAATGCCGGTCCGTCCGGGCCGTGGGGCAGCATCATATTGTGCAACGACATGCCGCCCGGAACGAAGCCTTCGGGCTTGGCATCATAGATTCCGTGAATGTTTCCCATAAGTTCCGACATGATGTTCTTGTGATACCACGGCGGGCGGAACGTATCCTCGGCCACCATCCAGCGGTCGCGGAACAGCACGAAGTCGATGTTCGCGGTCCCCTCTACGCCAGAGGGTGCCGTCAGAACGGTGAAAATCGACGGATCCGGGTGATCGAACAGGATCGCCCCGACCGGGCTGAAGGTCTTCAGATCGTATTTGCAGGGCGCGTAGTTGCCATGCCACGCCACAACATCCAGCGGAGAATGCCCGATCTGTGTCTCGTGAAATTGCCCGCACCATTTGATGACCACGCGGGATGGGGCGTCGCAGTCCTCGAACGCGGCCACTGGCGTTTTGAAGTCGCGGGGATTTGCAAGGCAGTTAGCCCCAATCGGGCCACGGTTCGGCAGATCAAACTTCGCGCCATAGTTTTCGCAAACGAAGCCACGTGCCGGCCCGTCGACCAGTTCGACCCGAAACAGCATGCCACGGGGCAGCACTGCAATTTCCTGCGGGTCCAGATCGATGACACCCATTTCCGTGCAGAACCGTAAACGTCCTTCCTGAGGAACGATCAGTAACTCACTATCAGTGCTATAGAAATACTCATCCACCATCGACGCGTTGATCAGATAGATATGCGCCGCCATGCCGACCTGGGTGTTCACATCCCCCGCAGTGGTCATCGTGCGCATTCCGGTCAGGAACGTCAGCTTTTCGTCCGAATGAGGCACCGGATCCCAGCGATATTGGCCCAGCGAGGCTGCATCAGGGTCCACATGCGGCGCGGTCGCCCAATACGGCAGATCGATACGCGAAAACCGCCCCACATGACGCACCGATGGGCGGATGCGGTAACACCAGGTCCGCTCATTCTCGCCCCTTGGGGCGGTGAATGGCGTACCGGACAGTTGTTCTGCGTAAAGCCCATAGGCGCATTTTTGCGGCGAATTTCGTCCCTGCGGCAGGGCGCCCGGCAAAGCCTCGGTCTCGAAATCATTGCCGAAACCCGGCATATAACCGGGCAGGGTGCCTGCATGGTGCGGGGCAATTGTCAGGGCAGGGGCGTCAGGTTGATCTTTCATCGGATCCTCCGGGGTTTGCCCCGTCCTAATAGTTGCGTTTGTAACTAACAAGCGCTACCTGACCCTATGGACGATTTCGATTTACAGAATTTCCTGCCTTATCTGCTGAACCAGGCGGCCGAGGCGACAAGTCGCGAGTTTCAGCAATACTACCGCGACCGGTATGACCTGTTGCGCACGGATTGGCGGGTGCTGTTCCATCTGGGGCGTTACGGGGCGATGACGGCAAGCGACGTCGGCGCCCGCGCCAATGTTCACAAAACCAAAATCAGCCGCGCCGTTCAACGGTTGGAGGGTAAACGGATGCTGCTGCGCGCCCAGGACACGGCAGACCGGCGGCGCGAAACACTGACGTTGTCGCCGCTTGGGCAAAGGGCTTTTGCCGATCTGGAACGGCAGGCCCGGGATTACGATGCGCGGTTGCTTACCGGCCTAAGCGGCGAGGATGGCGAGAAGCTGCGCAGGCAGCTTCGTGCACTGGCAGCACAGAAAACAAGCTAATTTCCGCACAAATCATGCCCCTACGTCAGCGCGTTTTGCACAAAAACCTTTGAACCTTAACAATCGTTAACACGACTAATTTTCCGTGGGCGCGGGTCAACCGCGCATAGTTCAAGGAAAAGGAGAGTTCCCATGAATAAATTTGCAGCAGTCGCATTGGCCGCCATGATATCAACACCAGGCGCGTCCATTGCTCAATCTTTCGACGTCCCGTTCAACGGCAATTTCGGCCGATTCCACTATTGGTGTGCCGTCGGCCAGGAGGTGATCAGAAACGGGTTTCCCGTGACGACGATGATCTACCGGACGTCACCGATGCACAGGTCCGCCGGGCAGGGCATGTCCTTCACGCTCGACGGCGGCAGCACCGGTCCCTGGAACGCGTTCCCGGCATATGCTGCGGCGAACATGTGCCATGAGGGCAACGGACAGAACGACGAAGAGCGGCGCGAATATGGCGACGATTACGAAGGTGGAGGTTTCCTCAACACGATAATCTCTATCTTCGACTGATAAATACGCTTCGTCCAGTAACTTAATGAAATGGCTCGGGTAACTCCCCGGGCCATTTCTCGTTTGATTGGCGGTTTCATGCCCGGGTGGCGGCAATTCGCCGAATCTGAACCCTCGGTGAACCCAATCCGTTCATGGCCGACTTACAGGCAGGCAAGGCACAAACGCCTTTCGCCAAAACCCAAACGGAGAAGACCAATGACCCGACTTACTCTTGCTTTTCTGGCTGCATTGGCAGCAACGACCGGCACCGCAAGTGCTGCTACGCTGGTTGGCAACACAATTGACGTGGAGTTCAACCACAATTTCGCGCGCGTCGACTATTGGTGCGCCGCAGGCGCCGCCGTCATCAGCGCCGGCGAACCCGTTGACACAATGATCTATCGGACGTCACCCGCGCATCGCTCTGCCGGTGAAGGCATGTCGTTTTCGCTGGATGGCAATATTCAAGGCCCATGGAACAGTTTCACGGCACATCGGGCCGCAAACATGTGCGGTGGTACATCTGGTGCAGCGCCATTCCGTCGGCTTGTTGATTTCTGATTGGCTGCTCAGAAACCTCCTGCGTCTGAATGGGTGCAGGAGGTTCGTTTCTTAACGGATACACTTCACTATTGTTAACATAATACTGATTATGCGATAATGGAGCCATCAAGAGGAGCACACTACCCTTAAGTGCGACTTCTGATGTGCCGCAGATTGATAATCTCTCGGGAGTTATGGCGAATTTGATCACCCGGCTCATGGGTGGACGCCTGCGCAGATCGGCAACTGGACGATCATCGAAGGCGCCAAGCAGCGAGTCTGCCAGGAGACGAATTAGCACTACATCTACTCCACCCTGGCAGAAAGGCACCGTCGAAAACGCCAACGGTAGAGCGCGAAGATGGTTGCCGAGTTGCGCTCCGTCGGCGGTCTCTCTTCGAAGTGTAATTACCCTAGGGATTTCACCTATTCCCATCGTACCGTCTGTTTCTTAGGGCGTATAACCACTTTGTTCGGCCTATAGGAGCCTCCGATGTTCGAGATCGTTTCGCCAACCATTTTGTTTGGGTTTTGCACCATATGGCTGGCTGCCGCGATGACTCCTGGCGCCAATGTTGCCTTCACCGTCTCCATCTCAAGTCGGTATGGATTTCGTGCAGGGCTCGCCTGTGCAGCCGGTTTCGTGACTGGCATCGTTGTTTACGCCCTTATTGTAGCCTTCGGGCTGGGCTTAATATCACAGTGGTTTGGTCAATTTCTAGCGATCATGCGCTGGGTCGGCGTGGCCTACTTGATCTGGCTTGCACTCAGGATCTGGAACGCGCCGGGAGCAGGTTCAACCGCAAGGAATGTCCCAAAACCGAGTTTTTGGCGGATTTTGACTCAAGGTGTACTGATTTCTCTTACGAACCCCAAAGCGATGATCTTTGTTGCGGTGGTCGTTCCTCAAGCAGTGGATGTTTCGCGCCCAGCGATGCCGCAATTGTTGGTTCTGGTAATCGCCGCGTCCGCAATGTCGTTTATTGCGCACAGCATTTATTCGACGCTTGGCTACCTGCTTGGTCGCGCAGTTCCATCCGAAAAGGCCGGAGTTTGGGTCAACCGTTTGATCGCATCGATTCTGATCGTCGGCGCGGTAGGCTTGTCGGTTGCGACCTTGCCGCAGAACTTGTGAAGGCGCCCATTGACCGCTGCTTAACCACCAACGAGGCATGGCTGATCGTTTCATGCCTTTATTTAGGCGGTCCTATTCGAGGTTCCTTGACCTCGATTGCGACCTTTCTTTGCTCCGTTACTGGAAACCATATTCTGGCTGATTGTGTTGAAAAACTCCGAAATCAGAGCGTCGCGGATTTCTTGCGAAAACCTATGAAGCGAAATAGTCGGAAAGCTTTGACCACGAGACAGCGCATGGCTGCGCGTGAGCGCATGTAGGCGATTTGGGCCGACCCCCGCGCCAAAAATTTAGGATCGGGCTGCATGGAAAGAAAAATCATCGTTCAGGCCCTAAAACGGAGTTTTTCAACACAATCGGCTGCTTCCGGACCTCGGATGCATCGCCGCAACTTTGCTCTTCGCGCAATCCATCTGCGCTCACGACCCTGAATGGAGATCCAGATCTTTCCTTTGATGCCAAAAGGTGTTGGCCTAAAGCGTTTCGGCTTGAACCTGAATCGCGAGGGATTCCCTTGAGACCTGATCTGTGATTCATCCTGTTTGGGAGGATGGATCATGTCAGCACCTTTGCCATCTGCGCTTCGGATACGGTTTCAGAGATACATTGAAGAAGGGTTGAGCGGGCGCGCGGCGGCGTTGCGGTTGAAGCTGTCGCCTGCCACAGGCGCGCGGTGGGCGCGTCAGGTGAGGATGAAGGGTCATGCGGAACCTGCCCGGCAGGGACCGCCGCGCGGCAAGGGAAAGCTGGCTCCGCATCGGGAATTCTTTGAGGAGTTGATCGCACAAGACCCTGACATCACGCTCTTTGAGTTGCGTAATGCGCTGGCCGATGCAGAGGGTGTGCGGGTGCATCACTCCTCCATCGCCAACCTTCTGTCCCGGCTCGGCTTCACGTACAAAAAAAGTCGCTGGTCGCAACCGAGCGCCGCCGCGCCAAGGTAAGGCAGCAACGGGCCGACTGGTTCAGATACCGCTCGCCAGCCATTGCGACCTTTCCTGAGCGCGTTGTCTTTATTGACGAAACCGCAGTGAAGACAAACCTCACGCGCCTACGCGGCAGAGCCAAGCGCGGTAAGCGCCTGACGATGGATGCGCCCTTCGGAAGCTGGGGAACCCAAACCTTGATCGCGGGCCTGACCCAAGGCGCGCTGATCGCACCTTGGGTCATCAAGGGAGCGATAGATGGCCCCGCCTTCGCGGCCTACATCCGCGAAGTGCTGGTCCCCGAGATCAACCCCGGCACTGTCGTCATTCTCGACAACCTGGCAACCCACCGGAATAAGGAGGCGACGCAGGCTTTACGCAATCACGGCTGCTGGTTCCTTTACCTGCCACCGTACTCGCCCGACCTGAATCCCATCGAGCAGGCCTTCTCTAAACTGAAAGCCCATTTGCGACGGATCGGGGCCAGGTCCTTTACCCAGGTCTTCGAAGCAATCGGAGCAATCTGCGATCTCTACGACCCAGTAGAATGCTGGAACTACTTTAAGGCCGCCGGATATGTCTCAGGTTAATGTCGAAACGCTTTAGTTAATGTATTCTTCTTTGGGCGAACACGGAGTAGTTCTCCTTCTAATGCTCGGATTTCATCCCTGTAGTCTCCTAAAAGGAGCACATTTCCTATTGACGACATTCCTGTAGGTAGTGAAGCTTCAGCTTCGATGTCCCGGTCCGACTGCGCGACGCTTGCATAGGCGTAAAAGAAAAAAATCAAAGTAAGAAAATGGCGAAAAATACTACTCAAGGAAGCCCCCATCAATACACGAACAATTCAAATAGGTCATAAGCTCTTAACTATAAAGTGGTCTCGAAAACAGCCCGGACGAAATTTCTATTTCTTTGGACTCTTTAGTTAACAAGTAGAAGCCGCAAAGTCACGAGAAATGTTGTCAAGCCATGATGATCAGTAACACTATCTCAGATTTCGTGTAGCTCGAATAATTGCTACTGAGCCGATTGTGTTGAAAAACTCCGAAATCAGAGCGTCGCGGATTTCTTGCGAAAACCTATGAAGCGAAATAGTCGGAAAGCTTTGACCACGAGACAGCGCATGGCTGCGCGTGAGCGCATGTAGGCGATTTGGGCCGACCCCCGCGCCAAAAATTTAGGATCGGGCTGCATGGAAAGAAAAATCATCGTTCAGGCCCTAAAACGGAGTTTTTCAACACAATCGGCCAAAGGCATTCTGTCGCAGCTGGGTAACGAAACGACGTTAGAGCGGACCATCGCAAACCTCGCAACAATTGAAACATTGGGCTCTTTTGACACCTTCGCCGCCATTGGCCTAAAGGATCGCTTCCCCTGCCCCGCAAAGGCAGCCAAAGCTGCGATCAGTGAAATATTCGCCCTTGTCAGCTATCGTTACCGTCGACGCATTTGGCGACACTTCTGCTTTGCTCACCCAGTGGCATGTCTGGAAGATAACAACGACACCCCTCAATCCACAAACGCCGCCCCAGATGGCGTCACCCCTTTGCACCCCACAGCAGCGTTTGCAGGCCGCCGAGTTTTGAATGGCCGAGGGTGTCGAAATCTGACACCAGGCGGCGCAGGTCCGGGTTTTCGATGAACGACAAATAGGCCACCGCCCAGGCGACTTCGAAGGCGCGCAGAGTCTCGTCACCCGTGGAATAGCTTTGCAGCGCACCCGCGTGGGTCGTCACCAGATCCGGATTGTCGATGGCGGCTACGGTGAAATCCACGGCGCGTGGTATCGCGCGTTCGCAAGCCTCGAACAGTTCAAACCCCGCGTCGTGCAGCAAGGCGGCCGTCACCACCAGAGGGCCGATTGCATGCAACTGATAATGCAGCGCCAGCGGTCCGCGTTCCATTTCGCGCGGCAGGCTGCCGTCGGGTGCTGCATCGCAGGCCACGCGCAGCGCCGACCAGGCGGCCCAATGTTGCAGATCCTCGGCCCCCAGCGTCAGCCCGATCCGCGCAACGGCGACTGCGGCCCAGGCGCGCAGGTTGTTGCGGCTGGCCTTGGGCGGTGCATCGCGATCCCAATAAGCGATCATCTGGTCGGCCCGGCGCCGCAACCAGGCATCGATTGCGCCTCTCTGCGCATCATCGCTTAGCATCGAGCGGACCGAGGCATAGGCAAACGCCATCCCGGCGATGCGGCTGGGCGACGACATATGCGCATTGGGCGTTTCCAGCGCGCTAAGGGCATCCGCCTGCGCCCATTCCGCCAGCGCATCACCGACACAAGCCGCATGCGCAGACGCCTCAGCCGGTTCTTTCAACGCCATGTTAGAGGCTTTCGCCAGGGCCGAGATGAAGGCGTCGACAGGATTCAGCGCCGCATTGACGCCCGCGTTGCTGGCCGGGTCGATGTCTGATCGTGTGCGGCTGTCATCGGTATAGCGGCTGCCGTGGTCCAGCGACACGACCGGTTCGGGGATCACGAAACATTCGACCGACGCAATCGCCGGGCTGGCGCAGAGGCATGCGCCAAGGGCGGCGATGGTCAGGCCCCCTGCCCGCGTGTTCATTGCGTCACCTCGGGGCGCAGCGCCAGCGACTGCGTCAGCATCTGCGCGGTTTCGTCGCCAGCGTCGGCGGCGCGGGCCAGCCAGGTCTGGGCTTCTTCGCGCGACGGGTCGGTTCCGATCCCGAAGGCCAGCGCCTGCGCCAAATCCACCATCGCAGGCACATCGCCCAGCTCTGCGGCCCGTGCAAACCATTCGGTCGAAGCGGCCACATCGGTTGCCGATCCCGCATCCGTCCGCATGATCCACGCCAGTTCGCGCATCGCCACCGGATGCCCGGTAAGCGCCGACTTTTCATACAGCGCGCGCACGTCGATCTGTTCGGCGGCCAGCATCCTGATTTCCGGTTCTTCCAGCGCCAGCCGCGCCAATGCGTGCGGCACATCGGGCAGGTTTGATTTCACGATCAGCTCGACAAACAGGTCCGCTGCGCGGCCCGCGTCAAAGCCCGCGCCGCGTGAATTGGCATAGACATTCAGCAATCGGCTGATCGAGGTCAGGTTCCCGCCCGCATGCGCCGTTTCATAATGCGCCATCGCAGCCTCGGCATCGCCCGGTGCGCCGTGGCGGCGCAGATGGTCGCCGATCAGCACGTTGCGCCAGCCGTTGTCCTCTCCCAAAATCTTGGCGACCTCGATCCAGCGATAGAAATCGTCATTGTGCCCAATCTCGCCCAGTACCGAGGCATAGTGGATCGCCTGTTTGAAGTCGCAATCCATGACGGCGATGATCCGGCGCTTGTAGTCCTTAATCTTTGCTGCGTCCTCAAGGTGGCGCAATGCCAGGGTCAGCGCCCAGAAATCACCGCGCGCCTCGATTATCTCTCGGTGCAGTTCGAATACGTCCTTTGCGGTGCCAAGGCCGGTTGGGTCGGCGCGGTGGAGCAAGGCGATGGCTTCGCCCCTGCCCCGTCCGGCCAGCGGCATCAGCAGTTCCAATGCCTCGGCCCGGTTGTCTAGCCCCCAAGTTCTGGGCCATTTCTGATTAGAGTTTCTGGCATTGGTGGTCGCATGTTCAGAGCCTGGTGCGGACGTGTGTGGTTGTACTGCTTAAGCCAATGATTGATGACGATCTGTGCCTGTTTCGTTGTTGTGAACCATTCAGCGTTGAGGATCTCGTGCCGGAGAGTGCCGTTGAACCTCTCGTTGTATCCGTTTTCCCAAGGGGACCCCGGATAGATTCTAATTGGTCGAACACCAACGCGAACCAACCACTCCTGCATCGCCTTGGCTACGAACTCTGGGCCGTTGTCGGAGCGGATATACTCCGGCGTGCCATGGCAGAGGAGCAGCGGATATAGCGCCTCCAGAACATCTTCGGCGCCCATCCTGCTGCGAACTTCCACGGCCAGGGCCTGCCGGGTGTACTCATCCAGAACGGTCAGCATCTTGTAGCTCCGGCCATTGCTGAGCTTGTCGTGAACGAAGTCGATGCTCCAGATGTGGTTCGGATGCGTCGGCCTGAGGCGAATGATCGAGCTGTCCTTGTGATAAAGCCGTCTGCGCTTCCTGTGCCGCTGCGGGAGTTGCAGTCCTTCTTCCTGCCAGAGACGCTCAACCTTCTTATGATTGACCCGCCAGCCCTCGATGCGCAGGAGTTCCGAAACTTTACGATAGCCGTAGCGCCCATATTGCTTGGCCAGGCGGATCAAAGCGAGCCGTAGAGCATCATCGTCTTTTGGCGCGGGTCGATATTGCAGAGAGTTTCGCGCCAGACCGACGACCCGGCTGTCCTTCCCCCCTAAAACTGGGCCACTACATTGGTCTTGAGAGGGGAATATGTAATGGCACGGAAACGGCATTCGGACGAAGATGTATTGAAGCTGCTGCGTGAGATTGAGCTGAAGCTGACGGGAGGAAGTGACGTTGCATCGGCGTGTCGTAGCGTCGGCATCAGCGATGCGACATATTACAACTGGCGGAAACGGTTTGGTGGTATGGGACGGTCGCAGTTGTCGGAGATGCGCAGCCTGGAAAAGGAGAATGGGCGTCTCAAGAAGATCGTCGCTGAGCTTGAATTGGACAAGCTGATCCTCAAAGAAAGCCTGAACTACTTAAAGCCCAGGGCCTGACGACTGGGGAGCTCCGTCAGGCCGTTATTCATACGCGCCAAAAGCTCGCGACCTCGGAGCGGAGGACCTGCCGGGTCGTCGGTCTGGCGCGAAACTCTCTGCAATATCGACCCGCGCCAAAAGACGATGATGCTCTACGGCTCGCTTTGATCCGCCTGGCCAAGCAATATGGGCGCTACGGCTATCGTAAAGTTTCGGAACTCCTGCGCATCGAGGGCTGGCGGGTCAATCATAAGAAGGTTGAGCGTCTCTGGCAGGAAGAAGGACTGCAACTCCCGCAGCGGCACAGGAAGCGCAGACGGCTTTATCACAAGGACAGCTCGATCATTCGCCTCAGGCCGACGCATCCGAACCACATCTGGAGCATCGACTTCGTTCACGACAAGCTCAGCAATGGCCGGAGCTACAAGATGCTGACCGTTCTGGATGAGTACACCCGGCAGGCCCTGGCCGTGGAAGTTCGCAGCAGGATGGGCGCCGAAGATGTTCTGGAGGCGCTATATCCGCTGCTCCTCTGCCATGGCACGCCGGAGTATATCCGCTCCGACAACGGCCCAGAGTTCGTAGCCAAGGCGATGCAGGAGTGGTTGGTTCGCGTTGGTGTTCGACCAATTAGAATCTATCCGGGGTCCCCTTGGGAAAACGGATACAACGAGAGGTTCAACGGCACTCTCCGGCACGAGATCCTCAACGCTGAATGGTTCACAACAACGAAACAGGCACAGATCGTCATCAATCATTGGCTTAAGCAGTACAACCACACACGTCCGCACCAGGCTCTGAACATGCGACCACCAATGCCAGAAACTCTAATCAGAAATGGCCCAGAACTTGGGGGCTAGACACTCCGCTCCGAGGTCGCGAGCTTTTGGCGCGTATGAATAACGGCCTGACGGAGCTCCCCAGTCGTCAGGCCCTGGGCTTTAAGTAGTTCAGGCTTTCTTTGAGGATCAGCTTGTCCAATTCAAGCTCAGCGACGATCTTCTTGAGACGCCCATTCTCCTTTTCCAGGCTGCGCATCTCCGACAACTGCGACCGTCCCATACCACCAAACCGTTTCCGCCAGTTGTAATATGTCGCATCGCTGATGCCGACGCTACGACACGCCGATGCAACGTCACTTCCTCCCGTCAGCTTCAGCTCAATCTCACGCAGCAGCTTCAATACATCTTCGTCCGAATGCCGTTTCCGTGCCATTACATATTCCCCTCTCAAGACCAATGTAGTGGCCCAGTTTTAGGGGGGAAGGACACGGTCCTCCAGCGTGACATCGGGCCCGGACAGCAGAACATCGGCCAGGTACAGCCCCGCCTCGTGTTCGCCGCCCGCCAATGCGTCCCGGTAATACCGCACGGCGCGGGCGCGTTCTTCGGGCGATAGGGCCAGCTTAAGCAGCAGATTGCCACGTGACTGCAACACCCGGTCATAGCGGTCCGCGTAGGCATCCCAGAACGCAACCTGAGTTTCTTCGGCGCCATTGCGTTCTAGCAGCTCCATGAACGAAGCCAGCGCGGTCGGGCGACCATAAAGTGCCTGGGTCTGAAGGATTGCGAAAGTCAGTTCGTCGGTATCTTCGGCCAGATCGGCCATCTCCTCGGGCTTGAACGACAGGGTCTGGGTGCCTGTCGCGGCCTCGATCCCACGCCAGTATTCAGCCTCGACCAGGTTCGGACCGCTGGGGGCCTTGCAGATTGCAAAGCGGCGCAGATCGGCCATCGGGTCGATCATGCCCAGTTGGCTAATCGTATAGATCAGGTCGTCAACGATCCGATAGAAATCGGCGTCCGTTTCTGCGTGGCGCATGCGGATCGCGGACAGCGCCTGGATCGCCTCCCCCTCCTCCAGGGCGGCGGCGCGTTCCAGCAGACGCTCGGCCTCGGCCTCACCAGCCCAACGGCCATCACGTTCCAGCACATTCTGCGCCAGCTTGGTATAGGTCCAGCCCGGCGCGTCAGGCAGTTCGGCCAGCGCCTCAAGCGTTTCGATCAGTTGCGGATGCAGGGCGGGATCAATCTTGCTTTGCTGTTCCAGAAACAGCGACAAGCGGATCAGCCCGGCGCGTTCTGACCCGTCAGCCGCGCGTTGATACAGCGCCAGCGCATGATCCATATCCTGGTCGAGCAATGCGCCAACCTCGTACAAACGACCCAAGGCCAGTTCCGCATAAGGCAGGCCTCCGTCAGCGGCCAAACTCAGGTATTTCAGCAGAACGTCGTTGTCCTTGGCGACCTCTTCCGATCGCATGTGGTATTCGGCCACATTCCAGGCCGCATTCGCATCGCCCAGATCAGCGGCAAAGCGGAACCATTTTTCCGACAGGTCATAGTTCTGCGTGACAATGTCACCATTGCGGAATTCGCGCGCGATCCGCGTGACACGGTCGCAAATCATTGGGTTCAATTGCCCGACCAGCGCGCCAAAGGCCATTGTGATCGCCAGATCAGGCGGCAGATCCCAGCCATCCGGCGCGGCCCCCGCCAGGCTGCGGCGGGACAATTCCAGCAAAGCGTCGGCATTACCGCTGTAGCCTGCGGCGATCATCAATTCCAACCCGCGTTCTTCGTCGCGATCAATTCCGATGCCATCAATCAGATATCCCGCAACCAATGCCTGCAACCGAGGCGAGGTTGACAGATCCGCCTGCATCAATTGTTCGACAAGACGCTGATTGCGTATCTGGTCCAGCCGCCCGCTTGCCACCAGCAGATCAATCATGGCGACGATCTTCGTCGATTCCGAAAAATGCGGATCAATTGTCGGCAGCAATTCGATCATCTGTTCAATGGTGTCCGACCAGGCGCGTGCGTCGATCTCCCGCAATCGGCGAATATCCCGTTTGATCAATTCGGGCGCGCGATCCGGCAAGGATTTTCCATCCCACTTTGACCATTCCGCAATGATCATCTGATCGCCGGAGCGGGTCACGCAGATCGGATCGACATCCAGGATCGGCGGATCGAACACGATATCCGAAGTCGCCGCATTGCCGGATTGCGGCGCGGCCAATAACACCGACAACGCAAGTGCGGCTGCCGTAATCCTGTGCATGTGGTGGCTCATCTACTGTCTCCGAATATTCCGCCGCGCCATTGCGTCAATTGACGTAACGATTGTCCGTGACCGAGGCGGAATAACTCCCCCCGCCCCGCTGAAGATGATGGTGATCCCGGCGCGCCGCTTTAAATCGACGGCATCAACCTGTGCCAACATTTCGTCACCCGACTGCATCTGAAAATCGAGCGTCAATGGCGCCTTCAAGGCAACCGTTGCGGCAGAGTTCGTGGATACCGCGGGGATTGCGACGGCGTTCGCCTGGGGCACGAACAGATCCACAGCCTCCACATCTGAAAGGTTGTAAAACGTCACATCGGCCTGCGCGGGATTGCCGGTCAGATCATCCTCGATCAGCGATCCGGTCCCGTCCGGCCCGACAAGATAGGTATAGAATGTGGCGGGTTCGACCATCTCGGCGACTTCGGTTCCGGCGGCGACGATCTTGACCTCTCCGGGGTCGGTCACGACGTATGGGGTGATCCCGTCTTCGACATCGCGGAACGCCACCGATTGCACCACGGCGACGGTTTCACCCGTCGCAATCACGCGCACGAAGGCGGCGTTTGGGTCTGCCACATCCTCATAAAGACCGCCATCCTGGGTCAGACCGGGGGTCGCCAGAAACAGGAGTGCTGTGGCGCACGGCAGGGTGAATTTCGCAGATTTCATGACGGATCGTCCTTTGTTGTTCGACAGATAGACAGGCTGGCAACATCGCTGACGGGGCGGTCAAACGTGACCTGAACCTCGGCAATGTCATCAGACCAGAGCGACAGAAGTGGTTGATAGAAACGGCCCGTGGCGCGCAGCCGGTCGCCCCGCTGCATGACGGCGCGGCGCCGCACGCCCGAGGATTGGACGAAGCTGAATTCGGCCCGGCGCGCACCGTCCTGACCCAGATTGGCAAAGATCACATCCTCTGGACGAAGCCGGATATCCGCCAGTTCGGCCCGCAGTGTCGTGCCGCCGTCCGACGTCGTGACAAGCGGTTGGTCACACCGGCCCGAGGCTGCGGCAATCAGCTGATTGTGTTGAAAAACTCCGTTTTAGGGCCTGAACGATGATTTTTCTTTCCATGCAGCCCGATCCTAAATTTTTGGCGCGGGGGTCGGCCCAAATCGCCTACATGCGCTCACGCGCAGCCATGCGCTGTCTCGTGGTCAAAGCTTTCCGACTATTTCGCTTCATAGGTTTTCGCAAGAAATCCGCGACGCTCTGATTTCGGAGTTTTTCAACACAATCAGCTCTTCAATATGGCCCGGGCCGTATTGCGCGAGGTTATTATAGATCGGGTTTTCCCAGATCAGGAATTGCGGGCGGCTCTCGGCGAATTCGGTCGACGTCAGATAGGATGTAATGGCACCGAATTGATTACCGCCAGTGATTGCGTAGTTGACGATGTTCAGGCCCGAGTATTCCGAAAGGAAGCCAGCGAAATTATTGATATCGGAATCCGAAAAAGATGTCCCGACCAACACCGCCTGGGGCGCGGCTTGATCTGATCCGAATATATCCAGTGATTGCGAATCTCCATCCGTTTGCGCCGCCACTTCCCGGGTCAGGAAAGACATTGTCGCAACTGGCGGCAATTCATCGCGACAGAAAACCTGCAACGCACGCCGCATGCCGGAAAACGCAACCTCGCGCCCCCGTTCGATGGTCTCGAAATTCTTCGGGGTGGTGTTCGCGTAATTCGGATCGGCCACAATTGTTTTGGCAATTTCTTCTGCTGCCAGCCTTGCACCTTCGGGCGTCCAGTGGAAATCCGCACGAAAGAACGGAGGATTGTCGGCCCCTGCCCCCTGCAGGGCCGTTTGGATATCGGGCGCGGCGACGCCACGCGAGCGAAGGCGCGCGATGATATCCTGATAAACCGCACCGGCCGAATTAACGTCATAGCTGTATTCAGCCGACCGCGGCGGCAGGTAATCCGGCATCGCCTGACTTTTGGACGGGATGGTGACGTAAATTAATGTCGTCCCCCCCGCGGCCAATTCACGGGACAGACGTTGCAGCTGATCTGCAACCTGATCGGTCAGCGGATGCTGCATGCGCAGATCGGCGAAAGTGCGAAAGAAGAACCCGTCCCGCCCTTCGATCGACGGCATCGTGTTGGAAAACTCATGCCCGCTGCATGCAAAATTGCTGGCACTGGCCGCGCAGGCGCTTAGCGTCAGGCCGATAAGCGGGGCAATTGCCCGGGTGCAAAATCGGTTCATGCCTGCTCCTCCTCTTCTATCTTGGGTGTTGTCTGGGCGAGCGTGGCAGGCGCCGGTCCAAGGCTGCGCAACAGGTTTTCGGCAGTTACCCGGGCGGCCAAATCATCGCTGGCGACGGCAATTCCCAGATACTTTCGCGCCGCCGGGAACCCCTGTTCGCGATCCTCGCCGTCCAGCAGGAAATGCGTCGCCAGTTTCAGGGCCGCCCCGGCATTCTGATTGTTGGCGGCGATGGTCAGATAGCGCCGCGATTCCGCCGGATCTTGGCCAAACGGCTGGCCACCCTCATAGAATTCAGCCATAATCAGCGCCATCTGCGTGTCGCTTTGTGCGCGTGTATTCAATGCGTTACGGGCAATGGCCAAGGTCTGTTCCGAAAACGTGACGTCATCGCGGCGCAGGAACTTCGTTATGGGCAGATAGGCATAATCCAGCCCGTCATTCGCCGCCTGTACGAAGTATCGCAACGCCGCCTCATCACCTCGCCCGCTCAGCCTGCCGGCATAATTATAGGCCGCAAGCCCGTCGCCCGACCCTGCGAGTTTCACCAGATCCGCATCGCTCACATCCGCACGCGCGACCATGCGGGCGCGGATGTCTTTCAGTTCCAGTGCCAGCGCTTCTTCGGGTGTAACCACCTCCGCCACCGGGGCGGTTTCTATCTTCTGACCGGTGATCTGGCCGAATATATTCGTGCCCGCACAGCCCGGTAATGTCAGGGATAAAATTGTAAGCAACAGAATGCGCCGCATATCAGACATCCCTCTGCGCGTCGTGGGATTGCCAAAGATCCGGGTCGGACAAATAGCGTACCGGGAATTCCCAAATCACATAGCGTGGTGCGGATGCGGCCAATTCGGGGCTGTTCAAATAGGCGCGCATTGGCGCAACCGGCCCCTGCCCTTCGGTCGCCAGATTGAGCACATCACGCGACAACAACAGTTTCAAGGCCTCGGCAAAACTCCAATCCGTATTCGCGCTGTAGGAGGTTCCGATCAGGACTGTATCAATACTGTCCGCACCGAAAATGCTGATATTGGCATCCGGTTTGGACACCGCGTCAAACGGAATAATAACCTCGGGCCGCAATCCCACAATCGGGGCCAATACGTCCGAAGTCACGAATGAAACCAAATCGCCGGTCAAAGTTTTTTCGACTTGTGCGCGTCTGAAATAATCGGCGTCGCCCTGTGGGATCAGCTCGGCGTTCGCAATTGCCCTTGCAACTGCTGTGGCCCCGAACGGCGTCCAATGCGTGTCAGTAGAAAGGAAGGTCTGCTGAGTGGAATTCCCTTGAAGTAATACCGGACGGATATCGATGTGCGCAATGGCTTGACGATCCAACGCGGCCAGAAAGCCATCATAAACGCCGCGAATTTCCGGGGATAGATCGCCGCTGAACCTGCTGTACACGTCCAGCTTGCCCGGAACCGGCACCAGGATCAGCTGCGTGCCGTGTTGCCTAAGGCGCTGACCAATCGTGTTTATTTCTGCCGCTGCGGTGTCAAGATCGCCCCCGAAAGGCCCGGCTTCTTCTTGTGTGAACAACCAGCCATTGTCACCGGTGATGACGCCGCTGCGCCCCTCACCAATCAGCACATAGCGTGCCGCGCCAATTAACCCGACCGAGATTTCGCGGTGCGGCAGGCTATCCACATATGCGGTGTCAATTTCGCTGGCGACGCGCCCTTTCAGGAACGCCACCTGATCAAGATCGACCCGAAGATCTCCGGTTTGCAGGAAATTGATATTCGCAATCAGCGAATAGCCAAGGAATGTTGCGGGCAATAAAAACCGACAGAGTTTCAGAAACCTTTGCATCGCGCCGCCCCTAGAACTGGAAATACAGAAATGGCGAGAAATTCTGCTCGGCCAGTTTCATGATGGTGAATGTCGCAATCCCGGTTATTGCGACAGACGGCACCAACGTATTGGCAAGCGTCAGTGTGCCATCCGGCGCAATCTGGCTGCGTGCAGGTGGATGAACCCACGACTCTGCGATGACGACCAATATGCCGATGCCAACAAACAGCAGGCTTTCACGCGTTATCTGCATTGCGATTTCCACCGGAATGCCGCCGCCATTGAAACCCAGCATTCCGGAATAAACGCCGAACGCAATTCCAAGCGTTTCCGCACGGAACACAACCCAGCCGATCAGCACGACCAGCAAAGTCGAGATCAGCGCCATTGCACCGCTGCCCTTGTCGCGGCCCGTCGCACGCTCCAACGCCAGCCATCCACCGTGCCATGCACCCCAGACCAGAAACGTCCAATTCGCCCCGTGCCAGAACCCGCCCAGCAGCATCACGGTCATCAGGTTCACATAGGTCCGCGTGGTGCCCAGCCGGTTGCCGCCCAGCGGGATGTAAAGGTAGTCGCGCAGCCAGACTGACAGGCTGATATGCCAGCGCCGCCAGAACTCGGTGATCGAGCGGCTGATGTAGGGGCGGTTGAAGTTCTCGGTGAACCTGAACCCCATCATCATGCCAAGGCCGATGGCCATGTCGGAATAGCCCGAGAAATCGAAGTAAAGCTGTAGCATATAGGCAACCGCGCCAATCCAGGCCAAAGGCATAGACGGATCGGTGGTTGAGAATGCCAGGTCCGCCAAAGGTGCGACGGCATCCGCCAGGATCACTTTCTTGGCCAGCCCGATGGCAAAGCGCCTCGCCCCGTCAGTGAACATCTGCGCAGAATGGGTCCGCGCCTCGAACTGGTGGGCCAGATCCTTGAACCGCAGGATCGGCCCGGCGATCAGCTGCGGGAACAGCGCGATGAACGCAGCGAAATCAAGGAAGCTAACCGTCGCTTTGACGTCTTTTCGATAGACATCGACGAGATAGCTAATCGACTGAAAGACATAGAACGAAATGCCGATGGGCAGGATCAACCGCCAGTGGATGCCAAGGCCGCTCGCGTCGGTTCCAACCAGTGCGGCAAGGCTGTCGACAAAGAAATTGAGGTATTTGAAGACGCCCAGCACCGCCAGGCACCCGGCGACCCCGATCCCACAATAAAGCCGCGCCCGCGGCCCGTCCAGATTGCGGCGGATCAGCAGCCCGCAGCCATAAGTCCACAAAGTCGTCAGGATCAGCAGGCCCAGGAAATCCACGCGCCACCAGCCGTAGAAGGTGTAAGACCCCAGCAGGATCGTCGCCGATTTCCACCGCGTTGGCGTCAGGTAGTACAGCGCCAGGAACAGCGGCAGGAACAGGAACAGAAAGCTTTCAGAGGAAAAGACCATCAGACGCCCCCGCATTCCGGTTGCGCGGCAAAATCCGCCGGGGCGATAAGATAGCCATCCTGCCCGCCCTGCTGGCGCGCCGTCAGATAGCCGACCGTGTGAACGCCCAGATCGCCTGAGAACAGGCGCGGGTATTGCGCCTCCAGCCGGTTGCCGGTCATCTGCAACCGCCCGGCGGTGGCGCCGCGAACCCTTTCTCCGTTATCGGCGATCAGATTGCGGGTTACGTCTGTCTGCCAGCCGGCTTCCTGCCCGGCAATGCTCAGGCCGGCGGCGCGGTTGAAGGCGATGATATTGTCAACCAGCGTTGCGTTCACCACCCGGTCCAGCCCGATACCGGGGCCGCCGTTGGCGACGATCAGGTTGCCGGATATGGCAATGCAGGCACCGCGCTGAATGCGCATGGCCCCGGCGCCGTTCAACGCAATCGTATTGTCGGCAAAGGTCAGATCGGCGCTGTTTCGGTCGATCAGCGCGCCTGAATTTGCGCCTTGTGCCAACAGGTTACCAGCGACGAGCGCGCCGGTGGAATTCGCCGTGATCCGCAGCGCCTGAAGCCCGCGCGTCCCGGTGATCCGGTTGTCGGCAATCACCGGGCTCTGCGCCTCGGCCACGAACAACCCGACGCCACGACTGCCAAGGATACGGTTGCCGATCACCTGGCTGTTGCTGGTGCGGATCAGGCTGACCGGCCCGGAATCGCGGATCGTCGTATCGCGAATGGAGGAGGCACTCTGCGTGCGAAACAGCCCGCCGTTGACGACGCTCAACCCGCTGTAAGGCCCAGCATCTGCCGATCCAAGGCCGTGCATCTGGGCCCCCGTCACCTGCATACTGCCGGTTCCGGCGGTCAGGACGAAGGGGCGAAAGGCGTCCGGCGCATCCACCCACGGATCACTCGCCCAGATCCGGGCGGCGCCGATGCGCATCCGCCCGAAATTCAGCAAAAACGCACCACTTTCCGAGGTCATCTGAACCTCGGCCCCGTCGGGCAGGATCAGCTCGGCATCTTCCCAGACGATCAACGGGCGGGTCAGGGTGACGTGATTGCCATCTGCAAGGATACCCGGCGCACCCGCTGCATCGGCCATCGCGACAACCTGATCCAGTGTCGCCGACCCGGCGCGCAGGATCACCGCGTCAGTCTGGCCGTTTTGCGCCGCGATCACCGCCAATTGCTGGTTTGCGCCCGCATAGATCGCCAGTTTTGCCAGCGCGACCCGCAGGTTCAGGGATGAAACCTGGGGTGTTCCGGCAAGCGGCACCATTTTGGCCACACCCGCAGCCGGGCGTTTCGGCGCATCCAGGCCGAACACGGTGCGCATCTCGCCCAGCCGCTGCGCCAGCACCTCTGGCCTTTCGTCAGCCATCGCAACCAACCCGGCCCGCGCCGCGCCCAGATCAGGCCCGGCCACCGCCGCCGCGCCGGACAGCATCAGCGCCAGCGGCACCCAAAGGGCGCGCGCTTTACGCATGCGCCAACACCGGCCCGGTTGGAACCACGCCATTCAGAATCGTCAGCAGGATCGCCTGAAACGGCTGGGTCGAGGCGTTGCGCAATGGCAGGCACAGATCGGCGGCCACGCTGATCGTATCCCCGGATGAGATCGATTTTTCCGCCCCACCCTCTTGATACGCGCCCTGCCCCGAGATCACCGCCAGCAGGCTTGGCCCCTCTCCGGTGCCATTCAGCATCATCGTCGCGTCGGGGCGCACCGTGACCATCTTCATCCGATACTCATCGGCCGAGGACAGCGCCTCGATACTGCCCCAGCTTAGATCGCGCAGCTTGTGTGTGGTCACCTCGCAGCGATTTTGATCCTTCAGCCGGTCAACGATGGATTTCACCATCTGCGCGTTCTGCTGATTGGTCACCAGAACCGCATCCGGCGTGTCCACAACGATCACATCCTCCATCCCCACCACAGCCACCAGACGATCATCGCCATGGATCAGAGAGTTCTTCGTGTTGAGCGAAATCACATCGCCATTGGTGACATTCCCATCACCACATTTGTCCGAGATTGCATGGACCGAGGTCCAGGCCCCGACGTCGTTCCAGTCGATATGACAGACCGGCGCCAGCGCCACGGCGTCCGAGCGTTCAAAGACCAGCCGCTCGGTCGGTTCGGCGCGGGCTTGGGTGAATGTGGCTTCGTCCAGAAGAATGTGATCGTCGCACTGTTCAGCTGATGAAACCGCACGAGAGACGGCGACAAAGCTCTCAGGCTCAAGGCGCGCAAACTCTCCGATCAGGGTGTCGGCGCGGAACAGGCTGATGCCCGACGCCCAATATGCACCCCCGGCGGACAGCAGGGCCTCGGCCTCGGACAAGGGGGGTTTTTCGACGAATTGCAACACCCGGTGCAGACCGGGATAGACATCAAAACTGCCCCCGTCGGTGATATAGCCATAGCCGGTTTCGGCATAACGCGGCATGATCCCGAAGGTGATGATCCGCCCGTCGTCGGCTGCCTGCGACATCGCCGTGACCGTGCTGTTCAGATCGCCCTTGATGACGTGATCTGAAGGCAGCACCAGAAGTTGCGCTTCGGGATCATGCCTGATCACACTCAGCGCGGCGGCCAGAACCGCCGGGCCGGTATTGCGCCCCACGGGTTCGGCAATCACATGGCCGTCGATCTGAAGCTGCTCCAACTGGCGCCGCACAATCGTGACATGACGCGCGCTGGTCACCACGATGGGCGCACAGAACTGTGCCCCACGATGGCGCTGGATCGTCGCCTGAAAGTAACTCAGGCTGTCCTTGCCCGCCGTGGGCTGAAACTGCTTGGGCTGTTCGACCCGGCTGAGCGGCCACAGGCGCGACCCCATGCCGCCGCACAGTACCAGCGGATAGATCCGGGGCCGGTCATTGGCCGCGACCCGCGGCAGATCGCCGATCATGTGGCGGCCCCCGTGCGCATCCGGTGCACCAGACCTGCAACCGCCTGGAACGGCGCAAAAATCCATGGCGCCGGTTTATGGATCCGAAGCCGGACGACCTGCCCGACCTGATCGGGATCAAGGGTGGTGTCAGGCGTCAGCGTCACCGGGATCAGGGCTTTGTCGCCCTCGCCCGCCACATCATGCTGCTGGTTCGTGTCCAGCATTGCGCGCAGCGAGTCGCCGTTGGCCAACGTCAATTCGATATGATGCGCAGCGGCCAGATCATACAGCAGTTCCGGCGGGACATTGGCCCCGACCGCGATGTCTTCCACATCCTGCGCCAGATACAACACCGGCTCCCCCGCCAACACGGTCGAACCCTTTTCGACCCCCGCGAGGGTCGCCGCACAATCGCACGGCATCGCAATGCTCAGCGTCTCGCCCGAGGTTGCGCGGATCGCAAAAGCAATCTCTCCGGCGGCGGCGGCGGCGGCGAGGTTGAGGTAGTCGATCTGCCCGGAGCTGACTGCGCGCAACGTCTCGCCCGATTGCATCACATAGGCCGGGGTCGGCACCGCGATGGAATAGGCGCGTTGATACAGCAGGCTGGTCGCCCCGATGACCAGCGCGACGCTGGCCGCGATGGTGGCGGCGGTGCCCAGTTGCTTGTGCTTTCGCGCCGCCGCCGGGTTCGCGGCCGAGGCGGGCTTGTCACCGCTGCCCGCCGTCGACGCCACACCAATCGTGCCCCCAAGCGAGATCAGATCGCCCGCGACATAAGAATTCAGGATATGGCGCAGCTGCGGCAGATGCTCTCCCGTTGGGTCCGCGAACGCGATCCGCACCTTGCCCTGGCCCCCGTCCGCCTCGCTGACCGTGGCATTGACCAGAAGGCCGACGCTGAAGCCCGAAAACGCGAAAGCCAGTTTGACCAACCGGCTTTCCCCGGCAAGCTGGGGATCCAGCAGGCCGGTGGCAAAGGCCTCGACCAGTGATATCCCGGTGCCCTGAAACCTGCGCCCGTCAACATCCGCCGTGAATGGAATGTCGAACATCGGGTGGTCATTCGCGGCCCCCAGATCGGGCGGCTGCTGCGCGGCGGTTGATGTGGATTTGTCCATTCTTTTGTCCCTCGATTGGTCGTCACAGAATGCCGGTGAGAAAGAAGATCCCGAAGGTCAGCCAGCCAAGCGCCAGGCAATGCGCAAACAGCGACGATGCCCCGCGCATGCGCGCCCCGATCGCGGTCGCAAAGCCGCCGGAACGCCCGCCTGACTGGCGCGTCCAACGCTGGCGATCCAGGCGGAACAGCACATAGCTTTTGACGCTGGCCCCGACGATCTGACCGAAATACAGCAGGAACGGATAGGTGATCGGAAAGCCGCCGCCACGGAACAGCGACAGCACCGCGCAGAACACATAGCGGGTGAACATCACCCAGGCCGCATAGGCCGGCAGCACCCAGGGTTCGATGAACAGTGCCGTCAGCAGAACACCAATCGGCCCGGCCAGCGTGGTCCAGATCGCCAGTCGCTGATCCATCAGCGACCACCAGGTGAAATAGCCGATATCGCGCGCCGGAAGCGCCAATGCCCGCCCGTTGGTGCGCAGCATGTTGCCAAACCAGCGGATCATCAGGGTGACGGCGCTGTCCACGAACCCGGGCCGCGGCTGAGTCTCCATCGAGACCGAGGCGACATCGGGCAGGTACACCATCCGATAGCCCGCGCGCAGCAGCCAGAACCAGGTTGACTTGTCGTCTCCGGTCAGGAAATCGACGCGACCCAAACGCCAATGTTCGATGAAATCGTGCTGGATCAGGCGGATGAAGTCCGGCGTGGTCGCCAGATCGGCGCGGAAGACGGACATCCGGCCCGTCAGGGTCAAGACGCGCTCGGACAAGCCCATCGACAACATCATCATCTGCCGCTGGGTGAAGCGCAGCGCGAACCAGTCGCGGAACATCGGGGCGTTCGCAATCTCGACCCGCTCGTCCGTGGTCAGTGCGCCGACGCGCGGGTCGGTGAAGAACGGGGCAGTGCGCGCCACGATGTCCTCTGGCACACAGCTGTCGCCATCGACGAAAATCACCACGTCGCGGCGCGACGGCGATTGGCGCAAAATCAGGCGGAGCGAACGTGCCAGCGCATCGCGCTTACCCGTCCCCGGTATCTGATCCAGGATCAGCGTCACCCCCGACCCGTCCATCGGCATCGTGTCGAATATCCGCTGGATCAGCCGCGCATCTGCCGTTTCGACCACCGAGGCAACAATGGTCGCCCCACCGGGAGAGTTCAGCGCCGCCTGAAATATCGACCGATAGACGCGGCGCGTTGTTTCCGCCTCGATCTTATAACTGGTGGTCAGGAAATAGGCATGCGCCGGATGGGTCCGCGCGTTATATGCCCCCTCGGCCCGGGCGCGGCGGCGCGGATAGACCATGTTCAGAAACAACGCCGCGCGCAGAAAATTCGTCGCAGCCCAGCCATAGCGCCAGATACCAATCACCCCGACCACCACCAGCACACCCTGCGCATTGCCAAGTGCCGAATGCGGCAGGCTGAACGCCAGCATCGCACAGACCGCCAGATAGGCCGCATGTTGGGCGACTGTGATCACCAGCAGATCCCCTGGTACTGGCCATTGCTGGTCAGATTGGGGTCCAGCCGCGCCAGATCGATCAGCTTGCGACTGCCAATCGCGGCATTGAGGGGCGCCAGCGTTTCCGAGTATCTATTGCCGACCAACAGAATTTCAGAACGGTCAATCAGCCCTTCAATTGTCGGTTCCAACCGGCTTTGCAGATCGGGGACAAAATCGTTCCCACGCCCCGCCGCCGCCTGATCTTTGGCATAGGCGGAATTCACGAAGGGGTCATAAACCCGCACGTCAATTCCACGCCCAATCAGCCGCGATGCCAATTCCGCCAACGGACTTTCACGCAGGTCATCGGTGCCCGGTTTGAAACTGATCCCAACCATTCCGACAGTTGCGGCATCGGTCATTTCCACCATGGCCTCGGCACGTTCAATCTGGGCACGGTTTGCCTCGATCACGGCGTCCAGCATGGGCGATGCGACGTCCTTGGCCCGCGCCACCTGGCGCAATGCGCGCACGTCCTTGGGCAGGCATGAGCCGCCAAAGGCAAAGCCAGGGCGCATGAAATGGGATGAGATATTGACCTTCTGATCCGAACACAGAATACCCATGACCAATTGCCCATCCAACCCATTGGCCTTTGCGATATTTCCAATCTCATTGGCGAAAGTAACCTTGACCGCACGCCAGGAATTAGAGGTGTATTTCACCATTTCTGCCGTGCGCAGATCGACTTTGTGAATTTGGCACGGAAGATCGGAATTAAGGTCTGACAGCAGTTTTTGGGTACGTTCTTCCAATGCACCAAAAACAATCAGCCCCGGATCATAATAATCCGCGATTGCTGTGCTTTCGCGCAAAAACTCGGGGTAATAGCCGACACCGAAATCAAGACCCGCGATCAGATCAGATGCGGCCTCCAACGTTGGAATGCAGATCTGCTCCATCGTTCCCGGCACAATTGTGGACCGGACAATAACCGAATGATACTCGGATTTATCGCGAATGGCATTGCCGATATCGTCACAAACTGCGGTGACGTATTTCAATCCCACTGAACCATCCGGTTCACTGGGTGTTCCGACGCAAATAAACGAAGCCTCGGTGTCCATAACCGCCTGCTTCGCATCGGTGGTTGCCTTCAACCGACCGTTTTCAACCGTTTCCGAAATCAGTTCATCAAGCCCATTTTCCACAATCGGAGACAGGCAATTATTCAGCGCCTGAACCCGAAAGGGATCAATATCCACCGCAATAACGTCGTGCCCGTCACGCGCCAGGCATGCCGCTGAAACCACGCCGACGTAGCCAATTCCAAAAACCGATATTTTCGCCATCCCGCAAATGTCCCGCTTTTATTTTTCCGGATCACGAGTTGCGCCCGGTTGTTGCAGAACGGTAATGTTTTCGCGACCAGACTTGGAAGTCAGAATTACCCGCAGGCGGTGTAGGGGATCGGTACAGAGCTGTCAGCAAAACTGGCGATTACGTCGCATTTCAACTGAATTTCGGGATATGTTGTAGGGTTTTTCAGAGAAGTTGATCGCCCTATGCGGGTGTTTTACGCCGATTGGATTTGTGCAATTCGGCGAATTGTCGCCGCTAAAGCGTTTCGACATTAACCTGAGACATATCCGGCGGCCTTAAAGTAGTTCCAGCATTCTACTGGGTCGTAGAGATCGCAGATTGCTCCGATTGCTTCGAAGACCTGGGTAAAGGACCTGGCCCCGATCCGTCGCAAATGGGCTTTCAGTTTAGAGAAGGCCTGCTCGATGGGATTCAGGTCGGGCGAGTACGGTGGCAGGTAAAGGAACCAGCAGCCGTGATTGCGTAAAGCCTGCGTCGCCTCCTTATTCCGGTGGGTTGCCAGGTTGTCGAGAATGACGACAGTGCCGGGGTTGATCTCGGGGACCAGCACTTCGCGGATGTAGGCCGCGAAGGCGGGGCCATCTATCGCTCCCTTGATGACCCAAGGTGCGATCAGCGCGCCTTGGGTCAGGCCCGCGATCAAGGTTTGGGTTCCCCAGCTTCCGAAGGGCGCATCCATCGTCAGGCGCTTACCGCGCTTGGCTCTGCCGCGTAGGCGCGTGAGGTTTGTCTTCACTGCGGTTTCGTCAATAAAGACAACGCGCTCAGGAAAGGTCGCAATGGCTGGCGAGCGGTATCTGAACCAGTCGGCCCGTTGCTGCCTTACCTTGGCGCGGCGGCGCTCGGTTGCGACCAGCGACTTTTTTTGTACGTGAAGCCGAGCCGGGACAGAAGGTTGGCGATGGAGGAGTGATGCACCCGCACACCCTCTGCATCGGCCAGCGCATTACGCAACTCAAAGAGCGTGATGTCAGGGTCTTGTGCGATCAACTCCTCAAAGAATTCCCGATGCGGAGCCAGCTTTCCCTTGCCGCGCGGCGGTCCCTGCCGGGCAGGTTCCGCATGACCCTTCATCCTCACCTGACGCGCCCACCGCGCGCCTGTGGCAGGCGACAGCTTCAACCGCAACGCCGCCGCGCGCCCGCTCAACCCTTCTTCAATGTATCTCTGAAACCGTATCCGAAGCGCAGATGGCAAAGGTGCTGACATGATCCATCCTCCCAAACAGGATGAATCACAGATCAGGTCTCAAGGGAATCCCTCGCGATTCAGGTTCAAGCCGAAACGCTTTAGTCGTCAACTATCCCGGATCTGCCCACCTCGAACCGACGCCAGACCGGTGGGGCCGGTCCGGCGTGCGCCCTGCGCCTGCGGCGCGCTCCGGGCGCAACCCATCCCTGTAGCGATTCAGATAATCTGAATTGTGCTTTGATTTGGTTCCAATTCAAAAGGCGTCATGAATTTGAGCATCGCAACCACCTGCGTAGTATGAGGCTGCAAATCGTAAACGCCTTGCCATCGTAGGGCGGGGCTCACCCCACCACCCTCTACCCCCGCAGCACCGCCGTCACCGCGCCCAGCATTGCGCCGCCGATTGCGCCCAAACCCAGCCGCATGGCGATATGCGCGGTGCCCTCGGTCGGGCCGACCAGTGCCTCGCCCAGGTTCAGGGCCACCATGGCGAGGATCCAGCCGAGGGTGCTGCGCAGGATCCAGTCCGGCGCGTTGGGCTTTGCGCCCGGCCATTGCAGCACCCCGATTGCGGCGCCGATGGCGGCCCCGAAGATGGCGGCGTCACGGGCCTGGGACAGTAGCGTTGCAGTGCCGAGGATGTCTGTCGACCGCAGGGTCACCGTCCACAGCCAGCCCAGCGCCAGGACCAGCATCGTGGCCAGCACCCACAGCAAGCCTCGGCGTGGCCGCAGCGCCCACCACAGGCCGACCCAGATCGCGATCATCGTGTCGGCGGCCCCGGCCTGCCATGTCAGGCGGAAGATCGCGGGGACCGACGCGTTGGCGATGGCCAGTCCGGCGGCATTGGCGGCAATCCATCCTGGCGTATTCATCAGCGGTCCCTTTTCGTTGCGCGGCCAGTCAGGACGCAGCGGGGGGCGATTGTCCATGGGGGCGGCGGGGTGATCACCAAGCTATGATCGCTGCAACCGGGGATTGTTGTCGCAGCAAGGTGAATTGCGCGCGCCGATCAATCCTGCCATACAGCGCCCCGGATGTGCGCCGGTTTGGCTGAGAGTACGATGCGACCCCTTCTGATCCTGTCTTCTTTTCTGATCCTGGCCCCCACCCTCAGCACTGCTGAGGCTGTGCGCCGCGCCTGTCTTGCGTCCGAACGGCAGGCGGCCGCGCCACGTCTGTGCAAGTGCATCCAGATCGCCGCGGATGCCACCCTTGACCCATCAGGCCAAGCACTGGCCGCCAGTTTCTTTGCGGACCCGCATCGCGCGCAGGAAATCCGGCAATCGAAGCAGCGTGGCCATGGTGAATTCTGGGAGCGCTACAAGGAATTCTCGGCCCTGGCCAAGGCGTTCTGCGCCAGCTGATCCAGAAGTCCGGTGGCGGCGCCCTCGATCAGGTTCAGCGCCTGCTGATAATCGCCGGTGTAATAGGGGTCAGGCACGTCGACGCGGCCCGTTCCGGCCACGAAGTCCAGCATCAGGCAGACGGGTGTGGTGCAATCCGTCGGGCGCAGGGTTTCGATCCGCGCCGCATTGTCCCGATCCATGGCGATGATCAGGTCGAATTCGAAGAAATCACCGGCGGTGAACTGGCGGGCGCTGAGGGAACTCAGGTCAACGCCCCGCTGCGCCGCCGCAGCGACGGCGGGCGGATGGGGCGGCGCCCCGATATGCCAGTCACTGGTTCCGGCGCTGTCCACGTCGATCTTCTGGCCGCGCCGGGCCGCAAGCGCACGCGCAACTCCTTCGGCCGTGGGCGAGCGGCAGATATTGCCCAGGCAGACAAACAGGATCCGGTTCAGCGCAACACCCCGCGGACCGCCATGCGGCGGGCATAGACGGCCAGAAACGCACCGACCAGCAGGATCGCAGCCGAGAAGATGGCCGCTTCGGGACCCATTAGATCACTCATCGAGACATCGGCCAGCAAGAAATTGTGCACGGCAGTGGCGACGATGCAGAACAGCGAAATCCAGAACAGCAGCACGGCAAGGCGGGATCTGAATACCAACAACAGAGAGCCCGCAACAGCGAACCAGACCGCGATGGCCCAGCAGGCCACGACCCAGGTGGGGAAGGTATTGAAGTAGTCCAACTGCTCGGGCGTGAAATTGGACATATAGGGGGTCCAACGCAATTGTGTCGCGGAATAGTCGAACGCGCCCATGGCGTTCCAGAGCAGTGACAGGATTGCGATAAGCCAGAAATGCCAAGGGGTTTTCATGGGGGCTCCTTTTCAGCGGCAAGGTCTGATGGCTGGCAGTCTAACACGTGGCTGATTGTTGGCCAAACCACCGCTGTCCGTTGCACCGGCGCGCGCACCCTCAGGGCCTGTGGGCTTGACGTGGGGGCATCGGTCGTGCTCGGCTAATATTTTCACTCGGAGGATTTCATGAAGCGCCTGGCCATTGTTATGTCGCTGCTGATTGCCCTGGGAACCGGTGCGCCGGGCCGCGCCGATGCACAGATTTACGTGTTCACCAATGATTGCGACGGTTCGGTCCTGGCCGCGCGATTGGCCGCAATTTTTTCGGGGGAAATTCTGGGACGGCGTCAGGTAAATGATATTCTGTTCAGGCCGGTATCCTCGGCTCCCAACCGCGTCCTGGAAGCGGGCGAAGCGTCTCGCATGACCTTTGAAGTGCACCCGCTTTGCTCCAAAGAATCGCTCGGCGGTGATTTTTGCAGCGCCGTGCAGCCTTATGACATGAGCCTGCGTCACATGGTCGGCAATCGCTTCCCCGAGGCATTGCACAGCGGCACAGAACAGCGAAAAACCCGCGTCGGAGAACAGCTGTGCTCGGTTTCGCGGAACATAACATTCCAGTTTCGTGCGCCGGTCCTCGAAAAAGACCGGGCCAACCCGGGTCCGATAATGGTCACTGCCGGGCTGTGCCCGCCGAATGCAAAGCTGGATTGCGAGGTGCACCGCGTACGTGTCGCGCCTAGAGACCCGAATGCGGGCTGGGAAGTCGCGCGCCTTTGGCAGGTGACACAGCGCATCCGGGCCAAACAGGCATTTACGCTCAGCACCAGTGTCGTGAACAATTCCAGTACGGCGTCGTGGCCCGGTGCAGAGGTGACGATTTGGCTGTACCCGCCCGCAAGCAACACTCCTTCGAGGTTATCGCGCATTGCGCTGCCCCGCATTCAAAGCGGACAGGCGCATGGGATGCACGTGAACCTGCCAGGCAACAGATCCGGGCGACATCTCTATCAGGCCTGCTTCAGTGGCACGCCCAATGCGTCGCACGCAGACTCGCTTTGTGGTCCGCGCACCCGGATTGAAATCAAACCCTGATGCGTTCTTAGGCTTTCAATCAGCAAATTGCCAATTTCGAATACGATTTCTGATCCCCGGCCACTCAAACTCAACGCGAAGCGCAAATAGCCACGCCGGCCCCTCTTGCAATATTCGCCGGAGGTGATACCCAACTCCGCCATGACAACGCGCACCAAATACCGACGCCTCCGACGCTGAGGCCGAAGCGGACCAGACGCGTCCGATCCTGCGCATTTGCGCTTCTCCTATCTGTTGATTTGACTTCGCCCCTCTGCCGCTGGCACGATTTGAGGGCGTCCTGCCGAGGAATACTATCATGATCCCGTCAATCCTGCCGACCTACAACCGCGCCAACCTCAGCTTCGAAAAAGGCGAAGGCGCCTGGCTGATCGCGGCGGACGGGACGCGATATCTGGATCTTGGCGCCGGGATTGCGGTGACCGCGCTGGGCCATGCGCATCCGGCGCTGGTCAAGGCGCTGACGGATCAGGCGGGGGCGTTGTGGCATACCTCGAACCTCTATCAGATCCCCGAGCAGCAGAAGCTGGCGGATCAACTGGTCGAGGCGACCTTTGCCGACACGGCGTTCTTCACGAATTCAGGGACCGAGGCGGCAGAACTGGCCGTCAAGATGGCGCGGAAATACTGGGCGGCAAAGGGAGATCCGGACCGGGTTGAGATCATCGCTTTTGGCGGGGCGTTCCATGGGCGTTCAACGGCGGCGATATCTGCTGCCGGGTCGGCGAAGATGACCGATGGGTTCGGCCCGATGCTGCCCGGTTTCACGCATCTGCCGTTCGGGGACCACGACGCATTGCGCGCGGCGATCAGCGACCGCACGGCGGCGGTGATTGTGGAACCGGTGCTGGGCGAAGGCGGCATCAAGGTGCTGCCCGATGCCTGCCTGAAAGGCTTGCGTGACCTGTGTGACGAAACCGGCGCGCTGATGATCCTGGACGAAGTGCAATGCGGCATGGGCCGCACCGGGCGGCTGTTTGCCCATGAATGGGCGGGGGTCAGCCCTGATATCATGATGGTGGCCAAGGGCCTGGGTGGGGGGTTCCCGATCGGGGCCCTGCTGGCGACCGAAAACGCCGCACAGGGCATGGTCGCAGGCACCCACGGGTCGACCTATGGCGGCAACCCGCTTGGCTGTGCGGTCGCAAGTGCGGTGATGGACATCGTCGCGGATGAGGATTTCCTGGCCGAGGTGCGGCGCAAATCCGGCCTGCTGCGCCAGAAGCTGGAAGGGCTGGTCGCCGCCCACCCTTCGGTCTTTGCCGCTGTGCGCGGGACCGGCCTGATGCTGGGGCTGGAATGCGTCGCGCCGAACACGGACGTGGTTCAGGCCGGATACGGCGCGCATGTCCTGACGGTTCCGGCAGCCGAGAATGTGATCCGCCTGCTGCCCGCGCTGACGATCAGTGACGATGAAATCGCCGAGGCGGTCTTGCGCCTCGACTCCGCCGCGACAACACTGGCAGGTGCCGATGCTGCGTGAATACCGCTTTCAACGCGCCAAGCGCGACGATCTGGACATGCTGGAGCACTGGCTGAGTGAGCCGCATCTGGCCGGTTGGTGGGGTGACACGGATCGTGAGATCGTGCTGATCGATGAAGAGATTGACGGCGGCCCGACGGATATGCGGATTGTCTGGACGACGGGGCCGAATGCCGCGCCATTCGCCTTTGTGCAGGATTATCCGGTTCAGGCCTATGATGCGCCGCAATACGCCGATGCGCCCCACGCGGCGCGCGCACTCGACACCTTTCTGGGCGATCCGGCCTATCTGGGTCAGGGCCACGCCAAAGCCTATCTGCGCCAGCGCGCGCGCGAGTTGATTGCCGGCGGCGCGGGCGGCGTTTTCGTTGATCCTGATCCGCGCAATAAACGCGCCATCGCCGCCTATTCTGCCGCCGGGTTCCGACGTGTCAAAACCGTCCCTTGCGAAGACGGCGATCCGGTTCTGGTGATGGAATACTGCCCGCATTAGACGCGAACCCTCTTCCTGCATCTTCTTGTCCCAAATATCCTCGGGGGGGGATTTGGCCGTCAGGCCAAGGGGGGCAGACAGCCCCCGCCACCGAGCAACGAAAGAACACAGCCATGCCTGACTTCCTCGACATCCACAAAACCGCACCTGACGCGCTGCGGGGCATCATCGACCAGGCAGCGGCGATGAAAACCGCGCGCGCGGCCCGTCCCAAGGGCACCCTTGACGACGACCAGCCGCTGGCCGGGCAGATGGTCGCGCTGATCTTCGAAAAGCCTTCGACCAGAACACGGGTCAGTTTTGATGTCGGTGTGCGGCAGATGGGCGGGCAGGTGCTGGTGCTGAACGGCTCGGAAATCCAGCTTGGTCATGGCGAAAGCATCGCTGACACCGCGCGGGTTCTGTCCCGCTTTGTCGATCTGATCATGATCCGCACGTTTGAGGAATGCAAACTGCTGGAATTGGCCGAACACGCCACCGTGCCGGTCATCAACGGGCTGACGGATCGCACGCATCCCTGCCAGATCATGGCCGACATTCAAACGTTCGAGGAACATCGCGGCCCGATCCGGGGCAAGAAGGTGGTCTGGGCCGGGGATGGCAACAATGTCTGCGCCAGTTTCCTGCATGCCGCCGGGCGCTTCGGGTTCGACCTGACCTTCACCGGCCCGGAGACCCTGGATCCGGACCCCGCATTTGTCGAACAGGCCCGCGGCGAAGGCGCGACGGTGACCATCGAACGCAACGCGGCGCGTGCCGTCGCAGGGGCCGATCTGGTGGTGGCTGACACCTGGGTCTCAATGCATGACGCGCCCAATGTGGCCGAGCGGCGGCACAACCAGCTGTCGCCCTACCGTGTTGACGAAGCCTTGATGGCCGCCGCGGGGCCGCAGGCCCTGTTCATGCACTGTCTGCCCGCCCACCGCGGCGACGAGGTCACCGACGCGGTGATGGACGGCCCCCAATCGGTGATATTTGACGAGGCGGAAAACCGCCTGCATGCGCAGAAAGCGATTATGCGTTGGTGTCTGGGGGTTTGAGGTTTGCGACCGGCGCAGCCGCCAGGCGCGCCGTTTGCACCGGCCCGGATCAATGCGCTTTTTCTTGCCTTGTGGGCGCGCGCCGTTAATCATAGGGCGGGGCGGGATTTTCAGGTGAGCAGATGGCCGAAAGTGTAACGAGTGTTCCCGACAATACGGGTGCGTCAAGGGTAGCAATTCTGGCCGGGGTCATCTCGGGCGCAGTTGGCACGGCGCTGTTTCAGGCGCTTTTGCCGCTGACCGGTGCCAGCAGTATTCTTGAAATCCTGATCATGGTGATCCCGGTCGGCGTCGTCTTCGGGGTGACAATGGCCTGGCTGGGGCGGCGTTATGGCGGGTTCGGGCCGGTCTGGGCATCACTGATGATCCTGGCCGCTCCGCTGATTTATTACATGGCCGTGATGCTGGCCGCGCAGGTCTATAGCCTGGCGAATGATTTCGGGGTGCGCAACGCCTCGGTCGCGTTGGCGCTTGCGGGGGCCTGTGCCGGGGCTGCGGCGCTGTTGCTGGTAACGATGCTGCGCCGCAGGCGGGTGTTGGCCGGGGCCGCCATGGTGGTCGTGATCTCGGCCATTGCCGGTGCGCTGGCGCTGGTGTTCGGGTTCTCTGATCAAGGCGGCAGCGTGATCGGCTATTTCATCATCCACGTGGTCTGGCGGGCCGCGTTTCTAAGCACGTTCCTGTTCACCCTGACGTCAAGCGAGCAGCGTTGATGTAACTGTCACCGCCCGGAGGGTGCTCGCGGCAAGCCGCGTGATCTCTCGCACGCTCGCCCCTGTCCTTCCCCCCTAAAACTGGGCCACTACATTGGTCTTGAGAGGGGAATATGTAATGGCACGGAAACGGCATTCGGACGAAGATGTATTGAAGCTGCTGCGTGAGATTGAGCTGAAGCTGACGGGAGGAAGTGACGTTGCATCGGCGTGTCGTAGCGTCGGCATCAGCGATGCGACATATTACAACTGGCGGAAACGGTTTGGTGGTATGGGACGGTCGCAGTTGTCGGAGATGCGCAGCCTGGAAAAGGAGAATGGGCGTCTCAAGAAGATCGTCGCTGAGCTTGAATTGGACAAGCTGATCCTCAAAGAAAGCCTGAACTACTTAAAGCCCAGGGCCTGACGACTGGGGAGCTCCGTCAGGCCGTTATTCATACGCGCCAAAAGCTCGCGACCTCGGAGCGGAGGACCTGCCGGGTCGTCGGTCTGGCGCGAAACTCTCTGCAATATCGACCCGCGCCAAAAGACGATGATGCTCTACGGCTCGCTTTGATCCGCCTGGCCAAGCAATATGGGCGCTACGGCTATCGTAAAGTTTCGGAACTCCTGCGCATCGAGGGCTGGCGGGTCAATCATAAGAAGGTTGAGCGTCTCTGGCAGGAAGAAGGACTGCAACTCCCGCAGCGGCACAGGAAGCGCAGACGGCTTTATCACAAGGACAGCTCGATCATTCGCCTCAGGCCGACGCATCCGAACCACATCTGGAGCATCGACTTCGTTCACGACAAGCTCAGCAATGGCCGGAGCTACAAGATGCTGACCGTTCTGGATGAGTACACCCGGCAGGCCCTGGCCGTGGAAGTTCGCAGCAGGATGGGCGCCGAAGATGTTCTGGAGGCGCTATATCCGCTGCTCCTCTGCCATGGCACGCCGGAGTATATCCGCTCCGACAACGGCCCAGAGTTCGTAGCCAAGGCGATGCAGGAGTGGTTGGTTCGCGTTGGTGTTCGACCAATTAGAATCTATCCGGGGTCCCCTTGGGAAAACGGATACAACGAGAGGTTCAACGGCACTCTCCGGCACGAGATCCTCAACGCTGAATGGTTCACAACAACGAAACAGGCACAGATCGTCATCAATCATTGGCTTAAGCAGTACAACCACACACGTCCGCACCAGGCTCTGAACATGCGACCACCAATGCCAGAAACTCTAATCAGAAATGGCCCAGAACTTGGGGGCTAGACACCCCCCCTCAGACGTCATAGATTTGTCCAATTGCAGGCCTAAAGCGTTTCGGCTTGAACCTGAATCGCGAGGGATTCCCTTGAGACCTGATCTGTGATTCATCCTGTTTGGGAGGATGGATCATGTCAGCACCTTTGCCATCTGCGCTTCGGATACGGTTTCAGAGATACATTGAAGAAGGGTTGAGCGGGCGCGCGGCGGCGTTGCGGTTGAAGCTGTCGCCTGCCACAGGCGCGCGGTGGGCGCGTCAGGTGAGGATGAAGGGTCATGCGGAACCTGCCCGGCAGGGACCGCCGCGCGGCAAGGGAAAGCTGGCTCCGCATCGGGAATTCTTTGAGGAGTTGATCGCACAAGACCCTGACATCACGCTCTTTGAGTTGCGTAATGCGCTGGCCGATGCAGAGGGTGTGCGGGTGCATCACTCCTCCATCGCCAACCTTCTGTCCCGGCTCGGCTTCACGTACAAAAAAAGTCGCTGGTCGCCACCGAGCGCCGCCGCGCCAAGGTAAGGCAGCAACGGGCCGACTGGTTCAGATACCGCTCGCCAGCCATTGCGACCTTTCCTGAGCGCGTTGTCTTTATTGACGAAACCGCAGTGAAGACAAACCTCACGCGCCTACGCGGCAGAGCCAAGCGCGGTAAGCGCCTGACGATGGATGCGCCCTTCGGAAGCTGGGGAACCCAAACCTTGATCGCGGGCCTGACCCAAGGCGCGCTGATCGCACCTTGGGTCATCAAGGGAGCGATAGATGGCCCCGCCTTCGCGGCCTACATCCGCGAAGTGCTGGTCCCCGAGATCAACCCCGGCACTGTCGTCATTCTCGACAACCTGGCAACCCACCGGAATAAGGAGGCGACGCAGGCTTTACGCAATCACGGCTGCTGGTTCCTTTACCTGCCACCGTACTCGCCCGACCTGAATCCCATCGAGCAGGCCTTCTCTAAACTGAAAGCCCATTTGCGACGGATCGGGGCCAGGTCCTTTACCCAGGTCTTCGAAGCAATCGGAGCAATCTGCGATCTCTACGACCCAGTAGAATGCTGGAACTACTTTAAGGCCGCCGGATATGTCTCAGGTTAATGTCGAAACGCTTTAATGCTGCAACTGCATCCAACCGTGCTTGATTGCATATTGAACAATTTCCTGGCGGCTTCCCAAATTCAATTTTGACGCACCGCGCGATTTATAAGTATCGACAGTTTTCGCGCTAAGATTCATTTCGCTGGCAATTTCTTTCAGCGTTTTTCCATGCGCCACCAATTTCAAAACATATAATTCCCGATTGGACAACGTGCCGTCAGACTCGGTGCGTTTGGCGTCCTTCGCACCCGACATCGCAACCGCATATGCGTCATCCAGATAGACGCCGCCATTTGCAATAACCAGAATGGCCCGCCGCATGGTTTCGATATTTGTGGTCTTTGGCAGAAAGCCGCGAAATCCGGCCTTGAAACAGGCGCGGGCCAATTCGATGGATGTGCTGGCGGAATATCCGATCAGGGTCACGCCCTCATGACCAAATGTCAGGCGCGATACCAGATCACTGGCAAGCAATTCAACCTGTTCAGGGTCAATAACGATGACGTCCGGCCTCTCGGCGCGTTGCAGCCCAAGTTCGGCCGTCGTAATCGCACTACGTGACGTGGCCACAAGATCACTGTCCTCGGACAGCAACCTGCAAAGCCCAACGCCCAGAATCGGGTTCCGGTCCAGAACCAGAACTTCCAGCGGTTTTGAGCTGTCCCACCCCAGTATCACCATTTATGTCCCTCGCCGTGTTTTGACCGGCAAGTCAACAAAGCATGGTCCTGCCATGTTTTCCCTGATCCCGCCGCGACACACACTGTCAACGCAGTCCCTAAAGCGTTTCGTCTTGAACCTGAATCGCGAGGGATTCCCTTGAGACCTGATCTGTGATTCATCCTGTTTGGGAGGATGGATCATGTCAGCACCTTTGCCATCTGCGCTTCGGATACGGTTTCAGAGATACATTGAAGAAGGGTTGAGCGGGCGCGCGGCGGCGTTGCGGTTGAAGCTGTCGCCTGCCACAGGCGCGCGGTGGGCGCGTCAGGTGAGGATGAAGGGTCATGCGGAACCTGCCCGGCAGGGACCGCCGCGCGGCAAGGGAAAGCTGGCTCCGCATCGGGAATTCTTTGAGGAGTTGATCGCACAAGACCCTGACATCACGCTCTTTGAGTTGCGTAATGCGCTGGCCGATGCAGAGGGTGTGCGGGTGCATCACTCCTCCATCGCCAACCTTCTGTCCCGGCTCGGCTTCACGTACAAAAAAAGTCGCTGGTCGCAACCGAGCGCCGCCGCGCCAAGGTAAGGCAGCAACGGGCCGACTGGTTCAGATACCGCTCGCCAGCCATTGCGACCTTTCCTGAGCGCGTTGTCTTTATTGACGAAACCGCAGTGAAGACAAACCTCACGCGCCTACGCGGCAGAGCCAAGCGCGGTAAGCGCCTGACGATGGATGCGCCCTTCGGAAGCTGGGGAACCCAAACCTTGATCGCGGGCCTGACCCAAGGCGCGCTGATCGCACCTTGGGTCATCAAGGGAGCGATAGATGGCCCCGCCTTCGCGGCCTACATCCGCGAAGTGCTGGTCCCCGAGATCAACCCCGGCACTGTCGTCATTCTCGACAACCTGGCAACCCACCGGAATAAGGAGGCGACGCAGGCTTTACGCAATCACGGCTGCTGGTTCCTTTACCTGCCACCGTACTCGCCCGACCTGAATCCCATCGAGCAGGCCTTCTCTAAACTGAAAGCCCATTTGCGACGGATCGGGGCCAGGTCCTTTACCCAGGTCTTCGAAGCAATCGGAGCAATCTGCGATCTCTACGACCCAGTAGAATGCTGGAACTACTTTAAGGCCGCCGGATATGTCTCAGGTTAATGTCGAAACGCTTTAGCGGATCATGTGGCGGAACGTTTGATTGCTGGAAACGATCCCGGATGTTCGGCGGTATTTTGCGAGTTACGTGGAACAGGCTGTGCGATTATCGGCCAGATCGCACTAGCCCAACGCATACCCGGCACCGCGCACCGTGCGGATCAGATCGGGGCCACCAAGGGCTTTTCGCAATCGACCGACATGCACGTCAACGGTTCGCGTATCCAGATCCGTGTCGCGATCCCAGACCCGCGATAGCAAATGCTCACGGCTCCAGACTCGGCCGGGGCGTTCCAGAAAGGTGGCCAGCAGACGGAACTCGGTCGGGCCCAATTGAACGACGGTGCCTCCACGGGTCACGCGGTGGGTTTCGGAATCCATGACTACGTCTTCAAATTGCAGCCGTTCACCGACCGAGGCGGGTCGAACCCGGCGCAATTGCGTGCGCACCCGCGCCATCAATTCTAACACCGAATAGGGTTTGATGACATAATCATCCGCCCCGGTTTCCAACCCCCTGACGCGGTCAACCTCCTCAGCACGCGCCGACAGCATGATGATCGGGATCGCGCGGGTTTCGACACTTGATTTCAGGCGGCGGCAGATTTCGATCCCTGACACACCCGGCAGCATCCAATCCAGCACGATGATATCGGGCGCCCCCTCGGCAACCAGCAGCAGCGCCTCGTCCCCGTCGGGGGCCTGGTCCACCGCGTACCCCTCGGCCGCCAGGTTATAGGCCAGGACTTCGCGCTGCGCCGGTTCATCTTCAACCAGCAGAACGCGCGCCGCCATCAGCCCAGCTCACTTTCTGCGACATAGGGTGTTTTGTCGCTTTTGGGCCGGGACTCATCTGGCATCGAGCCGGTCACCAGATAAATCACCTGATCCGCGATCGAGGTTACGTGATCGCCCATCCTTTCGATGTTCTTGGCGATGAAATGCATGTGGATGCAGGCGGTGATCGTGCGCGGGTCTTCCATCATGTGGGTCAGAAACTCGCGGAACAGCCCGTTATACATGTTGTCCACGTCCTCATCGCGCTGCCGCACACTTTCGGCCAGCGCAATGTCGCGACGGACATAACTGTCGAGCGCATCTTTCAGCATCAACTCCACCTCGCGCGCCATCCGGCGCAGGCTGGCGGCGGAATCATCGACGGGGGGCATCTGCACCAGCACGCTGGTCCGCTTGGCCAGGTTCTTGGCATAGTCGCCGCAGCGTTCCAGATTGCCCGAGATCTTCATCACCGTCAGCACCGTGCGCAGATCGCTTGCCGCGGGTGCGCGCAGCGCAATCAGCCGCGCCGCTTCTGTGTTGATCTGTTCTTCCAGCGCATCAATCGCCTTGTCGGCAGCCTTGATGGTGGCAGCGCGATCCTCATCCCCGTCTTCCAACGCGCGGCTGGCGCCGTGAATCGCGGCCTCGACCAGGCCACCCATCTTCATAACCAGCGCCTGAATCCCCTCAAGGTCACGGTCAAAGGCATTCGATATATGCGTGTCATTCATGTCCGTCCCCTACCCGATCCGTCCGGTGATATAGTTTTCCGTCCGCGGGTCTTGCGGATTGGTGAAAATCCGGTCGGTGTCATCATACTCCACCAGATTGCCCAGATGGAAATAGGCCGTCTTCTGACTGACCCGCGCCGCCTGCTGCATCGAGTGCGTCACGATGATGACCGCGAAATTCGCTCGTAACTCACTGATCAGGTTCTCGATCATCTCGGTCGCGATCGGGTCCAGCGCGCTGCAGGGTTCATCCATCAACAGAACCTCAGGCTCGGTCGCAACGGCCCGTGCGATGCACAGTCGCTGCTGCTGACCGCCCGACAACCCGGTGCCCGGCGCATGCAGGCGGTCCTTGACCTCATCCCAGATCGCGCCACGGCGCAGAGATTTTTCCACGATCACATCCAGATCGGCCTTGGTCTTGGCCAGCCCGTGGATCCGGGGGCCATAGGCGACGTTGTCATAAATCGACTTCGGAAACGGGTTCGGCTTTTGAAACACCATCCCGACACGGGCGCGCAGCTGCACCGGATCGACATCGCGGGCATAGATGTCGTGACCGTCAATCAGGATCGTGCCTTCCATCCGGGCGATATCAATCGTGTCGTTCATCCGGTTGATACAGCGCAGGAACGTTGACTTGCCACAGCCTGACGGGCCGATGAAGGCCGTCACGGTGTGATCCTCGATCTCGACGTTCACATCCTTGATGGCGTGGTTGTCGCCATAATAGACCTGCACGTCGCTGGCCGAAATCTTCGGCGGTTTGGTCATTTCAGCAGCCTCAGTCACCGGGCGCTCCATCATCGTTACATCATTCATATCAGACCTTTCTTACCAGCGCCGCTCGAACCGTTTGCGCAGGAAAACCGCCAGAGCGTTCATCACGATCAGGAAGACCAGCAGCACGCAGATCGCCAGCGCGGTTCGGGATTCAAACGCACGTTCGGGGAAGTCGGCCCAGCGGAACACCTGCACCGGCAGAACGGTGGCGTTATCGGTGACGCCGTCGGGCACGTCGACGATGAAGGCCACCATGCCGATCATGATCAACGGCGCGGTTTCGCCAAGCGCGCGCGCCATGCCGATGATCGCGCCGGTCAGGATGCCGGGCATCGACAGCGGCAGCACATGGTGAAACGCCACCTGCAGGCGCGAGGCACCGACCCCCAGGGCCGCTTCGCGGATCGATGGCGGCACGGCAGCGATTGACACGCGCGAGGCGATGATGATCGTCGGCAGGGTCATCAGCGCCAGCACAATCCCCCCCGCCATCGGGGCCGAGCGTGGCACACCGAAAAAGCCAATGATGACCGCCAGCCCAAGCAGGCCGAAGATGATCGACGGCACGGCGGCCAGATTGTTGATGTTCACCTCGATCAAAGCCGTCAGGCGGTTCTTGGGGGCAAATTCCTCAAGATAGATCGCGCTGAGGACGCCAATCGGGAACGCCAGCGCAAAGGTCACCAGCATGGTCCAGAACGATCCGACCGCCGCGCCCCAGATGCCGGCAAGTTCCGGTTCGCGGCTGTCTGATGCCGTGAAAAAGCGCGTGTTGAACACTGTTTCCAGTTCACCAGCATCGCGCAGATCCTCGGCCCAGACGATCTGAGTGTCGGTCAGTTTGCGGTTCGCCTCGGGCGTTTCGTTGATCAGCAGTGACCAGTCCGAAACTTCCCCGGTCGGTGCGACCAGGATATCCGCGCTCACGCGGTCGCGCGCAACTTCGGTCAGTTTGAACCAGCCACCACCGGCCCGGATCAGGGCCGAGGCGTTGTTTTCACCCAACGGTTCAGAGCCTTCGGTGCTGTCCGCGCGCGCCAGCAAGGCGTCCGCTTCGGCCAGCAGCCCGTCCCGCTTGGCGGTCCGCGCTTCAACCTGCTTGAGCGCGCGCGTCTTCGCGCCCTCATTCTCGGCAGCTTCAGCACGGTGCGCAAATTCTTCGACGCCGTTGTTTTGCAGGTTGGCCTGATGGCGCAGTTCGTCGGATTGCGTCCGCAGCGATGATCGCGCCTGCGCCAGAAGGCTTGCAAAATCATCGGCGTCCGAGGTCAGGACCGCCGTGTCATCGTCAACCGCAAGGCTGAGAGTTCCGTCCACCTGCCGGCTGTCCAGCCCGCCGAACGCCCCTTTGAGGTACAGGTCCAACGTGTCCGACGCCAGCATCCGAACCGGCAAGGTCTGCCCGATCATCGACGGGTTTGCCGCTGCCTGATCGGCCAGTTCAAAACTCGCCCCGACCGAGAGCAATTCGTTCAATGCCCGGCGTTCGGTGCGGCCCGTTGCATTGGGAAAGCGCGTGCGCAGGGCATCACGGGTCAGGCCATTGAAATCGGCGCGCCGGATGATGTTGGGGTCGCCCGTGCCATCCGGATCAATAACCTCGGCCGACAATTCGACGGGCAGCGTGACATAGGTTTCGCGCAATGCCTCACTGGCGCTGAGGACGACCGAGCCCATCAGCGCGATCAGCGACAGCCCGGCGAACACCAGCGCCGCGATCCCATAGGCGCGCAGGCGCAACTCGGCGCGGTGGCGGCGTTTCAGGCGGGCGGGATCGGACCCGGCAAACCCGTTGGAAGCGACAGCGTCAGTCATATTGTTCCCGATATTTGCGCACCACACGCTGCGCGATGATGTTCATGCCCAGCGTCATGCAGAACAGTGAAAAGCCAAGCGCGAATGCGGGACCAGCGGCCACCGTCGCTTCGGTATCGCCGGTGATCAGCATGACGATCTGCACGGTTACTGTTGTAACCGCCTCTAACGGGTTCACCGTCAGGTTCGCGCCCTGCCCGGCGGCCATGACGACGATCATCGTCTCACCCACCGCGCGGCTGATCCCCAGCAGAACCGCCGACACAATGCCGGGCAGCGCTGCGGGCAGCACCACCTGGCGCACAGTCTCGGCCTTTGTCGCGCCAAGCGCATAGGATCCGTCGCGCAGCGACTGGGGCACCGCGTTGATCACGTCGTCCGACAACGAACTGATGAACGGAATAATCATAATCCCCATCACGATCCCCGCCGCCAGCGCACTTTCCGAAGCAATGTCGATCCCTGTCGCTTCCCCGATCCGCCGCAGCCACGGGGCAACGGTGATGGCGGCGAAGAAGCCATAGACCACCGTTGGAATCCCGGCGAGGATTTCCAGCATCGGTTTCGCCGTCGCCCGCAATCGCGGTTCGGCAAAATCCGACAGGTAGATTGCCGAGAACAGCCCAACAGGCACCGCCACCAGCATTGCAATCAACGTGATCAGCAGGGTTCCGATAAACAGCGGCAGCGCGCCGACACGATCCGGGTCGATGACGCCATCATGAATGCCGGACAGCGGGGTCCAGTTTGCCCCGAACAGAAACTTGTCGATCCGCCAATCGAGGTTGGCGAAGAAGCCCAGCGTCTCGGAAATCAGGCTCAGCACGATGCCGATTGTGGTCACGATGGCCACTGCGGCAGCGGCCATCAGGACATAGGTGATCAGCCGTTCAGACCGGTTGCGCGCCCGGAACGGCTTGGCGATCTGGCGATAGATGTTCCATCCTGCGAGCATCGACAGAACCAGCGCCAATACAACTGTCGTGCGCACCCGGAGGGTTTCCTGGGCGACAACGGCGGCCGCAACCTCGGTGCGCAAATCACCGCTGCGGCTGGTGATCCCGCCTGATGCCAGGGCACGGGCATCCGACAACACTAACTCTCGTTCGATGGCGTTCAGCTCTGGCGCGCGGTCGCTGATCAACCCGGCAAGGGTCGCATTTTCAACCGCAACCCACAGCGTGATCCCCAGGATCAGCACCCCCCATCCGGCGATCAACACCCACATCGCGGCCAACGATCCGTGCTGCGAGGGGCGCGAATGCAACTGCGCGGGCGTGTCGCCGCCAATCATCACGGCGCGGCGCCGACTGACCAGAAATGCCAGCGCTGCAATGGCGAACACGGCAAGGAACGTGGTGGCGATCATGGTTGGCTATCCAAACAAGGGTCAGCGGGGCCAGACGTGGCCCCGCCGGTTCATTCTGGTCTTACTTCAGATCATCAAGGCTCAGCGGGCTCAGCCCCTCGACTGCTGCCTTGATCGCGTCGTGCTGATCTTCCGGTGCCGGGATCAGGCCAAAATCGACCAGATACCCGTCCTCGCCGGTGGCGGCGTCCGAAAGAAACTCGGTCGCGTATTCCTGGATGCCCGGCACAACGTCCACATGGGCGTTCTTGATATAGAAGAACAGCGAACGCGACACCGGATAGGCCCCGTCGGCGATATTGTCGAACGTCGGCTCGACCCCGTCAACAATCGCCCCTTTCAGGGCGTCAGCGTTCTGATCAAGGAACGAAAAGCCGAAGACGCCAAGCGCACCGGGGTTCGCCTCCAGCTTGCTGACGATAAGGTTGTCATTCTCACCCGCATCAACCCAGACACCGTCCTGCCGGATCGAGATCCCCTCGCATTCAATGAACGCGCCTTCGCAGCCTTCGTGCATCACCAATTCTTCGAAGGCGTCGCGCGTGCCAGATGACGGTGGCGGACCCAGAACTTCGATCTTCACCGGCGGCAGGCCGGGATCAACCTCGTCCCAGGTCATCGGCTTGTCGCCCTGTTCGGCCAGCGCCAAAACCAGCATCTCGCGCGTCAGTTCGAAGGTTTCACCATCTTTCGCGTTTGCAACGACAATCCCGTCAAAGCCGATCATCGCCTCGGTGACTTCGGTGACGCCATTGTCCATGCACAGCTTCAGCTCGCTTTCCTTGATGCGGCGCGACGAATTGGTGATGTCGGGGTGTTGGGTGCCGACACCGGCACAAAACAGCTTGAGGCCCCCGCCCGACCCGGTGCTTTCCACAACCGGCGTCGCGAAATCGGTCGAGCGCCCGAATTGTTCGGCCACAGCGGTCGAGAACGGGAATACGGTCGATGATCCGACGATGCGGATTTCATCGCGTGACTGGGCAAAGGCACCCGTCGCTGCGACAGCAAGGCTCAGCGCGGTTACGGTCAGTTTGGTGAATGTCATCACAAGTCTCCTGAATTCGGTTCAGGTGCGAAGCAGTCCGCACCCTGCGGCCTGCCTATGCCCGGTTGGCAATGGTTTTGTGACGCTTGTGTAACAGCCGCATGACAGGCGACAACGGACGCGTGAAAATCCGCTAACGCGCTGGCAGTATTATGGAAAATCTGCTGCCTTCACCCGGCGTACTGGCAACCCCTAACCGGCCGCGATGGCGATTCACGATGTGTTTTGCGATGGCCAGCCCCAGCCCCGTGCCACCCACTGCGCGAGAGCGATGCGAATCGACGCGATAAAACCGCTCCGTCAATCGCGCCAGATGATGCGCCTCGATCCCCTCACCCTGATCGGTCACGTCGACCCGCTGAACCGGGCATTGCAAACGCGGGTCACTGTCACTGACAGACAAAGTGACCGAGATCACCCCGCCGTTCCGACCGTTCTTCGCCCCGTTTTTCGCCACGTCCTTGCGCCCGTATTTGATCGCGTTCTCGATCAGGTTCGACAGCACCTGCGCCAGTTGATCGGCGTCGCCGGGGATATCGTCCAACCCGCGCTGTTCTTGGATTTCGATTGTCACCCCATACCCGTCGGCCACCGGGGTCATGGCCTGCACGGATGTGGCAACCAAAGCCCCCAACGGGACCCGTCCGTCCGGGCGGCGACGTTCGTCCCGCTCAACCCGGCTAAGGGACAGCAGATCCTGCGTCAGCCGATCCATTCGCCCCGCCTCACGGGCCATGATCTCCAAGAACGTGTCGCGCGCCGTCGGATCGTTCCGCGCCGGTCCCTGCAGCGTTTCGATGAACCCCAGCAAAGCGGTCAGCGGTGTCTTTAATTCATGGCTGACATTGGCCACAAATTCCCGGCGCATGGTATCGGCATCAGCTTGCGAGGTTTCGTCAAGAAAGCTGACGATTACGACTTCGTCCGACAGCGCCGCCTTGCTGATCATTGCGCGCCATTGCATTTCGACGCCATGATCACTGCTGACGAAGGGGGCTTCTTGCCCGCCCGCGCCTGATTGCGCCGCCTCGATCGCCACGATGATTGCGGGCTGGCGCAGGGCCGTTGCAAAGTGCCGCCCCGTCATGTCATTGCCCAGAAGATCAGCGGCCCGCGTGTTCGCCGCACAGATCCGCCCCGACGGATCAATGGCCAGAACCGGGATCGGCAATGCCGCCAGAGTCGCCCTTAGATCATTCATCCTGCCGCTCTTCCCGTCCGGGGCTACCGCCGACCGCTGCGAAACTTTCATCACATATTGTGGCTATTGTTAACCAAATCCTTGCCACGTCGATGTCACAGTTCAAGCTTAGAACGGATTGCGAAACGGATCGCGCATCCTATTATTGCATTGGTCGGTAAGAGTTCGTGTCGGCGTTGTGTTTTACGCCCCCAGTTAAGGGACTGCTGCTAATGGCCGAAGGGCTGAACAATCGGGCACACCTTCGGGTAGTTGCGTCCACCGACCAGAAGCCGAATGTGCTGGCCGTCGGCGACGTCGACGCATGGCGCGAAGGCGGCAATGCTCTGCCCACCGGCAACCGTATGGCCTTTGTCGAGTTCGTCGAAATTTCGCGCGAACTGATTGAGACGATGGAGCCTGAATTGGTCGCTTCGCCCTTATTGGCAAAGGGATTCGACTGCATCGACCTGGCCCAGGCCCTGTACATGAGCGGGTTTCGCGGACAATTCCGGGCGATGGCACGCGTGCTTCCAGATCCGGCGATCGTGCGCAATGAAATCCGCACCATGTGTCCCGGACTGGACTTCGACATCCTTGAAATGCCGACAGAACAAAAGCTGCGCGCGATCTGAATTGCAACTGTGCCAAGGGGCTTTATATGCGCCAGCCCGTCGGCGTGCAGAGGTTCTGACATCAATGCTGCGCGAATCCCCCCGGATAGAGTGTGGTTAATGATTCGCTGCCGTTTGGCCTTTTTGCCGCTAACGTCACGCTGAATTATGGCGATATCGCCACATTTTCCGCCGATCGAACGGCGGTTTTCCGCTGAATTCTCAGATAGTTTCGCGGCATGGCTAAGACAAGGGATGACGCGGGCGGTCGGGCCATCATTCCCGAACCAAGGCCGCTGCCGCAACGGCATCGCGGAACCGCGCGATCAGCGCTTCAGCATCTTCGCACCCCACAGAAACGCGGAAGAACCCCTCGCCCATTCCCAGTGCCGCACGTTCCTCAGCCGTCATCTTGCGGTGTGAGGATGTGGCCGCATGGCTAAGCGTTGTGCCGATGTCCCCAAGGGTCGGGGCAAAATTGATCCCCTCGGCCGCACGCACCAAGGCATTCGCCGCCGCCCTGCCCCCGGCAACCTCGAAACTGACCATATACGACCCGCGCCCGCCCAACATCGCGATGGCCCGGTTGTGGTCCGGGTGGTCGCGCCGCGTCGGATAGAGCACCCGCGTCACGCCACGCATCCCGGTCAATTCATCGGCCAGCAGCGCCGCCGTCGCCTCGGCCCGGTCATATCGCAGCTCAAAGCTCATCAACCCGCGCTCGGCCAGCCAGCAATCAAACGGGCTGGGTGACAGGCCCCAGGTCGTCGCGGCGTCATACAGACGTTCGCGCAACGCCATCGCGCGCGGCGACATAACCCAGCATCGCATCCGAATGCCCGGCCAGCAGCTTGGTGACCGAGTGGATGACGATATCCGCGCCGTGATCAAACGGCCGAAACGCGCGCGGCGTGGGAAAGGTATTGTCGATGGCCAGAAGCAGCCCGTTTTCGCGGCACAGTGCCGCGATGCCGGCAATATCGGCCACGCGCAGCGTCGGGTTCGACACCGTCTCGACCAGGATCATCCGGGATTCAGGCCGGATCGCCATCGCGACCGAGGGTTGCAGCGGCGTCACGACCGGGCGGCTGGAGCTTTGTGGCCATGCGGGTCGACGTGTAAGTTCCGGTTTATCTGTCATGGGTTACCCGACCACCTTCATGCCATCCCTGAACCGCGCGGATTTGTCCTGATACCCTTTGGCAGACGACAGGTTCATCGCGGAGTAATCAAAGCTGCGCACCACCTTGCCCGGTGCGCCCAGCACCAGTGAATTTGGTGGAACCTCGGTCCCTTCGGTCACCAACGCCCCCGCCCCGATCAGAGAGCCCGCGCCAATCACCGCGCCATTCATCACCGTCGCGCCCATGCCGACCAGCACCAGATCGCCCAGCGTACAGCCATGCAGGATCACCCCGTGACCGACCGTGCAATTCGCCCCGATGGTCAGCGGAAATCCCGGGTCGGTGTGAAAGATGCACCCCTCCTGAACGTTCGATCCCGGCCCCACCACGATGGGTTCGTTGTCGCCGCGCAGGGTTGAACCGAACCATATGGATGCCCCGGCATGAACACGCACATTGCCGATGACATTCGCATCCGGCGCAATCCAGGTATTGCCTTCAATATGCGGTGTAACCCCTTCAAAAGAATAGAGTGTCACTGCCGATCCTCAAATTCCGCCTGCAACGCGCGGACATGATCGACCAGCCCCGGCTGCTGGCTGCGGCGCATGCGTTCGCTGGTGACAATGTTGATCAGGCGCGCCTCGGTCGCGGCCAGATCATCGTTCACCAACACATAATCATAGGCGTCCCAATGGCTGATCTCGTCCCAGCTTTTTAGCATCCGCCGTTCGATGGTTTCTGCGGTGTCCTGCCCGCGCGATTCCAGCCGGTTTTTCAGTTCCGAGATTGAGGGCGGCAGCAGAAAAATCGACAGCACGTGTTTGTTCAGATCCGAGCCGTTGATCTGCTGTGCACCCTGCCAGTCGATGTCGAACAACACGTCCTGCCCGTCATTGATCGCCGCTTCAACTGGCGCTTTAGGAGAGCCATAGAAGTTACCGAAAACATGAGCATATTCCAGCATCTCACCATCATTCACCATGCCTTTGAACGCAGATTCATCGACAAAGTGGTAATCTGTGCCGTCAACCTCACCCGCGCGCGCCGCGCGGGTCGTAGCACTTACGGAGAACCGGATCGTGGCATCCCAGTTGCGCAACCGCCGCGCCAGTGTGGATTTTCCCGCGCCAGAGGGCGAAGAAAGGATGATCAGAAGGCCGCGTCGGTCCATGGGGTCACTCCAGGTTCTGCACCTGCTCGCGCATCTGGTCTATGACCCACTTCAGGTCAAGCCCGGTGGCGGTTAGCGCGGCGGATTGTGCCTTGGAACACAGGGTGTTTGCCTCTCGATTGAACTCCTGAATCAGGAAGTCCAGCTTGCGCCCAACCGGCCCCTGCCCGCCCAGCAGATCGCGCCCGGCAGTAACATGGGCCCGAAGGCGGTCGATTTCTTCGGTGATGTCGGATTTTACGGCCAGAAGGGCGATTTCCTGCGTCAGACGGGCTTCATCCAGACCATCGGCGGCCTCCATCACCCGCGCCACATTGGCGCGCAGCCGGTCGGCCGCAGATTCGGTGCGTTCAGCCGCCTGCTTCGCGGCCTGTTTCACCAGTGTTTCAACCGAAGCCAACTGTCCGTCCAGCACCCCGACCAGGGCTGCACCTTCGCTGGCGCGGGCTGCGTTAAACGCCGACAGCAAGTCCGGCAGGGCCGCCAAAAGCGCGGATTTTAGTGCCGGCACATCGCCGTCACGTTCGCCGCCAACCTCCTGCACGCCGCGCAGCGCCAGAATATCGGCGGCGGTGGCGGGCTTCAGGGTCATGCCCCGGTCCATGGCGGCGGTTTCTACCGCCTCAATCTGGCGCAATGCACGGTCCAGCCCGTCGGGCGAAATCGCCGCATCGTCGCTGCCGACCTCTCTCGTGACCCGAAGGCTCAGGCTGACAGAGCCGCGCGCAATCGCCTTCTGCAACGTGCTACGCAGCGCCGGTTCCAGCCCTTCGATCCAGTCCGGAATGCGCAGCCGCAGATCAAGGCCGCGCCCGTTGACGGACCGCAGTTCCCAACTCCAATGCCAATCGTCCTGTTGCCCTGTTGCGGCGGCAAAACCGGTCATCGAATGCGTCATGCCATTAACCTTCGTTTCCTTTTTGGCGGACGCAGGGCGCCGGTCGTGGTATTAACGTTTGAGTAATCTTTCTGCGGCAATCGTTAACAGACCGTTTCCAGCGTCACAACGTGCCCCGGATGCAGTGGGTGAAGGTGTCGAATGGGCAACATGTTGCGGGAAGTTTTTGCCAGCGCGCGGGTGACGAGATGAGCGATCCACAGATGTCAGGGCGTGCGCCCATCAAGATGGTCGAGGCTTATTGGGAAGGTCTGCGCAATGGCCGCCTGATGCCCAACCGGGGCGAGGTTCTGGCCCGTGGTCTGGGTGCGGCCATGGACAACGCGTTCATTCTGGAACGTCTGATCAACGGGTTCGCCCGCCTGCGTGTTGCGGGCATGCGTCTGAATGATCTCAAAGGCATGGAAACCCGCAGCATGCCAATCTCGGCGTTTTTCGACAAACGCGATTACGTCAGCCTGTCAGAATCGCTCGAAGCGGTCTTCGCAGAACCCGCCATCGTACATCTGACATTGCACGCCCCGACCACGTCCGAGGCACCGGCCCTGCACGGCGCAATGGTACTGATGCCGCTGCGCAGTGATCTGGGGGATGTGACGCGGGCACTTGGCTGTCTGGTGTTTGACGGAATGATCGGCAAGCCGCCGCGTGATTTTCGCATTGTGGCCGAAGAACGCCGGACCCTTACCGGATTTGCCGATACATCCGCCGCACCAATTGCCGTGCCCCGCCGCGACACCCCGCCCGCCGTATCCGGATTTGCCGAAGACAGCGCGCCCTTCGCACCCAGATCGCCGACCCCGCCCCGCAGGGCCGGGCGGCCGCATCTGCGGCTTGTGGTATCGGACGATGACAAGGCCGACTGAAACGCCGGTGGGCCGCGCCAGACGGCGCAGGCCCGCTTTATTGCGACGCGCGCGTCGTCAGCCCGGACCGGAGTGCGACCACGAACCGACGTCAGACCGCTTCGGCACGGCGCGGCGTGCGGCGCTCTGACAGCGCTTCAGCCACCAGAAACGCCAGTTCCAGCGATTGCGAGGCGTTCAGACGCGGATCGCAGGCGGTGTGATAACGATCCGACAGATCTTCATCCGTCACAGCGCGCACGCCTCCGGTGCATTCGGTCACGTCCTGGCCCGTCATCTCGAAATGCACACCGCCGGGGATGCTGCCTTCGGCGTTGTGGATCTCGAAAAATTCGCGCACCTCGCGCAGGACCGACTCGAACGGGCGGGTCTTGTACCCAGTCGAGGATTTGATCGTGTTGCCGTGCATCGGATCGCAGGACCACAGGACGTTGAAGCCTTCTTCTTCGACCGCGCGGATCAGTTTGGGCAGGTGGTCGCCCACGCTGCCTGCGCCAAAGCGGTTGATCAGGGTGATCCGGCCCGCCTCATTCTCGGGGTTGAGGATCGAGATCAGCGATTTCAGGTCATCGGTGCTGATCGAGGGGCCGCATTTGAAGCCGATGGGGTTCTGCACACCGCGCGCGAATTCGACATGCGCACCGTCCGGCTGCCGCGTCCGATCGCCGATCCAGATCATGTGCCCGGACCCGGCCAGCCACTTGCCGGTGGTGGAATCCACGCGGGCCAGCGCCTCTTCGTATTCCAGCAACAGCGCTTCGTGGCTGGTGTAGAAATCGACGGTCGACAGTTCATGCGTGGTTTCCGCCGTCATGCCAGCAGCGGAAATGAAATCCAGCGTGTCCTGAATGCGGTTTGCGATGTCGCGGTATTTCTCGGCCTCGTCGCGGTCGGTAAACCCAAGCGTCCAGGAATGCACGTGATGCACATCCGCGTAACCGCCGGTCGAAAACGCCCGGATCAGGTTCAGCGAGGCGGCAGCCTGGGTATAGGCCTGCAACATTTTCGCCGGGTTCGGGATCCGCGCTTCGGCGGTGAAGGGCAGATCGTTGATGATGTCACCGCGGAACGAGGGCAGCTCCACACCATCCACAACCTCGGTCGGCGCACTTCGCGGCTTGGCGAATTGTCCGGCGACCCGGCCAACCTTCACCACGGGCACTTTGGCCCCGTAGGTCAGCACCATGGCCATTTGAAGCATGACTTTAAACGTGTCGCGTAAATTATCGGCCGAGAACTCGGAAAAGCTTTCGGCGCAATCGCCACCTTGCAGCAAAAACGCCTCGCCACGCGACGCTTTGGCCAGATCGGATTTCAGGCGGCGCGCCTCACCCGCGAAGACCAGCGGAGGGTATTTGCCAAGCTGCGCCTCGACCGCATTCAGGGCCGCGGCGTCGGTATACTCGGGCATCTGAACCCTGGGCTTGCTGCGCCATCCGGTTTTCTGCCACTCGGCCATATCGTCTCTCCGTGCTTCAGGGGTCAAAATCGACCGATGCGTTATAACGCCGGATGCTGCGGTTGCAAATGTGCAAAATGCGTCAGCATGCCTTGTTAAAGGTTCCGAATCCTGTTTCGGTTCCGTGCGGAAAATTGCGCAGCAGGTGCCCGGTGAACGACAAGCTGGAAACAACGGTCGAAGTTGACGAGGCCAAACAGCGCCGGTTTGTCTTTGTGTTGCTGGATAATTTCACCCTGCTTTGCTTTTCCGCCGCCATCGAAAGCCTGCGGATCGCCAATCGGATGTCCGGCCAACAATTGTATTCCTGGAGCATCATGGCCGAGGATGGCGATGTCGTGCGCTGCTCTGCCGGTACCGCGTTTCATCCCGACAGTGACCTGCTGGAAACCGGGCGCGATGACACGATCCTGATCTGCGGCGGCATTGATGTCGCCCGCGCGACGACAAAACGCGTGATCGGCTGGTTGCGCCGCGAAGCCCGGCGCGGCCCTGTGATTGGCGGCCTGTGCACCGCCGGGTTCACGCTGGCCAAGGCGGGGCTTCTGGATGGCAAGAAGGCGACCATTCACTGGGAAAATCAGGACAGTTTTGTCGAGGAATTCGAGGATGTTACCCTGACCAAATCGGTCTTCGTCGTCGACGGCAACCGGATCACCACGGCAGGCGGCACCAGTTCCATCGACCTGATGCTGAAGCTGATCGCCGATGACCACGGTGAGCCCCTGGCCGGGGCAGTGGCCGATCAGTTGATCTATTCCTCGATCCGAACCGATCAGGACACACAGCGGTTAAGCGTACCAACCCGCATCGGTGTGCGGCACCCAAAACTCAGCACCGTGATCCAGATCATGGAAAACAACATTGAAGAACCGATCAGCCCGTCGATACTGGCCAAAGACGTCTCGATGAGCACGCGCCAGCTGGAGCGTCTGTTCCGGCGTTACCTCAACCGGTCACCGAAGCGGTATTACATGGAGCTCAGGCTGCAAAAGGCGCGCAATCTGCTGATGCAGACGGATATGTCGGTGATCAATGTCGCGCTTGCCTGCGGTTTTGCCAGCCCTTCGCATTTCTCAAAATGCTACCGGGCGCATTACAACACGACCCCTTACCGCGAAAGAGGCGCGCAGGCTGCGCGCCTCTCGGTTTGAATAAAAGCGGCGTTTACGACCCGCTTTTCAGGTTCAGCCGACGCGGCGGCGTAACGCTGTTGGGCTTGACCCGCATCCGGTAGCGCTTGCAGTTGTCACGCTCATTGCTTTCAGCGACATGATCGCCCGCATCAACACAGACCGTGAAGATGTAGTTGCCCGAATCCCAGGTCAGCCCGGCGTAGAACGGGAAGGTGTGCGACTTCTTGCTGTTTCCCGGAACCGGTCCGAACTTGATGACCGCCTTGTTCGGATAGGCGGGGTTTTCGTAAGGCGCGATCTGGGCGGGCGTCGGATCGGCACAACCGCCGCCGCCGACTTTCTGACAATGAACCGTGGCAAGGGATCGCCCGGCATCGCCGCCACCGACGTTCTTGACCGTGACCTTGCCGGTCTTGGTGCTGAATGCGGGCTTCAGGTTGGGCTGCCCGGCGGCCTGGGCAAGGGGTGCCATGGCGGTCAGGGCCGTCGCGGCAATCGCCAGCGTCATTGTGATGGATTTCAGGGTCGTCATGATTGGTCGCTCCGATGTGTATCTGGTTTTGATGTGCATGCGTCGTGACACCAGCGGCCAGGGTTCAAAAAAAACGCCGGACTTCGCGCGATTGTGTCGCCAAGGGCGGGTGTTTTTCGCGATACCATGGCAACACAGCGTGCCGGATGGCTGTAAAATAGCACAAAACGCGCGCTCAGTCGTTGCGCCGCGCGCGGATATTTTGCACATGATGATAAAAGGGGGAGCGGCCGCATGATCGAAGTCCATGACATTCACAAGCACTTTGGCGGCTTTCACGCCGTCGATGGCGCGACGCTGACGATTGATCAGGGCTCGATCACCGGGCTGATCGGGCCCAATGGCGCAGGCAAGACCACCCTGTTCAACGTGATCGCCGGGAACCTGCCCCCCACGAGTGGGCGGGTGACGATGGATGGCGAAGATATCACCGGCCTGCCGCCACACACGCTGTTCCAAAAGGGCCTGCTGCGCACGTTCCAGATCGCGCATGAATTCGGCTCGATGACGGTGCGCGAAAACCTGATGATGGTGCCGGGTGATCAGTCGGGTGAGCATATTTTGAATTCGTGGCTGCGGCGCGGCCAGATTGCCGAAGAAGAACGCGCGCTGGCCAAAAAAGCGGACGAAGTGCTGGAGTTTCTGACCATCTCGCACCTCGCCGATGAACGCGCTGGTAACCTAAGCGGCGGGCAGAAGAAGCTGCTGGAACTGGGCCGCACCATGATGGTCGACGCCAAGATCGTGTTTCTGGATGAGGTTGGCGCGGGTGTGAACCGCACCCTGCTCAACACCATCGGCGACGCGATCATCCGGCTCAACAAGGAACGCGGCTATACCTTCGTTGTGATCGAGCATGACATGGATTTCATCGGCCGCCTGTGCGACCCGGTGATCTGCATGGCCGAGGGCAAGGTGCTGGCCGAAGGCACGCTGGACGAAATCAAGGCCAACGAACACGTGATCGAGGCCTATCTGGGCACCGGCCTGAAGAACAAGGAGGCAGTTGCATGAGGCTGGCCGCTGCCCCCCTCCTTCTGGCGCTTGCCGGGCCGGGGTTTGCGCAGGACGCGCCGCTGATGACCTGTCAGATGGTGGATGCACAACGCAACCTCGTAACGTTTGACGTAACCTCGACAGGTGGCCTGTCGCTGGTTCTGAAATTCCTCGAATCCGGCCAGGTTTTCACAGCCATGGTCGAAACCGGCCATGCCGAGATGCCCGGCGCCGTGGCGATCATCAGCAACCCCAGCCCCACCGGCGAAGTGCTGATCGGGCAGCTGCGCCTCGATGGGGCGCTGGGGATGATCTATGCCAATCCGACAGATGCCAACCGCACACGCTATCTGGGCAATTGCGATGGGTATCAGGCGGCGTTTGCGTTGTGGAATGAAACCTTGGGTGAAGAATGAATAACACGGCGCAACCGGTTGAGAATGCATCGACCGAGCCTTTTTTGATCGGGGATCAGATGACCGGCGGCTATGGCACCGGGGCGGATATCCTGCATGACTGCACGGTGGCCGTGAACCCCGGAGAGATTGCCGTGATCGTCGGCCCGAACGGGGCTGGCAAGTCGACCGCGATGAAGGCGGTGTTCGGGATGCTGAACCTGCGGCAAGGCGCGGTGCGGATCGGGGGTGAGGATATCACCCATCTGACCCCGCAGGCACGTGTCGCCAAGGGCATGGCCTTCGTGCCGCAGACCAGCAACATCTTCACCTCGCTGACGGTGGAAGAGAACCTGGAAATGGGCGCCTTCCTGCGCCGCGACGATATCCGCAAGACGATCGAGCAGGTCTATGACCTGTTCCCGATCCTGCGCGACAAACGCCGTCAGGCGGCTGGAGAGCTGTCCGGTGGGCAGCGCCAACAGGTCGCCGTGGGTCGCGCCCTGATGACCCAGCCGCAGGTTCTGATGCTGGACGAACCGACCGCCGGGGTCAGCCCGATTGTCATGGATGAGCTCTTTGACAGGATTATCGAGGTTGCGCGCACCGGAATCTCGATCCTGATGGTGGAACAGAACGCGCGCCAGGCGCTGGCAATTGCCGACAAAGGTTATGTGCTGGTGCAGGGTAGCAACGCGTTTACCGACACCGGCAAGGCGCTGCTGGCCAATGACGAAGTCCGGCGGAGTTTCCTAGGCGGATGAGGATCTCGCACGCTCTTTTCGCCCGGAATCAAGCCCGAAGGGCGCCGGGTGAGCGCCTGTCTGCCCCCCGGGCAGGCGCTTTCGTGAGCGGTCTCATCCTTGAGAGGTCAGAGTTATTGCTACTCTATAAATTGCCTGTCACCTATGTCCCGCTGCCTACCCCCGGTCGGGCGCTCGCCCGGCTCATGCTACTCCTCGCCCTTCTCCCCACCGCAACCCTCGCCGAGGGTCGCGACGATCCGTTCCTGCGCTGCGCTTTTGAGCAAGGCCGCCAGGTCATCCTGTCCGAGCGTGGCGATGATTTTGTCTGGACCGAAGACGGCAAGGGCACCGTTGCCGCCTTCCTGCGCCGTGCCGACGGCGACCCGCTGGCGACGCTTTATACCTATCTGCCTGATCGCGGGCCGCAGACCCTAACGCTCGACCTCGACGCGATGGCGGCTGCCGGTGGCAACCTGCCCCCGGTCGGCACCGCGATGATCGTAACCCCTGCCCTCGACAGTTCCGGGCGCCTGACACCAATCGTCCAGTACGGGCGCTGTGTGGAGTTCATTGGATGACAGACTTTCTGAATGCCCTGGTCGTGCTGGGGAATTTCGTGATCGTGCCGGGGATCGCTTATGGCAGCCAGCTGGCGCTGGGCGCGCTGGGGGTGACGCTGATCTATGGCATCCTCAGATTCTCGAACTTCGCGCATGGCGACACGATGGCCTTCGGGGCGATGTCGACAATCCTTGTGACCTGGGCGCTTCAGGGTGCGGGCGTGTCCTTCGGACCGCTGCCCACGGCCCTGCTGGCCCTGCCCTTCGGTATCGCGATGACGATGCTGCTACTGCTGTTCACCGACCGAACCATCTATCGCTTTTACCGCGCGCAGAAGGCCGCGCCAGTGATCCTTGTGATCGTCTCGATGGGTGTGATGTTCATAATGAACGGCCTCGTCCGCTTCGTGATCGGCCCCGATGATCAGAACTTCCTGGACGGCGAGCGCTTCATCATCAGCGCGCGCGAGTTCAAAGCGATGACGGGCCTGGCCGAGGGGTTGTCCATCAAAACCACCCAAGGCATCACGCTGGTCACCGCAGTGTTCGTAGTCATCGCCCTGTTCTGGTTCCTGAACCGCACCCGCACCGGCAAATCGATGCGGGCGTTTTCGGACAACGAAGATCTGGCCCTGTTGAGTGGTATCAACCCCGAACGGGTCGTGATGATCACCTGGATGCTTGTTGCGACACTGGCGACGATTGCGGGCGTGCTCTACGGCCTCGATAAATCTTTCAAGCCTTTCACCTATTTCCAGCTTCTGCTGCCGATCTTCGCCTCGGCTATTGTCGGCGGACTGGGCAACCCGTTGGGCGCGATTGCCGGGGGGTTCATCATCGCTTTTGCCGAAGTGACGGTGACCTATCCGCTGAAAAAGGTGCTTGGCTATCTGCTGCCGGACTCGCTGGCGCCCGACAGCCTGGTTCAGCTGCTGTCCACCGACTATAAATTCGCGGTCAGTTTCGTGCTGCTGATCATTGTGCTGCTGTTCCGGCCGACCGGACTGTTCAAGGGGCAAGCTGTATGAGCGGGCGTATTCATCCAGTCATCCTGTTCGGGATTGTCGCCGGTCTGATGATCGCCACCGGCTTTATCCAAAGCTGGAACACGGCCCTGCTGATCCTGAACTTCGGCCTGATCTCGGCAATCATGGCGCTGGGGGTGAATATCCAGTGGGGATACGCCGGGCTGTTCAACGTCGGGGTCATGGGGTTTGTGGCCCTTGGCGGGTTGGGCGCGGTGCTGGTGTCGATGCCCCCCACGAATGAGGCTTGGGCCGCAGGCGGTGTTCGCGTCATCATCGGTCTGCTGGCCGGGGCGGCAACCATTGCGCTGGCCGCGTTCACCCAGAAACGGCTGACAGGCCGCGCCCGCGTGTTTGCGATCCTTGCGGTGCTGGTCGGTGGTTTCATCGTCTATCGCGCCATCTTTGACCCCGCGGTCGAGGCGATCGAAGACGTCAACCCGGCGGCGACCGGATACCTCGGCGGGCTGGGCTTGCCGATTATCGTCGCCTGGCCCATCGGCGGGCTGCTGGCGGCAGGGGCCGCGTGGATCATCGGCAAGACGGCTTTGGGGCTACGCTCGGACTACCTCGCCATTGCGACGCTGGGCATTGCCGAGATCATCATCGCCGTACTGAAGAACGAAGATTGGCTGAGCCGGGGCGTCAAGAACGTCATCGGCATGCCGCGCCCCTATCCGGTGCCATATGAAGTTGATCTGCAAAAATCCGAAAGCTTCCTGGCCCTCGCGCAGGACTGGGGCCTTGATCCGATCACGGCCTCGTCGATCACCGTCAAGCTGGGGTATTCGCTGCTGTTCACGGTCGTTCTGCTGGCGCTGATCTGGCTGACGCAGGCGGCGCTGAACTCTCCCTGGGGGCGGATGATGCGGGCGATCCGCGATAATGAGGTTTCGGCCGAGGCGATGGGCAAGGACGTCACCGCGCGCCATTTGCAGGTATTTATCCTGGGCTCCGCGATTTGCGGGTTGGCGGGGGCGATGATGACCTCGCTCGATGGTCAGCTGACGCCGGGGGCCTATCAGCCGCTGCGATTTACCTTCCTGGTCTGGGTCATGGTGATTGTCGGCGGGTCCGGCAACAACTGGGGCGCGGTGCTGGGCGGTTTCCTGATCTGGTTCCTCTGGGTGCAGGTCGAACCCATCGGGCTGACCGTGATGAGCGGGATAACCAGCCTGTTGCCCGAAGGATCCGCGCTGGGCGAACGCCTTATCGAAAGTGCGGCGCATATGCGGCTGCTGACGATGGGTGTGATCCTGCTGGTCGTTCTGCGCTTCAGCCCGCGCGGTCTGATCCCCGAAAAATGACCGGCGCGCCGGGAAAGGTCTTTATCCTGATCCCGGCGGCGGGCGCCTCGACCCGAATGCGTGGGCGCGACAAGCTGCTTGAAGACATTGACGGAGCGGCGCTGTTGGCGCGTCAGGCGCGTGTCGCCTTGTCGGCGGGCGCATGCGTGGGCGTCACCTATGATCCAGCGGGTTCACCCAGGCGGATGGAGGTGCTGGCGAAACTGGCGGATCCGCGCCTGATGACCATTCCGGTCCCTGATGCCGCCAGCGGCATGTCCGCCTCGCTGGCGCGGGGAACTGCGGCGGCGATGACACTTGGAGATGGGGCCGCACTGACCGGGATCATGGTGCTGCCTGCGGATATGCCCCTGATTGACGGGGCGGATATCGGCGCAGTCATCCAGGCATTCTTGCGCGCGCCGGGCCGTATTGCGCGGGGCATGGGCGCAGATGGCAGCCCCGGACATCCGGTGATTTTCCCGCGCCTCTGCTTTGATGGCCTGAGAACCCTTGTCGGGGATACCGGCGCGCGCGCGTTGTTGCAGGGCGAAGACATAACCCCCGTCCCCTTGCCGGGCGCGCACGCAACGCTGGACCTCGACACGCCCGAGGCATGGGAGGCATGGCGCGCCGGTCGTGGCTGAGTGCGCGGCGTTGGTTGAGAAGCCGAGGCCTTGGACCCGCGCAGAGCGTCCGCTTACAGCAGCGTCGCAGCCTCTGACGCGTTGAGGGTTGGCAGCGACATGACAAATGCGGCCTGACCGGCTGCAAACTGCAGGCGCGGACAGGTCGCCAGCAAATCGCGGCGCTGGTCATCACACAGGCCGTTCAGCTGCGGATCTATGGGGCTAAAGCTGTCCACCCAGATGCCGCCGATGTTCAAAACCTCACGCGCGGCGCGCATCAGATGGACCATTGGCTGATCGGCAACAAGGGCGCGGTCCACGCCGTCCAGATGCAGCAGATTGCGCGCAGCAACCAGAATGCGCCGGTGGCCCAGCAGCGCTTCGCACTGCGGGCAATCTATCAGCAACTTCTGATCCGGTGCCACGACCACGGGCCGGGTTGGTCGGTCATTGCCAAGGGCATTGCCCACGATGCGAACCGGTGTTGCGTCGTCGCCCGGCTGTGTTGCGGGACTGGCGCGCATGCTGGTCCAGACCAGCGGCTGCAACCCATTGTCCAGCGTCTGCACCAGATCACCGGGCTTCAGTTCACGCGCCGGTCGCGCGCCTTTGTCTGTTTCGACAAGCGTGGCGTCCGCGACGCTGGAAAACTCCACAAAGCGGCGCAGGCCAAGCACGTTGACACCCGGAATGGCCCGGATCGGAACAACCTGAGTCTGTGGCGCCCCGACGGACCCGACGTTGCGCGCAATCGGTTCGAAGGATCGGTCAATTTCAGGATGTTCGGCAAGTGGCGCGCCAGACTGCGAAGACCCTTGCGGGTGTTCCAAATGGGCGTCGGCTTGGGCGTCGGCGGACATGCGTGAATTCCAATACTCGTTAAACCTGCAACTGCACGCACATCGCGCAACATCTTGTGGGTCTATTAGCCCACTGCGACCAAACCGTGAAATAAAAATGGACCAACCACGGCAAAAAGTGGAAAAATCGATAAAAATTCAATCCAAATTTGTACCAATTTGATGCGCATCGCCTTCGGGCGGGTAACAAATGCATCGGCAAGTGACGTGAACGTCACGCTGATTCGCGCGGGCATCTTGCGGCGCTGAAGGCGCTACAGCAAAATCATGACGCATTCGCGCGCCTCAACAGGGTATCAATCGCCCGCCCGAAGCCAGAATTTTCGCACCGACAGCCACCGGCGATCACCCGGCGCGGGTGGCGCTGTTTTCAGCATTCCTCTGACCGGTACGGTCACCATCTGCCCGCCTGCATGCAGCGTGATCTGGTCGGGGGAGACCTCGTCGACCGTAGCGCAAATGCTGAACTTGGCCGAGCTTCTGCCCGGATCACGCTCGGAAACGAACAGGTCGTCGGGCGCAACAGCCAGGGCGACAGGTGCGTTCGCATCCGTGCCCGGCGGGGCCGGGATTTCAACGTCGCCCAGTTGCAGAATGACCCGGTCATCGCGCGCCTTTGCCTGCGCTGTCAGCACCACGGGCGCGGCCTGCCAACCCGTGCTGCCGCCACCGGCAAACGCCAGGGTGCGATCGGCCAACGCCGACACTTCGGACCGGGAATGGCTGACGTAAATCGCAGGGATCGCCAGCGCGCGAACAGCCTCGGCAATTACCCGCAGGGTTGTGTCACGCAGATCGGCGTCCAACCCGCTGAGCGGTTCATCCAACAACAGCAGCCTTGGCGCCGCCGACAGGGCGCGCGCCACCGCGACCCGGCGCGCCTCTCCTCCCGACAGCCGGTCAATCCGGCGACCCAACAGCGGCGTGATCTGAAGTGCTTCGGCCACGCGGGCAACCTGATCAGAAGCAACACCGCGCCGCCGCGCCCCAAAGGCAAGGTTGCCCGCAACGTCCAGATGCGGAAACAGCCGCGCATCCTGAAAGACCACGCCGACCCGCCGGGCGTGGGCGGGACGATGGGTCGTCGCGTCCTGCCAGACCTCGCCCGCAAAACGCAGGGCTCCGGTGGCCCCCGGTTCAAGCCCGGCAAGGACGCGCAGGAAGGTGGTTTTGCCGCTTCCCGATGGCCCCATCACGGCAGTGATCCCCTGCAACGGCACCTGTTCGCGCAGGGCAAACCGGAAATCCGGCAGGTCCAACGCCACGTCGATGTCCAGCACCCTATCCAAGCCGCCCTGCCCCGCGCCGGTTCAGCGCATAGACCCCGATCAGCACGATCAGCGAGAATACCAGCAGCCCCAGCGACAACCGATGCGCCGTCGCCCAGTCCAAAGTCTCGACCGCGGTAAACACCTCGATTGAAACGGTGCGCGTGCGCCCCGGAATATTGCCGCCCACCATCAGAACGACGCCGAATTCGCCGATCGTGTGGGCAAAACTCAGCACAGCTGCCGTCAGCACGCCACGCCGCGACAGCGGTAAGACCACGTTTCGGAACACGTCACCGCGCGTTGCGCCCAGCGTCGCCGCAGCCTCGGTCATCTGCCGGTCAACGGATTGAAACGCCGCCTGCATCGGCTGCACGGCGAACGGCAGGGAATAGATCACAGACGCGACCACCAGCCCCGCGAAGGAAAATGCCAGCGTGCTGCCGGTCACCTGAACCCAGGCCGCCCCCAACGGAGTGTCCGGGGACATCAGCACCAGCAGATAGAACCCCAGCACGGTCGGCGGCAGCACCAGCGGCAACGCGGTCACCGCCTCGACAACCGGGCGCAGACGATTGCGGGTTGTGGCCAGCCACCAGGCCAGCGGCATCGACAGGATCAGCAGCAACACGGTCGTCACCGCGGCAAGTTGCAGCGTCAGGAAGATTGCGCCGCTCATCGCCCGTCCGCCGGTAGGTGATAGCCTGCGGCCTCGATAACTTTGGCGGCGTCAGGTCCGACGATCCAGTCAAAAAAGGCCCGCGCCCCAACCGTATCGCGCAGCAAGGCGGCCGATTGCAGCAGAACTGCGCCACTGTCCGGCGCCTCAACAAATGCAAATCGGGGGTCTTGGTCCAGCGCGTCGCGCACCTGCGCCAGCGCAAGAAGGCCGTATTCCACATTCCCGGTCGCCAGAAAGGCTGCCACCTGCCCGACGCTGTCACCGGTGATCAGCGCGGTCGGTGTCAGCGCCTGGGCCTGCAACGCCGCCATCGCCGCCGCGCCGTATGGGGCAAGATCGGGGTTCGCCAACGCCAGCGGGGCGTTGGACGCGTCGGCCAACGCTGCGGCCCAGGTGTCCGGCATGCCGACCGGCCCGGCCAGCACCAGCCGCCCGACGGCATAGGGGCCGACCTGGACCGCCCTGCCCGATGCCAGCAGCGCCTGAGGCCGCGCGGTATCTGCGGACAGGAACACGTCAAACGGCGCACCCGCGTCGATCTGCGCGGCCAGCCGCCCGGTCGAACCGCCGACCAACAGCAATCGGTGCGCCGAAGTGCCCTCGAACTGCTGCGCCAACGCCTTGGCCGTGGTCAGGAAATTGGCGGCAACGGCCACCGTAACCTCGGCCGCGTCGGCGGCGCGCAGCGGAAGGGCCAGCAGATGGCATAGAAGGATCAGGCGGCCTAGCATGGGCGCGTATCGAACGCTGCAACGCGGCGAATTGCAAGCCGTCCCAGGCATCTGGCAACGGGAATTTGACTGTCGGCAAAAAGGATGCGTCTGTGTCACGGAATACCGCCAGGAAAGATGCCACATGTCCGACCCAATCACCGAACGGCTGAACGTTGCCAAGGATATCTGCCAGCGCAGCGGCGAAACGGCACTCGCCTATTTTCGCGCCCTGGGTGAGCTTACGATAGAGCGCAAAGGCCATCAGGATCTGGTGTCCGAGGCGGATCGGAATGTCGAGCTGGAGATCCGCGCCGCCCTTGCCGCCGCCTTTCCAGGTGACACCATCGTGGGCGAAGAACACGCGCCGACGCCGGGCACGTCGGGATACACCTGGGTCATTGACCCGATTGACGGCACCGCCAACTTTGTGGCCGGAATTCCGGTCTGGACCGTGGTTCTTGCCTGCGTGCATCAGGGCCGAACTGAGGTTGGCGTTGTCCATGACCCTGTCCATGCCGAGATGTTCTGGGCAAAGCGCGGCGGCGGCGCCTTCTGCAACGCCGCACCCCTGCGGGTCGCCACATCCGAAGGGTTTCACGACGGGACCATTGGCGTGGGCTATTCAGGGCGGTCCAAACCCGGTGCCATCCACGCATTGATCCGCGAAATTGATGCGCGCGGCGGGTTGTTCTATCGCAACGCATCGGGGGCCGCATCCCTGGCCATGGTGGCCGCCGGGCGGCTGCTGGCCTATGCCGAAGATCACATGAACGCCTGGGATTACCTGGCAGGGCAACTTCTGGTGCACGAGGCGGGCGGCCGTGTCGAAGAACAGGACGCCGACGCTGCAATCGTCAACGGCGGACGCGTCATCGCCGCCACCCCGGTGATCTGGGACGAGTTGCTGGGTATCTGCGACGCCGCATTCTGAGCGCCCGTCAGGCGTCAGCCGCCCTACACGCCCGAACCTGGCTCCCCCGGCCCCGATATCGGGCGCAACGTGCCACGTTCAATCAGGCGGCACTGGAACAGTTGCGATTTGGGGGCCTGATCCGGGTCTTCAATCATTGCAACGATCAATTCGATACTGGTTTTGATAATCTGTTCGACCGGCTGAAAAATCGTTGTCAGGTTGATGTTTTCCCAGCCCGCCATTTCCATATCGTTCAGACCGATCAACCCGATGTCGCCCGGAACACTCAGCCCGGCACTTTCAATCGCACTCATCGCGCCGATGGCCAGCACATCGTCGCCGCAAAAATAAGCCTCGGCGGGGCCTTCCGCGACCAGGCGGGTCATCTCGGCGCGACCGGCGCGGAAGGAATAGGCCTCCGCATAGCTGATCGAGACGTCGACACCCGGCGCGTTGCGCAATACCTCCATGAACCCTTCGGCACGGTCTTGGGTCGAGGTTGCATCCTTCGGCCCCCCCATCAGGCCGATCCGCCGGTAACCGCGATCCAGAAGCGCCTGCGCGGCCAACTGCCCGCCCTGCCGGTTGTCGATCCCGACCACATGCACCTGCGGCGCATCCGTATAGCGACCGAACGAATGCACAATCGGCGCGTCGGACTTGCGAAACGCCTCGGCAAAGGCCGGTGGCAGGGTCGAGGACGCAAGCACCACCCCATCGACCGAATATTGCTGCAACATCTGTGCCGATTTTTCCGGTTCGGTTGAACTCGACAGGTTCACCAGCAGCGGCCGCAAACCGCGATCCTGCAACGACCGGGTGAACAGGTCGAAAACCTCCAGGAAGATCGGGTTGTGAAAGTTGTCACTGACCAATCCGATCAGCTTGGTGCGCCGGGTCGTCAGGCTGCTTGCCAGAAAGTTGGGCCGATACCCCAGGCTGCTTGCAGCACGCTCGACCTTGGAACGTGTCTTGGTGGAAACCGACGCGCCCTCGGTAAAGGTGCGTGACACTGCCGAGCGCGAAACGCCCGCCTTTTCGGCCACATCCTTCAACGTTACTGCCACCTGGCCCTACCCGTGATTGCCGGGGCGCCAATGATGCGCCGATGCGGTATGCTACGCGCTGCGCGGGCACAGGTGCAACCGGTTGCACAGGGTAAGGAGCTTTCCGCCCACAATGCCCGGCCCGGTTTTGCGTTGAATCGCCAGTTCGGCGGAGCGACGGCTGCCCATCGCAAGGCTTTGAGGGTCGTCGTCGCATTTCTTCGTTATACGACTTTGGTGCCCGAGGAGAGACTCGAACTCTCACGATGTTGCCATCGGGGGATTTTGAATCCCCTGCGTCTACCATTCCGCCACTCGGGCGCACCGGCGCCGGGTCTATCGCTGTGTTTCTGGCGCGTCAACGGCATCTGTTCGCAACCATTGCATGTGTGATCCGCAGCTCTTTCCCGTCTGAATATGTGCCAGTGGCGTGACACCGCGAAAAAGCTGGAAACGATACCTTGCGTGATGACCCAACGTCCGGTTAACAACCGTTAACGAATTGGAATGGAATATACATCATGAAGAAAACCTACACCAAACCCGCCGCGATCAAAGCGCAGAATCTTTCGGCATTGACGGCCGACAAAATCTCGATCCGCAGACGTATCCCGACCTGAACGGTCGGTCACACGGCATCTTTTTGATGCTGCGTTGCTGATACAGACCGAAGGTTCCGGCGCACCACAAAAGCCAACCACATGAAGAAAGCCCGCCTGACTCTAGGCGGGCCTTTTTTTGGCCAATCGGCCACCGACCTCAGCCCGCGAAGGTGTCGCAATCGCGCATCTGGCCGCTGACTTAGCCGGTCTTGAACCACCGCATACGCTGTTGCGAGGTTCCATGCGTAAACGTATGCGGCTGCACCGTGCGCCCGGCATTGCGCTGCAGCGTGTCGTCGCCAATCTGGCGGGCGGCATTCACCGCCTCTGCAATGTCGCCGGGTTCGATGGACCCGAAGGTGCGTTCTGCCTGGCGCGCCCAGATCCCGGCATAGCAATCGGCCTGCAACTCTACCCGGACCGAAATCGCATTGCTTTCGCGCTCGCTGACCTGCTGGCGCCGCGCATTCGCCTGCCCCAGCGTGCCGACAACATTCTGCACGTGGTGCGCAACCTCGTGGGCGACAACATAGGCGGCGGCGAAATCGCCCTTTGCGCCCAGCCGTTGTTCCATCGTGGTGAAAAAATCGGTATCCAAATAGATCTGATTATCGCCGGGGCAGTAAAACGGCCCTGACGCGGCCGAGGCCCCACCGCACGCACTTTGGGTCGCGCCTTTGAACAGAACCAGCTTTGGCTCCACATAGTCGCCATCGGCCTGCTGGCGAAAGACCTCGCGCCAGATCTCCTCCGTATCGGCCAGCGTGACCGAAACAAATTGGGCCGCGCGTTCGTCAGCTTCGGTCACCTCAACCGGCTGGCCGTTGCCCTGCCCACCACCGATCGCGCCGTCCTGCAACAAAGGCGTCACGTCGATGCCAAGGAAATACCCGACCGCAACGATGGCCAGAACGCCGATCACCGGCAACCCCGCCGCGCGCCCCGCGCCACCGGCACGCCGTCTGTCTACAATATTCCGGCTTCCACGCCGCCCTCGCCATTTCATCGCATTACACCCCTTACTGTTCGCCCGCGCCTTGACCTTGTCCCGGCACCTGCGCATTGAGGCATAAATCGAGGGGCAAGGGCAATGATCCGCAGGCTTTATGATCGCACAATGGCGCTGGCTGACGGCCCGCATGCACTGTGGGCGCTGGCGATTGTGGCGTTCGTGGAAAGCAGCGTCTTTCCGATTCCGCCAGACGTGCTGATGATCCCGATGATCCTGGCGCGGCCCTCACGGGCCTGGCTGATCGCGCTGGTGGCGCTGGTCGCCTCGGTTCTGGGGGGGCTGCTTGGCTATGCCATTGGCGCGCTGGCGTTCGAGGGGATTGGCCAGCCGATACTAGAGGCATTGGGCAAGGGCCACGCGGCCGAGGAATTCAACGCCACCTTCAACGAATGGGGCGCATGGGCGGTGCTGATCGCTGGTGTCACGCCGTTCCCCTATAAGGTCATCACCATCATGTCGGGCTGGACCGGCCTGTCGATCCCGGTGTTCATTGTCGCCAGCATCGTCGCCCGGGGGTTGCGCTTCTTCGTGGTCGCCGCCTTGCTGTGGAAATTCGGCGCACCCATTCGTGATCTGATCGAACGCCGCCTGGGCCTGTTCTTCACCGCCTTCGTGGCGCTATTATTGGGCGGATTTCTGGTGCTGAGGTTCCTCTGAGGTGTTCATGACACGGCGCAATCTGATTCTTCTGGCCACGCTCGGCTCCGCCGCACTTCTGGGCGGGGCATTTGTGTTTCAGGCAATGGGCTATGCGCCCTGCAAGATGTGCTATTGGCAGCGCTGGCCCCACGGTGTTGCCATCGGCGCAGGCGCGCTGGCCCTGCTGACCGGCTGGGCACTGTGGATCGCCGCAGGCGCGCTGGCCGCGCTGGTGACCGGTGCCATCGGCGTTTATCATGCCGGTGTCGAGCTGAAATTCTGGCCCGGCCCCAGCAGTTGCAGCGGTGGGGACACCGGCCTTGCAGGGCTGTCCGGCGCTGACCTGCTGAACACGGACGTCAACGACAAGGTCGTCATGTGTGATGAGGTCAGCTGGGCCTTCGTGGGCATTTCGATGGCAGGATGGAACGCGATCTTCAGCTTTGGACTGGTGGTCGTCTGGTTGATGGCCTTGCGGCGGAGTTAATACACAAGCCGGGCACGTGCCTGTCTGCCCCACGGACAGGCGCTTGCACGGTGCCCTTCAGGCTAAAGAACTGGCTGAAAAAACCCTGATTCGCCCAACCCGCGCCAAGCCAAAAATCCTGGCGCACACCGTTGCCCCCACATGCGCCCAGTGATAGGGTCGCACCAACAAGATATAGCGGCCAAAGGCCCAGCAGGCGCACAGCATGACCGACACTCCCGAACCCCCTGAAATGGACGAGGATTCCTCGGCTCCGGGGCCCAAGCACGACGGCCCGACCATCTCGATCTCTGACGAGATGACGACCTCTTTCCTCGATTATGCCATGTCGGTGATTATTTCCCGTGCAATCCCGGACTTGCGCGACGGACTTAAACCAGTACATCGCCGTATCCTGTTCGCGATGCACGAAACCGGCAATACGCACGACAAAAGCTATCGCAAATCGGCCCGGCCGGTGGGCGACACCATGGGCAAATACCACCCCCACGGGGATGGCGCGATCTATGACGCGCTGGTGCGGATGGCACAGCCATTTTCCATGTCGCTTCCACTACTGGACGGGCAAGGCAACTTCGGTTCGATGGACGGCGATAACCCGGCCGCCATGCGCTATACCGAAGTGCGGATGGACAAGCCTGCGGCCAGCCTGCTGGCGGACATCGAAAAAGACACCGTCGATTATCAGGACAACTACGACGGCAAAGACCGCGAACCCTCGGTCCTGCCGGCACGCTTTCCGAACATGCTGGTCAATGGCGCGGGCGGCATCGCCGTCGGCATGGCCACCAACATCCCGCCCCACAACCTGGGCGAGGTCATCGACGCCTGCCTGGCGCTGATCGAAGACGCGGACCTGACCAGCGAACAGCTGATGCAATACGTCCCGGCCCCCGATTTCCCGACCGGCGGCACCATTCTGGGCCGTGCAGGCGCGCGCAAAGCCTATATCGAAGGGCGCGGCAGCGTCATCATCCGCGCCAAAACCCGGATCGAGCAGATCCGCAAGGACCGCGAAGCGATCATCGTTGATGAGATCCCGTATCAGGTCAACAAAGCCACCATGATCGAGAAAATCGCCGAACTGGTGCGTGACAAAAAACTGGAAGGTATCAGCCACATACAGGACGAAAGTGATCGTGTGGGTGTGCGTGTTGTGATCGAGTTGAAGCGCGACGCCACTGCCGACGTGGTACTGAACCAGCTGTATCGGAACACCAACCTGCAAACCTCTTTCGGCTGCAACATGCTGGCCCTGAACGGCGGTCGGCCCGAACAGCTGACCCTGCGCGATTTCCTGACCTATTTCCTGGCTTTCCGGGAAGAGGTTGTCGCCCGCCGCACCGCGTTCGAATTGCGCAAAGCGCGCGAGCGTAGCCACATCCTGTGCGGTCTGGCGGTCGCCGTGTCGAATGTGGACGAGGTTGTCGCCACCATCCGCTCCAGCGCCGACGCGCCCGAGGCCCGCCAGCGTCTGATGGAACGCGCCTGGCCCGCCGCCGACATCGCCGACTACATCCGGCTGATCGACGATCCTAGCCACACGATGAACGACGACGGGACCTACAATCTGTCGGAAACGCAGGCGCGCGCCATCCTGGATTTGCGCCTGCAACGCCTGACCCAGATCGGCGTCAAGGAAGTTACGGACGAACTTGAACAACTGGCCGCAAGCATAAAGGATTATTTGGCAATCCTGCGATCCCGCGACCGGATTATGGAGATCATCGCGACCGAGCTGACCGAGGTTCGCGACGCCTTCGCCGTCCCCCGGCGGACCGAGATTGTGGATTGGTCCGGCGACGTGATGGACGAAGACCTGATCGAGCGTGAGGATATGGTCGTCACCGTCACCGCGGGCGGCTATATCAAGCGCACGGCATTGGCCGATTTCCGCGCGCAGCGTCGGGGCGGCAAGGGCCTCAGCTCGATGGCGACCAAGGACGATGACGTGGTCACCACCCTGTTCGTCGCCAACACCCATACGCCGCTGCTGTTCTTCACCACCGGCGGCATGGTTTACAAGCTGAAAACCTGGCAACTTCCAGTGGGTTCCAGGACGACACGTGGGCGTGACATCAAGAACGTCATCGAAGGCATTGCAAAAGAAACATCTATTGCCGCCATTATGCCGGTCGATCGACCCGAAGACGAATGGGACCAGCTGCAAATCGTCTTTGCCACCAGCGAAGGTGATGTACGCCGCAACGCGCTGAGCGATTTCACCAACGTTATGCGCAACGGCAAGATCGCCATGAAACTGCCCGAGGGCATCAGCCTGGTGAACGCCCGCATCGCGACCGAGGATGACGACGTGCTGCTGCTGACCGCGCTCGGCCGCGCGATCCGCTTCCCGACCACCGCTGTCCGCGTCTTCAAGGGCCGCGACAGTACCGGCGTGCGCGGCATCAAACTGGCCAAAGGCGACGAGGTTGTTTCGATGGCGGTCATCCGTCACTATGAGGCAACACCGGCCGACCGCGCCGCCAACCTCAAGATGCGCCGCGCCGTGGCGGGTGTAACCGAGGAACCCGAGGCCGACGACGAAGAAACTGTCGAGGCCGGGGACTTCACCCAGGAACAATATGCACGGATGTCGGCTGCGGAAGACCTGCTTTTAACCATCACCTCAAAAGGGTCCGGTAAACTATCGTCCAGCCACGATTATCCCGTGCGCGGTCGCGGCGGACAGGGCGTTATGGCGATGGACAAGGCCATGCGCGGCGGCCCGCTGGTCGCAGGCTTCCCGGTCGAAGCTGGCGACCAGATCATGCTGGCCACATCCACCGGCCAATCCATCCGCGTCCCGGTCGACGGCATCAGCTTCCGCTCGCGCAGCGCCGGGGGCGTCAAGGTCTTCGACACCGCCAAGGGTGAGCACGTCGTCTCGGTCGCATGGATCGCCGATCAGGGTGAGGATGAAGGTGAAGAAGGTGACGCCTGACCCCTAACAGCAGGTCACGCAAAATCTGCAATAGTGCGGGATTAAGGACCACCTGATCAAGTTCGCGGATCCGGGGGGCATCCGCATTCTGATAAATGGCGGTCCAGAACCGCGCCGATCTGGCCGTTTCGGGCCGGGCGCGACGGTCTGCGCTTTCTGGGTCGAACACGGCTATTCGGCCCACTGAATTAGCATTCTAAGCGTTGATGCGGGCGGCAATGGCGACCGAAGACACGCAAAGGTTGATAAATCGTTGCCTTCCGGCAACAGATGTCAGCCTTGTCACCAAAACCCGCCTTCGCGAAATTGACCCGTGGTAAATTCATGATAGTTTTTTGGGTAATTCGAAATCTCGCCGTGAATGCGGCACCAAAATAATCCATGAAGGAACCCAAATTGCGTTTCACCCACCGCACGCTTCTTGCCGCACCGTTCCTGGTCTCAGGCATTGCTGTTTCCGCGGCAGGTTTTGATGTCGTTGAACCCTATCAGGTCGAGCCTGACTATTTCCGGGCGACTCTGGGATACTACCTCGAACACAACTATGATGCCCCGATCTTCTATGATGCCCCGATCTTCTATGATGCCCCGATCTTCTATGATGCCCCGATCTTCGACAATGAACTCGTCAGGTTCTACGGTGACGTCGAAGCCGAACGGCAGTATGACAACATCCTGGCCTTTGGCGCCGTCGGATTTGAGCACAATGATTTCTTCGATGGCCAGTTCATCGAATTGGGTGCCGGGTACTATGTCACACCAAACGTGCTTGTCGGTGCACAGCTCAACTACTACCACTTCTCTGGGTCAGAGCTCGATTATTCGGCGTTTGCCCAGTATGAAGGTGCCAATGGCGCAGTTGCCCTTTCGTACAATATTCCTGAATTTGGCGACAATTACGTGATTGTCAGCGGTGAATACATGTTCAGCCCGCATACCAGCGTCTATGGGCAATGGTACCACGACGATGACGACGATTTCGTAACCGTGAACCTTGGCCACAGCTTTGGTGCGACGAAGGCTAACATCGTCATTGAAGCTGACGACGACGACTACGTCGGTGCATTGCTGTACCTGGATCATCATCTCAATGATCGCACACGCATCTTTGGCGCGGTTGGTGCCGCATCGGACAACGGCTTTGATTCCAGCATCGTCGCGATTGGCGGTGGCTACAAAGTTGCCGAGAATACCTGGCTGGAAGCTGCGTATGGCGTATACGACAACGATGCCACGGATGGTGACATCTTCACGCTCAACCTCACCTACCAAATCGGCAAATCCAAGCGGGTTGAACAGCGCGTAAACAACAGCTATCGCGACATCTATGACGCTGTCGGCTATGGCCTTGGCTTCTAAGGATTAACCCGGACAAATGCGGTCCGCTGCGGCGTTCTGGTTCATCACAGCACTTCCCTTCCTGCGCCCGGTCTTCTAGATCGGGCGCATGACATTTTCAGACCCCCTCAATATCATCGGCGGCGGCATGGCGGGTGCCGAAGCGGCCTGGCAGGCGGCCGAGGCTGGCGTGCCGGTCGTGATCCACGAAATGCGCCCCAAGGTTGGCACCTTCGCCCACAAGACCGGAAAACTGGCCGAGATGGTGTGTTCGAATTCCTTCCGCAGCGATGACGATGAACAGAACGCCGTCGGCCTGTTGCACTGGGAAATGCGCGCTGCCGGGGGGCTGATCATGGCCGCGGCGGATCAGCATTCCGTTCCCGCAGGTGGCGCGCTTGCCGTTGACCGCGAACCGTTCAGCCAGATGGTCACCGACCGCCTGGCCGAGCATCCGCTGATCACGATCCGGTCCGGAGAGGTCACCGCCCTGCCCGATGACGGCCACTGGATTATCGCAACCGGCCCGCTGACCTCGGGCAACCTGGCCGAGGCGATCCGTACTGAGACCGGGACCGATGCACTTGCCTTCTTCGACGCGATTGCCCCCATCGTCCATGCCGAGTCCATCGACATGTCGCAGGCCTGGATGCAGTCACGATACGACAAGGGCGAGACCGAGGCGCAGCGCACTGCCTATATCAACTGCCCGATGGATCGCGATACTTATGAGGCGTTCATCGATGCGCTGATCGCCTCTGACAAAACCGAATTTCACGAAGGCGAAACGGCGAAATACTTCGACGGCTGCTTGCCGATCGAGGTGATGGCCCAACGGGGCCGTGAGACGCTGCGCTTTGGCCCGATGAAGCCGGTCGGGCTGACCAATCCGCATGCGCCCGAGGTGAAACCCTATGCGGTGGTGCAGCTGCGTCGCGACAATGCGTTGGGGACGCTGTTCAACATCGTCGGCTTCCAGACAAAGATGAAGTACGGCGCGCAAGGTGATGTTTTGCGGATGATTCCCGGGCTTCAGGATGCGCGTTTTGCGCGGCTGGGTGGTATCCACCGCAATACATTCCTGAACTCTCCGACATTGCTGGACGATCAGATGCGGCTGAAATCGCGGCCCAACATTCGCTTTGCCGGGCAGATCACCGGGGTTGAGGGCTACGTCGAAAGTGCGGCGATGGGGCTGTTGGCGGCGCGGCTGGCGGTGGCCGAAATGGCGGGCCGTGCCCTGCCGGCGGTACCGGCGACAACCGCAACCGGTGCGCTGGTGACGCATATCACCGGCGGCGCGGATGCGAAGACGTTCCAGCCGATGAACGTGAACTTCGGGCTGTTCCCGCCGGTCGATCTGAAGGGCGGACGCAAAAACCGCCCGGCGCGATATCGCGCCTACACCGACCGCGCCAAGGCCGATTGGTTGGGCTGGCTGGGGAATGAAGGGCTGGACGCTGCCTGACGCTGCGTTAAGTTCAACCTATGGGCGAAAAATTCCTCGATAAAGTCTACGAAATCGAAGGCTCGGACGATGTGCGGCGGTTTTATGAAACCTGGGCAGACAGCTATGATGCCGAAGCTGCCGATAACGGCTATGCCACTCCGGCGCGTTGTGCGAAGACGCTGTCGCTGATTGCACAGCGGGATGTTGAGCTGCTTGATTTCGGTTGCGGAACCGGGCTGTCCGGGCAGGCATTTCATGACGCCGGGTTCACCAACATGCATGGGATGGACCTGTCGGCACAGATGTTGGAACAGGCGCGCGCCAAAGACATTTATCGAACCCTGACGGTCATCAATGCCGATGACGCGCCACCGATCCGGCGCGGTGCCTATCAGGTTATCGCAGCCGTCGGGGTTATCGGCGCAGGGGCCGCACCGGTGGAGGTCTTTGACCAGCTGTTCAACGCGCTTGGGCCCGGCGGGTTGTTCGTGTTTTCCTATAACGATCACACGCTCGAAGATCCGAGGTTCGAAGCACGCGTGAACGATGCTTTCCTTGCCGGACAGGTGAAAATCCGCCATCGTGAGTACGGGCCACATCTGCCCGCGCGCAACATGAAGTCGGTCGTCTATATCCTTGAAAAACAATAATTACCGGACAAGATTTGCGCCATCCCCCACGGGGCCGCTGCACCTGGGGCATGCGTATTCCGCACTGGTCGCCTGGGATCGGGCGCAGGCGGCGGGGGGTGAGTTTCTGCTGCGTATCGAAGACATCGACCAATCCCGCGCCCGGTCAGAGTGGGAGGCGGCGATATATGACGATCTGCGCTGGCTGGGACTGACTTGGCCAAAGCCGGTGATGCGCCAAAGCGATCGGCTGAACGCCTATCGCGCGGCCTTGCAACAGCTTTGGGATGCCGGGTTGCTCTATCCCTGCACCTGCACCCGCCGTGATATTGCCGAGGCGGCAAGCGCACCGCAGGAGGGCGCGCCAGTGTCGGGCCCGGATGGCGTGATTTATCCTGGCACGTGCCGGGGGAATGCACGAGGTGGGTCAATGCCTTCCGGCGTTGCCTTGAGGCTGGATATTAAGAAGGCTGCGCAACTAATTGATGTTGATACCGGTTTCGAGGAAGTCGGACCTGTCCACGGCCCTTCGTCACACCGTGTTGATGCAGCAGCGATGCAAACCACCGTCGGCGATGTGGTTCTGGCGCGGCGCGACATGGCGACCTCTTACCACCTGTCCGTCGTTGTTGATGACGCCGCCCAGGACATTACCGAGGTTGTGCGCGGCGCGGATCTGTTCGAGGCGACTCCGATCCATGTTCTTCTTCAAGCATTGCTGGAGATACCGACGCCAAGATATTACCATCACAACCTTATTCGGGATGATGATGGCAAAAGATTGGCCAAGCGGGACGACGCGCGCGCACTGTCGCTGTACCGCAGCCAGGGCCGCTCACCCAACGATATCCGCCGCATGGTGGGCCTTTAGTCGGCGACCTCGCCCCCGTCGCGCACTGCGGTGAAAAAACAGCTCCGCCGCCCGGTATGGCAGGCCGGACCGGTCTGACGCACGCTCAGCAGCAGGCAATCGCGGTCGCAATCCAGGCGCATGCCGACCAACTTCTGCGTATGACCGCTGGTCGCGCCCTTTTCCCAGAATTCGGCGCGCGAGCGGGACCAATAGGTCACCCGCCCGGTCACCAGTGTTCGCGCGACCGCCTCGGCATTCATCCAGGCCAGCATCAGAACCTCGCCCGTTTCGGCATCCTGCGCGATGGCGGGCAACAGGCCCCTGTCGTCATATTTCAAACTTGCGGGGTCAAACGGCATGGCGGGTTTCCTTGGTCGATCAGACTGCCTATCTAGGGGGTTGAGATGCAAAGCGAAAGACCGCCGCTATGGCTGAACAGGATCTGATCAAACTCTATTCCGGACGCATTCTGGAACTGGCCGCGACGATCCCGCTGACTGAACGGCTGAGCGCGCCGGACGCGACGGTCATGCGCCGTTCGCCGCTGTGCGGGTCGACAGTGACGGTGGATATCTGTGTCGAAAACGGCCGGATTTCTGCGTTCGGGCAGGATGTGAAGGCTTGCGCGCTTGGCCAGGCGTCGGCGTCTGTGCTGGCCGGGCATGTCGTGGGCATGACGCGGGCAGAAGTGGAATCGCTGCGCGATGAATTGACCGCAATGCTGAAGTCGGGCGGGCCGGTCCCTGCCCCGCCGTTCGATGATTTCAAGGTTCTGGAACCGGCGCGGGATTTCAAGAACCGCCATGCCTCGATCCTGTTGGCAGTGGAAGCCACTGCCGAAGCGCTGCGGCAAGCCGAAGACGGCACCGCCTGCGCGTAAAAAAACCGCCGCACATCCGGGTGGAAGGCGGCGGCAAGTGGCGCATCTGTTGGGCATGATCGACCCGGGGATTGGACCGTTTTGGGACAGGGTCACGAAGGCTGTGTTGGGGACAACAGCACGTGGCCGATCAGGTCAGAGCGCAGGCAGTTCGGTGTGAATTCAGTGCAATCCGGGCAGATAGAGGCAGCCCATCAGTATCACCACCAGCGCCAGCGCCCCGGCGGCGTCCTGCGCCAGCGTTCCCTGGCTGCGAAAGAAGGCGTCTTTGATATCCTGCATCAGTCTGCTCCGTTTCTTGTTGCTTATTTGTTCTCATGCTGGAAAGGATTCGTAAAGAACTTTTTGAGAACATTTGCGAACATTACACAAACGGGAGTGTTAACCAACTGACAACAAACGAATCGCCTGATCACGTTCCATAAGATACAGCAGCACCCGCGCGGCCAGTCCCCGGTCGGAATTCAGGTCGGGATCGGTCGTCAGCAAGGCGCGCGCGTCTTGGTGCGCGACCGCCATCAGCGCGGCCTGTCGTTCGGCATCGGCGACCTGAAACCGGGGCAGCCCGGACTGCGCGGTGCCGATCAGGTCGCCGGCACCGCGCATCTCCAGATCCGCCTCGGCGATCTTGAAGCCGTCGTCGGTTTCGCGCAGCGTTTCCAGCCGCCGCCGCCCGCCCTGGGACAGCGGCGCGGAGTACATCAGCAGGCAAGTAGAGGCGGCCGCCCCGCGCCCGACCCGGCCCCGCAGCTGGTGCAGCTGTGCCAGCCCGAACCGATCAGCGTGTTCGATCACCATGATCGAGGCATTGGGGACATCCACCCCAACCTCGATCACCGTGGTCGCGACCAGAACCTGCGTCTTACCGGCGACGAAATCCGCCATCGCGGCGTCCTTCTCGGCAGGCAGCATCTGGCCGTGGACCAGTCCGACGACACCTTCCCCCAGGGCCGCACGCAGGCGTTTGAAACGTTCGACGGCGGCGGTCATATCGCTGACCTCGCTCTCCTCAACCAGCGGGCAAACCCAATAGGCCTGCCGCTCCTCGGCCACGGCATTTCGCAGCCGGTCGACGACCTGATCCATCCGCCCGGCGCTGACCAGGGCCGTGGTGACCGGCGTTCGACCGGGCGGTTTTTCGTCGAGGATCGAGACCTCCATCTCGCCATACATCGTCAGTTCCAGGCTGCGCGGGATCGGCGTGGCGGTCATCACCAGCACGTCAACCGCGCGCCCCTTACCGCCCAGCTGCATCCGCTCTGCCACGCCAAACCGGTGTTGTTCGTCGATGATGGCCAGGCGAAGGTCCTGAAACTCAACGTCTTTTTGGAACAACGCATGAGTACCGACAAGAATATGAATCCTGCCCGACGCCAGCGCGGCCAATTTCGCGGCGCGTTCCTTGCCCTTGTCGCGCCCGGTCAGAATTTCCAGCACCACGCCCGCGCTTTCGGCCAGCGGTTGCAGGTTCGACAGATGCTGCCGCGCCAGAATTTCGGTCGGTGCCATCATCGCGCCCTGCCCGCCAGCCTCGACCGCGACCAGCAGCGCGGCCAGCGCGACCAGGGTTTTTCCGGACCCGACATCGCCTTGCAAAAGGCGGCTCATCCGGGTTGTCGACCCCATATCGGCGGCGATTTCGGCAATCGCGCGGGTCTGGGCGCCCGTTGGTGAGTATGGTAATGATGCGAAGATCTTGTCATGCAACGTTCCATCACCGCATGAGGATACGCCCTTTTTTGCCCGCCGTTCAGATCGCGCAATCGCCAGGGTCAATTGATGGGCCAGCAATTCGTCATAGGCCAAACGCCTTCTGGCCGGAGCCTCGGCCGATAAATCGCCAGCGCCGACCGGGCCATGCGCCGCCCGCAGGGCATCACGCCAACCCGGCCATTTTTCTTGCTTTTTCAGCGAGTTATCAATCCATTCCGGCAAATCCGGGGCTAGGGCCAGCGCGCCATCCACCGCCTTGGTCATCATCTTTGCGGTGATGCCAGCGGTCAGCGGATAGACCGGCTCAAACGGGGGGATCTGATCTGATTCTGCAGGCAGAAGGATGTGATCGGGGTGCGGCATCTGCGCCATTCCGTCGAACAATTCGACCTTCCCCGAGATGATGCGCCGCTGCCCTGTCGGCAGGTTTTTCTTCAGCCAGTCGGCATGGGCGTGAAAGAAAATCAGCGTGAATTCGGTCTTGGCGTCCCGCACGAACACCCTGTAGGGGCGGCCCCGAACGGCGGGCGGATGATGGCGACCGACTTCGATTTCAACGGTAACGACACATGGCGGCGTGACATCGCGGATGGATGTGACGGGTCGGCGATCAATCCCGCCCGAGGGCAGCGTGAAGATCAGATCGCGAGGTTTTTCGACATGCAGGTGTTTGAAATTGCTCGCTGATTTTGGGCCAACTCCGGGCAGCTTTTCCAGATCGCCAAACAGCGGCCAAAGGATTTCGGGGCGACCGCTCATCCGCCGATCAGCGCCAGCCAGCCATCTTCGTCCAGCGTTTCAATACCCAGATCGGCCGCCTTCTTCGCCTTTGATCCGGCCCCCGGACCGGCCACCAGAATATCGGTCTTGGCCGAGACCGAGCCCGAGACCTTGGCCCCCAACGCCTCGGCCCGGGCCTTGGCTTCGGCGCGGGTCATTTTTTCCAGCGTGCCGGTGAAGACGACGGTTTTGCCCGCGACCGGGCTGTCCGATGTTGGTTTTGCGGCGTCCTGGATCTGAAGATGCGCGGTCAGGCGGTCGATGGCGGCACGCTCTGCCGGGGCGGCAAATGCGGCCAGTAACGAGCGCGCCATAACTTCGCCCACGCCGTCGATCCCCATCAGGTCGTCCCAGGCGGGGCTATCTGGCGCTGCGGTATCTACAGCGGTGATGAAGGCGTTCCAACTGCCATAATGGCGCGCGATAAGGCGGGCGGCGGCCTCGCCCACGTGGCGGATGCCAAGGCCGAACAGCAGGCGGTCGAAGGGGATGGTTCTGCGTTCCCGAATGGCGGCGAACAGGTTGTTTGCGCTGGTCTCTCCCCAGCCTTCGCGGTTCTGTAACTGTTTGATACCGCTGCGGAAACGATCCTCCAACGTGAAGATGTCGGCGGGTTCCTGGACCCAGCCGTCGTTGTAGAACTCCTCGACCAGTTTTGCGCCCAATCCGTCGATATCAAAAGCGGCGCGGCTGACGAAATGCTTGAGCTTTTCAACCGCCTGTGCCGCACAAATCAGCCCGCCGGTGCAGCGGCGCACAGCGTCGCCCGGTTCGCGGATCGCCTCACTATCGCAAATCGGGCATTTCGTCGGAAATTCATAAGGTTCTGTCGCGTTCTTCGGGCGTTGACTTAAATCAACATCCGCCACTTTCGGGATCACATCGCCAGCGCGGTAAACCTGCACCCAGTCACCGACCCGGATATCCTTACCACCCCGAATCTCGCCCCCTTTGGAGTCTTTCCCGGCGATGTAATCCTCATTGTGCAGGGTCGCGTTGCTGACCGAAACACCGCCCACCGTCACCGGCGTCAGCCGTGCCACGGGCGACAGGGCGCCAGTGCGCCCGACCTGAATGTCGATCGCTTCCAGCCGGGTCCAGGCAAGTTCGGCCGCGAATTTATGCGCAATGGCCCAGCGGGGCGTGGTCGAGCGCATCCCAAGGCGCGCCTGAAGCGCCAGATCGTCGACTTTGTAGACCACTCCGTCGATGTCATACCCAAGGGTCGCGCGCTGTTGTTCGATCAGTGCATAATGTGTCAGCATGGCGTCCACATCGGCACAGCGTTCGGTTTGATCGTTTATGGAAAATCCAAGCTTTCCCAGTACTTTCAAGGCCCGACTTTGCGTATCGGATAAGGGTTCACTGACCTCACCCCAGGCATAGGCAAAGAACCGCAGCGGGCGCGCGCGGGTGATGCGGGTATCCAGCTGGCGCAGCGATCCGGCGGCGGCGTTGCGCGGGTTTGCGAAGGTCCTGCCGCCGGACGCCGATTGCCGTTCGTTCAGCGCTTCGAAATCCGCGTGGGCCATATAGACCTCTCCACGAACCTCCAACACATCGGGTGCGCCGGTCAGCACTTCGGGGATGTCCGTGATGGTGCGGGCGTTGGCGGTGACGTTTTCGCCCACCGCACCGTCGCCCCGCGTGGCGGCCTGAACCAGCTTGCCACACTCATATCGCAACGACAGCGACAGCCCGTCGATCTTCGGTTCGGCGGTATAGGCCACCGTTGCGTCGCCCAGCCCCAGAAATTTGCGGACCGAGGTGTCGAAGTCGCGCACATTTTCGTCCGAGAACGCATTCCCCAGCGACAACATCCGCTGCGCGTGGGTGACTTTTTCAAAGGCGTCAGACACCGGCGCGCCGACCTGATCTGTTGGGCTGTCGGCGCGTTTCAGGGCCGGAAACTGCGCCTCGATCGCCGAGTTGCGCCGTTTCAGCGCGTCGTAGGTGGCATCGTCGATATCAGGGGCGTCATTTGTGTGATAGGCCGCATTGGCACGCCCTAATACATCCGCCAGCCGGGCGAGTTCCGCCGCCGCCTGCGGTTCTGTCAGCTTGTCGATGCGGATCGTCTTGTCGGCCATTCTTCCCCCACGACCAAGTGATATGGGGCGCGCCGGGTTTGGTCCAGTGGGCGCTTACAACTCGACAATTTTGACGGCGCTGCCTTTTGCCGTCAACGCGATTTCCCCGTTGCACAACCGTAAAGCATCTTTCCCGAAAACCTTGCCACGCCAACCCTTTAACGACGGAAGTTCACGCTCTCCGGCGGCAATTGCGTCCAGTTCGGCAACATTTGCCAGCAGCTTTTGCGCCACGCCCGCCTGTTCGGATTTTGCCTTCAGCAAGACGCGAAGCAAATCGGCCAGTGCCGGATTCACCTGCAGGTTTTCGCGGCTGCGGTCGGGTTCGGGCCATTGTTCGCGCGGAACCTCTAGCCCGGCCTTGACTGCGGCAAGGATGCCTTCGGCGATGTCACCGCGCCGCGCGTCGCGCAGCAACAGGCGCGATCTTCCCAATTCTTTTTCATTCGAGGGCTTTGTGGATGCCAGTTCAAGCATCGCATCATCTTTATAGACCCGGTTGCGAGGCACGTTTTTCTTCTGGGCATACTCTTCGCGGAATTGCGCCAATTCGCGCACGATGGCGAGGAATTTGCCAGAATTTGTACGCGTTTTAACCCGTTTCCAGGCATCTTCAGGTTCAATCCGGTAGGTGGCGAAATCGGTCAGCACGCGCAGTTCTTCTTCGACCCAGTCACGGCGGTCGGTGCGGTCAAGTTCGACGGACAGAAATTCGTAAATGTCGCGCAGATGCGTCACGTCGCCGATGGCATAGGTTTGCTGGGCCTCGCTCAGCGGGCGGCGCGACCAGTCGGTAAAACGCGATGATTTATCGACCGAGGCTTTGGCAATCTTGCGCACCAGCGTTTCATACCCGGCCTGATCCCCGAAGCCTGCAACCATGGCGGCAACCTGGGTGTCAAACAGCGGCGTCGGAATGACGTCAGCCTCAACCGCGAAGATCTCCAGATCCTGGCGGGCGGCGTGGAACACTTTGACAACCGACGGGTCGCGGAACAGATCATAAAGCGGGTCCAGCGACAGCCCGTCGACCAGCGGGTCGACCAGAACAGCGTCATCCGTTCCATCGCCCCGGAACGCCAGCTGGATCAGGCACAGCTTGGCGTAATATGTCCGCTCTCGCAGGAATTCGGTATCGACGGTGACATAGTCATGCCGGGCGGCGCGGGTACAGAATTCGGCCAGCGCCTGGGTGGTGGTAATTGTGATCATACAGGGTCCGGAAATTTTGTTTCGCGGCGTGATAGGCGCAAATCGCGGCAATTGGAAGGCGTCAGAGGTCCAGCCGATCGGTTTGTCCGCAAAGGAACCGGCGCAGCACTGCGGGGTAAAGCTGATGTTCGATGCCAAGCACCCGGTCGGCAAGGGACTCGGGCGTGTCACCGCAATGCACGGGCACGCGCGCCTGTCCCAGAATGGGGCCTGCGTCGAGGTCCCCGGTCACCAGATGCACGCTGGCGCCCGCTTCGGTGTCGCCTGCCGCGATCGCGCGGGCGTGGGTGTTCAGGCCGGGGTATTTGGGCAGCAGCGAGGGGTGGATGTTCAGCACGCGCCCGGCCCAGCGGTCGGTGAAGTCCGGCGTCAGGATGCGCATGAACCCGGCCAGGCAGATGACATCGGGCGCGGCACTATCAAGGCGCGCGGTCAGGGCGGATTCGAAGGCGGCGCGGTCAGGAAATTTGCCGTGCGGTACGGTTGCTGTGTCGATCCCGCGCGCCTGTGCCTTAGTCAGCCCCCCTGCCCCCGGCACATTCGACAGCACCAGCACAGGCCGCCCCGGATGATCGCCGGTCATGCTGTCGGCCAGCGCCACCATGTTGGAACCGCTACCCGAAATCAGCATCGCGACGCGCTTGGTCACAACAGGTTCCCGAAAAACTCCACGCCGTCGCCTTCGATAACCTCGCCAAGGGCAGCGACGGTGTCGCCTTCGCGCTGAAGCAGCGCGATTACATCGCGCGCGCGATCTTTTGCAACGACCAGGACCATCCCGATACCCGAATTGAAGGTGCGCAACATTTCGGCCTGGTCGAGGCCGCCGACTTCAGCCATCCATCGGAAAACCGGCGGCAGGCTCCATGCCTCCAGGTCGATCCGTGCGCCAAGTCCGTCGGGCAGCACACGCGGCAGGTTTTCGGACAATCCGCCGCCGGTGATATGGGCCAGCGCGTGGACACCGCCGCCCCGGATCGCCGCCAGCGTCTGGCGCACGTAAAGGCGCGTCGGCGTCAGCAGCGCCTGCGCCACGCTGGATTGCGCAAAGGGCGCTGGATCGCCCCATGCCAGCCCGGCGTGTTCGACGACCTTGCGCACCAGCGAAAACCCGTTGGAATGCACCCCGTCCGAGGCGAGCCCAAGGATCATATCGCCAACGGCCACCCCTGCGGGCAGGTCTGTGCCGCGTTCCATCGCCCCCACGGCAAACCCGGCGAGGTCGAAATCCGCGCCCTCATACATGCCTGGCATCTCGGCCGTTTCACCGCCGATCAGGGCGCATCCGGCGCGCTCACAGCCCGTGGCAATCCCTTCGATCACCTGCGCGGCAGCGTCGACATCCAACGCGCCGGTGGCGAAATAATCGAGGAAAAACAGCGGCTCGGCCCCTTGGCAGACCAGATCGTTGACGCACATGGCGACCAGATCAATGCCGACGTTACCGACCTCTCCGGTGTCAATCGCGATCCGCAGTTTGGTGCCAACGCCGTCCGTGGCGGCCACCAGAACCGGATCATCGTAGCCTGCGGCCTTCAGATCGAACAGCGCCCCGAACCCGCCAAGGCCCGCCATGACACCGGGACGCGTCGTGCGCTTGGCGGCGGGCTTGATCCGCTCGACAAGTTCGTTTCCGGCGTCAATACTGACACCTGCGTTGGCGTAACTCAGCCCCGGTTTTGTCATCTGTCGTCCCCCGCTGGTCTGTGCGCGGGGTTACCGGGTTCGCCGCGGCGGTGCAACTGATCAGGCGATGCGGATGACCCTGCCCATTGGCCCGTTGCAAAACGCCCCTGTTATCCGTCCCAGAAACCTCAAAAGAACGAAAGATCCATGATGGAGCATCCTGACCCACCCATTACTGGTGCCTGCCTCTGCGGGGCCGTGCAGGTCACATTGACAGCGGCGCCGCTTTTGACTTTGGCGTGCCACTGTCGCGGCTGTCAGAAATTGACGGCGAGCGCGTTTTCACTGACCACGATGTTTCCGCGTGATGCGTTTTCTTGCACCGGAGCGGTGATCAAAGGCGGCCTTGGGACAGGCGGACGGGCGCACTATTTCTGCAAATCCTGCCTGAATTTTGTCTATTCGCAGATTGAGGGCGCCCCGCAGCGGATCAACCTGCGGACATCGGTACTGGACGATGCGGCATCGTTTGACCCCTTCGTCGAGGTGATGACCGATGAGAAGATCCCATGGGCCAATGTGCCCGCCGTGCACAGCTATGCAAGATACCCGGAGTCTTATGAAGCGCTTCAGACCCTCATGAACGCCTATGCCGCGCGATGAGATCAGGATCATTGATTGCTTGACTGCGGTGCGCGGAGTTGACCGTCAAGCGGCTGAATCCCCGCTCCGTGAACCTGCGCCCCTGACGCTTCGATCACGCCGCCATCACGGTTTCGTCAGACCCTTCACGCACACGTCAGGCGCTAAGCATTGACAAATATTGAGAAAAATCGACCATCGCCCTTGTCAACGAGGGAGATGTGACATGACACTGAAACTGATCGCCGCCGCCGCCATGGTTCTTGGCCTTGCTGCCTGTGAACCCCATGGCGACGATATGATGGATGATTCCATGATGATGGACGACTCCATGATGGAAGCGGAAAGCTAAGCAAACCTGCGGCCCTTTCGGGGGGCGGATTTGCACAAACACGCGCCCGGCAGCCCAGCTCTGCCGGGCGTTTTTGTCTTCGCCACGCACCACAGCACTTGACCACGCCCCCGCGTCTGGTAGCCCATCTGTCAGGCGGGCCTGTAGCTCAATTGGTTAGAGCAGAGCGCTCATAACGCTTTGGTTGGGGGTTCGAGTCCCTCCGGGCCTACCACCCCCCGGCATTCCGACTTGTATTTCATTGTTTTGCTGGGATCTTTGGCGAAATCCTCGGCGAGGACCGCCAAGGTTGGTTCCGGTCAGATGTCAGGTCGGGACCCTCGAAATCCAAATCTGTGGGATTCGTGTGGTCAGGGGGCGACCTCATCCACGCGGTTGCGCAATCCTTCGACCGCATCAAGAAGCTGTTGTTGGCGATCCGCCTCTAGCAGGCCGATGTCCTGGCCGACGCCGTCGTAGAACGGCACGATCGTTTCCAACCCCGACCAGGGCCCGCCATAGCAGCGGTAGACCACGTCAGAGTGTGAGTTGCGCAAAACCTGATCGGGCAGCATGCCCTGGACAACCATCCCGACCCAGCCGGTTTCGCCTTCGGATCTTATCTGCGGCGGATCGCGGAACTCCACAACCACAGGCACCCGCTGTTCACCGCGCCGCCCCAGCCACCAGCGGGTTTCGACCCAGTTGCAATTGCGCAGGCGGCGCGCCCGCCCGATGATCACGCTGCCCTCAGGTTCGGCAAGGATGCCGGTCACCTCCAGCCGCGTGATGACCGGGAAAAACCGTGCTTCGTACCAGCGGGTCCAGAATTCGGGCACCAGCACGAGTATCGCAAACGCCAGCACCCAAAGCTCGGTCCGGCGCGACACTTTCAGCAAATCGCGTATTTTCATGAGGCGATCCACCGTGTGATTTCACGCAGATAATCCTTCAGCACGATCAGGGCTGCGATAAAGCCGCCCAGAAAGATCACTGCCCGGCGCCAGGTTTGCAGCACCAGACGGCGCGCGGCGCGGTATTCCGCCTCGGCCTTCAGCTGGTCGATATGGGGGCGCAATTCGGCAATTACATTCAGCCCATCGCGATGCACCAGCAATTCCCGGAAGGGCGCAATCTCAGAATCGGTCAGTTGTTCGGACATCTCACCCCCGTTTCAGCCCGTACCCACGGCGTAAGGGGGCCCGGTCAACGGCGGCGGGTGATCTGCGGTATTGGTAAACCGAGTGTTGCGCCATCGCGCGCCTCCGGGTCGCGGGGTGGCGGTACGGGTGCACAGACCACCTCGCAGGGCGTCACCTTGCCGTGACCTGCCCGGTTCCGCCCTTGTCCGGGGGCGCTGGTGGGATCACTTTCGCCGCGGGGCAAGACATCAAGGGGACAGCATGCCAACCGAACGCATTACATTTACCGGCCATGGTGGCGACGAACTGGCCGCGCGGTTCGACCTGCCAGAGGGGCCGCATCTGGCAACAGCGCTGTTTGCGCATTGCTTCACCTGTTCCAAGAACATCCCCGCCGCACGCCGCATTTCGGCGCGCCTGGCCGGCATGGGCATTGCGGTGTTGCGGTTTGATTTCACCGGTCTAGGCCATTCGGGCGGCGAATTCGGCAACACCACATTCACCGGCAATGTTGGCGATCTGACCTCCGCTGCGCAGCATCTGAAATCCATGGGCCACGCGCCCGACCTGCTGATCGGTCATTCGCTGGGCGGTGCGGCGGTGCTGAAAGCTGCCGGACAGATCGACAGCGTCAAGGCCGTCGCCACCATCGGCGCACCGTTCGAACCGGCCCATGTCACCCACAACTTTGGCCACGCACTTGATCAAATCCGTCGCGATGGCAAGGCCGAGGTCAACCTGGGCGGGCGACCGGTGACCATTGGCCGCGACTTTGTTGAGGATGTCAGCGCCGAATCCCTCGGACCCGATATCGCGGCCCTGCACCGTGCGCTTCTGGTTTTGCATGCGCCCAAGGACCGCATCGTCGGGATCGAGAATGCCAGCGATATTTTCATGGCCGCCAAACATCCCAAAAGCTTTGTAACGCTGGACGAAGCCGATCATCTGATCACCCGACCCGAAGACGCCGAATACGCCGCCGAGGTGATTGCCGCCTGGGTCGGGCGGTATCTGAATCTGACACCGCCCGCGCCGCCGCCCGGCGCGCCCGAAGGCGTGGTCCGCGTCGCCGAGTCCGACCCGGCGGGGTTCCTGCAAGACGTGAACGCCGGTCCGGCGCACCACGTTCTGGCCGACGAGCCCGAAGCATATGGCGGCACCAATCGCGGCCTGACACCCTATGGGTTTCTTGCCGCCGGTCTTGGGGCCTGCACCTCGATGACGATTCGGATGTATGCCCGGCGCAAGAACTGGCCGCTGGACCACATCAGCGTTGATGTGACCCATGACAAGGTCCACGCGCAGGACGCCGAGACGGGCGATACCAAGGTCGACACGTTCACACGCAAAATCACGCTGAGCGGCGATCTGACGGGCGAACAGCGCAACAAGCTGCTGGAAATTGCCGACAAATGCCCGGTGCACCGGACATTGGAAAGAGCAAGCCATGTGAAGACGTCGTTGGCTTAGGGCGTGCGGTAAGAATTTTTGAGTTGTGCGTCGTTGGTGGCTTGGCGTGGACAATGGCGATACGGCGCTGCACCGTAGAGTTTGCATGATTTATGGCTCAGGTTTGGCCGTCAACGCGCTTGGAAGCGCCAAGATCAGACCAGCGCCTGACCGGCGGGACCGGTCCGGCGCGCGCCCTGCGCCTTACGGCGCGTACCGGGCGCAGGGGCAAACTGCAACATAGCTTGCCCAAAACGAAACGAGGCGCGCCAGTGGCGCGCCTCGCTAAGTTCAATCCGTTGCAGGCAGGTCAGGTACGGGCGTCGCCGACCAGTTTCCACAGCGCGGGCACCAGCAATGCTGCCAGCACCAGTTTCACCGCGTCGCCGATCAGGAACGGCCACAGACCCCAGGCCAGGATCGGCTGATCCCAGCCAAACAACTGGCCCAGCCACAGGATGCCCGGGACATAGATCAGCACATTGCCGATCAGCAGTGCGGCAGCCATCTTGCCGACCGAGCGATCCCATCCGGCCCGCGCCAGCGCACCAAGCGCGGCAACCGCCAGCACATATCCGACCAGATAGCCCCCGGTGCCGCCCATCATATAGGACAGACCAAATTTCTCGGCCGAGGAACCGGCGAAGACATCAAAGCCAAGCGCGCCGATCAGCATGTACCCAAGGATCGTCACAAGCCCCAGGCGCGCGCCATAGGTCGCGCCAACCGTCAGCACCGCGAAGGTGCCCATGGTGATTGGCACCGGCCACATCGGCACCCGGATTTTTGCGGCAATCGCCAGCGCAGCGATGCCAAGCACCACCAGAACCACCTGTTTGATCCGCAACTGTGTGCCGCTTGCCGGGCCGATCGCCTCGGCCAAAACTCTGTCGTTCATGCCCTTTGCCTTTCACTGTCAGTAATTTTGCACGGTTGTGCCGCAGCGCGCGAGGGGGCGCAAGTGCCAGCCTCAGCCCGGGCGGCGATGCCGGGTGGACATCAAATAGTCCTTGCGCGGACCGCGGACCCGCCAGATGGCCTGCCAGACCGGCCAGTCGGCAAACTCATACGTCACATCATAGGTATCGGGCGCGCAATCATGGCGGGCCGTGTCCAGAATGCGGTGAAACGGCCTGCCGTCCGCAAAACTGACCTCAATCCGGCCGGGTTCCGGTTCGGCCCAGCGATACCGCCGCACGGCCGATACCGGCGCGCGTCCGGCCATGGAAAGCTGCCCATGCTCGGCCCAGATCCAGCAGTCCGGCGTTTCATTAAGCGTCGCTGTTCCGGTGAAGGCGCCGGTTTCGCCTGCGCGATGATCCTCGATCCGACGCTCTAACAGCCAGTCGCCGGCAAAATCTGCCAGATGCCTCACTTGTCGTAGCGCCCTTCGGTGATATTGCCATAGGCGTCCAGAAACCGCACCGCGCCGGTCGCGCTTTCCATGTCATAACATTCCCACTGGTCGTTCGGGGGCCATTGGCTGCAATACTGATCTGCCCGCACCGCCCAACTGCCCAGGCTGGGACGACCCGCGACATAGGTTGTCTGGCCCGAGGCATGAAATTCCTGTTCGGCGCCGTCGTAATACAGTTTGCGATCCTCCAACGCTGCCTGAATCTGATCACCGGTCATCGGCGCCCACTCCTGCGCCACTGCCGGTGCTGCCATCAGTATCACGAGTATTGCTGCCCGCATCGCCCTGCCCCAACTTGTAGACTGTCGCGCCCCAGTCTATGACCGCGCCAAACAGCCCTCAATTCAAAAGGCCGCGACATGATCCCGCGTTATTCCCGCCCCGACATGGTGGCGATCTGGTCCCCCGAAACCAAATTCCGCATCTGGTACGAGATCGAGGCCCACGCCTGCGACGCCCAGGCCGACCTTGGGGTGATTCCGCGCGAAAATGCCGCAGCGGTATGGAAGGCCAAGGACGTGGACTTCGACGTGGCCCGGATTGACGAGATTGAGGCCGTCACCAAACATGACGTCATCGCATTCCTGACCCACCTGGCCGAACACGTCGGTGCGGATGAGGCGCGTTTTGTCCACCAGGGCATGACCAGTTCGGACGTTCTGGACACCTGCTTCAACGTCCAACTGGTGCGCGCCGCCGACCTGCTGCTGGCCGATATGGATACGCTGCTGGACGCTTTAAAGCGCCGCGCGCTGGAACACAAAATGGACGTCTGCATCGGGCGCAGCCACGGCATCCACGCCGAACCCGTCACCATGGGTCTGAAATTCGCGCGGTTCTATGCCGAGATGGATCGCGGACGCACCCGCCTGCGGACGGCCCGGGAAGAAATCGCCACCGGAGCGGTGTCCGGCGCGGTCGGCACCTTCGCCAATATCGCCCCGGCGGTCGAGGCGCATGTCTGCGAAAAACTGGGCCTGACGCCCGAGCCGATCTCCACTCAGGTCATCCCGCGCGACCGCCACGCCGCCTTCTTCGCCACCCTTGGCGTCATCGCCAGTTCCATCGAGAATATTGCAACCGAGGTCCGCCACCTGCAACGTACCGAAGTGCTTGAAGCGGAGGAGTTTTTCTCCAAAGGGCAAAAGGGATCCTCCGCGATGCCCCACAAACGCAACCCGGTGCTGAGCGAGAATCTGACCGGCCTGGCCCGTTTGGTCCGCATGGTCGTGGTGCCCGCGATGGAAAACGTGGCGCTGTGGCACGAACGCGATATTTCGCATTCGTCCGTGGAAAGGAACATCGGCCCCGACGCAACGATCACGCTGGATTTTGCACTGGGGCGTTTGACCGGGCTGATCGATAAGTTGGTGATCTATCCAGAAAATATGATGCGCAATCTCAACCAGTTCCGGGGCCTTGTTCATTCACAACGTGTATTGCTGGCACTGACCCAGGCCGGTGTCAGCCGCGAAGACAGCTATAAGCTGGTTCAGCGCAACGCGATGAAGGTCTGGGAACAGGGCGCAGACTTCATGGAAGAATTGCAATGCGACCAGGAAGTTGTTGCTGTACTTGGAAAAGATGGCATCGCGGAACACTTCGATCTTGGGTATCACACCAAACATGTCGAAACGATCTTCGCGCGGGTCTTCGGCGACCTCACGTATGCGTGACAACGGCGGTCGCTGATTCCATGCTAGGGTTCTCGTGTTCTTGGCAAGCAGGAGGGCGAAGCCCAATGAAGCGCGCGAGTATTCTGGCAGTCATCTCGATCATCATGGCCCCATCCATGGCCGCAGCCATGGGGTGCAGCGGTTATGGTCACAAGACCGAAACCGCATCGAATTGCATGGATGGCACACAGTGGGACAGCGCTCTGGAAGCCTGCGTTCCTGTCGTAACCGGCTGATCTGATGCGCCTTTTCGTGATTGCCGCCGCACTGGCAATGCCCGGTGCGGTGTTTGCTGTGGGCAGTGACAGCAGCGAACCGCCCACCCCGACGCCAACCACCACAGATTGCACTGACGGCCAGGTCTGGGATGAAGAGGCTGAAGTTTGCGTCGATCCCGAAGGTGACACCGAAGATTCCCGCCTGTCGCCAGACACGCTTTATAGTGCCGTGCGCGAACTCGCCTACGCCGGGCGCTATGACGAGGCGTTGCGCGTTGTCGCGGCGATGCCCCAGGACGACCGCGCCTTCACCTATCTGGGATTCATTCATCGCAAATCCGGCGATGTAGAACAGGGCATGACCTTCTACGCAAAAGCGCTGGACATGAACCCCGGCAACATCCTGGCGCGCAGCTATCGCGGACAGGCCCATGTCGAGGCTGGCAATCTGGATCTTGCGCGCGCGGACCGTGCGGCCATCACCGATCAGGACAGCTGGGTCTGGAAAACGCTGGACCGGGCGATCCGAACCGGCGAAACCTCGGACTACTGAGGTTTCTGAGGCTTGCCTTCCGCGCGCCCGGCGCGCTACAGCGCTGGCATGCTGAAGACCCGCATCATCCCGTGTCTGGACGTGGCCGATGGCCGTGTCGTGAAAGGCGTGAACTTCGTCGATCTGATCGACGCGGGCGATCCGGTTGAGGCGGCGATCGCCTATGACGCCGCCGGCGCGGACGAGCTGTGCTTCCTCGACATCAATGCAACCCACGAAAATCGCGGCACTTTGTTCGATCTGGCGCGCCGGACGGCGGAACATTGCTTCATGCCACTGACCGTGGGTGGCGGTGTGCGCACGCCCGATGATGTGCGCGCGCTGCTGCTGGCCGGGGCTGACAAGGTCAGCTTCAATTCCGCCGCCGTCGCCGATCCCGATGTGATCGCAAGGTCCGCCGAACGCTTCGGCAGCCAATGCATCGTCGTGGCCATCGACGCCAAAACCGTGGCCCCCGGCAAATGGGAGATCTTCACTCATGGCGGCCGCCGCGAAACCGGCATCGACGCGGTTGATTTTGCCCGCACCGTCACCGCCAAAGGGGCCGGGGAAATCCTGCTGACCAGCATGGACCGTGACGGCACCCGCAGCGGTTTCAACCTGCCCCTAACCCGCGCGATTTCCGACGCGGTCGGCGTGCCGGTCATCGCCTCGGGCGGGGTCGGAACGCTGGATCATCTGGTCGAAGGCGTGACCCAAGGCGGGGCGAGCGCGGTTCTGGCGGCCTCGATTTTTCACTTCGGCGAATTCACCATTGGGCAGGCCAAGGCCCATATGGCCGCCGCCGGAATCGCGATGAGGATGGCATGAGTATTCTGGAAACCCTCGCCGCCACAATCGAGGCCCGCAAATCCGCCGACCCGGAATCCAGCTGGACCGCCGCCTTGCTGGCCAAAGGCCCGGAAAAATGCGCCGAAAAATTCGGTGAGGAAGCCGTTGAGGCGATCATCGAAGCCGTCAAAGGCGACCGCGCCGCGCTGATGGCCGAAGCTGCCGACGTCCTCTATCACCTGCTGGTCATGCTGGCTGCGCGGGATGTGCCGTTGTCCGATGTACTGGCAGAACTCGACCGTCGTCAGAATACTTCAGGCATCACAGAAAAAAATTCTCGTAAGTAACTGACAAAACCAAATCTTCTTGTTCCAAATATCCCCGCCGGAGGCTCCGGCACTGCCCACGCTCACCGAAGCCTGGAGGAGATCACCCCGGTCGCAAACCCGCCTTTGCGCAGCTCTCCGAACAGGCGCTGGTGTTCGAGTTTGGGGCAGCGGTTCTGAATCACGGTGACGCCGCGCGCCTCGGCTTTCGCCGCCGCTTCGGCGTGTTCCACGCCGATCTGCATCCAGATGACGTCCAGATCCGGGAACAGCTTCAGCGCATCATCTACGATGGCAGGTACGGCGTCTGACTTTCGGAATATATCCACCATATCAACCGGTTCCGGCACGTCGCTCAGCCTTTCCAATACGGTGCGCCCGAACAGCATTTTACCCGCATGCCCCGGATTGACCGGGTAAACGCGATAGCCACGCAGCGACATATACCGTGCCACATAATGGCTGGGCCGCACCGGATTGGGCGACACGCCGACCATGGCGATGGAGCTTACCCGCGCCAGAATGCTGCGCAGCGAAATATCGGAATACTCTGACATCAAACGAAAAAAGCGCCCGGAGCGGACTCCGGGCGCCAGTGTCGGAACGAGGGACAGTGAAGGGAGGCTGCAGAGTTCCGGTCTACGGCCTCACCATTCATATCTAGGCGGGCAACCGCCGGGTTAAAGGGACGCTCAAACATATGTGATCGGTGCCACGGGCGGGCACCGGCGTCCAGCCCCGATCAGCTGCCCAGTACGGATGGCCAGTTGGCATCGCCCGAGGCAATATGCCCCGGTACATCCCGCAGCCAGCGGCGGCGCACGGATTGCGAGAAGTTCAGGTACAGTTTGCCACCCTCGATGCTCCAGGCATCCGGGTCGGTCGACGCCGTATACCCCTGGCTGACGGCATAGGCGCAGTAGCCACCGTATTGCGGTGCATATTTCGCCGGATCGGCATCAAACATCGCTTTGTTTTCTGCACTGGCGAAATGCCAGGTCGCGCCGTCGTGCTGGCTGGAGAATTCGGCGCTGCCCTCTACAGCCTCACCTTGGGTGAAATAGGCGACCGGGTCAGTGCCGCGGATTGCGGCGCCATCGTCCGAAAACACCATCGGTTCAGCCGCATGGGCGGCCTGCATGGTCAGGGCGACGGCGGGAAGGGTTGCAAACAGGGCCAGTACGGCGCGGCGGGTTGTCATTGGGGATCCTCCTACGGGTCAAGATCGGGGTGTTACGGGCAGAACATGCGCAAATGGGCATCGGCGCGAAAGGGGGCTGGCGCGTCCGTGAACGGATGTGTGGGAATAGCGTGATTTGTGTCAGGAATGGCGGGCCAGAGGTATTGGAATTGGTTCGAATGTTTCAGGGGACGACCAGATTAATGCTTATCTGACGTGTCGCGAATTGGTCTGAAGCGGACATTTGCAGTTTGTCCCCGCGCCCGGTGCGCGCCGCAAGGCGCTGGTTTGAACGTGGCGCGTCCAAGCGAGTTGACGGCCAAACCAGAGCCAAAAATCATGCAAACTCAACGGCGCAGCGCCAGCCCACCGGTCCGGTGCGCGCCCTGCTTGTGGTGCATTGCCAACGTCCGCCCAAGGCCACTACCCCCGGCGCGCGACCTCATACAGCGCCACGGCGGCGGCGTTTGAGACATTCAGCGACCCGAACTCGGCCGCGAACGGGATCCGGGCGATCACGTCGCAGGTTTCGCGGGTCTTTTCCCGCAGCCCAGGACCTTCGGCCCCAAGGACCAATGCGACAGGTCGATTGCCCAGCTTGTCCAATGCCTCGGCCAGTGTCACGTCGCCTTCACCTGCCAGGCCGATACAAGCGATCCCGGCATTCTGCACCTCGCGCATTGCATTGCTGAGGTTGCCGATCCGCAAGTACGGCTGGCGTTCCAGTGCGCCGGAGGCCGCTTTCGCCAGCGCCCCGGTTTCGGGGGCGGAATGGCGCGCCGGGGCGACCACGGCCCGCGCACCGAAAACCTCGGCACTGCGCAGGATCGCGCCAACGTTGTGCGGGTCACTGACCCTGTCCAGCATCACGAACGGCCCCTGCCCCGCATCCGGGCCAGCGATGTGATCAGCCACCGCACCCCAGGCCAGCGGCCGAACCTCGACAGCGGCCCCCTGATGGACCGAGCCTGGGTCCAGCGGCACCGGAAACTTACGCGGATCGGCAACTTCGGGCGTCATGGCGCTGGCAGCGATCGCATCACCCAGCCGGTCACGCGCATTCTGCGTGACCACCAGCCGCTGTTTCACACGTGCCGGATTCATCAACGCGTCAGCAACCGCGTGAATGCCGAACAGCCAGAACGTTACAGACGCCGCTGCGCGGCGCGCACGTTCCTTGTCGATCACCCAGGTTGGTTTCTTCATGGCCTTGCCCCCTGCTGTGCCAAGCTACTGCGCTGCCTGCCCGCCGCGATCAACCCCGCGAAGCGATGAATTTCCGGTTGACGGGTCAAAGGTGTAAGATTATCCCGGCGCGACGTCACGACGGGCTTGCCCCGACATGGCAGTGGGCGACAGGCCGCAAGGTGTGGCAGGGGACTGTAACTCCCTCGCGGAGACGCACGCCTGGTTCGATTCCAGGGTCGCCCACCATTTTCTCTTTCTCGAACCGTCGGCCATACACACTCGTGAAATAGCGCCGATTTTTTCCGTGGGTTACGAGAAGATCACCCTCCAGAGACCTTATGAATGGTCACTGATCTCAGCGATATCGAAGCCGTTTGTGGGAATATCTCGGCGGGGCATTTTCTTGCAAGGTCTTGAACTACTCGACGCGAGCCAGGGTGCGGAGGGAAGCAAGAACCTGGCGCTGCCGCACCCGATCCAGCGGCAGATCGGGAAGATCGCGAAGGGAGCTGAGTATAAGATGTGGCGGCTGACGACCTTCAAGGATCGACATCGAGATATCCGGCGCAAGCAAGGCAAGCGGGCGGATGCGGCTGACCATCCCATCGCGCAAACATTGTCATTCAGTAAATTGCCGAATGGAGGGCGCTTTTCCCTACACGCAGATCTTGGACCCATCGTTTGAACCAACTGCCATATTGCGTCGTCAACGATCCGCACGTGAAGCCCTTCATGCATATTTTCCTGTGACGTGTTTTGCCACAGTTCGTTCGGTCGGACTGTCTTGTCCCTGAACTCATCCGCGGCCCGGATTACCACATGGGCTGGTGCCGTGATCAGATCCTCCGCGCTGAGGATGCGATAGACAGACGACTCAGACACAAAGTAGCGCTTCTCATCGGTGTATTTGACCGCCAACTCGCGCGGTGTCAGGTCTTCGTGCTCCAGGGCAAAGTCGACGACATCGTCGCGAACCGTGTCCGGGATGCGGTTCCAGACCGACGCAGGTTTGGGAGAACGATCGGCTAGGCCATCGAGGCCGCCATCGCTCCAACGCGCGTACCAGTCGTAATAGGTGCTGCTGGGAATGCCGAGCATCTTCAGGGTTTGACGCGTAGGCAGATGGGATGCCTCCACCGTGCGGATGATTTCAAACTTCTCGGATGCGGGATACCTCATGCGTCGGCCTCCCCATCCCCGAGCATGCTTTTTTTGAGCAGGCGGTTCTCCAGCGTCAGTTCGGCGACTACCTCCTTCAGGGCGGCAGATTCCGACCGTAGCTCTTTGACTTCGGGAGACGTCGCTTGGAGTGCCGTGTCGCCCGCCAAGCGGTTCTTTCCCGCTTCCAGGAACTCCTTCGACCACGAATAGTATAGGCTCTCAGCGATGCCCTCGCGGCGGCACAATGCGGCAATGCTCTCCTCGCCGCGCAGGCCGGCCAGCACGACCCTGATCTTCTCTTCTGCTGAATAGTGTTTGCGGGTCTTCCGCTTGATACCCCTGACCAACTTGTCAGCGGCGTCTTTCGATGTTCCGGATTTCTGTTTCATCTTCGCTCCATAATGGCTTCGATGAACCAGAAATCCTCCGTTGATCAAACACCTAAATCTGTCCGGTAGGCGCTGACGTCAGACAAACAGATTGTTCTTGCAGCGCGTTCCTCTGGCGATGGCATCGGCCTCGTGAAAGGCCTCAATCAACTCGTCACTCATGAAGCCCGAGACTTCATGAAGTTCGACATGCTCGTTGTCACGCGTTGCCAACAAGTATCGCGCAAGCTGACCAGCATCACCGCGTTCTTTGGCTTTCAGGATCATGGCGATGCTCCCGGCAGTTTGCCGAGCGCCCTCGGGCAGCATGGGAGTCCCAATGAACTTTCGAAATGTCCGTCATTGTGTGTCCTTTCGCTTTGACGCTTGGATTTACACCGACGTACCGCCCATGCGAATTGACCAATTTTCTATTTTTGATATGCATTTTTGCATGGATTGGCGTGCCGTGAAATTTGACTGGAACAAAGCCCGCGCCTTTTTGGTGACGGCTGAGGAAGGCTCGCTTTCTGCCGCTGCACGCGCCTTGGGCATGGCGCAGCCGACGCTTGGCCGTCAGGTTGACGGTTTGGAACAGGAACTAGGAGTTGTCCTATTTGAACGCGTTGGCCGGGGTCTGACCCTGACCCCAAGCGGCATGGAATTGCTAGAGCATGTGCGGGGCATGGGCGAAGCCGCAGGGCGGGTTTCACTTGCCGCGGCTGGCCAAAGCCAAGCGCTGGAAGGTAGCATCAGCATTTCCGCTAGTGAAATCTATGCCGCTGTCTTGCTGCCGCCCATCGTCACGAAACTGCGCGTCGAAGAACCCGGCATCCATGTCGAAATCGTGGTCTCAAACCGCGCCAGTGATCTTTTGCGGCGTGAGGCCGACATCGCGATCCGCAATTTCCGCCCCACGGAACCCGACTTGATTGCCAAAAAGATCGGTACGGCCGATGCGATCCTTTATGCAGCACCTAGCTACGTTGAAAAGCTAAAGCGTTTCGACATTAACCTGAGACATATCCGGCGGCCTTAAAGTAGTTCCAGCATTCTACTGGGTCGTAGAGATCGCAGATTGCTCCGATTGCTTCGAAGACCTGGGTAAAGGACCTGACCCCGATCCGTCGCAAATGGGCTTTCAGTTTAGAGAAGGCCTGCTCGATGGGATTCAGGTCGGGCGAGTACGGTGGCAGGTAAAGGAACCAGCAGCCGTGATTGCGTAAAGCCTGCGTCGCCTCCTTATTCCGGTGGGTTGCCAGGTTGTCGAGAATGACGACAGTGCCGGGGTTGATCTCGGGGACCAGCACTTCGCGGATGTAGGCCGCGAAGGCGGGGCCATCTATCGCTCCCTTGATGACCCAAGGTGCGATCAGCGCGCCTTGGGTCAGGCCCGCGATCAAGGTTTGGGTTCCCCAGCTTCCGAAGGGCGCATCCATCGTCAGGCGCTTACCGCGCTTGGCTCTGCCGCGTAGGCGCGTGAGGTTTGTCTTCACTGCGGTTTCGTCAATAAAGACAACGCGCTCAGGAAAGGTCGCAATGGCTGGCGAGCGGTATCTGAACCAGTCGGCCCGTTGCTGCCTTACCTTGGCGCGGCGGCGCTCGGTTGCGACCAGCGACTTTTTTTGTACGTGAAGCCGAGCCGGGACAGAAGGTTGGCGATGGAGGAGTGATGCACCCGCACACCCTCTGCATCGGCCAGCGCATTACGCAACTCAAAGAGCGTGATGTCAGGGTCTTGTGCGATCAACTCCTCAAAGAATTCCCGATGCGGAGCCAGCTTTCCCTTGCCGCGCGGCGGTCCCTGCCGGGCAGGTTCCGCATGACCCTTCATCCTCACCTGACGCGCCCACCGCGCGCCTGTGGCAGGCGACAGCTTCAACCGCAACGCCGCCGCGCGCCCGCTCAACCCTTCTTCAATGTATCTCTGAAACCGTATCCGAAGCGCAGATGGCAAAGGTGCTGACATGATCCATCCTCCCAAACAGGATGAATCACAGATCAGGTCTCAAGGGAATCCCTCGCGATTCAGGTTCAAGCCGAAACGCTTTAGGGCACCCCAAAACACCCTATGACCTGCGACACGCTGATTTCGTCAGCATCGACCACTCCGGCGGCATGATCAAACCGCTCAATAGCCTTGGGCTGGGCTTGACCGAAGCCAATTTTCCGCTGTTGACCGAAAGCTATCTGGTGATGTGGGAGCTTGTGAAACAGGGCGCTGCCATTGGCATTCTGGATGCCCATACCTGACACCCGCCGACGTCTATCACGGCCGAGGCGCGAAGATCCTAAAGATGAGAGAGGAGATCAAGAAGAAGACAATCCGAAAACGTCGGTTGCAGCACCAAACTGCCGCCGCCTAAACTCAAACAGAAACCGAACCAGAGCCTCCGTTACGAAACGGCCCGCGAAGTCCGAAAAACCCTGACGACAGACATTGTCGAAGCAAGCAACGCGTCTGTCGTCAGCGCCTATGAAGCGCGCATCGACAAGCTCGAACGCGATAAGATCCTTCTTCAAGAAAAGATTGATACCGCCGTGCCCGACAAGGGACGGCTGGAGGAATGTATGGAACTCTCACTGCGTTTCCTATCAAGTCCTTGGAATATTTATAAAAATGGTGATTACGCCATGCGCCAAACTGTGCTCAGATTGGCATTTGCAGAGCCATTAAGGTACGGCTTAAATGGTGTGTATGGAACTCCCGAATTATCATTCCCTTTCAAATATTTAGGGGGAATTTCGGAATCAAAAAGCGGGATGGTGCTGTGAGAGAGGATTGAACTCTCGACCTCACCCTTACCAAGGGTGTGCTCTACCACTGAGCTACCACAGCATCCGACCGGGCGGCTAAATGGCTTGCCCGGGCGCGGCGTGATTAGACGGATACGCGCGCCCGCGCAAGGGGCAAGGCGGGCGAATTTCTCAGTTGATCACGACCGAGTAGCGCACAATGCGATTGTTGTCGCTGTCGGATATCCAGAACCGGCTGCCACGGACCACGACGCCCTCAGGGTCGTCGAATTTATTCGCGCCGATTCCCGGTGATCCGTCGCCGATAACCCCCAGCAGAGTGCCACCCTCGGGGCCGGCGGGGTCGATCAGCAGCACGCGGTGCGCATCCTGATCGGCAACGACCAAATACCCGAAATCCGTCACATCCAGATAGCGCGGCCCGACGAAGCCATATTTCGCCGCATCCAGATCCTGCAGCCGTTCCAGTGTCGGCGAATACCGTACCAGACGGCGCGCCGCATTGTCGGCTACCCAGATATCGCCGTTCAGATCGACGGCCACGTCATGCGCCCCGAAATGGCCGCCCTGGGCGACCGATGGTTCCTCTCCCGCAGCAAAGGCCGCCAATGCGCCGACCCCGCCGGCCATGGCCAGAATGCGCCCATCGGGGTGGATCGCCGCCCCTTCGGTGCGCGGCGCGGGATACAGCGCGTCAGGCGGGCCGTTCAGGCCGGTCACATCGTCGAACACGGCGACAACGCTTGTCCCGGTGACGGCGATGGCGACCCGGCCGTCAGGACCGAAAGCAATGTCGTGGATGCCGGGAAAGGCACCCTCGCCCAGAACCTCGACCAGTTCCAGCGTTTCGGGATCGAACACGGCGACCCGGCTGGCGAATTTATCGGCCACGTAAAGCCGCCCGTCCGGGCCGAAGGCCAGGTCGTGCGGGTCGTTCAGAACCGCCTCACTTGCCAGATCGAATGCGGCGAAGGGCGGCGCTTCCTGCGCGGCGGCAGGCAGGGCAAGAAGGCAGAACAGGGCGATGCGCAACATGGATGAACTCCGAAGCAGTGTCGCGCGAGGATAGCGTAATCGCGGCGCAGGCCAAAACACGTTGTCGGCAGGCGCTTGGCGGGGCGACTATATGCGCCCGGAATCAAGCCCGAAGGGCGCCGGGTGAGCGCCTGTCTGCCCCCCCGGGCAGGCGCTTCTGCGACGTTGCGATCACCACCGGGGTCAGAGTTAACGCGGCACCATAAAGTGCCCGCATCCACGTTGCTGCGCCTCCCCGCAGACACGCGCCCGCCCAGCTTGCGCGCCATTGCCCCCCATCAACCAATCTGGACCCGCCGCCCCACCTGCGGTAACAAGCCCGCGATGAATGACCAACCCCGCGCCAAACCGAAGAAACCGGCGAAAGACCGGTCCGCCAAGCTGAAGGCGGCGCTGCGCGAGAATCTGAAACGACGCAAAGCCCAGGCAAGGGCGCGCGACAAGACCGAGGGCAGCTGACATGGATTCGATTCTGGTGCGTGGCGGGCAACCGCTGAACGGTGAAATCCCGATTGCAGGGGCCAAGAACGCCTGTCTGACGCTGATGCCTGCGACCCTGCTCAGCGAAGAACCGCTGACCCTGACGAACGCGCCCCGCCTGTCCGACATCGCCACGATGAGCGATCTTCTGCGATCCCTGGGGGCCGAGGCGACGGCCATGCAGGACGGCAAGGTTCTGGCCCTGTCCAGCCACGCCCTGACCAGCCAACACGCGGATTACGAGATTGTGCGCAAGATGCGCGCCTCGATCCTGGTGCTTGGCCCGTTGTTGGCCCGATTTGGCGAGGCTGAGGTCTCGCTTCCCGGCGGATGCGCGATCGGCGCGCGCCCGGTTGACCTGCATCTGAAAGCGTTGGAGGCGATGGGCGCCAAGCTGGACCTGCGCGATGGCTATGTCCATGCGACGGCCCCGCAGGGGCTGCGCGGTGCGCAGTTCCGCTTTGCCTTCGCGTCGGTCGGGGCCACGGAAAACGCCCTGATGGCGGCAACGCTGGCCAAGGGGACGACCGTATTGGACAATGCCGCGCGCGAGCCCGAGATTGTCGATCTGGCCCGATGCCTGCGCGCGATGGGTGCGCAGATCGAAGGCGAGGGAACATCCACAATCACGATCCAGGGCGTCGACCGCCTGGGCGGTGCGACCCACCGCGTGGTCACCGACCGGATCGAACTTGGCACCTATATGCTGGCCCCCGCGATCACCGGCGGAGAAGTGGAATGCCTGGGCGGGTCGCTGGACCTGGTCGGGGCCTTCGCCGAAAAGCTGAACGACGCGGGGATCGAGGTCACGGAAACCAAACGCGGGCTGAAAGTGGCGCGCAGGAATGGCCGGGTGCGGGCCGTGGACGTCGCGACCGAACCCTTTCCGGGCTTCCCCACCGACCTTCAGGCACAGATGATGGCCCTGATGTGTACTGCCGACGGAACCTCGGTTCTGGAAGAAAACATCTTTGAAAACCGCTTTATGCACGCGCCCGAACTGATGCGCATGGGGGCCGATATCGACGTCCACGGCGGCACCGCGACGGTAACCGGGGTCAAGCGCCTGAAAGGTGCGCCGGTGATGGCGACGGACCTGCGTGCCTCGGTCTCGCTGATCCTTGCCGGACTGGCAGCCGAAGGGGAAACCGTGGTCAGCCGGGTCTATCATCTGGATCGCGGATACGAACATGTTGAAAAGAAACTCTCTGCCTGCGGTGCACAGATCGAACGGATCGCTGCATGAGCGATGCGCGTTTCGAAGACGCGGGCCCGCCACCGCTGCGGCTGAGGGCGTTTGACGCCGATGATCTGCAAGTGATCTCGGCACTGGTTCAGGATGCGGTTTTTCCAGCCTCCGAAATGCGGTTCGACAAGACAAAGCGGCGTTTCGCGATGTTGATCAACCGGTTCCGCTGGGAGGAAAAAACCGACCGCCCCGCCGAGCGCGTGCAATCCGTGCTGAGTGTCGAGGATGTGCAGAACGCCCGCACCCAGGGCCCGGATATGCGCGACACCGATACGGTCCTGTCGCTGCTGGCGCTGGAGTTCGAACCGGGCGCGGATGGCACCGGGCAACTGGTCCTGACGCTGGCGGGTGACGGTGCGGTCGCGCTGGACGTCGAAGCGTTGGAGGTCACCCTGTCGGACGTCACCCGCGCCTATGCCGCCAACACGGGCGCGCGCCCGTCGCACCCGGATTAACGCCGATGGTTCGCCGACTAAGCACTGAAGATGCGGATTTCGAGGGTGAATTCCGCGCCCTGCTGGCCGCCAAACGCGAAGACGCGGTCGATGTGGATGACGCGGTCGCCGCGATCATCGCTGACGTGCGCGACCGCGGCGATGCAGCTGTGTTTGAGTTAACGGAACGCTTCGACAATATCTCGCTAACATCTGATAACGTGGCATTTTCTGAAAGTGAGGTTGAGGCCGCATGCGCGCAGGTCTCGGACGAAGATCGCGCCGCACTGAACCTGGCCGCCGCGCGCATTCGCGCCTATCACGAACGCCAGTTGCCGGAAGACGCAAGCTGGAAGGACGAGGCTGGCGCGCGCCTTGGCTGGCGCTGGACGGCTGTGGATGCGGCGGGCCTGTATGTGCCGGGCGGGCTGGCCACCTACCCCTCGTCGGTATTGATGAACGCGATTCCGGCCCAGGTCGCCGGGGTCAGGCGGCTGGTTATCGCGGTGCCAACACCCAATGGTCAGGTGAACCCGCTGGTCCTGCTGGCGGCGCGGCTGGCCGGGGTCGACACGATCTATCGCATCGGCGGCGCGCAGGCGATTGCCGCGCTGGCCTATGGCACTGAAACGATCCGCCCCGTCGATACGATCACCGGCCCCGGCAACGCTTATGTCGCCGCCGCCAAACGCCGCGTCTTTGGGCGCGTTGGCATCGACATGATCGCTGGCCCGTCCGAGATTTTGGTGATCGCCGACAAGCACAACAACCCGGACTGGATCGCGCTGGATTTGCTCAGCCAGGCCGAACATGATGCAAGCGCTCAATCCATTTTGATAACGAATAACAAACGGTTATCGGGCGAAGCTGGTGGGGCTGTTGAGCACCTTCTGACCACGCTGGAACGCCGCGACATCGCCGCGGCCAGTTGGGCTGACAACGGCGCGATCATCACGGTGCGTGACTGGGGCGAGGCTGCCGCGCTCAGCGACCGGATCGCGCCGGAACACCTGCAACTGTGCGTCGAAGAACCGCGCGCGCTGGCCGCCAACATCCGGCACGCGGGTGCGATCTTCCTGGGCAAATGGACGCCCGAGGCGATTGGCGACTATATCGCCGGTCCGAACCACGTATTGCCCACGGCCCGTTCGGCGCGGTTCTCATCCGGGCTTGGGGTTCTAGACTTCATGAAGCGCACCACAATGACCGAACTGACCCCCGAAGCGATGCGCGTCATCGGACCCGCGGCCGAACGGCTGGCCCGCTCGGAAAGCCTGGAGGCACACGGCCTCAGCGTCGGCGCGCGGCTGGAACGGCTGAACAGGCCCCCGGAATGACGGCACGCCTGTCCCATATCGAGATCGACGATTCCGCGCTGGCCCCGCCTACGCCCGAGATTGAACAGGAACGCAAGGTCGCCGTCTTCGATCTGTTGGAAGACAACAGCTTTGCCCTGCCGCGTGACGATGCACCGGATGGACCTTATCACCTGATCCTTTCAATCAAGGATCGCCGCCTGGTCTTTGATCTGAAACAGGAAAATGAAACACCTGCGGCGGAATTCCACCTGTCGCTGGGTCCGTTCCGGCAGGTCGTGAAAGATTATTTCCAGATCTGCGAAAGCTATTTCGAAGCGGTGAAGACCATGCCGCCCAGCCAGATCGAAACCATCGACATGGCCCGGCGCGGCATCCACAACGAAGGCGCGCGGGTGCTGATGGAGCGGCTGGACGGCAAGGCCGAGGTTGACATCGACACGGCGCGCCGCCTGTTCACCCTGGTCTGCGTGCTGCATTTTGGTGGCTGAGGGCCCTGCAAAACCGGGGCCAACTTCCCTGCCCCAGTCGGTTCTGTTCTGCTGCGACCACAATGCAGTCCGATCCCCAATGGCCGAAGGAATGATGAAGCATTTCTATGGGCAAACAACCTATGTTCAATCCGCCGGTGTCTATAACGACATGGAAATAGACGGATTTTCCGTCGCCGTCTGCGCCGAACTGGGGATCGAGCTTCATCGCCACCGGTCCCGTAGCTTCGATGAAATGCAGGAATGGGGCGATGATCTGGGCGGATTCGAACTGATCGTCGCCCTGTTGCCGGCCAGCCAGCGCCGCGCGCTTGATCTGACGCGGTATTACCACCTCGACGTTGAATACTGGCCGATTCTGGACCCGACCGGCCTGGGCGAGGGCCGCGACCAACAACTCGTCAGCTACCGTCAGGCCCGTGACCAGATCCGCGACCGGATTCTGGCGCGCTTTGGCGCACCAACGACAGACGATGCAGGTTAATCCGCCGTTAACCCCCCGTTTATCCCCCGTCGCCCTGAATTTTGCCGGGGGACTCCGCGACAACCGACACCTCGGCACATCAGATAACCAAAACCCTTGAATTATCAGTCCAAATATTCTTCGGGGCGGGACTGGGGGCCGCCCCCCAGTCATCGCCACAGGCCCGGAACCGGCGGAATTTCGATCCAACGGACTGCAACCGCACCAGCAACGATAACCCCTTGTAAATCACCCGGAACGCCTCCATTTAGGGCCAGCCCACACAGGGCGGATAATGATGGAGAGAACATGGCCAAGGAAGAACTGCTCGAATTTCCCGGCGTCGTGAAGGAACTCCTGCCGAACGCGACATTCCGGGTCGAGCTGGAAAACGGCCATGAGATCATCGCGCACACGGCAGGCAAGATGCGCAAGAACCGCATCCGCGTTCTGGCTGGCGACAAGGTGCAAGTGGAAATGACGCCCTATGATCTGACCAAGGGTCGGATCAACTATCGCTTCAAATAGCGCGTAACCAGTGGTTTTGCGCCGACTAACGCTCGCCTCGGCCAGTCCGCGGCGGCTGGAACTGTTGGCGCAGATCGGTGTGACGCCGGACGCGGTACGCCCGGCGGATATTGACGAAACCCCCGACAAGGCCGAACTGCCCCGCCACTATTGCCTGCGGATGGCGCGCGAAAAGGCGCTGATCGGCGATTGCGCGGCGGATGAGGCGATCCTGGCCGCCGGCACGACAGTCGCCGTCGGACGCCGCATTCTGGGCAAGCCGACGGATCGGGCCGAGGCCGAGGCGTTCCTGCGCCTGTTGTCGGGGCGCCGCCACAAGGTCATCACCGCCGTTGCCCTGCGCACCGCCGACCACCTGGCGTTGAAAGACAGCGTCACAACGCTCAGGTTCAAGCGGCTGGAACCCTCCGAGATCGAAGGCTACCTGAACAGCGGCGACTGGCAGGGCAAGGCCGGCGGCTATGGCATTCAGGGGCCAGCGGGTGCCTTTGTTCCCTGGCTGCAAGGCAGCTTCACCGGCGTCGTCGGATTGCCGGTGCATGAGGCTGCGATCATGCTGCGCACCGCCGGGGTGATCCGATGAAGGGCAGCGTCGTTGCACTTGGCCAGGTCGGCGGGCGCAATCTGGCTGCGCGGATGATCGACGGCCAGCTGGACGATCTGCTGTTTGATCCGGGCGACGACGCGCCGCACGGTATTGGCGCGATTTATCGCGGCATCGCCGAACGCCCGATAAAGGGCCAAGGCGGGCTGACCTTGCGCCTGCCGGACGGGCGCGGCTGGCTGCGCGGCAGCAAGGGCATCGCGCCGGGTCAGGCGCTGTTGGTGCAGGTCAGCGGCCAGGCCGAGGATGGCAAGGCCGTGCCGGTCACCACACGGGTGCTGTTCAAAAGCCGCTTTGCGATTGTCACGCCCGACGCGCCGGGGCTGAATATCTCTCGGGCGATCCGGGACGAGGAAGCGCGCGGTGCGCTGCGCATTCTGGCGGCCGAGGCGATGGAAGGGTCCGACTTCGGGTTGATCGTACGCTCGAATAGCGAAGGTGCCGTTTCGGAAGAGGTTCTGGACGACATCGCCGCGATGCGCGATCTGGCAACGGCTGTGATGGGCGATGCCAGTGGCGATGCGCCCGAATTGCTGGTCGATGCGCCCGATGCACACAGGTTGGCCTGGCGCGACTGGGCGGCACCCGATGTGCTTGCCGATGGCCCGGATGCGTTGGAAGATCATGGTGTTCTGGATGCGATCGAAGGTTTGCGCAGTCCGCGACTGCCCCTGCCCGGTGGCGCGTCAGCGTTTGTGGAGCCGACCCGCGCGCTGGTCGCGGTGGATGTGAATACCGGCAGCGACAGCTCGCTCGCCGCGGGTCTGAAAGCCAACATCGCGCTGGCCCGCGCCCTGCCCCGCGCGCTGCGTTGCCGGGGCCTGGGGGGGCAGATCACGCTGGATCTTGCGCCGATGCCGAAACGCGATCGCGCCGTTTTCGAACAAAGCCTGCGCGCCGCACTGCGCGCCGATCCGGTGGAAACGGCCCTGGCCGGATGGACCCCACTGGGCCATTATGAGCTGCAGCGCAAACGCGAACGCCAACCCGTAACCGACCTGCTGAAAGCCCTGCGATGAGTTGCCCGATCTGCGACAAGGCCCACCACGACACCTACCGCCCGTTCTGCTCGCGCCGCTGCGCTGATGTGGATCTTGGGCGCTGGCTGACAGGCGGTTATGCAGTCCCATCGGACGACCCGGACGACCTCGACGAAGCACAGCGGCAGGCGGCCGGAATGCCCGCCCATAGCCCGCCAAAAACCCATTGAAAAAATGCCCGTCTGGCCACTGGACACCGCCCGGACGCGCGACTAGAACACCGCGACCCGAACGGCCCGCCCGTTCACCCGTGCCCGGGTAGCTCAGGGGTAGAGCAGTGGATTGAAAATCCTCGTGTCGGTGGTTCGATTCCGCCCCCGGGCACCACTTCTATTAAATAAAAACAAAGACTTACGTGCTTTCAGGTGGCTCGTCGTGCTGCGCGTTTTGCTGTGGGTATCATTTGGGTAGCGTTTGGCTGGTTGGTAGTCCGTGCGCCAGGAAAAACTACGAACCACTGTGGACCTGTCGCGGTTTGATGCCGCTCCTTTGATAGCATTTACTGCAACAAAGGAGACTGGCTATGGGACTGAAACGGACGGAGGAATTCCGCCAAGATTCGGTGCGTATTGCGCTGACCAGTGGGCTAGGGTCAGGACCCATTAATCCGACACCGCTGGCGCCAAATCCGCGAAATATCAGTGGTTTGGGACGCGCAGGGAAGTGTGGTTCACTTTTGAAGCGGCCTGAACCGCTGAGATGAAGTGGATTTGACGTCCTTCGGATTTGACGGATTTCCAGCCTGACATCGCTAGAGCGCCGTCCTTGAAATCTGAATCGATGGGATTCCCAGAGGTCTGATTTTGTGATTCACCGAATGTGGAGGTGGATCATGGGGAAATCACTGTCTTTGGACATTCGAGAGCGCGTCGTCGCGCTGGTAGATGAAGGACTTTCCTGCCATGAGGCGGCCCGGCGTTTGCGGATATCGGTCGCGAGCGCGGTGCGGATCATGCAGCGCAAAAGGCGAACCGGCGGCGTGAAAGCTGCGCCTCAAGGACGGCCTCGACGCAGCAAGTTGGACGCGGCGTCCGAGTGGTTGAAATTACGCGTGCAAGCTGAACCGGACATCACCATGCCGGAGCTGGCCGAAGCGTTGAAGCAGGAGCATGACCTAATCGCCACACCGGCGATGCTCTCGCGTCACTTGCTTCATCGCCTTGGGTTCACATATAAAAAAATAGCTGATCGCAACGGAAAGGCTGCGCAAACGGGTTCGCGCCGCGCGATACGAGTGGCGGCGTCGGATGCCGAGGATGCGCCGTGAGCCGCATAGGCTGGTGTTTATCGACGAAACCGCCGTCACCACCAAGATGACACGCCTGCGGGGCCGATCCCTCCGGGGGACTCGGCTTGAGGCGGACGCGCCCTTCGGCCACTGGCGCACGCAAACCTTCATCGCCGGGCTGCGGATGGATGAACTCAGCGCACCCTGGGTTCTGGACGGCCCCATGAACCGCGCCGCCTTCGACATATACATTGAAACCCAATTGGTTCCGACCTTGCAGCCAGGTGACGTCGTGATCGCTGACAACCTGTCGTCCCACAAATCCGCAAAGGCACAGGCCATCCTGAAAGCGCAGGGAAGCTGGCTCCTCTTCCTGCCGCCCTACAGCCCCGACCTGAACCCTATCGAAATGGCATACGCCAAGCTCAAAGCACATCTGCGACGGCTGAAAGCACGTACCTTCGACGCGCTGTTCCAATCCGTCGCACAAACCTGCGACCTCTTTCCACCAGAAGAATGCAGAAACCTCTTCAAGGCTGCCGGATATGTTGCAGATTAAATGGACCATGCTCTAAATCAATGGGTTCGCGGCTGATCTGTCGAGTGTGAGACAAAGTGCGACACTCGCCTTATGATGCTGTCATCTTATCTAACCAAAAAAAGCCAGATGTGGCTTGCGATAAAGGCTTGAGAAACACGGCCCCGCAAAAGTGAAGTTCTACTGGATAGGTGGCAATTTCGGCAGTCGAAATGCCACGCTGGCCAGGTGCGTTTTGTCCAGGCACGATCCAATCGTTCATTCAGACATTTTCCGAAGTATATATTTCAAAGTCGAGCGCTACGCGCTGTGCGCCAGCGTCTGGTCCGGCCTTTTTGCCCGTATCATTGCGTCAATGGTTTGCCGCGCGAAGGATTCCATCGGGTGTGAAATTACCATGGTCAGCGTCCCGTCAATCAAGGCGGAACGTGTTGCATCGAAAAGCTCGTATCCGACAGCCACGAAATCATCGCGCTTTGGTGTGTCACGCAGCGCAGAAATTGCGCCGCTGGTCCCGCCGCCGGAAACGAAAAGACCGCAGAGATCAGGGTGCTCGGTCAGCAGGTTCTCAACCAGATCCCGTGCGGCAGCGGCGGATTCGTATGTTGGCTGTGGCTCAAGAAGCGTGAAGTCACTGTTGTGTTCACGAAAGTACGAACGGAATCCACTCTCGTTCAATTCCTGGTTCCTGTAGCGCGGGTTTCCAAGCAGAACTCCGATCTTCCCGGGCTCACGCACCATCCTGTCAAACGCCCAGGCAGCGGTGCGCCCAACCTTCCAACTGTCGAGGCCTACGAAGCTGACATTGCCGCGCGCTGATAGCGGCGCGATAAGCCCGGCCACAGGAACGCCGTTTCCGATGACCGTGTCGATTGCATCGGCAACCACCGGGTGCTGGGCGGCCACGACGGCGACAGACTCGCACCGCTCGCCCAGGGCGACCAATCGTGCCGCGACCTGCTCGGGCGACAGATCGTCAAGGTATTCCAGCGTCAAATCGACCGTGCCATCGTGACGGCGTCGCGCCTCGCGCTCAAGAAACTCGCCCAGATTGCGGTAAAACGGGCGACCGCCTTGCTGGAGCAGGATGCCAAGATGATGGACCTCTCGCGTTTTGCGCCCCGAGTGCTGGATCGTGCCCAGCGCGTAGAACCCAATCTCTTCCGCAACAGCCTGCACGCGGTCGCGGGTGAGTTGGCGAACAGAGCTGGCGTTGTTCAGAACCCGGTTCACTGTCGAGACTGAGACGCCCGCAGCTTCTGCCAAATCGGGGATCGTCGGGCGCTTCATTGCGCCTCAGTCGTTTCAATTCGTTTCATTTTGCCCGCTTTCTGAGGTGTTTTGGCATGAAAATGCGTGATCGCTTCATGCCATCTTGATTTGTTTTATGTCAATCCGTCAACAGTTGGCGCGACATTGGGGCGGCCCGGCAGGGCGCGCGGCAGCAAAGGGGGGAGGCTGGGCGATGGATGATCTGAAGTTCGGCTTTCGCGACAAGCGCGGTAACTGGTCGCCCGACGCGGTGCTGGACATTGCCCCCTTCTGGTCAGGGCGTTGGTCAAAGATGGGCGCCTTCCTGATCGAATACCTCTGGCCATGGAATGCGTTCCATATGGCGACGGCACTGCTCTACTGGGTTTTCCTGATCCCCGACATTGAGACGATGCAAACCCTTGGCTGGGGCTGGGCGTTGCGGCTGTTCGCAGCCAACGCCATCGGCATCTTCGTGTTATTCGGCGCGGTCGAGTTCTTCTATTACGTCAAGCGCAAGCAGGACACGCGGTTCAAGTACAACGCGAAGTTTCCGTCTGAACATCCATCCGATGTGTTCTGGTTCAAGCGGCAAAACCTCGACAACTTCCTGCGCACCTATCTGTCGTCGATCCCACTGTGGACGCTGTGTCAGGTGCTGGTGCTCTGGGCCTGGGCGAACAGTTGGGGCAACTGGGTGGAGTGGGACACTCACTGGCCCTGGCTGATCTTGGTGACGCTTCTGGTTCCGGCAATTCACGAGGTGCACTTCTTCTTCATTCACCGGCTCATTCATACGCCGTGGCTTTATAAACGGGTGCATTCGGTCCACCACAATTCGATCAATCCCAGCCCGTGGTCGTCGCTGTCCATGCACCCGGTTGAGGGTGCGCTCTATTTCGCCGAGGTATTCTGGCATGTGCTGATCCCTTCCAACCCAGTCGTGATGATGTTCCAGCTGAACAGCACGGGCTTTGGCGCGATCAACGGCCACATCGGGTTCGACAAGCTGGAGATCACGGACGAAGCGGCGCTCGATAGCCACGCCTACGCCCATTATCTGCACCATAAGTATTTCGAGGTGAACTACGGCGCCGAAGGGCTTGTGCCACTCGATAAGTGGTTCGGCTATGGCAAGAACCATAAACCGCGCCACGGCAAGGTTTATCGCAATTTCGCACCTGAACTGGCGCGACTGCAAAACGAACGCATTGCCGCGTTCAGGGAATTCAAAGCCGATGTCGACGCAGGAGGCTATCCTGAACCCGAGCATTGCGTGCCAATCGCCGACGGTGAGTTCAGCGCGTTTTTGGCCAAGGCGCATCCTGATGGCGAAGACCATGGTTGATGAGGGACGTCTGAACCAGACGCACGCGCAAAAGTCGGGATGTCCCGATTGTGTTGAAAAACTCCGTTTTAGGGCCTGAACGATGATTTTTCTTTCCATGCAGCCCGATCCTAAATTTTTGGCGCGGGGGTCGGCCCAAATCGCCTACATGCGCTCACGCGCAGCCATGCGCTGTCTCGTGGTCAAAGCTTTCCGACTATTTCGCTTCATAGGTTTTCGCAAGAAATCCGCGACGCTCTGATTTCGGAGTTTTTCAACACAATCTCCCCAAAGCAGTTATCGGCTGTGGCGTGCTCGGGCGCCACAAAAACGGGCGGGTTGCCATTCGCTGCGGCTGCGCGAAGGCCAGCTTTGTAGTTGCTAACGGCCCGGTCGCGCGAACCCTGACCTCGCCCGCTCGACGCTTTCTCTGACGGTACACCCATTGGCATGGTCATTGATCAGGCCCATCGCCTGCATGAAGGCAAATACCGTTGTCGGCCCAAGGAATTTCCAACCGCGTTTCTTCAACTCTTTCGAAAGCGCCAGCGACGCGTTCGAAGTGGAGACCGTCTGCGGCTCGGCCAGCGCGTCGGGTGTCGGCTCAAAGCTCCAGACAAAATTGGCGAGCGACCCTTCAGCCTCGACCAATTCCACCATGCGTTGCGCGTTGTTGATCGTGGCCTCGATCTTGGCTTTGTTTCGGACGATCCCGGTGTCCGCCATCAGCCGATTGTGTTGAAAAACTCCGAAATCAGAGCGTCGCGGATTTCTTGCGAAAACCTATGAAGCGAAATAGTCGGAAAGCTTTGACCACGAGACAGCGCATGGCTGCGCGTGAGCGCATGTAGGCGATTTGGGCCGACCCCCGCGCCAAAAATTTAGGATCGGGCTGCATGGAAAGAAAAATCATCGTTCAGGCCCTAAAACGGAGTTTTTCAACACAATCGGCCGCGCGCGGTCCGCGTCACCGAATTCGGCGATCTTGGTATAGTCGAACCCGTAGAACGCGTTTCTGAAATTTTCCCGCTTGGCCAGAATCGTGCGCCAACTCAACCCGGATTGAAAGCTTTCAAGGCACAGCTTCTCGAACAGGCGGATATCGTCGACAACCGGATTGCCCCATTCCTTGTCGTGATAGTCGAGGAATTCTGGCGCGGCGCCAGACCACAGGCAGCGGGGCTTACCATCGGGTCCGGTGAAGAGTTTTTCCATCGCTCAGGATTTCAATACGTCAAGCGCAGGCGCAGTTCGCTTAACCTCAACTTCGGTAACTTCCGCGACCACGACATCGTGTTCCACGAATGGGTCCAGGTTGACCCGGCTCATGATCTCCTCGCGGCTTTCTCCGATGGCTAGGATCGCCCCGCCACCTTCGGGTTTCAGCGAACCCACGCATTGAAAGATGCCATCGCTGAAACCCTGCGCGATCCATTCGTTATGCGCGGCCATCAGATCGGAGGCAGCGGACTTGTTGGCCGAAAACCTGAGATAGACGATGAACACGGTCCCTATCCCTTCACTGGCGATTGGTTGCAAAGCCGGTCGAGCCATGCTTCCAATTCAGCAACTTCCGACCTCAAAAACGTTTCATCCTTGAGCGCCGAGGCCATCACTGCGATGCCTTGCGAGCGCCCCAGAAGATGCAGCGCCAGAGGTTCGGCATCGTCGCAACGCCCAAGCGCCCTGAACTGCTGGGCAAGCCAATCACGAAATAGCCCGAAAACCTCTGCGGCGCGGTCTTGTGCGGCATGATCCAGCTTCGCCATTTCCGTCGTGAGCGTCCCCACCGGGCACCCGAAGGCCATTATCCTGGTCCGGTTGGTGATAAGGATGCGGATGAAGGACAGGATGCGATCTTTGGGCGTAGCATCGACTTCCCAGGTCGCAAGCATGCGCCGGGTCGCAGTCAAACGTCGGTTGATCACGGCGTCAAGAATGTCGTCCTTGGATTTGAAATGGTGGTAGAAGTTGCCGCGAGAGATGCCAACAGCATCAGCAATATCTGCAAAGGATGTCGCCTCGAATCCAGCCTCATAGAACAACGCATCGGCCTTTTCTTCGATGCGTTCGCGGGTCGCTGATTGTGACACAGGGGGCCTCCGGACAGTTGCCAAAGCCAAAAATAGGACGCTTGTCCTAATCTGTCAAATTTAGTTGGCGAAGGCAGTCGTCAAAGCATCGCAAAACAGCGGGCACATTGGTTGTTTGAACAGGTAGTTCATGCGCACGCGCCGCTGGTAGTAGCCGCACGTACCTGGTCAGCCGCGTTGCCACGCGGCGATAGAACCGGTCCAGATGTGCGTCTTGCGCAGATGCCGCCTATTTCAAGACCGCATGTTCTGAAGCATTGGATCATAGGGTGCCGGGACAATGACCTCGACGGGTACAAGATCACCGCAGAGATCGACGTGCAGGGCCGTACCGGCATCCGACAGCGCCGGATCGACGAAGGCATAGGCCAGGTTCAAGCCGGTGCGGTGGCCCCAGTCGCCTGATGTGACGGTGCCGACCACCGCGTCACCCTGCATCACCGAAGCGCCGCCGTGGGCAGGCGCGTGGGTGCATTCCAGTTTGAGCGTCACCAGTTTCTTCCGCAGCCCTTCCGATATCCGACCCATCAGGGCCGCCTTGCCGATGAAGTCGGGTTTTTCGGGCTTCACGAACCGGTCCAATCCAGTTTCAAGCGGATCGAACTCGGTCAGGATATCGGCCTTCCAGTGCAGGAACCCCATTTCCATCCGCATCGACTCCACCGCGCGCGCGCCGAACAGCTGTAAGCCATGGGCCTGGCCCGCCGCACGCAGCGCCAGATAGACAGCATAGAGCGAGGCATTGGGAACGTGGATCTCATAGGCCAATTCGCCCGAGAAACTGATGCCCAGCACCGTGGCGGGTGCGAATCCGACGATACATTCGCGCACCGAAAGCCATGGGAAAGCCTCTTTCGACCAGTCGCCGCGCGCGCAGGCCGACAGCACGTCGCGGGCCTTGGGTCCGGCCAGAACCAGAATGGTCTGGTCGTTGGTCAGGCTGCGGATTTGCACGTCTTCATCGGCCTTCAGGTGGGCGTTCAGCCAATCCATGTCGTGGTATTCCGCCGCCGCCGCCGAGCCGTACCAGACCCGCTGAGGCCCGCGATCCGACGCGGGCAGATTTGCCACCGTCGCTTCGCCCTTGACCATGCCCTGATGGTTCAGAAGATAGCCCGACCCGTCCGTCGCGCTTGGTGACAGCACCGCAGAACATCCGGTCGAGGAAACTGTGACGGTCTGCTCCGGTAATCTCGAACCGGTTGAAACCGTTGACTTCGCAAAGGCCGACATTGTTCTGAACGTTTCGGACCTCGGTCGCGACGACATCGAAAGCCTCGTCAAACATGAAGCTGTGCGTCGGATGAAAGTCGGGCGCGGGCTTGAGGTATTCCATCCGCTCCCACCCGTTGACGACCGTGAGCTCGGCCCCCTCGGCAGCCAGTACCGGCGTCAGAGGCGTGGTCTTCGCCGGGCGCGCTGCGGGGCGGTGTTCGTGCGGGAAATGGAAGCGGAATTCGTTCTGATAATCCTCGATGGCCTTCAGCGCCGTCAATTCCACATTGGCGTGGCCCGTGAAGCGGCGCGGATCAATCACCCAGCTGTCATAGCATGCCTCGCCATGAACGATCTGCTGCGCCAACAGCCAACCGTGGCCGCCACCTTCGCCGATGCCAGCGCGCAGACCTATGATACAAAACGCATTCCGCTTGCCCGGGATCGGCCCAACCAGTGGCGCGCCGTCAATCGTATAGGTGATCGGCCCGTTGACGATCCGCTTGATGCCCACGTCGGCCAATACAGGCATCCGTTCAAACGCGCCTTCCAGCACATCCATCACACGTTCCAGATCGTCGGGGCAAAGATCGTTGGCAAAGCTTGGGCTGATCCCGTCCAGCCCCCAGGTCTTGCAACCCTGTTCATAGAAACCGACCAGCAGGCCGTCCTTTTCCTGGCGCGAGTAATAATCGCTGATCGGGCAGCGCAGCAGCGGCATCCGGTGCCCCGCCTCGGCAATTGCGGGGATATCCTCGGTGACGAAATACTGATGCTCCATCGAGGCGACGGGATGCTGCACGCCCATCATCGCACCAACCTCATTCACCCGGTAGCCACCGGCGTTCACCACGATATCGGCGTCGATGTTGCCCTTGTCGGTCTCGACCGTCCAGGTATCATCCTTGTGCTGGGTCAGTCCGGTGACGGCTGTATGGCGGTATACCTCGGCACCAGCCTTTCGCGCATGAAAGGCCAGCGCCTGGCACAGTTGCGCCGGGTCAATGTCACCATCCTCGCCGTCCCAAAGCCCGCCCAGCAGGTTTTCTGTCGAAATCAGCGGGTGACGGCGCGCGCATTCTTCGGCGTCGATCACCTCGAACGTCACCCCCATGCCGCGCGCCATAGAAGCAAAGTGGCGATAGCCCTGCATCTGCGCTTCGGTGTTCGCCAGACGAATACCGCCGTCGCCATGGTGATAGCCGACGGGATACTCGGGATCATCGCGCAGCTTCTTGTAAAGATTGATGGAATTGGTCTTCAGCCCGACCATCGTCTGGTTCATTCCAAAATTTGTCACCTGCGCGGCCGAGTGCCATGTCGTACCACTGGTCAACTCGTCCCGTTCGATCAGAACCACGTCGGTCCAACCCTCTTCAACAAGATGGTACAACGTCGAACATCCGGCGATCCCGCCCCCGATCACAGCGACTTTGGTTCTGGATTTCATTCACGACACCTCGGAAGGGATTTGGGCGCATCAAGGGTCAAACCGGCCAGCTTTCGCAAACGGTTCTTTGTATTTCTCAATGTATCGAAATCTATAATCGATTAATTGATAATAACGATGCATCCGTTGCGATCAGCCCTTCCTGACCGGATCAATACAAAGGCAGCGAGCAGGTGAGCACATCAATGCAGCGCGGAAAGCGAACAGGCCGACGGGGAAAGCTTGCGAAACGTGCTGCAAGACCCGAGGTTGATCCCTGCCCCCCTGGCCAGATTGGCGGCAGCTATAAGCCCTTGTCCGAGTCCGACTTGCGCCGCATCCACGACACGGCGCTGGACCTTCTTGAGCAGTTGGGCATGGGCGAAGTCCCGTCCCGCCTGCATACTGACCTGCTGGCCGCGGGCGCAATCGACAATGGGTCCGGTCGAGTTCTGTTTCCGCCGGTTCTGGTTCAAAACGCGGTGGATCAGGCGGCCAAGACCTTTGTGTTGCACGGGCGCGACCCGAACCGGTCAATCGAGGTTGGTGGCAACACCGTTCATTTTGGCACCGGCGGCGCTGCGGTGCAGACGCTTGATATCGAAAGTGGCGCATATCGCCCGTCTACCCTGGCCGACTTGCATGACTTTACCAGGCTGCAAGATACGCTTGCCAATATCAGCTGGTTCACCCGCTGCTGCGTGGCGACGGATGTCGCTGACAGTTTCGATCTGGATGTGAACACCGCCTATGCGCTTTTGAAGAATACCACCAAACCGACCGCAACGTCCTTCACACTGGCGGAACATGTGACGCCCATTGTCGAGATGTTGGACATCGCAGCAGGCGGACCGGGGGCGTTTTCAAAGCGGCCTTTCATGAAGGCACATATCAGCCCGGTGATCTCTCCTATGCGGTTCGGCGACAACGCGGTCGCGGTTGTATACGAGTGCATCCGCCACAACATCCCGATGTCCTGCATCACGGCTGCACAGGCTGGAGCAACCGCGCCTGCAACACTGGCGGGATTTTTGGCGCAATCGCTTGCCGAAACTCTGGCCAGTCTGGTCATGGTCCACGCCATTCAACCAGGGTTTCCGATGGTGTTTTCGAACTGGCCGCTGGTGATCGATTTGCGAACCGGGGCCTTTTCCGGCGGCAGCGGCGAAACCGCCGTGTTGAATGCCGCTTCTGCCCAGCTTTCAAACTGGTTGGGTCTGCCGTCCGGGGTTGCGTGCTCGATGACGGATGCCAAGGCGATTGATGCGCAATACGGGATGGAGAAAGGCCTGACATCGATGGCTGCCGCGCTTGCCGGTGGCAATCTGATCTACGAAAGCTCGGGCATGACGGCGTCGCTGCTGGGCGTCAGCTTTGAGGCGTTCATTCTGGATGACGAAATGCATTCGAACACCTATCGCGCCTTACGCGGTATCGAGGTGACCCAAGACAATCTGGCATTTGACGCCATTCGCGACAGTGTTTTGGGCGCGGGCCATTTTCTGGGGTCCGAGCATACTTTTGCCGCGATGGAGCGGGATTATTTCTATCCATCGCTTGCTGACCGAGATGAACCTCGGACCTGGGCCGAAAAGGGAGCGCAGGATTCCTGGAGCCGCGCCCGGCAGAGTGCCCAGGCAATCCTGCGCGACCATCAACCCAACTATCTGTCGGATGCACAGGACAAGGAAATCCGCAGGCGTTTCAATATCATCTGAACCAGCGGAGCAAACTCAGGCAAGCAGTTTGAAACTGTCCGCAAGCCAGGGATGATTTTGACCTATGGGTACGATCGCGTGTTCGTGGATCAGGCTGCGAACTCTGGTGTCGACCAGTTCGATCACTGAGCGCGAACAATCGGGCGTTGCAACAATGGCCAGCGTGCGGGCAAAACTCTTGCCCGGAAACGGGTGCATCTTCAGCTTGGGCTGGAAACGCTTGGCACGCGAAAACAGCAGCGGCGTCGTGATCGTCCAGTCCGCGCCCGCCGAAACCATCGCCATCAGCGTCTGATTGTTGCTGCATTCGAAAGTGCGGGTCGATTTGATCCCGATGCGGCGCAATTGGGATTCGATCTGGCGCGCAATCATCAGGTTGCTGGAAAAGTGTAAGAACGGCAGTTTTGTTCGGTTCCCGACAACATCAGACAGTGACAATTCGCTGAGGCGGGGCAACACGACCACGAAAGGGTCAAGCAGCAAAGGGCGGTCCTGAAGATCGCCAAGCCTGCCTTCCGGCGCGGCCGTAATGCCCAGATCCAATTGGCGATTGCGGAGCATCTCCAGGACCGTATGACTGGAATCGGTCAAGTATAGGAATTCGCAGGACGGCATGGCTTCCGACAGGAAAACTGCCAGCTCGGGCGTGATATCGCTGTCGAAATCCTCAATCGTGCCCAACCGAAGATAACTCGCCTCTGAGATATTCCCGGCCGAGGCTTCGGCTTTTGCCTTTCGAATGGAAAGCAGCGCGTCGTCGATGTTGCGCAAGAACACCCGCCCCTTCGGTGTCAGGACCATCGGTCGACGGGAATGGTTGAACAGCTCGACGCCCAGATGTTCTTCGAGAAGCTGCAGCCTTTGCCTCGAAGGATGAACGGTGCGAAAACATCGTCCAAAATAGAATCAAGAACGGGCAAGGAATTGCCTTTGTAAGTCAACAAGGAGAGAGAAATGGGAAAAATCACATCTATTGCCGCTGGGTCGGCAATGTTGATGGCCGGACCAGTAATGGCCGCCGATGTTGTAATCGGCGTTCCGAACTGGCCGTCCGTCAATGCGACCGCACATATCATGAAGGTGGCAATCGAACAGAACCTTGGCCTTGAGGTCGAACTTCAGAACGGTTCGAACCCAATCGTATTCGAGGCGATGGATTCGGGCGCGATGCATGTTCATCCCGAAGTCTGGCTGCCGAACCAGCAAAACCTGCACGACACGTTCGTGAAAGACAAAGGCACCGTTGTCATAAACACGAACGGCGCCGAGGCCTTTCAGGGCATGTGTGTCGACAAGGCTTCTGCCGACGCAAACGGCATCGTCTCGATTGATGATCTGACGAACCCTGACATCGCCAATCTGTTTGACTCAAACGGCGATGGCCGCGGTGAGGTCTGGATCGGTGCGCCAGGTTGGGCTTCGACAAATGTCGAGAAGATTCGCGCAAAATCATACGGATACGACGCGACACTTGATCTGACCGAAATTGACGAGACTGTGGCCTATGCCAGCCTTGCCAATGCCATCGAAGCAGGCGACCCATGGGTCGGTTTCTGCTATGCGCCGCACTATCTTTTCGCGCTGCATGATGTCGTGATCCTTGAAGAACCGGCCCATGACCCGGCAAAATGGACGGTCATTCAGCCGACGGACGATCCGGATTGGCTTGCCAAGTCGGACGCAGCCGTGGCCTGGGACAGTGCCTACCTCCACGTGCATTTCGCCAAAGAGCTTGAAACCACGCACCCCGAGGTTGCGGCGATGCTGGCCAACATGGCGCTGACCGCTGATGAGATATCGGCGATGACCTTCGCACTTGTCATCGACGAACAAGAACCGCTTGCCTATGCCGAAGCGTGGGTGGCGAGCAACGAAGACAAGGTGCTAGGCTGGCTCAGCAATTGAGCGTGGCTGGAATGGCTTGAAACTTTTAAGGGTCGCCGGGTTGCCGGCGGCCTTTTCTTTTTGGATTGGGGGGCGGTGAATGACGGAAGCTGTCGTTAAGCTGACGGACGTTTGGAAAATCTTTGGCGTGCGCGCCGAAGAAGCAATGTCCGCCGTAAAAAGCGAGGGGATCGGGAAGCCCGAAGTTCTTGCCAGATATCAATGCGTGGTCGGGGTGCAAGGCGCGAGTTTTGAAGTACCGAAGGGAGAGATCTTCTGCATCATGGGGCTGTCGGGGTCCGGCAAGTCAACCCTGGTCCGCCATATCAACCGGCTGATCGAACCGACGGCGGGCCGCATCGAAATCCTTGGGCAGGATGTCTCATCAATCAGCGAAAAAGAGCTGCGGCGCATCCGGGCACAGCAGATCGGAATGGTGTTTCAGCACATGGCGCTGATGCCGCACCGGTCCGTGCGCGACAATGTCGCCTATCCGCTCGAGATCCGAAAAATCTCAAAATCCAAACGTTGGGCTGTCTCGGACCATGCGCTTGGGCTTGTTGATCTTACGGGCTATGAAGACCGGCTGCCAAAGGAACTGTCGGGCGGTATGCAGCAACGGGTTGGGATCGCGCGCGCGCTGGCATCCGATCCGGAAATCCTGTTGATGGACGAACCGTTCTCGGCGCTTGACCCGTTGATCCGGCTGCAATTGCAGGATCAGTTTAAAGCGCTGGTCGCGCAGCTTCAAAAGACAACGCTATTCATCACCCACGACCTTGATGAGGCTATTCGCATCGGGCACCGCATCGCCATCATGAAGGACGGAGTGATTGTGCAGATCGGAACGCCGGAAGATATCGTCATGAACCCCGCCGACGATTATGTCCGCGAATTTGTCCAGGGCATTTCCAAGCTGAAACTGGTGAAGGCCCATTCCATTATGGAGCCGATTGAGAGCTATCAAAAATCGCTCGACGGTGCGCCACGTGCTGATCATGGCGCCGACCTGGATCAACTGATCGACATCGCGGTCGGAACGGACCATCCGGTGGTCATCACCGACGGTGGTGCCGACATCGGGGTTGTAACCAAGCCAACATTGTTGCGCGGAATTCAGGGGGGCAAAGATGACTGATGCAACCACAGAAGTGAAAGTCACGGCCGCCTCGGACATCGAGGTTGATCGCGACGCGCTGGATGCCTCGATCAAGGAATTCGCCGGAGAGAACGGCGATTACTATGTCCAGAGCTTCCATAAAATTCACGATACAACGAACGCAATGCCCAGCACGTTCAACATCCGGGCCGCCGTTCTTGGCCCGCTTTGGACAGCGTCGCGCGCGATTTGGGGGATGTTCTGGACGTTCCTCATCCTGGAAATCATCGCCTGGGTTCAGATCGGCCGGGGCGCCTGGGGCAATCCCGGTGCCGAGATCGCCGAACGTGCCGAACGGCAGTTGGCGCGCGCCAATGAGCTGCTTCAGCGTGCGGCGGATGCGACCGAACAGGCCGACATAGATCGCTTCACAAAACTTGCCGCCAACATTCAGAAAGCCGCCGACACAAGTCTTGAAAATGCGGCAGCGGCCCAGGCCGAAGCCGGCAGTATCTTGTTCATGGGTCTTGCACTGTTGCTTGTTTTCAAACTGATCCAGGGTTTCTATGCAAACCAGGTCTATGAGCGGCAATATACCCGCTGGCGCGTAGACCCTGACAACACAGAAAACGGGCGCAAGACACCGAACGCCGTTCTTGGCGCGGTTCTGGCCGCAGCGATTGGACCATTGATCGTCTATAAATTCACGGTCGCGTCCTCGCTTCCCCTGTTGGACGAGTTCCCGGAAGACAGAGTCTCAGAGGTGTTTCTGGGCGAAGGCGGCGGCACGCTGTTTTCGGCGATCGCCTCGTGGCTTGAGGACAAGATCGACGGGGCCGCCGCAGCCGGTGGTGACGTCTTTGATGGGATCGTCAGCGGGGTACGGACGGTTCTTGATGCGCTGACACTGGCGCTCAACGGGTCACCCTGGCCCGTGGTCATGCTTGTGATCGTCGTGACGGCGTGGCGGGCGGCGGGGCCGCGCGTGGCGATCTTCACGATCGCCTCGCTGGCTTATGTCGCGATGCTCGGCTATTGGGCGGTCGCGATGGAGACCGTCGCCCTTGTGGGCGCGGCGGTGATCCTTTGCGTGGTCTTCGGCATTCCGCTTGGCATCTGGTTCGGCAAGTCGCGCCGCGCCTATAACTTCGCCGAGCCGGTGTTGGACCTGATGCAAACCTTGCCAGCCTTCGTCTATCTGATCCCGATCATCGCCTTTTTTGGCACCGGCAATCCGCCGGGCATTCTGGCAACGATCATCTTTGGCATGCCCCCCGTGATCCGCCTGACCGCACTGGGCATGCGTGGTGTGCCTGAAAGCATCAAGGAAGCGGCGGTGGCGTTTGGTGCGTCGCGGTGGCAACTTCTGAAGGACGTGGAAATACCGCTTGCCCTGCCCTCGATCATGACCGGTGTGAACCAGACGATCCTGATGTGTCTGTCGATGGTTGTCATCATCTCGCTGATTGGCGGTGGCGGTCTTGGCAAGGAGATTCTTGAGGCACTGCAATACGCCGCCAAGGGACCGGGCCTTCTGGGCGGCTTTGCTATCCTCTTCGTGGCAATGGTGTTGGACCGGATCGTTCAGGGCGCCTTTCGCCGCGAAGACGAGAAAATCTGATGTGAAAGGAAACCCGGTGATCTTCACCGGGTTTCGCCGAGGTTTTTGATGAGCGACCCCTACGAAACTTCCATGATGGAAAACCTCTATTGGTGGGGTATTCCGACGCTATTCCGGTGCCCGAACGAAGGACCGGAGGGCAAGGACATCGCCCTTGTCGGTGTGCCGCACTCCGCCGGGAACGGGACGACCGAGCGGGACCAACACTTAGGCCCGCGCGCGTTGCGCAATGTCTCGGCTGTGTCGCGGCGGATGCACGGCGGCTTTCAGTTGAACCCCTGGGAAGCGGCCAAAATCGTGGATGTGGGCGATGTCCCCTTCCCGCGCGCCAATGACAACGAACATTGCATCGACCAGATCACCCGCTTTTTTACAGAAATCGACGCCGCCGGGGCGCGCCCGATTTCTGTTGGCGGCGATCACTCTATAACCGGCGGGATCGTCCAGGCCCTTGGCCGAGGGCAAATCGCGGGTGGAGAGCCGGTGTGTTTCCTGCATCTGGATGCGCATACGGACGTGTTCACCAAGGTGGATCATTTCCTCGGGGCCAAGAAATCCGCGGCGCATTGGGGGGCTTATCTGGCGGATCAGGGCCATGTGGACCCAAGCCATTCCATGCAGATCGGCCTGCGCGGGCATGCGCGCACATTGGATTGGCTGCAACCGTCTTATGACTACGGCTATAATGTCGTTACCATGAAAGAATTTCGCAAACGCGGGGTTGCGGATGTGGTCGCTCAGGCGCGCGAGGTTCTTTCGGGCAAGCCGGTCTACATCACCTTCGATCTGGACTGTCTTGACCCCACGATTGCGCCTGGGGTGTCGAACATCGAAGCCGGTGAAAAGGGCTTCGACATCGACGAGGCGGTGTCGATCCTGCACGCGGTCCGGGGCCTGAACATTGTCGGCGGCGATATCGTCTGCATGATGCCCACCAAGGACAGCCCCAACCAGATCACCGCACTGACCGCAGCAGCGGTGATGTTCGAAATGATCTCAATGATCGCCGAGAATACCGCAGGTTGACCGAACGCGTGACTGATCGGCCTTTGCTGATCGCGTAAGGCATCGATTTGCCGCAGTTTCATGTGGACAGACCAAAAAATGACGCACCCGGCGGGAACTATCGGGGTCATCTGCGCGGAACTGGATGATTGATCTGATCCGGGTTCATAGCGATGGCCATGGGGACCGCGAAGGCCAGATCGTGCAGCGTGTCGTTCTGGATGGCCGTACAAGCGACTTGAACCGTGGCATGCGGGAATTCACCGATTGGGCCGTGGCAAATGCCGGGGTTGTGGTCTTTCTGCGCATTGTCCTTCGACCCGACTATCCCCAATTGTCCAGCATCGCCTTCAACGCGTCAGCGCGGCTGATCTGACCGACAAGCTGCCCATCCAGCAGAACCGGAAACCTGCGAAAGGGGCTGCTCAGGAAGCTGTTCGCCGCCGCCAGAATATCTGTCCCTGCGTCCAGGGTTTGTACGTCCTTGGTCATATGGGTTGCGACCATTGCCCCCCAATCACGGTAATAGCTCGCGTCAATCGCCGCCTTCAGGCAATCTTTCTTGGACAGCACGCCAACCAACTGTCCGGCCGCGTCCACCACCGGCGCGCCCGAAATCCGATTGTCGAGAAGAAGTTTCATGGCGCGATTGATCTCCATATCTGGTGACAGGCGGATCAGATCGCGGGTCATATAGTCGGCGACGGTCGCGATCCGCGTCATGATGAACCCCGTTCCCGCTTTGCCTTGCAAGCGCCACAGTCGAGGTTCTTCACACAGGCCAGCCTGCCACAAGAGCCCTTGATCGGGCCGCGTCCCAATAGCGTGCCGGTGGCAAGGCCGATGACGGCCAGAAGAATGATGATAAACGCGAGTATGAGGGTTTGCATGGTGCGACCTCAGATCAGGATGTGGCGGGCAAATGCCCCGGTGATGATTTCGCGCGGCGCGTCTGTTTCGGCGAAGATGAACAGGGCCGCAACATCCAGCCGCCGCGCAAGCTCTGGCCCGCGGACGGGCCCGGCGGCGCAGAATGCTGTGGCCAGGGCGTCGGCCTCTGTCGCGCTGTTTGCCAGAACCGAAACCGAGGCAAGCGATGATTGCGCGGGTCGGTTGCGGTGCGGATCAATGATGTGGCTTGTGCTGATTGGTGCGCGCAATCCATTTGCGGCATGGCCCGAGGTCGCCAGGGCGAATTGCCCCGGTGATACGACGTGAAATGCACGAAAATCGGTCGCAGTCGGATCCGAAACGGCGACCTGCCAAACGCGGCCTTCGGGATGAACGCCAAGGGCACGCACCTCTCCGCCGATTTCGACCAGCGCGTCTGCGACATCCATCTGATTTAGCGCTGCGGCGATGTCCCCCAATGCGAAACCCTTGGCGATCCCGCAGAGGTCGAGCGTCAGCTGCGGATCAGCCTTGCGGATGGCGTCTTTGCCGACGGTGATGTCCGAATACTGACCCGACCCACCCCGGATCGGGCCATATCCGAATTTTGCGACAACAGGTCCGACGGTCGGGTCGAAGGCGCCATGCGTCAACCGGGCGATGTGCAAGGCCTCTGCCGCGACTTTGCACAATGGCGCTGGCATGGGCTGCCAATCGTCGCTGTCCGAACGGTTAAAGCGCGACAGATCCGAAGACGCTAGATACGGCGACATCTGGCGATTGATCTTTGCAACAATCTTGTCGACCTCGGCCCTGATCTCCGCAGTATTGGCGTCGACGGGCAAAACGATCCGCCAGCTTGACCCGAAGGCCTGCCCGGCGATGGATTGCGCTCCGGCGATGGCCTTACCAGCATAGCTGACGCCGATTGCCGCCAGTCCTGCGATCATGCTGCGCCTGTTGATGTGCATTGCCCTATACTCCGAAATCATCGTTAAAAATCGCCGTGTTATCGACACCCAGATCATCCAGCATCGCCAGTACGGCGCGGATCATCAGGGGCGGACCGCACAGGTAATATTCGCAGTCTTCCGGCGCAGGATGCGTCGCAAGATATCGTTCAAATGCAACCGCATGCACAAACCCGGTTGCGCCGGACCAGCCGCCAGCAGCGTCAGGATCGGACAAGGCGACCGTCCAGTCGAAATTGTCGTGCCGCGCGGCCAGCGCGTCGAGTTCTTCATCGTAAAGCAGATCGTCCATGTTGCGCGCGCCGTACCAGAAACTGATCTTGCGCGACGTGCCAACCCGCTCCAACTGATCAAATATCATGGCCCGCAGCGGCGCAATACCGACACCGCCACCGATGAACACCATCTCTCGCCCGGTTTTCTGCACGCGGAAAGCACCGAATGGCCCCGAGGTCTGCACCGGGTCGCCGTCGCGCAGTGAGAACAGCCAGGAAGACACGATGCCCGGCGGGGCGTCCTCGACCGTGGGCGGTGGCAGGGCAAGGCGGATGTTCAGAACCAATCGGCCAGCCGCGGTATCCTCTGGGCGGTTGGAGACAGAATAGGCGCGGGTAACCTCGGCATCGCTGCGCACGGACAGGGCGCGCAAGGATTGCCAGTGCGCTGCAAACGCGGGCGGCACATCAATATCGCTGTAATCCAGTGAAAACGGCGGCGCCGTCAGTTGCACAAAGGACCCGGCCTCGACCTCCGGGCGCAGGCGCTCAGGCAGTTGAAGGGTGACCTCGCGGATCAGCGGGGTGAGTTGGCGGGTTGATCGGACCTCACAGGTGAAAGATTCCGCGCCCAGCAGATCTTCCGGAACTTCAACCGACATATCGCCGCGCAGGACGACCTGACAGGCCAGGTGCAATCCGTCGCGCAACTCGGCCGGTGTGAAACGCGCCGCTTCGATCGGCAAGCTCTGCGGGCCTCCGCTGACCACCTTGACGCGACACAGCCCGCAGGTGCCCGCCCCGGCGCAAGCCGATGGGATCAGAACGCCATTGTCGTTCAACGTCGCAAGCAGTTTGCGCCCCGTGACAGCCGCAACCTCAGTCTGGCCGTTTATTGTCAGGCGGGCTGGCTGTTCAGGCATCAAAAGCGCACGGGCAATGACAACCATACCCGTCAAAAGCAGCAGTAGAAGCACCAGAAACAGGGTTCCGACGGCGATCTGGATCATTGGCCGACCCCTGCGAAGGCCGAGAAACCCAGCGACATCAGCCCGGTCACCAGAAAAGCGCTGCCAAGCCCCCGCAAGCCAGCCGGAATGTCGCTGTACCTGAGGCGTTCGCGGATTGCGGCGAATGTCACGATCGCCAACGCCCAGCCTGCGCCGCTGCCAAAGCCGTAGACCAAAGCCTCCGCCGCGTCATAGCGGCGTTCGACCATGAACAGGCTGCCACCCAGAACGGCGCAATTCACCGTGATAAGCGGCAGAAAAATCCCCAGGGCGCGATACAGAACCGGGGCGTATCGGTCGAGTGTCATTTCAAGGATCTGCACCATCGCCGCGATCACCCCGATGAAGGCGATCAGCTTCAGAAACGTCAAATCAACCTCGGGCAGACCCAGCCATGCCCAGGCGCCTTCAAGTAAAAACCCGCTGTAGATCAGATTGTTGACCGGAACGGTGACCGTCTGCACCACTGTGATTGCCAGCCCAAGGCCAACAGCGGTTTCGAACCGTTCGGACACCGCCAGGAAGGTGCAGATTCCCAGGAACGAGGTCAGCGCCAGATTCTGTGAAAAGATGGCATTGATCAAAAGCTCGATCATTGGCCCAACCGCCGGGTTCTAAGCGCAAATTTCGCCGGCTCGACCTGCCCGGTCCAGCGGCTGCGGATTGCCCAGATCAGCAGGCCGATGATGAAGAACGCAGCCGGGGCCAGCTGCATCAGGCCAATTGGTTGGAACCAGCCACCCTCGGACACAGGCAAAAGCACCGTTTGCCCCAGCAGCGCACCGGTTCCCAGAAGCTCGCGGATCGCGCCGACAATGATCAGGATCAGACTATAGCCCAACCCATTGCCCAACCCGTCGAGCACGCTTGGAAGAACCGGATTGCGCATGGCGAAGGTTTCTGCGCGACCCAGCACAAGGCAGTTGGTCACGATCAGGCCGACAAAGATCGACTGTTGGCGGCTGACCTCAAAGGCGAAGGCCTTCAGGAACTCGTCGATGACGATGACCAGCGAGGCGATGATCACGATCTGCACGATCAGTCGGATTACAGTTGGAATATGGTGGCGGATCAGGCTGATGCTGGCCGATGCCAGGCACAGCACCACCGTCAGGGCCGCCGACATCACCAGCGCCGTCGTCAGGGTGGTCGTCACCGCCAAAGCCGAGCAAATGCCAAGAATTTGCAGCGTGATCGGGTTGTTGCCGATCAACGGCGCGGTGATATGGCGCAGCGCCGACGGCATCCTACACGCCCTCCGCACGCAGCCGCGCAAGGAACGGGCCAAATCCGTGGTCGCCCAGCCAATACCGCAGCATGCTGGTCACCCCGTTGCCGGTGATGGTCGCGCCGGTGATCCCGTCAACCTCGTAAGGCTGCGTGGCCTGCCCCCGCACGACCGAGATCACGATCCGCCCCGACGCATCGGCGACCTGCTTGCCCGCCCAAAGATCCTGCCAGTCCGCATCTTCGATCCGCGCACCCAATCCCGGGGTTTCGCCTTGTTCGGTGATGGTCAGTGCGGCAATTGTGGTCAGATCAGGTTCCAGCGCCAGCATCGCGCGGATCGTGGATTGATACGCGACACCACTGACCGGCAGCAAAACCAGCAGCAAATCCCCATCCCGTTCCAGCAGATGTACCGGCACCAGCCGGGGGCGTCGCCCTAATCGGGCAAGATCATCATCCGCAGGGATTTCAACGCTCTGATCCGGGTCAGTCGCGGCGGCGATGACGTCATAACCCGCTAGGTCGCCACCAAGCGCGAACACCCCGGCGTCCAGATCAACCAGTCGGGTTTCAAGGGCGTCGACACCGGCGTCCTCCATCAGGTCGCGCATGCCGGGCAAGGTGTCGAGCATGCGGTCCATGCGGGCGGCGCGTTCGGCTTCAAGATGGGCCATTTGCAAGGGTTTCAGGCTGACCGATGCGATCGACACCACCACGGCGCTGAACAGCGCCACCAGCAGCGCAACACCGAATGTCTTGATCCGGTCATCATTGGGCCTTGCCAAAAAGTTGTGCCAAAGGGTCAGCAGGTTAGCCATGGTGCACAGCGCGTCGCCTTGCATGGGCAAGCACCACCAAATGGTCGATCAGCGGCGCAAAAATGGTGGCCAAAAGGGCGGCAAAGACCACGGCCTCGGTCGTGACAACCGCCCCGCCGGTCAGAACCACGCAAAGTGCTCCGGCCAGCGCGCCATAGATCAGGCGACCAAGGTTGGTTGCGGCGGCGGCCAACGGATCGGCCACCAGAAAGGTCGGCCCGAAGGCCAACGCCGTGACTGCACCCACCGGGTCAACAGCCTGCCCCAGCGCGGCAACCGCCGCCGCGAAACCCAGCGCGGTTCCAAGAAGTACCCGCCACGAAATCAGCCCAAGCGCGACAAGCAGGACCATACCCGGGATCGACGCCTGGGCGAGTGTCTGTTGCGGTGACATGAGATCGAGTTGCGGAAAGGAAAATGCGACCAGTGCCAGCGTCACAGTCGCCGGGCTGAGGAACCCAAAACCGCGCCCGCCAAAAACCAGATCTGCCAGCAAAACCCCCAGCGAAAGCATCAAAACCAGCTGCCAGATCGCAATATCAGCCGGAGACAGAATAACGACGATCAGGCCCGTCGCGATCCCGTGCAGGCCTGGCGGTCGGTTACGAAGCGCGGAAAACGCAAACTCCCAGGCCAGCGCGGTGGCGGCAGCAATTGCAATCAAAATGATCAACCGGGCCGATCCCACTTCGGCCATCACGACGACCGGCAACGCCAGGGCCGCCCAGGTTGCCAGACAGACTCCGGCCATGCTGCGTGGCAGGAAATACCACGGCATGTTCACGCCGCCTGTTCCTTCAAGCTGTCGAGCACTTGACGCAGCAACGCACCATAATCCGCACCGCTGGTGCAGTTTCGCGACAACATCGCGACATCTTCTTCCACCAGCGCCAGGCATCCCGAACGCTCGGCAGCTTCGCAATCACCGATGCTGAGTGCGCGCATCAGCGGCACCGGCAAGATGTCTGGCGCCAGCGCGTTTTCCAACGCCGCGCTCGGGACCAATGCGCCCTGGGTGCCGAGCATCCTTGCCAGCCAGGTTACAGGGACTGTTGATTGGGCCGGGTCGTTCAAAGTCACCTGATCGTGGAAACGACCAAGAAATCGAGCGTCCCGACCGCTGAGGTGATCGCCCGACAAGCACCGCACAGGCGCATTTTCGCAAAGGCTTGCAAGGTCGGCGCCCAGTACGCTGCGCACCAGCCGTGGGTTTACGGCCGCAGAGCCGGTGACAGATACCACGCGGTCGGCATCGTACCGACCGGATAGGAAAAGATGGCCGATGGCGATGACGTCCTGATAGCCAATCGTCCAGACCTGTCGATCCGCGCCAACCCTGTGCAACCTGTCGATATGGGTGCCTGACAGCCCAGCCGCATGTGAGCCGCTGAATATCGCCACCTCGACCCGATCGCTTTGCGCACCAAAGGCCGGCCCCCGGCTTTGGCAGATATGGACCACGCCTTGCGTCAATTCAGTGAGAGTGTTCACACCACGCTGGAAATCGTCCTGCCGCCCTTCCAGAACCAGCGCCGGATCTGCCGCGTGGGATGAGGGCTGGGTGGCATTGACGAAAATCGCACTTGGGGTGGCTGTGGGGGCCGGTGTCAGCCCAAAGGGACGGGTCCGAAATGCGGGCCAGAAGCCGCGTTTCAACAGCGTCGCGCGGATTGCGCCATCGTCTGCTTCGTCTGGTTTTGGCATTGCGGGGTGATCGGAACCCTGCTTGCCAACCTCAACAATGCAGGCCGACAAGGTTCTGCGCGGCCCGTACGACAGATCTGTCACCGTGCCATTGACCGGCGACACAAAGGCAATATCCGGGTGTCTGCGGTCATGAAAAAGCGCTTGCCCGGTTGTGACCGCATCGCCGGGTTGCACTGCAAACCTGGGTCGCAGGTTCGGAAAATCAGTGCCCAACAGCGCAACGGATCGCGGTCTGATCGCCTCGGCAATCTGCTGTACCGGCGGGTGGCCGTTTGTTGGCCACGCTCCTTTTTTTATGTCGAAATGCTTCACTGAGCTTGGCCTGTTGATGATCCGCGTACCGAGGTGGCGCGCACAAAGACTTAGGTGTGCGCGACGTCAGGGTGATTGATCTTGGTCAATTGGCCTGCCCGCCGTTTAGGCAAAACTGGGGCAATCAGCACCAAACGGGAAATTGGCATGGCACATCTCGCAAAGCGCCGCTTGGGCGCGATGATATTGATTTCGAGTGCACTGATCGGCGTTCAGGCTGGTGCGCAAAGTGACGCGGAAACCAAGCCAACGATTGCCGAAATCACCGAGGCATGGCTCGCCTCGCCCCATGCAAATGGCACCTCGGAATCCTTCACCCATTGGGACGAAGATGGTGAGATTCCCGGCACCTGCGCGGTATGCCATTCCAGCACCGGGGTCATTGATTACCTGAGCGGACCCATGTCCCTGCCCGGCGTGATCGAGCATTCGGTCGGCATCGGAACATCGGTGGATTGCGCAGCCTGCCACAATCCCGCCGCCACAGCGCTTGGCGCGGTGCCGTTCCCGTCCGGCACCTCGGTCGGGTCACTGGGGTCTTCGGCGATCTGTACCGTCTGCCATCAGGGCCGGGCCTCGACCGTCAGGGTCGAAACGGCAACTGCGGGTTTGGATGACGACGTCATCGCTGGCGATCTTGGATTCATCAACGTGCATTATGCACCATCGGCCGCGTCGCTGATGGGCGGCGTTGCCCGCGGCGGCTTTGAATACCCGGGCAAGGATTACAAAGGGCAGTTCACCCATGTGCCCAACCTCAGCACCTGCACCGACTGCCACAACCCGCACTCGCTGGAAGTCGAGATCGCTTCCTGCACGACTTGCCACAGCGGTGCGGAAACCTTTGCCGACATCCGTACCTCGCCCACGGATTTTGATGGCGATGGCGACACGGGTGAGGGGATCTCGGACCCGATACAAAGGCTGCACGCCCGGCTGGAAGCCGCGATCATGCAATACGCGGCCGAGGTATCCAGCGCGCCAGTGGTCTATTCAGCCCATGCGTTTCCTTATTTCTTTGCCGACAGTGACGGTGACGGAACGGCCTCAGCAAGCGAGGCGATATTCCCCAACCGGTATCAAAGCTGGACACCTCGGCTGTTGAAGGCGGCCTATAACTATCAATTGATTGCCAAAGAACCTGCGATATACGCCCACAACCCGCACTATGCCTTGCAGCTGCTTTACGACAGCCTTGAGGATCTGGGCCAGAGCACCGAAATTGACATCTCGGACCTGACACGCCCCTAAGCGACGAGTGCCGCTAGGTCGCCGGGTCTTTTAGGGTGGATCTGCGGATCGCATAGGCGCAGACCACCGGGCCGAGCAATTCAAAGATCACGGTGCTGCCCACCGTCAGCGCCATGATCTGCGCGGACCACAGTGGAAATTGCTGCGCGGCCACAAGCGCCATGCCGATGGCCACTCCGGCTTGCGGCAACAATGCTGCGCCGTACATGGCACGGTCGGCCAGCGGTACTTTTGCCAGCGTTCCGCCCAGCCAGCCGCCGATGATCCGCGACACAAACCGCAATCCAACAAATGCAAGGCCGACGCCGCCCAACTCGATGGCGGTTGCCATTTCAAGTGATGCCCCGGCCAGGATGAAGAAAATCACCATGAAAGGCCATTGAATGTGCTCGATCTCGTGAAAGGCCCGGACGTGGTGGGAGGCGAAATTGACGATGATGGCTCCGGCAACCATCCCGGCAATCAGAAAGGACACTTCTGACCAGATCGCCAGGCCAGCGGTCAGGAAGACCAGGCCCAAAGCCTCGACCTGCAACGGTTCACCACCGCTAAGGCGGCCCGTCAGATAGGCAGCCGGGCAGCCGATGATCAGCCCCAGAACAAGGGCGCCGCCGATCTCCCATCCGGCGTTCAACACCTCTACCTCAGCCGAGGGGCCAGGCAGTTGCGCAACGATAGTGACCACCAGGCTGAAGGCGATCAGACCCCAGGCGTCATCAATGGCGACAATACCACTCAGCGCGCGGGTAAAATCGTTGTCCACCCCCGACTGGCGTATCACATCATTCGTCGCCGCCGGGGCCGTTGCCGTCGCAATCGACGCCAGCAACATTGCCAGGCCGATTGGCAGCCCGACAAGGGACAGCCCAACCGTGACGATCAACAGCGTCGCCAACACAATCGCGACCGAGATCAGCAGGATGGTCGCCCCCTGCGCGCGCAACGTTGCCGCCTTCAGTGCCCCACCCAACAGGAAGGCAACCATGGTCAGGGCGATGACCGAAAGGATCGGATAAAGCGCGGTCACTTGCATCGGGACGACATCCAGTCCGGACCCCCCGACCAACAGCCCGCACAGCAGCAGCAGCGTGACACGCGGAATTGCCGAGCGTCGGCCGATCTGGTCGGCCAATAGGCCCGCAAGGAACAACAATCCCAATGTGATCAAAAGGCCGTGGTCAATCATCATCGCGGGACCCTTGTTCTAGGCAGCTGCGATTGTGTGAGTGCTTCGAAGGTGTTTGATCAGCTTACGAAGAACGCGACGGACCCGGATTGATCACGCTCAATATTGCTGGCCGCGCCACCTAATAGGATAGCTGCAAGATGCTTGGTCACCGTATCCGATCCACTGTTGAGGGTCCGCCACCATGCAGGACAAGGTCATCTCTTTCCTCAGCTCTGCCGCCGGGCATCCGGGCGGCGACCAGGTAGAAGTGGTGCAGACCCATGGCGCGCTGGTCTTTCTGGCTGGTGAGGTCGCGTTGAAGATCAAACGCGCGGTACACTATGATTATATGGATCTGAGGACGCTGACACAGCGCGAGGCGATGCTGCGGCGCGAGCTGGAGTTAAACCAGCCTGTCGCGCCGCAAATCTATCGGGACGTGGTCCCCGTGACCGCGCAGCCGGGCGGCAAGCTGGAATTAAACGGTACCGGCAGGCCGGTCGAATGGGTGCTGCGCATGAAGCGTTTCCCGGCCGCGCATGAGCTTTCGGTGATCGCGAAATCGAACGGCATCAGCGACGCGTTGGCGGACGATCTGGGCCGAGAGGTGCACGCCTTTCACGCGCAAACCCCCATGCGAGCGTGCGATGGTGCCAAGCTGATCGCGGATATTCTGGATGAACTGGCCCGGGTCTTCGCCGATATGAGGGCCGAGTTGGGGCCAGATCGGATTGCGCGGTTCGAACGCTACAGCCGCGCCACACTGGAAACCATCGCACCCTTGCTACGGCAGCGGGGCAAGGCTGGTCACGTTCGGCGCGGCCATGGTGATCTGCACCTGCGCAATCTGGTTCTGATCGACGGCAGACCAGTGCCTTTCGACGCGCTGGAATTCGACGAAATTCTGGGCACCTGCGATGTCCTTTATGATCTGGCCTTTCTGCTGATGGACCTGCGCCACCATGGTCTGGACCGGGCTGCGAACATCACGCTCAATGCCTATCTTCTGGCCGCTGCGGGCGACGAGGATTCCGGTCTGGCCGCACTGCCGCTGTTCCTGTCGGTACGCGCGGCCATCCGGGCCATGGTCACGGTACAAACCGCCGCCGCGACGGGCGCGCCGGCTGATGGCGAAGCGGTCGGGTTCCTTGACGATGCGGTTTCGTTCCTGCGGCCAGCAGCCCCGGTCCTGGTGCTGCTTGGCGGCCTGTCGGGGGCCGGCAAGACGACCGTTTCGCGCGCGCTTGCGCCGCTGATTGGAACCTGCCCCGGCGCGGTGCATCTGCGCAGCGATCTGGAACGCAAATCCATGCGCGACACGGCACCCGAACAACGCCTTGATGGCGAAGCCTACGCGCCGGACGCGCGGCATGCCGTCTATGACCGGCTGTTTTCCCGGGCAGGCCGCATTCTTGCAGCGGGTCATTCGGTTCTGATCGATGCCACCTTTCTTGATGAACCGATGCGCGCCGCAGCGAAGAAGCTTGAATTGAAATCCGGCGTCGCGTCTCGATCGCTCTGGCTGGACGCGCCTTTGCCGACGCTGATTGAGCGCGTTCAGGCACGTATTGGCGATGCATCGGATGCAGATGGTGCGATTGTCAGGCAGCAGTATGCGCATGCAGACATTCCCTTTGGCTGGGTTGCGGTCTGCGCGACGGGCACAATCGAGGCGACGGTGAACCTCGCAATGCAGGCGATCGATCTACGATCGGAATGACACTCGACATCTTTATGCAGAAAACAGGTTCAGGTCAGGAATGCGCGACATCTGCGCACCGATCATCACCCCCAAGACAGCGTTGAATCGCGGCCAGATCCAGCGTCTCGGCGCGCTCCAATTCGGCCACCAGTTGCGCAACGGCTTTGCGGTGTTGTTTCAGAATTCTGGTGGCATCGGCGCTGGCGATATTCAAAAGCTCCATCACGGCTTCGTCCACCCGGACGGCCGTGCCTTCGGCAAAGCTGCGCGGCTTTGCGATGGATTGGCCAAGGAACGGGTGATCCTCACTCTCACGCAGGTCCATTGGTCCGATATCATCGTCCATCCCCCAGCGCGCCACCATGGATCGCGCCAGTACCGTGGCTCGCTTGATATCATCGTCAGCGCCCGAACTGACCGTGCCGATCAGCAGTTTCTCGGCGGCGCGTCCGGCCAGCAGGGTGACCAACTGACCGCGAAGGTATTCTTCCGATAGGGTATGGCGTTCATGCGCGGGCAGCATATGGGTGCCGCCCAGACTGCGCCCGCGCGGTATGATCGTGACTTTGTAGATGGGATCGGCCCCAGGCGCATAGTACGCCGCCGCCGTGTGGCCAGCTTCGTGAACCGCCAATCGGTGTTTTTCGTCTGGCTGGATTGCCAGCGTTCGCACAGTGCCCATCATCACCTTGTCGCGCGCCTCCTCCAGATCACCACGCAGGATGGTGGCAGCGCTACGCCGCGCAGCACCGATGGCCGCCTCATTCAACAGGTTTTCCAGATCTGCCCCGGAAAACCCCGGCGTACCTGCGGCGATAAGGTCCAGGTCAGCCGGATCAGCCAGTGGCAGATTGCGGGCATGGATATCCAGGATCGCGCGGCGGTCATCCTTGTCGGGCAGGTTCAGCGTCACATGACGGTCGAACCGCCCAGGCCGCAACAATGCCGGATCCAGCACGTCGGGACGATTTGTTGCAGCCAGCACAACCACCGCTTCTTGCCCATCAAACCCGTCGAGTTCGGCCAGGATCTGGTTCAGCGTCTGCTCGCGCTCATCATGGCCGCCGCCCAGCCCGGTGCCCCGCGTGCGGCCGATACTGTCCAATTCGTCAATGAAGACGATGGCAGGTGCGACTTTGCGTGCGGCCTCGAACATCTTGCGCACCCGGCCCGCACCGACCCCTACGAAGACCTCGATGAATTCGGACCCCGAGGTGGAAAAGAACGGCACGTCGGCCTCACCCGCCAATGCCCTGGCCAGCAGCGTTTTGCCGGTTCCGGGCGGTCCCATCAGAAGAACCCCATGGGGTACTTCGGCACCAACACGCGAAAACCTATCGGGATCGCGCAGGAACTCGACCAGTTCGGACACTTCTTTTTTCGCCTGATCCTGCCCGGCGACGTCGTCGAAGGTAATGCGCTGCTTGGGCTGGACAGGTTTGGCGAACCGACCACTGAAGATACCGCCAAGCCCCCCTGCCCCCAGCCCGCCCGACATTCTGCCCATCATCCGGCGCTGCAACCAAAGATAGAACCCAAGGATCAATATCCAGGGCAATACATAGCTGAGCATGGACACCCCCTGTGGGGCACGGGCCGAAACAGTCACGCCATGGGCTTCGAGCATCGGCAACAGATCAGGATCGCCCTGGGTCGGCCCCTGGGTCGGCGTTGTGGCACGAAACCGCTCGACAGTTCCCAGTTCGGCATCGCCAATCGTCAGGGTCACCGAGTGCTCTTCCAGCAGGGCCGAAGCAACTTCGCCTTCGCGGATCATCGCTTTCAGGTCGCTATAGGCGACGGTCTGAACCGCAGATCCGCCAGATTCGGACAGAACTGCCACTACGGAGTAGGTGCCCATGACAATCGCCGCCATCAGCATCAGAGTGCTCGGCTGGATCGAAGGTTGTTTCTTCGGACCGGTCGGTTGCTCGGGCATGCCTGCGCCTTCGGTTCATACCACGCCAAAAGACCACAAGGGCGGATTGTGTTGAAAAACTCCGTTTTAGGGCCTGAACGATGATTTTTCTTTCCATGCAGCCCGATCCTAAATTTTTGGCGCGGGGGTCGGCCCAAATCGCCTACATGCGCTCACGCGCAGCCATGCGCTGTCTCGTGGTCAAAGCTTTCCGACTATTTCGCTTCATAGGTTTTCGCAAGAAATCCGCGACGCTCTGATTTCGGAGTTTTTCAACACAATCGGCGCAGGTCTGACCTTGCGCCAGATCAATTCGCTGCGACGCCTGTCCTTGCAGCAACTGCCGATCCTGATCCTGACAACGCAAGCCCAGCGCGGCATGCGTAAAACGGTAGTTGCAATCGGGCCGATAAGCCTTTCGCAACCGGCGTTGGCGGCAGATGCCGCGCGTGGGCAGCTGCTGGCAAAAACCGGGTGCGCGGAATGCGATATCGTCGCCCCGGGCGCGGATGGCAGCGATGCGGCCCCGGCTTTTAGAACCGTCGCGAAGGATGTTGAACCGGGCGATATATCCCCGCGTCAGTGGCTGCCTACCCCCCATGTTCCGATGCCGTTCCACGACCTCGCCGCGCCGAAAGATAAGACTCACGAGGCGGTGGCCCGAGTTTGGCTTCCTAACGTCAGATAACCACCGGGCCTGCCAGCAGGCCAAGGCACGTCACCACGCCCAGAACCGGCACCCAGATCGGCGCGACGAAGACGCCCTCTGGCGCCGGATCGCCACGCAGTTTGATCCGCACCAGCGACAGGTTCACCAGAACAAACACGACAAGGATGATCTGCGTCGTGGTCTCGGCCAGCCGTTCGATAGGCAGAAACAACGCCAGCACCAGCACCGACACGATCACGGTCGAAATCAAAGGCGTGTGCGTCACCGGATTCACCCGCGCAAACACACCCGGGATCCGCCCCGCATTGCCCAACCCATAGAGGACCCGGGACGCCATGATGATCTGTATCACGACACCGTTCAGCGTCGCGGCGATGGCGATCAGGGTTATGGCCAGCGGCGACAGTCCGGTCAGCCGTTCAAACAACACGCTTATTGGTGCGTCTGTGCCGGTCAATTGCTCGTGCGGCACGGTCAGCACCGCGACCGAGACGACCAGGAAATAAATCAGCGTGGCCGCCAGCAGTGTCCAGATAATCGCCCGCGGCATGTCCCTTTTGGGTGACTTGGTTTCCTCGACCAGATTGACCACATCATCAAAGCCGATGAAGGCAAAAAAAGCGATCAGGCTGGTGGTGAAAACAGCGCTCAGCGCCACGGTGTCGGACAACGGCGGCAAAACCTCTGGCAGGCGCAGAACAATGTCCGGGTGCGTCCATAATCCGGCAATGACGATGATCATAAGGCCGACAATTTCAAGCACCGTGAAGATCGCGGCGAAGGTGACGGATTCCAACACTCCCCAGGCCGCGACTGTGCCCATGATCACCACGATGCCAGCGACAACCCACGGCTTTGGCAGGTCGATGATCGACACGACATACCCCGCCCCACCCAACGTAATCGCCGCCGCGGCGACGATGGCCGACAGAATGATGAAGCCGCCGGTCGCGCGGGTCAGCCAGGGCCAGGCAAAACCGGCATCGACATAGATCGCCTCGCCCGCGCTTTTGGGAAACCGTCCGGTCAGTTCGGCAAAACTGCCCGCGGTGAAGCCCATGACGATGGCCGCCAGCAGGAATGAACTGGGCGCAAAGCTTCCGGCCTGCGCAACGGCCGAGCCGATCAGCACATAGAGGCCCGCGCCGATGGTCACACCAAGCCCGTAGAGCACCAGCAACGGCAACGAGATTGCGCGGATCAACGCGGGTCGTGGTTCATCCGCTGCCAAAGATGTGCCCGCATCATTCATATTGCGCAGTTGCGGCAGAATGGTGTGGAGGGCATCAGATCAAGCCGATCTTCACGGATCTGCGCGCCGCACTGCGTGCAATACCCGTAGGTGCCCGCTTCGATCCTGGCCAGCGCCGCCGATATCATCTGCAGTTCTTTCTGGCCCGACAGGCCCACCTGTTCGAGGACCTCGTCGTCTTCACGCTCGCTCGCGCGATCTTCCCAGTCTTTGCTGGGCATCTCATCTAGACTGTCGTCGATTTCGTGCAACCGCGCATCCAATTCGGACTGACGTTTCACAAGCTGGCGTTTTCGCGCACTTACATCGGTCATTTGCCAGCAACTCCTTCGATGTGAATCTGACGCCGCCAACATGATCACGGCACGGCCCACAGGTGTTGATCTGCATCAATGATACACCGTTGGCCCGGCCCCTATGATCTGCCCGAGCTGGCCCGGAACGCCTGACCTGTTGCCAGGCGAAACCCACAGGGATGCAGCAAATGCCCGATACACCGCGCCACGAACCCGACAACCCGGCCGGATCACCGGATCTTCAGGCGGAAACGGCCGTTGATCCGGTTTGCGGCATGGACCTGCGGATAGCCCAGGGAACACCTGCATCGACGTTCAGCGATCAGAGCCACTTTTTCTGTTCTGACCGCTGCCAGCAGAAATTTGATCTGGATCCCTGGTTCTACCTGTCTGGCAATTCCGCGCGGGCACAGCCTGTTGCGGCCGCCCTCGCAGTCTATTCCTGCCCGATGCACCCCGACGTCCAGCAAGATACGCCAGGCGCCTGCCCGATCTGCGGCATGGCCCTGGAACCTGCCGAACCGACCGGCGAAACCCCGCACGAATTGGTCGATTTCACCCGTCGTCTTTGGGTTAGCATCGCCGCCGCAATCCCTCTGATGGTCCTGACCATGTCCGGCATGGTTGGCATCCCGCTGCGCGATTGGGTCGGTCATCAGAACGCCGTCTATCTTGAATTCCTGCTGGCGACCCCAATCGTTTTTTGGATTGCGCTGCCGTTTTTCCACCGCGGCTGGTCTTCGATCCTCAATCGCAGCCCCAACATGTGGACGCTGATATCGCTGGGCGTCGGGGCGGCCTATGGATACTCGGTCGTGGCGACATTCCTGCCCGGCGTGTTTCCTGACGCCTACAAGACACACGGTGTTGTGGGGACATATTTTGAATCTGCCGTTGTCATTGTCGCGCTGATCTTCTTTGGGCAGGTGCTGGAGCTAAATGCCCGCGAGCGCACAGGTGACGCAATCCGCGCGCTGCTTGACCTGGCCCCGAAAACCGCCCGCCGGATCCTTCCAGACGGGACGGAATACGACGCACCTCTGGAAAACCTGTTGCCCGGCGACCGCTTGCGGGTGCGCCCGGGTGAAGCTGTTCCGGTGGATGGAATCGTGCGTGAAGGCCACACGTCCATCGACGAAAGCCTGCTGACAGGTGAACTGCTGCCTGTCGAAAAATCGCGCGATGACAGGGTAACCGGCGGGACGATCAACAAGAACGGCACCATCGCGATAGAGGCCCAAAACGTCGGCGCCGACATGGTACTGTCCCAGATTGTCGACATGGTTTCCCAGGCGCGGCGGTCGCGGGCGCCGATTCAGGGGCTGGCCGACAAGGTTTCGGCATTGTTCGTGCCGGCTGTGGTGCTGGTCGCCGTTGCCGCGTTTGTTGGGTGGTTGGTTTGGGGTCCGGATCCGGCGTTTGTCTTCTCGACCGCGGCGGCGGTGTCCGTGCTGATCATTGCTTGTCCATGCGCCCTTGGCCTGGCGACTCCCATCTCGATCACAACCGCTGCCGGACGCGGCGCGCAGATGGGTGTCCTGATCAAGGATGCGGAAGCGCTGGAGCGGATGGCCGCGGTCGATACGCTGATTGTCGACAAAACAGGCACTCTGACCGAGGGCAGACCCGCCCTGACAGACCTGCACGCGGCGGATGGCATGGATGAGCGTGAGGTTCTGGCCCGCGCCGCAGCGCTGGAAAAGCCAAGCGAGCACCCACTGGCCGAAGCGATCCTGGCCGAGGCGCGCTATCGCAACATCGCCCTGCCCTGCGCAACTGACTTCGAAGCCGTCATCGGCAAAGGCGTGCGCGGCTGCGTTGGCGACACAGAGACCGTCTTGGGCAATGACGCAATGATGCGCGACATTGGGGCAGATACATCAGCCTTTGGGGCGACAGCGGACCAGTTCCGCGCCGAAGGCAAAACGGTGATGTATCTGGCCACTGACGGGGCGATAATCGGGCTGCTTGCTGTCGCCGATCCGATCAAGCGCGACAGCGCTGTCGCGATTTCAGAGTTGCGACGGCAGGGCCTCAACGTGATCATGGCAACCGGTGACAACGAACGCACGGCGTCAGCCGTTGCCCGCAAGCTTGGGATCGCGGACGTCCGCGCCGGGGTTTTGCCCGGCGACAAAAAGAAACTGGTTGATGCCTTGCGTGCCGAAGGACGGGTTGTCGCCATGGCGGGCGATGGCGTGAACGACGCCCCGGCACTGGTTGCGGCGGATGTGGGCATCGCCATGGGTTCCGGGGCCGACGTAGCGATGGAAAGCGCCGGAATCACGCTGTTGAGTGGCGACCTGATGGGAATCCTTCGGGCCCGGAAACTGGCAAAGGCGACCCTGCTCAACATTAAACAGAACCTGTTTTTCGCGTTTGGCTACAACGGAATTGGCGTTCCGATTGCCGCAGGGGTTCTCTATCCGGTCTTTGGCGTGCTGCTGTCACCGATGCTCGCAGCAGCAGCGATGAGCCTGTCATCCGTGTCCGTTATTACCAACGCATTACGTCTGCGCCATCTGAAGCTTTAATTGCGTGCTCAGATCGCGGCGACCTCGCATTGTTCCAGCAAATCGGCTACCGCGCCGGACTCGCACAGCTCGGTTCCGTGGGTCATGACGGCAGCACTCGCCGCCGCGACACCCCAGCGAAGTGCCTGCTCCGGGGCCTCACCCCGGGCCAGCGCCAGCACCAATGCGCCCATGAAACTGTCGCCCGCACCCGTGGTGCTGACAACTGGAACTTTTGCGGCACGGCACAGGTACCGCGCATCCGCCGTCGCCATGACTGACCCATCGGCACCGCAGCCCAGCACCACAACTTCGGCCACGCCGCGTCGGACCAGTTCCGCCGCATAGTCCGCCGTTTCCGCCACACCACTCAGGGTGGTCCCACGCAATTGCTCGGCCTCTTGCTGGTCCATCCGCAACAGATATGGCGGGTCGGTCGGGTGCCCGACCAGGTGACGCAGCGCATCGCCTGACGTATCCAGACACAGGCGATGGCCTTGCGGATGCAGGCGCGTCACACATTGCGCGACAAAATCCGGGGCCAATCCGGGCGGAAAACTACCGCTCAGCACAACGAAACAGGCTGGCCCGAGGTCCGACGCCCGGTCTGCGATTTCTGCCAGGATGCGATCACCCTCGACATCGTCAACCACCGGCCCCGGCAGGATGAAGCGGTATTGCTGGCCGGTGTCGGATTCGGTCACGGCGAAATTCTGACGTGTTTGCTGCGCGATCCGGAAAGGGATTGCGGCGACCCCCTCGGCCGCCATCAGCGAAAGCAATTGCTCACCCATCGCTCCACCGGCAACGACCAGCGCACGGCAGCGCCCGCCCAGCCGCGTGACGACCCGCGCGACGTTGACACCGCCACCACCGGGGTCGGTTTGCGCCGTGTCGCAGCGCAGTTTGACGCCAGGCAGAAGTCGCGGAACCGAGGTCGCGACGTCAACCGCCGGGTTCATGGTCACGGTCAGGATCGCTGCATCGGTTTCGCTGGCCAGCTTCATGACCCGTCATTACAGCCGTGACCCGCTGATCTGTTGAGCCAGATCAATGTGCCAGCCGGTTTCCATGACTACTCTGCGCCCGAAGGGAGCCAGCCGATGAAAACCAATGAAACCCCGATCTATGATCAAAGCCACAACACCACCGGGTGCTGCCCCAAATTCAACCCGGAAGGCTGGGACGATCAGAAACTGCATTTCGAAGACAAAAAGTTCCTGCGCGCCGTAACCAAAAGCGCCATGCACATACCGCTGAACATGAGCCATGTTTTTGGCCGTGTCGCCGAACACATGGAAGACAGCGCGGCGATGACGACTGATGACACGTTCATCCTCAGCCGGGACATGTCGCCGTGGAAAGCCGAGCATTTCTTCGCGGTCAGCAAAGATGTTGAGGGCGAAGAAATGGTCACATTATCGGGCGATTTTATCACCCGCGTCTTCGAAGGCCCCTACCAGAAGGCCAAGGACTGGGAGCGTGAGATGCGCGACGCCGCAAAGGCACAAGGCAAGGAAGCCAAAGAGGTCTACTTCATGTACACGACGTGCCCCAGCTGTTCGAAGGCCTACGGTGAAAACTACCTGGTCGGGGTGGCGCATATCTGACCGATGCGGCGACGTGCACACGTTGACGGGTCGCGCCGCCGACCTGGCAGGGCCTTGTTGACGGGCCGAAGCCACTTCCCTCAGCCGCCGATCTCAGCCCAGCGACACATCCAGAAACAGCATCACCACAAGCCCGATCATCAGGCCCGCCGTCGCACCGTCCTGATGGCCGTGGCGGTGGGTTTCGGGAATGATCTCGTGGCTGATGACATAGATCATTGCCCCGGCCGCCAGCACCAGACCCCAAGGCAGCGCCATCGCCGAGATACCAACCGCCGCTGCACCGATCAGACCGGCAACAGGCTCGATCAGGCCGGTCGCCGCGGCGATCAGAAATGCGGTGGATTTGCTATAGGCTTCACCCCGAAGGGCGACCGCAACGGCCAGTCCTTCGGGCAGGTTCTGCAACCCGATGCCAATGGCCAGTGAAGTTCCGGCGGCCACATCGCCGCCGCTAAAGCCGATCCCGACCGCCAGCCCCTCGGGTGCGTTGTGAATGGTGATCGCGATCACGAACAACCAGATCTTTTGCAACCGTTCGCTTGCCGGACCCTCCTTACCGGACACGAAATGCTGGTGCGGCAGCACCCGGTCGATGGAATAGATCAACGCCGCTCCGATCAGAAGGCCCAGTACGGCGATTGCCGCAGGCATCTAACCAGGACCAAAGAGTGCCTCGGACGCGGCCAGGCTCGGCAGGATCAGCGAAAAGAACGAGGCCGCCAGCATCACGCCGGCAGCAAAGCCCAACAGGACGTCATTCGTGCGGGCCGAAACCGATTGTCCGAACAATATCGGCAGCGCCCCGATGGTCGTCATCAACCCGGCCCCAAGGCTGCCAAGGATCCCCATCATCAGCGGTGTCATGCGCCTGCCCTGCCGGTCATTCCTTGACGTATGGCTGGCCGTCCGCCGCAGGCGCGCGCGCCCGGCCCACCAATCCGGCCACCACGATGATCGTCGCGATATAAGGCGACATCGCCAGGAATTCAGACGGGATCGGCGTGTTCAACAGCGCCAGCTTTTGCTGCAACGAGTCGGCAAAGCCGAACACCAGTGCGGCGGCCAGTGCCCCAACCGGATGCCAGCGCCCAAAGATCATCGCCGCCAGCCCGATATAACCGCGCCCGCCAGTCATGCCTTCGTCAAAGCGCCCGACCGAACCGAGCGTGAACCAGGCCCCGCCAAACCCCGCGACCATGCCCGCAAGTGTCACATTGATATACCGTGTGCGATAGACCTTGATGCCCAGCGTATCGGCGGCACGTGGGTGTTCGCCAACGGCGCGGGCGCGCAGGCCCATGCGGGTGTGAAACAGGTAATAGGTCGCAACACCCACCATGATCAGCGCGCCATAGACGAACAGGTTCTGGTGAAAGAACATCGGCCCGATCACCGGGATATCCCCCAGCAACGGAACCTTATAGGCGCGGAACACCGGCGCATTGTTGAGGTATCGATGCTCGGCAAAGACCTGGGAACTGACATAGCTGGTCAGCCCAAGCACAAACAGGTTAATCACGACACCGGCGATGATCTGATCCACCCGATACGTAACGACCAAGGCCGCCAGGATGAACCCGAACAGCCCGCCAATCGCGACCGCTGCGAACAAGCCGCCAAACCCACCGAGCAATGATCCAACCAGGGCCCCGGTGAATGCCCCGGCCAGCAGCATCCCTTCGATGGCGATAATGACCACCGCGACCCGCTCGGACAGCACACCTGCAAGACCGCCAAGCGCAATCGGCACGGCGCGGACCATGGTCGCCTGCAACATCCCGGTTAGGGAAAATGCCTTGCCCGCCGTCGCCCAGACCAGAAACGCCGCGACCAGGATCGCCAGCCCGACGCCCAGCGAAAGGGATGTCCAGCTTGTGCCGCCGCGCAAGAACTGACGTGCGCCCAGGAACGCCAGAATTGCTGTGGCAGCATAGAGGAATGGCCCGCCCGGAACGACAAGGTTTCCAATCGCAAACCGATCGGTCGGGCGCGATAGTCGGAAGGTCGCATCGCCGGTGGTCTCGGGCAGGAAGACCAGCGCCACCAGAACCGCACAACCCAGCAGAACAATCCCGGTGATCCGGGCCTGCCGCTTTTTGCCGCTGTCGACCCGGACTGGTGCAGTGGTGTCGGCGATTGCAGGCATGGCGGGGGTCCTTCGCGGTTTCGGCGCGCAAAGCCCCACGGGAAGATCGCGCGGACCAGCAGGGGTGCGGCGATAAAGACGATTATCAACGCCTGAATGATCCCGATCAGGTCAATGCTGACACCTGCGTCGACCTGCATCTGTCGCCCGCCAGCCTCCAGCGCGCCAAACAGCAGCCCGGCGAACAGCACGCCGACAGGGTGTGACCGACCCAGCAGCGCCACAGCAATCGCGGTAAAACCGATCCCGGCGGAAAACCCCGGTGTGGCGCGCCCCAGCACACCCAAGACCTGATTGGCGCCTGCAAGGCCCGCCAATGCGCCAGCCGTCGCCATTGCCGCAACGATGATCACGCCCGAGTGGATGCCCGCAAACCGCGCGGCTTCGGCATTGGCGCCGCTGGCACGAAACTCGAACCCGATCTTCGATTTGAACAGGATCCAATAGACGACGGCGACCGCAGCGATGGCCAGAAATATGCCCGCGTGCACCCGCAAATTCACATCAATGAAGGTCAGCAAACGCGGCAATTCCGCCGCCTCGGGCACGGATTTTGAGATTGGGTCGGCGCGCCCCTCTTTCTGCACGAATGGCATCCGCAGCATGAAGTCCAGCAACCTGTACGAGATCAGGTTCAGCATGATGGTCGAGATTACTTCATGCGCACCGGTTACGGCCTTCAGCCACCCCGCGAGCGAGGCGTAGAAAGCGCCCGCCAGAGCACCCGCCAGCAATGACATTGGCAACAGGATCACCGCGGGAAGATCGGAAAAACTGAAGCCGACCACGACCGCGGCCATACCACCCATCAGAACCTGACCCTCGGCCCCGATGTTGAACAGTCCGATGGTGGCCAGTTCGACATTCGTGGCCAGCATTGTCAGCGCACCCAGAACCAAAGCGGCAAAGACCGCGAAAATCGGCACGACGATCAGATCTTCCAATTCACTCCGCCCAAGCAGGCGGCGCTGCATCAGGTCCTGAATGCTGGTGTCGCTCATGCCGCCACCTCGCCTACGGCCCCCTCGGGCATCGCCAACCCGACGGCGGACTTGTCGACCAGCCCGGCATTGGCGTCGAATTCGGCCACGAAACGGCCATTGAACATCACCAGAATGCGGTCGGACAGCGCAAGGATCTCGTCCAGCTCGGACGAGATGATCAGCACGCCGTCGCCGCTGTCGCGCGCCTCGATCAGGCGCTTGTGGATATACTCGATGGACCCGACATCCAGCCCGCGCGTCGGTTGTCCGGCAACAACCAGACGTATTTCGCGCGAGAGTTCGCGTGCGACCACAAGCTTCTGCTGGTTACCGCCTGACAAGTGCCCGGCAGCCTTCTGGACTGAGGGCGTTCGCACATCGAAATCGGCGACAAACTGCGCCGCCTGTCGGTTTACCGCGCTCCAGTTGATCTGGGGGCCACGCGAATAGCGGTCATCGTAATAGGTATCGAGCACCATGTTCTCGGCTACCGTGAACGCGCCGATCAAACCGGCGGTCTGGCGATCTTCCGGGATATGCGCCACGCCCAGGCGATGACGAGCACGGGCCGAGGCACGGGTGATATCCGCGCCCTCAAGCGTGATCGTTCCGCTGGCAACCCGGCGCAACCCGGTCAGCGCCTCGATCAGCGCAGATTGGCCGTTGCCCTGCACCCCGGCGATGCCAACAACCTCGCCCGAGCGGACTTGCAGATCGACACTGTCCACCGCCAGTTCATCATTGTCGCGCAACACCGTCACGCCCCGAACGTCGAGCAACACCTCACCCGGTTCAAATGGCTGCTTGACCACGTCGAAATTGACCGGGCGGCCGACCATCATCTCGGCAAGACCCTTGCGGGTCATTTCCTTCGGCATGCCTTCGCCAGCTATTTTTCCGCCCCGGATCACGCTGATCCGATCCGCGATGTCGAGGATTTCGTTCAGCTTGTGGGTGATGAAAACGATGGCCTTGCCGTCATCGCGCAAGGCATTAACGATGCGAAAGAAATCCTTCACTTCTTGCGGGGTCAGAACGGCCGTGGGTTCGTCCAGGATCAGTATATCGGCGGATCGGAACAAGACCTTGATGATCTCGACCCGCTGTTGCACGCCGACCGGCAGGGTTTCGATTTTCTCGTCAGGATCAACAGCCAGCCCATAGATTTCGCTGATCCGACGGACCTCGGCTCGCGCGCGATCCAGGTCGAGGTGATCCAGACGTCCGGTCGGTTCAACGCCCAACACAACATTCTCGGCGACTGTAAACACCGGGACCAGCATGAAATGCTGATGCACCATCCCGATCCCTGCGCGGATCGCGTCGCCGGGCCCGTCAAAAACGGTCGGAACACCGTCGATCAGAATCTCACCTTCGTCGGCGCCGTACAAACCGCAGAGCACGTTCATCAGCGTCGATTTTCCGGCACCATTCTCGCCCAGCAGGCCCAGAACCTCACCCGCGCGGATGGTCAGATCGACACCTTCGTTGGCGACGACCTGACCGAACCGCTTGGTGATGCCGCGAAGCTGGACTTCCATGATGCGCGCCCTGCCCTGCCGCCTACATGCTGACGTCGACAGAACCGTCGATGATCGCAGCGCGCAGGGCGTCAAGCTCGGCCTTCAACGCGTCAGGAACCACATCTTCCATGTCATGAAACGGGGCCAGATCGACGCCGCCGTTTTCCAATGTGCCGACAATCAGGCCGCCTTCGAACGTGTCGTTCATCGCCGCCTCAATCACCGCCAGAACAGTTGCATCCATCCGCTTGGTGATCGACGTCAGATAGACGTGCTGCTTTTCGGGATCAGTAAAATACAGATCCGCATCCACCCCGATGATCTTTAGCGCATCGGTGCCCAACTCATCGGCAAGGGCTGCGGAACCCAGGCCAACCGGCCCGGCGACCGGCAAAACGATGTCGGCGCCCTCGTCAAACAGGTTCTGTGCAAAAGCACGCCCATCATCGAGGCTGTCGAAGTTGTTGGTGAACAGCCCCTCGCGGTTCTCAACGTCCCAACCCAGGACGCTGACCGATGTGCCTTTCTGGGCATTGTGATGGTTCACGCCGCGCACGAACCCATCCATGAAGATCGTCACGGGCGGGATGTTGATGCCGCCGAACGTGCCGACGATATCAGTCTTGGTCATTCCGGCAGCCAGATAGCCGGCCAGGAACGCCGCCTGATCAGTTGCATACACTTGCCCCAGCACGTTCGGAACCACAGGATCATAGGCGAAGTCGACGATCGAGAATTTCTGGTCCGGATTTGCTTCGGCGGCTTCTTTGGTTGCATCGCCCAGCAGGAACCCGACCGTTATGATGACATCGCAGTCACCACCAACCAGTGAATTCAGGTTGGCTTCATAGTCTGTTTCGGCCTGGGATTCGAGGAACCGACCATTGATCCCCAAGGTGGCCTGGGCATCCTGCACGCCTTTCCAGGCGGTCTGGTTGAAGCTGTTGTCGTCAATGCCGCCGGTATCGGTGACCTGACAGGCGGTAAAGGCTGCGGCCACAGTGGTCGCCGCCATTGTGGTCAGTGCTGCGGCTGCAAGAACTGGCAGGCATTTGGCAAATATCGGCATCGTGTATCCTTTCATTGCGCAGGGGTGAAAGCCTTTCTGGGGTGCAGGCAAAGGCCTGCTGTTCACGGCCCCAGGGGCTGCGTTTTGCGACGTGCTTAGGGTGGCCCGGCAGATGCCCGCCGGACCGCCAGTGCCGGTTCAGACTTCGATGTCGTGCTTGCCGAACAGCCGATAGACCGGACAAAATGAGAAGGCTGCGGTCAGGATCAGGATAACGCCAACAGCCATTGTGCCATAGCTAAGCCACGAGCTTGACCAGACCTGCATGAAGTTGATCAGCGGCGCAGTGATCAGCGCGATGCCCAGCAGCGCCCGGATTGCGCGGTCGATATTTCCAACATTCGGTGACATGATCTCTCTCCTCTCTCAGATGAGATTTTTCAGTGTTTGCGTCCGACGTTCGGAATAGTTTTTTAATTGGAGCTCGCTGCCGCGTTGCCTCAGATCCGCAAGACGTTGCCTGCAAGAGCAATGCAGCAGGGCACGAAAATCGGCCGAACTTTCGACCAGTTGTTCGAATGTGTCCCGCGCTATCGTGGTGGCCTCAATGTCCGTATCGGCAAAGATGCGCGCGGTTTTTGGCGATTGCCCGATCAGGCAGCCATTGGTCAACATGGTCGAAACCTCGGCTTGCGCGCCGTAGTATCGGATCCGCGGGCCGACATGGGCCGCTTCATGGACACGCACGCGCCCTGATCTAAGCAACAACAGCATCGCGCCCTCTGCGCCGAAACCAGTCAATTCCGAATTTGCGCGCGCCCAGATTTGCCCGGCTGTCGCCTCCAGCCTTTGCACGATGCTTGCCGATAACCCATGGATGGCCGGATGACCGCGGCCCCACTGATGACGCTTATCCATGTCGAGCCTTTCCCCTTCGAACCAACGCCAGAATGCACATACAGGGCTGGCAGACCTTGATCCTGATCAAATTTTGAAATCGGCCAATTCGGTCTGGTTGAGGAAAATCAATCCCGCGCCGCGCCGAAAATGGCATCCCGTTGGCGCAAAAAGGGAGCGCGCGTTTGCCCGAAACCGTTTTCAGAACCAAGGGCGTCACAAAGGTCTATGACACTGGCGAGGTGAAGGTCTTTGCCCTGGCCGGGGTCGATCTGTCGCTGTTCAGTGGCGAACTGACGGTGCTTCTGGGTCCATCGGGCAGCGGAAAGTCGACGCTTCTGAACATTCTGGGCGGTCTGGATCACGTGACTGACGGTCAGGTCTGGTTTCGCGATCTGGATTTAACAGATATGTCCGACCGCCAGCTGACCCGCTATCGGCGTGATCATGTCGGTTTCGTTTTTCAGTACTACAACCTGGTACCCAGCCTGACCGCGCGCGAGAATGTCCAGCTTGTCACCGATGTCGCCCCCGACCCGATGCCTGCCGCCGAAGCGTTGGAACTGGTCGGATTGAGCACACGGATGGACCATTTCCCGTCCGAATTGTCGGGCGGGGAACAACAGCGCGGGGCCATTGCCCGCGCCATCGCCAAACGCCCCGAGATCCTTTTGTGCGACGAACCGACCGGCGCGCTGGACAGCACAACAGGCGTCCAGGTGCTTGAGGCGCTGCGCGACATCAACGACCGTTTCGGCACCACAACCGTCGTGATTACCCACAACGCCGAGATTCGCCGGATGGCGCATCGGGTGATCTATTTTCAGGATGGCAAAATCAGCCGAATTGAGGAAAACGACACCCTTCTGGCCCCGTCCGAGATCGTGTGGTGATGGCGATGCAGGCGCTGGATAAGAAACTGTTACGCGATTTCAGGCGTCTTTGGGTGCAGGCCCTGGCGATTGCGCTGGTGCTGGCCTGCGGCGTTGCGATCTTGCTGACCGCCTTTGGCATGTACCGCGCCCTGGACGAAACCCGGCGCGCCTATTACGAGCGTAACCGCTTCGCCGACGTCTTCGTTCAGGCCCGCCGCGTGCCCGACAGCCTGCTGCCCGAGCTGCGCGCGATACCCGGTATCATGTCGCTGGAACCCGGCATCGTCGGCGATGCGATCCTTGATTTGCCTGACCGGGTTGTGACTGCCGTTGGGCACATCATTGCGCTGCCTGATGACAACGCGCACCTGCTGAACGTTCCGATCCTTCAGACGGGCCAGTATCCAGATGCCACCGCCCGTTTCGACGTTCTGGTGAATGAACCCTTCGCGCGCGCCCATGCCTACCGGCCCGGTGACAGCTTTGCGATCAATCTGAACGGCCAGAAACGGCAGTTGCGCATTGTCGGCACGGTGCAATCGCCCGAGTTCATCTATACCATCGGTCCCGGTGCACTGCTGCCCGACAACGCCGGCTATGCGATCATCTGGATGCCGCGACGGGCCGCTGCTGCGGCGTTTGATATGGCCGGGGCGTTCAATTCTCTGTCCGTCAAACTGACAAGCGGCGTACAGCCGCAACCCGTGATCGACGCGATCGACACGCTGCTGGAACCCTACGGCGGGCTGGGCGCGCATGATCGCTCGCAGCACCCGTCTGACGCGTTCCTCAGCGCCGAGATCACCCAGCTGCGCAGCATGGCGTCGATATTGCCGCCGATTTTCTTCGGCATCTCTGCCTTCCTTGTCAGCATGGTCATGGGACGGGTGATCGCGCTGGAACGCAGCGAGATTGGCCTGTTGAAGGCGCTCGGCTATTCCAACGTCGAGGTCTGCCTGCACTACCTGATGCTGGCCGGGTTGATTGCCGTGGTTGGCATTCTCATCGGTTGGGGCACCGGTGCCTGGCTGGCCCGAAATCTGGCACGCCAATTCGCCGAGTTCTACGAATTTCCCTTTCTGATCTACAACATCTCGCCCTGGATCTATGCCATGGCGGGTCTGGCCGCCCTGTTGGCTACCGTGCTGGGGGCAACCCGCGCTGCCCTCGCTGCTGCCCGACTGGCACCGGCCATTGCCATGCAGCCCCCCGCCCCGCCCAACTTCAAACGCTCGGCAATCGACGTGGCGATGGCTTCGGCCCGCCTGTCGCAGCCCACGATCATGATCCTGCGCAGTTTTCTTCGTTGGCCACTGCGCAGTTTGATGACGGCGTTGGGGCTGGCCATGGCGGTCGCGGCAGTCGTGGCATCAACCTTCTTCAATGACGCATTGGACTCCATCGTCGACAACGCGTTCTACGCCTCGAACCGGCAGGACGTGATGCTGCTGTTTGCCCAGGACATGCCGCTTGCCACGCTGGAAGATGTGCGGCGCCTGCCAGGTGCGCTTCAGGTCGAAGGCCAGCAACTCCACTCGGCCGTTCTGCACCACGGATCACACCAAAAGAACGTTGCGATCGAGGCCCGCCTGCCAAACCCCGATCTCAGCCGCGTGGTCGACGCCAAGGGCCGGATCGTAAACGCCCCACCAGGCGGAATTGTCCTGTCCGAGCGGCTGGCAGACCAATTGCGGGTCACCGCTGGCGACGTGATCGAGGCAGAATTCCTGACGGGGCGGCGCGAAACCTTTGCCTTGACGGTCACAGGCACCGTCAATCAATACTTCGGCCTCGGCGCCTATATGGATCTGGAATACCTCAACGCGCTGTTCCGGCAAGCCCCGCGCATCTCGGTTGCGAATGTTGCGCTCGACGAAACCCGCACTGACGCGTTGCATCGCGCCTTGAAAGATATCCCCAAACTGGCCGGGCTGGTGATGCTGTCCGACACCAGACGGTCATTCAACGAGACCATCGAAGAGAACATCGTGATCATGAACACGATATATATCACCATCGCGGTCCTGATCACTGTCGGCGTTGCCTATAACGGCGCGCGGATACAGCTGTCGGAACGCGCGCGGGAACTCGCCAGTCTGCGCATCCTCGGGTTCACACGCGGCGAGGTCTCTTACATCCTGATGGGAGAGACGCTATTGCTGGCCCTTTTGGCACAACCGCTTGGCTGGCTGTTCGGCGCCTGGATATCCAAGGCGATGGCCGATGGCTTCACCAGCGATCTGTATTCCATTCCGCTGGTGCTGAAACCGGCGACATACTCTAACGCAAGCCTGGTTGTGCTGGCCGCAACGGTCGCTTCTGTCCTGATCGTGCGGCGGCGTCTGGACCGGCTGGATCTGGTGGCCGTCATGAAAACAAGGGAGTGATGCCATGTCATTGAAACCACGAACCATTGGTTTGGCCGGGGTTGGCGCAGCGGTTCTGCTTGGGTTGGCCTACACTTCCTTTCAGACCGACCCGGTCCCGGTTGACCTGGCCGAAGTTACCCGGGGCCCGATGCAGGTCACCATCGATGCTGATGGCAAAACCCGCATTCGCGAAATCTTCGAAGTTGCCGCCCCATTCACCGGGACGGCAATGCGGTCGCCGGTGGCGGTCGGCGATCCGGTTGTGGCCGGTGAAACCATTGTTGCCATTGTTGAACCCACCGCGCCGGGCCTGCTGGATACACGAAGCCGCGTGCAAGCCGAAGCCGCCACACATGAGGCGGAAGCGGCCTTGAACGTTGCCCAGACGGAACTGCGCAAAGCAACGGACGATGCGGCCTATGCGCTGAACCAGCACGAACGCACCAAGAAGCTGGTCGAAAGGGCGGTTGCCGCGTTCACACAGTTAGAAGCGACGGCCCTGCAACTGAATGCGGCAGACGCGGGCGTTGCAGCGGCACAGGCGCGGGTGGCGATGGCCGAGGGCACGTTAGAACGCGCGCGCGCAGCGCTGATCGAACCAAATGGCTCTGGCGAGGTCGGGCAAAGCTGTTGCGTCCAGTTGCTGGCCCCGGCCGACGGTCTGGTTCTGTCGATTGCGATGATCAGTGAACGCCCTGTGACGGCCGGTGCAAACCTGCTGCGCATCGGCGACCCGGCCGATCTCGAACTGACCGTTGATCTTCTATCCAGCGACGCGGTGCGCATCGCCCCCAATGCGAACGCCAAAGTCAAACGCTGGGGCGGGAACACCCCGCTTGCGGCCCGGCTGAAGCGGATCGAACCGACCGCACACACAAAAATCTCGGCTTTGGGAATTGAAGAACAGCGCGTTGATGCGGTCTTCGCATTGACAACGCCAGTCGAAGAACGCCCCGGTCTGGGGGCGGGCTTCTCGGTCTTTCTTCGCATAATCGAATGGCAAGCTGATGACGCGCTGCGCCTGCCGGTCAGTGCGCTGTTCAAGAATGATACCGGCTGGGCAGTCTATGTCGCCCAAGACGGCATCGCGGCGATGCGCGCAGTCGAAATCGGCCAGCGCAACAATCAAGTGGCTGAGGTTTTGTCGGGCCTGTCGGTCGGTGAACAGGTCGTTCTGCACCCAAGTGACCGGATGCTGCCCGGCATCGAGATCATTGATCGCCGGGAATTGTGATCAGCCGCTAACCCAAGTGTCAGTTGGTCGGCGTCTTCTGCGCCCGCGCGATCGCATCCTGACCCATCTCGACAAGCTTACCGGTTTCCGCGGTGTATTGGTCGATGGCTGTTTGCAGAAACTCGGCCTGAAGATGGCGCATATCTTCGGGGTCTTTGCTGTGCAGGATCGCATGTTGGGTCTTAACGTCCTCCCTGACCCTTTCCGCCAGAAAGCTCAAAACCTCACTGTTGAAATCACTCAGGAATTCCAGCCAGGCCAGTGGCCCAAGACCCGCCTCTTCAACGCTGGCGATTGTCTGTGACACGGCGTCCGGATCGCGGTCTTCGCCGGTTTGGGATGATGTCTGTTGGTCAGCCATGATTATAGCCCCCTTTTGCGGTTTGGCATGCAAGCATCATCGCCAATTCGTTTTGTGCCTTGATCTGCATCAACCAAAAGGCGGGCCCTGGGACCAAAATCACCTCTGAGCTTTCGGAGGCACCCATGACCCATGGCCATTCCCCTGCCGAGGTCGCGGACCGCCTGTCGGTTCCGCAACGCCCCGGCCATCTGCGCGACATGATCTACGGCGCAATCGACGGGGCCGTCACGACTTTTGCGCTGGTTTCGGGCGTGCAGGGCGCCGGGCTTTCGCCGACAATCATCGTCACGCTTGGTCTGGCCAATGTGCTTGCTGACGGATTTTCCATGGCGGCGGCGAATTATTCAGGCACCAAGGCCGATTCAGATGATCGACGCCGTTTGCGGCAGATCGAAGCGCAGCAGATCGCCGACAACCCCGAAGGAGAATTGGCCGAGCTGCGCCATATTCTGGCCCTCAAAGGGCTGAGCGGTCCGGTGCTGGACGCCGCTGCCACGGCCATTGCCAGGGATCACGACAATTGGATCGACCTGATGCTGGTGGATGAATACGGCCTGCCTCCGGCCAGTCCGCGCCCGCTTCCCGCAGCCCTGGCCACCTTCATCGCATTCCTGCTGGCCGGTCTTGTGCCGCTGGTGCCCTATCTGTTTGAGTTGACGCAGGCATTCCCGATCTCAATCGCGGTCACCGGGTTGGTGTTTTTTGCCATCGGCACCGCAAAAAGCCGCTGGTCGCTGGCGCCTTGGTGGCGCTCGGGACTTGAAACCGCCGGAATCGGAACCATCGCGGCAACCATCGCCTACGCAACAGGTGCCGCCGTTCAATCGTTCGTCGGCTGAGGATCTTTTCAGCTTCAGCCACCGCAGGGCTTTGCACTTTTCATCCCGCACGGCCTTCACTTCGTCCAGCATAGGCGCTGACGCTGCTCTGAATATCTGTCCGGTGGCCTCAACAACCTGCCGACCAGCGCACGGAACGACGCTTGATCGCTCAGTACAGGCCATCCTGCAGGATATGATCGTGGCCCAGATCCTCCAGCCCGCTGGCGATCTGATCGGCAACCCGGGGATGAGACATCAGGTAGTCCGAGGTTGGCCGATCATGGCGTTCTTCGGCCAGGGCCAACGCTTCGGGCCATTCCGCGGCGCTAAAGTCGCCCCGCCCCACCCACATCAGCGCGACCAGCTCGTGGCGTTCATCGACGTCGAGCGCTTCAATCTCATCGCGCAACTCATCCAACAGCAGATCTCCGGGCGTTTCCTGCAATGTCGCGGGAACCTCATCATCGCTTTCGTTGCCGCCCAGGTTCGGCGTAACCTCTGCCTCGCGCCCCATCACGGCCCGCAATTTCTCGATCAGCCGTCGCATGTATTCTGAACTGATGTTCAGCTCAATATCATCGCGCTCCATATCAAGCCTCCGGCCACATTGCGCGGATTTCACCCGGCAGACTCGCCCGCACGTCCGCCACTTCACCGCGCGAGATTTTGGCGTTCAATAATTTGAAAACCGTGGCGATGTCTTCGGCACCACGATAATCCAATACGTCACCCACCTGAGATTCAATTGCCGCTACGAAATCCACCGCATGGCGCTGTTTGACCGGCGTATTCTTTGGCACCCAGCCTTCAAAAAACATCCCCCGGATCAATAACGGCAGCTGTGCTGCGAATTGCGCGGTTTCATCCAGTTTCAGATGATCGCGAATTCCATGCAGCGTCACCCGCAACAAACGCAATGCGTCCCGGTGACTGATCCAGTCCAACCGCTCGATCAGCTCATTTACCCATTCGTGGGTTTGCTGCACGGTGTGGTCGATCACTTCCAATCCCTTGGCAGACATGGCTTTGCCCTTCCTCACTCGTCTTCGATCGGTTTCATATCGACGTCACGGGCCAATCCCGGTTTGCCCAGTATTCGATTGAACAAAACCGTCGTCATACCACCCAGCCCCAGCAGGACGACCGTGTAATTGACCACCCACCCGACAAACGGAATGAAATTGAGAATGGTAATTACGACAATCGCGACGGCCAAAGCGGCCAGTCGGGCGATGTTCGACAGATCCGTCTTTTGCCCAAATACGTGCAATGCCTTTATTGCAATCGCATAAATTCCCAGCAGATACCCCAGCATCCACGCAAGGATGATTGCCAGAATTAGAATAGGCACCAATGGCAATCCTACAATCGTAAGCGCCGTGATCGGCACCAGACCAAACAGCATGGACAAACCGATAATGCCGATCAGAAACGCGCGCCCGGGGCTTTGCGCAATTGGGGCGCGCGTACGCTCAACCAGTTTCGGCGCGAATGACAGAAGGATCGCGCCAATGACAACCATCAAAAGCAACGTGATCAAAAACCCCGAGAAAAGCGAAATGAACGAAGGCAAGATCGGAAATTCGGGCCGTGCCCAGCCGCCGTGAATATCGCTGACCAGATCCAGCTTTTTCAATTGCGTGAATTGGACCCGGTCCGGTGCGGCGACGTCCCCAGGCACGTCAATCTGCGCGTCCGAAGAATATCGTAGCTGTCCCAGGACTTCCGCATCAGGGCCAAATCGAATGGTATCCGCGACCAACCAGGCATCGCCCGCTATGCGCGCGTTCAGGATCACCTCGCCGCCCATCGCGGTCAGCGCCCCTTCGACGGGTCCGTCAATCGTCAGCGTGCCGCCAAATAGCCTGGCATTTCCGCTGGTTACAGCGCCTTCTGCAGTTCGGACCGAGAACCCGCTGACGGTCAGATCTTCGCCCACTGTACCGCGCACAGTCACCGCACCACCTGCTGCGTACAGGTCTGCTCCGGTCGTTGCATCGATATCCACATCGAAGCCGACGACATGCGCATCGCTGCCGGATGTCCCTTTTACGGCAACCGAATTTCCGGCCGCAAAAATATCCCGACTGCCCTGAAATGTCTCATTGATTCCACTGCCTGCGACGTAGTCGTCACCGCCATGGCTATTGGAAACGCTATCGGCGACCGCGGCGGTCGCGGTAAGCCAAAGCGCCACCAAACCGAATAAAACGCATTTGCCCGTCATGTCCCCCTCCTGCGAGTTCACTCGGCACAGAATTATCGCAAGTTGGTCGAAAAATTTTGATGCGGATCAATCACGGTGCAATCGCAACAGCTATTTTCGTGATAAGATCAACCGCGCCGCCCAAACCGGCGCCCTTTCATTCCGGAGGCACAAATGGCACGCAATTCAATTCGCACAACACCAACGACCGAACCGTCGCGGTATTCCATCTTTCAGACACTTCAGAATGAATTCGACAACGTCTTCGATCGCCTTCGCCATCACTCAACCGACGGCGACGAAGCTTATGGCTGGCCGTCGAACATGCCGCTCATGCCTGCGCTGGACGTCGCTGAATCTGACGAGATGGTGGAGATGACGGCCGAAATTCCAGGCGCGAAAGAATCCGATCTGGACGTCTCGGTGACGGGCGGCGTCCTGACGATCAAAGGCGAAAAAAGCAGCGACCGTCGGGAAGACGAAAAAGATTACCACCTGGTCGAACGGCGCTACGGCAGTTTCAGTCGCCGGGTCAACCTTGGCTTTGACCCCGAGGGCGACGCAATCGACGCGAAATTCGCCGACGGCGTTCTGCGAATTAAAATTGGAAAACCCGCAGAAGCGAAATCGACGACTCAGAAAATCGAAATCAAGTCGAAATAGCCGCCCGTGGGTCTGTTTCGATCCGCCGCTCCGGCGACAGACCTTGCGCATCGACATAGGCAATAATCGTCTCGGCGCCCGCGTGAGTGGTGCGACCCGCTGCATAGTTGATGCGCATCACAGAATTGCGCAGATCCACGGCACTGGGTCGCGCACCAGATATCTGGTCGTATTCGTCAGCGGGCGATGAACTGTCTGCCCCGTGCACCTTCAGACGTATGACCTGGTTTGGCCAATGCCGTCACTCATTGAAGTCACGCATTGCCCAACAACCACTTCGTGGATCAAATTGAGGTTGCTGCCTTTGCCTTGCGCGCCAGGGATTTCAGCAACGCCCCGATCAATGCGTTTGAAAGCTTCGGTCCCTTGCCGATGCCGATGAAGGCGTCGTTGTCGCGTGTCGTCGATCTGCGTAGCGTGCAATGCCAGTGGCCATTCCTTTCGTTGGCAATGCCATCCATGCGCAGCGACCAGCCAGGGAATTCATGGTCGATCAGCAAGACCACCGCATCGACGGTTCCCAAAGCATCGGCTTCGATCAATTGCCGATCAACCTGCGGCATGGCGATCTCGACCAGATCAAACGCGCGTCGGGTCAGGGCTGGGTCATACTCGGGCAAGCGTTCGATTTCTTCTGCCAGAGCTTCAAGGTCACTTTTGGTCATTGTCAGCTCTCCGTTCATCGGGTGTCTCGGGTCGTGGTGAAGATCACCCAAGTCACCGCGCAAAAGATGATCCGGATCAATCCGCCGCTGTTTTTCGCCACCTACTCTGCCCTCGTGATGAGGATTTTCGGAGTGGGGCGATGGGAAAGAACGTCTTGTGGTTTGAATCGCTCGGGAAGGGCGATGTTGCGCTGGTCGGCGGCAAAAACGCCTCGTTAGGTGAAATGGTGGCCAATCTGGAGCCCAAGGGCATCAGCGTCCCGGCGGGATTTGCCACCACGGCCGGGGCCTACCGCCAGTTTATTGCCCAGAATGCCCTGTTCGACCGGATCAAAGCGGCGCTGGACGACCACGACACCGGAAACCAGACGCTTCAGGATACAGGTGCACGCATCCGAAAGATGATCATCGGTGCTGCCTGGCCGAAAGAGCTTGAGGATGACATCCGCGCTGCATACGCCGAGTTGGGCCAGCGTATCCGCAGCAAGGCTCCGTCGGTGGCCGTGCGCTCGTCCGCGACAGCCGAAGACCTGCCTGACGCCAGCTTCGCCGGCCAGCAGGAAACCTTTCTGAACGTCGTCGGTGCGGCTGATCTGCTTGCCGCCTGCAAGCGTTGCTATGCCTCACTTTTCACCGACCGGGCCATCACCTATCGCACGCTGCACGGCTTTGACCACCAGAAGGTGGCACTGTCGGTCGGCATCCAACAGATGGTGCGCGCCGATACTGGCGGGTCAGGGGTGATGTTTTCCATCGATACCGAATCCGGCTTTGACAAGGTGGTACTGATCAACGCCGCCTGGGGACTTGGCGAGAACGTCGTACAGGGCGCGGTCAGCCCTGATGAATACATGGTCTACAAGCCCTTCCTCGATGATCCGAACCTGGTGCCGATCATTGAACGAAGCATGGGCGCCAAGAAAATCAAGATGATCTATGGGCGCGGTACGCAGCAAACCAAGAACGTCCCGACATCGAAGTCCGAGCGCGCCGCTTTTGTACTGAGCGAGGATGAGATCCTGGCGCTGGCCCGTCAGGCAAAAACGATCGAGGACCACTACGGTCGGCCCATGGACATGGAATGGGCGCGCGACGGCGACACCGGCAAGCTTTTCATCGTACAGGCCCGTCCGGAAACTGTGCAGTCACGCGCTGACGTGTCGGCCCTGAAATCCTATACGCTGACTTCCACCGGCAAGCGCTTGCTGACCGGGCTCAGCGTTGGCAGTGCAGTGTCCACCGGACAGGTCTGCATGTTGGAATCGCCGCGTGACATCGACCAGTTTATCGATGGATCAGTCTTGGTGACTGCCATCACCGATCCCGACTGGGTTCCGATCATGAAGCGCGCCTCGGCGATCATCACTGACCACGGCGGGCGCACCTCGCATGCTGCAATCGTCAGTCGCGAACTCGGCCTGACGGCCATCGTCGGAACCGGCGATGCAACGCATGTGCTGCATGACCAGCAAGACGTCACCGTTTCCTGCGCTGAGGGTGAAGAAGGCCATGTTTACGCTGGCATCGCCGAGGTCGAGGTTGCAGACATCGACCTCGGCCAGATGCCCGACACGCGCACAGCGATCATGCTCAACATGGCCAATCCGGCAGCGGCGGCGCGGTGGTGGCGACTGCCCGCCGATGGCGTCGGCTTGGCGCGGATGGAGTTCGTGATCGGCAACACAATCCGGGTGCATCCGCTGGCCCTGACGCGTTTCGATCAGTTGACAGACCCGGCCGAGCGTCAACAGATTGATGATCTGACCAAAGGGTACGGCAACCGCGCCGATTACTTCGTCGAGACATTGGCCATGGGCCTGTCGCGGATCGCCGCCGTACAGTTCCCCAAGCCTGTCATCGTCCGGATGAGCGACTTTAAGTCCAACGAGTATGCTGACCTTCTGGGCGGGCGCGCATTCGAACCGGACGAAGAAAACCCGATGATCGGTTTTCGCGGTGCCTCCCGTTATTACTCAGACGCTTACAAGGATGGCTTCGCATTGGAATGCCGCGCCATTCAACGCCTCCGGGGGCGGCTGGGCTTTACCAACGTGGTGGTGATGATCCCCTTCTGCCGCACCGTAGAAGAAGCCGACAATGTGCTGGAGGTCATGGCCGAAAACGGATTGGAGCGGGGCAAAGACGGGCTGGAGGTCTACGTCATGTGCGAAGTGCCCTCGAACGTCATTCTGGCCAAACAATTTGCCGAACGCTTCGACGGGTTTTCGATCGGCTCTAACGATCTGACGCAGCTGACCCTGGGCGTGGACCGGGATTCCGAGCAACTGGCCCAACTGTTTCAGGAACGTGACCCGGCCGTGCAATGGATGATCCGCGAAGTGATCACGCGGGCGCACGCAGCTGGCGCAAAAGTCGGCCTCTGCGGTCAGGCACCAAGCAACGATCCTGAGTTTGCCAAACTGCTGGTCGACTACGGAATTGATTCCATCTCGGTCACTCCCGATGTCTTTGCAGCCGTTAAGGCCAACGTCGCGCGTGCTGAAAAACAGGCATGATGCATCCTCTGTAACCTGTCGTAAGGCTTCATTTTTCCACGCTTTTCTTTGTGTCGCCAAGAAACCGCAAGCGCGACGTCATCTGCGGGTAATGTCGGCCGCACTGTCCCAGTTACCGGGCCAACCTCCCACAAAATCTAAGCCAAAACTCGCCTGCGGGGATTCCTGCAGATAGGGATTTATCTGACTCGGGCTGCCTCGGGGGATTTGATACAACTTAGGGTAGATTTCCCGACCGAGGCGGACATGCAGGACGTTTTTGTAGACCCGAACACAGACGCGGCGACGTTGCAGGGCATCATCGACGCGGCGGTCGGTGAAACCACGATCCATCTGGCAGCGGGCACCTTTGTCTTCAACAGAACCGTGGTCATTGATCGCGACGATATCTCGCTGGTCGGGGCCGGCAGCGCGCAGACGACGATCATCGCCCACCCCACGCTCGGCAACGCGCCCGCGATCCAGCTTGGCCACGCCCTGCATCACCCGCAAATCGGCGACACCTATGAACTGGCAGCCCCTGCAAGGGCCGGTGCGACTGCGGCGGTGTTGGGTCAGGGCCACGGGGCGCAGGTGGGCGATTACCTCTATTTCACCCAGGAAAACACCGCCGCCTTCTTTGCCGAAATCGGCGATCAGGTCTGGCAGCAGGACAAGAACCTGCGCACCACATTGACCAAAGTAACAGTCGTTCAGGGCAACCGGGTCGAGTTTGAAACCCCGCTGGCCTTCGATTTCGACCCCGCCTATACGACGGTTGAAGATCGCCAAATCATCGACGGCAACACGCTCAGCGGGATTACAATCCGCGGCGGCTGGGGCACCGCCGAGGCTTCGGATTTTTCCAACACCGCGCCACAGGCGATGGGCAGTACGATGATCATGATCGGCGGAACGGCAAACGCAACGCTGTTCGATATCTCGATCCAGGATGCCGCCTCACACGGGATCACGGTGGCGGACAGCACTGGGCTGACAGCGCGCGACATCACCATCGACGGGGCCGTGAACAAGGGCATTGGCGGCAACGGCTATGGCCTGTGGATCCGCGATGTTCAGGACAGCAGCTTTCGCGACCTTACGATCATGGACATGCGCCATGCGGTCACCTTTGCCAGCTATACCTCGGCCACCGGCAACGACCTCCACGTCGCCAAAACCAACCGGGATATCAACTTCCACGGCGGGCGGGACCAGCACAATACCGTGGTCGTCGACAGCTCAATCCGTTCGGGCCCTGAGGAGGGCTACCTCGCCCCAACACTCTTCGTGAACGAGGGCACCAACTATGGCGCCCCGACCGAGGCCGCCGCCAACCTCGTCACCTTTCGCATTGTGGACGGCACCATTCGGGCGGAAACGGTCACCGCCCATGAATACGGCGCGACCCTGCACCTCAAAGGCGGCCCTGACACGGCGATCACCGGGCCTGGAAATGATTATGTCGATCTGGGCGCTGGCGATGATACCGCGCGAACCTCGGTCGGCTACGACAGCCTGATCGGCGGGCCGGGCGAGGGTACCGCGATTTTCGCAGCCAGCCTCAACGCCTATGCCACCCGGTGGGAGGGCGCGACGCTGATCGTGGAAACCGGGTCGGCCCGAACCCGCCTTAGCGAGTTTGAATGGGTCGTCTTCGACGACAAGACATTCGGCTTCGCCAGCGTTGAAACCAGATCGGCACATGCGCTGGAAAGCTGGGTCGACACCGGCGGAGCCGGGCTGGCACACGTCACCGGCGGCAATGGCTGGGAACGGATCTGGGTCGGCACATCTTCGCAGATGGGTGACAAACTGAATGCAATCGCCCTGCTGGGTGGGGATGATCTGGACATTTTCGGCAACGACCTGCGTAACCACGCCCTCGGGAATTCCGGCGCAAACCGGATCGAGGGCGCGGGCGGAAATGATCGTCTGGTCGGGCTGATGGGTGATGATGTTCTGTTGGGCGGCGATGGCAACGATTCACTGGTTGGTGGCCCTGGCGATGACGTCCTGGTCGGCGGGAATGGCCAGGACGATCTGATCGGCGGCACGGGTGCCGATACATTCGTGGCCACGCAAGGCCGCAATATCGTTCGCGATTTCAACCTAGACGAAGGGGACGAGTTCATCTTCAACAGCGACAGAACCAACAGCCTTGCCCCCGCGCTTGCGGCACATCTGGCCGGCACCAACACCGGATCGGCATTTTCGTTTGAGACGGTTTGGATCGACGGGACACAAAGTGTCCAGATCACCGCCCTGAACGCCGAGGCGCTGATCCTGTTCGACACCACATGGGACGATTTCTTCTAAAGCGCTATTCGGAACACCTGATCCGCTATCGAAATCGCCTGCGCCCGGTGCGCGCCAAAAGCGCGCGCAAGACCGGCCCCGCTGGTCTGGCGATCCATTCATGCTCTGCCCACGTCCGACGCCCCATCAGGACCAGCGCTTCGCTGCCATTTCGGCCAGGAAACCACAGAACATTCCGCCCAAGAGAATGGCGCCAATGATCGGCGCGGTCGCAATCATGAACAGATATTCCACCATCAAAGCAACCATATCCTGCAAGGCCTCGACCGGGCCGCCATACCGCATTCGCGTCGAATTCAGGGTCATCTGATAGCCACCCCAGGCCAGCAGGCACCAGAACAGCGTCGCCAGCACCGTGCTGAGGCCGACGCCAACGGCCCGCACCACCCCGTCACCGGAACGCGGCCCCATGATACGCCAACCCATCAGAAATCCGAACGCAGTGTTAACCTCGTGCAGCCACTTGGCCGGTGTCCCTTCCGGCAGCACGCCCATGACCATATCGGACACAAGCCACGCCAGCACTGCAAATGCGGCGGCCCCGATAAGCTTTGCGGCGGTTGGCATTGTGCGAAAACCCCTGCACCCCTGTTTCGCAGTGACTTTCCGTCAGGAACGCCGGTCGCGCAAGCCCCGCTGAAAACTCCGGTTAACTAATCCCGGCCCCACCGCAACAGCGCGGCGACACGAGCGGCAATCGAACGCCGCTGGATTTGCAGGGTCCGCGCCTATCAGTTTTCACGTTCCTGCGCGATGATCTGCTGCAATTGCTCCAGCGGCACCGCGCCCGGAACCAGCGTGTTGCCGACAACGAAACTGGGCGTACCGCTGATGCCAAGCGCCGCCGCAAGCGCACGCGAATTTTCGATGTGCTCATCTATTTCGGGCGCATTCATGTCCACGCGCAGCTGATCAACGTCCAGGCCGTTATCGCGGGCCAGCTTTAAGACGCTGGCCAGTTGCGCCTGCCCCTTCATCGACATCAGCGCCCAGTGAAACGCCTCGTACCCGTCCTGATTGCGCGCCGCCAGCGCCACGCGCGCGGCCTCGACCGACCCTTCGCTGAGGATCGGAAACTCGCGCATGACCAACCGAACGTTCGGGTCGCTTTCAAGCAAGCTGGCGACCGCCTCGCTGGATTCACGGCAGAAGTGACAATTGTAGTCGAAGAATTCGACAACCGTGACGTCTCCGTCCGGGTTTCCAAGAACCTCTGCCTGCGGATCATTGAACAACAGCTCTTCATTCTCGACCAGCGCGGCCGCGGCACTTGCGGCCTGTTCGGCCTGTTCGCGCTGTTGCAGGATCGCCACCGCTTCCATCACGATTTCCGGATTTTCGAGTATTGTTTCCAGAACCAACCGCTTCACATCTTCCGTGGTCAGCGATTGTGCATGCACCGGCGCAATTGCAAGAATCGTTACGAATAAAGCGGCAAACAGTCGATACATCAGGTTTCCAACTCTCTTATGTGGCGCCCCCTATGGGTCGCCGTGATGGCGTTCCGGTTCACTCTATCCCCTATTATCGCGGCGTGCAGAAGCCTCTGACACGGCTTGGCGGCAATTTTCCCGCCAACATGCGCAAAACAGGCACCGCAGGGTGGCCATCGCGATGCAGTGACACCCGCAGAAGACCCCATAGCGCGTTGAAATAGAAGGTAAATTCAGCAGTTCGGTGATGATTGTCCCCGAACCGGAAACAATGTTTTGCCTGCCGCCCTACCCCGATCAAGCGCCGCGCACTGCGCATCAACACTGCGTGAAGACTTTGGCAACTGCGCAACACAGGCATGTTTTTGCGCATTTAGACGCTGCATAAGTTCGGGAAATCAGTAAAAGCGGTGTGGGGATACCCGAAACGGATGCGCAGCGCCGCCGGCCAAGACAGCAGTTGTGACAGCAAACCTGCGAAACAGGAGACGTAGAAGATGTTTACACGTAGAGAGGCGCTTGTCGCGTCAGGGGCGGCCGGGCTTGTTGCCGCCACGGCTGGATCAGCCACTGCCCAGTCAGCTTTCAAACTGCCCGAGAAGTTCAATCCGCGCGAAGTGCGCGTCGACAAGGATATCGCGACCAACACGATCATCATCGTGACAGGTAAGCATTTCCTTTATCACGTCGGCGAAAAGCCGGGCAAAGCCGTACGCTATGGCGTCGGTGTTGGACGCGCCGGACTTGAATTCAAAGGGACGGCCGTGATCGGCGCCAAGAAAGAATGGCCCAGCTGGACCCCGACCCAGGACATGATCCGACGTGAGCCTGAGAATTACGCCCAATGGGCCGATGGCATGCCCGGTGGCCCGAAGAACCCGCTGGGCGCGCGCGCGCTGTACCTGTTCCAGAACGGCGCCGACACCTTCTTCCGCATCCACGGCACGACCGTGCCACGCTCGATCGGAACTTCCGTGTCAAACGGCTGCATCCGCATGATCAACGAGCATGTGACGCATCTGTATGACCGGACCGCGATCGGCACCAAGGTTATCGTCGTCTGACACCGGGACGACTGATCAGAACAGGGGCCGCCCGATTGGGTGGCCCTTTTTTGTTGCGCGCACCGCGTCCTTTACTGGCGACATTACGCGAACGCCTGCCCAAAACAGGGCGCGCACCGGGCGTAAGCTTTTCCGATAACGTTCAGTCGGTCACGATGGCGCCTCAGCCCCCCAGCGCAAGCTGTTTGCCCCAAACGCCCGCACCATCGCGATACCACTGCCGCAACAGCGCCCGTTCCTCGGGTTCGATGAACGACAGGTTGGCGGGCGGCATCGCATGGGTGACGGCAGCCTGCAGATAGATCTCTTTCGCAGCCGCCGCGATCTGCAAATCAGTTTCTAGATGCACAGCCTTCGGGGCACGGTGCAGCCCGTCCCAGGACGGTTCGGCCGCGTGACACATCGAACAGCGCCCCTGCACGATATTGCGCGCATCCTCCCAGCTGTCGACCTGCATAAACGCTGTTTCCGAGGCTGTTGGCGCGCGATCCTCCTCCTCTGCCATCGGCGCGGTCGATAACCACATGATTGCAAGGAACAAAGCTGCCGTCACGAACCACGTCCAATGCGGGTTCCCCTTCTTTGCGTGATGCGTGTTGAACCAGTGCCGGATCGTCACACCCATCAGAAACACCAGACTGGCGATGATCCAGTTGAAGTCGGTCGCAAAGGCCAGCGGGTAATGCGTGGACAGCATCAGGAAGATGACCGGCAGCGTCAGATAGTTGTTGTGGGTCGAACGTAGCTTGGCGATCTTGCCGTATTTGGCATCCGGTTCCCGCCCCGCCTGCAGGTCCGCCACGACGATCCTCTGGTTCGGCATTATGATGAAAAAGACGTTTGCGGACATGATCGTCGCGGTGAAGGCACCCAGGTGCAACAGCGCCGCGCGCCCGGTGAAGACCTGCGTGTAACCCCATGACATCACGGTCAAAAGAACGAACAGCAGAACCATCAGAGTTGTCGGGCTTTCACCCAGCGGCGACTTGCAAAGGAAATCATAGATGATCCAGCCGACAGCCAAAGAGCCTGCGGAAATCAGGATCGCCTGCCACAGTGCCAGATCGGCAACCGCAGGGTCGATCAGGAACATCTCGGCACCGACCCAGTACACCACCGCCAGCATCGCCGCCCCGGATAACCAGGTGGCATAGCTTTCCCATTTGAACCAGGTCAGATGCTCGGGCATGGCTTCGGGCGCGACGAGGTATTTCTGGATGTGGTAGAACCCACCCCCGTGAACCTGCCATTCCTCGCCATCTGCCGGGCCGGGGATGGACCGGTTCAGGCCAAGATCCAATGCGATGAAATAGAACGACGACCCGATCCAGGCGATCGCCGTGATGACGTGGATCCAGCGAACCGCAAAGGCCAGCCATTCCCACATGATTGCAAGGTCCTGCATTTTTTGTCCCAGCCTCCCGCGCTTGTCTAAGTCCGTTTGCCGAACGATCTCAAAAACTTCCAAACAGACCCGATCGCAGCCAATCCTCCTGCGACTGAACCAATTATCACTAGCAGAGCGTACATTCTGCCGAAACGCGCTTCTGTCCCGTGAACAAACCGATGCGACATCAGCTTGACCCACGGATATTCCACGCAGCGCCTCGTTCGTTCCGTGGTTGGTGTGGCTCCGGTCACTTCACGCACACGCCAACCGTCGCAAAACCCGTCATCAACATAGATCACTTGACCAAAGTTCAGCGTCTGAGGCGCCGGCTCCTCAGACCGCAAATTCTCATCATCCATGAGAAATAGAATGGCCAGTATTACGGTAACCAGAACGATCGTAGCGGCACCGAAACGAGCCAAACGCATCAGCTGCCCCGATACGTCGAATAACCGAACGGCGAAAGCAGCAGCGGCACGTGGTAGTGGTCGGCCTCGGACATGCCGAAACGGATCGGGATCTCGGACAGGAAACGGGGATCTTCGGGCGGTGTTCCAACCTTGTTGAGGTAGTCAGCGCAGTTGAAGAACAGCTCGTAAGTGCCTGTCTCAAATTTATCTTCCGGCAGAATCGGCACGTCCGTCCGGCCATCGGCATTTGTCACCGCTTCACCGATCTTCCGGTGGCTGTTGCCCGTGACCCGGTAGAGCGTGATCGTAATCCCCTCGGCTGGGCAGCCGTTCGCCGTGTCCAGCACGTGGGTGGTAAGATAACCGGTCATGGACGCCTCCGCTTTGCACATCTAAGAAAGGGCTATCACCCCATGGGGGCGCGTCAAGATGGATAGATACATGCGTTACGACAGAGATTTTCGCGGCCACGGGCCAAATTCAACCGATCCGAAGTGGCCAAATGGCGCGAAGATCGCCGTGCAATTCGTTGTAAATTATGAAGAAGGTGGCGAAAACTCCATTGCCCATGGCGATGCTGCGTCCGAGGCTTTTTTGTCCGAAATCGTCGGCGCCGCCGCCTGGCCCGGTCAGCGCCACTGGAACATGGAGACGATCTATGACTTCGGCGCGCGCGCCGGTTTCTGGCGTTTGCACCGGATGTTCACCACTGCCGGGATTCGCCCGACGGTCTTTGCCGTCGCGACGGCGCTGGCGCGCGGGCCGGAACAGGTTGCCGCGATGAAGGCAGCAGAGTGGGAGATTGCGACCCACGGGCTTAAGTGGATCGAATACAAGGATTTTTCCGAAGCGGACGAACGCGACCACATTGCGAAAGCCATCGCGCTGCACACCGAAGTCGTCGGGGAACGCCCGCGCGGGTTCTACCAAGGCCGTGCCTCGACGAACACCGTCCGCCTGGGGGCCGAGGCGGGGTTTGATTACCTGGCAGACAGTTACGCGGATGAGCTTCCGTATTGGATTAACTTTGGCGATCAACCCGCTCTGATCGTTCCCTATACGCTGGACGCCAACGATATGCGCTTTGCCACGCCGCAGGGGTTCAACTCGGGCGATCAGTTCTATGCCTACCTCAAGGACAGCTTTGATGTGCTCTATGCCGAAGGACAGGCCGGATCGGCCAAGATGATGTCCATCGGCCTGCATTGCCGCCTGGCCGGGCGACCAGGTCGGGCTGCGGCGGTGCAACGGTTCATCGACTATGCGCTGGGCCACGCCGACGTCTGGTTCCCGACCCGGCTTGAGGTTGCGGACCACTGGCGCGCAACCCACCCCTATCAGCCCCAATCCAGCCCGTCCCAAATGGATAAGGATGCCTTCGTCGCTGCCTATGGCGGCATCTTCGAACACTCGCCCTGGGTTGCCGAACGGGCCCATGCGCTAGAACTCGGCCCGGCCCATGACAGCGCGACGGGCCTGCACAACGTCCTCTGCCGGGCATTCCGAACCGCGAATCAGGGCGAACGTCTGGGCGTCCTGACCGCCCATCCGGATCTTGCTGGCAAACTGGCGGCGGCAAAAAGGCTGACGGATGAATCCACCTCGGAACAGGCCAGCGCCGGCCTTGATGCGCTGACGGCGGACGAACACGCCACCTTTACCCGCCTCAACACCGCCTACACAGAAAAGTTCGGCTTCCCCTTCATCATTGCCGTGCGCGACCACGACAAGGCGGGCATCCTCGCCGCATTCGAGCGCCGTATCAACAACACCCGCGACACCGAATTCGCCGAGGCTTGCCGACAGGTCGAACGCATTGCCGAGTTCCGTCTGATGGACCTGCTGCCGTGACGAAGATCGCCATCGAGCCGCTGACGTCAAAGGCGTTCGCGCCCTTTGGCGACATCCTGCAAGCCACTGGCGAGCCTACGAAAATCATCAATCAGGGCAAATGTGGGCGCTGGCATGATCTGGCAACGCTCGACTTTGCGGAAGGGCGCGCCGGGATCAGTCTGTTCCGGGCAGTTGCGCGCGCCGTGCCCTTTGCGCAGGACCTGGTCGAGCGGCATCCGGAAGGCTCTCAGGCGTTCGTGCCCATGTCGGAACATCCCTGGCTGGTGATCGTCGCCGAAGACATCGGCGGACAGCCCGGTCGCCCCAGCGCGTTCGAGGTTCCGCCCCACACCGGGATCAATTTCCACCGGGGCACCTGGCACGGCGTCCTGACCCCGCTGCATGCGCCGGGCCTGTTTGCGGTTATCGACCGGATCGGTACAGGCGACAATCTGGAAGAATTTTACTTCCCAAAGCCCTATATAGTCGGCTAGTTTTCGCCGACAACGAGATGTTGGCACGCGACCTATTCGTGTAGCCGCACAAAAACCTGGCCGCTTTGCGGGCACAACCAAAGGGACAGACATGGCCGACGCATCGATCGGAACGCCAGAGCAGCTGCGCGATCCAAACTATACACCTCCAATGGGACAGGCGATCCCGCTGGGCATCCAGCATGTGCTGGCAATGTTCGTTTCCAACGTTACACCGGCGATCATCATCGCGGGTGTCGCGGGCTTTGGATTTGGTTCACCCGATGTCGGCACGCTGATCTACATGATCCAGATGTCGATGTTCTTTGCGGGCATCGCCACATTGATCCAGACCATCGGCATCGGCCCGGTCGGGGCCAAGCTGCCCATCGTTCAGGGCACGTCCTTCGCTTTCCTGCCGGTGATGATCCCGGCCATGGTGGGGGCTGGCACCGCCGGGCTTGCCGGGCTGATGGGCGGCGTCATCATTGGCGGCATCTTCCACTTCATCATCGGCTTGTTCATCAAGCGTATCCGCTTTGCGCTGCCGCCGCTGATCACCGGGCTGATCGTGCTGATGATCGGTCTGGCGCTGATCAAGGTCGGTATTGAATACGCCGCAGGCGGTGCCGGAGACTTCAACCGCAGCAAGGAAACATGGGGCGGCATCGGAAACTGGACGCAGGCGCTGGTGGTGATCGTGGTGACCCTTGGCATCAAGTTCTATGCCAAAGGCTTCCTCTCTGTCGCAGCCGTCCTGATCGGTCTGATCGCCGGTTACATCCTGGCCTTCGTGATGGGCGATGTCAGCTTTGGCAGCATCGGCAACGCTTCGTGGTTTGCCCTGCCCCAGCCCTTCGCCTTCGGCTTCGAAATCAACGGAGCCATCGTCATCGGTATGTGCCTGATGGCCTTCATCTCGGCCATTGAAACGGTCGGCGACACCTCGGGCATCACCAAGGGTGGCGCGGACCGTGAAGCAACGGATGAAGAGGTTCAGGGTGCAACCTTCGCAGACGGCGTCGGAACAGCCGTCGCCGGCATCTTCGGCGGCCTGCCCAACACCTCGTTCAGCCAGAACGTCGGTCTGATCGCCATGACCGGCGTGATGAGCCGTCATGTGGTCACCATTGGGGCGTTGTTCCTGATCGGGGCCGGGCTGGTTCCCAAAGTCGGGGCGATCGTCAATACGATCCCGATCCAGGTTCTGGGCGGCGGCGTCATCGTCATGTTCGGCATGGTCGCAGCGGCAGGCATCAACATGCTGTCGGACGTGAACTGGAACCGGCGCAACATGATCATCTTCGCGATCTCGCTGTCGATCGGCCTTGGGCTGCAACAGGTGCCGGACGCGATGGCCTTCCTTGGGACCACGATGAAGATCCTGCTGACCTCGGGCCTGCTGCCCGCAGCGGTCATCGCGATCGTGCTGAACCTGATCCTGCCGGAGGAGCTTGACTGACAAAACGTCAAAGCACTGAAAACACCAAAGGCCCCCGGACACCGGGGGTTTTTTTTCATGCGCCAACTTGTGCAGGGCCAAGCCCGTCTGACGCAGTCAGGCGCCAGCCCCCCATTGTGCACGGAACCAAAGCGGGGATACTGTTGAAGAAGTCGATGTTTTGGTCGGCGCGTTGTTGAGCGAGAGGCGGCCGCGCGCCGTTTTCTTTCACGTTGGCACTGTTGCTGGCACCAACTTCGCCAGTTTCCGGAGGTTTTGAGCTGTTGCTGCGAGTTGGAACTGTTCGGTTGCGCCTTTGGGTCCTCGAAGCCGCATCATCTGCACGCCGATGTATCGTTTCAGGTGGGCAAAGAGCATTTCAACCTTCCGCCTTTGGATGAACGACGTCATGTAGGCATCTGTTTTTCGGATATCGCGAGCGACGTCTCGGGCGGCTTCGTGAACGGACCGCATAAGGCGTCTGCCGTCGTCCTTCGGACAGCATTGCGACTTCAGAGGGCATGCGTCGCAATCGTGCTTTGAGGCTCGGTATCTGATGAACCCGTCTTTGCTGCCATTGGGCTTTCGCGGTTTTGAGAAGTTCCGCCGATATGTTTGCAAGGCTTTGCCGGTCGGGCAAGTATAGCTGTCGGTCGCCGGGTCGTAGACAAAGTCTTCGCGTGAGAATGTGCCGTCAGTTCGTTTTGACTTATCCCAGACCGGAATGTGGGGTTCGATTTGACGTTCGTCCACAAGCCAGCCCAACATCTCGGCTGATCCGTAACCCGTATCACCCACAAGCTTGTCAGGTTTGATGCCAAACCGCTCATGTACACGATCGATCATCTCCCTTGCTGCCCGCGCCTCTGCAGGCCGGATCGGAGCCGTCGGCTCGACGTCCACGATGACTGCATTATCCAAATCGACCATATAGTTAGTGGAATAGGCAAAGTAGGCGGCTCCCCCGTCAGCCCCAGTCCAACGCGCTGCTGGATCAGCCGGTGAGATGTATTTGGGGACGACCTTGGTCGCAGCACCGAAGGCCACATCATCCAGCGTCTCGAGATATTCGTCGACGGCACGGGACGTCAGATCTGCTGGCAGTCCGTCTTTGCTTTCAACGCCGCGCGTCTGGTTTGCATTCGCGGGGATCAGACTGGCATCAACACCAAAGCTGTGGCCGCCAACCAGCCCCTCATCCATGCAGCGCTGCAAAACGACCTCGAACAAATGTCGGAACAAACCGCTCTCGCGGAAACGGCCATGCCGGTTCTTAGAGAATGTCGAATGGTCGGGCACTGGATCAGCCAAATCAAGCTTACAAAACCAACGATACGCCAGATTGACATGAACCTCTTCGCAAAGCCGTCGCTCGGAACGGATGCCCTGACAATAGCCCAACAACAGCATGCGGATCATCAGTTCAGGATCAATCGAAGGGCGGCCATTGGCACTGTAGTATGAAGCGAGCAAGGGGCGCACACCTGTCAGATCAAGGAAGCGATCAATTCCCCGGACGGGATGATCCTTCGGCACAAAACTCTCGATCGAGAACTCATAGAACAGCGCGCCTTGCGCAACTTGCCTTGGACCCATCATCGCCGAACCCTCCACCCTCAAAACAAGTGAATCAGAGCGTGCGCGGCCAATCAACGGACTTTTTCAACAGTATCCGGGGCCGCCGAGAATTCGTCAGCCCGCGCCGCGCCAAAGGCGGCCCGTCCTAAATCTCTGAATCGCCACAGGAATTACCTGCGCCAGCCCGCCGGTCCGCCGCGCGCCCTGCTAAGGACGGGCGTTCATCTTCGGGCATCGTTGCGGATCAAATGGATGATGCTTCAGCCCTGCCAAACGCACGGCTGCAGTGGCGTCGTCCTACGTGACCGCCCTAAGCTGCCTTCTTTTGCAGCTTGTCCATGATCCCGCGATAGCCACCTTCGGACATGAAGGCGTCCTCTTCCGGGCTGGAGTTGCGGCCCAAAGCGGCGTTCCGGAACGGAAAACGCCCGAACATGCGAATGATCTCACGGTGGGCGCGGGCGTGATCAATGTTGTCGGCCCCGGTTTTTGGCATGCGCGTCTTCACCAGACGCACGGCACGGTCCTGATCGGACAGGCATTCGGAATGCATCAGCGGCATATAGAAAAACTGGCGCGCCGGTTCGTCGATCCGCATATCCCATTCCCGCTTGATCGCCATCTTCGCCGCCGAACGCGCGGCCCGGTCGGTCGCGAACGACAACCCAGACCCGCGATGCATGTTGCGCGAAAACTGATCGGTTATGATGATATATGCCAGCGTCCCCGCCGCATGCGTCAGCCAAAGCGACAAACCGCCATCAGCAGCACGCTGCCAGGTGTCCAAAAATTTGTCGCGGATATCAGCGTCCAGATCGTCCCCGCCTGCATACCACGCCGGGGGGCCTTTCTCGTCCAGCCAATAAGCCAGAACCTCGTCAGGGGTAGTCATACGACATGCTCCGTCGTTGTCAGTTACGTTTCCCGCCAGACGAGTCGAAGCGTTGCAAATCCGCTAAGACTTGGCAACAGGGTCTGGTTCGATTTCGTCAATTCTTTCTTCCTCTAGCGCGGTCTCGATATCAAATTCCTGTGCCAGCTCAACCGCAAGTGGAGTCGCACTTGGCAGAACCGGCGTATAGCTTGCGGTCTCATCAATCGGGGTGGAGGGGCGCTGTGTCATCCGCCACAGCGAATACGCCGCAAGCGCAGCCATCAGGATGCCAAGGAACACCCAGAAGCCGACCGGCCCCACCTGCCCCATCATCCAGCCGACGATCAACGGGCCCGAAATCGCGCCGACCCCGTTGATGAACACCATCCCGCCCGAGGCCGCGGCCATGTCTTCGTGTTCCAGATAATCGTTGGTATAGGCGATCAGCAGCGCATACAGCGGATTGGCCAGCCCGCCGATAAAGAATGCCGCAACCAGCAGCACCGGGAAGAACCCGCCCAAAAATGCACCCAGGATCGACACGACGATCCCCGCAACCGCCGTCAGCGCAATCAGCTGCCTGCGATCCATCCGGTCCGACATCCAGCCGATCGGATATTGCAACACCAGCCCGCCGATGTAAATCGCCGCCACAAAGGTCGAAATCTGCGTGACGCTCAGACCCGCAAGCGAGCCATAGACCGCAGACATCCCGAACTGCGTTGAAAACACACCGCCCATCAGGAACATGCCGACACACCCGGTCGGAGAGACCTGCCAAAGCTGCCGCAATGTCATCGGCTTGGTGGTGTCGAACGCGGGCGTCGGATTGATGCTCAGCAGGATCGGCATGAAGCTGAGTGACACCAGGATCGACGGGATGATGAACAGCTCATACCCCGATGGATCGCCCAGCGTGATGATCGCCTGCGCGATGGTGATCCCGGCCATCTGCACGATCATATAAGCCGACAGCGCCTTGCCGCGATTGTCATTGGTCGTCGCATTGTTCAGCCAGCTTTCCGCCGTCACATAGACGCCCGAAAAGCAGAAACCGAAGATGATGCGCAGAAAGCTCCATGCGGCCGGATCGGCCAGCATCGGATACAGCACCAGAATCGCCGAGATGGTCGAGCCGAGCGCCGCAAAAACCCGCACATGCCCGACACGGCGGATCATCAGCGGGGCAACCCGCGATCCGCCAAGGAACCCGACGAAATAGGACGACATTATGACCGACAGCTCGATCGTCGTGAACCCTTCGATCGCGCCGCGCAAGCCCAGCAATGTGCCTTGCAGGCCGTTGCCCATCATCAGCAAAAGCATGCCAAGCAAAAGTGCCCAAGCGCTGCCGAGTACCTGAAACATGGCCCGAATTCCTTAGTCGAATGCTTACGCGCCTAACGCGAAAAACGACTCAGCGCTCGGTCAGACGCGACGCCTTTGGTCGCATTTGGAAGCCGGGGCAAGGGGCATTTTGGGCTGATTGTGTTGAAAAACTCCGAAATCAGAGCGTCGCGGATTTCTTGCGAAAACCTATGAAGCGAAATAGTCGGAAAGCTTTGACCACGAGACAGCGCATGGCTGCGCGTGAGCGCATGTAGGCGATTTGGGCCGACCCCCGCGCCAAAAATTTAGGATCGGGCTGCATGGAAAGAAAAATCATCGTTCAGGCCCTAAAACGGAGTTTTTCAACACAATCGGCTGATCCGGGTCCGGCCATATCCGATAATTTTTATGGCAACGATCCCCGGGGGTTACCCGACAAAATCAGGCGGCAGGAAGTCGCTGTTCCACCAGGGTCGCCCAATAGGAACAGCCGTGCGGGATCGCCTCGTCGTTAAAGTTGTATTCCGGGTGGTGCACGCCGGCGCCCGGGCCGTTGCCAACCTCGATATAGGCACCGGGTCGAACCTCCAGCATGCAGGCGAAATCCTCCCCGCCCATGGTGATTTTTGCATCTGTATCGCAATCCCCGGAAACCGCGCGCGCAGCAGCAGCGGCATAATCGGTTTCGGTTTCAGAATTGACCATCGCTGGGTATTTTCGCGTATAGGCAACCTCGGCAGTTGCACCAAAGGCCTGCGCCGTTGACCGCGCGATCTGACCCAGCCGCGCCTCGGCCAGATCGCGGGTTGCGGGCGTCATGGTACGAACGGTTCCCCGCAACGTGACGGTCTGCGCGATGACGTTGTAAGCGTCGTTGTCGGGTTCGAACGCGGTGATCGACACGACACATTTGTCGTCGGGGTGGAGGTTGCGCGCAACAATGCTCTGCAAGGCAACCACAATATGCGAGGCGACAAGGATCGGGTCGATCACCTCATGCGGTTTCGCGGCATGACCGCCCTGCCCCGTGACCGTAATGTCGAAGATATCAGCCGAGGCATAGAACGCGCCGGGGCGAATGCGGAACGCGCCGATGTCCAGGTTTGGCTGGTTATGCATGCCATAGACCTCGTCGATGGCGAAACGGTCGAACACCCCCTCGTCCACCATCAACTGCCCACCACCGCCGCCTTCTTCGGCGGGCTGGAAGATCACCGCGACGGTGCCGTCGAAGTTGCCCGTCTCGGCCAGGTATTTCGCCGCCCCCAGCAACATCGCGGTATGACCGTCATGGCCGCAGGCATGCATCGCGCCGGGGGTTTTGCTGGCATAGGGCACGCCCGTTGCCTCTTCTATCGGCAGCGCGTCCATATCCGCACGCAGGCCCACTGTGCGGCCCGAAGTGTCGGCCTTGCCCCGGATGATCCCCACAACCCCGGTGCGCGCGATGCCGGTCACCACCTCGTCACACCCAAATTCACGCAGCTTGTCTGCGACGATGGCTGCGGTGCGGTGCGTTTCGAACAGGATCTCAGGATGTTCGTGCAGATCGCGCCGCCATTCGGTGATTTCGGGCAGCAGGTCAGCGAAGCGGTTTTTGATGGGCATGGCGGGTCCTGAGAATATGTGAATTCGGCATCGCGGTCGACGATTATTGCGCTGCCAAACTGCCTTCGCCGCCTCCAATGTACAAGCCGTGCACTTGCCAGCCCGTGGGTTGGCGAACCAACAGTCGTGCGGGGCACTTGGATGGCTGCGTGATCCCGTCAAATCTGAAGGAAGCGCTTACCTCACCCATCGCCAACCCGCCCGGACGGGCTGGCGAGTGCACGGCGGCTGCGCCTTGATTCCGTGCACATGACTGTAAATCACAACTGTAGTTATATTCCGTCTAATCAGTTGTGCGCTCAGCCCTATTCACACAAATACTCCACAACTTTCGCCGCAAACCTCTGCCCCGCTTCGAATTCAGCGACCTCGATGAACTCATCCGCCTGATGCGCCTGGGCGATGTCGCCGGGGCCACAGACCACGGCGGAATACCCGCGTTCCTGAAATTGCCCGGCCTCGGTCCCATAGCTGACCACATGCGTCCCGTTATCCCCGGTCAGACGCCGCGCAAGGCGTTCGGCAGCCCCGTCATCCTCGGGCACGAGGGCCGGGATCTGAAAGCGTTTCCTCGCCGTGATCGACGCCTCCGGGCGGACCGCTTTCATGCCTGCCTCCACCTCGGCGACCTTGTCGAGCAATGCGGCTTTCCAAGCCTCAAGATCCTCGCCCGGCACACAGCGGAAATCGAACCCGAAATGGCAATCGCCAGCGGTGATGTTATGCGCGGTGCCGCCGGAAATCTGGCCGGTGTGCAGCGTGGTCCAGGGTGGGTCGAATATTGCATCCATGGGCGCCGCTGTCTTGGCCCGGTTCGCCGCGTTTTGCTGGTTGCCCCAATCAATGATCTTGGCGGCCTCCATGATCGCGTTGACGCCTGTGTTCATAAGCGACGAATGCACTTCGAACCCTTTGATATGCACCAGAAACCCGGCCCCACCCTTGTGGCCAGTGACGACCTGCATGGTCGAAGGCTCACCAATAATGGCGCATTCGGCACGCGGCAGGTGCTTGACCATCTCGTCGATCATCGGCGGCGCGCCGGTGCAGCCGACCTCCTCATCATAGCTGAGTGCGATCTGAAGCGGGCGCTTCACGCCGCGTTCCAGTGCCAGCGGCACAGCGGCCAGTGCGATGGCATCGAAGCCCTTCATGTCACAGGTGCCGCGACCATAAAGCTTGCCGTCTTTTTCAGTCACAACAAAGGGATCGGTGCTCCAATCCTGCCCGTCGACAGGCACAACATCAGTATGGCCGGAAAAGACGACCCCCCCGTCAACCACCGGCCCGACATTGGCATAAAGCGCCGCTTTGGTGCCTTCCGGATTATACACCCGCGTCGCCTGGACCCCGAATCCCATCAGGTACGATTCCACCCAGTCGATCAGATCCAGGTTGCTGTCGCGGCTGACCGTCGGAAAACTCACCAGTTTTTCGAGAATCTCGCGCGCAGATAGTTGCTGACCCATCGGTCCCCCTGCCAATTTAATTGCGCGAAACCTGAGCCTTCGGACCGATATGGTCAAGGCCGTGCAAATCACGCTCAAGTTTCGTCACGTCAACGAGTTAGATGTTGCCGGAACTTTTTAATTTGCTACGGTGCCTGCCAACCGAAGCCGCAGACGCATCGGAAAAAGACAATAATCGCCTGGGGAGGCACCCGTATGCCCGATGGGGCAACGCCCGTTCTGGACGTTCACAATTTGAAAACCGTGTTCCGCACCCGCGGGGGTGAGGTTCATGCCGTAAACTCGGTCAGTTTCGAACTCAGCCCCGGAGAATTGCTGGGCGTCGTCGGCGAAAGCGGGTCGGGAAAATCCGTCACCATGATGTCGCTGATCGGCCTGCTGCCCTCGCCCCCGGCCGAGGTGCGCAATGGCACCGTGACGTTCAACGGTCAGGATCTGCTGAAAACGGACGCCGAGACGTTGCGCGACATCCGTGGCGGCGATATCGGCTTCATCTTTCAGGACCCGATGACCAGCCTCAACCCGGTCTTCACCGTCGGTTTCCAGATCATGGAGCCGCTGAAAAAGCACATGGGCCTGAAGAAGGCAGCGGCGCGCAAACGGGCGGCCGAATTGCTGGACCTGGTCGGCATCCCGGATGCGACACGCCGCCTGAAGGATTATCCGCACCAGTTTTCCGGCGGCATGCGTCAGCGGGTAATGATTGCCATCGCGCTGGCCTGCGACCCCAAAGTGCTGATCGCGGATGAGCCGACGACCGCGCTGGACGTGACCATTCAGGCGCAGATCCTCGAACTGGTGAAAGAGCTTCGCCAGAAACTTGGCATGGCGATCGTCTGGATCACCCATGATCTGGGCGTGATCGCGGGCATCGCTGACCGCGTGTTGGTGATGTACGGCGGTCAGGTGGTCGAACACGCCCCGGTGAAAGAGCTGTTTGGCAATCCGCAACACCCCTACACCCGAATGCTGCTGGAAACCGTGCCAAGCGTGCGCGGCGAACGCGCCAGCCGCCTTCAGGTCATCCAGGGCCAGCCGCCGATCCTTGGCGCCGCGCCCGTGGCCTGCCCCTTCCGCGACCGCTGCCCGCAACGGTTCGACCGTTGCAACAGCGAAAATCCGCTGCGACGCGATGTTGGTCAGCGCCACGATGTCGCCTGTCACTGGGATTTCTCGACAGGAGCACCGCTGAATGCTTGACGCCGTGCCCGCCCGCAAACTGGTCGAGGTTGATAACCTCAAAATGCATTTCCCGATCCATGGCGGGATTTTGCGGCGGCAGGTCGGGGCGGTCAAAGCGGTCGACGGGGTGACCTTCGACATATTCGAGGGCGAAACGCTGGGCCTTGTGGGCGAATCCGGCTGCGGCAAGTCGACCTGCGGGCGCGCGATCCTGCGCCTTTATGAACTGACCGATGGGGTGGTGAAGATCGACGGCGCAAATATCGCCGACGCGTCGAACGAAGAACTGCGCCGCCTGCGTCCGACCATGCAGATGGTGTTCCAGGACCCGCAAGCCAGCCTCAACCCGCGCATGACCGTGGCCGCCATCATTGGTGAGCCGCTGATGGAGCATTCGGGCAAGTCCAAGGCGGATCGACTGGAACGTGTCTATGACCTGATGGACGCTGTCGGATTGAACCGTGATTTCGCCGACCGCTATCCGCATGAGTTTTCCGGTGGTCAGCGTCAGCGCATCGGGATCGCCCGCGCGCTGGCCCTGAACCCCAAGTTCATCGTCTGCGACGAACCGATTGCGGCACTCGACGTGTCCATTCAAGCGCAAGTGGTGAACCTGCTGGAGGACTTGCAGGAAAAACTGGGCCTGACCTATCTGTTCATCAGCCACGACCTGTCGATGGTGCGCCATATCGCCGACCGTGTGGCGGTGATGTACCTGGGCAAAGTGGTCGAGCTTGCGCCGCGTGACGCGCTCTACTCCGACCCCCTGCACCCCTATACCGAGGCGCTGCTGTCCGCCGTCCCCGAACCCGATCCCAGCCTTGAGGCGAAGGTTGAGCGGATTATTCTGCAAGGCGACGTGCCCAGCCCGGCAAACCCGCCAAAAGGCTGCAATTTTTCGACGCGATGCCCCAAGGTCATGGACATCTGCCGCCAGATCGACCCCGATTTTCGCGAAATCCATCCGGGCCGCTATGCGGCATGCCATCTGTACAACCAGACAACCAACAAGACCGCCCCCGAAACGGCGGCTGCGACTGAGGCAACCCAGAGCGACCAACTAGGAGAACCAAAATGAAACTCAAATATGCCCTTCTGGGCGCAGCCGCGATGACCGCCATCGCACCTGCTGCGTTCGCGGCGTCCCACGCGGGCGAACGCGGACGTGACGGTGAGTTGAAGATTATCTACTGGCAAGCGCCGTCAATCATGAACCCGTATCTGTCGGGCGGCACCAAAGAGCTGGAAGCAGCCTCGCTGGTGATTGAGCCTTTGGCGCGCTACGACCAAGACGGCAATATCGTGCCATGGCTGGTCGACGAAGTGCCAACCGTCGCAAACGGTGGCGTATCGGAAGACCTGAAAACCATCACCTGGAAGCTGAGCGAAGGCCTGTTGTGGTCTGACGGCACTGCGGTCACTTCGGCTGATGTCAAATTCAGCTGGGAATACTGCACCACCGAGGGTGGCGGCTGCGCGCAGTCTGAAAAATACCTCGACGTTGTGTCGGTTGACACGCCGGACGATCTGACCGCTGTGGTGACCTTCGGCATCGCCAAGCCGTTCCCATACGGTCCGTTCGTCGGTGCCCAGGCCCCGATCATTCAGGCGGCGCAGTTTGCCGATTGCCTGGGTGCCAAAGCGCCGGAATGCACCGAGGAGAACTTCAATCCGATCGGCACCGGTCCTTTCACCGTGACCGAATTCCGTCCCAATGACGTGATCACGCTGGCCGCGAATGAAAACTACCGCGATCCCAGCAAGCCGGCATTTGCGACGGTGACCTTCAAAGGGGGTGGCGACGCTGCTGCTGCTGGTCGTGCGGTTCTGGAAACTGGCGAGTTTGACTATGCCTGGAACCTGCAGCTTGCACCGGAAGTTCTGACCCAGATGGAAGCTGCCGGTAAGGGCAAGAACATCGTCTCGTTCGGCACCTCGGTTGAACGGATCATGGTCAACCTGACGGACGTGAACCCGGATCTGGGTGATGAGCGTGGCACTGCCGCACATCCGCATCCATTCCTGACCGACAAGAGCGTCCGCCAGGCACTGTCGATGGCAATCGACCGTGAGTTGCTGGTCGAGGTTGGTTATGGTGACTTTGGCCGACTAACCTGTAACGTTCTGCCAGCCCCGGCTGTCTTTGCCTCTGCTGCCAACGATGCCTGCCTCACTCAGGACATCGAAGGTGCCAAGGCATTGCTGGAAAGCAATGGCTGGGTCGCAGGTTCTGACGGGATCCGCGAAAAAGACGGCGTTCGTCTGTCGGTCCTGTACCAGACGTCGACCAATGCCGTGCGCCAGGATTTCCAGGCGCTGATCAAGCAGTGGTGGAGCGAGATCGGTGTTGAAACCGAATTGCGCAACATCGACGCATCGGTGTTCTTCGGCTCGGACCCCGGTTCGCCGGATACGTTCCAGAAGTTCTTTGCCGACATCGAAATGTACACCAACAACTTCGATGGCACGGATCCAGAGGCCTATATGGCCAACTGGTCCTGTGATCAGGCACCACGGCCGGAAACCCAGTGGCAGGGCAACAACATGCCGCGCTTCTGTTCGGCCGAATATGACGCCCTGGTTGCCGAGATGGCGACCACCGGCGACATCGCAGAACGGGCACGCCTGGCAAAAGCAATGAACGACATGCTGATGCAGGAATACGTGATTATTCCGCTGGTGCACCGTGGTCGTAACGCCGCCCACGGAAACACCCTTGGCGGCGTCATCATGAACGTCTGGGATTCCGAGATCTGGAACGCTGCCGATTGGCACCGGGTCGAAATGTAATCCGATAAACTGAACCTCTGCGGCCCCTGCCATTCCCGGCGGGGGCCGCTTCCCTGAAACCGGACCATAAACGAGGCGTCGATGCTGAATTTCACGATCAGACGACTTCTGCTTTCTGTCCCGGTGCTGATTTTCATCTCGCTGGTCATCTTCATGCTGCTGGAACTGGCCCCCGGTGACCCGATGGCCAACGTCCCGCTGACCGTACCGCCCGAAGTGAAAGAGCGGATGCGCGAGGCGCTTGGCCTGGGCGAACCCTGGCACATCCGCTTCGTGAAATGGATGATCCAGTTTTTCTGGGTCGAGCCGCAGAACCTGATCGACCACATGTTCGGCACGACCTTCGCCGAGGGCAAGCTGCGTGTGATCAGCTGGCAGACCCGCAGCCCGGTGATGGACATCGTCGTGCAGCGCATTCCCCAGACGCTGTGGGTTGTCGGCATGTCCTATGTGATCGGGGTTCTTATTGCGCTGCCGATCGGCGTCATCTCGGCCTACAAGCAATATTCGATCTTCGACCAGATCGGCACCTTCGTCAGCATGATCGGCTTTTCGGTCCCGACCTTCTTTACTGGCGTGCTGCTGATCGTCATATTCTCGGTCAATCTGGGCTGGTTCCCGTCGATCTATGACACGACGCATGTGGTCAACGACTGGGGCAGCTTCGTGTTCCAGATGAAGCAGATGATCATGCCGGTCTTGGTGCTGGCGCTGTTCAACGCCGCACAAATCAGCCGTTTCATGCGCGCCAGCATGCTGGACAACCTCAACCAGGATTATGTGCGCACCGCGCGCGCCAAGGGCATGACCGAAAAGGTCGTGGTGCTGATGCATGTGCTCAGAAACTCGATGATCCCGGTCGTCACCGTCATCGCGCTGGGCGTGCCGCAGGTCTTCGGCGGGGCCATCATTACCGAGCAGGTGTTCAAGGTGAACGGCCTTGGCCAACTGCTGATCACCGCCATTCAGGCCAACGACCTGCCGATGGTGCAAACACTGACCTTCATCTTCGCCGTGCTGATCGTACTGTTCAATCTGATTGCCGATGTCCTCTACGGCGTTCTCGACCCGAGGATCCGCTATGACTGATCCGGCCATCGACATCCCCCCCACCACGCCCGAAACACTGGCCGAGGCCCCGGTCCAGGCCCGCCGAACGGCCCGCAACCAATGGTGGGACGTCTGGGATCAATTCCGCACACATCGCGGCGCTCTGCTGGGCCTCGCCTGCTTTCTGCTGATTGTCGCACTTGTGGTGCTGGGGCCGTTCCTGTGGTCGCTGGATGCGACATTCATCGACATTCGCGCCAAGAACACACGCCACATTGTCGCCTGTTTTGGCCAGGATTGGAGTGCGATCCTGAGCTGTTTTGCGAACCCGTCCGAGGCTGAGGGGCTCAAGGTCAGCTGGGCACATCCACTGGGCACCGATCAACTGGGCCGCGATATCCTGGCGCGCATGATCTCTGGCGGGCAGGTCAGTCTGGCGGTGGGGATGACGGCCATGGCGCTGGCGCTGATCGTGGGCACCGGAATCGGTGTCATGGCGGGATACTTCAAACGCCTCGACGGGCTGCTGATGCGGTTCACCGACCTGTTCCTGGCCCTGCCGCTGCTGCCGCTGCTGCTGGTCATCATCATGCTGTTTCGCGACCCGCTGCGCGCCGCCTTTGGCCCGGCCGAGGGGATATTCATCCTGATCGTCTTCGTCATCGGCATCACCAGCTGGATGCAAACCGCCCGCATCGTGCGCGGCGACGTGCTGGCGCTGAAAGAGCGCGAGTTCGTTTTGGCCGCCCGCTCCATCGGCACCCCAAGCCGCCGCATGGTGACCCGCCACATCCTGCCCAACGTGATGAGCCCGATCATGGTCTCGGCCACCCTCGGGATCGCCAACGCGATCATCACCGAAAGCGCGCTCAGTTTCCTTGGCCTTGGTTTCCCAAGCGATTTCCCGACCTGGGGTCGCCTGCTGTTCGACGGCACCGACTACCTACAGCAGTATCCCGAACGTGTCGTCTGGCCGGGCGTGTTCATCTCGCTCGCCGTGCTCAGCGTGAATTACATCGGCGACGGATTGCGCGACGCGCTGGATCCCAGGATCCGGGGGCGGTAACGCGCAAGCGTCCAGCCGGGGATCTGACCGCCTGAATACTCCGCACCAGTTGGGAAGTGGCACGCCACGAAAGACCGACACCCCACCCCGTGCACGGAATCAGAACTGCAACCGCATTCCCCCTTGCCGCCCCTTGCCCGCGCGCATATCCCAACCTCATGACCCAACATGACCGCCTGCTTATCATCGACTTCGGCAGCCAGGTAACGCAGCTGATCGCGCGCCGCCTGCGAGAGTTGAATGTCTATTGCGAAATCCATCCCTACCAGGCTGTGACCGACGCCTTCCTGTCTGACTTCGCGCCCAAGGCCGTTATCCTGTCAGGCGGTCCGTGCAGCGTGATTGACGAAGGCTCCCCGCGTCCACCCGAAAGCGTCTTCGCCCTTGGCGTTCCGGTCCTTGGCATATGCTATGGCCAGCAGGTGATGATGCAGATGCTGGGCGGCCAGGTCGAACGCGGCGCCGGAACTGCCGAGTTTGGCCGCGCCTATGTCGCGCCCTCGGTCAACCACCTGGGCCTTCTGGAAGGTTGGTTCGCCGACGACACCGACCGCGAACAAGTCTGGATGAGCCACGGCGACCACGTCTCAAAAATCGCCCCGGGGTTCGAGGTTTTCGCCACCTCCCCCAACGCGCCCTATGCTGTCGTCGCCGACCCAGCCCGCAATTTCTTTGCTGTCCAGTTCCACCCCGAGGTGCACCACACCCCGAACGGTGCGAAACTCTATGAGAATTTCATCCGCCTTGCAGGCTTCACCGGCGACTGGACCATGGGCGCCTACCGGGCCGAGGCTATCGCGAAAATCCGCGAACAGGTCGGTGACGCCAAGGTGATCTGCGGGCTGTCGGGCGGTGTGGATTCCTCGGTCGCCGCCGTCCTGATCCACGAAGCCATCGGCGATCAGTTGACCTGCGTGTTCGTTGACCACGGGCTGCTCAGACAGGGTGAGGTGGACGAGGTCGTCGGCATGTTCCGCGACACCTACAACATCCCGTTGATCCACGCGGACGAGCAGGAGTTGTTTCTGTCAGAACTCGACGGCCAATCCGACCCCGAAACCAAACGCAAGATCATTGGCCGCCTGTTCATCGACGTGTTCCAGAAACACGCAGGCGAAGTGGGCGGCGCAAAGTTCCTCGCCCAGGGCACGCTCTACCCCGACGTGATCGAAAGCGTCAGCTTTTCCGGCGGGCCATCCGTCACGATCAAAAGCCACCACAACGTCGGCGGCCTGCCCGAAAAGATGGGTCTGAAGCTGGTCGAACCCCTGCGAGAGCTGTTCAAGGACGAGGTGCGCGCCCTGGGCCGCGAACTGGGCCTGCCCGCCAGCTTTATCGGCCGCCACCCTTTCCCCGGCCCCGGCCTTGCCATCCGCTGCCCCGGAGAGATCACGCGCGAGAAACTCAACATCCTGCGCCGCGCCGATGCCGTCTATATCGACCAGATCCGCAAACACGGTCTATATGACGAGATCTGGCAAGCCTTCGTCGCCATCCTGCCGGTCCGCACCGTTGGCGTCATGGGCGACGGGCGCACCTATGATTTCGCCTGCGCCCTGCGCGCCGTCACCTCGGTCGACGGGATGACGGCGGATGTCTATCCGTTCACGCACGACTTCCTGATGGAAACCTCAACCCGCATCGTGGCCGAGGTTCCGGGCATCAACCGCGTGACCTATGACATCACGTCAAAACCGCCGGGCACGATCGAATGGGAATGACGCGCGCGGATGCCCACTGACCAAAACCCCGTTCGGGCGGCGTTCTGGATGATCGGGGCGATTGTCTCGTTTTCGTCCATGGCCGTCGCCGGGCGGGCGATTGCGCCGGAACTCGATACGTTCGAGCTGATGATGTACCGATCCTTCATCGGGCTGGCGATCGTGCTTGCGGTGGGCGGCTGGGTCGGGACGCTAGGGCAGATTTCGACCCGGCATTTCGGGCTTCACCTGATCCGCAACATCGGCCATTTCACAGGCCAGAACCTGTGGTTCTTTGCGATCACACTTATCCCGCTGGCGCAGGTTTTTGCGCTGGAATTCACCGGCCCGCTTTGGGCAACGCTTCTGGCCGTGTTCATTCTGGGCGAGCGGATCACCGGCTTTCGCGCCGCCACTCTGATTGCCGGATTTGTCGGTATTCTGATCGTGACCCGTCCCTGGATTAACCCCATCGGCTGGGGTGTCATCGCCGGCGCGCTGGCCGCGGTGGGTTTCGCGATCTCTATGGTGCTTACCCGGCTGCTGGCGCGCAGCATCAGCATCACCACGATCCTGTTCTGGCTGACCGCAATGCAGGCCACCTTTGGCGTGATCACGGCAGGCTTTGATGGCGATATTGCCTGGCCATCGGCCCTGATATGGCCCTGGGTGGTGCTGGTCGCGCTTGGCGGATTGCTGGCGCATTTCTGCCTGACGCGCGCCCTGTCACTGGCCCCTGCCGCCGTTGTCATGCCGGTCGATTTCGCCCGCTTGCCGGTCATCGCGCTGATCGGCGTGTGGCTTTACAACGAATCGCTCGACCCGATGGTGCTAATTGGCGCGGCCATCATATTCGGCGCGAACTACCTAAATATCTGGCGCGAGGCCCGATCTGTGCCAAATAAGTGACGGTCCGGCCCCGATCTGCCCCCGTGACGTGAAGGTTACATTTGTGCAAGTCGCGCAGCGCCGTAACCTGATGTCTTAAACGAGCGGTTTCACAGGATATCGAGTAATGAACATGTTCAGAACTGCAGCGACAGTGTTTGTTGCAACTGCAACCGTTGCCAATGCGGGCGGATTGGACCGCAGCGGGCAAAGCCTGGCGGTGCTGTTCGAACAGGGTCGATATGCGAAACTTTCGTTCGGCGGTGTTGACCCGAACGTCTCGGGCGTTGCCGGTCCGCTGCTTGGGCCGGGTGCCGGGTTTGAATCCGGTTCAGTCTCACCCCATTTTGCGAATTTCGGCGCTGCCTATAAGGCGGACCTGAACGAAACGCTGTCCTATGCGCTGATCTATGATCAGCCTTTCGGCGCAGCGGTGGATTATTCAGATGCCTCGCCCTTCTATTTTGCGGCCGACGCCGTGGCCGAGTTTTCGTCGCAGGCCCTGACCGGGGTGCTGCAATACAATCTGCCATCCAACATCAGCGTCTTCGGCGGCCTGCGCCTGCAAGAGGTCGAGGCAACGGCCAACATTCCGTTTATAGACCCGGTGTTCGGTTATGATGTCGTCGGCTCACCGGACTGGGGCGTCGGTTATGTCGTCGGCGCGGCCTATGAAAAGCCCGAGATCGCGCTGCGTGTCGCGCTGACCTATAATTCCGAGGTCGAGCATTCGCTGGACACGGTCGAAATGTCGCCGCTTGATGCCGGGGCGCCGCGGTCGTCGCAGACCGAAATCATCACGCCACGCTCGCTAAAGCGTTTCGACATTAACCTGAGACATATCCGGCGGCCTTAAAGTAGTTCCAGCATTCTACTGGGTCGTAGAGATCGCAGATTGCTCCGATTGCTTCGAAGACCTGGGTAAAGGACCTGGCCCCGATCCGTCGCAAATGGGCTTTCAGTTTAGAGAAGGCCTGCTCGATGGGATTCAGGTCGGGCGAGTACGGTGGCAGGTAAAGGAACCAGCAGCCGTGATTGCGTAAAGCCTGCGTCGCCTCCTTATTCCGGTGGGTTGCCAGGTTGTCGAGAATGACGACAGTGCCGGGGTTGATCTCGGGGACCAGCACTTCGCGGATGTAGGCCGCGAAGGCGGGGCCATCTATCGCTCCCTTGATGACCCAAGGTGCGATCAGCGCGCCTTGGGTCAGGCCCGCGATCAAGGTTTGGGTTCCCCAGCTTCCGAAGGGCGCATCCATCGTCAGGCGCTTACCGCGCTTGGCTCTGCCGCGTAGGCGCGTGAGGTTTGTCTTCACTGCGGTTTCGTCAATAAAGACAACGCGCTCAGGAAAGGTCGCAATGGCTGGCGAGCGGTATCTGAACCAGTCGGCCCGTTGCTGCCTTACCTTGGCGCGGCGGCGCTCGGTTGCGACCAGCGACTTTTTTTGTACGTGAAGCCGAGCCGGGACAGAAGGTTGGCGATGGAGGAGTGATGCACCCGCACACCCTCTGCATCGGCCAGCGCATTACGCAACTCAAAGAGCGTGATGTCAGGGTCTTGTGCGATCAACTCCTCAAAGAATTCCCGATGCGGAGCCAGCTTTCCCTTGCCGCGCGGCGGTCCCTGCCGGGCAGGTTCCGCATGACCCTTCATCCTCACCTGACGCGCCCACCGCGCGCCTGTGGCAGGCGACAGCTTCAACCGCAACGCCGCCGCGCGCCCGCTCAACCCTTCTTCAATGTATCTCTGAAACCGTATCCGAAGCGCAGATGGCAAAGGTGCTGACATGATCCATCCTCCCAAACAGGATGAATCACAGATCAGGTCTCAAGGGAATCCCTCGCGATTCAGGTTCAAGCCGAAACGCTTTAGCGCTTCGGCCAATGCCGAGGGCGGCAATGTCGCCAGCGCCGCAGGTGCGGCTGCCAACGCCGCCGACGCCGCAGTCAGTGACGCGCAGGCACTTGTGGGCGAAACCATTGCGACGGCGGATGCCGCTGTTGCAGGCACCATCCGCTCGGTGAGCGCCGCACCAAACGGCATGATTGATGTGCGCCTCAGCGTGAACGGCGGGCTGGGCGTTGACCCGCGCACCGTGACCCTGCGGATGTCGGCGGATGCCGCGGCCTCAGGCTCAATCACGCTGCCGATGACGGCGGCGGAATTCGTCTCGCGACTGGAAGCCTCGGCCGGCTGACGCCACCGCAGTAGTCGTGACGCCGCGCGCCCCACCCCCAGGGGCGCGCGGAACCTGTATGTTCGCCTGGTACGCAGGCAGGTGCCTGCGGCAATGGCACCCTTTTCCAGCGCGACGCCTTCGCCTAGAAGACGCACGACGGGCGGGGGGACGCGATGCAGGAACCAGAAATCACTGACGAGCTGATTGCCGCACATGGGCTGAAGCACGACGAATACGCCGAGATCATTCGGCTGCTGAACCGGGAACCGACGTTCACGGAGCTCGGCATTTTTTCGGCCATGTGGAACGAGCATTGTTCCTATAAATCCTCGAAAAAATGGCTGCGAACGCTGCCGACCGAAGGGCCGCAGGTGATTTGCGGACCCGGCGAAAACGCCGGCGTCGTCGACATCGGAGACGGGCAAGCCGTTGTTTTCAAAATGGAAAGCCACAACCACCCGAGCTATATCGAACCCTATCAGGGCGCGGCCACAGGTGTTGGCGGCATTCTGCGCGATGTCTTCACGATGGGCGCGCGCCCCATTGCGGCGATCAACTCGCTGTCGTTCGGGCGGCCCGAGCATCCCAAGACCCGGTCTCTGGTGGCGGGTGTCGTGGAAGGCGTCGGCGGGTATGGCAATGCCTTCGGGGTGCCGACGGTTGGCGGAGAGGTTCGGTTTGATGCCTCTTATGACGGCAATTGTCTGGTCAACGCCTTTGCCGCCGGATTGGCCGATGCAGATGCGATCTTCTATTCCGCCGCTTCTGGCGTGGGCCGTCCCGTCGTCTATCTGGGCGCAAAGACAGGGCGCGACGGGGTCGGCGGTGCCACAATGGCCAGTGCGGAATTCGACGACACCATCGAGGACAAGCGCCCAACCGTTCAGGTCGGCGACCCGTTCACCGAAAAGCGCCTGCTGGAGGCTTGTCTGGAGCTGATGCAGACCGGCGCGGTCGTTTCAATTCAGGACATGGGGGCGGCGGGGCTGACCTGTTCTGCGGTCGAAATGGGCGACAAGGGCGGCTTGGGCGTGCGGCTGACCCTCGACGCGGTGCCGGTGCGTGAAGAGAATATGACCGCCTATGAAATGATGCTGTCGGAATCCCAGGAACGGATGCTGATGGTGCTGGACCCCGACAAGGAAGACATCGCGCGGGCAGTGTTCGACAAATGGGACCTCGATTTCGCGGTCGTTGGCGAAACCATTGCCGAGGATCGCTTTCTGATCGTCCACGGCGACACCGTCATGGCCGATCTGCCGCTGTCAAAACTCGCCTCGACCGCGCCGGAATATGACCGCAAATGGGTCGAAACCCCGGCCCCGGCAGCGTTGGGGGATGTGCCCGCGATTGACCCGGTTGATGCGCTGCGCACGCTGGTCGGATCGCCGAATTACGCCGCCAAGCAGTGGGTCTGGGACCAATACGACAGTCAGGTGATGGCCGACACGCTGCGCACCCCCGGTCAGGGCGCCGGGATCGTGCGGGTGCATGGCACCGACAAGGCGCTGGCCTTCACCTCGGACGTGACGCCGCGCTATGTGGTGGCGAATCCCGAGGTTGGCGGCGCGCAGGCCGTGGTCGAGGCTTATCGCAACCTCTCAGCAGTGGGTGCCAAGCCTCTGGCATCGACGGATAATCTGAACTTCGGAAATCCGGAAAAACCACAGATCATGGGCCAGTTGGTCGGCGCGATCAAAGGCATCGGTGCGGGTTGCGCGGCGCTGGATATGCCGATCGTGTCGGGCAATGTCAGCCTTTATAACGAAACCGACGGCACCGGCATTCTGCCGACCCCGACGATCGGGGCCGTGGGCCTGATCGGGGCTGGTGAAGCGCCGATTGGCGGCACGGCGCAGGCCGGGCAGATGGTGCTGCTGGTTGGAGAAACCGTCGGCCACCTGGGCTGTTCCGCACTGCTGGCCGAAGCCTGGGGGCGGCGCGACGGTGCGCCACCGCCGGTTGATCTGACGGCCGAGCGACGCAACGGAGAGTTTGTGCGCAACAATCGAGGCTGGATTGGCGGCGCGACCGACCTGTCCGATGGCGGATTGGCATTGGCCGCTTTCGAAATGGCCGAAGCCTCAGGGATCGGCGTCGCCCTGGACGCCGCCGACATCCCGACCTTGTTTGGCGAAGATCAGGCGCGTTACCTGCTGGCCTGTGATTTCGACGCGGCCGAGGCGCTGATGGCGGCTGCCGCGCAGGCCAGGGTGCCGATCGCTTGCGTTGGCAGGTTCGGCGGTGACGCCGTCACCTTTGGACGCAGCAGCGCGCCGCTGTCCGAACTGGCGGCCCTGTACCGAAGCGCGTTTGCCGACGCTGTGGCCTGATGCTGCGGCACGCAACCTCGGGCGACATCCCTGCCCTGATGGAATTGCAGAGTGCGCCGGGCATGCTGGACGGTTTCAACCCCGTCAGCGCCGACAGCTATGACAAGATGATCGCCCATGCGGAACGCGCCCTGTTGGTCTGGGACATCGGCGGCGCCATCTGCGGCATGGCGATGCTGGCATTGGAAACGCGCCGCCACTTCTTTGCCGAGTTGCGCAAATTCGGAACCTTCCCCACCGGCCAGGGCCTGGGATCGGCGTTCGCACAGTCCGTTCTTGACGAGATGTTCAACAAATTCGGGATGTTCCGGGTCGAAACTGAAGTCTACTCCGGCAACGCGCGCGCAATTGCGTTTTACCGCCGACTTGGCTTCGTCGAAGAAGGCTGCCTGCGTCAGGCCGTGCGCAGCCATGCGGGCGAACGGGTCGATCTGATCCGAATGGCCTGCCTGTTCAGCGAACGGAACCTTGCCGAAGACGGCCAACGCCCCTAAATCTGAACCATTGAGGAGACCCGCCCATGGCCATGGCCGCCCGCGATATCGAAGACCTGCTGCGCGAAACCTTCCCGGACGCACAGATCACCATCACCGACCTGGCGGGTGACGGCAACCACTATGCCGCCGAGGTGGTCGACGAAAGCTTTCGCGGCCAGAACCGGGTCCAGCAACAGCGCGCCGTCTATGCCGCGATGAAAGGCAAGATGGATGGCTCCAACGGAGAGCTTCACGCGCTGGCGCTGACAACAAAGGTGCCTGAGTGATCTGGGGGTTATTGATACTCTCTCGACTAGGGGGCAGCGATAAGCGGGGATGATTGACGATCTGCCAACCTCGGCGCTGCTGCGATTGTGGAACCTTTTCGGGCATGCAATCGAAACGCTGCGAATTGTGTTTTGCACATCGCCGCAATTGTTGAAATACGGACCCAGATACTGGCGGATTGAACGCTCAATGCGCCGCCGCGACTGGAAACGGAGACAGACATGACAACCGAAGCACAGATCAAAGAGACCGTGACCAGCAACGACGTTGTGTTGTTCATGAAGGGCACCAAGGAAATGCCGCAATGCGGGTTCTCGTCCCGCGTGGCGGGTGTTCTGAACTACATGGACGTTCAGTTTGCCGATGTGAATGTTCTGGCGGATGAGGCGTTGCGCCAGGGCATCAAGGATTATTCAGACTGGCCCACCGTCCCACAGCTTTACGTCAAGGGCGAATTCATCGGCGGCTGCGACATCATCACCGAGATGACCCTGTCGGGTGAACTGGACCAGATGTTCGACGACAAGGGTGTCGCCTATAACAAGGACGCCGCCGACAAGATCCGCGAAAGCAACAGCTGAGCGTCACCCCGTACCAGCACAACAAAGCGTCGCAACCAATCCGGGCCGGTCGTCGTCTCAGCTGCGCTTTTGCCCGTCTTTTCGCCGAAAATACTCCGGGGTGGTCTGGAGGGGCTGGCCCCTCCAGCTATCGCTCGCAGCCACGTACCGCGCGATTTTACATCGCGCGCGCCGACCGTTTTCGACGTGAAATGCAGCGTCCGCGTTACACAGGGATCGGAAGCAGCCTTCCTGAAGGTTGCTATTGTGCGGCGCGTGCCTCGATCGCTTCGGCAAGCTCTTCGGTCCGCGCCGCAATCTGCGACAGGCCAGAGACGACTTCGGGCGGCACCACGGGCACTTCCACTTGTTCGGGCTCTTGCTCGGCCAGGCCGCGCAGGTTTTCAAGCTCGGCCTCCTGCTCGCCCAGGCGCGCTTCGGCCTGGCGCAGCTGTTCGTCCATGCCGGCGGTTTTGTCAGCCAGCATCAGCCCGGCCATCAGCAACATGCGGCTTTCAGGCATCCGGCCGATCTGGCTGGCCAGAACCGAGGCTTCGCCGTCCAGCAACTGGGCGGCGGATTCCAGATAGTGTTCTTCACCTTCCTGGCAGGCGACTTCGAATTCGCGGCCGCCGATGATGATCTGAATTTCGGGCATCAGGCGGTATCTCCGATCAGGGATGAAAGTTCTTCCATGACCGCGTCCATTTCGGCGCGGTCTGCTTCGCGGGCTTTCTTAAGCTCGGCAATCTCGGCGTCGCGCGCCTCCAGCGCGGCCCGCAGTTCGGCATCGTCGTCTGCTGACCCGGCGCCGTCGCTCAGCCGGCCGATCTGCGCATCACGCGCTCCGATCACCGCGCGCAGGCGTTCCTGTTCGCCGTCCAGCGCAATAAGCGCTTCCCGCATCTGACCGCTTTCACGTTCATGCGCTGCCAGTTTGCCCTTCAGTTCGCCAAGTTCATCGCTGCGTTCCGAACTTTCGGTCCGAAGATGCTCTAACTCGGCCTCACGAGATGCAAGAATTGTCTGCAATTCCCCGCCCTTACCATCCTTATCTTCGATCTCTGCGGTAAGGCGCGACAATTCCCCGTCGCGTGTGGCCAGACGTTCGGTCAACGATACAACGCTGGCTTCGCGGGATTCGAGGTCTTGGGCCATGCGGACCATTTTCTCTTCGCGCGCCTGGATTTCATCATGCGCCTGGATCAGCTTTTCATCGCGCGTGTCGATGCGCTTTTGCAGCTTGGCCAGCTGATTGTCGCGGTTGTCGATCTCGGCGCGAAGCTCTCCGGCGATGTTTTCCTGCTGCTGAAGCTCTTTCTGCATGGTCACGAGTTCTTCACGCAGCGCGCCGGACCCGGCATCCTGTTGCGCCGCCGAATCGCGCAGCGCCGACATGTCGCCTTTCACGGCATCAATCGCATCTTCCCGCTTGGCGATGACGCCTTTCAGGCGCTCCACCTCGGTATCGAACATCTTTTTCTGACGTTCCAATTCTTCCTGCAGGTCATCGACACGGCTGTCTTGCGACCCGCGCATGTCACGCAGGCGGTTCTCAAGCTCTTCCTTGGCGGCGCGTTCACCTTCCAGCGCCGCCTCCAGCTGACGCATGGCAGAACCATCGACTGTGTGAAGTCCTTGCTTGATCCGGTCCAGTGCCGCCGTGATGCGGCCCTCGAGCGCCAGGATATCGTCCATCTGTGCTGTCCCCACAATTTTGCCCCCCGCTTTTGCACCGAGTTGCGAATCGTGTGCAACCGGGGTTTTGGCGATTTTATCGCAGTACGCCGGGATTGCAGCCCCTGTTGGCGAACAAAGGCTTATGAGGCGCGCTTGATCTCACCCATTGGCCTGCTATCAAGCCCCAAAAGCCACCCCGACCAAAGGAAGTGCCCCGCAATGGACATAGAGACCCTCAGAAAGACGCACCCGGACCACTGGATGCGCGCAGCGGCGATTCGTGCGCTGACCCTCGACGCGGTCGCGGTCGCGAATTCCGGGCATTCCGGGATGCCGATGGGCATGGCCGATGTGGCTACGGTGCTGTTCGAAAAACATCTGAAATTTGACGCCGCCGGACCGGACTGGCCCGACCGGGATCGGTTTATTCTGAGTGCGGGGCACGGCTCGATGCTGCTCTATTCGCTGCTGCATCTGACGGGCTATGGCGAAATGCCGATCCAGCAGATCCGGGATTTCCGCCAATGGGGCGCGCGCACTGCCGGGCACCCGGAATTTGGCCATGCGTCGGGGATCGAAACCACCACCGGGCCGCTGGGTCAGGGCATCGCGAACGCCGTCGGTTTCGCCATGGCGGAAGAGGTTTTGCGCGCCCGATATGGCAAGAAAGTCGTGGATCACCACACATATTGCATCGCCGGTGATGGCTGCCTGATGGAAGGCATCAGCCACGAGGCCATCGCCCTGGCGGGCATGCAGAAACTGGGCAAGCTGATCGTTCTGTTCGACGACAATGGCATCACGATTGACGGTAACGTCGCACTCTCTGACATCACCGATCAGCAGAAACGTTTTGCCGCCGCGGGCTGGCATGTCGAAGCCTGCGACGGCCACGATCCGGAAGATATCGACCGGGCCATTACCGCGGCCAAGGGTGCTGGAAAACCATCGATGATTGCGTGCAAGACGCATATCGCGCTGGGGTCTGCGGCGCAGGATACCGGCAAGGGCCACGGCGCGCTGACCGACCCCAAGGTCGTGCAGGATACCAAGGACGCCTATGGCTGGACGGCAGGCCCCTACGAGGTGCCGGATGACATCAAATCCTGGTGGGAAACCATCGGCGCGCGCGGTGCCGAGGCACGCGCCGCGTGGCAGGACCGCCACGATGCCCTGTCGCCGGGCCGTCAGCGGGAATTCGCCAGAACCCTGTCGGGGGAAGCGCCAAAGCGCCTGTCGGGCACGATCCGGGCACTGAAAAAGCAGGCCAGTGAGAATCGCCCGAAGGTCGCAACGCGCAAATCCAGCGAAATGGTGCTGGAGGTTGTGAACCCGATCATGCCCGAAACCGTCGGCGGCTCGGCCGATCTGACGGGGTCAAACAATACCAAGACCTCGGATCTGGGCGTGTTTGACCCGAACAACCGCAAGGGGCGCTATCTGCATTACGGTGTGCGCGAACATGGCATGGCAGCAGCGAAGAACGGGATGGCGCTGCACGGCCAGATCCGCGCCTATGGCGGTACGTTCATGTGCTTCACGGATTATGCGCGCGGGGCGATGCGGCTGTCATCGCTGATGGGCGTGCCGGTGGTCTATGTGATGACGCATGATTCCATTGGCCTGGGCGAGGATGGGCCGACGCACCAGCCGGTCGAACATCTGGCAATGCTGCGCGCAACACCGAACATGAACGTCTTCCGCCCCGCCGACACCGTGGAAACGGCCGAGGCATGGGAGCTGGCGCTGACCGCGCAGGACACGCCTTCGGTTCTGGCCCTGTCGCGCCAAAGCCTGCCGACCGTTCGCGTCGCCCACAAGACCCGCAACCTGACGGCGCAGGGCGCCTATGTGCTGGCGGAATCCGAAGGCAAGCGGCAGGCCATTCTGATGGCGACCGGGTCCGAGGTTTCGGTCGCGCTGGAGGCGCGGGACATGTTGCAGGCACAAGGCATCGGCACCCGCGTCGTGTCTGTTCCCTGCATGGAGCTGTTCGCCCAGCAGGATGAGACCATTCGCCGCCGGGTTCTGCCCGCAGGCGCTGTGCGGGTCGCGATCGAGGCTGGCGTTCAGCAAGGCTGGGATCGCTGGCTGCTGGGTGAGCGCGGGCGCGAGGCCAAGGCCGGTTTTGTCGGGATGGAAGGCTTCGGCGCTTCGGCCCCGTCAGACGTGCTGTTCGAGAAGTTCGGGATCACCGCCGAAGCGGTAACGCAGAAGGTGACCGGGTTGCTGTAAGCCCCGGTCACGCCAGGGTTTTCTGTGATCCAGAAGGCCGCGCCGGTTTCATCGCGGCGCGGCCTTTCGCGTTTTGGCAGCTCAGTTGCCGAAAGTCGCTCGGGTGCGGTACTTGCGCACCAGCTTGCGTTTCAGTTGCAGCGCCACCATGCGCGGCAAGCCAGTGCCGTTGGTATAGGCAACGCCGGGGCGCGGCGGGGCCTTGTCGATGCTGCCGGCGTCGACCAACGCATCGCAGTCGTCCAGAAAGCCCTCGTATTCATCGGGCGTGCAATGGGGCTTGGTCAGGTAACAGCCGTCGTGCACATCAGAGTAGCATTCGATCTGCGTCCCGCCGCTAGGGACGGCGGTGGCGGGCCCGGCCAGCGTGGCACCAAGGCCGAGGCAAAGAATGGCGGTAAGCGGTTTCATCTGAAGTCCTCCGGTTCGCATTGTGGCAATGGGGTCTTGCAATCGTTGGTCGCGCGGCGCGGCGCGACGGTTCAATCAGCGCAACTGCCACCTGCCCCCGCCCTGCGCGGCCAGCACCAGCAGGCCGCCGGAAATGGCCCAGTTCTTGACGAAGATCGTCATCTGCCAGGGATCGTCCGGAATGAAATGAAACAGGCTGGTCACTGCGCAGTAAGCCGCCAGCGCGGCGGCGGGTCTGAGGGCGACACCCAGGATCAACGCCAGCGCGCCCGCCGCGTTGAAAAGTAGCGCGGGCCAGATCAGCCAGACGGGCCAGCCCTGCATCGCCAGCAAGTCCTGTGCCGGGATGGGGTCGAGCGCTTTCTGCACCGCCCCACCGATAAACAGGGCGGCCAACAGAAAACGCCCCACGAAGGTGATGAAATCGGTCATGGGAACGGATTTAGCCCGCTGCGCTGAAAAGAACAGCGGATTGCGCGGGGGGGTGCACGGGGGGTTCGCAGGGGCAAGGCGCAGGCCCGCACCCCGGCGGGCTTGCGCGAATGTGTCGTTCTCTGTCGGTTCTACCTTTGGGTTTTGAAATGCCCCTTGCGCATCATGAACTGTTTGACCTTGGCAAATTTGCTGCGCTGGTCAGGCGACAATCCGCGCGGGGTGCTAAGCCCGAAGCCTTTGACGGCGGCGGATTTCGCCTCTTCCGCCTCGGCGTCGCAGCCATCGAGGAACGCCTCATATGTTTCCTGGGAGCACGGCGGTTCGCCGTCCTGCGCGTTGAAGCAGCCTTCGTGAACGACGACATAGCATTCGAACTGGGAATCAGGTGCTGCGCGGGTCGGTGCGGTTGCCAAGACGGTCAGGCCAAGGGTTAAGGCGGTGGTCAGAGACAGAAGTTTCATGGGAACGGTCCTTTTCAATCAATCGTTACAGGCACTCTCAGTATGAAATTGGTCGCGTCGGCCGCCCGCTGCGTTCAATCTGACACTGGCCCCATGATGCTGGGGGGCGGATTTTCGCCCGCCCCCGACCCCGCCCTTACTTCGCGTGCTTCTTCAGCAGGAAGTTCTTGGTGGCGACAATGCGCTTTGTTGCCGGTGTGCGCCCACCGGGCATCGCCTTGGCGTCGATGCCACGGCCTGTGTTTTCCACACCGGGGTTGTCGCACCATGCGAGGAAGTCATTGTATTCCTCGGGCGTGCAATTGGGTTCCTGAAGGTAACACTGATCGTGAATGTCGGCGTAACAGCCGAATGTGTCGAAGGCCGCAGCCTGAGTTGGCGCAAGCTGCGATGCCACAAGACCGATTGCTGATACTGCGGGGAGGGTAAACGTCTTCACTGGTAAGTCTCCTTGACTGGTTAAGGCGCCCGCAAAGCTGCGTGCGTGACTGCTTGTCGTGATGACGGTGCGAATGGTTCAAAACTTTCGTTTCGTCCGCTGGCGCAGGCCCGGCGGTCATGGCAAACTTGCCCGAAATCGAAAGGCAGACCCCTGACCAACCGCGTCGCCATATGGCTTGCACTTCTGATCCTGCTTGCGCTGATCCTTGACTATGTCATGGGCTATGGCGCGACCCTGTTTCTGGCCCGCCAATTCCTGGCTTTGATCGAATGGGTCGCCTTCTGGCGATAGCGGCGGTTGCCTTTCCCCCCGGCGTGGCGGTATCGCATTGCCAAGCATCAACGAAGGAGTCTTCCCATGGCCGTCAAAGTCGCCATCAACGGATTTGGCCGTATTGGCCGCAATGTGCTGCGTGCCATCATCGAAAACGGTCGCAAGGATATCGAGGTGGTCGCGATCAACGACCTTGGCCCGGTGGAAACCAATGCGCATCTTCTGCGTTACGACTCGGTTCACGGGCGGTTCCCCGCAACCGTCACCACGACCGAGACGACAATCGACGTGGGCCGTGGCCCGATGGAGGTCTCCGCGATCCGCAACCCCACCGAGCTGCCCTGGGGCCATGTCGATATCGTGCTGGAATGCACCGGCATTTTCACGGCGCGCGACAAGGCAGCGGTGCATCTGGAAAACGGCGCCAGCCGGGTGCTGATCTCGGCCCCCGGAGCGGGTGCGGACAAGACCATCGTATTCGGCGTCAATGACGACACGCTGACGGGTGACGATCTTGTCGTTTCGAACGGGTCCTGCACCACCAACTGTCTGGCCCCGGTTGCGCAGGTTCTGAACAACGAATTCGGGATCACCACCGGCTTCATGACCACGATCCACAGCTATACCGGCGATCAGCCAACGCTGGATACGATGCACAAGGACCTCTATCGCGCGCGCGCAGCGGCGGCGAACATGATCCCGACCTCGACCGGGGCGGCCCGTGCGCTGGGTCTGGTGCTGCCGGAACTTGACGGTATCCTTGATGGTGCCTCCGTGCGGGTGCCGACGCCAAATGTTTCCTGCGTCGATCTGAAGGTGGTGCTGAAGAAATCGGTCACCGTGGACGATGTGAACAACGCGATGAAAGAGGCGTCGGAGGGGCGTCTGAAGGGCGTTCTGGGGTATACCAATGAACCGCTGGTTTCCAGCGACTTCAACCACGATCCCGAAAGCTCGAACTTCGCGAGCGAACAAACCAAAGTGCTGCCGGGCAATTTCGTGCGTATTCTGACCTGGTATGACAATGAATGGGGCTTCTCGAACCGGATGTCCGATACGGCGGTTGCCATGGGCAAACTGATGTAACGGGCGGCGCAGGGTCATCCCCGAAGGGGCGTGATCAGGCGCGAATGATCCGATATTTGACGGCGTCCTGGAATCTTCAGGGCGCCGTTTTCACATCCTGGGGCGAGTGTCTTTTGGTGCGGGCACGGTGTGCGACGGGCCGGATCTTCACGGTAGTGGAGCCTTTGTCATCCCCAGATGCGGCTTTGCACGACCGACCGCGCGCGTCATGCAATCCGAATCGCGCTCAGCCTTCCAGCGCGGCGATCATGTCCACCCGGGTTGCGTGCCGTCCGCCTTCGAAATCGGCGCTCAGGAACGCCTCGACAATATCAAGCGCCAGTCCTTCGCCGATGACGCGCGCACCAAGCGCCAGCATGTTGGCGTCATTGTGCTGGCGGATCATCCGGGCCGAGAACGTGTCGGCGCAGACGCCGTAGCGGATGCCCCGGACCTTGTTCGCCGCCATCATGATCCCCTGCCCGGTGCCGCACAGGATGATGCCCAATTGGCAATCGCCCGAGGCGACACGCCGCGCGGCAGCTTCGCCATGGGCCGGGTAATGTGTGCTTTCGGCGGAGGTTGGGCCGATATCCGCAACCTGCCACCCCAGCGCGGTGCAGTGGGCGGCGATGGCTTGGCGCAGGTCAATTGCGGCGTGGTCGCTCGACAGGACGAGGCGGCGCATCAACCGCTGACCAATTTCGCATGCAGTGCGGCGCGCACGTCCGTTGTCACAAATTTGGACACATCGCCGCCCAGCCGCGCAATCTCTTTCACCAGTTTCGAGGCGATCGCCTGATATTCGGCGTCCGCCATCAGAAACACCGTCTCGATCCCGTCATCCAGCGCGCGGTTCATCCCGACCATCTGGTATTCGTATTCGAAGTCCGCCACAGCGCGCAGGCCGCGCACGATCATGCTGGCCCCGACATCGCGGGCGCAATCGATCAGCAGATTGTCGAACGGGTGTACCTGGCATTCCATCCCGGTCTGAGCGGTGATGCGTTTGCATTCCGCCTGCACCATGGCCACCCGTTCATCCAGGTTGAACAATGGTCCCTTGTCTTCGTTGATCGCCACCCCGATGACCAACCGGTCCACCAGTGTGGATGCGCGGTGAATGATATCGAGGTGCCCAAGCGTGATCGGGTCGAACGTGCCGGGGTATAGGCCGATGCGCATGGGCGTCCCTTTCGGCGCGTTTCAGGTGGGCGTGACGCAACCTGATCGCACCGCGATTTGCAAGCCCTAGTGGCCCATCACCATATCGGCCAGCGCATCGCGTTCCATGGAAAGCTCACTCAGGCGGGCCTTGACCACGTCCCCGATCGAAATAAGCCCGATCATCTTGCCATCTTCGATCACCGGCAGGTGGCGGAAACGCCCGTCTGTCATCTGGGCCAGAACCTCGTCAGCGGTCGAACTGCTGGTACAGCTTTGCAGGTTTCGGGTCATCAGATCGTCCACCGTGTCTGTCAGACAGCCGGTGCCGCGTTTGCCCAACTCGCGCACGATGTCGCGTTCAGACAGGATCCCCAGCGCTTGTTCCCCATCCGGAGAGATGATGACGGCACCGATCTTTTTCGATGACAGCAGGGCCACAGCATCGGGCACACTGGTGCCGGGCGGCAGGGTCAGGACGTTTCCTTCAGGCTTGGCATTCAGAATCTGGCGGACGAGCATGTGGCATTCCTTTCGCGCGGTTCTGCCACCAAGGTCGCCGCCATGCCCGTGTCCTGTCAAGTCACGCGCGATGTGTGGGGTCAGGGGCGGCCCCGACGCCGGCCATTCGGGCGCGATTCCCCGGGCTATCCGGGTCATTCCCGGACCACCCCCGGTCACCCAGGGGCGCAACCTTCTGAAAATTGAACGATTGTGGTATGGTTGCAGACATACAGGCAGCACCCAAAACAACGCGAGAGTATCGCCATGCCCCCACTCAGCCGCTTTCTGACCGCCCTAACGCTTGGGATTCTGCTGGTCCCGACCCTGGCAATCGCCGCCACCGAGCCCCGAAATTTCCAGCCGCCGACCGTGCGCGGTGTGACGCTGAACTGGTGCAAACATCAAAACGGCCCCTGCGGCCAGCCAGCCGCCGATCTATTTTGTACCCAGAACGGATTTGACCGGGCCCAGACATTCCAGCACGACCCCCGCGCCGGGGCGCGCGGCGTGCAATCGGTGATTTTCGGTGACGGGATGCTGTGCAACGGACCGCAGTGCCAAGCCTTCGGGTCGATCCTTTGCGTCAAGCGTGTCGCGGAACCCGCGCCGCAACCGGCCCCCGCCCCGCAACCGGCCCCCGCCCCGCAGCCACAACCGACGCCCAAACCCATTCCAAAGGTGCCTGCGCCGCAACAGGCCGAGACCCCCTCGCCGCAGGCCCCGAAGACCGCGCCCACGACCTCTCCGCGGCCCGCGCCGCGCCCGCTGGTCAGCGTGGTCAGTCCCGGCAGCAAGCCCGCGGACGAACCGTTTGTGCCGATCATTCCGCTGAAATTCTTCGCCAAAGGGGCGGAGCTGTTCTGGTGCCAGACCTCGGGCTGTGATGTCGCCACGGACGCGCCGATGAAGGTAACGCCCGGCAACGCCAAGTCCGAACAGTTTCTGTCCAATCTGACGGCCATTCCCTGGGCCAAGGCGGGCATGTGGCAGGTCAGCGACCGCCCCTTTCCGGCGTTTCAGGGCAACGCCAATGACGCAAAATTCACCGGATTGCTGGACTTTGGCCTGGTGTCCGGCGGTAAGCAGACTTTCCGCGTCGATCTGGACGCGGCGGTGGCAAACTCGCCCTTCGATTACCTGTCGAACGTCTATGTCCGGGTAATCCCGCTGCGCCAATTGATCGGCTCGGATTTCGGCGCGTTGCCCACCAATCCGATTCAGGTGCTGTACGGCGCAAACGAACCGGCCCCGCCTGACTTCACCTTCATCGAATTCGACACCAGCCCTCTGGACCTGTTCGAGGTCGAGATCACGGATTTCAAACTTCCCGATTTCTATGACGAAGGTCGCTGGGGCTGCGTCGTGGTCGCCGGGCACAAATTCGAAGGCGTCAGCCCGTTCATCAGCGACATTCACAAAGACCTGTACCCGATCGGGAAAGACCTGTACCCGATCGGGAAGGAGTTCTGCCCGGCACCATATCGCGGCGAGGGAACCCGCGTCGAAAGCCTGGAAGACTTCGCCAACTGGGCGCTGGACAGCTTTGACTGGCTGGGCGGGGCTTATGAATCGTTGCTGGAACTGGCCAGCGATATCATCATGGATTACACGCCCTTCGGGCTGCAATGCAAAGCGCTGGCCGAACTGGCCAATGAAAGCGATATCGAGGCGTTCTGCGAAGGCGTGGCCGACGTGGCCGTTGCCGCCGGAGCCTCGGCCCTAGGCCTGCCGCCAACGATCCCGAATTACAACGAGTTGATAGACAAGGGCGTCGACTATGCCGTTGAACTGGCGGTCGCGGAAATCGAATCTCGCACCGGCGTGCCCTGCATCGGTCCCTGCGAAGACGCCCTGCGCGCCGGGTTGTCGCATTTCGCTGACGAGTTGAAGCGCACCAGCGATATGCCCGGCTGCGTCGACGAGAAGGAGGCGCATCGCCACGGGTCTGAACCGTTGTGCCTGCCGCCCACGGTCATTGCGCGCCCGGCGCCGGGGGCAGAAACCACCTTGCCCTATGTGCAGGTCAAGGTGACCCGCACCAATGTCGCACCGCGCCCGGAACACCTTTATTGGGACGGGCAATGCGGGCTGAGTATCGCGAACTCTGTCAGCAAGTCATTTCCGGCCCAGCGTTGGTGGATCGGCACCCAGCCAGCGCGTTCGATTGATCTGCCAGCGCAGGATGTGATCGGATCGCTGTATAAGGGCGCGTCCTTCCCGCTGGACGTCGCGATGGCACCCGGCGAAAGCGTGACCATCGCAACGTCGCTGCAAGTGAACTGGTACGGGTTTCCCTGGATGATCAAGGAATGGAACAAGTATCAGACCGCCGGACCGCGTGTGGGCATCTACAAGGCCGACTGGATGGGGCTGTATTTTGGCGGCAAGATGCGGCTTTCGGCCGATTGTGTTGAAAAACTCCGTTTTAGGGCCTGAACGATGATTTTTCTTTCCATGCAGCCCGATCCTAAATTTTTGGCGCGGGGGTCGGCCCAAATCGCCTACATGCGCTCACGCGCAGCCATGCGCTGTCTCGTGGTCAAAGCTTTCCGACTATTTCGCTTCATAGGTTTTCGCAAGAAATCCGCGACGCTCTGATTTCGGAGTTTTTCAACACAATCAGCCAGGGTCAGCAGCATCGGCGGCCTGTCGTGCACCGCGCAGGAGGAGGGCGTTGTGCACAACATCACCCTTCCGACCGAATGGCCCTACTGATGCCTGCGCAATCCGGCGATGCGATGACTTTATGGGCTGCGAGGAACGTTAGATCGCGTGGCTTAACCGCCTGAATTGAAGCCAGTAAGGCGACCGGTTTGCGTTTGGATCACTTCAAATGCCCACCCCTGCCGCATGGAGAGTCAGACCGCGATATTCGCAATCGACACGCCTGCGAAAATAACTAATCTCGCGCAGCATGACACGCCCGCTTGCCCCCGCCCTTGCCGCCACTGACCCGCCCCCTGTGATGGAGGCGCGGCGCTGGCTGGACGGTGCAACTTTTCCGCCCGAACGCCCCCTGCTGAACGTCAGCCAGGCCGCCCCGGTTGACCCGCCGCCCGAACCGCTGCGCGCCGCAATGGCCGACGCGATCCTGACCGATGCGTCCGCGCACCTCTATGGGCCGGTTCTGGGCCTGCCCGATTTGCGCGCAGAGGTCGCCAGCCAATGGTCTGCGGCCTATGGCGGGGACCTGCATGCCGAGAACGTCGCCATAACCTCGGGCTGTAATCAGGCGTTCTGCGCAGCACTTGCGACACTGGCCGCCGCCGGGGACGAGGTGATCCTGCCAACCCCTTGGTATTTCAATCACAAAATGTGGTGCGACATGGCCGGGGTGCGCGCTGTGCCGCTGCCCTGCGGCGCGAATATGGTGCCGGATGCGACCTCTGCCGCCGCGCTGATCAGCGATCGCACCCGCGCGATCGTTCTGGTGACGCCGAACAACCCAACGGGTGCGGAATATCCAGCCGACACGCTGAACGCGTTTCGCGATCTGGCGCGTGCGCATGGTCTAGCGCTGATCGTCGATGAAACCTACCGCGATTTTGACAGCCGCAGCGGCGCGCCGCATGATCTGTTCCGCGATCCCGATTGGGATGACACGCTGATCCAGCTCTATTCCTTCTCCAAGGCGTACCGTCTGACGGGCCACCGGGTCGGGGCGATGGTCGCCTCTCGTGCGCGCTTGGGCGAGGTTGAAAAATTCCTCGACACTGTGGCGATCTGCCCGCCGCAACTGGGCCAGCGTGCAGCGCTTTGGGGGATGCGGAACCTGACGCAATGGCTGGCCGGGGAACGGGCGGAAATCCTGGACCGGCGCGCCGCGATCGCAGAAAATTTCCCACGCCTGTCGGGCTGGACGCTGAAGGGCTGCGGCGCCTATTTCGCCTATGCCGAACACCCGTTTGACGACCGATCCGACGCGCTTGCGAAACGGCTGGTCCGCGACGCGGGCATCTTGGCCCTGCCGGGAACCATGTTTCGCCCCGCCGATGACCCCGCAGGCGCGCGCGAAATGCGCATCGCGTTTGCCAACATCGACCGCGCCGGAATATCGACGCTGATGGACCGGCTTCAATCTGTGACCGGCTGAGGCCTGCGCGGCCTTGCCCCCCTGATCCTGCTGGCTTAGACAGCCCCGTCCCCGGACGACAAAACCACCGCAGAAGGCAGCGCACCGCATGGCAAAATCCGCAGGCAAAAAGGCGAGCAATATCGTCGTCTGGATCATCCTCATTCTGCTGATCGTCGGTCTGGCCGGTTTCAGCGTGACGAACTTTGGCGGCTCGAACCAGGCGGTTGGCAAAGTCGGTGAATCCGAGATCACCGTGAACGACTATGCCCGCGCCTTGCAAAGCGAATTGAACGTGCTGCAATCGCAGACCGGTCAGGTCTTTCCAATGGCTCAGGCACAGGCATTCGGCATCGACCGGCGGGTCTTACAGCGGCTGGTGGCCGACGCTGCCATCGACAACGAGGCCAGCGCCATCGGCCTGTCAGTTGGCGACACCGAAGTGGGTCGCCGGGTGCGCGAAATTCCGGGGTTTCAAGGTCTCGACGGGGCATTCGACCGCACAACCTATGAGGCGCGCCTGCGCCAGAACGGTTCCAGCGTAAGCGAGTTTGAAGACATCATCCGCGCCGAGGCGTCGCGCGCGATCCTACAAAGCGCCGTGCTGGGCGGAGCACAAACGCCCGCGACCTTTACCGACACGTTGTTTTCCTATGCGCGCGAGCGTCGCGATTTCACCTGGGCAAGGCTTGGCGCAGCTGATCTGACCGCCCCCGTTGCCGAACCCTCCGACGCGGATCTTCTGGCACATTACGAGGCGAACCCGGAAGACTATACCAACCCGGAAACCAAACAGCTGACCTATGTGTGGCTGTCGCCGGATATGCTGGTGGATACGATTGCAGCCGACGAAGACGCCCTGCGCGCCATGTATGATGATCGGATCGAAGAGTACGTCCGCCCGGAACGCCGGCTTGTCGAACGTCTGGTCTATCCCGATCAGGGCGCCGCAGACGCGGCTCGCGCCCGGCTGGACGCGGGCGAGGCGGAGTTTGAAGATCTTGTGGCCGAACGCGGCCTGGAACTGGATGACGTCGATTTCGGCGACCCCTCAGAAGACGAACTCGGCAACGCGGGCGCGGTTGTATTCGCACTCGACAATCCTGGTATTGCCGGGCCGGTCGACACCGATCTTGGCCCAGCCCTGTTCCGGGTGAACGCCATCCTGACCGCGCAGGAAACCACGTTCGAGGATGTGCGCCAGGACCTGCTGGACGAATATGCCATCGACACCGCCCGCCGCCAGATCGAGGATGAGGTTGACCCGATCGACGATCTGCTGGCCGGGGGCGCGACGCTGGAAGAACTGGCCGCCGAAGCGAAGATGGAGCTTGGCACACTCGACTGGACGCCCGCGTCCAGCGACGACATCGCCGCCTTTGCCGAATTCCGCGAAGCCGCGGCCGCCGTGCAGGAGGGCGACTTCCCCGAGGTGATCCAGGCCCCCGACGGCAGCCTGTTCGCCCTACGCCTGGACGCCCTGATCCCCCCCACCCTGCGCCCGCTGGATGAGGTGAAAGAACAGGTCATTCAGGATTGGGAAAACGCCGAAACCGAAAAACGCCTGGCAGAGCAGATTGCCAACCTGCCGGTTGCCCCCGCTGTTGATGATCTGCCTGCGATCAACCGGGTTGGCGGTGGCGGTTCTGAAGAATTGGGCGACGCCGGGCCGTTTGGTGCCTCTTCAACCCCCGAAACCGATCTTCTGCGCGATGGTTTCATCGAAGGCGGCAGCACCGCGCTGGTCGAAACCGTCTTTTCGATGGAGGTGCCGGGCGACGTGGTCAGCATCCCTTCGGGCGACGGCACCGTCATTGCGGTGCGTCTGGACGCGATCAAGGAACCCGACGACGCAGACGTCGAGGCGACTGCGCTGAAAGATGGCTTTGCCCGGCAGACGGCGGAATCAATGGCCATCGACATGCTGACGGCCTTCACCAATTCGGTGCAGAACCAGGCCGGCATCACGATCAACCAGCATGCCATCAGCGCTGTTCACGCTCAGTTTCCCTGACCGCCGATGGCCCTGACCCCCAGTTTCGAGGATTTTGAGGCCGCCTGGAAAACCGGCGCGAACCAGTTGGTCTGGACCCGGCTGGCGGCCGACCTCGACACGCCGGTATCGCTGATGCTGAAACTGGCCGAGGCGCGCGCGGACTCGTTCATCCTGGAAAGTGTCACCGGCGGCGAAGTGCGCGGGCGCTATTCGATCATCGGCATGAAACCCGATCTGGTCTGGGAATGTCGCGGCACCGAAAGCCGCATCAACCGGCAGGCCCGGTTCGAACGTGACCAGTGGCAGGATTGCGACGACGACCCCCTGACCGCCCTGCGCGCCCTGATCGCGGAAAGCCGGATCGACATTCCCGAAGGTCTGCCACCTGCCAGCGCGGGCCTGTTCGGATATCTTGGCTATGACATGATCCGGCTGGTTGAACATCTGCCTGATGTGAACCCTGATCCGCTGGGCCTGCCCGATGCGATCATGCTGCGCCCGTCGGTCATTGCGGTGCTGGACGGCGTAAAGGGCGAGGTTATCGTCGTCGCCCCGGCCTGGGCCTCGGGCGGGTTGTCGGCGCGTTCGGCTTATGCGCAGGCCGCGGAACGGGTGATGGACGCGGTGCGCGATCTGGAACGCGCCGCTTTCACCGAAACGCGGGATCTGGGTCAGGCCGCAGCCGAAGCCGCGCCGGTGTCAAATTTTGCCAAACCCGATTACCTGGCCGCTGTGGACAAGGCGCGGGACTATATCCGCGCCGGTGATATCTTTCAGGTGGTCCCGTCCCAACGCTGGGCGCAGGACTTCAGCCTGCCGCCGTTCACGCTCTATCGTTCGTTACGCCGCACGAACCCGTCACCTTTCATGTTCTACTTCAATTTCGGCGGCTTTCAGGTCATCGGGGCCAGCCCCGAGATTCTGGTGCGCACCATGGATGGCGAGGTGACGATCCGCCCCATCGCCGGCACCCGCAAGCGCGGCGCCACCCCGGAAGAAGACCGCGCCCTGGAAGCCGACCTGTTGTCGGATGAAAAAGAGCTGGCCGAACACCTGATGCTGCTGGATCTGGGGCGCAATGATGTGGGCCGGGTGGCAAAAATCGGCACTGTTCACCCGACCGAGGAATTTATCGTCGAACGATACTCTCATGTCATGCACATCGTCAGTAACGTCGTCGGAGAGCTTTCGGAAGACCACGACGCCCTGTCCGCCTTGCTTGCCGGTCTGCCTGCGGGCACCGTTTCGGGCGCACCCAAGGTCAGGGCGATGCAGATCATCGACGAACTGGAGCCCGAAAAGCGCGGCGTTTACGGCGGCGGCGTCGGCTATTTCAGCGCCGGTGGCGATATGGATATGTGTATCGCGCTGCGTACAGCAGTGGTGCAGGACGAGACATTGTACATCCAGGCCGGTGGCGGCGTGGTCTGGGACAGCGACCCCGAGGCGGAGTTTCAGGAAACCGTCAACAAAAGCCAGGCAATCCGCCGCGCCGCGGCCGAGGCCGGGCGCTTTGCCCAAGGGCGCAATCGCTGATCAGCAGTCCGGCGGGCGGGCGAGGCACCCCGTGTAAGTGTGCCATTTATCGGGGGGCGTTTGCCGTCAACTTGCGCAAATGCGCCCACCTCGCCCCCCCCCGCGCACTTCCGGTTCCATTTTGGATAGTCAGGATCGTGCGTTAGCCCAGATAACTCAGCGCCGGGAACACCTCCAACAGCCACCAGCTGAACCGGGTGAATGCCCCGGTCAGCAAAGCGATGCCGACAAGGATCAGCAATGCGCCCATGGCCTTTTCGATCGTTCCCATGTGGCGTTTCAGGCGGTTCATCACGCCCATGGCGCGCTGGATGAACATGGCTGCCAGCAGGAACGGGATGCCCAGGCCAAGCGCATAGACCGCCAATAGGGCAGTGCCGCGCGTGACGTTTTGCTCGCTCGCCGCAAGCGACAGGATCGCGCCCAGTTGCGGCCCGATGCAGGGCGTCCACCCGAAGGCGAAGGCCAGGCCCAGGACATAGGCCCCGAAAGACGATCCGCCCCGGTTGCCTGCATCCAGACGAGCCTCACGATCCAGAAAGCCGATCCGCCAGATCGACAGGAAATGCAGCCCGAAAATGATGATGACCACGCCCGAGGCGCGGGAAAACCAGACCTGATTCTGCAAAAAGAACGCCCCGAACGCCGACGCCGTAAAGCCCAGCAGTAAGAACACCGTCGACAGGCCAAGAACAAAGAACACGGCCGAGGTGATGGCCTTGCGTCGGCCCGACCCTTCGGCCTGCATCTCGTTCAGGCTGATCCCGCCCATATAGGCCAGATAGGGCGGCACGATGGGCAGCACGCATGGGCTGAGGAAACTCAGCAGCCCCGCCACAAGCGCCACCAGCATGGCGGGCAGAAGTGAGGCGTCGATGATTTCTATACCGAACATGATACGGTCCCCGGATTGGCCTGCCCGAGACATATGACAGGGTGGCCGCCGCGTCACTCAACGCATTGTCACGATGCGGTGGCGGTGTTGTAACATCACGACGCCGGGATGTGTTTGGGGGGGTATGGTTCGGCGGTGCCCTGCGATATGGGAATGCAATGGATTATGACGACACCTGCGATGCGATTGGCCTGCTGTGCCCCCTGCCCGTTCTGCGTGCACGCAAACGTCTTGGCGCAATGGCGCCGCGTTCGGTGCTGCGTCTGCAATCGGATGATCCGGCGGCGGTGATTGACGTGCCGCATTTCTGTGCCGAAGCCGGGCATGCCTTGATTGCGACCGTCCCCGAGGGGACGATCAACACCTTCTTCATACGGAAATCCGGCTGAGGGCTTAGCGCCCCAGCGACCACCAGCCCTTGCGCTTGGGTTTGGAGTCGTCGGCGGCAACCTTGGCCACCGGTGCTGCGGCGACTTCGGCGGCTTGTTCCGTGGCGGCCGCATCTGCCGCGTCTGCCGTAACTTCGGGCTCCGCTGCCTTCTTGGCACGGCTGCGGGTCTTGCGCTTGGGCTTCTCGGCCACGTCTGCTTCCGGCGCGGGGGCTTCCGCTTCAGGGGTTTCCGCTGCGGGGGCTTCGGATGGCGCGGCCACAGCGATGTCGCCATCACCCTGGGTTACATCAGCCGCCGCCGCTCCGTTGGCTTTTGGCTTTGCGGCGCGCGACCGGCTGCGTGTCGCCGTGCGCTTCTTGGGCGCTTCGTCAGCGGGCGCATCGCCGCCTTCTGCACCCTCCGCAGCTTCGGCGGGTTTGGCATCGCCGTCGGCTGACTGCGCCGCATCCCCGGCCTGTTGGCGGGCGTTGCTGTCACGGTTGTCATTGCCTGAAGCGTCACCATCCCGGTTCTCGCCCGAGTTGCCACGGCCGCGTCCCCGGCGCCGACGGCGGCGGCGTTTCTTGGGCTGGCCTTCTTCGGCTGACGGTTCATCGGGCGCACCAGGCGCTGCGGAGGCTTCGTCGGCGACCAGGTCGACCGCATCGTCGAAGTCATCCATCAGCGAGGCATCGACCGACACAACCGCCGCGCTGACCGCTTTGACATTGCGCGTTGCGGTCTTGAACTTCTCGACCGAGAAATCCGGGCTGACCAGCGCCGGGTCGCCTTCGATGCGAACGGCCATGCCATAACGGACTTCGATCTGGGCCACATGCTCGCGCTTCTGGTTCATCAGATAGTTGGCGAAGGCGACCGGTGCTTTGACCAGTACCTCGCGCGAACGACGGCGCACGCCTTCTTCTTCAAGCTGGCGCAGGATGGCCAGCGACAGGCTGTCGTCACTGCGCAGCAACCCGGTGCCGTGGCAATGCGAACAGGGCTGGGTTGTCGCCTCGATCATGCCGGGGCGCAGACGCTGGCGCGACATCTCAAGCAGGCCAAAGGCGCTGATCCGGCCCACCTGAATGCGGGCGCGGTCGGTCTTGAGCTTGTCCTTGAAACGCTTTTCGACGGCGGTGTTATTCTTACGCTCGTCCATGTCGATATAGTCGATGACGATCAGCCCGGCGAGGTCACGCAGGCGCAACTGGCGCGCCACTTCGTCCGAAGCTTCCAGGTTGGTCTTGAGCGCGGTCTGCTCAATCGACCCTTCCTTGGTCGCCCTGCCCGAGTTGACGTCAATCGCCACCAGCGCTTCGGTCACCCCAATCACAATATACCCGCCCGAGGGCAGCTGCACCGTCGGGTTGAACATCGCACCCAGGTAGGTTTCGACTTGATAGCGCGCAAACAGCGGCTGCGGATCGGCGTAGAGTTTCACGTTCTTGGCGTGGGACGGCATGATCATCTTCATGAAGTCCTTGGCCATCTTATAGCCTTCGGCCCCTTCGACCAGAACCTCGTCAATCTCACGATTATAGAGGTCGCGGATCGAGCGTTTGATCAGGTTGCCTTCTTCGTAAATCTGCGTCGGCGCCGTCGATTTCAGGGTCAGTTCGCGGATCTGCTCCCACAGGCGTTGCAGGTATTCATAATCGCGTTTGATCTCGGTCCGGGTGCGTTGCGACCCCGCCGTACGAATGATCAGCCCCGCGCCCTTGGGCACGTCAATTTCGCTGGCGATTTCTTTGAGTTTCTTGCGGTCGGGGGCGTTGGTGATCTTGCGGGAAATCCCGCCGCCGCGCGCGGTGTTGGGCATCAGCACGCAGTAGCGACCGGCAAGGCTGAGGTAGGTTGTCAGCGCCGCGCCCTTGTTGCCGCGTTCTTCCTTGACGACCTGAACCAGCAGGATCTGGCGGACCTTGATAACCTCTTGAATCTTGTATTTGCGGGCGCGCTGTCGGCGCGGGGCGCGGACCTCTTCGGTGACGTCATCACCGACGCTTTCGACATTCTCGTCACGGGCGGCGGCATTGACGGGTTCGTCTTCGTCAGGTGCTTCGGTGCCGTCATTTTCGGAGGCATCATCGGCGGTATCGTCTTCTGGTGCAGCCTCGCCTTCCAGATCGACGACGTCCATGCCAGGGATGTCGGCGATGACTTCGGCGGTTTGCGCCTTTGCCATCTCATCCGCTTCGGATTGGGCGTCTGTTGCGGGTGCGACGGCTTCGGCGACGTCATTGCCTTCGGCATTCGTGTCGTCGTTTGCGGGTTCCTCAACCTCGGCCGTGACAACGGCGTCATCGGTCTTGGCCGCAGCAGCCTTGCCGCGCCCCCTGCCCCGGCGCGAGCGCGTGGCCTTTTTGGGCTTTTCGTCTTCTTCCGCCTGCTCTTTGGCAAACTCCATTTCCTCGGCCAGCAGGGCCTCGCGATCCGCGACAGGGATCTGATAGTAATCCGGGTGGATTTCGCTGAACGCAAGGAAACCGTGGCGGTTGCCGCCATAGTCGACGAATGCCGCCTGAAGCGACGGTTCGACGCGCGTTACTTTTGCGAGGTAGATGTTGCCAGCAAGCTGGCGTTTGTTTTCCGATTCAAAGTCGAATTCTTCGACCTTGTTTCCGTCAACCACCACGACGCGGGTTTCCTCCGCATGGGTGGCGTCAATAAGCATCTTCTTTGCCATGATATTCCAATGCACCTTCGCCGCAATCCGGCCCCCGGGGGGCGCAGGAACGGGTAAGGTGTCTGTTTCGGGCAATGCGCTGGGTCGTCACGCGGGGCCCGGCGGCATCTGTGGCCACCCCCCTCTGTGTGATCGACGCGTCGCGTTTCATTGCGTTTCTTTCCCGACGCGAACCGGATTGGCACAGCGTCGATTTCCAATCCCACAGTGACAGTTGCCAGCCGCGGGCGTTCGTATTTGGCCTTGCGGCCGATCTTTCTGTTCTGAGCCAGTGGGGCGCTATGCCCGGCACATCCTCAAATACAGCGAAACCAAACTCAGGCCGAAACCTGATAGGCGGACCATAATGGGGGCTGACGTCAAATGACAATGGGGAAAGCGACGAAGACGGATGAAGTTACAGCCCAGACCGGGCGCTGGCGCGCGCCCGGCGCCCGGTTTAAGGGACTCCGGGCGACGCCTGTCGCGGCTATAGGTAGTCGCCGCGCATCAATCCGTATTTGGCCATCTTCTCGTTCAAGGTACGGCGCGGCAGGCATAATTCTTCCATCACGCCGACGATGGATCCCTTGTGGCGCCGCATCGTGTTGTCGATCAGCATCCGCTCGAACGCTTCGACGTATTCTTTCAGCGGTTTGCCCTCGGTCGTCATTGCCGGTTCAGAGTCGTCGCTTTCGGCCATCAGCAGGCTGGCGATTGTGCCGCTGCCACGCCGGTTTTGCAGCACAGCACGTTCGGCCACATTGACCAGCTGGCGGATATTGCCGGGCCACGGGGCCTGCAACAGCTGCGCCGCCTCCTGCGCCGAAACCTCGGGCGCATCACAGCCGTATTCTTCGCTGAACTGTTCGGAAAACCGGGTGAACAGCGTCAGCACGTCTTCCCCGCGCGAGCGTAGCGGCGGCAGCACGATCTTCATCGCGGCCAGGCGATAGTAGAGGTCCGGCCGCAGCACATCTTCGCTGCTTTTGCCCTGTTCCTGCAGGTTGCTGATGCCGACAATGCGGGTTTCGGCCGGGGTGCCCTGATCGTTGATCCAGGTCAGCAGCCGCGCCTGCAGCGCCTTGGGCAGCGCGTCAATGTCTTCCAGCACCAGCGTTCCGCCACGGGCTTCTTCCAGCAGCGGCTGCGCTTCGCCATTTTCCATCGGGCCGAACAGGCGGGCGGACAGATCAGCCTCGTCCATGGACGCGCAGGAGAATATCACGAACTTCTTACCGGACTTCGCCCCGACTGCATGCAGCGCATGGGCCACCAGGGTCTTGCCGGTGCCGGTCTCACCCTCGATCAGTACGTGGCCATCGGCCTGCCCCAGATCAAGAATGTCTTCGCGCAACCGCTCCATCACCGGCGACGAACCAACCAGCTTTTTCATCAGCCCGGTGCCATCGGACAGTTCGCGACGCAGCGCACGGTTATCCAGCGTCAAGCGGCGGTTCGACGTCGCCTTCTTGGCCAGTTCGGTCATCCGATCCGGGTTGAATGGCTTTTCGAGGAAATCATAGGCGCCGACGCGCATCGCCTCGACCGCCATGGGCACGTCGCCGTGGCCGGTGATCATGATGACGGGCAGCGCTGAATCAACACTCATCAGGCGTTTCAGGAAGGCCATGCCGTCCATGCCGGGCATGCGGATATCGCTGACCACGACACCGGGCCAATCCTGCCCGACGTTCTTCAACGCATCTTCGGCGCTGGCGTAGGTCACCGTGTCGAACCCGCTGAGGGCCAGCCACTGGCTGATCGACTGGCGCATATCCTGTTCGTCATCGACGATGGCGATTTTCATGGCTTGACCCATTGGTCCCTCCGTTAAGAATTCTACTCGGCCGCGACCTGAACACGATCCAGAAGCGGCAATCTGACCTCGAACACTGCCCCACCGTCCCGACCGTTTCTTGCTGTCAGCCTTCCACCCAAGTCGTTCACGATAGACGAGGAGATGGCAAGCCCCAGACCGACGCCGTCGCCGGGGGCCTTGGTAGTGTAAAATGGCTCGAACAGGGCTTCCAGATCCTCGATTCCGCCGCCGTTATCGCGCACTGTCAAAACCGCATCTTCCCCGGCATTCAAAAGCACATGAATTTCGGGCGTGTCTATGGATTTGGTGGCGTCCAGCGCATTGCGCAAGAGGTTGATGAGCACTTGTTCCAACCGGATACGATCCGCCATCACCATCACCGCTTCACGCGGCAAAGTGGTGGTGATCGCAATGTCGCGTTTCCTAAGCTGCGGTTCCATCAGCGAGACCGCCGTACTGACAGAAGCCCTTGCATCCAAAGGCTCGACCGCCTCTTCGCCCTTGCGCGCATAGCTCTTCAACTGCTTGGTGATTGCGCCCATGCGTTCAATCAGATCATCGACCCGGTTGAAGGATGACATCGCCTCTTCCGGGCGCTTGCGGTTCAACAACAGCTTGGCGCCGGCGATATAGGTCTTCATCGCCGCCAGTGGCTGGTTCAACTCGTGACTGACAGCCGCCGACATCTCGCCCAAAGCGGCGAGTTTTGAGGTTTGCGCCACCGTCTGTTCGGCCACTTCCAGGTGCTTTTCCGCCCGCTGCCGCTCGGCAACTTCCCGCTGTAGGGCCTGGTTCAACTGGCGAAGCTCTGCCGACTCGCGCTGGAAAAACCGCGATCGCAGCACCGCTTTGCGGGTCGTCAGGTACAGCGCCAGTGCCAGCAGGATGGCAAATCCCATAATCTCTAGCGCGATGACACCGTTCACGCGTTCGCGCACGCCCGCATAGGTGGTGAAGCTGGCCATCCGCCAGCCCTGGAACGGAATGCGCGCTTCCTGGCGCATCACCGAATCACCCTGAAGATAGGCCCCGATGGGCAAGGCCGCCCATTCGGCGGTAGCCTGGATCGCGCGCTGAATGGCCGATGGGGCCGAGCGCACGGCCAGCGCGTCCTCCTCGGTCAGGCCGCGCCAGCGGCTTTCAGTGGCCAGAATGATCTCGCCTTCACTATCGGTCACCAGAACCGCGTCCGAGAACCCGGCCCAGGACGATTCAAACTTGGCCAGATCCACCCCGACGACGATGACACCTGCGGTTTCCCCGCCCGCTTCGATCTTGCGGGTATAGCTGAACACGCGTGCGCCGCTGTCCTGTTTGAAAGTCGTGAAAACTGTGCCCGAGGCGCGCAAAGCCTCAATAAAGTAGGGCGCGCTGCGGTGGAGGGATCCTAGCAACGTGCGGTCCGTCGCCGCCACGACCCGGCCAGACGCATCCAGAAGCATCAGCGATGCGGCCTCAATCTCCTCTCGGTACGAAATCAGGCGCTGGGTCGATTGCGAATAATCTGCCGAGTTCAGCGCCCCGATCAGCGACGGATCGCGCGACAGCAGCAGTGGTACGATCGAGGCGCGCTGAAGCTCACTCAGCATGTTGCCGGAATAGAGCGCCAGCCGGACGTGCGCGCGTGACCGCGTGTTTTCGGTAAAGCGTTCGGTCAGCAGTGAATTTGTGAACCAGACCACCGCGATCGCCATGACCACAACAATCAGGAAAGCCGCCCGCGCACGCCAGCTGAGCCCCTTGCGGAGCGATTTGCGGCGGGCCGCGCGCTTGGGCGCAGCCTCTGACCGGGCGGGGGCGCTGGTTTCAGCCATGTCGGTGCAAGATAGGGCCTGCGCCCGGATCACTCAAGCGGCGCGCGTTCAGACCAGTGCCAGCGCACCCGTCAGGCTGGTGAACATCGCCGCGCCATCGGTGTTGCCCTGCACGGCCTCGATCGCACGTTCCGGATGCGGCATCAGCCCCAGAACCCGGCGATTTTCGCTGAGGACACCGGCGATATCCTCGACCGAGCCGTTCACCTGTTCGGTGTAGCGCAAGGCGACACGCGCCTCGGCGTTGAGCCGGGTCAGGGTCTCGTCGTCAGCGACATAATTGCCATCGTGATGCGCCACCGGCAGGCGGATTTGCGCGCCCTTGCCGTAGGTTTCCGTAAACGCGCTTTCGGACGTTTCGACCCGTAACCCGACAGTGCGACAGACGAATTTCAGTGCGCCGTTGCGCATCAGGGCGCCTGGCAGCAGGCCGGTTTCGGTCAGCACCTGAAACCCGTTGCAGATGCCCAAAACATAGCCGCCGCGCCCGGCATGGGCGACCAGCGCCCTGGTGATCGGCGACTGCGCCGCAATCGCGCCGCAGCGCAGGTAATCCCCGAACGAAAAACCGCCCGGCACCCCGACGATATCCACCCCCTCGGGCAGCGAGGTATCCTTGTGCCAGACCATCGACACCTCGGCCCCGATGCTGCGAAACCCTTCGGCCAGGTCGCGGTCGCAGTTGGACCCCGGAAAGACCAGAACCGCCGCCTTCATGTCAGGATTTCCACGTCGTAGCGTTCGATGACCGTATTGGCGAGCAGCTTTTGACACATCGCGTCGACCTGCGCCTCGGCACCCGCTTTGTCTGGGGCATCCAAGTCCAGCTCGATCACCTTGCCCTGCCGGACCCCGTTGACGCCCTCAAACCCCAGCGTGCTCAGCGCATGGCGCACCGCTTCACCCTGCGGGTCGAGCACGCCATCCTTCAGCATCACATGCACCCGTGCCTTCATGTGCGACCCCTCACCGTCTTCTTTTCCCAAATACTCAATTCCGACCCTTGCCCCCGCAATCCGCCGCTAGTTGATCAGCGTCGGTTTCACCGCGTGTGTCACGTTTGACGGCAGCACGCCCAATCGTTTGGCGACTTCACGATAGGCATCGGCCAGATCGCCCAAATCGCGGCGGAAAACGTCCTTATCCAGCTTGTCGCCGGTTTCCATGTCCCACAGGCGGCACGAATCCGGGCTGATCTCATCAGCCAGAATCAGGCGCTGAAAATCGCCGTCCCAGACGCGGCCAATCTCGATCTTGAAATCGATCAGTTTGATCCCGATCCCCAGCATCAGACCGGACATGAAATCGTTGACGCGTAGCGCCATCGAGACCATGTCATCCAGATCCTGCTGGCTGGCCCAGCCGAAGGCGCTGATGTGTTCCTCCGTCACCAGCGGGTCGCCCAGCTTGTCATCTTTCAGGCAGAATTCGACAATCGGACGGGGCAGCGGCGTCCCCTCCTCTATGGCGAGCCGTTCGGACAATGTTCCGGCTGCGAAATTGCGAACGATGACCTCCAGCGGAATGATCTCGACCTGGCGGATCAGCTGTTCGCGCATATTCAGGCGGCGGATGAAATGGGTCGGAATGCCGATCTGGCCAAGACCGGTCATGAAATATTCGCTGAGGCGGTTGTTCAGCACGCCCTTGCCGTCGATCACCGCCTTTTTCTGGGCGTTGAACGCAGTGGCGTCATCCTTGAAATATTGCACCAATGTGCCGGGCTCAGGACCTTCATAGAGGATCTTTGCCTTGCCCTCGTACACCTTCTTGCGTCGCGCCATGCCGTCCCGCCCCCCCGTTTTGGCAGAGTTCCCGCCACTTTGGCCTTCCCCATAGGGCAAAGGCGCTGGGGCGGCAAGAACACCCTCTTGGCAATTGGCCGCGGCGTGGGCATATGAAAGGGAACCGAGATCAATCAGAGGCGACCCCCATGTCCACATTCGACGACCGCGAAACCGCATTCGAAGCCAAATTTGCCCATGACGCGGATATGCAGTTCAAGGCCGAAGCGCGCAGGAACAAGCTGCTGGGTCTATGGGCAGCCGGATTGCTGGGAAAAACCGGCGACGCCGCCGCGGCCTATGCGTCCGAGGTGGTCAAGGCGGATTTTGAAGAGGCTGGCGACGAAGACGTCTATCGCAAGCTGTCCGGCGATCTTGGGGACAAAGCCTCGGAAGCCGATATCCGCGCGCAGATGGTCGCCATGATGGCCGAAGCCAAGGCGATGCTGATCGACGAAGCCTGATCCGGTCCGTTCCATTGGGAGGGGCCGCACGATATGAAATCGTGCGGTACGTGGCTGCGAGCGATGGCTGGAGGGGCCAGCCCCTCCAGACCTCCCCGGAGTATTTTCGGCGAAAAGACAATCGGTAAATCCGAAGGGTGTTTGCCTGAAAGCCTGCCCCGGCGCTGGTCGTGGTGTTCGGGTCGATTTGGTGTTGGCGCTCCCAACTCGTGCCGTTACGATGCACGGTGTCAGCGGGACTGAAACCCGTAACGTCTGGGAGGACATCATGAACACAACACTTTCACGCCTGGCACTGGCCGGGATCGTCGCCGCGTTTGCAGGCGAAGCCGTCGCTGTCGAATGGAATGTCAGCGTCTGGGGCAAGCGGCGCGCCTTTACCGAGCATATCGAAAAGATGGCTGAACTGGTCAGCGAGAAGACCGGCGGCGATTTCACCATGAACGTCAGCTATGGCGGGCTGTCCATGAACCGCGAGAATCTGGACGGGATCTCGATCGGGGCTTTCGAGATGGCGCAGTTCTGTGCCGGCTATCACCGCGACAAGAACCGCGCGATCACCGTGCTGGAACTGCCGTTCCTGGGCGTAGCGAACCTGGACGAGGAGGTCGCCGTTTCAGCCGCAGTTTACGCGCACCCCGCCGTGCAGGAAGAAATGGCGCAGTGGAACGCGAAACTGCTGATGACCAGCCCGATGCCGCAGTACAATCTGGTTGGCACCGGCGATCCGCGTGATGAGCTGTCGGAATTCGATGGCATGCGCGTGCGCGCCACCGGTGGCCTGGGTCAGGCGTTTGAATCCGTGGGCGGGGTGCCGACCTCGGTCACCGCGACCGAAGCCTATAACGCCATGGAAAGCGGCGTAGTGGATACGGTGGCCTTTGCGCAGCACGCCCACCTGTCGTTCCGCACTATCGACATTGCTGATTGGTGGACCGAAAACCTGAACCCCGGCACGGTGAACTGCCCGGTGGTTGTGAACACCGACGCCTATGAGGCGCTGAGTGATGAGCATCGCGCCGCATTGGATGCGGCTGTCGGCGAAAGCATCGACCATTATCTGACCAACTATGGCGAACTTCTTCAGAAGTGGGAGAGCATTCTGGCCGAGAAGAACGTCACCAAGGTCACCGTGGACGAGGCCGAGATTGCCAAGTTCCGCGAGGCCAGCCTGCCGATCCACCAGCAGTGGATCGACGACATGACCGCACAGGGCCTGCCGGGTCAGGAGTTGTATGACCTTGTGATCTCGACCCTGGAAAAAACCCGGATGGCGAACTGAGCCAAACGGTTGATGATTGTGGCCCCGGTGCATTCCGGGGCCTCGATCTGACCTGACCCCTGTATGAGCACCTCTTCCGTTCAAAGCGATGATACTATCCTGTCACGGGCGGATCGTGGCTGGTTGAAGCTGGAAAGCGGATTGAATCTGCTGTCCGGCGTGGTGATCTTCATGCTGGTGCTATTGGCGATCACCAATGTTCTGGGGCGCAAATTTCTGAACATTCCTGTGCCCGGCTACGTCGACTGGACCGAGCAATTCATGGCCGCTTTCGCCTTCCTTGGGCTGGCGTTCTGCCAGCGGGAAGGTGGTCATATCCGCATGGATATCGTCGTCGGCCGGTTGCGCCGCCGACCGCTGTGGCTGGCCGAGTGGTTGTCGATTCTGTTCATACTGCTGCTGACCACGGCGTTGATCTATGGCACGTTCTTCCATTTCCTGCGCTCGTTCGACTGGGGCGCGCCAAACTGGTCCACCGACAGTTCGATCGACATCGCCCTGCCGCTCTGGCCCGCCAAGCTGATCGTGCCGTTTTCGATGGCGGTGCTGTGGGTGCGGCTTGCGCTACAACTCTGGGGGTTTGGGCGGGCGCTGCGCGACGATGCCGATGTGCCCGTGGCGGTGCCGCTGATCGAGGATCCGGCGACGCAGGCCAATAAGGAAGCGGAGTCTGTAGTTGGTGCCGATGGATAACGCGGCATTTTCCATGGACGCACCGAAGGCTGGATTTGTCGGTTGCTCGACGGTCGCCCCGACGGATTGGCGAGTGCACGGCTTGCGCTGCCGTATTTCGGAAGGCTTCGCGTGATGGATAACCTTGTCGACATGAAGGTGCTGCTGGCGGGGATGGATATCTTTACCGTCTCGCTCTGGCTGACGGGGGCGATGCTGGTTCTTGTCATCATCGGGGTGCGGGTGGCCTTTGCGACGGCGTTCATCGGCTTTCTGGGTCTTTGTCTGTTTTTCATGCAGAAACAGGGGTTTGACAAAGGCCTGATCACGGCGATGAAGCTTGCCGGGCAAGTGCCGCATTCGAAATCGACGACCTATGCGCTTAGCCTGATTCCGACATTCATTCTGATCGGTTACCTTGCCTATTACGCCGGGCTGACCGGGTATCTGTTTGAGGCCGCAAAACGCTGGGTCGGATGGCTGCCGGGCGGGCTTGGCGTTGCCACGGTCTTTGCCACCGCCGGGTTTGCCGCTGTGTCTGGCGCATCCGTCGCAACCTCGGCCGTATTCGCGCGCATCGCCATCCCTGAGATGCTGAAAGTCGGCTATGACAAACGCTTCGCTGCCGGGGTTGTCGCCGCCGGTGGGACGCTTGCCTCGCTGATCCCGCCCTCGGCGATCCTGGTGATCTATGCCATTATCGTTGAGGAAAGCGTCGGCAAGCTGTTGCTGGCGGGCTTCATTCCGGGCGTCGTCTCGGCGTTGATCTATGCCGGGCTGATCACCGGCATGGCGCGGTTTCGCCCCAGCCTTGGCCCGCCCGTCGGGGGGTTCACCTGGAAACAGCGGTTCACCGCCCTGCCCGGCGCGATGCCGATCCTGCTGGTCGTCTTCATCATCGTCTATTCGATCTATTTCGGCTGGGCGACCCCGACCGAGGCTGGGGCCCTGGGCGCAGGCGTCGTGCTGGCAATGGCGTTGTGGCAGGGCATGCGCTGGGGTCAGTTGAAAGGCGCGCTGATGGAAGCCGCCAAGCTGACCGTGATGATCTTCACGATGATCTGGGGGGTGCTGATCTATGTGCGTTTTCTGGGCTTCGCCAAGCTGCCAAACGCCTTCGCCGACTGGATCGCGGGGCTGGAGCAACCGGCGCTGGTGACCCTGCTGTTGATCCTTGGGGCCTATGTCATCCTGGGGATGTTCATGGACGCCATCGGCATGCTGATCCTGACGCTGCCGATTACTTTTCCGGCGGTCATCGCGCTGAACGGGGGCGCAGACGTGCTGCGGGCCGACTCGGCGCTTGGCATAACGGCCGAGGAATGCGCGATCTGGTTCGGGATCATCGTGGTGAAAATGGCCGAGCTCTGTCTGATTACGCCACCCATCGGCCTGAACTGTTTCGTGGTGGCGGGCGTGTCGCAGGACGCGAAGATGGATATATCGGTGCAGGACGTGTTCCGCGGTGCCTCACCCTTCTTCATTGCCGACGTGGTGACGGTCGGCGTGCTGATCGCCTTCCCGGCGATTGTGCTGTGGCTGCCGGGGCTGTTGTAGCGCGCGCCGGGCGGAGGCCATTCCAACAGCATTTCTGATGGTCCGCATGGCGCTTCAGCGCGTCACCATCAGCCGTTTCAGCCCGTGAAAATGATAGGTGTCCGCGTATTCGGGCGCCCCGGCCAGTTTCAGGTTCGGGCAGCGGGTGAACAGGGCCGGCAGGGCAATCTGCATTTCCAACCTTGCCAGCGCCGCACCAAGGCAAAAGTGGATGCCAGCACCGAAACTGGCGTTTTTGGTGACTTTGCGCGTGGGGTCAAACAGGCGCGCACCGGGCCAGACTGTGGGATCCCGGTTGGCGGCTGCCAGCAAACAACCAACCTCGGAACCTGCCTTCAGTTCAACGCCCGAAACCGTGGTGGCTTCGTAGACATATCTGGTGAACTTGTGCAGCGGCGGATCGAAACGCAAAATCTCCTCAACCGTGCCTTCAATGGATGTCGGTTCCAGCGCGGCCACCGGGGTTTTGCGCTCTAGCAGCGTCTTCACGCCGTTGGCGATGGTGTGCACGGTCGCCTCGTGCCCCGCGTTCAGCAAAAGCACACAGGTCGAGATCATTTCGCCGTCGCTGAGGCTGTCATCCTTTTCGCGCACCCGGATCAGATCGCTGATCAGGTCTTCGCCCAGGTCCGAGCGTTTGGCGGCAATGGCGTGGCGCAGGTAATCCTCAAACGCTGCGGCCGCGGCCGAGGCGGCGTCTTCAACAGCGCGGTCGCGCCGCGCCTGATACATCGCCACCATGGCGTTCGACCAAGCCTGCAACTGGGGCGCATCTTCGTCGGGCAACCCCATCAGACGCGTGATAACCAATACCGGCAGAGGCCCCGCAAAGCAGTCGATCAGGTCAAAATCCTCGGCCCACGGCAACCTGTCGATCATGGTGTAGGTCAGAACCGAGATATCGAGCGACATCGCCGCGATCCGCCGGGTCGAAAACGCATGTTGGACCATGCGGCGCAACCGGGTGTGGTCGGGCGGCTCCAACTCCAGCAGGGAATAGGCCTCGACCCGGTCGAAGTCGGCCAGATGGGCCTGCGCGGGCGGGCGCTTGGGCGGTTCGCGCCCCATTGTTCGGGCTTTGAAAATCGCGTTGACGGCCCCAAGACCAAGGGCGACGGGCATGTCGTAGTCGTCCCAGAACACAACATCGCCCAGGCTGCGGGCGCGTTCATAGAACGGATAAGGATCCTGCACGAATGCCGGATCGGTCGGATCTTGCTGAATGTGTTTCATCCCGGCGCCAAAGTGACCTGCTTGTGTTAACTAATGCAAGGGCTCGGAACGCAAAGCACACGCATTTCATGTGCCCGGGCAATCGCCCGCAAGATTTCCATATCAATACCCGCGCCTGTCAGATAAAAAAACGCATCACCCCGGCCAAACGGGGACGACCAACCATGGGAGAATACCGACATGAAACACATCATTCACACAGTTGCTGCCGCAGCACTGGCTGCCAGTGCCGGTGCCGCGCATGCTGCCAGCCATGCGGGCGGATGCGACGACGGTGAAATTGTCATCAAATTCAGCCACGTCACCAACACCGACAAGCATCCAAAGGGCATCGCCGCGACCCTTCTGATGGAACGTGTGAACACCGAAATGGACGGCACCGCCTGTATGGAGGTGTTCCCGAACTCGACCCTCTACAACGACGACAAAGTGCTTGAGGCGATGCTTCAGGGCGACGTTCAGCTGGCCGCACCCAGCTTGTCGAAGTTCGAGAAGTTCACCAAGCAATTCCGCCTGTTCGACCTGCCGTTCATGTTCAAGGACATCGAAGCGGTCGACGGATTTCAGGCCTCGGATGCCGGTCAGGCGATGAAGGACAGCATGCAGCGCCGTGGCCTGCAGGGCATGGCGTTCTGGCACAACGGTATGAAGCAAATGTCGGCCAATGTGCCGCTGGTTCTGCCCACCGACGCCAACGGCCTGAAGTTCCGCGTGCAATCCTCGGACGTGCTGGTCGCGCAGATGGAAGCCATTGGCGGGTCGCCGCAGAAAATGGCGTTCTCGGAAGTTTACGGCGCGTTGCAGCAGGGCGTTGTGGACGGGCAGGAAAACACCTGGTCGAACATCTTCGGACGCAAGTTCTTCGAAGTTCAGGACGGCGTGACCGAAACCAACCACGGCATCATCGACTATCTGGTGGTAGCCAGCGTTGACTGGCTGGACAGTCTTGATCCGGCGGTGCGTGACCAGTTCACCACCATCCTTAACGAAGTGACCGAGCTTCGCAACGGAGAGGCTTTCGCCGTGAACGAGGCCGCCAAACAGTCGATCCTGGACGCCGGTGGCGTCATTCGCCAGCTGGACGACGCACAGCGCGCGGCCTGGGTCGAAGCGATGAAGCCGGTTTGGGACAAGTTCGCCGGTGACGTTGGTCAGGACATGATCGACGCGGCCCAAAGCTTCAACGCCGGAAGCTGAACCAAAACAGCGGGCCTGCCGGTCATTTGGCAGGCCCGCATCAAAAATAACGACAGGGGCAATCGGGGGGGACGGCATGCAGACGCATGAAAGCTCCGGCTTTGTGGACCAGCTGGAGGAAACGCTGATCGTCGGCATCCTGGGGCTGATGGTGGCCATCACATTCGCCAATGTCTTGGCGCGGTATTTCTTTAACTCCAATATCCTCTGGGCGCTGGAAACCACTGTGTTCCTGTTCGGCTGGCTGGTACTTCTGGGCGCACCCTATGCGGTCAAGAAGGGCGCGCATCTGGGCGTGGATGCGATCGTCAACCTGTTGCCGCCAGCGGCGCGTCGTGCATTGGGCCTGATCTCGGTCGTGGCCTGCATGATCTTCTCGGTATTGCTGCTGAAAGGGGCCTATGACTATTGGTCGGTCTTTGCCGATCTGCCCCCGACCAGCGGGCGCTGGTTCCCCACCGGCTTTGAAGACAAGTTCCGCAGCCAGAGTTTTTACGAAGTAGACGACATACCAATGATCGGCATTTTCGGCTTCCTGGAAGGCGCGATCAACTATGGCGAAGCATATGAAAAGCTGCCAAAGGTCGTGCCCTATTTCATCCTGCCGCTGTCCGCCGCGCTGCTGATGCTGCGTTTCTTCCAGGCAGCCATCGCGATCTGGCGCGGAGATATCGACCGGATCGTCGCCAGCCACGAAGTTGAAGACGACGATATCGAAGCGGCGCAGCGCGCCGCAACAAAGGACGTCTGAGCGATGGAGGTCGTATTTCTGTTCGCACTGGTCATCGGCCTGCTGATGATCGGTGTGCCCATCGCGGTCAGCCTGGGGCTAAGCTCGACTCTGTTCCTGCTGATGTTCTCGGACACGTCGCTGGCCTCGATCGCGCAGACGCTGTTCGAAGCGTTCGAGGGGCACTTCACCCTTCTGGCCATTCCGTTCTTCATCCTGGCGTCGTCCTTCATGACGACCGGCGGCGTCGCGCAGCGGATCATCCGGTTTTCCATTGCCTGTGTCGGGCATCTGCCCGGTGGGCTGGCCATTGCCGGGGTGTTTGCCTGCATGCTGTTTGCAGCATTGTCCGGGTCGTCGCCCGCAACCGTTGTGGCCATCGGTTCGATCGTGATCGCGGGCATGCGACAGGTCGGGTATTCCAAGGAATTCGCGGCCGGGGTGATCTGCAACGCGGGTACGCTGGGCATCCTGATCCCGCCGTCCATCGTCATGGTGGTTTATGCGGCAGCGGTCGAGGTCTCGGTCGGTCGGATGTTCCTGGCCGGGGTGTTGTCGGGGCTGCTGGCGGGGCTGATGCTGATGGTGACGATCTATGCCATCGCCAAGATCAGGAACCTGCCCAAGGGCGAATGGCGCGGCTGGACCGAGATTGCCGCATCCGGGGCCAGCGCCTTCTTTGGCCTGTTCCTGATCGTGATCATTCTGGGCGGCATCTATGGCGGCATTTTCACCCCGACCGAGGCTGCCGCCGTCGCCAGCGTCTATGCCTTCTTCGTGGCGACCTTCGTCTATCGCGACATGGGGCCGCTGACGGATCGGCCTGTTCCCGGCTCTCCGGGGGCAGCGGTTGCTATGCTGCCGCGGATGGCGCTGGATGCGGTGATCTATCTGGTGCCGTCGTTTTTTCACCGCGACACCAGGCGGGCGTTGTTCGACGCCGGACGCCTGACCGTCACGCTGCTTTTCGTGATTGCCAATGCGTTGATCCTGAAACACGTTCTGACGGACGAGCAGATCCCCCAGCACATTGCGCAGGCCATGCTGTCGGCCGGGTTTGGTCCGGTGATGTTCCTGATCATGGTCAATGTGATCCTGCTGATCGGCGGGCAATTCATGGAACCATCAGGCCTGTTGGTGATCGTCGCTCCGCTGGTGTTTCCGATTGCCATCGAACTGGGCATCGATCCGATCCACCTGGGCATCATCATGGTGGTGAACATGGAGATTGGTATGATCACGCCGCCGGTTGGGCTGAACCTGTTTGTCACCTCTGGCGTTGCGGGCATGTCGATGATGGCCGTCGTGCGCGCCGCCCTGCCGTTCCTGGCGGTGCTGTTCGTCTTCCTGATCCTGGTGACCTATGTGCCCATCATCTCGACCTTCCTGCCGACGTATTTCATGGGGCCCGAGCTGATAACAAACTGACGGTACTGCGGATGCTCCCATGCCATCGAACCCGGCGCAGGGTGGTGATGTTTCCGCCCCGAACCGGGTTTCGGTGCCTCGCGCCCTACCCTCTTGCATCCGCATGCGGCGCAGTGACAATGCGGCCATGGACCTCGCCAGTTTTGGCATCGAATAGATCGTCCGCGACCTCAAGGTGGATAAGAACGTGAAAACCACGAACGAAATCATGTGCCTGATCGTGGCGCGGGGGATGGTAGAACGATGAGTGACATTCACATCCGCCGCGACGGTGCGCTTGGCCGCATCACGCTGAACCGCCCTGATGCGCTGAATGCGCTGACCCATCAGATGTGTCTGGACATCGACGCCGCGCTTGTCGGCTGGGCCGACGATCCAAACATCAGGATGCTGCTGATCGAGGGCGAAGGCCGCAGCTTCTGTGCGGGCGGCGACATCACCGAGATGTATCGCGCCGGGTTGGCGAGCGATTTCACCTATGGCCAGCGGTTCTGGCGCGATGAATACCGGATGAACGCGCGGCTGTTCGAGTTTCCGAAGCCCGTCGCCAGCTTCTTGCAAGGCTTCACCATGGGCGGCGGCGTTGGGGTCGGGTGCCATGCCTCACACCGGATCGTCGCCGAAACCTCGAAGATCGCGATACCAGAGGTTGGCATCGGGCTTGTGCCGGACGTCGGCGGCTCCCTCCTGCTGGCGCAGGCACCCGGGCGCTGCGGCGAGTATCTGGGGCTGACGGCAGACCGGATGGGGCCAGCGGATGCGGTGCACGCCGGGTTCGCGGATTATGTCGTGCCCCAGGACCGCTGGGACGCGTTGAAGGCCGCGCTTGTCGACACCGGCGACTGGACAGCGGTGGACGCGGTGGCGACGGACCCCGGCGCGTCGAACCTGGCCGCCATGCAGCCCGCCATCGACACCCATTTCGGCGGAGAGACCTTTGGCGACATCATGCGCTCGCTTGAAACAGACGACGGCGATTTCAGCCGCCAAACGCGCGGAAAACTGGCACGGATCGCACCGCTGTCGCTGTTCTGCGCAACGCAGTTGATCCACCGCGTGCGCGTACGGCCCCAGATCCGCTATGCGCTGATTGTGTTGAAAAACTCCGAAATCAGAGCGTCGCGGATTTCTTGCGAAAACCTATGAAGCGAAATAGTCGGAAAGCTTTGACCACGAGACAGCGCATGGCTGCGCGTGAGCGCATGTAGGCGATTTGGGCCGACCCCCGCGCCAAAAATTTAGGATCGGGCTGCATGGAAAGAAAAATCATCGTTCAGGCCCTAAAACGGAGTTTTTCAACACAATCCGCTGGAACAGGAATTTCGCATCACGGCGCGATCCATGGAACATGGCGACTTCATCGAAGGCATCCGCGCCAAGATCATCGACCGGGACGACACGCCGATGTGGCGGCATGCCTCCTGGCGGGACGTGAAAATGGCCGAGGTCGCGGCCATGATGCAGCCGCTGCGCGATACCGGGCTGACATTCGAAGGGGGTCAGACATGAAGATCGGCTTTATCGGGCTTGGTAACATGGGCGCACCGATGGCGGCCAACCTTGCGGCGGCCGGGCATCAGGTCAGCGGGTTCGACACCGCCGCCCCCTGCCCAGCGGGCGTGTCGCCTGCTGAGAGCGCCGCGAATGCAGCCAGGGATGCCGAGGTGGTCATAACCATGCTGCCGAACGGCGCGATCCTGCGCACCGTGGCCGACGAAATATTACCGTCGATGGCGCGGGGGGCGGTGCATCTGGATTGCTCGACCGTTGATGTGACAAGCGCGCGCGACGTCGCGGCGCAGGCGGCGGATTTTGGCGTCGATGCCTTGGATGCGCCCGTGTCCGGGGGCACCGGCGGGGCCTCGGCTGGGACGCTGACTTTCATGGTGGGCGGGTCTGATGCGGCATTCGCAACCGTCCGTCCGCTGTTCGATGTGATGGGTCAGAGGGCGGTACATTGCGGCCCGGCGGGCAACGGACAGGCCGCAAAGATCTGCAACAACATGATCCTGGGTGTGACGATGATCGCAACGTGCGAGGCATTCGCGCTCGCCGACAAGTTGGGCCTTGACAATCAGGCGATGTTCGACGTGGTTTCAACCTCTTCCGGGCAAAGCTGGTCGATGAATACCTACTGCCCGGCCCCCGGCGTCGGCCCAACCTCGCCCGCCGACAACGGGTATCAACCCGGCTTTGCTGCCGATCTGATGCTGAAGGATCTGCGCCTGTCGCAGGAGGCTGCCGAAGGGGTCGACGCCGACACCCCCCTTGGGGCCGCCGCGCGTGACCTATATGCGCAATTCGTCGAGGCCGAGGGCGGCGCCGGGCGCGATTTCTCGGCAATGCTGCCAAGGTTTGCGGGACGCGAGCGCAGCTAGTGCGCCATCAATTTGATCGGCGAAAATGTTCGAGGACAATCGCCCGATCTTAGCAGGGCGCGCGCCGGACCGGCGGGCTGGCGCAGCGACGGTTGACGGGCATGATTTATGGGGAGGTGTTAGCCGTCAACTATCCCGGATGTGACCACCTCGAACCGGCGCCAGACCGGTGGGGCCGGTCCGGCGTGCGCGCCTCGCGCCTTTGGCGCGCACAGGGCGCAGGGAATTCCTGAAGAGATTCAGGTTTTCAGGATTGTGCAGCTAAGCGGGCTTGTCGTCCGGCTTTGGCGTTTTCTTTTTCGCGACCTTCTTGCCAGGTTTGTTTGCAGCATCGGCTGCATTTCCGGTTGCCTTTGCGGCAGGCTTTTTCGCGGGCGACTTCTTCGCCGGCTTTGCCTTCGTCGTCTTTGCCGTCGTTTTCTTCGCTGGGGATTTCTTCGCAGCCGCCTTATTTTCCGCTGGCTTCTTCGCTGCCGGTTTTTTGACCGCGGGTTTCTTCGCCTGAGCGGTCTTTGTCGCCGGTTCCGCGGATGGCGCCGTCTTTGCATCCGCAATCCCAGCAGCGGGCGCTTTCGCGGCGCGAGGTTTCCCGGCCGGTTCTGCTTTGGCAACAGGCGGGGCTTTTCCGGCTGCAGGTTTCACGCGCGCAGTGGTCGCCGCTGTCGGCCTGGCGGCAGGTCTCGCCGCATCCGCCACATCGGCCCGTTTCGGCGCGGTGCTGCCAGCAGCCCTACGCGGAGACGCCGCCGTATCATCGCCATAGGGCCGCATGCGCGGTGGCGGCGCTTTGGGCGCGGGTGCGGCCTTGGCCGGGGGTGGTGAATTTGGCGGTACCTGAGCTTTCGGCATCGCCGGACCACTCCCCGCCGTGGCTGAACCTGCGGGTTGCCCGGATTTGTCGGGGTCGTCTGTCGGATGCCTTGCCGGGGGCGCTGTCACTGGCTTGACCGAGTGGGCCGGGCCGGATTCCCGCGCAATCGGCGCGCCGATGATCCCATCTGGCCGGGGTGCCGCGGATTTCGGGGCTTTGGGAAATGCGGGCTTTTCGGCTTCGGGCGCAGGCCGCGCTGCCAACGGCGGCACGGGCGTGGTTAATGTCAGGGGCCGTTGCGGCTCTGGCCTAGGCGGTGCAGGCTCGGGCGGTGCAGGCTTTGCGGCCTCGGCTCCCTGCGCGGCCCCTTCCGCGCCCGCCGTCCGCCCGAACGTGATCCGAGAGGTCTTGAGCCGCGACCCGACCGCAGGCTTGGCGCGCGGGATCACCGGTTTGGGTGTGCGTTTGGGTTCTTCCGGCGCCCCCGCGACAGCCAGCGGCGGCACCTCGGGGACCGAGACATGTTGCGGCTTGTCCGCTGCCGCCGCGGTCACATCGTGGCGGTACAGCCAGTCAAACCGGCCCAGTGCCGCGCGGGGGCTGAACAGGCTGCCCAGCCGCAGCCCATTGTGGGCCGCGAACCGCAGAAGCGGATTGCGCAGATGATAATTGCGCGCATTTGCATTGGCGGCACGGATCGCGCGTTTGACGCGTTCGACCCTGCGTTCCTGAAACGTGGTCAGGGCCGCCGAAACGCCCGGCGCGTCGGCCAGCGTGTCGGCCAGAACCCAGGCATCTTCCAGCGCCAGATTTGCCCCCTGCGCCAGAAACGGAAGCGTCGGATGTGCCGCGTCGCCGACCAGAACCAGCGATCCGCCATGCCAGCGCGCCGGAACCTCGTGCCGGAACAACCCCCACAAATGGGCCTTGTCGACCTTGGCAAGCCAACCCGGCACCGGCCCGCCGAAGTGATTGAACGCCCGGCGCATCTGGTCGGGGTCGCCGCTGGCGGTCCAGCTTTCCTCGGCCCAGTCTTCACGCTCATCAACCGCGACGATGTTGCGCCGCCCGCCGGGCAAGGGATAACTGACCAGATGCCGCCCCGGGGCCATGAAAACCTGCGCGACGGCGGGCGCGTCACCGTCATCCCTGATCAACGCGCGCCAGGCGACCTGGCCGGTGAAAAACGGCGTCGCCGCGCCGCCCAGCGTCTGCCGCCCGAGCGAGTGCAACCCGTCCGCCGCTATCACGATTGCCGCTTCAATCGTGCGCCCGTCCGCTGTGTTGAGGATGGTTTTCTGGGGCCGGGTTTCGATACGGACAACGCGCGCACCAGTGCGCACTTCGGCCCCGACCCGTTCGACACCTTCGCGCATGATGCGGATCAGATCGGTGCGCGGGATCGCCAGCCAATTGCCCGCAGACGGGTTTTTACTCAGCCCCAGTCGCAGCACCGACGCGCCCTTGCGGTGGTCGTGCAGGCTGACATCGTCCAGCGGCAAACCCGCATCGCGTGCGCGTGTGCCCAGGCCAAGCGCATCCAGAACCGCCATGCCGTTGGGGGTGATCTGCAACCCGGCCCCGATTTCGATAAGGTCGGGTGCCTGTTCCACAACGATCGGGCGCGCCCCAAGCAGGGCAAGCGCCCGCGCCGTCGCCAATCCGGCAACACCCGCGCCCAAAACGGCAATCTTGCGATTATTCAACTTCATGTCATCTGGTCATACCGCCGCGCCCGGCCCATGCAAAGCCTGCAAAAACGAAAGGCACCCGCGCGTTGCACCGATGCCCTGACCTATCGCATGACGCTGGGATCAGTCGTCGCGGTGGACTTTTTCGCGCCGCTCATGACGTTCCTGCGCCTCTAGCGACAGCGTCGCGATGGGACGCGCATCCAGCCGCTTGAGCGAAATCGGCTCTCCGGTATCTTCGCAATAGCCGTATTCGCCCTGATCAATCCGTCGCAGCGCGCTGTCGATTTTCGACACCAGCTTGCGCTGACGATCACGGGTCCGCAGCTCGAGCGAGCGATCCGTCTCTTCGCTGGCACGGTCGGCAACGTCGGCGATATTTCGCGTGGTATCCTGCAACCCTTCCAGCGTGTTGCGGCTGTCATCCAGAAGCTCTTCTTTCCAGGCCATCAGTTTGCGGCGGAAATATTCAGTCTGGCGGTCGTTCATGAAGGGCTCATCCTCGGCAGGACGATAATCTTCCGGTAAAAAAACCTCGGCCTTCATGGCTTCCCCTTACTTTAATTGGCAGGCGGTCCCGAGGGCCAACGGCGGCCCGGCAGATCGCTGCGGCAGTCGCTTTGGGCGGGGCATACCGGATGGCGCGCGGCTTGTCACGCCCCCTTTGGGGGTGGTTGCCGCTTCGTGATTGCCGCGATAGGAATGGCGCCGGAAAATGGCGTGAAACCACGGAAAACCCATATGAAATTCACTGGCACCGATGCTTATGTCGCGACCGATGACCTGACTGTCGTGGTGAATGCGGCCGTTACGCTGGAACGCCCGCTGCTGGTCAAGGGCGAACCGGGCACCGGCAAAACCGAGCTTGCGCGCCAGGTGGCGGGTGCCCTGGGGATGGAGCTGATCGAGTGGCACGTCAAATCCACCACACGCGCGCAGCAAGGCCTTTATGAATACGATGCTGTCAGCCGGTTGCGCGACAGCCAGTTGGGCGAAGACCGCGTGCATGATGTCGCCAACTACATCAAACGCGGCAAGCTGTGGCAGGCCTTCGCCGCAGACAATCGCGTTGTGCTGCTGATTGACGAGATCGACAAGGCCGATATCGAGTTTCCGAATGACCTGCTGCAAGAACTCGACCGGATGGAATTCCACGTCTACGAAACCGGCGAAACCGTTACCGCGCGCCAGCGCCCGGTGGTCATCATCACTTCGAACAACGAAAAGGAACTGCCTGACGCGTTCCTGCGCCGCTGCTTCTTCCATTACATCCGCTTTCCGGAAATGGAGACGATGAAACGCATTGTCGAGGTACATTTTCCGGGCCTGAAAGACCGCCTGCTGACCGCCGCGCTGACGCAATTTTATGAGGTGCGCGAGACGCCGGGGCTGAAAAAGAAACCCTCAACCTCTGAGGTGTTGGACTGGCTGAAACTGCTGCTGGCCGAGGATCTGGCCCCCGAAGACCTGCGCGGGGATGCCAGGGACGCCCTGCCCCGCCTGCATGGCGCGCTGCTGAAGAACGAACAGGACGTGGCACTGTTTGAACGTCTGGCCTTCATGGCTCGATCGGGGCGTTAGGTCGCGCAGGCCCCTCAATTTTACCGCACGGTTTTCGACGTAAGTGAAATGCGGCAGGCAAAACCCGATTGAATGGCCATCCGCGCGCGATTGCGATAGTCAAAGCGAACCAATCCTCTTGCAGCCAAGACGAAACCCCGATGATCCATATTCGCCCCCTGACCGCTGCCGACGAAGCCGATTGGCGCCGCCTCTGGACCGGATACCTGGAATACTACGAATCATCGGTGACTGAGGAGGTGTATCAGACCACTTTCGCGCACCTTCTGGGCGACGACCCGCAGGATTTCCACGGATTGATTGCTGAGGTTGACGGGGTGCCTGTCGGGCTTACCCACTACCTGTTTCACCGCCACGCCTGGAAAGTGGAAAATGTGTGTTATCTGCAAGATCTCTATACCGATCCGTCAGTGCGCGGAACCGGCGCGGGCCGCGCACTGATCGAAGCCGTCTATGCTGCTGCGGATGCTGCCGGATGCCCGTCGGTTTACTGGCTGACGCAGGACTTTAATGCCACAGCACGCAGACTTTATGACCGCGTCGGCTGTCTTACGCCATTTATCCGCTATAACCGCCCGGCATGACACGGATTTTCGCCCTTTTCGCCCTGGTGGCCATGACCGCCTGCGCAGATGTGACCCTGCCGCTGAGTGATTTTGCGGGGCGGCGCGATACCTCCCCCTCGACCCTTCCGGCGATGAAAACATTCGCAACGGCCCGCCCGGCGCGACCCGCGCGTTCAAATACAGCGCTGGCCAAAGACTTCCTGGATCTTGCGTTCATGTTGGAAAGTGGTCGTACCCTGCCGGTGCTGACCCGGTTCGAAGGGCCGGTTACGATCCGCGTCACGGGGCGCCCGCCTGCCGGATTGAACCGCGATCTGGGCAAACTGCTGGCGCGGCTGCGCAGCGAGGCGGGGATCGACATCACTCAGGTCAGCCCCGGCACCGCTGCAAACATCACGGTCGAGGTTGTGCCCCGTGGCAAGCTGCAACGCGCAGTCCCGCAAGCCGCCTGTTTCGTCGTGCCGCGTATCAGCAGCTGGGACGAATTCCGCCGCAACCGGCGCGGCGCGCTGACCGATTGGACCACCCTGCAAGTGCGCGAACGGATGGCGATATTCATCCCCGGCGACGTCGCCCCGCAAGAGGTCCGCGATTGCCTGCATGAAGAGGTTGCACAGTCACTCGGGCCCCTCAACGACCTCTATCGCCTCAGCGACAGCGTCTTCAATGGCGACAATTTCCACACCGTTCTGACCGGTTTTGACATGCTGATCCTGCGCGCATTCTATGCGCCCGAGTTGCGGTCAGGCATGACGCGCGCCGAAGTTGCCGCCAAGCTGCCCGCCGTGCTTGCGCGGATCAATCCCGCTGGCCAGAACAAGCGCCGCGCCGTGCGCGCCGATACCAATCGCGATTGGATTGATGCCATCGAAAGCGCTTTGGGGCCCAGCATTTCAAGCAGTGGGCGGCGCGCGGCGGCCAAACGCGCGGTCGCAATTGCCAAACGCGAGGGCTGGAACGACAACCGTCTGGCCTTCAGCCTGTTCGCGCTTGGCCGGCTGACGCTGTCGTCGGATCCCGATCTGGCGCTCGCCTCCTTCCTGCATTCCGGCTCGATCTATGCCGCGCGCAGCGAAACCCATCTGCATGCGGCCCATGTATCCATGCAACTGGCGGCCTTTGCCCTGTCTGCGGGAGACGCAGAAGCGGCGATCAGCATCGTTGATGCCAACGCCCCTGTTGTTGAGCGGTCCGAGAATGCGGCCCTTCTGGCAACGCTGCTGATGGTCAAGGCCGAGGCGCTGGACCTGACCGAACGTGCTGCCGAAGCCCGCGTCGTGCGGACCGAGGCATTGGGCTGGGCGCGATATGGCTTTGGAGCCGACCGCGTCGTCCGCGCGCGCGTATCCGAAATCGCGGCCCTGTCGCCACGCCGTGGCCGGGTGCCGTTATGATTATCATCGCCGGCCTGATCATCGGCGCTGTCTTTGGCGCAACGCAGGCGCGACGCGCCAAGGGCAATCGCAAGGATATGGCGCAATACGCCGCCGCCTATGGCATCGCCTTCGGGATCGTCGCGCTGTTCCTTACGCTGTTCATCGACCGCCTGCTATAGCCGGGTGGCCTGACGATGTTCGGCCATTTCTTCGACACGCTGCGCCGCACCGGCGTTCCGGTCACACCGCGCGAATACCTGGTCTTTCTGGAAGCCATGGACGCCGGGCTGGCGACCTATGACGTTGACGCGTTCTATTACCTTGCCCGTGCCACGCTGGTGAAAGACGAAACCAAGATCGACCGCTTTGACCGCGCCTTTTCGGATGCGTTCAAGGGGCTGGCGGACATCACGCCCGAGGCGGTGATCGACGCATTGGATCTGCCCACCGACTGGTTGGAAAAACTCGCCGAGAAGCACCTGACGGCCGAAGAACGGGCGGAGGTTGAGGCGCTCGGCGGTTTCGATAAGCTGATGGAAACGTTGAAGAAACGGCTGGAGGAACAGAAGGGCCGGCATCAGGGCGGCTCCAAATGGGTGGGGACCGCCGGGACATCGCCGTTCGGGGCCTATGGCTACAACCCCGAAGGCGTGCGGATCGGACAGGACGAAAGCCGCCATCAGCGCGCCGTCAAAGTCTGGGACCGGCGAGAGTTTGCAAATCTGGACGACACCCGTGAACTTGGCACGCGGACCATGAAAATCGCCCTGAAGCGCCTGCGCCGCTGGGCGCGTGAGGGCGCGCATCAGGAACTGGACCTGGACCGCACCATCCGCGCCACCGCGCGCGAGGGGTTTCTGGACGTCAAAACCCGCATTGAACGACGCAACGCGGTGCGCGTCCTGCTGTTTCTGGACGTCGGTGGGTCAATGGATCCGCATGTCCGGATGGTCGAAGACCTGTTCAGCGCAGCACGCAGCGAATTCAAACATCTTGAGGCGTTCTATTTCCACAACTGCCTTTATGAGGGCGTGTGGCGCGACAACCACCGCCGCTGGAACGCCCAGACTCCGACCACGGACCTGCTGCACAAATACGGATCCGACTGGACCGCGATTTTCGTCGGCGATGCCTCGATGAGCCCTTATGAAATTGCCGTGAAAGGCGGCGCAAACGAACATTGGAACGCCGAAGCGGGCAGCACCTGGCTGACCCGTGCAGCGGAACACTGGCCCCGCCACCTGTGGATCAATCCGGTGGCCGAGGATCACTGGCGCTATACCCAAAGCATCGCCATGGTGCAGGAACTGTGGGGCGCGGACCGCATGGTGCCGCTGACTCTGGACGGGTTGGCGCGCGGGATGAAAAAGCTATCCTAAAGCAGACGTGACAAACGCCACCCCCGCCCCCATATAGCAGATATGCTCAAGTTTACCCCAATCCTGCTGGCAATCCTTTATGCCGTTGTGATGTATCGCTTTTCCGCCTGGCGGATGGGCAAGCAACTGGATGAACAGTCGACCGAACTGGCCGATCCGATGCTGAAAGTGCTGACGGATCGGATGGCCGAAGCCCTGGATCTGAAACGCATCCGGGTTCACATTTACGAGATTGAGCCGGTGAACGGCCTGGCCGCACCTGATGGGCGGATCTTCATCACGCGGGGGTTCTTCAACAAATACCGCAACGGTGATGTGACCGCCGATGAAATGGCGAGTGTGATTGCCCATGAACTCGGTCACGTCGCGCTGGGGCATTCACGCCGCCGGATGATCGATTTTTCGGGACAAAACGCCCTCAGAACCGCGCTGGCGATGGTGCTGGGCCGGTTCATTCCGGGCTTTGGGGTGATGATTGCCAATTTCCTTGGCACGCTTCTGGCGGCACGTCTGTCACGCGGTGATGAGTATGAGGCGGACGCCTATGCCAGTGCGCTGCTGGTCAAGGCGGGTATCGGAACCGGGCCGCAGAAATCACTGTTTCAGAAGCTGGAAAAACTGACCGGCGCACGCGGTGCCGCGACCCCGGCGTGGTTGCTGAGCCATCCAAAAACGGCCGAACGTATCGCCGCCATCGAAAAACTGGAATCGGGCTGGGCGATCAAGTGACCGGCGCAACGGCCCGTCTTGCGGAGGTGGGCTGAAACGCGCGCAGTGCAACCGCCACGAAGTCCGACCAACTGCGCGCAAAACGCCAATATTTTCACACCACAGGGATCAACGGGTCAGCCGCCCCTGGCCCCTACCCCTTTTCCACAATCGGTAGGGCGGTGGTGAATTTCAACTCCTCCATGCTCAGCAGTGCAGTGACGTTGAATATCCGCACTTCGGCGATCAGCGCCTGATAGAATTCGTCATAGGCGCGCGCGTTCGCCACCCGGACCTTCAGGATATAGTCGATATCGCCCGCCAGCCGGTGCGCTTCCATCACCTCGGGTCGGTCCCGCAGCGCCTTGAGGAATTTGGCCTGCCAGTCAGCCTCATGCTCGCTGGTGCGGACAAGCACGAAGAAACACGCATCAAACCCCAACGCCTCGGCATCCAGCAGAACGGTTGTGGCGCCGACAACCCCGCCTTCGCGCAGCTTGCGAATCCGGTTCCACACCGGCGTCTTTGATGACCCGACTTTTCTAGCAATCTCGTCCAGGGACTGCCCGGCATCCCGCTGCAGCTCGGACAGGATTTTCCTGTCCGTCTCATCAATCCGAACAGCCATTCTGCCAAACCCTCTTTTCCGGTGAAAACAGTTCTTCTGACCGCATTTATAGAACAATTGTTCTTATTCGCAAGCGCTACTAGCGTAAAAACGGAACAATATCCTAGATTGGAGGGAAGAAATCGAAAGGCCGCGCCATGAAGCATTTTCCGATCTTCCTGAACGTCGCGGGCCAGCGCATCGTGCTGGCCGGCGGTTCCGAGGCCGCGCTGGCCAAGCTGCGCCTGCTGCTGAAAACCGAAGCGCAGATCGAGGTTTTCGCCAAATCACCCGACCCGCAGATCACGCAGTGGGCCGCCGAAGGGCGTCTGGTGCTGACCAGGCGCGCACTGGTCGCTGGCGACGTCATCGGAGCCGCGCTGTTCTATGCCGCCAGTGAGGATGATGGCGAAGATGCCCGCACTGCCGCGATTGCCCGGGCCGAAGGCGCGCTGGTCAACATGGTGGACAACCTGGCGGACAGTCAGTTCATCACCCCCGCAATCGTGGATCGTGACCCGGTGACCGTCGCCATCGGGACCGAAGGTGCGGCCCCGGTTCTGGCCCGGGCGATCAAGGCCGATCTGGAAGAACGCCTGCCGCCCTCACTGGGCCGTCTGACGCAGATCGGGCAGGCGTTCCGCCAGGCCGCGATGGCGCTTCCGTTTGGTCGGGCGCGCCGCGATTTCTGGGCAGACTATTTTTTCCGCACCGGGCCAAGGGCGCTGGAACAGGGTGAGGTCGCCGCCGCGGACGCGCTGCCGGAGTTGTTGAACGCGCATCTGAACACCGAAGCCCGCGACGGCCACGTGATCTTTGTCGGCGCAGGCCCCGGTGACCCCGAACTGCTGACGCTGAAGGCCCGCACAGCGCTGGACCGCGCCGATGTGGTGATCCACGACGGGCTTGTCGCGCCCGAAATACTGGAGCTTGCCCGGCGTGAGGCGACCCTGATCGCCGTCGGCAAGACCGGATTTGGCAAATCCACCCCGCAGGGCGACATCAACGCCGCGATGGTGGAAAACGCCGCGAAAGGCTTGGAGGTCGTGCGCCTGAAGTCCGGTGACCCCGCCGTTTTCGGACGTCTGGATGAAGAAATCGAAGCGCTGACCGCCGCAGGCATCGCCTTCTCGATCATTTCCGGCCTTACCGCCGCCTCGGCCGCTGCCGCGACCATGGGTCAAAGCCTGACGCAACGGGGGCGTAACTCTGCCGCCCGACTGATCACCGCGCATGACACCAAGGGCTACGCCGAACAGGACTGGCGCGCGCTGGCCCGCCCCGGTGAGGTTGCCGCGATCTATATGGGCAAGCGCGCCGCACGGTTTGTGCAGGGGCGTTTGCTGATGCACGGCGCGGACCCGGCAACGCCCGTGGGGATTGTGGAAAACGCCTCTCGTCCCGACGAACGGGTCATCTCGACCACATTGGCCGCCCTGCCCGGCACCCTGAACGCCGCCAATCTGACCGGCCCCGCCGTCATCATGCTGGGCCTTGCCCGGCGCTTGGAAACCGCAAATCAGAGGACCGCCTGATGCCACGCCCCTACACCGCGAAAGTCATCACCGCCAATGCCCTGATCGAGGGCGACCCGATCTGGCTGACCGAGGATGACCGCTGGACCCGCGACATTGCCGAGGCCGAGTTGATCGAGGACGAAGCCCATGGTCAACTGCGCCTGCTGTTCGCCGAAAGTCAGCCTGACGCCATCGTCGGCGCCTATCTGGCCGACGCAGAACCCACCCCCACCGGACCCGCCGCAAGCCACATCCGTGAACGCATCCGCGCCACGGGTCCGACCGTGCCCTACGGCGTCTGAGGAGGAAACTCATGTATCATTACAACGACTTCGACAAAACCGCCGTCGCCGACCGGGTCCAGACATTCCGCACCCAGGTCGCGCGCCGACTGGATGGTTCGATCACCGAGGATGAGTTCAAGCCGTTCCGCCTGATGAACGGTCTTTACTTGCAACTGCACGCCTACATGCTGCGGGTGGCGATCCCTTATGGCACGCTGAACAGCACCCAGATGCGCGCGCTAGCGACGATCTCGGAAAAATGGGATCGCGGCTATGGCCATTTCACCACCCGCCAGAACATTCAGTTCAACTGGCCCAAGCTGGCTGATGTGCCGGACATGCTGCAAGCCCTGGCAGACGTCGAAATGCACGCGATCCAGACCAGCGGCAACACCGTCAGGAACGTCACTGCGGATCATTTCGCCGGGGCCGCAGCAGATGAAATCGCCGACCCGCGCCCCTATGCCGAGTTGTTGCGCCAGTGGTCCACAGACCATCCGGAATTCCAGTTCCTGCCGCGCAAGTTCAAGATCGCCGTGACCGGGTCGCCCAACGACCGCGCCGTCACCCGCGCCCATGACATCGGCCTCAGGATGGTCGAGCAGGATGGCGAGTCTGGCTTCGAGGTTATCGTCGGCGGCGGCCTTGGCCGCACGCCGGTCATCGGCACGGTCATCAAACCCTTCCTGCCCGAAGCCGAATTGCTGCCCTATGTCGAGGCGATCCTGTCCGTCTACAACCAGCACGGACGGCGCGACAATAAATACAAGGCCCGCATCAAGATCCTGCTGCGCGAGACGGGGGCCGATGCCCTGACCGCCCAGATCGAGGCACGTTTTGCCCAGTTGCGCGCCGAATGGCAGGGCGCAGATCGGGCGATCCTAGCCCAGATCAAACGCCACTTCGCCGCGCCCGATTACAAATCCGCCCCGACGGATGGTTTTGCTGCCTTCTATGCCTCGGACCCGGTGTTCCGGTCGTGGTGCGACACCAACCTGACCGACCACAAACAGGCCGATCATATGATCGCCACCGTCAGTCTGAAACCCCACGGCGGCGTTCCCGGCGATGCCACTGCCGCGCAGATGCGTGCGCTGGCAGATGCGGCTGAAGCCTATTCTTTCGGTGAATTACGGATCAGCCACGAACAAAACGTCATCCTGCCCCATGTTCACAGAAACGACCTGCCCGCGCTCCATGCTGCCCTCGCGCTGGCCGGGCTGGCGACGGCGAACATCGGGTTGGCCAGCGACATCATCGCCTGCCCCGGCATGGATTACTGCGCGCTGGCCACCGCGCGCTCGATCCCTGTCGCACAGGAAATTGCCGAGCGGATCGAGGTGCTGAAGATCGAGCACGAGGTTGGCCCGCTGAAGATCAAGATCTCTGGCTGCATCAACGCCTGCGGGCATCATCATGTCGGGCATATCGGCATTCTGGGGTTGGATCGTGCGGGCGTCGAGAACTACCAGATCACGCTGGGCGGCGATCACACCGAAACCGCCGCGATTGGCACCCGATCTGGCCCCGGCTTTCCCGGCGACCAGATCGTGCCAGCCATCGAACGCCTGATCTTCGCCTACCTCGACCTGCGCGCCAGCGACGATGAAACCTTCCTGCAAGTGTTGACCCGTCTTGGCCACGCGCCCTTCAAAGCCGCGCTTTATCCAGAGGAGAAAGCCAATGCCGCTTGAATACACGCCGCTTCCGATCAGGGAACGCGCCGCCGATCTGACCGCCCGCTGGGGCGCGGATACGGCGGAAGACGTGCTGGCCTATGCGCTCGATTCAGCCGAGATCGGTACCACCGCGCTGGTCAGCTCATTCGGGGCCGAATCCATCGTCCTGCTGCATATGGTGGCACGGATCGACCGCACCACGCCGGTGATCTTCCTCAACACCGGGTTCCTGTTCCGCGAAACCCGCGACTATCAGCGCAGCGTCGCCGCAAAGCTGCGCCTGACTGATTTGCGCGTGATCGAACCGGATCGGGAAGAGCTGTTTTTGAACGACCCGGACGCACAGCTTCATCGCAATAATCCTGATGCCTGCTGCGACCTGCGCAAAACCCGCCCGCTGGCCCGTGCGCTGGAACCGTTCGAAGCCTGGATCACCGGACGCAAACGTATCCACGGCGGCAGGCGCGTCGATCTGCCGGTTTACGAAGCTGACGGCAACCGCCTGAAGATCAACCCGCTAACGGCGTGGAGCCCTGCCGAAATCACCACCTACATGCGCCGCAACGGGCTGCCGAAACATCCGCTGGTCGACAAGGGTTTCAAATCCATCGGCTGCGACCCCTGCACCACGCGGGTGCGCGACCATGAAGACGCGCGCGCAGGCCGTTGGCGCGGCAAGGCGAAAACCGAATGCGGCATACATTTTGACGCTGACGGGGCGATCCGTCCCGGCGCGGCCTGAGTAACTCCGGAGCTGATACCATGACACACCCTGCCACCATCGTTCGTGACGATGGCTTCCACGTGGATGATTTCCACGGTCCTGTTGTCCCGCTGGACGAAGCGCATCCAGCCTCGATCGCGCTGGACGTCCCGGGCGACAGTGACGCTGCGGCGTTGAAGGACAATATGGATGCAAGGTTCATCCGCATCTGGTTTTCCGGTTTTGCGGACGGGCGCGGCTTTACGCTGGCGCGGCAATTGCGCCGCCTTGGTTTTCAAGTGCGCCTGCGCGCCGCCGGGCCGCTGATCGCCGATCAATACCCCCTGGCCCGCAAGTCTGGATTTGATGAAGTCGAACCGACGCCACAGATCCTGTCCCGCCAGCCTGAAGCCCAGTGGATCGCCCGCGCGCCCGCACCCGCAGGACCCGCCCGCGATTATCAATCACGCCTTGCTGCCCTTTCGGTCAGCGCCTGACTGCCCTAGAACCCGGAAAGACCTGAACAATGACGGACCAGACGCCCGTGAATGATTCCGCTGCCCAGCCTGTGGCCGCCCCCGTATTGCCCGACGCCCAGACCGTGACGCAGGTGCGTCACTGGACGGACCGGCTGTTCTCGTTCCGGGTGACGCGCCCGCAATCCTTGCGCTTCCGCTCGGGTGAGTTCGTGATGATCGGCCTTATGGGCGATAACGGCCGGCCGCTGCTCAGGGCCTATTCCATCGCCTCGCCCAGTTGGGATGATGAGTTGGAGTTCTACTCGATCAAGGTGCCCGATGGACCGCTGACCAGCCGGTTGCAGCATATCGAGGTGGGCGATCAAATTATCCTGCGCCCCAAGCCCGTCGGTACGCTGGTGCACGATGCCTTGCTGCCGGGCAAGACGCTGTGGTTCTTCGCCACCGGCACCGGAATCGCACCCTTCGCCAGCCTGGTGCGCGAACCCGAGACCTATGAGAATTATGAGCGCGTCATCCTGTGCCACACTTGCCGCGAGGTGGCCGAGCTGGAATACGGCAAGCAACTGGTCGAGGGTCTGGCCGATGACCCGCTGATCGGCGAATTTGTCGGTGACAAGCTGACGTATTATCCGACAACCACCCGCGAACAAAGCCCGGTCATGGGCCGCGTCACCGACAGGCTCCGCTCTGGCGAAATCTTCGCCGATCTGGGCCTGCCGCAAATCAGCCGCGAAACCGACCGCGCCATGGTATGCGGATCAATGGCGCTGAACACCGAGCTGAAAGAGATCCTAGAAGGGTTCGGCCTGCGCGAAGGCGCCAACAGCGACCCGGCGGAATACGTGGTCGAAAAGGCGTTTGTCGGCGAAGGCACCTGATCGAACGGCAAGGGCTTCGGCCTGCAGCGAAAACCGACCCTGCGCACCCTCAGCAGCCGTGCGCCCGCCGAACTGAAAGGGGGGGCCGCAGCTTCGGCCTTCTTGTGCACGCAAGAATGCGCGCTGCCAACGTCTGCATCGGGCCGATTGTGTTGAAAAACTCCGAAATCAGAGCGTCGCGGATTTCTTGCGAAAACCTATGAAGCGAAATAGTCGGAAAGCTTTGACCACGAGACAGCGCATGGCTGCGCGTGAGCGCATGTAGGCGATTTGGGCCGACCCCCGCGCCAAAAATTTAGGATCGGGCTGCATGGAAAGAAAAATCATCGTTCAGGCCCTAAAACGGAGTTTTTCAACACAATCGGCCAAATCCGCACCTCTGTGGTTTCCCATCCGAACATCTTGCACTAATCATGCATCTGCCGCCGTGCGGGCGTGATGGAATGGTAGACATATCAGACTTAAAATCTGAAGGGGGTAACCCCGTGTGGGTTCGAGTCCCACCGCCCGCACCAAACCAGACTCGTTGGTCTGGAAACCCTTCTAACAGTTTGAACGGTAACGCTATTTCCGGGGTTCTAGCACCCTTATTTCGGCAGTAGTGAATACGCCCCGGAAAGGTCAGTTTCAGGACCAGTCTACGCAGGTTAGTTTGCCCTGTTTCCCAGAGTTTCCAGGGGTTTGCGAGGAATGCGAGCACGGGTTCTAGTTTTTCCTCGAAGCTGCCGCCGGGTTCGCCTTGTTGGTCGAGCATATCGCCAAGGCGTGCCTTTTCCTTTTCGAGGTCGCCGATCTTTTTCTCATAGGTTCCGATCACGGTGGCATTGGTGGCCCCGAGAACCCGCTCCAGCACGCCCTCGATCTGCTTGTCGAGCGTGCCGAGCTTGGCTTGTGCACGACCGTAGCGTTGTCGCAGCCTGAGGCTTCCAACGCCAGCTCCAGCGTGTCGGTGACATCCTGGGCCTTCATCGTCGTGCAGAGCTTCCAGGCGATGATGTACCGGCTGTAATCGTCAAGGATGGTGCTGAGATAGAACCAGCCCCAGCCGATGACCTTGAGATAGGTGAAGTCGGTTTGCCACAGTTCGTTCGGTCGGACTGTCTTGTCCCTGAACTCATCCGCGGCCCGGATTACCACATGGGCTGGTGCCGTGATCAGATCCTCCGCGCTGAGGATGCGATAGACAGACGACTCAGACACAAAGTAGCGCTTCTCATCGGTGTATTTGACCGCCAACTCGCGCGGTGTCAGGTCTTCGTGCTCCAGGGCAAAGTCGACGACATCGTCGCGAACCGTGTCCGGGATGCGGTTCCAGACCGACGCAGGTTTGGGAGAACGATCGGCTAGGCCATCGAGGCCGCCATCGCTCCAACGCGCGTACCAGTCGTAATAGGTGCTGCTGGGAATGCCGAGCATCTTCAGGGTTTGACGCGTAGGCAGATGGGATGCCTCCACCGTGCGGATGATTTCAAACTTCTCGGATGCGGGATACCTCATGCGTCGGCCTCCCCATCCCCGAGCATGCTTTTTTTGAGCAGGCGGTTCTCCAGCGTCAGTTCGGCGACTACCTCCTTCAGGGCGGCAGATTCCGACCGTAGCTCTTTGACTTCGGGAGACGTCGCTTGGAGTGCCGTGTCGCCCGCCAAGCGGTTCTTTCCCGCTTCCAGGAACTCCTTCGACCACGAATAGTATAGGCTCTCAGCGATGCCCTCGCGGCGGCACAATGCGGCAATGCTCTCCTCGCCGCGCAGGCCGGCCAGCACGACCCTGATCTTCTCTTCTGCTGAATAGTGTTTGCGGGTCTTCCGCTTGATACCCCTGACCAACTTGTCAGCGGCGTCTTTCGATGTTCCGGATTTCTGTTTCATCTTCGCTCCATAATGGCTTCGATGAACCAGAAATCCTCCGTTGATCAAACACCTAAATCTGTCCGGTAGGCGCTGACGTCAGACAAGAGTTTCTGGCATTGGAGGTCGGATGTTGAGCGCTTGGTGAGGGCGCGTGTGATTGTACTGCCTGAGCCAGTGATTGATGACGATCTGGGCCTGCTTCGTTGTAGTGAACCACTCCGCACTGAGAACCTCCCGGCGCAGGGTTCCATTGAACCTCTCGTTGTATCCGTTTTCCCATGACGATCGCGGGTAAATACCGATCGGCTTGATGCCGACCCTTCTCAACCAGTCTTGCATCGCTTCGGCAATGAACTCGGGGCCATTGTTGTCGAATTCTGCCCCAGTTCGGGGTCCGATCCGGTTCCATGCGGCCACCGCATGGCCACAGGCCCGGAACGCAGGCCCGGCTTGCGCAGGTCAGGTCCGGCGCAGCAGGTCCAGCGCCAATCCAAGGGCATGGCGCCCCTCGACCTCCTGAACCGCATCAAACCGGGCATCCTTTGACCGGCAGACGTCGTGTTCAAACAGACCTTCAGCCTTACGCAGCTGTTTGAAGAACCGGATCGAAGTGCCGATATGCTGGTTCGAGAAGTTGAGGATCGGCAAGACACGCTCGAACAATTGGCGCGCCGCTTCGGGGTCTCCGCTGTGGTAGCGGTCGAAAATCTCGACATAGATGCTTTCCAACCCGGTCGGGATGAAGGCATGCACGCCCCGGGCCATTGCATCCATCAATTGGGTCACCGCCCAGCCGCCACAGACGTTCAGCGCCCCGCCCGTCGCCTTCAGCACGGCCGAGTATTTGGCACCGGCCTGCGCCGTTTCAATCTTCAGCCAGGAAAACTGCGCGACGTTTTCGAACAGAAAGACGATGTCTTCCACCGACAGACCGCCCCCCACCCAGTCCAGATCCTGCACCATAAGGGTGTCCGGCCCGTGAGGGGCCAGTTCGCGCAGGAAGCCCAGCATCCCGGCGCGGTCAAGCCCGTCGGGCATCTGAACGCAGATCCCATCGGCGCCAGCGGTGCGGGCTGCCTGCGACAACGCGATGCTGTCCGCCATATCCGGCGCTGTCACACTGACGATGAAGGCGATGCGCTGCGCATTGGCGTCGCTTACAGCGTCGATGATCTGCAACTTCTCATCCATGGACAGGGTCGCATGCTCGCCCGCGACCGCAAGACCCAGCATGCCGCCACAGCCTGCCGCAACCGTGTGATGGACCAATCGGCGCATTGAGGTCAGATCGACGCTGCCATCACCCAGGAACGCGGTGTTTAGGCTGGGGACAATGCCCCTCATCACTGCATTCGCCACCTCAGCGCGCCGTGCTGGCTTCGCTCAGCGGCAATGATGCTGACAGGCACCCATATCCCAGACCGCCATGCGCTGAGGGATCCGGCCCCGCAAATCGTTCGTCCATTGGCGCGTCTGCGGGTTGGAAGCGGGTATCGCAGGACAACCGGATCCGGTTATTTGCTGAGTTGTTGTCAAAGGAACCGTGCACGGTGAACATGCCAAAGATCAGGCAATCGCCTTGCGCGAATTCGGTGGTCAGAAACCGGCTGCGCCGGGCTGAGGTCAGGGCGATCGCATCGCCCTCAATATGGCCGGGGCGGGATGGGTCGCGATCCACATCGTGGCCTTCAAATTGCTGGCGGATGTCTGCCCAGTTGTGCGACCCCTCAAGAACATACAGCGGACCGTCCTTCGGGGTGATCGGTGTCAACGGCGTCCAGCAAGTGACCAGACGGACGGTGCCCCGGTTCATATAGGGGTGATCCACATGCAACGGGCTGGCCCGCCCGGCGGTCATGGCGCGCAGCCAGGCAAAATCGAATGGTTTGGAGGGGGTTGCGAACAGCCTGTCCATCAGCCCCGTGATGCGCGGCCCGTTTATGACCCGGCGCAGTGCGTCACCTTCGCTGACAGATCGCCAGAACGCGCCCAGTTCCTGTGTCGTCGGATACTGCGCGCGGCGCGTGGAAACGCCCGACGCGATACCCTGCTCCACGGGCGCGGCCACTTCGCCAACCTCGTCCAGCCGGTGCAGCACTTCCTGGCGTGCGGCCTCAACCTCGACCGGGTCATGGGCACCCCGCAAAAGCAGGTAGCTGTCAGTGGTAAGTTGCTGATCCAGATCGCCACCCGGATCTGCATCACGCAACGCCCCCACCTGTTGGGTCGGAACGGGCGCGCCTTTCAGCGTCAACACCTGCGCGGGCGTTTGCATTGTGGGATCATCCTTCAATCAGGGCCGCAACTTCCGCTGCGCCGGGCCAAGTCTCATCATCAACCGGACGCCGCACTTTCAACGATGCGGCGGCATTTGCAAAGCGCACCGCGTCAGGTTCTGGCATCTGACGTGCCAGCGCCAGGGCGAATGCGCCGTGCCAGACATCACCGGCCCCAAGCGTATTCAGCGCAACCGCCGGGAACACCGGATGCTGGCTCAAGCGCTGCCCGTCATGGCTCAGGACCGGCGCGCCACCACGGGTGACGGCGCACCAACCCGACAGTTGGGTCGTCGCGCGCGCCAGGGCCGCGCCGTCGCAGGCCCCAGCAAAATCCGCCAACCCCTGCTCAGAGAAGACGACATGGCTCGCACCCTCTAACGCTGTGCGGGCAAGGGCCACCGGTGCCTCGGCGTCCACAACGGCAGGCTTACCCGCCTTGCGCGCCGCAGCGACAACATGCGCGGCCCCTTCCGCCCAGCGGGTGTCGACCAATGCGGCATCGAACGGGAAATTCGCTGGCAGATCCGCAAGATCTGGCGTCAGACTGCCATCACGATGATTGATGATGGTCCGATCCTCATCGGGCGAGATCAGATTGGCCGAACACGACGTGCCCGCCCCGGTCACGGTGGTCAGATACCGGTCGTCAATCCCGCGATCATGGATCGCCCGGCGCAGGAAGTCCCCGAACATATCGTCGCCGACCACCCCGGCCAGACTGGCCACCCCTCCAAGTGCTGCAATTGCCGAGGCTGCATTCAGCGCCCCGCCACCGGTGATCAACCGCGCCCCACCCGCGCGGTGTTTCGACCCTTTCACAGGGAACGCATCCACATCAAACACAAGGTCAGCGGCAATCAATCCGGCGCAAATGACCCTTTGCATAATGGTGATCCCCGCATGAGGCCGCGCATGGGCGCAGCATTCCATGCCAATATGATACGTTGACCTCGCGCCCGCAGCCAATAGCATGACGCGCAGATTTCACTTATCCTTCAATATGATCGAACGGGGACCAACATCGCACATTTCGGACTCTCAGCCGCGCTTCTGACCCCGTTTCATGCAGATTTCAGCCTGAATCTGCCCCTGTTTTGCAGCCACGCGAAGACGATGCTGGAAAGCGGAGCCAATGGAGTGACGCTGTTCGGAACCACAGGCGAAGGCGCATCCATCGGATTTGACGAACGCGCCCGGACGATTGCAGCCATGATCGACAGCGGCGTGTCGCCCGATGTGATGACCATCGGCCTGTGTGCATCCGCTGTGGCCGACACACTCGCGCAGGTGCAGCAGGCGGTCAGCTTTGGGATCACGGATTTCCTGCTTCTGCCGCCGTTCTATTTCAAGGATCCGGGCGATGCGGCGCTGTTTGACTGGCACAAATCGGTGTTTGACGCAGCCCCACCGCAGGCCCGGTTCATCCTGTACCACATCCCCCAGGTCACGCAGGTGCCACTGTCGCCCAAGCTGGTCGCACGCCTGTTCGAGGCATTCCCCGACCGGATCATCGCCCTGAAAGACAGCGCCGGTCAGTGGGATTTCACGCGCACCCTGCTGGAAAGCCGCACGATCCCGGTTCTGGTCGGGGATGAGCGGTTGTTGCACAAAGCCGCCGCACTTGGCGGTGCCGGGTCAATCTGTGGCATGGCGAATATCTACCCCCGGCGGATGCAAACGCTGTTTGAAACGCAGGCTGAGGATGCGGCGCTCAGCGCCGACGTCGACTTCATCGTCGCCCACCCGGTCATCCCGGCGCTGAAAACGGCCCTGATGGCACAAAGCGGCGATCCCGGTTGGACAACCATGCGCCCGCCGCTGCGTGCGCTGAGCGGCGCGGATCGCGAAGCGTTTCAGGCGCGGTTTGGGACGTAGGGCGCGTTCAGGCGGCACCATTCCAGTGACAGAAAGCCGCCAGGCAGGCCCCTGCCCGGCTTCGGTCACGTAAATCCGGTTCTCGATGCCCAGCAGAAACCTAACCCAGCAACACGTCGGCACGCTCAACCCATTCAAAATCAAACGCGCGCGCGGTTGAGCCGTTCTTTGCCAGATCCTCTAGCCGCGCCTTGCCCTCGGCCAGCATCGGGCGACGCCCAGCCGCTACCGGCCACAGCGCGTAGGCCGGCCCGTTTGACGCCACAAACCACTCTGCACGGCGCTTTGTGAATGTGCCATGCACGGTATCCTCGACAAAACGCCGCAAGTCCGCAGCCGTTTTCCAGACTGACAGGGTCACAGCCAAACATGGGTCCACCCCAAACACCTGATCGGGATCATTGTCAGGGCGGGCCGATTGACCGACCTCAAGCTGCCACACGAACCCCGGCGAGCGATGCGCCACCCGGCTGACCCGGTTCAGCGGATTGTGTTGAAAAACTCCGAAATCAGAGCGTCGCGGATTTCTTGCGAAAACCTATGAAGCGAAATAGTCGGAAAGCTTTGACCACGAGACAGCGCATGGCTGCGCGTGAGCGCATGTAGGCGATTTGGGCCGACCCCCGCGCCAAAAATTTAGGATCGGGCTGCATGGAAAGAAAAATCATCGTTCAGGCCCTAAAACGGAGTTTTTCAACACAATCAGCGCATTGGTAAACCCCGAAACCCGCGCGTCGCCCCAGGGGTGCAGCAACCGGGCGACGTTGATCTGCGCGATCTCGGTCGTTTTGTCCGGCGCGTCCACTCAGCCACCTTTCAGCAGCCTGCCAACAGTGCTTTTTGCCGAGATTTCAGAGCGTCCGACCGCGCAATAACTCGCCGGATCGTCCGCCACCAACCCCTTGGAGCCAAGATACCCAAGCGCGATCTTCTTCAGGCGCGCCTTCTGGTCTTCATCTTCAACGTGATGCTCGATCTCTTTCTTCGAATACCCGAGCGCGCGCGCCCGCCGTTCGATCCCCTTGATATACAAAACTGCCTTGATCTTGCGGGCATCAATCGCCTCGCAATTCTTGCGGATCAGATCGGCCGTCATCACGATCAGCAGCGAGTTATCAATCTCCGCCTCGAATTCCAGGCCCGGACGGTCCTGTGCCGACAAAGGCAAGGCAATACAGGCGGCAAGACAGGTCGACAGGATAAAGGGACGCATGGGGTCACTCCGAACAAATAATACTGGCACATCAACAACGTGCCCAATCTATCGAATGGCGAAACCGAAGGGCAATGACAATTTCGTTCATGGGCGCGCGATTGCTTAAGGCCAGGGCCCGGCGCACTTGCGCGCCTGAGCGATCCGTCTCCGGATGGCTGTGACCCTCGGCACTGTGATCGGGCAGGTTCGTTTCAGGCCCAAGCGTATTGACCGCTTACCACACCGCCTAATCAGCACCCCAATCCCAGCCAAAGGCGTGATCGCTGTCGCCATGTTCCGCCCGATGCGCCAGCCGCGCGCGGGCTTCGTCCAGCGTCGGGCGATGGCCTTCCGGCACCCACCACATGACGAAATGCATCCCATCCGACGGTTCAAACCACGCCTTTCGGCGCTCAAAGAACTTGAAGTGGAGCGTGTTGAAAACGAAGGTTTCCAGCGCTGCGAGCGACTCCCACACCGTCAGATTGGCCACGAACTGCGGATCGCCATCCAGCCCCGTCTCGGTGTTGCCGGTCCCGGGCTCGCCCGAGCCCTCCATGATCCAGACAAACCCCGGCATCCGCTTGCCCAAGCCGTTGATCCGATCGAGGTTCGCCATGAATTCGGCAACACGCGGATCGTTTGTCGGCGCAACCAGACGCCCGACGTTCAGCTGCGCCAGATGATGTCCAGCAGGCTGTTTCATTCGCCCTCGGCCAAGAATGTGCCGACCACGGAACTGGCGGCCATTTCTGCACGGGCCTCGGCGCAAAAGGCCGCACCCGGATCATCCGCGTCTTCGTTCCGCGCCAGCATGTCGCGGATGACAGCGTCGGTTTCCTCGGCTGGTGGCAAAAGCATGTGCTCGTGCGGCGCATCCGATGGCACGCCGATCTCTGCCAGCCGCTCCAACACGACGGCATAGGCCGCGCCGAACGCCTCTGCGTTCACGCGCAAGTCCGGGCAATGCCAGACATACTGCTCGGCCAGCGACACACCGATCACCGTTTCAAGATAATACTCCGGGGCCTCCGGCAGATGGCTGTCAACCTGCACCTGACCGGCCAGTATGGGCGCCACCAGCGCGGCCCCCGCAAGAATTTTCGATTTCATCATTACCTTCGCTTTCTGTCGCGCAACGGCGACACCCCGTCGCGCGCCTTCCTCAGGAACGCCGCGATCATCACCAGACCAACCAGACCCAGCGCAATGATCGCCCCCCAAACCCAGATTGGCACCAACCCGTCGTCAATCGCCCGGTAAGACGCCCAGACCGGCACGAAACAGATCACCCCCGTCAGGATCGCGGCAATGAACGACAGGATGGAATCCCAAAGGTTGCGGAGTTTTTTCATGACTGTTCGCGTTCTGTGTCGTCCGATTGGTGTGGTTAAACCACAATGTCACCTGACGACAATGCGAAGACCAGCGGTTTCGCACCCCGGTATTTCGTACGCGCGGCCTTCTGCGCAAAATCTTTCACGCCAATCCGCCACAAATGCACCGAAACCGCAGACCTGGGCGCAGCAGAATGCCCTTGCACTTCGGCCCGACGCTTGTTGTTAGTCGGTCGCGTCAGTTTTGTTTGAGAGATTTATGCCCGCCGATATCAATATGTTCTGGCACGGGTCTGTTTTGGGCCGATTGTGTTGAAAAACTCCGAAATCAGAGCGTCGCGGATTTCTTGCGAAAACCTATGAAGCGAAATAGTCGGAAAGCTTTGACCACGAGACAGCGCATGGCTGCGCGTGAGCGCATGTAGGCGATTTGGGCCGACCCCCGCGCCAAAAATTTAGGATCGGGCTGCATGGAAAGAAAAATCATCGTTCAGGCCCTAAAACGGAGTTTTTCAACACAATCGGCCCCATCCACGCAGCCTGCGTGCGATCCTTCCTGCGCCACGGGCACGCCGTTACGATGCATTGCTACGAACGCCCCGCCGACCTGCCGGACGGGGTGGCTGGGATCAGACCGTTACCGGTATCGGCTTATCGCGGAAGGATTTGGCACCTATGCGGACTGTGACATATTTTGCCTGCGTCCGATCACGGAAACGCCCTATATCATGGGGGCCGAGCGAGAGAATTTTGTCAACGGAGCCATTCTGAACTACCCACCAAACAGCCCGTTTTCCGAACTCCTGCGTGAGGCGACCCAAAATTATCACTTCATCCCGCCCTGGTTTCGTGAATCAAGGCAGCGAAGGATGAAACGCGCTCGCATCTTCGGCAAAAAGGTCAGCGTCGAGGCGCTTGGCTGGGGTATCTGGGGGCCGCATTTGATTACGCATCTGGTCAAACGTCTGGATCTGTGGACGGAAGTGTCCAAGATCGATCGCTTCTATCCACTCTACTGTCAGCATGCTGTCCAGCTGAGCGATCCCGAGCTTTGTATCGCGGATCTGACAACACCACGCACAGACGCACTTCACCTGTGGCACAAAATCTCAGGCTCGACTGCGCCGCCGGGAAGCCCGCTGGACGAGATTATCAACTGCTGATGCACCCCGTGGTCAGCCGGGATCAAACCGGTCGGCGACCCGGTTTCCTATTCCGCCGCAATCGCACTCATCCGTCCGGTGCGCTTGTGCTTGATGCGATCTTCGATTTCATCGCGGAAGTTGCGGATCAGGCCCTGGATCGGCCAGGCCGCTGCGTCACCTAGCGCGCAGATCGTGTGGCCTTCGACCTGTTTGGTCACGTCCAGCAGCATGTCGATTTCCTCGACCTCGGCCTCTCCGGTGACCAGCCGGTCCATGACCCGCATCATCCAGCCGGTGCCTTCACGGCACGGCGTGCACTGGCCGCATGACTCGTGCTTGTAGAACTTCGCCAACCGCCAGATCGCCTTGATGATGTCGGTGTCGTTGTCCATCACGATCACCGCAGCCGTCCCAAGGCCGCTGCGCTGTTCACGCAGGTAATCGAAATCCATGATCGCCTCGCGCATATGCTCACCGCGAATACAGGGGACCGATGATCCGCCGGGGATCACCGCTTTCAGGTTGTCCCAGCCACCGCGAATGCCGCCGCAATGCTTTTCGATCAATTCCTCGAAACTGATACTCATCGCCTCTTCAACGACGCAGGGGTTGTTCACGTGACCGCTGATCGCGAACAGCTTGGTGCCGGCGTTGTTGGGGCGGCCAAAGCCTGCGAACCATTCCGGTCCGCGCCGCAGGATCGTCGGCACCACGGCAATCGATTCCACATTATTCACAGTCGTCGGGCACCCATAAAGCCCGGCCCCGGCTGGGAACGGAGGCTTCATCCGCGGCATGCCTTTCTTGCCTTCAAGACTTTCCAGAAGCGCGGTTTCCTCACCACAGATATAGGCGCCCGCGCCGTGGGTCAGATAGATGTCGAAATCCCATCCGCTGCCACAGGCGTTCTTGCCAACCAGCCCTGCGTCATACGCCTCGTCAATTGCTGTCTGAAGCGCTTCCTTCTCGCGGATGTATTCTCCGCGAATGTAGATATAGCAGGCGTGCGCATTCATCGCGAAACTGGCGATCAGGCAGCCTTCGACCAGCGTGTGCGGATCGTGGCGCATGATTTCGCGGTCTTTGCAGGTGCCGGGTTCGGATTCGTCGGCATTGACCACCAGATACGCCGGGCGGCCGTCACTTTCCTTGGGCATGAAGCTCCACTTCAGGCCGGTTGGAAACCCTGCCCCGCCACGACCACGCAAGCCCGAGGCCTTCATCTGTTCCACGATCCAGTCGCGACCCTTCTGGATCAGACCCGCAGTGCCGTCCCAATGCCCGCGCGCCTTCGCGCCCGCCAGGGTCCGGTCGTGCATCCCGTAGATGTTTGTAAAGATGCGGTCTTTATCGTCGAGCATTGCCGTTAACTTTCAGCTGTCCTTCTGACGTTCCCGCCAGATCCAATAGATGTTCACTATCGCCCAGCTAAACGCGGCCAGCGCCGCCAGGTCGATCAGAAATGCGAACCGCCCCGGCATCCCTGCCGCCGGGCCGATCCACTGTGCTGCAAGCCATAGCAGCATCGTGCCGGCAATCACCAGACTTACCGTGCGCGCCCGCCGGGCAGTCGCAAGCTGGCGATCATCGGCCAAGACTTACTTGGCCAGTTCGCGGGCCTGTTCGACCCATTTGTCACGGGAGACGCGGCCTTTGAACCCTGCCAGGTTATCATCCACCCAGGCGACTTCCTTTTCGGTCCAGGCGGCGATCTGGTCGAAGTGATAGAACCCCATGCCGTTCAGCATCGCGTTCATCTTCGGACCGACACCCTTGATCTTGGTCAGATCGTCGGCACCGCCAGCGCGGGCCTCGCTCAGCGCCGCAGGGCGATCCGCCTCACCAGACGACGGGGCGGCGGGCGCGGGATCGGGTTCTGGCATTGGCTTGGGCTCGGGCGCAGGGGCCTCGGGTTTGGGCGGCGGTGCGGGGGCCGGGTTCGGCTCGGTCGGTTCGGATGGCTTGGGTGCGGCGCTTGTGGGCGGGGCTTCGGACTGCGGCGTCATCGCGCCACCGGAACTTGCGCCCATTCCGCCAGCGTCATCGGCCGCGCTGAAGCGCTGATAGGCCAGGATCAGCAATGCGACCAGCGCACCGATCGCCAGCGATCCCCAGAACCCAAATATTCCAAGCAGCCAAAGCAGCAGAAACACCACGATGCCTACACCAACCGGGATTACCAATCTGCGGGTATTCTCATCTTCCATGTTGAACTCCGTCCTCTCCCTGTCAGGTATCCGAAATTCAGACGCCCGGGTGATACCTTAGCACCCTTACTTAGCGCGTGCGGAGAATTCTGTCTCGCCTCCATCGGCAAGGATTTTCGCCTGTGAGACCCAATTGTCGCGTTCAACCCGGCCCTTGAACCCTTCCAGGTTGTCATCCACCCAGGCGACTTCGTCTGCCGACCAACCGGCGATCTGGTCGAAATGGAACACGCCGAGGCGATGAAGCAACGCTTCAAGTTTCGGTCCGACCCCTTTGATATGTTTGAGGTTATCGGCGTCTCCACCGCGCGATTCGCTGAGCATCTCAGGCTTTGTCCCGGGTGAGGACGCGCTTGCCTGCGGCGCGCTGGCCGGTGTCGGTTTCGGGCGCGCGGCACTGGTCTTGGGTGCTGGTGCGACGTTGCCTTCGGTTGGCCTTGCGGTTTCCAGGGTATCCGCTTCGGCCCGGGTCACGCCCTCGCCACGTTCACGCGCGGCGTGTTTTGGCGTTTTCTGTTCTGCCCCACCCTGCCAGGGCGCGCGGAACGGTTCTTCGGTTCCGTCAATGCGCTTGACCGTTTCGCCCAGATCCACCGCCCGCTGGACCGAGGCGTTATATTGCGCCCGACCTGCCGCGTGATCCTTCAGGCTGGTCAGCCCCGACAGGGGTTCCGCCGCATAGCGCCCGTTTTGCGGTCCCGGAACGGGAACCTTCCCGGCGCCGAGTTCGTCAATGATCTCTCCCAACCGGGCGGCGGTCAGGTCTTCGTAATAATCCTTGCCGATCTGCGCCATCGGCGCATTTGCGCAGGCGCCCAGACACTCAACCTCTTCCCAGGAAAACTTGCCATCCGCCGACAATGTATGCGGCTTGGCGGCAATCTTGTCCTGACAGACGGCGACCAGATCCTCGGCCCCGCAGATCATGCACGAGGTTGTGCCGCAAATCTGGATATTTGCCACAGAACCAACCAGATGCAGCTGGAACATGAAGTAAAAGGTTGCAACCTCCAGCCCCCGGATATGGGCCAACCCCAGCATGTCCGAGATATGCTCGATCGCCGGACGGGACAGCCAGCCCTCCTGCTCCTGCGCGCGCCAGAAAAGCGGGATGATCGCGCTGGCCTGGCGGCCTTCGGGAAACTTGGTGATCTGCGCTTCGGCCCATTTCTGGTTCGCAGGCGTGAAGGCAAAGGCAGCAGGTTGTTCAGCAGCAAGGCGGCGCAGCATGGGCGGGCTCCGGAAAGCGTGTCTTTCTTGTTGATAATCCGTGTCGCCCCTAGCGGCGGCGGTGTCAACATCTGCGGCGCCTCAACCCAGCGCAATCGCGATCAATGTGACCCCCAAAGCCCCCGCCGACAAGATGCCCGAGGCGGTGTGCTTCATATGCGCCACCCCGGCCCGCTTGTAGATCAGACCATCCGCAAATCCCATGAAGGCGCAAACACCAAACAGCGCCGCCATAAGCCAGAGGTTGCCGTAAAGCGTCAGAACCACCGCGAGGATCGCGAAGGCCGTGTATCGGTCGGCCATCACGCGGGGCAGCAATTCAACCCGATGAGTGGTCTGCGCCAACCCGTCCTCTGGGTCGCGCCAGAACAAGAAAGCCATGTAGCCGAGGATCAGGATCGTGACGATCCCGCAGAGGGTGACGAGGAGGGTCATGCCGTCAATACAGCAATCGAAACGGTGCTCGGTGGAAGATACCCGAGGTCCCTAGGATTGTGTTGGCCCGACAGGCTGTTAGCAACAAAGTTACCCGCGTCTCGACGAAGTACCAATTGGGAGCGAACGAATATTAAGTCATCAAGCTGATCTGAGACATGGCTACGTGGCACCTTTGGACTCCTCGGATGGGCACGTCAATGAAGCCGCACCACGCGGGTCCAATCTTGCAATATTAACAAGTTCAGCGGATTGATTTGCCAAAGCAGACTGAATCATCTCACTGCAAAAACGCGCATAACCAGGACTCAGGCGTGTTTGGCTATTTGCGATGGCCACGAACAGATCGTCCGGCCGAAATGAATCCGAGATAACGGTTGTGCCGCTGAACCAGCCGTATTCACCAATAATGTAGCGCCATTCATCCGCCAACTCTTTCGTGAAACATACAGAATTTTCGTGGGTAAGTGCAGCACTAGGTTGGTCAAGCGCTTCCATGGAGATGTTACAGGTGACTGAAACCTCATAGAGCGTGGTTGTCCCGCGCATAAATGGGGTCGCGATCAAAGCGCCTACGGCGAGGATGAGAAACAGTAGGCCAATCCGCAGCCTGCTCACCGATCCACTTCTCCGAACACGATATCCATCGTCCCGATAATCGCGCTCACATCCGCCAGCTGATGCCCGGTCGCGACGTGATCCATCGCCTGCAGGTGCAGGAACCCCGGCGCGCGGAGTTTGGCGCGGTAGGGTTTGTTGGTGCCGTCGGCGACCAGATAGACGCCGAATTCGCCCTTCGGGGCTTCGACGGCGGCATACACCTCGCCGGCCGGGACGTGGAAGCCTTCGGTGTAAAGCTTGAAGTGATGGATCAGCGCCTCCATCGAGGTTTTCATTTCGCCCCGATCAGGCGGGGAAATCTTGCCACGGGTCATCACCGGCCCCGGACAATCGCGCAGTTTATCAATGGTCTGCTGGATGATCTTCAGGCTTTCCCGCATCTCGGCCATGCGGCACAGATAGCGATCATAACAATCGCCGTTCTTGCCCACCGGGATCTGAAATTCGAATTCGTCATAAAGCTCATACGGCTGGCTGCGCCGCAGATCCCAGGCCAGGCCCGATCCGCGCACCATCACGCCTGAGAAGCCCCAGTCGAGGATCTCCTGCTCGCTCACCACGCCGATGTCGCAGTTGCGCTGTTTGAATATCCGGTTTTCGGTCAGCAGCCCGTCGATGTCATTCAGCGCCTTAGGGAACTCTTTGCCCCAAGCCTCGATATCGTCGATCAGCTCGGGCGGCAGGTCCTGATGCACGCCGCCGGGGCGGAAATAGGCGGCGTGAAGCCGCGCCCCGCAGGCACGTTCATAGAACACCATCAGTTTTTCGCGCTCCTCGAACCCCCACAGCGGCGGTGTCAACGCGCCGACGTCCATCGCCTGGGTCGTCACGTTCAGCAAGTGATTGAGAATACGGCCAATTTCGGAATAAAGCACCCGGATCAAGCTGGCCCGGCGCGGCACCGGCGTTCCGGTCAGTTTTTCGATGGCCAGACACCAGGCATGTTCCTGATTCATCGGCGCGACGTAATCCAACCGGTCGAAATACGGCAGGTTCTGCAAATAGGTCCGCGATTCCATCAGCTTTTCGGTGCCACGGTGCAGCAGGCCGATGTGGGGGTCGCAGCGTTCGACAATCTCTCCGTCCAGCTCCAGCACCAGACGCAAAACCCCATGCGCCGCAGGGTGTTGCGGGCCGAAGTTGATGTTGAAGTTGCGGATTTTCTGTTCGCCGGTCAGCGCGTCATCGAAATTGCCGTCCATCATGCCTGCAACCTTCTTTCCGTCTCGCAGCCGCCTTGGGCGTCGCGCCATCAGCGTCGTTAGCCCCGTGTATCAGAATCCGGGCGTCCATTGCCAGAGGGTCAGGCCCGGTAACGAAATTTTCTGTTGGCACCACGGGCAACCCCGGCGACGGCGCGCGCCGAATTGTCCCGACCGCGCTATTTCGCGCCCAGGCTCGACCCGGTCTTGGGGCAGGAAACCTCCCCTCCCCAATGGCGGAACCGGGTGGGTAGCGACAGGATGAAACCGTCTTCGCCCGCGATATAGCGTTCGAAATGCAGATGCGGACCGGTCGAGAATCCGGTGTTTCCGGCAAGCCCGATCACATCGCCAGCGATCACGTGGTCACCTTCATCCACCAGCGCACCGTCTTTTTGCAAATGCGCATACATACTGATTGAGCCGTCTTCGTGCAGGATCTGAACCACATTTGCCGCGTCCACCAGCGCCTCATCCTCGCCGCCCTTGTCGAAATGCTCCTCTACCTCTAACACCACGCCACCACGTGCGGCGGCGATACGCGCGCCTTCGGGCATCGAAAAATCAGTGGCGTTGGCGCGGTTGCCGTTATGGCTGAACGCCTCATCACAGCCTTGCGAAACGAAATAGCGCAGCTTGCCAAAGAGCACGTTCTGGGGCCATGGCAGCAGGTGCGGCTTGTCCGGGTCGGGCGTGGCGCGATAGTCGCCGAAGGTCCAGTCGACCTGCGGCAGATCTTCGACCACACCGTCGGCATCACGCCTGAGCGGCATCAGCACTTTGCGCGTTCCGGCATCAATCACCACGGTCGGCAAGGCGTGGTCGCGGCGGTCTTTGCGCAGGTCATCCCCCTGCGCCTGGGGCCAAAGCTTGACGGTCACCGGCGCAACCGGGTTCAAATTCTCGCCCACCAGACGCGCTCCGCTGGCGTCATCCTCGACCACGGTACAGAAATGGCGATTGTCGCACGGCCCTTCGGACGCATGCAGCGGCGGCGCACAGACCAGCGGCGCACAGACCAGCGCCACACCGATCAGCTGAACAGTTGCCCGGATCACAGCCAGCGGTCGTAATCGCTGACCAGCAGATGCGTCGGGGCCACGTCTTCGTCGATTTGTGAAAAGCGGCCGATGGGTTCGCGGAAGAGGTTGTCGGTGACGTCGTCGTTGACGGTGGAAACCTCTCCGATCAACACATCGCCACCCTCACCCCAGAAAGCGTGCCAGTCGCCGGGCATCAGGGTGACACTTTCGCCGGGGGCGAATTTCAGCACTTCTCCGGGACCGTAATCGCGCGGGATGCCGTCGCAGATCACCCGCCCGCCGCGGTCGTCGGAACAGCTGCCATCGTCGTTGGACCCGAACAACTGGATCGCCAGCGTCGCCCCGCCCCGGTTGATGATGTCTTCGGCCTTGATCACATGGGTGTGCATCGGGCTCAGCTGATCCTGGCGGCTGATCAGCAGCTTTTCGGCGTAACACATGCCGCCGCCGCGCTGCAGGTCGGCCAGATCACCGTTTCTGAGCGTGAACAGGAACAGCCCCAGCTGGTCAAAGCGCCCCTCACCATAGTCGGTGATGTCCCAGCCCATGCGGGACGCGAAGATCCGGTCCTTATCGGCGCGCGCGGAACTCATCCGGGGACCAATAGGCGAAGGGCGGAAGGACAAAGCCGTAGTGGCGGATCATCTCGTCCGCGGCGGCCATGATGTCGTTGATCCGGGTTCGTTTCATACTCGGGGTCCTTTGATGGTGTCGCGCGGATGCTAACCGATGGTGTGACCGCGTCCAGAGGTGGATGGGAAAACTCTGACGTTTCCGGCGCGGGATACGCGGCGCGAACGTGCGCCCTTGGCCAAGCGTAGGACATATCGAAAGCGAGTCCGGTGTTCTGGCTGACGCTATAGTGGGGTGCGCCCTCTGCGACTAACCTTGCCCGACACAAAATCTGTCGAAATCGGGATACCGGACCAATGAGGCCTAACCCGAACCAAAGATCGCCGCGTCAATATTGCGCCGCAGCAACTTGCCATTGGCGCTGTAAGGCAGGCTGTCGACCAGCGCAAAGCGGCGTGGCCGCTTGTCAGGCGAAATCTGCTCAACGCAATGCCGCCTCAGCGCCTGAAATTCCAGCCCTGGTGCCACCACGACCGCGCCAACCTCTTGCCCAAGGTCGGGGTCATCCACACCGATCACCGCAACCTCTCGCACACCATCAAGGGCGGCGATAACCGCTTCCAGTTCGGTCGCCGAGATGCTGACACCGCCGCGCAGGATCATATCGGATGAACGCCCCAGGATGGTCAGAAAACCGTCGCCGTCGACCATCGCAACGTCGCCCGTCATGCACCAGCCATCGCCCAAAAGCTCACTGGTCGACTGGTCGGACGCCACGATCCGGCTGAGCGTTCGGGTATGGATGCGCAGCGCGCCGGACTCTCCTGCAGGCACCGCATGCCCGTCGGGGCCAATGATCTCGACAGGTGTTGCGGCATGGATGCGCCCCGAGGTTTCGGGCCGCTCCAGCACATCCTGCCCCGCCAGCAGGGAAACAAAGCCGGACAGGCCCGACCCGAAGGACATGTTGTATCCATTCGACAGGTTGTGAAAGGCCGCGATCTTGTCATCGGGCAAGGCAGGCCCGCCCGACGAACGAAGCGACTGGACGTGATTTAGCAACGGAACATCGCGCGGCCCGACCTCTGCGGCCATGCGCCGGATCACGCTGGGCGGCAGCGCGGTATGCACCACCGGGTGCTGCAGCAGCGCCTCGGTAATCTCGGAATGGCCCGACAGAACGGGGTGAAAGCGGACCGGCAACCCCTCAAGAAGGTTGCGCAAAACCAGCATCAGCGACGCCACATATTGAAGCGGAAGCGCGCATAGCGCCAGCCCCTGTGGCAATGGCAAGTCAACCTCCCGCGCCGCCCCCCAGGCCTTCATCACGTGAAAATCCACAGCATAGATTTTCGGCGATCCGGTCGTCCCGGACGAGGCGAGCATCATCGCCGGCGCCGCCGCCGCAACCCGCGACATCGTCGGCCCGTCACGCGGCGCAGGACCATGGAGCATATCGGGTGAAAACGCGAGCGTGGACATCAGATCGCGGCCCGGCGCGCGCGGATCAACCAGCGCAATCCGTGCACCCGAGGCACGGAACTGGCGCAGGCGAAAATCCAGCACCAGCGGGCTGGCCCCAAGATACCAATGCGCAAGGAACGCCAGAATCGTGTCGATGGGATCGCGCAGGCAGATCAGCCCGACATCGCCTTCTTGAACACCCGCATCACGCAGATACTGCGCGATGGATGCCGCTTGCCGGGCGATCTGCTGGGCGGAAAGCGCGCGCGGGCCATTGGCCAGCAAGGGCCGATCCTGCCAACCATCCAGCCGCGCGAAACACGCAACACCGTACGGCACAATGCCGTCCCCGGATGCCAATACCCCGCCTCCCCCGCAATCATTCCCCGACCCGCAGCAGACAGTGCCGCACAGGGCATGTCAATTCCGCATCAATCGCCGCTTCACCGGCCCAACCCGTCGCCCTTCACCACGGCCACCGTCACGGTCTTGCAGCAACCACAAAACGCCCGTAGAAGGCCCCCACCACAACCCGAGGCGAGTTGGCGGAGTGGTTACGCAGCGGATTGCAAATCCGTGTACATGAGTTCGATTCTCATACTCGCCTCCACTATCTTGTGTATTTTCCACATAATTTAACAAGAAAACACAAGATATAGTTTCTGCATTTTTGTACACAATTCGTACACAGTCCGCGTGCAGTTTTGTGTCGATGTTTTCGCAATTTTGAAGTAATGTCTGTTGCAACAGACACTTATGGATTTTGCTCAAGATGAGCTACGACGTCAAAACAATAACTGTGCACAAAAAACTGAAGCTCGATAAACGAAAAAACAGTTCAAATTGGTATGCACGTCTGACACTCGACAACGGCAAGCGCATTGTACGCAGCGCTAAAACCGAAGACTTTGAGCAAGCCAAGGAACGCGCGCTCAAACTCTATTATGAGACTCAGGCCCGCATAGACAACAAACTCCCGGCTCAAACTCGCAAATTCAAACATGTCGCTGAACATGCAATCAAACGCATGCAGGCCCAACTAGATGATGGCCACGGCAAGCAGGCGTTCAAAGATTACATCTCTGCGCTACAGCGATGGCTGATCCCATATTTTGGCAACACGGATATCGACAAGATCGACCTGCGCGCACTGGTAGAATTTGACGGATGGCGCACACAGACGCATCGAAAAGCCTTCACACAAAGCGGTATTAACAACCACAACGCTGCACTCAACAGGGTGTTGGACGAAGCCGAGCTGAATGGTTGGATTGTAAAATCTATGCGCCCTACTCTCTTGAACAAAGGGGTGAAAAGCGAAAGTCGAGGCAGTTTCACAGAAGCGGAATATAGGAAGATCTACACTGCGCTGCGCAAGTGGCACGAAAAAACAGACAACAAGAAAGCGGCAGCGACGCGCGAAACCTTGCGGAACTATGTTTTGTTCCTTGCAAACACGGGCGTACGTCACGGAACGGAAGCTCTAAGGCTGCGCTGGAACAACATTGAATGGAACGAAAAGGATGGCGAGCGTTACTTAGTCGTGAATGTTGACGGGAAAACGGGTTATCGCACCTCAGTCGCCCGAGACACTGTTGCCGAGTATTTGGATAGGCAAAGCAAGCTGAACCCGTCTATCAGCTACGACAGCTTCGACGAGCTCGTCTCAGCGGGCAACGACGAGTATGTGTTCACGACGCGCCTTGGCGAAGTTGCCAATATCGCCAGTTTGAACCGGGCCTTCAACGCGCTTTTGGGCAATCTGAAACTGAAAACGGGTGCGGACGGAAAAACCCGAACGCTCTACAGCTTAAGACATTACTATGTGACACGAGATTTGGGGCGCGGAGTAAGCTCGCACTTAATTGCCAAGCAGGTTGGCAACAGCACTGCAATGATTGACAAACACTACAGCAAAATCAGCCCGACGATGAACGCGGACCTTCATAGCGGCCGCAACATGAAGAAGCCTACTGAAGTGCCAAAAGCTGGTACGGGCGACGTGGTGGGATTGGCTTTTGAAATGCTTGCAAACGAATAGCTGGACGAAGTGGGATTGCTAGCAGCTATGGGCGTTGAACAACCAAACTACGTAGTCTCGGAAGAAATCAGGATGATGGCTTTGCAGGCAAAGAATGGCGAGCTGATTGGTGGCGATACGCTATTGCGCATATTGAACGGGTAGCTGCGCTGGGTTGGCGTGTTGCCGCCGGATTGCAGACATTCGCGAATTTGGATGCAGAGGCCAGCTAAGCGGAGATACTGTTGAAGAAGTCGATGTTTTGGTCGGCGCGTTGTTGAGCGAGAGGCGGCCGCGCGCCGTTTTCTTTCACGTTGGCACTGTTGCTGGCACCAACTTCGCCAGTTTCCGGAGGTTTTGAGCTGTTGCTGCGAGTTGGAACTGTTCGGTTGCGCCTTTGGGTCCTCGAAGCCGCATCATCTGCACGCCGATGTATCGTTTCAGGTGGGCAAAGAGCATTTCAACCTTCCGCCTTTGGATGAACGACGTCATGTAGGCATCTGTTTTTCGGATATCGCGAGCGACGTCTCGGGCGGCTTCGTGAACGGACCGCATAAGGCGTCTGCCGTCGTCCTTCGGACAGCATTGCGACTTCAGAGGGCATGCGTCGCAATCGTGCTTTGAGGCTCGGTATCTGATGAACCCGTCTTTGCTGCCATTGGGCTTTCGCGGTTTTGAGAAGTTCCGCCGATATGTTTGCAAGGCTTTGCCGGTCGGGCAAGTATAGCTGTCGGTCGCCGGGTCGTAGACAAAGTCTTCGCGTGAGAATGTGCCGTCAGTTCGTTTTGACTTATCCCAGACCGGAATGTGGGGTTCGATTTGACGTTCGTCCACAAGCCAGCCCAACATCTCGGCTGATCCGTAACCCGTATCACCCACAAGCTTGTCAGGTTTGATGCCAAACCGCTCATGTACACGATCGATCATCTCCCTTGCTGCCCGCGCCTCTGCAGGCCGGATCGGAGCCGTCGGCTCGACGTCCACGATGACTGCATTATCCAAATCGACCATATAGTTAGTGGAATAGGCAAAGTAGGCGGCTCCCCCGTCAGCCCCAGTCCAACGCGCTGCTGGATCAGCCGGTGAGATGTATTTGGGGACGACCTTGGTCGCAGCACCGAAGGCCACATCATCCAGCGTCTCGAGATATTCGTCGACGGCACGGGACGTCAGATCTGCTGGCAGTCCGTCTTTGCTTTCAACGCCGCGCGTCTGGTTTGCATTCGCGGGGATCAGACTGGCATCAACACCAAAGCTGTGGCCGCCAACCAGCCCCTCATCCATGCAGCGCTGCAAAACGACCTCGAACAAATGTCGGAACAAACCGCTCTCGCGGAAACGGCCATGCCGGTTCTTAGAGAATGTCGAATGGTCGGGCACTGGATCAGCCAAATCAAGCTTACAAAACCAACGATACGCCAGATTGACATGAACCTCTTCGCAAAGCCGTCGCTCGGAACGGATGCCCTGACAATAGCCCAACAACAGCATGCGGATCATCAGTTCAGGATCAATCGAAGGGCGGCCATTGGCACTGTAGTATGAAGCGAGCAAGGGGCGCACACCTGTCAGATCAAGGAAGCGATCAATTCCCCGGACGGGATGATCCTTCGGCACAAAACTCTCGATCGAGAACTCATAGAACAGCGCGCCTTGCGCAACTTGCCTTGGACCCATCATCGCCGAACCCTCCACCCTCAAAACAAGTGAATCAGAGCGTGCGCGGCCAATCAACGGACTTTTTCAACAGTATCCGGACAGAACCGTCATTGGATTTTCCAACTTCGCTGACGCAGCATTACCTTGCGCATGCGGTAGGAACTTCGCGGCAACGCAGCTACCCTGCGGAATTTAGGGAACAGTTCACAGCTGATGTTTCCATAGTGCCCGGCCACTGCACAATCCGATCCTCATGCTCAGATAGCGCGCCAATTCCCCCGCACCAGAAACCGGCGGCATCTGGCGGATCAGCTTGGGGCGTGTGCGTCACAAGAAGCGTCGGCGCAGCCAGTTTTGGGGGGCGATTTCCAGATAACGCGTGATTGGTCGGGCGATCAGGGCTGAGATGATCAGTGCAAGCGCAGAGATTGCTGCGATCCTGAAAACTCCGGCGTCTCCGAAGGCGATTTCCAACGCGGTACGATCGGTCGTGGCAAAAACCAGGATTGCGGCGATCAGGATGCAGGGGAAATGGAACAGATAGATCGCGAATATATTGCGCGACAGGATGGTGAAGACACACAGCTGGCCCAGACCTCGGCGTGTCGAGGGCGACGCAATCAGGCCTGCCAGAACCATCGCCACGGCCATGGATGCCAAGGCATAGCCTCCGCCCAGGTAGAATTCTGCGAATCCGGTAAATCGGGTCTGGTTCCAATCGCTTTCGGGCCGCTGGGTCGGCAGCCAGTTCAGGGCGAAGAACAGCGCCAGCCCGCCGCCAACCAGCGCCAGCCGCAGCGCCTGGTTCCGGCGCAGAACGGTCAGCCACGGGCGTTGCGGGGCAAGGACAAACGCCAGCGCAATGCCGATCACAAACGGGGTCAGGCGAAACCATGGGCGGTAGTAAAGCTCGAACGCGATCGGCGGCACGTCTCCGGTTGCGACGATCCGGGCGAAGAACAGGGTCAGATCGCTGTCGTCCATTGCAATGGCGACAAAGCGTACAGCGACGGTCAGGATCAACACGCCGGTCAACCAGACAAGGGGTCTGCGCACCCCCGTCAGCCAGCGCATCAGGAAATGCAGGGCCAGATAGACCAGCACCATGACCTCCATCGACCATCCGACGGGAATGACGTTGGAATCCGCAACCGTGTACCCCAGAAACACGGCCGACAGCAGGATCGTCTGCCAGCTGTACCCTTCCAGCAGACCGTAGAATGCGATTGCAACGTAGTAGAGCGGCAAGATGCGGCTGAGGCGTTTGATCGCAAAGCTGCGCAGGCTGGTGTCGGTGTCTGACAGCAGGCCATAGGACAGCAGAAAGGCCGAGACGACGAAGATCACGTCAACCCCGGCGGGTTCCCAGAACAGGTTCATCACCCATGGCAGCCGGTCGACAAAGCCCGGCAAAGTCGCCTCCGGGGCAAACCGCGCGACGGCAAACAGAACGTGAAACACGACGACCTGCGCGATCGCGAGGGCGCGAAACACGTCGATCCAGTCGCGCGCGCGGTCCGATGCCAGCAGGTCGAACCGTGCGGGGCCTGTCACGGGTCTGTCCCGGATGGCACCCCCTGCGCCGCAGCCTCGGCCTGCGGAGTGCCGCTGCGCGCCGCCCGTCCGCCCCGGCGGCGGGGTGTGGCGGCGGGTTGCAGTGCCTCGCGCAGCACCTTGGTCATCGGGTGATCGCCGTGATTTGGCGCATGGCGATCCAGCAGGGCACGCAGCAGGGCCGGCTGATCGGCATCCAAAGCCAGCCCCAGCGCCCAGTCGAGGAAGATCGAGCGGCACTCAGCTTCGCTGATCCCCTCGATCACATAGCTTTCGTGGATCAGGCCGCGCGGGTCCAGCGGGTCTTTGGGTTTGGTCGGCATGGGCGGCTCGCCTTCATATTGCGGGTCGAACGGGCGCAGCTTTGCGCCATTCTGCGCGGCACGCCAAGAAAAAAGTGCCGGTGGCTGCGCGGTCACGCCAGAAAGCGGGCGATGGCATCGGCGGCCTTGTCGGCGCGGGCGTCCAGCGCGACCGAAAGGGCTGCGAAATCCTGCGCGCCGGTTCCGGTCAGCAGCAGGCGGTCGCCGCGCCCGGGTTCAATCGCGCCCGCTCCATAGATCAGCTGCGCGGCAAGGCGGACCTGCTGAAACAGCGCATGGGTATCGCCCAGCACCTTGGCATCCTGCGCGGCAATCAACCCCGCCGCGGCCGCCCCGGCAAGCTGCGCGCCCGGTGCCTGCGCGTCCGTATTGGTCAGCAAGGCGGCGGCGGCAGCGACAAGTTCAATATCTTGCATCCGCCCGGCCCCGTCTTTCAGTGCAAGCCCGCCGGGGCTGGTGCGCGCCGCGTCGATGCGCCGCCGCATCTCGGCCAGGTCCGCCTTTACCTGCGCAGCATCATGCGCCTTGGTCAGAACTTCGTGGCGCACCCCGGCCACCGCCTGGCAGGTGGCGTCATCCCCGGCGATGGGTCGCGCACGCATCAGCGCGATGTGTTCCCAGGTCCAGGCCTCTTGCCGTTGATATTCGGCAAAGGCCGGCAGGGCGGTCGCCACCGGCCCCTGTTTCCCCGAGGGGCGCAGACGCATGTCGACCTCATAAAGCCGCCCTTCTGCCGTTGGTGCCGACAGCGCCGTGACCATCGCCTGGGTGGCGCGCGCGAAATAGGTCCGGGCCGGAAGACAGCGCTTGCCGTCGGATTCCGCACCATCGGGCGCGTCGTAGATCACGATCATGTCGAGGTCCGACCCCGCGTGCAGCGCCCCGGCCCCGAGTGAGCCCATGGCGAGGATACAGCTTCCCGCGCCTTCGATCCGTCCGTGTCGTCGGGCAAACTCCTCCAGGACCACTGGCCAAAGCGCTGCGACGATGGCCTGCGCCAGATCGGCGTATTGTGTTGCGGCGTCGCCGGGTTCGATCAGCCCGCGCAGATGGTGCACGCCGATGCGAAAGTGCCATTCCTTGAACCAGCGGCGGGTGGCATCCAGACACAGCTCATAATCATTCAGCCTGGCCAGCGCGGTGGTCAGATCATCCTGCAACGCTGCGCGCCCCGGCCAGGGCGCAAAGAAATCCCCGCCGATCACCGCGTCCAGAACGCCCGCATTCTGGGACAGATAAAGGGCAAGATCCGGGGCCGTGTCGGCAATGTCGATAATCAGGTCCAGTAGCTGTGGGTTCGCCTCGAACAGCGAGAACAGCTGCACACCTGCCGGTAACCGGGCGAGGAATCCATCCAGATGCAGCACGGCCTGCGCCGGGTCTGCCGCCTGGGCCAGCCGTTCCTGAAGCGCCGGGCGGATGCGGTCGAAGATATCCGCCGCCCGGGCGGAGCGCAGCGCCGGATAGGTCGACCAGCGTGCCATGACGTCCTGCGCCTGTTCGTCCAACACCACCGCGCCCGTGTCATCAGGTTTGCTGGGCGCAAAGAACCCCTCGGTCGTTGTGGCGACGCGCGCCACGCGTTCGGCGATGTCAGATTTCAGGTTCTGCGGATCACACCCCGACAAGGCGGCCACACGGGCCCAGGCCTCATCCGAGTTCGGCAGAATATGGGTCTGGGCGTCCGCAATCATTTGCAGGCGATGCTCAACCTCGCGGTGGGCACGATAATCCTGCGTCAACTGATCCGCCGTGGTCCGATCGATCCAACCGGCCCCGGCCAGCCGGTCCAGCCCGTCGACTGTGCCACGCACCCGCAGGGTTTCGTCGCGCCCCCCGGCGATCAACTGCTGGGTCTGGGTGAAGAACTCAATCTCGCGAATGCCGCCCGGGTCCAGCTTGATATTGCGCCCGTTCAGCCCCGCCGAAACCGGCTTGCGCGCGCTGCGCATCCGCTGGCGGATGTCGTGGGCGTCGTCAATGGTGGCATAGTCCAGATGCCGCCGCCAGACGAAGGGCGACAACCGGTCGAGGAACCCCTGCCCCGCCGCCTGATCCCCCGCCATGACGCGGGCCTTGATGAAGGCGGCACGCTCCCAGGGGCGGCCAAGGCTTTCGTAATAGCGTTCGGCGGCGTCCATCGACAGGCAGACCGGCGTGACCGAAGGATCGGGACGCAGGCGCAGATCGGTGCGAAAGACATATCCGTCGCCGGTCGGCTCACTCAGCAGGGCGGCCATGCGGCGGGTGACGCGGATAAAGGCGGCGCGGGCCTCGGCATAGTCGTCGGCGTAGCGGTCGTCATCGAACAGGCAGATCAGGTCAATGTCGGAGGAATAGTTGAGTTCCCCCGCCCCGGTTTTGCCCATCGCCAGCACCACCATCCCGGCGGCGTCCGCAATGTCGTCTTCGCCCTGCCCCGGCAACTTGCCACGCCGGATCTCGGCACCGACCAGTGATTGCAGCGCCCGGTCAACGGCGGCATCCGCAAATTCGGTCAGCGCCCCGGTCACCTGTTCCAGCGTCCAGACCCCGCCCAGATCCGCCAACGCGGTCCAAAGGGCCACCTTGCCCTTGGCGTGGCGCAGACCGGGGCCAAGATCGGCCACGGGGATGTCGGCGACGCCTTGCAGAAGTGCACGCATGACCGCGTCCGGCGATTGGGCCAGCGCATCGCTCAGCCAGTCGGACCAGCGGTGGATCAGCGTCTTGAGGTAGGGGCTGGAACCTGCCGTGCCATGGATCAGGTCACGTGCGGCGGCGGCAACAGCGACCGCCGCCAGCGCTTCGTCGCCAGAGGCGGTGTCGAAAGCGTGCGGTGCACGGGTGATTTCATCGGCAAAGATCATGCGGGCAGCTTTGGGGGCGGTTGGGGAAAGCGTCAAGCGGGCGTTGGAGCTTAAGTGGAAGCGGTCAGCAACATGCGGGGTGATTGCCAGCGCTATGAAGCAGCCGTCTTCAGCGCGCGCCGTGCACGGAATCAAGGCGCAGCCGCCGTGCGCTCGCCAGCCCGTCCGGGCGGGTTGGCGACTTTGTCAGGTTGGCACACCCTTCAGATTTGACGGGAATCCTGGACCATCCAATTGCCCCAAACTACCGTTGCATCGCCACCCCACGGGCTGGCGAGCGCACGGCTATCGTTGCGAGTAAACGACGGTCACATTGGGCTGGCATCTGCGAACCGGCACGTTTTGTCCGCGCCTTTTTCAGCCACACTGCTCCGCAAAACCAACTTTACCATTTGTGGCGTTGCTCCCCTTGGGCACCTGTCCCAAGCGGGTGTCATTTTCGATCCGCGACTCGCTGATTTTGCAGAAATCTGGGCCGTCGGCGGTACGACCCGGCATGTTCTTGGCGTTTTTCCTGCGAAATTTGCGCGCCAGATAGGCAAGCAATATATTGATTTTATTTCATAAACACAGTTTATGTAAAAAACATTCACATTATCTCTTGACCCGACCGCCGCGACACCCAATCTAGGGGATGTGAAACGGATTTACATCGCAACCAACTCAACAGGAGATACATAGATGTCCAACGTCGCAACATGGCCCGCCTCTGCTGAAACCTGGCTGGATGAACGTGGCAAGTTTGCCTGGATCGGCGCAACGGTCCTTGGCTTTGTCGTGTTCTGGCCGGTCGGCCTGGCGCTGCTTGCCTATCTGGTGTTCTTCAAGAAGAAGAACGACATGGGCTGTTCACATCGGCGCATGCACTCGGCCCGCGCCGCGTTCAAGTCCTCGGGCAACCAGGCTTTTGACAGCTACAAGGGCGAAACCCTGCGTCGGCTGGAAGAGGAACAGAAAGCCTTCGAGGAATTCCTGCAACGCCTGCGCGAAGCCAAGGACAAGTCGGAATTCGACGAGTTCATGAATGAGCGTGCCGCCCGCGCCCGTGAGGCGACCGCCTCGGACGAGCGCAACGAAGACCGGCGTGACAACCGTGATGACGATCGTGGCGAAGGCCCGATCACCATCTGACCCAACCCCTCCCTGGCCGGCCCGATGACTTCGGGCCGGCCGAAATATCGGATAGACGGATGTATATGACCCAGACCACCCCCCTGCCCGACCCGGTCGACCAGCCGGAGTTCTATCAGAGCATTCCCACCAAACGCCTGCTGGCCTGGGTGGTGGATGTTGTGCTGATCGGCATTCTGACGGCCATCGTTTTGCCCTTCACGCTGTTCCTGGGGCTGCTGTTCCTGCCGTTCCTTTATGCAACGCTCAGCTTCCTTTACCGCTGGATCAGCCTGGCGCGCAGCTCGGCCACGCCCGGAATGCGGCTGATGGCGATCCATTTTCGCGACGGGCGAGGGCAAGCGTTGGATGGCGGTACGGCGCTGTTCCACACCATTGGCTATTTCGTCTCGATCGCTGTGTTTCCGCTGCAGCTGATCTCGATCGTTATGATCCTGATGACGGAACGGCATCAAAGCCTGACCGACATGGTTCTCGGCACGTCCGCGCTGAACCGTTAACGACGATTAAACAAGGCCTTGGCGGATGCCCAAGGCCTTGTTAACGTCCAAACCGTGCGACACACGTTACCCATTGCGCCCCAGTTCTATGTGACGGCCCCGCAGCCCTGCCCCTATCTTGAGGGCCGGATGGAGCGGAAACTGTTCACCGCGCTGCAGGGCGACACCGCCGAAACGCTGAACGATGCGCTGTCAAAACAAGGGTTCCGCCGGTCGCAGAACGTCCTTTACCGCCCGTCCTGCGCCGAATGTACCGCCTGCATGTCCGCCCGTATCCGCGTGGCTGATTTCACCTTTTCCAGATCGCAGCGTCGTATCCTGCGCCGCACCGCCGATCTGCGCCGCGAAGCCACCTCTCCCTGGGCGACCGAGGCGCAGTATGCGCTGTTTCGCGCCTACCTCGACAGTCGCCACGCCGCCGGTGGCATGGCTGATATGGATATCTTCGAATTCGCCGCAATGATCGAGGAAACCCCGATCCGCAGCCGGGTCGTGGAATATTCCGGTTCCAAGGATGGCACGCGGACGTTGACGGCTGTCTGCCTGACCGATGTCCTCGATGACGGGTTGTCGATGGTCTATTCCTTCTTTGATCCCGACCGCGCTGCCGACAGCCTTGGCACGGCGATCATCCTGGATCATATCACCATCGCGCGTGAGGCGGGGCTGCCTTACGTCTACCTCGGCTATTGGGTGCCAGGATCGCCCAAGATGGATTACAAGGCCCGCTTCAGCGCGCTTGAAGTCTATAAGGGCGGCTGCTGGCAGAGCATTGGTGATCCCGGCGATCACACTGCGCAGACCCATCCGCTGAGCACCGATCCGATTGCCGAACAGGTGGCGCGCATCAACCTGCCCGACACGTTGCCAACCCGCTGATGATGCATATCGCGGCGGTCGCGCTTCTGGTGCCGGATTATGAGGCCGGGCTGGCGTATTATGCGCGCGGTCTGGGGTTCGAGGTGACGGCAGACCAGGATCAGGGCAATGGCAAACGCTGGATCACGCTGCGACCGCCCGGCGGGCAAACCGAAATCCTTCTGGCCCGCGCCGTCACAGACCAGCAGCGCGCCGCCATCGGCAACCAGACCGGCGGGCGCGTCGGCTTCTTTCTGAGGACCGAGGATTTTGCCGCGACGCTGGCCGCTCTAACATCTGCCGGGGCCCGTCTGCACGAAGACCCGCGTGATGAGCCCTATGGCCAGGTTGTTGTCTGGTCGGATCCATTTGGCAACAAATGGGATCTTCTGGGGCCGCCGCTGGCGTGATCCTGGATTATCTGGCCTTGCCACTGCGGTAGACTTCGAAAATCGCCGCCGCGTCGTATGTTTCCGGCAGATCCGCGCGCGCGGTCTCATAAAGGCGATTCACGATATCCAGCAAGGGCGCCTGAACGCCCAGCCGCCTGATATCCGCTGAAATCACGCCCAGATCTTTTTCGAACATCTTCAGGCTGGCCGTTGGCGGGTCATAGTCCCCCGACATCATCAGCGGCATCCGCAGGTCGAGCATTTTCGACTGCCCGGCACCGCTGCTGAGCAATTGGTAAACGGTGTCGCGGTTCAGCCCCAATGCGTCGGCATAGTTCAGAACCTCGCCCGCGACCGCATTGTGCAGGGCAACCGCATGGTTGGCGACGAATTTCAGCTGGATGCCCGCACCGAAATCCCCGGCCTCGATCACCGACTTCGTAAAATGCGCCATGAAGGGCTTCGCCTTGGCAACCGCCTCGGCTGGTCCCGATGCCATCATCACCAGATCACCCACTGCCGCCTGCGCGCCGGTGCCGCTGACCGGGCAATCCAGCAGGATCACCCCCGCGTCCGCCAGCCGTTTTTGGACTGCTTGTTTGTCGGCCAGCGCGAATGTCCCCGTTTCCAGCACGATCTGGTCCGGGTTTAGCAATCCCGAGATCTCATCCACCACCCCGGCCAACACCTGGGGCGAGGCCAGCGACAGGATCACCAGATCACAATCGCGCAGCCAGCCGCCGGGTGTTTCTTCGGCGCGCCCTCCGGCGGCGATCAGCTGGTCACGACCCGCCGCAACCGGATCAACACCGATCACATCCACCCCCGCCTTCAACAGGTTGGCCCCATAGGCGCTGCCCATGATACCAAGGCCGATGATTGCGACAGTCATTGCGTCAGAGGCCCAGCAATGCGGCCGCACTCAGCCCCGCAACCTTGGCCTTGTCGCCATCCGACAGATTCGCGCTGACTACATGTTCGACCGGATCATAATCAGCCATGTCATAGGGGTAATCGCTGCCCATAACGATCTTGTCGGCCCCATAGGTGCTGACCAGATACTCCAGCTGGTGATCCGAAAAGACGACCGAGTCGAACCACATCTTGCGCAGGTAATGCGTCGGCGGATGCGGCAGGTTGGCGTTGCTGTCCTTCCGGGCGCCCCAGGCGTGGTCAATGCGCGCGGAATAGGCCGGCAGGAAGCCACCGCCATGCACCGCAAGCACCTTCAGATCCGGGCAACGCTCCATCGTGCCCGAATAAATCAGATGCGCCACGGCGAGAGAGGTTTCCAGTGGGTTCCCCATGACATTGGCGAAGTAATAGTCGTGGAAGCGATCCCCCTGCGTGAACCCGTTCGGATGAATCATCACCAGCGCGCCAAGCTCCTCGGCCTTTTTCCACACCGGCTCAAACCGGGGCGAGGCGAGTTCTTCGCCGTCTATATTCGTCAGAATCTCGACACCCTTCATGCCCAGTTCGCCCATGCAGCGTTCCAGTTCGGCCACGGCGGCGGCGGGATCGGTCATCGGCAGCGTTCCAAGGGCCGCAAACCGGTCGGGGCGCTGGCCCGCCCATTCGGCAAGGCCGTCATTCACAATCTCACTGCCTTTGACGCAATGTTCGACCGGCGACTGATACCAGCATTGGAACGGTGGCGGGGCCACGACCTGCATGTCGATGCCCTGCGCGTCCAGCACCCGCATCCGATCCTCAAGATCGGTCATCGCGACGGTGCGGTCCTTGTCCTGCTGCATGTTGATGTCGCGGGTTTCCTGGTTGGAGTGCTTGACCATCGCGATCCTGGTCACATCCATATGCGGACCCATATAGTCGAACCCCGCAGGGATCATCACATGGGCGTGGATATCGACAGTCTTGCTGTCCAGCCGGTTGGTCCCTGTCGGCGCTGCCCTGCCCGAAGACGGTCCATATCGGTTAATCGCATCGCCCAGAGTGGCCGTGTCGATGGTTGCATGTGTCATGGGCTGATTGTGTTGAAAAACTCCGTTTTAGGGCCTGAACGATGATTTTTCTTTCCATGCAGCCCGATCCTAAATTTTTGGCGCGGGGGTCGGCCCAAATCGCCTACATGCGCTCACGCGCAGCCATGCGCTGTCTCGTGGTCAAAGCTTTCCGACTATTTCGCTTCATAGGTTTTCGCAAGAAATCCGCGACGCTCTGATTTCGGAGTTTTTCAACACAATCGGCTGAAACCTGTTGTTCGTGAAAATTTTGGTGGTGCGCCGCCGGGCAGATGCGCTGCCCGGCGGCTGTTTGAACGGGTCAGGCCCGCCATTTGCATTGTGTCGTTTACATGTTCTGGTCGTGCCAGGCTTTGGCTTCGGCTTCGACTTCATCCCGGTCAAAGTCATTGGCCGCATCAATGTAGGTGTCGTTGAGGAAGGTCGACACGTCGACCTCATTCTCAATCGCACCGGAGGAGACCATGCGCGGCTGAACGCTGGTCCAAACGTCCGCCTGCAGATCGCCCAGACGCTCGGTCGTCGAGATGTTCATCGGCAGGACGCCTTCGAACAGGCCTTTGCCTGCGGCCTCAACCTCCCATTCTTCGGGGACAGCCTGGCGCAGCATCAGTTCGACCGCGTCAGGGTTCACCTTGCCGACATACATGCCCTTGGACCAGGCGCGGAAGAACCCTTCCATCGCGTCGCGGCGTTCTTCGATCTTGTCGGCGTTGATCGCCAAAGTGTTGGCCGGGCTGGCCAGCAACTCGTCGGGTGTGACGGTATCAATCTCGATCCCGTTGGCGACCAGTGCCGCCCAATCGAAAACCGACCCGGAAATGGCCGAAACCTGCCCGTCACGGATCGCAGCCGCCAGCGTCGGGCCGCTTTCGCCCAGCACGACAGTATCCACATCGTCGATGGAATGCCCGGCGACATCCATCGCGGCCTGCAAGAAGGCGCGGTCACGGTCTGACACCAGGCCAACCGTGGTGCCGACCAGATCGCTCATCGAGCCATAGTCGCCGCCTTTCAGCACTGCGATGCCTTCGGGTGCATTCTGCATCACCTCGTACACCGTGTTAATGTTCGCCCCGGCGATCACGGCGTAAATCGTCTCGTTCGGATCCAGCATCGACAGATCCGCTTGCCCGTTCTGAACAAACGCGACATAGGGGATCGAGGTGTCCGAGGGCAGCAGATTGACGGTCACGCCCTCCTCCTCGAAATACCCAAGCGCCTCCCCCACAACCAGCGGGAAGAACACCGCCGAACGTGGTGTCGGTTTGATAACGGTGATCGTTTCCTGCGCAAAGCTAACGCCGGGAACCGCTACGGCCAGCGCCGTCGACAGCATCATTGCCTTAAACATTTTCATTTCACTTTCCTCCCAAGGAAGTTGTCCATCCGCTATTCACCCATTCGCGCCTTCCAGCGCCGGGCCTTCGCGCGGGACATCGACGCCCTGCGCGTTTCACGCCGCCAGAACACGATCCGGTCGTCGAGAAATTCCATCGAGTAAAACAGTATCAAGCCGATCAGCGTCATGCTGAGCAGCGTGGCTAGGCTCGCCGCCATGTTCAGCTGAAAGGAAAACCGGCTCATCAGCACGCCGACGCCATCGGTGGCCTGTGCAAACTCGGCCACAACCGCGCCGATCAGCGCCGTGGTGAGGCCGATCTTCAGGCCCGCAAACAGCAGCGGCAATGCCGCAGGCATGCGCAGTTTGGCGAAGATCTGGCGCTCCGACGCGCCGAGCGAGCGGAACAGTTCTTCGCGGTCCAGATCACGCTGGATCAGCCCGGTCAGTGTGTTCACGAAGATCGGAAAGAACGAGATCACAGCCGCCAGCGCGATCTTTGACCCCATCCCAAAGCCGAACCAGGCGATGATGATTGGGGTCAGCGCGATGCCGGGGGTTACGTTCAGAACGATGGCATAGGGTGCGACATAGCGTTTGAACGTCTCGGACAGGGCCGAGCAGACCGCCAGCGTCACGGCAACCGCCGCACCGATGGCAAAGCCCACGACAGCCTCGGTCAGGGTGATGAAGAAGTGCTTATAGATCGTGCGTTCAGCGACATAGAGGTCCCAGATCGCCCCGCCGATCTTGCTGGGCATCGGGATGATGATCGAGGTTATGAACCCCGTGCGCACCGCAACCTCCCAAAGGATCAGGATCGCTGCGAACAGCGCCAGATGCGGGATCAGTCGCGTGGCGCGGAAGGATTTGCCGTTGCCGGGGGCGTCAGGGATATCAGCCATTTGCCCCCCCGAATGCCCTTGCCCGCTTCGCCCCGACGCGGGACATGCCAGCCTCGGAATTCCAGAAGGCGATGCGGTTATCGACCCATTCCATACCCCGGAAAATCAGGAATCCGATGATCGTCAGCGTGAAGATACAGGCGAAGGCCGACGCCATGTTGAGGTTGCGCGTGTAGATCAGGATCAGCGATCCGATGCCCTGATCGCGCTGGATGAATTCGGCCACCAGCGCGCCCGACAGGGCGGCGGTCAGGGCCAGACGCTCACCTGCCATGATCACCGGCAACGCCTCGGGCAGGACCAGTTTCTTCAGGATCTGCATCTTGCTGGCGCCGAGGGATCGGAACAGCTCCAACCGGTCTTCTGAAACATTCACAACGCCCGACAGCGTGTTGATAAACGGCGCGAAAAAGCAGACCAGCATGATGATGGCGATTTTTGAAGGCGCGCCAAAGCCGAGTGCGGCGATCAGCAAAGGCGCGACGGCGATACGCGGCGTCGCCTCCAGCACAATCACATAGGGTTTGATGAAGCGGCGTACCAGCGGTTGGAACCCGACCAGCGCGCCAAGCCCGACGCCCAGGATCGACCCGGCCACGAACCCCGCAAACACCAGCCCCAGCGTGGCATATAGGTGGAACCAGACGTTGCCGTTGGCAAAATAGATCAGCCAGAACGACCGCAGGATGTTAGACGGGCGCGGATAGAACAGCGGGTCGAGCCACCCTGCCCGGCTGCCAATCTCCCACAGGGCGATCAGCGTCAGAAAGATCGCCGCATGGGTCAGCAGCCGGCGGCGCGGCATGGTCAGGCCGATCCGGCGCGGTGGGGATATGCCGTCGCTGACCGCCATCAGTGATCTTCACCCAGCACATCGCGCACTTCGGCCACCAGGGTGTTGAACTCGGGCGAGGTTTGTAAGCTCAGCGGGCGCGGACGCTCGAATGGCACGTCGATGGTGGCCGCAATCCGGCCCGGACGTGGGGTCATGACAAAGACCTGATCGGCAAGGAAAATCGCCTCGGTAATGTTGTGGGTTACGAAAAGCGTCGTCGCCTTCACTTCGGCCACGATGCGCATCAGTTCGACGTTCAACCGTTCACGCGTGAATTCATCCAGCGCTCCGAAGGGTTCGTCCAACAGCAACACATCCGCCCCGGTCTGAAGCAGCCGCGCCAGTGCAACCCGTTGCTGCATCCCGCCGGACAATTGCGAAGGGAAAGCGAACAGAAATTCGTCTAGCCCGACCAGTTTCAGCAATTCGGCGGCGTGTTTCTGGTCGTCCTTGGTGACGGTGCGCGCCATCTCGGTCGGCAACAAAACATTCTCAATCGCTGTCCGCCAATCCAGCAGCGTCGCCTTCTGAAACATCATCGCCACATCGGTGCGCGGCCCCGACACTTCGGTGCCATGAACGGTGACCTGTCCGGATGACCGCTCAATCAGACCGGCAATCAGGCGCAGCAAGGTTGACTTGCCACATCCCGACGGCCCGACCAGCGAGACGAAAGAACCGGGGCGAATATCAAACGACGCCTCTTCCAGGGCCACGACCGAGCCGTTGGCGAAGGTCTTGCCCAGACTGCGGGCGCCAAGAACGCTGTCACTCATCTGCCTGGCTGTCCCTGATCCATCCATGATGCCCCATGCGCTTTTTAAACCGAACCGTCAGTCTACGATTGGCCGGTTTTCCAGCCCTTTCATGATGTGGCCGCGCGAATGGCGCACGTGCCGCCTGACGATCTTTGCCACAGCCCGCGCATCGCGCGCCTGCATAGACGAGATGATCGCCCGGTGATCTTCCAGCGCCGTGCTCATGTCGCCCTTATCGGCGCTGAGCCGTTCCAGCGAGACGATGCACAACCGCTCATACGCATCCAGCAGGCGCCGCATTTCCGAAGCCAGCCGCCGATTCCCGCTGAGCTTGGATACTGTTGAAGAAGTCGATGTTTTGGTCGGCGCGTTGTTGAGCGAGAGGCGGCCGCGCGCCGTTTTCTTTCACGTTGGCACTGTTGCTGGCACCAACTTCGCCAGTTTCCGGAGGTTTTGAGCTGTTGCTGCGAGTTGGAACTGTTCGGTTGCGCCTTTGGGTCCTCGAAGCCGCATCATCTGCACGCCGATGTATCGTTTCAGGTGGGCAAAGAGCATTTCAACCTTCCGCCTTTGGATGAACGACGTCATGTAGGCATCTGTTTTTCGGATATCGCGAGCGACGTCTCGGGCGGCTTCGTGAACGGACCGCATAAGGCGTCTGCCGTCGTCCTTCGGACAGCATTGCGACTTCAGAGGGCATGCGTCGCAATCGTGCTTTGAGGCTCGGTATCTGATGAACCCGTCTTTGCTGCCATTGGGCTTTCGCGGTTTTGAGAAGTTCCGCCGATATGTTTGCAAGGCTTTGCCGGTCGGGCAAGTATAGCTGTCGGTCGCCGGGTCGTAGACAAAGTCTTCGCGTGAGAATGTGCCGTCAGTTCGTTTTGACTTATCCCAGACCGGAATGTGGGGTTCGATTTGACGTTCGTCCACAAGCCAGCCCAACATCTCGGCTGATCCGTAACCCGTATCACCCACAAGCTTGTCAGGTTTGATGCCAAACCGCTCATGTACACGATCGATCATCTCCCTTGCTGCCCGCGCCTCTGCAGGCCGGATCGGAGCCGTCGGCTCGACGTCCACGATGACTGCATTATCCAAATCGACCATATAGTTAGTGGAATAGGCAAAGTAGGCGGCTCCCCCGTCAGCCCCAGTCCAACGCGCTGCTGGATCAGCCGGTGAGATGTATTTGGGGACGACCTTGGTCGCAGCACCGAAGGCCACATCATCCAGCGTCTCGAGATATTCGTCGACGGCACGGGACGTCAGATCTGCTGGCAGTCCGTCTTTGCTTTCAACGCCGCGCGTCTGGTTTGCATTCGCGGGGATCAGACTGGCATCAACACCAAAGCTGTGGCCGCCAACCAGCCCCTCATCCATGCAGCGCTGCAAAACGACCTCGAACAAATGTCGGAACAAACCGCTCTCGCGGAAACGGCCATGCCGGTTCTTAGAGAATGTCGAATGGTCGGGCACTGGATCAGCCAAATCAAGCTTACAAAACCAACGATACGCCAGATTGACATGAACCTCTTCGCAAAGCCGTCGCTCGGAACGGATGCCCTGACAATAGCCCAACAACAGCATGCGGATCATCAGTTCAGGATCAATCGAAGGGCGGCCATTGGCACTGTAGTATGAAGCGAGCAAGGGGCGCACACCTGTCAGATCAAGGAAGCGATCAATTCCCCGGACGGGATGATCCTTCGGCACAAAACTCTCGATCGAGAACTCATAGAACAGCGCGCCTTGCGCAACTTGCCTTGGACCCATCATCGCCGAACCCTCCACCCTCAAAACAAGTGAATCAGAGCGTGCGCGGCCAATCAACGGACTTTTTCAACAGTATCCTTGGCCAGCATGATGTGGAAATCCCGGTTGTAGGTCGCAAAGGCGCGGATGTTGGATACATCGGCCTGACGCCATTGATCCAGATCCGCCAGCGTCGTGTCATCAGCCTCGCGCACGATGCGTTGCACGGCCGCGACTTCCAGCGCCTCGCGCATGTCCAGAATATCGCTGGCATCCGAGACCGAGATCGGCGTGACCCGGTGACCGCGGCGCGGCGCGGTCTGAACCAGCCCCTCAAACTGTAACCGCTGCAGCGCATCGCGGATTGGCGATTTGGAGACATCGTATTGATCGGCCAGGTCCGCCTCGCGCAGTTCCGCCCCCGGCGGCAGACCGCAGGACAGGATGTCCTGACGGATCTGATCCAGCACTTTGTGGCGTATCAAATTCACGATTTTCGCCCCCCGGTGAAATATCACCAAAGCCTGATTGGACGAAGTGAATGCGTCAATGGGCTTTGTCCTGCTGGCATTCTGTGCCGCGCGCATGCGCTGAGAACATGTGAATGACCGCAAAAAATTGAACTGTATGCCCGAAGTGTTCCTTTAAATGCTGTGATTTCAGATCCTTCGCCACGCGGCGGACAGACCGTCGTGCCGGGGCCGATTGCGCGGCACCGGCGAAATTCGGAATCCCTGATACTGAGTATCAGAAAATATCACGCGGCGATTTCAAGACCAAAGCTGATAGGTCGCAGGCATCCAGGCGAAACTGTCGCCATCCCGGCGGACATAGCCGACGCTGGGAAAGGGCATGTGGTGCCCGACCACCAGCGTTCCCGCATCCGCAACCTGGGCCAAAACCCGGTTACGGGTTTCGATCGCCCGCAGCTTGTCATCGTCAAAGCCGACCGGGCTGTCGGGATGGGGCAGCGAAAACGCATAGTGGTTCGTCAGATCGCCCCAGATCAGCGCCTGCGACCCACCGCTGGTCACGCGGTACATCATATGGCCCGGAGAATGACCGAATGCAGCCTCGGCCACGATGCCCGGGGCAACCTCGTCCCCGTCCTCGATCAGGGTCAACTGATCCGTCAGCGGGCCGAAGATCTTCAGAAACTTCTCACGATTTCCGGCGCGGTTGTCTGGCACGCCCTCACCGCTGGTCCAGGCATGGTGTTCTGCGCGCCCCATGATCAGCCTAGCATTGGGAGCCCCATGATCAGCCTAGCATTGGGATAGGCCAGCGCATCGCCTTCCATCACGCCGCCGATGTGATCGGGGTGGCAATGGGTAAAGGCAACGACCGAGATATCTTCGGGCTGGTACCCCACACTGGCCAGTCGGGCGCGCAGCATCCCGGCCCCGGCGCCGCGGCCACCTGCGCCAAACCCGGTGTCAAACAGGACGAGGGCGCCGCCAACCTCGACCACTGTGGGGGTGTAGCTGTTTTCGAACCGGTCCCAGGGCAACCGGTGCTGCGCCGCGATTTCCTGAAGTGCTGCGTCGTCCTTGTCCATCATGAATGGCGGACGCAATGGTTCGCGCATTTGTGCCCCGTCAAGGATCGTCGTCACCCAGGCATCGCCCAGGGCAAACCAGTGCGTCACCGGACGAATGCTGGTTCGTGGCTGGCTCATGTAGTCCCCCGATGGGTTGTTTGGCTGATTGTCAGATCCCATCCTGCCAATCGTCGCGATAATTGGCAAAGGCCGAATTGCTTTTGTTCCACTGGTCCATCCACTTGCGAGCGCCGACGTCCGGCGAACGTCTGGCCCAGAAGGCCTCGCCCGTGCTAGGCAGCGGCACGCGGATACCGCCGCGACCAAGGCACACAAGGAATGAACGATGACCAAGGCCCGACGCGGCATCTATGCCGCAGCAGTTTCCCCCTTTACCCAATCCGGTACGCTGGATGCGGCGAAACTGATTACCTATTGTCGGCATCTGCTGTCGCCAGAAGGGGGGTGTGACGGGGTCGCGCCGACCGGAACCACCGGCGAAGGCACCTCCATCGCCATGACAGACCGGCTGGCCCTGCCCGGCCATTTTGCCGCGGCCGGGATTGCCCCGGATCAGGTCATTTTCGGCACCGGCGCGCCTGCCACGGGCGATTGCGTCGCGCTGACGCGGGCGGCTGTGGATGCGGGATACACGAATGTTCTGGTCCTGCCGCCCTATTACTACAAGGCCCCCTCGGACGAGGGGTTGTTTCGCCATTACGCCAATCTGGTGGAGAGCATTGGCCGCGATGATCTGCGCATCTACCTCTACCATTTTCCGCAAATGTCGGCTGTGCCGCTGTCGCCTGCGCTGGTGCTGCGCCTGCGCGCGGCTTTTGGCCCTGTGATTGCAGGGTTGAAGGATTCCAGCGGTGATTTCGAACAATCCCGCGCGATCATCGAAGCAAGCGGCGGTGTGGCGCAGGATTTCGACGTCTACCCATCGTCCGAGGCGATGCTGTGGGACGGCAAGGATATTGGAGCGGCGGGGGTCATCTCAGGCTCGACCAATGTGTTCGGGGCCAAAGCGCAGGCGGCGCTGCAAGCACCAGCTGGGGCAGCGCGGGATAGCGCGATGATGGCGGTGAAAGCGGCGCGGACCATGGCCGCGAAATACCCGCTGATGCCCGCGATGAAGCAGATCGAGGCCTGGCGCAGCGGTGACGATAGCTGGACCCGAATGGCCCCGCCGCTGGTCGAACTCAGCGCGGCGCAGCAGGCCGACCTGCGGGCTGATCTGGATGCGCTAGGCGCGCAGAGTTCCGCAGAATAGACAACGACCGACGGAGGAGCGACCATGAGAGACGACGCACAGGACCACGGCCCCGATCACATCGAAACCAACCCGGATCCGGCGGCATTCGCCCATTGGCCCGAAGGGCTTTACGAAGAAATGCGCGCCGCCCATGACAATGGCTGCGTCGGGTCGGTCCTGGTGTCAGAGACCGAGCGTGTACGGGTCTGGCACCTGCATATCCCCGCTGGTGCACGCTGCGGGTTTCATCGACATGTGAACCCCTATTTCTGGTCCGCGCTAACGTCAGGAAAGGCGCGCGGATACTTCTCATCCGGCGAGGTCCGCGACAGCGAACACTACGTGGGCGAAACCCGGCATTTCCACTATGGCCCGGGTGACTACATGATGCACTCGGTCGAGAATATCGGGGATACGGATCTGTCCTTCGCCATGGTCGAATTTCTGGACGGAACCAACGCGCCATTGACGATACCGGACCACATGCGACTTGAACCGCAAGGCTAGGTCACGCGGGAACGGCGGAATATGGAAACTGATTTGGGGGCAGGCACATGAAGGCGACACAGGTTATTATCACCGGAACCGGCGGCCCTGAGGTCATGCAACTGAAGACCATCGAGTTGCCGCCGCCCGGACCGGGCCAAGTTCAGCTTGAACAAACGGCAATCGGCCTCAACTACATGGATGTTTATCATCGCTCGGGATTTTATCCACTGCCGCTGCCAAGCCCGCTTGGGCTTGAAGCAGCCGGGCGTATCATCGCAACCGGCGACGGCGTCGATGACCTGAAAGTTGGCGACCGCGTCGCCTATGCCGGTGTTCTGGGGGCCTATGCCAGCCACCGGAATGCGCCCGCCGCGCGCATGGTGAAACTGCCGGACAGTGTTTCCGACCAGGTGGCCGCCGCTGCGATGCTGAAAGGGATGACCGTCGAATACCTGCTTGAACGCACGTACCCGGTGCAACCCGGCGACGATGTGCTGTTCTGGGCCGCCTCGGGCGGTGTCGGGCAGATGGCCGGACAATGGGGTGCTGATCTGGGCGCGCATATGATCGGCGTCACCTCGGGCGCGCAGAACTGTGCTGATGCGCTGAAACTGGGTTACGCCGACGCAATCGACCGAACGTCCGACGATGTGGCCGAACGGGTGCGCGCCTTGACCGATGGTCGCGGTGTCCAGGTCGCCTATGACAGCGTCGGGGCGGCCAGCTTTGAAGCCTCGCTCAACAGCCTTGCGACGCGCGGGGTGTTCGTTTCCTTTGGGGCGACGACAGGCCCAACGCCTGAGGTTAATCCCCAGGATCTGCAGCTCAAAGGTTCACTGTTTTTCACGCGCCCGACACTGGCGCATTATATCGTGGCGCGTGACCAGCTTAACGCCTCGGCCGCGGCGGTGTTTGCGCGGCTCGGGTCCGGCGTGATGACGGCCAACATCAATCGCCGCATGGCATTGGCGGACATCGTCGCCGCGCATCAGGCCCTGGAAGCGGGAAACACCACAGGATCGACGATCCTGGAACCGTAGAATGCCGTCAGGCCATCCCCGCCAATCCAGCGCGGATCAGGCTGATCGAGATCACGAGCAACGCAACCTCGATAACACCAAAGAAGATGCGTTCCGGAATGATGCGCGTCAGGCGGTATCCGGACCAGGTTCCGAATAACGCGACCGGTGCCAACGCGGCAACGACCCGCAGATCGCCCCAATGGAGCAGATCCAGCGCCAGATAAGGCGGCACTTTCATCAGGTTGATGGCCGCGAATGTAATCGTGGTGGTGCCTGCGAACACCATCTTGGGCAGACGCTGGGGCAGGACGTACACCTGATATGCCGGCCCGCCCGCATGCGACACGAAGCTGGTAAAGCCTGACAGGCTGCCCCAGATGATGCCGCGCGGCACGTCCGCCGCGCGCGCATCCGTGATGCCAAACAGCCGGGAACGCCAACGCAAGACAAGAAAACCCAAGCCCACAAAGCCGATGATCAGGCGGACCACATGCTCGTTCGTGGAACCCGCCAGCAGCCAGCCGATCAGCACCCCGAATTACCGGCCAAAGACCTGCGCGGCTTGACTCGCTACGTTGCGTAAACGAGAACATTGTATTAACAAAGGTTAACGCGCGCGCCCGCCGACCAAACCACCTCGACGGTGCGGGCGTCAGTATCGGCTGAGTTCGGCGCAAGCTCCGCCGACCGACGCAGAGCCGTTAGTTCGATCATCGTGTCCATGCTGGTCAGTCCTTTTGGTCGAGGTCGGGCTGCGCCGGGTCCGTATCGGAGTCATCGGCGGGATCGTTCGCCGGGTCGCTTGTTTGGGCGCTGCCGGTCTTGGTGACGCGTCGCGGGTCGCTGTCCAGGACAAGCCCGAGGGTATCGAGCTTGGCATTGGTCGCCGCGATTTCAGCCAGCACGGCGTCGGGATTGCGGCCCTGCCGCGCGATCACCTCTGCCAGCGTCATGGTGCCGGAGCGGATCGACAGCAGGTTGGCCATCGCGTCCTTTTGAGGATCGACAGCCTCGAACTTCGGCGGCGACCATTCGACCGGCACGTCCGGCGTCGGGATCTGCCCCGCCGCCCACGCGGCCTCGGTGAACCAGCGCCAGACTGGGGCGCAGAACATCGGGATGAACAGCCGCCACTGCACGGCATCGATCTGGCGGCGAAACTCCACCAGCCCCGCCCGGATCGAGGAATAGTTGACCTGGCTGAGATCGCCGGTCAGCAGTTCATAGGGCACCCGGAACCCGGCCGAGATCGTGTGCAGGCTGGCCCGCTTGTATTCGCCGTAGCCGCCGGTGGCCGAGGGCTGGTTGAAGCGGATGTCCTTTCCGCCGCGGGCATAGGCGATAAGCCCCGGTTCGAACTGCTCGACCCGGTTGCCATCCGCGTCGACGACGGAGGGTGCGATGCCCTGCTGCGCCTCGTCGTCCCCGAAGACGATGGCGGTCACGCAGGCCTCGGTCTTCTTGCGGACCAGTTCGGCGACCTCGTAATCGTCGAGGTCGCGCAAACTTCGGATCACCGGCGCGCCCCTGGTGACTGAAGCCGAGCGAATTGGAACCCGGTCGCATTTTAAGATGTCCGCTCTGCAAAACGAGAAATCGACCGACTAGTTTTTTGGACATACTTTCAAGGTGTTGGAAGAAATTCACCAAATCGGCAAAGTCATGAGGTCTGGAGAATACTGGCCCCGAGAGAACGCTTCCGGCCTTCATAGCACATAGGCCGGTGCTCAGCCCCTCCCGCATAACCCTCGAAAACAACGAGAAAATCCGGCCGCAGCCGGATCGGGAGAACGCTTTCGCGAGGGCAAGTGGCGGAGAGACAGTCCGTCGAACTAAAGCGTTTCGGCTTGAACCTGAATCGCGAGGGATTCCCTTGAGACCTGATCTGTGATTCATCCTGTTTGGGAGGATGGATCATGTCAGCACCTTTGCCATCTGCGCTTCGGATACGGTTTCAGAGATACATTGAAGAAGGGTTGAGCGGGCGCGCGGCGGCGTTGCGGTTGAAGCTGTCGCCTGCCACAGGCGCGCGGTGGGCGCGTCAGGTGAGGATGAAGGGTCATGCGGAACCTGCCCGGCAGGGACCGCCGCGCGGCAAGGGAAAGCTGGCTCCGCATCGGGAATTCTTTGAGGAGTTGATCGCACAAGACCCTGACATCACGCTCTTTGAGTTGCGTAATGCGCTGGCCGATGCAGAGGGTGTGCGGGTGCATCACTCCTCCATCGCCAACCTTCTGTCCCGGCTCGGCTTCACGTACAAAAAAAGTCGCTGGTCGCAACCGAGCGCCGCCGCGCCAAGGTAAGGCAGCAACGGGCCGACTGGTTCAGATACCGCTCGCCAGCCATTGCGACCTTTCCTGAGCGCGTTGTCTTTATTGACGAAACCGCAGTGAAGACAAACCTCACGCGCCTACGCGGCAGAGCCAAGCGCGGTAAGCGCCTGACGATGGATGCGCCCTTCGGAAGCTGGGGAACCCAAACCTTGATCGCGGGCCTGACCCAAGGCGCGCTGATCGCACCTTGGGTCATCAAGGGAGCGATAGATGGCCCCGCCTTCGCGGCCTACATCCGCGAAGTGCTGGTCCCCGAGATCAACCCCGGCACTGTCGTCATTCTCGACAACCTGGCAACCCACCGGAATAAGGAGGCGACGCAGGCTTTACGCAATCACGGCTGCTGGTTCCTTTACCTGCCACCGTACTCGCCCGACCTGAATCCCATCGAGCAGGCCTTCTCTAAACTGAAAGCCCATTTGCGACGGATCGGGGCCAGGTCCTTTACCCAGGTCTTCGAAGCAATCGGAGCAATCTGCGATCTCTACGACCCAGTAGAATGCTGGAACTACTTTAAGGCCGCCGGATATGTCTCAGGTTAATGTCGAAACGCTTTAGTATGCGGATGCATCCAGGATCGTTCAGATTGCTCATTATAATATGGCGAAAACCCTCATACCCGTCCTTGACTGTCCCTATGAATCCTTCAATATCCCTAACACAGGTTAGGGAATTGGTTAGGGTTCGATCAGGTGGCGAGGGCGATACACAGACTGACGGATCGCGGCTGCAAGTCTGCGAAGGGCCCGAAGCTCTTCAGTGATGGTGGTGGCCTTTATCTGAATGTGGGGAAGTCGAACGCGCGTTCCTGGAGCTACATCTGGCGTAAGGGTGATAAACGCAACGAGATGGGCCTGGGCGGGTACCCCGACGTGTCTCTTGCACGTGCACGGGCGCTGGCTGCCGAATGCCGCGAGTGTGTTGCGGCAGGCGGTAACCCCCTTACGGAACGTCGTCGTACCGAGGTGCCCAGTTTTGGCGAATGCGCCGATCAGTTCATCGCATCAATGGAAGGCCAGTGGAAGAACGACAAGCATCGCGCGCAGTGGCGGATGACACTCGAGACCTACGCAGGCCCAATCCGGCAGAAGAGCGTTGCCGACATTGATACCAATGACGTCTTGATGGTCCTCAACGCCATTTGGGAAACACGGCCCGAGACTGCCTCACGTCTGCGCGGGCGCATCGAGCGCGTTCTTGACTATGCCAAGGCGCACGGCTGGCGAAGCGGCGAGAATCCAGCATTGTGGCGCGGTCATCTCCGGCATGTCCTTCCGGCCCGCTCCAAGCTCACCCGTGGTCATCATGCTGCGATGCCCTATCAAGATGTCCCTGCCTTTATAGAAAAGCTGCGCGCTCACGAAGCCGTCGCGGCCCGCGCGCTCGAATTCCTGATCCTCACATCGGCAAGGTCTGGCGAAGTGCGGGAGGCCAAGTGGGATGAGCTCAACCTCGAGACGAACGTTTGGACCGTCCCAGGTTTTAGGATGAAGTCGGGTATTGCGCATCGCGTGCCCCTGTCAAAACCAGCGCTGGCCATCCTCAACGACCTTAGTGCACAGCGGATATCCGACTACGTGTTTCCTGGCCAAGTTGAGGGGAAAGCCATGTCTAACATGGCCTACGCCATGTTGATGCGGCGGATGAAACTCGGCGAATACACCGTTCATGGTTTTCGGTCGTCTTTTCGTGACTGGGCTGGAGATGACACATCTTATCCACGTGAACTGGCAGAACACGCTCAGGCCCATCAGGTTGGTGGCGAAGGGTACAGGCGCGTCATGGGCGCGAACCTGAAAGCAAGGATCCAAGGGAGGAACCACATGTCCAACTCGAATTTCACGCGGCGTGGTCTGCTTAAAGCAGGCGCGGGCGCAGGGGCCGCACTGGCCACACCGACGCTGTTTACCGGCGCCGTCTGGGCGGCAAGCCATGCAGGCTACACCAACGCGCCGACCGGTTCGACGGTCACGTTCGGATTTAACGTACCGCAGACCAAAGCATATGCCGACGAAGGCGCCGACGAATTGCGCGCACAGGAACTTGCAGTTGAGCACATCAACGGCGGCGGCGACGGCGGTATGCTGAACACCTTCTCGTCAAAAGCGCTCGACGGAACCGGGGTGCTTGGCAAGAAGGTCGAGTATGTCACGGGCGATACCGCAACGTCGTCGGATGTTGCACGGGCATCAGCCAAGTCGATGATCGAAAAAGACGGCGCAGTGATGATCAACGGTGGCTCGTCCTCCGGTGTGGCCGCGACATGGTGAACTCGCTTACCGCTGCCGTGCAATTCGGCTTGCGCGATGCACAGGCCAACAACAAGGACTTCACGATCGTTGTGCCGCTCTACTCGCGTCTTATGGCGCAGGGTGCAGGCCGTGAAAACGTCAAGGGCATCTTCGGTTCGACAAACTGGCACTGGTCGTTGGCCCAGGGCTTCACGACGCAGGCCGGACAGGTTGTTGCGCCCGACCCGGCATCGGCAGCATTCGTGCAGTCGTTTGGCGAAAAATACGGTCAGCCGCCAAGCCAGGCAGCGCACACCTGCTATGTGCAGACGCTGCTCTATGCGGATGCGGCCCAGCGCGCCGGGTCGTTCAACCCCTGCGCGGTCGTCGAAGCGCTGGAAGGCTTCGAGTTCGATGGCATGGGCAATGGCCCGACACTGTATCGCGCCGAAGATCACCAGTGCTTCAAAGACGTGCTGGTCGTGAAAGGGAAAGAGAACCCGGACAGCGACTTCGACCTTCTGGAAGTTGTCGAAGTTACGCCGCGTGCGCAGGTCGAATACGCCGCTGATCACCCCGATTGCGCTGGTGGTGATCTGGGTTCCTGCAACCCCGGCGCCTAAAACCTTTCAACATCCGGGCGGCATGCGCCGCCCGGACCTTCTTGCGATTTGGGCGTGTCGCGCCCAGTATCGTGTCAATGTCAAAGGTCTGCTTTTCAAGTAGATCACGACGACCTTCACCAGAGTCGGTAGGACCATGCAAGAAATCCTTACCCAAGTCATAAACGGCCTCGACAAGGGATCAGCCTATGCGCTCATCGCACTTGGGCTGACGTTGATCTTCGGAACATTGGGCGTCGTCAATTTTGCGCACGGGGCCTTGTACATGCTTGGGGCCTTCGTTGCGGTCACAATGCAACGCCTGCTGAATGTCGGTATCACCGTCGAAGACCCGGTACGCAAAGATTTCCTGGGAAAACCGTTGAAAGTCGATACGCCTTATGTCGAGCTGTGGTTTGGGGAAAGCATCGGAAGCACCCTGATAAACTGGTCGGTGCCGCTGGCGATCATCCTGGCGATTCCGTTCATGATCCTGGTCGGCGTCGTGATTGAGCGTGGCCTTATCAAGCACTTTTACAAACGCCCGCACGCAGATCAGATTCTGGTTACATTCGGCCTTGCAATCGTTTTGCAGGAAGTCGTCAAAGCCTTCTATGGCGCAAATGCCATTCCCGTCTCGGCACCGGATTCGCTGAAGGGATCCTTTGATTTCGGATTGCTGATCGGGTTTGAGGCCAACCAGATTCTATACCCCATCTGGCGTCTGACCTATTTTATGTTCGCGATGATCATCATTGCGCTGGTGTTTGCCTTCCTGCAATTCACCACCTTCGGCATGGTTGTGCGCGCGGGCATGGCCGACCGAGAGACCGTGGGACTTCTGGGCATCAATATCGACAAGCGTTTCACGATAACATTTGGCATCGCCGCGGCCGTCGCGGGTCTGGCGGGATTGATGTATGTGCCGATTTCCCCGCCAAACTATGACGTCGGCATGAACTTCCTGGTGCTGAGCTTTGTCGTGGTCGTGGTCGGCGGCATGGGCAGCCTTCCCGGGGCGGTGCTGGCGGGTTTCCTGCTGGGCATCCTAGAAAGCTTTGCCTCGATGCCGCAGGCACAGGCGATTATTCCCGGCATCAATCAGGTCATCGTCTATGTGGTTGCTGTCATCGTACTACTTGTCCGGCCGCGCGGCCTGCTTGGCCGCGCCGGCGTGATGGAGGATTGATCCCGTGTTTGGTCTAGAGAAAAAAGACACCAAGCTGCTTTGGGTCGTGGCGGTTCTGACTTTGGCTGCTCCGTTCATTCTGAACCCCTTCCCCGAGGCGTCGGCGCTGGCGCAATTCAACGCTGGCTATCCTGACCTGATGCAGCGGTTCATCATTTTCGGGATATTCGCCATCGGCTTCAACATTCTGTTCGGGTTGACCGGATATCTGAGCTTCGGTCACGCGGCGTTTCTTGGTGTCGGCAGCTATTCTGCCGTCTGGATGTTCAAACTGCTCAGCATGAATGTCGTCCCGGCAATAATTGCCGCGGTGATTATTGCCGGCATATTCTCGCTGGCGGTTGGCTATGTCTCACTGCGCCGCACAGGGATCTATTTTTCCATTCTGACGCTGGCATTTGCGCAGATGGCCTATTCGCTGGCATTCTCGGTCCTTTCGCCGATCACAAATGGCGAAACCGGTTTGCAGATCACACTGCGTGATCCGCGCATCCTGGGTGTCTCGGCCACCGAGGATGGGTCGATCCCGGTTGCCAATCTGTTCGGGCTGAACATGCGCTCCAACTATGAACTGGAATTGGGCGCCTGGGTGTTCAACTTCGGTGTTGGATACTATTTCTGTGCGGTCATCCTGCTGGCGTCGTTTTACCTGGCGATCCGGATTTTCAGGTCGCCGTTCGGCATCATGCTTCGGGCGATCAAGTCAAATCAGCAACGTGTCCACTACACCGGCTTGAATGCGCGACCATACGCGCTGACGGCATTCGTAATCTCGGGGATGTATGCCGGTCTTGCGGGTGGTCTGATGGCGGCGATGGATCCTTTAGCCGGGGCCGAGCGGATGCAATGGACCGCGTCCGGAGAGGTCGTGTTGATGACAATCCTGGGCGGAACCGGCACGCTTCTGGGACCAATTCTGGGCGCTGGTCTTATCAAATATCTTGAGAACATCTTCTCTAAGATCAATGACAACGTCCTGCATTCCTGGTTCGCAATTTTCCCGGACGGTATGGAAAACTTCATGGTGACAATCGTCCATCCGTTCGTCGGAAAGGGCTGGCACCTGACCCTGGGCTTGATCTTCATGGGCGTCATCATCTTCCTGCCGGGGGGCCTCGTCGAATTGGGCCAGCGGATCAACCGCCTGTTTCGCCGCAACAAACCCAAAACAGATGCCAAACCAGCCGTTGAGCCGGCGGAGTAAGGAACGTCATCATGGCAATTCTTGAAGTCAAAGGCGTCAACAAACGCTTCGGCGGGCTGCAGGCCCTGGGGGACGTAAACCTGGACGTGGTCGAGAACACAGTTCACGCGATCATCGGGCCGAATGGCGCGGGCAAGTCGACATTGCTCAACTGTCTGGTTGGCAAACTTATTCCGGACACCGGCAGTGTCATGTTCGACGGACAGTCAGTTTTGGGTCGCAAGCCCCATGAAATCAACCAGATGGGGATCAGCCGCGTTTTTCAGACACCTGAAATCTTTGGCGATCTGACCGTGTTGGAAAACGTCATGATCCCTTGTTTTGCCAAACGCGACGGGGCGTTTCGCATGCATGCCTTTGAATCAGTCAGCGCCGAAAAAGACCTGGCCGAAAAGGCGCGCCTTGCCCTGGAAGACGTCAATATGGGCGACAAGTTGGACATGCACGCTGCCAGCCTGTCACGTGGTGACAAGCGACGGTTGGAAATGGCAATGTGCCTGGTTCAAAACCCACGCCTTTTGCTGCTGGATGAACCGACTGCTGGCATGGCGCGGGCGGACACCAACAACACGATCGACCTTCTGAAAAAAATTCGCGACAAGCGCGATATCACAATGGCGATCATCGAACACGATATGCATGTGGTGTTTTCCCTGGCGGAGCGGATCACGGTGCTGGCACAGGGCACTCCGCTGGTTGAGGACACGCCAGAGAATATCAAGGGCCACCCGAAAGTCCGCGAAGCCTATCTGGGCGAAGTGCAGGTCTGAGGGATTGCGCGAATTGCCACCCGCAACGAGCGCCGAATATGAGGGACGAAAATGAACGCCAATCCTGCCTTTGACAAAAATGCAAATAATGCAGCGACCGCGCCAGCCTATCTGAGTATCTGGAATCTTGAGGCGTTTTACGGCGAAAGTTATATCGTTCAGGATGTAAGCTTTAACATCCACGAAGGGGAAATCCTTGCGCTTCTGGGGCGCAACGGGGCAGGCAAAACATCGACTCTGCGTGCAATCGCCAGAATGGACAATCCGGAACTGAAACGGGGCGAGATTTGGCTGGATCACAAGCCACTGCACAAAATGCAAAGCTATGAGGCTTCGCAAGCGGGCATCGGGCTGGTCCCGGAAGACCGCCGCATTATCGCCGGGCTGACAGTTGAAGAGAACCTCAAACTGGCACAGATCGCCCCGCCCATCGGTTGGTCCCTGGACCGCCTGTATGATCTGTTCCCGCGTTTGGGAGAGCGGCGCAAACAGGAAGGCGTAACCCTGTCGGGTGGCGAACAGCAGATGCTTGCCATCGCCCGCGCCTTGGCACGCGACATCAAGGTGCTGCTGCTGGACGAACCCTATGAGGGCCTCGCCCCGGTTATTGTTCAGGAAATCGCCAAGACTCTGAACATCATTCGCGATCAGGGCATCACCACAGTCATCGTCGAACAGAACGCCGTCACAGCCCTGAAACTGGCCGACCGCGCCGTGATCCTTGACACAGGAACGGTCGTTTACGACGGCTCGGCCAGGGATGTGCTGGAAGACGAGAAACTGCGCGCCGAATACCTGGCGATCTGATCGCCAGCGGCCAACCAAGCGAAGCGGCAACCAGCGCGAGGTAGGCGCGATGCCGTGAACAATGAGGGACCAGACATGACCGATCCGATCTATCCGCCCAGTGACGCTCTGGCCGGGTCCGCCCATATCGACTCCGCCAAATACGATGAGATGTACGCGCAGTCTGTTGCTGATCCGGCGGCGTTTTGGGGGGAGCATGGCAAGCGGGTTGACTGGATGCGGCCTTACACCTCGGTCAAGGACACCAGTTTCGAACACGGCAAGGTCGCGATCAGCTGGTACGGTGACGGCACGCTGAACGTCGCTGCCAACTGTATCGACCGGCATCTGGAAACCCGCGGCGATCAGACCGCGATTATCTGGGAACCCGATGACCCGGATGCGGCGTCAAAACACATCACCTATCGCGAGTTGCACGCCGAGGTTTGCAAATTCGCCAATGTCCTCAAGGCGATGGGCGTGGGCAAGGGGGATCGGGTGATCCTCTATATGCCGATGATCCCTGAAGCGGCTTATGCGATGCTGGCGAGCGCGCGGATTGGCGCGGTGCATTCGGTCGTCTTCGGCGGGTTCTCAGCCGATGCGCTGGCCGCGCGGGTCAACGGCTGCGACGCCGCCGTGGTGATCACCGCCGACGAGGCTCCGCGCGGCGGGCGCAACACGCCGCTGAAGGCCAACGCGGATGAAGCGTTCAGGAAGGTCACCGGCGACGCCAAGATGCTGGTCGTCCGGCGCACAGGCGGCGATGTCGCCTGGAAGGCGGGGCGCGACCACTGGCTGCACGAGATGGCCGCCGAGGTTCCCGCCGATTGCCCGCCCGAGGAGATGGGCGCGGAAGATCCGCTGTTCATCCTCTATACCTCAGGTTCGACGGGGCAGCCCAAGGGCGTGGTGCATACCTCGGGCGGCTACCTCGTCTATGCGGCGATGACCCATGAATACACCTTCGATTACCACGACGGCGATGTCTATTGGTGCACCGCGGATGTGGGCTGGGTGACCGGGCACAGCTATATCGTCTATGGGCCGCTGGCCAATGGCGCGACCACGCTGATGTTCGAAGGGGTGCCGACCTATCCTGATGCCTCCCGCTTCTGGCAGGTGTGCGAGGAACACAAGGTCAATCAGTTCTACACCGCCCCCACCGCAATCCGCGCCCTGATGGGCAAGGGGGATGAGTGGGTGAAGAAGGCCGACCTGTCGTCGCTGCGGCTGCTGGGCACCGTCGGAGAGCCGATCAACCCCGAGGCCTGGAACTGGTATCATGAGGTTGTGGGCGGCGGGCGCTGCCCGATCGTCGACACCTGGTGGCAGACCGAGACCGGCGGCCACCTGATCACCCCCCTGCCCGGCGCCACGGCGACGAAACCGGGCTCGGCCACGAAACCGTTCTTCGGCATCCGCCCGGTGATCCTGGAACCGACCACGGGGCAAGAGATTACCACGACCGAAGCCGAAGGCGTGCTGTGCATTGCCGACAGCTGGCCGGGGCAGATGCGCACGGTCTACGGCGATCATGAGCGCTTCATGAAGACCTATTTCGACGACTATAAGGGCTATTACTTCACCGGCGACGGCTGTCGGCGGGACGCTGATGGTTACTACTGGATCACCGGCCGGGTGGACGATGTCATCAACGTCTCGGGCCACCGGATGGGCACGGCCGAGGTGGAATCCTCGCTTGTCGCCCATGACAAGGTGGCCGAGGCGGCGGTCGTCGGGTACCCGCATGACATCAAGGGTCAGGGCATCTATGCCTATGTCACCCTGATGGGGGGTGAGGAGGCCAGTGAGGCGCTGCGAAAAGAGCTGTCCGACTGGGTCCGCAAAGACATCGGCCCGATCGCCAAACCCGACCTGATCCAGTTCGCCCCCGGCCTGCCGAAGACACGGTCCGGCAAGATCATGCGGCGGATTCTGCGAAAAGTGGCCGAGAATGATTTCGGCTCACTCGGGGATACCAGCACCCTGGCCGAGCCCGAAGTGGTGAATGATCTGATCGCGAACCGGATGAACCGGGGGTAGCGGGCTTTTGGGCCGCGGTCGCTGAGGCGCGAAAGGTCTGGCGCGGACATTGCTCTAAACGAAGTGCAAGCCGGGCGGGTGCCGGACCGGTGGGCAGGCGTCGATACGGGTGCGTTGGGCAATTTATGGTTCAGCGTTGGCCTGTCGTTCTGCGCATTGCGCGACATCTCGAAAGCGCCTGCCCGCCGGGCAGACAGGCGCTCGCCCGGCGCCCTTGCGGGCTTGTTCCGGGCGAAGGGATGCGCGGTGCCAATATCCAATCTGCCAATATCGAAATACGATATTCTTCCCGCTCAGTAATCCGACGCGTAACCAGTTCTGCGGATAGTCGCCACCGCGCCTATGACGCGCGCATTTGCGCAACATCGTCAAGCCAGCAGGACACCAATGACAGTTCGTCCTTCGGGAATATGCCCATGCGGACCATTTCTTCATAACACAGCATCAAATTCACGCCCATTGAAGCGAACCCCGGCTTCAGGTGCAGATCCTCTAGGTTTTTTGTAACTGTCGCGGTCATGCTATAAAGGCGCTTTTCTTCTTCGAAGTCCTGTCTGATGTCATGAGCATTTCTGACCTGCAGCATTGTTGCTGGGTGCGAGTGAGTATTCCCCGGCTACGGGCAGCAATGCTGCCGAGATTACCGACCTGCAGGACCAGGTGCGCGACCTGCGCCCGCAATTGGGGCGCGCGCAGTCGGACATTGATGCCGCGCGGGGTGACCTAGCCGCCGCCGGGGCGCAACTGCCACAGGCGCGCAGGGCCGCGTTGGAGGGGTTGCCCGGCGGCGTCCATGCGCGTGCTTTTGATCGGGTCGCTGAGCGGAATGCGGAACTTGCGCCCTGGGTGGACCGCAACGGCGATCTGAAGCGGGAGGTGGTGCGCGAAGAAGCCGGGCGCATGCTGCGGGCCTACCAGCGCTATGCAAATCATGATCGTCGCGCCAAGGCCCTGGCGCTTTTAGGCGACAAGAACGATCCGCAGGCCCGGGCGGCCTTCGACACGGCAGAACGGGAAAGGGCCAAGGCCCGGGGCGAATTGGAAGCTGGCGGCTGGAATTTCGGCGACGATGCCAAGATCAACCTGCCGGACAGCCCGGTTGGCAAGGGGTTTGCCCATGCCTTCTCGTCCAATTCTGTTTCGCGGCGCGAACGCAAGGCCAAAGCGGATTGGGACACGGCCTATGAAAGCCCCGATTCCACCGTCGCCCGACTTTCAGAGGCCGCGAAAGGTCAGGAAGCGATCGCCACAGTTATGCAGGCGTTGGGATTTTTTTCGCCGAGCGTCTTCATAGGGCCGGGCCGGCCATCAACGCAGGTCGCCGAAGAAAAATCTGACGAGGCCAAGGAGGCCGACAAACGTGCGGCCGCGGTTGTCCGGGCAATCGACGAATTTGTTGCCAAACACAGTGTTCCGGGGCGCCGCGCGGCATTGAAACGCGCGCTTTTGGAAGGGTTGGTCGGCCTTTCCGAAGCGACGATCAGGAAGTTGCTGCAAGATGCTGCCTCGACCTTTGGTCCCTATGACCTCGACCCGGAAAAGATTATCGGCAGGGTCATGGATCTGTTCCAGGAAGGTGCGCGCCAGATTAACGCCGTGGACGGTGCGGCGCGGGCTGCGCTGGCCAGGGTGGAGGCGATGCGCGGGCTTGCCGAAGGTCTGCTGGCCGCAGGCGGTTCGGTGACCGAGGAGGTGATCAAGAACGCCTCAGCAGGGTATGAAGATGCCCTGGCCAAAGCCGCCGCCGCGCTTGACGCGCAACAGGCCGCAGCAATGGCGCGCGGTCACACGTGCGAAAACAACAAACCGTGGGATGTTTCCATCCCACGGTCCGGCCCCCACCCAGGAGGCGACTGCAATCATCTGTCATCTTTGACAGCCTGCGCATTTCAAGCCCAGAATCACGCTAAAGCGTTTCGGCTTGAACCTGAATCGCGAGGGATTCCCTTGAGACCTGATCTGTGATTCATCCTGTTTGGGAGGATGGATCATGTCAGCACCTTTGCCATCTGCGCTTCGGATACGGTTTCAGAGATACATTGAAGAAGGGTTGAGCGGGCGCGCGGCGGCGTTGCGGTTGAAGCTGTCGCCTGCCACAGGCGCGCGGTGGGCGCGTCAGGTGAGGATGAAGGGTCATGCGGAACCTGCCCGGCAGGGACCGCCGCGCGGCAAGGGAAAGCTGGCTCCGCATCGGGAATTCTTTGAGGAGTTGATCGCACAAGACCCTGACATCACGCTCTTTGAGTTGCGTAATGCGCTGGCCGATGCAGAGGGTGTGCGGGTGCATCACTCCTCCATCGCCAACCTTCTGTCCCGGCTCGGCTTCACGTACAAAAAAAGTCGCTGGTCGCAACCGAGCGCCGCCGCGCCAAGGTAAGGCAGCAACGGGCCGACTGGTTCAGATACCGCTCGCCAGCCATTGCGACCTTTCCTGAGCGCGTTGTCTTTATTGACGAAACCGCAGTGAAGACAAACCTCACGCGCCTACGCGGCAGAGCCAAGCGCGGTAAGCGCCTGACGATGGATGCGCCCTTCGGAAGCTGGGGAACCCAAACCTTGATCGCGGGCCTGACCCAAGGCGCGCTGATCGCACCTTGGGTCATCAAGGGAGCGATAGATGGCCCCGCCTTCGCGGCCTACATCCGCGAAGTGCTGGTCCCCGAGATCAACCCCGGCACTGTCGTCATTCTCGACAACCTGGCAACCCACCGGAATAAGGAGGCGACGCAGGCTTTACGCAATCACGGCTGCTGGTTCCTTTACCTGCCACCGTACTCGCCCGACCTGAATCCCATCGAGCAGGCCTTCTCTAAACTGAAAGCCCATTTGCGACGGATCGGGGTCAGGTCCTTTACCCAGGTCTTCGAAGCAATCGGAGCAATCTGCGATCTCTACGACCCAGTAGAATGCTGGAACTACTTTAAGGCCGCCGGATATGTCTCAGGTTAATGTCGAAACGCTTTAGCACATTTTTGACGCAATACAACCCTAGGTTGCAACTTCTCCGCCAAGCGAATTCGCAGAGCTTTGCGTTATGCGCAATTTGCGGATGTCACCCACCTTTGCCGTTGTGTCCGCAAAGACCGCGTGAAGATACTCGGACTTGCCGACCATCTGTCCGGCCAGCCGCCCCGGTTTTTCGAATAGAACCGACACGTCGCGCCCGACCATCGCATCCTGCGCCTCTTTTTTCTGGCGCCCCAACAGCGCTTGCAGGCGTGCCAGGCGGTCAGCCTTCTCGGCCGCGGGCACCTCAGTGCGATCAGCGGCGGGGGTGCCGGGGCGGGCGGAGTATTTGAATGAATAGGCTTGCCCATAGCCGACCGTTTCAACCAGCGCCAAGGTGTCGGCGAAATCCGCCTCACTCTCTCCTGGGAAGCCGGTGATGAAATCACCGCTCAGCAACAGATCAGGGCGGGCGGCGCGGATGCGTTCGATCAGGCGGATATAATGCTCGGCGGTGTGGCGTCGGTTCATCGCTTTCAGGATCTTGTCGCTGCCTGACTGAACCGGCAAATGCAGATAGGGCATCAGCTTCTCAACCTCGCCATGGGCGGCGATCAGATCATCGGACATATCGTTGGGGTGGCTGGTGGTGAAGCGAATACGCTCCAACCCGTCAACCTTCGCCAGACGCCGGATCAGCGTTGCCAGCTTCACCCCGTCCGCATCGACATAGGCGTTCACGTTCTGACCCAGCAGGGTGATTTCACGCACGCCGCGTGTGACCAGATCACGAGCCTCGGCCATCACCTTGTCGGCGGGGCGGGAGGCTTCGGCCCCGCGCGTGTATGGGACCACGCAAAAGGCACAGAACTTGTCGCAACCTTCCTGCACGGTCAGGAAGGCGGTCGGGCCACGGGCGGCGCGCGGGCCACGCATGTGATCGAACTTGTCTTCCTCGGGGAAGTCTGTGTCGAGCGCCGGCGCACCGCTGCGCGCCTTGGCCTCCAATTCCGGCAGGCGGTGATAGCTTTGCGGCCCGACGACCAGATCAACCAGCGGCTGGCGGGCCATGATCTCGGCCCCCTCAGCCTGCGCCACACAGCCCGCCACACCGATTGTCAGATCCGGCTTGGCGTCTTTCAACGGGCGCAGGCGGCCCAGTTCGGAATACACCTTCTCAGCCGCTTTTTCGCGGATGTGGCATGTGTTGAGCAGGATCATATCCGCCTCGGCCGCCTGATCCGTCGCCTCATACCCCTGCCCGGCCAGCGTTTCCGCCATCCGTTCACTGTCGTAGACGTTCATCTGGCAACCGTAGGTCTTGATGAACAATTTCTTCTGCGTGGTCATGTCAGACATCCTGATCGGGCCGTCGCGTCCTACACGCCTGCGCGCCGCGCCGCAACGGGCGTGGCTTGCATTGCCGGACCAGCGCGTTAGACGTTTTGGTCATGCGCCACGATGATATTCCGGCATTCCTCGGCTCGCACGCCTCGGCCCTGCAAAAAGGGCCGGTCGCGGTAATCCTGGTCGAGGATCCGGTCGAGGTTGACAGCACCATCCGCCACCATCTGGCCTGTGGGTTTGCCAGCGTCCTGGTTCTGGCCCCGCCAACGCTGGAACTTGCCGATGACCTGGACGACATCGTCCATGTGATCGGCCACAACACCGCCGCGGCGGACGCTGCACCGGCAGGCGTGAACCCGTTGATTTCACGGGCCAAACCGGGAACGTGGTTCTATTACGGCTACAACGCCGAATATCTGTTCTATCCATTCCGCGAAAGCCGCACAGTGGCTGAGATGCTGGCGTTTCATGTTGAGGAGCGCCGCGACGCGATGCTGACCTATGTGGTTGATCTATACGCCGCCGATCTGGGGGCCGCGCCCAATGCGGTCTCGCTGGAGGATGCGCATCTGGACAGCGCCGGATATTACGCTTTGGCCCGCCATGACGCGGCAGGGGCCATTCAGGAACGCCAGCTGGATTTTTTTGGCGGTCTGAAATGGCGGTTTGAGGAACACACCCACCCCAAGCGCCGCCGGATCGACCGCATCGGCCTGTTTCGCGCCGGACCCGGCGTGCGCCTGCTGTCCGATCATCGGATGAGCGTGGCCGAGATGAACACCTTCGCCTGCCCCTGGCACAACAACATGACGGCGGCGGTGGCGTCCTTCCGCACCGCCAAAGCGCTGAAGGCGAACGCCGGAAGTACGTTCGAGATTGAGGGGTTTCACTGGGCGAAATCGGTGCGGTTCGACTGGACCAGCCAGCAGCTGATGGACCTGGGACTGATGGAGCCAGGGAAGTGGTTTTGAAGATGCGCAACCGGCTCGTTTAGCGTTTCAAACGCAACGATAGCCGTGCACTTGACAGCCCGGGGGTTGGCGATTCGACAGAAGTTCGGGGCACTTGGATGGTTGCGTGTTCCCGTCAACTCGGAAGGAAGCGCGAACCTCACCATTCGCCAACCCGCCCGGACGGGCTGGCGAGTGCACGGCGGCTTCGCCTTGATTCCGTGCACGAAAAAAAATTTGGTAACTACGAAGAGAGTAACTAAAGCGTTTCGACATTAACCTGAGACATATCCGGCGGCCTTAAAGTAGTTCCAGCATTCTACTGGGTCGTAGAGATCGCAGATTGCTCCGATTGCTTCGAAGACCTGGGTAAAGGACCTGGCCCCGATCCGTCGCAAATGGGCTTTCAGTTTAGAGAAGGCCTGCTCGATGGGATTCAGGTCGGGCGAGTACGGTGGCAGGTAAAGGAACCAGCAGCCGTGATTGCGTAAAGCCTGCGTCGCCTCCTTATTCCGGTGGGTTGCCAGGTTGTCGAGAATGACGACAGTGCCGGGGTTGATCTCGGGGACCAGCACTTCGCGGATGTAGGCCGCGAAGGCGGGGCCATCTATCGCTCCCTTGATGACCCAAGGTGCGATCAGCGCGCCTTGGGTCAGGCCCGCGATCAAGGTTTGGGTTCCCCAGCTTCCGAAGAGCGCATCCATCGTCAGGCGCTTACCGCGCTTGGCTCTGCCGCGTAGGCGCGTGAGGTTTGTCTTCACTGCGGTTTCGTCAATAAAGACAACGCGCTCAGGAAAGGTCGCAATGGCTGGCGAGCGGTATCTGAACCAGTCGGCCCGTTGCTGCCTTACCTTGGCGCGGCGGCGCTCGGTTGCGACCAGCGACTTTTTTTGTACGTGAAGCCGAGCCGGGACAGAAGGTTGGCGATGGAGGAGTGATGCACCCGCACACCCTCTGCATCGGCCAGCGCATTACGCAACTCAAAGAGCGTGATGTCAGGGTCTTGTGCGATCAACTCCTCAAAGAATTCCCGATGCGGAGCCAGCTTTCCCTTGCCGCGCGGCGGTCCCTGCCGGGCAGGTTCCGCATGACCCTTCATCCTCACCTGACGCGCCCACCGCGCGCCTGTGGCAGGCGACAGCTTCAACCGCAACGCCGCCGCGCGCCCGCTCAACCCTTCTTCAATGTATCTCTGAAACCGTATCCGAAGCGCAGATGGCAAAGGTGCTGACATGATCCATCCTCCCAAACAGGATGAATCACAGATCAGGTCTGATTGTGTTGAAAAACTCCGAAATCAGAGCGTCGCGGATTTCTTGCGAAAACCTATGAAGCGAAATAGTCGGAAAGCTTTGACCACGAGACAGCGCATGGCTGCGCGTGAGCGCATGTAGGCGATTTGGGCCGACCCCCGCGCCAAAAATTTAGGATCGGGCTGCATGGAAAGAAAAATCATCGTTCAGGCCCTAAAACGGAGTTTTTCAACACAATCGTCTCAAGGGAATCCCTCGCGATTCAGGTTCAAGCCGAAACGCTTTAGAGCTGCAAACGCGCGCTCATCAGACGCAGACAGTCAATTAAAAGAAACACACCGACCGAGAGTAGTGGATTTCTTCAACCTTTTCCTGCGCGTTCAAACGCCATGTCACAAATCTAAGCGTATACCAACAAAAACGGCTCTTGCGTAGCGACGTCGCTCTTTTTGTGAACAGAGTTCCATTGGAGTCTCTGTTCGCAAACTCGTTTAGATATTTCGGCTCGCGAAGTTGTTCCGATTTCGCGGCGTTGTAACTTGTCGCGGCCGAGTGCACGGGAATTATCGTATACTCGCGAGCAACCAACCACTCAATCAATTCACTTTCTTCGGCGCCTTTTTCCGGCATCCCAAAAGGCTCACGGTCCAGAAATGCGGCGAACAGTCCGACGAATAACAATAGGGCAGATACGAGCAGCCAATGACGGCGCAAGCTTTTTTGCAGAGCAAATAGTTCTATTCGATTGGACAAAGCTGCCGCTGCTTCTCAAACCTTCCGCAACCGAATAACCACATCCACCTTCGCGATCTCGGCCCCCTCGGGCGCGTCTGGCAGGGCAGTGATCTTCAACTCCTCCGCAGGGGCATCGGTCAGCCGTGCCTCATCCTCCCAGAAGAAATGCGGGTGGTCGTCGGTGCGGGTGTCGAAATAGCTTTTCGCCCCGTCGACCATCACCTCTTGCATCAGCCCGGCGTCGCAGAAGGCACGCAGGGTGTTATAGACAGTGGCGAGGGACACGGCCTCCCCCTCGTCCCGAACCGAACCATAGAGGCTTTCTGCCGTCACATGCCGGTCGTTGCCGTCACCGATCAGCAGCGCGGCGAGTGAGACACGCTGACGCGTTGGGCGCAGGCCGGCACCGGCCAGCCAGGCCTCTCCGCGTTCTTGCCAAATGTCATCCATCACGCTTCATCCCGCTGTTCGCAGGCAATATAGCGGCCCCGCCCCCTTGGATTCAATGGATTTTCGCCAGATCGCCCCAAAACCCGGCCCTTGCGGCACGCTTGCCAGTCGGCGGACCGCTCTGCTAGACGCGGGTTTGACACGCCCCGCAATAAAAGAAAGGCGGACCCGAGGGATGGCAGATTTTCCGACCAGTTTTGACAAGGACGCGCTGTTGAAGTGCGCGCGCGGAGAGTTATTTGGCAAAGGCAACGCGCAATTGCCCGAACCGCCGATGCTGATGATGGACCGGATTACGGACGTCAGTGCCGACGGCGGCGAACACGGCAAGGGCCATATCGTGGCCGAGTTGGATCTGTTCCCCGAAATCTGGTTTTTCCCCTGCCATTTTCCCGGCAACAACGTCATGCCGGGCTGCTTGCAGCTGGATGGCTTGTGGCAATTGACCGGGTTCAACCTGGGCTGGCGGGGCTGGCAGGGTCAGGGGTTTGCGCTTGGCGCGGGCGAGGTCAAGCTGTCCGGTATGATCCGCCCCGAGAACAAAGTGGTGAAATACACAGTCGATTTCACCCGCGTCATCGACCGCCGCCTGAAGATGGGCGTGGCGGACGGCAAAGTGGAATGTGACGGCGAATTGGTGTGCGCCGTCAAAGACATGCGGGTCGGTCTTGCCGCCCCGACAGAAGCCTGAGGGGGAACGCAAATGCGTCGGGTTGTTGTAACAGGAATTGGGATCATTTCGGCCATCGGCAACGATGTTGCCACGGTTGATACGGCACTGCGGGTCGGCAAATCCGGCATCACCGCCGCGCCGGACTATGCCGAGCACGGCTTTCGCAGCCAGATCCACGGTAAGCCCGATATCGTGCTGGAAGATCACATCGACAAGCGCGTCATTCGCTTCATGGGCCCTACGGCGGCCTATGCCTATCTGTCGATGGAACAGGCGATTGCGGATTCCGGCCTGACCGAGGCCGAGGTCAGCAACGAACGCACCGGTCTGGTTGCGGGGTCGGGCGGTCCCAGCACCTCGAACCTGTTTATCGCGCATAACATCGTCACCGAAAAAGGCGCGCCCAAGCGGATGGGGCCATTCATGGTCACACGCGGGATGAGCTCGACCGTAAGCGCCTGTCTGGCGACACCGTTCAAGATAAAGGGCATCAACTATTCGATTACCTCAGCCTGTTCCACGTCGCTGCATTGCATCGGCAACGGGGTCGAGCAGATCCAGATGGGCAAGCAGGATGTCGTCTTTGCGGGCGGCGGGGAAGAAGTTGACTGGACGCTTTCCTGCCTGTTCGACGCGATGGGCGCGATGTCATCGAAGTATAACGACACGCCGGAACTGGCCTCCCGCGCGTTCGACGCCACCCGCGACGGGTTCGTCATCGCAGGCGGCGGCGGCATGGTGGTGCTGGAAGAACTGGAACACGCCAAGGCGCGCGGCGCGAAGATCTATGGTGAGGTGACGGGCTATGGCGCGACCTCGGACGGGCACGACATGGTCGCGCCTTCGGGTGAAGGTGGTGAACGCTCGATGAAGCTGGCGATCAGCACGCTTGGCGACCGCAAGGTGGATTATATCAACGCGCACGGCACCTCGACCCCGGCGGGCGACGTGACCGAGGTTCAGGCCGTGCGGCGCGTGTTTGGCGAGGATCACCCGCCAATCAGTTCGACCAAATCCATGACCGGCCACAGCCTGGGCGCAACCGGCGTGCAAGAGGCGATTTATTCCATGCTGATGATGCAGGGCAGTTATATCACGCCCTCGATCAACGTGACGGAACTGGACCCCGCGCTGAGGCCGGAAGAGATCGTGACCGAGCCGCGTTCGGCTGAATTGGAGACGGTTTTGTCCAACAGCTTCGGGTTTGGCGGCACCAACGCCACGCTCTGTGTCAGCAAGTATCACGGGTGATCCCATGGCAAATTTGATGGACGGAAAGCGCGGCCTGGTGATGGGTGTGGCCAACAACCACTCGATCGCCTGGGGCATCGCGCAATCTTTGGCCGCTGAAGGGGCCGAGCTGGCGTTTTCCTATCAGGGAGAGGCATTCGGCAAGCGTGTCGCACCGCTGGCCGAAAGCCTGGGGTCGGATTTTCTGGTCGATGTGGATGTGACCGACGATGCCTCGATGGATGCGGCCTTCGGGCAGATTTCCGAACGATGGGGCAAGCTCGATTTCCTGATCCATGCCATCGCATTTTCGGACAAGGCCGAATTGACCGGGCGTTTCATCAACACCAGCCGCGACAATTTCCGCAATTCGCTGACGATCAGCTGTTATTCCCTGATCGATGTGGCGCGTCGAGCACAACCGTTGATGACCGATGGCGGGTCGATCATCACGCTGACCTATCTCGGCTCCAACCGCGTGACGCCGTTTTATAACGTCATGGGGGTCGCCAAGGCGGCGCTGGAAAGCTCGGTCCGGTATCTGGCAAATGACCTTGGCCCCGAAGGGATCAGGGTCAACGCAATCTCTCCGGGGCCGATGCGGACGCTGGCGGGGGCGGCCATCGGTGGCGCGCACAAGACCTATAAGACAACCGAATTGAACGCGCCCCTGCGCGCCAATGCAACGTTGGAGGCAATCGGCGGCACGGCAGTCTACCTGAGCAGCGATCAGGGGGCTTGCACCACGGGCGAGGTTATTAACGTTGACGGCGGCTTCCACGTGCTGGGCATGGCGCAACCCGAGAACCTGTAAGGGGCTGATTTTCCTGCAAGACTGCAGTTAACGGAACCTTCAGATTAATCAGCCCAATCTGCACCCACGTTATTTCAGACGCGGGGACGGTTGAGACGCCATGAATTACTTGCAGAAAGAACTATACGACCTGGTGCAGTCGGATTCCTCGGTGTTCGAATTTTTGCAGGCCGGATCACTGGACGGCATTTGGTATTGGGATCTTGAGAAGCAGGAAAACGAATGGATCAGTGACCGGTTCTGGGAATTGCTGGGCTATGACCCGGACGAAATGCCCCACCGCGCAGACGCCTGGCAAGAAATCATATTCCCGGAAGACCTCGACACGGCGATTGCAAATTTCACCGCCCATTGTGCCGACCCCGATCACCCTTATGACCAGATGGTGCGATATCGCCACAAGCAGGGGCACACGGTTACGGTGCGCTGTCGCGGGATCGCCATTCGCGACGCCGACGGCACCCCCAAGCGGCTGTTGGGGGCGCATACCGATCTGACGGACCTCAAGCGGACGGAATCGATGCTGCGCGACGTCAACGCCCAGTTGCAGCAAGCGCGCGATTCTGCGCAATCCGCCTCGGACGCGAAGACGACGTTTCTGGCCACGATCAGCCATGAGGTGCGCAATCCGCTGAATGGCATCCTTGGGATGGCGGACGTTCTGGCGCGTACCCAGATGACGGCCGACCAACTGCGCATGGTCGAAGTGATCCAGAAATCTGGCGAGCATCTGCTTTCGCTGACCAATGACATGCTGGATCTATCGCGGGTCGAAGCGGGCGCAATGCGGTTGGAGATGGACCAGTTCGACGTTGTCGCCGAACTGGACGCAGTTGTTCGCCTGCACAGGCTTCGGGCCACGCAGCGTGGCATCGACCTGTCCCTGAGTGTGAAACACGATCTGCCTCAGGTGCGCGGATCGGCCAAGGCGCTGCGCCAGATCGTGACAAACCTGATCACGAACGCACTGAAGTTCACCGAACGGGGAAGTGTCGCGGTCACGGTCGAGCTTGCCAAAAGCGACGAACCCATCGGCACGGACACCCCGGAAGAAGAAGAACGCCAGGCCCTTATCATCCGTGTAATCGACAATGGTTGCGGTGTTCCCGATGATCGCAAGCAAACCATCTTTGAGCGATATGAAACCCTGAACAGCCCGGAAGAATTCGCGACCGGCATCGGGCTGGGCCTGCCCATTGCCCGGCGCCTGGCCAAACTGCACGGCGGAACGCTGACCGTTGCGGATAGCGAAGGTGGCGGATCGATCTTCGAGGCTCGGCTGCTTGTCCACACATTGGACACCGGCGCAACAAAGACGGATCAGGCCAGCCCCGCGATTGAATTTGGAGAGGTGACGCATCCGCTGCGCCTGCTGGTTGCAGAAGACAACACAATGAACCGCTTCGTACTCAGCGCGATGCTGGAAGGCGCCATGGTGGACCTGACCTTCGTCGAAAACGGGGCCGCGGCGTTAGAGGCCGCGCTGACGGACGAATTTGACGGCGGGCTGTTCGACATCAAGATGCCGATCAAGAACGGTGATGAGGCATTGCGAGAACTGCGCGCGGAAGAGGCGCGATGCGGCAAGCCCCCGCTCTATGTTGTCGCGCTCAGCGCGAACACGATGCCCGATCAGGAGGCCGGATATGAAGCGGACGGGTTCAACGACCACCTTGCCAAACCGCTGAGCCTTGCGTCGCTGGCGGATTGCCTGCGCAAACTGGCCTCCCAGGCGTCGGTAAAGGCACTGAAAAGCGCCTGACCTGCTGAGCGCACTGGCGGCTGTCGGGCGGGCAGCGTCATTGCCCCTTTCCCGCATCCTGCGCCTGTGCGACCGTCACGATGAATCCCGTGTCGGAGCGTCGCTTTGCCCATCGCCCTTGCGATCCTGTACAATTGCCCGAATGCCCTACCCGACATGCGGTTGCAGATCGGCGGACTTCTTAATCCGGGTATCCGTGTCAGTGAACCCGAGGCGGCGTTCTGATGCCAGATTTTACCGCAGCGGACGGCACGCGCCTGCACTTCACCGACCAGGGCGAAGGCCCGCCCATTCTGTGCCTGGCCGGGCTGACCCGGAACGGGCGCGATTTCGGCTATGTCGCCCCGCATCTTACCGGCAACAGATTGATAACGATGGATTATCGCGGGCGCGGGCGCTCGGGTTGGGCGGACTACAGGACCTATACGATCCCGACCGAGGCTGCTGACGCACTGGCGTTGCTGGATCATTTGGGGATTGAACGCACCGCGATCCTGGGAACCTCGCGCGGTGGGTTGATCGCGATGGGTCTGGCGGCAATGGCGAAGACCCGGCTGACCGGCGTTGCGTTGAACGACATCGGGCCAGAGCTGATGGCCGAAGGGCTGGCCGATATCGGCGACTACCTTGGCCGCCGCCCCGCCGCAAAGACGTTTGAACAAGCCGCAGCAATGCGCGCGAACCTGATGCCGGGGTTCAACAGGGTTCTGGACAGCCGCTGGGCCGACGAAGTCCGCATTCACTATGTCGAGGCTGCCGACGGGTTGGATATCACCTATGATCCCAGACTGCGCGACGCCGTCGAAGCGGGGCGCGACCAACCGATGTCCGACCTTTGGCCGATGTTTGATGCGCTGAGCGGGTTGCCACTGGCGCTGATCCGGGGCGCAAACTCAAACCTGCTCAGCGCGGCGACTGCTGACAAAATGCGCGCCCGCCGCCCTGACCTGATTTTCGCCGAGGTTCCCGATCGCGGCCATGTGCCGTTTCTGGATGAACCCGAAGCGCTGGCCGCGTTGCACGACTGGAGGGCCAAACTGCCGTGAATATCGAGATGATCCATGCCGCCGCCGCCCGCGCCCAAGGACACGTTCGCCGAACGCCGTTGCTGAACTCAGCCTTCCTGGACGAGGTCGCCGGGCGCCGGGTTTTCGTGAAACCCGAATGCCTGCAACACACCGGAAGCTTCAAGTATCGCGGGGCGTGGTCGGCGCTGTCCGCATTGGATGCCGATCAGCGCGCCATGGGTGTCATCGCATTTTCATCGGGCAATCACGCGCAGGGCGTGGCGCTGGCGGCAAAGCAACATGACGCTCCCGCGGTCATCATAATGCCCGAGGATGCACCTGCCCTGAAGATTGCCAATACCCGCGCTTACGGGGCTGAGGTTATCCTCTATGATCGCGAAACCGGTGATCGTGACGCAATCGGAGCGGAACTGGCCGCCCAGCGTGGCCTGACGCTGATCAAACCGTTCGACGAACCGCAGGTGATCGCCGGGCAAGGCACCACGGGGTTGGAGATTGCCGAACAGGCGGCCGAGGCCGGGGTTGCGGACGCCGACGTTCTGGTTTGTTGCGGCGGTGGCGGGCTGACCTCGGGCATTGCGCTGGCGCTTGAGGAACACGCGCCTAACCTGCGGACCCGCCCGGTTGAACCTGATGGGTTCGACGACGTGAAACGCTCGCTGATCTCTGGCAGGATCGAGCGGAATACGATGCAGGCAGGCTCGATCTGTGATTCCATCGTCACACCCTCGCCGGGGCAGATCACGTTCCCGATCATGAATCGTCTGTGCGGGCCGGGCATCGCCGTGCCCGACAAAGACTGCCTGCGCGCCATGGCTGATGCCTTCCTGCGCCTGAAAATCGTGCTGGAACCCGGCGGCGCCGTGGCACTGGCGGCGGCGCTGTATCATCCCAATACGGTCGAGGGCGACGCGGTGATCGTCGTGGCCAGCGGCGGCAACGTCGATCCGGGCCTGTTTGGCGATGCGCTGAGCCGTCTGGGCGTTTGACAGCCCCCCCGCGGGCGCGCAATTCTGCGCAAAAAGGAAGGGGCATCCATTGCGCACGCAGGTCTGCTTTATCGGCGGCGGTCCATCCGGGCTGCTGCTTAGCCAGATGTTGCATCGCTCGGGCATTGACACTGTCGTGCTGGAGGCGCGATCCCGCGCCTATGTCATGGGCCGCATCCGGGCCGGATTGCTGGAATGGGGCAGCGTCGAGGTGCTGCGGGCCGCTGGCGTGGGTGCGCGGATGGACCGGGACGGCATCGCCGATGACGGGGTGAACCTGGCCTCTCAACACGGGGATTTTCGAATTGATCTCAACGCGCTGACCGGAAAGCGCATGATGATCTATGGCCAGACCGAGATCACAGCCGACTTATACGCCGCGCGCGATGCCATGGCAGGCGTCGTGATCGACGAAGCAGCAGGCGTTCAGCCCCACGATCTGGATACGGGCGCGCCTTATGTGACCTATTCCAAAGACGGCAGCACTTGCCGGATTGATTGCGACTGGGTGATCGGTTGCGATGGCTTCCACGGCGTCAGCCGAAGCTGCATCCCCGCCGACACCCTGAAAACGTTCGAGCGTGTCTATCCGTTCGGCTGGCTGGGCGTGCTGTCCGAAACTCCACCCGTCAGCCGAGAGATCGTCTATGCAAACCACCCCCGAGGCTTTGCGCTGTGCTCACTCAGGAACGCAAACCTCAGCCGCTATTACGTGCAGGTTCCAGCAGACGATGCGGCGGAAAACTGGACTGACGATGCCTTCTGGGACGAGCTTCGTCGCCGTTTGCCCGACAAGGTGTCGGACGCGATTGTCACGGGTGCATCCGTTGAAAAATCCTTCGCTCCGCTGCGCAGTTTCGTGGCCGAGCCGATGCGCTGGGGTCGATTGTGCCTGGCCGGGGACGCGGCGCATATCGTGCCGCCGACCGGGGCGAAGGGGCTCAACCTGGCGGTCAGCGATGTGGTCTATCTGCATGACGCGCTTGTGGCACATTTCGACGGCGACGATGCCGGGATCGACGGATATTCGGCCCGCGCGCTGGACCGTGTGTGGAAGGCGATCCGCTTTAGCTGGTGGATAACCTCGACATTGCACCGCTTCCCGGACCAGAATGACTTTGACCAACGCATTCAGGACAGTGAGCTGGCGTATCTGGAAACCTCGGCCGCAGCACAAACCGTTCTGGCCGAACAATACGTGGGATTGCCCTTCTGATGCAGATGATCCGGCTGGACGACCTTAACGTACACTATCGCGAGGATGGCGACCCGGATGGGCGGGCGGTGATGTTCTCCAACTCTCTGGGGACGGACCTCAGGCTGTGGGACAAAATCGTGCCGATGCTTCCCGACGGCTTGCGCCTGATCCGCTATGACAAACGCGGCCACGGGCTGAGTGATGCGCCCGCCGCCCCCTATCACATGGGGCAACTGGTCAGCGATGCGGAACGCCTGGCGGATCATCTGGGCGTGCGCGATTGCGTGTTTGTCGGGCTGAGTGTCGGCGGGCTGATCGCGCAGGGTCTGGCGGTGAAACGGCCCGATATTGTCGCGCAGATGGTAATCTCGAACACTGCCGCCAAGATTGGCACGCGGGCGATGTGGGATGAACGGATTGCGGCTGTGAAGGCAGGCGGAATTGCCGCGCTGGCCGATACGATCATGGAGCGCTGGTTCGCAAAGGCGTTTCTGGAAACAGCCGAGCGTGCCGACTGGCAGGCCATGTTGGAACGCCAACTGGACGAGGGCTATATGGGCGTTTCTGCCGCGATCAGCCATACGGATTTCATGAACACCACCGCCGCGCTGACGCTGCCGACCCTTGCGATTGCCGGATCCGAAGATGGTTCGACGCCGCCCGATCTTGTGCGTGAAACAGCGGCCCTGGTGCCGGGATCGAGGTTCCACCTGATCCGCGGTGCAGGCCACCTGCCTTGTGTCGAAGCGCCAGACGAATTTGCCCGAGTGGTGTCGGATTTCATTGTCGAGACTGCCAATGGCTGACAAATACGACAAAGGCATGAAGGTGCGGCGCGAGATTCTGGGCAATGCTCATGTGGATCGCGCCGAGGCTGCAAAGACGGAAATTGATGAACCGTTTCAGAATCTTATCACAGAAACGGCCTGGGGGTCTGTCTGGTCGCGCGATACGATCACCCGTCGCGAACGTTCGATGCTGACGATTGCGCTGCTTGCCGCCCAAGGCCACTGGGACGAAATGGCGATGCATGTCCGCGCGACCGCCAACACCGGGGCCAGCGCAGAAGACATTCGCGAAACGATGCTGCATGTCGCGCTCTACGCCGGGATTCCGGCGGCGAACCATGGGCTGAAGATCGTCAAGGAAACCCTGGCCGGGATGGAGGGCGCGGAATGACCAGTCGCAGACCCGCCGGCGGGTTTTTCATGCGCGACACCGGCAGGCACCCGCCCGCGCTGACACCGCAATATAAGTCCAGCGTCACGCGCGCGCCCAGCCGGGCGTTGCTGTCGATGCCCCAAACACTGGGCGAGGTTACGGGCCCGGTATTCGGTCATGACATCCTCGGCAAGCTGGATAATGATTTAATACTGAACTATTCGCAGGATGGAACCGCTGCCATCGGCCCACGGATCATCGTTTATGGCCGTGTGCTTGACGAAAACGGACGCGGCGTTCCCGGCGCATTGGTCGAGGTCTGGCAGGCCAACGCAGGCGGGCGGTATCGCCACGCCAAGGAAGGGTACATCGCCCCGCTGGACCCGAATTTCGGCGGCTGCGGGCGGATGATCACGGACGACGCAGGCGGATACGAATTCCGCACCGTTCAACCCGGCCCCTACCCCTGGCCCAACCGGGCCAATGACTGGCGACCAGCGCATATCCATTTTTCGATCTTCGGTCACGGCTTTGCGCAGCGCCTGATCACCCAGATGTATTTCGAAGGCGATCCGATGATCTGGCAGTGCCCCATCGTCGATACCGTCCCCGCGCGCGAAGCGGTCGAGGCGCTGATCGCCAAGCTCGACATGGCCGCGACGATCCCGATGGATGCGCGGGCCTATCGCTTCGACATCGTCCTCAGGGGGCGGCGTGCCACCCTGTTCGAAAACCGGATGGAGGGGACGTGATGACCCGGATTGATCGGCTGCACGAAAGCCCCAGCCAGACCGCAGGGCCCTATGTCCACATTGGCTGCGTGCCCAATTTCTGCGGGATCAAAGGCATCTATTCGGAAGATCTTGGCGCAAGGATGGTCAATGACCAGACAGACGGTCAGCGGATCACCATCACCGGCACCATTTTCGACGGAACCGGCACGCCGTTGAAGGATGCGTTGGTCGAGGTCTGGCAGGCGGATGCTGCGGGCCTGTACAACAGCCCGTCAGAAACACGTGGCACGGCTGACAGGAATTTCGCCGGCTGGGGCCGCGCAGCGGGTGATTACGCGACCGGGGAGTGGCGCTTTGACACCGTCATGCCGGGCGCTGTGCCCTTCCCGGATGGCCGGATGCAATCGCCGCACATCACATTCTGGATCGCTGCAAGGGGGGTCAATTTGGGGCTTCAGACCCGGATGTACTTCCCGGATCAGGATAACTCTGCCGATCCGGTCCTGTCACGAATCGAACATCAAAGCCGGATTCCGACGCTGATCGCCGAGCAGGTGGATGCGTCAACCTATCGCTTCAATATTCGCCTGCAAGGCGATCGCGAAACAATCTTTTTCGACCTCTGAACAAGGGCCGCCCCATGACCACCCCCTGCATCATCTGCGTCGCCATCACCGGGTCGGTCCCGCAGAAATCCGACAACCCGGCCGTGCCGATCACAATTGCCGAACAGATCGCCAGCACCCGCGAAGCATTCGAATCGGGCGCCTCAATCGCCCATTGTCACGTGCGCAACGACGATGGCACCACCACATCAGACCCCGAAAAATTCGCCGCCTTGAAACGCGGCATCGAAGATGCCTGCCCCGGCATGATTGTTCAGCTGTCCACCGGCGGACGCTCGGGCGCGGGCAGGGAACGGGGCGGGATGCTGCCTCTGCGTCCAGACATGGCCAGCTTGACCGTCGGTTCAAACAACTTCCCGACGCGGGTCTACGAAAACCCGCCCGATCTGGTTGACTGGCTGGCCAGTGAAATGCGCACCTATGATGTCCTGCCCGAGATCGAGGCCTTCGATCTGTCGCATATCCATCAGGCCGTGAAGATGCACGGCGACGGTCGGTTGGTCGGGCAGCTTTATGTGCAATTCGTCATGGGCGTGAAAAATGCCATGCCCGTGGATCGGGAGACCTTCGATTTCTACGTGAAAACCGTAAAGCGCCTGGCCCCGGACGCCCAGTGGTGCGCCGCCGGAATCGGCCCCGGGCAGATCCTGCTGAACCAATGGTGTATCGAGGCGGGCGGCCACACCCGCACCGGGCTTGAGGATAACATCAAGCTGGACCGCACCACTCTGGCCCCGTCTAACGCCGCACTGGTCCGGCGGACCGCCGATCTTTGCGCCAAACACAACCGACCCGTTGCCACCCCAGAACAGGCGCGCAGGATCCTGGGGCTCAGGGCCGCCTGATGCCCGCCAGCCCGCTTGACAGCGCCATCTATCGTCAGCTGTTCGGCGATGCTGAGGTTGCGAAACTATTCACCGACAGCGCTGAGGTGCGTGCCATGCTGGTGGTCGAAGGCGCGCTGGCCAAGGCGCAGGGCGCGTTGGGGATGATCCCGGAAACTGCCGCCGCCGCGATTCACCGCGACGCGATGGAGGTGGTTATCGACCCCGCTGCGCTGGCGGCAGAAACCGGGCGCAGCGCCGTGCCCGTCCCCGCGCTGGTCGACGCGTTCCGCACCGCGATGCAGGCCCCGGATCACGCGCAGTTTGTGCATTGGGGCGCGACGTCGCAGGATATCATCGAAACCGGCCTGACCCTGCGCCTGCGTCAGGCGCTGGTGATCGCCGAGGGACGTCTGATCGCGACCGCCAAGACGTTGGGAACACTGGCAAAGACCCACAGCGAAACGCCAATGGCGGGCCGTACCTACGGTCAGATCGCCACGCCCACGTCCTTTGGTGCTGTGGTCGCAGGTTGGGGTGAACCGTTGCTCAGACACCATGAGCGGCTGTCTGACCTGCGCCCGCGCCTGTTGCATGTGACCCTTGCCGGGGCGGCCGGAACCCTGTCGGCGATGGGGCCGGATGGTCCAAAGGTACGGGCCGCGATGGCCAGGGCGCTAGACCTGTCGGACACAGAAGCCTCCCACCATGCCACCCGCGATCACATCGGCGAACTCGCTGGATGGTGCACGCTGGTTACCGGCAGTCTGGGCAAGATGGGTGAGGACCTGACCCTGCTGTCGCAATCCGGCATTGCCGAGGTCAGCCTCGGCGCGACCGGCAGTTCGTCCACGATGCCGCAAAAACAGAACCCGGTGGCGCCTTCGGTTCTGGTCGCATTGGCGAATGCGGCCAATGCGCTGAACAGCGGGCTGCAGGGCGCGCTGGTGCATCGTCAGCAGCGCGACGGTGGTGCGTGGCTGACCGAGTGGCTGTTGCTGCCGCAATTGATCCTGACGACGACCAAAGCGCTGGCGGTTGCACAATCCCTCGCCGATACAATCGCGCCTGATGTGGATGCGATGGCCGCGAACCTCGACGATGGGCTTGGTCTGATCCACGCCGAGGCGCTGTCTTTCGCGCTTGCCACCACCCTGTCCCGCCCAAAGGCACAAGCCGAGATCAAGCGCCTTGCGGCTGCTGCGCGCGCATCTGGCACCCCCCTGCCCGAGTTGGTCGCCGCCGCGCATCCCGGCACCGCCCTGCCGGACACCCAAGCACAGCTTGGCACTGCCCCGGATCAGGCGCGCGCCTTCGCCGCGCGCGCAGGCAAGTTCTGAAAACACCCTCCTCTTGTCACAAACACTCCCGCCGGAGGCATGATTTTTCGACGAAAAATCAACCCCGCGCCACCCTTCACAAATGCCGCGCGACCGCCTAGGTCAGACCAATGCGCGATCGCCTGCCCTTGATATTCATTCTGATCACCGTAGTCATCGACTCGATGGGGATCGGGCTGATCATGCCGGTGATGCCGGACCTGATCCGCGAAGTGCGCGGTGGCAGCCTGGCCGAGGCGGCGCTTTGGGGCGGCCTGTTGGCGACGGCTTTCGCCGTGATGCAGTTCCTTTTCGGTCCGCTGGTCGGCAATCTGTCCGACCGGTTCGGGCGCAGGCCGGTGCTGCTGATCGCGCTTGGCGTTATGGCGCTGGATTATCTGGTGATGGCGGTAGCGGGAACAATCTAGCTGTTGCTGGCCGGACGGCTTGTTGGCGGGATCACGGCGGCAACACAATCGACCGCCAACGCCTATATCGCCGACATCTCTGGACCCGAAGAAAAGGCGGCCCGCTTTGGCCTTGTTGGTGCTGCGTTTGGGATCGGATTCGTGCTTGGCCCGCTGATCGGCGGTGTGTTGGGAGAGTTCGGAACCCGCGCGCCCTTCTATGCCGCCGCAGCCCTGGCCGCGACCAACATGGTCTTCGGTTATTTCGTTCTGCCTGAAACCGTCACCGACCGCATCCGCCGCCCGTTTGAGATGCGACGCGCCAATCCGTTCGGCGCGTTCCGCCATCTGGGCGCATTGCCCGGGATCGGACGGCTGACGGTCATGTTCTTCATCTATCAGGTCGCGTTCTTCGTATATCCGGCGATCTGGGCCTATTTCACGGAAGAACGTTTCGGATGGGAACCTGGCATGATCGGCGCCTCACTCGCCGCGTTCGGTGTGTCGATCGCGCTGGTTCAGGGCGTGCTGATCCGCCCCGTTCTGGCGAAGTTCGGAGAGCGTAAGACTGTCATCATCGGTCTGGCCCTGAATGGCGCCGGGTTCCTGGCCATGTCGCTTGTGACCAGCGGCGCGGTGGCGTTGATGCTGACGCCGCTGACGGCCCTTGGCGCGATGACCATACCGGCGCTGCAAGGTATCATGTCGCGCCGTGTGCCCGACGACAGCCAGGGAGAGTTGCAGGGCCTGCTGACCAGTGCGGGCGCATTGGCGGTGATCATTTCACCGGTGCTGATGACCCAGACGTTCTATCTTTTCGCGGCCGAAGGTGCCTCGCCCTATTTGCCCGGCGCACCGTTTGTTCTGTCACTTGTATTGATCGCGATCTGCGCCGTGGTCTTCATCAATCGCGGCGCCCGGCCCGCAGGAACGACCCCTGCGAGTTAGGCGTAACGCCCAAATCCAGCGTCGTTGTTTTGCGCCCAATGCGGGCCCTGCCTGCGTCGACGCATCGCAGATGATCGCCCGACGATCTGGCGCCACAAACGAATGCATGCGCCGTTGATTTTCGCACTTGCAGCCATCCACGCCCGTCGCCAAAGTCGCCGCGAAAATCGCGCTCCGACGAAGCGAGGCCCCCATTGCGAACCATCAAAGCTGCTGTCTGCCACGAATTCGGACAACCCTTGCAAATCGAATACGTTCAGCTGGCACCGCCAGGACCGGGCGAGGTGCAGGTGGACCTTGTTGCCTGCGCGATCTGTCATTCCGATATCGCCTTCGCTGATGGTATCTGGGATGGTGATCTGCCTGCTGTTTATGGCCATGAAGCCGCGGGCCATGTCGCAGCCGTCGGTGAAGGCGTTACCGGCGTGAAAATCGGCGATCCGGTTCTGGCGACCCTGATCCGCGCCTGCGGGTGCTGCGCCCCCTGCGCTGGTGGCAAGCCGGTGCTGTGCAACAGCCCCTCAACGCTCAGCCCGTTGAAAACTGCGAATGGCGATCCACTGTCACAAGGCATGGCCATCGGGGCCTTTGCCGAGGCTGTGACAGTGCACCAGTCGCAGGTTGTTGTGATACCGGACAGTATCCCGATGGCGTCGGCCAGCCTGCTGGCCTGCGGGGTCATCACCGGCGTTGGCGCGGTGGTCAATGCGGGCGGTTTGCGACCTGGCGAAGATGTGGTGGTGATCGGGGCCGGCGGCGTCGGGCTTAACGCAATTCAGGGCGCGCGCATTGCCGGGGCGCGGCGGATTGTGGCGGTCGATCTGAACGAGGACAAGCTGGACGCCGCACTCGATTTTGGCGCAACCGACGCGGTTTTGGCCAGTGGTGAGGCACCCTGGAGCGACGTGAAAGCGGCCATCGGGCGTGGCGCCGATCTGGTGGCGGTCACGGTTGGTGCGATCCCGGCGTATAACCTTGCCCCGCGCTATCTGGCTGCGGGCGGACGGATCGTGATGGTGGGCATGCCCGCGTCCGAGGCCGAAGCCAGCTATATCCCGGTCAACTTTGCGGCTGTTGGGCAGGGCATGGTCGGTTCGAAAATGGGTGACGTTGTGTTGTCGCGCGATATTCCCTGGCTGGTTGATATTTACGGGCAAGGGCGATTGAAACTGGATGAGTTGGTTTCGGCCACATATTCGCTGGATCGGATCAATGCCGCCATCATCGACGCAAAAGCCGGTGGCGCGCGCCGCAATGTGATTCTGTTTGATGAAGGTTAGAGGTTTCCCCGCCTTCGGCGGCGACCGGGGCCGCTTCGCGGCGAAAGAAGCCTCCGGCGGGGATATTTTTGGGTCAATGATGGCCGGGGGAGGCGCTTCATGAAACTGCGTGATCTTGAGGTTTTTGTCGTGGCGCCCCCCGCGCCGGGCTGGGGCGGGCGTTATTGGATTATTCCAAAGCTGACTACGGACACCGGCGTCGTTGGATATGGCGAATGCTATGCAAGTTCCGTTGGCCCGGACGCGATGCGTGCTGTTATTGCGGATGTGTTCGAACGCCACATGTTGGACGAGAACCCCGAGAATATCGAACTGATGTTCCGCCGTGTTTATTCAAGCGGTTTTACGCAACGCCCGGATCTGACCGTGATGGGGGCGTTTTCGGGGCTGGAGATTGCTTGCTGGGATATCCTCGGCAAGGACCGGGATCGCCCGGTGCATGCGCTGCTTGGCGGGCGGGTGAATGAGCGTATCCGGGCGTATTCATACCTCTATCCCGCGCCGGGATCGGATCTGAAACGCTTCTGGACCTCGTCCGAGGATCACGCCGATGTGGCCGCGCAGATGGTTGCGGATCACGGCTTTACGGCGCTGAAATTCGACCCCGCGGGGCCTTATACGATCCACGGCGGGCATCAGCCCTCGATGCCCGATATCTCGATCTCAGTGGCGACCTGCGCGGCAATTCGCGCGGCTGTGGGCGACAAGGCCGACCTGCTGTTTGGCACCCACGGGCAGTTCACCACGCCCGGCGCGATCCGGCTGGGCAACGCCATCGCGCCTTACAATCCGCTTTGGTACGAAGAACCGGTGCCGCCCGACAATCTGATTGAATTCGCCGCCGTAGCAGCCGGGCAGCCCGTGCCGTTGGCCACCGGAGAGCGTCTGACCACCAAGGCCGAATTCGGAGCGTTGCTGCGTCTGGGCGGGGTGAAGATCCTGCAACCGGCACTGGGACGCGCGGGCGGGATTTGGGAAGTCAAGAAAATCGCCGCCATGGCCGAGGTGTTCAACGCCGAAATGGCCCTGCATCTTTATGCCGGACCAGTGGAATGGGCGGCGAATATCCAGCTTGCCGCGTCGATCCCGAACCTGCTGATCGCCGAAACGATCGGTACTGGCGGCGGGTTCCATGGAGATCTGATCTGGCATAGTTTTGGCTGGGAAGACGGTTATGTGATCCCGCCGGACCTGCCCGGACTGGGGATCAACTTCGACGAGGATCTGGCGCGCGCGCACCCCTATTCCGGCGACGGGCTGCATCTGCAAATGCAGGAGGACCCCTGCGATTACCACGGCGGCAATTCCTTCGAAGGTGGTGCGCCGCCGAGGGAGTAGGGTCAGGCCCCAAGCCCCGCTCAGAGGGTCAGCAGTTTGCCCTCGACGCGCAGCAGAAACCGGGCTCGGTCGGCCTCGGTGGCGCGGTCCATCGAATGCAGTTGCAGCCACGTCCGCTTGCAGCGCGGGTGGAACAGTCCGCGCATACCGCGAAGGATCATCGCCCGCCCCGGATCGCCGATCAGGCGCATCCACCACCAGGGAGAGCCCGAAGTCGTGATGACAATCAACTGGCGGATGTTGGTCAGCTTGCCCTTGATCCGGTCCGAGTTGCCGTCCGGCACCTCAAAGGCCGCGCCTGGCAGATTGTGTTGAAAAACTCCGAAATCAGAGCGTCGCGGATTTCTTGCGAAAACCTATGAAGCGAAATAGTCGGAAAGCTTTGACCACGAGACAGCGCATGGCTGCGCGTGAGCGCATGTAGGCGATTTGGGCCGACCCCCGCGCCAAAAATTTAGGATCGGGCTGCATGGAAAGAAAAATCATCGTTCAGGCCCTAAAACGGAGTTTTTCAACACAATCGGCAGAAAGACACGCTCGAACCAGCCTTTCAGGATCGCGGGCGGGCCGTAATTCCAGGTCGGGTAGATCAGGCACAGCGCCTCGGCCCAGATCAAGGCGTCGATATGGTCCTGAACGGCGGCGCGGTTCTTTTCGGGCTTGGTGAAATAGCTGTGCCATTCATCGCGCGCCATCACCGGATCAAAGCCCTGCGCGCACAGGTCGATCTGGCGCAGCTGATGTCCCGCCGCCCCCAAAACACGGGCCGCGCACTCCTTAAGCGTCGCGTTGAAACTACGCTCGGACGGGTGGGCGTGGACGATAAGGATGTTCAAGTCACGCCCCCTCTCCGCTGGCTGACCGGCGGACGGGCCGCGCCCGGCCATTCAGTCCCCATGCACCTTGATACAAACCACCACGCCAAGGATAGCATCGGTCGATTTACATTGTTGTTTGCCAATCAGAACAACGACGGCAGGATATTGGCGACCCCGCTAGGACTTGAACCCAGAACCTACGGCTTAGAAGGCCGTTGCTCTATCCAGTTGAGCTACGAGGTCGCACATCGCATGTATATGTGCCTGCCGCTCTGTCTTCTACAAGCTTTTTGCTCATCGTCGCCGCGACCAACCGCGGTGGGATTGGCACGGTGTGTTGTTTGACCTGATGCGGTTCGAAGGATGAGTCGGGTAAGCCCGCCTTTTGGGATGGATATCCAAGAATGGGAATTTTGCCGGCTGGTTGAGCCGTGTTTCAAAGCTCGAATTCTCGTTTGGCGTAAGGTGTGATTTGGTGCCGCCTGGATTCAGAATCTATTAATCGATCCCTGCACCAACGGCAGTTTCGACCGGGAACCGGCGCGGGCGGTAATCGCGGCAATTACCGGGTTGCATGAGTTAATGCCGCTTCGCTTTGCCTGCATCGATGTCTGCTTTGGTGTTAGCCAGCCATATTTTCGTCTAACTCACTGGCGGTTTGATATGTGCCGGTCTTGAACCGTACACAGTCTTCGATAACCGAGGCCAGTGCCGCGATACTGACGAGCACACCTGAGATCGGAACGATGGAGATCGCGTATTTCTTGGGCATGTAATTCGGCTTGAACACGAACCCGCCGTCTTCCCAGGCGAAATACCACATCTCCCAGTATTTGCCGCCCATGGTCGACACGGCCTCGATCCCATAGATGATCATGATCAATCCCAGCCCAAAAATCACAATGGACCAGAATTGTTGCACAGCGAAGGCTGCTTTGATCGGAAGCCACGTATAGACGAGGTCCAGTGCGATGTGGTCGCGGTCTCTGACCGTCAGCGCCAATGCAAGGAAAACCAGCCAGATATTGCTGAGCACGGTCAGCAAGTCGCCCCAGACGGGCGGGTTCAGAAAGACATAGCGCATCACGACGGAATAGACCGTGAAGGCGACCATGAGGAACAGGAAGATCGCACAGAACGCGGTCAGAATCCTGCGAACCAGTCGGTCGATGAAGACGGCGGCGGACAGCATTAGAATGATCCCCCTGCAATCGTATGGTCCATAGCAAGGCTCCAATCCGTCATCATTGCGAGAACCCCAAAACGCGCGGCAGATACATGGTGATGTCCGGTACGATGATCAGCACGAACAGCAACCCGAACAATGCGACAAGGTAGGGCAGCATCGCCACGGCGACCTTTTCCAACCGAACTTTGGCAATTGCCCCGGCGGTAAAGAATGCGACACCGACTGGCGGCGTTACAGACCCGATCAGAAAGCCGACCACCACGACCAGTGCCGCCTGTACATCCGCGTAACCTGCTTTCACCATCACATCGACGAGAACCGGGCCAACAACGATGATATTGGCCGCCGAGTCCATCACCATGCCCAACAGGCATATGAACAAGACCAGCACCAGCGCAAACACCAACGGGTTTTCCGTGTAGCTAAGCAGCCAATCCTCTAGTTGCCCAATCGCTCCAAGCGAGGTCAGCAACCAGCTGAACGGGCCAGAGGCAGCAATTATGATGAACACCATCGCGGAATTTCGAAAAGCCCGGACAAATGCACTTTGGCAGTTGTCCCAGTTGATCGTGCGGTAAACAAACAGGCCTACCAACAAGGCGATTGTAGCAGTCAACGCGCCCGCCTCGACCACACCTGCAATGCCAAACACAACGGATCCGACCAGCACGATGGGGATCAGCAAGGCAAACGAGGATTTATAGCCGACGATAGCGATGGCCTTCAGGCTGAATGGTTCCTCGCTGCGTTCAAAATTATGCTTTCGGGCGATGATATAGTTGATCACCATCAACAACAGGCCGATCAGAAGGCCCGGAACGATGCCTCCGGCGAATAGCGCGCCAACCGAAATGCCCCCGGCGTTTGCCAGAACGATCATCATGATCGAGGGCGGGATGATGCCGCCGATTGTGGAGCTCACTGCGGTGATCGCCGCCGCGAAGGCCGGTGGATATCCGGCCTTTTTCATGGAAGGGATCATCAGCGATCCGACTGTTGCGGTATCCGCCACAACTGACCCATTCATCCCGGCAAAGAACATGCTGACCAGCACATTCGCCTGCGCCAAGGATCCGCGCATCCGACCAATCAGGCGCTGGCTTAGTTCGACCAAACGATCCGTGATCGTCGCGCTTGTCATCAATTCGCCCGTCAACATGAAGAACGGGATCGCAGTCAGCGGAACCGAGTCAATCGCGCTGAACATCTGGCTTGGTATCAGGATCATCGGCGCGGCATCGGTGATCAGAATGTACACCACAGGGATCAGGATCATCGTGAACCCGACCGGCGCCCCCATCATGATGAGCACGACCAGAATGATCAAAAGCATGACGCTTTCCATGGGCGGGGAGTCCTATCAGTTTGTGACCGAATGATCAGCCGTAAAGACACCGACGCGCTTCGCGTTAAGCCCGAACCCGCCTTCTTTGCATTCAAATCAGCTTGATGCTGATCTGGAAAGCGCGTTTTGATACAGGATGTGCCTTAGGGCAATCTTCAAACGCTGTAAGTGGCGCGAAACCTATCCGCGCCACCTGTTTGTTTGATCTACCGCGTCGCTTACAGGGCGCCGGCGTCCTCGAGCTGTGCGATGAAACCGGTCATCCCTTGCTCCTCCAAGACCCGCCGGGCAGTTGCCGGATGATTGTGTTGAAAAACTCCGAAATCAGAGCGTCGCGGATTTCTTGCGAAAACCTATGAAGCGAAATAGTCGGAAAGCTTTGACCACGAGACAGCGCATGGCTGCGCGTGAGCGCATGTAGGCGATTTGGGCCGACCCCCGCGCCAAAAATTTAGGATCGGGCTGCATGGAAAGAAAAATCATCGTTCAGGCCCTAAAACGGAGTTTTTCAACACAATCGGATCAAAGCTGCCCTTCGCGTTCAGCCAGGCATCGATGGCACCTGCGCGCCATTTGGTCATTTCTTCTTCCGTCGGTACGTACCACTCATTGATCGAAGCTTTGATTTCAGCTTCACCAGCTTCCACCCAGGCGCGGTCAAGTTCTTGTACTTTCTGACCGAACGCTTCGGCAGCTGTGTGCAGCCACTCTTTTTCCTCATCGCTCAGCGCATCATACTGGCGTTTGTCGATGGACAATTGGTTGCCAGACCATGATCCACCGATCTCGGTGAAATATTTGGCGACTTCGTGCAAATTGGCGACATGCTGCCACGGCGTTGCAACATACTGGCCAGAGACGACGCCGGTTTGCAGACCCTGATAGAGCTGCGACCAGTCATAAGGTACAGGCACCGCACCCCAGTTCTTTACCAGCGTGTATTCAATCGGGCTTTTGGTAACGCGCCATTTGATGCCGGCCATATCAGCGGGCTCGTGCACCGGACCATGCGCATTGCCAAGCTGGCGGAACCCGCCGCTTGAATATACCGTCAGGCAAACATGGCCTGCTTCTTCAGCTGCGATATCGCACTGCTTTTTCGCCAGCCATTCGGTAGAAATGCGATCCGCGTCTTCGATGCTTTTGAAGATGTAAGGCAGGTCGAAAATTGCCAAAGCCGTGCCGAAATTACCAAAGTTCGCGGTCGAGCTGGTCCAGAGCGCCAGCAAGCCTTGGTTGGCCTGCTCGCCACAGGATTGCTCGGAACAGAGCGATTTGCGGTAATGCGGTTCGATCGTCATCTTGCCGCCCGAGACTTCCTCCAGCGTCGGGATCAGCGCCTGATCAATCGCATCGCCAATCGGCATGCCAAGGAAGCCCACTGTCCCAAGTTTCAATACTTTTTCCGCCATAGCGGTCTGCGCCATCAGCGCTGTGGCCGACGCCAGGCACAGCACTTTGCATATGGATGTTATCCTCATGTCTCTCATCTCCCGTTCAATGGATTTTTCTTGGCCGCATCTTTCACCGCGTGTTTTTTCAAAGAAAGTGACAGATGATCCGAATGTACGGGACAGATAGAATTTGCCCTGACACATTGCAAAGCGTTCGCGCTAGGGTTTGCACAACACCGTGATGGAGGGTCGGTTGACATCAACCACGCCAAGATTCCTGAAATTGCCTGAGGCGTCTGGTCTTAGCCTACGCGACCAAATCTGTGAGGTTGTGAGCGCGGCAATAATGTCAGAGTCCTTGGCCGCTGACCGGCCTTTGCCGTCCTGCCGCGAATTGGCCGAACAGTTTGGCGTGTCCAGAAACACCGTATTCGCCGCCTACAACCGGCTGGTCGATCTGGAATATCTGGTATCGCGCGACAGGTCCGGTTATTTCGTGAATCCGCAAATGGCGGCGCTGCAAAAGGCGCAAAGCCAGGACAGCGCGGCCAAAAGGGCATCGCAACCCTGCCCGGTCAGTTTTCCTGCGAACGACCTTATGCCAGTGGTTAATCCGCTGGACTGGAACGCCTATCCTTATCCGTTCATCTATAATCAGATCGATCCTGATCTCTTTCCCGTTGATGGCTGGCGCGAATGCACGCGGCAAGCATTGGGGCGCAAGACCATGCCCGTCTGGGCCAGCGATTCCGTCGAAAGCGACAGCCCGCAACTGATCCAGCAATTGCGCCAGAGATTGCTGAACGTCCGGGGAATTTACGCGGAAGAAGATGAAATCCTCATCACCCTCGGCTCGCAAAATGCGCTGTTCATTCTGGGGTCGATCTTTGCCCACACAGGCAAACCTGTTGCGCTTGAAGACCCCGGTTTTTTTGGGGCGCGCAATGCGTTTCGCATGGCTGGTAGCGATTTGGTGGGCGTGCCAATTGACTGCAACGGCATCATCCCGTCCGAGATTCCCGACGCCGCTCAATTGGTGTTCACGACGCCCAGCCATCAGTTCCCCACCATGGTCACGATGAGCGAGAAGCGGCGCAAAGAACTGCTTGATGCGGCCATCGAAAAGGACTTTCTGATCATCGAGGATGATTACGAGGCCGAGATGAATTATGTCGCCAAATCCTCGCCCTCTATGTACTCAATGGATGAATCCGGTCGCGTGATCTATGTCGGCAGCCTGTCGAAAACCGTGTCTCCGGGCATCCGGTTGGGCTTTATTGTTGCGCATCGCGACATCATCAAAGAAGCCCGCGTTGCGCGCGGCGTGATGATGCGCCATCCGCCGACAATTGTGCAGGAAATCGTCGCGCTGTTTTTTCAGCTGGGCCATTACGACGCCCATCTGGGCAATATTGAACGACGCTACAAAACCCGCTGGCACGCGATGGATACGGCCCTGACAAAGCATCTTGGCATGCTGGAACGCACCGCGTCCGAGGGGGGAACGTCCTTTTGGCTGACCGCGCCCGAAGGCTTTGACGGCGCCGGATTGGCGGTCCGATTGGAACGCAAAGGCGTGCTGATCGACCGCGGGCGCGACTATTACGTCAATTACGACAACAACCGCAGCTTCCGGCTTGGCTTTGCCTATGTTCCGGTCTCCAAACTTGAGGACGGGGTCAAAATTATCGCCGAAGAAGTGAAGGCCTTGCTTACGTGAATTGTCGGACCTGCGATTTGAACTGTCCCTTCGAAATGCCGCACCTGTCTCTCTCAACAACCCGCGTTTATCCGCTATCAAATTCAAGAACCCGCCAATCCATGTGCTGCGTAATTCGGGGAAGCCAACACTTTGAAAGACCGATCTGACGGCAATTCGAATGTGAATTCGTTCCAGTTCCACGTCCCTGACGCGGTATTGGATAGAATCCGCGCGCGCGTCGCCAGTTACCCTTGGCATGAGATGCCCGACGACGGTGGCTGGGACTATGGTGCAAACCTCGACTACATGCGCGCGCTTTGTGCCTATTGGGTCGATGGTTTTGACTGGCGTGCCGCCGAAGCGCGGATCAACAGCTTTGCGCAGTTCCGCGCGCCCGTGGATGGCATCGACATGCACTTCATCCACGAACACGGCAGCGGACCCAACCCGATGCCTTTGATGATCAGCCATGGCTGGCCCGGTTCGGTCGCGGAATTTTACGACCTGATCGAACCGCTTGCACACCCGGAACGGTTTGGTGGCAATATTGAGGACGCGTTCACCGTCATCGCACCTTCCCTGCCTGGCTTTGGCTTTTCCGGTCGGCCACCGCGCCCCTACGGACCGCGCAAAATGGCGGGTGTCTTGAACTCCTTGATGACCGAAACACTGGGCTATGACAGTTACCTCGCTCAGGGCGGCGATTGGGGCGGGGCGATTTGTTCGTGGCTGGGCTATGACCATGCGCCCGCCTGCTCTGCGATCCATATCAATGTGCTGACGATGCGTCATCCTGATGGCCCGCAAACCCCCGAGGAATCCGCGTGGGACGCCCAGTTTGATCAGGATCAGATCATGCAAAACGGCTATCGCACGCAACAGGCGACACGGCCCCAGACCCTAAGCTACGCGATGATGGACAGCCCCGTCGGCATCGCCGCTTGGCTGGTTGAGAAGTTCCACGACTGGTCAGACGTGCCTGTCGGCGGCATCGAGCAGGCGCACAGTAAGGACGAACTTCTTACCAACATCATGATCTATATCACCACCGGAACCTTCAATTCCGCTTCGTGGATCTATTACGGGCGGCGCGAAGAAGGCGGGCGCATTCTGTCGCCTGAAGGGCGCCGTGTTGAGGTTCCTACGGGTTGTGCCGTCTTTCCCAAAGAGATGTTGCGCTGGCCGCCCCGTTCCTATGCCGAGCGTATCTACAACATCCAGCATTGGAGCGAGATGCCGCGTGGTGGTCATTTCGCCGCGATGGAGGAACCCCAGATGCTGCTCGACGATATTCGCACATTCGCGCGCACGCTGCGCCGTTAAGATCACCGGAGAAATTCATGACGCTATCGCACGCCGAGTATCAAGCCATCGCCGCCAGGCTAACACCAAACGGGCAAGCCTTTATTGACGGCGCCTTCTGTGACGCCGTTGATGGCGAAACCTTTGAAACGACCAACCCGGCAACGGGCCAGGTGCTGGCGCGCGTTGCCCATTGCAAAGCGGCAGATGTTGACCGCGCCGTGACGGCTGCGCGCCGGGTGTTCAACGCGGGAACCTGGTCTCGGGCAGAGCCAGAGCATCGCAAGGAAATCCTGCTGAAAATCGCCGCTTTGGTACGTGAACACACCCATGAACTGGCGGTACTGGAAAGTCTGGACACAGGGAAAACCATCAACGATTGCATGGATGAGATTGGCGGAGAGGTTCCGAATTTCTTTCAGTGGTACGCAGAACTTGCCGACAAGACTTTTGGCAAAATCGCCCCAACCGGTCCCGGCGCGCTGGCACTGATCACCAAGGAACCCGCAGGCATCGCGGGGGCAGTCCTGCCGTGGAACTTTCCGGTTGTGATGGCCGCCTGGAAAATCGCGCCATCCCTTGCTGTCGGCTGCTCTGCGATCATCAAACCGGCCGAGCAAACCCCGCTTAGCGTCATTCGCTTGGCAGAGTTGATGCAAGAGGCGGGCGTGCCAGACGGGGTGATCAATATCCTTCCGGGTTTCGGTGAAACCGCAGGCCAGGCGATTGGTCTACACAACGACATCGACACTGTGTCCTTCACTGGATCAACCGAAGTGGGCCGTATGTTCATGCGCTATTCCGGTGACAGCAACCTCAAAGGCGTTGGGCTGGAAATGGGCGGCAAAAGCCCGTTTATCGTGCTTGACGACGCAATACTTGACGATGACCTGATCGAACATGCCGCCATGTCGGCGTTTTGGAATGGCGGTCAAAACTGCTCTGCCAATATGCGCCAGCTTATTGCGGCACCCCTGGTAGAGGCGTTTACGGATCGCATTGTCGAGCGGGTGAAGTCCTTCACGCTGGGTGATCCTTTGGACCCGGCCACGGATATTGGATCCATGATCACCAAGGACCACAAGACCATGGTGATGGAGTACATCCAATCAGGTGTCGATGAAGGGGCCAAGATGGTCATGGGCGGTAGCAGCGGCCTGCCGGGATATTTCATCGAACCGACTGTGTTTCAAAACGTTCAGCCCGACATGAAAATCGCACGAGAGGAAATCTTTGGCCCTGTCCTTGGCATCATGCCGTTTGACACGACAGAGCAGGCTTTAGCCGTTGCCAGTGATACGGATTACGGCCTGCATGCTTCGGTCTTCACACAAGATATCGACAAGGCCCTCCACATGGCCCGTTCACTGCCCTGTGGCACCGTCTCGGTTAACGGCTTCTCCGAAGGAGACATCAAAACACCCTTCGGTGGCTACAAACAATCCGGCTCACTCGCCCGCGACAACGGCACAGAGGCCCTGGATCAATACCTTCAGACAAAAACAATCTGGATTCAGACGAGATCTGGATAACGCAAGCCAATCGGTTGCACGTCACTTGCGTTTGGCTATGAACGCAACGCCGCTGATTGACATGGCTGTTTTTGGGTTTCCAATTTTAGCATGATGATCAATCCCCAACATCAAGGTGGTCATTAAGTCGGCGATCTGGCCCCCGAACAAACCGAGTTTTTCAACGACATAAACCGCAAGCGAAAGCTCAAAAACGATCCGAATTTACGACTGTCGCCGTTGGCAGCCCCACAGGATTAATGGGTCATGGCCCTAGATCTTCTCGGTTGGGTTCCCTTCCATTGAAACTTGGAAATCTGACCAGGGGCGCAACTCGAATCCCTGGGGTTGCAGGGCGACTTGGTGCATCCGGTCACAGCGAAAGCTCCGGATATCCTGGCGCAAGTCATCCCAACACATTGCGTACCAGATAGGAGGGTTTAAAGCGTTTCGGCTTGAACCTGAATCGCGAGGGATTCCCTTGAGACCTGATCTGTGATTCATCCTGTTTGGGAGGATGGATCATGTCAGCACCTTTGCCATCTGCGCTTCGGATACGGTTTCAGAGATACATTGAAGAAGGGTTGAGCGGGCGCGCGGCGGCGTTGCGGTTGAAGCTGTCGCCTGCCACAGGCGCGCGGTGGGCGCGTCAGGTGAGGATGAAGGGTCATGCGGAACCTGCCCGGCAGGGACCGCCGCGCGGCAAGGGAAAGCTGGCTCCGCATCGGGAATTCTTTGAGGAGTTGATCGCACAAGACCCTGACATCACGCTCTTTGAGTTGCGTAATGCGCTGGCCGATGCAGAGGGTGTGCGGGTGCATCACTCCTCCATCGCCAACCTTCTGTCCCGGCTCGGCTTCACGTACAAAAAAAGTCGCTGGTCGCAACCGAGCGCCGCCGCGCCAAGGTAAGGCAGCAACGGGCCGACTGGTTCAGATACCGCTCGCCAGCCATTGCGACCTTTCCTGAGCGCGTTGTCTTTATTGACGAAACCGCAGTGAAGACAAACCTCACGCGCCTACGCGGCAGAGCCAAGCGCGGTAAGCGCCTGACGATGGATGCGCTCTTCGGAAGCTGGGGAACCCAAACCTTGATCGCGGGCCTGACCCAAGGCGCGCTGATCGCACCTTGGGTCATCAAGGGAGCGATAGATGGCCCCGCCTTCGCGGCCTACATCCGCGAAGTGCTGGTCCCCGAGATCAACCCCGGCACTGTCGTCATTCTCGACAACCTGGCAACCCACCGGAATAAGGAGGCGACGCAGGCTTTACGCAATCACGGCTGCTGGTTCCTTTACCTGCCACCGTACTCGCCCGACCTGAATCCCATCGAGCAGGCCTTCTCTAAACTGAAAGCCCATTTGCGACGGATCGGGGCCAGGTCCTTTACCCAGGTCTTCGAAGCAATCGGAGCAATCTGCGATCTCTACGACCCAGTAGAATGCTGGAACTACTTTAAGGCCGCCGGATATGTCTCAGGTTAATGTCGAAACGCTTTAGGATGAGGTAATGGACATCAACGTTGCGATTGGTTTTTCTGCCATGCGCGTCGAAATAGGTGATATTTGCTTTCTTCTGAAGCAAAAATGCTTCTTTCAATGGGCCACTCACTTGTTGGGTCGCGGATTCATAGGTGCTCCGTGATATGGCGGACGAAGGTGATCCTGTTCTGATCCGTTCACGAAACTTGTTTATCCGGGCTTGATCGGCATGCGAGAACGACGCCATTAGTTTGCGCCGTATTGACCGCGACTGCCCCATCTGCATGGACTGATCGGCTTGTTCGCTCATGGCGATGCCGACAAGTAAGTCTATTGCTTCTTTGTAGGTGAAAGACACGCGCCCGACACCCCAATGACTGTGAAGCCGCACGCCGCCACCACGGCCCCTGTCCCCCTCGACAGGGACTCCTCTTTCCCGCAAGAGTTCGATATCGCGGTTGATCGTACGGATGCTTACGCCAAGTTCTTCCGCCGCATCACGAAGGATGAGCAACTCATCCGATTTGAGCCGATTGTGTTGAAAAACTCCGTTTTAGGGCCTGAACGATGATTTTTCTTTCCATGCAGCCCGATCCTAAATTTTTGGCGCGGGGGTCGGCCCAAATCGCCTACATGCGCTCACGCGCAGCCATGCGCTGTCTCGTGGTCAAAGCTTTCCGACTATTTCGCTTCATAGGTTTTCGCAAGAAATCCGCGACGCTCTGATTTCGGAGTTTTTCAACACAATCAGCCAACTTTCAAGACGATCCAGTCGATCCAAGCGTGTCAGTGCCTTCATAGAACAAATATGCCATTTATTGTCATATTTGTGAATAGGGTCGGCAGGCAACGATTCATCGGCAAAGGACGATAGGAATGACGCAGCCAGTTATCGAGTTGGCACAGATCAAATTGGCTGACGGGAAAACCGAACAAGAACTGATTTCGGCCGATTGTGTTGAAAAACTCCGAAATCAGAGCGTCGCGGATTTCTTGCGAAAACCTATGAAGCGAAATAGTCGGAAAGCTTTGACCACGAGACAGCGCATGGCTGCGCGTGAGCGCATGTAGGCGATTTGGGCCGACCCCCGCGCCAAAAATTTAGGATCGGGCTGCATGGAAAGAAAAATCATCGTTCAGGCCCTAAAACGGAGTTTTTCAACACAATCGGCCTCTGATGCATTTCAAACAGAATTCCTGGATGCGCAGGATGGATTCTTGTCTCGCAATCTGGTGCGCCGCACAGATGGGACCTATTTGGACATCATCCATTGGGAAAGCCAAGAAAAAGCCGATGCCGTATTTGCCCTGGCCCAAAAACCAGAGGCGGCCGGTCAGTATTTCATGGTGATGCGTTTTGATGCAGAAAGCGACGATGCCGGTGTGGAACATTGCCCGATTGTGAGTTCGTTTGGCGCCTCTTAAAGGGCAAATTTGCGGGTTTGGTGATACGTTTGATAAGACGAAGGGAAACCTCTTGGAACCATTCAAAAATTTGATGTCTGACGATGTGGTGCGCCTAATTGCGTTCCATCTTGGCAGGTCTTTGGAAGGGTTTGATGCGGATACCTTCGTCGCATCGATTACCCCTCGCTTGGCTCCACTTGAGCTTAAGGAACGCGTAAATCTGATCTCAGATCATATGCTGGACGTGCTTCCCAGAAGCACTTTGGATCGTAACAAAATACTTGTGGGAATGCTTGACCCCGACAAACTTGCTAGCGCAAACAAAAGCAGTGATGCCGACGGCATGCGCGGTTGGGGCGTCTGGCCGCTTACCGATGTGGTGGGGCGTTCTGGGCTGGATGCGTTTGATAATTCGTTGGAAACCCTTCGAGAGATCACGATGCGGGGGACGTCAGAGTTTGATGTCCGCCCCTTTATTGCTGCCGATCCGGACCGCGCGCTCAGGACGATGCGTGCATGGGCTGACGACAACAACGAACACGTGCGTCGATTGGCAACTGAAGGCTCCCGACCACGTTTGCCGTGGGGGATGCGATTGCATGCCTTGGTCGCAGATCCAACCAAAACAATTCCTATCCTTGAAACCTTGCGGGATGACCCTTCGGAGTATGTGAGACGCTCGGTGGCGAACCACCTCAATGACATTGCAAAAGACCACCCTGATCTTGTTTCCAAAATTGCCGGCGACTGGATGACGAACGCCTCGAAAAATCGGGAAAAACTAATCCGCCATGCCTGCCGGAGTTTGATCAAGCAGGGACACAGTCAAACTCTGGCCGTGTTTGGCGTTCTGCCGCCAAAAATTGAGTCACTGAAAATCCACGTTCAAACGCCAATTGTCATATTGGGAGAGGCATTGGAGTTTCAATTTACCTGCACTTCTACAGCCACGCGGCCACAAAAGCTCATTATTGATTATGTGATCCATCATCGCAAAGCGAACGACACGGCTGCGCCAAAGGTTTTCAAATGGAAACAGTTGACTTTACAACCAGACGAAACATTGAAGGCAACACGACGGCATCCCATACACCCGATCACGACGCGTAAATATTACGCAGGCGAACATGCCATTTCGCTCAGAATAAATTGGCAGGACTTTGGTTATGATAAATTCGAACTCAGGTTCTAGCGGTTTGGCGGTGCCCCTGGAGTTTTGGATGCTTTACCCCCTACTTTGGAGCATGGCGGCCAACAAGGGGATATGTAAATACAAAAATTGGGGCACCTCAGAAAAAGAAACTGGTGAGTCGCATTGAGTAGTTCAATTGCTTAGACGTGATCTGTGTTTTAACACGCCAGACGCCATTTCCGAAACACTCGACTTAATTCAACGGCTTTAGGCAGGCTGATAGATATTATGCGGTCCGATTTCAGCGACAGATATCACACCGCAAAGACCCATCGTTGTTTCAAACTTGTGAACCACAAATTCCAGCACCTTTTCGACACCGGCTTGCCCGCCGGCGCCCAGGCCAAACAGCACTGCCCGGCCCATCAAGACGCCCTGCGCCCCGCTGGCTAGCGCGCGAAAGACATCCTGTCCGGACGTAAACCCACCGTCCGCGAACACCTCATATTTGCCACCCACTTTGCACGCGATTTCTGGCAAAACTTGAATTGTTCCCGGCGCGCCATCCAACTGGCGGCCGCCATGATTGGAAACGACAATCGCGTCGGCCCCAATTTCGGCGGCAGTTTGCGCATCTTCAGGCGTAACGATGCCTTTCAGGATCAGCTTGCCTTTCCAGCGATCTCTCAGCTTATTCACGTCTTGCCAATCCAGCGAAGGGTCAAATTGTTGGTCGGTCCATTCCGCCAGGCTTTTGCCGTCACCTAGATCCTTCACATGACCTTGCAAGTTCCAATTTTGTTGAAAAACTCCTGCTTGATCGAGGGCTATGGCGCTGATTCAATCCTCTCAACAAGCGGGAGGATCAGCCATGATGGGACCGAGGCAGGAAGCACAGGCGGCGCTGTTCTATGAGTTCTCGCTGGAAGACCATGTCCCGCAAGATCACCTGCTGCGATCGATTGATCGTTTCGTCGATCTGAGCAGCATCCGCGCCCATCTTGCCGATTTCTACAGCCACACCGGTCGTCCTTCGATCGATCCTGAACTGCTGATCCGGATGCTGATCGTCGGTTACTGCTTCGGCATCCGGTCCGAGCGGCGGCTCTGTGAAGAGGTACACTTGAACCTCGCGTACAGGTGGTTTTGTCGGCTCGACCTGGCCGATCGGGTGCCGGATCACTCGACCTTTTCAAAGAACCGGCATGGTCGGTTCCGCGAGAGTGAGCTGCTGCGCCATCTCTTCGAGACCACGGTCGCGCGATGCATCGCCGAAGGTCTCGTCAGCGGTCAGCGCCTGGCCGTCGATGCCAGCTTGATCGAGGCGGATGCCAACAAGCAGTACTCTGCGCCAAAGGAAGAATGGGACATTGCGCGGATCGATGCAGACGCTGCACCCCGCGCGGTCCGCGAGTATCTCGACACTCTGGATGAGGCCGCATTCGGAGCAGCGACACCGGTCGAGCCAAAGTTCACGTCCTATTCCGACCCAGCCAGCCAGTGGACGGCGGCGCGTAAGGGTCCCGCATTTTTTGCCTACTCCGACAACTATCTCATCGATACCGATCATGGTGTCATCGTCGACGTGGAAGCGACACGGTCGATCCGTCAAGCCGAGGTGGGGTCAACCAAGACGATGCTGAAGCGGGCCAAAGAGCGCTTCGATCTTCATCCCGAACGGCTGATCGCCGACACCGCCTACGGATCGGGACCCATGCTCGGATGGCTGGTGGGTGAAAAGATCGCACCGCACATCCCGGTCTTCGACAAAGCCGGGCGCACCGATGGCACCTGGTCCCGAGCTGACTTCGAATGGGATGCCGAGAACAATCAATACATCTGCCCGGAAGGCGAGGCTCTGAAGCAGTTCCGCCGAAACTACTCCGACCCCAATCGCGGCCCAACCGGCAAGGGCGTGGCCAAGTACCAAGCGCTGAAGCACACCTGCCAATCCTGTCCTTCCAAGCCGAAGTGCTGCCCGAATGCCGACGCCCGTAAGATCACCCGTGAGGAACATGAGGACGCTCGCGACATCGCCCGCGCAATCGCCAAAACGCCGCAATACAAGATCTCGGTGAAGCTCCGGAAGAAGGTCGAAATGCTCTTTGCCCACCTCAAGCGCATTCTCGGCCTGGGACGGCTCCGATTACGTGGACCATGCGGCGCAAATGACGAATTCCTGCTCGCCGCCACTGCCCAAAACCTTCGCAAACTGGCAAAGATCTTTCCTGCACCGCAGCAAACGCGCAAAGCCTGATCAGAAAGGCGCTCGCGCTATGTTCAAATCGCTACTTTCTGCGCCCGCAACACGTTGTTTTTCCACAGAATCTTCCCAAAACGGACATTCCGAAATCACAGCATCTCATAACACCAAGCCGGGCGCCGCATGATGTCCAGCAGATTGGTGATCGTTGGCTTGGGCGGCGACGACAATCCGTTGTGGATATCCTTGTTGCATTGGCCCACCATTTGCAGATCCAGCGTCACGACCAGGGTTTCGATGCCAGCTGCTTCAGCACGTTTTATCAGGCGTTCGATGAAATCCCGGTCGCGAATGACGTAAAGCTGAAACCAAAACGGGTTTGAAGCTGTATTGGCAACCTCATCACCCAAATCAAATGGTGCCGAAACCGGTTCAATTCCCAATCCACGAAACCGCCCATTCCACGGGTATGCGGTTCGCCCATGATTTGAGAGCCAGAGATTGCAGTTTGCAAATCCTTGCGGGTCCCACAACACCGATGCCTTGTAATTTTCAGCATGGTTTCCAAGCGTCACATGTCCACTTGCACCCGAAACCATAACTATTTCCTCGGTCTGTCGTGGAAACGGGTGACTGGACAGATCCAAAGGCACACCATCTGCCCAACGCGCGGCTTCAAGCCGTTCAAAAACCTCCCCATTTGGAAGCTGAGAGATGCCAACCTCGGCAACTACGGGGTATGTGTGCACAGCAATGTCGCTGCCCGCTGCCGATTGCCCGGTCCGTAGGCAGCGTCGGGGATTCCTATGACAATGCCCTGAGAGATGCCTATTCGGCGACGCAGTTCGGCAATGTTGCCCTCGCCACGCAGGCCGTCCAGTACGACACTGATCTTCTCTTCCGGCGAATGCTTCTTGCGGGTCTCCCGCTTTAAATCTTTGACGACTTAAATAAATGAAGTATCAGCCAATTTTGTTGAAAAACTCCTGCTTGATCGAGGGCTATGGCGCTGATTCAATCCTCTCAACAAGCGGGAGGATCAGCCATGATGGGACCGAGGCAGGAAGCACAGGCGGCGCTGTTCTATGAGTTCTCGCTGGAAGACCATGTCCCGCAAGATCACCTGCTGCGATCGATTGATCGTTTCGTCGATCTGAGCAGCATCCGCGCCCATCTTGCCGATTTCTACAGCCACACCGGTCGTCCTTCGATCGATCCTGAACTGCTGATCCGGATGCTGATCGTCGGTTACTGCTTCGGCATCCGGTCCGAGCGGCGGCTCTGTGAAGAGGTACACTTGAACCTCGCGTACAGGTGGTTTTGTCGGCTCGACCTGGCCGATCGGGTGCCGGATCACTCGACCTTTTCAAAGAACCGGCATGGTCGGTTCCGCGAGAGTGAGCTGCTGCGCCATCTCTTCGAGACCACGGTCGCGCGATGCATCGCCGAAGGTCTCGTCAGCGGTCAGCGCCTGGCCGTCGATGCCAGCTTGATCGAGGCGGATGCCAACAAGCAGTACTCTGCGCCAAAGGAAGAATGGGACATTGCGCGGATCGATGCAGACGCTGCACCCCGCGCGGTCCGCGAGTATCTCGACACTCTGGATGAGGCCGCATTCGGAGCAGCGACACCGGTCGAGCCAAAGTTCACGTCCTATTCCGACCCAGCCAGCCAGTGGACGGCGGCGCGTAAGGGTCCCGCATTTTTTGCCTACTCCGACAACTATCTCATCGATACCGATCATGGTGTCATCGTCGACGTGGAAGCGACACGGTCGATCCGTCAAGCCGAGGTGGGGTCAACCAAGACGATGCTGAAGCGGGCCAAAGAGCGCTTCGATCTTCATCCCGAACGGCTGATCGCCGACACCGCCTACGGATCGGGACCCATGCTCGGATGGCTGGTGGGTGAAAAGATCGCACCGCACATCCCGGTCTTCGACAAAGCCGGGCGCACCGATGGCACCTGGTCCCGAGCTGACTTCGAATGGGATGCCGAGAACAATCAATACATCTGCCCGGAAGGCGAGGCTCTGAAGCAGTTCCGCCGAAACTACTCCGACCCCAATCGCGGCCCAACCGGCAAGGGCGTGGCCAAGTACCAAGCGCTGAAGCACACCTGCCAATCCTGTCCTTCCAAGCCGAAGTGCTGCCCGAATGCCGACGCCCGTAAGATCACCCGTGAGGAACATGAGGACGCTCGCGACATCGCCCGCGCAATCGCCAAAACGCCGCAATACAAGATCTCGGTGAAGCTCCGGAAGAAGGTCGAAATGCTCTTTGCCCACCTCAAGCGCATTCTCGGCCTGGGACGGCTCCGATTACGTGGACCATGCGGCGCAAATGACGAATTCCTGCTCGCCGCCACTGCCCAAAACCTTCGCAAACTGGCAAAGATCTTTCCTGCACCGCAGCAAACGCGCAAAGCCTGATCAGAAAGGCGCTCGCGCTATGTTCAAATCGCTACTTTCTGCGCCAGCAACACGTTGTTTTTCCACAGAATCAGCCCAAAGAATGATTTTTTCATAATCTACCGTAAATGTCCTGATCGCCAATTCCTCGCTTGCCCATCGATGGTATTGGCACTCATCCTCACATCGAAGAACTAGGCTGCACGACACTTGCGGAACAGAACCCTCAACCACACATACGCCGCCTCACCCAATTCATGACGCGGCGCCAATTCGGCTTTCAAATACGCGGGATCACAAGCACTCACAAATCAGGTTTGCAGTTGAACTGATTCTCTGGCACGAAATGCCAAGAATTTTCAGGGGTGCTCGAAATGAACGACAATTCGGAATCCCTCGATCCTGACGATTGGGAAGGTGTCAGAAAGCTCACGCACCGGATTGCCGACGATGCGGTCGACCATTTGCGGCAAGTTCGTGAACGCCCCGCATGGCGCCCCATGCCCGACGATATTCGCGCCAGGTTTCAATCCGGTCTGCCCGAAGATCCCATGCCGCTGGATCAGGTCTATGATGAATACCGCCAATCCGTTGGCGCCTATCCCATGGGCAATGTCCATCCCAGGTTCTGGGGGTGGTATATGGGGGCCAGCAACTTCACCGGGGCCTTGGCGGATTTCCTTGCGGCGGTGGAAGGCAGCAACCTGGGTGGCGGCAACACAGGGGCCGCGCAGGTCGAACAACAGGTCATCGAATGGCTGAAGGAGATCGTCGGATTCCCGAAAGGTGCCAGCGGCACCCTGACCAGCGGCGGGTCGATGGCCAATCTTGTGGCACATACGGTCACCCGCAATCTGGCTGCGGGCTTTGACGTTCGCAAGGAAGGCATTGCGGGGCTGAAAAAGCCGATGCGGTTTTATGCCTCGGATCAGGTGCATAGCTGTCACCAGAAAGCGCTGGAAACTCTGGGCCTGGGCGCGAATGCGCTGGTCGAGGTTGAAAGCGATGATCGTCAGCGTATGCGGATTGACGCGTTAGCGGCGGCAATCGCGCAGGACCGGGCGAACGGGAAGCAGCCGGTCTGCGTAATCGGGACTGCCGGCACCACGAACACTGGGGCGATTGATGACCTGAACGCCATCGCCGATCTTTGCGATCGGGAAGGTATCTGGTTCCACGTCGACGGGTGCATCGGCGGCTTCTTGCGCCTTACCTCACAGCACGCCCATCTGGTCGCCGGGATCGAACGCGCGGGCTCGGTCGCGGTTGATCCCCACAAATGGCTCCACACACCGTTCGAGGCCGGCGCCGTCCTGATCAAGGACCCAGAGGCGCATTTTTCGACGTTCGAAATGCACGGCCCCTATTTGCAACTTCAGGAACGCGGGATGATCGCGGGCAAGTTCCTGGCCGATTATGGCCTGGAGCTTAGCCGGGGCTTCCGCGCGCTGAAGATCTGGATGGCATTCAAGGAACACGGCGCGGCAAAATTCGGACGGCTTATTTCGCAGGATATTGGCCACGCGCGCTATATGGCCGCGCAGGTTGAGGCGCATCCGCAACTGGAACTGGTCGCGCCGGTGGACCTCAACATCGTTTGTTTCCGCCATATTGCTGCGGATGAGGTGGCTGCAAAATCCCTGAACACCGAAATCATGCTGCGAATTCAGGAACGCGGTTCGGCTGTGCCATCGGACACAACAATTCAGGGCAAACATGGCCTGCGTTGCGCCTTCAACAACCACCGGACCCGTCGCGAGGATATTGACGAATTCCTGGCCGACGTCCCACGCATCGCCGAAGAGATTCTGCAAGAAAATGGCGGTTAGGGCCGGGAAACCCGAGGAACAGTAAGGTTCGGAATGAACAGTCGTCGAAGATGAATGGCCCGGTTGATTTTGCGTGACCGGCAAATCTGCGGGTTCCGTGGCCGTGACGCTCAATTAATTTAATTATTTATTTACAACTAGTTAAGAGAAAATTTTTGACCCTATCGCGATTTTCCTCCGCGATCTGAGAATAGATTTCAGCCCTGACGCGTAATCCTGGCAAGAGCGGCGATTGATGCTGCTCGGGACATCAGAAAAGGAATTCGGAAATGAAACTCATCGCGGCGATCACGCTTGCCACATTTGTTGCCGGTTGCGAACAGGCTTATGCGGAATCCGGCTATTACGGGACATACGAAGACGACGCTGTCGTCACTTTGGCCGCAGCCCACGGCCCGTTGACCGGCGAAAACGGTATGACGCTTTACACTTTCGACAATGACAGCGACGGAAAATCAGTCTGCAACGGCGATTGCGCCGTAAACTGGCCGCCCTATCTGGCTGCCGAGGGGGCGACCGCCCCGGGTGATGGTTTCGCGGCCATCAAGCGCGACGACGGCACGATGCAATGGGCCAAGGATGGCGCGCCGCTTTATTTCTGGGCCGCTGACCAGGCACCCGGCGACACGACCGGCGACGGCGTCGGTGGTGTTTGGCACATCGCCCGCTGATCGAAGTTGCCCCCGTGTCGGTTGCTGTCCCAATTGCGACACGGGCAATGCCATGCGGTGCCCCCCCGCCGCTTGGCGCAAACCCTATCCCGAAAAACCTGTCAAAACCGCGCAAAAACAACTATGAACCAAGGCCCAAACCCGACCGGATTGATGCGCAAAGCATGACGCCTGATCAGTTCAAGAACCAGATGATAGGATTGTTGCCGCGCCTGCGCCGTTTCGCGCTAAGCCTGACGCGGTCCGGGCCGGACGCCGATGATCTGTTGCAGGACGCCTGCACAGCTGCCCTGGCAAAATGGCACCAATACGATCCGTCGCAACCCTTTGACCGCTGGATGTTCCGCGTTCTTCGCAACCTTTGGATGAGCAAATTGCGCAAGCGGAAAGTCCGCCACGGAGAGGGCCAGGTTGATGCACATGACAGCGCAGAATTGCGCGCGCCGGGTGACCCGGATGATCAGATGACCGCCAGACAGGTCAGACAGAAGGTCGCCGATCTTGAGAGCGATCTGTCCCAGCCGATGCTGCTGGTTTGCGCCGAAGGCTATAGCTATCGCGAGGCGGCGGACCTGCTGGGCGTTCCCATCGGAACCGTGATGAGCCGCATTCACCGGGCGCGCAAACAGTTGGTATCAAGTTTATCGTCAGAAGTTGTAGGCCAGACATGAACGAATTCTCAGAACAGCTGAGCGCCTATCTGGACGGCGAGTTGGATGAAAAAGCCGCCGAAGCGGTCGAGGCGCGCCTGGCCGATGATCCGCAGGCTCAGGCGCAGCTTGATGCCCTGATGCAGGCAGATGCCTTTGCGCGGGAAGAATTCTCGACCCAGCTTGATGAGCCTGTGCCGTTTGCCCTGGCCCAGCAGATCAAAACCACGCAAATACAAACCCAGCCGCCGCGGTCGCGACCGGTCTGGGGCGCGCTGGCTGCGGGTCTTGTCCTGGTCGCCATCGGCGGGTTTGGCGGATACGCATACAAGGGCGCGGTCACGCCGATCCAAACTGCGGGATGGCTGGCCGATATCGCGGATTACCATGCGGTTTATGCCAGCGAAGTGCGGCATCTGGTCGAAGTGGGCGCGGATGAATCCGACCACATCGAAACTTGGCTGGGAAACACCGTCGGGGCGCGCTTTGATATTCCGGATCTGACGTCCTTTGGCCTGACGTTTCAGGGCGGTCGTTTACTGGTCGCAAATGCCAAACCGGTGGCGCAGCTGATGTATCTGGATGCTGACGGCGCGGTCGTGGCCCTGTGTCTGCAACGCAGCGCCAAATCCCCGCAGGGCGCGCCCGAATTCAAGGAACAGCAGATCAACGGTTTCGACTTCATCTCGTGGAGTGCGAATGGCGCGGATTATGTCGTCATCGGCCCCATGGATCAGGAAAACCTGAACGCCGTTGCAGAAAGGGCCGCGTTAGAAGTTTAATACCCGCCCGAAACGACGCGCTAAAGCGTTTCGGCTTGAACCTGAATCGCGAGGGATTCCCTTGAGACCTGATCTGTGATTCATCCTGTTTGGGAGGATGGATCATGTCAGCACCTTTGCCATCTGCGCTTCGGATACGGTTTCAGAGATACATTGAAGAAGGGTTGAGCGGGCGCGCGGCGGCGTTGCGGTTGAAGCTGTCGCCTGCCACAGGCGCGCGGTGGGCGCGTCAGGTGAGGATGAAGGGTCATGCGGAACCTGCCCGGCAGGGACCGCCGCGCGGCAAGGGAAAGCTGGCTCCGCATCGGGAATTCTTTGAGGAGTTGATCGCACAAGACCCTGACATCACGCTCTTTGAGTTGCGTAATGCGCTGGCCGATGCAGAGGGTGTGCGGGTGCATCACTCCTCCATCGCCAACCTTCTGTCCCGGCTCGGCTTCACGTACAAAAAAAGTCGCTGGTCGCCACCGAGCGCCGCCGCGCCAAGGTAAGGCAGCAACGGGCCGACTGGTTCAGATACCGCTCGCCAGCCATTGCGACCTTTCCTGAGCGCGTTGTCTTTATTGACGAAACCGCAGTGAAGACAAACCTCACGCGCCTACGCGGCAGAGCCAAGCGCGGTAAGCGCCTGACGATGGATGCGCCCTTCGGAAGCTGGGGAACCCAAACCTTGATCGCGGGCCTGACCCAAGGCGCGCTGATCGCACCTTGGGTCATCAAGGGAGCGATAGATGGCCCCGCCTTCGCGGCCTACATCCGCGAAGTGCTGGTCCCCGAGATCAACCCCGGCACTGTCGTCATTCTCGACAACCTGGCAACCCACCGGAATAAGGAGGCGACGCAGGCTTTACGCAATCACGGCTGCTGGTTCCTTTACCTGCCACCGTACTCGCCCGACCTGAATCCCATCGAGCAGGCCTTCTCTAAACTGAAAGCCCATTTGCGACGGATCGGGGCCAGGTCCTTTACCCAGGTCTTCGAAGCAATCGGAGCAATCTGCGATCTCTACGACCCAGTAGAATGCTGGAACTACTTTAAGGCCGCCGGATATGTCTCAGGTTAATGTCGAAACGCTTTAGGGGTCGGCGCCCTACCCGCGCCAATCCATGACCACCTTACCCGCCTGCCCCGAAATCATCGCGGCGAAACCGTCTTCGAAGTCATCAATCGGGATGCGATGGGTGATCAGGTCGGTCAAATCCAGCCCGGACTGCACCAGCGCGATCATTTTGTACCATGTCTCGAATATCTCACGCCCGTAAATCCCCTTGACGGTCAGCATCTTGAAGATGACCTCGTTCCAGTCCACGGCGAATTCGGTCGGCGCGATGCCCAACAACGCGATCTTGCCGCCGTTGTTCATCCGGCTGATCATCTGACGCATCGCAGCCGAGGCGCCCGACATTTCAAGCCCGACATCGAAGCCTTCGGTCATGCCGATATCGTTCATCACATCAAGCAGCGTGTCCTGCGACACATCCACAACGTGCTGCACGCCCAGCGCCCGTGCAAGGTTCAGCCGATAGGGTGCAATGTCGGTGATCACCACTTTGCGTGCACCCACCATCTGCGCCACCAGCGCGCCCATGATGCCAATCGGGCCTGCGCCGGTGACCAACACGTCCTCGCCCACAAGGTCAAAGGACAGCGCCGTGTGGACCGCATTGCCCAGCGGATCGAAGATCGCTGCAATCTCATCCGAGATATCTTCGGGGATCGGCACCACGTTGGCCTCGGGAATACAGATGTATTCGGCAAAAGACCCCGGCCGGTTCACGCCCACGCCCATTGTGTCGCGGCACAGGTGACCGCGCCCGGCGCGGCAGTTGCGGCACAATCCGCATGTGACGTGGCCTTCGCCCGAAACGCGCTGTCCGATTTCGAACTTGAATGCTGCCTTGCCGCAATCGACGATTTCCCCGCAGAATTCATGGCCCACGACCATCGGCACCGGAACTGTTCGCGCCGACCATTCGTCCCATTTCCAGATGTGCACATCGGTGCCGCAGATCGCCGATTTCCTGACTTTGATCAGAACCTCATCCGGGCCGGGTTCAGGCACCGGAACGTGCTCCATCCAAAGGCCGGGCTCGGGCCGGGCTTTGACCAGCGCTTTCATCTGATTGCTCATGTCAAATGATCCCCATATCGCCGCCCACCCTGATAAACGCATCAATGGCCCGGTCCAGTTCTTCACGCGAATGCGCCGCCGATATCTGGGTGCGAATGCGGTCCTGGCCGCGCGGCACCACCGGAAAGCTGAACGGCGCAACATAGACACCCTGTTCGTCCAGTCGCGCCGCCATGTCCTGCGCCAGTTTCGGGTCGCGCAGCATCACCGGGATGATCGGATGCTCACCCGGCAAAAGATCGAAGCCCGCCGCCGTCATCCGGTCGCGAAACCGGGCCGCGTTATCCATCAGCCGGTCACGGCGCGCGGTCGACGCCTCGATCATATCCAGAACTTTAATCGAGGTCTGCGCGATCACCGGCGCCAGCGTGTTGGAAAACAGATACGGGCGCGAGCGTTGGCGCAGCCAGTCCACAACCTCGGCCTTGCCCGAGGTATAGCCACCCGAAGCGCCGCCAAGCGCCTTGCCCAGGGTGCCGGTGACGATATCCACACGGCCCATGACATTACAATGTTCGATGCTACCACGCCCGGTTTTCCCGACAAACCCGACCGCGTGACTGTCATCCACCATGACCATGGCGCCATAGCTTTCAGCCAGATCACAGATCTCACCCAGCTTGGCGAAATACCCATCCATCGAGAATACGCCATCGGTCGCAATCAGTTTGAAACGACACCCCTGCGCCGCCTGCAACTGTGCCTCAAGATCGGCCATGTCGGAATTGGCATAGCGATACCGCTTGGCCTTGCACAGCCGCACCCCGTCAATGATCGAGGCATGGTTCAGCGCGTCCGAAATCACCGCATCCTCGGGCCCAAGGATCGTTTCAAACAGCCCGGTGTTTGCATCAAAGCAACTGGAATAGAGGATCGTATCTTCGAAACCCAGAAAGCTGGAAATACGTGCTTCCAACGCCTTATGCTCTTCCTGGGTGCCGCATATAAAGCGCACGGACGACATGCCATAGCCATATCGCGCCAAAGCCGCGCGTGCGGTTTCAATTAGGTCGGGGTCATCGGACAGGCCCAGATAGTTATTGGCGCACAGGTTGATCACCTGTTTGCCCGAGGCCAGCGTGACAGTGCCCGACTGTTTGAAAGAAATCACCCGCTCGGCCTTGTAAAGCCCGGTATTTTTCAACTCGCCCAGTGCGTCGTTCATGTGGTCAATGAAGGATTGCGTCATTGGAAGCCTCTGAATAATTGGGCCGGTACTGACCGCCAATGGATCAAATTCCGGTGGATGGGCGGGATTGGCATCATCTGCTGGATCATGGCTGACGTTCCGAGGGTCGGTGTGCCTGTGACCTATACTGCCGCCCGGCCCGGTTGCGCAATCTGCCCGGCTGTCGGATCGCGCCGTTGCATCTGTACGCGGTCAGCCGGTCATGCGGACGATCCGGTATCCGGTAGCTATCGCAGGCATCGCGGCTTGTGCGATCAGACCAGTCTGCCACGTGCTGCGACGGGGATCACCCGTTCAATCGCCTCGCCGCGCACCGCGACCAGTTGATCCACCATATTGACGGCGACACAGACGTGGTTGGGGATCACGCGCACGATCTCTCCCACTTCCGGTTTGTCGTTGCATTTCGCCAGGTCGAGGAACCCGTGTTCTTCGGCGAATTTGTGGATACGTGCGTTCGGATGCTCAACAATCCGGCCGAAGCCCTCCAGCCCGACGGTATCTGACGTCAGGGTTTTTGAGCCCGCATCCAGTATACCGCGATCCGCCCCGCCGCGCGAAACGACGCTGGTAAAGACCTGAAATGCGCAGTCATCGAGTGTCGCAAACCCAGCGTCGACCATCATCAGGTCATTGAAAATGCAGGTTCCAGCGCGATGTTCGGTTGTGCCTGTCAGCTTACCGATATGGGCGAAATTCGGCGTGCCCCCGGTCGAGACGATGTCGGCCTTCATGCCAAGTTCGGCCAGCCCCGACACCATTTCGTCGTGGAACGCTTGGGTTCTGGGCCAGCCGTCCAGCTACGGATAATAAAGCAGCCCCGCAAAGCCCAGCCAGGGATCATCCCGGATAATACGGGCCAGCGCCAGCGCTTCACCCGGGGTTTCCACCCCGGCACGCAGCTGCCCGGTTTCGATTTCAATCAGAACATCCAGCGGGCGGTCGGCATCCTGTGCGGCGCGGGCATAGGCCGCCAGTGACACCGGGTTGTCGGCGCAAACCTTCAGCGGCACGCGCCGTTGCAGCGCGGCCAGCGTTCCCGACCGCGCCGCACCCAGCAGATTCGTTGCAATCACGATATCGGTGATACCCGCATCGGCCATGACCTGCGCCTCGCCCAGTTTCTGGCAGGTGATCCCGCGCGCCCCGGCATCAATCTGCATCTGCGCCAGCAATGGCGATTTATGCGTCTTGATGTGGGGGCGATTGGCCACCCCGGCGTCGTCACACAGTTTCTGGGCACGGGCGATGTTGCGTTCGACAACGTCCATATCAATGACGGGACAGGGTGTTCCGAAGATTTCGATGATCGCCGTTTTCAGCCCGCGCTTCGCATTGTCCATCGTTCACATCCCCGTAGATATCTGCCCCGGCAGCCAACGTGGCGGCATCCGGTTTCCACCATTCCCCCGCCCCTGCGATCACTGCTACGGGATCGCGGTGCTGCGACATGCCGGGCAAACCGACGCTGTCCCATTCAGGCCCGCTGTTCAAGAACCGATTTGGCGAAACGTCTGCGCAGAACGCAGCTACCCTGCGACCGTCATTTCATGGATCACCGCCGAGGTGATCATCCCTTCAGTCCTGCCCTGAAAAGTCTTCAGACAGGGCGCGACCATGTGGTCTTGCCAAAGTGGCCTGTTCGTCCAGGTTTCGTAGATCATGAAGTGGCCGGGGTCGTCGTTATCCTGGTGCAGAACATAGGTGATGCAACCGTCCTCGGTCCTCGTCCCGGCGACCAGATCATCGAAGTGCGGCTTGATGTCAGCCACATGGGCCGGATCAACCTGAATGTGGGCCACGATTGTCAGTTCTGCCATGCTGTCGCCTACCTTGCCGCCCAGATCAGACCACGCCGCACGATCTCGGTCACCTGCGGCACTTTGAGATCATCCAGAGTATGCCCGATTGAGCAATAGAAAACCCGCCCCTGGTCCCAACGGCGCGTCCAGACCACCGGGATTGTGGCACCTTCAATCCACCACAGATGCTCGCCCGAAAACGTCGTGGTCGCCAGCACGTCGTTGGAGGGATCGACCAGCATGTAATATTGCTCGGACAGCAGCCGGAAACTATCGATGCCTGCGACAATCTCATGGTCGGGCGCTGTGATGGTCACATCATAGTCGATGAAATCATCCGATGGCACAGGATTGTCCGGCCACCCCGGCGGATGCGCGACAAACTGGCCGCCGATCAGGAAGTGATAGGTCGGGCGGTCACGAAATGCGTCACCCATATGCCCATGCCAGCCGCCAATACCGCAACCGGCGGCGATAAGCTTCAGCAGGCCATCCTCTTCCGGCTTCGTCATATTGCCGAATTCCGGCCGATGGGCCGAACGGGCCGAGGACCAGATCGGCACGATCAGATCAACATCGGCAAGGCTGTCCGGGTCCGCAAGCGGGGCCAGCGTGTCATAGACATCGACGGCGAACCCCTCGGCCCGCAGAAGGTCAGCGCACCAATCGGCAAAGGCGCTGGGGTCGTGGCCTTCCCAGCCACCGGCAAAAAGGGCTGCTTTCTTCATGGCTTGGTCTTTCGCATGTAATTCAGGATGGCGGCCATGTCCCGTTCGGAAAACCCGTTCTGCATGGCCTGTGACAGAACCGACTGGGTGACGGCGGATTGAGGCATGGCGACGTTCTGCGCGGCGGCCAAGTCGGCTGTGACACGCATATCCTTGTGCGCCAGGGCAACGGTAAACGTCACATCATGGCCAGCTTCGTCGAGGTACAGGGGTCGGCGATACTTCAGCATTGGCGCGCAGGCGGCCGAGGCTTCGATGACGTCAAATGCCTGATCTGCGGCGATGCCATTTGCCTCGGCCAGGGTCTGATTGATGCCGTGGAGCATGGCGTTGACGGCCAGTTTCATGACAGCACCGGCGCCGGTTCGGCCCAGTGCGATCGTCTGGCGACCCATTGTATCGAACAGCGGTGCAAATTGCGTCGCCTCATCCTGCGTGCAGCCCGCCATGATCAGCAATTGCGCGTCCAACGCCGCCTGCGTCGCGCCCGAAACCGGGGCGTCGATGACTGTGACCCCCTGCGGGGCCGCTGCGGCAAGCCGGTGAATGTGATCCGGGCTCATCGTGCCCATTTCGATGCAGGTTTTTGCGCGCCCGCCCTGAAACAGGCCATCGGGGCCGAAATGCACATCCCCCGACGCTGCATCATCGGCCAGCATGGTGACAACGACATCGACATTGTCGGCCAATGCATGCGGCGTTTCTGCGTGGGTGCCGCCCAGCGCATCCGCCAGATCCTGTGCTGCCTGCGCGGACCGGTTCCAAAGCACAAGGTCATGGCCCGCGTGCGCGATGTTGCGCGCCATGGGCCGGCCCATGCGGCCAAGACCGGCAAAGCCAACCCGCATCACGCGACCTTTTCGGGGCTGATGCCCGAAATCGCCTGCACCAGGGAATCCTCGGTCACTTCCTGCGCAGTGAACTCACGCATGATCCGGCCATGGAACATCGCGATAACACGATCTGAAACCCGCAAAACCTCGGGCATTTCCGAGCTGATGACGATCACCGCATAGCCCTGGGATGCCAGATCCCGGATCAAGTTGTGGATTTCGGATTTTGACCCAACGTCGATACCGCGGATCGGTTCGTCGACAATCAGTAGCTTTGGCTGCATCGACAGCCATTTTCCGATGACGATCTTCTGCTGATTGCCCCCGGACAGATTGCCCGCCTGCTGTTTCCAGCTTGGTGTCTTGATTTCCAGCTTGTCGTGATAGGTGTCGAAAATCGCCATCTCTTTGCTGCCATCAACAAAGGGACCCCGCGTCAGGGCGCCGACCTGCGGCAGCGTCATGTTATCGCGGCAGCTCATGCCGAGGACCAGGCCCTGTTCCTTGCGATCTTCGGGGACCAGCGAGATGCCGTGGGTGATCGCGTCGATTGGGGAGTTTATCCGCACCTCCTCGCCCAGGATGCGGATGCTTCCCGCCGATGCAGTGCGCAGGCCGAACAGGGTTTCGGCAATCTCGGTTCGTCCGGCACCAACAAGGCCATAGAAACCAACCACCTCGCCGCTGTGGACGCGGAACGAGACGTCCTGGAACAGCGACCCGCAGGACAGGCCCTGTGCTTCCAACACCACCTCACCCACTTCTACCGGGTCCAGATTGTGCGACAGATCAAGGCTGCGCCCGATCATCAGTCGCGTCACCTCATCCTCATTCGTGTCCGCCGTAATCAGAGAGCCGCGGTAAGCACCGTCGCGCAGCACCGATATGCGATCCGAAATGGTAAATATCTCGTCCATACGATGAGAGATATAGACAATCCCGACGCCCTGATCGCGAAGCCCGTTGATGATGTCGAACAGAACAACCTTTTCGGCATCGGTTAGGGATGCGGTCGGTTCATCAAAAATCACCGCCTTCGCCTCGACCGTCAGGGCGCGGGCAATCTCGACCATTTGTTTGTTGGCGATGGACAGGCTGCCAACACGCGTTTGCGGGGTAAATCCGCAATTCAGCCGGTCCAGAATTGCCGCCGATTTGCGATACAGGGTCGCCCAGTCAACGCGGCCAAAGCTTCGCTTGGGCAATTCGCCCAGATAGATGTTTTCGGCGACGCTCAGCTCATCAGCAAGGCTGAGTTCCTGATGGATGAACACCACGCCTTTTGATTTCGCATCCAGCGGCGAAGCCATGCGCGCCGGACCCTCTTCAATGAAAATCTGGCCCTCGTCAGGCTGGTAAATACCACCCAGCACTTTCATCAGCGTCGATTTCCCGGCGCCGTTTTCGCCAAGCAGGGCGTGAACCTCACCCGGGAGGACTTCAAACGAAACGCCATCCAGCGCCCGCACGCCAGGAAAAGTCTTGACGATATCTTGCAGTCTGAGCGCCGGAGCTGTCATACCTTCAACGCCTCCTTACCTTTGCGGTTAAGCTGTTGGTCCAGAAACAAAACAGCAATCAGGATCAGGCCGATCACAAGGTTCACCATGGCCGTATCCGCACCGATATGCCCAAGCCCCTTGCGCAATAACTGGATCGCGATGACCCCGCCGAAGGTCGAGATCACCGAGCCGCTGCCGCCGGTCAGTTTGGTCCCGCCCAGCACCACGGCTGTGATCACCCAGAGTTCATAGAGCGTGCCATCGTTTGGATTGACCGAACCGCTGGCCGAATAAAACACCACCGAAGACAGCGCCGCCAGGAACCCGATCAGCACGAAGTTCCAGACCATATGCGGCCCCACCCTGATGCCCGCGTTCACCGCAGCTTCGCGATTGTCACCGACGGCATAGGCGTTCCGGCCATGCACCGTGCGCGTCATCAACAGCCAGATCAGGATGGCGCAGACAACAAAGATGATCGTGGGAACCTCGACCCCCAGCAAATCCACCTCGATCATGTCCACAAGGGTCCAGTTCAGGTGCGAGGTCGGGTTTTCGCCATTGTACATGAAGACCAGCCCGCGAAACCCAAGCATCGAGCCCAGCGTCACGATGAAGGCGTCAACGCCGGTTTTCCAGACGATCAGACCGTTGATCAGGCCCAGAAACATCCCCGTCATCAATGCCAGCAGCCAGGCCACCGGAATGACCCAGTCGCCCAATCCGGCAAAGATCGGCCAGGTCATGCTGTCCAGCATCACAATTGCGCAAAGGGCAAAGGTCGCACCGACAGACAGGTCGATGTTTCCGTTGATCATGATGATCGTCATGCCCAGCGCGATGATGCCAATCGGGGCGGACTGCTTGAACAGCAGCAGCATGTTGTCCCAATCCATGAAGGCCTTGTCCGACAGGGACAAAAACTCACCAGCGATGGAAAAGAACACCAGCTCCAGCACGATAAAGCCCCAGATCGCGCCGCGGGCCATGAACGACCTGAATTTTTCCGTGTTCATTTGCCCCACCCCTCCCTCAAGCAATCGGCGACCAGAGGCGACCGCGCTTGGCCGCAACATCCAGCCAGACCGCCAGAACGATGATGACCCAGGTCACAACGTACTGGACATAGAATTGCAGCCCGACCAGCAGCAGGCCGTTCTGGATGAAGCCAAGGATCAGTACGCCGATCACGGTCTTGAAGACTGTGCCTGACCCGCCCAGCAGGGATGCGCCGCCAAGAATGACCGCCGCCAGCACGTCAAGTTCCAGCCCCTGCCCAACGGTGTTCTGGCTGCCCAGGGACCGGCTGGCCTGCAAAAGACCGGCCATGGCAACGCAAAACGACGAGATCACGTAGGTCAGGAACACGACGCGCGCCCTGGGTATCCCGGAAAAGGTGGACGCCACACCATTGCCGCCAACCGCATAGACTTTGCGCCCGAATGCCGTCCGCGCCAGCAGGATCGCAAGGATCACCGCAAGTGTGCCGAAGATGATCACCGGCACCGGCACGCCAAAGATTGCCCCCTGCCCGAAGACGGAAAACCACGTCCCCTCCTTATCGATGATGTCCATATTCTTGCCGCCCGAATAGGTCAGCGTCAGACCGTGGATCGCCGATAACATGCCCAACGTCACGATCAGCGAATTCAGCTTCAGATACCCCACCAGGAACCCGATCAGCGCGCCCAGCGCCATGGTCATCGCGAACATCACCGGGATCGCCATCGCCGGGCCGAGCTTGTCATGCAAATCGAGCACCACGATTGTCGAAAACGACATCATCGAGCCGACGGACAAGTCCAGATTGCCGCTGATGACCACAAAGGTCACGCCCAGCGCAATAACCCCCAGAATCGCAGAAGACCGGATCACGCCCAGCACATTGTCGGGGCTTAGAAACCGTTGATTTGCAATGGTGAATCCGATCATGAACAGTAGGAACGCGATCAGAATCCCGTTTTGCGCCAACAACGTCCCGATCGCCTTTTTGCGATCCTGCGGTGTGGCTGCGGCCCCATCAGACAAGTGTCATCCCCCCATCAATCATCACGATCTGTCCGGTCATATAGTCGCTGTCCGCAGAGGCCAGAAATGTCGTCGTACCGGTGATATCCGAAGGCTGGGCAACACGGCCTTTCAGGTTCTCGGCCGAGAATTCCTCCATCGCCTGACCGGGCCTCTGCGAGGCGCCGATATCCATCAGATCGCGATCTACTTCTTCCCACATCTCGGTATCTACCACACCGGGCGCGAAGCCGGTCACGGTTATGTTGTGCTTTGCCAGGTCGCGCGACGCGGATTGGGTCAGCGATACGACGGCGAATTTTGACGCGCAGTATGGGGCAACATTGTCAAACCCCTGACGGCTGGCGATCGAGGCGGTGTTGATGATCTTGCCGCCGGTGCCTTGGGCGATCATCCGCCGCGCGGCTTCCTGACAGCCGATCAGAACGCCAAGGCCGTTGATATCCATGATGAATTTCCAGTTCTCCTCGGTCACGTCGAGGAAGTTCATCGGCTTGTTCACGCCCGCATTGTTGAATTTCACATCCAGCTTGCCAAAGGCCGCAACCGTTTCTGCGATCATGCCGCGGACCTGTTCGCGGTTGGTGACGTCAACCGTACACCCCAAAATCCCTCCGCCATTTGCTGCGGCCAATTCCGCATTTGCCGCAACAACTTCGGTGATCTTTTCAGCATTGATATCGGCAAAGCAGACATCGGCCCCGTGGGCCAGCAGGTCTTCCCCGATTGCGCGGCCTATGCCCTGTGCCGCACCTGTGACGATACATGACCGTCCGCTTAACCGTCCCATCGCGTTCCCCTTGGTAAAAAACAGCGGGCAGGCCACATGGGCCCACCCGCCATCGGGAGAACCCTTAGAATACCGGCTTGGTATACTCGGACTGGTTGTCCTGGGTGATCTTCGGCGTGTCGAAGTAGTTCAGGAAGGGAACTTCTTCGCCGTTGAGAACATCAATCGCCGTCTTCAGCGCCGCTTCGGCATCGTCAACCGGGGACTGATAGATTGATCCCCAGTATTCGCCACGCTCCATGGCCTCATAACCAACCGCAAAGTTGGTTGCGCCCACAAAGATGATACCGTCACGACCCGCCGCCTTGGCCGCATTCAGCGCGCCAACGCCCATGTTGTCATCACCGGAATATACGCCGTCGATGTCATCATATTTGACAAGGAAAGCCTCCATCACGGTTTGCGACTTCTCGCGGTTCCAGTCGCCTGGCTGCGTTTCAACGATGGTGACGTTCGGGCAAACCTCGGGCAGGCGATCATCGAAGCCTTTCTGACGTTCGATGGCTGTGGTGTAACCCGGCTGACCCGAGATCTGCACAACCTGGGCTTCGTTCTCGATACCCATGTCCTTGAACTTGTCACACATGATTTCGGCCGAACGCGACCCCTGCGTGATGTTGTCTGGGCCCGAGAAGGACGCGACGAAATCAAAACCTGCTTCGGCGATGTTGGAGTTGGTGACGATCACCGGAATTCCAGCCTTGTGAGCTTCGCGCACGGCAGGGATCACAGCTTCACCATTGGTCGGCCAGATGATGATTGCGTCGACTTCCTGCTGGATCAGATCCTGCACCTGGGCAATCTGGCGCGCCACGTCACCACCGGCGTCAAGAACGACGGCCTCGACATTCTCATTCGCGTCCGAGGCTGCGATGAATGCTTTTTCATATGTGGTCTGATAGCTGTCGACGCCGACGTTGTTCTGCGTGATGCCGATCTTCATCGGGCCGTGGCTGCCAGCAACCGCAACGCCGGCAACTGTCAGGGCAGCTGCGGCGGTGGTGCCTGCAATCAGTGTTTTTAGCGTCATGTTCATTTTGGTTTCCTCCCATTGAACTGAACAAATTAACCGGAAGCGCCGCCGCCGTTTTTTCGCGACCCGCCCCGACTCGTGGACTTGCCCAACACTTGACAATGCGCCCGATGGCTTCGCTCCCAAAAATGTCCAAAATGACTTTTTTTATGTTCAATTTGGATTTCTTGCCCATACTCGGGTCTGAGCAATTTGGACATTTTAGACCCGGAGACCGAGATGAGCGATTCTCTCACCCCTGGAAAGACACTTCTCAAACCGGACGGGCAGCGATCTGTGCTGATGCAGGACATACAGAAGAACGCCGATCCTCAGGCAAGTGAACCGGTGCGAACCGGGATCGCTGCCGCCAGCGATCTGGATGTGCTGAGCTTTCTGTCAGCCTTTACCAGCGAGGTCGACACAGCATTGTCGACATCCATGCCCAATCCGTTCCTCAACATGGCGATGTTCCTGATCCGCAGCCATGGCGAAGGCCGGGTCGTCACCGCCTCGACGCTGATTAATGCCTCGGACGTGCCTTATGCGACGGGACGGCGCAAGCTGGAGGAAATGACCAATGCCGGTCTGATCGAACAGCGCCCGCGCACCAGATCGGGCAAGACATTCTCGCTCCACCCCAGTGTCACGCTACTGGAAAACTGGGATCGGTTCGCGACCCGCATCGTGCGGCTGGCCGGACAGCACCTCAAGACCTCGGCCGGGCGCGACTATTACTTCGGCGGGTCCTATCTGGCGGCGCAGTCGATCAAGCCGCCCCAGGTCCTGGCCGAACCACTGGCCCTGCCCGGCGGCGTGCGCATTCTGGTGCACGGCGATCCCACGTTCATGGTGATGGAAAACCTGAAGCGGCAATTCGAACAGGTCGTCGGCGTCAAGATCAACCAGCGCGCCTTTTCGATCGACCGGCTGCATGAAGAAGCCTTGCTGAATGCCGGGCGCAAGATCAGCCGCTATGACATCATCGCCGTTGATCTGCCCTGGATCGGAGAGTTTGCCGAAAAGGAAATCCTGCTGCCACTGGACGCGGTTCTGGATACCGAACGGCTGGACCCAAGCGATTTTCATACCGCAGGCTGGAAGGGTGCCCATTGGGGCGGCCGCCCCTATGGTGTGCCCAGCCAGACGACGCCGGAATTGCTGTTCTATCGCAAGGATTGGTTCGCCGAGGCCGGGATCGAACCGCCCACAACCACGGATGAGGTTCTGGCCGCCGCCGAAAAACTGCACGATCCGCGCCACGGACGATATGGCGTGGCCTGGAATGCCGCGCGCGGAACCGCCCTGGGCCACGAATTCATGATGGCCTGCGCGGCCTGCGGGCAACCTGTGATAAATCTTGCGCCGATTGCCGGAGGGTTTGATGCAGACGTCGCCAGCCGCGGCGATCTTGTGCCAACGATTGACACGGCTGCCGCGCTGGAAGCCGCCGAATACCTGAAATCGCTGCTGGAATTCTCTCCGCCGGATATCCTGTCGATGTCGTGGTATGAACGCATTCGCCCCTATGCGGCGGGCAAGGTTGCGATGGCATACGGGTACACGCTGCTGGCCCCCTATTTTGAATTGGACACGGCCTCTCCGGCGCATGGGCAGACAGGATACCTGCCACACCCCGCTGGGCCGTCGGGTGCCCAGATCGCTCCGGTGGGCGGCTACGTCCTGGGGATCCCCGCAAACCTGCCCGAAGAACGGCGCGCCGCTGCTGCCGAAGCGCTGATCGCATTTACCTCGCCAGAGGCACAGAAGCTGTATGTCCAAAGCGGCAGCCGGACCAGCCCGCGATATTCGGTCGGCGCCGATCCCGAGGTGCGCGGCCTGTCCACGATCTTTGAAGCCGTCGACGCGATGTCGTGGCGCGACGAATTGCAGTTCTGGCCCCGGCCGCCGATCCCGCAAATTTCGGACATCATCGCGATCTGCGGTCAGGAAATGCACGACATGCTGCGCGGCATCACCAGCCCGCGCCACGCATTGAGCAAGGCGCAGGAACGCGCCGAAACCATCATGAAAACAAGACCCTAAGGGAGAGTACCATGGACCCCAATCGCCTCAACGGTAAGAATATTCTGATCACCGGTGCCGCCCGCGGCATGGGCGAGGCGAACGCAGAGAGCTTTGCCTCACAGGGCGGCAACGTCTGCATCGGGGATCTTGACCTCGACCAGGCGCAGGACGTGGCCGACCGGATCAACACCGCCGGAAATGGCAAGGCCATCGCTGTCCGGATGGATGTCACAAAACGCGAAGACAACGCCGCTGCCGTGGCCGCCACGGTCGAGGCCTTCGGCTCCATAAATATCGGCCTGTTCAATGCGGGCCTGAACAAGCCCCGGTTCTTCATGGATATCGACGAAGACAACTGGGACATGATCATGAACGTCAACACCAAGGCGATGTGGCTGGGCATGCAGGAAACCGCCCGCCAAATGATCGCCCAAGGCCCGATGGAGGATCACCCCTATAAGCTGATCAACGTCGGCTCGATCGCGTCGCGCAAACCGCTTGAGGATGTGACCGTCTATTGCACGTCCAAATATGGGTGCCTTGCGCTGACCCATTGTGGCGCCGTTGGTCTGGCCGAGCACAATATAACCGTCAATGGCTACGCCCCGGGCGTGGTGGTTACGCCGCTTTGGGAACAGTTGGACAAGGATCTAGTTGATATCGGCATCAAGGATCGCGAAGGCCAGGCCTACGAAGACATCGTTCGTGATGCCTTGCAGATTAAGCGCGTGTCCTACCCCAAGGACATTGTCGGCACGGCGTCATTCCTGGCCTCGGACGACAGCGACTACATGACGGGTCAGATGATCCACATCGATGGCGGCTGGTGCATTCAGTAACCCTGCACGCCGCCAAATCACATCACAATGAAGGGTGGCCCGACCACCCTGAGGAGCCTACATGTCCCGCGCCCTATTGCCAAATCTGCTGACCCCGCAAGACCTTGAACCCAATTGGGAGTGGCGCGAGCGGCTTCCGGCCTGGGGGCATATGTCGGTCGATTTCGAACGGCGCGTCGATCACGACCGTTTGCGTCGCTATCGGCTGGCCCGCACCCGGCAGGCGTTGCAGGCGTCCGAGGCTGGGACCCTGCTTTTGTTTGACGTGAACAACATCCGCTATGTCTCCTCGACCAAGATCGGCGAATGGGAACGCGACAAGATGTGCCGTTTCTGCCTGCTGACGGGCGATGACAGCCCCTATGTCTGGGATTTCGGGTCAGCCGCGGTGCATCACCAGCGCCATTCGGACTGGCTGGAACCCAGCCATTGCCTGGCAGGCGTGGTGGGCATGCGTGGGACTATTCCGCCGGAATTCGGCCTGATGCAGAAATACGCCAAGGAAATCGCGCGCCTGATCAAAGAGGCCGGGATGGCCGACATGCCGGTTGGTGTCGACTATGCGGAAACCGCGATGTTTCACGCCCTGAAAGAAGAAGGCATCAACGTCGTTGACGGCCAGCAGATTATGCTGAGCGCACGAGAGATCAAGAACTGGGACGAAATCCAGTTGCTGACCCAGGCCGCCGCGATGGTCGATGGCGTCTATCACATGATCTATGAAGAGCTGAAGCCGGGCGTGCGCGAAAACGATATCGTCGCCCTGTCCAACAAGATGCTTTACGAAATGGGCTCGGACGATGTTGAGGCGATCAACGCCATCTCAGGCGAACGCTGCAACCCGCATCCGCATAACTTCACCGACAGGTTGATCCGCCCCGGCGATCAGGCGTTCTTTGATATTCTTCAATCTTATCAGGGCTATCGCACCTGTTACTACCGCACTTTCAACGTGGGACGCGCAACGCCGGCGCAGAACGACGCCTATGTAAAAGCGCGCGAGTGGATTGATGCCTCGATCGCGATGATTAAACCGGGCGTGACGACCGACAAGGTGGCCGCGGTCTGGCCCACTGCCGAAAGCCTTGGCTTCCCGAATGAAGACGCGGCCTTTGGCCTGCAATTCGGGCATGGGCTGGGGTTGGCGCTGCATGAGCGCCCGATCATCAGCCGCGCAGTCAGCATGGATCACCCGATTGAAATCCAGACCGGCATGGTTTTTGCGCTGGAAACCTATTGCCCCGCCACGGACGGCTATTCCGCCGCCCGGATCGAGGAGGAAGTCGTGGTCACCGAAACCGGCTGCGAAGTGATCAGCCTGTTCCCGGCGGAAGAACTGCCAATTGCGAACAGGTACTGAAGATGGGGCAGGCCAATACCGAAACCTATCTGCGGATGTACCGCCAGATGGTGCGCATCCGCAATTTCGAAGATCAGGCGAACCAGCTGTATCTGTCGGCCAAAATGCCCGGCCTGACCCATATGTATTCAGGCGAAGAAGCTGTGGCTGTCGGCATTTGCGAGGCGTTGAAAGTGACGGACAAGATCACTTCGACCCATCGCGGTCACGGGCATTGCGTGGCCAAGGGGGCGGAATTCAAACAGATGTTCTGCGAACTTCTGGGCAAGGAAGAAGGCTATTGCCGGGGCAAGGGCGGGTCGATGCATATCGCGGATCAGTCCAATGGCAACCTTGGGGCCAACGCCATTGTCGGCGGCTCCATGGGGATCGCCACCGGGGCCGCGCTGTCGGCCAAGCGGCTGGGCACGGACGACGTTACCGTTTGTTTTTTTGGCGACGGGGCGACTGCACAGGGGCTGATGTATGAAGTCATGAACATGGCCGCCCTCTGGTCGCTGCCGGTTATTTATGCTTGCGAAAACAATGGGTACTCCGAATACACCCGAACAGACGAAATTGCCGCTGGATCAATCACCGCGCGGGCCGAGGCATTCGGGATCGAGGCGTTCAAAGTCGACGGGCAGGATGTCCTGGCGGTCAACGATCTGGCGCAGCAACTGGTCGCGCGCTGCCGCAAGGGCGAAGGCCCGTTCTTTATCGAACTGGAAACCTATCGCTATCACGGCCATCACGTGGGCGATATCAACCGCGACTATTACCGCTCCAAGGATGAAGAAAAGGCCTGGCACGCCAATCGCGACCCGATCACAAATTTCGGCGCCTGGCTGACCGGCGAAGGGATCGCGGACCAGGGCGAACTTGATGCGATCAACGCCGCGGTCAAAGCCGATGCCGAGGCCGCAGTCGCCTATGCGCTGGACGCGAAATATCCCGATGTCAGCGAAGTTGACATGCACGTCTTTGCGGGGGCGTCATGATGCGCGAAATCACCCTGTCCACTGCCGTCAACGAAGCCATCGCCGAAGAAATGCGCCGGGACGAGACGATTTTCCTGATCGGCGAAGACGTGGCCGAGGCAGGCACGCCTTTCAAGATCACCTCTGGCCTGGTCGAGGAATTCGGAACCGACCGCGTGATCGACACGCCCATTGCCGAACCCGGCTTCATGGGCATCGCCGTCGGGGCCGCGATGACGGGCAGCCGCCCCATCGTTGACCTGATGTTCGGAGATTTCATCTTCCTGATCATGGATCAGCTGTGCAATCAGGCAGCCAAGACGCATTATATGTCGGGCGGCAAACTGAACGTGCCGCTGGTCCTGCGCACCAACATGGGGGCGACGCGCCGTTCTGCCGCGCAACACAGCCAGTCTTTGCACGCTATCGTGGCCCATATTCCGGGGCTAAAAATTGCCATGCCGTCCTCGGCGCTCGAGGCGAAGGGCCTGCTGAAGACCGCCATCCGCGACGACAACCCGGTTGTGATCTTCGAAGACAAGCTGATGTATCAGGACAAGGCCCCGGTCCCCGAGGGTGAATTGCTGATCCCCTTCGGGCAGGCCAACATCAAACGCGAAGGGTCCAACATCACGCTGATCGGCACCTCGTCGATGGTGCAGGTGGCCGAAAAGGCGGCCGAAACCCTAGCCGCGGAAGGGATCAGCGCCGAAGTGATCGACCCACGCACCATCGTGCCGCTGGATATGGACACGATCAACGCCTCGGTCCGTAAAACCAGCCGCTGCATTGTGATTGACGAAGGGCACCAAAGCTTTGGCGTCACCTCTGAAATCGCCGCGCGGATCATGGAGCAATCCTTCTACCACCTCGATGGCCCGGTCATTCGGATGGGGGCCATGGATGTGCCGATCCCATTCTCGCCCGCGCTAGAGGATATCACGGTGCCCACACCAGAAGGCGTCATCGCCACCGCGCGCAAATTGATGGCGGGGGAGATGTTTGATGGCTGACATCATCATGCCCGCGCTGGGCATGGCGCAGGACACCGGCAAGCTGGTCAAATGGCTGAAAGCGCCGGGCGATCCGGTCACTACCGGCGATCCGCTTTTCGAGGTTGAAACCGATAAATCGGTGATGGAGGTCGAGGCGCAGGCAGACGGGTTCCTGACACGCGTCAGCGCCTCGGACGGCGATGATGTGCCCGTCGGTCAGGTGATCGCCGTCATCGGCGACACGGCGGATAATGCGGTTGCCCCGGCGCAAACCACGCCGGATCCCGCATCAGATCCCGCGCCTGAGCCTTTGCCGACACCCGCGCCCGAACCTGACGTCAAAGCCGCCCCGGCGCCTGGTCGATCCGCTGCGGTCGCGGCACCTGCGGGTGGGCACATACTCGCCTCGCCCAAGGCGCGCAGGCTGGCCAGCGAAGAAGGGTTGGACCTTGCCGATCTGGGCGATCACGGCGTCCTGATGCCTTATCACGTCGGGGATCTCGAGGTTTTGCGCCGCGCAGCCACTTCACCCGGACAGCCCGTCGTGATGGCCGCAACAAAGCAGATAACCGCGCGCTGCCCGAAACACGGCGTTCACAAGTTCATCGACTGGATGCAGACCGATGGTGACATCACCGTCCGCGCCCAGGCCATCTTTACCAGCTTTGCAGCGGCTGCCCTTCGCGCTGCAACCGAGCGCAATGAAATCGTCATTCAACAGGCTGACAGCGATGGTCGCACCGTCAGGCGGCGCAACCCGGATGTCACGCGCCTGTCCGCGCCGGCCCATAAAACTGACGACACCGCAGATCTGGAACTGCATGATCTGACGGATGGCTTTCTGACATCGCTGCGCATTGGCGATGCCAATCTGCCAACATTGGGCATCGGCGCTGATGGCGATAGCTATCTGATCACCTTTGAATTCAACGGCGCACACCTTCACGATGATCAGGCCATTGCCTTTGTCACCGGCTTTGCGCGCCGTCTGGCCGACCCGCTTTACCATCTTGTCTAGGACCCGCCCGATGCAACATACCGACCTTTTTATCAACGGCGAATGGGTCACGACGCCCGACCGCTTTGACGTGATCAACCCGGCCACGGAAGCGGTTCTGGCCAGCGTCGCCTCGGCCGAGATCACCCATGCAGATGCAGCGCTTAACGCGGCAGAGGCGGCGATGGCGCAATGGGCCGCGCAAACGCCGCGCCATCGCTCGGAAGTGCTCCGCCGGGCGTGGGAACTGATGACTGACCGACTGGACGATTTTGCCAGGCTGATCACGCTGGAAAACGGCAAGGCCCGCGCGGATGCCATGGGTGAGGCGACCTATGCGGCCGAGTTCTTTCGCTGGTTCGCCGAGGAAGCCGTGCGCGCCGACGGGATGATTACCCGTGCACCCGCATCCGGCGCGCGCATCATCGTACAGTACAAACCCGCCGGGCTGGCCGTGCTGATCACGCCGTGGAATTATCCGGCGGCCATGGGCACGCGCAAGATTGCCCCGGCACTGGCCGCAGGCTGCGGCGTGATTATCAAACCGGCATCCGAAACACCGCTGACAATGCTGGCTTTGATGCCCCTGCTGGAAGAAGCGGGGGTGCCAAAGGGGCTGGTCAACGTGTTGCCGTCGCGCCAGACCGGAGCGCTGGTCGATCACATGCTGCACGATCCGCGGGTGCGCGTGGTCAGCTTCACAGGTTCGACATCGGTGGGGCGCACGCTGCTGCGATCCGCAGCCGATCAGGTGCTCAAACCCGCGATGGAACTGGGCGGCAACGCCCCGGTCGTGGTTTTTGAAGATGCCGATCTGGACACAGCCGTCGAAGGCACGATGCTGGCCAAAATGCGCAACCTCGGCGAGGCCTGTACTGCCGCCAACCGGATCTATGTTCACGAGAGGGTCGCCGAAGACTTCACCAAACGCCTGACGGCGGCGATGTCCGCGCTCAAACTTGGCGATGGCACCGACCCTTCGGTCGATGTCGGGCCGTTGGTCAACGCCGCCACCCGCAATACGGTGGCAAGGTTCGTGGCCGACGCTGTTGCCAAAGGGGCCAAGGTGGAATGCGGTGGCACCGCACCGGAGGGGAGGGGTTTCTATTACCCGCCAACGGTCCTCAGCAACGTGTCTGAAGATGCCGATTGCGTGCACGATGAAATCTTCGGCCCCGTCGCCGCGATCCAGACATTCAGCGACCAGCACGATGTCATCCGCCGCGCCAATGATACCGAATACGGTCTGGTCGCCTATGTGTTCAGCGAAGACATGAAATGTGCCCTGCAGGTCTGCGAACAGCTTGACTATGGCATGGTCGGCCTGAACCGAGGCCTCGTCTCTGACCCCGCAGCCCCCTTCGGCGGCACCAAACAATCCGGGCTTGGACGCGAAGGCGGCCACGATGGCATGCTGGAGTTTATGGAAACACAGTATATCTCGGCCAATTGGTAGGCAGGAACTGAAAGACCGGATCATCCGGGTTTCAACGCCGGGTTCAGTGTGCAAAGCGACAGACCGTCCCGTGGCACGGCGGGCGCCGATTCCTTGGATTGGACCTGCGCATTGGCGTGGCGCCGACACTGTTTGACTGAGCAGTATCAGCTTCAATAGGGCTGGTCGAACCCAACCTGGGCGGGGATTGTGTTGAAAAACTCCGTTTTAGGGCCTGAACGATGATTTTTCTTTCCATGCAGCCCGATCCTAAATTTTTGGCGCGGGGGTCGGCCCAAATCGCCTACATGCGCTCACGCGCAGCCATGCGCTGTCTCGTGGTCAAAGCTTTCCGACTATTTCGCTTCATAGGTTTTCGCAAGAAATCCGCGACGCTCTGATTTCGGAGTTTTTCAACACAATCCGGGGTTTTTGCGCATTCCCGCTCCGCGATGGGGTGCAAACCGGCGCCAATAACGTCTGGTCAGCCGGGTCGATTGATGTTTTGTTTGGCGCAGGCCCGGATCACGATGTTTCGGGGATGCAGACTCCATTGCTTCGGATCGCCAAGGCGACAGATCGCAGCGAACGAAACAGGACCGCGCGCGAATGAACGATATCTGGACCGGGTTGACCTCGGCGTTCTGGCTGATCGTGACGGCGGACGCGGATCTGATCGAGATCACGCTGCGGTCGCTGCAGGTCAGCGTTTCGGCATTGCTCATCGCGGCCTGCGTGGCCCTGCCCTTTGGGACGTGGCTGGCGGTTCGCCGCTTCCGCTTTCGCCGAGCGACCATCGCCACGATGAACGCGCTGATGGGGCTGCCGCCTGTGGTGGTCGGACTGATCGTCTACATGCTGCTGTCACGATCAGGGCCATTTGGCGTGTTCGGCCTGCTGTTCACACCGACGGCGATGATCATCGCCCAGGTGATCATCATCACGCCGCTGATCGCGTCAATCACCCATCAGGCGATGCGCGAACTCTGGGCGGAATACCACGATCTTCTGATCTCGCTCAACACGTCGCGGTCACAGCGTATCCGAACACTGCTGTGGGATGGCCGGCGCGCGTTGCTGACGGCAACACTGGCCGGGTTTGGCCGCGCCATTGGCGAGGTCGGCGCCATCATGATCGTTGGCGGCAATATCGACCACGCAACGCGCGTTCTGACCACCGCCATAGCACTGGAAACCGGCAAGGGTGATTTTGCGTTGGCGTTGGGCCTTGGCTTTGTGCTGATCGCGCTAGCCTTGCTGGTGAACTACCTGACCCACGTCTTATCCAGGACCGAGCGCGAGGGCCGCTGGTGACCGCCCCGATGACAATATCCCTGACCGACGCAAAAGTGGTGCGTCGCGGCAAGACCATTCTGGACGTCGCGGCATTTACGCTGGACGGCGCGGGCCTCAGCATCGTGTTGGGGCCGAACGGGTCCGGCAAGACGACGCTGCTGAAGGTGTTGCACGGGGTCGCGCGTCTGTCGGAAGGCACGCTCGACTGGTCGGTTCCCGAAGACGCGGCGCGGCGCGCGCAGGCCTATGTGTTCCAAAGCCCGGTGATGTTGCGCCGGAACGTGCGTCAGAACCTGGCCTACCCCTTGCAACTGCTGAAACGCCCGAAGGCCGAGATTGCGGTGAAGGTCGCCGATTGGGCCGCGCGCATCGGTCTGGCCGATGCGCTGGATCGCCCTGCCCCGCGCCTGTCTGGCGGCGAAAAACAAAAGCTGGCCCTGGGCCGCGCCCTGATCCGACAGCCACAGGTCCTGTTTCTGGACGAACCCTGCGCCAACCTGGACGGACGCTCCACCCGCGAGATTGAGGCGCTGCTGCGCGAGGCGCATGCCAGCGGCACCCGCATCATCATGTCGACCCATGATCTGGGCCAGGCCCGCCGACTTGCCACCGATGTGTTGTTTTTGTTGAATGGGCGCATCCACGAACACGGCGCGGCCATGGATATCTTTGCGGCACCCAAACGCGCTGAGACCCGCGCCTTCTTTCAGGGGGACATCGTCGAATGATCCGCATTCTGGCCCTGGTTGCCATGGTTTGGGGCGCGTCGGCTTCGGGCGATACCCTGCGTCTGGCGGTGACCACCAGCTTTCATAACTCGGGCCTGTCGGACGTCCTGTTGCCCGCGATCAAGGCGGATACCGGGCTGGAGGTTCACCTGCTGGTCGTCGGAACCGGTCAGGCGCTTCGGCTTGGCCAGGCCGGCGATGTCGATGCGATCCTGGTGCATTCCAGAACCGCGGAAGAGGCTTTCGTCGCAGACGGCCACGCCACGCATCGGCGCGAGATCATGTACAACGATTTTGTCCTCATCGGGCCGCAGGATGACCCGGCAGCGGTTCAGAGTACGGCATCGGCAGCGGACGCAGTTGCCCGGATTGCAACGACTGAAAGCGCGTTCGTCAGCCGTGGGGACGAAAGCGGGACGCATAAAAAGGAAATCTCGCTCTGGCTGGCGGCCAGCCTTGATCCGCAGAGTTTCAAAAACTGGTACAAGCCCGTCGGTGCGGGCATGGGCGCCAGCCTGAACACCGCCGCCGGCCTGGATGCCTATATCCTGTCAGACCGGGCAAGCTGGCTGAATTTCGGCAACAAAGCGACGCTGGCCATGCTGTTTTCCGGCGATCCGGCACTGTTCAACCAATACGCCTATCTGCCGGTCAACCCGGACCGGCACCCTCATGTGAACGCGCAAGCCGCCCAGACGCTGGAGGTCTGGTTGACCGGCAGCCGGGCCGAGCAGTTGATCAACGGATATGAGATTGGAACGGAAAAACCGTTTCATTTCAACGCCCGAAACCCAGCCGTCGATCCGTAGGCAGGCGCTGTTGGCATGGCACCGCGCAGTTGGCTATACCCTTGGCGACCTTAATCGGACGCAGTCGGTATCCTTGCCACTGACGCCCGATTGACCACGCTTGTGGCAAGGCAATGGGCGATACCGCCGCGTTTTTCTTCGATCATCGCGACCAGCTCCTCTGCTGCCATTTCGCCCATCTTGCGGTGCGGTACGTGAACTGTCGTCAGCTCGGGGCTGGCAACCTGGGCCAGTTCGATATCGTCAAATCCGGTGATCGACACGTCCGCCGGAACAGTCAGGCCCAACTGTCGCGCACCGCGCAGCGCCCCGACCGCAAGGACATCGTTGCCACATAACACGACACTTGGCCGGGGCTGCCGGGCCATCAAACCGGCAAAGGCCGTGGCACCATCAGCAATGCTGTAGGGCACTTCGATCGGCGCAAGGCTGTCAGGGTCAAGCCCATATGCCACCATCGCATCGCGGGCACCGGCGATGCGCATCCGCGCCCGATCATTCTGTCCGCTTACGCCCGAGATCATGGCAATATCGCGGTGGCCCATGGCGATGATCTGCTGACACAATGCTCGCATCGCTGCGCGGTTGTCGAACCCGATGGACGGCACCGCGGCGGTTTCGTCATATGACCAGGCAACCAGAAACGGAACCTGCTGACGCGCCAGATAATCATAGATCGCCGGATCCCGATCATGACCGATCAGCAACAGCCCATCCGCCCCCCGCGCAACAAGCGTTCTGATCTGTTCTTCTTCCGCCTTCGCATTATAGGCCGAGCTGGCCACAAGCATCGTAAAGCCCCGTTCTTGCAATGCGCCCTGAAACGCCTGCAGCCCGCGCGCAAAAATCGCGTTTTCCATCGTCGGGATGATTGCGCCGATGGTGAACGTGCGCTTGACGGCCATAAAGCGGGCGGCAAAATTCGGCGTATAGCCCAAAGACAGGATCGCCGCATTCACCCGGTCGCGGGTGGGTTTGGACACCAGATCGGGCGTGTTGATGCAGCGCGACACCGTCGCCGTCGACACCTGCGCGGCGTTTGCGACATCGTCCAATGTGGGGGCTGAGTCCAAATCTCTCACGGCAGGTCCGTTGTCCGCTTCCTTCGCCGCGCAGCACCTCTCTGCGCGGCATGTGATCCCAGAATTAGAGCGCTTTCCTGTTATGTAAAGGCTTGCATTTGAAATGCAAGCGCTTACATATGATGCGGAATCGATCAGAATCGGATAACCCCGGCATGAACGAAATCCAGCCTTCTGGCATGATCAGCGCGCCAATTGATGCCGCGAATGTCGCGCAATCATATGCGCCGGGCCAGAGTGTCACCTCCGCATTCACAGGCAAGCGCAGTCTTTCACGGTCCTGCCTGATCCCTGCCTGCGCTTCCCGGCAGGATCGCCGCCGCACCACTGAACGCCTGCCACCAATCACATCTCATGGCGTTGCCGCCGGATCTATGCAGTTAGGAAATACCACGCAATGACACGCGAATACCTGAAAAAAGCGACCCTCACGCCTGATTCAGATGCCTCGAAAACCCATGGCATCGTCCAGGGCATCCTTGCCGACATCGAAGCCGGTGGCGACGACAAGGCTATGGAATACGCCGCCAAGTTCGACAAGTACGACGGCAACATCCTTCTGAGCGCGCAGGAAATCGAAACCGCAATCGCCCTCGTCCCCGAAAAGCTCAAGGCCGATATCCGCTTTGCCCATGACAACGTCCGCCGCTTTGCGGAATGTCAGAAATCCACCCTCACCGATGTCGAGATGGAGATCCAACCGGGGTTCGTCGCAGGCCAGAAAGTCATCCCCGTCGATGCCGCCAGTTGCTATGTGCCGGGCGGGCGCTATAGCCACATCGCCAGCGCGATCATGACAGTGACAACGGCCAAGGTCGCAGGCTGTCGCCATATCACTGCGTGTTCTCCACCGCGCCCGGGCGTCGGCGTGGCCCCCGCGATCGTCTATGCCGCGCATATCTGCGGCGCCGACAAGATCATGGCAATGGGCGGCGTCCAGGGTGTCGCGGCGATGACCTTCGGCCTGTTCGGACTGCCCAAGGCCAACATCCTGGTCGGCCCCGGCAATCAGTTCGTGGCCGAGGCCAAGCGCATCCTGTTCGGTCGCGTCGGCATCGACATGATCGCCGGACCCACCGACAGCCTGATCCTGGCCGACAAGGACGCCGACGCCCATATCGTGGCGACGGATCTGGTCAGTCAGGCCGAGCATGGCTACAACTCACCCGTCTGGCTGGTCACCGATGATCGCGCACTGGCCGAGGATGTGATGGCCCGTGTCCCCGCCCTGATCGAGGACCTGCCCGAGTTGAACCGCGACAACGCCTTCGCCGCATGGCGTGACTATGCCGAAGTGATCCTGTGCGACACCCGCGAAGAGATGGCCACCTGTTCAGACGACTACGCGCCCGAACATTTGACAGTGCAGGCCGCCGACCTCGACTGGTGGCTGGGTCGGTTGACCTGTTATGGGTCGCTGTTCCTGGGCGAAGAGACCACCGTTTCCTATGGCGATAAGGCGGCGGGCACGAACCATGTGCTGCCAACCTCTGGCGCGGCGGGCTATACCGGGGGCCTCAGCGTGCATAAGTACATGAAAATCGTCACCTGGCAGCGTTCGACCAAAGCGGCCTCCAAAGGTGTGGCAGAAGCCACGGCGCGGATTTCACGGCTTGAGGGGATGGAAGGCCACGCCCGCGCCGCTGATGTCAGACTGGCGAAGTATTTCCCGGGTGAGAATTTCGATCTGTCCGCAAATGACTGATCCGCGTGATCTTTTCGACCTGACCGGGCGCGTGGCTTGCGTCACCGGGGCAAGTTCGGGCCTTGGGCGGCGCGCTGCCGTCGCGCTTGCGGCAGCGGGCGCGCGCGTTGTCGGTGTGGCCCGCCGCGCCGATGCGCTGGAAAGTCTTTGCGCAGAAATCGGCGACGCCGCAGCAGCCGTCGCCGCCAACATTACTGACCGAAACGCAGCATTGGCTGGAGAAATCGCTGCCCCATTTGGCGCGCCCGATATCGTTATCCATGCCGCCGGCCTCAACACCCGTCAGGCTGCTGATGATGTGACGCCCGAAGGCTGGGATCAAACCCTGGCAGTCAATCTTTCTGCACCCTTCTTCCTGTCCCTGGCGCTGGTGCCCGCAATGAAGGAAAAGGGCTGGGGCCGGATCGTCAACTTCGCCTCGTTGCAAACAACCCGCGCCTTTCCCGGCGGCCTCGCCTACGGGGCCAGCAAGGGCGCCGTGGGTCAGTTGACCCGCGCCATGGCCGAGGCATGGTCGCCCCATGGCATCACCGCCAACGCAATCGGCCCCGGTTTCTTCCCGACCGAACTGACCCAGGCGGTGTTTGACGATCCCGACCGCGCCGCACGCAATGCGGCGCAAACCTGCATTGGTCGCAACGGGCGGATGGACGACATGGATGGCCCGCTGCTGTTCCTGTGTTCTGCGGCGTCCGCCTATGTGACCGGGCAAATCCTGATGGTCGATGGGGGGTTCACCGCGAAATGAAAGCACTTGTTTATGACGGCGTCGAACAATTGGCATTCCGCGATATGCCGGACGCGGAACCACGCGCTGGCGAGCATCTGATCAAGGTCGAGGCTGTCGGCATCTGCGGGTCTGACATGCACGCCTATCTCGGCCACGACGCGCGCCGCCCCGCCCCCCTGATCCTTGGGCACGAGGCTGCTGGCACCATTCAGGGTGGCCCGAAGGACGGCACCCGCGTCACGGTCAATCCATTGGTCAATTGCGGCACCTGCCCGGCCTGCCGCGCAAACCGCGAGAATCTGTGCCCCGACCGGCAGATCATCTCGATGCCGCCGCGCGAAGGGGCCTTTGCCCAGTTCATCGCCATGCCTGCGGCAAATCTGGTCGAGGTTCCGGCCCATATCCCACTGGACAGGGCCGCCCTTGCCGAACCGCTTGCGGTTAGCTGGCATACCGCAGCACTCGCGCTCAAAGCCCTGCATCCGACGATGGAGCGGCGCGCCCTTGTCATCGGCGGCGGGGCCATCGGCCTTGCCGCCAGCCTCGCCCTCAAAGCGATGGGGATTGACGACATCACAATCGCCGAACCCAACGATGTGCGCCGTGACTTCCTGATCTCACGCTGTGGTCAGACCGCTGTGGCAGACGCCTCAGGCAGTTTCCCGCTGGTGATCGACGCGGTCGGCTATGCCGCGACCCGCGCAATAGCCTCGGCGTTGGTGACACCTGGCGGCGTCGTGGCCCATGTCGGACTTGGCGAAGACGCAGGCGGGCTGGACGTGCGCCGCATGACCCTTCAGGAGGTCACGTTCATCGGCACCTACACCTACACCGCGCAAGACTTCCGCGACACCGCTCAGGCCATCTTTGACGGCCGCCTTGGCGCGCTGGACTGGTGCGAACACCGCGCGCTTTCGGATGGCTTTGCAGCCTTCCAGGATCTGCGCGCCGGAAAGGTTGCCGCACCCAAAATCATCCTGAACCCCTGGGGCTAGACGCACCAAGGCACCCCATTCAACGCGCGTCATGCGCATCACTCGAAAGGCCAACCCAAGATGAACATCGACAAGAAGATCGCCGACGATCTTGTTGCGAATGATGTCTCTTTCGTGACCACCGTACCCTGCAAGCAGCTGGCCGGTGTGATCGACGAGATCGACAAGCGCGACGACATTTTCCACATCCCTTCCAACAAGGAAGACGAAGGCATGGGGCTGTGCGCCGGTGCCTTCATGGGCGGCAAACGCCCCGCGATCATCATGCAGAACACGGCCCTTGGCGTGACGCTGAACACGCTGGCGACGCTGACGCAATTCTACCGGATGCCACTGCCGATGATCATCAGCTATCGCGGAGAGCTTCGCGAACCCGTCGCCTGCCAGGTGGAAATGGCCGTGCATACCAAGGCGCTTCTGGCCCAGTTGAACATCCCAACCTACCACTTTCACTGGCAAAAGGATGTCGAGGAATTCGACAACATCCTGAAGTACACATTCATGTGCAACAAACCCGTGGCGATCCTGACCGACGCCAACTTCTGGGGAGGCTACGGCGACCAATGATCCGTTCTGAAATCCTGAAAGAAATCGCCCCGATCCTGCGTGACCAGCTTGTCGTCTGCAATATAGGCATCCCGTCCCAGGAATTGCACGCCATCGACGACCAGCCGACCAATTTCTACATGTTGGGCACCATGGGTCTGGCCTCGTCCATCGGGCTTGGGCTGGCCCTGGCGCAACCAAAACCCGTCATTGCCATCGACGGCGACGGCTCGGTCCTGACCAACCTTGGCACGCTGCCGACCATCGGCAACAACTGCCCCGACAACTATATCCTGATGATCATCGACAACGGATCCTATGGTTCGACAGGCGATCAGCCGACTTATACCGGCAAGAAAACCGACCTTGCCGGGATGGCCCGCGCCGCCGGTTGCGACACCGTGGTCGAGGTGCAGGACGTCTACACCGGCAAGGCGCTGCAAGCGGCGCTGGACAGCAGCAAGGGCACCGTGATGGTGGTGAAATGCGACAGCGGCAACGCCAAGATGCCGGTGATCACGCTGGATCCGGTCGTCATTCGCCACCGCTTCATGGAAGCCGTCGCCAGCTGATGGGCGCAAGCGCCATCCACAGCGCCGAGGACGCCCGTCGTCTGGCCAGACGGCGCCTGCCGTGGATGGTGTTTGACTATATTGACGGTGCAGCAGGCAACGAAACAGGGGCGGCGCGAAACCGGGCCGCCCTTGACGCCATGACGCTGCGCCCGCGCATTCTGCGCGACGTCAGCCAGCGATCATTGTCGACCACCCTGTTTGGCAAGACCGCAAAACGCCCTTTCGGCATCGCGCCGATGGGGATGTGTAATCTGTCCACCCCGGGTGCGGATCTGATGCTGGCGCGTCTGGCCGCAAAATACGCCGTCCCGCACGGCGCCTCGACCGTCGCCTCCACACCACTGGAACAGATTATCGAGGTGGCCGAGGGCAACGCCTGGTTCCAGCTGTATTTTTCGGGCGACGGCACCGGCACATTCAAACTGGTCGAGCGGGCAAAAGCCGCCGGATATGAAACCCTAGTTCTGACCGTCGATGTCCCCGAAGTGGGCCGCCGCCCGCGCGAGCTGCGCCATGGCTTCAAGATGCCATTCCGTATCGGACCCCGGCAATTCATCGACTTCGCCCTGCATCCGCGCTGGTCAATCGCCAGCCTGCTGGCCGGCAAGCCGCAGATGGCGAACTTCGACATGGACGGCTTCGACTTTGATCGGACCGAAAGCCGGGCGCGGGCAGATTGGGATACGCTTGCACAGCTTCGCGACGCCTGGTCCGGCAATCTGGTGATCAAGGGCGTTCTGGATATCGAAGATGCGATCGCCCTGAAGGCTGCCGGGGTGGACGCGATCCAGGTCTCGAGCCACGGATCGCGCCAACTGGACAGCGCGCCATCGCCTTTTGCGCTGCTGCCCGGGATGCGCGCCGCATTGGGGCCAGATTTTCCGATATTCTTCGACAGCGGCCTACGCTCGGGCGAAGATGCGCTGAAGGCGCTGGTGGCCGGGGCCAGTTTTGTCTTTTTCGGGCGCATCCTGCAGTTTGCGATGGCCGCCGCCGGAGAGGCCGGCCTGCACCAGCTTTGGAACGTGCTGAGTGATGAGATGAGCATCGCCATGGCCCAGACCGGCGTGACAGATCTTTCCAACCTCACAGGGTCCAATGCGCTGGGAACCGCCGCGCCGGGTTAGCCGCCCCGCCCGGAACACTTCGCTGTCGCTGCACGACTGGTCACCGAGTTATTCCCCTGCCCGGATGGGTAGATCACAGGCGTCAACAACCGCCGAACGCATCCGGATCAAGATAGCACGCGCTTGGCGTCATCTGACTTTGGAACCGCGACATCCGCGGGCGAAAGAAAAACAGGCGCACGGGTGCTGTGGTTCGGATGCTGCCATCCGCAAAACGCGCCTCGGCCTGCAACAAATGCATTGATGACCTGTCCGAGCTTAGCTTCACGCCCTGGATCAGCGACGAAATATTCGGGTTGCCCCGTTGCGGCAGCCCGATGCGATAATTCTGACCGGTCGCGGGCAATTCCACGTCGATGAATGTCGGTGCCTCGGTCGAATAGGCCCCTGCCCCGCCGCATTCCGCCAGAGAGGTCGGGGTTTCAATCGCCGACAGCATGACTTCGTTCTCGAACGTCTCAACCTCGGTATGGCGCGTTCCGAACGCGTCGGTCCACTGATAGGTCAGCTCACCTTCCATATCCGTCGCAACCCCGGCCCAGCCATCCACAAAGCCGGTCAGCGCGCCCATATCGACCGAGGCAATCGCTTCGGCCCGGCAGGTATCAAGCTGGTCCACACCGGGGCAGGTGAACCGGCGGTCTTCCAGCGCGCCAACATTGACCCCGGCCGCGATCAGAACATCGCGGACCGAAACATCGGTGCCGTCCTCAAAGCCTCCGACCGGAACCTCGAACCAGGTGGTGCCCGGGCGGGCGGCGTCGGGGTTTTCGTAATCGTAGGAATTCGGGTTCCTGAACCGCACCCGCGCAACCGCGTTTTCGACCTCACCCCAGCCGAAGTTGCGGAAATTGAAGCTTGGACGGAACCCAACGCACCCCGCGTGGCCTTCCACATCCAGCAACGGGCGCAGATGCGGAACACTCTGCACGACGGCCAGGTCCAGCGCGTCCAGTTTGACCCGCGACTGATCGGTCGTTGCCAGGTCGATCAGTGCAAACGCATGCGTTTCGTCCCAGTCACTGTCGCTGGTTTCGCCAATAATATAGGGCATGGAGATCTTGCCATTGCCTTCCCAGGCTGCCTGCATTTCCGGGTCCGAAGGGTAAATCAGCACCTCATCCCCATCGACGAAATGCGTGTACTGCATGTACTGATCTGCCGTGATCCGCTGGTCGATCACCAAGGACATCCGCGTCTTGCCCGCATCGCCGCCGGATTGGGCGCGCAACAACCCTTTGAGCGTTGCATCTGCCAGAATATCCGGGCGTGCACTGTCGACCATTCTGTCCCGCTCAAACACAACCGCGAATTCCGCCACGCCGGGAAGTTTAAGCGTACCGGAGCCGTGGCGTTCGCCACCCTCGAATGCGCCGGTGAGGACTGATCCATCCCGACCGCGCAAAACCCCCTCGCCCGAGCGTTGTCCGTTCACGAACCCACCTTCATATCGGTTGCCACTGGCATCCAGATGAACGCCCGGACCGGCCAGCGCACCTTTGACCCAGGTGCCCTGATAATAACTGCCATCGCGATAGTGCAGCGTACCTGCCCCATGAAAACGGCCGGCGCTGAGTGTGCCCTGATACCAGTGATGCGCCGCGCGCGGATCGTAATCCGCTGTCCCCGGCACCCGCCAAACAATGCGCCCCGGCCCGTCGGCCAGCCCGGCATCCGTCACGCCGGGCCAGTTTCCGGCCTGAGGCTCCCATTGGAATTCCAGTGCCATGTCCGGGTGCGGCCCATAAACCCCCACATTCTGCCGCTGAACCTGTCGTGCAACCGGATCAAACAGAACATGCAAATGACGCTCGGGCCGCGGTTCGCCAGTTTCCGTGCCCAGCGCGATCGTTGGCAGCAGGGCAAGGCACAGCACCGCAGGCGGCATCAAACGGCAGATCGAAAGCAGTGGCGTCGGCATGATCAACCCTCGCAGCGAATGGTTCGTCATCAGACTATCGGCGAATATCGTTTGATAACAACAGCGAATATGCCCTCAGTCAGCTGCGACCTTTGCGACTGAATAAAGCGATGGCAGCGGCAGCTGACGCAGGAAGATCGTGCCCTGTCGGAAGGTCCTGATTTCAGCCAGCGCGCCCGAGGCTTCCGGCGGCATCTGGTCGAACAGGAAATTCCCCAGCGAGTGCAGAATCACAGTATCGCCGCCGCTGATCGCCCGAAGACCTTGGCTGGCTGCATGCGGATGCGCACCGATGATCGCCGACACGCCGCGCTGGCGCATCCGGTCGGCCAGAGCAACCTCGCGCGGGCGTGGCCGGGTCAGGAATTCGCGCCCCCAATGCACGAAGGCAACCACCGGAACGCTGGCATCCGACCGGATCAGATGATCCAGATCGGTGTCGCTCAACCGGTCCGCGCGTTGCTGCGCGGCGCCGTCCAGATCGCTCAGCCCGACGATGGTGACACCCGGCAGGTGCAGCGCCTGACCGGGGCCAAACCAGGGTATTCCGGCGGACGTCAGTGCGCGATGGGTTTCGGCCAGGCCGCTGGGGCCGATGTCATTGGCATGATTGTTGGCCAGCCCAAAGCCCACGATGTTCAGCCGCCGCGCCCAGTCGATGGCCAGATCACCGGGCATCGCCAGCAGAAGTTCGGGCAGCCCGCTTGGCATGTCCGGCAGCAGCACGCCCTCTAGATTGGCAATCAGCGGCAACCCCCGTGTCGCCCCCAGTGCTGCGTCTTTCACCGCCTCGATCACCAACTCGTCACTCAGCAGACGTGGCAGACTGCGGCCCAGAAACACATCGCCACCCAGCACATAGACCGGCCCCTCCCCAAGGCCCACCGGGCCGGGATCAGCCGCCGGGGCGGTGTATTCCGCGACGAGGTAACTGGTGGTCTCGGCAATCAGGGCGTCGGACTTCTGCTGAAGATTGCGGCTTTCCAGAACCACTGGTGCCGCCCCATACCGGCGCGCCTGCAACAGCGCGGTCAGATACAGCGCGCCCGTACTGTCCACATGATCCGGCTGCACCAGCCCCGCCAACCCGTCGAGGTCCCCCGCAGCAAGCAGGTTCAACACTTGCTGATCGCGCTGCCGGGCCAGATGATGCGGCAGATAATGCGAGAAATCCGTGGCCTGCACCAGAAGTGTGTCATCGCCCAGCAATGGCTCCAGCAGATCCGCCATCCGGTCCCAATCCTGCCGGGTCGCGCTGATCGCAATCGCAATCGGCAGGACCGGCACATCCGGAAACAGCTCGGCCACAAAAGGCAACACCGCGCGCAGCCCGTGTTCGGCCCCGAACAGGCAGGAGTCTTCGACAAGCCCCGCCTCGGCCAGCAGCGCCCCGGCCGCCGCAGAATCGGTCGCGACCGGACCCAGAACCGTGTCAAAGCCCCAGCGGGTTGTCGCGAACGGGCGTGTCGCACGATAGAAATGGTCCGGGAACAACAGGATGATACGGTTCGGTTTCTGATCCGTGGCCCGGCGCAGGCCACCGGCAATCAGATCGGGCATCTCAAGATGATGCGGGATGATCAGACCGCTGACATGATTGGGCGAAGCTGGCACCTGACGGGTTTGCGACAGACCATCGCGGAACACACGGTCTGACAGGTAATGCGGCGGAAACGACACGCCGCCCTCCGGGCAGGGCACCTGTGCCAGCGCGGGCGCGGACAGCAGGGCAATCGCCCAAATCATCCCCCACAGCCTGCGCATGTTATGGGGCCGCCAGCAGGAAATTCGCCGTCTGCGAGAAATGGTAGAACGGCTCCTGCTTGCGATTACTGAGGCGCAAAACCTCGCGATAAACATAATCCGCAAGGTTCAGCAGCCGCACGCCGTCGCCCGAGGTATCGGCCCGCCCGCGCAACCCTTCCAGCAGCGCATAGGTGAAGATCCCGTGGCCCAGATCGGGGCGCTCTCCGGCGGTATTATTGGCCGCGGTTGCCGACAGAACGACGACGCGCGCGTCTGCGGCGTCTTTTTCCAGCCGGGCATTGAAGGCATTCGCGGCGCGGCAGGTATCCAGAACCAGAATGCGCCGCCCGGTGGCGTAACCGATCTCCTCCTGAATGATCTGCCAGTTCACCAGCGAGGACATGCGCCAGCGATCATCGCGTTTCTGGCCGTTTTCAGGGATGAAGAAATACCGCTCACCCACGTTCACGCCGTGGCCTGCGACAAAAATGATCGTCGTGTCGTCCGGGCCGGGGCGGGCAAGAAAATCCAGCAGCTCGTCCGTGATCGTTGCCGCATCGGGCGTCATCACGTCATCAAGGTCAACAATCCGGGCCAGCGCCTCGCGACGCAGCGGCTGGGCGGCCAATGCATCGGGGCTGACCAGAACCAACGCCTCCATGGACTGAAACAGCGGGGCCGAACGTTCGGCGACGACCTGCAAGAACTCGACCGCATCAGCGACCGGATAGGCCAGATCGCAGGACTGGCCGTTGCAGCCATTGGGCAGGTTCGGATAATCATTGACCCCGACCACCGCAACGAACAGCTTGCCCTGTTTCGGCGCCGGGGCCGCGCGCGCAATCTTGGTGGCCGACCGTTCGGTCACATAGCCAAAGTCATTTGCACCACTTACGGTGATCGCATTCTCGCCCGTGGTGACCGGCACCAGATAGATCAGCCGCCCCTGATCAGAGGTATCGGGCATCTGCAACGGCGGCACCCGGCGGTCATTGACCAGTACGGAATATCCCCAGCCCTCGATCTCCTCCAGGCTTGCGCCGGTGATCTCGACCGCGGCAAAACCAACCGGGGCTGGCAGTTCGTCGGCCAGCCGGATGTCAAATTCCGGCGGGCGGCGGGTCAGCAGATCGGCCAGTTCACGGTCGGTCCCGCGCAGCTCACTGGCTGCTGTGGCGGCGTCCCCGGTCAGGATGGCGCGGCGCACAATCTCGGGCGAGTGTAGGTGCTGACGCAATTGGCGGGCGCGCACGAATCGTGCCTCGGCATTCTGTCCCTGATTGATGTGCCAGCCGATCAGCCGGTCACCATTGGGCGACGCGTGAAAATATCCCTGCGGCGTCCAGATGATCCAGTCATCACCGGCAAAGAACAGCGTTGCGATCAGCCCGCGCGTGTCGAGGTTCCAGATCTTGATCGTCTGATCCGCACTGCCCGACACCAACCGCCCGGCGGCATGCGCCAGGGCCAGGACATCCCCGGTATGGCCGACGAACTCTCCCACCACGCTGCCATCGCTTTGGGCATGTGCCAGCAGGATACCGTTGCCACCACCCGACAGGATGCCATCGTCCAGAACCGAAAAGGCGCTGTGGTAATACCCGTCCGTCGGCCCCTTGCGGATTTGTGTCTGCCCACCCGGTCCCGTCACCGTCAACTGTCCGGCGGCAAACCCGCCAGCCTGTTGAAATGTCACCGAGATTTCCGCAGCCGCGACCTGGGCACGCTGGTACTGCATTGCAGGATCAACCGGGCGCGGCGCTTCGAAACTGCGCGCGTCAGTTGGCAGGTCCAGCGCATGTTCCAGCGGCCCCAATGTCGCCGGACAGATCGGCAAATCGGGGCATGGATCGGCACTGCCCCAGGCAATTGCCGCCCCATCCGTTGCAATTCCGATGGTCGAAACCGGCTGCCCCAAGCCCGTCAACACCTGAATGCCCGCGCCCGAGGAGGCATCCCAGATCCGCACCGAGTTTCCCCGCCCGCCAGCCGAGGCAACCCGCGCCCCACCCGGCAGCGCCGACGCAACCAGAATCCCACCATCATGCCCGCGATGCGCCGCGATCACCGATCGCGTTTCGATGTCCCAAACCTGTGTGCGATGATCCGCACCGCAACGATAGCTGCACCCGACGACCAGCGCCGTATCGTCCAGCGCCAAGGCAAGCGCATCCGGCCGGAACGGCTGCGCGGGGAGGGTGGCCAGAACGGCGCCGCCTGCGGCCTCGCGCAGCTCCACCCGACCGTCTTCGCCTGACAGCGCGAACCGACGACCGTCCTGGCTGACGGCAAGCCCGGTCAGGGGCGTGTCCCACAAAGCCTCGGCGCCTGGAACGGGAACCTCTGCAGCAGACGCCATGTCCCAGATCCGCAGCCCGTAATCGAACGTCGTGGCGATCAACCTGCCCCCATCCACCGCATAAGCAACATGGGACACGCGGCGCGCCCCGGTGTCCAGAACCGGCAATTCCTGCGGCGCGTTCGAAAACGGCGCCTGCCAGCGATGCACCAACCCGCCCTGCCCCGAGGCCGCCAATTCGTCACGGATCGGGTCATAGGCCAGCGTATCCACGACCAGCGCATGCCCCGCCAGCACCCGCAGGATCCTGCCCGAGCGGGTATCGAAAATCCGGATGTCTCCAAACGGCGGTTCAGTTGCCAGATGCGCGCCGAAATAGCCGCCAACCGCCACCTGCGTGCCATACGGTGACAGCGCCAGCGCGTTCACCAACCCTTCGTTCCCCGGCCCGATCTGGCCGCGCAGAACCGTACGACTTTCGCCGGATTGCCAGTCCCACACCCGCACCGTCTTGTCGTCTGACGCCGTTACCAGCGTTGCCCCATCGGCACTGATCGCAAGGCCGCGGATTGCGGCGCGATGGCCACCGGTGTCGAGGTCGGGAAAAAACTCCACTGCAGTCTGTTCCTGCGCCGCGACCGGCAGGGCAAGGGCTACAAGGCAGAAGATCAGGCATCGCAAATGAAACACGCGCAACCTCCGGTCACGCAACAAGGGCGGTTTACTCGGCACGGACGGCGTCGATCTCGAATTGCAGAATGCCCGGTTTCGGGCCGGTATCGCGGGCAACCGACGTGGCCGAGCGGGTCGTGGTACCAAATCCGGCTTCGGCCACCAGATCGCTGAAACTGGCGTCCCCGCCGTCGATATCGCGCAGCGTCGGAATACTGGCCTGTTCCAGGAAACTCAGATCCTCGGTCGCGGTGCCGCGTTTTGCCGGGCTCATCACCACAATCACGCGGTCGCGGCCATAGGCGCGCCCGTCGATCGCGACCAGCGGTTCGTTCAGTTCGTCGCCCGGCGTCATGCGAATGGCAAGGATATGGCTGATCGAGTAATCCGACCCCACATACAGCACATTCACATCAACCGGCTGCCCCAGATTGTTCGTTGCCTTCAGGTACAGCACGTCGTCGGGCACCAGCCTTGGCACCTGCGCCGGGTCAAGTTCGGTAAACCGCCGCTGCCGCTGATCGGTGCGCAACAACGCCGCCGTTACATCCAGATCGCTGCCCCCAAACGCCGCCCCCAGCTTCAGCAGGTTCAGCGCCTTGGACATACGCGCCAAAGTGTCCGCAATCACGACGCCAAGCTCCGCATCGGTTTTGTCATCTGTCGAGACCGAGATGATCTGTTCCAACGCCCCCTCGTCAGCAAGGCCCGAGGCTGGCAGGAACCAGATCGCATCGGGCCGCGGGCTGTCAGGCAGGATCGCCAACCGGATATCCGCCTCGGCTCCGGCAGCGACGAATGTCACGCGCGCCGGGCCGTCTGGTGCCCCCCGCAGCGCATCGGCAACGGATTGCATCCGCGCCGCAATCTCCGACCCCGCCTCTGGCAGCGCAACGTTCAGCGAAAAATCAACGTCCTCAGACAGCTTGCGCAAATAGGCGCCGCGCGGCACATCGCCCAGCGCAAGCGCGCCATCTTCGGCGACAACCGCCTCGGTCACGAAAGTGTCGACGAAATCCACCGTCACCCGGCCCAGCGCGTCCCCCGTCGCATCGGCGGGTGAGGCCACAACAGCCAGTTCCGCCCCCTCAACCAGCCCATGCAGGCGTCCCGCCGGGATCGAGACATAGCCGTCAGCCATACTCAGCGGCCATTGCGCAACGCGGGGCACCGCATCGCCGCCAAATACCCGCGACTGCAAATCGCCCTCGAACATCGGCGTCGTCTGGGCGCGGTTCAGCACCGTGTATTTGCGCAGCATTTCCTGACCCAGCTGCGCATAGGTGATGCCCGCGCCCTCGGTCAGGTCAATCGGGCTGGCGGGCTGACTGCGGGCATCGGGCAGGGCGCGGGTGGTGACCGCGTCCTTCGCCGTTTCCGGAATATGGAGGGCCTCTGCCCCCAGTTTGCGCAGGCGCACCTCGTCCGCACCGGTCGGGGCGGCGCGGGTGACGGTGCCTGAATGGCAACTGTCAAATACGGCCCAGACGGTTGCGCCTTTGGCGCGCAGCGCGCCGATCATCTGCCCGATCTCATCATCAACCAGCGCACGGTCCACGCTGCCTGTCTGATTGCTCCACGGGCCAACGTCGATGGGCAAAAACAGCTCATCCAATCCGTCCAGTTCACTGGATGGATCAATGGCGGGGGCCTGGCTGCCATGGCCCGAGAAATGCAGGTAAATGAAATCATCCGCCTGCACCGTCGCGGCCAAATCCGCAAAAGCCGCACGGATTGCCGCAAGCGTTGGACGCTCGGCCCCCTCAACCCCGTCGGCAAGCACCCGGACATTGCCCTGGTCGAAGGACACCGGCGACTGGCTGGTCAGATAGGTTTCGACCAGCGCAATGTCATTGGCCGGACCACGCAGCCAATACTTCTTTTCCAGATTGTCATAGGTCGATACACCGATCAGCAAGGCGTGGTTTTCGCGCGCCGATGCGGGCGAAGACACCATGGTCGCAAGCCCAAGGCATAGCAGAAACCGATAAACCAAGCGCATCCCGAACCTCAGTTGGTGATCAGAGAATAGGTCGACAACGACGGGCCCTGATTTTCGACCTTGATCGTGAAGTCAGCCGTCGCCTGCGGACGCCAGCCGCAATAAGCGATGTCGCTGAGGTCGGTATCCGAACAGACCAGACGGTTCTGGGCGTCAAACACATACAGGTTCAGGTCCGCATCCTCGCGCCCCTCAACATAGATGTCGGCATAGGTCCCGCCTTCGAACGGCAGCGCCTGATAGGTATCCGCACCGCCCGAACGCAGCTTCGAGATGGAATAGAGCGGCCCATCGACGACGCCCTTGGATGTCGAAAAGCGCACATCGTCGATCAGGCCCAGCAGAACCTCGTTCTCGACCGCAAGGGTGGCGGCGACATCCAGCATTTCGTCCGCATCAAGATGGGGCAACCGCGCGGCAGAGGCTGCCGTGGCACCAGCAGTTGCAGTATCGGGCGCGCGATCCGTTTCCCGGAATTCCAGCGATTTTCGCAGTTTCGCGGCCGCAATGATCAGCAGCGGGTCATTCGCCTGACGACCCGTTTCGAACAATTGCCGCGAAAGCGCTGCATCCTGAAGCGGGGTTCCGGCCTGGGCCGGTCGATGCCGCAGGTCTGGGCGATGGGCCACAGCGCGCCCTCGCCGCCACCCTGATTCTACATTCTGCGGATGACAGGGCAACTTTCCTTGGGTCCGGCTTTGTCTACGGGGTTGAGGGCATGATCCTAAGCAACGCCCATGTCGTGGATGACCATGCACAGGTGCGTTTGACCTTTTTGGACGGGCGGCAGGCAACCGCACGCGTGCGCGCAACTGACCCGCTGCGCGATATTGCGATCCTGACGACCCGTGCCGAATTGCCGCCCGGTCTTTTGCCAGCACCATCTGCGGTGCCCGGCACTGTCGTCTTTGCCACCGGCGCCCCGCTGGAGGCGGGATTCTCGGTCACCGGCGGCGTAATCTCGGCGCCCGCGCGCCAGGTCGAGGCGAATTTACCGCTGCGCCTGTTGCAGCACGACGCCGCCGTCAATCCGGGCAGTTCCGGCGGGCCGCTGGTGGATAGCGCCGGTCGCCAGCTGGGGATGAACAGCCGGATTGCCGACGGATCGCGTTACTACGTCGGGATATCCTATGCGATCAGGGCCGCTGACCTGGCGCGCCATATTCCCCGGATGTTGGCGGCCCCCGCCGCAACGCAGCCCCGCCTTGGCCTGCGGGTGCGCGATCTGACGCCCCGGCTTGCCAGAGCGCTCGGCAGACAGGAAGGATCAGGCATCTTGATCGACCATGTCGGCGACAACACAGTTGCCGCGCGTGCCGGGTTACAGGCAGGCGACGTTCTTACCCGCGCAAATGGCCATGTCCTGCGCAAATCCGGGGATCTTGCCTTCGCCCTTGATGACCTCGACCCCCGGTCGCCGGTTCTTGTCGAGGTCATTCGGGTCAAAGCTCCGATGACCCTGAACCTTGATCTGTCCGCATCGCCCCAGCCGGATCGCCCGCCCCCGGCACCGGACGCGCGGCAGGCACCGTTCACCCTTGCCGCCCTCGGCATCCGGCTTGGCCGTGACAGGCGGGTCATCGACCTTTCGGATCGGTCCGCCGTGTTCGAGGCCGGCCTTGCTGAAGGGGACCGCGTGATGGCCCTGAACGGGATGCCCTTCGATCCGGCAACGGCGCCCACGGCGCTGTTTGACGCGCCCGTGCTGCTGCGGGTGTCCCGTCAGGGTCTCGAGACGCATATCCTGATCGACCCCCGGACCGACACGCGCCGCCTGCGGTCTTTGTCCGGGAACCAGCTTGACCTTGCCGTTGTAGTGTTTTGATTTGGGAACAAGGGGACGCCAGTGACTGACCAACGCCGCATACTGATAGTCGAGGATGATCCTGAAACTGCCGAGTTCGTGGCCGGTGTCGCAACCGATCTGGGGTGCACACCGACGATCATGGGCAGCTACGGCGATGGTCTGGCCGCTGCCGGGCTGACGGATTTCGCCGTCATCGTGCTGGACAGGATGCTGCCCGGCGGCGACGGGATTGACGCGATCGCCCGGCTACGCTCGGACGGGTCATCGGCGCTGGGGCGCAGCAGTGACCGCACTTTCGGGCTGGATCGGGGCGCCGATGACTATCTGGCGAAGCCCTTCAACCACGGAGAGTTGCGCGCAAGGCTTCAGGCGCTGTTGCGCCGCGACCAGATGACAACAACCGACAATGATCTTGTGGTCTTTGACGACCTTGAAATCCGCCTGAAGGCGCGCACAGTTCATGTCGGCCAGACGCATGTTCCGCTCAGCCCTAAGGAATTCAAGCTGATCACCTATTTTGCCCGCAACGCGGGCGAGATGGTGACCCGCATGCAGTTGCTGGAAAACGTCTGGAACCTGCATTTCGACCCGCAGACCAACGTTGTGGACGTGCATATCGGGCGGCTTCGTCGCAAGATGGAAACCGTCGATGAACGCGAATGGATTCGCACCTCGCGCGGGGAAGGATATATCTTCATGCCAGCCGGACCAACCTGATCGCGATGTGGCGCCGCTCGGCCACTTTGCGCCTGACGCTGACAATCGCGGCGGTCATTCTGGCGGTCGGGCTGGCAGCGTTGTCGATCCAGTTCTGGCTGGTCCGGGGCGCGCTGGAACGGCAGCAGGTGGCGCTGTTGCAGGCCGATCTGGACGGGCTTGCGGCGCTTTATGACCAGCGGCGGATCATCGCACTGCGACAGGCCATGGAATACCGAAGCCTGGCGCAGACAAACGAGGGCGAGATCTATTTGCTACAGGATCGCAATGGCACGACACTGGCCGGCAACCTCGACCACTGGCCCCAGGCAATTGCGATCTCCGCCGCCGAGACTGCGCAGGGTTTCGATGCGGCAACCCCGGTCGAACTGTCCATCGACGGCACCCCCTATCTGGTTGATGCCCGCATGCTGCGCGGCGGGTTTCCGATGCTGGTCGGACGCTCGCTTGTTGCGCCCAACCGCACGCTTGCGGCGCTGCGTTCGGTCATTCTGGCGGTGGCGGCAGGCACCCTTCTGGTCGCCCTTGTGGCAGGCGCATTTGCCGCACGCTCGGTTCTGGCGCGGATCAGGCAACTGAACCGGCTGGCGGATAACATCGCCTCTGACGGGGCCGCGCTGGCGGCGGCTGGCGAACATGCACGGGATGAATTTCACCTGCTAGAGCGGCATATCCACGCGATGCTGGACCGGATCGCGGCGCTGGAGCGTGCGACGCGACAACTCTCGGACACAATCGCACATGAACTGCGCACGCCGCTGAACCGGATCTCCGCAAAACTCAGCCGTTTGCCCGAAAGCGAAGACCTCAGCGCCGCCCGGGATGAGCTGAAATCGACGGTGCGTATCTTCGACGCGCTTCTGGACATCGCCGGAAACGAAGCGGGCAAAGGCTCCGGGCCGGATCTTGCGCCGCTTGACCTGAGTGATGTTTGTCAGGACGTCTTTGACCTGTACGAGCCTTTGGCCGAAGAACGAAACCTTGATTTCACCGCCGAGATCACGCCCGATGCGCGCATTCTGGGTGACCGCAATCTGGTCAGTCAGCTGCTGTCCAACCTGATCGACAATGCATTGAAATTTGCCCGCCCCGGCGATGCGGTCCACTTGCTGTTGACGACCCTTGGCAATCGCCACATCACCCGCATCTCCGACACCGGCCCCGGCGCCCCGCCCGACCTGGGCGCAGCAGCCTTTGATCGCTTCACCCGCGGCGCACGGGACCGCAACCGTCCCGGACATGGCCTTGGGCTGACGCTGGTTCAGGCCATCGCAACGCGCCACGGTGCCAAGACCGAGATTCTGACCCCCGATAGTGGCTTTGCCATTGAGGTCCGTTGGCCTAAACTCTGACACGGAATCAATGATTTGCCGATGCCGGGCGCCAGCCTGGTCAATCCCGGCAGACGAGAAGGGTACGGGTACGGGTATGGGTCGCATATCTGCGCTGTTGCGTATGGGTCTGTTGACGGCTGTGATCGGCTGCACAACGGTCAACACGCCGATCAACGCACCAATATCGGCAAAGAATTCAGACACATTGCTGTCAGAGGTTTCGCGCGATGACGACGGCCTATTTATCGGGCTGGCATTTTCGGGCGGCGGCACCCGTGCAACGGCGTTTTCCTGGGGCATGCTTGACGCGCTGCGCGCCCGCACCGCGACGCCCGACAACCCTAATGGCGTTCTGGAACATGTCCGGCTGGTCTCTGGCGTTTCGGGCGGTTCGGTCACGGCGGCCTATTTCGGTTTGCGTGGGCCGCGCGGCCTGAACGGCATGCGCAAGTTCCTTTATAAGGATGGCGAAACCTATATGGCGAATTCGCCTTACAACCCGCTGACACTGGTGCGCGGGCTGACGGGCGGCGCGAACTCGCGCAATTCCTTCGGGCGGTTCGTGGACGAAGAACTGTTCAAGGGCGCAACCTTCGGCGATCTGGCGCGGCGATCCTCGATCCGGACCTGGATCAATGCCACCGATGTCGCCAATTCCGTGCCGTTCGTGTTCACACCCGAAACCTTTGACGCGCTCTGTTCGGATCTGTCGCGCCTGCCCCTGTCCGAGGCGGTCTCGGCCTCGGCCGCCTTTCCGCTGGTTTTTGCGCCCATTGTGCTGGAATCCCACCGCAAAACCTGCACCTACCGGGAACCTGACTGGCTGACCTCGGCCCGGTTCAACCCCGAGGCAAGCCAGGCCATGCGCGCCCATGCCCGCGCGTTGGAAAGCTATGGCGATCCAAATCAGGCGCAGTTTGTGAAGCTCCTCGACGGGGGTATCACCGATAACTTCGGCACCACCGCCCTCAGCGTGCTGCGCGCGCGAGCCCAGAACCCCTATGGCCCGCTGACCCAGGCCGAGGCTGTGCGGATGCGCCGGATGCTGTTTCTGGTCGCCGACGCGGGGGTCGAAGGCGAACGCGACTGGACCAAAACCCTGCCCGGCCCCGGCGGCCCGGCGCTGGCGATGTCGATCGCGAATTCGTCGATCAGCGCGGCCACACGCACCGGTTACGACGTGTTTCGCCTGACGCTGAACAACTGGCACCGCGATTTGCTGAATTATCGCTGTAGCCTCAGCAAGGCCGAGGTGAAGCGCCTGCGCGGAAGCCTGCAAGGATGGGATTGCAAAGACCTGAAGCTGTTTGTCGGCCAGGTCACGCTTGCCTCGCTCGACCGGGCCACGCGCGCCCAGGTCGACGTGATCCCGACGCGCCTGCGGCTGGAACGCGACCAGGTGGATACGACTATCGCCGCCGCAGGCAAGGCCACAAACGCCAGCCCTGAATTCAACGGCTTCCTGCGTTCCATCGGCGGCGTTCAGATCGGCGCGCAGACCGGCGGGGTCGCCCCGCGCCAGATAACACCGACCAAGAACTGACGGCCGCCACGAAAAAAAGCGCGGCCAGACCAAACTGACCGCGCCTTTGTTGTCATGACTGGCAAATGTGCTCAGTTGGTCAGCAGGTAATAGCTGTTGCGCAAACGACCCATGTTCGAAACCCGGACATAGAAATAGCCATCCCACAGCGGGTTGAAGGCGCAATAGAACCGATCAGAATAGCTGACATCCAGACAGATCGTGTTGCCATTTTCGTCACTGACAATCACGTCCAGATCCGCATCACCATCACCAATGATCGAGATTTCGGCGAACCGGCCACCAAAGAACGGGATCTCCCAATCGTCGTTGTAGCCTGCGGGAAGGCGCGACAGGGTGCGCGACGCGCCCCCGATCCGACCACGAGACCCCTCGTCCATCGCATCCTGAACCAGCCCAGCGATCATGTCGTTTTCACCCGCCAGTTCGGCGGCCTTGGCCAGCATCATTTCGGCATCTGCCGGCGCGTCGACACCGGTGCCATCTTCGGTCGTGTCGCGGGTTTCATCCGCCGCACTTGTCGCGCTGCGATCCGCGTCGGTAATGTCGACATCCTTGGTGATACGCGCCGCCGACAGAACCGCAATCGCATCGCCGTTCGCGACACCGTAAGCATACAGATCCTGCGCCATCGCAAGCTGAGAAACCGCGCCCGCCTCGGCCTCGCCAATCGGGGCCACGTTGGTGCCGGACTTGTCCTGTGCAGCCACGGGCAATGCGGCCAGACCTGTTGCACAAACCATGGCCGCGCCAAACGCGCCAATCCTGAATTTTGTCATTCTCTTCCCTTTCAATACCGTTGGGCATCCGAAGATGTCTGGCCAAGCTTTGCAAAAAACCACGGCCATGAAAAGGTTTAGCCAGATGAAAAATGCGGTTAAAGCGTTTCGACATTAACCTGAGACATATCCGGCGGCCTTAAAGTAGTTCCAGCATTCTACTGGGTCGTAGAGATCGCAGATTGCTCCGATTGCTTCGAAGACCTGGGTAAAGGACCTGGCCCCGATCCGTCGCAAATGGGCTTTCAGTTTAGAGAAGGCCTGCTCGATGGGATTCAGGTCGGGCGAGTACGGTGGCAGGTAAAGGAACCAGCAGCCGTGATTGCGTAAAGCCTGCGTCGCCTCCTTATTCCGGTGGGTTGCCAGGTTGTCGAGAATGACGACAGTGCCGGGGTTGATCTCGGGGACCAGCACTTCGCGGATGTAGGCCGCGAAGGCGGGGCCATCTATCGCTCCCTTGATGACCCAAGGTGCGATCAGCGCGCCTTGGGTCAGGCCCGCGATCAAGGTTTGGGTTCCCCAGCTTCCGAAGGGCGCATCCATCGTCAGGCGCTTACCGCGCTTGGCTCTGCCGCGTAGGCGCGTGAGGTTTGTCTTCACTGCGGTTTCGTCAATAAAGACAACGCGCTCAGGAAAGGTCGCAATGGCTGGCGAGCGGTATCTGAACCAGTCGGCCCGTTGCTGCCTTACCTTGGCGCGGCGGCGCTCGGTTGCGACCAGCGACTTTTTTTGTACGTGAAGCCGAGCCGGGACAGAAGGTTGGCGATGGAGGAGTGATGCACCCGCACACCCTCTGCATCGGCCAGCGCATTACGCAACTCAAAGAGCGTGATGTCAGGGTCTTGTGCGATCAACTCCTCAAAGAATTCCCGATGCGGAGCCAGCTTTCCCTTGCCGCGCGGCGGTCCCTGCCGGGCAGGTTCCGCATGACCCTTCATCCTCACCTGACGCGCCCACCGCGCGCCTGTGGCAGGCGACAGCTTCAACCGCAACGCCGCCGCGCGCCCGCTCAACCCTTCTTCAATGTATCTCTGAAACCGTATCCGAAGCGCAGATGGCAAAGGTGCTGACATGATCCATCCTCCCAAACAGGATGAATCACAGATCAGGTCTCAAGGGAATCCCTCGCGATTCAGGTTCAAGCCGAAACGCTTTAGAACATCATTCACTTAATCTGGAAGGATGCCCGAAGCCGGGCGCGCGCCGGACCGGCGGGCTGGCGCAGCGACGGTGCATAGGCATGATTTATCGGGAGGGGTTAGTCGGTAACTATCCCGGATACGCCCACCTCGAACCGACGCCAGATCGGTGGGGCCGGTCCGGCGTGCGCCCTGCGCCTGCGGCGCGCACCGGGCGCAGACAAACCCGAAAACAATTGAGAAATTAAGGATGGCGTTTTGGCTTGCCCAAGCCACTTTCAGGAACCGCGCGGTCCTGCAGGTCTGGCAGGCGTCTTGTAACTCCGCCGGATCGCAACAGTTTCGTACCAGTGGCACCGGCAAAGGCCCGTAACCCGGATTGCCAAACCCTTGCGGCTAACGGTTAGCCATCAATGTACTGGCGCAGTGTCTTGCGGCAGCCATCGGACCAAAGGCGGGTCAGCCAGCCATCAAAGGCCGCTGCAAACTCGGCGTTTCCTGCAAGATCGCCGTAGATCTGCGTCTGTTCCAGCCAGGCCACGGGGCGGGTCTTCGCGTTCAGCGCCGCGGCATTCAGCCGGTCCCAGAACGGATCGTTCGCCTCGATCACCGAACCGTCGTCGCGCGTGCCCGCACACATCCGTGCCCAAAGCGCCTCGACCAGCGCCAGACCCGATACCGACCCTTCGGCCGCCAGCGCATCGCGCAGGATCGGCAAGACAAAGCCGGTGTGACGGGACGAGCCGTCAAAGGCCACGCGGCGGGTGGTGTCGTGAATTTCGGGGTTTGCGAACCGCGTGACGATCAGGTCGGCATAAGCGGGCGCTGACATCTCTGGCACAGGCGGCACATAGGGCGTGATTTCGTCGCGCTGTACCTTTTTGAACAGGCCCAGCACATCCGCATCGGCCATGCAGTCGGCGATGGTGGCAAGCGCCAGCAATTCGCCGGCATTGGCGATGACCTGATGGCCCGCGTTCAGCACCCTGATCTTCATCAGCTCATAGGCGTGAACCTGATCGGTGAAGGTCGCCCCGACGCGATCCCAATCGGGCCGCCCGGCGCAGAAGTCATCCTCCAGCACCCACTGGCGGAAGTTTTCATGCGTCACCGGCGCCGCGTCGTCGATGCCAAGGCTGCGCGCCAGTTTGACCTCTTCCGGGCCAGTGGCGGGAACGATGCAGTCGACCATCGAGTTGGGAAAGCTGCAATTCGTGTCGATCCAATCGGCAAGCTCGGGGTCCGACATCCGGGCCAGCGAGACCACCGTCTGACGCAGGATCACCCCGTTGCCTTGCAGGTTGTCACAGCTTTGCCCGGTGAACGGGCCCGCACCACTTTCGCGCCGTTGCCGCAGCGCGGCGATCATCGCACCAAAGGCGGTGCGTGGGGTATCCGGGTTTGCGGCGTCATGGCGCATGTCGTCGTGGTCCGCGTCAAAGCCAGCGCTGGCCGGATCAACGTAATACCCGCCCTCGGTCACTGTCAGCGCCACGATCCGCGTCGCAGGATCAGCCATCGCGGCGATCAACGGGCCATTGCCCGCCTCAATCGGCAGATAGTCGATCATCGATCCGATCACCTCGGCCGAGGTGCCCGAGGGGTCAAGCTCGATCAGTGTGGTCAGGCAATCCTGTCCCAGCAGCCGGTCGCGCATCGCCGCGTCATAGGGGCGCACGCCCGCGCCGATGATCGCCCAATCATGCGCCTGGCCCGCCTGCATCAGCCGATGCAGATACCAGGCCTGATGGCCACGGTGAAAATTGCCAAGGCCGATGTGGACAATCCCGGGCGTCAATTTACTGCGGTCATAGACCGGGCGCTGAACCGCCTTCGGCAAATCGCCCAGCGTTGCATCGCTCAACCGCACAAGCGCTTGTTTTTCCACAGCATCGGCCATCAGCTCATCCATTGCCCGCCATCAACATTATACGTTTGCGCCACGATGTACGCGGCCTCGTCGCTGGCCAGAAACACGGCCATGCCAGTCAGATCCGCCGCCGTTCCCATCCGGCCATAGGGCACCGCCGCGCCCACCTCGGCCTTTTTCTGCCCCGGCGCTTTGCCTTCGTATTTTGCAAAGAACGCATCAACGCCGTCCCAATGCTCTCCGTCCACGACGCCGGGCGCGATGGCGTTCACGTTGATGCCATGCTGAATCAGATCCAGGCCCGCCGATTGCGTCAAGCTGATGACCGCCGCCTTGGTCGCACAATAGACGGCAACCAGCGGTTCACCCCGCCGCCCCGCCTGCGACGCCATGTTGATGATCCGCCCCTTCAGCCCACGCGCGACCATGTGGCGTGCGACGGCCTGCAAAGTGAACAGAGTGCCCGCGACGTTGATGTCAAAGACGCGGGCGAAATCAGTGCGGTCAATCTCGACAATTGGCACGGCCGAGAATATCGCCGCGTTGTTGATCAGAATGTCGATCTGGCCCAACTCATCCACGACCTCGGCCACGGCACCATCAATGCTGGCCTGATCGGTCACGTCCATCTCGACCGCGATCGCAGCGGGCCCCAGATCAGCCGCCGCCGCCCGCGCCCGCGTGATGTCGATATCTGCAATGGCCACCCGCGCGCCTTCGCGCAGATAGGCCCCGGCAAAGGCCAGGCCGATACCGCGCGCGGCGCCGGTGATCAGCGCGCATTTGCCCGCCAGTCGTGTCACGCGATCCGCAGGCCCTGCGCGTCAAAGCGATGGATCACATCCGCCCGCGGCGTCAGGTGAACCGTGTCACCATAGCCGAACCCGACCTCTCCGCCGGCGCGCACGGTGATGACATCGGCCAGCCCGGTATCAAGGATATGAAAAAACGTGTCCGAGCCGAGGTGTTCGGACACCCCGACCTTGCCGGTCCAGGTCCCGCCGGAATCCGACACCGCGATATGTTCGGGGCGCACACCAATGGTCACCGCGTCATGTTTCGCGGCCTCGGCCCCCTCGATCAGGTTCATCTTGGGTGACCCGATGAAGCCCGCGACGAATTTGTTGCGCGGTGTCTTATAGAGTTCCAGCGGGCTGCCGACCTGTTCGATCACACCCGCCTGAAGCACCACGATCTTGTCGGCCATGGTCATCGCTTCGACCTGATCATGGGTCACATAGATCATCGTCGTCTCAAGCTTCTTGTGCAGCTCGGAGATTTCCATCCGCATGCCGACCCGAAGCGCGGCGTCAAGGTTCGACAGCGGCTCATCGAACAGGAAGGCGGCCGGTTCGCGCACAATGGCACGACCGATGGCGACCCGCTGGCGCTGACCACCCGAAAGCTGACCCGGACGGCGATCCAGATAATCGGTCAGGTTCAGTGCCTTGGCGGCAGCTTCAATCCGCTTGTCCTGTTCGGCCTGATCCATCTTGGCCATGCGCATCGGGAAGGCGATGTTTTTGCGAACCGACATATGCGGGTAAAGCGCATAGCTTTGGAACACCATCGCCAGACCGCGTTTTGCCGGTGGCAGGCCGGTGGTATCCGCCCCGTCAATCTCGATATTGCCCGAGGTCGTGTCCTCAAGCCCCGCAATCAGGCGCAGCAGCGTGGATTTACCGCAGCCCGAGGGGCCGACGAACACCACAAACTCACCGTCGTTGATCTCAAGGTCCAGCGGCGGGATGACTTCCACATCGCCGAATTTCTTCTGAACCTGCTTAAGCTGAATACGTCCCATGTCGTTATTCCTTACTTAACGGCGCCGAAGGTCAGACCCCGGACAAGTTGTTTCTGACTGAACCAGCCAAGGATCAGGATCGGCGCGATTGCCATGGTCGATGCCGCGCTGAGCTTGGCATAGAACAGACCCTCTGGGCTGGAATAGCTGGCGATAAAGGCGGTCAGCGGAGCGGCCGTGGCAGCTGTCAGATTCAGCGTCCAAAAGGCTTCGTTCCAGGCCAGAATGACATTCAACAAGACCGTCGAAGCCATGCCTGGGATCGCCATCGGCATCAGCCGATTGTGTTGAAAAACTCCGAAATCAGAGCGTCGCGGATTTCTTGCGAAAACCTATGAAGCGAAATAGTCGGAAAGCTTTGACCACGAGACAGCGCATGGCTGCGCGTGAGCGCATGTAGGCGATTTGGGCCGACCCCCGCGCCAAAAATTTAGGATCGGGCTGCATGGAAAGAAAAATCATCGTTCAGGCCCTAAAACGGAGTTTTTCAACACAATCAGCACATAGAGGATTTCCGAGCGTAAGTTGGCCCCATCCATGCGCGCCGCCTCCAGAATCTCGCCCGGAATCTCTCTGAAATAGGTATAGAGCATCCAGACGATGATCGGCAGGTTGATCAACATCAGCACAATCACCAGCCCGGCGCGGCTGTCCAGTAGTCCCATTTTGATGAACAGCAGATAGATCGGGTAAAGCACACCAACCGCCGGCAGCATCTTGGTCGACAGCATCCACAACAGGATGTCCTTCGTCCGATTCGAGGGCACGAAAGCCATCGACCAGGCCGCAGGAACTGCGATGATCAGACCAAGAAGAGTCGAGCCGACCGCGATGATGACCGAGTTGAAGAAGTGCTTGCCGTAGTCCGACCTTTCTTGCACCACCCCGTAGTTCTCGAATGTCCAGGAGGCTGTCAGCACTTCGATTGGAGTCCTGATTGCGTCGCTTTCTGTCTTAAAGGAAAGGACGAAGATCCACAGGATCGGGAAAAAGATCAAAAGACCAATCCCCCAGGCGACAGCCGTATTGATTGCCTTGCGTTTGCTTGTGACTGCGCGGGCCATGATTTCTCCTCCTCACGCGTCCAGGTTCTTGCCAACGATGCGCATCAGGAAGATCGCAACGATATTGGCCAGAATGATTGCATAGACACCACCGGCGGACCCCAGTCCGATATTCTGACTCTCCAGTACGCGCTGGAAGATCAGGTATGTCAGCGTCCGTGTCCCGAAAGCGCCGCCCGTGGTTACGAAAATCTCGGCAAAGATCGACAGAAGGAAGATCGTCTGGATCAGGATCACGATGGTAATCGCCCGGCTTAGATGCGGCAGAACGATATAGAAAAAGCGTGACAGAACCGGCGCACCATCCATTTCCGAGGCCTCAAGCTGCTCACTGTCCAGCGACTGGATCGCGGTCAGAAGGATCAGCGTGGCAAAGGGCAGCCATTGCCAGCTTACGATCATGATGATCGACGGCATACTGGCCTGGCTTAACCACTCGACCGGTTGCGCCCCCATGGCGCGCCAGGTGTGGGCGAAGAAACCATTCTCGGAGTCCATGAAAAGGTTCTTCCAGACCAGGGCCGAAACCGTCGGCATGACGAAGAACGGGGCGATGACCAGGATCCGGACGATCCCCTGTCCCCACATCGGTTGATCCAGCAGGATTGCCAGAAGTATTCCGAGTATGATCGTGATAACCAGAACGCCACCGACGATCAAAAGCGTGGTCATGACGCTGGGCCAGAATGAACTTGAGCTGACAAAACGGACGTAGTTGTCAAAACCCACCCATTCCAGACCGTTTTCAAGCGAGTCACCGCGAAGTGGCAGGTACTTCTTGAAGGAAAAGAACAATGTCATCGTCAGCGGGACAAGCATCCATCCCAATAGCAGGACCACTGCGGGGGCCATCATCAGGCGGGCAGCTGAACGTGAGTGTTGTGTAGCCATTGGACACATCTCCTCAGTTGACGGGCTGTTGCCGTCTCAAACGATGACCTAGTTGTTGGTTAAAGTGAAGGGCCCGAGGGCGGTCGACGCCGCCCCCGGGTAAAGATGTGCTTAGCGGTAGCCAGCGGCTTCCATTGCGTCGTTGGCAATGGCCTGGGCTTTTGCCAGAGCTTCTTCAACGGTCTGCTGACCAGCATAGGCTGCCGAGAATTCCTGGCTGACTTCCGTCGCGATACCAGCAAATTCAGGAATGGCTGCGAACTGAACGCCAATGTAGGGAACCGGATCAACCGTCGGGTTGTTCGGATCGGCCGCAAGGATCGCGCTCAGGGTTGCTGCTGCGAACGGCACTTCCTGATACAGCTCGTTGTCATAAAGCGACTGACGCGTTCCCGGAGGAATGGCGGCGTGGCCGTTTTCGAAGCCAACAAGGCGCATGTAGTCAGGTCCGGTTGCCCAGGCCATGAACTCTTTAGCCGCATCAGCTTTCTGCGTACCGGCAGGGATTGCCAGCGCCCAGGCCCAGAGCCAGCCCGAGTTTTTGCCAAGACCGGTATTCGGCGCAACGGCCCAACCGATGTTGCCAGCAACGTCAGATGTGCCGCCCTTACCGTCTTCGGCCAGCCAGCCTGCTGCAACGGTTGCGTCCATCCACATGCCGCACTTGCCCTGACGGAACAGCGACAGGTTTTCGTTGAAGCCGTTGGTGGCATAACCCGACGGACCGGATTCAGCCATCATGCCGGTGTAGAAATCCAAAGCGGCTTTCCACTCTGGCGAATCGAAGGTGGCATTCCAGTCTTCGTCGAACCAGCGAGCGCCAAAGGCGTTGCCCAGAACGGTGATGATGGCTCCGCCTTCACCCCAACCGGCTTTACCGCGCATGCAGATGCCGTTGATGCCAGCGTCGCGGTCAGTCATGGCCGCAGCAGCTTCCCGGATAAAGTCCCAGGTCGGCTCGGAAGGCATTTCAAGACCAGCTTTTTCCAGCAGATCGGTGCGATAGTGAACCATCGAGCTTTCTGCATAGAAAGGGGCCGCATACAGCGTGCCTTCGTAGGACAGGCCGCCGCGAACAGCTGGCAGGATATCTTCAACGTCATAATGTGCGGGCATGTCGTCCAAAGCGACCAGCCAGCCATTTTTGGCCGATTGTGTTGAAAAACTCCGAAATCAGAGCGTCGCGGATTTCTTGCGAAAACCTATGAAGCGAAATAGTCGGAAAGCTTTGACCACGAGACAGCGCATGGCTGCGCGTGAGCGCATGTAGGCGATTTGGGCCGACCCCCGCGCCAAAAATTTAGGATCGGGCTGCATGGAAAGAAAAATCATCGTTCAGGCCCTAAAACGGAGTTTTTCAACACAATCGGCCCAGATCGGGGTTTCGTACATACCAATCATCATCACGTCAAAAGCGCCGCCTTTGGTGGTGATGTCGGTCGTCACGCGCTGACGCAGAACGTTTTCTTCCAGTGTCACCCACTCGACCGAATGGCCGGTGCGGGCTTCAAAGTCTGGCGTCAAAGCCTGCATGCGGATCATGTCGTCGTTGTTGACGGTCGCTATGGTCAGCGTGGTTGCGTGGCTTTCAGCAAATGCGCTGCTTGCCGCAATCAGCGACACGACAGTTGCTGCACCAAGTGTGCCTTTCAAGTACATCCCAGTCCTCCCTGTTGATTGGATGTTCAATTGCCATCGCAGCATAGGAGAAATTATAACGGCGCGTCAATTAAAAATTTTACGCGCGTAAATTTTTGATCAATCAGGCTGACTCTCGCATGATCAACCGGGCCGAAAACAGCGTTTCCTCGCGCTGCTCGAACCGCCCACCGCTTTCGATCAGGCGGAACAACGTCTCAACCGAATGGTCCGAGACCGAGACATAATCATGCGCCGCGGTGGTCAGCGACGGGCAGGTAAAGCGTGAGAACGGGTGGTCGTCATGGGATGCCACGCGCAGGCGGCACCCCTCAGCCCGCCCGACGCTGACGCCCATCTCATAACAGGCCGAAAGAAAGCCGATGGCCAGGCGGTCATTGCTGCAAAGCACTGTATTGGTTGGCAAAGACATGCTTTCCAGAATGCTCAGCGCGCCGTTGCGCCCGATCTCTTCAAAGGCCCAGCCGGTGCCATCAACCTGGATCACATGCGGCTCCAGACGCAGGCGCTCCATCATCCCAAGATAGGCATGGCGGCGTTTATTGGCGTTCGGGTTGGCGGGGTTGCGCATCTCGAAAAAGCACGGCGGTTCGCCGGTGCGGGTCAGGTATTCAACGGTCTGCGACACGAAACTGTAGTTGTCGGACCCGACGAACGCCTCGCCCATGCCATCGATATTACTGTCGAACAGCACCGTCGGGACATCGCGGCAAAAACTCTCGATCTCGGACTTGTCTGATTCGCGTCCCAACGGGGCCAGCAACACCCCCGCCGGTTTGAGCGAGCGCAAACTGTCCAGAATCGTCACCTCTTGCGCCTTCTCGCCGTGCGAACTGAACAACGTCGGTGAAAACCCCGCGTCGATGCAGCGGCGTTCGATCACGCGCGCAATCTCTCCGAAAAATGGATCGGCCAGATAAGGCACAACGATGCCGATATTCTTGGTCAGCCGCCGGTTCTGGTTCATCGCATAGATGTTGGGGCGATAGTCATAGCGTTCCAACGCCGCCTCGATCCGCGTCCGGGTCGAGGCACGCACACTGTCCGGGTCATGGAAATACTTCGACACCGTGGGGCGGGAAATGCCACTTACCGCGGCGAATTCCTCCATATTCCTGATCTTCGCCTCGCCCAAGACACGCTCCTCGTGGGATGTACGGGCTTACACTATCGCAGAAAATTTGTCGCGCGCAAACATTGTGATGGCCGCAGTGATCGATCAGATCTCGGCCAGGCGCAATCCGTCTGACAGGTTCTGACCATAACGCCGCATCATTCCGATGGGATAATCCGCGTCGCCGATCATCCGTTCGATCGTGAAATCGCGTTCCAGCGACTGGAGCGTGCGGACCTTGCGCGTCAGCTTGTCGGTTTCGCCTTCAACCGCATAAAGTGCCGCAAGATACCGGATCGGCGGGCGGAACGCCGGGGCCAGCGCGCTGGCGCTTTCGCCGTTTAAAATGGCCTCTTGCGTGTTACCGGCCAGTGCGGCTGTGACCGCCACCTGGAAATCACACCAGAATTTCAATCGCGTCCCTTCGGCCAGCGCCTTGGCGTTCTGCGCTGCAACATAAGCCGCGCGCGTTTCGCCCATGCATTGCAACGCATTTGAATAGGCCGATTGTGTTGAAAAACTCCGAAATCAGAGCGTCGCGGATTTCTTGCGAAAACCTATGAAGCGAAATAGTCGGAAAGCTTTGACCACGAGACAGCGCATGGCTGCGCGTGAGCGCATGTAGGCGATTTGGGCCGACCCCCGCGCCAAAAATTTAGGATCGGGCTGCATGGAAAGAAAAATCATCGTTCAGGCCCTAAAACGGAGTTTTTCAACACAATCGGCCCACCACGCCAGCGGGTTGCAGCGGTTTGCCTCTACGCTTTGCCGCGCCAGGTGAATGCCCGCTTCGTAGTTCTTTTCGATATTGATCCGGGCGTTCGCCACCGCCGCCAGAACGATCGAGTTGCTGGGATCGTCCTGCAAGGCCAACCGGCAGGCTTCGGCGCAGCGTTCCACAAGTGCAGCATCCGCCTTGATGTGGCGTTCGACATACTGGATCGTCAACGCCTGCGCGATCCAGGCCTGGAATACGCCGCGCGGCTCTATCTCCCAGGCTTTTTGCAGCAGGCGCAGGGCGAATTCGACATCGCTGCTGCCGATCGAGAACATCTTGCGCACAGCGATCTGCGCCAACATGCTGGCGCTTGGTTCTTCGCTGCCGCATGCGCCGATCTGGGATGTCGCATCCATTGCCGCACTGGCCGTCTGGGCGGTCAGACGGCAGAAAGCGACGTTGGAATTCAGATCCGGATCACCCTCGTTCACTTCGGCGCTGCCCGACCAGAATGCAGCCTCTCGCGCCATGTCTTGAACCAGAACCCGAAGCGCAACGCCGCTGCCGGTGCCCTTGCTGGACTGAACCGAGATGACGATGCTGTCAGGCTCCATCGTTACGAACTGCGCGGTACCGGCATGGGCCGTGCATGTTTCTGACAGTGACTTCAGAATGTTATGGCGCAAGGCCTCGGCCAGTTGGTGGCCACCTGCGCCCGGGTCACCATCACAGACAACGACGACGCTGCGCTGGCGACGGGCCGCGGTCATGCGCCCCGAGGTTGCCCGCGCCGTCTGCTCGCGCATGGTACGCTCGGCCGTCAACCAGGCCTCGAACGCCTTGTCGCGCACGCTCAGCCCTTCAAGGAACCGCGATGCATCGGTCGTCCCGTCCGGGCAATCCTGAACCACGCGCACCCGTTCGGGGTTCAGCTTGATCGAGCTGCGGCTGGCAATCAGCGCGTCCGGTATGCCCGAGAATACGCGTTTCAATTCGGCAAGACACTGTCGCAGACTGGCCGCGCGCTGTTCGTGGCCGCGATCGCTCCACAACATTTCCTGCAGGAAACTGCGGCTGCGTTCCAGATGCGGGTCGGTCACAAGCAGCGCAAGAACACCGGCAGTCTTGCGCCCTTTGGGCAGCCGACTGTTGCCGACCAAATCGGTCACCCGAAGTGGCCCAAAGCATTCAATCGTAATGCCCGGACCCCCCAAGTCCACATTACCGTCCATCCCGCCCTCCAAAGAGGTTTGCATAACAATCTAAGCACACGGGTCGGAATTGAGCAACGTTTCAGCGATTTTACGTGAAATATTCGTAAATTTATTAACGGTTTGTTGACGCTTTCTTAATACTTGCCGCCTCTTCACTGAATTGAACCAAACATCATAGGAGAGCGACATGAGTGCGATGGGCGGCGGAGCAGGCGGTGGCGGTGCTGGTGGTGGTGGCGCAGGCGGTGGTGGTGCTGGCGGTGGAGGCGCTGGCGGCGGCGGTGCCGGTGGCGGCGGCGCGGGCGGCGGTGGTGCTGGTGGCGGTGGTGCTGGTGGCGGTGGTGCTGGTGGCGGTGGTGCCGGCGGTGACGGTGTCGGGGGCCACGCCGGTGGTGGTGGCTCTCCGCTGTTGAACGCGGCGCTGGCGGTAACCAATGACGCGGTCGTCGGCTATTGGAACGGTTCGGCGGACGTGGACGATCCGGCCAAACCGCCGTCCCACGGCGACCTTGGCTATGTCAGCCCGCAGCGGCGCATCGACATGTTGCACGCCGATATCAGCGGGTTGTTCGCCGTGAATGCGTCAACCGGCGCGGGCGGCGCGGGAAAGGCCACGGTGATGTTCGACGGTCAGGAGATCTATCAGACCGTCGTACCCGATGCCGAGGTGTTCGTCGAACAGCTGATCTGGCTTAGAAACTATTCCGACCTGCGTTTTGATCGCATTCCCGAGATCAACACACAGATCTTCGACAAGATCTCGTTCTTCGGGCTGGCCGCGCGGCTGGATGCCGGGGCGAAGAAGCACACTCTGGAACTGTTGGGCACGGTACAGGGCCTGACATACAACCTTGAGCTGCTGGTCAAACACGCCTGCTGGGCACCGCGCCCGGTGGAGTATTCGCACAGCGTTCAGCCGATCATCCAGACCCCGGATCATTCAAGCTATCCCAGCGGCCATTCGGCGGAATCCTTCGCTGTGGCCACGGTTCTCAGCTATCTGATGGATCCATCGCAGACGACGAAACAGGCGGTCGCGGCTCAGCACATGCCGTTTCGCATTGCCCACCGCATTGCGGTGAACCGCACCGTTGCGGGCGTGCATTTCCCGGTCGATTCTGCCGCCGGTGCGCAGCTTGGCATCCAGATCGGCACGGCCATTCTGGGGCTTCTGTTCGGCGTGGATACAACCAAGACCGACTTCAAGGTCGCACCCGGATCCGGCAGCGCAGATGGCAAATTCCGCAAAGGCGACGACTTCCTGTTGTCAGATTTCCCAACCCACGGCTGGACCGACACAGGAACCGCCGCGCCGGACGCAGGCATGATCGCCTCGGTCTTCGCGGACGCCGTCAAGGCCGAATGGGGGATCGTATAAGATGCCTCGTTTCACATGGACCGGCTGGCAGGATGCGCCAGCCGGGCGCGATTATCGCTCGGCCTATGCCGATTGGATTGCTGAAGTGGGCGGGCCCGGCATGCAGCCTGATCCCTCCGCTGCGGGCGCAGGCGCAGGTTCGGGTGCCCCGGATTGGTTTGGCGTAACCTCGGGCACCGATCCGGCAACGGCAGGCGATCCCGATGCCTTCTGGCCGAGGTTTACTACCAGACCTTCGCCCACGCAGACGCACCGCGCCCCACGGCCCCCAACGCGGTCACCGGAATGCCCCGCCCTGACGGGAGCGTTGACACCGCCGCGCATGAGGCCTGGCTGGCCGCGCATGGCCCGTTGCCGGACGCGCTTAAACCCGGCGCCTCGCCCGATCCGGCCTTCGATCTGCCGGCCAATTCGGCGATAGTCGGCGTGATCGACGTGGGCATCCCGCTGGGTCATCGCCGCACCCAGATGACGCCCGCAAAAACGCGCATTCTGGCCGCCTGGCAACAAGGGGCCGAGCGCAGCGACCTGAACCCGTCGCAGGCCGTACCCGCCGGCGCGCAGATGTACCTTCCTTTCGGGCGCGAGCTTTTGGCGACCGACATCAACGCCCTGCTGTCAACGCACAGCGCCAGCGGAACCCTCGATGAAGAGGCTTTCAACCGCGCTTACTTTACCGAGGATTTTCGCAACCTCCATGGGCACCGAGAATTGGGCGGACGGGCCGCGCATGGGGCGCATGTCCTCGATCTGGCGGCTGGGTTCGACACAACCGAACACGCCCGGGCCGAGGCGCTGCGCATCATCGCTGTCAACCTGCCCGCGCGCCGCCTGATCGGCCATTCGGCGCGCTTTCTGGAGTTTTTCGCCGTTCTTGGAATGATCCGCATCGTGCAGCTTGCCGACGCGGTCTGGCACCACAACAACGCTGGCGCGGCCACGGGCAGCAAAGGCTATCCGGTGATCGTCAACCTGTCCTTCGGGATGCAGGCCAGCGGGCGTGATGGCAGCGACCTGATTGCGCAGTCGCTGTCCCGAATCAACGCCTTCCGCGCTGCGAACGGCTACCGGCCTGTCCAGCTGAGCATTCCTGCGGGCAACGAAAACCTTGAAATGGGCAACGCCCGCATCACGGTTCAACCCGGCGCAGAAATCAACCTCGACTGGCGCGTCCTGCCCGAGGATCAATCCGCCAATTTTATCGAGGTCTGGTCTGACAGACCGGTACCCGAGGCCGCGCAGATGCCATTCGACCTAGCGCTGGTATCGCCTGACGGCGAAACCCCGTTGGGCACCGGGGCGGCGGACGGTCAGGTCGCGTCGCTACAGGATGCAAACGGCGCGCCGGTTGCGCGGGTCTATTGCGATGTGATCGGCGCGGGTGACGGGCGCATGCGCTATGTGATCGCGACGCGCGCAACCCAACATTTTGAGGATGCGCCAGCCGCCCCGGCCGGGCTGTGGCGCCTCGGCCTTACCAACCGGACCGACGTGCCCCTGGCGCTGGTCACCAACATCCAGACTGATCAGACCGAACAGCCAATCTCGGCGATCAACCAGCGCAGTTACTTTGACCATCCCGATTACCGACGGTTCGACGACACGGGCCGCGCCATCGACAGCTATGCTTATCCGGTGGATACAGGGTCTCAGGATGGCTCGAACCTGGTGCGGCGGCACGGTACGATCAACGCCATCGGGCAATCAGACCAGACGGCGATATCGGCGGGTCACCAGACCACCGATGGCAGGCCCGGGCCGACCAGCAGCACTGGAATCGATGGCCAAAGCCGGCCCAGCGCCTCGATGCCGATGCGGCGCGGGGCTGCGCATCACGGGGTTGTCGCCGCCGGGGCGCGCGACGGATCGGCCGTTGCACTGGAAGGGACCAGCTTCGCGACCGCCCAGTTGTCGAAACAAATGGCGCTGATGGCAATCGGACCCGCCGGACCAATCGCACCAGGTCTGATCAGCGCGGTTGAAGCGCTGGCCGCCAGTGCCGAGGCTGCGGCCAGCCACCCTGGAACGATCCGCGCAGTGAAATCCGGCATGGGCCGGATGGAGCGGCCCGTCGAAGCCTCGGACCTGGGGCGGTTTCATGGTCTGGATCGACGCTGAAAGGTTAGCAACCTGAGAGCCTTACGCGCTTTTGGAATGGCCCGCGCCCGTTGCGCGCCGAAGGCATTGGGGCAGATAAAATGGACGAGGGTCTATCCGCAAGCCGGGCGCGGGATCTCGACGGTCTGACCGCTGGCCGCTGATGTCAGAATCGCCGCGATCACCCGCTGGTTCTGCAACCCGTCCCGGGCCGGGACCAGCGGTGCCGCCTCGCCCCGGATCACATCGGCAAACTGATTGATCTGGGCGACAAGCGGGTCGTCGTGATCCTGCGGCACACGGGTGGCGCTGATCGGTTCCCACCAACCGCGCAAGCCGGGATTGGACCACAGCGTCAGGTTCGGCAGGGCCAGTGACCCATTGGTTCCTCCAATCAGATAACAGGCCTGATCGGTTGCCGGATAAGCGGGATTCTCTCGCGCCGTCAGCTCCCAGCTGAACGGGGCGGTCACGGTGTCCGACAGGCTGATCGTGCCCAGCGCACCGCCGTCAAATCGCAGGATAATCGCCGCCGTGTCTTCGGGCGCGAACCCGCGCACCGCATTGCTGGGCATGGCATGGACCGAGGATACCTCGCCCACCAGATGGCGCAGCAGATCGATGTCGTGGCTGAGGTTGATGAAAATCGGCCCGCCGCCCGGTTCACGCCGCCAGGCCGTCTCAAAGTAATCGTCCGGCTTGCACAGCCAGGCGGTGCCCTGAACGGCCGTGATCCGGCCAAGCTGACCATCGTCGATCAATTCTCTGGCGCGACGGATCAGCGGATTGTGGCGGCGATGATGCCCCGTCAGCAGAGGCACCCCCGCTGCGTGCCCGGCGGCGACGATCGCCTCGGCATCAGCAACGGTTGTTGCCAGCGGTTTTTCGATCAGCGCCGGAATTCCGGCCGCGATGCAGCTTTGCGCGCCGCCAAGGTGCATCTGATTGGGCGTGGCAAGGATCACGCCATCGGGCCTCTCAGCCGCGATCAGCGCGTCGAGCGTTGCATGATGATTAACCGCATAGCGTGCCGCCAGTTCCGCACCCGCCGGTGCCGGATCGGCGACAGCACACAGGGCGACCCCCCGGGCGACAGCCAACGCATCAGCATGGCGCCGACCGATCAGACCGGCCCCGGCAACGGCAATGCGCAGCGTCATGCCGCCAGCAATGCCGCCATGCGCCGCAGGGCAAACAGATATCCGTCAGTTCCAAACCCGGCGATCACCCCGTTCGCCCGGGCCGACACGTAGGAGTGATGGCGAAACGCCTCCCGCGCGTGGATGTTCGAGATATGGACCTCCAGCACCGGGCCGTCGAAGGCCGACAAGGCATCAAACAGCGCAACCGAGGTATGGCTGTACCCCGCCGGGTTGATGATAATCCCGGCCGAGGTTTCGCGCGCGCCGTGGATCGCGTCGATCAGCGCGCCTTCGTGGTTGGACTGGAACGCCTCAGTCGCAAGGCCCAGATCTTTGGCCAGCGCAGCGCATTGCGCCTCAACCTCGGCCAGGGTCGTGGTCCCGTATTTCTGGGGCTCGCGCTGACCCAGAAGGTTCAGGTTCGGCCCGTTCAGGATCGTGATCGTCTTTGCCATGGTTCCCATGTCCTTCGCATCGCTGGTCAGGCGCATAGCACCGGCGGGGGCGTGTCAACAAGTTCCCAGGTTTGCCCGCATTCAAACAACGCCGCGCGCAGCGCTATTCCTGCACCAGAGAGCTTTCCCAGCTGCGCAGAAAATTCTGCCGCTTCAGCTGATCCAGAAACACCAGCAATCCGGGACCAAAGCGGATCGGGCGCAGCGACGGGGTTTCCTGCAAGGCCGCGCTGTCAATCCCCGGCAGACCTGAAGCCGTGACCAGATCGGCGCGCCGGTTCAGCCCGCTCAGGAAATCAATCATGGCGCGCGCATCCTCGACATTGTCGGCATTGGCGGGGATCAGGCTGGTGCGCAGCATGACATTCACGAAATCCGACAGCCGCACGATGCGAAACCCCTGCGTCGTCTGTAATTGCGAGGCCGCATAGCTGCCCAGCACATTGTAGGCCAGCGCCAGCTCGCCGCTGGCGACATCGCGGATCATATCGCCTGAACAGCAATACAGCTTGGCATCCAGCCGCCCCATCACCTCCATCAACCGCCAGAAGGCTTCGGAGTTGCGGCTGTCCTGGGTCGCAACCAGATACCCAAAGCCCGAGGTGCGCACGTCGTAGGTGCCGATGCGCCCCTGAAACCGGTCCGGGTTTTCGCGCAGCAGAGTGATCAACTCATCCCGGTTTCGCGGGGCCTCTCCGGGGGCGAAAAAAGCGTCTGACACCACCAGCACGGCGGGTTCCTGGGTAAAGGCGAACAGGTGATCGCGCCAGATCGCCCAATCCGGCAGAACGCTGGCAGGCGCGGTATAGGCCTGCGCAAACCCATCGTTGACCAGCTTGGTCTGCAAATCCATGGCCGAGGATATCGCCAGATCAAACTGTGCCCCCTCATCATGGATTGCGCGCATCAGATCGGTTGTGCCGGTGACGGTGTAATCTACCGCAATGCCGGGATTATCCGCCTGAAACGCCAGGATGATCGGGGTGAACACGTCCAGATCGGCGGTTGAAATAACCTTGAGGACCGACCGCTGTGGGCTGGCCTCGAACAGGCGGCGATCCTCGACCTCGAAGGCCAATGCGGCGCTGGCCAGAAATAAGCCTGCGATCAGCGTGGCAAGATGAGCGAGACGCATGCGCCAACTCCTTCGTCATTCGGGGCGATGGTCAGTCTGCCGCCATGGGCGCGGGCGACCTCATCCGCGATGGTCAGGCCGAGGCCCGAGCCCACCACGTCGCCGACGTTTGAGCCACGGCTGAACCGGGTCGTCAGGGCGTCGACGTCGATCCCGTCCAGCCCGCGCCCCTGATCGCTGATCGACAGGTCGAGCGTGTCTGTAACCGCGACGCTGGCGGTGATCGTACTGTCGTCGGGCGAGTATTTGATGGCATTGTCCAGGATGTTTTGCAGCGCCGCCTGCAACAGGATCCCGTCGCCCTTGAAGACCACAGGCGCGGCGGGCAGGTCGCGGCGGATTGCGATATCCTTCAGATCCGCAGTCGGTGCCAGCCGGTCGCAGACCTCGCCCATCAGTGCGGCCAGATCCAGATCGTCCTGCGCCAGTGCGTCGGCGCGAAAGGTGACCATGGCATGATCCAGCATCTGCCCGGCGGACCGGCTGCTTTCGTCGATGGCGCGGATCATTTCGCGCACCGCTTGTTTGTGTTCCGGCTTCTTCAGCTTGCGATGGGTCAATTCGGCCTGTGCGCGCACCGTGGCCAGCGGCGTGCGGACCCGGTGCGCGGCCTCGGCAATGAAATCCTCGGTCCGGCTGAGCGACGCGCTAAGCCGCGCCATGAAGGAATTCAGCGCCTCGACCAGCGGCGCAAGCTCCTCTGGCGGGTCCGAGGGGACGGCGCGCAAATCCTGCGGGCCGCGCCGCGCCACCGAATCCGTCATCCGCACAATAGGCCGCAGCGCCAGATGCGACGCCCAGAGGCTGAGCAGGGTCGCGGCAAGGAAAAACCCGATGCCGACGCCCGTCGCCGTGGTGGTGATCCGCCGCGAAATCGCCGCCAGCCCCAGCCGGGTCTGCGCAACCGAAACCACAACCGCCTGACTGTCCGTTGCCGGTCCGACCGCACGCACGACCGAGGCGGCTCGCACCTCATCCCCGCGATAGGTCAGGGTTGAAAACGCCGGGCGGCCCAGCGCCGGGGCCGGGTCGGCCAGCGGCAAATCGGAATACCCCGTCAGCGTCTTTCCGGCAGAGACCACGCGGTAAAAAACCCGGTCATCGCTGATCGTACCCAGCATCGACAGTGCCGAATACGGCAGATCCAGCGTCACCTGCCCATCTTCACTGCGCAGGCTGTCGGCAATCGCGGTGGCCGAGGCAAGCAGGATGTCATCCTGCGTCCCTTCAGCCGCCCGTTCGGCGACCCCGCGCACCACCAGAAAAAACGCCAGCGACAACAGGGCCGCGACCCCGACCAGTTGCAGGAACAACCGCCCTCGTATCGAATTACGCGGATTCACACCGCAACCATCCGATAGCCCAACCCGCGCACCGTTTCGATCCGCGCGCCTGACCCTTCAAGGCGCTTACGCAGTCGCGCGACATAGACCTCGATCGCGTTCTCGGACACCTCGTCCGAGAAGGAAAACAACCGGTCCATCAGGTGCGATTTCGCGAACACCTGCCCCGGCGCATTGAAGAAAACCTCGAGCAATCGCAGCTCGCGGTTGCGCAGATCAATGGTCTGATCGGCAAATTTCAATTCGGCAGTGGTCGAATCAAGGCTTGCCCCGGCAAAGCTTTTCCGGTTGTCTGCGGCCCCGCCCTGACGGCGCAAAACGGCGCGGCAGCGGGCCTCCAACTCGGCAAAGTCGAAGGGTTTGGTGATGTAATCATCCGCCCCAAGGTCCAGCAAGCTGATGCGATCCGACACCGCAGACCGCGCCGTGGTGACGATCACGGGCGTGCGTTTTTCACGCTGTCGCTGCTGTTGCAGAAAGGCACGACCGTCCCCGTCTGGCAGCATAATATCCAGCAAAATCAAGTCGTAGTCCGCGACCGAGATAAAATTCTCGGCCACTTCCAGCCGGTCTGCGTGATCCACCGCATGACCGTCCAGCTGCAAATGCTCGACGATGGCGCGCGCCAGTTTGGCGTTATCTTCGATCAACAAGAACCGCATCGGTTGCCTTTTTTGTGCCTTGACAGGTTGGTGTCAGGTTCGCGCGTTTGTCTGCCACATGGGCAGGCTTCTGCTCATGAGTCAATTTGGGAGGAAACAATGACAAAACGTCTGTTCAAGGCGCTGGTCGCATCGGCGGCCCTGACCGTCGGCGCAACTGGCATCGCGTCCGCGGCCGAATGTATCGCACCGGCCAACCCCGGCGGCGGCTGGGATTTCACCTGCCGTCAGATCGGCAAGATCATGCATGACATCGGCGCCGTTGACGCACCGATCCAGGTCACCAACATGCCGGGTGCCGGTGGGGGCCTGGCCTATAACACCGTGGTGAATGAGCGTGGCGACGATGCCGATCTGATCGTCGCAGCCTCATCCGCAACGACCACCCGTCTGGCGCAGAACGCCTATGCGGGCCGCACCGCTGACGAAGTGCGCTTTGTCGGTGCGATCGGTGCTGACCCCGGCATCATCGCCGTGGCTGCTGACAGCGAATACCGGTCGCTGAACGATCTGGTTGAGGCGATCCTTGCCGATCCCGGTTCAGTTGCCTTCGCAGGTGGCTCGGCCGTTGGTGGCTTTGACCACCTCAAGCCGCTGATGATCCTGAAAGAGGCCGGATTTACCGACATCACGTCGGTCAAATACATCGGCGTTGACGGTGGCGCGGATGCGATCACCCAGACGGTCGGCGGCTTCACCCAGGCGATGACCGGCGACATGTCCGAAGTTGTCAGCTTCCTGGCCAATGGCGACATCCGCGTCATCGCGGTGTTGACGGACGAGCGTGTGCCGGGCTTTGACGACATCCCGACCGCCAAGGAACAGGGCTATGACGTTGTGGCCGTGAACTGGCGCGGTCTGTACGTCCCCAAGGGCGTCAGCGATGACACCTTCAACAGCTGGGCAGACAAGCTGCAGATGGTTGCCGACAGCCCCGAATGGGCCGAGGCGATGGCCGCAAACGGTCTGGCCCCGTTCACCAAAGTCGGTGGCGATTTCCAGAGCTATGTTGATGGTCTGGTTGCCGACATTGCAAGCATGTCGGCAGAGCTTGGGGTCACCCAGTAATGGCCTCGGACCGGATATTTGGTCTGGTCGCTTTGATCACGGCGGTCGCGTATCTCGCGGCCGCCACCCAGATCCAGACAAACCTGTTTTCGGGCGAATATCTGCCCAAACTGTTCCCGATGCTGATCGGCAGCGTCGCTGCCATCTGCGCCCTGTTCATGATGTTCCGTCCTGACCCAGAACCGGACTGGCCTGCGGCCGGATCATGGATCAACATGGGGTTGGCCGTGATCGTTCTGGCGATCTATGCCGTCATGCTCAAGCCGCTGGGCTTCATCCTGCCCACGGCGATTGCTGCTGGCATCCTGAGCTATCAGATCTCGCCCCGCCCCGGACCTGCGGCGATTGCAGGCATCGGATTGTCGCTGGGGCTGTTTGTTCTGTTCAAATTCGGTCTGAAGCTGGGCAATATCGTCGCTTACCGCATTCCCACGCCCGCCCAACTGGGTGACGCGTTCCTGCAACTGATTCCCTTCGTAGGTGGGCACTGAGCCATGGATATCCTGTCAAACCTGGCCCTGGGCTTCAGCGTCGCCCTGTCGCCTTACACGCTGTTCCTGGCCGTCTGTGGCTGCTTTCTGGGCACAATCATCGGCGCGCTTCCGGGCCTTGGCCCGTCCAATGGCGTCGCGATCCTGATCCCGATTACCTTCACGCTTGGTTTGGACGCGACCAGCGCGCTGGTGCTGATGACGGCCGTTTACTACGGCGCGATGTATGGCGGGCGCATCAGCTCGATCCTGCTGAACATTCCGGGCGACGAACCGGCGCTTATGACGACGCTCGACGGGTATCCCATGGCCAAGGCGGGTCGCGCAGGCGATGCGCTGGTGCTGTCGGGCGTGGCGTCCTTCGTCGGCGCGTTCCTGGCCACAATCGGTCTGATGCTGCTGGCCCCATCGCTGGCCCGCGTTGCCTTCCTGTTCGGCCCGGCAGAGTATTTCGCGCTTTACATGCTGGCGTTCTGCACGCTGGGCGGAATGGCGTCGAACAACCAGGCAAAATCTGCAATGGCGGCCTGTATCGGGCTGGGGATTGCGATGATCGGGGTGGATTCCTCGTCCGGCCTGCCGCGCCTGACCGGCGGCAACCTGCACCTTTATGACGGCGTCGACTTCCTTGTCGCCATCGTCGGATTGTTCGCCATTGCCGAGGTCTTCTTCTTCATCGAAAGCCACGGCAAGGAAAGTTCGATCGGGGTGAAGCTCGACAAGGTGACGATCCCGTGGCGCGACATCTGGTCGACCCGCTGGACGATGCTTCGCACCTCGGTCGTCGGCTTCGTGGCCGGTATTCTGCCGGGGGCAGGGGCATCGCTGGGGTCGTTCATGGCCTATATGACCGAAAAATCCATTGCCGGGCCCAAGGGCGGTTTCGGCACCGGCGTGCCCAAGGGCATCGCCGCGCCCGAGGCGGGCAACAACGCCGCCGCCGGTGGCGCGCTGGTGCCGATGCTGACGCTGGGCGTGCCGGGTTCGGGGACGACCGCGGTGCTGCTGGCGCTGCTGGTGACGTTGAACATCACGCCCGGCCCGACCCTGTTCACCGAACGGCCCGAGGTGATCTGGGGCCTGATCGCCTCACTCCTGATTGCCAACGTCGTATTGCTGTTGATGAACGTCCCGCTGGTGAAGATCTTCGTCAAAGTGCTAATGGTGCCCGCGTGGATCCTGCTGCCGGGCGTCACCATGATCTCGTTCGTCGGGATCTTCTCGCTCTCGGGCAGCTTCTTCGATTTGCTGATGATGATCGGCTTTGGCGTGCTGGGATATATCCTCAGGAAGCTGGACATCCCCACCGTGCCGGTGATCCTGGGCATTCTGCTTGGCGGGAATATGGAGGACGCGCTGCGCCGCGCCATGACCCTGTCGGACGGCGATGTCGCCTACCTCGTCTCCAGCCCCATCGCCATCGGCCTGTGGATCGCCGCGATTGCCGGGTTCGTCGCACCGATGTTCCTGCGCAATTTGCTGAAGAAGCCGCAGGCGGTCACTGACTGATGGTGAAGGTGCTGATCCCCTGCGGCGCGCTTGGCCTTGGGTATGACCGGGCCGCGCTGGCGCGGGGCGTGGCCGAAGGGCCGGATATCATCGCGATTGACGGCGGGTCCACCGACAGCGGCCCGCACTACCTCGGCACCGGCACGTCGAAATATTCCCGCCAGTCCACCAAGGCGCAATGGCGCGAACTGATCGAGGCGCAACAGGCCGCTGGCGTGCCGCTGGTGATTGGTACCGCAGGCACCTGCGGCGCGGATTCTGCGGTCGACTGGCTGGTCGACATCACCCAGGAAATCGCGGTCGAGGCTGGGTTGGCGCTGAAAATCGCCGTGCTGAAAAGTGGGCAAACGCCCGACGCCGTGGCCGAGGCGTTCGAAGCAGGCCAGATCACACCACTGGACGCAGCGCCGGACATCTCCGCAGAGGTGATCCGCGACTGCACCAATATCGTAGCCCTTGCCGGGGCGGAACAGGTGCAGGCCGCAATCGAAACCGGCGCGGATGTCATCATCGCCGGGCGCACCACCGACACCGCAATCATCGCCGCCCTGCCGCTGGCGCGGGGCTGCCACGCCGGTGCCGCCTGGCACGGGGCCAAGGTGGGCGAATGCGGCGCGATGGCGACGACGAATTATTCGACCGGCACGATCATGGCGGAATTTGATCAGGACGGCTTTACCATCACCCCGATGGGTGACGGCGTTCAGGCGACCCCGCGCACGGTGTCTGCCCATATGCTGTACGAAAACAGCGACCCCTATATCCTTTTCGAACCGGGCGGCTATCTTGACGTTCGGGGGGCCGAATATACCGCACTCGACGACAGGCGGGTGCAGGTGACGGGCAGCACCTGGCATGCCACGGACCGCTATACCGTCAAGCTGGAGGGCGCGCGCCGCGCCGGGTATCAGGTCGTCTCTCTCGTCACGGTGCGCGATCCGCATTACGTCAAGAACATCCACGACTGGTGCGCCGATATCACCGAAACATGCACGGCCAAGGCACGGCGCGAAACCAACGGAGACTTCACCATCGAACTGCGCGTGACCGGCGCCGATGCAACGCTTGGGCCGCTTGAAAACGCCGCGCAGACAGGCTCCGAAGTGGGCGTGACCGGGATCGTGACGGCCGAGAGTGAGGCACTGGCAATGGAGGTCGCGAAAATCCTCAACCCCTTCCTGCTGCACCACCCGCTGACCGAGACCGAGCCGATGCCGACTTTCGCCTTCCCCTTCTCACCCCCCGAAATGCCACGCGGCGCAATCCACGAGTTTTGCCTGCACCACGTGATGACCCTGTCCGACCCGATGCAGGCCTTCCGCCTGTCGGTGATCGAGGTTGGCGCGTGAAACTTGGCGAACTGGCCGACAAGGTGCGGTCAAAGAACGCCGGGCCTTTCTGGCTGACGCTCGATATCTTCTGCGCGGATGCGACCGTGTTTCAGCAGGTGTCACAGGGGTTGGAATCCGCTCGCGTCGCCCAACTGCTTGGCACCGACCCCGCAGTGATGAAACGCTTCGACATGCCCGAATTGAACGTGGTCAAATTCTCGATCCCGCGGCCCGCCCGGCAAGGTGCGGTGGATGACCGCGACATGCACGGCGCAAGCTTTGCAAACCTGCTGGCCGAGATGGAGGTCTGAGGCCGCACGAAAGCCCCGGACAGTTCAGCCCGCTTTCGTCGCGCAGGCCTCGGCGTAAGCCCCCTCAAAGATCATCACCCAGCCCTGACCATAACCGCCGTGAACGCCTTCGGCCCAGTCGCCCATGGCTTCCCAGTCGCTTTGCTTCAGGTCGACGCGGGTGCCGGTGTCGATGGACGTGAACGTCAGCTCCAACAGTGTCAGCCCCTCGCCATCGTAATTTGGCGCGGGGATGTTGAAGCGCATCGCCACGAAACCATAGGGGTCATAGGTTTCGATATGGCCCCAACTGGTTTCGGTATCGTCCGATCCGACCTCGGTGATCTGCCCACCCTCGCGCGCGTCAATCCGGATCGTCTTGGCAGGCGCGCCCTTCATCGCCGAAAGGGTGAATTTGCCCAGCGGCCACCAAGTGTGCATCTCCTCAACAAACACCGAAAAGGCGGTTTTCTGATCGCAGGGCACGTCAATGGATTTTTCGATGGGGGCAAGCATGGCGGTTCCTATCTGTGTTGATTTCGTTTGGAAATTTCGGCCCCGAAGGCGGCCAGCGTTCCGTCCCAGAACCCGTCGAGGTATCGGCGAAGCGCCTCCAACCCCTCTGGTCGGACGGCATAGATCCGGTGGCTGCCCTTCGGGGTTGCCTGCACCAGCCTGGCGTCATGCAGGACTTTCAGATGTTGCGAGACCGCCGGTCGGCTGACCGGTTGGGATTTCGCCAGATCGGTCACCGTACACGGGTGGCGGCGCAGTGATTCAAAGATTGCGCGGCGCGTTGGATCGGCCAGGGCGTGGAGGGCAGCCTCGTAAGTCATCACTTACGTGTAAGCGGTGACTTACACCTAGTCAAGCGCTGGAGTCACCCGCCCCGGTGCTTGAAACTGTCACGGCGGAAGGAATACAGCGCAGCGGGGTCCACCGCGACATCCACCACCGCAGGCCAACGCCGCCTCGACGGCGCCGGCCACATCGCCCAGCTTGTCGGCGGGAAAGCCCGCAGCGCCATAAAGCTCCGCCAATTTGTCGAACGGCGGGCTAGAGACATCCGCCCCGATATAGCGCCCGTTGAAGAAATCGCGCTGATAGGCTTTCTAGGCCCCCCAGCACTGGTTGTTCATCACCACGGTCACGGTGTTGATTCCGTGATCCACCGCTGTGCTCAACTCACTCACCGTCATCCCGAATCCACCATCGCCCATCAGGGACACCACGGGCCGCTCAGGCTGCGCCAGTTTCACGCCCAGCCCACAGGCGAAAGAGAACCCGACCAGGCCGAAATCCAGCGGCGTGAACAGGCTGCCGGGGCAGTGATAGTTCAGCGCGTCGGTCGCCTGTAAACACAGCGTGCCCGCGTCCATCGTGATCGCCGCATCCTCGGGCAGCACCCCGCGCAATGCCTTGAACAGGCCCGAGGGTTGCGTCGGATCGCTCTCCTCCGCATCCGCATCCCGCTTGGCCAGAAACGCCGCCCGATCTGCCTTGAATCCGGCCGTCCAACCGTCGGCCAGCGCGCGGTCCTTGATGCGACCCACAGCCTCGGTCAATTGACCCGCTGCAGTCGGCGCATCGGCCCAGATACCGATCTCAACCGGGAAGAACCGCCCGATGGCGGTCGGTTCCAGTTCCACCTGAATGATCGCCGCATCGCGGTTGATGTTGTCGTATGTATAGAAGGTCGAATTGAAGCCCAGCCGCGTCCCCAGCGCCAGAATGACGTCCGCCTCCAACACCAGTCGAGAGGCGACTGCATTCCCCCGCGGCCCCATCTGCCCGGCGTTCAGCGGATGCCCGAAGGGCACCGCATCGCCGTGACCGGGCGAGGTCACGATGGGGCAATTCAACGCCTCGGCCAGCGCCAGCGCCGCCGCATCGCCGCGCGTGTTCTTGATCCCGCCACCTGCGATGATGACCGGGCGCGCAGCCCCGGCCAGCATCTTCGCCGCCGCCTTGATCTGGTCCGCCTGACCGGCGGGTGCCGACTGGGCGCGATAGGCATCAGGCGTCTGCATCGGGGCAAACTCAGCCCGCGCGGCCAGAACGTCGCGCGGCAGGTTCAATTGCACCGGCCCGCGCCGCGGCGTCATCGCGGTGCGAAACGCCTCTCGCACCAATTCCGGCACCCGGTCGGTGCTGGGGGCGGTCCATGTCTTCTTGGTGACCGGGGTGAACAGCGCCTGCTGATCGACCTCCTGAAACGCATCGCGATAGACATGGCCCGACGACAGCGCCCCGGCGATGCTGACGACCGGCGAAAACGCCGCCATCGCCTGCGCCAGACCAGTGACTAGGTTCGTCGCCCCCGGTCCGTTCTGCCCGGCCAGCACCACGCCCGCCTGCCCGCTGGCGCGCGCGAACCCGTCGGCCATATGCGTGCCGGTGCGTTCGTCATGCACGCCGATCAGCTGGATATCACCCGCATCATATAGCGCGTCGAACATCTCCATCGTGGCCGAGCCGATCAGGCCGAACACATGGCTGGTCTTCTCGGCCCTCAGCGCCTCAACAGCGGCTTGTCCGCCCGACATCGGCATCATTTCAGCGTCCTTTCAAGAAATTCGAGGGTTGGGGCGGTGAAGGCGCGCGGCGCTTCCATCAGCCCCAGATGTTGCAGGGCGGGCACGATGGCAAGCGCGGCCCCCGGGATTTCGGCGGCGATCTGGCGCGCCATCGCGGGGGTTGAGCCGCTGTCGTTTTCACAGGTCACCACCAGCGTCGGCGCAGTGATTGCCGGGTCGGGCGCGATCAGCTCGCGCACCCCATTGGCCAGCACCCAGGCGGCCTGAGCGTAGCTTTCAGGATCAACCTGCGCGCGCCAGTCGCGGACCAGTTGCGGGGCGGCCGCGCCCGAGGCCAGAAACCCAGGCGTGAACCACCGCTTCAGCGCTTCGTCAAAGGTCGCAAACGCCCCCTGATCGCGCACCGTCGCGGCGCGATCCTCGACCGCCTTCTGCCCCTCGGCCCCACGGTCGTGCGGCGAATTCAGGATCACCAGCGCAGTCAGCCGATCCCGGTGATCCAGCGCGAACCGCCGGTTGATCATCCCGCCGATGGAAAACCCGACGACCGCCGCGCGATCCGCGCCAACATGATCCAGCAACCCGGCCAGCTGATCGGAATAGACCGTCAGCGAGGCATCCCCCGGCACCGGCGCAGACGCGCCATGCCCGTACAGATCGTAATTCAGCACGCGGTAATGCGCCGCAAACTCTGGCAGCAACCCGGCCCAGACATCCCGGCACAGCCCCAGCCCGTGGATCAACGCCACAAGTGGCGCGCCTTCCGGCCCGCTCAACTCATAAGCCGTGCCGTCTGGTGCGACCTCAGACACCCGCCGGGTTGTCCACGTCATGCCCCATCTCGCGCAGATCCTCATACCGGTCGCCAATCCGGTGATGCGGGTGACCACCGATGGAGGCCCCCAGCGCGATCACAATCTCATCCGGTCCCGGCGCGTCGGGCACATTCAGGTGGATCGTCTGGTAGTGGCTGCGCCGCCCCGCGTCATGCTTGTCCATCAGCGGGATCATGATCGGTTGCCCGGCGACGCCCTTGCAGTTGGTGAACGCCAGATAGGTCTTGGCCCCGACCGCATCACGGTACTGATTGCCGAACCACAGCGTATGGGTCAGCGCCTGCGCATGCTCAATCTCACCCCCCATCCCGACAACACTGGCCTTGCCATAACCTTCCAGGGCATCGCCGGTCACGTCGAGGATCATGCCGGTCAGCAGCTTGCCAACTTCGGGGCCGACATCACGAATTTCCGGGCGCAGGTCCTCTACGAACCCCCTCCCGTGCCAGGGGTTTTTGATGATCGCCAGTGCGGCGATCAGCTTGGTCGGCACCGGCACCGGGCGGCCACCTTCGATCTGCGTGGTTTGAATCTGCAACAGGGTGCGGCGAATTTCTGCGGGCATCAGGCGAACTCCGGCATGACGTTATTGATGAACAGCTCAAGGCTGCGTTTTTGCTCGGCCATGCCGAGGCCCATCGAGGCGTAATAGATGAACGCATCCACACCCAACGCTTCGTATTTACGCAACTTTTCGACAACCGTTTCGGGCGACCCGAAGACCAGGTTTTCTTCCAGCATCGCCGGATCGACCCGGACGTTGCCCTCCAATTCCTCAAGCGGCACCCGGTCGGGGAAGCCGTTCACCACGTCACCCTTCTTCATCATCAGATTGCCGAACATGCCCAGCACATTGCGGATCGCGTGCATGGTGGCTTCGCGGTCCGCCTCGGTCGCGTAAACGCTGGTGTGGCGCATCATCGCGAAACGCCCGTTCCAGGTGCCGCCCGCCTTGGCGATCGCCTCGTCCAGTTGGGTGCGATATTTCTCAGCCTCCGAAAACGGCATCGTCAGTGGCCAGCTCATCACGTTGCAGTCGTTGGCCACGGCATGGTCGAAGGTGACGGGCGATCGCGCGGCGACCCAGACCGGCACGTCATCCTGCACCGGTTTCGGGCAGGAGGTCGCCTTGGGGAACGACCAGAATTCTCCGTCGTGCTCCACGTCGCCCTGCCACAGTTTGCGCACCAGCGGCAGCATCTCCTGCATGTATTTGTAGCTGTCCTTCTGGTCGAGCCCAGGGCGCATCCGGTCGAACTCTCGCTGATACGCGCCCGAGCCGAGGCCGAATTCAAGCCGCCCATCCGATAGCAGATCGACCAGCGCCGCCTCTCCGGCGATGTTGATCGGGTGCCAATAGGCTGCGTTGGCAACACCGCAGCCCAGGCGGATAGTCTCGGTGATGCCGGCCCACCAGGTCATGATCTGGAACGGATTGGGCGCGATGGTCATTTCCAGCGCGTGGTGCTCGGCGGCCCAGGCAACCTCGAACCCGGCCTGATCGGCCATTCGGATCATGTCTTCGGTATGCGCGCGCACCGCGGCCATATCGGCGCTTGCGTCCATGCGTTCAAGATTGATGGCGATGTGGAATTTCATGGAGCTCACCTCGGCTGGAAGGGATTGGCAATGGGATCGTCGGACAGGTTCATCCAGACGGTTTTGGGGCGCGTGTAGTCATAGATCGCCTGGAACCCGCTTTCGCGGCCATAACCGCTGGTCTTCATGCCGCCAAATTCGGCAATCGGGCTGATCGCGCGATAGGTGTTCACCCAGACGATCCCGGCTTTGACCCGTTTGGCCATGCGCAGGCTGCGCGCGGAATCCCGAGTGAATATCCCCGCCGCCAACCCGTGCTTGGTATCATTGGCCAGTGCCACAACGTCGTCTTCCGTGCGGAACCGCTGGACAGACAAGACCGGGCCGAACAGCTCGGTATCGACGATAGTCAAGTCCTGACGCGGGCAGTCGATTATCGTGGGCTGAAAATACAGACCTTCCAGCCCCTCTGGCCGGGCCCCACCGGTCAGCACGGTGCCGCCTTCCTCAACCGCCAGCGCCACCTGCGCTTCGATGTGATCCAGCTGCCCTTGTGTACACAGCGGCCCCATCTCTGTCGCCTCGGCCTGCGGGTCGCCGATCGTGATCCCTTCAGCAATCTTCACCATCCGGGCCAGGAAATCGTCGGCGATATCTTCGTGCAGATACAGCCGCGACCCCGCGACACAGCTTTGCCCCGTCGCCGCAAATATCCCTGCGACCGAGCCGTTGACGGCGCTTTCGATATTCGCGTCATCAAACACGATGAAGGGGGATTTCCCGCCCAGTTCCAGCGATAACTCGGCAAAATTCTCGGCCGTGTTGCGGATGACATGCGCGGCCGAGGCCGGGCCGCCGGTAAACGACACGCGGGCCACCAGCGGGTGCGAGGTCAGCGCCCGCCCGCAGGGTTCCCCGTGGCCGGTGACGATGCTGACGACGCCGTCCGGGATACCCGCCTTGGCGATCAGACGCCCGAATTCCAGAAGTGGCGCGGGGCCGTGTTCGCTTGCCTTCAGCACGATGGTATTGCCCGCCGCCAGCGCCGGGCCGATCTTCACCGCACTCAGGAAAAGCTGCGAATTCCACGGCACCACGGCTGCGATCACGCCCAGGGGTTCGCGATCCGTGAAGACAAACATATCGGGCTTGTCGATCGGCAGAGTCTCTCCCGAAATCTTGTCGGCAGCCCCGGCATAGAAATGCAGGAATTCGGCGATGTACTTCGCCTGCCAGGCGGTTTCCTTGAACATCTTGCCGGTGTCGCGGGTTTCGATCCGCCCCAGGCTTTCCGAGTTCTCGGCCAGCAGGTCGCCCAGACGGCGCAGGCATTTGCCACGCTCGGTCGGGGTCATCGCGCCCCATGGCCCGGTCAGGGCCGCATCAGCGGCGCGCACCGCCCGGTCGATGTCATCCGCCGTCGCCTCGGGGACCGTCGCCCAAACCTTGCCGCTTGCGGGATCGAAACTGTCAAACGTGCCGCCATCACTGGCCGCCACCCAATCGCCCCCGATCAGCATTTTCAGATTCTGCACGTCGCTCATGAAAGACTCCTTCCCGGTGATGAATAGCTCAAATTTACGCTTTCTAAAATCAAAACTTTCTGCATAATAAATTCGAATAACACGAATTGAGTTGCATATGAATCTGCCTGCCCTGCGCACCTTCCTTGCCATCGTCGAAACCGGCAGCCTTGTGCGTGCCTCGGTGCAACTGGGCGTGACGCAATCGACGGTCACCGCCCGCCTGAAATCGCTGGAGGAGGAGTTAGGCCAGACCCTGATCATCCGCCAGAAATCCGGCGCCACCCTGACCGCTGCGGGCGCGTGCCTGCGCCGCTATGCGGAAACCATTGCCGGGCTATGGCACCAGGCGCGTCAGGAAACGGCCCTGCCCGACGGGGCCAGCGGGCTGTGCAACATCGCCTGTCACCCGGACCTCTGGCCTGAACTGGGCCAACGCCTGTTCGCGGCCATCCGCGCCGCCGAACCCGATCTGGCGCTGTCGGTCTGGCACGGCGGTCAGGGGGATCTGGCCGACTGGCAGGCGCGCGGGTTGACCGATATCTCGCTGACCTACTGGCCGCTCAGCCAGGGTGGCCAGACCATCCGCCCGCTGATCACTGACCGGCTGATCCTTGTCTCGACCCGCCCAGACAGCCCCGTCACCTTTGACCCGGCTTATGTTTTTGTCGAAGCTGGCGACGACTTTGGCCGCCAGCACGCCGCCGCCTATGCCGATGCCGGAACTGCGCGGCTGAATTTCGGCACCGCCGCGCTGGGGTTGGAACATTTGCTGGCCGAAGGTGGCGCCGCCTATCTGCCCGCCCGCATCGCCGCCCCGCATCTGGCCACCGGGCGCCTGTTCGCACTGCCGAATGCACCCGAATTCACCCGCCCCTCGGTCCTTGTTCTGAATGCGGCGGCTGCGGCCCAATGGCGCTGGCTGGACCCGGTTCTGGCCGCGATCATTGATGGCTGAGCGTGCAGAGCACATGAAGGCCGCGGTCACCCCGGCGGCCAGCGTTACCGGCGCCTCCGCAATGCGGTCCAAATCACACTCTACCCTTGACTTGTCGCCGCGCTGCCGCGATATGCCCCCCAACGACCTGTCAGTCTGCCGCGTGAGCAGAGGCTAATCAGCCACCCGACCGGTCAGGATAGTTTCCCAAGATCACGCATGGGGGCCAGCGCCAAAGCGGCCATCGGGCAATTCCGCCCGACCGTCAGCCCTTGGCGAGAACCCGAACGCACCCGGCGGCGCAATTCTGCGCGGCCGAGACGAATTATTTGTGCAGGTCTAACGCGACCTGCGAGAGAGAGATACAATGGACTTTGACATGTTGGGCCTAAAGCGTTTCGACATTAACCTGAGACATATCCGGCGGCCTTAAAGTAGTTCCAGCATTCTACTGGGTCGTAGAGATCGCAGATTGCTCCGATTGCTTCGAAGACCTGGGTAAAGGACCTGGCCCCGATCCGTCGCAAATGGGCTTTCAGTTTAGAGAAGGCCTGCTCGATGGGATTCAGGTCGGGCGAGTACGGTGGCAGGTAAAGGAACCAGCAGCCGTGATTGCGTAAAGCCTGCGTCGCCTCCTTATTCCGGTGGGTTGCCAGGTTGTCGAGAATGACGACAGTGCCGGGGTTGATCTCGGGGACCAGCACTTCGCGGATGTAGGCCGCGAAGGCGGGGCCATCTATCGCTCCCTTGATGACCCAAGGTGCGATCAGCGCGCCTTGGGTCAGGCCCGCGATCAAGGTTTGGGTTCCCCAGCTTCCGAAGGGCGCATCCATCGTCAGGCGCTTACCGCGCTTGGCTCTGCCGCGTAGGCGCGTGAGGTTTGTCTTCACTGCGGTTTCGTCAATAAAGACAACGCGCTCAGGAAAGGTCGCAATGGCTGGCGAGCGGTATCTGAACCAGTCGGCCCGTTGCTGCCTTACCTTGGCGCGGCGGCGCTCGGTTGCGACCAGCGACTTTTTTTGTACGTGAAGCCGAGCCGGGACAGAAGGTTGGCGATGGAGGAGTGATGCACCCGCACACCCTCTGCATCGGCCAGCGCATTACGCAACTCAAAGAGCGTGATGTCAGGGTCTTGTGCGATCAACTCCTCAAAGAATTCCCGATGCGGAGCCAGCTTTCCCTTGCCGCGCGGCGGTCCCTGCCGGGCAGGTTCCGCATGACCCTTCATCCTCACCTGACGCGCCCACCGCGCGCCTGTGGCAGGCGACAGCTTCAACCGCAACGCCGCCGCGCGCCCGCTCAACCCTTCTTCAATGTATCTCTGAAACCGTATCCGAAGCGCAGATGGCAAAGGTGCTGACATGATCCATCCTCCCAAACAGGATGAATCACAGATCAGGTCTCAAGGGAATCCCTCGCGATTCAGGTTCAAGCCGAAACGCTTTAGCGCCCCGCCTTGTGGCGAAACTCGCCGAACAGGGAATAACCGATCCGACCCCGATCCAGACGCAGGCGATTCCGCATGCGATGAACGGACGCGACGTGATGGGCATCGCCCAGACCGGAACCGGCAAGACCGCCGCCTTCGGTCTGCCGCTGATCCACGCACTGACCAAGGCGGGGGTGAAACCCGCGCCGAAAACCGCCGCCGGGCTGATCCTGGCGCCGACCCGCGAACTGGCCAAGCAGATCGCGGACAACCTGGCCGCCTATACCCGTGACAGCCACCTGCGGGTGACGCTGGTTGTGGGCGGCGTGTCGATCAACGCGCAGGTCAATCGCCTGCAACGCGGCACCGACCTGCTGGTCGCCACGCCGGGACGTCTGATCGACCTGGTCGATCGCAAGGCCGTGTTCCTGGACCAGACCCGCTTTCTGGTCCTGGACGAGGCGGATCACGTGCTGGACCTTGGCTTTATCCACGCCCTGCGCCGGATCGCGCCGCTGCTTGCGGACGAGCGTCAGACAATGATGTTTTCGGCCACGATGCCCAAGGCAATGGCGGAACTGTCGAACGCCTATCTGAAGAACCCCGTCCGGGTCGAGGTTGCGCCCCAGGGCAAGGCCGCCGACAAGGTCGAACAATCCGTTCATTTCGTCGATCAGGCGGGCAAGGTTGCCAAGCTGATCGAGCATCTGGACCAACACCGTGAAGAGACGGCTCTGGTCTTCGCGCGCACCAAACATGGCGCGGAAAAGCTGATGAAAAAACTGGTGAGCGCCGGTTTCGCGGCCAGCTCGATCCACGGCAACAAAAGCCAGGGTCAGCGCGACCGCGCCATCCGAGAGTTGAAGTCGGGCGAGATCCGCGTGCTGGTTGCCACAGACGTGGCTGCGCGTGGCATCGACATTCCGGGGGTTGCCTTCGTCTATAACTATGACCTGCCGAACGTCGCCGAAAACTATGTCCACCGGATCGGGCGGACGGCGCGGGCCGGACGCTCGGGCCAGTCAGTGACCTTCTGTTCGCCCGATGAAATCTCCGAGCTGTTCCAGATCGAGAAGTTCATGAAAGCCGACATTCCCGTGGCCGGTGGTCAACGCTGGGCGCACGCGAAGAAACCGGCCAAGCCACAGCAACGCCGCCGCGCACGCGGGCGTCGGCCCCAAAATCGTCGCGCAGCCTGATATGAGACCGTGGCGGTGCCGGTTACGACCGGCACCCCACAGGGTTATTCGCTGGCAGCGGGCGCTTCGGCCGCGTCATCTGACGCGGCGGGCAGATCACTGGCGGCGCATTGATCATACTGGAATGCGAAGCCGTCCCAGACCATGATCAAACCGCCCTCGGCGGCTTTCATGAACATGGCGCGGGCTTCCCATTCGGTGCCCTCACCCTGGCATTTCATGTCGAAAAGCGTCGCCTCCATATCGACGACATTCACCGGCCTGGTCATGCGGCACATGCTTTCGACGCCGAAGAATTCGTTATTTTCGATTTTGATGGATCCACCGTCCTGGCCGATATCGGCACAGGCCGAAGCCGGTCCCTGGCGGTAGATGCCGTCGAACGAAATGCCCTGCGCCGCTACCGGCGCGGCCAGAACAAACGACACAAGGATACTCAGGCGGGATGCTGACAGACCAGACATTGACGAAACCTTTGCAAATACGATTCCAGCGGGCACCTATAGGGGTGCGCCGGAAACGGAAAGATGCGACTGTGCGGTCATCTTGCCGCACCAGCGGCTGAACGCCGAAGGCCGAGGCCGCCAGGTTTTACCCGGCTTTGCGCAGATCCGCGATCAAGGCGTTAATGTCGCCCTTGCGGCGATCCAGCATGGCGCCAATCTCGGTCCGTTCCGATTTCAGCAGGCTGACGCCTTCGATCAGCATATCGAAGAACTTCGATGACCGGCCCGACACAAGGAAGGTCACGTCGAAATTGGACCGGCCCTTCAGTTTGGCCACTGTCTTGACCTCAAAGAAGCTTTTGACCGGGCGCGACGATGTAATCTCGACCTGGCCACCGATGAAACTGCGGAACCGTTTGCCGTATTTGCGCGCCATATAGCCCGAGAACGCCTTGGAAAAACTGCTCAGCTGTCCCGAAGATGCACTGCGCGCATCGGCCCCCAGAACCGTCCGCGAAATGGTCGGCAGATCGGCGTAACGCCGGAACACCCGCTCAAACTTGGAGATTTTTGAGGATTCGGACCCACCGCCATTGGCGATGCGCGAAATCTCTCCCACCACTTTGGTGATCAGGCTTTCGGCCTGGCCAGTCGAACTGACCGCCCAGGCAGGGCCGTGTACAAGGGCCAGCGATGTTGAACTCAGCAGGCCAACAACGGCCGTACGACGCGTAATATTACTCTTGAGCATCCAGTCCCTCAAACGGGTCAATATAGAAATCCTCAAGATCGCCATCCGAAACCTGGAAGCGGCGGTTCTGAAGATAGATCGAGCGCAGCTGCGCATAGCTGTCTGCACTGTCATATAGGACCGAGTCGATCTCTTCGCCAAAGACATCGCGTTCACTGATCCGTGACAGAACACTGGCCGAGCGGCGCGTGGCACGTTCATCATTGGGCAGAATAGAGTTCACCGGATCGGTCAGAATATCAACGATCAGACCCGCGGTATCACGTTCGGTCGATGGCCCCAGGATCGGCAGTTCCTGATACGCGCCTTCCGGCACGCCCCAGACCGCCAGCGTCTGACCAAAGTCATTGCGGCGTTCTTCCAGACCCATCCAGCCAGCCGCATCAAACAGGCCGCCGATGCCGACGGTCGTGTTGATGACAAAGCGGAAGAAGTTGTGCGTACCGGTATCCAGATCGCCCTGCAGCACGTCATTCATGACAGACGCGGGCGTACCCAGATTGCTGGCAAAATTCCCGACCGAGCGCATCACAGGCTCGGGCACGACGGTGTTGATCGCCGTCGACGCCGGACGCACGATGGCGCGATCCAGGCCTTTGTTGAAGCTGTGAATGCTCCGGTTCGTGTCCTCATACGGGTCGTGAATATCCACGTCACCGCTGGGAACACTACAGGCGGACAGGCCAAGCGCGCCGACAATCGCCAGCACCGGAGCCATTCTGGAAAGAATTTTAGCCAAGAATCACAGCCTTGATATTAGAAGCAGCACCGGCACTGTCCGACACTTCCCCAAAGAATTCCAGCCATTAACGGCGCGTCACCCCGCACCTGTGGCCAATCAGTGACAACTGTTACGCACCGGCATGAACAGATCGCTGGAATCTTCCATAACCCGTTGTGATTGCGTGTGTATTTTAATTTCCCTGCGAGACCTCTATGCCGCTGCGCCAACAGGATTGACGACCCAAAAGATTAACAGTCGCGTCTGCCGGGTCCGATTGTCTCAAAGGCGGCCTCAGGCTGCGTCGTCGGGTGCGCCCGGCAGGCGTGCCGTGCCTTCAGCGCCCGAATTGGTCCTTTCGCCCGCAATCTGCCCGCGTTAGCGTTGCGCCAACTGGGATAGTCTTAAAGGTATCACAACGATGAACGGACGTATCGAAAAACGCTTGGCCGATCTGGGCGTGACCCTGCCGGATGCCCCGGCGCCTGCGGCAAATTACGTGCCCGCCGTGCGGACCGGGGACATGGTCTGGATTTCGGGCCAAATCTCGGCCAGCGACGGCAAACTGATCACCGGAAAGCTGGGTCGCAACATGGCGACCGAAGCCGGTGCCGCCGCCGCAAAAGTCTGCGCAATCAACCTGTTGGCCCAACTGCGCACCGCATGTGACGGCGATCTTGACCGGCTGGTCCGGGTGGTCAAGCTGACTGGCTTTGTCAACTCGGACGACGAATTTACCGAACAGCCGCAGGTCATCAACGGCGCATCCGACTTTCTGGTCGAAGCCCTGGGCGACGCCGGTCGTCACGCCCGCGCCGCCGTCGGGGTCGCGTCGCTGCCGCTTGGCGTCGCGGTCGAGATTGAAGGCGTGTTCCAGGTAAAATGACGGCCACATCACCGGCAAATCCAGCGGGCCTGCCCGATGGCTTCACCGATGCCGTGTTCGCGCATCGCGGATTGCACGGTGTTGCCGGGCCGGAAAACTCGCCCTCTGCATTCCGGGCCGCAATCGCGCGCGGCTATGGGATTGAACTGGATGTCCAGGCCAGTGCGGAAAACCGGGCGATGGTGTTTCACGATGATACTCTGGACCGGCTGACCGACCAGACCGGCCCGGTGCGCGCCCGCCAAACGGCCGAGCTTGGGGCCATCCGGCTCAGGCGCGGGTCCGACATGATCCCGACGCTTGATGCGGTGTTGCGAACGGTGGCCGGGCAAGTGCCGCTGCTGATCGAGATCAAGGATCAGGACGGCGCCATGGGAACGCAGAATATCGGGCCGCTGGAATACGCAGTGGCGCGGGCGCTGAAGTCCTACGCCGGGGATGTCGCGGTGATGTCGTTCAACCCCCATTCGGTTGCGGCCCTGCAAAAAGCCGCGCCAGAGCGTCCGCGCGGCCTGGTGACCTGTGACTGGTCCCGCGATGACTGGCCGAACGTTCCGGCGCCGCGCCGTGACCAATTGCGCCAGATCCCGGATTACGCGCCACTGGGGTGCAGCTTCATCAGCCACGATGCCAGCGATCTGCACCGCCCCCGCGTCGCTGAACTGCGCGGTCAGAGTGCTGCAATTCTGACCTGGACGATCCGCAGCCACGAAGCCGAACGCGCCGCCCGGCGGGTCGCGGATACGGTGACTTTCGAAGGGTATCTGCCGCTGGGCTGATCCGGCGCGCGCAGCGCACTATCCGGCCAGAACCGCGATCCACGCAACCGCTCCGGCGATGCTTGTCACGGCCACCGCTGCGCTGCTGGCATCCTTTGCCTTCTTGGCCAGCGGATGCTGATCGGTCGAGACATAGTCGATCGCCGTTTCCAACGCGGTGTTCATCAACTCGACCGCCAGAATCAGCAAACCCAGGCTCAAGATCAGCGCCCGTTCGCCGCCCAACAGATCCAGCCAGATCGCAAACCCTGCCGAGATCACATTGACCATAACCCATTGACGCAGGCTCTTTTCCGTCCGCCAGGTTGCGGCCCAGCCCTGCCAGGACCAGATCACCCGGTTAAGGAACCGCTGCCATTCGTCCCGGATCATCCCACGCCCCCAAATTTCGATAGCTGCCCCAATCTGCCCGCGCCCGAGGTGCGGCGTCAATCGGCCCTATCGCCCCTGGGCGGTGCGTTTGATCAACGCCACCCGGTCGCCGTTGGGCGGGTGCGTGCCAAGGAACCGGTTGCCGGGGTCAGCTATGCGCCCGAAATAGGCCGCACCCCGGACCGGATCAAACCCGGCCTGCAAGGCAATCCTTGTGCCAAGCTCATCCGCCTGCAACTCGAAACTCTTGGCGAACAGACGCGCGCCAATGCTGGCCCCGATGTTCTGCGCATCCTGTACCCCGGCATCACTGACCCCGGTGGCCGCCGCCAGCACGCCGGCCAGCAGCGCACTTGCCATCGCGGTCTGTTGCTGACGCGGAATATGGCCCAGGATATGATGCGCCGCCTCATGGCCCAGGATCAGCGCCAATTCATCCTGATTGCGCGCATCCGCGATCAAGGCGATGGTGAAGCCGATGATCGGACGGCCCCGGTCGTCCAGAGTCTGAAAGGCGTTCGGCGGCAACTCGACCCGGTCATCCACGACAATCTGGAAATCACAGTTCACACCGCGCGTCTCTGCCCGGCAGGTCCGCTCGGCCACAGGTTCCAGCCGCTTGGCAACGGTGACGAAATTGTTCACCGCGGTGCGCGCATCGGCGCGCGGCCCGGCGTCCGGCAACGCCGGGCAGCCCCGTCACCGGTTCACAAGCCGCCAGATATCCCGCGACAAGCGCCCAGGCAACACCGTGGAAAACAGATTTTACCATGTCACACCACCTCATGCCCGGCAAAATAGCCGCCCCGCGCCCGAAGGCCAGCCCCGCACCCTTGCCAAGCGGCAATCCGCCCCCCAATCTGACGCAATGTTTACCATCGAACACACCTTTGACGCGACCGTCATCACCTTGGTCGACGACCCGGCACCACATCGCGAAGACGACGTGACCATCAACGCGTTTGAAGAGGTCGTGACGCTGGAGCAACTCAACACCACCACCGACAGGCTGCACCGGATCACGCTATCAATGGCGCAACTGCGCGACCTGTCGGCGGCACTGGACCTGCCCGAGGGCAGTTATCAACTGGCCCGCCACGGCGACCGGGATGACTGACCCCCCCCTGTCTTCTTGTCGAAAATATCCTCGGGGGGTGTCGGGGGCGACAGCCTTCGACTTCGGGGGGCAGACAGCCCCCCGCCACCGGCTGGGTCCGGCACTGACCTCCGGAAGATGCCATGACCACGGGGTTCTTCTGGGATGAACGCTGCCTGTGGCACTCCGGCGGCGATTACGCCTTCATGCTGCCGGTCGGCGGGCTGGTGCAGCCGATGGCAACCGGCGGCCTGCCGGAAAACCCCGAAACCAAGCGGCGGCTGGTGAACCTGATGCGGGTGACCGGGCTGCTGGATGCGCTTGACACGAAACCGGCAGCCCCCGCCACACCCGAGGACCTGCGCCGCGTGCACCCAGCGGACTACCTCGACCGATTTAAGGCCCAATCCGATGCGGGCGGAGGAGAGAATGGCCTGCGCACCCCCTTCGGGCGCGGTGGCTTTGAAACCGCGGCCCTGTCGGAAGGGCTGGCCAAGGCGGCCTTGTTCGCGGTGCTGCGCGCAGAACTGACCAACGCCTACGCCCTGTCGCGCCCACCCGGCCACCACTGCCTGCCGGATTTCCCCAACGGTTTCTGCCTGCTGGCCAATATCGCCATCGCGGTAGAAGCTGCGCTGGCCGAGGGGTTGGCCGGGCGCGTCGCGATCCTCGACTGGGACGTGCATCACGGCAACGGGACCGAGGCGATCTTTTATGACCGCCCGGATGTCCTGACAATCTCGCTCCATCAGGAGCGTAATTATCCGATGGATACCGGGGATTTTTCGGATCGTGGTCAGGGCAAAGGCACCGGCGCAAACCTCAACATTCCGCTGCCGCCGGGGACGGGGCATGCAGGCTTTATCGAAGCGATGGAGCGCCTGGTGCTGCCAGCACTGACCAGGTTTCGCCCCGACGTTATTGTGGTGGCCTGCGGCTTTGATGCCTCGCTCATCGACCCGCTGGGGAGGATGCTGGCAACCTCGGACACCTTTGGTGCCCTGACCGCAATGACTATGCAGGCGGCGGATGAGCTGTGCAGCGGGCGATTGGTGCTGGTACATGAGGGCGGCTATTCCGAGGCCCACGTGCCGTTCTGCGGCCATCGGGTGATCCAGACGCTGAGCGGACTGGACATACACGCGCCGGATCCCTTCGCCGAAACCTTCACCGCACGCCAACCGGGGCCGGGATTTGACGCATATGTCTCTGGCTTGATTTCCGAAATGTCCGACGCGCTGGCCTGATCAGACCGGGGCGATGGCTGGAGCCAGTGGCCCGGCGAGAGATAACTGAAGGCTGGCCCCCAGACACGAGATAGCTGGGGGCCAGCCCCCAGACCCCCGGGATATTTTTGGGTCAATGATGGGCAGGAAGGGGCTTTTAGATTTCGCAGGGTGCCTCGGGGGTGTGGGCACGGGCTTTTGGATTTGTTGGCGCAGCTAGGGTTGACCCTGTGCGTTGCAGGCCCGACATGAACGGGACGTGATCACAAGGACGCCCCATGCCTGCACCAAACCCAGACGCGCTCGACTTTCTGCTGACCCGCCGCTCGCGGCCTGCGAAAACCCTTATCGGGCCGGCGCCAGACCGCGCCGCGTTGGAGCCGATCCTGACGGCCGCGCTGCGTTCGCCCGATCACGGCAAACTGGAACCCTGGCGATTGATCGTGCTGGAGCGCCCCGCGCTGCAGCGCCTGTCCGAAGCCGTCACCGACCTTGGCGCCGATCAGGAGCGCCCGGCCGAGGCTGTTGCCAAGATGGCCGCGCAGTTCGCCATGGCCGAGCTTGCCGTGGCGGTTGTCGCCGCGCCCGTCCCTTCCCCCAAAGTGCCCGAAGTTGAACAGTTGCATTCCGCCGGGGCTGTGTGCCTGTCATTGCTCAACGCCGCACTTGCGGCGGGCTGGGGCGCGAACTGGCTGACGGGTTGGGCCGCGCATGAGCGTGGTTTTGTCGAACCGCATCTTGGGCTGGCCGCGCAGGAAACCATAGCCGGGTTCATTCACATCGGCACCGAGACCAACGCGCCCCCGGAACGCCCGCGCCCTGATCCGGCGGCAAAGGTGTCCTGGGTGTCGCAATGATCCTCGACGATATTCGGCTGGCAATCGGCCAGCTTGGGGATCCGCGATTTCGCCGGGTTCTGGGTTTGGGGATTGGTCTGACCATCGCATTGCTGGTGGCGGTCTATGCGGTGTTTCTGGGCGGGCTGAACTGGCTGCTGCCTGACAGCATCTCGATCCCGTGGTTTGGCGAGGTAACCTGGATCGACGATCTGCTGACCGGCGGGTCAGTCCTGTTGCTGCTGGTGTTGAGTGTCTTTCTGATGATCCCGGTGGCCAGCGCCTTTACCGGATTGTTCCTCGACGATGTCACTGACGCGGTCGAGGCGCGCCATTATCCCAACCTGGCCCCTGCCCCGCGTATCGGTCTTGTCGACGGGCTGGTCGATGGGTTGAACTATCTGGGCGTGCTGATCTTTGCGAACCTTGCAGCACTGATCCTGTATCTGATCTTCCTGCCCGCTGCGCCGTTCATCTTTCTGGCGCTGAACGGGTATTTGCTTAGCCGGGAATATTTTCACCTGATCGCGGCACGCAGGCTGGGCCGTGACGCGGCGAAAGCGCTGCGACGGCGGCACGCGGGGCAAATCTGGCTGGCCGGGGTCATTATGGCGCTGCCGCTGACAATTCCACTGCTCAACCTGCTGGTACCAATCGTCGGCGCTGCGGCATTTACGCATCTGTTCCACCGGGTGGACGGCGCGCGGCCGGGGTAGTTTTTTCCCTCGCAGGTGATGGCGGCAACTGGCCGATTCTGTGGAAAAACAACGTGTTGCGGGCGCAGAAAGTAGCGATTTGAACATAGCGCGAGCGCCTTTCTGATCAGGCTTTGCGCGTTTGCTGCGGTGCAGGAAAGATCTTTGCCAGTTTGCGAAGGTTTTGGGCAGTGGCGGCGAGCAGGAATTCGTCATTTGCGCCGCATGGTCCACGTAATCGGAGCCGTCCCAGGCCGAGAATGCGCTTGAGGTGGGCAAAGAGCATTTCGACCTTCTTCCGGAGCTTCACCGAGATCTTGTATTGCGGCGTTTTGGCGATTGCGCGGGCGATGTCGCGAGCGTCCTCATGTTCCTCACGGGTGATCTTACGGGCGTCGGCATTCGGGCAGCACTTCGGCTTGGAAGGACAGGATTGGCAGGTGTGCTTCAGCGCTTGGTACTTGGCCACGCCCTTGCCGGTTGGGCCGCGATTGGGGTCGGAGTAGTTTCGGCGGAACTGCTTCAGAGCCTCGCCTTCCGGGCAGATGTATTGATTGTTCTCGGCATCCCATTCGAAGTCAGCTCGGGACCAGGTGCCATCGGTGCGCCCGGCTTTGTCGAAGACCGGGATGTGCGGTGCGATCTTTTCACCCACCAGCCATCCGAGCATGGGTCCCGATCCGTAGGCGGTGTCGGCGATCAGCCGTTCGGGATGAAGATCGAAGCGCTCTTTGGCCCGCTTCAGCATCGTCTTGGTTGACCCCACCTCGGCTTGACGGATCGACCGTGTCGCTTCCACGTCGACGATGACACCATGATCGGTATCGATGAGATAGTTGTCGGAGTAGGCAAAAAATGCGGGACCCTTACGCGCCGCCGTCCACTGGCTGGCTGGGTCGGAATAGGACGTGAACTTTGGCTCGACCGGTGTCGCTGCTCCGAATGCGGCCTCATCCAGAGTGTCGAGATACTCGCGGACCGCGCGGGGTGCAGCGTCTGCATCGATCCGCGCAATGTCCCATTCTTCCTTTGGCGCAGAGTACTGCTTGTTGGCATCCGCCTCGATCAAGCTGGCATCGACGGCCAGGCGCTGACCGCTGACGAGACCTTCGGCGATGCATCGCGCGACCGTGGTCTCGAAGAGATGGCGCAGCAGCTCACTCTCGCGGAACCGACCATGCCGGTTCTTTGAAAAGGTCGAGTGATCCGGCACCCGATCGGCCAGGTCGAGCCGACAAAACCACCTGTACGCGAGGTTCAAGTGTACCTCTTCACAGAGCCGCCGCTCGGACCGGATGCCGAAGCAGTAACCGACGATCAGCATCCGGATCAGCAGTTCAGGATCGATCGAAGGACGACCGGTGTGGCTGTAGAAATCGGCAAGATGGGCGCGGATGCTGCTCAGATCGACGAAACGATCAATCGATCGCAGCAGGTGATCTTGCGGGACATGGTCTTCCAGCGAGAACTCATAGAACAGCGCCGCCTGTGCTTCCTGCCTCGGTCCCATCATGGCTGATCCTCCCGCTTGTTGAGAGGATTGAATCAGCGCCATAGCCCTCGATCAAGCAGGAGTTTTTCAACAAAATTGGCCGGAAGCAGCCATTTGCCCTGCGCATTCCAGGCCCAGCTGATAGGCAGATTTCATCCCTTGGACGGCACACAGGCCAGCAGCGCCGCCTTCACATCCTCGGGCCAGGGGATCGAGCAGTGCTTGTCCAGATAGGACGCCGCCAGCACCTGCGTGCTGGACCATCTCTTCTGTCCCTTGCAACTGATATCATGGTGAAACGTGGCCGAGCTTCGCCCGACTTTCAGCACCGTCACCTCGAACTCCAGCTCCTCTCCGAAAAACGACGGGCTGGAAAAATCTGATGAGATATGCACCGTCGGCGTGCCCCAGCGTTCTTCCCAGATGATCTTGTGCCAGGGCCAGCCGAGGTGCAGCCAGAATTCCTCGTTCACGCCATTCAGGATGTTGAGGTACGCCGGGTAATAGGCGGTGCCCGAGATATCGCAATCGCCGAAATTCAGCATACGGGTGGTCTTGAAGGGAATGTCCAAGGGGCGGCTCCTGTTGGTTGGCGGCTGTCGCTGTACTGGTCGTTGATAACAGCGATATTTCGCGATGCACACAAGGGTCTGGCGTCGGCGGGGCGGATTTGCCGCCTGAGTTCGCCACCGCCTGTAATGAAACCCTGCGCTTCCGGGTGCCGCGGGCCATGCACAAACGCGCGCGCGGGCATTGATACATGTCAACTCCCGCGGAACGCACCGCCGCTAGCCTTGGGTCACATGATCAGGGGAAGGACACAGCATGTTCAAGAATGTCGTTGTTGGCATCGACGGATCCGAATCTTCAGAAAACGGCCTGCGCCTGGCCTTTGATCTGGCCCAGAAATACGGGTCCGAGATTCATCTGGTACATACGCCGCAACCTCATACCGTGGCCTTCGCCCTGGGCGCGGTTTCAGGGTATCACGCGGCAACCACGATGCCCTCGGCTGAAGAGGTGCAGAAGGCTGGTGACAGAATCCTTGATGAGGGCAAGGCGATTGCGCAGGAGCTTGGTCAGACGATCAAGCATACCTATATGAAACGCGGCGATCCCGCGGATGAGATCATCGCCTGCGCAAACAACTGCAATGCCGACCTGATCGTGACCGGGCGGCGCGGTCTGGGCAGCGTCGGTGCGCTGGTCCACGGCAGTACATCGCTGAAGGTCAGCCACAATGCAAAATGCGCCTGCCTGACGGTGGTCTAGAGCCAGGGAAATCGGGTGGCGTGCCTCACGGTGCTGACCTCTAATGTGCGTGAGTATCTTTCTCTGCATTCAGAAGACAGAATGCTCCGCGCAAAGGTTCGCGCCGCAACTAAGCGAATGGATCCCGAACCCTTTGAGCCGCCAACGCCCATCGTCAAGGTGGTGGAGGCCGCCGCCCTCGCCAATGGGAGGTGCTGTACGCGGAGTCCGGTCGGGATAACCGACAGTTGAAACGGGCAGGACCCCGATTAACCGGCCCGTACCAAAAGAGGTACCTGGTGACCAAACATCTTGTCAGGCACGAATAAGAAAAGGCTTACGCTGACCGGTGAACATCACTGATTTAGCCTCGACACCGCGATGCACAATGCGGGCGGAGTTTGCTCGCATGGGAGCGTTCAGTGAACGCAATGCGGGACGGAGCTGCCATTTGTAGGTCGTTCTGCAATTGCCGCTTTGATTATCCGCCGATTGTGTTGAAAAACTCCGTTTTAGGGCCTGAACGATGATTTTTCTTTCCATGCAGCCCGATCCTAAATTTTTGGCGCGGGGGTCGGCCCAAATCGCCTACATGCGCTCACGCGCAGCCATGCGCTGTCTCGTGGTCAAAGCTTTCCGACTATTTCGCTTCATAGGTTTTCGCAAGAAATCCGCGACGCTCTGATTTCGGAGTTTTTCAACACAATCCGCCGAAGGGCCCTTCATGCAGTTTGCCAGCATCACCTATTTTGTCCCAACTCGCGCGTGATCCGACAAAGATGTGATGTTTGACTTCCAAATCCTTGATATCGTTCGGAAGCATTCCCGCCGGAACGAACATGTGCTCGTTGTCATTCTTGCCAGGAAGCGCCGAACCGCAGGTTGAGCAGAAATTGGCTTCCCAATCGGCGTCTGGTTTTTTCCAAACCTTGATTTCTTCTTGGCCACTCAGCCATTTGAAATCTTTGTTTTTCAAGACGACAACAGCAATTCCACTGCTTCCCGAAAACCTCCGGCAGATGCTACAATGACACAAATAGATGTCCGAAGCGGGCGCTTTGATTTCAAACGCTACCGAACCACAATTGCACTTGCACACAAACATCTCTCAGCCCTCCCAGTACATAGCATTAGCCCGATTTGCAGTGCAGGCAAGGCGTGTGAGAGAGTAACCTTGAAGTTACATCTGGCTCTCCATATGTAACTCAAAGGTTACATATGGAGATCGCAAATGAATCTACTCACACTCACGCGTCTTGCTTCCAACATCCTGCTCATCAGTGCGGGAGCCCTGTTGTTGGTTTTGGCCCTGTCAGGCTGGGTCATTGGGCCTCTTCACTTATTTTACCTCGGTGCACTGGCGGTCGCCGGTGGCTTTGTTCAATTTGTCATGTCAGTGCTTCACCCAAAAACCATAAAGCCAGCCTGGGATGAACAAACTGTGGCGTCGCATCGTGGTGCGTACCAGTTTGGATATTGGGCGGCACTGATCTGTTTCTGGGTGTTTCTTGCCGCCGATGTTTCGGGGGCATTGCTTTGGACCGGAGTTATTTTGGTCTGCGCTCCGTCCATCTGGATGGCAATCGCAACCCTGAGTGGGCGGGCCGGATGAGTCCCCTCAAGGTCAACCTTAAAACGCATCGGCTGAAGGCTGGGCTGACCCAAGCAGAGCTTGCCGAAACTATCGAAGTCAGCAGAAAAACCATCAACACTGTGGAAAACGGTATCTTTGTCCCCTCAACAATTCTGTCTCTGAAGCTGGCAAGGCAGCTCGGAGTTCCAGTGGAAGATCTTTTTCAGCTGCCTGATTGACTCCCGTGGTTGTTGTGAGTGCTAGGGTCAGGACCCATTAATCCGGCACCGCTGTGTCCTTCCCCCCTAAAACTGGGCCACTACATTGGTCTTGAGAGGGGAATATGTAATGGCACGGAAACGGCATTCGGACGAAGATGTATTGAAGCTGCTGCGTGAGATTGAGCTGAAGCTGACGGGAGGAAGTGACGTTGCATCGGCGTGTCGTAGCGTCGGCATCAGCGATGCGACATATTACAACTGGCGGAAACGGTTTGGTGGTATGGGACGGTCGCAGTTGTCGGAGATGCGCAGCCTGGAAAAGGAGAATGGGCGTCTCAAGAAGATCGTCGCTGAGCTTGAATTGGACAAGCTGATCCTCAAAGAAAGCCTGAACTACTTAAAGCCCAGGGCCTGACGACTGGGGAGCTCCGTCAGGCCGTTATTCATACGCGCCAAAAGCTCGCGACCTCGGAGCGGAGGACCTGCCGGGTCGTCGGTCTGGCGCGAAGCTCTCTGCAATATCGACCCGCGCCAAAAGACGATGATGCTCTACGGCTCGCTTTGATCCGCCTGGCCAAGCAATATGGGCGCTACGGCTATCGTAAAGTTTCGGAACTCCTGCGCATCGAGGGCTGGCGGGTCAATCATAAGAAGGTTGAGCGTCTCTGGCAGGAAGAAGGACTGCAACTCCCGCAGCGGCACAGGAAGCGCAGACGGCTTTATCACAAGGACAGCTCGATCATTCGCCTCAGGCCGACGCATCCGAACCACATCTGGAGCATCGACTTCGTTCACGACAAGCTCAGCAATGGCCGGAGCTACAAGATGCTGACCGTTCTGGATGAGTACACCCGGCAGGCCCTGGCCGTGGAAGTTCGCAGCAGGATGGGCGCCGAAGATGTTCTGGAGGAGCTATATCCGCTGCTCCTCTGCCATGGCACGCCGGAGTATATCCGCTCCGACAACGGCCCAGAGTTCGTAGCCAAGGCGATGCAGGAGTGGTTGGTTCGCGTTGGTGTTCGACCAATTAGAATCTATCCGGGGTCCCCTTGGGAAAACGGATACAACGAGAGGTTCAACGGCACTCTCCGGCACGAGATCCTCAACGCTGAATGGTTCACAACAACGAAACAGGCACAGATCGTCATCAATCATTGGCTTAAGCAGTACAACCACACACGTCCGCACCAGGCTCTGAACATGCGACCACCAATGCCAGAAACTCTAATCAGAAATGGCCCAGAACTTGGGGGCTAGACAATATCAGTGGTTTGGGACGCGTAGGGAAGTGTGGTTCACTTTTCAAGCGGCCTGAACCGCTGAGATGAAGCGGATTTGACGTCCTTCGGATTTGACGGATTTCCAGCCTGACATCGTCTTAGGTCTTTAAAATAGAACCACTATTCCGTCAGACCTAATCCTTGTCAGGCAGAATATCTGTCAAACCAGCGGTGTCGGATTAATGGGTCCTGACCCTAGGCAAATCAGGCTTACCACAAGTCAAAGATCCTGTGACTCGTACTAACCGGACATTCATGCGGTCTTCAGCATTGGTCAAAACGGGTTCAAATCCTGCTATTTGAGGACGGGCTCAGCCATCGCAGCATCGGCCGCCCCACACTTGACTGCGGTCCACATTAAAAAAGCCCCGCATCGCTGCGAGGCTTCTTTACTCAGAATCGAATGGTATCTCAGGCGGCGGCCTGGGCCTTTTCGATGTCTTTCTTGATCTTCAGCGCGGTGGGCGACAGTTCCGCCTCTTTCGCCTTGGCCATGAAGCCGTCCAGCCCGCCACGGTGATCCACCGTGCGCAGGGCCGAGGCCGAAATGCGCAGCTTGAAGGTGCGGCCCAGCGTTTCGGACATCAGGCTGACGTCATTCAGGTTCGGCAGAAACCGGCGGCGGGTGCGGTTCTTGGCGTGGCTGACGTTGTTACCAACCATCGGGCCTTTTCCGGTCAATTCACAGCGGCGCGACATCGGGTCACTCCTTCGGGTTAGGGGGCCAGCGTTTGGGCAGGCCGTCAAAGCAATGGGGGCGCACAAACGCACCCCTCGAATTCAGAGGCCGGGTTTAGTGCGGGCAGTGAAAGGCGTCAAGACGGGAGTCAGGCGTTTTTTTTCGCCCGCCGCCAGATGGTTCAGAAGTGCGGCGGCTGCAGCCGAAGGTGCTGTGCGGCCCGCCTGAACCTGATCCCCCAGCGCGGCCATCTGGGTGGCCAGATCCGGGTCAGCCGTCAACCGCGCCAAAAGACCCGCGCGCAGATCCTCTTCAAACCACAACCGGGCCTGTTCGGCGCGCGTCCGGTCCCAGACGCCATGCCCGCGCCGCCAGTCGGCCAGCGCCTGCATCTGTTCCCACGCCGCAGAAACACCCGTGTTTTCAAGGGCCGAGGTTGTCAGCACGCAGGGAAACCCCTTTGGCCCATCGCCAGCCCGGCGCATCAGGCGCAGGGCGGCGGCATAATCGGCGCGGGTCCGCTCGGCCACCGGTTTCAGCGCGCCGTCGGCCTTGTTGACCAGCACGATGTCGGCAATCTCCATGATGCCGCGTTTGACGCCCTGCAATTCGTCCCCGCCGCCGGGGCCGATCAACAGGGTGAAAATATCGCTCATCCCAGCGACCATGGTTTCGGATTGCCCGACGCCGACAGTCTCGATCAGAACCACATCATATCCCGCCGCCTCGACCAGCAGAATCGCTTCGCGGGTGCGCCGTGCGACGCCTCCGAGGGTCGAACGACTGGGCGACGGCCGGATGAACGCCCCGGGTTGCCGCACCAGCCGGTCCATCCGCGTCTTGTCGCCAAGGATCGAGCCACCGGTGCGGGCCGAAGAGGGGTCGACCGCCAGCACGGCTACCCGCAGGCCACGGTCGATCAGATGCATCCCGAACGCCTCGATAAACGTCGATTTGCCGACACCGGGCGTTCCCGACAGGCCGATCCGCAATGCTTGCCGACCGCTGGCCTGCGCCGCTTCGATCAGGCGCAACGCATTGGCTCGGTGATCGGCGCGGTCACTTTCGACAACCGTGATCGCGCGGGCCAGCGCGCGGCGGTCGCCCGCGATGACCTGGTCTGCAAGGGTGTTGGCGTCAGCTTTCATCGCGCCGTTCTGCCCTGTGCGCGGACGGCTTGTCCAGATGGGGGTGCCTGGCCGATAAGCGCAGGCATGACCAACGCCCCGTTGCCCATCGACGATGCCCTGCCCGCCCTGCTGGACGCCTTGCGCGCCTCCGGTCGCGCCGTGCTGCAGGCCCCGCCGGGGGCGGGCAAGACGACGCGGGTGCCGCTGGCGATGCTGGAGGCCGGGTTGGGGCCGGGCCGGATCGTGATGCTGGAACCGCGCCGCCTGGCGGCCCGGTCTGCGGCGGCGCGGATGGCTGAGACGCTGGCAGAGCCGGTCGGACAAACGGTCGGCTATCGGATGCGGGGGGACACCAAGGTCTCTAAGGCGACCCGGATCGAGGTCGTGACCGAAGGCATCCTGACCCGGATGCTTCAGACTGATCCCTCGCTTGAAAGGATCGCTTGGCTGATCTTCGACGAATTCCACGAACGCAGCCTGAACGCCGATCTCGGCCTCGCGCTGGCGTGGGAGGCGCGACAAGCCCTGCGCCCCGATCTGGGCATTCTGGTGATGTCGGCCACGCTGGACGCGGAACCGGTGGCGGCAATGCTGGACTCGGCCCCGGTGGTGACGTCGCAAGGGCAGAGCTTTCCGGTTGAGACGATCTGGCAGGACGCGCCCGCGAAGAAAGGTGTCTGGCTGGAAGATCGCGTGGCCGATCAGGTGTTGGCCGCGCTGCCCGCGACCCAGGGCGACGTGCTGGTTTTCCTGCCCGGCGCGCGAGAGATTCACGGGGTTGAAGCACGGCTGCGGGGGCAGATCGGCGATGTCGCGGTGCATCCGCTTTTCGGCGCGATGCCGTTCAAGGCCCAGCGCGCGGCGATTGCCGCCGGGCCGGGCCGCAAGGTGGTGCTGGCGACCTCGATCGCCGAAACCAGCCTGACCATCGAAGGCGTGCGCGTGGTGGTGGACGCCGGGCTGGCGCGCCGCGCGCGCTATGATCCCGGATCGGGCATGACCCGCCTCGTGACCGAGCGCGCCAGCCGGGCCGAGGCGGATCAGCGCCGGGGCCGCGCCGGGCGGGTGGCGCCGGGCGTTTGCTTTCGGATGTGGACGAAGGGAGAGGCGGGCGCGATGCCCGAGTTTGCCCCGGCCGAGATCGAGACCGCCGATCTGGCAGGCCTCGCGCTGGACCTCGCCGCATGGGGAACCGACAGCACGGACCAGATGGCGTTTCTGACACCGCCGCCCTCCGGCGCATGGGAACAGGCGCGCGACCTGCTGACCTCGCTCCGGGCGCTGGATGGGGCCGGGCGGATCACCGACCACGGGCGAACGCTGGCCGCGCTGCCGCTGCACCCGCGTCTGGGTTACATGCTGACACTCGCCGGGGCCGGGGCTGCCGACCTCGCCGCGATCTTGTCAGAGCGGGACCCCCTGACACATGCGCCGGTCGACCTGTCGCTGCGTCTTGAGGCTGTGCGCGATACCCGCGCCTATGCCGCCCGCCACCCATGGCCCGCCAACCCCGGCGCGGTGGCGCAGATCAGGGACACAGCCAAGCGCCTGCGCAAAGCTGCACCACAAGCCAAGGCACCGCCGCTTTCTGTCCAGGCCGCATTGGCCTATCCCGACCGGATTGGTCTTCGTCGCCCGGGGGATGACCCGCGCTGGCTGTTGTCGGGCGGCAAAGGCGTGGCGATGGCGCCCGACGATCCGCTGGCGGGCGCGCGGCTGATCGTGGCCACTGACACGGACGGGCGCGCCAGGGACGCGCGCGTGCGGCAGGCCGTGACACTTCCCGAGGCTGATTTGCGCGATGCTTTCGCCGATCAGATCGCCTGGCACGACACCTGCCGCTGGTCCCGCCGCACCGGCCGGGTCGAGGCGGGGCAGGAAGAACGCTTTGGCGCGCTGGTGCTGAACGCGCGCCGTTGGGACGATGCGCCCGCCGAGGATGTGACCACCGCAATGCTGGACGGGGTGCGCGATCTGGGGCTGGGCCTGTCGGCCAAGGCAAAGCGGTTTCAGGCACGGGTGGAAGGCGCGCGGGCTGGCGGGGCGGCGCTGCCCGATTGCTCGGACGCCGCACTTCTGGAAACGTTGGAAGACTGGCTCGCCCCGTTCCTTGGCGGAGTGCGCAGTGCCGCCGACTGGCGGGCGTTTGACACGACCGAGGCATTGGCCGCGCGGCTGGATCACGCGCAAACGCAGGCGCTGAACCGCGCCGCACCGCGCCGGTACGAAACGCCACTTGGGCGCGGGGTCGAGGTCGATTATTCCGGCGACGCACCCGAGATTGCCGTGAAACTGCAAGAGATGTTCGGCACCACCACCCATCCCGTGGTGGCCGGGCAACCCCTGCTGATCACGCTGCTGTCACCCGCCGGGCGGCCCTTGCAGACCACGACCGACCTGCCGGGGTTCTGGCGCGGGGCTTATGGCGACGTTCGCAAAGACATGCGCGGACGCTATCCCAGGCATCCCTGGCCAGAAGAACCCTGGAAGGCCGCGCCAACCGCGCGGGCAAAGCCGAGGGGCTGAGGCACATCAGTTCGTCGCAGGCAACAGGTTCCACCGGCCCGGCGGCTTGACCCGACCGGAAAAGAGGTCGGCGTTCTGCGTCAGCTCCTCATAAAGATGGCTCATCAAGGCGCGGACCCGGGCGGTCGTCTGTAGATCAGGATGGGTCAGAACCCACAGGCTCATATCAAGTCCGGCGATGGCGTCCGAGGCGCGTTCCAGCCGTGGATCGGCATCGCCGACATAACAGGGCAAGAAGGTCAGGCCGATCCCCTCGATCAGGCAAAAGGTACATTGCGCCAACGGCCGCCCCTGCATGGCGCGCAGGCAGTCCGCGGTGCCGTATAACGCAAAGCGGAAGTCACAGACCCGGCGGCCAAAGCTTGCCTCGGGCGCGGCCTTGGTGGCGCGGATGGCAACCTCGGCCTCGCGCCGGTTCAGATCGACGGCGCCGTGCCCGGGCGACAGGTCAATCTGGATGTCGGGATGACGGCGGGTGAACCGGGCGATGATGCCGGGCGCGTGATCCTCGGCGAAAGCCTCGGGCGAGGTGACGCGGATCCGCCCGCTGAGGCGCGTGTCCCGTCCCAGAACCTCAACGCCAAGGGCGTTCACCTCCTCCTCGATCCGCTCGGCCGCCGCCACTGCGGCGCGCGCCGCGTCGGTGGCCGCATAGCCATGGCTGAAACGGTCGAAAAAGCGCACGCCGGTGCGCGCCTCGATGGCGTTGATGTTGCGGAAAACAGTGCTGTGGGTCTTGCCAAGACTGCGCGCCGCCCCTGACAAGCCGCGCCCACGGGCGATGGCCAGGATCACCGCAAGATCGCCCCACTCCAACCGCGCCATTCCCGCGACGGTTGCGGTGCCTGCCGGGCCGGTTTCGGGTTGCTCCATGACTCTGTCCGTTTTTGCAAGCTGAGCTGGCAATATCTGCGAATACCATTGCACGGATGCACATGACAAGCTGACTTCAGATCGGATGTTCCGGTTGCACCGAAGCAAAGGAGAAAGCCATGATTGCCCAGCTCGTACAATTCGAAAGCGCCCTGACCGAGGATGAAGTCACCGCCGTCAGCCAGGAACGCAAACCCGCCTACGAGGCCCAGCCGGGTCTGATCCAAAAATTCTACATGAAACTCGACGGCGAAAACCGCTATGGCGGCTTTATGATCTGGGAAAGCGCCGCGGCGCTCGCCGCGTTCCGTGGCAGTGAACTGGCGCGCACAATCGGCACCGCCTATCGCGTCGTCGGCACGCCCGATGTGACCATCTCAGAGGTCATGTTCCCGCTGCATGAAACCGCCGATTTCCGGGTCGCCGAAACCGTCGGCTAGGCCCATCACACGCCTGCCCGACGCCGCCCCGCGCAGATCGCCGGGGCGGCAAATGCCGTTGTTGCACTGGTGGACCATAGACGCCGCCAGAACAGGCGGGTAAGACCGCCCGAAACCCCGCCAGACGCAACGGAGAGTGCCCTTGTCCGCACATGGCCCCGCCAAACCGATGACCGCCCACCCATCTGGCCCGCTTGCCGGAACCGCAGATGTGCCGGGTGACAAGTCAATCTCTCACCGGTCGCTGATCCTGGGCGCGATGTGTGTCGGCGAAACCCGGATCACCGGGCTGCTTGAGGGCGACGATGTGCTGGACACCGGCAAAGCGATGCGCGCTTTCGGGGCCGAGGTCGAACAGACCGGCCCGGGTGCGTGGCGGGTGCAGGGTGTCGGCGTTGGCGGCTTTGCCGAACCGGATGGCGTGATCGACAGCGGCAATTCGGGCACCGGCGTGCGGCTGATCATGGGCGCGATGGCGACCCAGCCGATCACCGCCACATTCACCGGCGATGCCAGCCTGAATTCCCGCCCGATGGCGCGGATCACCGATCCGATTGCCCTGTTCGGTGCGCAGGCCGTGGGGCGCAGCGGCGGGCGGCTGCCAATGACGATTGTTGGCGCGACGGACCCGGTGCCGGTGACCTACGCGGTGCCGATGCCCTCGGCCCAGGTGAAATCCGCCGTCCTGCTGGCCGGCCTCAACGCGCCAGGCCAGACTGTGGTGATCGAGCGTGAGGCGACCCGCGACCACACCGAACGCATGCTTGCGGGATTCGGGGCCGAGATCAGCACCGAAGAATCCGAAGCGGGCCGCGTCATCACCCTGACCGGCCAGCCCGAACTGACCCCGCAGACCATTGCCGTGCCACGCGATCCCTCCTCCGCCGCGTTTCCGGTGGCTGTGGCGCTGATGGTGCCCGGCTCGGACGTGCTGATCCCCAACATCGGGCTGAACCCGACCCGCGCCGGGCTGTTCACCACCCTGCGCGAGATGGGGGCGGATCTGAGTTTTGAGAACGAGCGTACGGAAGGCGGCGAACCTGTCGCAGACCTGCGCGTCCGCTATGGCCCGCTAAACGGTATTCGCGTGCCGGAACACCGCGCACCCAGCATGATCGACGAATACCCGATCCTGTCGGCGATCGCCGCAACCGCGACCGGCATCACCGAAATGCCGGGCATCCGGGAGTTACGGGTCAAGGAAAGCGACCGGATCGACGCCATGGCGACCGGCCTCAGGGCCTGCGGCGTCACGGTGGATGAAACCGAAGATTCGATGACCGTCCAAGGCCTTGGCCCCGGCGGCGTTCCCGGCGGCGCAACCTGCCAAAGCCGTCTGGATCACCGCATCGCCATGTCGTTCTTGTGCCTTGGTTTCGCTGCTCAGAGCCCGATCACAGTGGATGACGCAGGCCCGGTCGCAACCTCTTTCCCGATATTCGAGGCGTTGATGACAGGGCTTGGGGCCAAGTTAACGCATTCTGATGCAAGCTGACTTGGCCAAGTCTGATTGTGCGGTGCGGGCCTGATGCCGCGCAAATCCCCAAAAGCCACGGTGCGACAGTTTCTTGCACATCTCGGCGCCGATCTGGATCGGCTGCGGGGATTTCCTGCATTGCGCCGGAAGTTCCGCACGACAAGCGGTTACGATCTGGACCTGGAAAACCCGAAGACCCTGAGTGAGAAGATCCAGTGGCGCAAACTCTACGACCGCAACCCGCTGTTCCCGATCCTGATGAACAAGACCGGCATGGCCGAATGGGCGGGTTCGCTCCTGCCAGCGGCAGACCATCGCTACCTGCCCAAATACCTGCAGGTTGTTGATGATGCCGACAAGCTGGATTTTTCCGCGCTGCCCGCCGATCTGGCACTGAAATGCAACCACGCTTCGGGCTGGAATGTAATCCTGCGTGAGGGCGAGGCATTCGATCCCGATAAGGTGCGCCGCCGGCTGAAAGGTGCGCCGCCGGCTGAATCGCTGGCTGGCGCGGGATTACGGAAAAGACTCCGGTCGCCACGAATCCGGCTATCACGCGATTTTGCCGCGTGTTGGTGCGCAGGTCCTGCTGCTGAACAAAGATGGCTCGCTCGCCGATGATGTTAGGTTTCACATTTTCCGCGACCAATTCGGTTGCGGTCACATCGGCACCGGCGACCGCCAGTTTGGGCGGCGGGTGACCTACTTTGATGAAAACTTCACACCGCTGGACGTGTCCACGAACCGCCCACGCCACGTCACGCCCAAGCCCAAACCACAGGGGTTTGAGGATATGCTGCGCATTGCGCATCTTTTGGCGCGGCATCTGGACTACATGCGCGTCGATTTTCTGAGTGCCGGGGACCGGTTTTTCCTCAATGAGATCACCCTCTACCACACAAGCGGCTTCAGCCCCATCAAGCCACGGTCGTTCGAGGAAAAGATGGGCGCGCTCTGGCACTTGCCGGACCGGAAGGGTCGAGGATGACAAACACTCAGGGAAGTTGCCAGTGCGGGGCCGTTTCATTTCAGGTCAGCGGTCCGTTGCGCCCGGTTGTTGCCTGCCATTGCAGCCAGTGCCGCAAGGCCAGCGGTCACCATGTTGCTGCGACCTCGGCCGCGCGCGCGGATGTGACGGTGACTGGGGCGGTCAGCTGGTATCAATCGTCAGACACGGCGCGGCGCGGCTTTTGCGGCACCTGTGGGTCGCAATTGTTCTGGGACGGACCGGGCGCGAACCTGTCGATCCTCGCAGGCTCGCTTGACGGGGCGACCGGGCTGAGCATGGCCGGGCACATCTTTTGTGCGGATAAGGGCGACTATTACGAGGTCGACGATGGGCTGCCCAGCGCACAGGGGCGCGACCCGGCGCTGACAACAGTGGTCAAGGCATGAGCGTGCGCCGGATTGCCTTCTGGGCCCTGGTGGTCATGACCCTGGCAATCTACTTTGCCATTGTTGCCTGGACCCTGCCGACGATTTCTCAATCCGCATCGGGATTGCGGCCCTTTGATCTGCGCCCAACCGGGTATTCAGCGGCTGAGGCGCGTGATTTTCTGGCAGCACTTTCTGATGCCGGGCGGGCGATCTACCTTGGCCCTCAGGCATGGTTGGACGGCGTCTATCCGGCATTGCTTGCGCTGGTCCTGATCTTGTCTTTCCAATCGCTGATTCCGGCGCGTTGGCGCGCCTTGCGCATTGTTCTGCAAGCCATTGCACTGGCAGGGGCCGGCTTCGACTATCTTGAAAACGCGCGGATCAAGGCGATGTTGGTGGTCGCGCCGGATCAACTCGGCGATGCACAGATCGCCGCCGCCAGTTTTGCCACGGTGATGAAATCCGCATTGGGGACGCTGGCATTCTGCGCAGTCTTCGCTTTACTTGCGCTTTCATTGTGGAAAAAATGGCGAGGCATTCGATGAGCATTCCCGGCGCATTCACCGTCGCCATCGACGGCCCGGCGGCGTCCGGCAAGGGCACGGTGTCGCGCCAGATCGCCGATCATTTCGGCTTTGCGCATCTGGATACCGGGCTGCTGTATCGGGCCGTGGCCCTGAGGGTTCTGTCCGGGGATGATCCGCTGCAAGCCGCCGAAGGGCTGCGGGAAGCGGACCTGCAGCGCGACGGTTTGCGCGGCTCTGAAGTGGCGCAGGCGGCCTCGCGCGTGGCGGCGGTGGCAGAGGTGCGCGCGGCACTGCTCGATTTCCAGCGTCGGTTCGCGCGCCGTGAAGGTGGCGCGATCCTGGACGGGCGCGACATCGGCTCGGTCGTCTGCCCGGACGCCGAAGTGAAGCTTTTCGTCACCGCCTCGGATCAGGTGCGCGCAGCGCGGCGGTTTGCCGAGATGCAGGCGCGCGGCGAAGATGTGACGTTGGACGGGGTATTGCAGGCCCTGAAGGAACGTGACGCCCGCGACAGCCAGCGCGCAACGGCGCCGCTGGTTGCGGCGCCGGATGCGGTGCTTCTGGACACAACAGACATGACGATAGATGAGGCTGTCGCCCGCGCGATTGCCATCGTCGAAGACCGACTGGCGCGCATCGACAGCTAAAGCGTTTCGACATTAACCTGAGACATATCCGGCGGCCTTAAAGTAGTTCCAGCATTCTACTGGGTCGTAGAGATCGCAGATTGCTCCGATTGCTTCGAAGACCTGGGTAAAGGACCTGGCCCCGATCCGTCGCAAATGGGCTTTCAGTTTAGAGAAGGCCTGCTCGATGGGATTCAGGTCGGGCGAGTACGGTGGCAGGTAAAGGAACCAGCAGCCGTGATTGCGTAAAGCCTGCGTCGCCTCCTTATTCCGGTGGGTTGCCAGGTTGTCGAGAATGACGACAGTGCCGGGGTTGATCTCGGGGACCAGCACTTCGCGGATGTAGGCCGCGAAGGCGGGGCCATCTATCGCTCCCTTGATGACCCAAGGTGCGATCAGCGCGCCTTGGGTCAGGCCCGCGATCAAGGTTTGGGTTCCCCAGCTTCCGAAGGGCGCATCCATCGTCAGGCGCTTACCGCGCTTGGCTCTGCCGCGTAGGCGCGTGAGGTTTGTCTTCACTGCGGTTTCGTCAATAAAGACAACGCGCTCAGGAAAGGTCGCAATGGCTGGCGAGCGGTATCTGAACCAGTCGGCCCGTTGCTGCCTTACCTTGGCGCGGCGGCGCTCGGTTGCGACCAGCGACTTTTTTTGTACGTGAAGCCGAGCCGGGACAGAAGGTTGGCGATGGAGGAGTGATGCACCCGCACACCCTCTGCATCGGCCAGCGCATTACGCAACTCAAAGAGCGTGATGTCAGGGTCTTGTGCGATCAACTCCTCAAAGAATTCCCGATGCGGAGCCAGCTTTCCCTTGCCGCGCGGCGGTCCCTGCCGGGCAGGTTCCGCATGACCCTTCATCCTCACCTGACGCGCCCACCGCGCGCCTGTGGCAGGCGACAGCTTCAACCGCAACGCCGCCGCGCGCCCGCTCAACCCTTCTTCAATGTATCTCTGAAACCGTATCCGAAGCGCAGATGGCAAAGGTGCTGACATGATCCATCCTCCCAAACAGGATGAATCACAGATCAGGTCTCAAGGGAATCCCTCGCGATTCAGGTTCAAGCCGAAACGCTTTAGCAGGGCGCGCGCCGGACCGGCGGGCTGGCGCTGCAACGGTGGTAGGGTATGATTTATGGTGAGGTGTTAGCCGTCAACTATCACGAATGTGCCAACCTCGACCCGACGCCTGACCGGTGGGGCCGGTCCGGCGTGCGCCCTGCGCCTGCGGCGCGCACCGGGCGCAGGGTTTACCAGAAGCAATTCAGATATACGGGATGGCGCCTTAAGTGCCCCTTGTGCACGGAATCAAGGCGCAGCCGCCGTCTCTCGGTGAGTTTGCTAGCAAACTCACCTGTCGACAGGTGACTGCATGCAGTCACCGAGTGACACTCGCCAGCCCGTCCGGGCGGGTTGGCGATGGGTGAGGTTCGCGCCTCCTTCAGATTTGACGGGATCACGCAACCATCCAAGTGCCCCGCACTACCGTTGGTTCGCCAACCCACGGGCTGTCGAGTGCACGACTACCGTCGCGCCTGCATTAATCCATAAATCTGGCAGAGTCCGGTTCGACCAGACCCGAATTCACTGCCTGGCGAACGACGCCCTAAGGTGATCTGCTGCGGCGCAGACCGGCGGGCTGACGTTGTCGCCCACCACTAGGCCCAGCCCATAGTCCGGAAGGGGCGGAAGGCCGCATTTCGGGCGCGCCTCGACAATCTGGCCGCCCAGCCCGCTGACCGGGATCGGCGCGACCGCCAGATCGGCCAGGATTGCGGCACGCTGGCCTGAGATATGCGCACTCTGAAAGGCGATGCGATAGGCGCGGTTCTGCGCCTCTAGCCCTTCCAGCCCGGCCTTGCGCCAGACACAGCATTCTTCCCAAACGCTGACCGGCAGGGGGTCTTGTTCAGCCGCGACCCCACCGGCAAGAGCGGCCCAGACCAGCTGTTCGCGCATCAGCACTTCGATCTCGTCAACCCGGTCGATCCCGGCATCACAGGTGATCATCGCCAGATCCAGCTGCCCTTTGCGCACCATGTCGACCATTCGTGCCGAGCCTTCGACGATCACATTGACAGTAACGCAGGGATGGGTGTCGGCGAACCGGCGCAGCATTGGCGGCAGCAGGCGTTCGGCGGCATCGTCGGGCGCGCCCATCCGAACCTCTCCCTGAAGGTCGGGGGTGACGAAGCGGGCCACGACCTCGCGGTTCAGGGCCAGCAGACGGCGACCGTGTTCGACCAGAAACTCTCCGTCACGGGTCGGGGTCACGGCGCGGCTGTCGCGGATAAAGACCGGGCGGCCCAGCAGATCCTCGATCTTCTTGACCTGCATCGAAATGGCCGAGGGGGTGCGCCCCAGAACATCCGCCGCGGCCGAGAAATTTCCCGCCTCGGTAATGGCAACCATGGTGCGTAACAGATCAAGATCCAGCAGGGGCAGGCGCGGTTCGGTCGGGGCGTTCATGATGATGATCCATATCTATCACGATTTCTGACAGATTATATCAATACTATTCGTTTGATTGACAGTCAATACGCACGCATGGTCCGGGCATCAAAGAGGAGGCACAAGATGACCTGCACAACCGCCACACAGTTTGCACCCCACCGGCGCGGATCCGTTCTGGACGGGCTGATCCGCCGGTTCGAAGAATGGAACAACCGCCGCGCGTTGTACAAAGTGCTGCAGCTGGACCCCCATCTGTTGCGCGACATCGGCCTGACCCACGGCGACGTGGAACGCGCCATCGGCGAACGGCTGAGCGAGGACGCCGGGCAGCGCCTGATGGCGACACGGAATCCGCATGTGACTTAGTGCGGCCATGCGCGCGTGGCCTGGTTCTCCCTTATCGGCCTTGGCCCATTCGGCAGGTCCGCGCGCAGTTTCCCAATTTCAGTGTTCCAGGCGGATTGTGTTGAAAAACTCCGAAATCAGAGCGTCGCGGATTTCTTGCGAAAACCTATGAAGCGAAATAGTCGGAAAGCTTTGACCACGAGACAGCGCATGGCTGCGCGTGAGCGCATGTAGGCGATTTGGGCCGACCCCCGCGCCAAAAATTTAGGATCGGGCTGCATGGAAAGAAAAATCATCGTTCAGGCCCTAAAACGGAGTTTTTCAACACAATCGGCGGTGAGGTATTTTTCAGGTTGCGCCGCGTCTTTCGGATCGCGCGTGTTCAGGAACGGTTTTCGCTTGCCGGTGACCATGACGTCCTTGCCGCCGATTTCTCTGAGCAGGGACTCATACGGGGCGAACCGGGCGCATTCGGCGCGCGGAAGATAGACTGAAAGATAGGCGTAGTCGCTGGTGTCAAACTGGTTGGACAAGATTAGCGCGCGCAGCCCCTCCAAACTTGCCGGCGGCGCAAGGTTGGCAGTTTTGGGCGTTTCGACAAACGACAGAAACTCCGGCCCGGTCAGCGCAATTCGGTGATGCTCAGGACCTCGACGCCCAGCCGCACAAGGATCGGCGGCAGGGTCTTGTCATTGACCGCACAGATGGATGCCGCCTGCCCCGTCAACACTCCAGAAGTCGTCAGGTCAATGTGCGCGCCGTCGATAAACAGCTTTGGGCGATCCTCGGTCGTGTCATGCCCGGCGCGGTCAAACGCACGCTGGGCGGCGTCAAACAGGGGCATCGATCAGCTGCCGTCGCGCCAGCGATTCACGATCGGATAGCGTCGGTCCAGCCAGAAACTGCGGTTGGTCAGGCGCGGGCCGGGGGCGGATTGGAAGCGTTTGTATTCACTGATGAAGATCAGATGCTCGACCCGTTTGACCACAGCGCGGTCATGGCCGGCGGCGACCACTTCGGCTACGGATTGTTCCAAGTCGACAAGGCGCTCCAGGATGTCGTCCAGCACCGGATAGGGCGGCAGACTGTCGCTGTCTTTCTGATCCTCGCGCAGTTCCGCGGTGGGCGGTTTGTCGATGACCTGCAGCGGGATCACCTGCCCCGCCGGGCCTTTCATCCAGTCACGGTGATTGGCATTGCGCCAGCGGCAGGTTTCAAACACCCGCATTTTATAAAGGTCTTTCACCGGGTTATACCCGCCCGACATATCGCCATAGATGGTGGCATAGCCCACGGCCACCTCGGACTTGTTGCCGGTTGTCAGCAGCATCTCGCCAAACTTGTTGGACAGCGCCATCAGCAGCAGGCCGCGCAGCCGGGACTGGATGTTTTCCTCGGTCACGTCAGGCTCGGTGCCTTCCATCAGCGGGGCCAGCGCCTCGGTCACGGCGGCGCGGGGGCCAGCGATGGACACGGTGTCAAGCTTGCAGCCCAGCGCGGTTGCAACTGCGGCGGCATCATCCAGAGAGCTTTGGGATGTATACTCTGACGGCATCATGACGCAGCGCACGTTCTGCGGCCCCAGCGCGTCGGCGGCGATTGCCGCGACCAGCGCGGAATCCACCCCGCCGGACAGGCCCAACAGACATTTTTTGAAACCGGTCTTGGCGAAATAGTGGCGCAGGCCGGTGACCATGACGCGGTAGTCCTGTTCCCAGGCATCCGGGAACACCGCCTTCGGGCCGTCCAGTGCGCGCCATCCGTCGTCGGTTTCCTCAAAGTCGACATGCTCGATGACCTCATCGAACACTGGCAGTTTCACCGCCAGCGCGCCGCCGGGGTTCAGCACGAATGTGCCGCCGTCGAACACCTGGTCGTCCTGCCCGCCGATCATGTTGAGGTAGACCAGCGGCAGGCCGGTTTCGACGACGCGGGCGACCATGTGGGATTGCCGCACCTCGAACTTGTCGCGGAAATAGGGGGAGCCGTTGGGGATGAACAGGATCTGCGCGCCGCTTTCGGCGTGGGCCTCGGCGACCTCCTGATGCCAGGCGTCCTCGCAAATTGGGATGCCAAGGCGGACCGCGCCGATGCGAACTGGCCCCTGCACCTCGCGCGCTTCGAACAGGCGTTTTTCGTCGAACACGGTTTCGTTCGGCAGCCAGCGCTTCAGGACGCGGTGAATGACCTTGCCGCCGCCCAGCAGCCAGTAGGCGTTGTAAAGCAGGCCATCAACAAGCGCTGGACCACCGACACCCAGTACCGGGCCATCGGCGCAGTCGTTGGCAAGCTGGTGTATCGCCGCCTCAGCCTCGTCAATGAACTGGCGGCGGGCGATCAGATCCTGGGTCTGATAACCGGTGATGTGCATTTCCGACATCGCGACCAAATCGGCCCCGGCGTCGCGTCCCGCTTCCCAGGCGCGGCGCGCCAGATCGGCGTTTCCGGCAAGGTCACCGACCGTCGGGTTGACCTGGGCGAGTGTCAGGCGGAATCGGTTGGTCATGGCTGGGGCCTCTCGTCTTTCTGGTCTTCGATTTAGCAGAACCGGCGGCAAGGGAAAGCCGCTGCCGCAGACGAACCGGGAAAACCGTTGCGGGTCATTGGGGGGGCGGATAGGCTCAGGCGACTGGGATTCCCTTGGGTGTGATGCGTAAGAGACGGGATTAAAACGGGGCGAGATGGGTAAATACATGAACGGTGTTTGCGCGGTGGCACTGGCCGCTTCGCTGGGGATGACCTTGCCGACGGCGGCATTTGCGCAATCTGATGGCGAGGTTGTGGTCAAGCAATTCGAAGGCGGCGGTGTCTATGAAGGCACGTTCCGCAACGGTCGCCAGCATGGGCAGGGCACCTATCGCACCCCGGATGGATATGAATATTCCGGCGCATGGGCCGATGGTGTCATTGCGGGTGAAGGCGCGGCGCGATTCGCCGATGGCTCGGTCTATGAGGGCACGTTTGTCGACGGCAAGCCCGAGGGCGAGGGGCGATTCACCTTCGCCGATGGCGGCACCTATGAAGGCAACTGGTCGAACGGCAAGATCAATGGCGACGGCACGGTGATCTACGCCACCGGCGTCCGCTATACCGGAAGTTTCAAGGACGGAGAGCCCCACGGAGAGGGGCGTCTGGAAGCGCCGTCAGGGTATATCTACCAGGGGTCGTGGGTCGACGGGCTGCGCGACGGTGCGGGCACGATCACCTACCCGGATGGTGCGACCTATGAAGGCGCGATGAAGGCGGGCAAGCGGGAAGGCGAAGGCACGCTGACCACAGCTGACGGTGTGACATTTACCGGCCTCTGGGCGGATGGCCAGATTGAAGGTGAGGGCCGTCTGGTTCAGGCCAATGGCGATGTGTTCGAAGGCGCATTCGTCGCCGGCAAGCGCCAGGGCAAGGGCCGCGTCGTCTATGCCAACTCGGACACTTACGAGGGCGACTTCAAGGACGACCTCAGGCACGGTCAGGGCGTTCTGACCGGCGCGGACGGATTCCGTTATGACGGCGATTGGATCGAGGGCCAGATCGAAGGCCAGGGGCGCATGACCTATCCTGATGGGTCCGTCTATGAAGGTCAGTTCCGTGCAGACCAGCCCGAGGGTGAGGGCCGGATCGTCTATCCCAACGGCGATGTCTATGCGGGCGGTTGGCTGGGCGGCGTTATCGACGGGCAAGGCAAACTGGAATACGCCAACGGACGCGTTTACGAGGGCGGGTTTCAGGACGGCAGCTTTCACGGGCAAGGCAAGCTGAGTGAACCGGACGGCTATGTCTATGATGGCGAATGGAACCTGGGCCAGCGCCACGGCACCGGCGCGACCACCTATGCCGATGGCACCACCTATGAGGGCGGCTTTGCCAATGGACGCCGCGAAGGCAGCGGCAAGATCGTCATACCTGGCGGATTTGCTTATGAGGGTGAGTGGCTTGCCGGAGAGATCGACGGGCAAGGCATCGCAACCTACGCAGACGGCACCGTCTATGAGGGTGGATTCAGCCAGGGCAAGCGACAGGGCCAGGGCGTGATCCGCTATGCCAGCGGGGAAGAAGCCTCGGGGCAGTGGGAAAACGGCGCGCTGACCGAAGCGTCAGTGGAAGCGGAAGAGGAACCTGCCGAGGAGACCTCGAACTAGGGTATCGGTTGTTTGATCGATATTGGGTTCAGCGGACGTTTGCGATCATTCGCCAAGACGGGCGTTCGCCTGACCGGGGGTAGGCGACGCAATGCTGGTGTGTGGCAATTTGTGGTCAAGCGTCAACGGTGACATTCGAAAGTGTGGCAACCCATCTAAATCGCCTGCCCGCGGGACGGTCAGGCGATCGCCCGGCGCCCTCCGGGCTTGATTTCGGGCGGAGGGGCGCAACGCGAGTGGTCGCCTCAGCCAAAAAAAATCCGCCATCCTGCCGGAACCATTCCATGGCGGTTCCCGCAGATGTGGCCCATTCACCGTTGCCGCAGCCGCGCCAGCAGATGCCGCGCGCCGCCTGGTACCACAAGCGGAGAGATCGCGAAGCCGGTGGCAAAGCCGGCAATCTCGGCCACCCAATCATTGCTGGTCCCGAACAGCACCGAAAACACCAGTTGGAACAGTACCAACACGCCGATCAGTGAAAATGCCCGCCATTGGTTATCGCCGGTGCGGCCGAGATTGACCCACAGGATGAAGGTAAATGCGCCGATCAGCCCGTAAACGGCCGGGAAGGCCCCGGCCAGAGGGACCGGATCGTTCAGCAAGATCGCATAGGCCAGCGCGCCGATAATCGCCGACGCGAAGAACACCACCAGCACGGCAAGCGCGCCCATCACCTCGCCCACGAATTTGCCGAGCGCCAACAGGAAGACGCCCGCGAACAGCGCGTGGGTAAAGCTGAAGTGGATGAACGGATAGGTCACGAAGCGGCGCAGATGTTCCAGCGGCCAGACGCCTTGTGCCAGCATCTGATCCCAGACCTGGCCGAAAAACGCGTAATCCGTCAGCGCCCCGCTGCGCCAGCCGATACCCTGCGCGCCACCGACGAAACCGGCGCTGGCGGCACTCAGCACCAGTTCGCCCGCCGCGATAATCAGAAACAGCAGCATCACCACAGCGGGAATCGGATTGACCGGGTTGGCATCTGGATCGCTGTGCATGTCGGGGCCCTTTCTTGACGCGCGCCTGCGCCATGGCTAAGCGAGCCGGGCAGTAAACGCCAGCCAATCGGAGCCTCCAATGTCCGCCAACTTCACCCCGCGCGTCTTTTCCGGCATTCAGCCCTCGGGCGGATTGACGCTGGGCAATTATCTGGGCGCGATGAAGCGCTTTGTTCAGATGCAGGACACCGGCAGCCATGAGACGGTGTATTGCATGGTCGACCTGCACGCGATCACCGTCTGGCAAGACCCCGCCACGCTGACCCGTGCGACGCGGGAGCTGTGTGCCGGTTTCATCGCCTCGGGCATCGACCCGGAAAAATCCATTCTGATCAATCAGAGCCAGGTGCCCGAACACGCGCAACTGGCCTGGGTGTTCAACTGCGTGGCGCGCATGGGCTGGCTGAACCGGATGACGCAGTTCAAGGACAAGGCGGGCAAGAACCGGGAAAACGCAAGTGTTGGCCTGTTCGCCTACCCTGCCCTGATGGCCGCAGACATCCTGATCTATCACGCCACCCATGTGCCGGTGGGCGAAGATCAGAAGCAGCATCTTGAGCTGACCCGCGACATCGCCGCCAAGTTCAACAACGACTTCGGCGTCGATTTCTTCCCGATCACCGAGCCGGTGATCAAAGGTGCCGCGACTCGGGTGATGAGCCTGCGCGACGGGTCAAAGAAGATGTCGAAAAGCGATCCTTCGGACATGAGCCGGATCAACATGACCGACAGCGAAGACGCAATTGCACAGAAGATCCGCAAGGCGCGGACCGACCCTGACGCCCTTCCGTCCGAGGCAAAGGGCCTTGAGGGGCGCGCCGAGGCTGCGAATCTGATCAACATCTACGCCGCCTTCGCGGATATGGAGGTGGACGCCGTCCTGGCCGAGGTTGGCGGCAAGCAGTTCAGCGAGTTCAAACCAATGCTGGCCGATCTGGCGGTTGCCAAACTGTCGCCGATCAGCGCCGAGATGGCCCGCCTGATGGAACAGCCCGATGAAATCGACGCGATTCTGGCCCGCAGCGCCGTGCGTGCGCGCGAAATCACCGCGCCGATCCTGAAACAGACGTATGAGATTGTGGGGATGGTCGGGGCTTGAAACGACTCTCGGCAAGCGTCAGCATGGGCTGATCTGCCGCCTTGTCGGAGGGGTGCTCATGCGCCGCAATTGTTTACTGCTTTTTTCGTTCCTTCTGTCCATGATTGCCGCGCCTGTTTCGGCGCAAATGATTGAATTCACTGGTGATATTGGTGCGTTTGATCCCCCGGCGTTCGAGGCTTCGGATCTTGAACAGGTCATCGGCTCGGATGAGACCGCGCCGCTGTCGGCGTTCAATGAAACCGATTATTTCCGCAAACTGGCGCTGCCGATCGGGCGGCTGGCGATCGAGCTTAACTCTGGCCGCTCGGCCTATTGCACGGCTGCTTTGGTGCGCCGCGATCTGATTTTGACCAACGCCCATTGTGTGGTCGATGGCGACGGTGCGCCGACAGCGCGGCGGGCCATGCTGCAGATGGGGTATCTGCGCGCCAGCAACCCCGCCGGGACCGAGACATTCGACGTCAACGTCACCACGCCTGCCGAAGTCGGCTCTCCCGGGGCGGTGGGCGCGCCTGATTATGCGCTGCTGCGGCTTGCACCGGGCCAGTCTGCGGATGGCTGGGGGACGATCACCTTGTCCCAGGCGCCGCCGGTGGCCAATGCTTCGCTGGTTATCGTGCATCATCCCGGCGGATTCCCGGCTGTTGTCAGCGCAGGCGGCAATTGCCGCGCAAACACCACGACCGAGGTTGACGTCTTCCACATTTGCGACACGGCAGGCGGATCAAGTGGCGCGCCTGTTTTCATGCTCGGGACAGACCGGGTCATTGCCCTGCACTACCGCAAGGTCGGTCTGTCGGAAAACGCGGCGGTTCGGATTGACACGGTGCTGCAACACTCGACGATATTGTCCGGCGAGCGGCGCAGAATCCATCAGGCAGCCTTGGGCGAATTCCGTGAACGACTGGAGGCGGCAATGCTGCTGCGCGATAGCGAACAATATGCCGAAGCCGAGGTCGCGTTTCTTGCGCTTCAGGACTTCACGATCAAGAAAATCGGGGATGCGAGCGAGGAACACGCGCAGTTGCTGAACCATTTCGGCAGCGTTTACTGGGGGCTTCAGGATCATCAGCGCCGTGTGGGGATTTTTGAGCAAGCCACGCGCATCTATCGGGATCTTGAAGGGCCGGACAGCCTGCGCGCCTATGAAAACGAAGCGAACATGGCCGGTGCATTTTTGTCGATTGATACGCAGAAATCACGTGAAATCGCCGAACGGATTATCGCAACGCTTGATGAGAACCGAAACACTGGTTTCGCACTGGTGCAGAGCCACCAGATTATTGGGGCATCGCACTGGCGTGACGGTGCGCCAGCGGACGCTGTTGGCCACTTTGAAACAGCGCAATCCCTGGCAGACAGGTTCCTGCCTGCGAACCACCATTTAGCGATCGACATCAACGTCGAACGCGGTTTTTTATATGGCGCTCTGGGCCGTTGTAGCGATGCGAAGGCGGCCTATGAAAACGGCCTTGCCGCGTTGGAAAGCAGCGGTCGGCGCGCCCGGGAAAACCACCGTTTGGCGCAATCGCGCCTGGCAGAGTTGCGGTGCTAAAGCGGACACAATGCCGGGGACTTTACCGTACCCCGGCATCAGATTGGACGCGGCGGTCCTGACCCCGGTCGGGGCACGGTTATGCCCCCGGTCCTTTTGGTTTTTTCATGCGCCGCTTGTTGATGTGAAAATCGGGCGCCGCTGCCCCAAGCGTATCGCCTTTGACATAGCGTTTTTCCCAGCCTTTTTTGATCGCAGCGGGGTCATTCGCCTTCAGGCCTGCATTGAAGTTCAGCCGACTGTCGCGCCAGGTTGCGAAACGCTTGGCAAGATCCGGGTCATCCTCAATGTCCAGAATGCGCGGCTCAATCTCTCCGACGACCGAATGGGCGATTGGCGTAATGAAACACAGGCGTTCCCCCTTCGGGATACGGATTTCGCCCGGATAGGCAAAGCGCCAGTTCATCGTGAAGGTGAACGGAAGCCAGTCGGTTTCGACGATGCCTTCCAGCGGTTGCAGGATCGAATAGGCCTGGTTCGGAGAGCCGCGCACCCACAACGCCCAACCCGGTGAGGTGCGGAACAGATAGCCCGGGCTGAACGTCAGGATGCCGTACCCGAAATGCGATGAGGTAAAGCTGGCAACCAGATCCGAGTTTTCGTCTTTCGTGGCGGTGATTTTCAGCGCATCCAGATCATTGCCGCCGGTCCAGCTGACCTTGAATTCCGCCGGCGACAGAAGTTCCCAACCTGTTGCGTTTGCAACCGGCATCGGGATGCAGCGATAGGCGAACCTCTGGTCCGTTGCGTCCATCCACTTGCGACGCGGTTCGGCGGGCACCATGGGCGACGGGTCGGGCCGAAGGCGAAACGCCTTCAGCTCGGGCACGTCGACTGGGGACTCTTCCGGTTCGGCCAAGGGAATCCTATGCGTTTCTTAACGACTGGATCAGAATCAATGCGCCCTGCCTACCGGCTTTGGCATGGAAACGACCCCGATCAGAGACGACCGGATTTCTTTAATTCTGAGGCGACTGGATAGGAGACGTAGGAGGAGATGGCGGCGATGGCGGAGGAGATTGCTGTGGCGACATCGGGGCCGGATCCGACGCACCGTCGATCACATGCAGGCCAACCGTCGGGGCCTGCTGCATGAAGTCATAGCCGACACTGCCAATGAAGTCGTCCTGGACGACACCGACATTCGCGCCGACGCCGAACTGGTTTGTGCTGAAGTAGTAATTGCCGGTCAGTCCGACCGCGCCTTCACCGGATTCGTCGTTCGACCAGACACCTACCGATGCAGCCGTTCCGCCGCCCGCGCCGAATGCGAATGTCAAACCCAGGCTCAGCACGCCATCGGCGGCGACTGGCGTGGCGCCGACCAGGGCGAAAACGGACGTGGATAAAAGAAATGGTTTCAACATATGGCTGCCTCTTGTCCCAGAAATCTGGTCGCAGGCTTAGTATCGCGATCCGCGAACTGTCCATAGTGGATCATCGTTTCGGCGAAATAACTCCGGTGGTGTGCTGCGGCTCTGGATGATGTGGACGCGCCACATTTCAAATCTCACCGCAAATGGCACGACCGTACCGCAAACAACGTTGCCATTTCAGGATTTCCGCGCCGCGGACGCGGTCTTCCTGTCCGGCAACATCCCTAAGGTCACGCCGGTGGCCGAATTCGATGGGCCTCATTGTCAGCTGGGGCCAGCGATGTGCCGGGATTGGGCACATAGCGCCTGAGGCGGGTGGACAGGTCCGCGCCGCTGGGTCATCATCCGGCGACGTTGGCAAAAGGATCATTTCATGCGCAAGTTTCTGGTCGTACTTGACGACAGCCGCGAATGCCTGAACGCGATGCGGTTCGCCGCGATGCGCGCCGCCAACACCGGCGGCGGGGTCGAGGTTCTGGCCGTGATTCCGCCCGAAGAATTCAACCACTGGATCGGCGTCGGAGAGATCATGCGCGAAGAAGCGCGTGAGCGGATTCACGCGCATTTCGAGGTCTTCGCCAAGTGGATGCGCGACCGCCTGGGGGTCGACCCCGAACTGGTGATCCGTGAAGGCGAACCAGTGCCCGAGATCCTGGCCCAGGTGCGCGATGACCCGGAAATCGGCGTCCTTGTCCTGGGTGCGGGCACCGAGAAAAACGGCCCCGGCCCGCTGGTTACACAGCTTTCGCGATCCTCAGGCTCGCTACCTGTACCGGTGACGATTGTTCCTGGCGAGCTGTCCAAGGAACGACTGGAGGCGGTGACCTGACGCGGGGTGTCGACCGGGACGACACAGCTGATCAGAAATGCGCCGGGCGACGATTGAACCCGCCGAAGTCGCTGCGATAGGTTCGCCACGATCCGACGGGGTTTTCCACGGAGCGTTCCGGGGGCTGCCCGTTGCGCGCTGACACATAAAAAGGCTTCTGCGATGAAGCGCATCCTGGCGTTTGGCGTATTCTTTCTGGCGGCTGTGGCCGCTGCGGACGCACGCGCCCAATCCAGCAACGACGACACGGTAGAGGCACCCGCGCCTGCCGCTGTGGACACCCCGAATGCGACGATTGCGTTTGACGCCTCAATCCTGTCGGAACCCGAACGGCGCACCTTGCAGGCGGCCCTGACGTTCAGCGGTGACTATCAGGGCGCGGTCAACGGGGACTGGGATGCGGCCTCACAATCGGCGCTGGTCGCCTATGCGGCGCGCACTCGCGATGGCGCTGTTCCCGGCCCGGAAAATTTGCACACCATCCTTGCCGCGCTCGAAGATGAGCGGCGCGCCAACAGTTGGGAAACCGTCCATTTTGATGGCGCGGGACATTCGCACCTGATGCCATTCGCCCTGATTGAACCGGTGGAAGAAGCCAGCGAGATCGACTTTGAAAGCGTCGACGGGGCGTTTGGGTTTTCGGTGCGGTTCGGGCCAATGGACCGCATGACCTCGATCCACGCGCGGTTAGCCTCGCGACATGTAGGTGAGGGGCCGGCCTTTCGGCGCAGCACACCGGACCAAGTGGTCACGGCGATTGATACGGCCACGGGGCGGCATGTCTTTGCGCGTTCCGACAAGGGGGACGCAGGTTGGGTGACCAGCATCATCTCGGCCGAGCCGGTGCACCGCGCCCGCCTGTCGCTGATGGCGGCAAGTTTCGCGCGCGGAGAGCCACCGATCATTCGCGTGGATCCGCAAGGCCGGCTGGCTGCACTGATCGCACCGGATGAACCCTCGGAAGCGGACATCGCGGCCGAGGCGGCAAAGGGTCCGACAACAGCGAACGCCGCCCGCGGCGCCACGCCCAGCGGCATCGGCACCGGGTTCTACGTGAATAGCACCGATATTCTGACTGCAGCGCATGTGGTGGCCGATTGCGGGCGGGTCTCGCCGGCCAGTGGTGCGCCTTTGCGGGTCACCGTGATGAACGAGGCGCTGGATCTGGCTTTGCTGGCCAGTGGCGCACCATCCCCGTCCTGGCTGGTTCTGGGCGGTTTGCCGGACGCAAGACTGGGTGAGCGGGTGTTCGCGCTGGGCTTTCCCTATGCCGGTATTCTGAGCAGCCGGTTGACCGTGACCGGGGGCAATGTCAGCGCGCTGGATGGTATTTTGCCCGATGAATCACGGCTGATGATCTCGGCCCCGATCCAGCCGGGCAATTCCGGCGGGCCGGTCCTGAACAAGCGCGGCGAGGTGTTGGGCGTGGTCGTGTCGCGGCTGGATGAGTTGACGGTACTGGGGGCGACCGGAACGCTGCCGCAGAACATGAACTTTGCAGTGCCGCCCGATGCCATGATGGGGTTTCTGGAGGATGCAGACGTTCTGTTCCCTGCCCGCCGCGCCGCCCCGTTTCTGGTTGAGGATGGTTTGCCCGAAGGCGTTGAAGACGCAATCGTGCCGATTGAATGTCACTGAAACTTTATTGGTGCGGGACGGGGTTGTGATCGCAGGCCGTGGCTGGGGGCCAGCCCCCAGACCCCCGGAGTATATTTGGCGAAAAGACAATTGGGTTTGGTTTTTCGGCTTGATTGACCAAAAAAGTGACAGTTTTAGAATCGTTCCAAAACTTGACTTCCCGCGTTCCCAAGCGCATCTATGATGCCTGCTTAGAAAGGCGGTGCGCCGATGTTTATCCAGACCGAATCCACTCCGAATCCCGCAACGTTGAAATTCCTGCCGGGCCGTACTGTGTTGGAGGCTGGGACGGCGGATTTTCCGACGCCGGAATCGGGCGCAAAATCCCCGTTGGCGGCGCGGATTTTTGCCGTTGGGGGCGTCACGGGCGTGTTTTTCGGCAATGATTTTGTGACCGTCACCAAGGATGAGGCGACGGAATGGGATCATGTGAAACCCGCGATCCTGGGCGCGATCATGGAGCATTTTCAGTCCAGCGCGCCGGTTGTCGAAGGTGACGACGGCGCTGGTGGGCATGCCAGCCATGATGGGCCGGACAGCGAGATCGTGAACCAGATCAAATCCCTGCTGGACACGCGGGTGCGCCCCGCGGTCGCGCAGGACGGTGGCGACATCACTTTCCACGGGTTTGACCGTGGCGTCGTCTATCTGCACATGCAGGGCGCCTGCGCTGGTTGCCCCTCGTCAACGCTGACGCTGAAGATGGGGATCGAGAATCTGCTGCGTCATTATATCCCCGAAGTTGTCGAAGTGCGCCCCGTCGCGGCCTGAGGCATGGCCAAAGCCGCGCTGACGCTGGGGTTTGATACCTCGCTGGCCCATTGCGGCGCGGCGTTGCTGGTGGATGGCGAATGTGTCGGTGCGCTTTACGAGGATATGGCCAAGGGTCAGGCCGAGCGGCTGATCCCGATGCTGGACGAGGTTCTGGCGCAGGGCGGCGCGTCCTGGCGTGATCTGACGCGGATTGGGGTTGGGATTGGGCCCGGCAATTTCACCGGCATTCGGATCTCGGTTTCAGCGGCGCGCGGGCTGGCCCTTGGGCTGGGTATTCCGGCGATTGGCGTGACGCTGCTGGACGCGCTTGCGTTCGGCACCGATGGTGCCCGCATCGCGATGATCGACGCGCGCCGCGATCACCTTTACCTGCAGGGGTTTGGGGGTGTCGGACCGAGTAAGCCGGGGCTGTTCGCGGCCGAGGATCTGGATCAGTTTCACTCAAGCGGAGTGACCTGTCTGGGCAATTGTTCGGCTGAGCGGATCGTGGCGCTGGGCGGGGTACAGCGCCCGGCGGCTTATGCGCCCGCCTCCGCGATTGCGCGTATTGCAGCGACGCGCGACGTGGTTCCGTGGGTGCGGCCCGCGCCGCTTTATTTGCGGGCGCCGGATGCGGCACCGTCGCGCCATGGCGCGCCGACATTGGCCGGATGACCGCCGCCGCGCTTGCCCTGACCCACAAGCGCGCGATGGCGACACGGCCATGGAGCACCGATGAATTCAGCGCCCTTCTGCAGGCGCCGGGTGTGTTTCTGATCGGCGATGCCACCTGCTTCGCGCTGGGTCGACTTGCGGCTGATGAGGCTGAGTTGCTGACGCTTGCGACAGACCCGGATTTCCGCCGCAGGGGTCTGGCCCGCAAGGCGCTGAACGCGTTTCACGCGACAGCCCGGGACCGGGGTGCAACGGCGGCTTTCCTTGAAGTTGCACATGACAACACGGCGGCAATCGCACTTTACCTTGGGTGCGGCTGGGTCGAAGTCGGGCGACGTGCGGGATATTACGAGAATGACGGCGCAGCCATTGACGCGATCGTTATGCGGCGCGATTTGACGCCTCGTCAGGATGCCCAGCCAGGCTGAGGGCTGTGGATAACCCTCAGAAAGCTATTGACCGCCCTGTCCCACGCTGGCCTTATCCGGGGATGCTGGCGTCTGGCTGCTGTCCGCAGACCCAATGCGCCCAAAAGAAACCAACTGGGAGACTTCCTATGACCCTTATGACCAAATTCCTTGGCGCCACGGCGACCCTGGCCATTTCGGCGACCGCCGCACTGGCCGAGCCGGGGTTGATCATCGACCTTGGCGGCAAATTCGACAAATCCTTCAACGAAAGCGCCTATAACGGTGCGCAGCGCTGGGTCGAAGACACCGGCGGCACCTATCTTGAGACCGAGTTGCAGAACGACGCCCAGCGCGAGCAGAACATGCGCCGCATGGCAGAACGTGGCGCAAACCCGGTTGTGGTTCTGGGCTTTGCCAATGCCTCGACCCTGGAAAAGGTGGCCCCGGATTACCCCGACACCAGCTTTGCGATTGTTGACGTGAACTGGCTGGACCTTGAAAACGTGCAGCAGATCAGCTTTGCCGAACACCAAGGCAGCTATCTTGTCGGCATGATGGCGGCGATGGCGTCCAAGTCGAACACCGTCAGCTTTGTCGGCGGCATGGACGTTCCGCTGATCAGCAAGTTCGCATGCGGGTATACCCAGGGCGTGAAGGCTGTGAATCCGGACATCACCGTTATCCAAAACATGACCGGCACCACCCCGGCAGCCTGGAATGACCCGGTTAAAGGTGGGGAATTGACCAAGGCGCAGATCAGCCAGGGGTCTGATGTTGTGTTTGCTGCCGCTGGCGGCACCGGCGTCGGCGTTCTGCAGGCAGCCGCCGACGAAGGCATCCTGTCAATCGGCGTGGACAGCAACCAGAACTATCTGCACCCCGGCTCGGTCCTGACGTCGATGGAAAAGCGCGTGGACAATGCAGTCTATAACGCGTTCCAGACCTTTAATGATGGGACGTTCGAGACGGGCGTGATCACACTGGACCTGGAAGCTGAAGGCGTTGGCTATGCAGTGGATGAGCATAACGCCGCGCTGATCACGGATGACATGAAGGCTGCGGTTGATGAAGCGCGCGCCAAAATCATCGCTGGCGAGATCATGGTCCATGATTACACCACCGATGGCAGCTGCCCGGTCATGTAAGCGGATATGACCGATACAACAACACAGGGGCGACCCGAACAGGCCGTCCCATCCAGCGGAAAAGCCCCGGCGATCGAGCTGAAGGGTATTTCGAAGGCGTTCGGGCCGGTACAGGCCAACAAGGACATCGCGATTCGCGTTATGCCGGGCACGATCCACGGCATTATCGGCGAAAACGGCGCCGGGAAATCCACGCTGATGTCGATCCTCTATGGGTTTTACAAGGCCGATAAGGGTGAGATTTTCATCAACGGCAACAAGACCGATATCCCCGACAGCCAGGCCGCGATCCGCGCCGGTATCGGGATGGTGTTCCAGCACTTCAAACTGGTCGAAAATTTCACAGTTCTGGAAAACGTCGTGCTGGGGGCCGAGGATGGCGCGTTGCTGCGCCCCTCGCTGGCCAAGGCACGCAAGCTTCTGACAGAGCTGGCAAAAGAATACGAACTGAACGTCGACCCTGATGCGCTGATCGAAGACCTCGGTGTGGGCATGCAACAGCGGGTCGAGATCCTGAAAGCGCTGTATCGGCAGGCTGATATCCTGATCCTGGATGAACCCACCGGCGTGCTGACCCCGGCCGAGGCGGATCACCTTTTCCGTATCCTCGACAACCTTAAGGCCGAGGGGAAAACCATCATCCTGATCACCCACAAGCTGCGCGAGATTATGGACGTCACCGACACCGTCAGCGTGATGCGCCGAGGAGAGATGACGGCGACGGTCAAAACCTCTGAAACAAGCCCGGAAGAACTGGCCGAACTGATGGTCGGTCGCAAGGTGCTGTTGCGGGTGGACAAAAAACCTGCGTCGCCGGGCAAGACGGTGCTGGAGGTCAAGAACCTCAACGTCACGGATGAGGCCGGGGTGAAACGGCTGAAGGATGTGTCGTTGTCCGTCCGGGCCGGGGAAATCCTGGGCATCGCAGGCGTGGCCGGGAACGGGCAATCGGAATTGCTGGACGTGCTGGGCGGGATCGATCACGGCACCGGAACGGTGGAACTGAACGGAGAGGCGATTGACCTGACGGGTAAGTACTCGGACGGGAAATCGCGGCGGGATCGCGGGATTGCGCATGTGCCCGAGGATCGCCAGCGGCGCGGATTGATCATGGATTTCGCAGCCTGGGAAAATGTGGCCTTCGGCTATCACGATGACGTCGCTTATCAGAAGAATGCCTGGCTGATGGACAACGCCGCGTTGCGCGCCGAGACCGAGGCCAAGATGGAGCGTTTCGACGTGCGCCCGCCGGACCCAAAGCTGGCGGCCAAGAACTTCTCGGGCGGGAACCAGCAGAAAATCGTCCTCGCGCGCGAGATTGAGCGGAACCCAGATCTGCTGTTGATCGGTCAGCCGACGCGCGGTGTGGACATCGGCGCCATCGAGTTCATTCACAAACAGATTGTCGCGCTGCGCGATCAGGGCAAGGCGATCCTGTTGGTCAGCGTTGAACTGGATGAAATCATGAGTCTGTCAGACCGGATCGCGGTGATGTTCGACGGGCAGATCATGGGCGAACGCCTGCCCGGCGAAACCGACGAAAAGAAGCTTGGCCTGTTGATGGCCGGCGTGACGGAGGGCGCGTAATGGATAAGATGCCACGCTGGGCCGACGTGTTCCTGACGCCGCTGATCAGTCTGATTCTGGCCTTCTTCGTGTCCGGGCTGGTGGTTTTGTATATCGGCGAAGATCCGTTCCGCGCCGTGTCGATCCTGATCGAAGGGTCGATCGGGTCGGCGTATGCGTGGGGCTATACGCTTTATTACGCCACTAATTTCATCTTTACGGGTCTGGCCGTGGCGATTGCGTTCCACGCCCGCATGTTCAACATCGGCGGCGAAGGTCAGGCCGCGATCGGCGGGCTGGGTGTGGCCTTGGTGTGCCTGATGATCCCCTGGCCGCATTGGGCGCTGGCCCTGCCCGTAGCCGTTGCCGCAGGCGCGATATTCGGCGCAGGCTGGGCCGCGGTTCCCGCGTACCTGCAGGCCAGACGTGGCAGTCACATCGTGATTACCACGATCATGTTCAACTTCATTGCCGCCGCCTTGCTGGCCTATGTGATTGTTGAGGTCCTGAAAGCGCCGGGTCAGATGTCGCCTGAATCCTCGGCCTTCAACGAAGGTTCCAACCTGCCCAGGATCGCCGATTTCTTGCGCACGCTGGGTCTGGCATGTGAAGGCCGCCCGCTGGAGCGCGTCTGCCGCGCGCCGCTGAACATTGCCTTCATTCTGGCCCTGCTTGCCTGTTTCGGGGTCTGGCTGCTGATCTGGCGCACGCGACTTGGCTATGAAATCCGCTCGTTCGGGCATTCTGAAGAAGCGGCGACTTATGCCGGGATTTCTTCGTTCAAGATCACCATGATCGCGATGCTGATTTCGGGCGGGTTGGCCGGGCTGATGGCGATCAATGCCGTCATGGGCGAGGCCGAGCGTCTGGTGATCGACGCCGTTCAGGGGGCCGGATTCATCGGCATCGCCGTGGCGCTGATGGGCCGGTCGCACCCGGTCGGCGTTTTCCTGGCGGCGCTGCTGTTTGGCGCGCTTGTGCAGGGCGGTGCCGAGTTGGAGTTCGAGATTCCGGCCATCACGCGCGACATGATCGTGGTCATTCAGGCGCTGGTGATCCTGTTCACCGGGGCGCTGGACAACATGGTGCGGATACCGCTGGAACGGATGTTCCTGGCCCGACGAAAGGCCGGTTGAGCGATGCTGGCTGAGTGGCTTCCCAATCTGCTGTTGTCCTGGGGCGTTCAGGCAACGGGCGTCGCGTCGCCCGGACCCGGTGTGGCGCTGAACCTCGGGCTTGCCACGTCGCAGGGGCGTCGCCCCGCCGTGCTGGCCTGTCTGGGCATCGGGTTGGCCGCCATACTGATGGCCGCGGCCACAGTCATGGGGTTGGCCCCGATCTGGGCAGAATTTGCCTGGATCGCCACCGGGCTGAAACTGTTGGGGGCTGCCTTTCTGGTCTGGCTTGCCTACGGGGCCTTCCGCAGATCGCTAAGCCCACCTCCGCCGCCGTCAGCCAAGCCGCCACATAGGACGGGGTCCAGCATCGCCTATGGTTTCCTAATGCAGTTGATCAATCCCAAGGCGATGGTCTTTTGGTTAGCGGTCGCAGCCCTCGGTGGTCTGGGTCAGGCGCCGTTGCCGGTGGTGCTGATCTTCCTGATTGGCGCTTTCGCCATCTCGTTCGGCGGGCACGGACTTTGGGCCGTCGCGCTGTCCTCGACACCGTTCCGCGCGATTTATGCCCACGCCCGCCGCTGGGTCGAGGGTGCGCTGGGGGCGTTCTTCGCCTTTGCTGCTTTCAAACTAGCCACGACGAGGATCTGAGACATGGATCTGCTTACCATCCTGCAAATTCTTGACTCGTCCCTGCGACTGGCCACGCCGCTGCTGTTCGCCTGTTTGGCCGGATTGTTTAGCGAGCGGTCGGGGATTTTCGATATCGGGCTGGAAGGCAAGATGCTAATCGCTGCGTTCTTTTCCGCCGCCTTCGCCTATACCACCGGCAGTGTCTGGCTGGGCATGCTGGCGGGCATTGCCGGTTCGATGGCGCTTGCGGCGGTGCATGGCGTTGCTTCGGTCACGTTCCGGGGCAATCAGCTGATCTCGGGCGTGGCGATCAACTTTCTGGCCGCCGGGTTCACCGTGCTGATTGCGCAGAACTGGTTCGGCCAGGGCGGCCGCACCCCGGCGGTTTCCGGCGCGGCGCGGTTTGAGGGGCTGAACTGGCCCGGTGCGCTGGAACGATCCGAGGATATCCGAAATGCCTCGCCCTTGATGCAGCTGTATTCCGAGCTGATTTCGGGCCACACGTTCCTGACCTATGTTGCACTGATCACAGTGCCGATCACCTGGTACATCCTGTTTCGAACCCGGTTCGGCCTGCGGCTGCGCGCGGTGGGCGAAAACCCCGGTGCGGTTGATACCGCCGGTGTCAGCGTGACGACCCTGCGATACATCGCCGTCGGAATCGCCGGATTGCTGTGCGGGCTGGCGGGGGCCTATCTGGCGACCGGGCTGGCCGCGGGCTTCGGCAAAGAGATGACGGCAGGGCGCGGGTTTATCGCGCTGGCGGCGCTGATCTTTGCCAAGTGGCGGCCCTGGTATGCGCTGTTCGCCTGCCTTCTGTTCGGGTTCCTGCAATCGCTGTCACTCAGGCCCGATGCGGTGAACAGTCTGCTGCGGTTTGACGTTCCCGGTCAGCTGCTTGACGCGCTGCCCTATATCCTGACCGTGGTCATTCTGGCCGGATTCGTCGGCAAGGCGATCCCGCCGTGCGCCGGTGGCGAACCCTATGTCAAAGAACGCTGATCGACGCATATGAGCCTGCAATCCCTGACCAAACTGATCCGTGACCGCGCGGGGATCGCACCGGTGTCCGCCGGGCTGATCCTGGGTTCGGGCCTTGGGCATCTGGCCGAGGCGGTGGACGGCGTTGCCATCCCCTACAAAGACCTGCCGGGGTTTCCCCATGCGGGCGTATCGGGCCACAATCCGCAGCTGGTGATCGGCGATCTGGAAGGCACCCGCGTTGCGATATTCGGCGGACGCTCGCATTACTATGAAAGCGGGCGCGGGGACGCGATGCGCCTGCCGCTGGAAGTGCTCAAAGCGCTTGGTGCCTCGACCCTGATTGCGACCAATGCCGCGGGTTCAATGCGCCCGGACATCCCGCCCGGCAAGTTGATGTTGCTGAGTGATCATATCAATTTCTCAGGGCTTAATCCGCTGATCGGCGAACAGTCGGACGACCGCTTTGTGCCGATTCTGTGGAAAAACAACGTGTTGCGGGCGCAGAAAGTAGCGATTTGAACATAGCGCGAGCGCCTTTCTGATCAGGCTTTGCGCGTTTGCTGCGGTGCAGGAAAGATCTTTGCCAGTTTGCGAAGGTTTTGGGCAGTGGCGGCGAGCAGGAATTCGTCATTTGCGCCGCATGGTCCACGTAATCGGAGCCGTCCCAGGCCGAGAATGCGCTTGAGGTGGGCAAAGAGCATTTCGACCTTCTTCCGGAGCTTCACCGAGATCTTGTATTGCGGCGTTTTGGCGATTGCGCGGGCGATGTCGCGAGCGTCCTCATGTTCCTCACGGGTGATCTTACGGGCGTCGGCATTCGGGCAGCACTTCGGCTTGGAAGGACAGGATTGGCAGGTGTGCTTCAGCGCTTGGTACTTGGCCACGCCCTTGCCGGTTGGGCCGCGATTGGGGTCGGAGTAGTTTCGGCGGAACTGCTTCAGAGCCTCGCCTTCCGGGCAGATGTATTGATTGTTCTCGGCATCCCATTCGAAGTCAGCTCGGGACCAGGTGCCATCGGTGCGCCCGGCTTTGTCGAAGACCGGGATGTGCGGTGCGATCTTTTCACCCACCAGCCATCCGAGCATGGGTCCCGATCCGTAGGCGGTGTCGGCGATCAGCCGTTCGGGATGAAGATCGAAGCGCTCTTTGGCCCGCTTCAGCATCGTCTTGGTTGACCCCACCTCGGCTTGACGGATCGACCGTGTCGCTTCCACGTCGACGATGACACCATGATCGGTATCGATGAGATAGTTGTCGGAGTAGGCAAAAAATGCGGGACCCTTACGCGCCGCCGTCCACTGGCTGGCTGGGTCGGAATAGGACGTGAACTTTGGCTCGACCGGTGTCGCTGCTCCGAATGCGGCCTCATCCAGAGTGTCGAGATACTCGCGGACCGCGCGGGGTGCAGCGTCTGCATCGATCCGCGCAATGTCCCATTCTTCCTTTGGCGCAGAGTACTGCTTGTTGGCATCCGCCTCGATCAAGCTGGCATCGACGGCCAGGCGCTGACCGCTGACGAGACCTTCGGCGATGCATCGCGCGACCGTGGTCTCGAAGAGATGGCGCAGCAGCTCACTCTCGCGGAACCGACCATGCCGGTTCTTTGAAAAGGTCGAGTGATCCGGCACCCGATCGGCCAGGTCGAGCCGACAAAACCACCTGTACGCGAGGTTCAAGTGTACCTCTTCACAGAGCCGCCGCTCGGACCGGATGCCGAAGCAGTAACCGACGATCAGCATCCGGATCAGCAGTTCAGGATCGATCGAAGGACGACCGGTGTGGCTGTAGAAATCGGCAAGATGGGCGCGGATGCTGCTCAGATCGACGAAACGATCAATCGATCGCAGCAGGTGATCTTGCGGGACATGGTCTTCCAGCGAGAACTCATAGAACAGCGCCGCCTGTGCTTCCTGCCTCGGTCCCATCATGGCTGATCCTCCCGCTTGTTGAGAGGATTGAATCAGCGCCATAGCCCTCGATCAAGCAGGAGTTTTTCAACAAAATTGGCCCATGGGCGATGCCTATGATCCGGGCCTTCGCGCCGCGCTTCTGGCCGCCGCCAAGGCCGAGGGGATTGGCCTGAACGAGGGCGTCTATGCCTGGTATTCGGGCCCATCCTTCGAAACCCCGGCCGAGATCCGGGCACAGAAGATCCTGGGGGCGGACGCTGTCGGCATGTCAACTGTCCCCGAGGTGATCCTGGGCCGGTTCCTGGGGCTGCGCTGCGCCGCTGTGTCGGCGATCACCAATATGGCGCAGGGGATGGGCGACGAATCGATCAGCCACGCCCATACTAAACTGATGGCCCCAGTGGGTGCTGCCAAGCTGGAACGTATCTTGCGCCGGGCGCTGTCCACCGGCCTGTGATAGCCCCCTGCGTCAGCTTGACGGTTTTCAAGTCGCCTTACCTTCGCTATGACGCAGCCATCCATTCGGAACGCTGATGAACATCTACCTGCCCATAGCCGAGGTTTCAGTGAACGCCTTCCTCCTTCTTGGGTTGGGCGGGATCGTCGGTGTGCTGTCGGGAATGTTCGGTGTCGGTGGCGGTTTCCTGATGACGCCGCTGCTGTTCTTTATCGGTATCCCTCCGGCGGTGGCCGTCGCGACCGAGGCGAACCAGATTGTCGCCTCGTCCTTTTCGGGGGTTCTGGCGCATCTGAAACGCAAGACCGTTGACCTGAAGATGGGCGCCGTGTTGCAGGTGGGCGGCCTGATCGGGGCGGCCCTGGGTGTTCAGATCTTCAACTATCTGAAGTCGCTGGGTCAGGTCGATCTGCTGGTGACGCTGTGCTACGTGGTGTTCCTTGGCATCATCGGTGCGCTGATGTTCGTCGAAAGCCTGCGCGCGATCCGGCGTTCCAAGAAGCCCGGCGCGCGGCCTGTGCGCAAGAAGCACAACTGGATTCACGCCCTGCCCTTCAAGATGAAGTTCCGCACCTCGGGGCTGTATCTGTCGGTCATTCCGCCGATTGTCGTGGGCATCGTTGTCGGCATACTGGCGGCGATCATGGGCGTTGGCGGCGGCTTTATCATGGTTCCGGCGATGATCTATATCCTTGGCATGCCGACGAAAGTTGTGGTTGGCACGTCGCTGTTTCAAATCATTCTGGTGACCGCATTCACCACCATGCTGCACGCGACGACCAACTTCACCGTCGACATGATGCTGGCCGTTCTGTTGCTGATCGGGGGCGTCATCGGGGCGCAGATCGGCACGCGGATCGGGGTGAAACTGAAGGCGGAACAATTGCGCATCGCGCTGGCCATTATGGTTCTGGCGGTCTGTGGCAAGCTGGCGATGGATCTGTTGCTGCAACCGTCCGAGCTCTATTCGCTGGGTGCGGCGGGGGGCCACGGATGATCCGCCTGGCGCTGATCCTTGTGATGCTGGCGTCCCCGGTTGCCGCGCAAGAGGTCATCGCCTCGCTGACGCAAAACCGAGTGTCGATCACCGCGAATTTCGACGGGTCCGAGATTACCATATTCGGTGCCGTAAAGCGGGATGCGCCGGAAGGTGACGAAGACCTGGGCATCGTCATCACCGTCGCCGGACCTGACAAACCGGTGGTGGTCCGGCGCAAGGAAAAGCAGGCTGGCATCTGGATCAACGCCGATGCGGTCGAGGTTGATGCAGCCCCCAGTTTCTATGCGGTTTCGACCTCGGGTCCGTTGCGCGATGTTCTGGCGGATGTCGAGTATCTGCGCCACAAAATCAGCATCCCGCGCGCGATCCGCTCTGTCGGTGCGCCGATGGGGATCGCGGATCCTGAAAGCTTTACCGAAGCGCTGATCCGAATTCGCACCGCGAATTCACTGTATCAGATGAACGAGGGCGCGGTTCTTCTGGAAAGTGCGACGTTGTTCCAGACCTCGGTGGCACTGCCTGCAAATCTGATCGAAGGTGTCTATCAGGCGCGGATATACCTGACCAACGCGGGGCGCGTCATCTCGCAGTTCGATACGACAATTGATGTGCGCAAGGTCGGGCTAGAGCGGTTTTTGTTCAATCTGGCGCATGACAACCCGGTGGCCTATGGGTTGCTGTCGCTGTTCATCGCCATTGCCGCGGGCTGGGGCGCGTCGGCGTTCTTCCGGTATCTTTCAAGCCGCGCCTAGGTCCGGGATGGTGTCTGGTCGACCCCGCCAAAGGGCGAACTGCGGCGCGGCAGTTACACTTTCGCCCGGCGCGGTCTACATAGCGGCCAAACGGAACGGAGCCTGCAATGCTGAATGACCCGCTGTTTATCGTCGTCGCCATTTCCACCCTTGTGGTGCTGGCGATCCTGCTGTTTGGCATCGGCACCTTCGCCAAGGGTGGCGAATTCAACCGCAAGCACGCCAACAAGATCATGCGTTACAGGATCTTGGCGCAGGCGATTGCGGTTGCCGTGATTTTGGCGTTCGTCTTCTTCCGCCGCATGGGGGGCTGAGCATGGTTGTCCTGAACAAGATCTACACACGCACCGGTGACGGCGGCGATACGGCGCTGGGCAACGGCGAACGGGTCGCGAAACATTCGGCGCGTGTCGGCGCCTATGGCACGGTTGATGAGTTGAATGCGACCGTTGGCCTTGCCGCTTTGCACGCTGACGGGACACTCGCCCCCCGGCTTGCCATGATCCAGAACGACCTGTTCGATCTGGGCGCAGACCTTTGCCGCCCTGAAATGGAGAAGGACGCCACCGCCGAATATCCGCCGCTGCGGATCGTCACGGCGCAAACCGACCGGCTGGAGGCCGAGATTGATGCCATGAACGACGCGCTGGAACCGCTGCGCAGCTTTATCCTGCCAGGCGGATCAGCACTGGCCGCGCATCTGCACCTGTGCCGCACCGTTGCGCGCCGGGCGGAACGACTGGCGGTGGAATTGGCAGGCACCGAACAGGTCAACCCGGCGGCAATCAAATACCTCAACCGTTTGTCCGACTGGTTCTTTGTTGCCGCACGGATCGCCAATGATGACGGCAAGGCCGACGTGCTGTGGATTCCGGGCGCAAACCGGTGAGGACCGAACCGGCGGGGCGTCCAGTGGACGCACCGGCGCACGGAAGCGCAGCGCCACGGGACTAGGGCCAGAACCCATGAGGAAAAGCGCGACGTTGCGCCACCCTTCGGTGTCGCTTTTTTCCTGTTTCCGCACCACACACTCGGCTAACAGACGCATGCCACCCGGGGCTTGCCGGGCGATAACCTGAGGAGAACTGCGCGATGAAGGTCCTGGTGCCTGTCAAGCGAGTGATCGACTATAACGTGAAAGTCCGTGTCAAAGCGGATGGTTCCGGGGTCGACCTTGCCAATGTGAAAATGTCGATGAACCCGTTTGACGAGATTGCCGTCGAACAGGCGATCCGCTTGAAAGAGGCCGGTCAGGCCGAAGAAATCATCGCCGTGTCGGTCGGGGTGAAGCAGAATCAGGAAACCCTGCGCACAGCACTGGCCATGGGTGCGGATCGCGCGATCCTGATCATCGCCAGCGATGACGTGCACAACGACATCGAGCCGCTGACCGTCGCCAAACTGCTGAAAGCGGTTGTTGACGAAGAAGCGCCGGGCCTGGTGCTTTGCGGCAAGCAGGCGATCGACAATGACATGAACGCCACCGGCCAGATGCTGGCCGCGCTGATGGGCTGGTCGCAAGGCACCTTCGCCAGCGGGCTGGAGATCGACGGCGACAGCGCCAATGTCACGCGCGAAGTTGATGGCGGCTTGCAGACCGTCAAGATCAAGATGCCTGCGGTTGTGACCGTGGACCTGCGCCTGAACGAACCGCGCTATGCCTCGCTTCCCAACATCATGAAGGCCAAGAAGAAGCCGCTGGATGAGAAGACGCCAGAAGATTACGGCGTCGATGCCAGCCCCCGGCTGGAGATCGTCAAGACGAGTGAGCCTGAGGCACGCAAAGCCGGCGTCATCGTCGGATCGGTCGATGAACTGGTCGAAAAACTGAACGTAGCGGGGGTACTCTGATGGCTGTTCTGCTTTTGGGAGAGGTCAACGACGGCGAATTGGCGATGGACGCCACCGCCAAGGCCGTGGCCGCCGCCGCCCCGCTGGGTGACATCACCGTGCTATGCGCCGGGGCCACTTGCGCCGCTGCGGCGGCAGAGGCTGCGACGATTGACGGCGTGTCCAAAGTGCTCTGCGCTGAGGACGCGCTTTATGGTCACCGGCTGGCGGAACCGTCAGCGGCGCTGATCGTGTCACTTGCCGGGGATTATTCGCACATCGTGGCCCCGGCGACGACGGATGCGAAGAATATCCTGCCGCGCGTTGCCGCGCTGCTCGACGTCATGGTCATCTCGGACATAACCGAGATCATTGACGCCGACACGTTCGAACGTCCGATCTATGCCGGGAATGCCTTGCAGACGGTGAAATCGGGTGATGCGACCAAAGTCGTCTCGATCCGCACCGCCAGTTTTGATGCCGCCGGGACCGGCGGGTCGGCCCAGGTCGAAAACACTGGCGCGGCGTCCGATCCGGGCCTGTCCGCTTGGGTCGAAGACAAGGTCGCCGCCAGCGACCGGCCCGAGCTGACCAGCGCCGGTGTGGTCGTGTCCGGTGGTCGTGGCGTCGGATCGAAGGACGACTTCGCGCTGATCGAGTCATTGGCCGACAAGCTGGGCGCCGCGGTTGGCGCATCCCGCGCAGCGGTCGATTCCGGTTATGCCCCGAACGACTGGCAGGTTGGCCAGACCGGCAAGGTCGTGGCCCCGGACCTGTACGTCGCCGTCGGTATCTCGGGCGCGATCCAGCACCTTGCGGGAATGAAGGACTCCAAAGTCATCGTCGCGATCAACAAGGACGAAGAAGCGCCGATCTTCCAGGTGGCGGACTACGGGCTTGTCGCGGATCTGTTCACGGCGGTTCCGGAGCTGGTTGAGAAGCTATAGCGCAAGGACTGATTGAAGCCGCGAAAGCCCGCCGGAATTGGCGGGCTTTCTTTGTGTTTCTGATGTCCGGTCTGAGGCCTATGTGTGGGTGACCAAAATTCCCGATTTGCAACGATGAATTGCGTGTGGACGCGTCGCCGTCTAGCTTGCAAGCTGGAGGACGTGAAGGAAGTGTTTGGACGAACAGTTATCGGCTTTGCCGCAGCAATGCTCGTCTCTCTTGCTGGAATTGCAAGTGCGGACGCGGAAGGCATTCTTGATGATCACTCTTTTTCAGGAATGATCGGACCAGTCGAAAATCCCGACCTCGAGGACAGCCTCTATTTCGACGATGGCCATTTTTGGTCCGACATCTGCACGCGCTGTGGGTTCGTCCCGGGTCCCTATGAAACGGAAGCGACCGCTGCTGGTGTTCGCTTCACCGGCACTCTTGAAAGCAGCAGCCGCGGTCGTTTCGACTACGATGGACTGGTGGGCAACGACGGGACGATCCGCGTATCAATATTTTGGGAGCGGCGCCGATGGTACTGGACGTCCAGACGCGAAATCGTCTTCGTTGGACAACGCAAAACAGGAGCTGAGACGGCTTCACTATCTGACATGCGCCAGGAGATGCAGTTGATGGATCCGGAGGGCAACCCGATGTGCGCGCGTTTTTGAAAGGGATTTGGGCAAAGCGAAAAGCAATCGTCTTTTACGGGTTGCTGCTTTTGGGTGGCTGGTTCTTGGGTGATCTTTTGAAGAACCTCACTGTGCCAGAGATGCGCCCGATGAATGAGCCGATGATTCATCGAATTGTGATGACAGCTTTCATAGCCTTTGTCGTTCTTGCAGCCATTCCATTTGTCCCCGGAGCGGAGATAGGCTTTGCACTACTCCTGTTGTTTGGTGGCCAGATCGCACCGCTGGTATACCTTGGCATGGTCGGGGCGTTGATCCTGTCCTTTGTCATCGCGAGACTTGTTCCTACACACATTCTGGCACGCCTTTTGGTTTGGCTTGGTCTGACAAAGGCTGCAAACTTTGTCACCGATCTTGGTGATATCCAGCCGGATCACCGCGTGCGAAAACTCTCAATGATAATGCCGTCTAATCTGGGTCGGCGACTGATCTCGCAAAGATATTTATTGCTGGCCGTGGCGCTCAATACACCGGGAAACTCGCTTCTGGGAGGCGGAGGAGGCCTTGCATGCATCGCCGGTGCTTCGCGGCTGATTCCATTCTGGCCTTACGTGGCAGTTGTCTTTTGTGCCGTGGCCCCCGTGCCATTGTTCTTCTTCTTAGCTTAAGCATTGAACGGCGGCTCTGTCCCGTCTGGCCGCAAATCGACCGAAGATTTCGTGACGAACAAAACCCGGGCTCTGGGGTGGCAAACTGATGCACCGGTCTGCCGACCAGCCACCCCACCCCTAAAAACCGTTTCCACCTGCCCGCGCGCGCAGCTAAACTCTGCGCGACCCCAGAAAAAGGCGCGAACAGATGACAATCGAACGGATCGGCGTGGTTGGGGCGGGGCAGATGGGCAACGGGATTGCCCATGTGTTGGCGCTTGCAGGCTATGACGTGCTGATGACCGACACCAGCGCGGACGCGCTGAATGCCCTGCACGGGATCATCGGGGCCAATATCGACCGTCAGGTTGCGCGCGAAAAGGTGACCGAGGATGAAAAATCCGACGCGCTGGCCCGTATCAAGACCACCGGAACGCTGACCGATCTTGGCGCAACCGATCTGATCATCGAGGCGGCGACCGAACGCGAAGCCGTCAAGGTTGCGATCTTTGAAGATCTGGTGCCGCATCTTGGCAAGGATACGATCCTGACCTCGAACACCTCGTCGATTTCGATTACCCGTCTGGCCAGCCGCACGGACCGGCCCGAACGCTTCATGGGGTTCCACTTCATGAACCCCGTCCCGGTGATGCAACTGGTGGAGCTGATCCGAGGCATCGCCACGGATGAGGCAACCTTCGCCGCCTGCCACGGCGTCGTCGAGCGTCTGGGAAAAACCGCCGCCTCGGCCGAGGATTTCCCAGCCTTCATCGTCAACCGCATCCTGATGCCGATGATAAACGAGGCGGTCTATACGCTGTACGAGGGCGTCGGGTCGGTCGCCTCGATTGACAGCTCGATGAAACTGGGCGCGAACCACCCGATGGGCCCGCTGGAACTGGCTGATTTCATCGGGCTGGACACCTGCCTTGCGATCATGAACGTGCTGCACGACGGTCTTGCCGATACCAAATACCGTCCCTGCCCGTTGCTGACAAAATATGTAGAGGCTGGCTGGCTGGGCCGCAAATCGAAGCGTGGGTTTTACGATTATCGCGGGGAAACACCGGTCCCGACGCGCTGAGGTGCGGGCGGCGGCTACATGCCCTCGCCGAAATAATCGGACACCAATGCCTGCAGCGCCTCGGCCAATTCGGATGCCTGTGTGCCGGTGATACGCACGTCTATCGATGTGCCGCGCGACGCGCCCAGCATCAACAGGCCCATGATGCTGTCGCCGGTGGCCTCCATCCCGTCCTTGCTGACCAGCGCCTCGGCCTCAAACTGTTCAACCGTTTCGACCAGTTTGGCCGAGGCACGCGCGTGGAGCCCTTTTTCATTGATGATCTTCAGCGTGATCTGGACAGGTTCCGCCACCGCGCTAGACCGATGATCCGGCAAAGCTGTCGATGTATTTGCGCCCCGCCGCCAGGGCGGATGCCACCGCTTCGGCCACAGGTTTATGGCGCGACTTGGCCAGTTTGATCAACATCGGCAAATTGGCCCCGTAAACGATCTGCCGGTTTGTCGGATTGCAAGCCCGTAGCGATAGGTTCGAGGGGGAACCACCTAACATATCCGTCACCACAACCACCCCGTCGCCGGTATCCACAGCATCGGCTGCCGAACAGATCTCGGACTGTTTGGCATCCCGGTCATCATCGGGTTCGATTGAGATCGCCTGAACGCCCGGCTGCGCCCCCACAACATGTTCGACCGCCGCCAGGTATTCCCGCGCCAGCCCGCCATGTGCGACGATCACAACTCCGATCAAACCGAACCCCGACTGTCAGCGCCGCCGCCGCGGCGCTCCAACTCTTCATGGCGAATAGACACCTGCCACCCGTCCGCTGCAAGCGTCTTGGCCAGCAATTGGGCAACAAACACCGATCTGTGTTGCCCGCCGGTGCATCCAAAGCCGACCGAAAAATGCGCCTTCCCCTCGTCCCGATAGGCCGGCAGGAGCGAGGTTACCAGCCCTGACATCTTGTCAAAGAAATCCGAAAACCTGGGATCGGCGGCGATGTGTTTGGCGACCGCCTCGGCCCGACCGTCCAGGGGGCGCAACTCTGCATCCCAGTAAGGGTTGGTCAAAAACCGAACATCCAGAGCCATATCCAGCCCGCGTGGCATGCCGCGTTTATAGCTGAACGATTGTACCGTCACGGACAACGCCGTACCGCTGCGGCTGTTGCCACCGAACCAGTTTCCAATTTCGGCGCGCAATGCATGCGGGCTGAGGTCGGATGTATCGACCAGAATATCTGCGGCCGTGCGCACCGGGCCCAGCAGGGCGCGTTCATCCGCGATGCCACTGGCCGGGTCGCTGTCAGGCGCAAGCGGATGGCGACGCCGCGTTTCGGAAAACCGGCGCAGAAGGACATCGTCACTGCTGTCAAGGAACAGCACATCGATCCGCAACCCGCCCTGTGCGCGAAGATCGGCAATCGTTTCCAGCATCAGCCGGGGCGAGAAATCGCGCGTTCTGGCGTCTATGCCAAGCGCCAGCGGGCGTTCGGGCGGCGGCCCATGCAGCAGGCGCGGCACCATCGCCAGCGGAAGATTGTCGATCGCCTCATACCCCAGATCTTCCAGCGCGTTGATCGCGGTCGCCCGTCCCGCGCCGGACGGGCCAGTCACGAATACCAGGCGCATTCCGGCATTGGATATGGCGGGGTTCTGGGTCACGTTCTGTCGGTTTCACAGCTCATCGGTTTCAGACCTCAGATAGTGCATCAGGGCCGGCGCGAAATGCGCACTCTCGACCTTGTGAAACAGGCGCAGCGGGTAGTCCAGCACCAGTTCATCGCGACGCGGCGGCAGCCGCTGGTCTTCGACCACGTCCATATCAACCATTGCGCGAAGCATAATTGACGCCTGCGCCTTAACGTTGATCAGGCCGATCCCGCGCGCCTCAATCAGGCCGAAAAGCCGCTTTGGCGCGCTGGCAAGTGGCGGGCCTTCGTCGGGCCGCGCAACGAGGACGCAGTCGTCGGCGACAAGGCGCGCGCCCATCGACATGAGCGTCAGCGCCAGCGCGGATTTCCCCGACCCTGATGTGCCGGTGATCAGCAATCCGGCGGTTCCAACGGCAACGGCACTTGCGTGGAGACTAATCTGCCCGACATATGTGTTTTGCAATTGATCGCGCGGGACGCCATCGCGCGACATCAAAGCGGCAAACCAACAACGAAGCGCGCGCCAAGCGGGTCAGCAAAGGCATCGGCGTCGGCGGCGCGGATATTCTCGGCCCAGATCACGCCGCCATGGGCTTCGACAATCTGCTTTGAAATCGCCAGACCCAGGCCCGAGTTGTTGCCGAACTGAGAGACCGGGCGTTCGGAATAAAACCGGTTGAAGATCTTGCCCAGCGCTTCTTCGGGGATGCCGGGGCCGGTGTCTTCGACCACGATCAGCACCCGGTTTTCGCGCCGCCGCGCCCAGATCCGGATCGCGTCGCCTTCTTCGCAAAAGCTGGTGGCGTTTGAAACCAGATTGACGAACACCTGCGCCAGGCGTGCCTCAAGCCCGTGAATCTGAATCGGCTCGGGCGGCAGATCCGATATGAAATCGACGCCTTTTTCCTTCGCCTCGAATGCCAGATGTTCCACCAGCGTCGAAATCATGTTGAGCAGGTCAAATGTTTCTTCGTCTTCGCGCACCAGCTCACTGTCCAGTCGCGAGGCATTGGAGATGTCGCTGACCAGCCGGTCCAGCCGTTTCACATCGTGGTCGATCACATCCATCAGGCGCACCTGATGTTCCGGTTTCTTGGCGACACGCAGCGTGCCCACCGCCGAACGCAGTGAGGCCAGCGGATTCTTGATTTCATGCGCCACGTCCGCGGCAAATTGTTCGTTGGCATCAATCCGGTCATAGAGCGCCGAGACCATCCCGCGCAGGGCGCGTGACAGGCGACCAATCTCATCCGGGCGCGCGCTGAGGTCGGGGATACGAATCCGGGTCTGACGTAGTTTGTTCGAATTACGCTCTTGCCCGACTTCTGCGGCGGCGGCCAGATCGCACAGCGGGTTGGCAATGGTTGACGCCAGAACCAAGCTCAGCCCGATCGAAACAAGGGCGGCGATCACAAACATCTGCAATACCTGCTCACGCTCGGCCCGTACCAGGCGGTCGATTTGCGCTGCAGCACTGACCACGGCCACCGCGCCGACGACCTGATTGCCCTGCATGATCGGTGCGGCGACGGCAAATTCGATCGGATTGGGCCGATTTCCATCGGAATACGCCCCGTTGGCCGATTTCAGCACCATCTCGACCAGGGGCTTCAACTCTGGCACGCTTGGCCCGACACCCTCTCCGCCCGGCCCGCCTGCTTCGCTGCCGACCAATTGGCGCAATGTGTCCCAGGACAAGCGCAGGAAATCCGTGATCAGTGTCGAGCCGACGTCGGGCTGCGGGAACATGTTCTGTACCGCATCCGGGTCTGCATGGTCGCCGACGGTCGCAACCAGTGCGCCATCGGCGTCGAACAAATGCACCCGGTTCGTCGAAGGCGGCACGAAGCTTTCAAAAACCGTCGCAAGCCCGGCAGACGCATCGCCCTCCGCGCCAGCCAGGTGGGCGGCGATCACATCACTCAGCAATTCGGCTTCGACCACCAGTCCGATGTCACGCTGATAGACGACGCCTTCGCGGAACGGTTTGAGATAGAGGATACCCGCGACCAGCACCACGATCGCAACCATATTGAATGAGATGATTTTGCGCGCCAGCGGCGAACGATTGATCGAGATCAGGCCGCGCCGGTCCCGCCGTTCCGCCAGATCGCCACGCACCGCAGCATCGGGCGCAACCCAGTCTTCGCCCAGTACGACTTCTGGATCGTCCTGTTCTGCGTTGCGGCGGGCCTTGCGGCCCGAACCGCCTATGCCCGATACCAGCGACATCTATTCCTCGTTGTATCTGTATCCGATGCCGTACAGCGTTTCGATCGCCGAGAAGTCATCGTCAACACTGCGCAGCTTCTTGCGCAGGCGTTTGATGTGGCTGTCGATTGTCCGGTCATCCACATAGACCTGATCATCATAGGCCACATCCATCAACTGGTCACGGCTTTTGACAAAGCCCGGACGTTGCGCCAGCGCCTGCAACAGCAGGAATTAGGTGACCGTCAACGACACGTCGCGCCCTTTCCAGCTGACCGCGTGGCGCAGCGGGTCCATCGACAGTTCGCCCCGCTGCAGGATCTGGCCGACCTCGGGCTCGGGCCCCTTGTCGCTTTCCAAAACCTCCTGGCGGCGCAACAGCGATCGGATGCGTTCCACCAGCAGACGCTGCGAAAACGGTTTCTTGACGTAGTCGTCCGCGCCCATCCTAAAGCGTTTCGACATTAACCTGAGACATATCCGGCGGCCTTAAAGTAGTTCCAGCATTCTACTGGGTCGTAGAGATCGCAGATTGCTCCGATTGCTTCGAAGACCTGGGTAAAGGACCTGGCCCCGATCCGTCGCAAATGGGCTTTCAGTTTAGAGAAGGCCTGCTCGATGGGATTCAGGTCGGGCGAGTACGGTGGCAGGTAAAGGAACCAGCAGCCGTGATTGCGTAAAGCCTGCGTCGCCTCCTTATTCCGGTGGGTTGCCAGGTTGTCGAGAATGACGACAGTGCCGGGGTTGATCTCGGGGACCAGCACTTCGCGGATGTAGGCCGCGAAGGCGGGGCCATCTATCGCTCCCTTGATGACCCAAGGTGCGATCAGCGCGCCTTGGGTCAGGCCCGCGATCAAGGTTTGGGTTCCCCAGCTTCCGAAGGGCGCATCCATCGTCAGGCGCTTACCGCGCTTGGCTCTGCCGCGTAGGCGCGTGAGGTTTGTCTTCACTGCGGTTTCGTCAATAAAGACAACGCGCTCAGGAAAGGTCGCAATGGCTGGCGAGCGGTATCTGAACCAGTCGGCCCGTTGCTGCCTTACCTTGGCGCGGCGGCGCTCGGTTGCGACCAGCGACTTTTTTTGTACGTGAAGCCGAGCCGGGACAGAAGGTTGGCGATGGAGGAGTGATGCACCCGCACACCCTCTGCATCGGCCAGCGCATTACGCAACTCAAAGAGCGTGATGTCAGGGTCTTGTGCGATCAACTCCTCAAAGAATTCCCGATGCGGAGCCAGCTTTCCCTTGCCGCGCGGCGGTCCCTGCCGGGCAGGTTCCGCATGACCCTTCATCCTCACCTGACGCGCCCACCGCGCGCCTGTGGCAGGCGACAGCTTCAACCGCAACGCCGCCGCGCGCCCGCTCAACCCTTCTTCAATGTATCTCTGAAACCGTATCCGAAGCGCAGATGGCAAAGGTGCTGACATGATCCATCCTCCCAAACAGGATGAATCACAGATCAGGTCTCAAGGGAATCCCTCGCGATTCAGGTTCAAGCCGAAACGCTTTAAGGCCCAGAACCTCGTCAATCTCATCATCTTTCGAGGTTAGGAAGATCACCGGCATGTTGGATTTCTGGCGCACCCGCTGCAGCAGATCCATGCCATCCATGCGGGGCATCTTGATGTCGAACACCGCCATATCCGGCAGTTTCTTGTTGAACGCGTCCAGCGCGGCCTGGCCATCGTTGTAGGTTTCAACCTCGAAACCTTCGGCCTCTAGTGTCATGGATACCGACGTCAGGATGTTCCTGTCGTCGTCCACAAGTGCAATGCGTGACATGGGACTTTCCCCTTAACTGCTCTCAATACCTGCTTTTTGCACATCATTGTGCCGCCAGCCTGCCTAATCAACCCAATTCGCGAATCACCCGCCATCCGGGCATGCATCAGGCGACGATTTTGGTTAGCAATGGCTGAATTGCCGCACTTTTGCACGAATCGAACATCAAAGCCCGGTTCCTGCGGCCCCTTCTGTCGGATCAACCCAGCCGCGCGACACGTCGTCGTGGTACTTTTCGTGCATGAACGCGGCGAATTTTGAAATCATGTTGCGCTGCGCCTGCAAACATTCTAGAGCTTCGCAAACGCAGAAACCTGGGTGAATTGCCATGCCGCGCGATGGTCTAGAAGACGACAACCTGATCCTTCCCGATCTTCTGGAGTTAACGCGGGCCGCGCTAAAACCCTTGTTGGATTGGCAGGCACAGGCCATCGAAGCGGTCCAGTCGCGCGTCTGCGCTGAGGGGCGCGTCGATGCCGCGGCGCTGGATGCGCACCAATGCGCCGCCCACGCCCTTGCCTGGATGGCGACCTATGTTCAGGCGCTGGAACAGATGCAGGGTTGGGCCGAACGGCTTGGGGCTGAGGACCGCTTTGCAGAAACCGAATCGTTGATCCATCAGATCGCCTTTGGGGAGTACCTCAGCCAGATCAAAGGGGGAATCCCGATCAGCCAGGGCGAGGTTGCGCGGCTGTCGGACATCGGCATCGACGTAGCGCTGGACGATCCGGCGATCCTGACCCTTTGCCAACGCGGCAACACTCAGGCCACCCGCGCCCGCCTTGCCGCGCTGGTCGCCGATAATGCGCACGCCACCGCCGGGGCCAGCGGGCTGGATGACGAGATGGAGATGATCCGCGATCAATTCCGCCGTTTCGTGCAGGAACGCATTACCCCCCACGCCCACGACTGGCACCTTACCGACACGCTGATCCCGTCCGAGATCATTGCGGAAATGGCCGAGCTCGGCGTCTTCGGCCTGACCATCCCGGAAGATAACGGCGGCTTCGGCCTGTCGAAAACAGCGATGTGCGTGGTGTCCGAGGAATTGTCGCGCGGCTGGATCGGTGTCGGATCGCTTGGCACCCGCTCAGAAATCGCGGCCGAGCTGATCCTGGGCGGCGGCACCGACGCACAGAAGGCACATTGGCTGCCGCTGATCGCCTCGGGCGAGGTGTTGCCAACGGCGGTCTTTACCGAACCCAACACCGGATCGGATCTGGGCGCGCTGTCGACGCGGGCCGTGAAAACCGGCGACGGCTGGTCGATCACCGGCAACAAAACCTGGATCACCCACGCCGCCCGCGCCGGGGTGATGGCCGTCATGGCCCGCACCGATCCGGACAGCAGCGACTATCGCGGGTTGTCGATGTTCCTGGCCGAAAAGACACCGGGAACCGATAGCGACCCCTTCCCTGACCCCGGAATTACCGGGGGCGAGATCGAGGTCCTCGGTTATCGCGGCATGAAGGAATATGAGCTGGCGTTCGACGGTTTCGCCGTGGCCGAAGACGGGTTGCTGGGCGGTGCCGAAGGCCAGGGCTTCAAACAACTGATGCGCACGTTTGAAAGCGCCCGCATCCAGACCGCCGCACGGGCCATCGGCGTGGCGCAATCCGCGCTCGATCTATCGCTCAGCTATGCGCAAGAGCGCCGCCAGTTCGGCCAGCAACTGCTTGCCTTCCCGCGCGTTGCCGGAAAAATCGCGATGATGGCGGTCGAAATTACCGTGGCGCGCCAGCTGTCCTATCATGCTGCGCGGGAAAAAGACGGCGGACGGCGCTGCGATCTTGAAGCGGGGATGGCCAAACTGCTGGCGGCCCGCGTTGCTTGGGCGGCTGCCGATAACGGCGTGCAGATCCACGGCGGCAACGGCTTCGCATTGGAATACCCGATCAGCCGGGTGCTGTGTGACGCGCGCATCCTGTCGATCTTCGAAGGCGCCGCCGAAATCCAGGCCCAGGTCATCGCGCGCCGCCTGCTGGGTTGACGCGATTGTTGGCGCAGATTGCGCCAGGATGGGTTAAACCGGCCTCATGCTCAGCCTGTTCCTGTCTCTGCCAGCATTCCTCGCCCCGTATTTGAAGGACGAGACGATCTCGGGCTATGCCGACCCGGTTGTCAGTTATCGGCTTGAGGCGATCAATGACGCGCCCTTTGATGCGCGCGCCACAATCAGCTTCCCCGCCGAAGGCCGCATCGAAGGCACCGGCCCCTGCAACACCTATTCGACGACCCAATCGGCACCCTATCCATGGTTCGAAACCGGCCCCATCGCCGCCACCAAACGCGCCTGCCCGGACCTGGCCCTTGAAAGCGAATTCTTCGCCGCCCTTCCCCGCATGACCTTGATTGAAGTCGCCGGAGAGGTTCTGTTGCTGACCAATGACGCGGGGGAGGTGATGGCGTTTCGCGCGCAACCCGCACGGTAATCTGCCCGCTTGTTAAGCATTTGTTAATAATCCGCCCGCACGGTCCCAACTCTGACGTTTTCGCGTCAAATCAAGGGGATCAGATGAAAAAGTCACTGGTGGTTGCGCTGAGTTTGACGGCATTGGCGGGCTGCGAAGTCGACAAGACGCCGGTGCCGACCGACGGCAGCAAGGCCGATGGTTCGGTCGTGCTCAGCTATCAGGTTGGGGCATATGAAATTCCGAAAGTCGATTGGAGCGCGGCCCAATCCAGCGCCGTTCAGCGCTGCCGGGCCTGGGGGTACTCATCCGCCAACGCGTTCGACGGCGATGCCCGCCGCTGCGAGTCCAGTGACATTTACGGCAGTTGCACTATGACAACCATCAGCCGCACCTATCAGTGCGTGAACTGATAACGCAGCCCATAAATCGCCCCCTCTTCTCGTTAAAATATCCCCGCCGGAGGCATGAAGTTCTTCTATTCGTGCCCCTTATCCGGCGCGCGACAGGGCCACGACAAACCGCCCGCGCGCCGGGGGCAGCGGGCGGCCAAGGTGGTGGGCGAGTTGCGTTTCCAGAAAATGGCCCGTGGTGCGCAACCCGGCAAGAATTTCGGAGCGATCTTCGGGCTCCGCGCCCAGCAGGCAGGGCGGCAAGGGCAACAGACGGTCCGACCAGTCGCCCGCCCCGATCCTGCTGACCGCCCGGCCGGTCCGGGGCGAGACATAGGCCAACCCCTCGGTCATGCCCGACACAGCACAGACGGACAGGTCCAGCGCATGGCCCATCTCCTCCAACAGCGCCAGTTCCCACAGCAGGTAGCCGTGCGCCCAACTGGACTCATCGAGTGAGTCCAGAAGCGCCTCGGACCGGTCGAACAGATCTGGGTGTGGTTCGCGTTCGGGCAGCGCAAAGACCAGCAACCCGGTCACTGCGTTCAGTCCGGCCAGCGCCAGTTTATTGCCCAGCACAGCCGGGGCGCGCGCGCGCAACGGTTCGACGGTGAAGCTGCCCAGATGATCTTCCAGGCGCGCGCTCCAATGCAGGTCCAGCACCGCACCGGGTTGCAGATGCGGCGCAAGCCGGCGCGAGGTTCCGCCGCGCACGATCCCGGCATGGCGGCCCTGATCGCGGGTGAAAGCCTCGATCAGGGCCGCATTCTCTCCATGCCGCCGCACCGCCAGAAGGGTGCCGGTTTCGCGCCAGTCAATGGCCATGGGGCGCTGTGGGGAAGACGCTGAAAATCATGCCGTCAAACTATGGCTAGGTTGTTGGGGTTGGAAGTGCAGAAGGCAGAATTGGGCTGAAGCGGGCGTTGGCACACCTAACCCAAGCAAGGCGCGCGCCGGATCGGTGGGCTAGCGCTGCGCCATAGAGTTTGCATGATTTATGGCTCAAGTTTGGCCGTCAACTCGCTTGGACGCGCCAAGTTCAGACCAGCGCCTGACCGGCGGGACCGGTCCGGCGCGCGCCCTGCGCCTTACGGCGCGCACCGGGCGCGGGGATGATCTGCCAACGTCCGCGGCAGGCCAACGCCTGATCAAACGTCCGCCTATTCCGCCAACCCCGGCTCTTCCAGCAGATGCCGTCCGTCGCGGTCCTCGACCTCGATCACCCAGAGGTCGGGATCGAACGACTTCTGGCGTTCCAATGCGGCGTCCACCTCGGCCTCGTCCCCTTCGGCCAGCACGATCCAGGTGCGTTCACCGCTCATCAGATCAAAGCTGCGTTGAAAGCACCGCGCTTGCCCGTCCAGCGTGTTCAGTTTGACCAGAACCGCCCCGGCGGTCGCGTCGCCTTTGGCCGTCACGAAGGCCGGGATGTCGGCCAGGCGTAGCCGCGTCAGATAGGCATGAACCCAGAAATCCGCCGTCAGCCGCATCATCCGCCATCCCGGAAATCCAGGCCCATTTCGGTGAAGCGTTCCGCCTCGTTCAGCCAGTTGGGGCGCACTTTCACTTGCAGGAACAGATGTACGGTGCGGTCCAGCAGTTCGCCAATTTCAGCCCGCGCTGCCTGGCTGACGGCCTTGATCGTTTCGCCCTTGTTGCCCAGCACGATGCCTTTGTGGCCATCACGCACGACATAGACGATCTGGTCGATCTTGACGGACCCGTCCTTGCGATCCTCCCAGTTCTCGGTTTCGACCGTCAACTGATAGGGCAGTTCCTGATGCAGGCGCAGGGTCAGCTTTTCGCGGGTAATCTCGGCCGCTATCATCCGCATTGGAAGGTCGGCGATCTGGTCTTCCGGGTACAGCCACGGCCCCGCTGGCAACGCCCCGGCCAGCCAGCTTCGCAGATCATCGACGCCATGCCCCTTTTCGGCCGAGATCAGAAAGGTTTCGGCAAACGCGAATGCCTCGTTCATCTGTTTGGTCAGCGCCAACAGGGTTTCCGCGCGCACCCGGTCGATCTTGTTGATTGCCAGCGCCACGGGGCGATTGCCAATCCGATCCGCCAGGTTTTCGAGGATCGATTTGACCCCGGCAGTCATACCTCGATGCGCCTCGATCAGCAGGACAACCACATCCGCATCCGCCGCCCCGCCCCATGCGGCAGCGACCATAGCGCGATCCAAACGGCGGCGCGGCGCAAACAGGCCCGGCGTGTCGACAAAGACGATCTGTGTCGCGCCTTCGACCGCGACGCCGCGAATGCGGGCCCGCGTGGTCTGAACCTTATGGGTCACGATGCTGACCTTGGCCCCGACCATCCGGTTCAGCAGAGTTGACTTTCCGGCGTTCGGTTCTCCGATCAGGGCCGCAAAGCCCGCGCGCAGCTGTTTGGTATCGTCGTTCATTCCGTTCCGATCCGCGCCAGCAGTGCCTCTGCCGCTTTTTGTTCCGCCTGTCGTTTCGATGGCGCGCTGGCCTGTTCGGACTGTCCGTCGGCCAGCTGCGCCTCGATCGTGAAGGTCGGCGCGTGGTCTGGTCCGTCGCGCCGGATCAATGCGTATTCCGGCCGTCCCAACCCGCGCGCCTGTGCCCATTCCTGCAACGCCGTCTTCGGATCGCGCGCATCATCGCGCACCGTGTCGATCTGCCCCTGCCAATGGCGCAGGATCACGGCGCGCGCCGCATCCAGCCCGGCGTCCAGATACACCGCTGCAATCACCGCTTCCATCGCATCACCCAGCAACGCCTGTTTGCGCCGCCCGCCCGACATCATTTCCGAGCGGCCAAGCTTTAGCACCGCCCCAAGATCAATGTCCTGCGCGACCCCGGCGCAGGTTTCCTTGCGCACCAGCGCGTTGAACCGCGGCGCCAGCTGGCCTTCGGCGGCGCCGGTATCTGCTGCAAGCAAAGCCTCGGCCACCACCAGCCCCAGAACCCGGTCGCCCAGAAATTCCAGGCGTTGATTGTCCGCCCGCGTCGCCGAGGTCAGCGACGGATGGGTCACCGCCTCGATCAGCAGCGCAGGGTCGGCGAAGCGATGGCCCAGGCGCGCGCCAAAGGCGGAAAGCTCGGCCGATATCTTCAAATGATCTTCTCGAAGAAGCGATCCGACCGCCAGGTCCAGAAGAACAGCATCGACTTGCCCGCGGACGAGAACATGACCCGGTCCGCCCGGCCAATCAGGTTTTCGATGGGAACAAAGCCCACCCCGGCCGCATTCTGGCTGACCCGGCTGTCGGTGGAATTGTCACGGTTGTCGCCCATGAAGAAATAATGCCCCTCGGGCACTGTGAAGACCGGCGTGTCATCCAGACTGCGGCCGTTCTGGATGTTCAGGACCGAGTGCACGACACCATTGGGCAGTGTTTCCAGCGTGCGCTCTTTCTCACAAATAGCGCCCAGTCCGGGGGTCGAGTTTGAGCACCGCGGCTGACTTCGTGCCGGGCCTTGCAGTTCCAGGACTTCTTCAAACAGTCCCGCGGGCTCTTGCGGGGCGACCTTGCCGTTGATGTACAGCAGACCCTGCTTCATCTGGATCGTATCGCCGGGCAGGCCAACGACGCGCTTGATGAAGTCCGAACCGGTGACCGGGTGGCGAAAGACCACGACATCGCCCATCTCTGGCTCGCTGCCGAAAATCCGGCCCGATATCGGGCAGATTCCGAAGGGGCAGGAGTATTGCGAATAGCCATAGGCCATCTTGTTGACGAACAGGAAATCCCCGATCAGCAGCGTGTCTTTCATTGAACCTGACGGAATCCAGAACGGCTGAAAGAAAAGCGTGCGGAAGATGCCAGCGATCACCAGCGCCCAAACGACGGTCTTCACTGTTTCGATGATGCCGCCCGTGGCTTCGGCCTTGCTGAACATACCTGCCCTGCCCTATTTTTTGGTTCCGCTGCTACATGGTTGGCGGTGCTGCCCGAGTCAAGCTGATGGGTTGTCCCCGGCCTTGGGCAAGGGGCGTGCCTCGATCAGAACGAAGGCCTGGGCCCAGGGGTGATCGTCGGTCAGGGTAACGTGGACGAGGGCCTCATACCCGGCGGGTGTCATGCCGGCCAGGCGCTCGGCCGCCCAGCCGGTCAGATGCATAACCGGCTGACCGGTCGCAAGATTGCTGACCGACATATCCTTCCAGGCGATCCCCATCCTCAGGCCGGTGCCCAGCGCTTTGGAACAAGCCTCTTTCGCGGCCCAGCGTTTGGCATAGGTGCCTGCGACATCGGCGCGACGCTCGGCCTTTTTTTGTTCAACATCGGTGAACACGCGGTTGCGAAACCGGTCACCGAAACGATCCAGGGTGCCCTGAATTCGTTCGATATTTGCAAGGTCGGTGCCGATGCCAAGGATCATGCACGCTTGCTGACCCGGCGGGGTGGGAAAATCAAGTCGATGATGGCGCGCAATTGTTCAAGCGCGCCGCATCTGCCATGACACCGACGCCACTGTGTCTGGCAACACGTGACCCGCCAGCGGCGGGAGTCGCGCCAATCGGCGCGGCGGCATGCAGGTTTCGCAAATGATATCAGGACACGTCGCGCGACGCGCGTTTTGGCCGCGAGGTTATTGAAGCGTCACCTCGCCCGTCGCCTGATTGATCGTGACGTCCAGCCCGCCGGGCGACACGGTGTTTCCGTGCGGAATCTCGACAATGAAACTCAGCGTCAGGCCGCGTGCGGGATCATATGACGCCGAATGCGTTGCGAATTCGATCCGGCTGAACCCGAGGTCGGTTTCCATCGACACCAGGGTGCATTTGCGGAACTGCTCATCCGGGCCGGACCCTGCGGGGTGCAGAACGACCAAATATTCCGGACAGCATGCTGGCGCGCCGACATCCATGCGCACGACGCGGATCGCGCCATTGGCATAGGATTTTGTGTTCGCCTCTAACGGTTCAGCAACCGCATGCATCGAGGCGGCAAAGTGGTTTTGACAGATGGTTGTGGTCTGGGCGGCCACAGACGTGGCTGCCAGCAGCAGTGCGGATACAGCACAAAGAAATCGGATCACGCGTAGGCCCCCTTCGTGAAGTGCGCAGGCGATGGCTTGCGCACCGTCACGCTACACCAGCGTGGAGGCTCGTATCAAATTCAGATTGCCGATCGCTGCCCGCAGGTCGGCGTGTTTTGGCCGGATCTGGGCGCAAGAGTTTCGCGGAGGTCGGTTTTTTTGTCGAAATTCGCCTGTGATCGGGCCGCAGGTTCTGGGTCCATTTCAGGCCAAACACATCCGCCCCAAGTGATCCCCCTTGCGTCCGGCGCGCGGATTTGACCGAATGGCTGCATGCGTATCGGCCTTATCGTGAACCCCATCGCCGGGCTTGGCGGCAGTGTCGGGCTGAAAGGCACTGACGGGCCGGACACCATGGCCGAGGCCTTGCGCCGTGGCGGCACGCCCAAGGCTGGCCTGCGGGCGCGGCAGGCGCTGGAGCGGTTGGCACACCGGGTGCCGGGTGCCACACTTTTTGCCGCAAACGGGCCGCTTGGCGCAGATTGTCTGGACGGCCTCGACCTGGCGATCCGGCCTGTCACAACCCCCACCCCGACTGGCACGGCGCGTGATACTCGTGCCGCGCTGGACGCGATGCCGCCGCTTGACCTGATCGTCTTTGCCGGCGACGACGGGACCGCCCGCGACATCGCCGCCGCACTGCCGGAGGGCACCGCAATGCTGGGCATTCCCTGTGGCGTCAAAATGCACTCGGGCGTTTTTGCGGTGACGCCGGGGGCCGCCGGGGCCCTGCTTGCCGATATCTTGACCGACCCGGATCGCGTAGCCTGGGACAACAGCGCCGAGGTGATGGACATCGACGAAGCGGCCCTGCGCGCCGGAACGCTTGCGCCGCGCCTGTATGGGCTGGCGCTTGTGCCGGTGGCGCGCAACCGGATGCAGGCGGCCAAGGGCGGCCCTCGATTGGACGCGAGCGCCGCATTGGCCTCGGCAGCGGTTGAAATCGCTGCGGGGATGGACCCGGAAACGCTTTATGTGATCGGGCCGGGCAGCAGCGCCGGGGCCGTGATTGAGGCGCTGGGGGATGCGCCGACCCTGCTGGGAACGGACGCGGTTCTGAACCGGAAGGTCGTCGCGCGCGATGCCCCTGCGGATGAACTGAACGCGCTTTCCCAGGGCCGTGACGTGCGGATCGTGCTGGGTGTGACTGGCCAGCAGGGATTTCTGCTGGGGCGGGGAAATCAACAGATCAGTGCCGCGCTGATCCGCCGCGCCGGGCGGGATGGGCTGATCGTTCTGGCAACCGAGGGCAAGCTGAAGATGCTGGCCCAGGCGCATCTTTGGGTCGACACCGGGGACGCCGAACTTGACGCGGCGCTGGCCGGGTTCATCCGGGTTCAGACAGGTGCGGGACGCCAGATGATGATGCGGATTCGCGCCGGGTGATTCCTGCGTTGATTCATTTTGTGCGATATGCGAACTTTTGTGCAGAATTGAAATACAGATGCAGAAACGGGGCAGATTCGCACCGATTGGAGGCCTGAAATGACCACCTAACCCCGCGCCCACCCATGGATGGCCCTGTCGGCCCCCGGCGCGCTTCAGGCGATGCTGGATGAGATCGGGGCGTCCTCGGTCGAGGATGTGTTCGAACAGATCCCCGACGATCATTATCGCACCACCCCGCTGGACCTGCCGCCGACGCTGAACTCTGAGATGGAGTTGAAGCGCGATCTGGTCGGCAAGCTAAAGAAAAACGAGGATTGCGAAGGCAATCTGAATTTCCTCGGCGCGGGCGTCTGGCAACACCATGTCCCTGCAATCGTTGACGAAATCATCGGACGGACCGAGTTCGCGACGAATGTCTGGGGCAGCTATCAGTCCGATCACGGGCGCAATCAGGCGTGGTTCGAGTTTGCGTCGCAACTCGGCGCGCTGCTGAACCTCGATGTGGTGCAGCAGCCGGTGTATTCCTGGGGCTGCGCCAGCGGTCACGCGATCCGCATGGCAGCGCGGATGACCGGGCGGGCCAAGGTGCTGGTGCCGCAGCTGTCCGATCCCGAACGCTTGTCGGTGATCCGGACCTATTGCCAGCCCGACAGCATGGCGGGCGCGATTGAGGTTGTGACCGTCGCCGCCGACCCTACCAGCGGGCGGCTGGACCTGGCCGATCTGAGATTGAAGCTGGGGGATGATGTGGCGGCGGTCTATTTCGAGAATCCCGCCTACCTCGGGACCATCGAAACCGGCGCGGCAGAGATTGCCAGACTGGCCCGCGCGGCGGGGGCGGAAACCATCGTCGGGGTCGATCCGATCAGCCTGGGCGTATTGGTTGCGCCGGGGGATTACGGGGCGGATCTCGTGACTGGGCCGGTGCAGCCGCTGGGTGTGCACATGCATTGCGGTGGCGGCGTGGGCGGCTTCATCGCGTCGCGTGGCGAACCAAGATATGTACATGAATACAACGGCTTCCTGGTCTCGGTTGCGGAAACGGTTGAACCGGGTCAGCGTGGCTTTGGCCTGGCCGTGCCGCACCAGAACTCCTACGGGATGCGCGAGCACGGCAAGGACTGGACCGGGAATTCGACCTACCTGTGGTCCATTGCCGGGGCGGTCTACATGAGCCTGCTGGGGCCAGAGGGGTTTCGCGAAGTCGGCAGCCTGATCGTGGCGAACGCGCGCTATGCCGCCAAGCTGCTGGGCGACATTCCCGGCGTGCGGATCGTTTGGCCGGACACGACCTTCAAGGAGTTTGTCGTCAATTTCGATGACACCGGGCGCAGCGTGGCAGACATCAACGACGCCCTGCGCGCCTGTGGAATTTTCGGCGGCAAGGATATCTCGGGCGAGGAGCCGACGCTGGGCCAATCGGCGCTGTTTTGCGTGACCGAGGTGCATTCCGCCGCCGACATCCGCCGACTTGCCAAAACGATGCGTGAGGTGCTGTCATGACCCGTCTTCCCGAATTCCACGCCGCCAAATGGGACGAGCCCGTCGTGTACGAGATCGGCCGCCCCGGCGCGCGCGGTCAGCTGTTCCCAGCCCCGGATCCAGACGTCGCCGCAGCAGTCGGCGACAACCTGATCCCCGCCGCCATGGCCCGCAAAGACCGCCCCGCCCTGCCCGAGATTACCGAGTTTGAAGCGCAGCGCCATTACCTCCGCCTGTCGCAGATGACGCTGGGCATGATGGGTGTCAGCCTGTTTGGCACCTGCACGATGAAGTACAATTCGAAGACGGCGGAATACGCCACCCTGCGCCCGGAACTGGCCGAGGTGCATCCCTATCAGCACCCCGATACGCTTCAGGGCGTGCTGGAGATCCTGCATGATTTTGACGGCATTCTGCAAAACCTGTCGGGCATGGATCAGTTCATCTTCCAGGCCGGTGGCGGGGCCGATGCGGCCTATACCATGGCCGCCGTCGCGCGGGCCTATTGGGATGATCGGGGCAAGTTGGGGCAGCGGACCGAGATGGTGACATCCGTTCAGGCGCACCCCTGCAATCCGGCGACCGCAGCGGCGGCGGGGTTCAACGTGGTGAACCTGCCACTTGAAGAAAACGGATATCCGTCGCTTGACGCCCTGAAGGCTGCGGTTAGCGAAAAGACCGCCCTTATCATGATCAATAATCCTGATGACATGGGCATTTACAATCCAGAGATCAAAGAATGGGTGAAGGTGGCCAAGACCGCAGGGGCCTTGTGCTTTTACGACCATGCCAACTTCAACGGGGTGATGGGGCGGCTCAGCGCGCGAGAGCTTGGGTTCGATGCCTGCATGTTCATGCTGCACAAAACATTTGGAGCGCCGAAGGCGGGCGGCGGTCCGGCGGTGGGCGCGTTTGGCTGCACTGATGATCTGGCCCCCTATCTGCCCTGTCCGGTGGTCGCGAAGGACGGCGAGCGGTATGTTCTGGATCAGGACCGCCCGAAATCGGCAGGCAAGGTGCGGGAGTTCTGGGGCAACGTCCCGCAGGTCGTCAAAGCCTATGCCTGGGCGCGGGCGATGGGGGCGGATGGGATCAAGCTGGCCGCCGATATCTCGGTCGTGGCGAACAACTATATGGACAAGAAACTGGCTGAGATTGAGGGGCTGGAGATTTCCAACCCCGGTATCGGGGATCGGCGGATGGAAATGACCCGCTGGTCGCTGGGGCCTCTGTCAGAAGAAACCGGGGTCGGCACTGTCGATTTCGCCAACCGGATGGCGGATTACGGGATCGACCCCTGGTGGATGAGTCACGAACCCTGGATCGTGGCGGAGCCGTTTACGCCAGAGGCCGGAGAGCTGTGGAGCAAGGAAGACCTCGACCAATGGATCCGCGTCGTGGCGCAGATTGCCAAGGAAGCGTGTGAAACGCCCGAGCTGGTCAAGACCGCGCCGCATAATCAGCCAGTGGCACAATTGAAGGGCGACGCCTTCGAGGACCCTGAGAATTGGGCGATGACCTGGCGGGCGTATCAGCGCAAGGTTGCGGGCGCGGGCAAGGCGTCGGGTGCGGCTTGAGGCGATGGACCGACCTGAGCTTTTCAATGGCGGACAAGCCAAACGAAGGGATGTGAATTCGCTGACCTCAATCCGCCAGCACCGAAACCCCCGCCAACGCCACCGACGGCTTCCTCCCCAGCACCAGATCGGCCGCAACACGTCCGGTCATCGGGCCGCCGGTGAAGCCGACCCAGGGCAGCAACGCGAGGTAGTAGCCGGGGACGCCGGGGGCCTCACCTATAATGGGTCGCCAGTCGTCGGTGCCGTTCACCCAGGCCGTCCAACTGCGCAGGGCGCGGGCGCGGCCCATTGCGGGGACGACATGGGCGGCCACGCCCATGTTGGCGGCGAAATTCGCCGGGTTGTTGGCCAGCCCACCACCCGCGCGTTCCCGCGCCGCCCAGCCGCCGCCGATGATACAACCGCCATTCGGGGCCTGTTTCAGCGACAGTTTTCCGGCAGCGGAATAGACAAGGTGCGGGATGATCGGGGCAACAGGCTCGGTCACGGTGACTTGCAGCGGAAAGCCTTTGAGGTCGATCTGCAAGCCGACCATCGCAGCGACCTCTGCCGCCGAAGCGCCTGCTGTGTTGACCACACGGCCTGCGCGGATCGTGCCGCGCGTGGTGGTCACGTCGAAGCCGCTGCGCAGAACCTCGATCCCGGTCACGCGGGTGTTGCGCCGGATTTCGGCCCCAGTTCGGACCGCCGCCGCCGCCATGGCGGGCGTGGCGCGCAGGGGGTTGGCCTTGCCCTCATGCGCGCAGAAACCGCCGCCGATGGCCTTGCCGGACAGGTAGGGCGCGATGCGCAACAATTCCTCCCGCCCGAGGGTTTCGGTGATCACGCCGACGCTGGCCTCGATCTTTGCCTTGGCGCGGATCAGGTCCATCTGCGCCTCGGTCTGGGCGACGATGACACCGCCTGCGACTTTGACGTCCAGATCCTCGCCCAGCGCGCTGGACAGGCCCTGCCACAGGTCGATGGACCCGGCCAGAAACCGCAAAGTCGGCGCATACGCCCGCGCCCAGTCTTCGCCATAGCCGACGAATTCGGCAAATTGCAGTTGCAGGTGCAGCGATCCGGCGTTCGCGCCCGAAGCCTGCGCGCCAAGGTCGCCCGCTTCGACCAGCGTGACGCCGACGCCCTCACCAGCCAGATACCACGCGGTCATCAGCCCGGCGATGCCGCCGCCGATGATCAGAACATCTGTTTCGCCCCTCATCGCCCGCTCCAAAGGACAGCCCCATGATTAACAACGGCAGCTATACCGTCACCATCACCCCCTTCACACCCGGCGGTAGCGAAATTGATTATGAGGCGTGGCAGGGCTTCCTCGACTGGCAGGTCGAGGCGGGCGTGCCGGGGATCATCATTCTGGGCACGACGGGGGAATTCCTAACGATCAGCGATGCGGAGCGCACCGCATTCGTGGACGCAACGGTGAAATACGTGGCCGGGCGCATGAAGGTGATGGTCGGCACGATGAACGCCTATACGCCAAACGCCGTGCGCTATTCTGCCGAGGCTGAGGCCTTGGGCGCGGATGGCCTGATGATCATTCCGCCCTATTACTACACCCCGACCGAGGATGAGATTTTCGAATATTACCGGGCGATCTGTGGCGGCTGTGACCTGCCGATCATGCTTTACAACAACCCGTTCACGTCCCGTGTGGATATGTCGGCCAAGCTGGTCGGGCGGCTTACGAAATCCTTCGCGCAGATCCGCTACATCAAGGAAGCCAGCCAGCGGATCGAGCGTATTCATGCGATCATCGTTGAAAGCGACGGGCTGATGAACGTCTGGGCCGGGCAGCAGATTTTGGAGAGTTTCAAGATGGGCGCGGTCGGATACGTGAACCCCTATGGCAATTACATCCCGCGCGCCTCGGTCAAGTTCGTCGATTGGGCGATGGAGGGGCGCTGGGATGACGTCTGGGCGGTGCAGAGCATCATTCAAAAGTTCGATGCGATCATCACCGAAGGGCATCCGCTTTATGGGCATCAATGCTATTCAAAGGCGCTGGCTGCGGCGGCGGGGCATCCGGTGGGCGACGTGCGCGCGCCGATCACCACGTTCGAAAGCCTCGGGGACGAGGGGCGCGAACGGGTGGCGCGGATGGTGCCGCTGATGGAGAAACTCGACACAGTGGTGGACACGATTGAGGGGCGCAAAGCGGCGGCGGAATAAGTCTGCGCTGTAACGGCAGTGCGGCTGGCCGATTGTGTTGAAAAACTCCGTTTTAGGGCCTGAACGATGATTTTTCTTTCCATGCAGCCCGATCCTAAATTTTTGGCGCGGGGGTCGGCCCAAATCGCCTACATGCGCTCACGCGCAGCCATGCGCTGTCTCGTGGTCAAAGCTTTCCGACTATTTCGCTTCATAGGTTTTCGCAAGAAATCCGCGACGCTCTGATTTCGGAGTTTTTCAACACAATCGGCCGAAAGCGGACGCCCACACAAAGCAACGCATCATGTGCTGAGGGCTGCGCCGACCCAGTGGGGCGGGTCGGCGCAGCCCGGCGGTGCCGCCGGGCGAAAGTGCCGATGCCGGGGTGGTTCAAGGAAAAACGTAAATGCGTAGGTCTGCCCGGCGCATCTGGCAAGATTCTCACCTGATATAGGCCGCGCCGTTGACGTCGATGGTGGCCCCGCTCAGGTGGCGCGCGCGGGATTCTGCCAGGAACGCGGCAAGCTCTCCTATGTCGGACGGCGGCACCCATTCGCCCATGGGCAGGGTTGCGGTGACGGCCTCGACCCCGCCGGTTTTTGCAGCGCTGTTGACGGACATCTGCGTGTCGACCACGCCGGGCGAGATAACGTAGGCGAGGATGCCTTGCACGGCATAGTTGCGCGCCACGGTTTTGGTTGCGGCCACGATGGCGGCCTTGGAGGACGCATAGACAATCGCGCCGGGGTTTGCGGTGCCCCGGCTGGCCGCCCAGCTTCCGATGGTGATGACAGCGCCTTGATGGTTCGCATCCAGCCAATCGGTCACCGCGTGACGCATCAGCCGCGCCGGGGCGTGGACGTTGACGGCCATCGCCTCGGCCCAGACACGATCCCATTCCTCAACAGGGTCCGCGATGCCCCCCGATTGGCGCATGATCCCTGCGTTGTTGACCAGAACGTCGATCTGGCCGCCTGCAGCGTCGCGCGCTTCGGCCCACAGACGATCAACCGCGTCCATATCCGAAAAATCGGCTTGCAGAAGTGTCGCCTGACCGGGTGTTCCGCCAGCCGTCGCCGCCTCGGCCCCGGCGCGGTCGCCGCCGTAATGTGCGATCAGACGCGCGCCTGCCGCGATCATCGAGGTCGCAATCGCCGCGCCGATGCCTTTGGACGCTCCGGTCAGCAGGACAGTTTTGCCAGTTAGGTCAGTCATCAGTCATTTCCGTGTCACGAAGGGTTTCGCGCGCAGTGCAGGGTTGCAGCGTGCGTGGGGCGCGGGCAGCGTGATCTCTTCGCCCAAGGCCACCGCCGCCTTCCAGGCCCAGCGCGGATCCCACAGCATGCCGCGCGCCATAGCGATCATATCGGCCTGCCCGGTGAACAGGATCGTTTCGGCCTGCAACGATTCGGTAATCTGGCCGACGGCCATTGTGGGGATGTCAGCTTTGCGGCGGATCGTCGCGCACATCTCGACCTGATAGCCGGGGCCGACGGTGATCTTCTGACGCTGATCCAATCCGCCGCTGGTGACGTGGATCATGTCGCAGCCCAGCGCCTTCAGTTCCCGGCAAAGCGTGACCGATTGTGGAATGTCCCAGGCGCCTTCGATCCAGTCGGTGGCTGACAGGCGGACCGTAACCGGTTTGTCGGCTGGAAAGGCGTCACGAACAGCCTGAAAAACCTCCAACGGATAGCGCATGCGGTTTTCGAGCGATCCGCCGTAGGCATCGCCGCGCCGGTTGGTGATCGGGGACAGGAACTGGTGCAGCAGATAGCCATGCGCGACGTGGAGTTCGACCAGATCGAAGCCTGCGCGATCTGCCCGCTGCGCTGCCTGCACGAAGGCGGCTTTGACACGCTCCAGCGCCGCCGCGTCCATCGCGACTGGCGGGGGCCAGCCGGGCAGATATTCGACGGCGGAGGGTGCCTCGGGTTCCCAGGCCCCTGCGCCTTCGATCAGGCCGCCGCCTTCCCAGGGGGCGACGGTGCTTCCCTTGCGCCCGGCGTGGTTCAGCTGGATACCGACGCGGCCGTCGCCGACCGATTTCATGAAGGCAACGATGCGGGCAAAGGCAGCTTCGGTCGCGTCATCATAAAGGCCGGTGCAGCCCAGTGTGATGCGGCCCTGCGGTTCAACTCCGGTCGCCTCGGCGATGATCAGACCGGGGCCGGATTGGGCAAAGCTGCCCAAATGCGCCAGATGCCAGTCGCCGACGACGCCATCGGTGGCCGAATACTGGCACATCGGCGCGACCGTGATCCGGTTCTGCACACGAAGGCTGCGCATTTCAAATGGCGAAAACAACCTGCTGCCCAAGGCGCTGCCCCTTCACATTCCGTTTGAACCGCAAATTTCGTGCGGTATACTAACATTTGTGCGTAGATTGAACATGTCGCGCACAACCTGACAAGTCGAAAGGACATTCAGCAATGACCAAACTGGACGTGGCAGTAAGTACATTCCCGTTCCTGTATTCCCACGATGGGCTGGGGGCGATGAAGCACCTGCAAGACCTGGGCTATGACATATTCGAGCTGATGATCTTTCCGCCCCATTGCTGGCCGCGCGAGCTGACGGCGGCGGCCAGGAAGGACTATAAGGCCTGGCTGGATGGTGAGGGGGTGAAAATATCCTCGTTCTGCTACCCGCTGCTGGACAACAATCCCAACGGCGTCGACAAGCTGATGCGCGACTATACGCTGGACCGGTATCGTGAGGCGATTGATTTCGCGGCTGAGCTGGATTGCCCCTATGTCGTGGCGATCCCGGGGCCGGTGAACAGCCTGATCAACCCGCCGCACGACTGGATGCTGAACTGGTTTGTCGAAGGGATGCAGGCGCTGGTGGCGCATTGCGAGGGAACCGGCGTGCAGATGTTGCTGGAAAACGTGCCGTTCACCTATTTGCCAACCGTGCAGGACATGATCGACACCGCCGCGTTGATCGGGCCAGAGGTTGCGGTGAATTACGACGTCTGCAACGGCGCGTTTATCAAGGAAGACCCGGGCGATGCGATCCGCCTGCTGGGGGACCTGTGCAAGAACGTCCATATCTCGGTTTCCGGCTACGACGATTTCAAGCATGAAAAACTGGGGACCGGCATTGTCGAACCCGGCCCGGTGGCCAAGGCGTTGAACGATATCGGATACGACGGCGTGACGGTTTTGGAGATCATCACCGACGCCCTGCAACCCGGCGCGGATCCGGATGGGGATATCAAGGCCAGCCACGACATTCTGGCTGAAGCGGGTTGGGCTGGGCGCGGTTAATTCGGAGGTCTGATCATTCGCCGGCCCGGATGCAGCTTAGGCAAGCACTGATTCCGTTTCAGTAGCGAGTGAGCCGGGCGAGCGCCTGTCTGCGGGGAGGCGCTGGAACGCTTGTGAAGGGCAATTTATCGTGCAGCGTTATTTCTGACCTAAAGCAGTTCGCGTTTAACCTGAATCAGAGTTCTCCGCCTCTCAATCGGCAAATTGCTGATTTAGAACGCGATTTCTGATATGCGATGTCTCAAGTAAAACGCGAACCGCTATAAGCGTGTTACGATACGTCGCAGGAGCGCCTGCCCGGGGTGCAGACAGGCGCTCGCCCGGCGCCCTTCGGGCTTGATTCCGGGCAGTAGAGGAAGATTTGGCAAACACCGCGCAATACTCATTTGTGCGTGAGCGATTTAGCACTTCGGTTTGCCGCGCAGCAGCCGTCTACCCCAACCCTGCCTCAACCGGAAACACCGACCCGGTCATGCCCGCTGACGCATCCGACGCCAAAAAATGCGCCACATTGGCGACATCTTCAGCCGTCGCCAACCTGCCCAGCGCGGTTTCTGCCGCCAGCGCGCCGAGAGCCTCGTCAGGCGGAAGCCCACCCTCGGCGTGGCGCGCCTCAACCCGCCCGACCAAGGCCTCGGTCGCAATCGCGCCGGGGGCCAGCGCGTTGACCCGGATGCCGCGTGCGCCCAGATCCAGCGCCGCGGCGCGCATGATGCCGATCACCGCGTGTTTGGACGCGGAATAAAGCACCTGTTTCGGATGCGGCCTGTAGCCGTTGATCGAGGCCATGATGATCGCCGAGCCGTTGCCGGAAGCCTCCAATGCCGCCGTAAATGCGCCCAGCGTTGCAGCCACGCCCCAGACGTTCACCGCCATGACATGCTGCCATTCGTCCCGGTCCAACCGATCCACACCGCGCCAGGGCGGCACCAGCCCGGCGTTGGCGACGAGGATATCGACACGGCCCAGCCTGTCCGCCAAGGATTCCATCTCTGCCTGTGCCCCGGGCGCGGCGAGGTCGCACGCTGTGCCTGCCCACCCCTCGGGCAACCCCGTCAGCGCCGCGGGCAGATCGACGATGGTGATCTTGGCGCCTGACGCGGCCAGCCGCGTGGCAATGGCGCGGCCAAGACCCCTTGCGCCCCCGGTGACGACGGCGTGGCGGCCTGCTAAGTCCTGTGCGGGTGTCATATTGCGCGTGTCCATTCGTGTGGTTACTGATTGCCTGACAGTATGCGTACTTTTGTGCGCCATGCGAACCATTGCAAGCGAAAGGTCGGGACTTGATTGCCGATGATCCTCAGCAAATTGTGATTTTGGGCGCCGGTTTTATCGGTGTCTCGTTTGCGGCGTGTTTTTTGGATGCCGGATGGCGGGTAACGCTGAGCGATCCTGACGCCGGTGGCCGACATGACGCCCCCGCAGGGCTGGCCGCGCAGAAGCAGGCCATCGAATTGGCCGGTCTTTTGCACGGAAATGATGGCCCGGTTGAGGTTGTGGCGGGCGCAGATGACCAGTTGGGCGCAGCCGATCTGGTGCTGGAATGCGGGCCAGAGCGGTTGGAGACCAAGCAAGCCATTTTCGCGGACCTGCTGGCGCGCACCGGTCCTGACGCGATCCTGGCCACGGCCTCCTCAGCGATCCCGATGTCGCGGATCCTGCCTGATCCAGCGCAGCAGGCGCGCTGTCTGGTGGCGCATCCGGTGAACCCGCCGGCGGTGCTGCGGCTGATCGAACTGGCCCCGGCCCCCGGCACCCTGCCGGACACCACGCGGCGGGCGGCGGCGCTGTTCAAAACCGCCGGATTTGTCAGCGTCACCCTGGGGCATGAGGTTGAGGGCTTCGTGATGAACCGCCTGCAAGGCGCTGTATTGCGCGAGGCGTATCGTCTGGTGGACGAGGGCGTGGCAGATGTGGCCGGGATCGACCGCGTGATGCGCGGCGCATTGGGGCCACGCTGGGCACTGTCTGGTCCGTTTGAGACGGCCGAACTCAACACGCCCGGCGGTATCCGCGCCCACGCGGACCGGATGGGTCCAGCTTACAAACGCATGGGCGAAGGGCGCGGCGAAACCGTCGATTGGAACGACGCCCTGGTTACCAAGGTCGAGGCTGAGCGGCGCGCGATCTGCGCCGCAGAGGCCCTGCCCGCCCGCGCCCGCTGGCGGGCCGAGGCTGTGGCGCGGCTGGTGGCGGTACGGGACAGGTTGCTGGGGGCTGCTGATGGCTGAGGGTGGCTTTACCTTCGATGAAAAACCCATCGCGACCCGCCCCGGACAGTCCATCGCGGCGGCGTTGACCGAAGCCGGTATTCGCGCATTTCGCGCAACAGCCAAGGACGCGCGGCGCGGGATGTTCTGCGGCATGGGGGTCTGTCAGGACTGCCTTGTCACCGTCGATGGAACGCCGAATGTGCGCGCCTGTTTGACAACGGCGACGGACGGCTTGCGGGTGGAAACGCAGGTCGCGTTCCCCTCGCTGGACGCGGCGGCGGCGAACAAGGCCCCCGCCCCGGCGCGCATTATGGAGCCTGAGGTTCTGGTGATCGGCGGCGGTGCCGGTGGGCTGTCAGCCGCAATCTCGGCGCGCCAGGCGGGGGCGTCTGTGGTTGTGCTGGATGAGCGCAAAGTGCCCGGCGGGCAGTATTTCAAGCAATCGGCGGATGGCGCGGGACAGTGGCGCGGACATCCTCGGCGGGGTCGAGGTTTGGGGTGCCTTCGATGGCCCGCTGATCCTGGCGGAACAGGCAGGTGCCGCGCTGGTCCTGCGCCCGAAAACCCTGATCGTGGCGACAGGCACATATGAGCGTCCCTGCATGGTTCCCGGATGGACTCTGCCGTGCGTAATGACCACCGGGGCCGCGCAGACGCTGTGGCGCAGTTATCGCAGCCTTGCGGGGAAGCGTGTGGCGATCTGCGGAACCGGGCCGCTGAACCTGCAGGTCGCGCAGGAGTTGTCGGCAGGTGGCGCGAAGGTTGTCATGGTGGCTGAGGCTGGACGATATCCCCTGCACCTGCCTTGGGCGGCGTTGAATATGGCGGTTGCCAATCCGTGGCTGACCCATAAGGGCCTTGGAATGATGGCAGCGCTCCGCCGGTCGATGGTACCAATATTTTATCGTGCCCGGCTAATGCAGGTCGCGGAGCACAATGGACGCCTGCTTGCAAATTTTAAGCACGGCGATGGTACCACTGAGGTCATCGTCGACGCGCTTTGCATGAACGAGGGGTTCGAGCCGCAGAATGAAATCCTGCGGCTGCTGGGTGCCGAGATGACCTATGATCCGGCCTTCGGGCATTTGCGTTGCACCCGGGATGACCGGATGGAAACCTCGGTTTCCGGCCTTTATGCCGTGGGCGATTGCGCCGGTTTGGGCGGCGCCCCGGCGGCGATGGCCGAGGGGCGGATTGCCGGGCGGGCGGCTGCGGCGGCTTTGGGGCATGGCGCGGGCAGCCGCTCCTCAGATCTGCGCGCGTTGCGTCGCCATCGCCGGTTTCAGCATTGGTTGTGGCAGCTTTATGAACCAGCTCCACGCGGCCATGCCGACACGCCGGATGACACGATCCTGTGCCGGTGTGAGGAGATCAGTTTTGGCGCAGCGCGCGCGGGCCTGACCGAAGCGCCGGGGCATATGGGCACGCTTAAGCGCGCCACGCGGGTCGGGATGGGACGCTGTCAGGGGCGGTATTGCGGCCCCGTCGCGGCGCGGCTGGTGGCAGCGGCGACGGGCGCGCCGATTGACGACCGTAGTTATTTCGCACCGCGCGTTCCGATCAAACCTGTCAGCATCGCCGCGATCCTTGCCGCGCAAGAGGCGTTGGATGGCGCCGACTGACGTTCTGGTCATCGGCGGCGGGATCGTCGGGCAGATCAGCGCGATCAGGCTGGCCGAAGCAGGCGCGCGGGTGACGCTGGTCGATGCTGCGGTGAATGCCGGATCCACCGCCAATGCGGGCAGTCTGCATGTGCAGATGCAAAGCCGGTTCATGCGGCTTTACCCCGATCAGGTGCCGAATATCGAAGCTTCGCTGCCCTTCTACAAGGCTGCGGCGGACGAATGGGTGGCACTGGATGCGGAACTCGGACCGTTCGAACTAGTACGCAAAGGCGGGCTGATGCTGGCCGAAAGTGCCGACCAGATGCGGTTTCTGGAAGGCAAATCGCGGCGTGAGGTGGCCAAGGGGCTGCGGGTGGACCTGCTGGACCGTGCAGCACTGGACCGGATCGCGCCGTGGCTGGGGCCGCAAATCGTCGGCGCAGAGCTGTGCCATGATGAGGGGAAGCTGAACCCGCTGGTCGCGAATGCGCGCCTTGGCGCCAGGGCGCGCGCGCTGGGGGTATCGCTGGTTCAGGACTGGATCGCCGGGCTGGAGGTATCCGCGTCAGGCATCGTGGCGGTAGGAGAGCGGGTGACCTATCGCGCCGATCGGGTGGTCATCGCGGCGGCCTGGGGGGCGGGCGCGCTGGTGCCGGAAGCGCGCATACCGACGCGGCAGGAACCACTGCATATGAATATCACCGAGGCGGCCAGCGCCCAGATCAGCCACCTTGTACAGCATGCCGAACGCTCGATCACGTTGAAGCAGTTTTCCAGTGGTCAGATCGTGATCGGTGGCGGTTGGGAGGCGTGCAGCGAGGGTGAGCGCGTGGTGCCGAGGGTGCAGGCGGATTCGTTGCTGGGTAACGTGGCGCTGGCAGGGCGGCTGGCGCCCGCGATTGGCGGGCTCAGGGTGATCCGGACTTGGGCGGGGATGAACACGACTGTGGACGGCGCATCGGTGATCGGCCCGCTGCCGAGGACCGAGCGGGTGGTGATGGCGGTGCCCGGCGACGCAGGCTACACGCTGGGGCCGCTGGTGGCGCAGATGGCAGCGGTTTGTGTGACAGGGGCGGCGCAGCGCCACGATCTGGCGCAGTTCAGCCCGGTGCGATTTTTGAAGTGAGCCCAAAAAGCGCCTAACTGAATATCTGAAACGCTATTGTAATTTGCTGCGCCCGCTGCGCGCCAAAGGCGCAGGGCGCGCGCCGGACCGGCCCCACCGGTCAGGCGCTGGTCAGAGCCACGCGCATACAATCGAGTTGACGGCCGAAACTGACGAATAAATCATGCCAATATCCCAGTGCAGAGCCAGCCCGCCGGTCCGGCGCGCGCCCTGCTAAGGATTGGCGTTCTGTCTGGCGACAGGGCTGTTCCGACAGATACGCCGCTAATGCTTCAGCGCCTGCGATATCTTCGACACCGTTGCCAGCAGTTTCGGCAGGATCAGCTGTTCCATCTCGACCACGGTCATCCGCAGGGTCGGCACTGCGACGTTGATCGCGCCGACCAGCCCTCCGGCGCTATTGCGCAGCGGGACGGCGATGGACATCAGGCCGACCTCAAGCTCTTGATTGACAAGGGACCAGCCCTGGTCGCGCACACGCTCAAGCTCGGCGCCGAAGGCGACGCGGTCGGTGATCGTGTGGTCGGTCAACTTGGTCAGCGGAATGTTCTGCAACATTCCGGGCCAGTTTTCCGCCGGTTGGGCGGCCAGCAATACGCGGCCATTGGCGGTTGCATGTGCCGCATAGCGCGCCCCGACCGAGATGCCGACGCTGATCACTCGGTGGTATTGGGCGCCACCCACATAGACCACGTCGAAATTGTCCAGAACCGCGGCCGAGACCGATTCCCGGATATCTTCGGACAGGTCGTCAATGAAGGGTCGCGCGATATCCCAGGCGCCTTTGGACGACAGGACGGAATAGCCAAGTTCCAGCACCTGCGGGGTCAGGTCGAACAGCTTGCCGTCCGCAACGGCATAGCCTTCCTGCACCAGTGTCAGCAGGATGCGCCGCGCCCCGGCGCGTGTGTTGCCGGTTTCGGCGGCCACCTGCGACAGGGTCATCTTGCTTCTGGTGCGATTGAAGGCGCGCAAAACCTCTAGCCCGCGCGCCAGAGAGCTGACGTAGTCGCGCGGGTTCAGCCCGCCTGCCTCGCCCTCGGCATTCTTATCGGGAGAGGCCGTCATCAACCCGGATCGCGGCGCCGTGGTGGCCGAATCGGCCCCGGCTTTTTTGTGATCTTGCAGCGTTTTCTCGGCCATAGGTTCACTCCCTGATCGTCGCGCCGGTTCGCAATCACGTTTTGCGGTGCAAGTACAGTCTTTCCGATACGCAGATTCCCAAAATACGGTCTTGCGCGACTCGGTGATATGGGTGTTATATCGCACAAGAGTGCGCTATGTGAACATTTCAATGCCAGGGAGGCGAAAAATGAACCACTCATCCAACCGCAGAAACGGTCTGACACGCCGCACAGCCCTTAAGGGATTTGCCGCAACGTCGGCATTGGCCGCCGCACCGATGCGGGCCGCCGCACAGGAAACCACGCTGCGCTGGTGGTCACCGCAAAGCGCGCCGGCGCAGGTCGCCGCTTATGAGACCCAGATCGCGAATTTCGAAGCCGCGAACCCCGGCATCAAGGTCATGTTCGAAACCACATCGGACGAAGGCTATGCCCCGCAACTGGCGGCTGCGTTTTCTTCGGGTGAGGTGCCCGATATCGTCACGCACCTGCCGTCATTTGCGATCCAGACCTATTATTCCAACGGGCTGGTTGAGCCTTTCAACGATGTGATCGAGGCCATCGGCGCGGATGATTACTTCCCCGGTGCAAATGACGTGTTCAAAGCCGCTGACGGCAACTTCGTGGGCACTGGCATCGGTAATTCGGCGGCCAATATGTGCTGGCTGAGGACCGACCTGATGGCTGAGGCGGGCATCGACAAGGCCCCGGAAACCTGGGACGAGCTGCGCGCGGCCTGTCAGGCGATGCAAAAGGGCGGCATCTTTGGTGCGCCGCTGCCCTATGGCCGCAACTCGATGACCTCGCTGATCTTCATTGGCGTGATCCATCAGGCGGGCGGTCAGGTGTTCGACACCGATCTGAACGTGGCACTGGACACGCAAGCCACCCGCGATGCGCTGGAGTTCTATGCCTCGATGCGCGAGCTTTGCCCGCCGGGGGCGACAAACTACAGCTGGGGCGAAGCGATCACCGCCTTCGTCAGCGGTGCGACCGCCACCGGCATTTATACGGGCCGCGTGCTGGGCAACACCAACGCGCAGAATCCCGGTATCGCCGACAGCATCACCTGCGTGCGCTATCCGCGCCTGTCGACGGATATCGCGCCCTGGACGTTCAACGATTTCCCGAGTGTCTTCATCCCGAAACAGTCGCCGAATATCGACGCGGCCAAGGCTTTCGCGGCCTCGCTGTTTGATCCCGAAGGCTATATCCAGCAGTTTCACGCGGCCCCGGGCCACGTTCTGCCGGTGTTGCAGTCGATCAACAACAACCCGGACTATCAGGCCAACGAGATCATCCAGAAATACCCGGATGAGGTTGAATTGATGGCCGAATCTGCCGCCGGTGGGTTCAACCTGGGGTATGAATCCGCCGATCACCCGTCGAACGACAAAGCGGGTGAGATTGTCGGATCCGGTGCCATCGCCGACCTGGTTCAGCGCGTTGTGCTGAACGGCGAAGACGCCGACGCCGTGATTGGTGACACCGTTGCCACCATCGAAGGCATCATGAAGGGCTAACGCCCTTTTTGTCGGGGCCGCTTGGGAGTTCTCCCCCCGCTGCGGCCCCGCTATACCGAGACCCTATGACCCAGCAAAAACAAACCCTGCTCGAACGCCGGTACTCCATGCTGGGCCTGATGCTGATCGCGCCCACGGTGTTGGTGTTCTGCGCGGTCATTGTTTACACGCTGATATCGGCGATCTATCTGTCGATGTTCAAGATCTTCACGCCGACGCTGGAAGGCGGCTGGGTGGGGTTCGACAATTACCGCACGTTGCTGGCGAAGGGCGAATTCTGGACCAGCCTGCGCACCAATCTGATCTGGACGGTCGGCACCCTCAGCCTGCAGATCATCTTTGGCGTTGGCATGGCGCTGGTGCTGCATCAGAACATCTGGTTTCGCAGCCTTGCCCGATCACTGATCCTGTTCCCTTATTTCATCTCGACCGTTGTTGCCGTGCTGGTCTGGAAATGGCTGTTCAATGACCTTTACGGCATCCTGAACCACCTGATGATGACCGCCGGTCTGATCGACTGGCCGCTGGATTTCCTGGGTTCGATGCCCAATGCGCTGATCTCGGTCGTGTTGGTGGGGGCTTGGAAATAATTCCCCTTCGTGGTGATCGCAGTGCTGGCGCGGCTGCAAAGCATCCCGGATCAATTGTACGAAGCGGCGCGCATTGACGGCGCTGGCCCGATCGCGCGGTTCTTCGATGTGACCCTGCCGCAATTGCGCGAGGTTCTGGTGGTCATCATCATGCTGCGCGCAATCTGGGATTTCAAAGAATTCGACCTGATCTTCCTGATGACCGGCGGCGGGCCCGTCACCTCGACCCAGACGCTGCCGTTGCTGGTTTATAAAGAGGCATTCGCGCTGAACCAGATGGGCATGGCGTCGGCCTATGCCGTGATCATGATGCTGATCATGCTGGTGTTCATGATCCTTTATATCCGCCGCACGCGGAGTGATGACGCATGAAGCTGCGCAGTATCCTGTTCAACATATTCGCCTGGTCCATCGTTCTGATGGTGGCTTTCCCCTTGGTCTGGATGCTGGTCACCTCGGTCAAGCCCCAGTCCGAGCTGTTCAGCCGCCCGCCCACCATCCTGCCCGAAACCTGGACGTTCGAGCATTACTGGAAACTGCTGAGCGAGACGAATTTTCTGCGCTATTTCCGCAATTCGGTGCTTTTGTCCACGGCAACCACCGTGGTGGTCGTCAGCATTGCCACCGTGGGCGCTTACAGCCTTGTCCGCTTCCCCTATCGCGGGCGCGAGACTTTGGCGTTTCTGGTGCTGTTCACCTATCTGCTGCCTTCCGTCGTGTTGATCCTGCCGCTTTATCTGATGCTGGTGCAACTGGGGCTGTCGAACACTATCACCTCGCTTGTGATCGCTTACACCACCTTCGCGCTGCCCTATGCCCTGTGGTTGCTGCGATCCTTTATGGCGGGCATTCCGGAGGACCTGGAGTCCGCCGCACTGGTGGACGGGGCCTCGCGCCTTGGGGCGTTCAAAGACATCATCCTGCCGCAGCTTTTGCCGGGCATCATCTCGACCGCGCTGTTCACCTTTATCCTGTCGTGGAACGAATACCTCTATGCGTTGGTTCTGGTAAATTCGGACTCGGCGCGGCCCCTGACAACCGGGGTGATGAACATGCTGATCTCGTCCTTCAATATCGAGTGGTCGTTGCTGATGGCGGCCTCGGTTATGATGAGTGTTCCGCTGATCATCGTCTTCGCCTTCCTGCAAAGCTATCTGACCCGCGGCTTCGGTGCGGGCGGGGTGAAAGGATAGGCTATGGCCGATGTGTCCCTGACCAATGTGAACAAGAAATTCGGTGATTTCACCGCAGTGGATGATCTGAATCTTGAAATTCAACAGGGGGAGTTCGTGTCCCTGCTGGGCCCGTCCGGCTGCGGCAAAACCACAACCTTGCGTATGCTTGCGGGGCTGGAGTTTCCGACCTCGGGCGAGATTCGGATCGGTGACCGGGTGGTCAATGACGTTGCGCCGGGGCAGCGCGACATCGCGATGGTGTTCCAGTCCTACGCGCTTTATCCGCATATGTCCGTTGGCCAGAACATCGCCTATCCGCTGAAGAAACGCGGTGTGCCCAAGGCCGAGCGTGGGCCGATGGTCGCCAAAACCGCCGAGTTATTACATCTGACAGAACTACTGAGTCGCAAGCCAAAGCAGTTGTCAGGTGGCCAGCAGCAGCGTGTCGCCCTGGGCCGGGCGCTGGTGCGTGACCCCAAGGTGTTCCTGCTGGATGAACCGCTATCGAACCTCGACGCCAAGCTGCGCGGGTACATGCGGGCCGAGCTGGTGGAACTGCACGCCCGGCTGGGGCGCACGATGGTTTATGTGACCCATGATCAGCTTGAGGCGATGACCATGTCGGATCGCATCGCCATCATGGAGGGCGGCAAGTTGCAGCAGTTTGCGCCGCCACAGGAAGTCTACCGGGAACCGGCAAATCGCTTCGTGGCGGGCTTTATCGGAACGCCGGGGATGAACCTTGTCGATGGCGACCTCAGCCAGTCGGGCGGCAAGTGGCAATTCGATGCCCCGGGCCTGTCGATTGAGGCGCGCAACCTGGGGGGCGCGGCAAGCGCGGGCGCGGCCTGCCTGGGCATTCGGCCCGAGGGGATCACGCTGGGCAGTGGGCCGCTCAGCGGTGTTGTGCAACTGGTTGAACAGACCGGGCATGAGAATATCGTCATCGTGAAGATCGCCGACGACCTGCGCCTGACGGGCCGTGCGCCTGCACAGAACATTTGGAAAACCGGCGAGGCCATTCAGTTCAGCATTGATCCCGACACAGCTCATTTCTTCGCCGCAGGGCCAACAGGCGCACGCCTGAACGCGCCGGGGGGGCGAACCGCATTTGAAGGAGGCCATATCGTGAACCGAGACTCCATCGACTGGGCCGGCGCAATGCCTGCCGTGACAACACCGTTTCACGCAGATCATACCATTGACGAAGCGGGATTTACCGCCAACATCGAACGCCTTTTCGACGCCGGTGCGACCGGCATGGTCGCGGCGGGCTGCACCGGCGAATTCTGGTCGCTGTCGTTCGAGGAACGCGCCCGGCTGGCGAAACTGGCCGTCGACACCTGCGCCGGACGCGGCCCCGCGATTATCGGCACCGGGGCGATTACCCCGTCCGAAGTGATCGATCAAATTCACGCCGCGAAAGAGGCCGGGGCCGACGGCGTTCTGGTCCTGCCGCCCTATTTCGCGCATCTGACCGAGGGCGAGTTGGTGGCGCATTTTGAAGCCGTAAGTGCGAAATCCGTGCTGCCCATCGTACTTTACAACATCCCCGGAAACGCGGGGAATGCGATTACGCCCCAGCGCGCCGACATCCTCGCCGACCTCGACAACGCGGTGGCGATCAAGGAAAGCAGTGGCGACTGGGGCAATTTTCAGGACACGCTGAACCGGGTTCAGGATCGTATCCGGGTGTTCTGCGGGCCATCCTCGATGTTCGGGGTTCCGGCAACTTTGGCTGGGGCGGACGGGCTGATCGACTGTTTCCCGAACGTCTGGGCGCCGGGGTGTTTTGACCTGTGGCATCTGACCAAAGCGGGCAAAATGGATCAGGCCTGGGCACTGCAACGCACCGGGATCGCCCTGACCGAGCTGTTCACCTCCGAGGGGCGCACGCTGTATCCGGCCACCAAGGCCGTGATGAACCACCTGGGGTTTCCCGGCGGCGGCACAATGCGCGCGCCTCTGCGCGACCTTGATGGGGCGGCGCTGGACGGGTTGCTTGGCGGTGTGAAACATCTGTTACCGGAACCGGCGAAGGTCGCCTGAAGCGCAATAACAAAGGAATGACGACATGGATCTGGGACTGAAGGGCAAACGCGCCGTGGTCAGCGCGGCAAGTCGCGGGCTGGGGCTTGCCACCGCACGCTCGCTTGCGGCCGAGGGCGTGCATGTCACGATGAACGCGCGCAGTGCGGACGCGCTGAATGTGGCCGCCGATCAGGTTCGTGCCGATTTCGGGGTCGAGGTCACGCCGGTTGCGACTGACTTCAACACCGCCGAAGGGCGCGCCGAAATCCTTGCCGCCGCGGGTCAGGTCGACATTCTGGTGAATAACCCCGGTGTCCGTCAGGTGCCGCAACCCTATGATCAGATCACGGCTGAGGATTGGCGCTATTGGCTAGAGGTTCACTTCCTTTCATCGGTCGAGATGATCCAGGCGGTCACTCCGGCGATGGTCGACCGCAAGTTCGGGCGCGTGGTCAACATGTCCGTCAGCTTCATCAAGTTCCCGCAGGTCGGTTTCGCCCACAGCCACGCGGCCCGTCTGGCACTGTCGGGCGCGACGGCGGCAATGACGCGCGAACTGATGCCCCATAACGTCACGATCAACACGGTCTGTCCGGGGCTGTTCGACACCGACGCGCTGCACACCAACCTGCACGGCCATGCCAAACGCGGCAACACCACCTATGAGGCGATCGTGCAGGACCGCAAAGACACCTGCCCCGCCGGGCGCTTTGCCGACCCGGCTGAGTGTGGCGATCTGATTGCCTATCTGTGCTCGGCGCAGGCCGGGTTCATGTCGGGCCAGAACATTGTCAATGACGGTGGCGTCTATCAGGGCCTGTTCTGATGGCACGCGTGGCGATGGTCTCGGGCGCCGGGCGCGGGCTTGGGGCGGCCATCGTCGACAAGCTGCTGGCCGAGGGCTGGCGCGTCTCACTTGGATTGCGGGATGTGGCACAGGCGGCGCGGTTCGACGCCCCGGCGGATCGCTTGCTGGCGAGGCATTTCGATGCCACGGAACCAGCAACCGCTGCCGTTTGGGTGGATGCCACCGTGGACCACTTCGGCCATCTCGACGCGCTGGTGAACAACGCAGGCATTCTGCGGATGGTGGATTTTGAACAGGGGGATGAGGGCGATCTGGATGACCTTTGGTCCGTCAACGTCAAGGCCCCCTTCCGGCTGATCAAATCCGCCCTGCCCCACCTGCGCACCAGCGGTCAGGGGCGGGTGATCAACATCGCCTCAACAGATGGGAAACGGTTCCGGCCCGGTACATCCGTGGGCTATTCGATGACCAAACACGCGCTGCTGGCGATGACCCAGGCGGTGCGTCATGCGGGGTGGGAGGATGGCGTGCGCGCAACCGCGCTCTGCCCAGGAGCCATCGACACGGACCTGATCGCCGATATCCCCGGCGTGACGCCCAAGGCCGACCGCCTGTCCCCCGATACCGTGGCGCAGATTGTTGCCTTCACTCTGGCCTTGCCCAATCAGGCCAGCGTGCCGGAATTCATCGCCAACACCCGGTTGGAGACACTCATATGAGCGATGCGGGGATCAACGACGAACTGGCCGCATGGGATCGCGACTGCCTGCTGCATCCGACAACCCACACCGCCCAGCACGCGCGCGGCGACGTGCCGGGGCGGATCATCACCGGGGGCGACGGGTGCTATGTCGAGGATCGCGACGGCAACCGGCTGCTCGATGGGTTCGCGGCCCTTTACTGTGTGAATGCGGGCTATGGGCGCAGGGAAATTGCCGATGCGATGGCCGAACAGGCGCATAAGCTGTCATTCTTCCACGCGTTCGCGGGCCATGGCAATGAACCCGCGATAACGCTGGCAAAGATGATCATGGATCGCGCGCCCGACCACATGGCGCGGGTGTATTTCGGGCTGTCAGGCTCGGACGCGAATGAGACGAACATTAAGCTGACCTGGCAGTACAACATCCTGCGCGGCAAGCCAGAAAAACGGAAGATCATCAGCCGGTGGCGCGGGTATCACGGCTCGGGGCTGGTATCCGGTTCTCTGACCGGGCTGGCGGGGTATCACGCGCGCTTTCACCTGCCGCTGGACGGGTTTCTGCACACCGACGCGCCGCATTACCTGCGCCGCCCGGACCCGAATATGAGTGAGGCGGACTTCGTTGCGCATCTGATCGCCCGGCTGGAAGCGATGATCGAGGCTGAGGGCGCCGACACCATCGCCGCCTTCATTGGCGAACCGATCATGGGCACCGGCGGGATCATTCCGCCGCCCGAAGGCTATTGGTCTGCCGTTCAGCAGGTTCTGGATCACCACGATATCCTGTTTATCGCCGATGAAGTCGTCACGGGGTTCGGGCGTCTGGGCACAATGTTCGGCAGCGAATTTTATGATCTGAAGCCGGATTTCATGACCATCGCCAAGGGGCTAACCTCGGCCTATGCGCCGCTGTCGGGGTCGATCATCTCAAACCGGGTCTTTGACGTGCTGGCACAGGGGACAGACGATCACGGGCCGCTGATGCACGGCTGGACCTATTCGGCGCACCCGGTCAGTGCCGCCGCCGGGGTCGCGACGCTGAAACTGGTCGATGACATGGGGTTGGTCGCGAATGCCGGTGCGGTTGGCCCCTATCTGCTGGACCGGCTGCGCGACGCCGTCGCAGACCACCCGAACGTGGCCGAGGTGCGCGGCGCGGGCCTGCTGGCCGCCGTGGAACTGATGGACGATCCCAAGGCCGGTGTTTGGGGTGACCCGATGACCACCGGCCCCGCCGTTGCCGCCGCAATGCTGAAGCGCTGCGTTATTGCGCGGGCCTTGCCCGAAGGGAACATCATCGGGTTTGCACCGCCGCTGTGCATCACGCGGGCCGAGGTGGACAGGCTGGTCAGTGCCTTCAGCGACGCCTTGAACGAAGTTCTGCCGCGATGACGGATCGGCCATGGGAATGGCCGGAGGATGACTGGCGCGGGGCTGTGAACCGGGTGCGCGCCGGCAAGGCCCTGAAACCGGAAAGCTGGCCGAATGGCGCGCGCTGCGCGCTTGCCCTGTCATTCGACTGTGACCACGAAACCTTCGAACTGGGCGCCGGGGGCCGTGCGATTGGTCGCCTGGCCTGGGGGGAATTCGGGCGCCGCACCGGGGTGCCGCGCGTGCTGGACGTGCTTCGCCGTCACGATGTCCCGGCCAGCTTTTTCGTACCAGCAGTCGCCGGGCTGATCGACCCCGACGCCCTGCGCCGGATCACCGATGCGGGGCACGAGGTCGGCGCTCATGGCTGGATTCACGAAAACACCTCGCTTCTGGATCGCGCGACCGAGCGGGATCTGATGATCCGCGCGCGTGATGCGCTGCACCAGATGACCGGCATCGAACCGGTCGGTCACCGCGCCGCAAACTGGGATCTGAGTGCGCATACGATTGAACTGGTCGCGGAATTGGGCTTCGCCTACGACAGCTCGATGATGGCGGACGACAGTTGTTACGAATTGCTAAGCGATGGCCAACCCACCGGCGTTGTCGAAATCCCTGTCGACTGGGTGCGCGATGACGCGGTCTATCTGCTGTTCAACCGCAACCCACCAACGCGCCCCTGGACCCCGCCCGAGGCGGTGTTTGACATATTAAGACGCGAGTTCGATGCCGCCTATGACGAAGGCGGCCAGTGCCAGCTGACGTTCCATCCGTTCGTGATCGGGTATCGGTCGCGGATATGGATCCTCGACAAGCTGATCGGGTACGCCAAGGCGCGCGGCGATGTGTGGTTTGCGACCCATGCAGCGCTTGCCGCGTGGGTCAACGAGCCGCTCAGGGGCTAGGACTGATTGGGGGGGGCGATCCGCAGGCGCGGCCCCTCACAGCCGTAGTTGCACCTTGCCGTTGTGGACCCGTGCCTGGAAAACGCGCATGTTGCGCGTGGCCGGGGCCGAGACGGGTTTGCCATCGCGCACGTCGAACGCCCCCTGATGCAGCGGGCATTCGATGACGTGACCGTCGAAGTAGCCGTCACACAGATCGGCACCGCCGTGATTGCACAGCGCCAGCGAGGCGTAGATGCCGCTGGGCGTGTCATAGATCGCCAGACTGCGCGGCCCGACATCAACCCGCGTGACCCAGTTCTTTTCCAGCGCGTCGACGTCAATCACATCGCGCCACGGTTTTTCTGCCGCCATCGGTTCACGCCCCGGAGTTATCGGGGCGGCGCAGGATCTGGCGCAGGATGTCGCGGTGGGCCGCCAGATAACCGCCGGGTTCCACGAAAATGTGGTCCTTCAGCTTTTCGTGCAGGCGCGGCAACGCATGATACGGCACCGAGGCGACATAGTGGTGTTCGGCGTGAAAGTTCATGTTCCAGCACAGAAATCGCCACGGGGCCGAGACGAGGTTGGTGCGCGTATTCTCGGACATCTGCGACACCGTCGGTCGTCCGACATGTTCGGTCATGCGGATAAAACGCATGACGGGTTCGCCCAGGATCAGCGGCACGATCCAATACCAGATCAAACCCGACCAGCCGGTCAGGATGCTGCCCAGAAGCAGCACGCCATAGACACTCAGCATCATGCGGGCATCGCGGAATACCGCTGCATGTTCGACCTTGGGGATGAAGCGCTTCTCGACCGCGTTCAGGTTGCCGGATGCGTGGCGAAAAACCTCGGTGAATTTGCCGCGCCAATAGGGGATGGCGGTCAGATACCACAGATATGCGCCAAGGCTTTGCGGCAGGGAAATCAGCTCGGGGTCGTCACCGGAGGTCTGGGTATAGGTGTGGTGATCGCAGTGCTCATATCGGAAAAAACGGTGCGGCAGGATGATGATCAACCCGCAGAGCTGGCCGACCAGATCGTTCAGCCAGCGGGTGCGGAATACCGTATGATGCACGCACTCATGCTGAAGCGAAAAATGGTGCACCAGTACCACGCCGTGAACAAACATGGCCGGCCAGATCAGCCAGCTGTTCCAGGCCAGGGTGATCAGCGTGGTGGTTGCTACCAGTACCAGCACCCAGATGGCCAGCCTGCGAAAGGCGGGCGCGTCCGAGCGTTGCATGAAGGATTTCAACTCTGCGCGGCTGAGCTTGCCTTCGGCCAAGGCCTGGGTCAGCGGCGTGACGATAGCGTCTGTCATGGGAAGGTCCGAATATTCTGCTGGCGCAGGTCTACATACGATCCTGTTCTGCCAGCGCCGGAGACGGGAGTGCTCCGCACCATGGGATCCGGTCGCCCCGGCCCCATTGGCGAATATTTAATCAACACACCGCGATTCGATCAAGCGAGCGATTGGTCGCAGACCTCAACTGGCCAGGCGCAGACCGATATTGTGGTCGGGATGTTCAAACAGCGCTGCCGCGCAAGGGTATTGGGCAAGGATGTCAGGCCCGTTCGGAAGGCGGTTGGCATGAAATTTTCCGTCCTCCCAAAAAACCGTACCGTCAATCTGAATACTGGGATCAAACACATTCCAACTGATCTCACCCGGTGCATAGGCGCCGCAAGTGTGGAAATGCAGGATGCGCGGGTTGCCAAAGGCCGACCCGCCCCAGCGTTCGTAATTCTCACGCATGTCCCAATGATACCCGCAGCCGGGGTGAATGCCCGCATGCCAGGAGTGCACAAAGTTCCGGTCGATGGAGAACATTGACGCGACGCGGTCATACTGCGCCTCGGCGCGGGCCGTGTCTGAGGGGGTTCCTTCGAACCCCTGCAATTGGCCGTTTTCCATCACCGCAAACACAGTCTGATCGAATTCGATGTTATAGTTGTCGTAATATTTCGATCCGGTGCCGGTCAGGAATGTCAGCGCCACGCGCCCGGAAAAACTGTGTCCCGGCACCGGGGTGAAAATCGACATCGGAAAGCGCAGGATCGAGGTATCGCCCCCAGCCCTCAGGTTCATTTCGGGCCGTCCACGCACGTCGGTCCCCAGCGGGCAGGTGATCCGAACGTCACGCGCGCCGGCAAGCACCGCGTTGACGTCGTCCTTGATCTGCATGAAGGCCGCGTGATGCCCGTTGGCGAAACCTGAGCCAAAAAGCTCTTGATTGACAGCAAAACTGACGATGATCTTCTTGCCCTGCGGCATCTCGGAAAATCGCAGCTGATCGCCCAGTCGGGCCAGGAACAGGATGATGTCCGCCGCTTCGAACCGCGACAACAGGTCTGGCGGCAGATGCGGGTTGGCGGCGTTGAAGCCGACATCGACCGCATCAACCTGCAACCCCATGGATTGCGCGGCCTGGACGACAACCTGCGCGGCAGAGGCGTCGAAATAGCCGAACTCGGGCGGTTCATAAGCGATCAGTAACCGGTCACCGCGTTGCGCCCCGGCACAGTTTTCAAGCAGATTGCGCGCGCCGCGCTCGGGCGTCATGTCCGTCATTGCCGCATGTGTCCCCCCGCAAACCTGAGCGAAATTACTGCAATGCGCCGCAATCTGGCATTTGAAAGTGTTAATGGCAGTCATTAGAGTGGCTAATATGTTGCTCAACCTGCCCTACTCGGCCCTGCGCGCGTTCGAAGCCGTTGTGCGCCATTCCGGTTTTTCGGCCGCCGCCAGCGAACTGGGCGTCAGCCAAAGCGCGGTCAGTCAGCACGTCAAGACGCTAGAGGAATGGCTGGGTCAGGATCTGCTTGTGCGCGGGGCACGCCAGTCACGCCCAACCCGCGAAGGTGCGCAGCTTGCGCAGGCAATATCGGAAGGGTTGGGGCGAATTTCGGACGTCTGCGGCCAATTGCGCGACCGCCAGCGTTCTGACCGGACGATCATGGTATCCTGCCTGCCGGGCTTTGCCTTTAACTGGTTGTTTCCACGGCTTTTACGCTTTGATCTTGCGCATCCCGAACTGTCCATTTCCATCGCCACGGATACCGGCACACAGCCGGCGTCGGGCACCGATGCCGATGTGGCGATCCGGTATGGCCGGGGTGACTATCCGGGGAATTCCGCCGAATTATTGATGGGCGAAAGCCTGTTTCCGGTCTGTGCGCCATCCCTTCTGCCGCAGCTCAGGACCATCGAGGATCTGGCCAGACATACCTTCCTTGAGGATGAGAATCTGCCCCAGGGTGCCGCCAGCCCGACGTGGGAATTCTGGGCCCGCGATCAGAAAATCACGTTGCCAAAGCCGCAGCGCACGCGGCGGTTTGGCCAATCCAACATGGTGGTTCAGGCCGCGATTGAGGGTGTTGGGGTGGCGATGGGGCGCGAACCGCTGGTGATTGATGCGCTGTGCGACGGGCGGCTGGTGCGGCCCTTTCCGCAGGTGACGAAATCGCTCTACAGTTATTGGCTGGCGCGCCCGGCCACGGGTCGCGGCGGTCAGAAGGTCTCGGTCTTTCTGGACTGGATCAAATCGGAAGTCGACGGACAGCCACAAATCCCACCCTGGGGGCCGCCGGGTGATTAGCCCCTCTAATGCGAGTTATTACAAATCCCGGATGGTGCGCGCGCATGGGACTGGCGCATACTGGCCCGGAAACCTGACCAGACAAACCTGACCAGACGGAGTGCGAAAAGATGTTTCTGAAGAACTGCTGGTATGTCGCAGCCTGGAGCAAAGACATCGGCCGGGCGCTGACGGCCGAGACATTTCTGAATGAAAACATCGTGCTGTATCGTCAGGAAGACGGCACGCCTGTTGCGCTGGAAAACGCCTGTCCGCATCGCAAGCTGCCCCTGTCGGATGGCAACCTGAAGGGCGATCACGTCGAATGCGGCTATCACGGGCTGACGTTCGATTGCACCGGCGCTTGTGTGGCCGCACCTACGCAGGCCGACGCGATCCCGCGCCGCGCCGTTGTCAGATCCTATCCCGTGGTCGACCGATACCGCTTGTTGTGGATCTGGATGGGCGACCCGGCGCTGGCTGATCCTGACAAGATCTTCCCTGTGGAAAACTTCGACAATCCGGCCTGGGGTCTGACCGATGGCGGGGTGATGGATATCGACTGCAACTATCTGTGGATCTGCGACAACCTTCTGGATCCGTCACATGTGGCCTGGGTTCATGTCACCTCTTTCGCGGGTGCCGGCACCGATGATGAAGAACTGAACCTGGAAAAAACCGACCGGGGCGTGATCGTGTCGCGCTGGATATCAAACAAGCCGCCATCGCCCTATTACGCCAAACTGGTCGAGTTCGAAGGCGACTGCGACCGCCTTCAGCATTACGAGATGTGCCTGCCTGCGATTGGTCTGAACAAATCGATCTACACGCCCGTCGGCACGGGCGGGTATGACAGCACCCCGGTCGAACAGACCTTCATCAACATCAGCTATAACTTCATGACCCCGATTGATGAGGATCGGTCGCGTTATTTCTGGTTCCAGCATCGCAATGGCCGCCCGAATGACGCCGAGGTCTCGAATTTCATGAACGACGGCGCGCGCCTTGCGTTCGAAGAAGATCGCGACATTCTGGTCAAGGTGCATGAGGGCATGAAGCACGCGCGCACGCCGAATATTGATCTGGGGCTGGATGCGGGGGCAAAGACGTTCCGCGTGATGCTGGATCGTGCTATCAAGGCCGAACAGACTTAAGCCAGAGGCGGCACGCCTGACATATGACCGCGCTAAACGCTGAACTGCTGGACCTTCCCGAACTGGACTTCGCGTCGGCAGACTACACAGCGCGGCCATTTCAAACCCTGGCAGGCTGGGCGCAGCGCTGGAAGATTGCGCGATCCCGGCGCGGGGTTGAGATTCTGGATTATGATCTGTGCCGAAGGGCGATCCTGGATCGCCGCCTTGGCACCGGCCACCCGAAACTGATGGGCGTGCTTGGCCTGCCCGAGGGGCGACCGCTGGAGTACAAGCGTAACTCTATCTCGTTCTTCAATCGCGGCGACCGGCGCCGGGATCTGCGCCGCCCGATGACAAGGCTGATGAGCGAGGGCGGTATTGAGGCCTTTCGCGCCGATATTGTCGCCACAGTCCGCCGGGTGGTCGATGCGGTGCCGACCGATCAACCTGTCGATCTGATTACGGCGCTATGCGATCCGATCCCTTCGGCGATCTTTTGTTATTGGATTGGCGCGCCGTTTGAAGACGCAGACTTCGTCGCGCGCACGTCCCACAGCGTCCAGCAGGTCCATACCCGCAATCCCGACCACACCCCCGAAATCATCGCCGCCTTCGAAGCGCTGATCGACTATGCCGACCGGCATATTGCGGCGCGGCGCGAAAACCTTGGCGATGACCTGTTGTCAGACATGATCCGCGCTGAACAGGACGGTCAGCTGGACAGCGATGACCTGCGCAATTGGGTTATCAAACTGGCCGAGGCGAATACCGACAACAGCTCTCATCAGATTGCATTGGCGATTATCGAGCTGGCCTCGCGACCCAAGGTCTGGGCCCGGCTGCACGACGATCCGGCACTGGTGCCCCAAGCGGTGCGTGAGGTGATGCGGTTTCATCCGCGCACAATCTCAACCTCGCGCGAGGTGCTGGAAGAACACCAGATTGCGGGCGTGACGCTGCCCGTTGGCACCCCGGTATTCGCCAACATCGGCGCGACCCATTGGGATGAACGCTACTATGCGGCCCCGGCCGACTTTGATATCGACCGCACCGACGAACCACCGCATATGAACTTCGGCGGCGGCGTATTTTCCTGCATCGGCCGTTTCGCCGTCACCGCCGAGGTTGAAGAGGTGATCCGCCTGCTGTCGGCCCGCCACCCTGCGTTGAAGGTGGACGAGGCGCATATTGCGCATTCACCAATGTTCAGTCTGGTCACACGACTGACGGCCCGATTGTCGCCTTAGATTTCATAGATGACCGGAAAGCGGCCGCCGCGAAAGGGCGCGCCTTTTTCCAACGTGTCGTCATGCAGCCATTCCGTGACCTCATCCCTGGGGTCATAGGTCGCGCCATCGACGGCAAACCGGATCGCATACCCCCGCCGCCGCCGTGTTGAGGTGCGGTTGCCCATCGCCGAATGTACCGACATCCCGTCGAACGCAAGCGCATCGCCCGGCGCCATATTTTCGAAGTGAAATATGTCATAGTCGGCGCGATCCGCCTCAAAATCCGGCATGTCTATGTAGTCAGGATTCCCCTGTTCAAGGTAATGCGAAAACGCGCCGAGTTGGTCTGTTTTGAAGGGCCGATATTTCGCGCCCCATGCATGGGAGCCTCGGACGAATTCCAGCGCGCCATTGTCCGGATCCACCGGATCAAGCGCGATCCACATCGTCATGATCGGCCCCTGCACCGGCCAATAGGGTTGATCGGTGTGCCACCCGGTTTGCGTTTTCGTGCCCGGTTCCTTCGCGAAAATCTGATCATAGATCAGCGCGGTCCAGGGGCTGCCCGCAACCTCGGCGACGCGCTGACCTATGTCAGAGGTCAGGCAGAAATCCTGAAAGGTGCCGGGCCGTTCGCGCATATTCTTGTAAGCGAAATAGCGGTCGCCCTTTTGCACTTCGGCGTCCACGGCGCCGCGCAGCCTTTGCAGCCATTCGGGGGACAGAACGTCCCGCAACAGCACCACTCCGTCGCGCCGATAGGCATCCTGAGTGCGTTCCAGATCTTCGGTGAGCGTCATGATCGTATCCGTCATCAGCGTTTCCTTCCCAGTCGAGCGTATTTCTTTTGCGTGTTCTGACAACCAGCAGCGCGCCAATTTCGGTCGCACCGGCGCGCATCAGTTGCGTGCCGAAACCTGATACCCCGGCGCGGTAACGGACAGGACAGTGGTGATCGGCTTGGATCCGATCCAGGTCGTGCGTTCGATCACCAGCAGGGCATCACCGGTTTTCACCGTCAAATGATCCGCAATGTCCTTGTCAGCATTCATTGCGGAAAACTGCACCTCGACGCGGCTGTAAGGTTTGTTGTGGACCAGCCATTCATTGGCGCTGTCGCGGGCCAGATCGACATGCAGGATCTCGGGCGTGGTTGCCGTATCAATCCAGCGGTCTTCAAGGATATACGGTCGCTCATCCGCCAGATGCAGGGCTTTGACGTGCAGCATCCGCGCAGGTTTCGGGATGCCGAAGCGCTTCGTTACCGATGTCGGGCTTGTGGCGGTGGTGCGCGAGATCAGCTGGTATCCGTATTTGCTGCCGCGCTGTTCAACTTCAAGGCGGGTGATTGGAATGTCGAAGGTTGCGCGCGTGACCGGATCGCTGCGCACATGGGTGCCGCCTTTGCGCTTCCGCTCGACCAGGCCATTTCGCGACAGATCCTGCATGGCGCGATGCACGGTGGTGCGTGCGCAACCAAATTCATCAGCCAAATCGTTGTCGCGAGGCAGCTTGTCACCGGGCGCGAAGGTCCGGTTCAGAATGCGCAGGCGAATTTCGTCGCGTACATCAGTCCATGACAGGCGGGTTGGGGGCGTCAAATACTGGTCTCCAACTGCTGCATCGCGCGTTTGAAATTGTCGATGATGGCATCGCGGCGATGATGCCGTCCGCCGCTGACCACATGGCGGCCGGCGCTCCAGACCTCGCGGATGCAGGACTGTCCGCCGCCCGAGAATATCAGGCTGTCGAGCAGGGCATCGCCGCCCCGGTTGCACAGCCATTGATTGTCATCTTCAAGCGCCACCAGATCCGCCCAGGCGCCAGCCTCGATCCGCCCGGAATCGCGCCCGCCTGCCTGCGCCCCCCCACGCGCGGCCGCATCGAACAGCACCCGCCCGGTGAAGCGATCCTGCACCGCCAATGCCGCGCGCGAACGGTCGCGCAGACGCTGGGAATACTCCAGCGTTTTCAGTTCCTCGAACAATGAAATGTGGATGTTGGAATCTGACCCAACGCCGATTGTCCCGCCCTGGCCCAGATACTCGGTTCCGTTAAAAATCCCGTCGCCCAGGTTGGATTCCGTCAGCGGGCAAAGCCCGGCGACGGCCCCGGTGGCGGCCAGCGCAGCGGTTTCCGCGCCGGTCATCTGGGTGCAATGGATCAGGCACCAGCGGGCATCAACCGGCTGATTGGCCAGCAGCCATTCTGTCGGGCGTCCGCCGAAGTGGGATTGGACCTCGTCAACCTCGGCCACTTGTTCGGCCAGATGCATGTGGATCGGGCCTTGGGGAACCGCGGACAGGACCGCGCCAAGGCCACCCGGATCAACGGCGCGCAGCGAATGCGGGGCGACACCGATCGCCGCATCATCGCTGTGGGCGGCAATCAGCGCAGCGGCATCTGACCAAAGGCGCAGGAATTGGTCTGCATCATTGCCAAAGCGCCGCTGCCCACCCTGCAACGGACGCAGATCACAGCCGCCGTACTGATAGAACACCGGCAGCAGCGTCAGCCCGATGCCTGTCTGGTCCGCAGCGGCGACGATACGCTGGGAAATCTCGGAAAGCTGCGCATAGGGCGCGCCGCCAACATCGTGGTGGAGGTAATGGAATTCGGCCACCGCGGCGTATCCGGCCTCCTGCATCTCCATGAAGACGAGGGCGGCAATCGCCTCGGCATGGTCGGGCGTCAGCTGGTCGAGGAAGCGGTACATCAGCCGCCGCCAGCTCCAGAAACTGTCACTTGGGTCAGGGCCGCGTGCTTCGGTCAGCCCGGCCATGGCGCGCTGGAATGCGTGGCTGTGCAGGTTCACGGGCGCAGGCAGAAGCAGCGGAACCCGGTGCGTTGGCGTTCCGCGCTGCGCCCCGACTGACGCGATCCGCCCCGCTGCGTCGATCACCACTTCGATGTCCCGCTGCCACCCCGCCGGGGTCAGCGCCCGATCGCCATGAACTATCTGCATTATCTGCCCATCGCCCGAATACTCCGTTGACAATATTATGTAGCTACATATTATTTTTGAGTGCAACCAGAATCAAGGACTGTGAATGCCTGATCCCTGCGTTATTTCCGGCATCACTGCAGCGACGATGGTGCCCGGCGATGCGCCCTATGGGCTGCTGGAACAGGCGGCGATCGTCGTCAGAGACGGTATGGTTGACTGGGTTGGCCCGTTGGCAGATCTGCCCGCGGAATTCCACGATCTGGAGCAGGCACGTTATGACGGGCGGCTGGTCACGCCTGCGCTGATTGATTGCCACACACATATCGTCCACGGCGGCAACCGTGCGCGGGAGTTTGAGTTACGGCTGAACGGCGCGAGCTATGAAGAGGTTGCGCGCGCAGGCGGTGGCATCGCCTCAACCGTTCAGGCGACCCGCGCGGCAAGCCAGGACGCGTTGCTGGCCTCCGCCCTGACCCGCGTTGACGCGCTGATTGCGCAAGGCGTGGCGATGGTCGAGGTCAAATCCGGCTATGGCCTGGACCTTGAAACCGAATTGAAGATGCTGCGTGTCGCCCGCCGGATTGAAGGGGTCCGGCCGATCCGTGTGCGGACCAGTTTTCTGGGGGCGCATGCGGTTCCGGAGGGGATCGACCCGGATCATTACATCGACACGGTCTGCCTGCCAGCGTTGGAAGCCTGCCACGCCGAGGGGTTGGTCGATGCGGTGGATGGCTTTTGTGAGGGGATCGCATTTGACACCGCCCAGATCGCCCGCGTGTTCAACAAGGCGCGCGATCTTGGCCTTGCCGTGAAACTGCACGCCGAACAGCTGAGCCATATTGGCGGCACGGCACTGGCGGCAGACTATGGCGCGATCTCGGCAGATCATGTGGAATATGCCACGGCTGCGGATGCGGCGGCACTGGCCAGGGCTGGCACAGTTGCGGTCCTGCTGCCGGGCGCGTTCTACACGATCCACGAAACCCAGGCCCCACCTGTCGCGGCGTTCCGGGATTGCGGTGTTGCGATGGCTGTGGCGACAGACTGGAACCCCGGATCGTCGCCGCTGGGATCACTCCTGCTGGCGATGAATATGGCCTGCACGCTGTTCCTACTGACGCCTGAAGAGGCCCTTGCCGGGACCACGCGCAATGCTGCCCGCGCACTTGGGCTGGACGATTGCGGGATGATCGCCCCCGGCATGCGCGCCGACCTTGCCGTATGGGATGTCAGCGACCCGGCAGAGCTGTCCTATGGCATCGGAATCACCCCCCTCCACGCCCGCATTTTTCAAGGCACGCCATGACCATCACCCTGCACCCCGGAGACACGACATTGGCCGAATTGGAGGCGCTTTGGCGTTCTGATGGGCCGGTGAAACTGGCGGAAACTACCTATCCGGCGGTCGATGCCTCTGCTGCGTTGATCGCGCAGGCGGCGCAGGGCAAAGATCCGGTCTATGGCGTCAATACCGGGTTCGGCAAACTCGCCTCGGTTCGCATTGCGCCGGAAGATACGGAAACGCTGCAGCGCAATCTGATCCTGTCACACTGCTGCGGCGTCGGTGAGGCGCTGGCGCCTGCGACGGTGCGCCTGATGATGGCGCTGAAACTGCTGTCGCTGGGGCGCGGGGCCTCTGGGGTGCGCCGTTCGATTTGCACGCAAATCGAAGCGATGCTGGCCCATGGCGTGGTGCCGGTGATCCCCGAGCAGGGCTCGGTCGGGGCATCCGGCGATCTGGCGCCGCTGGCGCATATGGCCGCGGTGATGATCGGCGCGGGAGAGGCGTTTTTTGACGGCACAAGGATGAGCGGGTCAGCCGCACTCGACAAGGCTGGACTGGACCCTGTGGTGCTTGGCCCGAAAGAGGGGTTGGCGCTGATCAACGGCACCCAGTTTTCGACTGCATGCGCGCTGGTCGGGTTGTTCCAGGCCTGGCGTGCAGTGCGCGCGGCCATCGTCACCTCGGCGATGTCAACGGACGCGATCATGGGATCGACTGCGCCACTGAACCCCGCGATCCACGCTTTGCGCGGCCATCAGGGCCAGATCGACGTTGCCAGCGCAATGTCCGACCTGCTGGCTGGCAGTGTCATTAGCGAAAGCCATCGGCAGGGCGATACGCGGGTGCAGGACCCCTATTGCATCCGCTGTCAGCCGCAGGTGACCGGGGCCGCCATCGACATTCTGCGCTTCGCTGGGCGCACGCTTCGGACCGAGGCGAATGCCGTCACCGACAACCCGCTGGTCATAACCGAAACCGGCGACATCTTGTCGGGCGGAAACTTCCACGCCGAACCCGTCGCTTTTGCAGCCGACCAGATTGCACTGGCGGTGGCCGAGGTTGGCGCCATCGCCCAGCGCCGTGTCGCGCTGATGGTGGACCCGACGCTGTCGTTCGATCTTCCACCCTTCCTGACGCCGGAGCCGGGGCTGAATTCGGGCCTGATGATTGCCGAGGTGACGACCGCCGCGCTGATGAGTGAAAACAAGCATCTCGCGAACCCCTGTTCGACCGACAGCACACCGACTTCGGCCAATCAGGAAGACCACGTCAGCATGGCCGCCCACGGGGCGCTGCGGTTGGGGCGGATGACAAAAAACCTGTCGGTCATCCTTGGGGTCGAAGCGATGTGCGCCGCGCAAGGGATCGAACAGCGCGCGCCGCTGGTTACCTCGGCGCCATTGCAGGCGGCGCTTGCTTGCCTGCGGGCGCGCATTCCGTCGCTGGCGCAAGACCGTTACCTTGCGCCCGATCTTGAGGTCGCCGCCGGAATGGTTCTGGATGACAGCCTGGCCACCGCCGCCGGGGTGGGGATGCGGTTATGAGCCGATTGTGTTGAAAAACTCCGAAATCAGAGCGTCGCGGATTTCTTGCGAAAACCTATGAAGCGAAATAGTCGGAAAGCTTTGACCACGAGACAGCGCATGGCTGCGCGTGAGCGCATGTAGGCGATTTGGGCCGACCCCCGCGCCAAAAATTTAGGATCGGGCTGCATGGAAAGAAAAATCATCGTTCAGGCCCTAAAACGGAGTTTTTCAACACAATCAGCCTGATTGAAGTCACCGAAGGCACCGGCCCGCTGGTGCTGGGGTTGCCGCATACGGGAACCCTGATCCCCGACAACTGCATGGAACCTCTGAACGACACCGGGCGGGCGATGGCGGACACGGATTGGCATATCGACAGGCTTTATGGGGGGCTGGTTGGGGGTGTTTCGACGGTGCGCACCAACGTGCATCGTTATGTGATCGACGCCAATCGGGATCCGTCGGGCGCAAGCCTCTATCCCGGTCAGAATACCACCGGCTTGTGTCCGCTGACCGATTTCGATGGGCTGCCGATCTATCGCACAGGCCAGGAACCGGACGTTGCCGAGTTTGACCGACGGCGCGCCACTTATCACGCGCCCTATCACGCGGCGCTGGCTGGGGCGTTGGAGCGCGCCCGCGCCACGCATGGATTCGCCATTCTTTACGACTGCCACTCCATCCGCTCAAACATTCCGTTTCTGTTTGACGGGACGCTGCCGGATTTCAACATCGGCACCAACATGGGCGCGACATGCGATCCGGGTATCGCTGCGCAGGTGGCTGCGATTTGCGAGGGGGCCGAAGGGTATACGACGGTGCAGAATGGCCGCTTCAAAGGCGGCTGGACGACGCGGCATTACGGGCGGCCCGAAACCGGGGTTCACGCCATCCAAATGGAGCTTGCCCAGTCCACCTACATGACCGAAGCCCCGCCTTGGACCTATCTGGAAGCGCGCGCCGATCAGACCCGCGTGCACCTGAAGACCGTCCTCGAAACCCTGTCAGACTGGAGGCCGCAATGAGCGATCCGCGCAAGAACACCCGCGATGTCTATCCCCCCACCGGTCCGAAGCTGAACGCCAAAAGCTGGCTGACCGAGGCGCCCTTGCGGATGCTGATGAACAACCTGCACCCGGACGTGGCCGAGAACCCGCATGAACTGGTCGTCTATGGTGGCATCGGGCGCGCCGCGCGCACGTGGGAGGACTTCGACAGCATCGTGGCCAGCCTCAAAAACCTTGAAGCGGATGAGACGCTGGTGGTGCAATCGGGCAAGCCGATTGCCATCGTCAAGACCTATACCGATGCGCCGCGCGTGCTGATTGCCAATTCGAACCTCGTGCCGCATTGGGCGACATGGGATCATTTCAACGACCTCGATAAGATGGGGTTGGCGATGTACGGCCAGATGACGGCGGGGTCGTGGATCTACATCGGCACGCAAGGCATCGTGCAAGGCACGTATGAGACCTTTGCCGAGGCTGGCCGCCAGCACTATGGCGGTGATCTGACTGGCAAGTGGATCCTGACCGGCGGGCTGGGCGGCATGGGCGGGGCGCAACCACTGGCCGCCGTGATGGCCGGGGCTTGCTGTCTGGCGGTGGAGTGCAATCCCGACAGCATCGATTTCCGGCTGCGCACGCGCTATGTCGACGAAAAAGCCGAAACACTCGACGACGCGCTGGCGATGATCGAACGCTGGACAGCGGCGGGCGAGGCGAAGTCGGTGGGCCTGTTGGGCAATGCCGCCGACGTCTTCCCGGAGTTGTTCAGGCGCGGCATCCGCCCCGATATCGTCACCGACCAGACCAGCGCACATGATCCGATCAACGGCTATCTGCCGCAGGGCTGGACCATGGCAGAATGGCGCGACAAGCGCGAAAGCGATCCCAAGGCGGTGGAAAAAGCCGCGCGGGCCAGCATGAAAATTCACGTCGCTGCGATGGTGGATTTCTGGAACGCGGGCGTGCCGACGCTGGATTATGGCAACAACATCCGTCAGGTGGCGCTGGATGAGGGGCTGGACAACGCCTTTGCTTTCCCCGGATTCGTGCCCGCCTATATCCGCCCTCTGTTCTGTCGGGGGATCGGCCCGTTCCGCTGGTGCGCGCTGTCGGGCGACCCGGAGGATATCTTCAAGACCGACCAGAAGATGAAAGAGCTGTTCCCCGAAAACGCCCATCTGCACAACTGGCTGGACATGGCGCGCGAACGGATCGCGTTTCAGGGGTTACCGGCGCGGATCTGCTGGATCGGGCTGGGGGATCGTCACAAGGCCGGTCTGGCGTTCAACGAAATGGTCGCCAGCGGAGAGCTGAGTGCGCCGGTGGTGATCGGGCGGGACCATCTGGATAGCGGCTCGGTCGCGTCGCCCAATCGCGAAACCGAGGCGATGAAAGACGGTTCCGACGCCGTGTCGGACTGGCCGTTGCTGAACGCGCTGGTGAACACCGCGTCGGGGGCAACCTGGGTCAGCATTCACCACGGCGGCGGTGTCGGCATGGGGTTTTCGCAGCACGCCGGGGTGGTGATCTGCGCCGATGGCACGCCCGAGGCCGCCAGGCGGCTGGAACGGGTGCTGTGGAACGATCCGGCCAGCGGTGTGTGGCGGCACGCCGATGCAGGCTATGAAGATGCGGTGAATTGCGCGCGTGAACACGGGCTGCGCCTGCCGCGTATTCTGGGGACATGACGCGGCGCTACGATCGCCGGAGCACCGGCGCACAACATCAACCGGTCACGTCCTGCACCACCAGCGCCAGTAACTCGCCACGTTGAACATTGCCGCGACAGCTGTGTGCCAGAACCAACCCGTCCGCCGGAAACCGGATCGTGCGGGACGCACGCTCGGGCTCCATCACGAAGTGGAACTGCCCGGCGATATCACCCGCCCGGACATCCTGGCCGGCGCGGATGGCGCGGTCAAACACTCCCGTCCCCGGCGCATAGATCGACTGCATAACCGAGGTAACCTCGACCCGGCGCGCCTCAACCGGTGCGGGCGCATCACCGAGGATTCCGAGGTGCCCGAGGCAGCGCAACAGCCCGGCCTCTGCCGCGTCTGTAATGTCGGGATCGACGCCGCCGCCACCGCCCAGTTCAGCCGCGATCATCGGCACCCCGGCGCGTTCGGCAGCTGAATTGACGGATCGGTTGTCGTTATGCGCCCCCAACTCCCAGATCATCGGCAGGCCGAAGGCATGCGCCAGGGCGAGGTTTGCCTTGCGCAGATCGGGATCGGCAGACTGCGTAGCCAGGGCGCAGGGCATGAAGAAGGACGCCTTGCCGCCGGAATGAAGATCAATCGCGCCGTCGCAGCGTGGCAGCAGAACCTGTTCGACGAAATCGGCGATCATCGCCGTTGGTCCGCCACTCGCGTCGCCCGGAAACGCCCGGTTCAGGTTCGCGCCATCCAGCGGCGACACCCGGGCCGAGGCGGCGAATGCGGGCGCATTCAACGCAGGCAGCAGGATCACCTGCCCGGTCAGCCGGTCGGGGTCCAGCTGACCCGCCAGTCGCATGATCGCGGCTGGCCCCTCAAACTCATCCCCGTGGGTTCCCGCGCAAATCAAAACCGTCGGCCCGGCCCCTCCGTTTATCGAGATCACCGGGATCGGGTGGTATCCAAGCGGATTGGAATTGTCCGACCAGCGCAGCATCAGGTCGCCGACCTGTTTTCCGGGCGCGTCCAGGTCGAGGGTCAGGGTCAGGCGGCTGGGTGTTTTCTGCGTGCTCATGCGATGTGTCCGATCGGGAACATAGGCATAGACTAGCAGAACCCGTTGTGATTTGAACGCCCGCATCAGCGGGCGGTCGGATCATGCTGGCCCGGTCACCGCGCCACGGGGCCGCCACAGCCCGCCGATTTCGGCCCGCGCGACGCGGGTGGCGACATACATGGCGACGGCCCAACCGCTCAGCACCGCGCAGGCGACCCCGAACCAGACGCCGATCTCGGTGAAATTCCAGACGCCGACAAACAGCCAGACGAAGAAGGCGATGCCGAAGGCCTGCCGGTAAAGGCTGATCCAGACGGTCCAGATCGGGCGCTTGAGGGCCTGCAGAAACGAGTTGATGGCAAACAGCATCATATAGGCGGGAAGGATCAGGCTATCGACGCGCAGATAGGCAAGGCCGACGCGGATCACTTCGGGGTCATCGGTGAACAGGCCCAGCATCGCGCGGCCGAATATCCACAGAAGCGGGCAGGCAATCGCCGTCATGATCAGACCGATTTTCCAACAGAAGAACACAGCCTCGCGCACGCGGTCATGGTTGTGGGCACCGAAGTTTTGTGCGGCGATGGGCAGCAAGGCGCCGGTCATGCCAAGCACCGGCAGCAGCAGCATCTGTTCCAGCCGGATGGCGATTCCAAAGCCTGCGACCGCGTGTTCACCAAATCCCTTCAGGGCGAATTGCATCACAAAGCCCGACAGGAACATCACCAGCATCGAAACCGCTGTGGGCAGCGCCTGCAAGGCAATCTCGCGAAACATTGCGGGGCGAGGGGCAAAATGCGCCCGGCGCAGCGTGGCCATGTTGCGCCGCCGCAGAACCTGGATGATCAGATAGACCATCACGCCGGTCTGGCTGACCACTGTGGATACGGCCAATCCGTCAAACCCCATCCCCGGAACGACGCCCGGCACCCCATAGATGAACAGCGGATTCAACACGATATTAGCAAAAAACGCCACCATCAGGGCGCGCTGGAACGATTTGGCGTCACCGTGGGCCTGAAGAATGCCGTTGCAGGTGAAGGCCAGCAGAAACCCCGGCAACGCCAGCGAAAGCAGCAGGTAATACCGAATACCGGCATCGCGGTAGACACTGGGTTCACTGACCAGCTTCAGAACCGCTGGCCCGTACCACAGCCCCGCCAACGCCAGCAGCAGTGCGGCAATCAAACCGAAGCTCATGCCTTGGGCGGCCAGACGCCGGGCGCGGGGCCGATGGCCGGCACCCAGCGCGTTCCCGACCAATGCGCCCATGGCCGCCCCCACGCCGACACCCACCTACATGGCGATGTAAAAGGCCTGGAACCCCAGCGCCAGGCCCGCCTGCGCGCTGGTCGACAGCAGGCCCGCATAGAACATGTCGACGATATTGTAGAGCGTATTGAACAACATACCCAAAGCGCCGGGAATCGCCAGAGTGCGAAAATGCGACGAAATCGCACCCTTCGTCAGATCAAGCTCGATTGGGGCGGCCATCGGTCTAAGGCCTTTCTGCCTGAACCGACAGAAAAACGAATTCGTCGGTCAATATGTCAACAAAGCCGTGGTTCAGTTCGGCGTCCACGCTGATTGTATCGCCCGCACCCAGCGTCATGCGGGTCTTGCCATAGCGATAGATCGCTTCCCCTTCGAGAACCTGTATGAAAACGACACCGTGGCCGACATAGGTCGGTGGTTTGCCCCCGTCACGGGTCAGTGTCACGCGGCGCGCCAGAAAGTGCAGATCCTTGCGCACATGGGTGGCCAGATTGACGTAGTCGTGGCTGTGGCCATCGGCGATCCGGGTCGATTTCAGACCTTCACCATGGCGAACAAGCGAATAGTCGGTGTGGTCTGTCTGCGCTTCGCGGAACAGCGACACGATTGGAACCTCCAGTGCGGTTGCCAGCGCCGACAACGTCCCGATCGAGGGTGAGACCAGCCCGTTTTCAATCCGGCTGACCATCGCGGCCGAAATGCCCGATTGTTCCGCCAGCCAGCGTGCCGATTGTCCGCGATGCTGGCGCAGTTCTTTCAGCGACGCGCCAATTGCGCGATCTATCTTACGCTCAGGCGGCTCGGCACTGATCCCGATCTCAGTCATTCTTGTAATAGCCGACGACGTCACCCGCAGTGGTCACCCCCAGCCCGTTCAACAGGCGGTTGGCATAGTTGAAATAGCCGACGATCTGGTTGATCTCTAATATCTCACCATCATCCCAGCCCGACTGGCGCAGGCTGGCGACATCAGCCTCGATCATGTTGCCCGGCTGGCGCGTCAACTTGTCGGCATAACGCAGCGCGGCCAGTTGCGCCCCCTCAAAAGCCTGTTCAGGCGCATGCGCCTGCAGCGCCGCTTCGATGACATCGGCGCGGTCATCGTCAGCGATCAGATGGCGCGCGTTGGACCAGTGATTGGCATAGGAATACGGGCAATCGTTCAACGTCGAAACGTAGGAGCTGATGACCTCTTGAAACCAGGTGGGAATCGAATTGGCGGTATCGTGCAGGCAGGCGCGATACAGCACGACATGCCCGTTCATCGTGCTGGGCCGCAATGAATGCACGCGCATCACATTGTCGACCGTTCCATGCGGAGTACGCGCATGGTCAAGCGCGCTTGTCAGCAGATCGTCAGCATCTTCGTCTGAAATCATGCGAATCCAGGCGGACATCGCGGCCTCCGTTCTTGTTTGCTGTGTGACGGGCCGTGCCGAGGCAGGCTGCCATTCAGTTTTTTATTGACGAATATTGCGTATTACGCAACCATATTGAATGTTGTGCAACAATCTTTCGGGAATCGGAATCTTGTCAGCTTGTCACGTCCCAATTTGTTGCCATTCTTTGGCTTGGCCTTCCGGACCCCGACCACATACGCTGCGCGGGTTGAAAACAATCAAAAGCGACAAGGCATGAACGCCACTTCCCCCATCATCGAGGCGACGAACCTCGACAAATTCTACGGCGATTTTCATGCGCTGAAGGACGTCGACCTGACTGTGTATCAGGGTCAGAAGATGGTGATCTGCGGGCCGTCCGGGTCGGGGAAATCCACCCTGATCCGGTGCTTCAACGGGTTGGAGTGGCATAATTCCGGCAAGCTGGTGATTGACGGGATCGAGGTTCACGAACACGCCAAGGAAATCCGCGCGCTGCGCCAGGAAGTCGGCATGGTGTTCCAGCAGTTCAACCTGTTTCCCCACCTTACGGTTCTGGAAAACCTGACCATCGGCCCGATGAAGGTCCGCAAGATCAGCCAGAAGCAGGCGCAAGAGACGGCGCGCCAGTATCTTGAACGGGTTCACATTCCCGAACAGGCGGAAAAATATCCCGCGCAACTGTCGGGCGGGCAGCAACAGCGCGTCGCCATCGCACGATCTTTATGTATGGAAACCCGGATCATGCTGTTTGACGAACCCACCTCGGCGCTGGACCCCGAGATGATCAACGAAGTGCTGGATGTCATGGTCGAATTGGCCGACACTGGCATGACTATGGTCGTCGTTACCCACGAAATGGGCTTTGCCCGCAAGGTTGCCGACACGATGGTCTTCATGGAGGGAGGCCGCATCGTCGAAGTTTCGCCCCCCGAACAGTTCTTCACCAACCCGTCCAGCGAGCGTTGCCGCCTGTTCCTCGATCAGATCCTCGAGCACTGAAGATGAGCGTGACTGACACCACGGCCCTTCGCGGGCAGCCACTTCCCGAAGCCCCGCCTGTGCAGCGGTTTTTCAGCTCGACCGGCACCTCGGTCGCGATCTATCTGGCGGTGATCGGTCTGATCTGCTGGGGGTCCTACACCGGTGCCCAGAACATGGGCTACAACTGGCAATGGTATCGGGTTCCGCAGTATCTTTACAGTTTCACCGATGACGGGTTCCAGCTTGGCGAATTGCTGATCGGGCTGGGGGCGACATTGCAATTGTCGGTGACGGCCTTCGCGCTGGCCTGCGTGCTGGGGCTTGTGATTGCCTTGTTGCGCCTGTCAGGTCTGGTCATCGGCTCGGCGGTTGCGATTGGCTTCCTCGAATTCGTTCGCAACATCCCGCTACTGGTGCTGCTGTACCTGTTCTACTACGTTCTTGGCCCGATTTTCGGATTTGATCGTTACTGGGCCTCGATCCTGACATTGGGCGTATTCCACGCCGCGCTGATTTCCGAAATCCTGCGGGCAGGCATCAACGCCGTTGCGCAGGGCCAGTGGGAAGCCGCGAAATCCATCGGGATGAGCCCTTCACAGACCTATCGCTATATCATCCTGCCGCAATCGGTGCGCTTCATGCTGCCGCCGATGACCGGCGAGGTCGTGCATCTGATCAAATCTTCCGCAATTGTCAGCGTGATCGCAGTGGCCGAACTGACCACCTTCGGGCGCAACATCATCTCGGACACGTACATGAGTTTCGAAATCTGGTTCACTGTCGCCATGGTCTACATGGTCGTGACCCTGATCCTTTCTGTCGGCGTAAGCTATGTCGAGCGGAGATACGCCGTCGACCAATAAGCAGGAATCAACCGCTCAAACCAACAAGGAGTTCACCATGAAACTGCCAAGAAGACTTTTCGGCCTGGCCCTTGCGGCCACCGCAACCATCGGCCTTGCGCTGCCTGCAAATGCGCAAGAGCAATCTGTGATCGAAACCATCAAACAGGATGGCGTCATTCGCATCGGCCTGTCGCTGTTTGTGCCGTGGTCCATGCGCGACAAGAACGGCGATCTGATCGGTTACGAACTGGATGTGGGCCGCCAGCTGGCCGAGGACATGGGCGTCGAGGTCGAGTTTGTGCCAACCGCTTGGGATGGCATCATCCCGGCACTGGTGTCGGGCAACTTTGACGTGATCATTTCGGGCATGTCCTACACGCCGCAGCGGAACCTGACGGTCAACTTCTCGGACCCATACGCCTTCACGGGTCTGGCCATTCTGGCCAACAAGGAAATGACGGCGGGCATGTCGCTTGAAGACATGAACTCCCCCGATGTGACCTTTGCCGCACGGCGCGGCGCAACGCCTGCCGTGGTCATCGCCGAGAACTTCCCGCAGGCCGAGCAGTTGCTGTTTGATGAGGACGGCGCGTCAACCCAGGAGGTGCTGAACGGAAACGCGCACGCCACCATGGCCTCGCAGCCTACGCCGAACCGCGAAGCAGGGCGCAACCCCGAGACCCTGACCGTTATCGAAGGCGATCTGTTCGATCCGCGCGGTGAAGGTTTCGTGATGCGCAAGGGTGACCCGGATGCGCTCAATTACTTCAACAACTGGATCGCCCAGCAGTGGCGCACCGGCTGGCTGGAAGAGCGTCACAACTATTGGTTCGCCACGGAAGAGTGGGCCGATCAGGTCGCTCAGTAATCACTTGACGACAGATACCTAACTATCCGGGGGCGGTGCGCTGCCCCCGGCAAAACAACCCGAAAGTTGCCCGTGCAAAAATTCGTCAGCAGATTGAAATGGCCAGACTATCTGATCGCGGCGGTGCTGCTCGTGTTCTTCGGCTATATCTGGGTGTCGATAGAAGGCACGCTGAACTACAAATGGCGGTGGGAGCTGATCCCCAGCTACATCATCGGCTGGCACACCGGGCGCGAGGAATATTTCGCCAACCTGCTGTTGCAGGGCTTGATGGCCACCATCCGGATCAGCATCTACGCCTGTATTCTGGCACTGATCCTCGGCACGATCCTTGGGGTGGCGCGTTGCTCTGCCAACCTGACCATTCGCATGCTGGCGCGGACCTATCTGGAGTTCCTGCGCAACATCCCGCCCGTGGTGGTGGTCTTCATCTTCTTCTTCTTCCTGTCGCAACAGTTGATCGACGCGCTGGATCTGGCCCGCTGGTCCCGCAGCATTGCCCGGCAGGACGACATCTGGCTGTGGGAGTTCTTCTTCGGCGATATGCGCCGCTTCCCCTCGCTGATCTCGGGCGTCATCGTTCTGGCCCTGTTCGAAAGCGCCTTCGTGGGCGAGATTGTGCGCGCCGGTATCCAGTCTGTCCCCAAGGGCCAGCGCGAGGCTGCACGCTCCATCGGGATGAGCCGCACGCAAGAGCTGCGCTATATCGTGCTGCCGCAGGCGATGAAAAAGGTCGTCCCGCCGATGGCCAACCAGTTCATCACGCTGATCAAGGACAGCTCGATCATCTCGCTGATTTCGGTGCAAGAGCTGACGTATAAGACCGTTGAACTCGTCGCTTCGTCCCGAATGATATTCGAGGCATGGATCACCACGGCGGCGTTCTATTTCATCGTCTGTTTCGGCCTCAGCCGGTTGTTTGCGCGGCTCGAAAAACGCTCGGACCTGCGGTGAGACTTGGGGATTCCTGCTGCGGAGACGACCAGACCTAATGGCCCGCCCACAGACATACTCCATCGCCTCGCTGCTGCGTCACGGGCTGAACCACCACACCAACTGGCCGCGCGCCTGGCGTAGCCCGCCGCTGAGGGACAGCTATGATGTCATCATCATCGGCGCGGGCGGGCATGGGCTGGCGACGGCCTATCATCTGGCGCGCGATCACGGGATCACCAATGTCGCGGTGCTGGAACGCGGCTGGCTGGGGGGCGGCAATATCGCGCGCAACACGGTCACGATCCGATCCAACTATATGCGCGATGCCTCGATCCCGTTCTACGTCAAATCGGTTGCGATGTACGAAGGGCTGACCAAGGCGCTGAACTTCAACATGATGCACTCCAAACGCACCATGGTGGATGTGGTGCAGACCTATCCGAAATTGAGAGAGCTTCGGCGCCGTCAGCTGACAATGGACATTTATGGCGCGACCTATGAGCAGATTTCGGAGGCCGAGGTTCGCCGACGCATCCCGGCGCTGACAGGCGGTGGGCCGGATGCCCGCCTGCCGATCATCGGGGGCATGGTGCATACGGACGCAGGCGTGAACCGCCATGATGCGGTGGCCTGGGGCTACGCGCGGGCAATTGATGCGATGGGGGTCGAGATCCACCAGCAGACGCCGGTGGAAAGCCTGGTGCGGGCGTCGGATGGCGCGATTACGGGCGTGCAGACCATTAAGGGGTTGGTGTGCGCGCCAAAGGTCGTCGTGGCAGTATCGGGGCACACCACAACGCTGACCGAAACGGCGGGGCTGAAGCTGCCGCTGCGCACCATGAACCTGACGGCCTTCGTCTCAGAGCCCGTCAAACCGCTGGTCGATGTGATCGTGAATTGCCCCGACGCGGGCTTCTATTTCAGCCAGTCCGACAAGGGCGAAATGGTGATTGGCGGCGCGCCAGACATGGGCCAGTCCTTCCGGCGCGACATCAAGCAGAACGTGTTCGAGGATACGGTCACCGCGATGCTGTCGCTGTTCCCCTCATTCAAGAAGCTCAAGCTGATGCGGCAATGGGGCGGGCATCTGGACATTGCGCATGATGCCTCGCCCATCATGGACGAAACGGATGTGCCGGGGCTGTTCATCACGGCGGGCTGGTGGGGCGGCTATAAGGCGATCCCGGCGGGCGGGCTGACGCTGGCGCATCTGGTTGCGACCGGGCAGCCGCATGATCTGATGTCGAAATTCACCATGAAACGGTTCCGTCACCTCGACTATGTGATGGAAGCCGGCACCACGACGGCCCGGTAGGAGGCAGAGCGCATGATGAACATCCCCTGCCCGTTTTGTGGTCCGCGCAACGAGGGCGAGTTTGCCTTTGGCGGCCCGGTCAAGCCGGATCGCCCGGATCCAAATGCCGTGAGTGAGGAAGACTGGGTCACCTATCTGACGCAAGTGCCGAACCCGCTTGGACCGGTGCAGGAACGCTGGTGGCATGTGAAGGGCTGCGGCACGTGGCTGACGAGCTGGCGCGATACGCGTACCCATGACATCGTGGATGGGCCGTCCGATGCCGGGTGATCGCATGACCTCTGGCGGGCGGATTGATCGCAGTCAGCCAGTCAATTTCACCTTCAACGGGCGCGGTTATCAGGGGTACGCGGGGGACACGCTCGCCTCGGCCCTGCTGGCCAACAGCGTGCGGCTGACCGCGCGCAGTTTCAAGTATCACCGTCCGCGTGGGATCATCGGTTCGGGCGTGGAAGAACCTGCGACTCTGGTGGAACTGATGGGTGAGAACGCCAGCGGCAACCGGCCCTCAACAACCGTTGCGCTGGCCGAGGGGTTAGAGGCGCGGTCGGTGAACTGCTGGCCCTCGCCCGCATTCGATTTTGGGGCGATCAACCAGGTGATCGGGCGGTTCATCCCGGCGGGGTTTTACTACAAAACCTTCAAGTGGCCCGGCTGGCATCTTTACGAACCCTCGATCCGCAAGGCGGCGGGTCTTGCTGCGGCGCCATCCAAGCCGCCCACGACTGGTCATTTCGAAAACCGCTTCGCCCATTGTGATGTGCTGATTGCCGGGGCCGGTCCTGCGGGGCTGATGGCAGCGCTGGTGGCCGGGCGCGCCGGGCTGCGGGTGATGATCGCGGATGAGGGGGCCGAGGCGGGCGGCAGTCTGGTGAACCGCACCCAGACCATCGCGGGCAAACCGGCGCTGGACTGGGTGGTCAGGGTGACGGCAGAACTGGCCACGATGGACAACGTGACCCATCTGCAAAACGCGACGGTCTGGGCATACCGCGAACACAACTACCTGATGGTCAATGAACGCGAGCCAGAAAACCCCAGCATTCTGGAACGTAACTGGCGCGTCCGCGCAGGCCAGGTGATCTGCGCAACCGGCGCGATCGAACGCGCGCTGGTTTTCGGCAACAACGACCGCCCCGGCGTCATGCTGGCCTCGGCCGTGCAGGCCTATGTCAACCGCTATGGCGTTCGTCCCGGGCGGCACGCGGTGGTGTTCACCAACAACAATTCTGCCTATTCCGTGGCCGCCGATCTGGCCCAAACCGGGATTGAGGTCGCCGCAATTATCGACAGCCGCAAAACCGTGCCGGACGCCGCGCGCGCGGCAGTTTCCGGGATCGAGATCCTGCCCGGCCATGTGGTCACAACCACCCACGGTCGCCGCCATATCCGCGGTGTCGAGGTTGCGCCAAACGGCGGCGGAGCCATCCGGCGCATCGCCTGTGATCTGCTAGCAATGTCAGGCGGCTGGAACCCGGCGGTGCACCTTTGGTCGCAGTCGCGTGGCACCCTGCGTTATGACAACGCCCTGACCAGCTTCGTGCCCGACCACGCGGCGCAGGCTGCGATCAGCGTAGGTGCCGCGAATGGGGAACTGACCGTCGCCCAAGCGCTGCAAAGCGGCGCTGATGCGGGCGCGGCGGCGGCGGATCAGACGGCCCTTGACGAGCCGGAGGCGACCGATCTGACCTATGCGATAGAACCGCTCTGGCGGGTCGAGAATTCCAAGGGCAAGGCGTTCCTGGACATCCAGAATGACGTGACGGTTGATGATGTCCACCTGGCCTTGCGCGAAGGTTACGACAATGTCGAGCACGTCAAACGGTACACTACCGGCGGGATGGGGATTGATCAGGGCAAGACCGGCAATATCAACATTATCGGCACTGTGGCGATGCAACAGGGCGCGCCATTAGAGGAGATTGGCACAACGACTTTCCGTTCGCCTTATACGCCCGTCTCTTTCGGCTCGGTCGTCGGCAGCCGCGAAGACAGCGTCTCCCTGCCCTATCGCCACACGCCGATCACCACTTGGAACAAGGCGAACGGCGCGTTCATGTATGAATCCGGCGCACGCTGGCGCCGGCCCGGATATTTCCCGCGCGATGGCGAAAGCTTTCAGGACACGGTCAATCGCGAATGCCGCGCTGTGCGCAACGGGGTTGGGGTCTACGATGGCTCTCCGCTCGGTACGTTCGAGTTGAAGGGCCGGGATGTGGGGCGGTTCCTCGATCACATCTACACCAACATCATGTCGACGCTGAAACCGGGGCGCGCGCGCTATGGGCTGATGCTGTCCGATGACGGGCTGATCCTGGACGATGGCGTGGCGCTGCGCCTGTCGGCGCATCACTGGATCATCTCAACCTCGACCGGGCATGCCGATGCGATCAATTCGCATATGGAGGAGTTGCTGCAGACCCGGTTTCCCGACTGGAACGTGTTTGTCACCACTGTCACCAGCCAGTGGAACAACGCCACCATCTGCGGCCCGAAGGCGCGCGAGGTGATGGCCGCTTTGGGCACGGACATCGACATCTCGCCTAAGGCGCTGCCCTTCATGGGGTTCGCAGATGGCACCGTTGCAGGCATCCCGGCCTGCGTGGTCCGCGTCAGCTTCACCGGAGAGCTGTCGTTCGAGGTCAACGTCGCCCCGCGCCATCTGGCCGCGCTTTGGGACAGGATACTGGCCGCTGGCAAACCGTTCGGGATCGAACCCATCGGATCCGAGGCGAACCACGTTCTGCGGGTCGAAAAGGGGTTCCTGTCACTGGGTCACGAGGTTGACGGAACCGTGGATCCCTTCGATCTGGGCCTCGGCTGGGTGATGTCGAAGAAGAAGCCGGATTATCTGGGCAAGCATGCCGTTGCGCTGCGCCGGGCAGGCACGGAAAATCGACGCGAACTTGTGGGGCTGGTGCCGGAACCGGATACCATGATCCCAGAGGGCGCGCCACTGACCCCGGGTGGTGCGCGCAAAGCCACCGAAGGGCTGGTGACGGCCTGTGTTTTCAGCACGGTGCTTGACCGCTGGGTCGGGCTGGCATTGTTGGAAAACGGCCACGCGCGCCACGACCAGGTGGTCCATGCGCGCCTGAAGGATCGGACGATCCCGGCCCGCGTCACGGCGCCAATCCACTATGATCCCGAAGGCGAAAGGTTGCGGACCTGACATGCCCTATGACGTGATTATTGACCGATTGCCGATCTTTGCGCTGTTTGATCTGAAGGGCCGCCGGGAGGATCTGGCCACATGGGCGCCCTCTCTGCCCGGTTTTCCGACCAAGCCAAATACGATGACACGCACCGGCGATACTGCGCTGTTCTTCCTCGGGCCTGACCGCTGGCTGCTGTGCGCGGGGATCGAAGTGGAGGACGCTTTGGTCCGCGCGCTGCGCCCGTCCGAGGCACCACCAGGCATCAGCATCGTGACGGTGTCGGATACCATGACCTTCTTTCGCATCACCGGCCCGGATGCCGGTGCGGTTCTTTCCATCGCCTGCCCGCTGGACACGCACCCCGACGCCTTCGGCCCGGATGCAGTCGCCTATTCGGAGTTTTTCGGCCTCAGATCTCTGATCCTGCGCTGTGATGGCGGGTTTGACTGCGCGGTCGAGCAGAGTTTCGGTGACATGATCGCAGACCACCTGACCCGCGCGATTGCCTGAGGCCTGTCGCGGTGAAGCCCCCTGGCGCGGATTGTTTTTGCCCGGGCAGTGATCCGGGCATCGCGACTGTGCCTGAAAATGAGCCCTCCAACAGAACAGAGCGGCACCGCCTGGCACAGCTCTGATCTTCATGGCCTGCGATCAATTGGCAGCTGTCAGGATCCAGACCTGTGAGTCGTTGTTCTGCGCGTTGCGGGTCACGACGCGGTTGTCATTCTCGTTCTGATAAGCATCAAGGAAACGACCGTTGCTAAGCTGCTGGATCGTGTACTGCTTGCCGCCCAACGGCGTGATGATCCAGACCTGCGTGGCGTTGCCCTGCGAGGTGCGGGTGACAACCTGATTGTCGTTAATGCCTTCATGGGCGTCGACAAAGCGGCCATTGCTTTGCTGGCTGACAACATAGCGGTGCGTGCCCGAGACCGGCGCGATGTTCCAGCGCTGCGTGGCATTGCCCTGAAACGCGCGGGTCACCAAGGCATCGTCATTGCTGCCCTGATGGGCGTCCAGAAACAGGCTGGTGCTTTTCTGCTGGATGGTGAAAACGCCGTTCAGCTGAGGCGGGACGGACTTCTTGATGGTCCAGATCTGCGTTGCATTGCTTTGCAAATCGCGGGTCACGACCCGATTGTCGTTGATGCCTTCATGGGCATCCAGAAACCGGCCACTGCTTTGCTGTTGAATGACATAGTTGTCCGCGCTGACCTTGTTCAGGATCCAGACCTGCGTCGGGTTGCCCTGTGAACTGCGGGTCACGACACCATTGTCCGCAACCCCCTGATGCGCATCAACAAACAGAGCCGAGGCCTTCTGCTGGATCGAATAGGTGTTGCCGCCCAGGTGCTTGAAGCTCCAGACCTGCGTGTTGTTCCCCTGTTTGTTGCGGGTGACGACGTGGTTGTCCTTTTCGTTGATATAGGCGTCCAGATACCGCCCGTTGCTTTGCTGCTGGATGGTGAAATCGCCCGACAGGACCTGTGCAGAAGCTGCTGTCGCCAACGTTGCGACCATCATCAAGGCGGTGGCGAAGTACTTGAGTTTGCGGTGAAATATCATCTTGTCGTTCCCTTTGGTTATGGCCTCCGGCAACGTGAACGCTCCGGCGACGGTCTGGTTGTGGGTGCGACTGACAGGTCGAATGGTTCAATTTTTGCGCGATTACGGGCCGGAAGGCCCAAGCCGTCGCCGTCGTATGGTCGGCGTCAGTTCGCAATCGGCCAAGAATGGGCGCGCGCTGGCAAAATCGTCCCCTGGCAGGATCAACCTTATCCCGTAATCCGCCTTTGCAGAACTTCGGCCAATACGCTGACGGCCAGGGTGCGTGCGTCCCGGACCGATGGTATCAGACCAATCGGGCCTGCGACCTTCGCCAGGTCCGACCCCGTAACGCCCAGTTCGGACAGTTTGACCATGCGTTCGATTGCAGCGCTGCGGCTGCCCTGTGCCCCGACAAAGAAGGCCTCGGACGCAACCGCGCGGCAAAGGATCGGCGGTTCCCATTCGTGATCATGAAAGAACAGCACAATGGCCGAAAACCGGTCCGGGCAAAGGTCTTCGGGGAAGACGGCCGAGGTCAGGTGACGTGTCTGGCAACCTGCGTTCTGCGCCGCAGACAGGGTCTGTGTATCGGGGGACAACAGCAGGTTCGGATACCCCGCAGCCTGGACCAGCGCCGCGATCGAGATCGCCTCGGGGCCTTTGCCAAACAGATAGAAGAACGTCTCGGGCTCGATCCGGACGGTCATGGTGTCGCCTTGCCGCCGGGTTGCGCCCTGATCGTGCAGCCCCAATCGCCCCGATGACAGGTCGACATCAAGCACGGCGATCTTGCGGGCTTCGTGGTGCGCGACAAGGTCACGCAGTGTGGCCTGGTCGGGGTTTGGGATAAGCGCAATCTCAAGCCCGCCGCCGCAGGGCAATTTGATATCCACGAATGGCGAACCGCTGCCATAGACCAGGCGGGTCGGCACGCCGCTTTTTAGGCAACGGGCGGCATGGACGGCCATGTCAGCCTCGATACAGCCCGAAGACAAGCTGCCAACCAGCGCCCCATCACCCAATATTACCATGGTCGCGCCAAGCGGTCGATAGGACGGCCCGTCAACCCCGGTGATCACCGCCAGTACGCCAGCCCCCTGGGCCTGCGCCAGGGCGCGGATCGGTTCAACCTCGGATGCAGTTGGAAAGCTGGACTGATGTAACACCGGTGCGACCGATCTCCGTATTGAGGCATTCAACAGGTGCCTGGCCTGCGTCCTGGCACAGGCCAGGCGCGAACATCACCCAGACCGCGCCTCAGCCACCGTCATAAAAGCTGCGCAGCAGATCGAGTGCCGAGGCCGCCGTCGCCGGATTGGCATCGTTCCAGAACCGGTCACTGCCCAGGTCGGCAAACCCTTCGAACCCTTCCAGATCACGGGAATCAACGTTCTTGAAGCCCATGGACCAGTCGCCAAACATGCGCGTTTCAATCTTGCCTTCCTGCACGACGATGATCGTGTGATGCCTGTCGTCGCCGGAAATCCGGTGCCAGACATCGTCGATCCTGTCGTCAGGCCCTTCGAGCACCTGAACGAAATTCCCGCGCGCGAAGTCCTGATTGTACCGATAAATCAGCAGCCCGGTAATGTCGTCCGCAGCGTTGCGCGCCCGGCTGTGCTCTAGCAATACTGACAATTCATCAGTTTGAAAGGGCTTCTCGGCCTGGCTGACGTATACGATATGCTTCATGTTTCTTTCGCCCCTCAGAAGGACCGGATTATCGCAGCACCGGTAGCAGACTGTCCACCGAGGCTTTGGCGTCACCATAGAACATGCGCGTGTTGTCCTTGTAAAACAGTGGATTTTCGATGCCTGAATATCCCGTCCCTTGCCCGCGTTTGGACACGATCACCTGTTTCGCCTTCCAGACTTCCAGCACCGGCATCCCCGCAATGGGAGAGTTCGGATCCTCTTGCGCGGCCGGGTTCACGATGTCGTTTGAACCGATGACGATCACAACGTCTGTATCCGGGAAGTCGTCATTGATCTCGTCCATTTCCAGCACAATGTCATAGGGCACTTTGGCCTCAGCAAGTAGTACGTTCATGTGCCCCGGCAAGCGGCCCGCGACAGGATGGATACCAAAACGCACGGTCTTGCCCGCAGCGCGCAGCTTGCGCGTCAGTTCAGCCACCGATTGCTGGGCCTGTGCGACGGCCATGCCATAGCCCGGTACGATGATGACGCTGTCGGCGTCGTTCAGGGATGTCGCCACACCATCGGGGTCGATGGCGATCTGCTCACCCTCGATGGCCATTGCCGGACCCGAAGTGCCGCCAAATCCCCCAAGGATCACGCTGACAAAACAGCGGTTCATTGCCTTGCACATGATGTATGACAGGATCGCGCCCGAGGATCCGACCAGCGCCCCGACCACGATCAGCAGGTCATTGCCAAGGCTGAATCCGATCGCCGCCGCCGCCCAGCCGGAATAAGAGTTCAGCATTTAGACGACCACCGGCATATCCGCGCCGCCGATCCCCATGATCAGGTGATAGCCGATGAACAGGGCGGCCAATGTCATCAGCAGCAGCGGCAGGAAGCCACCGGTATTGAAATACCAGACCAGGCAGACCACCGATGCCAGCGCCGCGCCTGCATTCAACAGATGCCCGCCGGGCAGCTTGGTCGCCGCCGAAGTGACTTTGCCGGCCAGCTTTCCGAATGCCACGACCGAACCGGTGAACGTCACCGCACCGATGAAAACGCCAAGGAATAACTCGACCCGAAGAATGCTGACCTCGACCGAGGATTTCTTGGCGATCAACGCCGCAAAGCTGCCCATGTCGCCCGGATCCTGCCCGGCCAGCAGTGCGGCACCGACATTTCCAATCTCAAAATGCGCATTGAAGCCGACAAAGACCGCCGCCAGACCGACAAGCGAATGCATCGCCGCGACCAGCTGCGGCATCTCGGTCATCTGAACGCGTTGCGCCACATAGGTGCCGATGGCCCCGCCAACAACGATCAGCACCAGTGACAGCAGCCAGAAGCCCGAACCGGGACCGATAAGCGTGGCAACAACGGCCAGCGCCATTCCGGCGATCCCGTACCAGACCGCACGTTTGGCACTTTCCTGATCAGAAAGCCCGCCAAGCGACAAGATGAAAAGGACGGCTGCGACGATATAGGCCGCTGTTGTGAATCCCAGTTCCATTGCCGGCCCCCCTCACGATTTCTGGAACATGGCAAGCATGCGCCGTGTGACAAGAAAGCCACCGAATATGTTGATCCCGGCCATCAGGACCGAAAGTGCGGCCAGAATGATCACCAGCCACGCCCCCGATGCAATCTGCATCAAAGCGCCCAAAATGATGATCGAGCTGATGGCGTTCGTCACCGCCATCAGCGGCGTGTGCAGCGAATGCGCCACGCCCCAGATCACCTGGAAGCCGACAAAGACCGCCAGTACGAAAACGATGAAATGCTGCATGAAGCTTGGTGGCGCCACCGTCCCCAGTGCCAGCATCGCCACCCCACCGGCAACGATGATCGCGACCTGTTGTCTGGTTTGGGCCTTGAAGGCGGCAACCTCGGCGGCGCGTTTTTCTTCCGGCGTCAGTTCCGGCGGCGGGGGCGCTTTGGGCTGCGCGGCGATGGCCTGCACCTTGGGCGGCGGCGGCGGAAACGTTATTTCGCCCTGATGGGTTACGGTCGCGCCGCGGATCACGTCGTCGTCCATATCGTGATTGATCTGGCCGTCCTTTTCAGGGGTCAGATCCGCCATCATGTGCCGGATATTGTTGCCGTACAGGCTGGAGGCCTGCGCCGCCATGCGGGACGGGAAGTCGGTGTAACCGACGATGGTTACACCGTTTTCGGTCACGATTTTCTCGTCCGCAACGGTCAGTTTACAGTTTCCGCCCTTTTCGGCCGCAAGGTCGACGATGACTGAACCAGGCTTCATCGCCGCGACCATGTCTGCGGTCCAAAGCTCGGGCGCTTCGCGGTTGGGGATCAGGGCGGTGGTGATAACGATGTCAATTTCGGGGGCCAGTTCGCGGAACCTGGACAGTTGCGCTTCGCGGAATTCGTCTGACTGAACGCTTGCATAGCCGCCCGTTGCGGCGCCATCCTGGGCGTTATCCTCAAAATCGAGATAGACGAATTCGGCCCCCATGCTTTCGACCTGCTCGGCCACTTCGGGGCGCACATCGAACGCATAGGTAATGGCCCCGAGCGAGGTCGCAGTGCCGATTGTGTTGAAAAACTCCGAAATCAGAGCGTCGCGGATTTCTTGCGAAAACCTATGAAGCGAAATAGTCGGAAAGCTTTGACCACGAGACAGCGCATGGCTGCGCGTGAGCGCATGTAGGCGATTTGGGCCGACCCCCGCGCCAAAAATTTAGGATCGGGCTGCATGGAAAGAAAAATCATCGTTCAGGCCCTAAAACGGAGTTTTTCAACACAATCTGCCGATAGCGGCCAGTCCCGCAACGCCCGCGCCAACGACCAAAACCTTGGCGGGCGGCACCTTGCCCGCCGCTGTCACTTGGCCGGTAAAGAAGCGGCCAAAGTTGTTGCCCGCCTCGATAACCGCCCGGTAGCCCGCGATATTCGCCATGGACGACAGTGCGTCCATCTTCTGGGCGCGGCTGATGCGGGGCACCATCTCCATTGCGATGACATTCGTGCCAGCGGCTTTCGCGGCGTCCATGCCAGCTTGGTTCGCGGCTGGGTTGAAGAAGGAAATCAACGTCTGATCCTTGCGAAGCAATGCCAGTTCGTTTGCATCCGGCTGGCGGACCTTGGTGACGATGTCGGCGTGCTTCCACAACGCGTCTGCGGTCTGCAAAACCGCGACTCCGGCAGTTTCATAGGCCGCGTCTGAAAATCCGGCGGCGGCCCCGGCACCGGCCTCGATGGCGCAATCATAGCCCAGTTTTTGCAGGAAACCCGCACTTTCCGGCGTCATGGCAACGCGGGCTTCGCCGGGCCATGTCTCCCGGGGCGTTCCGATTTTCATTGGCTAGGCCTCCTTACCGGGGACGGGCTGCATGAAGGCGAAATCGCAGCCTTCGTCAGCCTGCAACACTTCTGCCGCATAAAGCCGGTCGTATCCGCGCCGCTTTTCCGGCGGCACGACATCGGGCGTCCATGCGGCGCGGCGGCGTTCCAACTCGTCGTCATCGACAAGCAATTCGATGCGCTTTTCTGCAACCGACAGGCGGATGCGGTCGCCATTCTGCACCAGCGACAATGGCCCGCCCGTGGCGGCCTCGGGCGCGACGTGCAGAACGATGGTGCCGAAGGCTGTACCGGACATGCGCGCGTCCGAGATACGCACCATGTCTTTCAGACCCTTGGCGCTGAGTTTCTTCGGAATTGGCAGATACCCCGCCTCGGGCATGCCCGAGGCACTTTTCGGCCCGGCGTTCTGCAAGACCATGAAGTCGTCTGCCGTGATGTCGAGGTCGGGGTCATCAACCCGGTTCGCCAGGTCTTCGAGGGAGGTGAAAACCACCGCGCGCCCCTCTTTCTCAAACAAGGTCGCATCCGCAGCTGAGCGTTTCAGGATGGCGCCGCGCGGCGCAAGGTTGCCGAAAAGCGCCACCAACCCGCCTTGCGGTTCAAGCGGTTCGCTGGCGCGCGAGATGATGCGGTGATCGACATAGCCGGGGTCAACTTCCAGGCGGTCACCCAGCGTTTCACCAGTGACCGAGATCGTGTCCAGATGCAGCAAGGGCTTCAATTCGCGCAAAACCGCGCTCATCCCGCCAGCATAGAAGAAGTCTTCCATATAGTCCGAACCGACGGGCTTGAGGTTCACCAGCACAGGCGTGGTGTCGGACAATTCGTTCAGCCGTTCCAGCGACACCGGGATGTTCAGGCGCCCGGCCACGGCGGTCAGGTGGATGATGGCGTTTGTCGACCCGCCAAGTGCCAACAGCACGCGCATCGCGTTTTCGACCGATTTTTCGGTGATGATCTGGCTTGGGCGGATCGGATTGACGATCATCAGGGCGGCGGCCAGGCCCGAAGCTTCGCCGGCCCGCAGCCGGTCCGCATGAACGGCCGGGATGGCCGCAGAACCGGGCAAAGACATGCCAAGCGTTTCGGCGATACAGGCCATGGTCGACGCGGTGCCCATCACCGCACAGGTGCCGCCGTGGTCGCCAGCTTGCCTTCGATCTGGTTAATCTCGGCGTTCGAAACTTCGCCCGCGCGATATTTGCCCCAGAACCGTCGGCAATCGGTGCAGGCACCCAGGCGTTCTTCGCCATGGCGCGAGGTCATCATCGGCCCCGCCACCAGTTGCACCGCTGGTAAATCCGCCGACGCCGCGCCCATCAATTGCGCAGGCACAGTCTTGTCGCAGCCGCCCATAAGCACAACCGCGTCCATCGGTTGGGCGCGGATCATCTCCTCAGTGTCCATGGACATCAGGTTGCGGAATTTCAGGCTGGTTGGGCTGAGGAAAACCTCACCCAGTGAGATCGTCGGAAACTCCACCGGCAGGCCACCGCCCAGCAGAACGCCGCGTTTCACCGCCTCCAGCAGTTCCGGGAAATGCCGGTGACAATTGTTGAACCCCGAAAAGCTGTTGGCGATGCCGACAATCGGTTTCTTCAGCACATCCTGACTGTAGCCCATCGACGACGCGAAGGACCGCCGCAGATACAGCGAAAAGTCGAAATCGCCATAGTTGGTCAGGCCCCGTGCGAAGCCATGCGCATTTTCATCAGTCATGGGCGTCTATCCTGCCTGCTTGATCTTGACGTATTTCGGATCGAGGTAGTCATGGATGCCCTGACTTCCCCCTTCGCGCCCCATTCCGCTTTCCTTGACGCCGCCAAAGGGGGCTTCGGCAGTTGCCAGAAGCATCTCGTTCACGCCAACCATGCCAACCTCAAGATCTTCATAGGCGCGGGTTGCCATGCTGAGGTTGTTCGAGAAGACATAGCCTGCAAGACCGAAGGGCAACGCGTTGGCGCGGGCCATCACCTCGTCATAATCAGTGAAGGTGGTGATGGGGGCGATGGGGCCAAAGGGTTCCTCGTTCATGACAAGGGCGTCGTCAGGCACCCGGCCCAGCACGGTCGGTTCGACGAAATAACCCTTGTTGAACCCCGCAGGCGGCTTGCCCCCCGCCAGAAGCTCGGCCCCGCGATCCAGGGCGTCCTGTGTCATCTTCTGAATCGTCTCAAGCCCGCGCTTGTTGGCCATCGGACCAACCTGAACTCCTTCGTCAAGGCCGTGGCCGATTTTCAGCGACTTGGCAATTTCCGCAAAGCGGGCCGAAAAGGTATCATAGCTGTTTTCGTGAACGTAAAACCGTGTCGGCGAAATGCAGACCTGTCCGCAGTTGCGGAATTTCGTTGGGGCGCAAACCTCGGCCGCGGCCACCGGATCGAAATCGTCGAACACCACAACGGGCCCGTGTCCGCCCAACTCCATCGAGACTTTCTTGACGCCCTCGGCAGCCAGCGCAAGGATCTGTTTTCCTACGGGCACCGACCCTGTGACGCTGACCTTGCGCACAATCGGAGAGCGGATCAGCTGTTCTGCGATCCCACCCGAATTGCCGGTGACGAAATTGACAACACCGGGCGGAATTCCGGCATCGGCGCAGGCCTGAACGATGGCAGCGCAGCAAGCCGGGGTCTCTCCGGCGGGTTTAACGATGATCGAACAGCCCGCGGCCAGCGCGGCCGCGATTTTGCGCGATGGCAGCAGCGCCGGGAAGTTCCAGGCCGAAAATGCAGCGACCACGCCAACCGGTTGATAGATCACGGCCATGCGGCTGTCGCCGGTGCGTGCCGGGATGGTTTGCCCATAAATGCGCTTGGTTTCCTCGGAAAACCATTCGAAGTGGTCCGAGGCAGCAAGCGTTTCGCCCATCGACTCGGCCAGGGGTTTGCCGGTTTCCAGCGACATGAGTTCGGCAATCTGCGCCTGACGTTCACGCATCAGGTCCGCAACCTTGCGGATCTTGGCCGCACGATCCCATGGCCCGGTCCTGCGCCAGACGGCAAAGCCGTCCTCGGCCGCTTTCAGGGCCGCGTCGATATCGTCGGCTGTCGCCACCGCGATTGTGCCAAGAACCTCCTCGGTCGCGGGGTTGTTGACCGGCTTGGTTGCCCGGTCCGAGGCCGCGCGCCAGGCGCCGCCGATAAACAGATTCATGTCCTGGTACATTCCAGCCTCTTTAGATTTTCACCGCTTGATAGCGGCCTTCAACGTCATCAACCCAATTGCCCACGTTCCACGACCCATAGGCGCCCATCCCCGCAATCGGATCGTGACCCGCGTAGACCGGGATATGGATCAGCGACAGACCTTCATAGGCATGGGCCGTTGCCAGCGCCTTTTCCAGATCGGCCCGGCAGAACCCGCCATGCAGTGCCTTCACGCCGCTGACCGCTGCGGCCATGGCGACATAATCGACCGCCACGCTGTCGTTGGTTTTGAACTCGCGCGCATACTGGGCGTGTTGCAGCCCGGTGATCGCGGCCATGCGACGGTTGTCGAACAGCGCCACCATGCCACGCACGCCGTGTTCCACCGCATCAATCAGAATCTGCGGATTCATCATGAACGATCCGTCGCCGGTGAACGCGATGGCGTATTTCGCGTCATCCATGCGCGCGCTGGCCAGAAGGGCGGACCCCGAGAAGCCCATATAGGACGCGCCGGTTTCGGTGAACGTCTGGAACGGGGCGGCGTCTTCGACGACCTGGAACCCGTTCGCCTGCACGTCGCCCGCGTCGAAGAACTTGATCGCACCAACCTTGTTGGCGAAGGATGACACCGTGTGGAGCGCCGCCGGTTGCGTCAGGACCGGGCGCTGCCAGACATCGTCATTCAACGGTGCGGCATTGATGCGGGCCGCCTTGAAACGGGTCCAATCGTCTTTCTTCGCCGCGCAATCGCTCAGCCAGTCGGCGCGCCCCGGCGCACCGGTATCTGCCCCAAGCGCGGCCAGAAGGGCATCAATCACCGCGGTGATATCGCCGGGAAGTCCGATCGTGTTGGCATAATGCGCCAGATCGTCGAGGTCACCGTTGATGTTCAACACAGCCTCGGCCTTCGGATAGCCGATGCCCGAACAATCCGACTGGCAGACGCCGCGACTGCCGATCATGATCACCGCATCGGCGTTTTCCATCGCATGATTGCCCGAGATTGAGCCCTTGGACCCGCCGACATGCATGTTCTGCAGATCATTGTCGGCCAGCACACCTGTCGAGCCTGGTGACAGGACCACTGGCGCGCCGATGGTGTGGGCAAAGCGGCGCACCGCGTCGGAATGGTGGCGCGTTCCGCCCCCCGCCTTGATGGCGATGCGTTTGAACTTGCGCAAAAATGTGACTGCAGCGGCCAGATCGTCCGACCGCACCGGGGCAATCGCCGGAACGCGGGCCGGTGTGGGCAATGTGGTGATGTTCAGGGTCATCCGCTGCGGCTGAGTGTTGATCGGTGCAAGGATGAAGTACGGCCCGGCCTTATAGGGGTGATGCACGCAGGACGTCCCCCGGCGCAGGCATTCGCGCAACGCGCCCGGCGTATGCAGCGTATAGGACTGCCCCATAAGCGCGGTCATTTTGCCAAAGATGCCCTGCTCGGGCTTTGGCACCTGCTGCATGTTGTACCCTTCACCGCCGGTCGTTTCATCGCCGTAGATGTGATAGACCCCAACCCCATTGGACGCAGCCGCCAAAGACCCTGCCATGGCCTGCAATCCACCCGGTCCGATCGACGTAATGACGGCGGGCGTTTTGCCATAAACCCAGGCATAGGCGGTGGCGGCATGGGCCATCTCGACCTCGTTGCGGCAGTTTATGACTTCAACTGCGCCCTCGGCCTCATAGATGCGCAGCACCTCGCCCAGATCGGTCGACCCGTGGCCGAAGATCGCGAAATAGCGGCGCACGCCTTGCTTCATCAGCCCGATCACAAGCGCTTCGGACAGCGTGGTTTCAATCACGCCCGGCAAAGCGTCGTCGACGCAAGCCGTGGCCAGTTGACGGGCGCGGCCCTGCATCGCTTGTTCCGCGTCGGACGGCGAAGAGTTTTTATCAAGCATCGGAAGTCTCGATCTTATCCTGAGGTTTCTTTTTCCGCGTGAGCTCGGATTTCAATTGCAGGCCAACGACCAGCAGCGCGAGCGCGAAGAAGACCAGAACGGTCGGAGAGGTATAGAAGATATCGGTGCTGCCACTGGACAGCATCATGGCGGTGCGGAATTCGTTCTCCAGCGTCGGGCCAAGCACCATGCCAAGGATAATCGGCGTGATCGGCACGCGGATCGCGATCAGCACATAGGCCAGCACGCCAATCAAACCCATGGCATAGATGTCGAAGGCGCTGTTGCGGATTGAATAGGCACCGATGGCGCATAGGACCAGAACCGCAACGGCCAGCATTTCACGCGGGATTTTCAGCACGTGGACGAATATGCGGATGCCGACCAGTTGCAGGCCAAGAACCCAGACATAGGCCAGGACGACGGCGACATAGATGCCGTAAACCTCGGACGCGTGGTTCATGAACAGTGCCGGCCCCGGCGTTATGCCGTGGATCATCAGCCCCGCCAGAACAATCGCCGTTGCCGGATCGCCGGGGATGCCAAGCGACAGAAGCGGGATCAGCGTTCCGCCGGTAACGGCATTGTTGGCCGTTTCGGGTGCGATGACGCCCTCGATGTTGCCCTTGCCGAACCGCTCTGGCGTCTTGGAGAACCGCCGCGCATTGTGATAGGCCAGGAACGAGGCGATGGCCCCTCCGGTTCCGGGGATGGCCCCGATGCCGGTGCCAAGGATCGAGCAGCGGATCATCAGCCAGAAGTTGCGCATCAGTAGGCCGATCTTGGGCAGCTCGGCCTTGACGCGGGCGACGCGCGCATCCTGTGCAGTGCTTCCCGAACGTTCGGAGCATGCTTCGATCACGAAAGGCACTGCGAACAGGCCGATCATGGCGACCAGCAGGTTCACACCCTGCAGCATGTTGATGCTGCCGAAAGTCATGCGCGGCACGCCTTCGATCGCGTCGATACCGATGGTCATGATCATCAGCCCCAGGATGCCCGCAATCAGGCCCTTCAAAAGCGAATCTCCGCAAAGCCCGCAGATCGTCGACATTCCGAACAGGACCAGCGCGAAAATCTCGGCAGGGCCAAAGCCGATGGCCAGTTTTGAAACAAGATCGACCGAAACGATCATCACCAGAAGGCTGAATACGTTGCCAAAGACCGAAACGATGACCGCCGTGCCAAGCGCAATCGACGCCTCGCCCTGTTTTGTCATCTGGTGGCCGTCCAGCACCGTGGCCGCCGCCGAGGGTGTGCCAGGGATCCCCAGCAGGATCGCCGAGACCGATCCACCCGTCATGCCGCCAATGTAGGTTCCAAGCAGCAATCCCATTGCAGGCACCGGGTCCATGCTAAAGGTGATCGGCAGCGCCAGCGCCAGGGCAACCGTGAAGGTCAGCCCGGGGATCGACCCGAAGATCAGCCCGACCAGTGCGCCCAGCCCGATGGCGCCAATGGCCAGGGGCGTCATCGCCAGTGACAGTGCCTGAAGAAAAAGGTCCATGCCGTTACCCGATGTTCATCCAGATACCATTGGCAAGATAAATGCCCAGCACCTTCTCGAAGATCAGCCAGCATCCGACCGTCAGCCCCAGCGCCATCGCAAGCAGTTTCGTGACCGAGCGTACCCGAAGGTTCACCAGCATCACCAAAAGCACGATGGCCGGGGTGGCCAGCACAAAGCCGATCTTCTCCAAAAGAAATCCGTAAAGCCCGATCTCGACCAGCAGCAAAAGTGCCGGACCCCACTTCAGGCCGTCTGAGTCGAGCAGTTCCGCATCGACCGGCCCCTGATCCGGGCGCCCCGGTCGCAGCATCAGTTGCAAAAGCAGAATGGCAGCCAGCACCAGAAGGATGATGCCAAAGGCCAGCGGGAATGCCCGCGCGCCAATCTCACCATCGCCAAAGCCGGGCGGAATGGTGTCGATGACCAACCAGGTCCAGATCACGGCCAGCACCATCAACGTGGTGGCCAGCACGATATCCTGCACGCGGTTGGTCATCTTATCGCTCCCGCGGTCCGGTTACTTCGCCAGGCCCAGATCGGTCAGCAACGCCCCATAGAAGGCATCGTCGCTTTCGATCAGCGCTCCGAAGTCCGCGGCATTCATATAGGCAGCTGAAAAGCCGATGTTGCCGGCAGCTTCCTGAAACGTGTCGCTTGCCACGGCGGCCTCTGCCGCAGCTTGCAGCGCCGCGACCGCGTCGTCCCTGCCGGGGCAGCCAGACCGCGCCACATCGAGATGTTGATGTCGACACCCTGTTCCTGCGCGGTCGGAACGTCCGGCAGAACGCCCACACGCTCGTCCCCGGTCACGGCCAGCACGTTCAACTCACCCGCTTGGGCGTAAGAGGCGAACTGACCCGGCCACTGAATCGCAGCATCAATACGCCCTGCCAGCAGTTCAACCGGCGCCTTGCCCTTGCCGTAAGAGATAAAGGCGACTTTGTCTGTCAGACCCATGGCGTCGAACAGCGCGGCCGAGGTCAAATGCGTGAACGACCCCTTGCCCGAGATACCGACCTTAAGCTTGCCATCCATGGCATTCACCGCGGCTGCAAAATCGTCGAGGTTGGTCCAACCGGTCGAGGCATTGACCGCCAGCGCCGGAATCTCGGTCGACACCCGCGCAATCGGGGTGAAGGCGGTATAGTCGAACGGCACCCGGCCCGTATGGTGCGTGGTGCTGATCGAGTTCGAATTCCACACGATGTTATAGCCATCCGGTGCGGTGCCGACGACATGGGAATACCCGACAGCGCCACCGCCCCCCGTGCGGCTGACCGGAACCACGGGCTGGCCGAGTTCGTCGGACATCAGCTCGGACAGCAACTGCGCGATGGTGTTGGCAGTACCTCCGAACAGGACCGTCATATCGACCGGTTTCTCGGGATATTCCGCCTGCGCAGCCCCGCCGAATGCGATCACCGCTGACGATATCGCAGCAATCAGACCGCCTTTGAGTTTGAGATTGAAATTCATGTCTTCCTCCCTTTTTTGTTGACTATTCGCCTGATCCGAGTGGATCAGGCCGTTACCGCACCATTTCGTGCGGCCTCTGCGCGTAATTGTCGGTTTTCCTGCGCAATCTGGGTGCGTCCGGGCACATGTTCGCGAAGTGATTTCAGGATCTTCTCGGGCGTGGCCGGAAGCGTTTTGATCCGTACACCGATGGCGTCGTAAATTGCGTTCATGATCGCCGGTGCGGTCGGCACCAGTGATGGTTCGCCGATCCCCTTGGCCCGCAAGGGACTCTTGGGATCGGGATCTTCGACGATGATCGAATTGATCTGCGGAATATCCAGCGAGGTCGGAAGGATATATTTGGCGAACCCGTGGGTCACAGCGTGGCCTTTGTCGGTGATGTATTCTTCCATCAGCGCCTGTCCCAGGCCCTGCACGACACCGCCTTCGATCTGGCCCTCAACGCCGCGCGGATTGATTGCGCGGCCAACGTCATGCGCCGCCCAGATGCCCAGCACCTGAACTTCACCGGTCCAGGTGTCCACCTCGACCTCGGCCACCTGGGTGCCGAAAACATAGGCCTGCCAGGGGCTACCAGAGCCATCCACCGGATCCAGCCCGGTCCCGTGCGCGGTGAACGAGGCCGCCCCCACCGGAACCACGCCGCGCGCCTTGCAGGTGGCAACTGCGTCTTCCATGGTCATCCGCAAGTTGGTGTCTATCGCCCAAAGCTCACCATCAAAGGCGCGCAGGACATCGACCTCGACATCCCAGTGGTCGGCGATTTCTTCGAACAGCACCTTCAGTGCCTCGCGCGAGGCCAAGGCCACCGAATTGCCGATCATATAGGTCTGGCGCGTGGCACCTGCATGCGCCGCCTCGGGTGAGCGCGCGGTGTCGTTGTCACCAATGGTCACGTCGCCGGGCTTGATGCCAAGTTCATCAGCGGCAATCTGCGCCAGAACGGTCAGGATACCCTCTCCGATCTCGGTCACGCCGGTGACAACCTTGGCTGTGCCGCCGTCATCCAGTTCGGCCCATGCGCCGGCGCGATCGATCGTCGCTGTGCGTGCAATTCCGTACCAGCTTGCCGCCATACCACGGCCACGCTTCATCCGGGTCATCATGCCACCTTTTCGGTTTTGTCGCTGTCGGTGTCGGCGTCCTTGATCCGCGCGCCCAATGTGCAGGGCTGGCGCGTGTCCGGGCCGTTCAGGTCGCCTCGCGTCGCACCACGCACCTTCGGCGCACCCTTTTCCCAGCGCGACGCCTGTTCCGCCGCATCAAGAACCCGATCCAGCGATGCGGTTTCCAGCTTCTGTTGCGTGTGGGTCCGCGCGCCGATCTTCATCATGTTGATCCGCCGGATTTCAAACGGATCCATATCGAGCGCCTCAGCCGCCATATCCATCATGCTTTCAGTGGCGAACTGCGCCTGCATGCCGCCAAAGGTGCGGAACGCACCTGACGGTGTGTTGTTGGTGTAAACCGCGCGGGTATCGACGCTCAGGTTGTCGACCTCGTAAGGCCCGCAGGACAGGATCGCCGCCTTGCGCATCACGCCTTCGCTGGACATCCCGAAAGCGCCGCCATCGGACAGCATGTCAAAGGCAATCGCCGTGATCCGCCCATCGAACCGTAGCCCCATCTTGTAGTGAACTTTCGACGGGTGCCGCTTGGCCGAGGCGATGAGGCTTTCCTCACGCGTGAAGTTCAGCTGGATCGGACGGTGTGTCTTCATCGCGCAAAGGGCCAGCATGCCCTGATAGATCATGTCTTCCTTGCCGCCGAAGCCACCGCCAACAGGGCTCATGATAAAGCGCACCTTGTTGATCGGCTTGGCGATGATCTCGGCCAGCATATGACGGTGGTGGGTGATGTTCTGGGAGGGAGAAATCACCACAACCACGTCATCGGGATCGACATAGGCAATCCCTGCTTCCGGTTCGAGATAGGCATGTTCCACCTGTTGCGTACCGAAATCGTCTTCCAATATCAGGTCCGCCTCGGCGAAACCCTTTTCGGGGTCGCCCTTGCGGACCGGAATATGCTTGACCAGATTGTCGGGCGCATAATCGTGAATGACCGGGGCACCGGGCTTCATCGCCTCAGCAGGGTCATAAAGGCCCGGCAGTTCTTCGTACTCGACCTTGATTTTTTCAAGCGCGCGCCGGGCCGTCAGATGATCCTCGGCTGCAACGGCTGCCACAGCCTCGCCCACGTGGCGCACCTTGTCGCGGGCCATGATGGGCTGGTCGTGGACAAATACACCAAAGCCATCGTTGCCCGGCACGTCATTGGCCGTAATCACACAGGCCACGCCGTCCATTGCTTCGGCCTCGGCGGTGTCGATTGAAATGATCCTGGCATGCGCGTGCGGTGACCGCAGCACCTGCATTTGCAACATGTCGTGCATTTTCATGTCGGCAGCGTATTTCAACCGTCCTGACACTTTCGACGGCGCATCAAGCCGGCGGACGTTGGCCCCGATATAGCTGTCCCCGACGCTGTCCTCTTCCAGCGCCGCATCAGGCAGATCGCCCGCGATGACGTCGCGGGCCATTTCGACCGCTTCGAAGATCTTGGTGTAACCGGTGCAGCGACAGATGTTGCCGCCCAGACGTTCTTTTATTTCTTCAATATCAGCATTGGGGTTTTCACGCAACGCAGATGTCGCCGCCATGACCATGCCCGGAATGCAATAACCGCACTGGCTGGCGCCGGTCTTGTGAAAGGCGCGCTGTACCGGTGTCAGGTTGCCGGGCGTGGCGAGGCCTTCGATGGTCTCGATCTTTGCACCTTGCGTTTTGGCGGCCGGCATCAGGCAGGATTTTACCAGCTTACCGTCCACGAATACCGAACAGGTTCCGCATTCCCCGGCGCCACACCCTTCCTTGGTGCCGGTCAGGTTCAGATCCTCGCGCAGGAAATCCAGCAACCGGCTGTGCGGAGCGGTGTCTCGCGATATCTTTCGGCCATTTACTTCTGCGTCGATGGTCAGCTTAGGCATTTGCCTGCTCCTTCGCGTCTTCGAATTTGATGTCCACATCGGGTTGGTTGACCAGGGCGTCTTCGATCGCGGCGCGCACGAAATTCACCACGACCTCGCGGCGGTAGTCCTGGCGGCTGCGCGATCCGACGGTGTCAGCGGCGGTCTGCGCGACCTGTTCGATCAACCGGTGCGAGATGCGTTCGCCGCGCAGTGCGCGTTCAGCATCGCGCAAACGGATCGGGCTGGGCCCGACGCCGCCCAGCGCCAGGCGCACGTCCTCGAACACGCGGCCATCGCTGTCAGCCTTCACCAGGCCAGCCGCGCAGGCGACCGAGATCACCAGCGAGCGGCGCTGACCGACCTTCTGGAACGACCCGCCATAGCCGTTGGCGGTGTCTAGAATGACGGCGGTTGCTATTTCGTCTTCTGCGATCTGCGTCCGGCCCGGGCCTTCGATAAATCCGGCAACCGGCACCAGGCGGCGCAGGATGGTGTCGCCGTCAAGGCGTGCCAGTTCGATCTCGCCGTTCAGGGCGACCACGGCGGGCGTGCCGTCCGCCACCGGCGACGCATTAACCAGATTGCCCGTGACCGAGGCCTGTTCGCGGATCTGATCATCGGCAAACCAGATCGCGCAATGGGGCATGCAGGGCAGAGAACGCATCAGCGTCCGGTCCGTCAGAAAATCCTGATAGACCGTGCGCGCGCCCAGCCGAACACGCCCGTTTTCGAATGCGTATCCTGCAAATTCGTCAATCCGGGTCACATCGACCAGTTCCGGCAAATGCACGTCACCGGCGCGCCCCTCACGGGCCCAGGGCAGGATATCTGTCGCGCCCGCGATAAGCCGACTTCCCTTCGCCGCGCCCGACCAAAGCGTCAGCGCCTCGGCCAGGGTTGTCGGCATGTGATATTGATCGCAGGTCAGCATGGCTTGCCTCCTCTGGTGTGCTTATTCAGCGGCCACTTTGCTGGCTTCGGCACGCGGGTTCTTGACGACGACCTTGATCGCGTCCTCGACCCGGTCCTTGGCATAGCGCAGCGCCTCTTTCAGGTCGGCCATGTCGAAGGTGTGGGTGTGAATCAGCGTGGCATCGAACCGCTTCTGGCGCATGAATGCCTCGGCCCGGTGGGTGGCGGTCTTGCCCTCGCCGCGAATGCCGAAAAGGTAGATGTTGTTGCGCACCAGATAAGCGACATCAATTTCATCCGGCTTGCCCGGGAACGCCGCAAGGCACAGCTTGCCGCCCCGGTTCAGCATCTGCGCTGCCTGGTTCACGCCGTCTGGCGCACCGGCGCATTCGACCACATAGTCGACGCCTTTTCCGCCCGACAGTTCGCGCACCTTTTCGACGACATCTTCGTTACGCACGTTGATGACATGGTCGGCGCCCAGTTGTTTGCCGATCTCCAGCCGGTTGTCGCGGGTGCCGGTCAGGATCACCGGCTGCGCGCCCAGCGCCTTGGCCACGGCTGCACCCATCAGACCAATCGGTCCGGGACCGGTGACCACGACGCTTTCGCCGGCAACCAGACCACCGAGTTCGGTCAGCCCGTACATGGCGGTACCAGCGGTCACGACAAGTGTTGCTTCCTCGTCCGACATGTTGTCGTCCACATGCACCAGCGTGTTGATGTTGTTCACGGCATATTCGGCAAAGCCGCCATCGGTGGTGAAGCCGTTGGCGCGGTGACCCTTGTCCACATTGCCATAGTTTTTGCCGTAGTTGTGGCACGAGGTGTACATGCCTTCGCGGCAGCGCTTGCACTGTCCACAACCCGCGTGGATTTCAACGGTCACACGCTCTCCGATTTCGTACTCATCGACGCCTGGCCCCAGAGCGACAACCGTGCCCATGTACTCATGTCCCGGCGTGAAGTTCTTGTTGTGCGGATCGCCGCCTTCGATCATCGCAGGCGGGCCATGGTGAATGATTTCGAGGTCGGTTGCACAGATCGCCACAGCGTCGATGCGCACCAGAACCTCGGCCTTGCCCGGTACTGGGACGGGCTTGTCCGTCAGCGTCAGTTCGCCGGGATCGCCCAGAACCCAGGCTTTCATCGTATCCGGGACAGGATGGGTTGAATCAGTTGTGACGTTATCAGGCATAGCCATGAGAGCACTCCATTCTTCGCTGTCGTTTTGCGCTAAGTTTTCAGGTCGCGCAGTTTGTTGGAAAAACTGTTGGCCGCCCTGATGACTTCCTTGATCAGGTACTGCCGGTAATCTTCTGTGGCGCGTTCAGCCGACACCGTGGTCGAGATTGATCCGATGACGGCACCAGCCCCTTCGCGGATCGTCGCGCCGATACACACGATCCCTTCGACGAATTCCTGATCATCGACGGCGTATTTTCTGCGTCGAACCAGTCGCAGTTCTTCGACCAGGCCGGACAAGGTGGTAATTGTCTGCGGTGTATATCCCGTCAGCCCATTGGCCGAGATCACCCGCACCAGTTCCGTATCCGGGATCCATGCCAGGATCGCCTTGCCGGTTGCGGTTGCATGCAGGGCGGTCATTTTTCTGACTTCATCAGGCTCGACAACGTTGTCGGCGCTGTTTGGAACGCTCAGCTTGGTCAGCAGAGAGGTTTCGCTGAGAACAGCAAACTGAACCCCGTGACCCAGCCGGGCGCCAAGCTCTCGCAGGTCCGGCTCCAACAGAATTGCGGGATCCGATTCCTTTTCCGAGGTTTCGACAAGCTCGGCCAGTTTTGGGCCAAGGGCATAGCCGCAGCTTCGACTGACATGGGTCACATATCCACGATAGACCAGCGTCGTAATCAGGTGGTGGCAGGTCGAAACATTCAGGCCGACCCGTTCGGACACTTCCGAAACCGTAATATCGTCAGAGGCTTCGGCGATCGTCTCAAGCACATGCAATGCCCGGTCAACCGACTGAATCGTGCGTCCCCGCTGATCGTCGCCCGCAGGGGATACACCCCCCTGGTGCAGGTTCCTTCCGATCTGATCCGAGCTTTCGAACTTCATCGTCACCATCGCTTTCCCTCCCAAGGGTTGATCTCGATGGCAATAATAGCAAGATATTTTGATATTGCGGTCTTTAATTTGACATTATCAAATAATGCGAGTCAGATGTGACGAAATGCAAATCTTCGCGGCGTGATGGCGAGGAAATCCACCGGCTCACTTCCCTTGGGCCGCCTTCAGATACCGCGCAGCCGATATAGACCGTTTGCGTCGTTCAGATCATCGGCACAATTTGCGGCGATGAGGTGAGTTGAATTGGCTTCCTGAACCAGGCAGCAGCAGGTGACATTGGGCAGCGGAAAGCCCTGGAAACGGGTAGTGCGTTGCCCATCAGCATAAACATCAATGCGCCCACCGCCCCAGTAGCTGACATAAAGGGCGTCATTCTTGTCGACGAACAGGCCATCAGGATAGGCCGTTGTTTCCGCCATTTTCAGATGCGAGGTGACTTCGCCCTTGTCGATGTCAAACTGCAGAATACGCCTGCCGAATGTGTCAGAGAGGTGGAGCCGCTTGTCATCCACACTGAAGGCAGGCCCGTTGGCGACGATGATCTGATCGCAGATACAGACCCATCCATCTGCACGCTGCAAATAGAATCCGCCGGTTGGCGATGTTTCCGCAATATCACTTATGGCGATTGCGATCAGGCCATCGCGGCCGACCGCGCCGTCATTGATGCAGGTCGCCGGTGTCAGCGGCAATGCGCCCGGAACCGAGGACAGCATCCGGTTTGAGAGGTGGAAGTAATAGAGTCCACGCTCAGAACCGATCAGCAGCCTGTCATCATCCACCGCCTTCACGAACCTCAGATTTCCATCTGTTTTCAGCGCGATCTGTTCAAAATCGCCCTCTGGATACCAGAAGCGCTGCAAAACCTGCGTCGCGTGATCCACCCAGAACAGCTGTTTGGTTGCCTTATGCCAGAAAGGCGATTCCGGAAGCGTATCTGGCGGCAGCGGCAGACGTTTGATCTGTGGTTCAGTCGACATTTCAGATGCTCGGTTGACGCAGCATATGCACTATGTATACATAACTTGAAATGTATACAATATGTGACATGCCCTGATGGACACCCAAAAATTCTCTGGCCCGATGACCGCGCGCATCGTCGATATGATCTCTAACGGAGAGTTGTTGCGCGCCCAGCGTGTGCGAGAGGTCGAGATCTCCAAGAAGCTGGGCGTCAGCCGCATTCCCTTGCGCGAAGCGATGAAGCAACTGGCATCTCAGGGTGTTTTGGAGGCGCGCGAACGTGGCGGAATGAATGTGAAAGCCTTCACCGCCACGCAGATTGACGAAATACGTTCGGTGCGGGCAGCCTTGGAACCGATTGCCTTTCGACAGGCCGCACCGCACCTGCAAGATCAAGAGCATCGCATCGCGCTGAATGCCATTCTTGAAGAGATGAAATGGGCCTGCAAAACCCGTGATCAATCGGCTGTCGCCGCAGCCGACATCGCCTTTCACAGCTTTCTGATTGCGCTGTCTGGCAATGATCTGATCCGCAACATCTGGCATGGCCTCGAATTTCAGTTGCGGATCATCTTCAGATTGGAGCTCTGTGTTCCGACAAATCTTGATGAGGTTGTCCCAAAGCATAAACGGCTTCGCGACGTCCTTTTGAACAATTACCTGGACGGGCTGGAGGCGTTGGTCGCCGATCATGTCCGCCCGGAATTGAGTGTTTCTGGCTGACAACAACTTGGGAGAGGAAATAAGATGAAACATAATGGATTGAAGCTTGCCGTATGTCTGGCTGCCCTTACCGCCGCCGGTGCGGCAACGGCGGGCGAAGTTCGGCTGCTTGCGTTTGAAGGCTACGCCGACGATGCCTGGCGCGTCCCATTCGAAGCAGCAACCGGGTGCACGGTCACGGCCAGCTATGTCGGTGGCGTGGATGAAATGTTCGCCAAGATGGCGGGGTCTGACGGTGCGGATTTCGATCTGATCTCGATCGATACCAGCTGATTGTGTTGAAAAACTCCGTTTTAGGGCCTGAACGATGATTTTTCTTTCCATGCAGCCCGATCCTAAATTTTTGGCGCGGGGGTCGGCCCAAATCGCCTACATGCGCTCACGCGCAGCCATGCGCTGTCTCGTGGTCAAAGCTTTCCGACTATTTCGCTTCATAGGTTTTCGCAAGAAATCCGCGACGCTCTGATTTCGGAGTTTTTCAACACAATCAGCTTGTACCCGCGTTACGCGCAGGCCGGGCTGCTTCAGGCCTATGATGATGGCATGCTGAAAAATACCGGCAATCTGTTGCTTGCGTTCCAGAATGTGGCCGAAGTGATGGACGGATCAGCCCGGATGGGCATTCCGATCGCCTGGGGATCGCAGGGGCTGATCTATGACGCTGATGAGTTTTCCGAACCTCCGACCTCATGGGCCGCCATGTGGGATCCGGCGAATGCCCAGCGAGTGATTTCACTGGATGATTCCAACAACAACATCGTTATGGCAGCCTTGCTTCTTGGCTTCGATGACCCCTTCAACCTGAGTGATGATCAGATGACGCAGGTGCGTGACAAGCTGATCGAACTGAAGGGAAATCTTCTAAGCTATTATGCCGGCTTCGATGAAGGGGTTTCGGTTTGGGAAAGTGGCGCGGCCACCATGATGCTGTCGATGGGCGAACCGCAGATCGGTCTGTTGCTGGAACGCGGCTATAATGCGGTTTATTCCATTCCCAGCGAAGGGGCCGTTGGCTGGCTTGACACCTGGGCGATGTCGGTAGGTGCCAAGGATATGGAATGCGCACATGCCTGGGCCGATTACATGCTGCGCCCCGAAGTCGGAACCGAGCTGATTGTGTTGAAAAACTCCGTTTTAGGGCCTGAACGATGATTTTTCTTTCCATGCAGCCCGATCCTAAATTTTTGGCGCGGGGGTCGGCCCAAATCGCCTACATGCGCTCACGCGCAGCCATGCGCTGTCTCGTGGTCAAAGCTTTCCGACTATTTCGCTTCATAGGTTTTCGCAAGAAATCCGCGACGCTCTGATTTCGGAGTTTTTCAACACAATCAGCTGAATACAAGCTATGGCTATGGCCCGACAACGGTTGCTGCCGAAGGTCTGGACTATGCCGACAATCTGGTATGGCTGAAGCCGGTCGAGGATATGGACGCCCGTGTCCGGCTGTGGAATGAGGTTAAGGCTGCCAATTAAGTCGCAGTCTTGTCATCTGCCGGGGCAATGCTCCGGCAGATTTTCATTCCGGGGTTCAATGATGAAAATTAGATCACTTGATGTGCACGTCCTATTGGCGAACGATTTTGATGAGACGTTAACATCTTCCGCGCAAGACAATCTGCTGGTTGTCATCGAAGACGAAGATGGGGTTCAGGGGATCGGTGAATCAGACGTAAACCCATGGATCGGTCGCGCGTGTATTGATGCGCCAGGCACCCACACGATGGGTTTGGGGCTGCGTGACATTCTGCTTGGCGAACCCATCACGGACATTCGCGCATTCTGGGAACGCGCCTATATCGGCACGGCAATGAATGGCCGCCGCGGCGCGGTCATCCACGCTTTGGGCGCGCTTGAAATGGCGCTGTGGGATCTGCGGGGCAAGCGGGAAAACAAACCTGTCTGGCAGCTGCTGGGGCGCGAAAAGCGCCCCGATCCGGTGGTGCCCTATGCGTCGCTGCAACCAAAAGGCGCCAGCTATCACGAATACCGCGAGGCGCTTTGCGCCGATTGTGTTGAAAAACTCCGTTTTAGGGCCTGAACGATGATTTTTCTTTCCATGCAGCCCGATCCTAAATTTTTGGCGCGGGGGTCGGCCCAAATCGCCTACATGCGCTCACGCGCAGCCATGCGCTGTCTCGTGGTCAAAGCTTTCCGACTATTTCGCTTCATAGGTTTTCGCAAGAAATCCGCGACGCTCTGATTTCGGAGTTTTTCAACACAATCCGCCAATGCCGAACGGGCAAAGGCACTAGGGTTCCGCGCCATGAAGGCCGAGGTTACCATGAACGGGCCATATGCCCATGACGGCATGCACGAACCCTATGACCGCCACACGCAATTGATCGCTGACGTGCGCAACACCGTCGGCCCCGATATTACGCTGATGGTCGATGTCCAATATATGTTCCCGGACGCCGCCACAGCAGCGCCGGTCATGAAAGACTGGGAAGATTTCGATCTGTTCTTCGTTGAAACACCGGTCTGGTGTGATGACTTGCAGGAGCACGCGAAACTGGCCCAGGCTGTGAATATCCCGATTGCCACCGGCGAATGGCTGGCGACGCGGCATGAATTTTCGGATCTGTTGGACCGTGGCGGAATCTCGGTCGCGCAACCTGATGTCGGTCGCGTCGGCGGCATGACCGAGGCTTTGCTAGTCGCTGACATGGCATCCGAAAAAGGGCTGACCATTGTACCCCATTGTTGGAAAACAGGGATCTCGACAACTGCGACGGCACATTTCGCAGCCGTGACGCCCAACTGCAAATTTATCGAATTCCTGCCCCAGGAACTTTGCGTGGAAACGCTGCGCAAGGAACTGACGACGGGCGGTGCGACGATGCAGAACGGGGTGATCACCGGCCTGGATGACGCACCTGGATATGGCGTCACGCTGAACTGGGATGCCGTTCGGGCCTATGCTCAGGCGTGACGCGATGGACCTGACCCTCGATCAGATCGGCAAGCGATACGGGAAGACCTGGGTGTTGGATCAGATTGATCTGACCATTCGCCAGGGCGAATTCTTCTCGCTTCTTGGCGGCAGCGGATCGGGCAAGACCACCTTGCTGAAACTGATCGCCGGGATCGAGGCACCGGACCGCGGGCACATCCACTTCGGCGGTCGCGATATTGCGGGCGATCCGATGGAACAGCGCCCGTTCAACACCGTGTTTCAGGGCTATGCGTTATTTCCGCATATGAACGTGTTCGACAATGTCGCGTTCGGATTGCGGGTGAAGGGGATCAGCGGCGATGCGCTGAAAAAAACCGTGACCGAGATGGTTGACCGGGTCGGTCTGGCGGATCGCCTGTCCGCCTTCCCGGCCCAGCTAAGCGGCGGTCAGCAACAGCGGGTTGCCGTGGCGCGCGTATTGGTTTGCGAACCCAGCGTCATTTTGCTGGACGAACCCTTATCGGCGCTCGACGCCTCATTGCGCGGCCAGATGCAGCGCTTCCTGAAAGAGCTGCATCGCGATCTGGGTCTGACCTTCATCTTTGTCACCCACGACCAGGACGAGGCGATCTCACTCTCTGATCGGATTTGCATCCTGAATAGGGGCAGGATTGAACAGGTGGACACGCCTGACGCGTTGTATCACGCGCCAAATACCCAATTCGTGGCGGAATTCATCGGGCTTAACAATCTGATCCGTGTCACTGGTCCGGGCCAGACCGAATTGGGGGCCGTGCCCATTCAGGCGAACGTGGGCTCGGTGCTGAGCATCCGCCCCGAGGCCATCAAGATCGGCCCGTCGGACCAGGCAATGCAAGTCAATGCAACCCTGATTGACCGACAATTTCATGGCGACAACACGATCATGATATTTCGAACCGAAACAGGGCACGAGATCACACTGCGCAGTGCAGGCACCGGCGCAGCGATTGCAATCACGGAAAACGTCAACCTAAGCCTGCCCTTTGATGCCTTTGCGGTCATCCCCGACGGGGCCGGCTGATGCCCGCAAACCTTCCCGAACAGCTGTGGAGAATTTCTATCTGGGCGCTGCTGCTTTGCGCTGTGCTGTTACCGATTGCCGCATTTCTGGTTTACGGGCTGTTTTCGGTTGAGGGCGGCAAGATCGTCTATGGCATGTCATTTGCCAATTATATCGAGGTTGTGAGCGACGCGGTCTATCGCAAGGTACTGGTCAAAACCGTGTTCATCGCCGCACAGGTTTCCGGCGTCTGTTTTGTTCTGGGCTATGTCGTCGCAATGTTTATCTGGCGGCGCGGTCCGTTCCTGAAATATCTGCTGATCTTCGCCATCGCGATCCCGCTGATGATGAGCTACGTGATCAAGATATACTCCATGCGCGGGCTATTGGGGCATACCGGATTCCTCAATCAATTCCTGATCTGGACCGGCGTAATCGACGCGCCGCTGTCGGTCTTTCTGTTCAACCTGACGTCGGTTCGCATGACGCTGGCCTTTGCGCTTGCACCGTTTTGCATCCTGACCACATTCGTCGGGCTTGAACGTATCTCGACCTCGACGATTGAGGCGGCGCGTGATCTGGGCGCATGCAGCGGCCGCATATTCTGGAAGATCATTCTGCCTCTTTCGCTGCCCTCGGCGATTGTCGGCGTCATGTTCACCTTCGTGCTGAGCGTCGGCGATTTCCTGGCCCCCGAACTGGTCGGAGGCGTCAACGGGCTTACCTACGGACGCCTGATATTCTCGCAATTCGGCATCGCCTATAACTGGCCGCTTGGCGCGGCCCTGTCATTGGTGCTGATGGGGATTTCCTTTGCCGTCATTGCACTGGCAGGATGGATCGGCAATCCGCGTTGGATGCGAAGGAATGCCCCATGAAACCTGCGCGCATCACGCTGAACTGCATCGCAGTTGCAACGATATTCATCTTCTATGCGCCGATCCTGATGGTGGTGCTGACCTCGTTCTTCACGGTACGTCGGGGCAAGGTCAATTGGTCAAGTTTTTCCTTCGACTGGTACGGCAAGCTGCTGTCCAACGAAGGGATCGGATTGGCCGTTCTAAGCTCTTTGAAGGTCGGGGCGATCTCGGTCGCGGTGTCCCTGGGGCTGGGCCTGCTGATCGCGGTCTATGTGACCCGTCAACGCACCCCCCGGTGGGAGGCTGGCGCGATTTCAACCCTTGTGTTCCTGCCGTTTCTGCTGCCGCCGATTGTCACCGGCATGTCCCTGTTGATCGCCATGAAAGAGGCCGGAATCGCCCGCGGCACCAATGCGGTGATCGTGGGTCATGTGGTTTTCATCCTGGCGATCGGGTTCCGCACACTTCAGGCGCGGCTGTCTGCGCTTGACCCCGCACTGGTCTGGGCCGCGCGGGATCTTGGCGCAGGGCCCTGGCATAGCTTCCGATCCGTCGTGCTGCCGCAACTGAAACTGCCCTTGGCCACATCCGCGATCATGTCCTTTGCGATTTCGTTCGATGAAACCATGATCACGCTGTTTTTGATCGGCGACGGTTTGACCCTGCCAATCCGGTTGTACGGGATGATGCGCTATGGCTTTACACCAGAGATATCGGCGCTGGTCACGCTTGTGCTGATCTTTACCGCGTTGCTGACCGCGCTGCTTGCGCTGTTTACACGCGGTCGCACCCAGGGAATTGCCGGATAGAAAGGGCGCGCGATGCAAAACAAAACCTACCTCGTCACCGGAGCGGCACGCGGCATTGGATTGGGCATCGCCCGGCATCTGATCGCGCAGGGGGCAACGGTTGCACTGGCGGATATCGACCTTGATGAATTGCAGGCGCTGGACGGGCTGGGTGCAGATAGCAGCATCCACCAATGCGATGTCTCCGTCGCTGAAGATTGCGCCAATCTGGTCTGCGATGTGTTGGGCGAACATGGCAAGCTCGACGGGTTGGTGAATAACGCCGCCATCGTCGATGTTTCGGCCTGGGACGAGTTGGACATCGCGCGTTATGAACAGGTCATTGCCACCAACCAATCCAGCGTTATGGTCATGTGCAAGGTGGCAACGCCTGCGTTGCGCGCCAGCAAGGGGGCGATTGTGAACATCGCCTCGATCATGGGCATGGTTGGGTCTGAAGAAACGGTGCCTTACTCGATGGCCAAGGGTGCCGTGCTGAACCTGACACGCTGCCTTGCCTGCGATCTTGGGTCCTACGGCGTCCGCGTGAACGCGGTGTCGCCCGGGTTCATCGACACGCGCATGGCGGTTCTGCCCGATGGCGGGCACGAGCATGAAACCGACTATTTCAAAACCGTGTACCTCAAGCACCGCAAGATCCCCCTGGGCCGCGCCGCCATGCCAGAGGAGATCGCCGGGCCTGTTGCGTTTCTGTTGTCGGATGCCGCCGCCTATGTAACGGGTACAAATCTGCCCGTGGATGGCGGGGTGACGGCGACGTTCTAGGGTTGGTCCGCCAAAGCCATGTTTCATCAGCTTCACAGCCCCTGCGCATCGGTCGCGCTGGATCTTCGTGTTGGTCATTTACGAGGTTTCGCCGCGCAGCATGACAACCGCAGGCTGACCCCGCTTTTTACCGCGCCCTGGGCAGATCAGGCGATCAGCCATGACCCGCCGGTGGAGCGGTGTTTGTCGGGCGATTTTTTCTGCGCGCCCTTTGCTGACAGCGATATTGAACCCGCACCGCTCCATGGGTGGTCGGCCAATAGCGCCTGGTCGCTGACAGAGGATATCAGCGAAGCGGAGGCGATCTTTGCGCTGAACCGTGAGATCCTGGGCGCCAGGCTTTTCAAACACCTGCGCTGTGCGCCCGATGCGCCGGTTCTGTATCAGCGTCATTGGTTCGTTGGCGGATCTGGCGCGATTCCGGTGGCGCATCACGTGGTGACCCATATGCGGGACGGCGGGCAAATCAGTCATTCCCCGAAACGGCTGGCGCTGACGCCCGACGCGGTGGTTGGCACGGACATGAATGCCTTGCAATATCCGGCACAGTCAGATGATCTGACCCGCTTTCCGGCTCTGACGGGCATCGCGGATCTGACACGTTTTCCGCTTTCACACTGCCACGATGATTTTGTTGCATTGATCGACGCCCAGACCCAGCAGATTGGCTGGACCGCTGTGTTGCGCAATGCCGAAGACGACATCCTGATCGTGCTGCGCGATGCGGCGGTATTGCCGACAACGATGCAATGGTTTGCCCATGGCTCGCTTCGTGATCCGCCGTGGGAAGGGCAGCAGGGGGTTTTGGGGATCGAGGACGGATGCAGCGGATTGCATAGCGGTCACCGGCGCAGCCTTGAACCCAGCCAGCTGACAGAGCTTGGGGTTCCCACGGCCCTCAACCTCGGGGCGGATCACGTCGTTGAAATCCGCCACGCAATAGTCGCGGTTGCACGACCGGACCAGTGGAATGCCATTGATCGAATTACGGTTCGGAACGGGGCGCTTAAAGTGACAGAGGCCGGTGGTAAACAGCTATGCCTGCCGTTTGACGACCAGTTCTTTGCGGATCAAAACACCTCGGGTTCCGCCTGAGGGGCCCTGCGACAGAATCCGCCTTCGACCCATCAGCCCACCAAACGCCTTGCATACCAGTTCAATCTTGAAGCATACCAGATGCAACGGGGGCGAACATGGCCAAGGCAGATCCGGCAATTGATTTCCTGATCGAGTATCTTGATCGCAAGGACAGCACATCGCCCTTGTATCAAAAACTGTCCGGTGCCCTGGCCGAGGCTGTGAACGTCGGCGTTCTGGGCACCAATGGTGTCCTGCCGAGTGAGCGGACGCTTGCAAGCCGTCTGAACGTCAGCCGGGTCACCGTTCGGCGCGCTCTGGATGACCTGGCCGCAAGCGGTCTGCTGAAACGACGGCAGGGCGCGCGCAGTTCCGTGACGCCTCGGGTCGAAAAGACGCTGTCTGCTAATTTTGTTGAAAAACTCCTGCTTGATCGAGGGCTATGGCGCTGATTCAATCCTCTCAACAAGCGGGAGGATCAGCCATGATGGGACCGAGGCAGGAAGCACAGGCGGCGCTGTTCTATGAGTTCTCGCTGGAAGACCATGTCCCGCAAGATCACCTGCTGCGATCGATTGATCGTTTCGTCGATCTGAGCAGCATCCGCGCCCATCTTGCCGATTTCTACAGCCACACCGGTCGTCCTTCGATCGATCCTGAACTGCTGATCCGGATGCTGATCGTCGGTTACTGCTTCGGCATCCGGTCCGAGCGGCGGCTCTGTGAAGAGGTACACTTGAACCTCGCGTACAGGTGGTTTTGTCGGCTCGACCTGGCCGATCGGGTGCCGGATCACTCGACCTTTTCAAAGAACCGGCATGGTCGGTTCCGCGAGAGTGAGCTGCTGCGCCATCTCTTCGAGACCACGGTCGCGCGATGCATCGCCGAAGGTCTCGTCAGCGGTCAGCGCCTGGCCGTCGATGCCAGCTTGATCGAGGCGGATGCCAACAAGCAGTACTCTGCGCCAAAGGAAGAATGGGACATTGCGCGGATCGATGCAGACGCTGCACCCCGCGCGGTCCGCGAGTATCTCGACACTCTGGATGAGGCCGCATTCGGAGCAGCGACACCGGTCGAGCCAAAGTTCACGTCCTATTCCGACCCAGCCAGCCAGTGGACGGCGGCGCGTAAGGGTCCCGCATTTTTTGCCTACTCCGACAACTATCTCATCGATACCGATCATGGTGTCATCGTCGACGTGGAAGCGACACGGTCGATCCGTCAAGCCGAGGTGGGGTCAACCAAGACGATGCTGAAGCGGGCCAAAGAGCGCTTCGATCTTCATCCCGAACGGCTGATCGCCGACACCGCCTACGGATCGGGACCCATGCTCGGATGGCTGGTGGGTGAAAAGATCGCACCGCACATCCCGGTCTTCGACAAAGCCGGGCGCACCGATGGCACCTGGTCCCGAGCTGACTTCGAATGGGATGCCGAGAACAATCAATACATCTGCCCGGAAGGCGAGGCTCTGAAGCAGTTCCGCCGAAACTACTCCGACCCCAATCGCGGCCCAACCGGCAAGGGCGTGGCCAAGTACCAAGCGCTGAAGCACACCTGCCAATCCTGTCCTTCCAAGCCGAAGTGCTGCCCGAATGCCGACGCCCGTAAGATCACCCGTGAGGAACATGAGGACGCTCGCGACATCGCCCGCGCAATCGCCAAAACGCCGCAATACAAGATCTCGGTGAAGCTCCGGAAGAAGGTCGAAATGCTCTTTGCCCACCTCAAGCGCATTCTCGGCCTGGGACGGCTCCGATTACGTGGACCATGCGGCGCAAATGACGAATTCCTGCTCGCCGCCACTGCCCAAAACCTTCGCAAACTGGCAAAGATCTTTCCTGCACCGCAGCAAACGCGCAAAGCCTGATCAGAAAGGCGCTCGCGCTATGTTCAAATCGCTACTTTCTGCGCCCGCAACACGTTGTTTTTCCACAGAATCGGCGATTACCGGCTTTTCGGAAGAACTGCGCGCCAGGGGGACCAAACCGGGGCAAAGGTGGCTGCTGCGTCAGGTGGCGCTGCCGACGCCCAGCGAGTCGTTGGCATTGGGTGTTCCCACGACAGATCAGATTGTCCGACTGGTGCGGATCAGGTTTGCTGACGACCTGCCCATCGCGATTGAGCGTGCGACAGTCCCCCAGGCATTTCTTCACAGCCATGAGTTGGTCAAGGACTCGCTTTACGAAGCATTGAGAAATGCCAGTTTCGCGCCCGCGCGTGGGGTCCAGCGGATTCGGGCCGGCGTGATGACCCGCGCCGAGGCTGATGCTTTGGACAGTGACGTCGGCCAGCCATTGCTGATCATCGAACGACGCTGCTTTCTGGCGGATGGGCGAACGGTGGAATTTACCGAAACGCGCTATCATGGTGAACGATATGACTTCGTTTCAGACCTCAGCACCGGGCAGTTGATCTAGGGCCAGGCGCTTGCCCTCCGACAAACTGCCATGGTGGGTCCTGCCCAAGCATCTTGGTCCATACCAGTTGGCTGAACATTGACTACTGGTATGTAAGTGGTGTTGTCTGACTGGCATGGGGGACGCCGTGTGCATCAGCTATTGAAACAACTCAGCGAAGGGCTTGTCGTTTCATGCCAGCCGGTTCCATCCGGCCCGCTGGATCAGCCGGACATCGTGGCGCGTTTTGCACTTGCCGCTTTGGCGGGTGGGGCGTGCGGGCTTCGCATCGAAGGGGCTGACAATCTGCGTGCCGTTCGCAAGGTCACGGATGTGCCGATCATCGGGCTGATAAAAAGTGACCGTCCTGATACCGCTGTGCGGATCACCTCGACCATCGAAGATGTGGACGCGCTGGCCCAGGCGGGCGCTGACATAATTGCCTTTGACGCGACCGACCGGGCGCGACCCGAACGGTGCGAGGTTCTGGCCAATACGGTTCACGGGCATGGAAAACTGGCGATGGCCGATTGCTCGACCAGCGAAGAAATGCGTAAGGCGGCGCAACTGGGCTGTGCGCTTCTTGGGACGACCATGTCCGGCTATGTTGATGCCCCGGCCCCGACCGAGCCTGATCTTGCGCTGGTGCGGTCTGCGGCCAGGCTTGGCAGGTTTGTTGTGGCGGAAGGACGCTATAACCGGCCCGACCTTGCAGCGCAGGCCATCGCTGCGGGCGCGGATGCTGTGGTTGTCGGTTCGGCCATCACGCGACCGGAACACATCACATCCTGGTTCGCGCGCGATATCCGCGCCGCGATGTCCCAGCGGAATGGCGACAAATGACAATCCTTGCCATTGACCTTGGTGGAACAAAAACGCTGGCGGCGCTGGCCGACGGCGGGCAGTTGCGCGACGTGCGTTCGTTCCCCACCCGTACCGGGGCAACGCCAGATCAGATGCTTGACGATATTCAGGGCCGCGTCGGTGATTGGCACGGGCGCTATGACGGAGTGGCCTTTGCGGTGACCGGCCACGTTGCAAGTGGGATTTGGTCGGCGCTGAACGACAAGACGCTGGATATTGATGGCAGGTATCCGCTGTCAGATCGCGTAGCGGACCGTTTCGGGCATGTTCCGGTTCTGGCAAATGACGCGCAGGCAGCCGCATACGGCGAATTCGCGTTCGGGGCCGACTTGGGATGGGATATGGTCTTCCTGACAATCTCGACCGGTGTCGGCGGCGGCATCATTGCGGACGGGCGCCTGTTAATTGGCGCATCTGGTCTTTCGGGGCATTTCGGACAAACGCGCGGCATTTCTGGCGAGCGTCTGGAAGACCGGATTTCCGGCAAAGCAATGGAACGCCAGGCGCGCGCGCTTGGCCACAATCTGACTGTCCCAGAGATCTTCGAACAGGCCAAAAACGGTGTGCCCTGGGCCGAGGGTATCTTTGATGCCTCAGCCAAGGGCGTCGCCGCACTTTGCGCAGATATCAAGCTTATCCTTGATCCCGCGCATATCGTGATCGGGGGCGGCATCGGGCTGGTGCCGATCTATCTGGATCGCGTGAAATCACATCTCAAAGGGTTGAGGCTGGAACTGCAGCCTGAACTTCGCCCTGCCGCGCTTGGTGCCAACGCGGGCGTTTCGGGCATTGCGGCACTGCACGATGCAACAAAAACTTAGGGAGCTATCATCATGAAACTGAATGCAAAATTACTGGGCGTCACAGCGCTGACATCCCTTCTTGCCGGGGCGGTGCATGCCGAAGTCACCGTTCTGGGCTGGCCCGGCGGCCCGGAAGAAACCGCATTGCGCGCGGCGGCGGAAATGTACAACGCCAGGGCAGACGTTGCTGACGAAGACAAGGTCGAGTTGCTGTTCACCTCTCGCGATGGGTTTTTTGACAAATTGCAGGTGGATCTGGCCGCCGGCAGCACCGCTTTTGACGCAAATTTGCTGGCGACCTATTCGATCGGGAAATACGCACCATTTCTGGAGCCAATTCCCCTTTCGGATGAGGCTGGCGCGGTGTTTGGCGACACAGTCCTGAAAACCATGCAGTTTGAGGGCGCCCAATACGGCGTGCCGACGGACCTGTCGCTCCACTTCCTTTATTATCGCACGGACCTGATCGAGGCTTTGCTTGCCGACGACGCGGCCAAGGCAAAATACTCCGAGATCGCGCAAGAGCATCTGGGCGAAGCGCTGGCGCCCAAGTCACCGGAAGACTGGACCTGGCAGGATTTTGTGGCCAATGCGCTGTATTTCTCGCAATCGGTGAATCCCGACAGCCCGACGCGCTATGGGACGGTGATTCAAGCCAAGAACCTGTTGTTCAACATGATGGTCTTTCATTCATGGCCGCGCAGCTATGGTGCGGATTGGATGGACGCCGATGGCAACATCACCGTGGATAGCGAGGCGTACAGAACCGCACTGTCGATGGCCAACAAACTGTTCGAACTGGGCGCAACACCCCCTGATTCCACCTCGTATGAATACGCAGAAGCCAACGCGGCCTATTCTTCGGGCCAGGTCGCTGCGATGGTGCAATGGAACGCCGCAGCAAATGATCTGATCGGCGCGCAGCCCGATACGGGAACTTTTGCACCGCCATCGGGCCCCGAGGGTCGGTTCACCCATATTCACGGGCTGGGCCTGGGCCTGAATGCGGCCGCGACCAACAAAGACGGTGCAATCGCGTTCCTGCAGTGGATGTCGACTGAAGAGGCCGCCATCGCCTATGCCAAGGCTGGTGGTGCACCGGGTTTGGCAGGCGCCACTGCGGCGAAGCTTGCCGATGATCGTCCCGATCTGGTGCAATCGGGCGAATACGCCTCGACCTATGGGTTTGTGATGAACGGCGGAACCTCGGCCAATGCGCTGTCCGTCTATGAAGCACAGGCCAAAGAGTTCACGGGCTTCTGGGCCGGGACGCAAGACCTCGACACGGCGCTGGGTAACACAACAGACGCGATGACCGAGCTTTTGAAGTAAACACTATCCGGAACGCGGCGGCTGATAAGATTGCCGCGTTCCATTCTGATTAGGGCACGCGGGCATGGTGAAAAAATACAAGCTTGAAAACGCCGTGCTGGCCAGCCCGACGACCCTGTTTCTTTTGGCGATCCTTGGCTTTCCGGTCATCCTGAGCCTGATTTACGGCTTTTCCGAAACCAGCTTCGAAACACTCAGATCGCCCGAGTTTTCGGGTTTGCAGAATTTTCGCGACGTGACCGCCGACAAGACCTTTTGGCAGGCGGCCTGGTTTTCATTGCGCTTCGGCACGATCACGGCAGTTCTGGAATGCGCGCTTGGGCTGGCGCTGGCCGTCTATCTTGCGCCGTTAATCCAGAAACATTCGTGGATTGTCGCGATCCTTATCATTCCGATGATTGTCGCCCCTGCGATGATGGGGCTGATGTATCGGTTGATCCTGAACGAATTCGCCGGGCCTATCCCCTATTACCTTTACAGCTGGCTTGGCTCCTCTCCCGCATTTCTGAGCCCGAAGAATGTGTTCACCACCGTGATCCTTGCAGAAACACTGCAATGGACACCTTTCGCCTTCTTGCTGTTTCTGACCGCCTATCAATCCATTCCCCAGGAAATGCGCGAGGCCGCGACCGTTGATGGCACAAGGCCTTGGCGGTTGTTCTGGAAGATCGAATTCCCGCTGATGCTGCCGACGTTGTTCGTGGCGGTATTCATCCGCTTCATCGACGGGTTCCGGGTGTTTGATAATATCTATACCCTTGTCGGTTCTGGGCCGGGCGGGTCCACGACGTCAATGTCGATTTATATATTCGAGACGTTTTTGCGCCGCGGAGAGATTGGCAAGTCAATGGCCGCGGCAATCCTGTTGTTCGCCTCTGCCTTTGTCGTTCTGTCAGTCGCCCAGTGGCTACTGCGGAGGGCATCACGATGAAGCGCCGCATGGGTCCGCGATGGATCGTTTTCATAATTGCCGCATTCGTCATGAACTTTCCGGTGATCGCGACATTTGCAACGGCCTTCAAAGGCCCCAGAGAGGTTAATCGCAACCCGTCGCTTTGGATCGAGGCACCGACACTGGAAAACTTCGCGACGGTGTTGACCATCAGTGATCGCCTGAACGTGTACGACTATCTGTGGAATTCGCTGGTGGCGGCGTTGATCGGGGCGATTCTGCCGATGATCGTTGCATTTCCGCTGGCCTGGCCGATGGTCCGGCGCGGTTATGGCCGCAGCATCCTGTTCCCGGCCATCGTGAACCTGCGTGCGCTGCCGTTGATCATCTTCGCGATCCCGATCTATCTAATGTACGCGGCTATCGGCCTGCTTGATACGCAATTGGGTTTGGGTCTGATCCTTGCGATCGTGAATCTGCCTTTGACGCTGATGTTGCTGGTCAATGCGATCGCCGATTTGCCCCTTGAACTGGAAGAGGCCGCGCGCATGGATGGCGCACGCACCGGGCGGCGGCTGCTTCGTGTCGTTCTGCCACTGTGCCGGCCCGCACTGATCACCACATTTGTGTTTGGCTTCATCACCGCCTGGAATGAATTCCTGTTTGGTTTGATGCTGACCACCAGCGATGCGGTGCCAATGACCGTTGGCGCGTCCTTCTTTTTCGCAACCTCCGGCGGCGGTGTTCAATGGGGGGTCGCGGCGGCTGTGATGGTCATCGCCGCGCTGCCGCCGCTTCTTCTGGGTCTGATCATGTATCGACGGATTACCGGCTCGATGGTGGCAGGGGCCGTAAAAGGGTAAATCATGTCTGAAATTCAGATCAGGAATCTAAGCAAATCTTTTGGCGATGTTCAGGTCATTCATGACGTCTCGCTGACGATTGCAGAACAGGAATTCTGCATTTTCGTCGGGCCGTCCGGGTGCGGGAAATCAACGCTGCTGCGCCTGATCGCCGGGCTGGAGGATGCAACATCCGGGCAGATTTCGATCGGTGGGCGGGACGTCACAAACCTGGAACCCTATGATCGCCAACTGGCGATGGTGTTCCAAAGCTACGCGCTTTACCCGCATATGAACGTGCGCGACAACATCGCCTTTGCATTGCGCACAGCGAAGATGCCCGAACCCCGGATTGCCCAAAAAATTGCCGATGCTGCGCGCATTCTTCAGCTTGGCGACTATCTTGATCGCAAGCCCTCCGCATTGTCCGGCGGTCAGCGCCAGCGGGTCGCAATCGGGCGCGCCATTGTCCGCGAACCGCTTGCGTTTCTGTTTGATGAACCGCTGTCAAACCTCGATGCGGCCCTGCGCGCCGAAACCCGCGTCGAAATTGCCGCGCTGCACCGTTCGCTGAATGCTACAACCATTTACGTCACCCATGACCAGATCGAAGCCATGACACTGGCCGACCGTATCGTTGTTCTGAAAGACGGCCGGATCATGCAGACCGGATCGCCAACCGAGTTATACAATCACCCGGCAAATGTTTTTGTCGCTCAGTTCCTCGGTTCGCCCAAAATGAATATCATGCAGGCGGACCTGACCCAGACCGGTATCAAGCCGCCCGGACACAAAGAAATCCCGGTGCAAGAATTCGCTGCCCCGCAAGCAATTCAACTGGGTATCCGCCCCGAATGCATTTCGCTGGCTGAACCTGAGGAGGCTCAGCTGTCCGGTCGCGTCACGCTGAACGAATTTCACGGCGGATCGCGCACAGTGATTGCCGATATCGGGGCAAATACCTCCGTGACATTGCAGATCCCCGCAAGCCAGTCGCCCCAATTGGGTGAGGTTATCGGAATGACGTGCAAGCCTGATGACTTCCACGTGTTCAACCAAAACGGGGACAGGTTGCAGCCGGATGACAAGGGCCAGCCCTGACGCAGGGGTCACTCCGGCAACCAGACCTGCCCCAGCGATTTCGCGCCACACCAACGCGACCAGGCCTCCCCCCGGTCAACGGTACGCGTCGCGGGTCGCTGCCTACTGGCATTGCAACACAAAGCGCTGTTAGTGTCGGACCTGGCGCAGGGGTTGGCCCTGCCCGTCGCCCGGCCTGCACCGACTTGCAAGAACGGGGACCGCAACACATGGCAACCGAAGGCCCCACAACATGAGTGACGCGATTTTCCCCGACTTGCGCGATGCATCGGTCTTCATCACCGGCGGCGGATCCGGCATCGGCGCCGCCCTGACAGAAGGGTTCCTGCGCCAGGGCGCGCGGGTGGCCTTTGTCCAACGCTCGGACGCCAGCGCGTTCTGTGACGAGATGGAGCAGAAAACCGGCATCCGCCCGCTGTTCATCCCCTGCGACATCACCGATACCGAGGCTTTGACAGCCGCCATCGACACCGCCGCCAAGGCCCATGGGCCGGTCACCCGGCTGGTCAACAACGCCGCGAATGACAAACGCATCGCGGTCGAGGAGATCGACAGCGATTTCTGGGATTGGTCGATGGCGATCAACCTCAAGGCTTATTTCTTCGCCTGCCAGGCAGTGATCGCAGGTATGCGCGCCGCCGGGGGCGGGGCGATCGTGAACTTTAGCTCGATCAGCTACATGATGGGCAATGAAGGCTATGCCACATACACCACCGCCAACGCCGGGATCACCGGCATGACACGCAGCCTTGCGCGCGAACTTGGGCCAGACAAGATCAGGGTCAACGCCCTGATGCCCGGCTGGGTACTGACGCAAAAGCAAATGGATCAATGGGCCACGCCAGAAGCCTTGAAAACGCACCTGAAAAAGCAATGCCTGAAAGAACACCTGAGTGAGGCCGACATCGTCGGCGGCACCCTGTTCCTGGCCTCGGACACGGCGCGGATGATGACCGGGCAGGCCATGGTGATCGACGGCGGCGTGGTGACAACGGGATGAGTACGGGCAACCCCATTCGGGCCGATTGGATCGCCGTTGACTGGGGCACCTCGAACCTCAGGGCCTGGGCGATGGACGCGAATGACGGTGTATTGGCCGAAGCGGGATCGGATCGTGGCATGTCCGCGCTAGCCCCGGCGGACTATGAAACCGTATTGCTTGACATGATCGGGGGCTGGCTGGGCGATGGCGTCACCGAGGTGTATGTCGCAGGCATGGCAGGCGCGCGCCAGGGCTGGGCCTAGGCGCCATATGCCGCCGTCCCCTGCGCCCCTGTCGGCCACCCCACCGTCACGCCGCCCACCGGCGACCCCCGGTTGGCCCTGCGCATCGTCCCCGGACTATGCCAGCCAACCCCCGCAGATGTGATGCGCGGCGAAGAGGTTCAGATCGCCGGATACCTTGCCAGCAACCCGGATTTCGACGGCGTCATCTGCCTGCCCGGCACCCATTCAAAATGGGTCGAGGTCAGCGCCGGAGAGGTTGTCAGTTTCCGAACCTTCCTGACCGGAGAGCTGTTTTCGCTGCTTTCCAACAACAGCGTACTGCGCCATTCGATTGGCACCGGCTGGGATGCGTCCGCGTTCGAAGCCGCCGTGTCCGAAGCCCAGAGCCACCCTGAAAGCTTGGCCCGGTCCCTGTTCGGCCTGCGCGCCGAAAGCCTGCTGGCCGACCTGCCGCCCGACACCGCGCGCGCGCCTGTCCGGCACGCTGATCGGGGCCGAACTGGCCGCCGCGCGACCCTATTGGCTGGGCCGTCCGGTGGCCTTGATCGGGGCGGCCAAGCTGGCCGATGTCTATACCGCCGCGCTGCGCCTGCAGGGGCTTGACCCTGCGCGCGCCGATGTCGCCGAGATGACGCGCCGTGGCCTGAGCGCTGCGCGCACCCCCGCCACCCCCACACCGACGCTGCACTGAAAGGACTGATATGAGCCGCCCCCTGATCGCCATCCTGCGTGGCATCACCCCGCCCGAAGCGACGCCCGTCGCCGCCGCGCTGATCGAGGCCGGCATCACCCGGATCGAAGTTCCGCTGAACTCACCCGATCCGTTCGACAGCATCTCGGCGATGGCACGGGCCTATGGCGATGACGCGCTGATCGGTGCCGGGACCGTTCTGACGCCGGGTGCGGTGGCTCACGTGGCGGATGCTGGCGGCAAGCTGATCGTTTCGCCCGATTGCAATCCCGAAGTGATCCGCGCGACCAAGTCGCTTGGTCTGCAAAGCTTCCCCGGCGTGCTGACCCCGACCGAGTGTTTCGCCGCCCTGGCCGCCGGGGCGGATGGTCTGAAAGTGTTTCCGGCCTTCAAACTGGGGCAAGACGGGCTGAAGGCGATCCGCACGGTGCTGCCACCAGCCACCGAAGTGTACATGGTCGGCGGCGTCGGGCCTGCCGGTTTCGCGGACTGGGTGGCTGCCGGTGCCTCGGGCTTTGGACTGGGATCGTCGCTCTATGCGCCCGGCGACAGCGCCGAGATCGTCAGCGCGCGCGCCAGCGAAACCGTCGCCGCCTGGGATGCAATCTGATGGGCGGCGCGACACTTTGGGATGCGCGTGCCTGCACCCTGGGCGAAGGGCCGCTGTGGCATCCGACCCGCAAGCAGTTGTTCTGGTTCGATATATTGGGGCAAAAACTCCTCAGCCGGGATGGCGACACGCCGCTGGAATGGGAATTCGACGAAATCGTCTCGGCCGCAGGATGGGTCAGCGACGACCAGTTGCTGATCGCCAGTGAGTCCAGCCTATCCCTGTTCAATCTTGGCAACGGCACGCGGCAGGTTGTCGCCCCGTTAGAGGCCGACAACCCCAAGACGCGAAGCAATGACGGGCGCGCCGACCCTTGGGGCGGCTTCTGGATCAGCACGATGAGCAAGACAGGCGCGCCGGCTGCGGGTGCGATCTATCGCTATTATCGTGGTGAACTGCGCGCGTTGCACACCGGCATCAGTGTACCGAATGCCATCTGCTTTTCGCCCGACCGCCGCTATGCCTATTTCGCTGACACACTCAGCGGGCAAATCATGCGTCAACCGCTGGCCGAAACAGACGGCTGGCCCAGCGCCCCGCCCGAGGTCTGGCTGGATCTGACCGGCGAAAGGCTGCTTCCAGACGGCGCGGTCACTGACGCAGCGGGCAACCTGTGGAACGCGCAATGGGGCGCATCGCGGGTGGCGCAGTACAGCCCCGAAGGCGTGTTCCTGCAAGCCGTTGCTGTGCCCGCGGCGCACAGCTCCTGCCCCGCATTCGGCGGTGCCGACCTGACAACACTGTTTTGCACATCAGCGCAGGAACACCTGTCGCCGGCCGAAATCGCCGACAACCCCTGCCACGGCCAAACCTTCGTGGCATCGGGATACGGGCCGGGCCTGGCCGAACCGCAAGTCCGCCTTTGATCGGTCGTTGGTTCGCACAGACCCAGGATCCATCGGGGACCACGCAAAAGGCGAACCGCCATGACCCGCCGGACCTGACACTGGCCCGGCGATGTGGTATTTTCCGCGGCCATCGAAAGGGACGCCCATGAAACTCTACTACGCCAAAGGCACCGCTGCCCTGCCCGTCCATATCGCGCTTGAAGAGACCGGTGCGGCCTATGACACACAGGTGCTGGATTTCGCAAAAGGCGAACAGCAAAGCGCGGCGTATCTGGCGATAAACCCGAAAGGCCGGGTTCCGGCGCTGGCGGTCGAAGACGGTATTCTGACCGAGGCTTTGGCGATCCTTGGCTACATCGCGCAAAGCTTCCCGAATGCGGCGCTGGCCCCGACGGACCCGTTCGGATTTGCCCGCGCGATGGCATTCAACGGCTATCTTGCTTCGACCGTTCATGTGGCGCATGCCCATAAACGCAGGGGCGCGCGATGGGCCGACGATGCCGCGACCCATGACGCGATGCGCGCCAAAGTGGCGCAAAACATGACCGATTGCGCCCGCGTGATCGAAGCGCATTACCTCGACGGGCCCTGGGTATTGGGCGACAGCTATTCGATCTGCGATCCCTATCTGTTCACGATCACGCGCTGGATGCCTGCCGATGGCGTCGACATGAGCGAATTTTCGCGCCTGACGGCCCACACCGAAGCGATGATGCAGCGCCCTGCCGTGCAACGGGTCGTGGCTTTGCACAGCTGACCGCCCGGGTCAGAACCACGCGCGGCGGATCAGGTTCAGGCCGAAGAACAGGAACACCAGCAGCATCACCATGCGGAACCGCGCCGGGCTGAGGCGGTTGCGCAGCCGTTCTCCGACGGTGAACCCGGCAAGCCCCGGCAGGATCATTGCCGCCGACAGAAGGGCCAGCCACCCGCCAAGCAGCCCCTGCGCAACATAGCCCGCCGCCAGCGGCAGGCTGCCCAGAAAGATCAGCAAGCCCGACGCGCGCACGAATTCCGCTTTGTCGACCTGTCGCGCCGTCAGATAGATCGCCAGCGGCGGCACCCAAACCGCCGTCAACCCGCCCATGACGCCCGCGACCAGCCCGGCCAGTACCTGCGCCCGTCGGTCCAGGCGATCCGGCAGACGCGGCAGCGACAGTGACAGGTTGGCGGCCACGAAGATCAGGATCGCGATCCCGGTCAGGCCCATCAACGCCCGGTTGGACACCTGCGCCGACAGGACCGAGGTCAGCGCCACTCCGATCATCAGGACGGTGATGAACGGCGCATAACGGCGCAGCGCGGCCAGGGTATCCCCGGACCGCCAGACCTGCCAGGCGTTCAGCGTGATCATCGGCATCAGGACGATCGCAATCGCACTTCTGGGGTCCAGCGTCAGCGTCATCAACCCGATGGCAGTTGTCGGCAGCCCCATTCCGACGACACCCTTGACCGTGCCAGCCAGCAAAAACGCGACTGTGACAAAGATCAACAGGGTGATCACATCCATCGACGTCTACCTCTGCCAGCGCGCGACCAGCGGCGCACCAATGATGACGATGACAATCCGCGCGATGTGATGCGTGACCACATAGGCGACATCCGCGCCCGCAACGATGGCCAGCAGCGCCATCTCGGCCTGGCCACCCGGGGACAGGGCCAGAATGATCTCGGCCAGCGGTGCGACGCCCAGACCATAGGCGACAGCGATGAACCCCGCCGACAAGCCCGCCAGAAGCACACAATAGCCCAGCGCGGCGGCGACAACGCGCCGGACCTCGGACCAGGTGATGCCGGAATAATGCGTGCCAACGGCCAGCCCGATGAAGAATTGCGCGACGACGATGGCCTCGGCGGGTGGGCGGTGGTGCAGCACACCAAGCAGGCTGGCCGCCGCGGTGACGATCAGCGGCCCAAGAATGGTTGCGCCGTACAAGCCGACCGCCTGGGCCAGTTTCCACCCGCCAATTGCCAGAACCACCATCAGCGCAAGTTCGCCAAGCGGCAGATCGCGGGCCGGAACACCCGGCGCGCCAGTCAAATCCAGACCCAGCCACAGTGCAAGTATCGGCGGCAGAACAGACACCACGATCAGCACCCGGGTGGCGTGGATCAGGCTCATGATGCGTGCCGAGCCTCCGGCCTCTTCCCCGAAGATCAGCATATCCTGCAAGCCACCCGGCATCGCGCCGTAAAAGCTGGTGGCCGGATCAAAGCGCCAGAGGTGTCGGAAATACGGATATCCGACCGCGCCGATCAAGACAATGAAAGGCGGGACCAGCGCAATGGACAGCGCCCAACCACCAAGTTGTCCCAGGACCGCCGGGGTGATTGAGGCACCGACCGCGACGCCAAGAATGGTGCGCACTGGCACGCTGATGACCGGCAATCCGGCCAGCGGCACCCCGATCAACGCCGCCGCAAGGCAGCCGAACATCGAGCCAAGCAACCACGGCAGCGGGATGCCCAACACCAGGAACAGCGCAACACCTGCCGCGGCTGCGCAGAAGGCATAAAGGGTGGCGATGCGCGGCACGGGGCCTCCGACCGATGGGGCAGCCCGGATCTGGCTGGTCGCGGTCAACATGTGGCCCCGGCGCGAAATGGTCCAGCGAAATGCGCGCATGACCTTGCCTGCGTCTGACCAATGGTCACTATGGCCCGGCCGGGTGCAGCTGTGCCGGGCAAGGGGGCGCGGCATTTCAACAAAGGGGTGGCCATGGGCGGACACGCATTGATCGCGGGCGGATCAATCGGCGGATTGTTCGCGGCAACGGCCCTGCAGGCGCAGGGCTGGTCGGTCGAGGTCTTTGAACGCTCGGACGTCGAGCTTGCCGGGCGCGGGGCGGGGATTGTCACCCATCCTGAGCTGATTGCCGCGTTGCAATCGGTCGGCGCCCCGGTCGAGAGGCTGGGTGTCGAGGTGACCGAACGGGTCGCCTTTGATCTGAACGGCGATCGCGTGGCGGAAATGCCATACCACCAGATCGTCACTTCGTGGACGCGGCTGCACCAGTTGCTGCGCGCGCTGGTTCCGGATGGGGCCTATCATCTGGGCCGGCATGCGCTGAGTTATGAACACGATGGCGACGGTGTGCGGCTGTCCTTTGCCGATGGAACCACGGCGCGGGGCGATTTGCTGGTTGGTGCGGATGGGTTTCGCAGCTCGGTCCGCGCGCAGATGCTGCCCGAGGTTCAGCCCACCTATGCCGGTTACGTCGTCTGGCGTGCGCTTGCGAAAGAAACCGATCTGTCGCCGGGCGTGCATCAGCGCATCTTCGCGCCCTTCGGGTTCTTCCTGCCCCGCGACACCCAGATCATCGGCTATCCCATCGCCGGGCCGGGCAATGATCTGCGCCCCGGCCACCGGCAATATAATTTCGTCTGGTACTCGGCGGCACCCAAGGCGGCGCTGGACGACATGCTGACCGACACCGCCGGGCATCGTCACGCCATATCCATTCCGCCGCCACTGGTGCGCAAACAGGTGCTGGAGGCGATGATGGAGGACGCGCGCGCCCGGCTGTCAGCGCCCTTTGTCGATGTACTGGCACGTGGCGAGCGGCCGTTTTTCACGCCGATCTACGATCATCACTCTCCGGTCATGGCTGCGGGTCGGGCCGCCCTTGTCGGGGATGCGGCCTGTGTCGCCCGCCCGCATGTGGGTATGGGCGTGACCAAGGCAGCGCTTGATGCGCTGACATTGGCGCGGTGCCTGTCCGAGGGCGACGTGCCCCCGGCCCTGCAGGCCTATTCCGAAGAACGGGTTCCGGCGGCGCGCGCGGCCTATGACCGCGCGCAGCATCTGGGCCGTTTGATATTCGAGGCTGGCGGCGCAGAGCTGAACCGCGATGGGAGGCGTCACCCGGATATGGAACAGATCATGCGTGATACGGCTGTGGCGATCTGAACGCGCGCGGGCTGTCGGATATTAAATCCGCCGGTTCCTGGCCGGGGGCGGTGGCTGCGCGTCCTGTGTTGCGGATGCGGCAACGTGGCATGCACGCAGCGCTGCGGCCACGGCGCACGCGCTGAAACCTGCCTCCGGCAGGGATATTTTGGACGAGAAGACGCCGGAGCGGTGCGTTACTTGATCGCCTGCGGATTGATCGGTGATCCGGCAGCGCCGGGGATGTGCAGCGGCGGGGCGGTGAAGAAGAACTCGTAAACGCCGTCGTCGGCGCAGTCTTCTGCGAGGTCTTTGAGGTAAAAGATCTCTCCCATCGAGACACCAATGGCCGGGATGACGACCCAGTGCCAAGGCTGGTTCGCCTCGTCGGTTTCGTTGGGCCTGACCTCACACCCCCAGGTGTCGGCGCAAATCGCGGCGATGTCGTTGTTCTTGATTCAATGCGCCGTTTCGAACGCCAGGCCCGGTGCGTCGCCACCCGCGTAGCCTGTCCAGTCTTCGGCGGCCAGGCAGCGTTCCTGATGCCCGGTGCGGACGATCACGAAATCGCCCTTGCGGACCTCGACCCCCTGCGCCGCCGCGCAGTCGTCCAGATCGGCGTTGTTGATGGGATAGCCGTCATCGAGGCTATCGACGCCCTTCCAACGGGCAACATCCAACAGCACACCGCGCCCGACCATCTTGTCGCGCACATTCTCGATCCCCAGCCGCTTGGCGCCGTTCACCGTCACATCCGTCGCCCGATAGCCATTGTACATCTTGTCATCGAGGAAGATGTGGCAAAGCGCGTCCCATTGGGTGGACCCCTGGCAGGGCAGGTTGATCGCATCGTCGGCGTAACGCAGATAGGCCTGACCGTCGCCGTCCTGTTCGCCGGTCACAGCATCCGTCCCGGTCGCAAGCATCTGGTGGATCAGATTCCAGCGCCCGCCGAACAGGCCGGACTGGATTTTCTCTTTCAGGTCCAGGCCCAGGGCGAATGTCTTGCCTTTCTTGATCAGCTTTCCGGCGTTCACAATATCTTCGGGGCTGATGTTGTTCAGCGTACCCAATTGATCGTCATCACCCCAGCGGCCCCAGTTCGATAACGCCTTGGCGGTGTCGTAGATGTCCTGTCGCGTCAGTTTTGCCATGTTCCATCCCCCGGGATTTGCCGCTAATTTATCGAGTGAAAAATAGATTCATGCCTCAAGTCAATCATGTTATCGGTCGATAAACAAATTCAGGAACGCAAGATGGCTGAGACGAAAACTTTTGACGTGATATTTGAGGGCACCGGCACATCGTCGGGAAAGATGCGCAATGACATCTCGGTCGAATGGCCGATGATGAAGGAAAAGTTCGAACTGGCCACGGACGAAGGCCCGTTTCATGGCGGCGACGGAACCGCGCCACCGCCGCTGGCGCTGTTTTGTGCAGCCTTGACCGGGTGCCTGATGACGCAGATTCGGGCGTTTGCGAAGCGTCTGAATATCGACTTGCGGCATGTCACGGTCAACACACGTCTGCATTGGCAGGGCGAGCAGGAGGGGAATGACCCTTACGTAACGCAGCCCGTCGGGTTTGACATGGATGTCGATATGGACACCGACGCCAGCAAAGACGACCAGATGGCGCTGTTGGCGGCGGCGAAAAAGGGGTGTTTCATCGAGCAGACGCTGATGCAGGGGCTGGTCGTCGGGCACCGGCTGAAGCTGGGCGACGCGTGGCACGATGCCTGACACATTGCCCGAAACCTCACCCGATACTGCGCCCGAAACCGCGCCAAAGGCAAAGCGCAAGCGCCTGCCCTCGGGCGAGCGACGCCAGGAGTTCATTGCCCAGGCCATCGAGTTCTTTGCAGAAAACGGCTTCGAAAGCTCGACCCGCGATCTGGCCAAGCGGTTGGGTGTGACGCAGCCGTTGCTTTACCGGTATTTCCCGTCCAAGGACGATCTGATCGCCGAGGTTTATTCCGCCGTCTACGTCAAGCGCTGGCGGCCTGAGTGGGAAATTCTGCTGGCAGACCGGACGCGCCCACTGGCGGACCGGATGCGGCAGTTCTATCGCGAGTACACAGATGTGGTCTTCACCCGCGACTGGATGCGGATCTTCCTGTTTGCGGGGCTGAAGGGCGTTGACATCAACATCCGTTATATGGGGCTGGTGCGCAGTCGTATCCTGGACCCGATCGTGGCCGAATCCCGTGCCGAGGCAGGTTTGCCCGATGCGGACGGACCGGCAGAATCCGATTTCGCCTGGCTGATCCATGGCGGGATTTTCTACAACGGCGTGCGCCGTGTGGTTTACGGCGAAGCGGACGCCACCAACAAGGATCAGATGATCGACAACGCGGTTGAAGCGATGCTGTCGGGGCTGGATCGGATTCGCGAGGGCGGGCCTGCGCCCCGGGTTCGGTCACTGTAATTCGTCGCGAATCCCAGGGTACTTTTGGCCTGGAGCGGACATCAGCAGTGCATCGCAAGTAGGGCGCGCGCCGGACCGGTGGGCTGGCGCTGCGCCATTGAGTTTGCATGATTTATGGCCCAGGTTAGACCGTCAACTTGCTTGGACGCGCCAAGCTCAGACCAGCGCCTGACCGGCGGGACCGGTCCGGCGCGCGCCCTGCGCCTAACGGCGCGCACCGGGCGCAGGGTCAAACTGCCTACATCCCCTCCACGCCAGTTGCGACGCTAACTACCCCGCGTTCGTCCCCCGCGCCGGATAACCATTCTCCATTGCGCCCACACGGCTGAGCAGCAGATCAAGATCCGGCCGCGCGAATGGCATGCTGGCGATGTCGATCAAGTACAGGCGGCCATCGGGGCGCACCCAGAAGGTGCCGGGCTCGGGGAAGACGTCGATTTCCGCCTCTTTGATCGACTTGGAAATCCACAGACCCCAGGACCGGGCCACCTCTTCGGTCATACCGTAGGCAACGGGCACGTCTGTCAGACCCCAATCTGTCTTCGCCTTCTCGGCCCGGTCTTGCGGGTCCATCGAGATTGCGACCAGATCGACGCCTTTGGCCGCAAACTCCTTGGCGACGGTTTGCAGCTTGCCCAGATAACCCTCACAAATCGGGCAATGCAGACCGCGATAGACGACGATCATCGAAAACGCCTTGGGCATGCGTTCAGACAGGGTCCAGGTGCCGCCGCCAACCAGCGGCAGTGACAAGGCAGGGGCCTGCTTGTCGGGGGTCAGTTTCATGGCGGCGTGGTCCTTTCGGGGTTTCAACTTTGGCTTGCTGTTTATTTATAGGTCGATAAATTACATGGGCAACAGTGCCGCGCGGATACTTTGGGGGATGATATGAAGGCTCCGGACTTTCGATACGAATGCCCCGGCGATGTGGATGCCGCGCTGGCGCTTCTGGCGGGCGGTGACGCCGCCGCCCTGGCTGGGGGGCAAAGCCTGATGCCGATGATGAACTTCCGGCTGGCCCGGCCCGAGGTTCTGGTGGATCTGAACCGGATCGACGGGCTGGCAGGGATTGCCGAGGATGACGCGCTATGCGGATCTGGCCCGCTCTGACCTGATCTCCGCCCACGCCCCGCTGATGGCCCGCGCCCTGCCGCATATCGCCCATGCGGCGATCCGCAATCGCGGCACCATCGGCGGCTCGGTCGCGCTGGCCGATCCTGCGGCGGAAATGTCTGCCCTGCTGATTGCCCTGAACGCGCGGATTGCCCTGCGTTCGGCCGAAGCGGCACGAGAGGTCGCGGCGGATGACTTCTTCCTCGGCCTGTATGAAACGGCGCGGGCAGAGGATGAACTGGTGACCGAGGTCATTATTCCGAAAGCCCAGGCGGGTACGCGGCACGGGTTTTACGAACTCGCGCGGCGGCATGGGGATTACGCGATGGCGGGGGTGGCGCTGTCAGTTGGGGCGCAGGCACGCGTCGCCTTCTTCGCGATCAGCGATCATGCGCTGCGCGCGCCGGATGCCGAGGCGGCGTTGGCAAAGGGCGACATCGACGCGGCGGTGGCGGGGCTGGAGGGCCTCGATTTCCACGCCGACCCGAATGCGGATGCCGCAACCAAGCGACACCTGGCGGGTGTCGTCCTGCGCCGGGCGTGGGAGGGCGCGGCATGAGCGAAGCGCACGACATAACCGTCACAATCAACGGTGAGGCGATCCGCGCCCGCGTCCCGGCACGCCTGAACCTGGTCGATTTTATCCGCACCGAGGCGGGCCTGACCGGCAGCCATGTGGGCTGCGAACACGGCGTCTGCGGGGCTTGCACCATCGAAGTTGACGGCGCGATGGTGCGCGGTTGCCTGATGCTGGCGGTGCAAGCCGATGGAGCGCAGGTCACAACGGTCGAAGGCTTCGCCGACACCGACTTTGGCCCGGCGCTTCAGGAAGCGTTTCAGAACAATCACGCCCTGCAATGCGGTTACTGCACGCCGGGGATGCTGGCCAGCGCGTTGGAATATCTGCGCGGCAGCGGCGGCCCGGACCGGGACGCGATCCGGGACCATATCTCGGGCAATTACTGCCGCTGCACCGGGTATCAGTCCATCGTCAACGCAATTGCAGACGTTGCGGAGGGCACGAAATGAGTGGTCCCCGGACGATCTTTGACACGCCAAACCGCTATATCGGCCAGCCGGAAGTGCGCAAGGACGCCAAGCGGTTGCTGCACGGGCGTGGGCAATATGTCGATGACCTCACCCTGCCCCGCATGGTCCACGCCGCCTTTGTGCGCAGCCCCTATGCGCATGCGAAAATCCTGTCGATTGACACGGGTGAAGCGCGCATCATGCCCGGCGTCGTGGCGATCTATACCGGGGCTGATCTGGCCGAGTCTGTGGAACCCTATGTCGGGGTCCTCAGCCATATGGTCGGGCTCCGCTCGGCCCCGCAGCATCCGCTGGCGGTGGGTACGGCACGTTGGCAGGGTGAACCGGTCGTCATGGTCGTGGCGCAGTCCCGCGCCGAGGCTGAGGACGCAGTAGAGCTGGTCGAGGTTGATTTCGACCCCCTGACGCCCGTGGTCGATGTTGAGGCGGCGCTGCATCCCGACACGCCGTTGATCCACGACCAGTTCGACAGCAATCTGGCGTGGGAACGCACGGTTGAGGCAGGCGATATCGACGCCGCGTTTGCCGCCGATGGTGTCACGGTCATCGAAAAGCGTTTCACCTTCGGTCGCCATACGGGTGTGACGCTGGAACCCCGCGCGGCGGTGGCCGAATTTGATCCCTCCAGCGACAGGCTGACGTTTCACTATTCGGGCCAGGCGCCCCATATGATGCAATTCATCTTCGCCAAGCACCTGGGGCTGAGTGAGGATAATGTGCGCGTGATCTCCCGCGATGTGGGCGGGTCCTTCGGGATCAAGATCCACACCTACGGGGATGAGGTCGCAACGGCCACGGCGGCAAAACTGTTGGGCCGCCCGGTGAAATTCATCGCCGACCGGATGGAAAGTTTCTCCACCGACATCCACGCCCGTGATCACATCATTGACGCAAAGATTGGCGTGGACCCGGAAGGAAAAATCGTCGGGATCGGCTTCGAGGACCTGACTGGGATCGGCCCGTTTTCGATGTATCCGCGCACCTCGGCGATTGAGGCGAACCAGATCCTGAACCTGACAGGCGCGCCCTATGCGATTGAAAACTATCGCGCAACTTCGCGCGTGGTGTTCCAGAACAAGAACATGATGTGCCAATACCGCGCGGTCGGGCACCCGGTGGCGATGGCAATGGCAGATGGCTTGATCGAGGCTGCGGCGGCCAGCATCGGCATGGACCCGGTCGATATCCGACGCAAGAACCTGCTGGCCGATGATTGCTATCCGACCGTCACTGCGACGGGGATGAAGCTGGACGATCTGTCCCATCACGCCTGCCTGACCAAACTGGTCGAGGCGATGGATTACGACGCCTTGCGCGCCGATCAGGCAGCGGCGCGCGAACGCGGTGTGCATCGCGGGATCGGGCTGATCTCGATGGTGGAAGTCACCAACCCCTCGTCAATGTTTTATGGCATTGGCGGCGCACCGATTGCCAGCCAAGACGGTGCGACCGTGCGGCTGGACGCGGGCGGGGGCTTGCATGTCAGCAGCTCGATCACTGAACAGGGTCAGGGCACCAACGCGATCCTGGCGCAGATTGCGGCGGGTGTATTCGGCGTTGATCTGGACCGGGTGCGGGTGACGACGGGTGACACGGAAACGACGCCCTATGGCGGCGGAACATGGGCCTCGCGCGGGGCCGGGATCGGCGGCGAGGCGATGCTGCAGGCCGCCCATGCGCTGAAAGGTCAGGTGCTGGATGTGGCGGCGGTGATCCTGCAAGGCAAGGCCGATGATCTGGACATCGTCGCGGGCAAGGTCGTCGATACAGGCACGGGGGCAGAGCGCATCGACCTTAGCGATCTGGCACGCACCGTCTATTATCGCGGCAACGAACTGCCCGCTGATCTGGAACCGGAACTGGTGGCCACGCGGCACTACCGCGTCACCGATTTCCCCTTCGTCTTCACCAACGGCGCCATGGCGGCTTATGTGGAGGTTGATACGGAAACCGGCTTTACCAAGGTTCTGAACTTCTGGGCGGTTGAGGATTGCGGGCGCGTCATCAACCCCGCACTGGTTGATGAACAGATCCGTGGCGGCGTCGTACAAGGCATCGGCGGCGCGCTTTATGAAGAGGTGATCTATGACGAAGATGGCCAGCAGCTGAATACCTCGATGGCCGACTATCTGGTGCCGATGGCAGCCGAGATGCCCGATATCGTCGTGGAACATGTCGAGACGCCGACCAAAACCTCGGCTTTGGGGGCCAAGGGCGCGGGCGAGGCTGGTACCGGCGGCGCGCCCGGCGCACTGATGAACGCGATCAACGACGCGCTGCGCCCCCTGGGGGCCGAAGTGACGCAGATGCCGATGACGCCGCAACGGGTCCTCAGGGCGTTGGGTGTGGTCTGAGCGTTCGCCGCGCGCCTGACCGCGCCCATTCTCATCGCGCATTGAGGCAGATCAAAGCGCGCAGAGACACTTCCCTTGCAGACTGCCGGGCACAGCAACGCGAGGTGCCCAATGGATTCGAAAACCGATACGATCCCGCCCGAAGCCGATCAGGCGGCGCGGGTGCAGCAGATCAGCGGGTTTGAGCAGGGCGAATACCCTTACGCAAAACGGTTGGGGCGCGCCACATACGAAGCGGAAAAGGCCGCACTTCAGGCGGAACTGCTGAAGGTGCAAATCTGGGCGCAGGAGACCGGGCAGAAATTCGTGCTGTTGTTTGAAGGGCGCGATGCGGCAGGCAAGGGCGGCACGATCAAACGCTTTACCGAGCATCTGAACCCCCGCACCGCCCGTGTTGTCGCCTTGAACAAACCGACGGAAACGGAACGTGGCGAATGGTTCTTTCAGCGCTACATCAGGCACCTGCCGACGCGGGGCGAGATGGTGTTCTATGACCGCTCTTGGTACATCGCGCGGGCGTTGAACGGGTCATGGGGTTTTGTGAGCCCAATGAATACCTGGAATTCATGCGCCAGACGCCCGAGATCGAGCGGATGCTGACCCGTTCCGGGATCCGGCTTCTGAAGTATTGGTTTTCGGTGACGCAGGGCGAACAGCAGTTGCGATTCAAATCCCGTGAAACGGATCCGCTGAAACGGTGGAAGCTGTCCCCGATTGACCGGGCCAGCCTGGACAAATGGGCTGATTATACCGAGGCGAAAGAGGCGATGTTTTTCTACACCGACACCGCTGACGCACCCTGGACGGTTGTGAAATCAAACGACAAGAAACGGGCGCGGCTGAACTGTATGCGGCATTTTTTGTCGATGGTTGATTACCCCGACAAGGACACCAGTGTCGCAACGCCGCCGGACCCGAAAATCGTTCGGCAGGCCAGTCAGGTGGTTCGACAGGCCGAGCATATTCTGGCCTCGTCACTGCATCCCGACACCCGCGTCACTAAATCCTGAGTATTGCGAAACGCGCAGACCCGGCGCAGATATCACCGGGACTTCAGCGCAAGCGCCCCATTTCGCCCCGGTACCAATCCCCAATTTCGGCCCCCGTCATCCAGGCCACATTTTCGTGGCCTTTTACATAGTCGAGCAGTTCTTCCAGATAGCGGATGCGATGCGGCACGCCGGTGATGTAGGGATGGACCGAGATTGCCATGATCCGGGCGTTGTCTGCGCCCTCGGCATAGAGGCGGTCGAACTGGTCGCGGCCCCGGTTCAGGAATTCCGGTGCCGGGTGGCCTTGCAGGGCATGCACAGCGATGTCGTTGTTTTCGACCGTGTAGGGCAGCGTGGTGACCGGGCCGCTCGGCGTTTCAATCGTCTCGGGCAGGTCATCGATCACCCAGTCGGCGACATTCTTTACGCCGTTGGCGGCCAGCAGGTCCAGCGTCTCGTCGGTTTCGGTCAGGCCGGGGCTTTCCCAGCTGACGGGGCGGGTGCCGCAGAATGCCTCGATCGTGTCCTGGGCGCGGGCAATCTCAGCCGCCTGATTGTCAAGCTTGTGCATCGGGCCCTGGATGTGGCCGTGGCCCATGAACTCCCACCCCGCAGCGGCAACGCGGGGGTATTCGGTGCAGACCGAACCGTTGATGGCGAAGGTCACGGGGATATCGCGGCTGGTCAGGGCGGCGTGCTGACGCCAGAAACCGCTGCGCATGCCGTATTCGTGCCAGCTCCAATTCGGGACGTCGGGCAGCAGCGGCTGGCCCATCGGCGGCGGCAGAACGGTGCGCGGCATCGCGCGCGTCATCGACCAGTGTTCGACGTTGACGATCACCCAGACGGCAATGCGCGCGCCGCCCGGCAGGGTCAACCGGGGCCGATCCGGTGCGGCTTGATAAGGGATGCGTTCAGATAGCAGCATGGAACGAAAGGGGCGCCCGAAAGCGCCCCGATCCAATCATTCGATGACGTAGTCGACGGGCATGTCATAGCCGACATCCGCCACCGCGGCGAGGTACGCCTTCATCACGTCAGACCCCGGCATCCCGCGACCATCAGCATCCTTAGCCTGCTGGTTCGAGAAGCTGGCGAGGCTTTGTGCCCATCCGGCACGCGCCTCTTCCGGGAGCGTCTTGATATTGGCGCCAACCTCTTCCAGGCCCTTCAGACCACTTTCCTGACGCGCATTCAGAGAGGCACCCGCCTGATCTTCATAGGCGCGACCAACCTCCATCAGGATGGTCTGCACGTCTTCGGGCAGACGGTCAAAGCTGCGCTGGTTCATGGTCAGGGCGTTCACGCCCATCGCACCGAAACCGATCAGCGTATAGTTCGGCGAGGGTTCATAGAACTTGAAGCCGAGGTAGGCGGACGGGAACATCAGCCAACCGTTGTAAACGCCGGTTTGCAGTGACAGATAGCCATCAGGCAGCGTCGACTGCACCGGCACCGCGCCCGCGAATTCCAGCCAGGGCAGGTTCGGTCCCGCGCCACCAACCTTGACGCCCTTCAGGTCCTCAACCGTGTCCCAGGGATCGGTGGTGCCAAGGTGATAGTTGTCCCAGCCATGCAGGCCCAGCAGAACCTGACCATATTCGCTGGTGAACTGTTCGGTTAGCCATGGCACCGCGTCATAGGTCGCGCGCACGGCGTCCATCGCCTGATCGCTGTCCTGCGGACCGAAGGGCGCGTAATAGGGGAAGTTGTGCAGGAACAGCTTGGCCGGTTCAAAACAGATGCAATAGCTGCCGATATCAAGGATGCCGTTCTGCACCGACTCGAGCGTTTCAGCCACGCCCGCGATCGCCCCACCATAGCCTTCGACGAACTCAATCTCATGCTCGGTCTCTTCGGCGACCCGGCGTTTGACTTCGGGAACGAAGAAATTCGCGGTGTCGGCGACATAGACTGCCGGGCCATTCGGGTGGCCAGAGCCGATGCGCAGCGTGAATGTCTCGGCCAATGCCGTGGTCGCGCCGAAACCGGCGATGGCGGTGGCCAAGGCCACTTTGCCTAGGGTTGTTGATTTCATTTTCATCCTCCCAGATGGTTGCGCGCCTTGCCCAATGGAGTAGCGCGTCGAAGATCGTTGCCGTTTATCGGGCGATAAACAGTCAATGCATCTCCCCACAGATTAAGGATTCGGTCAAGGGTCAGCGGCCCGGCGCGGTGCTTATTTATCGACTGCTAACTTTTGCGGCTTGACCGGTCGGGCGGACACGGTAGCGTGGCGCCAACGGGGAAGCCTGAGGCAAAGGGGGGACGAAGCGTGGGCGCATCTATCAAACTCGCACGTTCGATCCATCTGGTCAGCGCCTTCTGGACGCTGGGGCTGGCGATTGTGATTATGATCGACGTGCTAGGGCGCAGCCTGTTTTCGACACCACTGCCCGGCACGAAAGAGATTTTGCAGAACTCGGTCGTCTCGATCACCTTCCTGCAACTGCCGCTGGCGATCTATTCAGGCTCTCAACTTCGCACGTCGATCTTCGTCGATGCGATGCCGCCGTTTGGCAAAAAACTTCTGCGGACGTTCGCAGGCGTGCTGGGTGTGGGGCTGTTCATCGGGCTGGTCCTCAGCACCTGGCAGCCGTTCCTGGATGCCTACCGGATTGGCGAGTATGAGGGCGAAGGCGCGCTGCGGGTGCCCACCTGGCCGGTGCGGGGCGCGGTGCTGGTCACCTCGGTCTTCGGGACATTCGCTTACCTCGCGATGATCATCCTCGACTGGCAGGACAAACTGAACCCGGACCTGTCGGCACCGGGCAGTTTCCTTGACCAAGGGGCGGACTAAAGCGTTTCGACATTAACCTGAGACATATCCGGCGGCCTTAAAGTAGTTCCAGCATTCTACTGGGTCGTAGAGATCGCAGATTGCTCCGATTGCTTCGAAGACCTGGGTAAAGGACCTGACCCCGATCCGTCGCAAATGGGCTTTCAGTTTAGAGAAGGCCTGCTCGATGGGATTCAGGTCGGGCGAGTACGGTGGCAGGTAAAGGAACCAGCAGCCGTGATTGCGTAAAGCCTGCGTCGCCTCCTTATTCCGGTGGGTTGCCAGGTTGTCGAGAATGACGACAGTGCCGGGGTTGATCTCGGGGACCAGCACTTCGCGGATGTAGGCCGCGAAGGCGGGGCCATCTATCGCTCCCTTGATGACCCAAGGTGCGATCAGCGCGCCTTGGGTCAGGCCCGCGATCAAGGTTTGGGTTCCCCAGCTTCCGAAGGGCGCATCCATCGTCAGGCGCTTACCGCGCTTGGCTCTGCCGCGTAGGCGCGTGAGGTTTGTCTTCACTGCGGTTTCGTCAATAAAGACAACGCGCTCAGGAAAGGTCGCAATGGCTGGCGAGCGGTATCTGAACCAGTCGGCCCGTTGCTGCCTTACCTTGGCGCGGCGGCGCTCGGTTGCGACCAGCGACTTTTTTTGTACGTGAAGCCGAGCCGGGACAGAAGGTTGGCGATGGAGGAGTGATGCACCCGCACACCCTCTGCATCGGCCAGCGCATTACGCAACTCAAAGAGCGTGATGTCAGGGTCTTGTGCGATCAACTCCTCAAAGAATTCCCGATGCGGAGCCAGCTTTCCCTTGCCGCGCGGCGGTCCCTGCCGGGCAGGTTCCGCATGACCCTTCATCCTCACCTGACGCGCCCACCGCGCGCCTGTGGCAGGCGACAGCTTCAACCGCAACGCCGCCGCGCGCCCGCTCAACCCTTCTTCAATGTATCTCTGAAACCGTATCCGAAGCGCAGATGGCAAAGGTGCTGACATGATCCATCCTCCCAAACAGGATGAATCACAGATCAGGTCTCAAGGGAATCCCTCGCGATTCAGGTTCAAGCCGAAACGCTTTAGGGCCATGGGCGGGGATATCGCACTCTATATGCTGGGTCTGCTGATCGTGTTCATCCTGATGGGTGTGCACATCGGCGTGGCACTGGCGATCTGTTCGGCGCTTGGCGTCTGGCTGATGGTCGGGTTCCTGGATACCGCGCTGTCGATCCTTGGAAACACGGCTTACGAGGCGGTCAGGAAGGATGTCTTTGCAGTCATTCCGCTGTTCGTGCTGATGGGCGATTTCATCGGTCGAAGCGGGGCTGCGGGGGACCTGTATCGAATTTGCGACCGTACTCTGAAGCGGCTTCCGGGGCGGCTGGCGATTGCGACCATTGCGGGCAACACGGTGTTTGCCGCCGTGACGGGCGTTAGCATCGCCAGCGCGGCGGCGTTCTCGCGTATTGCCTATCCTGAAATGAAGAAGGTTGGCTGATTGTGTTGAAAAACTCCGAAATCAGAGCGTCGCGGATTTCTTGCGAAAACCTATGAAGCGAAATAGTCGGAAAGCTTTGACCACGAGACAGCGCATGGCTGCGCGTGAGCGCATGTAGGCGATTTGGGCCGACCCCCGCGCCAAAAATTTAGGATCGGGCTGCATGGAAAGAAAAATCATCGTTCAGGCCCTAAAACGGAGTTTTTCAACACAATCGGCTATAAGCAGACGTTTGCGCTGGGGGCCGTCGCCGGTTCGGCCTGTCTGGGGATGCTGATCCCGCCGTCGATCCTGCTGATCGTCTGGGCGGTCCTGACCGAGATGAGCATCGGCGCGCTGTTCATCGCCGGATTGCTGCCGGGCATCCTGCTGGCGCTGTTGTTCGCCGGTTATGTCATTGTCGCGGCCGCCCGAAATCCGGACATTGCACCGCCGTTTGAGGAGGCACTGGTCCCCCTGACGAAGGAGGAAATGCGCTCGGAGCTGATCGGCGGGCTTGGCATTCTGGGCCTTGTTCTGCTGGTAATCGGCGGCATCTGGACCGGCGCCTTCACCCCGACCGAGGCGGCCGGGTTCGGGGCCATCGGCGCGCTGATCATCGGTGTCATCAAGGGCATGCGGTGGCGCGACATTGTCGAGGCGATCTTTCAGGCAGGACGCACCACCGCGCCGATCATGTTCCTTCTGATCACGGCACAGATGTATTCCAAACTGCTCGCCTTCGGCGGCGCTGTGAATTACATCCAAGGGCTGTTTCTGGGGCTGGGCGCGGACCCTTGGGTGATCATCGCGATGATGATCGTGGTCTGGATCATCCTGGGCATGCTGATCGACTCTGTCTCGATTATCCTTCTGACAGTGCCGATATTCGCGCCCATTGCCATGGCGCTGGGGTTCGATCCGCTGGCCTTTGCGATCTTCGGAATTCTGGTGATCGAGGCGGGGCTGCTGACACCGCCGTTCGGGTTGCTGGTCTATACGGTGAAAGGGTCGGTCCCTGACCCGAGTGTCACGCTGGGGCAGATTTTCGCGGGATCAACGCCGTACTTCCTGCTGATCCTGCTGGCGGCCCTGATCGTCCTGCTGGTTCCATGGCTGTCAAACTGGCTGCCGGCGCTGATGCTGTAGGGGTCAGCACACTAGACCTTAGACGGACGCCTCGATCAGGCTTTGCGAATAGGGATGGCTGGCGTTTTTCTGGCGCAGGTCGGCGACTTCCATGATCTCGACAAACTCGCCGTCTTTCATCACCGCCAGCCGCCCGCACATGTGGCCGACAACCGACAGGTCGTGGCTGACCATCAGATAGGTCAGGCCCCGATCAGCGCGCAGATCGACCAGCAGGTTCAGGATTTCCGCCTGCACGGATACATCCAGCGCCGACGTTGGTTCGTCCAGTAACAGAAGGCGCGGTTCCGGTGCCAGAGCACGGGCGATGGCGACGCGCTGACGCTGCCCGCCAGACAGTTGGTGCGGATAGCGGAAGCGGAACTTCTGCCCCAGCCCGACGTCGTCCAACAACCTCACAACGCGGCTGTCGATGTCGTCAAAACCGTGCAGATACAACGTTTCGGCCAGAAGCTGATCCACCGAATGGCGGGGGTGAAGCGAGGCATAGGGGTCCTGAAACACCATCTGCACGGTCTTGTAGAAGGCGCGCGGGCGCTTCTTTCCAATGGTCTGACCGTCGACGGTGATTGACCCGTTCCAATCCGGGGCCAGCCCGGTAATGGCCCTCAGGATGGTCGATTTGCCCGAACCGCTTTCGCCGACCAGACCAAAGCTTTCGCCCTGATCGACCGCGAAGGTCGCGCCTTTTACGGCGTCGACCCGGTCGCGTCCGTTGCCGAACCAGACGTTGAGGTTATCAACCTGCAGCATCAGCCCGCTTGCCCGCTGATGCTGGCAACCTCGGCCCAGGCGGGATCGCGTTTCAGCACTTCCAGCCGGTCTTTTGGCTGGTCCAGCCGGGGCAGTGAATTCAGCAACCCGCGCGTATAGGGGTGTTTCGCTTCGTGCAGCTTGTCGGCGTCGCAGACCTCGACAATCCGGCCCGCGTACATGATCAGCACCCGGTCACAGAAATCAGCCACCAGGTTGAGGTCATGGCTGATGAACAGCAGCCCCATGCCGCGTTCCTTGACCAGCCCGTCCATGATATCAAGCACCTGACGCTGGACCGAGACATCCAATGCCGAGGTTGGTTCGTCCGCTATCAGAATCTCCGGGTTCGGGATCAGCATCATCGCGATCATGATCCTCTGACCCATGCCGCCCGACATCTCGTGCGGATAAGCGCGCATCACGCGTTCGGGGTTGCGGATCGACACCGCCTCCAGCGTTTCGATGGCCTTGGCGCGGGCTTGTGCCTTGCTGCCTTTGGCGTGCAGGCGATAGGCCTCGATCAGTTGCGCGCCGATTGTCATCACCGGATTCAGGCTGAATTTGGGATCTTGCATCACCATGGTGATCCGCTGGCCGCGCACCGCGCGCATCTGAACCTCGGATTTCTCCATCAGGTTCACGCCGTCCAGCGCGATCCGGTCGGCGGTAACCTGCCCCGGCGGGCGGATCAGGCGCAGAATCGCGCGGCCCGTCAGCGACTTGCCCGAGCCGCTTTCGCCTACGATCCCAAGGCGTTCGCGGCCAAGGGTAAAGGACACTCCGCGCACCGCCTCGAACACGCCGTGGCGGGATGGGAAGCGCACCCAGAGGTTTTCGACGTCCAGCAGATTGCTCATTCGCCGCCCTTCGGGTCCAGCGCGTCGCGCAGGCCATCGCCCAGCAGGTTGAACGCGAGTGAGACAGTGAAGATCGCCAGCCCCGGCACGGTCGCCACCCACCAGTGATCGAGGATGAACCGCCGCCCTTCGCTGATCATCGCACCCCATTCGGGGCTGGGTGGCTGCGCGCCAAGGCCAAGGAAGCCAAGCCCGGCGGCGGCCAGAATGATCCCGGCCATGTCGAGCGTCACCCGCACGATCAGGGACGAGATACACAGCGGCCAGATGTGCTTGGTGATAATCCTCACCGGCCCAGCGCCCTGCAGGCGGATCGCATAGATGTAATCGGACGAACGTATCGTCAGCGTCTCGGCCCGTGCCATCCGCGCATAAGGCGGCCAGGCGGTCAGTGAAATGGCCAGCACCGCGTTTTCGATCCCGGCACCCAGGGCGGCCACGAAAGCCAGCGCCAGCACCAGTCGGGGGAAGGCCAGGAAAATGTCGGTAATCCGCATCAGCACCGTGTCGGTCCAGCCGCCGACATAGCCCGAGATGGTCCCGACCAGCAGCCCGGCGATCGGGGCTATCAGGGCCACCAATGCAACGATATAAAGCGTAATCCGCGAGCCGTGGATCAACCGGCTGAGGATATCCCGGCCAAGGCTGTCCGTCCCGAACACATGCCCGTCCGAACCCAGCGGCGCCAGCCTGTTGCCCAGGTCCTGCACATAGGGATCATGGGGCGCCAGCAATGGCGCAAGCAGCGCGACCAGCAGCAGCGCCACCAGAATCGCCAGCCCGACCATCGCCATCGTGTTGACCCGAAACGCCAGCCAGCCGCGATAGATCGCCGCCAGTTTCGCGTGGCGGCGCGAGGTTGGAACCTCGCTCAGCAGCCAGGCGCGCAGGCCCTTGCCGGTGACGGACCCTCCATCCTGCGCAGCGTTGCGCACCAGTTGCGGGTCGCTGTTTTGCAGGGCGTTATTTGGCACGGGGGTCAAACACCTTATAGAGCAGGTCCGAGAAGATGTTCAGCAGGATGAACACCAGCCCGACGACGACCGTGCCGCCCATCACGGCACTCATATCCGCAGACAGCAGTGCCGTTGTGATGTAGCTGCCAATGCCCGGCCAGCTAAAGATAATCTCGGTCAGAACCGACCCTTCCAGCAGGTTGGCATAGCTCAGCGCGATGACGGTGATCAGTTGCACCCGGATGTTCTTGAACGCGTGTCGCCAGATCACCGCCCATTCCGACATGCCTTTGACGCGGGCCGTGGTGACGTATTCGGCGCTCAGCTGTTCCAGCATGAACGACCGTGTCATCCGGCTGATATAGGCCAGAGAGTAATAGCCCAGCAGCGACGCGGGCAGGATGATGTGGCTGAGGGCGTCTTTGAACACCGCCCAGTTCCGGTCGAGGATTGAATCCACCAGGATCATGCCGGTCACCGAGGGCACGATATCAACATAGAAAATACCAACCCGGCCCGGCCCACCGACCCAGCCGAGGATGCCATAGAAGACCAGCAGACCCATCAGACCCAGCCAGAAGATCGGCATCGAATATCCGACAAGGGCGACGACACGGGCGATCTGGTCGATCCAGCTGCCTTTGCGCACGGCTGCGACGACGCCCAGCGGAACGCCAAGGACGATGCCCATGGTCACGCCAAGGGTTGCAAGTTCCAGCGTCGCAGGAAACACGCGGCGAATATCATCGGCGACGGGCCGGGCGGTCAGCAAGGATTTTCCGAAATCGCCATGCAGCACGTCCCAGACGTAATAGGCGAATTGCACGATGATCGGTTTGTCGAGGCCCAGTTGTTCATATGCGGCGTCATAGGTCGACTTGGTCGCCTGTTCGCCGACGATGGCCAGTACCGGGTCGATGGGCATGACGCGCCCGATGATGAAGGTGATGAACATCAGCCCCAGCATCGTCACGGCAATCGACCCCAGTGTCAGGATTGTCGCCCTGAGCCACAGTTCAAGGGGCGCCTTCTGGCGCCCCCCGTTGGTGTTTTCGGCGATCGCCATCTACTTGGTGATCTGCCAGTAGGATGCCGACGTGATGGCCTGACCCGTCGAGAAGTTGGTCACGTTGTCACGCAGAGCCGATTGTTCGATCTGCTGGAACAACACCGCGAAGGGTGAGATCTGGCGGAATTCGGCCTGGATGTCCTGATACATCTGGGCGCGCACGTCGCGATCATTCTCGACCACGGCGGCTGCGACCTTTTCGGTCAGCCCGCCGGTATCCCAGGCGTTGCGCCAGGCCAGAAGGCCTGTGGCACCCGCTTCGTCCGAGTTATCGGGATTGAACGCAAACGTACCGGCATTGGTGTGCGGATCAGGATAATCCGGACCCCATGCGCCCATGTACATGTCCAGTTCACGCGCACGGTACCGGCCCAGAATGGCCTTGGCGGTGCCGACCGTGATGTTCAGCGTGATGCCCACCTCGGCAAAGGTGTTCTGCAGCGACTGGGCAATCTCGATACGTTCCTGCGCTTCACGCACTCCGACCTCAATCTCGAACGGTTCGATCCCGGCAAGCAGTTCCTTGGCCTTGTCGATATCCAGGCTGAACGGCGCTTCGCTGGACGAGCCAAGATAGGTGCGCGGCAGGAAGTTCTGGTGGATCGTGTACTGACCGTTGAGGAAGCTGTTCTGCATCCCTTCATAATCGACCAGATATTTGATCGCCTCGCGCACTTCAGGCTTGGACAGCTGCGGATGCTTCTGGTTCAGCGAGATATACATCAAGCGGCCTTTAAGCTCTTCCGAGATCTCGACACCATCTGCTTCGCGTGCACCGGCCACATCTTCCGGGTTCAGGTTGCGGGCAACGTCGATGTCGTTGCGTTCCAGCAGCAGACGCTGGGTTGCGCTTTCCTGCACGTGGCGCACGATCACGCGTTCCATCGCCGGAGCACCCAGATAGAAATCAGGGTTCGACGACAGGGTGACGCTTTCATTCGGCTTCCAGCTGTCGACCGAATAGGCGCCCGAACCGGCGGAGTTCGTCGCCAGCCAGGCGTTGCCCATGTCGCCGTCAGCTTCGTTGTCCATGACGGTTTTCATATCGACGATGGAGCCGATGGTGGCCGTCAGGCAGTTCAGCACGAAAGAGGTCGCATAGCGCTTGTCGGTCGTGATGGTCAGCGTGTTGCCGTCGGCCACGATGGTCTCATCCACGTTTTCCGGCGTGAAACCGAACTGGGTCAGGATGAACGACGGCGTCTTGTTCAGGATCACCGCCCGGCGCAATGAGAATTCGGCGTCGGCGGCAGTCACCGGGTTGCCCGAATGGAACATCACGCCTTCACGCATCGTGAAGGTGATCGACTTGCCGTCTTCGCTGACCGTCCAGCTTTCGGCCAGGTCCGGCTGATAGCCCGCATCGAGGTTCAGCGGGTCGAAGTTTACCAGCTTGCCATAAACGTTGCGGATCACGTCAGAGCCTGCAAATTCAAAGCTTTGCGCCGGGTCCAGCGTTGTGATGTCATCAATCCGATTGGCGATGACCAACATGTTCGGCGGCGTTTCGGCAAAGGCGGCGAATGACGTCACCCCCACGGCCAGCCCGATTGCGGCCCCGCTGAGTAATCTGGTGATTGCGTTCATTTTCTTGTCCTCTCAAGTTGCAGTTTCTTTTGGTTCGTTGCTCGATCCGCGCGGCTGCCCCGGCTATTCACCCCAGGTTTTTTCCAGCACACGCAGCCAGTTTCCGTGACAGAGCTTGGTCATCAGCGCATCGTCATAGCCATGCGCCGCCATTGCCCCCCTCAAATTCGGCAGATCGGCGCAGGTCGTCACCTCCTGCGGCACGATCGCGCCGTCATAATCCGACCCCATCCCGACCCGGTCTTCACCCAGATGGGTGATCAGGTGGTCCAGGTGCCGCAGCATCTGGTCCAGCGGAACTTCGGGCACCATGCGCCCGTCGTCGCGCAGGAACGCCACCGCGAAATTCAGCCCCACCATCCCGTCACTGTTCCGGATCGCCGCAAGCTGATCGTCGGTCAGATTTCGGCTGTGCGGGCAGATCGCGTTCACGTTGGAATGTGTGGCGACCAGCGGCGCGTCGGAATGGCGCGCAACATCCCAGAAGCCTGTCGCGTTAAGGTGCTACAAGTCAATCATTATGCCCAACTGATTGCAGCGTTTGATCAGCCGCACCCCTGCCTCAGTCAGCCCTGCGCCGATGTCGCCGGTAGCAGGATAACGGAAGGGTACGCCTTCACCAAAGATTGTCGGACGCGACCAGACCGGCCCGATAGAGCGCAGCCCTGCCTGATAAAGCGTGTCGAGCGTGTGCAGGTCCGGGTCAATCGCCTCGGCCCCTTCGATGTGGAAGATCGCGGCGATGATGCCATCGGCCAGCGCGGATCGGATGTCAGCGGCGCTGCGGCAGACGCGCAGGGCGCCGCGGCGTTCCAGCTCGAACAAAACCGCGGATTGCGCCATGACGACCGACTGCGCCGCGGACCAGTCTATGGCGGGCGGCAGTGGCAGGTCGTAAGATGGTTTGATCATCTCCTCAAATTTCACTTCAAGGTCGACGGGTGACGGCACGTAGACCGCGAAGAACCCGCCGCCGAACCCGCCCGCATGCGCCTTGGGCACATCAATCGCGCCGTCCATGCCGTTCAGGAAGTGATCAACTGCCGACATGCCGCCAGCCCGATATAGCTTGAGCAGCGCATCGTTGTGTCCGTCAAAAACGGCTGGCGTGGTCGCTTGGCTCACATGTCCCCCGATTTGTGGCTGGCCGCAGCGTATAGATTAGTTTGTCATAGGCGATGGCAAACTCTATGAGTTTTTATCATCAACTGATGATCATTCCGCAGGGAAACCCGATGGCCGCTAAAACCTGGCACTCTCTGCCCGAATATCAGGCGCTGCGCGCGTTGATGGAGGCGGGCACAACGGCGCAGGCGGGTGTGCGGATGGGGCTGTCGCAATCCGCGATCAGCCGATCCATCGCCAGCCTTGAGGCGCGGACAGGTCTGATCCTGTTTGACCGTGTCGGTGGACGGTTGACCCCGACGGGTGAGGCGGTGCGCCTGAACCGCCGGCTGGATCCCCTGTTTGCCGCGCTGGATCAAATCGATGGCCCCACGACCCCCACGCAAGAGCGTCTGCGCGTTGTCGCGCCGCCCACCTATGCGCACCGTTTCATGGTGTCCCATATCGCCACATTTCTGGAAACCAACCCGTCCTATTTCGTGGCACTTGAGGTTGCGCCCTCGGACGAGGTGATCCGGGGCATTCTGGAAAGAAGGTTTGACCTTGGAATAACCGGCGTGGAACTGTCGCGCGACGGGCTGAAGCTGACCCCGTTCCGCCTGTCGTCACCAGTCTGCGCCATGCCCGTCGATCACCCCCTAAGCGCGCAAGACGTCATCCACCCCGCGGACCTGCATGACCAACCACTGATCGCCCTGTCGCATCGCCATGCAAGGCGGGCGCAGCTTGAACAGGAGCTGACCGCCGCCGCCAGCAAGCCCCGGATCGTGGCCGAGGTTTCAACCTCGGTCGCGGCGGTTGATCTGGCGCATGCGGGATTGGGCGTTACCGTGGTCAATCCGTTTCCGATTGTGCAATTCCGCTCGGGCGATGTTGCGTTCCGGCCCTTTGCCTCGGGCATGGAATACCGCAGCTATTTCGTCACGCCCGACAACGCACCCCTGCACCGCCTGGCGCGCGCTTTTATCCGCCATCTGCGGCTGCACACCGCCAATGACCCGTTTTCGCGCAAGGCCTGACGCCCATAACGTTAACGAAAACCGCTTTAACCCGTCAGAGGTATTGTATCGCTGCGAACCGCGCGCGTGCTGCGTTTGTGGCCCAGCATCAGCATCGCCGGTGTTACGATCAGCGTCAGGATCGTGGCGATGACCAGCCCCCCGGCGATAGCACTGGACAGCTCGGTCCACCACTGGGTCGAGGGCGCGCCATAGACAATCTCGCGGCTGAAGAAGTTGATGTTGAGGCCGATCACCATCGGCATCAGGCCCAGCGCCGTGGTCACCGAGGTCAGGATCACCGGGCGCAGACGTTGGGCGCCGGTCCGCAAGGCCGCCTCCATCGGGGAACGGCCCGATTTCAGCAGGTCGTTGAAGGTGTCGATCAACACGATGTTGTTGTTCACCACGATCCCGGCCAGCGCGATCACACCTATACCGCCCATGACAACGCCAAAGGGGCGCCCGGTGACCAGCAGGCCCAGCAGGACCCCGGCGATCGAGAACACGATGGCACTCATCACGATGAAAGCCTGATAGAAGTTGTTGAATTGGGTCAGCAGGATCACGAACATCAGGAAGATCGCCGAAATAAACGCCCCCATCAGGAAGATCATGCTTTCCTGCTGATCTTCAGCCTCGCCCGCGAATGACCAGCCGACGCCGGGCGGAAACTCGGCAGCCTCCATCGCGGCGGTCAGGGCGATGACCTGATCGTTGACCAGCAGGCCGGGGGCGACGTTGGCTTCGATTGTCACCACACGCTTCTGATCAACCCTGCGCACAGTGCCGGTGCGCGGCGCGGGTTCGAACGTCACGAAATTCGAGATCGGGACCAGCCCGGCCGAAGTTGGCACCCGCAGGCCCTCAAGCTCTTCCAGGGTGCGATCCTGACTGGGGAAGCGGACGCGGATATCCAGCTCTCCATCAGAATCGTCGGGGCGGTAGTCGGCAACGTTGATGCCTTGCGTCAGAAGCTGGATCGCCTGCCCCAGCAGCGCAACATTGGCCCCGAAACGCGCCGCTTCCGAGCGGTTGACCCGCACCGCCCATTCCACCCCCGGCAGCGGGCGCGTATCGGTCACATCTGTAAAACCGCCGATCTTGGCCATCATTGTGCGGACCCCCTCGACAGCTATGGCTTGCTGTTCGGGTGACTTGGCGGTGATCTTCAGGTTCACCGGCTTGCCCGCACTTGGCCCGCCACTTTCGGTCTGAACCTGTACGTCAATCCCGGCGATGTCGGCCACATCGGCGCGAATATCTTCGCCAATCTCGGCGGCGGTGCGCCGCGTATCCCAATCGGTCAATTCCAGTTGCAGGGTGCCGATGGTTTCCTCATCCCCCTGTCCGGCGTTCAGCATGGAACGGGCATAGACGCTGGCAATCTCATCATACTCCAGCACGCGGTTTTCGACCGCACGCACCAGTGCGTCGCGTTCGAAGATCGAGAAGTTGTCCCGCGCGCGGACCTGGACTTGCATGAAATCCGGCTCGACCGAAGGAAAGAACGTCAGCCCGCGCCCGAATTGGCCGTAAGCGCCGAACGCGCCCAGCAGCAGCGCGATGGCCAGCAGAACGGTCGCGCCGGGGCGCTGGATGGCCCAGCTGAGCAGGCGCACATAGCCGCCGGTGAACCCCTTCATCTGGCGCGGATCGCCCAGTTCGGCAGCGCTGAGGGCGGCCTTTGCCCGCGCCGTCTGCGGCTGGCGCTTGCCGATCAGCCCGCCGACGACAGGAATGAAGATCAGCGCCATGAAGAGCGAGGCGAACAGGGTCAGGATAACGGTGATTGGCAGGAATTTCATGAATTCCCCCACCATGCCTTCCCAGAAAAGCAGCGGGAAAAACACGCTGAGCGTCGTGAGCGTAGAGGCGATGATCGGCCAGGACATCCGCTTGGCCGCGAAACTATAGGCGGTGCGCGCGTCTGCCCCTTCCTGCAATTTCCGGTCGGCCAGTTCGGTGGTGACGATGGCACCGTCAACCAGCATCCCAACCACAAGGATCAGTGAAAACAGAACCACGATATTCATCGTGTAGCCCATCATCGACAGCGCCGTGACCCCGGCCAGGAACGCACCCGGAATTGCCAGCCCGACCAAAATGGCCGAACGCAGGCCCAGCGCGAAGACGATCACGATCATGACCAGAATGACGGCGGCGATCACGTTCGCTTCAAGATCGCTCAGCAGGTCTTTGATCTGTTTGCTCTGGTCCTGAAGATATGTGACGGTGACGGAGTCTGGCCAGTCCGTCGAAAGCGTGTCGACCAGCGCGCGCACGTCCGCCACCGTTTCGATGATATTGGCGCCGGAACGCTTGGTGATCTCCAGCGCCAGTGCCGGTTGGCCGTTGATGCGGGCAAAGCCGGATGGGTCGTCAAAAGCGCGCCGGATGGTTGCGACATCGGCGAATGTGACGACCGTGTTGCCGCGCACCTTCACCGGCATGGCCATGACATCTTCCAGGTTTTCGATCAGCCCCGGCACCTTCAGCACCATGCGCCCGGCCCCGGTTTCGATGGCGCCAGCGGCGATCAGCTGGTTATTGCGGGTGATCTGGCCGATCAGTTCGTCGAAGGAGATGTTGTAGGTTTCGAACAATGTCGGATCGACCAACACTTCGAGGAATTCGAAACGCTGCCCGCCGATGTCAACCTCCAGCACGCCCTCAAGACCTTCGATGCCGTCCTGCAGATCTTCGGCCAGCGTTTTCAACGTCCGCTCGGGCACAGGGCCGGAAAGGATGGCGGTGATAATCGGGAACAGGGCGGTATTGATCTCGGTAATATGAATGTCGCGGGCATCTGCAGGCAGTTCGCCACCCGCCCGGTCTGCAGCCTCGCGCACTTTGGTCAGGGCCTGTTCACTGTCAAATCCGGGATCGAATTCCAGCTGGATGTTGGCGACCCCTTCGGCGGCATTGCTGGTCATGCTGGACAGACCGTTGATCGAGGCTAACTCGGTCTCCATCGGTTCCAGCAGCAACCGTTCGGCATCTTCGGGCGAAATGCCGTCCAGTCCCGTGGACACGTAGAACAGCGGCAGGGGAATGTCGGGGTTCGCCTCTTTCGGGATCGAAATGTAGGAAAACGCGCCAACGCTGAGGATGATGACCAGTCCCAGCACCATAACGCGGGACCGCGAAAAGGCGAGGTTGATCAGCGTGTTCATTGGGTCACCTCGGCGGTGGCGGTCTGTGGTGCGACGGTTTCCCCATCGTTGACATAGCCCTGGCCCACGGTGATGACGCGCGCTTCATCGGTAAGCCCGGTGACCCAGATTCCATCGGTTTGGGCGCGCACAATCTCGACAGGGGTGAACGCAACCTTGTCGTCTTCAACAACGGTCTTGATGCCCAAAGTGCCGTCTGTACCTAGCGACAGGATCGCGGGTGAAAGAAAATGCGCCGAAACATCGCCGGTCGGGATGCGCTCTTGCGCGCTGATGCCGGCGGGGACTTTGCCATTTGCATTATCAACCGCAACCTCGGCCAAAAACGTCCGCGTCGCGGCATCGGCATTGGTGCCCACGAAGGTCACAAGGCCGGGCAGGACGTCACCGGTGATGAATTCGACCTGCGCCATCTGGCCAACCTCAATCCGGGCCAGCGATTGCTGCGGCACCTGGATCGCCACGGTCAGGGGGGTGTTGTCGACGATCCGGGCGACCTCGGTTCCGGGCTGAACGAACTCTCCTTCGTTGATCGTCAGTGTTTCAAGGCGGCCATCAAATGGGACCGTCAGAACCGCGTTATCCAGCGCCTCGGTCGCGGCGGCGAGTTGCGCCTGGGCGGCGGCAAATGACGCGCGTGCGGTGGCAACACGATCCACCGTCGCGGTGCCGCGTTCCAGCAGGGTCTGGGCATTGTCGAATTCACGTTTGGTGCGATCAACCTCGGCTGTGGCACGCTCAAGATCCGCCTGGCGCTGCACCGGGTCAAAGCGCGCGATCACGTCGCCTTCTTCGACATCCGCGCCCTTTTCGACCAAAACTTCAGATATCTGCCCCGAGATTTCGGCGCGCACGGCAGTGTCGCGATCCGGCAGGGCCTGCCCCTCGGCCAGAAAAAACTGGGTGACCGGCTGCGCAACCGAGCGCGCCACGGCCACAGTCACGGGTTGCAGGACCGCGCGTTCTGCAGGCGCATCCGCAGGTTCCGAGGGCAGGACAAAGCCGCTTCCCATCCAGGCGACAAGGACCAGGACAATGGCCGCGGCGATCCAGGTCGAACGCGCCGCACCTTTGTCAGAGCTGAAATCCAGCGTTTCAGGCCGCCGTTCGTTGGTTGTGTCTTTCATGACATCATTTCCGTTCCAAAAAATGCGCGCTCAGGCGTCGCCGCCATCATCAAGTGTGGTCAGTGCGCCCAGCAGGCAAGTCTCCATCGCGCCATAAAAATCGGCGTAGGCGTTCAACCGCGTCCGCACATCAACGTCGGACGCGGGCAATCTGGCGATCGTTGCGTTTATGTCATCGCGGGCGTGGGACAGGCTGCGCTTGGCGCGGTCCAGCATCGTTGCATAGGGATTATCGGCCAGTTGGAAGTAATCCTGACGCTCTCCGGGGCGTGCGGTGCGCTTGACCAGGCCGCGTTCTTCCAGAAGCCGCACGCTGGAGCTGATGCTGCCCCGGCTGACCTGCAGGGTTTCGGCAAGGTCGCTGAATGCGATGGCCGCGCCATCAAAGACCAGAAGGCCAAAAACCCGCCCCGCGATGCGTGGCAGCCCTTCGGTCTGGGCAATCAGGCCGATTTTTTCGATGAACTCGGCGCGAATGGCGTCAAGGGTGTCGTGCTGCATGCGATCCTCAGAGTCGGTTGAGGCGCAGGTGGTACAGGATTGGTTTTCGTGATGTCAAGTTTGTTCAGTCAAAACTAAACGAATTATGTGACTAACCTCGCGTAACTCTGGCGGCAGCGGTCAGGTCTTTTGTTATTACCCGTTTGAAACGCGCCAATCGCGTGGATTCTTTCGTGCAGGCGGTGCACGATTTCGCGCGGAGATGCGCGGCGGCTGGTATCAGGCAGGGGCAACCATGTCGTCACTTCTCTCGAGAATACCTTCATCGGAAACCGGGGTAATCCATTGCTTCGCGGACCTCGAAATGGCCCCGACGCGTTTGGCGGCAGGTTTGTGGTAGCCTGCTGGCATGCGACGATTGCGTTATTTGTAAACCGGGTGGGTATCTGCGTTAAAGGACTGCAAATTATGCCAAAAATGACCTGACCGCAGCATCGGAGCAGGCGGCTCTGGCCCCGAACGGTGACCAAATTCACCCGTATCGCGTTAACATCCTTGCGACTCGCTCAAAGTGTGGTCTATGGTATACCATAGACCGAATGCCTGAATGGCCGGTTTGCTTGGATTGTGTTGAAAAACTCCGAAATCAGAGCGTCGCGGATTTCTTGCGAAAACCTATGAAGCGAAATAGTCGGAAAGCTTTGACCACGAGACAGCGCATGGCTGCGCGTGAGCGCATGTAGGCGATTTGGGCCGACCCCCGCGCCAAAAATTTAGGATCGGGCTGCATGGAAAGAAAAATCATCGTTCAGGCCCTAAAACGGAGTTTTTCAACACAATCCTTGGGGGATGGATGTCGGACAGGGTAACCCTGAAATCAGTCGACGTGAATTTCACGCTGAAGGACCACATTTACGAGGTTCTGCGCAGCGCCATTCTTGACATGAACATCTATTCCGACACCGCGGACCTGCGGCTGGACGAACGCAAGATGGCCGAGCAGCTTGGCATTTCGCGCACGCCGCTGCGCGAGGCTTTGGCGCGGCTGGAACAGGATGGGCTGGTGGAAATTCAGCCCCGCAAGGGCGTGTTCGTGCGCCGCAAGACCCGTGAAGAAGTGATGGACATCATCATCGTCTGGGCGGCATTGGAAAGCATGGCCGCACGCCTGGCGACGACCGAGGCCACGGATGCCGAGCTTCGTTCGCTGCACGCGCTGGCCGACAAGCACAGCCAGATCGATCCGGCCAATGACATCGAAAGCTATTCCCGCGCCAACATCCGGTTTCATCAACGCATCCTGGAACTGTCCAAATGCGTGGCCCTGAAGGCAATGACGGACACGATCTTCATGCACATGCACGCCGTCCGCCGGCGGGCAATATCGGAAGCAGACCGCGCAGCGCGGTCAGTGACGGATCACATGGCCATTGTCGCGGCACTGGAAGCACGCGACGCAGCATTGGCCGAACAATTGGTGCGCGATCACTCGATGCGGCTGCGCCAGCATATCGAAGACACATGGATCGAATTGGAACACGCAACCGCCAGCAAAGCGGCGCGTTGAACAGGATAACCGAGGACTGAATGGCAAACGACCAATCAACTGAGACGACGCAGGATCTGACCGACGGATTCCACCTGCTGATCGACGCCCTGAAACTGAACGGGATCGAGAATATCTATCACGTGCCAGGCATTCCAGTGACCGATCTGGGCCGGATGATGCAGGCCGAGGGGATGCGCGTCGTCTCGTTCCGGCACGAAAGCAACGCGGGCAACGCCGCGGCGATTGCAGGCTATCTGACGAAGACGCCCGGTGTTTGCCTGACCGTTTCCGCCCCCGGTTTCCTGAACGGGTTGGTCAGCCTAAGCCATGCGACAACCAACTGCTGGCCGATGATCCTGATTTCGGGCTCGTCCGAGCGTGAGATCGTCGACCTGCAAAAAGGCGACTATGAAGAAATGGATCAGTTGGCCGTCGCCAAGCCGCTGTGCAAGGCCGCCTATCGCATTCTGCACGCCGAAGACATCGGCGTCGGCGTGGCCCGCGCGATCCGTGCTGCTGTTTCGGGCCGCCCCGGCGGAGTTTACCTCGACGTGCCCGCCAGTCTGCTGGGCCAGACGATGGAGGCTGCGAAAGGCGCGCAGAGCCTGATCGAAGTGATCGACCCCGCGCCGGCGCAGCTGCCCGGCCCTGCGGCGATTGATCGGGCATTGGATGTTCTGAAAGGCGCCAAGAAGCCGTTGATCATTCTGGGTAAAGGCGCGGCCTATGCGCAATGTGATGATCTGGTGAAGCAGTTCGTCGAAAAATCCGGCGCGCCCTATATCGCGATGTCGATGGCCAAGGGCTTGCTGCCGGACGATCACGATCAATACGCAGGCGCGGCGCGGTCGCTGGTGCTGAAGGAAAGCGATTGCGTGATGCTGATAGGCGCGCGCCTCAATTGGTTGCTGAGCCACGGCAAGGGCAAACAGTGGGGAGAGCCGTTCTCCAAGAAATTCATCCACATCGACATCGACCCGAAGGAAATGGACAGCAACCAGCCCATCGACGCGCCGCTGGTGGGCGATATCGAAAGCACGCTGGGCCTGATGGTCGACAAGATGGGCGGTTGGACGCAGCCCCCGGCAGACTGGACCGACGCGGTGAAGGCCAAGCGGGACACCAATGTCGAACGCATGGCCCCCAAGCTGATGAACAACAATGTGCCGATGGATTTCCACGGCGCGCTGGGGCGATTGAAGTCCATATTCAAGGACAACCCGGATGCGATCCTGGTTAACGAAGGCGCCAATACGCTGGATTTCGCCCGCTCGGTCATCGACATGGCCAAACCGCGCAAACGTCTGGATGTTGGCACCTGGGGCGTAATGGGCATCGGCATGGGCACGGCGGTGGCCGCCGCGGTTGAAACCGGCCAGCCCGTCGTCTGCATCGAAGGCGATTCCGCCTTTGGTTTCAGCGGCATGGAGGTTGAAACCATCTGCCGCTATAACCTGCCGATCTGCGTTGTGATCTTCAACAACTCGGGCATTTATCGCGGCACCGATACCGACCCGACGGGCCGTGACCCCGGTACGACGGTCTTCGTGCCGGAAGCCAAATACGACATGATGATGCAGGCCTTCGGTGGTGAGGGCGTGTTGGCCCGCAGCCCCGATGATCTGGAACGCGCGGTGCGCGACGCAATCAAATCCGGCAAACCAACGCTCGTGAACGCGATCATTGACCCGAACGCCGGGACCGAAAGCGGTCGTATCGGCAATCTGAACCCGCAATCCGTCGTCTCGAAAAAGTAAGGTCTACGTTATGAAAGCTCTCGAAGGCGTCAAAATCCTTGATTTCACCCACGTCCAGTCCGGGCCGACCTGCACGCAGCTGCTGGCCTGGTTCGGGGCAGATGTTCTGAAGGTCGAACGCCCCGGTGTCGGCGATGCGACCCGCAAGCAGCTGGTTGATGTGCCGGGTGCCGACAGCCTTTATTTCACGATGCTGAACCACAACAAACGCTCGATTGAGCTGAACTCGAAAAACGAGGTTGGCAAGGAAGTGCTGACCCGGCTGATCGAGGAATGCGACGTGATGGTCGAAAACTTCGCCCCCGGTGCGCTGGACCGGATGGGGTTTTCGTGGGAGCGGATACAAGAGATCAACCCAAAGATGATCCTGGCGTCGATCAAAGGGTTCGGGCCGGGCAAGTATCAGGACTGCAAGGTTTATGAGAACGTCGCGCAATGTGCGGGCGGGTCAGCCTCGACCACCGGGTTTCTGGATGGGCCGCCGCTGGTTACGGGCGCGCAGATTGGCGACAGTGGCACCGGGCTGCACCTGTGCCTGGGCATCGTTACCGCGTTGTTCCAGCGTGAAAAAACCGGACGGGGTCAGAAGGTGACGGCGGCGATGCAGGACGGCGTGCTGAACCTGACCCGTGTGAAACTGCGCGATCAGCAGCGGCTGGAAAAAGGCCCGCTGGAAGAATACAGCCAGTTCGGTGAGGGTATCCCCTTTGGTGAGGCGACGCCGCGTGCGGGCAATGATTCCGGCGGGGGCCAGCCGGGGCGCATCCTAAAGTGCAAGGGGTGGGAGGATGATCCCAACGCCTATACCTATTTCATCACTCAGGCAGCGGTTTGGGGAAAGGTCTGTGACGTCATTGGCGAACCGGATTGGAAAACCAAGGAAGGCTATGCCAAGCCGAAAGATCGCCTTGATAAACTGAACGCAATTTTCGCGCGGATCGAAGAATGGACCAAGACCAAGACCAAGTTCGAGGTGATGGACATCTGCAACCCGCTGGACATCCCGGTCGGGCCGATCCTGTCGATGAAGGAAATCTCGGAAGATGAGGGGCTGTATGCCACCGGCACGCTGGTGCGTGTGCCGCACCCGGAACGCGGCGAATACATCAGTGTCGGCTGCCCGATCAAACTGAGTGACTCGAGCGTCGAGGTTGAGCGCTCGCCCCTGTTGGGTGAGCACACGACAGAAATCCTGTCACAGGTGCTGGGTTATGAAGGCGAAGCTTTGGCGCGGGTGATCGACAGCGGCGCCGTCGGCGAAGTCAAAGAGGCGGCGGAATAGATCATGCGCATAATCGTCATGGGCCAGCAGGCCTTCGGAAAAGACGCCCTTGCCAAGATCATCGAGGCCGGTGTGGATGAGGTTGTCGCGGTTTATTGCGAACCGGATCGCGATGGCAAGCCGGTCGATCCGATCAAGGAATTCGCGCTGGAGCAGGGCCTGCCCGTGCAACAGCCTGCAAACTTTGATGATGCCGAGACTCTGGCTATGCTTGCCGGGTTCGACGCTGACCTGATGGTCATGGCCTTCGTCAATGTCTTCGTCCCCGAAGCGGCACGTGACACGCCGAAAATGGGCTCGATCTGTTTCCATCCGTCACTGTTGCCGTTGCATCGCGGGCCAAGCGCGGTGAACTGGCCGATCATCATGGGCGCAACGAAGTCCGGCTACAGCTGGTTCTATCCTTCGGACGGCCTCGACGAAGGGGACAGCCTGCTGCAATGGGAATGCCCGATTGATCCCGATGACACGGTCATCAACCTCTATTTCAAGAAAATCTATCCTTCGGCGATCGAATCTGTGCTGACAGTCTGCGACCTGTTCCGCGCTGGAAATCCGCCCCATATCGTCCCGGACGAGGCGCAGGCGACGTTCGAGCGTCGCTGCACCAAGAAACATGCGCGCATCGACTGGAACAAGCCGGTCGGGCAGGTCTATGACCTGATCCGGGGCACAAACCCGGCACCGGGCGCGTGGACCACGCTGAACGGCGCCGAAGTTGGCATCTTCGATAGCGCCCGCATCCCCGGCGACGGTATTTCCGGGCGGGTCGTGGACATCTCGGATGACGGCGTGACCGTGCAATGCATCGGCGGCCGCATCCTTCTGAAACGTGTTCGCCCGGCGGGCGAAGGCAAAATCCCTGCATCTGAATGGGCGTCTGCGGCGGGTATCGCCGTCAAAGACGACCTCGGCACCTGAACCTCAAGGAATTCTGACCTATGTCCGACATTGAAATCGCCCGCGCTGCCTCGAAACGCCCGATTCAGGAGATTGGGTCGAAGCTTGGGATTCCAGAGGCTGATTTGCTTCCCTTTGGGCATGACAAGGCGAAGGTAAGCGATGCGTTCATCAAGTCGCTTGGGGATCGTGAGGACGGCGAGCTTATTCTGGTGACGGCGGTGAACCCGACGCTAGCGGGCGAGGGCAAGACCACGACGACGGTGGGGCTGGGTGATGGGCTGAACGCGATCGGCAAGAACGCCGCGATCTGTATTCGCGAAGCCTCCTTGGGTCCGTGTTTCGGCATGAAGGGCGGGGCGGCCGGGGGTGGTTACGCCCAGGTGGTGCCGATGGAGGAGATGAACCTCCACTTCACCGGCGACTTCCACGCCATCACATCGGCCCACAACCTGCTGGCGGCGATGCTGGACAACCACATCTACTGGGGCAACGCGCTGGAGATCGACATCCGCCGGGTGGCCTTCCGCCGGGTGATGGACATGAACGACCGGGCGCTCAGGCAGATCGTCTGCAATCTGGGCGGGGTCGCCAACGGCTTCCCGCGAGAGGCCGGGTTCGACATCACGGTCGCCAGTGAGGTCATGGCGATCCTGTGCCTGGCGCGCGATCTGGACGATCTGGAAAAGCGCCTTGGCGATATCATCGTCGCCTACCGGCGCGACCGTTCCCCCGTTTACGCCCGTGACATTAAGGCCGACGGCGCGATGACGGTGCTGCTGGCCCAGGCGATGCAGCCGAACCTGGTGCAGACGCTGGAAAACAACCCGGCCTTCGTGCACGGCGGTCCGTTTGCGAATATCGCGCACGGCTGTAACTCGGTCGTGGCGACCCGCACGGCGCTGAAGCTGGCCGATTACGTGGTGACCGAAGCCGGGTTTGGCGCCGATCTGGGGGCCGAGAAATTCCTCAACATCAAATGCCGCAAGGCCGGGCTGGCGCCATCGGCGGTGGTGCTGGTGGCGACGGTGCGGGCGATGAAGATGAACGGCGGCGTGGCGCGGGCCGATCTGGGCGACGAGGACGTCGCGGCGGTGACCAAGGGCTGCGACAACCTTGGCCGCCACATCGAAAACCTCAAGAAGTTCGGCGTGCCGGTGGTGGTGGCGATCAACCACTTCGTCACCGATACCGATGCCGAGGTGCAGGCGATCCGCGATCATACCGCCAAGCTGGGCAGTGAGGCGGTGCTGTGCCAGCACTGGGCCAAAGGCTCTGAAGGAACGAAGGATCTGGCCACCCGCGTGGTGCAGGTCATCGACGAGGGCAAAGCCAATTTCGCGCCGATCTATCCCGACGAGATGCCGCTGTTTGAAAAGATCGAGACCATCGCGAAAGAGATCTACCGCGCCGATGAGGTTGTGGCCGATGCGAAGATCCGCGACCAGCTGAAGCAGTGGGAGGATCAGGGCTATGGCCACCTGCCGGTCTGCATGGCGAAAACCCAATACAGCTTTACCACCGATCCGAACCGGCGCGGCGCGCCCGACGGGCATTCCCTGCCGGTCCGCGAAGTGCGCCTGAGCGCCGGGGCCGGCTTCATCGTCGTCATCTGCGGAGAGATCATGACAATGCCCGGCCTGCCCCGCGTCCCATCCGCCGAAGCAATCCGCATCAACGATGACGGACAAATCGATGGGCTGTTTTAGAAATTGAAAAGAAAGATTGCAAAACAACCATAAGGAGTTAGGCAAGAGTAGCGAGCACGAAGAGCGTCGTCGCAGGTCTGTGGAAAAATGGGCGCGGCGACATGAAACTGAACCAAGAGAGTAAATCCATGCTTACCAGACGTACACTTATGGCAGCCGCTGGGGCCGCCGCGATCACCTTTGGCGCTGCGCCGACGGTGCAGGCTGCAAGCCACGCATTCGAGCCGACAAAGCCAATTGACTTTGTTATCATGGCCGGTGCCGGTGGTGGTGCTGACCAGATCGCGCGTTTCATTCAGTCGGTCGCCGAAAAGATGGACCTGACGACACGTCCGTTGGTGCCGAACAACAAGGGCGGAGGCTCGGGCGCGGAAGCACTGATCGCGCTGAACACGGCTTCTGATCCGGATCACACGATCCTGGTGACGCTGAACTCGTTCTTTGCCACTCCGCTGCGCCAGGAAGGCCTGGGCATCGACATCCAGACCTTTACGCCGGTCGCAATGATGGGCGTGGATCCCTTTGTACTTTGGGTCCACAAGGACAGCGGCATCACCACGTTCGAGCAGTGGCTGGACGTCGTGAAAGAAGCCGATGGCGATTACATCATGGGTGGCACCGGGTCTGGTCAGGAAGATTCGACCGTCATCGCCTGGATGGAGGGTACCTATGACATCTCCATCAACTACATCCCCTACGATGGTGGTGGTGCGGTTGCCAAAGACCTGGCTGGTCAGCAGATCAAAGCCTCGGTCAACAACCCGGCAGAGGCCAAAGGCTTCTACGAGTCCGGCGACGTTTTGCCGCTGATCGCCTTCTCGGACGAGCGTTTGGCAGCCTATCCGGATGTCCGCACCGTCAAGGAACTGGGCAACGACTTCAGCTACTACAACCAGCGTGCTGTTGTTGGCGCACCGGGCATGTCCGATGCGGCGGCTGCTTACTATCAGGATCTGTTCAAGACCATCTACGACACTGAAGAGTGGCAGGGCTATATGGCTTCCGAAAGCCTGTCGCCTCTGTGGCTGGATGCCGATGAACAGCGTGCTTACTGGGCCACCCAGGTTCAGAACCACAAAGACCTGTTCGCAGCAATGGGCGGCTAAGCCCGCAAGCTAACGAACGATACAAAAACGGAGGGGGCCAGAATGCGGCTGGGTGAAATCATAACAGCGGGTGTTCTGGCCCTCTTCTCGATCTTTCTGATGTACTACAGTGCCCAGTTGCCAATCGGTTATGAACAAGGCCGGGGGCCTGGCGGCGGCGCATGGCCCTTCTGGTTGTCGGCCATCATGCTGGTGACCACCGGCTTCATCGCCTGGAACTGGTACCGAAAAACCTCACCCCCATCACAGTCCGAAGAACCGGTGCTGGATGGGTACGGGTGGAAGATGTTCGCGCAAGTCGGCGGCGGCCTTCTGGGCTTTATCATCCTGATCGACATCATCTCGATGTATGGCGCAATGGCCGTGTTCCTGCTGTACTACGTTCGGTTTTTGGGCAAGCACTCTTGGACGTTAACCCTGATCCTGGCGATTGCCCTGCCGATCGCCTTCTTTTTCTTCTTCGAAGGCTTGATGCGGATCACCATGCCATCAGGGATGTCCTTCACCGGACCGTTCTACGACATTATGTACGAAATCATCTACTAAGCAGCGGCTGAGGGGCAAGTTATGGAAGTTCTGGGTCTTCTTGGCGATGGCATGTGGCAGGCGTTACAACCGCTGAACCTAATGCTCATCCTGATCGGTGTGACACTGGGCCTGTTCATTGGCGCGATGCCAGGGCTGGGTTCGGTCAACGGGGTCGCGATCCTGCTGCCGATCACCTTTCTGGTGCCACCGGGATCAGCGATCATCTTCCTTGCCGCAATCTATTACGGGGCGATGTATGGGGGCGCGATCAGTTCGATCACGCTGGGGATACCCGGGGCCTCGACCGCCGTCGCAACAACCTTTGACGGACGACCGCTGGCGTTGAGTGGACGCGCCAGCCTGGCGCTTGTCACAGCCGCATTGGCGTCATTCATCGGCGGATCGGTGGCCAACCTGTTGTTCACCGGCTTTGCGCCGCTGCTTGCTTCGGTCGCGCTCAGCTTTGGTCCGCCTGAGATCTTTGCCCTGATGTTGCTGGCCTTTGCCACCTTCGTGGGTCTGGGCGGTGATGACATCCCGAAGACCATATTCTCGATCTGTATCGGATTGGTCTTTGCAGCTGTCGGGTTCGACAAGATCACCGGCACGCCGCGGCTGGTGTTCTTCGACATCTCTGGCTTCCTGCACGGCATCAATTTCCTGGTGTTGGCCATCGGTGTCTATGGCATCGGAGAGATGCTGTGGACGCTGGATTCGACGCGCGGCAAAATTACCAAATCCGATGCGAAGATGTCCGTCAAAGGCATCGTGAGCGATTCCAAGGAAGGCATGAGACGCGGCTGGAAGGGCACCGCAATCGGGTCGTTCCTGGGCTTCTTCGTGGGCATCCTGCCCGCCGCAGGCGCCACGCCCGGTTCACTGATGTCCTATGGCGTGGCCAAAATGGTCGCCCGTAAACCGGAAGAGTTCGGCAAGGGCCACCCGGGCGGTGTCGCCGCGCCTGAGGCTGCAAACAACTCGGCTTCGACCGGGTCGATGCTGCCGATGTTGACGCTGGGCATCCCTGGCTCCCCCACCACGGCGATCCTGTTGGGTGGCATGGTGATCTGGGGTCTGACCCCGGGTCCGCGCCTGTTTGTTGACCAATCCGAGTTTGTCTGGGGTCTGATCGGGTCCTTCTATGTGTCGAACTTCTTTGCGCTGGTGATCAACCTTGCGTTCATCCCGCTGTTCATCTGGATGTTGCGGATGCCGTTCACGGTGCTGGCCCCGTTAATCTTCGTTCTGTCGGTGGTGGGCGGCTATGCCGCGACGCGCGACATGCATGATGTCTGGCTGATGCTTGGCTTTGGCATCGGTGCGTTCTTTTTGCGGAAATTCGACTATCCTCTGGCACCGGCTGTTCTGGCTATCGTCCTTGGCCCGATTGCCGAACAGACCTTGCGGCAATCGCTGCTGATGTCCAAAGGCGATCCGATGATCTTTGTTGACCTTGTCAACCGGCCCATCGCCACACCCATCACGATCATCGCGATCATCCTGATCCTGTTGCCGCTGTTCAAATACATTCGCGACCGGCGGCGCGGGACGGCGCAGACGCCATCGGGGTAACAACCGGGAGGGCCGGATGAGCAGCGAACAACCGGCCTATCATGCATGGAACCCCGGCCTGACTTCGGACATACCGGGGCGGCTGAAGCCGCTGATAACCCTGTTCAGGCCGGAGAATGCGCGCGTTGGGTATGACGAAGCGCGCGAAGCTGCCGAGTTCTGCGGGCTGAAGCCGGTGCAAATGTATGCGCTGCGCCCCGAGCGTCTGATTGCGCATGAGTTGCTGATCAGGGTCACCGCCGATCTGTCCGTGCAGGACGGCCCAACCTATGAAGTTCTGGGCCGCAACTTGCGCCAGATGACGGCACGGATTCATGACGGATACGTGGCCCCCCGTTTGGCAGAATTAACAGATCTGTTCGAGCAAACGCAGGCCGAAGGCGCAAAGATCATCGACGCGGCGCTAAAGCGCGATCTGTTTGCGCCACCACCACAGCCTGCGCGCGCCGGATTGCTGGCGCGCCTGATCGGGCGTTCAGACACTGTTGCCGAAACGCCGGATCCCGCACCGGCGGCACTGGCGCGGTGGCAGGCTGAGGCGGCCAATTCGCCGGATCGCGCCCGGCGTGCCGCCCTGCGCGCGCTGGCGACCATCTTGCAAGCGTTGCTGGCCCATCGCGGGCGATTGATGGCCGACGCCGACATCATTGCCAGGCTGGCGCTGAACATGTTCACCAACAGCCATGGTAGTTGGGTTCTGGGTCAGGCCGTCACGCCAATCATGGCCGACGCCGCCAAGGCCGAGGGGTACCGCTTTCTTCCATCCCAGGACAAACCCGTCATCCTGAACGTCAAGGGGGCGTCCGCCTCGGGCAAAAGCACGATCCGTCCGCAGCAGCGCGAACTGGCCGAAACGCTGAACCTGCCATGGGAAGATTTCGCCTTGGTCAGCCCGGATTACTGGCGCAAATACTTGCTGGATTACGACAGTCTTGGCGATGATGCGAAATATGGGGCGATGCTGACCGGACACGAGCTTGAGATCATTGATCGCAAACTGGATGATTACGTCCAGCAGAAGGCCGAAGCTGCCAACATCCCACACCTGCTGATTGATCGCTTCCGTTTTGACAGTTTCGCCGCCGGGGCGGATGGGCAACCTTCGAACCGCTTGCTGACCCGATTTGGGCATACCGTGTTTCTGTTCTTCATGATCACCCCGCCCGAGGAAACCGTTCAACGTGCCTGGAAACGCGGGCAAGAGACGGGGCGCTTCAAGGCGGTCGATGATCTGCTGCACCACAACATCGAAGCCTATTCCGGCATGCCGCATCTGTTCTTTTCCTGGCTGGCATCGCGCGACAAGAACGTTCATTTCGAGTTTCTGGACAACGACGTTCCCTTGGAAAGCCGCCCGCGAACGCTGGCCTATGGCTGGAATGATGAGATGGTGGTGCTGCGCCCGGAGGGGCTTAACCTGATCGACAGGTTTCGATGCGTGAATGTCGCAGCAACCTCACCCGAAGAGGTGTACGACGCCCCTGCCCCAACAGGCCCCGATTTTCTGTCGCAGTGCCTGGAACGCATTCCGGTGGTGAATTTTGCCGACCCGGACCGGGGCGTGGTTTTTGCCCGTTTCGAAGAAGGTGACTGGACGCTTGCGGCAGATCCGGGTGGCGCCGAAAACGCCTGGCTGACGTCGAAGGGCTTTGCCGCAAACGAGGCGGACAGCGCGATACCACTGGACGCGGCAGGAAACGAACGCAAAGCGCACCGGCTGGGCCGATAGGATCAGACGGCCGCAGCCGCCAGACACAGATGTGTCAGTTTTGCCATCGCCAGATCCCGCCCCAGCATCGCCAAACCACAATCCGGGGCGGCAATCAGGCGGTCACGGTCGATATGTTCAAGCGCAGCGCCAAGGCGTTGCGCAATCTGTTCGGCCGGTTCCACCTGGCTTTGGGCGATGGCAACGGCCCCGAAGATGACCGTTGTGTTCGGAAATCTTTCAAGCAGGGTCAGATCATTGTGCCGGTGCGCGTCTTCAATCGACACCTGGTCGACGCTTGAACGATCAAGCGGCCCGGCCAATCGAAAATAACTCTGCGGGTCGGCCTTGTGATATGTGTGGTCGTCCAGGTGGCCGGGATAGCCACAGCACATGTGCATGACCCGTGTAACGGTGTCTGGCAGACCGTCGAAACAACGCTCCAGGCATTCAACCCCGAAGTTGAGCGCCCGTTGCGTGTTGCGGGCAAACAAGGGCTCATCAATCTGGATATGGGTGCAGCCGGCATCGGCAAGGGCGCGAACCTCGAAATTCAGCGCGTCGGCCAGATCGAAGGCAAGCGCGCGTTCATCGCCATAAAAGTCATCCGCACAGGTATCTATGATCGTCGTTGGTCCCGGCACGGTAATCTTGACGGGCCGGTCGCTGGCCGCCTGGGCCTGCCGATAATCCCGGTCCAGAAAATGACTGCCGTCCGGTTCAATCTTGCCCCGGATTGTCGGCAACTCGGCCTCATAAGCGCCATCCCGCAGGACGCGGCTGGTCAGGTCATGGAAATCGAAGCCCGTCAGATGGCGGCAATGGTAGTGAATGTAGTTTTCGCGCCGCTGCTCTCCGTCGGTCGGTATGTCGACACCGCATTCGATCTGATCGCCAACAGCCGCATGTGTCGCCTTCTGATACAGGGCGTCGTCGTTCGCGTCTTCCTGCGCTGCAGATCTGGTCGCCCGGCGCGTCACCTCGCCCGATGTTGAGGTCAAGCCAAGCTGAACCTGGAACCAGTCTTTGATCGGGACATAGTCAGGTTTCGGATAGGCACCGATGCAGGTGGTTTTTATGGGCACACGAGTTCCTTTTTCGGTCACTTTAGAACCAGCAAGGCACGCTGCGCAATCTATCTTCAATCCATATGTGTACGATCTCGTCCCCCCAACGCAACCTGCAGGCTTGGCGGTGTTTGACCCCATTCTGCAGGAATGCCGTTGCTGTGAAATTTACTTCATATTTAGATTAACCAAATACAATCAATCTATGGGAACTGCGGACAAACACACAATTTATGCCTGAATTTGTTTTGCTGCTTCCTTGCTTTGGCCGAGGTTCGATTGTTTTTTTGAATCGTAGGGCCGTGGCCGGGTTGCGCCATCGACCGATTGGCCGTGAAAACGGCATCAGGCGCGCGCGCTCTGCAGTCTTTCCATTTCCGGGAAATTCGAACCGTGGATTAGTAGATTCTCATCCGCAGTCATTTGAATTCGCGCGATCACCTTCACGCCCAACTCACATTCATGTGGTCAGTGGCGATGCCTGATGACGTACACATGCGCGAAGATAGTCCTCGGCTCGGCCAATGGATCGCCCACAACGCTCAACACCAAACACAGCTTCTTGGGTTGCGAAACCTATGCACCACCAAAAGCAGTAGGCGAATATCATAGAGGGCACCCACCAGCCCCCAAAAAAAAGAGGCTGCATTTCAATCACAGTAAGTCTGAATGATCGAATTGACGCTCAATTACGAACAGAGCGTTTCCGTCGAAATATGGCAATTTGTAGACATTTGGGCAAAACTGTGACAAGTTATTTTACCGTAATATCAAATGGATACGATCCAGAATAGTTAGTGGTAGAGTAAATGCACGTTAGAGTTGTGGCAAAAATGTGGCGGATCGTTGATAACTCCTTGAGTCATTGGACTTGCAGCAATCCAAGCCTGTCGGCCCCGCGCCGGCCATTCCAAAAGAGAATCGGCAAGGCATCTGAACGTAAACATTCGGTTATGGGTCCGTCAGCGGGCATTTGGAACAATCCACAACCGGCAATTTGTGATCAATCGGAGAAGATCAGAGAGTTTTCTGCGTATTGTTCACATCCTGCGCGACAGTTCTTCGACCGAATTGGGCCGGCAACACGACAATGGGTCGCGAATGCGGCCACACTCCTTTGGCGATTAGATGAAATGCTGCTGACACCGCAACTCATTCGGTCGGAAATCCCAGTCACAAGTTTATCGGAAACCACTCCATATCGGGACAACTGTTTCTTGAAGTATGAGGCATCACGATGAAAGTTCAGTCCCACAGCAACACGCAGCAGCGTATATTCCAGAACCCGAGACCTGCCATGAAAACTGTCCTGATCGCGGGCGGCGCTGGCTTCCTGGGCTCTTGGTTGTGCGATTCTCTTATCGCAAGCGGTTGCCGCGTCATCTGCCTCGACAATCTTCAGACAGGCGCGCATGAGAACATTGCTCATTTGCGGTCAAACCCGAATTTCCGGTTTCTTAGGCATGATGTGATTGATGAGATTGTGATCTCTGAAAACATCGACGAAATCTATAACCTTGCCTGCGCGGCCTCACCGCCAAGATATCAGGCTGATCCAATCCACACGTTCAAAACGAATATCTGGGGTTCGATGAACCTGCTGGAACTGGCTCGTCTGCATGATGCGAAGATTCTGCAAGCCTCGACATCAGAAGTCTATGGTGATCCGGAGGTCTCAGTTCAGTCTGAATCATATTTCGGCAACGTTAATACATTCGGACCACGCTCCTGCTATGATGAAGGAAAGCGTGCCGCCGAGACGTTGTTTCATGATTTCCATCATCAACATGGTGTGAAGGCCAAGATCGTAAGGATCTTTAATACCTATGGTCCACGTATGGACATTAACGATGGGCGGGTCGTCTCAAACTTTATTGTTCAGGCGCTTCGGGGTGATGCAATAACCGTTTACGGTAATGGCGAACAAACGCGTTCATTCTGCTATTGTGATGATCTGATCGCTGGCCTCCTGGCTTTGATGGCCACTGACGATGACGTGACCGGGCCGGTGAATATCGGGAACCCAATCGAGATAACGATGTTGGAACTGGCGCAGCACGTCATTCAATTGACCGGATCAAGATCATCGCTGGTCTATCGCGAATTGCCGCAGGATGACCCCAAAAAACGTCGTCCGGATATCAGTCTTGCTGCGAAGGCATTGGGCTGGCAGCCAAAAGTCGGGTTGGCAGAGGGTCTCGAAAGCACCATCACCTATTTCCGAGGCAAGCTGGTCGAAGAGTTGCAGACACGTTGCGTTGAGGCGGCCGAATGAAACCCGTCATCGTTACCGGCGGTGCTGGCTTTATTGGCAGTCACACGTGCAAGCGGATTGCAGAGGCCGGATACCTGCCGGTTACGGTCGATAACCTGAGCACCGGTCATGCCGACCATGCGAAATGGGGGCCGCTGTGCCATGTCGATGTTCGAAATTCTGACGCGATGTGCGATGTCATTCAGGCGCATGGCGCCAAGACCGTCATACATTTCGCGGCATCTGCATATGTAGGCGAATCCGTAGTCGACCCGTTGAAATACTACGACAACAATGTCGGCGGAATGCTTGCAGTGATGGATGCCGCCCGCAAGTCTGGCGTTGAGAGTTTCATTTTTAGCAGCAGCTGCGCGACCTACGGGATTCCAAACCAGCTTCCTATTTCTGAGGAAGCCGAGCAGAATCCAATTAACCCGTATGGGCGGACCAAGTTGGTATGCGAACAAATGCTCCGCGACGTGTCCGCGGCACACGGTATTCGCCACGCTATCTTGCGCTATTTCAACGCCGCAGGGTGCGACCCAAGCGGTGATTTGAGCGAGCGTCATGACCCCGAAACTCATTTGATACCACTGGCACTCCGTGCCGCGTTCGGGCTTACCGCGCCGCTTGAGGTGTTTGGCACTGACTACGACACGCCCGACGGCACCTGCATTCGTGATTATATCCACGTTTCTGATCTTGCAGATGGACATCTGGCCGCTCTGAAGCATCTAGAAGACGCTGGAGACAGCATCTCGATCAACCTTGGTACTGGCAGTGGCTGTAGTATTCTGGAAGTTCTTTCCGCGATAGAACAGGCCACCGGCAGGAAGGTTCCCGTAAGATTCGGGGCCAGGCGCGAGGGCGACCCTGCAGCGCTTGTTGCGGACGTTTCGAAGGCAAACAGGATACTTGGGTTCAAAACTCGGTACTCCGACATCGATACAATCGTCAAACATGCTGCACCTACGTTCGGAATGGGACAAGCAGATGCCGACTGCGCTTAACGATTTCAGGGCGATCCGCTTCGCAAACCAGCGCAAAGGCCATCCCGGGCCTTACCTGGTCCCCCTATTCAGCAAGATGCAGCGTCTGAAATATGCGACTCTGGCTATCCTGTGGGTCCTGAGCATTTCGTATTTCTGGGCGTGGTGGCTCCAGCCTGAGCATGTAATATCAACTCCGCGTTTCGTGATACTCAGCCTTGCGCTGGGATGGGCGACGTTTCTGGAATGCTATTTTCTAACCGTTCTATTAAGGTCGCGCAGACCAGCAAACAGACTGGGCGAGCTGTTTGGGTCCCGCGTTGCCATGATCGTGACGAAGACGCCATCAGAACCGTTTGATATCGTGCGCGTCACTTTGGAAGCCATGCTGGCGCAAGATTACCCGCACGACACATGGCTGGCTGACGAGGATCCATCCCCTGAAACGATAGCCTGGTGTGCTGAACGAGGTGTGCAGATTTCGACCCGAAAGGACCGTCAGGATTATCACCGGTCTGAATGGCCGCGGCGCACACGCTGCAAGGAAGGCAACCTGGCGTTCTTTTATGACCACTATGGATACGAACAGTACGACTTCGTCATTCAAATGGATGCCGACCACGTCCCGCAGGAGTCTTATTTGCGCGAGATGCTCAAGCCATTCGCCGACAAGGAAGTCGGTTATGTCAGTGGACCCAGTATCTGTGCAAGCAATCGGGCCGATAGCTGGGCGGCAAGAACGCGGCTGTACCGGGAATCAATGTTCCACGGGGTCCTGCAGGCGGGGTATTCCAACGGGATGGCTCCGATGTGCATCGGTTCACACTATGCGGTACGCACAGCAGCGCTGCGGGAAGTCGGCGGACTGGGACCGGAATTGGCCGAAGATCACTCAACCTCAATGATCATGAATGCCGGTGGTTGGCGCGGCGTCCACTCGCTTGATGCGATCGCCATAGGCGCGGGACCGGCCAATATCACAGACATGATCACGCAGGAATTCCAGTGGTCGCGCAGTTTGGTCACATTGCTCTTGCGGTATACACCGACATATTTCAAGCGGCTGAGACCCGCGCTGAAGTTCCAGTTCATATTCTCACAGCTCTGGTATCCGATTTCGGCGCTTTTCATGTTGGTCATGTACGCCGCACCTATCTATGCTATCGTTTTCACAGCACCCTTTGCTGCGGTCACCTACCCAGCATTCATAGGCCACCTGCTGCCCGCAGGATTATTGTTTCTGATCATAGCATACGTGATCAAACGCGATGGCTTCTACCGACCGAACTCGGCTGCGTTCATGAGCTGGGAAAAAGCGCTGTTTCCATGTCTTCAGTGGCCCTGGGTGTTTTGGGGATGCGCGATGGCGATCTTTGACAGCATTTCCGGCAGGTTCGTCGATTTTCGCATCACACCCAAAGGAGATTCACAGAAAATTAACCTTTCCTGGCGTGTGATCTTGCCATATTTCGTACTCGCAATCGGAGCGTTGGTCCCGGTTTTTCTTGCGCCTAACCCACAGACAATCCCGGGCTTCTTCGTATTGTCCATCATGAACGCGGCTTTGTTCGGAACAATATTTCTGATAATCGTGTGGGACTACTTACGGACCACAATGTTAACGGATTCGATCAATCCAATCGTTGCTGGAAAACTGGCTATGGCCGCTGTTGTTTTGATTGCAATGATGTCATCAGCGATCTGGATGCGTGGACGTGACAGCATTTTCGCACTAGTGTCTAGCCCCCAAGTTCTGGGCCATTTCTGATTAGAGTTTCTGGCATTGGTGGTCGCATGTTCAGAGCCTGGTGCGGACGTGTGTGGTTGTACTGCTTAAGCCAATGATTGATGACGATCTGTGCCTGTTTCGTTGTTGTGAACCATTCAGCTGTCCTTCCCCCCTAAAACTGGGCCACTACATTGGTCTTGAGAGGGGAATATGTAATGGCACGGAAACGGCATTCGGACGAAGATGTATTGAAGCTGCTGCGTGAGATTGAGCTGAAGCTGACGGGAGGAAGTGACGTTGCATCGGCGTGTCGTAGCGTCGGCATCAGCGATGCGACATATTACAACTGGCGGAAACGGTTTGGTGGTATGGGACGGTCGCAGTTGTCGGAGATGCGCAGCCTGGAAAAGGAGAATGGGCGTCTCAAGAAGATCGTCGCTGAGCTTGAATTGGACAAGCTGATCCTCAAAGAAAGCCTGAACTACTTAAAGCCCAGGGCCTGACGACTGGGGAGCTCCGTCAGGCCGTTATTCATACGCGCCAAAAGCTCGCGACCTCGGAGCGGAGGACCTGCCGGGTCGTCGGTCTTGCGCGAAGCTCTCTGCAATATCGACCCGCGCCAAAAGACGATGATGCTCTACGGCTCGCTTTGATCCGCCTGGCCAAGCAATATGGGCGCTACGGCTATCGTAAAGTTTCGGAACTCCTGCGCATCGAGGGCTGGCGGGTCAATCATAAGAAGGTTGAGCGTCTCTGGCAGGAAGAAGGACTGCAACTCCCGCAGCGGCACAGGAAGCGCAGACGGCTTTATCACAAGGACAGCTCGATCATTCGCCTCAGGCCGACGCATCCGAACCACATCTGGAGCATCGACTTCGTTCACGACAAGCTCAGCAATGGCCGGAGCTACAAGATGCTGACCGTTCTGGATGAGTACACCCGGCAGGCCCTGGCCGTGGAAGTTCGCAGCAGGATGGGCGCCGAAGATGTTCTGGAGGCGCTATATCCGCTGCTCCTCTGCCATGGCACGCCGGAGTATATCCGCTCCGACAACGGCCCAGAGTTCGTAGCCAAGGCGATGCAGGAGTGGTTGGTTCGCGTTGGTGTTCGACCAATTAGAATCTATCCGGGGTCCCCTTGGGAAAACGGATACAACGAGAGGTTCAACGGCACTCTCCGGCACGAGATCCTCAACGCTGAATGGTTCACAACAACGAAACAGGCACAGATCGTCATCAATCATTGGCTTAAGCAGTACAACCACACACGTCCGCACCAGGCTCTGAACATGCGACCACCAATGCCAGAAACTCTAATCAGAAATGGCCCAGAACTTGGGGGCTAGACAGCCGTCAGCAGCACGAACGCTAACTTTTGGCGACGGCTTTGGCAATGTTTCAGGTTCGAAATGTCCAAATCGCAACGCCGCCCAGCCCGGCGACTGTGGCGTATCAACATCATATTGCATCGCCTGATGATACCCTGCCGCAACGCGCCACACCATAGGCTTGCAGCATCGCCTCGGCCCGCGCTATCCCGTTTGTCATGGCAAAGCTCTATTTCCATTTCTCTACCATGAACGCCGGCAAAAGCACCCTTTTGATGCAGGCAAGCCATAACTACCGTGAGCGTGGGATGGACACCTATCTGCTGACGGCGCAGCTGGACAACAGGGCTGGTGAAGGACGGATCGGCAGTCGCATCGGCATCGGGGTTGAGGCCGATACCTATGCACCGGGCGATGATCTGTTCGAAAGGATCAGGTTGCGCCAGGGCAAGGGCCCGGTTGCTTGCGTGTTCCTGGACGAGGCACAGTTTCTGGAACCCGCTCAGGTCTGGCAACTGGCCCGCGCCGTGGATGATCTGAATGTTCCGATCATGTGCTATGGGCTGCGCGTCGATTTTCGCGGAGAGCTTTTCCCCGGTTCTGCCACGCTTCTGGCGCTGGCCGATGAAATGCGCGAGGCGCGCACGATCTGCCATTGCGGCAAAAAGGCCACGATGGTGGTGCGACAGGATGCGGATGGCAACGTCCTGAAGGATGGCGCGCAGGTGCAGATTGGCGGCAACGAAACCTATGTTTCCCTTTGCCGGAAACACTGGCGAGAAGCTGTCGGAGATCGCAAAAGTCAGTCACCGCAGGCATGAAGGCCAGCGCCTTCGTCAGTACATGCGTCCGCCCAGCGGCACATCCTTGTCGGGGGTCAGCAAGACGACCTCGCCCGCGTCATCCGGCACGCCCAGCACCAGCACCTCGGACATAACCGGACCGATCTGACGGGGCGGGAAATTTATCACTCCAAGCACCCGTTTTCCAACCAGGGTTTCGGGCGTGTAGTGCACCGTGATCTGGGCCGAGGATTTACGCTCTCCGATGTCGGGGCCGAAATCGACCCACAGCTTGAATGCCGGTTTCCGCGCTTCCGGGAAGGGTTCCGCACGAATGATCTGACCGACGCGGATGTCCACGGCCATGAAATCGTCAAAGCTGATCTGGCTCATGCGCCCAGTTCCCGACTGCGATCCGCCGCCGCCTTGATGGCGCGTTTCAGCAGCGTTGGAAAACCACTTCCTTCGTCCATCAAAACGCCCAGTGCCGCCGCAGTGGTCCCGCCCGGGCTGGTCACATTGACCCGCAGCTGAGCGGGAGGTTCGTCGGATTTTTCGGCCAGCTCGCCCGCCCCTGCCACGGTTGCACGGGCCAGTTGCAGGGCAAGGTCTTCGGGCAGACCTTCGGCGACCCCGGCCTCCGTCATCGCTTCGATCAGATGAAAAACATAGGCGGGGCCAGAACCGGACACCGCCGTCACTGCATCCATCTGATCCTCTGCACCCAGGCGCACAACCTGACCCACCGCGCTTAGCAGTGTTTCCGCCAAAGCCAGGTCTTCTTCGCCAACAGACGCATTGCCGACAATCGCTGTGATCCCGCGTCCAACGGCGGCGGGTGTGTTTGGCATCGCCCGCACAATCGTGGCATTTGCCCCCAGTGCAGCCTCATAACCGCGGATCGGCGTTCCGGCGGCTACCGTGATAAACAGCGTGTCAGCACCAAATCCGCTGATGGCAGGCAACGCCTCGGCCATCATCTGCGGTTTCACTGCGATCAGCACGATTGCCGGATTGTCAGGCAGCGCCTGGTTGATCGCAACGCCGGTGCCCAGAAGCCACTCAGACGGGGCCGGGTCGATCACATGCACCGAGGTCGCCGGAAGCCCACCATCCAGCCACCCCGCCAGCATGGCCGAACCCATCTTGCCGCACCCCAGCAGAACCAGACCGCGATCTGCAACAGATTTCATATTCATTGACGAACCCCACGGCCATTTCCGCACGAACCTAGTGGATGATGAAACGCAGCGAAACCGGTCACGGGGCAATTCGACCGCCTGTTTGGGTCAGGCGCGACCGTAAGCCTCGGCCATGACGATGCGCATGGCTTCTTCGGGGGTGTTGTTGGCCCAGGTGACCAGTTGCAGCGCCGGGTAATAGCGTTCGGCCGTGGCAACGGCTGAACCGATGAGGCGGTCAATCTGTACTGTCCCGGCAATCTGCCCGCCGGACAGAACCAAGCCATAGCGCCAGACCATCAGGCGTTGCAGATGCCAATAGGTAAAGGCCCCGTCCCAGCACAGGTCATTGATCTGGTTCAGCGCCTCATAAAGCTCGGGCAGGCGCTCCTCGGGCGGTTCCATTTCGAAGGTGCAGATCAGGCGCAGGGTCTCATCGGTTTCCGACCAGGCCAATGTGATCGAATAGGTGCGCCACTGACCCTCGACCGCCATGGCGATCTGGTCTTCGCCAACCCGGTCAAACTGCCAATCGTTATGATTGGCGAGGTTTTCGACGATGTCGATCGGATGTATGTCGCCGGAATCATAAAGCGGCTCGGAAAGCGACATATCGTGCCCTTCAGAGGTTCTAGCCGTTCGCACATTGCCTGCGGCGACGACTTGGGTGCTGCTCAAGGACGGGCGGATCGTTGCCGCCGTCCTACAACATATGGTGGTTGAAAGGCCGAATCGTGTAAACCCTTATTTCCGATTTACCCACAGAAACTTGGCCCGCGCAGGGCGCAGGCCACAAAAAAGGCGCCGCATTGGGCGCCTTTGGTGCATTTTGATGCGGGGCAGGTCAGCTTTTTGGCTTGGTCGCCGCCTTCGGCATTGATTTCGCCTTGGGCGCACCGCCTTCAAGCGCTTCGATCCGCTTGGCCAGTGCTGCATTTTCCTCGCGCGCTTTCTTGGCCATCGCACTGACGGCTTCAAATTCTTCGCGGGTGACGAAATCCCGATCCGCCATCCAGCGGTCAACCCAGCCTTTCATGGCCGTCTCGGCCTCGGACTTGGCGCCCTGGGCAACGCCCATGGCATTGTTCATCAGCTGCGAGATATCCTCGACGATCTTGTTGCGGTTCTGCATGGCACCTCCTTCGCGGTACACGACCATTCACGTGGCTGTCATATGTGTATTCGAAGGGTGTTTTGCAAGGTTGACGGCGCCGGGCAAGCCCTGTCTTTAGGGGGGTGATGATGCCGTTTGCGATCCCCTTCCCCAACATCGGCCCCGAGATTTTCTCGGTCGAGGCGTTCGGTACGACCTTCGCGCTGCGCTGGTACGCGGTGTCCTATATCGTCGCCATCCTGGTGGGCTGGAAGCTGGCGGCGATGACCCTGCGCAAGCCCCACGTCTGGGCGAACAGCACCCCGGTGATGACCACCCAACAGCTTGAGGAATTCGTCACTTGGCTGATCATCGGGATCGTCGGGGGTGGCAGGCTGGGATACGTGCTGTTTTACGCCCCCGAAACCTGGGCCCGCCCGATTGAGGTACTCTACGTCTGGCAGGGCGGGATGAGTTTTCATGGCGGGATGCTCGGCGTCGGGCTGGCGGTGCTGATCTTTTCGCGCCTTCGCAGGATTGAACTGGCCGGGATGTGCGATGTCATGGCGCTTGGCACCCCGACCGGATTGCTGCTGGGGCGACTGGCCAATTTCATCAATGCCGAACTCTGGGGCCGCCCGACGGATTTGGCATGGGGCGTGATCTTCCCGGGCGCACGCGCGCAGGACTGCCCCGGGGTCGAGGGGTTGTGCGCGCGCCACCCTTCGCAGCTTTACGAAGGGCTGATGGAGGGCGTGATCCTCTGGGCTGTGCTGTTCTGGCTGGCATGGTCGCGTGGCGCGTTGAAGCGGCCCGGCACGATCACCGGAGTGTTCCTAGCCGGATACGGGCTTGCGCGCTTCCTGGTCGAATTTGTGCGCCAACCCGACCCGCAGTTCATCAGCCCGGGCAATCCGCTGGGCTGGGCGGTCCATGCCGGGGGGCTGGGCCTGACCATGGGTCAGCTTCTGTCGCTGCCGATGATCGCGCTTGGCGCATGGCTGATCCTGCGCGCGCGCCGCGTACCTGCACCGGCGTGACTCCGCTGGGGCAACGGCTGGCGACGCGGATCAGGGCAACCGGGCCGATCACCATCGCCGACTACATGACCGCCTGCCTTCTGGACCCGACGGATGGCTATTACACGACCCGTGATCCCCTTGGGGCCGCCGGGGATTTCACCACCGCCCCCGAAATCAGCCAGATGTTCGGAGAGCTTCTGGGCCTTGCCATCGCACAAAGCTGGCTGGATCAGGGCGCGCCGGACCACTTTGTTCTGGCCGAGCTGGGGCCCGGTCGCGGCACGCTATTGTCCGACGCGCTGCGCGCCACCGCCAGTGTTCCGGGCTTCAACGCCGCCGCAGAACTGCATCTGGTCGAGGCGTCCCCGACCTTGCGCGCCCAACAGGCCGAGGCGCTGAAGACCCACGCCCCAAAGTGGCACGATACCGTCGACACGCTGCCGGACGCACCTTTGTATCTGATCGCCAACGAATTCTTCGACGCCCTGCCGATCCGCCAGTTCCAGCGCGACGGCGCAGGCTGGTCCGAACGTGTGGTCGGGCTGAAAGATGGTGCGCTGGCCCCAGGGCTGACGCCAGCGCTTCCGATAAGCGCGCTCGATACTCGCCTGGAAGATACGGTCGACGGCGACATCGTCGAAACCTGCTCTCCGGCGCACGCAATCACGGGTGCGATCAGTGCGCGAATTTCGCAACATGGCGGCATGGCCTTGATCATTGACTACGGCGACTGGCGCTCGCTCGGCGACACGTTGCAAGCGGTGCGCGCGCACGCACCCACCGACCCGTTTGAGGCACCGGGCCAAGCCGATCTGACCGCCCATGTGGATTTTGAGGCTTTGGCAATTGCCACCACCAAAGCAGGCGCAGCCCACAGCCGCCTGACGCCTCAGGGCGTTCTGCTGGAACGGCTGGGCATCTCGGTCCGCGCTGCGGCACTTTGCCAAGGGGGTGGCGACGATCAGGCGGCCACGATCACCTCTGCGTGTCACCGCTTGACCCATCCGTCGGAAATGGGAACCCTGTTCAAGGCACTGGCGATATCGCCGCAAGGCGCCGCCATGCCTGCCGGTTTCGCCCCCTGATGCGGGTTTACCCATGACACTGGAAATCCTGACCCACGATGACCTTGCCCCCCTGCAACACGGGTTTTTCACGCGACGTGGCGGCGCGTCTTCGGGGATATTCGACGGGTTGAATTGCGGCCTTGGTTCGACCGATCAGACCGAGGTTGTGCAGATCAATCGCGCACGGGTTGCCACCGCTTTGGACATTTCGCCTGACCGCCTTGTCGGGGTGCATCAGGTGCATTCGTCCAAGGTTGTCACAGTCGATGGGCCGCATCCCGGCGCTGCACCCCAAGCGGATGCGCTGGTTTCCGCAACGCCGGGCGTGGCCTTGTCGGTCCTCAGTGCCGATTGTCAGCCGGTTCTGTTCGCCGACCACTCTGCCGGGGTGATCGGTGCCGCGCACGCAGGCTGGAAGGGCGCGCTTTTCGGCGTTCTGGAGGCAACACTGGACGCCATGGAAGCACTGGGCGCTGACCGCGCATCGACCCATGCGGTCATTGGGCCAGCCATCAGTCAGGCCGCCTATGAGGTCAGTCCGGACTATTTCGAGGGCTTTATGGCCGAAGACCCGGACAGCCCCCGATTCTTCGCCAACGGCGTGGATGGAAAGTACCAGTTCGACCTTCCCGGTTACGGTTTGCACCGGTTGCGCGCCGCCGGTGTCGGGCAATGCGACTGGGTGCGGCATTGCACCTATGGCGACGCGGATCGTTTCTATTCCTACCGACGAAGCCAGCACCGCTCTCAAGCGGATTATGGCCGCCTGATCGCTGCGATCCGCCTGTAGGATCAGAACCCATCAACGCCACAATATTGCCCCGGCACCGGCGTGTTACGCGCGGGATTGGACGGTATTCATGCAAACACTGAATGCCAAACACAGGTTACCTGATGAAAACCCGACGCTGGATCACTGCCGTTCTGCTCGAATCTGAATGCCACGCCGCATCCGCCACCAAACGCGCCGGAAATCGAAAACGGACCTGAGGAGGCGAAAGCCAGACTTTCAACGAAATCATAAACTTACAGGTCACTGCCATGATCTTTGAAGATGTATCCTCGATCTTTGCGCCGACGCGCGCCAACCCGGTTTCGCAACCGCCCGCGTGCCAATTTGACGTGCAGGCCCAGACCCGCACCGGCGAAATCAAATTCGTCACGAAAACCGCGCCAGCGTCGGATCAGTTCCTGCGGGCCTTCGCCGTCATTGGACGCGGCACGGTGCTGGAAACCAGGCGCGGCGTTGTTGCAGTCGAAGACCTGATGCCGGGCGACCGGGTTATGACAGCATCCGGGCGGGCAGAGATCCTGAACTGGTGCGGTTCTGTCACGCTCGATCCGGCGCGATTGCCCGGCTTCGGGCTGGTGCGCGTGCCCGTCGATGCCTATGGCCCCGGGCGCCCAGCCACGGATACAGTGTTCGGCCCCGGCGCAATGCGGGTACATCGCTCTCCTGCGGTCTGTGCCCGACTGCGCGCGTCTGCCGTCCTGTCACCGCTTGTAGAATGCGCTGATGAAGGCGCGATGATCCCGATCGCGCCGACAGCCCCGGTGACGTTCTTTCAATTAGGGTTCAGCCGCCAGACCGGCCTGAATGTTGGCGGTATGGAGGTTGCCAGCCTGTTCGCCGCCCAGCCCGGGCTGGACCAGATCATCCCCGCGATACGCGCCCCCTATTTGTCGATGTTCCCGCAGTATCAGAACGTCGGGGCGGCAGGGCGCGCCATGGGTCCAACGCTTAGCCGCGCGGAAATCGACCAACTGGCGGCCTGAGCGTTGGGCGCCGGTCCCGGGACCCGCGTTAAAGATCAACCTCGCCATCGCCGTCCGGATCTGCCTGTTCCATCGGATCCAGCGGCACTTTGCGGCGGATTATGATATCGCCGTTGGGCAGAACTTCGGGCGGGTGATAGTCGTCAATGTCGCGGAACGTCAGACCGTTCCAGTTCAGGTCGCGCAGGGCTTCGACCATGTCGCGCAATGACGGCTCGGCCTCGTCACGAAGCCCGCGAAACAACAGCTCCGCGCCTTCGCCCAACAGCTCAAAACCGCGCTCAAACTCTCCGTCGTCGGACGCGGAGGGTTCCTGCGCCAACGACGGGGTCGCCAGCAAAAACAGGGACAGCGGATAAACAAGGATACGTGTCATACCCTCAATATAGCACGGATCGGGGCCAATTTTAAGGGGCGGTCGAAGCCTGTAGATCCAGATCGAGGGTGACCGGGAAGTGATCCGATGCGGTCAGCAACGCAGCCCGCAAATCGGCATCATCATAGCAGGGCTGATCATCAAACGGATGCCAGATGCGCCATTCGGGGCGTTTCGACATCAGTTCCGGGCTGATCATGATGTAGTCCAACAGCGCCGACAGCCAGCGTTTTTGCTTGGCCAGATAGAACCGGGCGGTGGCCGGCAGGGTCTGGCCACGCCGCCCCCACAACGCGCGGGCGTGCGGGTCGAACAATTGCAGCTCACCTTCGCCGCCCTGAACAACTTCGACACCCGATCGCCCGAACAGCTTTTCATATTCGTCCAGCCCCGGCCCATCATTGAAATCGCCCATGACGATCAGGGCTTCGGCAGCGTCCAGATGCTCGACCACACGTTTTCGCAGCCAAAGGCATTGCGCCAACTGTTTGCGGCGGTTGGCGATTGACATGCGCATCACTTCGGCAGCGCCGCGTGCGCCATGCGGGGCCTTCGATTTGGCGTGGACACCGATCAGACGCAGTTCGGTGCCATCACGGGTTTTCAATGCCGCCTCAAGCGGGGGTTTGGACCAGCGGACCAGATCCTCGGTCGCGTCGATGTCCAGATCTATGCGGAAAACGCCGTCAAAGCGTGGCGACTGGTCCGATCCCTTCTTGCCCGTCGCATCGCCCCTGGGGTCATGGTTGGCCGTCAACATGTCGGGGTCGTACAGCAGACAAATCTCTTGCTGCGTGTGGTTATCGAACCCCATCAGCGCTTTGCGAATTCTCAGGTCATAATGGGCCGCGAAATTTTCCAGCGCCTCGACCCCGGATCGCTTGCGGTTGCTTTCCGGGGCTTCGATCACCATCACAGCGTCCGCATCCAGCGCGTTGAAGACCCTTCCCAATGCGGCCAACTGGTCGCGGCGCGTCACATCGTGACGACCTGACCAACCATCATCGATCAGCAGCTGGCCATCATCGGCGAACAGGTTCGAGAACCATTCGACATTATATGTCGCAAACCTCATGCGGCAGGTGCCTGTGCCGAGATATCGTCCCAGGCGCGGTTGATCGCGATCAGGCGTTTCTCGGCCAGACGCACAGCTTCGGACGGCACCCCGCGGGCGATCATGCGATCCGGGTGACTGTCGCGGACCAGCGCGCGCCAGGCGGCCCGAATCTGTTCCATCGGCATGTCGGGCGTCACGCCCAGCACATCCCAGGGATCGGGATCGGCATCGGGGACGAAACGTGTGCGCACAGAACGAAATGCGCGCTGATCAATGCCAAAAATCTCGGCCGTTCGGGTCAGGAACTGATCTTCGGCATCATGGTATGACCCATCAGCGATCGCGATGTGAAACAACCCTTCCATCAGATCGCACAGGATACGTTGCCCGGCATCGTCGGCAAACATCGCTCCGATTCTGCGGGCGTAATCCTCAAATCCGGCCACATCCTGACGCGCAAGGTTGAAGACGCGCACGGCATTCGCTTCTTCCGCCTCGGGGATATGGAAGACTTCGCGGAATGCCGCCACCTCATCCCGCGTTACCTGCCCGTCGGCCTTGGCCATCTTGGCGCTGAGCGCGATAACCGCGATCCCGAATGCTGTCGAACGTTCGGGCGGGGTGCGCAGGCGTTCGAACACCACCGACAGTGGTTCTCCGGCGGCGAGCGCGGACAGGGCGTCGGATATGCGGGACCAAAGCGACATGACCCTTCCCTTAGCGGGTTTGACAGGGGTTGAAAATCGCCGCACTGCGGCGATGCCGCGGGCGGGAGTATTTTTGACAAGATGAGGCTGGGTCAGAGCCGTTTCTGCATCAGTACCAGATCCAGCCATCGGTCGAATTTCCGACCAACCTCGGGCAATCTGGCAATAGTTTCATAGCCAAGTGCCGCGTGGAATCTGACCGCACCTGCGTTTTCTGCGCTGACCCCGGCAAACATGCTGTGCACCCCGGCGGCACGTGCGTGGCCTTCGACGGCCAGCATCAAAGCCCGCCCAACGCCTCTGCCCCGCGCTGCCTGAGCGATGATCACCGTGTGCTCCATCGTATGGGCATAACCGACCCCGCCGCGAAACTGGGCGTAGGTGGCGAAACCGATAACACCGCCTTCGTCTGCTACGAAAAAAGCGTGACCGTCCGAGTGTCGGGCCGTGATCAGTGCGGTGACATCTTCGGGTGTTTTTTCGAGCGAATTGAACGTGGCAAGGCTGTCGCGGATCACCGGGTTCCAGATTGCCGCGATCGAAGCGCCGTCAGCGATTGTGGCCTCCCGGATCACATCAGCACACGCGGACCGTTCGGCGTGTCGATCTTGACCCTAAGGGCAAGCGGGCCAGCGGCCAAAACAACGTTCGGCATCGCCGGAAGGGCGTTGCCAAGTGCTGCGTGGTCCGGCGTCATGATTTCCAGGCGCGTCATCCGACAGCCGTTTTCAGGCAGCCGGTCCGAAGGATGCGCAGCGCCCGCCCATTCAATCAGCCCCGGAAACGCGCCATCAAATGGCAGACAGCCATCGGCCGGGATCGCCATACGCCATTTCAGATCGCCGCGCGCAGCGTCCATCGGGCGGCCGGCCCCTGACGGGGCCGCCGCAAGCGCCGCATCCAGATCACCTGTCCGGCAAATCCAGTTGGCCAGCCGGGGCGCGCCGGTGAACCCGTCCAGATTGAACCAGCGCGGATAGGGCGGCGGGTTGGCGTCCGGATCTATCGCAATAACCTCAAGATAGAACCCCGGCCCCAAGCCCAGCAATCGGTTGTGGGTGCCCATGAAATCGTGCCGCCCACCTGGCACCATGGCCACGCCCAGCGCCTCCTCAACATGGGCGACGCCCGCCTCGAGCGTTTCGGCGACAACGGCAAGGTGATCGGGCTGCATCAGGCGCGGCGCGCCCGGATCAGCCGCAGGATATCCGCGGCGGCGTCCGGGATGTTGGTGCCGGGCCCGAAGATTGCGGCAACGCCTGCGTCTTTCAGGAAGGCGTGATCCTGCGCCGGAATAACGCCGCCACAGATCACCAGAATATCCTCGGCCCCGGCGTCCCGCAGCGCTGCGATCAGTTTGGGTGCAAGGGTCTTGTGGCCCGCCGCTTGCGACGAGATTCCGACCACATGCACGTCATTGTCCAGCGCATCCTGCGCCGCTTCTTCCGGGGTTTGGAACAAGGGTCCGACATCGACATCAAAGCCGATATCGGCGAATGCCGTTGCGATCACCTTCGCACCCCGGTCATGCCCGTCCTGGCCCATCTTGACCACCATCATGCGCGGGCGGCGACCTTCTTCTTGCGCAAAAGACTCCACGTCTTTCTGTATCTTTTCAAAGCCTTCGTCGCCTGCGTAAGCGGCACCGTAGACCCCGGCGAGGGTTTTGACCTCGGCCCGGTGCCGCCCGAAGGCGTGTTCCATCGCCATCGAAATTTCACCCACGGTTGCCCGTGCGCGTGCAGCTTCGACGGCCAGTTCCAGCAGGTTCGCATCGCCCTTCGCACCAGCCTGCAACGCCTCCAGCGCCGCATCGCAGGCGGCTTGATCGCGGGTGCCGCGCACCCGTTGCAGCCGCGCCATTTGCGAGGCTCGCACGGCCATATTGTCAACGTCCAGAATGTCGATCTGATCCTCGGTTTCCAGGCGGAACTTGTTGACCCCGACGATCACCTCATCACCCCGGTCGACGGCCGCCTGTCGCCGCGCCGCAGCCTCTTCTATCCGCAGTTTCGGCATCCCGCTGGCCACCGCCTTGGTCATGCCGCCCAGTTCATCAACCTCATCAATCAGGGTCTGCGCGGCGTCGATAAGCTCGGCCGTCAGCGCTTCGACGTAATACGACCCCGCCAGCGGATCGACCACCTTGGTCACACAGGTCTCATTTTGCAGGATCAGCTGCGTGTTGCGGGCGATGCGGGATGAAAACTCGGTCGGCAGGGCCATCGCCTCATCAAAGGAATTCGTGTGAAGCGACTGGGTGCCGCCCAGAACCGCGCTCATCGCCTCATAAGCGGTGCGCACGATGTTGTTGTAGGGGTCCTGTTCCTGCAAGCTGACGCCGCTGGTCTGGCAATGGGTTCGCAGGATCGAGGATTTTTCTTTCTTTGGCTCAAATTCCTGCATGATCCGGTGCCACAGGAAACGTGCGGCGCGCAGCTTCGCAGCCTCCATGAAGAAGTTCATTCCGATGGCAAAGAAGAAGGACAGACGGCCAGCGAACGCATCCACATCCATGCCCCGCGCCACGGCAGTTTTCACATATTCCTTGCCGTCGGCCAGCGTGAACGCCAGTTCCTGTACCAGCGTCGAACCAGCCTCTTGCATGTGATAGCCGCTGATGCTGATCGAGTTGAATTTCGGCATCTCGCGGCTGGTATAGTCGATGATATCCGCCACGATCCGCATCGAGGGTTCGGGCGGATAGATATAGGTGTTGCGGACCATGAACTCTTTCAGGATGTCGTTCTGGATGGTCCCTGATAACGCGGCGCGGTCGACGCCCTGTTCTTCGCCCGCCACGATGAAACTGGCCAGAACCGGGATCACCGCACCATTCATGGTCATGGAAACGCTGACTTTTTCCAGCGGAATGCCATCGAACAGGATTTTCATATCCTCGACGGAATCTATGGCGACACCGGCCTTGCCAACGTCACCTTCGACCCGGTCATGGTCACTGTCATAGCCGCGATGCGTCGCCAGATCGAACGCGACTGAAACACCCTGCTGGCCCGCCGCCAGCGCGCGGCGATAGAAGGCGTTTGATTCCTCGGCAGTCGAAAATCCGGCGTATTGACGGATGGTCCAGGGGCGGCCAACGTACATTGTCGCCTTGGGACCACGGGTATAGGGGGCTTCCCCCGGTACGCTGTTCAGATGCGCAGCGGCCGACAGATCTTCGGGGCCATAGACGGGGCGCACGGCGATGCCTTCGGGCGTTTGCCAGATCAGGTCATCGGGGGTGCGATTGCGCAGCTCATCAGTTGCGCGTTTTGTCCATTTTTTGTCCATCGTTTGCCTATTGCCCGCCGCTTCAGGTGACATCCCTGTGACCCAAAGCAGATCGCCCCTTCGTATTCCTGCCGCTGCACCCTATATTCTGCCAGAACGGAGGACCGATGAAAACGACTCTTGCACTTGTTTTTGCTACCATACTTTGCGGACCCGCCTGGGCCGTGGGCGAGGGCGAAGCACAGACCCCGGTCGAAATCTGGCAGGAAGACCGCACCATTGTGCTGGACGCCGACGACGTCGAGCTGTCGGATTTCCAATGGATCGCACGCCCTGTGGTGGTATTTGCGGATTCCACTGCCGATCCCCGATTTATCAAACAGCTGGACCTGTTGGCCGCGCGCGCCGGGGAACTGGCGGATCGGGACGTGGTTGTGATCACAGATACCGATCCGGCGGAAAAATCGGCGCTCCGGACCGAGTTGCGCCCGCGCGGTTTCATGCTGGTGCTGATCGGCAAGGATGGCGGCGTAAAACTCAGGAAGCCCGCGCCCTGGAACGTCCGGGAATTGACCCGCGTGATCGACAAAACGCCCGAGCGGCAACAGGAAGTGCGCGACCGCGCTTTGCTGGCTGAATGAGGTTTAAGCATCATCCATACAACTTGCACCTTTCCCTGAAGGCGAGTCCCAGCCTTTAGCAGTGCGCGCGCAGGACCGGCGGGTTGGCGTAGCAACAGTGCATAGGCATGATTTATGGTGCCGGGTTAGCCGTCAACCATCCCGGATGTGTTCCCCTCGAACCGACGCCAGACCGGTGGGGCCGGTCCGGCGTGCGCCCTGCGCCTGCGGCGCGCACCGGGCCCAGGCCATTTCGGATGCGATTCAGATATTTGGGAAGGCGCTTTAACGCGCGCACGCGTCGGTGTTTGCAAAGACGAAACAGGCATCGGGAGGCAGGTCTGACACCCATGAATTCAGCGCCTTTTGCGCGGATTCGACGTCTTCGGTGGTTGCGGCGTAAAAGCTGACTTCGGCGTCGCCGACATACCCGGCAGCGCGCAGCATCACCAGTTTGCCCAGTGGCTGCCAGTCAGGCGAAATCCCCGCTTTGATGAAACTGTCATAGATCATGATGACCGCAACGTCGTGACGATCGACCATCGGCCCGGCCCAGCCCGGCGTGGGGTCGAATATGCGCGCGCGGCGCGCCGCGTCGTTGGCGAGACCATAAAGGTCCAGCACGTAATCCGGATTACCCCACACCGCGAGGCCCAGATCATTGACTGCGATCGGGCGTTGCAGATGCTGATGGGCGAACCGGCGCATCTGGGCCTGTTGCAGATATTGTGCACGGATGTTCCAAGGATAATCGCTGATCGTGCGCGGTACATAATTCCAGGCCGCAGGCAGCAATGCGGCGACGGCAATAGCGGTCGCCAGACCGCGCCGATCCCCAACACTGGCTGCAAGGATCAGGGCGCCAAGACCAAGGGCGGCAATTGCATAATGCTCATACCGTTCCATCCAGCCAACCTGTGCGAACAGCAGATGCCCCAGACCCGCCCCGGCAATCACCAGCGCCAGCCAGCCGATCCGCGATTGGCGCAGCCCGGCGTCCAGCAGCCGCATCGCCATGGCGGCAACCACAAGCGCCAGAATGGCCAGCCCGCCCGGTTTGGCGATGTTGATCCGGAATGTGCCGATCACGCGTTGCAGGCGACTGATGCTTTCCTCGCCATCGCTGATCAGCTTGGCCTGAACCGAGTTCGGCAACGGGTCGAGGCCGAGTGACACAAGATATCCCATGAACGCCGCAATCGGGATCAAGCCCAGTGCCGCCCCCAGTACGGCCAGTCGCCAACGCCCCACACTCATCAAAATTGCGATGCTAAGGACAACCAGCGCCAAACCTTCGAATCGCAGAAGCGGTGCGACGAACAGCCCGATCAGCAGCATCGGCACGCCGGTACCATCGCGCAAAAGACGCGCCAAACCAAAAATGATCGCGATGCTGGCCGCCCCGTGCAGCGCGTGTTCCATCCCGGTAAATGCTGTCGAATGTGCCCCGACAACAAGCGGACCAAGGAAGGCCAGAAACAGCCCCAGAAGGCCACGATACCCCGCCCAGCCCAGCGCCCGCCCCCAAAGCCACGCCCCAAGGCACAGACCAAACAGATTCCATGCAAGTGGCAGAAACCGCTGGAACTGGCTATCCGGGAAAGGCGTCAAAATCAGCGGGTAAAGCGCGGAAGAGGCTGCCGACGCGACCTCTCCGTTGTTGACGCCATAACCTCCGCGCGCAAATTCCGACGCCATGGCAAGGTGGATGTAGACGTCATCAAGCGGGTATTCGAAGTTCCAGCCGGATCGGGCCAGTGCTGCGATCATCAGCCCGCCATAGGCGATCAAAGCGCCAGCGACGGCAACACTGCCAAGGCGAAGTTGCTGGGTGTCGGCGTTCACTCGAACTCCAAAATCGCCTCATCCACGGCCAGGCTTGCACCGGGATCCGCATTGACCTTGGCGACTGTTCCCTTTTTCTCGGCGCGCAGGATGTTCTCCATCTTCATCGCCTCGACGGTTGCCAGCGCTTGCCCTTCTTCGACCGTGTCACCAACTTTGACCGCAACCGAGACCAACAGCCCCGGCATCGGACACAGCAGGAATTTCGATGTATCGGGCGGCGCTTTTTCCGGCATCATTGCCGCCAGTTCCGCCTGGCGCGGCGTGCGCACGACGGCCTTAAGATCTGCCCCGCGGTTGCGCAGTCGCGCCCCGCCGCGGATGAAATCGACCTTGACGATCATGAATGAACCGCCAACCTCGCCCTGGAACAGCCGGTCGCCCAGTGTCCAGTCGGATCGCACGCTTATTGTTCCGTCGTCCGCGAACCGGACTTCGGTACCTTCACCGTTTTCCTCGACATGTACTGGGAAGGTCTGACGACCCAGCGCCACCACCCACTCGGGCGCGATCCGGCGGCTGTGGTTCGCCATCGCACCAGAAATCTGCGATTCGCGGGCTTCCTTGTGCATCTTCACGTGCGCCGCAACGGCGGCAAGGCGGCGCAGCGTGCTTTCATCCGGGGTGACGCCAGCGAAACCGTCCGGGTATTCTTCTTCGATGAATGCTGTGGTGATGTCGCCCGATTTGAATTTCGGATGATCCATCACGGCTGCCAGGAACGGCAGGTTGTGGCCGATCCCCTCAACCTCGAATGCATCCAGCGCGTCGCGCATCCCGGCAATGGCCGCCGGTCGGTCCGGCCCCCAGGTGCAAAGCTTGGCGATCATCGGATCATAGTAGATCGAGATCTCGCCACCCTCGAAAACACCGGTGTCATTGCGGACGACGAAGTCTTCCTCGGCCACTTCGAACGGCGGGCGATAGCGGGTCAGACGCCCGGTAGAGGGCAGAAAATTTCGATACGGGTCTTCCGCATAAAGCCGGCTTTCCATCGCCCAGCCGTTCAGCGTGATGTCGTCCTGCGCCATCGGCAATTTCTTGCCAGCGGCGACGTTGATCATCTGTTCAACCAGGTCGACGCCAGTGATCAGCTCGGTCACCGGATGTTCGACCTGAAGCCGCGTGTTCATTTCAAGGAAATAGAAGTTGCGCTCTCCATCGACGATGAACTCGACCGTACCGGCACTGGTATAGCCAACGGCCGCCGCCAATGCGCAGGCCTGTTCGCCCATCTTCTTGCGTGTGGCTTCATCCAGAAACGGGCTGGGCGCTTCTTCGATAACTTTCTGATTGCGTCGCTGGATCGAGCATTCGCGCTCTCCCAGATAGAGGGTGTTGCCGTGACTATCGGCCAGAACCTGGATTTCGATATGGCGTGGCTGGGTTACAAATTTTTCAATGAATATGCGGTCATCGCCAAAACTGGCTGCGGCTTCGTTCTTCGAGCTTTGGAACCCCTCGCGCGCTTCATCGTCGTTCCAGGCGATCCGCATGCCCTTGCCACCGCCACCCGCGCTGGCCTTGATCATCACCGGATAGCCGATTTCGGTGGCGATCTTGACCGCGTGCTCCGCGTCGTCGATCAGCCCCATAAAGCCCGGCACCGTCGACACGCCAGCCTTCGCGGCGATCTTCTTGGAGGTGATCTTGTCGCCCATCTTTTCGATCGCACCAGGGGGCGGGCCGATAAATGCCACACCCTCTTTCGCAAGCGCTTCGGCGAAGGCCTTGTTTTCAGAAAGGAAACCGTATCCGGGATGCACCGCTTCGGCGCCGGTTTCCCGGATGGCTTGCAGGACGTTGTCTATCACGATGTAGGATTGGTTGGCGGGCGGCGGACCGATGCGAACCGCTTCATCGGCCATTTTTACGTGAAGCGCATTGCGGTCAGCGTCCGAGTAGATTGCAACGGTTGCAATGCCCATGCGGCGCGCAGATTTGATGACCCGGCATGCAATTTCGCCCCGGTTGGCGATAAGAATTTTTTTGAACATCGGCCCCTCGTGCGCGTTTTGGTTCCTTTTGCCCGCTACGCGCAAAAATGGAAAGGCCACCGGTGCTTGCGCGCCGGTGGCCCATCGTCGCATCCGGGCCTAAACCCAGAGCATTCTCAGCTTACGCCTTCAGGTGCTTAGCACTTCGGGTCGTTCGGGTAGGTCTGGCAGAATGCTGCGCCAGCAGCAGCGCCAACCACGATGCCGGTGCCAACATCGCCACCAGTTGCAGCAGCGGCAACGCCGCCAATGCCGCCACCGGTCAGCAACTGCTGGCCCAGGGTATCGCCGCAGGACGTAATACCAAGAACGGCGGTCATCGCAATGGCCCAGAATTTCGTTTTCATCTGCATAACTCCTTTGGAACACATCTCAGTCCCTACAATCGCCCGAGCGAGCAGAAAGTTCCAGTGGAAATACCCGCTGATGGGCAGATTGACGCCAAATGACGAATAAATTCACCCGGTATTGGGGCAACCCAGACAAAAGCGGCGGTCCGACCCGGGGAAGGTCGAACCGCCAGAATGGGAAGGGTAACGGTATTGACAACGAGGTCGACACCTTCAACGCCGCCTCATCCGCCACCATGATCCTGCGTGATACCTGTTGGAAGAGGGCGGTGTCACAACGGCATTTCTCAGCCGTTGGTCGCCGACAAATACAACCTATAGGCGAATAATTGCCTAATCGGGGTCCGTGAAGACCTCGGGGAAAGTGCGTTGTGCGGCGTCTGGGTCGATGCGCAGCAGGGCCTCGTAACTGGTTGGATCAAATGGATCTTCTGCGGCAACAACCTCGCGCCAGAACAGCCATGACAGGCGTCCGGCATCCAGGTTCCCACGCTCGAACGGCTGATCACCGAAATGCTGCCACAGGGCCGCCAGAAACCCGATGTCCGCACGCCGGTCGGGTGCACGCCGGTCGGCGTGGCGTTCGCGGATCGTAATCGGTGTCACGCCTTTTGGATTCGGGCGCCGAATGACAAACTGAAAGTCCGTCCCCGGTAGCCGCCCCGGAAAGCCGCGATGTTTCAGCATCTCAGCACGTGCCACGCGTATTGCCCCCGCTTCCTTGCCCCAGAAATGCCGAACGCGCCCGAAGGCGCGTTCGATCCGTCCAATCGTTCGGATGAACGATCAGTATTTGTTGTAAGTCGGCTCGGCCGTTACGGGCTCGGGCTCAACCATGATGATTTCTTCTTCCATGGCTTCTTCTTTGGCGCATGCTGCGACGAAAGCGACGGCACCGATGGCCAGGAATGTTGCGAATTTCGACATCTGTCTCTCCTTCAATAACTATGTGGCGCTTGACCGCGATCGTCGGCTGGCGCGCCCCCACACTCGAGTTGTTGAGGCCCCCGTGGGGAAACCTGCGGGCACTCTAGAGCATGGTCCATTTAATCTGCAACATATCCGGCAGCCTTGAAGAGGTTTCTGCATTCTTCTGGTGGAAAGAGGTCGCAGGTTTGTGCGACGGATTGGAACAGCGCGTCGAAGGTACGTGCTTTCAGCCGTCGCAGATGTGCTTTGAGCTTGGCGTATGCCATTTCGATAGGGTTCAGGTCGGGGCTGTAGGGCGGCAGGAAGAGGAGCCAGCTTCCCTGCGCTTTCAGGATGGCCTGTGCCTTTGCGGATTTGTGAGACGACAGGTTGTCAGCGATCACGACGTCACCTGGCTGCAAGGTCGGAACCAATTGGGTTTCAATGTATATGTCGAAGGCGGCGCGGTTCATGGGGCCGTCCAGAACCCAGGGTGCGCTGAGTTCATCCATCCGCAGCCCGGCGATGAAGGTTTGCGTGCGCCAGTGGCCGAAGGGCGCGTCCGCCTCAAGCCGAGTCCCCCGGAGGGATCGGCCCCGCAGGCGTGTCATCTTGGTGGTGACGGCGGTTTCGTCGATAAACACCAGCCTATGCGGCTCACGGCGCATCCTCGGCATCCGACGCCGCCACTCGTATCGCGCGGCGCGAACCCGTTTGCGCAGCCTTTCCGTTGCGATCAGCTATTTTTTTATATGTGAACCCAAGGCGATGAAGCAAGTGACGTGAGAGCATCGCCGGTGTGGCGATTAGGTCATGCTCCTGCTTCAACGCTTCGGCCAGCTCCGGCATGGTGATGTCCGGTTCAGCTTGCACGCGTAATTTCAACCACTCGGACGCCGCGTCCAACTTGCTGCGTCGAGGCCGTCCTTGAGGCGCAGCTTTCACGCCGCCGGTTCGCCTTTTGCGCTGCATGATCCGCACCGCGCTCGCGACCGATATCCGCAAACGCCGGGCCGCCTCATGGCAGGAAAGTCCTTCATCTACCAGCGCGACGACGCGCTCTCGAATGTCCAAAGACAGTGATTTCCCCATGATCCACCTCCACATTCGGTGAATCACAAAATCAGACCTCTGGGAATCCCATCGATTCAGATTTCAAGGACGGCGCTCTAAAGCGTTTCGGCTTGAACCTGAATCGCGAGGGATTCCCTTGAGACCTGATCTGTGATTCATCCTGTTTGGGAGGATGGATCATGTCAGCACCTTTGCCATCTGCGCTTCGGATACGGTTTCAGAGATACATTGAAGAAGGGTTGAGCGGGCGCGCGGCGGCGTTGCGGTTGAAGCTGTCGCCTGCCACAGGCGCGCGGTGGGCGCGTCAGGTGAGGATGAAGGGTCATGCGGAACCTGCCCGGCAGGGACCGCCGCGCGGCAAGGGAAAGCTGGCTCCGCATCGGGAATTCTTTGAGGAGTTGATCGCACAAGACCCTGACATCACGCTCTTTGAGTTGCGTAATGCGCTGGCCGATGCAGAGGGTGTGCGGGTGCATCACTCCTCCATCGCCAACCTTCTGTCCCGGCTCGGCTTCACGTACAAAAAAAGTCGCTGGTCGCCACCGAGCGCCGCCGCGCCAAGGTAAGGCAGCAACGGGCCGACTGGTTCAGATACCGCTCGCCAGCCATTGCGACCTTTCCTGAGCGCGTTGTCTTTATTGACGAAACCGCAGTGAAGACAAACCTCACGCGCCTACGCGGCAGAGCCAAGCGCGGTAAGCGCCTGACGATGGATGCGCCCTTCGGAAGCTGGGGAACCCAAACCTTGATCGCGGGCCTGACCCAAGGCGCGCTGATCGCACCTTGGGTCATCAAGGGAGCGATAGATGGCCCCGCCTTCGCGGCCTACATCCGCGAAGTGCTGGTCCCCGAGATCAACCCCGGCACTGTCGTCATTCTCGACAACCTGGCAACCCACCGGAATAAGGAGGCGACGCAGGCTTTACGCAATCACGGCTGCTGGTTCCTTTACCTGCCACCGTACTCGCCCGACCTGAATCCCATCGAGCAGGCCTTCTCTAAACTGAAAGCCCATTTGCGACGGATCGGGGCCAGGTCCTTTACCCAGGTCTTCGAAGCAATCGGAGCAATCTGCGATCTCTACGACCCAGTAGAATGCTGGAACTACTTTAAGGCCGCCGGATATGTCTCAGGTTAATGTCGAAACGCTTTAGTGATTTTCGCGCCGGATAACAGAGGCTTCTTCGTTTTTGGGGTTTTTTGCTTTGCGAGTCACAATTCGGGCCGGTTTTACGGGCTTTCGGCGGGGTTTCGCCGGTTCCGGGCGGCGTCAGAGGCCGTCCCAGACACAAGCCCCGTCTTCAGGGCGGAAGGTATCGAAATGTTGCGTGGCCTTGAGGTCGGTCTTCCCAAACGGAACCGGGCGGTCACTGATCGAGATTACGATCTGCCCCACCTCGCGCCCCGTCTCGGCCAGGATCGGCAGGGCGATGGCATCGCAAAGCACGGCGAGGTCGATCTCGATATCCTCGAACGTTGTGTCGGGGTCGAGGTCGGGCGTCAGAAAGCGCAACCGCAAGTCCGTCCCCGCGCCAGCGCTGTCGTCCCACATCGCCTCGATCAGTTCGGCAGAATTGCCAGAGGGCAGGACAAGGGGGGCGGCGTGGGCGGGGGAAATCCCCAGCCAGATCAAAATGAATACAAGTTGAGCGAAGCGCGGCTTGGGACGCATTTTGAGCGTTCGTGACCGATTCAGAGTTCCCGCAAAGCCCATCTCTGTTTCATCCCCTGGTCACAACAACCCGTCGGACTTTATTTCGGGACAACAATTGCTGAACCGTTCCCAGAGTTCCCAGTCTTGCAGATTGCTCGCGCGCTGTAGAGACTCGCAGATCCAGGATTATGCTGCCGCCTTCCGAGACCTTTTCGGCGAAGTAGCTGTAATAGCTGTCCACCGGGTAGTGAAATCCGCACGATAGGAAACTCACGGCCAGGTCCACATTCTCAGACGATTGAGCATCCGCAACGGCAGGGTTCATCGTCGTGATCCGGTCTGGTGCAATTCCGTTGTTTTCAAGGAACTTGCGCGCGACGGACAGAGAGGAGTATGCAGCCCCCTGATCCGCAAATCCGAAGTGACGTTCATCATTCTGTTCAAGGTCGATCAGAACGAGTTCGCTGCCATAGGTCCGTGCGGCAAAAAGATCCCAGAACGCATAGCCGCAGCCGATATTCGCAATTCGCCTAGGGGGCCAGTCCATCCAGGGTCGGGCGCATAGCCACAAATTCCGAATAGATGATTCCAGCGGCACGCCGCGCGATTTCCGTACCGAGGCGTTCAACCTCGGCCTCAATTGGTCCGGGATCGCCATCCATCCACGCGCGGATCACGCGCCCCGATCTGGGTACATCCCAAAGAACTCTTGACCGCTGAAGGATGATATTCAGCAGGTCCGTTGAACCGAAACAGCTGAAATCGAGGTCTGCAACCGCAGGGTCGACAGTATCGTTTTCGGACATGGAGTCAGCGGGCATTCAGTGGCCTTGTCATTTTTCTAAAGTGGCAAATTGTCGTGCTTCTTCCATGGGTTCTCCAGCTTCTTCCCCCGCAGCGACGCAAACGCCCGGCAGACCCGTTTCCGGGTGTTGTGGGGCTGGATCACCTCATCAATGAACCCACGCTCTGCGGCGACGAACGGGTTCGCGAAACGGTCTTCGTAATCCTTCGTGCGCGCCGCGATCTTGTCTTTGTCGCCCAACTCGCTCCGATACAGGATCTCGACCGCGCCCTTCGCGCCCATCACCGCAATCTCGGCCGTGGGCCAGGCATAGTTGAAATCACCGCGCAGGTGTTTGGAGGCCATGACGTCATAAGCCCCGCCGTAAGCCTTGCGCGTTATGACGGTCACTTTCGGCACCGTTGCTTCGCCATATGCATAAAGCAGCTTCGCGCCATGCTTGATCACGCCACCAAATTCCTGCGCCGTACCGGGCAGGAAGCCGGGCACGTCCACCAGCGTCAGGATCGGGATCGAAAACGCATCGCAGAACCGCACGAACCGCGCCGCCTTTCTGGATGAATCAATATCCAGGCACCCGGCCAGCACCGTCGGCTGGTTTGCCACGATGCCCACGGTCGACCCTTCCAGGCGGATGAAACCGGTCAGGATGTTCTTGGCGTATTCTTCCTGAATTTCGTAAAAGTCACCTTCATCCGCCAGTTTCAGGATCAGTTCCTTCATGTCGTAAGGCGTATTCGGATTGTCCGGGATCAGCGTATCAAGGCTGTGGTCGATCCGGTCCGGGCTGTCGAAAAACGGGCGCACCGGAGGTTTCTCGCGGTTCGAGGCGGGCAGGAAGTCGATCAGACGGCGCACTTCCATCATCGCTTCGGCGTCGTCTTCGAACGCACCATCGGCCACGCTGGATTTTTTGGTGTGGGTCGACGCCCCGCCCAGCTCTTCCGCCGTCACAACCTCGTTCGTGACAGTTTTCACAACGTCGGGACCGGTGACGAACATATAGCTGCTGTCCTTCACCATGAAGATGAAGTCGGTCATTGCGGGCGAATAGACCGCGCCGCCAGCACACGGCCCCATGATAACGCTGATCTGCGGCACCACGCCGGACGCTAAGATGTTGCGCTGAAACACCTCGGCATAGCCCGCGAGGGAGGCGACGCCTTCCTGAATGCGCGCGCCGCCGGAATCGTTCAGCCCGATCACCGGCGCGCCGTTCTGCAGCGCCATATCCATAATCTTGCAGATCTTCTGCGCATGGGTTTCCGACAGCGAGCCGCCGAAAACGGTGAAATCCTGCGCGAAAACATAAATCATTCGCCCGTTCACCGTGCCCCAGCCGGTGACCACACCGTCACCTGCGGGGCGCTGCGTGTCGATGCCGAAATCGGTGGCGCGATGGCTGACGAACATATCGAATTCTTCGAAGCTGCCTTCATCCAGCAGCAGGTCAATGCGTTCCCGCGCCGTCAGCTTGCCCTTGGCGTGCTGCGCCTCAATGCGCTTTGCGCCGCCGCCAGCACGTGCGTCCGCACGACGATCTTCGAGTTCCTGCAAGATATCGGCCATGAGTTCGTCCCTATGTTTGCGACCTCTGGAATACCGCGCCGAACCGGCGGTGGAAACGGCGAAATTGCCGCAAGCTGATTGCGATGGACGCCCCGCGCAACCCGCGATAGGTCATTGGCATGTCCACGAACGCCGACGTGCGGTTTTTAGATCGCGCCTCACCCCCGCATATTTCCACGCTGATCTTCATGGCCAGTGTCGCTGCGCTGTCGATGAATGTCTTCCTGCCCAGCCTGCCTGCAATGACGGCGTATTTCCAAACAGATTATCATGTCATGCAGCTGAGCGTGGCACTGTACCTTGGCATGAACGCCGTGATGCAGATGATGATCGGGCCGATTTCGGATCGGTTTGGCCGCCGTCCGGTGTTGTTGTGGTCTATCGGATTGTTCACGCTGGCATCGCTGGGCTGCGTACTGGCCACCACGGTTGAGGTTTTCCTGGCCTTTCGCATGGCTCAGGCGGTGATCGTGGCCGGCATTGTCCTTAGTCGCGCGGTGGTGCGGGATACGACGCCGGCGGACCAAGCGGCCTCCAAGATCGCATATGTGACGATGGGAATGGCGCTGGTGCCGATGATGGCCCCGGCGATTGGCGGGGTTCTGCAGGGCACATTCGGCTGGCAGGCGAGTTTCTGGCTGATGGTCATCATCGGCGTGGCGCTGTTCGTGCTGACCTGGGCCGATCTGGGCGAAACCGCGACCGAGCGCAGCAGCAGTTTCGCCGCACAGATCGCAGATTATCCCGAATTGTTCCGATCCCGCCGCTTCTGGGGCTATGCGACGACAGCAATGTTCGCCTCAGGCGCATTTTTTGCCTATCTCGGTGGGGCCCCTTGGGTCGGGACCGAAATTTTCGGGCTGGAACCAAAAGCCCTGGGGATTTATTTCGGCGCACCGGCCGTCGGTTACGTGATTGGCAATGGCCTGTCCGGGCGGTACTCATCCCGCTTCGGGATCAACGCGATGACGCTGACCGGAACATTGATCTGCGCGGCAGGGATGACTGTGTCGATGATCGTCTTTGCATCAGATGCGGGCGGGCCGATCAGCTTTTTCGGTCTTATGATTTCTATCGGGTTGGGAAATGGGCTGATCGTGCCAAACGCAACCTCGGGCATGCTCAGCGTGCGGCCACATCTGGCAGGCACCGCCAGCGGGGTCGGCGGGGCCATCATGATCGGCGGCGGGGCGGCGCTTTCGGCGCTCAGCGGGTCGGTGCTGAAACCGGATACCGGCGCGACAGTCCTGGTCGGGATCATGCTGGCCACGTCCCTGATGGGCGTAGTTTCAATGATCTATGTGATCCGGCGCGCGCGGGATATTGCGCCATCCTGAAGATCACCAGATGCTTGCCTGAACGGGTTGCCTGCCGCTAAGCTGGCAAAATGCGCAGTTTGCCGCCCCTGACAGAACCGGCACGATGCTAAGTGGCCCCCTTCTCAACCTGCTGGCAACCAGTTGGATTGCCGTCCTTGTCAAACGCGATGAGGCGCAGGTGGTCTATCCGTTTGATCCGGTTCGCACAGCGCCAATGGACGCCGGGCTGATCGGGTTTTCCGAACTGGAATTTGCCGCGAGCGACGGAACCGAGCTGGTCGTCTGGACCCACCCGCCCGCGTCGGGTCAGCCTGTGATCCTTTACCTTCCGGGCAACGCTGGCACGCTGGCCGGCCGCGCCACGCGTTTCCAGACGATTGCGCATATGGGCTATGGCCTGGTCACGATGGCCTATCGGGGGTCCAGCGGATCCGGCGGCAGCCCGGATGAGAACCTTCTGACCGCCGATGCCATCGCGCTGGCCGAACGGCTGGCACTGATTGCGCCCGGTGCACCTGTCGTCCTTTATGGTGAAAGCCTCGGGTCCGCGCTTGCGGTCAGGATCGCCGCCGCCGAAACCGTCAGTGGCATCGTGCTGGAAGCGCCCTTTACAACCTTCCCCGAAATTGTCGCCGCCCAGTTTCCGCGCGAAACCGGACTGGCTGAGATGTTCACGCAGATCTGGGACAACCGCGCATTGATCGGCAAGGTGACCGAACCGCTGCTTATCCTGCATGGCACCGGTGACCGGATGGTACCGTTCGAACAGGGCGAAGAACTTTTGGCGCGTGCCGGATCGACCAATAAATCGCTTTTTGCCATTACAGATGCGCGGCACGATGAAATGTGGACTCCGGCAACACAGCAGGCGCTTTACCACTTCCTTGACAGCCTCTAAGCCGTAAGAAGCAAAAGGGGCATTCGATATGGAACTCAAGGGCAGCCGCATCATCAACGCTGATCGCGCCGTGGTGTGGGAACACCTCAACAGCGCCGAAACACTGGCCGCCTGCATTCCCGGCTGTCAGAAGCTGACGGGTTCCCCCGATGACGGGTTTGAAGCGGTCGTCAAGCAGAAGGTCGGCCCGGTCAGCGCGACCTTCAAGGGGCGTGTGGAGCTTAGCGATATGGTGCCACCGGAAAGCTATCGTATCACGGGCGAGGGCAAGGGCGGCGTCGCCGGGTTTGCCAAAGGCGGTGCGACCGTAAGGTTACAGGACGTGCCCGACGGGACCGAGCTGATCTATGACGTCGATGGCAAGGTCGGCGGCAAAATCGCCCAGCTTGGCAGCCGGTTGATCGACGGATTTGCCAAGAAGATGGCAGATCAGTTTTTTGAACGTTTCCAGGACCGGGTCGAAGGCAAAAGCTAAAGCGTTTCGACATTAACCTGAGACATATCCGGCGGCCTTAAAGTAGTTCCAGCATTCTACTGGGTCGTAGAGATCGCAGATTGCTCCGATTGCTTCGAAGACCTGGGTAAAGGACCTGGCCCCGATCCGTCGCAAATGGGCTTTCAGTTTAGAGAAGGCCTGCTCGATGGGATTCAGGTCGGGCGAGTACGGTGGCAGGTAAAGGAACCAGCAGCCGTGATTGCGTAAAGCCTGCGTCGCCTCCTTATTCCGGTGGGTTGCCAGGTTGTCGAGAATGACGACAGTGCCGGGGTTGATCTCGGGGACCAGCACTTCGCGGATGTAGGCCGCGAAGGCGGGGCCATCTATCGCTCCCTTGATGACCCAAGGTGCGATCAGCGCGCCTTGGGTCAGGCCCGCGATCAAGGTTTGGGTTCCCCAGCTTCCGAAGGGCGCATCCATCGTCAGGCGCTTACCGCGCTTGGCTCTGCCGCGTAGGCGCGTGAGGTTTGTCTTCACTGCGGTTTCGTCAATAAAGACAACGCGCTCAGGAAAGGTCGCAATGGCTGGCGAGCGGTATCTGAACCAGTCGGCCCGTTGCTGCCTTACCTTGGCGCGGCGGCGCTCGGTTGCGACCAGCGACTTTTTTTGTACGTGAAGCCGAGCCGGGACAGAAGGTTGGCGATGGAGGAGTGATGCACCCGCACACCCTCTGCATCGGCCAGCGCATTACGCAACTCAAAGAGCGTGATGTCAGGGTCTTGTGCGATCAACTCCTCAAAGAATTCCCGATGCGGAGCCAGCTTTCCCTTGCCGCGCGGCGGTCCCTGCCGGGCAGGTTCCGCATGACCCTTCATCCTCACCTGACGCGCCCACCGCGCGCCTGTGGCAGGCGACAGCTTCAACCGCAACGCCGCCGCGCGCCCGCTCAACCCTTCTTCAATGTATCTCTGAAACCGTATCCGAAGCGCAGATGGCAAAGGTGCTGACATGATCCATCCTCCCAAACAGGATGAATCACAGATCAGGTCTCAAGGGAATCCCTCGCGATTCAGGTTCAAGCCGAAACGCTTTAGCGTCTTGTCCACTTAGTAAGTGTCGCATATCTAACTGTGCGCCACGCGCAAGCCGGATGCTTGGCCTCAAACACAGAGTAGAGCCACCGCTTTCCGCTCATGGGACTGAAACGCATGGATTGAATGCGATGTTTCCTTAACCGGGCAAAATACCGTGGAAATCGCTGCGCTTTTTCAGCCGATTTCTGGCGCATAGGTCAGGATCACCGGCACGATCAGGTCTTCTTCGTCGCACAGATGCCGGTCGAGGAATTTTTCGAACTCCCCCAGCGCGTTATCCAGGCTGCCAACAGACTCCCGCACATCCGCTTGGTCCAGCCGACGCAGAAACTGGTTTGTCTTATCGGCAAGCCCGTCAATATGCGCGCCCAGGGCGTCATGATCACTGTCGAGCAATTCGAACCCGTGCTCCAGGCGTTTGTCGAGCGTCTGGAGCTGCGGGAAATAGTGATGGTCTTCGATGTTATGATGCACATGCAGCTGGTTCAGCAGAAACCCGGCGTAGTGCTGCGTCTCACGCGCGTGGCGCACCAACTCGGCTTTGCCGTCCAGATAGGCGTGGCTGCCGTCGCGCAGTTTTTGCAGGACGGTGCGGAACATTAGGTGCCGATCCAGCCAGAACCGGGTCATGGCGGTGAAATTCGGGTGCGCCTCCCAATCGGCACGGGGCAGCGTTTCACGCAGAACCAACAGCTCTGGCGGCAATCCGGATCGGGTTTCAAGATCACTCATCAGCCTGCATTACCGTGCAATATCTCGCTCGGCTAGGGGCGTGGCCGGTGATCGGTTACGCCCGCCCTTCTCGCGCGGCAATCTCGGATCCTCGCCCCCGGTCTTAAGATCTCAGCGCTGCGCGACCTGCCAATTCGGATGAACCCAGGGCGCGGTGTTTTCTGCGGCCAGCGGTGCACGACCCAGCAGATGATCTGACATCTTCTCACCCACCATGATTGAGGGGCCGTTGAGGTTGCCGTTGGTTATCGCAGGAAAGACCGAGCTGTCGGCCACCCGAAGCCCATCCACCCCGATCACCCGGCCTTGCGGGTCAACCACCGCGTCCGGATCATCCGCCCGACCCATCCGGCACGTGCCGCATGGATGATACGCGCTTTCAGCGTGTTCGCGGATGAAACCGTCGATCTGGGCGTCGCTAGCCACATCCGTGCCCGGTTGAATTTCCGCGCCAGCGAAAGGCGCGAAGGCAGGCTGGGCGAAAATCTCACGCGTCAGGCGCAGGCATTTGCGGAACTCCTGCCAATCATCCGGGTGGCTCATATAATTGAACACGATCTTTGGCGCTGCGCCCGGATCGGGCGAATTTAATGAAACCCGACCCCGGCTTTTCGACCGCATCGGACCCACATGCGCCTGAAACCCATGCCCTTTGACCGCCGACGTCCCGTCATAGCGCACCGCGATAGGCAAGAAGTGATACTGAATATCCGGGTACTCAACCCCTGCGGCCGACCGGATAAACCCCGCGCTTTCAAACTGGTTCGACGCCCCGACCCCACGTCCAGCGAACAGCCACAGCGCCCCGACCCAGGCCTTCCCCGGCAACCACCAATACGAATAGAGCGAGACCGGCTTGGTCGCCTCCATCTGCACGTAAACCTCAAGGTGATCCTGCAGGTTCCCACCCACACCGGGCCGGTCTGCGACCACGTCGATCCCATGGGCGGCCAGATGCGACCCCGGCCCGATGCCCGAGTGCATCAGCAATTTCGGAGAATTGAACGCCGAAGCCGCCAAAATCACTTCACGCCGCGCCCGGATCACTTCGCGCGCGCCCTTGCGCAAGACCTCGACCCCCACGGCGCGTCTATCCTCGATCACAGCCTTTTGGGCCAGCGCGCGCACCAGGGTGCAGTTCGGACGCGTCAGCGCGGGCTTCAGATAGGCGTTCGCCGCTGACCAGCGCCGCCCTTTCCAGACCGTCGCATCCATCGGGCCAAAGCCTTCCTGCTGCCGCCCGTTGTAATCGTCGGTCGCCGGATAGCCCGCTTCGACCCCTGCCTGCACGAACGCCTGCGTCAGCGGGTTGTCGCGTGGTCCGCGCGTGACATGCAATGGCCCGTCCCTGCCACGCCAGCCGTCATCACCGCCTTGACCGCTGGCATGCCAATGCTCCATGCGCTTGAAATACGGCAGCACATCGCCATAGCGCCACCCCTGCGCGCCCGCCTCGGCCCATCCGTCATAATCCCTGGCGTGACCGCGCACATAGACCATCCCATTGATCGAGCTTGACCCTCCGATCACCTTGCCGCGCGGCGCGGCCAGACGCCGGTTGTTCAGGTTCGGTTCAGGTTCCGAGGCATAGCCCCAGTCGTACATCGGCATGTTCATCGGATAACTCAGCGCGCCGGGCATCTGGATCAACGGGCCTGCGTCACTGCCGCCATGTTCGATCACGATGACCGAGCTTCCGGCCTCGGATAACCGATAGGCCATGGCGCATCCCGCCGACCCGGCGCCGACGATTACAAAATCAGCTTCCATTCAGGCCTCCGGGTGCGCCAGCGGGGCGTAGTCGACCATGACATGCTGCACATATGCGGCGCGCGACGTCAGCCGTTGATAATAGGCCTCGACATTCGGTCGCGGCCTGCGCGGCACGTCGATCGAAAACCAGCGGAACAACAGATGACCGATCACGATGTCGGCCAGGCTCAGCGCATCGCCGGTCACATGGGCGCGCCCGTCAAGCTGACCTTCCAGCAGGTCGAGGTTGTCTTCAAACCTCGTGACCGAGGCTGCAAGCGCCCCCTCATCCCGATCCCGCGCTGCGGTCCGCACACGGGGCCAGAAAATCGGCGCCGTGAAGGCCTGCGCCAGTTCGTTCTTGCCCCACTCGGCCCACATATCGACGCCCGCGCGCGCCACCGGATCGGCTGGCCAGAACGCCCCACCATCGCCATAGCGCGCCGCCAGATAACGCAGGATCGCGCAGCTTTCCCAAATGACCGTGTCGCCATCCTTCAACACCGGAACCAGCCCGCGCGGGTTCATCGCGCGAAACTCCGGCGTGTCAGTGCCGCCATGCACATGTCCATAGTCAAGCCGTTCCGGCCTCAGCCCCAGTTCCGCCGCGCCCCACATCACCAGTTGCACGTTCGAGGATGTCGCCCGCCCGTAGATCGTCAGCGCCATCTCATTCACCCCTTGGAAAACGCTGGCCATCTTCCAGCACATTCAGGTCCATGTGATTTCGCATGAAACGCTCGGATGCTTTCTGCAGCGGCTGGTAATCCCAAGGGTAATAGCCGCCCTGGCGCAACGCCTCATACACCACCAACCGTCGCGCCTGACTGTCACGCACGGCCGCATCAAAGGCGCGCAGATCCCATTGATCCGCCGCCATCGCCCGCAATCGGATCAACATGTCAGAGGCTTCCGGATCGCCCGCCAGATCGGTCAGTTCATTCGGATCAGCCTCCAGATCGAACAATTGATCCCGGTCCTGCGGGCAAGCGGTGTATTTCCACTTGCCATCCCGCAAAGCCACCATCGGCGCAATCGACGCCTCAGCCACATATTCCATCGGCACTGGCCCGCGCGGCGCACCAGTGGCCACCGGCAACAAACTGACCCCATCGGTCCAGGGCGCGACCTGCGCCATGTCGATCCCCGCCAGATCACACAGCGTCGGGCAGACATCCAGCGTGCTGATCGGCGTTTCGACCAGCCCCGGTTCCAGCCCGGGCCCCGAGATCATCAGCGGCACCCGCGCCGACCCTTCAAAGAAGCTCATCTTGAACCACAGACCCCGGTCGCCCAACATGTCGCCGTGGTCGCTGACAAAAAGGATCACCGCCTCTTGCCGGGTGGCCTCCAACGCGGTCAACACCTCGCCGATCTTGTCGTCCAGATAGCTGATGTTGGCGAAATAGGCGCGGCGCGAGCGGCGGATATCTTCTTCGCTGATGTCGAAGGATCGCCAGTCATTGGCGTCGAAAATACGCTGCGAATGCGGGTCAAGGTCGTCGTATGGGATGGCCCCGACATCGGGCAGCAGATGCGCGCAATCTTCGTACAGATCCCAGTATTTCCGCCGCGCGACATAGGGGTCATGTGGGTGGGTAAAGCTGACCGTCAGATGCCAGGGGCGCGCGTCACCGCCGCGCGACAGGTCATAGACCTTCTGCACCGCGTGATGCGCAACCTCATCATCATATTCCAGCTGATTGGTTGTCTCGGCGATCCCGGCCCCGGTGACCGAGCCCATGTTGTGATACCACCAGTCAATCCGCTCACCCGGTTTGCGCCAGTCGGGGGTCCAGCCGAAATCGGCCGGATAGACATCGGTGGTCAAACGCTGCTCGAACCCGTGCAACTGGTCCGGGCCGACGAAATGCATCTTGCCGCTGAGGCAGGTCTGCCACCCCGCCGCGCGCAGATGATGCGCGAAGGTCGTCGTATCGGACGCAAACTCGGCCGCATTATCGTAAACGCCGGTGCGCGATGGCAACCGCCCGGACATGAACGACGCCCGCCCCGGCGCACATAAAGGCGAGGCGGTATAGCTGTTGGCGAACCGCACCGAACGCGCTGCCAGCGCCTTCAGGTTGGGTGCATGAAGCCACTCTGCCGGACCATCCGAGAACAGCGTGCCATTCAACTGATCCACCATGAAGATCAGGATGTTCGGGCCACTCATCGCGCCGCCCCCAACATGCTGTCCAGCGCCGCCGACAACTGATCCGCGGCCTTTTCCGCTGCACCCGGATCATTGCCCAGCGCCGCGCGCAGATAATGCCCGTCGATCAACGAGGCGAGGTTTTCTGCGGCATCCGGCGCACGCACGCCCAACAACGGGCGCAGATCGTGCAGCAGATTGCTGCGCAGGCGGGTCTGATAAATTTGCAACAACCGGCGCGCATCCGGGCTGGTCTGCGCCTGGACGTAAAAGTTCAACCAGGCACTGATTACCTCGGGCCGGAAACTGTCGCCGTCAAAACTGGCCCGGATGATCCCGTCCAGCCGTGCGCGGGGGGTCTTGGCGTGCGCCAGCGCGCCCCGAACTGCGGCCCCGTACATCGACAGAATATGCCCCATCGCCGCTGCAAAAATCTGATCCTTGCCGCCGAAATAATGAAGCGCCAATCCGCTGCTCATGCCCGCGCGCCGCGCGATCTGCCCGACGGTCACATCAAGCGACCCGGCAAAACCGACCTCGGCAATTGTTGCTTCCACCAATGCCGCCCGGCGGATCGGTTCCATTCCCAGTTTCGGCATCTCAACCCCTTCGCGATTCCGTTTGTCGGCCTAGCGTTTTTTATATTGACTGGTCAATCAATAAACCGCCCTGTCCTTCACCTTTTTGAAAATACTCCCGCCGGAGGCTGCGCAACGGATCTGCCACCACACACATGTCGTGAAGGGCTCACATTGCCACCGGCACCCGTAAAAAAGAACGAAGCCGCGAGGCTTCTCCGTTTCTCTGACCTCAGGGGGCGGCCACGGCGCGGCGGGCGACCGCTTCGCGCCAGCTGGTATAACTGACGGCGGCAACAATCAGCGCGCTGCCTAGGATGACAAAGGCATCCACGGCCTCTCCGAACACCAGCGCGCCGATCAGCGTGGCCCAGACGATCTGTAGAAACGTCACCGGCTGGGTGACACTGATCGGGGCGGCGCGGAACGCCATGCCCATGGTGAAATGCCCGCCCGTTGCAAACAGCGCGACCAGGGCGATCCACAGCACTTCCTCAAGGCTGGGCGGCACCCAGACCGCCCAGGCAAACGGCGCCAGCCCGATCGTCACAGCAACCGACAACCAGCCCACGACAACGCCCGGGCTGGCCTGATCGGTGAGTTTCTTGGCGATCAGATAGGACGAGCCAAGGAAGAACCCGGTCCCCAGCATTGCCAGATGCCCGTCCGAAATCTCGCGAAATCCGGGGCGCAGGATGATCAGCGTCCCGATCAGCGCGAGCGCGACCGCCAGCATCCGGCGCAGCGACAGCTTGTCACCCAGAAACAGCGCCGCCCCGATCATCACATAAACCGGCGCGAGGTAGTTCATCGCCGTCACCTCGGCCAGTGGAATGCGCGACATCGAATAGAACCACAGGATCACACCCAGCGTATGGGCCAGACCTCGCAACGCGATCAGACCAAACCCAAGGCGGTCCGGGCGATGCCGCCGCATTGCCGGCAACAACGGAATTACGAAAATCAACCCGATGGCATAGCGCAGAAAGGCCGACTCGGCAGCGGGCAGATCGCTGCCCAGATGTTTCACGACGACAGTGACCCCAACGAAAAACGCGCCCGTTACCAGCATCCAGAAAACGCCAATCAGGTTGGGGGAATCTCGGTTGGGCATGCTGCGGTTAGGTCACGAATGAACGATGGCGACAAGGCCGTCGATACGGCAAGGCCCCTCAATGCGCCAGGATCAGACTGGCCGCGATGGCCCACATCGTCAGCCCGACACCCGCGTCCAGCAGGCGCCACGCAGCAGGGCGCGCAAACACCGGGCGCAGGGCCGCCGCACCGTAACCCAGGCCGAAGAAAAACGCGAAACTGGCCAATACCGCGCCACTGCCAAACACCAGCGTTTCGCCTGAATAGGCCGCCGAGACCGATCCGATCAGCACCAGCGTATCCAGATAGACATGCGGGTTCAGCCAGGTCAGCGCCAGACAAGTGGCCAGCACCGGCCACAGGCGTTCGCTGACCTGCGCGGCCGGGTCCAGCACGCTGCCGCCCTTCCAGGCGGACCGCAGGGCCAGCGCGCCATAGACGGCCAGAAACGCCGCCCCGCCCCAGGTCAGCAGCGGCGGCAACCACGGCACCGACGATGCGATCCATCCCATACCCGCCACCCCGGCCATGATCAGGATCGCGTCAGAAACTGCACAGGTCAGACAAACGGCAAACACATGACTGCGGCGCAATCCCGGCCGCAGGACAAACGCATTCTGCGCCCCGATCGCCAGAATCAGAGAGAAGCTGAGGAAGAATCCGGCAACAAACGCAGTCATTCCCAAGGGGCTAACCCGCAGGGGTCGAAGCGTCCAGATATTCCCGGCCTATGTCCTGTCAGAGTTGACGGGCGCGCGCCTTGGCGTACCCTGTACGCGGACACCACGGTGAATGCTCCATGAAGACCAACCCGACCTCTGTGACAATCGTTCAGGCAACCACCGCGGAACAGGTTCGTGCGGCCCAGCGCATGAAATATAACATCTACGTCAAAGAAATGGGCCGCTATGGCGAGGTTGCCGACCACCACCAACGCCTGCTGATCGAGGATGACGACACCGACAGCCGGATCTTCAACGCCATGATCGACGGGCAGGTCGTCGGAACCTCGCGGTTGTCCTGCGGCGCCGACAATGCGCTGGGTGCCCGACAGGTCGCGCAATATGATCTTGCGAAATTCCTGAAAACCGTTCCCTCGGCCCAAATCGTCGTCGGAGAGCGTTTCATGATCCAACCCGCCTATCGCGGGACCGATCTGCTGAACCAGATTTTCGCAAGTTACATGGGGTTCCTGAATGCCTCTCGCATTCAGTTTGCTTTTGGTGATTGCGAACCGCATTTGCTGAACACCTATCAGGCGCTCGGGTTTCGGACCTACACCAAGAACAATGTCAACAGTCCAAGCACCGGCTTTCTGATCCCTTTGGTCTTCGTCGTCGAAGATCTGGATTATCTGCGGCGCATCGGATCGCCGCTGGCCGGGGTTCTGACCGACTTTGGCGAAGATGCGCGGGTGCCCGATACGCTGGACGCAATGCTTGCCGATGGTGCAGCCGTACAGTCCGAGCGTTTGCTGACGACCCCCGACTACCTTGCACGGGTCAAAGCCGCGACAGACACGGTGTCGACGCTGAATACCGGATTGTTTTCAGGCATGTCGGACAGCGATATTGAAACATGCATCGAAAAAAGCGTCCTGATTACCTGTCGCCGCGACGACCGGGTCATCAAGCAGGGGAATGTTGCCAAGAACCTGAACCTGGTCCTGTCAGGCGCCTTTGAGGTCCGGCAGGGCGATGAAACGATTGCGCAACTTGCCCCGGGCGATGTTTTTGGCGAAATCGCGTTCTTTCTGAAGATGCCGCGCACGATGGACGTGGTCGCCGCGCAGACGGATTCCCGGCTTTTGGCGTTTAATGAGCGGACCTTCAGACGCCTGATTGACGATGACGCGCCGCTGGCGGCGCGGTTGCTTTACAATATGTCGACAACGCTTTGCGCGCGCCTGGCGCAAACCAACGCGCGGCTGGGTGCCGGAAGCGCCGGGCGTGACCCGGTCTAAAGCTGCTCCATCACCTCGTCTGACACCTCGAAATTGGCCGTAACGGTCTGGATATCGTCGTCGTCTTCCAACGCGTCGATCAGCTTCATCAGCTTCTGCATTCCATCCAGATCCAGCTCGGTCGTGGTGGTGGGGCGCCAGACCAGTTTGGTGCTTTCGCTTTCACCCAATTCTGCCTCCAGCGCGTTGGACACATCGTTCAGATCGGTATCGGCGCACCAGATCACATGCCCGTCTTCGCTGCTTTCAGCGTCCTCGGCTCCGGCCTCGATCGCGGCCATCATCACAGTGTCTTCGTCGCCGACCTCAGCCGGATAGGTCACCTGCCCCTTGCGGTCGAACATAAACCCGACCGAGCCTGTCTCGCCCAGATTTCCGCCGTTCTTTGAGAACGTCGACCGCACGGTCGAGGCGGTGCGATTCTTGTTGTCGGTCATGGCCTCGACGATCACGGCCACGCCGTTCGGGCCATAGCCCTCATAGCGGATTTCGTCATAATTCTCGGCGTCGCCACCGACGGCCTTCTTGATCGCGCGATCAATGACGTCCTTTGGCACCGACTGGGATTTCGCTTCTTTCACTGCCAGCCGAAGACGCGGGTTCTTGTCCGGGTCCGGGTCGCCCATTTTGGCCGCCACGGTGATCTCTTTCGCCAGCTTGGAAAACAGCTTCGAGCGTGCGGCATCCTGCCGCCCTTTGCGATGCTGGATATTCGCCCATTTTGAGTGGCCCGCCATCTTGGCCTCCGTTCATGCAATCCGTTGGCCCCGGCTATACGTCAGCCGCATCGGGTGGGGCAAGCCATGGCGGGCAACACGCGGACACGGGCCTTTCGCATCCCGACCTGCCTGCGCTAGACAAGGCGGATGACAACAGACCAGATCATCCTTTTCGCCCTGTTCGCCGCCGTCTTTGGCATGCTGCTGTGGGGGCGGTTCCGATACGACCTTGTAGCGTTTGCAGCGCTTATGGCGGGCGTGGTGCTGGGCGTTGTGCCTGTGAAGGACGCATTTTCCGGGTTTGGCCACCCGGCCACCATTGTTGTGGCGCTGGTTCTGGTGGTCTCAGCCGGGCTGGTGCGATCCGGTGCCGTCTTTCTGATCACCCGCACGCTGGTCGATGCATCCCGCAGCCTTGGCGCCCATATCGCGATCATGGGCGCGGTCGGCGGCGTCCTCAGCGCGTTTATGAACAACGTCGCGGCCCTTGCGCTGCTGATGCCAGTGGATGTGCAAACCGCAAGGAAAGCAGGCCGGCCGCCGGGCCTCAGCCTGATGCCGCTCAGCTTTGCGACGATCCTTGGCGGCATGGTCACACTAATCGGCACGCCGCCGAACATTATCATCGCCACGATCCGCGAAGACGCGCTGGGCGAACCTTTTCGGATGTTCGATTTCGCCCCGGTCGGCAGTGTCGCCGCTATCGCGGGCCTTGCCTTCGTCGCCCTGATCGGCTGGCGCCTGATCCCGCGCGCGGCCGAGGGCGGCGCCGGGCAGCTTGACGAAGTGCGCGACTATATCGCCGAACTGACGGTGCCCGAGGCATCCGACCTGATCGGTCAGCGTGTCCGCGACCTAAACGAAGTTGCCGAAAAAAACGACGTCGCCATCATCGGCCTGATCCGGGATGGCAAACGGCGGTATGGCGCGGCGCGCGCCGTGCAGATTATGGCCGGTGACGCGCTGGTGCTTGAAGCGCGCCCCGACGCGCTGGACGAATTCCGCAGCGCCCTGAACCTCGACTTTGCCGAGGCCGAGCGCGAGGACAAACTGCGCGCAGATTCCGATGGTCTGACCCTGATCGAAGCCGTGGTTCCCGAAGGGGCCCGCATCACCGGGCGCAGCGCGCAACGGATTGGGCTGGGCTGGCGACGCCGCACTGTTCTGATGGGCATCGCGCGCGAGGGTCGCGCCATCACCAGCCAGGTGCGCAAGACCGACATTCGCGCCGGTGACGTTCTGCTTCTGCTGGCCCCATCAGAAACCGCCGACGATGTCGTCGACTGGCTAGGCGTGATGCCGCTTGCCGGTCGCGGCCTGGCTGTCACCGCGAATGAAAAGGTCTGGCTGGCCATCGGCATTTTTGCCGCCGCCGTCGCCGCCGCCGCTTTCGGCCTGCTCTATCTTCCCGTCGCGCTAGGTCTTGTGGTCGTCGCCTTCGTCCTCGCCAAGATTGTGCCGATCAAAGAGGTCTACGACCATATCGAATGGTCGGTTGTGGTCCTTCTGGGCTCGATGATCCCACTTGGGGCTGCCTTGCAAACCTCGGGCGGGACCGAACTGATTGCCGGGTCGCTTATTACGCTGACAGACGGCCTGCCTGCATGGGCGGTTCTGACCGTGCTGATGGTTGTGACGATGACGCTGAGCGATGTGTTGAACAACACAGCCACCACCATTGTTGCGGCCCCGGTCGGCATCCAGATGGCGCAGACACTTGGCGTCGACCCGGACCCGTTCCTGATGGCCGTCGCTGTCGCCGCATCCTGCGCGTTCCTGACCCCCATCGGGCACAAGAACAACACGCTGATCCTGGGCCCGGGCGGCTATGGTTTTGGCGACTATTGGCGCATGGGGCTGCCGCTGGAGATTCTGATCGTCGCCGTCTCGATCCCGGCAATTCTGGTGTTCTGGCCGATGTGATCGAAAGGCGCGTCAGCCGCCCTTGATCGCCTGCGCGGCGCAACGCTTCACAGGTTCACCCGCCTCATCCGGCACGTCCAACAGGCACAGGTTCCAGTTCGGACCGTTCTTGAATGTCCCGAACAGAATATTGCTGGTCGACAGCGCCATTCCCAGCGCTTCCAACCCGAAGAACTCTCGCTGAACAATGTGATAGTCGATCAGGTATTTGCACTGCGTCAACTGACCAGACCAGCCCGGACGGTCATCGGCGACCAGTGCAAGTTCATCCGGGCGAATACCATGGCAGGTCGACCCATCGTTCAGCCTTACGCGAAACCCGCCCGCGTTCATCCACAGCTTTTCGGGCGCAATACCCGGTGGTGGTGGCACAGGCGCACGGCTGACCGGCTCAACCGTCGGCAAACAACCGCACAGGGCCAGGATCATGCCAGCGAACACCGCGACCCTCATGGGGCGTGAAACTTCACGATGCTGCCGTCGTCGATCACCACCGACAGGCTGATGCGTGCCTGTGGCGACCCTTCGCCCGGTTGCAGCGGCAAACGCGCGACATTCGGCGGCACGCGTTCCTCGATTGTGAAACCGTGCAGATGCGGGCAGCCAGACAGGGCGCTGCCCCAGATCGACTTGGCCACCGGCCGGGTCGCCGCGCACAGCGCCTTGTCATCATACACCACGTTCAGCGCCTGTTTATACAGGATCGCGCTTACCGGCCGCGCACCGGCTTGCGACGTTGCCTGCGGCAGGTTTTCAGGTGGCGCAATCGTGCAGGCGACGAGCAGGAGTGGCATGGGCAAAGCGGATAGTCGGAACATCATAACGGCCAGATCATTGGAATTATTGCCGTGGCCAGAAGCCCCACGGACAGGTTAAGCGGAATACCAACCCGCATGAAATCGGTAAAGCGATAACCGCCGGGACCATAGACCAGCATGTTGGTCTGATACCCGATGGGTGTTGCAAAACTGGCGGAGGCCGCAACCATCACCGCCACCACCAGCGGGCGCGCATCGATGCCCAGGGCAGCGGCCAGCCCGATGGCAATCGGGGTGACGACGACGGCGACAGCGTTGTTGCTGACCAGTTCGGTCAGTACGCTGGTCAGCAAATAGATCGCCCAGACAATCAGGAACGGCGGCAGTTGACCCAGCGCTGGCGCAATCGCATTTGCGATTAAAGACACGGCCCCGGTGTGCTCTAACGCGGCCCCGATGGCGAGCATCGCGAAGATCAGCGCCAGCAATCGGCCATCGACCATGGCAAACGCTTCATCGGCGTCGATGCAGCGCGCCAACAGCACCAAAGCCACCGCAAGAATTGCCAGCAGAAAGATCGGCGCAACGCCAAAGGCCGCCAGCCCGACAATCGCAACCAGCGCCAGCAGCGCAATTGGCGCATGGCCGCGGCGAAACGCACGCCCCGTCGGTTTCGAGATATCGACCAGCCGCATATCACTGGCCAGCCGCTGAATATCCGCCGGCGCCCCCTCCAGCAGCAGCGTATCGCCGACCCGCACCACCAGACCATCCAGCGCCGTGCCGATGTTCTGGTTCCGCCGATGCACCGCCAGCGGATAGACCCCGTACCGCCGCCTGAGGCGCATCTCTCCCAGGCTGCGCCCGATCATCCGGCACCCCGGAGAGATCAGAACCTCGACCGTCGAGGTTTCGACCGAACTCAGCTTATCGACCAGCCGCACATCATCGTTGTCCTGCAAGACCAGTAATTCCGCCACCGGCGTGCGCAGGACCACCCTGTCACCGGCTTGCAGTTCTACCCCGTCCAGATTGCGCCTGAGCGAGGCATCGCCGCGCAGCACGTCAATCAGGCGAACGCCATCGCGTTTGAACTGGTCGGTATCCTTCGGCGCCCGCCCGATCAGCGACGACCCCTCGGGGATCGCGACCTCGGTGAAGAACTTCATCTTCGACCGATCACTCAGCAGACCCGCCATGCTTTCGCGATCCGGCAACAGGCGCGGCGCTATGAACCGCAGGAAAATCATGCCCCAGGCAACCAGAATGATGCCCAGTGGCGTCACCTCAAAAATCGTGAACGCCTCCATCCCGTTGGCCCGCGCAACACCATCCACCAGCAGGTTGGTCGAGGTTCCGATCAGCGTCAGCGTCCCGCCCAAAATCGCCGCATAACTCAGCGGGATCAGCATTTTCGAGGCCGAGACACCCAATTTGCGCGACAGCTGCACGAAAATCGGGATCATGACCACGACCACCGGCGTGTTCGAGACGATGCCCGAGGCGATGACGACGAATGCCATCATCACCCCGATTGCAAGCGCGGCGCGCACCTCGGCCTGGGCCTCGGCCTTCTGGGTGAACCAGTCGAGCGCGCCCGTCCGCACCAGCGCACCCATCACGATGAACATCGCGCCAATGGTCCAGGGCGCGGGATTAGACAGCACAGCCAACGCATCGTCATAAGGCAAAAGCCCCAGCAACAGCATCGCAGCACAGCCGCCGATGGCGACCACCTCGGTCGGATAGGATTCGCGCAGAAAAAACACGAACATCGCGGCCACGATCAGCAGCGCGGCAACAGCAGACCCCGTTTGACCAAAAGCTTCAGCAACCATGGCCTAAGTGTCGCCTGCCGCCGCTTGCTGTGCAAGACGCGTCGTCGGACGGGGCTGCACCAGAAACAGCCCGCCAAACATCAGCCCAAGCGCAAGCGAAACCCAGCCGGAATAGCTTTCGCCAAGCAAAACCATCGCCCATAGCACCCCGGACCCGGTCACCAGATAACTGCCCTGGGCGGCAAATACCGCCCCCGCACGCCCTACCAGCCAGACATAGGTGGCATAGACCACCGCGTGGATCAGTGCGGCCAGCACGACGGCCATGTCAGGCGCGCCCCAGGGCGGGCGCGGGTCGATCCATTGCCCGGTCGCCAGCGTAAGCGGCAGCGCAAGCAGCGTTCCGATCAGCGAAGCCCCGAACAACACCTGCACCGGATCCAGACCCCGCGTTCCCCATTTTGCAACCACGTTACCCTCCAGCGCGTAAAACGCCGGAGCAATCATCGCGACGGGCACCCAGGCGATCATCGCACGCTCCGGCAGGCTCGCCTCGGGTCCGACAATCAGCGCGACACCCGCCAGCCCAAGCAGCAGGCCGCACAACCGTGCCCAGCTGAACCGGTCCGTGGCCATCAACAGCGCAATCGGAAAGGCAAACATCGGCACCAGAGAGATCACGATCGAGATGACGCCTGCCGGCAAATACACCGCCGCCTGATAGGACGCCGAATTCGGCAAGACCGTCCCGATCAACGCAATCAGCACATAAAACCGCAGATGCGGGCCCGTCATCGGCAGGCCCTTGCGCCGAATGGCCGAAACTACGCCAAGCGCCACGGCCCCAATCGCCAACTGCCAGAACACCAATCCGAAATGCCGATACCCGTCGCTGACCGCGATCTTGGCCAGCGGCTGCGTCACGCCCCATCCGATTCCCAGCATCACCAGCAAGGCGATCAGTGGCGCGCGCCCGGTCATCGAAAGGTCACTCTGGCCCCGATTGTGGCAGATGCCCGCCCTGCTGCACCGGGACGAGTGTCTTGGCCACCCCAGTCGCATCGTCAGTTTCAACGAACAGACCACTCAACGTCGCCTCACCCGTCGCAGGGGTGAAACGCCCTTTTGGCATTCCGGTCACGAAACGGCGCAAGGGTTCGGCCTTCTCCATCCCGATGACCGAGTGATAATCGCCGCACATCCCCGCATCACTCAAGTACGCCGTCCCGCCCGGCAGGATCATCGCATCCGCCGTGGGAACATGCGTGTGACTGCCAACAACGACGCTGGCGCGGCCGTCGCAAAAATGCCCCATCGCCATCTTTTCCGAGGTCGCCTCACAATGCACATCCACCAGCGAGGCCTGCACCAGCCCGCCCCGCGGATGCGCCTTCAACACTGAATCAATCGCCGCGAACGGATCGTCAAACGGGCGCTTCATGAACACCTGCCCCAGAACCTGCGCCACCAGGATTCTGCGCCCGCCCGACACATCGAATACGCGCGCCCCGCTGCCCGGCGCCGATTTCGAGAAATTCAGCGGCCGGATAATCCGCGCATCGCTGCCGATATGGCTCAGCATATCCTTCTGATCAAATGCGTGATCGCCCAGCGTCACGCAATCAGCGCCTGCCTCGAACAGCGCCTTGGCATGCGCCCCGGACAGCCCCACACCCGAGGTCGCGTTTTCGCCATTCACCACCACGAAATCCAACCGCCAGTCGGCGCGCAAACCCGCCAACCGCTCAACCACGGCCCGCCGTCCGGCACGCCCCATCACATCGCCAAGATACAAAATCCTCATGACCCAAGCCCTAGGCGCGACGCGCACCGCTGTCCACATGATCCCGTCATCATTGACCCGAAAATATCCCCGCCGGAGGTATGAATCTCTTAAGCTACACTCAATAAAAACTCTGCGGATCAATATCTATCGACAACCGCAGGTTCGTGGGCAGCTTGACCTGCGCCACCCAGTCGATCAGCGCCGCCTGCAGCGGCGCGGCCTTGTCAGCCTTCACCAGCAACCGCACCCGATGCCGCCCCCGGATCCGCGCGATTGGGGCAGGCGCCGGCCCATAAACCTGCGCTCCGATCCGGCGCAATGGCCCGTCGCGGCGCGCCAGTTCGCCCCCGATATCAAACACCTGCTGCACATCCGGCGCGCTCAGCACAATTCCGGCAAGGCGGCCATAGGGCGGCACACCCGCGTTGCGACGCTCTTGCGCTTCGGCTTTCCAAAACGGTTCTTCCGCACCCGAAAGGATCGCGCGGATCACCGGGTGTTCCGGCTGAAAAGTCTGCAACAATGCCTCGCCGGGTTGTTCCACCCGCCCGGCCCGCCCGGCAACCTGCCGCATCAGTTGAAACGTCCGTTCAGCCGCACGCAGATCAGACCCTTGCAAGCCCAGATCGGCGTCGATCACACCCACCAGAGTCAGCTTGGGAAAATTATGTCCCTTCGCCACCAGCTGCGTGCCAACTATGATATCCGCCGCCCCTTCTGCAATCTGCACAATCGCCGCCTTCAAGGCTCGGGCCGAGCCGAACAGATCCGAACTCAGCACGGCCAGCCGGGCATCCGGGAACAGCGCCGCAACCTCTTCGGCCAACCGCTCAACCCCCGGACCGACCGGGGCCAGCTTATCCTCAACCTCGCACTCCGGGCAGGTGGTCGGCATCGGTTTCGTTTCACCACACTGGTGGCAGACCAGCCGCTTGAGAAAGCGGTGTTCGACCATCCGCGCATCGCAATGGTCACAGCCGATCTGGTGCCCGCAAGCCCGGCAGATCGTCACCGGGGCATAGCCGCGCCGGTTCAGGAACAGCAGCGATTGTTCCCCTTTGGCGATCCGATCGGCAACCGCGCCCTGCAATGTCGGGGAAATCCAGCGTGCACCGGGCAGGTCTTCAGCTCGCATGTCAATCGCGCGCATATCCGGCAGGATCGCCGGGCCGAACCGTTCGGCCAGCGTCAGCCGCGCGTATTTGCCCGCCTCGGCATTGGCCCAGCTTTCCAAACTTGGCGTCGCGCTGGCCAGCACCACCTGCGCTCCCAGGATCGAGGCGCGCAGCACTGCCATATCGCGCGCGTTGTAGAGAACGCCGTCCTCTTGCTTGTAGGACGTGTCATGTTCTTCATCGACGATGATCAGCCCCAGATGCTGAAACGGCAGGAACAGGGCCGAGCGCGCGCCAACAACCAGTTGCGCCCCACCCTGCGCCACCATCCGCCAACAGCGGCGGCGTTCCGTCATCGTCACGCCCGAATGCCATTCGGCGGGGCGCGCCCCGAACCGCGCCTCGACCCGCGTCAGGAATTCGGCCGTCAACGCAATCTCGGGCAGCAGAACCAGCGCCTGCCGGCCCTGCGCCAGACAGGCGGCGACAGCTTCCATGTAAACCTCGGTCTTGCCCGACCCGGTCACGCCGCGCAGCAGCGTGGTGCCGTAGTCCTGTGTGGCCACACCTGCGATCAGGGCCTGGGCAGCGGCGGTCTGATCCCCGGTCAGCTCCGGCCCCGGCAGGTTCGGGTCCAGACGCGGATAGCTGCTGTCGCGGGGCGCTTCGACTTCGATGACCGCACCCAGTTTCACCAATCCCTTGACCACCGAGGTCGTGACCCCTGCGGTTTCGCTCAGCTCTCCTATTGTCACCGGCATCCCGGCAAATTCATCCAGCGCGTCCAGCACCCGGGCGCGCGCGTCGGTCAACCGTGCCGGTTCGGCCCCACCGCGCTGATACAGGCGGCGCATGGATTGCGGATTGCCCAGACCAGGACTGCGCGTTGCCAGGCGCAGCATCGCGGACATCGGCGTCACGGTATAGGCCGCCGCACGGGCCAGAAAGTCGCGCATTTCATCGCGCATCGGCGGCACATCCAGCACCCGCGCGATTGGGCGCAGCTTGGCGGCGTCAAAACCGCCCTCGCCCGGCCCCCAGACCACGCCCAGCACCAGACGCGGCCCCAGCGGGCATTCCACGAACGCCCCTGTCACACAGCCGCCTTCGGGCGCACGATAATCCAGCATCCGGTCCAGCGGCTGGGTGGTCAGCACACCAACCCGTTCGCCGGGCGCGAAGTGGTGCACCTCAGTCACAGCTAAATCTTTGATTTACCGTCAAAAATTCGCTAACTCGCCGAAGGCGGACCCGTATTTTGGCAGCAACAGACAAGATGAACCGTAGATCCCCGATATTGGCAGAGGGGTGATACTGGCGCTGGCGCAAGGGGCGGTCAACCGATCGCGACAGGAACTTCGCGTGATCCGGGGCGGAAACACTTGAATTCGACACATTTCACACCGATATTGAGGTCAAACCGCCGTGGGATGGTCCTGCGGCGCATCTGAACACGCACTTCGGAGGATAGAATGGCGCAATATCAGACCACTCGCGCCGCTGCGGGGGTCCGCACGGCCGAGATTGACGAGGGCCTTCGCGCCCATATGAACAAGGTATACGGGCTGATGTCCGTCGGCCTGTTGTTGACGGCTGCTGTGGCATGGGGCGTCGGAACCAATGACGCGATGATCGCGGCAATCTTCGGCACACCGCTGAAGTGGGTGGTGATGTTCGCCCCGCTGATCATGGTGTTCGCGTTCAGCGCGATGATCAATCGCCTGTCAGCCGCCGGTGCACAGTTGTTCTTCTATACCTTCGCCGCGGCGATGGGACTGTCGATCAGCTTTATCTTCGCGGTCTATACCGGATTTTCCATCGCTCAAACGTTCCTGGTGACGTCCATCGCATTCGCGGGCCTATCGCTGTGGGGATACACCACCAAGCGCGACATCTCGGGCTGGGGATCGTTCCTTATAATGGGCGTGATTGGCCTGATCGTTGCTTCGATCGTCAACATCTTCCTCGGCTCGCCCGCGATCCAGTTCGCGATTTCGATCCTGGGCGTGCTGATCTTCGCAGGGCTTACGGCCTACGACACCCAGAAGATCAAGACCGACTATATCGCCCACGCAAGCGCGATGGACAGTGAATGGATGGCGAAATCGGCGATCATGGGGGCCTTGAACCTCTACCTCGACTTCATCAACCTGTTCATGTTCTTGCTGCAATTCATGGGCAATCGCGAGTAATTCGCGCAGAGATCCGACAGACCAAAGGCCGGCGGAAACGTCGGCCTTTTTCGTTTTGCCGCGCAGAAGAATGCGCCGGCCCGCCCTATATCAGTCAGGAGTATTTCAGGAATTATCACACGCGCATGGCGTCGCGTTGTGCGCACAAAATCCCCGCCGGTGTTCGACTGAACAACGTTCAGCTGGTGCAGCGTTGCACCGCCCCGTCCATCGCGTTTTTGAATTGGCTTGAGGCACCGTGAGCCAGCCAGAGCGCCATCCCTACAATCTGATTCGCGACTGGAATCACCTGCTCCTGTTGCGCGCCAAATGCGTAAAGCGCGCACGCCCGAACGGTCTCACCGGTCCGGCATTGGTTCGAATTAGGCGCTTCGCTTTCGGGTTGTCGGGTAATACATCCCCATAAATCATGCCCTCGCACCGTCGCTGCGCCAGCCCGCTGGTTCAGCGCTCGTCCTGCCAAGGGGCGGGCGTTCGTCTTCAGGCATGGTGCGGACCAAATGGATTTTTCTCAAGCGCTTTAAAACCTCTGACTTTAAGTCAGTATTGGCCGATACGCGTAATTCGAATACCGCACTAAAGCGTTTCGACATTAACCTGAGACATATCCGGCGGCCTTAAAGTAGTTCCAGCATTCTACTGGGTCGTAGAGATCGCAGATTGCTCCGATTGCTTCGAAGACCTGGGTAAAGGACCTGGCCCCGATCCGTCGCAAATGGGCTTTCAGTTTAGAGAAGGCCTGCTCGATGGGATTCAGGTCGGGCGAGTACGGTGGCAGGTAAAGGAACCAGCAGCCGTGATTGCGTAAAGCCTGCGTCGCCTCCTTATTCCGGTGGGTTGCCAGGTTGTCGAGAATGACGACAGTGCCGGGGTTGATCTCGGGGACCAGCACTTCGCGGATGTAGGCCGCGAAGGCGGGGCCATCTATCGCTCCCTTGATGACCCAAGGTGCGATCAGCGCGCCTTGGGTCAGGCCCGCGATCAAGGTTTGGGTTCCCCAGCTTCCGAAGGGCGCATCCATCGTCAGGCGCTTACCGCGCTTGGCTCTGCCGCGTAGGCGCGTGAGGTTTGTCTTCACTGCGGTTTCGTCAATAAAGACAACGCGCTCAGGAAAGGTCGCAATGGCTGGCGAGCGGTATCTGAACCAGTCGGCCCGTTGCTGCCTTACCTTGGCGCGGCGGCGCTCGGTGGCGACCAGCGACTTTTTTTGTACGTGAAGCCGAGCCGGGACAGAAGGTTGGCGATGGAGGAGTGATGCACCCGCACACCCTCTGCATCGGCCAGCGCATTACGCAACTCAAAGAGCGTGATGTCAGGGTCTTGTGCGATCAACTCCTCAAAGAATTCCCGATGCGGAGCCAGCTTTCCCTTGCCGCGCGGCGGTCCCTGCCGGGCAGGTTCCGCATGACCCTTCATCCTCACCTGACGCGCCCACCGCGCGCCTGTGGCAGGCGACAGCTTCAACCGCAACGCCGCCGCGCGCCCGCTCAACCCTTCTTCAATGTATCTCTGAAACCGTATCCGAAGCGCAGATGGCAAAGGTGCTGACATGATCCATCCTCCCAAACAGGATGAATCACAGATCAGGTCTCAAGGGAATCCCTCGCGATTCAGGTTCAAGCCGAAACGCTTTAGCCCCGCGAAAGCACACGACTACCACAACGCAGCGGCCCCCCAAATTGCGCGAACTAATTCGGTTTTCCGATGGCGGGCGCCTGCCGACAACGGCAAAACGCTGGCCGCAAAGCGCCAGCTTTACCGCTGCCAGATCTTCTGCCTGCGTATGCCCACACTCAGCCGCCGGCCCGAAGCAACAGAATCGCCACGGCTGCTGTCCGCCAGGGGCGCAAGGTCTCTCTCAACCCCGGTCGCCAGATCAGGAGCCGTCCGTAGATGTCGCGCAAACGGCGAAACACCCGTATTCGGGCGCCCCGGTTGATGGCGGCAAGATCATCGACCTGATGCAATATGTTGCCGGTCGGCATTTCCGCCGACAGGCGCTGAAGTTTATATTCCAGTTTCGCGTAATTGCGCGCTGCCGCGGCGGGGGTCATCGCGGTGACAATGCGATACCTCCTGTCGCGGACCGCATAGCCGATCAGCCGTTCCTGAACATGCGCCAAACCGCCGTCCACATGGTGAGGTTCCTCATTGTAATCCTCCCAACGCCAGGCCCACTCAAACATCCGCATCAGCGCGTCGGTTCGAAACCAGTACATCGTGCCATAGGGGGCCATCGGCGTGTGGTCATCCAGCGGCACGTCAATACCCATGTCGTTCATCAATGCGCCCAGCGGGGCCCGGTTGTTGAACCAGGCGTGACCCAAAGTGCCGAAACCCACATGCACCACCGGCGGTGCAACAAGGCCGATGTCGGGCTCCGCCTCTAGCATGGTCAGAAGGTTCGAAACATAACCGGCGCTGCCAATCAGATTGTCGAACAAATGCGCCTTGAAACTTTCCCCGACCCGTCGCGAAACCTGGGGGCTGCGTTTGGAGTGCAGCCGAAGTGCGACCTGGTGTTTGCGCGACAGGATCACGTCGCGCCAGGTGATGAACAGCGAAGACATATCGCGCCCGCGATTCTGCGCGACGACCCGAAGCGTGAAGTCATCCGGCCGCAACCCCCGATCCACCAGATAGGTGCTGATACGCGCCTGATCGTCGGGCGAGGCAGTGGTGATGTAAAGATGCGATGCGCAGGGCAGGCGCCGCACCAGTGCCCAGAACTCGCCAATCATCTCGGCATAATATGCGTGAATGAAGACCGCGACGGGGCCGAAACTCCATTCGGACTTCCCCGGATCGGCGGGCTGATTGGCGACCACTTCATATTGATCCGCAACGGCCGCATAGTCGCGCGGTTTGACATTGCGCACGGCGAAGGCATTCGCCGCGTCATACATCCGGACATCGAGCGAACGCAGGGTGGCCAGCGCGCTGCGCAGTTCGATCGCGTTCAAGTCATGCAACAGCGGATCCAGCGTCATCACCGCAAGCGGCAGGCAGGGTGCGCCGTCGCTCATCAATCGGTGCGCTTCATAAAGGCGCGGGTCAGCGGTTTCGAGGCGATCCTGTGGCACCGCATAGTCGACCCCAAACCCGGTATCTTCGGCCCACAGCGAAAAGGCCAGATCACAGCGCAGGAATTCTTCCCAATGATCACCGCTCGACTGCATATTTGCCCAGAATTCGCGAAACCCGGGCTGCGACAGCACGGCCTGTGCCAGGACGGTATGATCCAAAGACGCAATCCGCGCCTGCTGGGTCAGGTTTTTCAGGCGCGGATCCAGTGCCGGGCAGTGCCAATAGGGTGCGTGGATGTCCACGTTCGGCCGGGATGGTTGTGCTGACTGATCAGCACCCGAAATCGGCCCGAACACATGACCACCGCTCAGCAAGACCGGGCCGGGAGGCGCGGGCTGATCCAAAAGCGCCAATATCCCGGCCTTGTATCCCGCCCGAGAGGTTTGGCCGTCTTGGTGACTGATGACCTGATCCGGGGCCGCAGCGCCAAGCGCCGTTGCCGCAATCGCGGCCTCGCTTGCGCTGGCCACCAGGATGAGATTGCCCGTTCGCGTCCGAAGCCGCGACAGTGCCAGTCGTACATGCGGCGCATCAAGCTGACCGGGCAGCGCCACGTAGATGACGCTGCCATACTCGGCGGATTGACCGGTCACAGCGCATACCCCATTGCCTGCATCGCAGCGCCGTGGCGTTCGTGAAAGCGAGCGATCTGCGCCTCGCTCAGATGCGCTTTGTGCCCACCGCTGGACCGCTTCCAGAAAAACTTGCCATTGGCCGCAGTGCGCCGATCCGCGCCGCGAAAGGTGGCCTCCAGATCAACGTCATGCAGGCCGACGAACCCGCATAGCCGCGCCACCTGATGCGCAAAATCCGCCTCCAGATCTTCATAGCGCATCAACAAAACATCGCCGCCGGATGCAGCCAGCGCCGAAAACGCAATCCAGTGCCCGAACACCGATCCGAACAGTCGGTTTTGCGGCACCAGCGTGCCATGTTCCAGAAATATCGCGAACAGGGTTTCCATCTGCGCCTCGGTCAGCGCATCGACCGAGGCAAACCGGAACGGCAGCGCGGCGCCCGCCTGCGGCGCCACATTCCCCGACACGAAGTTCAGATACGACACAAAGACATCCAGCGGATGCCTGTGGATCGAAACGATCCGATCCGTGGCAAAATGATCGCCCTGATGCCGGGTCAGCACCTGCTGGTGATGAGATTTGTAAAAATACCAGTGCCGTCCCTGGAATGCCCAGGGATCCGTCATGACCCGCCCTTTGTGCGTGTCGGTGACATAGCGCTGAAGCGTGCCTGGATTGTCAGGCATCCCGCAGGCCGCCACAATGATCGAACGAACCCATGTGTTGCCGCTTTTGGGATAACTATAGAGCCCGACAATCCGCGCCGAAGCCTTGGTCATGACCGCCGGCTGATCCATCATCGGGCCGCGCCTTCCAGGCGCTGTTCGTCGCAAATCACATCCAGCGCACGCGCCACACGCACGGTTGCCGCATGTGCCCCGGAACTTGGTGCCCGCTGTCGTTCACCCGCGGCACCACGGGCCAAAGCATCCTCGCCCGCCGTGGTGAAATGCCGGGAGAATATCTTCATGACATGGCGCACGCCTGCCCGCTCGACCGAGCGATGGTCCGGCCCGAAATACCGGCCGCGGGACGACGCGGAGGTTATGATCTCATACGACGGGAAATAGGTTATTGCGGTGTCACCCTGTGCCAGTTGTTCAGCGGCAACCCGCAGTACCGTCTTGGAATAACTGGTCGCGGCGACCACATGCGCATCTGCCCGCGCCGTCGCGGCCAGCGGCACCGGCGATACCGTCAGGATGATCCGCAGATCCGGGTTGTCACGCCGAACCATGGCCAGGAAAGCCCGGAAGTCCGCCACGGTTTCTTCGACCGAGAAATTCACGAACTCATGCCGGTCCGGATCGAAACAGCCACCTGCGACGCCGGGCGCCAACGGATAGATCGCGTCATCGTCCCGGTCGCGCCAACCCTCGGTCAGGCCCAGCGTGAATATCAGAACTTCGGCGCTGCGCATCACCTCGGTCACTGCCGCAAAGTGGGCGCTGCGGTCAGCTTCGAAACTCGCCGCGTCCGGGAAGCCGCCCGGTTCAACCGTAGGCCGGAACGGGTCGATCAACTGACCGCCAGGTTCAGTCCAGCGATCTTCGCGCGGACAAAACGCGCCACCTGCGCGCTGGACCAATTGCAGCAGCTGGCGCGCGGTATAGATATTTCCATAGCGTGCAGAAAATACGCCATAGCCAAATCGCGCCGCAACCTCGGGCGAAATAACCGGATGCGGCGCCTCGGCATCCAGAACAGTATAGCCGCTGGTCCGCAGATGCTGGGCGATGTGCTGGGCAAAGCAGCTTCCTGCCGTCGCGATACGTGTGTCGCGATTCAGTTGGATACCGGGCGCAGTTTGCGGCGAACCGCCCGACTGGTCGGACTGGATCGCAACCGGGTCCAGCAATTGCCCGGTGTCATGCGCCTTCGACCAGAAGCAATGGTCGGGCAAATCGGTGTAAGGGTGCTTATGGCTCATGCTGCGTCCGCCCGGGCAGGGACCAAGCGCGTCAGTATCTGTGCCAGAACCCTGGCCCCATAGCGCGCGTTTGCGTGCGTCGGATCCTGCGCGCGCATGTCGGCGGCAAGGTAAGGTTGGCCCGCATGGCATTCAAAAACCGTGTCGGGCAAAGGCATCAGATCGGCCACGGTACCGGCAAGCGCGTGCGACAGGATATCAACGTATAGCGTCCAAATCCGTGCCCGCAGATCCGGCGGATTCAGCCCATATTCGGCGACTGCACTTGCGAAGCGCCCCGGATGCGCCCTGATATGCCCCTCATCGAAGATCGGTGGCGGGGGTGGCAGCGCAACAACCGGGCAATCCGCTGCGGCAGCAATCTCGGACAATATCAATAGGGCATTCCGTTCGGCCAGTGTCGCGATCTGCGCGCGCATCATGGCATAGGGAATCTGACAGACCCCAGGGGTCGGACGCGCGGTATCGTCCGGGGCAAAGAACTCGAACGGAGGGCCGACCGGTGTCATCGCGACAGCGTTGTATTCATTGCCCATTGGCAGGGCGACGATCAGGTCCGGAGCTTCGCCGCGCAGCAATTCATCAAGGGCCGGGCGAAAACCGGAGGCAATTCGGCGTCCGCCGCGACCCTGTTCAAAATTGGGCTGAAACCTGGCCGAGTTCAGATGCGCCGATCGGTAGTCTATCTGTTGAAGTCCGGCATCGCTCGCCTTCCACGCAAGATCCAGCGCGCCGATGTGGCTGTGCCCGAGGACCAGCAGGCGCGGCTTCCGGCCCAGCGCAGTAAACTGCGGTGCGTTCGATTCAATTCCGGCTGGATCAGTTTCTGCCGGATCAGTTTCCGGTGGGTCCGCAAGCGCAGCCGCTTCGCCGCCGGTCATCGAAACCGGCGCTTCAGCTTGCACAGGTGCGGCGTTGTCGCCCGCGCGCGGCAATGTCTGGTCCACCTGACCTATGGCGGTCGGAAAACCAGCCAGTTGGTCCGCGATCCTGACGATCGCACCCACGCTAAGCGCCGCGTCCGCATCAAAATACTCCAGCTTTGCCACACCGCGGCACAGCTCCACTTGCGTGTTTCGCCCGGTTGTCCAATGCCCGGCCAGACGCGCGCCCAGTTTGGACCACATCTCGGCCAACCCATCCGGCAAGGACAAGGCCAGTTGACGCGCGGTGCGGGGCGCATGTTCCTGCAACAGCGCGGCCAGTTCGGCCACTGCTTGTTGCGGCAGTTTTGCCAGCGCAGTGGCCCTTTCGGATGCATCTGCAATACCGCCGTCCCGGAACAGCACGGTCGATATCAGCCGCAGCGCGTCACTTTGCGCAATCGCGGCATTCGCGCGTTTATCCGGGTCATGCGGCGTTTTGTTCCCCGCAGGCTGCGTCGTGACGACCCCCAGAACGTCGCGGAGTAGGTGGTCAAGAACCGAGGTTTTCAATTGCGCCATTGGAACCGTGTGCAGGCGCAGATTGTCCTGGGCCAGCAACGGCGCACAACTGGCCAGCGGCATTATATCCGGCAAATGTTCGGCCCGGTCGTAAAGCGTTTCCAGCGCACGGTCCAGCGGGTCAATCAGACCGGCGGATACCCGTTGCGTCCAGTCATGCCACAACACATCCAAAGGGTCCGCCAGTGCGACAATAACTTCGATGATTGTTTCACTGCCATGACCCCTGGCAACCTCTGCCAGAACAGCCGGGGCAATTGCAGCCGCTCCGGTGCCCACAACCAGCAGGTCGAGGTTTCTTGCACTTGCCTGAGATCTGGATGTTGAAATCATGGCCGGCGTTGCGGCGGTCTGGCCATCGAGCACCACGCAATGCCAGCCGTCCTTGACCAGATCATCACCCCAGGCGGCGATTTCCGGGGCCAGGTTGCGTATCGGCACATATAACGGCAGTGAAAGGATCAGAGGCATCAAATACGGCCCTCTTCCACCAGGCCTGCGCGCAACACATCGCGAACCGCCCGCCAGGTGCTGCCCCTGTTTGCGCAGCCATGCTTTGCCTGCCGGGTCAGTGGTTTGTGCACCCTGGGGCGGTCAGCACTCGCGGACTGAACCTCGAAGTCCCCGACGCCGCGAAAATCGCCGTTGTCGGGCCTGCCTGGGCCGATTGCTGCCGCGGCAGCTTTATGGGGCACGCGCAACACCTCAGGCCACCGCATGTTTCGGTGCGGCCGCAGCCCATTCGGCAAATCTGACCAAGCCAGCGTCCAGATCCACATTGGGCCGCCATCCCAGCACCGCCTTGGCTGTCGAGATGTCGGCAAGCGCATGGCGAACATCCCCTGGCCGATAGGCCCCTGTCACGTGCAGGCCATCGCGGTCACCTTCCATCGTCTCCAACAGTTTTCCGGCGATTTCCAACAGCGTCGTGGCCTTTCCGGACCCGATGTCGATGGGTTGTGCGGTCACCACCGGGGTCTGCACCATGCTGACAAACGCTTCGACGGCGTCATCCACATAGACGAAATCACGCGTGATCGCGCCGTCTTCGAAGACCTCCAGCTTTTCACCTTCCGAGATCTTGCGCGCAAAGACCGACAAGACACCTGTATAGGGATTGCTCAGCGCCTGACCGGGGCCATAGACGTTCTGCATCCGCAACAGTCCGACATGCGTTCCACTGCCCCACAATCCCTGCGTCAGCAGGTATTCCTGCATCAGCTTGGTCGAGGCATAGATGGATGTCGGTGCTGCCGGTGTATCTGACGCCGTGGCCACAGGGCGCAGGCTGCGTCCGACCCGGTCTTTGGGCGCGTAATCGCCAACCGCCAGATCCGCTTCGCGGCGCGCCACGGCCGTCACGCGCAAACCGGCCCGGTCAACACACGCCCCTTCGCCATAGACCGCGCGCGACCCGGACAGGATGACGCGGCGCACGCCGCCGACGTTGCGAATGGCTTCGACCAGTCGTGCCGTGCCGGTGACATTCACATCGACATAATGCGCCGGTTCGGTATGGCTTTGCCCGGTGCCGGTTTCTGCGGCCAGATGAATGACGGTGCGCGCACGGCTTGCCCGCAACGCCCGTTCGATCAGATCGCGGTCACGCACATCGCCATGAAGCACAGAGATCCCGTCCACCGCCACACCGGCGCGCGCGGCGCTACCGTTGCCATGCACCTGTTCGGCAAAACTGTCGAATACCGTCACCGGATGCCCCAGCCGCGCCAGGCGCCGCGCCAGTCGGGCACCAATGAATCCGGCGCCCCCGGTAATCAGTATTGGCGCGTTGTCAGATGTCATCGGGCCGTCCTTCCAGTTGATGACCTGCGGCATGTTTCACACCATGCCACTTCGGTTCACCTTGGTTATCGGGCCGTAAATCTAAAAAAGTTCTTAATTTGTTCTAGAATTTGAGGCGAACCTTCGCCGATCCGGCACACCTCTTTATTCGCGTATCATTACAGATGGTTACGCGGTCCGGTGATCATGGCCGCTTTCGATCAGATCTTTGATCACGTCCAGCTCGAACCCATGGGCGCGGCGCATCCGTGCCCATCTTTCGGCGTCCATTCCCACATCACGCAATGCGGTCAGAATCAGCGTCGCGGTCGTTTCACCCTGGCCAGTCACAGATCCCGGGACAATCCGCACATAGATCCGCGGCTGCAGTGTCGCGGCTGTGTCACCAAGATGATAGTCGATCAGCAACCGGTCCGGGTCGGGGTCGATGCGCAGCAGGATGGGCGCATTGCTTGCCAGGGCGCGCCCTTCGAACAGCCCGTCGTCAAGCTCGGTCAATGACCAGGTTCCAAAGGACCACAATGTCATCTTCCCGGCATCGGCCATGAAATCGAAAACATCCTGCGCCGGAGCATGTATCACAACTGAAACGGTGTCCGTCCCGCTCATCCCGGGTTCGCCGAACCGCGCAGGGCCTCGACCTCCAGCTCGACATGCGCACCGGGCACGGCAAGCGGCGAACAGATCGTCGTATTCGTCGGTGAGGTGAACCCAAGCCGTTCCTTCAGCCGACCGGAAATCGCCATCACGTCGGCGGGGTCGGGCGCATAGACCCGCACGCGGACAATATCGCCCAGCGAGGATCCGGCCTCCTCCAGCGTGGCCTGGATCGTGTCCAGCGCCCGGTCTGTTTGCGCCTCGGGGCCATCGGCCAGTTCCCCGGTTTTGAAATCCACGCCGACCGTTCCGGAGACATAGATCGCGTCCCCCACGATCACCGCCCGGGCGTACCCGGCCATTTCTTCATAGATCGAGCCCGAGAAGACATGGGTGCGCGGCATGGTGCGTCCTTCAAACTGAAAAGGCCGGGCGCATAATACGCCCGGCCCGGTTGATCATCCGATCAGTTGGCGTCGAGCATCTTGATCAGCTCGGCGACTTCCTCGGTCGACAGATACCCGGTTTCGACGTTTTCATCGCCGTCCAGTTTCCAGGTCATCTTCGGGGCCTGCACATCGCCGTTCTGGTCGAATTGCAACGCGCCGGTTGCACCGACATAGCGAATGGCCTCACCCGCGGCGATTAGCTCTTTCGCGCGCTGAATGCCTTCGACACCGGGATAAACCTCGGTCCCGCCATCCGCCGTGACCACGCGGATGCCTTCGCGGATGTTGTCGCCGGTAATCTCATCGGACGCTTCCATCGCCAGAAGCACAACATTCACCGCATCGAAGACCGAGTGTAGGCCGGGCCCATCGGGGGGGCCGTCAAACTCAGCCTCGAACAGCTCGTTAAAGGTATCGACCGACGCCAGACGCGGCTGGGCGCTATCATAACCGACGAGGTTCGTCAGATACTGGCTGCCAACCGCTTCGAAGTAATCGGAAGAGCGCAGCGAGTTGTTCACGATCAGGTTGTCCGTGCCGCCCAGCGCCAGCCATTCGCGCGTAATCGTCGCGCCATCGACCGGGAAGGCGATCAGGAACAGCGAATCCGGCTCACCCTCCAACGCCTTGGTCACCTCGGCGCGATAGCTTTGCTGGCTTTCGTTGTAGGCGACCGAGGATGTGATCGTGCCGCCCAGCTTGGCGATGTCCTGCTCGAACCGTTTGGCCAGGCCGACGCCGAAGTCGGTGTTCACATAGATCACGGCGGTCTTCTTGAAGCCGCTGTCAACGGTCAGCTTTGCGCCCATCGCCGACTGGCTGCGATTGGTCGCATAGGTGCGGAACCAATAGCCTTCTGTCTTGCCCTCTTCAGCGAGTGCCGTGAAGGATTCGGACGAGCTACAGCAGGATACCTGCACCACCTTCGACGGCACCGCGACCGAGGTCAGAACCGGCAGGCTGACGCCCGAGCTGACGGCCCCGATCAGCGCCGCAACACCTTCCAGATCGACCAGCGATTTGGCCGCGTCGACGCCGATGGCCGATTGGCCTTGGGTATCGCGCAGAACGTATTCGACCGGGCAGCCTTTGACGCCGCCCGCCTCATTGAACAGTTTCACGGCAAAGGCGCCGGTGTTGGAAATCCGTTCACCCACCTGGCCCATCGGGCCGGATACGGGCAGAATCGCGCCCAGTTTCACCGGGCAGTCCTGGGCGCTTGCCGCGCCCGAAATCGCGAAGGTCGCGCCGAGGGCGAGTGCCCCGGCTGTCATCAGTCTTCTCATGTTACTCTCCTTGTTGGCCTCTGGTTTCATTGGGCCGCTTCCCGGCCACTTCGTTCATGTGTCGGCTGCGTGGCGGCTGACGTGGACGTCTTCGCCAATCATCCCCTTGGGACGCATAAGTAACGTCAGCACAAGGATAAGCCCAATCAGCACCGCCTGCAAAGCACCGCTTTGCGCCTGCCATTCGGGTGCCACGATTTTCGAGATCGCAAAGCCGCTGCCGGTCCAGACGCCCCAGACGACGGCGGCCCCCAGCAACGCGCCCTTCATGTTGCCGGATCCACCCACGATCAGCATGGTCCAGATCTGGAAGGTGATGATCGGCAGAAAGTCTGTCGCCCCGACAAAACCGATGAAACCTACGTACAGACCACCCGACAGCCCCATCAGGGCACAGCCCAGCACGAAGGATTCCAGCCGCACCCGCGTCGGGTTCTTACCAAGGCTGACGGCGGCGACCTCATCTTCGCGGATCGCCTTCAGGACGCGACCCCAGGGCGATTGCACGATGCGCTGCAAACCGACATAGGCAAGCACGGCGACCAGAACGACCATGCCCAGATAGATCGCATTCTGCCGCAACGGGCCATCGGCGAGCCCTTTCGAGGGGTTGGGAATACCAATCAGCCCCAGCGTACCGCCGGTCACATACTCCCAGTTCACCGCAACCAGCTGGATCGACACCGCGATGCCGAATGTGGCGACCGCCAGATATTCATCGCGCAGGCGCAGCGTCACAAGGCCGACAACGACGGCCACAAGGCCAGAGGCCAGCATCGCCCCCAACAACCCAACGACGAAGGGCAGTTCGAACCCGCCGAAAACCGCATCCCGCGCCGGGCCAGTCAGGATCGCATGGGTGTAACCGCCAACGGCGAGGAACCCGGCAACCCCGGCATTAAACAGCCCCGTGAACCCCCATTGCAGGTTCAGCCCCATGACAGCGATTCCGAATGTCAGGGCAAGGATCAGGAAGAAGATCAGGTATGAGATTACGCCGATCATTTCTTCTCTCCGAACAGCCCTTGCGGGCGGAAATAAAGGATGGCGAGGATTAACAGGAACGGCACGGCGGGCTTGTAGGTGGTGGGGATAATCATCACGGACAGGTTCTCGGAAAGCCCCACGATCAACCCGCCGATGACCGCACCATAAAGGCTACCAGCCCCGCCGAGGATTGCAGCCGCGAACAACGGCAGGATCAGCGCGAAGCCAAGTTCGGGCCTGAGTTGCACCGTCAGCCCGTAAAGAACGCCCGCCACCGCCGCGCCAGATGCACCGATCACCCAGACCCAGCGAACCACATTGTTGACGTTGACCCCGCTGACCCGCGCGAGGTCCGGGCTTTCCGCAGTCGCGCGCATGGCGATCCCGGTGCGCGAGCGGGTCATGAACAGGTGAAGGGCGATGACCACCACGATAGTCAATGCCAACAGGAACACCTGATCGGGCAGAACCCTGACGTTGCCGGGCAGAAGCACGGCGAATTGCAGCGTGTTCGAATAATAGATCGGGTCTGCCCCGAAAATCAGCAGGACCGCGTTCCTGAGGAGCAGCGCGACCCCGAAACTTGCGAAGACCATGGTCATATGACCGGTGACCTTGGCGAGGCGTTCAAAGATCAGATGATGCAACAGCAACGCCAGCACACTGGTCGCCACCGCCGCAAAAACCAGCGCCAGGATCAGCGGCCAGCCGAAACTTAGGGGTCCGAATGTGCCGCCAAACCCGCCCATCGCCGTTGCCACGCTGACGAAGATCAGGCCGAAGTAGGCGCCCCAGGTCAGCAGCTCGGAATGGCTGAAGTTGGCAAACCGCAGGATTTTCATCGTGAAACTAAGGCCAATCGCGCCAAGCCCGATAATCGCGCCCGACAGGATGCCGTCGGCGGTATGCTGCAGGATCATGTCACATCCTCCGGTCGTGCGCCCAGGAAGATGCGCCCGATCTCGTCATTTTCCAGCAGGTCCGACGCGACCCCGTCGATGCGGTTCTCGCCCTCGGCCAGGACATAGGCGCGGTCCGACATCTTCAATGCCGCCTTGGCGTTCTGTTCCACCATCAGAACGGCGGCCCCGTCCGCCACCAGCCCGCGCACCAGATCGAACAGTTCTGACGCCGCCATCGGCGACAGCCCTGCCGTGGGCTCGTCCAGCAATATGATCTTCGGAGAGGTCAGCAATGCCCGCGCAATCGCCAGAATTTGACGCTCTCCCCCCGACAACACCCGCGCCTTCTCGGACCGTTTCGTGGCCAGCATCGGATATTGGTCGAAAATCCTGTCGATCTGGGCCAACGCCTCGGCCTTCGGCAGTGCTGCGCCGCCAACGATCAGGTTTTCGCGGATCGTCAGCGTTGTGAACACGTTCCCGGTCTGCGGCACATAGGCGACGCCCGCCCCGGCCAGCAGATGGGCAGGCGTGCGGGTGCGGTCTGCGCCATCAATCTCGACAATGCCCGAGGTGATTTTCACCAGCCCGGCAATGGATTTGATCAACGTCGATTTACCGGCACCATTCGGGCCAATAATTGTCACCACCTCACCCGCGTCCAGATGGGCGCTGACACCGTGGAGGATTGGCAGATCGGGGCGATAGCCCGCGACGATATCCGTGGCGGTCAGGCGGCGGATCAATGGACATCCCCCAAATAAGCATCCAGCACAGCCTTGTCTTCGCGCGCCCCGGCGGCATCACCGCGATAGATCAGGCGTCCCTGCGCCATCACCATAATCGGGTCGCAGATCGACATCACGACATCCATATTGTGTTCGATGATCAGGAAGGTGTGGCCCCGCTGGTTCAGCGCCACGATCGTGTCCACCAGGTCGCGCATCAGTGACGGGTTCACCCCCGCCGCCGGTTCGTCCAGCAGGATGATCTTGGGGTCCGCCATCAGCACGCGCGCCAGTTCCAGCAGTTTCAACTGCCCGCCGGACAAGGTGCTTGCGGCATCACGCCGCACACGGGTCAGGCCGCAGAATTCGATGATCTCGTTTGCCTTATCGCGGGTCGCGCGTTCTTCGGCCCCGACCCGGCCCGGCAGGAACCAATTGGCCCAGAACGCCTCGCCCGCCTGGGCGCTTGGCACCATCATGCAGTTTTCCAGCACCGACATTTCCGGGAACGGGCGCGGGATCTGAAACGTGCGCGCCAGCCCCGCAGTGAACACCCGGTGCGGCGCGCTGCCCGAGATCTGCGCGCCATCCAGCGTGACCGAGCCTTCGTCCGGCCCTTCCAACCCTGCCAGCGCGTTAAACAGCGTCGTCTTCCCGGCCCCGTTCGGCCCGATCAGCCCGCCGATGGCGCCCTTGTCAACTTCAAAGCTCACACCGTCCACGGCGGTGAAGCCGTCGAACCGCTTGGTGACGTTGTTGAGTGCCAAAAGGCTCACGCTGCGCCCTCGTTCAGATTGTATTTCATGATCCGGCCATGTGGGCCGGTCTTATCACGTTCCAATCCGTAGACCGGTCCGGACGGCCCCGGCGCCTGTGCCTGAACCGCCGCGATCGCAGCGCGGTCTTCGTCGGTCAACGCGACGTCCAACGCCTTCAGCAGCCGGGGCAGATGCCGCGCATAGCGCGCCCCGATGATACAGGCGGCCACATCCGGATCATCCAGCATCGCGCGAGTGGCCACTGCGGCGATATCGCCACCGCGACGCTCGGCAATGCCGCGCTGCACGCCCAGCAGGGCCTGAAAGGCGTCCCAACCGCCGAATTCTTCAATGATCAGACGATATTTGATCAGGCTGCGGTTTTCGAAGTCGAAACCGGGATCGGGCTGGCCCAGCCAGTGATCGGTCAGGAACCCGCCCGCAAGTACGCCGAAAGCGATAATCGAAACGTCGTTTGCCCGGCACCACTCCGCGAACGCACCCTCGGGCCGCCGGTCCAGCAGCGAGAATTGCACCTGGTTCGACATCAGATCAACGCTGTCCGACACCTGCGCCATCCGCGCTTCGTCAAAATTCGTCACGCCGATCCGGTCAATCAGCCCCTCGCCCTGAAGCGCCGCCAGATAGGCGGCCATCTTCTCGACGCCCGACACCTCTGGGGCCCACCAGTAGAATTGCACCAGATCCAGGCGATCCCGCCCCAGCCGCTGACACGACCGGGCGATGATGCGGCGAATATCGGCGGGGGACAGATCGGCAAGGCTGTCATAGTCCGGCACGTATTTGGTATGGATCTTCACCCGCGCTGCGGCTTCGGCCCCGCGCTGATTGGCCAGCCGGCGCAGCCCTTCGCCATAAATCTCTTCGACGCCGGTATAGATATCCGCGCAATCGAACGTCGTTACTCCGGCATCATAAAAGGCGATCATATCGTCCGCCGCACGCGCGGTTTCGACCGCGCCATGGCCACCGGCCAGTTGCCAGCCACCCCGGATAAGGCGCGAGACCACATAGCCGGGGCGCAACGTGATCGTCGGAACCTCAGTCATCGTTGTGTTCGGGCAAGGGAACCAGCGTCGTCTCGGCATGGCTGAAGGTCGATGTCTTCAGTCGCGTGATCCGAAACCGCGCGCCACAATGCGGGTCAGGGCAGGCGATTTCGGCGTCTGTTGTCATCCAGTCATGGGGATGCGTCGGGCGCTGCTTGGCCGGAAAGAACGGGATCAGCGCGGCCAGCGGATACATTGCGATCCTGGGCCGGTCTTTGGGGAAGATCAGCATTTCCCCGACAACGCGAAAATAGCTCCCCTCCGGGTGGTCACAGACCATGGGCTTGTCCGTGGCCACGACTTCGACCTTCAGATCAAAGAGTTCGAAATTGTCGTCCATCCCCGCCCCCGCTGCGCCGCTCAAATACCACGCATCGTCTTTTATATTCAATTGCATATAAGTTGGACGAATCAAGACCGTGTCAAGCAAACAGCCGTGCGTTAGACGAATTGCCAGGCGCGCGGGTGATTGGTGGTGCTTCCGTCGGGCAAGGCATCTGAACGGGGCGCATCCGACCCATATGCAAACAACGAAGCGCTGATCGAGACCATTAGGATATGACCGACCCATTTGCCATTATGGCGATTTTTGCAGCACTTGCCCTTGGCGGTGTATTGAAAGGCGCGGTTGGCCTCGGCTCTCCGCTTTTGGCGGTGCCGCTTTTGGCGGCGATGTTCGACGTGAGGACGGCGGTCGTGGTGATGGTGCTGCCGAACCTGATCACCAATCTCTGGCAGTTCTGGACCCATCGGCAGGCCATCGTAGGGCGCGGGATGTTCTGGCGGTTTGCTGTCGCGGGCGCGATCGGTGCGATGTTGGGAACCATTGTGTTATCACAGCTGTCCGGGTCGGCGCTGTCACTGGGCGTCGCCGGGGCATTGGTCGCCTTCATTGTGATGCGACTGGCGCGCCCTGACTGGCGGCTTCCCCCCGCCCTGGCAGACAGGCTGACGGTGCCGATGGGCATCCTTGCCGGTCTGCTGCAAGGCGCATCGGGTATTTCCGCCCCGGTCATCGTCAGCTATTTCAATGCAATGCGGTTGGATCGCCATGTCTTCATTGCCGGGATCTCTCTGGCGTTCATCGCGATGTCGCAGGTGCAGGTGCCGCTGCAATTCTCTTTGGGCTTGATGACACCGGCGCTGATGGGCCTCAGTCTGTTTGCGCTAATCCCGTTGTTGACCTTCATGCCTGTCGGCGCATGGCTGGTGCGTACAATCTCAGCTGCAAGCTTTGACCGCATTGTGCTGATCCTGCTTGGCCTGCTAACCGTTCGCCTGATCCAGAGCGCCCTGACCGGATGAGCGCCCGCCCAAACGCATATATGATCTGCACCAGCCCGCGCAGCGGCAGCACCCTGTTGTGCCGCCTGCTGGCCGCCACCGGCTTCGCGGGCCTGCCTGACTCGCATTTCCACCGGCCCGAGCTGGCGGCCTGGCTGAAGACCTATGGTCTGTCGCACGCGGATTTCACTTCAAACCTATCGGCGCTGAAGGCGATCTTCGCGGCGGCGATCGAGCGGGGAACCGGCGCGACCGGCCTGTTCGGGCTACGCATGCAGCGCGTCAGTTTCGATTTCTTTATGCAGCAACTCACCCTGTTGCACCCCGATGCGCGCACCGACACAGACCGCATCGCCGCCACATTCGGCCAGACTCGGTTCATTCACCTGACCCGGCTGGACAAGCTTGCCCAGGCGATATCGCTGGTCAAAGCCCAGCAGACGGGTCTTTGGCATCGCGCCGCCGACGGTAGCGAGCTGGAGCGCGCCTCGGCGCCGCGCGCACCGGTGTATGACGCCGACGCAATCCACCGGGCCTTGTCCGAAGTGAAAGAGTTGGAAGCGGCCTGGGCGGAATGGTTCGACCAACAGGCCATCTGCCCGTCGCGGATTACCTATGAAGACTTGTCCAATAATCCGACCGCAACGCTGTCGAAGGTTCTGGATACGCTGGGGCTTGATCCCGCGTCGGCGGAGGGCATCCAGCCGCCCGTCGCCCAACTGGCAGATGCCACAAACGCAGATTGGGCAAGCAGGTTCCGCGCTCAAAGCAGGTCAATCGGGCGCTAAAGGTCAACCTCGATCACCCCATCGGGGTCCGCTGCGCGGCTTTGGCACAGGATCACCTCGGTTTCGCGCTGCTTCTTGGACAGCACAAAATCGCGATGTTCGACCGCACCCGCGATCAATCCGCATTTGCACACACCACACAATCCGTCCGAGCATTTGACGTCCACGGCCACGCCATTCTCGGTCAGAACATCCGTGGCAGATTTATCCGTCGGCACCAGAAGCTCGCGCCCCGATTTCGCCAGCTTCAGCGTAAAGGGGTGGTTCACATAGTCTGGCACCTCGGGGAGTGAGAAATACTCCAGATGCCGCGCGTCGTCCGGGAACCCGGCACCTTCAGCCGCGGCGATCACGCCGTCCATGTAACGATCCGGCCCGCAGGTATAGACGTGCCAGCCGGGCTGATACCCCGCCAGTGTTTCGGACAGATCACAACGGCTACCCTCGTCCGAGATATGCAGCTGTACCCGATGTGCCCATGGGACCGCGACGAGGTCATCCAGATATCCGGCAGAAGCACGACTTGGGATCGAATAGTGCACCTCGAAATCCGCGCCGATGGTGTGCAGGCGATGCGCGAAGGCAATCATTGGCGTGATCCCGATCCCGCCGCCCATCAGAAAGGTTTTGGTCGCCGCCTCGTCCAGTTCGAAATGGTTGATCGGCTTGGAGATGAAAACCTTCCGCCCTTCCGAGAAGATGCGGTGCATCAGCTTTGATCCGCCACGCCCGGCGTCTTCGCGCAAGACGCCGATCTGATAGACCGAGCGATCCGCCGGGTCGCCCGACATGGAATACTGGCGCAGGAATTCCGGCGCGACGACGATATCCAGATGCGCACCAGCGCTCCATTCCGGCAGGTCGGATCCGTCGAGGCTGCGGAATTCGAATTTGGTCACATCCGGCGACATGGCTTCGGCTTTCGTCACCTCGACCCGAACGACCGGCGCGTCGCCGTGATCCGGGTATTGGTGCATCGGCGGTTCACCACGGGCGGCGCGTTCCTGATACTCCTCGGCCGTGATCATCGCCTGATACGCCTCGATCCCGGCTTCGCGATCCATGTGAAACGGAAACGGCCAGGGGTGGGGGGCAAGCGGGGCGGGATAGACGGCCAGCGTCTGATCCTCATACTTCAGATTCAGGTCTTTTTGCAGATCACGCCAGTTCAGCGGGTGTTTGGAGGGGCGATAGCCGCCTTCCTCTTCCAGCTCGATATCCCACCACCATTTCTTGACGTCGTTCAGCCCGCCATTGCCGACCGCATCGTCGAGTTTCGCCAAGACCGGCGCGGCGGCGGGGATATTCCTCGCGGCCCAGCGAAACGGAGCCTCGGCGAACAGCCCTTCCAGGTTCCAGGGGCAGGTTTTCATGCAGCGCCCACACATTGCCCCGCCCGGCGTAGTAATCCGGTAGGTGGCGCATTTCTGGCTGTCGGATTTCCAGATTTCATAGCCGTTGAACATCAGCTTCGGCCCAGCGGTGATCGCCCCGCTGGGGCATTCGCGGGCGCATTTGTTGCAACTTTCACAGAACTTCTGCAGGCCAAAGTCGATGGGCTTGTCGTGATCCATCGGCATGTCGGTGGTCACCACCCCGGACTTCAGGCGCGGCCCGAGGTAGGGGTTCAGGATAACCTCTCCAATGCGCGAAACCTCTCCCAAACCGCTCAGCAACAGCAGGGGCGGCTGCAAAACCTCTCCGTCCATCACAGTATGCGATTTCGCGGAATAGCCCAGGTTGCGGATGTGCTTGGCGATCACCCCGCCCAGAAGCGAGAACCGCAAATAGGCGCGCATCGACTGCGCCACGGCAATCCAATCGTCGCCGCTGGACCCCTCCATCGTTTCATAGCCCTGATCGATGATCATGCTGATCGCCTGATCGTGGGGCGGATTGATCGGATCGCCGACTGCGTCATGGGAATACCAGGTCCAGTCCGGACAGCGCGACAGGCCCACCGCATCAACGCCCAGGAAGTACGATGCCGCCTTGAGGTTGGCCGCGTTCTGCGCAGCATCGCTGGGGCGTGGGCCGTTTACGGCAGGCTCTCCGTTCTGGATCAGCACGAACGCCCCAAGTGCGCGGCGCTGCGCGAAAGAGGGCGCAGATTTGCGGGCATAATGGCCGCCCTTGGCCTGATCCTGCACGGTCTTGTTCATGTCGCCGAATTGCGCACGTGCGAACATGTCGGCGCGTTTGGGAACACGGGCGACGTTGGGCTCGTCGAAATACGTGGTCGGATCATCGACCCGCTTCAGCTTTTCAAACGGCTGCGCCCCGTCGACGTATCGCCGCTTGGCATAGGGATCGCGGTTCAGCGCGTTCTTGGCGAACCCTTTGCCCAGCCACCAGGCGGGGCCCTGCGTTCGCAGCCACGGCTGATCCGCCATCGGCGCCAGGGGCGCATCCTCGGCCAGGGGCATCGCGGTCGTAATCGCCGCCACCCCGAACCGGGGTCCCACATAGGGCGCGATCAGTTGATCGCCCTCAGGCACGGCCAGCCCGGCGGCGACCGTCAGCCGGTTCAGATCAACGTCACTGGTCGCCGGGGTGTGCGCCTTGGCGTCGAAACCCAGCAGGCGGATGTAATTGGCGATCACCACAGCCGTTTCACTGGCACGCAGGCAGGCGCGATGATCCTGGGCATCGGCCAGCCATTCAGCCCCCGGTTCGTCGGGGTCGGGGTCGCGGTGATGTTCGACCAGAAAGACCAGCGCGTGGGTATGGGCGTCGATGCTGGACGGCGGTGCCTCCATCGATTCCTTCAGATCGGCCATGATCACGTCAATGCCCGAGGCCAGCGTCGCCGTCTGCTTGGTGCGCAGATCCTCGGCCAGGCGGTCAATGTCCGGATTGCGATACGGGGTCATTAACAGCGCCGCTTCGGGCAGGCGGCAAATCCCAACCATCGAACTGTCCGAGAAATAGCCGAATGCCTTCAAATGGTTCGCCCGCTCGGCCAGATCTTCGGGTATTTCGGCCCGCGCCTTGTTCACCAGACCATCCCGGATCGCATCCAGCATGGCCTGATATTCACCCATCGCATTGACGATGCTTTGCGGTTGATCAGGCCGGCGGAAACTCAGCTGTGGTGCCGTGGCGATCGCGGTCAAATCCGGCATTTCGCCGCGAACCAACCGCTCAAGCGGATAAGCGCTCAGATGCACCGGGCGGTTCTTGTCCGAGAAAAAACGCAACCCCATAACCCTGACCTTCAAACCTTGAAATTCGAACTTTGGGCAGACCTTAACGCGGCACTCGGCGGGATGCACGCGGGCAAGATTGGCGCGGTCGACCCCGGGCTTCCCGGCGTGATGAACGCGGCCAGGGGTCTGTTGGCGATCCGGGTTCGACTGCCCGCATCCAAAAACCCCCGCTGCCGATTTTGCTGGATTTCGGCGCAAGATGCGCAGAAACGAAGCGCCATGACACGTCTTGCCTGTTTCAAATCCTACGATATTCGCGGCCGGGTCGGTGACGAACTGACCGAGGCGCTGGCCCTTCGCATTGGCGCGGCCTTCGTCAAGGTCACCAGCGCGACACATCTGGTCGTTGGCCACGACTGCCGCGCCAGCAGCCCGGCACTGTCCAGCGCCGTGGCCCAAGGCGCGATGGCCGCTGGCGCTGATGTCTCGGACATCGGGCAATGCGGCACTGAGGAGGTTTATTTCGCAACCGATCACCTTGGTGCCGGGGGCGGGTTGATGATCACCGCGTCGCATAACCCGATCAGCGATAATGGCATCAAGCTGATCGGCACGGGCGCGACGCCGGTGTCACAGGATCAATTGCAGCGCATCCACGATCTTGTCGTGTCAGACGCCCCCCTGACCGCGCCCGACACCGGCAGCGTCGCGGCTGCAGACCCGCGCGCCGCCTATTGTGACCGGGTGCTGTCCTTCGTGGACCCGGCCGCCCTGCGGCCCATGCGGATTGTCGTGAACCCGGGCAACGGCACTGCCGGGCCGACATTTGATGCGCTGGCCGATGCACTAGCCGAAACAGCGGCCCCGTTGGAGTTCATCCGCCTCCATCACGACCCGGACCCGACATTCCCCAATGGCATTCCAAACCCGCTGCTGCCCGAAAACCGCCCTGTCACGGCGGACGCCGTGCGTGCACATAAGGCGGATCTGGGCATTGCCTGGGATGGTGATTTCGACCGCTGCTTCTTCTTTGATGAGGCCGGAGAATTCGTCGACGGGGAATATATCGTCGGCCTGCTTGCTGCTGCCATGCTCGACTGGGCGCCCGGCGGGCGCATCGTCCACGACCCGCGCGTGCAGTGGAACACGCTGGCCGAGGTTGCGCGCGCTGGCGGCATGCCCGAAGTGTCGCGCACAGGGCATGTTCTGATCAAGGAAACCATGCGCCGCGTCGATGCGGTCTATGGCGGAGAGATGTCGGCGCACCATTACTTCCGCGATTTCATGTATTGCGACAGCGGCATGATCCCCTGGCTGCTGGTCGCGGCCCGCATGTCGGCCCTTGGCCAGCCCCTGTCCGCGATCATCGCCGGAATGCGCGCCGCCTTCCCGTCATCGGGCGATATTAATTTCAGGGTTTCCGATGCAGACGCCGCCATCGATGCGGTCACGCGCAGGATGCTGGACGGCGCGCTGAAGACCGATCACCTTGACGGGTTGTCCGCAGAATTCGACGACTGGCGCTTCAACCTGCGCCGTTCGAACACCGAACCCCTGTTGCGCCTGAATATCGAGGCACGCGGCAATCCGGCATTGGTCGCAGAAACCCTCGCGCGGTTCCGGGCTTTTCTGGACGGCGCCTGACCGCCTTGCGCCTGACGCAACGCGGGCATGCATCTAATCCACCTACTCGTTCGGATGGCGCAGTCCTATTTTTGCCCCACGGGAGCGAAATTCCCGTGTATTCAACGAAATGAGAACAGAACAATGGCCTATGTATCCCACACCGCCCCGTTTGGCAGCGTAATCGGCGCCACATACGGCAAGGTCGCCAACGCGCTGGGCCGCGCCTTTACCATCATGATGAACAGCCGGGACCGGACCCATATCGTCCGCCTGCTACAGGCGAAATCCGATGCTGATCTGGCCCGCATCGGCATCCAGCGCGATCGCATCGTGCACCACGTTTACCGCGACCTGATCAACATCTGATCTGTCAGGAACAGCCGGTGTTGCGCCCGTCGGGTTGAAATCCGGCGGGCGCTTTGTCGGCGGTGGCTGTCGGCCTTTGACCCGAATGGGATGTATGGTCGCGGCTGTCGCCGTGAACGAAGGCGCGAAGCCCGGACATCCATTTCAGGTCACATCCGACCTGCGAACCAACCAAAGCCTCAGCGCGTTGCCGCACCCTCGGCCGTCTCGGACGACTGCGCCCAAAGGTTGATCGCCTCTTCATCGGCCAATCTGTCAATCTCGGCCAGTTCGGCGCTTGAAAACTCCAGATTGCCAACCGCCCCGGCGCAATCCGTCACCTGTTCGGGCCGGGATGCGCCAATCAGCGCCGTGGTGATCCCGCCGTCGCGCAAGACCCAGGCGATGGCCATCTGCGCCAGCGTCTGACCGCGCGCCGCCGCAACCTCATTCAGGCTGCGAATATTCTCAATCGCCCGGTCGCTCAGCATCTCGGGACGCAGGCTTTTGCCCTGGGTTGCGCGGCTGCCCTCGGGCACGCCGCCAAGGTATTTTTTCGTCAGCATCCCTTGGGCCAGCGGCGTGAACGCAATGGATCCGACTCCCAGTTCAGCCAATGTGTCCTTCAGCCCATTCCGTTCCACCCAACGGTTGAGCATGTTGTAAGACGGCTGGTGGATCAGGCAGGGCGTTCCCAGGTCTTCGAGGATTGAAACCGCCGCACGCGTTCGTTCCGAGTTGTAGCTGGAAATCCCCGCGTATAGCGCCTTGCCCGAACGCACGATCTGATCCAGCGCACCCATGGTTTCTTCCAGTGGTGTGTCGGGGTCGAATCGGTGCGAATAGAAAATATCGACATAGTCGAGGCCCATCCGCTTTAGCGATGCATCACAGGACGCGATCAGGTATTTGCGGCTACCCCATTCGCCATATGGGCCGTCCCACATATCGTATCCGGCCTTGCTTGAGATAATCAGCTCATCCCTGTGGCCCGCAAAGTCGGTCGCAAGGATCTGGCCAAACGCCTCTTCCGCGCTGCCCGGTGGCGGGCCGTAGTTGTTGGCCAGGTCAAAATGGGTGATTCCTGCGTCGAACGCCGTCCGACAAATCGCCCGCTTGGTCGAATGCGGCGTGTCATGCCCGAAATTGTGCCACAGCCCAAGCGACACCGCGGGCAATTTCAACCCGGACGCGCCGCAGCGGCGATATACCATTGAATCGTATCGGTTTTCGGCGGGAACATAGGTCATAAGCTTTCCCTTCTGGGTCATGTTCAGAAACTCGGCAGACATTGCGCCGGTCCGTAATTCCAGCGCAAGGCGGAATCGTGATGCGAATTGAGTGAACCATTCGGGCGTTATGTGATACTCACCTGAAGTTAACCGAGATTTGCGAGTTGTCTTCCCGTGTCCCGTGTCCCGCTTCCTGCTTTTCCTTGCCGTCGTGTTTGCCCTGTCGACACCGGCGCTGGCCCAGTCCCAATGTCGCCTCCAGCCCGGATCGGCGCTGCGTGATTTTCTGTCCAGCATCAATGCCGAACGCGCCGCCGAAAACCTGATCGCGCTGCGGCTGTCGGATCAGTTGAACCGCGCCGCGCAAGGGCACGCCTGTGATATGGTGCGGCGCCACTATTTCTCGCATCGCTCACCCAAACACGGGACAATGTCTGCCAGGATCAAGGCCGCTGGATATGATGCCTGCCGCGCAAACGAGAACATCGCACAGGGCCAGCCAACCCGTGATCGGGTGGTTGCAGCCTGGATGCGTTCGTCCGGGCATCGCCGGAACATTCTGGACAGGCAAATTACCGAGGTCTGGTTCGGCTATGCCGGAACCGGCGGCGCGCGACGATGGGTGATGGTTGGCGCACGGTCCTGCAACGATCACGCCCCGCGACATCCCGCACCAACGGATCAGAGCCCGAACAATTATTAAGGGGCCACTCCGCAGCCGGCGTTTCTAAGCCGCGCTGTCCATCCAGATTGTGACCGGCCCATCGTTGATCAGATGCACTTCCATGTCCGCACCAAACCGTCCGGTCGCCACGGAAATGTCCTGCGCCGCAAGCGCTGCTGCAAACCGCTCATACGCCGGTTCGCCCACATCCGGTGCCGCCGCGCTGGAAAAGCCGGGGCGATTGCCGCGCGTGGTATCGGCGGCCAGCGTAAACTGGCTGACCACCAGCGCCGCGCCTTTGGTATCCAGAAGTGAGCGGTTCATTCGCCCGTCATCGTCGCGGAATACCCGCAGTTTTGCGATTTTCGCGGCCAGTTTGTCGGGTGCATCCCCGGGGTCGCCATCCATCGCACAGACAAGGATCATCAGCCCCGGCCCGATCTCTCCGATGGTGGCGCCGCCGACTTCCACCCGCGCCTTTTTGACCCGCTGAACCAGCGCCCTCATGCCAGTTCGTGCGCCCATGGCGGGTTTGCGCCCGCGCGGCTGACAGTGACTGCTGCCGATTGTGCGCCCAGCGCCAGTGCGGCGCGGATCGCATCGCCGTCCAGCCCCGCGATACCGGGTTTGGTCAACGCGCCCGCGCGGTGCAGCGCGGCCAGAACGCCTGCGTTGAATGTGTCACCGGCCCCGACCGTGTCCACCACGTCGACCCGCGTCGCGTCGACCCAGACGTTATGGTCCCGGCTGACCCCACGCGCGCCCTTCGCGCCTTCGGTCACACAAATCAGCGACGGGCCAAGCTTTAGCAACACGCGCGCCTGATCGACGGGGTCGCCCGCACCCAAAATCCAGCTCAGATCCTCGTCCGAGATCTTCACGATATCCGCCGCCGCGATCATCCGATCAATCCGGGCGCGATATGCGCCCTCGTCCCGGATGAAACCGGGGCGGATATTGGGGTCGATCATCGTGACCCGGCGCGAAGCCTCGCGCAGCATCAACGCCTCATAGGTTGCACCGCAGGGTTCGACGACCAGGGAAATGCCGCCAAAGAACATCGCCTCGACCGCGTCGGGAATGTCGGGCAAATCAGCCTCGGCCAGCATCCGCCCCGCCGTATTCTCATCATAGAAGGCATAGGATGCCTGCCCGTCCGTCAGGGTCACGAAGGCCAGCGTTGTCGGACGGTCCGAGCGTGCCGCCAAAGCGGTATCCACATCGCTGTCTTCAAGCGAGGCGACCAGTTTCGCGCCGAACAGATCCGTCGAGATCCCTGAAAAGAAACCGGACGGCGCGCCAAGGCGACCCAATGCAATGGCCGTATTGAACACCGCACCGCCGGGGTAAGGCGCAAAGGCCGCTTCGCCAGCAGCCGTTTCACGGGGCAGCATGTCGATCAGCGATTCACCGCAACTCAGGATCATGATGGCCACTCCGCAACTGTTACAATTCACTTAAGGTATTCAGTTGCCAGCCAACAGATCAATTCATACTCGGCATCCCCGGCCTTCAAGCCGTGTTGCCGACCCGCTACGCCTTTTCGGGCTTCAGATACTCCAGCATCTCGCGCTCTGACTGGGGAAGCGCCTCCCATAGGTCCGCCAATGCGTAATTGCTGATCAGTTCGATATTTGTCTGTTCGGGATTAAACGAGGCCTCATTCCAATCCGAATCCGGATCACCCAGCTTGGTGTCGCATTCCTTTTCCCACTTGATTGTTTGCACGCGGGCATCGCCACGTGTCCGATACCGCCCGATGCCGCGAAAAACGCCGCCATTAGCGTCACGCAGTTCAAATGGTTCGGTCCAGATGATCTTGACGGTGCGCGTGCGCGTCGTATCCGAAACAATACGTTCGCCCAGATAGTCACAATGCCACCCGCACTGCGGAATCGTTATCGCATTGCGCGCCCTGATATCCGCATCAAGTCGGGCATTCAGATCCTGCAGTCGCTGCGCTGGGGTTTTCGATGGCGCGGGGGCTAATCTGGGCTGCTTTTCCAGGACGCCCAGGGTCGTGATGCCACGAACCTTGGTGTAGCGATAATAAGTCAGAACTTTTTTGCACTCATCGGACATGATTCACCTCCTCAAAATTGCATCGAGGAGCAATTATACCACTTTTGCGTGCAAACTCGGCGGAAATTTTACTGACTGTTCGCCGCGACAAAGCCCACCACCGCGGCAATCAGCAGCCCGACAACCACCGCAACCGCAATCTTCATCGGTGAATAAGGGCGTTCCCCCTGCACCTTGCCGGTTCGTCCGTTTACGACAAACCGATAGCTTTTTCCGCGATATTTATACGCCGCCATCCAGACCGGAAGCAGGATGTGTTTGAATGTCAGGTCGCGGATATCGGTGTCCACCTGCCCAACCCGCTGGCGGTCGCCGCCGATGTCAAAGCGCACGTCGCGTTCGATCATGCGGTCCATATGGGCGCGCGCCTCTCCAAAGGCATCTTCCAGCTCAACCCCGTAGGCCTCGGCGCGAAACCCGGCGAGGTATTCAACGCGGTATGGTTCCAACGGAGCCAGATCCCAGGGGGCCAACCCATCGGTGTATCGCTTGGGCAACGCGTGCGAGGCCAACACAAGCACGTCGTCGAAGAACCGGGCCACCCGGCCCGACACCGATTTCCAGCGCACTTTCGCAACCTGCACGTTCTGCCGCTTTCCGTCGCGGACCACGGATTTCGTTTCATAATATACCGTGCCACGCTGACCGGTATAGGATGACTTGGTATCCGCATCGAAGGTCCAGTAGGGCACATAGATCCCGTCCAGCCTGCGCCCCTTGCGTGCATATTGCTGCACACCGCCCGGCGCAAACCACAACCGGCCCAGCCAGCCTTTCAGCTCATCGCGGGCCTGATCCTCGGTCAGTGAAAACGGCAGAACGCCGCGTGGCTTGATATGGCGGGATACGCCCGTGTCCGCCACAAACGGCGTGCCGCAGAACGGGCAGTCGGCGGCGTGGATCGTCGGGTCATATTCCACCGTCGCGCCGCAGTTTTCACAGCCGACGGTGCGCGTCTCTTCCAGGTCGGCCTTGGGCAGTTCGGCGCGGATTGCGGCGCGAAAATCCAGCTCGTGAATCGGATGGGCGCTGCCGCCGCCGATAACTTCGGTATTGCCGCAGTAATCACAGGTCAGTTGATCCGCGCCAGGGTCAAACCGCATATCCGTCCCGCAGGTGTCGCAGGGAAAGCGGTGTTCGGCCATCACCTCAGCCATTCAGAGAAACCTGTGCAATACCTTCGGAGCCATGATCCTGAGCGCATTGTCCCGAACACGCAAGTGTCGCCAGATGTGAAAACCCGCGTGGCCTGTGACGATCACGCCGAGCAGGTAGAATTCATAGATGTGGAATGTCCCGATCCAGTCATTCGCCTGCTTCATTCCCAGGGGTGGCGCGATAGGCAGGAACCCCCCGGCCTTGAGCAACCGGTCCGATGTCAGCCCCAGCAGGAATCCGGTGATCGCCACGCCGAACAAGCCCCACATGATCAGCCTGTGTATCCACCAGTGAAACCGCCGCGCGCGGTTGCCCAGTTTCGGCCCCGGACGCCCCGCCAGCCCGCGCCGCATATAGTCGGCCATCCAGATCAGCGAGATTGTGACGAAGATCAGTGCCAGGACAGAATGAAACCTGAAGATGCCCATCGGCACGACGTCTTCAGGTGTCATCACGATGAACCAGATCAGCAGCGGGATCATCGCCCCGTGCAGCGCCTTCAGCCAGGTGCGGCGGTGCGGCAGACACAGATACAGGCGCTGCATCACTCCGGGTTTGGTCACTTTGGCATCCGTCATATCTCAGTCACGGCTGACCAACGGGAAAAGTTTCACCGCAGACACTTCAGAGGAACCTGTGAAGCGCCTTTGGCACCATGATGCGCAGCGCGTTATCGCGTACCCAGAAATGCCGCCAGATATGAAAGAACGCATGCGCGAATATGGCGATCAGCAGCAGATCGAAGACCAGTTCGTGCAGTTCCTCCATCAGATCCCACAGGCTTTTGATATCCAGATTCGGCACAAAAGGAATGACCCCGAAGGCCAGAATCATATAGGGCGCGAACAGGCCGATCAGTCCCCCTGTCGCCATCATCGCGACCAGCAGCCAGTGCAGACCCTTGTGCATGATCGGATGCACCCGGCGCGCCCAACCGGGCAGTTTCGGCCCGGCCCGCCCCGCCAGCCCCTTGACCAGATACATGCCAAACCACCCCAGCACGACAATCGCCAACACCAGCCCGACACCGGCATGCGTTGCCAGTGCAGCGGCGCCCAAACGCTCAACATCTTCCGGTTCCACCGCCCAGAAATAGAGGATGAGCGCGAGGCTGATCCAATGCAGCCATTTGATTGCCGTTCTGCGGGTCATGAATATCTCTTGTTGGCTGATTGTGTTGAAAAACTCCGTTTTAGGGCCTGAACGATGATTTTTCTTTCCATGCAGCCCGATCCTAAATTTTTGGCGCGGGGGTCGGCCCAAATCGCCTACATGCGCTCACGCGCAGCCATGCGCTGTCTCGTGGTCAAAGCTTTCCGACTATTTCGCTTCATAGGTTTTCGCAAGAAATCCGCGACGCTCTGATTTCGGAGTTTTTCAACACAATCGGCTGATGTCAGTGCTGGATCATGGACCGATCAGATTGCCTGGCTGATTGCCTTGGGTCCGCCCCAGCGACAATCGGTTCTTATCCCGTTTATGCGCCTGGTGGTGGCGGCGGCATGATCGTGAACAGCTGCGCCAGTTCGGCAACCTCGTCCGCGGTTTTCCAGCCGTCCTGCCCGGCAGCCCAGACCAGCGTTTCACGGCTAAGGCTGCCATCGGCGGCCTTGCGTCCCATGCTGGCGCGCGAAAACGGCCCCTCGGTCTTGCCACCCTCGGCGATGTGCCAAACCTTCTCAACCGGCGGCGGGGGTGGCGGCGGAGCTGCAACGGCAGGTGCGGCACCCCAGGGTCCACGCTGCGTCGCCATCTGGGTTGCCATCTGAAGGCCCATCCCGGCACCCATGCCGGTCGCCATCGCAGCACCTGCACCACTGTCGGCATTCGCCAGCGCTTCGGCGGCCTGAAACTGCGTGTACCTGCCCAGATCGCCCACCACACCCATCGAGGTGCGCTTGTCCAGCGCCTCCTCCACCGCCGGGGGCAGGCTGATGTTCTCGACATAAAGCTCGGGCATGGTCAGGCCATAGCTTTCCAATGTCGCCGAGATTTCCGCCGCCACCAGTTTGCCCAGATCGGCCGTGTTCGCCGCCATATCCAGCACAGGTATCCCGGACGAGGCGATCACCCGGCTGAATTCCTGCACGATGATGTTGCGGATCTGAAAGCTGATCTCGTCCATGGTGAATTCGCCATCGGTGCCGACGATTTCGCTCAGGAACTTCGCCGCATCGGTGACCCGGATCGAATAGGTGCCGAAGGCCCGGATCCGCACCGGTCCGAATTCAGGATCGCGGGTGATGACCGGGTTCTTGGTGCCCCATTTGAGGTCGGTGAACCGGGTGGTGTTGACGAAGTAGATCTCGGACTTGAAGGGCGACTGAAAGCCGTGATCCCAATGGTTCAGCGTCGTCAGGATCGGCATGTTGTTGGTTTCAAGCATGTAAAGTCCCGGCGTGAACACATCCGCCAACTGCCCCTCATGCACGAAGACCGCCGCCTGCCCTTCGCGCACCGTCAGCTTGGCGCCATACTTGATCTCATGGCCCTCACGCTCGAATCGCCAGACCATCGTGTCGCGGGTGTCATCGGTCCAGTGGATGACGTCGATGAACTGCCCGGTGAGGAAATCGAGAATGCCCATGGGGGGTCTCCGTTCTAACTGCTGCCGCCAAGCATTTCGGCGGCGATCTGGGTTACAATAGGGGTGGCCACATCTGCAGTCATCCCCGGTTTCAGGCGCGGATCATAGAGCATGCGCAGCAGCATTTCGTCATGGCCTGTCAGCAGCGCGAATTCTTCGTCGTCATTGAAGATCGACGGACGCGCATTAGGGCTGTCGTTGGACAGGCCCATGGCCTGTGCAAGCTCTTCATGAAAACAGGACAGGCGCAGCAGGTTGGGATGCTCCGCCCGTATGACAGCGACGGCGCGCTCATAAGTGCCATCACTTTGCGGATCAAACGCGAAGACAAGGCAATAGCTGGATCGCGGCAGATCGGTGACCGTGCGCACAGCCGAGGCTGAAATGCCGGGGATCAGCTGGCGCAGTCGCGGCCCCAGCGCGCGGCGTTCATCTTCATTGACGACGAAGACGTTAAAGTTGCCGCCACTTTCGACCTGAGTGACCCCAACACCGGTCAACTGCCCCAGCCGTGCGGCGTAAGCGATAATCGCCCGACGATCGAGGCTGGCCTGCGCTGGATCGACGGTCGCGCCAAAATCCACCTCCATCCGAATGGAGCGATCCCAACGATGCAACCGGCTGGCCGTCTGGCGGGCAATGATCGTGCCACCTGAATTATCGTATTCTTCGAACAAGGCGATGCGGGTGAAATTCTCGGCCAGTTGGCGTTCGTTGAACGGCGTATCCCTGCCGCCGGTGTCAATGCGCAACAATCCCTGTCGCAGCATCGTGGCTTCCACGCGCGCGTAATAGTCGCCGATATCGCGGCTGAGCGCGCTGCGCACCGGGGCGACCGGCGCCGCAACGGCAGGCGGCGCAGCCGGGCGCGCTTGTGGCGCAACGGCGCTGACAACCGGCGGCTGCGGCATAACACATCCCGCCAGCGCCCAGATCAGGCCCGTTGCTGCAATCGCCGCTCGCATGGTTGCCACTTCGCCCTTGTCAGTTGCCCGAAACCGCGCCGCCCACGGTTTCACCCGTGCCATCGGCGCGCGCCTTGGCAGAGGCGAGCGTGGTCTTCAGCTCACCTTCCATCTTCTTCAGCTCTTCTTCGGCGGCGGCCCGTTTGGCCTTACCTTCGTCAGCGATTTGCAGGCTTTCCTGGATCGTCGCGATCAGATCGGCATTGGCCTGTTTCACAGCCTCGATGTCGAACACGCCGCGCTCCATCTCGGTGCGGATTGTCGCGTTCGCTTCGCGAAGGTTCTTGGCGTTGGCCTTGAGCAATTCATTCGTCAGGTCATTGGCATCGCGCACCGCCTCAGCCGCATCTGCCGAGCGTTGAATGGTCAGCGCCTGCGCCAGTTGGGTTTCCCAAAGCGGGACGGTGTTCACCAGGGTCGAGTTGATCTTGGTCACCAACGATTTGTCGTTTTCCTGTACCAGCCGGATCGAGGGCAGCGACTGCATTGTCACCTGCCGCGTCAGCTTCAGATCGTGCACCCGGCGTTCCAGATCATCGCGCGCCGCGCGCAGGTCGCGCAGCTCCTGCGCTTTCATGACCGCCTGCTGTTCTGGCGCGGCCTCAACCTCGGCCGCCTTGGCCGGGATCACCGTTGCGTCCAGATCCTCGATCTTCGCCTCTCCGGCGGCAATATAAAGCGCCAGTTCATCGTAGAACGTCAGCGTTTTATCATAGAGCATGTCGAGCGATTTGATGTCTTTCAGAAGCGTGTGTTCATGCCCCAGCAGGTCATCTGTCACCTTGTCGATCTGGCCCTGCACGTCTTCGAAGCGCGCCACGAAATTCGCCATCGGTGCGGCGCGGCGCAACAGGCGTTCCCACCAGGTCCGTTTGCGCCGGGTGTCCAGCTCGTTAACCGAAAAGCCGCGGATCGTGCCGACAATCTGGCGCAGGCTGTCACCCGCCGGGCCGACATCCTTGTTTTTCACGTCAGCCAGCATCGCCTGACTGATTTCCTGCAATTCGGCCTGCGCCGATGACACGAACGATACGATGGACCCGGTATTGGTGATGTCGATCTCGTCCATGCGCTTGGAAATCTCGGCCTTCACATCCGCCGGAGCGGCCTCATAAGGCACCACATCTGTGGTCGGCTCTGCCAGCACGACGGCGTTGACCTCTTGCACGAGGCTCTCGGATCTCTGGGCCTTTTCGCGGATATCAATTGCAGGCATGGGTGTCCCCCTTCTTAGGTTTTATTCGGTGCGGATGCCTTCACGTTCCAACCGCTCGCGCAGCACCTCGATTTCAACGTCGAGGTCGGATCGGTCAGACAGCATCAGTTTTTCGGTGCGTGCCGCGAACGAGGTTTCAAGATCGTCCAACAGCGCTTCGTAATCTGCACGCGCCTGCGGGTCGCGGTTGCGGGCATAGATGTCGGCAAACTTGGCCGTCGCGTCGCGCGCGCCCAGCAAATACACGCTCAGGTATTTGCGTGCCGAGGTCAGATCGCGCGGGTCGTCCTGCAATGCCGCGAACATGTCGCGTGCCGTCGCCTGAAATGTGTCGACCCGACGTTCCAGCCCGCGATCTTTGGCCAGCAGAATGGCGTCTTTCATCGCGGCCAGATGTTTCTCGGCCTCGTCAACCGCGCGGGCGACCCGGTCGGTCTGAAAGGCGTCCACACCCTCCATCCCCTTGTCGCGCATCGGATCGACACCAAAGGCGGTGACATGAAGGGCCGTCGCAATAATGCCCAGAATGACCGGAGCGATGACACCGTTTTCGGGCGAGAATGCCGCCAGCGCCACGCCGATCCCGGTGAAAGCCGAGGCAAACATTTTGCGCGGGATGCCGGGGCGGCGGGCGACCTTGCGGGCGGCCCAGGCGGCCTCGGCACGCAGACCCTCACTCAACAGCCAGGCGGCCAGCAGCAGGATCGCCAGCGCGGCCAGATCGGTGGCCATCCCCAACGCGCCCTGTGCAAACGCGCTGATCAACAGCGGCAGCGGGGCGATGAACAGAAAGTTGCGTCGCGCAGCTGCACGACGCGGCGGCGCCATGGGCCGCTTGCCCGGCGCTGGCCCCGTCCCGTCGGGCGAGTGTTTTCCGCCAAAGCGCTGCGCCATCTAGAGCCCGCCCAGCCAGCCGAGCGACACACCCAGAATAAGCGCAACCAGCGCCAGATAAGCCCCTGTCTGTATCATCGAACGATCCGCCCCCACAGACGCCCAATCGGGACGCGCTTGCGCCAGACCGCGCACAATTGCCCGCAAAATGACCGCAGCGATGGCGACCAGGATGGCAATCAGGATCAGGGCCAGAAACAAACGCTGCACGACGCGGCAAACTCCTTTACGGGCGGTACTTTACGCAAATCAGGCTGTACGGGCCAGCGCGAAAGATTGCGACATTCGGGCCACTAATATGGGCACGCTGACCCGGATTGCCAGAGGGCACGGCCCAGCGCCAAAATCGCGGATCGCCCCATGCTTGATGCCGCATTCGCGCGACGGCATCCCCCCGACCCATGCGATGCTGGGGTCAGTGACGCTGTTCGGCGCTGCGTTCCGCGGCCAGCTTGCGCTGATAACCGGATTGCAGGATTTCCACTGCGAACAACACGATAACCGCGAAATAGAACGTCGACTTGGACATCGGAAGCAAGGCGAATCCGAATACCTTCAGCCCCAGATCGTCATTGTGCATCGCATGCGCAGCCGCCACGCCGGCCTCACCCAGAAGCACCACGCCAACAATCAGCAGGATGAACAGACCCAGAACCTCGTACATGCGGTTGGCCTTCAGGAAGTCCGTCACACTTTCCGCCAGCATCAGCATGGCAATTCCGGACAGGATGATTGCGGCGGCAAGAATCGGGAAAACATCGGTGATCGCCAGAGCGGACAGCACCGAATCAAAGCTGAAAATCAGGTTCATGAACACGATCAGCAGCACCACCTGGGTCGCCGATTTCCCGCGCTTGCCTTCGATGTCGGCCTCAAGATGCTCAATCGACAACATGTGCGAGATTTCTTTGACCGCCGTATACATGATGAAGATGCCGCCGAAGATGAAGACGACCGTGGCGAAATTGACCCCGCCGGTCAGCACACCTTCCCATTCGAACACGTAAAACGGCGCGCTGAGCGCTGCAATCAGCCGTACCATCACGAACAGCAGAATGATCCTTAGGGCCACCGCGATAATGATACCCCAAAACCGCACCGCCTTTTGCTGCGCAACCGGCGCGCGCTGACTTTCGATCGAAATGTACAGCAGGTTGTCGAACCCAAGCACCGCTTGCAGAAAGCACAGCATCAGCAAGTTGCCGATGTTTTCGAAAGTCAGAAGTTCGGCCATGACGCATGGATCCCTTGCAAAATACTACGCCGATATTACGCATGAAGTGCCGAGTGGTTTCAACCGCTCGTCGTTTTGCAGCATTGCCTGGCCCACGAACGATTGGGAGATTTCGTCAACGCGGGTTGGGCTGGATTGAAAGGATCGTCGGGCATTTGCAAAGTCCGGTTCGGATCAAGCGTCACGACATTTGGACAACTGCCCCCGGCAATCACCGCGCCGGTTTGCGCTGCGGCTTGTGCCCGTCGCGCGACCGCAGCACCGTTTTCGTCGTCGGCGCGCGCCGTTTGCCAAGATTTTCCGAGGGGTTGGCGGCATCGCCAGCCGGGCTGGCCATACCCAGCTGATCGCGCAGCACGCGACCCTTCACCTCGGACACCTCACCTGGCTTAAACTGACCCAGCTGGAAGGGGCCATAGCTGACGCGGATCAACCTGTTCACCGTCAGCCCAACAGCCGCCGCTGCCCGGCGAACCTCGCGGTTCTTGCCCTCGCGGATGGATACCGTCAGCCAGGCGTTCGCGCCCTGCACCCGATCTATCGAGACGGTCATGGGCTGAAATCTGACACCCTCAACCTCGATCCCCGCGCGCAACGGCGCAATCTGCGCTTCGTCCGGGGCGCCTTTGACCCGGACCCTGTATTTGCGCAGCCACCCGGTCGACGGCAATTCCAGCTTGCGCTTGATGCCACCATCATTGGTCAGCAGCAGCAATCCTTCCGAATTGATGTCCAGTCGCCCGACCGAAACCACGCGCGGCAGTTCTTCGGGCAGGGCGGCAAACACCGTCTTTCGCCCCTGCTCGTCCCGTTCGGTCGTCACCAGCCCCAGCGGTTTGTGATACAGCCAAAGGCGCGGCGCTTCTGGGGCGTCCACCGGCCTGCCATCGACACTCAGCTTGTCGCGCCCGGTCACGTTCAGTGCCGGGCTGTCGATCACCGCCCCGTTCACCGACACCCGGCCAGCCGCGATCATCCGCTCAACCTCGCGGCGCGAAGCGATGCCTGCGCGCGCCAGAACCTTGGCGATCCGGTCGCCAGGCGGGCTGTTGTCGGGTTTGTCGGTCATGCGCCCGCTTATCGCGTTGCGAAACCCCTTGTCCAGCGCCGCCAGCCGGGGCAGGGAAATGGGATGAGCCGCTTCGAAACCCAGATGCAAGCCGCCCTTGCGCAGGCCCGCGCCGCCGGTGCGCGCGGCGAGGTGCCGGTGGGCGCGGTCCTGACCGACGCCAAAGGCGCGATTGTGGCCCAGGCCGGTAACCGCACCCGCGAATGCGCCGACCCGACGGCGCATGCGGAAATCCTTGCGATCCGCGCGGCCTGCGCCGCTGCAGGGTCCGAGCGTCTGCCAGGCCACACCGTTTGGGTCACATTGGAACCCTGTACGATGTGCGCCGCTGCCATTGCTGCTGCGCGTATCGGGCGGGTCATCTATGGCGCAAACGATCCGAAATCCGGCGGTGTCGCCCACGGCGCAAAAGTGTTCGACCACCCGCAAGCGCACCACGCGCCCGAAGTCATCTCGGGCATTGCTGATGGAGAGGCGCGCCAGCTTCTGGTCGAATTCTTTGCGAACCGTCGCTAAGGCCAGAACCCAAACGCCAACCGCCCCAGCCAGTCGCGCACCAGCGCCTTGAACAGGGCCGGACGTTCCCATGCCAGACCATGCCCCGCTGTATCCAAAGCCGCAAATGTCGCATTCGGATAGGCGGGCAACAGTGCCATCGCCTCGGCATAGCCTGCCATCGCATCCTGTCGACCGTTCACGATCAGCGAGGGGCCAGCGTGCGGGGCGGCCTCAAGCTCAAAATCGAACTGAAACGCACCCGCCAGACGTTCGGCCAGTGCAGCGTCATGACGCTGATCGGCGGGAAGCTTGAGGCGCGCGATCTTGTCCGCAATCTCGGCCGTTTGCACCACCTGGCGCGCCAGCATCTGGCGCAGCACCTCGGGCAGACTGTCCAGCAGGGCCGGATCCGGAACGCGCACCTCATGCGGCGGGCGCGCGCTGGCATCCGTCGAACCCACCTTGTCGGTAACGATCAGGCACAGACCCGCCACCAGGTCCGGTGCCCGCGCCGCCAAGGCCCGCGCGTGATAGCTGCCGCGCGATTCCCCGATAATCGCGATCCTTGGGCCCAGGGTCCGTGCGAAGCGCAGCACACGTTCGAACACATCAGACTGGGTGTTCGGCCCGGTGCCATCGCTTTCACCGTGTCCCGGCAGATCGGCATAGACCCTCTGCCAGTCGCCTGCATCCACGAACGCCGGTTCCAGCGCGTCAATCATGTGGTGCCGGTCCAGACGCCCGCCATGAAGGACAAGAACCGCGGGACCGGAACCGCGTGTTTCAAAGGCAATCCTGTTTGCGGCCATCAAGGCCCCCCCTCAATAGAACGCGCGACAAAAATCCTCCGGGCTTTCGAATACTGCTTTATGCCGCCGCAACCGCGCAAGCGGGACATGACCCTTGCCATTGTCAACGCCACACCGCTTGAAGCCGCAGGGCCACGGCGCTAAACGGGCGCGATCTTCACCTGAAGGACCTGTCATGAGCATCGACACAGACACCGCGCGCCGCGTCGCCAAGCTGGCCCGCATTCGCGTCGAAGACGACGCCTTGCCCGCACTGGCGGGCGAGTTCAACGCGATCCTGGGCTTCATCGAACAGATGCAGGACGTTGATGTAACCGGCGTTGAACCGATGGTCAGCGTCACGCCGATGCGCCTGAAACGGCGCCAGGATGTGGTCACCGACGGCGATCAGCAAGACAAGGTTCTGGCCAATGCGCCCGACGCGCGTGAAGGGTTCTTTGCCGTCCCGAAGGTGGTCGAATGAGCGATCTGAACAAACTGGGCATCGCCCAAGCGCGCGATGCGATGAAGGCGGGCGATGTGACTTCTGTCGAACTGACCGAAGCATGCCTGAAGGCCATTGACGGCGCAACGGCGCTGAACGCTGTGGTTCACAAGACGCCGGATCTGGCCTTGGAACAGGCCCGCGCAGCTGATGCGCGCATTAAATCAGGCGACGCCCCGGCAATGTGTGGCATTCCGCTGGGCATCAAGGATCTGTTTTGCACCAAGGGCGTGCCCTCTCAGGCGGCCAGTGCGATTCTTGACGGGTTCACGCCGGAATACGAAAGCACTGTCACGCGTCAATTGTTCGACGCCGGCGCGGTGATGCTGGGCAAGCTGAACATGGACGAATTCGCCATGGGAAGCTCAAACGAAACCTCGACCTATGGGGATGTGGTGAACCCGTGGCGGCGCGGCAACGACGATGCCAGGCTGACGCCGGGCGGCTCCTCAGGTGGGTCGGCAAGCGCGGTTGCCGCTGACCTCTGCCTGGCCGCCACCGGCACGGATACCGGCGGATCAATCCGCCAGCCTGCCGCATTCACCGGCATCACCGGCATCAAACCGACCTATGGCCGGGTGTCGCGCTGGGGCGTCATCGCCTTTGCCTCGTCACTCGATCAGGCCGGACCGATGACCAAATCGGTGCGCGATGCGGCGATCATGCTGGAAACGATGTGCGGCCACGATCCGATGGATTCCACCAGCGCAGACATCCCCGTGCCGAATTTCGAGGCCGCGCTGACCGGCGATATTCGTGGCAAGACCATCGGCATCCCCCGCGAGTACCGCATGGACGGCATGCCGGACGAGATCGAAAAGCTGTGGTCCGACGGCACCGCGATGCTGAAGGACGCAGGCGCAAAGATCGTCGATATCAGCTTGCCGCACACCAAATACGCTCTACCCGTCTACTACGTGATTGCCCCTGCCGAGGCGTCGTCCAACCTCGCACGCTATGACGGGGTCCGCTATGGCCACCGCGCCCGGCTGGAACAGGGCGACGGCATCACCGAGATGTACGAGAAGACCCGCGCCGAAGGCTTCGGCCCCGAGGTTCAGCGCCGCGTGATGATCGGCACTTATGTTCTCAGCGCGGGTTTCTACGACGCCTATTACAATCGCGCGCGACAGGTTCGCACATTGATCAAGCAGGACTTCGAAACCGTCTTTGCCGATGGCATCGACGCGATTCTGACCCCTGCGACCCCCTCGGCCGCGTTTGGCCTGGGCGAAATGGCCGAGGCTGACCCGGTGCAGATGTACATGAATGATATCTTCACAGTCACGGTAAACCTGGCCGGGCTGCCGGGCGTTGCGGTTCCTGCGGGGCTCGACAAGCAGGGATTGCCGCTGGGATTGCAGTTGATCGGCCGCCCGTGGGAGGAAGGCGATCTGCTGAACACCGCCCATGTGCTGGAGTCCGCCGCCGGTTTTGTTTCCAAACCGGCCAAATGGTGGTAGAAGCCCCGCAAAACAGGCTCAAGAAAAGAAAACACCATGTATCGCGTTACAATTGCTTTTGTATTTGGCCTTGCGGCCTGCACGTCGACAGCCCCCAGCAACGTTCAGGGCGTCGGCTTTAACAGCTATGAAACCGCCCGTGCGTCACAATCGGGCCTGCCCGGCGGGTCCGGCGGCGTCATCAGCAATGCTGATCTGGCCGCTGCGGGCTTGCCGACCGGCGGAACCTCGGTCGCTGCTGGCGCGCGCCCAAGTGGCGTGTCCGACGAACAGGATTTCGACGCGGTCAGCAGCCGTGAAACCATCGAAAGCGATGCCGCCCGTCTGGCGCGCCTGCGTGACGGGTTCGAGGTTGTGCAACCCACCGCCGTCCCGACCCGCGAAGGCGAAACGCCCAGCATCGTGGCCTATGCGATCAAAACCACCAACCAGCCCGGCGAACGCCTGTACCGCCGCAGCCGGTTCCACGCGACCGCGAAATTCGAAAAATCCTGCTCCGGTCACGCGACCCTTGATGTGGCGCAGGAGATCTTCCTGGCCAACGGCGGGCCTGAAAAAGACAAGGCCGGTATGGACCCGGACGGCGACGGTTTCGCCTGTGGTTGGGATCCGCGCCCTTATCGCCAGGCGCTGGCCAACTGACTGTACCGACCGTACAGCAACACCCATCCCCGAACTGCGGACCGCGCCGCGACGGTCTGACGCCGTCGCTGATCGTGCTGCATTACACGGCGATGACCTCGGCCCGGGCCGCGCTAGTACGTCTGTGCTGCCCGGATCACGAAGTATCGTCGCATTACCTGATCGGGCAGGATGGTCAGACATGGCAATTGGTCGATGAAGATCAGCGCGCCTGGCACGCCGGGGCCGGGTCTTGGCAGGGGGTGAGTGACATTAACTCTCGCTCGATCGGGATCGAATTGTGCAACGACGGCACCTCGCCCTTTCCCGACCCTCAGATGACCGCGTTGGAGGCACTTTTGAAGGACATCCAGGCGCGCCGCCCGATCGCTGCATCCGGTGTTATCGGCCATTCCGACATGGCACCGGGCCGAAAAAGCGACCCGGGCCGCCGGTTCGACTGGGCGCGGCTGGCGCGGCTTGGGCTGGCCTATGCCGCGAGGTCCGGCGATTGCGCGGCAGTGGATCCGCCGCGCTTTGCCGTCGATCTGGGGCGCATTGGCTATGACACCACCGGCCCGGACCCCCTGCCAGCCTTCCGCCACCGCACCCGCCCCTGGGCCAATGGCCCGCTTGACGCATATGACATGGCCCTTGCCCGCAGTTGGGCCGACGCCGTTGACGCAGGCAGCGCCAGCGCCTAGGTGAACCCCGCGCGGAGGGTCGGATGATCGCCTGTGGCGCAGCCTTCGGGCCACGCTGCGGGAGGAAAGTCCGGACTCCACAAAAGCAAGGGTGCCGGGTAACGCCCGGCCGGGGTAACCCGAGGGATAGCGCCACAGAAAACAGACAGCCCCGTTCAGGCGGGGCAATGGTGAAACGGTGGGGTAAGGCCCACCGCGGGACGGGCAACCGCCCCGGCATGGCAAGCCCCACCCGGAGCAATGCCAAATAGGGACCCCGCGCCTGATGCCTGCAAAGGCAGAAGGCAGGGCGGCTTTGGCCCCAGGAGGTCCGGGTTGGCAGCTAGATCGCAGTGGTAACGCTGCGGCCAGAGGAATGGTCATCGACTGTCGGGGCAACCCGGCAGGAACAGAATCCGGCTTACAGACCCTCCGCGCGCTTCAACATCGCCCCCGCCGGGCGACTCCGGCCCACCCGCCAAATCCGGCATCGTCATTTGCATTAAATTTTCGGTAACTTCGCAGTAACTTAGCGGTAACTTAGAGCATGGTCCATTTAATCTGCAACATATCCGGCAGCCTTGAAGAGGTTTCTGCATTCTTCTGGTGGAAAGAGGTCGCAGGTTTGTGCGACGGATTGGAACAGCGCGTCGAAGGTACGTGCTTTCAGCCGTCGCAGATGTGCTTTGAGCTTGGCGTATGCCATTTCGATAGGGTTCAGGTCGGGGCTGTAGGGCGGCAGGAAGAGGAGCCAGCTTCCCTGCGCTTTCAGGATGGCCTGTGCCTTTGCGGATTTGTGAGACGACAGGTTGTCAGCGATCACGACGTCACCTGGCTGCAAGGTCGGAACCAATTGGGTTTCAATGTATATGTCGAAGGCGGCGCGGTTCATGGGGCCGTCCAGAACCCAGGGTGCGCTGAGTTCATCCATCCGCAGCCCGGCGATGAAGGTTTGCGTGCGCCAGTGGCCGAAGGGCGCGTCCGCCTCAAGCCGAGTCCCCCGGAGGGATCGGCCCCGCAGGCGTGTCATCTTGGTGGTGACGGCGGTTTCGTCGATAAACACCAGCCTATGCGGCTCACGGCGCATCCTCGGCATCCGACGCCGCCACTCGTATCGCGCGGCGCGAACCCGTTTGCGCAGCCTTTCCGTTGCGATCAGCTATTTTTTTATATGTGAACCCAAGGCGATGAAGCAAGTGACGTGAGAGCATCGCCGGTGTGGCGATTAGGTCATGCTCCTGCTTCAACGCTTCGGCCAGCTCCGGCATGGTGATGTCCGGTTCAGCTTGCACGCGTAATTTCAACCACTCGGACGCCGCGTCCAACTTGCTGCGTCGAGGCCGTCCTTGAGGCGCAGCTTTCACGCCGCCGGTTCGCCTTTTGCGCTGCATGATCCGCACCGCGCTCGCGACCGATATCCGCAAACGCCGGGCCGCCTCATGGCAGGAAAGTCCTTCATCTACCAGCGCGACGACGCGCTCTCGAATGTCCAAAGACAGTGATTTCCCCATGATCCACCTCCACATTCGGTGAATCACAAAATCAGACCTCTGGGAATCCCATCGATTCAGATTTCAAGGACGGCGCCCTAAAGCGTTTCGACATTAACCTGAGACATATCCGGCGGCCTTAAAGTAGTTCCAGCATTCTACTGGGTCGTAGAGATCGCAGATTGCTCCGATTGCTTCGAAGACCTGGGTAAAGGACCTGGCCCCGATCCGTCGCAAATGGGCTTTCAGTTTAGAGAAGGCCTGCTCGATGGGATTCAGGTCGGGCGAGTACGGTGGCAGGTAAAGGAACCAGCAGCCGTGATTGCGTAAAGCCTGCGTCGCCTCCTTATTCCGGTGGGTTGCCAGGTTGTCGAGAATGACGACAGTGCCGGGGTTGATCTCGGGGACCAGCACTTCGCGGATGTAGGCCGCGAAGGCGGGGCCATCTATCGCTCCCTTGATGACCCAAGGTGCGATCAGCGCGCCTTGGGTCAGGCCCGCGATCAAGGTTTGGGTTCCCCAGCTTCCGAAGGGCGCATCCATCGTCAGGCGCTTACCGCGCTTGGCTCTGCCGCGTAGGCGCGTGAGGTTTGTCTTCACTGCGGTTTCGTCAATAAAGACAACGCGCTCAGGAAAGGTCGCAATGGCTGGCGAGCGGTATCTGAACCAGTCGGCCCGTTGCTGCCTTACCTTGGCGCGGCGGCGCTCGGTGGCGACCAGCGACTTTTTTTGTACGTGAAGCCGAGCCGGGACAGAAGGTTGGCGATGGAGGAGTGATGCACCCGCACACCCTCTGCATCGGCCAGCGCATTACGCAACTCAAAGAGCGTGATGTCAGGGTCTTGTGCGATCAACTCCTCAAAGAATTCCCGATGCGGAGCCAGCTTTCCCTTGCCGCGCGGCGGTCCCTGCCGGGCAGGTTCCGCATGACCCTTCATCCTCACCTGACGCGCCCACCGCGCGCCTGTGGCAGGCGACAGCTTCAACCGCAACGCCGCCGCGCGCCCGCTCAACCCTTCTTCAATGTATCTCTGAAACCGTATCCGAAGCGCAGATGGCAAAGGTGCTGACATGATCCATCCTCCCAAACAGGATGAATCACAGATCAGGTCTCAAGGGAATCCCTCGCGATTCAGGTTCAAGCCGAAACGCTTTAGGTTAAATGTATTTAAGCATTTCCAATGCGTTAACGGGCCGCCTCCGCTAGGATCGTTTACGAATTGGAAAGGTTAACGATGCGCCCTCGCAGACTCCATTCCCAGGCAGATCAGCCCAGCGGCGCGGCCGGTGAAGGGGCGGATGGGCCGGTCAGCGACGGGGCCACGGAATCCGGCCAATCCACCTGTTCCTGCGTGCTGGATGACGACGGAAATCTGGTGCTGATCAGCGTCGCGGCCCGCGCGATGCTGGGACTTGGCCACAATTACCGCAGCGGCATGCACTGGCTTGACGCCTGGCCGGCCGAGAATCACACGTTGCTCGACCACGCGCTGGACCGCGCTCAATCCGGCCATCCGGTCGAGTTTTCGGTGTTCCGAAGTGAACCCAACGCACAGGCGCGCTGGATCAAGGTCACGATGGGTCCAGCCCGCAATGCTTCGGACCCCAGACACAAGCTGCACATCAGTTTGCGTGACATCACGGCCGAGAAATCTGCCGAATCTCAAAAGTACCGGTTCGAGATGTGATCCCGCCCGCGCAATCGCGGTTTACGGTTGACTTGGGCGGCGCAATCACTATCATGCGGACTTCAAGATTTCACGGGGCCCTACAACCGCCCCGCCGCAGGAGACAGTCTTATGGCGAAACCGACGACGATCAAAATCCGTCTGAACTCGACCGCTGACACCGGCCACTTTTACGTGACCAAAAAGAATGCGCGAACGATGACCGAAAAAATGGTCGTAAAAAAGTATGACCCCGTCGCGCGCAAGCATGTCGAGTACAAGGAAGGCAAGATCAAGTAAGCGATCTTCCACCCTTACGACCAGACAAGCCGCGCGACACACCGCGCGGCTTTTTCTTTGCCCCCTCGCCGCGCGGCCCAACCAGCCCCAGACGCGAGAGTGCGCCATGACCTGCCCGACCCTTACCATCCGCCCCGCAGCCAGCTGCGACCTTGCCAAGGTCGACGCCTTATTGGCGTCCAGCTATCCGGTGCTGCTGAAACCGGATTATTCGCCATCGGTTCTGGTCACGGCCCTGCCGCTGATTGCGCGTGCAAATCTGCGGCTGCTATCCTCGGGCAGCTACTTCGTTGTTCTGGATCAGGACCAGATCGTCGGCGCGGGCGGTTGGACATGGTCCGCGCCCCACGGCGGCGTTGGCCCGCGCGATATGGGACATATTCGCCACGTTGTGGTTGATCATCGCCGCACCCGTCGTGGCATTGGGCACACGCTGATGACCCGCGTTGTTGAGGATGCGGCCAGTGCTGGCGTTGGCGTCCTCGAATGCCTCAGCACTTTGACGGCGGTGCCCTTCTATTCGGCCTGCGGGTTTCATGCCATCGGCCCGGTCGAGGTCACGTTGCGCCCCGGAATTGGTTTCCCCGCCGTACGGATGCAGCGCCGGATTGCCTGACCGGCGTTGCCTTCGGGCCGACAGCCACGCGCGGTTACGCCGGCCCCAGGCATCGCGGATCTGCCAATCTGTTGCCCCGAAGCCCTACAACAGAAAGTCTGATGAAATCAGATCAATGACGCCTGTCAGTTCAACCTCGAAATCTGCCGCGCCATCGCCGTCGATATCCGCCTGCACCAGCGTGTGCCCGGCCCCGAGGTTTTGTTCATAGCGCACCTGCCCGACACCGGAAAATGCCGCGTCACCGATGAAGGCAAACACCTGATTTCCAGGCGTCACCGGGTCGGCGTCGAATCGGCTGATCTCAATCCGGTCCTTGCCGGTCTGAAAATCGGTAATGATGTCCCGTTGGCCCGCGCCAGGGCGCGAATCCGCGGTCGAGAAATAGATAAACCGATCACGCACCCAACCCTCGCCGCCGGTCATCACGTCAGCGCCTGTATTGCCGTAAAGCGCATCCGCCCCGCCTTCGCCAAACAGCAGATCATTCCCGGCGCGCCCGTACAGCCGGTCCGAGAATGCGCCGCCGTAGAATTCGTTATCGCCCGCATCCCCGCGCAATTGATCTGCAAACCGGGTGCCGTGAATCACCTCAACACCGGTGATCACATCGCCCAGGGCATCGCCCTTCATGAAGTTCGGATTCTGAAGATCGACCCAGACACCAGCAGTCGCATCCGTGTGGGTCACGACATCGCGGCCTGCGCCGCCGGACAGAACATCCGCCCCCGCGCCGCCGTTCAGCGTATCATCGCCGGTATTCCCGATCAGCACATCCGCCCCCGCCGAGCCCACCAGTTTCTGATCAACCACCACGCCCCACATCGGCATGCGCTGCAGATTGACGATCGACGCATCGGTGAAATCGCTTGCATCCAGAGGTGTGAAATCATGGCTGGTGATATTCAGAACCTCGGAAAAGAAGCTGATGGTTGCGCCGCTGCCCGTGCTTTGAATGTTCAGCTGGCTGACCGAATAGAGCAATCCCAGCGCCGACAGGTCCAGCGCGTCGACCGCCGGATTGTAATCCGTGATCGCGTCCGGCATCCCGTCTTCGGTCAAAACGAAGATATCCGCCCCCAGCCCGCCGATCATAACGTCGCTGCCCGCACCATCAACGATAATGTCGTCGCCTGCCCCACCATCCAGCGTGTCAACACCAGCGCCACCGGCCAAAATATCGTTCTGGCTGCCACCTGTCAGAATCGAACCACTGTGCGCCGCCTTCTGCACTGTGCCCAGCGCGCCGACATCGATTCGGAATTCGGTGATTCCCGGTTCATTCTGGCTGGCGACAAAAACCGCCAGATCCCCGGCCGAGGCTGTGGCAGCGATGTCGGTCACGTTGTTCAGCGTGGTCGCACCGGTGTCTGCCACGGTTCCGCGATGCAGCAACCGCCCGTCGGGCAGCAGGCTGAACAGGCTCAGACCATCGTCAGCGCCGCCAGCCAGCACGAAGGTCTGACCCGAGATCTGAACCGACGTCAGTGCCGTAACCCCCTGAAATCGTGTCTCAAGACCGTCCAGCACATGATCTGTCGGAAACAGGCTGCCACCGCCGGTCAGCTTTAGCACGCTGAGCGATCCACTGCCCGCCCCGGCCACAATGACGAAGGTCGTGCCAGCAACCTCGGCAGTGGTTATCGCCGTCGGCGTAGACAGCCCCAGCCCATTCGCCGCCCCGGTCGTTCCGGTCAACTCGGGCGTGCCGTCGGCAAGAATTCGAAAGGCGCTTGCCGCATTCTGCACAGACGAGATGGTGAACAGATAGTCCACACCAGCCACCGTCGCCCGGGCCATGTCGGCCACATCAACACCCTGATATCCGCTGCCGGATCCGTCCTGATCAACCGCGACCGGCGTTCCATTCTGCACCTCATAGGTGGTCAAACCGCCGGTCAGATAATGGCTGACATAGTGAAACGTCTGCCCGGCCGACGTGATGCTTTGGAAGGCCGTCACCGGACCGTCAGAAACATCCCCCACCGTTATCGCCTGGGCCCCTGACAGCGCGCCGGTTGCCCCGGTGAACCCATAGTCACTCATCCCCGCATCCGGACCCCCGAACACAGCCAGCACCGGCGAACCGCCCGGATCGAGGATTTCGATCCGCAGCGGCGTGATCCCGAATGCCTCGGCAGGGTCGTGGCTTTGCTGGTCCTCGATCACCGCTGCGATCGGTGCGCCGGTATCGACCAGATAACTGCTGATCCCGCCGCCCGACCCGGAAAGCGAGATCAGATGAGTCACCCCGCCGATGGTCACGATATCAAGGTCCGAAATACCGTCAACGAAACCCGCAATCCCGGCCGTATGTGTCTGGATAAGGGTGAACTGTCGCACGCCTGCGCTCCCAAAACTGAAGCTCCTAAAAGGCGAGGCAAATTGTTAACCATGTCTTTCCGGATCGGCGCAATTGCGCAAGAATACATAGGGTATTTCAGATAAGTTTGCCGCAAATTTTATATTCTGCGCAGCAAAGCGCCGCCGGTCAATTCAATCCAATCGCATCCAGGCAGCCTCACTCAGCCCAGGAACTTCACATGCCCCTCAGCGCCAAGCGCTGATGCCAGCGATTGAAACCGCGCCTCAGCAACCTCCCCGAACAGGGCGCGCGACGCGCCCGGAACGCGCATCTCAAGCAATTTTTTCTTTGGTCGCCAGGTAAGCTCACCCATCAGAGAGCTGTCCTGAACCGAAAACATCGCCCCGAACCGCATCGCCTTGCCCAGAATCTCGGCCTCCGCAATCTGCTTTTCACTCAGCAGTTCCATCAGCGCTTCGAACCGGGTGCCAGAGCGGCTGTTCTTGTAGCGATGCAGCAACGCCAGACCCAGGAACACCCGTTCGGAATGGGTCAAGCCGCCAAGGTTGGCGCGGGTGGCATTATCAAAACACACCTCGTGCCGGTAATCGGGATGCGCGCGCCAGGTCACGTCGTGCAGCAGACAGGCGGCCTTCACCAGCCGTTTTCGTGCGTCGCTGGAATTGACGTATAGCGGGCGCAAGAAGCCATAGAGCGCCTTGCCAAACCCAGGCATCCGCGCATCTTTGGCTTCGGCAAAACGGCATGCCTCAATCAGCGGGTCACGGCGTCGCAACCGTTCGGGCATCTGTTCATAAAGCATGCCTTCGCGAATTCCGTAAGCAGAGACTGCGATCTCGGCCGGTTTCAGGCGACGCACCAAACGGCGCAGCACTTCCGAGGCGATCGGGACCAGCGACATCCGGGCTTCAGAGGTGTTTGTGCGACCACGCAATTCAGTAAGGTCGTTGTCCGCAATCCATTCGACCGTGGCAACCACGGATCGCGGTGTCATCCGGTATTCATGCAGCACATGCAGCGGATATCCCCGCCGCTCCATATCCAGTCGCGCAATTGCGCGCCAGGAACCGCCAACCAGAAACAGCCGCTTGTGCCTGGTGCCGACCGCCTCGGCCAGCAGATCAAGGTTGCGATCAATCTCGACCTTGCGCGCCTTCTTGCCGCCCTTGATCCCCTCCAGCCGCAGGGGCCCCAGCGGAACAGTCAACCGCTTGCCGACCTTGCCTTCGGAAATAACTGCCAGTTCCAGCGATGATCCACCGATATCACACAGCAGCCCATCAGCCCCGGGCCAGCCCAGCAAGACGCCCTGCGCCGAAAGCCGCGCTTCTTCCTCACCATCAATCACCCACAGGCGCAGCCCGGTTTCACGCAGAACCTCGGCGCGGAATTCCGGGCCGTCCTTCGCCTCGCGCACGGCGGCGGTCGCAACGGCCGTCAAAGTCGGAATGCCCATGGCACTGGCCAGCAACTGAAACCGCTGGATCGCCGCCAGCGCCCGCGCGCGTCCCTGCGGATCCAGCCGCCCGGTTTCGTTAAACCCCTTGCCCAATCCGCACAGGATCTTTTCATTGTAGAAATACGCCGGGCTTCGCGCCGCCCCGTCGAAGATCACCAACCGGACCGAGTTCGATCCGACATCAACCACACCAACGCGCGAAAGCGCGCGCGCCGAAGGGTCGTCAAACAGTGGTTTATCAAACGGGGACCAATCGCCCCCTTCGCTGCCACCCATGATCGCCCCCGGTGCTGGATTCGCACCGCGACTGTGAAGCGCCACCCCGCTCAGGTCAATTCACCCAAGCAGAATCCGCCCCGGCAATTCCATCATTGACCCAAAAATATCCTCGGGGGTGAATTGCCCGGCACGGGCAAGAGGGGGCAGACAGCCCCCTGCCCGCCTCAATCGTCGTCGGTATGCGCCAGTTCGGGCACATCCGATGCACCCGCGCTCCCCCGTCCGGACAGCGACGGGTTTTCCATGAAGAACCGGTGGCAGTTGAACGGAGACTCGATCGCCGCAAGATCGGGCCGCGCATAGCTTCCATCCGCCTGCAGCACCCAGCTTTGCGCCTGATCAAACAGGTTTGCGGCCATGATCTGACTGACGATCTGCGCCTTCACGGTTCCATTGGTGATCTCGACCAGTGTTTCCACGCGATAGTTCAGGTTCCGCCCCATCCAGTCGGCTGAGGAAATGAACACCCGCGCCTTCTTTGCCGGCAGCCCGAAGCCCGCGCCAAAACACGCAATTCGCGAATGCTCCAGGAACCGCCCGACCACGGACTTCACCCGGATATTCTCACTCAGCCCGGTGATGCCGGGGCGCAGCGAACAAATGCCACGGACCACCAGATCAATCTGAACCCCACGCTGACTGGCACCGTAAAGCGCGTCGATCACTTCAGGATCGACCAGCGAATTCATCTTCGCCCAGATCTGCGCCGGACGCCCCGCCTCGGCATGGTCGCCCTCTGCAGCGATCAGATCCAGCAAAGTGGATTTCAGCGTCAGCGGAGAGATTGCCAGATTCTCCAACGCCTCGGGCTGTGCGTAGCCCGACAGATAGTTGAACACCTTGGTGGCATCACGCCCAAGGCTGGCGTCGCATGTGAAAAAGCTGAGGTCGGTATAAATCCGCGCCGTGATCGGATGGTAATTGCCAGTGCCATAATGGGTATAGGTCACCAGCTTGTCGCCCTCGCGCCGCACGACAGTGCTGATCTTGGCGTGAGTCTTGTAGTTGATGAAACCATAAACCACATGCGCCCCGGCGCGTTCCAGCGTGCGTGACTGGCGGATGTTCGCAGCCTCGTCAAAGCGCGCCTTAAGCTCGACCAACGCCGTCACGGATTTGCCCTGTTCGGCTGCCTCACACAGGGCATCGACAATCGGCGACTGGTTCGAGGTCCGGTACAGCGTCTGCTTGATCGCCAAAACATTCGGGTCACGCGCGGCCTGCGCCAGAAAGCGCACAACCATGTCGAAGGTCTCATACGGGTGATGCAGCAACATGTCCTTCTGGCGGATCGCCGCGAACATATCGCCGTCGTGGTCGGTCACGCGTTCGGGCACGCGCGGCGCAAAACTTGGCCACAGAAGATCGGGACGTTCCTCCAGCACCAGTTCCTTCAGGTCGGCAATCCCGATCAGCCCGTCAATCTCGACCACCTCGTCAGTGGTGACATGCAGTTCGTCCATGATCGTGCGGCGCAGCCCGCTGGGTGCTCCGGCACTGATCTTCAGGCGCACCACCTCACCCCGGCGCCGCCGCTTCAGTGCCGTCTCAAACTCGCGCACAAGATCTTCGGCTTCGTCCTCAAGCTCCAGATCGCTGTCACGCAACACGCGAAAAGCGCAATTGCCGGTTTCCTTGTAACCCGGAAACAGGCTGTCGAGGTGCAGCAACAGCAGGTCTTCAAGCGGCAGAAAACGAATGGCCCCATCATCGCCCGGAAGCCGAATGAACCGGTCGATCTGCGCCGGGATCGGCAACAGCGCCTTCAGCTTGCGCCTGTCACTTTTGCGTTCCAGTTGCAGTGCCAGTGAAAACCCGGACGTCGGAATGAAGGGGAACGGATGCGCAGGATCAATCGCCAGCGGAGACAGGATCGGAAACACCTGCGACAAAAACGTTTCTTCCAGAAATGCCCTGTCTGCTTTGGTCAGCGTGTCGCGCGCCAGCAGGTGTATGCCACTGTCCTGCATTTCGACCGCGATCGCCTGCCAGACGGCCTGCTGGCGCTCCATCAGGGCGCGCGCATCGGCATTGATCAGAACCAACTGCTCAGTCGGGGTCAGCCCGTCGGCGGCAGGTGTCACATTCCCCTCCTGCGCCAATTCACGCAGGCCCGCGACGCGGACGGTATAGAATTCATCCAGATTCGCCGCCGAGATCGAGACAAACCGCAGCCGCTCCAACAACGGCACACGCGGATTCTCAGCCTCTTCCAGCACCCGTGTGTTGAACGCCAGCCAGCTAAGCTCGCGATTAAAAAACCGCTCTGGGCCGGTCGGATCAAACCCGTCCGGAGTGACGCCGCCCTGCGGTGTGGAATGTAGAAAATCCGACTGCACCATGGTCCTGTTTTCAGATAGTTATGTGAAACTGGTGTGACTTTATGCCTGTTCCAAGACACCGATGTCCACCGGCATCGCGCGCAGACCGGGCGCGCCTGCACCATCATTGACCCGAAAATATCCCCGCCGGAGGCAAGAATCTTTTTCTAACCCGCCCCCAGAACCCGCCGCGCCAGATCGCGAGTCACATCGCGCCCCTCCGCCAGCGCCGCAGCGTCCAGCGTTGCAACAGCTGACTGCGCGCTTTGAAACGAACGCTCCGCGTGGCGCACCATCCAGTCAATCAGATTGGGCGCAACGCTCAACTGCCGATCCGCGAACAGTTTCACCAGAACGGCCGCGAACAGCGCGTCATCGGGCGGATCCAGCCGCGCCACCTGCGTGGCCTGCATCCGGCTGGCCAGATCGGGCAAACGCAATTGCCAGGCAGCGGGCGCGTTGCGGTCTGTCAGCAGCAGCGCGACCCCCTCAGCCAGTGCCAGATTGTGCAAATGAAACAATGCCCGCTCATCCTCCGCATGACCAGCCACGCCCGAGGCGTTTTCGACCACAATGGCCGGATTACCGGTCAGACCCGGAATATCCGCGTTCGCAAGTTCCTTGGCGCGGACGAATGCAGCACCGGATTCTGCCGCCCAGACGTGGCTCAGATGGGTCTTGCCAGCCCCCTCTGGCCCGACAAGCACCAGCTTGCCGCCCACCCAGTCGCGCCAGCCATCAATTGCCGCCACCGCCAGCGCATTGGACGGGGCCACGAAAAAAGCATCGCGCCCAAGGGCCGGGCGGGCAGGCAGATCAAAGCTGAGTTGCTGCGCCATGGATCAGTCGTCACGCTCGCCCGAGGTCGCGCCAAGCCCGGCATAGAGGCGGCTTTGCTTGTATTGCTCGATCGCGAACCGGGTCAGGACGCCCAGGGCTGCGGCCATCGGCACCGCGACCAGAAGACCGACAAATCCGAATACCGCCCCGAATGCCGACAAGGCGAAGATCAACCAGACGGGATGCAATCCGACACTGCCACCGACCAGTTTCGGGGTCAGCACGTTGCCCTCCAGCATCTGCCCGGCAACAAAGATCGCCGCCACTGCGCCGATCCAGACCCACTCTCCCCAGAACTGGAACAGCGCCATGCCGATGGCGACCCCACCGCCGACCACCGCGCCGACATAGGGGATGAACGACATCAGCCCGGCGGCAAACCCGATCACCAGGCCAAATTTCAGACCCACCAGCATCAGCCCGATGGCATAGAACGCCCCCAGGATCAGCATCACGGTGCCCTGCCCGCGAATGAACGCGGCCAGAGTGTTGTCCACTTCGCGCCCAAGCTGGCGGATCGTCGGGGCGTGATCGCGTGGCAGCAGCGCGTCGATCCGTGCGACCATCCGATCCCAATCCAGCAACAGATAGAAAGTTACCACCGGCACGATCACGAACAGCACCAGAACGTTGACGATGCCGCTAAGCGATCCGATGACACCGTTCAGAAGCTCTCCTCCTCGCTGGCGGATGGTTTCCCCGACCGAGGCCAGCGCCTCACGAACCGGGCCGCCTTCGTCCAGAAGGGTCGGAAACCGCTCGGCCAGGAAGGCCTGGAAGCTGGCGAACATCTGCGGCGCCGTTTCGAACAACTGGGTGATCTGGTTCACCAGCGTCGGGATCACCAGCAGGGCCAGCAGCGCGAACACCAGCACCGCAATCAGTGTTATCACGATGGTCGCGGCAAGCCGGGGCATTCCCATCCGCTCGAACCGGTCGGCGATGGGATCCAGACAATAGGCAATCGCCCCGCCCAGGATGAACGGCAGAATCACATCCCCCAGCCACCACAGGATGAAGAAGAACACTGCTGTCGCGATGCCCCAGTATTTCGCCTGATCCCTTACCGGCAATGCCATCGTCGCCTCCGCTTTTGTTGCGGGCACTCTGCCCCCGAGCGCGGGACAACCGCAAGGCCGCTGTGCTTGTCTGCCCCGACGCGATGTCCTATCCCGGCCCAAAGCCCAAGCCCGCAAAGGTCGAAGAACATGCGCCTGTCCAATTATTTCCTGCCCGTGATGAAGGAAACCCCGTCCGACGCGCAGATCGTCAGCCACCGCCTGATGCTGCGCGCAGGCATGATCAAGCAGGCCAGCGCGGGCATCTATTCCTGGCTGCCGCTGGGCTATCGCGTGCTTCGCAAGATCGAACAGATCGTCCATGATGAGCAGGCGCGCGCGGGCCACATTCCGATGCTGATGCCGACGATCCAATCGGCGGACCTGTGGCGCGAATCGGGCCGCTATGACGATTACGGCGAGGAAATGCTGCGGATCGAGGATCGCAGCGGTCGCGACATGCTGTATGGCCCGACCAATGAAGAACTGATCACCGATATCTTCCGCAGCCATGTCTCAAGCTACAAGGATTTGCCGCTGACGCTGTATCACATCCAGTGGAAATTCCGCGATGAGGTCCGCCCCCGATTCGGCGTCATGCGCGGGCGCGAATTCCTGATGAAAGACGGCTATAACTTTGATCTGACCAAGGAAGATGCGCTGCATGCCTATAATCGCCATCTGGTCAGCTATCTGCGCACGTTTGAGCGGATGGGCCTGCAGGCAATGCCAATGCGCGCCGATGGCGGGCCGATTGGCGGCGATTATACGCATGAATTCCTGGTCCTCGCCGATACCGGCGAGTCCGAGGTGTTCTATGACAGCGCCGTCACCGATCTGACCTTTGGTGACCGCGCCATCGACTATGACGACCACGCCCAATGCGCCGCAGTTCTGGACGAATTCACCAGCCGCTATGCGCGCACCGGCGAAACCCACGATGAAGCGCGCTATGCCGAGGTTCCCCAAGCCCGCCGCCGCAGCGCGCGCGGGATCGAGGTGGGGCAGATCTTCTATTTCGGCACGAAATACTCAGAGCCCATGGGCGCAACCGTTCAGGGCCCCGATGGCAAGCCGGTCCCGGTTCACATGGGCAGTCACGGCATCGGCGTGTCCCGTCTGGCCGGTGCGATTATCGAAGCCAGCCACGACGACAAAGGCATCATCTGGCCCGAAGAGGTCGCGCCGTTCAAAGTCGGAATCATCAACGTAAAACAGGGTGATGACGCCACCAATGCGGCCTGCGATGATCTTTATTCGCAGCTGACCAACGCCGGGGTCGAAGTGCTTTACGATGACCGCAAGGAACGCGCAGGCGGCAAATTTGCCACGATGGACCTGATCGGGCTGCCCTGGCGGGTGACCATCGGCCCGCGCGGATTGGAGAACGGCGTGGTTGAGCTGACCGAGCGGCGGAGCGGCGAAAGCGAGGAACTGTCGCTTGAAGCGGCGGTGAACAAGTTGACCGCGTGATGGTACGCGACGCGGGCGCGTCGTCGACAAGGTTACAGTTGGCCCGAAGTCTATGTTTGCTAATGCATCGCAAGCAGGGCGCGCGCCGGACCGGTGGGCTGGCGCTACACCATTGAGTTTGCATGATTTATTCATCAGGTTTGGCCGTCACCTCGCTTGGACGCGCCATGTTCAGACCAGCGCCTGACCGGCGGGACCGGTCCGGCGCGCGCCCTGCGCCTTGCGGCGCGCACCGGGCGCAGGGAAAGCTGCAAATGTCCGCTCCAAACCATCGCGAGCCAAGCCTAAGGCACGGCCGATCCATCGCGAATCTGGCCAATGACGCGAACAACCACTAAGTCGGGCGGGCGCTTATCAAAGGATCGCCGCTTGGCCCGCAACACCGCCCCGTTTTCCCGTTTCGAATGGATGATCGCCTGGCGCTATCTGCGTGCGCGGCGCGCCGAAGGCGGCGTCAGCGTGATGACATGGATCAGCCTGATCGGGATCACCCTGGCGGTCTTCGCGCTGATCGCAACATTGTCCGTCCGCTCGGGCTTTCGGGCCGAATTCGTCGATACCATCCTTGGCGCCAACGCCCATGTGACGATCTACAACGAAAGCACCGATCCGAACGCGACCAGCCGCACCGGCCCGATCGCCGAGTTTGACGCGCTGGCCGACCGGATCGCAGAGGTCCCCGGCGTCATTCGCGCAGCGCCCCTGATCAAAGGTCAGGTCATGGCCAATTCGCGCGAACGCAACGCAGGTGTGCAGGTTTTCGGCATCCGCCCCGAAGACCTTGCCACGATCCGCCGCGTTGCTGACCCGGAAACCGCCCAAGGCGACATCGCGCGGTTTCCCGAAGGGATCGCCCTGGGATCAGGCGTGGCGCGGGAACTGGGCGTCGGTCTGGGTGACCGGATCAAGATCATCAATCCGAACGGATCGCGCACGGCCTTCGGAACAACCCCGCGGATCAACGCCTATGAGGTCGTCTATATTTTCACGGCAGGCCGTTTCGACATCGACAAAGTCCGCGTCTATCTGCCCTTCGCCGAGGCGCAGACCTATTTTGACCGCGACGGGTTGGCGGACGAGATCGAAGTGATGGTGGACGACCCGGAGGGCGTGCGCTCCATGACTGCGGCCCTTCTTCAGGCTGGCGGTGACGGCACGTTGCTTTGGACCTGGCGCGATGCCTCGGGCGGGTTCCTGCGCGCACTGGACATCGAAGACAACGTGATGTTCGTGATCCTCTCGGTATTGGTGCTGATCGCGGCGATGAACATCGTTTCGGGCCTGATCATGCTGGTGAAAAACAAGGGGCGCGATATTGCCATTCTGCGTACCATCGGCCTGACCGAGGGCGCGGTGTTGCGCGTGTTCTTCATCTGCGGCGCCTTCACCGGCGTGATCGGCACGATGTTCGGTGTCATCCTCGGCTGCCTCTTCGCGATCTACATCGACCCGCTGTTTTCCCTCGTGAACTATGTCGCGGGCGGCGGCGTCTGGGATCCGTCTATCCGGGGCATCTATGCCCTGCCCGCCAAACTGCAGCCGGGCGACGTGCTGTCAGCCGTCGCCCTGTCATTGGGCCTGTCTTTCATCGTCACCATCTTCCCGGCGCGCCGCGCCGCGCGGATGAACCCGGTTGAGGCGCTGCGGTATGAGTGACGCGCTGACCCTTGAGGGGATCGAAAAGGCCTATAACCGGGGCCAGCCGAACGAGGTTTCGGTGCTGCGCGGTGCGTCGTTGACGCTGGCCGCGTGCGAGGTTGTGGCCCTTGTCGCGCCGTCGGGCGCTGGCAAGTCGACCCTGCTGCACATCGCCGGGCTGCTGGACACGGCGGATGCCGGTCGCGTTATTCTTGGCGGTACCGACATGACCGTGATGAGCGACAAACGCCGCACAATCGCACGGCGGCGGGAAGCTGGCTTCGTCTATCAGTTTCACCACCTGCTGCCCGAATTCTCGGCACTGGAAAACGTGGTTTTGCCGCAGTTGGCCAACGGCATCGCCCAATCCGATGCCGAAGCGCGCGCGCAGGAATTGCTGGCCCGGGTCGGCGTCGCAGACCGCGTCCGCCACCGCCCCGCTGCCCTAAGCGGAGGAGAGCAGCAGCGCGTCGCCTTCTGTCGCGCGCTGGCAAACGCGCCACGGGTTCTGCTGGCGGACGAGCCGACGGGCAACCTGGACCCCGAAACCTCGGACACGGTGTTCGCAACCCTGATGGACCTTGTACGCGACACCGGCCTTTCGGCCTTGATCGCAACGCATAACCTGGCGCTGGCAGATCGGATGGACCGGGTGGTGAAAATGGAAAACGGCGTGCTGAGCGACGGTTGAGAGTATCTTTCGTGCACAGCGATTTCTAATATGCCTGTAATCCGCACAAACGTCCGCACAACCTGGCCCGTCCTTGACATGGCGCGCACCATTCGAACAGAAACTCAGATAACCGAAATCGCACATGAGCAGGTGCCGCAAGCGTGATTTCACCGCCGCGCACAGCGTTGTTCATCCGCCGCTCAGTTCGACACGCGCCCCGCCCGGGTCGCTGCAGGCGCGCATGTTTTGATCCTCTGGAAGGTGGGAAATCTTGCGCGAATCCCGTTGAAAACGGGCGTTGCAGGGATGTGACTCACGGCGATGTTACCGGGGCCAAAGTACGAATTGCTTTGACGATTGACGCAACGGTACGCAAAAATCTGCCGACGCTGCCAGTTTGGAGAATCCCCCCCGTGTCCAAAAAAATCAAAGCTCTTTGCATTGCCCTATTGCTTAGCATGCCCGCCGCTGCTTCGGCCCAAACCATCGTTGCGCAGGTCGATATTTCCGACCAGCAGATGAAAGTCTATGTCGGCGGCAAGCTGCGCCACAAATGGCCGGTATCCACAGCACGTGCCGGCAAGGTGACGCCGCGCGGCGCATGGAAGGCCAAGTGGTTGTCGCCAAACCATAAATCCAGCCGCTACAACGGCGCGCCGATGCCGTGGTCGATCTTCTATTCCGGCAATTTCGCGGTACATGGAACGCCCCACATCAAGGGCCTTGGCCGCCCGGCAAGTGCGGGCTGCGTGCGCCTGCATCCCAACAATGCTGAGAAGCTGTTCAAGATGACCCAGAAGGTCGGCCTGAAGAACATGAAGGTGGTTGTGGTCAACTGACCGCGGCCAAGACATGGGCGGGAATCGCCGGTGTTTTGGCAGGGATCGGCCGGTTCGAAATCCGGCGGAATCCACGATGTAACCCCCATATGATCCGCATATGACGGACATACGACTTCGGGCGCGTCTGCGCGGGCGATCCCGGCGCAGGCGTTTGACCTGGATCAACGCCCACCCGTTTCCCTGTGATCAATCTGTGCCCGGGCAACCGAGTGAGGTACAGATGAAACTGGTCCAGATCGCAATTCTGACAGGCCTTCTTGGTGGCCCCGTTGCCGCGCAAGAGGCTGGCGACAACCTCGACGCTGGTCATGGGCTGTACTTCACGTTCTGTGCGACCTGCCACGGTGACGAGGCGAAAGGCGGCGGACCGATGGCTGACGTGTTGAAGGTTGAACCGCCCGATCTGACCGTGCTCAAAAGCGGCAATGATGGCGTCTTTCCAACCGCCCGCGTGGCGTTCCGCATCGACGGGCGCGACCCGATCCCGTCGCACGGCGGCCCGATGCCGCTGTTCGGGCAATTGTTCGAAGGGGACGCCGTGATGGTGGAAAGCGAAACCGGCCAGCCGATCCTGCTGGCGCGCGACATCGCAGACCTGATCGCCTGGCTGGAGAGCGTGCAGGAGTGAGCGGCGAAAAAGAAACTGTCCAGTGGACAGTTTCCGCCGCGAACGGGCGGAGCCCAAGGCGTAAGCCGCGAACGGGCGGAGCCCTGCGGCGGCAAGTGCAAACCTGCCGAACCCTACGGAGGCAAGCGCCATGTTTCAATTCCTGCTTGCCGCACCCGTTCCTCAAATCACCAAGGATCGCGCCCGGCCGAGGGGTGGGAGCATCGCTCCCGCCCCGTGGGGTCGGGCGGGCGCGATCCGGCCCTCGGGGGCCGGGGACTGGGTAGTGAGGGTCAAAGTTATCGGAAATAAGTGTGGGCGCGACGTCTCGTCTCTCTCAAGTGAACTGGCTTGGAGTTGCCCGGCACCGCCGGAGTCCAAGGTATGCAATTCACGAGCGCCCAGACGAGACGCCTCAAGATTTATTCGCGGGAGGGCGAAGTCCATTTCCACGGTCGGGGTCGCTCATGAGTTTGCACTACTGAGTTCCCGCGCGTTTCTGACCTATGTGCGAACCAACCTCCGGCAAGAAGTTGGCAACCATTCATCCGTTACCCATTTCAGCCCTCTTGGGCGCTCATACAGAATTGTCGTTCCGTATCTTCGAGCAAGGGACATTCAAAAGTTTGGTCAAAGGACCCTCCAGACTGCCCCGATGTATCGGGCTAATTTTAATCTAGGTGCGCTAGATGTGGTGTTCAAGGGGCGGCCACCCACTAAACATCCAACTCCTCCACAAACCGCGCGTTTTCCTGAATATACTGGAATCGCATCTCCGGCTTTTTCCCCATCAGACGCTCGACCAGATCGCCGGTCTCGCCCGGTTCATCCTCGTCAATTGTCACCCGGATCAGTTTCCGGCTGTCGGGGTCCATCGTGGTCTCTTTCAAATCCTTGGCGTCCATTTCCCCCAGGCCCTTGAAGCGGCTGACGTCGATCTTGCCTTTGCCGCCCAGGCCCGCCTCCAGCATCTGATCACGCTCGCCCTCATCCAGGCAATAGACGCGGCGCGCGCCTTGGGTCAGGCGGAATAGTGGCGGGCAGGCGAGGTAGAGGTGCCCGGTGTCGATCATCGGGCGCATCTGGGTGAAGAAGAACGTCATCAGAAGCGCCGCGATATGGGCGCCGTCGACGTCGGCGTCCGTCATGATGATCACCTTGTCATAGCGCAGGTCATCCACCCGGAACCTTGTGCCAAGGCCAACGCCCAGCGCTTGGCAGAGGTCGTTGATCTCGGCGTTCGCGCCCATCTTGGACGACGCCGCACCCAGCACGTTCAGGATCTTTCCGCGCAGCGGCAGCAGGGCCTGCGTCTTGCGGTTGCGCGCCATCTTGGCGCTGCCCCCGGCGCTGTCGCCTTCGACGATGAACAACTCGGTGCCTTCACGGTTGGTGGCTGAACAATCGACCAGCTTGCCGGGCAGGCGCAGTTTCTTGGTGGCGGATTTGCGGGCGGTTTCCTTTTCGGCGCGCCGCCGCAGGCGTTCTTCGGCGCGCAGCACTAGGAAGTCGAGGATCGCGCCCGCCGATTTCGTATCCGCCGCCAGCCAGTTGTCGAAATGGTCGCGCACCGCGCCTTCGACCATGCGCTGTGCTTCGACCGTGGCGAGGCGGTCTTTGGTCTGGCCGACGAATTCGGGTTCGCGGATGAAGCACGACACCAGCGCACAGCCGCCTGAGGTCATATCCTCGCGCGAGATGCTGGCCGCCTTGCGGTTCCCGGCCAGTTCGCCGTAGGCGCGGATGCCTTTCAGGATCGCGGCCCAGAACCCGGCCTCATGCGTGCCGCCTTCGGGGGTTGGGACCGTGTTGCAATAAGATTGGACGAAACCGTCGCGCGCGGGCGTCCAGTTCACCGCCCATTCGACGAAACCGGGGGCGTCGAATTTCTCGCGGAACTCGACCTTTCCGGCGAAAGGCTGGTCGGCATAGGTCGCCGCCGCGCCCAGTGTTTCGGTCAGATAGTCGGACAGGCCGCCGGGGAAGCGGAAGGATGCCTCGACCGGGGTGTCGCCATCGTCGATTTCCGATTTCCAGCGGATTTCGACGCCGGAGAACAGGTACGCCTTGGAGCGTGCCATTTTGAACAGGCGGGCGGGTTTGAGGGTCAGCGAACCGAAGATCTCGGCATCCGGGTGGAAGGTCACGGTGGTGCCGCGCCGGTTCGGGGCGGGGCCGACCTTGTCGACCGGGCCTTGCGGGATGCCGCGCGCAAACTCCTGCGCCCAAAGGGTGCGGTCGCGTGCTACTTCCACGCGCAATGTGTCGGACAGCGCATTGACGACCGAGACGCCGACGCCGTGCAGACCGCCGGAGGTTTCATAGGCGTCGCCCGAGAATTTGCCGCCTGCGTGGAGCGTGCACAGGATCACCTCCAGCGCGGATTTGTCGGGGAACTTGGGGTGCGGGTCGATCGGGATGCCGCGCCCGTTGTCGCGCACCGTGCAGGAGCCGTCGGCGTGGAGTTCCACCTCGATCCGGTTGGCGTGGCCTGCCACCGCCTCGTCCATGGCGTTGTCCAGAACCTCGGCCACAAGGTGGTGCAAGGCGCGTTCATCGGTGCCGCCGATATACATGCCGGGGCGCTTGCGTACCGGTTCCAGCCCTTCCAGGACTTCGATCGAGGTGGCGTCATAGGTCTGATCGGACGCGCCGGTCAGAAGGTCGTTGCTTGGCATGGCTGCTCGGGGCCTTATCCGTTGTTTTAGGCAGTATCGCAGGTTTCGCCCCTGTGCCGCAATGGTTGGATCGGCGCATTCTGATCGCCCGTCCAATTGGATCGACGGCGCGGCGGGGGCCTGTAGAGTGGGAGGCAGGACATCAAGGGTATTGCCATGACGGATGCGTTTGAAAGTTTTGATCTGGCCGCGTTCGAACGCGCGCGCGGTGCCCAGCGACGGGCGGCTGCAAAACAGCTGGATCGGATATGCCGAACGACCGGGTTTCTGATTCTGGCCGGGCATGGCGTTCCCGAGGCGGTGATCCGGGGCGTCCGGGATCAGGCCACGGCCTTCTTTGCCCAGCCTGCCGCAGCGAAACAGGCCCTGACGCCGGAACCCGGTGCGCCCTATGGGTACCTGGGTCCGGGGGCCGAGGCGCTGGCAAAGTCGCGTGGCGACGACACGCCGCCCGACCTGAAGGAAAGCTTCAATGGCGGGCCGTTGGCGGTTCCTGCCGGGCTGGACGACCCAGACGCGCTGGCCTTCTGCTTTGCGTCAACGCCCTGGCCGGACCTGCCCGGATTCCGCACCGCCTGGCAGGCGTATTACGCGGCGATGGAGGATCTTGCCGCGCGCATCATGGTCGCCTTCGCAGCGGCGCTGGACCTGCCCGAAGATCATTTCGCGCCGCTGATCGACGCGCCGATCAGTGCCATGCGGGCGCTGAACTATCCGGCCACGGGTCCAAGCGCTGAAGACGGTCAACAGCGCGCCGGGGCGCATACGGATTACGGCAGCCTGACGATCCTGGCCCCGCAACCCGGCAGTCGGGGCCTGGAGATTTTTGCGCCGTCGGGCGCATGGGTCCCTGTTCCCGTCCCCGAGGGGCGGTTCGTCATCAACATCGGCGACCTGATGGCCCATTGGACCAATGGGCGATGGGTTTCGACCCTGCACCGGGTGGTGCATGTGCCAGACCAGCCTGCGCGCCAAAGCCTGGCCTTCTTTCATCAGCCAAACTGGGACGCCTGGATCGCGCCGCTTGATGGAGCGGGCGGTGCCGCGCCGGTGCAGTCCGGCCCCTATCTGATGCAGAAATTCCGCGCCGCGACCCACTGAACCACAAGCCCACTTGCGGATCTTTAATTCCGGGCGTAGTGGGGCGGAATGTCGCAGGTCACACACTCCTGGCGGGCTCATTTCCGGGCCACGCTTGCCCTTGGGCTGCCCCTTGTCGGGGGGCAGGTGGCGCAGTTCGGCATTCACATGACCGACACCATCATGCTGGGCTGGTACAATATCGAGGCGCTGGCCGCGATGGTGCTGGCCAGTACGATGTTCTTTGTCCTTTATATTTTCGGGTCCGGCTTTGGCTGGGCGGTGATGCCGATGGTCGCTGCTGCCGACAGTGTCGGCGACGGGCAGGCCGCGCGGCGGGCAACGCGGATGGCGCTGTGGCTGTCGGCGCTGTTCGCGGCTGCCGTCATTCCGATCATGCTGATGGCGCGCCCGATACTGGAGGCGATGGGCCAGGACCCGGACGTCTCGGCCCAGGCGCAGCGTTACCTGCGCATCGCCGGCTGGGGCATGCTGGCACAGTTGCCCGTTGTGGCGTTCCGCAGCTATCTGTCGGCGCTGGACCGGGCGGGTATCGTCATGTGGGTCACGCTGGCAACGCTGGTGATGAACATATTACTGAACTACGCGCTGATCTTCGGCAATTGGGGCGCGCCCGAACTGGGCATTCGCGGGGCGGCCATCGCCTCGGTCACGGTGCAGTTCGTGACATTTGGCGCACTGCTGGTGATCTCGGCCCGTACACGGCCCGATCATCAGCTTCTGATCCGGTTCTGGAAGCCCGACTGGCGCGGCTTTGGCGAGGTGTTTCGCCTGGGCTGGCCCATCGGGCTGACCTCACTGGCCGAGGCGGGCTGTTCTCGGCCGCGTCGGTGATGATGGGGTGGCTGGGCACCAATGCGCTGGCGGCGCATGGCATCGCGCTGCAGATCGTGGCGACGATTTTCATGGTGCATATCGGGCTGTCGCAGGCAGCAACGGTGCGCGCCGGGCGCGCGCTTGGGCGGCGGGACGAGGCCGGTTTGCGCATGACCGGGATCGTGGCGATATCCATGTCTGCTGTCGTTGCGGCGATGACGGTGACGACGCTGATCCCCGAACCCCTGCTGAGCCTGTTTATCGACCCCGCCGATCCGGCGCGCGATGCGGTGGTGGCGATTGGTATTTCGCTGTTGGCAGCGGCAGCGGTGTTCCAACTGGTGGATGCCGCGCAGGTCATGGCGCTGGGCCTGCTGCGCGGCGTGCAGGACACCCGCGCGCCGATGATCATCGCGATCATCAGCTATTGGGTGGTGGGGCTGCCGGTCAGCTATGCGCTGGGGTTCCCACTGGGGCTTGGCGGGGTCGGTATCTGGCTGGGCCTGACCGTGGGTCTGGCGCTGGCCGCAGTACTGATGATGGCGCGGTTCTGGTTGCGCGCGGTTCGGATTGCGGTGGCTTAAGGCACCATCCTGAATATCTGAATCGCTGCGATAATGGCCTGCGCCCGGTGCGCGCCGCAGGCGCAGGGCGCGCGCCCTGCTAGGGGGCGGGGTGTTCATCTGTGGACCCTGGGGCAGATTGGCGGCCAAACAGCAGCCGCCTGCGGCCATCAACACCCATCGCCTTTTGCCAGCAATATCTGTTTCCAGATTGCCGTCTCATCGAACAGCGTCCATTCGCGCCGCAGCCCCCAGGGGCCGAATTCGGCGTGGGTGATCCCCATCACATAAACCTCAGCACCGCTTGGCGCGCTAAAAGCCCCGGGGCCATCGTGCGACCCTTGCAGGGACCAGCGCACGGCGGCGCGTGGGGGCATGCCCGGATCGTCGCGCCCGGTGGCATGTTCGATGCGGAACAGGGCTGACGGGAATGCGGCGCGCAAGCTCAACCAATGGCGATCCGCGGCACCATGGCCGTGGCCGTCCACATGGCCTGCGTAATGCACCTCGGCCGCGCGGTCCCACCCGGATGGGATCGCCGACATCTCGCCCGACATCACCCGTTCCAGCAGCCCCGCAAGCGTGGCCCCCAGCGGATGCCCGTCACCTGTCCCCCGATAGGGGCCGGGCAGGTCGATTGCTGGCGTGAACGGCGGAACACAGGCCCCCGGCCCGCCTTCGCGGGCGATCAGCGCGCGGGTCCACTCCTGCGGATCCTGTCCAAGCTGTCGGACAATCGCACCCTGATCGCGGACAAGCCATTCGTCTGCCACCTGATCCGCGCGACAAAAGCAGTCGGCCAAAATACGGTATGTCAGACGCTTGCCGGTCGGCGCACCATAGACGCCCGCGCCGCTGTGGGTCGCCGTACACAGCAACCGGTGCGAGCTGAGGAAGCAGCCTTCGTCCACCCCGCACCAAATCACATCCTCGCCCAGCAACGCGCGATCCGGGAATTCGGCCAGCGTTGCCAGCGTTGTCGCGATGATCCCCTGATTGCCTTTCACCACTGACGCGGGCGAACGCACGATCAGATCATCCGCATACCACTTCGTGAGGCCAGCGATCTGCCGCCCTTCCCAGATGTCATGGGTGATGCCAAGGACATAGTCTGCCTCGTCCCGCCAACGAGGATCGAACCCCGGACGGAACCCCATCAGCGCGCGCCGTAAAACAACCCGACGACGTGCTCAGCCTCGGCAAAGAACAACCAGCGGGCGGTCAGCACGCCCAGAACGTGGCTGATGATGGCCACTGCCGCGAATACATGGCCCGGCACGATGATCAGCACCGCAACCGGCACGACAACAGCCAGGATCAACGAGATCACGCGCAGCTGCGTCGCGCGTTTGCGCCCGATGACATAGACCATCTCGCGCGTCAGATAATTCGGCCCGGTGTGTGGGGATTCGAACGCGCGCACCTTGCCGCGCGGCCAAAGGCCGGTTGCGGTGCCGGTGTCCGACCCCGTCTCGGCCAGCGCCTTGTCGCCCATGTACCAGGCCAGCACCTGAACCACGCCGGCCAGCGCCAGCAGCGCAATCGCCGCCGAAATCTGCCCGGCCAGCAACGCTCCACCGCCCAGACCATAGGCAAAGAACAACGGCGGCGTGCTCCAGTGCCGCCAACGCGGCACGGTCTTCAACTGCCCATACATCATCGAGGTTGCGCCAATGGTGCCCAGACACAGCGCCGCACCGATCCAGCCCAGCGGAGCAATCCGTACCCCGAACAGCACCGCGGCTGTGCCATAGAGGCCCATGGTGATCAGCGCACCGCAAGCCAGCCATGCCTCACGGCTCAGCCAGCTTGACCGCCACTGGGTAAACGCCAGCAGCGCGCGTTCGGGATGCCCAAGATGGAAGGTCGAGGCGACAAGCCCGGCAACCGCCGCCGAAAAGGCCGTGCCAAAGGCGATAAAGCCAAGCCATCCGGTCACCACCGGTAGCCCCAGCCCAAGAAAGATCAGCAGCCCGAAGCCAATGCCCGAAAGTGTCGTGAAAACGATGATAGAGGGTGCCGGATGCATGTTACGTGCCTCCACCAGGCAGCTTGCCCAGCGTCCGGTCGATCCAGCCGAGGAAGCCATGTGCGTCGATGGCAACCGGTTCCAGCATCGGCGCCAGAACGTCAATCTCGACGTCCTTCTTTCGGGGCGGCAGGTACTTGTTGACCGGCTTGGTGCCTTGTTCTGGCATCAGATCGAAACCACGCCGATGCGCTACCAGTTCCGAAACCGCGCTGGTCGGATCGCCCAGATCGCCAAAATGGCGCGCGCCCGCCGGGCAGGTGCGCACGCAGGCAGGCTCCCGATCTTCGGGCTCCAGGTTTTCATTGTAAATCCGGTCCACACACAGAGTGCATTTTTTCATCACATTCTCGACCGGGTCCATTTCCCGCGCGCCGTAAGGGCAGGCCCAGGCACATAGACCGCAGCCGATGCAGGCATCCTCGTTCACCAGCACAATGCCATCTTCGGCCCGCTTGTAACTGGCGCCGGTGGGGCAGACGGTGACGCAGGGTGCATCTTCGCAATGCAGGCAGGATTTCGGGAAATGCACCAGCTGTGTGGGGCCTTCGTCGGGCTGCACCTCATAGGAATGCACCCGGTTCAAAAAGCTTCCGACCGGTTCGGCGCCATAGGGGTCTTCGTCGCCCAGCGGCGCGCCATAATTTTCGGTGTTCCAGCCCTTGCAGGCCACCACGCAGGCGTGACAGCCCACACAGGTGTCCAGATCAATGACAAGACCCAGCTTGACGTAGGATGGAGGCGGAAGCTGTGTCATCGCGCCCCCTTTCCATCATTGACCCCAAAATATCCCCGCCGGAGGCTCCGACGATGGCCGCCCGAACGGACGGTCGAGATTTGAACACCCATCACGCCGGCCCCCGCGGTTTGAATTTCGCCAGTTTCTCGGAAATTGTCGCCTGAACCTGCGCGCGGGTAAACGACCGCGCATCGCTTTCGCGGGCCAATTCATCCGGGCCCTTGCCAACCGGGCTGACCTGAGCGTTGAAGTTCGGCTTCACCTCATCGGGTGCGTCGGTCTTTTCCAGGCGGACCCGCAGGTCAAACCACGCTGCCTGCCCGGTGACCGGGTCCGAGTTGGCCCAACGCATGCCGTCGCCCTTGGGTGGCAGCAGTTCGTGAATCAGGTGGTTCAGCAGGAAGCCCTTCTTCGCCTCGGGCGCATCATCGTCCAGCGCCCAGGCGCCCTTGCGCTTGCCGATCGCGTTCCAGGTCCAGATCGTCTGATCGTTCAGCGCCGCCATATGGGCGACCGGCACGACAATCTCTCCATGCGGAGAGGTGACTTTTGCCCAGTCGCCATCCTCGAACCCGTTCGCCACCCAGACGGCGGTGGGGACATACATCGGGTTCACCCCGTGGATCTGGCGCAGCCAGGCGTTCTGACTGCCCCAGGAATGATACATCGCCATCGGGCGCTGGGTCAGCGCGTGCAGCGGGTATTCATCCATATCGGTATCGCCGAAGGGCGCGGACCAGATCGGCAGCGGATCCATCGCGGCGTGAACCCGGTCTTTCAGATGCGCAGGCGGCTGGCGGCTGCCCTGACCTTCGGCGGCCAGCTGGAACCGGCGCATTGGTTCGCACCACAGCGTGAACAGATAGGGCTGCGGCGCATCGAACAGACCCACCTCGACAGCCCAATCCTGATAGGCCTTGTTCCAGGGTTTGTAGTACAAAGCCTCGTCGGGAATATGGCTCATCCAGAAGCCGCCCGCGTCCTTGTAACGCTCGATCTGATTGGCATTGGGCGCGCCGCGCCCGCCCGATTTGCCGTCCTTGCCCCGCCACCCGGCCAGCGGGCCGATGCCGTCGCGACGCTCATGGCTGACCATATAGTCGGCGTAATCGCTGAACTTGGCGGTGCCATCTTCGGCCACGAACCCCGGCAGGCCAAGGCGGTGGCCAAGGTCCAGCAGCACGGACTGAAAGCCGCGCACGTTGCGGTCGGGATCAACGACGGGCCAGCGGATCGCATCTGCCGCCGCCTCAGCCTCCGATATCGGGCGGTCCAGCAGGCTGATGCAGTCGTGGCGTTCCAGATAGGTGGTGTCGGGCAGGACCAGATCGGCGAAGGCGACAGTCTCACTCGAATAGGCATCGGCGACGATCAGATGCGGGATGACATATTCGCCACCCTCATCCATCTCGGTCAGCATGCGCATCACGCCCGAGGTGTTCATCGACGAATTCCAGGCCATATTCGCCATGTAAAGGAACAGAGTGTCGATCTTGTACGGGTCGCCTGCATGGGCGTTCGAAATCACCATATGCATCAACCCGTGCGCGCTCATCGGGTGATCCCAGCTGAACGCCTTGTCGATGCGCAGGGGCGTTCCGTCGTCGTCAATCGCCAGATCGTCCGGCCCGTGGACAAACCCCAGATGCGGCCCGCCCAGCGGCTGACCGGGCACCGCGACGGCGTGGGGCTTGGGGTGTGCTGTCGCGGGCTTGGGATATGGCGGTTTGAAGCGGAACCCGCCCGGAACCTCGACGCTGCCAAGGATGATTTGCAGCAGATGCAGCGCGCGGCAGGTCTGGAAGCCGTTGGAATGGGCCGAGATTCCGCGCATGGCGTGGAACGCAACCGGACGCCCGATCATCTTGTCGTGTTTCTGGCCGCGGAAATCTGTCCAGGGCTGGGCAATCTCGATCGCCTGATCGAAGGCCACTTCGGCCAGTTCAGCAGCGATGCGGCGGATCCGGTTCGCATCCATCCCGATCACCGGGCCGACCACTTCCGGGGCATAGCTGTCGGACATATACCGGTCCGCCATTTTCGACATCACCGTGCGATAGGTGATACCTGCATGGCGCCAGCGCCCGGTCAGATCTGGAATGACGCCTTTCTGATCGAAGGGAACCCGCTGGTGCGTCTCACGGTCGATCACGACTTCCTTGCCATCCTCGTCCCGCAGGATCAGACCATATTCGTCCGAGCTGGCATCGTCGTTCACAAGGCAGGCCGCATTGGTGAAGTTCGCCAGATAGTCGAGGTCGATCTTCCCGGCCTTCATCAGGCAATGCACCAGGCTGAGGATGAACAGACCGTCTGTGCCCGGCGTGATGCCGATCCATTCGTCCGCCACGGCGTTATAGCCGGTGCGGATCGGGTTCACCCCGATGACCTTGGCACCACGTTCCTTCAGCCGCCCCAGCCCGATCTTGATCGGGTTGCTGTCGTGATCTTCGGCGACGCCAAAGATCATAAACAGCTTGGTGTTTTCCCAATCGGGCTGACCAAACTCCCAAAACGCGCCGCCCATCGTATAGATACCGGCAGCGGCCATGTTGACCGAGCAGAAGCCACCGTGGGCGGCATAATTCGGCGTCCCGAAGGCCTGGGCCCACCAGCTGGTGAAGCTTTGGCTTTGATCGCGGCCGGTAAAGAATGCCAGCTTTTCGGGGGCCGTTTCGCGCAGCGGTTCCATCCAGCTTTTGGCAAGTTCCAGCGCCTCGTCCCAGCTGATCTCGGCAAATTGGCCTGATCCGCGTGGGCCGACGCGTTTCATCGGTGCCTTCAGGCGTGCGGGCGACAGGTGCTGCATGATCCCGGCGCTGCCCTTGGCACACAACACACCCCGGTTCACCGGGTGATCGCGGTTGCCTTCGATATAGGCAACCTCGCCCCCCTTCATATGCACGTTGATGCCACAACGGCAGGCGCACATGTAGCAGGTCGTCTGGCGCACTTCGTCCGAGACTTTGGGCGAAGTGTCCACTTTGGGTTGTTGATGCTTTGTCATGCCAGACCGTGCTTTTTTCCACCGCGCACTAAATAGCGATTCCCGCCCCGGTGCGACCAGTTTTTTCCGATCTGAGGCCCAATTGAGGGACGTATGTTCGCCGACCGGTTCAAAAAGCCGTCCTCACCAGACCAAAGGCCGCAAGTCCGATCAACAGGGTCAGGCTGAACGGGCGATACCAGGGCTTGAACCGGGGGATGAACATCCGGCTGCCAATGAACACGCCGATTGAGGAGGGGACGGCAAGGACCAGCCCCCGGATCGCAGCCGTTTCGGTCATGACACCATAGAGCAAGAGGAAAACGATCGACATGAGCGAGCTGATGAACAAAAACAGCACCAGACTTGCGCGCATAACGCGCACGGGCGCGTTCCGTGACAGCACAAACAGCGCAATGACCATTCCCGCAAGCGAGGCGATGCCCGTCGCGATGCCCACTAAAGCGTTTCGTCTTGAACCTGAATCGCGAGGGATTCCCTTGAGACCTGATCTGTGATTCATCCTGTTTGGGAGGATGGATCATGTCAGCACCTTTGCCATCTGCGCTTCGGATACGGTTTCAGAGATACATTGAAGAAGGGTTGAGCGGGCGCGCGGCGGCGTTGCGGTTGAAGCTGTCGCCTGCCACAGGCGCGCGGTGGGCGCGTCAGGTGAGGATGAAGGGTCATGCGGAACCTGCCCGGCAGGGACCGCCGCGCGACAAGGGAAAGCTGGCTCCGCATCGGGAATTCTTTGAGGAGTTGATCGCACAAGACCCTGACATCACGCTCTTTGAGTTGCGTAATGCGCTGGCCGATGCAGAGGGTGTGCGGGTGCATCACTCCTCCATCGCCAACCTTCTGTCCCGGCTCGGCTTCACGTACAAAAAAAGTCGCTGGTCGCCACCGAGCGCCGCCGCGCCAAGGTAAGGCAGCAACGGGCCGACTGGTTCAGATACCGCTCGCCAGCCATTGCGACCTTTCCTGAGCGCGTTGTCTTTATTGACGAAACCGCAGTGAAGACAAACCTCACGCGCCTACGCGGCAGAGCCAAGCGCGGTAAGCGCCTGACGATGGATGCGCCCTTCGGAAGCTGGGGAACCCAAACCTTGATCGCGGGCCTGACCCAAGGCGCGCTGATCGCACCTTGGGTCATCAAGGGAGCGATAGATGGCCCCGCCTTCGCGGCCTACATCCGCGAAGTGCTGGTCCCCGAGATCAACCCCGGCACTGTCGTCATTCTCGACAACCTGGCAACCCACCGGAATAAGGAGGCGACGCAGGCTTTACGCAATCACGGCTGCTGGTTCCTTTACCTGCCACCGTACTCGCCCGACCTGAATCCCATCGAGCAGGCCTTCTCTAAACTGAAAGCCCATTTGCGACGGATCGGGGCCAGGTCCTTTACCCAGGTCTTCGAAGCAATCGGAGCAATCTGCGATCTCTACGACCCAGTAGAATGCTGGAACTACTTTAAGGCCGCCGGATATGTCTCAGGTTAATGTCGAAACGCTTTAGCAGCCCGGTCAGCCAGGTGCCCTGGGTTGAGGCAAGAAACGACAATCGGATACGCGCCAGTTGCAGTCCAGCCAGCGTCAAAATCAATGTCAAAGCGATGAATTTTGAGGTTTCGACCGGCAGCGAGGTTGTCAGCCACAGCCCAACCGGGATTCCCACGGCGGATCCCACGAACAAGGTCAGAACCATCCGGCGGTCTGCCTCGGCAGTGCCGCGGCGCAGCAGCATTAATGACGCGACCATATCGAGAACCCAGCAGATCGGGATCAACTCGATTGGCGCAAGAATTGTCACCGCACTGGCCATCACGAGGGCGCTAAGGGCGAATCCGGAAAAGCCGCGCACCAGCCCGGCGGCAAAACAGATGCCCGCCAAAATCATCAGCGTCGGTGCCGAAAACCCGGTTGCAGCCGATTGTGTTGAAAAACTCCGAAATCAGAGCGTCGCGGATTTCTTGCGAAAACCTATGAAGCGAAATAGTCGGAAAGCTTTGACCACGAGACAGCGCATGGCTGCGCGTGAGCGCATGTAGGCGATTTGGGCCGACCCCCGCGCCAAAAATTTAGGATCGGGCTGCATGGAAAGAAAAATCATCGTTCAGGCCCTAAAACGGAGTTTTTCAACACAATCAGCCAGCAGCGTTTCGATCATGGCGCGCTGACGATGGCGGCCAGCGCAGCCGAGGCAAGCCGCGCCGCGGGCGGGTCGGCCCGGCTGGTCAGCAGGATCGGCACTTTGGCCCCCATCACGATACCGCCCGCACAGCCACCCGACAGGTAGACCAGCGCCTTGAACAGCACGTTGCCGGATACGATGTCCGGCACGATCACCGCATCGGCCATTCCCGCAACGGGATGGCCGCTCAGCCCTTTCGTGGCCACCGCGTCAGGCGACAGGATCAGGTCCAGCGCCAGCGGCCCGGCCACATCCGCCCCGGCAACCTCGGTCGCGGCCCAGGTGGCCAGCTCTTCGCCCTCGACCGAGCTTGGGACCGAGGGGATGACCGATTCCGTCGCTGACAGGATCGCGATCTTCGGACGGCCGTTGCCAAGCCGGGTCAGCAGGTCGACGCAGCCAAGGATGGCGGATTTGCGTGTTTCGATATTCGGCGCGACATTGACCGCCGCGTCCGAGACCAGGATCGGGCGTCCGCCATAGGGGTGGGTGATGTGAAAGATGTGAAACAGCCGCTGATCGGTCCTGAGGCCCGCATCGCGCTGCAACGCCGCCTTCATGAAAGCATCGGTGTGCAACTGCCCCTTCATCAGAACATCCGCCTTGCCCGCGCCACACAGGTGGGCGGCAACCTCGGCGGCCTGATCCTCTCCGGTGGTGTTGTGCAGTGCGTAGGCTGAGATGTCCCAGTTCAGCGCCTGCGCCTCGGCATGGATATCTGGCGCCTCGCCAACAAAGACGGGGATCATGATGCCCGCCTCTGTCGCCTCTTGCGCGGCCTGCATCGGCAGGGGCGATCCGGCGCGGGCGATGGCAACGCGGGGCGTCGGAAGCGCCGCAGCGCGCGCGATCAGGTCCGGCGGACAGACCGGCGCGCGTTGGCAAAGAAATGGGGCGTTCTGGTCCATCGAAGCAGACCCTAGCATGTCGGGCGGGCCATAACCGCCGGTATTATTCCCGGCCCGCCGAGTGGCGGGCCGGGGTCGTCACAAATGCTCAGGCGACCTTCTGCGGGCGCATGTCGTCCTTGGAAATCCCGGCCACGGCGACCGGCTTTTTCATCGCGTCGCGGCGGAAAGGCTCACCCAGTTCCTGGTTGATCATCGCTTCGATGATCGTCGTGGTCCCGGCCTTCTGATCCTTGATCGCCTGATCCAGCGCATCGGTCAGCTCGTCCATGGTGCGCGCCACGACGCCTTTCAGGCCACAGGCCTTTGCGATCCCGGCGTAGGAGACCTGCTCATCCAGTTCGGTGCCGACGAAATTGTCGTCATACCACAGCGTGGAGTTCCGCTTTTCCGCGCCCCACTGGTAGTTACGGAACACGATCTGGGTGATCGCGGGCCATTCGCCACGGCCAATCGCGGTCAGCTCGGTCACGGCAATCCCGAAGGCGCCATCGCCCGAGAAGCCAACGACCGGCGTGTCCGGGCAGCCGATCTTGGCGCCGACCACGGCAGGAAGGCCATAGCCACAGGGGCCGAACAGGCCGGGGGCCAGGTATTTGCGGCTTTCCTCGAACGTCGGATAGGCGTTGCCGATGGCGCAGTTGTTGCCGATGTCGGACGAAATGATCGCCTCTTTCGGCAGGGCCGCCTGAATGGCGCGCCATGCCATGCGGGGGCTCATCCAGTCGGGCTTGGCGCCGCGGGCACGTTCGTTCCAAGTGGTGCCGGGATCGTCGTCTTCGTGGTCCATGCTGGACAGTTGCTGCGCCCAGGCCGATTTGGTCTGCGCGATGGTGTTCTTGCGCGCCTCACGGTCCGCATCGCCTGCTGTATCCGACAGTTTTTCCAACAGCGAGGTTGCGACCTTCTTGGCGTCGCCGATGATCCCCACGGTGACCTTCTTGGTCAGACCGATCCGATCCGGGTTGATATCGACCTGGATGATCTTGGCGTTCGTGGGCCAGTAGTCGAGGCCATAGCCCGGCAGGGTCGAGAACGGGTTCAGCCGGGTGCCCAGCGCCAGAACGACGTCGGCTTTCTGGATCAGCTCCATCCCCGCCTTGTTGCCGTTATAGCCAAGCGGGCCGGCGAACAGCGGGTGCGAACCGGGGAAGGCATCATTGTGCTGATAACCAACGCAAACCGGCGCATCCAGACGCTCTGCCAGGTCTTTGGAGGCCGGGATCGCACCGGCCAGCACCACGCCAGCGCCGTTCAAGATTACCGGGAACTTTGCGTTCGACAGCAGCGCGGCGGCTTCGTCCAGTGCTGCTTCGCCGCCGCCGGGGCGTTCGAATTCAACCATGGCGGGCAGGTCGATGTCGATCACCTGGGTCCAGAAATCGCGCGGCATGTTGATCTGCGCAGGCGCACTGGCGCGTTTGGCGTTCAGGATCACGCGGTTCAGCACCTCGGCAACGCGCGACGCGTCACGCACTTCTTCCTGATAGGCGACGCAGTCGGCGAACATGTTCATCTGTTCGATTTCCTGGAAACCGCCCTGACCAATGGTCTTGTTGGCGGCCTGCGGCGTGACCAGCAGCAGCGGCGTGTGGTTCCAATAAGCGGTTTTGACGGCGGTGACGAAGTTCGCGATGCCGGGGCCGTTCTGCGCGATCATCATGCTCATCTTGCCGGTCGCGCGGGTGTAACCATCCGCCATCATCCCGCCGGAACCTTCATGGGCGCAGTCCCAGAACTTGATGCCAGCAGCGGGGAAATTGTCCGAAATTGGCATGAACGCCGACCCGATGATGCCAAAGGCATGTTCGATCCCATGCATCTGCAGGGTTTTTACAAAGGCTTCTTCAGTCGTCATTTTCATCGGGAGGGCTCCGGTTTCAGATGCAGTCAGGTCAGGCCGCGCATAAATGGCCCGAGAATCGTGCAGACTATAGGGCCAGTGAACACGTCATAATAGGTCCAGATAGTCACAGCGCATAGAGCCAATATTGAGAATTTTGGTCTCAATTATTGATTAATGAGCGCCTTTGCGATCAAACCGACACCCTCTGCAATCCGTTCTTCCGGGATCGAGGAATAGGCCAGCCGATAATAGTTCGCCGGGGCGTCCCGGCTTTCAAAGAACGGACGGCCGGGTTCGATCAACACGCTGTCGCCCCTGAGGCTGCGCGCCAGTTCGTCCGTGTCGACCCCATCGGGCGCGCGCATCCAGAAGGATGACCCGCCGGTCATGCGCGGGTCCGCCATGGTCAGGGCGTTGTCGCGAATCGCCGCCTCCATCACCTTGCGGCGGCTGGAATAGGCGCGGCCCATCCGGCGGATCAGCGCGTCGTAGTGCCCCAGTGACAAAAAATGCGCCGCCGTGCGCTGAATAACGCCCGGTGGATGGCGCAGCACGGTGGCGCGCAGGGCGCGGGCCTCGGCGATAAACGCCGGAGAGCCGACGAGGTATCCAAGCCGCAGCCCCGGAAACAGCGACTTCGAGAACGAGCCGACATAGATCACCCGCCCATCCCGATCCAGCGATTTCAGCGCCGGAGAGGTCGCATCCTGGAACGCTATCTCAAATTCATAGTCATCTTCGACAATCAGGAAATCCTGCGCCTTTGCCCGCTTCAGCAAGGCACGACGGCGGTTCATCGGCATTGTCGCGGTGGTCGGGCACTGGTGACTGGGGGTGGCGAATACCACGTTGGTTCCGGGCGGAATCGCCTCGGGCAGGAGGCCTCCGGCGTCCACGGGTACGGGCGCAAGGTGGCAACGGGACTGGTTCAGGATTTCGCGCAACGATGGATAGCAGGGATCCTCAAAAGCCGCTGTGCGCCGCTGGGTCAGCAGCACCTGCGCGGTCAGCCACAGCGCGTTCTGCGCGCCCAGCGTGATCAGCACTTCGTCCGCATCCGCCGCGATGCCGCGGCGTGGCAGCGTATGTCGCAGAATGAATTCGACCAGGCGCGGGTCGTCGGCGTCATTGTAATCCACCGTCATCGCATCGAAATCGCGCTGGCCCAGTGCCCGCAGAGCCGATTGCCGCCAACTGGCGTGATCGAACAGCGCCTCATCCGCCTGACCATAGATGAACGGGTATCTATAGCGGCGCCAGTCGGTGGGTTTTTCAACCCGCGCCGCACCGGAAAACCGCTGACCGATGGCGCGGTTCCAATCCACGGTTTCGCGGCTTTGTGCGGCGGTGAACTCGGTCGGGCGCGGTGCATTCTCGGAGACATAGTAACCTGATCGCCCGCGCGAGGCGATGTAATCGTCGCTCAGCAATTCGGCATAGGCCAGCGTTACGGTAATCCGGCTGACACCAAGATGGCGGGCAAGCGCGCGGGACGACGGCAGGCGTTCTCCGGCGCGAAAACGGCCTGACAGGATCGCCTCGGCCACGCGTTCCTGAATGCGTGATTGCAGGGTTCCGTCAGCCTCGGGGTCGAGGATGATCATTTCGGCGGGAATCGTCATTCTGGACTTATCCAGACACTGGAACTGGATGTAAAGGAAAGCGGTCCGCAGGCGTAGGGTTCGGGCAGATGATTCTATGGGAGTGACCGTTATGGCGCTGGATGCAAAAACCAATTCGCTTGAAGAATTCTGGATGCCGTTCACCGATAATCGCGGCTTCAAACAGGACCCGCGCCTGATCGTCAGCTCGGCCGGTACCTATATGACCGATCACAAGGGCGGCCAGGTTATCGACGGGTCATCGGGGCTGTTCTGTTCGCCCGCCGGTCACTGCCATCCGAAGATCATCGAGGCTGTGCATGTCGCCATGCAGGACGCGACCTTCGTGTCGCCCTTTGGCTCGGCGCACCCGCTGAGTTTTGCGCTGGCTGAAAAGGTCGCGCGCCTGCACCCGGATGAGATCAATCATGTGTTCTTCGTGAACTCGGGCTCGGAGGCCGTGGACACGGCGATGAAGATCGTCATGGCTTATTGGACCGCCAAGGGCGAAGCGCGGCATCGGTTCGTCAGCCGTGAACGCGCGTATCACGGGGTGAACATCGGCGGCGTCAGCCTGTCGGGTCTGGTCAACAACCGCCGCGCCTTCCCGATAACCATGCCCAACATCGTCCACATGCGTCACACCTTTACCGAGGATGAGCTGTTCACGCCGGGTTGCCGCAAGAGCGGGGCAGATCGCGCCGAGGATCTGCAGCGCGCCATCGACAACTACGGGGGTGAGACGATTGCCGCCGTCTTCGTTGAACCGGTCGCGGGGTCAACCGGGGTGCTGCCGCCGCCCGAAGGATACCTCAAGCGCCTGCGCGAGATTTGCGATGCGCATGGCATCCTGCTGGTGTTCGATGACGTGATCTGCGGCTTTGGCCGGATCGGGGGCAATTTCTCGTCCGATGTGTTCGGGGTGACGCCGGATATCGTGACCATGGCCAAGGCGCTGACCAACGGGTCGATCCCGATGGGCGCGGTTGCGGTGAAAGATGAGATCTATGAAACGGTGACCGACAAGGCCGCCATGGGCGGGATCGAGCTGTTCCACGGCTATACCTACTCGGGCCACCCGGCGGCCTGTGCGGCAGGTCTGGCGGCGCTGTCGATCTATGAGGAAGAGGGGCTGTTCCAGCGCGTGCGCGACATGACCCCCTATTTCGAAGACGCTATGATGAGCCTGAAAGATCATGAACTGGTCCGCGACATCCGCACCATCGGCATGATGGGCAATGTCGAGATGTTCCCGCATCCAAAACCGGGTGTGCGGGGCGTGCTGGCCCAGACCAAGCTGTTCTGGAACGGCTGTCATGTAAAGTTCACCGGCGACAACGGAATCGTGGCGCCGATGTTCATCACCGAAAAGGCGCATATCGACGAGATTGTCGGCAAGATCCGCAAAACGATGGACGAACTGCCACGCTAAGCCGGCGCATGATCTGGTCAGGTCCGATGCAGATCTGATCCCGTGCGGCAGCCCCCGGATATCCGGGGGCTGTTGCGTTTTTGGCGACAGCTATCGACGGCCGGGGCCGGGCCGCAACGCGCCAAAGCCCGCGCCGGTGCCGAGGTTTCGGCACTGCGCATTGCTTGTTGCAGGCAGGCGCTCCGGGATTTCCGGAGTGTGGCCCTAGAGCATCGTCCATTTAATCTGCAGCGATTCCCAAAGTCGAACGCCCAACCTCAGCAGGGCGCGCGCCGGACCGGCGGGCTGGCGCAGCAACGGGGGAAAGGCATGATTTATGGTGCCGTGTTAGCCGTCAACTATCCCGGTTGTGCCCACCTCAAACCGACGCCTGACCGGTGGGGCCGGTCTGGCGTGCGCCCTGCGCCTGCGGCGCGCACCGGGCGCAGATCAGTTCTTTCGCGATTCAGATATTTGGGATGGCGATTTAGCTGGTTTCAGCCGCCGCCACGCGGGTTTCCAGCACATCGAATGGCACCCCGGGCGTGTCTTTGGCGACGCGGATCACCAGCGAGGTTTTGACGCTGCCGACGTTGTCGGCGGTTGTCAGCTCCTCGGTCAGGAAACTCTGGAAACTGCTCAGGTCCGGGGCGACGCATTTCAGCACAAAGTCCACTTCGCCGTTCAGCATGTGGCATTCGCGCACCAGCGGCCAGCCACGGCAGCGGTTTTCGAACGCGCTCAGGTCAGCCTCGGCCTGGCTTTGCAGGCCGACCATGGCAAAGACCTGCACTTCAAAGCCCAGCAAGCGGGCGTCGACATCGGCGTGATAGCCGACGATGAATCCGGCCTCCTCAAGCGCGCGGACCCGGCGCAGGCAAGGCGGCGCCGAGATGCCGACGCGGCGGGCAAGCTCTACGTTCGTCATCCGACCGTCCGCCTGCAGCTCGGCCAGAATCTGACGGTCGATCTCATCCAGTTTATGTCCGGCCATGGCCCCTCCGATTTTGTGAACCTTAGCCAATTGCACCATCCTGAGCAATAATATTTCAACATCACGCAAGAATATTAGGGTTGTGGTCCGAAGGACCGGCGCGACCGCTCACGGATAATTTGCGGGCCGGTGATCCTTGCGGCCTTTCCCCGCCCACCCCGGACGCCTATATCGGGGCGGTATTTCAGATCGATTCCCGGGGGAAACCATGTCCGAACACCGCCATGTCAAAGTGATGATCATCGGCTCTGGCCCTGCGGGGTATACGGCGGCGGTCTATGCAACGCGCGCGATGCTGGAACCGGTTCTGTTCCAGGGCATTCAGCCGGGCGGTCAGCTGACAATCACGACCGAGGTGGAAAACTGGCCGGGCGACACGATGGTCATGGGACCGGACCTGATGGTTCGGATGGAAGAACACGCCAAGGCCACGGGGGCCGAGATTATCTCGGACCACATCAATTCGCTGGACCTGTCGAAACGTCCGTTCACCGCCGTCGCTGACAGCGGTGCGGTCTGGACGGCGGATGCCGTCATCCTGGCAACCGGCGCCCAGGCAAAATGGCTGGGTATGGAGAGTGAGGAAAAGTTCAAGGGGTTCGGCGTGTCCGCTTGCGCCACCTGCGACGGGTTCTTCTATCGTGGGCAGGACGTCGTGGTAATCGGCGGCGGCAATACGGCGGTTGAAGAGGCGCTGTTCCTGACCAATTTCGCCAGCAAGGTCACCCTGATCCATCGGCGCGACAGCCTGCGCAGCGAGAAGATCCTGCAAGACCGCCTGTTCAAGAACCCCAAGGTCGAAATCCTGTGGGACACAACGCTGGAGGAGGTCATCGGCACCGAAAACCCCCTGGGCGTCGAAGCTGTGCGGGTGAAGAACGTCAAAACCGGAGAGACCTCGGAAGTACCTTGTAAAGGCGTGTTTATCGCCATCGGCCACGCGCCGTCGTCGGAATTGGTCAAGGACCAGCTGGAAACGCATATGGGCGGTTATGTGGTCACGGCCCCCGACAGTACGGCCACATCAATCCCCGGTGTCTATGCCGCCGGTGACCTGACCGACCACATCTATCGTCAAGCCGTCACCAGTGCCGGCATGGGCTGCATGGCCGCGTTGGAAGCCGAGAAATTTCTGGCCGAGATGGAGGCGGAAACCCCTGATAGCAAAGTCGCATGACGCTTCGCGCCCATATCTTCACGAAAATTCAACCCCAAAACCTGCTGAGATTGGTATCCGGCGGCTCGGACACTGTTGACGGTGTTACGTTCAGTTTCGGGTTCGACGTACCCGAAGACATTGATGCGCTGCTGGTCTACAATCGCGCATCATTTTCCATCCAAACACGACTGCCGAATTCCCGGACCATCTTCTTCGCAGGAGAGCCCGACGACATTCATCCCTACAGTGCCGTTTTCCTCGATCAGTTTGGCCTCGCGCATACCACGACCGAAAAACCGCTTCAAACCCGCAAGGTTCAGGCCAGCGCATGTGCGCCGCCGTTTGTCGGGCTGAATTTCGCGTCAGCATCGGATTCGCTGGATCTTGATTGGTTTCGAAACTTGTCGGAAAGCCCGCGGAAGGATGACTTGATATCGATTGTGACCAGCACCAAGGCGGACACGCCGTACCATCGCGCACGGCTGGCGTTTATCGAGCGGTTGCAGCACCGCATCCCGGATCGGATCCGACTCTATGGCAGGGGCGTCAATTCGATAGATGACAAGAAAGATGCCCTTCTGGGACACAAATATCATATCGCACTTGAGAATGCCGGCGGGCCATTCACCTGGACCGAAAAACTGGCCGATCCGCTGCTGTGCTGGGCGCTGCCGTTTCATTCGGGTTGCAGCAATGTCGGCGATGAATTGCCGGCGGAATGTGTCGTCTCGATCGACATTACCAATCCCGACGCAGCCATTGACCGGATCATCGCGGCGCAGCAATCCGATCTTTGGTCACAGCGCCTGGATGCAATCGCGGCAGCGCGCGCGATGGTGTTCACCAAGTACAATCTGATGCACAGGTTTGCGGCATTGGTGAAGGATGTCTGCGCAGCAAACCCCGACGTAGTGCTTTGCAAAACGGCGCGCCTGATCCGATCTGAAAGGTCGTTGTGGCCCGAACCCGGATGCCGTGGCAGTATCCCTGAAATGCTGTTCCGGCGCGCGATGCTGGCCGTTGATCCGGGGTTCGAAATGCGAACCCTTGGTTTGCGGACTCGATTACGCGGCTTTCACAGGGCACGCAAAATCCGCAAAGAGGCGCGAAGCGAAGCGAAGTTTCGCAAGGACAAGTCTGACGCGTGACGGACACGGCATCGCCCTAAATGACCACGACTTCCTTGGGCCAAAATTTTAGAACGTCGCAAGCGCCCCAGCGGCCAGGACGGCGCCGGTTGGTGCGCCGGTTGGTGACCCGCCAAGTGGTTCTTCGCTGATGGCCAGCGTCGCCATGGTGATATCTGCGCGCAGGTCTTCCGGGACGGCGATCACAACCTGATCGTCTGCGGGCAGCACCCCGAGGGAGACCGGGGCGTTGTCGCCGATGATGGCCCAAAGCTCCAAGTCGCGCTGGCTGGGTGCGGCGCCTGCTGTGCGGTTCAGTTTCAGCGCTCCGCTGCCCGGTTGATAGACGGCGATGACGCGCAGCGAGGCATCGCTTGCAGCGATATCTGCGGTCAGGATTTCCGCTGTGACGGCCGGCGCGCCGGGGCCAACGCCGGGTGCGGTGAGCATTGGTGAAAACGCCACGAACGCCGCAGCCGCCGCAACAGCGGCCATGCCGATGGCGGCGGCCTGCCAGAGGCGCAGTTTTGACATCAGCGTCGATGCGTGGCCGACATCTGCGAACAACTCACCCTCGATGGCGCGTTTCAGACCGGCGGGCGGCGTGACGGGCGCAACTTCATCCGCGAGCGATGCGAAATGTTCTGTCCAGAACGTCACCTCGGCGCGCACCTCGGGATCCCAGGCGATTGTCGCCTCGAAATCCTTGCGGTCCGCCGATGGCATCAGGTGCAGCACATATTCGGCTGCGTGCATGGCCCCGTCGCGTTCTTTTTTGGTCTCAACGCTCATTTACTCAAGCACTCTCGCAACTTCTCAAGCGACCTGCGAAGCCAGGTGCGCATCGTGTTCAGCGGAACGTCATGGGCCTTCGCCAGATCGGCGTAGGTGTAACCTTCCAGATATGCGCCCCGCACTGCGGCGCGCCGATCAGGCTCCAGCGTGTCCATGCAGGCCCCGATGCGCGCGGCCTCGGAACTGGCGATGGCGGCGGCTTCGGGTGTTGGGCCGGCAGATGGCACTGCGTCAGCCTCGGACAGATCCTCGCCCGCTGTCTTGCGACGGCGCAGGCTGTCGATTGCCGTATTCCTGGCAATCGTGATCAGCCAGGTCATCGGGCTAAGCCCGTTGGCCGCATATCTGTCCGCCCGCTTCCAAACCTTCACGAACGTGTCTTGCAGGGCGTCTTCTGCCGCTGCCCGATCATTCAAGACACGCAAGCACACCCCAAATAGTTTCGCAGATGTCTTGTCATAGAGCTGCGAAAGCGCCTTGCGGTCGCCCAGCGCCAGGCGGGACAACAGGTTTTCAATGTCTGCAGTCGTATTCACGGCCAGTACAAACCCCCAAGATTCGCAGATATTTAGCCTTTGAGAATACACCTTGGCCAGTGGGCATTTCCGATTGGCTGTCCGGGCCACCCCGTAGGATCGCGCATTTTATGAAACAAGCGGTTGTAATGGTACTGGCGGAAAGGATAGCACCCCGCCGAAACACCCACATCCCTGCCCCGTTCCGACTGGAAATCATGTCATGCAAGTCCTTGCCCCGATCCCAGAGCTTTATGTCTCCTACGATTCTGCCCAGAAGCTGAAAATCGACGCGGGCGACTTGCCCTCCTGGGATCTGAGCCCGCGCCAGATTTGTGATCTGGAGTTGCTGATGAATGGCGGGTTCAACCCGCTGAAGGGGTTTCTGGGGCGCGAAGATTACGACAGCGTCGTTAGCACCATGCGGCTGGCCGATGGGACGCTCTGGCCGATGCCGATCACGCTGGATGTCAGTCAGGAATTCGCCGATTCCATAGCGGAAGGCCAGGACATCGCCCTGCGCGATCAGGAAGGTGTGATCCTGGGCACCATGTCGGTCACTGACAAATGGAGCCCGGACAAATCGCTTGAGGCGGACCAGGTTTTCGGCGCCGATGATGCGGCGCATCCGGCGGTCAACTATCTGCACAACACCGCCGGGCCGGTGTATCTGGGCGGGCCGATCACGGGTATCCAGCCGCCGACGCATTACGATTTCCGCGCCCGCCGCGACACCCCGAACGAGATGCGCGCCTATTTCCGCAAAATGGGCTGGCGCCGCGCGGGAGGCCCAGGCGAACCTGCTGATCCATCCGGTCGTCGGCATGACGAAACCGGGCGACATCGACCATTTCACCCGCGTGCGCTGTTACGAGGCGGTGCTGGACCAGTACCCCTCTGCCACCACCAGCATGAGCTTGCTGAACCTTGCGATGCGCATGGCTGGCCCACGCGAAGCGGTCTGGCACGGGCTGATCCGCAAGAACCACGGCTGCACCCATCTGATTGTCGGGCGCGATCACGCCGGGCCCGGCAAGAATTCGAAGGGTGAGGATTTTTACGGCCCCTATGACGCGCAGGAGCTGTTCAAGCAGCACCAGGACGAGATGGGCATCGAAATGGTCGACTTCAAACACATGGTCTATGTCCAGGAGCGCGCCGAATATCAGCCTGCCGATGAAGTGGCCGAAGGGGATACCGTCCTGAATATCTCGGGCACAGAACTGCGCCGCCGCCTGTTCGAAGGGCTGGAGATTCCCGACTGGTTCAGCTTCCCCGAAGTCGTGGCCGAGCTGCGCCGCACCCGGCCCGCACGGTCCAAACAGGGGTTCACCGTGTTCTTCACCGGCCTGTCCGGGTCTGGCAAATCCACCATCGCGAACGCGCTGATGGTCAAGCTGATGGAGATGGGCGACCGGCCGGTGACGTTGCTGGATGGGGATATTGTGCGCAAGAACCTCAGCTCGGAACTCGGCTTTTCCAAAGAGCACCGCGATCTGAACATCCGCCGCATCGGCTATGTCGCCTCGGAAATCACCAAGAACGGCGGCATCGCGATCTGCGCGCCGATCGCCCCCTATGCCACCACCCGGCGCGCCGTGCGCGAAGAGATCGAGACATTCGGCGCCTTTATCGAGGTGCATGTCTCAACCTCGCTGGAGGAATGCGAGCGGCGGGATCGCAAGGGCCTGTACCGTCTGGCGCGTGAGGGCAAGATCAAGGAATTCACCGGCATCTCGGACCCATACGATGTGCCGGAACATGCCGAACTGGTCGTCGATACTGAAAATGTCGAGGTTGATTACTGCGCCCAGCAGGTTTTGCTGAAGCTGGAAGGCATGGGATTGATCGCGGCGAACTGACGCGCGATTGTGGCACATGTCCGATCTGATCATATCCCTGACGACCATCCCGCCGCGGATGCACCAGATCGCTCCGACGTTGCGCGATCTGGTGGCGCAGCGGGCCGATGTGGCCGAGGTGCGGCTGTATATTCCGCGCCGCTATCGCCGGTTCGACTTTGACCCGGCGACCGATCTGCCGGACCTGCCGGACGGCGTGACACTGTGCATGACGGACGAGGATTTCGGGCCCGCGACCAAAGTGCTTCCGGCGGTTCGGGATTTTTCCGGGCAAGATGTCGAGATCCTGTTTTGTGACGACGATCAGCCCTATGCACCGGACTGGGCGCAGTATTTTCTGGATGCCCGACGTGCCCGGCCCGACGCATGCATTGTCGAAAAGGGCTACGATCTGGACACGCGTCCGCCAGGGGCGCGGTACCGGCTGGAAAACCGCATGCAGCCACGCGCGCTGGCGCGCCACAAGGGCGTCGGATACCGCATGTTCCGGTTGCTGACGCTGACCACGATCAAGCCGAAACCCTATATCGTTGACGGCTATGTGGATGTGCTGGAGGGGTATCGCGGCGCGATGATCCGGCCAGAGTTTATCCCGCCCGAAACCTTCGACATTCCCGAGGTTCTTTGGACCGTCGATGACCCCTGGCTGTCCGGCCAGATGACCCGCAACAACGTACCGATCTGGCTGATGACCGCGCCACCGCTTTGGGGGCGGCCTTACGGCGCGCACCATCAGGACGGGCTGGCCAAAATGGTGCATCAGGATCACGGGCGGTTAGAGGCAGACACCGCCTGTATCGAACATTTCCGCAAGAACTTCGGCATCTGGCAGGGCGACGGGCCGTATTGATACTGTGCTGATGCCGCCCCGATGCCGCCCTGAGACCGGGCCGGTGTCGTTAGAGCGCCGTCCTTGAAATCTGAATCGATGGGATTCCCAGAGGTCTGATTTTGTGATTCACCGAATGTGGAGGTGGATCATGGGGAAATCACTGTCTTTGGACATTCGAGAGCGCGTCGTCGCGCTGGTAGATGAAGGACTTTCCTGCCATGAGGCGGCCCGGCGTTTGCGGATATCGGTCGCGAGCGCGGTGCGGATCATGCAGCGCAAAAGGCGAACCGGCGGCGTGAAAGCTGCGCCTCAAGGACGGCCTCGACGCAGCAAGTTGGACGCGGCGTCCGAGTGGTTGAAATTACGCGTGCAAGCTGAACCGGACATCACCATGCCGGAGCTGGCCGAAGCGTTGAAGCAGGAGCATGACCTAATCGCCACACCGGCGATGCTCTCACGTCACTTGCTTCATCGCCTTGGGTTCACATATAAAAAAATAGCTGATCGCAACGGAAAGGCTGCGCAAACGGGTTCGCGCCGCGCGATACGAGTGGCGGCGTCGGATGCCGAGGATGCGCCGTGAGCCGCATAGGCTGGTGTTTATCGACGAAACCGCCGTCACCACCAAGATGACACGCCTGCGGGGCCGATCCCTCCGGGGGACTCGGCTTGAGGCGGACGCGCCCTTCGGCCACTGGCGCACGCAAACCTTCATCGCCGGGCTGCGGATGGATGAACTCAGCGCACCCTGGGTTCTGGACGGCCCCATGAACCGCGCCGCCTTCGACATATACATTGAAACCCAATTGGTTCCGACCTTGCAGCCAGGTGACGTCGTGATCGCTGACAACCTGTCGTCTCACAAATCCGCAAAGGCACAGGCCATCCTGAAAGCGCAGGGAAGCTGGCTCCTCTTCCTGCCGCCCTACAGCCCCGACCTGAACCCTATCGAAATGGCATACGCCAAGCTCAAAGCACATCTGCGACGGCTGAAAGCACGTACCTTCGACGCGCTGTTCCAATCCGTCGCACAAACCTGCGACCTCTTTCCACCAGAAGAATGCAGAAACCTCTTCAAGGCTGCCGGATATGTTGCAGATTAAATGGACCATGCTCTAGTGGAATTTGCGGATTTCACCCGACTTCAGCCGCGCCTGATAGCTTTGAAGCTCTGCCTTCACGATCGGCATCAGCACATAAAGTGCCGCGATGTTGACAACCGCCATGGCAAAGATCGCCGCATCCGAGAAGTCGATGACCGGGCCAAGGCTGGCCGCAGCGCCGATCACGACGAAGATGCAGAAGATCACCTTGAACACCAGCTCCTTGGTGTCGCCCTCACCAAACAGGAAGGTCCAGGCCTTCAGGCCATAGTAGGACCAGCTGATCATGGTCGAGAATGCGAACAGAATCACCGCAATCGCCAGGATGTACTGGAAGAACGGCACCGCGGAAGAAAACGCCGCAGATGTCAGCGCCACGCCCTTGTTGCCATCGACCGTCTGGATCGTGCTTGCGCCTTCGTCCAGCAGATACAGGCCGGTGTTGGGATCGGTGATCAGCTGACCGGTGATGATGATCACCAGCGCCGTCATCGTGCAGATCACAACCGTGTCGATGAACGGCTCCAGCAGGGAAACGAAGCCTTCGGTAATCGGCTCTTTCGTTTTCACGGCCGAGTGTGCGATCGCCGCCGAGCCAACGCCAGCCTCGTTCGAGAATGCCGCCCGCTTGAAGCCCTGGATCAGCGCACCGACCATACCACCGGCAACACCTGCACCGGTGAAGGCACCGCTGAAGATTTCACCAAAGGCCCAGCCGATCAGATTGAAGTTCATCAGCAGAATGACCAGCGCGGTCAGAACGTACAGAACGCCCATGAACGGCACGACCTTTTCGGTCACTTTCGCGATGGATTTCAGACCGCCGACAATAACCGCAAACACGATCACGGCAAAGATGATGCCGGTGATCCAGCCCGGAAAATCACCAACGACATTGGTGATCTGCGCGTGCGCCTGATTGGCCTGGAACATGTTGCCGCCACCGAAGGCGCCAAGGATACAAAAGATCGAAAACAGGACCGCCATGAACTTGCCCGCCGGCAGGCCGCGTTCTTCGAAACCCTTGGTCATATAGTACATCGGACCACCTGAGACGGTGCCGTTTTCATACTCATTTCGGTATTTAACACCCAACGTACATTCGGTGAATTTCGAGGCCATGCCCATCAGGCCCGCCAGGATCATCCAGAATGTCGCGCCAGGACCACCGATGCCGACCGCAACCGCCACACCGGCGATGTTGCCCAGCCCGACAGTCCCCGAAAGCGCCGTTGCCAGCGCCTGGAAATGGCTGACTTCGCCCGCGTCATTGGGGTCGGAATAGTCGCCCTTGACCAGCGAGATCGAGTGCGGGAAGGCCTTGAACTGGATCAGGCCGAAGTAGACCGTAAAGATTGTCGCCGCGACCACCAGCCAAGCCACGATCCAGGGGAAGCTGGTTCCCGGAAACGGGCTGAAGATCAAGTTCACAAACCAGCCAGTCGAACTTGCGAATATCTGGTTTACCTTTTCGTCGATGGATTGCGCAATTGCGGGGACCGCGGACGCCATAAGCGCCGGGGCCGCCAGCCCTGTTATTTTCAGATTTTTATACATCTCTATCCCTGCTTTATTTTTTTATGGAACGATGGTGACCGGCACTGGCGACGCTTGCGCCAGGGTGCCAGCGACCGAACCGAAAAGACGCGATGTCAGCGAAGAGTGGCCCGTTCGGCCGATCACGATCTGCGCGGCATTCGCGGATTTTGCGACGTCGCAGATCGTATCGGCAATATGGCCGTATTTAATCTCAGATCGCGCTTCGACGCCTGCGGCGGAAAGCTTCTTCAGAACCGGCGCGACGACCATTTCTTCGGCGCGTTTCAGTTCTTCGGTCCAACGCGCGTGGCGCTCTTCGATTTCCTGGGGCGTCAGGAACGAATACGGCGACCATTCCAGCACATGCGCAACGGTTATTGAGACACCTTGCGATTTTGCGCGCTCTGTCGCGAAGTCGATTGCGCGATCCGCGCTTTCGCTTCCGTCGTAACCCACGACGATTGTTTTTGTCATGTCCTCTCCTCCAACGTTTTTATGTTTCTCTGGACAGTGTGAGTTTTACACAATCTCGTAAAGAAAAATCGCTCGATGTGGTCGCATTTTCGGAAATTTTCTGTAAGAAATGGGTTTATCCCCCATTGATGCAGGAAATTCTCCGATGGACAGCATAGATAAGAAAATCATGCAGACCCTTCAGACAGACGGCCAGATCTCGATGTCGCGGCTGTCCGAACAGGTCGGACTGTCGCTGTCAGCCTGCCACCGGCGGGTAAAACTTCTGGAAGCATTCGGCATGATCGCAGGCTATGCGGCGCGGCTGGATCGCTTGAAAATCGGGCTGGAATTGCAGATCTTTATCGAGATCAAGATCACCAATATGCGCCAGGAACATATCGAGGCGTTTGAGGCTGCGATCGCGATCATGCCCGAGATTCTGGAATGCCACCTGATTTCGGGTGAATTCGACTACCTCGTCCGGGTCGCTGCACGCGATACGCGGGCCTACGAAAACCTGTACCGCAATCGCCTGTCGCGCATCCCCTCGGTGGCAGAGATGAAGACCCTGATGACGGTGTCGACGGTCAAGGAATTTTCCGGCTACCACATTGATTGATTTAGGGCACCTTGGGCGGTGCATCCCTACCCCGGCGCCGTGCAGGCCCCGAAGCCGTCTGCGTCAGGAACTGGCCGCCAGCAACTCGGCATTGCCGCCCGAAGCCGTGGTATCCACGCAGATCGTTTGCTCGACCAGCAGATCGCGGTCCAGCGTTCGCGCGGTCACCAGCCTGACGATTGGCCCGTCCAGCGCCGCGCAGGCGCGCGCAAAACCCTGCGGCACATTCCCCCAGTAGATCAGGGCCGAAACCCCCTTTAGCTGTGCAACTTCGCCCGGCGTTAACTGTGCTTTGACCAGAACGTTCTGACAGCCCAGGGCGCGCGCAATATCGGCCTGCTGCGCCGCATCCTTGGCCCCCGGTCCGGCGCATATGACGCCGTGTCTGGGTTTCATTGCATAGGAATTGTCCTCTCCCGTAGGTCCGGGCAATCGGGAACTGGTTACTGCACCGGGGGTCGCGCCGGAAACCGCACCGACGTCGTTGCCGCGCGTGAACGCTTCAAGGTATCTGGGCCCCCCGGCTTTGGGCCCCGTCCCGGACAGCCCGTGCCCGCCAAAGGGTTGAGAGCCTACAATCGCCCCAATCTGGTTCCGGTTGACATAGATGTTGCCCACATCGACCCGATCCACGATGTGCTGAACCCGCCCGTCAATGCGGGTATGCACCCCGAAGGTCAGGTCATAGCCTGCGGCGTTGATATCATCGACCACGCGGTCAATCTGATCCGCCTCGAACCGGGCGATATGCAGCACCGGGCCAAAAACCTCGCGCGTCACCTGCCCGATACCGCTGACCCGGATCAGGCTGGGGCCAACGAAATGCCCCGCCTCCGGGGCGGGCCAGTGGCGGATCAGCTTGCCGTCTGCCTGCATCGCCGCGACGTAGTCATTGATCGAGGTCTTTGCCGCCGCATCAATGACAGGGCCAATATCAGCGCTCGGGTCGCTGGGGTCGCCGATTTTCAGGGCGTCCACCGCGCCGATCAGCATCTCCAACAGCGCGTCATGAATCCCCGATTGCACATAGAGGACCCGCAGCGCCGAACAGCGCTGCCCGGCAGATTGAAATGCCGAAGCGACGATGTCTTGCACCGCCTGTTCCAGAAGCGCGGTGGAATCCACGATCATCGCATTGATCCCGCCGGTTTCGGCGATCAGCGGCACCGGCGCGTCCGACCGTTCAGCCAATGCGCGGTTGATCGCCTGGCCGGTTGCGGTCGACCCGGTAAAAGCCACCCCGGCGGTTGCAGGATGCGCGCACAGCGCTGGCCCCACCACCGCCCCGCTGCCGGGGACCAGCGCCAGAACATCCGTCGGCACGCCCGCTTCATGCAGCAGCGCAACGGCGCGCGCCGCGATCAGGCTGGTGGCCTCGGCCGGTTTGGCAATAACCGCGTTGCCAGCGGCAAGTGCCGCTGCGACCTGGCCGGAGAAGATCGCAAGCGGAAAGTTCCAGGGCGAGATACAAAGGACGGTGCCAAGGGGACGTCCCGAAAGCCCGGAAATCCCGCCTGCGTAGTAGCGCAGGAAATCCACCGCCTCGCGCATTTCACCGATGCAATCCAGCAGGGTCTTGCCAGCCTCCTGCGCCAGCAGGGCAAACAGCGCGGGGCGATCGCGTTCAAAAAGCTCCGCAGCCCGGTTCAGCACCTCGGCCCGGTGATCCGGGTCCGCATCCCAGATGCGCAGACGTTCGGCGATTGCGACAACCCCGGCGGCGCTGTGGAATTCAACATGGCCAATCGTTGTTCCGGTCGCCGGGTTGGTGACCACTTGCGCGGACGGCGACGGCGCGCCCCATGGTCCGCAACAGGCATCGCGCGCCCCAAGAACAGAGGCCAGCGCATCCGGGTCCGACACATCCAGCCCGGCTGAGTTCACGCGCGGCGCGAACAGGTCCGCAGGCAGGGAAATCTTTGGCGCCGGTTTATCCAGATCCGCAAGCGGATCGCCGGCCACCACCTCGGCCGGAACCTCTTCATCGACGATCTGGTTCACGAAGGATGAATTCGCCCCGTTTTCCAGCAATCGCCGCACCAGATAGGCCAGCAGATCACGATGCTTGCCCACCGGGGCATAAATCCGGCAGGCGGTTCCATGGGCGTCCAGCACCTGCTGATGCAGCGCTTCGCCCATCCCGTGCAGGCGCTGAAACTCGTACCGTGCGTCCGGCGCAGCCATCCCGAGCACCGCTGCCACCGTATGCGCGTTATGGGTGGCGAATTGCGGATATATCCGGTCGTTGTAGCCCAGCAACTTGCGCGCGCAGGCAAGATAGCTGGCGTCGGTCGCAGGTTTTTTCGTGAACACAGGGAATCCGGGCAGGCCTTCGGTTTGGGCGATCTTGATCTCGGTGTCCCAATAGGCGCCCTTCACAAGGCGCACCATGATCCGGCGATCCAGATCCTGCGCCCGTTGGTACAGCCAGTCGATGACAGCGCCCGCGCGTTTGGAATAGGCCTGAACAACCACACCGAACCCGTCCCACCCCGCCAGTGCGGGGTCGGACAAAAGCGCATCGATAATGTCCAGCGACAGATCCAGGCGGGCGGCTTCCTCGGCGTCGATATTCAGCCCGATCCCTGCCGATCTGGCCAATGAAACGAGTGCGGCAACGCGCGGCACCAACTCATCCAGAATCTGGTCACGCTTCAGCGGTTCATAACGTGGATGCAGCGCCGACAGCTTGATTGAAATGCCGGGGTTCTGTGCGATATCGTCCGACTTGGCAGCCCGCGCGATCTGGGCAATGGCACGGGCATAGGCCAGATGGTAACGCGCCGCGTCCGCTTCGGTGCAGGCCGCTTCGCCCAGCATGTCGTATGAATAAGTATAGCCCTTCGCCTCCATCGCGCCGACGCGGGTCATGGCTTTTTCGATATCCTCGCCCACCACAAACTGGCGACCCATTTCCCCCATCGCGCGCGCGACGGCGGCACGGATCACCGGTTCGCCAAGCCGTTTGACCGCCCCGTGCAGGGTGCCGATCAGGCCGTTGCCGGTATCTTCGAGCACCTTACCCGTCAGCATCAGCGCCCAGGTCGAGGCGTTGATAAGCGGCGAATGTGACCGCCCCAGATGGCTTCCCCAGGCGCTTGGCACGATCTTGTCCTCGATCAGATCGTCGATGGTTTCGGTGTCGGGAACACGCAGCAAAGCCTCGGCCAGGCACATCAGCGCGACACCTTCTTCCGATGACAGCCCGTATTCGCCCAGAAACAGCTCCATCATCGACGGGTTCGCGCCGTCGCGGATCAGCCGGACTAGATCGGCCCCCCACCGCGCAAAGTCTTCGCACTCAGCTTGCGAAAACGCCGCCTGTTTCAGCAGCCGGTCCAGAAGTTCGGCTTCATCCGGATACTGTTGAAGAAGTCGATGTTTTGGTCGGCGCGTTGTTGAGCGAGAGGCGGCCGCGCGCCGTTTTCTTTCACGTTGGCACTGTTGCTGGCACCAACTTCGCCAGTTTCCGGAGGTTTTGAGCTGTTGCTGCGAGTTGGAACTGTTCGGTTGCGCCTTTGGGTCCTCGAAGCCGCATCATCTGCACGCCGATGTATCGTTTCAGGTGGGCAAAGAGCATTTCAACCTTCCGCCTTTGGATGAACGACGTCATGTAGGCATCTGTTTTTCGGATATCGCGAGCGACGTCTCGGGCGGCTTCGTGAACGGACCGCATAAGGCGTCTGCCGTCGTCCTTCGGACAGCATTGCGACTTCAGAGGGCATGCGTCGCAATCGTGCTTTGAGGCTCGGTATCTGATGAACCCGTCTTTGCTGCCATTGGGCTTTCGCGGTTTTGAGAAGTTCCGCCGATATGTTTGCAAGGCTTTGCCGGTCGGGCAAGTATAGCTGTCGGTCGCCGGGTCGTAGACAAAGTCTTCGCGTGAGAATGTGCCGTCAGTTCGTTTTGACTTATCCCAGACCGGAATGTGGGGTTCGATTTGACGTTCGTCCACAAGCCAGCCCAACATCTCGGCTGATCCGTAACCCGTATCACCCACAAGCTTGTCAGGTTTGATGCCAAACCGCTCATGTACACGATCGATCATCTCCCTTGCTGCCCGCGCCTCTGCAGGCCGGATCGGAGCCGTCGGCTCGACGTCCACGATGACTGCATTATCCAAATCGACCATATAGTTAGTGGAATAGGCAAAGTAGGCGGCTCCCCCGTCAGCCCCAGTCCAACGCGCTGCTGGATCAGCCGGTGAGATGTATTTGGGGACGACCTTGGTCGCAGCACCGAAGGCCACATCATCCAGCGTCTCGAGATATTCGTCGACGGCACGGGACGTCAGATCTGCTGGCAGTCCGTCTTTGCTTTCAACGCCGCGCGTCTGGTTTGCATTCGCGGGGATCAGACTGGCATCAACACCAAAGCTGTGGCCGCCAACCAGCCCCTCATCCATGCAGCGCTGCAAAACGACCTCGAACAAATGTCGGAACAAACCGCTCTCGCGGAAACGGCCATGCCGGTTCTTAGAGAATGTCGAATGGTCGGGCACTGGATCAGCCAAATCAAGCTTACAAAACCAACGATACGCCAGATTGACATGAACCTCTTCGCAAAGCCGTCGCTCGGAACGGATGCCCTGACAATAGCCCAACAACAGCATGCGGATCATCAGTTCAGGATCAATCGAAGGGCGGCCATTGGCACTGTAGTATGAAGCGAGCAAGGGGCGCACACCTGTCAGATCAAGGAAGCGATCAATTCCCCGGACGGGATGATCCTTCGGCACAAAACTCTCGATCGAGAACTCATAGAACAGCGCGCCTTGCGCAACTTGCCTTGGACCCATCATCGCCGAACCCTCCACCCTCAAAACAAGTGAATCAGAGCGTGCGCGGCCAATCAACGGACTTTTTCAACAGTATCTCCGCATAGGTATCCACCCGGATCCTGCGGCGCAGATCCATCACTCATCACCCTTTGCGCGCATCACCATACCAAACAGATCCCTCGGGTCGTCCGGATCGGCGATCATGTCGAGCTTTTGATAATCGCCGTAGTATTCCAGCCGTGCATGAACGTATTTTAGCGCAGAAAAATCCTCGGTCGCAAATCCGACGCTGTCAAACAGGGTCACCTGCCGGTCCGATTCCCGCCCGGGCACCTGGCCAGAGACCACTTGCCAGATCTCGGTCACCGGGTGATCGTCGGGCAGTTGCTGGATTTCACCCTCGATCCGGGTCTGTGGCGGGTATTCGACGAATATGTCCGAGCGCATCAGGATATCGCGGTGCAACTCGGTCTTGCCGGGACAATCCCCACCGATTGCATTTATGTGCTGGCCTGCGCCGACCATGTTGTCGGTCAGGATCGTGGCGCATTGCTTGTCGGCGGTGCAGGTGGTGATGATGTCGACGCCCGTGACGGCCTGTTCCGGGGTGCTGCATTCAACCACCTGCAACCCGCTTTCCCGCAGGTTGCGCGCAGCCTTGCTGGTTGCTGCCGGATCAATATCGAACAGATGTACCGTGTCGATTCCGATGATCTTCTGGAACCCCAGCGCCTGAAATTCACATTGTGCGCCGTTGCCGATCATCGCCATGGTCCGCGCGCCCGCTGGCGCCAGGTACTTGGCCGCCACGGCCGAGGTTGCGGCCGTCCTTAGGGCTGTCAGAACGGTCATTTCCGACAGCAGGATCGGATAGCCGTTGTCCACCCGCGCCAACAGGCCAAAGGCCGTCACCGTCTGATACCCCCGCGTCATATTGGCGGGGTGCCCGTTGACGTATTTGAACCCATATGTGATTCCGTCTGACGTCGGCATCAGCTCGATCACGCCTTCTTCGGAATGGGCCGGAATTCGGGGTGTCTTGTCGAACTCGGGCCAGCGTCGGAAATCGTCTTCGATCACCTGGGCGATGCCGGCAATCATCTCGGGCACGCCGATGCGGGTGACCAGCTTCATCATGTTTTCAACACTGACGAAGGGCACCATGGCAAGGGGGGATGGCTGCGGGATCATGTAGGTATACCTTTCAATGTTGGTTCGTCGGACGGTCGAGCACGGCATTCCCCATCAGCGAGGCCGTCAGATCCACCATCAGCTGCGCAGTTCGGCCGCGTTCGTCCAGAAACGGGTTCAGTTCGACCAGGTCGAGCGACGTGACCAGGCCGCTTTCATGCAGCAGTTCCATGACCAGATGCGCCTCGCGGAAGGTCGCGCCACCCGGAACGGTTGTCCCGACGGCGCAGGCAATGCCCGGGTCCAGAAAGTCCACATCCAGGCTGACATGAATGCAGCCGTTGGCCGTGCGGACGCGGTCCAGAAATGCGCTCAGCGGGGCCTTGATGCCGTTTTCGTCGATGGCGCGCATGTCGTGGGTTTCGATCCCAAGATCGGCCAGCAGGGACTTCTCTGCCGCATCGACCGAGCGCAGCCCCATCATGCAGATATTCTCAGGCTGCACTTTTGCCGGCAGGTCGGGGTAATGGCCGCCGAAACCATGACAGCCGGTGACATAGGCAACCGGGGTGCCGTGCAGGTTGCCGCTTTGGGTCGTCGACAGTCGATGCAGATCGGGGTGCGCATCCAGCCAAAGGACAAAGAATGGACGCCCGATGGACGCTGCATGACTTGCCAGTGCCGGGATCGACCCGGCGGCAACCGAATGATCGCCGCCCAGAATAATCGGCATATCCACCTTCTGCGCAGCCCGGGCGGTGGCCTCGGAAACCTCGGCAATCCAGGCCGACGTCTCGGCAAGGGCGTGGATGTTTGCGTTCTCATGCGCTGTCGGGTGGCATACAGGCGGGATCAGATTGCCCCAGTCCGTGGTCGCGATGTTGAGGTCTGACAAAGCCTCGACCAGCCCGGCAGAGCGATAGGCATCCGGCCCCATCGCACAGCCCCTTTGGCGCGTTCCCGATTGCGCCGGAACACCGATTAAAGCGTTTCGGCTTGAACCTGAATCGCGAGGGATTCCCTTGAGACCTGATCTGTGATTCATCCTGTTTGGGAGGATGGATCATGTCAGCACCTTTGCCATCTGCGCTTCGGATACGGTTTCAGAGATACATTGAAGAAGGGTTGAGCGGGCGCGCGGCGGCGTTGCGGTTGAAGCTGTCGCCTGCCACAGGCGCGCGGTGGGCGCGTCAGGTGAGGATGAAGGGTCATGCGGAACCTGCCCGGCAGGGACCGCCGCGCGGCAAGGGAAAGCTGGCTCCGCATCGGGAATTCTTTGAGGAGTTGATCGCACAAGACCCTGACATCACGCTCTTTGAGTTGCGTAATGCGCTGGCCGATGCAGAGGGTGTGCGGGTGCATCACTCCTCCATCGCCAACCTTCTGTCCCGGCTCGGCTTCACGTACAAAAAAAGTCGCTGGTCGCAACCGAGCGCCGCCGCGCCAAGGTAAGGCAGCAACGGGCCGACTGGTTCAGATACCGCTCGCCAGCCATTGCGACCTTTCCTGAGCGCGTTGTCTTTATTGACGAAACCGCAGTGAAGACAAACCTCACGCGCCTACGCGGCAGAGCCAAGCGCGGTAAGCGCCTGACGATGGATGCGCCCTTCGGAAGCTGGGGAACCCAAACCTTGATCGCGGGCCTGACCCAAGGCGCGCTGATCGCACCTTGGGTCATCAAGGGAGCGATAGATGGCCCCGCCTTCGCGGCCTACATCCGCGAAGTGCTGGTCCCCGAGATCAACCCCGGCACTGTCGTCATTCTCGACAACCTGGCAACCCACCGGAATAAGGAGGCGACGCAGGCTTTACGCAATCACGGCTGCTGGTTCCTTTACCTGCCACCGTACTCGCCCGACCTGAATCCCATCGAGCAGGCCTTCTCTAAACTGAAAGCCCATTTGCGACGGATCGGGGCCAGGTCCTTTACCCAGGTCTTCGAAGCAATCGGAGCAATCTGCGATCTCTACGACCCAGTAGAATGCTGGAACTACTTTAAGGCCGCCGGATATGTCTCAGGTTAATGTCGAAACGCTTTAGGGCGCAGGTTTTCTGATGTGTGACCGTCTGCATGGGAAAAACGATAGTGGGTGCGCATCGACCAACGCAGGCCAATAAATGATCATTAGGCAAAATTGATTTGCCATTTTGATCAATCTTCGTTCAATTCGGGCAATGCGCATGTTGGACAACACCGACCGGGACTTGCTGAAACTGCTGCGGCACAATGCGCGCACGACAGTGACCGAGCTGGCCGCGACGCTGTCGCTGACCCGTGCAACCGTCAAATCCCGCATGTCGGCACTGCTCGACGACGGTGTCATCCATCGCTTCACGATCGAAACCGCGGATGCCGCGGATGAGGATCACATCAACGCCATCTCGATGCTGGAAATCGAATTGGCCAAGGTCGAAAAAGTGCACCGCACCCTCAAGCGCCTGCCCGAGATTACGAGTTTGCACACAACAAACGGAAAATGGGCGCTGGTCGCCCGGTCCGAAACCCGGAACCTGACGGCGTTTGACCGCCTTCTGAACCAGATTGGCCGGGTCGACGGAGTGGCAAATGTGGAAACCTGCCTGCTGTTGACCCGTCTAAGCTGATGCGCCCGGATTGTGCTGGCTGATCTGGCCTGACTGATCTGGCCGAGTTCGGCCAACCGCCTCAGCCGACCAGCACGTCCTTCAGGCTGCGCCCGGGCATTTTGCGTTCATTAAGGTCAAGTGCCGTGTGCAGATGCTTCAGATGCTCAAGCATCAGGTCCGCCGCTTGCGCGCCGTGACCCTCTGCAATCGCCTCGACCAGGGCTTCATGAGCGTTTTGTTCGCACAGCGCACTTTCGCGTCGCCAATAGAGCGCGATGATCAGTGACGACCGGGCGATCAGGGCTTCGACAATGCCGGCAATGGTGGTCTGATCGGCGATCCGGGCAACCTCTACATGGAACTGGCCTGAAAGATGCAGTGCCTTGCCGCTGTCGGCTTTGGCCAGGGCGGCGTGTTCCTTCTTGATATGCGCCCGAAGCCGCCTGATGTCGGCCTTGGTGGCGCGGTCCGCCGCGTATTCGGCCATGCGCGGTTCGACCAGTTCGCGCGCCTCGAAAACCTCTTTTGCTTCGCGCACCGTAGGCTGCGCCACAAAGGCGCCGCGGTTCCTGCGAACCTCGACCAATTGGGAATGGGCAAGCGAGTGCAGCGCCGCCCGGATGATCGTCCGCGACACGCCGAAAATCTCGCTCAGCTCATCCTCGCCCAGCTTGGTACCGGGCAGGATGCGATGCTGGTGAATCGCGACGGTCAGCGCCCCGGTCACCTCATCAGTTTGAAGTTTGCGATCCGCGTTCGGCGATTTTTCAGCGGTGCTTTGCATCTGAATAATCCTGGGCAAAGGCCAAATCCCGTAGGCAGCACAGGTTAATTGTCCGCAATCCGCCACAGGTTGTATACAACATTTCGCATCAGTCTTTATCATTTTTGCTTGTAAGTGAAGCCATATCCGGCAAGACTTCCTGTATCGGAGAAACGCTGGGGCTGCTTTTCGTACAATAAACCCGGCGATCTCGTATACATGCGTGAGTGGGGAGAACGCGTGACAGCAAATAATACCGACCTTGAATTGGTGAATGTTACCAAGCGCTATGGAACCGCCGTGGCCGTGGATGCGATCAGCCACAAATTCCAGCCGAATTCCTATACCTGCCTGCTTGGTCCGTCCGGCTGTGGCAAGTCGTCGACCTTGCGCATGATTGCCGGGCACGAGATTGTCACCGAAGGATCGATCCTTCTGGGCGGCAAAGATATCTCGGACCTGCCGCCCGCCAGGCGCGGCACGGCGATGATGTTTCAGAACTACGCGCTGTTTCCGCACCTGAGCGTTGCCGAAAACGTCGCCTTCAGCCTGAAGATGAAGGGTGTCGGCAAGGACGAGCGCATGGCCCAGGGCGGCAAGATGCTAGAGCTTGTTGATCTGTCTGACCTGTCGGATCGCCTGCCCGCGCAATTGTCGGGCGGTCAGCAACAGCGGGTCGCGCTGGCGCGCGCCCTGATCACCAGCCCGCAGGCCCTGCTGCTGGATGAACCGCTGTCCGCACTTGACCCGTTCTTGCGCCTGCGCATGCGCGGAGAGTTGAAGAAGCTGCAGCGCGAACTGAACATCGGATTCCTGCATGTGACCCACGGCCAGGACGAAGCCCTGGCCCTGGCGGACGAGATTGTGGTGATGAATGACGCGGTGATTGAACAGGCTGGCCCGGCGCGCGAGGTCTTCAACGCCCCGAAAACCAAATTCGTCGCACAATTCATCGGCGGGCATAACGTCATCGTCCTGCCCGAAGGCGACGTTGCCGTGCGCACCGATGCCGTTACGACCACCACCGTGAAAGACGGCCGTTTTGAAGCCAGCGTGCTGGCGGTCGAATATCAGGGCAATCACGTGTCCCTGCTGGCGAAAATGGCCGGCGACCAGGAAGTGACCGCCCTGATCCCCGACGCCGAATTCTTCGGCAACCCGCATAATCCCGGCGATCAGATCGGGCTGAACTGGGATCAGAAGAACCAACACCAACTGACTGCATGACCGACGACCCCTAATCACCTAGAAGGAGAGACGAATGTCACGTTACACCAAACGAAATGGACTAAGCCGGCGAACGCTGCTGAAGACCGGCGTTGCGGCAGCGGCGGGAACCGTTGCGGCACCGATGGTCTGGGCGCAGTCCAACATCGTTCTTCGCCAGGCAGGCACCGGCGTTTCTGCGTTCAACGAGATTGCCGCGAAGGCCCAGGAAGATCTTGGCATCACGCTGGAAATGACGGCGCTCGATTCCGACAGTGTGACCCAGCGGGTCGCCACCCAACCTGACAGCTTTGACATTGCCGATATCGAATACTGGATCTGCAAAAAGGTCTGGCCGACGGGCAACCTGCAGGCGATGGATACCTCGCGGATCGAAAACTATGACAAGATCGCCGGGACGTTCCGGTCGGGCAAACTGACCCCCACCAGCGAGATTGCGCAGGGCACCGCGCCCCACACAGTCGGCTTTGTGGAAGGCGTTGACGGCAAAGAGTTCGTCGACAATGAATCCGGTTGGATGACCCTGATCCCGACGATCTATAACGCCGATACGCTGGGCATCCGCCCGGACCTGATCGGTCGCCCGATCGCCAACTGGTCCGAGTTGCTGAACCCCGAGTTCAAGGGCAAAGCCTCGATCCTCGACATCTCGTCAATCGGCATCATGGACATGTCGATGGTCGTCGAGTCGATGGGTGAATACATGTATCCCGACAAGGGTAACATGACCCGCGAAGAAATCGACCTGACGCTTGGCATCTTCACCGAAGCCAAGAAAAACGGCCAGTTCCGCGCCTTCTGGAAATCCTTCGATGAAAGCGTGAACCTGATGGCCTCGGGCGAGGTTGTGATCCAGTCGATGTGGTCGCCCGCGATCACGGCTGTGCGCAGCCAGGGTATCCCGTGCGTCTATCAGCCGCTAGAGGAAGGCTATCGTTCCTGGGGTGGCGGCATGGGTCTTGCGGCCAGCCTGGAAGGTGCCAAGCTGGATGCGGCTTATGAGTACATCAACTGGTACCTGTCCGGTTGGGTAGGCGGCTTCCTGATGCGTCAGGGCTATTACTCGGCTGTTCCCGAAACCTCCAAGTTGTTCATGTCGGATGACGAATGGGGCTTCTGGTACGAAGGCAAGGAAAGCCAGGGCGACATCGTCAGCCCCAGCGGCCAGAAGCTGGAAGGCCCGGGCGTCATCCGTGACGGCGGTTCATTCTTCGACCGGATGGGCAAGGTTGCCTGCTGGAACTCGGTCATGGACGAGAACCAGTACATGGTCCGCAAGTGGAACGAGTTCATCGCGGCCTAAACACTTGGCGGGGGTGCAGCGATGCGCCCCCGCACACCCACCTGAATATCGGCCGGATCCCATGAAGAACCTGTTCACGAAAAACAACGCTGCCGGCTGGCTGATGGTATCCCCGCTGGCGCTGGTGCTGTCGATATTTCTGGTCCTGCCGATCATCATGATCATCATCGTCAGCTTCTGGCAGGCGACCGAGTTTTCGATCATCCCGGCGTTCCAGTTCGACAATTACGAATTCCTGTTCGGCTCTCCCGTCACCTACACCGTTTTCGTTAATACCTTTAAATACGCGATCCTAACGTGGATTTTCACGTTCCTTATTGGCTTTACCGTCGCCTATTATCTGGCCTTTCACATCCGCAGCCTGACCTGGCAGGTCGCGCTGTTTTTGCTGTGCACGATCCCGTTCCTGACCTCGAACATCATCCGAATGATCAGCTGGATTCCGTTTCTGGGCCGCAACGGCATCGCCAATTCGACGCTGATGTCCTGGGGCGTGATTGACGAACCGGTGGAGTGGTTGCTGTTCAGCGATTTCTCGGTCGTGCTGTCGTTTGTGCATATTTACACGCTGTTCATGGTTGTGCCGATCTTCAACACGATGATGCGGATCGACAAATCCCTGATCGAGGCGGCGCGCGATGGCGGCGCGAACGGCTTCCAGACCCTGTGGAACGTGATCCTGCCGCTGACCAAGCCGGGCATCATGATCGGCACGATCTTCGTGGCCACGCTGGTGATGGGTGATTTCTTCACGGTGCGGATCATGTCGGGCAGCCAATCGGCGAACGTCGGGCGGCTGATCTCGAACGATATCGCGCTGCTGCAATACCCGTCTGCTTCGGCCACGGCGATTGTTCTGCTGGTCACGGTGTTGATCGTGATCGGCATTCTGTTGAAGTTCGTCGATATCCGGAAGGAGCTGTAGTGATGACCGTTGAAGCAGCCCGCACCGTCGGCACAGTCCCGGTTACTCAGCAAAAGGACGTGATCTGATGGAACCGCGCCCACGCTCATTCTACATTCTGACCGCGTTTTTCGTTCTGTTCATCCTGTTCCTTTACGGTCCGACGCTGACCATCGGCATCCTGTCGTTTCAGGGGCCGGGCGGCGGGCTGACCTTCCCGATGCGCGGCGTGTCGCTGTTCTGGTTCTATGATCTGTTCGAACAACAGGCGGTGGGGGATATCTGGGGCAGCTTCCGGCGCAGCCTGGTGCTGGGCTTCATGGTAATGGTGACCACCATCGTGGTGTCAGTCATGGGCGGGCTGGCGTTCCGCAAGAAATTCCCCGGCTCGACCATCCTGTTCTACCTGATCGTCACGGCGCTGGTGATCCCGTCGATCCTGATCTCCTTGGGCGTTGGGCTGCTGTTCAGCCAGGCGGGGATCAATGTGCATTGGGCGACGTCGGGATATGGCGCGCAGCTGACCTGGACCCTGCCTTTCGGCCTGCTGATCATGTTCGCGGTCTTCAACCGCTTCGACAAAAGCTATGAGGAAGCCGCGCGCGATCAGGGCGCAACCGCCTGGCAGACGATCCGCTATGTCGTCCTGCCGATCATCGCGCCGTCACTGATCGGCGTGGCCCTGTTCGGATTTACGCTCAGCTATGATGAATTTGCGCGCACGCTGCTGACCTCGGGCAGTCGCAATACGCTGCCGCTTGAGATCTACGGGATGACAACCAACGTGACGTCACCGATCCTCTATGCGCTTGGGACGTTGACGACTGCGTTTTCGCTGATCGTCATTGCGATATTCCTGACCGTGACGATCTGGACCACGCGGCGACGCGCACGGGCCGGGAATGATGCGGGCAAAGGCATGGTATGATCGTCCTGATCAACCCAAACTCGACCGAGTCGATGACCGCGGCCATGCTGGCCACCGCAAAAGCCGCCTGCCCGGATATATCGATCGAAGCCTGGACATCGCACGACGGCCCGCCCGCCATTCAGGGCCCCGAGGATGGGGCCGCCTGCGTTCCGCCGATGCTGAAGCTGGTGCAAAAGGCCTCGGACCTTGGGGCGCGGGCAATCATCCTTGGTTGCTTTGACGACACCGGGCTGGATGACGCGCGCGACATTGCAGCCTGCCCCGTAATCGGCATTGGACAGGCCGGTTATCATCTGGCCGCGTTGGCAGGGTCGCGGTTTTCGGTTGTCACGACGCTTGACGTTGCGACGCCAATTCTGGAAGGCAACATCAACTCCTACGGGCTTGGCGGTCATCTGGGCAAAGTCCGCGCGTCCGGCGTGCCGGTGCTTGCACTGGAAACCGACCTCGACGCCTCAGCCGACCGGGTCCTGCAAGAAATCCGACTGGCGCAGGACGAAGATGACATTCAGACCGTCGTGCTGGGCTGTGCGGGTATGTCCCATATCCCCCACCGCGCAGGCCCCGAGATCAAAGTGCGCCTTGTCGATGGCGTGAAAGCAGCCGTTCAGATCGGCGCGCTGTTATGAGCGATGAGCGCTTGTCCAAGGCCTGCGCCGTGGTTGCGGCCTACCTCGAACGCTCGATGGTGCCCGATCCGGAGGGGGCGGCGAAATACATGGCCCCTGGCGTCAGCATCACCTTCACCGGCGGGCGGCAATTCACCGCCCCGGCGCAGACCAACGGCTTCAACGCCAAGCGATACGCCTGGGTGAAGAAGCGCCCGGGGCGGATGCACGCAGCGCTGGATGCGGACAGCGGCGATATCCATGTCTACAACTCGGGCCATCTGTACGGTGCCTGGCCGGATGGCACCGAATTTGACGGCAACCGCTACATCGACACTTTCGTTATCCGCGACGGGCTGATCGTTGAAACCCAGGTCTGGAACGACAGCGCCGAATGGATACTGGACCGCGCGGGCCTGGCCGAGGCACCGTTGTGATCCCGGCCACACATGGTCGCTATGACTATGCGCCAATCACGGCGCGCCCGAAATTCGACTGGCCCAAGGGGAACGGGCTGGCCGTCTATCTTGGCGTCAATCTGGAGCATTTTTCCTTTGGTGAGGGGTTGGGCGCGGAACTCGCCCCCGGCGGGCCGCAGCCTGACGTGCTGAATTATGCCTGGCGCGACTATGGCAACCGGGTTGGCGCGTGGCGAATGCTTGACCTGCTGGACGCGCTGGACCTGCCCGCCACGGTGTTGGTGAATTCGACGATGTATGGCTACGCGCCGGAATTGCCGGCGGCGCACCGGGCGCGTGGCGACGAGGTCGCAGGCCATGGACGGACCAATTCAGAGCGCCAAAGCACGATGGACGAAGGCGACGAACGCGCCCTGATCGCTGATGCAACGGCCGCCATCAGCAGCGCCGAGGGGGCCGCACCGGCAGGCTGGCTCAGCCCCTGGATCGCGGAGTGTCACACGACCCCGGATCTGCTGGTCGAGGCTGGGTACACCTATACGCTGAACTGGTGCATGGATGATCAGCCGATCTGGATGCACACGCGCAGCGGCCCCCTGCTGGCCGTCCCCTACCCGCAGGAAGTGAACGACATTCCCGCCGTGATTGCCCGCAAGGACAGCCCGGCAGATTTCGCCGATCTGATTACGGATACCTTCGATGAGATGCTGGAACAGGCCTCGGCGCAGCCGCTGGTCATGGGCATCGCGCTGCATCCCTATATCGTCGGCCAACCCGCCCGCCTGCGCCATCTACGCCGGGCGCTGCTCCACATCACCGACCAGCGCGACGCCATCTGGCTGACCAAAGCGGGCGATATCGCCGCGCGTTTCGCCGCCCAGGTGCCGCCCCCAACCACAGAAAGGCAGGATCAATGACACGCAAACTGAACACCGCCGCTGCCCAGATGGGCCCCATCGCCAAATCAGAAACCCGCGCCGACGCGGTGAACCGATTGCTTGCAATGATGCGCGAGGCCAAGGGCCGTGGCTGTGAACTCGTGGTCTTCACCGAACTTGCCCTGACCACCTTCTTCCCGCGCTGGCTGATCGAGGATGAAGACGAACTCGACAGCTATTACGAGACAGACATGCCAAGCGCCGCCACCCAGCCGCTGTTTGATGAGGCGAAGAAACTGGGGATCGGGTTCTACCTTGGCTACGCCGAACTGACGGTCGAAAACGGGGTCAAGCGGCGCTATAACACCTCGGTGCTGGTGGATCAGCAGGCCCGGATCATCGGCAAGTACCGCAAGATCCACCTGCCGGGACACGCCGAACCGCAGCCGGGGCGCGACTTTCAGCACCTCGAAAAACGCTATTTCGAACCCGGCGATCTGGGCTTCAATGTGTGGAAGGGCTTCGGCGGCCACATGGGCATGGCGATCTGCAATGACCGCCGCTGGCCCGAGACGTACCGCGTGATGGGTCTGCAAGATGTCGAGATGGTGATGCTGGGCGGATTGTGTTGAAAAACTCCGAAATCAGAGCGTCGCGGATTTCTTGCGAAAACCTATGAAGCGAAATAGTCGGAAAGCTTTGACCACGAGACAGCGCATGGCTGCGCGTGAGCGCATGTAGGCGATTTGGGCCGACCCCCGCGCCAAAAATTTAGGATCGGGCTGCATGGAAAGAAAAATCATCGTTCAGGCCCTAAAACGGAGTTTTTCAACACAATCGGCTATAACACCCCTTTCGGCCATGTGGGCGAACAAGCGATGGACAGCCTGACCCTGTTTCATAACACCCTGTCGATGCAGGCCGGGGCCTATCAGAACGCCACCTGGGTCGTCGGCACCGCCAAATGCGGCAATGAGGAAGGCTCAAAAATGGGCGGGCAAAGCGTGATCATCGCCCCCTCGGGCGAGATTGTGGCCCAGGCCGTGACGGTCGAGGACGAGGTGATCACCGCCAGTTGCGACCTCGACATGGGGCGGCGCTATAAGGAAACCGTGTTCGATTTCGCCGCCCACCGCCGCCCGGAACACTACGGGATGATTGTCGAACGTACCGGCGCCATACCCCCCACCTGAACGGAGGACGAGATATGTCAACTCTCATCAAGGGCGGCAATATCCTGACCGCAGATCGCACCTACGACGCAGATGTGCTGATCGACGGCGGGAAAATCGCCGCAATCGGCGACGGCCTGTCAGGCGACACGGTGCTCGACGCATCCGGCTGTCACGTCATGCCCGGCGGCATCGACCCGCACACCCATCTGGAAATGCCGTTCATGTCCACCCGCACGGCAGAAACCTGGGAAAGCGGCACATTCGCCGCTGCCTCGGGCGGGACGACCATGGTGGTGGACTACGTGATCCCCGGCGAAGACGGCATCGTTGCCGCGCTGGACGAATGGGAGGAACGCGCCGCGCGCCAGGCCTCGGCCGATTACGGGTTCCACATGGCGATCACCGGCTGGTCGGAACAGATTTTCAACGACATGGCCACGGTGGTTGATCGCGGCGTCAACACCTTCAAGCACTTCATGGCCTACAAGGGCGCGCTGATGGTGAACGATGATGAGATGTTCGCCAGCTTCTCGCGCTGCGCTGCCCTCGGCGCGATCCCCTTCGTGCATGCCGAAAACGGCGATCTGGTGGCCCTGTTGCAGGAAAAACTGATGGCCGAGGGCAATACCGGCCCCGAAGCGCACGCCTATTCCCGCCCGCCGTCGGTCGAGGGCAAGGCGACGAACCGCGCCATCACCATTGCCGACAACGCGGGCGTGCCGGTCTACATCGTCCACACCAGCAGCGAGGATGCGCACGAGGCGATACGCCGCGCCCGCCAGAACGGGCAGCGCGTCTGGGGAGAGCCATTGATCCAGCATCTGCTGCTGGACGAAAGCGAATATGCTAACCCCGATTGGGACCACGCCGCCCGCCGCGTCATGTCGCCGCCGTTCCGCGACAGAAAGCATCAGGATGGCCTCTGGGCCGGGCTGGCCGCAGGCTCGTTACAGGTTGTCGCAACGGACCACTGCGCGTTCACAACGGAACAGAAACGCACCGGCTTTGGCGATTTCACCAAGATCCCGAACGGCACCGGCGGGCTGGAAGACCGGATGTCGCTGCTGTGGACCCACGGCGTTGCAACCGGGCGGCTGACCCCGCATGAGTTCGTGGCGCTGACCTCGACGAACATTGCCAAGATCCTCAACATCTTTCCGCAGAAGGGGGCTGTCCTGCCCGGCGCGGATGCGGATCTGGTTGTGTGGGATCCGAAAGCCTCCAAGACGATCAGCGCAAAGACCCAGAAATCCGCGATTGATTACAACGTCTTTGAAGGGTTCGAGGTGACGGGCATGCCCCGCTACACCCTGTCGCGCGGCGATATCCTGTGGGAGGCTGGCGCCAACAGTCAGCCGCAACCCGGACGCGGCCAGCACATCAAGCGCCCCGCCAACCCATCGACCAGCCGCGCGCTGTCCACCTGGAAAGACCTTGTCGCGCCACGCCCCGTGGCGCGCGATCCGAAACACATGCCAATCGGCGTCTGACGCCAGCTAAGGGAGACCACAATGACCAAGAAAATAATGTGTTCCATCGGAACAGACATCGATTCTGTCGCCGGCTGGATCGGGTCCTATGGCGGCGGCGACAGCCCCTCGGACATCCAGCGCGGCATCTTCGCCACCGAAGTCGGCATCCCGCGCCTGCTGAAACTGTTCAAGAAATACGACATGCCGACCAGCATTTTTATCCCCGGCCATTCGTTGGAGACCTTCCCCAAGGAAATGCAAATGATCGTGGATCACGGGCACGAGATCGGCGCGCATGGCTATTCGCATGAAAACCCCGTCGCGATGACCCCGACCCAGGAAGAAGACGTGCTGGTCAAATCCATCGAGCTGATCGACAAGCTGACCGGCAAGCCCCCGACCGGCTATGTCGCGCCCTGGTGGGAGATGTCGAATTCCACCGCCGCGTTGCTGCTGAAGCACGGGTTTTCCTATGACCACAGCCAGATGTACCGCGATCATCAACCCTATTACGCCCGCACCGGCGATGAATGGACGCTGATCGACTATACCAAGACGGCGGGCGAATGGATGAAGCCGCTGAAGCACGGGCACGAGATTGATTTGGTCGATATCTCGGCCAACTGGTATCTGGATGACCTGCCGCCGATGATGTTCATCAAGAAATCGCCCAACAGCCACGGCTTCGTCAGCCCGCGCGATGTGGAACAGCTGTGGAAGGATCAGTTCGACTGGGTCTACCGCGAAATGGATTATGCCTGCTATGCAATCACCATCCACCCGGATGTCTCGGGCCGCCCGCAGGTGCTGCTGATGCTGGAACGGCTGATCGAGTACATCAATGGCCATGAGGGGTGCGAGTGGATGACCTTCGATTCCATCGCCAATGATTTCCGCGCCCGCTTCCCCTTTGACGGTGATGCCCGGCCCGAGGTGATCTGATGTGTTCCAGTTGCGGCTTTCCGGCAGCGCCGGGCCATTGGACCGAAGCCGGGGCCGCAACGCCGCATGACCGGATGCGTGAACGATTTCGCCGGGTGCAGGTGCTTCAGAAGGTTCTGAAAGGCACCGGGGTGACGGCCCATGATGGCGGTGTTGTGCCGGGGATACAGGTGATCTCGCTCAACGGGGCGCAGACGATTGTACCTAACCTCGAAGGCTTGTGGGCCGAGGTGGAAGCCATGCGTGGCCGCCCATATGACCCGCTTGAGTGAGGGTGGCGAAAACCGCCTGCGGCTGACCATCCTTGGCGGGTTCCTCGGGTCCGGCAAGACCACCTGGCTGCGCCATCAGCTGCACAAAAACACCTATGGCCGTGTGCATGTCATCGTTAACGAGGCTGCCGAGGCCCCGGTGGACGATGCATTGCTGCGCGGCGCAGATGACATCTCGCTGCTTGCAGGGGCCTGCGTCTGCTGTGAAGGGCAGGACAACCTGCGCCGGGTTTTGCGCGGTTTATGTGATCGGCGCAGTGCCATTGCCGACCCCGCGCAACGCCTGAAAAACATCGTTCTGGAAACCAGCGGGCTGGCAGATCCGGCGGCAATTCTTGCGCTGATCCAGGGCGATCAGATCCTGATCCGCCAGATCGCTGTGGTCGAGATTGTGGTGATCGTTGATGCGTTGAACGCGCTGGAACAATTGCGCCACGAGGCGTTAAGCCGCGCGCAGATCGAAGCGGCGGACCGGCTGATCCTGACCAAGACCGACACCGCCGCGCCGGATCAACTTGGGCAACTGCGTGCAACCCTGGCCGCTTTGGCCCCCGGCGCTGCGCAATCGGCGGCCTTGTTCGGCAGCGCGGTCGACCTGCCAGCGCGAGACGCGAGCGCCGCGCCCGCAGCCCTTCCTGCCCTCGACAATCAGGGCGACACACCGATCCACGCCAGTCGGCTTGATCTTGGCGATGCGCCAGACTGGACCGCCTTCACGGTTTGGCTGTCGGCCCTGCTGCATGCCCGAGGGGACCAGATCGTGCGCGTCAAAGGCGTCGTGCGCACGCCCGCAGGCCGATTGCTGCTGCAAACCGTGCGCCACGGGGTTCAGTCGCCGGAAATCCTGCCCAAACAACCCGGAGCCGCGCGTTCCGATAATGAGATCGCCGTGATCGGGCGCGGGTTTACACAAGACCAGCTTGTCACCTCACTGGCACGATTTTCGCCCTGAGGGTCCGATAAGAATCAAACAAGATAAGCACCAGACAATCCGCTTCGCCGTGCTCAATCCGGCCTATAGTTTCGAGAACCGCTTTTCCTGCCGGGCGGTCATGCGGACGGACATGCGATAGCCGTCTTCGCCGGCCTGCTCATCCTCGACCACGCCCTGTTCGTGCAGCCAGGCGCGGCGGCGTCTCTTCGCCGACGCCCAGCCCGTCCATGATCGTGGCCACGTCGCTGGCCTGTTCGCCACTCTGGGGGTGGGCGATGTCGCGGACGTGCAGGATCAGATCGGCGTCCAGAACCTCTTCCAAAGTCGCGCGAAACGCGGCGACCAACTCGGTCGGCAGATCCGAGATGAAGCCGACTGTGTCCGACAGGATCACCTCGGCCCCGTTTGGCAGCTCGATCGAACGCATGGTCGGGTCGAGCGTTGCAAACAGCATGTCCTTGGCGAAGACCTTCGCGCCTGTCAGCCGGTTGAACAGTGTCGATTTCCCGGCATTGGTATAGCCGACCAGCGCCACCACCGGAAACGGCACCTTGGCGCGGGCATCGCGGTGCAACGTGCGGGTTTTCACCACTTTGGCCAGTTGGCGACGCAGGCGGGTCAGCTGCGTATCAATGGCGCGGCGGTCCGATTCAATCTGTGTCTCGCCCGGTCCGCCGACGAAGCCCAGGCCACCGCGCTGGCGTTCCAGGTGCGTCCAGGCCCGCACCAGCCGGGTGCGCTGATAGGACAGAGCCGCCATTTCGACCTGCAACACGCCTTCGCGGGTCCGCGCGCGGTCGCTGAAAATTTCCAGGATCAGCCCGGTGCGATCCAGCAGTTTGACCTTCCAGTCACGTTCCAGATTGCGTTGCTGAACCGGCGTAACCGGGCCGTCGATCAGGACCAGGTCCACCTCAGACGCCTCGAACATCGCGCCAAGCTCGGCCAGTTTGCCGGTGCCGAACAGGCTGCTTGGGCGTGCCTCGCGCAGGCGCACGACCTGTTCGCCGACGACCTCAATCTCGGGCAGGGCATTGGCCAGGGCCACGCCTTCGGCCAGCGCCGCGTCCGGATCCCGGCCACCAGCGCCCTGAATTTCGGGGTGGATTACAAACGCACGGGTCGCGCCCAAGGCTTACTCTTCACCGTCATAAAGGCTGATCGGTTGCGACGGCATGATGGTCGAAATCGCGTGTTTGTACACAAGCTGTGATTGACCGTCGCGCCGCAGAAGGACGCAGAAGTTGTCAAACCAGGTGATGACACCCTGTAATTTGACCCCGTTGATCAGGAAGATTGTCACCGGAACTTTGGTCTTGCGGACGTGGTTCAGAAACGCGTCCTGCAAGTTCTGTTTGTTCTCAGCCATTGTATTCAGGCCCTTTTTTTCTTTTTGCCGTCCCTGTTGGGCCGGATTTTATCCAACCATATGCGCGACTATGGGACGCGCCGGGCGCGGTGACCAGCAGAAAAGTTGCCAAAATCCAGATACGTGGCCTAGCTGCGCCAGTAGTCCGGGTTCAAAAGCGCGATCAGCGCCAGCGTTTCCAGCCGCCCAAGGATCATCGCCGCGCTCAGGATCGCCTTGGCCCAGGGCGACAGCAGCGCATAGCTGATTGGCGCTTCGGTGGCGATATTGGCCAGTGGGCCGGTGGTGGACAGGCTGGCGATGGTCAGCACCAGCGCGGGTTCGAACTCCAGCCCGCTCAGCGACAGGGCCAGCATCACCACGGCGATGGACATGGCGAACAGCATGAAGAATATCCAAGCGTAATAGGCCCCGTTGCGGCGCATGCGCCGGGCAATCTGACCATCGCCGCCGACCGAGGCCGGAATGGCGAGGCGCTCCATCTCGCGTACACCGTGTTTGTACAGCGCATAGACCCGCAGCAGTTTGACCCCGCCCGCCGTGGTCGCAACGCCGCCGCCGACAAGCGCCAGCCCCATCAGGATCAGCCCCGGCGTTGCAAGGCCCGACCAGTTGCGCGCAGCACCCCAGCTGGCGCTTTCGAAGCCGGTGGTTGTCAGAAACGACATCACCGTGAACACGCCGCCCCACAATGCCGCGCTTGCTGTTTGCAGATCGCCTGCGGCGTCCACCTCTAGCGCGCCGACCCAGTGGCGCAGGAACAGACCGACGGGCACCAAAGCGACCACGGCCAGCCCCATGCGCAGCTCGGGGTCGCGTATCAATTGCGCCGCGTCGCCACCCAGAACGTCCCGGCTGAACGTCAGGCGTGTGATGGCAAAGAACAGGAAAGCGAAAATCGCCAGCTCTCCGATGCCGCCAGAACCCGCCTCGGATGGCCCGCTGATGGCCGAGATGCCGCTGGTCGCCAGCGTCGACATGGCATGGGTGACCGCAACCAGCGGCCTGTCACCGGCAACCATTAGGATGATCCACAACACCAGCGTCAGCGCGCCATAAACCGGCGCAAGCCGCAAGGCATAGCGGCGCATGCGGTGCGAGGTTTCGGCCCCCTCGATATTCTGCAGCGCGGACTGCCACTTGTTGTGATCATCACTCTGACCCGCCGCGCGGACTTCGAATCCGCCCAGTTTCAGCGGCGCCAGGATCGCCGCCGCCGTCACCCAGATCAGTAACCCGCCCAACCAGCCGACCAGCGCGCGCCACAGGTGCACGGTATCGGGCAGGCGTTCGGGCTGATCAAACAGGGTCGCGCCGGTTGTGGTCAGCGCCGACACCATTTCAACATAAGCATTCAGATAGCGGGTATCGGGCACAGCCTCGGCAAAAGGGACCGCCAGCACCAGCGGCAACAAAACATAGGCCAGCACCAGCGATGCAAGATGCCCGACCGAGCGGCGCCTGGGCGAATAGCTGGCCGTGGCAAACCCCATCAGGATGAACACAACCGCGAAAATCGCCGCACCGAACAGGAAATCGCGGGCCGGGCCGAGGTCCCCCACCGACCAGCCGAACAGCGCCGGTATCAGCATCGCAACAGCCGCGATCCCGATCAGCAACACCAACAGCGGCAGATCACCAATGCGGCGCCACATCTTAGAAGAAGTCGATCGAGACTTGCAGCAAACGCTCGACCTCGGGGACATCGGCGGTCAGGGCAAAGATCACGATGACATCGCCCTCTTCGATCCTTGTGCTACCGGCCGGGCGCACCACCTTTTCGCCCTTCTGCAAGGCACCGACAATCACGCCTTCAGGGAAGCCCACGTCGCCCAACAACTGCCCCGCAATGGGCGAGGTTGACAGGACCTGCGCCTCAATCAACTCACCCTCGGCGTCACCGATCGAGTAAACGCCGCGCACCCGCCCGTGGCGGATGTGGCGCAGGATGCTGCTGACCGTGGTGGCGCGCGGGCTGATATAGGCATCTACGTCCAGCGGATCGAGCAGCGGCACCAGCGTCGGGTCATTGACCAGACAGATGGCCATTTTGGTGCCAGCAGATTTCGCCCGCACCGCGGTCAGCAGATTGGTCTTGTCATCATCCGTCACCGCCAGGATCGCGTCCGCCTTGGCGACATTCGCCTCGGTCAGCAGGTCCATGTTCATGCCGTCGCCGTTCAGCACGATGGTGCGTTCCAGCGCGTCGGCGGCCAGTTCCGCGCAGGTGCGGTTCTTTTCGATCACCTTGGCGCGAATGCGTTCGGGGCGCGCCTCCAGCGCTTTGGCCACCGCCAGACCGACATTGCCGCCGCCAACGATGATCACCCGATCTTGCCGGGTCTGGGATTTGCCAAAAATCTCAAGCGTCCGGTTCACGTCATCGGTATGGGCGCAGACGTAGATCTGATCGCGCGCATAAAGCTGGTCACCGGGGCTTGGCACGAACAAACGCCCTTCGCGCCGGACCCCGACGACAATGGTACGCAGGGTGGAAAACAGATCCGTCAACTGGCGCAGCGGCGTGTCGAGCACCGGGCAATCGTCGTCCAGCGCGATGCCCAGCAGCTGCGCGCGCCCTTCCAGAAAGCTTTCCGTATCAAACGCGTTTGGCGCGGCAAGTCGCCGCAAAGCCGCTTCGGCAACCTCGCGTTCGGGGCTGATCACCACGTCGATGGGCAGGTGGTCGCGCCGGTAAAGATCGGAATAGATCGCGGTAAGGTAGCTTTGCGCGCGCAGCCGGGCAATCTTGCGCGGGATCGAAAACACCGAGTGTGCGACCTGACAGGTGACCATGTTCACCTCGTCACTGTGGGTGGCGGCGATGATCATATCGGCGTCCTGCGCCCCTGCCCGCTCGAGCACGTCCGGATAGCTGGCAAAGCCGGCCACACCTTGCACGTCCAGCGTGTCGGTGGCACGACGCACCAGTTCGGCGTTGTTGTCCACCACGGTCACGTCGTTCTTCTCACCCGACAGGTGACGCGCGATTTGCCAGCCGACCTGGCCTGCACCGCAGATGATGACCTTCATACTGGCTTCCCTTGCCGGTCAGTGGCTCTGCTTGGCATGGGCAGACGCGCGGTTCAACAGCCTGTTCAGCTATCTGCGCCCTCGGGCTCATCCTCAAGCCGCGCCACACGCGCCCCGCCCTTGGCCGTTGTGACCACGCCCAGGCTTTTGAGTTTTCGGTGCAGGGCCGAGCGTTCCATGCCCACAAACGTCGCTGTGCGGCTGATGTTTCCGCCAAATCGGTTAATCTGGGTCAGCAGGTATTCGCGTTCGAACAATTCGCGCGCCTCACGCAGGGGCAGTGTCGCCAGACTGCCCGACAAGACGATCCGTTCGTCGCCGTCACCGGGCTGATCGTTTTGTGGCAACTCGCTTGCCAGAATCTCACCCTTGTCGGGACCAAGGATCAGCACCCGTTCGATCACGTTCTTCAACTGGCGCACATTGCCCGGCCAGATCATCGTTTGCAGCAGCGCCTGCGCATCGGCGGCGACCCCGCGCAGCGGCAGGCCCTGATCGCGGTTGAACCCTTCGATGAAATGGCTGGCGAGTTCGGGGATATCCTCTCGACGATCCTCAAGCGAGGGGACGTCAACCGGCACCACGTTCAGGCGGTGGAACAGTTCTTCGCGGAAGCGCCCGGCCTCAATCTCGTCGCTCAGGTTCTTGTTTGTGCTGGAAATAACCCGGATATCCACCTTGATGTTGTCGCTGCCGCCAACGCGCGCAAACTGCTGATCGACCAGCACCCGCAGGATTTTCGACTGGGTCCCGGCAGGCATATCGGCAACCTCGTCAAAGTAGAGGATACCGCCATGGGCCTGTTCCAGCAGCCCCTGTTCAATGCCTTTGTCACCTTCGCGGCCAAACAGAACCTCTTCCATCCGATCCGATTCGATCGACGCGGAATTGACCGACACAAACGGCCCGTTGGCGCGGTTGGAATTGGCGTGGATAAAGCGGGCGGCAACTTCTTTCCCGACACCGGCCGGACCGCTCAGCATTACGCGACCGTTGGATTTTGTGACCTTGTCCAGCTGCGATTTCAATGCCTTGAACGGAGAGCTTGATCCGATCATTTCAGTTTGGACGACATCCTTGCGCTTCAGAGCAACATTTTCGTGACGCAACCGGCTGGTTTCCATCGCGCGCCCGATGACCACCATCAGCTGGTCGATGTTGAACGGCTTTTCGATGAAGTCATAGGCACCCTGTTTGATCGCGGCGACGGCAATTTCGATATTGCCGTGGCCCGAAATGATGACGATGGGAATTTCCGGGTGGTCGCGTTTGACCGCCTTCAGAATGTCGATCCCATCCATCCGGCTGTCCTTCAACCAAATATCCAGAATCATCAGCGCCGGGGTTTCCTTGGCGATCTGCGCCATACATTCATCGGCGTTCGAGCCCAGCCGCGTCGAATACCCGTCGTCACCCAGAATGTCCGAGATCAGCTCTCGGATGTCGCGTTCATCATCAACGATCAGAATGTCAGCCATCGTTACTTATCCTTCTTTTCCGGTCGCAAGCGGCAACCGCACCTCGGCGCGCGCCCCGATCTGACCGGATTGATCCAAGGGATCAGCGTCGGTCAGGATCAGGCTGCCGCCATGCTCCTCGATAATTTTCTTGACGATCGACAGGCCCAGCCCGGTGCCCTTTTCGCGCGTCGTGACATAGGGTTCGAACAGTCGCGCGCGGTCTTCGGGAAGACCGATTCCATTGTCCGAGATCGTGATCAGCAGCTGCTTGTCCGCCGCATGCAAGGCCACATGAACCGAGGGTTCGTGCCCATCTGGCGCCCCCTTTTCGTTCAGGCTTTCAATGGCTTCCCCGGCGTTCTTGATCAGATTGGTAAGCGCCTGCGAGATCATGGTCGCATCCACGTCAACCCACACCGGCCCACCACCAATGTCCGAGGTCAGCGGCACGCCAAGCGCCTCTTCCTGCAAGGTTACGGCATCGCGCAGGATCACCACCATATCCTGTTCGGCGATCACAGGTTCGGGCATGCGGGCGAACTTGGAAAACTCATCAACTATGCGCCGCAAGTCCCCGGTTTGCCTGACTATTACGTCCGTCAGCTGTTCCAGCGTATCGGATTCTTCGCCCACCAGAGGCGCGTATTTGCGCCGGATGCGTTCGGCACTCAGCTGGATCGGGGTCAGCGGGTTCTTGATCTCATGCGCGATGCGGCGCGCCACGTCGCCCCAGGCGGCCATCCGCTGCGCGCTGACCAGATCGGTGACATCGTCAAAGGCCACAACAAAGCCTTCACGCTTGCCATCTGCCCCCTTTCGGGTCGCCATGCGGACCAGCAGGTTTTCCTGCGTTCCGCCGCGGGTGACCTTGATTTCCTCTTGAGCGACCTGTGACCGGCTGCGGCGTACCTTGTTGAAAAGGTCACCGAATTCGGGCACCAGGACTGACAGGCTGACCGCCTGGTCTTTGCCTTCGTCTACCTGCAACAGACGCTCGGCCGAGGTATTCACGAACATCACCCGCCCTTCGGCGTCCAGCCCGACGACCCCGGCTGTGACCGAGGACAGCACCGAATCAAACAGCCGCCGGCGCCGTTCGACTTGCTGAGTATTCTCGACCAGGGCCTCTCGCTGGCCTTTCAGCTGATGTGTCATCTGGTTGAAAACGCGGCCAAGCATTGCAATCTCATCGTCGCCGGGTTCGGCGGGAACCTGCACGTCCAGATCACCCGATCCGACCCGCTGCGCCGCCGCCGCCAGCCGCCCGACTGGGCGCGACAAACGCTCGGCAAACCACAGCCCCAGCCAGACAGCTGCTAGGATCAGGATGAAGGCGAAGGCCAGATAAAGCAGACCGAATTCAAGCACCAGCCGCCCACGTTCACTTTCCAATTGATTATAAAGATCAACGGTTTCGCGGGTATCGTCCAGCAGCGACAGGATTTGGCCGTCAACATCACGCGACACATAGAGAAACGTATTCGGCAGCGTTCGCAAAGGCACCAAAGCGCGAAATTCGTTCTGATCCCAATCCTTGATGATCTGGGTTTCGCCACTGCGCGCCGCGTCAATCACCTCGGCCGCGGGACGTTCGAAATCGAACAGATAGCTGCGTTCCCCGCGCGATATGATCTCGCCCGTTCCATCAATCACATAGGCTTCGCGCAGCCCCCGCTGGATCAGGCTTTGCCCTTCGCCCAGCACCTGACGCAGATCGCCGATAGTGGACCGGGCCTGATCACGGCGGCTGTTGTCGATGAACCCGGCCAACGCGACGGCGTCAGTGCGCAGGCCCTTACGCTCATTCTCCTCATAGGCTTCGGCAGCCACGCGAGAGGCCGAGACGACTTCGCGCACCCGGTCCGAAAACCAGCCCTCCAACCCGATATTCACGGTCAGTCCGGCGAATATGGCGACGGTAACGGTGGGGATCAGCGCGACCAGACCGAAGACGCCGGTCAGGCGCAGGTGCAGGCGGGAACCTGCCGATTGCGCGCGCCGGGCGGCGATCATCCGGGCGATGGTGGCGATAATCAGGGCGGCCAGAACCAGCACATAGACCAGATCGGCCAGAATCACGGCCCGCAATGTCGTGCTGTCGGCACCTTTGTTCAGCGGACCCAGAACCAGCAGTGTCAGCAGGCCCAAAACCGGGCCCAGCACGACCATCGCCAGCCGCCCAAACAGCATCAAACGCCGCCGGGACGGCCATTTTGCGAATGCGAACGCCGGTGTTGCCTGTGTTCCGTCGGCCACGCCCAAGGCCCCTACTTCCTGTGCCGCCCATCGGGCCGCACGCCGCCATTTCCCGGTCGCCGTTTCATTTCGGCCACTCTCTGTTGCCGTTTTACATCAATTTGCGACGGCGTGTCACGCGGATATCCAACTCGGTCAGCTTCTTCCTTAGGGTATTGCGGTTGATACCCAGAAGGTCGGCGCATTTGGCCTGATTGCCGCCTGTCGCATCCAACGCGATTTCCAACAGCGGCACTTCGACTTCGCGCAGGATCCGCTGGTAAACGCCGGGCGGCGGCAGCACCCCGCCGTGCATATCGAAATAGCGTTGCAGGTGGCGGGCAACAGACGCGCCCAGGCGATCCCCGTCCGGCGAAGATTGCAGTGGATCGGCGGCGGGCTGACCGGCCAGGGCGCCCTCAACCTCGGTCTGGGAAATCTCGGGCTCGGTTCCGGTGACCGACAGCTGGCGCATCGTGTGTTCCAGCTGCCGCACATTTCCCGGCCAGCTGTAGGTCCGAAGCAGTTTCAGCGCCTGCGCCGACAAGGCACGCGCCGCGCCGCCGTCGCGGTCTGCGCGGGCCAGGAAGTGCTCGGCCAGAAGCGGCACGTCGTCGATCCGGTCGCGCAGGCTGGGCGTCAAAAGCGTTGCCCCGGCAAGGCGATAGAACAGGTCTTCACGAAACGCCCCAACCTCGATCTTCGGGGCCAGATCGACGCGGCTGGTTGCCATGATCCGGGGCGCGTTGTCGCCCAGATCGTCCAGCAACCGCACCACACGGGCCTGCGCATCCGCGTCCAGATCGCCAACCTCGTCCAGAAGCAGCGTTCCGGCGCGCGCGCGCGACAGCAGGCTGGCCCCCGAATCGACATCTTGCAGATCACTGGCCGAGGCTGTGATGAACGGCAAGTTTCGGCGATCCGACAGATCGTGAATAATTCGGGATATCAGCGATTTACCCACACCACTTTCACCCATCACCATAACAGGAATATCGGTGTTCATCACTCGCGCGATCAACCGGTAAAGCGCCTGCATTGCCGGCGTCCGACCGACCAGCGGCAGATCATTGACCGCGGCAACGGGGCCCGGCGGTGTGGTCACCTTTTGGCGGCGCGCCAGGGCGCGGCCGGTGCGCTTCATCAGATCCGGCAGGTCAAACGGCTTGGGAAGATAGTCATAGGCGTCCGCCTCGGCCGCCTGAATCGCCGTCATGATCGTGTTCTGGGCCGAGATCACGATCACCGGCAGGCCGGGCCGCAACTCTGCAATTTTCGGCAATGTTTCCAGACCATTACCATCCGGCATGACGACGTCCGAGATCACCAGATCGCCGCGCCCCTCGGCGACCCAGCGCATCAGTGTCACCAACGAGGATGTGGCGTGCACCCGACATCCCGCGCGGGTCAGCGCCTGGGTCAGGACGGTGCGAATTGTGCGGTCGTCGTCTGCGACCAGAATGGTTCCGTCCATGGGGTTACTCCTTACTGGCGACGGGCAGCGACAGGCGGAAAACGGTCCGCCCCGGGGTCGAGGTGACGCTGATCCAGCCATCGTGATCGGCGACGATCTTGCTCACCAGAGCCAGCCCTAGACCGGTGCCGTTTTCGCGCCCTGATACGAAGGGATCAAAGGCGTTGGTGGCAATCTCGGGCGGCAGGCCGGGACCGTCGTCTTCGATTTCCACCTGAAGCGGTAAGGCGGCACCGGTTCCGTCTGTGCGGCGCAGGCGCAGGGTCATGTCGTAGAACGTTCTTATCTTGATAACTCCGTCTTCGTTATCAGCAGCTTGGGCGGCGTTCTTCAACAGATTTAGTAACACTTGCAGCACCTGATCCCCATCGACCCAGGTTGCAGGCAGTGAGGGATCATAGAGTTTTTCGATCCGCATATGCGCCGCGAAACCGACGGAAGCGGAGGCGCAGGCGCGGTCCAGCAGGTCGTGGATATTGGTTGCGGCGCGCTGCGGCGGGCGCTGGTTGCCGAAGTGTTCGACCTGATCCAGCATGGCAACGATGCGGCGGCTTTCCGCGACGATCAGGTCGGTCAGTTCGGCGTCTTCCCCGCTGAGCCCCATTGACAGAAGCTGCGCCGCCCCGGTGATCCCGGCCAGCGGGTTCTTGATCTCATGCGCCAGCATCTCGGCCATGCCGATCGCCGATCGCGCCGCCGTTTTCACGGAATGTGCGCGGCCCAGCTGATCGGCGATCTGGCGCGGCGTCAGCAGCATCAGCAATTGCCCGGCGCCGGTCGGCATCGGGGCAATCTGGATGTTACAGGCGACCGGGGCACCATTGCCGCCACTGACGTCTACGGTATTGATAAACAACGGGGATTGATCCGCGCGAACACGGGCCAGCGCACCGCCCAGCGGGGCATCTATGGCAAAACGATCCAGCACTGGCGCGCCAGAAACCGATCTGGCTGAGGCATTTAAAAACCCCTCGGCCGCGGGGTTGATATCGGCAATCGCTTCATCCGCACCGATCAGAACCGCAGGGATCGGCAGCGCCGCCCAAAGAATCGCATCGCCGGTCATGCGGCGTCACGGTGGTTTGTCAGCGCGTCACTCAGCAGCGCGTTCATGAGGCGCGGGTTCGTTTCCGTCAAAACCTCGCGCCGCAAATCCGGGGGGGTCCGGGCGCGGTCCATGTACCAGCCCAGATGTTTGCGAATGACCCTTCCGCCAAGGGGTTGGCCATAGAATTTAAGCGTATCTTCATAATGTTGCATGGCTATGTCAAAGTATTGCATCGGGTTTGGAATCGCGCTCACCGGGTCACCTGCCAGTTGCGATGCAACCTCCGCCAGCCTCCAGGGGGCGCCTTGTGATCCTCGCCCGATCATCACGCCCGCCGCCCCGGACAGGCGCAGCGCATTCGCCGCATCTTGCGGTGTCACGATATCCCCGTTGGCGATCACCGGGGTTGACACCGCCTGCACCACCGCGCGGATCGCTGCCCAATCGGCGCGGCCTTTGTAGAACTGGCACCGGGTGCGCCCGTGAATGGTGATCATCGCGATGCCAGCCGCCTCGGCCCGGCGGGCCAGTTCCGGCGCGTTCAGCAGGTCGTTGTCCCAGCCCAGGCGGGTTTTCAGGGTCACCGGCACCTTCACCGCCGCGACGACAGCTTCGATCAAGTGCAGGGCATGATCCAGATCGCGCAACAGGGCCGAGCCTGACCAGCCGTTGACGATCTTCTTGGCCGGGCAGCCCATGTTGATGTCGATGATCCGCGCGCCGCTGGCTTCGACCATCCGCGCCGCCTCGGCCATCCAATGCGCCTCACGCCCAGCGATCTGGACGGCGGTGTTTTCAACGCCAAAGCCCAGCTCGGCACGTTCGCGCACACCCGGTTTGGCCTGCACCATTTCCTGGCTGGCGACCATTTCGCTGACCACCAGCCCCGCCCCGAAGGACGAGACCAGGCGACGGAACGGCAGGTCGGTGATCCCGGCCATCGGGGCCAGGAAGACGGGCGCGTTCAACTTCACATTTGCCACTTGAACGGTCATTTGCCTAATCCTTGGGCATTCGGGCGCTGGTTAGCGGTTCGCAGCGACCCCGGCAAGCCGGTTGGACAGGCTGTCCGCCGCGCGGATCAGACATCGGTGCCGATTGCTCTGCGGGCGGGCAATGCCTAGACAGGCCGGGATTTCACCCTTGCGGAGGCGTCATGCCCATCACAGCCGCCATTATCGTCGCCGCCGGGCGCGGCACCCGCGCCGGGGGCGATGTTCCCAAACAGTGGCAGATGCTGGCTGGGCGTCCGGTGATTGAACACACGATTGCCGCGTTCAGCGCCGCGCCGGGGGTCGGGCCGATCGTTGTCGTGTTGCACCCGGACGATATGGCGCGCGCGGCGGATCTGGGGTCGGTTACTTGCGTACCCGGTGGGGCCAGCCGCAAAGACAGCGTTCTTGTCGGGCTGCACGCGGTTCCGCGCGACGTGACAAATGTGCTGATCCATGACGCAGCGCGCCCGATGGTCAGCGGTGACCTGATCGCGCGGGTTGTGGCCGCGCTTGACACGCATCGCGGCGCGGCACCCGGTCTGGCGATCACAGATGCGCTGTGGCGGGGCGATGGTGGCCGGGTCAGCGGGGTGCAGCCGCGCGACGACCTGTTTGCCGCGCAGACACCACAGGGATTTCGGCTGGATGCGATTCTGGCCGCGCACCGCGCCTATCTGGCGCCGGCAAGTGACGATGTCGAAGTTGCCCGCGCCTTCGGGATCGAGGTTGCGATTGTCGAAGGCGAGGCGAACAATTTCAAGATCACCCACCATCAGGATTTCGCCCGCGCAAAGGCCGTGCTAGGCGGGCACATGGATGTGCGGGTTGGCAGCGGGTTTGATGTGCATCGCTTTTGCGAAGGCGATCAGGTGACACTCTGCGGTGTCCCGGTGCCGCATCCACAGGCGTTGGAGGGGCATTCGGACGCCGATGTCGCGATGCACGCGATCACCGATGCGATCTATGGCGCGCTGAGTGCGGGCGACATCGGGCGACATTTCCCACCCAGCGATCCGCAGTGGAAGGGCGCCGACAGCGCGGTGTTTTTACGTCACGCCGCCGGGCTGGCCAGCGAACGCGGCTATCAAATCAGCCAATTGGATTGCACGATCATTTGCGAAGCCCCGAAGATCGGCCCGCATGCCGGAGCGATGCAGATCCGACTGGCCGAGATTACCGGCGTCGCGGCAGACCGGATCAGCGTGAAGGCCACGACCTCGGAACAGCTTGGGTTCACGGGGCGGGGCGAGGGTATCGCGGCGCAAGCCACCGCGACGTTGATCGCCGGATGACGCGGGCAATCGCGATCTTCTTTGGCGCAGGCCTGCTGCGCCCTGCGCCCGGCACCTGGGGCACCGCCGCCGCGCTGCCGGTTGGCTGGGTGATCCATGGGCTGTTCGGGTTTCCGGGGCTGGTGATTGCCACGCTGCTGGCCTTTGGCCTTGGCTGGTGGGCGACCGCAGTCGAAACCCGTGGCAAGGACGATCATGATCCCTCGGAAATCGTGATTGACGAAGTCGTGGGCCTTTGGATCGCGCTGATTCCGCTGTCTGCCGGGTTGTGGCATGCGGGCGCGGATCCGTGGCTGTTCCCCTGGCCCGGCTGGGTCGGCGCGTTTGTGTTGTTCCGCCTGTTCGACATCTGGAAGCCGTGGCTGATCGGCTGGGCCGACCGGCGCGGCGATGCGTTGGGGGTCATGCTGGACGATGTGATCGCAGGGGTTTTTGCGGCGATCATTCTGGCATTGGCGGCGGGCATTTCTCATGGGATGATACTGGGATGAGTGTTTCGACCCTGATCACACTGGCGCGCAACGCCAAGGCATCCATTGCCACCGCCGAAAGCTGTACTGGCGGCATGGTCGCGGCGGCGATTACCGCGATCCCCGGCGCGTCGGACGTGTTCGATCACGGCTGCATCACCTATTCCAACGCCGCCAAAGTGCGGATGTTAGAGGTGATGCCCGTCAGCATCGCGCAACACGGTGCGGTCAGCGAGGAAGTCGCGCGCGAGATGGCCGAGGGCGCGCTGAAATCGTCCAAGGCGACACTGGCCGTCGCGGTAACAGGAGTCGCAGGGCCGGGCGGCACTGACAAGAAGCCCGAGGGGCTGGTCTGGTTTGCAACCGCGATGAAGGGTGCCGAGACACTGGCCGAGATGCAGGAATTCGGCGCCATCGGGCGTGCCTCGGTCCGGGATGCGGCGACGGATCACGCGATTGCGCTGCTGGTGCGACGGCTGCGTTAGCAACCGCTGACCGGGCAGCCTGACCGGAGTATCCTTCGACATAACCCGCATACTGGTCGGAACATGGTGCAGCAGTTCCTGAACCATTTGCGCCAGGTGATTTGCGGACTTCCGATCTCAGCACAGCCAAAATCTGCCTGATCCTTGAGCATTTTGGCCTGATTTTGCACAATTATCGGGCAAACTCGCTTTTGCCGACGATTTCAGCACGCTCTGGCCCGCTGCCTGTTTTCATCCCGGCCACGTCCGTTTTCATGCTCAAAACATCGAAATCGGAGACGAAAATGGTCGGCGCAGACACAGCATGGATTATTACCGCAACGGCCCTGGTGCTGTTCATGACACTACCGGGCCTCGCCCTGTTTTACGGGGGGCTGGTGCGGGCGCGCAATGTTCTGAGCGTCTTCATGCATTGCTACGCCATCGCCTGCCTGATGAGCATTCTGTGGCTGGCAGTGGGTTATTCCATCGCGTTCGGGGACGGCAACGCGATTTGGGGCGGTCTGGGCAAGGCCTTCCTGAACGGGGTGACCGCCGACAGCCTGTCGGGTACCATCCCCGAGGTTCTTTTCTTCGCCTTCCAGATGACATTCGCGATCATCACCCCGGCCCTGATCGTCGGCGCCTATGTCGAACGCATCGGCTTTGGCTTTGTGCTTTTGTTCAGCGGGTTGTGGATGCTTCTGGTCTATGCGCCCGTGGTCCATTGGATATGGGGCGGCGGCATGCTGTCCGATGGCGGGATTTTCGGAGAGATCGGCGCGCGGGATTTCGCGGGCGGAATCGTAGTCCACGAAACCGCCGGATTGGCCGCATTGGTCATCGCGGTGATGCTGGGCGCGCGCAAGAACCGCACCACGCCGCCGCATAATCCAGGCTATGTCATGATCGGCGCGGCGATGCTGTAGGTCGGCTGGTTCGGATTTAACGGCGGGTCGCAACTGGCCGCTGACGGTGGGGCCGCGATGGCGCTTTCCGTGACGCATATCTCGGCTGCGGCAGCCTCGCTCAGCTGGGCGCTGTGGGAGCGGATCAAATTCGGCAAAGCCTCGCTGGTGGGCATGGTGACGGGCACAATTGCGGGGCTGGCGTCGATCACGCCCGCATCCGGTTTCGTCGGCCCGGTTCCGGCGTTGATCATCGGGCTGGTTGCCGGGGTCCTCTGTCAGGAGGCGGTGAACGTGATCCGCAACAAGGTGGGTATCGACGATACGCTGGATGTCTTCGCGGTCCACGGGGTCGGCGGCGTGTTCGGCACCATCATGATCGCGGTGTTCGGTGCCGGCGCCTGGGGTGCGCAGCTTGGGTCGCTGGTTATCGTCGGTGTCTATACGGTTGTACTCACCGCCATTCTGGTCGTGATCTGCCGCGCAGTAACGACATTCCGGGTGGATGCAGAGGCGGAAACCAACGGTCTTGACCTGTCATTGCATGGTGAACGCGCCTACGACATGTCATCGTAGAAGACACGCACGGCACAATTGGACGGCGCGCGCTTCAGGTGCGCGCCGTCCGCGTTTCCAGCCGGTTTTTTTCACTGCATCATCAGCGCCCGGCCAAACGATTTCGCCAGAGGCGGCGCCCGAAGCAGGTCCGGCGAGTGCAGCATCTTACCCCACAGACGGCGAAACGCTGTGGGCCCATGCGTTGAGGTTATTCCTGCGTAAAGTATGGCGGCGCGTACTCTGCCTCTGTCTCAACACCCCCCGATGTCCGAATTGGTCCAACCGCGCGGCTTGGCGGGACTTTCCCGGCGCGATGTTCTGTGGTTCTGTTCGCGCCAGATTGAGCGGCGGGATCGAGCGGCCACAGTGATAGCACACAGACTTCACGCAGCCGGGCGCGATGCCTCGGAAACGACTGTCAGCCTGGCGCTGATGCTGGGCGGGGCGCTGTGGGGCGTCATCTGGATCCCGATCCGCGCGTTGGAGGCGCAGGGCCTGCCCGGCGCCTGGCCCGGCATGCTGATCTACGCGGCGACCCTGCTGCTGCTGAGCCCGCTTCTGGCGATCCGCTGGCGGCACATCCGCGCGCGGATCTGGGCACTGGCGTTTTGCGGATTGGGCACTGGAGCCGCCTTCAGCCTTTATGCCACCAGCCTGCTTTTGACGGATGTGGTTCATTCGATCCTGCTATTCTACCTCACCCCGGTCTGGGGCACGATCCTGGGCATAATCTTGTTGGGCGAACGGCTGACAGCGCCCCGTATTGCGGCGTTATGCCTGGGCATCGGCGGGTTGGTGGTGGTTCTGGGCGACGAACCGGGCATCCCCTGGCCGCGCAACATCGGCGACTGGCTGGCGCTGGGTGCAGGACTGGCCTGGGCAATTGGCAGTTTCGGTGTCTATCGCATGAAAGCAATCGCCGTCAGCGACCAGATCCTGGCCTTCATGGCCGGAGCGCTGGTCGTCACCGGAGCGACGTTGGTGATCGGCGGCAATGCTCTGGGCGGGACCATCGCGCCACAGGTGTTTTTGGGCAATGCCGGCTGGGGGCTGCTGATTGCCTTTTACGTGGCACCGATGCTGGTCCTGACACTCTGGCCAGCAACGCGACTGACACCTGGCCGTGTCGGAGTTCTGTTGATGACAGATGTGATCGCCTCCGTCGCCTCGGCTGCCTGGCTTGCCGGGGAACCCTTTGGTACGCGCGAAATACTGGGGAGCGTGCTAATGATCTCGGCCGCGCTGGTGGAAGTGCTGGGAAAACGCAATTGAAATTGCTTGCGCCTGCGGCGAGCGGGGAAAAGGGGGGCCGTCTGCCCCCCTCTGTCGCTTCGCGCCATTCACCCCCCGAGGATATTTGTGGGTCAATGATGCTCAAGTAAGACTGTGTTAACCAACATTGCGGATACTCGCACCTGCGGTACAGGCAGGGATACTGATGACCGTGGTCGATGATGGCGGCCCGGCTTGTGAAAAGGTCGGGCCGTTTTCGATATCAACGTCGACGTCATCATTGACCCACAAATATCCCCGCCGGAGGCATAATTCTTTTTGGTCCGACGACGCTGTTAAGCATCCCGCAAACAGGTTGTGAGCGGTGTCAGATCGTGGTGTGCTTCGACCCCATCGACTCGCACCCGCGCGGCAGTTTCCGTCAGCGTTTCATCCCTAGTGATTTGCACGCGGTTGTGCAGCGCAACCAGGGCGGGGTCGGTGCAAGCAGCATCCGAGAACGAGGCGAGCGCGCTGGTATCCCGGCCGGTCAGGGCCATTGCCGCGCATAGTCGCAGTGAGAACTTCGCCTCCAATCCCGTTGTCGGTTCGGGAATGTTGCACACCGTCAGCCAGCGCGGATGGACAGCGACTTCGATCACATCCGGGTCGGGCGCATCCAGTGTTCGAAGCGCCTCGATCATCGCGTGGGTTCCATGGCAGCAGGCGTGAAGCTTGTGGCTGACATCCTCGAACAGCCAGGCAGCACCCATTCCCTCCCATGCGGCATCATCTGCTGCCCCGTAGTGGGTCGCGGCGAAACCGTTCATCCCGTCGAGGGCATCTGGTGTTGAGGTCATTCCGGCGCGCGCGAACAATGCCGCCTCAACCCCATTTGCCGCGGCGTATCCGGCATTCATCGGCTTTCCCATGGTGCCGAACTGCGCCTTGATCCCGCCTGCCCGGCTGGCAACCAGACCAAGCGCATGCCCCGTTTGTTCAGCATTCAACCGCATCAGTTTTGCAGCCGCCAGCGCGGCGCCGATCGCGCCGGCGGTGCCGGTCATGTGGAAACCGGCCTGATAGTGAGGGCGCCCCAGCCAGACGCCAAAGCGAACCGATGCCTCCAGCCCGATCAGCGCCGCCTGCGCGAATTCTGTGCCAGTTGCGCCCACCTCCTCGGCCACGGCCAGGGCTGCCGGGATCACCGCGACCGAGGCGTGGCCGATGTGGGCGAAATGCGTGTCGTCATAGTCCAGCGCATGCGACGTTGCCCCGTTCACCAGCGCTGCCGCGCGCGCAGGAACACGGGCCGCGGCCCCCACAACACTGGCGCGCGCGCCACCGCCGCCGGCAGCATCATGATTTTCTTGCAAAATCATGTCCCGTGCGATGCGCGACACGGGCTCCTCCACACCAGCGATGGCGCAGGCGGTCCAGTCCAGCAGCGACAGCGCAAAAATACGGCGGACCAGCGGCGTCGGCTGCGCCGTTTCGCAGAATGTGATGAGGCGGTCGGCGACCTTCATTCCGTCATCCCGTGGGGCCATAGAGGGTCGCGGCGCGGGTTTCGAAGGCGCGCACGATGCGTTGCATCGCCTCATTGAAGACGACGCCGATGACGGCTTGCAGGATGCGGTTCTTGAACTCGAAATCGGTTGTGAATGTCACCTCGCAACCGCCCGGTGCTTCAGCAAAGCTCCAGACCGAATCCATGGTCTTGAACGGGCCGTCGATATAGGTCGTCTCGATCCGGCGCGCATTTGGCCACAGCGTCACGCGGCTGGTGAATTTTTCGCGGTAGACCTTGAAGCTGATGACCAGCTCCGCCTCCATCACCGAATGATCGTCGTGTTCGCGATGGCGCAGGATGCGGGCGGCGGCGCACCAGGGCAGGAATTCGGGATACCGCGCGACGTCAGCGACCAGCGCGTACATCTGATCGGCGCTATAGGGCAGCTGGCGGGTTTCGGCGTGGCGCGGCATGGGCGCAGCATTAGCACCCCCGCCGCCACCTGCAAGCCACAGTCAAGCGCCCGTGTCATTTTGGTCTGGTGACATTTGCGCGCACTCTGCCCATGGTGCCCGAAACTGCGAATGACGCGACTGCCACGGACGAGACTGCGCATGCCTGATCCTTACGAAATTGACATGATGATCTCGGCCAAGTCCATTGCCGCACGGATCGAAGATCTGTCGCGCGACATTCGAGAGGCTTACAAAGACACCGACAAGCTGGTCGTTGTCGGCTTGCTGCGTGGCAGTTTCGTTTTCATCGCCGATCTGGTGCGTGAGCTGGACATGCCTGTGGAGGTCGATTTCCTGGAAGCGTCTTCCTACGGCGACGGGATGGAAAGCAGCCGCGAGGTGCGCATCCTCAAGGACCTGCGCGGCGCGATTGAGGGGCGCGATGTGCTGCTGGTCGAGGATATCGTCGACACCGGCCATACGCTGAAGCATGTGACCGCGTTGCTGGAAACGCGCAAGCCCAAGCGACTGGAAACCATTGCGTTGCTGGACAAGCCGACCCGGCGCGAGGTTGATATCAAGGCAACCTGGACCGGGTTTGAAATCCCGGATGAATTCGTCGTCGGATACGGCATCGATTTTGCCCAGCGGGATCGCAATCTGCCCTATATCGGCAAGGTGCGGTTTATCTGACTGGGTACGCCCTGACCGTGAGTCAATCCAGGCCCTGACCGCAGGCATAATGGCCTGACTGCAAAACATTTTCGAATAATTGAACCCTCCCCCGCGTTGGCGCGACACAGTTACGACAACACCGTCATAACGCTTTGGAGGACAGTCCAATGAACGCCACGAAAACAGCTTCCGCAACCGCCCTGATCCTGACCGCATTGGCCACGCCGCTTGCCGCGCAAGATTCTTCGGGCCTGACATTCAGCGGTGATATCCGGCTTGAGCACATGTCATTTGGCAGCGATGACGAAACTTTCTTTGTCGGCTCGGGCGATCTGAGCTTCGATTTTGGCAATGGTTTTGGCGTCGTCGGTGCCGCCGACGCTTTTGTCACAGATGGTTTTGATGCCGAAGCGCTGTGGCTTTCGCTGTCCTATTCCGGGGATTGGGGCAGCGTTCAGGTCGGTGTGCCGGAAAGCGTGATCGAGACCTATGCCTCGACCGGGGAATTCAACGGCGCGTCCAATGGCTATCTTTTCCCGATGACCAGCTCCTTTCGCCACTCCTAGTCAAAAGCGTCGCCTTGTTAGACGACGTAACGCCGTTTGGTCTGCGCTATGACGGGGCATCGGGCGACCTGAGCTATGGCCTGAGCTATCACAACTTTGAGGATGGCGCGCTGGAATCCGTTGGCGCGGCGTTCCGCTATGACATCAACGAATACGGTGTTTTCGGCGGTGTCGAGCATATCGCGATGGGCGGCGGCGACCTGACGGTCTGGCGCATCGGGGCCGATGCGGACATGGGCAGCCACGGCGGATCTGCGGTGATCGTGGGCTGGAATGACGGCTTTCCGACAACGATCGAATTGCAGGGCTTTTACCGCCCGAACGATCAGATCACCCTTGGTGCCGCAATTATGGATGTCGATGGGGATGGCACGCTTTACGGTGTGAATGCCGAATATGCCTTCGCCAACAACGCCTATGTGCGCGGAAGTGTCCTGGGGGCCGACGGGATGGATGACCCGATGGTCAACCTGGCGGTCGGGTTCCGTTTCTAACTGAATTTGCAAGCCGGAAGCCCGCGAATTTGTCCACAGGGGCGGTCAGTTATCTGGCCGTCCTTGTTGGATTCCATGGAGGTCGACGCAGCCTCTTGCATCGCAAGACTCACAAATTTGCATTATTTTACGGCTGCTTACCCCAAAAACGCGGTTTTCGATTCACACAGCGAAGCAGGTTCGAATCAGACAATTGTTGCGCCCGCGCTTTTTCGGTTTAATGGGCCCAATCAACCAAAAAACGCCCCCCGGAGACCGAGCAATGAAAAAACCTATGAAACAGACGGCCATTTTGTTGGCCACTTGCGCGCTTCCTGCCGTCACTTTGGCGGGATCCCCCCTATCAGGCCCCGATGTCGTCTATCGCGGGTATGTGGAACTTGAACATCTCAACAGCAGTGGCAGCGACCAGAACACGCTGGGCGGAGAGTTGTTCTTCAATTGGTCGCCCACCGCGATCAGCAGCTATGGCTTTGGTGTCACTGGTGGGTTCGAAGGCATCACCTTGCTGGACAGCAGCAGTGACGATTATGTCGCCCTGTGGCTGGCACTGACCTATTCGATGGCTGGCGGCAGCAGTTCCATGCCCGGCGGTGTCCTGTCGTTCGGCTTCCCGACCTCGCCGATTGATGATTATGCCAGCACGGCAATTTTCAACGATTCGATCCTGATCGACGCTGAGTTTTCGGTCGTCAAAAGCTCTTTCGTCAGATACGCCAACCTGCTGGAATCCGAACGGCCGTTCGGTGTTCGCTATGACGCGACCTCGGGCCCGCTGAGCTATGGTATTGCCTGGCATCACATTGATTTCGGGTCCGACGACGCGAATTCTTTTTCGGCGGCGGCCCGATATACCAGCGGCGCCCTGACCTTCGCAGGCGGCATCGAGCATATCGACGGAAGCGGCGGCGGATCGTTCACAGCGGTGCGTGCGGGGGTTGAGGCTGATTTCGACCCGCTGAAGGCGCATCTTTACATCTATGAAAATGACAGCAGCGGACCGCCGGGTGGTGTTGAAGTTGGTGTGTCTTATGAGGTGATGCCGAACCTGACCGTCGGCGCGAACTTCCTTGATATTGACGGGTCCGGGGATCTTTTCGGCGTCACGGCAAATTATGATCTGGCCAATGGTGGCTATGTTCAGGCCGGCCTGATGGATGGTGACTTTGGCGACTCGGTGATTGACCTGTCGGTCGGATACAGGTTCTGAAACCCGGTCTGACCTGAATGCACCTGCATCATTTTCTGCGGATGGCGCGTTGGGCGCGCCATCCGCCCTCGGCACGGCGGGTGAAACTGGTGCTTGGCGTCCTGCTTGCCTGCGCGGTTCTCCTCACAATCGAACGCACAATCGGATGGCCGGATTTTCTGAGCACGGATACCCCCGCGAGCGGGCGGATCATGCGCTGACGCCCGCGCAACAGGCGATTTTCCGCCTCACCATTCTGTGATCGGCAAACACTTACTCTGCGTAAATGCTCACTGGTTTTCACGGGGTTGTTGGGTATGCTTGCCGGACGAGTACAGTTTTTTTTTGGAGGTTCACATGAAACTCACCACACGCATTTTCGGCGGCGTTATCCTGACGGCTGCTATTGCGGGTACCAGCTTTGCCGCGTCTCATATCGACAAGGCGACGGCTGGGGCGATCAAAGCACGACAGTCGCATATGGAACTTTATCAGCACAACGCTGGTGTCTTGTTTGGCATGGCCGGTGGCAAAATCGACTATGATGCCGAAGCGGCATCGGCACATGCGGCAGATCTTGCTGCGCTGTCGACGTTGAACCAGCGTGGGTACTGGCTGCCGGGTTCGGATATGGAAACGCTTGGCGATTCGACGCGGGCTCTGGCTGCAATCTGGGCTGACGGATCCAACGTCGGAGAGATTGCCGGCCAATTGGCTGAGGCTGCCGCGACGATGAATGAAGTCGCCGGTGATGGGCCGATTGTGTTGAAAAACTCCGTTTTAGGGCCTGAACGATGATTTTTCTTTCCATGCAGCCCGATCCTAAATTTTTGGCGCGGGGGTCGGCCCAAATCGCCTACATGCGCTCACGCGCAGCCATGCGCTGTCTCGTGGTCAAAGCTTTCCGACTATTTCGCTTCATAGGTTTTCGCAAGAAATCCGCGACGCTCTGATTTCGGAGTTTTTCAACACAATCGGCTAGAAGCAGTTCAGGGCGCTATCGGTGCTGTTGGCGCAGCGTGCACCGCATGCCATAAAGCGTTCAGAGGTAGCTGAACTGTCTGAATGAAAGGCGGGGGGCTTTGAGCGCCCCCCGACCCAAAAGATGAGAAAATTGCTGACGCTTCTTGTTGTGGCTGGCCTGATCGGGCTGGCCATTTTCTGGTTTGTAACACAGCCCAAACCCCTGGGGCCCGAAGCATTGGCCGGGACCACAAGCGATGTTGAGGCGGGCAAATATGCTTTCTATGCCGCAGGCTGTTCGTCGTGCCATGCCGCACCGGGGGCCGAAGGCGACGAAAAGTTGAAGCTGGCCGGTGGCAAGCGCTTCGTGTCGGACTTTGGCACGTTCATTGCGCCCAATATCTCGCCCGATCCGCAACACGGCATCGGCGGGTGGAGCGATCTGGAACTGGTCAACGCCGTCATCAAAGGTGTCAGCCCCGGTGGCGCGCATTACTTCCCCGCCTTCCCCTACACCAGTTACGCACGGGCCGAGGTGGCCGATGTGGTCAACATCGCGGCCTACCTGCGCACCCTGCCCCCGGTCGCCGAAAGCGCGCCCGCGCATGAGGTCGGATTTCCCTTCAACATCCGCCGCAGCCTTGGCGGGTGGAAGTTCCTGTTCCTGGACGATAGCTGGCAGATCGACGGCGACCTGAGCGAACAACAAACGCGCGGGCGTTATCTGGTCGAGGCTTTGGGCCGATTGTGTTGAAAAACTCCGTTTTAGGGCCTGAACGATGATTTTTCTTTCCATGCAGCCCGATCCTAAATTTTTGGCGCGGGGGTCGGCCCAAATCGCCTACATGCGCTCACGCGCAGCCATGCGCTGTCTCGTGGTCAAAGCTTTCCGACTATTTCGCTTCATAGGTTTTCGCAAGAAATCCGCGACGCTCTGATTTCGGAGTTTTTCAACACAATCGGCCATTGTGGAGAGTGTCACACGCCCAGAAACTTTCTGGGCGCAACAGACGGATCACGCTGGTTGGGCGGGGCCAAGAACCCGTCGGGTAAGGGCCGGATCCCGAACATCTCTCCGGCGGTTCTGGACTGGTCCGAAGCCGATATCGCCGCGTACCTGAAATCCGGCTTTACGCCCGATTTCGACACCGCAGGTGGCGAAATGGTGGATGTCATCGCCAATACCAGCCAGCTGACGGATGAGGATCGCGCCGCGATTGCGGCCTATCTGAAAGTCGTGCCAGGGGTGGCCGATCCGGCGACGGAATAGATCACGCGGACTGCCGCGTGCAGATGGCAACAGACTGCACGGGCTGACAAGAATAGACCGGTGCGAATTTCTTCGCACCGGCCGAGCGTCATAAAAAAGGCTTTTCGAACGTCACTGGCTACAGGAGCGGGATGCAAAACGCGCCCGGCGCCGTCCGAAACACGCTCAAAAGGGGTCCGGTGCACAGCCGATTGTGACGGGGAGTGTCGAATTCCATCCCAGCGGCGCACTTTCACAAAGTGACAATTTCGTCTGTCTTTTCAAACAGTTCCGAAGCTGCCTAAAACTCTGCACTTGTGAACGTGGGATCATTCAAACCGATTGACCCCCCGTCAAGCAAGGGGTGGTCGGCGGTTCCGCGCGCAATTAACGGTTTATTCACGCTTGTCCGAGTTTTTGCTGCCGTGCAGCGCGCAATCGCGCAAAATCATCGCCTGCGTGATAGCTTGATCGCGTCAGCGGCGTGGCCGAGACCATCAGGAATCCCTTGCCGAACGCCGCCTTTTCGTAAGACGCAAACTCCTCGGGCGTCACGAAGCGGTCCACGGCGTGGTGCTTGGGCGTGGGCTGCAGGTACTGACCGATGGTCAGAAAATCGATGTCGGCGGCGCGCATGTCCTCCATCACCTGCAACACGGCCTGACGATCCTCGCCCAATCCAACCATCAGACCGGATTTGGTGAACATCGAGGGGTCAAGTTCCTTCACGCGCTGCAACAGCCGTAGCGAGTGGAAATAGCGCGCGCCGGGGCGAACCTCGGGATACAGGCCCGGCACGGTTTCCAGGTTGTGGTTGAAGACGTCGGGACGTGCCTCGACCACGACTTCCAGCGCCGAAGGGTCGCATTTGATGAAATCAGGCGTCAGGATTTCGATCGTGGTGCCAGGGGCCTGACGGCGGATGGCGCGGATGGTCTGGGCGAAATGTTCGGCGCCGCCGTCTTCCACATCGTCGCGGTCAACCGAGGTGACAACCACGTGGTTCAGCCCCAGCTTTTTCACCGCATCGGCCACCCGGCCCGGTTCGAAGACGTCCAGCGCCTCGGGCGGTTTACCGGTGGCGATGTTGCAGAAGGTGCAGGCGCGGGTGCAAACCTCGCCCATGATCATCATCGTGGCGTGGCCCTGGCTCCAGCATTCGCCGACGTTCGGGCAACCGGCTTCTTCGCAGACGGTCACCAGCTTGTGTTCACGCATGATGTCGCGGGTCTGTTTGTAGCCCGCCGAGTTCGGTGCCTTTACGCGAATCCACGACGGTTTTCGCGGCTGCGCCTGATCAGGCTTCTTCGCCTTTTCCGGGTGGCGCTGTTCGGGGATTTTCAGATCGCGTGCCATATTCATCCTCTTTCACATGCGTCTTAACGCATGCCCCCTGCCCTGACCAGATTGGCACGCGCATGGCAGCTATGCCAGATCATGCGGCGCGGCGGCGGATTCCAGTTGAACCTTCCGTCCGGCTGTTTAGAATCTTTCTAAACGATTCACTCAAACGTCAGGAGACTGCAATGGACGGCGATATGAAATGCCCGGTGTCGCACCAGAAAAAGACCACGAACCGCGATTGGTGGCCAAACCAGCTGAACCTGTCGGTGCTCCACCAGCATGGCGCCAGCCCCGATCCGATGGGCGAAGATTTTGATTACGCGGCCGAGTTTGCCTCGCTTGATCTTGAGGCGGTGAAGAAAGACCTGATCGCGCTGATGACGGACAGCCAGCCCTGGTGGCCTGCTGATTATGGCCATTACGGCCCGTTCTTCATCCGCATGGCGTGGCATTCGGCGGGCACCTATCGCACCGCAGATGGGCGCGGCGGCGGATCAGGGTCACAGCGGTTCGCGCCGCTGAATTCCTGGCCCGACAATGGCAACCTGGACAAGGCGCGGCGCCTGCTTTGGCCGATCAAGGCGAAATACGGGAAAAAGCTGTCCTGGGCCGATCTGTTCATCCTGACCGGGAATTGCGCCATCGAAAGCATGGGCGGCAAGGTTTTCGGTTTCGCAGGCGGGCGTGAAGATATCTATGCCCCGAACGAAGACGTCTACTGGGGGGCCGAAAAGGAATGGCTGGAAGCCTCGGGCGGGGAAAACAGCCGCTATTCGGGTGAGCGAGAGCTTGAGAACCCCCTGGCCGCCGTCGAAATGGGCCTGATCTATGTGAACCCGCAAGGCCCCGATGGCGATCCCGATCCGATCCGTTCGGGCCTCGACATCCGCGACACTTTTGGTCGCATGGCGATGAATGACGAAGAAACCGTTGCGCTGGTTGCCGGTGGCCACACCTTCGGCAAGGGCCATGGCGCGGGCGATCCCGCAAAGATCGGTGCCGAGCCTGAGGGCGAAGCCCTGCATCAAATGGGTTTTGGTTGGACCAATGCGCATGAAAGCGGGATGGGCGTGCATACCACCACATCCGGATTCGAAGGGCCCTGGACCCCGAATCCGACCCAATGGGACAACGGTTATTTCGACGTACTGTTCGGGTACGACTGGGAAAAAACCACCAGCCCGGCGGGGGCGATCATCTGGCACGCCAAGGACCTGGCCGAGGAAAACCACGCGCCCGAGGCGGACGGTTCGGACAAAAAGGTGCCGTTGATGATGACCACGGCGGATATGGCCATGCGCTATGATCCGATCTATGGGCCAATCTCCAAGCGGTTCCATGAAAACCCCGAGGAATTCGCCGATGCCTTCGCCCGCGCCTGGTTCAAGCTGACCCATCGCGATATGGGGCCCAAGGCGCGTTATCTTGGCCCCGATGTGCCCGAAGAAGACCTGATCTGGCAGGATCCGGTGCCTGCCGGGACGACCTTGTCAGATGCGGATGTGGCCGACCTGAAGGCGAAGATCGTCGCCTCGGGCCTGACGACGGCGCAGTTGGTCAAGGCGGCCTGGGCGTCAGCCTCGACCTTCCGCGCATCCGACATGCGCGGCGGTGCGAATGGCGCGCGGGTACGGCTGGCCCCGCAGAACGGTTGGGCGGCCAATGAACCGGACGAACTTGGCAAGGTTCTGTCGGTGCTGGAAGGCATTCAGGCCGGTCACGGCGCGGTGTCCCTGGCCGACCTGATCGTGCTTGGTGGCGCGGCTGCGGTCGAGGCTGCGGCAAAGGCGGGCGGGCATGATGTCACCGTAGCGGTGTCTACCGGGCGCGGCGATGCGAGTGCCGAGCAGACCGATGCGGACAGCTTTGAGCCGCTGGAACCTGTCGCCGACGGGTTCCGCAACTTCGCCAAGCCGGGCCTTCCGGTACGGGCCGAAGATATCCTGCTGGACAAGGCGCAGTTGCTGGACCTGACGGCGCCGGAAATGACGGCCCTGATCGGTGGCATGCGCGCCTTGGGTGCAACGCATGGCGGGTCTGATGCGGGCGTATTCACCGACCGGCCCGGCACGCTTAGCAACGACTTCTTCAAGGCGCTGCTGGACATGTCGGTGGTGTGGTCCCCGACCACCCCGGAAGAGGATGCGTATGAAGGCCGCGACCGGGCGACCGGCGCACTGCGCTGGACCGCAACACGGGTCGATCTGGTGATCGGGTCCAACGCCCAGCTTCGCGCGCTGGCCGAAGTTTACGGCGCCGACGATGGAGAGGCGCGTTTCGTGCGCGATTTCGTCGCCGCCTGGACCAAGGTGATGGACGCGGATCGCTTCGACATCTGATCACGTCCGGCCCGCCGATTGCGCGGGCCGGCGCCGCCCCTACCGGGCCGGTCAGCCGATCAGGCTGGCCGACCGGCTTTGCGCGCGATAGTGATCGCGCAACCGTTCCAGCGCGATTCTAAGCACGATCTTGCCTGAACGCGCCGACCAGCCCATGTGCTTTTCAGCCTCTTCCATCCCTTCCAGAAAACAGCAGCAGCGCAGCACGACATCGCCAAGACCGGGGCCAAGCGTGCCGAGCGCTTCGCACACCCGATCGCGCGCCGCACCACCGGCACCGGGGCTGCCGCCTGACGGGTCGGGGTGTGAACCGCCGGTCAGAAACGCCTCCCAATCCTGGGCGATGCGTGGCCCGTATTGCGCCAATTCAAAATCTTCGCGCAGGCGTTCGCCTGCGGCAACAAGATCGGCGGCCAGGAACGGGGTGCCATCGCGACGGCGGCGGCGCGCAAGCAATTGCAGCGGGCTTTCCACCGCGCAGTAACGCGCACCTGCGCGGCGGGGCGGCGCCGAGGCACCCGGCACCGCTGCGGCAAAGGGCGCGGGTGCTTCGGCCATGCCCTGCTGCGCACTTTCCGCCTTTGCCAACATCTCTCGCAGGGCGGCCCGCCCTGCCGGGGTGATGTGATACCGCGCGATACGACCCGGTGTGGCGCAGGCGATCCAGTCGGTCAGGGCCATCGCCTCGACCACGGCGCGGTCGGCGACGGCTGTGCGGAGATACTGTTGAAGAAGTCGATGTTTTGGTCGGCGCGTTGTTGAGCGAGAGGCGGCCGCGCGCCGTTTTCTTTCACGTTGGCACTGTTGCTGGCACCAACTTCGCCAGTTTCCGGAGGTTTTGAGCTGTTGCTGCGAGTTGGAACTGTTCGGTTGCGCCTTTGGGTCCTCGAAGCCGCATCATCTGCACGCCGATGTATCGTTTCAGGTGGGCAAAGAGCATTTCAACCTTCCGCCTTTGGATGAACGACGTCATGTAGGCATCTGTTTTTCGGATATCGCGAGCGACGTCTCGGGCGGCTTCGTGAACGGACCGCATAAGGCGTCTGCCGTCGTCCTTCGGACAGCATTGCGACTTCAGAGGGCATGCGTCGCAATCGTGCTTTGAGGCTCGGTATCTGATGAACCCGTCTTTGCTGCCATTGGGCTTTCGCGGTTTTGAGAAGTTCCGCCGATATGTTTGCAAGGCTTTGCCGGTCGGGCAAGTATAGCTGTCGGTCGCCGGGTCGTAGACAAAGTCTTCGCGTGAGAATGTGCCGTCAGTTCGTTTTGACTTATCCCAGACCGGAATGTGGGGTTCGATTTGACGTTCGTCCACAAGCCAGCCCAACATCTCGGCTGATCCGTAACCCGTATCACCCACAAGCTTGTCAGGTTTGATGCCAAACCGCTCATGTACACGATCGATCATCTCCCTTGCTGCCCGCGCCTCTGCAGGCCGGATCGGAGCCGTCGGCTCGACGTCCACGATGACTGCATTATCCAAATCGACCATATAGTTAGTGGAATAGGCAAAGTAGGCGGCTCCCCCGTCAGCCCCAGTCCAACGCGCTGCTGGATCAGCCGGTGAGATGTATTTGGGGACGACCTTGGTCGCAGCACCGAAGGCCACATCATCCAGCGTCTCGAGATATTCGTCGACGGCACGGGACGTCAGATCTGCTGGCAGTCCGTCTTTGCTTTCAACGCCGCGCGTCTGGTTTGCATTCGCGGGGATCAGACTGGCATCAACACCAAAGCTGTGGCCGCCAACCAGCCCCTCATCCATGCAGCGCTGCAAAACGACCTCGAACAAATGTCGGAACAAACCGCTCTCGCGGAAACGGCCATGCCGGTTCTTAGAGAATGTCGAATGGTCGGGCACTGGATCAGCCAAATCAAGCTTACAAAACCAACGATACGCCAGATTGACATGAACCTCTTCGCAAAGCCGTCGCTCGGAACGGATGCCCTGACAATAGCCCAACAACAGCATGCGGATCATCAGTTCAGGATCAATCGAAGGGCGGCCATTGGCACTGTAGTATGAAGCGAGCAAGGGGCGCACACCTGTCAGATCAAGGAAGCGATCAATTCCCCGGACGGGATGATCCTTCGGCACAAAACTCTCGATCGAGAACTCATAGAACAGCGCGCCTTGCGCAACTTGCCTTGGACCCATCATCGCCGAACCCTCCACCCTCAAAACAAGTGAATCAGAGCGTGCGCGGCCAATCAACGGACTTTTTCAACAGTATCCGGATCGTCTTGCCATTGGCGTCTTCGCGCACAACCACGGCCTGTTCCATGTCGGCCGCAACCGCAAGGCAGGCACCGGGTTCGTTCAGGCGGCGCAGGATCCGGGCGGATTCGGCCTGCATTTCATCATCACTTGGCAGGTTTGGGGATGTCGGTCGGGCGCGCGAGGCAGCGGGCATTTGGGCGTGCTCCTGTTTCGTTGAGGTCGGGGCTGTCTTGGGCTTCCGGGCGGCGTCCGGGGTCAGACCGCCAAGCGTGTTCAGCGCCTGATCCACCAGCCAGTCATCGCGCCGCGATTCAAACTGACGCACCTGGCGCAGGATGGTCGAGGCATGGCAATCCGCCTGCCGCGCAAGCGCGCGCAAGGATTGCAAGCCCACGGTATGCGACAGGTAATGACGCGCCGATTTCGGCACCCATCCCGGCAGATGTGGCAATGGCCCGTGATCAGATATTGCAGTCGGCATTCTTGGTTCCCCCCGGCAAATGCAGAAAAATATTGTCTGAACAATGATGCTCGATTCTGCGGATTTGTATAAAATTGTAAACAATCGTGAGTTGCAATTGTTACCGACTTGTTAACAATCCGAACGGTAGATGTCGATTAAATGATAATTCCTAACAACCTAAGGCTGCGTCGGCCGCCACTACCCCAGCTTACGCAACACCCGGCGTGCTGCCCGCATGATGGATATGTGCAACTATCCTTGGGGGATGACATGACCGACAGACTTGAAAACCTGCGCCGCCCGCGCCTGCTGATCCGTGCAGCGCGCTTTGGGCTTGCCACCTATCGGCGCGACCGGGATCTGAAGCGGCTGATCCCGTCCGTGGTGCCGCCATCCCCGGCCCGCGCGGTCGAGATTCTGATGGATCATGAAGCCGATATCGAGGCCAACCGAACCTCGCAATATGCCACATACAAGGTGGCCGAACACGTGAGCATCCTGACCGCGCTGATGGCCGAAGCGCTGCTTGCCGCGGCCAGCGCCGCGCCCGCCCTAATTGAAACCAAGGCGCTTAATGCACCGCTGCCCGCCAATGTCGTGCGACTGCGGCCCGGGCCGCGCCGTCAGCTCATCGTGTCCGGCAACTCCGATTTGCGCCGCGCCACATAGTCGTTCAACTGGTCGAGGATACCGGCGTCCAGCGCCGGTGCCTCGTACCGCGCCAGCATCGCCGCCACTCGGGCCGAGGCGAGCACTTGCGTATCCCGCGCGCCTTCCTCGTCCCAGGTCTCGAACGGTTTGTAGTCCAGCAATTCGGACCGCCAGAATGCCGATTTGAAGTTCGCCTGGGTGTGGGCGCAGCCAAGATAATGGCCCCCCGGCCCCACTTCGCGCAGGGCGTCCATTGCTTGCGCATTTTCGTCATGCTGCACGCCCGCCGCCATCCGGTGCAGAATGCCCAGCTGGTCCGCGTCAATCACGAATTTCTCGTAAGAACTGACCAGCCCGCCTTCCAGCCAGCCGCAGGAATGCAGCATGAAGTTGACCCCCGCCAGCAGCCCCGCGTTCAGCGAATTCGCCGTCTCATACGCCGCCTGCGCGTCCGGCAGTTTCGAGCCACAGAACGACCCGGCCGACCGATACGGCAGCCCAAGACGGCGCGCCAACTGCCCCACGCCATAGGTGATCTGCGCGGCCTCTGGCGTACCAAAGGTCGGCGCGCCCGAGTTCATGTCGATCGACGTCACGAACGCCCCCATGATCACCGGCGCACCGGGGCGCACCAGCTGCGAATAGGCGACCCCGGCCAGAACTTCAGCCAGCACCTGTGTCAGCGTGCCGATGACTGAAACGGGCGCCATCGCGCCCCCGACAATGAACGGAGAGACGATGCAGGCCTGCCCGGCGGCTGCATAAACCTCCAACGCGCCCATCATTGTCGCATCAAACGTCAGCGGAGAGTTGATGTTGATCAGCGATGTCATGACCACGTTGTTGTCGACGACGTCCTCGCCAAACATAATCTTGGCCATGTCCACCGAATCTGCCGCCCGGCTGGGTTCCGTGACCGAGCCCATGAACGGCTTGTCCGACAGCGTCATATGGGCGTGCAGCATGTCCAGATGGCGTTTGGAGACCGGAATATCCGTCGGCTCGCAAACCGTGCCGCCCGAATGGTGCAGCCATTTCGACATATAGCCCAGCTTCACGAAATTGCGGAAATCCTCCATCGTCGCATAGCGCCGCCCGCCATCGGCGTCGCGCACGAATGGCGGGCCGTAAACCGGGGCCAGCACCAGGTCGCGCCCGCCGATATTGACGTTTCGTGCCGGGTTGCGCGCGATCTGGGTGAACTGCGCCGGCGCAGTCTTGCACAGCTTGCGCGCCAGCCCGCGCGGGATATGCACGCGCTCGCCCCGCACATCTGCCCCCGCGTCGCGCCAGCGTTCGAGGGCGGCGGGGTTGTCGGGGAAGTTGACGCCGATCTCTTCCAGAACGACCTCGGCGTTTGCCTCGACAATCTCCAGCGCTTCGGCGCTGATGTAATCCATGTCCGGGGTGGTGCGGGTGATTGGGGGGACCATTTCGATGTGATGCGCTGTGCGCTCGGCCCGCCGGGCCGCCCCGCCGCCCGAGCGTCCGCGTCTGCTGCGTTCCGCCATGTCCCGATTCCTTTGACCGTTGGGTTGTCGTATTCCCGGTCATAGCGCGCAATGCGCCGCCCGAAGTCGCGATTTGCGCCATTTGCGTTGCGTTCCCGACACTGGCAACCATCGCGATGTCGGGAAAGGGGTCTTATGCGGTCGGTTTGCGCTTGCCAGCGGGCGCAGCACAGGCAACTTCGGGCCGGGACAGGACCAAGGGAACAGGCACATGAAAATCGGATTTATCGGGCTGGGCAATGTCGGCGGCAAGCTGGCGGGCAGCATCCTCAGAAACGGATACGACCTGACGGTGCGGGATCTGGACATGGGGCTGGCGCAGCCGTTCCTGGACCATGGCGCGCATTGGGCCGACAGCCCGGCAGAAATGGCCCGCGGCTGCGACTACATCATAACATGCCTGCCCAGCCCCGCCGCCTGCGCCGAGGTGATGGAGGGGGCCGGTGGTCTGCTGGAAGGACTGTCCGAGGGCAAGATCTGGGCCGAAATGTCGACCACCGACGCGGCCGAGGTTCGCCGCATGGCCGAAAGGATCGTCGCCAAAGGCGCGCAGGCCATCGACTGCCCAGTATCCGGCGGCTGCCACCGGGCGGCGACGGGCAATATCTCGATCTTCGCGGGCTGCACGCGCGACACGTTCGAAGCTGCCCTGCCCGTTTTGACCACGCTGGGACGACGGGTTCTGCACACCGGGGAAGTTGGAAGCGCTTCGACCTTGAAGGTGATGACCAACTTTTTGGCGACCGCAAATCTGCTGACCTGTTGCGAGGCGATGGTGACGATGAAGGCCGCCGGGCTGGACCTTGCCACGACGTATGAGGCGATCAGGATCAGCAGCGGCACCAGTTTCGTGCATGAAACCGAAAGCCAGGTGATCCTGAACGGCAGCCGCGATATCAACTTCACCATGGACCTTGTGGCCAAGGATATCGGGTTGTTCCAGAAAATCGCAGATGAGGCGGGCGTGCCGCTTGAAATCTCTCCGTTGATGATCGAGATTTTCCGCGACGGCATGGCGCGCTATGGCGAACGCGCGCAATCCGATGATATCATCAGGCGCCTGGAAGAGGCGACAGGTCTGGACATCACCGCCCCGGGCTTTCCGGCCGAGATGCTGGATGATGAACCCGAAGAACCCGGGTATGAGGTTGGACTGCGATGACGCCCGAGCGCCGGATCAAGGATGCATTGCGCAGGCTGACCGGGCGGCCCACCCGCGCCGATGAACAGGCGCGCTATGTCGAGTTTCTGCATATCAGCAAAACCGCCGGCGGTCAGATCAAGCACGTGGCCAAGCAGATCAATCAATCCACGGACAGCGTCTTCATTCGCACCCACGAGCATCCAAAGACATTGATGAAGCTGCGCGCAGGTCACCGGTACTTCTTTTCGATCCGCGAACCCGTCAGCCGGTTCCGATCAGCGTTCTATTGGTGCAAAACCGGTGAGTTTCATTCCGCACCCCGTGATCTGGAACCGGATGAGAAAGCGGCCTTTGCCCATTTCCCCGAAGCCAATGATCTGGCCGAAGCCTTGTTTGATGACGGAAAACGCGGCCAGCATGCGCGCGCAGCGATCATGTCGATCAATCACTGTTTCACATCGCAGGTCGACTGGATGCGCGGGCGCGGCGCGTTTCTGGACCTGCGCCCGCCCGTGTGGATCATCCGGCAGGAACGCTTTGACGACGATCTGAAGGAATTCATGGCCCGCATCGGGTTCGAGGGCGCAATCTCGTTAAGCGATGATCGCGATCAGGCGCATCGCGTCGATCACTCTGCCGCGCCAGCAATCAGCCCACGCGGGGCGGAAAACCTGCGCGCCTGGTACGTGCAGGACGTGCATTTTCATCGGGCCTGCTGCGATTGGCTTGATGCGGGCGGCGTCAGCCCAAGCTAGGCAGCAGGCTGTCGACGCTGGCTTTCGCATCGCCATAGAACATGCGAGTGTTTTCCTTGAAGAACAGCGGATTCTCGATCCCCGAATACCCCGTCCCCTGCCCGCGTTTGGACACGAACACCTGTTTGGCCTTCCAGCATTCCAGCACCGGCATTCCGGCGATCGGGCTGTTGGGGTCATCCTGCGCAGCCGGGTTCACGATATCGTTGGAGCCGATGACGATGGCCACATCGGTGTCGGGGAAATCGGCGTTAATCTCATCCATTTCCAGCACGATGTCATAGGGTACTTTGGCCTCGGCCAGCAGCACATTCATGTGGCCGGGAAGCCGTCCGGCGACCGGGTGGATGGCAAAACGTACGGTCTTGCCTGCAGCGCGCAGTTTGCGCGTCAGCTCGGCCACCGATTGCTGGGCTTGCGCCACGGCCATGCCATAGCCGGGGATGATGATCACACTTTCCGCGTCTTCCAGCGCGGCGGCCACGCCTGCGGCGTCGATTGGCACCATCTCTCCGTCGATTTCCTGCGCGGGGCCTTTGGTGCCGCCGAAGCCGCCAAGGATCACGCTGACGAACCGCCGGTTCATTGCCTTGCACATGATATAGGACAGGATCGCGCCCGAGGATCCGACCAACGCCCCGACCACGATCAGCAGGTCATTGCCAAGGCTGAAGCCGATCGCCGCCGCCGCCCAGCCAGAATAGCTGTTCAGCATCGAGACGACGACGGGCATATCTGCGCCGCCGATGCCCATGATCAGGTGATAGCCGATGAACAGCGCCGCCAGTGTCATCAGGATCAGCGTCCAGCTACCCGACCCGTTCAGGTACATCAGGATCAACAGCAGCGACAGCGCCGCCGCCGCCGCATTCAGCAGATGACCTCCGGGCAGTTTTTTCGCCACGCCGTCGACGCGCCCGGCCAGTTTGCCATAGGCCACGACCGATCCGGTGAAGGTCACCGCGCCGATCCAGATGCCCAGGACCAATTCAACTTTCAGAATTGCAATCTCGACCGGGGTTTTCTTGGCGACGAGTTCGGCAAACACGCCCTCGACCCCTTCACCAGCGGCTTTTGCCGCCTCGACCATGCCGATGGTCAGATCGGCGTTGAAGCCGACGAAGACCGCCGCCAACCCGACGAGCGAGTGCATGATCGCCACAAGTTCGGGCATCTGCGTCATCTCGACTTTAGCGGCAAGCTGGTATCCGACGACCGCGCCAATCGCGATCAGGATCAGCGATAGCAGCCACAGGCCTGCGCCGGGGCCGATCAATGTGGCGACAACCGCCAGCGCCATGCCGACAATGCCGTACCAGATCGCGCGCTTGGCGCTTTCCTGGTTTTTCAGCCCGCCGAGGGCCAGGATGAACAGGACCGCCGCGACCACGTAAGCCGCTGTTGTGAAACCGAAATCCATCTGTTCGTCCCCTTATGACTTCTGGAACATGGCAAGCATGCGCCGTGTAACCAGAAAGCCGCCAAATATGTTCACCGCCGCCATCAGGATCCCCAGCGCCGCCAGGATCATGATGATCCAACTGCTGGAACCGACCTGCATCAGCGCCCCCAGAATAATGATCGAGCTGATTGCGTTCGTCACCGCCATCAGCGGCGTGTGCAGCGAATGCGCGACGCCCCAGATGACCTGGAAGCCGACGAAGCAGGCCAGCACGAAGACGGTGAAATGGGCCATGAAACTTGCCGGGGCGACCAGCCCGACGGCCAGCAGCAGAGCCGCGCCAATGGCCAGCAGGCCGACCTGATTGCGGGTTTCGGTCTTGAACATCCGCACCTCTTCGGCGCGTTTCTGTTCGGGCGTCAATTCGACCGGTTTCGCCTTTGCGGGCGGTTTGGCGATGGCCGCGACCTTGGGGGGCGGTGGCGGGAATGTCACCTCACCCCCATGGGTCACGGTCGCGCCGCGGATCACGTCATCTTCCATATTGTGGTTGATCACGCCGTCATTTTCCGGCGTTAGATCGTCCATCATGTGGCGGATGTTGGTGGCGTAGAGTGTACTGGATTGCGCCGCCATCCGGGACGGGAAATCGGTATAGCCAATGATGGTGACGCCGTTGTCGCTGACGATCTTCTCATCCGCGACGGTCAGTTCGCAATTGCCGCCTCGTTCCGCCGCCAGATCGACAATGACGCTGCCGGGCTTCATCAGCTCGACCATATCCTTGGTCCACAGCACCGGCGCATCGCGGCCCGGGATCAGCGCCGTGGTGATGACAATGTCGATATCCGGCGCAATCTCGCGGAATTTCTCAAGCTGCTTTTCGCGGAATTCCGGGCTAGAGGGCGCGGCATAGCCGCCTGTCGCCGCCGAATCCTGGCTGGATTCCTCGAAATCCAGATAGACGAATTCCGCGCCCATGGATTCGATCTGTTCGGCCACTTCCGGGCGCACATCGAAGGCATAGGTGATTGCACCCAGTGAGGTTGCCGTGCCAATCGCCGCCAGCCCCGCGACCCCTGCCCCGACAACCAGAACCTTCGCGGGCGGCACCTTGCCTGCCGCTGTGATCTGTCCGGTGAAGAAGCGGCCAAAGTTGTTCCCGGCCTCGATCACCGCGCGGTATCCGGCGATATTCGCCATCGAGGACAGCGCGTCCATCTTCTGCGCACGGCTGATGCGCGGCACCATGTCCATCGCCACAACGGTCGCACCGGTCTTGGACGCCTGACCCAGCAATGCCTCGGACTGAGCGGGGTAAAAGAACGAGATCAGCGTCTGTTCCGGCGCAAGGCGCTTAACCTCGGCCGTGGTGGGCGGCTGCACCTTGGCGATCACGTCCACGCCCTTCCACAGGCCCGGCGCGGTCTTCTGCACGTTCACCCCTGCTTCTTCATATACCGCATCCGTGAACCCGGCTGCGGCGCCGGCGCCGGCCTCAATCACACAGTCGTGCCCCAGTTTCTGCAAGGCGCGCGCGCTGTCCGGCGTCATTGCAACGCGGGCCTCGCCCTCGGCGATTTCTTTCGGTGTTCCGATTTTCAAGTCGCGCCCTCCGGGTAACAATGTTGCGGCATAATTACGCCCCCGGTTGCAATGCGCAACAGCCTCTTTGACGCAGCGCAAACCAGCCATGCAAAATTCACACCTGACAATGCCCGCGCAGCCGGTTACAATATAGTTTAACGCTAAACCATTTGTAGCCCGGGGAGGGAACTGCACCAATGGCCGCACGAAAGACGACGAAGAAAACCGCCAAGCCGAACGTGTCGAAAGACGAGCTGCTACACTATTACCGCGAGATGCTGTTGATCCGGCGGTTCGAGGAAAAGGCAGGCCAACTGTACGGGATGGGCCTGATTGGTGGGTTCTGTCACCTTTACATCGGCCAGGAAGCCGTCGTTGTCGGGTTAGAGGCCGCTGCCGAAGACGGCGACAAGCGCGTCACCAGCTATCGCGATCACGGGCATATGCTGGCCTGCGGGATGGACCCCAAGGGCGTGATGGCGGAATTGACCGGGCGCGAAGGGGGTTACTCCAAGGGCAAGGGTGGCTCTATGCACATGTTCTCGAAAGAGAAGCATTTTTACGGTGGCCACGGGATTGTGGCGGCTCAGGTGCCGATCGGGGCCGGGCTGGCGTTTTCCGACAAATACCGTGGCAATGACCGCGTGACCTTTGCCTATTTCGGCGACGGGGCGGCCAACCAGGGTCAGGTGGCCGAAAGCTATAACATGGCCGAACTTTGGGACCTGCCGGTGATTTTCGTGATCGAAAACAACCAATACGCCATGGGCACCAGCGTCAAACGCGCCACCAAAAGCCCCGATTTCTGGGAACGCGGTGCCGCCTATGGAATCGAAGGCGAAGCGGTGGACGGCATGGATGTTCTGGCCGTGAAAGCCGCCGGAGAGAAGGCCGTCGCCCACTGCCGCGCGGGCAAGGGCCCCTATATTCTGGAAATCAACACCTATCGGTATCGCGGACATTCCATGTCGGACCCCGCCAAGTACCGCACCCGTGAAGAGGTTCAAAAAATGCGCAGCGAACGCGACCCGATCGAGGCTGTGCGCGACCTGCTGCTGACAGGCAAACACGCCAGCGACGCCGACCTGAAGGCCATCGACAAGGAAATCAAAGACATCGTGAACGAAGCTGCCGAATTCTCCAAGGAAAGCCCGGAACCTGACGTGTCCGAATTGTGGACAGACATCTACGCCCAAGAAGCCCCGCAAGAGGAGGACGCCTGATGCCACATTTTGAGATTCACGTATCCGATGTCGAGGCCGGCAAGAAATTCTACGGCGGGCTGTTCGGCTGGCGGTTCGAGGCGATGCCGATGGGCGAAGACATAGATTATCACCTGATTGAAGGCAGCGACATCGGCATGGAAAAAGATGTGACCGGAGGGATGATGCGTCGCATGGGCGACGCGCCCGACGCCGGAGCACCGGTGCGCGGCGGCACCATGACCTTTGACGTCGACGATTGCGACGAACGCTATGAATGGGCGTTGGCCAATGGCGGGGCCGAAGCGATGCCGCCCACGGACATGCCCGGTATCGGGCGCTTTGCCTATGTCGAAGACGGACAGGGCAACATCGTCGGGATGATCAAATCGGAAGGGAGCGCCTAGAATGGCCACAGAAATACTCATGCCCGCGCTCAGCCCGACGATGGAAGAAGGCACGCTGGCCAAATGGCTGGTCAAGGAAGGCGACGAGGTCGCCTCGGGCGATATCCTGGCCGAGATTGAAACCGACAAGGCGACGATGGAATTCGAAGCCGTCGACGAAGGGACCATCGGCAAGCTGCTGGTCAGCGAAGGCACCGAAGGTGTGAAAGTGAACACGCCAATCGCGGTGATGATCGCCGATGGTGAAAGCGCCGATGATGTGGAAACCGCAGGCGCAGCCCCGGCAGCATCGTCCGCCCCGGAACCCGAAGCCGCCAAACCCGCCGCCGCGCCGAAAGCGCCGGTCGCGGTCGCCGCAGTCGAACCGGATTATCCGGAGGGCACCGAAATGGTGACAACCACGGTCCGCGAAGCCCTGCGTGACGCGATGGCCGAAGAAATGCGCCGCGCGGAAGAAGTGTTCCTGATGGGCGAAGAGGTCGCCGAATATCAGGGCGCCTACAAGATCTCGCAAGGATTGCTGGACGAATTCGGCGCGCGCCGGGTTATCGACACGCCAATCACCGAACACGGTTTTGCCGGGATCGGCGTCGGCGCTGCCTTTGGCGGCCTTCGCCCGATTGCCGAGTTCATGACGTTTAACTTCGCCATGCAAGCCATTGATCACATTATCAACTCTGCCGCCAAAACGCTCTATATGTCCGGCGGGCAGATGGGATGTCCCATCGTGTTCCGTGGCCCCAACGGGGCCGCTGCACGGGTCAGCGCGCAGCACAGCCATGACTATGCCGCCTGGTATAGCCAAGTGCCGGGGCTGAAGGTGGCGATGCCGTATTCGGCGGCGGACGCCAAGGGCCTGCTGAAATCAGCAATTCGCGACCCCAACCCGGTCATCTTTCTGGAAAATGAAATCCTCTATGGCCAGTCGTTCGAGGTGCCGAAACTGGACGACTTCACCGTTCCCTTCGGCAAGGCGCGGATTTGGCGCGAAGGGTCGGACGTGACGCTGGTTAGCTTTGGAATCGGCATGAAGTACGCTTTGGAAGCCGCTGATAGATTGGCAGAAGATGGCATTTCTGCCGAGGTGATTGACCTGCGAACACTCAGGCCGATGGACACCGGCACGGTGATCGAAAGCGTCAAGAAAACCAACCGCTGCGTGACGATTGAAGAAGGCTTCCCGGTCTGTTCAATCGGCAACCACATCTCGGCCATGCTGATGCAGGAGGCGTTCGATTACCTCGACGCGCCTGTGATCAATTGCACCGGCAAGGACGTGCCCATGCCCTATGCCGCGAACCTGGAAAAACTGGCCCTGGTCACCACTGATGAGGTGATTGAAGCTGTTAAGACAGTGACTTACAGATGAATGCTAAGCTGAAACATTCGCCACTGTGCAGCCGCGATGGCGGCTGTGAGTTGTATTTCACCGTCAAGAAGGATGCCGCGAAGTTTCGTGTGACAGTCCCGCGCGATATGCTGGACGACGCATGTGGACAAGCCGCGACCGAAGCGTCCCGAAAGGCCTGGGCGAAAGCCAACATGCCGACCATGCTGCAGATCGTTGAAAAGCGACCCAACACCGTCAATCAGCCCCCCTTCAACCAAATTCTGGTCGAGGAGATCAGCTAATGCCCACAGAAATCCTGATGCCCGCCCTGTCACCGACGATGGAAGAAGGCACGCTTGCGAAATGGCTTGTCAAAGAGGGGGACGAGGTTACCTCGGGCGACCTGCTGGCCGAGATTGAGACCGACAAGGCAACGATGGAGTTCGAGGCCGTCGACGAAGGGACCGTTGGGAAATTGCTGGTCGCCGAAGGCACCGAGGCCGTGAAGGTCAACACGCCGATTGCCGTGTTGCTGGCCGACGGCGAAAGCGCGGATGACGTTGCTGCGCAGCCAAAGCCCGCTGATAAGAAGGCGCCAGAAACTGTTGAAAAAGAAGAAGTATCTGCGAAGCCAGCGACCCCCGCCCTGGCGCAATCAAACGGCATTGGCGGCACATCGGGCGGACCGGGCGACCGCATCTTCGCCAGCCCACTGGCCCGACGCATCGCTGCCGATAAGGGGTTGGATCTTGGCAGTATTTCCGGTTCGGGACCGCATGGCCGGATCGTGAAGGCAGATGTTGAAAACCTGCAAGCCGGCGCCGCCGCAGCTGCACCACAGGCCGCCGCATCCGCAGCCCCGGCACCCGTCGCGTCAGCCCCCGCCGGACCCGGAGCCGAACAGGTTCTGGCGATGTATCAGGATCGCGATTTTGAAGAGGTCAAACTCGACGGTATGCGCAAAACCATTGCCGCGCGCCTGACTGAGGCCAAGCAGACGATCCCGCATTTCTACCTGCGCCGCGACATCCGTCTGGACGCTTTGCTGAAGTTCCGCAGCCAGCTGAACAAAGAGCTGGAGCCGCGCGGCATCAAGCTTTCTGTCAATGATTTCATCATCAAAGCCTGCGCCCTGGCTTTGCAGGACGTGCCGCAGGCCAACGCCGTTTGGGCGGGTGACCGCATCCTCAAGCTGACGCCCAGCGATGTCGCCGTCGCTGTCGCCATCGAAGGCGGCTTGTTCACGCCGGTTCTGCGCGATGCCCATCTGAAATCGCTCAGCACGCTTGGCGCGGAAATGAAGGACCTCGCCGCCCGTGCCCGCGACCGCAAGCTTGCGCCACATGAATACATTGGCGGCAGTTTTGCGATCTCGAACCTCGGAATGTTCGGAATCGACAACTTCGACGCGGTCATCAACCCGCCGCACGGATCGATCCTGGCCGTTGGCGCGGGTGTGAAAAAACCGGTGGTGGATGCGGCTGGCGGACTTGCCGTTGCGACGGTCATGTCAACCACGCTCAGCGTTGATCACCGGGTCATCGATGGCGCACTTGGCGCGGAATTCTTTGACGCAATCAAACGCAATCTGGAAGCCCCGATCACCATGCTTGCCTAGGAATTATTGGTTCATCGACGCCGCCCGGTTCAGGCTTGCCAAGGGCATCAGTCGCCGCGAGGCGGCCCCGGTCCGCGCCGTCAGGCGTGGATCAAACCTCGGCCTCGCCACCCGCGGCGTTCAGGATCTGATCCATGCTTAGCGCCGGTTGTTCACAGCCCGCTTCGCCGACGATCTTGGCCGGAACACCGGCGACCGTCTTGCATGGCGGTACTTCTTCCAAAACCACCGATCCGGCGGCAATCCGGCTGCAATTCCCGACCCGGATGTTGCCCAGAACCTTCGCCCCGGCCCCGATCAAGACACCGTCACCGATCTTTGGATGCCGGTCGTCATCTTCCTTTCCGGTCCCGCCCAGCGTCACCGAATGCAGCATCGAGACGTTGTCGCCCACCACCGCCGTTTCACCAATGACGATGGAATGCGCGTGGTCGATCATGATCCCACGCCCGATTCTGGCCGCCGGGTGAATGTCGATCCCAAAGACTTCGCTGATCCGCATCTGGATGAAATAGGCCAGATCGGTCCGCCCCGTTTTCCATAGCCAATGACCAACCCGGTAAGCCTGAACCGCCTGATATCCCTTGAAAAATAACAGCGGCTGCAAAAACCGCGTGCAGGCGGGATCCCGATCAAACACGGCGACGATGTCGGCGCGTGCGGCTGCTGCAAGTTCGGGATCATTGGCATAGGCTTCATCCGCAATCGCGCGGATCGTCTGTTCCGACAACTCGCGCGAGGCCAGCTTGATCGCCATCCTATAGGCCAGCGCCGTATCCAGCGTTTCGTGGCTCAGAACCGAGGCATGCATCAGCCCGCCCAGCCGCGCCTCTGCATCGATCGCACGGCGCGCTTCATCGGACACACGCTCCCAAACGGGATCCAGCGTCGACAGTTTTGTGCGCGATTCAGCCATGACTTGCCCTCCGGTTCAGACGCGTTCTACATCAGTTGGGCACGGCTGGCAAAAAGTCCATAGCACGGGGGCACGCGATGACAGAAAGTGAACTGCAAGCCTTCAGGGCACGGATTCTAGCTGAGATTTCCGCCCTGACTGCGCAGGACGATCTGGGACAGGACGCGCAACAGACCGTCACGCTGGATCAGCAATCGGTTGGCCGCCTATCGCGGATGGATGCGATGCAGCAGCAGGCGATGGCCCAGGCCACCGCCCGCCGCCGGGCCGGTCAACGCCAGCGGCTGGAATCGGCACTGGAACGCCTGGATGCCGGCGAATTTGGAGAATGCGCGGATTGCGCCGACCCATTGCCACTGGGCCGGCTGGAACTTGACCCGACCGCAACACTTTGCGTGTCCTGTGCCGCAGGTTGAGCGAATTCTTCGCCCAACACACACAATACAGCCATCAATGCATTGATATAATGTGGATCATCTAAGAACAGCTCTGCACTTGGCCCAAGCCGCATCGCCGCCGCCATGAGTGACCCGTCGCCGAATTCGGGGTGAAACCTGCCCCGTACCCGCCGCCAGGCGTTTGCCCGGTTTGCGTCGGCCACCATGCGGCGCGCCAGTGCCTGCTGCGCATCCGGTGCCACCTGCATCACAACCCGCGCCGCTGCCGAGACATCGCCCAGCGTGGGCCGCATCATGCGCGCGGCAGGCTCAGCTCGATCAGATGAACCGCCAGGCGCACCTCGCCGGCCGCAAAATCACCGCCTTCGCCGGTCAGCGTCAGCGCCGTATCAGCGTAATAGGCCAGCGGCGTACCCGTTACGCCGCGCATCCACGATCCGGCCCCCAACCCGATACCGGACCCATAGCGGTCATCCGAAACACCGGCGATCCCCAATCGCCAGCTGGTCGCCGCCCCGGTTATTGCCGTCAACACCCGGCCCGTCACCCCCAGCACAATTGCGCCTGACGGAATGATCGTCGCCGTGGCCGAGGATGCCCCGGCCGTTATTGAATGATCCACTTCAATAACACGCGCCAACTGTCCAGCACCATTTGCAGAAACACTCAATCCGTCAAGCAGCCAATCGCCGTCATCAAACAGTGCCGCCGCGCTTTCATCCGCCACCCAAGCGCGCCAACCCGTCGCCGGATCCATGAACTGCCAGCCGCCGTTCGACCAGATCGCCAGCCGCCCCGCCTGCCCGGCCCAATCGTTCACCGCACCTGTGGGAACGGCAAATGTGTCCCCCTCAGCCGCAGCCCCCGGAGGTGTCGCCGTGCTGACCGACAGCAACGTCAGATGCGCCGCCGCATCCATCCGCACCAACGCCTCGTTCACCGTCACATGTTTCTGCGCCTGCGCCGCATCCAGCAGCGGCAGATCCAGTTTTGCAGTCTCAGCCATTGATCTCAATCCTTCTGAAAAGCCCCGGCCCGAACCGGTCCGAGATCTGCGCGACCTCGATCCCGTAACTGCCGCCAATCGCATCTGCCGCCTGCATCGCGGCGGTGTAACTCCACGACGGGGCGGTTAGCGTGGCATCCCGCACCGCGCTCGCCCCATCCAATACGCGCAGCAGATACGCCTCGGACGCCTCGCCCAGCGGCACGTCAGCCGCGCCCCAGATGTCGCCGTCAATCCGCGTGCGTCGTACCCAGCTGAGCGTCAGATCTCCGCCATTTTCCACCGCGCGCAGATGCGATGGCGCATAGGGGCGCAGCCCGATGCCGTCAAAGGCGCGCACCTCCTCGACATAGCTCGCGTCATCCACCGGCCGCGCCGCCGGGCCGACCCGCCATGTCCGCGCCAGCCCACGCGCCGCAGCAGGCAGATCCAGCTGCGCCATTGCGCCATTCAGCAGCACCACGATGCTGCCAATCGGCCAGGTATCGGGGATCAGCGCGTCGGTCCCCCGCTGCCCCCGCAGCCGCGCGCTGACCTCCCAGGTATCTTCGCCGACCAGAACCGCATCGCGGAACTGCAACACCTCCCAATGGTCCGAGGCTCCGTCGCCAATCGCCAGCGCGTTGGCACCGGCCAGCAGCTGCGCGTCGGTGACCGAGGCCAGCGTGCCACCGTAAACCTTGATCCGCAGCGCCGCACCGCGATCCAGAAACCCCGCCGTCGCACCGGGCAGCACCGTCTCGGTCACGCCGATCACCGATGGCCCGGGCACAATCCGGTTCAACGCAAATGCCCCGCCCGCGTCCGAGGCATAGGCCGCGACCGATCCCGGCCAGGGCGTTGCCGTTACTGCCAGATGCGGCGCATGCGCAACCTCGTCACCGGTCAACAGCGGCAGGTCCAGGAACACCGTAAACACCGGCACCGCGGGCACAAACGGGGTCAGGCGCGCGGCAGGCTCTACACTGTCGCTTGGTTGATAGAGGCCCGGCTCCACCCGCGTCGCCTCAACCAGGCGCGCGCCACCGTCCTGCACCCGGTCGATACGCCACAGATCGCCGTCGTTAAAGGACACCACATCGCCGACGCCATGCGCCAAACCACTGGGCGGCAGCGCAAACTGCACGGCATCGCGCGCAATCCGCGCCTCGGCCAGCCAGCGTTCGACGATGGCGCGCGCTTCAACATGGGTCAGCGCCAGCGGCAATTCGGACTGTGCCACGCTGGTCGTCGCCTGATCCGGGAAGATCGCCTCGGCAGTGCGCGCCTCGAAACTCCCGTCCGAGGCGACAAAGTTCAGCCGCAGCCGCCCGGCGGTTTCCGGTGCCGCACTGCGCGTATGATCGCGCGCCGCGCCCAGATCGCTCGACACCGCCAACCGATCCGCATCAACCACGCCATCAACCCGGCCATCCCGGTTCGAAAACCGCAAAACACCGTCGCGTTCAACCGCATCAAACCCATGCGCCAGCATCAGCGGCTGCAACGCCGCCCGCCCGGTCGAGACATCTTCGACCACATATCCCCGCACGATCCCGTACAGGCCCGAAACATCATAAGCCGCAACCCCTGCCGCTTCGCACACTTCGGCCACGACCGGCGCCAGCGACCGCGCCGTCACCCGCCCGGTCAGCCAATGGCCCTTGGCATAATTGCCGCCATCGCTCCAAAGCGCTGTATTGGCTGGAAAAACCGGATAGGGCCGCGCATCCCAGGCCCAGACATGCGCCCGCCCCATGTCGATCATCGACCCGCCATAGACGCCCGAAATCGGGTTGTTCGCAGGTTCACTCCAATAGTCCCCGATCGCCCGCACATACTGCATCTGAATCAAATCATCGCGCCGCCCGTCCGAGTACTTCGGCAACGAACTTTCCGAGGATTTCGGGTCCAGAAATTTGTTCGGCTGATTGGACCCCTTGTCGACCGCCGCGCAGCCGTATTCGGTGAACCAAACCGGCTTACTCTCAGGCACCCAGGCCGTCGGGCTGGCCTGCCGCACCCCCCCGATCCGCTCATGATGCGCATTCTCCCACCAGCCGCGGATGTCCTTGTACCGCCAGACCCAAGGTTCCCCATATTCTCCGTCGGTTATGGCGGTTCGTTGCTGCAAAACCTCGGCATTGGTGGAGGCGTAGTACCAATCGTACCCCTCACCCCCTTCAACATTTGCCTTCAGGTAATCCAGATTCCAGATCGCGCCCCAATCCGCGTCCGCGTGATCGTCCCCATCCCGCCAATCGCTCAGCGGCATGTAGTTGTCGATACCGACGAAATCGACGTTCGGATCGGCCCACAGCGGGTCCAGATGAAAATACAGATCGCCCGAACCATCCTGCGGGTGATAGCCGAAATACTCCGACCAATCAGCGGCATAGCCGATCTTGCACCCGGCCCCGAGGATTCCGCGCACATCCGCCGCCAGCGCCCGCAGCGCCGCCACTGCCGGAAAAACCGCCGGTATCATCGCGCACCTGCGTCAACCCACGCATTTCCGAGCCGATGCAAAACGCATCCACGCCGCCCGCGGCAGCGCACAGATGCGCATAATGCAGAATGAACCGGCGATAAGAGGTCTCCGCCGGACCTGAATAGGCAACCGTATTGCCCGAGGCCGAAAAATCACCCGCTGTGGCATTTCCGAAGAACGCCGCAACCTCTGCCGTTGCCTCACGGTCTGATCCGGGCTGCCCGCACGCCCCGGCGCCTCCGCCACCGTGATCCGCCCGCGCCAGGGCAGTTTCGGCTGATCCAACGCATCCGACCACGGATCATCCAACCCGTTCCCATCCAGCTGATCCATCAGAAGGAATGGATAAAAAACAATGGATTGTCCGGCGTTGTTGAGGCTTTGTATCGCCTGCACCACGGATTGATCCGTCGGTGTCCCGCCATAGATCGGACGACCTTCCTCCTCCGGCACCTCAGCCGCGCTCGCCCGGTTAAGCCCGGACACGCTCCACGGCATGCCGACCGCATCGGCACCGGTCGCCTCGACCTTGGGCTGCACCTGGCACGTCCCGCACCGCAGATCATCCCCAAACCACGACACGATAAGAGAAACGGATTCGCAACTGGGAACTTCCTCAACCAATGCATTCAGAGACGTCTGAAAATCACTCAATCCACTGGAAGAATTCACGTTCACGGTGTCGTTCACACCCGGCCCGCGATTAACGTGAAGCGCCTCGCTCGCCAGCACATATTCACCGCTGCCAGGCATCATCGCCACACCGCGAATGCTACGCGCAAAATCGGGGGGCGAGGACACCCCCGCAGGCTCTGGCCGCGTCACTTCGAAATTGAACGTCGGAACCCGCCCGCCATAGGGGGTCAGGTCCAGATCTTCGAACACAACATAGGCCGTGCCACGATAGGCCGGGGCATCACCCGCAACCTCGATCGCCGGGTCCGGCAGCTGATCTTCCGCGCCGTCATAGACCCGCATCACCAGATCTGCGGGCGAAACCTCCTGCCCGTCCGCCCAGACCCGCCCGATCCGCGCGATTCGCCCCTCGCAAACCGCCACCGCCAGGCTGACGGAATAGGAATATTCGCTCACCATCGGCTCATTCTTGCCCCCGCCCGAGGTCGCCACGTTTTCGCGAAATTCCGACGACCAGATCACCTGTCCGCGCAGCCGCATCCGCCCGAATACCCGCGCGACCGGCGCGCCCTCGCTGGCCCCCATCAGACGAAACCGGTCAATCCGCCCCATCTCGACCGCTTCCGAACCGCCGCCCATGATCGACTGGTCAATCGCCCGTCCGACCGTCGCACCAACGGCCCGCCCGATCACCACCGAAGACAGCCCCAGAATACCGCCGCCGAAGGATGCCCCGACAGTCGCGCCAATCGCAGATAGAACAATCGTGGCCATCACAAACCCCTGTCAGGAAACAAAAATACTTGAACCACGCGCCGCCGCCACGGGGCCGAATACGCGCTTTCAACGACGCCGTGGCGGCTGTAGGCGTGGATGAACGTGGCTTCTGCCAGGATCCCCAGATGACGCGCGCCGCCCGCATCCCGCATGCGAAACACCAGCACGTCACCGCGCGACGGCTGCGCCGTTTCGTCCATGTGCCGCCCCAAGGCATCGCCCAGCGACGGCCCGCCCGCCGCATCCCAGTCCGGCGCATAGGGCGGCGGCACCTCGGTAGCCGCACCCATCACCTCGGCCCAGATACCACGGATCAGCCCAAGGCAGTCACACCCCGCACCACGCACGCTTGCCTGATGGCGATAGGGCGTGCCGATCCAGCGGCGCGCCGCCGCGACAACGTCATTTTCCACCGCCACCCCCGCTTGCGCTCGCGCGTTTCGACGGCACTGCCATCAACCAATCCTCGCCGGGGATTGTTGGAAAGCCGCGAAAGTTCACCACATTGTCGAATTTCAGCCGGCAGGTTTCGATCGCCTTGTCACAGCCTGCGTCCAGCCGGATCATGTCGCCCGGCGCAACCGATGCGCGCAGACCCTCCCACAGCTCAATTTTACGCCCGGCCCCGCTCAGCCGGTCGTTCTTGACCAAAGCGACCAGCCCCGCCGCGGTCCCGGTCAGAATTCTGCAAGTCCCACGCTCGAACCACCGGTCGGAGTAGCTGGCAAGGTTCGAAAAATGAAAGTGCTTGCCACCCGAAATCCCCTCGACGGCAACCTCTGTCGACAGCCCCGGCGCCGCCAGATCAACGGCGCAATGTGCATCGCCCAGCACGGCCCCACACGTCGCCTGATAGACCCGCCCCTGCGGTTGGTTCAACGCCTCGGACAGCCCGCGCAACTCGGCCTCGAACCGCGCGCCCTTGCGCCGGATCTCTCCGATCGAGCCACGAAATAACAGGTGCCGCTTCGCCACATCGGCCCAATTGACCAACCACGCCTAAACCCCGGCCGCATCATAGCGTCCCGCTTCGATATCCGCGTCGGTAATCGCCGCATCACTCAGCACGCCCATCGCTTCGGAGTTATCCACCGACAGGCCCGAGGTTTGCTCCAACGCCCGCGCGGTCAGCCCGGATTCGGCCCGAAAATCCACCTCGTCGAACGACAGATCGCGGTCATGGTCCGTGAACCCCAGGGTCGCGCCATCCGCCCGGCGCACGACCCAACAACGGCACAGGATCGTCAGCCCGCCGTCCAGATGCGCCGCCAATTCCGGCGCGACGCTCATAACCGGATCTCCACGACCGGAACCGAGGGCACATCGCCCGCGCGGAAGCTGGCGACCGACACCTGTATGCGGTCCGTATCAAACCGCACCGGCACGTCAAATTCGAACCCCGCCGTCACCGCGGCAGCCTCGGCCGGGGCGGTGCCGATCGTCACCAACCCCGTGTCCAGGTCCAGATCGTAATCTACACCTAAAACCATGGGATCGCCCGCCAAACCTATCAAAACACTGTTGAAAACGGCCTTCTCAATCGGGCGAACATAGGTCTGCGCCCCGGACGCATAACTTTTCACCAGCTGAAACTCCGTCCGCACCCCGTCACCGAGCCCGATCACCTGGTCCTCGGCCCCCGGCACCTCGGACGGCAGGCAGGATTTGTAATCCGCCCAGTCCTTCCAGCGAAACCCGTGCAACTGCCCCTGGCGCGCTTCAAAGAACGCCAGCAATTGCTCTACATCATCCAGCGAGCGCAGGCTGACACCCGCGTCATAGCGCCGCCGCGACTGCGCCCAGGGCGTGTTGCGTTCCTCAAACCCGTTCTGCAGCGTCACGATCTCGGTCCGCCGCTCCGGCCCCCCGACCGAGCCGAAACTCAAGCTCGCCGGGAAGCGCACGTCATGAAATGTCATCGAAATTCTCCTCAGCGATTGCGCGCGCCACGCCCCAGCGCCCGGCCCATCATCGCGGCGATCTGCGCTTCGGATCTGCGGAACCCCTCGACGTCCGGCGTCTGGACATTCAGCGTCACGTTCACCGCGCGCCCCGCGTCCGCCCGAACCCCCAGCCGCCTGGCTGACGATGCCGCCCCGCGCGAAGGGCATCACGCGCCCCTGCGCAAAGCCAGCCCCGTCGCCGAACGGCAGCAGCCCGTTCACGACCCCCTCGACACTCTGCGCAAGCAGCCCGCCGAAATGGTTCGTCACCGGATTGATCGCCGCCGAATAGGCCGCGCGCGACATCGACTCGGCCACCTCTTTCAGCGCATCGCCCAGCTTCAGCCCATCAAACACCAGCCCGTCAAAGGCAGACCGCAGCCCCCGCAATATCCCCCGGCTCAGAACCCCAACCTCGCGTCCCGTATCCGCCACCGTCGCCTGCATGCGCTTCAGCTCCCCATCGAACGCCGCCGTCAGGGCCACAGCCCCGCCCAGCGATTGCGCCAGCGCGTCCACCTGATCGTCAAACTGATCAATCCCGTCCATCATCCACTCCTTTGTCAGGCCTATCGGGCCACTCCGCCGCCAACGCCTCGAACCGAGGCCGATCCAGCACCGCACGACCGTCGCCAAGCCCCGCCATCAGCATCAGTTCCACCGGCGTCAGCGCCCAGAAATCGCGCGGGTGCAGTTGCAATCCCTGCAACCCCAGTTTCAGCAATGCCGCCCAATCCATCACCCCTGGCCCGGCACCTGAAACGCCCGCGCCAACAGCAGCCCGGCAACGTGCCCCGCCTCCACCGGCCCGCCGCCAATTTCAACCGTCAGCAGATCCGCAGATGTCCCCTGCCAACCCCCGCCGCGCAGCCCCGCCACCAGCAGCGCCAGAACATCCCGCGTCGAAAACGCCCCCGTTTCGAACCGCTCAACCAGCGCCACCAGAGAGTCCGCGCCCAGCGCCGCCTCAAGCTCTGCCAGCGCCCCCAGCGTCAGCTTGCAGACGTGCCGCTGCCCATCCAGCACCAGCGCAACTTCTCCGGCAGCCGGGTTCACCATCAAAGCGCCGTGAAGTTCAGCGCGCCCGCGCTGGCCATCGACATCTCATACGTCGCCTCGCCATCATGGCTGCCCGCGTATTCCAGGCTGGTCACCATGAACGGCCCCTCGATGATGCCGAAATCTGGGATCACCACCTGAAACTCCGGCACTTCGCCGTCGAAAAAGATCTGCCGCGCCCGTTCGTCCATCGCGTCATCCTTGAACACGCCCGACCCCGCGATGGTCGCACTGCGCACGCCCGCGCCGCCCAGTAACTCTCGCCAGCCGCCCTGGCTTTCCAGGCTGGTCACATCGACGCTTTCGGCGTTGAAGCTCAGCCGGGACGCCCTCAACCCAGCGACGGTTTCAAACTGCCCGCCCCCGGTCAGGTCGATCTTGATAAGTAGGTCTTTGCCGTTCTGGGCACCCATGGCCGCCACTCCCGTATTAGAAAATCAGTCTTCGATCCGCGCCCGAAACGTCAGATCAATCCGCCGCACATCGTCATTGCCCACCCGCCGGGCCCGCGCCCGCAGAAAATTCAGGCTGACCAGCCGCCCACGGCCCAGCACCAGCTGAGCGTCCACCAAAACATCAGAAACCGCCCCGGCCGCGTCCTTGGCCACCTGAAACCCCGCCGCATCGCTGACCACGCTGACCACGAAATCATGCGCCGCCCCCGCCCCGGTTTTGTCCGAGCGATCCCGCACAACCTCTGGCCCCAGGCTGACGTACAACCCCGGAACCGGCCCCGCCGGAACCGCGTCGTAAATCGCCGTTCCAACCAACGCGCCCAGCGCCGCATCCCCCGCCAACGCCTGATAGACCGCCGCCTGCAACGCACCCGAAACCCCGTAACTCATGCCGAGATCTCCTCTCGTGCCACGCAGACCAGCCAACGCGGGTCGCCCGGTTTCTCGGCCACCGCATGGATCGCAAACACCTGCGCCCCGTCGCGAAATCGCTGCCCCGGCACTGGCCGCGACGGCGCGCCGTGCGCGGCCGCACGCAGCGTGATCCGATATGGCACCGTCGCCAGCGTCAGCGCCTCGGCCCCCGCCTCGCGCCCCGTTCCGGCGCGCAGCTCGACCCAATGCTCGCCCAGCGGAGTCCACACCTCGGCGAAGCCACCGGCCCCATCGGGCGCGCGTACGGCCGCCTCCAACACCATCTTACGATCGGGCGCGGGCATCACAGCGCCTGCCCGAACAGGCGCACATGGCGATGCGGTTCGATCAATGCGGCCACCTGCGCGGGCATGCCGCGCCCGGCATCCTCGGTCCGATGCTCGTAAAAATCCGCCGCCAGCATCAGCACCGCCTGCGCCAGGTCGCCCGGCTGTCCGGCCCAATCGGCGGCCAGCCCGGCGTCAAACACCACCTCGGCCCGCCCGCCAATCGGGATCGCAGGCAACAGCAGCCCGTTGGCCACCAGACTGGGCGCGTGGTCGTCAATCTCTACCCGGTACCGATCCGCATCGATCACCGTCGCCAGCCCCGCGATATCCTTCACCGTCAGGCTGACGATCCCCGCCACCGGCGCCACCGGGATCACCTGCCGCCCGGCATGCCGCCAGCCCAACAAGCTCCAGTGAAACTGCCGCTGGAACACCGCCTTGCCGGTCCGCGCCTCAACCGCCGCCAGCGCCGCACGCAGCGCCGCCTCCATCACGCCGTCCTGTTCAGCATCATCGCCAAACCCGGTGCCAAGGCGCAGATGATCGCGCAGCTGGGCAATCGGCAGCGCCGCCAGCGGCACCTGAGAGATCTCGAACAACGTCATCGGCTTCTCCGAAAAATTCCGCCCCATTCTGGGGCCAACTCTGCTTGGGATGGGCGCGCCCCGCCCCCGCGCCGCTCGGACGGAGGGAACAGCTAGACGAACGCGAGGGTTGTCGCTTGGCGCGCGCCCACCGACCGGCCCCCGCACACCCCGCGCGGGAACCGGCCTCCTCGGGTCACGTCGTTAGACGACCGAGAACTTCAGCAGCTTGATCGCGGCAAAATCGCTGACATCGCCGCCAACCCGCTTGGTGGCATAGAACAGCACATGCGGCTTGGCGCTGAACGGATCGCGCAGCACGCGCAGATCAGGGCGTTCGGCAATGGTGTAGCCCAGCGCGAAATCACCAAATGCAATCGCCGCCGCATCCGTGGCAATATCATCCATATCCTCGGCAATCAGCACCGGATAACCCAGCAAACGTGCCGGTTCCCCAGCCGCCAAACCATCCGACCAAAGAAAGCGCCCGTCGCTGTCCTTGATCTTGCGCACTGCGCCTGCGGTTTTCGAGTTCATCACAAAGCTCGCCCCGGCCCGGTACCGCGCGCCCAGCGCATAAACCAGATCAATGATCGCATCCGCCGGATTGGTGCCGTCAAAACCGCCGTCAACACCGGTGGCCACATAGCCCAGGTTGCTCCAGCTCCAGGACGCATCCGCCACCTGCGTGTGGGTCAGGAACCCGGTCGGCTTATCTACGCCGTCACCATTGACGAAGGCACCCGCCTCGGCCTCGGCAAATTTGTCGGCAATCCGACCGGCCAGCCAGCCCTCGATATCAAACGCGCTGTCATCCAAAAGCCGCTGAGATGCCTTGGGCATCGCCGACAACTCATGCAGCGGGATCGCAATCCGCTCAATCTGCGGCGTGCTGCTTTCCATCTGCGGGCCAGCCTCACTGGCCCAGCCAGCACCGACATCCGCCGAGTCAATCAGCACGTCGTAGGACGTCGCCTCGACCGCCACGACACTGGCAATCGCCCGGATCGACGCGGTCGAGTTCAGGACCGAGTTGATCTGCTCGGACGTCACCGCATCCACCAGATAGCCACCGTCACCGGCCACTGCCGTCGACATCGCCTTGCCTTCCAGCTCCTGACCGCGCAGCGCGTCGTCGTCGCCGGAACGAACGTAGGCCTCAAACGCCTTCTGATGCGGGGCAGCGGCGCTTTCAGGGGCCGCCAGCGCCGGGCGGCGCGTGGGTTCGGATGTCTTGGTCAGCATGGTCAATCGCTCTTCCTGTTTGCTCAACTTGTCGGAAATGTCGCTCATCAGCCCGGCCAGCGCGGTCTTCACATCGGCCGCCGGATCATTTGGGGCAGGCACATCGCGCCCGGCCCCAGACTTGGTCTGGGTCGTTGTCATCTCGTTTTCCCTGGTTAATCCGCCCTAAAGGGCCGCAAATTCCGTCCGCGCGTCGTCGATAGCCCCGGCCAGATCGCGCAATACTGCCGCGCTCTCCTGCTCGGCCTGTTTCGCCGCAACGCGCCCCCCGACACGGGCATCCGCCAGCATCGGAAACGTCACCAGCGAGACTTCCCACAATTCCAGCTCGGCCAGGTGCCGTTGCCCCTTCTCGTCCTTCGTCGCCCGCACCGTGCGATAACCGATGGACAACCCGTCAATCGCGCCCGCCGCCAGCAATTCCGCCGCTTCCCGCGCTTTCTCCACGCCGGGCAATAATGACCCTTAACGTACAGTCCGCGCCCGTCTTCGCGCACCTCGTCCCACACGCCAATCGGCTGCGTCGGATCATGCTGCCACAGCATCTTCACCCGCCGACCAGAGCTCGCCAGCCGGTCGAGCGAGGCTTGATACGCCCCCGGCTCGACCACATCGCCACCCTGATCGACCGCCCCAAAGACCGAGGCATAGCCTTCGATCATCCGCCCGTCTTCGACGCTCAAGGCCACATCTGGGCGGCAGAATTTGCGCTCCAGCCCGAATTCAGTCGTCTCATTCATCCACGCTTCCTTTGCAGCCGCATTCATGCGTCGTCCCCCATCTCGATCTTCGGCAACCCCAGCAACGCGCGCTTCTCGGCGTCGCTCAGAAACCCCGCCGCAGACACCCGCCGCCACTGCGCCTCACGCTCTGCCGCCAACGCCGGAACCTGATCCAGGTCCGGGGCCAGCGTCACCAAATCGCCGGTGAACTGCGCCAGCCAATGCGAAACCGACGCCGCCACCCGCGTCGCCAACGGCAACACCGTCAGCCGGTAAAACGCCCGGTGCGCTTCCTGATAATTCGCGTAAGTCGCATCCCCCGGAATCCCCAGCAGCATCGGCGGCACCCCAAATGCCAACGCAATATCCCGCGCCGCCGCATCCTTGGTCTTCTGGAACTCCATATCCGACGGGCTGAACCCCATCGGCTTCCAGTCGAGGCCCCCTTCCAGCAGCATCGGACGCCCCGCATTGCGCGCCCCCATATGGTGGGTCTGAACCTCGCTCAGCAGCCGGTCATACTGATCCGCGCTCAACGTTGCCTGCCCGTCCGCACCGGAATAGACAATCGCCCCCGAAGGCCGCGCCGCATTGTCCAGCAACGCCTTCGACCAGCCCGAGGCCGCGCTGTGCACATCCACCGCACGCGCCGCTGCCTCTAGCGGGGCAAAGCCATAGTGATCATCCTGAGGGTGAAAATTCCGCACATGGCAGATCGGCGACGGGCCGTCGCCCACCTGAAACCGATGTGTCTTTGCCCCGACGACGTAATCAAACGCCACCGGCCAGCCGTCCCCACCCGGAACCACACGCATCCGGTCGGATCGCAGCACGTGCAATTCTCGTGGGGCTTCGCCGCCACCGCCCACCGCCTCAACATAACCATTGCCCGACAGCAGCATCTGCGCGATCAGCGCCTCAAGCAAATCCGCCCGCCCCTGCGCCGGATTGGGCCGCCCCAGCAGCGCAAGCAGCGGATGCACGTCATAGCGACGCTCCGCATCGCTCAGCACCAGCGGCAGCGCCGCGCCCGCCTCAGCAATCATCTTGACGCAGCGAAACCCCACAGGATTGCGCTGAAACCCCGCCCGCGTCAGGCTGACCGTATCGCGCGGCGACCAGGCCGCACGCCCCGTCCCAAACATCCCGGCATTGCGCGCCACGATGGGGCCCGTTGCACTGGCCTTGGCCTGGACCGAGGCCTCAGGCACAGCACTGCGTTTCAGAAAATCGAACATCCAGCTCTCCGGCTTGCAATCGGGCGTCCTGCCCTTCGCGTTGCCAACCAGATGCCGCAGGGGTGATACCAACTGGTTACCCCAACGTACGCACCTGCGGATTGCGATAATCCTCGGCCGGTTTCAGCATCAGCGCCGTCAGCGCCCAGACCAGCGCGTCCACCCGGTCCGGGCTGCCCTTGCCGTCAAACCCGCGCGTCGTCATCTGGCACTGCTGATCTTCCAGCGCGCCAAGGCCCCGCAGATGCCGCACCCGCCCCTGCTCATACAGCGCCGCCACCGGCTCGGCCCGGACCACTTTGCCCTTGGTCGCATGCACCTTCGAATAAGCGACCAGAGGGTCCACTTGCCGCACCACGGCCTCAACCATATCGCCGCCCTGGTTGACCTCGGCCACCATCCGGTCCGCCTCATGCCGCCGCATTGCCGCCACCGCCGCGCGCGCCCATTCAACCGGGCTCGCCCCGGAAACCGAGGCATCCTCCAACACCACAGCCCGCCAATCCTGCGGCGGTCCCTCGGTCAGCGCCCCGACCACGACGATCCCGCATTCGTCACTCTTCGCCGTACCTGTCACCGGCGGATCAACCGCCACCACGATCCGGCTCAACTCTCCGGGCAGATCCACCTGAGCATTCTCGATCATTCCATGCGACCAGAGTGCCCCCTCAACATCCGCCAACAACACCCCGTCCAGCTCCTGCCGCCCCTGCCGGGTGCCCGCAAACCGCCGTTCAACCTCCGCCAAAAACGAAGCCGCAAGATTCGCTGCATTCGCCTTGGTCGGCGCATGGGTCGTCACCGTCGATTCCGCTGCCAGCAGGTCCTTCAGCACACCCACATTCTTCGGCGTCGTTGTCACGCAACACCGAGGGTCCTCCCCCAGCCGCAGCGCAAATTGCAAATTGTCCCACGCCTCCTGCCCGTTCGGCCATTTCGCCAGCTCATCCACCCAGGCCGCATCGAATTGCGGGCCACGCAAGCTCTCTGGCTGAAAGGCCGAGAAGACCTGCGCAATCGCCCCGTTCGGCCAAACCAACCGCTTCCGCACCGACTCCCACTTCGGACGCCGGTCCGGCGGAGAAATCGCCATGATCCCGCTGTCGCCGAACACCATCACCTCGCGCACCTGCTCGATGGTCTCACCCACCAGCGCCACGCGCGCCGCGCGCCCCGGATCACCGGGCCAGTCCCCTTCGACCTGCGCGCGCACCCACTCAGCCCCGGCGCGGGTCTTCCCGGCACCACGCCCGCCCAGCGCCACCCAGGTCCGCCAGTCACCGGGCGGCGGCACCTGATGCTCCATCGCCCAGAAGTCGAACAGATAGGGCAGCGCCAGCAGCGCCTCATCGCTCAGCCCATCCAGAAACTCAGCCTGAAGCGCTGGTGCTGCGCAGGCGATCCAGGCGGCTGTTGATTTCCCGTCGGGCCGCGCCAAGGTCAAGTTCTGCGCCAGCGCCGTTTTGATTTCCAAGGACGTTTTCAAGTTGATTCCTCTTCTCCAGAACCGTGATTTCGGCCTGGCTGAATAATGTGATTGTTTTGCGAACTTCCGCCGGCGCGGTCGTACTGCCAGCCTCCAGATCATCGGCCAGCGACGCCAGCGCCGCCGTCATCCGTTCCAGTATCGCCAGCGCGTCCCCCTGCAGCCGCGCCAGCTTCTCACCGTCCCCATTCGGGTCCATTGGTTCCATATGTCTTGAATTGCCTCTCATACGCGGTCCCGTACGAGAGAAACGAAAAGGCGGCCCCGAGTCTCCTCGAAACCGCCCGCCCATTTCTTCTAGCCTGCTCCGACTGCTAGGTCGGACAGGTCGATGCGTCAACCAACAAGGGGTTACCTGATCGGGCGCAACACATTGTTAACATTACGGACTATTACGATCCCGTTCAAATCGCCGCCAGGCCGCCACGTTCTTGTTGTGCTCGGCCAGCGTCTCGGCAAAGGCGTGCCCGCCGGTCCCGTCCGCCACGAAATATATATAGGGTGAGGTATCGGGATTCACCGCCGCCTCCAACGCGGCAAGCCCCGGATTGGCAATCGGCGTCGGTGGCAGCCCGGCTACCTTATAGGTGTTATACGGCGTCTCTCGGTCCAGTTCCGAACGCCGCAACCCGCGCCCCAACACGCCTTCGCCACCCGTCACGCCATAGATCACGGATGGATCCGTCTGCAGGCGAATGCCCTGGTTCAACCGGTTGGTAAAGACCGAGGCGACCAGCCCGCGTTCCTCCGGCTGACCGGTCTCCTTCTCGATGATCGACGCCAGGATCAACGCCTCCTCGCGCGTAGCGACCGGCAAATCCTCTGCCCGCTCTGCCCAGACCTTTTCAAGCCGCGCAATCTGCGCCGCTTCCATATCCGCGATCAGCGTCGCCCGGTCCGCACCCGGACGCACTTCGTAACTGTCCGGCGCTAAGGAGCCTTCGACCGGAAGCCCCTCAACCTCACCACTCAGGAAATCCGCAGCCTTCAAGCCTTCGACCGCCTGCCAGACAGTCGTGCCTTCCACCAGGACAACACTGATCCGCGTATCCGCATCATCGCGCGCAGATACGTAAATTTCCGGCGCCTCATCAACGCCCGGCTCGAACTCTGCCTTGACCTCGAACTTGTCCGTCTCCGGGTTCAGTTCCCGCACCTGCGCCTGCAATCCGTTGACCTTGATCCGATAGATCAGTTCCACCCCGCAGCTTGACGCGCCGCCCCTGGTGATGATCTCGGCAATTTCGTCCATCGAGGCACCGGGCGGCAGAAGGAAGCTGCCCGCTTTCAACAATTGCGACCGGTCGGTGTAGTCCGTCCCGACCCGAAACAACGCTTCGCTGCGAACAGCATTCGAATCCGCCAGCCTTGTAGCAATGCCGTCCATCCGCGAACCCGGCTCTACCTTCAGGCATATCGCCCGGTCCAGTGGCCCTTCGGCGACATATTCAACCTTCGCCCAGGCAATCGCACCCGCCGCCGCAATCAGCCCGACCAACAGGATGGTCAGACCGTTCGATGCAATGTGACGCCACATCAGCTGTCCCCTCGTCCAAAAATAACCGAGGCATTGGTGCCGCCAAACCCGAAAGAGTTCGACAACGCATAGTCTACCTTGCGACTGCGGGCCTCCCTCGGGGCCAGATCAAGCTTGGTCTCGACCGCCGGAGTGTCCAGATTGATCGTCGGCGGTGCCACCTGATCGCGGATCGCCAGAATGCTGAAGATCGCCTCAACCGCGCCAGCCGCACCCAGCAGGTGCCCGGTGGCCGACTTCGTCGACGACATCGTCGCCCCGCTTGCCGCATCCCCCAACAACCGCTCGACCGCGCCCAATTCGATCACATCCGCCATGGTCGAGGTTCCGTGCGCGTTGATGTAATCCAGATCGCCGGGCTGCAACCCGGCATTCTCAAGCGCCGCTGACATCGACCGGAATCCCCCGTCCCCGTCCGCAGCTGGTGCCGTAATATGATAGGCATCGCCCGACATACCGTAACCCAGAACCTCGGCATGGATCGTCGCACCACGCGCAATCGCATGTTCGCGTTCTTCCAACACGACAATGCCCGCGCCTTCCCCCATGACAAAGCCGTCGCGATCTTCGTCAAACGGGCGGCTGGCCGCCTGCGGGTCATCGCCGCGTTTGGTACTCAGCGCCTTGCAGGCGTTGAACCCGGCCACGCCGATCTCGGAAATCGGTGCTTCCGCCCCGCCTGCAACCATCACATCCGCATCATCCAGCATGATCAGCCGCGCCGCATCGCCAATCGCGTGCGCCCCCGTCGAACAGGCCGTGACAACCGCGTGGTTCGGCCCTTTCAGCCCGTGCTTGATACTCACCTGGCCCGAGGCGAGGTTGATCAGCGACGAGGGGATGAAAAACGGCGACACCCGCCGTGGCCCCTTTTCTTTGATCAGCACAGCCGTTTCCGCGATCGAAGACAGCCCCCCGATCCCCGACCCGATCAGCACACCGCTGCGATATTGATCCTCATCCGCCTCAGGCGCCCAGCCCGCATTCGCCAGCGCCATATCCGCCGCCGCAACCGCAAAGACGATGAACGGATCAACTTTGCGCTGATCCTTCGGCTCCATCCAGTCGTCCGCATTGAACGTCCCGTCGCTGCCATCGCCGCGCGGAACCTCGCAGGCATAGGTCGTGGCCAGATGGCTGGCATCGAAATTCGCGATTGTACCGGCACCGGACTGACCGGCCAGCAACCGCTTCCAGCTTTCCTCGACCCCGGACGCCAGTGGCGACACCATTCCCAGCCCGGTTATTACTACTCGACGCATGCGCTTTGCCTCTGAAAATCCGCACGAAATTCACTCGGGCCGTATTACACGCCATCAGTGAACAGGGGCAAGGGCGGGCGTTCCGTGACGCGCCAAACTAGCCGAAGATTGCGTGACCCCGCCGATCGGCGTATCTGTTACCCGGTTGCCAGCACGCATTCCAACGCCAAATCCTTATTCCGGATTACCAATTTCAGGCTTCCCGATGTCGCACTTACCCCAGAAAACCCTGCTTATTTGCACCGCCGGACGCTCGATGAGCTGGACATTCTGCCGTTGCCTCAAAGAAGCGGGCCTTGGCAATCCCGGCGAGTGGCTCGGAGCAGCCTGCTATAACAATAACGCCGCGGCATGGGCGCCCGAACTGACCGACGACGGCAGTTCGGAATTTGCCCTTGCCTGGGTCGCTGCAGTTGCACGCGAAACTTCGGCCAACGGTATTTTTGCCTCAAAACTGATGTTCAGTAACTTCCTGGATTTGCTCACCAATCCTTACGGACGCGAGCTTATGGAAAATGCAGTTCTGGTTTGGCTGGAACGCGCCGAGCCCAGGGCGCAAGTCACATCCCTTGCAGCGGCGATCGAGTCCGGTCAGTGGCTTTCGGGGGACGCGCAAACAACGCCATCGGCCCCCAAAACTCCAACCAAGGCGCTGCTGACCCGCAGCATTCAAGAATCTGCGCTTGATACCGCAGGCTGGCGCAGTTTCTTTGCCATGACCGGCCTGAAACCGATCACTCTGCGCGACACCGATCTGAAACAGGACATGCCCGGCGCACTGGAAACCGTGGCCAGCGCAATGGGAGTAACCATTGATGCGCAGGCTGCTGCCAAGGCGGGCGGCGCATATGATGGGGCCTACATGACAAATCTTGCGGGCAAGAAACGCCTGGATGCCGCCTGCACGGATCTGTTTTCAGACCTCGCCTACCGCAGAGACACCTATTGCCGACCGGTTGATTTTTCGCCGCCACCCGCACTCAAAACAATGCGCCGCAAGCTGCGGCATTCACTGCGCCGGGCATTGAAAATGCAAACGACGCCCCGAAAGGGACGTCGCTGAACCATCTCTGGTAATTGTCGAAGGCGTTTACTGCGCTTTTTTGATGAACCCGACTGCGTCGCCGAACGACTGAATCGTTTCCGCGGCGTCATCCGGAATTTCGATCCCGAATTCTTCTTCAAACGCCATCACCAGTTCAACGGTGTCCAGGCTGTCAGCACCCAGATCGTCGATGAACGACGCATTCTCGGTCACTTTGGCCTCTTCGACGCCCAGATGCTCGACGACGATCTTGCGTACGCGATCTTCAATGTCGCTCATATGATATATCCTCACGTTCCTTGGGGGCCGGGGCCCGCCACTGTCCTCGACCCCGAAGGATCATTCTAACCCTCTGAACAATCAGAGGAAATGCCATTCCCGATCACGGACCGGTGACAAACTGCGCCGCTTCTATCACAAGGTTCACTGAACGCAAACGATCATTGACGCGTTCAGAACATGGCCATACCGCCGTTCACATGCAAGGTCGCACCGGTAACATAGGCCGCTTCGTCACTTGCAAGGTACAGCGCGGCCGCGCCAATCTCGGCTGCATCGCCCATCCGCCCTGCAGGCACCTGCGTCAGGATCGCCGCCTTTTGGTCGTCGTTCAGCTTGTCGGTCATCGCCGTGGTGATAAAGCCCGGCGCGATACAGTTCACCGTAATCCCCCGGCTTGCGACCTCATAGGCCAGCGATTTACTCATCCCCGTCAACCCGGCCTTGGCGGCGGCATAATTCGCCTGCCCCGGATTGCCCGTCGCCCCAACGACCGAGGTGATGTTCACAATTCGCCCCCAGCGCGCCTTCATCATCCCCCGGATCGCCGCCTTGCACAGCTTCATCGAGGCGGTCAGGTTCACCGCAATCACCTGATCCCATTCCTCATCCGACATCCGCATGAAGATGTTGTCGCGGGTGATCCCGGCGTTGTTCACCAGGATATCCAGGCCACCCATCGCCTCGGCCGCCTGTTTCGGCAGGGCGGCAACCGCCTCCATATCCGACAGGTTGCAGGGCAAGACATGCGCGCGACCCCCCAACTGCCCGGCCAGATCGTTCAGCGGCCCTTCTCGCGTGCCCGACAGGCCCACAGTCGCCCCCGCGCCGTGCAACGCCGTCGCAATCGCCCCGCCGATGCCCCCGGATGCGCCGGTCACCAGCGCGGATTTTCCTGTCAGATCAAACATGTCGTCGCTTTCTTATTGTAATCTAGGCCGCATCAATCAACGGCGCGCGTTCCCCAAGGAAGTACCGGAAGACATCCGCATAGTCGAATGCCAGTGAAATCAGGATCGTCAGGATCACCACGCTGAGGATGCGCCGGGGCCAAACCGACATGTCCCGTCCCCGCAGCACCACAATCAGCCAGATCACAAGTGGCGTCCAAAGGATGATATGCGGCAGCCCGATCAGCTTGACGTATCCCAGACGCTCATACATCGCCACCACGCCAAAACCACTCAGGCCCGTTGCCAGAACCGTCAGTATCCCGGCAAGGCGCGTCGGCCTCCAGATCACCAACACCAGCGGCAGGGCGAGCGTTCCGACCAACAGCCAGTTCAACCACCAGGTCAGCCACTGCGGCTGCGTCGCGATTGCCTCCTCCAGCGTCATTGACCCCTCCTAGCCAGCCGCCCCTGCCGCCGCCTTCACATCGTCGGGGGATGACACTGCGCGTGTCCCCGCCTCTCGTGCGATCCGGCGCACCATGCCGCTCAGCGCCTTGCCTGCGCCGATCTCCCAGAATTCTGTGACACCGTTTTGCGCCATGAACTCAACGGATTCGCGCCACCGCACTGCGCCGGTCACCTGTGAAACCAGCAAGGATTTGATTTCGTCCGCATCAGCGGTCGCCGCAATGACATTGGCCACCAGCGGCACCTTGGGTGCCACGATGTCGACACCCTGGACGGCATCGCGCATCGCGTCCGCCGCCGGTTGCATCAATTCGCAATGAAACGGAGCCGACACCGGCAGCAAAATCGCCCGTTTCGCGCCATTCGCCTTGGCAATCTCGCAGGCGCGCTCAACCGCGCCTTTGTGACCAGACACAACCACCTGAGCGGGGTCATTGTCATTGGCCGCCTGACAAACCTCGCCCTCTGCCGCCTGGGCCGCGACGGCCTGCACCGCTTCCAGATCCAGCCCAAGAACAGCCGCCATCGCCCCGACGCCGACCGGCACCGCCTTTTGCATCGCCTCTCCGCGTACCCGCAACAGGCGCGCGGCGTCCGCAATCCCCAATGCGCCCGAAGCTGCCAGCGCCGAATATTCGCCCAACGAATGCCCGGCCACATATCCGGCCTTGTCGACCCCGACCCCTTCGGCCTCCAGCGCCGCCATCACCGCCAGCGAGGTTGCCATCAAAGCCGGCTGTGCATTCGCCGTCAGGGTCAGGGTTTCTGCGTCCCCCTCCCAGATCAGCGCGCTCAGCGACTCTCCCAATGCGTCATCAACCTGCTGAAAGACCGCTTTGGCGGCGGGATAGGCCTCGGCCAAGTCACGGCCCATTCCAACCGCCTGGGCGCCTTGTCCCGGAAAAATGAATGCGCGCATCGTCTGCCCCCTACACCGCAAATCCTGAGGGTCGCATACCGCGCCAAAGCCCGCCGCGCAATGCGGGCGGGCCATCAATGGACAGGGAGTGTTGGCTCAGGCGGCTTTGAACAACGAAGCGCCTGCGGCTTCCTGCATCGAGCGCTTTGCCAGACGTCGGCGGACGGGCTTCAGTTCGCCGCACATACGTTCGTGCAGCGCACTCAGTTCATCCTCGGATCCGACGGCAACGCGCTGCTGCCCCCCGCCACGCAACCGCAAATACAAAGTGGCCGGTTCCAACGGGTTTTTCGTGCGCTTCACATAGAAACTTTCAATATCGCGCATCGTCAAGGTCTTTTGCGGACGCGTGTTGCCCCGGCCATTGACGTATACAAGTCGGATTCTGCGATCCGAAACATCGACCTGCATCTGGGTTTTCAAACCCCGCGCGCCCAGCCAGGAAAAGACGAAACCGGTAATCGCCAGGACCACAGAAAACCCCAGCTTTGCAGGAACCGCTTCGGACCCGGGTAATGCCATCGGCAGGAACCATTGGCCCCCCGCGACAACCAGCATCGCCAGCCCGCTGAACCGAAGCACCAGTTCCAGGCAGGCATCAAAGTCGAAGCGTTTGGAATTTTGCTGCACCGCATATCCAGTTGCAGTGTCGCTGATGACAATAGATCCGGCCCGCTTTGCGGCAGCAGCTCCAAAAGGTTCCCATGCGTTTGTCATGATCTCGGCAATCTCCGACGTGCAGTCTCAATGCGCTTTTGGTGCACGTTAAAGTTGTCTTAATTGGGGCCATAGAAAGTTAACTTGTGACGCTCTTGCGCAGTTTCCGCGACACCCCTATAAGCCGCGCATCCTTCCACACGGATATGAACAGCGCAGCCTCTCGTGGGTCGGGTCGTGGAAGGTTTTGACCCCCCTTTGAAGTGCGCTCGAACATGAACGGAGAACCCATGCCGCTTTACGAGCATGTTTTTATCTCGCGCCAGGACTTGTCCAATACCCAGGCCGAGGGACTCATCGAACATTTTGGCACAGTGCTTTCTGACAACGGCGGCAAAATCGTCGAGCAGGAGTATTGGGGCGTCAAGACGATGGCCTACAAGATCAACAAGAACCGCAAAGGGCACTACGCCTATCTGCGCACCGACGCACCGGCACCCGCCGTGCAGGAAATGGAGCGTCTGATGCGCCTGCATGACGACGTCATGCGCGTGCTGACCATCAAGGTCGACAAGCACGAAGAAGGCCCCTCTGCCCAGATGCAAAAGCGCGAAGAGCGCGAGCGTCGCCGGTAACTCCGGTTGATCTATCGGATTAGAAAAGGACAATAACCAATGGCTTCAAAACCGTTTTTCCGCCGCCGCAAGACCGACCCTTTTGCCGGCGACAATGCACCGACGATCGACTACAAAGACACCCGTCTTTTGCAGCGCTATATCTCAGAGCGTGGCAAGATCGTCCCTTCCCGTATCACCGCTGTCGGTGCCAAGAACCAGCGCGCGCTCGCCAAGGCGATCAAGCGTGCACGGTTTCTGGCGCTGCTGCCCTATGCCGTCAAATAAGGAGATTCCCCAATGGATGTGATCCTTCTCGAACGCGTGGCCAAACTGGGCCAGATGGGCGAAGTCGTCAGCGTCAAGCAGGGCTATGCCCGTAACTATCTGCTGCCCCAGGGCAAGGCGCTTTGGGCATCGCCCGACAATGTCGCCAAGTTCGAAACCCAGAAAGCACAGCTGGAAGCGCGCAATCTGGACACCAAGAAAGAGGCCGAGTCGCTGGCCGAAAAGCTGGACGGCCAGCAGTTCATCGTGATTCGCTCAGCCTCGGACGCCGGTTCGCTGTACGGGTCGGTGTCGACCCGTGACGCGGCCGATGCGGCGACCGAAGAAGGCTTCTCGGTTGATCGCAAGCAGGTTGCCCTGACTGCGCCGATCAAGGAACTGGGATTGCACAAAGTTGTCGTGACCCTGCACCCCGAAGTTGAGGCGACGATCGAACTGAACGTCGCACGTTCCGCGGAAGAGGCCGAGCTTCAGGCCGCAGGCAAATCCATCCAGGATCTGGCTGCCGAGGAAGAGGCCGAGGCCGAATTCGAAATCGCTGAGCTGTTCGACGATATCGGTGCTGCCGGTGTCGAAGACTTTGGCGATGACGATGGCGCCCCGGCGGCAAAACAGTCCGCTGACGACGGCGACGACGCTTCGGACGACGACAAAGACTGATCAATCGATCACTTCTTGTTGAAAGGGCCGTGCCGCAGGGCGCGGCCCTTTTCTTTTGCCCAGATTGCGCCATCCTTACAGGGACCACCGATCTCAGGGAGTGTCCGATGCGCCAAATCGCGATTGCCATGATCTTTGCAACCCTCGCCAGCGGCGCGGCGGCCCAATCCGACGCCCCAGTGCCGCAAGGCGCACCAAACGTCCCCGAATTCTCACCCGCGTTCCCCGAACAGACCCGCGCCCCGGCGATCCAATCGACAACGCCCGAGGTCGCGGTGTTCGCCAGCGGCCTTGAACACCCCTGGGGCATCGCCGAACTGCCCGGCGGCGGCCTGCTGGTCACAGAACGCCCGGGCCGCATGCGCCACGTCAGCGCCGATGGAACCCTGTCGGCCCCAATCAGCGGCCTGCCCGCAATCTGGGCCGGTGGTCAGGGCGGCTTGCTGGATATCGCCATCGGCCCGACATTCGCAGACGACCGCCTGATCTACTGGACCTACGCCAAGCCGATGCCCGACAACCGCGAGGCAACCAGCGCGCAGGATCTGTCAAAGACCATCGGCAAGGTGATCCGTGTGACGCTTGACGGCAACGCACCACACGACAACCCGTTCGCCGACAAACCCGCCCCGCAACCAGAGATCTACAGCTACGGCCACCGCAACATGCAGGGCGCAACCATCGGCCCCGGCGGCGCGCTCTGGACGATCGAACATGGCCCCAGGGGCGGCGACGAATTGAACCGCCCCCAGCCGGGCGCAAACTACGGCTGGCCGCTGGTCAGTTATGGCGAGGATTACAGCGGCCAGCCCATCGGCGACGGACAGACCAGCGCTGACGCCGTGATCGAACCCGCCTATTACTGGGATCCCGTCATCGCACCGGGCGGCATGGCCTTCTATTCCGGCGATATGTTCCCGGATTGGCAAGGCGACCTGCTGATCGGATCGCTCAACCCCGGTGCCCTGGTGCGGCTGCGGCTTTCGGACGGAAAAGTCACCGGAGAGGAGCGGATCTTGCCGGGCATCGCCCGTATCCGCGACGTGGAGGTGATGGCCGACGGCGCGATCCTGCTGGCCGTCGACGCCCCGGACGGGGGCCTGCTACGACTGTCGCGTTAACCAATGAGCTTGGCAACAATCGCCCGATTTTGCCGTCATTGAGTTCAAAAACCGCCACAAATGCCCGATAGACCAGCAGCAGAAATTCGGGCGCAGAAACTATGACGCGACAGAAAGAACACGACGCCGAGGGCGGTTCGGGTTATTTTGACCCGCTGGCCGCAGTGACCCTGCTGGCGGGGCTGTATTTCTTTCAGATCTGGGGTTTTGCCAGCGCCGACACCGGGTCCGCGCTGGGCGGGCTGGTGCCGCTGATTGCACCCGCACTCATGGTGGCATCGCTGGCGATGGTGGTTCTGCCGCGGCTCGACGTGTTGTTGATCGTGAACGCGGCGGCGTTCTGTGGCTACTACGTTGCAAATGCGCCGGTCGCCTCGAACAACCAACTCACCGCTTTTGCGCTGTGCCTTGTGATTCTGGCCGCGCGCGCATCTGTTGCTACAAGATCGCAAGCTAATTTCCGCGCCGCCCTATTCACGGCCATCGCGGGTCCGGGGCGCTGGATATTGCCGGGCATGTATTTTTTCGGCATCTACCACAAGATCAACGCGGACTTCCTTGATCCGTCCGTTAGCTGCGCGGTCGAGCTCTACCGCATCGTCGCCGACCACGTCGCCCTGGCCGAGTTTCGCCCCGGTCATTACTTTGCAATTTACATAACTTTCATAGCCGAAGCCATTGCCATGGTTGCGCTTTTCGTACCCGGGTGGAAACGCTACGGCCTGTTGATCGGGGTGCCCTTCCACATCATCATCGGATTGACCGGCTATGCCTATTACAAGGATTTTTCGACCATTGTTCTGGTGCTTTACGCCCTGTTCCTGACCCCCGCGACGTTTCGGGTTGGATATGCGGCTTTCGTATCGCGATTTGGTGACGCCCCGCGCGCGATGCGCGTCGGGCGGCTGATGCTCCTCGCGCTGGCCCTGATCGTTGGCGCATCGGCACTGGCCTCACGCGGCCTTGTGCCGACCCATAACGGGTTCCTGATCCCTTTCGCGGTCTATGCCATCGCCTTCTACCTCGCCGCGATCCTGTATTTTCGCGAAGGCCGGATTTCTGGCGAGGGCAACGCGAAACCGGTCTGGCCAAAGTGGATGCTGATCATTCCCGCGCTTTACTTCCTGAATGGCTGGAGCCCCTACCTTGGTCTTCGCACCGAAGCCTCAATCGCGATGTTTTCCAACCTTCACACCGAAGCTGCCCGGACCAACCACCTGATCCACGGGCAACTTCCGTTCGCCGCCCTATATCAAAATGACGTTGTCGAGGTAATTTCCTCCGACCCGCCGTGGCTACAGGCCGCATTTGGCGGCCCTGGCAAAGCCCTTGTGCGGTATGAGTTTGATCGCATTCTGGCGCAAAACCCAAATTTCACCGCAACCTTCCGCCACAACGGTCAGGTGCGGGATACATCCGATTGGACCAACAGCTTCCTTGAACACGGGCCGCTGATGCGCGCCTACCTGCTGTTCAAACCAATCGACTTTGCCCGCCCGAAAGTTTGCACCCACTAAATCGGCCGTCGCCCCAGCAGTTTCAGCGTCGAATTTCGTCCAAATCGCAAGACCGGATACATGATCCGCGACAGCCTGGGCGAACGGAAAACCATGGCGTTAAATCGGTTGAAAAATCCCGATCCGGTGCTCATCAATGACAATCTGTGGATACAGTCTGCGCCGTGATGGATGGCCGAGCCATCAATCACCGCCATGCCGTCGTTCAAGTCAAACCCGGCCGCGCGCACCCGGTCAACCGCCGGATCTTCATGTCGTGCATCAACCAACCGGACCGGGCCGACAGCAGCGCGTAGTTTCAAAAGCGAGGTATATCGGCTGCAAAACGGGCATTCGCCATCGTAGACGATGATGATGCCGGGTTCTGCCTTGGGCTTGCCCATCGTTTTGTCCTTCCGGCCCCGTCGCTGATCTGGGCGTGACGGGGCCGGAAATCAAGTCATTTCAACTGACAGTTATTCGTCTTCCAGCGCTTCAATGGCCTTCTGCAGATCCTCTTTCGAGACATCCTTGTCGGTCACCTTGGCCAATTCGAATATATAATCCACGACCTTGTCTTCGAAGATCGGCGCCTGCAACTGCTGGCGCATTTGCGGATTGTTCTGCACAAACTCGAAGAACTGGCGTTCCTGGCCCGGGTACTGACGCGCCTGGTTCATCACCGCTTGCGTCATTTCGGCGTCCGAAACCTCGATCTCGTTCTTGCGGCCCAGTTCGGCCAGAAGAAGGCCAAGGCGCACGCGGCGTTCGGCCAGTTCGTTATGCTCCTTGGTCGGCTCGACCTCGGGGTGATCGTGGCCCTCAACTTCTGGGTTGTCTTCGTGCCACAGCTGATGCGCGATCTGCTTGGCTTCGGTTTCGACCAATGTGGGCGGAAGGTCGAATGTGACCAGCTTGTCCAGCTGATCCAGCAGGCTGCGCTTCATGATCGACCGGCTGGCACCGGAATATTCTTCTTCCAGCCGCTCACTGATCTGCGATTTAAGCGCCGCAAGATCGTCGGCCCCGAATTTCTTGGCCAGTTCGTCGTCAATCTCGGCCTTGGCGGGTGCTTTCACTTCTTTGATCGCACAGGCGAACACGGCGGTTTTGCCGGCCAGATGGTCGGCCTGATAGTCGGCAGGGAAATCGACGCTTACGTCTTTGTCTTCGCCAACCTTCACACCAACCAGCTGTTCCTCAAAACCCGGAATGAACGAGTTTGATCCCAGCACCAGCGGATAATCCTCGGCCGCGCCACCGTCGAAGGCTTCGCCGTCGATCGTGCCTTTGAAGTCGATGACAACCTGATCGCCGTCTTTCGCCTTCGAGCCCTTCTTGCGGCCCTCGAAATTCTGCGCATTCTCGGCCAGGTTTTCCAACGCCTCGGTCACGCTCGCGTCGTCGGCTTTCACCTTCATGCGCTCGATCTTCAGCTTTTTGGCGTCGAAGTCGGGGATTTCAGGCAAGGCTTCATAGGTCATCTCGACCTCGACGTCGTCGCCTTCTTTCCAATCTTCATTGGTCATCTTGACGTCCGGCTGCATCGCCGGGCGATCACCGGTTTCCTCAAAATGGGCCGACATCGCCCCATCAACGGTTTCTTGCATCGCCTCGCCCATGATCCGCGGGCCGAACTGCTTTTTCAGCAGCGCCATCGGGACCTTGCCCTTGCGAAAGCCCTTCATTTCAACGTCGGGCTGTGCCTCGACCAGCTTTTCCTGGACCTTCGCGTCCAGTTCAGTGGCGGGGATGCGGATGGCGTATCCGCGCTTGAGGCCTTCGTTCAGGGTCTCGGTGACCTGCATCTGTCGCGTCCTTATCCAGTCAGTTTGGTGCGGGTGAAGGGACTCGAACCCCCACGCCTTGCGGCGCCAGAACCTAAATCTGGTGCGTCTACCAGTTCCGCCACACCCGCTGAAATCGTAAGGGCAGCCGCATGGCCGCCCCAAAGTCGCGGCTTTCTAGCAAAGGGTGAAACCGGATGCGAGCGTAAAAATCATGCAACGTCATCACGTCAAAGTCGTTCTTTGGCCACATTTGCAACTTTAATTTGCTGTCAGGGCACTAACACATGATTCTAGGCCAATAGAGACCAGTATGAGTGAAGTCGGAATGGACCGCGCAACTATCAAGCCAGTGGTCGCGCCAGATACCGTAGGCGGCGTGAAACCAGCACGCCCTTTCCTTCCCGAAGGGTTGGCCGAGGGCACAACCGTCCTGACCCTGGATGGCGCAATCCCCGTCGAACATCTGCAGAATGGCGACCTGATCATCACCCGTAACCGCGGCCCGGTTGCCCTGCGCGCCATACATTCACGCACCCTCCAGGCTGTTCGCCCGGTAATGCTGGCACCTGATGCGCTTGGCAGCGGCAATCCTGAATTTGAGATCATCATGGCCCCCGGACAGCGCGTCATGCTGCGTGGCCAGGCGGCGATGGATCTGACCGGGCACGAAGAGGCGACGGTCAACATCCTCTACTTGTGCGACAACAGGTCGATGATGCAGGCCAAGAACCCGATCCAAGTGCAGATCTTCACTTTGGATTTCGAGGTTGAGCAGGTGATCTATGCCGCCGGAATCGAAGTTGTCTGCGCACCCTCGACGCAACGTTCGCGCCGCCCGAATACAACCGAACGGCCGGCCATCCTGCAGCAAGTTGCGACAGAACCGGTTAGCGAAATGCCCCAAAGCGCCCGCAGAGTGACCGTGCGCCGGGTCAAGCCACGGCCGCAACACGTGCTGGTTCTGTCAAACGATTCGGACTGACGCAGGCGCCTTGCCGGGGTCAGGGCATCCTGAAACCACAGTGATTACAGACCCAGATCGCGGAACAGGCCCGGCAGCGCTTCGGGCAGGTCCTCGGCAATCAGACCCGGGCCAACCCTGCGCGCGGCCCCGGCATGAAGCCAGACCGCGGTTTCAGCCGCCTGCATCGGGGCAATCCCCCGCGCCAGCAACCCGGCCGCAAAACCGGCCAGAACATCCCCCGTCCCCGCCGAGGCAAGCCAGGGTGCCGCAGTTTCGCCCTGCGCCGAAAAGATCGCCGCATCCCCATCTGGCCCGGCAATCACGCTTTGTGCCCCCTTGAACAGCACCACGCATCCGGCACGCAGGGCGACAGCCCGCGTCGCACTAACTTTGGCCCCGTCGCTGGCACCATCACGGCTTTGCGTCACCAGTCGTTCTGCGATGTCCGGGAACAGGCGTGCGAATTCACCAGAATGCGGCGTCAGGAGGCAGGCGTCGTGCAGCAGGCCGAACAACATGTCAGGGTCATCTGCGAATGCGCTCAACCCGTCGGCATCCACAACCGTCGCACGCCCGGCAGCCAGCGCGACAGGCACCATATCCCGTGCGCGGTCCTGCCCAAGACCGGGACCAACGCACAGGGCGTTGATCCGTGCGTCTTCCAGCAGCGCTGCAAGCGCATCACCATCGCGAATGCTGCGCAGCATGATCGTCGTCAACTGCGCCGCATTCTCAATCAGGGCGGCTGGCGGACAGGCCAGGGTCACCAGCCCCGCACCAACCCTCAGCGCGCCCCGCGCCGCCAGCCGCGCCGCGCCACCACGCCCGACGCCCCCCGACAGGATCAGCGCGTGCCCGTGATCATATTTGTGCTGATGCACATGCTTTGCCAGCGCATCGCGCATCTGGCTGGTCAGGGTGATCTGTCTGGGGTCGGACAAGAGATTCATGCCTCCGGCGGGGATATTTGAGGGTCAATGATGGCGTCAGAGGCCGATATCCTTGACGACGACCTTACCGCAGGCCGCAGGGCCATCGGCAAGCACATGGCCGGGTTTCAGGCGGTGGAAGGTGACGGTGAGGTTGGCCATGGGGCACGAGTCCGCGAAGTGTTCCGTTTCATAGCCCGGATAATGTCCGGTCTCGCTGTCTAAGCCGCTTGGCAGATCTATTGCCACAACATGAGGGAAGCCGGAATTGTGGCGCGACATGGACTGACAGTGATTCAATTGCATTTGTGTATGCTTCAAATCAAGGAACGGGCGCGATAGACCAATCCCGAAAATTTCATCGACGAACAGATCAGTGCGATCCCCTTCATCGGGATAACAATCAAAATACTCATCATAGAGCGGTCGAACTTCCCCACCCTCACACCACCGCTCATAATTCGCCCGCGCATCCGGGTGTCCTTCCCCCCTAAAACTGGGCCACTACATTGGTCTTGAGAGGGGAATATGTAATGGCACGGAAACGGCATTCGGACGAAGATGTATTGAAGCTGCTGCGTGAGATTGAGCTGAAGCTGACGGGAGGAAGTGACGTTGCATCGGCGTGTCGTAGCGTCGGCATCAGCGATGCGACATATTACAACTGGCGGAAACGGTTTGGTGGTATGGGACGGTCGCAGTTGTCGGAGATGCGCAGCCTGGAAAAGGAGAATGGGCGTCTCAAGAAGATCGTCGCTGAGCTTGAATTGGACAAGCTGATCCTCAAAGAAAGCCTGAACTACTTAAAGCCCAGGGCCTGACGACTGGGGAGCTCCGTCAGGCCGTTATTCATACGCGCCAAAAGCTCGCGACCTCGGAGCGGAGGACCTGCCGGGTCGTCGGTATGGCGCGAAGCTCTCTGCAATATCGACCCGCGCCAAAAGACGATGATGCTCTACGGCTCGCTTTGATCCGCCTGGCCAAGCAATATGGGCGCTACGGCTATCGTAAAGTTTCGGAACTCCTGCGCATCGAGGGCTGGCGGGTCAATCATAAGAAGGTTGAGCGTCTCTGGCAGGAAGAAGGACTGCAACTCCCGCAGCGGCACAGGAAGCGCAGACGGCTTTATCACAAGGACAGCTCGATCATTCGCCTCAGGCCGACGCATCCGAACCACATCTGGAGCATCGACTTCGTTCACGACAAGCTCAGCAATGGCCGGAGCTACAAGATGCTGACCGTTCTGGATGAGTACACCCGGCAGGCCCTGGCCGTGGAAGTTCGCAGCAGGATGGGCGCCGAAGATGTTCTGGAGGCGCTATATCCGCTGCTCCTCTGCCATGGCACGCCGGAGTATATCCGCTCCGACAACGGCCCAGAGTTCGTAGCCAAGGCGATGCAGGAGTGGTTGGTTCGCGTTGGTGTTCGACCAATTAGAATCTATCCGGGGTCCCCTTGGGAAAACGGATACAACGAGAGGTTCAACGGCACTCTCCGGCACGAGATCCTCAACGCTGAATGGTTCACAACAACGAAACAGGCACAGATCGTCATCAATCATTGGCTTAAGCAGTACAACCACACACGTCCGCACCAGGCTCTGAACATGCGACCACCAATGCCAGAAACTCTAATCAGAAATGGCCCAGAACTTGGGGGCTAGACACGCCACCACAAAACCGTCGCCGCCGTTGTTGCCTGGCCCGCACAGCACCACGGCGCGGTGGGTCGCTTTGGCCAATTCGGGCCATTCTTCGAACACCGCTTCGACCACGCCCTGCCCGGCGCGCTCCATAAGTTCCAGGCCCGTCACACGGCCACTGGCGATTGCCGCCTGTTCCAGCGCACGCATGTCTGAACTTGTAATGGTGTTCTGCATTGCAACCTCATGTTCTCAAATTGCACAGCCTGGATGCAAGTCGCCTATTTTTTGTGCAAAACCATATCAATTGGCCCTTGCCCCCGGCCCAAGGACGCCCCCCGAATTGCCGCCAACTAAGCCGCGTGATTTCCCCATCTCGACACATCAAAGGAGGCTGGTCCATGAAAAAGATCGAAGCGATCATTAAGCCGTTCAAGCTGGACGAAGTGAAAGAGGCGCTGCAAGAGATCGGCGTTCAGGGCCTCTCAGTTCTGGAAGTCAAAGGCTTCGGCCGTCAGAAAGGCCATACCGAGCTGTATCGCGGCGCCGAATATGTCGTCGATTTCCTTCCCAAAGTGAAGATCGAGGTTGTCCTGCCGGACGACCAGATCGACGGCGCGATCGAGGCCATCGTGAACGCCGCCAAGACCGACAAGATCGGCGACGGAAAGATCTTCGTTTCAACGGTCGAACAGGCCGTGCGCATCCGCACCGGCGAAACCGGCGACGACGCAATCTGATACTGATACTTCAAGACCAAGGGTAACGACCAATGAGCACCAAAGACTTCCTGAAAACCATCCGCGATGACGATGTCGAATACGTCGACATCCGCTTCACCGACCCGCGCGGCAAGCTACAGCATGTCACCGTCATGGCCGACCAGGTTGACGAGGATTTTCTGGACGACGGTTTCATGTTCGACGGCAGTTCCATCGCCGGGTGGAAATCCATCGAACAATCCGACATGAAGCTGATGCCCGATACGCGCAGCGCCTATCTTGACCCGTTTTATGCGGAAAAAACGCTGGCCGTGCATTGCTCGGTTGTCGAGCCCGACACCGGAGAGGCCTATGCCCGCGACCCGCGCGGAACGGCGGAAAAGGCCGAGGCTTATCTGAAATCCTCGGGCATCGGCGACACCTCGTTCTGGGGGCCCGAGGCTGAATTCTTCCTGTTCGATGACGTCCGCTTTTCGGTCGATATCAACAAGGTCAGCTATCAGGTCGATGCCTCGGACGGGTCGTGGAACACCGACACCGATTACGAAATGGGCAACATGGGCCACCGCCCGGGCGTCAAAGGCGGCTATTTCCCGGTGAACCCGATTGATGAGGGGCAGGACATCCGCAGCGAAATGCTGTCGACCATGAAGCGCATGGGCATGAAAGTGGACAAGCACCACCACGAAGTTGCGTCCTGCCAGCACGAGCTGGGGTTGATCTTCGGCACGCTGACCGAGCAGGCGGATCATCTGCAAAAGTACAAATACGTGATCCACAACGTCGCCCATGCTTACGGCAAGTCGGCAACCTTCATGCCCAAGCCAATCGCGGGCGACAACGGCACCGGCATGCATGTCAACATGTCGATCTGGAAAGACGGCAAGCCGCTGTTTTCAGGCGACAAATACGCCGACCTGTCGGACGAAGCGCTGTTCTACATTGGCGGCGTTCTGAAACACGCCAAGGCGCTGAACGCCTTCACCAACCCTTCGACCAACAGCTACAAGCGCCTGATTCCGGGGTTTGAGGCACCGGTCCTGCGCGCCTATTCCGCGCGCAACCGCTCGGGCTGTGTGCGTATTCCGTGGGCGGAAAGCCCCAAGGCCAAACGTGTCGAGGCCCGCTTCCCCGACCCCGCCGCCAACCCCTACCTGTGTTTCAGCGCCCTGCTGATGGCCGGTCTGGACGGGATTAAGAACAAGATCCACCCCGGCGAGGCGATGGACAAAGACCTCTATGATCTGCCGCCCGAAGAACTGGCAGGCATCCCAACGGTTTGCGCCAGCCTTCGCGAAGCCATGGATGAGCTGGAGGCCGACATGGACTTCCTGCTGGCAGGTGACGTCTTCACCCGGGATCAGGTGGAAGGCTACATGGATCTGAAATGGGAAGAGATCTATGCTTACGAACACACGCCACATCCGGTGGAATTCAAGATGTATTACAGCTGCTGACCCCAGCACATTGACGGATCAGCCAGGGCGCCTTTCGGGGCGCCCTGTTCTATTGATGTTCCGATTTCTGCGCGCCTGAACGTCAACAATCACCCCCTTAAAGCGTTTCGTCTTGAACCTGAATCGCGAGGGATTCCCTTGAGACCTGATCTGTGATTCATCCTGTTTGGGAGGATGGATCATGTCAGCACCTTTGCCATCTGCGCTTCGGATACGGTTTCAGAGATACATTGAAGAAGGGTTGAGCGGGCGCGCGGCGGCGTTGCGGTTGAAGCTGTCGCCTGCCACAGGCGCGCGGTGGGCGCGTCAGGTGAGGATGAAGGGTCATGCGGAACCTGCCCGGCAGGGACCGCCGCGCGGCAAGGGAAAGCTGGCTCCGCATCGGGAATTCTTTGAGGAGTTGATCGCACAAGACCCTGACATCACGCTCTTTGAGTTGCGTAATGCGCTGGCCGATGCAGAGGGTGTGCGGGTGCATCACTCCTCCATCGCCAACCTTCTGTCCCGGCTCGGCTTCACGTACAAAAAAAGTCGCTGGTCGCAACCGAGCGCCGCCGCGCCAAGGTAAGGCAGCAACGGGCCGACTGGTTCAGATACCGCTCGCCAGCCATTGCGACCTTTCCTGAGCGCGTTGTCTTTATTGACGAAACCGCAGTGAAGACAAACCTCACGCGCCTACGCGGCAGAGCCAAGCGCGGTAAGCGCCTGACGATGGATGCGCCCTTCGGAAGCTGGGGAACCCAAACCTTGATCGCGGGCCTGACCCAAGGCGCGCTGATCGCACCTTGGGTCATCAAGGGAGCGATAGATGGCCCCGCCTTCGCGGCCTACATCCGCGAAGTGCTGGTCCCCGAGATCAACCCCGGCACTGTCGTCATTCTCGACAACCTGGCAACCCACCGGAATAAGGAGGCGACGCAGGCTTTACGCAATCACGGCTGCTGGTTCCTTTACCTGCCACCGTACTCGCCCGACCTGAATCCCATCGAGCAGGCCTTCTCTAAACTGAAAGCCCATTTGCGACGGATCGGGGCCAGGTCCTTTACCCAGGTCTTCGAAGCAATCGGAGCAATCTGCGATCTCTACGACCCAGTAGAATGCTGGAACTACTTTAAGGCCGCCGGATATGTCTCAGGTTAATGTCGAAACGCTTTAGTATCCTGTTTATTTACAACCCGTTAACGCGTTCCGCGTTGAGTGCGCGTTCTGGCAATACAACCTAAGGTTGCGCACCGGATTTCCTTACCCGCGCCTCACTTCTTCCACATTCGCAGGGCAGTAATTTCCCGCAAGCTGGACAAACCACCGGCAACACCACGCGGCGGCGCGCACCTTGGGCGTCAGAGGGAACACAGATGACACAGCAAAACAGCATCGTGGCAACGCTGAGTTTCGAAGGCCCCGTCGCTTTCGACAGCTGTGCCCTGCGTGAAGAGCTTGGCGGTCTGTTCCGTGATGTGGATCTGGATCTGGTCGCCTGCCAGGGCACCAGCAATGCATTGACCTTCGCAGGGTCCGACATGCTGGTGGATGTGGCGCGCGCCGATGATGCCATAACCGTATCCGTAAGCGCCGCAGGCGATGGCAATGCGCTGCCCGAACGCGCTGGCCAATCCCGCCGGGCGGCCTGCTACAATGTTGTGCGATTGTTGCAGGCGCGCCTTGTGCCCGAATCGGTCCATTGGTCCGATTCCGACATGGCCACCGCGGCTGCAAAGTCCCGCCGGCGCCAGTTGAAAAAACAGCGCGAAGACCGCAATGGATTATCCCCGAAAGAGCGGATGAACCAGATCTTCGGCACGGTCGAAGGGGAAGGCGCGCAGGTTGATTGCGTCTCGCTTGCTGTGCCGCGCAGCCTCACGAACCCCGACGCCGCAGCCCTGGCCGCGACCCCCGCGCGCCCTGCGACGGATGATCTGGAACAGTTGGGCTACCGCGGGCCGCACGCCCGTCTGACAGCCGAGGAGGCCAGCCGATTTCCCGATCTGATGCCCGCCGAGATTGCCCTGCGCGAGGAGCGACGCTCTCTATTTGCCTGTGACGCGATCGAACTGACCCAGTCTTCGGTGCAGGACGAGACGACAAACCCGACGGAACGGGTCGAAGCCGATGACATTATGGCGCGCCTGACCGTTTATGTGCTGAACACCATCCTTCTGGTTCTGGCCTTCCCGGTCGGATTCGGAATGTTGATCTTCAACATTCTGGGTGGTGAGAACCTGCGCACGACGGCGCATGTGATGGCGCTGACTGGAATGGGTACTGCACTGGCTGCGGCGAATATCGACCTCCCCCTGATCCATCTGATCTGAGGCCGGATCATTCGCCTAAGCGCGGCGGATGATCGACGTGTGGATCGTGAAAACAATCGCCTTCGTCTTCGGCAATCGCAAAAGGCTTTGCCGTTCACTTCGCAGGAACCGGGCCGTGTCATCGCAGTGATATGGCGCGTCTGTTTCCCGGCGCGGGCTGAACAGGTCCGCCTTAGCTACACGCATCAGATTGCCCCGCCATACCGGCTGATCGACGCGCAGATTGTCGAAAATGCGCTGCACCCGTTTCGCAACCTGATCGTCGTAGCCCTCAACCGGCTGGTGGATGCGTGTCATCGGGCGGCCGATCTTCTCGGACAGGGTCCAATGCGATGGAAAGCACAGGATGGCACCGGTCAGCACATGTTCATTCCCCGGCTTCTGCATCAGGCACAGATCCTCGGCCACCAGCCGGCCAAGCGTCATCAAGGGGCGCGCCCGGTCCGGCGTGACCGTCACACCATCCGGGCGCAGCACCTCATCTGCGCCGACCCGGAAACCGGGACAGGACGGCAGATGCGTCAGAGCCATTGAATACAATTCGTCCGCCGCGTCTTGCGCTTGCGGCGTTAACGCATGCACCGCTTCGGGACAGCTGCGGATCAGCCGGTCGCGCAGCGACATCTGCCCGGCATAAGCCTCATCCAGCCGCAGCCAGTCGGCAATATCCATCGGCTGCAAACCCGGCAGCCGCCTGCCTGCTGGCGTCTCCCAGGGCGTCGCCGCTAATTCGTTCTGGAGTATCGCCATTCCCATCAGATAGCGCAGCCGCGCGCCGGTGGAATCGCGGAATGCGGATCGCTCAGGCGGCGCAGGCGATCAGTTCGGGATCAGGTTCGGCACAATCGTGACCACCCAGGGGAAGGCCCAAAGCAACGCCAGCCCGACCACCTGGATCAGCACGAACGGCAGCACCCCGCGATAGATGTGTCCCGTCGTGACGCTGGAGGGGGCAACACCGCGCAGATAGAACAGCGCAAAGCCGAAGGGCGGCGTTAGGAACGACGTCTGCAGGTTCACTGCGATCATGATCGTTACCCACTTCGGGTCCATCGTGCCGCCATAGATCACCGGCCCGACGATGGGCACGACGATGTAGATAATCTCCAGGAAATCCAGCACGAAGCCCAGGATGAACAGCACCAGCATCACGATCAGGAAGACGACCCACTCGCGATCGAAACTCTTCAGGAAGTCCTGAATATATTCCTCACCCCCGAAGGAAATCACCACCAGGTTCAGCAATTGCGACCCAATCAGGATCGTGAACACCATCGAGGTGACCTTGGCCGTTTCGCGCACAACGGGCGTCAGCACCGCCGTGCGGAACAGCACGAAACAGCTGTAAAGCAGCCCGCCGATCGCAGTGTAATAGGCGATCTGGGCCGCGAAAAAGGCGATCCATTCTTCTGCGGCGACCTGTTCGCGCCCGACCCGCAGGTCAAAGTTGATGCCAATCAGGATCATGATGACCACAGCAAAGGCGGTCATGATGACAATTTTGCCGCTGCGCTTTTCATCATTCAGCTTGCGATATGCCGCCAGCATGATCGCCCCCCCTGCCCCCAGTGCCGCCGCCGGGGTCGGATTGGTGATCCCGCCCAGGATCGAGCCGAGCACCGCCACGATCAGAACCAGCGGTGGGAAGACCACGCGCAACAGCTCGTTCTGGCCAAGTCGGCGCGCGGCAAAACGCACCCCGTATCCGGCAATGATCAGCGGCAGGATCAACAGCACCAGCGCCGTCCCGGCGGTCGTCGTGGGCGAGATCAGGATCACATCAACCATCGCCACAAGGATCAGCCCGATGGCCCCGGCGATCAGCGGGCGCGGATCGGCGGCGGGCGCGATGCCGCGCGCCACCGCCAGGATCAGCGCGAACAACAGCAGCCCGATGGCAATGCCGGTGCCAATGGGGCCCGCAGCGGCGATCTTGACGGCCAATGCCTCTGTCAGTTCCTCATCACTCAGGGCGCGGGATTGTTCGACACCCCCGGCGGCGTTGATCGCCGTCTGCTCCGCCACCGCGGCGTCCCATTTTTCCTGGCCGTGCAGCTCGATCATGCTGGCCTGGCAGGCGGGCGACACCCGCGTGCGCAGGCTGGCGGTCTGGCCCGCGTCCGAAAAGCTGGCGATGGTCACAGACTGCGACCCGACAACGCCGACCTGCCCCGCGATCAGCGTCCCGGCAATCAGCAGCACAGGCACCCCCAGGAACCATGTCAGCGCATTGCCCCGGCGCGCATCCCCGGCAGCGGCACCATCACCGGCAACCGGCGGCGCCTTGGACGGATTCAGCAGCGCAAACCCGAACGCATAAAGCCCATAGAGCGACGCCAGAAGGATCCCCGGCAGGATCGCCGCCTGAAACAGCGTCCCGACCGAAACCACGGCAGCCTCACCCAGGAACGTCAGCGCATCTGAACAGCCCGCCGCCTGTGCGCGGGTTTCCTGCGCCGCAGAATAAAGATCCCCGGCCAGCGTTCCCAGCAGCACGATCACGATGGATGGCGGAATGATCTGCCCCAGCGTGCCCGACGCGGCAATCACACCTGTCGCCAGTTCGGGCGAATAATTGTTGCGCAGCATTGTCGGCAGGCTCAGCAAGCCCATCGTCACCACCGTGGCACCTACAATCCCGGTCGAGGCTGCCAGGAACGTCCCCACAACCGCGACGGCCAGTCCACCGGGCAGAGGGCCAAAGACCCGCGCCATTGTGGTCAGCAAATCCTCGGCAATGCGCGACCGTTCCAGCGTGATCCCCATCAGCACAAACATCAGCACCGCCAGCAATGTCTCGATGCTTTGGCCCGCGAACACCCGTTCATTCATTCGGTTGACGACAAAGCTGATATTGCGGTCCAGCGCCTGTTCCCAGCCGCCGCTGAACACCGCCTCGGACACCCTCGGCAAGTCGGGAAACCTGAATTTCGAGATATTGAGCGGACTGACCCCGGAATTCACCAGCGTCTGATACTCGGCACTGGTCTTGCTGACCGCCTGATGGATCAGCAGGCCCGAACTATCCAGCGCCGCGATGATACCGAAGGAAATCACCGCCGCCCCACCAATCGCGAACCCCACCGGAAACCCCGACAGGATGCCCGCGAACAGGCTGAGGAACACAATGATCAGACCGATCTCGACGCCATCCAGGCCAAAAAGCATTGATCGAGTTCCTTAACTTAACTTGTCTGCGCGACAGGCGCTGCCAGATCGGCATCGTCGTCGCGCGGCGCTTCGGGTGGATTGTCACGGTCCAGATATTTGCCCGCACTCTCGGGTCCCTCTTTGAATTCGAGGTACGAGCGATAGAAGAACGCAATCGCCTGCAGGAAGACTATCGCGGTGAAGGCGACCAGTAGCACCTTGAACAGGAAGTAGCCGTTGAAACCGTTGGGCGAGAAACCGATGGTTTCGACGTTCCACTTCACCGCGCGGGCCTTCAGCAGCATCCGCTCCAACGTGTCACTGGCGCTGACCTTGGGGGTGATCAGATGGCGCCACAGGAAATACCAGGCGTACATCCATGTCAGCACCGCCGCCGGTATCATGAAGAAGATCGACCCGAACATGTCGATCACGCGTTTCTTGCGAAAGCTGATGGCGGAATAAATCAGATCAACCCGCACATGCCCGCCCTGAACAAAGGTATAGGTGCAGCACAGCGCGACAATCATCGCGTTATAAAGCTTCAGTTCCTCGCCCCACCAACTGAGGTCGAAGGTCACCGCAGACCCGATGCCAAGCGTCAGTTCAGACGCGGCAAATACCCGCTGCGAAAAGATGATGATAATCTGCTGCAGGACCATCAGCAGCCCGGCCCATGCGAAGAAACGGCCCACCGTATTGGCAAACCCTTCCAGCACACGGACAACGCCCCACATGATGGTGTTCTTCCAAAGGCCAACGGCTGTCAGGATGATCAGGGCGACGAAAATGACAAAGAAGAACTCGCGCGAGCCGCCGTAATAGATGAAGCGCATCATGGACTGAGGATCGGTCCAGTTCAGCCACAATTGCGGATGCGTGATCGCATAGCCGGCGTTGACGAACGCCATGCCGATATTGGTGAAAACCCAGACGACAAAGTCCAGCACGCGATCCCTCCCCATGTTGCCCCCGGTCGATCTTGGCCGATCTCAAGGGCGGTGAACCGGGCCAGATGCGGCCCGGTTCCAATGTATATTTATTTAGCCCATCAATCTGTCACGCTGGGCGACAAAGCTACCTTCTGAGATCGACACCCAGGATGAGACCGCCTTGCGAGCCGCTTCGGCGCTTTCGCGAATCTTAGCGTAGAGGGGGTCATCCATGTTTTCGTCCATTACCTCTTTGGTGGCGTCGGCAAATGCCGCCCAGATCTCGTCCGAAAACTGGCGGGTCTTGACGCCCTGGTCCTGAAGCTGGCCCAAAGAAGTGCCGTTCTTGGAAAGGTAAAGTGTCAGGGTGTGTTGATGCGCTTCGGCAGCGGCAATCTCGATTATCTTCTGATGTGCCGGTGAAAGTTCCTCAAAAACATCGCGCCCTACAGCCAACGACAGCGCCACGCCAGGCTCATGAAAACCGGACGTATAAAAGATGTCGGTAATCTCTTGGAAGCCGGCTGCCTGATCGGACCATGGGCCGATCCATTCGGTCCCGTCCAGCGCGCCAGAGGCCAAGGCCTGATAAACCTCAGAGCCGGGAATATTCTGCACCGAAGCCCCCAGCTTGCCCAGCGCTTGGCCGCCCAGTCCGGGCATCCGGAACTTGAGCCCCTGAAAATCTTCCGGAGAGTTGATTTCCTTACGGAACCAGCCGCCAGCCTGCGTGCCGGTATTGCCCGCCAGGAAGGACTTTAATCCGAATATCTGGCCCAACTCGTCATGCAGTTCCTTGCCGCCCATATGATAATACCAGGCTGCGGTTTCGGATGCAGTCAACCCAAACGGATATCCTGTAAAAAACGCATAGCCAGGATGGAGACCCAGAAAGTAGTAATCGGCGCCGTGGTATAGATCGGCCTGGCCCGACGTGACCGCATCGAAAACTTCAAATGCGCCCACAAGTTCGCCACCGGCTTTGACGTCAATGGTCAGACTTCCATCTGACATGGCGGCGACGGAATCGGCCACACGCTGAACAGAATCCCACACTCCGGCTGCGCCGCGGCCCCATGTCGTGACCATGGTCAGCGTGCGCGCGTGGCTGGCCGCGATGGCTGGTGCTGCAAGGCTGGTGGCGGCGGCTGCCGTGCCGCCAAAGGCCGAAGCCCGGATAAATGAACGACGATCCATTGATATTATCCTCCCGTTTGGAATCGCACTGCCCGTTTGTCGGGCGGTAGGTTGCTTCAAGTGGCGCGACACTAGCCGCTGATTGGCGGACTGAAAACACCTCGGCGAGCTGGATTCACACATCTTGCCGCAACGTTTTGGCCAGATCTGCGCCAGTTTGAAATCGGTGCAGCCGCCCAGCGGCGCCCATACTGTGGGTAGATTCACGAAATTTCTTCAAGCCGCGCAGTTGGGTAACTTTCGATCAAAAGAATCCGCTCGTGAATCACAAAAATGCGCAAAATCGCTGTTGACGGCCCTGCACACCCTTCTTAGGGTCCGGCGCGAACCTAACTGTCGGGGGTCAAAATGCTTTGCAATGTGCTGGTTGTCATTCCCGGGCGCAGGGGCTGTTAGCGGTTAACCGCAACAGACCTGTCAAGCGCCCCCGCCTGATCGGGGGCTTTTTTATGCGCGGCAGCTGTCGCGCGACCAGATGGACGGAGACGACGAGATGAGCGGCCGCAAGACGACGAAGAAAGACCAGATGACCGGCGCGAAGATGGTCGTGCAGGCCCTGAAGGATCAGGGGGTCGAGGTTGTGTTCGGTTATCCCGGTGGAGCGGTGCTGCCGATCTATGACGAGATCTTTCTGCAAAACGAAATCCGCCACGTGCTTGTGCGCCATGAACAAGGTGCCGTGCATGCCGCCGAAGGCTATGCCCGTTCCACCGGGAAACCCGGCGTTGTTCTGGTAACCTCGGGCCCCGGGGCGACCAATGCGGTCACGGGCATGACCGATGCGCTGATGGATTCGATCCCGCTGGTCGTGCTGACCGGGCAGGTTCCGACGTTCATGATCGGCAATGATGCCTTTCAGGAGGCGGACACCGTCGGCATCACCCGCCCCTGTACCAAGCACAACTGGCTGGTGCGCGAAACCGACAGTCTGGCCAACACCATGCACGAGGCGTTCCATGTCGCAACCTCAGGCCGTCCGGGTCCGGTGCTGATCGACATCCCCAAGGACGTACAATTCGCCAACGGCACCTATGTCGCGCCCCAAAATCGCAAGACGTCGCATTACGCGCCGCCCACCAAAGGGGACGCCGACGCGATTGCCGCGCTGGCCGAGGCGATGGAGACGGCGAAGCAACCGATCCTCTATACCGGTGGCGGCGTCATCAATTCAGGCCCCGAGGCCAGCAACCTGCTGCGCCAACTGGCGGCGGAAACGAACTTCCCCGTCACCTCGACCCTGATGGGGCTGGGCGCCTACCCGGCAAGTGGTGACAACTGGCTGGGCATGCTGGGCATGCACGGGCTGTACGAGGCGAACCTGGCCATGCACGACTGCGATCTGATGATCTGCATTGGCGCGCGGTTCGACGACCGGATCACTGGCCGGGTCGATGCCTTCAGCCCGAATTCGGTCAAGGCGCATATCGATATCGACCCAAGCTCGGTCAACAAGGTGATCCACGTCGACATTCCGATCATCGGCGACGTGGGCTCGGTGCTGACGGACCTGCTGGACGAATGGCGCGGTCGCGGTGGCAAAACCGATACCAAAGGTGTCGAGGCCTGGTGGCGGCAAATCCGCGACTGGAAGCGGATCAACTGCCTCGACTACACGCCGGATGCGAAATCCATTAAGCCGCAGCACGCGCTGGTGCGCCTTGAGGCACTGACCAAAGACAAGGACCGCTATATCACGACCGAGGTGGGTCAGCACCAGATGTGGGCGGCGCAATACCTGGGCTTTGACGAACCGGGGCGTTGGATGACCTCGGGCGGTCTGGGCACCATGGGCTATGGCTTCCCGGCTTCGGTCGGTGTGCAGATGGCGCACCCCGACGCGCTGGTCATCAATGTCGCAGGTGAGGCTTCGTGGTTGATGAACATGCAGGAGCTGGGCACCGCGATGCAATACAACCTGCCGGTCAAGCAGTTCATCCTGAACAACGAACGCCTCGGCATGGTGCGCCAATGGCAGGAACTGCTGCATGGCGAGCGTTATTCCCATTCCTGGAGCGAATCCTTGCCCGACTTCGTCAAACTGGCCGAGGCTTTCGGGGCCAAGGGCATCCTGTGCACCGACCCCGCCGATCTGGACGACGCGATCATGGAGATGGTGAACCACGACGGCCCGGTTCTGTTCGACTGCCTGGTGGAAAAGCACGAGAACTGCTTCCCGATGATCCCGAGCGGAGAGCCGCACAACAAAATGCTGCTGGGCGAGAATGCCTCGACCCAGGACGCCATCGGGTCCAGCGGCGCGGTGATGGTTTGAGGGCGGGGCCGCCGGATATGAAATCCGTCGGTTCCTGGCCGGGGGCGATGGCTGGGGGGCCAGCCCCCCAGACCCCCCGGCATATTTTCAACAAGAAGATGAGAAAGAGGGCGCAATGTCCCCATTGAAAATCAAAAAAGGCACGTCGCGGCATTCGGCCTATGACCTGAAGGACCCGAACGCCGATGTTGTGGAAACCCACACCCTGGCGGTGATTGTCGAGAATGAGCCGGGCGTGCTGGCCCGTGTCATCGGGCTATTTTCTGGACGGGGCTATAACATCGAAAGCCTGACGGTGGCCGAGATTGACCACACCGGGCACCGCAGCCGGATCACGGTTGTGACCACCGGGACGCCGCAGGTAATCGAACAGATCAAGGCGCAGCTGGGCAGGATCGTTCCGGTGCATGAGGTGCACGACCTGACCGTCGAAGGCCCCAGCGTCGAACGCGAACTGGCGCTGTTCAAGGTCGCCGGGGACGGTGACAAACGGGTCGAGGCCTTGCGCCTGGCCGATATCTTCCGTGCCAATGTGGTCGATTCGACGCTCGCCTCTTTCGTCTTCGAAATCACCGGCACGCCCGAAAAAATCGACGCCTTCGCCGATCTGATGCGCCCGCAGGGGCTGGTCGAAGTGGCGCGGACCGGGGTGGCGGCACTGGCACGCGGGGCGGAATAGTCAGTCCCGTCAGGCGGCAGCCTGATGGTCGGTATCGTCCTTCCAGGTTTGCCGCAACACCCGCATCCAGTTGCCTTGGCACAGCTTTTCCATCAGCGGCGCGTCATACCCATGTGCGACCATCGCGGCGCGCAGGGCGGGCAGGCCCGCGCAATCCCTGATCTGATCACTGACTGTCGCCCCGTCAAAATCCGACCCCATCGCGACGCCGTCTTCACCCAGGTGGGTGATCAGGTGATCCAGATGTCGCAACATGACCTCTGGTCCGAAATCGGTTGCCATCTGTCCGTCTGCGCGCAGAAATGCAGCCGCGAAGTTCAATCCGACCAATCCGCCGCTGTCGCGAATCGCCGCCAGTTGCCGATCGGTCAGATTGCGCGGACTATCGCACAGGGCATGGGCGTTGGAATGGGTGGCGATCAGCGGCGCATCGGACAGACGTGCCACATCATCAAACCCTGCCTCGTTCAGATGTGACAGATCAATAACCACGCCCAGTGCGTTGCATTCACGCACCAAATCCTGCCCGGCACCGGACAATCCGCCACCGATATCGGGATCTCCGGGAAACCGGAGCGGCACACCCTGGGCGAAGATATTGTTGCGGCTCCAGACCGGCCCGACCGAGCGTAGCCCGGCACCGTAAAGCACGTGCAGCATATCGAGGTCGTCGGCTATCGCCTCGGCCCCTTCGATGTGCATCACAGCCGCCATGGGGCCGGTTGGGTCGGCCAGCGTCGCCTCAATGGCATCGACCGACGTGCAGATACGAACCGCCCCGGCACGTTCCAGCGCGCGCAAAATCGCTGCCTGGCGCAGCGTGCCACGTGCACCAACCTGCCACGGGATCGGGTCGGGCAGCGGCAGGTCAAACGCAGGCTGCGCCATTGCGGCGAACATCGCCGGGCCATCCAGATCGCCGGGTACAAATATCGCAAACATGCCGCCCCCGAATCCACCGGCATGGGCGCGCGGCAGGTCCACGTGGGAGGGGCCGCCACCGGCAACCACCTGCTCAACGGATGTATTCCCCATCGAGATCTGCAACAGCAGGTCGTTATGACCGTCAAAAATCACCGGAGTCGTTTGCATTGCACGCCCAATCCTGTTGCAGCGACAGTCTGCGCCTGGACGGTCGAAACACAAGAGAATTCAACAAAAAAAGGGGCGCCCGAAGGCACCCCCAAGGTTTCGCTGATCAGGCTCATTCTCTCGTACCGCCCGGTTTCTGCCAGCGGCCCGATCCGCGTCAGGGGCGAGCGCACCCACCCCGTGTACGTTGAAACGCCCGAGGGCGTTTCAACGGAGCCGGACAGAGCGGGTTTTCATTTGAGAACCTGCGAAGTCCGCCCCCTATCAAGTTGGGCACACTAGGCGCGCCGTTGCTTGACCTAACCCAAGTTGTAGCTTTCGCTTCCATTTGGGTTTGAGCGAGGGATACGCCGCCCATCTGGCAGCGTTTGCACGTGATAGTCTGGGTGCAATCCCCGTTCGTTTTCATCTGCAAGTCTGCCTCTTGGCATCTCGCATCGACCCGGCACGTTAAAAAGCGTGTTCAGGCCAGTAGTTCTTTCACGCGTAACCGTGATACGTTTCTTAGCCATTTGCTAAGTTCCTTTGTCCACAGGCACCCCCAGGTTTTGGTGGGGAAATCCTGTATTTCTCAGCACGCTATTGATCCGCTCCGCCGTTCATGCCTTTTCATAGTAATCGACCCACCTGGGCCGGTTTCGCTTGTCCTGCAGCGTGCTATGCGATTGCAGGATGGGCTTAGGGGGTTGGTGTTCGCGCACCGACCCCCACTCTCAATTCCTCATCAACTACACCCCGACGTCCCGCCGCAGGTGTTGCACTTCATGCAGGTCCCGTTCCGGACCAGCGTATAGTTCCCGCATTCGCCGCAGGGGTCGCCCTCGTACCCTTGCATCTTGGCCTTGGTGCGGTTGTCGATCTGCACGGCGCCGGTCGCCAATGCAGTCTCGCCCGCTTCGGGCACCAGCGTTTGCAGTGCGGCGACCGGGTCGGCGGCATTGACCGCCACGGCCCCCGCCTGCCCGCCTTGCAGCACGACCAGACCCTGCGGCGCGCGGCCGCGCAGATAGCCCGTGGACACCACTTTCTTCAGCACATCAATCTGGCTTTCGCCCTCGGCGCCGGGCACCTCGGTGAAGTTGCGCTTGCCCTCGTCATCGCCGCGCCCAAGCTCATCAAAGCTGGTGCCTTCTGGCTGTACATGGGCCAGATCGGTCCGGTCGAGGTAGCTGACCGCAAGTTCCCGGAAGATATAGTCAAGGATCGAGGTCGCGTTCTTGATCGTCTCGTTCCCCTGAACCATGCCCGCCGGTTCGAAGCGGGTGAAGGTGAAGGCATCGACGAATTCTTCAAGCGGAACACCGTATTGCAGGCCGACGCTGACCGCGATTGCGAAGTTGTTCATCATGGCGCGGAAACCCGCGCCTTCCTTGTGCATGTCGATGAAAATCTCGCCCAGGTTGCCGTCGGCGTATTCGCCGGTGCGCAGATAGACCTTGTGTCCTCCGACGACCGCTTTCTGGGTATAGCCCCGGCGGCGTTCCGGCATGCGGTCACGCTGCCGATTAGCGACTTCCTTGACGATGATCTTTTCGACGATCTTCTCGGCCAGCACCGCAGCCTTTTCCTGCGGACTGCCGGTTTCCAGAACTTCGGCAGCCTCGTCGTCATCTTCCACCAGCGAGGCGGCCAGCGGCTGCGACAACTTCGATCCGTCACGGTAGAGCGCGTTGGCCTTGACGCCTAGTGACCAGCTCAGCTCATAGGCTTTCTGGCAATCCTCGATCGTCGCATCATTGGGCATGTTGATCGTCTTGGATATCGCGCCCGAGATGAACGACTGCGCCGCCGCCATCATATAGATGTGGCTGTCGACGCTCAGGAACCGCTTGCCCTTCTTGCCGCAGGGATTGGCGCAATCGAAGATCGCATAGTGTTCCTGTTTCAGGTGCGGCGCACCTTCCAGGGTCATCGTGCCGCAGACGTGGTCGTTGGCAGCCTCGATTTCTTTGCGCTTGAAACCAAGGTGAATCAGCAGATCGAAGGACGGATCGGTCAGTTTTTCCGCCGGAATGCCCAGCACGTCGGTGCAGAATTCCGCGCCCAGCGTCCATTGGTTAAACACGAAGCGGATGTCGAAGGCGGACGGCAGCGCCGCCTCGATCTTCTCGATCTCTCCGGGGCCAAAGCCGTGGCCGATCAGGCTGGTGTGGTTGATCCCCGGCGCGTTGCCCATGGATCCGTGACCGACTGCATAGCTGATGATCTCTTCAATCTCGGCCGAGGAATAGCCAAGGCTTTCAAGCGCTTGCGGGACCGAGCGGTTGATGATCTTGAAGTATCCGCCACCGGCCAGCTTCTTGAACTTGACCAGCGCAAAATCCGGTTCAATCCCCGTGGTGTCGCAATCCATCACCAACCCGATGGTTCCTGTGGGCGCGATCACCGTGGTCTGCGCGTTGCGATACCCGTGCTTCTTGCCCAGCTTCAGCGCCAGATCCCAGGCGTTCGTTGCCCGCTTGACCAGAGTTTTGTCTGGGCAACCGGCTTGATCCAATGCAACAGGATTGGTCGCCAACGCCTCGTACCCGCTGTCTTTTCCATACGCGGCGTTGCGATGGTTGCGGATGACGCGCTGCATGTGGTCGGCGTTGCGTTTGTGCCCGGGGAATGTCCCGAGCTCCGCCGCCATCTCGGCACTCGTCGCATAGGCCACGCCGGTCATTATCGCGGTCAGCGCACCGCACAGCGCGCGGCCCTCATCGGAGTCATAGGAATGCCCCATGTTCATCAGCAGCCCGCCGATGTTGGCATAGCCAAGGCCCAGCGTGCGGAAGTCATAGGACAGCTGCGCGATTTCCTTGGAGGGGAACTGCGCCATCGTCACGCTGATCTCCAGCGTCACGGTCCACAGGCGCGTCGCATGTTCATAGTCGTCAACCTGAAACTCCCCGTCCTTCAGGAAGGTCAGCAGGTTCATCGATGCCAGGTTGCACGCGGTATCATCCAGGAACATATATTCCGAACAAGGGTTTGAGCCGCGAATCTCACCATCTGCTTTACATGTGTGCCAGTCATTGACCGTGTCGTGATACTGGATGCCAGGATCCGCACAGGCCCAGGCGGCGTGGCCGACCTGCTCCCACAGGTCGCGGGCCTTGATGGTCTTCGCGACTTTCCCGTCCTTGCGGTTGATCAGGTCCCAGTTGTCGTCGTTTTCGACGGCTTTCAGGAACGCATCCGTCACCCGGATCGAGTTGTTGGAGTTCTGGCCAGAGACGCTCGAATACGCCTCGGAATCCCAATCCGTGTCATAGGTCGGGAATTCGATGCTGGTGTGGCCCTGCTTGGCGTAATCCAGCACCCGTTTCACATAAGTCTCAGGGATCGCGACTTTTTTCGCGTCCCGAATCACCGCCTTCAGGCTTTCATTGACCTTCGGGTCATAGGCATCCTCTTCGCGCCCGTCCCAGGATTTGATCGCCGCGAAGATCGCGTTCAGCTTTTCCTCGTGCATCTTGGAACCGGCGACGATGCTCGCCACTTTCTGTTCTTCGATGACCTTCCAGTTGATGAACTGTTCGATATCCGGGTGGTCCGCATCGCAGATCACCATTTTGGCGGCCCGCCGCGTGGTGCCGCCCGATTTGATCGCGCCCGCCGCGCGGTCGCCAATACGCAAGAAGCCCATCAGGCCCGAGGATTTGCCACCGCCCGACAGATGCTCGCCCTCGGCGCGCAGTGACGAGAAATTGGTGCCGGTGCCGCTGCCATACTTAAACAGCCGTGCCTCGCGCACCCACAGATCCATGATGCCGCCTTCGTTCACCAGATCATCGCTGACCGATTGGATGAAGCAGGCGTGCGGCTGGGGGTGTTCATAGGACGACTTGGATTTCGTCAGCTTGCCGGATTTATAGTCGACGTAATAGTGACCTTGCGACGGCCCGTCGATGCCATAGGCCCAGTGCAGCCCGGTGTTGAACCACTGCGGGCTGTTCGGTGCCGCGCGCTGGGTCGCCAGCATATAGCGCATTTCGTCGTAATAGGCGCGGGCGTCCGCCTCGGTCGTGAAATAGCCGCCCTTCCAACCCCAATAGGCCCAGGCCCCGGCGAGGCGGTCAAACACCTGTTTAGCGCTGACCTCACCGCCATAGTGCTGGTCTTCGGGCAGGTCGGCCAGCGCGCCCTCATCCGCGACCGAGCGCCACAGGAATTCCGGCACACCTTTTTCTTTGACCTTCTTCAGGCGCGCGGGAACGCCAGCCTTGCGGAAATATTTCTGAGCAATCACGTCCGAGGCGACCTGACTCCACCCTGCCGGCACTTCGACTTTGTCCAGCTTGAAGACAATGGTGCCGTCCGGATTGCGAATCTCTGAACTGGTCTCGGTAAACTCGATGGTGCCATAGGCACCGGTTTTCACGCCCGTGAAATTGCGGTCAATTTTCATTCCATGCCCCTTTTGGTGCGTCCTCGTCTGATGCGGGCGTCACCATTTCCATTTGCCTTGCGGCGCCGACGTTTTGCGGGTGCATTTGCCCCCGGTTTTCGTGCTAACCGGCCAGAGGTCGGGGCGTGGCACAACAAGTCGACTCATCCAGGCATCCCCGGACGTCGGCAAAACCCGGAGGTCGCTGCCAGATCAGTCGTATGTATTTCCCGTCCCGCTGCTCCGCCACTACATTTAGTGGTCTGCCGGTCAGCGCGCACAAACTGCATGAAGTGGCCCTATGGCGTCAACGATGATTCCGGGACCGGGAAAAGAATCTGTGTCTGAAATGTGAAACCGTCAGACCGCGCCCAGCGCCCGGTTAATCCGATAAGCGATTTTTTGCCCAGATTCCGAAACCTTGGCCCCGAAACATCAGGTAAAAGCGCAGCACAGACCCTGTTGCAAGCCTACAACGCCACCCGAAAATCCTGTGGATAACTTTTCGAACCGGGTGCTTTCCCATGGCCGGAATCGGCCCTTCCCCGCGCGGCAGCTGAGCGGCCCTTTGGGCGGATATTGTATATCCGGGGCCCGCAGCACACAGGGTTTTGTGGCGCAAATTCGCGATCATTTGAACAAAATGAACAGAACCGGCCCGGCCCGCTAATGCCGCTGTCGAAGACAATGATGGATCGGCGCGCGGGGGTGGCGAATTGCGCATCGCCATCGCTGACCGGGAAATCCTTGCACATTCCCCGACACCCAAAAACCGGGCCCCGACACCCAAAAACCGGGGCACCCAAGGCCCAGACACCCAAAGGTTGCATCCGGCAATCCCCGGCTGCAACAAGTGGAACACACTTATGGTTATGTCTTTAGATGGTCGGGGCGAGAGGATTCGAACCTCCGACCCTCTGTTCCCAAAACAGATGCGCTACCAGGCTGCGCCACGCCCCGACTGCGCCCCCTTTACAAAGACTGGACGCCAAGGGGAAGCCTTCGTTTTGGCAAATCCACTAATCAGTTGCCGGAACCGGATCACAGGGCCATGCGGCAAGATGCGGATCAAGCGAGGGATGCCGGATCTGACTGCCTTCGGTGATGCCGATCGCTTCGGCCATGCCGCCGTTAACCTCGAGCACCAGCAGCACGTCATCGCCGCCCGGAATCGGTGTCTCGTCCAGCGGCACGGCATTTGCGTGCACCCGCGTCACGGTCCCGGTTTCATCCGCAACGATCATGTCCAGCGGGATCAGCGTGTTGCGCATCCAGAACGCCGCGCGCTGGGGAAATTCATAGACGAACAGCATGCCCTTGCTTGCGGCCATCTTTGGCACGTTCATCAGGCCCTGCGCCCGCTCATCAGGGTCATCCGCGACATCGATGCTGAAGCTTGCGGTGCCCCAGCCGCCGCGCAGCTCTATTCGGTCGTCACGGCAGGCCCCTGCAAACGCCGGGGCGCAAAGCGTTGTGATCAGGCCAGATAAAACGGCACTGTGGAAGATTCGGGGCCAGTTGGCGCGGGGCAGGACGATCATGCGTCCTGTTTATGCGCCGCCTCCCAGCTTGTCACCAGCGTTGCCATGCGGCCACGCTCACCGTCGGTCACTTGTAGGGCAACGGCCTCTCCGGGTTGCAGATCGGCCAGGCCTGACCGGCGCAGAACCTCTACATGCAAAAAAACGTCTTCGTCGCGGCCAAAGATATTGGCAAACCCAAAGCCCTTGGCCTTGTCGAACCATTTCACCCGCGCGGGTTCCAGCGGGGTGCCGGGGTCAGGTTCGGCAAACAGCGCCGGCTCATCCGGATCGGCATCGCCATCCGTGGGCGGTTCGATGTGATGCACCAGAACGGCCTGCAGACCGCGCGCCGTTTCCTGTACATCGACGTCTACCAATGCCGCATCCGCGACCGAGCTTTGACCATAATTTCGCAGAACATTTGCATGCAGCAAGATGTCTGACCCGCCATCGTCGGCCAGAATAAATCCGAATCCCTTTGCAGGATCGAACCACTTCACCCGGCCATTTACACGCCGAGACACGGCAACTTGTTCGTCCATCATCCGCACTTCCCCACGCAAGCTCCCCAGTTTGCGCCGACTGAGTGTTGACAGGTTTTCGGCATGTTGCAAAGGGAAAGGGTCGTTATTTCACGGATTTTGTCGCATCTGAGGCCCGGAGTAGCGGGATTCAGGGGTGCAATCGCTGAATGTCCCAGGGTGCCGTTGCGGAAGTACGCCGCCAGCGAAATCTGTCGTGCAGGCGGAACTGGCCATCCGCCCAGAACTCGATCTCGACCGGGGTGATCCGATAGCCGCCCCAGAACGGCGGGCGTGGCGGGCTGGTTCCTTTGGTCGCCGTGATCATGGCGACCTTTGCCATCAGGGCGGCGCGTGAAGACAAGGGTTGCGATTGATCAGAGGCCCAGGCCCCCAGACGACTTTGCAGCGCACGGCTGTTGTAATAGGCGTCCGCCTGTTCACCGCCCACACGTGCGACCGAACCGCGCACACGGACCTGACGGCGCAGCGATTTCCAGTGCATCACGAAAGCGGCCTTGCCAGCGCTGTCGATCTCGACCGCTTTGGCGCTGCCATAGTTGGTGTAGAAAACGAATCCGTCATCCTCGACCTCTTTCAGCAGAACCATGCGCGCATTGGGCAGACCGTCGGCGTCAACCGTGGACAGGGCCATTGCCGTCGGGTCATTTGCCTCGGTCTTTTCGGCCTCGGCCAACCAGTCTCGGACCAGCTGAAACGGGTCGTCACCGGCAAAAATACCATCGCGTTCCGACATTTATCTACCTCCGGTTGTTGGCGCGCCCCTTGATGACCTTTGGTCAATGGCCTAAACGCCAAGAACCGACAACTAGCCAGGAGACACTGGATGTCAACGGGACCAACAGCCGGATTGATGGACGGAAAACGCGGCCTGATCATGGGACTGGCCAACGACAAATCCATCGCGTGGGGCGTGGCCAAACAGCTGTCTGATGCTGGCGCGTCGCTGTGTATCTCGCATCAGGGCGGGCCGCTGGAAAAACGGGTGCGCCCGCTGGCCGAGTCACTGGGCAGTGATTTTCTGGTGGAATGCGACGTGGGCGATCCCGCCTCGCTGGACGCCCTGTTCGCCGAAATCAAGAACCGCTGGGGGGATCTGGATTTCGTCGTCCACGCCATTGGCTTTTCCGACAAGAATGAGCTTCGCGGCCGCTATGTCGACACCAGCCCGGAAAATTTCCGCTCCACCATGGATATTTCGGTGTTTTCCTTCACCGCCGTGTGCCAGCGCGCCGCCGCGATGATGCCGAACGGCGGGTCGCTGCTGACGCTCACCTACCTCGGCGCGGAACGTGTCATGCCGCATTACAACGTCATGGGCGTCGCCAAGGCGGCGCTGGAAACCAGCGTGCGCTACATGGCCGAGGATCTGGGCAAGGACAATATTCGCGTCAACGCAATCAGTGCGGGCACAATCAAGACGCTGGCGGCCTCTGGCATCGGCGATTTCCGCTATATCCTGAAGTGGAACGAGCTGAATTCGCCCCTGCGCCGCAACGTCACCCAGGACGAGGTCGGTAAATCCGCGCTCTATTTCTGTTCCGACCTCTCCAGCGCTGTTACGGGAGAGATTCACCACGTCGATTCGGGCTATCATGTGATCGGTATGAAAAACCCCGATGCGCCGGATATGACCAAAGAGCTTTCGAAGGGCTGACACAAATGACTGACCGGCTGCCGCACGAAAAAGGGTTTCACGTCAGCTGGGACCAAATACATCGCGATGCGCGCGCGCTGGCCTGGCGGCTGGACGGGCATGGGCCCGATGGCGGCGACTGGAAAGCCGTGGTTGCGATCACCCGTGGCGGCATGGCCCCGGCGATGATGGGCGATGGCACCGGCGTTCTGATCGTGGATGATCTGGTCGACTCGGGCAAAACGCTGGAAGTGGTGCGCAACCTGTTCCCCAAGGCGCATTTTGCCACCGTCTATGCCAAGCCTGCGGGCAATTCGCAGGTCGACTCCTTTATAACCGAGGTCAGCCAGGACACCTGGATTTTCTTCCCCTGGGACATGGCAATGCAATACGTCCCGCCCTATCGCGGGACGGACTGACCGGTCGTCGCCCGGCGCGCGACGTGATCCTGCGCCTGCCCCCCCCAATGCGTCGCGGGTCGGTGACACCCTGCCCCCTTTCATCCAAGCGGCGGCGGCACTATGACATGGCAAACATCTAACAAAACGAGGGCACTCATGGCTGAACTCACCCATTACATCGGTGGCAACTACGTGGCGGGAAAGTCCGGTCGCTTTGCTGACATCTTCAACCCGGCAACGGGTGAGGTTCAGTCCAAAGTGCCATTGGCGACGCAGGCTGAAATGGACGCCGCCATCGCCGCCGCCGCAGCCGCACAGCCGGTTTGGGCAGCAACCAACCCGCAGAAACGCGCCCGCGTGATGATGGAGATGGTGCGCCTGATCAACCGCGATATGGAACGGCTCGCCGAAGCGCTCAGCCGGGAACATGGCAAGACCATTCCGGATGCAAAGGGCGATCTGCAGCGCGGCCTGGAGGTCGTCGAATACTGCATCGGCGCACCGCAGATGCTGAAGGGTGAATACACCGACAACGCCGGTCCGGGCATCGACATCTACTCGATGCGCCAGCCACTGGGTGTCGTCGGGTCGATCATGCCGTTCAACTTCCCCGCGATGATGCCGCTGTGGCATGTCGGCCCGGCACTGGCCTGCGGCAACGCCGTGGTCCTGAAACCGTCCGAGCGTGACCCCTCGGTCCCGCTGATGCTGGCCGAGTTGTTTGTCGAGGCCGGCCTGCCGGCGGGCGTATTCCAGGTCGTCAATGGCGACAAGGAGGCGGTCGACGCGATCCTCGACAATGACACCATCCAGGGCGTCAGCTTTGTCGGCTCGACCCCGATTGCCCAGTATATTTACTCGCGCGCCTGCGCGAACGGCAAACGCGCGCAATGTTTCGGCGGTGCCAAGAACCACATGATCGTCATGCCTGATGCTGACATGGATCAGGCCGCCGATGCGCTGGTCGGCGCGGGCTTTGGGGCCGCTGGTGAACGCTGCATGGCCGTTTCGGTTGCGGTCCCGGTGGGCGACGAAACCGCAGATCGGCTGATCGAAAAGCTGGTCCCGCGGATCGAGAAGCTGAAGGTCGGCCCCTACACCGCCGGTAACGACGTCGACATGGGCCCTGTCGTGACACGCGAAGCCAAGGAACGCATCCTGGGGCTGATCGAATCCGGTGTGGAGCAGGGCGCGGAACTGGTCGTCGACAATCGCAACTTCAGCCTGCAGGGCTATGAAGACGGTTTCTTCGTCGGCCCGCATCTGTTCGACCGCGTGACGCCCGACATGGATATCTATCAGCAAGAGATTTTTGGCCCGGTGCTGTCGACCGTGCGCACAGGCTCGTACCAGGAAGCGATAGATCTGGCCATGAACCACGAATACGGCAACGGCACCGCAATCTTCACCCGCGACGGCGACACGGCCCGCGATTTTGCCAGCCGCATCAACATCGGCATGGTCGGCATCAACGTCCCGATCCCGGTGCCGCTGGCCTATCACACCTTCGGCGGCTGGAAGAAATCCGTGTTCGGCGACCTGAACCAGCACGGCCCGGATTCGTTCAAGTTCTACACTCGGACAAAAACCGTCACCGCCCGCTGGCCCAGCGGCCTGAAAGAGGGTGGAGAGTTCGCGTTCAAAGCGATGGATTAAGGCGCCGCCCTGACGACCTGAACCGCTATCAGAATGGTCTGCGCCCGGTGCGCGCCGCGGGCGCAGGGCGTTTGATTTCGGGCATCGTTGCAAATGAATAGCACAATACCTCACTGGCGGGGATCACAGCGCAACGCTTTCATTTTGCGTGAGGCTTCGGCACAGTTGCGGACGCAACCAACCGTTCAGGAGCGTCCGCATGTCCGCCGCAAACTTTGTCATGGCCCTCGCAATGGGGGCCATTATCTCTCTTTATCTGCCGATGATCAGCCGTATGTCGCAACTGCTGGGGTCACCCACGATGGGCAATGTGCCGTTCTTTGCGGTCGCCCTGATCGCGTCGCTGGTGATCGCCCTGGCATCCGGGCAAGGGGCCGAGGCGTTCGGGCGCATTCCGTCGCTGCCGATGTGGCTGTTCCTGTCGGGGGTGGCGAGTGCGGTAATGATTGTCGGATCGTCTTATCTAGTGCCGCAGATCGGAACCGGCGCGTTCTTCGTCCTTCTGGTTGCCGGGCAGATCCTGTTTGGTGCGCTGATCAATCAGTTCGGCTTGCTGGGCGTGCCGGTTCAGCCCATCACAATGCTCAAACTGCTGGGCATCGTCATGGCCATCGCAGGTGCCGCAATCGTCAGTTTTGCCCCCGCGGCTTCAACTGGTTGAGCCTTTCGACCAGTTTGCGCCCAGATCGGCGCACCAAGACTAACCACGAATGAGGAGACCAGATCGTGTCAAAAATCACCCGCCGCACCGCCCTCGCCGGCATGACTGCTGCACCATTGGCCACGCTGATCGCCGCCCCCGCACAGGCGGCGACGCATCGCGTGATTATAAAAGGGTTCAAGTATCACCCCGCCGAACTGCATGTCTCGGTCGGCGACCGGGTGGTCTTTACCAATATGGATTCCACTCCGCACACCGCGACAGCCATTATCAAGCGCTGGGATACCGCACAGCTTGGCCGGGGCAAGTCGGCCAAGATCGTCATATCCTCGGCCGGGGATCATTCCTATTACTGCCGCCCGCATCCGGCCATGAAGGGGGTCATCTGGGCCAACTGACGCATTGTAACAAACCACACCATAGGTTCAGTTGCGCTTTCCGCAGGGTCACGTCAACGTGACACCATCACAGTCAAGGAGTTCAAGTTGTGACCAAAATTACCCGCCGTACCGCCATTTCTGGTCTTGCCGCCGCACCGATTGCCGCCTCCATTCCCGGCGCCGCACTGGCCGCCACGCATCAGATTTCCATCGAAGGCTTCAAATTCAATCCGGCCGAGTTGAGTGTCGCCGTCGGCGATACCGTTGTTTTCACAAACAATGACGGCGCCCCCCACACCGGCACCGCCGAAGACAAAAGCTGGAGCACCGCCCGCCTGAGCAAGGGCCAGTCGGAAGAAGTCGTGATTTCAACCGCAGGCGACCATCCGTTCTTCTGCCAGGTGCATCCCAACATGAAGGGCCTGATCAAGGCCGGCTGACACGCCCGGTTTGACAGACCGCCCTGCAATCCTGTCTGGTGGGGGGCAACGCCCGCCAGACGACTGGATCCTGCATGGACGACCCTGCCTTCACGCTTGGGATTGAAGAGGAATACATCCTCGTCGATCTGAAGACCTATGAACCCGCCAATGTTCCGCCCGGCATGCTGGATGCCTGCAAGGCCAAGCTGGGCGGACGGGTCAGCCCCGAGTTCAAGACCTGCCAGATCGAGGTTGGAACCGGCATCTGCCCGACAATCGGCGATGCACGCGCCGAACTGATCGAATTGCGCAGCTGCATTCGCGACATTGCCAATGGCCACGGGCTGACGCCGATTGCGACGTCCTGCCATCCCTTCGCCGACTGGAAGCAGATCGGCCAAAGCGACGGTGATCGCTACACCGATCTGGCCGACGCCATGGGCCATGTGGCCCGCCGGATGGTGACCTGCGGCTGCCACGTCCACGTTGGCATCGGCGACGACGATCTGCGCATCGACCTGATGAACCAGTTCGCCTATTTCCTGCCCCATCTGCTGGCACTGTCGGGATCTTCTCCGTTCTGGGAAGGCGTGGACACCGGGCTGGCCAGTTACCGCCTCTGCGTGTTTGACAACATGCCGCGATCCGGCCTGCCCCCGAAATTCACGGACTGGAGTGAATATCAGCGCTCAGTCGATGTGCTGATCGACACTGGCATAATCGAGGATGCCTCGAAGATCTGGTGGGATTTGCGGCCTTCATCGCGCTTCCCGACGCTTGAAGCGCGGATTTGCGATGTCATGCCCCGGATGGAAGATACGCTGGCATTGGCGGCGGCAATTCAGGCACTGATGCGGATGCTGTGGCGACTGAAGACACGCAACCAGCGCTGGCGGATTTATGACCGCTTTCTGGTGGGCGAAAACCGTTGGCGGGCGCAACGCTATGGCACGGGCGGGACGCTGCTGGATCTGGGTCGCCGCGCCCTGATGCCAATTGCCGAAGCGGTCGAGGAATTGATCGACCTCACGTCCGAGGATGCAAGCGCATTGGTCAGCGCCCCGGAAATTGCGCATCTGCGCAAGATCGTTTCAGTCGGGGCCAGTTCAGACCGCCAGCGTGCCGTATTCAAAGCCGCCCGCGACGCAGGCGCGACCGAGGAGGAAGCCCTTCGATCCGTCGTCGAAAGCATGGTAGCGGAGTTTTCTGCCGGTCTGTGATAACGGCGGAGTGCAAGATGACACCAAGTGCACGCGCCACCCCGCGAAATCCACCAAAGGCACCACCGGCGCGGTCTGAAAACGCCATTCCAAATACCTTAATCGCCACCGGAATCACCTGCGCCCGGTGCGCGCCGCAGGCGCGAGGCGCGCACGCCGGACCGGCCCCACCAGTCTGGCCTCGGTTCAAGGTGGGCACATCCGGGATAGTTGACGGCTAACACGGCGCAATAAATCATGCCTATCCCCGTTGCTGCGCATGCCCGCCGGTCCGGCGCGCGCCCTGCTAACGGCGGGCGTTTGATTTCAGGCATCAGTGCAGATCAAAATGGACGATGCCCTAGCCCAGCCGCTGCCCCACACCGGCCCCAACCGCCCGGTCATAGGCAAGGGCCGCCACCGCGAAATCGCCGATTGCCACGCCGCGGAACAAAAACGCCTGCCGTTTGCCGGGATCAAAGGCCGCTGGAACCGCCCCGGTCACGACCTCCGCCAGGTCGCCGCAAATCAGCGCGGGATCAATCATCGGCGTGCCGCTCTCCGCCTCTTGCGCGCGGTCATCCACAAAGGCCGCATCCAGCGCTGTCATGCCTGCATCCACCCATGGGATGCCCAGGTCAGTGATCGCCGCAAAGCCGCCCGGTTTCAGCCAGCGCGCATCCAGAAACGGCGCCACCCCGTGGTCCAGCGTGATCGACGTCACCACAAGGTCCGCGCCCTCTATCGCCTCACGCGGGGTACAGACCTCTGCGTCGAGACCCCGCGCCGTGCAGGCCGCGACCAGCCGGTCAATATTCGCCTGCCCCCGCCCGACCAGCCGCGCGCGGGCCAGCGGGAACATCGCTCCGAACGCCTCGAGATGGCTGCGCGCCTGTGCGCCGCAGCCGATGAATGCAATCTCGTGCGCGTCAGGATTGGCCAGACGCCGCGCCATCACCGCGCAGAGGCCCGCGGTGCGTACCTGGGTGATCCATTTGCCACCCATCGTCGCCCGCATCTCGCCGGTTTCCGCATCCAGCAGCAATATCGACGATTCGATCCCCGGCAGCCCGCGCGCCGGGTTGCGCGGGCTGACCATGGCAACCTTCACAACCGTCAGCCCCGGCCCGTCGCCCACCGACAATGTGGTCATCAAATAGCGCCCGTCACCGGGCATCAACGCCGACTTTGGCACTGTCCACAACCGCCCCGCGGCCTGATCACCAAGCGCACCCTCGATACAGTCGGCCACATCGCCAGGGCTGATCCCCAGACCTGCCAGATCCTGCTCACTCAGATACAGCGCCGGTATTGCCGCAGACATGATGCCCCCCTGTTTGCACCCACCCTAAAGCGTTTCGGCTTGAACCTGAATCGCGAGGGATTCCCTTGAGACCTGATCTGTGATTCATCCTGTTTGGGAGGATGGATCATGTCAGCACCTTTGCCATCTGCGCTTCGGATACGGTTTCAGAGATACATTGAAGAAGGGTTGAGCGGGCGCGCGGCGGCGTTGCGGTTGAAGCTGTCGCCTGCCACAGGCGCGTGGTGGGCGCGTCAGGTGAGGATGAAGGGTCATGCGGAACCTGCCCGGCAGGGACCGCCGCGCGGCAAGGGAAAGCTGGCTCCGCATCGGGAATTCTTTGAGGAGTTGATCGCACAAGACCCTGACATCACGCTCTTTGAGTTGCGTAATGCGCTGGCCGATGCAGAGGGTGTGCGGGTGCATCACTCCTCCATCGCCAACCTTCTGTCCCGGCTCGGCTTCACGTACAAAAAAGTCGCTGGTCGCAACCGAGCGCCGCCGCGCCAAGGTAAGGCAGCAACGGGCCGACTGGTTCAGATACCGCTCGCCAGCCATTGCGACCTTTCCTGAGCGCGTTGTCTTTATTGACGAAACCGCAGTGAAGACAAACCTCACGCGCCTACGCGGCAGAGCCAAGCGCGGTAAGCGCCTGACGATGGATGCGCTCTTCGGAAGCTGGGGAACCCAAACCTTGATCGCGGGCCTGACCCAAGGCGCGCTGATCGCACCTTGGGTCATCAAGGGAGCGATAGATGGCCCCGCCTTCGCGGCCTACATCCGCGAAGTGCTGGTCCCCGAGATCAACCCCGGCACTGTCGTCATTCTCGACAACCTGGCAACCCACCGGAATAAGGAGGCGACGCAGGCTTTACGCAATCACGGCTGCTGGTTCCTTTACCTGCCACCGTACTCGCCCGACCTGAATCCCATCGAGCAGGCCTTCTCTAAACTGAAAGCCCATTTGCGACGGATCGGGGTCAGGTCCTTTACCCAGGTCTTCGAAGCAATCGGAGCAATCTGCGATCTCTACGACCCAGTAGAATGCTGGAACTACTTTAAGGCCGCCGGATATGTCTCAGGTTAATGTCGAAACGCTTTAGCGGCGCAACAGCCGCCAAAACACCACCAAAGGGCGCAAAACCCGCCGGAATATTGCCAAATCCATGAAGCGTTAAGGAAACCCTCGACATTTTCTGCCGCGGCGTTAACCTTTTGGCAAACTGACAAAGGACGCACCCGTGAAAAAGCCTTATGCAAAACCCGCAGTAGCTCGCCGCGACAGCCTGTCGGCCATTACCCAAACCAAAAGCTCGGGTGACAGATAGCAAGGCAACGGCGCACCCGAAAGCTTGCAAACCGGGCCCGACAATGGCCCGCAATAACTGGTGCATAACAGGAGCAGTACCCCATGAAAAAACCCTATGAAAAACCGGCCATCCTGCGCCGCGACAGCCTGTCGACCATCACCCAGGGTGGTCCGTCGAAGAAAAAGGTCAGCGATGCGCGCCTGAAAACCGACATCACGCCGGTCGGCACGGCCACCAACGGGCTGAACCTTTACACATGGCGTTACCATGGCCAGTCCGAGGTTTGGCAAGGCGTGATGGCGCAAGAGGTTCTGCGCAGCCACCCCGACGCGGTCGAAACCGGCGCGAACGGGTTCTACGGCATCGACTATGACAAGCTGGGCCTGAAAATGGTGCGCGTCAGCTAAACCTCGCGCGATTACGTGCAAAAGCTGCCGCCGGGGGGTAACCCGGCGGTTGCCCCGCGCCCCCGCAACGTCTACATCCGCGCGCAACACCCTGCGGAGTGACCGATGGCGCTGGCCCCGAAAATTCAATCCGACGAAGATCTGGCCACCCTGTGCCGAACCGCGATGCTGTCCGAGGCGGACACCCTGCGCGATGTCGCCGACCGGGTTGCCGATGATCTGGCCGCCGCACTTGCGGTCATGCAACGGGTGACGGGGCCAATTGTTGTCGCCGGTGTCGGGAAATCCGGACATGTGGCGCGCAAGATCGCCTCGACCTTTTCCTCGATCGGGCGTCCGGCCGTCTATGTCCACGCGGGCGAGGCGAGCCACGGCGACATGGGCATCATCCGCCCCGACTCTGCCGTCCTGCTGCTGTCGAATTCCGGCGAAACCGGAGAGCTTTCGGACATGATCCATTTCTGCCGCCAACACGATCTGCCGATGATCGCGCTGACGGCGGACGCCAACAGCACCCTGGGCCGCGCGGCAGAGGTTGCGATTGCCTATGGCCCGGTGAAAGAGGTTTGCCTGATCGGCCTGGCCCCCACAACCTCGACCACTGTGGCGATGGCGATCGGCGATGCGCTGGCTGTCGGGCTGACGCAGTTGCTGAACACCCACCCGGAAGATTTCCGCCGCTATCATCCCGGTGGAAAACTGGGCGCGCGGCTGACGCAGGTGTCTGATTTCATGCACAAAGGTCCGGCCCTGCCGCGTGTTGCGCCCGATGCGCCAATGGCCGAAGTCGTGGTCGAAATCTCACAAAAATCGCTGAGCGTTGCAATCCTGACGGATGCCGATGACCGCATTCTGGGGATCATCACCGATGGCGACATGCGGCGGCGGATCGACAACCTGTGGGACAATCGCGCGGACGGCGTCGCTTCGAAAAACCCGATTACGATCCCGCCGACGACCACCGCCGATGACGTGATGGTGCTGATGACGGACCGCAAGATTACCTCGGTTCTGGTGGCAGACGACGCCGGGCATCTGCTGGGCCTGGTGCATATTCACGACTGCCTGCGGCTGGGGATCGGCGGATGACCCGCGCGGTGATCATCCCGGCGCGCTTTGAGTCCAGCCGTTTCCCCGGCAAGCCGCTGGTGGAACTGCGCGGGTCCGATGGCGTTTCGAAATCCCTGGTTCAGCGCGCTTGGGAGGCTGGCTGCGCCGCCGCCCCTGCCGAGGCGGTCTGGGTGGCCACCGATGACGACCGGATCGCCGATGCTGTGCGCGCCTTTGGCGGGCAGGTCCTGATGACCTCCAGCGCCTGCCGCAATGGTACGGAACGCTGTGCCGAGGCACTGGCGATGCTGCCTGAACGCCCGGACATTGTGGTAAATCTGCAAGGCGATGCGCCCTTGACCCCGCCGTGGTTTGTGACCGACGTCGCCGACGCGCTGGACGCTGCCCCGGCAGAATTCGGCATGGCGACCCCGGTTCTGCTGACCGATCCCGACGCGCAGAAGAATCTGCGCGATGATCGCAAGGCCGACCGGGTTGGTGGGACGACTGCGGTCTTCGGCGCGGACATGCGGGGGCTATATTTCTCGAAGGAAGTCCTGCCCTTCGCGGGCGATCCTGATGTTCCGGTTTATCATCACGTCGGCCTTTATGCCTATCGCCCGGATGCGCTGGAACGCTATTCCGGCTGGCCCGAGGGCGCGCTGGAAAAGACCGAAGGGCTGGAACAGCTCCGTTTCCTCGAACAGGGCGAACCGGTGCTCTGCGTGAAGGTCGAGGCGCGCGGCCGTGTGTTCTGGGAATTGAACAATCCCGTCGATATCGAACGGATCGAGGCTGTGTTATGACCGACCAGGTAACTGTAAAGATTGGCGAAGTTGCGATTTCGCGCGATCTGCCCTTCGCGCTGATCGCCGGCCCCTGCCAGCTGGAAAGCCGCGATCACGCGATGATGATGGCCGAGCGGGTGTTGGAAGCTGCCAGCGCTGCAAATGTGCCGGTGATCTTCAAATCCTCTTACGACAAGGCCAACCGGTCGTCGATCACCACCAAACGCGGGGTCGGGATCGAGGCTGGGCTGGAGATTCTGGCCGAGGTCAAACAGCGCTTCGGCTGCCCGGTGCTGACGGATGTGCACGCGCCTGAACACTGCGCGCTGGCCGCGCAGCATGTCGATGTCTTGCAGATCCCTGCCTTCCTGTGCCGCCAGACCGATCTGCTGGTCGCGGCGGGCGAATCCGGGGCCGCGGTGAACATCAAGAAGGGTCAGTTCATGGCCCCCTGGGATATGGGCAACACGGCGCAGAAGGTCGCCTCGACCGGGAACCGGAAGATCTTGCTGACAGAGCGCGGAACATCGTTTGGTTACAACACTTTGGTCAGCGACTTTCGTGCATTGCCTCAGATGGCGGAAACAGGCTGGCCGGTGGTGTTTGATGCAACCCATTCGGTGGCCCAACCCGGGGCCAAGGGCCTGTCGTCGGGCGGGGATCGCACCATGGTGCCACCGCTGGCGCGGGCCGCTGTTGCGGTTGGCTGTGCGGCGTTATTCATCGAAACCCATGAAGACCCCGACAATGCACCGTCGGATGGGCCGAATATGCTGCGCGTCGATGACCTTGGCGCGCTGCTGAAGACCCTGCGCGCCATCGAAGCCGCCGCCCGTTAGGTGCTGACGCTTTATCGCATCGCCGCCTTGCTTTGGGCGCCGTTTCTGATCGCCAAAACCCTGTTCCACCCCCGCTATCGACGCCCCGGCGCACTTGGCCAGCGCTTTGGCCGCAGCCGCGCGGAAGCCTCCGGCCCGGTGCTCTGGCTGCACGGTGCCAGCAACGGCGAGCTGACCTCGGCCCGCGCCCTGATCGAGCAACTTCTGTCCGATCACCCTGCCCTGCACATTCTGATTACCGCCCATACACCAACGGGTTACGACCTTGCGCGAGGTTGGAACATCAACCGCACATCCGTCCGCCTGGCCCCCTATGACATCGCCCCGGCGATCCGCGCCATCCTGCGCCGCTGGCAACCCATCGCCCATATCACCGTAGAAAATGAGGCTTGGCCGAACCGCATCCTGACCTGCCGCGCGGCGGGCATCCCCTGCTGGTTCGTCGGCGCGCGCCTGTCGGAACGCAGCCACGCAGGCTGGAAGCGCCGTGCGCCGGGGCTGGCGCGGCGGGTGTTTGCCGCGCTTGACCGGGTGTACCCTCAGGACGCGCAGTCTGGCCTGCGGTTCATCGATCTGGGCGTGGACCCGGACCGGATCGGAACCGTGGAAAACCTGAAGTCCTCAGTTCGCCCTGCTCCATTACCATCTGATTTTACAACGCTTTCCGAAATCTTCAAACGTGATCGTACTGTCTTTGCCGCCTCGACTCATCCGGGCGAGGAGGAGGTCGTCCTGACCGCTTTCGCCCGCGCCCGAACCCGCTTGCCAGGGCTGCGCCTGATCCTGGCCCCCCGCCACACACACCGCGCGGAGGAGGTTGCCGAACTGATCGAAAGCAGCGGGATCGCCTTCACCCGGCGTTCCACCGGCGATTTGCCCGGCCCGCTGACGCCGATCTATCTTGCTGATAGCATGGGCGAAATGACCGCCTGGTATCGCCTGTCCGGGGTGACATTCGTCGGCGGAACACTTGTCGATCACGGCGGCCATACGCCCTATGAACCCGCGTTGGAGGGCAGCGCCATCGCCCACGGGCCGCATGTCAGCAACCAGCAGGATGCCTTCGCCGCCCTGACCCGCGCCAATGCGGCCCTGCCGGTCACCAATGCAGATGAACTTGCCCGGGCGTTTCAAACGCTGGCGAAACCAGCAACGATCCGCACATTGGCCAACGCCGCCGAAGGCGCCCTGTTCACCGGCAACGAAGGGCGCACATCACGCGAAATCTCGGGCCTGATCGCGCCTTACGTCAGGTGACTTCCATTTCCGGCAAGGCGATGTTAATGTTCGAAAACAACAAGAAGAACGCCAACCTTAACGTCGAGCCGTGAAGCCCCGCAAGAAAATGAATGTCGAAAAGATAAAACCCCGCCCCATTCGCCTGTCGGCGGCCGGCAAGCGGGATGTCCGCACGCAATTCGCCGCGCTGTGCTGGCGCAAGCGGCGTGATGATGTGCAGGTGCTGCTTGTCACCTCGCGCCGGACCGGGCGCTGGGTGATCCCCAAGGGCTGGCCGATGGACGGGCTGACCCCGACCGAGGCTGCTGAGCAGGAAGCCTGGGAAGAGGCCGGCGCCGAAGGCAAGATCAAGGACACCTGTCTTGGCGTGTTCACCTACACCAAGAATATGGAAGACGATGACGACCTGCCCTGCGCAGTCGCCGTCTTTCCGCTGAAGGTCAAGAAGACCCGCAGCAACTGGCCCGAGGTTGAGGCGCGCAAACGCAAGTGGTTCTCGCTCAAAAAAGCGGCGGCGCAGATCCACGAACCCGAATTGCAACGCATCCTGCTGACCTTCGATCCGGCCCGCCTGGCGGCCTGATCCACCTTGCGTTTTCCGCGTCAGGGCCTAAATCTGGGCCACTGACCTCGGGAACCCACGCGCGCATGATCAACTACAGCCTGAAATGCGGAAACGGTCACGATTTCCAAAGTTGGTTCGCCAATGCCGAAGGGTATGAGGCGCTGCGAAAATCTGGCCATGTGGCTTGCCCCACCTGCGGCGACCCCGACGTTGAAAAGGCGCTGATGGCGCCACGGGTGCGCGCCGGGCGCGATAAGGCCACAGCGCCGGTTGAAAAAACCGACCTGTCCAAACCCGATACCAAGATCGAGGCTGAGTTGGGCAAACTGAAAGAAAAGGTCGAAGCAGAATCCGAATATGTCGGCACCAGTTTCGCGACCGAGGCCCGCGCGATGCATGACGGCGACACGCCGCACCGGTCAATCTGGGGAGAGGCGAAATTCGCCGATGCCAAGGCGCTGCATGACGACGGCGTACCGGTCATGCCACTGCCATTTGTCCCAACCAGAAAGACCAATTGATGACAATCCTGATTACCGGCACCAACCGTGGCATCGGCGCGGAATTGCGCGCCCGGTACCTGGCCGCTGGCCAGAGTGTCATCGGCACGGCGCGCGGTGCGGCCCCCGAAGGCGGCGTCGTGCTGGATGTGACGGACCCGGCCTCGATCGCCGGGCTGTCGAGCCATTTGGACGGTGCGCCGCTGGACCTGCTGGTGTGCAACGCGGGGGTTTACCTGGACAAGGGCGCGGATCTGGACACCGGCTTTGGCGCGGACCTTTGGGCACAGACCTTTGCCGCCAACGTCTCCGGCGTGTTCCTGACCATCCAGACGCTGCTGCCTAATCTTGCAGCCGCAGGCGGAAAGATCGCGATCATTTCCAGCAAAATGGGAAGTTCGACCCTCGCGCCCGGCGGATCCTATATCTATCGCGCCTCAAAGGCGGCGGCGCTGAACCTGGGGCGCAATCTGGCGTCCGATCTGAAGCCGCGCGGCCTCGCGGTCGGGATCTATCATCCTGGTTGGGTAAAGACAGATATGGGCGGCGGCGGTGCGGACCTGACGATCGAGGCATCCGCGCACGGCCTGATTGCGCGCTTTGAGGCACTGTCGCTGGATACGACCGGCGTGTTCGAAACCTATGACGGTCAGGCGATCCCGCTCTGAAACGATAACCACAACGCCAGACCCGCGCACAATGGCGAACCAACATCGCCGCACCCTTGCCCTTCCGCTGCGCGAACCCTAAGAGGTGCGCGAACCTCAGACAGGCAGACCCATGCCCATTTTGGTAATGAAATTCGGTGGTACCTCGGTGGCCACGCTGGACCGGATACGCCGGGCGGCCAAACGCGTCGGGCGTGAGGTTGCGAACGGCTATGACGTGATCGTCATCGTCAGCGCAATGTCAGGCAAAACCAATGAGTTGGTCGGCTGGGTCCGGGAAACCGCGCCGATGTTTGATGCCCGTGAATATGACGCTGTGGTCAGCAGCGGCGAACAGGTGACTGCGGGCCTGATGGCGCTGACGTTGCAGGAAATGGACGTGCCTGCGCGCAGCTGGCAGGGCTGGCAGGTTCCGCTGAAGACAACCTCGGCCCATGGCGCGGCGCGGATTGTAGAGATTCCGACCGAAAACCTGAACGGGAAGTTTAATGACGGCATGAAAGTGGCTGTTGTTGCAGGCTTTCAGGGCATCGGCGATGATGGCCGCGTGACCACGCTGGGCCGTGGCGGATCGGACACCACTGCAGTGGCCTTTGCCGCCGCCTTCGGGGCCGAACGCTGCGACATTTATACGGATGTTGACGGGGTCTATACCACCGACCCGCGCATCGTCAGGAAAGCGCGCAAGCTGGATCGGATCGCGTTCGAGGAGATGCTGGAGCTCGCCAGCCTTGGGGCCAAGGTGCTTCAGACAAGAAGCGTCGAACTGGCAATGCGTTACAAGGTGAAGCTGAGGGTCTTATCGAGCTTTGAAGACAACGATGAACACGCAGGCACGCTGGTTTGCAGCGAGGAGGATATCGTGGAAAGTAATGTCGTGGCCGGAGTGGCCTATTCACGGGATGAAGCCAAGGTCACGCTGATCTCGGTCGCCGACCGCCCCGGCATCGCGGCGGCGATCTTCGGGCCACTGTCCGAAGCGGGCGTGAACGTCGATATGATCGTGCAGAACATCAGCGAAGAAGGGCGCACAGATATGACCTTCTCGTGCCCGGTGGACGAAGTTGCGCGCGCCGAGGCGGCGATGAACGCCGCCAAGGACGCGGGTGAGATCAATTTCCACGATCTGGTCGCGGATGAGGGCGTCGCCAAAGTCTCGATCGTCGGTATCGGCATGCGCAGCCACGCCGGCGTCGCCGCCAAGATGTTCAAGTCGCTGTCCGACGAAGGCGTCAACATCAAGGTCATCACCACGTCCGAGATCAAAGTCAGCGTGCTGATCGACCGGAAATACATGGAACTCGCCGTGCAGGCACTGCATGATGCGTTCGAACTGGAACGGGCGGCCTGAACCCCGCCACGGGGGACGGATGAACGCAACCACCGAAAGCGAAAGCCGCAAGCTGCTGGGCCGACTGCGCGAAGCCTTGGCGAGCGAGGCTGCAGGACAGGAACGCCTGGACAAGGTCGTCGGTCTGGTCGCCGGTTCGATGCAGACCGAGGTATGCTCGATCTATCTGTTCCGCGATGCGGATACGCTGGAGCTTTGCGCGACTGAAGGTCTGAACCCAGAGGCCGTTCACCAGACCCGAATGCGCATTGGCGAGGGGCTGGTGGGTCGCGTGGCCCTGCGGGGCCGGCCCATCAACACGGCGGATGCGCCCTCGGCCCGGGGCTTTCGTTTTATGCCCGAAACGGGTGAGGAGCTTTACAGCAGCTTCCTGGGCGTCCCGATCCAGCGGCTGGGCGAACGCCTGGGCGTGCTGGTGGTTCAGTCAAAGACCGCGCGGGAATTCTCGGAAGACGAGATCTACGCCCTGGAAGTTGTCGCCATGGTTCTGGCCGAAATGACCGAGCTTGGCGCCTTTGCCGGTGAAGGTGCGGCGCTGAGTGCGCGCCACAAGCAGCCGGTCCAGTTTCGCGGCATGACCGGGCAGGAAGGCGCCGCCCAGGGTCAGGTCTGGCTGCATGAACCGCGCGTCGTCGTGGTCAACCCGATTGCCGACGATCCGCATGTTGAATTTGAACGGCTGACCCAGGCGGTCGACGCGCTGCGTCTGTCGGTGGACGAAATGCTGGGCCATGTCGCGCCCAACGAAAAGGATCAGAGGGAGGTCCTGGAAGCCTATCGGATGTTCGCAAATTCCCGCAGCTGGATGCGGCGGATGCAGGAAGACATCGCGCGCGGCCTGTCCGCCGAGGCGGCAGTCGAAAAGGAACAATCCAGCGCCCGCACCCGCATGGGCCAGGTGCCGGATGCCTATCTGCGTGACCGGTTGCACGATCTGGACGATCTGTCGAACCGTCTGTTGCGGATATTGACCGGTCAGGGGGCCGAAACCGGGGCCGAGATGCCGGATCGCCCGATCCTTGTGGCACGCAACATCGGCCCGGCAGAGTTGCTGGAATACGGACGCAGCCTGAAAGGCATCGTGCTGGAACAGGGCAGCGTCGGCAGCCACGCAGCGATTGTCGCCCGCGCCTGGGCCATCCCGTTGGTTATCAACGCGCGCAACATTACGACCGAGGCGTTGAACGGCGATTCGATCCTGGTTGATGGCGATCAGGGCATCGTCCATCTGCGCCCCGAAGACACGGTGGCGACCGCATTCCGCGACAAGATCGCCATGCAGACCAAGGCGCAGGAACGATACTCGGGCCTGCGCGATCTGCCTGCCGAAACCCTCGACGGCCACAAGATCGAACTGTTCATGAACGCGGGGCTGATGGCGGACCTGCCCTCACTGGAAAGTTCGGGCGCCGAAGGCGTCGGGCTGTTTCGCACCGAATTGCAGTTCCTGACCCGCAACACCGTGCCCCGCCGCGGAGAGCTTGCCGACATGTACACCCGCGTTCTGGATTCGGCCGGGGGCCGTCCGGTGACGTTCCGCACGCTGGACATCGGCTCGGACAAGGTTCTGCCCTATATGAAGCCGCAGGATGAACCGAACCCGGCGATGGGATGGCGGGCGATCCGGGTTGGGCTGGACAAATCGGGCGTCATGCGCATGCAACTCCAGGCGCTGGTGCGCGCAGCGAACGGGCGGCCCTTGACCGTGATGTTCCCCTTCGTCGCCCAGTTCGAGGAATTCAGCACCGCCCGAGAGCGCCTTTTGAACGTGATCGAATATGAACGCAAACTGGGCCATCCCGTCCCCGAAACCGTGAAAATCGGCGCGATGCTGGAAACCCCCAGCCTGGCCTTCGCGCCGCGCCAGTTTTTCGAACTTGCCGATTTCATCTCGATCGGGGGCAATGATCTGAAACAGTTCTTCTTTGCCGCCGACCGCGAGAATGAGCGTGTGCGCCGACGCTATGACACCTTGAACCTGAGCTTTCTGTCTTTCATCGAACAGATCGTCGGTCGCTGCACCGAGGTCGGCACCCCGGTCAGTTTTTGTGGCGAAGACGCCGGCCGCCCGGTCGAGGCTTTGTGTTTCGCCGCCATGGGCCTGCGCGCGCTGTCGATGCGCCCGGCCTCGATCGGGCCGGTCAAAAGCCTGCTCCGCCGGGTGGAACTTGGCGCGGCGCGCGATGTCATCAACACGGCCCGCATGGATGGCAGCCAGTCGGTGCGCGGCGCGGTGATGGATTGGCTGCGGAGTGTTCCGCAGGGTTAGTGGGCCGGGTTTTTTGTGGCCTGAAGCGGATATCAGCAATGCACCGCAAGCAGGGCGCGCGCCGGGCCGGTGGGCTGGCGCTGCACCGTTGAGTTTGCATGATTTATGGCTCAGGTTTGGCCGTCAACTCGCTTGGACGCGCCAAGTTCAGATCAGCGCCTGACCGGCGGGACCGGTCCGGCGCGCGCCCTGCGCCTTTCGGCGCGCACCGGGCGCGGGGACAATCTGCCAACATCCGCTTCAGGCAAACACCCGCCTTCTCGGCTCCTGTCAGGCAGGAACGCTAGTTTTCCAGCGCGGCCACCCCGGGCAAGGTTTTGCCCTCCATCCATTCCAAAAAAGCACCCCCGGCCGAGGAAACATAGGTGAAGTCATCCGCCACCCCGGCGGCATTCAGGGCGGCGACAGTGTCACCGCCGCCTGCCACGCTGACCAGCGCACCGGCGCGGGTCTCTGCGGCGGCCTGTCTGGCGGCAGCCAGTGTTGCGGTATCGAACGGCGGTGTTTCAAACGCCCCAAGCGGGCCATTCCAGACCAGTGTTTTCGCCGCCCCCAGCACGGCGGCAATTCGCGCAACCGTCTTCGGGCCGACATCCAGGATCATCGCGTCCGCCGGGCAGGCATCAGCGGCGACAACCGTGCTGGCGGCACCTTCGCGGAACTCGCGCGCGACCACCACGTCGCTTGGCAGCAGGATATCGCAGGCGACCTCTCCGGCGGCGGCGCGAATCTCTCGCGCGCGGTTCAGCAGGTCCGGCTCATACAACGATTTGCCGACATCGGCGCCCTCGGCGGCCAGAAACGTGTTCGCCATGCCGCCCCCGATCACCAGATGATCGACTTTGCGCACCAGGTTCCCCAACAGGTCCAGCTTGGTTGACACCTTCGCCCCACCCACAATTGCAACCGAGGGGCGCGCAGGTTTGCCAAGTGCTGCATCCAGCGCGGCCAATTCCTCGGCCATCAGACGGCCTGCCGCATTCGGCAGCATCCGCGCCACGCCTTCGGTGGACGCATGCGCCCGGTGCGCGGCCGAGAATGCGTCGTTCACATAAACCTCGCCCAGTTCGGCCAGATTGCGCGCGAAGGCGGGGTCATTGGCCTGCTCGCCGCCATGAAAGCGGGTGTTTTCCAGCAGCAGGACGGATCCGGCAGGCAATTCGGCGACCGCGCTGCCTGCGACCGGGCCGATGCAATCCTCGGCGAACTGCACGGGCGCGCCCAGTGCCGCCTCCAGCGCGGGGGCGATCGGGGCCAGCGACATCTCTGGCACCACCTTGCCTTTGGGCCGCCCGAAATGCGCCAGCAGGATCGGCTTGCCGCCTGCCGCAAGGATATCGCGCAATGTCGGCAGGATCCGTTCGATCCGCGTGGCATCGGAGATCTGCCCAGCCGCCATCGGCACGTTCAGATCCACGCGCACCAGCACGCGCTTGCCCGCAAGGTCAATCTCATCCAGGGTTTTCCAGGCCATTCAGGGCACTCCATTCTTTGTTGAATGCTACCTGCCCCGCGCCCGCCGTATCGTCAACCGATCAGCCGTTTCACGCCTGCGGGCTTTCCCTTTTGCGCGCGCCACACTAGGTAACGCCCAAACTTTCTTCAGGAGGGCCCAATGGCCGATATCAAAGACCCAGAAAACACCGTCATCATCGAACTGAAAGGCGGCAACGTCACGGTCGAGCTGTTGCCGGACGTCGCGCCCCAGCATGTCGCCCGCATGAAGGATCTTGCCCGCGCCGGCGCCTATGACGGCGTTGTCTTCCACCGCGTGATTGAAGGTTTCATGGCCCAGACCGGCGATGTCGCCAACGGCAATATGAACAAGGATTTCAACCTTGGCCGCGCTGGCACCGGAGGGTCGGACATGCCCGATCTACCCGCCGAATTCTCGAAACTGCCGCACGATCGCGGCACCATCGGTGCGGCGCGCAGTCAGAACCCGAATTCGGCCAACAGCCAGTTTTTCATCAACTTTTCCGACAATGCCTTCCTGAACGGCCAATACACCGTCTATGGCCTCGTGATCGAGGGGATGGAGCATGTCGACGCCATCACCCGGGGTGAGCCGCCCGCAGAGCCGGATCAGATGATCACCATGAAGGTCGCTGCCGATGCGTAAGCTGCTGATCGCCGCCTTGTTGCTGGGCACACCGGCACTGGCGCAGGATGTCGAAGACGGCGAAGGCCCGAACCTTGAGATTACGGTCGAGGGCAAGGCCAGCGGCAAGATCGTTCTGGACCTTTTTGACGACGTTGCCCCGCAACATGTCGAGCGTATCACCAAGCTCGCGTCCGAGGCTGCTTATGACGGCGTCGTCTTCCACCGCGTCATCGACGGCTTCATGGCCCAGACCGGCGATGTGGAGTTTGGTCGCATCGACGGAGATTCGCTTCAGATGGCCGGACGCGGAGGGTCGCCCCTGGACGATCTGCCTGCCGAATTCTCGAACATACCGTTTGATCGCGGCGTGGTCGGCATGGCGCGGGCGCAGAACCCGAATTCGGCCAACAGCCAGTTCTTCATCATGTTCGATGAAGGCCATTTTCTGAACGGTCAGTACACTGTTGTGGGCCGGGTGATCGAAGGGCTGGACGTGCTGGACGCAATCCAGCGCGGCGATCCGAACCTGAACGGCGTCGTGGTTCAGCCGGACGTAATGGCCGACGTGAACGTCATCAAAACGCCCGCCGAATGACCTGAAACCGGACTGTCCGCCTGCATGCACGTTCGGGCAGCCCGGTTTGCACAACCCTTCTCAAACTCCTGTGATACGGGCTATGCGCGCACGCCTTCCCCGTCTTAGTGTTCCCCGGATGATTTTTTTGGGGAGAACCGAGCAATGATAACCTCTCGATGGATCGGGGCCGCCGTTGCCCTTGCCATGACCGCAGGCGCGGCCCTGGCCGACCCAAGCCGTTGGCGCCATGAATGGCCCGACACCGATTTCACAATGACCGCGGTTGATGACTGGGGCGAAATCCTGTCTGGCGGCCCGCCCAAGGACGGCATCCCGGCGGTCAATGATCCGACCTTCATTCCGGTCGGCGATGAAGACCGGATCGGCGACCGTGAACCGGTTATCACGCTGGAAATCGACGGGGCCACGCCGCGCGCCTATCCGGTGCGCTATCTCACCTGGCATGAGATCGTGAACGATGTGGTCGGCGGCATTCCAGTTGCGGTGACCTTCTGCCCGCTGTGCAATTCCGGCATCACCTTTGACCGCCGCGTGAACGGAGAGATCTTGACCTTCGGCGTATCTGGCAAGCTTAGGAATTCTGACATGGTGATGTACGACCGCGAGACTCAAAGCTGGTGGCAACAGGCCATCGGTCGGGGCATCGTGGGGTCGAACACCGGCACCGATCTGGTCGCCATGGCCAGCTGGATGGAAAGCTGGGGCCAGTTCAAGGAACGCAACCCCAATGCCGAGGTGATGGATCAGCCGAATTTCCGCCGCTCTTACGGGCGCAACCCCTATGTCGGCTATGACGGGTCCACCAAGCCGTTCCTCTACAATGGCGAAATGCCCCCCCACGACATTCCGGCCCTGATGCGCGTGGTGCGTGTAGGCGACACCGCCTGGACGATGGAGCGTATTCGCGCCGAAGGCGTGATCAACGAAGACGGCCTCGTCATTTCGTGGACCGAAGGCCAGGCCAGCGCCCTTGACGGCCCCAGCCTTGCCGACAGCCGCGAAGTCGGCACCGTGCGGGTCCGCGACCAGGCCGGCAAAGACCTGCCTCACGACGTCATGTTCGCCTTCGCCTTCCACGCCTTCTGGCCGGATGGGACTTGGAAGTTGGGCAGCTGACGTCAACTGCACCCGTTGCGGTTGTGCTACACATTGCCGTCGTGTCAGGTGAACTGGTGCGGCGGCCTTGCCTTTGCAGGTGAGAGCCCAGACATTTTCGCAATATAGATCAAATCGAGTCGTTCGATCCACCATCGGGAGCACTGCCATGCCTGTCCGAATGCTACGAAACGGTCTTTTTCTTTTCAGCCTGACCGCCCTGCCCCTCCAAGCGGCAGATTTCACCTTTGACGCAGATACAGAAAGCCCCGGTGGGCTGTTTTCGGTCTGGGGCCAGGGGGTCATCCCGAGCAACGTGCTTCACAACGGCGACGATTGCGATTCAGGCGGCACCGATATCTGCGATGATGCACTCGGCGGCGGTGCCTATATCGGCCATGGCACCCAGTTAAATGACTCGTTCAACTTTTACGGCGATCTGACTCTGGACTACCACGAAGGCATGGACACCGACGGAGATGAAGATCAAAGCGCCTTCTACGCCGGGCTGGGCCTGCACTTTTATTCAAACGAGGCTGATCCCTGGGGCGTCTTCGCTCTCGCCGTTGGCGGCAGCAACTTATCATCTGACAACGAAGCTGGCATTGGCCTCGGCGGCGGCATTGAAAAGCGGTTTGGCAATCATTTCGTCCAGGCGGGTGGCTTCACCAACGTTAGCGACCCGGACGATGTGGATTCGTTCGAGGATTTCTATTTCGCAGGCGTCGGTGGTGATTACGCGCTTGGAAACGGCAATCTTGCGGCCTCCCTTTTCCTCGGGACGGGCGACGCCGACGAGGATTCCGATGAAGTAACGGCCTATTGGGCACAGATTGCCCTGACCTATACCGCACCGCTCGGCGACAGCGGCGTTAATTGGCTCGCCGGGGTGCAGCACGACTGGTACGAAGCGGATGACGGCACGCCCGAGCAGGCGTGGTTTAACACCGTTAAGCTTGGTATCGAAGTTCCGCTGGGCGGCAAGCCGGTGTTCAAGACCCCGAACCTACGCGCACCCGTTACCCTGCCTGGTGAGTTCAACTAGGTATATCGAATGGGGATCAAGACGTCGGTTAGGGGCCATCTGTTTCGCGCCCTTAGCCGATCAGCCCTGTAGCACCACCAACGCATGCCGCTTCTTGCCCGCCGACAGTTTCACCGGCTGCGACAGCGCATCCGCGTCCAGCATCAACCCCGCATTGGTCAGCGGCGCATCATTCAGCCGCGCGCCGTTCTCGGCAATCAGGCGTTTCGCCTCCTTGCCTGACCCCGCCAGCCCGCTGCGCACCAGCGCCTGCACGATGGACAGCCCGTCACCTAGATCAGCCGCGCTGATCGTCAGGGTCGGCAGGTCGTCCCCGACGCCGCCCTTTTCGAACACCTCGCGCGATGTCGCCTCGGCTGCCGCCGCAGCCTCGGCCCCATGGGCCAGGGTCGTCACCTCATTGGCCAGTCGGATCTTGGCCGCGTTAATCTCGGCCCCGTCCAGCGCGCCAAGGCGGTCACAATCCTCTACCGGCAGTTCGGTATAAAGCTTCAGGAAACGCCCGACATCCGCATCCGTCGTGTTGCGCCAGAACTGCCAGAACTGGTACGGGCTGCACATATCCGCATTCAGCCAGATCGCCCCGTCCTGGCTTTTGCCCATCTTCTTGCCGTCACTGGTGGTCAGCAGCGGACTGGTCAGGCCATAGATCTCATGATCCAGCACCCGGCGCGTCAGGTCGATCCCGTTGACGATATTGCCCCATTGATCCGACCCACCCATCTGCAGAACGCAACCATACCGCCGGTTAAGCTCCAGAAAATCATAGGCTTGCAGGATCATATAGTTGAATTCCAGAAAGCTGAGTGACTGTTCCCGGTCAATCCGCGACTTCACGGATTCAAAGCTCAGCATCCGGTTCACCGAAAAATGCCGCCCGATGTCGCGCAGAAAATCGAGGTAGTTCAGCCCGTCCAACCATTCGGCGTTGTTCAGCATCAGCGCATCGCTCGCGCCCGCGCCAAATGACACATAGTTGCTGAAGACATCGCGAATCCCGGCGATATTCTCATCAATCTTCTGGGGCGTCAGCAAAGGCCGCTCGTCCGAGCGAAAGCTGGGGTCGCCCACTTTGGTCGTGCCGCCACCCATCAGAACCAACGGCTTATGCCCGGTTTTCTGCAGCCAGCGCAGCATCATGATCTGGATCAGACTACCCACATGCAGGCTCGGCGCGGTGGCGTCAAACCCGATATAGGCTGGCACGACGCCCTTGATCAAAGCCTCGTCCAGGCCCTGATAATCGGTGCAATCGGCCAGAAAGCCGCGCTCGATCATCACACGCATGAAGTCCGATTTCGGGTGGTAGGTCATGGCAAACTCGGTGCAATCTAAGGGTTCAGGCCGCCAGCTATAAGGGCGCGGCGCGTGAAGGGGAAGAGATGGCGACCAAAGGGGCGATGACTGTGGTCGGCGCAATGTCCGGCACCTCGCTGGATGGTGTGGACGCGGCCGAAATCGTGACCGACGGCGTGACCGTGTTCGAACGCGGACAAACCGCCTATCGGCCCTATTCAGACGCCGAACGCGCCACCCTGCACGCCGCCCTTGGCCGCTGGCCGGACGATGATGTAAGCGCCGCGTCCGAGGTTGTCGAAACCGCCCACGCCGAGGTTCTGTCCCGCTTCGCCCAGGCCGAGGCCTTCGGATTCCACGGCCAGACGCTGGCCCATGACCCGGCCGGTCGTGGCACCCACCAGGCGGGCGATGGCGCCGTGCTGGCACAGGTTCTGCACCGCCCCGTGGTCTGGGATTTCCGCAACAACGATGTGGCGATGGGCGGCCAGGGCGCGCCGCTGGCGCCGTTCTATCACCACGCGCTGGTGCGCGAAATTGGTGCGACCGCACCCCTCGCCATCCTGAACCTCGGCGGTGTCGGCAACCTGACCTGGATCGACCCGAGCGCTGCGACACCCGAAACGCCCGGCGCGCTGCTGGCCTTCGATACCGGCCCGGCCAACGCGCCGCTGGACGATCTGGTCCGCGCCCGCACCGGGGCCCCGCGCGACGAAAACGGCGCGCTGGCCAGTGCCGGATCAGCGGACCAGGGCATCATCGACGCTTTCCTCAGCCACGGCTATTTCCCAAAGATCCCGCCCAAATCACTGGATCGAAACGACTTTTCTGCCCTTCCCGACATGATCGCCCCGCTTTCAACCGAAAACGCCGCCGCAACGCTGACCCAGATCGTCGCCGCTTGCGTCGCGCAGGGCCTGACCCACTGCCCGACCCCGCCAACCCGCCTGCTGGTCACCGGCGGCGGACGGCAGAACCCGGCCATCATGGCCGCCCTGGCCAGCCGCCTGCCCTGCCCCACCGCCCCGATCGAAGATGCGGGCCTCAACGGCGACATGCTGGAGGCCGAGGCCTTCGCCTTCCTCGCCGCCCGCATCCTGCGCGGCCTGCCAACCTCGGCCCCCGGCACCACCGGCGTGGCGGCGGCGATCGGCGGCGGCCAGATCAGCCACCCAACTCCCTGATCCCAGTCGTTGCAGCGCTGCATCACCGATCCAATCCCGCTGATTTTCGCGATTCAAGGGATTCACAAGCCGAATCACCTGTGACATTGTCTCCCGAACCGGCCCGAAAGCGGCCGGACCACAAGGCAGAGCATGACCCGCAAACACCCGGCCCGCGCCATCGGCGCCCTGATGTTTTTCGCCACAGCCATCGCGCTGGGGGTTTATTTCACCTTTGCCAGCGTGCAGGGCGACTATGGCCTGTTCCGCCGGATCGAGATCGAGGCTGAAAGCAAAGCCATCGCCGCTGATCTGGCCGACATCTCGGCCCAGATCGCCGTGCTGGAAAACAAGACCCGCCGCATGTCCGACAGCTATCTCGATCTTGACCTGCTGGACGAACAGGCCCGTGATGTTTTGGGATTTGTCCGCGCGGACGATGTGATCCTACGCTGACGCGAACACCCCTCCCCCTTGTCCATCATTGACCCAAAAATATCCCGGGGAGGTCTGGAGGGGCTGGCCCCTCCAGCCACCGCCCGCGGCCACGACCCGAGGGGTTTTCAATCCCGAGGCACCGCCCTCAGCCCGCAATCGCCGCGACGGCCTTGTCCACTGCCGCCTCAGTCACCTCAAAATCCGCCTCGCTCAGCGCCAGGCTGGGATAGAATTTGCCCGGCAGCTTGAACACGCCGTTCTCGCGCAGCACCCGGTTATAAGTGGCCGCCTTTGCGGCATCGCCGGTCTGGTAGCTGCGGTAATCACGCACCTCACCTTGGGTGAAGACCACGTCGAACAAGGTCACATCGCCAACAATCCGGTGCGCCACGCCGGCGGTATTCAGCGCCCTGGTCTGCATATCCCACAGGCGCTGACCGTTGGTTTTCAGCCGATCATACTGGCCATCGCGGCGCAGAATCTCCAATGTTTTCAACCCGGCCACAGCCCCCACCGGAAACCCCGACAGCGTGCCGAATTGTATCAGCCAACGCGCGTCATCGACCGCCGCCTTGTCAAAATGCGCCATCAGATCAGCGCTGGCTGCCAGCGCCGCAACCGGGAAGCCGCCGCCGATGACCTTGCCCAATGCGCATATGTCCGGGACAACCCCCCAACGTTCCTGCGCCCCGCCATAGTCCAGGCGGAACCCGGTCACGACCTCGTCAAAGATCAGCAAAACACCGTGCCGGTCACACTCCGCCCGCAGCCCTTCAAGAAATCCCGCCTCGGGCGCGACAACGCGCTGCAATGGTTCGACAATCACGGCGGCAACCTCGGGACCGTGTTCGGCCAGAAGCCCGCGCAGGAACGCCAGATCATTGAACGGGGCGATCAGCATCTGGTCGCGCACCGCATTGGGAATTCCGGCGGAATCCGGCACCGCTTGCGGAAAATTCACCCGGGCCGAGGGGGACAGTGACATCAGCGCCTCGGCACTCATCCCATGAAAGCCGCCTTCGAACTTGACGATCTTGTCGCGCCCCGTGGCCGCCCGGGCCAGCCGGATGGCGTACATGTCCGCCTCTCCGCCCTAGGCGACAAAGCGCACCTGCTGCGCGCAGGGCACCGCGCGCACGATCTCTTCGGCCAGTTCGATACCTGCGGTGTTGGTGGTAAAAAAAGTCATGCCGCGCGGCACCTGTTGCAGCACCGCCTCGACCACTTCGGGATGCCCATGGCCAAGCAACATCGGGCCGGACCCGATCAGGTAGTCGACATATTCCTTACCGTCAGCATCCCAGATTCGTGCGCCCTGCCCGCGATCAATCAGGACATCGTTCGCAAAGTTGCCAAATGTCGCCCCCGGAAGCACCGCGCCCGCGCGGGCAATCCAGTCGGCTTGTGAGGTGATCTTCTGCATACCGCCGCCCTCCCCCCTGTCTCCGGCAGCTTCCAACAGTCGCCGCCGGGTTGCAAGGGTCAAGCCAGCAGGGCGCGCGCCGCCTCGGGCGTCAGGGGATCGGGCCGTTCGCAGGTGGTTGTCATCTCGACAAACGCGCCGGTTTCACCTGATTTCAGAACCGAGGTCATGACATCCACCGCATGCACCGCCAGTTCGAGTGAGCATCGATGCCCCCGATCTTCCAGAATGCCCGCCGCCATATCCGCCAGCCCGGCACAACGATAATTCGCGTGGTTATCCGCAGCCTCGTTCACGATACCGAAGGGGTGGTCCCAGGGCGACACGTCCAGCGTATCCGGCTCCTGTCCTGTTACCTTAAGATCGCCACCGAAGAAGTTGGGATCGGGGATGAATATCGAACCCTTGGTGCCGTAAAGCTCGGTATTGGGATGATTGTGCGCCCAGACATCCCAGCTGGTCGACATGGTGATGGTCGCGCTGTTTTCGAACTCAAGAAGGGCGTGGATATTTGTCGGCGTCTTTACCGGAATCTCCTCGCCGTTTCGCGGTGCCGAGGTGATGGTGCGGGTCGCGCTGGCAGACGAGGTCAGCGCCCCGACGCGTTTCACAGGACCGATCAACTGGATCAGGTTGGTGACGTAGTAGGGCCCGACATCCAGCATCGGGCCAGCACCGGGCAGGAAGAAGAAATCCAGGTTGGGATGCCAATCTTCCATTCCGTGGCTCATCACGTGGCAGGATCCGGCGACGATTTTGCCCACCTCGCCCGCGTCGATGATCGCGCGCGCCTGCTGATGGGAACCGCCCAAAAACGTGTCGGGGGCCGAGCCGACGCGCAGCCGGCGCGCCTCGGCCGTATCGCGCAAGGTCTTGGCATCGTCCAGCGACAGGACCAGCGGCTTTTCGGAATAGGCGTGTTTGCCCGCCTCCAGAATGGACTTGGTGACCGCGAAATGCGCATCCGGGATCGTGAGATTGGCAATGATATCAATATCATCGCTGACCAGAAGATCATCAATACGCCGCGCGGACACACCAAATTCCTCGGCCCGCGCTTGCGCCGCATCCATGTTCAAGTCGGCAACCGCAAGCAGTTCGATATGTTTGAACATTGGTGCCAGGCGCAGATAAGCGCCCGAGATATTGCCGCACCCAATGATGCCAACGCCGAGTTTTTCCATTTGATTTATCCTAGAATGACGTCGCCGAGGCGATCGAACGGCTTGCAAAGCGGGCATCGTCGGATGGGTTGTCATGTTCCATCACGAAGTACCGGCAATTCGTGGCCCTCAGCGCGCCCATAAGCCCAGGCCAATTCATCGTGCCGTGGCCAACATCGGCCCAACCATCTTCATCCGTCGCCTCACCCTTGGGCGCGATATCCTTGATATGCGCCGCGATCAGACGGTTCTTGTATCCTGAAATCCAGTCGTTCGGGTTCTGCCCGCCGACCACAACCCAGGCGACGTCCAGTTCCAGCGCAAGACGGTCATCGGCGCCAAGGATCAGTTCCAGCGGCATGACCCCGTCTGAGAGTGCTGCAAATTCGAAATCGTGGTTGTGCCAGCCAAATGTCAGCCCTGCATCCCAGAACGGTTGCCCGGCGCGCGCAAGGCGCTTGCCGAAATCAGTCCAACCGCTGGCGTCGCTTGCGCGATCTTCCGGACCGATGTGCGGCACCAGAACAGCTTCGATCCCCAGGGCCTTGGCAACCTCCACAGCGCCCTGCGCATCGTTTTCGACCTGATCCAGCCCGAAATGCGCGGTCGGCATCGTCAGCCCGGTTTCCGTCAGACCCGCCTTCAGTGTCTCGACAGCCGCCGCATCGGAATGCAAGCCGCCGTATCCTTCAACCTGGGCATAGCCCAGATCGGCCACCATCCGAAGGGTCTGCTCCAGCGGGCCGAAATTGCGGGAACTGTATAGTTGGTACGAGAATTCAGTCATTTTCCTGCCCTTTCAAGGCATTGGCAGCAGATCATCAAGTTTCGCTTCGGGCAGGTGCGCCGCGGATCACATGCGGGTTTCGTCACCCTTGTGAAACAGCGAGGCACGCGCCGGGCCGCTTCCGATCTTCAGCGTATCACCCGCCTTGACCATCGCCTGCCCATCCATGCGGAAGCGGAATTGTTCGCCAGCCAGCGTCGTCCAGACCAGCGTGTCCGAGCCCATGGGCTCTACAATCTCAACCGTCACCTCGGTAGTGAAGCTTTCCTTATCGGCAGCCTCCCCGTACGAGATATGCTCGGGCCGGATACCCAGCCAGGCGGGTCCGCCGGACTTGCCAGCGGGCGCAAATTCATACCCGTCCAGCGGGATCGTCATGTCGGCGGTGCGGAACTTGCCGTCATCGACGACGCCCTCAAAGAAGTTCATCGACGGCGACCCGATGAAATCCGCCACGTATTTGTTCACCGGCTTGCCGTAGATCTCATGCGGGGGGGCAAGCTGTTGGATCAGCCCGTCGCGCATGATGGCGATCCGGTCGGCCAGAGTCATCGCCTCGATCTGGTCATGGGTCACATAGACCATCGTGTTTTGGAGTTGCTGGTGCAGGCGCTTGATCTCGACCCGCAGGTCGGCGCGCAGCTTGGCATCCAGGTTGGACAGCGGCTCATCAAACAGGAAGACATCCACATCACGCACCAACGCACGCCCGATGGCGACACGCTGACGCTGCCCGCCCGACAGGGCGCCGGGCTTGCGCTTCATCAGCGGTTCGATCTGCAGGATTTCGGCGGCGCGGGCCAGGCGCTTGTCAATCTCGGCCTTGGGCACCTTGGCGTTCTTCAGCCCGAACGACAGGTTCCCGGCAACGGTCATCTGCGGGTACAGCGCGTAGGACTGGAACACCATGCCGATGCCACGTTCGCTTGGCTCGGCCCAGGTGACGTTCTTGTCGTTGATGTGAATCTGCCCGCCCGAGACATCCAGAAGCCCGGCGATGCAGTTCAGCAGCGTCGATTTCCCGCAGCCCGATGCGCCCAGTAGGACCAGAAACTCCCCCTCGGCGATATCGAGGTTCAAATCCTTCAGCACTTCGACAGCACCGAAATTCAGGTCGAGGTTCTTGATACTTACGCTTGTCATGTGGCCCTTCCCGGCGCGGTGTGATTGCCTTGCACGTTCACCTTAGTAAACACGCCCCCGGCGCCTTCAATTTCCGTTCGAATACTCATCGTTCAGCCCTTCACCGCGCCAGCCGCGATGCCGCGCACGAACAGCTTTCCGGATATGAAATAGATGGTCAGCGGAACCAGCCCCGTCAGCAGCGTTGCCGCCATGTTGACGTTATATTCCTTCTCACCATAGGTCGAATTGACGATGTTGTTCAGCTGCACTGTCATCGGATAGCTTTCGGGCCGTGAATAGACGATGCCGAACAAGAAATCGTTCCAGATGCCAGTGACTTGCAAGATGATCGCCACCACCAGGATCGGGATCGACATCGGCAGCATGATCTTGAAGAAAATGCCCCAGAACCCGGCACCGTCCACCCGCGCCGCCTTGAACAATTCCCCCGGCAGAGAGCTGAAGTAGTTGCGAAACAGCAGCGTCAGGATCGGCATGCCAAAGATCGAGTGTACGATTATCAGCCCGGTCAGATCGCCGAATACGCCAAGTTCGCGCAGGATGATGACGATGGGATACAGCATCAACTGATAAGGCACGAAGGCCCCGAAGATCAGAATGGTGAAGAAGATGTTCGCGCCGCGATAGGGCCAGTTTGCCAGCGCATAGCCGTTCACACTGGCAATCGCGATGGATACGACCACCGATGGCACCGTGATCATCACCGAATTCCAGAACCCGCTGGCCAGCCCGTTACAGTTCAGCCCCGTACAGGCCGTGGACCAGGCCTTGAACCAGGGGTCGATTGTAACCTCTCTGGGTAGGGCAAAGACGTTGCCGTCGCGGATTTCTGCCACTGTTTTGAGTGACGTCACAATCATCACGTACAGCGGCGCAAGGTAGTACAGCGCCAGCACGGTGATCGTGCCATAGACGAAGATGTTGGTGATCCGGAACGGCGATGTTGGTTTCGGACCGCTGGGGCCGGTCAATTCAGTGCTCATTGCGGCGCCCTCCGAATTCATAGATCGACCATGGGATGATCAGCGCCAACACCACCAGCAACATGGTCGTCGAGGCGGCAAAACCCTGCCCCAGGTTCTGGCTTGAGAACATCATGTCATAGACGTATTTCGCCGGAACCTCGGTCGACAAACCCGGCCCGCCATCGGTCTGGGCCACGATCAGGTCGAAGATCTTGATGATGCCGGTGGCGACCAGCACAACGGCGGTCAAAAAGATCGGGCGCATCATCGGGATGACGATATAGATATAGGTTTTCCAGGTCGGTATGCCGTCGACGCGCGAGGCTTTCCAGACTTCCTGGTCAATGCCGCGCAGCCCGGCCAGCATGATCACCATCACCAGCCCCGTGCCCTGCCACAGCCCGGCAAGCAGGACGCCATAGATCGCCCAGTCACTGTTGGCCAGCGGCGCGAATTGAAACGTCTCCCAGCCCATATCGCGGACCAGTTTCTGCACGCCGAAATCAGGGTTCAGCAGCCATTGCCAGGTCAAGCCGGTGACCACAAAGCTAAGGGCGTAGGGGTAGAGGAATATGGTGCGAAAGACATTTCCGCCACGGATTTTCTGATCCAACAGGGCGGCCAGCAGAAAACCCAGCGCCAGCGACAGGATCATCATCAACGTGCCATAGATCGCCAGATTGCCGATCGAGATGATCCAGCGGTCGGTGTCCCACAGCCGCTCGTACTGATCCATGCCAACCCAGCGCCAGCGTGGCAACAGTTTGGAGCCGGTGAAGGAATAGGCCACCGTCCAAAGCGTGCAACCCACGAAGATCACCACCGCCGTCAGAACCATCGGGATCGAGGCGATTTTGGAGGCGGGATTGCGCAGAATAGAAATTGGCCGCTTGAACTCTGCCATAACGCCCCCCGTCTGTGTCGCGCAATGTCTTGCGCCGCGTGTCATGAATGTTGTGGTTCGGGCAGGCGCTGCGTGGCGCCTGCCCTGTCGGTTTGGGCCCGAATTACTCGGCGCTGCCGATCAGTTCGGCGTATTTGCCCTGAACTTCATCGGCCGACATGTCCGAGTTCCAGAACTGGACCATCAGGTCGTTGATCTGCTCGACCGTGTCGCGCGTCAGCGCCATGTCGCCGCCCGGAAGGATGTTGCCTTCGGCAAGGATCGCAAGACCCTTGTTCATGCAGTCATTGGCAGCCGACAGATCCACATCACCCCGGATCGGGAGCGAGCCCTTCTTGAGGTTGAAGCTGACCTGAACCTCTTTCGAGATCATCAGCGACGCCATTTTTAGCTGCGCTGCCTCGACATCGGGATCCGAGTTCTTGGGGAAGTAGAACGCGTCGCCGCCAAGCTGCAGCACCTCGTTCTTACCAAGACCCGGTAGGCAGGTGTAATCTTCGCCAGCAACCGCTTCGGCCACGGCGAATTCACCCTGCGCCCAGTCGCCCATGATCTGCGCGGCCGCCTGGCCGGTGATCACAGCCGCAGTGGCCAGGTTCCAGTCGGTGACATCAATGTCCTGGGACAGATCACGCGCAATGGCTGCTGCTTCGAAGACCGGCGCGTAGTCTGCGCTGGCCGCGAATTCGGCATCCTTGTCGACGTTCACTTTGCGCCAGGCATCGGTGCCCGCGATGTTCACCGCCAGAACGTTGGTGATCAGACCGCTGGACTGCCAGGCCTGCGAACCGGTAGCCAAAGGCGCAATTCCAGCTTCGCGCAGGGCCGGGGCGGCCGCGACGAATTCGTCCCAGTTCGCCGGAACGTCAACACCGGCCTTGTCGAAAGCGCCATTGCTCAGCCAGATCCACTGCCAGGAGTGGATGTTGACCGGAACGCAGTACAGCTTGCCGTCCAATGTGCAGGAATCCAGCAACGAGGTTGGGAACACAAAGTCGCGCCAGCCCTCGGCCTCGGCCAGTTCGGTCAGGTCTAGGAACAGACCTTCGGCCACCAGTTCTTCAGCCTGACGGCCGTGGTTGAACTGTGTCGCACCCGGAGGGTCGCCACCCAGCATCCGCGACACAACGGCCGGGATCGCGTTGGTGCCGCCGCCGCCGGCAATCGCGCCGTCGACCCACTTATGCTCGCCCGTGGCATCCAGCGCCTTGGCAAATTCGGCAACCGCTGCCGCTTCGCCGCCCGAGGTCCACCAATGCACGACCTCAAGGTCGGCCGCCATGGCGGGGGTGGCGCATAGGGCAGTCGCGCCCAGCAGGAATTTCAGTGATTTCACGATGAGTCCTCCCTGACTTCTGTATCGTTATCGGACGAACTATAACGTTATAGATTTACAAAACAAGATGGTTTCGTAGTATGATGCCAGAAATGATGCGCACCATAATACCGCAGATATCTTACAGGATTTCGGCACGTTAGCGCAAACACCTTCGGGAATCATGCGGTTGCGCCGCACCCGAATGTTCAGATGCCGGCAGGGTCAGACCCGCGGAAAACCGAAAGGCCAAGGTGAGTCCAGATGACTGATTCGGACCCCGCAGCGAACGAGATCACCGGCCTGGCGCCGGGCGAACGCCCGACGCTCAAGACCATCTCGCGGTTGACGGGGCTGGCGGTGGCAACGGTCAGCCGGGCGCTGAACGATGCCACCGACATTGGCGACGATACCAAGGTTCGGGTGCGCGAAACGGCCGCCAGCGTCGGCTATGTCCCGAACCGCGCCGGGGTGCGCCTGCGCACCGGCAAGACCAATGTGATCGCCCTGTTGCTGAGTACCGAACACGAGGTGATGAACCACACCGCGCGTCTGATTAACGCGGCAGCCGGGGCGCTGCGGGCCAGCCCCTATCACATGATCATCACGCCCTATTTCCCCGATGAGAACCCGATGGACCCGGTCCGCTATGTGGTCGAAACCCATTCCGCCGATGCCATCATCCTGAACCAGACCCAGCAAGAAGATCCGCGCGTCGAATATCTGATGCGTGTCAACTTTCCCTTTGTCACCCACGGGCGCACGATCTGGTCGGACCGGCACGCCTATTTCGACTTCGACAACCGCGCTTATGGTCACATCGCCGCGCAGGCGCTTGTAGATCGGGGGCGACGCAATCTGCTGCTGATCGCGCCGCCACTCTATCAGAACTACGCAACGGAAATGCGCGATGGCCTGCTGAGCGTCGCGCAGCAACAGGGCTATCGCGGCGTGGTACTGGACGGTGCCACAAGCGACGATCAGAACGACAAAATAGCCGAGGAAACCCGAAAGTTCCTGCAACAGAATCCGGACACCGACGGGATTGTCTGCGCGTCGGTCATGGCCTGTATGGGTGCGACTGCTGCGATCGAAGGATTGGGCGCGGTTGTCGGCAAAGACATTGATATCGTTGCGAAAGAAGCGATGCCCTTCCTGGCCACCTTCCGCCCGGCGATCCTGTCTGTGAAGGAAAACGTGATGGATGCCGGGCAATTCCTGGCCGATGCGGCGCGCCACGCCATCGACCATCCTGACGTGCCGCCGATGCAACATCTGGACGTTCCGAAAACCGTCGACTGACGGGCGCCGCCGCCCGGTCAGCCGCCTTCGTTCGCCAACATATAATCCACCAGCGCACGGGTCGATGCGTCCTTATCCTCCGCGCTCGCACGGCCTGCGATCAGCGGTTCCAGCGCGGCGGCCAGTTCTTTGCCCAGTTCGACGCCCCATTGGTCGAAAGAGTTGATGCCAAGGATCGCCCCTTCGACAAACACCCGGTGTTCATAAAGCGCGATGATCGCACCCAGCGTGGCCGGGTCCAGCAGCGGATAGACCAAAGTGGTCGAGGGGCGGTTGCCCGGAAACACCCGGTGGCGGGCCTGGCGATCCAACTCGGCCCCCTCCAGCCCTTTCGCGGCCATCAACGCGCGTGCTTCTTCAAGGCTGCGACCGCGCATCAACGCCTCGGACTGCGCCAGGCAATTGGCGATCAGCAGCCGGTGCTGATGGGTCAGATCACCCTCATGCCCATTGGCAGCAATCATAAATTCACAAGGGATTACCCGCGTTCCCTGATGTATCAGTTGATAAAACGCATGCTGCCCGTTGGTCCCCGGTTCGCCCCAGACAACCGGACCGGACGCGCGCGCAAGATCCGCGCCGTCCATCGAGACCCGCTTGCCGTTTGATTCCATCTCTAGCTGTTGCAGATACGCCGGAAGCCGTGCCAGCCGGTTGTCATAAGGCAGTACCGCGCGGGTGGCATGGCCCAGCCCCTGATTGTGCCAGATCCCGGTCAGCGCCAGCATCACGGGCAAATTCTCGACCAGGTCGGCGCTGCGGAAATGCAGATCCATCGCCTGCGCGCCCCGCAGGAAGGCGCGGAAGGCATCCGGGCCGATGGCGATCATCAGGCTCAGCCCGATTGGCCCCCACATGGAATAGCGTCCGCCGACCCAATCTTCGAAGCCGAAAACACGTTCCGGCGCGATGCCGAAGGCGGTGGTTTTTTCTTCGGCGCTGGACAAGGCGGCGAACTGCGCGCCCGGGTCGCTGACCTTTTCCGACATCCACGCCCGCGCGGTTTTCGCGTTGGTCATGGTTTCGATCGTAGTGAAAGTTTTCGACGCGACGATCACCAGCGTCCGCGTCGCATCCAGCCCGTGCAGCGTATCCGCGATATCCGCCCCATCGACGTTCGAGACGAAATGCACCCGCGGCCCGTCGTGATAGGGCGACAGCGCGCGCACCGCCATCGCCGGGCCCAGATCGGACCCGCCAATGCCGATGTTCACTACATTAGTGATTGCCCCGCCCTGCCCGGCAAAGCCTTCGCTGCGCACGGAATTCGCGAATGCCTCCATCCGCGCCAATGTGCCCAGAACGCCGGGCATCACGTCCGCGCCATCCACCATGACCGGATCGCCGTCCAGATTGCGCAACGCGGTGTGCAGCACGGCGCGGCCTTCGGTCTCGTTAATCAGGGCGCCTGCGAACATCGCATCGCGCTTGGCGGCAACGCCGGCGGCATCATAAAGGCCCAGCAGCGCGTCCCGCGCCGCATCGTCCATCGCTGTTTTCGAATAATCCAGCAACAGGTCGCCCGCGCGGGCCGAAAACCCGGTTGCGCGGTCATCATCCATCAGCGAAAGGATATCGCGTTCCTGCGCTGCTGCTGCCTGCGCATCCAAAGCGGCCCAGGCCTGTTTCATCACGTCATTCATTCCAAGCCCTTCGATACGTTACTCAGCCCAATGCACGGTTGCGCCGCCCCAGACGGCGTGAATTGGCGCATCCATGGCGCCAAGATGCCCCGCCTTGTCCAATGCCTCGCGCTTTTCCGGCCCGGTGATGACGATGTGCTTAATGATCGCCCCGTCCAGAACCGGCGCGCTCAGCGTTACCCGCGGCTCCGGCGCACCCGGTGCCCGCATCGCCAAAAGCGGAGGCGCGTGCGGGTCCAGCGCTTCGGCCAGACGATCCGTCCCGGGAAACAGCGAGGCGGTATGCATATCCGCCCCCATCCCCAACAGCAGCACCGAAAGCGGCAGATGCGGCGTCAGACCGGCGGTCAGCTCGGCCAGTTTATCTTCGGGTTCGGGTGCATCGGCAAACAGCGGCACCAGCGTCGCCGCCGCCGCGCGGTTCACCAACAGCCGTTCGCGCAGCAGCCGCGTGTTGGAACGCTCGGACTGTTCCGGCACCCAGCGTTCATCACTCAGCATCACGCGCACGCGCGACCAGTCCAGATCGGCCGCGCAGAGCGTATCGAACACCGGCCCCGGGGTCGTGCCGCCCGGCACCGCAAAGGACACGGTGTCATGCTGCAATAGCGCCATGTTCAGATCGCCTGCCAGCCGGTTGGCCAGGTCGATGGCCAGCATCTCTCGGTCGGGGTATTCGACGAAATTCATTGCTCGATCTCCCTCCAGCGGCGCCTGTCGCGATGCAGCAGCATCAGCGCATCTTCGGGACCGGATGAATAACTGTCATACGGCAGCGGTTTTTCTTCGCGCCCGCGCCAGTCTTCGATGATCGGATCGGTCCAGGCCCAGGCGGCCTCGACCTCATCGCCGCGCATGAACAGGGTCTGGTCGCCCCGGATCACATCCATGACCAGACGTTCATAAGCATCCGGGATTTCACCGGCCTCGGGGCCAAGTGCGTCTGCGAAGGTCATATCCAGCGGCACCTCGACCAGGCGCATGCCGCCGGGGCCGGGTTCCTTGATGGTGACGCTCAAGTCGATCCCCTCGTTCGGTTGCAGGCGGATCGTCAGGGCGTTGGAATGGGTGCCGGCATCAGATTCGAAAATCGAATGGGGCGGTTCCTTGAAACGCACCACAATTTCGGACATGCGCGCCTTCAGGCGCTTGCCGGTGCGCAGGTAAAACGGCGTGCCGTTCCAGCGCCAGTTCGACACCTTCACCTTCATCGCGATGAAGCTTTCGGTGATGCTGCCCGGGTCTTCGACATCTTCGTGATAACTGCTGAGGTCGTCGCCGCCCTTATACTGACCACGGACATAATCTTCGGGGCCGGCAGGTTCCAACGCGCGGATGACTTTCAGCTTTTCATCGCGCACCGCATCCGGGTCGAATCGGCTGGGCGGTTCCATCGCCGTCAGACACAATAGCTGCATCAGGTGGTTCTGCACCATGTCCCGCATCGCGCCGGACTTGTCGTAATAGGCGCCGCGCCCTTCGATCCCGACAGTTTCGGCCACGGTGATCTGGATGTGATCGACGTATTGCGCCTTCCACAGCGGTTCGAACAACACGTTGCCAAAACGGATCGCCATCAGGTTCTGGACGGTTTCCTTGCCCAGATAATGGTCGATCCGGTAAATCTGATGCTCATCAAAGTGTTCGGCCAGGGTTCCGTTCAGCGCCTTGGCGCTTTCCAGATCGCGCCCGAAGGGCTTTTCCACCACGATCCGGCTGTCGCGATCCGCAATGGTATGACTGTGGAGCCGTTCTGCAATCGCCCCGAACAGGCTGGGCCCGACCGAGAAATAGAACGCCCGGATCACCCCATCGCGCATATGCGCCTTGAGGTCCTTCCACCCCGCCGTGCCAACCGCATCCACCTTGACGTAGTGAAGATGGTTGACGAAGGCAGTGACATCCTTGGCTTTTCGGATCGCCTTGGGGGTAAATTCTTCAATCGCCTCCTTGATCATCCGGCGATAAGCGGCGTCGGTCAGATCGCCGCGCGCGCAGCCAATTACACGCGCATCTTCGGGCATTTGCCCAGCCAGGAACCGGCGGAACAGCCCCGGCAGGATCTTGTGCCGGGCCAGATCGCCGGTGCCGCCGAATATGACCAGATCAAACGGGGCGACGGGGATTGTGCGTGAAACCATGGGGCCTCCGATGGGCATCTGAATAGGCGTGTTCAAGGGCATCTTGTTAGCGCTAACGACAGTTCTGCCCGCTCTCTATCAAATCTTCGGGCGAAGTCTAGCGATGCGCGCAGGGTTCACAACTGCGTCAAAGTGATCAAGGCCGCTTTTCGCAGGCGCAACGGCGCGTTAAGACATTGCGACGCACAGGGGAATGTGGGAAAAATCATGGAAGATCAGGCACCTGCCGGTGGATACGGCAAATTCGATCACCCGTTTATCACCGCCAAAGGCGAAGAACGCGCACGCGTTGCCCTGACCGACCCGCAGACGCTGTGGTTCAATACCGGCACGTTGTGCAACATCGAGTGTGTGAATTGCTATATCGAAAGCTCTCCCAGTAACGACAGGTTGGTCTATATCACCACGGACGAGGTGGTGGCCTTTCTGGACCAGCTTGAGGCCCGCAAGTGGGGCGTGCGCGAAATCGGCTTCACCGGCGGAGAGCCGTTCATGAACCCCGACATCATCACAATGACACGCGCAGCACTTGAACGCGGTTATGAGGTCTTGATTCTGACCAACGCCATGCGCCCGATGATGCGCCCCCGCATGCGCGCCGGGCTAGAGGGGCTGGTCGCGGATTTCGGCGACAAGCTGACCTTGCGCATTTCGGTCGATCACTGGAGCGCGGATTTCCACGATCAGGAGCGTGGCACAGGGTCTTTTGATCTGACGCTGAAGGGCATGGAATGGCTGCGCGATGCCGGCATCGCGATGACCGTCGCCGGGCGCACCGTCTGGGGTGAAAGCGACGCGGATGCTCGCGCCGGATTTGCCCGGCTATATGCGAAGCATAACTTCATGATTGATGCACAAGATCCTATGGCAACGGTTCTTTTTCCAGAAATGGATGAATCCGTTGATGTGGCAGAAATTACCACCGCCTGTTGGGGGATCCTTGGCAAGGAACCAGACGGGGTGATGTGTTCCAGTTCACGCATGGTGGTCAAACGCAAGGGGGCCGCGCGTCCCGCTGTCGTCGCCTGCACCTTGCTTCCCTATGAGGCAGAATTCGAATTGGGCGAAACACTGGAACAGGCAGAGGGTGCAGTGCAGTTAAATCACCCGCATTGCGCCAAGTTCTGCGTGCTGGGCGGGGCCAGCTGTTCGGCCTAAGCCGCTGATTCGTTGTGGAAATCTATGTGGATGTGGTTGCCATCCACATCAAAGATATTGACCTGGGTAATCCCGAAGCCGTCAACCTCGACCAGTTTCGCGTCGATGTCTCGTGCCTTCAGATGCGCCAGGAAGTCCGCAAGCCCGGTGGCCCGCAGTGCAAAATGTTCAATCTGCGGATCGCTGTTGGCGGGTGTGTCCGCCTCCTCCACCAAATGAACGATCGCCTGATCGCCCAGGTACATCCAGGCACCGTTGAACGGGAAATTCGGGCGTTTTCCTGACACCAGGCCCAGAACATCCGAATACCATGCGATCATCCCGGCCAGATTTGCCGTGCGCACATTGACGTGGTCAAAACTTTGCATTTGCATTGTCGGCGCCCCTTTGCAGGCCTATTCTTGAAGTTCCGCATCCCAATACAGGAAGTCGACCCAGGTGTCGTGCAGATGGTTGGGCGGGAATTTCCGACCCAGGTTCTTGAGTTGCTCTGAATCCGGTTTCCGTGGCGACCTGTTCAAAGAAAGTCCTGACCTCTTAAGGCTTTGCGAACCCTTCCTTAGGTTACACTTCGAACAAGCAGCGACCACGTTTTCCCAACTGGTCACACCACCCCGGGCGCGTGGAATCACATGGTCGAAGGTCAGATCGTCCTTGGCACCGCAGTATTGGCACAGGAACTCATCGCGCAGGAACAGGTTGAACCGGGTAAAGGCCACACGGCGGCGCGGTTTCACATAATCACGCAGCACCACGACCGAGGGGATGCGGATTTCCGTGGTGGGGGATCGCACAACCTCGTCATATTCCGCGACGATCTGCACCCGGTCGAGGAAGACCGCCTTCACCGCATCCTGCCAGGGCCACAGCGACAGCGGATAGTAGCTCAGCGGGCGATAATCTGCATTAAGTACCAGCGCAGGATTGTCGTGCAACCCCTTGGTTTCACGGACAAAATTGGTTCTGAAGTCCCCGTCGAGCATCGCGTGATCCACACCCCGTTCGGCCATTCTCAGGCGCGTCCCGGGCGGCACCGGCTGTCCGGGCTTTGGCCGGACTATATCTGGCGAGCCGATGCAGGCAACCCCCTAGATATTCCCCGGACCAAGGCCGCCCGGGGGTGCTGGTTGCGGCACCGCGATGACTTGCCAATCGGTCGGCCCGCTGCCTAGAGTTACGCGGCCCGCCCGCAGGAAGTTACTGATGCCAAGCCTCCGCCATGACCCGTAAACCTGACGGCCCACTGCAGCGCGGCTGGACGACGGGCACCTGCGCGACGGCGGCGGTATCTGCGGCGTTGACGCGGCTGTGGGGTGGCGCCTTTCCCAGCACAGTCTCGGTCACCCTGCCCGGCGGCGAAACGCCGGAATTTCCGTTGCACCACAGGGGTTTCGGCGAAGGTTGGGCCGAAGCTGGGATCATCAAGGACGCAGGCGACGACCCGGATGTTACTCACGGCTGTCTGGTCATCGCACGGGTTGCCGAAGCGCCCGGCGGGGTGACCTTCCGCGCCGGAACGGGCGTCGGAACCGTCACCAAACCCGGCCTGCCGATCCCCGTGGGCGAAGCGGCGATAAACCCCAAACCGCGCGAATTCATGCAAGCCGTGGTCGCAGAGCGCGCCGCCCAGTTCGGGCGACAGCCCGACGTGGAAATCACCATCTCGATCCCCCATGGTGCTGAAATCGCCCTGAAAACCTGGAACCCCCGGTTGGGAATCGAGGGTGGGTTGTCGATTCTCGGGACCACCGGAATCGTCAGGCCATTCTCTTGCGCGGCCTGGATCGCCGCGATCCATCGCGGTATCGACGTGGCGCGCGCCGATGGGCTGACCCATGTCGCCGGCTGTACCGGCGCGACGTCCGAAGCGGCCGTCCAGGCGCTGTTTGGCCTGCCGGATCACGCGATGCTGGATATGGGGGATTTTGCCGGAGGCCTCCTCAAGTATCTGATAAAAAAACCGATTCCCCGCATCACGATCGGCGGCGGCATCGGCAAGATGACCAAGCTGGCCCAAGGCGCGCGGGATCTGCACTCGGGCCGGTCGCAGGTCGATTTTGCGCAGCTTTCGGGTTGGTCAGTCGCCGCAGGCCTGCCAGACGTGTCAGACGCCAACACGGCGCTGGAGGCGCTTCAACGTGCGGGCGACAAACTGGCAGACATCGTCGCACAAAAGGCGATGCAAAACATTCACTCCATGCTGAAAGCAACTGAAATAAAATCAGATATCGTCATCATAGATCGCAACGGCGCAGTGATCGCGCAGGCCGGACCATGAAGCTTCTGCTACTGGCCGGAACGGGTGAGGCGCGCCAGATCGCTGCGGCTTTGGCGGGGCGTGATGACCTTTTAGTCGTGGCATCACTGGCAGGTGCGACACGCACGCCAGCGGCCTTGCCCGTCGAAACACGGACAGGCGGGTTTGGCGGTGATGCCGGCTTCGCGGCCTGGCTGGATCACCACCGACCTGACGCAATTCTGGACGCCACCCATCCATTCGCCGCCCAGGTCAGCACCCGCACAGCGCGAATTTCGCAGGCACGCGGGCTTCCCTATTTGCAACTTCTCCGCCTGCAATGGACCCCGGTGGATGGCGACAGCTGGACCGAGGTTGCGGATGAAGCCGACGTCGCCAACATCATTCCGGAAGGCAAGACCGTCTTCCTGGCCACGGGTCGGCAAACCCTGCCAGGGTTCGCAGATCTTGCGAACAACCGCAGGTTGCTCTGCCGTCAGATTGACCCACCGAAGGCGCCATTTCCCTATCCGGTTGGCGATTGGATCATCGGCCGCCCACCCTTTTCAACCGCACAGGAAGTTGCACTTTTTCAAGATCTGGCCATCGACTGGCTGGTGGTCAAAAACGCGGGCGGCGCGGCCTCGGCCACGAAGCTTCATGCATCACGTGAACTTTGCATTCCGGTTGCGATGATCGCCCGCCCGCCGCAGCCTGATGCGCCAAGGGTCGCAACCGTGGCCGAGGCGCTGGCCTGGGTCGAGGCACTTTTGTGAGCGTCGGGCGGATCATCACCTCCGACGCCTGCGTCACCGAAGGGGCCGCAGCCCTCGCCGCGCGGCACCCGGAATTCGCCCGTGCCCTGCCCCTGACCGGCCCGCTGCCGCTGCGATTGCGCAAAGACGGCTTCGAAGAATTGCTGAGCGCTATTGTCAGCCAGCAGATCTCGACTGCCGCCGCCGCTGCCGTATGGAAGAAAATGAAAACCGCGCGTCTGACCGGGCCGCGCAAGATCATGGCGGCCAGCGATGACGATCTGCGCGCTGTGGGCCTGTCCCGTCAGAAGGTGCGCTATGCCCGCGAACTCGCCGCCGCGCGGATCAACTATGCCGCGCTGCGCAGCGCCCCGACGGATCAGGTGATCGCCACCCTGATCGCCGTTCCCGGCATCGGGCGCTGGACGGCCGAGATCTATGCGATGTTCAGCCTGGGGCGCGCAGACGTTTTCGCCCATGGCGATCTGGCCCTGCAGGAAGCGGCGCGCGTTCTGTTCACCCTGCCCGAGCGCCCGACCGAACGTGCGATGCGGCAGATCGCCGAAGACTGGTCGCCCTGGCGGTCGGTTGCGGCGCGCATCCTCTGGGCCTACTACCGGGTCGATAAACAGCGCGAGGGTATAAGGTGACATTGGAATTCAAACGGCGCGGGCCGGATCTGGCGACCTCTCTCGTGGTGTTTCTGCATGGTTATGGCGCGAATGGTGCTGACCTTCTGGGGCTGGCCGAACCGTTGGCGCCGCATATGCCGGGCACCGCCTTCGTGGCCCCGGATGCGCCGGAACAGAACGCGATGAACCCCGGCGGGTTTCAGTGGTTTCCGATCCCCTGGATGGACGGGTCCAGTCAGGAACAATCCGAAGCCTCGGTCGCCCGGTCTGCCGACGATCTGAACGCCTTCCTCGATCACATGCTCGAGGTTGAGGCGCTGAGCGCGGATCGGATGATCCTTGTCGGGTTTTCGCAAGGCACGATGATGTCGTTGCAGGTGGCCCCGCGCCGGGCCGAACCTGTCGCAGGCGTCGTCGGGTTTTCCGGGCGCCTGCTGGCACCGGAACGGTTGGAGGATGAAGTCCTCTGCCGTCCGCCGATCCTGTTGCTGCACGGCGATCAGGATCCGGTGGTGCCGCCGGAGTCGCTGCCCGCCGCTGCCAACGCACTGACCGCTACGGGGTTCGAGGTTTACGCCCATGTCATGAAAGGCACCGAACATGGCATTGCGCCCGACGGGTTGTCGGTGGCGCTGGCCTTCATGCGCGACAAGCTGGGGTTGGAAGGCGAAACCGGCGCATAAGGCGTCGCGCAGCGCCTTTTCAACCGCAACGCCACGCGCCATAACGACCCCATGAATGCGCCAGATCTTCCCAAGCACGATTGGCCCCAGCTGGATGCCGGCTGGGTCTGGTTGTGCGGTGCTGGCCCGGGCGATCCGGGGCTGCTGACGCTGCATGCGCTGAACGCGCTGCGACAGGCGGATGTGGTGGTTTACGACGCGCTGGTTGATCCCGCGATTCTGGATTTCGCGCCGGATGCGACGCATATCTATGCTGGCAAACGCGGCGGCAAGCCCAGTGCGAAACAGCGCGATATCTCGCTGCAACTGGTCGAACTGGCCCGCGCCGGGCGGAGGGTATTGCGGCTGAAGGGGGGCGATCCGTTCGTCTTCGGGCGCGGCGGGGAAGAGGCGCAGACCCTGGTGCAGCACGGCGTGCCGATCCGCATCATTCCGGGCATCAGCGCGGGTATCGGCGGGCTGGCCTATGCGGGGATTCCGGTGACCCACCGTGATGTGAACCAGTCTGTGACCTTTGTGACCGGACATGACCAGTCGGGCCAGACGCCCGGCAGCCTGAACTGGCAGGCAATCTCGGACGGCTCGCAGGTGCTGGTCATCTATATGGGCATGAAACACGCCGGGGTGATTGCCGAGGCGTTGCTGGGCGCGGGCCGGGCGGCGGACGAACCGGTGGCGGTGGTCACGGCCGCCACGACGGACGCGCAGCAAGTACTGGAAACCACGCTGGGATCGCTGGTCGCGGATCTTGCCGACAGCGGGCTGGAACCGCCCGCGATCATCTGCGTCGGCCGCTCGGTCCTGATGCGCCAAGCGCTGGACTGGCAGGCGATGGCGATGGGGGAACCCGCGCGCAACAGCGATCCGCTGGGCCGTGGGCGCCCTGCGGAAAGCGCGTGACCGCCGGTCCCTCCGCCAGCGGCGGCACCCGTTCAATCAGAACACCCCGCCCCAATCTTCTTGTCAAAAATATCCCCGCCGGAGGCATTGATCGGATTTCCGAAGGAAATTCGATTTGAAGTACCGCGGCCTGATCCTGGCGGCGCCGTCTTCGGGAAGCGGCAAGACCACACTGACCCTTGGCCTGCTGCGCGCGCTGAAACGCGCCGGGGTTGCGATGCGGGGCGCGAAATCCGGCCCCGATTACATCGACCCGCGCTTTCATGAGGCCGCCTGCGGCGCGCCCTGCATGAACCTGGATGCCTGGGCGATGAGCGCGCCGCGCATCAGCTCGTTGGCCTCCGGCAAGGGGCTGTTGCTGATCGAAGGGGCCATGGGGCTGTTCGACGGCGCACCGCCCGACGGCAAAGGCGCAACCGCCGATCTGGTGCGCATTCTGGGCCTGCCTGTGGTTCTGGTGGTGGACGCGGCACGGATGTCGCAATCCATCGCGCCCCTTGTGGCCGGTTTTGCCCGCCACGATCCGCGTGTCCGCATTGGCGGCGTGATCCTGAACCGCACCGGCAGCCCGCGTCACGCAAGACTGCTGAAAACGGCGCTGGAATCGCTGGCGATCCCGGTTCTGGGCGCGATCCCGCGTGATGCCAACCTGACGCTGCCGTCCCGCCATCTGGGGCTGGTGCAAGCTGCCGAGCACCCCGATCTGGATGCGTTTCTGGACCACGCTGCCGATACAGTCGCCAAGCACCTCGATCTGGAGGCCTTGCAAGGCTTGGCCGCGCGGTATCAGGAAAGCAGCCTGCTCAACACCTCAACACCGCTTGGTAACCTGCCCCAACGCATCGCGATTGCCCGCGATGCAGCTTTTGCCTTCGCCTACCCCCATCAACTGGCCATGTGGCGCGCGGCCGGGGCCACGCTGACGTTCTTTTCCCCGCTCGCCAATGAACCAGTGCCCAAGGCGGACCGCATCTTCCTGCCCGGCGGCTATCCTGAATTGCATGGCGCGCGACTGGCACAGAACTCGATCTTCCTTGAAAGCCTGCGGGATGCCGCGCAAACCACTGAAATATATGGAGAATGCGGCGGCTATATGGTTCTGGGCGACGCCCTGACCGATGCCGATGGTACGCGGCATAAGATGGCTGGTTTGCTGGCGCTTGAGACCAGCTTTGCCGAACGCAAACTGCATCTTGGGTATCGGCGCCTGCGCGGATACCTCGGGAACATGGCGCGCGCGAGGGGCGCTGTCGGCCACTTCGCAGGCCACGAATTCCACTATGCCACCACGCTCAAGGCCGAAGGCGAACCGCTTTGGCAGGCCGAAGATGCCGAAGGCAACGCCTTGGCGCCAATGGGTCTGGTTCAGGGAAATGTCTCAGGCTCTTTTGCGCATATCATCGACCAATGCTGAGCGTGCTGGACGTTGCCCAAAACCCGGCGTAGGCAGACCTCATGACAGACAGCGCCGCCCTGCCCGATTCCGACGCCCGCGCGCGGCGCAATGTGGCTGTTCTGGTCGCGGCGCAGGCGATCCTTGGCAGCCAGATGCCGATGACCTTTGTGGCAGGCGGGTTGGCGGGGAATTACCTGGCGACAAACCCGTGCCTGGCGACACTGCCAATCTCTCTCGTCGTGTTCGGGTCGATGACGACCGCGCCTTGGATCAGCCCGCTGATGCAGCGGCGCGGGCGGCGCTTCGGGTTCTTCATCGGCGCAATTGGTGGAGCGGTGGGGGCGCTGACCTCGGCCTATGGTTTGTGGATCGGGTCCTTCGCGCTGCTTCTGGCGGGCAGTTATATGACCGGCATCTATATGTCGGCGCAGGGCTTCTATCGTTTCGCGGCCACGGATACCGCGTCCGAGGCCTTCCGCCCCAAGGCCATCAGCTATGTCATGGCCGGTGGGCTGCTAAGCGCCGTGGTCGGCCCGCAGTTGAACAAATTGGTCCAGGACGCCTATGTCATCCCCTTCGTAGGAACCTATCTTGCGATTGCAGGGCTGAATATCGTCGGGATGTTCCTGTTCTTCGCACTCGACCTGCCCGGAAAGGTCGCGAAGGTCACGCGGGAAACTGCCGCGCGCACCCGCACGATCCCCGAGTTGCTTAGAACCCCGCGCATCATGGTGGCGGTGATCTGCGCCATGGTCGCCTATTCGCTGATGAACCTGGTGATGACCTCGACGCCGCTGGCGGTGGTCGGCTGCGGGTTCACCAAGAACAACGCGAATGACATCGTTTCGGCACATGTGCTGGCGATGTTCGCGCCCAGTTTCGTGACCGGCCATCTGATCGCCCGGTTCGGCGCGCCCCGGATCATCGCGGTCGGCCTGGTCTGCCTTGCCGCCGCCGGTCTGGTGGCGCTGCAGGGAATTACGCTGGGCAATTTCTTTGGAGCGCTGGTCCTGCTGGGCATCGGCTGGAACTTTGGGTTCATCGGCGCGACCAGCATGCTGGCCGGCGCGCATGAGCCGCACGAGCGTGGGCGCGTTCAGGGGATGAACGACATGATCGTTTTCGGTTTCGTCACCCTCGCCTCGCTGTCGTCAGGCGGGCTGATGAACTGTGTGGGGGGCGACGTTGTGCAGGGCTGGCATTCGGTCAACTATGCCATGGTGCCGTTTCTGGCGCTGGCAGGCGGCGCGCTGATCTGGCTGGCGCGCCGGGCGGCGTAAGTTGCGGCTGGGGACGGGTTTCGTCTGGGCGTGATCGTTGGCACTCCTAACCCAAGCAGGGCGCGCGCCGGACCGGTGGGGTGGTGCTACACCTGTGCTGTGGCGTGATTTATTCATCAGGTTTGGCCGTCAACTCGATTGAAGGAGCGTGACTCTGACCAGCGCCTGACCGGTGGGGCCGGTCCGGCGCGCGCCCTGCGCCTTGCGGCGCGCACCGGGCGCTGGGAAAGCTGCCAACGTCCACTCGCCCCGTCACTCACCACCCACCAGCGCCTTGGCCACCAGCAGTGCCGATTTGCGCAACGGCCCCGGTTCAAGCTGCCCGCCAGCCACCGCGCCCGGCATACGCGCCGCCCGTTTCAGGATCGCCGCCGCCTGCCACCCGGGCCTGAGCGCCGGGGTTGCCGCCGCAAAATCAGCCCGCCGCGCAGCTTGCAGGCGATCCTGCGCACGGAGCGCCAATTCCCGCACCGCCTCGGGCCGTCCATCGGGCAGTGGCATCCGACCTGCGGCCTCCAACGCCGGAACGGCCAGCAGCCAGTTGGCCACACCGATGGCATATCCGGCGTCCCGGCACGGCGCTTCCAGGGCATCCGGCGCACCCAATGCCATCGCCGCGGCCAAGACCAACCCGCCGGAGGTCGCATTGATATGCGCATCGAACGCCGCCCAATCGTCGAACGCCTCACGCGCGATGTCCCAGCGGCGCGCGTCGATCATCGCGTGAAGCACGGCAACCGGAATGCCGACGTCCCGGATCAAATCCGCCAGCGGATCGACAACCTCATGCCGCCGCGCCACGCCGCCCTCGGCGATTTCATCCAGCGCATCGCGCCACCATTGCAGCCGCATTTCCGCGATCAGCGGTTCTTCGGTCACCCATGGCGCGCGCGCGACCTCTACGTTGAATGCAAAGAGGGGCAGCAGCCGTTCGCGCGCTGGAACAGGTACGCTCATCACCGCGCGGAAACGGTCAGGATCCCCCTTGGCAACAACCTCGGCGCAGGCGGCAAGGGTCATTGGGGGGTGACCACGAAAAGGTCATAGGCAATGTGATCCGGCGCGGCGCGCCAGTTGGCGATGTCGGCGGCCTCGGCATCCAGAACCGCGGTCAGGTCGGTGCCTGCGCTTTGGCGCAAGGCGGCAATCCGCGCCTCTAACGGGTCGAAATAATCGGCCCAGCCCTGCCCGATCACCCGGCGCGTGCCCAGCACCCTATACCCGGCTTCGGCAATCCGCGCCCGGATCCCGGCGCGATCTGAGATGTCCGGGTACTGGCCCCAAAATTCGAGGGCGGCTTGTGGCGAGTTGCCATTCACCCAGACAGGTTCCGAAAACGCAAAATACCCGCCTGGCGCCAGCGCGCCGCGCCAGCGTTGCAGCCCCTTCGCCACGCCCAGAAAATACAGCGCCCCGGCACACCAGATCAGATCGTAAGGTCCTGTCAGGTCGGCCATATCGCCCTGCCAGACCCGCACCCGGTCGCCGATTCCGGTGCAGCGCCGTCGCGCCTCGGCCACAAAATGCAACTGCCCGTCAACCGCGTCGATCTGCGCTTCCGGCAGTGCTTCGGCCAGCACAACCGTATCCGCCCCCGGCCCACAGGCCGCATCGCAAACGCGCGCCAATGGCCCCACAACCGACAGGGCCCAGCGCACGTCATCCGCCGTCCCCGGCCCCTCGCGCGGCAGGTCGCTATGAAGCTGGAAGAATGGCGAAAGCGTCACATAACCTCCTGTGTCTTTTCGCAAAAAATACTCCCGCCGGAGGCATAATTTTTCGCAGAAAAATCACCCGCTCGCATCGCGCACCAGCTTCCAGCGGATCGCATCCAGCAGCGCCTCAAAGCTGGCGTCGACGATGTTGGGCGACACGCCCACCGTTGACCAGCGCCGTCCCTGCCCGTCCTGGCTGTCGATTATCACTCGGGTCACAGCCTCGGTCCCGCCCTGCGTGATACGGACCTTGAAATCCATCAGATGCATGTCGTCGATGGCGGCCTGATACCGCCCCAGATCCTTGGCCAGCGCGCGTGACAGCGCGTTGACCGGACCCTGATCAGACCCGTCCTCATCCCTGCTTTCACTGACGCTGAGGAATCGTTCACCGTCGATCACCACTGCCACCACAGCTTCCGAGACGGTGATTTTGCCGACACGTTCGATGCTGACGCGGTAGCGCTCGACCTCAAAAAAGCGCGGCAACTGGCCCAGCTCATCCCGTGCAATCAGCTCAAAACTCGCCTGCGCCGTGTCATAGGAATAGCCCGCGTCTTCGCGCGTCTTGATCCGCTCCAGTATGCGGCCCAATGCGGCGTCGCCCTTGGCCACCTCCAGCCCCATGTCCGACAGGCGGGTGCGCAGGTTGGACTGGCCGGCCTGATTGCTCATCGGGATGATGCGCTGATTGCCGACCACGGCGGGGTCGATGTGTTCGTAGGTGGTCGGGTCCTTGAGGATCGCACTGGCGTGCAGCCCGGCCTTATGCGCGAAGGCCGACGCGCCGACATAGGGCGCGGCGCGCAGCGGCACGCGGTTGAGGATTTCGTCTAGCATCCGGCTGGCGCGGGTCAGGCTGACCAGGTTGTCGCAGCTGACACCGATGTCATAGGCGCTGGCGTAAGGCTCCTTCAGCAGCAACGTCGGGATCAGCGTCGTCAGGTTGGCATTGCCGCAGCGTTCACCCAGCCCGTTCAGAGTGCCCTGGATCTGGCGCGCGCCCGCGTCCACGGCAGCCAGCGATCCGGCGACTGCGTTGCCGGTGTCGTCATGGGTGTGGATGCCAAGGCGTTCGCCCGGGATGCCCGAAGCGATGACCTTGGCGGTGATCGCTCCGATTTCCGCGGGAAGCGTACCGCCGTTGGTGTCGCACAGAACGACCCAACGCACGCCCGCATCAAAGGCGGAGTGGATGCATTCCAGCGCATAATCCGGGTTCGCCTTGAAGCCGTCGAAGAAGTGTTCGGCGTCAAACAGGGTTTCGCGCTGGTTGGCGATCAGGTGGTCGAACGACTTGCCGATATTCTCGACATTTTCGGCGTTGGAGATACCCAGCGCCGTCTTGACGTGGAAGTCGTGGGTTTTTCCGACAAGACAGACGGCAGGCGTGTTGGCGTTCATAACAGCGGCCAGCACGTCGTCATTTTCGGCGCTGATCCCGGCCCGCTTGGTCATCCCGAAGGCGGTGAACGTGGCGCGGGTTTTCGGAGCCTCGTCAAAAAAAGCCGAGTCGGTGGGGTTCGCCCCCGGCCAGCCACCCTCGATATAATCAAGGCCCAGCGCGTCGAGCGCCTTCGCGATCCGGTGCTTTTCGGGCGTCGAGAACTGAACGCCCTGGGTTTGCTGACCATCGCGCAGGGTGGTGTCGAAAAGGCTGAGGGGGGTGCGGGTCATTGGCTGTATCTTTCTTTACCGAATTGTCCACGCGTCGCCTCATGGCAGCCCCGCTGAAACGACAATGGATTTGTGACGGGATTTTCTTCTTTACTGGATTGCTCGCAATCCGGATCACGCCCGAACCGCCCCCACGTCACGCCGAAGGCGTGCCTCTGGCACGACGCGGGCGTGACCGCCCACCCCTCGGTCCGGGCGCGATCCTCGCGATGGTGTGTGGTTGAGGCGATCATTTGAGGGCCTCCAATTTGGAGGGGTCGAAGTCCACTTCAGGGATTAGTACGACGCCATCCTTATTCATTTGGACGGAAACATTGGCCAATGCGAGACGCGACTTCAAATCATCCAGCTTGGAAAAATCCTTATTCTCCTTAGCCAAGGCCCGCACATCTTCAAAATGTTGGGACACATCTTTCAAAATTGCGACCGCCTGATGGTGCTGTTCAACTCGCTCCTCCAATTCCCCAAAATTGTAGAGGCCTAAGAACTCCAGGTTGGCTGCGAGGCGAGTGGCCGTGCTTGAATCGTCCATCTTCGCCAAGCATTCCAAAGCCGCGTGTGTATTCAAGTCATCGGCAAGTGCGTCAATTATGGCCGCTTCGGGATCGATACCTTTGGCGGCGCCCAAATCTCCGAACTCCGCGATAGTGCCTAAAAACCCGTGCAGCTTGAATTGCGCATCGACAGCTTTTTCTACCGTCCAATCCATCGGCTTGCGATAATGCGTACTCAGCATCACGAAGCGGATCACCTCACCCGGCCAGCCTTGCTCCAGCAGATCGCGCACCGTGAAGAAATTCCCCAGGCTTTTGGACATCTTCTTGCCCTCGACCTGCAGCATCTCGTTATGCAGCCAGACGTTGGCGAAGCCGTGGCCCATGCAGCGGCTTTGGGCGATCTCATTCTCATGATGGGGGAACATCAGGTCGTTGCCGCCGCCGTGGATGTCAAAGCGTTCCCCCAAAAGCTCACTGGCCATGGCGGAACACTCGATATGCCAGCCCGGGCGCCCCCGGCCCCATGGCGAATCCCAGCCGGGCAGATCGTCGCTCGACGGTTTCCAGAGGACGAAATCCATCGGGTCTTCTTTGTAGGGCGCAACCTCGACCCGCGCGCCTGCGATCATGTCGTCGACCGAGCGCCCCGACAGCGCGCCGTAATCTTTGTAGGACGCCACCTTGAACAGCACATGGCCGTCTGCGGCATAGGCGTGGCCCTTGGCGATCAGCCCTTCGATCATCGTGACCATCTGCGCGATGTACTCGGTCGCGCGCGGGCTGTGGGTTGGCGACAGCACGCCCAGTGCCGCCATATCTTCCAGATACCAGCGTGTGGTTTCGTCGGAACGCTCGCGGATCAGGTCCTCCAGCGAACCTTGCGCGCCCGCTTCCTTTCGCCGCAAAGCCTCGGCGTTGATCTTGTCATCCACGTCGGTGATGTTGCGCACATAGGTGACGTGATCCGCGCCGTATTTGTGGCGCAGCAGCCGGAACAGCACATCGAACACGACGGCGGGGCGGGCGTTGCCCAGATGCGCGCGGTCATAGACGGTCGGCCCGCAGACGTACATTTTCACGTCCTCGGGGTCGATCGGAACGAAGGTGTCCTTCTTCCGCGTTGCGGTATTGGTCAGTCTGATCTCGGCCATAGTGCCCTCATACACGTGTCCCGCCCGGGCAGCGCGTTACTTTTTCGAAAGGGAAAAGAGGACCGGCCGCCTGACGATTGTCAGTCGATAATGCAAGCAATGATGCTAATCACGGTCATGGGCGTGTCATAGCGTGGCAGGGGGCCGCTTGCCAAGCCCTTTGCTGCACGGCAGGGTTCGCGCATGGAGATCAAGGAATTCGAAACCCGCGCCGCCGCCCTGCCCTGCACCGACCTGTCGGAACCTTTTGGCCATGGCACCCAGGTGTGGAAGGTCAGCGGCAAGATGTTCGCAGCCTATGGCGACTATGCCGAGGGCGTGACGCTGAAGTGCCGCGACGTGGAAACCGCCGACATGCTGGTTGAGGTCGGGGCCGCCCAGAAGGCGCGTTATCTGACGCGCGGCGGCTGGGTGTGCTTTGCCTGGGATGATGAAACGCTGCCCGACCGGTTGCAGGACAGTTACGACGTGGTCGTGGCAAAGCTGACGAAGGCGCAGCGCGCGGCGCTGGGGTCCTGACGCGGGGAAAACACCGGCTCAGAAATCCGTCGGCGCGCCGCCTTCTTCTTTGCGTTTGGCAACGAACGCCTCCAACTCCTCCCGGATGCCTTCGTCCATGGGCGGCGCTTCGAATTCAGCCTCGATCTTCTTCCAAAGATGGTGCGCGCGTTCTGCGGTCCAGACGCCGCCGGCAAGTTCCCAGCCTTCATAGTTGGTCCAATCCGACAGGAACGGTTGCCAGAACGCCTTGGTATAGCGGTCCTGCGTATGCTCGATCCCGAAGAAATGCCCGTCGCCCCCGACCGATGCGATGGCCTCCAGCGCGATATCGTCTGGCGTTGTGGCCGTTATTGCCGGTTCGAAATAACGCTGGATCTGCTGCAACACCTCGCAATCCATGACGAATTTTTCGGGGCTGGCGATCAGACCGCCCTCCAACCAGCCAGCAGCGTGATAGACCATATTGGTCTGGCTTTGCACTGCTGCCCAGAGGCTGTTGGAGGTTTCCCACATCGCCTGCCCATCCGGAACGTTCGCCGCACAAGTGCCGCTGGAACGCAGCGGAATGCCATAAAACCGCGCCATCTGGCCGGTCATCTGCGTGGCGCGGATGTAATCGGGCGTACCAAAGGCAGGTGCGCCCGACCGCATATCAACGTTCGAGGTAAACGTGCCCAGCACACAGGGCGCGCCCGGGTTGATCCACTGCGCCAGCGCAATCGCGCACAGCCCTTCGGCAATTGATTGCGCCACGGACCCCGCCATTGTGACCGGCGCCATGGCCCCGGCCAGTGTAAACGGCGTCACCACCGTCACCTGACCGCGCCCCACGCAGCGCATATAGCCATCCAGCATTGGAAAATCATGCTTCAGCGGGCTGGTCGAGTTGATGTTGGTGTACATCCTTGGCGATGCCTCAAATTCTTCGTGAGAATGGCCTCCGGCAATGCGCACCATCTCCATCACGTCCTCGACCCGTTCGCGCCCTAAAGAATAGGCGTGAGTGACCTTGTCGGTCAGGGTCAGCTTGTCGAACAGCACATCCAGGTGGCGTTCGCGGGCGTGAATATCCACCGGCTCTACCGGATATCCGCCGGACAGGTGAATGCAGTCGAAATATTGGGTCAACTTCAGCAATCGCGCGCAATGCGCACGGGTTCCGGGCAGTTTGCCGACCTCCATGTCCCAATAGTTCGGCGGCGACGAGACATTGACGAACACCATGTTCTTGCCGCCAATCGGGATCTTCCGGGCCGGGTTGCGCGGGGTGATGGTGAATTCAGCCGGGGCGCGGGCCATCATTTCCATCACAAAGTCACGGCCCATGCGCACGTTGGTGCCGTTGATTGTGCAGCCCGCCTGTTTCAGGATCGCCACCGCCTCGGGGTTCAGGAACTCGATCCCGATGTCTTCCAGTATGCGCATTGCGCCGTCGTGGATCGCCTGAACGCCGTCTTCGTCCAGCGGTTCGGTCGGGCGGTCGGTGTTGACGGGGATGCGCCAGGGCATCTGGTCAATTGCGCCAGAACCTGAGCGTGCGCGATTGCCTGCCCGACCGCCGGATCGTCCACCGGATCGTCCTTGTCTGGGTGCCATTGTGTCCCCTGTCCTGATCCCGAGTCCCGATCCCGATTGCCCTGCCCCACCATGCGAAGCCATCGGCCAATTGGTTTTTCGATTTGCGACGCATCGAGTCGTTTTTGCCGAACGCCCGACCCGGCCAGCGGATTTACGGTACGCCGCGGCGCGCGATGCGCGGGCTGAGGAATTTTTACGCCACATCACCCAACTGACGGGGCTGCGATATTGTCGCCCGTCTGAAACTGTGTCAGACCTGACGGGTGGAATTCTGAACAGACGGGTTCACTTATCAGATGTCCGATTTTGCCAGCCAGCGCACAACCATGGTCGATACCCAGGTCCGCCCGTCGGATGTGACCAGCTTCCCGATTATCGAGGCGATGCTGCATGTCCCGCGTGAGGCGTTCGTGCCGGACGCGCAACGCAGTGCCGCCTATGCGGGCGAAGCGCTGCCGCTGGCGCCTGGCCGGGTGATTGCCGATCCGCGGGTTCTGGCCAAGATGCTGGAAGAACTGGATGTTGGCCCGGATGATCTGGTCCTGGATATCGGTGCCGGGCTTGGATACTCCTCCGCCGTGATCGCCCGCATGGCGCAGGCTGTTGTGGCGCTGGAAGATGATGAGGCGCGCAGCGCCGATGCCGCCGCCGCGCTGGCGGCCCTGGGCGCAGACAACGTTGCGGTGACGACCGGCCCGTTGACCGAAGGCGCGGCCCAGCATGGGCCCTATGACGCAATTATTCTGCAAGGCGCTGTCGAGGATCAGCCAAAGGCAATCGCAGATCAGCTTAAGGACGGCGGCAAGATTGTCGCGATTTTCAATGAAGGAACGCTTGGCGTCTGCCGCTTGGGGCTGAAATCAGGCGACCAGATCAGCTGGCGCCGGGCATTTGACGCAACCGCCCCGGTGCTTCCGGGTTTTTCCAGCCAGCCAGAATTCGCGCTTTAACGACCGCCGCAAGGCAACCACCGTCCGGGGGGACAATGATGACAGGTTCGACGATCAGACGGGGGGTCCGCAATTTTGTTGCCGGGCTGCTTCTTGTGGCGACGCCGGTTGCGGCAACGGCCGAATCGCTTAGCGATGCGATGATCGCCGCCTATCGCCATTCGGGCCTCTTGGATCAGACGCGCGCGCTTCTGCGCGCTGCGGACGAAGATGTGGCACAGGCCGTGGCCACCCTGCGCCCGATCATTGGCTGGTCGGCCAATATCACGCAGTCAGAACCCAATCAGGGAGAGAATCTGAATGGCTCCCTGGCGCTGACGGCGGATCTGTTGCTGTATGATTTCGGCGCCTCGGATCTGGCGATCGAGGCGGCAAAAGGCGTGGTTCTGGCCACGCGCGAAGATCTGCGCAACGTCGAACAGCAGGTGCTGCTGCGCGCGGTTCAGGCCTTCATGTCGGTACGCCGCGCCATCGCCTTCGTCGACCTTGCACAGAACAACGAACGCGTCATCACGACCGAATTGCGCGCCGCGCGCGACCGCTTTGAAGTGGGTGAGGTGACGCGCACGGATGTGTCCATCGCCGAATCGCGGCTGGCCGCGGCCAAAGCCTCGGTCGCCGCCCAGATCGGTGTGCTGAGCCAGGCGCGTGAGGAATATAAGGCCGCCACCGGGCATTTCCCCGGATCGCTCAGCGCGCCACCCCGCCTGCCCGCCACGGCCAAATCCGAAGGCGACGCCAAGGCGGTTGCCGTGCGCACCCACCCCGATATCCGCGAGGCGCAGCAGAATGTCTCGGTCGCCGAGATCAATATTGCGCGCGCCCGTGCGAATATGAGGCCGACCCTGCGCGCCAACAGCCGGATCAGCGTCGATGACGATGGCAACGACAGCTACAGCCTGGGGCTGACGCTGTCAGGGAATATCTATTCGGGCGGCGCACAATCATCGCTGTTGCGACAGGCGCAGGCACGCCGCGATGCGGCGCGCGCCGGGCTACACACGGTGCGCCACGGGGTTGAACAGAACGTCGGCAACGCCTGGTCCAATCTGGCGGTGGCGGTGTCCAGCATCCAGGCCTCGGATCTGCAGATCAAGGCGGCGCGCGTCGCCTATCAGGGCGCGCAGGAAGAGGCGCGTCTTGGCGCGCGCACCACGCTGGACGTGCTGACCCAGCAGCAGGAACTGCTGGACGCGCAGGCGGCCCTGGTTTCGGCGCAGATCGATCGTTATGTCGCAACCTACACGCTGCTGGCGACGATGGGATTGCTGACCGTGGATCATCTGGGCCTTGGCATCGCCACCTATGATCCGCTGGCCTATTACGACGCAGTCAAGAACGCGCCCGTCGGCGCCGTCAGCCCCCAGGGTGAGCGTCTGGATCGCGTTCTGCGGGCCTTGGGGAAAGAGTAATCGCGCACCGGCGGGAATGCGCCCGCGGATGCAGCACTGTTGTGCCGCGCAGGCGGCAGGGCTAATGTCACTCAACGAAAATGCGTTACCATCGAAGCGGGAAATCCGGGCATGTCAGATGCGGCCAAAAGGGACGAGGATGAAGATGTCCTGACCTCGATTCGCCGGTTGGTATCGGCGGCCAGCCCAGCGCAGCCAAAACCGGTGACCCCGGCGCGCGACCGGCTGATCCTGTCGGAAACGGACCGAGTCGATTCCGGCACCGGAAGCGATCCCTGGACTAATACGCTGGAAAACCGGATTGCCGAACTGGAGGCCGCCGTAACGGCGCAGAAGGGCGAGTTTGAGCCCGATGGCTCGGAATTTCTGGACCGGGAAACGCCGCGCACCATCGACCATCTGGCGACCGCAAAGCGTATGGCGGCACAATTTCGCGACGATGACACGGCAGCGGACACGCGCGACAGCGCCGCTCCCGTTGACGATGAGCCGATTGCCCCGACGCCGATCGCGCCTGCTGCCATTACACCCGCCACCAATACGCCTGCATCCAACACGGATAACGCGCCATCGGTCACAACGGGCGAAGCCCAGGCAGAACCGGCAACACCCCAGACCGCCGCGTCCGTTTCCCCCGGTCCCGATTCTGCGCCGGAGGTCGATAAGCCAGTCACAGCAGACCCCGCGCCAATCGACCCGGTTGCGCAAATGGATGAAGACGCGCTGCGCCTTCTGATCTCGGGCATCCTGCGCGAGGAATTCCAGGGCGATCTGGGTGAACGAGTCACCCGCAGCATCCGCAAACTGGTACGCCAGGAAATCAAACGCGCGCTGGCGACGCAGGATCTGGACTAGCCACCAAGGCCAATCGCCGAAATCCTTGGCCGTGGGGCCGCGCGTCGGGCGTTCCGTTCGTGTCCAATGCTGCGCCCGCGCGGAGCGGCGACGGTTGCATAATGACGCAAGGGTGCCTGCGGCGGGAGTATTTTTGGCGAAAAGACGTTGGAGTGGTGCGCCTTGAGCCTTTGACGCGCGCCGTGTGCGGGCTTTTCCAACATCTGTTCAGATACTCGGGATGGCGCGATAGGTCTGGATCCGGGTCTGCATGGATCAGATTTCACGGGCCAGTTGCAGGATCGCCTCGACGTCCAGATGCGTGGCCAAGTGATCGGCCAGAGTGTCGAGGGTCGAATCGACCCCTGCCTCCCAATTCGTCGTGCTGCTGTGCCCGCCAACCTCGGCCAGCATCGCCGCGCGCGCGGCGTCGGCGGCGAAAACACCGTGCAGGTAGCAGCCGCGTACCCGGCCCGAGGGATTGGCCGCGCCATGGCGCTGCCCGTCGATATCAAGCCAGCCGCGCGCGCAATCCGGCCCTTCGGTGCTGCCGATGTGAATCTCGTACCCACGGATCGGATCGCCTGTCGGCAGATAGGTGCCTGACACCTCGGCCAGGCGTTTTTCGGGCTGCATCACGGTGTGGACGTCCAGATGGCCAAGGCCCGCATGGCGCCCCGGCGCGCCTTCGATCCCTTGCGGGTCGTCGATCCACTGGCCCAGCATCTGATACCCTCCGCACAGGCCCAGCACGTGGCCGCCGCGCCGGATATGGGCCGAAATGTCGATGTCCCAACCTTCGGCGCGCAGCGCTTTCAGATCCGCAATCGTGTTCTTTGACCCCGGCAACAGGATCAGGTCACAGGCAGGCAAAGCGCGGCCCGGCCCGATAACCTCGACAGTGACCGAGGGTTCGGCGGCCAGCGGGTCGAGGTCATCGAAATTGGCGATCCGGCCAAGGCGCGGCACAACGACTTTGGTGTCGCCCCCAGGCCGGTTGGTCAGGTCGAGGACATCTTCGGCAGGCAGCCGCCAGGCGTCTTCGAAGAATGGCAATACGCCGAGCGCGGCCCAGCCGGTGCGGGCCACAACCTCATCCAATCCGCTGGCAAACAGCGCCGGGTCGCCACGGAATTTGTTGATGATGACGCCTTTTATCCTGTCACGATCTTTGGGCGGCAAAACGGCATGGGTGCCGACGCATTGCGCGATCACCCCGCCCCGGTCGATATCGCCAATCAGGATGACGGGCAGGTCGGCGGCTTCGGCAAAGCCCATATTGGCAATATCGCCGGCGCGCAGGTTGGTCTCGGCCGGGCTGCCGGCGCCTTCGATCAGGATCAAGTCGGCGCCCTCGGCCAGGCGGGTGAAGGACGCCATGACGCGCGGCAGAAACTCGGCCTTGCGGCTGCCCCATTCGGCGGCCCGCACGGTTCCGACACGCTGGCCCTGGATGATGACCTGCGCGCCGGTGTCGGTTTCCGGCTTCAGCAGCACCGGGTTCATATCGGTCAGCGGAGCCACCCCTGCCGCGCGCGCCTGAAGCGCCTGAGCGCGCCCAATCTCGCCCCCGTCTGTGGTCACTGCGGCGTTGTTCGACATGTTCTGCGGTTTGAACGGACGCACCGCCAGACCTTGGCGGGCGAACAGGCGGGCCAATCCTGCGACCACCAGCGATTTGCCGACGTTCGAACCCGCGCCCTGGATCATCAGTGCTTTAGTCAACCGCGCCTCCGGCCTATGGTTCAAGCCTGCTGCCTTCGGGGAATAGCAAGCCTGCTGCCTTCGGGGAATAGAAGGAAGCGAGGGCGAGGGGAAGATATGAACACACCGGCGCATCTGGTGGTCGGGCTGGCGGCATTCGGCCGGCCCGGACGGACGGGGCTGATCTGTGCTGCTTTGGCGGGGTCGCTGATCCCCGATGCCTCGCTGTATCTGATGGCGGGCTGGGCGCTGTTTGTGGAAAATATTCCCGCCCGCGTTGTGTTCGGAGAGCTGTATTTTTCGGACAATTGGCAGGCGATATTCGCCGTGGATAATTCGCTGGTGCTGTGGGGCGGGTTGTGCGCGGTTGGGGTTGCGCTGCGGCGCGGATGGCTGATTGCCCTGTCGGGGTCAGCGTTGTTGCACCTGATCGCGGATTTCGCGCTGCACCACGATGACGCGCGCCGCCATTTCTGGCCGGTTTCGGATTGGGTCTTCGTCAGCCCGTTCAGCTATTGGGACAGTGCGCATCACGGCGGGCTGATCGGCGGGTTGGAGGTTGCGCTGGTCCTGGCCCTGTCGATCTGGATGCTGGCACGGTTCCGCAGTTGGGCGGTGCGGGGGCTGGTTGCGGTGCTGTGTGCTGCGGAACTGGCCCCGTTCGTGATCTGGCGGCTGGTGTTTTAAGGGGGCGGTTTAGCGCGGAGCGGACGCATCACCGATACACCGCAAGCAGGGCGCGCGCCGGACCGGTGGGCTGGCGCAGCGCCGTTGAGTTTGCATGATTTATAGCTCAGGTTTGGCCGTCACCTCGCTTGGATGCGCCAAGCCCAGACCAGCGCCTGACCGGCGGGACCGGTCCGGCGCGCGCCCTGCGCCTTACGGCGCGCACCGGGCGCGAGGAGAGCAGTCAACGCCCCCTCCATGCCAGAAACGCCACCGCAATATCACCCGTGGCATGCGAGCCATCGGACCAATCCCGTTACACCGCCACGACGCCCGCCCAACGAAAAACGCGCCCCCAATTGGGGACGCGCCTTCCTAACTTACCAATGTGGCGGGCTTTCAGGCGGCTGCGGCCTGCTCTTCCAGGGCGGCGGCGGCGTGGCGACGCTCACTCTCTTCACGGCTCAGCGCGACCGAGGTGCGAACACCTTTGCCGACGAAATCCATCAGCCCGGTTACCACCCGCTCGTTCGGGTCGATGCCAGCGCAGGACAGAACTTCGCGCCCATCGCGCGAGCGTGCCCAGCGGGCGATCTGTTCCGGCCCGTTGCCATATTTCTTGTCATCCGCGATTGCGTCATCCAACGCGGCCAGCACCACCGCCGCAAACAGTTTGCGCGAACGGTTGCCCTGTTCGTGGTTGAATGCGGTTCCGTCGACGAAGTCAGCCATCCGTTATCCTTTAGGTTTTCTTGTTGCTCTTGCGGTCTTTTTACCCGATAGGGGCCTTTATGACCGTTTTCAGGTGATTCTGCATATCATTTTCGGAATGGCTCCTATGCGTTCAGTGCATAGCTGCCAGCGCGCCCTTCCCTCATACGCTGCCTTGCACGCAGAAATCCCCCAATATATAGACCCCGCCACCACCCGATCAAGATTTCACCAAGGTTTTGCCGCATGCCAAAGATCAACGGAAACGAGATTCGCCCCGGTAATATACTGGAGCATAACGACGGCCTTTGGTCGGCGGTGAAGGTCGACCATGTGAAACCGGGCAAGGGTGGCGCCTTCGCGCAGGTCGAATTGCGCAACCTCAGGAACGGGTCGAAACTGAACGAACGCTTCCGGTCTGCCGACAAGGTGGAAAAGGTCCGGCTGGAACAGAAGGATCAGCAGTTCCTGTATGAATCCGATGGCATGCTGGTGTTCATGGACAGCGAATCCTACGAACAGATCGAACTGCCCGCCGAAATTCTGGGAGAGCGTCGCCCCTTCCTGCAAGACGGCATGACGATCCAGATCGAATACTACGACGACGAAGCGCTCAGCGCGCAGTTGCCGCAAAAAGTCACCTGCACCGTGGTCGAGACCGAGCCGGTGGTGAAAGGCCAGACAGCGGCGAATTCGTTCAAGCCCGCAACGCTCGACAACGGCATCCGCGTGTCGATCCCCCCCTTCGTGGGCGAGGGTGAGAAGATCGTCGTCAACACCGAAACCATGGATTATTCCGAGCGCGCCTGACCCGGGGACACGTGCTTCAAACGCCCCGTTTTGCTGGGGCGGGCCAATCCTCGGCGCTGCAAGCCGAGGATTGCCATGATCCGCCACCTTCAAGCCGATGAAATCCCCCTGATCCTGCCGCTTGTCGCGCAGGTGCAGGCGCTGCACGTCCGACGTGAGCCTGGTTATTTCCAGCCCGATCAGGACGCCGCCGCACTCATTGGATTTTTCAGCGCGCGCCTGGCCGAGGGTCAGACGCTTCTGATCGACGAACGGCAGGGCCGTGTGGCCGGTTATGCGCTTTTCTTCGTCGACGAGCGTCCGGAAAATCTGTTCAGCAAGGCACACCGGGTCGGGCATCTGGATCAGATCTGCGTCGATCACGGATTCCGCCGACAGGGTGTCGGGCGGGCGCTGATCGGCGCGATGCAGGCGCAGCTGCGGGCGCCTGGCATCGACGGTTGGACAGCGGATTACTGGGCGTTCAACGCGGCATCGGACGCCCTGATGCGCAGCAGCGGCGCGCGCCCTTTCTGCGTGATGGTGCGCGGGAAGACCGGTTGATCACAGTTGCGCGTTTGGCGGCGAATTGGGGGGCGTTCGCCCCTGCGAACCGCTAGCCTGCCGAAAAGTCGAATGCTGGAAGCGAACGCCTGCCCAAAGCCGGGCGCGCGCCGGACCGGCGGGTTGGCGCAGCAACGGTTGCAGGACATGATTTATGGGGAGGTGTTAGCAATCAACTTTGACGGATGCGCACACCTCGAACCAACGCCAGACCGGTGGGGCCGGTCCGGCGTGCGCCCTGCGCCTGTGGCGCGCACCGGGCGCAGGTAATACCTATGGCGATTCAGATAAAGAGTTCTACGCATTGATCTGCCAAATAATTGAATGCTGAAAGCGATGACCCGGAAATCCCACACAATCACTCTGCTTCTGGCCGCCGAGGTTGCCGCGATGAGCCTTTGGTTCGTCTCGGCCGCGATTCTGCCCGATATGGTGGCCGAGGCGGCAATCTCGACCGCGCGACAGGCGTTGCTGTCCAGCGGGGTGCAGGCCGGATTTGTGATCGGGGCGCTGGCCTCGGCCATCTTCGGGCTGGCCGACCGTTTTGATCCGCGCCGGGTTTTCGCGGCCTGCGCCCTGTTCGCCGCCCTGATCAATGCCAGCCTGATCCTGTCACCGCCGGGCAGCGCGGCGGCGATCACGGCCCGGTTTGCGACCGGCGCTTTGCTGGCGGGGGTCTATCCTGTCGGGATGAAGATCGCCGTGGGCTGGGGGCAGAAGGATCGCGGATATCTGGTGGGTGCGCTGGTCGGGGCGCTGACGCTCGGCTCGGCCCTGCCGCATCTGATCGCACTGGGTGGCGGTGCGGATTGGCGGGTGACGGTGGCGGTCGCCTCAGTCGCGTCGGGTCTTGCGGGGCTGTTGGTCCTGGCCACCCGCCTTGGCCCGCATCATGCCCGCGCCGCCCGCTTCGACCCGCGCGCGATCACCGCCGCCTGGACCAACCGCCGGGTGCGCCTGGCCTATGCGGGATACCTCGGCCACATGTGGGAGCTTTACGCGATGTGGGCCTGGATCGGTGCGGCGACCGTAGCCTCTTACGGGGCAAGCCTGCCCGAGGATACCGCCGCCTCGCGCGCCAAATTGACCGCATTCGTCGCCATTGCGGGCGGCGGGTTGATTTGCGCGGCCACCGGGCGTGTGGCGGATCGCATCTGCAAGGCGCGGGTGGCAATGTGGGCCATGGTCATCAGCGGCAGCGCCGCAATCGCCGCCGCGCTGACATTTGCAGGGCCTGCCTGGCTGTTCTTCATTGTCGTGGTGATCTGGGGTCTGTCGATCATCCCCGACAGCGCGCAATTCTCGGCCCTTGTCGCCGATGCCGCCCCGCCTGATCAGGCGGGCAGCCTGATGACATTCCAGACCGCACTCGGGTTTGCCCTGACAATCGTGACGGTTCAGGCCACCCCGGCGCTGGCCGAAATGCTCGGCTGGCCCGCGATTTTCGCCATCATGGCGCTTGGCCCGGCCTTCGGCGTCATCGCCATGCGCCGCCTGCAGGCGCTGGATTAATGCGGCGCTGACCACCCGATCGGCACAATCGCGCCGATCAGGCTTTGCCACGGGGCCAGCGAAGGTTTAGGTTTGCGGTTCGGGTCACCACACTTGGGGAGTGTGCCGAACCTTCCGGAGATGTGTGTAACGACGACAGCAGAGTGAGTATCCATGCGTATCGCGACCATTCGTTCAAAATCCCTCAGATCAACGACCAGCCTGGCACTATGTCTGGCCCTGGTGATGCCGGTTCCCGGCCCGGCAATGGCGCAGGGCAAGGACCGCTGCGCAGTCCTGGAAATCCAGCTTGGCGACACGCCCAGCAACCGCAAGGAACGCCGTTGCCTGCGCCAACTGAGGAAAGCAGCCGAGGACGCTGGCCTCGAAGTCCCCGAGATGAGCGAAGAGGAAATGGCGGCAGAGGCAGAGGCTGAAGCCGCCGCGCAGGCCGAGGCGAAAGCCACCGCGCAAGCCGAAGCAGAAGCTGCCGCGCAAGCAGAGGCAGAAGCTGCCGCGCAAGCCGAAGCGGAAGCCGCCGCGCAAGCCGAGGCAGAGGCCGGTGAAGCCAGTGTCGAAGTGACTGAAGAAGAGTTGATCGATGCCGAGATTGAAGCCGCCGAAGACGTCGACTTGCTTGCCGAAGGCGAAACCCCGGCCGCTGCGGCGTCTGAAGGTGGCGACACCGATGCCACCGTTCAGGTTGAAACCGTGACCGAAGGTTCGGCGCGTTCTAGCGACGAAGACTTCGAAACCTCGGCCCGCGGCAATCAGGAAACCCGTGCCCAGCGCCGCGCCCGCGACGAAGGCGACAGCGGTCTGTCCGATGTCGAAAAGGTCGTCCTGTTTGGCCTTGGCGCGCTGGCGGTCGGTGCGATCCTCAAGAACGGTGCCGAAGTCAAATCGAACTCGGGCGATCGTGTCGTTGTCGAACGGGACGGGCAACTGTTCGTTCTGAAAGACGACGATACACTGCTGCGCCAACCCGGGTCCGAGGTGCGCACCGAAACGTTCAACGATGGCTCCACCCGCACCACCGTGCAGCGCCCCAATGGCGTGCAGATCGTCACGATCCGCACCGCCGATGGCCGGGTGCTGCGCCGGACACGCATTCTGCCCGATGGGCGCCGTGTGGCCCTGATCGACGACACGGTCGAGGCCGAGCCCGTGCGACTGGAGGATATCCCGACGCGCCGCGCCGATCCGGTTTTCTTGGACACCAGCGATCAACGCGCCCTGCGCGCGGCCTTGATGGAAGCGGATGCAAGTGAATTCCGTCGCGGATACTCGCTGGCGCAGATCCGTCAGATCCGCGCGGTGCGCGATCTGGTCGCCCCAATTGATCTGGACGCGATCAACTTCGACACCGGATCGGCCGCGATCCGGCCTGCCGAGGCGCGCGATCTGATCCAGTTGGGCGAACTGATGCTGGACCTGATTGACGAAAACCCTGGCGAGGTGTTCCTGATCGAAGGCCACACAGATGCCACCGGCAGTGCCGCATTCAATCTGGCGCTGTCAGACCGTCGCGCTGAATCCGTAGCGCTGGCGCTGAGCGAATTCTTCGACGTCCCGCCAGAAAACATGGTCATCCAGGGCTATGGCGAGTCCAATTTGAAGGTGCGCACGCTGGACTCCGAACCAGCCAACCGCCGTGCCGTTGTTCGCCGGATCACGCCACTGTTGCAGACGGCGCGGTTACGCTGACCTCAGGCCGGGGGAGGCCAGCCTCCCCCGGACCCCCTCCGGGATATTTTCAACGAGAAGAAGATTATGGGTCGGCTTTCGCCTGCCTGTCTTCTTTTGGCGGATACTCCGGCCAGCGGCGCTTTGACATTTCGCTCTGGCACTGCCTCGCCGCGCGCCCCATGATACTGGCGCATTCTGCGAGGCACCTAAAGCGTTTCGGCTTGAACCTGAATCGCGAGGGATTCCCTTGAGACCTGATCTGTGATTCATCCTGTTTGGGAGGATGGATCATGTCAGCACCTTTGCCATCTGCGCTTCGGATACGGTTTCAGAGATACATTGAAGAAGGGTTGAGCGGGCGCGCGGCGGCGTTGCGGTTGAAGCTGTCGCCTGCCACAGGCGCGCGGTGGGCGCGTCAGGTGAGGATGAAGGGTCATGCGGAACCTGCCCGGCAGGGACCGCCGCGCGGCAAGGGAAAGCTGGCTCCGCATCGGGAATTCTTTGAGGAGTTGATCGCACAAGACCCTGACATCACGCTCTTTGAGTTGCGTAATGCGCTGGCCGATGCAGAGGGTGTGCGGGTGCATCACTCCTCCATCGCCAACCTTCTGTCCCGGCTCGGCTTCACGTACAAAAAAAGTCGCTGGTCGCAACCGAGCGCCGCCGCGCCAAGGTAAGGCAGCAACGGGCCGACTGGTTCAGATACCGCTCGCCAGCCATTGCGACCTTTCCTGAGCGCGTTGTCTTTATTGACGAAACCGCAGTGAAGACAAACCTCACGCGCCTACGCGGCAGAGCCAAGCGCGGTAAGCGCCTGACGATGGATGCGCCCTTCGGAAGCTGGGGAACCCAAACCTTGATCGCGGGCCTGACCCAAGGCGCGCTGATCGCACCTTGGGTCATCAAGGGAGCGATAGATGGCCCCGCCTTCGCGGCCTACATCCGCGAAGTGCTGGTCCCCGAGATCAACCCCGGCACTGTCGTCATTCTCGACAACCTGGCAACCCACCGGAATAAGGAGGCGACGCAGGCTTTACGCAATCACGGCTGCTGGTTCCTTTACCTGCCACCGTACTCGCCCGACCTGAATCCCATCGAGCAGGCCTTCTCTAAACTGAAAGCCCATTTGCGACGGATCGGGGCCAGGTCCTTTACCCAGGTCTTCGAAGCAATCGGAGCAATCTGCGATCTCTACGACCCAGTAGAATGCTGGAACTACTTTAAGGCCGCCGGATATGTCTCAGGTTAATGTCGAAACGCTTTAGATGACCCGTTTCGATGACATTCCGGAAACCGCGCTGGCCTGGCACCGCGACGGGCGCGGGGCTGTGCTGGCGACCGTCGTGGAAACCTGGGGGTCCGCACCGCGCCCTGTTGGCAGCCAGCTGGCGATTTCGGCTGGGGGAGAGATTGCCGGATCCGTCTCGGGCGGGTGTGTCGAAGGGGCCGTGGTCGCCGAGGCGATGGAGGCGCTGGATGACGCAAAGCCGCGATTGCTGACCTATGGGATCAGCGACGATGACGCCTTCGCGGTGGGCCTGGCCTGCGGCGGAACGATCCGGATTCTGCTGGAACCGGTTGGGTCGGCCCTGCTCGAGGGGGTGCTGGCGGATCTTGTTGCTGCGCGCGCAGACCGGCGTGCCGTGGCGCTGGTTGTCGATACCGACAACTGGCAGCGGGCGTTGATCCCTGCCCCCGGCGATTTTGCCGACCGCTTCGCCATGGATCGGTCCGGTTTTGAAGGCAGCCGCTTTGTCGCCATCCACAATCCCCCCCTGCGCCTGATTGTCGTTGGCGCCGTCCATGTCGCGCAACCATTGATTCAGATGGCCCGGCTGGCCAGATATGACCCGTATCTGGTTGACCCGCGCAGTGCCTTTGCCAGCGACGCACGCTTCCCGGGCGAGGTGATTTCGACGGACTGGCCTGACGCCGCCTTGACCGAGATCGGGCTGGACGCCCGCACGGCGGTGGTCACCTTGTCGCATGATCCGAAGATCGACGATCCGGCGATTGAAACCGCGTTGGCTTCGGACGTCTTCTATCTGGGCAGCCTTGGGTCGAAACGCACCCATGGCAAACGCCTGGAACGGCTGGGCGCGCGGTTCGATGATGGGGCTTTGGCACGGATCCACGCGCCGGTGGGCCTCGACATCGGCGCGAAATCCCCGGCCGAGATTGCAATCTCGATCCTGGCGGAACTGACCGAGCGCCTCAGACGGGGTTAACGCGCATCCAGCCAGGCGCGCAGATGGCCGATATCGGGCAGGACGACGTCGGCCAGCGGGCGCAGATCATCGGCTGGGCCCGGCCCGGTCAGAACGGCGACACAGGCCATGCCTGCCGCGCGCCCGGCGTCTAGGTCATGGGGGCTATCGCCGACCATGGCGCAACGCGACGGATCCAGATCGAGGGCCTCGGCGAAGGCCAGCAATTGTCCGGGCGCGGGCTTGCCGCCAAAACCGGAATCCGACCCCGCGATGAAATCGAAATGGGCGATCACCCCGGCGCCGGTCAAATGCGCGCGGGCCGGCATCTCGGTATCGTTGGTCGCAATCCCCAGGCGCAGATTGCGCGCGCGCAGGGTGTCAAACAGCGGTTCCAGTGGCACAACCGGATGTTGCGGCGCCAGGGCGGCAGTCTGATCCAGATGCGCCAACACCTCATCCACGGACCGATCCGGCAGATGGCCGCTCAGCGCCTCGGCGATTTCCCGGGGCGTTCCGGCGATGGCCACGCTGTTGGGCTGAAATCGCCGCCCGGGGACATCATAGCCGACCGCATCGCCCAGGCGGTGGGCCAGTGCGCTGTTTCCGCTGGCAAAATCGCTGATGACCCCGTGGGTCCAGCCCGACCATGCCGCTTCGAAATCGAACAGCGTGCCGTCCTTGTCGAATACTATGCCATCTAACCCGCTCATAAAGCTGGTTGTCGCAGGCTGGGGCGCGGGGTCAAGGTGCGATCATGTCCAGCTGACGTCCTGCCCGCCCGGCAGGGCCTGGCGCGCCCGCATCAACGTGTCGTAAGGCAGTGAATGGGCGTCACAGAATGCAATGACCCAGGCGTCATCCATCATCAGAAAATCCAGCACCGACCCCAGGAATTCCGGGCGATCCGCCTGCCCGCGCAGATCGGCACCATCCGCCCCGGTTGCGCCCAGAAACACCGGCAGCAGATCATCGCTGTTGGCAAGCCACGCCAACGCCTGTGCGCCCAGAATCTCAGCCTGCTCAGTTTTCATAGAATTCTCCGCAACACAGAAAGGTTTTCTTAACCTTTGTTTACGAAAGTTTGGTTAACCGGCGAAAGCCGTTTCGATTGGGAGGCGTCGAGAATATGGCCTGGCGGGTGTTGATTGCCGAAGGTGACGGGCCCCATCGCGCGGCGCTTGAGGCGGAACTTTCCAAGGCGTGTTACGACGTATCCTCGGTTGCGGACCCCGACGCGCTGGCCGCGTCGCTGGACACCGGGGCGCCCGATGTCCTGATGATCGGGACCGAGTTCCTGTCTGACGACATTCTGATCGACCTGCGGCGCAGTCGCGATGGGCAGGACACGTCAATCGTGGGCCTTCTGGACAAAACCCAGAATCGCGACTGCGCACTGATGTCGGGCCTGGACGAAGCCCTGCCCCGCCCGGTCGGCGGAACATTCCTGCAGGCGCGCCTGCGCAGCCTGATCCGCACCACCCGCGAAGTGAGAGAGCTTCGCCGCAACCAGATCACCGCCGGGACCTATGGGTTTGCCGAGCCATCGCTGCCCTGGCGCCCGGCCCCGGTTGCCGCACTGGTATCGCTGGATGGGGCGCGCCTTGCGGCCTGGGCCACGGCGTTGGGCTCCATTGCAACCCGCGCGCTGTCGCCTGACAACATCCTGACAATAAACCAGAATTCAGGCCCTGAACCCGACGCGATTGTTCTGGAGATCAGCAACACTCCGGCCGCCGCAAACGGGCTGACGCTGCTGGCGGAATTGCGCAATCGGCAGGCAACGCGGCGCATTCCGATCCTGGCGGTGCTGGACGGGCCAGCGGGCGGGACCGCCGCGATGGCGCTGGATCTTGGTGCCGATGACGTCTTGCCTGCCCCGGCGTCGGCTGACGAGCTGCGTCTGCGCGTCGATCGGCTGTTGACCCGCAAGGAGGAGGTCGACGCCCTGCGCGCGCCGGTCGAGGAAAGCCTGCGCCTTGCCGCCACCGACCCGCTTACCGGGCTGTTCAACCGCCGCTATGCGGTGAATGCGATGCGCGCCATGACACAGGGTGCCGAAACCAGCACGACCCCGGAACCGGTGGCTGTGATGGTTGCGGATCTGGATCATTTCAAGCAGGTGAACGACCGCTTCGGTCACGCCGCGGGCGATGCAATCCTGGCCGAGGTCGCGACGCGCCTGCGCGCCAGTCTGCGCCTTGACGACCTGCTGGCCCGGTTTGGCGGGGAAGAATTCCTGATCGTGATGCGCGGCTTGTCCGCAGATCAGGCTCGGCGCGCCGGGGAACGATTGTGCGCCAGCATTCGCGGACTGACCGCACCGCTGGGCATGGGCGGCACAAATCAGCCGGTGACCATCAGCGTCGGTGTCGCAACAGGCCACATCACCGCCAGCCCCGATAACCTGGACACGCTTTTTGCCAAGGCGGACGCGGCGCTTTATTCGGCCAAATCGGCAGGGCGCGATCGTGTCTGTCTGGTGCGCTCGGACGCACCCGGCGCGGTTGACTGCAGCGGACAGAACGCCGCCTGAAGCGCCATCGTTAGTACCTGAATTGCTTTTGGATTTGCCAATCCGCCGCAACTTCTCATCCGCGCCGAAGAACGCCCCGACGCTCAACGTCGCCGATAGCTTTGCGCCAGTTTTTCAGGATCAGCGCCCATCAGATACCGCGCCAGCGTCCAGAGGTTGCGCACCCCACGGCGCACCCATCCGCCTGACAGATAACGCTCGGCCGAGGTGCTGACCGTCGCGTCAAGCCCGCGCAATCGGCCCTTCAGCCTGCGCGCCAGCGCCACGTCTTCCATCAGCGGCATATCAGGAAAGCCGCCGACTTGTGCCAGCAGATCGCGGTGGATCAACAACCCCTGATCGCCATAGGGCAGCCCAAGCACCCGCGACCGCAAATTGGCCCAGCCCGCCACCCTCCGCGCCGCCCGCCCCGGCGCGCGATACCGCAACCGGAACCACCCCGCCTTGTCGGCGCGCGCCGCGATATGGGCCGCGACGGCATCGACCCAGTCGCCCTCGGGCCAGCTGTCGGCGTGGAGGATTAGTAGCCAGTCGGTCTGCGCCGCCGCGACCCCGCGCGCAATCTGCCCGCCGCGCCCGGCCGGCCCGACCGTCACCGTGGCGCCAAGGTCTTCCGCAACATCAATCGTCGCGTCCTGCGACCCACCGTCACTGATCACCAGCGCGCGAATCAGCCCCGCCTCGACCCCCGGCATCAGGGCAGCGGCCGCGGACGCCAAAGCCTCGGCTGCGTTAAGGGTCGGAATGATGACTGTGATCGGGGCGGGCATGGTATCCTTTCGGCTGGCCGCCTATATCACGGGACATGGATGCGATGAAAACAGCAGAAATCGCCCCGGACCGGACGGTTCTGCGCATTGGCGGCGCCGATCGCGTGGCGTTCCTGCAAGGCCTGGTGACCAATGACGTGACGAAACCCGGGTTGATCTGGGCCGCATTGCTGACGCCGCAGGGCAAATATCTGTTCGATTTCTTCCTTCTGGATCAGGGTGATGCCTTCTTGCTGGACGTCAAGACAGACGTGGCCGACGCGCTGATCCAACGCCTGTCCATGTACCGCTTGCGCGCCGATGTCACGATTGAGGCGGACGATATTCCGGTGGCGCGCGGGCTGGGTGATCCCCCCGAAACCGCCCAGCCGGACCCGCGCCACCCCGATCTCGGCTGGCGGGCCTATGGGCTGGCGGGTGGGCCTGCGGCCATCGACTGGGATGCTATCCGGGTTACAAACTGCATCCCCGATACCGGGGTCGAGCTGATCAGCAATGACTCCTACCCGCTGGAATCCGGTTTCGAGCGTCTGAACGGCGTCGATTTCCGCAAAGGCTGCTACGTCGGGCAAGAGGTGACGGCCCGCATGAAACACAAGACCGAACTGCGCAAAGGGCTGGCCCGGGTCGCGGTTGACGGGCAGGCCCCGGTCGGCAGCGACATAGCCGCAGATGGCAAACCGGCGGGAAGGCTGTTCACGCAGGCGGGCGGGCACGCCATTGCCTATCTGCGCTTTGACCGCGCCAAATCAGCGATGCACGCCGGGGATGCCGTCGTCACCCTAGCAGAAGTTGCGAGCTGAGGGATTGCGCCCCCTTCGGGGCCGCGATGCCTCCGGCGGGGATATTTGTAACAAGAAGATCGGGGCGCGGGGGTTGCCCTTTCGCGCCGCCCGATGTCCAGTCGCGCCATGCGACTTTCACAACAGATCAGCAGCATCAACGCAGGCGGTTCGGACGGCTGGGAGGTCTTCTATCGCGCCCGCGACATGATCGCCGCCGGGCAAGCGGTGACCGAGCTGACCATCGGCGAACATGACATCCCGACCGACCGGACCATTCTGGACGCCATGCACAACAGCGCGACCGGCGGCCACACGGGGTATCCGGCGGTTCCGGGCACAGATGCCCTGCGCCGGACAGTGGCGGACCGGCTGCAAAGCCGCACCGGGGTCGCCACCACCCCGGATAATCTGCTCATCACGCCCGGCGGACAGGCCGGGCTGTTTGCCAGTCTGATGGCGCTTTGCGATCCCGGCGTCCGCGCCCTGTTCATCGATCCCTATTACGCGACCTACCCCGGCACCATCCGCGCCACCGGCGCGGAGCCGGTTCCGGTCACTGCCCATGCCGACAACGGCTTCGTGCCGCGCGCCGAGGATATTGCCGCAGCCGCGCCCGGCGCCCGCGCCCTGCTGATGAACACCCCCAACAACCCGACCGGCGTGGTTTATTCCAAACCGGTGATCGCTGATATCGCGCGGGTCTGCTGCGATCATGACCTGTGGCTAATCTCGGACGAGGTTTACGACACGCAGGTCTGGAATGGCGCCCACCACAGCCCGCGCGCCGAACCCGGTATGGATGAACGCACGCTGATCGTCGGCTCGATGAGCAAAAGCCACGCCATGACCGGCAGCCGCATCGGCTGGATCGCAGGGCCCGAGCCGGTGATCGCGGCGCTGAGCGATCTGGCTACCAACACCACCTATGGCGTGCCGGGCTTCATCCAGGACGCGGCGGTCTTTGCGCTGAAACAGGGGCGCGCATTCGAAGATCGGATCGCGGCCCCGTTCCGGCGTCGCCGCGACATTGCTCTGAACCTGCTGGAGGGGCAAAACCTGCTGCGCCCGGTCGACCCTGACGGGGCGATGTATATCATGCTGGATGTGCGCGCGACCGGTCTGGATGGCGAGGGGTTCGCCAACCGTCTGCTGGACGAAGCGGCCATCGCCGTGATGCCCGGCAAAAGTTTCGGCGCAGCGGCCGCCGGGCATATTCGCGTCGCAATGACCGTGGATGACACTGTTTTCGCGGTGGCGCTGAGCCAGATGATCGCCGCCGCCGCGCGCTGGACCACATAACGGAGGATGACATGACCCAGGATATCGGCGCCGTATTTCGCGCCCTGCACCGCCCCGGCGATCCGTTCATTCTGGGCAATGCCTGGGATGCGGGTTCGGCAAAAATGCTGGCCGCGCTGGGGGCGCCTGCGATTGCCACATCCTCGGCCGCGCACGCCTTTACGCTGGGGCGAAAGGATGGCGGCACACTCAGCCGGGATGAGGCGCTGGCCCATGCAGCCGATCTGGTGGCCGCAGTTGATGTGCCGGTGTCCGGCGATTTCGAGAATGGCTTTGGCGACGCCCCCGAAACCTGCGCCGAAACCGTCCGGCTGAGTTTTGAGGCCGGGCTGGCCGGCATTTCCATCGAAGACACGGATTTTGCCGTCGGCGCCCCCTTTGACCGCGACCTTGCGGTAGAGCGGATCCGCGCCGCAGCCGCAGCCGCCCGGGCGGGCCCGCGCGACTTCGTTCTGGTGGCGCGCGCCGATGGAATCATGGAGGGGACATATGACATTGACGAAGCGGTGGCCCGCCTGGAAGGCTTTGCCGAGGCGGGGGCAGATTGCCTCTATGCGCCGCTGCCCAAATCATTCGAGGATCTGGCGCGCATCGTCGCGATCGGCAAACCGGTGAACGTGCTGGCCGCAGGGCCATGGGCGAACCGCAGCCGCCAGGTGCTGGCAGGTGCGGGCGCGGCGCGTATCTCACTCGGGTCGGCGCTGGCGCGGGTGACGCATCGGGTGATCCGGGATGCGGCGGTTGAAATGTTTGAAAACGGTAGCTTTTCCGCATTGGGCGACGGAATGCCAGGCGCCGATGTTGACAAATTGATGGGCTGAACCATGAACCACAACGACCTTAAACACTGGTCAAAGCAGGCCGCAGATTGGGCGCATGACTATCACTCAAACCTGCGCGACCGACCCGTGTGCCCCGATATGACACCCGGAGAGACGGCAGCGAAACTGCCTGATGCGCCGCCGGAACACCCCGAAACGCCCGCCGACATATTCGCGGATTTCAAATCCATCGTCCCGGATGCCCTGACCCACTGGCAACACCCGCGTTTCTTTGCCTATTTCCCCGCCAACGCTGCCCCGGCCTCGATGCTGGCAGAACAGCTGGCCAATGCCATCGCTGCGCAGGGGATGCTGTGGCAGACCGCGCCCGCCGCGACCGAGATCGAACAGGTGATGATCAGCTGGCTGCGCCAGGCCCTTGGTCTTGCAGGGCATTTCACCGGAACGATCCACGACAGCGCCACGACGACAACGCTTAGTGCGGTGCTGACGATGCGCGAACGTGCGCTGAACTGGCAGGGCAATGCAGACGGGTTGTCGGGGCTGGGCCGGTTGCGCATCTATGCTTCGGCGCAAAACCATTCCTCGGTCCTTAAGGCCTGCCGGATCGCCGGTATCGGGGATGCCGGGCTGGTCAGCGTTGCCCTGCGCGACGATTTGGGGATGGACCCGGACGCGCTGCGCACCGCGATTGAATCCGACAAGGCCGCCGGATTGATCCCGGCAGGCGTGGTGATCTGCACCGGCGGAACCTCGGTCGGGGCGATGGATCCGGTGGCCGAGGTGATTGCGGTCGCCAAGGCCCATGACCTGTGGACCCACGTCGATGCCGCCTGGGCAGGAAGTGCGATGATATGCCCTGAATTCAGGCATCTATGGGCCGGAGTTGATGCAGCAGATTCAATCGTCTTCAACCCGCACAAATGGCTGGGCGCGCAATTCGACTGCGCCGTTCAGTTCCTGGCCGACCCGGAACCGCAAGTGCGGACTTTGGGGCTGAGGCCGGATTATCTGGAAACGCTGGGCCAGTCCGACGTCACCGATTTCAACGAATGGACCGTCCCCCTGGGCCGCCGGTTCCGGGCGCTGAAGCTGTGGTTCGTGCTGCGTGCCTATGGGCTGACGGGTCTGCGAACCCGGATTCGCAATCACGTCGCCTGGTCGGAAGAACTGGCGCAGCGGCTGAACCGGATAGAGGGGGTGACGCTGACCTCGGAACCACGGCTATCGCTGTTCTCTTTCGCCCTGAACTCAGATACTTCAACGGAAAATCTATTGCAACGCATCAACGCTGATGGCCGGGTCTATCTGACCCAGACCCGCCATCAGGGCCGCTTTGTCATCCGCGTGCAGGTCGGGCAATTTGACTGCACGCGCGACGATGTCATGATGGTCGAAACCGTGATCCGGGAGTTGTTGGAAAACTCATGATCCGCCTGACCCTCACCTTGCTGTTCCTCTGGGCCGCACCTGTGTTCGCTCAGCCGTTCCCGAACGCCGACACCACGCTGGTGAATGATTTTGCCGGACTGCTGGACACCGGGGCCGAGGCACAGATTGCCGACGATCTGCAACAGCTGCGCGACGAACACGGGGTCGAAATGACCGTGGTGACCATCGAAAGCCGCAGTGATTACGGGGACTTCGCGTCAATCGAGGCTTTCGCGACCGGGCTGTTCAATGCCTGGGGAATCGGCAAGGCCGACCGCAACGACGGCATTCTGGTGCTTGTTGCACGTGCGGATCGTGAAATGCGGATCGAACTTGGCACGGGCTATTCCGAAGATTGGAACGCCGTTGCCAAAACGGTGATCGACGACGTTTTTCTGCGCGCTTTTGGCGATGATGACTATCAGGGCGGCATCCTCAACGGCACGTCCGAGGTTATTCGCCGCATCGCCCGCCCCCATACCGTCGACATGCCAGCTGAGCCGGTCAGCCGCCGTGACGATACGGATTGGGGCATCCTGGCGCTGATCGGCGCAGTCTTCGCAGCGATTTTCGGGCGCGGCATGCTGGGCGATGCCATGACCCGGTTTGGCGCCTGCCCGCAATGCGGAACGCGGCACCGAAGGCGCACACGCAGCATTCTGAAACGCGCAACCCGCACCAGCACCGGGCGGCGGCAGATCCACTATTACTGCACCAATTGCGACTTTGAGGATACGCAGATCCGCACCATTGCGCGGCGCTCCAAAAAATCCTCCTCCTCAGGGTTCGGAGGCGGATCGTCGTCAGGCGGGGGCGCATCTGGCCGGTGGTAGGCCATTTGCGACATCAGGGCGCAAACAGGACAGAATCACACCTTTGAACGCCGTACCTCAGCGGCAGGATAACTGGTGTGCCCATGGCCCGACAGGACTGGAAAATCGCGCTTGTGACACGCACCATCGGTGCAAATCGCGGGCGTGCGCCACGGGGGCGACCGGCGCAGGGTTGACGCCTGCGCCCACTTTTCCATTCCCCAAGATCCCGAGATTGCCCCATGACCGATCAATCCCCCCGCCGTTCCGGTGGTCGCGCCGCCCGCCGGGCTGAACGCGCCGCCCCCCTTGCCGATGCCATCCGCCCTGTCCGGGCCGGAATGGAAAGCGGCAGCTACAAACCGCTCAGCCAGGCGGATTGCCAGGCGATCCACGAAGCCGCGCTGGTAGCGCTGGCCGAAGTGGGGCTGGCCGATGCGCCGCAATCGGGCATCGACGTGATGACCCGCGCAGGTGCGATATTGGGCGACGACGGGCGGCTCAGGTACCCTCGGGCATTGGTTGAAGAGATGTTGGCCAAGGCCGCAAAAAGCATCACTTTATGCGGGCGCGAGCTCAGGCATGATCTGACCCTGTCCGGCGCGCGCGTCCACTATGGCACTGCCGGGGCCGCCGTCCACATGGTCGAACCTGACGGGCGCGATTACCGCGAAAGTACCGTGCAGGATCTGCATGATGCGGCGCGGATCGCAGATCAGCTCGACAATATCCACTTTCTGCAACGCCCCATGGTCTGCCGCGACATCCCCGACAACCGCGAGATGGATTTGAACACCGTCTATGCCTGCGCCTCGGGCACCACCAAACACATCGGGACCAGTTTTACCGAACCTGATTTCGTGCCCGACGCGATTGAAATGCTGCATATGATCGCAGGCGGCGAAGACAATTGGCGCGCCCGCCCTTTCATGAGCAATTCCAACTGCTTCGTCGTCCCACCGATGAAATTCGCAACCGAAGCCTGTCAGGTCATGGAACATTGCATCGCCGCCGGCATGCCCGTCCTGCTGCTTAGCGCGGGCATGGCCGGGGCCACCGCACCGTCGACCATCGCAGGCACCATCGTTCAGGAGGTGGCCGAGGTCCTCGCCGGGGTCGTCTATGTCAACGCCATCAAGCCCGGCCACCCGGCAATCTTCGGCACCTGGCCCTTCGCGCTGGACCTGCGCAGCGGCGCGATGTCGGGCGGATCGGGTGAACAGGCCCTGCTCAGCGCGGGCTGCGCCCAGATGCACCAGTTCTATGGTTTGCCCGGCGGGGCGGCAGGCGGCATCGCCGATTCCAAACTGCCCGACATGCAGGCCGGGTGGGAGCAGATGTGCTCAAACCTGGCCGCCGGGCTGTCGGGTGTGAACATGATCTATGAAGCGGCGGGGATGCATGCGTCCCTGCTGGGGTTCTGCCACGAGTCGCTGATTCTGGGCGACGACATCATCGGCCAGGCGCTACGCGTGGTGCGCGGGATCGAGGTGGATGAGGTGACGCTGGCCGTCGATCAGATCCGCCAGGTGTGCCTTGGCGGACCGGGTCACTATCTTGGTATGGATCAGACACTGGCGCGGATGCAGTCGGATTACGTCTATCCCAGCCTTGGCTGCCGGATCAGCCCCAAGGAATGGGTCGAAGTGGAAAAGCCCGATCTGATCAAAGCCGCCACAGCGAAGAAACAGACGATATTGGCGACCCCCTCGTCGGCGCGGTTCGATCCGGCCACCGATCAGGCCATTCGCGCGCGCTTTGCAATTCACCTGCCGCCGGGGTAATTTGGCTGGGTTCAACCGCCAACTGATCGGGTAACCCTATGAAATATCGTGACAACCTTCCGCAACTCAACGGCAAGGACGTCAGCGCCATGGGCGGTGTGGAAACCTGGCTGGAATATGCAGACGGCCTGCCCCTGCGCCATTTCTGTGCCTTTGAATGGCTGCGTGAGGCGACCGCCAAGCAGAAACTGGAAGAGTTCCACCGTTGCGAGATCGAGGCCGTAACCCCCCATGGTCTGGGCATGATTGTCGAAGGCATCCACTATCGCGCCAGCCGGGATTGGGGCGATCTGTGCGGGTATTCCCGCGACGACCTGCGGCGCACCAACGAAGAAGGCATCGCGCTGTATCGTGCGCTTGCCGATCAGTATGACTCGCCGGACACGCCGATGGTTGTGGGCGGTGATATCGGCCCGCGCGGCGATGCCTATAAACAGGGCCGCAAGATGACCGCCGAAGAGGCTGAGGAGTATCACTCGGAACAGATCGGCTGGCTGAAAGAGGCTGGGGCCGACATGATAACCGCCGTCACCTTCAGCCAGCCGCAAGAGGCGATCGGCCTGACCCGCGCGGCACGCGCCCACGGCATGCCGGTGGCGGTGTCGTTCTTCACCGATGGCCAGGGCAGGCTGTCGACCGGGCAGAGTTTCGCGCAAGGGGTCGCGGAAGTTGACGCCGCGACCGAGTCCGGCCCGGCGTACTACCTCATTAACTGCGCTCATCCGCTGGAATTAGCACCGGCGCTGGACGAACCGGGCTGGACGAAGCGTCTGGGCGGCGTCATGCCCAATGCGTCGGCCAAAGACAAAATCTCGCTGTGCCAGCTTGGGCATCTGGAGGATGGCGATCCCGAAGAACTGGGCCATCAGATCGCCGATATCGCCCGCCGGTTCCCGCATGCGCGGGTCTGGGGCGGGTGTTGCGGCACAGATGCGCGCCACTTGGGCCAGATCGCGCGGCGCGTATCCGAGGCGCGCAAAGAAGCCGCGTAAGGCCCAGCAAGACCGCGCCGCCCCAACCCGCATGACAAGGCAAACTCCCGCCGTCATAGGCGCATTTTAGCGCATGGTTGCGGGCATATGGCCGGTTTCAGCCTGTTAACACCCTCGTGACCGCACACCCCCCTGCGCCCGCGCCCAGGACACCCTAGATATCGGCCACGGCGTCGGCATGGGGTGCGTTTTGCCCCGGTGTTCAGCGGCGATCAAAGAATGGGGACCAGAAGCCCCGAAACAACGAGGTAAGACAATGGTACGATTTTCACTAGTAGCCGCCGCAGCCCTGATCGGGGCCCCGGCATTCGCAGGCAACCCACTTCCGCCGACCCCCGAACCGATGGTCGAAGCCCCGATCGCGGTGGCCCCGGTCGCGCAGTCCTACAGCGACTGGACCGGCGGCTATGTCGGTGCTCAGCTTGGCTGGGGCGATGCGGACGCAACCGGCGGCGGCGTCAACAGCAGCGGTGACGGCGCGCTTGGCGGTCTTCACGCAGGCTATCGCTATGATTTCGGCGGTATCGTCGCGGGTGTCGAGCTATCGCATGACTGGACCGATATCTCGCTTGCGGGCACGACCGACATCGACGTCGATTCCGTGACCCGTCTGATGGGCACCGTCGGTTATGCAAGCGGCGCAAATCTGTTCTATGGCGCGCTTGGCGTGGCCCGCGCCGATGCGGATGCGGGTGCCGGAGGTGAAACGCTGGATGGCACCGTGATCGGCGTCGGGATGGCGCATTTGCTGAACCCGAACACGACGCTGGGTGTCGAGATCCTCAGCCACGAATTCGACGCTGACGACCTGAACGCCGGAACCGATGCCGAGGCGACGACAATTCAGGCAAAAGTTGCATTTAAATTCTGAAGGTTGGCGCGGAAACGCGCACAAATTCAAGACATACGGGCGGCCCTTACCGGGGTCGCCCGTATTCGTTAACAAGCCATTTTCCGCCGGGAAAAGGTTAATACTGGGCCAAAACTGGCCCAATTCCCCCTGCCGACACTGCACGCCTGCGGGTCGAGGTGATTCAACCTAGGATTGCATTACTGATCGCGCAGTAAAGACCGCGCGCATTTGCATATCTGCACTTTTGACGAGGGGACTACCAATGAAATGCCTCCATCTTGCCGCCGCGACGTGCCTGATGGCCTCGCCGGTTGTCGCGGGCAACCCGGCACCGCCGCCACCTGACCCGGTGGTCGAGATAATCGCGCCCCCACCCATCATCGCACCGGCCTATGACTGGACTGGGTTCTATGCCGGCGCACAACTGGGCTGGGGACGTCTTAGCAGCGACAGCTCGGATGTGGACGTTTCCGGCGATGGCGCGATTGGCGGCTTGCATGTCGGCGGGCGCTACGATTTCGGAAGCTTCGTGCTGGGCCTTGAATACGCCCACGACTGGGCCGACATTGACGCCACCGTATTTGACAGCCCGGCCAGTCTGAATGCCGTCCAGCGCCTCATGGTGACCGGCGGCTTCGACAACGGCGGCAAGTCGCTATTCTACCTCGGGCTGGGTATCGCGGAAGCAGACCTGACGCAGGCCGGAACCGGCTATGATCTGGATGGTGAGGTCATCGCACTCGGCTGGGCGTATCGGCACTCGATGAACACAACGTTCGGGGTCGAGTTGCTGCACCATGAATTCGACGGCGACGTGATTGATCCGGGCATGACCGTGGATGTCGACGCCGTTCAGGCGCGGGTTTCATTCCAGTTCTGACGCCAAACCATTGCGGTTGAAACAAAAACGGGCACCTCCGGTCAAGGGGTGCCCGCTTTTTCTTCCAGCCTCAGCCAGTCATCTTCCGCCTGCGCCAGCGCCGCTTGACGCGCCACCAGCGCCGCGCTGGCCTTTTCGAATTTTGCAGGCTCTCGGGTGAACAGATCGGGGTCCGACAGCAGCTTGGTCAGCTTCTCGATCTCACCACTCAACCGATCCATTTCGGCAGGCAGCGCTTCCAGGTGGTGCTTTTCGGTAAAGCTCAGCTTTTCGGCTGGTTGCTGGGGTGCTTTCGCGCCCTGCATTTGCTTGGCCGCTTTAGCTTCTGATTTCACCGGCTTTTCGGTGTCCGTCGCCCCCCGCTGCGCGTGATAATCGCTCCACCCGCCGGCATAGATCGTTGCGCGCCCATCGCCCTCCATCGCCACGGTCAGGGTGGCGACGCGATCCAGAAAATCCCGGTCGTGGCTAACCAGCAGAACGGTGCCGGGGAAATCGCCGATCAACTCCTGCAACAGGTCCAGGGTTTCGATGTCCAGATCATTGGTCGGTTCGTCCAGAACCAGCAGGTTCGACTCGCGTGCCATGATCCGCGCCAGCAACAGCCGCGCGCGTTCCCCACCCGACAGGGAACGCACCTTGGCCCGCGCCCGGCTTTCATCGAACAGAAAATCCTTGAGGTAACCGACAACATGACGCGGCGCGCCGCGCACCATTACCTGATCGGACCGCCCTGATACCCGCATGTCGGGGTCGCCCGTCAGACTGTCCCAAAGCGTCATTTCCGGGTCCAGAGCGCTGCGGTTCTGATCAAACACCGCCATCTGGATATTCGCGCCCTGCGTCACCGTCCCGGCATCTGGCGCAATCTCTCCGGTCAGCATCTTCAGCAGCGTCGTCTTGCCAACCCCGTTCGGCCCGACAAAGGCGATCCGGTCACCGCGCGCGATCTTGATCGAGAAGTCGCGCACGATCTCCTGATCGCCAAAGCTTTTGGCGATGCCCACCGCCTCGATCACCTTCTTGCCGGATTTCTTGCCGACGCTCAGGTCCATCGCCGCCGCGCCCTGCCGGTTGATCTGCGCCGCCTGTTCGGCCCGCAGCCCCTGAAGCGCGCGCACCCGGCCCTGATTGCGCTTGCGCCGGGCCGAGATCCCCTCGACCGCCCAACGCGCCTCGGCCTTGATCAGGCGTTTCAGTTTGTGGCGCGCCAGATCTTCTTCTTCCCAGGTCTTGTCGCGCCAGCCTTCAAACGCATCAAACCCCTTTTCCTGGCGGCGCACCTGACCGCGATCGACCCACAGCGTCGCCCGCGCCACATTGCGCAACACGGCCCGGTCGTGGCTGATGATAACAAAGGCGGAACTGGTCGCGGCCAGCTGTTCTTCCAGCCAGCCAATAGCGCGGATATCCAGATGGTTCGTCGGCTCATCCAGCAACATCAACTCGGGCGCTTCAGCCAGCAGCTTGGCCAGCGCCGCCCGCCGCCGTTCCCCGCCCGAGGCTGTGGCCACCGGCGTGGCCGGGTCAAAATCCAACCCCTCGGCGGCCATTTCGACCCGGTAGGCGTCAGACGGTTCAAGCGCGCTTAGCGCAAAATCGCCCAGCGTTTCGAACCCGGCCATATCAGGGTGCTGATCCATATACCCGATGTGGGTGCCCGGCGTCGCCACGCGCGACCCTTCGTCCGGCGCAATCAGCCCGGCCATCACCTTCATCAGCGTCGATTTGCCGGACCCATTGCGCCCCACCAGCGCCAGCCGATCCCCCGGCTGCACCACCAGATCAAGGTCCGCAAACAGCGGATCACCGCCAAACCCAAGGCCAATGCCAGACAATTGCAGTAACGGAGCGCGCGCCATGCCCGCCCGGCTACAGCGCGCCGCCGGGATCGTCAATCAGCCTGTCTTTTCGCCCCAAATACTCCCGCCGGAGGCATGATTTTTCGCAGAAAAATCATCACCCCGCCAAACGGCGCAGGGACCGCGCGCGGGCGGCAGGCACGGCGCGAACCTCCAGCCCCGCAAAGACATGCAGCGTGCCAAGGTCGTGGTCCACCACCAGATGATCCGACACCAACCCGCCCATCGCCAGATAGCTGCGCAACAAGGGCGGGATGGCCACGGGCGATGGGCTGGCGTCGCCCGCAGCCTCGACCAGCGAAATCGTGGCGCGGCTTTGCCGCCCAACCTGCCAACGCCTGTGGGCGACGCGGGCACGCAGTTGCGCAAACGCCGCCGCATGGCGCGCCGGGTCGGTGCCGGGAAAGGACGCACAACCAAACAGAAACCCAGCGCCATGCGCATCGACCTGGCGCGTGACCTCGGTCCAGGCCAGGCGCAGAATATCCGGGTCCGCCGCGTGATCTTTGGCGATGCAGAAGCGCCCAACCTCAACCATCGGGTCCCGGCGCACCGCCAGTTCGCGCAGATCATATCGTTCTCCGGTGTAACTGGTGGTCACCGCCTCGGGGCCGTCGATCACCATCATCCGAAAGCAGCCTGCCAAAGCGCCGGTCACACGGTCGCGGATCAACACATGCCGACACCGCGTGTCCCAATCATCCCTGTCCGGCCCGCGCCCGTCGCGAAACTGGGCCGAGCGTAGCTGCCAGACCTCAGCCAGGGCCGTCACATCTTCGCGAACCTCGACACACAATCGTGGGGATGTCTGTGTATTGGAACCCAAGCCGCACACCATATATACCAGAACGAAACTCAGGGCAGGCCTAGCACGGCCTTCCCGTCAGATCGAAGAAAATCGAAAGGCCCGCCCGTGGAGAAAATCGAAAAAACCGACGCAGAATGGCGTGAACAACTGTCCGACCTTGCCTTCAAGGTGACCCGCAAACACGGAACGGAACGGGCGTTCACCCACGATGATTTTCCGAAGTCGGCCGGCGTCTTTCGCTGTGTCTGCTGCAACGCCGAACTGTTCGATGCCGCGCAGAAATTCGACAGCGGCACCGGCTGGCCGTCCTTCTGGGCGCCCAAAGCCGCTGAAATGGTGGGTGAATCCCAGGACAACAGCTGGCTGATGGAACGGACCGAGGTGCATTGCAACCAATGTGCGGCGCATCTGGGCCACGTGTTTCCCGATGGTCCGCAACCGACCGGGCAGCGATATTGCATCAACGGAGTCGCGCTGACGTTCAAAGCCGAAGAAAGCTGATCATACCGTCGGGCATCGCCCGGCGGCATCAGTTGGCCCAGGTTGGCGGGCGTTTTTCAAAGAAGGCGGCAATCCCCTCGGCCGCCTCGTCCCCCTCCCACTGGGCGATCAGGGCGTCGATGCTGTCGGCGATCACCGCGTCGTCAATGCGCGGACCCAATCGCCGGGTCAGCGCCTTGGCGGCGGCGATGGCCCCGGGCGCGCAGGCCAGATAGGGCGCAACCTCAGCCTCGACCGCGATGTCCAGATCGGCGGCAGGCACCGCGCGGGCGATCAAGCCCAGGGCTGTCGCCTCAACCGCGTCAAAACGGCGAGATGAAAAGAACACGCGGCGCGCCCGCGCTTCACCCATTCGCGCCACAACATAGGGGCCGATAGTGGCCGGGATCAGGCCCAGCCGCGTTTCCGTCAGGCCGAATTGCGCCGAGTCCACCGCAATCGCCACATCCGCGACCGAGGCAAGCCCAAGCCCGCCGCCAAACGCATTACCCTGCAGCCTTGCATTAACCGGCTTGGGCATTTCATTCCACGATCTCAACATATTGGCGATCGTCGTTGCCCCATCGCGTCGGGTTTGCGCATCTGCCGCCATCTGGTCTTTCATCCATCCCAGATCGCCACCTGCGCAGAATGTCGGCCCGTCGCCGGTCAGCACGATCACCCGGACCGCGGCATCCCCGGCCAGCGCCTTTGCATCCTCGGCCAATTCGCCGATCATCTGTGCCGACATGGCGTTGTGTTTCTGTGGGCGCGCCAGGCTGAGCGTCGCGATGCCCCGGTCGTCCGCCTCTATCCGAATCGTTTCAGCCATTTCGCAAACCCAGTGCAAATTTCGCAGCCTCTTCCAGCACATCCGGCCGCAGGCGGGTTTCAAATCCCATCCCGGTCAACTGCGCATTCAACGCACCCGTCGCCACATTTCCCGACGCACCCGGCGCGAACGGGCACCCGCCCAGCCCGCCGATCGCGGCATCAAAAACCCGCAGGCCATGCGCCAGGGCGATCTGGACGTTTTCCAGCGCCCGCCCATTGGTATCGTGGAAGTGCCCGGCGAGTTTTTCGGCAGGCACATCGCGCAACACCTCGACCAGCATCGCGCTGACCGTTTCGGGCCGTCCCTTGCCAATCGTGTCGCCCAGCGACACCTCATAACAGCCCATATCCGCCAGCGATTTTGCCACCAGCGCCACCATATCCGGCGGCGTCGGGCCGTCATACGGGCAATCCGTGACACAAGAGACATATCCCCGAACCGGGAGATTATCGACCTTCGCCATGTCGATGACCGACTTATACCGCTCAAGACTTTCCCAAATCGAACATCCCAGATTTGCGCGGCTGAACCCGTCACTGGCGCTGGCAAAGACGGCAACCTCATCCGCTTTGGCGGTGCGCGCCCGGTCTAGTCCGGTCAGGTTCGGCACCAGCGCGGCATAAGACACCTGCGGGTAGCGTTCGATGCCCAGCAATACCTCTTCCCCATCGGCCATCTGCGGAACCCGTTTGGGGGACACGACACTGGCCGCCTCGATCCGCTGAAAACCGGCGCGCGACAGGATGTCGATCAGCGCGATCTTGTCGGTATAGGGGATGGCGCGCGGTTCGTTCTGCAGACCGTCACGGGGGCCGACCTCAAAAATCTCGACCAGTTCAGCCATGATCCGGCACATCCCACGCGGGATAAAAATCCTTGTTATACAACCGCTTGGCCCCCTCTGGCGGCAGCGACATCTGAAAGGCGGGCCGCGCCGTTAACCTTTCATACCAATGTGTGACGCAGGCGAAATCGTCAAGCCTTGCAAAATGGCGCGCCATATAGACCGCCTGCCCGACAGCGATATCGGCGGCGGAGAACCCACCGGCCAGATAATCGCTGTCCGCCAGTTGCCCCTCCAGCGCAGCATAGCATTTGCCAATTCGCGCAGCCTCCAGCTTCATGACGATGGGGGATCGCATGTGATCATCGCGCAGCGCGATGTGCTGTTGGGTTAACGCGGCACTGTGCTGGCTGATCGTTTCGGCAAAATGCAGCCAGATCAGCCAATCGGCGCGCCCCGGATCGCCCGGCGCCCGCCCAAGACTCGCCGCAGGGAACCGTTCGCACAACAGCTCGATCATGGCGCCGCTTTCCCAGACGCGCTGACCGTCCAGGTCCAGCGCGGGAACGCGCCCGGCGGGATTGCGTGACAGAAATTCTTCACCACACATCGTCTTGTCAAAAGGCTGCACGACAACTTTGAAGTCACACTTCAACTCATACAGCAGCCACAGCACCCGCATCGAGCGGGTCTGGTGGCTGTGGAACAGGGTGATCATGCCTCCTCCAGCCGCGCCAGGACCGCCCCAGCCTCGACCTGATCGCCCTCGTCGCAGGTGACCTCGGCCAGGTAATCCGCGACGCCCGACAGGCGTGTGTGCACATCTCCGCCGCCAAGGTCTTCGGCGCTCACCACCTCTCCGGTGGCGGCCTTCACCAGTGGCGGACCGGCCAGGAAGATCGTGCCCTGATCCTTGACGATGATCGACACGTCCGACATCGCAGGCACATAGGCGCCCCCGGCGGTGCATGAGCCCATGACCACGGCGATTTGCGCGATGCCTTGCGCAGACATCTGCGCCTGATTGTAGAAGATGCGCCCAAAGTGATCCCGATCCGGGAAAACCTGATCCTGCTGCGGCAGGTTGGCCCCGCCCGAGTCCACCAGATAAATGCAAGGCAGACGGTTTTCCTGCGCAACCTTTTGCGCGCGCAGGTGTTTCTTGACCGTCATCGGGAAATACGTGCCGCCTTTTACGGTCGCATCATTGCACACCACCATCACCCAACGGCCTTGCACACGGCCAACCCCGGTGATCAGCCCGGCCCCCGGCGCAGCCCCGTCATACATCCCGTGCGCCGCCGTTGCGCCAAGCTCTAAGAACGGAGAGCCCGCGTCCAGCAAGCCCGAAACTCGGTCACGCGGCAGCATCTTGCCGCGCGCCGCATGGCGTTCCTGCGGGCCCGGCCCGCCCCCTGCTGCGGCGCGCGCGGCAGCCTCTGACACCTCGGCCAGCAACGCTGCATGGGCGGCCTGATTGGCCTTGAATTCGTCGGAACCCGGACGCGCCTGCGAGGTCAGGACAGTCACGCAGCGCCCCCGGAAAATGCGACCGGATTACGCATTCCCGGTCCTATCATCCGACTGCATCCTGATGCGTTCCGTCGATCAGCCCCTCGTTCAGTTCCAGCCAGCGCGCGCGATAGGCGAAACGCGCCGCCCGCGCGATATCGTTCTGGAACGCCGCATTGACCGACGCGCCAACCGCCGCCCCGACCACCGGTGCCAACTGCCCCAGTTTGCGCGTCGACAGGTTCACGCCCAGCACATGCGCGGCCTTCTGCGTCGCCGCGAAAGTGCCCGAGGCCTGCCCGCTGAGTTGTACGATATTCTTCCAATCCTCGCGCGGAATCTCGCGCCGTTCGGTCGCCAGCCGCTCTATCGCGGCGATCTTCTCAGCCTCGGAATTCGCGCCGGCCAGTTGCAGGATGTCGAGGATATGGATCCGCTCGGCCGGGGTATCTGCGCCGAAGCCATAGCACAGGCCCGTCAGGCGCGCGGTGCGCAGCGCCAGCGTGATCGTCGCGGGCATATCAATGGCAAGCCTCAGCGCGCCGAATGCCCCCGCCGCACCGCCGCCGGTGACCGCATAGCCAAGCGCCCAGCGGCGCACCTCGGCCACGGCTTCGTCACAGGCCTCCAGATCACTGAAATCATGGCTGATTGCCGCCGTTCTGATCGACGCCGATGCCGCCCAATCCGCGCCGCGCAACGCCGCCTCGATCGCTTCGGAGGGGATGATCCGCTGCGTGATAAACCCCATCGGCGCAGACAGCGCACGGGTCAGGCGCGGCAACATCGCAACCGGGGCCGCGCGATAGGCATCCTGTTCTTCAAGAACGACGGACAGATAAGGCGTTTCGATCAAGGTGTTTTCAGGCTTTTTCTCAGCGCTCAACAGCTTCTCCTCAGGCACGGGCCCGACGCCAGCGGACCCCAAGGCACGCCCCGCGTCAAGCGATGAGGCCGCGTAACTGGCGAACCTGGCATCCGCCGCCACGCCGACCCGCGATCCCGGATCGGATCGCGTCCCTGTATATATAGGTATTCCGGGGCCTTACCCCAAATCCGCAGCGATATCCTTGGTCTGCTCATAAAGCCGCCTGAACAGCGCATAACCGGTCTGATATGCGGGCTGAGGGCGCGCCGTGACCTGCCGCGCCACCGGATTCCAGCGCGCCATGTCGCCCGGTTCCACCCGCCCAAGCGCAAGTGCCGCCAGGAAGGCGTTTCCGTAACTCGCCCCCGTCGATCTTTCGCTGATAACCTGATCTATCCCACTGATATCACTGGTCGCTTGCAGCCAGAGGGTATTTTGAACGCCGCCGCCAACAGCCAGCAGCCGGGACGGCGGCGCGCCGACCTCGGCAAAGGTCTGCATAACGTGATTGGTGCCATTGGCGATCCCCTCGATCACGGCGCGATACATATCGCCGCGCGTATGCGTCAGGTTCAGCCCGAAAAATGCGCCCTTGGCGTTTACGTCGTGAATCGGGGTACGCTCCCCCGAAAAATAAGGAAGGAATATCAATCCATTTGCACCCGGAGCGGATGCATCAGCTTCACTTGCGAGCAATCCGAACGCCTCGGCCTGCGGCAGATCCCTTGCGAATTGATCGCGAAACCAATGCGTCAGCGTCCCCGACGTCGCCAGACCCGCCATCGAGGCATGCTGACCCGGAAACAGCCACGGCGCATACCACAGACGCGGATCGCGAATCCGCGCCTTCGACAGCGCGATGATGAAGATCGTCGATCCATACATCATCATCACATCGCCGGTGTTCTGCACACCCACGCTGACCGCTTCCGCCGCCGCATCAATCGTTCCGCAGGTGACCGGAGTCCCCTCGGCCAGGCCCGTCGCGGCGGCTGCCTTCGCCGTGATCTGCCCGGCAATCTCGGTCGACCACATCAGGCACGGCAGGCGATCCAGCGGCAGGATGTCGCCCGCCAATGCGTCGGTCCAACCCAGCGCGTCCACATCATAGAGCGGGCTGAAATTGGCCGCTGTGTAGTGATCAATCACACACTCACCAGTCAAGCGTTGCACTAGGTATGTCGTGGAACTGACTATTTTTGCGGCATTTTCATAGATCTCTGGCCGGTTCTTCTTGAGCCACAGAATCTTCGGCCCCACCGATTGACTGGTCAGCGCGTTGCCGCAGCGCTGCAAGATCACATCAGCGCCGATCCGGTCGGTCAGTTCGTCTATTTCGTCCCCCGCGCGCGTATCGACGCCATAAAGGACACCATTCATCAACGCATTGCCGTCCGCATCCACCGGCACCATGCAGGGGCCAATCGCGCTGACCGCCAGCCCCGCAATCTGCGCCGGATCGACCCCGGATTTCGCCAGAACCGCCATGGAAACCGTGACCAGATCGCCCCACCAGTCCTGCTCGGGGCGGTGTTCGGCCCAACCGGGCTGCGGCACCAGCATCTTGTGATCTGCGCGCGCCTCGGCCAGGACAGCGCCGTCACCGTCGACCAGAACACCCTTGGTCTGATAGGTGCCGATGTCGATTCCCAATGTGTAAGTCATGGACGTTCCAGCGAAAATTCGGGGTCAACGCGGGCCAGGGCAGAAATCAACAGCGTGGCCAACGCCTCAAGATCGCGGATATCGCAAACCTCACGACTGGAATGGGAATAGCGCATGGGGAACCCGACATCTATCGCGGCAACCCCTTCGCCAACCAGTTGCACATAGCTGAGATCGGTCAGCACCCCGGTTTGGGCCGAGCGTTGCAATGGCACCCCCTCGGCCTGCGCTGCATCCTCCATCAGTTGCACCATGGCGGGATGCGGGATCACGCCGTTCAGCGTTCCGCGCCCGTGAAACGAATAGAGGCTGATCCCCGGCCCGCCGCCCAGCACCATGTCGCCACGATCCGCCATGTCGGGCGTGTCGGTGGCCAGCATCAGGTCGATCTGGATCGCCATATCCGGCAGCAGCGCCTGTGCCGCGACCTGCGCACCGCGCAGGTTGAATTCTTCCTGCACCGACCAAACCAGATGCACCGTTGGCCCGCCGCTTCGCTTGGCCAGCGCTTCGGCCACTGCCAGCTGCACCGCACAGCCTGCGCGATCGTCGACCGCAGGCCCAACGATGCGGTGCGCGCCCATTTCGAATGACCCGGGCGCATAGACGACCGGCGTGCCGATCTGCACCCCGGCTGAAACCGCATCGGCTTTCGAAGCATAGCCGGCATCGACGTATATGTCAGGATAGCGCACGACCTGGTATTTCTCATCCGGGGATGTGGAGTGGTGGCTTTTATTTGCAATGATTCCAAATTGATCGCGGCCTTCGCCGATGCATAACATCACCTCTTGACTGGCCAATGCCCGCTCGGGCACTCCGCCGAGGCGTTCCAGCCGGATGAAGCCGTCATCTTCGATCTTTCGCACCACGAACCCAAGCTGATCCATGTGGGTAAACAGCATGACCGCGGGGCCGTCGCCTGCGACCGTGGCAATCAGATTGCCCAGGCGATCCGTCCGATGCGCCAGCCCGATGTCATCCAGCCGTGCGGCAATCGCGGCGCGCACGCGGTCCTCATGCCCCGACAGGCCCGGCACGGCCATCAGGGCGTGCAGATCGTCGCGGATGCTCATTCCCCGCGCGCCTTCCGCGCCCGTGCCATGAAATCGGCGGCACGGTCCGGATCGACCGTGTTCCAGGTATCGCCGTCCACCTTCAGCGACGATCCGACAATGCAGCCATCCGCAACGGCCAGCACATCTGCCACGGTGTCATGCTTGACGCCCGTGTTGGCCAGAACCGGCACATCGACGGCGGATTTTACGGCCTCAAGCGCGCTCATCTCGGCCGCTTCTCCGGTGATTTGCCCGCTGACCAGCACCGCATCTGGGATCGACGAAAACACCGCACTGCGGGCCCGATCTGCCAGTGGTCTTGCATCAAGACTGTGCGCGAACTCTGCCGAAACATTGAACAAAAGTGCCAGATCTTCGCGCGTCAAGCGCGAGCGATACCGCAGCGCCTTACCCGCGTCCGGCGCCCAGTGGCCCATGTCGGACGCATAGGTGCCGGTGAAGATCTCGCGCGCGAAATCGGCACCTGTGGCAGCGGCCAAAGCCACCGTGCTCATCGGGTCCCACAGGACGTTAACACCAAGCGGAACTTTAATGTCGCTGCGCAACTGGCCGATAACGCTGGCCATTGTCGCGAGGGAGGCACGATCCACGTCAAACTCATACGGGCGATCATTCTCATTCCCGAACATCACCGCATCGACGCCCGCCGCCTGCAGGGCATCCAGATCGGCCCGCGCGCCTGCCAGTATCCCGGCCACGCCCGCATCCGCATCATAAAGCGGAGTCCCCGGCAGCGCCCCCAGATGCACCATGGCGATCACCGGTTTGGTGTCCCCGAAGATATTGTAAAACCGTCGCATTCTCTGCCCCCTTTGCCGCGCACAACCTAACGATCTTGCCCTGAAGTGCAAAAGCAAATCATATGGGCGACAACACAGCGGAGGATGCCATGACACTTAGCGCACGCCATTGGGACCGGATCGGCAACGGCGGTGTTGCCCTGACCGAACTTGGCTTCGGGTCGGCCCCGCTTGGCAATCTTTATCGCGCGATCAGCGATGATGACGCCAATGAGATTCTTGAGGCCGCCTGGGCCGGTGGCGTTCGGTATTATGACACCGCGCCACTTTACGGCTATGGCCAGTCCGAAACGCGCCTGAACCGGTTCCTGAAGACCAAGCCGCGCGACGACTATGTCCTGTCCACCAAGGTTGGGCGGCTATTGAAGGCGGTTCCGCCAGAGCAGGCCGACGGTGCCGGAAAATGGTTCAATGTGCCCTCCCGGCGCGAGGTTTACGATTTTTCCTATGACGGGGTGATGCGGTCTGTCGAACACTCGCTGGAGCGCCTCGGGGTGGACCGGATCGACATGCTGTTTGCCCACGACATCGACGTCCCAAATCAGGGCAGCCGGGCGAATGTGAACGCCAAAGTCGATCAGCTGATGGCGGGTGGTTACCACGCGCTGGAACGGCTGCGCCTGGACGGCACGATCAAGGCGTTCGGCGCGGGCGTGAACGAATGGGAGGTTTGTCAGCAACTGGCCGAGCGTGGCGATTACGACATATTCCTGCTGGCCGGACGGTATACTTTGTTGGAACAGGACGCGCTGAACAGCTTTCTGCCGCTGTGCCAGGATCGCGGCATCGGGATCGTGATTGGCGGGCCGTATAACTCGGGCATCCTTGCCACCGGGCCAAAGCCGGGCGCGTTCTACAACTATGAGGTTGCGCCGCAGGATATCCTCGACAAAGTGACGCGGATCGAGGCGATGTGCCTGGAACACGGCACCGATCTGGTGCAGGCGGCGTTCCATTTTCCGTTGCTGCACCCCTCGGTCCTGTCGGTCATACCGGGCGGGCAATCGACCGGCGAAATGGCGCAGAACATTAAGGTGGCCCGCGCGGGCGCCATCCCCCACGCGCTGTGGGTGGCGCTGAAAGAGGCCGGGCTGATGCATGCTGATGCGCCAATCGGCACCCCCTGATGCAGATCGACGCGCATCAGCATTACTGGCAGCCCAGGCGCGGCGATTACGATTGGATGCCCGAAGGCCACCCGGTGCTGGACCGACAGTATCGCCCCGCCGATCTGGCGCAGCATCTAACCGCCCACAGGATCAACAAAACCGTGCTGGTGCAGGCCGCCGCCACCGTGGCCGAAACCGAATACATGCTGGGCATCGCCGATGCTACGGACCACGTTGCGGGCGTCGTCGGCTGGATTGATTTCGAAAACCCCAACGACGCCGCCACCTTGTCCCGCCTGGCCAAGCATCCGAAATTTCTGGGTGTCCGCCCGATGATACAGGACATTGCCGATGACAATTGGATGCTGCGCGAGGATGTGCAGTGGGCCTATCGCGCCCTCAGCGATCTGGGGTTGACCTTTGACGCCCTGGGCTTTCCGCGCCATCTGGATAACTTCGCAGAATTGTTGGGGAATCACCCGGATCTGAACGTTGTGATCGACCATTGCATGAAACCGGATATCGCCGGTCATTCGGATGCGGCATTCACCCAATGGGCCGATGGAATGCGCCGGTTGGCCGATCGCCCCGGCACCTGCTGCAAGCTGAGCGGTCTGGTCACCGAAGCCGCCGAGGGTTGGGCCATCTACGACCTGCGCCCCTACTGCGACGTGGTTCTGGACGCTTTCGGTCCGGATCGCGTGATGTGGGGGTCGGACTGGCCGGTCTGCCAGTTGCGCGCACCATATGGCGACTGGCGACGCGCGGCCGAGGCGCTTTGCGCGCAACTGTCGGCGGATGACCGCGCGCAGGTCTTTGGCGGTACGGCGGTACGCTTCTACGGGCTTCCTGTCTGAGCGGTCTGAGCGAACTGTTCCACCGCTGCCAGTGTGATGGCCCGGCGTTGATCAACCGGGGTTGCAACATGTAACGCGGCGGCCGCTTGCGCCAAGCGCGGCGCTTGTGCCAATGCGCGGCCTGCATCCAATGCTGCCGCCAATGCTCCGACAAAGGTGTCGCCCGCCCCGTGGGTCGAAATCACCTTGACCGGATGCGCCGCCAATGCCTCCGATTTCCCGTCGGGCCCCGCCCAGATCAGCCCATCGGCCCCCAGCGTGACGACGACCGAACCGCCGGTGCGTGCAGCCAGCATCCGCGCCTGTTCGCTCGACGTGGCGTCGCCGGTGAGTTCTGTGGCCTCGCCCCTGTTGACCACCAGGATATCGGTCAGTTCCAGCAACTCAGCCTGCGTGTCCCGCGCCGGGGCGGCGTTCAGAATGACCAGAACATTCGCGACGCGGGCCTTTCGGGCAAGGGCCAGGTTCACCGGTTCAGGAACTTCGTTTTGCAGACACAGGATTTTCGTTTCCTGATTTATCTCAACCCGTTGCGCATCAATCCTCAGGTTCGCGGCGGACACAATGACCGCCCCGTAATCGCCAGACGCATCGACAATTGCAGCGCTCATCCCCGAGGCACCGTCGTCCTGCTGGACACCGCTTCGATCCACCCCGGCGGCATCCAGTTCGCGCAGCAGATGCACGGCGAAATCATCCGCACCGACCCGCCCGGCTATTGCCACGGACGCGCCCATCCGCGCCGCTGCCACCGCCTGATTGCCGCCTTTGCCCCCAAAGGCATAGGCCACCGACTGGCCCGACAGCGTCTCATCAAGGCGCGGCAGGCGTGGGGCGTTGACCACCACGTTCAGATGCAGCGAACCGACGACCTGAACCGCCATCAGTCGGACCCGTAAAGCGCGCGCCCAACGATCCGCATCGAGGTTGCGGCATCCTGCCTGGAAATCGCGCCTGCAAGTTCGGCGTCATCGACCAGACCGGCGGCAACATCGCGCAGGCGCTCACACAAGGCGATATTCGTCGTCGCCTCGGCAACCGGATCAAGACCACCGTGATCCGGGAACGTATCAAAATATATGACACCGTCATAATTTGCGCGCGACAGCTCAACAAACAGCTCAACTGTCTGGATCGGATGCACCGTCCCGACCATCAGCCCGTCATCGCGTTTGCCATAGCCGTCGTTGAGGTGCACGCCCATCAGGCGGGAATGCCGCGCGATCAGATGCGCCGAATGCGCTGGCATCTCGTCGGCATAAAGCACATGCGCGAAGTCGAGCGTTACGCCGATGTTATCGCGCGCGGCCTCTTTGACCCCCAGCAGCGTGGTTGCCACATCGGGCATCAGCGCAAAGGCCCGCGGCTCATTCGGTTTGTACTCGATCGCGATTTCCAGCGCCGGGTTGTGGTCGGCAACCGTCTGCAATGCCTCGACCGTCCAATCCCACATCGCGCCGTAATCGCCTTGAAACGCATAGTCGAACCCGTCCTGCCCTATCCAGAGCGTCATCTGAGTGCCGCCCATCTCGGCCAGCGCATCCAGCCCCGCGCGCGTGATGTCGATCGCGGCCTGCCGCACCTTTGGATCTGGGTTGGTGAAGGCGCCAAGGCGAAATCCCGGATCAGTGTAATAGCGCATCGCCAGCCCGTTCAGCGCCATGCCGTGACCGGCCAGCACCTGCGCCATTTCGGCGGGCGAATGGCCCGCGAAATGGTCGGGATAATTCAGATCCGCCGCATCCATGCCCGGCACGGATGCCGCCCGCGCAATCATCCCCGGCAGGCCCGACCCTTTGGGCAGGCCGATCTTGAATGCATTCAGGCGCGCGGCATACCGGGGGCGGTTGGAAAGGTCAGGCATCGGGGTATCCCTAATTGAGGCCCGCCCAGACCTAAGCAATCCTGATAGGCGCCGCAATGCGGGCAGGCAGGCGCCGCCAAGGATGACGGCCCGCGCGCCACAGGGCCCCCGCAATGGGACGATCTTGCCGCCTATCCAGCTTGACCCCGCCTCCCGGCCACGGCAGCGTGGCACGATGTTCCCGATCCGCGATCACAACCCGTCCGAGCGTAGGCCCTATGTGACCTATGCCCTTCTGGCGGGGAACATCATCGTATTTCTGTTCACCTGGACCCTTGAAAGCCAGCCGCGCGCGCAGGCCGAATTCTATTTCAACTGGGCTTTGATCCCGGCGCTGAATTCGCCGATCACATTCCTCTCTTCAACATTCATCCACGCCTGGTTCATGCATCTTGCAGGTAACATGCTGTTTTTATGGATTTTCGGCGACAAGATGGGGCATGTCGGCTTCCTGGTGTTCTATCTTCTGGGCGGCGTCGGCGCGGGCCTTGTACAGGTGATGAGCGATGTCGGATCAAACGTGCCAATCGTCGGCGCGTCAGGCGCAATCGCCGCTGTCATGGGGGGATACCTGCTGCTGTTCCCGCGTGCAAAAGTTGACATCCTGCTGATTCTCATCGTGTATTTCAAAGTCTTCTCGGTGCCCGCATGGGTCATGCTGGGGCTGTGGTTCGGGCTGCAATTGTTCAATGGCATCACCACCGATCTGACCGGCGGCGGCGTTGCTTATTGGGCGCATGCGGGTGGATTTGTGGTTGGGGCCATCCTGACGATTCCGATCTGGCTGCACGCGGGCGGGTTCGCGTTCTGGAAACGCACCCACGGCCACCCGGACCACCCCGAAGCGCAGTATGATTTCGACAAATCGCGCATCCCACACGTGCGCCGCAAGTAAGCGCGCCGAACAAGAAAAACTGGCGCGCCTTTGGTGCGACACCGGCTGGCATGTGAGTTTACTTGCAATCTCACTGAGGGACGGCGGCTGCGCCTTGATTGCATGCACATGGGGCACTTTAGGCGCCATCCCAAATATCTGACACGCTGCTGGAGTTACCTGCGCCCGGTGCGCGCCGCAGGCGCAGGGCGCGCGGCGGCGTTGCGGTTGAAGCTGTCGCCTGCCACAGGCGCGCGGTGGGCGCGTCAGGTGAGGATGAAGGGTCATGCGGAACCTGCCCGGCAGGGACCGCCGCGCGGCAAGGGAAAGCTGGCTCCGCATCGGGAATTCTTTGAGGAGTTGATCGCACAAGACCCTGACATCACGCTCTTTGAGTTGCGTAATGCGCTGGCCGATGCAGAGGGTGTGCGGGTGCATCACTCCTCCATCGCCAACCTTCTGTCCCGGCTCGGCTTCACGTACAAAAAAAGTCGCTGGTCGCAACCGAGCGCCGCCGCGCCAAGGTAAGGCAGCAACGGGCCGACTGGTTCAGATACCGCTCGCCAGCCATTGCGACCTTTCCTGAGCGCGTTGTCTTTATTGACGAAACCGCAGTGAAGACAAACCTCACGCGCCTACGCGGCAGAGCCAAGCGCGGTAAGCGCCTGACGATGGATGCGCCCTTCGGAAGCTGGGGAACCCAAACCTTGATCGCGGGCCTGACCCAAGGCGCGCTGATCGCACCTTGGGTCATCAAGGGAGCGATAGATGGCCCCGCCTTCGCGGCCTACATCCGCGAAGTGCTGGTCCCCGAGATCAACCCCGGCACTGTCGTCATTCTCGACAACCTGGCAACCCACCGGAATAAGGAGGCGACGCAGGCTTTACGCAATCACGGCTGCTGGTTCCTTTACCTGCCACCGTACTCGCCCGACCTGAATCCCATCGAGCAGGCCTTCTCTAAACTGAAAGCCCATTTGCGACGGATCGGGGCCAGGTCCTTTACCCAGGTCTTCGAAGCAATCGGAGCAATCTGCGATCTCTACGACCCAGTAGAATGCTGGAACTACTTTAAGGCCGCCGGATATGTCTCAGGTTAATGTCGAAACGCTTTAGGGAGAGCATGCACCAGCATTCGGTTGCAACCCACGCTGTTGGCTTGAGTTGCGCCTTGCGGCCTGCCATCACAAGCAAACACAAGCCAGGCAGATCAACGAAATGGCAAATCCGAACCGCACGCGCTTTGACCGGCGCATCAAAGATCAGTTGCGCAAGTTGCGCGCGCGGATAAGCGCCCTCAAAGGCGCGCCAGAGATACACAAACGTTTTCAAAAGGTTCACGGCTATCCCTTGAACCTGAATGCGCCGCGGACCTGGAATGAAAAGATGCAGTGGCGCAAGTTGCGCGACAAAAACCCGCTTCTGCCGGTAATCTCAGACAAGGTCGCAACGCGCGAATTTGCACGGTCCCGGTTGCAGCCGTCCGATCATTGGGTCGTGCCGCCGTTTCTGCAGGTCGCCACGACTGCGGACCAGATCGACATCGCCGCCCTGCCCGACGATGTCATCCTGAAGCCTGCGCATGGGTCGGGTTGGCGTATGCCGCTTACTGCGGGTGAGCCCCGCGACGTTGCGGCCCTTCAAAAAACCCTGAGGTACTGGCTGGACCGCAGCTTCGGAACCGCGCTGGCCCTGAACGAGCCACTGCTGCACGGCCCGCAAGGGGGTCGCCCGGCTGAGGTCAAATTCCATCTATTCCACGATGAAATCCGTTTCGTTACCTTTACCGAAGCCGGTGACGAACTTACCCATGTCGGCGTGTTTGACGAGAATTGGCAGGTTCTGCCCTTCGCAATTCACAAACCACCGATGGAGGTCGCCCCGCCCGTACCGCAGCGCTGGGACGACCTCTGCCGGATCGCGCGCCAGGTCGGTGCCGGTTTCGACTATATCCGCGTCGATTTTCTGATGGCCGATGGTCAGGCGGTCCTAAAGCGTTTCGGCTTGAACCTGAATCGCGAGGGATTCCCTTGAGACCTGATCTGTGATTCATCCTGTTTGGGAGGATGGATCATGTCAGCACCTTTGCCATCTGCGCTTCGGATACGGTTTCAGAGATACATTGAAGAAGGGTTGAGCGGGCGCGCGGCGGCGTTGCGGTTGAAGCTGTCGCCTGCCACAGGCGCGCGGTGGGCGCGTCAGGTGAGGATGAAGGGTCATGCGGAACCTGCCCGGCAGGGACCGCCGCGCGGCAAGGGAAAGCTGGCTCCGCATCGGGAATTCTTTGAGGAGTTGATCGCACAAGACCCTGACATCACGCTCTTTGAGTTGCGTAATGCGCTGGCCGATGCAGAGGGTGTGCGGGTGCATCACTCCTCCATCGCCAACCTTCTGTCCCGGCTCGGCTTCACGTACAAAAAAAGTCGCTGGTCGCAACCGAGCGCCGCCGCGCCAAGGTAAGGCAGCAACGGGCCGACTGGTTCAGATACCGCTCGCCAGCCATTGCGACCTTTCCTGAGCGCGTTGTCTTTATTGACGAAACCGCAGTGAAGACAAACCTCACGCGCCTACGCGGCAGAGCCAAGCGCGGTAAGCGCCTGACGATGGATGCGCTCTTCGGAAGCTGGGGAACCCAAACCTTGATCGCGGGCCTGACCCAAGGCGCGCTGATCGCACCTTGGGTCATCAAGGGAGCGATAGATGGCCCCGCCTTCGCGGCCTACATCCGCGAAGTGCTGGTCCCCGAGATCAACCCCGGCACTGTCGTCATTCTCGACAACCTGGCAACCCACCGGAATAAGGAGGCGACGCAGGCTTTACGCAATCACGGCTGCTGGTTCCTTTACCTGCCACCGTACTCGCCCGACCTGAATCCCATCGAGCAGGCCTTCTCTAAACTGAAAGCCCATTTGCGACGGATCGGGGCCAGGTCCTTTACCCAGGTCTTCGAAGCAATCGGAGCAATCTGCGATCTCTACGACCCAGTAGAATGCTGGAACTACTTTAAGGCCGCCGGATATGTCTCAGGTTAATGTCGAAACGCTTTAAACGAAATGTCCGCCGTCCACATCAGCGGTTACGGGCCTGTCACGCCCGTCGAATACGACCGGATCATCGGCGATTGGTGGGATCTGTCTGCGAAGACGCGGAATCGTAGCGCTTGAGGGGGGGACGGATCGAACCCACTGTGCGATTTTGGAGCGGAACTTATCGATCTTCGCAACATAACGCGCAAATGCCGTCGCCCTCCATATCAAAACAATCAGGGCCGACCCCATCTGGCGGCAGATGTATTCAAGCGCGGAGCGATGCTCACCACCCACCGTCACCCGTCGATGCGGGCGCCCATGATGGCAATCGCCTGCTGATAGACTGTCGCCGCGTTCCATTCCTTGATCACGGCAAAGTTCGGCTGCCCCTCTTGATAGCCCAGGCCGGTGCACCAGCCCTTGCCGCGCAGGTAATTTGCCGTGGTCGCCAGCGCATCGTTCAGGTTGTACAGATCAACCCGCCCATCGCCGTTGCCATCCACGCCATAGCGCAGCGCATTGCCGGGCAGGAATTGGGTGTGGCCAAGCTCTCCATGTTTGGCGCCCTTGGTGCTGCCGGTGATGACGCCCTGATCCACCAGCTTCAGCGCCGCCAACGCGTGCGGCTGGAAGAATTCCGAGCGGCGGCAATCGTAAGCCAGCGTCGAAATCGCCGCCACGACCGAGCTGTCGCCCATAAAGCCGCCAAAGCCGGTTTCCATCCCGTGGATTGCAATCAGCACGCCCGCCGGAACGCCATATTGCGCCTCAAGATTGGCATAAAGGCCGGGGTTCTTTTTCAACCGGCGTTTGCCCTGCGCGATGATCGTTTCCGCGCCGCGCACTTGCATGAACTTGCTCAGCGAGTACTTGAAGCTTTTCTGGCCCCGGTCCGCCGCAATGGTCCGCGTGGCATATTTCGTCGCCTTCAGCGCGGCCAGCCCGCGCGCGGTCACGCCCTTCTGCGCAGCTTCCCAGGCGAAATCCCGTTTCCATTGTTCGTACCCCGCACCGGTGTTGCCGCAGGTCAGCGCACTGGCCGCCCCCGCAGTCAGGGTCAGGGCGGCGGACAGGATCAGGGACTTGGCAGAAATCATGACGAATGGCTCCGGACGTTGGACAAGATTGTTTTGCGAAGGGATACAATGGCGCGCGCCACAGGGGAAGCCCCGGTTCAGCCCAGAACGCGGTCCAGCCCGTCAATCAGTCGCGAAATGTCCGATTCCGAGGTGTAATGCACGAATGACATCCGCAACACACCGCGACCTGGGTCAACGCCAACACCCGCCAGCGCCCGCCCGGCGTAAAAGTCACCACCATCGCAATTGATGCCCAACCCGGCCAGTTCTGCCGCGATCGGCGCGCAAGGGACGGACAGCTCCACTGCAACCGTCGGCGCACGCTTCTCGGCCTGATCCGGCCCGATCAACCGGACCGAGTTCTTCGCCGACAGGTGATCCAGAAGTGGTTGCAGCAGGCGCCCCTCCTGCCTGCGCATCAGATCATGCACCGCTGCCGCACGCGATTTCACCGCCGCGTCGCCGCCAAAATGATGCGCGTGAAGGGCATCGACGAAATCCGCCATCCCGGCACAGGCCGCGACCTGCGCGTGGTCCGGCCCGCAGGGCGCGAACCGATTGGCCACAACGTCGCCGTTGAAATAATGCGCCTGATTTAGCAGCGCCTCTCCCAAAGTGCGGCGCACAACCATGATACCCTGATGCGGACCATAGGTCTTGTAGGCCGAAAACAGGTAGATATCTGCACCAAGCGCACCAACGTCGGGAAATCCGTGCGGAACATAGGAGACTCCGTCCACACAGGCCGCCGCGCCAGCCGCGTGAATGACCCGGACAATCGCCGCAACATCATTGATCTGCCCGATAACGTTCGAGCAATGCGGGAAACAGACGAGCCGCACTTTGGAGTCCAGCAAAGTCTCCAGATCGGCAATGCGCAACTGCCCCGTCGCCGGGTCCATGCGCCATTCGCGCAGCTCGACCCCGTCATCCGCCAGCCGCCGCCAGACGCCCGAGTTTGCCTCGTGATCCTGATTGGTCACGATGATCGCATCGCCGGGCCGCGCCGCCATCCGAAACGCCTGCGCCATGACATAGGTGTTTTGACTGGTCGAGGGGCCAAAGACCACCTCCTGCCCGTCAACACCCAGCATCGCAGCCAGCCGTGTTCGCGCCTCGACCATCTCGGCCGCACCCGCCTGCGCGGCCGCGTAAGGCGCACCGGGCTGAACCTTGCGCTGCGTATAAAACCGCGTCAGCCGGTCGATGACCTGCCGACAGGCAAATGACCCGCCCGCATTGTCAAAGAACGCCTGCCCCGCCAGCGTTGGTTCCTGAAAGGCAGGAAACTGTGCCCGAACGAATTCAAGATCGAGTTCCATTCAGACGACAAAGCGGTGATTCCACGGCGGGTCAAGGCCCGAGGGCACCCGAGCGGCCTTGAGGCGACGGGGAATCGCCACAGCACCCTCGACCAGGTGCGTTGACGGGCAGACTGCCCCGTCAACCACCTCCCCAGCAAATGGGCATTCTTGGCCGTTCACGCGCACTTCGAAATCCAGGCAAGCCTTGGCAGCGCGCGCCAATCCGGGTTCGAATGCGCCGCAGGCGCGCAACTTTCTTTGCTGCGAAACGCCAGCGGCCCCGCGCATCCCTGCACGGGGCCGCCAGATTCTTTTCAGTTGCGCTTACTCGGCAGGTGTTTGTGCCGTGCCGCCCGATTTCTGGCGCATGCCGTCGCGCACCAGGGCCTTGACCAGTGATATGGCCATCAGCACCATCACCGCCGAGAATGGCAACGCGCCAATGATCATCGCCGTGTTAATCGCGCCCAATCCGCCGGCCACCAGCAACACGCCGATCACCGCCGTCAGGATTGCACCCCAGACGATGATATGCACTTTCGCTTTCTGGCTTTCGTCACCGGCTGCCGCGATCGTGTTAATGATCAGCACCGCCGAGTCTGCCGAGGTCACAAGATACGTCAGCAGCAGCACCACGATGATAAGCGACATGATCGTCGCCAGCGCAGGCGACAGCATGTAGTTGATCGTCGCGAACAGCTGGCTGGAAATGCCGACGCCGGTGATCTTATCTTCGGCCCCGCCCGTCAGGGTCAGGTCAATCGCTGTGCCGCCAACGAAGGCGAACCAGACGAAGCACATGACCGAAGGCACGATCATTGCGCCCAGAACATATTCGCGCACGGTACGACCGCGTGAAATACGTGCCAGGAACAGCCCCACGAAGGGGGCAAACGCAATCCACCAGGCCCAGTAGAAGATCGTCCAGCCGCCCTGCCATCCGGCAAGACCGTTGACGACATTCTCTGCGCCCGTTCCATCCGGTGCCCAGACCGTCAGCGACATTGCCGGCAATGCGATCACATAGTCCCATATGCCCACAAACAGCGCCTTCAGTGCGAACAGCGTCGACCCGAAGATCAGGAAGAATGCCAGCAGGAAAAAGCTGAGGCCCATGTTGATGTTGGACAGCCACTTGATGCCTTTGCCAACGCCCGACAGAGCCGACAGCGTCGAACAAGCCATCACGATCGCCAGCGCAAGAAGCATCGCCCCGACAGTCGGATCACCATCGGCATTCATCAGCCAACCCGCGCCGGTAATGTTGAATACACCCGATGCGAACTGCGACACGCCATACCCGATGGTCACCGACACACCCAGGATGGTGGCAACGACCGAAACGATATCGACGATATGACCCAACGGCCCTTCCAGTGCGCGCCCAAACAGCGGCGTCAGACCCGACCGGATTGTCAGCGGAAGCCCGCGTGAATAGCTGAAGAACGCCAGCGTCAGCCCGACGATGGCATAGCAGCCCCAGGCCGAAAAGCCCCAGTGCAGGAACGACCATTGATAGGCCGAGCGCACGTTCTCAGCCGTGCTGCCTTCCTGGAAACCGCGGATCACGTCCGGGTTGGTGCCAAAGTGAAAGATCGGTTCCGCCGTGGCATAGGTCAGCATCCCGATGCCGATCCCGGCCCCGAACATCATCGAAAACCACGAAAAGCTCGAAAATTCCGGCGTGTCACCGGCCAGCCCCAGCTTGATGCGGCCCGTTGATGGCCACAGCGCAAGTGCGAGGCATACGACGATGAAAAACGCCATCGCATACATGTACCAGGCGCCGGTATTAGCGTCGATAAAGGCGCGGATTCCGTTCAGGGCGGCCCCTGCTGCTTCGGACCAGACGGCGGCCCAGACTATCAGCAATCCGATCAGTATCTTTGATCCAATTGTTACAAACTTACTAAATCCTTCATAGAAACCGCTGCTTGCGGTTTCGATATCCAGATCGGTTATCGGTGGTCGGATTGCCATTGCGTTCTCCCTTACGACAGGTATCCTTGCCGCAACCTACGGACAAATCCTGCGGTAACATAGGCTTTACACGCCGGGATTCCGCCAAAACCGACACTTTCTTTGGCAAACCGTTGAAAGGCCCGCCAAAAAAATATGGGATTTTGGCCTGCCGAATGCAGGATCAGTTCGACGTGGCGCGGGTCAGGCGTTGACGTCTACAACAACCCGGCCCCGAACCTGCCCTTTCAGGATCTCGTCGCCTAGACGCGGCAGATCTGACAGGGTTGCCGGTGCCACCATCGCCTCCAATTTGTGCATCGGCAGATCCCGGGCAATCCGGTTCCAGGCGCGGACCCGGTTGTCATAGGGTTGCATGACTGAATCGATGCCCAAAAGGTTCACGCCGCGCAGCAGGAACGGGATAACCGTTGCAGGCAGCGCCGCCCCCCCGGCCAGGCCCACGGCGGCGACCGAGGCGCCGAATTTCATCTGCCCCAGCACCCGCGCCAGCATCGCGCCACCGACCGCATCAACGCAGCCCGCCCAGGTTTCGGCCTCCAACGGGCGCTTGACCACCTCGTTGATCTCATCGCGGGCAACGATCTTTGCAGCGCCAAGGTCGGTCAGATACTCAGCCGTCTCGGGTCGCCCGGTGACGCCCGCCACCTGATAGCCAAGGTTGGCCAGGATCGCCGTCGCGACCGAGCCGACCCCGCCCGCCGCGCCGGTTACCAAAACTTCACCCTGATCCGGCGTCAGCCCGTGGTCTTCCAGCGCCATGACCGCCAGCATCGCGGTGAACCCGGCAGTCCCCACGGCCATCGCCTGCCTTGTATCCAGCCCAGCGGGCAGCGGCACCAGCCAGTCCGCCCTGACTCGCGCTTTTTGCGCATATCCGCCCCAATGCGCCTCGCCCACGCGCCAGCCGGTCAGGACGACCTTGTCGCCGGGGCTGTAACGATCATCGTCGCTGGCCTCGACCGTTCCGGCAAGGTCGATGCCCGGAACATGCGGATAGTTCCGCACCAGGCCGCCACCGGGGCCAATGCACAACCCGTCCTTGTAGTTGACCGTGGAATACTCGACCGCAACCGTCACCTCGCCTTCAGGCAGGCGCGACAGGTCGATCTGCTGGACCGAGGCGTTGGTCTTGCCCTCGTCATTCTTTTCCACAATCAGCGCATTGAACATTGGTCGTAACCTTCTCTAAATCCTGAATTTTTGCGGGGTCAGCGCATCCCGCGCACCGTCCGGCGTCCCCAAAGGCAACGTCGTTGCGGCATCCCTGTGCGGTGTCTCAACCGCGCCAAATACGATACTCACCCCGAAGTCCGCCGACTTATAGGCTGACGCGGCCTGCCAGACCAGCAGGTCACCCGGCATCAGCGGCCCGGCCCGGACCAGTCGATGGCGCAAACCTCGCCCGACTTGCCGTCAAAGTCCCAGACCCGGCCATAGTCTCGCAGGCGGCTTTTGGTGCCCTTGGCCACCACCACATCGGGACCCATCCAGTATTTCGTGTTTTTCACGATCACCGGGGTTTCGCGATCTGCGCCCATGACCATCTCAATCTCGCCCTGAATTTTGCGACCCACTGTGATCGCGCGGCGCATCCCGTCACGCTCAATCTGCACGGGCGCGCGTTCGGCGCCGATGATGGTGCTGACCAGCTTGGTGAACAGCCCCGTGGTGCCGCCTGCCGTTCCGGACAGGATTTTCAGCAACCCGTTATAGGCCTTCTGACTGGCCCGTTCGTCGATATAGGCGGCAACGCGCCAATCGCCTTCGGCCATCCGACCCGGAATCTCGACCATCAGGCCGATGTTGAGGCCGGACATATCCTCGCCCTCGTAATGCCCTTCATCAATCGCGATGGCCATCCAGGCGTGGCAATGCCCCTCGGTCGGCTTGTGCTTGCCCAATGAGACGACGCAGGGGCAGAACACCTCGCATGAGCAATTCAGGAACAACTCTCCCTTGATGGCCCAGTCGGTCGGTTCCTCGCGGCGGCGGCGCGGGTCCATGCGGGCGTCAATCCGCTGCTGGACATGGATGCGGTCCGAAGCGATTTTTTCGCGGGTCTTAACCATTCGGGTCCCTTTCAGAAAAACGCGGTGCTGAGCACACCCAGCCCCGCCGCAATATGAACAACGCCCAGGGGCCGCACGACCATGCGCGACATCCGGGGCAGTTTTTCAGACACCATCAGGACCGTGGCAAGGCCCATCCAGATCAGGTTCATCGTGCCACCAACGAAGGCCAGCGCCATCAGCGCCCAGCAACAGCCAAGGCATATTGCACCCAGTCGAAGGCCCATCGCGGCAGCGTTCCAGCGTGCGTCATTCCAATGGCTCATGAAAAACGCCATTGGCGACAAGCATTTGGATACGCAGCCCGCTTTCAGGGTCGAGAATTGATAGCCCCCGGCCACGATCAGCAGTCCGCCTGTCAGTAACGGGCTGAGGCTGGCGCCATCTGCGCCGATCCAGCCGCTTGCCGACAGCGCCAATTGCAGCGCCGCAGCGATGGCCGCAAAACCCAGCCAGATCGCCCCGTAGCCAGCGCAGAATTCAATGAAAATCCGCGCCCGCCCGCGTGACAGATCATCCAGAACCGTCAGTGCAGGCATCAATGTCGGGGCCATCATCGCCGCCGCCATCAGTGCCCACATCGCCAAGATCACGCGGTATCCTGCCCCGGCCCCGTCAACGCGGCATATGGCGGCCAGCCGCGCAAACAGCCCGTCAGCCTGCGCCCCCTGCATCGCCATCAGTGCAGCCCAGGCCGCGATGATGGCCGCGAAGAACACCAGCCAGTGAGCCGCTGCCAGCCGGGCGCGTGCAAATGCAATCACTCTGCGTCCCCTCCTCTGTCGCGGATCGCTGCCAAATCGACGTGACATTTCGCGCCTTGGTGGCAAATGTCAAACGCCAGTTTGAATGGTCGGGACCCCAAAGGGGTGCTTGTGGAATTTTCTTGTTGAACAGCCCCGCACTCCCTAAAAGCCCAAGCCAGATCATCCGGGGAGAACACGATGAAAAAACTGACAACAATGCTGAGCGTCAGCGCCGTCGCGCTGGCCGCTGGAAGTGCAACTGCTGATGACGCCGAACTGCTGGTCTTTGACTGGTCGGGTTTTGAGGAAGATGCCTATTGGGCGAAATACGCCGAAAAACACGGCGACAACCCGACCTATGCGTTCTTTGGCGAGGAGGAGGAGGCGTTTCAGAAACTCCGCTCGGGCTTCAAAGCCGATGTGGCGCATCCCTGTTCGCAATCCATCGACAAATGGCGTCAGGCCGGTCTGATCGAACCCTGGGATCTGTCGAAGGTGCCGAATTACGAAACCGTGGCCGACGTTTTCAAGACGGCGCCGATTTTCACCGACAATGGCGATGTTTATTTCATCCCGACCGACAACGGCACCACGGCGATTGCCTATAACATGGATGAGCTCTCGGCGGATGACCTGACCTCGCTCCAGGTGTTCCTGGATCCGAAGTTCGCCGGGCGCACCTCAATCGCGGATAACGTCGATGACGCCTATGCGCTGGCCTATCTTGCGACCGGCACGACCGAATGGACGACCGCAACAATGGACGATTTCGAACGCGCCAGCGCGTGGTTGCGCGAGGCGCATCAGAATGTGCGCGCCTATTGGGCAGACGGGGCGGAACTCAGCCAGTTGATGGCGACGGGCGAGGTTCTGATCTCCTGGGCGTGGTCCGAGGTTCCCGTGCAGATGCGCGCCGAAGGTCACCCGATCGGATTCAAGCGCGATACTGTCGAAGGATCATCCAGCTGGGGCTGCGGCTATGTCAATCTGGTTGACGGACCGGGCAGCGAAGACAAGGCCCACGACTTCATCAACAGCTTTCTGGACGCCAGCGTGACCGATTATATCGTGAACGAATGGGGCTATGGCCATTCCAACACGGTGGCTATGCAGAACATCGACGCAGAAACCCTGACCGAGGTTGGCCTTGGCCCGGTTGACGTGCCGATCCTGGCGCAACTGCCGATGAGCCTTGAGCTGCGCGAAGCCCAGGTTGCCGAGTTCGAGAAGATTAAGGCGGGCTTCTGAACTGAAAAACAAGGCTGGGGGCATTCTGCCCCCAGACCCCCTGAGGATATTCTCAGATCAATGATGGGCATTCGGTTGGTTCTTGATGCGCCGAGGTCTGCACCCTATATTGGTCATGTTCCCTCGGGGACTATGGACATAAACGCGCTCGTAATAAGCGGATCGGACCCGGGGGCGGTACCCGGCGGCTCCACCAAACATCCTTCATTTGGGGATCATGGGGCCGAAACAGGATCGACGGACGTCTAAAGGGGTTTGCTTTGTCTCGGTGAGGTACCACCGATATCGGTCCAATCAAGCTAGTTGCAAATGACAACAAAGCTCCGATGGCCCTCGCTGCGTAAGCAGTGCGGAATATCGAAATCTAAGTCCTTTCGCCTAGCAGCGTAAGGCGGGGCCCGCCGGAGCCTGGCAACAGAATCCGGCACCTTTCCCCCAAATGCTTGATTTCGGCCTTGGCTTGCGGCACTCATGCCCCATGGGGCGCGCGACAGCCTCGTGAGGCTACGGCCCGACGTTCGCATCCTGACATGACAAACCAAAGGATGCCCCATGCCCGGCCCGAATGAAATTTCTGTTCCGCAACTTCTGCGCCTGATCGGCACCCCGGATTGCCCGGTGATCGTCGATGTCTGCATTGACCCCGATTTCGCGGACGACCCGTATCTGATCCCCGGCTCAATCCGGCATCCGGATACCGACTTGCCGGGACTGCTGGACCTGCTGGACGGGCGTCCGTCGGTCATTTCCTGCCAAAAGGGCCTGAAGCTATCCCAGGGCGTTTGCGCGTGGCTGCGCGCCGAAGGGCTGGCCAGCGAGTATCTGGCCGGCGGCATGTTTGGCTGGCGTGACCACGAAGGCGCGCCGCGCATCCCGGTTGCCGCCTTGCCCGCTCCTGTCGATGGTGCGACGCTCTGGGTCACGCGCCACCGCCCCAAGATCGACCGCATCGCCTGCCCGTGGCTGATCCGTCGCTTCGTAGACCGGAACGCTCGGTTCCTGTTCGTTGCCCCGGATCAGGTCGCCGGTGTGGCCGATCGGCTGGGCGCAACGCCGTTCGACATTGAAGACGTGCATTTCAGCCACCGAGGCGACCTCTGCACCTTCGACGCCATGCTCGACGATTTCGGCTTGCGGACCGAGGCGCTGGACCGCCTCAGCACCGTGGTGCGCGGCGCGGACACCAACCGCCATGACCTGCACCCCGCCGCCGCTGGCCTGCTGGCCATGTCGGTCGGGCTGTCGCGCCAGTATCGGGACGATCAGGCGCAGCTGGAGGCGGGACTCGCGCTTTATGATGCGCTCTACCGCTGGGCACGCGACGGGCATGAGGAAGGCCATGACTGGCCCGGCGGGCGCGGCTGAGATGGTTCCGATTGCTGACCTGACCCGCGTATCCCTGCGCGTCGGGCTGCTGAGTTTCGGCGGCCCGGCGGCGCAGATCGCATTGATGCACCGGGAATTCGTCGAAGCCCGCAAGTGGCTGTCCGAAAAGGATTACCTCAATGCGCTGTCATTCTGCATGTTGCTGCCGGGGCCCGAGGCGATGCAACTGGCCACCTATGTCGGCTGGAAGTTGCGGGGCGTGCCGGGCGGGCTGATCGCGGGCGGGCTGTTCGTTATCCCCGGCGCGATCATCATTGCCGCGCTCGCCGCGATTTATGCGTGGTTCGGGCAGGTTCCCTTCGTTGCCGCACTGTTCCTCGGCGTTCAGGCCACCGTCGTGGTGATCGTGATCGAGGCGCTGCTGCGTGTCGCCAAGAAAGCGCTGAACGGCTGGGATCACTGGGTCATCGCCGCCCTCGCCTTCCTCGGCATTTCCGTCTTCCAACTGCCCTATCCGCTGATCGTCATAGCCGCTGGCCTCTGGGGTCTTGCGGCGGCGCGTGGCGAGGTGACTGAGGCACCGCCGCGCGCAAAGGTGAACACTCTTGCGACCGTCTCCATCTGGTTGGCCATCTGGGGCGCGCCGCTGGCGCTGCTCTGGGCGCTAGACGCGACGTTGTTGGTCGAAATCGGGGTGTTCTTTTCCAAACTGGCCGTGGTCACATTCGGCGGCGCCTACGCCGTGCTCGCCTACATGACCCAAGCCGTGGTCGGCGATTTCGGCTGGCTGACCCTGCCGGAAATGATGTACGGGCTGGGGCTGGCCGAGACGACTCCGGGCCCGCTGATCCTGGTGACCGAGTTCGTCGGGTTTCTGGCCGGTTACCGCGAGGGCGGGATCGGGCTGGCGCTGCTGGCGGCACTGGTGACAATCTGGATGACCTTCGCGCCCTGCTTCCTGTGGATTTTCGCAGGTGCCCCCTACATCGACTGGATCGCCGCCCGCCCGCGCCTGTCTGGCGCGCTGCGGGCAATTACCGCCGCGGTTGTCGGAGTGATCCTGAACCTGTCGATCTGGTTCGCGGTTCATGTGTTTTTTGCCAGCGTCGGCGCGACGTCCCTTGGCCCGGCCACCCTGCTGACGCCGGACCCGACCAGCCTTGATCCGGTTGCCGTCACCCTTGCGCTGCTGGCCGGCTATCTGATCCTGCGTCGCCACTGGGGGTTGCCCAGCGTGCTGGGTCTGGCCGCGTTGCTGGGGGCCGGGCTGGGCGCAATCGGGCTGGCATGACGACGGCGCGCCTGCGACCACTTTTCATCCCCTGCGAATCCACTATGGTTTTGACAAACGCCCAAACAGAAGCGCGCCCATGACCCGCCGGATTGATTATGGAAACCTGATGCACCGCGCCATGCGCGGCCTGATCCAGGAGGTGCTGACCGATATCGAGGCCAACGGCCTTCCCGGAGAGCATCATTTCTTCATCACCTTCGACACCCTGCACCCGGATGTGGAGATCGCGGACTGGCTTAGCGACCGCTTCCCGGAAGAAATGACAGTGGTGATGCAGCACTGGTTCGACAATCTGAACGTGACGGATGAAGGCTTTGCGGTCACACTGAACTTCGGCGATCAGCCCGAACCGCTTTACATCCCCTATGACGCCATCCGCACCTTCGTGGACCCCTCTGTCGAATTCGGGTTGCGCTTTGAATCGACCGAGGATGACGCAGAAGCGGGTGAAGAAACACCGGATGAGGCAAACGACGACGCCGATGCCGAACCCGATGCCGCCGGAGAAGTCGTCAGCCTGGACAGTTTCCGCAAATAGCTTAGGGTCAGGACCCATTAATCCGGCACCGCTGGCGCCAAATCCGCGAAATATCAGTGATTTGGGACGCGCGGGGAAGTGTGGTTCACTTTTCAAGCGGCTTAAACCGCTGAGATGAAGCGGATTTGACGTCCTTCGGATTTGACGGATTTCCAGCTTGACATCGTCCTAAAGCGTTTCGACATTAACCTGAGACATATCCGGCGGCCTTAAAGTAGTTCCAGCATTCTACTGGGTCGTAGAGATCGCAGATTGCTCCGATTGCTTCGAAGACCTGGGTAAAGGACCTGGCCCCGATCCGTCGCAAATGGGCTTTCAGTTTAGAGAAGGCCTGCTCGATGGGATTCAGGTCGGGCGAGTACGGTGGCAGGTAAAGGAACCAGCAGCCGTGATTGCGTAAAGCCTGCGTCGCCTCCTTATTCCGGTGGGTTGCCAGGTTGTCGAGAATGACGACAGTGCCGGGGTTGATCTCGGGGACCAGCACTTCGCGGATGTAGGCCGCGAAGGCGGGGCCATCTATCGCTCCCTTGATGACCCAAGGTGCGATCAGCGCGCCTTGGGTCAGGCCCGCGATCAAGGTTTGGGTTCCCCAGCTTCCGAAGAGCGCATCCATCGTCAGGCGCTTACCGCGCTTGGCTCTGCCGCGTAGGCGCGTGAGGTTTGTCTTCACTGCGGTTTCGTCAATAAAGACAACGCGCTCAGGAAAGGTCGCAATGGCTGGCGAGCGGTATCTGAACCAGTCGGCCCGTTGCTGCCTTACCTTGGCGCGGCGGCGCTCGGTTGCGACCAGCGACTTTTTTTGTACGTGAAGCCGAGCCGGGACAGAAGGTTGGCGATGGAGGAGTGATGCACCCGCACACCCTCTGCATCGGCCAGCGCATTACGCAACTCAAAGAGCGTGATGTCAGGGTCTTGTGCGATCAACTCCTCAAAGAATTCCCGATGCGGAGCCAGCTTTCCCTTGCCGCGCGGCGGTCCCTGCCGGGCAGGTTCCGCATGACCCTTCATCCTCACCTGACGCGCCCACCACGCGCCTGTGGCAGGCGACAGCTTCAACCGCAACGCCGCCGCGCGCCCGCTCAACCCTTCTTCAATGTATCTCTGAAACCGTATCCGAAGCGCAGATGGCAAAGGTGCTGACATGATCCATCCTCCCAAACAGGATGAATCACAGATCAGGTCTCAAGGGAATCCCTCGCGATTCAGGTTCAAGACGAAACGCTTTAGGTCTTTGAAATAGAAACACTATTCCTTCAGACCTAGTCCTTGTCAGACAGAAAATCTGTCAAACCAGCGGTGTCGGATTAATGGGTCCTGACCCTAGGAACGTCGGCAGAAACACGACGCCCGGATCGGCACATCCGCACGCGCCGCCACGATGTCGAGGCGCGGTTTGATCAGCGCCGCCTCAACCTTGTTACCCTTGCGCGTCAGGCATTCATGCAACCCATGCAGCGACCAGACGTTTTCCGGGTGCTGGTGCGGGCGCGCCAACGTGTCGTCATAACCCAGATCGGCGCGGTAAACCGCCTCAGCCTCGTCCAGATGCCCCTGTTCCATCAGTAGCGCGCCAAGCGCATGGCGCGCGGGCTGCATCCAACCCCATGGTTCGTCATAAGCAAGGTTGTCGGACAGGTGAACCGAGCGGCGCAGGTGGTTAAAGGCATCGTCATAGGCGCCTTTTCGATAGGCAAGTTCGCCTTCAAGCATCGCTTCCGCTATCGTCAGTATATCGTTGCTTTTGTTATTAAACAGCATCCATTCGTCCGGCACGGCAGCCTTCGCTGTGCGAAACAACTCTCGCTCTGCCTCTGCCTCGGCAACGTCACCCGTCGCCGAATGGGCAACTGATTTTCCATAGTGTACCAGCGCCGTGGACATCCGGTAGAGGTCCGGTTCCTCCGGCAGCGTTTGCGCCTTCAGCGCGTCCCAATCGCCAAAGCGCACCAGCACATGCGGTTTCATCGGCACGAAGGATTCGGCGAATTCGGGCATCATCGCGACCACTTCGCGCGACATGAACCCGGCCAATTCCTCCGCTGCGCTTAGCGCGACCGCTTTTTGTCCAAGCAACATAGCACCATAGACGGTGAAGTGAATGTTATGCGCCGCGTAAAGCGTGTAAAAATGCTCTTTCCCTTCGCGTTCGAAATATTGCGCGTCCGCCAGGGTCGCAATTTGATTTCGCTGGATCGTGCTGAGGTAGTCGCCGCACAAAACATCCACATGGGTGGCCATGTGCATCAGATGCCCCGACGCCGGAACCAGCCCAATCAGCGCATCGCCTGACACCAGCGCTGCCTCGGGCGTCGGGGACATTTCCATCAGGTGAATGTGCATATGCAACAATCCGGGATGCGCCCGCGCACCGGGTATCTTTGCGAAGGCGTTTTCCAAGACGGCCACCGCCTCGGCAGTATCAGCGCCTTCCGCTTCGGCTCCGGTTTTCAGATCCCATAGCTGCCATGGTGTTCGGTTCATCATCGCCTCGGCAAACAGCGTGATAATGTCCATATCATCGGGGGTTGCGCCGTGTACTTCACGCATCGCTTCTGCATAGGCATCATTGTACGGCCCGAAATCCTCGGGCCCCGGAACCCCCTTGGCCGCAAATCGCGCCCGAAGGGCGTCGATCAACTGCGCCTCGGCCCCCGTGGCCCGTGCCTCTGCCAGCACAGTGCGGCCACGATCCATGCAGTTCGCGCGTTCTTCATCGGTGAAATCGCCCCATTGAAGATTGTAATTCGGCCCGATTCCATAGGCGATGCCCCAGCGCGCCATCGCACAATCCGGGTCTGCGGCCAGTGCTTTTTCAAAACAAACCACCGCCTCTTCATGGTGATAGCCATAGGTCCAGTTCAGCCCGCGATCGAACCAGATCTGCGCCTCGGCCGAGGATGTCTGGATTTTCCGGCTGTACCCGCCAAGATCATAATAGTCGTCCATATCAGCGCTCCATTATCTGTCCCGCGACGATCATATCACATTGGAATCCGTTCGCATCAGTTGTAACTGATCCCCCAACCATCTTCGGACGAGGCATCCCATGACTGATACCCGCACAGAAACCGACAGTTTTGGCCCGCTAGAGGTTCCGGGCGATAAATACTGGGGCGCCCAGACCCAGCGCAGCCTGATGAACTTTCCCATCGGGTGGGAGCGTCAGCCGACCGCCATCGTGCGCGCCCTGGGTGTGATCAAACAGGCCTGTGCGCAGGCAAACCGCGATGCGGGCGCGCTGGACGCAAAACTGGCCGACGCGATGATCGAAGCCGCGTCCGAGGTGGTTACCGGCAAGCTGGACGATCACTTTCCGCTGGTGGTCTGGCAAACCGGGTCTGGCACCCAATCAAATATGAACGCCAATGAGGTGATCGCGAACCGCGCCATCGAGATTCTGGGTGGAGAGATTGGGTCCAAATCCCCGGTGCACCCAAATGACCACTGCAACATGGGCCAGTCCTCAAACGACACCTTTCCAACTGCGATGCACATTGCCACCGCGATGACCGCGCGGGACGTGTTGCTGCCGGGGCTGAAAAAACTTCATGTGGTGCTTGAAGAAAAGGTCGCAGAATTCGATGGAATCATAAAAATCGGACGTACTCACACCATGGATGCCACGCCGATGACGCTGGCTCAGGAATTTTCGGGCTATGCCCATCAGGTTGCCATGGGGATCGCCCGCGTCGAAGGTGCGTTGCCGCGCATCTATGAACTCGCGCAGGGTGGCACGGCGGTTGGCACCGGGCTGAACACACGCCCCGGCTGGAGCGAAACCGTGGCCGCGAATATGGCAGAAATCACCGGCCTGCCCTTTGTCACCGCGCCCAACAAATTCGAAGCGCTGGCCGCCCATGACGCCATGGTCGAAATGTCGGGCGCCTGCCGTACTGTGGCCGCCAGCCTGTTCAAGATCGCCAATGATATTCGCCTGTTGGGCTCCGGGCCTCGCTGCGGCCTCTATGAGCTGTTGCTGCCCGAGAATGAGCCCGGAAGCTCGATCATGCCGGGCAAGGTCAATCCGACGCAGTGTGAGGCGCTGACCCAGGTGTGCGCCCATGTCATGGGCAATGATGCCGCCGTGGGTTTTGCCGGGTCGCAGGGGCATTTTGAACTGAACGTCTATAAGCCAATGATGGCCTATAACCTATTGCAATCCATGCAGCTTCTGGGCGACGCGGCCAGTGCCTTCACGGACAATTGCGCCGCCGGTATCCGTGCATATACCGACCGGATCGACAAGCTGATGCGGGAATCGCTGATGCTGGTGACCGCGCTGGCGCCCGAGATTGGCTATGACAACGCCACCACGGTCGCCAAAACTGCCCACAAGAACGGCACCACGCTGCGGGAAGAGGCTGTGGCCCTGGGGTTCGTCGATGAAGCGACCTTCGACCGCGTGGTCCGCCCCGAAGCGATGATCGGCCCCAAGGCATGAGCCAGCCAGTCAACCTCAACAAATTCCGCAAGGCCCGCGCGAAGGTTGCGGCGAAGACCTCGGCAGGTGAGAATTCGGTGAAATTCGGGCGCAGCGCCGCGGCAAAAGCGCTGGATCACGTCGCAGCGGTCAAGCGCAAACGGAACCTGGACGGTCACAAAACGGAATGAGCAGACGGCCCGCCAAACGATCACTGACGCTGGCCGGCCACCGGACGAGTGTTTCGCTTGAGGATGAGTTCTGGGACGCCCTGCGCCACATCGCCGCCGATCAGGGCCTGCCGGTCAATACGCTGGCGGCGCAGATCGACAGCGCCCGCCCGCCCGATCAGGGGCTTGCCTCGGCGCTTCGTATCCATGTTCTTGAATGGTATCAGCGGCCTGGCAGCGATCCGTAATCCAAAGTCAGTTGCCGCGCAGCGACGACAGCTTGGACGTTTTGATGGTCAGGCCATCCGCGAACAATGCCTGCAACTGGCACCTGATCGCTGTGTTCACAGCCGTTTGGTTGCGGTTACTTCTTTCGAGGTGCTTACTCTGCTGACCGGGTTTGTGGAAATCTGTTGCGATAGACGGTATTGAGACCGCGTTAACCTATGTAAAGGTCATTCGGGTCAAAGGGTTGCCCCAGAAAAATCTGTTGGGTGATCCGCGGTTGATCCGCAACAATTTCATCATTTTCGGATGATTGTTTATTAATTCAACCGTTCCGAACCACTTTCGTCGGTTCAGTCGGTGCGCGCACAACATTCTTCAGGCGCGACATCAACGGTTTCCTGCGCAGCTCATCCGCAAACAACGCTCTCATGTGACTTTCGCTGAGGGACTCTGACTCCCGCTCACACATGGCCACGTTCTGGGTACGGATCGAAGGGACCGCCAATCGCAGGAACGACCGTCTGACGGGGCGTCCCTGTGTGCCTGCGTATTGTGCTACGTTTGTCATTGTCATCCCACCACCTAAAATTAATCAACCCCAGGTTGTTAGCGGCTTTCTGCCGATCGCCGAACACCTATTGACGCTTTCAGGTGGTTCGATGTTGTAAAGATGATACAAATCGAACCTCACCCAGATCGTTAACTATCTGTTAATACCGGCTTTTGTAGGAAATGCGGCGACAATCGCTTGCCCGCTTGACGCAACGTAATCATGCGCTTTTCTTCGCCTATTCAGGCTCCGCAACACGCGGAATCGTGGCTAATCCGGCAAAATGGGCCTTATTGTTGCGGCGATTCTGCTGCCTGGGCTTGTGATTCTCTGCGTTTTGAGAATCGCAGGGTGATGCCATCGCGCGCCCGAACGGTCAGATGCGCCACAGGAACCGGCACCGCATCGGGCACAGGCCTGATCAACCTATAGGCGACCAGATGCGCCAGCAGCAGCGGCCCCTCCACCATCGCAAACCCGGCCCCCGGGCAGACCCGCGCCCCGGACGAGAACGGAAAATACGCCTGCCGCGCCGACGCCCGCCCGGCGTCCGTTGTCCAGCGGTCGGGGTCAAAACCGTCGGGATTGTCCCAAAGCCGTTCATGCCGCTGCAAATGCCAGGGTGACAGGACCACCTGCGTGCCCGGCGTCACGTCACGATCGCGGAACCTGCACGCGGAATTCGCGCTGCGCACCATCATCGGAACCGGCGGATACAAGCGCAACGCCTCGCGAAAGACATCGCGGGTGAAAGACAGGGTCGACAGATTGGAGAACTCTGGGTTGGCCAGGAAAGTGGCAGCCTCGGCCGCGACACGGTCCTGCGCTTCGGGGTGGGTTGCCAGCAGATACAGCGCCCATGCCAGCGCCGAGGCCGAGGTTTCGTGCCCGGCCAAAAAGAAGATCGCCACCTGATCGACCATTTCAGCGGTCGAGAAGTTTTGCCCGGTTTCCGGGTCCGGCGTCGTCATGATCTTTGTCGCCAGGTCGTCCGGCGCGGTTCCGGCGGCAATCAATGCGGCGCGCTGCGCGGTCAATTGCCCGATCAGATCACGGATATGGCGGGCGCTGGCCCTGGTGCCGCGACGGTGGAACCGGGGCAGCCAGCGCGGCAGGGGCAGGAAGGCGGCGATATTCAGGATCGGCTGACTGCGCTGATAGACTTGGAACGCGTGGAACACCTGTGTGGCCTGCTTGTCCTCGATCGGGATCGAAAACAGCGTGCGAAAGATCACATCCGCTGCGGCGTGACTGGCCAGTGCTTCGACTTCGGCCTGCCCTTCGGGCAGGCGGGCGGCGGCGGCCCTTGCGGCTGCCAGCATTGCCGGAAAGGTATCGCGGATGCGGCCCCCTTCGAATGCGGGGTCGATGATGCGGCGCTGGCGCTGCCATGTCTGTCCGTTGGTCACGAAGACCGCGTTGCCAAGCAACGGGCGCAGCCCTTCGGCCACGCGGGCGGATTTGGGGAATTCCATCGGGCAGTCATTCAGCACGGTCTTGATCACCGCCGGATCATTCACCAGCACACTGCGGAAAAACGGCGTACGGAACTCTGCCATCCAGGCCCGGTAGAGGTGCGCGGGTTGTGCAGACAGGATGTCGCGCCGGAACAGTCGCAGATAGCGCCACAGCGAAACGCGCCGCGCGCGGTTCCGGCTTGGGCGGAATCATGGGGCCATGGTCGTATGTGGCGAGGTCGGAACCTCGATCCGGCTGGCCGAGGGGGCGCGGTGCCCGAACCGCGCCGCCAGCGTCTTTGGCCCGGCGGTGACGCGGAAATAGTCATATTCGCCCGGATTATCGAAGGCGCAGAGGTATTGAACATGCATCCGAAAGAACCGTCGTTTGATCGCGGCCAACGTTGCGGGCTTTAGCGTCTGGCTGAAGGCAGCGGACAAGACCAGCGGCCAACGCTTGTCCGGCGGCGCGACACCGCTGACCGCGACCGGATCACACAGTGCGAAAGAGGCGCCATCGCCCGGCGCGCTGATGTCCACCCATGTGATCTGCCCCTGCCCGGCCATCTGGTACAGGTCCCTGCGCAGCCCGCTGGCCCCCGGCAGGAACGCGGTCATCGGGATCACCTGCCCAAGCGTCAGCAACGACAACGCAGGGCTGCCGGTCGGCAAATCCCCCCGGCGCAGAAAATCAGCCAGTACCATCACCGCAACCTCGGCCCCGGATGAATGTCCAACCACAAGCACCTCGTCCACATCCTCGGACAATGCCTCGGCGATCTGGTCGGTGAACGTGGCCATCCGGTGGATCAGGTCGGGCGCCGGGGCGCCCCATTGGCTGGCGCTGAAGGCGTAGTCGTGCATCAGGTAATAGGCATAGATGCGCCCGTCGACGCGTTTGAAGGCGCGCAGGATCACCAGCGTGGTGATCAGCAGAACCGGCCAGAACAGCAGAGGCCAGATCAGCCCGGCGATCAGCACGCCGAAACCAGCGCCAAGCGCGACTGCGACGACCAATTGCAGGATCAGCATCACCGCCGGATAAAGCGCTGCGATGATCGGCCCGGCCCGAAGGCGCATCAGACGGCGCAACGCGCCGGATTGAAGATAGATCCAGGCGGTGCGCAGCATCAGCCAATAGGTGGCCGCAACGCCCCGATCCATCGAGGCCTGAACGATATCCGACCACAGCAACACCTGAACCTGAGTGTCGACCTGCGCCCCCTCGATCACGGCGCGCACAGTCCAACGGGTGCCGCCTTGTTTCGGATCGCCCTCAACAGCGATCTCATAGCCCGAGATTTCGGCCTGTTTCGCGCCCTCGCTGCGATACATCTCGCGATAGCGGCGCGGCGGGAACGGGTCGTATCCGGGGACAAAGATCACCCGGCGACGACGCACGGTTCCGATGTCTTCGGCGGGCACGTTCATGGCCCGCACCCTAGGGGATGAGGGTGGCGGGCGGAATGATGAAATGTGCCGCTTGGGGCCTGGCGGCGCGTTGGAAGAGAATTGTGCCTCCGGCGGGGATATTTGTGGGTCAATGATGGTGGGGAAGCGCCGCGTGCCGTGCTGAGCGTTCAGAACGCCGATTGTTGCTCGCTGCGCGGGCTTGAAAGGTGCCGGACGTGCGTAGATCTGCCCACGACTATCCGCCGTACACCTCACCCGCGGCGCCGACGTAATTGTCCCAGGCGAACCAATAGGCGATATGTCCGGCGACGCGTGGCAGGGTTCGACCGTCTGGCGCGTTCAGCGCATCTTCGGATCGATGCCATTGAACGCCGTCAGCGCGCAGGTCGGCCGAAAACTCCAAATCACCGCGCTCATATGCGCGAACGCTGCGCCCATCCGGGTCGCCGATCAGCACGATGTTCATTTCACCCGCGCGGTCATTGATGACCGGCTTGCGGGCGAAGGCGTCCAGCGGCCAGGCCTTGGCGACGCCGAAATGACGGATGCCGAAAACATAATCCTTCTGCGCATGTTCCGTCTGATCCACAGCTGCTGGAAACATCAGATCTGGGCTGGCGAAATATTCGCGATAGACATGGCCCGAGGCATAGTTGCGCCGATGCCCCGTCTCAAGGCTCAGCACTTTGGTCGTCGGATTGTCGCGCGTCCAGTCCGCCCATGTTGCGATCGCGACCGGGCGCTGGTTCAGCCGTATCCCCGATTTGGCCAGCTTGCCCAGCACCGGTTCCCCGGTGAACTGGTTCCACAGCGTGTTGGTGGCGCGATCGAACATCAGTTTGTTTGACCGGTAGAGGAAACCGGAAGAGCCAAAGACGAACGGCTTTTTGCGCCCCTGCACGGTGGTTTCAAACAGGATGCCCGACCCGCACAGCGTGCAATAGGCCAGCGCGACGGGGACGCCGCCGATCACCTCGTTGAACATCTCGTGCCAGCCCATGATCCGCAACGGATAGGCGTGGCTATCACCGTTGATCGACACGCCAAAGACAAGGTCGTCGTCGCGCAGATAGCTCGCTTCATCCGCTGCGATCAGCGGTGGGTTGTCCAACGACGGAATACCGTCCTTGACGACACCGCCCCAGGTGACCTTTTCAAACCGAATGCGTGCGGCGTCGGGTGTGATATAGCGCGACGCGATGAAGGGATCGAAAGCCGGGTCGATCTGCAACAGAACCTCGCGCTTGAAGTCGTAATAGGCGGGGTGCGAGGCGACCTCGGGGTGGGCCTCTTGCCAGAGCATCCAGTCGAACCAGCCAGTGCGGCGTTCGCGGGTCAGGGCCTGAAGTGCCATGTCAAATTTTTCCCGCGGCCCATAGGTGAATGGCATCAGGAAGATGAGCGAGCTGATCAAGTCCGTCCCGCCCCGCGCCGCGACCGAAGCGATGGCGCGATCAAATCGCGGCTGATCAAAGCCCAGCAGGTCGGTCAGAACCTGGCTGATCGGCTCAGACTCCTGCGCGGAGGATGGCGTGGCGGCAGCGGCGAGCGCGGCGGCAAGTATCTGTCGGCGGGTCAGCGGCATGGGGCCTCTCATGTGTCAGTGTTTCGCGGCACCCTGCCCCGGATCGGCAGGCACGGGGAATCACGAGGCGGTGAGGGCACGGGGGTGTGAGGGGTTGTGTAAGTATCCGTACTGTTGCGGCAGGCCAATTGGCGATAAAAACGCGCAACAATCAGATGCGGCACGCTCAATACTCAATCAAACGATAACCGGCTGGCACGACCCCGCACCTCTTCTTGTCAAAAATATCCCCGCCGGAGGCACGCAGCCGCAAGCGCCAGATCTGCCGTGCCGCGCGTGATCCACCTGTTCGGCTGGCGCAAGGGGTGACGCGCGGCCACCGCCCGCGGCAACGACCCGACGGATTTCATATCCGGCGGCCCGGTCGGCGTTTTTTCAAGCGGACCGCAGCTACCGATACAGCAGCGATTGCCCGTTCGAGAACACATGCACCTTTTCCGACACCGCGCCCAGGCGCACGACCTTCTTTCGCATATCCGCGTGAATGCCGGGCAGCTTGCCGATGACAGGATCGGCGTCGCCGACGGCTTCAAAATACAGCAACGTCACCTCACCCAGTGCCTCGGTAATGTTCACCGTGCCTTCATAGAGGTAATCTTCGCCGGTCGCTTCGACCATATCTTCGGGGCGCACGCCTACGTTGACTTTCATCCCCTTGTCGCTGTCCTTTGTCGGCACCGAAGACACGGCCAACCCGCCTCCGTCCAGCTTCACGGTGGTGCGCGCGCCGGTCTCGATCACCTCTCCGGGAAGCAGGTTCATTGCGGGGGAGCCGATGAACTGCGCGACGAACTCATTCTCTGGGCGCTCATAGAGGTCCAGCGGGCTGCCGACCTGCGCGATGCCCTTGTTGGCCAGCACCACGATGCGGGAGGCGAGCGTCATCGCCTCGACCTGGTCATGGGTGACGTAGATCATCGTCGAATCCGGCATGGATTCCTTCAGTTGCGCAATCTCGATCCGGGTCGCCACGCGCAGGGCGGCATCGAGGTTGGAAAGCGGTTCGTCGAACAGATAAACTTTGGGATCGCGCACGATGGAGCGCCCGATCGCAACCCGCTGCCGCTGCCCGCCCGACAGCGCCTTGGGCAGCCGGTCGAGGTAGTCGTCCAATTGCAGTATGCGCGCGGCTTTGGTGATGGCGGCGTCGATTTCCTCTTTCGATTTCTTGGCGATCTTCAGCGCGAAGGCCATGTTGTCGCGCACTGTCATATGCGGATAAAGCGCGTAGCTTTGGAACACCATCGCGATGCCGCGCTGGCTGGGCGGCATGTCGTTGACCACCTGCCCGTCGATCTGAAGCTCGCCCCCAGTGATCTTTTCCAACCCGGCGATCATCCGCAGCAGGGTGGACTTGTCGCAGCCCGAGGGGCCGACAAACACGATCAACTCACCCGTCTTGATATCCAGGTCGATGTTTTTCAGAACGTCCACGTCGCCATAGGATTTGGCAACATCGGTGAGCAGAAGATCGGCCATGAGAGCCTCCTTGGATCAGGCAGGTGCCGTGGCAAACAGAGCTTGCCAGGGCGCGAGGTGAGTGTTGGTTGCATCAGCGGAAAACGGTGCGTCGGCGCAGGTGGTCCAATCGCCCTTCGGCAGCGACAACGCAATCGCGTCATCGGACAGGTTGAACGCACAGAGCGTGCGCCGCCCGGCATGGGTGCGGATCAGGCTGATGTGGTCATCCCCGTGGCTGGTGATTTCCAGCGTGCCCTTTGACAGCGCTGGCTGGCCCGCACGGAACGCTATCATTGCGCGATAGAAGGCAAGCATTCCGTCCGGCTCGCCCTCCTGCCGGGCGACGGCCTTTTCCAGATGTTCCATTGCCATTGGCAGCCAGGGCTTGCCGCCCGAAAAACCGCCGTTGCGGTTGTCCTGCACCCAGGGGATCGGCGTGCGGCAGCCGTCGCGGCCTTTGAACTTGGGCCAGAAGCGGATGCCATAGGGGTCCTGAAGCTCCTCGAACGGAACGTAAGCCTCGGTCAGGCCCAACTCCTCGCCCTGATAGAGGCAGACAGACCCGCGCATCGCCATCAGCAGCGCGGCATAGGTGCGTTGGGCGGCGTCCGACAGGTTCCAGCGCGAGGTGTGGCGCATGACGTCGTGGTTCGAATAGGCCCAGCAGGCCCAACCGTCGCTGGCCACGGCTTCGAACTTCTCCAGCACAGTGGCGACCCGCGTGCCGGTCGGATAGGCGTTCGACAGGAAGGCGAAGTCATAGCACATGTGGACCTTGTCACCGCCCGATGTGTACTCGGCCTGAATTTCCAGCCCTCGCTGCGCGTCACCGACCTCGCCGACCGAGGCTGCGGCAGGATATTCATCCAGCACGGCGCGGAACCGGCGCAGGAAATCCAGATTCTCGGGCCGGTTCTTGTCGTGCAGATGGTCCTGCCAGTTGTAGGGGTTGACCGAGGGCGCGATGGTGTCGTTGCGATCCTCGGGCGCCAGCGCGGGGTTGTCGCGCAACTGGTCGTCGTGGAAATAGAAGTTGATGGTGTCGAGCCGGAAGCCATCCACGCCCCTGTCCAGCCAGAACCGCACCACGTCCAGCAGCGCATTCTGCACATTCACATTGTGCAGGTTCAGGTCCGGTTGGGTGGTCAGGAAGTTGTGCAGATAATACTGCATGCGCCCGCCGTCCCATTCCCAGGCGGAACCGCCAAAAATGCTCAGCCAGTTGTTCGGCGGCGATCCGTCCGGTTTCGCGTCGGCCCAGACGTACCAGTCACCGCGCGCGCCTTCGGCGCTGCCCCGGCTGTCCTTGAACCACGGATGCTCGTCCGAAGTATGGGACAGCACCAGGTCGATCATCACCCGGATGCCAAGCTCATGTGCGCGTTCGATCAGCGCATCGAAATCGCCCAGCGTGCCGAACATCGGATCAACGTCGCGATAATCGGAAACGTCATAGCCAAAGTCCTTCATCGGCGACTTGAAGAACGGCGAAATCCAGATCGCATCGACGCCCAGATCGGCAATGTGGCCAAGGCGGTGGATAATCCCGCTCAGGTCACCAATCCCGTCATTGTTGCTGTCCTGAAAGCTGCGCGGATAGATCTGATAGATCACCGCCCCGCGCCACCAATCCGGGTCTGCCGCCAGCACCGCGTGTTGCGGCTGTTGGTCTGTCATCAGCACGTTCATGCCCCTACTTCACCGAACCGGCCAGCAGGCCGCGCACCAGGTATTTCTGCATCATGAAGAACACAGCCAGCGGCACCGCGATCGAGATGAAGGCAGCCGTGGCCAGGATTTCCCAGTTACCGCCGCGGGTGCCCAGCAGCTCGACGATCTGCTTGGTCATCACGGTGGTTTCCCCGCTGGAGTCGATCAGGAACACAAGTGCGACCAGCAGGTCGTTCCATGTCCACAGGAACTGGAAAATCGCAAAACTGGCGAGTGCTGGGAAGGACAGCGGCAGGATGATCTTGACGAAAATCTGGAAGTCGCTGGCCCCGTCGACGCGCGCGTTTTCGATGATATCGCGCGGCAGCCCGACCATGTAGTTGCGTAACAGATAGATGGCGAGCGGTAGGCCAAACCCGGTATGTGCCAGCCAGACACCCACGTATCCTTTGCCGATCCCAATCTCGTTATGAAACCGCAGCAACGGGATCAGCGCCAGTTGTAGCGGCACCACCAGAAGCGCCACGACGGCGGCAATCAGCAGTGCCCGGCCCGGAAAATCCATCCACGCCAGCGCATAGGCCGCGAAAGCCGCGATCAAGATCGGGATGATCGTCGCCGGGATCGTCACCGTCAGCGTGTTGAAAAACGCCTTGGCCATCCCTCCGCCGGAGCCTTCGGTGAACAGCACGTCTTTGTAGTTCTGCGTCGTGAAATCCGGCGGCGTTACGGCGGTGGTAAAGATCCGCTGTCCGCGTCCCGACATTTCCTCGGGCGAGGTCAGGCGGAAATCGCCGTTGGCCTGAACCGTCAGCTCCTGACCGTCCTTCAGGGTGGCGGTTTCGCCAGCCGCGTAGGCGCTGATTTCGCGCGAGGATGTGCCCCAAACGCTGATCTCACCAACAGCCGCGCCGTCAAAGACATTGCCCTCGATCACGAACAGCGCGCCGTCGCGGGTCTGTACGCCCTCGTCATCCGGGTCTGCGGCGCGATAGGTCTGGTTCTGCTCGGCCGGGAACATCGCTTTCCACCAGCCACCGGTGGCGATCTGGTCGGCGGTGCGGAAGGACGACACCAGCAGCCCGATGGTCGGGAACAGCCACAGTGCCACCAGCAGGACGACCGAGATATGGACGACCCAGGTAAGGCTCGATTTGCTTCCGGCAATGTTATCCATCAGCGCATCTCCTTACGGGCGTTGTAGACGTTCCAGACCAGGATCGGGGTGACCAGCAGCATGATGATCATCGCGGCAGCGGACCCGACGCCCCAGTCACCGGCGCGGAACATCTTGTCGTACATGTAGTTGGCAAGAACCTGCGTTTCCCACTGGCCGTTGGTCATCGCGAAGACGATATCAAAGACCTTAAGGACGACGATGGTGATCGTGGTCCAGACCACGATGATGGTGCCCACGATCTGCGGCACCTTGATCTTGAAGAAGATCTGGAACGGGTTGGCGCCGTCGACAATCGCAGCCTCGATCGTTTCTTCCGGAATGCCGCGCAGCGCGGCCGACAGGATCACCATGGCAAAGCCGGTTTGAATCCAGATCAGCACGATCATCAGGAAGATCGAGTTCCACAGCGGGATCGTCAGCCAGGTCTGCGGCTCGGTCCCGCCAAGCGACAGGTAGACCGCGTTCAACACACCGATCTGTTCGACGTCCACGGGGCGGGTTTCATACACCAGCTTCCAGATCACGCCCGCGCCGACGAAGGAAATCGCCATCGGCATGAAGATCAGCGATTTCGCAACCGCGCCCCATTTGATCCGGTCGGTCAACTGCGCCGCCAGCAGCCCGAACCCGGTTGAGGCTGCGGGCACGATGATCAGCCACAGCATATTATTGCGCAGCGCTTCGGTGAATTTCGGTTCGTCCAGCATTTGTGCGTAATTGGCCAGACCCACGAACGCCCCGCCCTGATCGCGGTCAGTGACCGACAGCCAGAAGGTCGCGACAACGGGGTATGCCAGGTAAAGGCCAAGCGCCAGGATCGCCGGGGCCAGAAACAGCCAGGGGCGGATCATGTTGGCGTTGTTGATATTGCGCCCGATGTTCGGGCCTTTGGCCGGGACCAGCACTTTGTCGAGCAGTTGGTTCGAGAAGTAGAAATACCCCACGCAACCGCCGACGCCGATAAAGATGGTCAGAAGGCCCTGAAGTGCCGGATGCATCGCCTGTCCCCCCAGAATTCAGTGTTACACGGCCCGGCGCATTGGCCGGGCCGTGCAAGTGGTCTTACTTCGCGGCGTCCCAGGACGTCTGGATTCCAGCCGCCACATCGGCCGCGGATTTGCCACCGGTATAGTCAACCATGCCGGTCCAGAACGACCCCTGCCCCACGGCGGCAGGCATCAGGTCGGATCCGTCAAAGCGGAAGGTGGTCGCGCCCAACAGAATTTCGCCCTGCTTGCGCAGCGTGTCATCCTTATAGGCAGCCAGGTTCACACCCTTGTGCGGCGTCAGGAACCCGGTCTGCGCCATCATCACCTCATTGGCGAATGGAGTTTCCAGGAAGCTGATGAAGGCATCTGCAGCATCAGACGGGTTGGTGATGGCAAGCAGCGTTCCGCCACCCAGCACGGGTGAGCCGAGGTCTTTTTCCGCATAGCCCGGGAAATAGAAGAAGTCGGCATCCTCACCCACGACAACACCTTCCGGGAAAAATGCCGACGCGAACGAGGCCTGGCGGTGCATGTAGCACTGCGGAGGAGAGCTGAACATGCCCTTGGGGCTGTCGCGGAAGTCGGTTGAGGCAACCGCAGCTGCGCCACCGGCAACATGATCGTCGTTGCGCGCGAAATAGCCGAACTCATCAATCGCGGCCAGAACACGTTCGTCCGTGAACGGAATCGAATTGGCGACCCATTCGTCGTAAACGCCCGGTTCCTGCGTGCGCAGCATCAGATCTTCGACCCAGTCGGTTGCGGGCCAGCCTGTTGCGGCACCTGAACCCAGACCGATGCACCACGGGGTTTCCCCATCGGCCACGATCTGCTCGGTCAACGCTTTCAGGTCCTCCATGGATTCCGGCACTTCATAGCCGGCATCCTCAAAATTCTCGGGGCTGTACCAGACCAGGCTTTTGACGTTCACGTTGAAGAAAAAGCCAAACATCTGGTCGTTGCCATCCGCGTCGGCGTAGGTGCCCAGATCGACCCATGACTGCCCGGCGGCATAGTTTTCGCGGGTCCAGTCTGCGGTCCCTTCGGGCAGCGGTGACAGGAACCCTTTCGCGGCCATACCTGCGGCCAGACCCGGCTGCGGGAACACCGCGATGTTCGGGGCTGACCCAGCCTCGGCATCAATGATGATCTGTTGTTCAAAGCTGTCAGACCCGGTAAAAACCGCTTCAGCCCCGGTCGCTTCGTTGAAGTAGGCTAGCATGTTCCTAAAAAAATCATCCTCAGGCGTCAGCCAAGATCCAAAGATCGTCAGCTGCTGACCTGACAGGTCCGGCGCATTTGCTGCCCATTCCTTGTAGTTGTCCCAGTTGAACTCCCCCTCGCCCTCGGCGAAGGCCAGATGCCCCGCGGCAAACGCCGGGCTGGCAAGTGCGAAGGCCGCGACGCTGGCCATCAATGTCTTTTTCATTTGGTATTCTCCCTGTCTGTGCTGCATGGCACATGTGTCCGGATACTGTTGAAGAAGTCGATGTTTTGGTCGGCGCGTTGTTGAGCGAGAGGCGGCCGCGCGCCGTTTTCTTTCACGTTGGCACTGTTGCTGGCACCAACTTCGCCAGTTTCCGGAGGTTTTGAGCTGTTGCTGCGAGTTGGAACTGTTCGGTTGCGCCTTTGGGTCCTCGAAGCCGCATCATCTGCACGCCGATGTATCGTTTCAGGTGGGCAAAGAGCATTTCAACCTTCCGCCTTTGGATGAACGACGTCATGTAGGCATCTGTTTTTCGGATATCGCGAGCGACGTCTCGGGCGGCTTCGTGAACGGACCGCATAAGGCGTCTGCCGTCGTCCTTCGGACAGCATTGCGACTTCAGAGGGCATGCGTCGCAATCGTGCTTTGAGGCTCGGTATCTGATGAACCCGTCTTTGCTGCCATTGGGCTTTCGCGGTTTTGAGAAGTTCCGCCGATATGTTTGCAAGGCTTTGCCGGTCGGGCAAGTATAGCTGTCGGTCGCCGGGTCGTAGACAAAGTCTTCGCGTGAGAATGTGCCGTCAGTTCGTTTTGACTTATCCCAGACCGGAATGTGGGGTTCGATTTGACGTTCGTCCACAAGCCAGCCCAACATCTCGGCTGATCCGTAACCCGTATCACCCACAAGCTTGTCAGGTTTGATGCCAAACCGCTCATGTACACGATCGATCATCTCCCTTGCTGCCCGCGCCTCTGCAGGCCGGATCGGAGCCGTCGGCTCGACGTCCACGATGACTGCATTATCCAAATCGACCATATAGTTAGTGGAATAGGCAAAGTAGGCGGCTCCCCCGTCAGCCCCAGTCCAACGCGCTGCTGGATCAGCCGGTGAGATGTATTTGGGGACGACCTTGGTCGCAGCACCGAAGGCCACATCATCCAGCGTCTCGAGATATTCGTCGACGGCACGGGACGTCAGATCTGCTGGCAGTCCGTCTTTGCTTTCAACGCCGCGCGTCTGGTTTGCATTCGCGGGGATCAGACTGGCATCAACACCAAAGCTGTGGCCGCCAACCAGCCCCTCATCCATGCAGCGCTGCAAAACGACCTCGAACAAATGTCGGAACAAACCGCTCTCGCGGAAACGGCCATGCCGGTTCTTAGAGAATGTCGAATGGTCGGGCACTGGATCAGCCAAATCAAGCTTACAAAACCAACGATACGCCAGATTGACATGAACCTCTTCGCAAAGCCGTCGCTCGGAACGGATGCCCTGACAATAGCCCAACAACAGCATGCGGATCATCAGTTCAGGATCAATCGAAGGGCGGTCATTGTGAAATCGGTGTCGGGCCATTCATGGCGCCAACGGCTTGGGTCGGCCAGGGCCGCGCCTGTCAGATCAAGGAAGCGATCAATTCCCCGGATGGGATGATCCTTCGGCACAAAACTCTCGATCGAGAACTCATAGAACAGCGCGCCTTGCGCAACTTGCCTTGGACCCATCATCGCCGAACCCTCCACCCTCAAAACAAGTGAATCAGAGCGTGCGCGGCCAATCAACGGACTTTTTCAACAGTATCTCCGCAAAGCGCCCGACGGACAAATCCAAAGCGCTTTGAATGTCGCGCAACATCAAGGAACTTCTACCCGGAGTCAATCCAGGATTCGCGGATTGGCGTTGAAAATATCTGTTGATATGGGCAAAGGCAGTCGATTATCCCGTTTGACGGAAGCTTCAGGGCATTCTAGTGTCGCGCTGAATTGAAAGCGTTTTGGAAACTCGTTTGCCCTCAATCAACCTCAAACAACTGTCCGGAATTCTGGGGCTGTCCCCCACCACCGTCAGCCGCGCGCTGAACGGGTATCCCGAGGTGAACGAGGCGACGCGCAAACGGGTCGAAGATGCCGCCCGCCAGCATCATTATATCCCCAACACCCGCGCCAAAAGCCTCGCCACCGGGCGCAGCATGGCCATCGGGCATGTCATTCCGGTGTCAAAGCGCAACGAGATGGTGAACCCGATCTTCGCTGACTTCATTGCGGGCGCCGGTGAGATTTACCTCGAAAACGGCTATGACATGATGCTGTCCATCGTGCCGGATGATGACGAGGAACGCGCCTATCGGCAGATCGCCTCGCGCAGGTCGGTGGACGGGATCATCCTGCAAAGCCCGGTTCAGGGGGATCGCCGGATCAGCCTGCTGCGCGACATTGGCCTGCCGTTTGTGGTACATGGGCGTTCATCGCATGAAACTGCGGATTATGCCTGGATCGACGTCGACAACACGCGGGCCTTCCGGCGCGCGACGGCACATCTGGCGCAGCTTGGCCATGAACGGATTGCCCTGATCAACGGGCTGGAAACGATGGATTTCGCGATGCGTCGGCGTGCCGGGTATCTGGACGCGCTGGCCAGCGCCGGGATCGTTCAGGACCCTGAGCTGATGACCAGCGGCGCGATGACCGAGACTTATGGCCACCGGACTGCCACGGCGATGCTGTCCCTGCCCCGCCCGCCAACCGGGATCGTCGTCGCCTCGCTGATCACCGCCATCGGGGTGCGGCGCGCGGTGCAGGAACGCGGGTTGGAGATCGGGCGCGACATCTCGGTCGTGACCCACGATGATGAGCTTTCGTATTTCCGCAACGACGGCGTGAACCCGGTTTTTACCGCCGTGCGGTCTTCGGTCCGTCAGGCCGGGCGTCAGGCAGCGCTTATGCTGTTGGAGCAAATCCGCGACCCCGCCGCCGCTGACGTGCGGACCCTGTTAGAGGCCGAGCTGGTTCAGGGCCAGTCTTCGGGCCCACCGGTCTGATCCCCTGCCCTTGCAGGCCAGGGCGCATACGTCCTATCACCGCGCAAGCCCATCCAAGGACGCCTGATGCCCCACGCAGCCAACACATTGTCGCTGGTCGCCGATATCGGCGGCACCAATACGCGCATTGCGCTGGCCCGGGGCGCGGATCTGTTGCCCGACACGATCCGGCGTTATCGCAACGCCGACTGCCCCGATCTGGAAACCGCCATCCGCCGCTTTGTTCAGGCTGAGGGCGGTGTGAATTGCGCCGCTGCCTGTGTGGCCGTGGCCGGTCCGGTGCGCGATGGTCAGGCGAGCATGACGAACCTCGACTGGGCGATAGATACCGACACGCTGGCGCACGCAACCGGGGCGCAGACGGTGGCGATCCTGAATGACTTGCAGGCGCAGGGTCACGCGCTGGGACGGATCGACGACGACAAGCTGCGTCCGGTGATTTCGGGGGCCACGCCCGAAGCCGCCGCGCCGCAACTGGTGGTTGGCGTGGGCACCGGGTTCAATGCGGCGACCGTCTATCACGATGGTGCGGCGCGCTTGGTCACAGCCTCGGAATCCGGGCATATCACCCTGCCAATCCGCAGCGCGCATGATCTGTCGCTCAGCCAGTTTGTCGGCGACAGCCACGGGTTCCCGGCATTGGAAGAGGTTCTGTCAGGGCGCGGCCTGTCCAATGTCGACGCCTGGGTTGGTGCACAATCCGGGGCCACAGACCGTCGCGACGGTGGCACCATAATGGAGGCGCTGGCCGCCGGTGATGACCGCGCGCACCAGGCCGTGTTCACTTTCATCCGCCTGCTGGGCAACGCCATCGGAGACCTGTCGCTGATCCAGCTTCCGCGCGGTGGGATTTTCCTGATCGGCGGCGTGGCCCGCGCCGTCGCCCCCTATTTCGACGAGGCCGATCTGGCCAATGCCTTCCGCGACAAGGGCCGGTTCGGAGAGTTCATGGACGCATTCCCGGTCTGGCTGATCGAAGATGACTATGCCGCGTTGATTGGCGTGGCCGCCTATCTGGCACAACTGGCCGAGGGTTAGGGACTGTCCTTTCGGCACCTTAAAGCGCAGCCTGGACAATATGTTGAACCATCGGCGCCGACGATCCGACACACTGGCATGAAACGCCAGTTTATAAGGATCTTCCCCATGAAACGCTTTGCCTCACATACCCTCAAGTCGCTGTCGATGATCGCAGTTCTGTCGACCACAGTTTCGGCAGTGGATGCTGCCAGCAGCAAGAATTCAGCGCTGCGTGCGCAACCCGTCGCATCAACAACCCTTCGGGCACAGCGCGCGGCCCCCAAGAACGGGTTGGCCATCCGCAACCGTCAGGGCGGCGCGGGCAAGCCAGACCTGATTATCCTGCCGCGCTATTCGGGCAACAGCGGCCTGCCGCACTCGGGCTATTGCGGGGCATGGAATGGCGGCAATCAGAAAGTGCAGTATTATGTCAAGAACGTCGGCAGCGTTGCCTCACCCAACTCGGTGGTGCAGGTCAACTTTGGCGGCAGTAACTATGGCACAATCGCTGTCCCCTCGCTGGCGCCCAACCAGCAGACCCTGCGCAGTCGGTCGATCCCGTCCGAGGCATGGGGGCCATCGCCCTATCACGCCAGCGTGCAGTTCCTGATCGCCGCCGATCACAACGACGATATGGTCGAGGATAGTGAGACCAACAACTACGGTCAGAGCACCTGCATGGGTCCGGCAGGCTGATCTGATTGGTGGCGGCCCCGATTAACCGGGGCCAATGCCCGCAGCCCATGATCCACAAACGCAGGCGCCCTTCCGCGGGATGGGCGCTTGCTTAGACCGCACCCATTCTTTGCGCACGCATGACCGAAAGGGCGAATGCAGCGATGAAAAACCCGGTCATCACCAGAACCACGGTCGGGGCCGGTGCGCTGTCAATGAAGAAGCTGGTGTAGACGCCTGTCACGACCGAGGTGACCGCCACCCCGACCGAGACTGCCAGCATCGCAGCGAACCGGTGCGTCACCAGAAATGCCGTGGCACCCGGCGCGATCAGCAGAGCGATCGCTAAAATGATCCCGACCGCTTTCATTGCTGCGATCACGCAAAGCGTCAGCATGATCAGCAGCCCGTAATGCAGCACCCGCGCGTTCAGCCCCAGCGCCTGCGCGGGGTCGAAGGCGTGCAACACCATGTCGCGGCGCCGGATCAGGATTGCCGCGACGACGAACAGGCCGATGGCTCCAGCCTCGATCAGGTCCCGCGTGGCGACGCCCAGCATGTCACCGAACAGGATGTGATCCAGATGAACGTCGGTGCGGATTTTCGTATACATCACCAGCCCCAGCGCAAACATCGCTGAAAACACCACGCCCATCACGGTGTCGCGCTTGACGCGGGACCGTTCGGCCAGCCAGCCGGTCGTCAGGGCGCAGACCACACCCGTAATGAATGCGCCAAGCGCCAGTGGCGCGCCCAGAATATAGGCCAGCACAATCCCCGGCAGCACCGCATGACTGACCGCATCGCCCATCAGCGACCAGCCCTTCAGTACCAGAAAACACGACAGCATCGCCGAAGGCACCGCCACCATCAGGGTGATCAGAAACGCATCGCGCATGAATGGAAGTTGCAGCGGCAAGAGGAGTTCTTCGATCATGCGCGCCTCCAGACCGCGATCCGGCCATGGCGCGGGGCAAAGAAGAACGCCAGCAGGAAGCAGGCGGTTTGCAGCAGAACGATGATCCCGCCGGTGGCCCCGTCGAGGAAGAAGCTAAGGTAGGCACCGATGAAACTGGTCAGCGTGCCGATGACGATTGCAACAATGATCAGCGTGCCAAACCGGTCAGTCAGCAGATAGGCGGTCGCGCCAGGGGTGACGACAACGGCGATGACCAAAAAGGCCCCGACAGTTTGCAGGGCCGCGACGGTTGAAGCGGCCAGAAGTGCGAAGAAAATCAGCTTCAGCCGCCCGGTTGGCAACCCGATGGAGCGCGCGTGCCCTTCGTCGAAAAACGTCACCATCAGGTCGCGCCATTTGAGCGTCAGGACAAGCAAAGTAACGCTGCCGATAATCGCCAGTTGAACAGTGTCCGCCGGCGCAATGGCCAGGATATTGCCCAGTGTAATCGTCTGGATGTCCACCGCAACCGGGTTCAGCGAGACCATGAACAGCCCCAGCCCGAAGAACGAGGTGAAAATCAGCCCGATGATCGCATCTTCCCGCAGCCCCGTCTGGCGATTGAGGAACAGCATCGCGCCCGCCGCAAGTCCGCCCGACAGGAACGCCCCCAGCGCAAACGGCAGCCCCAGCATATAGGCCCCTGCAACACCGGGAACGATAGCGTGGGACAGCGCATCACCAATCAGCGACCAGCCTTTCAGCATCAAAAAGGCGCTGAGGAATGCGCAGATCGCCCCGACCAGCGCGGACACCCACATTGCATTGATCATGTAGGAATAGGCGAAGGGTTCGAACAGGACACTCATCTTACGGGTGCCGCCGGGCGCGGCCGGTCGGGGCCTCGGGATGTAAAATCCCTCGGGTCGTGGCCGCGGGCGGTGGCTGGAGGGGCCAGCCCCTCCAGACCTCCCCGGGATATTTTTGGGTCAATGATGGGCAAGGGGGCGATCATTCGTCACGTTCATCATAAAGGACGAAGGGGCGTTCGTCGTCGGTGAGGACCGTGACTTCGCGCGTATCGTCATCGTCGTGGTGCAGGTCGGCGCCGCCGAGGACGAAGCGGCGCAGGACCCCTCCGAATGCGGCTTCGAGGTTAGGGCGGGTGAAGGTCGCCTCGGTCGGGCCGTGGGCCAGAACGGTGCCCTTGATCAGGACCGTGCGGTCGCAGAATTCTGGGACCGAGCCAAGGTTGTGGGTCGAAACCAACATCACGCGCCCCTCGGACCGCAATTCGCCCAGCAGGGTCACGATCGCCTCTTCGGTTTGCACATCGACGCCGGTGAAGGGTTCATCCAGCAGGATCACCTGCCCGTCCTGTGCCAGGGCGCGCGCAAGAAAGACGCGCTTGCGCTGACCGCCTGACAGCGCGCCGATCTGGCGATGGCGGAAATCGGACATGCCGACGCGGGCCAGCGCGTCGGTGACGGCGGCCTGGTCGGCGGCACGCGGGCGCCGCAGCAGGCCCATGTGGCCATAACGGCCCATCATCACGACATCTTCGACGAGGACCGGGAAGGTCCAGTCAACCTCCTCCGCCTGGGGGACATAGGCGACGATGCCTTCCTTTAACGCCCGCGCGCCCGGGCGGCCAAGGATGGTGATCTTGCCGCTCGATAGCCGCTGAAACCCCATGATCGCCTTGAACATCGTCGATTTGCCGGATCCGTTGACCCCGACAAGCGCCGTGATGGTTCCAGTTGGAATTGCAAAGCTGGCGTCGCGCAGGGCGGTGACGCCGTTTGGATAGGTAACAGTGATCCCTTCGACCGACAGGCCAGGCGTTGTCATTTCGCCAGACCCGCCGCAATGGTTTCGACGGTCACACGCAACAGGTCGAGGTAGGTTGGCACCGGGCCGTCCGCCTCGGACAGGCTGTCGACATAGAGGATGCCGCCGTATGCGGCGCCGGTTTCGCGCGCTACTTGTTGCGCGGGCTTGGCGCTGACGGTGCTTTCCGAAAACACGACCTCAATCCCTTCGGCGCGCACCGTGTCGATCACCCGGCGCACCTGACCCGGCGTGCCCTGTTGGTCGGCGTTGATCGGCCAGAGGAACAGCTCCTTCAGGTTCAGATCGCGCGCCAGATAACTGAACGCCCCTTCCGAGGTGACCAGCCAGCGTTTGTGATCCGGAACCTCGGCCAGGGACGCGCGCAGCGGATCAAGCGCGGCGGCGATCTGTGCCTTATAGGCGTCGGCGTTGGCAGCATAGATTGCGGCGTTGTCTGGGTCATGTTCGGACATGGCGTCCCGAATGTTATCCACATAGATCAGCGCGCTTTCCGGTGACATCCAGGCATGGGGATTGGGCTTGCCCTGATACGGTCCATCGCCGATGCCAATAGGCGTGATACCATCGGAAACAACGGCTTGCGGAACATTATTCAGGTTTCGAAAGAACCGTTCGAACCACAGTTCTAAGTTCAGCCCGTTCCAAAGCACCAGATCAGCGTCACGCGCGCTGAGGATATCGCGGGGCGTCGGCGCATAATTGTGAATCTCGGCCCCCGGCCGGGTGATCGAGACAACCTCGGCCGCGTCCCCGGCCACGTTTCGGGCCATATCGGCGATCACGGTAAATGTTGTCACCACTTTGAAATCCGCCGCCAACGCGGGCAGCGGGCTGAGGGTAAGAATCACGGCAAGCGCGCGGATCAATCCTGGCATGGAGATACGTCCTATCAGAATGGTCTGACGGTCATTTATGAGAGTACGTAGTGTTCGTCAATGCAAATGCGAATTATTCGCAACTAAAGAAGGGCGCACACTAAAGACCTGATCATTGAGCACGCACGCCAGAGCGGTGAAGCGACAAGCCACCATTTATGTATCGCGCGAAAAACCGGCGTTTATACCTTGTTTTATAGAACTTCTGCCAAGAAACAACCGCGCGCGCCAAGATGGATTTCCGCGCCATCAACCTCGGCCGATTGCGCCAGAAGCACGGTCCTGACCTGCGCATTCAGCGGCAAAATGACAGGCTGATCCGAAAGATTGAATGCGCAGAGCACCCGCTGATCGCCCGAAGTCCGTTCGAATACCAACAACCGATCTGTCGCCTCAACAAACCGGCACGCGCCGGATTTCAGCGCCGCTGTCCCCGCCCGTAGCGCCAATACCTGACGATATTGCGCCAGCACGCTGTCGTTATCCGCCGCCTGCCCGGCCACGGCGCGCGCGGCTTGTGGAGGTTTGACCGGCAACCAGGGCGCGGCCTGTGAAAACCCTGCGTTCGGTTGCGATTTGTTCCAGACCATCGGTGTTCTGCAACCGTCGCGGCCTTTGGTTTCGGGCCAGAAGCGAAGGCCGGGCGGATCTGTTAACTCGTGATATTCCAGATCCGTTTCGGTTTGGCCAAGCTCCTCTCCCTGATAAACGCCGAGGGTTCCGGGAAAGCTTGCCAGAAGCGCGATCGACTGTTTTGCCAATGCATCCGTGTCGGTTTCGGGTCCCGCCCAACGGCTGACATGGCGACGCACGTCGTGGTTCGAAAATGACCAGCAGGGCCAGCCGTCCGGCGCGCCGTCAAAGAACCTTTCGATCCTGCTGCGGAAGTGTTCGGGGCTGTGGTCATCGCCCAGCATCGTGAAGGAATAGGGCATGTGCAGCCGGTCATCGCCACGGGTGTATTCGCCCATGACCTGCACGGAACGATCATCGGAAACGCCAACCTCTCCGACCATCATTCGGTCGCCGTATTTGTCCGTAAGTTTACGCAAACGTTGCAAAAACCCGATATTCTCGGGCCGGGTTTTCGAATGGATGTGATCCTGCATCTCATAGGGTCTAAGGTCGCGGTCACTGTTCATTGGCGGATTGTCGCGAAGCTGTTGATCGTGGAAGTAATAGTTCACCGTATCCAGCCGGAACCCATCCACACCGCGTTTCAGCCAGAAATCCATCGATTGAAGAAGTGCATCCTGAACGTTCGAATTGTGAAAGTTCAGGTCGGGTTGTGAGGCCAGGAAATTGTGCAGATAATATTGCCTGCGGCGCGGCTCCCACTCCCAGGCCGGGCCGCCGAATTCCGAGGGCCAATTGTTGGGCGGCGTCCCATCTTCGCGCGGGTCAGCCCAGACGTACCAGTCGGATTTCTCGCCAGTGCGCGAAGCGCGGCTTTCCACAAACCACGGGTGTTGATCCGAGGTATGCGACAGAACCTGATCGATGATCACACGCAACCCAAGGTCGTGCGCGCGCGCCAGAAGTGCGTCGAAATCGGCCAGCGTGCCGAACAGCTGATCAACATCGCAGTAATCGCTGACGTCATAGCCCATATCGGCCATGGGCGAGGTAAAAAACGGCGACAGCCAGATCGCGTCCACCCCAAGACTTGCCACATGGTCCAGCCGCGCGGTGATCCCTGGCAGATCCCCGATCCCGTTACCGGTGCTGTCCTGAAAGCTGCGCGGATAGATCTGATAGATCACCGCGCCGCGCCACCATTCCTGTTCCATCATCCCACCCTTTTCGATCGCCGCACAGTGCCGCGAACTGCGACGTTTTGCTTGTTGTTAGCGCTAACGAACTCGGATAACAGGCGCAAGAGAGCAATTTGAACGGAGCTGGCAATGCCCCTGCACCCAAAACTCGCTGAAGTCACCGATCGGATCGTTGAACGGTCGGCCAAGACGCGTGCGGATTATCTGCAGCGGATCACGGCGGCGGCAGGCGACGGGCCGCATCGGGCGCATCTGAGTTGTGGCAATCAGGCCCATGCCTACGCCGCGATGCAGGAAAAAGCCGCGCTGGCCGGCGGGCATGTAGCTAACCTTGGAATTGTAAGTACTTACAATGATATGCTGTCCGCACATCAACCTTTTGATCAATATCCAGAGATCATCCGAAATGCCGCGCGGGACGCAGGCGCCACGGCTCAATTCGCCGGCGGCGTCCCGGCGATGTGCGATGGGGTCACGCAAGGCCGCACGGGGATGGAGCTTAGCCTTTTCTCGCGCGATATCATAGCGATGGCAGCAGGGATTGCCCTGTCACATGATACGTTTGACGCGGCTGTCTACCTGGGTGTCTGCGACAAGATTGTACCGGGCCTTGTTATCGCAGCGGCCAGTTTTGGGCATATCCCGGGTGTTTTCCTGCCTGCGGGGCCGATGACCTCGGGCCTGCCGAATGACGAAAAGGCAAAGGTGCGCCAGAGGTTTGCCGCCGGTGATATTGGTCGAAAAGAGTTGATGGAGGCTGAGATGGCCGCCTATCACGGCCCCGGAACCTGCACGTTCTATGGCACGGCGAATTCCAACCAGATGCTGATGGAAGTTATGGGCCTGCACCTGCCTGGTGCAAGTTTTGTCAATCCGAACACACCCTTACGCGACGCGCTGACCCGTGCGGGCGTGCAGCGGGCGTTGCAGATTTCGGCCCTTGGCAATGATTATCGCCCCGCCGGTCAGGTGCTAGACGAACGCGCCTATGTCAACGGGATTGTCGGGCTGATGGCGACCGGAGGCTCGACCAATCTGGTGCTGCATTTGCCCGCCATGGCGCGGGCCTCGGGCGTGATCCTGGATTTGCAGGATTTCGCCGAAATCTCGGCGATCACGCCGCTGCTGGCGCGGATATACCCCAACGGTTTGGCGGATGTGAATCACTTCCACGCAGCGGGCGGCCTGGGATACCTGATCGGGCAATTGCTGGAGGGTGGCCTGCTGCATGACGATACCCTGACGGTCACCGGTGGCGGGCTGAACGATTACACGGCCGAGCCGGTTCTGAAAGATGATGTGTTGCATTGGCAACCCGGTGCAACCCGCAGTGAGAATGAAAAAATTATCCGACCTATCAGCGATCCGTTTCAGGCAACAGGCGGCCTTAGCCAGTTGGTTGGCAACCTGGGGCGCGGTGTCATGAAGGTTTCGGCGGTGCGCGAAGAACACCACGTTGTCGAGGCCAAAGCGCGGGTTTTTGAGACGCAGGATGCTGTCAAAACCGCCTTCCAGGCCGGTGAGTTTACCGAGGATACCATCGTCGTCGTCCGTTTTCAGGGGCCACGCGCCAACGGCATGCCCGAACTGCACGGTCTGACACCATTGCTGAGCGTGCTGCAGAACCGGGGACTGCATGTGGCGCTGGTCACCGACGGGCGGATGTCGGGTGCGTCAGGCAAGGTGCCATCGGCCATTCATGTCAGTCCGGAGGCTGCGAACGGTGGCCCGCTGGCCCGGGTGCGCGACGGCGATCTGGTGCGGGTCGATGCGACCGCTGGCACGTTGGACGTGCTGGAGGCGGACTTTGACGCCCGCGACGCGGTAACCCCGGACCTGTCGGCCAATGAGGTTGGTCTGGGGCGCGAATTATTCGCCGTCTTCCGCAACAATTGCGGCCTTGCGCAGGACGGCGCATCGGCCATTCTGTGATCCGAAGGGAAATGCAATGAACTCTGAAGCTGCTGCGCGCGAAGCCGCGCGTATTTGCGAATTGGCCCCGGTGGTTCCGGTGCTGGTGATCCATGACGCCGCAACCGCCCGTCCCTTGGCCGAGGCGCTGGTGGCTGGTGGGTTGCCCGCACTTGAGGTGACGCTGCGCACCCCTGCCGCGCTGGAGGCGATCGCTGAGATGGCGAAAGTGGACGGCGGCGTGGTCGGTGCCGGAACGCTGCTGAGTCCAGAGGATGTAAAGGCGGCGATCAAGGCGGGCGCGCGGTTCGGAGTCTCGCCCGGTGTGACGGATCGCCTGTTGGACGCAGTTGAGGGCGCGGACCTGCCCCTGCTGCCCGGTGCCGCCACCGCGACCGAGGCGATGGCCTTGCTGGAACGCGGCTATGTCACGCAGAAATTCTTCCCGGCCGAAGCCTCGGGCGGGGTTCCGGCCCTGAAGGCCATCGGCGCACCGATCCCGCAGGTCCAGTTCTGCCCGACAGGCGGCGTCAGCGCGGCGAATGCGGCAGAGTATCTGGCGTTGTCCAACACGATTTGCGTCGGCGGCAGCTGGGTTGCGCCCAATGCCCTGATCGAGGCGGGCGACTGGGCGGGGATCACCGAACTGGCACGCGCAGCGGCGGGGCTGACGCGCTAAGTCAGCCGTTCTGATTATCTGCATCGCCGTTGGTTTGGCCCGCGCCCTGCGTGGGATCGCGTTCGTGTTCGCGCAACGTTGCACTCGACTCGTCGCTGACGATAAACCAGTGCCCATGCCTGCGCGGGCATTCGATCCGCTGTGCGCCTCGGGCGCGGCGGCGGCGGCGACACAGCTTGTTGCCCTGTATCCGCCGGGTAATTTTCATGATGCGGATTCTGCGCGCCAGCTTGGCGCACGACTTCCCGACATGTATCGACTGCCCTGCTCGGGCGGGTATCACAACATTTTCCACACGATGATGGGTACACGCGGCGAAAGTGACTTCCTGCAGGATCTGTTCAATCCCGACTTCGACCTGGATGGTTTCTGTATCGAGGAGTATCGCAAGCGAACGGACCCGATGGAGTGGCAATAGCGGCCCGGCGGCAACGCAATTCGGCTAGCCCAAAAGGCGACCCCTTTGCCAGACGGCGGCCAGCGCCCCGTCCGCGTCCAGATGCACCATATCGGCAACGCCGCCTGCAGTGATCCGCCCGGCCCCGCCGCCCAGTCGTGCGATGCCAGCCGGAACAGAGGTGGCCATCTGCAAAGCCTCGACCAATGGCAGGCCCACGTCCGCAACCAGAACACGCACCGCTGTGGCCATATCCAGATCGGCCCCGGCCAGCGTTCCGTCCTCAAGCGTCAGCCGCCCGTTGCGCCGCTCGATCAGGCGCCCGTTCAGGTCGAAATGATCAATGTCACTGCCCGCTGGCGCCATCGCGTCGCTGACCAGGAACATCCGGCCCGGGCCGGTTTTGGCCTGCAAGGCGGTCTTCATCGTTGCGGGGTGCACGTGGATACCGTCCGCGATCAGGCCCGCGGACACCCCACCGTGGGCAAGTGCTGCGCCGACAACGCCGGGTTCGCGGCTGGCCAGCTGGCTTTGGGCGTTGAACAAATGCGTCACGCAGGTGACGCCAGCCTCGATTGCCGCGCCGCATTGGGCGAATGTCGCGTCCGAATGACCGATGGATAGCAACACGCCGGCGGCGGACAGGGCGCGGATCTGCGCGATTGTCACGGCCTCGGGCGCGAAGGTCAGTTTCAGCAGCGGCAGGCGTTTTGCGGCGTCAAGCAGCAGCGCCAGATCATCCTCTGTCATCGCCCGGATCAACGCCGGGTCATGCGCGCCCTTGCGCGACAAGGCGAAATGCGGCCCCTCAAGATGCAGACCAGCGATGCCGGGGACATCGGCGGCAATGGCCTGTACCACCGCGTCAATGGTTGTGCGGGTCTGGGCAGGTGTATCCGAAATCAGCGTCGGCAGGATCGAGGTTGCGCCAAGCCGCGCATGGGCCTGGACGATCCGGCGTAGCCCTGCAAGCGTGGGTGCGTCGTTCAGCATGATGCCGTCGCCGCCGTTGACCTGCAGATCGACGAAACCGGGCGCAAGAATGCCCGCACCCAGATCGGTAAGTGGTATGCCACCGGGCAAATCCGCACGCGGCACCACATCGACAATCGTGCCGTCGCGCAACAGGACGGCGTGGTCACGGTGCAGCACCTCTCCGTCGAAAATCTGCGCCGCGCTCAGGGCTGTGGAGGGCTGGCTCATACGGTTTCGGTCACTTTGCGCAGGTGGCGCGGGGTGTCGGGGTCAATGCCGCGTGCAGTCGCGTCGGCTTCGATCATTGCATAGAAGCTGGTGACCAGGCTGATTGGATCGGTCAGCGGATGCGCAGTGCGGATATGGTCGATCTGGGTCGCGGCGCGCACCTTGTCCGTTGTTGCGAAGACCGCCCCGCCTTTGCCCGCGATGTTGTCGGCGATCTCGGCAATCGGGCCTTCGGCGCGGTCGGCGGCGGCGAAGGCCAGAACCGGAAAGCCGGAATCGACGATGCTGACCGGGCCATGCAAAACCTCAGCCGATGAATAACTTTCGGCGTGTATCTGACAGACTTCCTTGAATTTTAATGCCGCTTCGGCCGCGATGCCCCAGCCCGGTCCGCGCCCCAGCGTGAAGGCCGAAGCATGCGGGCCGACGGCGGCGCGCACCTCGGGCCAGTCGATGGCAGTGGCGCGCTCCAGCGCTTTGGGAAGGGTGTGGAGGGCCGCTTTCAGGTCGGTCTCCTGTTGCCAATCGGCCAATAGCATAAGGCCCGCGACAATGGATGTGACAAAGGATTTTGTTGCGGCGACAGACAGTTCCGGGCCTGCATGCAGGTTCAACGCGAAGTCTGCCGCTTGCCCAAGCGGCGCGCCGGGGTCATTGGTCAGCGAGATGCTCAGCGCGCCGTCGCGCCGTGCCGCACGGGCCATCGCCACGATATCGGGGCTTTTGCCCGATTGGCTGACACTGATACACAGCGCCTGATCCAGACGCAGTTGTGCGTCATAGATCGAAGCGATGGATGGCCCGAGCGAGGCGACAGGCCGCCCCGTCAACAGCTCGCAGGCGCATTTCAGATAGGTACAGGCGTGATCGGATGACCCGCGCGCAACGGTCACCGCAAAGGCGGGGTCGCGCGTTCGGATTGCCTGTGCGGCTGCTGCGATATCGGACGCGCCACGCGTCAGAAGCCGGTCCACCGCTGCCGGAATCTCTTGCACTTCTGCATGCATCTGGCTGTATTTGGTCATCTAGTCCCCCTGCCCGCCTACGGGCCGATCCAGTCGAAGTTCTGCAATGAAATCATAAGTGTCGCCGCGATAGACCGAGCGCGTCAGCTCGGCCACGCGGTCATCTTCGAGGTATGAAAGTCGTTCGATCTTCAATCCGGCTGAACCCGGTGCGATCCCCAGCAACCCGGCGTCTTCTTCGCCCAAATTGATCGCCGAAATCCGCTGACGCGCGCGCACGGGGCGATGGCCGGACTGGCCAAGAACCTCATAAAGGGAACGATCCACGGCAAGCGGATTTGGCAGTATATCCTCGGGCAGCGAGGCACGTTCGATCGCCATCGGCTGCCCCTGGGCCAGCCGCAACCGTGACAGGCGCGCGACGGATCCGTTGGGGTCGACGGACAGGCCCTCAATCTCGTCACCGGTTGGGCGGAACAGCCCGCGTTCCAGCCAAACGGTCGTGGTTTCGAAACCGCGTCGCGCCATGTCTTCGGTGAATGACGTCAGGCGCGACAGCGATTGTTCGACCTTGACGGCCGCGTCGGTCACGAATGACCCGCTGCCTTGTATCTGCTTGATGACGCCGCCTTCGACCAGATCCTGGATCGCGCGGCGCACTGTGACGCGCGACAGGTCGGTCAGGGTGCCAATCTCGCGCTCTGCTGGCAGGGGCGCGCCGGGTTCGAACAGGCCCGATTGGATGCCCTGTTCGATACGCTTTCGCAGCCGGACATAGCGGGGGCCAGAGGTGCCGGTCATCCAATCGTCCGGGCTCAGGAATTCGGCAATCTCGGTCATGTCTCTTCAATCCTGGCTGCAAGTGTCAGGGCGCCGTCCAGCGCGCGGCCCGCCGGATCGCAGAGATCGGCAACCATCTGGTCGGGAAGATAGGCCGCATAGCGGGACGCAAGGCCGCCGATCAGGCACAGCGGTGTTCCCGCAGACCAGTCCAGCGCCTGACAGGACCGGACGATATAGCCCGCCCCACCCTGCATCAGCGCGATACCGTTCGGATCACCCGCCTGGGCCGCATCCGCCACTTGCGGGGCGAAGGCGGCGTATTGCTGCGGGGTGGCGGTATTGGCAAAGGTGACCAGTTTGGCCGGATCGTTTTTGAAGCCGTCCAACAGGGCCTCGGTCAACCCCGAGGGATCCTCCAACCCGTCGACCACATGCAGGACTCGCGCCAATGCGCTGCGACCTAAGTAGGCGCCCGAAGCCTCATCCCCCAGTTTCGCGCCCCAGCCGCCCAGAAACCGGATCTGTTCATCCATCTGCTGGGCGAGGAATGATCCCGTGCCAATGCCCGCAACGATCCCATCGCGGGTACCCAAGGCGCCGACAACAGCGGCGCGGCGGTCATCTTCGACCCGGATGCTGCGCATCGGCAATGCCGCCGTGATGGCCGCAACTTGATCATCGCCAAGCACGCCCGCAAGGCCGAGGTATCCGCGCGCCGGGGCAAGGTCCGCCACATCCAGCCCGGCCTGCGCTGCAAGATACGTGATGCCAGACAAAAGCGACGCGATGGTCGCGCCCAGATCGGTAGTCGCATTTGCGGGCGCGCCCACGGCTTCGAACACCCTCCCACCATGCGACAACGCAAAACGGCAGCGCGTACCGCCGCCATCAATCCCGATCAGACTTTGATCTGCGCGTCCATCCATAAAAGACCTTTATAATACCTATTCGCAAAAAGAAAGGCCTTTCAGCGGCCAATTGCATTCAAATTCCGCAATATTTCATGCGGATTTAAAAGGTTCAGAGAATCTTCTGGACAAAAGGTATTATATAGGTATTGTGTTCGTGAATTGGGAGATTCGCATGTCTGTAGCCACCACCGAACAGATGCATGACTGCGCGCCAGGGCTGGATGCCCGCCCGTCGGCTGAGGTTTTGGACGTTCTTCTTGCCGGTCAACTGGCCGCCGTTCAGGTGGTGAAAAGCGCCCTGCCCGATATCGCGCAAGGCGCAAAAGCGATGGCAGACGCCTATCGTGCAGGTGGCACACTCATATACGGGGCCGCCGGATCGTCGGGCCTGATGGCGCTGGCGGATGCCGCAGAGCTGGCCGGAACCTATGGCACCGACCCGGCGCGGGTACGGTTTCACATGGCCGGAGGCGTGCCGCAGGATACCGCGATGCCGGGCGACACCGAGGATGATCAGATCAGCGCCAAAGCCGCCGGACATGCGGCCCGCCCCGGTGATGTCGCAATCGTCCTGACGGCCAGCGGATCGACACCATACGCCCTGACGCTGGCCAGCACCGCCCGCGCCGCTGGGGCCACGACGATCTGCATCGCCAACAACGCCGATTCCGCGATCTTTGAACATGCCGATATTGCGATCTGCCTGCCCACCCCGCCCGAGGTTATCGCCGGGTCGACCCGGTTGGGTGCTGGCACCGCGCAGAAGGTGACGCTGAACATGATGTCGACGCTGATGGGCGTCCATCTGGGCGGCGTCCATGACGGGATGATGGTCAACCTGCGTGCCGACAACGCCAAACTGCGCAACCGCGCAGCAGGCATGGTGGCGCGGATCGCAGGTGTTGATGAGGCTGTCGCCGCAGATCATCTGGGGCGTGCCGAAGGGGCGGTGAAGCCCGCCGTGCTGATGGCAAAAGGCGTCGCGACGCTGGCTGCCGCCAATGACCTGCTTACAGAATCCAAAGATCAACTTCGCGCCGCACTGGAGCGACTTTGAAAAACCGGCCCTCGGGCCACAAAATCCAACTGGGAGGACAAGATGTCTGTTCAAAAAATCGGGGCCGCGCTGCTGGCCACAACTATCCTTGCCACGGGGGCCAGCGCACAGGATGTGACGCTGACCATCGAAAGCTGGCGCAATGACGACCTGACCCTGTGGCAGGACAAGATCATTCCGGCGTTTGAGGCTGCGAACCCGGGTATCAAAGTGCAGTTCACGCCCTCGGCCCCGGCAGAATACAACGCGGTGCTGAATTCCAAGCTGGATGCCGGTTCGGCCGGTGACCTGATCACCTGTCGCCCGTTCGATGCCTCGCTGGCACTCTATGACGCGGGCCACCTGGCTGCGTTGGACGATCTGGCCGGGATGGCAAATTTCTCGTCCGTGGCGAAGTCTGCCTGGCAGACGGACGATGGTTCGGCGACGTTCTGCGTTCCCATGGCCTCGGTCATTCACGGCTTCATCTACAACAAGGATGCTTTTGGCGAACTGGGGCTTGAGGTTCCGACGACCGAGGCGGAATTCTTTGCCGCGCTCGACACCATCAAGGAAGACGGCACCTACATCCCGATGGCGATGGGCACCAACGACCAGTGGGAAGCCGCAACCATGGGCTATAACAACATCGGACCGAACTATTGGAAGGGTGAAGAAGGCCGCACCGCGCTGATCGCGGGCGACCAGAAGCTGACCGATGAAGCCTGGGTTGCGCCCTATCGCACACTGGCCAAATGGGGCGATTATCTGGGCGACGGGTTTGAAGCGCAGACCTATCCCGACAGCCAGAACATCTTCACACTGGGCCGGGCCGCAATCTATCCCGCAGGGTCTTGGGAGATTACGGGCTTCAACGCCCAAGCCGATTTTGAAATGGGCGCCTTCAAGCCGCCGGTGCAGACCGCTGGTGATGAATGCTACATCTCGGACCACACCGACATTGCGATGGGTCTGAATGCGGCCAGCCCGAATGCGGACGCGGCGAAGACGTTCCTTGACTGGATGGGCACGGCAGAGTTTGCCAACATCTACGCCAACGCGCTGCCGGGCTTCTTCAGCCTGTCCAGCCATGACGTGCCGATGGAAGACGCGCTGGCGCAGGAGTTTGTGTCCTGGCGGGGGGAGTGTAACTCTACCATCCGCTCGACCTATCAGATCTTGTCGCGCGGCACGCCGAACCTTGAGAATGACACCTGGAACGCCTCGGCGCAGGTGATCAAGGGCGAAGAGAGCCCCGAAGATGCCGGCAAGCGCCTGCAGGACGGGCTGGCCAGCTGGTACGCACCGCACATGTAAGACGACCCGACCGGGCGGCACCGTGCCGCCCGGTCATCCCCCTTTCCCGAACAATCGGAGGTTGGATCAATGCGCACATCCCGCATCAAGTGGCATATTGTCGTGTTCCTGGCACCTGCGGTGCTGGTCTATACCGCCGTGATGATCTTCCCATTGTTCAATACCTTACGGCTGGCGCTTTACACCGAGGTTGAACAGACCCGCGTGTTCGTCGGCCTCGCCAATTTCAAGACACTGTTTGGCAACCCGCAATGGTCTGATGCGTTCTGGAATGCGCTTGGCAACAACTTCTGGTTTTTCATTGTTCACATGGTTGTTCAGAACCCGATCGGCATCCTGCTGGCGGCGATTCTGAGCCATCCGAAACTGCGGTTCGCTGCGCTCTATCGGTCAGCCATCTTCATCCCGACAATCCTCAGCTTCGTCATCGTCGGCTTCGCCTGGAAACTGATCCTGTCGCCGATCTGGGGCATCGCGCCCGGGATGCTGGACGCCGTGGGTCTGAAATTCCTGTTCGCGCCATTCCTCGGGAAAGAGGAATACGCGCTGACGACTCTCGCGTTAGTCTCGGTCTGGCAGTTCGTCGGCATCCCGATGATGCTGATCTATGCCGCGCTGCTGACCATCCCGGAAGAGGTTCTGGAGGCTGGCGAGATTGACGGCATCACCGGCGCTTCGGCTTTCTGGAAGATCAAGCTGCCACTGATCTTGCCCAGCATCGGCATCATCTCGATCCTGACATTCGTGGGCAATTTCAACGCTTTCGACTTGATATATACCGCACAAGGTGCACTGGCGGGGCCGAATTTCTCGACCGATATTCTGGGCACCTTCATGTACCGCACATTCTTTGGCTTCCAGCTGCAGCTGGGCGACCCGCACATGGGCAGCGCCATCGCAACGGCGATGTTCGGGATCATCCTGATCGGCGTCTGCATCTATCTTTTCGGCATCCAGACGCGCCTGCGTCGGTATCAGTTCTGAGGGGGATGAGCAGATGAACAAAGCACGCCGCAACCCCGTCAACATCGCCGCCGCGCATGGCATCCTGATCCTCTACACCCTGATCGCGCTGTTCCCGGTGTTCGTGATCCTGATCAACAGTTTCAAGACGCGAAAGGCGATCTTCCGCGATCCGCTGGCCCTGCCTGACGCCGAGAGTTTCAGCCTGATCGGATACCAGACGGTTCTGAAACAGGGGGATTTCTTCCTCTACTTCCAGAACTCGATGATCGTGACCGTCGCCACGCTGTTTTTCGTGCTGCTGTTCGGGGCGATGGCCGCCTTTGCACTGGCCGAGTATCGCTTCAAGGGCAACACGCTGATGGGCCTGTATCTGGCGCTTGGCATCATGATCCCGATCCGGATCGGCACCGTGGCGATCCTCGAGATGATGGTGGCCAGCGGGTTGGTGAACACGCTGACCGCGCTGATCCTTGTTTACACGGCGCAGGGTCTGCCGCTGGCGGTGTTCATATTGTCCGAATTCATGCGGCAGGTTTCTGATGATCTGAAGAATGCCGGGCGGATCGACGGCCTTTCGGAATACACCATCTTCTTCCGCCTGGTTCTTCCGCTGGTCAAACCGGCCATGGCGACCGTAGCGGTGTTCAACATGATCCCGATCTGGAACGACCTGTGGTTCCCGCTGATCCTCGCCCCGGCGGAAGAGACGAAGACGCTGACGCTCGGCTCTCAGGTGTTCATCGGCCAGTTCGTGACCGACTGGAACGCGGTGCTGAGCGCGCTTTCCATGGCGATCCTGCCAGTGATGGTGCTCTACGTCATATTCTCACGCCAGTTGATCCGGAGCATCATGTTGGGGGCCGTCAAATGACCCGGGTTCTGATCGCCGGGCTTGGCAACATGGGGCTGTCCCATGCGCTGGCCCACCACCACAACCCGGACGCCGAGGTTGTCGGGCTGGTCAATCGCTCACCGGCTGATCTGCTCGAGGGGCTGGCCGCGTATCCCTTCTTTTCCTCCCTTGAGGAAGGGTTGGCGGCCACCTCTCCCGATCTTGCCGTCATCGCAACCTATTCCGACAGCCACGCGGACTATGCCTGCATGGCGATGGAGGCGGGCGCGCATGTCTTCATTGAAAAACCACTGGCCACCACTGTCGCGGACGCTGAACGCGTGGTCGCCAAGGCGGTCGAGACCGGCAAAAAACTGGTCGTCGGCTATATCCTGCGCCACCACCCAAGCTGGATGCGTCTGATTGCCGAGGCGCGCGACCTTGGCGGGCCGTATGTCTTCCGCCTGAACCTGAACCAGCAGTCCAGTGGCGCGGAATGGGAAACCCACAAGGCGCTGATGCAGACCACCTCGCCCATCGTCGACTGCGGCGTCCATTATGTGGATGTCATGTGCCAGATCACCGACGCCGCCCCGGTGCGCGTCAACGGCATGGGCCTGCGCCTGACGGACGAAATCGCGCCCGACATGTACAACTATGGCCAGTTTCAGGTGGTGTTCGCGGACGGATCGGTGGGCTGGTACGAGGCGGGCTGGGGCCCGATGATGTCGGAAACCGCCTTCTTCGTGAAGGATATCGTATCGCCCAACGGCTCGGTCTCGATCACCGAGGGGAACAAGGGTGCCTCGGCCGATATCGACGGCCACACGGCGGTCGGAGGCATTCTGGTCCACCGGCCTGACGGCGACCAAATCATCACGATGCCCGATGAACCCGGCCATCAGGGGCTGTGCGATGCCGAACAGGCCTATGTCCTGCGCGCCATTGCCGAAGATATCGACCTGACCCGCCACATGAATGACGCCGTGCAAAGCTTGCGCATCTGCCTGGCGGCGGATGAAAGCATCCGCACCGGCCAGCCCATTGATCTTACGAAGGAAACGCCATGACCGCGCTTGTCCTGAAAAACATCTGCAAGTCCTTCGGCCCTGTCGAAGTGCTGAAAAACATCGACCTGACAGTGGAGGACGGCGAGTTCGTCGTCTTCGTCGGCCCGTCGGGTTGCGGCAAGTCCACGCTGTTGCGGGTGATCGCGGGGCTGGAGGATGCGACCGCAGGCACGGTCGAGATTGTCGGGCGGCAGGTCAACGATGTGCCACCCGCCAAGCGTGGCATCGCGATGGTGTTCCAAAGCTATGCCCTCTACCCCCACCTGACGGTGCGCGACAACATGGCGCTGGCGCTAAGGCAGGAAAAGCAGCCGAAGGCGGAAATTGAAGCCCGCGTGGCCGAGGCCAGCCGGATGCTGGAACTTGCCCCGCTGCTGGATCGTCGCCCTGCCGAGTTGTCCGGCGGTCAGCGTCAACGGGTCGCCATTGGCCGCGCCATCGTGCGCGAACCGCAGCTGTTCCTGTTTGATGAACCGCTGTCCAACCTGGACGCGGCCTTGCGGATGAACACGCGGATCGAAATTGCCGCCCTGCACCGCACGCTGAAGGCCTCGATGATCTATGTCACCCACGACCAGACCGAAGCGATGACGCTGGCAGACAAGATCGTCGTGCTGCGCGACGGCGTGGTTGAACAGGTCGGCAGCCCGATGGAGCTGTATAATGATCCGGCCAACCAGTTCGTCGCGGGGTTCCTCGGCGCGCCGTCGATGAATTTCATCCCCGCCAGCGTCGCCGGTGGGGACAGCGCAAGCACACTTGGCATCCGGCCCGAGCATCAGCGGATAAGCCCGGACGGCCCGATCAAGGGGCAGGTGACCCATGTGGAACGCCTTGGCGGCGATACCAATGTGCTGGTCGACGCAGATCAGGCCGGGCGAATCACGGTCCGTGTGTTCGGGCAGTATGACATTGACGTCGGAACATCCGTGGCGCTGCAATTTGACGAGGCCGACAGCTTTCGCTTCGATCAGGAAGGTGCGCGGATCCGGTAGCGGCGGCGGCGCTCCTGTCGGTTTTGGTCTGGAGCGAACGTTCGTGCGTGCGAACTGCAAGCCGGGTGAGCGTCTGGCCGGGGGTAGGCGATGCAACCTGCGTGCGTGGCAATTTATGGTTCAGCGTTAACTCCGGATTACGAAGGTTGCGCGACGCATCGATATCGCCTGCCCGCGTGACGGCCAGGCAATCGCCCGGCGCCCTTGCGGGCTTGATTCCGGGCGAATAAGTGGGCGGTGAGAACGCCCCCGCCCAGCCAAAACCCGCCTTGCAGTTTTTGCCGTTCCCCCGCATCCCTGACACACCGACGACGACTGAAAGGCCTGCCCCCCTTGTCCAATCCGCTTTACGATGCCCTCTTTGCCCCTCATCTGGGTGCCGGGACACCGTTCCTACACCTGCGTGACGGCACAACCTGGACGCATGCCCGCTTTCTGACGCTGGCTGCTAAATATGCCAACGCCCTGCGCGCGCACGGCCTGACCCCCGGCGACCGGCTGGCGGTACAGGTCGCTAAATCGCCCGAGGCGCTGGCGCTCTATGCGGCTTGCGTTCAGGCGGGCGTTGTCTTCCTGCCGCTGAACCCGGCCTATACTGCGGCCGAGGTCGCCTATTTCGTCGAAGATTCCGGCGCCAAACTGCTGATCTGCGACCCGACAGAGCAGGCCGCGCTGTCCATAGCCGGTGCGTCAACGGCAACGCTGGACGCTGATGGGCGCGGCAGTTTCGCCGATGCCACAGATACGCAGCCCGGAACTTTCGAAACCGCAGCGCGTGCGCCCAATGATCTGGCAGCTTTGCTCTATACCTCCGGCACCACGGGGCGGTCCAAGGGGGCCATGCTGACCCAGACCAATCTGTTGTCGAATGCCAAAGTGCTGACAGATCTCTGGCAGTTCACCGAAGACGACTGCCTGCTGCACGCGCTGCCGATCTTCCACACCCATGGGCTGTTCGTGGCCACCAACGTGATGCTGCTGGCAGGTGGGCCTATGATCTTCCTGCCGAGGTTCGACACGGATGGCTATGTGCAGATCGTCGGGCGCAACAAAGATCTGATCATCTCGGGCGGCTTCAACATCTATCCGAAAGAGGTTGAACTGGCGCTCGACGCCCTGCCCGGCGTGCAGGAAAGCGCCGTCATCGGCGTGCCACACCCCGATCTGGGCGAAGCCGTCGTCGCCGTCGTCGTACCAGAACCGAACGCTGAACCGGACCCGCAGGCAATCTCAGCCGCTCTTGCCGAAAGCCTGGCCCGTTTCAAACAGCCCCGACATATATTCACCGTCGATGCCTTGCCGCGCAACACGATGGGTAAAGTGCAGAAGAACCGCCTGCGCTACGCCTACGCAAAGACCTTCGCCACATAGTCACACGGACGGACCAATCCCCCCTCAGATCTTCTCGTCAAAAATATCCCGGGGGGTCTGGGGGGTTGGCCCCCCAGCCATCGCCCGCGGCCACGGCCCGAGGGATTTTACATCCCGAGGCCCCACCCTCAGCGCCGCGCGATCATATTGGCCATAAGGCGGAAAGCACCGGGCACCAGATGCTCCATCTGATGATGCAGGATCAGTGAGGTGTGGATGTGCCGCCCTTTGCCGAAATTCCCGGCAAGAAGCGCGCCAAGAAGGGGCTGTTCGTCGGGGTCGGCCATGCTCAGCAACGGTTGATACGCATGGTCCCAACGTTTCGCGAAATAAAGGCCGCGTTCCTTGACCCAGCCTGCCCAATCCTCGGGGCCGACGGGGTTCGGGCCGGTCAGGATCGGGTGATCCGGGGCCAGATAGGTGACAGCCGCCGCCTGATCCGTCACCCGCCAGCGCAGGCTTGGCTGGCCGATCTCCAGCGGCGCAAGGCCCGTATTCGTGGCGTCCCAATCATCCCATGGGCGGTGATACAGTGTCACCAGCGTGCCGCCTTCGCGGACCCAGTCTTTCACCGCATCCCAGATCGCACGCAGCGCCGGGCGGGTGCGCAGGGCGAAGATGCCGACGACCAGCGTGTCGAGGTCCGCCAACGCGCCCTCGGCCAGATCAGTATCGCTGAGCGCGCAAACATCCGCCCCCATCGCCTCCAACCAGTGATCCACCCGGTCATTGCCACCGCCGACATATCCGACCCGCACCGGGGGAACCGCGCAGTCCAGAACCTGTAAAGTCAGGACAGCAGGTGTTGCGATGGCGGTGGGTTCAATATGGGATTTTTCGATCCGGGTGACCGTCTGTGCCGCCTGCCCGTTCAGACGCAATGACAGCTTAAACCGCCCGGCGCAGTCTTTGGGCGCAGTAATACGGAATCCGCCCCCCTGCGCGGTGGCCTGCAATTCTTCTGGCGCATCGAGTGTGGCCAAAGCGCCGACCGGGCGCACATCGCGCAGCGCGATGTCCAGCGCCTGTCCCTTGACCATCAGGGCGCGCGGTGGGTCGAGTGTGGCTGTCGGTGCGGGCAGCACAACCGGCGTCACCTCAAGCGGCAGGCGCGCGGTCACGCCGCCCCCTTCGGTGCCATGCGTCACCAGCAGGCAAGGCGCATCCGGGTTCAGCGGATCATAGGCGGCGCGATAAGGGTCGCTCAGCGCGGCGGTTTCGGACAGTGTTACTGTGGTGCCCGACAGGGACCAGCCCTGTGGCAAATCCAATGCGGTTGTGACTTCGGACGTGGCCTCGAAAGAAACCTCGCACTGCGCGCCGGGATGTAACCAATCCTGGGACAGGATCGCGGCAGCCTGTTGCGATGATGACAGATGGATGACCCGTGCCAGTTGATCCTGCTTGCGCGCAATACGGTGCAGCACGGCATCACGGGCGCTGCCGGGACAGCCCTGTGCAGCAATCCTCAGCGCGCCAGCCGCCCTGCCAGCCGCTTGATGGATCGCCGCGACGTCCGGGAAGGCGTTGAAAATATTTGCAATCTCGCCGTCCACTTGCCGCAGCGCGGTGGCGGTATCACTGCTGCCACAATACTCAGCCAGATCGCTAAGTGTTTGCGGCAACCCATCGCTTGGCTGTGCATCGGCGCCCTTCACATGGCTTTCGGCCAGATGCAGCGGCCAGTCGCGGCCCGGCCCCGGCGGCACCCAGCGTCCCATGCCTTGGGTCAGGTGGCAGACGCGCGATTGTTGGCCGATCGCCTCAAAACTCCAACCGCTGACCGGATCGCCTGCGCTGGCCGCGACGGTCAGGGTTTCACGCGGCGGCGGCAGATCGTCGTCATAGGCCAGCCCGGCGCCGGACCATGCCGGCAGATAGAGTTTGGAGATCTGCCAAACCGGCAGGTCGCAGCCCGCAAACCCGGAATCGGCGGCAGCGCGCATCACCAGATGCGCCGCCTGGGTCATCGCGCGGTGGTGGCCATGCTGGCCGGGCACGTCGAGGAACGTCGGACACAGGATGTCAGGACGCTCGGTCCGCACAATCGCGACAAATCGTTCCAAGACCCTATCGCGGCCCCATTTTTCCAGGGTTTCGTCACCGCTTTTGGAGAATCCGAAGTCGGTGATCGGATCCTCGGGGCTGGTTGAGTGCCAATACATCCGCATGCCAAGGATGTCGCAAGCGGCCTCCATCTCTCGGGTGCGGAGCGCGCCGAGCGCTGCACCCGCTTCGGTGCCGATCACGTTCTGCCCGCCCTCACCCCGGGTCGAACAGGCATAGGACAGGTTCAGCCCGTCGCGGAACGCCAATGCGGCCAGCATTGCTGTGGTTTCATCATCCGGATGCGCCCCCGATTGCATGAAATTCACGACCGAGCGCAGCGGGGCCATCGCGAACCACAGCTCAGTTATCCGGGGGCGGGCGCGCTGCCGGGCGATTCGGGTCTGATCGGAAATCGGCATGGAGGCCCCCCTCAGGAATGAACGACAGTCATGCGCGGCGTGAATGCCTGCTTCAGGACCAGGGCTGCGCCGCCCAGGGTTGCCGTCATCCGCCCTGACCCGCCACGCATCAGGCGCGGGCGCGGGCGCGCGCGGCGCGGGCGGTCAGCGACGCTGTCGGGGTGAAACGTCACCTGCCCGATCAGGTGATCCAGAACCGGGTCCGGCATCGCGCCGCCAAGAACGATGGTTTGCGGATCGAACAGGTTTTCGATCATCGCAACGGCCTGCGACAAGGGCGATGCTGCCCTGTCGAGCCATGCCATCAACGCGGGATGGCGGGCCTGAAATATCGCATCGATATCTTCGATCCCGCCGACCTTCAGGCCCGCCTTGACCAGATGGCGCTGAACCGACAGGCGGCTGACCGCTTGTTCCAGCGCCAAAGGTCCTTGCGCGGTCTGAACGGGAATGCGCCCAACCTCGCCCGCGTTGCCATATCCGCCCGAAAGGCGCTGACCTTCGCTGATCAGCCCAAGCCCCAGACCGGCCCCGAAATAGATGAACGCATAGGTATCCAGCCCAGTCGCCACCCCTGTCAGGCCTTCGGAAATGGCGGCTGCGTTGGCGTCGTTTTCAACCTCGACCGGCAGGTCCAGCAGGTCCGAGAACCACTCCGTCGGTTCTATTCCCTGCCAGTCCTGCAATTCGGACCCGGCGCGCGCGGATGCCCCGGTGCCGAACGGCCCCGGCAAAACGACACCAGCGCCCAGCACCTTGTCGCGCGTAACCCGGGGCGCGGCCCATGCCGTTTCGCACAGCGTCAGAACCTGCGCGCGGACCGATGCGGGGTTTGATGATGCCAGCGCGGCGCGATCCGAAAACACCTCGCGACCTTCAAGGTCCAGCAATGCGGCAAAAACCGCATCCGGCCGCACTTCGATACCCAGTGCATATCCACCTTCGGGATCAATGCGATACTGGATTGGCGGCTGGCCGCGCCCAACCGATCGACGCCCGCATTCTTTCAGCCAGCCTTCACCCTGAAGATCCGAGATGATGTTGGAAACCGCCTGCGTGCTGAGGCCCGACAGGCGCGCAATCTCGGCACGGCCCATCTGACCGGACTGTCGAATATGGCCCAGCACCATCTGCCGATTGTGATTGCGCGAACGCAGCGCATTGGCGCCAACCATCTGGGTGTTGCGGTCATTCATGCAGCGGCGATAACGCAATCCGCTTGAAAGCTCAACTAAATTGAGTTAACCCGAACTCAGGCCGGAACCCGCAACAGACGGGTCCGTTTTGAAAACTTTCAACAAGGAGATGCCGTTATGCCATTCAACAAGATCAAGGGGCTTGCCCTTGCCACCGCGACCAGCATTGCGGCAAGTGCGGCGAATGCCGTCGAGATTGAGTACTGGCAGTATTTCTTTGACGCCCGCGTCACGGCAATGGAAACGCTGATTGACAACTTCCAGGCCGCGAACCCGGATATCACCGTCAAGATGAACCATTTTCCCTATGCCGATTACCGCACCAAGGTCGCCGCGGCGATCCCAGCGGGCGAAGGCCCAGATGTGGTGCAGCTGTTTTATGGCTGGCTGAACGACTACGTCGAGGCTGAGTTGATCCAACCCCTGCCCGCAGACACATTCCCGGCCAGCGAGATTGACGCGAATTTCTTCCCGATGGTTCAGGCGATGAAGGACGGCGACAACTACTGGGCGCTGCCGACCGCTGTGCGTTCGCTGGCGCTGTTCTACAACAAACGTCTCATGGAAGAAGCCGGGCTTGAGAATCCGCCTGCCAACCTCGACGAGCTGGTCGAAATGGCCGGAGCGATGACCAAGAAGGACGCCGCCGGCAATATCACCCAGGTCGGCATCACCACCGGAATGACGGCGCAGGATCACCATTGGTGGCGCGAGGTGCTGGTGCGCCAGTTCGGCGGCGATCCCTATCAGGACGACTATCAGACCGTGAACTACAATACTGACGCCGGCATTAAGGCGTTGGAGTTCTATACCGATTTGGAAAAGAAGCATGGCGTCACCGCGTCGGGTTTCATGGACCAACCACAGGCGGCCTTCAAAGCCGGGCGCGCAGGCTTTCACATCGATGGCTCGTTCCGCATCGGATCGCTGGCTGACATCCGTGGTCTTGAGTGGGGCGTGGCAGAGCTTCCCGCCGGTCCGGATGGCACGCGCTCGAACTATTCCTCCTACTGGGTGAACGCCGTGACCACCAAGGCCGAGGGTGAAAAATACGACGCTGCGCTCAAGTTCATGGCCTATATCACCTCGGACGAGGCGATGCAGATCTGGTTGGACGTTGTCGGAGAGCTTCCCGCGAAACCCTCAGTCGGCATGACGGACGCCAACGCCAATGACGAGACATTCGGCCCGTTCATCCGTGGTCTGGCTTATGCCAATACCACCAAATTCGCCAACGAAAGCGGTCAGCGCCAGATTCTGGTGGACATGGTCGCCCGCACGGATATCGAAGAGCAGCCGCTGGCAGACAGCCTTGCCGCCGCCGAGGCCGAGCAGGCCCTGCTTGACGAATACTACGCGGATTAAGCACACTGGCTGGCCCCGGTATCGCGCCGGGGCCAGCCACATCTGACGGGGATACCGCGTGAACCTCTACCGCAACCTGACAATCCGGCAGAAACACATCGCTTGGGCCTTGGCCTTCCTTGCCCTGCCGGTGGTATTCTATGTGGTGATCCGGTTTTACCCGACCGCCAACGCGATCCTGATCAGTTTCCAGAACTGGAACCTGCTGCGGGATCCCACCTGGGCGGGGCTGGAGAACTACGCCAAACTGTGGAATGATCCGGTGTTCTGGAAGGTCTTCAAGAACACCTTCGTTTACCTGCTGCTGGGCACGCCCATCAGCCTGGTGATTTCATTCATCATCGCCTACCACCTGGATCAGCTGCGCTTCATGCACGGCTTCCTCAGGATGCTTTACTTCCTGCCGTTCATGACCAGCGCGGTGGCCATGGCATGGGTCTGGCGCTGGTTCTATCAGCCGGTGCCCATCGGGTTGTTCAACAACTTCCTGGCCAGCTTTGGCATTCCGCAGATCGAGTTCCTGAATTCCACCACCAATGCGCTGCCTGCCGTCCTCGCACCCGCCGTCTGGGCCGGCCTTGGCTTTCAGGTGATCATCTTCATGGCCGGGCTGCGCGCGATCCCGAAAAGCTATTACGAGGCGGCGCGCATCGACGGCGTCGGCTGGTGGACCATCCTTTGGGAGATTACGATTCCCCTGCTGAAATCCACCATCGTGTTTATCGTGGTGTTCAGCTCCATCGGCTTCCTGCGCATCTTCGACCATGTCTTCAATATGACTACCAACAACCCCGGCGGGCCGCTAAATGCGACGAAACCGCTGGTTCTGATGATCTATGACACCGCCTTCACCGGCTTCGACATGGGCTATGCCGCCGCACAAACCGTGGTGCTGTTCCTGATCCTGCTGATCGTCAGCCTGCTGCAACTGCGCATTCTGCGGGTGACCTGAGCCATGGCCGTCACCGAAATCCGCGCATCCTCCGAGGCACTGCTAACTACCAAAGCCCCGCGCAAACCCGCGAACATGGGCCAGATCATCCGCTGGCTGCTGCTGTTCGGCGGTGGCGTGCTGATGGTGATGCCGATTGCCTATATGCTGTAGACCTCGCTGAAGTGGCCGCATGAGGTTTATAACGTCAACCTGATCCCGGATGAGCCGACGTTCGAGAACTATACCTTCGTTCTGGCCGACGGGCGGTTCCTGGGCTGGATCACAAACTCGCTGATCATCGCCGTCGCCACCACGATCAGCAACGTTCTGTTCGACAGTCTGGTCGGATACACCCTGTGCAAGTTCAAATTCCCGGGCCGCTACATCATCTTCATCGCGATCTTGTCGACCCTGATGATCCCCACCGAAATGCTGGTGATCCCCTGGTATCTGATGAGCCAGCAATTCGGCTGGCTCGACAGCTATTGGGGCATCATCTTCCCCGGCATGATGACCGCCTTCGGAACTTTCCTGATGAAGCAGTTTTTCGAAACCGTGCCAGACGATTTCATCGAGGCGGCTCGGATCGACGGGCTGAACGAGCTGCAAATCTGGTGGACCGTTGCCATGCCGCTGGTCAAACCGGCCCTCGCGGCACTGGCGATCTTCGTTTTCCTGGGCAACTGGACCGCCTTCATCTGGCCGCTGATCGTCACCAACTCGGTCGAGATGTATACCCTGCCCGTCGGCCTGTCCGGCTTCGGGGACGAAGCCGATGTCGCGTGGGAGCTGATTATGACCGGGGCCGCCATCTCGACCCTGCCGACCCTGATCGTCTTCCTGATCTTCCAGCGCTTCATCATTCGCGGCGTCGTCATGGCAGGGCTGAAAGGATGAAGCCCTCTGCCCGTCTTTTCGCCAAAAATACTCCGGGGAGGTCTGGAGGGGCTGGCCCCTCCAGCCTTGCCACACTCACCGAACCGACACTCACATGATCGACACCAGCAACTTCCCCGACCCGACCTACCGCGACACGGTCCTCGCCCCGCTGTTTGAGGATGCGAAAACTCATTTCGTCGCCCCGGTACGCGCGATCAATCAGGCGCATCTGGTAATGCTGGCGGACACCGGAATTCTTCCGCGCGAGATTGGCGCAGCGATCGCCGCCGCGCTCAGCGATATCGACGCGAACACCGACATTGCGCAGCAGGATTACACCGGCGAGCATGAAGACTACTTTTTCTTCGTCGAACACGAATTGATCCAGCGCCTGGGTGCGGATGTAGCGGGTGCGCTGCACACCGCGCGGTCGCGCAACGATATGGACCACACGGTCTTCAAGCTTGTGTTGCGCTCTAAGGCGGACGCCTTCCTGAAAGCCGCCAGCGCCCTTGCCGACACGCTGATCGCAACCGCGCGGCGGGAACGCGACACGGTGATCGTCGCTTACACCCATGGCCAGCCTGCCCAGCCGAGCACCTTCGGCCACTACCTCGCCGCTGTCGCAGATGTCCTGCTGCGCGACATCGCGCGTCTGTCGGCGGCCCGCGACGCGCTGGATGCCTGCCCGATGGGGTCCGCGGCGATCACCACCAGTGGCTTCCCGATTGACCGCCAGCAAGTCGCCGACCTGCTGGGCTTCGCCGCCCCGACACGCAATTCCTATGGCGCAATTGCCGGCGTCGATTATATCACCGGCCTTTACTCGGCGATCCGCCTGATGATGCTGCATCTGGGTCGCGTGGTGCAGGATCTGCAATTCTGGACGGCGTTTGAGGTTGGGCAGCTTTATGTCCCCAACAGCCTGGTCCAGATCAGCTCGATCATGCCGCAGAAACGCAACCCGGTGCCGATTGAACACCTGCGCCACCTGGCCAGCACGACAATGGGGCGGTGTGAGACGGTGATTACGACCATGCACAACACGCCATTCACCGACATGAACGACAGCGAAGGCGCGGTGCAGGTCAGCGGCTATGAGGCTTTCGCTTCGGGCCACAAAGTGTTGGCGCTGGTCAACGCGTTAATCCCGGCTTGCCGGATCAACGGCGACCGGGTGGCGGCAATTTTGGATGCGGCTTGCGTCACTGTCACCGAACTGGCCGATACGCTGGTGCGCCGCGAAGACCTCAGCTTTCGTCAGGCGCATGAGATTGCCGCCGCAACGGCGCGCGCCGTCATCGCGGAGCGTGCGCCACTGGGCAGCGGCTACGCCGCTTTCGCAGCCGCGTTCCAGGACGCAACCGGGCGATCCACAACGCTGGGCGAGGACGCATTCGCAACCGCCGTTTCGGCCGAAAACTTCGTCGCCATCCGTACCCGCCCCGGCGGCCCGGCACCGGCGCCGATGGACGCTGCACTGGACGATATGGCCGCTGACCTTGCCGCGCTTGGTACAGCGCAATCTGACCGCGCGGCCCGGATCAAGGCCGCCGAAACAACCCTCACCACCGCCTTCGCCGCCTTGCAGGAGTCCTGATCTTGGCCACCCTCGCCCTTCGCAACCTTGTCAAAACCTTCGACCGCACCGAGGTGCTGCACGGCATCAATCTGGACGTTGCGGATGGCGAATTCGTCGTCTTCGTCGGCCCCTCGGGCTGCGGCAAGTCCACCACATTGCGCCTGATCGCTGGCCTGGAAGAGGCAACCGCCAGCAACATCGAAATCGGCGACCGGGTGGTCAACAATCTGGAGCCCAAAGAACGCAACATCGCGATGGTGTTCCAGAACTACGCCATCTATCCGCATATGAGCGTCAAAAAGAACATCGCCTTCGGACTGCGCACCGCAAAGATGAGCAAGCCCGCCAAGGAAAAGCGGCTGTTGGAGGTCGCCGAAATCCTCGACATGACGGACCTGCTGGACCGCAAGCCAAGCCAATTGTCCGGTGGTCAGCGTCAGCGGGTCGCGATTGGCCGCGCCATGGTGCGTGATCCGGCGGTGTTCCTGTTCGATGAACCGCTGTCGAACCTCGACGCGCAGCTCCGCACCCAGATGCGGCTGGAGATCAAGAAACTGCATCACCGGGTTGGCAACACGATCATTTTCGTCACCCACGATCAGGTCGAAGCCATGACCATGGCCGACCGGATCGTCATCATGAAAGACGGCCATATCCAGCAGGTCGGCACCCCGGATGAGGTTTATCACAAACCCGCCAACACCTTCGTGGCGCGCTTCATCGGCGCGCCCTCAATGAACATGCTTGCCGGATCCAGCGACGGGTCGTCAGTCGCGCTGAAGACCGGGCAGAGTGTCCCGATGTCCGCCCGCGCGGGCGAGGTCATCCTTGGTGTCCGTCCCGATGATCTGACTTTGGATGGCGGCACGCCGCTGATCAACGGCCGGGTCGTGGTGCGCGAACCGCTGGGGCCGGAAACGCTGATCTACGTGGAAACGCCCGAGGGTGAGATCATCGCCAAAGCCGATGGCCGCACGCCGCCCAAGGTTGGCGCGGATGTGACGCTGTGCGCTGATCCGGCGAACCTGCATCTGTTTGATGCCTCCAATGGCGCGGCCTTGACCTGAGCGGGTTGCGTGGTTGCGTTCGGCTGCAACTGCGGGTCTGATCAGGTGCGACACTCATGAAAGACCGGCCATGCCCCTGACCCACACTGAAGGCGAATCCAATACCTCGGCAGCCCGTGCGGACTGGACTTCGCGCGCTACTGGTCCGCGGTCCAGGCCGCTGTTGCAGCGGGACTCGGACGCCTTTCTGCATCAATCCCTGTCCACGCCATGTGCGGCGACCATCGCCAGGGCCGAGGGGATCTGGATCGAGGATCTGGACGGCAACCGGTTCATGGATTTCCACGGCAACTCGGTCCATCACATCGGATATGGCCACCCCAGACTGATCGCCGCAATCAAGGATCAGCTGGACACCCTGCCCTTCGCGCCGCGCCGGTTTACCAATGAACCGGCGGTGGAACTGGCCGAAAAGCTGGCCGCGATCAGCCACGGCGATCTGTCCAAGGTGCTGTTCACCACCGGCGGGTCGGACGCAAACGAAGTCGCGCTGAAAATCGCCCGCGCGGCGACGGGCCGGTTCAAAACGCTCAGCTTCTGGGATGCGTTCCACGGCGCGGGGTTCGGTGCGGCCAGCGTTGGTGGCGAGGCCACCTTCCGGTCCCATATCGCCGGCCCACTGTTGCCAGGTGCCGAACACGTCGCCCCCTTCGCCTGTTATCGCTGCCCTTATGGCCATACAGGGCCCGACGTTTGCGGGCTGGCCTGCGCCAATATGGTCGACTTCGTGCTGGAACGCGAAGGTGACATCGCCGCCGTGATCGCCGAACCGATGCGCGCGGTTCCCTACGTGCCGCCACCCGGTTTCTGGGCGCAGGTCCGCACCGCCTGCAACCGGCACGGCGCGTTGTTGATCATGGACGAAATTCCGACCGGTCTGGGCAAAACAGGCCGGATGTTCGCGTTTGAACATGATGAGGTGGTGCCTGATATCGTGACGCTGGGCAAAGCCCTTGGCGGGGGTATCCTGCCCATTGCGGCGGTCGTCGCGCGGGCGGATCTGGACGTCTGCAGTGGCTTTGCCATTGGTCATTACACCCACGAAAAGAACCCTGTGACCGCCCGCGCCGCCCTGACAACGCTTGAGATTATCGAGGATGAGGGTTTGGTCGAACGCGCGGGCGAACTTGGCGACCACGCGATCGGCCGGTTGCGTGACAATCTGGCGGATTGCGCAATTGTCGGGGATATCCGGGGTCGTGGTCTGATGTTCGGCATCGAAATTGTGCAGGATCGCGCCGCAAAAACACCAGGCAATGACCTGGCCGAGGCGATCTATTACCGCTGTCTAGATGCGGGCCTCAGCTTCAAAATCTCGCAAGGCTGCGTGCTGACCCTGTCACCGCCGCTGACGATTGCGCGGGACGATCTGGACCGGGCGTTGGGGATTGTGGTTGCGGCGGTGAGGGATGTTGCAAAAGCTGGTTGAACGAACCGGGACGGATTAATTGTGTCCTGTGGCCGACCTTCATCGACCAATCTTAGAGACCCAAGAACTCGCACGATCCATCTGCGAAACTGTGGCACTCGGCGCGGATGCGCTATGCCCATGCGCCCCCGCGGGAGGGCATCGTGCAACAGCAGAAGTGTTTGGCCTGATGGAAGATATTCCAAAACGCCAACCTGAATATCTGAACCGCATCGGAATTCGCTGCCCCCGGTGCGCGCCGCAGGCGCAGGGCGCACGCTGGACCGGCCCCACCGGTCTGGCGTCGGTTCGAGGTGGCCACTTCGATCTGAGTTGACGGCTAACACCTCCCTATAAATCATGCCTCATCACCGGCGCTGCGCCAGCCCGCCGGTCCGGCGTACGCCCTGTTTATGATCGGCTCTCGGCTTGGGCCATTATTGCAGATTATTTGGATGAGTTTCAAAACCCGGCTGCACCAGGCCGAACTTCTTCCCCAGGTCGGGCATGGCGCATCTGCGCCTCAGCAACTGCCCCACAGCACAAATAGCCCCTCGCCCTCAATCCTGTCCCGGTGTCCCGTTCCAATGGTCAGGCGGACGGACGAAAAACTGCCAGGCCGCCAGCGCGCCCATTCCTGCGAAGACGCAGGCCCAGAAATATTGCCCCGTGACCACTTCGAACAGCGACCAGCCCGCGCAAAACAGCACCACGACTACACGCCGCCACATCGGCGCGAAGAACGGGTGATGCAGATCAAACAGGTTCATGCCAGAATATCCGCCACGGCCACGGCGCGGCCTTCAGCGACGGACAAGACCGCCGCATCCGCAAGCGCCAGCGCCATCAGCCCGTCGTGCCCTGTTACCGGCGATGGTTTGCCGTTGGAGACCGCATCGACGAAGGCCGCAATCTCGGCGGCGTATGCACCGGCGTAGCGGGTGATGAAGAAATGCTGGTTCGGCGGCACTGTATAACCTTCGGGACCGGCGAATTGCACCCGCGCCTCGGGGTGGTTCAGCGCGCTGACGGCACCTTTCGAGCCGTGAACCTCGATCCGTTGATCATAGCCATAGGTTGCGCGGCGTGAATTGTTGATCGTCGCCTGTTTGCCCGACGGGGTGCGCAGGATCACGTTGACACTGTCGAAATCGCCCAAGCGCCCGATCTCCGAATCCGTCAGGACCGAGGCGGCGGCGATCACGGTTTCAACCTCTTCCCCAAGCAGCCAGCGCGCGACGTCGAAATCATGGATCGTCATGTCGCGGAAGATACCGCCACAGCGCTTGATGTAGTCATAGGGCGGCGGCGATGGATCGCGGCTGGTGAGGGTCACCATCTCGACCGCGCCGATCTTGCCGTCGTCAATCGCGGCCTTCAGCACGTTGAAATCCGGTTCGAACCGGCGCTGGAAACCGACCATCAGGAAGGCGCCGGTGTCGACGACCACGTTCAGGCAGTCGCGGACGCGGGCGAGGCTTAGGTCCACCGGTTTTTCGCAGAAGATCGCCTTGCCGGCGCGGGCGAATTGTTCGATCAGATCGGCATGCGTGTCTGTGGGTGTGCAGATCACCACGGCGTCGATGTCGTCCGAGGCGGCAATCTGTTCGATGGTGCGGATGTCGCAGCCATGCGCGTCGCGCACCGCCTGTGCGGCCGCATCCACCGGATCCGCGATTGCCGTCAGGCGCGCACCTGGAACCGCCGCGATAGCCGTCCCATGAACCTGCCCGATCCGTCCCGCGCCCAACACGCCGAAATTTACAGTCATCCAGTATCCCTCAGTTCTTGTCCGTGTCCGGGTATATGCCGATCACCTGTTGGTCAAAGTCGATGATAGAACCGGTGACAACTCCGCTTTGCGGGCTGAGGCACAGTGCGACCTGCGCCGCCACATGCTCAGGCTTGAGCAGCATTCCGAAAGGCATGTTCGCCTCGGCTTGTTCCAGCCAGCCATCTTCGCGCCCATGGTACTTCTTTTGCACCGTATCCTCGCCCGGGGTGTCCATCCATCCGACATTGATCCCGTTCACACGGATCCGGTGCGGCGCAAGCGTATGGGCGGCGTTCTTGGTGATGTAGGACAGCGCCGCCTTCGACGCCCCATAGGGGGCAAGATCCGGCACGCCACCATGGGAGATGATCGACTGGATGTTCACCGCTCCGCCGGGCTGATCCCGCGCGATAAGCCGCTGCGCGAAGGACTGCAGCAGAAAGAACGGCGCCTTGGCGTTGACGGCAAAAATCGCATCCCAAAGGTCAGGCGACGTGCTGAGTATCGATCCCCGGTCGGTGATCCCGGCGCAGTTGACCAGCGCGTTGATCGGGCCGACCAGATCTTCGGCACGCTCCATCAGGGTAGCCACCGCGCCCAGATCGCCCATGTCGCAGGCGATAAAATGCGCGGTCACCGTTTCTGACGACAGCGATTGCGCGGCGGCCATGCCGGTTTCGGTGTTCCGATCGACAAGCACCAATCGCTGACACCCCTGCGCCACCAGCGTATTGGCAATCGCAAGGCCAAGCCCCTGCCCCGCCCCGGTGATCAGCGCCGTGGTATTGGCATGTGGCGCGTCGCTCACGCGGCGCCTTCGAATTCGGCCCCGGTTTTTGCGCCCGTGATATAGGCGACGATATCCTGACCGTCGGTTTCTTCTTTGCGAAGGTTCGCAACGATCCGCCCGCGCCGAAACACCACGATCCGATCCACCAGATCCATCACCTGACGCATGTTGTGGCTGACCAGAATCAACGGCTCACCTGCGTCTTTCAGCGTCTTGACGATGTTTTCAACCTGCGCGGTTTCCTGCACGCCGAGTGCTGCCGTCGGTTCATCCATGATCGTCAGGCGCGAATGGAATGTCGCGGTGCGCGCGATGGCCACGCATTGGCGCTGTCCACCCGACATATTGCGGATCGAGTTGCGGATGTTCGGGATTTTCACCCCGGTCTTCTGCAAACCGTCCATGGTTGCCTGCCGCATGCCTTTGTAGTCGAGGAAGCGAAACGGGCCCAGCCAGTTGAAGTTGGTCTTCTCGCGCCCCAGAAACAGGTTGTCGGGAACGTCCAGATCATCGGCCAGCGCCAATGTCTGGAACACGGTTTCGATGCCCGCCTCACGCGCGTCCAGCGGACCGGCGAAGTTAACCTCATCCCCATAAAGGGACACTTTGCCGCTGGTGCGTTGTTCGACGCCGGTGATCTGGCGCACAAAGGTGGATTTGCCCGCCCCGTTGTCGCCCATGATGGCGACATGCTCACCCGTTTTTATTTCAAAGTTGGCATCCACCAGCGCATGAACCCCACCGTAGTGTTTGGTCAGGTTCTCGGTCTTCAGGACAATGTCACTGCTCATCTCAGCCTCCTAAGCCCGGTTTCGCTGTCGGTATTGATCCAGGATCACCGCCGCGATGATGATGCCACCCATGGCCATCAGCTGATAGGATCCGTCCAACTTGATGTAGGTAAAGCCCGAGCGGATGAACCCAAGAACCATCGCACCCAGAACGGTGCCGATGATTGACCCGCGCCCACCTGTCAGGCTGATCCCTCCGATCACGGCCATGGCAATCGCAAACAGTTCGTAAAATTCGCCCATGCCCGCCTGCGCAGTCGATGATTTCGCGCTAAGCACGACGCCCGCAAATGCAGCCAGCATCGAGGCGATCATATAGACCATGACCTTGTGACGTTTGACGTTGATGCCCGACATCCGCGCCGCTTCTTCGTTCGAACCGATGGCATATGTGTGTTTGCCGTAGACCGTATAGCGCAGGATCACGTGGAAAATTGCGGCGAGGCCCAGGAACCAGACCACCGGCATCATGCCCGAACCCAGGGCCTTGTAGGACTCGGTCGGGAACGATACCGGGTTGCCGCCTGACCACCACAGCGCGATGCCCCGGCAGATCAGGAACATGCCCAGGGTCGCAATGAATGGCGGGATGCGCAGGTACGCGATGGAAAAGCCATTGATCGCGCCGATGCACGCACCAAAGGCCAGGCCAATGACGACCGGTATGATTACCGGTAAATCCATTGCCCAGACGCCAAAAAGGGCCTTGGGGTTGGGGTTGCCGTTCACCAGCTCGGTCTGTCCGAAACTCATCGCGATCATTGCTGTCGCCGCCACAAGTGGCCCGGAACTCAGGTCAATTCCCGCGGTGATGATCACCTGCGTCACACCCAGAGCGATGATCCCGATGATCGCAACCTGCAGAATGATGATCTGCAAACGCGCCACGTTGAACAACCCCAGCGCGCCGTCAAAACGATCCTTGGTGTCGAACAGAAAACTCTGCCCGTTCATATACGGCAGCACCTGCCCGAGAACTTCGAATTTTACGATGATGATGACCAGCGCGAGCGCGATGTTCAGCTCGTTCGGCCAAGTCCTTTTGGATTTGTCAAAAGTGAGGCCACCGGTGCCATGGCTGGTATCCGCCATTCTCATTTCCCCCGCCTGTTAAAGGCAGGGTGCCGCCACTGTGGCGACACCCTCTGTTACAAAAAGCTTATCAGCTTAGTTCGCGTCTAGGAACTCATCCATGTTCGCCGGGGTGACCAGCTTGAACGGGATATAGACCTTCTGGTCCACCTTCTCGCCAGCGGCCATCACAACCAGTGCGTCCTGGGATGCGTCGACACCACCAACCTGCACGTCGGCCATGTCCATGCCCGCAGCCTTCATCGCCTGAATGGCACCAATCGCCATTTCGTCGTTGTTGGCCAGAACGAAGTCGAAGGGCTCACCCGAGGACATCCAGTTGGTCATCAGGTCCTGGGCTTCGTCGCGCGACCAGTTTGCCGTCTGCTCGTCGATGATGGTCATGAAGTTACACATGTCCATGCCGATCACGTCATGCACGTCCTTGGACCGCTGCACAGCCGCCTGGTTGGACAGCTGACCGTTCATCAGGTAGCCGGTCGCCCCGCCCCCTTTGCCTGCTGCGCGCAGGTTCTTGCAGACCTCGAATGCCGACAACGTACCGGATTCGATTTCGTTGGACGCAACGAATGCCTGAGTCGGCGGAAGTTCGTTCACATTGTCTGGCTCGCGGTTGACGAAGACCAGCGGAGTCGAGCCCGCAGCTTCGGTGATCGCAGCACCAGCCGAGGTGTCGACGATGTTCACGATGATCGCGTCAACGCCCGATGCCACGAAGTTCTTCACCTGGTCGATCTGTTTGGCCAGATCGTCGGTGGCGTCTTCCTGCTGGTAGGTCAGGCCATCAATCGTGGCGGCATAGTCAACCATGCCATTGCGCAGAACGGTCAGCCAGTTGTCGTCAAACCGCGAAAAGGTCGCGCCGATTTCCTGCGCCATCGCGCCGGTCGTCATAAGGGCGGTCAGGCCCGTTGCCAGAAGATATTTCTTCATCTCTCTCTCCCTGTTAGGTGTCCGGCTCACCCGTAAGTAAAAGCCGCCGGAATGCCCGTCGCCGGGCGGTTTATCCATCAGCGCCGCCCCTCAGGCAGCATTCCGCAAAAGGTGTGACGTGATGAAATTGAATGACCCGGACAGCGCAGCCGCCGGATCGGTGAGGGCGTGAACGTCGGGCGAAAACGCCTCGACCGAGATCGGACCAGCGTAACCGGCGACCTGCAACGTCTTGATTTGCAACAGATTGCCTAGATTATCGTCCGCATCGACATGGCCCCGGTGTGCGTCGCACATCTGCGCCGGTTTCAGCGACGGGTCGGTAACGCCCGACACATGCACCAGCCCGGTATGAGCGGCGAAAATCGCGCCTCCCCCGGCCAGGTGGTGGTGGAAGGTATCGTGGATCAGTTTGAAGATGTCGCCCGCACCGATCGCGTCGATCACGGCAACGGCGTCCGCCTTGTGGCGCAGCCCGCATGTGGCAAAGCCAAGGGGTTCGATCAATCCAATCAGACCACGCGCACGAAGGATCGGACGCAAAGCCTCCAATGTGGTTGTCAGATCGGCGCGCACCTGAACGCTTTCAGTCCGGTGACCATCATTTCGAGGGATAAGGCTGATCGCCTCGGCCCCGCAGGCGACAGCGATATCGGCCAGGGCCAGCAGGCGTATCCCGGCAGCCTCAAGTGCTTCGCGCACATCCGCAGGATCGGCGCCGTCAAACAAGGCCCGGCCCAGATCATTGCGCAATTCAACCCCGATGCATCCGCAACGCCCCGCAAGGGTCGCCAGAGAATCATAGCGCAATGTCGGCGCAGTCATGTGATTCAAGGCAAATGGCAGCATCTGATCCATCGGTTCGGCCCGATGTTCCGGGCAGTTCGCGATTGATCCTAAAGCGTTTCGACATTAACCTGAGACATATCCGGCGGCCTTAAAGTAGTTCCAGCATTCTACTGGGTCGTAGAGATCGCAGATTGCTCCGATTGCTTCGAAGACCTGGGTAAAGGACCTGGCCCCGATCCGTCGCAAATGGGCTTTCAGTTTAGAGAAGGCCTGCTCGATGGGATTCAGGTCGGGCGAGTACGGTGGCAGGTAAAGGAACCAGCAGCCGTGATTGCGTAAAGCCTGCGTCGCCTCCTTATTCCGGTGGGTTGCCAGGTTGTCGAGAATGACGACAGTGCCGGGGTTGATCTCGGGGACCAGCACTTCGCGGATGTAGGCCGCGAAGGCGGGGCCATCTATCGCTCCCTTGATGACCCAAGGTGCGATCAGCGCGCCTTGGGTCAGGCCCGCGATCAAGGTTTGGGTTCCCCAGCTTCCGAAGAGCGCATCCATCGTCAGGCGCTTACCGCGCTTGGCTCTGCCGCGTAGGCGCGTGAGGTTTGTCTTCACTGCGGTTTCGTCAATAAAGACAACGCGCTCAGGAAAGGTCGCAATGGCTGGCGAGCGGTATCTGAACCAGTCGGCCCGTTGCTGCCTTACCTTGGCGCGGCGGCGCTCGGTGGCGACCAGCGACTTTTTTTGTACGTGAAGCCGAGCCGGGACAGAAGGTTGGCGATGGAGGAGTGATGCACCCGCACACCCTCTGCATCGGCCAGCGCATTACGCAACTCAAAGAGCGTGATGTCAGGGTCTTGTGCGATCAACTCCTCAAAGAATTCCCGATGCGGAGCCAGCTTTCCCTTGCCGCGCGGCGGTCCCTGCCGGGCAGGTTCCGCATGACCCTTCATCCTCACCTGACGCGCCCACCGCGCGCCTGTGGCAGGCGACAGCTTCAACCGCAACGCCGCCGCGCGCCCGCTCAACCCTTCTTCAATGTATCTCTGAAACCGTATCCGAAGCGCAGATGGCAAAGGTGCTGACATGATCCATCCTCCCAAACAGGATGAATCACAGATCAGGTCTCAAGGGAATCCCTCGCGATTCAGGTTCAAGCCGAAACGCTTTAGCGAGCGTTTGCACACATTGCAACCGGTTGCAAAAAATCATCGGAGTTCAATGGATCAGCGCATTTACCAAGCCGCCTTGCCACGGTGTTCGCGCCCCTCAGTCGTCGGGATACCCTGCAACTGCCTTGATGATCAGGTATTCCTCCATTCCCCAGACACTGCCTTCGCGGGCATTGCCCGAATGTTTCACACCGCCGAATGGCGTGTCATAGCCCAGGCCTGCGCCATTCACCTCGACCATGCCGGAATTCAACGCATGGGCCATGCGGCGCGCGCGCGCCGAATCCTGGGTCTGGACATAGTTGGTCAGACCGTAGGGCGTATCATTGGCAATCTCGATCGCCTCGGCCTCATCCTCGAACGGGATCATCGACAGAACGGGGCCGAAAATTTCCGTTTGCGCGATGGTCATGTCGTTGGAGACATCGGCGAAAACCGTTGGGCGGCCATAATAGCCGTTGTTCAAACCTTCAGGCCGGCCTGTTCCACCGGCGACCAGCCGCGCGCCTTCGTCGATGCCGGCCTGGATCAGGCCCTGCACCTTGTCCCACTGCGCCTGGCTGACCAGCGGGCCGAGGTGGCGACCCGGTTTGTCGGACCGGTCGACGCGCGTCGCCTCGGCCACTTCCGCCGCCTTTTCGACCGCCGCGTCATAGATCGAGCGTTGCACCAGCATCCGGGTCGGCGCATTGCAGGATTGCCCGACATTGCCGAAACACTCGCGCACGCCGCGTTTGACGGCATTCGCATCCGCATCCTCAAAGATCACATTCGCGCCTTTGCCGCCCAGTTCCAGCGAAACGCGCTTGAAGCTGTCCGCCGCGGCCTTGGAGATCAGCGCCCCGGCACGGGTCGAGCCGGTGAAACTGACCATATCGACACCGGGATGCGCACTAAGCTGCGCGCCGACACCGGGGCCGTCCCCGTTTACCAGATTGAACACCCCCGCCGGGACGCCCGCGTCGTGGATCATTTCGGCAAACAGATGGCCAGACAGCGGGGCCACTTCGGACGGTTTCAGGATCACCGTGCAACCAGCGGCCAGCGCCGGGATGACTTTCAGCACGATCTGGCTCATCGGCCAGTTCCAGGGCGTGATCAGGGCTGCGACGCCAATGGGTTCATAGAAGACATCGTCGTTCGAGGTTTTGCGTTCAAATTTGAATGCGCGTGCGGCGCGGATCGCCTCGCGCATGCCGCCGTCACCGGCGTCCCATTGCGCAGACAGGGCGTAATCAACCGGTGCGCCCATCTCCAACCGCATCGCAGTGGCCATTTCGTCCGCACGAGCGCTGTAATTTTCGACAATCCGGTCGAGCATTGCCAGCCGGTCTTCCAACGGCGTTGCGCGCCATGCCGGAAAGGCCGCACGCGCGGCAGCGACGGCCGCATCGGTATCGGCCTGCGACCCGTTTGAGATCACCGCGCAGGGCTGTTCCGTGGCCGGGTTCACGACCTCAAGATCGGCTGGTTTCGCGGGCGGGACAAACGCCCCGTTGATATAGAAAGTGCGCTTGTCCTGCATGGGTCTGCTCCGCTTCAGAGGTGTGATTCTGACTTGGCGCGCGGCGGCGAAAAATGCAATGGGGGCCGGGTCGGGAAATGCACGGGGGGGAAAGACTTTTTCCCTTGTGGCAGAGATTAACTTAATCCAATGCAAGCCGGGCGTGGGGCCATCTGCGGGTCCGCGCGACGTCTTTCGGGGTTGTGTCCGGGCGGAGGAGGAAATCCGTAAACATTCCCCCTCGACCACCGCATCAGTCGTGCGTCAGTCGTAGTTCCCCTTCACACGCTCTTTCGTCGGATCGAAGTGCGGGAACGGGCAAACCGTGGCCTTTAGACGCTTTTGCTGGCCGTCCAGCTGGCCAACCTCGATGGCGCTGCCGATTTCCGAATGCTTCACATCCACCCGCGCCAGCGCGATCACCTTCCCCAGGATCGGCGATTTCATCGCTGAAGTGACTTCCCCCACCTGCGCCTTGCCTATCCGCACACAGTCGCCGGGTGACGGCACCAGCCCGCCCTCGATATCCAGCCCGACCAGCTTGCGATGCGGATGGTCCTTGCGTTCGACCAGAGCCTCACGCCCAACAAAATCATCGGTCTTGGACTTCAGCGGCACGGTAAACCCGATCCCGGCTTCCATCGGGTCGGTCTGGTCATCAAACTCGCTGCCCGCGAAGATCAACCCGCCCTCGATCCGCAGCATGTCCAGTGCGGCGAGGCCGAGGGGGACCATGCCCATCGGTTCGCCGACCTTCCAGACGGCATCGAAGATCTCTTCGGCATCCTTCGGGTGGCAGAAGATCTCATACCCAAGCTCACCCGAATACCCCGTCCGGCTGATGACCACTGCCGTGCCGTGCACGTCACCGATCCGCGCGATGGTCAGGCGGAACCATGGCAATTCGTCAATCGTGGGCTGTTGTGGCGCGGTCCAGAATATCTGGCTGAGGATTTCGCGGCTGAGCGGCCCCTGAACGGCGATGTTGTGCATCTGATCGGTCGATGACCGCACCCAGGCGTTCAGCCCCAATTTCTGCGCCTGTTCGCGCAGCCACAGCCCGCTGGTGTCATTGCCGCCGATCCAGCGGAAATTCATCTCGCCCAGCCGGTACACTGTGCCGTCGTCGATCATTCCACCGTGGTCATAGCACATGGCGGTATAGACCACCTGCCCGACGCTCAGCTTCTTCATGTCGCGGGTCACGCAGGTCTGCATCAGCAGTTCCGCGTCCGGGCCGGTAACCTCGTACTTGCGCAGCGGCGACAGATCCATCACCGCCGCCTTTTCGCGGCAGGCCCAGTATTCGGCGATGGCACCATGGTTGGTCATCTGGTTGGCCAGCCAATAGCCGTTGTATTCCACGAAATCGCGGGTGTGCCGGGCAAAGCAATTGTGAAACCCGGTTTGTTTGGTGTCTTCCACATCCGCCTCCGCAGATTTTCTGTAGGCAATCGAGCGTTTGAAGTCTTCGCCCGCCTTATAGGTCCGAACCTGAATGTCGGTCGGGTTCCAGCCGTTGGCCGGATCGACGTCGCAGGGGCAGCCGGTGCTGACACAGACCAGATCGGTCAGGGCGCGCAGCAGGACATAATCGCCGGGCCGCGACCAGGGGTCGTCCATGCCGATGGCGTTGGTGTCGTCCAGCATCGTATTGAAGAAAAAGTTGATCGCAGGCCAGCCGCCGCGCGGGCGGATATCGAACCGCTTGAGGTCGGCATTCATATTGTCCGAGCAGTTCTTGTGCCCCGGATAGCCGAGGTCTTCGTAATACCGCGCCGTGCAGGCCAGACCAAAGGTATCGTGCTGGCCGCAAGTGTCCTGTACAATCTCGACCAATGGTTCCTGATCGCTGCTCCAGTACTTGCTGAAAATTCCCGGCTGCGGCCAGAGGCTGCCCATAAGGGACCGCGTGGTAGTCGGGTCAATCTCGCGCTCCTGCCCCTTGTCCAGCGCGCGGGCCGAAAATGCCTGGAAGTCGGAACACTCGCGCCCCTGCACGTCTAGGATCTGGATGAACTCGCCTTCCTTGACCTCATAAGCGGTGGCATTGCCGGGCTGGATGTTGAAATCCTGCAAGGCGTCGGCCAGCGGGTCGGGCGGGGCGCGGCCATCCTTTGGGTCACCCGGATCGGCGCGACGGACATAGAGGATCAGCTCGGTCGGGGCATTCTGGGCGTGGGCGTCCATCGGCCCGCCGGGGGCCGCGACGATTAGCAGCCCGTCAACGATGGCGGCGAAATGCTCCATATCTCCGGGGCGCGATCCTTCCGGGAACACACGCACCGCTTCGGCCCGGCCAAGATCGAAGCCCGCGGATTTCAGCGCCTTCAACACCTTTGCACCCGAGAGTGAGCCGTTCGCCAGAACCGCCTGCGTGCCAGTGGGCGCACCGGCCCCCTGCCCGCCGATCATGCCTGCGGAGGATGATCCATCGGGGGCGAAGAACACGACCTCTCCCACCTGCAACCCTTCGCGATCGAGCACCGAAACCTCATCCCCTTTGCGGATTGCCACGGCGCGGGAACCGCCGCCGGGTACGGGATAGCGCTCAGTCCCGTGGGGCAGGATCGGCAGGCCGGGGTTGACGATGCCGCGCCGTTCAAACGGCGTTTCGAATATCGGCTTCACGCCCATCAGGCGATCCCCAATGCGGCTTTACGCTCAGCCGCCCAGGTGTGGATCAGGTGATCCACCGCCAGACCGAAGAAGGCCACGCACAGGCCAAGCATCAGCCCGTTGCCGATGCCGTTTTTGTCCGACAGCGCCTTCAGGATGAATTGCCCCAAATCGTCGGTGCCGATCATCGCCCCGATGATCACCATGAACAAGGCAAACACGACGGTCTGGTTCACGCCCAGCATAATATGCGGAAAGGCCAGCGGCAGGTCGATTTTGAACATCCGCTGCAATGGTGTAACGCCCGACATCGCGCCCGCGTCCTTCAGGTTGGGCGGCACGTTTCTGATGCCTTCGATCGTGTACCGGGTTGCGGGGATCGTCGCATAGATGATGACCGCGATCAGAACGCTGGTGTCGGTTACGCCGAACAGCATGATCACCGGGATCAGGTAGATGAAGGACGGGAAGGTCTGAAACGTGTCACAGACCAGCAGCACTGCCTTGGCCGGGCCCTCGCGCTGTGCGGCAATGGAACCGGCCGTCACCCCGATCACCACCGAAACGATGACGGCGAATGAGGTCATATACGCGGTAATCAGCGCCCGGTCCCACCAGGGTGTCAGGGCGATGAACAGGATGAACCCGCTGACCACCAGTGCCGACTTCCAGCCACCGATGATCCAGCCGGTGCCCATCACCAGAAGGAATGTCGCCGCCACCGGCATCCCCAGATAGGCGGCCTTCATCGGTTGCAGGATGCCGGTGATCAGGAACACATTGAACCCCTGAAGACCCGCGTACCAATTCTCGACCATCCAATCGACGCCGGCCTGCCAGATCGGCTCGGTCGTGATGCCTTTGTTGTGGGGGATGATGTAGGCGTAGTTCGGCCCCTCGGTGAAGATCAGCGATCCGATCCAGGCCAGCACGACCCCTCCGGCGAAAATCGCCGCGAAGATCAGGCCAAAACGATGACGCTCAGTCCAGCTCAGGTCCGCGAAATAGTCGGTCTGCTTGTTGGCCCAGGCGAGCGACAGTTTGTCGAGCACGACCGCGATCAGCACGATGCAGATGCCCAGTTCCAGTGCCTGCCCGATGCGCAGCTGGTTCAGTGCCAGCAGCAGGTTGAACCCCAGCCCCTTGGCCCCGATGAACGAGGCGATGACCGCCATCGCCAGACATTGCATGATCACCTGATTGACCCCGATCAGCATGTCGCGCCGGGCGGTCGGGATTAGCACATTGAACAGGGTCTGACGGTTGGTGCAACCGCTCATAAAGCCCGCCTCAATCACCTCTTCGGGGACCTTCTTCAGGCCCAGCAAGGTCAGGCGGATCATTGGCGGGGTGGCAAAGACGATGGTGGCGATGGCCCCGGCGTGGTCGCCGACGCCGAAGAACACGGTGATTGGCACCAGATAGGAAAAATGCGGCATGGTCTGCGCGACGTTCAGCAGCGGCGACAGGACCGCTTCGACCGTGCGGCTTTTGTACGACCAGATGCCGAACGCCAGCCCCAGCAGGATCGACACCGGTGCAGCGACCAGAACGAAGCTAAGCGTTTCCATCGCCGGTTCCCACTGGCCGAATATCGCGATGTAGCCGATCCCGATCGCCGCCAGCAGCGCCAGACGCCAGCCGTTCAGAGTGTAGCCCAGCAGCACAGTGCCGCCCCAAACCACCGTCCACGGCAAGGCCGGCCAAACCGCCCAGGGGTTTTCGCCCTGCCAGTCCCAACTGGTGAAGGCGACGATGGTTTTCACCCCGCCCAACAAGATCTCTCGGATCAACTCAATCAGAAACAGCACCGCACGGGAAAATCCGCGCGTTACCTCGCGCAGCAGCGCCTTGTCTTCATAGTCGTCCAGATCCGCGTCATAGACCGGGATCTGCCACCAATCGAACATCAGATAATCGGCACCATTGTTGATCGCCGCAGGCCAGCCTGCCAGCAATGCAGGCAACCGCCAGAACACATTCGCCTCATCGGGCGCAATCAGCCAGTACAGCAGCAGGAACGCCACCAGAAGCAGCGCGAACTGCGCCGGTTTGGAGTTTCGCAGCGCCTCCATCTTAGGCCGTGACCCCGGTTTTATTGGCATCGCCGAACAGCAGATGGATCAGGTGGCGCGCATGGACGGTGCCGATGATCTTGCGGGCCTCATCCACGACGGCCACGCTGCGGGGTTCGCGCAGGATCGCCTCGGCCACATCCTCGATGATTGCATCGCCGGGTACCTGCAATTCGCTCAGGTCCTCGCCCGGTGTCACATCTTCCATGACCGAGGCGATTTTCAGCACCTTCTCGCGCGGAACCTCTTCGGTGAATTTGCGGACATACTCGGTCGCCGGGTTCAGCACGATGTTGGCGGGTGTATCGAGCTGTTCGATGATCCCGTCCTTCATGATCGCGATCCGGTCGGCAAGGCGCAGGGCTTCGGCAAAATCATGGGTCACGAACAGGATCGTCTTGTGCAGCACGTCCTGCAGGCGCAGGAATTCATCCTGCATTTCCTTGCGGATCAGTGGGTCGAGCGCTGGAAACGGTTCGTCCAGAAACCAGATATCGGGTTCGACAGCCAATGAGCGTGCGATGCCGACGCGCTGTTGCTGACCGCCTGAAAGCTGGCGGGGAAAATAGTTCTCGCGCCCGGTCAGGCCGACCAGTTCGACCATATCAACGGCGCGTTTGATGCTTTCGGCGGTGCTTTGACCCTTGACCTGCAGGGGAAAGGCAATGTTTTCCAGCACGGTTTTGTGGGGCAGCAGGGCGAAGCTTTGAAACACCATGCCCATCTTGTTGCGCCGCAACTCGATCAGTTTTTTGGAGTTCATCGCCAGCAGGTCTTCGCCGTCAATGAAAATCTGCCCGGCCGTGGTGTCAGTCAGCCGGGAAATACAGCGCAGCAGCGTCGATTTGCCCGACCCGGACAGGCCCATGACCACCAGCATTTCGCCGCGGTGAACCTTGAAACTGGCGTCGTTGACGCCGACCACACAGCCCGCATCCTGAAATTCCTTGGCGTCGACCTTGCCGTTGGCCGCCGCCATCATCTTGTTCGCGTTGTCCCCGAAGATTTTATAGACCGAGCGGCACTCGATCACCGGCTTGTCGGCTTTGCTGGATTGCCCATCCTGCACCATGGTGCGATTCCCCGTCATTCTTGTTTTTGCGCCTGACAGTCTATCGGGCGATTGGCGTTCTGTCTTGTCACAGGATACCCCCGCCGGTCGGAACCGCCGGGGGGCGTTGATCTTTGGATCACAGATGACCCCTTCACAATGGGATCAGTCCAGGAAAGGCTTCCACACGTTTTCGTTGTCGGCCAGCCACTTGGTGGCGGCGTCCTGATGGCTCATCCCGTCGATGTCGACCAATGCCGCCATCTGCCCGATCTCACCCGAGGTGAACGACAGTTTGGAGAACATTTTGTAAGCCTTGGGGTGTGTTTTCGGGAACTTGTAGTTCGCCGCTTTCTTCAGCCAGCCCTTGGGCGAACCGCAGGAACCGTCGCCACCATCGGCAACCCGGCAGCCATCTTCATAGGCCGGGAATTCGATGAACACGAAGCCGTCGGCATCCGTGAAGTTCGGCGTCCAGTTGAAGGTGATGATCCCGCGACCCTCTTTCTTGGCCGAGGCCAGCTCGGCCCAGATCGCGTCAGCGCCACCGGCAAACTTGACCGTGTAAAGGTCACCCAGACCCAGGGCTTCCAGGCGGACAGGCATCAGATCGCCATGCCAGCTTTGCGGACCTTCCAGCCAGCGGCCCTTGCCGTCGCTGTCAGCCGTGGCAAAGACGTCGGCACAATCCTTCAGCGCTTCCCAATTCGGCAGGCCGGGGCAAAGGTTGTCGTCGATCACGTACTGCGGCACGCCCATTTCTTCGAGGGTCGCGGCCTCATGCGTGCCTGCGTCGATCACGCCGCCTTTTTCCATGGCGTTGTAGAACGAGGCGCCAAAGGTCGACTGCCAGACTTCGTGGCTGATCGTCACATCGTCGTTGCGGATCGCCTCATACACTGCCTGGCTGTCGGCGGGCACGTATTCAACGTTGTTGCCCATCGATTCAAAGATGCCGCCGATCACATAGGCCATGACGACCTGGCTGGACCAGTTGTGCGTCGGAATGACGATCGGCTTGCTGCTATCTTGCGCAAACGCCGCCATTGGCGCGGCGGCAAGCAGACCTGCAGCGATTGAGGTGGTAAACTTGTTCATTTCATCGTTCTCCCATCGGTTTGTGCGGCGGAAATGCCGCGTTCTGGCGGGGCCTCCCGCCCCGGATGCCGCGGTTGACCCGCGTGTCGTTGTTCTCGTTATCGTGCCTCGTGTTTGATTGATGTGTCCCAGTCGGGTTCAAAGCCTAGCACCTCGGTGTCCGGGTGCAGGGCGGGGTTGAACAGCAGGTTGTGCGCCATGGTCGCCTGATAAAGCGGGTTATGTGCCGCCAGCCGCCAGACTTTGCAGTCCAGATCAAAGCGCTGGGCGTAGGCGTCGAATGTCAGCGTCACACGATCGGCGGCGCGGATTGCCGCGGCGCCTTCGGAACCGGGCACAAAGGTCGCCGTCAGAATATCGCTGAATTCGCGGTGCTTCTGGTAATAGGTCGCGCTGAAGTATTTCAGTGCGCCATCCCGAATCTGTGCCGGATCGTTGGTCTTTTTCGCCATGAAGCGCATTTCCGGCGTCACCGAATGCGCCGGGGCTTTGTTCAGCAGCGTGATGATCTGACCCATCGGTTCGCCCTGCCCGGCCAGTGTGACGGCAGGCATGATCGCATCATCGGGCCGCCCGTCTGCATCACGCATGGCGATCTGGCGCACCCGGCACTGCCACTTGAGGAAGCTGTCTTTCAACGGGCTGTCGGTGATCGACGCCCCGAATGCGGTTGCAAGCGAGCTCATGCAGCGCCCCTTTCGCCGGCGTCCACCAGCCTGTAGGCGCGGTCGTGCATCAGGCTGGGAATGCGGGCGCGGGCCGCGGCCACCTCAGCAAGGTTGATTGTGGCCGAGATGACGCCGGGCCGATCGCCGCCATCGGCCAAAACCTCTCCCCAGGGGTTCACGATCAGCGAATGGCCATAGGACGCGCCGCCGCCGGAGATATCTCCGATGGCGCAGGGGGCGACGACGAAGGCGCCATTCTCGATGGCGCGCGCCCGGTTCAGAACGTGCCAGTGGGCTTCGCCCGTGCGTTTTGTGAAAGCGGCCGGAACGGTCAGAACATCGGCCCCGGCCTGCGCAAGATCGCGGTACAGATGCGGGAACCGCAGATCGTAACAGATCGTGTGGCCGATCTTGCCGATTGGTGTGTCATGGATCACCGCCGTCCCACCGGGCGCGACGCATGCGCTTTCGCGGTAGACTTCGGCATCGCTCAGCTGGATATCGAACATGTGGATCTTGTCGTACCGGCCCCGGATCTGCCCGACATCGTCCAGCATCACGCCGCGATTGATGATCTTGTCGTCCAGCCCGTCCACCGCGATGGAACCCAGCATCATCCAGACGCCGCGATCCGCCGCAAAGGCACGCGCCTTCGCCAGAAACGGATGCGCCGCTTCGGGCGCAGAAGGTGGCGCAACGGCTGCCCCGTCGGTGGCCAACCCGCCGCAATATTCCGGCAGGAACAGCATCTGCGCCTCGTCCCATGCCGACTGGAAATCGGGCATGGGCCGGGTCTGCAAACAGGCGATATGTGCGGTGCGGTCGCTCAAAACTTCATGTAGGCCTTGCGCAATGTCACCAGCGGGTGGCGGTCCGACATCTGGAATTTCAACAGCAACTCGCGCGCGATCATGTCGCGATCCTGCTGATTGTCTGGCAGCTCGATCGTGTCCGGGATACGCACCCAGCCGTTGATATTGCGGTCAAAAACGGCTGGCATGCCCTCTTCATAGCCCATGTGGATATCCTCAAGCCAGTTGAGGTCATCCCAGCCCATCACCTCCATATACTTCGTCAGAAACGGAGTGATCCGGTTGTAGTCAGGCACCAGGTTCACATCATAGCGATAGCCGATGTGCTGCCCGATCTCCTTCTCGCGCTCGGACCCGAGGCCCGCCGCATCCTTCCTGAATTGATCCACATCTTCGATGTCAGACCCGCGGTATTGTGTTCCCGCCATGTGTTTCTCCTCTCGGGTGCCGGGTTGAAGCCCGGCCTACATAGTTCCGGCAGGCCGGGCTTTTGCCCGGCGCTCCGCTACAGGTGGTGATAATCGGCGACGCCGACCGTGTGATTGGTCCCGGCCAGGGGAACCCCGGCCATGGCGCTGGCCTCCATCGTCAACGCGGCAAGGTCTTCCGGTTCCAGCGAATGCACATGCGTCTTGCCACAGGCGCGGGCGAACAACTGTGCCTCGATCGTCAGAGTGTGGAGGAAGTTATACACCCGTTCCGCCGCCTCATCCGGGTCCAGACGTTCGCGCAGTTTGGGATCCTGCGTGGCCACGCCCACCGGGCAACGGCCCGTGTGACAGTGATAGCAGTATCCGGGGTCCGCGCCGATTTCCTCGGGGTAGTTCGCCTCGGGGATGTCCTTGTTGCAGTTCAGCGCCATCATCGCCGAATGGCCGATGGCGATGGCGTCCGCACCCAGCGCGATTGCCTTGGCGACGTCGGCACCGTTGCGGATGCCACCTGCGTAGATCAGCGTAATCTCTCCGCGTTTGCCAAGATCGTCGATGGCCTTGCGGGCCTGACGGATCGCAGCAATGCCCGGAACACCGGTATCTTCGGTCGCAAGGTGCGGGCCAGCCCCGGTGCCACCTTCCATCCCGTCGATATAGATCGAGTCCGGGTCACATTTCACCGCCATGCGTACGTCATCATAGACACGGCTCGCCCCCAGCTTCAGCTGGATCGGGATCATGCCGCCTGTTGCTTCACGAATCTCAAGGATCTTCAGCGCCAGGTCGTCCGGGCCCAGCCAGTCCGGGTGCCGCGCGGGTGAGCGTTGGTCGATGCCAGCGGGGAGTGAGCGCATTTCGGCAACCTGGTCGGTCACCTTCTGGCCCATCAGGTGGCCACCAAGGCCAACCTTACAGCCCTGCCCGATGAAGAATTCGCAGCCATCCGCCAGCACCAGATGGTTCGGGTTGAAGCCATAGCGTGACTGGATGCACTGATAGAACCACTTCGACGAATACCGACGCTCATCCGGGATCATCCCGCCCTCGCCCGAGCATGTCGCCGTGCCTGCCATGGTCGCCCCACGGGCCAGCGCGGTCTTTGCCTCATAGCTCAGCGCGCCAAAGCTCATCCCCGTGATGTAAACCGGAATGTCCAGTTCCAGCGGACGCCCGGCGCGCGGGCCGATGACCGTCTTGGTCTCGCACTTTTCGCGATAACCTTCGATCACGAAGCGCGTCAGCGTGCCGGGCAGAAAGGTCAGATCATCCCAATTGGGGATTTTCTTGAACAGGGAAAAGCCCCGCATCCGATACCGGCCCAGTTCGGATTTGATGTGGATGTCATCCATGACCCGCGGCGGGAAGACGAATGAATCGCCGATCCGGTTTACATCGCGGTCCAGTGGTTTCTTTGTCGGCGGGCTACCATCAGCCATCTTGGTGTTCCTTTCATCGGGTGCCAGGGCGGACCCCGGCCTACAATCGTGGGTAGGCCGGGGTTCACCCCGGCAACCCGTCAAAGAATGAGCTTCTTCTCGTTCGGTTCGAGGTTGTCGTAGTTCCACAGCATCTTGCCGGCGACGATCTTGGTGAAGTGATCCACGCCCTTGTCGGGCATCATGCCGTACTGGCTGAGCTTGCGGGTCAGCCAAGCCTTGTCGAGGTCCGTCAACTCGGCCTCAACCGCGTCAACGCCGCAGGACTTGATCTCTCCGCCGACAAAGATGGTGCCATCGTACATGCTGTCGCCCAGGTTCTTGCCCGCGTTGCCGCAAACAACCATGCGCCCACGCTGCATCATGAAACCGCTGAGTGCGCCGGTGTCGCCGCCCACGATGATGGTGCCGCCCTTCTGGTCGATGCCAGTGCGCGACCCGACCGAACCGCGGCACACAAGATCGCCGCCCCGAAGGTGGATCCTGCGTTCTTCTCGATCATGATCGTGCCCGACATCATGTTTTCGCCGCACGACCAGCCCACCCGGCCCGTCACACGCACATTCGGCCCGTCAATCAACCCGGTCGAGAAATACCCGGTCGATCCTTCGATGATCAAATTCAACTTGGAGAGGATCCCCACACCAAGCGAGTGCATGCCGCGCGGGTTCTGCAACACGATGGTGCCAAACCCTTCGGCCATCAGTGAACGGATGTTGGAGTTCACTTCGGTCGTGGTCTTGCCGTCGCAGTCAATCTCGGTCCGCTTGTTGAAGTCGACCGTTGGCGCCCAAGGGTATTCGAAGCGTTCCTCGGCGTCCGGGTCGAATTCGATATAGAGCGACTTTCCCGTCAGCTCTTCAGTGGTCATGCCCAGGGCTTTGACGCGGTCTTCCTGCGTCATTTCCTTCAGTTGGGCGTCGGTCACGCTTGCCATACGCGAACCTCCTCATCATAGGGGTCTGTGGTGTCGATTTCCTGGGGCAGGATCGCGCGGATCGCGACCTCTTCCGAGGCCATGGCGATCAGATCGTCGCTTTCGTACAAAACCAGCGGTTTCGCGGCCATCGTGTCCTTGGCCATGCCAAGCTGATCCTTGGTGGCCACCAGATAGGTGAACACACCGTCGATTTCCTCGATCGAGCGGCGCAGGCTGTCCTCCAGCGCCATCCCGTTGGATAGGTTGTGCGCGGTGTAGACGGCCAGCAATTCGCTGTCGCAATTGGACATGAAGCGATGGCCCTTACGCTCCATCTCGCGGCGCATGATCCAGTAGTTGGTGATCTGGCCGTTATGGACGACGCTGATGTCGTTATATGGGAAGGCCCAATAGGGGTGCGCCGATTTGATATACACGTCGGATTCAGTGGCCATCCGGGTGTGGCCGATCCCGTGCGTACCGGTGAAATCGTTCAGACCATAGGCCCCGGCCACATCAGCCGCATCGCCCAGATCCTTGATCAGCTCCAGCCCGTTGCCCATCGACAGGATTTCGGTGCCCTTGTCTTCTTCGATATGGGTCGCCATCGCCGCCGTGTCGCCATCATGGGTCAGCACATAACGCAGCGAATGTTCGACCGGCGCTTCCTTCGAAGACACGTTGGCCCCGTGTTCGGCCAGAATCTCATCCACTCGCGCGATCCGGTCGGCGATCAGCTTGTGAACCCCGTGGCCCACGGCGCGATCTTCGGCCTCGGCCACTTTGATCCGCATGATATAGGCGTCCGGGTCTGGAAGCCCCAGTCGGCAAAGACCGGCGCCCAGAAGCCTGTATCCCAAAGACGGCGATAGCTGTTGACGGTCGAACAGCCCACAGCCGTCAGCGCCTGCAAGTTGTGGACCACACCACCGATGGCCTTCAGCCCTTCGGCCCCCGGCATCTGCGGGTCGTCGTCGTCGGGCATGAAGGTATTCTCACCCCCTTTGACGTACATATAGTTGTCGCGCATGCCCGGCAGGTTGTCGGGATCATTGCCGACCTTCACAAACTCATCATCGCCACCGCGCCACAGGCTCATGTTGTGGTGGCAGCCGCTGGCCGAGACACCCATGAACGGCTTGGTCATGAAGCAGGCAAAGATGCCGTGTTCGCGGGCAACCTGCGCACAGATCTGACGGTATGTCGTCAGGCGGTCGGCGTTGCGCAGAACGTCGTCATACATCCAGTTCAGTTCCAGCTGTCCTGGCGCGTCCTCATGATCGCCCTGGATCATGTCGAGGCCCATCTTGCGGGCATAGCGGATCACCTGAAGGCTGACCGGGCGCAGGCTTTCGAACTGGTCGATGTGATAGCAATAGGGTTTGGAGAACCCGTCCTTCGGCTTGCCGTTCTCATCGTACTTTAGCCACATCATTTCCGGCTCGGTCCCGATGCGCAGCTGGGTGCCGTGCTTCTTGGTGAATTCCTCGTGCATCCGGCGCAGGTTGCCGCGGCAGTCGGCGGTCAGATAGGGGTCGATCTGAACCTCGTTCACCGGGGTTTCGACCTTATAGGGCGACGCCCCGCCCTGAATGCCGCCAAAGTGCCAGTCGGGCTTATAATAGATGCCCCACATCTCATCTGTGATCAGGCTGCCATCCACCGTGGAATAGAGCGGCGCATCGGTGTCCACATGGATCACCGGCGGCATCTTTCCGTCATCCGCATTGCCGGATTCCGGGGGCAGTTGCAGCACACCCTCTTCCAGCTGCCAGAACCGCCACATGTCGACATCGTCATGCACCTGACCATCCAGGCCCTTTACGGTGATCTTGCGCGGCTGACCCAGCATTTCCCAGAAATCACGCGCCCAGGGACCGGCCCCCATGATAACGCGTTCACAGGAAATCGTGCCCTTGTCAGTTTCGACCGAGGCGACGGCTTTGGAGCCGTTTTCCGAATTCAGCCCTTTCACGGTCACCCCGGTGATGATCCGCACGCCCAGCTTTTCGACCTTGTCGGCCAGCGCGTACATCGTCTTGGTCTGGTTCGAATAACCGCCGCGCTTTTCGTGCAGCACACTGGTGATCCCCTGCGCCTGCCAGTCACCGAAGATTGTCTTCATATAATCGCTGGACGCCTGCGCACCTTCGACAAAAACGCTTTCATACCCGATTGCCTGCTGTTGCGCATAAATGCTGCCGACATCGTCGCGCATGCTTTCGCTGGAAATCTGCATATAGCCGACAGGATGATAGCTGAGGCCTTCGGGATCGCTTTCCCAAACGTTCACCGAATGCGCCATCAGTTTGCGCATCGCGGGCTGGAAATAGTTGTTGCGCACCACGCCGCAGGCCACGCCCGAGGCACCCGCCGCGATCCCGGTTTTGTCGAGGACGACCACGCGCCCTTCAACCTGCTCACCCGCCGCTGCCAGACGCTCGGCCAGCCTCCAGGCGGTGGACAGCCCGTGAATTCCTGCACCGATGATCACAAAATCCGCGTGGTCCGGAAATGCCATGTTCGTCTCTCCCCCGGGCGGCAGTTCAAGCGGCTTGATCCGCTCCGTTTTCGCTCCGCAACTAGGGGCATAGTTTCAATTCCGATCCGGAAATCAACCTTTTCTGTACCAAATCTCCGATTTTTCTGGCTTTTTATATTCTTTGGTATAACTTTGGACTACTCCAGGGGGATGAATCCGATGACACTGTCCGAAAAACCACGATTGGGCGCGGCTGATATTGCCGCAACGATTCGCCGTGCCATCGCGGATGGCGAATACCTGCGGCACGACCGTATGCCCGCGGAACGGCGGATGGCGGACACCTATGGTGTTGCCCGCGGGACCGTCCGTGATGCCCTGACCCAACTGGCACGCGAAAACTATGTCGAGGTTCGCCCCGGAAGCGGAACATATGTCACCTATCGCGGGACTGATGCGATGGCCGCGCCAGTCGAACAGGCCAACCCGCTGGAACTGATCGATACCCGTTTCGCGCTAGAGCCGCATATTTGCAGGCTGGCGGTTCTGCATGGGCGGCGGGCCGATTTTGATGCGCTGGAACAATTGTGCCAGGCGATGGAACGCGCCACCGACAACCCAACCGAATTTGCCGAAAAAGATACCGAATTCCACCGGTTACTGGCCGCCAGCACCGGCAACGGGCTGTTGATCTGGATCATCGATCAGATCACCTCGGTACGCAGCATGGATGAGTGGACGCGGATGCGGCAACTGACCCTGAACCGATCCATCATCACGCAATACAACATGCAGCATCGCCAAATCCTCAGCGCGATCCGCACCCGAGAGCCCGAGCGCGCCGCCAATGTCATGAAGGAACATCTGGAAACTGCGCGCTTGTCCCTGACGCGCGCCTCCGAAACCTGAGGTCGTGAAACCGGTATCGTGGCGGCAAGGCAGCTTAGGTCCGCGCCACCGCCTGTAGCCAGTTCATGTAAATCCGCTCGGCCGCGGTATTGAAGTCCGCCATCCGGGCCGCGCTGTCCGCATTCATGCGCGCGGTGCCATCCTGGCCCATCGCCTGTTCCAATGCCGTCGCGTATTCGGTGATTTCGGCCCAATTGGTCACGGTGTCCGCCTCGACCTCGACATGAAACTGCATCGAATAGGCGCGGGTGCCCCACTTCATTGCTTGCACCGCGCAGGCGTCTGACGTGGCCAGACATTGCGCGCCGGGCGGCATCTGGGTCACCTCGGCACTGTGCCATTGCAGGCACGCCAGCGGAAAGCCGACCCCGTCGAACAATACGCCATCGGCACCTGCCTGGGTCAGATGCACATCCATCACGCCAATTTCAGGCGTCGCTGACGGCCCGACCGAACCGCCGAGCGCCTCGGCCAGCAGTTGATGGCCCAGGCACAGGCCAAGAAACGGCATGCCGTGGTCCGCAACAGCGGCGCGGATGAATTCCTTTTCTTCGGCAAGCCAGGGGTGAGCATCTTCCTGCCAGACATCCATCGGCCCGCCCATGACCCACAGGGCGTCATAGCCATCAAGCGCTGGCAACTCCTCGCCCTTCTGCAACTCCACAGCGTCCCATCTGTGGCCATCTTCGGCCAGAAAAGACCGGAATATTCCGGGATGTTCGATCGTCACATGTTGCAGGACAAGTATCTTCATTGGGGCCTCCGATTCTGGCGGCGACCCTAGGGGCAAGCGCGGCCTGGGGGCAAGTCACGCCCGAAATGTCGACGGCGCAGCCCCAAAACGGGCCGTATAGGCGCGGCTGAAATGGGAGGAGTTGGCAAAGCCGGTGGCCAGCGCAATCTCGGTCAGCGGCAGCGCCGAATTCCGCATCAGGTTCTGCGCCTTATCCAGCCTCAGATCCCTGTAATACCCCATCGCCGATTGCCCCAGCCGGGCCTGGAACAAACGCATCAATTGGCGCGCCGAAACACCGGCGAATTCGGCCAGATCAACCAGGCTCAGGGGGTCGGCCACGTGGTTTTCCATCGCCGAGACCGCCGACAGGATGGCCGCATTCGTCGTTCCAACGCGCGCCACCAGACCGCCACGCTGTGGCCCGCCCGAGGGGCGGATATCCGTGTGCAGGAACCAGTCGCTGACCGATTGAGCGAAGGTCGCGCCGTGATCCTGCGCGATCAGCGCGTGCATCAGATCCATCGGCGCCGTGCCGCCTGCGCAAGTCACGCGATCCCGGTCGATCACATAAAGCGTGCGGTCGATCATCAGATTTGGCGACACCTCGGCCAAAGCCTCGGCATGTTCCCAATGCACGGTCATGCGCCGCCCTTCCATCAGACCCGCGCGTGCCAGGATGACCGGACCGCCGGAAACACCGCCAAGGATCGCCCCGCTGCGCGCCATTCGGCCCAGCCAGCGAAACAGGGCGGCATCTTCGACCGACGCCGGATCGCCTCCGGCAATCACGAACAGATAATCCAGTTGCAGCCCCTGCCCGACCGTGGCCACGGGCACGACGCCCCCCTGCCCGGAACTTGCGATCATTTCGGGGCCTGCGCCGATGATCGTCACCTCATACAGCGCCCGCCCGCTGAGCAGATTTGCCGCCCGGAACGGTTCGACTGTCGAGGCATAGGACATCAGTGCAAAGCCCGCCAATGGCAGGACTCCGACCCGGGTTGCGCGCGCGTTTGATCCATTCTCGTCCATTTCAGCAAAATGAGCGTCCGTTCTGGAAAAGTCCAGCCATCGGCCAACGCTCATACTTCGCGCATCTGACACCGGGGCCACGCCATGCACTATTCCGCAATTCGCATTTTCAAAGAGGGTCTGACCGGCAACAAGGGCTGGAAACCTGTCTGGAGAGAGCCTGAGCCAAAGGCCGAATATGACATCGTAATTATCGGCGGTGGCGGGCACGGGCTATCGACCGCCTATTACTTGGCCAAAGAACACGGGCTGACCAATATCGCCGTGGTCGAAAAGGGCTGGATCGGGTCCGGGAACGTGGGCCGGAACACGACGATCATCCGCTCGAACTATATGCTTCCGGGAAACCAGCCGTTCTATGAGCTGTCGATGAAACTGTGGGAGGGGTTGGAGCAGGATTTCAACTACAACGCGATGGTCAGCCAGCGTTCGATCCTGAACCTGTTCCACAGTGACCCGCAGCGCGACGCCTTCGTGCGCCGCGCCAACGCAATGCTGATGAGTGGAGCTGACGCCGAGCTTGCCAGCGCGGAAGACCTGAAAAAAGAGCTGCCGTTCCTCGATTTCGACAACGCGCGCTTTCCGATCAAGGGCGGGCTGTTCCAGCGCCGTGGCGGTACTGTGCGCCACGACGCCGTCGCCTGGGGATACGCGCGCGGCGCCGACAGCCGAGGCGTCGATATCCTGCAGAACTGCGAGGTGACGGGCTTCGACATCGAAGACGGCACCGTGAAGGGCGTCCAGACCTCTCGTGGCCCGATCCGCGCCAAGAAAGTCGCCATGTGTGTGGCCGGCTCGTCAGGCCGCGTCGCCGCGATGGCCGGGATGCGCCTGCCAATTGAAAGCCACGTGTTGCAAGCCTTCGTGACCGAGGGGCTGAAGCCCACCCTGCCCGGCGTCATCACCTTTGGCGCGGGCCATTTCTATGTCAGCCAGTCCGACAAGGGCGGTCTGGTCTTCGGCGGCGACATCGACGGCTATAACTCCTACGCGCAACGCGGCAACCTGCCGGTGGTCGAGGATGTGTGCGAGGGCGGCATGGCGATCATGCCAATGATCGGGCGTGCGCGGCTACTGAGGTCCTGGGGAGGCCTGATGGACATGTCGATGGACGGCACACCTTTCATCGACGCGACCCATATCGACGGCCTCTATTTCAACGGCGGCTGGTGCTACGGCGGCTTCAAGGCCACGCCCGCCAGCGGGTTCTGCTATGCCCACCTGCTGGCGCGCGGCACCCCGCATCCGGTGGCCACGCAGATGCGCCTCGACCGTTTCAAAACCGGCAATCTGATCGACGAAAAAGGCATGGGCAACCAGCCCAACCTGCACTGAGGACGACAGCATGTTCACGCGCAATCTTCCCATCCTTCTTCGCTCGGCGGGCACCGCCGGGCAGCGCCCGCCCGCCCCCACGGCGGGCGCTTTCGCGCCCCCCTCGGACGGCCGCTGCCCTCGCTTTCGGAGCACGACTAAATGATCATCAACCACCCTCTGCTTGGCCCACGCGATGCCGCCGAATTTGTCTATCTGGGCGATGCATCTCTGATCGACCGACCCGACTGGGAGGCCGCCGATGCAGGCGAACAGTTCCTCGAATACGCCTACATGCGCGACAACCCGGCAGGGGACTTGCAAGAGCTTTGGTATCACGAACAGGGCGATCGGTCGTGGCTGGTCGTCACCCGAAACACCCTGACGCATGAAATCTCGAAGGTCGAACTCGCCCGCGATGTGGCGCTGGAACGGGGGCGCGACAGATGAGGCAATCGAACCGGATCAAAGGCGGGCTGATCGACCGCAGCCAGACGCTGAACTTCACCTTCAACGGTCAGGCGATGACAGGATATCGGGGCGATACGCTGGCCTCAGCCCTGCTGGCGAATGGCCAGCGCCTGGTCGGGCGCAGCTTCAAATACCACCGCCCGAGGGGGGTCTTCACCGCCGGAAGCGAAGAACCGAACGCCCTGGTGCAGCTGCGCAAGGGCGCGCACCGCGAACCGAACACGCGGGCAACTACGGCCGAATTGTTCAGCGGGCTGGAGGCGACCAGCCAGAACCACCTGGGGCCGCTGAAGTACGACCTGATGGCCGCTACCGACCTTCTGGCCCCGTGGCTGGGCGCGGGTTTCTATTACAAGACGTTCAAGTGGCCCAAGGCGTTTTGGGAAAAGCTGTACGAACCCGTCATCCGAGCTTCGGCCGGGCTGGGCGCGTTGTCAAAACAGGACGATCCGGACAGTTACGACAAGGGATTCCTACATTGCGATGTTCTGGTCATCGGCGCAGGCCCGGCGGGCCTGTCGGCGGCGCTGACGGCGGGGCGCAGCGGCGCGCGCGTCATCCTGGCGGACGAAGATTTTGCGCCGGGCGGGCGCCTGAACGCGGAAACGCTGGAGGTTGACGGCATGGCCGGGTCCGATTGGGCCGCCGGTGCGGTCGCAGAACTGGCATCGATGGACAACGTGCGGATCATGACCCGCACGACGGTCTACGGCGCCTACGACCACGGCGTTTACGGCGCGCTGGAACGCTGCACCGATCACCTGCCAGACGCGGGCGGCAAGCCGCGCCAGATCCTGTGGCGGATCTATTCCAGGCGCTCCCTGCTGACCGCTGGTGCCACCGAACGCCCCATCGCCTTCCCGATGAACGACCGCCCCGGCGTGATGCTGGCAGGCGCCGTGCGCACCTATGCCAACCGCTTTGGCGTCGCGCCGGGCAAACGTGTTGCGGTGTTCACCAACAACGATGACGGCTGGCGCACCGCCACCGATCTGGCCGCCAAGGGTGTCGAGATTACCGCCGTGATCGACACCCGCACGGGCGATGCCCCGGCCACACCCACCGGCGCAAGCGTGGTGATGGGCGGGCGCGTCGTGGACACCGCCGGGCGTGGCGGCTTGCGTTCGATCACGCTGGCAAACGGCCAGACGATCCCCGCAGACTGCCTAGCCGTGTCGGGCGGGTGGAGCCCCAACGTCCATCTGACTTGCCACCAGCGCGGCCGCCCCACCTGGCGCGACGATATCGCCGCTTTCGTCCCCTCGGGCGATCTGCCGCCGGGGATGTCCGTTGCCGGGGCCGCAAACGGCACCCTGACACTTGCCGCCGCCCTGGCCGAAGGGCGCACGCAGGCGAAGGCGGCTGTGAAAGACCTCAGGCTGTCAGCATCGCTCAAGACCGCGCCCAAGGCCGAGGATGAGGCCGCTGAAACATCAGCATTCTGGCATGTCACCGAAGGCAAGGGCCGTGCCTGGCTGGATTTGCAGAACGACGTGACAGTCAAGGACGTCAAGCAAAGCCACGCCGAGGGGTTCCGCTCTGTCGAACATCTGAAGCGTTACACGACCCTCGGCATGGCCACCGATCAGGGCAAGACGGCCAACATCCCTGCCCTTGCGATCATGGCCGAGCAGACCGGCAAAACCATACCGGAAACCGGCACCACGATCTTCCGTCCGCCCTACACCCCCGTTCCCATCGGCGCGCTGGCGGGCCGCGCACGCGGCAAGGAGTTCCGTCCATACCGCCTGACACCCAGCCACAAATGGGCCGAAGAACTGGGCGCCACCTTCGTGGAAACCGGCAACTGGCTGCGCGCCCAGTGGTTCGCCCGCCCGGGCGAAAAAGGCTGGCGTGATTCAGTTGATCGCGAGGTTGAGATGACCCGCAACTCGGTCGGCATCTGCGACGTGACCACGCTGGGCAAGATCGACATTCAAGGGAAGGACGCCGCCGAATTCCTCAACAAAATATACGCCAACGGCTTTGCAAAGCTGGCTGTCGGCAAGGTCCGTTACGGGCTGATGCTGCGCGAAGATGGCATCTGTTACGATGACGGTACGACCGCGCGGCTGTCCGAAAACCACTTTGTGATGACCACCACCACCGCCAACGCCGTGCTGGTGTTCCGGCGGATGGAATTCGCGCGCCAGTGCCTGTGGCCGAACCTCGACGTGCACATGATCTCGGTCACCGACGCCTGGGCGCAATTCGCCGTGGCCGGGCCGAATTCACGCAAACTGTTGGAGAAAGTCGTCGACGACTTCGACATCTCCAACGAAGGCTTCCCCTTCATGGGCTGCGCCGATCTGACGGTCTGCGGCGGCACGCGCGCGCGGCTGTTCCGCATCTCGTTCTCCGGAGAGCTTGCCTATGAAATCGCGGTGCCCGCCCGATACGGCGACTCGATGATCCGCGCGCTGATGAAAGCGGGCGAGGAATTCGACGCCATCCCCTATGGCACCGAAGCGCTTGGCGTGATGCGCATCGAAAAAGGCCACGCCGCAGGCAATGAGCTGAACGGCCAGACCACCGCGCTGAACCTTGGCATGGGGCGGATGGTCTCCAAGAAAAAGGACAGCATCGGGTCCACCCTGTCGGAACGCCCGGAAATGAACCGCGACGATGCGATCAAGCTGGTCGGCTTCCGCCCCGTCGATCGCGACAAACCGCTGAGTGCCGGGGCGCATTTCGTCGAACGAAACACCAAAGCAACGAACGAAAATGACCTCGGCTGGATGACCAGTGTCGCCTATTCCCCCAGCCTCGGCCACTCCATCGGCCTTGGTTTCCTGAAACGCGGTGACGAACGCATGGGCGAGGTTGTGCGCGCCGTAAACCTGATCCGCGATCAGGATGTCGAGGTCGAAATCGTCTCGGCCCATTTCATTGACCCCGAAGGGGAGCGTTTGCGTGCCTGAGTTTACCCTGACAGCCCAGCCATTCCTCGGCGGCTATTCCCGCGATTTCGGCGACACCAAACTGGTCGAACTTACGGAGGTGTCCATCACCTCCATTGCCGAACCCCGCAATGGCCGCGCCACATTGGAGGGGGCCGTGAAATCCGCCTGGGGCTGCGCCCTGCCCGCCGCTGGCCAATCGGTCGAAAGCACATCGGGTCGCCTGTTCTGCACCGGCCCGGACAGCTTCATGCTGGCAGGCCCGTCGCTGTTTGATCCGGCCGGCGACGCAACAAAAGCGCTGGATGGCGCCGGCTATGTCACCGATCAGTCCGAAGCCTGGGTGACCCTGCGCCTTGACGGCCCGCAGGCCCGCGCAGCGCTGGAACGCATCTGCCCGGTGGATCTGCACCCCGACGCCCTTCCCGCCGGGGCCTTTGCCCGCACGGTGATGGAACATCTGGGCGCGATAGTACTGGCCGAAGGTGGCGATGCGTTCACGCTGATGTCGGCAAGTTCCTCAGCAGGCTCATTCCTGCATGCCATCGAGGTGTCACTCACCAACCTTCAATAGCCAATACAGCAACACACACCCCGCCTACCCCGTCTTTTCGCCAAAAATACTCCGGGGAGGTCTGGAGGGGCTGGCCCCTCCAGCCACCGGGCATGCTGAAACGATTTCGCGGGTTATCTATCTAACAACCCCGCCGCCCTCAGAAAAACGCCTGCAACCCGGTCTGCGCGCGCCCAAGGATCAGCGCGTGGACGTCGTGCGTCCCCTCATAGGTGTTCACCGTCTCAAGGTTCATCATGTGACGGATGACCTGGAATTCTTCGGATATTCCGTTGCCGCCGTGCATGTCACGCGCCATCCGCGCAACCTCCAGCGCCTTGACACAGTTGTTGCGTTTGATGATGCTGATCATCTCAGGCGCGGCCCTGGCTTCGTCCATCAGCCGCCCCACACGCAGCGCCGCCTGCTGGCCCAACGAAATCTCGGTCTGCATGTTGGCCAGCTTTAACTGGAACAGCTGCGTCTGCGCCAACGGCTTGCCGAATTGCTTGCGATCCAACCCGTATTGCCGCGCCGCATGCCAGCAGAACTCGGCCGCGCCAAGCACACCCCAGGCGATCCCGAAACGTGCGCGGTTCAGACAGCCGAACGGCCCTTTCAGCCCTTCGACGTCCGGCAACAGCGCATCCTCGCCGACTTCGACGTCCTTCAGCACGATCTCACCTGTGACCGAGGCGCGCAGGCTTTGCTTGCCCGCAATCTTGGGCGCGCTGAGGCCTTTGGCGCCTTTCTCAAGCACGAACCCCTTGATCTTGCCACCATGGGCATCCGATTTGGCCCAGATTACAAACACATCCGCAATCGGGCTGTTGGAAATCCACATTTTCGAACCATTCAGAAGATACCCGCCCTGAACCGCCTTGGCCGTGGTCTTCATCCCCGCCGGGTCGGACCCCGCATCAGGTTCGGTCAGCCCAAAACATCCGATCCATTCGCCTGTTGCCAGCTTGGGCAGATACTTCGCGCGCTGCGCGTCGGTGCCGTAGGCATAGATCGGATACATCACCAAAGAAGACTGCACCGACATCATCGAACGATACCCGCTGTCCACACGCTCAATCTCGCGCGCGACAAGGCCATAGGTCACGTAGGACGCGCCGAGGCCACCGTATTCTTCGGGAATTGTCGTACCCAGCAGGCCCATTTCGCCCATTTGCGCAAATATGTCGGGATCAACGGCCTCCTCCGCGTAGGCCCTGATTGCCTTTGGCGCCAGCTTTTCTGCCGCGAAACTGGCCGCCGCGTCGCGGATCATGCGTTCATCCTCGCCCAGTTGATCTTCCAGCAGGAAGGCATCCTCCCAGGAAAACGACGACAGGTTCGGGCGGCTGTGGGCGGGCAGGTCTTTGGGCATGGCGGCCTCCGGCGATGGGAAAAGGGATGGCCCGATGTGTCCGGGAATTGCCGGACAAGGTCAACCGGATGCTGCCCGGTCTTGCGCGCTTTACAGCGATCGGTCAGGGTTTTGGCATGAGGCAGGATTTCGATTGCGACGTTATCATCTGCGGCGGCGGGCCGGTCGGCATGGGTCTGGCGATTGATCTTGGCCAACGCGGCGTGCGCACCGCGGTGGTCGAACGCTACCCCGAACCCCAGCCTATCCCCAAGGGTCAGAACCTGACCCAGCGCACAGCAGAACATTTCCGCGCCTGGGGCTGCGAAGACGCCCTGCGCCGGGCCCACCCGCTGCCCGAAGGGGCCGGAACCGGGGGCGTGAATTGCTATGGCACGCTGCTGGGCGCTTACAGCTATTCCTGGATTAACCGCGCCGCGGTCACGGCGTATTACGCCGCCGACAACGTCCGTTTGCCGCAATATGAGACCGAGAATGTCCTGCGCGCCCGCGCCGCCGAACTGGACGCTGTCGAGGTTTTCTATGGCTGGTCCGGCACGACCGTCGCGCAATCGGATGACAGCGTGACCCTGACAATCACGGAACACAATGGCCCGGCGCGGCGACCACTGACCGCGCGTTACCTTGTCGGATGCGACGGCAGCAATTCAACCGTGCGCACCAGCGCGGGCATCACCCAGACCCGCAATGACCACGACCGGCAAATGGCGCTGGTGGTGTTCCGCTCGACCGATTTGCACGATCTTCTAGGCCGTTATCCCGGCAAGGCATTCTTCAACGCCCTGCACCCGGATTTTGAGGGTTACTGGCAGTTTTTCGGACGTGTCGATGTCGGCCACAGCTGGTTCTTTCACGCGCCGGTGCCGGTCGGCACGACGGCAAACGGGTTCGATTTCGCGGCCATGATCCACCGCGCCGTGGGTGCTGAATTTGCGTTGGACATCGACCATGTCGGCTTTTGGGATCTGCGGTTTGCCTGCGCTGACAGTTACTGCGCCGGGCGGGTCTTCGTTGCCGGTGACGCCGCCCACAGCCATCCGCCCTATGGCGGGTTTGGCATCAATATCGGGCTGGAGGATGCCCGCAATCTGGGCTGGAAACTGGCCGCGCGGATCGCTGGCGGCGCGCAAGCACTTCTGGACAGCTATGACGCCGAGCGTCGCCCGGTCTTTCAATCCACCGCGCAGAATTTCATCGGCAGGTTTATCGAGGAAGATCGCGATTTCCTGGCCACCTACAACCCGTCCCGCGACCGCGCCGCGTTCGAGGCCGCCTGGGCCAACCGGGCCGGGGGCGATGCAAGCGTCACGGCTTACGAACCAAACTATGAAGGTTCGCCGATCATTCCCGGTCAGGCAGGCCGCACTCCTGGCGCGATCGGTGATCACCAATTCCGCGCCCGCGCAGGCCATCACCTTGCCCCGCAGCCTGCGGCGAAGGCGACAACGACATTCGATCACCTGCGCGACGGTTTCACATTGCTGATGGCACAGGATCGGGCTTCAGGCGAACTGGCCCGGTCGTTCCGCGCTGCCGCACGTCGTTTGGGCGTTCCGTTGTCGATGCAGGACGTGCTGACGCAAAGCGCCGTTGATCAGTATGGCGCACCGCTGATCCTTGTCCGCCCGGATCATTTTGTCGCCTGGGCCGGGGAAAGTTGTGAGCCTTTGGACGTGTTGAGGACCGCAGTCGGAGGATAGATCGGCACCCGTTTTTGCCGTGTTCGAGATGATTTGAGGCACCGTGTATTAGAGACGCACCATCCTGAAAATCAGGCTCGTTTTCGGGATTTCCTGCGCCCGGTGCACGCCGCAGGCGCAGGGCGCACGCCGGACCGGCCCCACCGGTCTGGCGTCGGTTCGAGGTGAGCACTCCGGTTCGAGTTGACGGCTAACACTTCGCCATAAATCATACCCACTAAAGCGTTTCGTCTTGAACCTGAATCGCGAGGGATTCCCTTGAGACCTGATCTGTGATTCATCCTGTTTGGGAGGATGGATCATGTCAGCACCTTTGCCATCTGCGCTTCGGATACGGTTTCAGAGATACATTGAAGAAGGGTTGAGCGGGCGCGCGGCGGCGTTGCGGTTGAAGCTGTCGCCTGCCACAGGCGCGCGGTGGGCGCGTCAGGTGAGGATGAAGGGTCATGCGGAACCTGCCCGGCAGGGACCGCCGCGCGGCAAGGGAAAGCTGGCTCCGCATCGGGAATTCTTTGAGGAGTTGATCGCACAAGACCCTGACATCACGCTCTTTGAGTTGCGTAATGCGCTGGCCGATGCAGAGGGTGTGCGGGTGCATCACTCCTCCATCGCCAACCTTCTGTCCCGGCTCGGCTTCACGTACAAAAAAAGTCGCTGGTCGCAACCGAGCGCCGCCGCGCCAAGGTAAGGCAGCAACGGGCCGACTGGTTCAGATACCGCTCGCCAGCCATTGCGACCTTTCCTGAGCGCGTTGTCTTTATTGACGAAACCGCAGTGAAGACAAACCTCACGCGCCTACGCGGCAGAGCCAAGCGCGGTAAGCGCCTGACGATGGATGCGCCCTTCGGAAGCTGGGGAACCCAAACCTTGATCGCGGGCCTGACCCAAGGCGCGCTGATCGCACCTTGGGTCATCAAGGGAGCGATAGATGGCCCCGCCTTCGCGGCCTACATCCGCGAAGTGCTGGTCCCCGAGATCAACCCCGGCACTGTCGTCATTCTCGACAACCTGGCAACCCACCGGAATAAGGAGGCGACGCAGGCTTTACGCAATCACGGCTGCTGGTTCCTTTACCTGCCACCGTACTCGCCCGACCTGAATCCCATCGAGCAGGCCTTCTCTAAACTGAAAGCCCATTTGCGACGGATCGGGGCCAGGTCCTTTACCCAGGTCTTCGAAGCAATCGGAGCAATCTGCGATCTCTACGACCCAGTAGAATGCTGGAACTACTTTAAGGCCGCCGGATATGTCTCAGGTTAATGTCGAAACGCTTTAACCATTGTTACGCCAGCCCGCCGGTCCGGCGCGCGCCCTGCAAAGGTTGGCGTTCGCAGCCTATTGTCCGCATGTCATTCCGATAGCAATTCAGATAATCAAGATGTCTCCCTAGCAACCGGTCGACTACCCGGATTGACCGCTCTTCGAACGACGCCCCGATCCTACCCCACAATCGCCCAAAGAAACCGCAGGCACACCACGGCCAGGAACACCCCGAACAACCGGCTGAGCGATTTTTGCGGCAGACGGTGCGCCTGCGCCACGCCGAACCGGGTCATCAGCAATGCTGTGGGCAGCGTCAGGATCAATGCCAGCAAAGACACAAAGCCAAGTGCGTCGGGTGGAAGGCCCTCACGCCCCCAACCGACCAGAATATACCCCGCCGTTGCAGGCACCGCGATGATCACCCCGACCCCTGCCGAGGTCGACACGGCCTCATGCACCGTTTTTCCGTTCAGCGTCAGGATCAGGTTCGAAACCGCCCCGCCGCCGATCCCCATCAGGGTCGAGATCACCCCGAGCGCGGCACCGTAAAGCCCGGTTCCGATCCGGCCCGGCATCGTGTCGCGTAGTTTCCAGTTGGTCGAACCGATCAGCATCTTGATCGACAACAGCCCCGCAACCGCAACAAAAACCGCCTGAAAAACCACTGGGGCTGCATCGCTGGCAATCGCATTGCCCACAACCACGCCCAAAAGGACCGGAATTATCCACGCCCGGATCACACCCATGTCGACAGTGCCTTTTGCCGCATGTTGGCGCGCCGACAGGATCGCCGTGGGTATGACCATTGCCAGCGACGTACCGACAGCCATCGGCATCGCAATCTCATCCGTTGCGCCCATTATGCGCAAAGTCTCGAAGAAAACCGGCACACTGATCGCGCCGCCGCCGACGCCGAACAGGCCAGCCAGCACGCCGATGGTCGCCCCGGCAATTAGAAAGGCCAGTACGATCAGCGGCGTCAGCCCTGCGGTCAGTTCGCCAATCACCTCCACCGGCATCTCCTTGACCTGCGCCCCGGTTCACGTGCCAGGTTCAACGAAACATCCTTTCGGGTGCCAAGTCCAGAACCGGCAGGGCCGGTCCATCGCCGTCTGGCACGTCAAATGCGTTGATCGTCATCGAGATCAGTGAATAATACCCGCAGATTGCCACCAGATCGACCAGGCCTTGCGTGCCCAGTGCCTGTTCCGCCTGCTGGTAAACACTGTCAGAAACAGCGCGATCACGATGCAATTCCACCGCGAAATCAAAAACCGCCCGCATTTCGGGTTCTGTAAGCTCGGGCCGTTGCCCCTGCCCGATGGCATTGATCACCCCCCACGATATTCCTGCCGACAGCGCGGTCGGCACGTGATGCGACCATTCGAACCCCGAAGACCAAATCCGCGCGGTGACCAATATCGCAAGCTCTGACAGATGTCGCGGCAGGCTGCTGTCATAGCGCGCATATTGACCGAGCGCCTGCGCCCGATCCGCCATCCGGGGTGAGCACAGCCAGACCTTCAACGGCCCGACAACCTGCCCACGCGGACCGGATGTAATCACCTCGGAAACGCGGCGCTGCGCATCCGTCAAGGCATCAGGATCCGGGCCGCCGTAACGTTGCGGCGTATCTGTGTTCATTCTGCCAATGTGGTCATAGCGCCGCGATAGAACAACAGCGGATCACCCGCACCCTCGGCGAAGTGTTCGATGCGGCCAACGACGATGATGTGGTCGCCACCGTCGTGAATGTCCCATTTGGCACACTCAAAATGGCAGAGGTTCCCATGAATGACCGGCAAGCCGTTGCGCCCGGCATACCATTTCACGCCGTCAAACTTATCCTCCAGCGGTTTCGCAAATTGCCACGCCGCGGCCTGCTGATCATGGGCCAGGATATTCACATTGAAGGCATCGCCCGCCTCGATCCAGCGACAGCTGACCTGTGACTTGCCGAGCGAGAACAGGCACAGCGGCGGATCAAGGCTGAGTGACGAGAATGAACTGATCGTGACCCCGGTTGCAAATCGCCCGAATGCGTTGCGCAACGCGCGCGGGTCTGAGGCAATTGCGTCCAGCACGGTGATCTCCTTTTCGCCAAGTGACTTGCCGATCTGTGTAAACCACTGGACAAATTACCAGAAATGATACTTCTTCATGCGTAGTATTGTGAAATCGGATAGGAGGCGACGTGCCGGTCCCGAAAATCAGCATCAATGGCCTACGCGCCTTCCTGGCCGTCTATGAGGCGCAGTCATTCTCGAAAGCGGCGGAACGCGAAAATGCAACGCAGTCGGGCATGTCGACCCAGGTGAAGAACCTGGAACTGAAACTGGGGACGCCGCTGCTGAACCGGAACCGAAAAGACTATAGCCTGACGCCAGCCGGGCAGATCGTCTATCGCGAGGGGCAGGCCATCGTTCAGGCGCTTCTGGCACTGGAAACCAACCTGTCCGAGATGAAGGACGATGTAACCGGGCTGGTCCGGTTCGGGCTGATCCCGTCGCTGACGCGTTCGGTCCTGACCCCCGCGCTGGAAGACTTCAAGGCCGCGTTTCCCAAGGTCGACCTGAGCCTGCTGGAAGAATACAGCGGCGCCCTTCTGCGCCACGTTCTGGACGGAGAGCTGGATTTCGCAATCGTCCCGTCAGGCGACATGCCAGCCGGCCTGACAGCCAGCTTCGTGGGGCGCGACCGCGAGATGATTGTCACCCGCCCAGGCACACTTTCCGATCACCCTCACCTTGGTCCGGCGCCCCTGTCGGTGCTGTCGGGCGCCAAGCTGATCGTGCCCAGCACGCTGAACATCCGCCGCAGCCGGATCGACACATTGCTGAACGCGCATGGTGTCCATTGCGCCGAGATCATGGAGATGGACGGCATGCTCGGCACGCTCGAGATGGTGTCGGCCACAGATTGGACGGCCATCTTGCCCTCTGCGATCTGTCATGCGGACAAGGACGGGCAGCACCGAAAACTGAACCTGCTGTCCGATCCCCCGATGAGTTTCGATTACGTTCTTGTGCAGAAAAGCGAATGCGCCCTGCCCCGTGCGGCACAGCTTTTGACCGATGTTCTGACACGCCATGTCAACATCATCCTTGACGACTGGGGTGACCTCAGACGGCCGACTATCGGATAGGCTGAAGCCGATCATCAGAAATGATCATGCCGGGGTGCGTTGTTCTTGGCGATATCGGCGCGAATATTGTTAGGGTTTGGCAAGGCCGGATCGGAGGGACAGTATGACCGTTGCAATCATTGGAATCGGCAATATGGGCCAGGCAATCGCCCAGCGGCTGATCGACCTTGGCCACACCCCTGTTTTGTGGAACCGAACCCGTTCAAAAGCGACGGCAATCAGCGTTGCCAGTGTCGCCCCCTCGCCCGTTGCGGCGGCGCAATCGGCTGAGGTGATCCTGTCGATCCTTGCCAATGACACCGCGATCGAGGCGGCGTATTTCGGACCGGACGGTCTGTGTTCCGCCGATCTGTCAGGCAAGGTCGTGGTGGAGATGTGCACGACCTCTCCGGCCCAAACACTGGCGCTGGAGGCTGCGGTTCAGGCGCAGGGCGGGCTGTTTCTGGAGTGCCCGGTGGGTGGTACCATCGGCCCGGCGCGCGCGGGTCAGCTGCTTGGGCTGGCCGGTGGATCAGACCCGGCTTTTAAGGCCGCCAAATCGGTTCTGACCCAGATCACCCGGCGGCTGGAACATCTTGGCCCGGTTGGCACCGGGGCCGCGATGAAACTGGCGATCAACCTGCCGCTGATGGTCTATTGGGGTGCGGTGGGCGAGGCGCTGGGCCTGGCACTGGGTCAGGGCATCGACGCAGATCTTGCAGCCTCCCTTCTGATCGACAGTTCCGGTGCCATCGGGGCCGCAAAAAACCGGGTGCCGCCGATCGCAGCGATGCTGAAAACCGGCGAACCGGGCGGGGTTGCCCTGTCGCTGGACAACGGGATCAAGGACATGGGCCTGATGCAGGAACTGGCCGGGCAACACGCAATACCCTCCGAAGTCATCAGCGCGGCACTGGCCAAGGCAACCAAGGCTGCCGCCGCTGGCTGGGGCGATCAGGATGCCTCGCTCTACGGCATATTCGGACAAGGACCATCCGCATGAGCTTGCCTGTCGCCCTTGTCGGGTTCGGCTGGTGGGGCCAGCATATCGCCAGACGGCTGAAGGATCATCCGGCGTTCGACGTACAACTGGTGGTCGAACCGGCCACAGATAATCACGAGGCGATCCGCGCGCTGGGTCTGCACCCGGTTGCCGATTTCAACGACGCGCTGACCAGTGATGCCAAGGCGGTGCTGCTGACCTCGCCCAATGATCAGCATGACACCCAGGTCGCGCAGGCGGCGGCGGCAGGCAAGCATGTGTTTTGCGAAAAGCCCCTGTCCCTGTCCGCCGAAGGCGCGCGCGCCAGTGTCGCGGCCTGCCACGACCGGGGCCTTGTGCTGGGCGTCGGTCACGAACGGCGATTTGAACCTGCCATTCTGGCGTTGCGCGACTTTTTGGATCAGGGCGCACTGGGCACGATCATGCATTCCGAGATGGCGTTCAGCCATGACAAGCTGATCGGCGTTCCCGCAAACTCCTGGCGCACATCGAAAGCCATGGCCCCGGCGGCGGGCATGACCCAGATGGGCATCCATCTGACCGATCTGCTGATTTCCTTCTTCGGACGGGTCGACAGTGTTGCGGCGGTCACCGCCGACCGGTCGCTGGGCTGGGAAACAGGCGACGTGGTCAGCGTACAGTTGCAGTTCAAGGCCGGGATGACCGCAACGCTGCAAGCGATCCTGCATACACCGCATTTCCTGCGCACCCACATATTCGGCACCGATATGTGGGTCGAGGTGCGCAACGCGACCCACCCCGACACCCCCGGCGGCAAGGCAACGATGCAGCGGTACCGCTCTATCGACGACACGCAAACCGAAGACTTCCCCTGGACCGATAGCGTCACCGCCAATCTGGAGGCTTTCGCCGACGCCATTGCCGGGCGCGCGTCCTACCCCAACACAGCGTTCGAAATGGTGCATAACATCGAGGTGTTGGACGCAATCGTGCGCGCCGCCGAAACCGGGACGGTGCAGCGCCCCTGACCCGGGCCGCGCGCCGGATCTGTTGATGATCTGCCGATAGCGACCTGTCCCGCCCGCGACATTCAATCAGGTCGCAAATCGGCGGGACGCGGGGCCGCCCCAACACCCAATCTGTGCCAAGCCGGAGGCGCAGATGAACACCCACCACCGCGACAACCGCAAGATCGACCCAACCCGTGGCGCAACATTGGGCGACGGCACACCGAACGATCAGGACCGGATCGAGATCGGCCCGACCAACCTCGCCTTCGCCGAATGGGCCGCCGCCGGGCTGGAACTTCCCGATCTGCCCGCGATGCGCCGCTATCGCTGGGAACGGCTTGTCGCGCATGTGAATGCACGCGATCTGGGCGGGGTTCTGATGTTTGACCCGCTCAACATCCGGTACGCCACCGACAGCACCAATATGCAGCTTTGGAACACGCATAACCCGTTTCGCGCGGCGCTGGTTTGCGCCGACGGCTATATGGTGATCTGGGATTACAAGAACGCACCATTCCTCAGCGGGTTCAATCCGCTGGTGCGCGAAGCACGTTCGGGCGCGGATCTGTTTTATTTCGACCGGGGTGACAGGATCGGGGTGCAGGCCGATGTCTTCGCCGGCGAAATCCGCGATCTGATCCATGAGCACGGCGGCGCCAACATGCGACTGGCCACCGACAAACCGATGCTGCACGCGCTGCGCGCCCTTGAACGCATCGGTTTCACGGTGACCGAGGGCGAGGAACTGACCGAAAAGGCGCGATCCATCAAAGGCCCGGATGAGATCAAGGCCATGCGCTGCGCCAGCCACGCCTGCGAGGTCGCGATCCGCGCGATGGAGGATTTCGCCCGCGCCAATGTCGGCGACGGGGTGACTTGCGAAGACGACATCTGGGCCGTCCTGCACGCCGAGAACATCAAGCGCGGGGGCGAATGGATCGAGACGCGTCTGCTGACCTCGGGCCCGCGCACCAACCCGTGGTTTCAGGAATGCGGCGGGCGGATCGTGCAGCCGAACGAGATTGTCGCTTTCGACACCGATCTGGTCGGCAGCTACGGCATCTGCGTCGACATCAGCCGCACCTGGTGGATCGGCGACCAGCCGCCGCGCCCTGACATGATCGCCGCCATGCGCCACGGGCACGAGCACATCATGCAGAACATGGCCCTGCTGGAACCGGGCCGCCCGCTTCGCGATCTGACGTTCAAAGCGCATCAGCTGGACCCGAAATACCAGCGCCTGAAATACGGCTGTCAGATGCACGGCGTCGGCCTGTGCGATGAATGGCCCCTGATCGCCTACCCCGATCATTTCGTCGAAGGCGCTTATGACTACCGGGTCGAGCCCGGAATGGTGTTCTGTGTCGAGACTCTGATCAGCCCGGATGACGGAGATTTCTCGATCAAGCTGGAAGATCAGGTGCTTGTGACCGAAGACGGGTTTGAAAGTTTGACGACATACCCGTTTGATGCAGCCCTGATGGGCTGACCACGGCGGTCGCGGCCGCGCCGGTTTGGGTCACGGCGGGTTTGTGCGATCAATCCAGTGTCGGACCGCCGAACCTGACGGGCGCCCTCCGGTAAACTTTTTCGCGGACCATAGTTTTCTAAACACACCGCGCGCACATCAGCGCGGGAACTTCAGCACCGCGCGCAGCCCGCCCAATTCGGCGCTTTCGCCAAGTTCCAGCGCGCCACCATGGCCGCGTGCCACATCCCGCGCGATTGCCAGACCCAGCCCCACCCCGGTGCCGCGATCCTGATTGCGCGCTTCATCCAGCCGGATGAAGGCACGGGTCGCCGCGGCGCGGTCCTGTTCGGCGATACCGGGGCCGTCATCCTCGACAATCACCGAAAGATGCCCAGATTCTTGACCAAATGAAACGACAGCCCGATTGCCATAACGCAGCGCGTTGCCGATCAGGTTGGACAGGGCGCGTTCAACCGCTTGGGATTTCAGCATCAGCGGCGCGACGGCCGCATCCGGTGGCCGGTAAGTCACATCGCCGCCCGCCTGCGCCGCTTTGGCGGTGACGCTGGCGACCAGCTCTGCCGGGTCCACCATCGCGGCTTCTTCCATCGCGTCGCCACGGGCAAATGCAAGGAAATCGTCGATCAGGCGTTCCATATCCACAACGTCGCGCTGCAACTGCGCCACTTCCTCGTCATCGCCCAGAATCGACAGGCTAAGCTTCAGGCGCGTCAGTGGCGTGCGCAGATCATGGCTGACGCCCGACAGCATCAGGGTGCGTTGCTCGATCGCGCGCTCGATCCGGCTGCGCATGTCCAGAAACGCAGCGCCCGCCGCGCGAACTTCGGTCGCGCCGCCGGGCTTGTATTCGACCATCTGGCCCTTGCCGAATGCTTCGGCGGCAGCTGCCAGACGGGTGATCGGGCGCAACTGGTTGCGCAGGAACCGATAGGCGACGAACGTCACAACGGCGGTGAAAAACATGATGATGACCAAAAGTTGATGCGGGTTCGAGGCGGTGAACCGCCGCCGCTGCACTTCGATCAATAACGGGCCGAACTGGCTGCTCATCCCGATCTGGACGACATTGGGCGAATGCTGGATGCGCACAGCCTCGACCGAAGGCAACTCGTCGTGAAGTGTGCGGACGATCACGGCCCCCGCCAGATCGGTTAGGCCGTAGTCATCCGGCCCTATCATCGTCTCGACGAAGGAGACGTCCATGCCCAGCGGCACAGCCATCGAGGCCGCCGCCGCAAGCCCTGCTTCGGGGGATGCGGCCGTGTCCACAAGGCGATGCACCTCGAACAGTCCCAAGATCGCGTTCTGGGTCATGCGCACCGTCACATCGTCGTAAAAGCGCTGGATGAATTCGAACGAGATCAGGAACTGGACAACGAAGATCGGCACCACAATGATTGCGGCGGCGCGCCCGTAAAGCGTTCTGGGCATGTAACGTTTGAGCCAGGCGAACCCCATGCGCTAAGCATAGCTTGCAGCGGGTGGCGGAAGGAAGCCAAGATGTCAGATGCGACGCAAATGGTGCCAGGGCGCATTGATGACGTGGGCCCCAGTGTGCGCCGCTTGGTGGCCCCGAACCCGTCTCCCATGACCGGACCGGGGACAAACACCTATCTGCTGGGTGAAAGGGCCGTGGCCGTCATCGACCCCGGCTCCGATGACCCCGGCCACATGGCCGCGATTCTGAAGGCAGTCGGCGACGCACCGATCAGCCACATCCTGATAACCCACACGCACCGTGACCATTCGGCCCTGGCACCAAGGCTGTCGCGCACAACCGGCGCGCCGCTCTGCGCATTCGGCCCCGCCGAGGCCGGGCGCACGCCCACCATGCAGGCCCTGGCGGACAACGGACTGGCCGGCGGAGGAGAGGGCATTCACGACGGATTCTCGCCCGACAGCCACCTGAGCGATGGCCTGCAGATCACAGGCGCAGACTGGCGCGCGACGGTCATGCACACACCGGGGCATTTCGCAGGGCACCTTGCCTTCTGTATCGGCGAAAACGCCGATTGTATCCTGACCGGGGACACAGTGCTGGGCTGGACATCAACGCTGATCTCTCCGCCCGACGGGGACGTGGGACAATTCATGGCAACCTGCCGACGCCTGCAAAAACTCGGCGCGCGGCAGTTTCTACCAGGCCACGGCGCTGCCATAACCGACCCGCACGGTCGGCTGGACTGGTTGATCGCGCACCGACAGACCCGCGAACGCAGATCATCGCCGCCCTCGGACATAAATGCGCGACCCCGGCAGAATTGGCGGCGCGAATCTATCAGGACATCCCTGCCCCCCTGATGCCCATGGCCGAACGCAACGTTCTGGCCCATCTCATTGATCTTGTTGAACGAAACAAGGCCGCCGCCGCCCCAACCCTGGCCACCGACGCCCAATTCTCACTGTGCCGCGACGAAAGGGGCGACAAACAAAAAACCCGCTAGACGCCCCGCAGAGCGCTTGCTATATGCGGCCCCGGTATTCCGGCGTAGCTCAGCGGTAGAGCAGTTGACTGTTAATCAATTGGTCGTAGGTTCGATCCCTACCGCCGGAGCCAAAATCCCTCTTGGATAACAAGGCAGTATCTAGCCGCCCCTCGGGGCGGTTTTTGGTTTCTGCAATATCTCTGCAACATGGTGTTTTGCTTGGGCGTAATACCGGACCATGCGATGGGGGCACGCTGCTTTTAGTACGCGCTGCCGAAGGTCAGGCCCAGGCTGACGCTTTGTGTATCTTGCTGAAATTCCTGAAACGTGGCTGAGACTGTTAAGTCTGAGTTGCCGATTTTCCGGGATCCGCCCAGTGTAATAGCCGGTGAATCCGTCTCGTAATTTTCACCGGTCGATGGAATATTGGGAAAGAACACTCTGAAATCCTTGTGTTCCCAGGCGACGCCGAAAAGCAAATCCATTGTTCCCATATCATAGATGAAATCCGCACCAAGGCGCGTGCGATCAACTTCAAACCGGCTTTGGGATGTTCTATCCTGCTCTCCAAATGTGTGGCTGACGAAGGGTTCAACCGACAGCGCGGAACCCAGCTTCAGATGCGTGCCCAGCCGAACATACGCAAACTCACGGCCGTATTCTGTCAGAAACGGGCGATCTTGCGTTTCAGAAATACCAATTGCCGCGTCCAGAAGTAACTTGTCGCCAAAATTGGCGGAAAGATACGGGGCAACAGCCACGGCCTCGACCGTCTTCGCATCGAAATCGAACTCTTGCTTTGAGATGGCCAGACCAATGGCAATTTCGGGCGTAACGCGTTTTTCGATTCCCAGGCTGACTTCATATCCACGGCCCGAACCTATGGCCCTTGTGGTATCCACATTGTGATACGTTGCGTGCGTCCAGACCGACACGCCGGAATCCGCGCCAAATGTGAACGCGCCGTCCTTTTCTGTTTTCCGCAGAGAGGCGCCAATACCAGCCGTCAAGGCATCAACCTCGGTAAATGCTGTGGTTTCGACCAAAACGGGCGACGGTTCGCCAGCCTGCGCCGGGTTCGAAATGCCGATGGCGATCAGCGCGCCGACGAACACTTCAAGGGTTCTGATATTCATGAGTGTGGTGGCCTTTCGGTTCGGTTCATCGCCGGCCCGGCCCCATTTTTCAGACGGGAAGACCACTGCGATTCTGTGTCAATTGTCATGGTATCTGACCCGATTTGCAAACAAGCCGACGTCATTGGTCAGGTGGATTTTTGGGCTGGGCAACCGCGTTCAGGATACCCGGGGCCGATCACTCGATCTCGATCACCACCGCCGTGTCGTCGCGAACCAGTCGGTAGGTCTTGACCGGTTCCATGCATGGCGGGGCGGTGACGCTTCCGTCACGGATGTCAAAGCAGCCGCCGTGGAAATCGCATTCGATGATGTGACCCTCCTGAAACCCCTCGGACAGAGAGCCCGGGCCATGGGTGCAGGCGTCATCGGTGACATAAAACTCATCCGCCACCCGGTACACCGCCAGCGTCAGGCCCGCGGCTTCAACCTTCAGGGGTTCTTCATGCTCAACCTCGGATTTGGCGCAAAGCCTGGCTGTCGTCGTCATGTCGCGGTTGGCTTTCTGTTCATGGGTCAGAGGTTGCGCGCCTTCAAGGCCGCGTCCAATCGCGGATAGACGCGGCGCGCGTTGCCTTCAAACACTTTGGCCCGGTCAGAATCCGACAGGTCGGCGGCTTCTATATAGCGTTTGGTATCGTCGAAATAATGCCCGGTTTCCGGATCGATGCCCTTCACCGCCCCGAACATTTCCGAGGCGAACAGGATGTTCTCGATGTCGATAACCTTAAACAGGCAATCAATCCCGGCCTGATGATAGACGCAGGTGTCAAAGAAAACGTTCTTCATCACGTGGTCTTTCAACAGCGGCTTTTTCAACATGTCGGCCAACCCGCGATACCGGCCCCAATGGTAGGGCACCGCACCCCCGCCGTGCGGGATGATCAGGCGCAGGTCGGGGAAATCCGCGAACAGATCGCCCTGGATCAGCTGCATGAAGGCTGTGGTGTCGGCATTGATGTAATGCGCGCCGGTCGCGTGGAAATTGGGATTGCAGGAGCCTGAGACGTGGATCATCGCTGGCACGTCCAGTTCCACCATCGTCTCAAAAAACGGATACCAGCTGCGATCCGTCAGCGGCGCGCCGGTCCATTTCCCGCCCGAGGTATCCGGGTTCAGGTTGCAGCCGACGAAGCCAAGGTCGAGGACGCAGCGTTCCAACTCAGCAATCGAATTCTCGATCGGAACGCCGACGGATTGCGGCAGTTGGCAGACGCCGATGAAATTGTCCGGGAACAGCTGCGTGACCCGGTGGATCATGTCGTTGGCGTGGCGTGTCCAGGTTTTCGATACACCCTCATCCCCGATATGGTGGCCCATGCCAGAGGCGCGCGGACTGAAGATCGTCATATCCGCGCCGCGTTCGCGCAGGGCACGAAGCTGATTGTTTTCAATGCTTTCGCGAATCTCACCGTCGCTGATGTCCGCCATCACGGGGGCAGGCAGGGACGGATCGTCGAAATGCGCGATCTGGGCTTTGCGGAAGGCCATGAAGGCCGGCGGTTCGGTGGTGTAGTGGCCGTGGCAGTCGATGATCACAGGTCGCCCTCCCATTCCTTCTGGGTCACATAGGTCAGGCCGATTGTGTTGAAAAACTCCGTTTTAGGGCCTGAACGATGATTTTTCTTTCCATGCAGCCCGATCCTAAATTTTTGGCGCGGGGGTCGGCCCAAATCGCCTACATGCGCTCACGCGCAGCCATGCGCTGTCTCGTGGTCAAAGCTTTCCGACTATTTCGCTTCATAGGTTTTCGCAAGAAATCCGCGACGCTCTGATTTCGGAGTTTTTCAACACAATCGGCCCTTTTCGGCCAGCCGCCCGCGCATATTGTTGACGTCCAGCCCCAGCTCGCCCGCCGCATAACGGGCGCGGTTCTTTTCTTCGGTCGCAACACGCTTGGCGGCGGCTTCGGCGACCTCAGCAACCTCCAGTCGTGGCACCACGACGACCCCGTCATTGTCCGCGACAATCACGTCACCGGGGTTGACCAGCGTTTCACCGACCGAGACCGGCACATTCACGTCGCCCAGCGTTTCCTTGACCGTTCCATGGGCGTGGATGCTGCGCGACCAGACCGGAAAGCCCATCTTTTCAAGGTCATCCACGTCGCGGCAGCCTGCATCCAGGATCAGCCCCTGCACGCCGCGCGCCTTCAGGATGGTGGCGATCAGGTCGCCGAAATAGCCTGAGTGCGCCTCGGATATAGTCGCGCCGACCAGCACGTCGCCCGGCTGGCATTGCTCGGTCGCGACATGGATCATCCAGTTGTCGCCGGGCGGTAGGGTGCAGGTGACGGTGGTGCCGGAAATCGCCGGGCTGCGGTAAATCGGGCGCAGGCGCTGGTGCATCAGGCCGGTGCGGCCCTGCGCTTCGTGCACCGTGGCGACGCCGTATTGCGCCAAGGCGGCGGCGGCGTCGGGGTCGGCACGTTTGATGTTGGTGACGCAGACGGGCATTGGGGCCTCCTTTACGCGGCGAGGTCGGCAGCGCAGGCGGTGAAGCCAGCGCGCAGTTCGGGTTTGTCGAAGTTACGCCCGATGAACACAAGTCGGGATTGGCGCGGGCCGGGCGGCCAGGGGCCAACCTCATCCCCTTCCAGCAGCATCTGAACCGCCTGCACGGCGAGCCTATTTGCATCCCCGGTGTCGAGTATGCCCTTGGTACGCAAAACGTCGGCGCCGCGTATGGCAAGCAGGTCGGTCAGCCATGCGTGCAGGCGGGCGGGGTCGATGGGTGTCTCGCTGGTCAGCGACAGGGTTTCGATGGCCCCGGTGTGGTCATGCGCGGGTTCGATCTGGTCAATTCGATCCGCAACCTGTTCCAGCGCGAAGCCGTGTGTGTTGAGCACCTGCGACGGGTCCACCCGCCCCCGATCGATCCGGTGGACCGGGGCAAACGGGTTGAGGGCACGCAACTGCGCCTCGACCCCGTCCAAACGCTTCGCTTCGCTGGCTTTGTTGAGCAGGATCACGCTGGCCAACGTGACCTGATCCTGGGCGTCGCCTTCACCCGCAACGCTCGCAAAATGCAGCGCATCTATGAGCGTCACGACCGCGTCCAGACGGCACCGCCCGGCAAGAATCTGATCAACCTGGAACGTCTGGATCACCGGTGAAGGGTTGGCGACTCCGGTCGTTTCGATCACGATACCGTCCAGTTCGCGCCCACTGTCCAGTAAGCTGCGCAGGGTGCGGATCAGATCACCGCGCACCACGCAACAGATGCAGCCTGAGCTGAGCTCGATCAGCTCCTCCTCACCCGTCTCAATCAGGTCACCGTCAATTCCGATGTCACCGAATTCGTTGACGATGACCGCAAGCCGCCTGTCCGTTTCGCGCAGCATATGGTTCAGCACGCTGGTCTTCCCGGCCCCCAGATAGCCGGTCAAAACAGTCACCGGAATGCGGGTGTCGGGGGTCATTCCCATGGCAACAACGAGGCGTGGATCACCTCGCTCGAGCCACCAACCGCCTTGATCGCGTCATGAGTCTGGTCCAACCCAAAGCGGTGGGTGGTGATCAGGTCCAGCGGAAAGCGGGTGGAGTTCAGCTGTTTCAGCGCCAACTCGCAGGATTCGTAATTGTGTCCCCGCGCCGCCTTCACAGTGATGTATTTGTTGGCAATCTTGCCGAACGGGAAGTTCGGGAACTCCGCCAACCCCTCGCCCTGGATCAACAGCGTTCCGCCTTTGCGTTTCAACGCCTCAATGCCCAGCAAGGTCGGGATCGTCCCGCCCCCGGCAGTGCAGTCCAGCGCGACATCCACCCCCTCACCCCCGGTGATTTCAGCAATCCGTTCCAGCGGGTCTTCGGCGTCGACGTTGATAACATGGTCGGCGCCGAGTTTTAACGCCACTTCCAACCGCTTCGCATCTTTCGCCGTTCCGGTAACAATGATCAGCGACGCACCGGCCTGCTTGCAGGCGACCACCTGGCTCAGCCCCTGCTGTCCCGGTCCCTGCACCAGCACCCGGCTGTCATAGCCCACGTTGCAATCAAACAGCGCCCATTGGATGCCGTTGGCCATTGGCGTGACCACTCCGGCGAGTTCCGCGCTCAGCCCGTCAGGCACCCGGTGAATGACCGAATTCCACGGCAAGAACATGTATTGCGCAAATCCGCCCCAAAGGTGCGGTGCACGTGTCGCGGGGGTATAGCCAAATCGGATGCCTTCAGGGTTCTTGCGCCAGTCGGTCGCCATGCACAGGCGATAATCGCCGCGATGGCAGTGTTCGCAGTTCATGCAGCCGACGTAGTGTTCGGCGAACACGCGGTCGCCTTCGCGCAGCCCGCGCCGTTTCTTGAAGGTCGCGCCGGCCTTGGCGATGACGCCGATATTCTCATGCCCCATGATCACCGGATCGTCGATCGGCGGTTTGGCGTAGAACTTGACGTCGGTGCCGCAGATGCCCGCAACCTCGACCTTCAAAAGTGCGCCATCATCGGGGATGTCGGGCATGGGAAATTCACGGAATTCGGTGGTTTCCGGCGCGGTGCGAACGGCAGCCAAGACCTTCTGAGACACCGTCGGATCCCCCGTAATCGTTGACCATTGGCTAGCAAAGCAGCAGACTGCATTCAAGAACAAAGGTCCACATACAGGAACAGCCGGAATTTCGGCGCTCGGAGGTCGGTGTGTTTCAACGGTTCGGCGCCAAGCCGGAAAACGTCGAATTCCTCAGCCGGATCGAAGGCTGGACGCGGGCACGGTTCGGGCTGGACCCCGCGGATATCGTGCTGGTCTCGGAAGAGGCTTCGGGCCTGCCCGGATTCCCGGCGCTGGACACCACCGTGCGGTTCTGGACCGACCCGATCACACGCTATCGCCTGCGGATCTTCAAGCCTGCGCGGGACATAGTTGCCGACGACCTGCCACCGGCCTGGCTGCTGCTTGCCCTGATCGACGATGGCGACCCCGACTGCTGCTAAAGGACCCCGGATGCCCAAAACCCGCCTGAAAACGGTCTTCATGACCCACGGCCACACCGCCGCCCTGAAGGATGGGCGGGTAAGCCTGCCCGACTATGACTTCGACTTTGAAGAGGTTCTGCCGATCCCCAAGGCGTTCCGCCGGATGATCATCGGCGGCGAATTCGAAGTCTCAGAAATGGCGATGACAACCTACCTCTGCGCCAAGGCGTTGGGGGCGAAGATGACGGCGCTGCCGATCTTCCTGACGCGCGGGTTCCATCATCGCGCCATCGTGGCGCGGCCCGAGGTTTCGACGCCGAAGGACCTGGAAGGCAAAGTCGTCGGGGTGAACCGGGGCTATACCGTGACAACCAGCCTGTGGGCGCGGGCGATCCTGGCTATGGATTATGGCGTCGATCTGTCGGCGGTCCAGTGGAGGCGGACCGGCCTTGAGCACGTGCCCGATTGGGTCCCGCCCGCGAATGTCGGGGATTTCCACGACAGCGCCAGTCTGGAGGATCGGTTGGCCAGTGGAGAGGCGGTGGCGGCAACGGGAATCCTCAAGGCTCCTGGCACCCGGCCCCTGATCAACGATGCTTTCGGGGTGGGTCTGGCAGCACTCCGCGACCGGGGGTTTTATCCGCTGAACCACGCGCTGGTGATCCGCGACGATGTGCTTGCGGCGCTTCCCGATTTGCCCGCGCAGCTGTTTGATGGCTTCGTGGCTGCCAAACGGCTTCATCTGAACGCGCTGAAGGCCGGTCAGGTAACGGGCGGGGCCGAGATGGATGAGATTCTGCGCGCCGTGATGGAGGTTCAGGACGACCCCCTGCCCTATGGCATCGCGCCGAACGCCAAGATGCTGGAGGTGCTGGTGGAGCAATGCCTGGCGCAGGCGATCATTCCGGAAAGTGTCGGCATTGAGGGGCTATTTGCGCCGGGCGTGCGGGAGTTGGTGGGATAGGCGGTTTTTGCCCAGGATTGTCTTTGCACCCTCAGGTCAAAACTAAAGCGTTTCGACATTAACCTGAGACATATCCGGCGGCCTTAAAGTAGTTCCAGCATTCTACTGGGTCGTAGAGATCGCAGATTGCTCCGATTGCTTCGAAGACCTGGGTAAAGGACCTGGCCCCGATCCGTCGCAAATGGGCTTTCAGTTTAGAGAAGGCCTGCTCGATGGGATTCAGGTCGGGCGAGTACGGTGGCAGGTAAAGGAACCAGCAGCCGTGATTGCGTAAAGCCTGCGTCGCCTCCTTATTCCGGTGGGTTGCCAGGTTGTCGAGAATGACGACAGTGCCGGGGTTGATCTCGGGGACCAGCACTTCGCGGATGTAGGCCGCGAAGGCGGGGCCATCTATCGCTCCCTTGATGACCCAAGGTGCGATCAGCGCGCCTTGGGTCAGGCCCGCGATCAAGGTTTGGGTTCCCCAGCTTCCGAAGAGCGCATCCATCGTCAGGCGCTTACCGCGCTTGGCTCTGCCGCGTAGGCGCGTGAGGTTTGTCTTCACTGCGGTTTCGTCAATAAAGACAACGCGCTCAGGAAAGGTCGCAATGGCTGGCGAGCGGTATCTGAACCAGTCGGCCCGTTGCTGCCTTACCTTGGCGCGGCGGCGCTCGGTTGCGACCAGCGACTTTTTTTGTACGTGAAGCCGAGCCGGGACAGAAGGTTGGCGATGGAGGAGTGATGCACCCGCACACCCTCTGCATCGGCCAGCGCATTACGCAACTCAAAGAGCGTGATGTCAGGGTCTTGTGCGATCAACTCCTCAAAGAATTCCCGATGCGGAGCCAGCTTTCCCTTGCCGCGCGGCGGTCCCTGCCGGGCAGGTTCCGCATGACCCTTCATCCTCACCTGACGCGCCCACCGCGCGCCTGTGGCAGGCGACAGCTTCAACCGCAACGCCGCCGCGCGCCCGCTCAACCCTTCTTCAATGTATCTCTGAAACCGTATCCGAAGCGCAGATGGCAAAGGTGCTGACATGATCCATCCTCCCAAACAGGATGAATCACAGATCAGGTCTCAAGGGAATCCCTCGCGATTCAGGTTCAAGCCGAAACGCTTTAATGCACGGGCCGTGACCAAGCGAGAGCTTTGGGATGCCAATATCTGCAACGGGTTGTAGAAGGATGTGACAAGCGGCAACACAGCAATAGTCAACTGAAGTGGGCATCAGCAGTGCATCGAAAGCAGGGCGCGCGCCGGACCGGTATGCTGGCGCTGCGCCATTAAGTTTGCATGATTTATGGCTCAGGTTTGGTCATCAACTTGCTTGGACACGCCACGTTCAGACCAGCGCCTGACCGGCGGGACCGGTCCGGCGCGCGCCCTGCGCCTTACGGCGCGCACCGGGCGCAGGGACATACTGCCAACTTCTGCTCCGGGCCAGTTTTACCCCCGCCGTTCAGGTCACAAAACATACGTTTCAACGCCGCGCTTTACACCCCGCCCACCGCCTGCAGAAACCCGGCCACCCGATCATTCGCCGCCTCTTCGTTCAACTCATCCGGCAGCACATCCCAATAGTCGGCCCCTTTCAGACACTCCTGCAGATAGCGGGCGGCGGATGTCGCGTGGAACCCATCCGCACCCGGCACGATTAGCGATGGGATGTCCAGTGCCATCAGCGCCTCAGGCTCGGCCCCCGGCGCGGTATCGCGGTCGATCAGATTGGCCAGCATCTGACGCACCGTTTCGATATAGGTGCCGGGGTCCATCGCCGCGTAAGTCTTTGCAAAATCGGATGAATTTCGGATCGGCTGCCCCCAGGGCCCGCCACGCGGATCGGCGCTGAAATTCTTGTCGTGGCTGTGCACCAGATCGACGACGCCATGCAGGCCCTCAGCCTCGACAAACGCGATATGTTCACCAAATCGCCTCTGGCTGCTGATCCGATAGTTCGGGCCGCCGACCGGCCAGAACAGCACCATCGAGGACACACGTTCCGGCATTGCAGTCGCGAATGCCGTGACCGGGCAGCACCCCATGCAGCCGCCCATCAGATGCGCGCGCTCGATCCCCAGATGATCCAGCAATCCGGCCCCCTGGCGGACGTAATCGTCCCAACGGATCGCCTCGACCCGGCCACCGGATTGTCCGTTTTCGCGCCGGTCGAACAGGATGCAGCGGAAGTGCTTCGGCAGATGGTCGAGCAGTTTGATGCGCTTGTAGACGCCCAGATCGCTCCATTTGCTGATCCGCGCGTCAAACCCACCGGGTGAGAACATCAGCAGCGGCGGCCCATCGCCCACCACCTGATAATGAGTGGTGATCCCGTCGATGTCGGTGAACGGCATCCGCTACCTCCCCGGTTGCCCTTTGATCTGGCCCGCGGCGCGCACGTCATCACCGCATTCAGCCAGCGCATCATGGATTGTGCGGGCAACATTGGCATAGCCCGTCGGCTCCCGGTCCAGCGCCGCCACGTTGTAGCCGACCGCCGCCTGCGCCAGCCGCACCCGGCCATCCAGCCACGGCCCGCCGCCGAAACCGCCAATCACCGGGATGTTGACAGCCTCGACCACCTTGGGGCCGACCAGGGGGCCAGAGTTGGTGAAATCCAGCAGCACCGCCCCGGCGCGTTCCAGCATCTGCGCATCCGACAGCATCCGGTCTTCCATCTCGGCCACGACATCGGGCCCGACCGCCGCCTGATTTTCGTATGGGATGCCCATCGCCAAAGCGGTCTGCGGCGTCAGGCCAAACTGCGCCCAGACCGGGATTCCCGCGCGGGTCAGCGCCTCGACCGCTTCGGGGTAATCCGCGGCCCCGTCGAGTTTGATCAGATCGACGCCCGCCTCTTTGACGAAACGGATTGCGGCGCTGACGGCGGCCTCGACCCCTTCCTGCAAGGGTCCGATTGTGTTGAAAAACTCCGAAATCAGAGCGTCGCGGATTTCTTGCGAAAACCTATGAAGCGAAATAGTCGGAAAGCTTTGACCACGAGACAGCGCATGGCTGCGCGTGAGCGCATGTAGGCGATTTGGGCCGACCCCCGCGCCAAAAATTTAGGATCGGGCTGCATGGAAAGAAAAATCATCGTTCAGGCCCTAAAACGGAGTTTTTCAACACAATCGGCCATAAGGAAAATCCGCGCTCAGCAGTGCATTCGTCACCCCGCGCCGCGCCGCGCGCGCAACGGTGATCATCTGATCCATAGTGATTTCCATGATCGTCTCATGACCCCAGAGGTTCTTGCCCACGGTATCGCCAACCGACACGATTTCGACCCCGACCCGATCGGCGATGGCAGCCATATGGGTATCCCAGGCCACGACCGCGAAGATCTTGTCGCCCGCGCGTTTCATGTCGTGCAACTGGGGTATCGAAACCTTGCTCATCTGGCGCGTTTCCTGCTTGTTTCGGATGTTTCGGTTGCTTCGCCGGCTGGCTTGCCCGCGCAAATGCGCCGCCGATCTGCAATGGTCATTTCAGACATAGACCGGCTGACGGCGGAAGAATCCCAGTCGTTCAGAGATCTGCTGCGCCGCCTCGATCGCCAGCGGGGCGAGTTTTGTGAATTCGCGCTTTCGTATCCGCACGCGCGGACCGGCGATGCCGACCGCAGCAATGATGCGCCCGTCGCCATTGTGGATCGGCGCGGCGATGCAGCGGGTGCCTTCGTCGCAATCCTCATCTTCCACCGCATAGCCCTGGCGTTTGGTACGCCGGATGCGGGCGCGCAGCGTGTCTTCGTCGATCGCGGTCCTGGCGGTGCGTGCATCGCGCGGATAGGACAGGAAAGCCGCCAGCTCGGGCTCTCGCAGGCCTGAGATCAGGCAGATCCCCTCAGCTGTGCAGAACGCCGGGCGCAGCTGTCCGGTGCCCGATCGCAGACGCAGCGTTTGCGGCGATTCAAAATCATGCAGGAACACCACGCTTTGGCGTTCCAGCACCGCCAGGCGCACGTTCTCTTGCGTTTGTTCGCGTAAGTCATTGAGGATAATCTTGGATTCGCTTGTCACATCCAGCCGCGCCCGCACCAGTGACCCGAGTGAGAATAGCCCTACCCCCAGACAGTAAGGGCCATTTTCCGGGTTCTGCTGTAACAGCCCTTCTTCCAACAGCGTCCCGGCAAGCCGGTGAACCGTGCTTTTTGCCACGCTCAGCCGTTTGGCAAGCTCACTGATCCCAAGTTCCTTGTCGTCCTCGGTAAAGGTCTTCAGCAGGTGAATCGCTGTCGTCACTGACGACAGTCGAGAGCTGTCGCGCCGCAGATTGCGGTTAATTTCTTTCCTTGGCGTCCGGGCTGGATTGCTCATGTCGGTCAATCGCGTTCCTTGATGCAGAACATGGTTCCATTAGTTGCGGATGCGCACCACCTGTCAACGCCGCTTGACGTGTGGGTGCGCATGTGGGTGATGATGGTGGTCGTGGTGATGGTCATGGCCTCGCGGCCCGAACTGCCGCCGCTCGGCCCGGCGCGGGCCACGCGGATCGTCCGAGAACAGCAGCGATTTGACGGTGACCGGCACCGTGTAAGACGGCAATCTGATCTTCCCAAGATCGACGTAGTCAAAGTCGCGCAGGGACAACCCGTCGAGGATAAGTAGCTCATTTTCAACGCCAATTTCGTCGCGCAGGATGCCGCCGAGCGTCTGCGCTATATCCCCGTCGATCATCACAAACAGCGGGTGATCGCCTTGCAGACGCGGGGCCATCGCCTCGGCGATCCCGTCCGCCAGCGCGCGGATCGACGCGTAATCCGGGGGCAGATCGAAATCGAAGGCCAGGGCGACTTCGTCGGTGGCAGGCGTCAGGTCGAAAGCCGCGAAATGATCGCGGATCGCCGCTGAAATGCGCCCGGCGCCCGGTTCATCCGCCAGATCCAGCGCCGGTTTCAGCACCTGCATCGACCGCCGCGGCAACAGCTTGCCGGGGGCGGTGACCGTGCTGGTCTGCCCGCTCAGCTGGACCGAGTACTCGGACGCCCCCAACGCCGTGGCCCGGATACAGGCCGCCGCCGGGATCAGCGGCGCGCCCAGGTCCCCGGCGGCGGCCCGGTCACGCAAGGCCTGGCCTAGTGGCAGGCCCAGGTCGCCGAAATCGCGAGATTCACGCCCCGCGACGTATTCGCCGACACCGCCGGACACCATGATGCCGTCCAGCGGGTCGATATCATCGGGGATGTCGGTCAGGAACAGATCCGCCACCGCATCGGGCAATGGTCGCTGTCGGACTGCCGTCTGCAAAGCGTCGGCAAAATGTATGGCAACCCGCCTCAGGTCATCGGCGGAAAGCGCGTCGCCGAGGGCCACAGTTACCCCTGCCTGCGCGGCCAGGTGGATGCCCGCTTCTTCGGCCCGGATCACCTTGCCATCCTGCACCGCGATCAGCCGCCCGCCGATGTGCAGGGCGGCGGTCCAGACAACTTCGCCCGCGTCACACACAGCCAGATTCGTCGTTCCACCACCGATATCGACGTTCAGGATGCGACTGCCTGCATCATGGCTGGCCTTCGCCGCGCCCGAGCCATAGGACGCCAGCAGCGCCTCCATATGGTTGCCCGCCGTCGCGGTGACGAAATCACCGCCCTTGGCCGAAACAATGTCGGCAATGGCCTGCGCATTTTCACGCCTAAGCGCCTCTCCGGTCAGGATCACCACGCCGGTGTCGATGTCAGCCGGGCGGATCGTCGCCCCGGCATAGGCGTTGTCGATGATCGCGCCAAGGGCGGCGGCGTCGATTAACGCGCCCGCGTATGGGGTCAGGCTGACCGGACTTTGATACGCCGTCGCCCGGTCCACGATGACATAGCGTGAGGCATGGCTGTCGGCCTTTCGTTGCAGATGCACGGTCGAGAATATCACCTGCGTCCCCGCTGACCCGATGTCGATCCCCACACTGGTCAGCGAGACGTTGTCGCGCAGCCAAATCGGGTTTTCCTCCAACGGACCGGGGTCGATATCGTCGTGGTCGTGATCCGCATCCGGCCCATGTTCGTGATCGTAGAAATCACCGAACATGTGGTCGTCGATCGTGTGGCGCGGCGGGTCCGTCGGGTCGGGCATTTCGTGTTCCTCTATGTGGACCGCCGGTCCATTGACGGCACCCTACCCCTGCCGTAGCGTTGAGGCAATTCCAAAAGCTGACAACAACGCGCGACGCGGCGGGAGAGATTGCGATGACCAAACATGCCGTTGTGTCCGACAAGATGGCGGACAAGTTCCGCACCGAGAAAGAGACGCCATATACAAGGTTTCTGGCCGCCGAAGGGCTGGAGCTGATCAACGGAAACTACGTCCCGTCGCTGCATGAGGTCGCGTTGAAACCCTGGGCGCGGCGTGGTGGCAATGCGGTGTTCATGAACCACGACGCCAGCCGCACCACCAACGATTGTTATGTCATGGAGATCCCTGCTGGCGGCAAACTGGCCCCGCACCGGCAATTGTTCGAAGAAACCGTGCTGATCCTGTCCGGGCGCGGGTCGACCGTGGTCTGGAACGACGCGGGCCAGAAGGTCAGCTTTGAATGGGGCCCGGGCGCGATCTTCGGCATCCCGCTGAACGCCAATCACCAGCATTTCAACGGCTCAGGGTCTGAACCGGCGCGCTATATCGGCGTCACCAACATGCCGCCCTTGATGAATGTCTTCGAAGAACCCGATTTCATCTTCGGCACGGCGCATGACTTCAAGGGCCGCTTTTCCGGTGAGCCTGAGTATTTCGGCGAGACCAAGGAAACCGACGGCTTCATGATGGAGACGAACTTCGTCGCCGACGCGGTGAACCTGCCGCTGGTCTATGCCAAGGAACGCGGCGCGGGCGGCGGGCATATCCGGTTCCAGCTGGCGAAATGCTCGATGAACAGCCACATCAGCCAGTTCCCGGTCGGCACCTACAAGAAATGCCACCGCCACGGCCCCGGCGCGCATGTGATCCTGTTGTCGGGCACCGGATATTCCCTGATGTGGCCGGAAGGAGAGGAGCCGCAGCGCTACGACTGGAAGCCCGGCACCATGATCGTGCCGCCGAATATGTGGTTCCACCAGCATTTCAACACCGGCACGACTCCCGCACGCTATCTGGCGTTCAAATACGAGGGCGTGGCGATCCGCAACGCGCAGGGCGTACCGAAGGCGTGGATTTCGCAGCGCATTGGCGGCGACCAGATTGACTATGCCGACGAAAGCGCGGCAGTGCGGACCATGTTCGCCGATGCTTTGGCCGAGAACGGCCTGACCTCGCAAATGGCCGAGGCGTATGAGTTGGAAAAGCCGGACCTGCCGCCGAAACCTTAACAGGAGCGTTTGCCATGCTTCGCAAGGACATCAACGAGTTACTGACGCAGACCGACCCCGGCACCGCCATGGGCGAGATGTTTCGCCAGTATTGGCAGCCCGCGCTGCTGGCCCGCGAACTGGCTGAGGATGACTGCCCGCCGGTGCGGGTGAAGCTGCTGGGCGAGCGGCTGATCGCGTTTCGCGACAGCAAGGGCCGCTATGGCCTGATGGATGAATTTTGCGCGCATCGCGGCGTGTCGCTGTGGTTCGGGCGTAACGAAGAAGGCGGGCTGCGCTGCCCCTATCACGGCTGGAAGTACGACTATACCGGACAGTGTATTGAAGTGCCGAGCGAGCCTGAAGAATCCGGCTTCTGCGCCAAGATCAAGCTGAAGGGTTACCCGCTGATCAAGGTCGGCGATATCCTGTGGACGCATATGGGGGACGCCGAGAACCGGCCCCCGGAACCGGAATGGGAATTTGCGACTGTTCCGGCGGAACAGACCTATACCTCCAAACGCTGGCAGGAATGCAACTGGTTGCAGGCGATGGAAGGCGGGATTGACAGCAGCCACGTAAGTTTCCTGCACTCCGGCAGCCTGAACACAGATCCGCTGTTTCGCGGCTCTAAGGGCAACAAGTACAATCAGAACGACAAGAAGCCGGTGTTCGAGGTTGTCGAAAGCGCTGGCGGCCTGTCCATCGGTGCGCGCCGGATGGCCGAGGACGACCATTATTACTGGCGGATCACGCCCTGGGTGATGCCCAGCTTCACCATGGTGCCGCCGCGCGGCGATCACCCGATGCACGGGCATTTCTGGGTGCCCATCGACGACGAAAACTGCTGGGCGTGGAGCTTCGATTACCACCCGACCCGCGCGCTGACCAAGGATGAGCGTCAGGCGATGGAGGACGGTTACGGGGTCCATAACCAGTATGAGGCGCCGGGCAGCTTCCGCCCGCGTCAGAACAAGGACAACGATTACCTGATTGATCGGGAGGCACAGGCACGGGGGGAGACATATTCCGGCGTCTGGGGCATCGCGATGCAGGATGCCTCGCTTCAAGAAAGCATGGGGCCGATTGTGGACCGAACGAAGGAGAACCTGGTCTCCACCGACAACGGGATTATCATGGCGCGGCATCGACTGCGCAAGGCCTGTATCGCGCTGCGCGACAAGGGGGTGGAGCCGCCGGGGCGGTCGGTGGACCATCAGCAGGTACGCTCCGCCGCGCGCGTGCTGCCGCCGGACCAGCCATTCAAAGACGCCATGAAAGACGACCTAACCGTGCGCCCCGGCGTCAAGCAGACCTCGGTCTGATGCCCCACGACGGTGAGGATATGTTCGAGGCCGACAACGCCACGCGGGCCGGGCGTGGGCCAGTGGACCATCCCACGATGCTGGGGGGCTGCGCGCGCGCGACAACTCGGGCCGAGGCGGCGTTCCGCGTGGACTATCCCAATTCGCGCACCCGAACCTCTCGCATTTTCGCGCTGGATGCGCGGGCTGCCGAGGCGATGTATGCGATCACCGAAGACCCCTGGAACAACGCGCATTTCCTGACCGTTTCGGCTGGCCCGGTGGGTCCCGACACCGCCGCCACCGACCTGCCGCTTAGCCATCCAGACGGCACCCGCGCCGATCTGCTGGACGAGGTTGACGGCGCGGATGTGGTGGTTCTGTTGGCGGCCTCTGGTGACAGCGAAGGTGCAGCCGGTGTCATCGCGCGGGAATGTTACAGCCGCGGCATCACCTGCGCGGGATTGGCGCTGGCAAACGGGCAGTTACAGGCTGAAGTCGACCGGGTCGTAAACGCAATGCGCCCATTCACCCGCGTGCTGGTGGTTGCCAGCGACGACGACTATATCCCCGCCATGCTGACAGGAATGCGCGCATGAACTGGCTTGATTTTCTTGGGGAACCGACCGCGTTCCTGGCCCTGGGCTTTGTCATCGGCATGGCCCACGCGCTTGAGGCGGACCACCTGGCCGCCGTCGCCACATTCGCCAACGAAGGCGACGGGCGTGCGCGGCTGATCGCGCGCGGCGCGCTTTGGGGGTTGGGGCATACCACGGCGCTGTTCGTGATCTGCTCGGTCGTGGTGCTGGCCGGGCTGACGATTTCGGGCCGGGTCGAGGCGACGATGGAAGGCGCGGTTGGGGTGATGATCATCGCGCTTGGTCTGCGCGTGCTGTGGAAGATGCGGCGGGATCGCATTCATGTCCACGTGCACGCACACGGGACCAAAAAGCACATCCACCTGCACAGCCACGCAGGCGAAGCCGCGCCCCACGGCGCGCATGACCACAGCCACAGCCACCGGGCGCGCGCGATGGTCGGGCGCGCGCGATGGTCTTCGGGGTCGGGCTGCTGCACGGCGCGGCAGGCTCTGCCGGGTTGCTGGTGCTGGCCGTCGCCGCGGCAGATACAGTGACGCAGGCGCTGGGATATTTTGCGCTGTTCGGCCTTGGCTCACTCGCCGGAATGGCGGTGCTGAGTGCGGTTGCCTCTTACCCCCTCGGGGTGATCGGGCGCGGTGCGGGTTGGATGCAGACCGCCACGGGTGTTGCGATTGCGGCGCTGGCCCTGTGGGTCGGTGGTTCACTTGTGGTTCACAGTTTTCCGGCGATACTCTCGCCAGCGCTATAGCCTTGAAAGGACTGGCCCATGTGCGGTGAAATCGACGAGCAATTGCTGATCAGCCAGGAAGTGCTGGAGCGGTTTCAGGGCATGTCCAAGATGCTTGGTCTGGATGCGGCTGCAACCGCGGCTGCGCCGAAAAATCTGGCCAGCGGCGAAGGGCGCGCCACCTATATGGAGGCGATATTTAACGACGGGCTGGCCCGCGCATTGGGCGATGCCACAGCCGCTGAAGAGGATGAGACGGTGGACGCCATTGCAAGTCAGGCCATCGCATTGGCGCGCCTTGCCGGGTTTCTGGCCGGGCAGCTGCCGCCCGAGGCTGATCTGTTCCGCGCCACCGTCGAAGCGTTGAGCGACGGCCACGCGCAGCCGCGCGAGCTGATGATCCAGAAAGCGCGCGACCATGACGCCGCCCACGGCCACAGCCACGATGACGACGCGGACCATGGGCATGGGCATGACGGGCACCACGGGCACGCCCCGCACGGCCACACGCATTAAGGCGCGGCGCGGGTGGCTGGGTTCGATTTCCTGCACGACCCGGATTGGCGCCGCAGTGTATTGCGTGACGGCTTCGGGCGCAGTTTCTTCGGATTTCTGGGCTTCGCCGTTGTAACGGGCTCGCTGAGCTATGTGCTGCGCGGACATGATGCCTTTGTCGCGGCGCTTTGGGGCGATCTGGATCTGGTGACCAATGTGCTGCCCCGGGTGGTGATCGCAGTCTCGATCGCGGCGCTGATCTGGTTTCTGATCCCGCGCGACAGGATCTCGGCACTGGTCGGATCCGAATCCGGGCTGCGCGGATTGCTGATCGCAAGTGTCGCGGGAACCATCACGCCGGGCGGTCCGGCGTCGGCCTATGCGTTACTGGCGGTCCTGGCAGGGTCCGGCGCCGACAGGGGCGCGATGGTGGCCTATATCACCGCCTGGGGGACGCTGGGGTTGCAGCGCATCCTGGTCTGGGACGTGCCCTTCATGGGACCCGAATTCGCCATCATGCGGTTCGCGATCAGCATGTCACTGCCAATTATCGCCGGTCTGATCGCGCGGCGATTGCCGATGCAGCTGACGGTGAAGGATCCAAGCCAATGAGCATTGGCCTCGCAGCCCTGCTTGGCCTGTTGGTCATCCTTGTGAACGTGGCTGTGGTCCGCCGTCAGGACGCCGCCCCGGTGGTCAAACGCTTCGCTGAACAATTCGCCAAGCTGGTGCCGCGCATGCTGTGCGCCCTTGTCGGGGCCGGGTTCGTCGCGACGCTGATCCCGAAACAGTTGATCGCGGGTCCGCTTGGCCCCGACGCCGGATTGCTGGCCTTGCCTGTTGCGGCGGCTGCGGGACTGATGGTGCCCTCGGGGCCGGTGATCTCTTTCGCGATCGCGGCGGTGTTTGCCAAGGCCGGTGCCTCGACCCCGGCGTTAATCACCTTCCTTACGTCCTGGAGTATTTTCGCAGTGCACCGTATCCTGATATTCGAACTGCCACTGGTTGGCGCGTCGTTTTTCCGGCTGCGCATCGCCTCGGTCGCGGTGATCCCGTTCATCGCTGGCGTGCTGGCCATGCTGGTCGGGCTGATCACCACATTCGGGCAGGCCGCCCCCTAACCCCGCCGGAGTACCCCCATGCCCGTCCCGCCCGAGTATCAGAAGTATCAATCCGACGTCATCGTCGACCTGCTGCAGGCCTATGACGTTCCCTATGTCGCCATCAATCCGGGCGCGAGTTTTCGCGGGCTGCACGACAGCATCGTGAACTATGGCGACAACGCACCCGAGGTGCTGGTCTGCCAGCACGAGAATACGGCCGTGCAGATCGCCCATGGCTATGCCAAGGCGACGGGCAAGCCGATGGCCTGTATCCTGCATGATCTGGTCGGGCTGCTGCATGGGCAAATGGCGATTTATTATGCCCATACGGATCGCGCCCCGGTTTTGGTGATCGGCGCGACGGGGCCGATGGACGAAAGCAAACGGCGGCCCCGGTCGGATTGGCATCACACGGCGCAAAGCCAGGGCGATGCGGTGCGTGATTTTACCAAGTTCGACTATCAGCCGATTGTGTTGAAAAACTCCGAAATCAGAGCGTCGCGGATTTCTTGCGAAAACCTATGAAGCGAAATAGTCGGAAAGCTTTGACCACGAGACAGCGCATGGCTGCGCGTGAGCGCATGTAGGCGATTTGGGCCGACCCCCGCGCCAAAAATTTAGGATCGGGCTGCATGGAAAGAAAAATCATCGTTCAGGCCCTAAAACGGAGTTTTTCAACACAATCAGCCACACACGATCCATGGTGTCACCGACAGTTTCCAGCGCGCCTGGTCAGCAATGGTCTGCGAACCGGCTGGTCCGGTTTACCTGTGCTATGACGCGTTGCTTCAGGAAACACCGCTGACGGATGAGGTGGCGATACCGGGGCCTGATACGGCCAAAGCCCCTGCCCCGATGGCCGCCGACCCAGGCGTTCTGGCACAAATTGTCGACCGGCTGTTGACGGCGGAACGCCCCTATATCATGGCCGAATTCACCGGGCGCCAGCCGGGCAATTTTGAAAAGCTGGTGGAACTGGCCGAGCTGTTGGGCGTTGCGGTCTGGGATGTGAACTCGGCCCTGTGCTTTCCCAACCGGCACCCGCAGAACCTGTCGATGGACACGGACGCGCTGGCCAAGGCGGACGCGATCCTGGCGCTGGATGTTGTGGATTGGGAAAAGGCGACTGCGAAGCTGGACAGCACCACCCGCCGGGTTGAGTCGTTTTTGGCCGAGGGCTGTGAGTGGATGGAGGTCGGGTTCCACGAAACCGGGATTTCAAGCTGGTCGCTGGATTATGGCCGGTCTCTGCCCAAAAGGCTTAGCGCGCTTGGCGATCCACGCCTGGCCATGCCGCAGATGATTGAGGTCGCGCGGGCGCGGCTGGCCGACGATGCGGCGCTGGCCGACCGGGTCGAGGCGCGTAAATCGACCATTGCGTCACGCCACGCCGAAAATTTCGCGCGATGGGCTGAACAGGCCCAAACCGACCGGGATGCCAGCCCCCTGACCACCGCGCGGCTTGCGCAGGAAGTGTGGGATGTCATCCGCGACGAAGACTGGGTGCTCGGCTCGGGCACATTGCGCCAATGGACCCGCAAGCTGTGGGATTTCGATGCCCTCACCGTCATCCCGGCAAGGGGCTTGGCACCTCGACCCAGATCGGCATCTCGCTGGGGGTGGCGCTGGCGCACAAAGGCAGCGACAAAGTGGTCGTTGCGCTGCAGCCCGACGGTGACCTGATGTTCGACGCAGGCGCGCTGTGGACAGCCGCCAAGCATGAGATCCCGCTGCTGATCGTGATGTTCAACAACCGCGCTTATTATAACGACTGGCACCATCAGATCCGCATGGCCCGCGCGCGTGGCACTGACGAGGGGCGCGCGCATATCGGCATGGATATCTCTGGCCCGGAACCGGATTTTGCCACCATTGCGCAAGGCATGGGCATGTGGGCCGAAGGGCCGATTGACTCGCCCGCAGCCGTGGCCCCGGCGATCCGACGCGCGCTGAAAGTCGTGAAATCCGGTAAACCGGCGCTGGTCGATGTCATTACGCAGCACAGATAGACCAAAATCGATCACTTCCTGTGCCAATATAGATCCAAAAATGATGCAAAATTGTCAGGATGCCAGTGCATACTGAGGTTTCGTCGGAATCCGCTACCTGATTCGCGCAACAGGGCCATACCAAATCGTAATTGGATCGGATTTGGAAAAAGTACGGAGTCTGCAATGAATATCCTGATACTGGGGGCGTCCTACGGATCGCTGCTGTCGACGAAATTCCTGATGGCGGGCCATGACGCCACGCTGGTCTGTCAGCGTCCCGGTGCAGCGCTGATCAATGCCGAAGGCACGGTGCTGCGCCTGGCGCTGCGGGGCGAGGATTCGCCCCGTCTGATCCGCTCGACCGGGCAGCCGGGAAAACTGCGCGCCATGGTGCCGGGCGACGTCACACCTGCGGAGTACGATCTGGTCTGCCTTGCCATGGCCGAACCGCAGTACAGCGCCCCGGAGGTGAAGGCGCTGATGGCGCGGATCGCCCGCGCGGGCAAGCCGGTCCTGTCGGTGATGAACATGCCCCCGCCGCCCTATCTGGCACGGATCGACGGGCTGCCGCCTGCGGCGCTGCACGGCTGTTACACCGATATTTCCGTCTGGGACGGGTTCGATCCCGGCCTGATGTCACTGTGCAGCCCTGACCCACAGGCGTTTCGCCCGCCGGACGAAAAACCGAACCTCGTGCATGTCGGCCTGCCGACCAACTTCAAGGCTGCCCCCTTTGCCGATCCCGCCCATACCGCGCTGCTGCGCCAGTTAGAGGCCGAGATTGACGCCGTAACCCTGGACGGGAAAGACGTGCCGGTGAAACTGCGGCTCAACGCGTCGATCTTCGTGCCATTGGCGAAATGGAGCATGGTGATGACCGGCAATTATCGGTGTGTGACCGATGGCGCTGCACGCCCGATCCGCGAAGCGGTGCATGACAACCTGGACCAATCCGCCCGCATCTATGGCTGGGTCGAGGCGCTGGTGCGTGATCTGGGCGCATCGCCCGACGATCAGGTGCCCTTCGACAAATACGCCCGCGCCGCTGAAAGCCTGCTGAAGCCGTCATCGGTCGCGCGCGCCATTGATGCCGGCGTAGCGCGCATCGAACGGGTCGACAGGTTGGTGCAAGCCGTGGCGGCCACGCGCGGCATGCAGAATGACGCGGTGGACGCGATTGTGGCGCGCGTTGATGCCAGATTGGCAGATAATCAGGGCGAGCGGCGCGTGGGTTAACACAGGGCCGCCCGGGTTGGCGCCGGCGATCACGATCGGTTTAACGGGCTTGCGCGCGCGTCCGGCGGCGTGACAGCGTCCTCCCCATGCGCCTTGCCCTGTTCCTTCTGTTGATCAGCCTCGCCGCGCCGTCGCTCGCGCAGGTGCCGCCCAGCACAAGCGAAATCGCGGCCTATGCGGGTCTGCATCAGGCGGCGCAAACCGACGATGCGGCGGCCATTCGCCAGTTGGTGGCCGCGGGTGCCGCGTTAGAGGCGCGCGACAGCGCCGGGCGTACCGCAGTCCATGTCGCGGCCTTTGCCGGGGCGACCGACGCCTTGCGCGCGCTGGCCGAAGCCGGGGCAGACATGAACGCGCTGGAACATCAAGCTTATGACGCGGTGACGATTGCCGCCGTTGCCAACGATCCCGACACCATGTCGGCGGCCATCGCATTGGGAAATGATCCCGGTCTGATGACCAGCCCCTATGACGGCACCGCATTGATCGCGGCGGCGCATCTGGGCCACGTCGAGGTGGTGAAACGCCTGATCGCCGCAGGCGCGCCGCTGGACCACGTCAACAACCTGAACTGGACCGCGCTGATCGAGGCTGTGGTACTGGGTGACGGCGGACCGGACCATATCGAAACGGTCCGCGCGCTGGTCGAAGCCGGTGCCGACCGGTCGATCACCGACCGCAGCGGGCGCACCCCGCTGGAATTGGCCGAGGCCTATGGGTTTTCCGAAATCGCCGGGATAATCCGGGGCGAATGAAAACGGGCGAGGCTTGCGCCCCGCCCGTCAGGATTTATCGCAGGTCGATCAGTTGGACTTGCAGTTGACCGCCTTGAATTCGATCTCGTCGCCCGCTTCATATTCGAAATCGCACATCATGCCGACGGCCAGATCGTCGCGCTTGGCCTCGGCCCCGTCGACCATCACGGCGGTGCGCTTGCCCGACACCTCGCCCATGGTTTCGGTGCCCATTGCGTCGAATGTGACCTGCTTGTTGCCGTCCGCAAGGCCGGTGATCGCGGTCGAGACCATCATGGTTTCGCCCGCGTCGGCCATTGCCGCGTGGCCTGTGCAGGTCAGAACCTTGAATTCGTTGGCCTCATGGGCCGGATCGAATTCAATCTCGCAATTCATCCCCACGGCCAGCGCGTCACGTTCCGCCGCTTCGCCATTGACGGTGACCTTGGTGCGCGAACCGGAAACCTCGCCCATCACCTGGGTATCGCCGGACATGAAGGTGACTTCCTTGTTGCGGTCGTTCAGCGCCAGGATGTCGCTGGTCACCTTGATGGTCGGAATCTCGACGTTCAGCGCCGCCGAAATGATCGCGACCGTTTCCGGGCTTTGCTGCATCGCGCCCTGGACCAGCGTTGCCACTTCGTCGCCGCGTGCGGCTTCGATTGGCAGGCCCAGTTTTTCGGCTTCGGCCAGAAACTCCGGGTCTTCCATCACGGCCATATAGGCATCTCGAAGCTCTTCCAGGATTTCCAGCGGCGTGTCCGGGGGGGCCGCAGTCAGACGGCCCAGGTTCGAGTTTGCGTTGATCAGGTTGACGATGCTTTTCGCCTTGTCGCTGGTGGCATAGTCGATGGCGCTGGGGATGCCCTCAGCCTCGCCCACGACCAGCGCGAAAAAGCCGCTGCCGGCATCCACGAAGGGCTGCAGTGAAGCTTTGGAGCCGACCTGCCCCACAACTTCGCCGCGCAGCATCGCCATCTCGCCCTCGTTACCCTGATAGCCGGGGATGATGTTGATGTTCAGATCGAAAGCATCGGCCAGCATGTTGGTTTCATTGAACGACGCCGACCCGACGCCCGAGGCGGCGAAATTCACCGTCGCCTCACTGTTCAGCAAATCCTCAAAGCTTTCCATACCGGCTTCGTTGCCAAGCGCGACGGCGCGAAGATCGGCGGCGGCTTTGCCGACCCAGGAAAATTCGTTCAGGTCAAACTGCACGCCTTCGGTCTGTAATATCTGCGCATAGATCAGGCCGGTGTTGAACGTCCCGATGGTGTAGCCGTCAGGGTCCGAGGCGAACAGCGTGTTGGCCCCGATGATATGGCCCGCGCCGGGCAGGTTCTTGAAGATCACCTTGTCGGCGCCAAGCTTGCCTTCCAGATGCCGCCCGATCAGACGGCCATAGGCGTCATAGTTGCCGCCCGGATTTGTCGCGATGATGTAGGTCACCGTCTTGCCGTCGAAATGCTGCGCAGCGGCGGGCATCGCCATTGCGCAGGCCAGGACGGTGGTTGTCAGAAATCTGTTCATTGCGTCTTCTCCCTCAGCGATCAAGGCGGTGACGCACATTCTAAGTGCGGCGTTCCCCGCTACAACTCTATTCGTCGGCGGGTGGCACCCACACGTCTTCAAATCCTTCCGCCGGTTCCAGCTGGTCGAACCAGTCAAGCCCGATGGCCTTCATCACCCGGCTGTTGCAGACGATGATACGCGCTTCGATGTCCGAGGTGTTAACGCGTTTATGCGCAACATAGGGCGGTACATAGATGAAATCGCCCGGCCCCCATTCATAGGTCTTGGGGGTGGTGTCCCAGGTCCACTCAAACTCGACCTTGCAGGCGAAATGCACGTCATAATGCAGGTCATGTCCGGTGCCTTCGATGACGAAGGCGATCTCTTCACTCAGATGGCGGCTGGTGCCGGTGGATTTGCCGGGGTCGAGGAACTGCATATAGGCGTCGATGCAGCATTCCTTGGTATCCATGCGTTCATTGATGATGTGCTTGATCAGGCCATCTGCCGAGCGTTCGAGCGGCATCTGGCTGTGCTTCACCACGTTCAGGCGGCGGTCGTACTCGGCGCGGAATTTCTGCGATTCTTTCAGCGCGTCACGGTAGAACGATACCTCGGGCGCGCCCTGTTTGGAGCGCTGGCGTTCGATGGCATCTGCGAAAGTTGACGGGTCCATGAGCGCGATCCTTAAAACGAGGCCGGTGGGGCGTAATCTTCATGCCCCGGCACCGGGTCTTCGGGTGGAAATTCGACCATTTCCTGAAAGATCATATGCATGAACAGGAACAGCGGCTTGGCCTTGAGGACCAGCACGAAAGTCTCGTCATCGCTGTCGTTCAGAAGCTGGTGCACGCAGGCGTTTTCGACGATCAGCGCGTCGCCCGCTTCCCAATCCATCCGGCGGCCATCGTGGATGTCATGCCCCTTGCCCTTCAGCACAAAGAACACGGCTGAATTCATGTGACCGTGGATCTGGCCATAGCCATGCGGCGCGAAGGCGTCGACATGCGCCTCGATCGATTGGGCGATCTTGTTGGCCTGCGGGTTGATGACCTTCTTGCCGAAGTTATGCGGCCCGCCCTTCCATTTCATGTCCGAGGTTTTGTAGATGCGGGGTTGGGCGTAAAGCTCATCCCGCATCTGGCTGTAGGTGCCTTCCAGCGCACGCACAAAGGTGCGCTTCTTGGTCCAGCGTTCCCACACGACTTTTTCGCGTTTTTCGCTGTTATGGCCAAGGCCGCCTGCGTCGTCTTCGGTATCAGCCATGCCGAACACTCCCCCTGATAGGCTGTTGTTTGAAACGATACGAGCGGCAACCATTCCAGTCAACGGTACGGCGTTTCACATGAAGGAACAGTTTTACGGTTCTCCGGTCACCTCATTCAGGGACCGGACTGCAATCGGCAGGCCAAGGTATTCTGCCTGATCCTCGTGCAATAACTGGCGCACCTGATCAGGGCCAAGGCGCTTGACCAACTGGTCCACGGCACCAAACAGAGGTAACGCCAATCCGGCCTGCTGAGCAAGGTCCAGCGCGACATCCATGTCCTTCTGGTGCCAGGTGAACTTCGATGTATCCCACCGTTCCAACGTCGTATTGCGCGCCGGGCATTTCAACAGCGTCTCGCGCATCTCCTGCGCGTCGATGCCACAGGATTTGGCCAGCTCCAGGACCTCGTAATTCGCCACGCAGGCGGCCCAGTGCATCATGTTGTTGCAGGTTTTGCCCAATTGCCCGCTGCCCACGGGGCCAAGGTGTTCGACACAGCGGCTGTAGCACTCCAGCACCGGGCGCACCTTGGCAATGTCCTGCGCCGACCCACCGCAAAGCGAGATCAGCGTGCCATGGGTCGCACCCTGCAGGCCGTAACACACCGGCGCATCAACAAAACCAACGCCGGAATAGGCGCAAACTGCGGCCAGGTTGATCATGGTTTTCGGGTGGTTTGTCGCCGCCACGACGATAACCGCGCCTTCGGGCATGCCATGGTCCAGCAGTGCGTCGATAACCGCGCGGCTTTGATCGTCAGAAGCGACCATCAGAATGACCACATCACAGAGGGCCGCAACCTCGGACAGGTCGGCGGCGACCTTTACGTCTGACTGCGTTGCCGCGGCCAGCGCTTCGGAATCGGTGTCGAACGCCACCACCTCGTGGCCCTGCGCGGCCACATGTTCGGCCATCAAGCCGCCCATCGCCCCCACCCCGACAAAACCAACTTGCATTGCACGCCCTTTCGCAAGACCCTCAGACAATCCTTACCAATAGGCCCGAGAGTAGCCGCTGTACATCATCGCCACCATCAAACATGTTCCTTTATGTGGAATGCCGGTCCACATAGGATTTGCCTGACCGACAGACCGTCCCTAAAGCGTTTCGGCTTGAACCTGAATCGCGAGGGATTCCCTTGAGACCTGATCTGTGATTCATCCTGTTTGGGAGGATGGATCATGTCAGCACCTTTGCCATCTGCGCTTCGGATACGGTTTCAGAGATACATTGAAGAAGGGTTGAGCGGGCGCGCGGCGGCGTTGCGGTTGAAGCTGTCGCCTGCCACAGGCGCGCGGTGGGCGCGTCAGGTGAGGATGAAGGGTCATGCGGAACCTGCCCGGCAGGGACCGCCGCGCGGCAAGGGAAAGCTGGCTCCGCATCGGGAATTCTTTGAGGAGTTGATCGCACAAGACCCTGACATCACGCTCTTTGAGTTGCGTAATGCGCTGGCCGATGCAGAGGGTGTGCGGGTGCATCACTCCTCCATCGCCAACCTTCTGTCCCGGCTCGGCTTCACGTACAAAAAAAGTCGCTGGTCGCAACCGAGCGCCGCCGCGCCAAGGTAAGGCAGCAACGGGCCGACTGGTTCAGATACCGCTCGCCAGCCATTGCGACCTTTCCTGAGCGCGTTGTCTTTATTGACGAAACCGCAGTGAAGACAAACCTCACGCGCCTACGCGGCAGAGCCAAGCGCGGTAAGCGCCTGACGATGGATGCGCCCTTCGGAAGCTGGGGAACCCAAACCTTGATCGCGGGCCTGACCCAAGGCGCGCTGATCGCACCTTGGGTCATCAAGGGAGCGATAGATGGCCCCGCCTTCGCGGCCTACATCCGCGAAGTGCTGGTCCCCGAGATCAACCCCGGCACTGTCGTCATTCTCGACAACCTGGCAACCCACCGGAATAAGGAGGCGACGCAGGCTTTACGCAATCACGGCTGCTGGTTCCTTTACCTGCCACCGTACTCGCCCGACCTGAATCCCATCGAGCAGGCCTTCTCTAAACTGAAAGCCCATTTGCGACGGATCGGGGCCAGGTCCTTTACCCAGGTCTTCGAAGCAATCGGAGCAATCTGCGATCTCTACGACCCAGTAGAATGCTGGAACTACTTTAAGGCCGCCGGATATGTCTCAGGTTAATGTCGAAACGCTTTAATGTCCGCACATCCGTCGGTGCCTTTCGCGCACGGCAAACAGCGGGATTGGGGATCGGCATGGACGCTTTCGGACCATTGCTGGACATTCTGACAACACCCTATCTGATGGGGCTGATCCTGCTGGCCATCCCGATCGGCATGTTCTTTGGCGCCGTGCCGGGCCTTGGCGGCAAGCTGGGCATCGTGCTGCTGATCCCCTTCGTCTTTGGAATGGATCCGCTGGCCGGGGCTGTCTTCCTGCTGGCGATGCACGCGGTTGTGCATACCGGCGGTTCGATCCCGTCGATCCTGTTCGGCGTGCCCGGCACCGGACCGGACGCGGCCACCATTGTCGACGGCTTTCCGATGGCCCAACGGGGTGAGGCGGGGCGCGCGCTTGGTGCCTCGCTGGGCGCATCGGGCATCGGCGGCGTTATCGGAGCCTTGTTTCTGGCGGCAATGTTGCCGGTGCTGCGACCGGTTGTGCTGGCCTTTTCCCCGGCCGAGTTCTTCCTGCTGGCGCTGTTCGGCATCACTTTTATCGCCATGCTGTCGGGGCGCAGCCTGATCAAGGGCATCGCGGTTGGTTTTCTGGGCATCCTGGTGTCCCTCGTCGGGCTTGACCCCCACACCGGATCGCAGCGCTATACCTTCGATCAGCTGTGGCTGTGGGATGGGGTCAGCGTCGTGGTCGCGGTGCTGGGCATGTTCGCGATCCCCGAAATGCTGGCGCTGGGCGTCAAGGGAGGGTCGATTTCCAAGGTCGAGGGCAAGGCCCACCGCTATGACTTCGGGCAGGTGATGCAGGGCATCTGGGACGTGATCCGCCACCCGTGGCTGACGTTCCGAACCTCGGTCATCGGGGCGGCCATCGGGGCGATCCCGGGGCTGGGCGGCGATGCTGCAAGCTGGCTGTGTTATGGCCACGCGGTGCAGACCTGCAAGAACCCCGAGAATTTCGGCAAGGGCGACGTGCGCGGGGTGATCGCGCCCGAAACTGCGAACAACTCCAAAGAAGGCGGTTCGCTGCTGCCAACGTTGTTCTTCAGGGTTCCCGGCAGTTCAGGTATGGCGATCCTGATCGGGGCCTTCGTGATGCTGGGCATCCAGCCGGGGCCGCATATGGCGCTGACGGGGATGGATCTGGTCTGGTCGCTGATCTGGGCGCTGGCGCTGGCCAACCTGCTGTCGATCCCGCTGTTCCTGGGCATGGCCCCGGCGTTTTCGCTGCTGGTCTATGTGCGCGGTGCGCTGCTGATCCCCTTCGTGATCGGGCTGGTGCTGGGCGCGATTGCCGAGGATTCCATTCACAAGGCACTTGCGATCTGGGGGCCGACCTTCTTCCTGCGCCCGCTGTCACTGGTGTTCATCGCCTTGATCCTGCTGACCATCGGCGCCTACATCTGGAAGCAGATGAAGGGGCAAGTTGCGGATGTCCACTATGATACTTAACGCGCGCTTTCTGACCACACTGGTGATGTTCGCCCTGTTCGTCGGGGCCTGCATTCTGGCACTTGGCCTGCCGACCAAAGCCGCCTTCATGCCGCTTCTGATCGGCGTGCCCGGTGCCCTGCTGTGCGGTGCGCAGCTGATCCTGGACCTGCGGCGCGGCCCCGATGCCCCGAAAGAGCCCGTTGAGGAAGCTGGCGACGCCAGCGCCCAGTCCGAGGCGCAGGCCTTCGTCTGGCTGGCACTGTTCTCGGTCGCGCTGATCGGGTTCGGATTTGTCTATGGCGGGCCGATCATCGTCGGGCTGTTCGTCCGCTTTTCCAGCCGCGACAGCTGGAAAAACGCAGGGATAGCCGCAACAGGCACATTCGTCGTGCTATGGGGCATCTTCATCTGGCTGCTGGAGCTGAGCCTGTTTGAAGGGCTGATCCTGGGCGCGCTGACCGGCTGAGCCATCGTGCGCCCGAAGGCGACGTCAGGGTTTCAGCGCCACTGAAACCGGGGCCAGTTTCACACCATCATCCAACGGGCGATCGACCCATTCGGCCAACGCCTGAACCGTGTCAGGGCGATTGCGTCCGATCAGGATGACCGCATCCGACTGGCGCGCCTGAAACGCGGCCTGATCCAGCAACAGCTTGACCTCGGGCGCGCCCTGATCGCCGCTGTCAATCTGGCGATAGACACGCGCCGTCGCCAGCCCCTGCTGCTCGCCCAACCGCTCGGCCGAGTTGAGCCCGCCTGGATAGATGATCATGCCGTGACCGGTTGCAGCCAAACCCACAACCACTTCGCCCACGGCAAATCGGCTGCTTTGAAACGGCTGTGTAGGCAGGTCCATGACGGCCACAGCCTCGGGGATGTTGTCCACAGCATCGGCCAGTTTGCGCGCGATGTCCGTCCGGCTGTCCCCGCCCGAGATTGGCGGGATCAGCACAACCTCGCGCCCGGCGTCGCGATGCGCCTGCGCCCGCTGTACCGACCCGACGGAGTTCGACTGGATCGCAATCGTCACCGTGCTTGGCAGCGCGCTGAGGTCGGCACTGCTGTTGCGATCGTCGATCAGAACCACCGCCAGCACAGATTCATCTTCGCCGCGTTCAAACGGCACCGAATTGGTATAAAGCGCGCCAGTGCCCTGCGGCTCATCCGTCGCGGCCTCGCCCTGTTCGGTCGCAACTTCCGGGTCCGACCCCTCTTCCGTTTCGCCATCAGCCGTGCCCGTGGCGGGGTCCTCAACCTGCTGGCCTGCATCCTCAGACGCCGCATCCGCAGCCGCGGCACCTTCAGCCGTCTCATCTTCAGCCACCGCTTCCTCACCTGGCAGCGGATCGCCAATACGCGGCAAACGGTTGACGACAACGCGCGCCGCCGAGCGCGCGGCCTCGGTTTGCGGCCCGCCGGAGGGTTCAGATCGCTCATCCGATTGGTCTGCGCCGGGCACCTCTGGTTGGGGAACGTCATCGGGCGCAAGAGCGGCCAGAACGTCATCACCCAAGTCATCACGCGCAACCGCAGTCGGCGCAGATGGGCGCGGCGTCGCGGGTCTGGCATCGCTGCCGGGTGCCGCGACCACTGCATTGTCCGGATCGCTGGGGGCCGTCGGGCCACCGGGGGACGCAATCGTTCCGGGGGCAGAAGGCGGGTTTGTGCCAGCGACCGTTGAATCGGCGGCGGCGCCACCCTCGGCCATCGGCGCACCCGGTGCCGCCGGAACAGCATCAATGCCGACTGCGGCACTTTGGGGCGCATCGGGCGCGTCACCCTGCCCTGTTGGCGCTGCCGGCGTTTCCGGCACGGCCACAGCTTCTGCGTCACCGGCCACCGGCGCATCCGGCACCCGTGCCGGAAGCCCGTCCGCCCCGGTTTGGGGCAAACCCGCCTGCGAGGTGCGCGGCCTGTCCGGGGCGCTTCCCTCGGACGGGGCGACCGCTGTTTCGGTATCGGGCGGAACCGCTTCAGCCGCGCTTTCCACGGCCAGCGTCGCAGGGCGCGCCACATCGGCGGACCCGTAAACGGGCGTCTCGGCCAAAGGTTGCTGACCCGGCTGGGGTGCTTCGCCAATCGGTGGCGGTGTTCCCAGCGCGGAGCCGGACGCGCCGGTCGTGGCATCAACCACCGGGGCCGTCCCGCCCGTTGCATCGACCGCAACAGGCGGCACCGCGGCCCGAACCACGTCAATGCGACCGCCGACCTGGGTCATCACAACCCCCAGCCCTGCGCTGAATACCGCACCCCAGATCAACCCCGAGATCATGCCACGTATCATGAAACTGCTCCGACTTTTTGCCTGCCGTGCCGTCCGGGATCTGATGTCCCCTTGACCGTCGGCGATGCCTCTGGGCAAGTATACCGCGACAATGCCGCCCCGACGACCCTTTTTTCCACGACCCGGATCTGAATGCCATGCTTCTGCTGATCGACAACTACGACAGCTTCACCTTCAACCTCGTCCACTACTTGGGCGAACTGGGGGCCGAGGTACGTGTCGAACGCAATGACGCACTGGATGTGCAGGCCGCGATGGCGCTGCGCCCGGCGGGTATTATCCTGTCGCCGGGCCCCTGTGATCCCGACCGCGCCGGGATCTGCCTGGCCCTGACCCATGCGGCGGCAGAAACCGGAACGCCGCTGCTGGGTGTCTGTCTGGGGCACCAGACCATCGGCCAGACCTTCGGCGGAAAAGTCATTCAAGCCGCTGATATCGTTCACGGAAAGCTTGGGGACATTCGCCATATCGGCACTGGCCTGTTTCGCAACCTGCCCTCGCCATTGAAGGCGACCCGCTATCACTCGCTGATCGTTGAGAGGCCGAGTTTGCCCGAGGTCCTGACGGTGACGGCAGAATTGCAGGATGGAACGATCATGGGCATTTCCCATAAAACCCTTCCAATTCATGGCGTTCAGTTTCACCCCGAAAGTATCCGATCCGAGCATGGCCATAAGATGTTGCAAAATTTCCTCGATCTGGTTCCGGTGGCGGCATGAGTGATGCGCTGAAACCCCTGATCGCAGCCGCCGCCGAACGCCCGCTGAGCCGGGCCGAGGCCGAATCCGCCTTTGCGATCCTGTTTGACGGCGAAGCCACGCCCAGCCAGACGGGCGGGTTGCTGATGGCGATGCGCACCCGGGGGGAAACGGTAGACGAATACGCCGCCGCCGCCGCCGTGATGCGGCGCAAATGCAAGGCGGTGCGCGCGCCGGACGGGGCGATGGATATCGTCGGCACCGGCGGCGACGGCAAAGGCACGCTGAACATTTCAACGGCGACGGCCTTTGTGGTGGCGGGCGCTGGCGTGCCGGTTGCCAAACACGGCAATCGCAACCTCAGCAGCAAATCGGGGGCCGCCGACGCGCTGACCGAAATGGGCATCGACGTGATGGTCGGGCCTGACGTGGTTGAGCGCGCGCTGGCTGAGGTTGGGATCGGCTTTATGATGGCGCCGATGCACCACCCGGCAACCGCGCATGTGATGCCCACACGAGCGGAACTTGGCACAAGAACGATCTTCAACATATTGGGACCATTGACAAATCCCGCAGGGGTGAAGCGCCAGTTGACCGGCGCATTCTCGGCCGATCTGATCCGTCCAATGGCCGAAACGCTGCTGTCGCTGGGGTCCGAGGCTGCTTGGCTTGTCCACGGTGGTGACGGGTCGGACGAACTGGCAATCTCGGCCCCGTCACAGGTTGCCGTGCTGGCCGATGGCCGGGTGAGCATGACCGAAGTTGCCGCCGAAGATGCCGGCCTGCCACAGCATCCGTTCGAGGCGATCGAGGGCGGAACCCCTGCCGAAAACGCCCAGGCCTTTCGCGCGTTGCTGGCAGGCGAAGCGTCTGCCTTCCGCGATGCCGTGCTGCTGAATTCGGCCGCCGCGCTGGTTGTCGCTGGCCGCGCCGCGACCCTGCCTGAAGGGGCCGAGATTGCGCGGGACAGCATCGACAGCGGCGCCGCGAAGGCCAAGGTCGACGGGCTGGCAAAAGTCACGAAAGGTGCTGCTTGATGGCCAATGTTCTGGACCGCATTCGCGACTATAAACTGGCCGATGTCGCCACCCGCAAGGCCGCCCTACCCCTGCGCGACGTTGAAGATGCCGCCCGCAACGCGCCGCCGGTACGCCCCTTCGCGGACCGGCTGATCGCCGCGTCGAAAACCGGATATGGCCTGATCGCCGAGGTCAAAAAAGCCAGCCCTTCCAAAGGTTTGATCCGCGAAGATTTCGACCCGCCCGCCCTTGCCAAAGCCTATGCCGCCGGGGGCGCAACCTGCTTGTCGGTGCTGACGGACGCTCCGTCCTTTCAGGGCGACGACAGCTATCTGGTTGCGGCGCGCGCCGCCGTCGATCTGCCGGTTCTGCGGAAAGATTTCCTCTATGATCCCTGGCAGGTTGCCGAAAGCCGGGCCCTGGGCGCCGACTGCATTCTGATCATTATGGCCGCCGTTTCAGACTCGCAGGCGGCCGAGCTGGAAGCCGCCGCCGAGGATCGGGGAATGTCCGTCCTAGTCGAAGTTCATGACGCGGAAGAGCTTGCGCGCGCCACTGCGTTACGCTCGCCCCTATTGGGCATAAACAATCGCAATCTCAAGACGTTCGAAACCAATCTTGCCACAACAGAACAGCTTGCGTCGCTAGCTGGTTCTGATCGAACGCTTATTGCCGAAAGCGGTCTGTTTACGCCAGCCGACCTCGCCCGGCTGGCAAAATTCGGCGCACGCGCGTTTCTGATTGGCGAAAGCCTGATGCGACAGGCCGACGTGACCGCCGCTACCCGCGCAATCCTTGCCGATCCGGTCGCCGCATGAGCGGCCTCAGCCATTTTGACGACGCCGGGCGCGCCCATATGGTCGATGTGTCTGAAAAGGACGTCACCGCACGGTCCGCGACGGCAATGGGTCACATAAAGATGAGCCCGCAAACCCTTGCAATTATTCAGGAAGGAAGCGCCAAAAAGGGCGACGTATTAGGCGTTGCCCGACTGGCCGGGATCATGGCGGCCAAGCGCACATCAGACTTGATCCCGCTTTGCCATCCGCTTGCGATCAGCAAAGTGTCCGTTGATCTGACACCCGATCCTGACCTGCCCGGCGTGCGCATCGCCGCAACGGTCAGAACCACCGGCCAGACCGGCGTCGAAATGGAAGCGCTGACAGCGGTGTCCGTCGCGGCCCTGACGGTCTATGACATGGTCAAGGCGGTCGAGAAGTCGATGGTCATTTCGAATATTCGTCTGATCCGGAAAGAAGGCGGAAAATCAGGAATTTATGAGGCGACCTGATGCTATCCGTTGAAGCGGCCCTACACCGCATCTTCGACCTCGTGTCGCCCTTGAATGGCGAAGCCGTTCCGCTGCGCCACGCTGCCGGGCGGGTACTGGCCCAACCCGTCGTCGCATCAGCCGATCAGCCGCCCTTCGCGGCCTCAATCATGGACGGTTACGCCATTTGTGGTCGCGCCAGCCCCGGCGACCAGTTTGACGTCATCGGGGAAAGCGCCGCCGGGCAGCGTTTCGAGGGTGGGATTTCACCCGGTCAGGCGGTCCGAATCTTTACTGGCGCGCCCGTTCCGACCGGGGCGGAAAGCGTTGTTATTCAGGAAGATACCAGGCGATCTGGCGACCGGATCATAATTGGAGATTCCCCCGAATCTGCCACCTATATCCGACCCGCCGGGGCCGATTTCCGCAAGGGAGAGGCGATCAATCCGCCCCTTGTCATCACCCCGTCCCACGTCGCGCTGTTTGCCGCGATGAATGCCCCGCACATCATCGCCACACGCCGCCCCGATGTCGCAATAATCGCTACAGGGGACGAGCTTGTGCAGCCCGGCGAAACCCCGCAGCCGGATCAGATCATTGCCTCAAACGCGCTTGGCCTTGCGGCGATGCTTGACGGGGCCGGTGCAATAGCGCGCCTGCTGCCGATCGCCCGCGACACGCCAGACGCGCTCCACACCGCGTTTGAGCTGGCACGTGGGGCCGACATGGTGGTCACAATCGGGGGCGCCTCGGTCGGGGAGCGTGATCTGGTGGCCCCGGTCGCGCAGGACCGTGGCGCTGACATGGCGCTGCACAAGATTGCAATGCGCCCTGGCAAGCCGCTGATGGCCGGGAGGCTGGATGGGGCGGTGATGATTGGCTTGCCAGGTAATCCTGTTTCTTCAATGGTTTGCGGTAATATCTTTATCCTTCCTGCTATCCGAAAGATGCTGGGGTTGCCCGCACAAGCTTTGGCACGGCGCCACGCCACGCTGGCGAGTGATCTGCCCAAAAACGGTCCGCGCGAACACTATATGCGCGCCCGATCTGATCAGGGCCGCGTCACCCCTTTTGAATGCCAGGACAGCGCCTTGCTGAGCGTTCTTGCAACCGCCGACTGCCTGATTGTGCAACCACCGGGCGCGAGCCCCGCCCAAGCCGGTGATCTGGTCGAGGTTGTTGACCTGTAGCGTTGCAACAGTTGACACGAAACAGGAACAGCCTTAGAACATACCCCGAACACAGATCAACGGGGTGCGAATATGTTGACGCGCAAACAACTGGAATTGCTGAATTTCATCAATCGTCGGGTGCAGCAAGATGGCGTCTCACCTTCGTTTGAGGAAATGAAAGATGCGCTGGATCTACGCTCCAAATCCGGCATTCACCGGCTGATCACGGCGCTTGAAGAACGCGGATTTATCCGCCGCCTTCCACATCGTGCGCGCGCGCTCGAAATCCTGAAACTGCCCGAAGCGATGGAAAAATCCCGCCCTGCGTTCACGCCCCGCGTGATTGAGGGTGACAAAGCGCCGCGTCCGTCTGCTGCGCAGCCGGTTGAGGCTGACGCGCTGGAAATCCCGGTCATGGGCCGGATCGCCGCCGGCGTCCCGATCGAGGCGATCAGTGAAGTGTCGCATAACGTGGCGGTGCCCGGGCAGATGTTGTCGGGCAAGGGCCACCACTATGCGTTAGAGGTGAAGGGCGATTCGATGATTGATGCCGGGATCAACGACGGCGATGTCGTGGTGATCCGTGAAACGCCGACCGCTGACAATGGTGACATCGTCGTCGCGCTGGTCGAAGGGCAGGAAGCGACGTTGAAACGCTTCCACCGGAACGGCGGCTCGATCGCGTTGGAGGCTGCAAATCCGGCCTATGAAACCCGCGTATTCCGGGACAGCCAGGTCAAGGTACAGGGGCGTTTGGTCGGTCTGATCCGAACCTACTGAACGGGGCTGCATCTGCGTTCGGGCTCAATCGGCAGGGGTCGACAGACCCGTCGCGGATTGCCAGATTTTGCGCGCTTCGGCGGCACGCCTGCAACGGCTCCATGGGCGCTGACCCTGATATTCACAGGCGCTGCGCAACCACAGAGCACCATTAGCATCCACCCGGATCGCAAGCGTTCCGGTATCGCGCAGAACCTGCTGATCCAGCATGACGCATGGCCCGGAATCGAGGCCATCCCCGGCGATAATGGTGATCGTACCGGTGGTGCAGAAACGATCGGCCAGCGCGACGCCAGCTTTGCCAAACAGGTGGTGCAGCGGGGTGCTGGCAAGATCATGGCTCCAGACGCCATCTATTGCCGGATCCAGGCGCGCCGCAGCGTCTTGTTGCGACGCCGCATCGCCATCGTTTTCCAGCCAGCTGCGCGCCACAAATCCACCGCCGCGCGGCTTGGACAGCGCCCGCCCTTGGGGTGTCAGCACCCCGATCAGGGCGCCGTCGCCGGCAATCAGGACATCGGGGCGTTCGTCAAGCACCCAGATTGAAAGGGCGGCCAGAACCGGAACGACCCCGATCCAACGCGCCCGCCCCTGCCAGAGGATCACCAACAAACCGCCGAGCGCCAGAACCGGCAACACCCAGGGCCTCGGCGCAGGCACCAGCGATACGGCATCATCACGCGCCGCAACCACGCTGGCCACGCCAAGGATCCAGTCGATCGACGGTTGCATTAGCGCCAGACCCAGCCCGGCGGCGCCAATCGGCCACAACAGGGCTGCGATGACGGCGCCGGGCACCACCGTGATGCCCATCAGTGGCACGCTCAGGACATTGGCGATCAACCCGAAATGCGCGACCTGATTGAAATGCGCCGCACCGAAAGGGGCTGTTGCGGCCCCCGCGACGGCGGATGAAATCACCACCGCCACCACTGGTCGCGCCCATCGGGGGACCGCGACGGTGTCGCGCCCGCGCAAGCCAGCAAAGACGGCGATCAGGGCTGTGGTGGCGGCGAAAGACATCTGGAACCCAGGCTCGATCAGCGCTTCGGGTCGCAATATCAGGACGATCAGCGCCGCAAGGGCCACGGCGCGCAGGGTCAGCGCGCGCCGTTCCAGCAGAACGGCGGTCAAAACGACGGCAACCATGATGAAGGCACGCTCGGTCGCGACGTTGCCACCCGACAGCGCCAGATAGAATGCACCGGCCCCCAATGCCCCGACGGCGGCGATTTTGCGGATCGGCCAGCGCAGCGCCAGCGGCGGGATCGCCGCCAGCCCAAGGCGCAGGGCGGCAAAGACGAACCCCGTCAGCAACCCCATGTGCAACCCCGAGATTGCCAACAAATGCGCCAGGTTCGAGGCCCGCAGCGCATCCAGCGACTCGCGCCGCATTGCTGAGCGATCTCCGGTGGTTACCGCGGCTGCAAATGCGCCGGTGTCGCCGGGCATCCGCGCCTGCATCGCCGCCGATATCCGCAAACGCAGACGATAAACCCAAAGCGTTGCACCAGCCGCCGGCTCGGCCAGCCGGACCACGGGCGTACGCGTATACCCAACCGCGCCAAGACCGCGAAAATAGGCCTGACGCTGAAAATCGAACCCGCCGGGTTCGTCCGGGCCCTGGGGCGGCGACAGATGGCCGGTGGTGGCGATGATTGCCCCGGCCTGCGGCGCGAAATCCCAATCGCCATGCAGGGAAACCCGCACCCGTCCGGGCGTTTTCGCGGGCGAGACTCGATCCAGCCGGACCCGGTCCAGCGTCAGCCGGGTCTTGTCGGACAGGGACCGGTCGATGGTCACCACGCGCCCCTCGATCGGGCCGTAATATCGAAAACCCAGCACCGGATCGGCAACCATATGGCTGCGCAGCCCGGCCAGCGCCAGCCCGCCCAATACCAGCACAAGCGCGATCAACCCGACATTGTGGCGCGCCCAGACCGCCCAGATCAGCGCCAAAAGCACCAGCATCCCAAGCAGCCCGGCCCATTGCGGCAGTGTCGGTTCGACCGGCAGCGAAAAATACCCACCAATGCCAAGCGCAAGGCACACGGGCACCCAGGGGAACAGATGCCCCCGCTGCCCGTTGATCAGCATTGTCAGCCCCGCACCCCCCCGGCGCAGAGGCCCGAACTGGGCCACCCTTGTCCTCCGCCATAGCATTCAATAGACCGTGCCGACTGCGCGCCGACTGGTGCGTCAACTGTCGCTCATTCTTGGTTTCCAAAAGGTTAACGCCCGATGCCTGACACCCCCGCCACCCCGGTTGTCACCCGATTTGCCCCATCGCCCACCGGCTATCTGCATATCGGTGGGGCGCGCACCGCGCTGTTCAACTGGCTGTTCGCGCGCCGCCATGGCGGGCAATTTCTGTTGCGGATCGAAGATACCGACCGCGCGCGGTCGACCCCTGCGGCGACGCAGGCGATCCTGGACGGGATGCGCTGGCTGGGCCTTGACTGGGATGGCGACCCTGTCAGCCAGGCCGCCGGGGCCGCGCGCCACGCAGAAGTGGCCCAGGCGATGCTGGACAGCGGCCATGCCTATAAATGCTTCTCGACCCCCGACGAAATCGCCGCCTTTCGCGAGGCTGCAAAGGCCGAGGGGCGGTCGACTCTGTTCCAAAGCCCCTGGCGCGATGCTGATCCTGCGACGCATCCCGATGCGCCCTTCGCGATCCGCGTGAAGGCCCCGCAGGAGGGTGAGACGGTGATCGAGGATGCCGTGCAAGGCACGGTGAAATTCCGCAATGACCAGTTGGACGATATGATCGTTCTGCGCAGCGACGGTACGCCGGTCTATATGCTGGCCGTGGTGGTTGACGATCACGACATGGGCGTGACCCACGTGATCCGGGGCGACGATCACCTGAACAACGCCGCGCGGCAAATCATGGTTTACGACGCCATGGGTTGGGACGTGCCGGTCTGGGCGCATATCCCGCTGATCCATGGCGAGGACGGCAAGAAACTGTCCAAACGCCATGGCGCGCTGGGGGTCGGCGAATGGCAGCAAGCAGGCTATCCGGCTAGTGGGATGCGCAACTACCTTGCGCGGCTGGGCTGGAGCCACGGAGATGATGAGTTTTTCACCACGCGGCAGGCGACAGATTGGTTCGATCTGGCCGGTATTGGACGCTCACCCAGCCGGTTTGACACCAAGAAGCTTGCCAATCTTTGTGGTCAGCATATCGCGGCCACGGATGATGCTGCACTCACAGCAGAAGTGGCGGAATTCCTGGCGGCAACGGGTCAAGCAGAATTGAGCGAAAGTCAGGCCGAAGGGCTGACCCGGGCGATGCCGCAATTGAAGGAACGTGCCAAGACGTATCCGGAACTTCTTGAAAAAGCGCATTTTATCCTGACCTCTCGTCCGATCACCTGTGACGAAAAGGCCGCAAAAGCGCTGGACGAACAGGGCCGCACCCTGCTGGCTGAATTGACGCCGCACCTGCAAAATGATAGCTGGTCGCGAGAGGCGCTTGAGGCTGCGGCAACTACCGTGACCCAGGCGCATGGGATCGGGCTGGGGAAACTTGCCGGCCCACTCCGATCAGCGCTGGCAGGCCGTTCGGCCACGCCCAGTGTCTTCGACATGATGGTGGTACTGGGGCGGGAAGAAACCCTCGCCCGGATCACCGATGTGACGGGGTAAACAACAATTCCGGACGCGCCCTGCGGGCCGACCGCCCAACGGGAGATGTTCAGATGACCGAACAATCAGGAACCGCCAAACTCAGCTTCGGCGATAAGGAAATTGATCTGCCGATCTATTCGCCGACCGCCGGGCCGGACGTCATCGACATTCGTAAACTCTACGCCAAGGGTGACGTATTTACATATGATCCGGGCTTTACCTCGACCGCGTCCACCGACAGCGCCATCACTTTCATTGACGGCGACAAGGGTGAATTGCTGCATCGCGGATACCCGATCGACCAGCTGGCGGAAAAATCGCATTTCCTGGAAGTCTGCTATCTGCTGCTTTACGGGGAACTTCCGTCAGGCAACCAGCTAGAAGAATTCGAAGCGCTGGTGACCAACCACACCATGCTGCACGAACAGATGCAGTTCCTGTTCCGGGGCTTCCGCCGCGATGCGCACCCGATGGCCGTCATGGTCGGTGTCGTCGGCGCGATGAGCGCGTTTTACCACGACAGCACCGACATCAATGACCCGCACCAGCGCGAGGTTGCGTCGATCCGGCTGATTGCCAAAATGCCGACGATCGCGGCCTGGGCCTATAAATACACGATCGGCCAGCCGTTCGTGTATCCGCGAAATGACCTGGACTATGCCTCGAACTTCTTGCGCATGTGCTTTTCGGTCCCGGCCGAGGATTATGAGGTCAACCCGATCCTGGCCCGCGCGATGGACCGGATTTTCACGCTGCATGCGGACCATGAACAGAATGCCTCGACCAGCACGGTTCGGCTGGCGTCATCGTCGGGCGCGAACCCGTTTGCCTGTATCGCCGCCGGAATTGCCTGTCTTTGGGGGCCCGCGCATGGCGGGGCCAATCAGGCAGCGCTGGAGATGCTGCAGGAGATTGGCACGGTCGATCAGATCCCTGAGTACATCGAGCGCGCAAAAGACAAGAACGACCCATTCCGCCTGATGGGCTTTGGCCACCGGGTTTACAAAAACTTCGACCCGCGCGCCAAGGTGATGAAGCAAAGCGCGGATGAGGTTCTGGACCTTTTGGGGATCGAGAATAACGAGACGCTGAAAGTCGCCAAGGCGCTGGAAAAGATCGCACTGGAAGATCCCTATTTCATCGAAAAGAAGCTGTATCCCAACGTTGATTTCTATTCCGGGATCATTCTGGATGCGATGGGGTTCCCGACGTCAATGTTCACGCCGATCTTCGCGCTGGCCCGCACTGTGGGCTGGATTTCGCAATGGAAAGAACAGCTTGCCGATCCACAGCTGAAAATCGGGCGGCCACGGCAATTGTATTGCGGGCCGACCGGGCGTGACTATGTGGATGTTGAGGATCGCTGAGCCGCGCAAGCCGGGCGGCCTGACCCAGGCTGCGTGAATGCGAATCCTACTGCGGCTAAAAGGCGGGCTTGGAAACCAGATGTTCCAATATGCCGCCGGACGCGCCCTGTCGCTGGACAGGGGCGCGCGGCTGGAATTCGATCGCCGTGCGCTGAACGGCAAACCAGCGCATGAACGGTACCGGCTTGACGCCTTTGCGATCGAAACACCGCCCGATTGCCCGAATTGGCGGCTGCCGAATGACGGCGACACTTCGCGCTCAGGTCTGCGCTTGCCGAAATTCCTGCGCCGATACCGGCGCGCCCGTGAACGAGACCCGCGCTCCGAGTTGCTGAGCGCGATCCATAACCGCAATATCTGGCTTTTGGGATTTTTCCAATCCCAACAGTGTTTTGAACATCACAGCGCACAGATCAGACAGGAATTCCAGTTCGCGAAACCACCGGAAGACGGCGCAAAGAACTGGCTGACGCGCATCGAAAAAGCGCCAATCCCTGTCGCACTACACATTCGGCGCAATGACTACCTGCCTGAAAGGAATCCGGTCGCGTCTTTGGCGTTTTGCGGGTTGGGATATTATGAACGGGCGGTTGCCCATGTTGCAGCAGAACTGTCGCGCGACATCACAGTCTTTGCATTCTCGGACGACCCCGAATGGGTGCGCGACAACCTGAGGCTCGATCACGAAATACAGGTGGTCAGCGACAATTCCGCGATTGATGACATGCGCCTGATGTCCAGTTGCGACCATGCGGTGATTGCCAATTCATCCTTTTCCTGGTGGGGTGCCTGGCTGATCGGGAACCCGGGCAAGATCATCACCGCGCCGGATCGTTGGCAATATCACCACTGGGATACGGTGCGGCAATCGGTGCCGGAAAACTGGGCGCGCTTTCCAATCTGTGACCCCTATCGCGCCGGTCCTTACCGCCCCTCATAACCGGGCGGGCGTTTTTCGGTGAAGGCCAGCACGCCTTCGCGGAAATCGCGGGTCTTGCCGCATTCGCCCTGCAGCTTAGCCTCCAGCGCCAGTTGGTCGTCCAATGAGTTGTCATAGGTTGCGCGCAGCGCCTGTTTCACGTGGGCATAGGCCTGTGTCGGGCCGCTTGCCAGATGCGCGGCGCGGGCGCGCCAGTGGTCGTCAAAATCGGCGTCGGCCACCGCCTCCCAGATCATGCCCCAGTCGCTGGCCTGCTGTGCGGTAATCTTGTCGGCAAACAGCGCCGCGCCCATGGCTTTGGCGAACCCCATTTGCCGGGGCAGCCAATAGGTGCCGCCTGCGTCCGGGATCAAGCCGATGCGGGTGAATGCCTGAAGAAACACGGCGCTTTCTGCCGCGATCACCACATCACAGGCCAATGCCAGATTGGCCCCGGCCCCGGCGGCGGGGCCGTTGACGGCGGCGATGGTCGGCACCGGGCAATCGTATATCGCCCTAAGCATGGGGATGTATTCGTCACGCAGCGTGCGTTCCAGATCCAGGTTCGCGACATTCGCCCGATCCCCCAGATCCTGCCCAGAACAGAAGGTCCGCCCCTGCCCGGTCAGCACCACAACGCGGTTGCGCGCCCCGGCGGCCTTTACCGCATGGGTCACCTCGGCCCGCATCCGGCTGTTCAATGCGTTCATCACATCGGGTCGCGCCAGCGCGATTTCGGCGATGCCGTCGGCCTCGGTCAGGGTAATCGCGTCATAATTCATTGGCTGATGCTCTTCTGAGTTTTCGGGTTCGCGCGCACCTTAGTGAACTGATCAGTTCAGCAAAAGGCCCGAACGGGGCCTACCGGTCTAGCAATTGGTCCAGCCGCGCCTGTTCTTCGGCGCTGAGTTGGGCAACTTCGGGCGCGGCGCGACGGCGGCGCAGAGTCATCACGGCGACCCCGATCCCCCCCAGCAGCATCAGCGGCGCGGCAATCCACAGCACCAGCCCGGCACCCTGTGCCTTGGGCCGCATACGAACATACTCGCCATAACGGTCGACGAAAAAATCCATTACCTCGGCGTCGCTTTTGCCATCGGCAATCAACTCGCGCACCAGCACCCGCGCATCGGCAGCCCAGGCGGCGTTGGATGACGCAATCGCCTCGGACTGGCATTTGACGCAGCGCAGTTCCAGATCCAGCGCCTGCGCGCGGGCCTCCAGCACCGGATCAGCCAGCATCTCGGAGGGTTCAACGGCAAGAAGCGGCGTGGCCAGCAGGCACAGGATCAGGGCAAGCCGTTTCATTCCGCAGGCACCGTGCGCACCACCTTGCGCGCCCCGGCGGCAATCCGGTGGCGTCGATCACTCAGCGACAGTCCGCCGCCAAGCGCCATAATGATCGCACCCGCCCAAATCCAGTTGGCGAAGGGCTTGATGTGGGTGCGCAGCGCATAGCCGCCGCCATCCTGCGGATCGCCAACCACGACATAGAGGTCACGGAACACGCCATTTGCAATCGCCGCCTCAGTCGTTGGCATGCCGGCGACGGGGTAAAACCGTTTCTCGGGCGTCAGTTGCGCGACGATATTGCCGTTGCGCCTTAACGTCACATCCGCCTCGGTCGCCTGCCAATTTGGGCCGCGCACGTCTTCGCGCACCGCGTCCAGCGTGACCCGATAGGCCCCGACATCGAAACTGTCACCGACTTGCGCGACGCGAATATCCTCGGTCTGCCAGGCGGTCAGCGCGGCGACCCCGAACAGCGTGATCGCAAAGCCCGAATGCGCCACTGCTTTGCCCCAGTCGGCACGCGGCAGTCCGGCCAGGCGCCGGAACTTCATCGCCGCGGCGCCTTTACCGGCGCGTGTCCAAAGCTCTACCAGGGTCCCGCCGATGATCCACACGGCCAGCACGGCGGCAATCGGTGCCAGGACCGAGCGACCAGATTGCATCGTCCAGACCAGGGCGCCGATGGCAATGGCGGCGATCAGGGCGGGCAGCAGGCTGCGCCCGGCACGCCCCAAGCGCGCCCGTTTCCACGGAATAATCGCGCCGATGGGCAGGATGATCGCAAGCGCCACCATGAAGGGTGTGAAGGCGGCATCGAAGAACGGCGGGCCGACGGACAACTTCTGACCCCAGGCAAGCTCGGCCACCAGCGGCCAGACCGTACCGATGAACACGACGAACCCGGCCACCGCCAGCAGAACGTTATTTGCGATAAGCGCGGTTTCGCGGCTGGCCAGCGCAAACACGCCCTTGGCCTGCAAGGCATGGGCGCGCAGCGCATAAAGCACCAGCGCCCCGCCGGTAAAGGCCACCAGAATCGCCAGTATGAACATCCCGCGTTCAGGATCATTGGCGAAGGCATGGACCGAGGTCAGCACCCCGGACCTGACAATGAACGTTCCGATCAACGAAAAACCGAACGCCAGAATCGCCAGCAGCACCGTCCAGCTTTTCAATGCCTCACGTTTTTCCACCACGATGGCCGAATGCAGCAAAGCGGCCGCAATCAGCCAGGGCATGAAACTGGCGTTTTCGACCGGATCCCAGAACCAGAAGCCGCCCCAGCCAAGCTCATAATACGCCCACCACGACCCCAGCGCGATGCCGATGGTCAGGAACAGCCATGCCGCCAGCGTCCAGGGGCGCACCCAGCGGCCCCAGGCGGCATCGACGCGCCCTTCGATGAGGGCGGCGACGGCGAAAGAAAAGCTCATCGAAAGTCCGACGTAGCCAAGGTAGAGGAATGGCGGGTGGAAGGCGAGGCCGACGTCCTGCAACAGCGGGTTCAGATCCTGCCCATTAAACGGTGGAATCTCAAGGCGTCCAAAGGGGTTCGATGTCCAAAGGATGAAGGCCAGAAACGCCACGCTGATCGACCCCTGCACACCCAGAACGCGGGCGCGCAACCGTGCTGGCAGGCCACCGCCGAACCAGGCCGCACAGGCCCCGAACAGCGCCAATATCAGCACCCAGAGAAGCAACGACCCTTCGTGATTGCCCCAAACGCCGGTCACCTTATAAAGCATCGGCTTCAACGTATGCGAATTCGACGCGACCAGCGCGACCGAGAAATCCGAGACCACAAAGGCGTGCGTCAGTGCGGCAAAACTGGCCGCGATCAGGATGAATTGCAGGCTGGCCGCTGGTTCACCGATGCGCATCCAGGCCGTCCAGCCCTTTTGCGCACCGATCAGCGGAACGACCGTCTGCAAAATCGCGATGCAGAAGGCGAGGATCAGGGCGAAATGGCCAAGCTCGGTATACATAGGGCGCAGACTAACCGGGGTGCGCGCCACTTCCAATGGGGTGCGGGGCGGCGAAACGCCGCCTCACGCGAAGGTGTCAGCGGCGGATCATCTCGGCCAGCGCGGGATTGTCGTCGACCGCCTCGCCTTGCTTCAACACGCTGAGCGCTTCGAGGTTGTCTGTGACCTGCTGCGCCCGCGCCAGCGTGGCCGCCATCGAGCGTTGGAAATCCTGCCCCTTGGTCTGATGGCGCGCGCCGAAATAGAAGCCAACAATCGCCCCAAGCAACCACCACAGCGGTTCCGGAACCAGCGCAACACCCTGCATTCGTTCGGCAAACCAGATCGGGTCAACCATCGCGGCCGCGAACAGGCCCAGGGTTCCCAGCGCCATCGCCGGGCGCGGAATGCGGTTCAGCGCGTCCATGAAACGATCAAAGCGGCTGCGTTCAAGCAGTTGGAATTCCTTGGAAAACTGATCCAACGCCGCCTGGGACATCACCGCATCGCGCACCGCCTGCGCCTCGGCGTTGGTGGTGAAGACCTCGGCGGTGTCCTTGACCAGATTGCGCCCGCCGCCGAACAGCAGGGTCATAAGTTGCGTGATCAGCCCCATTTTGCGCACCTCGCCCGGTGTTCAGCGTCGCTGAGGTGGAAGCGCGGAGAGATAAATTCTTCCGCCCGCTTGATCCAGCCACCTTTGCCGCCATCGCGGCGACGCGCATATTTGCGCGATTTGGCGCGCCGGTCGGCCAATGCATAGTAATAATTGCGCCGCGCAATCCCATAGGCATCCGCGATCAGGTCGGGCGATTTTTCCGCCGCCGTTTTGGCCGCGCCGATGGTCTGCGGCCCGATCGCGCCATCAACCTTGATCGTCTGGCCCATCCGGTTCAGCAGGCGCTGAAGGATCTTCACTGCGTTCGATCCGGCGTTGACCTGCATGTCAAACACCGTTGCGTGAAGCTGTTCGGGTAGTTCAGCGATCCGGGGGCGATTGAAATAGTGCTCGACGTAAATGTCGCGCGCCTGTTCGACCGTCAGGCGTTTCACATCCGCCGTGGTCACGCGCCCGTCGCCGGTCAGATCCAGCCCCAACGCGCGCATGGTGCCAATGGTGACGCCATGTTTGGTGGCCCCGCCCGGATCATCCGGATCGTTCACATAGCCACCTTCCAGCAAAACAATGGCTTGCGCGATGTCGTTGACAGATTGCATGAAGTAACCCCTCTGTGCTGAGGGGAAGCAGTTCTGTCAGATGTGGTTAATTTGTGGCTTCCGATGCGTTCGGATCGACATAGACACCCTGTTCCTTCAGCGCGTCGATAACCTCTTTCGGCATGTAGGTTTCGTCATGTTTGGCAAGGATTTCAGTGGCCTGAAAGGTTCCGTCAATCAAACGACCAGTCCCGACCATGCCTTCGCCTTCGGCAAAAAGGTCGGGCAGGATGCCGGTATAGCTGACCGGGATGGTGGCCGCACCGTCGGTGACAGCAAAGGTAATCTCCTCCCCCTGACCGCGTTGCAGGCTGCCCTCTGCGACTAACCCGCCGAGGCGAAATACCACACTTGGCGGCGGCGGGGCTTCGGCAACCTGCGCGGGTGCACGGAAGAAGTTGATGCCATCCTGCAAGGCGTACCCGATCAGCGCAGTGGACAGCGCCAGCGCCACCACTGCGACGATGATCACCTGCACCCTGCGTTTTTTCTTCAATCCCTTCATGGCGTTACGGATAGACCGGCGGCGCCAAAAGCCCCGTCGTCTCGTCCTCTCCCAGCATTAGGTTGGCATTCTGGATCGCCTGGCCGGACGATCCTTTGGTCAGATTGTCCAGCACCGACACCACCGTCACCCGGCCCGGAATCCGATCCGCCGCAACGCCGATGTGGCAGAAATTACTGGCACGGGTGTCTTTCATCTGTGGCACCTCTCCGAACGGCAAAACTTGGATGAAAACCTCATCCTCATAGGTGTTTTTCAACGTGTCATGAACGGTTTGCGCGTCCCCTTTAAGGTAACACGTCATCACGATCCCGCGCGATGCCGGGATCAGATGCGGTGACAGCTGCACGGTCACGGGTTGCCCGGCGATCTTCGAAAGCTCTTGATCGAACTCTCCCAAATGGCGATGCGTGCCGCCCATCGAATAGGGTTTCACGTTCTCGTAAAGCTCGGACAGCAGCAGATGTTCCTTCAACGACCGGCCCGCGCCCGAGGTCGCCGCCTTCAGATCCAAAATGATATCGTCCAGTGCAATCACACCCTCCCGCACCAGCGGCAGCAGTGCGAATAAACCCGTTGCTGCGTTACAGCCGGTGCCGGCGACAAGCCGCGCAGATTTGATCTGATCGCGGTAAAACTCGGTCAGGCCATAGACCGCTTCGGCCTGCTGCGCCGTCGCCCCATGGGGCTTGCCGTACCATTTTTCGTATTCGGCCGCATCGCGCAGCCGGAAATCCGCCGACAGATCGACGATCTTCAGATGGCCAGGAAGGTCGCGGATCACGGCCTGAGAGGTTGCATGAGGAAGCGCGCAGAACACCATGTCAATGTTCGAAAAATCAATATCCTCGATCCGCTTCAAAACCGGCAGATCAAGATGGCGCAGATGCGGATAAACCGATGTCATCGGTTGCCCGGCCTTACGGTCGCCGCTGAGTGCGGCGATTTCAAAGGTCGGATGGGTGGCGATCAGCCGGATAAGCTCGGCGCCGGTATAGCCGGACGCCCCAAGGATGGCGATTTGGTGGGTCATGTCGATGCCCTTTGTCAGTTGTAATGTGATGTAATGGCGAATGCGGCGCAGCGCAAATCAAGCCGCTGCGAAGTCAATTCGTCGTCGCAAAAACTGGGTGGCCCGGTCCGACACGCGCGCCGGATCGCCGGTGGTCAGGAAGGCGCCAACGCCCTGGCCATGCATGTTCGGATGCCGGGTCAGATAATCCGCCAGGCTGTCGGCCACCAGGTTGGCCTGGGAAAAGACCTTAACCTCGGGGCCCAATGCATCCTGAAACACCTGTTTCACCAGCGGATAATGGGTGCAGCCCAGCATCGCCGCATCGGGTTTCGGCATTTTGCGCTGCAACGCCTCAACATGGCCACGCACAAGCGCTTCGGCCAGGATCATGTCGCCGTCTTCAATCGCATCGACCACGCCACCGCAGGCTTGTGCTTCGACGTCGACACCGATGGCGCGGAACGCCAGTTCCCGCTGGAATGCCCGGCTGGAGACCGTCGCGGGGGTGGCAAACAGGGCGACGTGTTTGACGGCAACCTCACGCGGGGGCGAATTGTCGCCCCACTGGCGCTCGGTCATCGCCTCGATCAGCGGCACGAAGACGCCAAGGACGCGCTTGCCGTCGGGCACCCAAGCCTCCTGCATCCGCCGCAGCGCCACGGCGCTGGCGGTATTGCAGGCCAGGATCACCAGATCGCAGCCCGCGTCGAACAGACGCTCGGTCGCGGCACAGGTCAACGCGTAAACGTCATCGGCGGTGCGCACGCCATAAGACGAAGGGCACGTCCGGCAGCCGTGCGGCCGCCGCGTCAAAGACGGTCAGCCCGCCCAGCCCTGAATCGAATACGCCGACTGCCATGTTTCGCCTGCCGAGATGTCACGTGTGGGCGTGGCATAGGACGCCGTTCGCCGATTGTCCATCCGGGGATTTGGCAGCTATTCAGCCGCCGCCGGGGTCAGGCCTGCACGGTAGGCTGCCAGCAATTCTTCGCGCCGCTTTGCCGCCTTTGCCACATTCGCCATTTTGACGGGGCCGAAACCGAGGATCGTCAGCGGCAATTCAGCCAGGGCCACAGCGGCATCGGGGTTGCGGGCCGAATCGGACAGGATTTCGTCCAGGTCGCCTTCGTATTGGGCAATCAAAGCGCGTTCCATCCGGCGTTCGGCGCTGCGCCCAAACGGGTCGAAGGGCGCGCCGCGCAAGGGTTTGAGGCGGGCGAGCATGGGCCAGAGACGTTCGACCCATTGCCCGAATTGTCGCTTCACGGGACGGCCATCCGGGCCGGTTTTCGACAGGATCGGCGGGGCAAGGTGAAAGGACAGCTTCACGTCGCCATCAAAGGCGCTGGCCGCCTGCGCGCGGGTGTCACGCAGAAGCCGGGCGACCTCGTATTCATCCTTATAGCTCAGTAGCTTATGATAGCCCTGTGCCACAGCTTCTTTCAGGCGCGGATCGGTGATCTCGGCCAGCCGGGCGCGGTATTTCGTGGCCAGTTTTGGCCCCTGATAAGCGGTCAGGTGATCGGCGCGGAAGGCGATTTTCTGGTCCAGCGACCTGGGCCGCGCGACCACCGCCTCGGCCAGCACATCGGCCAGCTTATCCGGGTTCAACGCCGCCCATCGACCGGAGTCAAACGCCTGCTGATTGCGCTTTGGGGCGGCTCCGTTCAGGTCGATCGCGCGAAAGATTGCCGCACGCGACAATGGCACAAGCCCGCGCTGCCAAGCGGCGCCAAGAACGATCATGTTGGAATAGATCGTGTCGCCCAGCGTCACGCGGGCCAGTGCGGTTGCATCCAGAAGCGACAGATGATCTTGAAGTTTTGCCTTAAGTGACAACTTCAATTGTTCAGAAGGTAATGTAAAATTTGGATCCCTTGTGAAATCACCTGTCATAATCTCGTGGCTGTTCACCACCGCGCCCGCGAGATTGGACCGCAGCAGATTCAGCGTCCCCGGACCCGATGACACCACCAGATCGCCCCCGATCAGCGCATCACATTCGCCAACAGCCACCCGGATCGCATTGATATCATTAGGAGTTTCCCCGATGCGACAGTGGATATGCACCGCGCCGCCCTTTTGCGCCAGCCCGGCCATTTCCATCATGCCGACGCCTTTGCCTTCCAGATGCGCCGCCATGGCGAGGGTCGCGCCGATGGTCACCACCCCGGTCCCGCCAACTCCGGTGATGATCATGTTATGGGTGCCGTCAATCGCTGGCAGCGCCGGCTCTGGCAGGTCAATCAGGTCCAGATCGCGCGTGGCGGCCGCCTTTGGGGTGCCGCCTTCGACGGTTACGAAGGACGGACAGAAACCGGTCACGCAGGCGTAATCCTTGTTGCAGGATGACTGATCAACGGCGCGTTTGCGGCCCAGTTCCGTCTCGACCGGAACCAGTGACACACAGTTCGACTGCACCCCGCAATCACCGCAGCCTTCGCAAACATCCGTATTGATGAAGACACGTTTATCAGGGTCCGGAAACAACCCGCGCTTGCGGCGGCGGCGCTTTTCGGCGGCGCAGGTCTGGACATAGACGATCGCCGATACACCGCTGTATTCGCTGAATTTTTTCTGAACCTCCGGCATCTGGGCCCGGTCATGCCAGCCGATCCCGGCGGGGAAATCGGCGCGGCGCGGCTCCTCTTTTTCATCGAAAATCACCGCAAGGTTCTTGACGCCCATCGCCACCAATTCGCGCGCAATCCGGTCCGCCGTCAGCCCGCCATCGTTGCCCTGCCCGCCGGTCATCGCCACCGCGTCGTTGAACAGGATCTTGTAGGTCATCGTTGTCCCGGCGGCGAGTGCTGCACGGATCGCCTGCACGCCCGAGTGGTTGTAGGTGCCGTCGCCGATGTTCTGAAAAACGTGGCGCGTGGTCGAGAATGGTGCTTCACCCACCCAGTTCGCGCCCTCTCCGCCCATTTGGGTGAAGCCGACCGTTTCACGATCCATCCACTGCACCAGGTAATGGCACCCGATCCCGGCGTAGGCGCGCGCGCCTTCGGGCAGTTTGGTCGATGAATTATGCGGGCAGCCGGAACAGAAATACGGGGTGCGTTTGGCAAGCTCTGGTGCGTTATCGGCTTTTGCAGCCTTATCAAGGTGTTGCAGGGCAGACTTCATGCGATCTGTGCCGCGCCCCTCTTCAATCAGGATGTCGCCCAGGCGGCGCGCGATGAAGACCGGATCCAGCGACAGGCGCGTCGGAAACAGCTCGGGCCCGCCAGCCGTTTTGCGCCAGCCATAGACGCGGCGGCCTGCGCGGTCGTCAAATATCGCCTCTTTCACCTGCACTTCGATCAGTTTGCGCTTTTCTTCGACGCAGATGATCAGATCCAGCCCCTCCGCCCAGTCGTGGAAGCTGTCCATGTCCAGCGGCCAGACCTGCCCGACCTTATAGGTGGTCAGACCCAGGCGCGCGGCCTCTGCCGCGTCAATGCCGAGAAGATCGAGCGCGTGAACCAGGTCCAGCCAGTTCTTTCCGGCGACGACAAGTCCGATTTTCGCGCCCGGTTTTCCCCAGACCCGGTTGTCGATTTTATGCGCTTTGGCGAAGGCTTCGGCGGCGAAGCGCTTGTGATCAATCATCCGCGCCTCCTGATCGACCGGCGTGTCATTGATCCGAATATGCAAGCCGCCTTCGGGCATATCGAAGTCCGGCGTGACGAAACGCATCCGGTCAATGTGGCCATCGACCACGGCTGTCACCTCGACCGTGTCTTTCATCAGCTTCAGACCGGCCCAGACCCCGGCAAAGCGACTCAGCGCCCAGCCATACAGGCCGTAATCCAGCACCTCTTGCACACCTGCGGGCGACAGGACCGGCATATAGGCGTCGACCATGGCCCAATCCGATTGGTGCAGCGTGGTCGAACTTTCGCCCGTGTGATCGTCGCCCATCGCCATCAGCACACCACCCCTGGGAGAGGTTCCGGCCATGTTGGCGTGACGCATCACATCGCCGGATCGGTCGACCCCCGGCCCTTTGCCGTACCACAGACCGAACACGCCGTCGAAGCGACCCTCTCCACGCAATTCGGCCTGCTGACTGCCCCAAAGGGCGGTCGCGGCGAGGTCTTCGTTCAGGCCCGGATTGAAATGGATGTCGGCGGCGCGCAGGTCGTCCCCGGCGCGCATCATCTGTTGATCAACCGCGCCAAGCGGCGACCCGCGATACCCGGTGACATAACCGCCTGTGTTCCACCCCGCTGCCCGATCCCGCGCCTTCTGCATCAACATCAGTCGCACCAGCGCCTGCGTGCCGTTCAGCAACACCTGAGATTTCGACAGATCAAAGCGGTCGTGCAGCGAGACGTCGTTCAAATCCATCGGGAACCCCTCCTCGGGCCCGATCATTATAGGTCACCTTTCCTGACCTACAAAGCACTATTATCTCACGAGAATGTTTGCTTTCTGCGCCCCGCACCCCTTATGCAACGTATCAATGTCATACGCTCACACTTGCGGATACGGTTAAAATGGACTGGGACAAGCTCAGAATATTTCACGCGGTCGCCGATGCTGGCAGCCTGACGCATGCAGGCGACACGCTGCATTTGTCGCAATCCGCCGTCAGCCGTCAGATTCGGGCGCTGGAAGATTCGCTGAACACCACGCTGTTCCACCGTCATGCGCGCGGGCTGATCCTGACTGAACAGGGGGAGCTGCTGTTTGACGCAACCGTCGCGATGACCAAGCGGCTGGACACAGCCTCGGCCCGGATACGCGACAGCGAGGAAGAAGTGTTCGGAGAGCTTCGCGTTACCACCACGACCGGGTTTGGCACCATTTGGCTGGCCCCGCGCCTGCCGAAACTTTACGAGAAATATCCCGACCTCAACATCGACCTGATGCTGGAAGAACGTGTGCTTGACCTGCCAATGCGCGAAGCCGACGTGGCAATCCGCATGAAAGAACCCAGTCAGGCCGATTTGATCCGTCGTCGGCTGATGACGGTGCGAATGCGCCTTTATGCAACACCGGCCTATCTGGAGGTTCAGGGGTCACTGCAGCGGCCCGAAGACCTGTCAGACCATCGTTTGATCTGTCAGAACACCACATCTGCCCAGGTCAGCGCGGGCGCGCGGCTGGTTCAGGAACTGCTGACGCACAACATCTCGTCGACGCTGACCGTGAATAATTATTACGGAGTGCTTCAGGCCGTCCTGAACGATCTGGGCATCGGGGTGCTGCCCGACTATGTGACCGAGGACGTCCCGAACCTGATCCGGGTGCTTCCCGATCTGGAAAGCGCCGAGGTTCCCGTGTTTCTGGCATTCCCCGAAGAATTGAGGCATTCCAAGAGGATAGGCGCGTTCCGCGACTTTGTGACCGAAGAAATCGTGTCCCATCGCAAGCGCCAGAAGGCGGAAGCCCAAAGCTGACGTTACGGCAGATATGCAACAGGGGCATAGCCGAAATGCGTGACCGCGCCCCGTTTCCCCTTGATTGACTGACCGTTGGCGCCTAATTCTAAGCACAGAAGGCGGGCGTTGCCTGCTTTCTACCTCCCTGTTGGACTTCGGCCGAGCCTTGTGCTCGGCCTCTTTTTTTGTCCCAACGGTCGCGGGATGCAAGCCTGCGGTGGGACGCGCCGCATAAGCACTCGCCTTAAACGTGCAACAATGTCCATAATCGAACATCCGACCCCGCGTCGACCCGAAAATCGCCCGTCGGAAAAAATTCGCCGCGCGGTGAAACTTTTCCCGTCAGCCCTCCGTGACTTTGTCAGCGCGTCTTGGAAAAGGCGCTGCAACAAAGAACGGAAAGGACAATTATCATGACTGCACTTAAAACCCTGATGGCCGGAGGCGCCCTTATCGCGCTTATGGCCACCCCGGCCCTTAGCCTGGACATTGGCGGCAGCGTCTCGGGCGGTGCATCGGGCGGCGGATCCACGGGCGGCATCGCGACCAGCGTCGGCCTTAAAGCGTTTCGACATTAACCTGAGACATATCCGGCGGCCTTAAAGTAGTTCCAGCATTCTACTGGGTCGTAGAGATCGCAGATTGCTCCGATTGCTTCGAAGACCTGGGTAAAGGACCTGACCCCGATCCGTCGCAAATGGGCTTTCAGTTTAGAGAAGGCCTGCTCGATGGGATTCAGGTCGGGCGAGTACGGTGGCAGGTAAAGGAACCAGCAGCCGTGATTGCGTAAAGCCTGCGTCGCCTCCTTATTCCGGTGGGTTGCCAGGTTGTCGAGAATGACGACAGTGCCGGGGTTGATCTCGGGGACCAGCACTTCGCGGATGTAGGCCGCGAAGGCGGGGCCATCTATCGCTCCCTTGATGACCCAAGGTGCGATCAGCGCGCCTTGGGTCAGGCCCGCGATCAAGGTTTGGGTTCCCCAGCTTCCGAAGGGCGCATCCATCGTCAGGCGCTTACCGCGCTTGGCTCTGCCGCGTAGGCGCGTGAGGTTTGTCTTCACTGCGGTTTCGTCAATAAAGACAACGCGCTCAGGAAAGGTCGCAATGGCTGGCGAGCGGTATCTGAACCAGTCGGCCCGTTGCTGCCTTACCTTGGCGCGGCGGCGCTCGGTGGCGACCAGCGACTTTTTTTGTACGTGAAGCCGAGCCGGGACAGAAGGTTGGCGATGGAGGAGTGATGCACCCGCACACCCTCTGCATCGGCCAGCGCATTACGCAACTCAAAGAGCGTGATGTCAGGGTCTTGTGCGATCAACTCCTCAAAGAATTCCCGATGCGGAGCCAGCTTTCCCTTGCCGCGCGGCGGTCCCTGCCGGGCAGGTTCCGCATGACCCTTCATCCTCACCTGACGCGCCCACCGCGCGCCTGTGGCAGGCGACAGCTTCAACCGCAACGCCGCCGCGCGCCCGCTCAACCCTTCTTCAATGTATCTCTGAAACCGTATCCGAAGCGCAGATGGCAAAGGTGCTGACATGATCCATCCTCCCAAACAGGATGAATCACAGATCAGGTCTCAAGGGAATCCCTCGCGATTCAGGTTCAAGCCGAAACGCTTTAAAGCTGGAATTCCAGTCCGGCGTGGCCGAAGATACGCTGGTCTTCGGCTCGGTCCGCTGGGTCGAATGGGGGGCGTTCACGATTGTTCCGGCCGACTATGAAACGCTGACGACGATGCCATTGGTCGCCTATCCCGGCGATTACGTGACATGGTCCCTTGGGCTGGGGCGCCGGCTGAACGACATGTGGTCCGTCGCCGCGACAGTCGGGTACGAGGAACCGTTGGGTGAATTTGTGAACAACCTTGGTCCGACGGATGGCTTCGCAAGCGTTGGCCTGGCCGCAACGTACACCCGCGACAATATGAAGATCACCGGCGGCGTCCGGTTTATCGAGGTTGGCAGCGCCGAAACGGCCCTGCCAATCGCCGCCCCGGCCGGGATTTTCGAAGATAACACCGCTGTGGCTGCCGGGATCAAGGTCGGGTTCACGTTCTGAATTCACCACCCGTGTGATGCACAAGAAACGGGTCGCGCTGTGCGGCCCGTTTTGCAAATAACGCACCATGACACCGCAAAAAGCCCTCGACCGGTCGGCCTGGCTTGACCTGACAATCCTGTCCCTGATCTGGGGCGGATCATTTCTGGCCATGCGCATCGCTTTGGATGAAATCGGCGTGTTCACGGTGGTTGCCCATCGGGTCGGCTGGGCATCGGTGATCCTGTGGGGCTATGTGGCAATCCGGCGGCTGACTGTGCCGCGCGGGCTGCGCATCTGGGGCGCGTTCCTGGTGATGGGGTGCCTCAACAACGTGATCCCGTTTTCGCTGATTGCCTGGGGGCAGTTGACGATTGAGACGGGGCTGACCTCGATCCTGAACGCGACCACGGCAATCTTTGGCGTGCTGGTGGCCGCCATCGCCTTTGCCGACGAACGCCTGACCGCACGCCGCGCGATCGGGATCGCGCTTGGCTTTGCCGGGGTGGCAATCGCCATCGGCGTCAAATCACTGCTGGCTTTCGACCCACGCTCGCTGGCGCAGCTGGCGATCCTTGCCGCCGCACTCAGCTACGCGCTCGCCGGAAGCTGGGCACGCGCCACCCTGGCCGGGACGGCGCCACAGGTGGCGGCGGCGGGGATGCTGACCGGCAGTTCGCTGGTGATGATCCCGCTTGCCTGGGCGGTGGATGGGCCAATATCGCTGGCGCTGCACGGGGATACCCTACTGGCGATTGCCTATTATTCCGTGGCGGCAACGGCAGCGGCCTATCTGCTGTATTACCGCATTCTGGAACGTGCCGGGGCCGGGAACCTGTTGCTGGTCACTTTGCTGGTCGCGCCCGTGGCCATCATTCTTGGGGCCCTGTTCCGTGACGAGGCGCTGGGCGCGCAGGTCTATGCCGGATTTGCGTTGCTGGCGGCCGGAATGATCGTTCTGGACGGGCGCGCGTTAAGCTGGGTCCGCCGGGGGTAAGGCCCGGCGAGGCGCCGCCGCTACGGACCTATCCGCAGACCCGGCTAAGCGCCCCGATCACTTGTTGCCCGTTGTGATCCGCGCGCAGGAAGCCGACGCGCCGGTTCTCGGCAGCGTCCGGCCATTGCGCATTGATCAGCGAATGCTCACCCGCGCCGATGGCGATCATATGTGGCAGGTTCCAGCCGCCCTGAAGCGCCGATACCACCGCCGTGGCGCGCCGCCAGCTGAGGTCGCAGTTATAGCGATAGCTTCCTACCGCGTCGGTATGCCCGATCACCGCATATGGCGTGTCATAGTTCAGCCGATCACTCAGCGCGTGGCCGATCTGGGCGATCTTGTCGCGCTGATCCCAGCGGATCTTGGCAGACCCGAAATCAAACGCGATCGAGATTGCCACCGTCGGCACGGCGACATAATCACCGCACGCATATTCATCCGGCAATTTCACATCGCCGGCATAGCCATCGCGCTGCGGCGGCGGTGCGTAGGTACCATCGTCGGCCACATAATCATCTGCAGGCGGCACATAGTCATCGGCCGCATAATCCGGCTCGACCACAACGGATTTCACGGTGTCAGCGTCAGCGTCATAGATCACCAACTCCAACTGCAATGCGCCCTCGGCGGTTGCCGTGGATTCCAGATCGCCCCCGGCGTCACCCGGGGTCAGCCCCACACACACAGGGGAGCCTGGTCGCGCCATGCACAAGGCCAGCGGATCAACCGCAACCTCGGCCTCGACCTGCCCTGGCGCGGGCGCATCACCATCGGTCACGAACAATTCAATCCCGCTGTCATCATTGCTTTGCGCCTGCCCCAATGCGGGGGCCAGCGACAGCGCGGCGGCAAGTGCGATGCGGATCATGGCGTCACCTCAAAGCTGAACCGCGACTGGGTGATGTCGGGGTTGTGGGTCGACAGCGCGTCGTAATCCGCGCCCGAGCTCGTGGTTTTCGACGGCGCATCCAGATCGAGGATCAGCGTCTCGTACACATCATGCACCGTGATCGGCTTGTCCGGTTCATACCGCTGACCGGCATCGCAGCTGGTCTGATGCGTGTCCCGCGTTGCCCAGCCCAGCGCCTCATGCGAGCCGTTGCAGATCGCCAGGATCGTCTCGGTCCCGACTTCGCCCGTGGTCAGCGACCCGCGCGGCGGGAAGACATACTGACTGCCGCCGGTTATCGTCACATCATCGATCGAGGGATGCGGATACAGCACACAGGACTTGCCCGCACTGTCGATATTGATCAGCGTCAGGCGGCAATCGTGACGTGGCTCCACATAGATCCGCAGCCCTTCGCCCAGTTTATAGACCGGCTTTTCGGTATAGATCGTCAGCCCCGGATCGTGGCGATCCTTATAGGCGGCCGGGGTCGGAACCTCTTTGTAGGCGACCGTCGGCGGGGTGTATTCATCCACCACCTTCTTGACCGAATAGGACAGGTCCTTGTCGTAATCCGCCGCGCGGTATTCGGGATAATAGGGCGTGTAATCCGTCACCCGCTCAAGCATCACCGGATAGACCGCTTCCCATTCGTCCCGCGCAATCGGCGACTGATCCAGCCGCGCGATCAGCCCGGCAAGTTCGAACCCGGCGAAATTGGCGCGCTCGCGGAATTCATCCTCCGTCAGCCCCAATTCCGAGGCCGCGCGCGCATAATCTACATAGCCGTCCACGTGATAGACGAAGACACCCCGCACCGGTTCCAGCCCCCCGGCCTGCTGCGCCACATCAATGTCAGCCGCCGCCAGCGCCGCCGCAAACTGCGCCGCATCTGCCGTCAGCTGATCGTTGACGATGTCCTTGCCGGGGTAAATCGCGCCGATGATCTGACGCTCCTCTGCCGAAAACGACAGGTTCGCCATTGCACTGTCATGCACCTTGTCATCGCGGAACCGCATCCCCTTGGAATGGCAAGAGATACAGGAGATTCCGTTCACAACCTCGCCCGTGCCTTCAGGGTAATCATCATCGCGCACAATCTCGGTCGGGCCAACGTCCAGCCGCGCCCCGTCCGCGGTGTTGAGGTAGTAGGCATGGAATCCATTGGGCAGCGTGAAGATGCTTTCGCCCCCGTCATGTTCAAACGCCAGGTCGGGGCCGTAAACCTCTTTCGGGCCAAGCGGATATTCAAAGAAACTCTGCCGCCCTTTTGATCCTGCGAAGTCATAGCTGGTCCAGAAGAAGCCGGTGATCAGCGGATGACGCTCGATCATCCGGTTGTTGGTCGAGACGCCGGAATCCTGAAATCCACCGCGCATCACCTGTTCGTTCAGGATATTGGCGTTGATGTCGAGGTTCAGCAAATGCTCCGTATCCGGCAAGCCCAGCACGTCATAGTATAGCGGTGCCGCCGTAGCGTGCGCGACAAACCAGTCACCGCGAATGATCGGCACCTTGGCATGGGTCAGCTGGCGCAAGTTCGCATCGGTGTCGCCGGTCAGACCATAGGGATAGATCGCTTCAAGCAATTCCCACTTGCCGTGATCCCAGTTCAGATCCGGCAGGAAGATGCGCATCAGCACCTCATACTCGTCCACCGGCACGAACTTATAGGGCACCGGGTTCCAGCTCAGCGCGTTCATCGCCTTCACCACCCCGGCGCGATACCCCAACAGATTTTCGTCGCTGATCGTCTGATCATTTTGCATGTTGCGGATCGAGATGTATCGGATGCGGTCCCAACGGTTCGTCGGCACCGTTTGCAAGTCGGCATAGGCGGCCGCGTGCAGCGTTTCAAAACCGACGAAGGGGCGTGGCTCCGGCTCCTTATTGGCCAGATTAACGATCCAGTCTTCGATGATCTTCGCCTCTTCGTTCGTCGGGTAACAGGCTGCATTCAGACAGTCGTCGGGCATCGCCGGGAACGAATACTGGCCGATCACGTTATACAGCTTCGACGCCCCCGGATCGCCCACCCGAACATAGTCGGGGTCTTCCGCCAACCGCCGGATATCCAGCACATGCCCGAACCCGGATTTCGGCCCGGCCAGCCCCTCTTTCAACGCGCCGTCCTGATGGCAACGCGCGCAGTGCTTGTCGAGGACGCCATAAAGCGCCGCCTCCATATCCGTCGCGTCGCCGGGCAAGTCGTAAGCCGCCAGCGGGGCCGACAGGCCAAGCGCGGCAATCGGGGCAAGGGTCAAAGTGGTCAGCCAGCGCATGGGGCGCCTCCTTCTGATCAGTCAATGCACATCGTGTCGTTGCCCCGTCTGGGGCTGTTCTTGGTGCGCCCGGATGGCGCGGAAATTGTCAGCCCTCTGCGGCCAGAATACGTTGCCGGACCAGCGGCCAGATCTCGACGAAATTCGCGCCGGGGCAAGCGGTGCTGGCATGATGCTGGTGAAAGCCCAGGTTGGCCGGTTCAATCTGATAGGCCGCCATCATCAACTGGCCAAGGCGGATCGCCGCGTCGATCTGCGCCTCGGCAGGCAGTTCATTTTCGAAGTTGCCTTCCAGCACGATGGCGATATGGCCCTTGGGATCGTAATCCGTATTGGTATCGCCCGAAAAAGACACATCGCGCCCTTCCGCGACCGAGCCATCGGCGGCGATGTAAAAGTGATACGGCACATCCGCCCACGGCTTCTTGGTCCGCCCGTCAGCGAGTTTTTCCGAACTCTGCGAAAACCGCTGAAGCGACAGCATTTTCGAAGCTGTGGAGGCCGCAAGCCGCTGCCTGGCGGCCGAGTGGTGGAACGTCACATGGCTCGGCACCTGCGCCGTCATCGCCATGCTCGGCGGTTTCGCCCCCCAATCGCTGCGCGGCAGGATCGGCAGCGGTTCAGCCGCGAAAACCGGCGTCGCGGAGGCAATCAGGCACACAACAAACGCCCCAATCACCAATGAAACGTCCTTGAAACTAGAAACACTCATCACACCAATCACGGGTTCAATACCCCCGCTTCACAAACGCATCACTAACCGAGGCCCGCGCCAGCGACAGCCTGCTGACCGCTGTTGAACGATCGTAAGGCCCCTCTACCACGACCCACAGGTTCGGAGTCATCCCGGGGTATTCGTTGGAATTGACGACATAGGCACCAAGATTTTGCCCGACCAGACGATTGCGACGGTCCTGCGCGTTCGCTCGGTTGGTGTAGGACCCCATCACCACGAACCACGGCCCGGTGTTGATCTGCGGCGTCGTCGGCTGGGGCTGCGGCTGCGGCGTCACAACCGCCACATCCTCCTCCTTGTTCTGCAAATCATAGAGGCGCGAGCGTGCGATATCGGCATAAAAACTGCCCTCATAGCGATCAATATAGGCGATCAGCAGCTCTTCGTTGTAATCATCCTTGATCAGCGCCCAGGCCTCGGCCGCTGGGATGCCGGGATTCACCGGCGTCGGGTCCGGCTGCGGGGCCGGTTCGACAACCTCGGGTTCCGGGTCAGGCAGCGTTTCAGGTGCCGGGATCACATCTGCCCCGTCATAACCGGCGACGATCCCCCGCAAAACCGCCGAACTGGCAAGCAAACGATCCGCGCGCACGGCGGCATTCTCATCCGTGCCGGCCTTGCGGTAATGCAGCGCGACAACCTGACTGTCGCCCAGCGAATAGACCGGCGCCCCGGACGAGCCCGGCTGCGTGTCGCAAACATGATAAACGTCATCATCGCTGGCCCGGTTCGACCGGCACTTGCCCCCCGCGCTGACCACCATTGGGAAGCCCAGCGGGTGATGAACCACGACCAGCGACGACCGATCCGCAGGCGCACGCGACGCCAGCTTGACCGTCCCCCAATCCTTGCCCGGCGTGCCGGACTGCACCTTCAGGATCGCGTAATCCGGCGCGCCATCGGCACCGGGAAACCCAACCTCGACCGGGTTCCTCATATCAACGATGAACTGCGCGCCGCCCTCGGCCTCTCCGGCGGTCAAATAACCCATCCACAACAACCCGGCGCGCACCACATTTGTGCCGGTGCTGTCCAGCAGGCAATGCGCGTTGGTCAGGATCAGATCGTCCGAGATCAGCGAGGCGGTGCAATAGGCCGACTTGCCGTTCAGAAACTCCACCGCCAGCCGCCCGATGGGCTTGCCCAGACGGCGATAATAATCCGTCTCGTGAAACTGGTTCAGCGGCGTGGTCTCGTCCGATCCGATGACCTGTTCCAGATCCGTACTCTGCAACGCCGGCGGGTCCAGATTGAAGATCGAGCCTTCGAACTCCTGCGCCTGCCCGTGCAGCATCGTGGCAGCAGTTGTGGCGATGGCGGCACCGGAAATTCGGCGAACCCAGCGGCGAAGTCGTGGCATGGCAACCTTTCCCGCCCGCAGGTCACGGGCGTCTGATGGCACGAATCGTTGTTGGTTATGAGTGTAGCACCAAACCGAAATGGTTCAGTAATTCAGTTTCCCTTGGGGAAATCAGCGGTCCGGTGGCGTGGCCCGGCTGCCATACGTTTTGCATACGCTTTGCCGACGCATTGCTGACCCGGACGTCAAACAGCCTCCAACGCCAGCGCGACGCCTTGCCCAACCCCGACGCACAGCGTCGCCAGCGCCCGTTTCGCCTGACCATCACCCATCGCGCGCGCCGCCAACAGCGCAATCCGCGCGCCCGACATGCCCAACGGATGCCCCAGCGCAATCGCACCGCCATCGGGGTTCACATGATCGGCATCATCCGCCAGCCCCCAGGCCCGGGTACAGGCCAGCGCCTGGGCCGCAAATGCCTCATTCAACTCGATCCGGTCAAAGTCAGAGATCGATAACCCGCTGTCAGAACACAGTTTTTCGACTGCCGCCACCGGTCCGACCCCCATGATCCTGGGTGCCACGCCTGCCGATGCCGCGCGCACGATCCGGGCCAACGGGCGCAACCCATGACGCGCGGCAACGCTGCCCGAGGCCAGAACCAACGCCACCGCCCCGTCATTCACGCCCGAGGCATTGCCCGCCGTCACACTCCCACCTTCTCGGAAAATTGTCGGCAATTTTGCAAGCTTTTCCAGTGATGTATCACGCGGATGTTCATCCATCGAAACAACAACATCACCGGCCCGGCTTGCCACGGTCACCGGCACGATATCGCGCGCCAAATGGTCCCGCGACGCAGCCGCGCGCTGCTGACTACGCAGCGCAAACCCATCCTGATCCGCGCGAGAGATTCCGAAATCCGCCGCCACATTCTCGGCCGTTTCAGGCATCGAATCGATCCCGAATTCCTGCGCAATCCGATCATGCACGAACCGCCAACCGATTGTTGTGTCATGGATTTCTGCGTTCCGTGAATAGGCCGAGCCCGCCTTGGGCATTACAAAGGGCGCACGGCTCATACTTTCGACACCACCGGCAATCACAACCTCAGCCTCGCCCACCGCGATCGCACGCGCCGCCGCAATCACCGCATCAAGACCGGACGCGCAAAGCCGGTTGACCGTCAGCGCCGGAACCGTCTGCGGCAGGTTTGACAGCAACACCGCCATCCGCGCCAGATTGCGGTTATCCTCACCCGCCTGATTTGCGCAGCCAAAGATCACCTCATCAACTTCGAGGTCGCCTGCTACTGCATTGATAACATGCGCAGCCAGGTCATCCGGACGAACAGATGCCAACGCCCCGCCATAGCGCCCGATGGGCGTGCGCTTTCCGTCGCAGATGATTACCTCGCGGGTCATCTCGCCTCCAATTCGTCCAGGCCGGGCGCCGGATCATAGCGCGGTTTCATCGCGTCAGGCGCCAATTCCCGCAACTTTGCAAGCCTTTCGCGCACAGTCGCGATCCCGATGGATTCGGCCATGGCAAAAGGACCGCGCGGAAAATTGAGGCCCAGCATCAGCGCCGTGTCGATATCACCATGCGATATATCAGCGTTATTCCATAGTGTTACAGCTTCATTCACAAGCATAGCTTCAATACGCTCAACGATCTGTTCCGCGTCCGCAGGTGCCATGACCTCCACCGCGGGGGTCACGAAACCTGCCCCTGATTTGCGCCCAAGCCTGCCAGCCGAAACATTGTCCTTCAATGCGTCAAACACGTGATAGCGCGGATGATTGTCGAACCCCTGCGCAACCCCCTGCGTTGCCGCCAGATGCACATCCGCCCCGATCAGGTCGATCAGTGCAAAGGGTCCGATGCGATAACCCGCACGCGTCATGGCCGCGTCAATCTCTGCCGCCGAATGCGTGTTTTCTTCAAGGATCGCAAGCGCTTCGCCATAGAACGGGCGCGCGCATCTGTTGACGATGAAGCCAGGCGTATCTGCGCAAATCACCGGATGTTTGCCCGCCTTCTGCAAGGTTTCAAACACCCGCGCGCGCACCGCAGCGGGCGTTGTCGGCAGAAAGATCACCTCGACCAGTTTCATAACAGGCGCAGGGTTGAAGAAATACATTCCGATCAACGGGTTAGGCACATCCAATGCCGCCGCGATACCCGAGATCTGCAACGAAGAGGTATTCGTAGCCAGTACCGCCAATGGCGCATGACGCGCAACTTCGTTTAGTACCCGCGCCTTAACAGCCAGATCCTCAACAATCGCTTCAACTACAAGCTCATGCCCGGCCAGCGCGGCGAGATCATCGACAGGGTGAATTCGCGCAAGCGTTGCGGCGGCTGCCTCCTCGCTCACCCGCCCCTTGGCCACTGCCCGCCCGAGGATCGCTTGCAAGCTGTACATTGCGTCAACCAGCGCGGTTTTCGACTGATCGACCAACACAACCTCGGCCCCGGCCTGCGCGAATACCTGAGCGATTCCGCGCCCCATGACCCCGGCCCCGATGACACCGATACGCCTGTAAACATCTGGCATAGCTCAGAAACTTTCGATTGTCTTCAGCGCGCCGTCCAGCGCCTCACCATGTTCATCCTGAAGTGCTGCATCACGCAATCGCCGCAACCAAGCGGGCGCATCTTCGCGCCCGCTCAGCGTTGGCAGCGCCCCGATCACGCGGTCATATTTCGAAAGCCCGCGCGCGTGGGTATCCGAATACCCTTTGATCAACTGGCGACAGCGCAGCACTTCGACCCCAAGCGCCGCATCCGTCTGCGCCAATGCCAAAGCAAACCAGCGCTCCAGATGTTCCACTTCAACTTTATGTCTTAACATCCTGCGACGAAATGGTTTCAGACCTGAGACAACCCACAATGACAACCACCCGCGCAGCCCATCGGTGCGCAAACGGCGCCCACGATTGACCAGCCAGTCAAGGCCCCGCATCATCCAGCGCCGCCGCTCGAAAAACCCGCCGAGGCCTGCCGGAAAGGCACCAACAACCTCCTCCGCGCGCGGGTGAAAATACTCGGTGACATGCACGATGGCCTCTGCGTCAGCCCCCTGTTCACTGCGCAATCGCGCCTCGCGACTGGCGCGGGTTTTCAGATCGGCAACCCGGATCAGATCGTCGTAACACATCGCATTGGCCAGGAACTTCGCAGCCTCGGTAATGAACGCATCCCCTTTTTCGCGCGCGCGCTCCAGGTAGTCCAGATAGGTGCTGCCATAGGCAACATCCTGATAATCAACCACTTTTGCCAACCCACGCAACGCCATCGGGCGCGCCGCCTCTGACAGCGCGGCAACCCGGTCTTCAAGCGCGCGCCATCCGCCCAGCAATTCTGCCGGGCCTTCCGGAGTCGCGAGTCCGGCAGGGATATCCGGCGCGGGATCGGTCAAGTCGACGCCCGCCAGCGCGCCGTCAAACCCGGCGGCGAAGGCGGCGAGGCTGGCCTCAACCCCGCGCCCACTTTCGCGGATCACCTGTTCGTAAAGCGACCGATCAAACAGCAATGACCCCGATGCCGCAAGCGCCCCGAACAGGCTGGCCGAAATCACGCTTCCAGCGCCCGTTGCCGCCGCGTCGTAGTCGTGCCAAAGCGTGCGAAACGCCTGATCTTCCGCCTGCGCCATCACCGCCGAAGGGTCGGCGCGGCCATCGCCGGGCACGATCTTTTCATCCACCGCCAACACCCGGTGGGTGGAGGCGATAAGCGTCGTCTTATCCGCACTCACAAAGCCGCGCATCATCGCGCGCCCGGCCTCCATCAGTTCGGCGGCGATCAGGATATCCACGTCGCCGGTTGAGGGTGCGAGCGCGAAGACCGGCAGGCGGTCGGTGCGCGGGGCCATCTCGATGTAGTAGATCGTCGCCCCGGTGCGCTGCGCCACCCCCGCGACCGAGGTTGCCTGCGCGCGGTAACCGCCCGCCTGCGCCACCTCGGTGATCCAGTTGGTCAGCACCCCGCCGCCCTGCCCGCCCACGGCCATGATCGCCAGTTTGGTGACCCCGGCGGTGGTGTCGGGGCCTGCGGGCGGAAGGGTGTCGGAAAGGTCGTTCACGCTACGTCCTTTCGCAACAGAGGGCCGCGCCCGATCCGAGGGTTGGGCGAGAAGCGCCCGACCCGTGGGGTCGGATCGGGCGCTGCCCGGCGGTGCCGGGCAGACATGCAGGATCTGATTGCGTCCGCCTTCATAAGTGCGAAAACCTCAGCCGTTTCGCATCCCGCCGCGCCTGCAACCGCCCGATAACCTTCCGCCTCTGCCGGTCCCACCAGCGGTCCCAGGCGTTGGGATTGTGAACAATATCAGCCTGATAGAACGACGGGCACAGCACGGCGGCGTCCGCGACCTCTCCGCAGTTGCCGCAGCCCACGCAGGTCTGGTCGATGGCCGCCACCGGGTCATCGCGCAGCGGATCGTCGAGTTTCTTCACACTCAGTGAGGGGCAGCCCGACAGGCGGATGCAGGCGTGATCGCCGGTGCAGATGTCCTCATCCACGCCAAAGCGGGTGGCCACGACGCGTTTGCCGTCCTTCTTCGCCGCCGCTTTCAGGGGGCGTTCCCGGCGCTGCTTGTTCAGGCTGCATTCGCTGCTGGCGATGATGACTTTGGGGCCGGTCTCTTTCGTTGTCAGCGCCTCGGTCAGGGTCCGCCGGACCTTGCCCACGTCATAGGTCCGGTCGATCTGGCGGATCCATTTTACCCCCATCCCCGCCACCGCATCGCGGATCGGGTGCTGGGTGGATTTCGTCGCATTATCCGCCCGGCTGCTCAGGATGTCCTGCCCGCCCGTGGCGGCGGAATAATAATTGTCGACGATCACGATCACGCCGTCATTCTGGTTGAACACCGCGTTCCCGATCGAGGTCGCCAACCCGTTGTGCCAGAACCCCCCGTCGCCCATGAAACTGATCGAGTGGCGGTTCGCATCAGGCGCGTTGAAGGCCGCCGCTGACGCGGGCCCAAGGCCGTAGCCCACCGTCGTCGCGCCAATATCGAACGGCGCGTTGATCGAGAACAGGTGACAACCGATATCGCAGGCGATGTGGTGTTCGCCGAGGTCCTGTTCCACCAGTTTGGCGGCGGCAAAGATCGGGCGTTCCGGGCAACCGGTGCAGAAACTGGGCGGGCGCTGGGGCACCACATCGGTCAGAACCGGCACCGGAGGCGGCGCGTTTGACGCACGGCCCTCGGGCGGCAACAGCGCGGGCCCATGTTCGCCCATAAAGGCGCTGACGCCCGCCAGCATGACCTGTCCGGTCAACACTCCGGCCTTGGGGAACGGGCCATCGCCGACCAGTTTGCAGGTGCCCCCCGCACGATAGAGCATGGCGGCGACCGCTTCTTCCAGATGCTTTGGCTGCCCCTCTTCCACCATCAGCACGGCGTCCTTGCTGGCGCAGAACGGCATGATTTCTTCGGGGATCAACGGATAGGTCACGTTCAGGCAATAAATCGGGATCTGCGTCTCGCCATAGATATCCGCCAGCCCCAACCGCTGCAGCGCGCGGACCACGCCGTTGTACATCCCGCCCTGGCAGATAATGCCGACTTTGGCGTTATCGGGGCCGAAAACCTCATTCAACTTGTTATCGCGGATGTATTTGACCGCGTTCGGCCAGCGTTCGTGCACCTTTTCCTGTTCGTGCAGGTAAGACGACGGCGGCAGGACGACCCGGCTGTGATCGCGCACCGGGTTTTCCAGCGCATCTTTGACGGTGACAGGCGGCGGGATGTTGTCGCGCGCCTCAAACTCGCCCGTGACATGGCAGCACCGGATGCGGACCTGCAACATGACGGGGGTATTTGATGCCTCGGACAGTTCAAAGCCGTGGCGCACGGCGGCGGTTATCGACGGCAGGTTCGGGCGCGGGTCCAGCATCCAGACCTGTGATTTCATTGCAAACGCGTAAGAACGCTCCTGCATGATGGAGGAGCCTTCGCCGTAATCCTCGCCCACGATCAGCAGTGCGCCGCCCTTCACACCGCAGGATGCAAGGTTGGCCAGCGCGTCCGAGGCGACATTGGTCCCCACGGCGGATTTGAACGTCACTGCGCCGCGGATTGGATAATGGACGCTTGCGGCAAGGCTGGCGCAGGCTGCCGCTTCCGAGGCGTTGGCCTCGAAATGCACGCCAAGTTCGCCGAGGATTTCCTGCGCATCCGCCAGCACGTCCATCAGGTGGCTTATCGGCGCCCCCTGATAGCCGCCGACATAGCCGACGCCGTTTTCCAGCAGCGCCTTGGTGATGGCGAGGATGCCTTCGCCGCGAAAGGTCGCGCCTGCGCCGACGCGTAATTGCTGGACTTCGCGGGCGAAGGAGCGTTCAGCCATGAGCGTGCTTTCCGAAATAATGCGCAAGCCGGGCGCGCGCTTGTCTGGGGACTGGCGCTGCAACACTAGTTTGGGGCAATTTATGGTGCAGGGTTAGCTCTGACCGTGCGGATCCCGGCAACGTTGCTGAAGCGCCTGTCCGGGGGACAGACAGGCGCTCGCCCGGCGCCCTTCGGGCTTGATTCCGGGCGGAAATGCATCGTGGCGAATATGTCGCTCCGCCCCTCAAAACGGGTTCTGCCGCACGTTGCCGAGGATTTTTTGCAAGGTGCTGACGAAGGCCTCACGCTCGCCCTCATCAATGCCGTTGAACATCCCCTCGGCCGCCGCGCCCATTGCGGGCCATAGCCTGTCGAACAACGCCCGACCCTTTTCGGTTATGAAAATCCGGCGCGCGCGGCTGTCGTTGGCATCCTCTTCTCGGCGCACCAACCCCTCGTCCAGCATTGCCGTCAGGGTCCGGCTCATCGTGGATTGTTCGATAACGCAATACACGCTGAGTTCGTTGACCAGCAGCCCGCTTTTGGAAGACAGCACGGCAAGCGTGCGCATCTTGGCCGTGCTCAGCCCGGATTCGGACAGCACCGCCTGCATCGAGGCGTTATAGCGCCCCATGATCCGGTTCATCAGATAGGGCGCGAAGCGTTGCAGGCCGATCTCGCCCAGGGTCGAAGGGGTCGCGTCGTCCATCAAACCTCCTGCGCGACAAGAAAGCCGCTGCCGCCCGCCAGACCGGGGCCGGGGTGGGTGGAGGCGCCGATGTGATGCAGGCCCTTGATATGGGTGCGGTGGTTGACCGTGTCCGCAAAGGGGCGGAACAGGAAGAACTGGTCCAGCGTCGTCGCCCCGCCATAGGGATCGCCGCCAACAAGGTTGATATTCATCGCTTCTAGATCGGCGGGGGAATAGGCGACGCGCGTTCCCTTGATTGCATCGAAATTCTTGATATGCGCGCGCAGGATGCCCTCTACCCGGTCGGCATAACCCTCGCGCAGCGCTTCGGTCCAGGTGCCGTCGCCGGGGTCGATCTGCCCCGCCGCATCGCCTTTGATCACGCGCGGCGCTTCGGGCAGCTGGCACCACAGGATCGCATTGCCGTCCGCCGCGCGGGTGGGGTCGAGCACGGCGGGCTGGCCAACGCAGATTGTCGGAACCGCAGGCAGCATGCCGCGTTCCGCCTCATTCGTCGCCTTCGACACGCCATCCAGCCCCGGCGTCAGGTGCAGCAGGGCCACCTGCCCCAACGCGGCGTCGCCCCAATCCGGCTGGCCGTTCAGCGCATAATGTAGTTGGAAATTGCCCTTGCCGTGGCGGTATTGCTTCGCCGCTGTCCGCTTGTCGCCCGCCGCGTCCTTATCCAGCAACCGCCCATATAGCTGCCCCGGCGCGACGCTGGCGATGACACCCTTTTTCGCACCGTGATGTTCGCCGCCGACCAGCACGCCAGTCGCCTTGCCCTTGGTCACAACGATCCGATCCACATCCGCGCCCGTGGTGATCTGCCCGCCCTGTTCTTCGATCAGCGCCCGGAAGGCATCCAGGATCGCCCCGGCCCCGCCTTTGACGACCGGCGCGCCGGCAGCCTCCAGCGCGAAGGCGATGACCTGCGCCATACCGCCGGAATAACTCGCCTCCGGCGACAGGCCCGCGTGCAGGCACCAGGGTGCCAGCAGGTCGCGCAGCAGCGCGCCCTCGAACCGGGTTTCCAGCCAGCCGCGCGCCGGGATCAGCCCCGCGCCCAATGTGGCCGCCAGCTTGCGCGTGCCACCCTTTTTGAACATCGACTTGCCCAGCAGTTTGGCCGTCGCGCCCGACCACGCAGGCCCCCCGAGGATGCCGAACAGCAGCTCGGCGTTCTGCTCAACATGTTCAACCTCGGCCCGGTATGCCGTGCCGTCGCCAGCCGCCAGCGCCTCTAATCGCGCCACATTCGCGTCCCGATCCGTGGTCAGGATCAGCGACGAGCCGTCCGGGCGCAGCACGCCGGTGGGGGACGCCCCATTGCAGAACTCCAGCCCGTGGCGCGCCAGATCCTCGCCCAGTTCGGCAAACGCGGGCGAGGTGATGAACAGCACGAATGTCGCCGCCATCAGATCGTGGGTGAAGCCCGGATCGGTGATCTGACCCGAGCGGATGCAGCCGCCGATCACGTCATTGCGTTCGATCACATGGGCCGAGGCCCCCTTCCGGCCCAACATCGCCGCCGCCACCAACGCATTGATGCCGCTGCCGATAATCAGCCAGTCAGGGGTCCCCCGGTCTGCCATCAGCCGTTCGGAGCCAGCGCCATCGCCCGGATCGGGCTGCCGGTGCCGTTCTCGATCTTCAGCGGTGCGGCGATCAATACAGCACCCTTGGGCGGCAGTTGGTCCAGGTTCGCGAGGCTGGCCAGCCCGTATTTGTTATCCCGGTGCAGCATGTTGTGCGCCGGGTACGGGGGATCGAACTCTCCCGCCTTGCCTGCGTCGGTCCCGATGCATTCACTGCCCCAGCCGGTGATGCCCTTGGACAACAGATATTCGATGCAATCGACCGTCGGCCCGGGCGAGTGCGGGCCGTTTTCATCCACGTTCAGGAAGTCCTCCTTAGACCCGGCCCGCTTGTACCAGTCGGACCGCAGCACGACCCATTCGCCTGCCTTGATCTCTCCATGCTCGGCTTCCCAGGCTTTGACCAGATCGGCGGTCAGCAGGAAATCGGCGTCGGCTGCGGATTCGGCGGAACAATCAATCACGTTCACCGGCGCGACCACATTCTGCAACGGCAAGGTATCGGTGTACCCGTCCGTATAATCCTTGCCGGTGATCCAGTGGTGCGGCGCATCGAAATGGGTGCCCGAATGCTCGCCCAGTTTCAGCCAGTTCCAGGCGAAGAACGGGCCATCCTCGTCATATTCGCTGATCTTGTGGATCTCGACATCCGGGGTCGGTTTGGCAAAATCCGGCGGCAACTGAATGATCGGCGTGTCGGGGCCAAGGACCCCGGTGCAATCGACGACCCTCACATCACCGCTCAGCAGTGCGGCCCCCAGTGCGTTCATGGTTTCTGTGGATGACATTGTCTTCTCCCTGATCTGCGGAGCCGTGAATGCGCGCCGCCAAAGTGGTCCGAAAAATCCGTTATTACTGTGGACGCATTCCTGTGCATGTGCAACTATCTGCACGACAATCTTGCACTCTTCGCACAGAAATAGGGGCTTGAACGCGGCGAATATGTCTGCATTTGCACGAAAATCCGGAAAGCCAGGAACATGAGCTTTGACGCGCTGGTCATCGGCGCGGGCATCAACGGGTTGGTCGCCGCGGCGCATCTGGGCGCGCAAGGCCGGCGCGTCGGCGTGTTCGAGGGGGGCACGGTTCCCGGCGGGGCGGTCAAAACCGCCGAGGTTACCACCCCCGGCTTCAAGCACGATCTGGGCGCGATGAACTTGTCGCTGTTCGCCGGGTCCGCGTTTCACAGCGAACATGGCGCCGCGCTGGCCAGCCACGGCTTTGAACTGGCCCCCGCCACCGACACATTCGCCACCGCATTTCCGGATGGCCGCTGGCTGGGCGTGACCAATGATCTGGACACGACCGCCGCGCGGATCGCGGCGTTCGATGAACACGATGCGGCCGCGTGGCGCAAGATGTCGGCGGGCTTTATGGGAGAGTTGGAGGATATCGGCGGGTTGCTCAACACGCCGATGACGAGGGGGCGGCTGGCCAAATACCTTTGGAAGCTATGGAGGAAGCGTGGCACCGGTGGCACGGTGGAACTGGCGCGGTTCATGACCTCCAGCCCGCGCGCCTTCCTCGATGAAAACTTCCGCAGCCCGGAATTGAAGGCAATGATGGCGGCCTGGGGCATGCACCTCGACTTCGCGCCCGACGTGGCTGGCGGCGCTGTGTTCCCGTATCTGGAAAGCTTCGCCAACCAAAGCTTCGGCATGGTTCTGGGCAAAGGCGGCGCCGGTGGGCTGATCACCGCATTGGTCAAGATGATCGAGGCGCAGAATGGCGAGGTCCGCACAAACGCCCGCGTCACCAACATCTTGCGCACCGGGCGTACCGCAAACGGTATTCGCCTCGCCGATGGCACAACCGTTACGGCTCGCAAGGCAGTGATCGCCAACACCGGCCCGGCGGCGCTGGTGCATCTGCTGGACGAAGAAACCGGCGATGATCACTACGACGACCGGGCATTGGCGTTCCGCTACGCGCCCGGCACGATGATGATCCATCTGGCGATGGACGCCCTGCCGGACTGGACTGCGGGTGACGATCTGAAGCGCTTTGCCTATGTCCACCTTGCGCCGTCGCTGGGCATGATGGATATCGCCTATGCGCAGGCGAAGGCCGGGTTGTTGCCAGCCGAACCCGTCGTGGTTTGTGGCCAGCCCACGGCGGTTGACCCGTCGCGCGCGCCGGATGGTAAACACATTCTGTGGCTGCAAGTTCGCATGGTTCCCGCACATATTGAAGGCGATGCATTAGGAAAGATCGACGGCATCGAATGGGACGATGTCAAAGACGCCTACGCCGACCGGGTGCTGGATATCCTTGAACGCTATGCCCCCGGCACGCGTGACAAGATCATTGCCCGCCATGTGGTCAGCCCGCTGGACCTTGAGGCCGACAACCCGAACCTCGTCGGGGGCGACCAGATCAGCGGCAGCCACCACCTTTCCCAGAACTTTCTGTTCCGCGGCCCGCCGGGTCACGCCGACTGGTCCACACCCGTCGGCAACCTGTTCCACGTCGGCGCATCCACCTGGCCCGGCGCCGGAACCGGGGCCGGATCGGGATATATGCTTGCACAACGCCTCATCCGGGGGCGACACTGACACCAACGGGCGACAAAAGCCCGACCACCCAAAGGGAGACGACACAATGAACCTGACACGACGCAATACCCTGCAGCTGAGCCTTGCCGGCCTGGCCGCCGCTGGCATACCCAAATCCGTGCTGGCCGCCAGCCATGCCGGCAGCCTGACCATCGCCTATAACGTCAACCTGCCCGCCTTTGACCCGACCACCGGGCCAAGTGCGGTGAACCCGACGATCCAGGGGTTGTTCCAGTCGATCTTCGACATGTTCATCTATCAGAACCCGGACCTGAGCTTTGGCCCCGGCATCCTGACCGACTGGGGCTGGAACGACGACAAGACCAAGGTGATGATGACCGTCCGCGAGGGCGTGAAATGGCACAACGGGGCCGACCTGACGCCCGAAGATGTGGTCTGGTCGCTGGAACGCGCCGGGAAAGAGGAAACCGGCAACCCGATCCAGTTCGTCTGGTCCACCATCGGCAATTTCTCAATCGACGGGCAGGTGATTACCGGCGACGTGCTGCGGTTCGACCCAACGATCTTCAAGTGGATGGCGTTCCTGACCGGCTATGTCATGCCGAAGGCCTATTACGAAGAAGTCGGCGCAGAAGGTTTCGAAGCCGCCCCCATAGGCACCGGCCCCTATATGGTCGACAAGTTTGAACGAAACAGCTTCCTGACGCTGAAAGCCTTCCCCGATTATTGGGGCGAGAAACCGGCGTTTGAGAGCGTGACAATCAAGTTCGTCCCCGACGCCGCCAGCCGCATTGCCGAGGTGGAATCGGGCAACAGCGACGTGACGCTGGAAATCCCGTATGAGGAATTCGACCGCCTGAAGGACAAGGACGGCCTTTCAGGTGTCACAACACCTGTGTCCGATATCGGCATGATATTCATCAACGATATCGAGGTGATGACCGACCCCAACGTCCGTATGGCAGCGGCGCATTCCATCGACAAGAAGCTGCTGGTGGATCGTCTGCTGCGCGGTTACGGCGTGCCAATCGACACGTTGCAGGCCCCGGAATACGATGCCTATGACGCCTCGATCACAGTGGAATACAACCCCGACAAGGCGGTCGAACTGCTGGCCGCCTCGGGCTATTCCACCGACAACCCGGTGAAGTTCACGATCCAGACCACGCGCGGCTTCAAGCCGAAGGATTTCGAGATGATCCAGGCCATTGTCGGCATGTGGCGCAAAGTCGGGATCGAAGCCGAGATCGAGGTTTACGAGATCGCCAAACACTTCGAGCTGCGCGCAGCAGACCAGCTGGCCCCGGCGGCGTTCTATAACTGGGGCAACTCGGTCGGCGACCCGACGACCAGCACTGGATTCGCGATGTTCGGCCCCTCACCACATTCGGTCTGGGACGGTCAGGACGTGATCGACGCCATCGGCCCCCTGTGGGGCGAAGCGGATGAAGCCAAGCGGATCGAAGGCTGGAAGGCCGTGGACCGGCTGGTCGCCGAGAACGCCTATGTCATCCCGCTGCTGCAATATGTGCAGCCGGTTGTGCACAACGCGAATATTGCTGTGACTCCAAGCGTTTCCGGTGCGTTGCTGCCGCTGTTGATGAAGCCCGTGTAATGCAAGATCCGGCCACCTTTCCGGGGTGGCCGGACCTGCATAGAAATTTGCTGAGAACCAAATGGCAATGTAGCGCGAGCCGTGCGCTGGCCAGCCCGGGGGTTAGCGAACCGACAGTCGTTCGGGGCACTTGGATGGTTCGGCAATCCCGTCAAATCAGAAGGAAGCGCAAACCTCACCCATCGCCAACACGCCCGGACGGGCTGGCGAGTGCACGGCGGCTTCGCCTTAATTCCTCGCACGGGGAAATCTCGCCAATCTTGTGTTCAATTTACGCAGTTTTTTGCTGTCACTCGGGTTTCGCTAAACCATGCTTCTGATGCGCCTCCTGTCCCGCCTGACCTCTATCGCGGTGACGTTGTTCGGTGTCGCACTGGTGGTCTTCGTGGTGATCCGCCTGATCCCCGGCAACCCCATCGCGATGATGCTGCCCCCCGGCGCAACCGAAGATGACATCGCCCGCCTGACCGCCCTTTATGGGTTCGACAAGTCGATCCCGGAACAATTCATCATCTGGCTGTCGGGCGTTCTCCAAGGCGATTTCGGCACCTCAATCTCGCTGCGCCAGGACGTCCTCGCCCTCGTCCTCGGCCGCCTGCCGGGGACGTTGGAACTTGCCGGGCTCGCCCTGATCTTCGCGGTGCTCATCGGCGTTGCGCTGGCCATCCTCGGCACCATCCGTCGGGGGCGAAAAACCGAAACCGGGATCGACATCTGGAACGGGCTGACGCTGTCCACGCCTGATTTCCTTTGGGGCCTCGCCCTCATCCTTTTATTCGGGGTCGTCCTGCAATGGTTTGGAATCTCTGGCAGAGTCTCTCCGCAACTGGACCTGCCCTTCACAACGCAATTCTATCTTCTGGAAAGCCTTGCGCGATTCCGCCTCGACCTCACCGCCAACCTTCTGGCGCATATGTGGATGCCCGCGCTGGCGCTTGCCCTGCCGCTGTCCGCGATGATCGCGCAGGTCCTGAAAGTCTCACTAAAAGAGGTGATGACGCTGGACTACACCCTGCTGGCGCGCACCAAGGGATACTCAGAACGCCAGGTGATTTTCCGAGAGGCGCTCAGGAACGCCGCCCTGCCAACCCTTGCCCTGACGGGCGTGCAGCTGACCCATCTGATCGGCGGCACGGTGATTGTGGAGCGGTTGTTCAGCTATGGCGGCCTCGGCTCCATGGCCATTGATGCGGTCATCAACCGGGATTTACCGCTGATCCAGGGGATCGTGCTGACCTTCGCGGTGATCTTCGTCGCCATCAACCTGATCGTCGACGCGCTTTACACCGTGCTGAACCCAAGGCTGCGCCATGGCTGAGGCGCTCCGCATCCACCGCCGCACGCCGTTGCGCCTGTGGCTATCGCTCGGCTGGCTGACGGTATTCTTCGCCTGCGCGGTTTTCGCCGATGTGATCAGCCCGCAGGATCCGCTGGCGCAGGACCTGCTGTTCGAACGCCTGCCGCCATTCTGGGCCAGCGGGTCTGAATCCGGCTTTTGGCTTGGCACGGATTCGCTGGGCCGCGACGTGTTGTCCCGGATGATCCACGGTGCCCGTATCGCGGCCATCGTGGCGCTGGTCGCGGGCTTCGGGGCCTGCATCATCGGCACCACGCTGGGGCTGATCGCGGGCTATTATCGCGGCTGGGTCGACCAGATCATCAGCCGGGTGGTGGATATCTGGATGAGCTTCCCCGCCGTTCTGTTCGCCATCCTGCTGGTCGCCGTCATCGGCACCGGCCTCACCTCCGTGATCGTCGCCATCGTCGTGATCGACTGGACCCGGTTCTGCCGCGTGGTCCGGGCCGAGACCATGGCACAGGCGCGGATGGATTACGTCGACAGCGCCCGCATCGCCGGGTTTTCCCGCGCCCGCACCCTGCTGCGTGAGGTGTTCCCGAACGTCCTGCCCGTGATCATCGCCGTCCTGACCCTGGAAATGGGCATCGCCGTGGTGGTCGAGGCGGTCCTGAGCTTCGTGAACCTGTCGATTTCCACCGACGATCCGACCTGGGGCGGCATGATCTCGGAAGGGCGGCTGAGCATCCATCAGGCCTGGTGGGTCCTCGTCTTCCCGATGATTGCGCTGTTCCTGACGGTGCTAAGCTTCACCCAATTGGGCGAGGCCCTGCGCGAACGCTTCGATCCGGTGCTGCGATGAGTTTCCTTGCGATCCAGGACCTCGACGTCCGCCTGAAAACCTCAGGCCAGCGGCTGTTGCGCGGCGTTTCGCTAGCGGTCGCGCAGGGGCAGGTTCACGGGCTTGTCGGGGAAAGCGGGGCCGGTAAGTCGATGATCGGCAAGGCGATTCTGGATGTGTTGCCGCGTTCGGTCAACATCGCGGGCGGCCAAATCACCCTTGGCGACACCGATCTGACCGCGCTGGACCCCAAGGCCCGCCGCCATGAACTTGGCCAGCGCACCGCCCTGATCCCGCAGGACCCGCTGACCGCGCTGAACCCGGCGCGCCGCATCGGCGGGCAGATCACCGACCGGCTGACCCGCGTTCTGGGCTGGACGCAGGACCGTGCCGGTGCCCGCGCACTGGAATTGCTGGATGAGGTGCAGATCGCCGATCCGGTGCGGGTGATGACCAGCTATCCGCATGAGTTGTCGGGCGATATGCGCCAGCGCGTGCTGATCGCCGCCGCCTTCGCGGCCGAGCCGAAATTGATCATCGCGGATGAACCGACAACGGCACTGGACGTCACCGTGCAAAAGCAGATTCTGAAGATGATCGCCGCCATGCAGGCCGCCCATAACACCACGATGCTATTCGTCACCCACGACCTAGGCGTCGTCGCCCGCGTCTGCCAGCGGGTCAGCGTGCTGTTCGCCGGTCACGTGGTCGAAGATACCGACATCCGCACCCTGCTGTCGGTCCCCGCACACCCCTATTCGCAGGCCCTTCTGAACGCGACGCCGCGCTATGACGACCCGCGCGCCTCACTGCAGCCGGTGCCAGCCTCGGTCATCGCCGCGACCCGGGCCGAGGCGGAGGCGCGCGATGCCTGACACCCTCATCGCCGTGCGCAATCTTGAAGTCTCGCTGCCAGACATGGCGAAGAAACCGCCCATGGGGCGCGCGCCGCTGATCCACATTCTGAAGGGGCTGAACTTTGACGTGCCGCGCGGTTCGGTCGTCGGGATCGTGGGGGAAAGCGGGTCGGGAAAATCGACGCTGGGCCGGACGATCCTGCGGCTGATCGAACCGACGGGGGGGACGGTGATTTTCGACGACGAAGATATCACCCACGCGCCAGAGAAGGCGTTGAAAGGCTTCCGCCAGAAGGCGCAGATGATCTTTCAGGACCCGCTGAGCTCGCTGAACCCGCGGCACACGATCCTGGGCCTGATCGCCGCGCCGCTGACCCTGCGGATGGGCCGGGCTGAGGCCCGAACGCGTGCCGCCGAAGCGCTGGAGATGGTGGGTCTTCCGGGCAATTTCGCCCGCCGATACCCGCACGAGTTGTCGGGTGGCCAGCGCCAGCGCGTCGGCATCGCCCGCGCCATCGCCCAACGCCCCGCGTTCATTCTGGCGGATGAGATTGCAAGCGGCCTCGACGTCTCCTCACAGGCGGTGATCCTGTCGCTGCTGGAGGACCTGGTGCGCGACCTGGGTCTGACCCTGGCCTTCATTTCCCACGACCTGAGCGTCGTGCGCCGGTTGTGTGATCGCACCATCGTTATGGCCGACGGCCAGATCGTCGAAGACGCCGCGACCCCGGCGCTGTTCACCCGCCCGAACAGCGATTACACCCGCGCCCTGATCGACGCGATCCCCCTGCCGGTCATGGATCAGCTGTGGTGAGTTAAGGCGCGGGGCGGGTGAAATTGGCTTGGAGCAGATATTGGCGTATTGTCCCCGCGCCCGGTGCGCGCCGTAAGGCGCAGGGCGCGCGCCGGGCCAGTCCCGCCGGTCAGGCGCTGGTCTGAACATCGCTCGTCCAAGCGAGTTGACGGCCATACCTGATGAATAAATCATGCAAACTCAATGGCGCAGCGCCAGCCCACCGGCCCGGCGCGCGCCCTGCTTGCGATGCAACGGTGAACTTCCGCTTCACTCCAATCCAGTCCAGGGCAGCCCAATCCTCTGAGGTCGCGCGAACGGTTGGCCGCATCGTCAGGCCAATCTATGCGCGCTTGCAGGCGCACGACGCATCTGGCATCTGCCGCAAATTCAAATAGGCTGCGCCAATGCCCAAACTTGCAAACCGCATCACCGCCTCGGCCCCGAAGAATTTCGGCATGTTCGCCCGCGCGTTGGGCGTTCCCGGCGACCTGATCCACCTGGAACTCGGCATGCCCGCCGCTGATACGCCCGCGCATATCAAGGAGGCGACGATCCAGGCCCTGCGGGACGGCCACGTGCATTATTCCGACCTGCGCGGCATCGAACCGCTGCGTGCCGCGCTGGCGAAAAAACTGCGCGATCAGAACGGGTTGGACGTTTCTGCCGACGACATCCTTGTCACCAACGGCCTGACCCAGGCCAGTTTCGCCGCCTTCATCGCCCTGCTGGATCCCGGTGACGAATGCATCCTGCCCGAGCCCTACTACCCGCAACACCTCGGCAAGATCGAACTCGCCGGGGCGGTCCCGGTCCTTGCGCCACTAACCGGGCCAGATTTTCGCCTGACCCGCGCCGCGCTGGACCCGCATATCACTGAACGCACTAAGATGATCAGCATCGTGAACCCCTGTAATCCGACGGGCCGCGTCTATTCCCGCGAAGAATTGCAGGCCGTCGCCGATCTGGCGATCAAGCACGACTTGTGGGTGATCTCGGACGAGGTCTATGAACACATCACCTATGGCCCGCCCCATATCTCCATCGCTGCCCTGACCGGCATGGCCAAGCGCACCGTCACAATGTCAGCCTTCACAAAGGCTTACGCGATGGACGGCTGGCGGATCGGATATCTGGCGGCGCACCCGGATGTGATGCCCGCGCTGATGAAAATCACCACGAATGAGGTCACGCACGTCAACACCTTCATCCAATACGGCGCGGTTGCGGCGCTGGAAGGCCCGCCAGAGGCACTGGCCGGGATGGTGGCCAAGGACCGCGCCTGTCGCGATCTGGTCGTCGCGCGGTTGAACCAGATGCCGGGGGTGACTTGCGCAGAACCAGATGGCACGATTTATGCCTGGCCGGATATTTCAGCGACCGGCATGGCCGCGCAGGAACTGGCCGAGAAAATGATGCACGAGGTCGGCGTCGTGGTCGAAGCCGGGTCGTTCTACGGAGCTGCCGGTGAAGGGCACCTGCGCGTCTGTTTCGGGGCGCAGCCTATGGATAGCTTGGCAGAGGCGATGGGCAGAATGCAGCGGTTTTTCAACGGGTTGTGAGGTTACGAACCCCAAAGCGCGCCCTTTCATGTGTCAGTGGAAGCCGCGCGCTCGACAGCCCGGCGGGTTGGCGATCCGACTGTAATTCGGGGCAATTGGATGGTTCGGCATTACCGTCAACTACGTAGGAAGCGCGGACCTCACCCATCGCCAACCCGGGGGGCCGGGCTGGCGAGTGCGCGGCGGCTTCGCCTTGTTCCGCGCACAAGACGCTCTGCTGACAGAAAACTGCGCGGTTTAAGTCTTCAGCAGGCCGCCCAAAGCCTCAATCAACCGCGCCACATGTGCCTCCCCCGTCATCACCCCCGGCGACAGGCGCATCACCTGCCCCCGGCAGTCCGTGTGCAGCCTCTGCCCGCGCAACGCGTCGATCACCGCGCCGGCGTCCACCGAATTCGGCAGCCGGACCATGACCGAGCCGCCGCGCCGCGCCTCCTCCTCCGGTCCTGCCAACGACAGGTTCAGCCCCTGAACGCCATCGATAATCTGCGCCTGAAGCGCGCGATTGTGGGCCAGTATCGCGGCACCATCCTGCGCCGCGTGCCAGCGCAAGGCGGGAACACTCGCCACAGCCGCAAGAACCGAAGGCGTGCCGTGATCGAACCGCCGCACATCGGGCGCATAATCGAACCCGTCAAGGTCCCACGCGAAGGGATTCGGCTGGCTGAACCAGCCGCGTAACTCAGGCCGCAAATCGCGGATCAGGTCGGGGCGGATCTGGATAATCCCCGCCCCGGACGCACCGCACAGCCACTTCAGCGAGGTTGAAACCACCACGTCTGGCGCAAATTCTGCCAGGGAATAGGGAATGATACCAATACCTTGCGTCAGATCATGCACCACGATTGATCCCATGTTGCGACCATGCACCGTCAACGCCTTAAGGTCACAGCGCCAACTGGCGGTCGAGGTGACAAAGGTCAGCAAAGCCAGCCCCACATCCGGTCCCCAGCGGTCCAGAATATCTTCATCCCGCACCCAGCTTTCGCCCTGTCGCAGCGGCACGGTGTCCAGCGAGAAGCCGAACCGATCCGCCAGCCCGGCCAGCAGGAAATGCAGGCTGGGAAAACAATCCGCCGTGACAAGAACCCGCTTGCCGCGCAGCCGGTCCGCCGCAAGCGCGCCGATCAGCGAATAAAGCGCCGTCGTGACATTCTCGGCCGTCGTCAGCGTGCCTTGCGGCGCGCCAATCAACGCCTCCCACAGCTGGATGAACTCGGCCCGGCGTTCCAGAACGCGCGGCCACTGACTGTCGTCGCCTGCGGCCCAGATGGACGCGTACTCCGACAGGGCAGCGGTCATTTCCGCCGCCTTTTCAGGATATTGGCCGATGGAGTGATAAAGGAAGTAACCAGGCGTCATTGCGGGATCACCGCTGTCGCCTCAATCTCGATCAGGGCCTCATCCTCGATCAGCGCGCTGACTACCACCATCGTCATCGCCGGAAAATGCTTACCCAGAACCCGCCGATATGCCTGCCCAACTTCGCGCTGGCGGGCCAGGTATTCGGCTTTGTCGGTGACAAACCAGGTCAGCCGGGTCAGGTGATCTGCGGCACCTCCGGCGGCTTCGACCACGGCCAGAATATTGCGCAAGGCCTGTTCCATTTGACCGATAAAATCATGACTTTCGAACAGCTTGTCGGCAGTCCAGCCGATCTGTCCGCCAACGAACAGCACGCCATTTTCGGCCAGCATCCCGTTGGCATAGCCCAGCGGCGGCGCCCATCCATCGGGCTGAATTGGCTTGGCGGTCATGGCATCGGTCCTTCCATGCAGGCGGTCATGTTGTCACGCAGATCATCGGGCCAAGGGTCGGTTTTCATCGTGCCAAGGTTCAGCCAGACGATCGTCGCAGTGCAGTCGAACCGCACCACCCCGCGGCCCGATGCGACAATGCTAAGCCGCGCCGAACTGCGCCCGATATGCTGTGGCGTTATTACGAAATCTATCACTTCACCCAAACGTGCCAGAACTTTGAAATCAATGGACAATCCCGCCATTGGAACACCGTGCGCGTCTGGCCCGTGCATCTGATCGAAGGGCCGGTCCATGCTGGCCATCCAGTCTTCGACGCTGGCGTTCATCATCTCGAACCAGCGCGGATAAAACACGATCCCTGCCGGGTCGCAGTGCTGAAATCGAATGGTTCGGGCGACGGTAAAGGGCAATTTCAGACTCCGAGGTATTTTTTGGCAATGTCGCGGGTCAACGCATCGGGTGGTCCGTTCCAGACATCGCGGCCCCGTTCAAGGATGACGCATTGGTCGGCGATGGTCGAGAGTTCTTTGACAGATTTGTCAACAATCAGAATGCTCTGCCCGTCATCTTTCAGGCGATGGATCGCCTGCCAGATTTCCTGACGAACAACCGGGGCCAACCCCTCGGTCGCCTCGTCCAGGACCAACAGGCGCGGGTTGGTCATTAGGGCGCGACCGATGACCAACATCTGTTGCTCACCCCCCGACAGGGTGCGGGCGGACTGGCCCAGGCGTTCGCCAAGACGCGGGAAAAGGTCGATGACTTTCGCTTGATCCCAGGGGCCAGGACGCGCGGCGGCGATCAGGTTTTCGCGTACCGACAGCGGGGCAAAAGCGCGCCGCCCTTCGGGCACCAGACCCAGTCCCAATCGCGCGGCCCGGTGGCTTGGCAGGCGCATCAGATCGGTGTCGGCGAACCGTATAGAGCCGTCGGCAGGCAGCATCCGCAGCAGGCAGGAAATCGTTGTCGTCTTTCCCATTCCGTTGCGGCCCATCAGCGCGACGGCCTGGCCTTCGGCGACACCGAAGCTGACACCGAACAGCGCCTGGCTGGCCCCGTAAAACGATTTCAGATCCGTAACTTCCAGCAAGATCTTCATGCATCTTCACCCAGATACACACGCCGCACTTCGGGGTCATTCCGGATTTGATCCACATCACCCGTTGCAATAATGCGCCCGGACACCAGCACCGAGATCCGATCGCTAAGCGCAAACACCGCGTCCATATCATGTTCCACCAACAGGATCGGCGCGGTGGCGGCCAGTGGGCGCAGCAGCGTGCCCAGATCCGCCGCCCCTTCGGCGCCCATCCCGGCCATCGGTTCGTCCAGAAGAAAGGCGCGCGGGCGTAGGGCCAGCGCCATGGCAACCTCCAGCTTGCGCCGCTCTCCGTGAGAAAGTTTGGCCGCCGGAATGTCTGCGCGGTCCGCCAATCTGGCGGCGGCGATGTGGTCCCGTGCCGGGCCGGTCAGGCGGGCGTCGGCCAGCGCGGCGCGGAAGAACCGGAACGTCGCCCCGCCCGCGCCCTGTGCGGCCAGCATGACGTTCTGCAGCACGGTGAAATCGGCAACGACCGAGGATACCTGAAACGTGCGCGCCAGCCCGGCTTGCGCCCGCGCCGCAACATCCAGCCCGCCAATGTCATTGCCCAGAAACCGGATTTCGCCCGCGTTTGGTTTAAGTTCCCCGGTTATCAGATTGATAAGCGTCGATTTTCCCGCCCCATTCGGACCGATCAACGCATGAATCTCACCCGGCAACAGCTTCAGCGAGACATCATCGGTCGCCTTCAGCGCACCAAAACTGCGGCTGAGGCCGCTTAAGGATAGTACCGGATCAACCACGGCCATCCCTCGCCAGAACGCCGATGATCCCGCCGCGCGCGAACAGCACGACGCCCAGCAAGAGTGCGCCAAGGAACAGCTGCCAATAATCCGAAACACCGCCCAGATTGTGTTCCAGCAAGATGAACAGCCCCGCCCCGGCGAGCGGTCCGAACAGCCGCCCAACGCCGCCCAGAATGACGAAAATCAGGATCTCTCCCGAGGTTTGCCAGGACAGCATCGACGGACTGACAAAGCGGTTCAGGTCCGCAAACAAAGCCCCCGCCAGCCCTGTCAGCGCACCAGAAATCACGAAGGCAACCAGCAGCACGCGGTAGGGGCGGATGCCAACAGCCGTCAGTCGCTGCCGGTTCTGGCGGGCTGCCTGCAAGGCCAGACCAAATCGTGATCCGGTCAGCCGCCAGACCAGAAAAATCGCTGCCATCAGAAGGACATAAGCGATCGCGAAGAACTGGATCGGGTCCAGCGTGTTCAGCCCCGGAAAGCCACTGCGCACATAAATCGGCAAGCCATCCTCGCCACCATATGCGGGCCAGGAGATGGCGAAAAAGAAGAACATCTGCCCGAAGGCCAGCGTGATCATGATGAAGAAAATGCCCGATGTGCGCAGGCTGAGCGCCCCGATCAACAGCGCCGCCAGCGCCGCCGCAATCATTGCCACCGGCCATATGATCAGCATCTGCGTGGTGCCCGAAACCTCGAACGGCCAGGTGAGGATCGGCGTGTAAGCCAAGGCATTGCTTGCCAGAATCCCGCTGGCGTAACCGCCAATGCCAAAGAAAGCGGCATGCCCGAAACTGACCAGTCCGCCATACCCCAGCGCCAGGTTCAGCCCCACGCCCGCCAGTGCCAGCACCGCCACCTTGGTCGCCAGCGTGATCACAAACGGCGCATCCAGCGCCCATGCGGCAAGCGGTATCGCCAGCAGCGCGCCCGCGAGCGTGGCGTTGATCCAAGAAAGCCGGCTCACGCGGGCGCCCCGCCGAACAAGCCGCTCGGTCGCCAGATCAGCACCCCGGCCATCAGCACATAGATCGCCATCGAGGCCAGCGATGATCCAACCGCCGTGGCCGCCGCAGGCTCCATAATCAGCCCGAAGACCTCGGGCAGCAGCACCCGGCCCAGCGTGTCGGTCAGCCCGACCAGCAGCGCCCCGACCAGCGCGCCTTTGATTGACCCAATGCCGCCGATCACGATCACCACGAAGGCCAGGATCAGCACCGGTTCGCCCATGCCGACCTGCACCGACTGGATCGTCCCGACCAACGCGCCCGCCAGCCCGGCCAGCGCAGCGCCAAGCGCAAAGACCAGCGTGTAAAGCCGCCCGATATCGACGCCGAGGGCCGCGATTATGCTCCGATCCGCCTCACCCGCGCGGATCTGGATGCCGATGCGGGTGCCGCCGATCAGCCAGAACAACCCTCCGGCAACCGCCAAACCCGCCCCGATGAGGGCGAGGCGATAAAGCGAATATTCGATGCCTCCGGGCAGGGTCACAGCGCCGGAAAGCAGTGGCGGAACAGATAGATAGAGGGGGAATGACCCGAACAGCCAGCGCGTCCCTTCCGAAAAGATCAGGATCAGCGCGAAGGTCGCCAGCACCTGATCCAGGTGGTCGCGCGCGTACAGGCGGCGGATCACCACCAGCTCAACAATCGCGCCCGCAGCTGCTGCCGCCGCCAGCGCGGCCACCAGCCCCAGCCAGAAACTGCCCGTCGCCGTGGCCACCGCCGCGCATGCAAATGCGCCGATCATGTAAAACGAGCCATGTGCCAGATTGATCAGCCCCATGACCCCAAAAACCAGCGTTAGCCCGGCGGCCATCAGGAACAGCATCAAGCCGAACTGCAGCCCGTTCAGGACCTGTTCTATGAATAATATCAGGGACATGCGTGTCGGGGCGGACCGTGGCCCGCCCCGGATCCGATCAGAAGCTACACTCGGCCGCGTAGGCGTCGGCGTGATCTTCCAACGCCGTGCCCACGATCTTGTTGGTCAGAACGTCGCCTTCCATGATCACCTCGCGCACATAGATATCCTGCACCGGATGGTGGTTCGGACCGAAGCGGAAATCCCCACGGGTGCTGTCGAAATCGGCCGCTTCAAGCGCGGCCTGGAACGCCGCCGCATCTGACACGGGCGCCTTTGCCGCCGCGCTCAGCAGCAGGTTGGCGGTGTCGAAGCCCTGGCTGGCATACAGCGACGGCAGCCGCCCGTATTCGGCCTGAAACGTCTCGACAAAAGCGGCATTGGTCGCGTTGTCGATATCCTTTGACCATTGCGAGGTGTTCTTTACCCCAAGTGCTGCATCACCTACGGCCTGCAAGATTCCCTGATCAAACGAGAAAGCAGGGCCGACCAGTGGAATATCAACTCCGGACTCGGCATATTGCTTCATGAAGCTGATGCCCATGCCGCCGGGCAGGAAGAAGAACACCGAATCCGCACTCGATGCCCGGATCTGCGCAATCTCGGCGGCGTAATCGGTCTGACCCAACTGGGTGTAAACCTCATCCGCGACCACGCCCTGATACATCCGCTTGTACCCGGTCAGCGCGTCCTGTCCGGCGGGGTAGTTCGGGGCCATGATGAAGCTGTTGGCCAGGCCCGCCGTGTTGGCGTAAGCCCCTGCGGCCTCATGCAAATTGTCATTCTGCCAAGCGACGTTGAAGTACAGCGGGCTGCACCCTTTTCCGGCCAAAGCCGACGGCCCGGCGTTGGGTGACAGGTAGAATTTGCCCTGCGCCGTCGCTGCCGGAACCACCGCCATCGCCAGGTTCGACCAGATGATGCCGGTCAGCACGTCGACCTTTTCGGACTGGATCATCTTGTCCGCCAGTTGAACGGCGACCTCGGGCTTTCGCTGATCATCCTCGACGATCAGTTCAATCTCATGCCCCTCGGCCTGTTTCAGCGCCAGCATGAAGCCGTCGCGCACGTCGATGCCAAGCCCGGCGCCACCGCCCGACAGCGTGGTGATCATGCCGACCTTGACCGGTTCGGCGGTTGCCGCCGTCGCCAGCGCGAGGGCGGCGAGTGTGGTGAGTGTTTTTTTCATTGCATTCTCCCTGTGATGGTTCAGCTTTTAAGCAGAAACCGTTGAATTTTCCCGCTTTCCGTCTTGGGTAGAGCGTCACAGAACACAACGCTGCGCGGGTATTTATACGGCGCGATGGCCGCTTTGACGTGGTCCTGCAAGGCTTTGGCATCCTGCGCCGCCCCATCGCCCAATACAACATGCGCCTGCACGATCTGGCCGCGTTCTTCGTCCGCCACACCGATCACCGCGCATTCGGCGACATCCGGGTGCGACAGCAACACCGCCTCAACCTCGGGCGCGGCGATGTTATAGCCAGCCGACAGGATCAAATCGTCTGACCGGGCCGCGAAGTGGAAGTGGCCGTCTGCATCCTGCGAAAACGAATCCCCGGTCAGGTTCCAGCCATCGCGGACATAGATTTTCTGTCTATCGTCAGATAGATAGCGGCACCCGGTCGGCCCTTTGACGGCCAGATGCCCGACCGTGCCGCGCGGTACTTCAGCCATATCGTCATCCACCACGCACGCCTGATACCCCGTCACCGGGCGGCCTGTGCAGGCCGGGTGGCTGTCGCCGAAACGGTTCGAGATGAAGATGTGCAGCAGTTCGGTCGCGCCAATCCCGTCCAGCATCGGCTTGCCGGTCTTGGCCATCCAGTCGTCGTAGACAGGGGCAGGCAGCGTCTCACCCGCAGAAACTGCGGCGCGGAGGGAGCTTAGGTCAGCACCTTCATCCATCGCACGAAGCATAGCGCGGTAAGCCGTTGGAGCCGTGAAACAAACCGTGGCTTTGTAGGTTTCGATGATCTCGATCATGTTGGGGGGCGATGCGGCCTCCAGCAATGTCGCCGCTGCGCCGAACCGTAGCGGAAAGACTGCCAGCCCGCCAAGGCCGAAGGTGAAGGCCAGCGGGGGAGAGCCGACGAAGACATCCTCGGGCGTGACTTGCAGAACCTCGCGCGCGTAACCGTCGGCGATGATCAGAAGGTCGCGGTGGAAATGCATCGTCGCCTTCGGGACCCCGGTAGAGCCGGAGGTGAAGCCCAGCAGGGCAACGTCATCGCGGCCCGTCTTGACCGCTTTGAAGCGCACAGAATGGGCCAGCGCGGCACGGTCCAGCTCGGCGTCATGATTGGCGGTGCCGTCGAAACCCACGACTGTTTTCAGATGCTTGGAGGTTTTGGCGCAAGCCACCATTTCGTCCATCAGCCGCGTATCACACAGCGCCAGCGTCACCTCGGCCTTGTCGACGATCTTGGTCAGTTCGGCGGCGCGCAGCATCGGCATGGTATTGACCACAACAGCCCCGGCCTTGGTCGCGGCCAGCCAGGCGGCGACCATCGCCGGGTTGTTGGCGGATCGGATAAGGACGCGATTCCCGGGTTTTACACCGTAGTTCTCAACCAATGCCGCAGCCAAGCGGTTGGTCCAGTCGGTCAGTTCCTTGTACGTCCGCTGCCGCCCGTTGCCGATCAGGGCGGTGTGATCGCCGAAACCTTTTTCCACCATGGAATCCGTCAGTTCCACGGCGCAGTTCAACCATTCAGGATAGTCGAAACCGTCCAGAATGATCTCCGGCCATTGCTCTGCCGGGGGCAGGTTTTCGCGCGCGAATATGTCGGTGTGGCCAGTTGGTCCGAGGGTCATGGCGCCCTCCCGTGGTCTGCCAAAGCGCTGCGCGCGATGACGATTTTCTGTACGTCGGACGCGCCTTCGTAGATGCGCAGCGCGCGGATTTCGCGGTAGAGGCGTTCGAAGATATGGCCTTTGCGCACCCCGTCGCCACCGTGAAGTTGCACCGCCTTGTCAATGACTTGCTGGGCCTGATCGGTTGCGAACAGCTTGGCCATCGCGGCCTCACGCGTCACCCGCTCGGCCCCCTTATCCTTGGCCCAGGCGGCGCGATAGATCAGTAATGCGGCGGCGTCGACGTCCAGCGCCATGTCGGCAAGGTGGCCCTGGACCATTTGCAGGTCGGCCATCGGACCGCCGAACAGGTGGCGGTTCTGGACGCGGGTCAGGGTTTCGTCGAGCGCGCGGCGGGAGAAGCCGAGGGCGGCGGCGCCAACGGTGGAACGGAAGATGTCGAGGACGGACATGGCGATGCGGAAGCCCCCTCCGGCTGCGCCGATCAGGGCGGCGCCGGGCAGGCGCAAGCCGCCGAATTCGAGGCGTGCAAGGGGGTGTGGGGCGCCGGTTTCGAGACGTTCGGCAATGATTAATCCGGGCGTGTCGGCGGGGACGAGGAAGGCGGAGAGGCCTTTGGCCCCGGGGCCTTCGCCGGTGCGCGCGAAGACAGTGTAGATGTCGGCGATGCCGCCGTTGGAAATCCAGGTTTTTTCGCCATTCAACACCCAGCCGTTGCCATCTACCTCGGCCGTCGTCTCGATGTTGGCGACGTCCGATCCCGACTTTGGCTCGCTGAGGGCGAAGGCGGTAATCGCCTGCCCCTTCGTGGTTTTCTCCAGCCATTTCCGTTGCTTGCCGCTGCCAAACAGGCTGACAGCACCCATGCCGAGACCCTGCATCGCGAAGGCGAAATCGGCGAGGCCGTCGTGGCGGGCGAGCGTTTCGCGCGCCAGACACAGGGTGCGCACGTCCAACGTTCCGCCGGTGTGTTTCAACCAGCCGTCGCGGCCCAGACGCGCCACCAGATCGCGGCAAGTGGCGTCGGTATCGGCGTGGTCGAGGGCTTGCAAATTGGTTAACGCCCACGCGTCCAATTCATCCGCGAAATCGCGGTGGAGGGCGTCGAAGAACGGCCAGTTGAAGAAGCTGCGGTCCACCATCAGTTGCCTTCAAACATTGGTTTATCTTTGGCCATGAAGGCATTGTATGCACGCCGGAAATCCTGCGTCTGCATGGCCAGTGCCTGGGTCTGCGCCTCGGCCTCGATCGCCTGATCGGGGGTCATGGTCCATTCCTGGATCAGCATGGTTTTGGTCAGCATATTGGCGAAGGTGGGCCCGTCGGCAATGCGTCGGCAAAGCGTATGCGTTTCGTATGGCAGTTGGTAGGCGGGGACGATGCGGGAGTAGAAGCCCCAGGCCGCGCCCTCCTCCGCTGTCATGCTGCGGCCGGTGAACAGCAATTCGGCGGCGCGGGACTGACCGATGATCCGCGGCAGGATCGCGCAGGCCCCCATGTCGCAACCGGCCAGCCCGACGCGATTGAATAGGAAGGCAGTTTTCGCCTCGGGCGTGGCGAGGCGGATGTCAGAGGCCATGGCGATTATCGCCCCGGCCCCGACCGCGATGCCGTCGACCGCCGCGACGATGGGTTTGCCGCAGTGGAGCATTGCGCGTACCAGATCGCCGGTCATCCGGGTGAATTCCAGCAGGCCTTTCATGTCCTTGTCCAGCAGCGGGCCGATAATGTCCTGCACGTCGCCACCGGAACAGAAGTTGCCCTCGTTCGAGGTGAAGGCGACGGCGTTGACGTCTTCGGCGCTGGCCAGCGCGCGGAACCAGTCGCGCAGCTCGGCGTAGCTGTCAAACGTCAGCGGATTCTTGCGGTCCGGGCGGGTCAGGTGGATGGTCGCGATGCCTTCTTCGACCCGGCAGGCGAAATGTTCGGTTTTTGTATCTGCGATGCGAGTCATTCGGCAGCCTCGATCTGGCGTTCCGGGGTTGTGCGCCCAATAAATGCTGAAAGTTCAGTGGCTTCATCAGCGGTGATATTGCCCAAAAGCTCATCCACCCATTTTTCATGTGCACAGGCAAGCTGTTCGAAATCTGCAAGTCCGGAGGGCGTCAGCCGCACCGAAAATGCGCGTCTGTCACCCGGTACGGGGCAGCGTTCGGCCAGGCCTTCGCCTTCCAGCCGGTCGACGATTCCGGTGACGTTACCGTTGGACACCCGCAGCAGGCCGGAAATGTGGCTCATCCGCAGGCCATCGGGGTTGCGGTGCAGTGCGGCCATGACGTCAAAACGCGGCAGTGTGGTGGCGAATTCGGTGCGGAAGCGATCGCGCAATTCCGCCTCGATCCCTTGCGTGGTTTTCAGCATCCGCAGCCAGAGGCGCAGGCGTGATTTGGATGCGTCGGTCATACAAACCCGCCAGACAGCGACAATGCGTGCCCGTTGACCATCGCCGCTTCGGGCGAGGCGAGGTAGCGCACCGCCGCCGTCACTTCGTCAACCGAGATCAGGCGACCGACGGGGTTGTTGGCGACCATCTTGGACACGGCCTCCTCACGCGACAGGCTGAATTTGGCTTGCAGGGATGCCGCCGCACGGTTCGCCATCGGGGTTTCGACATAATAGGGGCAGACGGCGTTGACCGTTATTCCGTCGCGCGCAACCTCCTGAGCGAGCGACCGGACAAGCCCCAAAACGCCATGTTTTGCAGCGGTGTATGCGGCGACATTCGCCTGACCAATTAAGCTGGCGCTAGAGGCCATGGCGATCAGTCGGCCACCGGTTTCCATGCCCTGCAATGCACCGCGAAATGTCAGGAATGTCCCGGTCAGGTTCACTGAAATCTGCGTGTTCCAATCGGCAAGGCTGGTCTTTTTGACCTTGCCAGCCATGCCCTCACCAGCGTTGGCAATGACCACGTCGAAGGGCGCATCAAACAGCGCGTTCACGCTGTCTTCGTCGGTGATGTCTGCGATGCGGCAGGTCATGCCGCGCCCGTCGTCGGTTTCGGACAAGGCGCTGGCGCGGCGTCCGGTGATCGTCACCGCGTCACCATCATCGGCGAATGCGCGCGCCAGGGCGCGTCCGAAGCCTGATCCGCCGCCGGTTACCAGAATACGCCTCATGCCTCAGCCTCCATTTCCGCGGCCCGGTCCGCAAGCCGCCATTCTTGATCGCGGCCCGCCTCATAGGGCAGCGGCCAATCGGCGTGGCGGTCGCCGATGCCGGTGGCGGCGTGCAGCGTCCAGTAGGGGTCGGCCAGATGCGGGCGGGCGAGCGCCACCAGATCTGCGCGGCCTGCCATCAAGATCGAATTGACGTGGTCCGCTTCATAGATGTTGCCAACCGCCATGGTGGCAATCCCGGCTTCGTTGCGGATCCGGTCCGAGAACGGCGTCTGGAACATGCGGCCATAGCGTGGTTCGGCGTCGATCGAGGTTTGCCCGGCAGAGACGTCGATGATGTCGGCGCCTGCGTCCGAGAAGGCTTTGGCGATCAGCACCGCCTCATCCGGGGTGACACCGTCGTCGCCGACCCAGTCGTTGGCGGAGATGCGCACCGACATGGGTTTTTCCTGTGGCCAGGCGGCGCGCATGGCAGAGAAGACTTCCAACGGATAGCGCAGGCGGTTTTCGAGGCTTCCGCCGTAGTCGTCGGTGCGGACGTTGGATTTCGGGCTGATGAAGGAGGAGATCAGATAGCCGTGGGCGGCGTGGAGTTCGATCATGTCGAACCCGGCGTCCTGTGCCATTTTGCTGGCAGCGACGAATTCGTCGCGCACCCGGTCCATATCGTCGCGCGTCATCTCGCGCGGGATGGCGTTGTCGGGGCTCCATGGGATGGCGGAGGCGCTGATCAGGTCCCAATTGCCGGATTTGAGGGGGGCGTCCATCGTCTCCCAGCCGAGTTGGGTGGAGCCTTTGCGCCCTGAATGGCCGATCTGGCAGCAGATTTTCGCGTCGGTTTCGGTGTGCGTGAAGGCGACGATCCGCGCCCAGGCGTCGCGATGTTCGGGCGCGTATAGGCCGGGGCAGCCGGGGGTGATGCGGCCTTCGGGGGAAGTGCAGGTCATCTCGGTATAGACGAGGCCTGCGCCGCCCTTCGCGCGTTCGCCCAGGTGGACGAGATGCCAGTCGGTCGGGCAACCGTCGATGGCTTTGTATTGTGCCATGGGGGACACGACGATGCGGTTCTTCAGGGGCATGTCGCGCAAGCGATAGGGTGCGAACATCGGGGCGCGGGTCGGGGCAGACGATTGATCGGGGCCGCCTGCCCGTTTCTGGAACCAGGCCTCGGCGCTGCCCAGCCAGTCGGGATCGCGCAGGCGCAGGTTTTCGTGGCTGATCCGCTGGGATCGGGTCAGCAGGGAATAGTTGAATTGGACCGGGTCGAGGTGCAGGTAGCGGCCGATTTCCTCGAACCATTCCATCGAGTTGCGGGCCGCCGATTGCAGGCGCAGAACCTCAAGCCGCCGGGCGTCTTCATATTTGGCGAAGGCGGCGGCCAGCGTGGGTTCGGTGTGGATGTAGTCGGCCAGCGCTATGGCGGATTCCAGCGCCAGTTTGGTGCCCGAACCGATCGAGAAATGCGCCGTGGCGGCGGCGTCGCCCATCAGGACGATGTTGCCCGCGTGCCATGTCTCGCACAGCACCCGGGGGAAGTTGATCCAGGCGGAACCCCGAATGTGGTTGGCGTTGGTCATCAGGGCATGGCCGCCGAGGTGGGCGGCGAAAATCCCCTCACACACCGCGATGCTTTCGGCCTGGGACATGTCGGCGAAGCCGAATTTGTCGAAGGTTTCGGGGCTGGTTCCGACGATGAAGGTCGCGGTGTCATCGTCGAATTGGTAGGCGTGTGCCCAGATCCAGCCGTGCCGCGTCTCCTCAAAAATAAAGGTGAAGGCGTTGTCGAAATGCTGGTGCGTGCCCAGCCAGACGAATTTGCAGGGGCGGGTTGAGATATCGGGGCGAAACGTCCCCTCATGCGTCTTGCGCGTGGCAGAGTTCAGGCCGTCGGACGCGATGACGAGGTCGTGGGTTTTGGCCAGGGTGTCGGCATCTTCCTCAGCCTGGAATTGGAGGGCGACGCCCAGCTCGCGGGCGCGGTCCTGCAACAGGATCAGCAGTTGCTTGCGCCCAATGCCGCAGAAGCCGTGGCCGGTGGACAGCATGGTCTGGCCGTCCTTCAGGACCGCGATATCGTCCCAATAGGCGAAATGTTCGCCGATGGATTTGGCGCTGACGGGATCGTTTGCGGCGAGGTTCTCCAGCGTCTCGTCCGACAGCACCACGCCCCAGCCAAAGGTGTCATCGGCCTTGTTACGCTCATACACCGTGATGTCGTGGTCAGGGTCCCGCAACTTCGCCGAGATCGCGAAGTAAAGACCCGCAGGGCCGCCGCCGAGGCAGGCGATTTTCATGAAATGCGTCCTGTCATGGGATGGAAGGTTAGCGGGGGCAGAATTTATTTCAAGTATAAAATTTCGTGGTATGAATTAATTCAGAAAACGGTCAAAGCGTTGCAATGGCTGATGCCCCCTCAAATCCGGCGGGCCGGTCGCGATTGGTAACGCATCTTGCGAAACTGCGCCAATTCAATTCTAACGCACAGGACCCAGCCGAATGGCCAGCCTTTGACCCCGCGCCGCGCGGCTAAGCCGACAACACCACGCCACCCATCGGAGCCGAGCCTAAGATGTCTTCAAATCCGAAAATTTTTCAGATCGGATTCAACAAATGCGGAACAACCTCTCTCCACAGATTTTTTCTGGCAAACGGGCTGACCTCGGTCCATTGGGCGCGTGGCAAGATTGCGCGAAAACTTTACCTGAACCACACTGCGGGGCAGCCGCTGTTAAGCGGAATGGACAAATACGATTGTTTCACGGATTTCGAGGCGCCCGAGATCTGTCTGTTCGGAAATCAGTATTTCAAAGAGCTATATGCCCAATATCCCGGTTCCTTTTTCATCCTGAATACGCGCGACAAGGCGGCATGGCTTAGAAGCCGGGCCCTGCATGCCAATGGGTTTTTGTTGAAAATGATGCGCATGCAGTTCGGGTTTTCGCCGAAAGAGGCTTCAGAGTACTGGTCCCACGAATGGGACACGCATCACAGCCGGGTGCGCGACTTCTTTGACAGCAAGGATTGCCTGCTGGTTTTTGATATCGAACAGGATGATCCGCAAAAACTGGTCGGGTTCCTGGCCCCGACGTTCACTTGCGATGCCCGGCATTGGGGCAGGGCCAACCCCTCGTCCGAGTCGGCCTGAAGCAGTTCTCGAAGATGCTGGTGTCGGGCAGACCAGACGGGCAGCGCCGCGATTTTCCACCCGTCAGGGTTCGTGATCCGGTTTGGCAAGCGGTGCCGACATCCAGTTGGGATGCAGATCGTCCACCACCATCGGGTGCCGGTGCGCGCCGTCGCCTTGCAGGTGCGGGTGGTCGGCGGGCAGGTCATCATGGGTGTGGGCCACGGAAGCGGGCCATATGCGCCAGGCGATGCCGGTCAAGGCGACCCCGGCGAGGCCAAGCGCCACGAATGCCGGGATCAGCCCGCCCGCGCTGCCCAGCCACCCCGCCAGCGGATAGGCGATCAGCCAGCCTGCGTGGCTGAGGGTGAATTGGGCCGCAAAGATCGCCGGGCGGTCAGCTTGCGTGGCCGAGCGTTTCAGCAGCAATCCCCCCGGTGTCAGCACCAGCGATGCGGCGAGGCCGAGCAGCAGCCAGAGCGCAAGGCCTGCAGGGTAGAGGCTGGCCAGTGGCAGGCTGAGTGGCAGCAGGCCCATTGCGATTGCGCCGGTCAGGATCACCCGGCGTTCCGTGGTTCGGGCCAGCAGGAACGGAACCGAGACTGCGCCGAAGATCGCGCCCACTCCGTATGCGGCCATCAGGCCGGTGAACGCGGTGCCGTCGGCGCCAAACACTGCACCCGCGTAGCCGACCGTATTCACCAGCACCCAGGCGAATGGCAGGGACATGGCGAAGTTGGCGGCCAGCAGCCCGCGCAGGCGCGGCGTGGCGAGGTAGATCGCGAAGCCTTTGGTCAGGCGGTCTCGGAACCGCTGGCCGGGGGGGCAGTGGCGCGGGTCGGCAGGCGCGTGACGCTCAGGATGCCTGCGGACAGGGCGAAAGCCGTGGCCGTGATTGCGAAAAGGCCGTTTGCGTTGGCGAGTGTCAGAAAAGCGGCGGCCAGCAGCGGGCTGAGCAGGGATTCCAGGCTGGACGCGGCGCGGGACAGCGACAGCGCGGCGGTGTAGTCAGCGTCGTCGCTCAGCAGCGAAGGGATCACCGCCTGCATCGCCGGGGTGAAGGCCGCGGCGGCGAGGTAGAAGACCGCGACGAGTGCGTAGATCTGCCATGTCGCGGTGGTGGTCAGCAGGGCCAGCGCGATCAGCAGGCGGACGATGTCGAGGCTGGCCAAAAGCGGGCGGACCGGAAGGCGTTCGCCCAGTGTGGCGGCGATCGGGGCGAAGCCGACATAGGCAATCATCTTGACGGTGAAGACGCCGGACAGGACGAGGCCTGCGCCAGAGGCTCCGCCAATTTCGAACGCTTTCAATGCCAGCGCGATGGTCAGCAGCCCGGTGCCGAAAAGCGACAGGACCTGCGCGGCGAACAGGCGGCGGAACTGCGGGTGGCGAAGGGCAGAGAGCATGTGTGGGCCTTGGGTGTCGATCGCTGGTCCGGATTATCGCATGTTGGGCGTTCTGGGGAAGCGCCTTGGGTGGGGCGAAGGTTGTGAGTTGGCGCAAATACAGAGCATCTTCCATTTGATCTGCGACAATGCCCGAAAGCGAACACCCTCCCTGAGCAGGGCGCGCGCCGGACCGGCGGGCTGGCACAGCAACGGTGCATAGGCATGATTTATGGGGAGGGGTTAGCCGTCAACTATCCCGGATGTGCCCACCTCGAACCGACGCCTGACCGGTGGGACCGGTCCGGCGTGCGCCCTGCGCCTGCGGCGCGCACCGGGCGCAGGAAATCCCGAAAACGATTCAGATAGTTCGGACGGCACATTGGCCGTCCATAGGAGAGCAAACAGTTAAAGCGCTCGAATGAGCTGGCACGTTCGCAGAATGATCGGTCGTCGCCAGCCGCACCCTAATCGGGCCGCGCCCAAACAACCAAATCATACGCCTGCCCAAGATCCGGGATCACCGCGACGCAATGCGCCGCCATCGGCTGTGCATGCGCGCCAAGCCCGATTGTCGCGATCCCGGCTGCGGTGGCCGAGGTTATGCCGGCGGGTGAATCCTCGAACGCGATGACATGCTCGGCGCGCAGGTTCAGTTGGCGCAGGGTTTCCAGATAGGGGGCTGGGTCGGGTTTGCTGCGCGGCATGCCAAAGCCGCTGACACGCGGGCCGAAGGCGTCGGCAATCCCCAGAATGCCAAGCGCCTGTTCGATCAGATCCTCCGCTGATGAGGAACAGACTGCCAGCCGCGCGCCCTGCCCTTGCAAGTGGCGCACAAACGCGATGGCGCCGGGCATCGGGCGGGTAACCTCGGGCAGGTAGAGGCGCGCACGGCGGGCAACTTCGCGCACAAGCGCGGCGCGGCAATCCGGCGCATGATCCGGCAGAACATGTTCAAGGAAGTCGAGGATCCGGCGGCCCGTAAAGCTGTCGAGCAGCGGATCGCTGACACATGCACCTTCGGACTGTGCAACCTCGGACTTGGCGCGAATCCACGCAGGCTCGGTATCCGCAAGGGTTCCGTCGAGGTCGAAGATGAAGGCGGCTGGCGGGTTGGGGATGTTCATGGCCGCAATGCCTAGCAACGAAGCAGGCCGCGTACAAATGCGCCGCGCCGCGCAGTGACATATTCCGAAATCTTGCGCTAGGTCGGCTGTCATGCGCCGCTGGTCTGGGCAGGAAGATGCAGGCGCATTGGCGGTCCTGCGCATGGCCCGGATCTGACGCAGTGACCGTCTGGAATTCTGATCCGTTTCCCGTTATGGAACCCGCGAACGGCCTTGACCGGTCGCACAACCCGGAGCCTCAGTTGACAGATTTTGCCGCAACCCGCGCCCAGTTTCACCTGCCTGATCGGGTGGTTTATCTTGACGGTAACTCACTGGGGCCATTGCCGAAAACGGCAACGGATCGTGTGGCGCAGGTCATGCGGGACGAATGGGGTGAGTTGCTGATCACCGGGTGGAATCGCGCCGGTTGGATGGAGATGCCGCGCCGGGTCGGGGACCGGATCGGGCGGCTGATCGGCGCGCCCGAAGGCTCGGTCGTGATGGGCGATACGCTGTCGGTAAAGGTCTATCAGGCGCTGGCGGCAGCGATTGAAATGCGCCCCGACCGCCGGGTGATCCTGTCGGACTCGGGCAATTTCCCGTCGGACCTTTATATGGCGTTGGAGGTGGCGCTGGATGTCTGGGACGGGATTGATCTGGCCGACATTCGGGCACGCTCGATCGAACTGTCCGAGCGGTTTTTGGCCGGTGTCGAAGCCGCTTGCCCTGATCTGAAGCTGGCTTCGCCACGCGATCCGAAGGCACGGGGCAGTCAGGTGTCGTTCCGCTTCGCGGATGGCTATGCGGCGATGCAGGCGCTGATCGCCAACGGGGTGATCGGGGATTTCCGCGCGCCCGACATCATGCGTTTCGGGATCACACCGCTTTACCTGAACGAAACGGATATTGATCAGGCTGTGGCGACCTTGTCCCGGATCATGGAGAATCGCCTGTGGGATACGCCCGTCTTCAAGAAACGCGCCGCCGTCACATGAGCCGGTCTGGCAATCAAAACCCGCGCCAGTCTGACTGGCACGTGCGCACCTATCGCGCCGATGATGCCGCCGCCTGCGCCGAGGTGTTTCGCCATGCGGTGCTGCAGGGGGCGGCCGCGCATTACGACCAGAAGCAGCGCGATGCCTGGGCTGCGGGGCCGGATGCGGACAGCCTGCACCGGCGGCTGGCGGCGCAACTGGCGCTGGTCTCGGTCGATACGGCCGGACAGGTCAACGGCTTCTTCTCGTTGACTGACGGCGGCCTTGTGGATTTTGCTTTCGTGATGCCGGACCTGCGCGGGACGGGCCTGGCGGATCACCTGTTGGAGCGGTTGACCGAAGCGGCGCGGGCGCGCGGTCTGACCCGGATGACGACCGAGGCAAGCCTGGTCGCGCGCAGTTTCTTTGCCCGCAACGGCTGGTCGGAAGAACGCCGCCAGACCGTCACCAAGGGCGATGTTCAGCTGGACAATTTCGTTATGTCGCTGGACCTTGGGATCGCCGAAAGCGCCGCATGACCACGCCCGAGGATCCGGCCCGCGACGGGGCGAAGATGGATTTCTCGGACGCGATGTCTTACGGCGACTATCTGCATCTGGGCGCGCTGCTGACCGCCCAGCATCCGATCAGTGATGCCCATGACGAGATGCTGTTCGTGGTGCAACACCAGGTCTCGGAATTGTGGATGCGGCTGGCCCTGCACGAGCTTGACGCCGCGCGCGCCCTGATCGCCGCCGGAGAGTTGCGCCCCGCCTTCAAGATGCTGGCGCGGGTGTCGTGGATATTTGAGCAGTTGAACAACGCCTGGGATGTGCTGCGCACGATGACGCCCAGCGAATACACCCGGTTTCGCGAAATACTGGGGGCGTCCAGCGGGTTTCAGTCGTTGCAATACCGGCTGATCGAATTCGCCGTCGGCAACCGCAATCCGGCCATGCTAAAGCCGCACGGGCACGATCCGGCGGCAATTGCCGCGCTGGAGGCTGAGCTGGCGCGCCCGTCGCTTTACGATATCGCGCTCGACCGGCTGGCCGCTGCCGGCTTTGCGGTTCCGCACGGCGTGCTGACCCGTGACCGGCGCGAAAAACACCAGCCCGATCCGGCGGTCGAGGCTGCCTGGGCCGAGGTGTACCGCAAGCCCGAAGCGCATTGGGAGCTGTATGAATTGGCCGAAAAGCTGGTCGATTTTGAGGATTACTTCCGCCGCTGGCGCTTTAACCACGTCACCACAGTTGAACGGATCATCGGCCTGAAACGCGGCACCGGCGGCACCGGCGGCGTCAACTATCTGCGCCGCATGCTGGAGGTCGAGCTGTTCCCCGAACTATGGAGCGTTCGGACGGTACTCTAGGCGGCCCACCGCATGTTGACTTCCGGCGCGCCATGCGTAACCTGTATGTTACCGTAACACACAGGCTACCAACAAAATGCCCCACCCCGCCGTCCAGCATGCCGAGGTTTTCGACGCTTTGGGAAGTGACGTGCGGCGTGAATTGCTGGATCGGCTGGTGCAACAGCCCCGCACGGTTGGCGAATTGGCACGCGGGCTGCCGATCTCGCGCCCGGCTGTGTCACGGCATCTGAAGGTTCTGCAGGATGCCGGGCTGATCGCTTGTGAGGCGCAGGGCAATCGAAACCTCTATCGCGTGCGGCCCGATGGGTTCGGCGCGGCGCAGGATTGGCTGGGCCGGTTCTGGGGCGATGCGCTGAACCGGTTCAGGCTGGTGGCCGAAAACACCGCGCCGAGGCACGATGACTGAGCGCGCGCTGGACATCTCGGTCCGGGTGAACTGCGCGCCCGATCACGCTTTTGCGGTGTTCACCAATCGGGTCGATCTGTGGTGGCCGCCCTCGCACCGCCGGTGTGCGGGGTCGACGCTGGAACTTGACGCGGTGCCGGGCGGGCGATTGGTGGAACGGGCGGCGAACGGGGATGAAGCGACGATCGGCGACGTTCTGGACAGCGATCCGCCGCATTGGCTGCGGCTGAGCTGGCATCTGGGAAAGATCAGCGCCCCGACCCATGTGACTGTGACCTTTCAGGCCGACGGGGCGCAGACATTGGTTGCGGTGCATCATGCGGAAGGCGACAGCGCCATGGGCGATCAGTGGCCTGCGCGCGCCGCGATGTTCGACCGGGGCTGGACAGCGGTTCTGGCGGCGCTGGCGGAATTCATTACGAAAAACGAAGGGTGAGACGATGGAACCAAACTATGCCGAGTTGAACTGGCTGGCGATCCTGGCCTGCGTGATTGTCGGGCAGATCTTCCTGACGGTCTGGTTTCTGGTGGTCTTCGCAGATCCCTGGGCGCGCGCCTATGGGGCTGCGGACAAGGCGCAGCACACAGCCGAGGTTCCGCCCTATACCTATGCCGTCGGGCTGGTCTGCATGATCCTGCTGACGATGGGTCTGGCCACGTTGCAGCGCGGGCTGGGCGTTGCGGGTGTCGGGGCAGGCTTGGCGTTCGGGTTCTATATCGCGCTGCATTTTGCGATTGCCACAGCCGTACCCGGCTATGCGTTTCTGCGCCGTTGGTCGGCTTGCTTCATGGCCGTCGGCAGTCAGAGCGTTCTGATACTGATCCTGTCGGTGATCCTGGCCGTCTGGCGCTGAGCGTCGCGGTTGCCCGCCCTAATCGCGCCAGGTTGACGGAACCTCATCCCCGAAACGGGCACGCATCGCGTCATAGACCGGGGCCAGCTTTGCACGCATCTGCGCGGCCCAATTGGCGGGGATATCGCCCCCCGGACCGGCATTTATTGCGCGCGAATAGTCTCCGGCCAGCCCGCCAATTCCCAGGAAATCGGTCAGCTGCGCCATGCCCGCATCGCTGAACATGCGTTCGTGGAACAGTACCAGCATCCGCGTGGCCGGGACCGCATCCTCCAACGTCTCCAGCATGCGGCGATAATCTGACCGGGGTGGAATGCCGCCCGCTTTCAGCGCCTGTTCAGCCGCCACCCCAACATCACCGGCGGCGCGCCACTTCACGTCCGACCACGCCCGCGCCACCGGATCGCGCAGCAGCAGGACAAACCGCCCGTGCGCGTGCGCCGCTGCCATGGCGCGGTAGGCTTCGGCATCAAGCAGCGAATAGTAGGAGGAGACATCCGCCAGAACCGGCGCATCCGAACCTTGCCCGAAAAAACTGACGAAATCACCGCGCAATGCCGCCAGCCTTAGCGCCAAAACCCGAGGGTGCCCGCCCGCCACCAGGACCGCTTTGGCGGCGCGCATCCGTCGCGGGATCAGCGGCATGCGGCGTGATGATTTGGCTGGGTCATAGCGCGGGTCGTCAATACTACGGTAAAGGTGGGCGAAATAATTGCCCTCTTTCGCAAGACCGGTCGACACCTCGGGATGTGTGGTCAGATAGTCGTGCAGCCAAGTCGTGCCACAGCGCTGCGCCCCGACGACAAATGCGAGTGTGCGCGGGGCCATGCCCGCCGCTTAGGCGCTGTCCTTTTCATCCCCCGGCAGGATGTATTCGGCACCCTCCCAAGGCGACATGAAGTCAAATTGGCGGTATTCCTGAACCAGGCTGACGGGTTCATAGACGACGCGCTTTTCGGCTTCGTCATAGCGGACCTCGGTATAGCCGGTGGTCGGGAAATCCTTGCGCAACGGGTAGCCGCGAAAGCCGTAATCGGTCAGCAAACGCCGCAGATCCGGGTGGCCGGTGAACATCAGGCCGAACATGTCAAAGACCTCACGCTCGAACCAATTGGCGGAGGGGTGAACGTCGACCAGCGAGGGCAGCATCTCTCCGTCCCGCGTGGCGACGCGCAGACGGATGCGGTGGTTCTGGTACATGGACAGGAAGTGATAGACGACGTCAAACCGCGCTTCCCGCGCCGGATAGTCGACGGCGGTGATATCAACCAGTGTCGAGAAGCGGCAGTTGCTGTCGGACTTCAGGAATTCGACGAAAGAGATCAGCGAGGATGGGCTGACATCCACCGTCAGCTCATCAAAGGCCACGTCCCAGCCGATGACGCAATCGGTGCGTTTGGCCTCGATCAGGGTGGCAAGGTCGCGCAGGGCTTCGGTCATGTCAGATCTCCAAAACGCGCCTAGCGCACAATCGTTCCGGTGCGCCGGATCTTTCGCTGCAATTGCAGGATGCCGTACAGCAGCGCCTCAGCCGTGGGCGGGCAGCCGGGGACGTAGATGTCCACGGGGACGATCCGGTCGCAGCCGCGCACCACGGAATAGCTGTAGTGATAGTACCCGCCGCCATTGGCGCAGGAGCCCATCGAGATCACGTAACGCGGCTCGGGCATCTGGTCATAAACCTTGCGCAGCGCCGGGGCCATCTTGTTGGTCAGCGTTCCGGCGACGATCATCAGATCGCTCTGACGCGGAGAGGCACGCGGCGCGGTGCCGAAGCGTTCCAGATCGTAGCGCGGCATGGACGTATGCATCATCTCGACCGCGCAGCAGGCCAAACCGAATGTCATCCAATGCAGCGACCCGGTGCGCGCCCAGTTGATGATGTCGGCGGACGAGGTCACCAGGAACCCCTGATCCTGAAGCTCTCGGTTCAGGGCGGCGGTGGCATGGTCCTTATCGGCCCCCACCTGCGTTCCGGTCATCACTCCCATTCCAGCGCGCCTTTCTTCCATTCATAGGCAAACCCGATGGTCAGAACGCCCAGGAACACCATCATCGACCAGAAGCCGACATCGCCGACATACTGGAAGCTGACCGCCCAGGGGAACAGCATCGCGATTTCCAGATCGAAAATGATGAACAGGATCGAGACGAGGTAGAACCGCACATCGAACTTCATCCGCGCATCATCGAAGGCGTTAAAGCCGCATTCATAGGCTGACACCTTTTCCGGGTCCGGATTGCGCACCGCGACGATCACGGCAGCCAGGATCAGCACGATGCCAAGCCCGATGGCCAGGCCCAGGAAAATCAGGATCGGAAGATAGTCGCGTACGATGTCGTCCAAGGAAACGCTCCGAACAAATGGCGGAGGGGCCAGATGGCGCAACCCGCAAGGTGCCCGATACCTAGCGCCGCCCCGGACAAGGGTCAACGGCTGCCGGTGCAGACCGACAGCCGATTTTCACCCGGATTCAGGTTGTCGCAATGACGGGCGCGGGGGATTTCCCGCGTGCTGCGTATAAAAGGGCCGTTGCGCCCATGATGCCCGACAGCAGGCTGCCCATCAGAACGCCCATGCGAACCGCGTTCAACTGCGCCTCGGTCTGGAAGCTCAGCGTTCCGATGAACAGCGACATGGTAAAGCCGATGCCTGCCAGGCAGGCGACGCCATAGATGTGAATCCAGTTCGCGCCATCGGGCAGTTTGGCAAGCCCCAGCCGGACCACCGCCCAGGTGATCCCGAAGATCCCCACCTGCTTGCCCAGCAGCAGACCCAGCGCAATGCCCAGCGGCAGCGGCGCGAACAGGTCGCCCGGTTGCAAGCCCGTCAGCACCACTCCGGCATTCGCAAAGGCGAAAATCGGAACAATCACGAAGAAGACATAGGGGGCCAGCGCATCCTCCAGCATATGCAGCGGGGATCCTGCGCGCGTGTCCTTCAGCGGCACGAACAGCGCAGCCACCACCCCGGCCAGTGTTGCATGCACACCCGATTTCAGCACCAGGACCTACAGCACCGTGCCAAGGATCAGGATCGGCGCAACCCGGGGCGATTGGCGCTGGTTCATCGCATACATCAACGCCAACGGCACCAGCGCGTACAGCAGATAGGTGGCCTTCAGCTCGGCTGTATAAAACAACGCGATGATGATGATCGCGCCAAGGTCATCGAGGATCGCCAGCGTCAGCAGAAACACCTTCAGCGAGACCGGCGCGCGGGTTCCGATCAGCGCCAGCACGCCAAGGGCAAACGCAATATCCGTGGCCGCCGGGATCGCCCAGCCGCCGATGCTTTCGGGCGCATTCCAGTTGAACATCAAAAAGACCAGCGCCGGCATCGCCATGCCGCCGATCGCGGCCGCACCCGGCAGAATAATATCCCTGGGGTTTCTGAGTTTGCCTTCGAACACCTCGCGCTTGATTTCCAGCCCGATCAGAAAAAAGAAGATCGCCATCAGACCGTCATTGATCCACAGGATCAACGGTTTCTCCAACCCGTCACCGGACAGAAGGATCGCCAGTTTGGTGTCCAGCATCGCGCGGTACAGCGGTTGCCCGTCCGAATTGGCAATCACCAGCGCCAGGACCGCCGATAACATCAGAAGAATCCCTCCCGAAGCCTCGTGTTTGAAAAAAGCCCTGGCGGCGCGAACCAGCATGATACCCTCCGAATAAATGACATTGATGCGGAGACATCTATGCATTTGCATATGGTTTTCGAGGCGGCGGAGCACCTTATGTGACAAAAACAGTCGGATAAATTGTCGCAGGCCCGTGGGGCGGGCCCGCTGGCGGCGCGCAGCGGGGAAAGTGACAGGCAATCGACCGGAATTTTCCCAGTTGCGGGCAGAACCCTTGTTGCCCCGGCCAATCCTTTGCAATGTCACGGTTGAATTGCCCGTAATCGAAAAGCTGAGGCCGCGAACATGCCACTCCTCCCCTCCCTACCCGATGCGGCGCATCTGTCGGACCTGTTGGTGCGGTATCCTGACCATGTGCAAACGCTGATGGCACTCACCAATCAGGTGATGCGCGACGATGGTGCGCTGGATGTCGCCACGCGCGAGTTGATCGCCGCCTATGTTTCGGGGTTGAATGCCTGCCAGTTCTGCCACGGCTCGCATCGCCTTTATGCCGAGGTTTTTGGGATCGCGCCCGAGCTAATTGACGCAGTGCTGGACGATCTGCAGACCGCGCCGATTGACCCGTCACTGCGGCCTGTGCTGGCCTATGCGGCCAAGTTGAACACCCTGCCCAGCCGTCTGGTCCCGGCAGATTCGCAGGCGATTCTGGACGCCGGCTGGCCCGAGGCCGCGATATTCGACGTGGTCGAGGTTGTGGCGCTGTTCAACTTCTACAATCGTCTGGTTGAGGGTGCCGGGGTCAATTTCTCATATGACGGCGCAGAGGGCCATTCCGCCTTCGCCCCGGATAGCGACCACAGCCGATCCTACCTCAACTATGCCGACAGAATTGCCGAACAGGTCAAGACAAACGCAGGCTGAGCCTGCGGGGGACAGATCGCCAACGATTGAAGCCGCGCATTGCGGCGCGCCCGGCGCTGGGTCTTGCGGTTCCTTGCGACTTATTGCGCCATTATGAAAATCTGAATCTCAAATGAAGCTGCCTGAGCCCGGTGCGCGCCGAAGGCGCGAGGCGCGCACGTCGGACCGGCCCCACCGGTCAGGCGCGCGCCCTGCTAAGCGCGCTTGTTCGACCTTAGGCATCGCAGCAGATCAAAAGGGCCGAGCTTTAGCCGCCGGTGATCTGATCCGCGCTCAGCGTGCCGATGTTGCCGAACAGCTGTTTGATGATCGAGATGTCGGCGACGTTGCTGTCGGTCACCCGGCGCGACAGGGGAACCACACGTCCGTCCTGCAGGCCATAGGTTTCGACATTGGCGACGACGCCTTCCTGGAAGGTCACGGCCAGCACTTTGCGCTCAACCTCTTCCGGTTCGCGCCAGGCATAATGCTTCCAGCGGCTTTGTACGTAATACCAGCCTCCGCCGGTCAGAACGCCGGTGGAGCTGGGCCGCCCGATGATCTGCGCCGCCTCGTCACGGGTGGTCACGCCCGGCGTGACCGATGCCAGATCTTCGGGGGGTGGAACGAAGCCGTGATTGCGAAAGACCGAGGTGCAGGCCGCCGTCGCGCTGAGCGCCAAAATTGCCAAGGCCAATGCCGCTTTGCGACGATACAGCGTAAAATCCATGCTCTGCCCACCCTTGCCAAGCCATTCGGCGCGTCCTAATCGGCTTACAGAAGGTCCGTGCCCGGTTCAAGAATGGAAGCGCGAATGCCCGAACAACCGCCGAATAACGCTTATCAAATTCCTGTCAGTCAGATCATCCGTCTGGCTGACCTGAACGCACGGGGCACAAAAGCGGTGTCTGTCACCCCTGACAGCGCGGCGCGTGCGGCCGTGGCCGATGCGCTGGGAATCACCGCCGTGAAGAAGCTGACGTTCAGTGGCGCGCTGATCCCGGAAGGCAAATCCGACTGGCGGTTGCAGGCTGATCTGGGTGCGACGGTCGTGCAGCCCTGCGTCGTGACACTGGACCCGGTCACCACCCGCATCGATGAACCTGTCGTGCGGCGCTATCTGGCCAGTCTGAACGCAGCCCCCGACCCCGACACCGATCCGGACGATGGCGAATTCGAGATGCCCGAGGATGACACGCTGGAACCCCTGCCCGTGACGATCGACCTTGGGGCGGTCATGCTGGAGGCGCTGGCGCTGGCCCTGCCGCAATGGCCGCGCGCCAAGGGGGTCGAATCAGGGCCGGTACAACATACCGAACCCGGCAGGACGCCAATGACCGACGAAGACGCCCGCCCCTTTGCCAATCTGCGCGCGCAACTGGACGCGAAAGGTGACGACGACGGGTGATGTGATGGGTGACAGGAGGTCCACAGTGCAGTTGCGGACACGGAGGCCTGCGCCCGTCGCGCGCTCCAGGCGAGAGGCGCGCACGCCCCGCTAAGCGCGGGTATTCGTCTTCGCGCATCGTTGCGGTCCCAATGGATGCGACCCCAGCGCGACGTATTTGCGATCAAACGCCCGCGCCCACGCCCCTTCATCCTATGACCCCTGATTGCTCCTTGCCCCGAACCGCATACAAAGGCGCAAAATCCCCTTGCGCCGCAACGGAATCGCAGTATGTTCCCGGCCTTGCTTTCACGACGGGTGGACAGGGGTGCGCGGCTTGGCGTATCAGCCACCTGAAGTAACGAAATCCCAACTGGCGTGTGACATCACCGCCCATCAGCGCCCGAGGTTGTCCCATGGCCGTCCCACAGAATAAAATCACCAAGTCGCGCCGTAATATGCGCCGCGCCCATGACGCTCTGGTTGCTGGCAACCCGGCGGAATGCCCGAATTGCGGCGAGCTGAAGCGCCCGCATCACGTCTGCGCCTCTTGCGGTCACTATGCCGACCGGGAAATTGTCGCCCAGGCGGATGAAATTGACCTCGACGACGAAGACGCGGCGTAAGTAGCGCCAGGCCCGGCGGGGAAATATGTCTGACCCGGTCGACAGTACCGACGGCGCGGACGGGCATTCTAGCCCAGCCAAAATCCTGATTTCAGTCGATGCGATGGGTGGCGACCACGGTGCGGAAGCGGTGGTCGCCGGCATTGCCGATTCTGCGGCGCGCAATGCCGATATCGGGTTTATCGTCCATGGCGATGCCGAAGAGCTGACGCGCCTGATCGCCAAACGCAACATTGCCGGGCGCTGCGACATCCGCCACGCGTCCGAGGTTGTGACGATGGACGCCAAACCCAGCCACGTGATGCGGCGCGGCAAGGCGACCTCGATGTGGGGGGCCATCGCATCGGTCAAGGATGGCGAGGCTTCGGCGGCGGTATCCTGCGGCAATACCGGCGCGCTGATGGCGGTGTCGATGCTGCAACTGAGGAAGCTTGAGGGCGTCAATCGCCCGGCCATCGCCTGCCTGTGGCCGTCGCGCAACCCGCAGGGGTTCAACATCATGCTGGACGTAGGCGCGGACATTCGCGCCGATGAACGCGACCTTGTACAATACGCTCTGATGGGCGCGTCCTATGCGCGCAACGGTCTGGATCTGGCCCTGCCGCGCGTCGGGCTGCTGAATGTCGGGACCGAAGACCACAAAGGCCGCGCCGAACTCCAGGCCGCTGGTGATCAGCTGAGCGACCTCGGGCAGGCCGCGAATTTCGATTATGTGGGTTTTGTCGAGGGCGGGGATATCCCGTCGGATCGGGTGGATGTGATCGTGACCGATGGGTTTACTGGCAATGTGGCCCTGAAAACCGGCGAAGGCACTGCCGGGCTGGTTCGCGATTTCCTGCGCGATGCGTTTTCCAAGACGCTTCTGTCGAAGGGTGCCGCGCTGTTGGCGTCAACCTCGCTGGGCCGGTTTGCGCGCCGGATTGACCCGCGCCGGGTGAACGGCGGCGTGTTTCTGGGCCTGAACGGGACGGTGGTGAAATCCCACGGCTCGGCCGATGCGACCGGGATCAGCAGTGCGATCAAGCTGGCCTATACGCTGGCGCAGTCGAACTTTACCGACCGTCTGGCCGCCCGCGTCGCCCTTGCACCGGCGCAGGCCGTGCCGAACGAGGCCGCGCAATGACCCGGCGCGCGGTTGTGCGCGGTGTCGGGCACTACCTGCCCGAAAACGTCGTCAGCAACGACGATCTGGCCAAAACAGTCGATACCTCGGACGACTGGATCAGGGGCCGCACAGGGATCGAGCGTCGCCATTTTGCCGCCGAGGGTCAGACAACGTCAGACCTGGCCGTGCACGCCGCGCGCGCTGCGCTGGAGGATGCGGGGCTGGCGGTTGGCGATATCGACGCCATCGTTCTGGCAACCTCGACCGCCGATCTGACCTTTCCATCGGCTGCCACGATGGTTCAGGCCGCGCTTGGCATGAAACAGGGATTCGCCTTTGACCTTCAGGCTGTCTGCGCTGGATTCATCTATGCGCTGAACATGTCGGACGCGCTGATCCTGTCTGGCAAGGCCAACCGAATTCTGGTCATCGGGGCCGAGACATTCTCGCGCATCATGGACTGGGAAGACCGCACCACCTGCGTGTTGTTCGGCGACGGTGCCGGGGCCGTGGTGCTTGAGGCGGTGGATGGCGACGGCACCGCAGCGGACCGGGGTATTCTGGCGACCGATCTGCATTCGGACGGTCATTTCAAGGACATCCTTTATGTTGACGGCGGCGTGTCGACCGGCACCACCGGATATCTCAGGATGCAGGGTAAAGAGGTGTTCCGCCACGCGATCGAAAAGCTTGCCGCGACCGCGCATACGGCGCTGGACCGGGCCGGTTTGGAGGCGGATGACGTCGACTGGATCGTACCCCATCAGGCCAACCTGCGAATCATCACCGGCACGGCGCGCAAGATGGGTGTGCCGATGGACCGGGTCGTGGTCACGGTTCAGGATCACGGCAATACCTCGGCGGCGTCGATTCCGCTGGCGCTGGCCGTTGCAAAGGCCGAGGGCAAGCTGAAAACCGGCGATTTGATCGTGATCGAGGCCATCGGCGGAGGCCTTGCCTGGGGTTCGGCGGTTCTGCGCTGGTAATTTACCTTCAAGACACGTCCGCAACCCGTTGAGATTGATTCATTTTCCGCCTATCGTGGTGGCAACTGATTTCATTTGGGGATGTCACGATGGCCGGAAAAACTCTGACACGTATGGACCTGACCGAAGCTGTGTTCCGTGAAGTGGGCCTCAGCCGTAACGAATCTTCGGCACTTGTTGAAAGCGTTCTGGGCCATATGTCCGACGCGCTCGCCTCGGGCGAGACGGTCAAAATCTCGTCCTTCGGTACGTTTTCGGTGCGTGACAAGGCCGCGCGTGTGGGTCGCAACCCCAAGACCGGCGAAGAAGTGCCGATCCTGCCGCGCCGTGTCATGACGTTCCGCCCCTCGCACCTGATGAAGGATCGTGTGGCCGCCGGAAACAAGTCGTAAACCATGGCCGACAATACATCTGACAAATCTGCGGACGCATTCCGCACCATCAGCGAAGTTGCCAATTGGCTGGGCGTTCAGACCCATGTGCTGCGGTTTTGGGAAAGCAAGTTCACCCAGATCAAGCCGGTCAAACGCGCCGGCGGGCGGCGGTATTATCGCCAAGCGGATATGGAACTGATCGGCGGCATCAAGATCCTGCTGCATGACAACGGCATGACGATCCGCGGCGTGCAGAAAATCCTGCGCGAACAGGGTGTCGCAGCGGTGACGAAATTTGCGCCCGGCGTGGATGGCGATGACGCCCCAATGGCCGTGGACGTGATGCCAACGGACAATGTGGTGCCCCTGAAGCCAGCGCCGCGCAAGGCGGCCAAGCCGAAACCCGCGCCCGCACCAACCGCCGCACAGGACGACTTGCCGCTTGAGGCTCCCTCACCAGCGGAAGCTCCGACACAGGCCCCGGACACTGCGCCCGAACCTGTTGGCGAAGCGCCGGCGCCGGATGCGGAAGCTGAAACCGACGATGCGCAGGCAAAACTGGTCGCCCTGCGCAACCGCCTGGCCGCATTGCGCGACCGCAGCGCCGGTTCCTGACGCCTGACACCGAAAGCAGCAAGAATGATCCTGTTTCCTGCTTGCCCCCGCCGCATGATCGGCTATGACTGCGGCGCGTCGGGCTATGGCGCAGCTTGGTTAGCGCGTCCGTCTGGGGGACGGAAGGTCGCAGGTTCGAATCCTGCTAGCCCGACCAGAATTCAACCATGAAGCCGTTCGGCGTTCTGCCTGCCCAGGGCATCCGCGCCTTGATCGACGACGGAGCCCTGACGTCCGATTTTCCGTTCGAAGATGGCCAGCTTCAGCCAGCCTCGCTTGATCTGCGGTTGGGGACCGAGGCATTTCGCGTCCGCGCGTCCTTCCTGTCCGGGGGCGGTGCGTCGGTTGCGGATCGTCTGGAAGAATTCACCATGCACCGGGTTGATCTGACCGGCGGGGCGGTGCTGGAAAAAGGCTGCGTCTATGTTGTGCCGCTGATGGAGCGCCTTGCCCTGCCCGGTGACATTCAGGCGGTGGCGAACGCCAAATCCTCAACCGGGCGGCTGGACCTGCTGACCCGCACCATCACCGATGGCAGCACCGAATTCGATCGTATCCCGAAGAATTACTCCGGACCGCTGTTTGCCGAGATCTGCCCGCGCAGCTTTTCGGTCCTGGTGCGGCCCGGCATGCGCCTGAACCAGATCCGGTTTCGGCGCGGCCATGCAGTGCTGAGCGATTTTGAACTGCGCGCCCGCCACCAAGACAGCCCGCTGGTCAGTGGCGAGGCGGTGATTTCGGACGGGCTGGGCTTTTCCGTCGATCTGATGCCCCATGAAACCACGCTGGTCGGATACCGCGCCAAACCGCACACCGGGGTGATTGATCTGGACCGGATCGGCCACTATCCGGCACGGGAATTCTGGGAAGAGGTTCATTCCGACCAGGGCCGGATCATCCTCGACCCCGGCGCGTTCTACATTCTGGTCAGCCGAGAGGCGGTGACCATCCCCCCCGATTGCGCCGCCGAAATGGCCCCCTATCTGGCGATGGTCGGCGAATTCCGCGTCCATTACGCCGGGTTCTTCGACCCCGGCTTCGGCCACGCATCTGCAGGCGGACAAGGATCACGCGGCGTTCTTGAGGTCCGCTGCCACGAGGCGCCCTTCGTTCTGGAGCATGGTCAGGTCGTCGGGCGTTTGGTGTATGAGAAGATGTCAGAACCACCTGAAACGCTGTATGGCGCGGGGATCGCTTCGAACTATCAGGGTCAGGGATTGAAGCTGAGCAAGCATTTCAAAGCCTGACTGGTGGACAAAAGATTCTTGCCTCCGGCGGGGATATTTTTGGGTCAATGATGGACGGTGTTTCTTGCCATCATTGACCTGTAAATATCCTCGCCGAAGGCATTATGTTCTTTCAGAGCGTCAGAGCCGTCCCATGCGACGCCCAAGTTTTGCGCCTTGTTTGGCCTTGCTCGCAACCTCTTTGGCGGCGGCGGATTGGTCGCGATCTGCCAGGGTGACAGGCGGATCGGGTTCAATGACGATCTCGGGTTCCGCAGGTGGTGGCGCGGTTTGTGGTTCGGGCGTGTTCGGGGCGCGTTTGGTTTTGGAGCGATTGCTCACAGCGGCGATCCCGGCGTTTACGCTGCGCCCGATGACCTGTCGCATCACCATGTTGATCACCATCTGGATTATGCGGTCTATACTCATTCGTCATCCTCCTCAGCGTCGGGCACGAACATGTCGGTCTGATCTTCGTCCGCCCCGTCGCCATCTTCAACATCGTCGCCGGGCGGCGGGCGATTGTCGAGCAATCCGGCCGAGCGCAATTCGCGCAGACCCGGCAGGTCACGTGCGCTTTCAAGCCCGAAATGGTCAAGAAACTCTTGCGTGACCACAAATGTGACCGGTCGGCCCGGCGTCATCCGGCGGCGGCCAAAGCGGATCCATTCCAGTTCAAGCAGTTGATCCACCGTGCCGCGCGATACGCTGACGCCGCGAATCTCTTCAATTTCGGCGCGGGTGACGGGCTGGTGATAGGCGACAATGGCCAGGGTTTCGATCGCGGCGCGGGACAGTTTGCGGGTTTCCACCGTTTCCTTCTGCATCAGAAAGCCCAGATCAGGCGCGGTACGGATCGCCCAGGCGTCACCCACTTTCACCACTGCTACACCACGCCCTTCATAGCGCTTTTGCAGATGTTGCACCGCCACAGCCGCATCGGCCCCATGGGGCATACGGGCGTTCATATCCGCCACGCTGACCGGTTCGGCGCTGGCAAACAGGATGGCTTCGACCATGCGCTCCTGTTCGCCCTCGGGCGGGGCTTCGAACAGGCTTTCGGCGACGGTTTCGCCCATGTTTTCTTTGGCGTCATCAGGCATCGGGGCGCTTTCGTATCTTGATGGGCGCGAAGGTGTCATCCTGGCGGATGTCGATGGTTCCGGCCTTCGCCAGTTCAAGCGAGGCCGCAAAATGCGAGGCTGTGGCGGACCGGCGCCGTTTTGGATCAACCTCCCACCCTTCGGGGAGGTAGCTTGACAGGTCCGTCCATTCACCTGCGAAACCGACAAGGCCCCGCATCCGGTCCAGCGCCTGTTCCATCGTCATCACCGCCTCGCGGTCCATGGTGTAGGGGCGGAAATCGTCGCGGGTGCGGATGCGCGCATAGCCCTGCATCAGGTCCAGCAGCGTCGCGGTATAGGTCACGCGGCGCACCCGTTCGACGTTTTCGGGGATGCCGCGCGCGAAGAAATCCCGGCCCAGCTGGTCGCGGCCCATCAGGCGGGCGGAACAATCGCGCATTGCCGCCAGGCGTTCCAGCTGAAACGCCAGATGCGCGGCCAGGTCTTCGCCCGAGGGGCCATCCTCGGCCGGGTCAGGCGGCAGCAACAGGCGCGACTTCAGGAAGGCCAGCCAGGCGGCCATGACCAGATAGTCGGCGGCCAGTTCAATGCGCAGTTTGCGCGCCTGTTCCACGAATTTCAGGTATTGCTCGGCCAGGGCCAGGACGGAGATCTGGCGCAGATCGACCTTCTGGGTGCGTGACAGCGTCAGCAGCAGGTCGAGCGGGCCTTCGAACCCGTCAACATCGACGATCAGCGCCTCGGCGGCCTGACGTTCGGCAATATGGCTTACGGGTTCAGTCATCGCCATCCGGCTAAGCGACAGCCAGAAGCGCGTCAAGTTCTGCCGCTGCGGCGGCGATGTCGGTGTCGTCGGATGCGCGGCGCTGCGCCAATGCGGCGTCGGCACGGGCCTGTGCGGCGGGCGTCATGCGCCCAAGGTCGGCAACCGCCGCCATCTGGTCCATTTCGCCATTGCAATGCAGCACCAGATCACAGCCCGCATCCAGCGAGGCGCGGCCCCGCGTCGCCACATCGCCGCCAAGCGCATTCATCGAGATATCGTCGGTCATCAACAGGCCACCGAAGCCGATTTCCTCGCGCATCACCCGTACCATTTCGGGCGATTGGGTCGCCGGGCGATCCGGATCGTAGGCGGCAAAAACCTGGTGCGCCGTCATTGCCATCGGCAAGTCGGACAGCGCCGCGAAGGGCGCGAAATCCTGCGCCGTCAGCGTCGCCGCATTGGTATCGACACGCGGCAGTTCGTGATGCGAATCCAAGGCGCTGCGCCCGTGCCCCGGCATGTGCTTCATGATCGGCAGAACGCCCCCCGCGATTGAACCATCCGCCAGAGCGCGTCCGGCGCGCGCCACCTGATCCGGTTCACTACCGAGGCAGCGGTTCTTCAGGAACGGATGCGTCTCAGCCCGCACCAGATCGAGGTTCGGGATGCAGTTCATGTCGATCCCGACGCGGTTCAGATCATCTGCGATCAACCGCCCACGCAGCCACTGGGCGCGCATCGGGTCGTTTGCGGACTGCATCTGATCGAGTGCGGGCAGGAATTCGCGCCAATGTGGGGCGCGCAGACGTTGCACCCGCCCGCCTTCCTGATCGACCAAAACCGGGGCATCACGGCCCACCGCGTCGCGCATTTCTGCCGTCAGCGCAGACAGTTGCGCCGGATCGTTCACGTTACGCGCAAACAGGATAAAGCCCCAGGGTTGGGACTTGGCGAAGAAGGTTTTCTCCGCCCCGGTCAGGCGCGTTCCTTCGCAGCCGAAGATATACGCGCCCTGCCCGGCCATTCGCGGTTACTTGACAGCGACCGGAATGCAGTCGGCCTTTTTCGAGGTCAGCACCGCACAGAACCGGCGCGCATCGGCCAGATCGTCAAAGCCTGAAACCCGCAGGCGATAGAACGTCTTGCCACGCGATTCCGCTTTCTGAACAACGCGTTGGTGGTTTTCAAACAGGGCACCGAAGGCGCCGCTGATCCGGCTCCATTCACTGCGCGCAACCTCGGGGCTGGCGTAGGCACCAAGTTGCACCAGGCGGCTGCCCGGTGCGATGGCATCGGGCGAAACCTCGACCGGGGCGGCGGGTGCGGGCAGTGAGGCCGGAACGACCACCGCGCGGTCGGCAAGCGCAGGACGCGGACGCGGCACCGGAGAGCGGCTGTTGAATGCGCTTTCAGGCATCGCGAATGCCGGACGTGCCTGTTGCGGGGCGACGAAACTGGCGTTCTGGACCAGCGCACCTTCAACGGCCTGCCCGGTGGTGAGCGGCTGCACCCCGGCGGTCAGCATCTCGGCCAGCGCAAATGTGGTTTCCTGTGTCCCGTCCATGGCCTGCGCAACCGCAGGCGTCAGATCGACCAGCGCGTCGGCGACGGCGTCGTCAATGGCGTCGACGGCCATAACCTGCACGGCTTGCTCGGCCGCTGGCGCATCGTCTTCGGCCAATGTTGCAAGCGCCACGGCAATATCCGGGACGGTTCGGTCTTCTTCTTCCAGATCAATGGGTTGCGGGGCAAGGATAACCTGATCCACCGGGCCGCTTTCGGGCGTTTCGGCGGCAACGTCGTTCACCGCCAGACCCTGATATTCAGCCTCGGCACCGCCGGGGCTGTCGGGTGTGATGCGCATGTCGCCTTGAAGCGCGCGGACCACCGGAACGCCGGTCACATCGCGCACCAGAAGCTGATAGCCCCAGACACCGATCCCGCCGATCAGGCCGACCGACACCAGCGCGCCGACGAAATTGACCAATGGCCCGGCGACGCTGCCACTGTCTGTCGCCTCGATCGAGCCGGTGAAGTCATCTGCGTAAGCATTCGAATAGGAATCGGAATCCGAGTACCCCAGATCTTGAATCGTCATGTTGATTACCGCCCGCAGGGCCACACCTGATGGCCCCCGGTCCTTGCTGTTCCTGCCTCAACCCCGGAACCGGCGTCGCGCCTGTTAGGTCAGCGCAATTCATCCAGCGGGGTTACGCCAAGAATACCCAAACCGGCCGAAATAACAACGGCTACGGCGCGTGGCAGCGCAATTTTGGAAGCTGAGGCTTCCGGGTCACTATCTTGAATGAAGCGCAGCGATGCATCATCGTTGCCCCGGTTCCAGAGGGCATGAAATTCTGACGCCAATTCATAGAGATAGAAGGCAATCCGATGCGGTTCATGGGTCCGGGCGGCGATTTCCACCAGACGCGGCCATTCGGCAATCTTGCGCGCAACGCTGAGTTCGGATGCGTCGCTCAAGGCCGGTGACAGGTTGGTCGCGATGCCCGCCTCGGCCGCTTTGCGCAGCACCGATTGCACCCGCGCATGGGCGTATTGCACGTAGAACACCGGGTTTTCGCGGCTCTGTTCCAGCACCTTGGCCATGTCGAAATCCAGCGGCGCGTCGTTTTTCCGCGTCAGCATCACGAACCGCGCCACATCCGGGCCGACCCGGTCGACAACGTCGCGCAGGGTCACGAATGTCCCTGCCCGTTTGGACATCTTGAACGGTTCGCCGTTCTGGTAAAGCCGCACCAGTTGCACCAGTTTCACGTCCAGCGGCACCCGGCCATCGGAGAGGGCCGAGACAGCGGCGTTCATCCGTTTGACATATCCGCCGTGATCCGCCCCGAAGACATCAATCAACGCATCAAAGCCGCGTTCTATCTTATCGTAATGATAGGCGATATCGGGCGCGAAATAGGTCCACCCGCCATCGGATTTCTTCACCGGGCGATCCACATCGTCGCCGTGTTCGGTGGATTTGAACAGCGTCTGTTTGCGCGGCTCCCAATCCTCGGGCTTCTTGCCTTTGGGCGGTTCCAGCACGCCTTCATAAATCAGGCCCTTGTCGTCCAGCGCCTTCAGCGCCGCCTCGATCCGGCCCGTACCATAGAGCGATTTTTCGCTGTAGAAATGATCCATCCGAACGCCAAGCGCGGCCAGATCGTCGCGGATCAGCCCCATCATCGCGTCGGTGGCAAATTTCCGCACCTCGGAAAGCCAGAATTGTTCGCCCTTGTCGACAAAGGTATCACCAACCTTGTCTTTCAGCGCTTCGCCCACGGCGATCAGATAGTCGCCGGGATAGGTCCCGTCCTCAAACGCCACCTCGGTCCCGTGCGCCTCAAGATACCGCAGGTACACCGACCGGGCCAGCGTATCGACCTGCGCGCCGCCGTCGTTCACGTAATACTCGCGCGTCACCTCGTAACCGGCGTAATCCAGAAGAGACGCCAGCGCATCGCCAAAGACCGCGCCGCGCGCGTGGCCGACATGCAGCGGCCCGGTTGGATTGGCCGAGACATATTCGACGTTGATCTTCACGCCTGCCCCGATCCCGGAGTGGCCATAGCTTGCGCCGCCTTCCAGCGCCGCTTCGACCACATCTGCCCAGACCGCGTTTTCCAGCCGCAGGTTCAGGAATCCGGGTCCGGCAACCTCGGCCACCGCGACCCGCGGATCGCTTTGCAGCAACGGGATCAGCGCTTCGGCAATCACCTGCGGGGCCATGCCGGCGGGTTTGGCCAGAACCATCGCGGCGTTGGTCGCCATGTCGCCATGGGCGGCATCGCGCGGCGGTTCCACCGTCACCGGCCCATCGTTCAGCCCCGGCGGCAGCGTGCCTTCGGACACCAGCGCATCGATGGATTCCAGAACGAGGGTGCGGATTTCGGCGAATATGTTCATCTGTTTGATTCCCTGATCGGGCTCAGGGTTTACCATGGCATGACATGGGCGCAATTCCGCAGTAGGATTTATCTTGTTTGATTGACACATTGCGCGGACTGTTGATTTGAAAAGACCCGAAGGATTCACACTTGCCGGGCTGGCGATTTGGTTTTTGATCCTGCTGTTGCTGGTCAACACCAGCTTCGGGTTGGTGCCGCCGTTGACCGATTTGCCGCTGCCCGTTCTGCTGATTCTGGTGGGTGTTGCGGTTTTCTATTTCGTGATGCTGGTGTTCCTGCTTCCCGCTGCGCCGACACCGCGGACCCTGAACATTCAGGAATACCTGCTGCGCATCGGGGTTTCGGCGATGCTGACAATTGTCGCTTTCGCATTGTATTTCGCCCAGACCGGGGTCGACGGGGACGGCGGATTGGTGATGAACGCGCTGGCGGCGACCTATTTTTCGATGGTGACGTTTTCGACCCTGGGATACGGCGACTATGCGCCCGCAGCTGGACACCCCCAGCTTATCGCGGCCAGCGAAGCAATCATTGGCAACATCCACCTGGGTCTGTTCGTCGCGGCGGCTTTCTTCCTGTTGCAGGATTCGGCGCGAAATGGTGGTGGCGACAACGGCGGCGATGGAGATGGGGATGGTGGGCCCCCCGGCCCAAAACCGTCTGAACCCGAAAACTCTGACCTGACCCAACAGGTCAAGGCAGCGCAAAAACCCAAGGCTGGCAGTGCTGCAAGCCGTCCGTCAGAACCAGGCTCCGACCCCGACAACGGCCACGACGCCCGCGACAAACCAGACGCTGCGGCGGTTTAGCCATGCGTTCAGTTTCTCGGCCCTGAGGACCATCGGCTTTTTGACTGTCTGGGTCATGGCTCACCTAATGTTGAGTAGTTCACTCAGGTATATAGGAACACCGTCTACAATTCCCTAATCGCACAAACGCTCCCACTCCTGCAAGGCAAACCGATCTGTCATGCCGGATACGTAATCCGCCACGATCCGGGCGCGGGCTGCGTCATCTGCGCCTTCAACGTCTGATCGCCATTCCTCGGGCATCTGACCTGGCTGCTCCATGAACAGCGGGAACAGCGCGTCGACCACCTTGGTGACCCGTGCGCGTTCGACCATCACACTGGGCGCGCGGTACATGCGATCAAATAGGAAGCGGCGGATCTGTTGCAGATCGGTCCATAAATCGGGCGAAAACCGCACAATCGGGCGGCCCGCGCCGCGCACATCATCCGCCGTTTCGGGGCGCAACTCGGTCAGTTCTTCCAGCGAGGCGCCCAGCACATCCGCAACCATCGCCCCAACCACCCGGCGCAGCGCCTCGTGCCGCCGCCGGTCGGCTGCCAGATCGGGATAGAGCGCATCAACCGCCTCATACGCGGGCGCAACGATCGGCAGCTGAGCCACCTCATCATCGGTGAACAGACCGGCGCGCAGCCCGTCGTGCAGGTCGTGATTGTTATAGGCGATATCGTCTGAAATTGCGGCGACCTGCGCCTCGGCACTGGCGTGGGTGTCGAGTTCCAGGTCATGGCGCGCGTTGTATTCGGCCAGGGCCAGCGGCACGTCGCCAGTCACGGGGCCGTTGTGCTTGGCCAGCCCCTCCAGCGCCTCCCACGTCAGGTTAAGCCCGTCGAAATCGGCATAGTGGCGTTCCAGCGCGGTGACGATGCGGATCGCCTGCGCGTTATGATCAAAGCCGCCCCAGGGTTCCATCAGGCGGTCCAGCGCCTCTTCCCCTGTGTGACCAAACGGTGGATGCCCCAGATCATGGGCCAGGGCCACAGCCTCGGTCAGTTCGGTGTTCAGCCCAAGCGCCCCGGCGATGGTTCGGGCGACCTGCGCAACCTCGATCGAATGGGTCAGGCGGGTGCGGAAATAATCGCCTTCATGTTCAACGAAGACCTGCGTCTTGTGCTTCAGGCGCCGAAACGCGCTGGCGTGGATGATCCGGTCCCGATCCCGTTGAAAACACGTTCTGAACGCGCTTTCGTCTTCCGAATAAAGCCGCCCCCGGCTGTCTTCGGGAAATACTGCATAATTGCGCACACATTCGCCTTCGTCTTGTCGCCCCGTCCCCCGGTTCATATATTCGATTCTCAAGCCGGAGGACACCATGCTGACCCTGCCCCTAAAAGTGACCCCCCGCGCGTTCGAGCGTTTGGCCGAGATTGGCGCCAATGCCGATGGCAAGGCGCTGCGCGTCGCGGTCGAGGGCGGCGGCTGTTCCGGGTTTCAATATGAGATCAAGCTGGATGACCCTGCCAAGGATGATCTGGTGCTGGAAGGCGCGGGCGAGCGGGTCGTGGTCGATTCCGTCTCGCTGCCGTTCCTGACGGGTGCGGTGATCGACTTTTCCGAAGAGCTGATCGGCGCGCGGTTCGTGATCGAGAACCCGAATGCGACCAGTTCCTGCGGCTGCGGCACCAGCTTTTCGATGTGAAATAAGGCCGCAGGCCAAACGGGCAGAGCCTTCGGGGGCTGGAGGGGTCAACCCCTCCAGACCTCCCCGGGATATTTCTAACAAGAAGACGGGATCAGGCGCATTTGTTGCGGGACGGGCGTTCGTAACTTGCCCCCGGTCGCGCGGCGGGCAATACATGGCGCATGAAAATCGCGACATTCAACATCAACGGCATCAAGGCCCGGATCAACGCCCTGCCCGAGTGGCTGGACGAGGCGCAGCCGGATGTGGCCCTGTTGCAGGAAATCAAATCCGTCGACGAGGGTTTCCCGCGCGAGATCTTTGAGGATCGCGGCTATACCGTCGAAACCCACGGGCAAAAGGGGTTCAACGGCGTTGCGATCCTGTCAAAACTGCCGTTGGAAGACGTGACCCGTGGGCTGCCCGGTGATGATACCGACGAACAGGCGCGCTGGATCGAGGCGACCGTGATCGGTGCCGTGCCGATCCGGGTCTGCGGCTTGTACCTGCCCAACGGCAACCCGGCGCCGGGGCCGAAATATGACTATAAGCTCGCCTGGATGAAACGGCTGGAGGTGCGCGCCAGGCAATTGTTATTGCTGGAAGAACCCGCCCTGATGGCAGGTGATTACAACGTCATTCCGGCCGCAATTGACGCCGCCCGCCCTGAGGCCTGGCGTGATGACGCGCTGTTCCGCCCCGAAACCCGAGAGGCGTTCCGCCGGATCGTCAACCTGGGCTTTACCGAAGCGTTCCGCGCCCGCAATCAGCTGCCAGAGCAATACTCGTTCTGGGATTATCAGGCCGGGGCATATCAGCGAAACGACGGCATCCGCATCGACCATTTCTTGATGACCCCGCAATGCGCCGACCTTCTGACCGACTGTCAGATCGACGCCTTCGCGCGCGGGCGCGAAAAACCAAGCGACCACGTGCCGGTCTGGGTGGATCTGGCTGCGTGAACCATTTTTGCGGGTGGAATACCGGGCCGACCCGGGCTGATTGCCCTGCGAACCTATTGCCCGCGCGCGTGACATCGTGAGTGAGATTGCGACAATCGCCGGCTGGCTTGCGGCCCTGATGACATTGGGCGCCTATTCCATGCGCACGATGCTGCCGCTGCGCACGGTTGCCATTTGTGCCAATATCTTCTTCATAATTTTCAGTGCGATAGAATGGATTCTGCCCACACTCGTCCTTCATGCCATCCTGCTTCCGTTCAACTGCTATCGCCTGTGGGAAATCGTGATGCAGACGCGGATGATGCGTGTGGCGCGAACGGATGATTCAGATCCGCTGAAATTCCTTGAACCACTGTTGCGGCCTTCGACTTACGCCGCTGGCGATGTTGTTTTTCGCATTGGCGACCCGCCGGACAACCTGTTCTACCTCAAAAGCGGCAGAATCCGATTTGATGAGGTCGGGGCAGAAATCTCGGACGGGGCATTGTTCGGTGAAATTGCGTTTTTTTCCGATCAGAAGCGTCGAACGGCCACGGCCACCTGCCTGACAGATTGCGAGGTCATGTCCGTGGACGAAGCGGGGTTCATGCGCCTGTTCTATCAAAACCCAGCCTTCGGATTGTATGTGATGAAATTGGCGGCCAAGCGGCTGATCAAAAACGCCGACGAAATCGAAGGCCGCACCACGGGCGCTTGACGGTCAGGTGTTTTTTGGGGGAGTCTTGCCCCATGTGGCGCGCGATCTTCATTCTTTGCCTTCTTGGCACACCGGCGCAGGCCTGCCTGACCGCCGGATCCGGTGCGAAATGCGCAACCGCCGCTGAAAGCCGGTTCGGGATTGGCGCGGGCGCGTTGAGTTCCGGCGGCGCGAAGTTCCAGAAAGCGCCCGAGCGGGTCTATCCGGTGCAGATCGGCGACACCCTGCCCGACACCTATTACATCCTGATGAACACGCGCCGCTATGGCCTGCCGCCGCCGAAAGACGGCTGGATGTACTTCCGGGTCGAGCGTGAGGTTTACCGCGTCGACAGCCGCACGCGCGAGGTCTTGGAACGTGTGACCGATCAGGCGAACCGGGCGGTCAACTAATTCTATAGGTTGCCCAGATGGGTTTCCTTGAAGCTGCCCGGCAGTTTCAGCCCGTAACCCAGGGCGCGGTCAAACCCCGCATGGCCCAGCCAAAGTGCGCCGACGAAGGCCAGCGCGGGCAGGCCGAACAGCAGCCCGGCCCCAAGCAGCAGTGCCCCGCTCGCATAAAGATGCGCCAGGTTGTAGATTGCGGCACCGATCCGTGGCCCGACGAGGTATCCGGCAAACGTCATGTCCGGCGCAAAGAAGATCAGCAGCGCGGCCCACCAGCTCCACCCCGCGCCCAATGCCCAGGCGAGCGCCAGCGATCCGATCAGAACGCCCGCCCCTTCGGCGCGTTGCCAGGCGACGGCCCAGGTCATTCCGCTGCCACCCGCGCGACGCCCAGCATGTCGGCCAGATAGCGGCCCGTGTGGCTGTCCTTTGCGCCGGCCACCTGTTCTGGCGTGCCGGTGGCCACGATCCGCCCACCGCCGTCACCGCCTTCGGGGCCGATGTCGATGATATGGTCGGCGGTTTTCACCACGTCGAGGTTGTGTTCAATCACCACCACCGTGTTGCCCTGATCAACCAATTCATGCAGCACTTCCAATAACTTGCGCACATCTTCAAAGTGCAGGCCGGTGGTTGGTTCGTCGAGGATATAGAGCGTCCGCCCCGTCGACCGCCGCGCCAGCTCCTTCGACAGTTTCACCCGCTGCGCCTCGCCCCCTGACAGGGTCGTCGCAGGCTGGCCAACCTTGATATAGCCGAGGCCAACGCGCATCAGCGCATCCATCTTTTCACGGATGCTGGGGACCGCCTTGAAGAATTCCTGCGCGTCTTCAACTGTCATATCAAGAACGTCGGATATGCTCTTACTTTTGAACTTTATTTCCAGGGTTTCCCGGTTGTAGCGTTTGCCTGCACAAGTCTCACACGTCACATAAACGTCGGGCAGAAAATGCATCTCGATCTTGATCAGCCCGTCGCCCTGACATGCCTCGCACCGGCCACCCTTGACGTTGAAGGAAAACCGCCCCGGTTTATAGCCGCGCGCCTTGGCTTCGGGCAGGCCGGAAAACCAGTCGCGGATCGGGGTGAAAGACCCGGTGTAAGTGGCTGGATTTGAACGCGGAGTCCGCCCGATGGGGCGCTGATCAATGTCGATGACTTTGTCGAGGTGTTCGAGGCCCTTGATCGTCTCACACGGCGCCGGGGTCTGGCGCGCGCCGTTCAGGCGCATGCTTGCGGTTTTGAACAGCGTTTCAATCGTCAGGGTCGATTTCCCGCCGCCAGAAACTCCCGTAACACAGACGAATTTGGCCAGCGGGAACTCAGCCGTCACATTTTGCAGATTGTTGCCGGTGGCATTCTTCACCGTGATCTTCTTCTTGTTGCCTTTCCGGCGCTTATCCGGGACCGGGATTGAGCGTTTGCCCGACAGATAGGCCCCGGTGACCGAGGATTTGTGCCGCGCGATCGCCGCCGGTTTGCCATGGGCCACAACCTCGCCGCCGTGCACGCCTGCGCCGGGGCCGATGTCGAAGACGTAATCAGCCTCGCGGATCGCTTCCTCGTCATGCTCGACCACGATCACCGTATTCCCTTGGTCACGCAGGTTCTTCAGGGTCAGCAGCAGGCGGTCGTTATCGCGTTGGTGCAGCCCGATCGACGGTTCATCCAGAACATACAGAACGCCTGTTAACCCACTGCCAATTTGGGATGCCAGGCGGATACGCTGGCTTTCCCCGCCGGACAAAGTGCCGGAGTTTCGGCTCAGCGTCAGATACTCCAGCCCGACGTTGTTGAGGAACCCCAGACGTTCGCGGATCTCTTTCAGGATGGCGCGCGCAATCTCGTTCTTCTGCTTGCTCAGCTGGTTTGGCACATCTTCGATCCAGGCCAGCGCCTCGCGGATCGACATCTGCACCACCTGCCCCACATGCAGCCGCTTGTCGGCCTTGCCCTTCGCCGGGCCGATTTTCACCGCCAGGGCTTCGGGGCGCAGGCGGAAGCCTTCGCAAACGCCGCAGGGGCGGTTGTTCTGATAGCGTTCGAATTCTTCGCGGATCCAGTTGCTGTCGGTCTCGCGGTAGCGCCGCTCCATATTCGGGATCACGCCTTCGAAGGGGCGTGTCACCTGATAGACGCGCCCGCCTTCGTCATAGCGGAACTGAATTTCCTCATCACCCGAACCATAGAGGAATACCTGCTGCACCCTCTCAGGCAGGTCGATCCACTTGGTGTTGCGATCAAATTCATAGTGTTTGGCAATGCTTTCAATCGTTTGCAGGAAATACGGCGACTTGCCCTTGCGCCAGGGGGCCAGCGCGCCGTCATAGATTTTCAAGCTTTGATCCGGCACGACGAGGCGTTCGTCAAAGAACAACTCCACCCCCAGACCGTCGCAGGTCGGGCAGGCCCCGAAGGGGGCGTTGAAGGAAAACAGGCGGGGTTCAATCTCGGGGATCGTGAAGCCGCTGACCGGGCAGGCGAAGTTTTCGGAAAACGTGATGCGTTCCGGCTCATCATCCTTGGGCGCGGTTTCAAGGATCGCGATGCCTTGCGCAAGGTCCAGCGCGGTGCGGAAGCTATCAGCTAGGCGAGTTTCAATTCCCTCCTTAACAACAATACGGTCCACGACGACGTCAATGTCATGGCGGAACTTTTTGTCCAGCTTGGGCGCGTCGTCCAGTTCGTGGAATACGCCGTCCACCTTGACGCGCGCGAAGCCCTGTTTGCGAAGTTCCAGCATCTCTTTGCGGTATTCGCCTTTGCGGTCGCGCACGATGGGGGCCATCAGGTAGGCGCGCGTGCCCTCTTCCATCGTCATGACGCGGTCGACCATGTCCTGCACCTGCTGCGCCTCAATCGGCTGGCCGGTGGCCGGGCTGTAGGGTGTTCCGGCGCGGGCGAACAGCAAGCGCATGTAGTCGTAAATCTCGGTCACCGTGCCGACGGTGGAACGCGGGTTTTTCGAGGTTGTTTTCTGTTCAATCGAGATCGCCGGGGACAAGCCGCTGATGTGATCCACATCCGGCTTTTCCATCATATCAAGGAACTGGCGGGCATAGGCGGACAGCGATTCCACATAACGCCGCTGCCCTTCGGCATAGATCGTGTCGAAGGCCAGTGACGACTTGCCTGACCCTGACAGCCCGGTGATCACGACCAGCTTGTCGCGCGGAATATCCACGTCGATCGACTTGAGGTTATGTTCGCGCGCGCCGCGCACCTCGATATTTTTCAGCTCGGCCATCGCCACCCCACCTGTCCAGACCCGACACATAGGTGGCGCGTTGTGAGTCGCCAACCGGATGTGCGGAACATTACTAGAACATTAATCGCCAGATGGCGCAATGCTGACAATTCTGCCAAAGACCAGCGCCAGCGCCACGATCCCGGCCAGGCACAGCGCCGCCGTCAGCATCGCGATCCCGCCCAATCCGCCCATTGCCAGCACCACCGCATACAGCGCCGGTCCGCCGGCCGTGCCCAGGTTGCCCAGCTGCGCCAGCGCACCGCCCGCCCGCGCCTGATCGCGCGGGTCATCGTTCAGCACCGGGATGGCGGCGAACATGGCACCGGGCGCGAATCCGACGACCGCGATCGCCAGCAGCGCCAGCCACATGCGCGCGCCCTCGGGCGTCAGCCACAGTATCAACATCAGCACGGCAGTGGCCGCGAAAGACCCGCTTGCGATCCAGCGGGGCGAGATCCGGCGCGCCATAACCCCACCTGTAAAGGTGCCCGCCAGCGCCACCAGCGGCAGCGCGCTGGCGAACCAGACCGCCCCGGGTGCGACCAGTTGCGGCAGGAATGTCAGCAGGGCCAGGAACATCGACGTATGCCACAAAAAGCCCAAGCCGGGGGCCAGCAGGCGCGGATTGGTATAGATCGCGACATGTTCGGCCAGCCAGCTGCGCTGTTCAGGGGCCGAGGCCGGAATACGCTGCACCAGCAGCGGCACCAGCGCGGCCAGCACAAACAGCGCGCCACCATGGGTCAACAGCACGGCCCGCACCCCGCCCAGCGCCAGCAAGCCCGGCGCAAGGGACGCCGTCAGCGCAAAGCCGACCCCGAAAAACATGCCCCAAAGCCCCATGACCATGGTGTGATGGCGCGGGGCGGCGGCATTCACCATCAGAACGGGCGCCGCGATGACGATGGCCAGATGGGCGAACCCTTCCAACAGGCGCAGTGCCAGAAGGGTGGCAAAGCCTGACGTCAGCGCCTGCGCCAGCGCCATCATCCCGCCCAGAAGCATCCCCGCCACCAGCGCCCGGCGCGGTCCGACCCGTGCAATCGCCGCACCCGCAGTCGCACCGAAGACCAGCCCAGCGATTCCATTCATCGAAATCGCCAGCGCCGCCTGTGGCCCGGCGTCATACAGTGCCGTCACTTCGGGCAGCATGACCGCAATCTTGGCAAACTGCCCCGCCGCCAGCAGGCCGATCAGCCACAGCAGGAAGACCGCTGGCCAGTTGGTGTTCATCCGCATCTCCATGAAGGGCCACCCCTACGCCCGCGCCGTGGCACCCACAAGCCAGACTCGCAAATGACGCTGACCCATGGATTGTGTTGAAAAACTCCGAAATCAGAGCGTCGCGGATTTCTTGCGAAAACCTATGAAGCGAAATAGTCGGAAAGCTTTGACCACGAGACAGCGCATGGCTGCGCGTGAGCGCATGTAGGCGATTTGGGCCGACCCCCGCGCCAAAAATTTAGGATCGGGCTGCATGGAAAGAAAAATCATCGTTCAGGCCCTAAAACGGAGTTTTTCAACACAATCCCATGGTTAACTTGCGCAACAAAAGACATTGCCGGAGATTTGATATGCGCATTCTGCTTGCCTGCCTGTTTTCCCTGTTCACGCTGCCGCTTGCCGCCCAGGACCGCCCGAGTGCGATCCTTGTGCTGGACGCCTCAGGCTCGATGTGGGGGCAGATTGACGGCAAGGCGAAGATCGAGATTGCGCAATCCGTGGTTGGCGATCTGCTGACCGATCTTCCGGCAGAACAGGCGCTGGGGCTGACCGTCTATGGCCACCGTGTGAAAGGCGATTGCAGCGATATCGAAACGCTGGTGCTGCCCGGCGGCGACACGCGGGCGGCGATTGCCAGCGCGGTGAACGGGATTTCTCCGAAAGGGAAAACGCCGCTGTCGGACGCGGTGATCCAGGCCGCCGAGGCGCTGAAATACACCGAAGAGGCGGCGACCGTCATTCTGGTCACCGACGGGCTGGAGACCTGCGAACGCGACCCCTGCGCCGTTGGCCGCGCGCTTGAACAGAACGGCATCGGCTTTACCGCCCATGTCATCGGCTTTGATGTCGCGGTTGAAGATCGCGACCAGTTGCAATGTCTGGCCGATGAAACCGGCGGCAAATTCCTCAGCGCGTCAAACGCCGACGAACTCAGCCTCGCCCTGACCGAAGTGGCCGAAGAACCCGCCGCCCCGGCCCCGGTTCTGATCACCTTTGTCGGCGCAGAAACCGAAAACGGCCCGCCTGTGGCTTACGACCTGATCTGGGACCTCAGCGGGCCAGACGGGCGCGTGTTCACCGGCTTTCAGGGCAGTTCATCCGACGCCCAGCTTCTGCCCGGTGGCACATATCAGATCACCGCCCTGCGCCCGGAAGATTCCGCCCAAACCTCGGCCAGTTTCACCGCGCCGGATCAGGCCGCGACAGTCACCGTGGTCCTGCCCGTGTTGCTGCCCCAAGCCTCACTAAGCGCGCCGGACACGGCCAGCATTGGCGCGCTTGTCGATGTGACGTGGGACGGCCCGGATGCGGAAAACGATTACGTTTCGGTCGCCGACCCGGAGGAGGAAAACCGCTATATCCGTTATGGTTACACCCGTAAGGGCAACCCGACCGAGGTCCGCATGCCGCCCGAACCCGGCACTTATGAGCTTCGCTATCAACTCGGCGACGGCGGAGATATCATCGCCCGCCGCATGATCGAGGTTCTGGATGTGCCGGTCACGTTGACGGCGCCCGACACAGCCCCGGTCGGATCCGTGGTCGACGTGGTCTTTGAGGGCCCCGATGAAGATCGCGACTATATCTCCGTCGCCGATCCGGACGAGAAAACGCGTTACATCCGGATTGTGTTGAAAAACTCCGAAATCAGAGCGTCGCGGATTTCTTGCGAAAACCTATGAAGCGAAATAGTCGGAAAGCTTTGACCACGAGACAGCGCATGGCTGCGCGTGAGCGCATGTAGGCGATTTGGGCCGACCCCCGCGCCAAAAATTTAGGATCGGGCTGCATGGAAAGAAAAATCATCGTTCAGGCCCTAAAACGGAGTTTTTCAACACAATCTCCGCTATGGTTACACCCGCAACGGCAGCCCGACCGAGGTGCGCATGCCCGACACACCGGGCCTATATGAATTGCGCTATCAATTCGGCGAAGGCGGGCGCATTCTGGCACGGCGCCCAATCGAGGTCACCGGGCTCGAGGTCACGCTGACCGCCCCCGACACAGCGCCCATCGGCTCAGTCGTTGATGTCGAATGGATCGGCCCGTATGAGGATCGCGACTATGTCTCGGTCGCTGATCCGGACGAGAAAACCCGCTACATCCGCTATGGCTATACCCGCAATGGCTCGCCCGCCGAGGTGCGGATGCCGGACACGCCGGGTACCTACGAGTTGCGCTATCAACTCGGCGAAGGCGGCAAAATCCTTGCCCGCAGACCCATCGAGGTCGTCGCGGTCGAGGTTACCCTGACCGCCCCTGACACCGCGCCGATCGGCTCGGTCGTTGATGTCGAATGGATCGGCCCGGATGAGGATCGCGACTATGTCTCCGTCGCTGATCCGGACGAGAAAACCCGCTATATCCGCTATGGCTATACCCGCAATGGCTCGCCCGCCGAGGTGCGGATGCCGGACACCCCGGGTACCTACGAACTGCGCTATCAACTGGGCGAAGGCGGCAAGATCCTGGCCCGCAGACCCATCGAGGTCACAGGGCTGGACGTCACGCTGATCGCGCCCGACAGTGCGCCGATGGGGTCAACGCTGGGCGTCGAATGGATCGGCCCGGATGAAGACCGCGATTGCGTCTCGGTCGCAGATCCGGACGAGAAGACCCGATACCTCGCCTATGGCTATACCCGCCACGGCAGCCCGACCGACGTGTTGATGCCGGACGCACCGGGAACCTACGAGCTGCGCTATCAACTTGGCGAAGGCGGCAAAATTCTCGCCCGCAAGATGATCACCATAACCGAGGTTTCGGCCACATTGAGCGGTCCGACCACGGCCAAGGTGGGCGAAACGATCGAGGTGACCTGGGACGGCCCGGATTATGACCGCGATTACATCTCGGTCGCCGACCCGGACGAGAAAACGCGCTACATCCGTTACGGCTATACCCGCAATGGATCGCCCGCCGAAGTGCGGATGCCGGACACGCCCGGCGCTTACGAGCTGCGGTATCAGATGGGTGGGACCAACAAGGTGATCGGAACACTGCCCATAACGGTCACCCAATAATCAGTACGCAGCCGGGAAGCCCCCGGCCCGGCTGCGAAATTGAACGGACGCAGATTTTAAAACGAAAGGACTGGAAATGCCTGTATTTCACGAAACGCACAGATACGCGTATCCGGTCCAAACCTCGACATCCGGACCCTGGCTGGGCGAAACCGGGATGACCGTATGCGAATTTCACGGTGATGCGGCCCTGGCCTTCCTGACCCAGACCGGCGGCGCGGACGAGGTGGTGTACTATAAGCTCTGGTGCGACGTCGAATTCTCGCGACACGCCACACCGCCGGGGCGCAATACGATCGCGGCTTTGGCGTTCAACCCGGTCACCAAACGGATCTGGTGCGGGAACTCGACGGTCGATGCCAACCTCGTCACCGCGTTCGAAGTCGGCACAGGCGTCGAAACCAACGTCCTGACCCTGCCGCCATCAACAAACAGCGTGCTGGGCACCGGCCTTGCCACCAACGGACAGGTCTTTGCCCGCGGCTCTTACGAGACCATCGAACTCTTCACCATGAACGGCATCAAACTGGGCGAACGCACCTACCCCGGCCGCCATGTCGAAGGGATCACCGCATCCCCCTGGAGCTGGACTTTCGTGGATTCCAACGCGGGCGAGATCGTGATCATCAACCCGCTGGGAATTGAGGTTGCCAGCATCCCCGGCGTCGGGTCGCCCGGCGGGATGGGGGCGATTGCCTTTGACACAGTCTCAGACCCCGACTTCATGCCGCAACTCTATGACGGCACAAACTGTAATCTGGGTGATCCGGGGACGCTGTACCATTATGACACCGACTGGTCGCCGCAGCCGCTGTTACAGCGCCACCGGCTTTACGTGGCCAACACGATAGATCAGATCATCTATGCGGGCTATCTGACAGCCTGAACGGTCAATCCCGGTCGGCCACCAGCGTCACAAACGGCTGAAAACCATAGAGGGTCCCCGAAGCGACCCGCCGGTCATGTTCTTCCAGCAGTGCATCCGCCAGTGGCCGCCCAATGAGGCCTTGCGCTGCCAGATCATCCCCACTCAGCTTGACCCAGGCGCGCATGCCGGGCGTGTCGGTGACCAATCGCGATGTCACCCGAAACGCCCGCTGCGTGAACCCGGCCCCGGCCACCAGCGCCCGCAGCTTGCCCGTCAGATGCGGGTCGGTCACGTAATTCTGCGCAAAATGCCGCGCACAGATGTTCAGCGGGTCATTGTCCGTTGCCGCCAACGACGACTTTGAGAAATCGCCATCACAAACCACTAAAGTCCCGCCGGGCCGCAGAATGCGCCGCGCCTCGGCCAGCAGAACGCAGGGGTCCGGCACATGGCTCAGCACGGTATGGAACACCACCACATCGGCGGACGCGTCCTCCAGCCCGGTGGCCGCTCCGTCGCCGACCTCCAGGTCCAGATTGCTGATCCCGGCGGCCAGGCCGCGCCCGTGGTCCAGCAATTCCACCGAGGGCTCGGTCCCCAGCACCCGCCCGTTCACACAGCGCGCCGCCATCGCCCGCGCAATCGGCCCGGTGCCACAGCCCAGTTCCACGGCCAGCGAAACGCCCGACCAATCCACATCATCCAGATAAGCCTCGACAATCGCGCGCATGGCAGGCTCTGCCGCGCGCACCTCCAACTGCGTGGTGAAGGCCGCAATAAACGCCTCACCCGCTGCCGACACATTCTGAAACGGATCAGCCATTGCGCCACCCCCCTGCCATCATTGACCCAAAAATATCCTCGGGGGGTGTCGAGGGCCCGGCCCTCGACTTCGGGGGGCAGACAGCCCCCCGCCACCGGTCCGGCACATCCCTACATGTGAATGACGCGTCCATAGGCATCCAGCACCGATTCATGCATCATCTCGGACAAGGTCGGATGCGGGAAGACGGTGTTCATCAGGTCTTCCTCGGTCGTTTCCAACTGCCGGCCGACGACATAGCCCTGGATCAGTTCGGTCACCTCGGCCCCGACCATATGGGCACCCAGCAATTCGCCGGTCTTGGCGTCAAAGACGGTTTTCACCATCCCCTCAGCCTCGCCCAGCGCGATCGCCTTGCCGTTGCCGATGAAGGGGAAGCGACCGACCTTGACGTCATAGCCCAGCTCTTTCGCCTTGGCCTCCGAATAACCGACGCTGGCGACCTGCGGGTGGCAATAGGTGCAGCCCGCGATGCTTTCCGGGCGCACGGCGTGTGGGTGGCCGCCTGCGATCATCTCGGCGACCATGACGCCCTCGTGGCTGGCTTTGTGCGCCAGCCAGGGCGCGCCGGCGATGTCGCCGATGGCATAGATCCCTTCGACCCCGGTGCGGCAGTATTCATCGACCACCACATGGGTGCGGTCGAGTTTTACGCCGACCTCTTCCAGACCCAACCCTTCGACATTGCCGACGATCCCGACGGCGGAAATCACGGTGTCAAACTCCAGCTTCTCAACCTTGCCGCCCGCCTCGATATGGGCGGTCACTTTGCCTTTGCCGCGGTCCAGCTTCTTGACCATGGCCTTTTCCATAATCGTCATGCCCTGCTTGACGAATTGCTTCTTGGCGAAGGCCGAAATCTCGGCGTCTTCGACGGGCAGCACCCGGTCCATCACCTCGACCACGGTCGTGTCCGCGCCCAGCGTGTTATAGAAGCTCGCGAATTCGATCCCGATCGCGCCCGAGCCGATGACCAGCAGCTTCTTGGGCATCCGCACCGGATCCAGAGCATGCTTGTAGGTCCAGACCAGATCGCCGTCCGCCTCCAGCCCCGGCAGCTCCCGCGCCCGCGCGCCGGTGGCGACAACGATATTCTTGGCAGTCAGTTCCTCGGCGCCCTTGTCGGTCTTGACCGAGACTTTGCCCTTCCCGGCCAGTGTCGCCTGCCCCATCACCACGGTGATCTTGTTCTTTTTCATCAGATGCCCGATGCCACCTGACAATTGCCCGGCCACCTTGCGCGAGCGTTTCACCACGGCGTCCAGGTCATAGCCGACATTGTCCGCCTTCAGCCCGAACTCCTTGGCGCGGTGCATCAGGTGGAACACTTCCGAGCTGCGCAGCAACGCCTTGGTCGGAATGCAGCCCCAGTTCAGGCAGATGCCGCCCAGATGCTCTCGCTCGACAATGGCGACCGACAGACCCAGCTGTGCGCCCCGGATCGCAGCGACATAGCCCCCCGGCCCCGCGCCGATAACGATCAGATCAAAATTCTTAGCGGCCATGCCCGCGTCCCTCCGGAAAATATTGGTTGAGGGTCAAACTACCTCGCATGGCGGATTAAGCAACGGGGGCGGGGGAAATGCCGGATTGCGTGGGGTGCATGGGTGGAATGGGATGCGGCAACGGTCTGAAGCAGACGTTGGCAATGCACCGAAAGCAGGGCGCGTGCCGGACCGGTGGGCAGGCGCTGCGCCATCGAGTTTGCATGATTTATGGCTCAGGTTTGGCCGTCAACTCGCTTGGAAGCGCCAAGTTCAGCCCAGCGCCTGACCGGCGGGACCGGTCCGGCGCGCGCCCTGCGCCTTTCGGCGCGCACCGGGCGCGGGGAAAATCTGCCAACGCCCCCTCCAGTCCACAAGCGACGCATCCGCAGCGTTTATCCCCGCAACCGCTCCCCCCCAGGGTCAAATAGAGGCGTCGTCACCAAACGTGCCGGCCTCATATCCCCCAAAATCTCAATCTCAACCTCAAGCCCCGCGACCGCGCGGTCTGTTGGCACAAAGCCCAGCGCCACGGACTTTTCCGCGTGGTGCGAATACCCACCTGAAGTGCAAAACCCCCGCACCGCACCATCAATCCAGATCGGCTCAAACGCCACCACGTCTGCATCATCTGCATCGACGATGAAGGCACATAGCTTGCGTTTCGCCCCCTCGGCCTCAGCCGCCGCCCGTCCAATGAAATCAACGTTCTTCTTCCACGAAATGAACCGGTCCAGACCGGTTTCTCCGGCGGTGTAGTCGGGCGAGAATTCCCGGCTCCAGGCCCCGAAAAACCGATCCAGCCTGAGCGACATCATTGCCCGCATCCCGAACGGGCGTATACCCATCGGCTGCCCGGCCTCCCACAGCGTCTGAAACACCTGCCGCTGCTTGGTTGGCTCGGTGAAAATCTCATACCCCAGGTCGCCGGTATAGCTGACGCGCTGCACCAGACAGCGGCTCATCCCCACGGTCATCCAGCGCACATCGAGGAACCTCATCGAGGCCACATCGTCGCGCGTACAAGCGCTCAACAAATCGCGCGCCTTTGGTCCCGCAATCTGGAACCCGGTCCAGTCGTCCGAGATATTCCTGACCTCTACCCCGTCATCCATGTGGTCCATGAACCAGCGCAGATGCTGATCCTGCGCGCCGTAGCTGGCAGTCAGCTGGAAGTCTTCCGGCCCCAGGCAGGACACCGTGAAATCCCCCATCAACCGCCCCGAGGGGGCCAGCATCGGCGTCAGGCTTAGCCGACCCTGTTGCGGCATCCGCCCCGCCATCACCCGGTCCAGCCAGGCCCGCGCGCCGGGCCCGGTGACGCGGAACTTGCCGAAGTTGTGCACCTCGTTGATGCCCACGCCGCCGCGCACCGCGCGCACTTCTTCGCCGGTAGCGTCGAAAGCATTGGAGCGCCGGAATGAGGGGGTTTCATACCGCGCCTCTCCCTTCGGCGCGAAATAGTTCACGACTTCAAGACCATAGGTCTGCCCGAACACGGCACCCATGCTGTCCCAGATGTCATACATCGGCGTCGTGCGACTGGGCCGTGCGGCGGGCAGTTCCTCGTTCGGATAGCTGACCGAGAAGCGATTCTGATAGTTCTCAATCACCTTCGGAACCGTGTAGCCCGGCGTTGTCCAATGCCCAAAGCGGGCGACGTCCATGGCGCGGGGATCACGCTCGGTCTCTCCATGGGTCATCCACTGCGCAAGCGACAGGCCGACTCCGCCACCCTGAGAAAACCCAGCCATCACCGCGCAGGCCGCCCAATAGTTCCGCAAGCCGGGCACCGGCCCGACAAGCGGATTTCCATCCGGCGCAAATGTGAACGGCCCGTGGATCACATTCTTGACGCCAGCGGTTTCCAACACTGGAAAGCGTTTGTAAGCGAATTCAATGCTGTCCGCGACTTTCTCCAACTGATCATTCAACAGCTCGTGCCCGAAGTCCCAAGGCGTGCCATCCACCGACCATGCCTCGCACGGCTGTTCATAGAATCCGATGCACAAGCCGCGCCCTTCCTGGCGCAGATAGCTTTCACCGCCTGGATCAATAACATGCGGGAACTCACTGGCGCGATTATAGATTTCCGGAATGTCGTCGGTCACCAGATACTGATGCGCCATCGGTAGAAGCGGCAGATAGACCCCCGCCATCGCCGCCACCTCCCGCGCCCACAACCCGCCTGCGTTCACCACGTGCTCGGCGTGGATTGTGCCGTATTCGGTCACCACATCCCAGGTGCCATCGGGGCGCTGGTTGGTTTCCTCGACCTTGCAATGAGTCTCGATCTCGGCGCCGCCCATCTTGGCGGCCTTGGCATAGGCGTGTGTGGTGCCCGAGGGGTCCAGATGACCGTCGAGCGGGTCATAGAGCGCACCAAGCACCCCGTCGATATTGACCAGTTCGGCGCGTTCCTTGATCTCCGCAGGCCCCAGAATCTCGGTCTCCAGCCCCATATAGCGGTGCTTGGCACGCTCCGCCTTCAGCATATCGAAGCGTTCCGGCGTATCCGCTAGCGTCAGCCCGCCGACATGGTGCAACCCGCATTTCATGCCGGTTACCTCTTCCAATTCCGCATATAAACCAATGGTATAGCCCTGCAGCGCCGCCATGTTGGTGTCGCCGTTCAGCGTGTGAAACCCGCCCGCCGCATGCCAGGTTGAGCCGCTGGTCAGCTCGGACCGTTCCAGCAGGATCACATCGCTCCAGCCGAGTTTCGTCAGGTGGTAGAGGACCGAACAGCCAACCACCCCGCCACCAATCACCACCACGCGCGCCGTCGTTCGCATCACCGCATCCTTCGACAATCCATGGTGCAAATCTGACCGCGTCACCGCGCAAAGTGACACCCTGTTCGCGGCACATCGCGTCGTTTTCGAACCCTGCCCGTCTTTTCGCCGGAAATACTCCCGCCGGAGGCATTAAGGTTCTTTCACATATCGACGGCCTGCCCGGTGAGTGCTGATTGCTGCGCCGCTTGTCCCATGGCAACGGCTTTTGCACCGTCCTCCAACGTCACCTCGACCGTCCCCTCACCGCGCAACACAGCCGCGAATTTCTGATGCTCGAAAAAGGTCGAACCATTGTGCGAACCGGCCTTCAGAATTGTCGGATCGACCGGCGTTTCCAGAACCTCGAACCCGGATTGATCGCGCGGGCTGAGCACGACTTTCGGCACCGGCAAATCCCCAAGGTCCGGCGACCAGTGCTGCGCCGCGCCCGGCACGAACGCCTCGATCTTGCCGGTGGGGCCGACAACGCTGAATTCTTCCTGATACCGGCTGCCATCGGCGAACATGCAGAGTTCAAGCATCGCTTTCGCCCCACTATCGAAATCGATCAAAACATATCCGGAATCCCAGATGTCCGACTCGGTATCGTCATAGATTTCGCCCTTGTGATTCACCGCCTGACCAGCACTGGCCATGACGCGCACCGGCTCGGCCTTCAGGATCAGGCGCATCAGATCGAAGAAGTGGCAGCATTTTTCCACCAAAGTCCCACCGGAGTTGCGGTTGAAACGATTCCAGTTGCCGACCTTGTCCAGGAACGCAAACCGATGCTCGCGGATCGACAGCATCAGCGGCCCGCCGGTCGCGGACTCGACCCGGTCCAGCAACGCCGCAATCGGCGGCATATAGCGGTATTCCATCGCCACCCAGATCGGCGCGCCATAGCTGGCCCCAAGTGCTGCCAAGGCGGGGCCATCGGCAGGGTCGGTGAACAGCGGTTTCTCGACCAGAACCGGCAAGGCGCGGGTCGCCGCAATCTGGATCAGCTGGGCGGCGTGACAATGATTCGGGCTGGCGATGATCAACGCATCCAGCGCATCAACCGCCAGCAATTCCGCAATCGAACCGACCATTTTTGTCCCCGGCGCCATCGCCTGCGCCTGTGCGGCCATACCTGCGTCGGGTTCAAAGATCGCGGCCACATTGGTGGCCGGCAGCAGCGCCAGATTGCTGAGGTGTTCACGCCCCATCATGCCGCAACCGATCAGTCCATAGTTCAGTGTTTTCAAGTGACTGTCCCCGTTACTTCATCCTGGTGACATGGCGCGCAACTTCTGCGTCAAACCATGTCCTGGAGGTTTCGACAACCCGGTCATCGCCGTCCCTGGCGATGCGATCCACCTGTCCGCACCAGGCACCTGGCTTTGGCCGCATCTGCGCTGGGGTCCAGGCGGGCATCCGACCGATCCCGACCCGATCTTCGGCCCGCGCCACGGTGAAGCCCAACTGGCGTTTGTAGAAAAGATAGAGCGATTCCGTCAGCTCTGCGGGGCGCACCGCGCCGACCTGCGCACCTTCGAGCCAGATTTCCTCGACCGCGGCAGCGATCCCCCCCAGATACCGGATGCGCCGGATGCGAAAATCGGCGTGCCGCCCGTCTGCCAGCGCTGGCCCATCTTTGGCCCGACCCGCCGACAGGACCTTGGCGGTGGGCAATCCGCCACCCTCAACCAATTCCAGGCGGAACATCGCATAAACGCTGTCGACATCCGCCCTGTGGCGCACGTAATTGCCCGAGCCCTGACGCCGTTCCAGAAGGCCCTTAAACTCAAGCTCGGCCAATGCCTTGCGCATTGTTCCGACAGATTGGCCCATGGACTTTGCCAACGCACGCTCGGGCGGCAGGCGCGCGCCATCGGGCAAACGACCGGCCGCGATTTCGCGGATCAGCGCTTCGGCAGTGCGCAGATAAAGCGGAAGGGCGGCGGAATCGGGCATCGTGTCCTGATAATTGATACAGCATTGATGCACAGGCTTTCGCCTGCTAGGCAAGTGCGAATCCGCAGCTTACCAAAGGCCCGCCCATGACCGTCGTTCCCGTCACATCCCAAGACCTCGACGCGCTAGAGGTTTCGTGGTTTTCCGCTTTGTGTTCAGATGATTACCGGTATCTTGGTGTGCCGGATGGTGCATTGCGCTCCAGCTGGGATCATTGCCGCGACATCCTTCTGGAGGCGGAAAATCAGGGCTTTCGCAACATCCTGTGCCCGTCGTCCTATCAGGTTGGGCAGGACACGCTGAGCTTTGTTGCAGGCTGCGCGCCGCTGACCGAAAAGATCAACATGCTGGCCGCCGTCCGCTGTGGTGAGATGCAGCCAATCATGCTGGCCCGCACCATCGCGACCCTGGACCACATGATGAAGGGGCGGCTGACGGTCAACATCATCAGCTCGGACTTCCCCGGAGAGAAAGCCGACAGCGGATTCCGCTATCAACGTTCGCGCGAGGTGGTGGAGATACTGAAACAGGCGTGGAGCCGGGATCAGATCAACTATTCCGGCGAAGTCTATGATTTCAAAGATGTTCCCACCGATCCTGCGCGGCCCTATCAGACCGGCGGGCCCTTGCTGTACTTCGGCGGCTACTCGCCCCCGGCGCTGGACCTTTGCGGGCAGCACTGCGACGTGTATCTTATGTGGCCCGAGCCGAAGGGTAACATCAGGCAACGTATGAAAGACGCCAATGAAGCTGCTGAGAAATATGGGCGAACACTGGATTATGGCCTGCGCGTCCACATGATCGTCCGCGATACCGAGGCTGAGGCGACGGAATACGCTGAAAGCCTGACCAGCCAGTTGGACGATGACTATGGCAAGCTGATCCGCGACCGGGCGCACGACAGCATCAGCCTGGGTGTTGCGCATCAGGCCAAGGCGCGCGAGCTGGCGGATAAATTTGGTTATGTCGAACCGCATCTGTGGACCGGGATCGGGCGCGCACGTTCGGGCTGCGGGGCGGCGCTGGTCGGGTCGACCGATCAGGTTCTGTCAGAAATCGAGGCCTATCAGAAAATGGGCATCCGAAGTTTCATTTTCTCGGGCTATCCGCATATTGAAGAGTGCATTTCCTTTGGCCAGCGGGTATTGCCGCAGTTGAAAACATGCTCTCTGCCGCACGCCTATGGGCGGGTGCCGAGCGAAACCCCAATGACGCCGCTTGGCGCCGGAGACCGCCACTGATGGACCGCGTTCAGATCGCCGAAGACTTGAGTTTTTCGCGCATTGTCTATGGCATGTGGCGGATTGGCGATGTCGAGGATACCTCGCCCCAAACCGTGCGGGCCAAACTGGACGCCTGTCTGGATCAGGGCATCACCACGTTCGATCAGGCCGATATTTATGGCGGCTATGAAGCCGAGGCGATCCTTGGCGCGGCGCTGACCCCTGCGTTGCGCGACCGGATGGAGATTGTCACCAAATGCGACATCGTCGCGCCGGTAGGCCGCTATGCGGAAAAGCGGGTGAAATACTATGACACCTCACGCGATCATATCCTTGCTTCGGTCGATGCCTCCTTGGAGGCGCTTGGAACGGACCGGATTGATCTGCTGCTGATCCACCGCCCCGATCCGCTGATGGATCACGCCGAAACCGGGGCCGCGCTGGACGAGGTTATCGCCTTGGGCAAGGTGCGCGCCGTGGGCGTGTCAAATTTCCGGCCCTGGGACTGGTCGCTGCTGCAATCGGCCACCAAGACGCCGCTGGTTACAAATCAGATCGAGCTTTCGCTGACCCACAACGCGCCGCTGACCAATGGCGATGTGGCGTTTCATCAGGAACATAACGTCCCACTGATGGCATGGTCACCGCTGGGCGGCGGCGCGCTGATGCAGGGGGATGCAGCGCTCAGCGACCTGCTGCATCGGATCGGGGCGGATCACGGCGTCGATGCCGCCGCGGTCGCGGTGGCCTGGCTGCTGCGCCACCCGGCCAACATCATGCCGATCATGGGCACCAACAATCTGACCCGAATTCGCGCCCTTTCCGATGCTTGCAAGGTGAAACTTGACCGACAGACATGGTTCGAGCTTTACACCGCCGCGCTTGGCAGTGAGGTTCCCTGAGGCATGGACGAAACCATCATCCCCGGCCCCGAAACGGTGCGCGCCTATCGCGCGGCGTTGGGGCGTTACGCGACCGGCGTGACAATCGTGACCGCCGCCAGCGACTGGGGGCCTGTCGGGATCACCGCGAACAGTTTCGCCAGTGTATCGCTCGCCCCGCCTTTGGTGTTGTGGTCGCCAGCGAAAGCCTCGCTCAGGTTCCAGGCGTTCACCGAAGCGGATAAATTCGCGATCCATATTCTGGCAGAAGAACAGAACGACATCTGCCACGCCTTTGCGCGTGATGGTGCGGCGTTCGAAGGCTGCGAATGGGATACCGACAAAGACGGCGTGCCGCGCATTCTGGGCTGTTTGTCGCGGTTCTCTTGTGATCGCCACGCGGTCCACGATGGCGGCGATCACGCGATCATCGTCGGGCGGGTCACCAGCGCAATGTCGCGCCCGGGCGGAGAGCCGCTGGTCTTCCATGACGGTGGCTTTGGCCAGTTCCTGCGGCCCGGCTAAACACGATGCCAAATGGCTTGCCGACATTTCAGGTGGTGGCGTTGGCGTTGGAACGTGCCGACCTTATCAATCGTTTCGCGACCTACCATCTTGGCGTCGGGGCAAAGCGCGTCGTGATCTATCATGACGGTCCGCTGGATCCGGGCCTGCACCATGGCGACAACATCCAACATATCGTGGCGGATGACGGTTTCTGGGCAAGCCTTGGCATCGCACGCCCGGAAGACAGCAATCAACGCCAGCGCGCAGTCTACGGCCATGCGGCCGAGCAGGCCGAGGTTGATTGGACGTTTCCCCTGGATATCGATGAATTCCTTGTCGCGCCAATGCCGCTGGCGCAATCCCTGGCGCGCATCCCCGCATCCGATCTGGCCTTGCGCATTCGCAATGAAGAGGCTGTCTGGGGTCCGGGCGACGGGCTGGGAAGCACACTCGGGGCGACCTGGTTTCGCACGAATATCCGCCCAGGACGCGCGCGCCGCCTGATGCGGCTGCTGCATGGGCCGCAGGGCAGCCTGCTGCGCATGGGGGTGACCGCCTATAGCCATGGAAAGCACCTGGTCAGGAACAGGGCTGGCGTCAGCGTCGGGATTCATTTCAGCCGCCACAACGGAGAGGAATGCGGCGTCTGGCTGCACGAGGTCTGTCCCGACATGAAGGACACGTTCATTGCGCATTTTGACGCGGTCGATTTCGATCACTGGCAGGTCAAATGGCAGCGGCGGCGCGGATCACCCTGGGCAAGACGCATCAGTACGGGCGCCCGCCACACCATCATGATGGCGGCGATTTGTGACGCGCTGGACGCGGATGACGATCTGCGACGCGCGCGCAGGCTGTTTGCGACCCTGCACGCGGCGAACCGCTGGCAGGCGATGTGTCTGCGTCTGGTCGGCAAACTGCGCAAGCGGCAGGTTTTTCGCGACCGCTCCACGGGCGCGCCCTATTACGGCGATTGACCTTGGCGGGACAAGCGGCCACCCCATGCAGATGAGAATTTCGCCACACACCCCGGCGCGCCCATGCGCATGACCGCCCCCGCACCCCTAACACATGAGGTCGTGCTGGTCGGGGGTGGGCATTCGCATGCGCTGGTTTTGCGCAAATGGGGGATGGATCCGCTGCCCGGCGCGCGGCTGACGCTGATCAATCCCGGGGCCAGTGCGCCCTATACCGGGATGCTGCCGGGATTTGTCGCCGGGCATTACACGCGGGATGCCTTGCAGATCGACCTGATGCGGCTGTGCCGTTTTGCCGGGGCGCGGATTATTCTGGACCGCGCCACCTCGATCGACCTTGCCGCGCGGCGGATCGGGCTGGCGGGGGGGCGATCGCTTCGATTTGACGTGGCATCCGTCAATGTCGGCATTCGCTCGGGCCCGTCCGATGTGCCGGGGTTTGATGACTTCGCGATTTCGGCAAAACCGCTCGAGCGGTTCGCCGATGCCTGGGACGCTGTGGCGCGTGATCTGCCCATCGCCGTTCTGGGCGGCGGCGTCGGAGGATGCGAGCTTGCCATGGCCATGGCCCACGCGCGCGGCACCGGCAACGGTATCACCGTGGTCGAGCGGGATCGCGCGCTTGCCGCCCTGCCCCAGCGCCCGGCCATTCTGACCCGAATGACCTCTCTGGGCATCACCCTGATCGAAAAGGCCGAGGCGTCGCAGGTCACCCGCGACGCCGTGATCCTGTCGGATGGCCGCCGGATCGCGTCGGTGTTCACTGTCGGCGCCGCGCAGGCCTTGCAGGCCAGCTGGCTGGCCGAAACCGGGCTGGACCTGCACGATGATGGCAGCCTGCGCGTGACACCCACATTGCAGACCAGCGATCCGGCAATCTTCGCCGCCGGGGATTGTGCCCATATGGCCCATGCGCCGCGCCCCAGGGCCGGAGTCTTCGCGGTACGGCAAGCGCCGGTGCTCCATAACAACCTGCGCGCGGCGGTAAGCGGCGCAGCGATGCGCAGCTTCACGCCGCAGCGGCGCTACCTCAAGCTGATTTCGCTGGGGGGGCGCAGTGCTGTGGCTGCGAAATGGGGACGGACGGTGCTGGGGCCGTGGGTCTGGCACTGGAAAGATCGGATCGACCGGCGCTTCATGGATCGGCTGAACCACCCGCCCGCAGTGGGGGACAGCGACGATCCGATGCTGTGTACCGGCTGCGGGGCCAAGGTGGCCCAGGGTGCGCTGGACCAGGCGCTAAGCGGTCTTGCAACGGTCCTGCGGGACGATGTGACCAATCTGGCGGGCGATGACGCGGCGGTGTTGCAGATCGGCGGGGCGCGCCAGGTCATCAGCACCGATCATCTGAGCGCGGTTACCGATGATCCGCATCTGATGGCCCGGATCGCCGCCATCCACGCGCTTGGCGATATCTGGGCGATGGGGGCCGCGCCGCAGGCCGCGCTGGCCAGCGTGATCCTGCCCCGGATGGCCCCCTCGATGCAGGCGGACTGGCTGGCCGAGATCATGGGCGCGGCGGGCGCGGAATTTGCCAAGGCCGGGGCCGCGATTGCAGGCGGGCATAGCTCTCTGGGTGAGGGCCTGACGATTGGATTTACCGTGACCGGCCTGCTGAAGGTTGCGCCGATCACGCTGGCAGGCGCGCGCGCTGGCGATGTTCTGATCCTGACGAAACCCATCGGCACCGGAGTGCTGCTGGCAGGCGCGATGCGCGGCCTGGCGCGGGGCGACGATGTGGCGGCGGCGCTGGCCTCGATGGCGCAGGACCAGAACGCGGCGGCGGCGGTCTTGCGGGGCGCAAACGCGATGACCGATGTGACCGGCTTTGGGCTTGCCGGGCATTTGATGAACATGTGCCGCGCCTCGGACGTGGGGGCCGAACTCACGCTGGACGCGATCCCGTTCCTTGACGGCGCGGCGGACCTGGCGGCGCGGCACGTCCGCTCGACCCTATGGCCAGAGAACATGGCGGTCGCAGCCGACATGTCCTTGCCCAAGGACCCGCGCGCCGACCTGCTGTTCGACCCACAAACCGCCGGAGGGTTGCTGGCCGCCGTGCCGCCGGATCAGGCCGACGCGATGTTAGAGGCGCTTGGGACGACAGGCCACCGCATCGGCAGCGTGGTTGCGGGGGATGCTGCTGTGCAGGTGTGCTGAGCCACGGCGCCTGGACCGCGCTTGCGCGCAAGAAGACGCGAAATTCGGCAGCGTTCGTTCACAGACACTGGCAAGGCCCAGCACGACGTTCAATGCGCCATCCCAAATATCTGAATCGCCACTGGAATTACCTGCGCCCGGAGCGCGCCGCAGGCGCAGGGCGCACGCCGGACCGGCCCCACCGGTCTGGCGTCGGTTCGAGGGTGGCACATCCGGGATAGTTGACGGCTAACACCCCGCCATAAATCATGCCTATGCACCGTTGCTACGCCCGCCCGCCGGTCCGGCGCGCGCCCTGCTTGGGGTTGGCGTTCGTCTTTGGACATCGTTGCAGATTAAGGCGATGACGCTTCAAAACGCGGCCACTTTCGCAGCAATCTGATCTGCCAGCTGTTCCAGTGCGGCGTCATCCAGCGTCTCGGTTTCAAACACCGCAGCCGTATCTGCATTGCGCGCGGCACCACGGGCATAACGCGGATCGTAGTGCTGCGCGATCAGTTCTGCGGCCAGCGCCTGGAACTCGGCCGCTGCAGCCAGCCCTTGCCAGCGCGCCACTGCTGCGCCACCGGCCAGGCGTTTCAGATTGCTGATCGCGGCGTCCAGCGCGGCGCGATCCGCGATGATATCCCCGTAGGCCCGCGTCAGATAGGCCGCCCGCGCCGCCACCGGAGCCTCGATCCGTAAACGCGGCGCGCCCCGCATCGCCGCCCAAAGGCTGGGCGGGACCAACCGCGCGCCGATCTTTGAACTTTCCGCTTCGACCACCAGCGGTCTGTCGGCCGCCAGCCGGGCCATGGCACTGGCCAATGCCGACTCGAATGCCTTCTGATCGGGCTGTTCACCCGTGGCCCCGAAGACCGATCCGCGATGACCGGCCAGCCCTTCCAGATCAATCGTCTGAATACCGCGCGCGGCCAGCAGGGCCAAAACCTCGGTCTTTGCGGTGCCGGTATTGCCGTCCAGCAGGATCACGCGGGTCGGCCAATCGGCCTTGTATAACGCATCAACCACCAGCCTCCGCCAGGTCTGATAGCCGCCTGCCACCATCTCGGCCCGCCAGCCGATCTGGGTCAGGATCGACGCGAAAGAGCCGCTGCGCTGCCCGCCGCGCCAGCAATAGACCAGCGGCTGCCAGCTGCCGTCCTTGTCCGCCAGGGCCCCCTCCAGATGCGCGGCCACGTTGCGCGCCACCAGGGCCGCGCCGATCTTGCGGGCGTTGAACGGGCTGTCCTGAGTATAAATCGTCCCGACCCGCGCGCGCTGATCGTTGGACAGCGCGGGAAGGTTGATCGCGCCGGGAATGTGATCTTCGGCAAACTCGGCCGGGGATCGCACGTCGATCAGCGTATCGACGCCGTGGTCAAGCAAGCTCGACAGGGTTGGGAAGTTGCGGGGCATGTGGGGTGTCTAAGGGGTTTCGCGGCCCGGCGGTATCGGGAAAATGCGCTGCCCCCGACGCTTGCCGGGACGACAGCAGAAGCATTCCTGTCGCGCAGATCCGCGCGGCCAGCGCCGCCATTCGATGACAATTCACCAGCGTAGGCCAGTGCCAATCCGCCAACTGCCATGTCGATTGTACCGCCAAGCCCGTTTTCATCGGCCCGCGACCTGAGCTATGAAGGCGCGACCAATTCGCAAAGGCCCGCCAATGCTTTATACCTCTGCCAAAGACTGGGCCGACGCGCCGGCCAAACGCGTGCTGTTGTTCGGCATGTCGGGGCTTGGGAAAACCCATGTCTCGGACCTGTTGCGCGCCACGGATGACTGGTTTCACTATAGCGTCGATTACCGCATCGGCACGCGGTATCTGGGTGAGCATATTGCCGACAATGCCAAGGCCGAAGCGATGAAGGTGCCATTCCTGGCCCAGCTTTTGCGCACCGACAGCATCTATATCGCCAGCAACATTACGTTCGAAAACCTTGCGCCGCTGTCCAGCTATATGGGCAAACCGGGCGATCCGGGCAAAGGCGGCGTCCCGATTGAGGAATACCGGAGGCGACAGGCGCTGCATGCCGAGGCTGAGCAATCCGCGCTGCTGGATACCGGCCATTTCATCGCGAGGGCCAAGGCCTTGTATGGCTATGACAATTTCGTCTGCGACAGTTCGGGATCATTCTGTGAAGTTGTGGACCCCCACGACCCGTCAGACCCGATCCTTTCAACGCTAAGCCAACATCTGCTTCCGGTCTGGATCGAAGGCAGCGAGGCGCACACCGAAGAACTGATCCGCCGCTTTGATCGTGCGCCCAAACCTATGTGCTATGCGCCCGATTTCCTCGACCAGAGCTGGGCCGCCTATCTGGCCGAAACCGGCCAGCCCGATTACGCCATCGACCCGGACGCCTTCATCCGCTGGACCTATGCCCGCGCCATGGTCCACCGCCAGCCACGCTATGGTGCGATTGCCAAGAACTGGGGTGTGACCGTGGCCGCCAGCGACATCGCACAAGTGCGCGATGCAGCGGATTTCGATGCGCTTATGATGCGCGCTCTTGAGGGCTGACCCCCTCTGCCCTATCTCACCCCTTCTGACCCAACCGGAATATCCCATGCCCATCAAACTGCCTTCGGACCTGCCTGCCTTTGACGTGCTCAGCCACGAAGGCGTCATGGTCATGTCCGATAGCGCGGCGGCGCGGCAGGATATCCGGCCGCTTCGCATTGGCCTCCTCAACCTGATGCCGAAGAAAATCCAGACCGAGACGCAGTTCGCCCGACTGATCGGCGCGACGCCATTGCAGATCGAATTGACCCTGATCCGGATGAGCGAACATGTCACCCGCAACACCGCCAGCGAGCATATGGACGCCTTCTATCGCCCCTTTGAAGAGGTTCAGGGCGAGTATTTCGACGGGTTGATCATCACCGGCGCGCCGATCGAACATCTGCCGTTTGAAGAAGTCACCTATTGGGACGAGCTGCGCCGCGTCATGGACTGGACCCAGACCAACGTGCATTCCACCTTCGGCGTCTGCTGGGGCGGGATGGCGATGGCGTGGCACTTCCACGGCGTCAAAAAACACATGCTGGATGCCAAGGCCTTCGGCTGTTTCCGCCACGATGTCGTGGTCCCCGACAGCCCCTATCTGCGCGGCTTCTCGGACGACTGCGTGATCCCGGTCAGCCGCTGGACCGAGATGCGCCGGGCTGAGCTGGACGCGGCCGGGTTGACGACGCTTATGACCTCGGACCAGGTGGGGCCGTGTCTGGTGCAGGATGCGGACAAACGCGCCCTCTATATTTTCAACCACTTCGAATATGACAGCGGGACGCTGAAAGAAGAATACGACCGCGATGTGGACGCGGGCACACCGATCAACGTGCCTTGTAACTATTATCCCCTAGATGATCCAAAACAGCCGCCGCTGAACCGGTGGCGCGGGCATGGGCATCTTTTGTACGGGAACTGGATCAATGACATCTATCAGACCACACCGTTCGATCTGGCGAAGATTGGCGCTTAGCCTTGGCATCCTGGCGCTGCTGATCGCAGTCGCCGCCATCTGGACCGACCGGCGCGCCGATGCGCGAGAGGCGGGAAATCTGGCCGGTTTCCCGCCGGTGGGTCAGTTTGTAACCCTGGCGGGAGGAGAGCGCGTGCACGCCGTCGTGCGCGGCAGTGGCCCTGATCTGATCCTGATTCATGGCGCGGGCGGTAACTTGCGTGATTATTCCATTGATCTGCTGAACCGGCTGGCCGACGATTACCGTGTCATTGCGTTCGACCGGCCCGGGCATGGCTATACCGACCGGCTGCGCGGTTACGGCGGGCTGGCCGCGCGCGGCGAAGGCCCCGAGGCACAGGCCGCCATGCTTCACGAAGCGGGCCTGCAACTGGGCGTCAAAAACCCGATCATTGTCGGCCATTCCTTTGGCGGGGCGGTGGCGATGGCCTGGGCGCTGAACTATGATCCGGCGGCGCTGGTAACCCTCGCCGGGGTCAGCCACCCCTGGGACACCGGGCTGGACTGGACCTATGACGTCAATGGCTCGGCCATCGGCGGGGTGATCCTGCCGCCTCTGGTCAGCGCATTCGCGACCGAAAAGCTGATCCAGCAGGGGCTGGCCAATGTCTTTGCGCCCAATCCGGTGCCGGTGGGGTATCGCGCCTATTTCGGGCCCGAACTGACAATCCGTGCGGCCAGTCAGCGCGCCAATGCCCAGCAGGTAAAAGCGTTGCTGGCCCATGTCCGCGCCATGGCCCCGCGCTATCCGGACCTGACCTTGCCGATCGAGGTCATCCACGGCAGCGCCGACACCATCGTCTACCGCGACATTCACGCAGAAGCGATGGCTGCCCGCGTCGCAAGCGCCAATCTGACCGTGCTGGACGGTGTGGGCCACATGCCGCATCATGCCGACCCGGAAACCGTCATTGCCGCAATCCACCGCGCCGCGACACGTGCGGGTTTGCGCTGATCCCGCGCAATGCTTAGATGTTAAACGAATAAACAATTCGGGATCACCCGCCATGCCCTTGCCCTTTGATGGCGCCATCAGCAAGTTTTATGAAACCGAGGCTCCGCCAGCCCTGCGCCAGCAGATCGCCAAGGCCGGCAAGGCCGACATACTCGCCGCAGAATTCCCGTATCCCACGCGCATGAAGCGCAAGGTGTATGAGGCGGATATGGCGACGCTCCAGCACGAGCTTGTTCGCCTGCAAGCCGATGTGCACCAGACCGGAAAACGCATGGTCGTGGTGTTCGAGGGGCGCGACGCCGCCGGAAAAGGCGGCACGATCAAGCGGTTTCGCGAAAACCTGAACCCGCGCATCGTGCGCACGGTGGCCCTGTCCAAACCCAGCGACCGCGAAATGGGAGAGTGGTATTTTCAGCGCTACATCCGCCAGTTGCCAACCGACGGTGAAATCGTTCTGTTCGACCGCAGCTGGTACAATCGCGGTGTGGTCGAAAAGGTCTTCGGTTTCTGCACAGACGATCAGCGCAGGCGGTTCTTCCAACAGGTGCCCGATTTTGAGCGGATGTTGATCAACGATGGGATCACGCTGGTCAAATTCTGGCTGAACGTCAGCCGGGGCGAACAATTGCGCCGCTTCCTTGCCCGCGAGAAAGATCCGCTGAAGCAATGGAAACTCAGCAGTATCGACGTCAAGGGATTGTCCAGATGGGATGCCTATACCGATGCGATTGCCGAAACATTCGAAGCCAGCCACACAGCGGATGCGCCCTGGACCGTGGTACGCTCTGATGACAAGAAACGCGCCCGGCTGGCCGCGATCCGTCATGTGCTGAACCGCGTCGATTATGCGCATCAGTCCGATGTTGGCCCGGCCGATCCCGGTATCGCGGCGGGTCCGGACATCTGGCATGCCTAAACGCGGCTATCATCACGGCAACCTCAAGGCGGCGCTGGTCGAAGGCGCGCTGCAACTGATCGAGGCGAAAGGCCCGACAGGCTTTACCCTGTCCGAGGCCGCAAAGCAGGCTGGCGTGACCCCGGCGGCCGTCTATCGCCATTTTGAGGGGCGCGATGATCTGATCGCCGAAGCCGCACGCGAAGGGTACGAGGTGTTCGGCGACCTGATGGAATACGCCTATGCGGGCGGCCAGCCCTCGGCCCTGGCCGCGTTCGAGGCGACGGGCCGCGCCTATCTGGCCTTCGCACGCAAGTACCCCGGCCATTACGTCGCGATGTTTGAAAGCGGGATTTCGATCAACCGCTCACCCGAATTGGCCGCCGTCGCGAACCGCGCGCTCGGCGTGCTGGAAAAGGCCGCCACCGACCTCAGCGAACACATCCCTCCGGAAAAGCGCCCGCCGCCGCAAATGTTCTCGGCCCATATCTGGGCGCTGAGCCACGGCGTCGTCGAGTTGTTCGCCCGCGGCGCCCCCGGCACCAAAAGCCCGTTCCAGCCCGAGGATCTGCTGGAAACCGGCATCGGGATTTACCTGCGTGGGCTGGGGCTGATCAAGCCGGATGAATAGGTTTCTGCGACATCTGCCACCGCGATACCAGTATATCTGGCTGGAACATGGCTGGATGTTAGGCGTCGCCGCTGGCTCACTCCTTATCGCAGGCGCATACCTATGGTTTGCACGCCCTGACCCCTACGACGTCAACGGGCATTTCACGGCACCGGTTCTTTCATCATTCGACACTGGCACAGACACCGGGTCGAGCTGGAATTTTTTTGTTGCACTGCCGGACAATCGCCGCGCGACGGTCAGAACCCGTTCAATGGTGCTGGCCCAAACTGTGGTTCAGACCGCTTGTATCGAGGAGCGCACGCATGAAAGCGGTCGCATTTCCTACATACTCGTTGCACCTGGCAGGTGCGACTGAGCTAAAGGTACTTCTTGCCCCGCCCTCAATCTCTGAACACCACCAGCGCGCGAGGGTCCCAGCCAACCCGCGCCCGTGCGCCGCGGTCCAGAACCGTGCGCCCGGCAAGGTTTTTCATTGAGATCGTGACCGGCGTTTCCGCGCCGTCAAAGCGCACATCGTAATAGGTCATGTCGCCGTAATAGGTCACTTCGACCACGTCACCTTCAGACACCCGGCCAGGTGCGTCTGCGTCATCATAAAGCACCTGCAACGTTTCGGGCCGCAGGCCAACCACGACGGCGCCGTCGTCCTGATCGATCAGATCGACCCGGCCCAGACCGGCAATCTCGGCCTGGCCGCCGCGAACCTGGGCGGGCAGGAAATTCATCACGCCTATGAAATCCGCCACCTGCCGGGTGTTTGGCTGGCGGTACAGCACCTCGGGCGTGGCCAGTTGCGCGATCCGTCCTTCGAACATCACCGCGATCCGGTCGGACATGATCAGCGCTTCTTCCTGATCGTGGGTGACCAGAATAAAAGTGATCCCGACTTGGCGCTGAAGACGCCGCAATTCGCCCTGCATCTGTTCGCGCAGCTTCTTGTCCAGCGCGCTCAGCGGTTCGTCCAGCAGCAGCACCTTGGGTTTCAGGATCAGCGCGCGGGCCAGCGCGACTCGTTGACGTTGGCCGCCGCTCATCGCGTGGGTCGGGCGCGGGCCGTAGCCGTCCAGCCCGACCATGGCCAGCGCCTCTTCCACGGCCGCGGCTTTCTGGGCCTTCGTGTCCGTCGACCGGCGCAGGCCAAAGCCGACGTTTTCGGCCACGCTCAGATGCGGGAAAATGGCGTAGCTTTGGAATACCATGTTCGTCGGGCGCCGGTTCGGCGGCACCCCGGCCATACCCGCGCCGTCGATCTGCACCGCCCCGCCCGAGGGCGTTTCGAACCCCGCAATGGTGCGCAGCAGCGTGGTCTTGCCGCAACCAGATGGCCCCAGCAGCGAAAAGAACTCTCCAGCTTCGATATCCAGATCGGTGGGCTGGAGGGCCTGAAACGCCCCGTAGTGCTTGGTCACCCCGGTCAGGGAAATGATCGGTCCGCTCACAGGAACCCTCCGCTGTCGTTTTGGCCAGCGCGGCGCACGCCCCGGCGGCGGTAAATCTCGGCAATGGTCAAAAGCAGGATCGAGGCAAGCACCAGCAGCGTCCCCAGCGCCATGACCACCGGAATGCGCGCCGGAAAGCGCAGCAAACCCCAGATGTAGACCGGCAATGTCGGCTCGCCTCCGGTCAGGAAGAAGGCGATGATGAATTCATCCAGACTGATGGTGAAGGCGATCAGAAGCGAGGCGATAATCCCCGGCGCGATCAACGGCAGGGTGACCAGCCGGAAAGAGGACCAGCGCGTCTCTCCCAAGTCAATCGCGGCCTCCTCTAACGAGGCATCTAGGTTCTGAAACGCCGAATTCAGGATTGCGATGGAAAACGGCATGCAGATCAGCGTGTGTGCCGCAATGATCGTCCACAGCGACAGCCCGATCCCCAGCACGTTGATCGCCACAACCAGAAGCGAGACGGCGACGATCACCTCGGGCAGGACCAGCGGCAGCATGATCAGCCCCATGATCGGCCCCTTGCCCGGAAACCGGTGCATGACCCCGGCGCGGGCGGCAAACATCCCCAGACAGGTCGCGAAGACCGCCGTGATGATCGCCACAAAAAGCGAATTCCACAGCGCGTCATGCAACGCCTCAACCTCGGTCAGTTCGGCGAACCACTGGGTGGTGAATCCCTCCAGCGGGAAGGCGATGATGGTCGAAGAATTGAACGCGAACAGCGGCAGAAGGATGATCGGCGCATAAAGGAACAGCAGATAGATCAGCGCATAAACGCGCAAACCCCCGCCCTTGAATTGCGGCCCCTTCATCGCCGCGCCCTCAGGTTGCGGCGGTTGAACCAGATGAACAAAAGCGAGATTGCCGTGACACTGGCCATCGCCACCACGGCCAGCGCGGCGCCCAGGGGGGCGTTGTTCAATTTCAGGAACTGCGTCTGGATCATATTGGCGATCATCAGCCCGTTCGGCCCGCCAACCAGCCGGGGCGTCACATAGTCGCCAATCGTCGGGATGAACACGATCAGGACGGCGGCGACCAGCCCCGGGACAGACAGCGGTAGTGTGACCCGCAGAAAGGTGCGGAACTTGCTTTCGCCCAGGTCCTGGCTGGCCTCTAACAGCGACCGGTCAATGCGTTCCAACGCGACGAAGATCGGCAGGATCGCGAAGGGCGCGAAGGCATGTGCCAGCGTGATGACCACGGCGTTCTGGTTATAGAGAATGAAGGTCAGCGGCTCTTCAATCAGCCCGACGCCCATCAGCGAGGAATTCAGCACCCCGTTGAACCCCAGGATCACCTTCCACAGGAACACCCGGATCAGATAGCTGGTCCAGAATGGAATCGTGATCAGGAAAATCCACAGGCTCTTTCGGCTGGGGTGGACGTGGAAACTGACGAAATAGGCCACCGGATAGGCCAGCGCCACGGTCACCACTGTGACCGCCAAGGCGATGGCAATCGAACGGATCAGCAGCGCGCGGTACAGCGGATCACTGAACGCCTCGACGTAATTCTTCGTCGTGAACGACCGATCAATCGTCAGGAAATCCTGGCTCCAGAATGAAAACAGCAGCACCGCAGCCATCGGTGCGGCCAGCATCAGCAGCGCATAGATCGCCGGTGGGCTGACCAGCAGCAGCCCGCGTCGCGCGTCATCCTGCCCGGTGGCGATCTGCGGTCCCTCCCCGTGTCCGGCACCCTCAGAATAAAAGACCTGACCCCTTCGGCAAGTCGTATCTTGCGGTGGGCCGCAAAGAAAAAGGGGTGCCCCAAGGCACCCCTTTGCAATGTCGAAGTCGCGAAAGCCTTAACGTTTGGAGAACTGGAAGCTCTTACGGGCCTTAGCCTTACCGAACTTCTTACGTTCCACTACACGGCTGTCACGGGTCAGGAAGCCAGCGGCCTTGAGCGCCGGGCGCAGGCTGGGATTATAAAGCTGCAGCGCTTTCGAAATCCCGTGCTTCACCGCACCGGCCTGGCCCGAAAGGCCACCACCGGCAACCGTCGCCATCACGTCGAACTGACCGTCAACACCGGCCACCTGAAACGGCTGACGCAGGATCATCTGCAACACGGGGCGCGCGAAATAGACCGGCATTTCCTTGGCATTGACGACAACCTTGCCGGACCCAGGCTTGATCCAGACACGGGCAACCGCATCCTTCCGCTTGCCCGTGGCGTAAGAGCGGCCCAATTCGTCACGAACCGGTTCGCGGTGGATCGCAGGGGTGGATTGTTCAACCGGCGCGGCAGGGGCTTCAGCCGCAGGTGCGTCCGTGGCCGCCGCGTCGTCGCCAACAGCGTCGCGCAATGCGTCGAGTGATTTGATTTCATCAGCCACGTTCAGGAATCCCGCGTGTTTTTAGGGTTCATGGATTTCACGTCCAGAACGGTGGGCTCTTGCGCTTCATGCGGATGCTCGGCCCCTGCATAGACGCGCAGGTTGGTCATCAGCTGGCGGCTCAACTTGTTGCCCGGCAACATGCGCTTGACGGCCAGGGTCAACACGCGCTCGGGGAACTTGCCCTCGAGAATCTTCTCAGCCGTGGTCGACTTGATGCCACTGGGATGCCCGGTGTGGCGGTAGTATGTCTTCTCGGCGCGCTTGTTACCGGTCATCTGCACCTTGTCGGCGTTGATGACGATGACATTGTCGCCCATGTCCATATGCGGCGTAAACGACGCCTTGTGCTTGCCGCGCAAGCGTGTGGCGATTATCGAGGCAAGGCGGCCCAGAACAACGCCCTCGGCGTCGATCAGGATCCAGCTTTTCTCGATATCCGCCGGAGTAGCGGTGAAAGTGCTCATGTTCTCTGTGCCCTATCAGGGAAATCTCGGATGGGCGGGTTGTAAGGGAATTTGCGTGCACGTCAATGGCCGTCAGGCAGAAATTACTGTTCTAATTCAATGCCTTAATATTTAGGTATTATAATACCCCAAACTCTTCCCGGAAAAAATATCGCGGGGGATTGGTGGCTGGCCCCCAGCTATCTCACGTCTGGGGGCCCGCCCTCAGTCGTCCGCCCGCCCCTGACCCAGATGCTTCCTCAGCCGCGACGGCGTGGACTTCTTGCGATTCTTGTATGGATTATCTTCCGCCTGAGACCGCATGGTCAGGCGGATCGGCGTGCCCGGCATGTCGAAATCCTCGCGCAGCCCGTTAACCAGATACCGGGTATAGCTCGCCGGCAGTTTTTCGGGCAGCGAACACATCACCACAAACCCCGGAGGCCGCGTTTTCACCTGCGTCATATAGCGCAGTTTGATCCGCCGCCCGCCGGGGGCCGGTGGGGGATGCGCCGCAACCATATCGCCCAGCCAGCGGTTCAGCACGGATGTCGAAACCCGCCGGTTCCAGACCTCATGCGCCTTGATCACCGCCGCCCGCAGCCGGTCCAGCCCGCGCCCCGTCTTGGCCGAAACGGTGACAAGCGGCGCACCGCGCAGCTGCGGCAACAACCGCTCGAACGCCTCGCGCAGGTCTTTCAGCTTGGCCTGTTTGTCGTCCTCGATATCCCATTTATTGACCGCCACGACGACCGCGCGGCCCTCACGCTCTGCCAGATCGGCCAGCCGCAAATCCTGCTGCTCGAACGGGATCGCCGCATCCAGCAGGATCACCACCACCTCGGCGAATTTCACCGCGCGCAACCCGTCCGAAACGCTCAGCTTTTCCAGCTTTTCCTGAACCTTCGCCTTTTTCCTGACCCCGGCGGTGTCAAACATCCGGATCGCCCGCCCGTCCCAGTCGAGCGTCACCGAAATCGCATCCCGCGTGATCCCCGCCTCCGGCCCGGTCAGCAATCGCTCCTCGCCCAGAAACTGGTTCACCAGCGTTGATTTGCCCGCGTTCGGACGGCCCAGAATGGCGACCTGCATCGGCTTGGAGGTGTCATAGCCTGCGTCTTCGTCAAACTCACCGTCTTCGACCGAGACATCCACATCGGGCGCATCCGCCGCCGCGCGTTCGGCGAATTCATCCGCCAGCGGCGTCAGCATCGCCAACAGCTCGCTCATTCCCTCGCCATGTTCCGCGCTCAGCGCCAGCGGCTCGCCCAGCCCAAGGCTCCACGCCTCGATCAGCCCCGCCTCAGCCGCGCCCCCCTCGGCCTTGTTGGCGGCCAAAACAACATGAGCGTTCTTCTTGCGCAGGATATCGGCGAACACTTCGTCCGTCGGCGTCACCCCGACCCGCGCGTCAATCAGGAACAGGCAGACATCGGCCATCTCGACCGCGCGTTCGGTCAATCGCCGCATCCGCCCCTGCAGACTGTCATCATTGGCGTCTTCCAGCCCGGCGGAATCGATCACCGTGAACCGCAGATCGCCCAGCCGCGCCGCGCCTTCACGCAGGTCGCGGGTCACGCCCGGCTGATCATCAACCAGCGCCAGCTTCTTGCCGACCAGCCGGTTGAACAGCGTCGATTTGCCCACATTGGGGCGCCCGACAATGGCAAGGGTAAAGCTCAACGCACCATGCTCCGATTAACGAAAGCCCGCCCTTACACCCCTTGGCCGCGCACGAAAAGGCCTTGGATGGGACGCGCCCCTAAAAACCGGCGCCCCCCTTATTCTCAGCAATCTTCCAGGAGCAGCCCCAACAGGACACCACCGCCACCCGCCACACTCAGTGCCGGAGGCACGGCCTCACCATCACCGCCCGCACCCGATCCGTTTAACGATAGGCGACCAATTTGCCCTTGGCCGTCACCACATACAGCGTCCGCCCCGCCACAACCGGGTTCGAGGCCGCGCCGCCGGCCAAGGCAAAACTTGCCACCTGCGCGCCGTTTTCGGGGTTGAACGACCGGATCAACCCGTCGCTCGAGGCCAGGATCAGCCGACCGCCAGCCAGTACCGGGCCATAGTGGGCAAAGATCTTCTTGCGCTTCTTGATTTTCGATTTCACGAACAGCGGCAGTTTCGTGCCCCAGATGCGCCGCCCGTTGCTTGCATCCAGCCGCACCAACTCGTTCTGGTCGGACATCAGAAAGACCGAGCCGCCAGCGACCCACATCGGGCTGACCGCACCTTCGTTGGCGATCCATTTTTCCTCGCCCGAGCTCAGCGAGAATGCCTTCGCCTTGCCGGTATAATTGGCCGCATAGACCGTATCGCCGACAATCACCGGATCACCGGAGATATCCGTCACCTCGGTATAGCCACGCCCAAGCCGCCCACCGGACACTTGCCCCGACCACAGCCGCGAACCACCCTGGCGCGAGGCCGCGATCATCTGACCCGATGAAAATGGGAAGATCGCGACCCGGTCATTAACCGCAGGCGCCGCCCCGCCGACCGACCCCGACAGCGAAGGCGTTCCCTGCAACTGCCAGCGGATGCGGCCGCTGTTGGTGCTCAGCGCCCAGGCGCGTCCGTCGCGTGAAACCACATAGACCAGATCGCCAACCACCGTCGGCGCGGCGGCCACTGCGCTTTCAAGATCCTGCTGCCAGATCACCCCGCCGCTGACCATGTCGAGCGCGGCAAGCCGTCCGAAACCGGTTGTCACAAAGACCCGCGCCCCGCCTACGGCAATTCCGCCGCCCGAGGCATCGCCGGATTTTTCGCCCGGCGGCACCAGATCGCGCGACCAGATTGATGCGCCGCTGGTCGAATGCGCCATCACCCGGCTTTCGCTGTGCAGCGTGAAGATCCGCCCGCCTGCAACCACCGGGTCCGCCGTTATCTGGTTCTTGCGGCTGTTGCCCTTGCCGATTGACGCGCTCCAGGCGACCTGGAGTGTCGTGTTCAGCGCCGGGTGCTGAAGTGAATGGCTGGCCGTGCCGCTGCGATGGGTCCAGCTGGAGTTCACCGCCGGGGCCCCCACCGCCAGCGGCAGCGATTGGTTCGCCGCGCGCGCCACGGTCGGCCCGGAAATCGGCACAAAGCCATCGCTGCGCAGCGACCGCACATCCTGCCGCTGTCCGGGCAGGATCAGGTCGCGTTCAAAACACCCCGTCAGGGCCACCAGAAATACGAGTGCGCTCAGTCGTTTCATTGCCACTGCTGTCATTCCCGTTCCGTCCAATTCACACCAGCGCCTGCGCGCTGCAAACTTACTCGGTCGCTGCCGCCTCTGACGGATCGGCGCCCAGCGCTACAATCAACTGAGTGGCGCGACGACGCAAGCCCTCGGTCGCCTCGCTGTCGACAAGGATGCCGCGCAGCCCCGAAATCGCCGATTCGGCATCTCCGGCTTCGACCTGGGCAATGGCCGTCTGTTCCAGTGCCAGCAGACGATATGGTGCCCCCACAACGGTCAGCGGGCCAAGGGCGGCAATCCGCTCATCAGGGGCGCGTGTATCGGCGGTCGCCATGATACGCTTCAATGTCGCCAGATGGCGGTAGTGTTCGGGCAGGTTCATATCCGCCTCGATCGCGGTCAGCCGTGCAACACCGGCGTCCGGATCATCACCGTCAATTTCGCCAGCCGAGGTCAGAAACCCGACAATCGCAGCGCCTGCCCCGTCGGCGGCCAAGGCATCCAGCGCCTGGGCGCGATCGGCGATGTCGCCTTCAAGCGCGGCGGTGATCCCGTCACCCAACGCTTCGGCTGCGGCCCGTTCATTGGATTTGCGGATCTCGTTATAAGTGGCCCCGCCCACCAGCAGCACGACCAGCAGGATCGGCAGCCAGCCCCAGCGGCGCACCAGACGCCACAGCTGTTCGCGGCGGACTTCTTCACTGACTTCGTCGATGAAACTGTCGGTATTGCTCATGTTTTTCCTGCTATGTCGAAGACCCGGTTTGGGCTGATTGTGTTGAAAAACTCCGAAATCAGAGCGTCGCGGATTTCTTGCGAAAACCTATGAAGCGAAATAGTCGGAAAGCTTTGACCACGAGACAGCGCATGGCTGCGCGTGAGCGCATGTAGGCGATTTGGGCCGACCCCCGCGCCAAAAATTTAGGATCGGGCTGCATGGAAAGAAAAATCATCGTTCAGGCCCTAAAACGGAGTTTTTCAACACAATCGGCTTGCGCATCTCTTAGACGCTACGGGATCAACTGCCAAGTGCGCGATATTGGACGCTGGCCTTAAGCGCCATTCACAGTTGTCGCGCCCGGCAGACTGAACTAAACGGTTCAGATAGACTTTACCAGCGGACCCTGCCGCCCCACATACTACCAGAATGCGCCGGTTTCGCACCGGTTACTGACCCTGAAATAGATACCGAGGCCGCCATGCGCCTGTTTCCGATCCTGACCGCGATTGTCGTAGCCGCCGCCCTGTACCTGCTGGTGTTCGAACGTTCGGCCCTGTTGTCCTATGCCCGCGGAGATACGGATGCCGGCGCATTGGGTGCAGCCGTGTCGGATGGAATTGCCCAGGAACCAGTTTCCGACGCGGACACCGGCGATGCAATTGAAACCGCCGCCGCAGATCCGGGCGTTTCCGTTGTCGCGATGAAATCGCTGGCCCGTCATGTCGACAGCGCGGTTCTGGTGCGCGGGCGCACCGAAGCGGCGCGCCAGGTCGATCTGCGGGCCGAAACCTCGGGCACGATCATATCCGATCCGCTGCGCAAAGGCGCGTTGGTTGCCCAGGGGGATGAGGTCTGCCGCCTTGACCCCGGCACCCGCCAAATTGCACTGGCCGAGGCCACGGCCCACCTGCAAGAGGCCCAAAGCCGCCTGCCCGAAGCCCGCGCCCGCGTCGCCGAGGCCACCGCCCGCCTGAAAGAGGCCGAGATCAACGACAACGCCGCCACCCGTCTGTCCGAAGGCGGGTTCGCCTCGGACACGCGGGTCGCCGCGACCGGGGCCGGGGTTGAATCGGCGCGTGCCGGGGTCGAAGCCGCACGCTCTGGCATCGACGCGGCCGAAGCTGGCATCCAGTCGGCGCAGGCCGGTGTTGCAGCAGCAAAGAACGAGATCGGCAAGCTGATCATCCGCGCGCCCTTCGGCGGTTTGCTGGAATCCGACGGGGCCGAGGTTGGCAGCCTGCTGCAACCCGGTGGGCTGTGTGCAACGGTCATCCGTCTGGATCCGATCAAGCTGGTCGGGTTCGTGCCGGAAACCGATGTGGATAAGGTCACCGTGGGTGCCATCGCCGGCGCGCGACTGGCGACAGGCCGCGACGTACGCGGCGAAGTGACGTTCCTGTCGCGCAGCGCCGACCCGACCACCCGCACCTTCCGGGTCGAGGTTCTGGTGGCCAATGACGATCTGTTGATCCGCGACGGGCAAACCGTGGAAATCGCCATCGGGTCCGACGGCGCGAACGCACATTTTCTGCCCCAGTCGGCGCTGACTTTGGACAATGAAGGCGCGCTGGGTGTGCGCCTTGTCGGCGAAGACGACCTCGTCACCTTTGCGCCGGTCAGCGTCTTGCGCGACACGCCCGATGGCATCTGGGTTCAGGGCCTGCCTGAGGCTGCGAATGTCATCGTCGTCGGGCAGGAATTCGTCGTCGCAGGCGTGCGCGTCGACCCGACCTATCGTGAGGAGGCGACCCAATGATCGGCGTCGTCGACTGGGCGGCGGGCCGTGCGCGCATGGTGCTGGCGTTCATCGCGCTGTCGCTGCTGGCAGGCGGCCTCGCCTACGCCAACCTGCCCAAGGAGGGTGAGCCGGACATCGAAATCCCCGCGATCTTCGTCTCGGTCCCCTTCCCCGGCATTTCTGCCGAAGACAGCGAAAAGCTGCTGGTCAAACCGATGGAGACCGAGCTTTCGGACCTCGACGGCCTTAAATCCATCAGCGCCACAGCCTCGGAAAGCTATGCCGGGGTCGCGCTGGAATTTGAATTCGGCTGGGACAAGACCAAGATCATCGCCGACATCCGCGACCGGATGAACACGGTCGAAGCGGAATTCCCTGTGGGCGCCGACAAATACACCATTACCGAGATCAACTTCTCGGAATTCCCGATCATCATCGTCAACCTGACCGGCGCTGTGCCCGAACGCACGCTTCTCAGGGTTGCCAAGAAGATGCAGGACCGTCTGGAAGGCCTGGACGCGGTGCTGGAGGCCGGTCTGTCGGGCGACCGGGATGAAATGGTCGAGGTTATCATCGACCCGCTGAAGCTGGAGGCCTATGACGTCACCGCGGCAGAGCTGATCAACGTTGTGGTCAACAACAACCAGCTGATCGCGGCGGGCGAGGTTGAGGGCGACAGCGGTGCATTCTCGGTCAAGATCCCGTCTTCCTTCGACGATCAGCGCGACATCTATTCCCTGCCTGTCAAAGTCAACGGCGACTCGGTCGTCACGCTGGGCGAACTCGCCGATATCCGCCTGACGTTCGAAGACCGCGCCGGAACTGCGCGCTTTAACGGTAAAACCACGGTCGCCTTGCAGGTCGTCAAACGCAAAGGCTTCAACCTGATCGGCACCGCCGAACTGGTCAAGGCCGAGGTCGAGGCCGAGCGTCTGACATGGCCGCCCGAGCTGCAAAACGCGATCGAGGTTGGCACATCGAACGACCAAAGCCGCATCGTCGGATCAATGGTCAGCCAGCTTGAAGGCTCGGTCCTGACGGCGGTGGCGCTGGTGATGATGGTGGTGCTGGCGGCACTTGGCACCCGTTCGGCGCTGCTGGTCGGCTTCGCGATCCCGACGTCGTTCCTGCTATGTTTCGTGCTTCTGGGGATCATGGGCGTGTCGATTTCGAACATCGTGATGTTCGGGCTGATTCTGGCCGTCGGCATGCTGGTGGACGGGGCCATCGTTGTGGTCGAATACGCGGACCGGCGCATCCGCGAAGGCTCTGGCCCCATGGCCGCCTATGTCGAGGCCGCCAAGCGGATGTTCTGGCCCATCGTCAGTTCCACCGCGACAACCCTATGCGCGTTCCTGCCGATGCTGTTCTGGCCGGGCATCCCGGGGCAATTCATGGGCATGCTGCCGGTAACGCTGATCTTCGTGCTGTCCGCCTCGCTGGTGGTGGCGCTGATCTATCTGCCGGTGATGGGCGGCGTCGCGGGCCGCCTCAGCCGGTCGTTCGGCAACGCCTCTGACATGCTGCGCCACCTGTTGCCGTGGTACGTTCGCGTCGCCCTTGTCCCCGTCGCGCTGTTCTTCCTGTTCATCGCCGCCATGCAGGTCCTGAACCACGGCTATCTGTTCGGCGGCACCTCGCCCCTGTCAGGGTTCGCCGCGATCCTTCCCGGAGCAATCCTGTTCCTCGGCGGCGCGGTCGCAGCCTCGGTCGTCATGGGGTCCGCCACGCCGATACCGCGCGAAGCCGCCATCGAAGCCGGTCGCCGACGCCGCTTCTTCGGTCACATCATCAAATTCATCGCCGGCAATCCGATCATGCCGTTGGTCAGTATTGGGGCGGTCATCGGCTTTGTCATGGTCACTTTCCAGACCTTCGGGGCCAACAACAACGGCGTCGAATTCTTCGTCGAAAGCGAACCGGAACAGGCGATCATCTATGTGCTGGCGCGTGGCAACCTCAGCCTGTCGGAAAAAGACGCACTGGTGCGTCAGGCTGAAGACGTGGCCCGCGCGACCGACGGCATCCAAAGCGTCTTTGCCTTCGCAGGCGAAGGCGGGCTGAATTCCAACAACGGCGGCGCGATCATCCCGCTGGACACCATCGGACAGGTCCAGATCGAGACTGTCCCCTGGGAAGACCGCGCCGCCTATGCCGCCACCGACGCAACCGATCTGACGTTCGAAGAGTTGGACGGCGATCTGGTGCTGGAACGGCTCCAAAAAGGCCTCGACGCGATCCCAGGCATCCGAACCCAGATCCTGAACCTCGCCCAGGGCCCATCCTCGGGCAAACCGGTTCACCTGCGCCTGAAGGGCGACAACTGGGAAGCGCTGCTGGCCGCCACCGCCAAGGCGCGTGCGAAGTTCGAGGGTACGCCGGGCCTGACCGACCTCGAAGACACCCGCCCCCTGCCCGGCATCGACTGGCAGATCGACGTTGACGTCGAAAAGGCAGGTCGCTTCGGGGCGGATGTGGCAACCGTCGGCGGCATGGTGCAACTTGTGACCCGCGGCATCCTGCTGGACACAATGCGGGTGCCATCCTCGGACGAAGAGATCGAGATCCGCGTCCGCCTGCCCGAAAGCGACAGGGTGCTTTCCACCCTCGACACGCTGAAAATCCGCACCCGTGACGGGCTGATCCCGCTGAGCAATTTCACCACCCGGCAGCCAGTGGCGAAGCTGGGTCAGATCGACCGGGTCGACCAACTGCGGTACTTCGACGTCAAGGCGGATGTCGCACCGGGACTGGTTAAGCTGACCGGCGCGGATGACACCGTTCTGGGTACCGCGAAGGTGCTGGAAGACGGCGCAGGCAGCGAGGGCGGCGACGTGTTCGAATTCTCTGGCAAGCGCTATGAACTCTGGTCGCTGGAACCCACGGTCAGCCGCTCGGATCTGACTGCGGCGGTGGATCAGGGTGACCTGGCCACCATCGCCATGAACCCGACCGAACGCATCGGCGTGCTGACCGAATGGCTCGAATCCGGCGCCTTGCCGGGATTGGAGTGGGAATGGACCGGCGATCAGGAAGAACAGGCCGAAAGCGGCGCGTTCCTGATGCAGGCCTTTGCGGGGGCGCTGGGGCTGATGTTCATCATCCTGCTGGCGCAGTTCAACAGCTTCTACAACGCCATGCTGGTGCTGTTGGCGGTCGTCCTGTCAACCACCGGGGTGCTGATTGGCATGCTGGTGATGGAGCAACCATTCTCGATCATCATGACCGGCACCGGGATCGTCGCGCTGGCCGGGATCGTGGTGAACAACAACATCGTGCTGATTGACACCTATCAGGAATACGCGCGCTACATGCCAAGGATCGAGGCTATCGTGCGCACCGCCGAAGATCGCATCCGCCCCGTGCTGCTGACCACGATCACGACGATGGCGGGGCTGGCCCCGATGATGTTCGGCCTCAGCCTTGATTTCATCGGCGGCGGCTATTCCATCGATTCGCCCACCGCGCTCTGGTGGAAGCAGCTGGCCACGGCGGTTGTCTTCGGGCTTGGCATCGCCACGGTGCTGACGCTGATCTTCACACCCTCGATGCTGGCGCTCAGGGTCTGGGTCTCGACCTATGCGCTGTGGCTGGCACGGTTTCTTGCGAAACTGTCCATGGGCAAATCCAGCAACGCGGCCCGCGACTGGGCGCTGAAGCGGCAGGCGCGCAAGATATCCTCGCCCGAGATTGTCTGGGACACCGATGCCGTCTATCCACCGCCCCGGATCGCGGTTGAGGAAATCGAGCGTCTGGCCCCGCCCGCGTCCGAAACGCCCGAGGATGAACCCCCCGATCTGCCCGATACCCCGGCTCAACCAGCCGAATAGGTCGCGCCACCAAGAAAATGGCGCTGCGCCCCCGGGCGCAGCAACAGCCAGATCAGCGCTGCATGCATGGCGCTGGCAATAAAGAACATCGCGCTGCCCATCAGTTCGATCATGAAAAACTCGGGCCAGGGCGCGGTCAGATGGATCAGCCAGGCTGACAGCGCATCCCAGATTGCCGCCGCGTTCCAGACAATCGCCGCGACCCAGACACCAAGCCCTCGTCGCGTCGCAATCAGCCAGGCCACCACCAGCCCCGTCAGCCCGACAACCGCGTCCCCGACCAGCGGCATCAGCCACACTGCCGGGGGATCGCCCGGCCCGCCACCCCCAGCGCGATGAATATACGCCAGCGTCATCATGCGCCCGGACATCATCAGTGTCAGGGCAAGGATCAGGGGTTTGTTCATGGCAGCCTCCGGCGCTGATTCACTTGCATAACGCAAGCAAACGCCAGTTACTTGCAAAAAGCAAGTACTCGCCATATCACCTCCCAATGACCAACCCCGGCAGCGGCAAATGCCCGGTGGCCTTCGCCCTCGATATCATCGGCGACCGCTGGAGCCTTCTGATCATCCGCGACATGCTGTTTCGCGGCAAATCCCGCTATGGCGAATTCGCAAAATCATCCGAAAAGATCGCCACCAATATCCTGTCCAATCGCCTGATCCGGCTGGAAGACGCCGGCATCGTCACGCGCATCCCCGACGGCAAGCGCCACGCCTACCGGCTGACAGCGCGCGGCGCTGATCTGATCCCGGTGATCCTGGAACTGATCATCTGGAGCGCCCGCCACGACCCGCAGCCCAATGGTCGCGAAAACATCCTCCACGGCGCCCCACCCGACCTGTTGGAGCGTGCCGAAAATGATCGCGACGCGCTGGTGGCCGAGCTTCGCGCGAGCCTCGCCCCAGGCGCGCCCTGACCCCATCATTGACCCGAAAATATCCTCGGGGGGTTTCGGGCATTCCTGAATGCCCGAATTCGGGGGGCAGACAGCCCCCCGCCACCGCCTCAACCCGGAGCTGCCTCAACCATCAAACGCGGCAGGATCCACCGCGCCAACCCAAGTGCACCCAACGAGCAGAGCGCAATCGTGATCACCATCGGCGTCGCGGTCCCGTCAAAGAACGGCCCCGCCAGAACGATCATCACCCCGCCCGTCAGCATCTGCATGGTGCCACCAAGTGACGAGGCCAGGCCCGCAATCTCTCCATGCGGATCCAGCGCCATCACCATGGTGGTCGGGACCACCAGACCCAGACTGCCATTGGCAAAAAACAGCATGCCCACAACGACGCCCAGGCTGGCATAGCCGGCCAATGCGACCGCCGCCAAGGCACAGCTGATCAGCGCAAACCCCAGCACCGCCAGCGCCATGACCCGGACCATCCCAAATCTTTCCCCCAGCGGGGCCGCCAGTTGCGAAGCCGCGAAAAACCCAATGGCGTTGATCGCAAACGCCAGGCTAAAGCCCGTCGGGCTCAGGCCGAACTGACCGGTGTAAACAAACGCCGCACTGGCGATGAAGACGAAGAAGCTGGCCATCCCGAAGCCGCCGATGAAAGTCAGCCCCATAAACACCGGATCGCGGAACAACACACCCGCGCCCCGCTTGAGCGAGCGTAGGTTGACAGGCACGCGGTCTTCTGGCCGCAGGGTTTCGGGCAACAAGACCGCGCTCAGCGTGATACTGGCAACAGCCGCAACCACCATCACCCAGAAGATCAAACGCCATCCGCCCAGCAGCATCAGCCCGCTACCCGCCAGCGGCGCCAGCATCGGCGAGACGCTGATCACCAGCATGATCATCGCCATCAGCCGGGTCGCCTCGGTGCCGGTGTGCAAATCACGGATCACCGCGCGCGGCACCACCATAACGACAGCCGCCCCCAGCCCCTGAACAAACCGCGCCAGCGTCAGCCAGCCAATTGTCGGCGCCAGTGCGCAGCCGACCGAGGCCACCAGAAACAGCCCGATGCCGAAAAACAACGGCACCCGCCGCCCGGCCTGATCCGCCCAGGGGCCATAGACCAGCTGCGACAGCCCGAAGGCGATAAAGAACGCCGTCAGCGTTGCCTGCGCCCCGGCGACGCTGGTGTTCAGGTCCGCCTCGATCAGCGGCAACGCGGGCAGGTACATGTCGATCGAAAACGGACCCACTGCGGACAGCAGGCCCAGAATCAACGCGGTGCGGAGCATCGAGTTCGCCATTACGGACACCTTCAAAGGAACGGGGCGATTGTCTGATCAGACAACCGCCCCGATGGCTACGGCGTTCACGCGCCGCGTGCAATCACGCTCCTGTCAGTTCACAAGGCCGCTGTCCTGCAAATAGCGCGCCATGCCTTCGATATTCAGGCCGCGCCAGTCGGCATACTGGCTCCAGTCGGCATAGGCATCCAGCGTCAGGTCGGCCTGGATCGCATCCACCGATTTGCCCGCCTGCAACCCTTCCAGCACACCGGCGCGAAGATCGTTCATGTAAGACAGCGCATCGTCCAGATCAGCCGGGGTGCCGACCGCCCCGTGACCGGGTGCGAAAATCTCGAACTCCAGGCCCTGCGCCACTTCGATCTGACCGATCCAGTCATCCATATTCGCGCCCCCCAGGTTGCGGAACGGCAGGCGCTTGGGGGCCGCGACATCGACGATAAAGGCGACGTTTTCCGGCCGCACGACCACGGCAAGCATATCCTCGCCATGCCCCGGGCCCAGCGCCGTCAGCTCGAAGGTCTTGCCGCCGACCTCCAGTGAGTGGTTTGCCCCAACCCGGATATCCGGCGCGACGCCGTCAATCTGGTCGGGCGCGTTTTCGTGCGCTATCACGGTTGCGCCCTCATGCACCGCCCCGCCTGAGGCGTGGTCCAGATGGCTGTGGGAATAGATTAGATGGCTGACAGGCGCGGCATCTATGGTCCCAAGATTGTCGGCCAGCCAGGCCGAGGCTTCGGCGTTGATCGGATCAACCCGCACCGTCCCCTCGCTGGTCGCCACAATCAACGAGTTGTGGAAGTTGTTCTGAAACAGATAAACGTCGCCCGCCACATTGGTCAGCTTGCGCATGACGTCCTGCGCGTGAACAGGCGCTGCAAGCGCCAGCATCGCCACCGTCAAAACTACGTGCCGCATGGGTCCCTCCAATTCTGTAAATGACTGCGCTCAGCCTGCCCGCGCGCCGTGGCGGCAGGCAAGGGAGCCCGAGTCACCAAACCGTGAAGACGGCAAAGAATTGCTGAGCCGGGTCACCCATACAGCAGCCTCAGGCAGCGTCTTCCTCGGATTGCTGACGGTGCCAAAGGCTTGCGTAACGCCCTGATTTCGCCAGCAGATTGTCGTGGGTTCCCTGTTCGGCAATCACACCGTTTTCCAGCACCACGATCAGATCGGCATGTGCAACGGTGGACAGACGGTGTGCAATCGTCAACACCGTGCGCCCCTGCCCCATCTCCTGCAGACTGTCCTGAATGTCCTGCTCGGTCTCGGAATCCAGCGCACTGGTGGCCTCATCCAGCAGCAGGATCGGCGGGTTCTTGAGGATCGTCCGCGCGATCCCAACCCGCTGTTTTTCACCCCCCGACAGCTTCAATCCACGTTCGCCCACAGTCGTCTCATACCCGTCCGGCAGGCTGGAGACGAAGTCGTGGATCTTGGCCGCCTTCGCTGCCTCTTCCACCTCGGCACGGGAGGCTTCGGGGCGGCCATAGGCGATGTTGTAATAGATCGTATCGTTGAACAGCACAGTGTCCTGCGGCACGACGCCGATCTCGGCGTGCAGGCTGGTCTGGGTGACATCCCGCACATCCTGCCCGTCGATCTTCAGCGCCCCGCCGCTGACGTCGTAAAACCGGAACAACAGCCGCCCGATGGTGGACTTGCCGGAACCTGAGGGTCCGACAATCGCCACGGTTTCCCCCGGTTTCGCAGTGATGCTGACACCTTTCAGGATCGGGCGCGCAGCGTCATAGCCGAACAACACATCGTCCAGAACGACCTCTCCGCCCGTCACCTCCAACGGCTTCGCGCCGGGCGCATCCACAACCTCGGCCGGTTGCCCCAGCAGGCCGAACATATCGCCCATATCGACCAGCGCCTGCCGGATTTCGCGGTAGACGGTGCCAAGGAAGTTCAGCGGCATGGTGATCTGGATCATATAGGCGTTGACCATGACGAAATCGCCCACCGTTAGCACCCCATTCTGCACGCCAATCGCCGCCATCACCATAACGATGACCAGCCCCGCAGTGATCAGCAACGCCTGCCCGAAGTTCAGAAACGCAAGGCTGTACGAGGTTTTCAGCGCCGCCGCCACGTACCGCTCCATCGAGCTGTCATAACGCTCTGCCTCACGCGCCTCGGCCCCGAAATACTTGACGGTTTCAAAGTTCAGCAGACTGTCGATCGCCTTCTGATTGGAGTCGGTGTCCTGATCGTTCATCTCTTTGCGGATCTTCACCCGCCATTCGGTCACGGCGAAGGTGAACCAGATGTACAGACCGATGGTGACGGCGACGACGGCCAGATACCAGATGTCGAAAACCACGGCGAGGATGACGCCGATCATCAACAGCTCCAACACCAGCGGCCCGATCGAGAACAACAGGAACCGCAGCAGGAATTCGACGCCTTTGACGCCTCGTTCAATGATCCGGGACAGCCCGCCGGTCTTGCGGGAGATGTGATAGCGCATCGAGAGGCGGTGAATGTGGGTGAAGGTCTCCAGCGCCAATTGGCGCAGCGCGCGTTGCCCGACCGGCGCGAACAGCACATCGCGCAGCTGCTGAAAGCCGACCGCCATCAGCCGGGTGACGCCATAAGCCACCGTCAGGCCAACTGCGCCCATCCCCAGCATCCACGCCGCCGAGACACCGTCCCCCGCCAGCGCATCCACCGCCGCCTTGTAATAAAACGGCGTGATGACCGAGATCAGGCGCCCGAAAAACAGCACCACCAGCGCGATGACCACCCGGCGCTTGACCCAAGGGTGATCATCCGGCCACAGGTACGGGCCGACCCGGCGCACCGTGGTCCAGCCGCTGGCCGCGGGCGCGTCATTCATCGTCGTGTCTGTCATTCCGGCACGCTCACGTTGGTTGATTTTGTCGTCAATGCTGTCTAAAGCATGCAGTTACAACATTTCAAGAGGTGTTGAAAGATGCAAGAGTCCACCGCCCTGCGCGCCTTCGCCGCCCTTGCCCATGAAACGCGGCTGGCGGTGCTGCGGCTGCTGGTCCCGCAAGGCGCTGACGGGCTGAGCGCGGGTGACCTTGCAAAACAAACCAACTGCAGCGCCTCGGCCCTGTCCTTCCACCTCAGCACGATGGAGGACGCGGGGCTCGTCACCTCGGCCAAGCAATCGCGCAACGTCATTTACCGCGCCGATTATGACAATCTGTCCGGCCTGATCCACTATCTGACCGAGGATTGCTGCTGCGCCCATCCGGATGTGTGTGGGTCCCTAAACCATTCATCTTCTTGTTGAAAATATCCCCGCCGGAGGCATCGAGCCTTGTTCAACTGACCGAAACACCAACTGGGCGTTCGTTGTGTGCGGCTTGCGTTGTAATTGCGACGACGGTAGCGAAATCAGAACAATCTAGCTCCTACGCATTCCCCGCCTACTCATCCCCCTCCGGCACCGAAAAAATCTGGCCCGGATAAATCCAATGCGGATCTGCGATCTCTCCCCTATTCGCCTCAAAAACCCGCACGAACAGCACCCCGCGTCCGTATTCCTCACGCGCAATTCCCCAGAGGGTCGATCCCGGTTGCACCGTGATCAGGCGCGGGCCGGTTGAGGTGACTTGTTGCTCTTCCGCCAAGGCCACGATCCGCGCTGCGTCTTCACGCTGGAACGGCGTCACCGTGCGCGAGGTCACTGCGCCCGAGGCGTCCAGCTCATCCACGCGCAGCTGATACACCCCGGTATCGACCACCGGCAGCGGCGTGCGCCACTGTCCATCGGCGGCAACCGGAACCGTCTCAACCGGGCGGTTGTCCAGATAGATCCGGACCGTCCCGGACCCGCGCCCTGACAGAACCACCGTTCCTTCAACATCATAGGCAATTGCGTCGATACTGACCGCCGTCTGCACCGCCGGACGCCCGGTTCCGGGCTGCACCACGCGCATACCTTCCGGGTCCGCCAGCAGAAGGCGCGGCTGCGCGGCCGGGGCGCGCGCGGTCGGCACATCGGGTTCCGCATTGGTCTGCGCCGCATCGGCACCGCCGGACACGTCGGGCGACGGCGGCAGCTCGGGCGACGGCGCGATGATCAGGGTTTCCGCCCCGCGCAGAACCGATCCATCCGCCCCCTCAGCCGTCAGGGCCACCTGTTGCGGTGCAACGCTTGGAGAGACCAGAAACAGCGCCGCGAATTTCCCGTCATCACCCGCGCGTGCCGTTGTCACCGCCTTTCCGCCCAGCAGGACCGAGATCAGCGCCCCGGGAACCGCACGCCCGGCCAGCACCGCCGTCCCATCGGCATCGACGCGCACAAGATCGAAGCGCGGCGCATCCGGGGACGGGGCGGAGGCCGGTGTATCGGGGGCCGGTGTGTCGGGAACCTGCACCGCGACCGGCGCGCTGATCGTGGCCTCAGGGTCCGACGGGGCCTCTGCACCCGGTCTGTCCGCCACCTCGGGCACTGCCAGGGCGATGATGTCGCCTCCTACGGCCCCGGCCTCGGCAGTGTCATCTTCCGACGCCAGCGGCTGTGGCGCTGCGATGGAGCTGACCGCTGGCGTTGCCGCCGCTTGCACTGGTTCGTCCGCAGAAGGGGCCGCTATTTTGATTGCTGTATCGGTTGCTGTATCAGTTACGGAATCAGTTGTGGTTTCAGTTTCTGGTCCAGTTTCGGATGAAACCACCCCTGCCCCAGATGGTTCCGCAGTTGTAATCGTCGTCGGTGTCGGCGGCGAAGTCGGTGCCGTTTCCGGTTCCGGAACAGCCACTTCGTTCCCGTCGGGGGAGTCCGGCGACGCCGGGCCCTCGCGCTCTGCTGCCGTTTGGCTAGCTACGACCTGATCGGTTGCCTCTGGTTCAGACGCAGGCTCAGCATCAGCCGCAGGCGTCGTTGTCGGATCTGCCGCCTCAGGCGCCGCCAGTGGCTGCCCGGTTGCCGCCACTTGCACGTCCGCCGGTTGTGACTCCGCCCCGGCCTGTTGCCCGCGGGCTTCGCCGGTATCCGAAGGTGCCGGCACCACCAGCTGGCCCGACACCGGCAGGTTCGCCGCCCCGACCGAGACCACGATGACCCCGATCAGAACGCCCTCGGCCAGCCAGCCGGGCCTGGAATTGTCTGTCGCACGCGCCATGCCCTTGCCCCCGCCAGGTTCCCGGTCCATTGCTGGACCAGTCTAGCCAATTCGACCTCAGAGTCACGCCGCCATCGTTGAACCGGAAAGGACCGCCATGCCCCCGATCACATCTGTCTGCGTCTATTGCGGTTCGCGCGACGGCATCGCCCCGGCATATGCAGACGCCGCCCAGGCCCTTGGCCGCGCATTGGCCGAAAACCGGATGCGGCTGGTTTACGGCGCGGGCGACGTCGGCCTGATGGGCCGCGTTGCACGCGCGGCCGGCGCTGCGGGCGGCGACACATTCGGCGTGATCCCCACCCACCTGATCGACATGGAGGTCGGCAAGCGCGACCTGAACACCTTTGTCGTGACCGAAACGATGCACGAGCGCAAAAAGGTCATGTTCATGAACGCCGACGCAGTGATCGTGCTGCCCGGTGGGGCCGGTTCGCTGGATGAATTATTCGAGGTGCTGACCTGGCGCCAGCTTGGCCTGCACTCCAAACCGATCCTGCTGCTGAACATCGAAGGCTATTGGGATCCGTTGGTCGGGCTGATCGACCACGTGATCGCGCAAGGATTCGCAGGCGACGATATCCGCGACTACGTCACTGTGGTCCCCACGGTCGAGGCTGCCCTCGCCGCCCTGCGCCCGACCTGATCGGCCCTGACCGCGGCAATCGAATAGATTGCCAAGGCAGTCCAGATGAACCCGAAGGCCAGCACCTGGCCGCGGCTGAACCCTTCGCCAAACACCACGATGGCACAGAAAAACTGTAACGTTGGATTGATGTATTGCACGATCCCGATCGTCGCCAGACGAATGCGCCGCGTGGCATAGCTGAACAGGATCAGCGGCCCGGCCGTGATCGGACCGGACAGGATCAGCAGGCTGGTGGTCCAGACGTCGGACCCAAAGCCGCCGACATTGCGCCCCACCAGCCCGTTCCAGCCCTGTGAATGGACGCCCCAAAGCCAGATCATTGCCAATGGCGCCAGCAACACCACTTCGGCCGTCACGGTAATAACCGGTCCGGCCGACATCCGCCCTTTGATCAGCCCATAAAAGCCGAATGTCAGCGCCAGCGAAAAGCTAAGCCAGGGCACCACGCCGACGCCAAGGATCAGCACGCCAACCCCGAGGGCGGCAAGCGCTACGGCACTTAACTGCGCGCGTCCCAACCGCTCACCCAAGACAAGCCGTCCCAGCACCACTGCCACCAGCGGGAAGATATAATAGCCCAGACTGCTTTCAGTGACCTGCCCGATCTGCGTTGACAGGATGAACAGGAACCAATTGGCCGATATCATCAGCGCCGCGATTGCGACCAGCACCAGCGATCGGGGCCCGATCATCAGGCGCGCGACCTGCCGCAGGCGGCCCTGCACCAGCAGAATGATCCCGAAGAACCCCAGCGACCACAATGTCCGATGGCTTAGCAATTCCAACGGCGGTACATGGGCCAGCTGCGTATAGAATATCGGCGACAGCCCCCAGACCGAACAGGCGGCGATCATCGCCAGGACGCCCCGCGCCGGATCGGTCATGCGCCCAACTCCACCACTGTCCCTTCGGGCACCACGCCGAAGCGCACCGGGATGATCGAGCACCCCAACCCGCCCGAGGTCACGATACAGCGCCGCCCCTCGGTCACCGGGCCATAGGCAAAGCGCGCGCCAAAGCGGCTTGGCACTACAGGGCGCCAGCCGAACAGGTTGAACTGCCCGCCGTGCGTGTGACCCGACAGGGTCAGGGCGATGCGGTCGGGCACCTTCGGGAAAATATCGGGCTCATGCGCCAAAAGGATCGCGGGCGCGCCATCGTCGGGGATCTGCGCCATGGTTCCGGGCAGGTCGTCGACGCCAACCCAGCGGCCTTGCCGCCGGTACGCAATCTGATCGCCCAGCCCGGCCAGCCAGAATGCGGCGTCGCCCTCGCCCAGTTTCAGAACCTGATTTTCAAGCACCGGAATGCCATTGTCCTGCATCGCCAAACCCGCCAGCACCGGCCCTGTGCCGCGCCGCTGCGCGGTCAGATCATCCCACCAGTCGTGATTGCCAAGCACGGCAAAGACACCCAGCCGCGCCTGCAGCCCGCCCAGCACCCGCCCGGTATCGGCCACCTTCACCGGGGCCTGAACAAAATGATGCCCCGCCGCCAGATCGCCCAGCACAACGATCAGATCCGCCCCGATGGCGTTGGTGCGCGCGACGATCTTTTCCAGCCGCGCCAGCGTCATCCAGGGCCCGCCCATATGCAGGTCGGTGACAATCGCAATCGACAGTTTCTGCCCCTTTGGCCAGCCGGGGACATCCGGCGCCCAGCGTTTCACCCGAAACCGCAGCGCCGGTTCCAGGAAGAACGCATAAAGCGCAGAAAAAAGGCCCGCCAAGAATACTCCAAGCAGGCCTTTCAGAAAACCCCGTCGGGTCACGCGCGGTGCCCTTACATGCGGCTTGCGACGTTCTCCCAGTTGACCAGATTGTCCAGGAAGTTGGTCAGATACTTCGGACGCGCGTTGCGGAAGTCGATGTAATAGGAATGCTCCCAAACGTCACAGCCCAGCAGCGCCGTCTGACCAAAGCACAGCGGGTTCACGCCATTTTCGGTCTTGGTTACGGCCAGACCGCCATCGGCGTTCTTGACCAGCCAGCACCAGCCCGAGCCGAACTGCCCGGCGCCCGCCGCGCTGAATTGCGACTTGAAGTCATCGACCGAACCAAAGCTGTCTTTGAGCGCGGCTTCCAATTCGGACGGCATCGCCGACTTGCCCGGGCCCATCATCTCCCAAAACTGGTTGTGGTTCCACAACTGGCTGATGTTGTTGAAGATTCCGTTCTGCGCGACGGCGGATTTGTCATAGGTGCCGGTGATGATCTGTTCGAGGGTCTTCCCCTCCCATTCGGTTCCCTCAATCGCCTTGTTGCCGTTGGTCACATAGGCGTTGTGGTGCAGGTCGTGGTGGTATTCCAGCGTTTCCTTCGACATGCCGTTTTCGGCCAGCGCGTCATGCGCATAGGGAAGATCGGGAAGGGAGAATGCCATGTCAGGTGCCTCTTTTCAGGTGTGAACGTGTCGGAACAACGCGCGTCACCGCCCGCCGTTCCGTTACCCGCAAACTGCCGCATCCGGCAAGGACGCTCAACCCCAATCGACCCGGATCAGCGCCTTGCGGCTATCCGGGCCGAAATCAGGTCAGGAAACCTTGCAGGTGCCGCTTGCCGAGAACTTGTTGGAATAGCCATTGGGCTGCGCATTGATGCTGAGCTTGCCCGAGCTTTTCAGATAAGTCGCGCGATACACCATATTGGCGCGTTGTCGCGACTTGTTGACTGCTTTGACTGTCCAGCCAAATGTCACCCGCCTTTCGTTGTCATGCTTAACCCGCACACCAATTGGCTTGCCATAAAAGTGATGGATGATTGGATCACTTACCGTCGCCGTATTCGACCCCGCCTTGTGCGAGACGAACAGCTTGACCGGCAGCCAGTTGTGCGACTTCGAATCAATGTCACATTCATAAACCGCAGCCGAAGCCGAAACGCCGTAAAGACTTAGAATCGTTGCGAAAAATGCGGTTCGAAATTTCATGAAATCAGATCCCCTAAACTGTAATTGCGTGACTAAACAGCCGCAGGATATCCCGTTTGCCCGCCTTGTCGAGCCGATTCTGACAGAAGATCGAACACGTAGCGCGCGACCGAGCGGAAGCAGACAACCTCGAACCCATGCGCATCCGGCATCCAGAAAGCGCCCGCCACCTGGGCCAGACGCGTGCGTCGGATGTCGCCGGGGCCAAAGGCGTCCGGGTGCAGATCGACCGGCGCCAGTTTTGCCAGAACCTCGCGGCAGGCCGCGCCTTCAACCCGGAACAATGCGCGTGCGTCCGAAACGTTGATGGCCATCGCATGCTGTTTGGTAAGCGCGTCGGACAGCTGCGCGGCGGCGTCAGCGGCGTCGTCGTAGGGCAGCAAAAACAACAGCTCATCCGGCGACATCCACGCCAGGGATCGCGCGCCGTCATGCGTGATCCGGCGCTGGTCCGGTATGGCCATGCCGGTTTCTGCCTTGATGACATCCGCGAATTCCGCCGACGCGAATTCACCGCGCAGGGTAATCATGCCGCACAATTCGGACTCTGAGATTTTGCAGTAACCGTCGAAACTTGCACCACCAAGGGCAGTCATCACATCAGACATTCTGCTTCTCCCCCTCAGGGTCATAAAACACCGGGCTGACGATCTTTGCCGGGTTCGACTTCCCGTCCGTACTAGGGAAATCGATCACCTCGCCCATACGATCCGGTCCGTTCAGAACCAGACCCATGGCAATCCCGCGCCCCAGAGTCGGCGAGTGATAGGTCGAGGTCACGCGCCCCTGTGTGTTGCGCTGTCCATTCGCATTGGTCCCCTCAGCCACCGCATAGGCCCCATCGGGCAGAACCGAGCCATCGGGCGTTTCCAGTCCGACCAACTGCCACCGCTTCGGATCGGTCATATGCAGGCGCGCCTGCGCCCGCTTGCCCAGATAGTCGTCCTTTTTCTTCGAGATTGCCCAGTTCAGGCCCAGATCCTGCGGGATGATCGTGCCGTCCGTCTCATCCCCGATCATGATGAACCCTTTCTCGGCCCGCATGATGTGTAAAGCTTCGGTCCCATAAGGAGTTACGTCAAATTCCTCACCTGTTGCGTGAAGCATATCCCAAAACGCCCGCCCGTGGCTTGCGGGCACGGCGATTTCGTAGCTGAGTTCGCCAGAAAACGAGATGCGGAATGCGCGCGCAGGGATCCCGGCCAGCTCTCCCTCGGTCCAGGTCATGAACGGCAACGCCTCGGCCGAGACCTCCATTCCGCCGATTTTCTCTAACACTTTGCGTGCGTTAGGGCCAACAACGCCGATCTGCGCCCATTGCTCGGTGACGTTGGCCGTATAGACCTTCCAATCCCACCATTCGGTCTGAAGCCATTCTTCCATGTGGCCGTGGATACGCTCGGCCCCGCCGGTCGTCGTGTGGCACAGCCAGGTATCTTCGGACATTCGCGCCACGACGCCGTCGTCGATCAGGAACCCGTTTTCCGAGCACATCAGCCCATAGCGGCATTTGCCGACCGCCAGATTGGACATCATGTTGGTGTACATCATGTCGAGGAATTTCCCCGCATCCGGCCCTTTGACGATAATCTTGCCAAGGGTCGAGGCATCAAGCAGGCCCAGCGAATCCCGCGTCGCCGTCACCTCACGCGCGACGGCCTGATCCACGGTTTCCCCTTCGCGAACAAAGGCATAGGGCCTGCGCCAGTGGCCGACAGGTTCCCAATGCGCGCCGTTCGCAGCGTGCCAATCGTGCATCGGTGTGCGGCGCAGCGGCTGGAACAGATCGCCCTTCGCTTCACCCGCAATGCTGGACATCGAAATTGGCGTATAGGGTGGTCGGAACGTGGTCGTTCCGGTTGCAGGTATCTCCTGATGCAACGCATCCGATAATACCGCAAGTCCGTTGATATTGCTTAGTTTACCTTGATCCGTTGCCATGCCCAGCGTGGTGTACCGCTTGGCGTGCTCGACACTTTCATACCCCTCTCGGGCGGCCAGCTGAACGTCGCTAACTTTCACGTCGTTCTGAAAATCGAGGAACATTTTCGCGCGCTTCTCGATCCCCGCGCCTTGCGGCATTACCCAAACCGGCAGGATCTCGCCTTCGGCAACGCCGTCCGACTTTGGCGCCGCACCACCACCGCCAGCGGCCATGTGCGCATCCGAAAGCACCGTGTCCATCACCAGTGCGCCAGATGCACTTCCAGCTGTAATAACAAAGGCTTCGCCATCATGGCTGATCGGCGGGCGGCTCGGATCGGGGCGGAAATGGGCGTGATCCTCATCCCACAGCAGCTTGCCACCGCAATGGCTCCACAGGTGAACCACCGGGGACCAGCCGCCTGACATGGCAATCGCTTCGCACGGGATCGTTTCCAACACCGCACCTTCACCGGCGTGCAGGCAGACCTGAACGCCCTGCACCCGGCCCTTGCCAATCGCCGCGGCCACGCCGCGCCAGGCTTCAACCCGGATGCCGATTTCGCGGGCCTTTTCAATCAGTTCCCCCTGCGGATCCGGCCGCGCATCCAGGATTGCCGGAACTTCCAGCCCAACTTCTTTCAGCGCAATTGCGGTGCGATAGGCGTCATCGTTGTTGGTGACCACAACGGTGCGATCCCCGGCGCTGACGCCGTGATCGGCGATGTAATCGCGAACCGCGCTGGCCAGCATGACACCCGGCAAGTCATTGTTCGCAAATGACAATGGCCGCTCAATCGCACCAGTCGCCGTGATGATCTTCCCGGCCCTGATCCGCCACAGGCGGTGGCGCGGTGCGTCTGCATCATGGGTCTGTTCATAGGCCAGCGCATAGCCGTGATCATAAACACCCGCGCCCATGGTGTTCGCACGGATGGTCACATTCGACATCTTTTCAAGGAGTTGAAGGGTAATTTCAACCCATTGCATTACATTGAGCCCATCAATCGAGCCACCGTCAACCACGGCCCGGCCACCCCAGGCGCCGGTCTGTTCGATCAACATGATCCGCTGCCCGCCCTTTGCCGCCGCCAGCGCCGCCGTCAGCCCGGCAATGCCGCCGCCAACAACCAGCACATCGCAGAAGGCATAGAGATGCCCGTACCGGTCGGGGTCACGCTCGGTCGGGGCTTTGCCCAGCCCGGCGGACCGGCGGATCACCGGTTCGTACACATGTTTCCAGAAGGCGCGCGGCCAGTTGAATGTCTTGTAATAAAAACCGGCGGGCAGAAATCGCGCCATCCGGGCGTTGATCGCACCGACATCGAATTCCAGGCTGGGCCAGTGGTTCTGGCTGGCGATCACCGCGCCTTCGGTCAGCGGCGTCGTCGTCATTCGCTGGTTCGGTTCGAACGCCGCGCCGGACCCGAAATTCGCCAGCGCATTGGGTTCTTCCGCCCCGCGCGCGATGATCCCGCGCGGCCGGTGATATTTGAAACTGCGCCCGACCAACATTTGCCCGTTGGCCAGCAAAGCCGAGGCCAGCGTGTCCCCCGCATAGCCCGTCATCCGCTTGCCATTGAAGGTGAAATTCAGCGGCTTTGAGCGATCGATCAACCGGCCGCCGGTTGCAAGACGGGTGCTCATGCCAGATTCTTCCAGGTCCAGCCAGGGCGTTTGACGCGAATGGTTTCCAGGATTTCCGCAGGCGGTTCAGTGGTTTGCGCGCAATAGGTGCCAAACACCTCGAGCGTCGCAGTGCAACGTGCGGCGTGGAACCATTTTCCGCAACCATTGGCGTGCTGCCAGCGTTCGAAATGCACGCCGAACGGGTTTTCGCGGCGGAACAGGTAATCCTCAAAATCCGCGTCACTCGCATCGGGGCCGAAGCGCGTGATATGCGCCTCTCCACCGGCGTGAAGCTCAGTCTCTTCGGCGGCGACACCGCAATTCGGGCATGTTATCAACAGCATAGCGCACAGACCATTGCGGCCACCCCCCAACAGGTCTGACGATCCGGTTCACAAGGCATCCAGAACCTCCTCAAAAATCCGCGCAGCCTTGTCGGCCGGGTAGCTGCCATAGAGCCGCAAGGTCGAGCCCCATTTCTGGTCGGCATAGACCGGGCCGTCGCCGTCATAGGGCAAGCGGCTTTTGAAGTTCGGGTTGAAGTAGTGTGACGGGAAAATAACAACTTCGTCTTCTCGCCCGGCGACGAATTGCCCGATGTACCGATTGCCGGTCGAAATCCATGGGGCCTGCAGTGACGTCGCGGATTGCTGGATCTCCAGATCCTTGAGAATATCCTTCAGCATCGCCTGCCCCGGAGCTGCCGCGACGAAATGGCTGATATAACCAGGTCTGTGTTCTTCGTTCTCGTAGACACAGTATAACGTGGGATTCGGAAACAGGTCGTCGACTGGTTTCAGGCAAACCGAATCTGCTTCTGGGATGACGCCACCGCGTTCAAGCAGCAGTTCATACCGCATCAGGTCAGAAACGCCGTGAAATAATCTGCGCGCGAAATATTCGGCGATCAGTGCCTGGTTGCGCCAGCGACGACCAGACAGAAACGCATTGTCGTAAACCCGATACTCCCAATCCGGATGCTGATCACGCCAGCTTTGCATCCAATGGACCGGCGCCGGGCGATCGCCGACCCAGATATGTGCCATCGAGCGAGGTATTGCCAACGGGCCATGATCAATCGGGCGGGCGGGCGCCAATTCTGCATCAACGCTTTCATTCACCGCTGGAAATACGGGGTTTTTGCTGTGATAGCCCATAAGCCCCAGCATCAGCGAAACCTGAGTCGGAAAATTTGAACGGTTGACACAGATAAGGTCGCCATCGACGCTGAACACCTCGAACCCGCTATGTGACATTTCCTCAATGAAAATATCCGTTTCGGGTTTGCCGTCACCACCGGTTGCAACGACAAGCCGGGTGTTCAGCGCGTTCAAATCAAGTCCGTGCATCATCAGCAGGCTGTTTGTCACCGCGTCGAGGTAAAACAGGTCAACATGGTGATGCTCAAGGTCGACCAGAATGTCCCAAACCGGTTTCTCTCCGACAAGGCCGACCGCAGGCTCAACAATATCAAGGCGCGGATCACCCGCATGAAGGGCGGCGGTTTCTTCGGCGCGGTGCCGATCCTGTTCGATCAAAAGGATGCGCCAGTGTTCCGGATGACGCGGTTCATCCGAGAAGTTCTCGAGAAGCACGGTATTGGTGCCGATTGCGACACATAGAACATCGTCGGGGCATAGTGCGTCGAGCGCCACAAGCAGGCTTTGCTGCAAGTACGGCGATTGATGCTCGACGACTGGCTGGCGTGCCAACCGCATTGCGAGTGTTGTGTTACGAAATGACATTGCACCCCCTGGCGACGATCCCAACATGAGTCGATGCAAGATAACTGCAAGACGCAAGTTTTAATGGCAGACCGGGTTCGCCTGGCGTCCCTGAAACGAAAGCGCTGCAGCCATGGATGCTTCCCGATCTGGAGCAATCACGCGCACACCACTTTTGCCGTTGACGATGCCGCCCGCACTGATGACGCCCATGGTATCCTGGTTCAACCGTCCGAGGCGGGCAGCTTGATCTCGGTATCCGCGTCGTACGGGGCTTCGCCGCCGAGGTAGAAGTGGGCGAGGATTGCCACCACAACGACAAATGCGCCGACGATGAAGGCAAGCCCGGTGTTTCGGCTTTTTTGGGCCGTGAGAGTCTCTTGTTTGATTGCGTGCCGGATATCAAATGCGTGTGAGTAACTCGAATGCAGGGGGTGATGGAGCGATCTAAGGGGTGACTATGGGTGTGATCGACCGATGGCCGAGCCCGAACCGAAGTGGCGGTTCGGATAGGTGCTGTCGGCCTTAAACTCATCTTGGGCACACCGGCAAATTTTGACGGTGCAGACCACAAACTAACAAGTCGCCGTAGCCCCAAACGAGAGTCCCAACAGCAATCAGTCCGAACTGCACAATGACATCAGCGAGGACCAATCCTCGATACTCGTGAAGTGACGCTTTCTTGAGCTTTTCGGCAATTTTCCAATCGGCGATCCGAGAATTGCTAATCGCTAAAAAGCAAACTCCGAAGAACACCATCATACTGCCGAAGCGTTGAAAAGTGACTGGATTGGGTTCACAATAGGCCATGTACAAGAGGTTCGCGAGGCAAAACAAGACAAGCATTCCTTGAATGCCTGCGACCATCAAACTTCTTGTTGAATTTCCCAAAGTCAATGCGCCACCCCCGCAGCCACTGACTCATCAATAAACCGCCCCTCGCGGAACCGGTTCAGCCCGAACTCTGCGGCCAGTGGCCCCGGCGCGCCTTTGGCGATCATCTCGGCCGTGGCCCAGCCGCCGCCCGGGATCGCCTTGAAGCCGCCCGTCCCCCAACCGCAGTTGACGAAGACGCCGCCCACTGGCGTGGGTGAGATGATGGGAGAGCGATCCCCTGTCACATCCACGATCCCGCCCCATTGGCGCAGCATCTTCAGGCGGGCGATCATTGGGAAGGTCTCGACCAGTGCGCGCACCGTTTCCTCAATATGGTGGAAGCTGCCGCGCTGGGTGTAGTTGTTGAAGCCGTCGGTGCCGCCGCCGATCACCATCTCGCCTTTGTCAGACTGACTCATATAGCCGTGGACCGTGTTGGCCATGACCACCACGTCCATGCGGGGTTTGATCGGCTCGCTGACCAGTGCTTGCAGGGCCACCGACTCGAGCGGCAGGCGGAATCCGGCCATCTGGGCCAGTACGCCCGAATGCCCCGCCGCGACCAGACCCAGCTTGGAACAGCCGATGGGGCCGCGCGAAGTCTCGACCCCCGTGACCTTCCCGGCCTCGGTCCTGATCCCCGTCACCTCACACTTCTGGATGATGTGCATGCCCATGTCGCTGCACGCCCGCGCATAGCCCCAGGCCACGGCGTCGTGCCGCGCGGTGCCGCCACGTGCCTGCCACAGCGCGCCGAGCACCGGATAACGCGGGCCGTCGATGTTCATGATCGGACACAGCTCTTTCACGCGCGCGGGGCCGATGAATTCGGTCTGGACCCCTTGCAGGGCGTTGGCGTGGGCGGTGCGGACGTAACCGCGCACCTCATGCTCGGTCTGGGCCAGCATCATCACGCCGCGCGGGCTGAACATGACGTTCATGTTCAAGTCCTGGCTTAGCCCTTCATATAGGCTGCGGGCCTTTTCATAGATCGCCGCTGAGGGATCCTGAAGATAGTTCGACCGGATGATCGTCGTGTTCCGCCCGGTATTGCCGCCGCCCAGCCAGCCTTTTTCCAGCACCGCGACATTGGTGATGCCGAAATTCCTGCCAAGGTAATAGGCGGTCGCAAGGCCGTGCCCGCCAGCCCCGACGATGATCACGTCATAACGGTCGCGCGGTTCGGGGGATGCCCAGGCGCGGTCCCACCCTTGATGGTGGCGCATGGCCTCTCGGGCGATGGCAAAGGCGGAATAACGGCGCATTGGCGAATCCCAGGTCTGGTACGGCGCGAATGTGCGTGCGACGCGGCGAAATTGGAAGTGTGTGAACGTCGCAGTGGTGGTGAATTGCGACATTGGTGCAGACCGATGCGGCAAAGACAGGGGCGCGGCGCATGCGCCCCGACACGGCCCACCGCGCGAGACCGTGAGTTGCGCTGCGCACGCGAACGTCTAGATAGAGGCGGCAATGAAAGTGAACCGATGATTTTCTGGCTGATCGCCGCCGCCGTCGCGGCAACCGCTGTCTGGGTTTTGCTGGCTCCGCTGCGCGCGCAGCCCCCGGCGCAGAGCACAGGCGACAGCGCCGACATGCGGATTTACCGCGACCAACTGGCCGAGGTGGATCGCGACCTTGCCCGTGGCACCCTTGACGCGGGCGAGGCTGCGCGCCTGCGCACCGAGGTGCAGCGCCGTTTGCTGGACGCGGACCGCGCGCATCAGCAAGCGGTCGTTGCCGCAGGCGCACCTGTCGGATCGCTGCGTGTCCTGACTGTCGCGGTGCCGCTGGCGCTGATCGGTGGCGCGCTTGCGCTTTACGCCACGCTGGGTGCGCCGGGCGCGCGGGATTTTTCGATGCAGGATCGCCTGGCCCTGGCCGAGCAGATGAACAATGCCCGCCCCTCGCAAGCCGACGCCGAGGCGGCGGCGCCAAATCGAGAAGTTGCCGGCACCGACCCGAAGTTCCTGGACCTGATGACACAGCTGCGCGCCGCAGTCGCGGATCACCAGGACGATCTTCAGGGCCATCAGCTGCTGGCCCTGAACGAGGCCGTGCTGGGCCGCTATGCCGCCGCTGCGGCCGCGCAGGCAAATGTGGTCCGCCTGAAAGGCAACGCCGCCACCGCCAGTGATGTTGCCGAACACGCAGGCCTGATGATCCTGGCCGCCGACGGGATCGTCTCGCCCGAGGCGGAACAGGTTGTGATCCGGGCGCTGCAGATGGACCCTTCACACGGGGTCGCGCGTTATTACGCCGGATTGCTGCATGCCCAGGTCGGGCGCCCTGATCGCGCTTTCCAGATGTGGCGCAGCCCGCTGTCCGAGGGGGGGGCCGATACGCCCTGGGACGCCCCGATACGGGCGCAGATCATTGATGTCGCGCGCGCCGCCGGTGTCAGCTATACCCCGCCGCCAATCGCGCAACAGCGCGGCCCAAGTGCCGCCGATATTGCCGCCGCTGCGGATATGTCGGCAGAGGACCGCGACGCCATGATCCGGGGCATGGTCGATGGCCTGTCCGAGCGTCTGGCGACCGAAGGCGGCCCGGCCAGCGACTGGGCGCGTCTGATCGGAGCGCTGGGTGTCTTGGGCGAGGTTGCGCGCGCCGCCGAAATCTATGCCGAAGCGCGCGAGGTGTTCGCCGCCAACCCCAATGATCTGGCGCTGCTGGCCCGCACCGCAAGCCAGGCGGGGATCACCGAGTGATCCTGACCGACATCACGGGCTTTGCCTCCGCCCTGCCCCGCCACGGCGCGCTGATCGGGCTTGACCTTGGGGACAAGAACATCGGTCTGGCGGTATCGGACACACTGCGCGGGATCGCCAGCCCGTTGGAAACGATCCGGCGCAAGAAATTCTCGGTCGATGCGGCGCGGTTGCTGGATGTCATCGGCGCGCGCGAGATTTGCGGGATTGTGCTGGGGTTGCCGATGAACATGGATGGCTCGGAAGGGCCACGCTGTCAGTCGACGCGGGCCTTCGCGCGCAATCTGGAACGGCTGAGCGATCTGCCGATCACCTTCTGGGACGAACGCCTGTCCACCGTTGCCGCCGAACGCGCGCTTCTGGAAGGTGACACCAGCCGCCGCCGCCGGGGCGAGGTCATCGACCACGTTGCCGCCGGGTTCATCCTGCAAGGCGCGCTGGACCGGTTGCGCGTTCTGGAAAGCGCGCCATGAGTGATGAGATATGGCAGCGGGACGAGGTCGACAGCCCCTGCATAAAGATCTGTCTGATCCACCCGACCGAGCGTCTGTGCACCGGCTGCTATCGCAGCATCGACGAGATTGCCGCCTGGGGCGCGATGTCGCCCGAGGCCCGGCGCGCCGTCATGGCGACGCTGCCGGATCGCGCGCCACGGCTGAAAAAACGGCGCGGCGGGCGCGCCGCGCGTCAGGCGCGCGACGACTGACAGAACAAAAGCAAGCTCGGCTCAGGGAATGATCCGGGTGTATTTCGTGCCCTCGATCACCGCGCTTGCGATCAGGCCCGCCTGCCCGAAGATCACCGCGACAACCGGTTCCAGCGTGGTAATCGTTTCGGCCGAAATATTCTCGCCCACGTCCATAACCGCATATTCCGCATCCGCCCCGGCAGACCAGCCGATGGTGGTGCGGAAGTTGGTCAGGCTTTGCTCGGTCATGAAAAACAGGACGTGCGCGTATTGCTGCGCACCGATCTGCAGGCCCGCGCTGATCTGCGCGGCTGAGTAATAATCGACAGTGACGCCCTGAACACGCAGCGCCCCGCGCCCATAGCTGCCGCCGATGCCAAGCCCCGCCTCGGTCACCAGCGGCATCACCAGGATGCCGGCGGCATTGCGGCCAACCTCGGCCACGCCGGGATAGGTTCGGTACAGGTGGTTCAGCGTCTGATCAGCGCGTTGATCAATGATCGCGCCGCCCTGGCTGCCGACCGTGTTCATACAGGCCGACGTCAGTAACGCGGCAGCGGATGCGCCTGCAATCAGCGCACGACGAGTCGTTTGGGTCATGATGGTCCTATGGGTCTACTGCTCTGGTTTGTTGCGGCATTCTGTTGGCCGCTTGATCGCAATCATAGCATCAGAAATTGGCGCTGTCACCAAACCATCAGCGATTCTGCCCTCCGGCGGATGTCTGCCGGACAGCGACCGGGTTGCCCCCACTGGCGGATGGCGCAATAAGCTGGACGTGCACGAATTTGGCGCGCGGGAATGGCAAGAACTATTGTTTGCATGGAATGGGGCTCACTTTACGGGCCGGACTACGTGAACGTGTTGTTCCGGGCGGTTTCAGCACATCTGAGCGGCGCCTTCCGCTTTGTCTGTTTTACCGATGACCCGGCGGGCATCGACGAGCAGGTCGACTGCGTCAAAATCCCCGAGATGTCGCTGGATGACGCGGGCTGGGAGCGCGGCGGCTGGCCGAAATTATCCGTGTTCGCAGAATGCGACGCAGACCTGACGGGCCGGTGCCTGTTCATCGACCTCGACACGATCATAACCGGACCGCTGGAGGAGCTGTTCGAACTTCCCGGGGAACCAGTGATGATCCGCGAATGGCCCCGGCTGGCGGATCGGTTACGTAAGCGTAAGCATTTTTGCGCCAGCGGGATTTTTGCATGGAACGCCGATCGCCTGCACCATGTCTGGCAGAACTTCGCGGCCTCACCCAGGCGCGCGCGTGAGGGGTTTCGTAAGGAGCAGCGGTTTCTGGAACACCACGCGGAAAACCTGCAGTTCTGGCCCGAGGACTGGGTGATTTCGTTCAAGCGCACGCTGATGGCACCACCGCTGCTGGACCGGGTGATGGCCCCGAAACCAGTGCCGCCCACGGCGCGCATCCTTGCCTTTCACGGCGATCCCCGGCCCATCGACGTGGTGCCCGAGAAGGGACAGCGCTGGGGCAAGGGTTGGCATTACGGACGCGGGGCCGTGCCCTATGTGCGTGACTATTGGCTGAAGTACGGCGGCGAAGACCCAGGCTAAGGCGCCGTTCAAACTATCTTAATCGCTATCGATTTGATCTGCGCCCGGTGCGCGCCGCAGGCGCAGGGCGCACGCCGGACCGGCCCCACCGGTCTGGCGTCGGTTTGAGGTGGGCACTCCGGTTCGAGTTGACGGCTAACACGGCCCCATAAATTATGTCCGTCAATCGTCGCTGCGCCAGCCCGCCGGTCCGCCGCGCGCCCTGCTTGGGTCGGGCGTTCGTCTTCGGTCGGCCAGCGCAGCCTCCGCACTCAGCCGTTCAGCAACTCGGCCACGTCGGGTGCAAAATACGTCAGGATGCCGTCGCACCCGGCCCGGCGGAAGGCGATCAGGCTTTCCAGCATCGCCTTTTCCGGCTCGATCCAGCCTGCGTCGATGGCGGCGCGGATCATCGAATACTCTCCACTTACCTGATAGGCGAAGGTCGGCACCGCAAAGCGATCTTTCACACGCCGACAGATATCAAGATAGGGCATCCCGGGTTTGACCATGACCATATCCGCGCCTTCGGCCAGATCGCGCGCGACCATGCGCAGCGCCTCCTCCCCGTTGGCCGGATCAATCTGATAGGTCGCCTTGTCCCCGATCAGCCGCCCCGAGGCCCCGACCGCGTCCCGGAACGGCCCATAGAAGGCGCTGGCAAACTTGGCGGCATAAGACAGGATCACCACGTCCTGATAACCGGCCTCCTCCAACGCGCCGCGCATGGCACCGATCCGCCCGTCCATCATGTCACTGGGCCCAAGGATATCCGCACCCGCCGCCGCCTGCGCCAGAGCCATGCGCACCAGCGCGTCAACGCTTTCATCGTTTACGATCACACCGTCGCGCACAATCCCGTCATGGCCATTGGCGTTATAGGGGTCGAGCGCGACATCGGTCATCACCGCCACCTCGGGAACCGCGTCCTTGATCGCCCGGGTGGCACGGTTGGACAGGTTATCGGCACTCCAGGCTTCGGCGCAATCTTCGGTGCGCCGGTCAGCCTCAGTATAGGGAAACAGGCAGATCGCCGGAATTCCAAGCGATTGCGCCCGCCGCGCCGCCGAAACCGCAAGATCCACCGACAGGCGCGCCACCCCCGGCATCGAGGGCACCGGATCGGTGACGCCGTTGCCTTCGGTCAGGAAGATCGGCCAGATCAGATCGGCGGGCGACAGCCGTGCATCACGCACCATCGCGCGCAGCGCAGCCGTGCGCCGCATCCGGCGTGCGCGGGCCAGCGGGAAAGGCGCAGGCAATGTTGGATGGTTTGTCATCTGAATACGGCCTTTGTTGATCCTATCGGGCCAAGCTGCCCCGGCCACAGCGTTACGTCGAAGTGCCGCACAGCTCAAGGTCTGGCCAAGCCGCGCGCCCGTCCCTATGGTCCGCGCGGCACTGCTTTGGGGACCCGCACGCGTGGATTGGTACAAGACCGTTTTCGAACTGATCGATATGCGGTCGTTTTCGAACCTGTGGTTCTGGATCGCGTTGGCTGTGGTCTGGTCGACAACCTCGCACTGGGTGCTTGGGGTGCCTTTTGACATGCTGCAACGCGCCCGTCGCAGCGGTGGTCAGGCCGAGGCGGATTTCGAGGATATGGTCCGCATCAACGTCAATCGCCTGCTGCACATCAGCGAGGTTTCGGGCCTGTGGATCCTGACCATCGGTTCCGGCATCCTGACCGCATTGGTGATCCTTGGGTTCTGGTACGAGGTCGAGATTGCCCAAGCGCTGTTTCTGATGGGCCTGCCGATGTCGATCGTGGGCTTGCTAAGCCTGCGCACAGCAAGAATAATTCGGCGAACCAATATCCTCGGAGAGCCATTGCGCAAACGCATGGTGCGCCACCGATTGTGGACCCAGGTGATCGGCATGATCGCGATTTTCGTGACCGCCATGTGGGGCATGTACCAGAACCTGTCGATCGGCGTGCTGGGCGGCTGAGGGCGCCCCCCACCGGCGAGACAGCCGGGGGCCAGCCCCCAGACACGAGATCGCTGGGGGCCAGCCCCCAGACACGAGATCGCTGGGGGCCAGCCCCCAGACCCCCGGGATATTTATGGGTCAATGATGGGCAAAGAAGATCGGTATAGGCGGCGCGGCGTTTATGGTGTTGCACGGTTTTGGTTGACCGGGGCGGGCGTGGCGCAGGTGCGTGTTCGCGATCCGGATCGCAGAACTCTCGGTTGACACCGCCCACGGCGCGTATACCCACCCCGCCCATGGCCAGTACCAAACATATCACCGTCGGCGGCGCGCCCGAAGGGTTTGACGCGCGGCTTTTGCTGGCCGAGGCGGAGCGCGGGCCTGCGATCCACATTGCGCGGGATGACAAGCGGATGGCGGCTATGGCGGCCGCGCTGGCGTTTTTTGCCCCCGACATGCCGGTGGTCACGTTTCCGGGGTGGGATTGCCTGCCCTATGACCGGGTGTCGCCAAACCTGGATGTGTCGGCCACCCGAATGGCGACGCTGGCCGGGCTGACCCATGGAATGCCGAAACGCTTCATCCTTTTGACCACACTGAATGCCGCCACCCAGCGGGTTCCGGCGCGCGATGTCCTGGCCGAAGCTGCGTTTACTGCCGTAGTCGGGTCGCGCCTGGACGAAAGCGCTTTGCGTGCCTTCCTGGTCCGGATGGGGTTTTCTCAGGCGCCCACAGTCACCGAACCGGGCGATTATGCGATCCGGGGCGGGATCATCAACGTTTGGCCGCCGGGGCACGACATGCCGGTGCGCCTGGACCTGTTTGGCGACGTACTGGACGGTGCGCGCCGGTTTGACGCGGTCAGTCAGCGCACGGCTGAAGCGCTGGAGGTGGTGGAGCTTGCACCGGTGTCCGAGGTGATCCTGGACGAGGCAGCGATCACCCGTTTCCGGCAGAACTATCGCCTGGAATTTGGGGCGGCGGGCACTGACGATCCCCTGTATGAAGCCGTCAGTGCGGGCCGAAAACACGCAGGCATCGAACACTGGCTGCCGTTTTTTCATGAGCGGCTGGAAACGCTGTTTGACTATCTGCCCGATGTGCCGGTCTGCCTTGATGACCAGCTGACACCGGCCCGCCTGGCGCGGTGGGAGGCGATTGCCGATCAGTATTCCAACCGGGCCGAAGCGCTGGCCAGCAAGGCGCGGCTCGATTCCGTATACAAGCCCGCCCCGCCGGGATTGTTGTATCTGGATGATGCGTCATGGAACGCTCAGTTGGAGGGCCGCCGGGTGTTGGGTTTTCATCCCTTGCCGCAGGCCAGCGGGCCGGGGGTGATCGACGCAGGCGGGCGGATCGGGCGGAATTTTTCGCCCGAACGACAACAGACAAACGTAAGCCTTTTCAATGCATTGTTTGGACATATTCAAACAAAACGTGAAAATACTCAGGTCATCATCGCCAGCAATTCCGATGGTGCGCGGGAGCGTCTGTCCGGCTTGATCGAGGATGAGGGGCTAGCCGACGCCCGCGCCATCGGCGATTTCCGCGATGTGCCCGACGCCACCGGCGGCGTCTTCCTGACCGTCTGGCCGCTGGAGCACGGGTTCACAGGTAACAGCCTGACCGTGATCTCGGAACAGGACGTTCTGGGCGACCGGCTGATCCGCCAAACCCGCAAGAAACGCCGCGCCGAAAACTTCCTGACCGAGGCGCAGAGCCTGTCGCCCGGCGACCTGATCGTCCACATCGACCACGGCATCGGCGTTTACCGCGGGCTGGAGGTGGTGGAAGCGCTGGGGGCGGCGCATGAGATGATTTTGCTGGAATACGCCGGTGGCGATCTCCTGTACCTTCCCGTTGAAAACATTGAACTTCTCAGCCGTTACGGGCATGAGGAAGGGCTGCTGGATCGCCTGGGGTGGTGGGGCCTGGCAGTCGAAGAAAGCGCGGCTGAAACAGCGCATTCGCGACATGGCCGACAAGCTGATCCGGGTCGCCGCCGAACGGATGCTGCGCCGCGCCCAGATCATGGAACCGCCCGATGGCATGTGGGACGCGTTTTCGGCCCGCTTCCCGTATGAGGAAACTGACGACCAGCTGACCGCCATCGGCGCGGTGCTGGACGACATGGCCGCCGGCACGCCAATGGATCGCCTGATCTGTGGCGACGTGGGTTTCGGCAAGACCGAGGTGGCGATGCGCGCCGCCTTTGTTGCCGCGATGAGCGGTGTTCAGGTCGCGGTGATCGCGCCGACCACGCTGCTGGCGCGGCAACACTACAAGAGTTTTGCTGAACGATTCCGGGGTTTCCGGTCGAGGTGCGGCAACTGTCGCGGTTCGTCGGTGCGAAGGAAGCGGCGGATACGAAATCGCGGATGGCGGACGGGTCGGCGGATATTGTCATCGGCACTCATGCGTTGCTGGCCAAGAATGTGCGGTTCAAGAACCTCGGGCTGTTGGTGATCGACGAAGAACAGCACTTTGGTGTGGGGCATAAAGAGCGGTTGAAGGCGCTGCGATCGGACGTTCATGTGCTGACATTGACGGCGACGCCAATTCCACGAACACTTCAACTTAGCCTTACAGGTGTCCGTGATTTATCGATAATTGGCACTCCGCCAGTCGACCGATTGGCGATCCGCACTTATGTTTCCGAATTCGACGCGATCACCATTCGTGAGGCTTTGTTGCGCGAACATTATCGTGGCGGTCAGAGCTTTTATGTGGTCCCCAGGATCAAGGACTTGCCGGATATCGAGGATTTCCTGCGCGAACAGGTGCCCGAAGTTTCTTACGTCGTCGCCCATGGCCAGATGGCTGCGGGAGAGCTGGATGACCGGATGAACGCTTTTTACGATGGCAAATATGATGTTTTGCTGGCCACCACAATTGTCGAAAGCGGGCTGGATATTCCGACGGCGAACACCATGATGGTGCATCAGGCGGATATGTTCGGGTTGGCGCAGCTGTATCAGATACGTGGGCGGGTCGGTCGTTCAAAAACACGTGCTTACGCGTACTTGACGACCAAACCTCGTGCAAAGCTTACAGATACGGCGCAGAAGCGGTTGCGTGTTTTGGGCAGCCTGGATTCGCTTGGGGCTGGCTTTACGCTCGCCAGCCAGGATCTGGACATTCGCGGTGCTGGCAACCTGCTGGGCGAGGAGCAATCCGGTCAGATGCGCGATGTGGGTTATGAACTTTACCAGTCGATGCTGGAAGAGGCGATTGCCAAGATCAAAGCCGGAGAGATGGAGGGGCTGAGCGAAGCGGATGACCAGTTGGCACCGCAAATCAACCTGGGTGTTCCTGTCCTGATACCAGAGGTTTACGTACCCGATCTTGATGTAAGACTTGGCTTGTATCGTCGCTTGTCAGCCCTCAGCACAAAAGTTGAACTGGAAGGCTTCGCCGCAGAATTGATCGACCGGTTCGGCAAGCTGCCGCGCGAGGTGAATACCTTGCTTCTGGTGGTGCGGATTAAGGCGCAGTGCAAAAAGGCCGGAATTGCCAAGCTGGATGCGGGGCCGAAGGGCGCGACGATCCAGTTTCACAACGACAAGTTTGCCAATCCGGCGGGACTGGTCACCTTCGTGCAGGATCAGCGCGGGTTGGCGAAGGTCAAGGACAACAAGATCGTCGTGCGGCGTGATTGGAAGAAGGCGAAGGACAAGATTCAGGGCGCGTTCGCGATTGCGCAGGATCTGGCGAAACATGCGCGGGCGGCGAAGTCTTGATGCCCAGCTGTAGAATCTGAGGCCGTTTCGGGCTTCAGAAACTCAATGTCCGACAGTGCAGATTCGCGAAATCACCGCCCAATTCGCAGTTGATCTTTCACAAATCCAACATCCCGCTTATTTCCCCCGCAACCGCTGGATCAGCGCGCTGGTGTCCCAGCGTCCGCCGCCCATACGCTGCACGTCGCCGTAGAACTGGTCGATCAGCGCGGTCGTCGGCAGGCTGGCGCCGATCTCATCCGCCGTGTCCAGGCAAATCCCGAGGTCTTTCCGCATCCAGTCCACTGCAAAGCCGTGTTCAAAGTGGTCGTCCAGCATGGTTTTGTGCCGGTTGACCATCTGCCATGATCCGGCGGCGCCCTGGCTGATCACCTCGACCACCGCGCGCCCGTCCAGACCGGCTTTCTCGGCAAAGGCAAGCCCTTCGGACAGGCCCTGAACCAGACCGGCAATGCAGATCTGGTTCACCATCTTGCACATCTGCCCGGCACCGCTGTCCCCGATACGGCGACAAATCTTCGCATAGGCGTCCAGCACCGGTTCGGCGCGATCGTAATCCGCCTGCGCCCCGCCGCACATGATCGACAGGGCCGCATTCTCGGCCCCCGCTTGCCCGCCCGAGATCGGCGCATCGACATAGGCCAGACCAGCCGCGCCCGCTGCCGCGTGCAGTTCCGCCGTCACCGCAGCGGATACGGTTGTGTGATCCACGAACATCGCGCCCGCCGCCATGCCCGAAAACGCGCCATCGGGGCCGGTACAGACCTGGCGCAGATCGTCATCATTGCCGACGCAGGCCATAACGAAATCGGCCCCCTTGGCGGCCCCGGCAGGCGTATCCGCCGCCGCGCCGCCGTGTTCACCGGCCCATTTTGCCGCCTTGGCTGCGCTGCGGTTATAGACCGTCACGTCATGCCCGGCCGCCGCCAGATGCCCCGCCATCGGGTATCCCATCACCCCCAGGCCCAAAAACGCCACTTTCGCCATTGCCGCACCTTCCCTTTTTGTCCGCTTCCGGCTTATCTACGCACCTTCCTGCCCGGCGTAAACAAAGGCCCCGATGTTCCAGATTTTTCGATGGTTGCTGCGGATATTGCTGGTGGTGTCCGCCGTCATCCTGCTGGGTCTGGGCGGGATTTACTGGTTCGCGTCCCGGTCGATCCCAGAATATTCGGGCACCTATCAGGTCAACGGGCTGACCGCCCCGATCGAGATTGTGCGCGATACCGCCAACGTGCCCCACATCTTCGGCGAAGGTGACCGTGACGTCTATTTCGGCCTGGGCTATGCGCACGCACAGGACCGCCTGTGGCAGATGACGATGATGCGGCGTACCGCACAGGGCCACCTGTCCGAGATTTTCGGCGAACGCACCTTACAGATTGATGAGTTGATCCGCCGCCTCGACCTTTATGGTCTGTCGATCAAGTCCAAGGCCGCGCTGGAGGAGGAGACGCTGGCCAACCTCAACGCCTATTCCGCCGGGGTGAACGCCTGGCTGGCTGAGGTGAACAGCGGCGCGCTGGGGCGCGGTGCGCCGGAGTTCTGGATTTTCCCGCGCGCAATCTCTCCCTGGACGCCGAGTGATTCCATTGCGCTGGTCAAGCTGCTGGGTTTGCAAACCTCGGGGCATTTATCGGCCGAAGTTCGGCGCGCGCGCGCCTCACTGATCCTCGACCCTGAGCGAGTGCGCGATCTGATCCCGGATGCACCGGGCGGCGGGATTGCCGCGCTGCCGGAATATGCCGCACTGGTGCCGGATGCACCGAAGTACGCGGCCAATACGCGCGGGCCGCGCGATCCGCTGTCGCCCTTCGCCCCGCCGGGCTTGCCGGGGGCGTCGAACGGCTGGGCGGCGGCCCCGTCCCGGTCGGCGGCGGCCAGCACGTTGCTGGCGAACGATCCGCATCTGGGGCTGACCGCCCCGGCGATCTGGTATCTGGCCCGGATGGAGCTGCAATCCGGCGGCGTCATCGGCGGCACGATTCCGGGCATTCCGGCGGTAATGGTTGGGCGCTCTGCCAGCCTGGGCTGGGGCATCACGTCGAGTTATCTGGACGATCAGGACGCCTATATCGAAAAGCTGAACCCGGACGATCCGACCGAGGTTCTGACCCCCGGCGGCTGGCAGCCCATGGTGACACGCCCGTCGATCATCACGATCAAGGATGCGCCCTCGAAAACCATCGAGCTGGCGTGGAGTGATAATGGCCCGATCCTGCCGGGCGGGCATTATGATCTGGGAACGGTGACGCCGCCGGGGCATTTGACCAGCCTGGCCTGGACGGTCCTCAGCGATAAAGACACGTCGATCCAGGCGGCGATGAAGCTGATGGCGGCGCAGGATGTGACCGAAGCGATGGCGGCGGGGGCCGATTTCGTTGCGCCCAGCCTTAATCTGGTGCTGGCGGATCGGCGCAATATCGCGATGAAGACTGTCGGCCAGATGCCGCGCCGGTCCGAGCGTCATCAAAGCCAGGGGCGATTGCCGACCCCCGGCTGGCTGGCCGAAAATCGCTGGCTGGGCACCCAGCCCTATGGCGCGAACCCGGCCTTTATCGCGCCGGTCGGCGGATTGCTGGGCAACACCAACAACAAGCTGCTGGACCGCCCCTTCCCGCTGCACGTCAGTTTCGACTGGGGCGACACGCAGCGGATCCAGCGCTGGCGGCGCTTGATGCAAACGCGCGAGGTTCATACCCGCGAAAGCTTCGTCGAGGCGCAGCTGGACACCGTCAGTTACACCGCGCGCACCCTGCTGCCGCTGATCGCCGCCGATCTGTGGTTCACCGGGCAGGCCGCGCCCGAAGGCACGCTGGAACGGCAGCGTCAGCGGGCGCTGGAATTGCTGGCCGAATGGAACGGAGAGATGAACGAGCATCTGCCCGAACCGCTGATCTATGCCGCCTGGTTGAACGCACTACAGGTGCGGTTGACGCAGGACGAACTCGGGCCCCTGTCGGGCGAATTCGAACGCCCCGACCCGATCTTCATCGAGCGGGTGTTCCGCAACACCGAAGGTGCGGGCGTGTGGTGTGACGTGGCGCAATCGGCCCCGTCCGAAACCTGCGCCGATATCGCCCGTGATGCGCTGGATGATGCGCTGTTGTTGCTGGAAGAACGCTATGGCAACGCGGTCGAGGCGCTGCGCTGGGGCGATGCCCATCAGGCCGCGCATGATCACCCCGTTCTGGGAGAAGTTCCCGGCCTGAACTGGATCGTCAACATTCGCCAGTCAACCTCGGGCGGGGATCATACGCTCAGGCGCGGCAGTACGCGCGGTCGGGGCGCGAACCCGTTCATGAACGTCCATGCGGCGGGGTATCGCGGGGTCTATGATTTCGCAGACCCGGACAGTTCGGTCTTCATCATCTCGACCGGGCAATCCGGTCATCCGTTGTCGCGGCACTACGATGATTTGGGGGAGTTGTGGCGGCGCGGCGAGTATATCCCGATGTCGCTGGACCCGGCCCTGGCACGGGCGGCGGCGACGGGGGTGACGGTGCTGGAACCTGAATAGGGTTTTGGGTCGGGACACGGTAGCCTGAGGCGGAATAAACGGCTGACTCGCCCCCCGTTTCAGCCGTAGTTTCGCGAAATTGACCGCGGCCCCCATTTCAACCTTTCCGCGCCGACCGTTTTCGGGCGACAAACCCACATGGTCTCGCTTCCCGATAATTTCGCCGACTGGTTCACCGCGCGCGGCTGGTCGCCGCATCCGCATCAGCGTGCCATGCTGGAACGTGCCGCCGATCCCGCCCTGCTGCTGATCGCGCCAACGGGGGGCGGCAAAACGCTGGCCGGCTTCCTGCCGACGCTGGCCGAACTGGCCGATGGCGCGCACCGGGGGATGCATACGCTCTATGTCTCGCCATTGAAGGCGCTGGCGGCGGATATCGGGCGCAACCTGCGCCGCCCGGTCGAGGATTTGCGCCTGCCGATCCGGATTGAGGACCGCACTGGCGACACCTCGCAAAGTATGCGTAAGCGCCAGCGCGCCGACCCGCCGCATATCCTGCTGACGACGCCGGAATCGCTGGCGCTGCTGCTGAGTTATGAGGATGCGCCACGCATTTTCGCCGGGCTAGAGCGGGTGATTGTCGATGAAATTCATGCACTTGCGGATAGCAAACGCGGCGATCAGCTGCTGTTGGCGCTGTCACGCCTGCAAGCGCTGCGCCCCGGCCTGCGTCGCGTCGGCCTGTCGGCCACCGTTGAGGACCCCACCGCCATCGCGCATCTGCTGGCGCGGCACCCGGACCCTTGTGCGATCCTGCACGCCGATCCGGGGCCGGACCCGGATATCCGCATGCTGACCACGGATGCGCCCCCGCCGTGGTCGGGGGGTGGCGGGAAATACGCGATTGCGGCGGTCCTCGACCAGGTTCGACAGCACAAAACCACGCTGATTTTCCACAACACCCGCGCCCAGGCCGAGATCTTTTTTCACAACCTCTGGCTGGCCAACACCGACGATTTGCCCATCGGCATCCACCACGGATCGCTGGCGCGCGAACAGCGCCAGAAGGTCGAAGCCGCGATGGTCGCCGGCAGCCTGCGCGCGATTGTTTGCACCGGCACGCTGGACCTGGGGATCGACTGGGGCGATGTCGATCTGGTGATCCAGATTGGCGCGCCGAAAAACGTCAAACGGCTGGTGCAGCGGATCGGGCGCGCCAATCACCGCTATAACGCGCCCTCAAAGGCGTTGCTGGTCCCGGCCAACCGCTTCGAGATTGTCGAATGTGTCGCCGCGCTGGAGGCAGCGAAAGAACGCAACCTTGATGGCGACCCGCGCGGCCCCGGCCCGCGTGACGTGCTGATCCAGCACATCCTGATCGCCGCCTGCGCCGGGCCCTTCGATGCCGATGACCTGTTCCCCGAGGTGACCAGTGCCGGGGCATATAGTTCGCTGACCCGCGCGGATTTCGACGCCTGCCTCGAATTCGCGGCGACGGGGGGGTATGCGCTGAAGGCCTATGATCGTTGGCAACGCCTGATGCAGCGCCCCGACGGGCTGTGGCAGCTGCGCGACCCGCGCGCCGCCGCGCGCATCCGCATGAACATCGGCACCATCATCGACACCGAGGTGATGCCCGTCCGCTTGCGCGGTCGCATGGGCGGCAAGCCCCTGGGCGAGGTTGAGGAGGCTTTTGCCGCCACCCCTCACCCCCGGTGATACGTTTCTGATCGGCGGGCGCGTGGTACGCTATGACCGCCTGCGCGAGATGACGGTCGAGGTATCGCGCGAGGCGACGAAGCCGCCAAAGATCGCCGTTTTCGCAGGCACGAAATTCGCCACATCCACCCAGTTGTCGCAACGCATTCTGGACCTGTTCCAGCAACCGGACTGGCCCCAGCTTCCGACCCATACGGCCGAGTGGTTGGCGCTTCAGCGCAAGGTCTCTCACCTGCCCAGCCGGTCCCACATACTTGTCGAATCCTTCCCTTTTGACGGGCGAGAGCATACCTGCATCTACGGCTTTGCCGGGCGCAATGCGATGCAGACGCTCGGTTTGCTCATCACTCAAAGAATGGAGGCGATGGGATTGAACCCACTCAGGTTCGTGGCCACCGATTATGCGGTTCTGATCTCTGGTCTGACGCGGGTAAGTGACCCGCGGCCACTGTTTTCCGCCACCACTTTGCGTGCAGATTTCGAACATTGGCTGGGTGGAAACGCGGTTATGAAACGCACCTTCCGCGATGCGGCGCTGATCGCCGGGCTGATCGAGCGCAACCATCCGGGCAAGCGGAAATCGGGGCGGCAGGCGACATTTTCGTCCGACATCCTTTATGACACGCTGCGCAAGTATGATCCCGACCATGTCCTGATGCAGATCACCCGGGAAGAGGCGCAGCGCGGCATCGTCGACTTTGCCCGGATCGACGACATGCTGACCCGCACCAAGGGGCGGATCGACCACGTGACGCTGGACCACGTCACCCCGCTGGCCGCGCCGCTGTTTCTGGAAGTCGGTATAGTGCCGGTGGAAGGCGCGGGCCGTGACCAAATGGTCCAGATCGAGGCCGCCAGGCTGATGGCCGAGGCGGGGTTGGCCTAAAGCGTTTCGGCTTGAACCTGAATCGCGAGGGATTCCCTTGAGACCTGATCTGTGATTCATCCTGTTTGGGAGGATGGATCATGTCAGCACCTTTGCCATCTGCGCTTCGGATACGGTTTCAGAGATACATTGAAGAAGGGTTGAGCGGGCGCGCGGCGGCGTTGCGGTTGAAGCTGTCGCCTGCCACAGGCGCGCGGTGGGCGCGTCAGGTGAGGATGAAGGGTCATGCGGAACCTGCCCGGCAGGGACCGCCGCGCGGCAAGGGAAAGCTGGCTCCGCATCGGGAATTCTTTGAGGAGTTGATCGCACAAGACCCTGACATCACGCTCTTTGAGTTGCGTAATGCGCTGGCCGATGCAGAGGGTGTGCGGGTGCATCACTCCTCCATCGCCAACCTTCTGTCCCGGCTCGGCTTCACGTACAAAAAAAGTCGCTGGTCGCAACCGAGCGCCGCCGCGCCAAGGTAAGGCAGCAACGGGCCGACTGGTTCAGATACCGCTCGCCAGCCATTGCGACCTTTCCTGAGCGCGTTGTCTTTATTGACGAAACCGCAGTGAAGACAAACCTCACGCGCCTACGCGGCAGAGCCAAGCGCGGTAAGCGCCTGACGATGGATGCGCCCTTCGGAAGCTGGGGAACCCAAACCTTGATCGCGGGCCTGACCCAAGGCGCGCTGATCGCACCTTGGGTCATCAAGGGAGCGATAGATGGCCCCGCCTTCGCGGCCTACATCCGCGAAGTGCTGGTCCCCGAGATCAACCCCGGCACTGTCGTCATTCTCGACAACCTGGCAACCCACCGGAATAAGGAGGCGACGCAGGCTTTACGCAATCACGGCTGCTGGTTCCTTTACCTGCCACCGTACTCGCCCGACCTGAATCCCATCGAGCAGGCCTTCTCTAAACTGAAAGCCCATTTGCGACGGATCGGGGCCAGGTCCTTTACCCAGGTCTTCGAAGCAATCGGAGCAATCTGCGATCTCTACGACCCAGTAGAATGCTGGAACTACTTTAAGGCCGCCGGATATGTCTCAGGTTAATGTCGAAACGCTTTAGGGTGAGGACCAATTAATCCGACACCGCTGGTTTGACAGATTTTCTGTCTGACAAGGATTAGGTTTGACGGAATAGTGGTTCTATTTCAAAGACCTAAGACGGTGTCATGGTGGAAATCCGTCAAATCCGAAGAACGTCAAATCCGCTTCATCTCAGCGGTGTCGGATTAATTGGTCCTGACCCTAGCCTTCGGCGTCCCGCTGATCACACCAGGCGCGTACCACCTCGGCCAGTTCTGTACGGCCCGCATCAAGCGCGGCCTGGTCCGCGAATTTCATCGTCCGCGCCTCTTTCCCGTCGCCCTGCAACAGCGGGAAATCACCCGCAATCGTGGCCCCTTTGTGAAACATCAGCGTCACATGGGCCTTCGCCTTTGGGAAGAAGCTGGCAATATTGCCCTTGTAGATGAAGGTCGGCGCCTGCCATTTGATCGCCTCGCTCACGCGCGGATCGGCGGACATGATTGCGGCGCGAACGGCTGCGACCAGTGACTTTTGCGGGTTGTCATAGGCTTGCATCCAGGTGTCGACATCTTGCGTGCTCATGCGTCCTCCAGCGTTGTGAACAGTTCGGCAATCAGCCCGTCGCGCATGACATAGCGGTTCCGGCCATTGCCCGACCCGCCGGGGATCGCGGGCGAAAAACAGGTCCAGGCCACGTGAATTTCATCCCCTTCGGTGCGGGCGTGGTTGATCCGGATGCGCATGTCGGGCATCGGGTTTTCCCACCCCATCGCCATCGCCGACATCACCGCCTTGCGACCTTCGTGGCGGCGCAATGTTCCGGTGAAGGGTTCTTCGTAAATCGCATCCTCGGCAAAGCAGGCGGCCAGCGCCTCGGCACCGGCGCGGCCCGCTTGCATGGCCAGGAAGAAGTTGCTTACCTCAACGGGAACAGATGACATGTTGGGGGCCTTTCAATGCTGGACGAACGGATGACGCGCGATCTGGGTCAGGCGCTGGCGGCGTTGCAGGATGGCGATGCTGCGCCATGGGCAGCGCTGGCGCCGCTGTCGCGATTGCCGCAAAACGGCGTCGATGTGGCGATCGATTTCACTGCGAGTGACAGGCTGGGCGCGGCGATTGTTATCGCGCGCCCGCATGCCCCGCACCAACATGCGCTGAACGCTTTGACGCCGCGCCAGCGACAGGTGGCTGAGGCGCTGGCGCGGGGTGACTCGAACAAGGAAATCGCCGTCGCACTTGGCCTCAGCCCCGCGACGGTCAAAGATCACGTGGAAAATCTGCTGCGACGGCTGGGCCTGCGGCGGCGCGGACAGGTGGCGGCTGTGTTCCATGGCACCACAGATTAGCCCCGCAGTTCGCCCCTGACCATCCGCCGTATGGGGGGACCTGCCACCAAATTAGTCCGCCCCGCCAATTGGATTTCCAAAACTCAGTCGATGCGTTAGGGCAGGATGATGCGGATCGAGGCCGAAAATCTGAGTGTTGCGCGCGGCGGACTGCCGGTGCTGGACGGCGTGACATTCACGCTGGACGCGGGTGCGGCGCTGGTGCTGACCGGGCCGAACGGGTCGGGCAAGACCACCTTGTTGCGCACCATCGCCGGGTTGCAGCCCGCCCTGTCCGGGCGGTTACAGGTGGACGCCAACGCGGTCGCCTATGCCGGGCACGCCGACGGCATCAAGGCAACGTTAAGCGTGGCCGAGAATCTGGAGTTCTGGGCCGGTGTGTTCGGGCAATCCGGCATAGATGCGGCGCTAGAGGCATTCGCGATAACCCCCCTGCGCCGCCGCCCTGCGGGCAACCTGTCGGCGGGTCAGCGACGTCGCCTGGGGCTGGCGCGATTGCTGGTCACGGGTCGGCCGATCTGGGTGCTGGATGAACCGACAATCTCGCTCGACACAGATGGGGTCGCGCTGTTCGGGCGGGTCGTGGCGGCGCATCTGGCTGGCGGCGGCTCTGCCCTGATGGCCAGCCATATTGATCTGGGCGTGGATGCGCAAACCCTTGATATGACAGCGTTCAAGGCGCGCAGCGGTGCAACCGCCTTTGACGGGGTTCACGCATGATCCGCCTGATTGTCCGCGACCTGAAACTGGCAATTCGCGCCGGGGGTGGCTTCGGCCTGGGCCTGGCCTTCTTCCTGATCGTCGCAGTGCTGGTGCCGCTGGCCGTAGGGCCGGAGCGCAGCCAACTGGCCGCGATCGCGCCGGGCATCCTCTGGGTTGCGGCGCTGCTGGCCTGCCTGTTGTCGCTGGACCGGATGTTCGCGCTGGATTGGGAGGATGGAACCCTTGACCTGCTGGCGACCGCCCCGGTGCCGCTGGAATCAGTGACGCTGGCCAAAGGCATCGCGCATTGGCTGACGACGGGATTGCCGCTGACGCTGCTGGCGCCGCTGCTGGCGCTGTTCCTGAACCTGCCGGTGGGGGCCTATCCGATGCTGGTCGCCACACTGGCGCTTGGCACGCCCGCCCTGTCGATGATCGGTGCCTTCGGCGCGGCCCTGACTGTTGGCCTGAAGCGTGGCGGGCTGCTACTGGGCCTGCTGGTGCTGCCGATGTATATCCCGACGCTGATCTTCGGGGCCGAGGTGGTGCGCCGCGCCGCGCTGGATCAACCCTATCAGACACCGCTGCTGCTGCTTGCCGGGATTACGCTGGGCGCAATTGCCCTGTTGCCCTTTGCATCCGCAGCCGCCCTCAGAATCAACCTTCGGTGAGGTGGTTGAGCCGCCCCCGAACCCCGCGTAGGTAAGCCCCATGTCACTCTGGGAATATGCGAACCCGGCCCGCTTCATGGCCCTGACCGCCCGCGCCCAACCTTGGGTCTGGGGCGCGGCATTGCTGTGCCTGGCCGTGGGGTTGATCTGGGGCTTCTTCCTGACGCCGCCTGCGGAAAAATTTGGCGCAACGGTCAAGATCATATTCATCCATGTTCCCAGCGCCCTGATGGCGATCAACGCCTGGGCGATGATGCTGGTGGCCAGCCTGATCTGGCTGATCCGCCGCCACCATGTCAGCGCGTTGGCTGCCAAAGCCGCAGCACCTGTGGGCGTGGTGATGACGCTGATCGCACTGATCACCGGCGCGATCTGGGGCCAGCCGATGTGGGGCACCTGGTGGGCCTGGGATCCGCGCCTGACCAGCTTTCTGATCCTGTTCTTGTTCTATCTTGGCTATATCGCGCTTTGGGCCGCGATCGAGGATCCCGACACCGCCGCCGACCTGACCAGTGTGCTGTGTCTTGTCGGCTCGATCTTCGCGATCCTGTCGCGCTATGCCACGATCTTCTGGAATCAGGGGCTGCATCAGGGGGCGACGCTGTCATTGGACAAGGAAGAGAATATTTCGAACGTGTTCTGGCTGCCGCTGGTGATCTCGATGGTGGGGTTCGGGTTGTTGTTCCTGGCGCTTGTGATCCTGCGCACAAGGACCGAGGTGCGTGCCCGCCGCCTGCATGCGCTTGAACTTCGCGCGCGGATGGCCTGATGGTTGATCTGGGCAAATACGGGGCCGAGGTGGCCGGGTCTTACGTGGCCGCGATTGTGCTGCTGGTCGGGCTGGTGGTGATCAGCGTTGCGCGCGCCCGGCGGGTGCAGCGTGATCTGGCGCAGGCCGAACGTGATGAGTGACAAGCCCGGCCTGAACTGGATGGGCCTGCTGCCGGTCGGCATTTTCCTGGCATTGATCGGCGGCTTCTTCATCCCCGGACTGCTGCACGATGATCCTGACACGCTGCCCTCGGCCTTTATCGGGCGCGATGCCCCGGCGATCGAAGCCATCCCGCTGGGCGACCTGCCGACATTTTCGTCCGAGGTCTTCGCCGACGGGCAAGTCAAGCTGGTCAACTTCTGGGCCAGCTGGTGCGCGCCCTGCCGGGTCGAGCATCCCAACATCACCGCGCTGGCCGCCGAAATGCCGGTCTACGGCGTCAACCAGAAGGACCGCCCCGAGGCTGCGCTGCGGTTTCTGGCCGAACTGGGCAACCCCTATGCCGGGATCAGCACCGACCCCAAAGGCCGCCAGTCGGTCGATTGGGGCGTCTATGGCCTGCCCGAAACTTTCGTGGTGGACGGAGAAGGCCGCGTCGTTGCCCGCATCGCCGGGGCGTTGACCCAACGGGTTATCGCCGACACCCTGCGCCCGGCGCTGGAGGCGGCGCAGTAATCCAAACGCGCTTAGACCGGGATCAGCGCCGCCCCAACCCGCCGTCCTTCGGCCAGCAGCATGTTGAACGTCCGGCAGGCAGCGGGTGTCGCCATCGGCTCTACCCCGATGCCGACATCTTCCAGGGCGTCGCGAAATTCTGGCGGGACGGCGGCAATCTCGGCCCCGGTGCCGATCAGCAAAACGTCAATGTCACCCGCTGCCGCGATCAGCGCCGCAGGATCGGTCAGACCGCCCCAGGCAGCGGTTCCGCTGGGCAACACCGCCACCACGCCTTCAATGACTTGTCCGCCGATGCGAAAAAACCCCGGCCCATAGCCATCAATCGGACTGGCATCGGGATATGAAATCTCGGTCAGTTGCATGGCGTCAGTCCCAAAGCGGCAGCCCGCTGAGGGCTGAGGCTGCGATGATAAGATAGGCGACCGCGCGATAGGTGCGCTCCGCCTCGGGGCGGAAAATAGCGGCCCCGGCGACATTGGCCAAGGCATAGACGGGGATCAGCGCCAACCCCGTCAACAGAGCGGCTGACACCATCTGACCGGACACCCAGAATGCGATCAGAAGGGCGATATCGGTCAGAAACAAGAACAGCAGGATATTGGCGCGGATCACTTGTGCGCTATGTCGGCTGGCCATGTAAAACAGGATCACCGGCGGGCCCGCAATCCCGGCGGCACCGCCTGTCAGCCCGGCAATGCCGCCGATCAGGTAGACCAGCCACCGCGTTAGCGTTCCGCGATAGCGAATACCCAGCATCAATAACGCCAACAGCCCAAGGGCCAGCGTTGAGACGGTGTAACGAAACCCGTCCGAGCCGATGTTCAGCAGCACCCACACGCCCAGTGGCATCACAATGGCATAGCCCAGCGACAACCGCAGCACATCTCGCCGATGCGCCACCTTCAGTGCGCGTGGCACATTGGGCAGCGGCCCGACTGCATCCATCACGATCATTGTGGTCACGGCCTCGAACGGCCCAAGGATCTGCCCGGCAATCGGCAGGAATACCAGCGCAGTTCCAAAGCCCGAAAACCCGCGCACCAGACCGGCCAGAACAGCCGCTGCTGCCAGCCAGAGGAAGCCGTCGGTCAATTCTCAGACCCCGATGCTCTTCTCGTCGAAAATATCCCCGCCGGAGGCTCCGACGCGCCTCACGCGTCAATGTTGGCGTATTGTCCGCCCGCTTTGGGCCCCGATTTCGACCAGTCCCGCTTGACGCCAAGACGCAGCAGGATCGCACTGGCCACGAAGACCGACGAATAGGTCCCCACGATCACGCCCCAGATCATCGCGAACACGAAGCCCCGGATCACGTCACCGCCCAGAATGAAAAGCGAAATCAGCGCCAGCAGTGTCGTGACAGAGGTCATGACCGTCCGGGACAGCGTCTCGTTGATCGACAGGTTCAGCACATCTTTCAGATCACGCTGTTTGAACTTGCGCAGATTCTCGCGCACCCGGTCAAACACGACCACGGTGTCGTTCAGCGAATAGCCAACGATGGTCAGCAGGGCCGCGATGATCGCCAGATCGAACTTGATCTGCAACAGCGAGAATATGCCAATCGTCAACGTCACGTCATGGACCAGTGCCGCCACCGCACCCAGCGAAAACTGCCATTCGAATCTAAGCCAGATATAGATCAGCACTGCCGCGATGGCCGCAAAGACGGCCAGAATGGCGGTCTGCACCAGCTCTCCGGATACTTTCGGGCCGACGCTTTCGACCGACGGGAACGTCATCGTGGGGTCGATCTGGTTCAGCGCTGCTTCCATCGCGACAATCGTATCGCTGGACACAGACTCATCGCCTTCCTGCGCCTGAATGCGAATCATTGCGACGTTCTGGTCCAAGTTCGTCGGGTCGAACACCTCGGTAATCGACACGTCCCCCAGGTTCAGCACCTCAAGCGCATCGCGATACGCACCGACATCCACCGCAACCTGACTGTCGGTGCGGATCGTGGTGCCGCCGCGGAAGTCGATGCCGAAATTCAAGCCGACAACAAAGAACATCACAATCGAAGCGATCATCGCCAGTCCCGACAGCCCCAGCGTCAGTTTTGACACCTTGAAGAAGTCGAGCGTGGTTTCCTTGGGAACAAGTCGCAGACGCATGGGTCAGACCTCGATTGTGCGCGGGCGGCGGCGCTCGAACCACATGATGATCATGATCCGGGTGACGAAGATCGCCGTGAAGACCGAGGTCAGGATACCCAGTCCCAGCGTGATCGAAAAGCCGCGCACGGGGCCAGAGCCCATGACGAACAGGATCACGGCTGTGATGAAGGTGGTGATATTGGCGTCCAGAATGGCGCTGAGCGCCTTTTCGTAGCCAAGCTCGATCGCGCGGGCCGGGCCTTTGGCGGTCTTCAGCTCTTCCCGGATCCGTTCGAAGATCAGCACATTGGCATCCACCGCCATGCCGATGGTCAGAACGATCCCGGCGATACCCGGCAGGGTCAGCGTGGCACCGATTGCGGACAGCAGTCCGAAGATCAGCGCCACGTTGATGATCAGCGCGATATTCGCGAACAGCCCGAACAGACCATAGCTGAGGCCCATGAAAACCAGCACCGCGCCAAAGGCGACAAGGCAGGCGATGCGCCCCGCGTCGATACTGTCCTGCCCCAGTTCGGGGCCGATGGTGCGTTCTTCCAGGAACGTCAGTTCGGCAGGCAAGGCGCCGGCGCGCAGCAAAACGGCCAGATTGGTGCTTTCAGCGACCGAGAAATTCCCGGTGATGATGCCGGACCCGCCCGGAATGTGGGACTGGATGACGGGGGCCGAGATAACCTCTTCATCCAGCACAATCGCGAAGGGTGAACCGATATTCTCGGCCGTGTAATCGCCGAATTTCCGCGCGCCGGTCGGATTGAACCGGAAGCTGACGGCGGGCTGGCCGTTCTGATCGAAAGAGGGTTGCGCATCGAACAGATCTTCGCCCGAGACGACGAAGCTCTGTTCGAGAACGTAATGGATCGACGGCGTGTTATTCCCTTCCACGACCTCGGGCAGCAGAATCTGGCGCGGGCCGGGGTTGGCGTTGGGGTCGGTCGTCTGGTTCACCACCGGGTGGAACGTCAACTGCGCAGTCGTGCCGATCAGCGCTTTCAGTTCCTCGGCAGACCCAATTCCCGGCACCTGGATCAGGATACGGTCGGCCCCCTGACGCTGGATCGTCGGTTCGCGGGTGCCGACCTCATCCACGCGACGGCGAATGATTTCAAGGCTTTGCTGGATTGTCCGGTCGTCGGTGGCGAGTTTTTCTTCGTCACTCAGCTGCACCGTCAGAATGTCGCCGTCGCCTGCGGCCACGAAATTGGTTGACCCCACGCCGGTCAGGCTGACCACGGGCTGGAACAGCGCGCGCACCGCTTCCAGCGCCTGCGCCATCCCCTCGGGCTGGGAAATGCGGACGCTCAGCACATCTTCGGGGCCACCCTGTCGGCGGATCGTGCCGACATTGTCGCGCAGATCGCGCAGGGTGTCGCGCACCTCGGGCCACATCGCATCGACGCGGGTGGCATAGACATCCTCGACCTTAACCTCGGCCAGCAAATGCGCTCCGCCCCGCAGATCGAGCCCCAGATTCACCAGCGCCGAGGGCGCCCAACCGGGCCATTGTTCGGCCAGTGCCGTCCGTTCGGGGGTCGCGCCCTCAACCTCGATCGCAATTCGGGCGTCGTTGGATTGTTCGACCCGGGTGTAAAACGCATTGGGCGTCGCCAGAACCACCCCAAGGGCCACCAGCCCCCAGATAAGTACCCGTTTCCACAGCGATATCTGCAGCATGTTAGCTGGACGCCGGTTCGGTTTTCGACATCACTTGTGCGACGGTCGACTTGACCACGCGCACGGTGACGCCCTTGGCAATCTCAACCTCGATCTCGGTCTCGCCTTCTTTGACCTTGGTGACTTTGCCGATCACGCCGCCCTGGGTGATGATCTGGTCACCCCGGCGCACGGCTTCGACCATGGCGCGGTGTTCCTTGACCTTCTTTTGCTGCGGACGGATCAGCAGGAAGTACATGATCGCGAAGATCAGGATCAGCGGGATGAAAGACCCGAAGGCCCCCGCGCCGCCGGCGGATTGCGCAAATGCTGGTGAGACAAACATGGATCGTTCCCCGTTTCTGTTGGGGTCAGCCCCCTGTCATATCGGCGCGCACCCTAGTCGCGCACCCCGGAAGGCGCAAGCGAGCCTGTGTGCATTTCCCGGTTCAAATGCCGGGGATTAGGGGGCATATGGGTGGGGACGCGCGCGCATTCAATTACGAAGGTGGCGAGGATGGTGAAAAAGAGCGGCTCTTTGATGGATTGGCTGGGATTTCGCGATCCGCCGGATTGGATGGCAGCACCATGGTTTGGGCGCATGCTCGGCCGTTTTGTCCTTCTTTTGATGGGCTTGGTCGCCATAGGCGCCCTTGCAAGCCTTTGGCAATTTCTGGCGGTCGCCTTTCATTACGAGGCTGGCACCTCCGGTGAGGCGATCCGAAACATCGGCCTGGTCCTGGCTGCTGCATTTGGTGCGCCATTCATTGCGTGGCGATCCTACGTCGCACAGCGCCAAGCGAATATCGCAGAGCAGGGCCTGACAACAGATCGGATCAACAAGGCAGTTGAGGGGTTGGGGCGCGAAAAGACGGTCCGACGTCACCGCAAGAACAATAAGGGCACCCTGCTTTACGAAGACGGGCCGGACGGCAAACCAGACTACAAGAAACCGATAATTGAAGAACTAACCGAACCCAACATCGAAGTCCGCATCGGCGCGATCTATGCGCTGGAGCGCGTCGCGCGGGAATCCCTGAAAGACCACATCCAGATCATGGAGATCCTCTGCGCCTATATCCGCGCCAATGCCCCGACTGACGGTTTGGATTCGGCACCGCCCCATGACGCCGCCGACCCGGACCAGTGGAAAAAGGACTTGGACAAATGGACCAAGGCCCTGCCAACAACGCGCGACGACATTCAGGCGGCGCTGGAGGTCATCGGGCGACGTGACCCTGAACAGATTGCCATGGAACGCGCTGCGACCGGGCCGGGGCGTGACAAAGGGTATGTGCTGGATCTTCGCAACACCAACCTGCGCCGCTGCGACATTACCCAACTGAATGTTGACCGCGCCCGATTGGAGAATGTGCATCTGGAGGAGGCGGGTCTCGACGGGGCGCATCTGGAGGGGGTGAGTCTCGACGGGGCGCATCTGAGTTCTGCAACGTCTCTCAAGGCTGCTACTCTCCGAGGTGCAGCCTTGAGAGACGTTGATTGTAGCAAGTGTGCCACAGTCGACAGCCTTGTTGAAGCCTACGGCGATGCCTCAGTCAAACTGCCCGATGGCCTGACCGCTGGCGAAGGCAAACTGGCCCATTGGTCCACAGACGAACTGGATTGGGACGACTTCGACACACAACGGCGCGCCTACCAGAAATCCATCGGTTACACCCCGCCCGAATCTGAGTCATAACCCACCGGACTCAACACCAAGGACCACCCCATGCACGACATCCGCGCCATCCGTGAGGCTCCTGACGCCTTTGACGCCGCCCTGAAACGCCGGGGGCTGGACCCTGTTGCGGCCATCATTCTGGCGCTGGATGAATCGCGCCGGTCCGCCATCACGGCGGCGGAAACCACGCAGGCGGATCGCAATGCGGCCTCCAAGCAGGTGGGGGCGGCGAAGGCCAGTGGGGATGACGCCGAATTTGAGCGTCTGCGCGCCCTGGTTGCGGCCAAGAAAGAGGAAGGGGCCGCATTGGAGGCACAGGCCAAAGACGCCGACGACAAGTTGCGCGATCTGCTGCTGGGCCTGCCGAACCTGCCCTATGACGATGTGCCCGACGGTACGGACGAAGATGACAACGTCGAAATCAATCGCTGGGGGACCCCGCGCGAATTCGATTTCACGCCGCTTGAGCATTACGAGATTCCGGGTGCCAAGCCCGGCTTCGACTTTGAAACCGCCGCCAAGGTCAGCGGGTCTCGGTTCATGTTCCTGTCCGGCGCGGTCGCGGCCCTGCATCGCGCGCTGGGGCAATTCATGCTGACGGTTCACACCACCGAAAACGGGCTGACCGAAACATGGACCCCGGTTCTGGTGCGCGCCGAAGCGATGCTGGGAACGGACAAGCTGCCGAAATTTGGCGAGGATTCCTATGAAACAACCGATGGGCGCTGGCTGGTCCCGACTTCGGAAGTGTCGCTGACCTACTCGGTCGCTGAAAGCATCTTGGACGCCGCCGACCTGCCGATCCGTCTGACCGCGCATACGCAGTGCTTCCGCTCGGAAGCCGGATCCGCCGGGCGGGACACTGCCGGCATGCTGCGCCAGCATCAGTTTGAAAAGGTCGAGATGGTGTCGATCACCCACCCGGACGAGAGCGATGCCGAACATGCCCGCATGACCCGCTGTGCCGAGGATATTCTGGAACGCCTCGGCCTGCCCTATCGCACCGTCGCGCTGTGCACCGGCGATATGGGCTTCGGCGCACGGCGCACCCACGATGTCGAGGTCTGGTTGCCGGGGCAGAATGCCTATCGCGAAATCTCCAGCGTTTCGACCACCGCCGCGTTTCAGGCCCGGCGGATGAACGCCCGCTTCCGCCCCGAAGGTGGTGGCAAGCCGGAGTTCGTGCACACCCTGAACGGATCGGGACTGGCCGTCGGGCGCGCCCTGATCGCGGTGCTGGAAAATGGTCAGCAGGCGGATGGGTCCGTGGACCTGCCCGAGGCGCTGCACCCGTTCCTGCTGGGTAAAAGCCGGATTTCGGCAAAGGGCGCGCTGGAATAAGCATCACCCGTTTGATCTGCAACGATGCCCGCAGACGAACATCCGCGCCTAGCCGGGCGCGCGCGCGTCCGGCGTGCGCCCTGCGCCTGCGGCGCGCACCGGGCGCAGGGAATTCCAGAAGCGATTCAGAAATTTGAAGCGGCGCGTTATCCTCATGGACCTAGCGGCGGGCGGAGGTGCGGGTTCATCCGCGTCCGCTCCAAGACACTTGCGCCAGGGCAAACGACATCGAATTCCGCGGCCACATCCGCTGCCACAGCCTCGGGCGCGCGCAGGGCCGCATCGCCATAGCCGCCGCCGCAGGGACCGTAAGACACCAGCTTGTCGCCCGCGTTCACCTTGAAATACGGCACTTTCGACGGCAGCGCCTGCGTCGTCCCGTCCGGGTGAACCAACGTTAGCGAGGCGACATGACCGTCCGCGCCGCCATCAAACCCCCAGGGTTCAAACGCGTGACCATCGCCTTCCAGCGAAAAGCCTGCGTCATCCAGGAACACGAACTCTCGCACCGTGCCGATCCCACCGCGCCACTGGCCCGGCGCCATCGCATCTTCGCGCAGTTCATAGCGTTCGATCCTCAGCGGGATGTGCGACTCAATATCCTCAACCGGGTTATTGCGGGTGTTGGCATAAAGCGTGTCGACCGCGTCCATTCCGTCCAGCCCGAAACGCCCGCCATAGCTGCCCTCCATAATCTCCATATGGACCCAGTGGTTGCCATCCTTCAGCCCGGAAATCGCGACGACCCGCAGGTTGCCGATCCCGCCGGAGACCTGCTTCGGAACGATCTGCGAAAACGCCTTCATCACCGTGTCAGCCAGTTGGTTGCCGGGGCAGAACCGCGCAATCACCGGGGCCGGGAAGATCGGATTGGCCAGACAGCCTTCGGGCGCGGTAATGGTGATCGGCCGCGTCAGGCCGGAGTTCTGCGGGATCGCCCCATAGGTCACCGAATCCAGCAGGATCGAGCGGATCGTCAGCCAGACCGCGCAATCCACCGTGCCAACCAGCGGCATGTTGATCGGCTTGTCGGGGATTTGCGGCGCGGTGCCGGTCAGATCAACCTCCAGATCATCACCCCGCACCTTCAGGGTCACGACCAGAGGCAAGCGGCTGCGCGTCGGGTCCGGATCATCCAGAAACCCGTCGATATGGGTTTTGGCTGAATAATCCCCATCCGGCAGCGCCCGGATAGCGTCGCGCATCAACCGTTCGGAGTAATCCATCAGTTCGTGAAACGCCGTCGTCACATCGTCGTGGCCGTATTGCCGCACCAACTCCAGGAACCGCGCCGCGCCGATCCGCGCACTTTCGATCTGCGCCTCCATATCGCCAACGACCAGTTCCTGCGCCCGGATGTTGGCGCGCAGGATGTGCCAGACAGCCTCGTTCTTCTGGCCCTGATCATAGACCTTGATCGCCTTGAATTGCAGGCCTTCGGCGTAGGTATCGACCGCATCGACAATGCCGCAACTGCCCGGCGACAGCGCGCCGATGTCCAGGTGATGTGCCGTGGTGACGGACCAGCCGATCAGCGCCTCATCCAGAAACACCGGCACGCAGAACGCCACGTCCGGCCCGTGGCTGGCCCCGCCATAGGGGTCGTTGTGCATGATGACATCGCCGGGGCGGATCGGGTCGCCGCGTTCCTTCAGAACCGCGACCACATTGCGCACATAGCCCGGGATCGGCCCGGATTGCAGCGGCGTGGACATCTTGCATTCGCACATCTGCAAGCCATCGGCGTCGGTCAATGCCGCGCCAAAATCCTCCGACTCGCGAATGATCGAGGAATAGGACATGCGCATCAGCTTGTGCCCCATCTCAATCGCGATGTTTTCCAGGCCGCCCTGAATGACGGCGGCGGTGACGGGATCAATCCGGGTCATGCGCGTCCCTCCAACGAGATGATGAGACTGCCCGAGGCATCGGCCCGCGCCGTCGCCCCCGGCGGCACGACGGTCGTGCTGTCCTTCTGCAACAGGATGGCCGGGCCGTCGAAGGCCACACCGACCGGCAGGTCGTCGCGGCGGTAGACGCTGGTTTCGAAGGTTTTCAGTGCCCCCTCGGCCCGGAAAATACTGTCACGGGTATAGAGCAACGCGTCGTCGAGGCTGCTGCCCGACCTATCTGGCAACTTCTCGAGTTTGCTGTGGCTGCCAATGGCGGTGACGCGCAGGTTCACGACTTCAATCGGGCTCGCCTCGAACGCGTGGCCGTATTCGGCGGCGTGGATCTTGTGGAACTCGGCCCAGACTGCGGACAGACCGGCATCGTCAACGGTGCCATCGGGGAACGGCACCTTCAGCTCGTACCCCTGCCCGACATAACGCAGATCGCTGGAGCGCGCGAAAGTCACGTCATCGGCGCTGATCCCATCGTCGGCCAACCGCGCGGTCGACTGCGCCTCCATATCCGCGAAATCGCTGTTCACCCGGTTCAGATCGCAAGCGGTCGAGGTCTGGATCTGCGTGCGGATCGCATCGTATTTGAGATCCGCCGTCAGCAAGCCCATGGCCGAGGTGATGCCCGGAAACGGCGGCACGATAACCTCGGGGATTTGCAGCATCGCGGCCACCTCGGCCCCGTGCAGCGGCCCTGCCCCGCCCATCGCCACCAGTGCGAAACCGCGCGGGTCGATGCCCTTTTGCACGGTGCGCGACCGTATCGCGTTGGCCATATTGGCGTTCAGAATCGTCAGCACACCTTCGGCGGCCTCGTGTTTGTCGAGGTTCAGGTCGATGGCAAGCTTGGAGATGACGGCGTCCGCGGCTTTGGCGTCCAAACCCATCTCTCCGCCCAGAAAATCGCTGGGTTCCAACCGGCCCAGCACCAAATTGGCGTCCGTCACGGTGGGTTGATCGCCGCCCTTGCCATAGGCCGCCGGTCCCGGAACAGCGCCGGCACTTTGCGGACCGACGCGGAACGCTCCACCCTTGTCGACATAGGCGATCGAGCCACCACCCGCGCCAATCGTATGAATATCCAGCATCGGCATCAGCAGCGGAAACCCGGCAATGGACGTGGACCGCGCATCGGTTTCCGAAAACACGCCATCGACACAGATCCCGATATCCGCCGAGGTGCCGCCGATATCGAAAGTAATCAGCCGATCCCGCCCGCATTGCGCCCCGACCCAGGCCCCGCCAAGCACGCCCGCCGCCAGGCCCGACATCAGGGTCAGCGCCGGATTTTCCGTCACCATGCGCGGCGTCGCCACCCCGCCGTTTGAGGCCATGACCCGCAGGTCGCCCTTGACGCCCAGCCCTTTAAGCGCATCCTCCAGCCCGACGATATAGCTGCCCACCTTCGGTCCGACGAAGGCTGCAAGCGCGGCGGTCGTGAAACGCTCAAATTCGCGAAACTGAGGGGAGATTGCCGCCGAGGTGGTCACGAAGGCGTCCGGCATAACCTCTTGCACGATGTCCTGCGCGCGCAGTTCATGCGCGGGGTTGAGGTAGGAAAACAGGAAGCAGATTGCCACCGAGTCAACGCCCGCCTCCAGCAACTCCTCAGCGGCGGCGCGCACTTCGGCCTCATCCAGCGGTGCCAGCTCTTCGCCGGTCGGGGGAACCAGCCGCCCTCCGACGGTCTTGCGATAGCGCCGTTTGATCAGCGGGCGGCTTTGCCAGGGCAGCTCCTGCATGATCGAATAGTGCTCGACCCGCTGATGCCGCCCGATATGCAGGATGTCGCGAAACCCGTCGTTGGTGATCATGCCGGACCGCGCGCCCTTGGCCTCTAGCACCGCGTTCGTCGCGGTCGTGGTGCCGTGGAACACATGATCGACGTCAGAGGGCGCGACGCCATTCAATTCGCACAGCGCCTTGATCCCGGTGATGACCCCGCGCGAGGGGTCGTCGGGCGTGGTTTCGACCTTGTGGATGCCCAGCGCTTCGCTGGACGTATCCAGATAGATCAGGTCGGTGAAAGTTCCCCCGACGTCGACACCAATGGTCTTCATGCCTGTGTTCCCCGTCCCACTCCCGCAATTGAACCCATCTTGCCGGGTCCGCCGCGTCATGGCCATCAAAGATTTTCGCGCTGCGGCTGGACGGGGCTGGTTCGCACGCCTAGCCTTTCGGAATGAAAAACTCGCCCTTCCGATGATCGACCCGCAGCGCGTCGAAGATATGATCATGACCCTGGGCGCGATTGGCGCGCATTCAGGGACCGGCGTCTGGCGAACGGCCTATTCGCCCGAATGGGTTGCCGCGCAGGATCTGGTCGCCGACTGGGCGCGCGAGGCCGGGCTGGATGTTCGGTACGATGCGGTCGGGAACCTCTGGGCGCGGGCCGAGGGGCAAGAAGGTGGCGCGGCCATCGTCTCAGGCTCCCACATCGACAGCCAATGCCCCGGCGGGCGCTATGACGGGGCGCTTGGCGTTCTGGCGGGTTTGATCGCGATCAGCACGCTGAAGGCGGAATTCGGCCGGCCGAAGGTTCCGTTGGAAATGGTATCCCTGTGCGAAGAAGAGGGCAGCCGCTTCCCGACCGCCGGGTTCTGGGGATCGCGGGCGATTGTCGGAAGGGTCACGCCTGAAGATTGCGAAACCGTGGTCGAGGCCAACGACGGCACCATCGGCGCGGCCATGGCCGCCATCGGGTATGACCCCGCCCGTATTGGCGAAGCCGTGCGCAAAGACATCCGTGCCTTTATCGAGTTGCATATCGAGCAGGGCCCGATCCTGGAAGATGCCGATTTGCCCGTGGCGGTGGTCGATGCGATCACCCATATCCGTCACACGCGCGTCACGCTGTCCGGGCAGTCGAACCACGCCGGGGCCTTCCCGATGGACCTGCGCTGCGATCCGATGGCCGGTTTTGCCGAGGTCGCGACCGCGGTGATCGACCACGCCCACGCGCTTGGTCGCCCTGCGGTCACCACCGTCGGGCAATGCATCCCCGACCCGAACGCCCCCGCAATCATCCCCCGCGCCGTCACCTTCACAATCGACGCCCGCCACCCGGACCCGGACGCGGCAGCCGCAATGTACCGTACCCATGACAAAACCCTGGCTGACGTCGCCGCACGGCGCGGACTGACGCTGGAAACCAGCATCCAGATCGACCATCCCGCCTGTCTGAGCGATCCGGCGCTGCTGGCCGCCCTTGATCGCGGCGCGACGGCAGCGGGGGTTCGGGTGATGCATATGGCCAGCGGCGCAGGCCACGATTCTCAGCAGATGGCGCGGATTTGCCCGGTCGCGATGATCTTTGTGCGCAGCGAAGGCGGGCGCTCCCACACGCCCGAGGAATTTTCGACCATCGACGATATCGTGGACGGGATCCGGGTGCTGACTGGCGCGCTTTACGATCTGGCCTATTGAGCGAAAGGAAAACACCCATGCGTGCCGTGATTTTTGAAGCCCCTGATGGAAAGCCCGCTTCGACCGTTATCAAGGACGTGCCCAAACCGGCCCCCGGACCGGGCCAGGTGCTGGTTCGGGTGGCCTTCGCCGGGCTGAACTATGCCGACCTGATGATGCGCACCGGCATCTATCCGCATCCCAAAGGCTATCCGCTGGTTGCCGGGCTGGAACCTGCCGGCATCATCACCGAGGTCGGCCCCGGAGTGACGGGCCTGGCCGTTGGCGACCGGATCGCGGCCTTTGTTGAAGACGCCGGGGCATTTGCCGAATATTGCATCGTCCCGCAGGAGCGTGCCGTCAAACTGCCTGATGAAATGGGCCTGGACGTGGGGGCGGCCTTTTTGCTGCAAGGCATGACCACCTGGAACCTGCTTCATGGCGTCAGCAAGACCAACCCCGGCGACACGGTGTTGATCCACGCCATCGGCGGCGGTGTCGGGCTGTATCTGACGCAGCTGGCGAAAATGGCCGGGGCGCGGGTGATCGGAACGGTCGGAACGCCCGGCAAAGAACAGCGCGCGCTGGAGTTCGGGGCCGACCTTGTCATCAACCGCGCCGATCAGGATTTCGTGGTCGCCACGCTGGATTTTACCAAGGGGCGCGGGGTCGACAAGATTGTCGATTCGACCGGTGCGACGATCCTGGACCGCAGTTTCGACTGCATCCGCCAATTGGGTCACGTGGTCAGCTATGGCGAGGCTGAGGGTCCGCCCCTGCCAAACCTGTGGGAACAGCTGGTCAAGAAATCCCTGACCTTCACCCGGATGCATCTGGGGCATCTTGATTACACCTCGGACAGTTGGAACAGCGGCGTCGCATCGGTGGTCGGTGCCATTGTCGACGGCACCCTAAAGGTGCCCATCGAAGGCACATTCGCGCTGGATGACGTGGGCCAGATGTTTGCCGCGCTCGCCTCGCGCAGGGTGTCGGGCAAGGTGATCCTCAAGCTGGTTTGACCCGGATGCGGGAATGCGGCGGCTGAGTGCACGCCAAACCGGGCCAGTCCGATCGTTTTGCTGATAACGTTCTGATTTTTCGGCGCATCCCGCTTGGACTCGGCCATTGACCGTTGTACGCTAACATGACATTGGATCGAGGGGTGCGGGCGCAAGTGACTGATATCGACACGATTAGTCTGGACATCATGGACCGCCTGGACCAGCTGGCAGAGATCACTGAAACACCCGGTTTTCTGACGCGCCGCTGTTACACGCCGCAGCATCGCGCCGCCAACGATCTGGCCGGTCAGTGGATGCGTGACGCAGGCATGGAGGTCTGGCAGGACGCGGTCGGCAACATGATGGGCCGCTACGAAGGCAAAATACCGGGCGCACCGGCGATCCTGCTGGGGTCGCATCTGGATACGATCATCAAGGCGGGGAAATACGACGGGGGCCTGGGCGTTCTGTCGGCAATCGACGTGGTGAAATCGCTGAACGAACGCGGCGTGCGTTACGACAACGCGATCGAGGTTGCGTGTTTCGCCGACGAAGAAGGCGTGCGGTATCAGTCGACTTTTCTGGGCAGCCGCGCATTGGCCGGAACCTTTGACATGGCCCTGCTGGATCGGCCTGACAAGGACGGCATCACCCTTGCGCAGGCCATGACCGATTTCGGGCTGGATACGGCCCGGATCGGCGAAGCCGCGCGCAGGCCCGGCGACATCCGCTGCTATCTTGAGGTTCACATCGAACAGGGCCCCGTGCTGGAAGCCGAAGACCTGCCAACTTGTGCCGTCACCGCCATCGCCGGGGCCAACCGGATGACGGTGCGGATCACTGGTGCGGCTGGCCATGCCGGAACCGTTCCGATGGATGCCCGGCAGGATGCACTGTGCGCGGCCAGCGAATGCATTTTAGCGGTCGAGAACGCCGCTGCCGCGCATGAACATGCTGTCGGGACGGTCGGGCAGATCAGTTCTGGCCCCGGCGCGACCAATGTCATCCCCGGAACTGCCGAATTCTCGGTCGATTTCCGCGCCGCCGAAGATGCCGTGCGCAACAAGGCCGTCGCCGAACTGCTGGCGGACTTCGAAAGTATCGGCGGCAAACGGGGCGTGACGCTGAGCATCGACCACAGCCATGCCGCCGACGGCGTCACCTGCGCGCCCGATCTGGTGGACACGATCGAGGCCGCGATGGACGATCTGGGCCAGCGCCCGTTCCGCCTGCCAAGCGGCGCGGGCCATGATGCGGCGGCCCTGGCTCATATCACCGATGTCGGCATGATCTTCGTGCGCTGCGACCGTGGCATCAGCCACAGCCCGGACGAAAGCATCACCGGTGAGGACGGCATCGCAGGCGCGAATCTGCTGCTGAGAACCGTAGAAAGACTGGGGACGACCAACATATGACCGAGCTATTCGAAGACCTCTCCCCCAGCCCGCGCCTGTTGATGGGCCCCGGCCCGGTGGACGTTTATCCCCGCGTTTTGCGCGCCATGTCGGTGCCGATGCTTGGCCAGTTCGACCCGGAATTCACCGAATACATGAACCAGGTCATGGCGCTCTATCGTCAGGTCTTTCGCACGCAGAACCACTGGACGCTGCTGGTCAACGGTACGGCTCGGTCGGGGATCGAAGCATGCCTCGCCTCGCTCGTCGCGCCGGGTGATACGGTGCTGGTGCCGCAGTTCGGGCGCTTCGGTTTCCTGCTGAGCGAGATTTGCGGCCGCGTTGGCGGCAAGATCGAAACCATCGAAACCGACTGGGGCAGTACTTTCCCGGTTGATCAGATTGCCGACGCGGTGCGCAAACACCGCCCGAAAGTGCTGGCACTGGTGCACGGCGATACTTCGACCACGATGGCGCAGCCGCTCGACGGTCTGGCCGAGGTCTGCCGTGAGGTTGGCACCCTGCTTTACGTGGACGCAACCGCCACCCTAGGCGGCATGCCGGTCGAGGTGGACGCCTGGGGCATCGACGCCATTTCAGCCGGGTTGCAGAAATGCATGTCAGGTCCGCCGGGGACGTCTCCGGTCACGCTGAGCGAGGCTGCGGCAGAGGCGATCAACGCCCGCAAACACATCGAAGGCGGCATCCGGCCCGAAGGCTATGTCGGGGCCGAAGGGCCGCGGATTTCGTCCAACTACCTCGATCTGGGGATGCTGATGGATTACTGGTCGCCCAAGCGGTTGAACCATCACACGGAAAGCACCTCGATGCTTTACGGCGCGCGGGAATGCGCTCGGGTGGTCCTTGGCGAAGGGTTGGAGGCGGGTCATGCCCGCCACGCGCTGGCCAGCGACGCCCTGCGCGCCGGGTTGCAGGCGATGGGGCTGGAGCTGTTCGGGGATGAGGCCAACCGCATGGCCAATGTCACCGGCGTCTATATCCCCAAGGCCTGCGGCAATGGTGAAGGGGTGCGCAGCGCCATGCTGAACGATTTCGGGATCGAAATCGGCACCTCGTTCGGGCATCTGGCGGGCAAGATCTGGCGCATCGGCACCATGGGCCACGTCTGCCACAAACCCAACATCCTGCGCTGCCTGTCGTCACTCGATGCCGTTCTGCGGCGCGCCGGCTATGACGCCCCGGCCAACGCCGGTGTCGATGCGGCCTATAAAATCTATGCGGAGGCTGGGCAATGAGCGGCACGATCAAGGACCTGCTGGCCGGGCCCGTCAAGGTGGTGAACATCGGCCTGGAAGGGTTCGAAGCTGAGTTGTCCCAACAAGGGGTCGAGGTTGTGCAGGTTGACTGGTCCCCGCCCGCCGGGGGCGATCCGAAACTGGCCGACCTGTTGTCGAAACTGGGGGCCTGAGCCATGGAAGCCATTGAAAAGGCGAACGCCCTGACGATCGAGCGGATCCTGACAAGCGATCCGGTCCTGATCGACGTTCAGACGGCGCGCGATGTGGTTCCGGACCTCAAGGATGGCATGATCCTGCACGCAGGCCCACCGATTGAGTGGGACCGGATGTGCGGCCCGATGAAGGGCGCGATCACCGGCATTGCCGTCTACGAAGGCTGGGCCAGCGATCTGGATGACGCCGAGGCCAAGGCGGCGGCGGGCGCGTTTGAATTTCACCCGAACCACCATTTCGACTGTGTCGGCCCGATGACCGGAATGACGACGGTATCGCAACCGATGCTGGTCGTCGAAAATCGCACTTTCGGAAACAGGGCCTATTGCGCGATCAACGAAGGGCTGGGCAAGGTGATGCGCTTTGGCGGCAATGATGCCGAGGTTCTGGACCGCCTGCGCTGGCTGCGTGATGATTTCGGCGCGGCACTGGGGGGCGCGATCCGGCATAACGGCGGGGTGGAGTTGAAAAACATCATCGCCCGTGGCCTGACCATGGGCGACGAAATGCACCAGCGCAATGTCGCCTGTTCCGGCCTGATCCTGCGCGCGCTGGCCCCGGCGCTGGCCGAAACCGCAACCGACAATGCCGCGCTTGCCAAGGCGCTGGCCTTCATCGCGGGCAACGATCAGTTCTTCCTCAACATCGCAATGGCCATGGGCAAAAGCATGACCGACGCGGCGCGCGGCATCGACGGCTCCAGCATTGTCACGGCGATGTCCCGCAACGGAACCGACTTTGGCATCCGGGTCAGCGGCACCGGCGACGCGTGGTTTGTCGCCCCGGTCGAAATGCCCGAAGGGCTGTACTTTCCCGGATTCTCGGAAGCCGACGCCAACCCCGACATGGGCGACAGCGCCATTGTCGAAACCATTGGGTTGGGCGGATTTTCCATGGGGGCCTCGCCCGCCGTTGCGGGGTTCGTCGGGGCGGGATCAGCCTCGGACGCGGGGAATTTCACGCGGGCAATGGGCGAAGTTACGGCCGCCGAAAGTCCTGAATGGACGATCCCGGCGATGGATTATCTGGGCGTGCCGACCGGCATCGACATCCGGCTGGTGGTTGATACCGGCCTGGCCCCGACGATCAACACCGGCATTGCGCATCGAAAACCCGGGATCGGCCAAGTCGGCGCAGGCGTCGTCAAGGCCCCGATGGGGTGTTTCACCCAGGCGTTGACCGCCTTTGCCGACCGCATGGGGGTCAGCTGATGGCGCATGTTCTGAACGAAGTCCGGCGCGGATTTTATCTGGATTCAGTCGCGCTGATGCGGATGAGCCGGGCAATCGCAGGCGCCGAAGGCGTCGAAGAAGCCGCCCTGATGATGGGCACCCCCGCCAATCACGAGATTATGGCCGATGCGGGCCTGCTGGACGAGACTGGCAGATCCGCCGCGGGCGGCGATCTGATCCTTGGCATCCGCGCAACAGATCAGGCAACGGCCAAGGCTGCACTGGCCGAAGCCATCGCCCTGCTGGACGCTCCGGCCACACGCGGCGAAGGCGCAGCCTATCGTCCGAAATCGCTGCGCGCCGCACTCGGGATGGTTCCGGGCGCGAACCTGGCGCTGATCTCGGTCCCCGGTGATTTCGCCGCTGCTGAGGCGCGGAAGGCGATCCGGCGCGGGCTGGATGCGATGATCTTTTCCGACAATGTCAGCCTTGCGGCTGAGGCTGCGTTGAAGACCGAAGCGCGCGACCTTGGCCGCCTGGTCATGGGCCCGGATTGCGGCACCGCGATCATTGCCGGAACGCCGCTGGCGTTTGCCAATGTGGTGCCGCGCGGCCCAATTGGCATGATCGGCGCATCGGGCACAGGCCTGCAAGAGGTTACCTGCCTTGTCGCCCAACTGGGCGGCGGCGTCAGCCACGCCATCGGCGTCGGCGGGCGCGATCTGAAGGCCGAGGTTGGCGGGATTTCCACCCTCATGGCAATCGACGCATTGGCAGCGGATGCGGGCACGCAGCGTATCGTCCTCATCGCCAAACCACCGGGTGATAACGTTGCCAAGGTCGTCCTTGACCGGCTTGCCAACGCCGGGAAACCCGCGATCGTCTGCTTCATGGGCGCGGCGGAAATCCCGATGCCCGCGAATGTCACCCAGTGCTTTTCGCTGAAAGATGCGGCCTATGCGGCACTGGACGTAACGGCAGAACCCCCTGGCCCGCCAGCCATGCAAGGCACTGACAACACACAGCTTCTTGGCCTGTTCGCGGGTGGAACGCTCTGTGCGGAAGCTCAGGTGATCCTGCGGGACGCGGAGTTGGCGGTGCGGTCCAACGCGCCGGTCACGGGGATTGGGGCACAGGATAGCGACGGCCACCTGATGCTGGACCTTGGCGATGATGACTACACCCGTGGTCGCCCGCATCCGATGATTGACCCCACCGTACGGGATGAGGCTTTTACCGAGGCGTTGGGGCGAACCGATCTGGCCGCGATCCTGTGTGACGTGGTGATCGGATACGGGGCGCATGACGATCCTGCCGGGCATCTGGCCGCGCTGGTCAGCGAACACCGGACCGGCGGCGGCCCGACCGTCATCGCCTCGGTCTGCGGTACCGACGGCGACCCGCAGGGCCGCGCCGGTCAGATCGCAAAGCTTCAGGCGGCGGGCATTCTGGTTGCGCCCAGCAATGCGGATGCCGCCCGCTGGGCATTGGCCGCGGCCGGCGCCGGATGATCCCGCCGTTCGATATCCCCAAACGGATCGTCGTCGCCATCGGCGGCAACGCCACCCATCCTGAGGATATCGAGGGCACCTCGAAAGAACAGAAGGACATCGCCCGCGCAACAGCGCAGGCGCTGCTGCCGCTTGCCCTGCGCGGTGAAGAACTGATCATCACCCACGGCAACGGCCCGGTGGTCGGCAAGATCCTGTTGCGCCAGGCGCTGACGCGCGACACGATTGCCCCGATGCCGCTGGATATCTGCGTGGCGCATTCGCAGGGCGGCATCGCCTATCTGCTGGTGCAGGCCATGGAAAACGCATTGCGAGAGGCTGACAACCCCCGCCACGTCGCCTGCCTGCTGAGCCAGGTCGAGGTGGACCCGGACGACCCCGCGTTCCAGACCCCCTCAAAACCCATCGGCACCTTCTATTCCGAGGCTGAGGCCAAGGTCGTCGGCGCGCAAATGGGCTGGCGCATGCGCGAGGATTCCGGGCGCGGCTGGCGCCATGTCGTCCCCTCACCCCGGCCCCGGCATATCTGCGATATCTCGCTGATCGAGCAATTGGCCAAGCGCGGCACCATCGTCGTTGCCGGTGGCGGTGGCGGCATCCCGGTGGTGCGCGGCCCCAAGGGCGTGCGCCATGGGATTGACGCGGTGATCGACAAAGACCTTACCACTGCGCTGATCGGCAATGTCCTGGGCTTTGACTTGATGATGATCCTGACGGCTGTGCCGCAGGTGTCGATCAATTTCGGCAACCCGGATCAGCGCGAACTGGGCATGGTCACCATGGCCGAGCTTGCGCAGTTTCAGGCCGATGGGCAATTTCCGCCCGGTTCGATGGGCCCAAAGATCGACGCTGCGTTGCAGTTTCTGAAAGGCGGCGGTCGCCGCGTCATCATCGCGCATCTGGATCAGGCGCAGGCGGCGCTGCGTGGTGATGCGGGAACGCATGTGGTCGCTGACACCGATGGCTGATTGCCCGGTCCACTCCACGCTGAGTATCGGACCAATCGCCGCCGATCATCTGCGCGAACGGGTGCAACGCGGATCCGTTGCGGCGGTGTTTTCCTCGGTCTTCTATGTGCGATTGCCCGGCGGCCTGGTCTGCGTGACGAACGCGGATGTTGAGGACGGGCCAATCTCGGTACGGGCCAATATGTCCCGCGACTGGCAGCGCGCGGGCCTGATCCTGGGCCAGCCAGTCGCGCTTGCCCACCCGCATCTGCGCATCGCGGGGCTGCTGAGCCTTGATCTTGCGACTGCGCGGGTCTGGCACCCCGAAATCGTGGTTTCAGGCGCTGTTCAGCGCCCCGAGGGCCTTGCCCTGCGCCAACTCGACGCAAGGCTGGCCGGGCGCGGCACACTTCCGGGGCTGGGCGCGCTGCTTGGCGCCAGCGGCCAGCCGCAGCCGGGCGATGCGGTGCTTGGCCGGGCCGCCGTGCAGATCGATGCCGCCCGAAACTGGATGACAACCGCGCTGCGCGGCGCACCCCAATGCGCGCCGGACTGGGCCGTTTCGCTTTTGGGGTATGGTGCGGGCCTGACGCCTTCTGGTGACGACGTGCTTGGGGGCATGCTGATAGCCCTGCACGCCACGGGCCACGGCGCTGTTGCCAGGGCGCTGTGGCAGGATATCGCCCCGCATCTTGCCACCCGCACGAACCGGATCTCGGCCGCGCTGCTGACCGCCAGCGCCGATGGTCTGGGCAGTGCCTCGGTGCATGACGCCATCGCCGCATTGCTGCGCTTTGACGTCGATGGGCTTGACCGGGCGCTTGTGGCCATAGACAGGATCGGCCATTCGTCGGGCTGGGATACGCTGCTGGGCGTCGTGACCGTGCTTGACGCGCTGACCGCGTCGCCCGATCAACGCGCTGCCTGAAAGAAAGAGGGTTCAGATGCTTCAAACCAAACGCGCCTATGGCGGCATGGTCACCGCCCCCCACCACCTGGCCGCCCAGGCCGGGTTGCGGGTCTTGCAGGACGGCGGCAACGCGATCGAGGCGATGGTCGCCGCCGCCGCCACCATGACCGTGGTTTATCCGCATATGAATGCGCTTGGCGGCGATAATTTCTGGCTGATCCACCAACCGGGCCACGATGTCACGGCCATCGACGCCTGTGGTGCGGCGGCTGAACGGGCCAGTATAGATTTCTATGCGCAGGAATGCGGCGGGATCATCCCCTCACGCGGGCCACTTGCGGCGCTGACCTGCGCGGGCGCCGTGTCCGGTTGGCAGAACGCGCTGCGCCAGAGTGCGGCAGTCGGCGGCAGGATGCCGCTGGATCGCCTGCTGGAAGACGCCATTCACCACGCCGAAAACGGTGTGGCGGTGACGACCACTCTGGCCCACAACATCGCCGCCAAACGCGATGAGCTGGCCGGGGTTCCGGGCTTTGGCGCGGTCTACCTCCCCGACGGTCAGCCACTGACGCTGGGACAGCGCCTGCGTCAGCCAAGGATCGCTGCAACACTGCGCCAGCTTGCCCATGCGGGCCTGGACGATTTCTATCGCGGCGATCTGGCGCAGGCGATTGCTGCCGATCTGGCGCGCGCCGGATCGCTGGTGACGCGCGATGATCTGGAACGCCACACCGCGCTGGACGTTGACCCGCTAAAGCTCTCGGTTGCCGGTCACGATCTCTACAACATGCCACCACCGACGCAGGGCCTCGCCTCGCTGATGCTGCTGGGTATCTACGCGCGCCTTGGTGTCCAACGGGCCGAGGGGTTCGACTTTGTCCACGGGCTGCTAGAGGCCACCAAACAGGCCTTCGTGATCCGCGACACCCATGTGACCGACCCGGCCTATATGCCCGTCGATCCGTCGAACTTCCTGACCGATCAGGTGATGGACCAGATGGCCGCCGACATAGATCCCGCGACGGCCTCTCCCTGGCCCCGTGAGGCCACCAAGGGCGACACATGCTGGCTGGGCGCGGTCGACAACGAGGGCCGTGCCGTCAGCTTTATCCAAAGCATCTATTGGGAATTCGGCAGCGGCGTGGTGCTGGATGACACCGGCATCACCTGGCAGAATCGCGGAACCAGCTTTTCTTTGGATCCGGCGCACCACAAGGCGCTGAAACCAGACCGCCGCCCGTTCCACACCATCCAGCCCGCACTGGCCCGTCTGGGCGACGGCCGCGTGATGCCCTATGGCACCATGGGCGGCGAAGGTCAGCCGCAGACGCAGGCGATGATATTCGCCCGCCACGTCCTGTACGGGCAGGATCTTCAGGCCGCAATTACGGCGCCGCGCTGGCTTTTGGGGCGCACTTGGGGGGCCGAAACCACATCGCTCAGGATCGAGAACCGGTTCGACCCGGAAGTCATCGCCGCGCTGGATGCCGCAGGCCACGACCCTCAGGTTGTCGGAGGTTATGACGAGGTGATGGGCCACGCAGGCGCCCTGGTCGTGCACCCCGATGGCCTGATTGAGGGCGCAAACGATCCGCGAAGCGACGGAGCGGCCCTGGGGTTTTAGCGCAACTATCACGCAATTGAACCGGCCGTGCGACAGGTTGCAGCCGGACATGATGTCGAAATCTACGCCCGGTTCATTGCACAATTCGCAGCAATCCGGGGCGCCAGACCGGACAGCCGGATTCCGCCGCCCCGGTTTGCATGGTCTTTCGGGGCGAATTCAAACGATCGCAGCGGCTGAAGTTGTACTTGAAATGCCACAATCGAGAGCCGCTCGTACAGGTCGTGATGTACAGGCCGTCGAAATCGGCTGCTTTGAATGGTTTCGCGCTAGCGAGTCCCAAGCTTTTCGTTTCATTTGATGCCGGGCTTTTGCCTTGCCGGACACTGACAATTCTTTGTCCCGGCGCTTGTCGCACTGCAGCCATTTGCGGCCTATACATCAATTCCTTAAGGCGATAGGGGCAGTCTTCTTGTGGCCGGGCACTGAATTTCGGCACATCGTTATGGAAAGTTGGCCCCGTGAAACAAGCATTGGCACAGGCACTTGAGGCCAAAGGGTATACTTCGCTGACGCCAGTACAAGTGGCCGTAACAGCGCGCGATGTACTGGGTAAAGACATGTTGGTGTCGGCGCAGACCGGGTCAGGAAAAACTCTCGGATTCGGGTGTCCTTCCCCCCTAAAACTGGGCCACTACATTGGTCTTGAGAGGGGAATATGTAATGGCACGGAAACGGCATTCGGACGAAGATGTATTGAAGCTGCTGCGTGAGATTGAGCTGAAGCTGACGGGAGGAAGTGACGTTGCATCGGCGTGTCGTAGCGTCGGCATCAGCGATGCGACATATTACAACTGGCGGAAACGGTTTGGTGGTATGGGACGGTCGCAGTTGTCGGAGATGCGCAGCCTGGAAAAGGAGAATGGGCGTCTCAAGAAGATCGTCGCTGAGCTTGAATTGGACAAGCTGATCCTCAAAGAAAGCCTGAACTACTTAAAGCCCAGGGCCTGACGACTGGGGAGCTCCGTCAGGCCGTTATTCATACGCGCCAAAAGCTCGCGACCTCGGAGCGGAGGACCTGCCGGGTCGTCGGTATGGCGCGAAGCTCTCTGCAATATCGACCCGCGCCAAAAGACGATGATGCTCTACGGCTCGCTTTGATCCGCCTGGCCAAGCAATATGGGCGCTACGGCTATCGTAAAGTTTCGGAACTCCTGCGCATCGAGGGCTGGCGGGTCAATCATAAGAAGGTTGAGCGTCTCTGGCAGGAAGAAGGACTGCAACTCCCGCAGCGGCACAGGAAGCGCAGACGGCTTTATCACAAGGACAGCTCGATCATTCGCCTCAGGCCGACGCATCCGAACCACATCTGGAGCATCGACTTCGTTCACGACAAGCTCAGCAATGGCCGGAGCTACAAGATGCTGACCGTTCTGGATGAGTACACCCGGCAGGCCCTGGCCGTGGAAGTTCGCAGCAGGATGGGCGCCGAAGATGTTCTGGAGGCGCTATATCCGCTGCTCCTCTGCCATGGCACGCCGGAGTATATCCGCTCCGACAACGGCCCAGAGTTCGTAGCCAAGGCGATGCAGGAGTGGTTGGTTCGCGTTGGTGTTCGACCAATTAGAATCTATCCGGGGTCCCCTTGGGAAAACGGATACAACGAGAGGTTCAACGGCACTCTCCGGCACGAGATCCTCAACGCTGAATGGTTCACAACAACGAAACAGGCACAGATCGTCATCAATCATTGGCTTAAGCAGTACAACCACACACGTCCGCACCAGGCTCTGAACATGCGACCACCAATGCCAGAAACTCTAATCAGAAATGGCCCAGAACTTGGGGGCTAGACAATCGCGAATGGATTGCTTGGCCAAGATGAGGGTCTACCGGCTGCCGCCGCTCCGTTGGCGCTGATCATTGCGCCAACCCGCGAATTGGCCCTTCAGGTCAAACGCGAGCTGGCTTGGCTCTTTGCCGGAGCACGTGCAACTTTGGCTTCGACTGTTGGCGGCATGGACATGCGCGACGAGCGTCGGGCCTTGGCGCGTGGGGCTCATATTGTCGTAGCCACACCTGGGCGATTGCGCGATCACATCATGCGCGGCTCGATTGATCTAAGTAAACTGAAAGCGATCGTGTTGGACGAAGCCGATGAAATGCTGGATTTGGGCTTTCGAGAGGACTTGGAATTTATTCTTGAGCAATCGCCAACCGAACGGCAAACGCTGCTGTTTTCGGCGACGGTGCCTGCCTCCATTGCGCGACTTGCCAAGAATTATCAGAAGGACGCTGTTCGTGTTGCCACAACCAGCGGCGGCAGCCAGCACGCGGATATCGAATACCGGGCGTTGAATGTTTCGGCCCGCGATGGCGAAAACGCGATCATCAACGTTTTACGGTACTACGAAGCCCCCAATGCCATCGTGTTTTGCAACACACGCGCGATGGTGAACCGGCTGACCACGCGCCTGTCTAACCGTGGTTTTTCAGTTGTGGCATTGTCAGGCGAGCTGTCACAAAACGAACGCACTCACGCCCTGCAAGCGATGCGCGATGGTCGTGCGCGGGTCTGTGTGGCGACGGATGTGGCCGCGCGTGGTATTGATTTACCGAACCTTGAGCTTGTCATCCACGCCGAGCTTCCGACGAACCAGGATACGCTGTTGCACCGCTCTGGTCGCACTGGGCGCGCGGGGCGCAAAGGGATCAGCGCGCTGATCGTGCCGCCTGCTGCACAAAAAAAAGCGCATCGATTGTTGGGGTGGGCCAAGCTGAAAGCCGAATGGGACACAGCGCCTTCGGCTGAGGAAGTTAGTGCGAAAGATGATGAGCGCATGCTGGCCAGTTCTGATTGGACGGATCCTGTGGAACCTTCCAACGCGGCAACTGTGAACGGCGTTGTGGCGCGTTTTTCGCCGGAACAAATCGCCGCAGCCTACATACGGCTATATCGCGAAAACCGTTCAGCGCCCGAAGAACTTGTTGACCCATCAACACCGGCCAAACCCCGAGAGGCGTTTGGCCCAAGTGTTTGGTTTTCGCTGGACGGCGGTCGAAAGGTAAATGCCGAGCCACGCCTATTGCTGCCGATGCTATGCAAGTTGGGCAAAATTTCTCGTGAAGATGTTGGTGCCATTCGCATACAAAACGATGCGTCGTTGATTGAACTCCGACAAAGTGCCGTCGAGCGGTTTTTGAGCGCTGTCGGTCCCGGAATGGTGTTGGAAGGCGGTTCCAAAATTGTGCAGATGAAGGGTGCGCCAAGCCTTGATCACGGAATTGGTAAGCGTAAAGGTGCGTCGGCGCCAAAGGAAAAAACCCGCGCAGACAAGAAAACAGGTGGCCACGATCTCGCCAAAGGCGTGAGCCCTGCGGCCACGAACGCTCAAAGCGGTACCCCGCCCATTGATTGGAACGACGCCCCGGCCCCACGGAAGAAAAAGCCCAAGCCCGGTTCGAAACCGAGCGGTGCATCAAAACCCAAATCCCCAAGAACGGAAGCCGAACCCCCAAAGGCCAAAAAGTGGAAACCGCGCAAGGCAAAGGGCGGATCGCAGGGGTCTGACCGATTGTCTGAGAAACTTCGCGGGCCGAAACCGCCCGCAGGCAAGTCGTCCAGCAAAAAGAACCGCGTCCGACAACTTGCCAAATCCATCACAGGAGGCCATGCGCCGCCAGCTAACAAAAAGAGCGGTAAATCTAGAGGCAGTTGACGTTCACCTCGTGTGAAGGATTGCTGCTGCGATTGAGATGAGTGCCTTGAAGCTCAAGTCTGTTTGCAAGATCGCATTTCTATCCCTTTGTTTTCTTTCAGTTTACCGAAATGATTTTCAATCAAGTGCCGCCATTTGTAGGTCTCTATATCGAACTCTGCTGGAAACTTCCGATTGGATTTTGGTGGTATGACCGGGGTAATGTCACGTGCCAGAAGGTCATTGCGCAGCCAATCGGCATCGAAGACGCTGTCCGCCAGCAGGGACCCGGCAAGCAGGCCGCATTTCAGCGAACCCTTCTCGCGAAAATCATGGGCTTGGCCGGGCATCAATCTGAATTCGACGCGGTTGCCGAGCGCGTCCGTCAGCGCCAATATCTTCGTCGTTATGCCGCCGCGAGAGCGTCCAATGGCCAGGCACAGAGTCCCCCCTTTGCGCCCTGAGGCCAGCAATGAACGTCTGTGTGCCCCATGAGCCGAACGGGGCGTCCATGATCAGGCGATCCCCGCGCGGAGCCCATCCGCGGAGGCGGGTCAGATTTGTCTTCACGGATGTTTCGTCAATGAACACAACGCGCTCGGGCTGAGCGGATACTGCCGGAAGGCGATGTTTGAACCAGCCCTCGCGCTGCCGCCTTACCTTGGTGCGTTGCCATTGTCGCTCGGACCAATGGCGCAACAATGGCAACCGTTCGGCGGCCACCAGCGACTTTTTTTGTGTGTATAGCCGAGCTTGCGAAGGAATTTTCCGATCGCGTTCGGGTGCGCGCGCACGCCGGTCGCGTCTTGCAAGGCGGCTGCCAGCTCCGGCATCGTGATGTCGCCATCCTGCGCGATGATCTCCGCAAAGAAGGCCCGGTGTGGATCGAGCTTGCCCTTGCCTCTGGGTCGGCCTTGAGGGGCCGCGCGGGCCTGACCAGTGCGACGGATCGCAAGCCCCCACCGCGCCCCGGTGGCAGGCGAAAGCTTCAAGCGCAACGCCGCCGCTCGCCCGCTTAACCCTTCCTCAATCAATCTCTGAAACCGCATCCGCAGAGCGTCTGGCAAAGGTGCTGACATGATCCATCCTCCCAAACAGGATGAATCACAGATCAGACCTCAAGGGAATCCCAACGATTCAGGCTTTTGGCGGGACGCTTTAAAGCCATGGGAAGTCATTTCATCGCCGGAATAGCCCATGCGCCGTAGTGCTCCGTCGAGGGTGTTCTCGCTAATCGGGCGCAGGTGTGACCGCAAAAGAGGGAAACAGGTATTCTCCTGATCTGTCTGACGTCAGCGCCTACCGGACAGATTTAGGTGTTTGATCAACGGAGGATTTCTGGTTCATCGAAGCCATTATGGAGCGAAGATGAAACAGAAATCCGGAACATCGAAAGACGCCGCTGACAAGTTGGTCAGGGGTATCAAGCGGAAGACCCGCAAACACTATTCAGCAGAAGAGAAGATCAGGGTCGTGCTGGCCGGCCTGCGCGGCGAGGAGAGCATTGCCGCATTGTGCCGCCGCGAGGGCATCGCTGAGAGCCTATACTATTCGTGGTCGAAGGAGTTCCTGGAAGCGGGAAAGAACCGCTTGGCGGGCGACACGGCACTCCAAGCGACGTCTCCCGAAGTCAAAGAGCTACGGTCGGAATCTGCCGCCCTGAAGGAGGTAGTCGCCGAACTGACGCTGGAGAACCGCCTGCTCAAAAAAAGCATGCTCGGGGATGGGGAGGCCGACGCATGAGGTATCCCGCATCCGAGAAGTTTGAAATCATCCGCACGGTGGAGGCATCCCATCTGCCTACGCGTCAAACCCTGAAGATGCTCGGCATTCCCAGCAGCACCTATTACGACTGGTACGCGCGTTGGAGCGATGGCGGCCTCGATGGCCTAGCCGATCGTTCTCCCAAACCTGCGTCGGTCTGGAACCGCATCCCGGACACGGTTCGCGACGATGTCGTCGACTTTGCCCTGGAGCACGAAGACCTGACACCGCGCGAGTTGGCGGTCAAATACACCGATGAGAAGCGCTACTTTGTGTCTGAGTCGTCTGTCTATCGCATCCTCAGCGCGGAGGATCTGATCACGGCACCAGCCCATGTGGTAATCCGGGCCGCGGATGAGTTCAGGGACAAGACAGTCCGACCGAACGAACTGTGGCAAACCGACTTCACCTATCTCAAGGTCATCGGCTGGGGCTGGTTCTATCTCAGCACCATCCTTGACGATTACAGCCGGTACATCATCGCCTGGAAGCTCTGCACGACGATGAAGGCCCAGGATGTCACCGACACGCTGGAGCTGGCGTTGGAAGCCTCAGGCTGCGACAACGCTACGGTCGTGCACAAGCCAAGGCTGCTCAGCGACAACGGCGCGTCTTACGTGGCAGCCGATCTGGCCGAGTATCTTGAGAACAAGGGCATGGATCACGTCCGCGGTGCGCCGCATCACCCGCAGACCCAAGGCAAGATCGAGCGCTGGCACCAGACGATGAAGAACCGCGTCCTCTTGGAAAACTACTTCCTGCCCAGCGACCTGGAACGACAGATCGCCGCCTTCGTCGACCACTACAACAACCATCGCTACCACGAGAGCCTGGCCAACCTGACACCCGCCGACGTCTATCACGGCCGAGGCTCGAAGATCCTAAAGATGAGAGAGGAGATCAAGAAGAAGACAATCCGAAAACGTCGGTTGTCTCCCCCAGTATGGGTAAGATCAGCTGGGTGTCATGACCTGACAAAAGGGTTGTCCGGTAGATGTCTTGTAGCTGCTCTAAGGTAAAGGTGCCTCGACGAGATACGTCCGACCCTTCGTTCTTTATGATCAATCGACTGAACGGGTTTCGCTGTTGAACGTCAGCTTCCATCAACCCGAATTCGATGACCGCATGGATGGAGTTCAAACGTCGCCTGATAGTGCCAGTTCGGTTTCCTCGTTCACAAAGACTGGTCACGAACGATCTTGCATCTGGCCTTGCATAGCTTGTGATGGGCTTGTTGCCCGAAACCTCAACCAACGCTCTGACTGCCAGTCGGACAGGTTTTTCTTCGATGTTCCTCGTTCCCAAGTAGTCTTCAGTACATTGCAGCAGGTCCAACTGCTCGGGCCGCACAGACTTGATGAGCTTAGACAGGTCCACAGGCCTTACGTCTTCGACATTCCAGAGCTCATTCAATGTTTCGGTTAGGTGGGCTGCAACTTCTGCTGCTTCATCTTCGTCCCTCCCCAGCTTGAGGCGCACAGCCCTCATTCCGAAGGCAGTTCTGACCCGGTCAGGAACCCTACGATTGTAGTAGTATGAACCCGAACGAAGGATTGTGTGTGACAGATTGTGTGACATATGGCGTTGTCCTCATAGGTATAACCCGTTGACAACGAAGATATTTATGTCGGTAGAATGGTGCCGGTTGAGGGACTCGAACCCCCGACCCACGGTTTACAAAACCGTTGCTCTACCAGCTGAGCTAAACCGGCGCGCGCCCGATCTAGGGGCAAAGCCGGGGCCATGCAAGCCCTTCAGCGTGCTGCGCGGGCCAGAACCATGACGGCACCGATCCCCACGGCCACAACCAGCAGTGCCGCCGGGGCGGCGTCGCCGATCCGTTCGAGTGAGGCTTGCTCGTAAACCCGGGTTGCCAGCGTGTTATAATTGAACGGCCGCAGCAGCAGCGTGGCGGGCAGTTCCTTGACGCAATCGACAAAGATCAACAGCAACGCAGTCGCCACCGAGGCGCGCATCAGCGGCAGTTCGACCAGCCACAGCGTGCGCGCGCGCCCGCGCCCCAGCGTGCGCGCCGCCATCCCCAGACTGGGCGGAATGCGCCCCATAGAGCCATCCAGCGCCCCCTGCGCAATGGCAAAGAACCGAACCCCATAAGCCAGCACGATGGCCCCTGCCCCACCGGTCAGCAAAAGGCCCGGATCGCCCAGCCCAAACGCCACAGCCGCATCGGCAACCCGGTTGTCGAATGCCGCCAGCGGGATCAGCAGACCCAGCCCAAGCACCGCCCCCGGCGCGGCATAGCCTGAGGTGGTGACCGGCAGCACAAATCGCGGCAACAGCCGTCCCGACTGACGCACGCCATAGACCAGGAACAAGGCCGCCAGAACGGTCAGCCCGGCCGCCAGCGCCCCGGTCGTCAGCGTGTGAAACAACGCGCGGCCCAGGCCGGGATCCACCCAACGCTCGGGCCGATCTGCCGCATGCCAGGCCAGAACACCCACCGGCAGGGCAAATCCGACCAGAACCGGCACGATACAGGCGAGCGTCGCGCCCCAGGCGGCAACCCCTGTCAATTCGGTCGTCTCGGCCGTTTTGTCGCGCCGCGCCAGTCCGAAATGGCGCTGATGGCGACGGCTGGACCGTTCGATTCCGACCAGCCCTGCCATCAGGATCAATACGATGACAGCAATCTGCGCCGCCCCGGCGGCGTTCCCGGCCTCCAACCAGGTTGAGAATATGCCGGTCGTCAGCGTCTGAACGGCAAAGAACTCGACAACGCCGAAATCGCCGGCAGCCTCCATCATGATGATCGCCGTGCCCGCGGCAATTGCCGGGCGGGCCAGGGGCAAGGCCACACGGAAAAAGCGCCGCCACGGCCCCGCCCCCAGGGTGCGCGCCACATCATGGGCCAGGGCGGATTGTTCGGCGAAGGCGGCACGCGTCATCAGATAGACATAAGGGTAAAGCGCTGCCGCCAGCACCAGAATCGCCATGCTGCGCGACCGCACCCCCGGCAGCCAGTCGATCCCGGACAGGGAAATGCCAAGCCCATCGCGCAGCATCGTCTGAACCGGCCCCGCAAACTCCAACAGGTCAACCAGCGCATAGGCGCCCACATAGCCCGGAACCGCCAGTGGCAACAGCAAGGCCCAGCGCAGCCAGCCGTGCCCCGGGAACCGATACGCCGACACCAGCCAGGCCGCACCAGTCCCGAACGTTGCAGCCAATGCCCCGGTCCCCAGCACGATAATCAACGTATTCGCAACATAACGCGGCAGCACCGTTGCCCACAGATGCGCCCAGATACCCTGCGACGGACCAAGCGCCAGCCAGCCGATCGCGCATATCGGCAGCGCGACCAGAAGCGCAATCGCCAGCGCCCCCAGCGACCAGCGATCAAGCACCGCAATTCTGCGCGCTCGGTTAACTTGAGTGTTTTGCTCAACCATTTACGCGCCCTTAACGCATAACCGGTTCCCCTGTCCAGAATTCAGCCCTATGATCCGGCCAAACTGGGCAAGCAGGCAGGTCCGACACGTCGATGCAATTCGTATTCCACATTGGCGCGCACGGAACCGATGCCGAGCGTTTGTTGATCGCTTTACGCAAAAACCTCGCGCGGCTGGGAGAGCTTGACGTGGGCGTCCCCCGGCCCCGGATTTATCGCACGCTTCTGAACAGAGAGGCGCTGCGCCTAAAAGGTACGAATACCACAGCTGACGAACAGGCGGCGATCAAATCTCAGATCCTGGGTTCAAGTAATGCGGATCGCGTTATATTTGATCACGACAGGTTTCTTGGCGACGAACGCCAGGCAATTGCCAATGGCACGCTTTACGATGGCGCGCAAAAAACCACGTGGCTGCGCGCGTTGTTTCCAGACGATCAGGTGGAATTCGCACTTGGAATCCGAAACTCGGCGACATGGGTGCCGACGATGTTCGCGGTTTATGGCGGTGATCAAAGCTTTTCGGAATTCCTCAACGAAACCGACCCGCACAGCCTGTCCTGGGCCGATCTGGTTCAGCAGATTCAGGACGCAAACCCCGGATGCCGGATCATCCTGTGGTGCAACGAAGACCTGCCGCTGATCTGGCCAGAGGTTCTGCGCATGGTCGCGGATCTTGAAGATGACGAAGTGGTGGATGGCGACACCGATATCCTGGCCGAGATCATGCACCCCGAAGGCCTGAAAGGCATGCTGGAGTATATCGAGGCCCGCCCCCCAAACTCGATCGCGGCCCGGCGCGAGGTGACATCCGCGTTTCTGGACAAATTCGTCATCGAGGCTGAGATTGAAGAGGAATTCGACCTGCCGGGCTGGACCCCTGGTTTGATCGCCAAACTGACACGCCGTTATGAAGCCGATATCGAGAAACTGGCGCAAATGAAGGATGTGGTGTTCATCCGGCCGTAACGCTCAGGGCCACAGCACATCGTGCAAATACATCGAATGCGGCAGCCAGAACACATGCACCGCCAGCCAGCCCAGCGACAGGATCTTGGCCGGCACCACCAGAACCGGAAGACGTGTTGCGACCAGAAAACCGGCGCAAAACAAGGCCTGATCGGTAATCAGCCGGTTGGCCCAATGTTCGACCCCGGCGAACCAGGCCTGCACCCCGGTTCCGAGCAGCCCCAACTCCAGATAGATCTCGACGATTTCCCAGGCGGATGACGCGGCCAGACACCAGATCAGCGCCTGACGGGTCGCAAGCGTCTGCGGGGCAAACAGGCGCAGGGTCGTCAGCATCGCAAAGCCGGACAGGAAATGCGTGATCGACCAAAGATCGAACAGCGCCAATGTCTTGAACCCGAATAATTCGGGCCAGAATGGAAAGGTCTGGGGTGTCAGGGCGGCCTCCGGCGCTATCTGGGTCGAAGGTATCGCGCCAACGACGCCTGTCCACCGAAAAAGCCGAGGGCGTCAGCGATGACTTGTTGAACCGAACTCTTTTCTGCGCGACCAATGGTTAATGGCTGCAAAAACCACCTTGAACAGATCGGGCGTACCCACGGCACCGGAGGTGACCCCGATTCTCGATGCCGATACAGCCTGTTTGCTGGCGCGCCTTGGCCGGACCGAGGATCTGCGCTTTTCACCCAATTGCCGCAAGCTGGCCCTGGCGGGCTATGCGGCAAATTGCTGCCTGATCCTGAACGTCGACATCGATTGCACCGCCCCCGCGCCGCGTATCGCCATCACCGGCGCGACCGAATTTTCCTCGGGTGACCTGTGCGACCCACACGGCTTCGATTTCGTCGACGATCAGACGCTGGTGGTCGCAAATCGCGGGGGCTGCGTTGCGGTGTTCGACCTGCCCCACAGCGCAACAAGCCCAATCCGAATTGCCGCGCGCCATCGGATCACGCGCGCCAGTTGGACGCGCCGCCTGCATTCGCCGGGCTCAGTGCTGGTCAGCAGCGTGGATGATGCGGGCTTTGAGCTTCTGGTCTGCAACAACTATCGCAACCGCGTCACCCAACACCGGATCGCGCATAGCGGAGGCCAGCGAAATCGGATTCTTCTGCAACGCGGGCTGAAAGTTCCCGATGGCATCACCCAAACGCCCGATTGCCGATGGCTGGCCGTCAGCAATCATTTCACCGCAAGCGTGCAGATCTATGACAGAACAAAACTGTTGAACCATCGCTCAGCATCGCACGGCCAGTTAACCGGCACCGGCTTCCCGCATGGCGTGCGTTTTTCACCTGATGGCCGCCACGCCTTCGTTGCCGATGCGGGCGCGCCATTGGTCCATGTGTTTCATGCGCCCGACGGCCAGTGGCAGGGCGATCACGCCCCGCGGCGCAGTGTCCGGGTTCTGTCAGAACAGGTATTCAGGCGCGGCCGCACGAACGAGGCTGAGGGCGGGCCAAAAGGCCTCGACATCGACGCCACCGGCCACATCCTCGCCGTTACCTGCGAAGAACAACCGCTGGCATTTTTCGCAATCGCCGACCTGATTTAGCGCATTCCCAACGCTTCTTTGTATAGGTCCAGCACCGCCTCTTCCTCGGCGATATCATCGGCGTCCCTTTTGCGAAGGCTGATGAGTTTGCGCATGACTTTTGTGTCGTACCCCCGGCCCTTCGCTTCGGCCATCACCTCTTTTTGCTGGTCGGCGATGTCAGCTTTTTCCGCCTCAAGACGTTCGAAACGTTCAATAAACTGGCGCAGCTCATCAGCTGTGACGCGATAGGTTGGGTCTGTGACTTGATCGTTCATGGCGGGCCCCGGTCTGGCAAAATCATCTGGCGACACGCCTAGCGCCGGGCCGCAACGGGGGCAAGCCCTTGCCCGCGAAGCCGCTTGCCGCTAGGCGGGTTTCAACGGCTGCGGAGGCAAGCATGAACTGGATAATCTGGACGGGCGCCGGGGTTGCGCTGCTTGGGCTGGCAGGCATTTTCTGCGCCATCTGGCTGGTCATGAAGGCCCGGAATGCCGGGCTGAGTGATGATGAATTACGCGCGCGCGTTCAAAAAGTGCTGCCGCTGAACATGATTGCCGTGTTCGTTTCGGCCATCGGCTTGATGATCGTCGTCCTCGGGATCGTCTTCTGAACGCTCCGCAGGCACACTTCAGTCCATCATTGACCCGAAAATATCCCCGCCGGAGGCATTAAGTTTTTGGCGACGGCGCCACCTTGTCGCCCCGGTCGAAGGCTTCCCAACCTTCGCCGTCAAATACGTCTTTCCCAAGTTTCGCCAGAACATGCGGGAAATCCACCATCACCCAGTTATCGCTGATCTTTCCATCCTCGACCTTCCAGAAATCCATATAGCGGATTTCGATGCGCTTTCCGGTTGGCGCGATCCCCATGAAGGTGCCGGAATGCGTCGCCTCCTGCCGGCCGAAGGCGGCGGCCCATTCGCCCATGTAAAGGCGCGCTTCGTCGATGCAGACCTTGTCGGAAAACGCCGCCTGAAACGGTTTCTGCCAGTTGTCCTGGAATTCACGCAGGCCAGCCTTGGTGCCGCAACCGGTGTTGCCCATCCAGCGAAAGGACTCGGCGAAAAACGCGCCGATATCGTCAATTCGATGATCGTTAAGACCATCAACCATGCCTTCAATCACCGCACGGGTCTCGGCGGTTTTCGACATATCGGTATCGCGGCTCAGTGCGGCTTGTTCGGGGCGGGATCCTTTCATGGCTCAGAACGTCGCATTAATGACGCCGCCGTCCAGCAGAATATTCTGCCCGACGATGAACCCGGCGTGCTGGCTGCACAGAAAGGCGCAGGTCGCGCCAAATTCTTCGGCCGTTCCATATCGGCGCACTGGGATCGTCGCCTCGCGGTTGGCCTTGGCCTGTTCCGGCGTGATCCGCTGCGCATCCGCCACGCCGCCATCCAGCGATATCGCCCGATCCGTTGCATGAATGCCGGGCAGCAAGTTGTTGATTGTGACACCTTTATCAGCAACCTGCCGCGCCGTTCCGGCAACAAACCCGGTCAGCCCGGTGCGTGCCGCGTTCGACAGGCCCAGCACCGGGATCGGCGCCTTGACGGACATTGAGGTGATGTTGACCACCCGGCCCCAGCCACGGTCCATCATCCCGGGCAGCGCCGCCTGCATCAGCGCGATCGGGGTCAGCATGTTGGCATCCAGCGCACCGATGAAATCGTCGCGCGACCAATCCGTCCACATCCCCGGCGGCGGCCCGCCCGCGTTGGTGACCAGAATGTCAACGTCCCCGGCGGCGTCCAGTAGCGCCGCGCGCCCGTCTTCGGTGGTCACATCAGCAGCCACGGTGGTGACAGTTACGCCATGTGCGGCACGGATCGCCTCAGCGGCCTCTTCCAGCGCCTCGGCCCCGCGGGCGTTCATCACCAGATTACAGCCCGCCTCGGCCAGGGCCTGGGCGCAGCCGAGTCCCAACCCCTTTGACGACGCCGATACCAACGCCCGTTTGCCTTTGATCCCCAGGTCCATACCAATCCCCTTCGCAGTTTCAGCAATCGCTAACACTTTGCCCCGCCCAGCGAAAGACACGCGATTGCGCGCCGGTGCCGGGTAACCTATATCGCCGCAATGTCACTCGATCAGCCCCTCAGCAATACGCCCGATCTGCCGGCAGAAATCGCCCGGCGGCGGACCTTCGCGATCATCAGCCACCCGGACGCGGGCAAGACCACGCTGACGGAAAAATTCCTGCTTTATGGTGGTGCGATCCAGATGGCCGGTCAGGTGCGCGCCAAGGGCGAGGCGCGGCGCACGCGTTCTGACTTTATGGCGATGGAAAAGGATCGCGGCATTTCGGTCTCTGCTTCCGCAATGTCGTTTGATTTCAAAGACTTCCGATTTAACTTGGTGGACACGCCGGGCCACAGTGACTTTTCGGAAGACACCTATCGCACGCTGACAGCGGTGGATGCGGCGGTCATGGTGATTGACGGGGCGAAGGGTGTTGAAAGCCAGACCCAAAAACTGTTCGAGGTTTGCCGCCTGCGCGATCTTCCGATCCTCACCTTCTGCAACAAGATGGACCGCGAAGCCCGTGATACGTTTGAGATTATTGACGAGATCCAGGAGAACCTTGCGATTGACGTAACCCCGGCATCCTGGCCCATCGGCATGGGGCGCGAATTCATCGGTTGCTATGACATGCTGAACGACCGGCTGGAACTGATGGACCGCGCCGACAGGAACAAAGTGGCCGAAAGCATTGCCATAGACGGGCTGGATGATCCGCGTCTTGCGGATCATGTACCTGGCAACCTTCTCAACAATTTGCGCGATGAAGTTGAGATGGCACGCGAACTTCTGCCGCCGTTTGATGCCAAGGCGTTCCTGGAGGGCTCTCTGACCCCGATCTGGTTTGGCTCGGCGATCAATTCTTTCGGTGTGAAGGAGCTGATGGACGGCATCGCCACCTATGGCCCGGTCCCACAGCCGCAATCAGCCGAGCCGCGCCAGATCAGCCCGGATGAAACCAAGGTCGCCGGGTTCGTCTTCAAGGTTCAGGCCAACATGGACCCCAAGCACCGTGACCGCGTGGCATTTGTGCGCATGGCCTCGGGCCACTTCATGCGTGGGATGAAGCTGACCCATGTAAGATCGAAGAAACCCATGGCAATTACCAATCCGATGATGTTCCTGGCCAGCGACCGGGAACTGGCGGAAGAGGCCTGGGCCGGTGACATCATCGGCATCCCGAACCATGGGCAACTGCGCATCGGTGACACATTGACCGAAGGCGAAAACCTGCGCGTCACCGGCATTCCCAGCTTTGCGCCCGAACTGCAGCAAACCTGCCGCGCGGGTGATCCGCTGAAATCCAAGCATCTGGAAAAGGCGTTGATGCAATTTGCCGAGGAAGGTGCCGCCAAGGTGTTTCGCCCGATGATCGGCGCTGGCTTTATTGTCGGCGTGGTGGGGCAGTTGCAGTTCGAAGTCCTCGCCAGCCGGATCGAGTTGGAATACGGCCTGCCGGTCCGGTTTGAGGCATCGCAATTCACATCGGCCCGATGGGTCACCGGCCCGCAGGACAAGCTGGACACCTTCATGGACGCCAACAAGGGCCACATGAGCAGTGATCACGACGGCGACCCTGTCTTTCTGACCCGCCTGCAGTGGGACATTGACCGGATTGAGCGGGATCACCCGGCCCTGACATTGTCAGCAACCAAGGAAATGATGGTGTAACGCCCGGCCCGCGCCACAATTTTGGCGCGAATTGAGCCGGGCGAGTATCCGCATGTGCAACCCGCAATACCTGATGCGGGCCGCCGCTGCGATTGCTTAGTCGGCGGCCACTTCGTTTTCTTCACGCTCGGCCGCGCGGCGCTTCAAAGTCCGCGATAACACCAGATAAAGCAGGGCCACGCCGCACAAGATCGAGGCAACGGCCATAGCGGCCTGGCTGTTCAGTATGTTCTGCATGGAAGTTCTCCGTTCTATAATATCGACTGCCGCAACCTACACGTGCATCCTGTCTTCAATGCGGGACCTTTCGTGCAAAAGTAAGGCATGTTCGATTTGGCTATTTAATTCGCTGAGGGTCCGATCCCGGGTTCCAATTGCGATCAATGGGGTTTTCGCGCCGCGCAAACCCTGCGTTGACCGCTGGCTAAAAAGCCCGTAGGGCAACGGGCAAGATGCATTGCAACCGGGATTTCCCGGTCGGTCATATGGGCCAAGCAATACGGGACGCGCGGGCCAGGGGACGGGTTCGCAAACATACGGATGCGAATGACCAAATTCTCTGACCTGAAGCTGGACCCAAAGGTCCTATCCGCCATTGCCGATGCAGGCTATGATTCACCCACTCCGATCCAGGAAGGCGCGATACCGCCCGCATTGGATGGCCGCGACGTTCTGGGTATCGCCCAGACCGGCACCGGCAAAACGGCGAGTTTCGTTTTGCCGATGATCACGCTGCTGCGGCGCGGACGCGCCCGCGCGCGGATGCCCCGGTCGCTGGTGCTGGCCCCGACGCGCGAACTGGCCGCGCAGGTGGCCGAAAACTTCGACACCTATGCCAAGAACACCAAGCTGACCAAGGCGCTGCTGATCGGCGGGGTCAGTTTCAAGGAACAGGACGTGCTGATCGACAAGGGCGTCGACGTACTGATCGCCACGCCGGGCCGCCTGCTGGATCATTTTGAGCGTGGCAAACTGTTGCTGACCGGTGTTCAGGTCATGGTCGTGGACGAAGCTGACCGGATGCTCGACATGGGGTTCATCCCGGATATCGAGCGGATCTTCGGCCTGACCCCCTTCACCCGCCAGACCCTGTTCTTCAGCGCCACCATGGCGCCCGAGATTGAGCGGATTACCAACACGTTCCTTTCCAACCCTGCTAAGATCGAAGTGGCGCGCCAGGCCACGGCCTCGGAAACCATCGAACAGGGCGTGGTGATGTTTCGTGGCGGCAGCCGGGGCAGCATGGCCAGCGAAAAGCGCAAGCTTCTGCGCGCGCTGATTGATGCCGAAGGTGACAAATGCACCAACGCGATGATCTTCTGCAACCGCAAGACGGATGTGGATACGGTGGCGAAGTCGCTGAAGAAATCGGGTTACGATGCCGCGCCGATCCACGGCGATCTGGATCAGAGCCAGCGAACGCGCACCCTGACCGAATTTCGCGATCAGACGCTGAAATATCTGGTGTGTTCTGACGTTGCGGCGCGCGGCCTCGACATCCCGGATGTCAGCCATGTGTTCAATTTCGACGTGCCCAGCCACCCGGAAGATTACGTCCACCGGATCGGACGCACGGGGCGTGCCGGGAAATCTGGCAAGGCGATCATGATCTGTGCGCCGCTGGACACCAAAAACCTGGATGGCGTGCAGCGCCTGCTTGGCAAGGACGTCCCGGTATTGGACAACCCGCTGCAATCGGGCGCGGCCCCTGCCCCGACCGACACCCCGGATGCGGATAAGAAACCGACCCGCACCCGGCGCGGGCGCAAGAAAGCCGATCAAGCGACAGATGATGCGCCGGCCCCCGAAACAATGGCCGAAACAGCCACGAAAACAGCCGACGTACCTGCCGATATCAAGGACGCCGCAGCAGAGGCACCCGCCGATGCGCCGTCCGATACCCCAAAGCGCAGCCGTGGCGGGCGTGGGCGTGGCCGGGACAAGGGCGACAACGACCAAACCAACCGTGGCCGTGACTCCGAAAAAGACGACCAGGCCGGACGCGGCAAATCCCGGGACCGGGGGCGCGATGGCGGCAATCGGGTGGTTGGCATGGGCGATCACATGCCCTCGTTCATCGAGCTGAGCTTCGAGGACCGGCGGGAAAACTCCTGACCAAAACCATGGCCGCGCGCCTCATTTCCCGTTAGCATCCGCCCATCACAGTGGCGGAGGCCCTGATGCGCAAATTGCTGACCCTGATCGCGGCCCTTGTTGCAGGAACGGCGCTGGCCGGACCAGTGGACGACGCGCGGCAAATGTACCTGGACGGAGAGTTTGAGGCGGCGCTGAAAACCCTGATTCCGGCCGCCGAGGCCGGTGATGCCAATGCGCAAAATATCGTCGCGGACGCCTATGACGAAGGCAACGGGGTGACGCAGGATCACGACAAGGCGTTGGAATTGTGGATAAAATCCGCAAATCAGGGATTTTCGCGCGCCCGCTATAACCTTGGGCTGCTATATGAAAATGGCCGGGACGGGATCGCGCCTGACATTGAAGAAGCGATCAGGTGGTACCTGAAGGCCGCGGCCTCCAAGAACCCGGACGCGTTTACCAACCTTGGTTACATCTTCGAATCCGGCAAGCGCGGCGCGCCCGATTTCGATCTGGCCCAGCAATATTACCGTGGCGGGGTCGCCCTGGGGGCATCCCAATCCATGAGCAATCTGGGCAAACTTTATATCGACGGCACCGGCGTCACGCAGGATTATTCAGACGCGCTGGCGCTGTTTCAAGAGGCGGCCCTACTTGGCAATGGGAACGCAATCTCGAACCTTGGGGCGATGTACGAAAACGGCTATGGCGTGGTGCGTGATGTCACCGCGGCCTATGCGCTGTATTTCGAAGCGCTGTACCTGAACCATCCGCGCGCGGCCCTGAATATCGCGTTTCTGTTGCGCGATGTCGAAGGCCATTGGGCGTATGACCCGGTTGAGGTTCTTGCCTATTGCCTCAAAGCGGTTGATCTGGCCGAACAGGATGCGCGGCCAGATCTGGTTGCCGAATTTGCCAGTGATTGCAATGATTTCGCCGCCGGTCTTTCGACAAAAGATAAAGCAGACGCCGCTGCCTTGGCGGGTGAGCTTTAGGCGCGCGCTCAGTCCGCGTGAACGCAGTAGTCTTCGCGCGATCGCCCATCCAGGCAAGACCGCAACTCGGACGAGATTAGGACGACTTCGGATACCTCACAGCCCAGGCGGGCCGATGCTGCGCCGATGTCTTCCTTTTCGGCGGCCACTGTGGAGCATTTCTTGTCAACAAAAGTCGGCCAGGCAGAAAGCAGATCAACCAGCGTGGCCCCGCCTTCGGGTGTCACGGTTTTCAGAACTTCGGTCTGGCGAAGCTGCATATCGTGGCGCCAGTTTTCGCGCAGGCCAAACAGGCAGGCGGCGTGGTCACGGGTGCCGACCGCGCCGGGATCACAGGACTCGAACATCAGGTTCAGGCACTGGTTCCAGCTGGTCCCGTTGTCAACATCGCGCAGGCAGTCCAGAACGCCATCGCGGGCGGCTGCGTCCTGCGCCAGCGCAGGCCCCGAGATCAACGTCAGGGCAAGGGTCAGGGCGAGGTGTTTCATCAGTGGTGCTCCGATAATAATCGTTTGTGATTTGGCGCCCGGTCAGGCGGGCAATGTCGGGCTCGGCGCGCTATTGCTTGCACCAACCGAACCGAGGCGGCGCGTGGTCGCGCCCATCGTCAGATCATCTTCTCCATCATCTCTCGCCCGATCAGCATCCGGCGGATTTCGCTGGTTCCTGCGCCAATCTCCATCAGTTTGGCATCGCGGAACAGCCGTGCCACGGGCGCGTCGGCGAGGAACCCCGCGCCGCCCATCGCCTGCACCGCCTGATGTGCGACCTTCATCGCCTGTTCGCTGGCATACAGTACACAGGCCGCCGCGTCAGCGCGCGTCACAGTGCCGCGATCACAGGCGCGCGCGACCTCATAGGTATAGGCGCGGGCGGAATTCAGCGCGGTGTACATATCGGCGATCTTGCCCTGCATCAGCTGAAACTCCCCGATCGGTCGCCCGAACTGGCGCCGCTCGGACAGGTAGGGCATCACTTCATCTAGGCAAGCGGCCATGATGCCAAGGCCGATGCCGCTGAGGACGACGCGTTCATAGTCGAGGCCCAACATCAGGACGGCGACGCCGCGCCCTTGTTCGCCTAGCACGTTCTCAAACGGGACCTGAACGTCATCAAAGATCAGCTCGGCGGTGTTGGAGCCGCGCATCCCCAGCTTGTCGAAATGCGGGCTGGTGGCGAAGCCGGTCATGGATTTTTCGATGAGGAATGCGGTGATACCCTTGGAGCCGGCCTGAGGGTCAGTTTTGGCGTAGACCACCAGTACATCCGCATCCGGGCCGTTGGTGATCCAGTATTTGTTGCCGTTCAGCAGGTAATGATCGTTCCGTTTTTCAGCCGAAAGCTTCATCGACACCACATCGCTGCCCGCCCCCGCTTCGGACATTGCGAGCGCGCCGACATGGTCGCCGGGCACCAGGCCAGGCAGAAACCGCTGTTTCTGATCCTCGCTGCCGTTCAGGTTGATCTGATTGACGCAGAGATTTGAATGCGCCCCGTAGGACAGGCTGACCGAGGCGGAGGCGCGCGCCAGTTCCTCCACCGCGACCACATGGGCGAGGTATCCCATATCCGCCCCGCCGAATTCTTCGGGCACGGTGATCCCCAGCAGGCCGAGGTCACCCATTTCGCGCCAAAGCTCGGACGGGAAGACGTTGTCGGCATCGATCCCGTTGGCCATCGGTATCAGGCGTTCCTGCGCCCAGCGGTGGGTCAGGTCGCGCAGGGCGTCGATGTCGTCGCCAAGGGCGAATGTCATGGAATGGGTGAACATCTTTGCGCTCCGGTACGGTGGGTTCAATGGTCGGGTGCAAGGCGCGTGGAGTCAACGTTGTGCGCCGACCGGGCCGGGGCCGTCGGATGTAAAATCCGCCGGTTCGTGGCTGCGAGCCGTAGCTGGAGGGGCCAGCCCCTCCAGACCTCCCCGGGATATTTCTGGGTCAATGATGGGGTTGGGGCGGGGTGTGGTTTCGCACCTCGTCGGCAATAATTCGGGCGATCAGGGCGGCGCCCTCGGTGGTGAATGTTAGTGGCAGGCGCATGTCGATCAGGGTTGACAGGATCGCCTCGGTCCTGGGCAGCGGTTCGGGGTTGGCGTAGTGCCAGTGGGAATGGCGCGAAGTGAAGCCGGTGGGCGTGGCAGCACCGAACCATTTCAGGGCCACGCCGCGGGTGGCACAGGCGGCGATCAGCGCTTCGATGGCGGCGGCTGGCCATTCGGGCAGCCGCCACTGGATTGACGAGGCGACAAAGCCTTCGCGGGGGTCGCGGTCGATCAGGGCGAGTTGGTTGAGGCCGCGCAGACCATCTTCGACCGCTGCATAGAGGGCGTTCCAGGCGGCGCGGCGTTCGGGCAGAAGCGGGATTTGCGGGCGCAGGATGGCGGCGCGCAGGTGGTCCATCCGGGCGGACATGTTGGGGGTGTCGTAGCGGTGCGCCTCGAACACCTCGCGCGCGGGCGCGGTGCCGTGGTGGGCATAGAGCATATAGCTGCCCGACATCAGCACCGCCTTGGCGGCAAGGTCCGGATCGTCGGTGGTCAGCAGCCCGCCTTCGCCCGAATTTATGTGCTTGTAGGTCTGGGTGGAATAGCAGGCCAACGCCCCGTGACGGCCCGAGGGCGTGCCGTTCCAATCCGCCCCCATGGTGTGGGCGCAATCCTCGATCACCGTCACGCCCGCGCCGTCGCAGATCGTCATCAGCGCGTCCATGTCGGCGATGTGCCCACGCATGTGGGACAGCAGCAGGTGGCGGGCCCTGGTGGTCGCGATCTTTGCCGCAAGATCATCAAGGTCGATTGTCAGCGCCTCGGTCGTGCCGACGAAGACCGGTTGCGCCCCAACCGCCGCGATGGCGCCGGGAACGGGGGCGAGTGTGAAAGCGTTGGTCAGCACCGGCGTGCCGAGGGCGACGCCCGTGGCGCGCAGGGCTATGGCCATGGCCTGCCCGCCCGAGGCGACGGCGACGCAGTGGCGCGCGCCGGCGAAGGCGGCGAATTCGGATTCGAGCAATGCGGCCTCTCCGACTTCGCCCTCGGTCAGGTTATAGCGGTGCAGCCTGCCAGATCGCATGACGGCATTCGCCGCTTCGATCGCCGCCGGTGGCAGGGGATCCTGCTGGGTGAAGCTGCCGGTGAAAACCTCAGTCATCAGTTGCCCCTTCGTTTGTTCAGGCCGTGCATGGCGCAGGCTGTCAGGAATGTTCTTCCGCAGCTGTTGCGGCCAGTGCGCGGTTGTAGGCCCTGAGCGCGTCCACCTGATAAAGCGCGCCCAGAAGTTCTGGTGCGCTGCCATCCTCGGCCTGCGTAACCACGGGAACATAGGCAAGGTTCGACACCTCAAACAATGGCATTGCGACCTCCAGCGTGGCGTCAGCGTCAACCTGAACGCCTTCGGCGATCAGATCCCAGCAAGCCTCGGTCGCCTCATCCCCGTCGACCGGGCGCATCACGTGGCGGGCGCTGAACATCGCCAGCAGATAGGCCTGCGGCCCGGCGGCCAGATGCACGCCGCGCCGTTCGATCTGGGTGAGGAAGAACGAGCGATGCACAAGGCGCGAGGCCAGCGCCGTCGACAGCGACACCGCGACCATGACCGCCAGCCCGGTTTGCCAGTCGCCGGTCAGTTCAAACACGATCAGCGTTGTGGATATCGGCGCCCCCAGAACCGCAGCCGCCACCGCCCCCATTCCGGCCAGCGCGTAAAGCGTTTCGGATCCCGACACGTTCGGGAACACCGCCGTTGCGATCAGCCCGAACGCCAGCCCGGTCAGCGCCCCGATCATCAGCGAGGGCGAAAACACCCCGCCCCCCATCCGCCCCGACATGGTGATGGCAACAGCGACGACCTTCAGGGCGGCTAAAATAATCACCTCGCGCAGCAGCAGGTTCCCGGTCAGCGCGTCCGAGGTCGTCTCATATCCGACGCCGATGATATGCGGGAACCAGATCGCCAGCGCGCCCAGCATCGCACCGGCCACTGCGGGGCGCAGGATCCGTGGCAGGCGGGTGCGGGCCTGGACCTGGCTGGCAAAATCATCCGCCCAGAAGATCCCGCGCATCAGGATGACCGCGACGACACCACAGACCAGACCAAGCAGAATGAAGGCGGGCAATTCAACATAGAATTCCAATGCGCCGTCTGTGCCCAGCGTGAATTCGGTGACATCGCCGAAAGCCAGACGGCTGATGACGGTGCCCGCGGCGCTGGCGATAACAATGGGCGCAAAGGCGTGGACCGCAAAGTGGCGCAACACGACCTCCAGCGCGAACAGCGCCCCAGCGATGGGGGCGTTGAACGACGCGCTGACGGCGGCGGCCACGGCGCAGCCCAGCAGATCCCGGCCGGTGATCCCGTCTGCATTGATCCGGTTCGACACCCAGGAGGAGATCATCGCCGCCAGATGCACCACCGGCCCCTCGCGGCCCGTTGATCCCCCCGAAGACAGTGTGATCAGCGAAGCCGCCGCCGAGGCGAGCCCGGCTTTGGTTTCGACCCGCCCCTCATGCAGGGCCGCCCCTTCGATCACATCGGCAACCGCGCGCACCTGACCATCGGGCGTATACCGGTTGAGGAGGATGCCAACGATCAATCCGCCCGCAATCGGAATCAGCAAAATCCAGTACCAGGCGAGTGTTTCCGCAAAAGTGTGCAGGCGCGCCGTGTCATCTGTGCCGTACAAAGCGGCCTGTAACAGGTTGATGCCCTTGCGAAACAACAATGCCGCGAACCCGGCAGAACACCCGATGATCAGCGCGATGATCCAGAATTGCAGCTGACTGGGGCCGCGGCTGCGCAGCACCCGCCAGGCGCGCCGCTGCGCGGCCATCGCCCTGGCCCATCGGGCCATCAGAATGGTGCGCGTGCGGTCGTTCATCGCCCTGGCTGCGTGCTCCGGTCAGGCGATCCGTCGGACTTCCCCATGCCGCCTGACTGGCTTAGGGTACTGCCCGGCAAGACCAACGAGGATCCGCGTCATGACGATTTCTGCCGCCATTGCCGAACTGCAGACCCTGTTAGGCGAAGGCTTGAGCACCGCCAAGGCCGATCTGGAGATTCACGGTAAGTCCGAGGTGCATTTTTCCGATGCACCACCTGATGCGGTGGCATTCCCGACGTCGACGCAACAAGTCTCGGACATTGTGAAGATTTGCGCGCGCTTTGGCTGTCCCGTGGTTCCCTGGGGCACGGGGACCTCGCTTGAAGGGCACTCGCTGGCGACGCGCGGTGGGGTGACGGTCGACTTCTCGCGCATGAAAAAGGTGACCGAGGTGCATCCCGAAGACCTGACCTGCCGGGTGCAACCTGGTGTGACCCGGCGCGAGCTGGATGAGGAGCTGCGCGCAACCGGCCTGATGTTTTCGGTCGATCCCGGCGCCGATGCGGCACTGGGCGGCATGGCGGCGACGCGCGCTTCGGGGACGACGGCGGTACGCTATGGCACGATGCGCGACAACGTGCTGGGGCTGGAGGTCGTGATGGCCGACGGGCGGATCATCCAAACCGGGACACGGGCGCGCAAATCCTCGGCCGGATATGACCTGACGGCGTTGTTCGTCGGGTCGGAAGGCACGCTGGGGCTGATCACGGAACTGACGCTGAAACTGCATGGCCGGCCCGAGGCGACGATGGCCGCAATGACCAGCTTTCCAAGTGTGGCAGCCGCCGTCGATACGGTGATCGCGACCATTCAGGCGGGCATTCCGATGGCCCGGATTGAGTTGCTGGACACGCTGTCCGTTCAGTCCTTCAATGCCTATGCCGGGACGGACTATCCCGAATTGCCGCATCTGATGCTGGAATTCCACGGCTCTGACGCATCGGTCGCGGAAAGTGCGGCGCGCTTTGCCGAGGTGGCGAATGATTTCGGCGCCGGAGAGTTCCAGCAAGCCAGCCGTGAAGAAGATCGCCGCGCCCTGTGGCGGATGCGCCATGACGGGTTTTACGCCCATACCGCGCTGCGCCCCGGTGCGCGCGGGCAGGCAACCGACATCTGCGTGCCGATCTCTAATCTCGCCGAGGCGGTTGCGGAAACCCAGGAAGACCTGGCCAAGGCGCCGTTTCCGGGGCCGATCCTGGGGCATGTGGGTGATGGCAACTTCCACGCGACACTGCTGGTGGACGTCGATAACCCGGAAGAAGTCGCCGCCGCCAAGCAGATCAGCGCCCGGCTGGCGGAACGCGCGCTTCGCCTGGGCGGGACGGTCACCGGTGAACACGGCGTCGGGATCGGCAAAATGGCCGATATGGCCGAAGAACACGGGCCAGCCTGGGGCGTGATGGGCGAGATCAAGAAGGCGCTGGATCCGGGGAATATCCTGAACCCCGGGAAGGTTGTGCAGGTGAATTGAGGTGGAGTCGGATGGGTGGCAAGCCTAAAGCGTTTCGACATTAACCTGAGACATATCCGGCGGCCTTAAAGTAGTTCCAGCATTCTACTGGGTCGTAGAGATCGCAGATTGCTCCGATTGCTTCGAAGACCTGGGTAAAGGACCTGGCCCCGATCCGTCGCAAATGGGCTTTCAGTTTAGAGAAGGCCTGCTCGATGGGATTCAGGTCGGGCGAGTACGGTGGCAGGTAAAGGAACCAGCAGCCGTGATTGCGTAAAGCCTGCGTCGCCTCCTTATTCCGGTGGGTTGCCAGGTTGTCGAGAATGACGACAGTGCCGGGGTTGATCTCGGGGACCAGCACTTCGCGGATGTAGGCCGCGAAGGCGGGGCCATCTATCGCTCCCTTGATGACCCAAGGTGCGATCAGCGCGCCTTGGGTCAGGCCCGCGATCAAGGTTTGGGTTCCCCAGCTTCCGAAGGGCGCATCCATCGTCAGGCGCTTACCGCGCTTGGCTCTGCCGCGTAGGCGCGTGAGGTTTGTCTTCACTGCGGTTTCGTCAATAAAGACAACGCGCTCAGGAAAGGTCGCAATGGCTGGCGAGCGGTATCTGAACCAGTCGGCCCGTTGCTGCCTTACCTTGGCGCGGCGGCGCTCGGTGGCGACCAGCGACTTTTTTTGTACGTGAAGCCGAGCCGGGACAGAAGGTTGGCGATGGAGGAGTGATGCACCCGCACACCCTCTGCATCGGCCAGCGCATTACGCAACTCAAAGAGCGTGATGTCAGGGTCTTGTGCGATCAACTCCTCAAAGAATTCCCGATGCGGAGCCAGCTTTCCCTTGCCGCGCGGCGGTCCCTGCCGGGCAGGTTCCGCATGACCCTTCATCCTCACCTGACGCGCCCACCGCGCGCCTGTGGCAGGCGACAGCTTCAACCGCAACGCCGCCGCGCGCCCGCTCAACCCTTCTTCAATGTATCTCTGAAACCGTATCCGAAGCGCAGATGGCAAAGGTGCTGACATGATCCATCCTCCCAAACAGGATGAATCACAGATCAGGTCTCAAGGGAATCCCTCGCGATTCAGGTTCAAGCCGAAACGCTTTAAGATATCCGAAGTGGACATGGCCCCGCGCAGAGGTTGGTGATCAATCGCCAAGCCGGGCGAGCGTCTGACCGGGGGTAGGCGATCCAACTTGCGTGTGTGGCAATTTATGGCGCAGCGATAACTCTGAGATAGGAAGAACTCACGACCCGACGAAATCGCCTGCCCGGGGGACGGTCAGGCGATCGCCCGGCGCCCTATCGGGCTTGATTCCGGGCGAAGAAGTGGGCTGTGCGAACATCCACTCCAGGCCAACAGCGCTGCACCCATACCCCTACCCCGCCAACAGCGCCCGTGCTGCCGCGCGTGCCTCCTCCGACACCGTGTCGCCTGCCAGCATCCGCGCAATCTCGTCCACGCGGGCGGGTGGATCCAGTGGGATGACGGCAGATGTCGTAACCTCTCCGGCGACCGATTTGCTGACCTGCCAGTGGTGCCCGCCGCGCGCCGCGACTTGCGGTGAGTGTGTGACGACCAGCACCTGCGATCCTTCGGCCAATGCGGCCAGCCGCCGCCCGACCGCATCCGCCGTGGCCCCGCCGACACCGCGATCAATCTCGTCAAAGATCAGCGTCAGGCCGTCGTTGCCCGCCGTCAGGCAGACCTTCAACGCCAGCAGGAACCGGCTGAGCTCTCCGCCCGAGGCGATCTTGTTCAGCGCACCGGACGGCGCGCCGGGGTTGGTGGCGACGGTGAAAGTGACCGCCTCGGCCCCCTCAGGGCCGGGATCGGCAGGCATGATTTCGGTTGCAAAGACAGCACGCTCCATCTTCAGCGGGGCCAGTTCAGCGGCCATCGCCGCATCCAGCCGTTTCGCCGCCGAGGTGCGCCGCTTGCCCAGCTTCATCGCCGCCTTGTCATAGGCGGTTTCGGCGCGCCGCAGATCCTCCGCCAGCTGCGCCAGATCCCCTTCGCCCGCGTCCAGAGCTGCGATTTTGGCGCGCAGCGAATCGGCGAAGGCAGAGAGGTCATCGGGCAGAACCTCGTGCTTTCTGGCAAGCGCGCGGATCGCAAACAAACGCTCTTCTGCCTGTTCCAATGCGCCGGGATCGAAATCCAGCGCCTGCAGGCAGCCCGCGACCCCCTGTTCCGCTTCGGCCAATTCGTTCAACGCGCGCCCCAGGGCCGCCAGAGGCGCGTCCAATCGCCCCTCAACCTCACCCGCTGCGTCATCCAGCCAGCGCTGCGCGTCCAGCATCGGGCCTTCGGCACCTTCAGTGCCAAGTGATTGATGTGCTTTGGTTATTCCTTCGCGAATCCGTTCGGCGTTCTGCATCAGGCGGCGGGCGGCATCCAGTGTCGCCTCCTCCCCCGGTTGCGGATTCAGCGCGTCAAGCTCACCCACCGCGTGGCGCAGAAACTCCTCCTCAGCGCGGACCTCGGCCAGGGCGGTCTGCGCGGCCTCCAGCGCGGCTTGCGCCGCCGCCTTGCCGCGCCACCCCGTGCGCACCGCAGCAATTGCCGTGTCGTTCCCGGCGAATTCATCCAGCAACGCGCGATGGCCGCGCGGGTTCAACAGCCCGCGATCATCATGCTGCCCGTGCAATTCCACCAGCGTATCGGACAGGGCGCGCAACACCTCGCCCGAGGCGCGGCGGTCGTTCACATAGGCCGTCTTGCGCCCGTCGGCGGAATTGACCCGGCGCAGGATCAACTCATCCTCGACCGGCAGGCCTGCCTCTTCCAGAACCCTGCGTGCGGGATGGTCTGCGACCAGATCGAACCAGGCGATCACTTCGCCCTGATCAGCCCCGGCGCGCACCAGTTCGGCGCGGCCCCGCCAGCCCAGCACAAACCCCAACGCATCCAGCAGAATGGATTTGCCCGCACCCGTCTCTCCGGTCAATACGTTCAGACCCGGCTGAAACCCAAGTTCCAGCCGGTCAATGATCAGCAAATCACGGATATCAAGGCCGCGTAGCATGCGCCCTGTGTGTCAGAGCCATTGGCCCTTCACAACCTGTCGGTAAATCTGGCTCAGCCAGCCGCTGCCCTTGGCTTCGGGGCTAAGCCCGCGCCCGCGCAGCAGCGCAAAGCTGTCCTGATACCACTCGGTCGAGCGATAGTTGTGGCCCAGAATCGCCGCCGCTGTCTGCGCTTCGGCATCCAGACCAAGCGCCAGATAGCTTTCGACCAGGCGGTGCAGGGCTTCCGGCGTGTGGGTCGTGGTCTGGAATTCCTCGACCACCACGCGGAACCGGTTGATGCCGCTGGTGTAGTGTTTCTTGCGCAGATAATAGCGCCCGATCTCCATTTCCTTGCCAGCCAGATGGTTGAAGGCAAGGTCGAATTTCAGACTGGCCGAGCGGGCATATTCGCTGTCGGGGTATTTCTCGATCACTTCGCGCAGGGATTGCAGCGCCTGAAAGGTCAGCCCCTGATCACGGCCCACGTCGTCCACCTGATCGTAATAGGACAGCGCCAGCAGATATTGCGCATAGGCGGCATCTTTGTCAGCCGGATAGATATCGACATAACGCTGCGCCGCAGAACGCGCGTTTTCGTAATCCTTGTCCCGGTGATAGCTGAAGGCCTGCATGATCAGCCCGCGCTTGGCCCATTCGGAATAGGGGTACAGGCGCTCAACCTCGCCAAAGTATCGGGCGGCTTCTTCTTCGTCGCCTTTCTCCAGCTCAAATTCGGCCCGTTGATAGATTTCCTCGGCCGAGAAACTGTCCAGCGGCTTTTCATCCGTCGCAAACATGTTCTTGAGCACGCCAGCGCCTGGAATGCCGCCACCACCGCCACTGCACCCTGCGATCAGCAGAACCGCCGTTGCAGATGCCATCAGCTTGAGACTGAGTCGCGCCATCGGGCCACCTATACCTGTCTATTCTTACAGTTCGGACGACAAAACCGCGCCATCCGCGCTTCGGTCTAGCACAGGTCACCGGTCAGAGAAAACGCCCTTTGGCGGAAACATGCGCAGATCATCGTGAAGACCGCCTTACGCGGTCAGCGGCGCGTCCGAACGATCAAGACCGGCACCGGGCAATTGCGCGGTGCGCGCATCGTCGCAATCCACCATGCGGTAGGCATCCGGGTTGGCAAACAGCGCCCGCAGCAGCGCGTTGGTCAGTGCATGCCCGGCGCGGTGGCCGGAATAGCTGCCCAGGATCGGGGCACCGGCCAGGGCCAGGTCACCCAGCGCATCCAGCATCTTGTGGCGCACCGGCTCATCCTTGTGGCGCAGGCCGCCGGGCGACAGAACATCAGCCCCGTCAACAACCACGGCGTTTTCATAGGTGCCACCCAGCGCCAGACCACGGGCGCGCATCGCGTCCACGTCGATCGAGCGGCAGAAGGTGCGGCTGTCGCAAAGTTCGTGAACGAACGTGCCGTTGGCCATGTTCAGCGATTTGTCCTGAACGCCAATTGCGGCGTCGGCAAAGTCGATGTGAAAGTCGATGGACAGGGTCGCGCCCGGGTCCAGACGCGCCCATGCGTCGCCGCGGCGAACCTCGACCGGTTCCAGAATTTCGATGGCGCGCACAACCGCATCAGACCGGCGCAGCCCACGTGCCAGGATGGCGCTGACGAATTCGGCCGCGCTGCCGTCCAGGATCGGCACTTCGGGGCCGTCGATTTCGATCAGAACGTTGTGGATGCCGCAACCAGCGATGGCTGCCAGAATGTGTTCGACGGTCGAGACCGAGACGCCTTCGTCATTGCTGATCCGGGTGCAGAGTTCCGATTCACTCACCGCGTGCCATTTGGCGGCGATCAGAGCGTCACGGTCGGTGATGTCAGTGCGGCGGAACCAGATGCCGAATTCGGCCGAAGCCGGGTGCAGTGTCATCCGAACCGGCTGACCGCCATGCAGGCCGACGCCGGAAAAACTGATCGGTGATTTCAGAGTGGCTTGCACTAAAGTCCCCATTTTTTTGTTGGCCGGGCATTACGCACCCGGCATCAGTTTCCTAGGCTTTGGGCGCGGTATCCTCAACTCAATCTTTGCAACGGGTTGAAACACGGGCGTCAGGCGTTCGGCGATAAATTGCCTATTCCCAACATCGCGCCCGCAACCCGCTGATCTGCAACGAAAAAGGGCCGGCGATTGCCAGCCCCTTCGTGTCACAATTGGCCCGGATTAATTTGCCTGACGGCGCAGGAACGCGGGGATTTCGATCCGCTCATCCTCGGGCGAGAATGTGTCGTCTTCAACCCGCAGCCTTGACGTGTCGGTCGATGCCGCCGGTGCAGCGGGACTGCTGACGGGTGGCTGGCGACGCGCCGGGGCGGCGGATGCGGTCGGTTCCTCATCCTCGTGATGGCCGGTCATACGGTGGATCAGTGTGTTGATGCCAAAGCGCGGTTTGTCCGCATCCGCTTCCCTGGCCGGGGCGCGATCTGTGCTTCCACGCTGAACAGCGGCCTGAAGCCGGGCCAGCGTTTCCGGTGCCGGGGTCGAGTTGCCCGCGCCGAAATCAGTGTCGGCCACCATATCGTCGCTGTCGGCATAGGCCACATCTTCAGCCACCGAAGCCTCTGGCTGATAGGCGGGCGGCGGCACCATGTCCGCGCCGTCGTCAACGTCATCGCTGAACAGGCCCATATCCGATGTGTTCTGGACGGCAGGCTCTTCCAGAGCGCTAAATAAAGGGCCGTCGTCTTCGGTCACCTCCTCTGCCTCAGGCTCAACCGGGTCGAAATCAGAGGTCGGCGCACCGTTGTCCATCGGCACAGCACTTCCCAGCGGTTCAGACAGGCGACGGCGTGGCACCGGAACGTCCAGCGTCACGTCAGCCGCATCAATTCCGGTCGCAACAACCGAAACGCGCATCATGCCGTCCATTTCGGTATCCATGGTCGAACCGACGATGATATTCGCGTTCGGGTCCACCTCTTCCCGGATCCGGTTGGCCGCTTCGTCCAGTTCGAACAGCGTCAGATCGGTGCCGCCGGTGATGTTGATCAGCACGCCATGGGCGCCTTTCAGGCTGATCTCGTCCAGCAGCGGGTTGGCGATGGCCTTTTCGGCGGCCTGCGTGGCGCGATCTTCGCCCTCAGCCTCGCCCGTGCCCATCATGGCTTTGCCCATCTCGTCCATCACGGCGCGGACGTCGGCAAAGTCGAGGTTGATCAGCCCCGGACGGACCATCAGGTCCGTCACGCCTTTGACGCCCTGATAGAGCACGTCATCCGCCATCGAGAATGCCTCGGTAAAGGTCGTCTTCTCATTCGCCAGTCGGAACAGGTTCTGGTTCGGAATGATGATCAGCGTGTCGACCATCTTTTGCAGCGATTCAACGCCTTCCTCAGCCTGGCGCATCCGCTTGGCGCCTTCGAACTGGAAAGGTTTGGTGACAACGCCAACGGTCAGAACGCCAAGTTCCCGCGCCGCCTGCGCGATGATCGGGGCCGCGCCGGTGCCGGTGCCGCCGCCCATTCCGGCGGTGATAAAGCACATATGTGCGCCGGCCAGGTGATCCACGATCTCTTCAATGGTTTCTTCAGCGGCTGCTGCGCCGACCGAGGGGCGCGCGCCTGCGCCAAGACCTTCGGTGACTTTCACGCCCATCTGAATCTTCTTGGGTGCCTTGGACGCCGACAGCGCCTGACTGTCGGTATTGGCGGAAACGAATTCCACGCCCTCAAGTTGTTTTTCGATCATATTGTCGACGGCATTGCCGCCTGCACCACCGACACCGAATACGGTGATCCGTGGCCTCAGGTCCACCTCGGTGGGCATATTCAGGTTGAGTGTCATTGGTCTGCCGCCTCTCAGTTTTTTTGCTTTGTTGTCCCGCTACGCTGTCGCGCTTATTATTACCCAGATTCTTTATCGGTTTACAGCCCCAAGGTCACGGTGTTTTTGACCTTTTCGCACAAAATATATTGTTGATTCGCAACGCCTCAGCGGTATCTTGCCGTTTTCGCCACATCTAAAGCGTTTCGACATTAACCTGAGACATATCCGGCGGCCTTAAAGTAGTTCCAGCATTCTACTGGGTCGTAGAGATCGCAGATTGCTCCGATTGCTTCGAAGACCTGGGTAAAGGACCTGGCCCCGATCCGTCGCAAATGGGCTTTCAGTTTAGAGAAGGCCTGCTCGATGGGATTCAGGTCGGGCGAGTACGGTGGCAGGTAAAGGAACCAGCAGCCGTGATTGCGTAAAGCCTGCGTCGCCTCCTTATTCCGGTGGGTTGCCAGGTTGTCGAGAATGACGACAGTGCCGGGGTTGATCTCGGGGACCAGCACTTCGCGGATGTAGGCCGCGAAGGCGGGGCCATCTATCGCTCCCTTGATGACCCAAGGTGCGATCAGCGCGCCTTGGGTCAGGCCCGCGATCAAGGTTTGGGTTCCCCAGCTTCCGAAGAGCGCATCCATCGTCAGGCGCTTACCGCGCTTGGCTCTGCCGCGTAGGCGCGTGAGGTTTGTCTTCACTGCGGTTTCGTCAATAAAGACAACGCGCTCAGGAAAGGTCGCAATGGCTGGCGAGCGGTATCTGAACCAGTCGGCCCGTTGCTGCCTTACCTTGGCGCGGCGGCGCTCGGTGGCGACCAGCGACTTTTTTTGTACGTGAAGCCGAGCCGGGACAGAAGGTTGGCGATGGAGGAGTGATGCACCCGCACACCCTCTGCATCGGCCAGCGCATTACGCAACTCAAAGAGCGTGATGTCAGGGTCTTGTGCGATCAACTCCTCAAAGAATTCCCGATGCGGAGCCAGCTTTCCCTTGCCGCGCGGCGGTCCCTGCCGGGCAGGTTCCGCATGACCCTTCATCCTCACCTGACGCGCCCACCGCGCGCCTGTGGCAGGCGACAGCTTCAACCGCAACGCCGCCGCGCGCCCGCTCAACCCTTCTTCAATGTATCTCTGAAACCGTATCCGAAGCGCAGATGGCAAAGGTGCTGACATGATCCATCCTCCCAAACAGGATGAATCACAGATCAGGTCTCAAGGGAATCCCTCGCGATTCAGGTTCAAGACGAAACGCTTTAGGGGTCACCAGTTGTCGCGAAACCATTTGACCGCGCGCCGGAATGACCGGGCCGGATAGCGATCTGCCGGAATCTCGAAGTCCCACCATTCGTCCTGCGGATTGGCCGCGAACAGGCACAATCCTACGGATGCCGAGAATGGCGCGCCAGTTGCCGCCTGCGGCAATCCCTGAACGCGCAGCGGTCTGCCGATCCGAACCCGCTGACCCAGAATTTTCGGGGCCAGCCCATCGAGGCCGGGTATCTGGCTGCCCCCACCCGTCAGCACCACCTGCTGGCTTGGCAGATGTTCAAACCCGGCAGCGTCCAGCCGGGTGCGGACCTCTTCCAGGATCTCTTCAACCCGTGGTCGCATGATGCCGATCAGTTCAGCCCGGCTGACAGTGCGGCGGTCGCGTTCCCAATCGCCGGTATCGCCACCGATCTCGATCATCTCGCGGTCGTCCATGCCGGTGGCAACAACGCCGCCGTGGAAGGTCTTGATCCGCTCGGCCACGGACAGCGGGACTTGCAGGCCCTTGGAGATATCGCTGGTTACATGGTCACCGCCAAGACGCACGGTATCGGCGAAGATCATGTGTTTCTTCATGAAAATCGAAACCGAGGTCGACCCCCCGCCCATATCGACGCAGGCCGCGCCAAGTTCCTGTTCATCCTCAACCAGGCTCGACAGTCCGGCGACGTACCCGGACGACGCGATGCCCGCCACGTCCAGATCGCAGCGCGTCACGCAATGCACCAGATCGCGCACCGCCAGCGCATCAACCGTCAGCATATGCATGTCACAGGCCAGCGTGTGGCCGATCTGACCGCGCGGATCGCCCAGGCCCGACCGATGGTCGAGCGCGAAGTTCACTGGCTGGGCGTGCAGCGTGTCACGCTCATCCCCCACGTCGGGCACATCGCAGGCCGCCATGACGCGCGCCACGTCGGCTTCTTCCACCTCGCGCCCGTCGACGTCGATCTGCCCCGCCAACCCGTAAGAGCGCGGCTTGCCCCCCGAAAAGCTGAGGATGATGTGATCGACCCTGACTTTCGCCATTTTCTGGGCCGACTGGACGGCGGTGCGGATGGCACGCTCGGTTTCCTGCAAGGCGCGGCTTTCGCCGAATTCCATCCCGCGCGACCGGGTTGTCGCCGCCCCGATCACCCGAAACCGGGATTGCCCGGCAAGACTGCCGGTCAGATCATCGGTGTCCAGATGGTCGATGGGATCAAACCGCAGGACCAGACAGGCGATTTTGGTGGTGCCGACGTCCAGAACGGCGATCACGCCGCGTTGCATGGCGGCGGTGCGCATGGCGCGCATGGCGCGCTGGGTTTCGTATAGATCGTTCATGGGCTCAGTTCTCTCCCATTTCAAAGGCAATGGTACGGCGATGATCGGCAGCGGCGGCAGGGCCAAGGCGAAGTGTCGGGCGGTCGGGGCGGCGCATATCCACATGCACCACGTCACGGGCCAGGATTTCCTGGGGCGCCTTGTTCAGAGCCAGAACCGCTTCGAGCGCGGTTACGGGGTCACCCTCGGGCAGAAGAATCCGCTGATCGCGGTCCAACATGACGTCCCAGCGGCGTTCCCCCACCCGGCGCAATCCGCGCAGGCGTGCCTCGATCGGGCGGGCGGCGGCAATGACGGCCAGCGCTTCGGGGACATGTGCTTCGGCCCCATCACCCAGGATCAGCGGCAGATCGGGGCGGTCACTGCGCTGATCCAGCGGCGCGACCTGATGACCCTTTGCATCCAGCAGCGCCAGCCCGGCGCCGGTGCGCCAAACCACGGCGGGAACCCGTTCGACAACCTCGACCCCCAACACCCCGCCCGAACGGACCCGCACAGTGGCCGAAGCGACAGCATCGAGTTTTTCGACCGACACCCGCATCGCATCCAGGTCCAGATCGAACGAGCTGACCGGGAATTCCACCGGGATCAGCGTGCGGATTTCCCCGTCGACACCTTCCGTTGCCCCGTCGATCGTCATCAGACGCACCATGAATTCGGGACGCTGCTGAATCTCGGTCCGTACATCCTGAACGAAATTGCGGATTACTTCGCGTCGGTTGGCATCCGACAGCAGCAGAATAAAAGCCATGCAGACCGCCAGAATCGGCAGACCGGTGGTCACCAACCCACGATAAAACGGCGTCAGCAAAACTCGTTCGGCCTTGTAGACAAGGCGCGAGGGGGCCGGATCGCGGCGGCGTATGCGTTTCATCTGTTGCATGAGGCGTCCTCGACCATCCAGCGGCACAATTTGCCGAAATCCATACCCGCATGCGCCGCCTGTTCGGGCGCAAGTGAGGTTGGCGTCATCCCGGGCTGGGTGTTTGTTTCCAGCAGGATCAACCCCTCCAGCCCGCGCGCCTCGTCCCAGCGAAAATCCGTCCGGCTGAGGCCCCGACACCCGAGGGCCGCATGCGCACGCAGGGCGTAATCATTGCAGGCGGCTGTAATCTCTTCGGGAATGTCGGCGGGGATCACGTGGCGCGAGCCGCCTGTCGCGTATTTCGCGTGATAATCATACCAGCCGTCGGTGATGATATCCGTCACCCCCAATGCCCGGTCGCCCAGTACCGAGGTCGTCAGCTCTCGCCCGGCAGCGAATGCCTCGACCATCACAATCTCGGGCATGGTGTCGGCCAGTTGCGGTGGGCCGTTGGCATCTTCGTGAACAATGTAGATGCCGACGCTGGAGCCTTCGTTGTTCGGCTTCACCACATAAGGCGGCTGCATCACATGGCGGCTGCGCACGTCATCGGCGCGGGTCAGAACGCTGGAAACAATCGGCAGGCCCGCCGAAACATAGGCCGCCTTGGTCTTTTCCTTGTCCATCGCCAGGGCCGAGGCCAAAACGCCCGAGTGGGTATAGGGCATGCGCAGCCATTCAAGAATGCCCTGCACGCAGCCGTCTTCGCCCCAGCGGCCATGCAGCGCGTTGAACACCACGTCAGGCGCAACCTCGATCAGGCGCGCGGCGACATCCGGACCTGCGTCCAGTTCGACCACCTCGAAACCTTCACCCCGCAGCGCCTTGCCACATTCGGCACCGGACGACAGCGAAACTTCACGCTCCGCCGACTGCCCGCCCAAAAGGACCGCAACTTTGGGGTTTGTCCTGCTCGACATACCCACCACCGTTTCAGGCCATTTTCGGCCCGTTATTGTTATTTCTTACGCAGTTCGGGGTCGCCGACCCGCATAATCTCCCATTCTAGCTGAATCCCAGCGTTTTGGAAGACCCTGCGGCGCACTTCTTCACCCAGATTTTCAAGATCGGCGGCGGTTGCGCCCCCGGCGTTGGTCAGAAAGTTCGGGTGCATCGTATTCATCACCGCCCCACCCAGCGTCGCGCCGCGCATTCCGGCGTCGTCGATCACCTTCCAGGCCTTCAGATCCATCGCGTCATCCGCCTGCCCGGTAGAGCTGTATCCGGCCGGATTGCGGAAGGTGGAGCCCGCCGTGCGATCCTTCGTCGGCTGGCTGGCGTCCCGCTTGGTGAGTTGACCTTCCATCACCGCGGCCAGCGCGTCAGGTTCGCCATTGGGTCCGTCAAACGCCGCCTCGACAATCACCAAACCGGGGGGCAGCGCGGTCTGGCGATAGGCGAATTGCAGGTCGTCGGGGGCCAGCATGATGACCTCGCCCGCCCGTGTCACCGCCGTGGCACTGACGAAATGATCGGCCACATAGCGCCCGTAACAGCCCGCATTCATCCGCACCGCGCCGCCGATGGCCCCGGGGATGGTGCGCAGGAAAGTCAGATCGATGCCCGCCTCAGCCGCTTTGCGCGCCACATGGGCATCTAATGCGGCGGCCCCGGCGATGACGCGCTGGCCATCGATACGGATCGTGTTGAACCCCCGCCCCAGCCGGATCACCACACCGCGAATACCGCCATCACGCACGATCAGGTTGGACCCGACCCCCATCGGGAAAACAGGTATCGCCGGGTCGAGGTCCCGCAGGAAGTCCGACAGGTCGTTCAGGTCCGCCGGTTGGAACAGCCAGTCGGCAGGGCCACCGACACGCAGCCAGGTGAGGCTGTCGAGCGGGCGGTCGGGGGTCAGGGTGCCGCGGGGTTTTGGTAGCGTGATACTCATTTTTTGATTCCGCTTCCGCACATTACTGCTTCCCAGGCCGATTCTTTGATCGAAAGTACGCGATAGTTGAACCTAGCAAGAAACCGGACGTTACCAGAACCATTGGTAAAAAGAACAAAAACAGCCAACCAAGAAGTGCTTCATCTTTCGGAGAAAGGTAGAAGCCAATAAGCCATGCGCTCGTGAACACTGTGAATATCGTCCAGATATCCAACTTTGCCGTAGTCATTGACAAGATTGAATGAGGCGTACGCCACCATCAAAAAGACCAACACAACAACTGAGAAAACGATAACCGGGGCCATGGGTACTAGCTCCTAACAAATGCAACGCTAACTTATACCCAAAACCCGCCGCACCCAGCGCCACAGGAACAACACCGGCCAGCGCAAGATGCTTGCGGCGGCGATCAGCAGGATCAGGGCGATCAGGGCACCCTCCTCCATAAACACCCAGACCAGCAGCGGCAGACCGATGGCGATCAGCACATAGGCGGTCGGCCAGTGGCTGTGCTTGCTGGGAAACATGCCCGAGACATTGGCGACCACCAGCCAGATCAGGCCCAGGATCAGCGGCAGGCTCATCTGGATTTGTCACGCAGTTCGGGCGGCAGGTCGACCGGAATACGCCGAAAGCGTTTCCAGAAATAAATCAGCGGGTTACGGAACATCGACAGCAAGGCCAGCACAGCGATCAGTGCCAGCCAAAGCCCGTGCTGCCAGCCGAGGAAGGCGATCAGTGCCGGTGCCGCGATCAACAGCGAAACCCCCGGCACATATTGCCGCCGCATCGGCAGCAGGGCGACAATAGTGGCCGCCAACACCCACAAACACCCGAGGATGACTGATACGCTCATGCCTGCAGCCGCCCCGGCAGATCGTTGGCCCAGGCGGTGATCGTACCGGCGCCCAGGCAGACCACCAGATCGCCGGGCCGTGCTTCGGCTTTTACCAGCGCAACCAGCGCGTCTTCATCGGCCACCGCAACCGCATGCCGGTGACCGTGGCGGACAAGCCCGGCAACCAGATCGTCGCGCGATGCGCCCTCAATCGGATCCTCCCCCGCGGAATAGATATCGGCGATCCCGACAATATCGGCGTCGTTGAATGCGGCGCAAAAATCCTCGAACAAGTCGTGCAAACGCGTATAGCGGTGCGGCTGATGCACCGCGATCACACGCCCGCCGTCGTCACCCAGCGATTGACGCGCGGCTTTCAGCACCGCCAGAATTTCAACCGGGTGATGTCCGTAGTCGTCGATGATGGTCACGCCATCAACCTCGCCCACTTTGGTAAATCGCCGGTTAACACCGCCAAACCCGGCCAGGGCGTCGCGGATCGTATCGGGCGCAATCCTCAGGAACCGCGCCACGGCAACCGCACTCAGCGCGTTCGAGACGTTGTGATCCCCCGGCATCGGCAGCGTGCACCCCTCGATCCGGTCATCTTCGCCGTTCAGCTCGATATCAAATTGCGCCACGCCACCTTCATAGCGCAGGTTCACCGCCCGCACGTCGGCCTGTGCGTTGAACCCATAGGTCACGATCCGCCGGTCGCAGATCCGCCCGACCAGCGCCTGAACCTCGGCATGATCGGTACACAGCACCGCCAGACCGTAGAACGGGATGTTCGAGACGAACTGGTGAAACGCATCGCGCAGCGTGTCGAAATCGCCCCAATGCTCCATATGCTCGGGGTCGATGTTGGTGACGATGGCGACCGTTGCCGGAAGACGATTGAAGCTGCCGTCGCTTTCATCCGCCTCGACCACCATCCATTCGCCGTCACCCATCCGGGCGTTGGAATCATAGGCGTGGATCACCCCGCCGTTGATCACCGTCGGGTCAATCCCGCCCGCATCCAGCAGTGCCGCCACCATTGTCGTCGTCGTCGTCTTGCCGTGGGTTCCGGCCACGGCAATGTTGGATTTCAGGCGCATCAGCTCGGCCAGCATCTCGGCCCGGCGCACCACCGGCAGCCCGCGCGCCCGCGCCGCGTCCAGTTCCGCATTGCCCGGCTTGATCGCGGTCGAGACCACGACAACCGAGGCCCCGTCGAGGTTTTCGGCCCGCTGTCCGATCTTCACACAGGCGCCCAACCGCTCCAACCGTTTGGTGATCTTCGACGCCTTCAGGTCAGACCCCTGCACCTGATAGCCCTGCTCCATCAGCACTTCGGCGATGCCAGACATTCCGATGCCGCCAATGCCGACGAAATGGATCGGGCCGATGGTCGTGGGCAGTTTGGTCTTGGGGCTCATGTGCGATTGCCTGCCAGATTTTCGACCAGTTCGACCAGCCGCTCGGTTGCGTCGGGCCGCCCGTATTCGCGGGCCAGATCGGCCATGCGGGCGGCGGATTTCGGGTTGCTTAGCACTGCGGCTATCTGGCTGGAAAGCGCTGCCGGCTCAAGCGCGTTTTCAGGGATGTGGATCGCAGCGCCCGCATCAATCAGCCCGCGCGCGTTGGCGGTCTGGTGGTCTGCGGTGGCAAAGGGATAGGGGATCAGGATCGCAGGGCGCCCAATGGCCGAAATATCCGCGATCGAGGACGCCCCCGCGCGCGAGATGACCAACTGCGCCTCGGCCATGCGGCGGGGCAGATCGTCGAAAAAGGGCTGAACCTCGGCCGCGATGCCGTGATCGGCGTAATACTGGCTGACCGTTGCGTGATCTTCGGCCCGCGCCTGATGCGCGACGCTGATCTTTTCGCGCAGCGCGTCGGGAAGCTGCCAGATCGCCGCAGGGACATTCTGGCTGAGCGCGCGCGCACCCTGCGAGCCACCGATCACCAGCACATTGATCGGCGGCTTGCGTGGCGGGCGGTATTTTGCGCCGGTCATCGCGCGCACGGCGGCGCGCACCGGGTTGCCGGTGTGGATGCCCTTGGCGCTTTGCGGAAGTTCGGTCGGCCAGGTGCCGCAGGCGACACAGGCGACGCGGCGCACAAACAGCTGGTTCACCCGGCCCAAGACGCCGTTCTGTTCGTGGATCATCCGCGGGATCCGCAGCGCGAACGCAGCCGACAGCGCGAGGATCGAAGGATAGCCGCCAAAGCCGACAACCACCGTCGGTTTGCCGCGAAAAAACTGCGCTGTCGCGCGCGTGATGCCGCCCGCAATGCGCAGCGGCACCATCAGTTTCGCCAGCCCCGTGCTTTGCGCGAAACTTGCCGAGTTCAGCCGGTGAATGCGTACCGCCGACGGAAACCCGCCCGCATAGCGCGCCCCGCGCGCGTCCGTGGCCAGCGTCACATCCCAGTCGCGCAGCAGCATCGCCTCGGCCAGGGCCTGCGCCGGGAACATGTGCCCGCCGGTGCCCCCGGCCGCAATCACAAGATGCCGTTTCATCGCATGGTTCGCTTGAGGATGTCCTTGATCTCGCCCTGTGGCCGCGTCCGGGTGAACGCCAGCAGCATACCAACCGTGATACCCCCCGCAATCAGGGACGAGCCGCCATAGCTGACAAACGGCAGGGTCATGCCCTTGGCGGGCAACAGGCGCACCGCGACGCCCATATTGATAATTGCCTGAATGCCGAAGGCGCAGGCCAGGCCGGTTCCTGCCAGGCGCACAAACGTATCGCGTTCGCGCATCAGCCGGATCAGGCTGCGCACAACGATAGTGGCATAAAGCGCGATGATCGCCAGGACCAGGATCAACCCGTATTCTTCGGCCGCAACCGCGATGATGAAATCTGTGTGGGCGTCAGGAAGGGACCACTTGACCTCTCCGCCGCCGATACCGACGCCGAAAAACCCGCCTTCGCGGATGGCGTTGCTGGCATATCCAAGCTGCGTTGTCGGGTCGAGGTCGGGCGACAGGAAGCCGTCGATCCGACGCGCGAAGTGGTCCGAGGCGCTGTAGGCGAAGGTTCCGGCCAGCGCGACGGCGCCTGCCAGCCCGATCAACAGAACGATGGGGGCCCCGGCGACGAAGTACATCACGCCCCAGGCAAACAGGATCAGCGCCGCCTGTCCGAAATCCGGCTGGATCGCCAACAGCCCGACAACCGCCAGCGCCAGCGCCAGCGACATCGTCCGCCCCGGAGGGCCGCCAATCTCTTGCCCCGCGGCAAGCAGCCAGGCAGCGACCACGACGAAACCGGGTTTGAGGAACTCCGACGGCTGGATCGCGGCGAAGCCCAGCGAATACCAGCGCACGGCGCCTTTGCCGAAATCCGTGCCAAAGACCGGCAAAAACGCCAGCCCTGCCAGCGCAATGACAAAGCCCAGCACCGCCAACCGGCGCACCAGACGCGGCGACATCATCGTCGTCAGCAGCATCGCGATCAGCGCCGCGCCGCCGAATATCGCCTGCTTTTCAACATAGTGGAATGCGGCAAAGCCGTTGCGTGCGGCCAAGGGCGGGCTGCTTGCCAGCCCCAACAGAATACCGATGCCAAACAGCGCCAGAATGCAGATGATCGACCACTTGTCGATCGTCCGCCACCAACGCGGCAAAATCGGCTCGCCCCGTTCAACGGGAATCGTGCCATGGACCATTTCTGTCATGCCGTACCGCCTGATCTACCTCAAACCGCCCGGTTATCCGGGTCTCGGGGCGTAACTTAGCCTGAAATGTCAGGATTGTGCCAGTGTTTTAAGGCAGATACCTTCGCAAAATGTGCATGTTTTGACGGAAAGGCCGGTGAATGATGGCGCAGGACATGGAATTTCGGTGCGGTTGTGGCGCGCTCACGGGCGTTATTGCGGGGGCCGGACCAAGGGCCGGGCACCATGTCGCCTGCTATTGCAGGGATTGCCGCGCCTTCGTGCGCCATCTTGCGCAGGACGCGCGGTTTCTGGATGCCGCTGGCGGAACTGACCTGTTTCAGACCAGCCCGGCGCGGGTGCGGCTGACCAAAGGGGCCGAGCATCTGGCCAGCCTGCGCCTGTCGCCCAATGGGCTGTACCGCTGGTATGCGGGTTGCTGCAACACGCCTCTGTTCAACACCGGCAAGGGCCCCGGCCTGCCGTTCGCCAGCGCGATGACGGCGAACTTCGTCGACGGGGTCGCGCCGCTTGGGCCGGTCAAGGCGCGGGTCAACACCGGATCAGCATTGGCCGAGGTCACGCCGCCGAGTGGCCTCGGCACGACGCTGCGCGCAGTCGCTGCGCTGATCGGGTCACTTCTGGTCGCCCGATTGCGCGGAGATCACAAACGCTCGCCGTTTTTTGACCCGGTGACGGGTGCGCCAGTGGCCGAGGCGGCGGTTCTGACGTTGGAGGAGCGGCAGGCGGCAAGTGCGCCGCGCTGAGGCCGGTTTCGGGCTGGCCGGATCGGAGGCTTCACGGCGCCTTTCAGGCTTGATTCCGGGCGGAAAAAAGGAGTTCATCTGTACCTCAGTTCAGACCAAAAAAAGCCGTCTGAACAGCCACCCTACCCCGTCACATCACCAACCAGCGCGATGAAATCCTCGCCCCGCTTTTCGAAATCCGGGTACTGATCAAAACTCGCCGCCGCCGGGGCCAGCAGGACGGTATCGCCCGCCTCAACCTCTTCGGCCGCCCGCGCCACCGCCTCGGCCAATGTCGCGAAAACCTCATGCGGCACATCGCCAAGCTGCAACGCAAATTCCCGCGCCGAGTGGCCGATCAGATAGGCCTTGGCGACTGAGCCCAGATGCGGCACCAGCGCCGCGATACCGCCATCCTTGCCAAGCCCGCCGGCAATCCAGCGAATGCGCTTGAACGCCTGCAGCGCCTTCGCCGCGCTGTCCACATTGGTCGCCTTGCTATCATTCACCCAGGTCACGCCATCCTTCACGGCGACGATCTGGCTGCGATGGGGCAACCCTGCAAAGCAGCGCAGCGCCGCCTCAATCACCTTTGGCGCGATCCCCAGCGCCCGGACCGCCGCGTAGGCCGCGCAGGCATTCTGATGATTATGCGCCCCCGGCAGCCCGGCAATCTGGCGCAGATCGATCGCGGCGACTTGCTTGCCCTTGCGCCGTTCGGCCAGGAACCCCTTTCTGGCCGCAACGCTCCACCCCGGCCCGCCCAGTTTGCGTTCAGCCGACACCCGGATCACCCGGTCATCGCCCGCGCCTTCGGCCATCTGCCCGGCCAGAAACCGCCCCTCGTCCTCGTCCACGCCAATCACCGCGCGGTCTGGTCCGCCTTCCGAGAACAAGCGTCGCTTGGCCGCGAAATACCCTCCCAGCCCGCCGTGCCGATCCAGATGATCCGGGCTGAGGTTGGTGAACACGGCGATATCGGGCGTCAGCGACCGGGCAAGCTCGGTCTGATAAGACGACAGCTCCAGCACCACGACGCCGCCATCCCCCGGTGGGTCGATATCCAGCACCCCGCGCCCGATGTTCCCGGCCAGCTGGCTGTCCTTGCCCGCCTCCTCAAGAATGTGGTGGATTAGCGCTGCCGTGGTCGATTTCCCGTTCGAACCCGTAACCGCGATCACCCGTGGCGTGGTGTCGAACATGTTCCAGTCCTGCGTCGCTAGGGAGCGGAAGAACAGCCCGATGTCATTGTCCAGCGGCACGCCCGCCTCTTCGGCCAGCGCCACGATCTTGTTGGGCGTCGGGTAGAGGTGCGGAATACCCGGAGAAACGATCAGGCTGGCAACCCCGTCGAAGGCACCGGGGCGTGACAAATCGACCGGGGTAAAACCCTCGGCCTTGGCAGCGTCCCGCCCCGCTTCGCTATCGTCCCAGGCCAACACCTCGGCCCCGCCTGTGCGCAACGCGCGCGCAGCGGCAAGCCCGGACCGGCCCAGGCCGAGGACGGCGGTTTTCTGGCCCGAGAAGCCCTGAACCGGGATCATGGATGACACTTTTTCATATCACGATCTGGCTAGCGGATTCGCAGATGCATGGGAAGGCGCGATGCGATTGGAGCGGGTTCAGGATGTTTTGGCTTGTTACCTACTTTGGTGGCGATGCAGAACAAGCCGGGTGGGCGCCTGTCTGCGGGTAGGCGCAGTCACAGTCGCGAGGGGCAATTTATCCAGCAGGGTTAACTCTGACTTCGGTGATTTGTGCGCCGTCGCAGAAGCGCCTGCCCGGGCGGCAGACAGGCGCTCGCCCGGCGCCCTTGCGGGCTTGATTCCGGGCGTTGGATTTTTACGATCTGAACGTCTGCGGTGGGTAAGGATTGCCACCTTACCGAACCTTCAGCGTCGCCAACCCAACCAGCGCCAGGATCAGTGCGATGATCCAGAACCGGATCACGATGGTGCTTTCGGCCCAGCCCTGTTTTTCAAAGTGATGATGGATCGGGGCCATCAGGAACACGCGCTTGCCGGTCTTCTTGAAATAGAGGACCTGGATGATCACGCTCAGCGCTTCGACCACGAAGATGCCGCCGACGATGGCCAGCACGATCTCGTGCTTGGTGGCCACCGCGATAGCGCCCAGCGCACCGCCGAGGGCCAATGAACCGGTATCCCCCATGAAAACCGCCGCCGGGGGGGCGTTGTACCACAGGAAGCCCAAGCCGCCGCCGATCAGACCGGCGGTGAAAATCAGGATCTCGCCCGTGCCGGGGACATAGTGCACGTCTAGATACTCGGTAAAATCGACCCGACCCACAGCATAAGCGATAACACCCAGCGCCCCGGCGGCAATCATCACCGGCATGATCGCCAGCCCGTCCAACCCATCCGTCAGATTGACCGCATTCGCCGCCCCGACAATCACGATCATCGCGAAGGGAATGAACAGGATCCACAGGTTTAGCAACGTCTCTTTGAAGATCGGCATCGCCAGCCGGTTCGACAGCTCATCCGGGTGCATCGCGCTGGCCCAATAGGCCGCTGCCGCTGCAACCAACAGGCCCAGACCGAACCGCATCCGCGCCGACACACCCTTGTGGCTGTTACTGGTAACCTTTTGATAATCGTCGGCAAAACCAATCGCCCCGAAGCAAACCGTCACCAGCAGGATCATCCAGACATAACCGTTATCCAGCCGCGCCCACAGAAGGGTCGAAACCACCAGCGCCCCTAGGATCAGCATGCCGCCCATGGTTGGCGTTCCGGCTTTTTCCAGAATATGGCTTTCCGGACCGTCATCGCGGATCGGCTGCCCGTGTTTTTGCTGTTTGCGCAGCAGGTTGATCAGCGGCTTGCCAAACACGAACCCGAAGATCAGGGCGGTGAAAAACGCGCCGCCTGCGCGAAAAGTGATATATCTGAAAAGGTTAAAAACGTCGCCGCCGTCGCTTAGCAAGGTCAGCCAATAAAGCATTTTATCCGTTCCCGTTTTTGTGATCGCGGGCATGGCCCAGTTTTCGGATCGCGTCAACGACAAGGCTTATTTTGCTGCCCTTGGAGCCCTTGACCAGCACAATATCGCCTGCATCAACCAAGGCGTGTGCCCGGCTGACCAGGTCGCGCGCGTCGGTGACATGCTCTCCGCGCTGGTCCTCGGGCAGCGCTTGCCAAAGATGGTGCATCAGCGGGCCGACGCAGTGGATCACATCAACGCCCACCAGATGCGGAGAGGTTGCAACAGCCGCATGTTGGGCAACCTCATCCCTGCCCAGTTCCAGCATATCCCCCAGCATCGCAATCCGCCGTCCGCGCCCGACACGGCCCACCCCATCGGTTGGCGTCTGCGCGGTCAGGATCTCCAGCGCCGCATTCAATGAGGTCGGATTGGCGTTGAACGCATCATCAATCAGCGTCAGCGACATGCCTTCGGCGAAATCGTCAAGCACCAGGTCCTCAAGCGTGCCGCGCCCGGCGGGCGGCGCCCAGCGCCCGAGGTCCGCAATCACCAGCGCCATATCGGCATCCAGCGCCTGCGCGGCGGCCAGAACGGCCAGCGCATTTTCGGCGAAATGCCGGCCCGGGCTGGCGATCTTGAACAGCAACGGGCCGCCCGGCGAAGCGGCCTTCGCCGTCACCGCCGCCGCACTGACCCGGACGTCGCCCAGCCGCCAGTCGTTGCGCGGGTCATTACCGAAACAGATCGCCGTCTTTCCGGCGGCCTCGCGCAGGATGCCTGAAACGGTCAGGTCACCGGGGATGATCGCGGTGCCGCCCGGTTCAAGCCCCTCAAAGATCGCCGCTTTTTCACTGGCGATCCCGTCAAGGCCCTCAAACGCCTCCATATGTGCGCCGACAACCGTGGTGATCAGGGCCACATGGGGCCGGGTCAGGCGCGAGAGCGGCGCAATCTCGCCGGGGTGGTTCATGCCGATCTCGATAATCGACACATCGGTGTCGGCAGGCATCCGCGCCAGCGTCAGCGGCACGCCCCATTGGTTGTTGTAACTCGCCTCGGCCGCGTGAACCCGGCCCGTCGAGGTCAGCGCAACGCGTAACATTTCCTTGGTCGAGGTCTTCCCAACCGAGCCTGTGACCCCGATCACCTTGGCGTGCGTGCGCGCGCGTCCCGCCGCGCCGAGCGCCGCCAACCCGTCCAGAACGTCATCGACAATCAAAAGCGGAGCGTCCGCAGACACGCCGTCCGGTATCCGGCTGACCAGGGCCGCCGCCGCGCCCTTTTCCAGCGCCTGCGCCACAAAGTCATGCCCGTCACGGACGTCCTTCAGGGCAACGAACAGATCGCCGGGCCGCAGGCTGCGCGTGTCAATGGACACGCCTGCCGCAGCCCAATCCGTCGTCGCCCGCCCGCCTGTTGTAGCGGCGGCATCTGCCGCTGTCCACAGCGCAGTCACGCCAAATGTCCGTCTAGCGCGGCGACCGCGACACTCGCCTGTTCCACGTCATCAAAGGGAAACACCGCATCGCCGACGGTCTGGCCCGTTTCATGGCCCTTGCCGGCGATCAGCACCGCATCGCCAGGCTCCAACGCATCGACGCCGCGCAGGATCGCCTCGGCCCGGTCGCCGACTTCGGTTGCCTCGCCCGCCGCGGCCATGATCGCGGCGCGGATGCTGGCGGGATCTTCGCTGCGCGGGTTGTCGTCGGTGACGAAGACCAGATCCGCGTTCTCGGCCGCCGCCTGCCCCATCAGCGGACGCTTGCCCCGGTCGCGGTCGCCACCCGCGCCGAACACCACGACCAGCCGCCCCATGACATGCGGGCGCAAGGCCTGAAGCGCGGTGCTCAGCGCATCCGGCGTATGGGCGTAATCCACGAACACCGCCGCGCCGTTGTCGCGCGTGGCCGCCAGCTGCATCCGGCCCCGCACGCCAGCAAGCCCCGGCAGCGTATCGAAGACATCCCCCGGCGCCGCCCCGGCGGCAATCGCCAGCCCGGCGGCGACCAGCACGTTTTCCGCCTGGAACCCGCCGATCAGTCCAATGCGCACCTGTCGCGTTGCGCCATTCCAGGAAAAACGCAGATCCTGCCCGGTCGCGTCGAACCGAAGGCCGAGGATGCGCAGGCCCGCGCGTTCTGACCGACCCACTGTCAAAATCTCTTGCCCACGCTCGCCCGCGATGGTCGCCACCTCGCTCCCGCGCGGATCGTCGAGGTTGATCACCGCGACCCCGTCTTCGGGCAAAACCCGGTCAAACAGGCCCGCCTTGGCGGCAAAATACTCGGCGAAATCAGCGTGGTAATCCAGATGATCCTGGCTGAAATTGGTAAACGCCGCCGCCGCGAGATGCACCCCGTCCAGGCGCCGTTGCGCCAACCCGTGGCTGGAGGCTTCCATCGCGCAATGGGTGACCCCCTCGCCCGCTGCTTGCGACAGCAGCCGGTGCAGGGTGATCGGCTCGGGCGTTGTCATCGCCAGCGGTGCGGTCCAGTCGCCTTCGACCCCCGTGGTGCCAAGACTGATCGAGGCATGGCCCAGCGCGGCCCAGATCTGACGGGTGAAGCTGGCGACCGAGGTTTTGCCGTTGGTCCCGGTCACCGCGACCGTGGTTTCAGGCTGTGCCCCGAACCAAAGCGCGGCAGCATAGGCCAGTGACTGACGCGGATCGTCGACGATGATCACAGGCGTATCGCCCAGTGCCGCCCCGGCCCGATCGACGCCCTGCTGATCTGTCAGCACCGCCGCCGCACCCTGACGCACCGCATATTGAATAAAATCGCCGCCGTGGACATTGCTGCCGGGAAGGGCTGCGAACAGGAAACCGTCCTGAACCTCGCGACTGTCCACGGCCAACCCGGTAATTTCGATCCCCTGCCCGCCCGGCAGGGTCAGCCCCAGATCGCCCAGCGTTTTTGTCTTGCCCATCGCCCCACCTGACTTCAAACCGTTCAGTTCGAGCTGAGCAATAGCCTATCCACTGCCACGGGTTCAATCTCTGGCCTGAGGCCAAGAAGCGGTGCCACCCGGCGGATCACTTCGGCGGCGACCGGAACAGCCGTCCAGCCAGCGGTGCGGCGTGGCTTGGGACCGGAGTTCTCACTGGGTTCATCGAGCGAGACGATCAGCACGTATTTCGGATCATGCGCCGGAAAGACGCTGGCGAATGTCGCCACGACCCGGTCTTTGTAATACCCGCCCTTGGGTTTTGGCTTGTCCGCAGTGCCGGTCTTGCCGCCCACGGCATAGCCCGAAACCTCGCCAAAGCGCGCCGTGCCGCGCACAACGACTTGGCGCAGCATGGCGCGCGCCGCCTCGGACACTTCGGGGCGCACGATCCGTGGGCCGACCGGCGCCGGGCCATCGCGCTTCAACAGCGTTGGCGTGACCTTGGTGCCGCCATTCAGGAGCGAAGCATATCCCGTCGCCAGATGCAGCGGGCTGGACGAAAACCCATGCCCGTAACTGGCGGTCATCACCACGATGTCGGACCAGTTCTTCGGCAACAACGGCTTGGCATAAGGTGCCTCGACCAGTTCCACAGGGGTTGGTGTGAAGAAACCAAGATCGCCAAGGAATTCCTGCTGCCGGTCCGCCCCGGCCTCCAATGCCAGCCGCGCGGACCCTACGTTCGAGGATTTGACGATCACATCGGTGGCCGACAGATGCGGGCCATAGTTGTGGAAATCGCGGATCCGATACCGGCCCCAGCGCATTGGGCCAGTGGTGTCGACCATGCTGGTGGGTGTCACCTGGCCATCCTGCAGCGCCATCGCCATGTTGAATATCTTGAAGACCGAGCCGAGTTCATACACCCCCTGAACCGCCCGGTTGAACAGCGGGCTGTCACCCGCATCACCCGTTGTCGGCAGATCGGGCCGCGCGTTTGGATCAAAGTCCGGCAAGCTGACCATCGAGATCACTTCGCCCGAGTTCACCTCCATCAGAACCGCTGTCGCTCCCTTGGCATTCATCAGCTTCATGCCACCATAAAGCACCTGCCGGATCGCCGACTGCACCGTGACATCAATCGACAGCTGCACCGGCGCACCTTCGCGGGCCGGGTCGCGCAGAGTCGCGTCCATCGCCTTTTCGACGCCCGCAACACCGATCACTTCGGCCGAGTGCACGCCTTCGCGCCCGAAACTCGCCCCACCCAGAATATGTGCGGCCAATCGACCGTTGGGATAAAGCCGCATCTCTCGCGGGCCGAACAACAGGCCGGGTTCGCCGATGTCAAAGACCGCCTGCTGCTGTTCCGGGCTGATTTTCTTCTTGATCCACAGAAACTTGCGCCCGCCGGTGAACTGTTTGATCAGCTTTTCGGCGTTCAGATCCGGGAAAACCTCGACCAATGCGTGGGCCGAACGCACAGGGTCCACCATCTGCAGGGGCTGCGCGTAAAGCGAGTTTGTTGACAGGTTCGTGGCCAGCACCCGACCGTTGCGATCCACGATGTCCGCACGGGTCGCGACGATCGCCGCCCCGGCGGCCTGTGCGCGGGGCTCATGCGCTTCGGACGCGGCCATCAGCCCCATCCGCGCGCCCACGACCGAGAATGCGACGAAGAAAAACACACCCAGCACCAAAAGCCGCCCTTCGGCCCGCATCCGGTGACCGTCGCGCAGTTCTTCATGGCGCTGCGCCAGATTCTCACGTTCAATCGCGTCCGGATTCTCGCCCTTGCGGCGGGCCTCCAGAATGCGGGGCAGCGGGCGCAGCGGCGTGCGGGTCATTCGGTGGCCTCCGGGGCGATGGTGTCGTCGCTGTCGTTGCTGTCGTCGGTGATCGCCATAACGTCGACCGGGTTGTTGATAAGCGAGATGCGCGGCGGAAAGCTGACCTGCCCGACGCGGCCAAACTGTTCCGGTTGCAGCGGCATCAGCCCAAGGCGTTCAAAGTTCAGGTCCGCCAGATCGCGCAGCCGTTCGGGGCGGTTCAGATAGGCCCATTCGGCGCGCAAAACCGACAAACGCTCATGCGCCGCGCCAAGCTTGCGCTGCAACGTGTTGTTTTCCTGCAAGGCTTGCTGAGTCTCGTAATTCTCACGATAGGCCCAGAACGCCAGCGCCATCACGGCAACGGACACGAAGAAAACCAGAAAGCCGCGCATCAGCGCCCCCTTTGTACATGTTTCGGCAGGCCTAAAGCGGAATGATCCGCAGGGCCTGCCGCGGCATCGGTGCGCGTCCCCACCCGCAACCGCGCCGATCTTGCCCGGGGATTGACGGCCAGTTCGGCGTCATCCGGGCCTTTTCCCTTGATATCCAGCGTAAAGCGCGGCGCGTCCTGCGCCGCTTCGGGCGCATAGCGGTTTGACCGTCCGCCACCGCCGGAACGTTCGGTGAAAAACCGTTTCACCACGCGATCTTCCAGCGAATGGAAGCTGACAACGGCCAGTTTCCCGCCGGGTTTCAATGCCCGCTCAGCCGCCTCAAGCCCCTGAACCAGCTCACCAAATTCGTCATTCACGGCAATGCGGATCGCCTGAAAACTGCGCGTCGCCGGATGGCTTTGCCCCGGCCTCGGGCGCGGCAGGCAGGATTGGATGATCTCGGCCAGTTGGCCAGTTGTTTCGATCCGCGCCTGGGCACGCGCCGCGACGATTGCGCGCGCAATCCGGCGACCGGCGCGTTCCTCGCCATATTGAAACAGAATGTCGGCAAGCGTGGAGTCTTCGGCCTCGTTCACCAGATCCGCCGCCGAGTACCCGCTTTGGCCCATGCGCATGTCCAGCGGGCCGTCCTTCATGAATGAAAACCCGCGTTCGGCCCGATCCAACTGCATCGAGCTGACGCCAAGGTCCAGCGCCACGCCATCAAGTGGCACATCATTAGCCCGGTCCAACACGCTGAAATTGCTTTGAACCACGCGCAGCCGATCACCATAGGGCGCGCCCCAATCTACCGCCATATCCAGCGCCAGCGGGTCACGATCTACGCCGATCACCTGATCCGCCCCAGCCTCTAGCAAACCGCGCGCATAGCCACCTGCCCCCAGCGTTCCGTCCAGCCAGATCCCACGCACCGGCGCGACCGCGTCCAGCAACTGGCGCAGCAGAACCGGGATATGCGGGGTGGGCGTCCTGGCGGCGGCAACAACCATAGACATTATTCCGTCGCTGGGCTGGGCGCGCTGTCCAGCAGGGTCAGCGGATCGAAATCCTCGGGCTGATCGTCCAGCCAGGCCTCGGTCCGCGCAAGCTCTTCCGTTTCATAGGTGTCCGGCTTCCAGATCTGGAAAGTGTCGCCAGAGGCGATAAAGAACGCCTCCCCCTCCAGCCCGATCTTGTCGCGCAACTTCTGCGCCAGAACCAGGCGGCCATCGGGGTCAAGTTCGGTCGGCATCGACTGACCGTTGAACATGCGTTCCAGCATTTTCCGCTGGGTGGAGCCGCGCGGCAACGCATCAATACGCGCATCGACGTCGGCAATCGCCTCCATCGTGTAACATTCAAGGTATTTGCGGCGATGATCGCCATAAACGATCACAAGGCCCGCGCGCTTGCCATCAGTACAGCCCGGATCGCCGGCAACCAGAACAGGGCGAAACAACGCTGGGATAGACACCCGACCCTTTGCATCCACCTTGTGGTGGCTTTCACCTCTGAACCTGCGCGCCACTTTGGCGACCCCTTCGTCCCGTACCGTCCCCCGAAATAGGAAACGGCGGATCGAGCTGCTGCCACTGCCCGATCCGCCGCCCTCGTCCCGTTTCCGGGATGTCCGACCGCGCGCGCCACCTGGGGGGATGTCTGCTCGCTCGCGCGCCGGATCTCAGTCAGATGAAGTGGGTGCCTGTATGAAACCTGCGTTTTGCCTTTGTGGGGTCTTAGCGCCCCGATTTCCCAACTCATCGTGTGAATGGGTATAGCTGGGAATTCATGGAACTCAAAGGAAAAATGTGGTGCAGAAAGAACTTTCGGTCTCCAGGGGCGCCCGGATTGTCAGAAAATTGCGTAAATTGCGACCCGTGATCACACGTCATAGCGTCATCGCGCCGCGATTACTACTAGATGTAGTATAGAAAGAAAATTGAAGTTTTTTCCGTGATTTCCCGAAGATCTGCGTCCATCAGGTGGGAAATCGGACATCCGCCACGCAAAACCGCCCAGAATCCAAGCGTAGGCGTCGCTTGATTCGCCTAAAGCTCAGCAGTTTCCCGCGATTTCCCGTGATCTGGAACAGTTCAGGACATTCCGCCCTTGATCAGCCGATCCGCAAGCTGCGCATAGGCCTCAGCCACCGGCCCCTCGCCCGCAGCGATGGGCGTGCCGCCGTCCCCGGCGATGCGCACATCAAGGCTTAGCGGGATTTCCCCAAGGAACGGCAGATCGGCCTTCTCAGCCTCGGCGCGCACGCCGCCATGGCCGAACAGATGCGCTTCGTGGCCACAGTTCGGGCAAATATAGGTCGACATGTTTTCGATCAGGCCCAGAACCGGCGTGTTGAGCTTGTTGAACATCGTCAGCGCACGACGCGCATCCAACAGGGCAACATCCTGCGGCGTGCTGACGACAATCGCGCCGGTCACTTGGGTCTTCTGGCACAGCGTCAGCTGCACATCCCCGGTGCCGGGCGGCAGATCGACGATCAGCACGTCCAACTGCCCCCATTCCACCTGCCCCAGCATCTGTTGCAGCGCCCCCATCAGCATCGGCCCGCGCCAGACCACGGCCTCCTCTGGCGGCAGCATCAGGCCGATGGACATCATCGTCACGCCATGGGCTGTCAGCGGCAGGATCTTCTTGCCATCCGGTGAGGCCGGGCGCTTGCTGACGCCCATCATCCGGGGCTGCGATGGTCCATATATATCTGCATCCAGCAGGCCGACGCGCCGCCCGGCCCGCGCCAGGGCCACGGCCAGGTTGCTCGAGACGGTGGATTTCCCCACCCCGCCTTTGCCCGAGCCGACGGCCAGGATCCGGTCCACCCCGGCGACCTGCATCGGCCCCTCCTGCGGGGTCGGATGCCGCCCGATCTTCAGATCCGGCGGCGGTGCTTTCTGCGGTGCAGGCCCATGTGCCGTCAGCACGACCGAAGCGCTGGTCACGCCGGGGATCGCTTTGACCGATGCTTCGGCAGCGTCCCGAATGCGCCCCATCTTCTGCGCCGCCCCGGCATCGGGCGCTTCGATCACAAAGCTGACCGTGCCGCCGTCCACCCGCATGGCGCGGATCAGGTCGCGGGACACCAGGTCGCCGCCTTCGGGCAGCGCAATTCGCGCCAGTGCGGCCAGTATGTCGTCCTGTGTCACGCTCATGGATTGTCCCTTCTGCCCGGTGTCGCCGCTATAGGTGTTGTAATTTGGGCAAACCTCAACCCCCAACGGCACCAATGTCCGCCGCAAGTGCAGAATGCGCCGGGATTACGCAGGGAAACTATGCAATTGCTGCATAGCAGCATTGCCCAATTCCGGGATTGCGGCCCAACGCCAGAGGCTTACCTTCATACCCGAGGCCGCAACAATGCAGTTGCAGCATAACGAGTATCAGGAGGACAAAATGTCCCACGCACTAGACCTACACCGCCCCGGCATGGGCCTGTTTGGCCGTCTGGCTGCCGCGCGCATCGCAATGCGCGACCACGCCCGCCGCGCCAAAACCTATCACGATACGCGCCGCGAACTGTCGCTAATGAGCGACCGTGACCTGTCCGACATCGGCCTGACACGCGGCGATATTGACGACGTCGCACTGAACGCGGCGATGCAGAAGTAACAATCCCAATTCAGGCCCGCCGGTCCTCCCCCGGTGTCGCCGTTTTTTCGTTTCCGGGGCCGTCGCACTCTTTAAAGTCTATCGCATTCCTGCCGTTTCATTGTCGCGATTTTCGAAACAGCATCATATTGTCGCCTAACTTTGTCTCTAGCCCTCGGCCTTGATGAGTATGACTGCAAAACTGCCTCGCCGATCCTCGCGCCGGATACGCGATACCTTGCTGCTGGGCGGGCTGCTGGCGTTTGTGGTGTTCGGCCTGATCGGGCTGGCGTCGGCCACCGGCTGGGAGGAAACACGCACCGCAATCGCCCGCCTCAGCCTTTGGCAATTCGCCGGGCTTCTGGGCCTGTCGCTGGTGAACTATGGCCTGCGCGGGCTGCGCTGGCATTTGTTCACGGGTTGCTTGAGGCTGGGCACGAGCTTGGTTCAGGATCTGCGCCATTTCTTCGGCGGCTTCGCGATGACGGTCACGCCGGGGCGTGTGGGTGAATTGGTGCGGATGCGCTGGATTTCGCGGGAAACCGGCGCAAGCTTTGAAGATACCGCCCCGCTGGTGCTGATCGACCGCGCCTCGGATCTGGCGGCGATGGCGCTGCTGCTGGCGGGCGGTCTGGCGTTATCCACCACAGGCGTTGCGGGTGGCGTTCCGGTCGCGATCATCGCCCTGCTTTTGGCCGTCGTCGTCACCCGCCCTGTCCTGGCAGAGCGTATTGCCGAAGCCCTGTTTGCCCTGATCAACCGCTGGCCGCGCCTGTTCGCCAAACTGCGCCGCGCCGCAAGGACGCTGGAGCATTTTTCGACCGCCCCGGTGATGGCCGGGGCCATCGCCCTTGGCCTGATCGGTTGGCTGGCCGAATGCTATGCCTTCCATTTGCTGCTGGTCTGGATGGGCGCCGACATTGGGCTGGCCAAGGCCACCGCCATCTTCGTCTTCGCCACCATCGCCGGTGGCCTGACCGGCGCGCCCGGCGGGCTTGGCGGGGCCGAGGCGGCGATGATCGCCCTTTTGACGCTGGAGGGGATCCCGCTGGAGGTTTCGGTGCCCGCCACCGCCATCATCCGCGTCACGACACTCTGGTTCGCAATTCTGATCGGTCTGGGCGTGTTCCCGTTCGCCGAATCCCGTTCCCGAAAGGCCGCACATGCGCTGGAAAACTGAGACTGTCACCGGCTGGGGCCGCGCGCTGAGCGCGACCGAACAGATCGCACGCCCTGAAAAGCGCGCCGGTCTGGCCGAGCTGGCCGCTGACACGCCCTGCCCCGCCTTCGGCATGCGCCGCAGCTATGGCGATGCCTGTCTGAACAGCGGCGGCAAAACGGTCAACATGACCCGGCTGGACAGATTGCTGAGCTTCGATGACGCATCCGGCGTGCTGGAGGTTGAGGCGGGCGCGACCCTGGGCGACCTCGCGCGGGTCTTCGCGCCAAAGGGCTGGCTGCCTCCGGTGATGCCGGGCACCGGCTTTGCCACTGTCGGCGGCGCCATCGCGATGGATGTGCACGGGAAGAACCACCACGGCGCGGGCAGCTTCGGGCAGCATCTGGCGGCGATCACCCTGATTGCGCCGGGCGGCAAACCCCGAACGATCACGGATAAAGACAAGACGCTGTGGCGCGCCACCATCGGCGGACTGGGGCAAACCGGCGTGATCGCCAGTGCCAAGATCAACATGCTGCGCGCCAAAGGCGACGTGATGATCGTGACCGAGCGCCGGATCAGCGACTGGGACGAACATATCGCGCTGCTGGATGCGTCCGAGGCGACCTATACAGTCGGCTGGGTCGATGCGACTGCCAAGGGTGCCGCGCTGGGTCGCGGAGTGCTGGAGGAAGGCGAAACGGGCTCGGGCCTGCTGCCACGCAAGAAGGGCGCAAAATCGGTGCCGTTCAATGCGCCGGGCTTCGCGCTGTCCGGGCCTGTCGTGCGGACCTTCAATGCGGCCTATTGGCGACGCGTGCCGGTGACGGGGCGCACCTCGGTCAAGCCGATCGGCGACTTTTTCTTCCCGCTGGACCGGATCCACGACTGGAACAGGCTTTATGGCAAGCGCGGATTTCACCAATTTCAATGCGTCGTCCCACTGGAACGGGCGAATGCGCTGCGCGACATGCTGGCGACCATCGCCGCAAGCGGCCTCGCCTCCCCCCTCGCCGTGTTGAAACGTATGGGGGCCGGGCGCGCGGGCATGATGTCATTCCCGATGGAAGGCTACACGCTGGCCGTCGATTTCCCGAACCGGGGCGGCGTGAGCACCCTGATAGCAGAGCTTGAACAGGCCGCAGCCGACGCCGGCGGGCGCATTTATCTGGCAAAGGACGCGCTGGCCACTGGCGAAACGATCCGCGCGATGTACCCCGAACACAGCGCTTGGGCGAAAGCCTGCGCCAAGGCCGATCCAGGCGGCGTGCTGCACACCGACCTGATCCGGCGCCTGAACCTGAGGAGTACGTGATGCAACAGACCTGGATCATTCTGGGCGCGACCTCGGCAATTGCCCGGTCGTTCGCCCGCCAGATGGCCGAGGACGGCGCCGGGCTGATCCTGGCCGGGCGCGACAAGGCAGAGCTGGCAACACTGGCCAATGACGCCGCCCTGCGCGGGGCGCGTTTCGCCGAGGCGATGGCATTTGATACCGCCGCCCCTGAGGGTTTTCGAAACATCCTCTCGCGCGCGGCATACGAAGAAGGCGCGCTGAATGCGGCGGTTTTCACAGGCTCGATGCCTGCGCAGGACCAGATCGACGCCGACACCGCCCTTATCGAGGCGACGGTGATCGACAATTACGCAGGCCCCATGCGGTTTCTGCAAATGCTGGCCCCGATGATTGAAGAGCGTGGGCGTGGCACAATCGTCGGTGTCGCCTCGGTCGCGGGGGATCGCGGGCGATTGGGGAATTACGTTTACGGGTCCACCAAGGCGGGGTTTGCCACCTACCTCAGCGGGCTCAGAAACCGGCTGAACCGCGCAGGCGGGCATGTTGTTACAGTGAAACCGGGCATGGTGGACACGGCCATGACCTGGGGCCTTGACGGGCTGGTTCTGCTTGCCAGCCCGGACAAGGTTGCCGGCGATATCGTGAAGGCGGTGAAGAAACGGCGCAACACGATCTATTCCCCGGCGATCTGGATGGTGATCATGGGGATCATCCGCACGATCCCGGAACCAATTTTCAAGAAGCTGAAGATCTGAAAACTTCTTGCCTCCGGCGGGGATATTTTCGGGTCAATGATGACCTGTGCTCAGACCACCATCATTGACCTGGAAATATCCTCGCCGAAGGCATTGAGTTCTTTAGCCGCCGAACCACTCGGCCCAAAGCCCGGCGGCATAGAACATCAGGCTTACCGTGATCAGCAGCAGTCCGATGCCCAGTTTGTCGCGCATCGCAAAAACGATGGGGTCGTAATCCTGCCGCCCCAGAAACCCCAGCGCCAGCATTCGGATCAGCCAGATGGCAATCGGGATCAGCGCCAGCCACAGCATCCAGACTGTCGGGTATAGCTCGGCATCTTGCGGCGTTCGCGAATACAGAAAAAGATCACCAACGCCCCGACAATGCCCAACGCACCCACGTTCAGCAGGTCGCCCCTGTCGTTGCGGCCATAGCCGCGCCCTGGCAGGGGTTCGTCGCTGGTGGCCAGAGTCAGTTCGGTCAGGCGCTTGACGCAGCCCAGAGTGACGAAAACCGGGAAGATAAAGACCAGCATGTAGAAAGACGCCTCGACCCCGCTGGCCGCGGCCCCGGCGATCACGCGTATTGTGTACAGCATCGCCAGCGTTGCGATGTCGATCCAGCGCATCCGCTTGAGGCGCAGCGAATAAGACAGCGCAAGCACCATATAGCAGAATATGACGGCCAGGAATGCCGGGCTCAGCACTGCCGCAAGGCCCAGCGCGAACACCCCGAGGGCCGCGCAGGTCGCCATACCGACCTGTATCGGCACCGCTCCGCTGGCAAAGGGGCGGTTCTGTTTGGTCGGATGCAGGCGATCCGCTTCAAGATCCAGCAGATCGTTCACTATATATATGCAACTGGCCACGGCCGAGAATGCCATGATGCCCAGCAACACCAGCCCGATGGTCGCCAGCGCGAATTCATGGGCGGCGATCATCGGCAAGAACAACAGCACGTTCTTAACCCACTGGTGCGGGCGCAGGGCGCGGATCAGGTCGCGCAGGCTCCAGCCGCCCTCAACCCGGGTCACACGATGGCCAGCGGCCTTCAGCGCTTCGGCGGTGGCGTCTTGCTTGCCGACAATCAGCGCACCATCGGCGCGGTCCCAGATCTTGCGATCGACCGGCGCGTCCCCGGCATAGTCAAAACCGCGTTCTCCGAAAGCGGCAACCAGCGCCTCCGCCTTCGCCTGCCCCTTCAGATTTGTTTCACCGTCCGAAGCGAACACCGTTTCCGACAGCGCATATTCATCGGCCAGCGCACGCACCAGCGTCTGATCGGACGCCGAGGCCAGCACCACGTCGCGCCCATCCGCCACGGCCGAGGCCGCATAGCCCGCCACATCAGGGTTAACCGGCAGCAGGTCAGTCCGCAGTGGCGCGATCTGCGCCAGTTCCGCCTTCAGGCGCTGGGGCTGCCGAAAATGCAACGCGCAGGCCTTCAGCGTCGCCAAAGGCGCGCGGCCCAACCCGGCCCAAAAACACTCGAACAGCATATCGGTCTTCAGGAACGTCCCGTCGACGTCCAGCACCAGCGGGCGCAATTCAGCCATCGCTCGCGGCCTTTCCCTGGATGAAGACGCAGGCATCTGTAATCAGCTCGGGCCGGGTCTTGCACAATCCGCGCGCAACCTCCCACGCGGCCAGGACCTTCGGGACATAGGCACGGGTTTCCACGTAGGGCGGCACCCCTGAATGAGAGGTTACCGCGTTTTCACCCGCATTATACCCGGCCAGCGCCAGCATGACGTCGCCGTCGAATTTGTTCGTCAACCAATCCAGATAGGCCGCCCCACCAGTGATATTCTGGCGCGGATCCGATGTGTCGGTGACGTCAAATCGCGTGGCGGTATCCGGCATCAGCTGCATCAGCCCCTGCGCCCCTGCACCGCTGAGCGCTGCCACCTGCCCCGCAGATTCCACCGATATCACCGCCAGTACCAGCGCGGGCGAGACATCTTTGCCCAGCGTGGCCAGCAAAATGTCGCTGCCATGGCGATCCACGATTTTGCGCAGCGACTGCAAGCGCGGGCCAGAGATCGGCGTGCCATCGGCGCCTTTCGACAAGGCGGTCATCGCCCTGGACAATCGCTCCGCTCCGGAAATGCCGAGGGCCGAGGGCACCTCGGCCCAGAACCACTCATAACCGGAAACCTTCGGCGCCGCAGCTTTAACCGTGTCTTCGTCGGCTGCCTGGGTTGTGCCCGCACCTGCATCGGCAGGGGCTGTCGCGAAAACATCCACCGTCGGATCAACCTGAACCGTGATTTTCGGACGGCTGCCGGATTTCGGCGGCTTCAGGCGTTTGAACGTAAAATCCTTGAACGCGGGCGGCGCGTCTTGCGCTGCCCCCGGTCCCACAGCGCCTATGGCTGCGAATATTGCTGCTGTTACGAAGCGCCGCATCTGCGGTTCCTGCTCTGCCCCGTTATTATTTTCCGGCACAATTGCAAAAAATTGCCCCTCTGACCACCCATTGGACAGAAACGGGATGGCGATTTTGTCACATTCAATGGTCCGGCGCTGATCGGATGCGATTTTTATTGTTAGAAAACATCACATTACAAGATTTTTCGGCTGAATTGCGCACATCTACAAAATCGTACGATGCGCGACAAACTCTTGCCCAATTTGGACGCGCATAAAGCATCACACCAAGGCGGAAACGGGTCACATACCAACGTCCCAATCGACCGGCGCGGTAAGTGACTAACAGACGTGTCAAATGAACGGAGTATACCATGTTTAAGAATTTCCTGAACGACGAAGCCGGTGCTGTAACGGTTGACTAAAGCGTTTCGACATTAACCTGAGACATATCCGGCGGCCTTAAAGTAGTTCCAGCATTCTACTGGGTCGTAGAGATCGCAGATTGCTCCGATTGCTTCGAAGACCTGGGTAAAGGACCTGGCCCCGATCCGTCGCAAATGGGCTTTCAGTTTAGAGAAGGCCTGCTCGATGGGATTCAGGTCGGGCGAGTACGGTGGCAGGTAAAGGAACCAGCAGCCGTGATTGCGTAAAGCCTGCGTCGCCTCCTTATTCCGGTGGGTTGCCAGGTTGTCGAGAATGACGACAGTGCCGGGGTTGATCTCGGGGACCAGCACTTCGCGGATGTAGGCCGCGAAGGCGGGGCCATCTATCGCTCCCTTGATGACCCAAGGTGCGATCAGCGCGCCTTGGGTCAGGCCCGCGATCAAGGTTTGGGTTCCCCAGCTTCCGAAGAGCGCATCCATCGTCAGGCGCTTACCGCGCTTGGCTCTGCCGCGTAGGCGCGTGAGGTTTGTCTTCACTGCGGTTTCGTCAATAAAGACAACGCGCTCAGGAAAGGTCGCAATGGCTGGCGAGCGGTATCTGAACCAGTCGGCCCGTTGCTGCCTTACCTTGGCGCGGCGGCGCTCGGTGGCGACCAGCGACTTTTTTTGTACGTGAAGCCGAGCCGGGACAGAAGGTTGGCGATGGAGGAGTGATGCACCCGCACACCCTCTGCATCGGCCAGCGCATTACGCAACTCAAAGAGCGTGATGTCAGGGTCTTGTGCGATCAACTCCTCAAAGAATTCCCGATGCGGAGCCAGCTTTCCCTTGCCGCGCGGCGGTCCCTGCCGGGCAGGTTCCGCATGACCCTTCATCCTCACCTGACGCGCCCACCGCGCGCCTGTGGCAGGCGACAGCTTCAACCGCAACGCCGCCGCGCGCCCGCTCAACCCTTCTTCAATGTATCTCTGAAACCGTATCCGAAGCGCAGATGGCAAAGGTGCTGACATGATCCATCCTCCCAAACAGGATGAATCACAGATCAGGTCTCAAGGGAATCCCTCGCGATTCAGGTTCAAGCCGAAACGCTTTAGGTTGTGCTGACGGCAGCAATTGTTGGCCTGGGCATTGCGGTTCTGACCGCTGTCAGCGGCGGCGCTGTGTCGCTGTCGGGCAAAGTCAGCTCTTCGCTGATTGTGTTGAAAAACTCCGTTTTAGGGCCTGAACGATGATTTTTCTTTCCATGCAGCCCGATCCTAAATTTTTGGCGCGGGGGTCGGCCCAAATCGCCTACATGCGCTCACGCGCAGCCATGCGCTGTCTCGTGGTCAAAGCTTTCCGACTATTTCGCTTCATAGGTTTTCGCAAGAAATCCGCGACGCTCTGATTTCGGAGTTTTTCAACACAATCCGCTGAATGCACAGACGGTTGCAACCTACACGGTTCCGGGCAGCTAATCTGAACATTGTCTGAGCGGCACCCACATGCGGGCGCTGCAGGACATCAGACGGACCGCCATAACAGGTTCCAAGACAAATGGGGTCGCGCATTGCTGAAAGATGCGCGACCCCACATTCTTTATTAAGAATGGCGCAGATAACATTCTCGAAGAAACAAACCCGATCGGTGGTCAGACGATACCTGGGTCGAGTGTTGGAGGCAGAGATATGGGGATGATCAGAAACTTCTCGAATTTCATGACCTGCGAATATGGTGCAGTCACAGTTGACTGGGTTGTACTGACAGCGGTCGTCGGCCTCGGACTTCTTGCGGTTGGTGTCGGTACCGCGACAGGCGCGCTCGGCGGCAAAATCAGCACGTCATTGTCCGCAATGACGGTCGCAACGTACTAAAACGATTGTGCCGCTGGCGCCGCATTGTTGCGAAATCATGTATTGACCATGCCAAATTCACGCTGATGCCGCATTTCACAACCAAATTAAGGTCAATTCCCGGCGGAGTGTGATTCTGGGTTGCCCTGAAGCCGTCTTCCGCCGCGGGAACATGGGGCGAAAGGACAAGACATGCGAATGATGTTTGGGTTGGTGTTGCTCGTGGGGATCGGCTTGGCCGGATTCGCAGTATACATGGCGCAGGGTTACATTTCCGAGAACCAGGCCGCGCTGGAAGCGGAACGTGCGGCCCGCGGGCAGATTGTCCCGACAGTACAGGTATTTGTGCTGACCAAGCCGGTTCGCTATGGCGAACGGATTGGTCCTAAGGATGTCCGCACCGTGATGTGGCCCGAGGACAGCGTGCCGCCGGGCGCATTCCTGTTCAGCGACGAAGGCAAGCAGGATCTGTTCCCCGAAGGTTCTGACGAGCTGCGCGCGGCGTTGCGTGCGATGGAGAAGAACGAGCCGATTCTGGCCGTAAAAGTCTCTCAACCCGGTGAGGATGCCGGCGTTGCCTCCAGCCTGAAGGCAGGCATGCGGGCCTTTTCGATCCGTGTTGACGTGGCATCAGGCGTCGCCGGATTCCTGCGTCCCGGCGACTTCATTGATGTTTACTGGACCGGGCGCGGTGGCCAGGACCTCAACCAGGATATCACCAAGCTGATCGACAGCAGCATCAAGATCATCGGCATCGACCAGACCGATGACGGCGATCGCAGCAACGCACAGGTGGCACGCACCGTGACGGTCGAAGTCACTCCGCGCCAGGTTGCCGCATTGGCCCAGGCGCAGGCCACCGGCCAGCTTTCGCTGTCACTTGTCGGCATTGAAGATGAAACCAAAGTCGGCGCACTGGAAATTGACCAGCGCGAGTTGCTGGGCATCGAAGAACGTCAGGTGGTCGAGGTTGAACGTGAAAAAGTCTGCACCGTGCGCACTCGCCGCGGCGCTGAAGTGATCGACATTCCGATCGCCTGCACGAATTGACCTTATCGAACTTCTGCCCCGGGGCACAGCATCTTGGGGTTGTATAGTGATTTGGGCGCAACCCCTGCCGGGTGTTGCGCCCAAACTACATAAATGTGCCCCTTTAAGCACTTGATTCTTGCTATTATTCTGATTGTCACGCAGTCTCTGATCCAACGGGCATTCTAAAAGGTCCGAACTGAGGCGTGATCGGAAAGGCAGGTCACATGTATATTAAGAATCTGATCAAGGCGGCATGCGCCGCCCTTGCACTGACTCTGCTCAATCCGGAAATCGGACAGGCGCAGACCCTTAAGATTATGAAAGGGGCGGCGTCCAGCAGCCTCAAGGTTGATATGAACCGGGCGGTGGTCGTTGAAAGCGATGCACCGTTTGCGGAACTGTCGATTGCCAACCCCGGCATCGCCGATATCTCGACCCTGTCGGATCGCACGATCTACGTGCTCGGCAAGGCGCCGGGGCGCACGACGCTGACGCTTCTTGGTCCTGACGGGCGGTTGCTGGCCAATGTCGATGTGCAGGTTTCACCCGATATCGCCGAGTTCAAAGAGCGTTTGCAGCAAATTCTGCCGCGCGAGAATATCGAGGTACGCACCGCGAATGACGGAATCGTGCTGTCCGGTACGGTGTCGTCGATCATCTCGCTTGACCGCGCGCTTGATCTGGCAGGCCGATACGCGCCGGGGCGGATTTCCAACCTGATGGTTGTCGGCGGCACGCAGCAGGTGATGCTGAAAGTGCGCTTTGCAGAAATGCAGCGTTCGGTTTCCAAGGGTCTGTCGTCGTCACTGGCCGTGAACTCTACCAGCGCTGATGTTGGTGGCGTGGGCGGCAACGGCGTCTTTGCCAACGGCGCCAACAGAACGGCGGTGTTTGGTGATCCCAACACCGTTGGCAGCAGCGGCGCGACAACCGGCAATCTGACACTGGGCTTTTCTGCCGGATCGCTGCAATTTGCGGTTCTGCTGGAAGCCCTTGAAGCCAAAGGCGTTGTTCGCACGCTGGCCGAACCGAACCTGATTGCACTTTCAGGTCAGGAAGCACGCTTTCTTGCAGGTGGCGAATATCCGATCCCTGTTGTCGGTGAAGAGGGCCGGGTGACGGTGCTGTTCAAACCCTTCGGTGTCGAACTGCTGTTCACGCCGCGTGTTGTGGACGGTGACCTGATCAATCTGCAACTGACCGCCGCCGTTTCCGGCGTCGACGAATCCAACGCGGTTGTCACCAACGGCTTTGCGGTCAGCGCATTCAAACGGCGCGAAACCTCGACGACCGTGGAAATGCGCGACGGTGAAAGCTTTGCAATCGCCGGCCTGCTGCAGGATGACTTCTCCGATCTGGTCGGCCAGGTGCCGTGGCTGGGTGACATCCCCATTCTGGGCGCCCTGTTCCGGTCATCCGAGTATGAACGCCAGCAAAGTGAGCTGGTCATCATCGTGACGCCGCATCTGGTCACCCCTGTCCGCGGCGAGGCGCTGGCCCTGCCGACCGACCGGGTCCGCATTCCGACTGAACGCGAATTGTTCCTGTCCGGCAGCGTGGTTGGCAAAACCCAAAAAGGTGCCGCCGGAGAGGTTGCGCGCCAGGACTTCGGCGGTTCCTACGGCTATGTGATGGAGTGAAGGCGATGAAGATGACACATCTGAAAATGACTCTGTCCGGGCTGGCGCTTGCCTTACTCGTCGGATGTCAGAACATGGGCCAGTCGCTGGACGTGACGGCAGGGTCCAGCGTCGATGACGGTAGCTTCGGCAACCCGACGATGCAGAACACGCTGATCCAAAGCGGTGAAGCCAGTGGTCAGCACGTAATGGTGAACCTAAACAACAGGTTCTCGTCCGAAATTGATCCAATGATTAACTTTGCTTTCAACAGCTCTCAGCTTGATGCTGCCGCCCAGGCCACCCTGCGGCGTCAGGCAAATTGGATCCGGCAATTCCCCGAGGTCCGGTTCCGGGTCTATGGGCACACCGATCTGGTTGGTTCGGCCACCTATAACAAACGCCTTGGGCTGGCGCGCGCGCAGGCCGTTGTCAGCTATCTGGCGACGCAAGGCGTCTCGCGTCGCAGGCTGGAGGCCGTGGCATCGCTTGGCGAAACCCAGCCGCTGATCGTCACCGAAGGGCGCGAACGCCGCAATCGCCGTACTATCACCCAGGTGTCTGGCTTCGTGGGCGCTGGCAACGGGAAGAATTGTTGCCTGAATGGCAAATATGCCGCCGTCATCCAGCGCGAATACATCCGCTCTGCGCTGGCAAGCCCGACGATCGAACAGGCCGATTCCAACTAGGGCCCAAGAAACAAATTCCGAATGATTGTGACGCCGTGGCCCTGCTGCGACGTCACTTTTTTTATCTTCCATAAAATTTGATCGTCCATAAAAATCGAATAATTACGATTTTTTAGCCTCAATGTTGTCACCATTGAGGGTCATCGTCGCTCTGTAGGGAGTATTGCGCGCAGAATCAGTGCGCGCGGGTGGGTTTTGCCCAGGGGTGACACCGCAGGTTGCGGTCCGTTCCGATGGGCCAAGCCGGGGTTATACGAAGGGGAAACCGATGGCGACGAGCGCCGTAATGCAGCCGGAACCAGCGCCCATCCTGGCCTGCACCGTCAGCCGCGATGTGCAGAAGTTCGATCTGCTGATCGAGGACATGGAAACGGAACTCGGAGAGAGCTGGGGCGACCTGACTTATGAAGACGCGTCGCTGTTTCTATCCCAGTCGGACGCAGATTCCCTTGAATTCATTGCCATCGCGATGGATGAGGAGGACGAGGCTGACCTGACCACCGTTTCCCAACTGATCAAACTGGCAAGCGCCAGAAAAATCCGAACGCTTCTGATCGCCGAAAAGGTCACCCCGATTACCCTACACCAGTTGCTGAAACTGGGCGCTCAAGAATTCGTCCCCTACCCTCTTCCCGATGGTGCGCTGCACGACGCGATCGCGCGGATGCGCAAACCGGAAGTGATTGAAAAAGCAGAAGCCGCCGACACCACCACCCATATCAAGGCGACTGGCGACCGCGACGCCGTCCTGTTGCCGGTGCACGGGCTTGCCGGTGGCGTTGGGGCCACAAACTTTGCCGTGAACCTTGCCTGGGAACTGGCAAATCTTGACGTCAACGGTCAGGCGCCGCGTGTGCTTCTGATTGATCTGGATCTGTCGCGTCGCGACGCCGTGTTCGAAGTTCTGTCCACGACTGAAACGATGGACCAGGAAAGCTTCATGCAGTCCCTGCAGACGTTTGAAGACAAGATGCAGGTTCTGACCGCACCTGCGGAAATGCTACCGCTGGATATCGTTGGTCCCGATGACATCGGGCGCATCCTGGAAATGGCGCGCACCAACTTCGACTATGTCGTGATCGACATGCCGCCCACGGTCGTTTCCTGGACCGAAACGGTGCTGCATTCCGCACATGTGTATTTCGCGATGCTGGAACTGGACATGCGTTCGGCGCAGAACACCCTGCGCCTGATCCGCGCCTTGAAATCCGAAGAGCTGCCGTTTGAAAAGCTGCGTTACGTGCTGAACCGGGCGCCGAAATTCACCGATTTGGCGGGCAAAAGCCGCGTGAAGCGGTTGGCGGAAAGCCTTGAAATCACGATTGAAGTTCTGATGCCCGACGGGTTGAAGCAGGTCGCGCAGGGGTGCGACCATGGCATCCCGCTGGCCAATGGCGCACCAAAAAACCCGCTGCGCAAAGAAATCCAGAAACTGGCGGAATCAGTCCATGAACTGAACGAGTCGGTGTCAGCCGGTAGTCATTAGAAGGTAGATCTCAGTGTTTTCAAAGTACAAGAAAGGCGCCGCCAAGGGGCAAGGCCAGCCAAACCTGACCTCGATTGACGGCGGTACCGACATGTCCGCGCAGGCGGCTGAACCTGCCCGCGTTCTGCGCAAACCTTCCCCGACTGAGGCCGGCAACAGTTCCGCGCCGCAGGACGAAAAAGAACGTAAGCGCAAGGAACGGCTGGCCGAAATCAAGGTCGAATTGCACAAACGCCTGCTGGACAACCTGAACCTGGCCGCGCTGGATGGTGCGAACGAAAAAGACCTGCGCAACGAGATCATGGCCATCACCGCCGAGGCGCTGGAAGAACTCGGCATCGTTCTGAACCGCGAAGAACGCACCACGCTGAACCAGGACCTGTTTGACGAGGTAACCGGCCTTGGCCCGCTGGAAGCGCTGCTGAAAGACGATGGCGTCAACGATATTCTGGTCAATGGCCCTCAGCAGATTTTCGTGGAACGCGACGGCAAGCTTGAAATCAGCTCGATCACGTTCAAAGACGAACGCCATCTACTTCGGATCATTGACAAAATCGTCAGCGCGGTGGGTCGCCGGGTCGACGAAAGCAACCCCTATGTGGACGCCCGTCTTGCGGACGGATCGCGTTTTAACGCGATGGTGCCGCCGATCGCGGTCGATGGCTCTTTGGTGTCCATCCGCAAATTCAAGAAAGAGAAGCTGGCCATTGACGATCTGGTGGATTTCGGTGCCTTCACCGAAGAAATGGCCGCCTATCTACAGGCCGCTGTCGCCTGCCGTCTGAACGTCATCGTCTCGGGCGGTACGGGTTCTGGTAAAACGACCACGCTGAACGCGCTGTCGAGCTTTATCGACAACTCCGAACGTATCCTGACGATCGAGGATACGGCCGAACTTCAGCTGCAACAGACGCATGTGGGCCGGATGGAAAGCCGCCCGCCCAACGTCGAAGGCAAGGGCGCGGTAACCCAGCGCGATTGTTTGAAAAACGCGCTTCGGATGCGCCCCGACCGCATTATCGTGGGTGAGACGCGCGGCGAAGAAGTCATCGACATGCTGCAGGCCATGAACACCGGCCACGATGGATCAATGACGACGATCCACGCTAACTCGGCCCGTGACGCGGTTTCCCGTCTGGAAAACATGATCGCCATGGCCGGGATCGAGATGCCGATCAAGGCCGTGCGCGCGCAGATCGCTTCGGCTGTGAACCTTGTGGTACAGGCCAGCCGCCTTCAGGATGGATTGCGCCGGATGGTTTCCATCACTGAAATCACCGGGATGGAGGGCGACGTTATCTCGATGCAGGAAGTGTTCCGGTATCAACGCACCGGCCTGACACCCGAAAACAAGATCATCGGACATTTCACGGCCTCTGGCGTGCGATCCCATTATTCCGAACGGTTCAAGATGTGGGGCTATGACCTGCCGCCTGAATTGTTTGAACCAACGGCAGCGGAGTAACCTGTTATGACAATCAGTCCCGAACCGATTATTTACGGCCTTATATTCATTGCCGTTCTGCTGCTGGTCGAAGGCGTCTATCTGACCATCTTCGGCAAATCCATCAGCCTGAACAGCCGGGTCAATCGCCGACTTGATATGCTGGAAAAGGGCGGCGGGCGCGAGAAGGTGCTGGAACAACTCCGCAAGGAGATGAGCCAGCATATGAAATCACGCTCGATCCCGCTGTATTCGATCCTGGCGGGCAAGGCACAGCGGGCGGGTATCGCGTTTTCACCGCCCCAGCTGATCGCGGTGATGGTTGGTTTGGCAGGATTTGCCTTTGTCGGCCTGACCTTCGGAACCGGCGCAAACCTGCCAATCCGTATCGCAGTCTCGATCGCGATGGGCGTCGGCGGCGTTTATGTCTGGGTGAACAATAAGGCCAAGAAACGCCTTAGCATGATCGAAGAACAACTGCCTGACGCGGTGGAACTGATGGTGCACAGCCTGCGCGTTGGCCACCCGTTCTCGTCCGCGCTTGGCATTGTCGCGACCGAGGTTGCGGATCCGCTGGGCTCGGAAATGGGCATCATCTCGGACGAAAGCGCCTATGGTCGTGACGTCGGCGACGCGTTGAAAGCCATGGCAGAACGGCTTGACATGCAGGATTTGCGCTTCCTTGCTGTGGCGGTGACGATCCAGCAAACCTCGGGCGGTAACCTTGCCGAGATCCTGGGTGGTCTGGCCAAGGTGATCCGGTCACGCTTCAAACTGTTCCGCCGGGTCCGCGCGATCACCGCCGAGGCGAAATGGTCCGGCATGTTCCTGAGTGTGTTTCCGCTGGGCGCGCTGGTGATGATCAACGTCATTCAGCCAAATTATTATGACGAAGTGAAAGAAACAGCCGCCTTCATTCCCGCCTGCCTTGTCGTGGCCGGTTTTCTGGTCGCGAACGTGTTCGTCATGCGCGCACTCGTAAACATCAAAGTCTGAGGAGGGCGCGATCATGGAAGCCATCAATGAATTCCTGACCTCAAACATGGGTCCGCTTGGCCCGTTATTCGCGGTCGGTGGGCTTGGTCTGCTGCTGATCATTCTGACCCTGCCGATCATGCTGAGAAAGCAGGTCGACCCGCTGTCCAAGCTGAAGGATGAGCCCAAAACCGCCGGGGACGCGCCCGAGGGGAAGCGCAAGCTTCGCCATGAAGAGAAGAAAGACAAGCTCGAAAAATACTCGAACTTCCTGGAACCCCAGGACGCCGAAGAACTGTCGGCAGCGCGGCTGAAGCTGCTACAGGCCGGATACCGCAGCAAGAATGCGGTGCGCACCTTCCACTTCCTGCAATTCGCGCTGGGGGTTCTGGGGCTGCTGGCCGGGGTCGGCTATGTTGTATTCCGCAACGCAACCGGGGTGGAAACTACGGTCTCTATGATGATGATCTACATCATCATTCCGGGTTCGATTGGGTACATGCTGCCCAAATACTGGGTCACCAAGCGGGTCCAGACCCGGCAAGAGGAAATCACCAACGGCTTTCCCGACTCGCTGGACATGATGCTGGTCTGCGTCGAGGCCGGGCAATCGCTGGATCAGTCGATCATCCGGGTCAGCAAGGAAATCCGCGCAGGCTTCCCTGCGCTGGCCGATGAATTCGAAATGGTCAGTCACGAGTTGAAGGCCGGTAAAGATCGCGTTGCCGTGCTGCGCGATATGTCCGAACGCGCCGGGGTGATGGATGTGACAAGTTTTGTGACTGTGTTGATACAGTCAGCCACCTTCGGCACCTCAATCGCAGAAGCGCTGCGGGTCTATGCCGCCGAAATGCGCGACAAGCGCGTGATGCGTGCCGAGGAAAAGGCCAACACCCTGCCAACCAAGATGACACTGGCGACCATGATGCTCACGGTTCCGCCACTTCTGATTATTCTTATTGGCCCGTCGATCTATAGCATCTATGAAACGTTGCAGAACATCAGCTTCTAGGCGTTTATGAAACGACAGTATTGCGCAGGCATCTTGGCAGCGGCAGGCATAACGCTTGCCGTTTCCGGCTGTCAGAAGGGTCTGAAACCGATTGAGGGCAGCCCCTATGCCCCCGGCACCCGCGCCGCACCACTAAGCGACAGCGTCGACGGCCTGGCCGTTGGGCACCGCCTGATGGAAGCGGGCGAATTTGAGCTGGCGTTGAAATCCTATTACCGCGCGGCGGGACGCCAGGGGGTGAATGTCGATATCCTCAGCGCGATCGGATCCGCGAACTTGCGGCTTGGGCGGTTGGGTCAGGCCGAACAGATGCTGCGCCGCGCGTTAGAGGCGGACCCGAAATTCGTACCCGCCCTGAACAATCTGGGCGTCGTGCTGATCGAAACCGGCCGCGCAGGCGAAGCAGAACACGTTTTTCGCAACGCTTTTTCGCTGGATAGTGGCCAATCTGCCGCCATTCGGGAGAACTTGAGATTAACGCTCGAAATTCTTGAGAATCCAGACTATTCTGCCGAGGATAAAACCGAGTTCGCGCTGATGCGCCGTGGCACCGGGGATTACCTGTTGCTGACGACGCCCTAGCACAAAAGCGGACCGACCCGAGCAGAACAGAGGACGCAGGCACATGCGCCATTGGACAATTACGACACTCGCAGTTTGCGGGGCATTGGCCCTGTCCGGCTGCGATAAACTTCGCAACGGCATGACAGGCGGTGACGCGGAGGTGGAACGCGCGATCCAATCCGTCAACGTGATCGACGAAACCAACATGAACGACATCATGCTGACCGTCGCCGACCCGAACGAGGCGGTGGCCTATTTCAAACGCGCCACCGGCGACAACCCCGACCGGATCGACCTGCAGCGCGGGCTGGCGAAATCGCTGATCCGCGCCAAGCGCCCGACCGAAGGCGCGACCGCCTGGGCAAAGGTGGGCACGATGGAGGGGTCGACCACGGACGACCAGATCTCATTGGCCGACGCGATGGTGCGCGCGGGCGAATGGGACCAGGCCGAGGCGCAGCTGGATCGCATCCCGCCGACACTGGAATCCTTTGACCGGTATCGGCTAGAGGCGATGATGGCCGACAAGAACGAAGATTGGAAACGCGCCGACAGCTTTTATGAAACCGCCGCCGGGCTGACGACCACGCCCGCCGGTGTTCTGAACAACTGGGACTATTCCAAACTGACGCGCGGCGAATACCGCGATGCGGAAAAGCTGTTCGTGCGCGCAATCACCTACAATGAAAAACTGTTCACCGCCGATTGTGTTGAAAAACTCCGTTTTAGGGCCTGAACGATGATTTTTCTTTCCATGCAGCCCGATCCTAAATTTTTGGCGCGGGGGTCGGCCCAAATCGCCTACATGCGCTCACGCGCAGCCATGCGCTGTCTCGTGGTCAAAGCTTTCCGACTATTTCGCTTCATAGGTTTTCGCAAGAAATCCGCGACGCTCTGATTTCGGAGTTTTTCAACACAATCCGCCAAAAACAACCTGGTGCTGGCCCGTGGCGCACAGCGCAATTACGACCTTCCCGTCGTTCCGATGGATCAGGTCGAACGGGCGCAATTGCTGCACACGCTGGCACTTTCGGCGATCAAGCAGGGTGACGTAAAAACTGGCAAGGGCCTGTTGCGCGACGCGATCGACACCCATCCGCAGCATTTCGAGGCCGCCGTGCGCAGCCTGCGTGCCCTAGAAGCCAACGTCCAGAACTAGGGACGACGTAACCATGATGAGCCTTCAATCGGGAACCGCGCTCTGGTTCCTGATCCTGACCGCGCCGGTCTGTCTGTACACGGTCTGGACCGATCTGGCGTTCATGAAAATCCGCAACACAGCGGTCCTGGCACTGGTGGTCGTCTACGCTGCGGTCGGGTTGATGACCCTGCCGCTTGTGGACTGGGGCTGGGGCTGGGTCAGCCTGGTGGTGGTCCTGGCACTGGGTTTCATCGCCAACAGCCTGATCGGCTTTGGCGCCGGTGACGCCAAATTCGCCGCCGCAATGGCCCCCTTCGTGGCCTATCCGGACATTACAAAGGTTGTGTACCTTTTGGCGGCCTTCACCATCGTCGGCCTGATCACCCACCGCGTTGCGCGCCGCATCCCGGCCGTGGTGAACGCGACCCCGCATTGGGAAAGCTGGGGGCGCAAGGATTTCCCGCTGGGCATCGCCCTGGCCCCCACGTTGATCGCCTATCTGGCGCTTGCCGCTTTTCGCTAAAGCGCCAACCTGATCTTCCAAGTCGCTGTTGAATGGCCGGTGCGCGCCGCAGGCGCATGGCGCTCGTCCTCGGCACTGGTTCCTATCGAATGGATGATGCCGAAGGTTGCCAACCCCTGGCACCCAACCTCGCCGTACCTGGCGTGCCTCAGGGCGCATCTACTTTCAGCAGGACGTAATCCGGCGTGCGGTGCACCTCGGTCAGTGGCACGTTGAATTCCGCAACCTCGTCCAGCACGCGTTTTCGCGTCACTTCATGGTTCGGGCAAAGCGGCACAAGCATGACATCCGCGTTTTGCAGCCCCGTCAGCCCGCCATAATACCAGGGCGCGCCGCTTTCCAGCGCGTCCTGCGGACCATAAAGCCAGAAGGCGGAAAAGACATCGGCGGTGAAAATTTGCGTTCCTGCGCCATAGCCCGCCGCCGCCAGATCCGCCGAGATCGCCGCCGTCCAGGCCGAGATTCCCAATTGAGTCTCGCATGGTTCCAGCGCCTCACCCAGCAGGATTGCAGGCTCGTCGCGTAAATCGGGGTCGTTCCAGGGCGCATCCGTCGCCCCCGGCATCGTCAGGTCCACACGCCGGTTCAGCCGCAGGGCACGGATGTCAACGGTCAACAGATCGGCCAGCCGGGGGTCACCTGAAATCAGCGCGACATAATCTGACTTGTCAGTGGCGACATGGCGAAACGGGCTTAGCAGAATGTTGATGAACGTGCCGAAGGACAGCGCCATTGCCATCGCCGCCACCAGCGTCAGCGCCCGCCGACCGCGCAACCAGTCGCCCGCCTCATTGTCGATCCGCAAGCCCAACGGCACCAGCATCAGCCCCAGAAGCCACAGCCATCGCGGCTCGTTCCCCCAATTCTGCCAGGCGATCAGCACAAAGCCGGGAAACAGCAACATCAACGCCAGCCCGGCGTTTTTCGCACCTGAACGGCGCAGGATCACCACAGCCGCCAGCGCCAGAAGCGACCCACCCAGAAACGCCGGGCTGGCCGCCGTGCCGGCATATCCGGCACCGGGGTGCGGGCGCGTTTCGGCGGTGGCAACGACCAGCAGATCACGCGCATAGCTTGCCCAGAAATCAACGCCACCCCACAGCGCGATCCCGACAGCAACCAGCCCGCCAACAATCACCGCCACGCCCAGCGTCGCCATCTTGCGGCGCACCACTAGGATCAACAGGATCGCGGGACCAACACCGACGAAAAACGCCATCTTGGTCAGAACCAGCGCAGCCGCCCCGGCCCCAAGGATGACCCCGTCGATCCGGGGTCGCGGGCGCCCAATCACCGGCAGCACGGCGACCGAGACCATCAGAAAAGTCACCGCCCAGGCCCAGCGGTTGTAATGCATCGAAATCGAGGCTTCGGTCCCGCCAAACATCATGCCCAGAACCAGCGTCAGCGCGACAGCCGCGAACACCCAGGCCCAGCGACCGGGATACCGGCTGAGCGCGACCCACCAGATCGCGGGCGCAAGCACCGCCGCAACCAGAAACTGCGCCGCCAGGATCGACATGCCGACCCCCAGTCCAGTCTTGAGGAACAGGACAATCGGCGCAAACGCCAATGCCCCGATCGGGGTCATGAAATCCAGATGCGGGCGCTGCCCGTCCTCCATCCGCAGCAGGATCGAGACAAGATGCAGCGTGTCACCTTCATGCAGGCGGATGTAGAACGCGCCCGGCCAGAAGGTCACTCCCCCCAAGACGGCGGCGAATCCGATCATGATCGCCGCAAGAATGGCTGGATTTGCTCTGCTCATGCCCACTCTCATTCATTTTTTGGCCACAATAAACAGTCAGGGTGGCTGCAACAGGATTGTTGCCGCCGAACCCGGCGATTTTCAGGCGACGCGATGGAAAGAACACGCAATGCGCGTGGGATGAAAGGGGCAGACGATGAACATGCACACCACGACCGGGGTAACGCCGCCGCCGGCACCGCGCACATTGCAAGACATGCGGCTGACCCATGTGATGATGCGGGACATTCTGCTGAAGACGATCTTCCGCCAGAACGTCGAACACGTGACCGAGATTGCGCGCATCGTCTGCCTGCCCGTCGCCGTAACGCAGGAGCTGGTCGACATGGCGCGCGATCAGAACATGTTGCAGGCCACCGGTACGCTGCACGCGAACTCGGGCAACGAAATGGGGTATCAGCTGACCGATTACGGCAAGGCCCGCGCGCTGGACGCGCTCAGCCAGTCGGAATATTTCGGCGCAGTGCCTGTCCCGCTGGAGGTTTATGCAGAACAGGTCAAACGACAGTCGATCCGAAACATCCACATGAGCCGGGATCAGCTGACCGGGGCCATGGGCCATCTGGTGCTGCCGGATGAGTTGCTGGACCATTTGGGCCCGGCGGTCGGCTCGGGCCGGTCGATCCTGATGTACGGCCCGCCGGGCAACGGCAAATCCTCAATCTCGAACGGTATCAGGGATGCCTTGGGCGACAAGATTTATGTGCCGCGCGCAATCGAATATTCCGGTCAGGTGATAACGGTTTACGACCCGATTGTTCATTCAAAAGCTGAAGAACAGCAGGACGACCCGAACTCCCTGCGCCGCACCAGCAACGTTTATGACCGCCGCTATGTCTATTGCGAACGGCCTACAGTGATCACCGGTGGTGAACTGACCATCTCGATGCTCGATCTGGTCTATAACCCCACGGCGCGAACCTATCAGGCGCCGCTGCAACTGAAGGCAACCGGCGGCGTCTTCATCGTCGACGACCTTGGCCGACAGGTCGAACCGCCGCAGGCGCTGGTCAACCGCTGGATTGTTCCGCTGGAAGAAAACAAGGACATCCTGGCCCTGCAATCGGGCGAGAAGTTCGAGGTTCCGTTCGACACGCTGGTGATCTTTTCAACCAACTTCCACCCGAACGAGATCTTCGACAAAGCCGCCCTGCGCCGGATCTTCTTCAAGATCAAGATCGACGGGCCGAACCAGGAAGACTACCTCAAAATCTTCTCGATCGTGGCCCGTGCCCGAAAAATGGAGCTGGATGAGGCGACCCTGCGCCATCTGCTGACGGTGAAATACCCAACCATCGACAATGTCTATGCAAACTATCAGCCGATCTTCCTGATCGACCAGATGCGCGCGATTTGCGACTTCGAGGATATCCCCCACCAGATGTCCCCGGACCTGATAGATCGCGCCTGGGCGAACATGTTCGTCAAGGAGGAAGAGATTATTCACTAAGTCGGGTCGGTCCCGCTGCGCTGTTGCCACCTACGCCCATTGCACGTGGCGCCCGGTGCGCGCCGCAGGCGCAGGGCGCACGCCGGACCGGCCCCACCGGTCTGGCGTCGGTTCAAGGTGGACTCTTCCAGTTTAGTTGACGGCTAACATGGCACCATAAATCATGCCCGCCAACCGTCGCTGCGCCAGTCCGCCGGTCCGGCGTGCGCCCGGCTCAGGGCAGGCGTTCAACTTCGGGCAGCGTTGCAGATCAAGTGGAAGACGCCCTAACCCAGCGCCTTGCCCAACCGTGGCAAACGCGCCCGTTTGAGCAATCCACGCAGCGGCAGCGCCGTCCCCGACATCCGTTGCGCATCACCGTGAACCCCGGCAACGATCCCGGCCAGATCGACGGATCCGGTGTGGAGCACCTCCAACAGAAACTCATCCGGGTGCCGCCGGATAATCCCCTCGGCCGCCAGGGCGCGGGTCGGGAAATCGCGGGTGTTCAACGTCAGAAGCTCGGTCGCGCCGCCGTCAATGGCGGCCGCCAGAACGTGATGATCATCGGGGTCCGGCAGGTGCAGCCGCGCCGTGGTGGCCGGGTTGACCGTCACTTCCGCTTCGGGCCAGTCCGCGCGCAACAGCGCAATCTCGGCCCCGCCATCTGCCCCGTTGCGCGCCGCGGCGCGCGCCCATTCTTCCAGGATCCGCGCCGACCAGAGCGGTACAAACGCCCCTGCCCCGGCGGCCCCGATCACGATCCGGCGCAGCACCGTCGGGTACAGAACGCAGGCGTCGATCAGAACCTTCATGACAGGCGGAAGAACAACGCCTTGAGGTAGCCGCTTTCGGCCAGCGCCGGGTGCAGCGGATGATCCGGCCCGGCGAACCCGGTGTGGATCAGCTGCGCCCCCCGCCCGCCAATGCCCCGGATCGAGGCGGCGCGAAACTTCTCAAGATCAACCGCGTGTGAGCACGAGCAGACCACCAGATACCCCCCCGGCGCCACCAATGCCGCGCCCAATCGTGCCACCCGCTGATAGGCACGCAGACCCGCTTCCAGCGCACCCTTGCCAGGCGCGAAGGCAGGTGGATCGCAAATAACGACATCAAATTCCGACCCCTCAACCGCCAGCGCCTCCATCACCTTGAAAGCGTCGCCTTTGCGGGTGTCGAAACGATCGGCAACGCCCATCGCTTCGCTGCCTTTTGTCGCCAACGCCAATGCCGCCTCGGACCCGTCAACGGCCAGCGCCCTGTCAGCCCCGCCCGCCAATGCCGCCAGGCCGAAGCCGCCCACATGGCTGAACACATCCAGCACCCGCGCGCCTTTCGCCAGCCGCGCCGCCATCGCCTGGTTCGCGCGCTGATCGAAGAACAGCCCGGTCTTCTGCCCCGCCAGTAAATCCGCCAGATAGATCGCGCCATTCATCGGCACCTGAATTGGCGCGCCAAGGTCGCCCACGACAACAGAAGACACGTCATCCAGCCCCTCAAGGCTGCGCGCCCGTCCGCCCGCATTCTTCACCACCGTCCGCACCCTGGTGACAGAGGTCAGCGCCGCGACGATCTGATCAAACATAACCTCTGCCCAGGCGGCGTTTGGCTGAATCGCGGCCACATCGCCGAAACGGTCGATGATGACGCCGGGAAAGCCGTCCGCCTCGGCATGGATCAGGCGATAGAATGGCGTGTCGTACAGACGCTCTCGGTGGCGCAGGGCTGCCGACAGGCGGTCCTTCAGCCAGCCCTCACCGATGTCGGCCACTGGATCTGCATCCAGCACCCGGGCCGCGATTTTCGAGGATGGGTTCACAGCAACCCGCGCCAATGGCCGGCGGTTGGTATCCTCCAGCACGGCGATGCTGCCGGGGGCCAGCGCTTTGGTGCGCCGGTCCATCACCATCTCATTGGCATAGACCCAAGGGAAGCCGCGTAAGACCCTCCGCGGGTCGGTCTTTGGCAGCAATCGGACGGTCGGTCCGGCGGTGGTCTGATCGTTTTTCTGTTCCATGGGCGGCTACCTATCGCAGCCTTGCCAGCGGCGAAATCACAATCCGCCGCAAACCGCCCGTCAGGTCACCGCGCGCGTGATCATCACCCCGGCCCAGGCCGCAAATCCGGTCAGCGCCCCGCCCCAGATCGTATCCACGACAACCTGCTGGCCCGACCAGTCCTGTAGCGTTGCATAGTTGGTGAACTCATAGGTTCCATAGGCCATCAGCCCAAGTATCACCCCCCCGATCAGCGCCGCGACCGGATCGTTTGCCCGCATCGCGGGGACCGCGACAAACCACAACACACCCGCGACATAACCAAGATAGAACACGCCCGCCGGCACAAAGCGAAACGGATCAGCCATCAGATGCCCGATATGGCAATCAAAGACCGGCTTGATCAACAGGCGAAGGCCAATCGCGTCCACAACAAGGAAGACAAGCGCGGTCGCGACATAGAGGATCAGGATTTTCATGGGCATATCGTCTTTCTTGCTGGAATTTCCGGGCCTTGCAGGAATCGCGAGCGTGCATCCGGCAGCAACGCCTGCTCAAACTGGCACTCACCTGGCCCGCTCATTTCGCAAGCCGCCCGGTAAGCGGCAAAAGCGCCCAATAGGGCAAGGCCGAAAGCAGTTTCATCAGATAGGTCATGCGCCTGGGGAAATGCACCTCGAACCGGCGCCCGTTCAGCCCTTTGATGATGGCCTCGGCTGCGGCCTCAGTGGAAATCAGGAACGGCATCTGGAAATCATTGCGCCCCGTCAGGCGGGTTTCCACGAAGCCCGGATTGATCAGGCGGACGTCGATCCGGCCCGCCAGTTCGCCACGCAGGGATTCGGTCAGATTGATCACAGCGGCCTTGGTCGCGGAATAGATCTGCCCCTGTGGCAGCCCGGTGAACCCCGCAGATGACCCGCACATCGCCAATTGCCCACCGGCGCGCAGCACCTGCGGCGCAAGCTGCGCCACATGAAAGCTGCCCGTCAGATTGACCGAGACGATTTTGGCCGCCATTTCGGGATCAAGGTCACTGATCTGGCCCGGATCATAGATCGCCGCCAGATGAACCACACGGTCTGGCGTGCCGATCTGTCGAATCTGGTCAGCGGCCGCCGCGAGACTTCCCCGATCAGCAACGTCCAGCGGCAAGGCCACATGCCCGTTACCCAACTCCCTCGCCAGCGCCGTCAACTTGTCGGCCGAACGTGCCGACAGCACCAGCCGCACGCCGCGCCCGGCCCATGCGCGCGCCAGCGCAGCACCAATGCCATCGGACGCGCCGATGATCCAGATCAGCTCAGGCTGCGTCATGGCGCGACCTTTCCGAGCATTGCGTTGATGCGCAGGCTGTTGTGCTTCGGGCGGGCCATCAGGAAACCTCGGACTCGGGTGGCACCGGCGCCGGGCGATACCGCGCGCCTTTCAGCTTCAGCTTCAGCGCCTGCCAATAGATCAGGCCGATGGTGCGCAGCGCGCCCATCGGTCTGCGCAGGCTGGCCCGCAACAGGCCCGCATTCGTCATCGGTGCGCGCGGGCCTGACAGGGTAGCGACCACGCCATCGGGCCCATTGCGATGGACGATCCGGATCGCGATTTGATCCGCACGGACGTCAAATCCGAACCTATACCCCCCGGCGACATCCTGAAACTGCGACACATGCAGCCGTTTTGGCGCCTCCATCCGGCTGTCAGGCTTGATTTCCGCAAATTCCGGCAGGCTGCAAAGATAGGAATGCCGATCCCCAAAGGGGGTAGAGACCTCGGCGATCACCGCAACCAGCGCCGCTCCGCGCATGGCCAGCCAGAAGCTGACCGGATTGAATACATAGTTCATGAACCGCGGCTGCGTCAGCAGCAGCAGACGGATATCAGACCCCTCCAACCCACGCTCTGCCAACACCTCACGCGCCCAATCCGCGCCGCGCCCGGCTTTCAGCGGACCGCCGTGGTCCTTGTCATGCACGGAAAACAGGTTCATGCGATTGCGCGAAAACAACCACGGCCCGCGCGTGCGGACCTCTGGGTCGATCAGCACATAATCAACACCATAGCGAAAGCTGTTGCGGATCACCCCGGCGCGCGCATGGGTTGTCACACCGACAATATGTACCGGCCGATGGGTCATGCGAACTGGCGATCCATCTGCGTGGCAATCCGCTGTGCGCTGGCGAACCCGTCCTCGTGGAACCCGTGCCCGGTATAGGCGCCCGCAAACCAAGTGTTGTTCTGGCCCTGCAATTCCTGCAACTGACGCTGCGCCGTCAGCGCGCCGGTGTCGAACACCGGATGGCGAAAATTGGTCTGGTCATAAATCATCTCGTCCGGCACCTGCCGCGTCGGGTTCAGCGACACGAACAGCGGATCACCTTCCGGTATATTCTGCAAACGGTTCATCCAATAGGTGACGCCGATGGCAGGTTCGGGTCTTGTGGTGTCAGACTTGTAAACCCAGCTGGACCAGACCGCCTTGCGGCGCGGCATCTGGCTGGTGTCCCGGTGCAGGATCATCTGGTTGTCCTGAAAACGGATCGCGCCAAGGGCCGCACGTTCCTGCGCACTCGGGCGCGCCAGCAGACGCAGCGCCTGATCTGCGTGGCAGGCGAATATCACCTGATCGAACGGCGCATCGGCGCCTGCCGCCGTGCGCACAACGCTCTGCCCGCCGTCACGAACCACCGCATCCACCGCAGAATGCGTGCGGATCGCAACACCGCGCCCGCGCAGATGATGCTCCAGCCGCCGCACATATTCGATACTGCCGCCGTCCACCGTCCACCACTGGTGCTGTCCGAAGGTATTGAGCAATGCGTGGTTTCGAAAGAACTGGACCAGCGTCTTTGCGGGGAACGAGCGGATCTCGTCCGGCGGAGTTGACCAGATCGCGCCACAGAACGGCATCAGGTAAAAGCGCTGGAACCACTCCCCCAGGCGCAAAAGCTCCATCAGTTCTCCGACCGTGGTGCTGTCGTCAATCGCCGCCGATTCCGCACGTCGGTTGAACCGCAGGATATCGCGCAGCATCCGCGCAAACCCTGGCCGGATAAGATTGCGCCGCTGCGCTGTCAGCGAACGAAAGCCCAGCCCATACTCGATCTCTCCGTCATTGATCGACGCCCCGAAGCTCATCTCGCTTTTCGCGACCGGCACGCCGAGGTCTTTGAACATCCGTGTCAGATGCGGATAGTTGGCATAGTTGAAGACGATAAAACCGGTATCCACAGGCTGTGTGCCCCGCAGCCCGGCCATGACGGTGCGCGCATGGCCGCCCAGCTTCGGGGCCGCTTCGTACAGCGTCACCGCATGATGGGGCGACAACAGATAGGCGGCGGCAAGCCCTGAAATGCCCCCGCCGATGATGGCAACGCGTTGCGGGACGATGGGCATGGCGTCAAATGACATGATGGCTCCGGGGTTGGTGTTCCTTGGAATTACGTCCCGGAGTCCTTTTCGGATCATTTTTGATCCATATTCTGCGGCAGCCCGTATAGAGGTCATGTTGACCGCAACCCTAAAGCCCCGACAGTCCCGGCATTGCCCCATGAAGCGTTCGCGAAAGGAAATCAAACAGGTGACGAAGCCGTCCCCCGACGTTTCCCCGCTGACCTCGCTGATGTTGGCGGTGCGCGACAGGCGCGATCGCGCCGCTTTTGCCGAATTGTTTGACCACTTCGCACCGCGCCTGAAGGGGTTCATCATGCGGTCCGGCACCGGGTCCGGTCAGGCGGAAGAGATTGTGCAGGACGTCATGCTGACTGTCTGGCGCAAGGCCGAACAATTCGATCCGGCCCGCGCCCAGGTCTCGGCCTGGGTGTACCGGATTGCCAGAAACCGGCAGATTGACGTGATCCGCAAGGAGCAGCGGCCCATGCCCGAAGATCTGGACCCTGTCCCCGATAGCGAACCGGATGCGGGCCAGATCGTCGCCATAGAACAAGAAGCCAGCCATCTGAAAAAGGCCCTGAAGAAACTAAAACCCGCCCAGCGGACCATGATCGAGAAAGCTTACCTTGGCGAACTGTCGCATCAGGAAATCAGCGATCAGACCGGCCTGCCCCTGGGAACGATAAAATCGCGGATCCGGCTTGGGCTGGACCGCCTGCGCCACGATTTGAAGGACATGCGCTAAGATGACCGCAATAACCCACCACACGCCCGACGCAATTCTGGCAGCCTATGCAGCCGGTAACCTGCCCGGCCCGTTCAGCCTCGTCGTGGCCGCTCATATCTCGCTGTGCCTGGAATGCCGCGCCAGTTTTGAGGCGCATCAAGCCGCCGGAGGTGCAGTGCTTGAAACCACCCGCGCCGAGGGTCTGTCGGCCGATCTGAAAGCGTCGGTTCAGGATCAACTGGATACCCCGGTCGCGCCATCGCGCAGCTTTCAAAGATCCGGCGCCTATCCCGGCCCGGTGATGGAGGCGCTGAAAGGCAAGCCGCCGCGCTGGAAATCCCTTGGGCTGGGCGTGCGCCAGTGCATTGTGTCGTCCGGGGCCGAAGGCTCGGTCCGCTTGCTGCAAATTCCGCCCGGACAGGCGGTGCCGGACCACAGCCACAATGGCTTGGAACTGACGCTGGTTCTGCAGGGCAGTTTCAGTGACGAAACGGGCCATTTCGGCGTCGGCGACATGGAAGTTGCGGATCACGACCTGGAACATACGCCAATCGCCGGGGCGGGCGATGCCTGCATCTGCCTTGCGGCAACGGATGCGCCTTTGAAGTTCAACGCGCTGCTGCCCAGAATTCTGCAGCCGATCTTTCGGATCTGACGCAGCCCAACAGCCACCGTGCAAAATGGTTGCCAATCCGCGCCATTCACGATTCTCTGGCAACATCTCAGCGAAAGCCCCCCAAGATGTTCCAGACATTCGACGCCCCGACCAGCCCCGATCAAGGCCCCCCACGGCTGAGCGCGCTGCGCGATCAGATCGCAGCCGAGGGGCTGGACGGCTTCCTTGTCCCGCGCGCCGATGCCCACCAGGGAGAGTATGTCGCCGACCACGATCAGCGCCTGGCCTGGTTGACCGGGTTCACCGGGTCAGCCGGGTTTGCCGCGGTTCTGGCCGATGTCGCGGGCGTCTTCATTGACGGCCGTTATACGCTTCAGGTACGCGATCAGGTCGCCGATGTGTTCACGCCGGTCAGTTGGCCGGCCACCAAACTGGGCGACTGGCTGGCCGCGCAATTGCCGGATGGCGGGCGTGTCGGCTTTGATCCCTGGCTGCATACCCGCGCCGAAATTGATGCCACCGCCAAAGCAGCCCCAAATATCGATCTGGTCCCCACCGACAACCTTGTTGATCGCATCTGGCCCGATCAGCCCGCGCCGCCCGACGGCAAAGCCATCCCCTATCCGATTGAGTTTGCGGGCGAAAAATCCGGTGACAAGCGCAAGCGCATTGCCGCAACCCTTAAGAAAGACGGTCAGCGCGCCGCCGTCCTGACGCTGCCTGACAGCATCTGCTGGCTGCTGAACATCCGCGGGTCCGACGTGACCCGAACGCCACTGGTCCACGCCTTCGCCATCCAGCACGACGACGGGCGTGTGGCGTTGTTCGCCGACCCGGCAAAATTCAGCGACCTTGGCCCCGACCCCGCGGTCGACGTTTCGCCACCCTCGGACTTCGCCCCGGCCCTTGCGCACCTGACCGGGCCCGTTCGGATGGACCGAAATACCGCCCCGGTCGCGGTCTGCGATGCGCTGAAGACCGCCGGGATCGAGGTTGCATGGGCCGATGATCCTTGTGTCTTGCCCAAGGCCCGCAAGAACGAAACCGAACTGGCCGGCACCCGTGATGCCCACCTGCGCGACGGGGCCGCGATGGTCGAATTCCTTGCCTGGCTGGACCGCGAAGCCCCCGAAGGTGGTCTGACCGAGATTGACGTCGTCACAGCGCTGGAAGGATTTCGCAGCGGCACGAACGAGCTGCGCGACATTTCATTCGACACCATCGCCGGTGCCGGGCCCAACGGGGCCATTGTGCATTACCGCGTCACCCATGACACCAACCGCCCCGTGAAACCGGGTGAGTTGCTGCTGGTCGACTCAGGCGGCCAGTATCTGGACGGGACCACCGATATCACCCGCACCGTGGCCATTGGCACGCCCCGCCCCGATCACATCGCCTGTTTTACCCGCGTGCTGCGCGGCATGATCGCAATCAGCCGCCTGCGGTTTCCACGCGGGTTGGCAGGGCGCGACCTTGACGCGGTTGCGCGCGCGCCGCTGTGGACGGCAGGGCAGGATTACGACCACGGAACCGGCCACGGCGTGGGCACGTTCCTAAGCGTTCACGAAGGCCCGCAGCGCCTGGCCCGCACCGGCGAAGTGCCCTTCGAACCCGGCATGATCCTGTCCAACGAACCCGGCTATTACCGTACAGGCGATTTCGGCATCCGCATCGAAAATCTGATCATCGTGCAGAATGCGCGCCCGCTGGACGGCGCGGATGACCGCGACATGCTGGGCTTTGAAACCCTGACCTTCGCCCCCATCGACCGCCGCCTGATCGACCCCGCCCTGATGACGGGCGAAGAGGTTACCTGGCTGAACGCCTATCACGCCGAGGTCCGCGACAAGATCGCCCCCCGCGTCAGCGCCGAGGCGTTGGAGTGGCTGGACCAGGCAACAAGACCGGTCTGAGGTGGGCGCGCAGATGCAAGACGGCAGGCATAAGCTCTGACTTCAGCCAAGCAGCCCCGCCACCACAGATTGCAATTCATCATAATGATCCAGCAGGCCTTCGGGCTGCATCGCCTCAACCGCGCGTCCGTTCGGCCCGAAGGTGACCAGAACGCAAGGCACACCCGCCGCCGCCGCCGTCTTGCGATCAGTCATCGTGTCGCCGATCAGAACCGAATCGATCACCTTGCCACCGGCACGCTCGACCGAGGCGACATAGGGCGCCGGGTCCGGCTTGCTGACCGGGAATGACCCCGCCCCCACCAGCGAGGCAAAAAGATCCCGCACGCCCAGCCGGCGCATCAGATCCTCGGCCAGTGCGGTTGGTTTGTTGGTGCAGATGCCGACCGCATAGCCTGCGTCCCGCAGCCCGGTCACAGCAGCCTCGGCCCGCGGATAAAGCCGCGTGTGCCGGTCGATATCGCGGGCGTAATGGTCAATCAAAACCGGGTAATCCGCACTGATCTGATCTTCGTCCGCGTCCCGCCCCAGCCGGGAATAACCCAACCGCAGCATCGCCCGCCCGCCGCCAAATGCGGTCGCCTTGTCGGCCACCGGGTCCAGCGGGCTGCCAAACCCATGCCCAACAAAGGTAGCATTGGCCGCCGCAATCAGATCGTCGCCGGTGTCCGCCAACGTCCCGTCCAGATCAAATATCACCGTCCGCAAATCACCCCTTCCGGCAGGTTCCCGCCGGGGTGCTGTAACCCACCGACATGAGTTTTGACACCACGAAGGCTTGCGGGGCGGCTGATTGCGGCTAGAAAGCACTGAAAAAAAGCAAAGGGGCAGGCATGGCCACCAATCTGATCGTTCTGGCCGCCGGGCACGGCACACGCATGCAATCGGACACACCAAAGGTGCTGCATCAGGTTGCGGGGCTGGAGTTGTTCGCCCATGCGCTGACCTCGGGCGCGGCGCTGGAACCTGTCGCGCAGGTTCTGGTGATCGGCGCAGGCGCGGATCAGGTGAGGAGTGCCGCGCAAGCGTTTGATCCGGAGATAAAAACCGCAATTCAAGACCCCCCGCAAGGAACCGGCGACGCTGTGCGCTGCGGCCTGACAGCCTTGGATGGCCTTGGCGGCGACGCGGTCGTCCTCTATGCCGACACACCGTTCATTCGCGCCGAGACGCTGGCCCGCATGGCCCGGGCGCGCAGCGCTGGAAGTGACGTCGTGGTTCTGGGGTTCGAGGCCACAGACCCCGCACGTTATGGTCGGCTGGTGACACAGGGGGATCGGCTGGAACGGATTGTGGAATACAAAGATGCATCAGATGAGGAACGCGCCATAACCCTTTGTAACAGCGGCGTTATAATGGCCGATTGCGCCTTGATGGCTGACCTTTTGTCCGAGGTGACGAATGACAACGAAAGCGGCGAATATTATCTGACCGACATTGTCGGTATCGCCTGCGCACGCGGGTTGACAGCGACGGCCGTGACCTGCCCCGAAGATGAAACCCTTGGCATCAATTCCCGCGCCGACCTGGCCAAAGCGGAAGCGGTGTTTCAATCCCGCGCCCGCGCCGCAGCGCTGGACGATGGCGTGACCCTGATCGCGCCGGAAACCGTTTATATCTCATACGATACGGTCATTGGCCGCGATGCGCTGATCGAACCAAACGTGGTTTTCGGGCCCGGAGTCACGGTCGAAACCGGGGCGACAATCCGCGCATTTTCGCATCTGGAAGGCTGTCACGTGGCACGCGATGCCGTGGTCGGCCCCTATGCGCGCCTGCGTCCCGGCGCCGAATTGTCCGAAGGGGCGAAAGTTGGGAATTTCGTCGAGATCAAGAATGCCACCCTGGGTGAGGGCGCGAAGGTCAATCACCTCAGCTATGTCGGCGACGCCTCGGTCGGGGCGGCGGCGAATATCGGTGCTGGCACGGTGACCTGCAATTATGACGGCGTCTCCAAACACCGGACCGAGATCGGCGCGCGCGCCTTCATCGGATCCGACACGATGCTGGTTGCGCCGGTAAAGGTTGGCGATGACGCGATGACGGCGACCGGATCGGTGATCACTAGTGACGTGCCAGACGGGGCGCTGGCCGTGGCCCGCGCACGGCAGGAAACAAAGCCGGGGCTGGCCAGACGGATGTTCGAAAAGCTCAGGTCCGCCAAGGCGAAACGCGAAGAAAGCAGCAAATAATGTGTGGAATTGTCGGTATTCTTGGGGATCATGAGGCGGCTCCGATCCTGTTGGAGGCGCTGAAACGGTTGGAATACCGCGGTTATGACTCCGCCGGGATCGCGACCGTTCGCGACGGACATCTGGATCGCCGCCGCGCCGTCGGCAAGCTGGTGAACCTGTCGGATCATCTGGTCCACGAACCACTGTCAGGCCGCGCCGGAATTGGCCACACGCGGTGGGCCACCCATGGTGCGCCAAGCGTGTCGAACGCGCATCCCCACCGCGCCGGACCCGTCGCCGTTGTGCACAATGGAATAATCGAGAATTTCCGAGAATTACGGGCCGATCTTCAAGCATCAGGTTCAACCTTTGAAACCGAAACCGACACCGAAACCGTGGCGCTGCTGGCCGAGCGCTTTCTGGGCGACAGCCTTGCCCCGGCAGAGGCTGCTTTTGCCACGCTCGACCAGCTGCAAGGTGCCTTCGCGCTCGCCTTTCTGTTCGACGGGCAGGACGACCTGATCGTGGCGGCACGCAAGGGGTCGCCGCTGGCCATTGGGCATGGGACGGGGGAAATGTATCTTGGGTCCGACGCAATGGCGCTGGCGCCGATGACTGACCGCATCACCTATCTGGAAGAAGGCGACCGCGCGGTCATCACCCGCGCTGGGGCGACGATCACCGATGCGGACGGGAGGCTGGTGAACCGTGAGGTGCGGCAAGTCTCGCTGGATGCCGGTCAGGTCGAAAAGGGCGGTCACAAGCATTTCATGGCCAAGGAAATCGCCGAGCAGCCTTCGGTTTTGGCAGATACGATAGCGCATTACGCGCCAGATGATATTCAACAGGTAAACTTTGGCGACCAATCCGTTGATTTCAATGACTTCAACCGGATCATCATGGTTGCCTGCGGCACCGCTTTCCTGGCTTGTCAGACCGCGAAATACTGGATCGAACGGCTGGCGGGATTACCGGTCGAGGTCGATATCGCCTCGGAATTCCGCTATCGCGATGCGCCGGTTGGAGAGCGGACGCTGGCGATCTTTGTCAGCCAGTCGGGCGAAACCGCCGACACGCTGGCCGCCTTGCGCCACGTGCAGGGGCGCGCTCGGATCGCGGCGGTGGTGAACGTCACCGAAAGCTCCATCGCGCGCGAGGCGGACGTGGTGCTGCCGATCCACGCGGGGCGCGAGATTGGCGTCGCCTCGACCAAGGCGTTCACTTGCCAGCTGACGGTGCTGGCGCTGATGGCGCTGAAGGCGGGGCATGATCTGGGGCGGACCGACGGCCCAGGACTGGCCGCCCATCTGGACGATCTGCGCCGCCTGCCCGGATTGCTGAGCCATGCGTTGACCAAGGGCGAGGAAACCGCGCGGGTGTCACGGCGGCTGGCCGACGCCAGCGACATCCTGTTTCTGGGGCGAGGTCAGATGTATCCAATTGCTTTAGAGGGCGCTTTAAAGCTAAAAGAAATCAGTTATATCCATGCCGAAGGCTATGCATCAGGTGAACTGAAACACGGCCCCATCGCGCTGGTCGACGATACAGTGCCGATCATCGTCATGGCCCCGCGCGATGCGTTGTTCGACAAGACAGTCTCGAACATGCAGGAGGTGATGGCCCGGCGCGGAAAAGTGGTGCTGATCACGGATTCCGCCGGCGCGGGTATCGCCAGCGATGGCGCGTGGGAGGTGATCGTCATGCCCGAAGTGCCCGACCTGCTGGCCCCCATCGTCTATGCGGTGCCCGCACAACTGCTGGCCTATCACACCGCCGTCGCCAAGGGCACCGATGTGGATCAGCCGCGCAACCTCGCCAAATCGGTGACGGTGGAGTGACGCCCGAAGCAGCGATTGCCGAACTGGCGGACCACGCCCGCCCCGGCAAGGCAGAGGAGATGGCGGCCTATCACAAAGTCGATCGGCCCTATCTGGGTGTCGCCAATCCCGACATCGACGCCTGCGCCAAGCGGTGGCGCGCGGCGCTGGATCTGGACCAGCGGCTGGCGCTGACGGCGGGTCTTTGGGACAGCAATATTCACGAAGCGCGGGTGGCAGCGGCCAAACTGCTAACGCAGGCGCGTATTCGCCCCGATGACGGCGCGGCGTGGGATCTGATCGCCGGTTGGGTGCCGCAGTTCGACGCCTGGGCGATTGCCGATCATGCCGCTGGCGCGGGTGCCAAGCGACTGGTCTGGGATCCGGCGCGGCTGGACCGGGTTGAGGGCTGGACGACCAGCGATCATCTGTGGACCAAGCGCGCCGCGCTGGTGATGACCCTACCCTGGACCAAGCAGAACCACCCCAAACCGCAAGAGGTTGCGGCGCGTGAACGGGTGCTGGGTTGGGCGGCAGACTATGTGAGCGATCCTGAATGGTTCATCCAGAAGGCCGTCGCCTGGTGGCTGCGCGAGTTGTCCAAGCACGACGCGGACCGGGTGCGGCGATTTCTGGCTGCGCATGGCGAAGCGATGAAGCCCTTCGCCCGGCGTGAAGCGGGCAAGTATCTGGGCGAGGAAGGTTAGCGGCGCTGGGATGTATGAAGGCGGGCGGCCCGACAGCTTTCGTATTGGTGCGTGTTAGTGGGACGGAGCGCCGGTGAATTCAAGTGCTGTCGGTCGACTGAAACGATGTCCGAGAGAACCGTAACATGTTAGTAATTGGCCCACGCGCGGACGTTTGCGATCAACGGACTAGCCGGGCGAGCGCCTGACCGGGGGAAGGCGATGCTACATAGCTGTGTGGCAATTTATGGTTCAGCGTTAACTCTGACCCACGAAGCTTTCGCGACCCATCGAAATCGCCTGCCCTCGGGACGGTCAGGCGATCGCCCGGCGCCCTTGCGGGCTTGATTCCGGGCGAAGACGTGGGCGGGGGCAATGACCGCTCCGATCACAAAATGGCAGTCTGATTAGACGACGCCCTACCGATACGCTTCGCGCAACGCCCGCCGCATGATCTTGCCTGTCGCGGTCATCGGCAGGGCATCCGCCCGGATGATCCGACGTGGGGCAACGTGGGGGCTGATGCGGTCCCGGACCAGGGCGATCAGGTCACGCTCCAGCCCAGCCCACTCTGCCCCGTCGCGCAGAACGACATGGGCGACGACAACCTCGGTCCGGGCCGGATCGGGTACGCCAATGGCGGCGGCTAAAGCGTTTCGGCTTGAACCTGAATCGCGAGGGATTCCCTTGAGACCTGATCTGTGATTCATCCTGTTTGGGAGGATGGATCATGTCAGCACCTTTGCCATCTGCGCTTCGGATACGGTTTCAGAGATACATTGAAGAAGGGTTGAGCGGGCGCGCGGCGGCGTTGCGGTTGAAGCTGTCGCCTGCCACAGGCGCGCGGTGGGCGCGTCAGGTGAGGATGAAGGGTCATGCGGAACCTGCCCGGCAGGGACCGCCGCGCGGCAAGGGAAAGCTGGCTCCGCATCGGGAATTCTTTGAGGAGTTGATCGCACAAGACCCTGACATCACGCTCTTTGAGTTGCGTAATGCGCTGGCCGATGCAGAGGGTGTGCGGGTGCATCACTCCTCCATCGCCAACCTTCTGTCCCGGCTCGGCTTCACGTACAAAAAAAGTCGCTGGTCGCAACCGAGCGCCGCCGCGCCAAGGTAAGGCAGCAACGGGCCGACTGGTTCAGATACCGCTCGCCAGCCATTGCGACCTTTCCTGAGCGCGTTGTCTTTATTGACGAAACCGCAGTGAAGACAAACCTCACGCGCCTACGCGGCAGAGCCAAGCGCGGTAAGCGCCTGACGATGGATGCGCCCTTCGGAAGCTGGGGAACCCAAACCTTGATCGCGGGCCTGACCCAAGGCGCGCTGATCGCACCTTGGGTCATCAAGGGAGCGATAGATGGCCCCGCCTTCGCGGCCTACATCCGCGAAGTGCTGGTCCCCGAGATCAACCCCGGCACTGTCGTCATTCTCGACAACCTGGCAACCCACCGGAATAAGGAGGCGACGCAGGCTTTACGCAATCACGGCTGCTGGTTCCTTTACCTGCCACCGTACTCGCCCGACCTGAATCCCATCGAGCAGGCCTTCTCTAAACTGAAAGCCCATTTGCGACGGATCGGGGCCAGGTCCTTTACCCAGGTCTTCGAAGCAATCGGAGCAATCTGCGATCTCTACGACCCAGTAGAATGCTGGAACTACTTTAAGGCCGCCGGATATGTCTCAGGTTAATGTCGAAACGCTTTAGAGTCTTCACCTACAAACACAAATGTACCAGGGCTACCATCAAACAAAAAGCGATGGTGTTTCTCAAACATGTCTCTTGCATCAAATAGTCTGGTAAAAAGCGACAATGCAATCGCGCGCCGCGCCTTAAAGTCCGACTTTTCCTTGGAAGATTCTTGATGGGAAATAGCCAGTAGTACAGATGCTAGAGCAACTGATCCCGAAATTACTCCACCAATTACCGCGCCAATTACAGCTCTATCAAAAAACGAAGATCCGCTATTGTCGGATTGTGTTGAAAAACTCCGAAATCAGAGCGTCGCGGATTTCTTGCGAAAACCTATGAAGCGAAATAGTCGGAAAGCTTTGACCACGAGACAGCGCATGGCTGCGCGTGAGCGCATGTAGGCGATTTGGGCCGACCCCCGCGCCAAAAATTTAGGATCGGGCTGCATGGAAAGAAAAATCATCGTTCAGGCCCTAAAACGGAGTTTTTCAACACAATCGTCGCCAAGCAATAGTACGACAAGTATTGTTGCAACCACGCCAATGGTCACACCAAGCGCGAATTTCCCATTTAGTAAGAGCCAGTTCACCTTGCGATTGTTCCCTCAAACTCCCGCCATTCCCCCTTGCTCATGCCCGAGGTCTCCTGCGTGACCTCTTCCCCCGCCAGCATCCGCTTGACGCATTCCAGACCGGTCGCGCTCAACTGTGCGCCGCCCATGCGGTAATCCTCGAACGCCGAATAGGCATGCGGGACCCAGTCGGCGACGACTTTGGCGATCGCCTCGGCGTAGACGCGGATTTCGTATTGCGCGTGGGCGTCGGCGCGCAGGCGCAGGAAGTGGAACAGGTTGTGCAGGTCCACTTTCCAATACCATTGGGTATAGACGTTGGCGGGCAGGTTCATCCGCGCCAACTCGCGCGCCAGGCCCTGCTGGCCGTCCTGTGACAGCATCGCCTCATAATGATCATAGGCGGTATCGGCGTCGTCGCGCAGCATTCCCAGGACGCGCGCGGCCTCCTCCCCCTCCAGCACGGCGCCGCGGCCCTGGTTGTTGACCTCGGACTGTGCGGCCAGGTGTTCGGGCGCGGGGATGTAGAATTCGCGGTCCAGGATCGAATAGCGGGCGGAATATTCGTTCACATTCGCCGTGCGGTGGCGGATCCACTGGCGCGCCACGAAGACAGGCAGTTTCACGTGCAGTTTGATCTCGCACATCTCGAAAGGCGTCGAATGCCAGTGCCGCATCAGATAGCGGATCAACCCGGCGTCATTCTGCACGTGCTTGGTGCCCGCGCCGTAACTGACCCGCGCCGCCTGAACGATGGCGCTGTCGTCGCCCATATAGTCGACGACGCGGACCAGACCGTGGTCCAGAACGGGGATGGCGGTATGCAGATGCGCCTCGATCCCGGGGGCGGTGGCGCGATGCGTTGGTTGCGGGTTTGCGCGCAGATTTTCAATCTCGGCGGCTTGTTCTGGTGTCAGTGGCATGAATTGATTCTCTCCCCTAGGGCTGCGCGTGGCACACTTTATATTGGTTCTGCTGGAACGTCAGCCTCTAGATACGGTAGGGAAAAGCGCGATGTTTTAGCACCACTCTGCCATGGAAGCGTTTGATCATAATTGACTTTTTCCAACATCCGGCGAAACCTGACCTCCAAAAATAAGAACACTCTCGAGGCAGACGGAGCAAGAAAACAGTGAAAAAGATTCTGGGCATATTGTCCCTGGCTGCGGCCGGGGGACTGGCAGCATGTGATGGCAACCCGCTGATACCAGCGGCTGCGGTCGCCCCCGGTGCAGGGGGCGGCGCAGGCGGTGGCACAGGTGGTGGCGTCGGCGGAGGCTCTGGCCTGCCACCGGGCACCGCAAGTCCGGTTGCAACCGGCGCCATCTTCCGCATGGAAGACGGCAGTGCGGCGCAGACATTCGTTTATGATGATGCGAATGATGAATTCACGATCGACAACCTGCCCTTCGATGGCAACGACAACCTATATGTCCGTGTTCCGGGACCAGGCACGATAGGCAATCCGGTGGTCACGTTGGATCCCAACGTTGCGTTACCGCATCAGTTCGCTGTTTACGACAACGATTCCGGCGTGAACGCCTACAAACTGGTCTATGGCGTCGGCACCAGCACCCAGACACGTTTCGCCATCGTGCGCAGCCCATCCTATACCGATTATGGCTTTGGCGGCTTTGTCTACGAACGCGATGGGTCAGTCGCGATCCCGCAAGGCGGCAGCGCGGACTTCACCGGCGAATACGCGGGTATCCGCAATTTCGACAGCCAGGGTGGGGTTTAGCTTGTGGACGGAGATATCCTGATCAATGTCGACTTTGAGGACCTCAACGCCGGCGATGCCGTTCAGGGCTTCATTACGGGTCGTAACGTTTATGATCCCGATACCGGCAATGTGCTGGTGGCCAATCTTCCAACGCTCACACTCAACACCGGATCAATCTCGGATGCGGGTGAGATCAGCGGCACGGCCAGCAGCGTCGATAGCGGTGGCGATCCATTCGAAACGGGTGAGTACTTCGGCATCATCTCGGGCACGAATGCGGATGAAATTGTTGGTATTGTGGTTGTCACCAGCGACAACCCCGGAACGGCAGGTGGCAAGATACAGGAAACCGGCGGTTTCCTGGCGAATTCGCCCTAAGCCAGAAATGGCCCGTACGTTCATCCGCCGCGGTCTGATCGCGGCGGTCATCTGCTCAGCGCAGGCGGCCGCCACGGCGCCGCATGTGCTGAGCAGATGACCAAATGCGGGTGCTTGCCGCGCAGACCCTGCAAGCGGGCGACACCAGCATGGCGCGCATTTTTGCCAAGGCGTTGCTGAAACGCGATGCAAAGGATGCCCAGGCCCGTCTGATCCTTGCCAGTGCCGAGGCACGCGATGGAAACATCGCTTCGGCAACGGCGAATGCCAAGCGCGCCCATGGCGACGCGCCGGATGACACGGGCAAGTATTACTCGGCCAGGCAGGTGGCGCATCTGCTTCATAAGGATGGCAAGCACACCCGCGCGGGTTGGTGGCTGCGCCGGTCCTATCAATTCGCCCCCGACGATGCGGCGGCAACCCGGTCGCAGCGCGATTTTCATATCGTCAAGGCGGCCAACCCTCTGACGATGAAGCTGAATTTCTCGACCAGCCCGACGTCCAACGTCAACAACGGGTCCAGCGCCGAGACCATTGAAATCTTTGGCCTTCCGTTCGCGCTTAGCCCCGATGCCCAGGCACTTTCGGGGTGGGAAACCACCTTGGGGCTGCGTGCGGATTACCGGTTCGACAACGGCGTTATTGCCGGGGTGTCGCTTGAAACTTCGGACAAGCGCCTGTCATCGGAAGCCAAGGATGCGGCACCGGGCGCAAAGGGGTCGGATTACGACACCGCATTGCTGGCCTTCCGGTTGGGCAAATCTTTCGATCTGGCCGACGGCAAGGTCTTCGGCGAGGCGAGCATCGGCCAAAGCTGGGTCGGCGGCAGCGAACTGTCGCATTATGCCGATTGTGTTGAAAAACTCCGAAATCAGAGCGTCGCGGATTTCTTGCGAAAACCTATGAAGCGAAATAGTCGGAAAGCTTTGACCACGAGACAGCGCATGGCTGCGCGTGAGCGCATGTAGGCGATTTGGGCCGACCCCCGCGCCAAAAATTTAGGATCGGGCTGCATGGAAAGAAAAATCATCGTTCAGGCCCTAAAACGGAGTTTTTCAACACAATCTGCCAAGCTTAGCGCCTATTGGCGGCGCCCGCTGGATCAGCGCACCAAATTCGGTTTTGGCGCAACTCTGGAACACTCCGTTCCGGATCGTGCGGGCGTGGCAACCACGACAACATTCGGGGTGACCGCCGACTGGATGCGCATGCAAGAGGGCGGCACATTGGCGTTCAACACCGGTTTCGCCGTCACCAAGGCCGATCTGGACGATTCCGAGAATACCGTTCTACAGCTGGGCGCGAATTGGAGCCCCAAACAAGAGGTTCTGGGCGGCAAGGCCACGATCTATGGCAAGCTGGAGTATCGCGATTTTCCCACCAGCGCGTTTGACCCCGATGGCCGACAGGATGCGGGCATCACAATCGGCGCGTCGCTGCATCTGACGCAATACGACTATATGGGTTTTGCGCCGACAATCGGGGTCGAAGCACGGCACGTCGCCTCGAACGTCGATCTTTATGACCGCGAAGAATACGGGTTGAGCATCGGGATCAAATCCAGCTTCTGATGAACCACCCCAACACAACGCGCCGGATCGAACGCCGCCTTGGCGACCGGGTTCGCGCCCGGCTGCCCGGCTGGTTTGGCGAATTCGTGATGTTCGTTCTGAAACAGGGCTGGGCGGCGCTGTTCGGGGGGGTGATGCTGGGCGCGATCATCGTGACCTCGGCCATCTGGCAGGACGGCTGGGCGCTGCGCCGCTATGACTTCCTGTTCCTCTTCGCGCTCAGCAATCAGGCGATCTTTCTGGCATTGCGGCTGGAAACCTGGGCCGAGGCACGGGTGATACTGCTGTTTCATCTGACCGGCACCGCGATGGAGGTTTTCAAGATCGCCGCCGGAAGCTGGGCCTATCCCGAAGCCGGTCTGTTCAAGCTTGCGGGTGTGCCGCTGTTTTCGGGGTTCATGTATGCCGCGGTCGGCAGCTATATGGCCCGCGTGATCCGCATTTTCGAGATGCGTTTTGCCCCCTATCCGCCGTTCTGGGCCACGCTGCTGCTGGCCATCGCGATCTACGTCAATTTCTTTGCGCATCACTTTGTGCCCGACATCCGGCTTGCCCTGTTCGCTGTGACGATCCTGATGTTTGCGCGCACGCGCATCTGGTTTTTCATCGGCGACACGGCGCGCTGGATGCCACTTCCGCTGGCGGCATTCCTGTCCAGTATCGCCTTGTGGGTGGCCGAAAATGTCGGGACGCTGACTGGCACCTGGGTTTATGCCGGGCAGGATCAGTTCCAACTGGTCAGCATTGCCAAGATGGGATCGTGGTACCTGTTGCTGTTTGTCGCCTTTGTCACCGTGACCCTTGTGGTACGCGGGCCGCTGTCGCGCGCGCGCCTGACCGCATCAGCCCTGTCCGCGGCGCGCACTCTGCCCTAGGTTGGCCGCGCAACAACAGCGGAGAGCCACGACATGACCCTCAGATACCTGCACACGATGGTGCGCGTTCTAGATCTTGACACCTCGATGGCGTTTTACCGGCTGCTTGGCCTGGAGGAGGTCAAGCGCCGTGACGATGAAGGCGGGCGTTACACCAATGTGTTCATGGGCGCCCCCGGACAGGAGGAGTGTCTGTTGGAACTGACCTATAACTGGGACGGCGATGACGGTTTGCCCGCAGACAGCCGCCATTTCGGCCACCTGGCCTACCGCGTTGGCAATATTTATGAGGTTTGCCAGCACCTTATGGACAATGGCGTCACCATCAACCGCCCGCCGCGCGACGGGAATATGGCGTTCGTACGCTCCCCCGACAATATCTCGATCGAGCTGCTTCAGGACGGCGACGCGCTGCCCCCGGCAGAACCCTGGGCCAGCATGGGCAACACCGGGCACTGGTGATGCTGCGCGCCGTTTTTCTGGCGCTGACGTTTTGGGCAAGCGCGGCGCAGGGTGCGTGCCGTCAATCGCTGGTTCTGGCGCTTGATGTCTCGGGCTCGGTAGATGGGCGCGAATATGTGCTTCAGCTGGAAGGGGTGGCCCGTGCGCTGGAAGACCCCGCCGTGCGGGCGGCATTGCTTGACATGCCTGCTTCCCCGGTGGCCTTGGCGGTGTTCGAATGGTCGGGCGGTTCGTATCAGCGGTTGATCCAGGATTGGATCAGCCTGACCTCGGGCGCGGATATCGCGCGGGTTGCCGAACGTCTGCGCCATTGGCGCCGTGCCCATGCCCCAGAAACGACGGCCCTTGGTGCGGCCATGGAGTTCGCCACAGCGCTGCAAAAGCGGGCGCCGGAATGTTGGCGGCAGGTTCTGGATATTTCAGGCGACGGGCGCAACAACGTCTGGCCCCGCCCGCGTGACGTGCGTGCCTCGGGCCGGTTGGGTGCGATGACGGTCAACGCGCTGGTGATCGCCCCGCCGCAGGCGGGCAACGCAGGCGCAAATGACGCGCAGGTCACCGCGCTGACGGACTATTTCCGGGCCGAGGTCCTGCACGGCCCCGACGCCTTTCTGGAAACCGCGCTGGGGTTTGAAGATTACGCTGATGCGATGGCGCGCAAGCTTCTGCGCGAGTTGCCCACCCTGCCTGTCGGGACCGCCCCGGTTCCTGGGGCTGACAGGCGATTTGCGGACGCTCAGTAGATGTACCTGATCTGATCCGACCAATAGCGTTCGACCCGCCGCAAAGAGACGTTGGTGTCTTCGATCCCATCCGGGCCAAGCACGCCGCGCGATTGCAGCCCTTCGGCGTGACGCGCAAACAGATCGTTGACGATCCCGCGCACCTCTCGCCCTTTTTCGGTGAGTTTGACACGGACCGAGCGGCGATCAATCTCGCAACGTTGATGATGCATGAATCCGGCATCGACCAGTTTCTTGAGATTATAGCTGACGTTTGACCCCTGATAGTAGCCGCGGGACTTAAGCTCTCCGGCAGTGACTTCATTGTCGCCGATGTTGAACAGCAACAGGGCCTGGACGGCGTTGATTTCCAGCTGTCCCAGACGCTCAAACTCATCCTTGATGACATCCAGCAACAAACGATGCAGCCGCTCGACCAGCGCGAGGCTGTCGAGGTACTGCCGCATAAACCCCGTATCGGGTGTCGCGCCCACCGCCTGGTGAATCGCCATGATACTCTCCGCCGAATGGTTCGGTTGCCAAACACTCGACGGAAAGTAAGAACAATCGGTTAAGGAATAACCTTTCGTTAAAATTTTCGCGGTAATTAGCGGCCGTTTGTGCGAATTTTGTCCATAAGTTGTTGATAACGTTCAGGCGTTTCGGCGCGCCCCGAGGCCCAGTCGTACAGGTCCTGGTCCATCTCTTCGAGCAGCAATTCATACAGATCCAGATCCTGGTCCGTTAACGCGGACAGATGCCAGTCGGCAAAACCGCCAAGAATCAGATCCATCTCTTTCATGCCGCGCCGCCAACTGCGCAGCCGGATACGTTTCTTCCGATCTTCCGCTGTCATTACCATGCCACTCTGCCCTTGATCCCGATCGGGTCGCACCCTAGGACGCTGGGGAACCCTGAACCAGCCCGAAGCGACGCCCCCATGCCGTTCCTGTCCGACAGCCTCGCCCGCATCTCGCCCTCACCGACCATCGCGATCAGCAATGCCGCCGCTGAAATGAAGGCCGCCGGGCAGGACATCATCAGCCTGTCCGCCGGAGAACCGGATTTCGATACGCCCGAACATATCCGACAGGCCGCCAAAGACGCGATTGACCGGGGTGAGACGAAATACACCGCCGTGGACGGTATCGCCGAACTGAAGGCGGCGATCTGCCGAAAGTTCAAACGCGACAACGGGTTGGATTATGACCCCGCGCAGGTCAGCGTCAGCACCGGCGGCAAGCAGGTGCTGTTCAATGCGCTGATGGCAACGCTGAACCCAGGGGACGAGGTGGTGATCCCCGCCCCCTATTGGGTCAGCTATCCCGATATGGTCAGCCTGGCGGGGGGCACGCCCGTCACCGTCGCGTCCAGCCTTGCCAGCGATTTCAAGATCACGCCGGACCAGTTGGAAGCGGCGATCACGCCTGCGACCAAATGGTTCATCTTCAATTCGCCCAGTAACCCGACCGGGGCCGGGTATTCGCACGACGAACTCAAGGCGCTGACCGAGGTTCTGATGCGCCACCCGCAGGTCTGGGTACTGACCGATGATATGTACGAACACATCGCCTTTTCCGGCTTCACCTTCGCCACCCCGGCGCAGGTTGAACCCGGTCTTTATGCGCGGACGCTGACGGTGAACGGTGTCTCCAAGGCCTATGCCATGACCGGCTGGCGCATTGGATATGCGGCCGGTCCGGTCGAACTTGTCAATGCGATGCGCAAGCTGCAATCGCAATCCACCACCAACCCCTGTTCGATCAGCCAATGGGCCGCGGTCGCCGCCCTGGACGGTCCGCAGGATTTCCTGATTGACCGGAACGCAGCCTTCCTCAGAAGGCGCGACAATGTGGTTGCGGCGATGAATGCCTGCCCCGGCATCACCTGCCCGACACCGGACGGGGCGTTCTATGTCTATCCCTTCGTCGATGGCTGCATCGGCAGGACTTCGGCGCAGGGCAGGCTGATTGACACCGACGAAGCCTTTGCAACGGCGCTTCTGGCGGAACAGGGGGTTGCGGTGGTGTTCGGCGCCGCCTTCGGCCTATCGCCAGCCTTCCGCATCAGCTATGCTACGTCGGATGACGACCTGGCCGAGGCCTGTGGCCGCATCGCCGCCTTCTGCGCCGGGATGACCTGACCCAAGGGGCCGCAATGCGAGGTGAGTTGCCAGAATACTATTTCCGCGTCCGCGACAACGGCGCTTTCGTCTTTCGCATTGATCCCGATGCCCGAAACCTCCGGCTAGAGATGGACCAGATCGCCGTCGTCAACATCAGGAATGGCGAGGTTAAGCCCCATGGCGGGCGCAGCCTTTCGGACGCAGATATGGCCGCGATCAAAGGGTGGATGGATGAACGCCGCACCCTTTTGGCGCGCCGTGACATCGACGACATTCATCGCACAGTCGATCACCTGAACCTGACGGCCCACTGGGCACAGTCGAAGGCCAGCGACGGCGACCTCGACGAAGTCACCGACCGGCTGTTGCTGGCGATGCACGATCTGCGCTCAGTTCTGGTGCGAAAGAAAGCGGATCGGCAAAGCGGTGGAGATTAATGCGAAGCGCGCGCCGCGTCCGGTGTTCGATCCCGGGGAAGGAAAAGGGTGAGCGCCTGTTTGCGAGGCGGCGCAGCAGCGATAGGCTGGGGAAATTGATCGTTCAGCGTTAACTCTGCCCACTGCAAAGGCGGCAATCCGAAACCCCGCCCATCATTGACCCAAAAATATCCCCGCCGGAGGCATAATTCTCTTCCCGCGCAACCCTCAGCGGCAATAACTGCCCTTGCGATAGCGCGCCGTGTCAAAATGGAAGTGATCGCGATGGTGCCGGTCGGCATTCGGCCCCAGCACCGTCCCAAAGGGTCCGCAGGCGCCTTTGTGCATCGCCGCCAGAATCCGCCCGCGCTTGCCCTTGCCCCAGTGTTCCGCCACCGAAATGACCGATCCGTCGCGCAATGTCACAGCAGCAATATCAATGGCATGGCCCTTGCCGTGTTCCGAGATCTTCGCCCCCGGTTGGTTGTTGCGTGATCTGCAGGAATAGCTCGCCGCCACGCTCAGCGCGGCCGGGCCACCGCCGCGCCGCCCGATGGACTTGCGCAAACTGTTCTGCACCCAGTGCCTGAGGGTCTGCGCCGTCTGACAGTCCATCGTCGCTGGCGTGCTGAGTGCGACACCGTCGACCGCCGTCACCCGCACCGGTTTGGCAATTCCACATCCACGCAGTTTGCCCTTGATCCGCTTGATCCGCGTCCCGACGATCCCACTGTCACCGCAGACCCGCCCGGCGCCGGTGACCCGTGTGACGGCGCGGGCGACAACGCCCTGGGACTGCGGCGCGGGGACAACCTCGACCACGCGCGCCGCCGGACGCGGTGACTGGCCAAGACCGGCCATCGCCTGATCCACCGCGGCGCGTACCTGCGCGGCGCGATCCTGTGTCCAGGGGCGTGGTTTCGGGCGAAAGGCCGCCCCGGTATAGACCGGAATGAACCGTTCGCCCGTATGCGCCAGAAGGGGCGTGGCGGGCAACAGCAGCCCCAGGATGATCAGCGCACGGATCATGTGTTGCCGCGTCCGAAATTATCGGCGTCGGTATCTTGCCCGGCTTCGATAATGCCGCGCCGGATCGCCCGCGTGCGGGTGAAATAGTCGAACAAATGGTCGCCATCGCCGGTGCGGATGGCGCGTTGCAGGGCGAAAAGTTCCTCGGTGAAGCGGCGCAGAATCTCCAACGTCGCTTCCTTGTTGGTCAGGAACACGTCGCGCCACATGGTAGGATCACTGGCCGCAATCCGGGTAAAATCCCGGAAACCGGCGGCCGAAAAATTCACCACTTCGCTGTCGGTCACCCGGCCCAGATCATCGGCAACCCCGACCATCGTATAGGCGATCAGGTGCGGCGCGTGGCTGGTCACGGCAAGGACCAGATCGTGGTGATCCGCATCCATCACGTCAACATTGGCGCCCATCGCCTCCCAAAGGTCACGCAGGCGGGCCAGCGCGTCCGGGTCGGTCCCCTCAAGCGGGGCCAGCAGATGCCAGCGGTTCTTGAACAGGGTCGCGAAGCCCGAGGTTGGCCCCGATTTCTCGGTTCCCGCCAGCGGGTGGCCGGGGATAAAGTGAACGTTTTCGGGGATATGTGGGGCGACGGCTTCGATCACCGCGCGCTTGACGCTGCCGACATCGGTGACGGTCGCGCCCTGTGCCAGATGCGGCGCGATGTCCGCCGCAATCGCGCCCATAACGCCGATCGGAACGGCCAGAACGACCAGATCGGCCCCGGCCACCGCCTCGGCCGCGGTCTCAACGACCCGGTCACAAAACCCAAGCTCCTCCACCGTGGCGCGGGTTTCGGCTGAGCGTGCAGTGCCCACAATCTCTCCGGCCAGGCCATGTTCGCGCATCGCATGGGCCATCGAGGACGCGATCAGGCCCAGCCCGATCAGGGCGACGCGTTCATAAATTTGGGTCATCCCTGCCCTTCCCGAAAAGTTCCGACCAGATGCGCCACACGGGTGCAGGCCGCATGATCGCCGATAGTGATGCGCAGGCAATTGGGCAGGCCATAGCCCGCAACTTTGCGCACCAACACGCCTTGGTCCCGCAAGTGATCGTAACAGGCGTTCGCCTCACCTTCGTCCCGGAAGCGTGCCAGACGGAAGTTCGCCAGCGAGGTATCGCTGGGCACGCCCTTTTCGGCCAGCGCCTCGGCCAGCCAGGCCCGCAGGCGCGTGTTTTCGGCGCGGCAGTGATCGACCCAGTCGTTGTCGCGCAGCGCCGCCTCGGCCGTTTCCAGCTGTGTGGTGGACAGGTTGAACGGCCCGCGCACCCGGTTCAGCGCGTCGATCACATGGGTCGGCCCATAGCCCCAGCCGACGCGCAGCGCGCCCAGCCCGTAGATCTTCGAAAACGTCCGCGTCATCACCACGTTGTCGCGCGCATGGACCAGCGACGCGCCGCCGTCGAAGCCGTCGACAAACTCGGCATAGGCCCCATCCAGCACCAGCAACACGTGATCCGGCAAGGCGGCGGCCAGCCGCGACAGGTCGCCCGCATCCACCATTGTGCCGGTCGGGTTTCCGGGATTGGCTATGAAGACCAGCGTGGTTCGGTCGGTGACACCGGAAAGGATCGCATCGACATCGACGGTGCGATCCCGCTCGGCCACCTCGACCGGGGTCGCCCCGGCGGCCAGCGCCGAAATCCGATACATGGAAAACCCGTGCTGCGTGTAAATCACCTCGGACCCCGGCCCGGCGTAGGTCTGGCACAGGAAGGCGATAACCTCATCAGAGCCTGCGCCGCAGATAATCCGGTCTGCGTCCAGCCCGTGTTCCTCGGCCAGTGCGGCGCGCAGGCGGGCGTGGCTTTGATCCGGATAGCGATGCAGTGACTGCGCGGTCTGGGCGAACGCCGCCTTGGCCTTTTCACTCGGCCCCAGCGGGTTCTCGTTCGAGGACAATTTGACCACATTCGAGATACCCGCCGCCGTCGATGTCCCGCCCACATAGGGCGAGATTTCGAGGATTCCGGGTTGCGGGCGGATCGTATGGGTCATCAGGGTCACTTCAACTGCTGTTCGCGGTGTTCTAGCGGCGCGTCCGGGGCATGACCAGTGCGCGATGACGCGCCCTTTCGCATTCGGTCATGGAGTGGCAGAATACCTGGGATGAGCGATGCAGCCCGCCACGAAACCCTTGCCGGTCGTTATGACGGCGCCGCCAACCGTTGGCGCGACAAGATGCGTGCGCTTGGGTATTATGACGGCTACCTCGGGTTTTTGTCTGCGCAATCGCGCGGGCGTGCCGCGCCGCAAACCGTCATCGACATGGGATGCGGCTCTGCCGCGTTTGCCGAAGCCTGGGTCGCGGTAAACGGCGCACCGGAACGGCTAACGCTGGTGGACCCATCGCCCGGGATGCTGGATCGCGGTGTCGCGGCACTGGCCGAGCGTGATGTCGTCGCTGTCCCGTTGGAGGGGTTGCTGGGCCAGACCCCGACGCTGGCACCTGCCAGAACGGTTCTGGCCGCCCATATCGTTGAACATTGCCCTGATCCGGTCGCGGCGCTGCGCCAGTTGGGCGCGCTTCTGGCACCGGGCGGTCGGCTGTGGCTGGTCGCTTCCAAACCCCATTGGTGCAACGCGATCATCTGGCTGCAATGGCGGCATCGGTGCTTTCGGCGCGACGAAATGCTGGTCTTACTTGATCAGGCGGGGTTCGAGGTTGAATTCGAATACGCCTTCCCCGCCGGGCCGCCATCGCGCACCAGTCGGGGCTATGTGGCGCGGCTGCGTTAGCAAACGCCTCAGTCGATCCGCTTAGGCCGCTATTCCCAGTCGCCTGAGAATCCGCGCGGGACATGCAGGATATCCCGGTCCACCATGGTCACATCGCGCCGCCCGCACAGCGCCATCGACACGTCGAGTTCCTTGTGCATGACCTCTAACGCGCGGGTCACACCCGTCTGCCCCATCGCGCCGAGGCCATAGATATAGGATCGGCCCAGCATCACCCCCTGCGCGCCCAGCGCCAGCGCCTTGAGGATGTCCTGACCCGAGCGGATGCCGCTGTCCATGTGAACCTCGACCTTGTCGCCGACCGCATCCAAAATGCCGGGAAGTGCGCGGATTGCGGATAAGGCGCCGTCCAACTGCCGCCCGCCGTGGTTTGACACCACGATGGCATCGGCCCCGATGTTCAGCGCCATTTTCGCATCCTCGGGGTCCAGAATACCTTTCAGGATCAGCGGCCCGCCCCACATCTTCTTGATCTCTTTTACCTTGTCCCAATCAAGACGCGGATCGAAGCTTTCGCTGGCCCAAACCGACAGAGACGTCAGATCACTGACGCCCCTGGCATGGCCGACGATATTGCCGAAGGTCTTGTGCTTCGTCTTCAGCATCTCCAACCCCCAGGCCCATTTCGTGGCCATATCCGCCAGATTGCCCGGCGAAGGCCTGAACGGCACGGTGAAGTTGTTCTTCAGATCCTTATGACGCTGCCCCAGCAATTGCAGATCCAGCGTCAGGACCAGTGCGGAACATTTCGCCGCCTTGGCGCGGTCGATCATGTTTCTGACGAAGTCTTCGTCCCGCATAACGTAAAGCTGGTACCAGAACGGCGCGGTCGTCGCTTCGGCCACAGCCTCGATCGAGCAGACCGACATTGTCGACAGGCAATAGGGTACGCCGAACGCCTCGGCCGCGCGGGCGGCGAGGATTTCACCGTCGGCGTGCTGCATGCCGGTGGCCCCGACAGGGGCAAGCGCGGCGGGCATGGCGACCGGCTGGCCGATCAGGGTGGAGGCGGTCGAGCGTCCCTCCATATTCACCGCGACGCGCTGGCGCAGGCGGATCTGGTCGAAGTCCGAAGAGTTGTCGCGAAACGTCTGTTCCGTCCAGCTGCCGCTTTCGCAATAGTCGAAAAACATCTTCGGAACGCGGCGTTTGTGCAGGCGCTTCAGGTCTTCGATTTCAGTGATGATCGGCATTGCGGACCCTTTGCTGGCACCCTTAGGCGCGGTGCGCACCGTCGGCGAGGGTCTTGACGAAGGCCAAGACTTCGGCAGCCGGTTTGCCCTGCCCCATCAGATCAACAATGGCTGATCCGACGACGGACCCGTCCGAGATTTTCGCAATTGCCTCGGACCGTTCCGGTGTTTTGATGCCAAATCCGACGATGACCGGCAGGTCGGTGGCGGATTTGATGCGGGCGACTTCGGGGCCGACATCGCCTGCCTCAGCCTCGGCCGCGCCAGTGATGCCGGTGATCGAGACGTAGTAGACGAAACCGCTGGTGTTCTGCAGCACCTTTGGCAGGCGCTTGTCATCGGTCGTGGGCGTGGCGAGCCGGATGAAGTTCAGCCCCGCCGCCTGCGCCGGAATGCACAGCTCACTGTCTTCTTCGGGTGGCAGGTCAACAATGATCAGCCCGTCGATCCCGGCAGCTTTGGCGTCGGTCAAAAACGCTTCGACCCCGTGCGAATAGATCGGATTATAGTATCCCATCAGCACGATGGGCGTAGTGTCGTCGCCTTCGCGAAAGCTGCGCGCCAATGCCAGCGTCTTGTTCAGCGTCATGCCGCCTTCCAGCGCCCGCTGTCCGGCCAGCTGGATCGTCGGGCCATCGGCCATCGGATCGGTGAAGGGCAGCCCAAGTTCGATAATATCGACGCCCGCACCCGGCAGGCCGCGCACAACCTCTAGCGAGGTATCGTAGTCGGGATCGCCCGCCATCACATAGGCAACAAAGGCCTTCTTTCCGGCGGCAGTCAGGTCGGCGAATTTGGCGTCGATACGGGTCATGGTGGGCCTGCGATTTGTGTCGCTCTGGGTTTGGCGCAGGCGGGCGCGAAGATCAATGGGCCTCAGCCCCCCGCAGGCAATGGGCAGTTGATGATCCAGGGCGTTCCGAACCGGTCCCGGCAGATCCCGAAACCACTGGCCCAGAAGCTGCGTTCGAAAGGCATGATGACCTCTCCGTCTTTCTTGAGGCGCGAAAAGATGCGGCTGGCGCGGTCGCGATCGTCCAACGTGACCTGCACATAGATGCCGCGCACCGGTTCATAGGGCGTCATTGTCGCGTCCGACGCATAGATCGTGCGCCCGGCAATGTTCAGCGCGGCGTGCAACACCTGATCCTGCACCTCGGCCGGCAATTGATCAGCGGCGGGGCTGTTGGCGACGCGCTGCATGAAGGTGATATCGCCGCCGAAAACCTCGGCATAGAACTCACAGGCCTCCAGACAGGTCCCGGGGAATGTCAGATAGGGGGTCAGGTCCATGGCATGCCCTTTCGCGGGGCCAGTTTAGCGGCGGGAGTGCGCTGCGCCTAGGGGAATGGGTTGGGGAAGGAGGAGCGATTGATGCTGAAGATTTATTGCAGTTGCGTAGGGTCAGGACCCAAGCCCCAGTCGGCCATTGCCAAAGGTGAGCGTAAGCCGTGCGAGCGCCTGACCGGGGGCTGGCGCTGCGACGGTTCTATCTGGCACTTTATGGTGCTGTGTTAGGGTGAGTTCTGAAAATTGTGCTTCATAGCCAAAGCGCCAGACCGCGGGACGGTCAGGCGCTTGCCCGGCGCCTTGCGGGCTTGATTCCGGGCTGTGGGCCTGCGCTTGGCCGATCTCCGGATCAGCCAAATCGTTGGTATGACCCCTTCGCGAAGACGCCTTGCGCCTAGCCGCTTGCGCCAGCGGAGCGCGCAGCATAGATGACGGCGCGACCAGACAAAGGACGGCATCATGGGTTTCAGAACCGGCATCGTGGGCTTGCCCAACGTGGGCAAATCGACCCTGTTCAATGCGTTGACCCGCACGGCGGCGGCGCAGGCGGCGAACTTTCCCTTCTGCACGATTGAACCCAACGTCGGCGCCGTCGCCGTGCCGGACACGCGGCTGGATACGCTTGCGCGGATCGGCAAATCGGCCAGTGTGATCCCGGCGCGAATGACATTCGTGGACATCGCGGGGCTGGTCAAAGGGGCCAGCAAGGGCGAAGGCCTGGGCAACCAGTTCCTGGCCAACATCCGCGAATGTGACGCCATCGCCCATGTCCTGCGCTGTTTTGAGGACAGCAACGTCACCCATGTTGAAGGGCGCACCGATCCGGTGGCCGATGCGGCAACGATCGAGACCGAACTGATGCTGGCCGACCTCGACAGTATTGAACGCCGCCTCCAAAACATCGTGCGCAAGGTGCGCGGCGGCGACAAGGAAGCTGTGGCCCAGGAACGCCTGTTGAAGGCCGCGCAAGCGGTGCTGGAAGACGGCAAACCGGCGCGCACCGTGGACGTGGCCGAGGATGACCAGGCCGTCTGGGACGGGCTGCAACTGCTGACAACAAAATCCATCCTTTATGTCTGCAACGTCGATGAAGCGGATGCGGCCACCGGCAACGCGCATTCTGCAGCTGTCGAGGCGATGGCAGCGGCTGAAGGCGCCGGGGCGGTCGTGATCTCGGCCAAGATCGAGGAAGAGATTGCCCAGCTGGACCCGGAAGAATCTGCGATGTTTCTGGAAGAACTGGGGTTGGAGGAAGCGGGCCTCGACCGGCTGATCAAGGCCGGTTACGCGCTACTGGGCCTGCAGACCTATTTCACCGTCGGCCCGAAAGAGGCACGCGCCTGGACGATCCCCGAAGGCACCGCAGCACCCCAGGCCGCTGGCGTGATCCACGGCGATTTCGAAGCCAAGTTCATCCGCGCCGAGACGATCTCTTACGATGATTTCGTGGCGCTGGACGGCGAACTGGGTGCGAAAGAGGCGGGCAAGATGCGCGCCGACGGAAAGGGATATATCGTGAAGGATGGCGACGTGTTGCACTTCCTGCACGGCGGATAGGCGCAGGAAAAGGGCGGGCACCAGCCTGAGACGGCGAAAGCACACCCGTTTGTTAACTTCCTCGCCAGACACCGAAAGACTTGCATGCCCGTTAACGCAATACCTAGGCTTGGTATTGGAAGGACTTCGACGGATCATGGAAAAGACTGAGTCTCAGATTTCGCAAACGGACGGCGCTGCGGATCCACAGCTTCAGGTCATTCTTGAAAAGCTCGAGCTGATTCAGAGCGATATCAACGCGATGGACAACGACATCGCAGATTTCCAAACCGCCCTTTTCCGCCGGGTCTGGATCGTGGCCATTTTTGCGGTAATATTCTCGGTTATATTCATGCGGCTGCTGATCTGACGCGGGCGAGCCGCGGCCGCGACCGACGGTGCAGCCTATCCAGTTTCAGGCCCGGCACCCGTATTGCCGAATATCAGAACAGTCTGAACGCAGGGGCCTGACAAGGACCCTGCCACGCAGCGATTGCAGCCGTGGTATTCGCGCGCGCAAAACCTGCCTTGGACCGGTATTCCAAATCACTCAACCAGGCACCCACCCCGCGTCTTTCCACTTGTCCCCGCCAAATGCCTTCGCTACACGCGTCGGCGGAGACGTGGCCGAGTGGTCGAAGGCGCTCCCCTGCTAAGGGAGTAGGCGGGAAACCGTCTCGAGGGTTCGAATCCCTTCGTCTCCGCCACCTTCTAACCTGTTGATATTGAACATAAAGTTGTCTCCGATAGGAGTCGGGATTTCCGGGGCTTGATTAGGTGCCCGGTCTCTAGAGCATGGTCCATTTAATCTGCAACATATCCGGCAGCCTTGAAGAGGTTTCTGCATTCTTCTGGTGGAAAGAGGTCGCAGGTTTGTGCGACGGATTGGAACAGCGCGTCGAAGGTACGTGCTTTCAGCCGTCGCAGATGTGCTTTGAGCTTGGCGTATGCCATTTCGATAGGGTTCAGGTCGGGGCTGTAGGGCGGCAGGAAGAGGAGCCAGCTTCCCTGCGCTTTCAGGATGGCCTGTGCCTTTGCGGATTTGTGGGACGACAGGTTGTCAGCGATCACGACGTCACCTGGCTGCAAGGTCGGAACCAATTGGGTTTCAATGTATATGTCGAAGGCGGCGCGGTTCATGGGGCCGTCCAGAACCCAGGGTGCGCTGAGTTCATCCATCCGCAGCCCGGCGATGAAGGTTTGCGTGCGCCAGTGGCCGAAGGGCGCGTCCGCCTCAAGCCGAGTCCCCCGGAGGGATCGGCCCCGCAGGCGTGTCATCTTGGTGGTGACGGCGGTTTCGTCGATAAACACCAGCCTATGCGGCTCACGGCGCATCCTCGGCATCCGACGCCGCCACTCGTATCGCGCGGCGCGAACCCGTTTGCGCAGCCTTTCCGTTGCGATCAGCTATTTTTTTATATGTGAACCCAAGGCGATGAAGCAAGTGACGCGAGAGCATCGCCGGTGTGGCGATTAGGTCATGCTCCTGCTTCAACGCTTCGGCCAGCTCCGGCATGGTGATGTCCGGTTCAGCTTGCACGCGTAATTTCAACCACTCGGACGCCGCGTCCAACTTGCTGCGTCGAGGCCGTCCTTGAGGCGCAGCTTTCACGCCGCCGGTTCGCCTTTTGCGCTGCATGATCCGCACCGCGCTCGCGACCGATATCCGCAAACGCCGGGCCGCCTCATGGCAGGAAAGTCCTTCATCTACCAGCGCGACGACGCGCTCTCGAATGTCCAAAGACAGTGATTTCCCCATGATCCACCTCCACATTCGGTGAATCACAAAATCAGACCTCTGGGAATCCCATCGATTCAGATTTCAAGGACGGCGCTCTAGAGAACTGATATTGCAGGATAAATCACCCGCAAACGGCCACAAGTCTCTGTTTGCGATTTTGACGGGACGACTTTTGGGGAATGTGAGCCCTGTGGGATCAGGTTTCAGCGAATATTTCGCGTTGTTCCAACCAATTGGCGGAGATGTCCGACTTTATCAACCTGTCTGTGTTCAGGCCCTCGGGCTGCGTGCCTGAAGCAATTGCGTCGAGAATGTCCGGCGCCAGCAGGGCAAGATCGGTGACCATCCGGATCCGGTGGGACGTCGTCTGGTCTTGCTTGGCGATCTCGACCAGGGATTTGCCGTTGATGATCATGTCCAACCAGCGTTATGCTTTCACGATGTTCTGCACCAGGGCTCTGTCGATTTCCGGGGGCGCTTCGTTCAGATGAAGTTTGAGTTCGACCCCGCGACGGCGCATCCGGAAAGGGGATGTGATCGTGAGGGCATCGAGGTTTAGGCTGTCCGACTTGCAATCAAGCAAGTCAGCAAGCAGCGCTTGATCGAGCGTTGCCGTTATCGAGCCCGGTTGCAGATCTATACGAGCGACCAGTTTCAACCAGCTTGACGCGTGCCTGTTCGCAGACAAGTGTTTCCTGGCCTTGATCAATTGGGATGCAGTTACCTGAGGGAGAAGCCTAGATACGGCCGTCGGCTTGCTTAAATTCTGTTGTACTAGTTCGACGATCAGGTTTTCCAGCTGCTCCGCTGGGAGCCGCCAGGCATCGGGATGTTTGCGTCGGCGATCGACCACGAGCCGACGGGAGATGTAGTATCTGAGCCGCTTTCCGTTTTTGCAGCTGTGGCTTGGGGTGAGACGATCGCCGGTCTCATCAAAAAGTTTTCCAGCCAGCGGGGAACGATCTGCCAGTTGTTTGCTGCCGCGCTCCTTGGCAGCGCCCGTTGCCAGTAGCTTCTGGATCTTTTCCCATCCTGCCGGTTCAATGATCGCCGGATGCTGGCCATCATAGACATTGTCTTTGTGCCGGATCAGCCCAGCGTAGATCGGGTTGGTTAGGATGTGGTAGACGTGCCCCCGGCAGAACAGATTGCCGCCCTTGGTGCCACCATCAGGGCAGTGACGCGTCCTCGTCCGAAGCCCAAGTGCGTTTGCGCGTTCCGCCACTTCACGAACCGTTTTGTGCTTCTCATAGAGATCATAAATCGTTCGAATGGTTGCTGCTTCGATCTCGTCAATTGCAAGCGTTCTTCCATCCGGGCGGTAACCCAGTGGAACGCTCCCACCCATCCACAGCCCCTTTTTCTTGGAGGCCGCGATCTTGTCGCGGATGCGTTCAGCGGTGACTTCCCGTTCGAATTGGGCAAAGGGCAGCAGCATGTTGAGCGTCAGCCGTCCCATGCTGGTGGCGGTATTGAAAGACTGGGTGACAGACACGAAGGATGTTTCGGCAGCATCCAGCACATCGACGATCTTTGCGAAGTCAGACAGCGACCGGGTCAACCGGTCTATTTTGTAGACAACGATCTGGTCGACGCGCTTGTCTTTGATCGCCTTCATCCGCTCTTTCAGCGCTGGCCGCTCCATATGCCCGCCGGAGATACCACCATCGTCAAATCGATCTGGCAGCATCTCCCAGCCCTCATGCTTTTGGCTAGCGATATAGGCCTCGCAGGCCTCGCGCTGCGCATTGAGGGAGTTGAAGTCCTGCTCCAACCCTTCTTCGGTGCTCTTGCGGGTGTAAATTGCGCAGCGGATCCGGCGCATCAGCCGACCCCAAAGAAGCGCGGCCCGGACCAATGGGCTCCAGTGATGTGCCGCGCGATGGCCGACAGGGACCGCCAGGGCTTGCCGTCCATGACGTAACCCTCATCGGTAACTTCGACCTGATAGGCCCGACCGTTCCACTCGCGGACCAAATGCGAACCGGGCCTGGCGATGGTCGCAACAGCCTTCCCGCAAGCAATCTGCTTCAGCCGTTTCTGGGTCTTTGCCGATATACCACCCAGGATCCGGTTCTGCAAATCCCAGATCAGCACCTTCTTCATAAACGGCTGCGAGAGGTGTTTTGGTGGCGGTCGTCCAAAGATGTCTCGCCATTGGTCCAGGCAGGCGGTTCGCTCAAGCCCTTCGATCTCAGCAATCAGGCCGGGCAGAACACTAAACTTCGGCGCCGTCATTGCCGGGCCTCGACCGAGACGGCGCGATAAACCAACCCCTTGCTGCCAACCTGGCGTTCGATCTTGACCCCGGTCTTGCGCAACCGCGAGATCGCCGCCCGTGCCGTATGCGGCTGCCAGCTAAACGCTGTCTGGATTTGCGGGATGGTTGCCCCAGATTTACGGTCAAGTAATCTGCGCAGCTGGACCTCGCGGTTTGGTTTTGATTTTGCTTTCGGCGATTTTCTTGCCGTTCCGGCCTTGGGATTGATGGTCATAGTGCTCTCCACTCTTTGGGCGCCAGCCAATCCAGCGCCTTGTACCGAGTGGAGCCCGACATTCCGGGCGGCGACACAATGCCAGCACTACCGCTTCGCGTGGCCGCAAAGTCCAGCACTATTTGTCGTGATCAAGGATGCTGTTGATATCCATGAAGATTTGGCGAGGCTGTGCCAGATACCGGTCGATTTTGAGCGTGATTAATCCCAAATCAGCAGTCGACAAATCCCGCCCCTGACCCTCAACCGCCAAAGCCGCAGCGTCTTCAAAAACATCGGTCAACGTGGCAAATCGTTCCCTGAGCTTATCATCGGCTGAGTCGTCCATACCGACACACAGGCTTGCAGTGGCGTGGAAGTCCAGTGCTGGAAGAGAGGGCGAATTTTGTTGAAAAACTCCTGCTTGATCGAGGGCTATGGCGCTGATTCAATCCTCTCAACAAGCGGGAGGATCAGCCATGATGGGACCGAGGCAGGAAGCACAGGCGGCGCTGTTCTATGAGTTCTCGCTGGAAGACCATGTCCCGCAAGATCACCTGCTGCGATCGATTGATCGTTTCGTCGATCTGAGCAGCATCCGCGCCCATCTTGCCGATTTCTACAGCCACACCGGTCGTCCTTCGATCGATCCTGAACTGCTGATCCGGATGCTGATCGTCGGTTACTGCTTCGGCATCCGGTCCGAGCGGCGGCTCTGTGAAGAGGTACACTTGAACCTCGCGTACAGGTGGTTTTGTCGGCTCGACCTGGCCGATCGGGTGCCGGATCACTCGACCTTTTCAAAGAACCGGCATGGTCGGTTCCGCGAGAGTGAGCTGCTGCGCCATCTCTTCGAGACCACGGTCGCGCGATGCATCGCCGAAGGTCTCGTCAGCGGTCAGCGCCTGGCCGTCGATGCCAGCTTGATCGAGGCGGATGCCAACAAGCAGTACTCTGCGCCAAAGGAAGAATGGGACATTGCGCGGATCGATGCAGACGCTGCACCCCGCGCGGTCCGCGAGTATCTCGACACTCTGGATGAGGCCGCATTCGGAGCAGCGACACCGGTCGAGCCAAAGTTCACGTCCTATTCCGACCCAGCCAGCCAGTGGACGGCGGCGCGTAAGGGTCCCGCATTTTTTGCCTACTCCGACAACTATCTCATCGATACCGATCATGGTGTCATCGTCGACGTGGAAGCGACACGGTCGATCCGTCAAGCCGAGGTGGGGTCAACCAAGACGATGCTGAAGCGGGCCAAAGAGCGCTTCGATCTTCATCCCGAACGGCTGATCGCCGACACCGCCTACGGATCGGGACCCATGCTCGGATGGCTGGTGGGTGAAAAGATCGCACCGCACATCCCGGTCTTCGACAAAGCCGGGCGCACCGATGGCACCTGGTCCCGAGCTGACTTCGAATGGGATGCCGAGAACAATCAATACATCTGCCCGGAAGGCGAGGCTCTGAAGCAGTTCCGCCGAAACTACTCCGACCCCAATCGCGGCCCAACCGGCAAGGGCGTGGCCAAGTACCAAGCGCTGAAGCACACCTGCCAATCCTGTCCTTCCAAGCCGAAGTGCTGCCCGAATGCCGACGCCCGTAAGATCACCCGTGAGGAACATGAGGACGCTCGCGACATCGCCCGCGCAATCGCCAAAACGCCGCAATACAAGATCTCGGTGAAGCTCCGGAAGAAGGTCGAAATGCTCTTTGCCCACCTCAAGCGCATTCTCGGCCTGGGACGGCTCCGATTACGTGGACCATGCGGCGCAAATGACGAATTCCTGCTCGCCGCCACTGCCCAAAACCTTCGCAAACTGGCAAAGATCTTTCCTGCACCGCAGCAAACGCGCAAAGCCTGATCAGAAAGGCGCTCGCGCTATGTTCAAATCGCTACTTTCTGCGCCCGCAACACGTTGTTTTTCCACAGAATCGGCCAAAGAGATACCATTCGCTGCGGTATGGTGGTCGAGCGCGGATGCAAAATCTTCGAACTTCTTGCCAGCGTGCTCAGACACACTCAGCACACTCCCCGTCACCGCATTCGGGCGGTAGGTCGTGCAGCCCTTGCAGCCCTGATCCCAGGCGGCCATGTAGACGTCCTTGAACGCCTCGAACCCGATATCCTCGGGCACGTTGATGGTCTTGGAAATCGAGCTGTCCACCCATTCCTGCGCCGCCGCCTGCATGGCGACGTGGTCCATCGGGGCCAGCGATTGCGCGTCGACGAAGTGCTCCGGCAGCGGCACGTCGCCTTTCACCTGACGCCAGAGGCTTACGGCGTAATCCTCAACTTCTTCTTCAACCCGACTCCCGTCTTTCTGGAGCACCTTGCGGGTGTAGGCATGGGCAAAAACCGGCTCGATCCCGGAAGAGACATTGCCCGCAAACAGACTGATCGTCCCGGTTGGCGCGATCGAGGTCAGCAGGGCGTTGCGGATGCCATGTTCGGCAATGGCGCCGCGCACGTCCGCATCCATCTTCTGCATCGTCCCGCTGGCCAGATAAGCATCGCTGTCGAACAGCGGAAACGCTCCCTTTTCGGCGGCCAAATCCGCCGAGGCCAGATAGGCGGTGCGGGCCAACGCGCGCAGCCAGTCCGAGGTCTGACGCGCCGCCTCGTCCGAGCCATAGCGCAAGCCCACCATCGCCAGCGCGTCGGCCAGCCCGGTCACGCCAAGGCCAATGCGCCGTTTGGCGTGTGCCTCGGCCTTCTGCGCCTCCAGTGGGAAGCGGCTGGCATCGACGGTATTGTCCATCATCCGAATGGCCGTCGTGACCAGGTCGCCAAGCTGCGTTTCGCACAGATGCGCGCCGTTTTCGAACGGCGCCTCAACCAGTCGCGCCAGGTTGATCGAGCCAAGCAGGCAGGCGCCATAAGGCGGCAGCGGCTGTTCGCCACAGGGGTTTGTCGCTGCAATATCCTCGACATAGGCCAGGTTGTTCATCTGATTGATCCGGTCGATGAAGATCACCCCCGGTTCGGCAAAATCATAGGTCGAGCGCATGATCTGTTCCCACAGATCGCGCGCCTTCAGGGTGCGATAGGTCTTTCCGTCGAACACCAGATCCCAATCGTCGCCCGATTTCACCGCCTCCATGAACGGGTCGGTGACCAGAACCGAGACGTTGAAGTTGCGCAGGCGCGCAGGGTCGGATTTGGCCGTCACGAAGGCCTCGATATCCGGGTGATCACAGCGCATCGTGGCCATCATCGCGCCGCGCCGTGACCCCGCTGACATGATCGTGCGGCACATCGCGTCCCAGACGTCCATGAAAGACAAGGGGCCCGAGGCATCCGCCGCCACGCCTTTCACATCTGCACCTTTGGGTCGAAGGGTCGAGAAATCATAGCCGATGCCGCCGCCCTGTTGCATGGTCAACGCGGCCTCTTTCAGCCCCTCGAATATGCCGCCAAGGCTGTCGGGGATCGTGCCCATGACAAAACAATTGAACAGCGTGACAGATCGGCCCGTCCCGGCCCCCGCCAGAATGCGGCCCGCTGGCAGGAACTTGAAATCTTCCAGCGCGTCATAGAACCGCGTTTCCCAGGCGCCGGGATCACTTTCGACCGCTGACAGCGCGCGCGTGACCCGGCGCCATGTGTCTTCGACCGTCACGTCAATCGGTGTGCCATCGGCGTCTTTCAGGCGGTATTTCATGTCCCAGATCTGTTCGGCAATCGGGGCGGCGAATCGAGTCTTGGCAGGGGTCCGATCAAATCGTATGCGGGTCTATATGATCGCGGAATCGCACGCAGGGAAACCGAAACATTTCAGCCCCTGATCACACGGCCCCGCAAGTGGCGAAACACCGGAGTTACCGTCTGGCAGAATCGCTCTGGGGAAACTAAGATACCACATCCTGTGGATAACTCCACCACTGATGCTACATGCTGGAAACAATGGGTCAGCTTCACCTGATAAAACTTTGCGTCGGGATCGACTCGGTCGAGGATCTGATCGCGTGGCGCGCCAAGAACAACCCCAAGGGGCTTGAGGCGCTCAGCCAGCATGTCACCCGCATGTGGCCGAAACGCGCCGTTGAACTGCTGGACGGCGGGTCGCTTTATTGGGTGATCAAGGGCAACATTCAGGCGCGCCAGCGGATCACCGCGCTGGAAGAGGTGACGGGCACGGACGGCATCCGCCGCTGTGCCATCGTGATGGACCCGAACATCATCCGCGTGGCCCCGGCGCGGCGGCGTCCGTTTCAGGGCTGGCGCTACATCAAGGCCGAAGATGCCCCGCCCGATCTGGCCGACCGGCGCAGTGGCGACAGCAGCCTGCCGGTCGAGATGAGCGCGGCCCTGGCCGAAATCGGCGTTCTGTGACCAACGTCCTGCTGGAAGTCTGCGTTGACACGCTGGCCGGTGCGCAGGCGGCCATTCGCGGTGGCGCGCGCCGGATCGAGCTGTGTTCAGCCCTGTCCGAGGGCGGTCTGACCCCGTCTGCGGGGTTGATGCAGGCGGCTGCTGCCTTGCCGGTTCCGGTCTACGCCATGATCCGGCCCCGCGCAGGGCTGTTCCAATTCGACGCCCATGATGCGGCAATCATGCTGGCCGATATCGCCACGGCGCGCGCGGCCGGTCTGGCCGGAGTCGTCCTGGGGGTACAGGATGGCGATGGCGGGTTGGACATGGGTCTGCTGGCGCGCCTGTCGGATGCCGCCGGGCCAATGGGGCGCACGCTGCACCGGGTGATCGACGTGGTGCCCGATCCGCTGCGCGCGCTGGATCAGGCGGCCGAACTGGGGTCGCACGGGTCCTGACCTCGGGCGCGCAACCCCAAGCGCCCGAGGGGGCGGCGTTGATTGCGCAGATGGTGGGTCGGGCAGCCGGTCGCATCGGGGTCATGCCGGGCTGTGGGTTGGCGGTGGCCAACGTGGGCGACCTCGTCGCGATGACCGGCGTGGCCGAGGTTCACGCCGCCTGCAATGCAGCCGCAGTGGGTGATCCGGCGTTTTCGGATTTCGACCCCGCAGGCGGGCGCAAGGAAACCTCGGAAGACGCGGTTCGCGGGATGGTCACGGCCCTGTCGGGATGATCCGCGCGGTGGGGATGCTGGGGGCATGGCCGGACGCCACGAGTGCACCCTATCCAATGATCTGATCCTTACTGCCAGCGCCCGCCCTGGCGGACCAGTTCGCGCTGAATATCCGCGACTGGCAGATCGGCCAGCGCGCAATTGCGGCGCAGCGACAGTGCCGCCGCGATGCCCGCGCCCTGACCGCCGACCGCGCAGCAGGCCATGTTGCGGGTGGCCGCGTGGCTGATCCGGTCGCCGCCGGTGGCGCGGCCTGCGACCAGCAGGTTTTCGACCCCCTTGGGCAGCAGGTTGCGGTAGGGGATGTGGAAATAGCGCCCCGTGGTCGGCAGGATCAGGATGCCGTAACCGTCGATGAATTCGGGGAACATCCCGATACTGTCGTCGAACCGCGCCTGATCGCGCACGTCGCCCTCGGTCATATTGTAAAGGCAGTCGACCTTGCGGGTGTCGCGGATGCCGATGGACATGCCGAAGTTCCTGAGCCGGATGCCGTCGCAGCCGGGCGTATAGCGGCGCAGTGCCTCGATCGCCAGCATCGCCTGGCGGCGACCCTCGATCTCGAACGCGGTCAAGCTGTCGGGGTCGGTGCCGTCGCAGCCGTCGAGGTGGATCAGGTTCATGTAGGTCAGTTCGCCCGTGTCATGCACCGCGCCCCAGGTGCCTGCGATGGTGTTCAGATGCGCCGGGATCAGCCCGTCTTTAATCGCCCGGTCGAAGGGTTTCTTGAGGAAGGGAGAGAACATCTCATCCTCCTTCCCGGAGGTCTCGATCACCCATTCGCCGCCACCGCCCCAGTCGGCATAGGTCTGCGGGTCGGACTTGATGCCGTCCATGAAGGTGCGTTTATCGACGCCTGCGCAGTGGAACATGACGCTTGCGGCCATCATGTCTTCGCGGTCGGTCTTGGTGGTAGGTGCCCCGGCGCGGGCGGCGATGTCGGCGTCGCCTGTGGCGTCGATCACGCGGGCAGCCAGGATCGCCTCACGCCCCGCTTTACTTTCGGTGATGATCCCGGTGATGCGGTTGCCGTCCATGATCGGGGCGACGAACTGGCGGTGCAGCATCGGGGTGACGCCGGATTCGGAGACCAGCGTGTCGGCGACCAGTTTGAAGCCTTCGCTGTCAATCTCGTGGCTGAGCGACTGGCTTTCCGGCACCGCCGCGCCCATTTCCTTGGCGCGCTCTTCGAATTCGCGGGCGATGCCGTTGCTTTCGACCGTCTGTTCGTGGCGATACCAATGCATCCCTTCGACGCCCACAACGGTGAGGTTGCCACCGAAACAACCGAAGCGTTCGACCAGCGTGGTTTCTGCGCCTGCGCGGGCCGAGGCGAGTGCAGCGGGTAACCCGCCGGGGCCAGAGCCGACGACCAGCACTTCGGTTTCGCGTACAACGTCGATTTCGCGGGCGGGTTCGGTGATGGTGCGGGTCATGCGCAGGTTTCCCCTTCTGTTTTTTCGCCCGGAATCAAGCCTGAAAGGCGCCGGGCGAGCGCCTGTCTGCCCCCCGGGCAGGCGCTTCTGCAACGTCTCGAACTCTACTGCCGTCAGAGTTAACCCTGCGGGATAAATTGCCCCACACTACCGGTTCAGCGCCTCCCCGCAGACAGGCACGCGCCCGGCTTGCACTTCACTGCGAAGTCACCCCCCCGCGTCCACCTCAACCCCCAGCGCCTTGGCGACGGTGAAGATATCCTTGTCGCCGCGCCCGCACATGTTCATCACCAGCAGGTGGTCCTTGGGCAGGGCAGGGGCGATCTTCATCACATGGGCCAGCGCGTGGCAGGGTTCCAGCGCCGGGATGATGCCTTCCAGCGCGCAGGACAGCTGGAACGCCTCCAGCGCTTCGACATCGGTGATCGAGACATATTTGGCGCGCCCAATCTCGTGCAGCCAGGCGTGTTCCGGCCCGATTCCGGGATAATCGAGGCCCGCCGAAATGCTGAACCCCTCCAGAATCTGCCCGTCGTCGTCCTGGAGCAGGTAGGTCCGGTTGCCATGCAGCACGCCGGGGCGACCGCCGGTCAAGGATGCGCAATGCTCCATTTTGGCGTTCACGCCCTTGCCGCCGGCTTCGACGCCGATGATGTTGACCGACTTGTCGTCGAGGAACGGGAAGAACAGGCCCATGGCGTTCGAGCCACCGCCGATGGCGGCAATCACCGTGTCGGGCAGACGCCCCTCGGCGGCTTGCAATTGCTCCTTGGTCTCCTTGCCGATGATCGCTTGAAAATCGCGGACCATGGCGGGGTAGGGGTGCGGACCGGCGACGGTGCCGATGCAATAGAAGGTGTCGCGCACGTTGGTCACCCAGTCGCGCAGCGCGTTGTTCATCGCGTCCTTCAGGGTGCCGCGACCGCTGGTCACCGGCACAACCTCGGCCCCCAGCAGGCGCATGCGAAACACGTTTGGCATCTGGCGTTCCACATCATGCGCGCCCATGTAGACGATGCATTTCAGCCCGAACTTGGCGCAGACCGTTGCCGTCGCCACCCCGTGCTGACCGGCACCGGTTTCGGCAATGATCCGGGTTTTCCCCATGCGTCGCGCCAGAAGGATCTGCCCCAGCACGTTGTTGATCTTGTGCGCGCCGGTGTGGTTCAGTTCATCCCGTTTGAGGTAGATTTTCGCGCCCCCCAGATGCTCGGTCAGCCGTTCGGCGTGATACAGCGGGCTGGGGCGGCCCACATAATGGGTCCACAGGTCGTCCATCTCGGCCCAGAAGCTGTCGTCGGTCTTGGCGCGCTCATACTCGGCCTCAAGATCCAGGATCAGCGGCATCAGCGTTTCCGATACGAAGCGACCGCCGAAATCGCCGAAGCGGCCGTTTTCGTCCGGGCCATTCATGAAGGTGTTGAACAGGTCGTTGGGCATTCCGGGCTCCTTCGATGCGACGCTGTGGTGTAGCCCGTGCCGTCGAAACGGTAAAGCGACGAAAGCTATTTGCCCGGACGCCAGGCGCGCCACCTAAGTGCCAGCCAGCGCCGCCCGACAATCACCGCGCCCACGATCATCGGCCGCAGAATCGGCATATCAATCGCAAGCAACGCCAGGCCCACCGGCAGCATCCACAGCCCGAACACCGGCAGGATCGCAAGCACGCTGCCGGCGATCAAGACGAGGGCGATGGGCAGGCGGAACATCCACAGATTGCGCTTCAACAGCCCGCGCAGTACCGAACCAACCAGCGGCACATGCCGCGAGATCGCGTTCAATTGCCGGGTCAGCCGGATGCGGTTTTTCGTCGGATCGTCGTCAACCAAATACTGTCTCCGAAGGTGGATGCCGACGCGAATGGCCACGGCCAATTCTGGCATATAGGCGTTCAGTCGATCGGCTCCAACGGGCGTTTGAAGCCGGTGTGCGATGCAACAAATCCAAGACTGGTGTAGAATTGCGCCGAGTCTGTCCGGCTGGCGTTCATGGTCAGTTGCATCAGCGTACAGCCCGCGGCGCGGGCGCGTGCCTCGGCATCCGCGAACATGGCGCGTCCGACCCCCTGACCCCGCAGGGTGCTGGCCACGCGAACGCTTTCGATCTGTGCCCGCCGCGCCGCGCGCAGCGACAGCCCCGAGATGAACGTCAGCTGATAGGTCGCCACAACTTTCCCGGCATCCTCGCCCACGATCAGCGTATTGGCACCCTCGGCCATCATTGCATCGAAGGCGGCGAAGTAGCGCGCCATCTCGGCCCCTTCGCGTTGCGAACCCAGCGCGTCGTCTTGCAACAGCGCCAGAACGGCAGGCACGTCATCGCGGGTCGCCGGGCGGAAACTCACCGGCATAAGCGTACCGCCGTCAGGAAATCGCGGATCAGGCCCGCGTCTTTCACCCCCGGGGCGCTTTCGACGCCGGAACTTACGTCGACCTGCCGCGCGCCGGTCAGGGCAATTGCCTGCGCCACGTTAGCGCGCGTCAGCCCCCCGGCCAGCATCCAGGGGCAGGCCCACCGCCGGTTGGCGATCAGCCGCCAGTCGAAGGTCAACCCGTTACCGCCGGGCAGCACCGCATCTTTGGGGGGCTTCGCATCGACCAGCAGTTGATCGGCGACGGCACCGTAGATATCCAACTGCGCCAGATCCTGCGCATCGGCCACCCCGACCGCTTTCATCACCGGCAGGCCGTACCGGGCGCGGACTTCGGCCACACGTTCGGGCGGCTCGGACCCGTGGAGTTGCAGCATGTCGATCGGCGTGTGTTCCAGGATTGCGTCCAGATCGGCGTCTGACGCGTTCACCACCAGCGCCACCTTGGCCACGCCAACCGGCACATCAATCGCCAATGCGCGCGCGGCCTCGATCGATATATGCCTTGGGGATTTCTGAAAGAAAACGAAGCCGACGTAACCGGCGCCAGCCTCGACCGCGGTCGACAGATGCTCTGCCGTCGAGAGTCCACAGATTTTCGTGCGTGTTTTGGCCATGGGCCGGGGTCTAGCGCGCGGCGGTCGGAGCCTCAAGCATCGCCAGGACGTCGTCGCCTGTGTCAGAGCCGGTGTCGGTCAGACGGTCAACCTCGGCCTCAAGCCGTTCCCGTTCGCGCCGTTCGTGGCGCGCCTCCGCGCGGTGCTTGTGTTCGCGCAGCCATTCCCAGACGAAGCCGATGGCGACACCGGCAACGATGCTGCCCAGGATCACCAGAAACAGGGGTAAGGAAATCGACCATTGATAGCCAAACAGCCCCGCCATTTCTTCTGGCAGAACCCGCAGGGTGACGAAGCCCCTGTTGGCAAGGGCGGTCGCGATCAGGACAATCGCAAGGCCGCCAAGGAAAGCATATCGGATCAGGCGCATGGCGCCGTTCTAGCCCTTGTTCAGGCGGTCGCGCAACAGCTTGCCGGTCTTGAAAAACGGTACGTGCTTTTCTTCGACATTCACCGAGTCCCCGGTGCGCGGATTGCGGCCGACGCGCGCGTCACGCTTCTTGACCGAAAACGCGCCGAAACCACGCAGTTCGACCCGGTCGCCCCGCGCCATGGCCGAGATAACCTCTTCAAAAATCGTGTTCACAATGCGTTCGACATCGCGGTGATACAGGTGCGGATTCTCATCCGCGATTTTCTGGATCAGTTCAGAACGGATCATATCAAGTCCCCCTGCGCGCCTCTTGTGGCAGACTGGGCGCGATACCGAACTATAGGCGAAACCGGGGCGGACGCAAAACCCCCATGCGACCAAAATAGGCGATAATGCGCTGAATATTGGGGATAAACACGGATGATCCTGCGGAAACTGCCACTCAGCGGTACGCAGGCGGGTGACTCGGCCTGCAATCCGCGCGCGCTGATTCGGGTGCGGCGCGGGCGGCAGCGAACCCGCCGCGCGGACCAATCGGCCTCGGGTTTCGGGGCAAGATCGCTGGCGGCGCAAGCCCGGCTGCGCGCCGGTCGGTCCCGGTTCAGCCGCGCGACGGGCGTGGTGGCCTTTGCGGTGTGCTGACCCTAGGGTGGCCCGACGGATTGGCGATCGGAGGGTGCGATGGCATCGCCCAGCGAAGCGGTGGAACAGCTGTGTATGGGATGCGGGTTTTGCTGCGACGGATCGCTGTTTGCCTGTGCCAGCCTGCAAAAGGACGAAAACCCGCCAGTGGGCCCAACGTGGGAAGGCACCGGAGGCAATCTGGTTTTTGCCATGCCGTGCCGCTGTTTTGACGGAAAATGTACGATCTATGACGCCAGACCGAAAACCTGCATCGGGTATTATTGCGATACCGCTAAGCTGGTGAAATCCGGCCGGCTTGGCCTTGCCCGGGCGCAGACCCGGATCGAGACGATGCGCGCGCATATTGCCGATTTCCGCAAGCTGACCGGGGATTTTGAAACGCCCGTCCCAAAACTCGTCTGCAGTACCATTGATGGCTACAAACTACAGCGCAAAGCCCGCAGCTGTACGGAAGCCGATCGCAGGACTGCACGGGCTGCGTATCGTTACCGGGTGTTGAAGAACCGCTATTTCGCCGGACGTTACAAGCGGCGCATGCGGCGGCTTTCGCGGGCAATTTCCCGACTGCTGCCGCACTGGGCAAGGGCGCGCGGCAAGAATTCCTGACCGAGCGCGTATCGGCGAAAAAAAAGCCCCGCGCCAGTGGCACGGGGCTTTTCCAACGTTATGTCAGACGCTTATGCGTCGTCGTCGCTTTTCAGCGCTGCACCCAGGATGTCGCCAAGCGAAGCACCGGAGTCCGACGAACCATATTGTTCGACCGCTTCTTTTTCTTCTGCGATCTCGCGCGCTTTGATCGACAGGCCCAGACGGCGGGTCTTGGCGTCGACATTGGTGACGCGTACGTCGACCTTGTCGCCAACCCCAAAGCGTTCGGGGCGCTGTTCGGCACGATCCCGGCTGAGGTCACTGCGGCGGATGAAGGATTTCGCACCCTCGTATTCCACCTCAATGCCGCCATCTTCGATCGAAGTCACCTCGACCGTGATGATCGATCCGCGCTTCACGCCGTCGGTCGCCTCGGTAAAGCTGTCGTCCAGACCTTTGATTGACAGGCTGATACGCTCTTTCTCAACATCCACTTCGGTGACCACGGCATTGACCGAGTCGCCCTTGCGGTAGTTCTGGATCGCATCTTCGCCACGTTCGTTCCAGCTGATGTCGCTGAGGTGAACCATGCCGTCGATGTCGCCGTCCAGGCCGACGAACAGACCGAATTCGGTGATGTTCTTGACCTCGCCTTCGACCGGCGTGCCTTCGGGGTGGGTTTCTGCAAACACCTCCCACGGGTTGCGCATGGTCTGTTTCAGGCCAAGGCTGACGCGGCGTTTGATCGGATCAATCTCAAGCACTTTGACGTCGACTTCCTGGCTGGTCGAGACGATTTTGCCCGGGTGGACGTTCTTCTTGGTCCAGGACATTTCGCTGACGTGCACCAGACCTTCGACGCCCGGTTCCAGTTCAACAAACGCACCGTAATCGGTGATGTTGGTCACGCGGCCCTTGTGGTCGCTGTCCAGCGGGTACTTGCCTTCGACGGCGTTCCAGGGATCGTCCTGCAACTGCTTGAGGCCAAGCGAGATGCGGTGCGTTTCCTTGTTGACCTTGATGACCTGCACTTTGATCGTTTCACCGATGGTGACGATCTCGGACGGGTGGTTGACCCGGCGCCAGGCCATGTCGGTGACGTGCAACAGCCCGTCAACACCGCCCAGATCCACGAAGGCACCGTATTCGGTGATGTTCTTGACCACACCGTCAACTGCCTGACCTTCGGTAAGACCACCGATAACCTCGGCACGCTGTTCGGCGCGGGATTCTTCAAGGATCGCGCGGCGCGACACAACGATGTTGCCCCGGCGACGGTCCATTTTCAGAATCTGGAACGGTTGCTTCAGACCCATCAGCGGGCCAGCGTCACGCACGGGGCGCACGTCAACCTGAGAACCGGGCAGGAACGCAACTGCGCCGCCCAGATCGACGGTAAAGCCGCCTTTGACGCGGCCAAAGATGGCTCCGTCGACTTTTTCTTCTTCGGCGTAAGCCGCTTCCAGACGATCCCAGGCAGCCTCGCGGCGGGCCATTTCGTGGCTGATGACAGCCTCGCCCTTGGCGTTTTCGACCTGGCGCAGGAAAACCTCGACCTCGTCGCCCACTTCAATTTCGGGGGCTTCGCCGGGGTTTGCGAATTCTTTCAGCTCGACACGGCCTTCCATTTTATAGCCGACGTCGATGATGGCTTGTCCCGCTTCAACTGCGATGACTTTGCCTTTAACAACAGACCCTTCCTGGGGCGTGTCAATCTCGAAGCTTTCGTTGAGGAGGGCTTCGAATTCCTCCATCGTTGCTTTAGCGCACATGCGTGTTCAGTTTCCTATCATAAGCGTTTTATCTGGCCGCGCGGTTGTCTCCGCCGGTCTTTCTGGTTTCGATTGGTCGCCGGTTGCCCGGCCGGAAATAAAGTCAGGGCCGGAGAATTCCGACCCTGCCCATATGCCCGTCCACAACTGTTGCCGTCGTGTTGACAGGCGGGCGTATAGGCCGCGCGGCCCTGTCTTGCAAGGGGTTTGCGCGCGATCCCCTTGACCCCGGCGCGTCCAGCGCGTTGTCATGGCGGTGATCAGAAGGATTCCCCCCATGCCCAGCGATTTCAAAGCCGAACTTACCGACCGCCTTGTCCGTTATTGCGCGATTGACAGCCAAAGCGACGAACGATCCCCAGCAGCCCCAGCACCGGCATCCAGTTCGACATGCTGAACTTGCTGCGCGATGAGTTGGAGGGCATCGGGGCTCAGGATGTACAGATCACCGACTACGGCGTGGTTCTGGCGACGATCCCGGCGACAACTGACGCCGCGGCCCCGACCATCGGCCTGCTGGCCCATGTCGACACCGCCCCGCAATTCAACGCGACCGGCGTGAAGCCCGTCGTTCACAACGCCTACAACGGTGGCACGATCAGTTTCGCCGACGCGCCCGAGTTGGAGTTATCGCCCGAGGGGTCGCCCCATTTGGCCAATTGCGTCGGCCATGACATCGTAACCGCAAGTGGGCTGACCCTGCTGGGCGGCGACGACAAGGCCGGGGTGGCGATCATCATGACCGCCGCGCGGCATCTGTTAAAGAACCCGTCGATCCCGCACGGCAAACTGCGCATCGCCTTCACCCCGGACGAGGAGATTGGCCGCGGCGTGAACGAGCGTTTGCCTGCCGACCTTGCCGCCGATTTCGCCTTCACCTTCGACGGTCAGGAGCCCGGCGGTCTGGAGGTTGAGACATTTTCGGCGGATGGCGCGGTTGTAAGGGTTGAGGGTGTGTCGATCCACCCCGGCGACGCCAAGGGCAAGCTGGTGAACGCGCTGCATCTGGCCGCGAAGATTATCGACACGCTGCCCCAGACGCGTCTGACGCCCGAGACCACCGAAGGGCGCGAAGGGTTCATCTTTGTGGGTGAGGTGACGGGCAATGCGGCAAGCGCCGAGATCAAGCTGATCCTGCGCGATTTCGAGATGGACAAGCTGGCCGCCCATGGTGACCTTCTGCGCCAAGTCTGTGCGACCATCGCGGCAACCGAACCGCGCGCGACGATTATCTGCGACATCCACCCTCAATACCGCAACATGGCCTATTGGCTGGACGACGATCCCCGCGCCGCCGAACTTGCCCGCGCCGCCTATCGCGCCTGCGGGATCCAGCCGGTGTCGCATCCGATCCGGGGCGGCACGGACGGGTCACGGTTGACGGAACTGGGCGTGCCGACGCCGAACCTGTTCACCGGGATGCAAAATATCCACGGCCCACTGGAATGGATCAGCGTGCAGGACATGGAGGCCGCGACGAACGTTTGCCTGAAGCTGGTTGAGCTTGGGGCGGGGGATTGAGGGCGGTATGCTAAAGTGACGCATCGGATCGCTGCACTTTTCGGATCAGTTTGGACGTTCTGTCGGTTTCCGTTCTGCAGCCCGGAATCAAGCCCGAAGGGCGCCGGGCGATCGCCTGACCGTCCGTCGCACCAAAGGTGCGCCGTGATTCTTTGGCACGCCTCTGGCGTGACGAGCAGGCGAATTCGATGGGTCGCGAAACCTTCGTAGTCTGGAGTTAACGCAGAACCACTAATTGCCACACACCACTGTTGCATCGCCTACCCCCGGTCAGGCGCGCGCCCGGCTTGCACTTGCATCCGGGCGATACCCGCAACGGCTCAGAAGACCACCAATCCGCTTTGTGGCTCAAGAACGGTTCCCCAACCACCCGTCATCACCTCACCACTGACCAACCCCCGCTTCTTCCAAATTTCGGCTTTCCGGAAGACCTCACAAACACAGGGCGCAACGAACCACCCCTCCCGCTCCATTCCAAGTGACCGGGCGATTCCGCGTGGACCTGTCCGGCAGCCTAAAGCGTTTCGGCTTGAACCTGAATCGCGAGGGATTCCCTTGAGACCTGATCTGTGATTCATCCTGTTTGGGAGGATGGATCATGTCAGCACCTTTGCCATCTGCGCTTCGGATACGGTTTCAGAGATACATTGAAGAAGGGTTGAGCGGGCGCGCGGCGGCGTTGCGGTTGAAGCTGTCGCCTGCCACAGGCGCGCGGTGGGCGCGTCAGGTGAGGATGAAGGGTCATGCGGAACCTGCCCGGCAGGGACCGCCGCGCGGCAAGGGAAAGCTGGCTCCGCATCGGGAATTCTTTGAGGAGTTGATCGCACAAGACCCTGACATCACGCTCTTTGAGTTGCGTAATGCGCTGGCCGATGCAGAGGGTGTGCGGGTGCATCACTCCTCCATCGCCAACCTTCTGTCCCGGCTCGGCTTCACGTACAAAAAAAGTCGCTGGTCGCAACCGAGCGCCGCCGCGCCAAGGTAAGGCAGCAACGGGCCGACTGGTTCAGATACCGCTCGCCAGCCATTGCGACCTTTCCTGAGCGCGTTGTCTTTATTGACGAAACCGCAGTGAAGACAAACCTCACGCGCCTACGCGGCAGAGCCAAGCGCGGTAAGCGCCTGACGATGGATGCGCTCTTCGGAAGCTGGGGAACCCAAACCTTGATCGCGGGCCTGACCCAAGGCGCGCTGATCGCACCTTGGGTCATCAAGGGAGCGATAGATGGCCCCGCCTTCGCGGCCTACATCCGCGAAGTGCTGGTCCCCGAGATCAACCCCGGCACTGTCGTCATTCTCGACAACCTGGCAACCCACCGGAATAAGGAGGCGACGCAGGCTTTACGCAATCACGGCTGCTGGTTCCTTTACCTGCCACCGTACTCGCCCGACCTGAATCCCATCGAGCAGGCCTTCTCTAAACTGAAAGCCCATTTGCGACGGATCGGGGCCAGGTCCTTTACCCAGGTCTTCGAAGCAATCGGAGCAATCTGCGATCTCTACGACCCAGTAGAATGCTGGAACTACTTTAAGGCCGCCGGATATGTCTCAGGTTAATGTCGAAACGCTTTAGGGGTGTTGGTCTCTGGCATCATTTCAGGCAAAATGGATGACGCTTCATGTAATGACGACAAGCTATTGACGGACCCGCGAAATGGCGCCGCCCGAATACCGCCTTAGCGTCGCAAATGCAGCAGCGACATCAACCGCGCTTGACGGCTGAATCCATCGGTCTGAACCGGCCCGATCACCGCAGCCCGTGCCATAACCCGTTGCGCCAGCCACCAGGCCCAGATCCCGAAGATCAGCCCGCCGACCGCTTGCCCGATCAATATCCCCTGCGCCCCCAGCAACCAGCCTCCGACCATTGCTGTCGGGATGGTGCCCAGCGTGTGCCGGCCCCAATTCAGCCATGTCGAATAAAACGGGTGGCCCAGATTGTTGAATGCCGCGTTCGACACGAACAACATGCCGTTGAAAAAGAACATCAACGCCAGTGGCCCGGCGAACAGGAACACCAGATCGCGGGTCAGCCCATCGGCGCTGAACAGCCCGGCAATCGGCCAGCGCAGCGCGTATAACGCGGCCGAGACCAGCAAAACAACGACCGCCGTGAAGATCAGCCCGTCACGAAACGCCCCCTTCACCCGATCATGCAACCCGGCCCCGAAATTCTGCCCGATGATCGGACCAATGGCCCCGGACAGCGCAAATGTCACCCCATAGGCCACCGGTGTGATCCGGGCCACAATGGCCATGCCCGCCACGGCATCCTCGCCATATTCGGCCATCGAGCGTGTGACATAGGCCTGCCCGATCGGGGTGGCCAGCTGGGTCAGGATCGCCGGACCGGCGATGCTGAAAACCGGGGTCAGATCGCGAAAAAGTTCGGCACCTGAGGGGCGCGCGAACCCGCCATAGTGGCGGATGATCGGCAACAGTGCCGTGGCTGCGATGGCAAGGCGCGCGGCAACGCTGGCCAATGCGGCCCCGGTCAGTTCCAGATCCAGCCCGAAGATCAGGATCGGGTCCAGCACCGCGTTTACCAGCCCGCCCCAAACCGTCGCCATCATTGCACGCTGCGCATCACCATGGGCGCGCAGAATCGCGCCGCCGACCATGCCGGTGATCAGAAACGGCAGCGAGGGCACAATGATTCTGAGGTACGATGTCGCCAGTTCCAGCGTCGCACCGCGCGCGCCGATCAAGGACGCAAGCACCGGCACGTATATCCAGACAATCGCGGCGAATATCGTGCCAAAGACGACGCCATAAATCAGCACATTGGTCGCCCGCCGCCGCGCCAGCTCTTCGTTTCCGGCACCCAGGGTCCGCGCCACCAGCGCCCCGGCGGCAATCGCCATGCCGATGCCGAAGGATGTCGTAAAGAACAGGATCGCGCCAGCATATCCGACCGCAGCGGCCAGCTCGGCCTTGCCCAGCATCGAAATGAAGATCATGTCGATGAAATCGACCAGAAACACCGCCATCAACCCGACCGAGGCGGTCAGCGACATCACCGTGATATGCCGCATCAATGACCCGTCGAGGAATTTTGCCTGCTCGCTCATGCGCTGTCCCCTTTGCGCACAAGTCTGAGGCATCGCGCGGCCGGGTTCAATCCAGCGTTTTCGGCGCGCGCAGCAGCGCGGTTTTTGTCTGCCTCAGCGTCCTCAGGAATTGCCGGGTTTGGCGCAGCCGGGCTTCGACCTCGGCGATTTTTGCGTTCAGGAACGCCTCTCCATCCAGATCATCGCCTGCCGCCCCAAGCTGGCCCAGGAAGACGGTCACATCCGCCAGCGTCATGCCTGCCGCCCGCGCCTCGGCAATGATCTCCAGCGTCATCATCGTGTCGTCGGAATAGTTGCGATAGCTGTTCGTCGCACCCGGTTCAGGGGTCGAGTGGATCAACCCGGAACGTTCGTAAAACCGCAAGGTATCCCGGCTGAGGCCGCTTTTTCTGGCCAGATCACCGATGCGCATGGGTGTGCGAAAACCGTTGACTCAACTCCATGGTTTTATCTAACGTGACACATCCGAAATGGCCAGAGGCATCCGCGCATGGCGAAAAGTTGTGAAAGCTGCGGCATGCCGCTAAACAAAGACCCCGAAGGCGGCGGGTCCGAAGCGGATGGCTCGCGTTCGGCGCGCTATTGCTCGCTATGTTACGCCGATGGCGCGTTTCGCCATCCTGATGCGACGGTGGTGGAGTTTCAGGCCCATTGCCTTGACGCCCTTGCTGGCAAGGGCATGCCACGGATCATGGCATGGCTGTTCACGCGCGGAATTCCGCGATTGCCGCGCTGGGCCGATTGTGTTGAAAAACTCCGAAATCAGAGCGTCGCGGATTTCTTGCGAAAACCTATGAAGCGAAATAGTCGGAAAGCTTTGACCACGAGACAGCGCATGGCTGCGCGTGAGCGCATGTAGGCGATTTGGGCCGACCCCCGCGCCAAAAATTTAGGATCGGGCTGCATGGAAAGAAAAATCATCGTTCAGGCCCTAAAACGGAGTTTTTCAACACAATCGGCCAATAAATAACCAAGGCCCCCATCTGGTCGGTTTCCCCTGACCGCCCGTTTCGCAGACTGTTTTCAGACCATTTACTGCTAAGGTCCGCACAGAGAATCGACGCCAGTCCGGCCTTCGCAAAAGCAGATCCCGCATGACCCAACCGCCGCGCCATCACGGGACTACGGTCATGTTCGCCGCGTCAGTTCTGTCTGCGGTCCTGGGGTCCGTGCATGCATTCTCGGTCTTTCTTATCCCGCTTGAACAGGCATTCGCAGCGTCCCGAGGGGCAGTTTCGCTGACCTACTCCCTGGCATTGGGCTTTCTGACCCTTGCTGTACTGTTCGGCCATAGCATCTTTGCGCGTTGGAGTGCGCCGAGTTTTGTCATGGTAGTCTCCACCCTCGCCGCAGCAGGGGCGCTGATCGCCGGGTTCGCCCCGTCCTTGTCGATGATCTGGCTGGGCTATTCGCTGCTGTTCGGGGCGGCCAATGGTCTGGGATATGGCTTCGGCCTGCAATTGGCCGCACAGGCCAACCCGCGCCGCGCCGGGTTCGCGATGGGGGTGGTGACCGCCGCCTATGCGCTAGGGGCAGGGGTCGCGCCGCTGCTGTTTGCCGCCGCGCTGTCGCTGGGTGGATTTGTCGCCGCGATGATCGGTCTTGCGGCTGTTCTGATCGGCGCAGGCATCATCTGTGCAGCCATGTTGCGCGCGACAGGCGCAGTGTTCACGGCCGCGCCCGCGCGGTCGGCACAAACCGAAGTTCGCGGTGCCAGTTTCGCGCTTCTCTGGATCGGTTACGGCGCGGGTGTCGCCGCCGGATTGATGGCAATCGGCCACGCCACCGCGATCGCCACCGGCGCCGGATTTCCGGGGCCGATCTGGATCGCGCCTGCGGCAATCGCGGTCGCAAATCTGCTGGGCAGTCTTGTGGCCGGTCGGCTGACTGACCGGGCGAAACTGGGTGTCGTCCTGGCCTGCCTGGCGCTTTTGACGGCAGCAGCGGTTCTGGCGCTTGGCACGATTGCGGGGCCGGGTTCCACCATTGCGATGCTCGCGGCAGCAGGCTTTGCCTATGGCGGCACCATCGCGGCTTATCCCGCCGTGATCGCCAAACTGTTCGGCATGGCCGACAGTCCGCGGATCTATGGCCGGGTCTTCACCGCCTGGGGGGCCGCTGGCCTGTTCGCACCCTCATTGGCTGGCGCGCTGTTCGACCTCAGCGGCACTTACCGGGTGGCTTTGCTGGCAGCTGCCGCACTTGCGGTCATCTCGGCATTGGCGGTTGTGGCCTTGTTCCGGGTCGAGGTCAGGCGCGCGGCTTGATCTGTAACAGCGGCATCACATCCGCCATTTCCGGTCCGCGATTCCGGCCCGTCACGGCGCGGCGCAGGGGGGCAAACAGCGCGCGCCCCTTGCGGCCCGAAGCCTCCTTGGCGGCCGCTGTCCATTCCGACCACGTCTCGGGCCCATAGGGCGGCTGACCCAGCAGGGCGATCGCCTCGGCCACGAAATCGGCATCCTCGGCCTCGGGCGCGGCAGTTGCCCCTTCGGCGAACACCGACCACCAGCCCGACAGGTCGGCCAGCGTGTCGATATTCTCACGCACGACGGTCCAGAACTGATCGGCCAGCGCATCCGGCACCCCGGCGGCGCGCAAGTCTTCTGCCACAGCCTCCAGCGGCAGACCGGCCAGATGCCGCGCGGTCAGCGGCTTCAGGTCTTCGGCGTCAAATTTCGTCGGAGCGCTGCCGAAATGGTCCAGGTCGAACCCTTCGATCAACTCATCATGCGAATTGCGCAACTCCACCGGATCGCTCGACCCCAATCGCGCCATCAGGCTCAGCAGCGCCATCGGTTGAATCCCCGCTTCGCGCAGATCGCGCAGCGCCAGTGTGCCGAGGCGTTTGCTCAGCGCCTCACCCTGCGGGCCGGTCAGCAGCGAATGATGCGCGAAAGATGGATGATCGTGGCCCAGCGCCGCCATGATCTGAATCTGCGTCGCCGTGTTGGTCACATGGTCCGATCCGCGCACCACATGGGTCACGCCCATATCCGTGTCGTCCACCACGCTGGCAATCGTATAGAGGACCTGACCATCGGCGCGGATCAGCACCGGGTCGCTGACGCTGGCGTCATCAATTGAGATGTCGCCAAGGATGCCATCGGTCCATTCGATCCGTTCCCGGTCCAGCTTGAACCGCCAGACCCCGTTGCCACGCTCGGCGCGCAGGGCGTCCTTTTGCGCCCCGCTCAACTCCAGCGCCGCGCGATCATAGACCGGCGGGCGGTGCATGTTCAGCAGCTTCTTGCGCTTCAGGTCCAGCTCGGTCGGGGTCTCGAACGCCTCATAAAGCCGCCCGTTGCTGCGCATCTCATCCGCTGCCGCCGCATAGCGGTCCAGCCGGTCAGACTGTTTCTCAACCCGGTCCCAATGCAGGCCCAGCCAATCGAGGTCTTCCTGGATCGCGTCCGCGAAGGCCTGGGTCGATCGTTCAGGGTCGGTATCATCCAGCCGCAGGATGAAAGTGCCGCCCGCCTTGCGGGCAATCATCCAGTTCATCAGCGCGGTGCGCAGGTTACCGACGTGGATATGGCCGGTGGGCGAGGGGGCGAAACGGGTGGTGGTCATGGGGCAAACTCCTTGTCGCACGCTCTTTCACAGGCGGGCAAACATGTCCATATCGGGGGCATGGATGTAAGCCTTGACCAGATGCACGTGCTGGCGCTGGCGGCGCGTGATGCCTTGCCAGACGCCTATCGCGCCGCCGCGCGCGACGTCGCGCTGCGGGTCGAGGATACGGCCCCGCGCGATATCCTGGCGGATGTCGGGGTCGCCGACCCGCTAGAGCTGACGGGCCTTTACGACGGCATCCCCCTGACGCAGAAATCGGTCGCCGATCAGCCCCATGGCCCGGACACGATCTGGCTGTTCCGGCGTGCCATTCTGGCCGAGCTGGCGGAACGCGGGAACGTGACCCTGGCCGAGCTTGTGGCCCATGTTTACGTCCACGAATTGGCGCATCATTTCGGCTGGTCTGACGATGACATTGCCCGGATTAATCGCTGGTGGGAATGATCGCGGAGCTGTCGCAGCTGCCATACGTTTCGCATACGTTTTGCCGACAGGCGATTTTCGGCCCAGATCACCGGGCTGTGAAGTCGAAAAACGGCCGGGTTGCCCTATGGTTAGACCAAGTCAATCTCATACACGGAGGTCTGCCATGAAACTCACCCGTCGCCAGGCGCTGGACAGCGCCGCGATCCTGCCGCTTGCCGCAGGCGCCACGCCAACGCTGGCCGCAAGCCACGCCGAACCCAGCCCCTTGCCGACGCACCGGGTCCATAACCTGGGTGATTTCAAGGTCGTAACCCTGCTGGCAGGATCGCGCGCCGTGCCCGATCCGCATACCATCTTCGGGCTGAACGTCCCGGATGAGGAGTTCGACGCCGTGTCCGAAGCGGCCTTCCTGCCCAACGACAATTCGCAGTTCTTCTTCACCCCGACATTGGTCGACACGGGCGAGGCGAAGATCCTGTTCGACACCGGCCTCAACCCCGGCGGCATCACCGCTGTTGCTGCCCACGGCCACACGCCGGGGCACATGGCCTATATGCTGGACAGCGGCGGCAAGCAGATGCTGCTGATCGCCGACACCGCCAACCACGCGGTCTGGTCGCTGGAACGCCCGGATTGGGAGGTGCGCTTTGACATGGACAAAGCCGCCGCCGCCGCCACCCGGCGCAAGTTGCTGGGCATGGTCGCGGCGGATCGCATTCCGCTGATCGGTTACCACCTGCCGTTCCCGGCGGTGGGCTATGTCGAGGTCAGGGGCGACGGCTTCGCCTATGTCCCGGCGAGTTATCAGTTGATGCTCTGATCGCGTTTCACCCGCCAGCGGCGGCATCGGGATCGACGAGCGGATGCCTCCGGCGGGGATATTTTTGGGTCAATGATGGAGCGGGCGCGCCTCAAACCTCGCGCCAGTCGCTTTCGGCCAGCGCGTCCTGAAACGGGCGCGCATCGACTGCGTGCAGCATCTCATCGAAAGGGAACGCTCGGCCCTGGTCGTGTTCTGAACGCGCGGATAGATCGGGGCGGGCCGGTCGTTCAGGATCGGGGCGTCCCAGCCGTCGGTGGTCTGGAAGAACCGGGCGACACCGTCGCGGCCCCAATGTGTCAGGAAGCCCTGCACCACAGTATCCAAGTAGCTGAGAAGGATCGGGTTTTTCCGGGTCGGTGCCTCATGCGCATCCTCCGCAATGGCATAGACCGCCAGATCCAGCGGGCCAGGGGGTGGCGCACGTCCGGGACCGCGACCCGTGCATAAGCCGCCTCTCGTGCGTCGAGGGCTTGCCAATCCGCACCGGGGACCGAGGCGATGACGCCCTCGATACTGCTGGTCGGATCGCGCATTACGGTCACATAGGCCGCCGCGCGGCCATGGGCACGCCGCCAGGCGCGGCGCCAGCCGGGCAGGGTGGCGGGATGAAATTCGGGGTAGGCATGGGTGCCGGAATTCACCAGCGAGCCATAGCCAAAAAAGAACGGATCAGCCATTCGCCAGACAAAGCCCTGAACGCATTCGAAACGCAAGACTTGCCCGGTGCGCCAAGGCGCGCTAATCCAATCCGGTCAACGACGGGAGAATCGGGTCCGCCCCGATGCCGAAGGAGCAACCGCCCCGGTAAACTCTCAGGCACCAAGGACCGCCGTTGGCAACAGACTCTGGAGAGTGGCCCCGCAGGGCCCGCCGAAGGGATAGCGATCTCAGGCGAAGGGACAGAGGGGGCACTGGCGACACCTGAATGTGGGGTGTCGGGGAACAGTGCCGGGCGAACATCCGGCTGAACGACAGGGGATGGGAATGCCGGAGCTGAACCGAACACCGCTTTACGATCTGCACCTGGAACTGGGCGGCAAGATGGTGCCGTTTGCGGGCTATGAGATGCCCGTGCAGTACCCCATGGGCGTGATGAAAGAGCATCTGCACACGCGTCAAAAGGCCGGGCTGTTTGATGTCAGCCACATGGGTCAGGTGGTGGTCAGGCCAAAGTCGGGCCAATACGAAGATGCCGCATTGGCGCTGGAAACGCTGGTTCCGGTGAACGTTCTGGGGCTGGGCGAAAAGCGCCAGCGCTATGCGATGTTCACCAATGACGCGGGCGGGATCGAGGATGATCTGATGCTGGCCAATATGGGCGACCATGTTTTCGTCGTCGTCAACGCCGCCTGCAAGGACGCCGATATTGCGCGGATGAAAACCCATCTGTCTGAAACCTGCTGGATCGAGGTTCTGGATGACCGCGCCCTGCTGGCGTTTCAGGGGACTGCGGCGGAAGGGGCGCTCGCTTCGCTCGCGCCCGCTGTCGCGGAAATGGCGTTCATGGACGTGGCCGAGGTGGGGATTGCCGGGGCGGACTGTGTCGTCTCACGCTCGGGCTACACCGGTGAGGATGGGTATGAGATTTCGGTGCCGAATGCGCAGGCCGTCGATCTGGCGCGTGCTCTGCTGGCGCATGACGATGTGGAACCTATCGGTCTTGGCGCGCGGGACACGCTGCGGCTGGAGGCGGGATTGTGCCTTTACGGCAATGACATAGACGCCACCACCAGCCCGGTTGAGGCGGCGCTGACCTGGGCGATTCAGAAGGCACGGCGCGCCGGGGGCGATCGGGCGGGCGGCTTTCCAGGTGCAGACCGTATCCTTGATGAGATGGCGAATGGCACCTCGCGCCGCCGCGTTGGTCTGCTGCCCGAAGGCCGCGCCCCGATGCGCGACGGGACGCGGTTGTTCGTCGAAGGATCGGACACGCCGGTTGGCACAGTGACGTCGGGTGCCTTCGGGCCAACCGTCGAACGCCCCGTTTCAATGGGCTATGTCGAGGCTGCCTACGCCGACGTCGGCACCGCCCTTCTGGGCGAGGTGCGCAGAAAACTTTTGCCGGTTACAGTGGCGGCAATGCCGTTCCGCCCGGCGCAATTCAAACGATAATCAACTGGGAGAGACTGAAGATGAAATACACCGAAGAACACGAATGGCTGCGCGTCGAAGATGATCTGGTCGTGGTCGGGATCACGGCACATGCCTCGGAACAGCTGGGCGATGTGGTGTTCGTGGAACTGCCGGACGTGCCGATGACGGTCACCAAGGATGACGAAGTTGTGGTGATCGAAAGCGTCAAGGCCGCGTCCGACATCCTGGCCCCGCTGGACGGCGAGATTGTCGAGGTGAACACGCCGCTGGGCGATGAACCCGGCAAGGTCAACGATGATCCCACCGGCGACGCCTGGTTCTTCAAGATGAAGATCGAGGATATGTCCGTTCTGGATGATCTGATGGACGAAGCCGCCTATAACAAGTTCATCGCCTAGGCGCTGTGGTGCGCGTTCTGCGCATTGTCAGCGATCTGGAGGTTTCAGACCCACAAGCTCTGGCTGGATTTTACGAACGGCTGTTCGGTCTGAAGATCGTGATGGACGCGGGCTTCATCGTCACGCTGCAGGGGGACGCGCCTGCGCCCATTCAGATCAGCCTTGCCAGCGAAGGCGGGTCCGGCACGCCGGTGCCCGCGCTTTCGATCGAGGTGGATGATCTGGACGATGTGATCGCACGGCTGGCCGCGATGGGCGTGACGCCCAGCTATGGCCCGGTCGATGAACCCTGGGGCGTGCGCCGTTTGTATGTGCGCGACCCCGCTGGAACCTTGTTGAATATCCTGTGCCACGCCCCGGCTGGCGCACCGACCTGAACGGAGACTTTCATGCCCTTCTCACCCACAGATTATCAGCCCTATGATTTCGCCAACCGACGCCACATCGGCCCCTCGCCCGAGGAAATGGCCGAGCTGCTGAAGGTCGTGGGCGCGGACAGTCTGGATGACCTGATCGACCAGACGATCCCCAAAAGCATCCGGCAGGACAAACCGCTGGAATTCGGGCGCGCGCTGAGTGAGCGGGAATTGCTGTATCACATGCGCGAGGTTGCCTCGAAGAACCAGCTGTTCACCTCGCTGATCGGGCAGGGGTATTACGGCTGCGTCACGCCGCCGGTGATCCAGCGCAACATCCTGGAAAACCCGGCCTGGTACACGGCTTATACGCCCTATCAGCCCGAGATTTCGCAAGGCCGGCTTGAGGCCTTGTTGAACTATCAGACGATGATCTGCGACCTGACCGGACTGCCGGTCGCCAATGCCTCACTTTTGGACGAAGGCACGGCGGCGGCCGAGGCGATGGCGATGGCGCAGCGGGTGTCAAAATCGAAGGCGACGGCGTTCTTTGTTGATCAGGAATGCCACCCTCAAAGCATCGAGGTGATGCGCACCCGGGCCGAGCCGTTGGGGTTCGAGATTGTGGTGGGCGACCCCGTTGATCTGGACGCCGAAGCGGTGTTCGGCGCGATCTTCCAATATCCGGGAACGCGCGGGCATCTGATGGATTTCACCCCGCAGATCGAGGCGCTGCATGCCGCCAAGGCCATCGGCATTGTCATTGCTGACCCGCTGGCGCTGACGGTGCTGAAGGAACCGGGCGCAATGGGGGCCGATATCGCCGTCGGCTCGACTCAGCGGTTCGGGGTGCCGATGGGATACGGCGGTCCGCACGCGGCCTATATGGCCTGCACCGACGCAATGAAGCGGACGATGCCGGGGCGTTTGGTCGGCGTGTCGATTGATGCGCGCGGCAACAAGGCCTACCGGCTGAGCCTGCAAACGCGCGAACAACACATCCGGCGCGAAAAGGCGACCAGCAATGTGTGCACGGCTCAGGCGCTGCTGGCCGTGATGGCCAGTTTTTACGCTGTGTTCCATGGCCCCGAGGGGCTGAAAGCCATCGCTCAGCAGGTCCATCTGAAGGCTGCCCGTCTGGCCGAAGGTCTGGAGGCGGGCGGTTACAAAGTCTCGCCCAAGTCGTTCTTCGACACGATCACGGTCGCTGCCGGGGAAAAGCAGGCCAAGATCTATGCCGCTGCGCAGGGCCTGGGGCTGAACCTGCGCATCCTGCCAGCCGGAGAGATCGGCATTTCGGTCGATGAAACCACGCGCCCGGAAACGCTGGAACTGGTCTGGCGGGCTTTCGGGATCGTGCGTGCGGAAGACGGGGCCGATCCGGCCTATCGGATGCCGGACGCGTTGATCCGCAAGACCGATTACCTGACCCACCCGATCTTCCATCTGAACCGGGCCGAGACCGAGATGATGCGCTATATGCGCCGTCTTGCTGACCGCGATCTGGCGTTGGATCGCGCGATGATCCCGCTGGGCAGTTGCACCATGAAACTGAATGCGGCGGCCGAGATGATTCCGATCACCTGGCCCGAGTTTGCGCATATTCACCCGTTTGCGCCGGTGGATCAGGCGGCAGGATACGGTGCGATGTTGGCAGACCTGTCCGAGAAACTCTGCGCGATCACCGGCTATGACGCGATGTCGTTGCAGCCGAATTCAGGCGCGCAGGGGGAATACGCCGGGCTGCTGACCATCTCCGCCTATCACCGCGCCAATGGCGATGACGGGCGCAACATCTGCCTGATCCCGGTTTCTGCCCACGGCACCAACCCGGCCAGCGCGCAGATGGCGGGCATGAAGGTCGTGGTGGTCAAATCTGCCGAGAACGGTGACGTGGATGTCGAGGATTTTCGCGCCAAGGCTGAGGCTGCCGGGGACGCTCTGGCCGCCTGCATGATCACCTATCCCAGCACCCACGGCGTGTTCGAGGAAACAGTGCGCGAGGTCTGCCAGATCACCCATGATCACGGCGGGCAGGTCTATATCGACGGGGCGAACCTGAACGCGATGGTCGGGCTGGTACAGCCGGGTCAGATCGGCGGTGATGTCAGCCACCTGAACTTGCACAAGACCTTCTGCATTCCCCACGGCGGCGGCGGGCCGGGCATGGGGCCGATTGGCGTCAGGGCGCATCTGGCACCGCATCTGCCGGGGCATCCCGAAACCGGTGGCAGCGAAGGGCCGGTCAGCTCTGCGCCCTTCGGATCCGCCTCGATCCTGCCGATCAGCTGGGCCTATATCCTGATGATGGGTGGGGCCGGGCTGACGCAGGCGACGCGCGTTGCGATCCTGAACGGCAACTATATCGCCAAGCGGCTGGAAGGGGCCTATGACGTGCTGTTCAAAGGTGGCAAAGGCCGCGTCGCGCATGAATGCATCCTCGACACGCGGCCCTTTGCGGACGCGGGCGTCACCGTGGACGATATCGCCAAGCGCCTTATCGACAACGGTTTCCACGCCCCAACGATGAGCTGGCCAGTCGCCGGCACGCTGATGGTCGAACCCACCGAGTCAGAAACCAAGGCCGAGCTGGATCGGTTCTGCGACGCGATGCTGGACATCCGCGAGGAAATTCGTGCCGTTGAAAAAGGCGAGATCTCATCCGAAGACAGCCCCCTGCGCCGCGCGCCGCACACGGTCGAAGACCTCGTCGGTGACTGGGATCGCCCCTACAGCCGCGAACAGGGCTGTTACCCGGCGGGCGCGTTTCGGGTCGATAAATATTGGGCCCCGGTCAACCGGGTCGACAATGTCTATGGTGACCGCAACCTTGTCTGCACCTGTCCGCCGCTTGAAGACTACCTCGACGCGGCGGGATAGGGTCAGGTGAACCGCGTTGCGCTGCCGCCACGGTGTCCGGGCGGCAGCGCATTTGCTGGTTGAGATTTCGTCCGCCACGGCTAGAACAGGTCACAACTGCGCATTTGCGGTAACGTTGGGTTGATCAAGGCCGGACAAGGCCGAACAGGGGAAAAAGATATGATCCGTGGAATTTTCGTTGCGGCGTTTGTGCTTGCGCTGGCCGCCTGTGAACCGGTGGATGAAGACGGTGTCAGCGGCAAGATCGAGCTGGACATGATGGATGACGGAACGATCGTTTCCAATATCTGACGGCCCGGCGCGCTGCTTGACAGCGAATTCCGCATCACCCATCTAAGATTCCAGTGGGGCCGTAGCTCAGTTGGGAGAGCGCGTCGTTCGCAATGACGAGGTCGTCGGTTCGATCCCGATCGGCTCCACCATTTACCTCTGCACGATCACCCGATAATGTCCCAGTGTGTTGCGCCGTGTCGACTGCAGGTCAGCCCTTTCCAACCACCCAGTCCAGTGCGCGCGTTGGCAGCACCCGCCCGAGGAACGCAGCGCCCCATGTGGGTGCCGTCACGAAATAGCGGGCTTTGGGGCGTGCTGCCTCAAGCGAATGGATCAGTTTTCTGGTCACTGCCGAAGGCGGCAATTCGAAGGCGTCCTTGCCCTCGGTCGCTGATTTCAGGCGAGCCAGAAGGCTGGATTCATATTGATCCCGACGGGCCGAGGCCTGCCAGTCGATCCAGCGCGCGAACTCTTGCGCGGCGTTGACGCGGAACCGTGTCGTGATCGGGCCGGGTTCGATCAGGCTGATGCGAATGGGAGTCTCGGCCATTTCCAGGCGCAGGGTGTCGGTCAGCCCTTCCAAGGCGTATTTGCTGGCCACATAGGCCCCGCGCCACTTCATCGGGATGAAGCCAAGAACGGAGAAGCATTGCACGATCCGCCCATGGCCCTGGGCGCGCATCACCGGGATCACCTGCCGCGTCAATTCGTGCCAGCCAAAGACGTTGGCCTCGAAAATGGCGCGCAAGGCGTCGGTGGGCAGATCTTCGACCGCGCCGGGGATCGCATAGGCCCCGTTGTTGAACAGCGCGTCCAGCCTGCCGCCAGTGGCTGCAAGAACCGCGTCGAGGGCTGCGCCGATGCTGTCCGGGTCATTGTAGTCGAGGCGCGGGCTGGCAATGCCCTGGGCGATCAGCGCATCACAGTCGGCCTGCTTGCGGCAGCTTGCGAAAACCTGCCAGCCGCGCGCGCTGAGTGTGTGTGCCGCATCGCGCCCGATACCGGACGAACAGCCGGTGATCAGGATTGACCGCTTGGGATCGGAACTTGGTTCGCGCACTGCACCCGCTTTCATACTTTGGTTGGGGTGCAGTTAGGTCAGGCGGTGGGGCGTGGCAACGGCGGCGTTGCGGCAATCACGTGGCCATTTGCGCAGCCTGGCCTGATATCAGTTCAGACTGGCAAGGACCGTGACGCCTTCTTCAATTTCGGCATCCATGAACGGCGCAAACCGGGTCAGCGGGGCGGGCTTGTGGTTCGCGCGTGTCGCTGCAAGCGCCATTTCGATCGCTTGGGCGTCGCTGACGGGAACCGCTTCGCCGGACGCCTGAGCGGCGTCTATACCACTCAACGCAACAAGGCGTTCGACGGTGTCACTGTTCAGCCCGGCCAGCAGCGGGATTGCGGTGGCGTATAGGGCGATGATCGTGGCGTTGATGATGCGGTTCATTGTGGCCTCCCCAGGTTTGGAAATCGTGTCTTCCTGTTCATGGGTCGGTTGCAGGGGGGACTCGGTTCAAAATTCTGCTTTGCCAGCGCTTGCCGCCCTGAATCGCAAGGGGTATCACCGGCGCAGATGTCCGATGCTGATGATCTGACCGGTGATGTGCCGGACGACCTTGTCGAACCGCTGCGCCGCGCGATTGGCGAGCGGTATCTGACCTATGCGCTGTCCACGATCATGCACCGCGCCCTGCCGGATGCGCGCGACGGGCTGAAGCCGGTGCACCGGCGCATTCTTTATGCAATGCGCGAATTGAAGTTGAACTCGACCGGGGGATTTCGGAAATCGGCGAAGATTTCCGGCGATGTCATGGGGAATTATCACCCGCACGGGGATGCGGCGATCTATGACGCGATGGCGCGGCTGGCGCAGGATTTCAACGTCCGCTATCCGCTGGTTGACGGGCAAGGCAACTTTGGCAACGTCGACGGCGATAACCCGGCGGCGGCGCGATACACCGAAGCGCGGATGACGGCGGCGGCCGAGGCGTTGCTGGAAGGTCTGGCCGAAAACGCGGTCGATTTTCGCGACAATTACGATGGCACATTGCAGGAACCCGTTGTCCTGCCCGCGACCTTTCCGAACCTGCTGGCCAATGGGTCCAGCGGGATCGCAGTGGGGATGGCGACGAACATTCCGCCGCATAATCTGAACGAATTGCTGGATGCCTGCATTCATTTGGCCAAGGCGAAGAATTCCGAACTGGTGCGCGAAGACACGCTGATCGACATGGTGCCGGGGCCGGACTTCCCGACCGGTGGCGTGATCGTTGAACCACCCAAGAATATCGCCAACGCCTATCGCACCGGGCGCGGCAGCTTCCGGCTCCGCTCCTCCTGGGAGGTTGAGGATCTGGGCCGCGGCCAGTGGCAGATCATCGTCACCGAGATCCCGTATCAGGTGCCGAAATCCCGGCTGATCGAAAAGCTGGCCGAGCTGATCCAGACCAAGAAGCTGCCGATCCTGGCGGACGTGCGCGACGAAAGTGCCGAGGATATCCGCATCGTCCTGGAACCGCGCGCCCGCACCGTGGACCCCGAACAAATGATGGGGATGCTGTTTCGTGCGTCCGATCTGGAAACGCGGTTCTCGCTGAACATGAACGTGCTGATCGACGGGCTGACGCCGAAGGTCTGTTCGCTGAAGGAAGTGCTGCGCGCCTTCCTTGATCACCGGCGCGACGTGCTGCTGCGCCGCAGCCAGCACCGGCTGGATAAGATCGACCATCGGCTGGAGGTTCTGGAAGGGTTTATCGTTGCGTTCCTGAACCTCGACCGGGTCATCGACATCATCCGCTATGACGACGATCCCAAGGCGGCGCTGATGGCCGAGGATTGGGACCGCGAATTCCCCCGTGCCCTGGACGAGGGCGATTACATTGGCCCCATCGGGCTGGGCCTGGAGCCGTACCCGGCGCTGAGCGAGGTTCAGGTCGAAGCGATCCTGAACATGCGCCTGCGCAGCCTGCGCCGGTTGGAGGAAATGGAGCTGCTGCGCGAAAAACAAGCGCTGGAGGACGAGCGTGCAGACTTGCGCGATCTGCTGTCCTCGGACGATCTTCAGTGGAAACGCATCGCCGACGAATTGCGCGAGGTTAAGAAAGATTTTGGCAAAGACGCCGCCCTGTCCGCCCGCCGCACGCGGTTCGAAGAAGCCAGCGAAGTGGAAGAAGTTCCCCTTGAAGCGATGATCGCCAAGGAACCGATCACCGTGGTCTGTTCGTCGATGGGCTGGATTCGCGCCATGAAAGGCCACATCGACCCGGCCAGCGATTTGAAGTTCAAGGACGGCGACGAAGGACGGTTCCTGTTCCACGCCCAGACCACAGACAAGCTGATCCTGTTTGGCGGCAACGGGCGCTTCTATACGATCCCGGCCAGCAATCTGCCCGGCGGGCGCGGTATGGGCGAACCAGTGCGCCTGATGATCGACCTGCCGAATGAGGCGTCGATTGTCGATCTGTTCGTGCATGACCCGGATAGGCGTTTGCTGGTCGCCTCGTCCGCAGGGGACGGGTTCGTGGTGCCCGAGGGTGAGATCATCGCCCAGACCCGCACCGGCAAGCAGGTGCTGAACGTCAAAGGTGACGTGGTGGCGCGGATCTGCAAACCGATCAGCGGTGATTCCGTGGCAACCGTGGGCGAAAACCGCAAGGTGCTGATTTTTGCGCTGGATGAGCTGCCCGAAATGACCCGCGGCAAAGGTGTCCGGTTGCAGAAATACAAGGACGGCGGGCTGAGCGATCTGACGACCTTCACGCTGGCCGACGGCCTGTCATGGCACGATCCGGCAGGGCGGACCCGGACCGAGACTGCGCTCGGCGAATGGCGCGGCAAACGCGCCGCCGCCGGCCGAATGGCACCGCGAGGATTCCCCCGCGACAATACATTTACATGAGTGCGCTTGCCGACCTGAGCACCAGCTTTGTTGGCCGGCGCGGGCGCTTGTTCTGGCTGGCGTTGAAGACCAGCGTACTGACGGTTCTGACGCTGGGGTTTTACCGCTTCTGGATGAAAACCCGGCTGCGCAGGTTCTATTTGTCGTCCATCCGACCCGGCGGGCAGCCCCTTGAATATCTTGGCGAACCTCTGGAGAAGCTGCTGGGTTTTCTGATCGCGGTGGTGTTTCTGGCCTTTTACATCGGCGTTGTGAACCTGATCCTGATGTTCCTCAGCTTCGCGCTGCTGCAGGGCAATGTTGCCGCCTATGTCCTCAGCTTTGTGGGGGTGATCCCGATCTTGTTCTATGCGCAGTACCGCGCACGACGTTATATCCTTGCGCGCACCCGCTGGCGTGGCATCCGGTTTGGCCTGGAACCCGGTGCCTGGGGATACGCGGGTCGCGCATTGTGGCACTGGATCATCACGCTGGCCTCACTGGGTGTGTTCTGGCCGCGCATGACCTATCGGCTGGAAAAATTCCGGACCGACCGGACGACTTATGGAACGGTGACGCTGACGCAGGGTGGCGGTTGGGGCATGCTCTATCCGGCTTATCTTCTGTTCTACATCCCGGCGCTGGTGACGGCGGGCTGCGTTGCGGTTGCAGTCTGGTTCGACGACGAAATCGCGTTGGTTGCGATGATGATAAGCGTGCCGGTCGCCCTGTTCGGCTGGGTGTTCTATCAGGTTGCCGCATTCCGGTTAATGGCGGCCACGAAATCGGCGGGCGATGTCGGGTTCATTGCCGCACCGCGCAGTTGGCGGGTGTTCTGGATCTATGGCTTCGGGTATTTTCTGGCCGGGCTGGTCATGTTCAGCGTGTTGATTGCTGCCCTGATCCTGCTTGGCGCGGCCCTGGGGCTGTCGGGGTCCTTGAGCATTGATCTTGATAACATCGACAGTCTGACGAATGCAGGCTTGCCGTTTTGGGCGGCGACCGCGATCGGCGTTGCCTTCTATTTCTCATTCTTCATCGGCTGGGGCGTGTTGCGCCAGGTCTTTGTCACTTTGCCGCTGATGAAACACTATGCAGAAACGCTCAGCATTACCGGCGTGTCGGGCCTGTTGGCGGTGCGACAGACCGAACGCGACCGCTTTGCCGAGGCTGAGGGCTTCGCCGAAGCGCTGGATGTCGGGGCGGCGATATGACGACGATCCATGTGACCGACGGCGCGCCGCAGTTTTCGGCCTATGCGGATTTCCTGGACGGAGAATCGCCGGTCGTTCACCGGGTCGGGATCAACATTGACGAAGGTGGACCCAACGCGGCGTTGGTTCTGGCGCTGCCCGGCAAGCCCGCGCGCAGGTGGCCATTGGCCGAGTTGCGCGCCCTGCGCGATCAAGCGGGCAATGACATGCTGGTTCTGGCGCGCCAGGGCAATCCGCTGGCCCGGCTGATGGTCAGCGATGGCGAAGCGATGCGCATCCTGTCAGCCCGCGCGCCGCGCCTGCGCCACGCACCCCACGCGCCGGGCCGTGGGCGGCTTCTGGCATGGGCTGCCGGGGCCATTGCTTCGGTTGCCTTGATCATTCTGGTTCTGGTGCCGCTGATGGCGGATCAACTGGCCGAGCTTTTGCCACCGGATGGTGAACGCGCGCTTGGCGACACCACGTTCGAACAGATCCGCACGGTGTTGAGTGGTAATCCACTTGCGCCCGTCGCGATTTGCGATGACCCGGACGGCCTTGCAGCGCTGGCGAAAATGACAGACCGGCTGACCGCTGGCACGACACTGCCGTCTGAATTGAACGTCCATATACTGGACCACGATCTGATCAACGCCTTCGCCCTGCCGGGCGGGCAGGTGATCCTGTTTCGTGGTCTGATCGACGCGGCCGAGTCCCCGGAAGAGGTTGCAGCCGTACTTGCACATGAAATCGGCCATGTCGTGGCCCGTGACCCGGCGCGTATCGCGCTGAGGACGGCCGGTTCAGTCGGGGTTCTGGGCCTGTTGTTTGGTGATTTTGCCGGCGGCGCGGCGGTCCTGTTCATGACCGAGCGGTTGATTCAGGCAAGCTATTCCCGCGAGGCTGAGAACAACGCGGATATTTTCGCGCTGGATATTCTGGACCAGGCCGGTTTGCCGCCCGCCGCCCTGGCAAGCATGTTTGAACGTTTCCGCGAAGCCGGGGGTGAGGCGGAAGGGCTGATCGCGCATTTCAGCTCTCATCCGGCGCTGGGCGACCGGATTGCGCGGGCTGGCGAACTGACGCAGGTTTCGGGCGCGCCGGTTCTGAGCGTGCGTGAATGGCGGGCCTTGCAGAATGCCTGCAGCCCCGGTGGCCTGACATCGGGTGGGCGTCAGCGCGAGTCCAGGAAGAAGTGACATGGTCCCGACCGGTCGGGTTCAACATGGTGTGCAGCATGGTCGGCAGATGGTTTCATGGAACATTCCGTTCCAGCGGCGCGCCTCACAATCGCGCTTGATATCCGCGCGTCCATTGCCTAGGACACCGGCACTGGTTCTAGGGGTTTAGCTCAGTTGGTAGAGCATCGGTCTCCAAAACCGAGGGTCGTGGGTTCGAGTCCCTCAACCCCTGCCAGGAACATCACCGCACGATTGTTGATCCTGCCTGCCGTGTCCGGCAGTGGTTGCGCCGCAACCAGTGCATGGCGTGGGGCACAACAGGCTATCGGTCAGCGAAACGGACTTGCACGCCCCGGTGCTTGCAGTAGCGTTGTGCCATGACGGATGCGGTCCTTTTTGCCTGTGCCCTGCGCACCGATGTCGGGAACGTCGTGCTGCGCAGCGATGCATCAATCGTCGCGGCACTGCGCGCGCAGGAACCTGCCTGGGTGCATCTTGCCGCCGATGCGCCGGGATTGCGCAAATGGATCGCGACCTGGCTGGGCTATCTTGATCCGCATGTTCTGACAGCGCTGCTTGCCGACGAAACCCGCCCCCGTGCGATGCCGCTGAATGACGGGCTGATGCTGATCCTGCGTGGCGTGAACCTGAATGACGGGGAAGAACCCGAAGACATGGTGTCGGTGCGGATGTGGCTTGAACCGGCGCGCATTGTCACGGTTGCGCGGCGGCGGCTGGCCTCGCTCGACGACATGCGCATCGGGTTGGAATCGGGTCGTGGACCAACCCGCGCCGGGGCCTTCCTGTGTGACGTGGTTGACCATCTGGGCAACCGGATCGAGACGTTTTTGCGCGATCTGGACGAAGAGGTCGACGCGCTGGAAGAAAACGTGATGACCGATCATTCGGCAGATCTGCGCAGCCGGATCACCGAAACCCGGCGGCGAATCGTCTCTTTCCGTCGCCACATCGCGCCACAACGGGACGCGTTGTCATTGTTGGCACAGGCGAATGTGCGCATGCTGGACGAAACCGATCATCGGCGCCTGTTCGAAGCGCATGACCGCCTGGTGCGCACCGTCGAAGAACTCGACGCGATGCGCGAACGGTTGCAGGTCGTCAAGGATGAACTGCAGGCGGCGCTGGCGGACCGGCTGAACCGCAACCTCTTTGTCCTGTCGGTGATTTCGGCGATATTCCTGCCATTGGGGTTCCTGACCGGGCTGATGGGGATCAACGTCGCGGGCATTCCCGGTGCGGATTGGCCGATGGCTTTCTGGACATTCTGCAGCGGTCTGGCCATCGTCCTGGCACTGCAGTTGCTGATCCTGCGGCTGATCCGCTGGATATGATGTGAACGCAATCGTCTTGAAACACCCTGCCAGAGCGCGTATCTGCGCCCCGAAGGAGACCGCACATGGCAACCCGTACCAATCCGTTTCAGTTCATCCAGCAGGTCCGCTCGGAAGTGTCCAAGGTCGTCTGGCCCGGACGTCGCGAGGTTCTGGTAACGACCGGTATGGTTTTCGTGCTGTGCACGATCACGGCGGTGTTCTTCTTCGTCGTCGACTTTGGAATTCGTGAGGCATTGAAGCTGGTCTTGGGATACTTCGGCTGACGATTTCCCGAACGCCCCTTGAAATAATCCCCTGCGGGGGATAATCGGGGCATCATTCCGAGACATGGCGCGCGGCGATTCGAGTTGCGCGCCGCTTTTTGTTTCGGGACTGCCTTTTAAGGGCTTGAGAGCATTTTGGAATTTAGGCCCGACGGGTCGGCAAAAACGGGCAAGGGCGATCATGGCGAAACGCTGGTATTCGGTGAGTGTGCTGTCGAACTTCGAAAAGAAGATCGCCGAGCAGATCCGGCATTCTGTCGTGGATGCCGGCCTTGAGGACGAGATCCAGGAAGTCCTGGTCCCGACCGAGGAAGTGATCGAAATCCGCCGCGGCAAGAAGGTCCCGACCGAGCGTCGTTTCATGCCCGGCTATGTGCTGGTGCGCATGGAGATGTCGGACGAGGGGTATCACCTGATCAACTCGATCAACCGCGTCACCGGATTCCTGGGCCCGCAAGGGCGCCCGATGCCGATGCGCGACGCCGAGGTGAACCAGATTCTGAACCGCGTTGAAGAAGGCGAACAGGCACCACGCACGCTGATCCACTTTGACGTGGGCGAAAAGGTCGCTGTGACCGACGGCCCGTTCGAAGGTTTCGACGGCATGGTCGAAGGCGTCGACGACGAAAATCAGCGCCTGAAAGTCAGCGTCTCGATCTTCGGCCGCGCGACCCCGGTCGAATTGGAATACACTCAGGTGACCAAGCAGAGCTGAGCGCCTTTGGCGTCACGCAAGTTTTCGCCCTGCGATTATTTGGCGATGTAACGCAATGGGCAGACGGTCCGATTGAACGCTTCCTGGGCGAGCATTTGCAATGAGGCGATTCTGTGGAAAAACAACGTGTTGCGGGCGCAGAAAGTAGCGATTTGAACATAGCGCGAGCGCCTTTCTGATCAGGCTTTGCGCGTTTGCTGCGGTGCAGGAAAGATCTTTGCCAGTTTGCGAAGGTTTTGGGCAGTGGCGGCGAGCAGGAATTCGTCATTTGCGCCGCATGGTCCACGTAATCGGAGCCGTCCCAGGCCGAGAATGCGCTTGAGGTGGGCAAAGAGCATTTCGACCTTCTTCCGGAGCTTCACCGAGATCTTGTATTGCGGCGTTTTGGCGATTGCGCGGGCGATGTCGCGAGCGTCCTCATGTTCCTCACGGGTGATCTTACGGGCGTCGGCATTCGGGCAGCACTTCGGCTTGGAAGGACAGGATTGGCAGGTGTGCTTCAGCGCTTGGTACTTGGCCACGCCCTTGCCGGTTGGGCCGCGATTGGGGTCGGAGTAGTTTCGGCGGAACTGCTTCAGAGCCTCGCCTTCCGGGCAGATGTATTGATTGTTCTCGGCATCCCATTCGAAGTCAGCTCGGGACCAGGTGCCATCGGTGCGCCCGGCTTTGTCGAAGACCGGGATGTGCGGTGCGATCTTTTCACCCACCAGCCATCCGAGCATGGGTCCCGATCCGTAGGCGGTGTCGGCGATCAGCCGTTCGGGATGAAGATCGAAGCGCTCTTTGGCCCGCTTCAGCATCGTCTTGGTTGACCCCACCTCGGCTTGACGGATCGACCGTGTCGCTTCCACGTCGACGATGACACCATGATCGGTATCGATGAGATAGTTGTCGGAGTAGGCAAAAAATGCGGGACCCTTACGCGCCGCCGTCCACTGGCTGGCTGGGTCGGAATAGGACGTGAACTTTGGCTCGACCGGTGTCGCTGCTCCGAATGCGGCCTCATCCAGAGTGTCGAGATACTCGCGGACCGCGCGGGGTGCAGCGTCTGCATCGATCCGCGCAATGTCCCATTCTTCCTTTGGCGCAGAGTACTGCTTGTTGGCATCCGCCTCGATCAAGCTGGCATCGACGGCCAGGCGCTGACCGCTGACGAGACCTTCGGCGATGCATCGCGCGACCGTGGTCTCGAAGAGATGGCGCAGCAGCTCACTCTCGCGGAACCGACCATGCCGGTTCTTTGAAAAGGTCGAGTGATCCGGCACCCGATCGGCCAGGTCGAGCCGACAAAACCACCTGTACGCGAGGTTCAAGTGTACCTCTTCACAGAGCCGCCGCTCGGACCGGATGCCGAAGCAGTAACCGACGATCAGCATCCGGATCAGCAGTTCAGGATCGATCGAAGGACGACCGGTGTGGCTGTAGAAATCGGCAAGATGGGCGCGGATGCTGCTCAGATCGACGAAACGATCAATCGATCGCAGCAGGTGATCTTGCGGGACATGGTCTTCCAGCGAGAACTCATAGAACAGCGCCGCCTGTGCTTCCTGCCTCGGTCCCATCATGGCTGATCCTCCCGCTTGTTGAGAGGATTGAATCAGCGCCATAGCCCTCGATCAAGCAGGAGTTTTTCAACAAAATTGGCCGAAGTCGCTCGCAAGTCAAACGTCTCTTACGAAGCTCTCAAAAAGATCAAGCAAAGAAAGACAACGTCGCCCTCAGCTGAATCAGCATCGGCAATCGCCAAGGCGTTTGGGATGTCGTTTGACGAATTTCACAGTTTGCCCGGCACCGCCGGGCCGCCCCCCCGGGCGGGGGCCTTGCCCCCACCCGCGGCCGGGAACTGCCCTCAACACAGGGCGATGTCGTCTATATTTCCGACCCCCTGGACCGCCCGCAAGAACTCGAAGGCACCACCTACAAGCTGAAATGGCCGATGAGCGAACATGCGATCTATATCACCATCAACGACATCCTGCACGCCGGACGGCGCCAACCGTTCGAGGTGTTCATCAACTCAAAAAACATGGAGCATTTCGCCTGGACCGTGGCCCTGACCCGGATGATCAGCGCCGTATTCCGGCGCGGCGGGGACGTCAGCTTCGTGGTCGAGGAAATGAAGGCCGTGTTCGACCCGCGCGGCGGTGCCTGGATCGAAGGCAAATACATCCCCAGCATCCTTGCCGCCATCGGCGGGGTCATCGAAAAGCATCTGATCGCCATCGGGTTCATCGCCGGGGAAGGCATGGGCCTCAAGGCCGATCCGCGCGCCGAAATCAGCCGCATCGGCCCCGCGAAAGCCTGCGAAAGCTGCGGCAATTTTGAAATGCGGATGGTCGAAGGTTGCATTACCTGCGCCAACTGCGGCTATTCAAAATGCGGCTGAATTGGCGGCCTGAACCGCGTTTCAGGCCGTCGCCCATGTCCTTTTCGAACCAAATACCCGCGTAAGGCGAGCGATTTGTGCCCCCGCGGCCACTTTTGGCGCGAATCACAGGGTAATTTCGTCAATATTGTTCGCTTTACGTTAAAGGCATGCGTTATCCTGCCCGATAATAAGAAAAAACGACGGGCGAGCGGGAATGTTTTCAAATATCAGGGGCAGTTTTGTGCTGGCCTGGTCGCAGACCTACGTTGACGGTCTGGGCATGGCACCTGTGTCGGCACTCAGCATCGGGGCGACCTGGCGTTGGAGCGGGTCCGCGACGCGCGTTGATGGCGCCGATGACCGCCTGGTGCTGGACGGCGCCCCGGGCGTAGCCGCACTGCGCGAACGCGCGGCAAAAACGGTGCGCAAGATGATGCACGGGCGGGTGGCCAACGGCAATCGCCTGTCCGATCTGGATGACGCCGAACCGCTGTTCGAGCGCAGCTTCTCGATGACCGATGGGCGGCGCGTCTTTTCGGCCACGTTGATCGACGTGGCGACATCTGCGCGTCCGCTGGTGATGTTCGCGGATGGGTTGCCCCCATCAGACACCGATCTGTGGATCACCCGCTGCCCGGACGGGCTGGGCGCGCTGCGGCTGTCCAAAGCGGTCGATAACGTCATGTGCTTTACCCGTGGCACCTGGCTGGATACGCCCGCCGGTCGCAAACAGGTCGAGGCGCTGCGCCCCGGCGATCTGGTCGCGACCATGGATGACGGCGCGCAGCCGGTGCGCTGGATCGGCACCCGCACGATCAGCGGCGCGCGCTTGCAGAGCTTCCCGGATCTGCGGCCCGTCTCGATCAAAACCGGGGCCTTCGGGGCCAGCCACCCGCAGCCCGATCTGCTGTTGTCGCCCCGGCACCGGGTGCTGGTGCGCGGCGCCGCCGCGCGCAACCTGTTCAACACGCCCGAGGTTCTGGTGGCCGCGTCCGATCTGCTGAACGACGGCAGCATCCGCCGCGTCACACCGCCGCGCGGCGTCACCTATATCCATCTGATGTTCGACCGCCATCAGGTCGTCTGGGCCAACGGCATCCTGTCGGAAACCTTCCACCCCGCCTCGGCCGATCTTGGCGCGCTGGAGGCTGCGGAGCGCGACGCGCTACTATCGCTCTGCCCAGAGCTGTCCAATAGCGCATACGCCTATGGCAGCACCGCACGCCGATCGCTCAGCGCCGCCGAAGCGGCGGTGATGGTCCACGGCACGCGCCACTAGGGTATCATCCATCAAATCTGCCCCGATGCACGAAGACGAACACCCTTAGCAAAGCGCGCGCCATTCCCATGACGTTTGAAGTATTCAGGATCGTGCTTCAAAGCCTGTCGCAACCGGCGTTGACTCGGCCCCGAACCGCTGTATAAGCCCCCGGTCCCGATCAGTCGGTCCGGGGCGTTTATTGGTGTTGGTGGCCCCCGCAAGGGGAAGCCTGTCGGGGGTCAAACCCAAAGGACAACGCCCTCATTAGTTAGAGGAGATCAGACGGTGACAAAACGCACCTCTGCCAAGTACAAACTCGACCGCCGGATGGGCGAAAACATCTGGGGTCGTCCAAAATCCCCGGTCAACCGCCGCGATTACGGCCCCGGCCAGCATGGTCAGCGCCGCAAGGGCAAACTGTCTGACTTTGGTTTGCAGCTGCGCGCCAAGCAGAAGCTCAAGGGCCACTACGGTGACCTGACCGAAAAACAGTTCCGCCGCATCTTTGCCGAGGCTGAGCGCGTTAAGGGCGACACCGGTGAGAACCTGATCGGCCTGCTGGAACGCCGCTTGGACGCCGTCGTTTACCGCGCCAAGTTCGTCGCGACGATCTTTGCCGCGCGCCAGTTCGTGAACCACGGCCATGTCAAGGTGAACGGCAAGCGGGTCAACATCCCCAGCTACCGCGTCAAGGAAGGCGACGTTGTGGAAATCCGCGACCGCTCCAAGCAGTTGGCCGTCGTGATGGAAGCTGCCGGCCTGCCCGAGCGGGACGTGCCCGATTACATCGACGTCGATCACTCCAAGATGACCGCAACCTTCACCCGCACGCCGGGTCTGGGCGATGTGCCCTTTGCGGTGCAGATGGAACCGAACCTGGTCATCGAATACTACGCGCAGAACTAATCCCTGCGTCAGCGATTTTCTGGGCCGCCCTGGGGAAACCGGGGCGGCCTTTTTCATGCCCGCCACGCTGGCGCATTTGCGCCGCCTGCGCGCGATCAGGGTCCAGATCCGGTCGGCGGAACCACGCCAATGTGACGTAATATGTCGTCGTGAACTGTTCAGTTGCGCCGCTGTACGCTGCGTGGCACTCCGGTGCGATGAAAGCGATCCTGACCTCTCTCAGCCATGCTCCGGCGCCGGTTGCCGCATTCCTGATTGTCGGCGCGTTCTGGGGAACTTTTGCGGCCTATGTGCCCGAGATCAAGGCAGGCATCGGCGCGTCGGATGCGGCGTTTGGCGCCGCATTGCTGTTCAGTGGGCTGGGGCTGTGCACCGCGCTGATCCTGGCCCCTGTCGCGGACCGGATGCTTGGGCCGCGCGCGATGCAGGTCGGGGCGGGGCTGCTGGCGATGGCCTTTCTGCTGCCCGCATCCGTGCCGAACGTCTGGACCTTCGCGCTGGCGATGTTCTGTGCGGCGGCGGCCTCGGGCCTGCTGGACGTGATCATGAACGCCCGGGTGTCGGAACTGGAAAGCCGCACCGGGCGCAGCCTGATGAATTCGCACCACGCGGTGTTTTCCGTCGGCTATGCCATCACCGCCCTGCTCAGCGGCCCGGCGCGCGATTTTTGGGGTGCCCGCGGTGATGGCATTCGCGGTTGTCGCCCTTGGCACCGTTGCGGCGCTCAGCTGGCTAAAGATGGACACCCAGACGGCCACAGACGACGCCGAGACTGCGCAGATCCGCATGGGTCCGGTGGTGTTCTGGGGCGGGCTGATCACCCTGATTGCATTCATGTCTGAAGGGGCCACGGAAAACTGGTCGGCCCTGCATATCGAGCGCACCCTGGGCGGGCGCGCCGCCGAAGGGGCGTTCGGGCCCTTCATGCTGGGCCTGACCATGTCCATCGGGCGGTTTTCCGGTCAGGCCGTGGTCGAAAAGCTAAGCGAAACGCGCGTGATCAACGGCGCGGCGCTGGTGTCGGCAATTGGCGTGGTCATCGTGGCGCTGGCCCCGGTGCCGCTGGTCGCCTACGTCGGCTTCGCGATCTTCGGTCTTGGCGTGTCGGTGATTGCGCCCATGGCGCTGGCGCTGGTCGGAAAAAAGGTCCGCGCGCGGAACCGGACGGCCGCAATCTCGCGTACCGCGGTGATCGGATTTGCCGGGTTCGTCATCGGACCACCGCTGCTGGGGCTGACGGCCGAACTGTTTTCGCTGCGGCTTTCGTTTCTGATCGTAGCCGCGATCCTGCTGTCGTGCATCGTCTGGTCCGGGCGACTGGGGCGATCAGGGCGCGCATAATTTTCCGCCCGCACCCCGTGCATGCCCCATGCGCCGCTGACCAGCTTGCCTGCTACTCGGACCGCGTACAGGACATAACACCCTGGGTCACGATCGGCCGCAGCACGACCAATGCAGGAAACGCGATCAGCCAGGCCCAAAGCCAGGTGGTCACCCAGATGCCACCGAAACCGTCGACAAATCCCAATGCCCGCCAGGTGGCGAACCCCGACACCAGCAATGACATCCCGCCCGAGACCAGAAACGCCACCACATAGGGTGCGCACCATTTTGGAATAAATCGCATCAACCGTCCTGACCTGCTGGTGCCATACATTTTGCATACGTTGTGCCGACGCTTTGCCGACAAGGTCAACCACCATGTCTTTTCGCCAAAAATACTCCCGCCGGAGGCTCCGCTGGTTGACCCAAAGCGCGGTCGTCAGCCGTGGTCCTTGGAGTCATAAAAGTCGCTCAGCCGCTTGCCACGTTCGGGCCGGAACTTGCCGACCGCCTCCATCGCGGCGATCCGGTCCACGCGGAATATGCGGAAGTCGTCGCGCAGCTCGCACCAGCCGACCAGCGTCCAGACCTTGCCCCAGAACCACAGGCCCAGCGGGCGGATGATGCGCGTCGTCTCGGCCCCTTCCAAGGCGTCGTATCGGATTGACAGCCGGTCCAGCGCCTCAACCGCGGTATCGAGGGCATCCAAGCGCGCGCGCGTCGTGTCATCCATCGCGTTCCAGGTAAATGCATGGATCTGCACGGTTTTCGCCTGATTGCGCACGGCGTCGGGCAGCACCGCGTCAAACTTGATCAGCGCCTCCTCCGCCGCTTTGGCCATATCCAGCCCGCCCAGGCCTTGATCAGCCGCGCGCCCGCCACCAGCGAGGTGATCTCGGCCCGTGTAAACATCAGCGGTGGCATCTCATAGCCCGAGCGCAGCAGGTATCCCACGCCAGCCTCCCCCTCGACCGGGACGCCGGAACCGATCAGGTCGGCCATGTCGCGATAAATCGTGCGTTCGGACACCTCGAGGTCTTCGGACAGGCGCCGCGCGGTGACCAGCCGCCCGCCCCGAAGGGCCTGAACGATCTGGAACAGGCGATCCGCCCCGGCGGGATGGTGATCGGGTCGGACAGAACTTTGCCGCCGGCGGTGGTCAAGCGGTCCATCGTGGCCTCCAGAGTATCGGGCACCAGCAAATGGATGGTCGGGCCGTCCGACGACGGTTTGCCGGGATAAAGATGGCCTGCCGTGCCGCTGTCATCGCTGGGCAGGAACGAGATCGGGTTCGGGCCCGTGTCGTCGATTGTCAGCTCATAAGTGAAGACATCGCTGTAAAACGCCATGGCGCGATCCATGTCGGTAACGGGAATTTCCGTCCAGACAACGGCACTTGCGGGTTTGAAAGACATCGGATGGTTCCTTTTGATTCGGTTTCGATGCCCTGTCTTCGCACAGGCCCCCTGACAGCATTCTGTCAGGAGGATTGGCCAAAGTGCAAATTTGGACCAAAGCGCTGTCAGCCCCGCACCCCGGTGCCGTGAACGCGCGGCACATTGTCGGATCCCCCGATCGGCCAAGATTGCGCCTGTGGTCAATCCGACACGACGGACGCGTCCTTGATCGCTTCTCTGCGGGGCATTTCCTTGGCTTGCGCAATCGGTTCATTCCGATCCTGCGGCCTGCTGCGATTCCCCCTTCCCATCACGGCGATTCCCCCGTATAGCCGCCGCTTCATCGGGGCACACACCCTTGGAGGGTGCCCCTTCATCAAGGAGACGACCCATGGCCGGAAAGATCCCGGATCTTAACGCCACGGTACGCACGGGGACAGGCAAGGGGGCCGCCCGGCAAGCCAGACGCGAAGGCTTGGTACCTGGTATCATCTATGGCGGCGGAGCTGATCCGCAGCCGATCAATATTCCCTTCAACTACCTGCTGAACCACCTGCGCAAGGGCCGCTTTCTGGCCACGCTGTGGAACATGAAGGTCGAAGGTCAGGACGACGTGCGCGTCATCTGCCGCAACGTCGAACGTGACGTGGTCAAGGACCTGCCGACGCATATCGACTTCATGCGCCTGCGCCAGACCTCGCGCGTGAACATCTTCGTTCAGGTCGAATTCATCAACCACGAAGAATGCCCCGGCCTGAAAAAAGGCGGCGTGTTGGTTGTCGTACGCTCGGAAGTCGAGCTGAACGTTCAGGCCAACAATATCCCCGAAAACATCACCGTCGATCTGACGGGTATGGACTTCGGCGATGTTGCCACAATCTCGAACGTGGATCTGACCGAGGGCGTGAAGCCGGTGATCGACCGCGACTTTGCCATCGCCAACGTTTCGGCACCGTCGGTCGTGCTGTCTGACGACGATGAAGACGGCGAAGAGGGTGGTGAGGACGCTGACGGCGAAGCCACCGAAGACTCCGGTGACGACGCAGGCGGCGCGGACGAATAAGTCCGCCATATTCGCAGCAAAGCTGGGGGGCTGTCGGCCCCCCAGACCCCCCCGAGAGTATTTTTGGCGAAAAGACGGGCCGGGGATCCGGCCTGCTGGTTTGTTGCGCCGAAATATCCTATCTGATGCCTCATGAGACTTTTCGTTGGCCTTGGGAATCCCGGGGCAAAATACGCCCAGAACCGTCATAACATCGGCTTCATGGCCGTTGATCGGATCGCTGCGGATCACGGGTTTGCGCCCTGGCGCGGGAAGTTTCAGGGCAGCCTGTGCGAAGGTGTTCTGGCAGGCGAGAAGGTTCTGTTGCTGAAGCCTGAAACATTCATGAATGTGTCCGGGCAATCGGTGGGCGAGGCGATGCGGTTTTACAAGCTGACCGCCGCCGACATCACCGTGTTTCACGACGAGCTTGACCTTGCGCCCGGCAAATGCCGCGTCAAGACCGGCGGCGGGCATGCGGGGCACAACGGATTACGCTCGCTCCACCAGCATATCGGGCCTGACTACAATCGGGTGCGGCTGGGCATCGGTCATCCGGGTCACAAGGATCGCGTGGCTGCTTATGTGCTGCATGATTTCGCCCGCGCTGATCAGGATTGGCTGGATGATCTGTTGCGTGGGATTTCGGACGGTGCGGCGGCGCTGGCGTCGGGCGATACGGGGCGATTCCAGAACGCGGTGGCCTTGCGTGTTGCGCCACCGCGGTCGTCGACCTCACCCAAATCCGCGACAACCCCGGCAAAGCCGGCAACACAAACCGAGGCCCCTGCCCCGGACACCCGCAACCCGCTGCAAAAGCTGGCGGACCTGTTCCGGTGAGCATTCTGCCCGAAGCATTCGAGGCGCAAGCGCAGGCATGTGCCGAACTCGGCTCTCCATTCATGGCGCGGCTGTGTGGCGTGCTGCCTGATCTGCTTGAGGGGACGGCGCTGGGGGCGCGGCTGCGGGTGTGGCCGGGCGATGTAGGGCCGGGCGGAGACTCGCTGCCGTTGCGGGTGGCGGGCGCGCTGCATGCGCTGAAACTGGACGGTGATGCGGGGCTTGGGGCGATTTATCCGCCCCAGAATCCCGGCGATACGGGCTTCGCGGACGGAATTGCGACGGCGCTGGAGGTTCACGCAGAGGCAATTAACGTTTTCATCGACCGTCCACCGCAAACCAACGAGGTGCGCCGGTCCGCATTTCTGATCGCGGCGGCCAGCGTGGTCACGTCTCGATTTGGATTGCCACTGCGGCTGTCGGAACTTGGGGCCAGCGCGGGGCTGAACCTGAACTTTGATCGTTACGGGCTGGCCGCCAATGGCTGGGCGCGCGGCGCGTCCGACCCTGTCGTGACGCTGACGCCGGATTGGACGGGCGGGCCGCCGCCCGAGGCCAAGATCGCGGTGGCCGAGCGGCGCGGCGCGGATCTGACGCCGCTTGATCCCGTGGCCGACCGGCAGCGGTTGCTGGCTTATCTGTGGCCGGATCAGCCGGAACGCCTGTCGCTGACCCGTGCAGCACTGGCGCTGCCGCCTGCCCCGGTGGATGCGGCAGATGCGGGCGACTGGCTGGGGGCGCGGCTGGACGCTGTGCCGGGGCGGGCGCACCTGATTTTTCACACGGTTGCCTGGCAGTATTTCCCAGCAGCGGTGCAGGCGCGCCTGACCACAGCGATTGAAGCGGCAGGGGCGCAGGCAACTGCGGATGCGCCACTGGCGGTTGCGTCGATGGAAAACGATGGCGGTGACGGGGCCGCGCTGAACCTGCGTCTGTGGCCGGGGGATGAGGCATTGCACCTTGGCCGGGGCGATTTTCACGGGCGCTGGATCAGGTGGGCGCTGTGAAACCTGACCCGTCATTGAATGTTCTGGGCGACGCCTTGCAGCCCTGTTCAACCGCGCCGCTGACCGGGTTCTTTCGCGATGGCAGTTGCAATACCTGCGCCGAGGATCAGGGGTCGCATACATTCTGTGCGGTGATGACGGCCGAGTTTCTGGCCTTTTCCAAATATGTCGGCAACGACCTGTCGACGCCGCGCCCCGAATTCGGCTTTGCGGGCCTGAACCCCGGCGATCAGTGGTGCCTTTGCGCCGCGCGGTTTGCCCAGGCGGCGGATGAGGGTTGCGCGCCGAAAGTATCGCTGGAGGTGACGCACCAGCGCGCGTTGGAGGTGGTTCCGTTGGCAGTTCTGCGCGCGCACGCGCATTAAGGCCAACCCCGATTGATCCCGCACAGTCCGGTGCGGGATAACCAAGGCCCTCCCCTCAGACGTTCAGCCCGCTGCGCACCTTGGTCCATGTGGCCGTAATGTCGTCCGGCCATGGGGCAATCCCTGATCGGAACAGCGTCGCCTGGCTGCGCAGGATCGGCGCGTCGGACAGGATTTTCAGGTGGTTGGCGCGCAGCGTTTCACCGGTTGAGGTGATATCGGCCACCGCCTCGGCGGTTTCGTTTGCGATGGTGCCTTCGGTCGCCCCCTGGCTGTCCACAAGGCGATAGTCGGCGACGCCGGCAAGGCTGAGGTACTCACGCACCAACCGGTGGTATTTGGTCGCGATCCGCAGGCGGTGGCCGTGGGCGGCGCGGAAGGCGGCGGCGGCAGCGTCCAAATCGTCCAGCGTGTCAACATCGACCCAGGCACCGGGCACCGCGATGATCAGGTCTGCCTGTCCGAACCCAAGAGGCGCGACCTCCTCAACCATCCGGGCCCAGCCTGCCAGCTTTTCGCGCACCATGTCGGTGCCGGTGACGCCCAGTTGGATGCGGCCTGCGGCAAGCTCTCGTGGGATTTCCCCGGCGCTGAGCAGGACCGGTTCGATCCCGTCGGCATCTGCACGCGCGGCATATTCGCGGTCGCTGCCGCTGCGGCCCATGTCCAGACCACGGGCCGAGAACCAGTCGAAGGATTTCTCCATCAACCGGCCCTTGGACGGGATGCCGATCTTCAGGCTCATGGCGCGACCTCCAGCACCTGAGCGGGGCGGATGACGCCGCCGACGGCGGGAATGGTGCCTCCCTGGCCCAGCGCGCGGGTCAGCGCGTCATAGCGTCCGCCTGACGCTATGGGCGGCAGATCGGGGCGGGTTGTGGCGTAGAAGCCAAAGACGAATCCGTCGTAATATTCCAGGCTGGTGCGGCCATAGCTGCCTTCAAAATCAATGTCCGACAGATCCAGCCCCCGGTTGCCCAGCGCTGTCAGGCGGGCCTGAAACTGGTCCAGCGTCGGCTGGATCGCGGGCAGGTCAACGGCAATGTCACGCAGCGGGTCCAGCGCATCCGCCAGCGGCACGCGGATTTCCAGCAGGGCGTTCAGCAGATCAACCTCGGACCCCAGCGGAGGGATGTTGGCGTCTTCGCGCAGGGCGTCGATGCGGGCCAAAACCTCGGCCCGGCTGCGCAACCCGATATCAGGTGGCGCACCGGCAAATGGGTCAGCGGCGGCCAGCAGCGCGGCGCGGGCGGGCGGGACCGGGGTTTTCCCGGCATAGCGGTTCAGCAGGGCGCGGAACCGGGCCGGGCGCCAGATGTGGCGCAGCAGGGCGGCCTTGCGCCGGTCGGTGGTTTTCAGCCCGCGCACGGCAGCGTTCAGAAGCCCGATGTCGCCGGTTGCGGCGCGCAGGGACAGTGGGGAAAGGATCTCGGCGAACAGGGCAAAAACCTCGGCATCTGCCGCCGCCGGATCGGCGCGGTCGAACAGCTCGAACCCGGCCTGAATGAATTCGGCGGGGCGGTCGGGGTCATCTTCCTGACGGCGAAATACCTCGCCCGCGTAGGTGTATCGTGCCGGTTCCGCGCCGCCTGCCATGTGGCGCTGCACGACCGGGACGGTGAAGTCGGGGCGCAGCATCACCTCGCCCCGGAACGGGTCGGCGGTTGTGAAGGCGCGGGCGCGGATGTCTTCGCCGTAAAGGTCCAGCAACGTGTCAGCAGGTTGCAGGATCTCCGCCTCGACCGGGACGGCGCCTGCGGCTTCGAACCGCGCGCGCAGGCGGGCGGCTTCAGCGAGGATTTCGGCCTTGGAGGTCATAAGACGGCGCGTTCAGCGCGCAACTTTGGCCAAGCGCGGCACGCGACCTGCCCGAGGGGTGGGTCGGTCGCGTGTCGCGCGTTGCGCGCTCCGGTCTGTCATTCTCCCAGCATCTTTCGTACCGCTGGAACCAGATCGGCGCGCGGCACCTCGATCTGCGCGGGCTGGTCTTTCCATTCTTCGTGCGTCGCAGTCTCGGCGATCTTCGCGCCCAGGATCAGGTCTTTCAGTTGCACGACGTCGCGGTCCGCCTCATCCCCGCCCTGGATGATGGCAATGGGCGAGGCGCGTTTGTCAGCGTATTTCAACTGGTTACCGAAGTTCTTGGGGTTGCCGAGGTAAACTTCGGCGCGGATGCCCGCGCCGCGCAAATCCGAAGCCATAGCCTGATAATCCGCCATCCGGTCGCGATCCATGACGGTGATGACAACCGGGCCAGTTGCCACCGTGTCGAGGCGCCCTTTCGCATCAAGCGCGGCCAGCAGCCGGTCAACGCCGATGGAGACGCCGGTGGCCGGAACCGCCTGCCCGGTGAACCGCTTGACGAGGTCGTCATAACGCCCCCCGCCCGCGACCGAGCCGAACTGACGCGGGCGACCCTTTTCGTCGGTGATCTCGAAGGTGAGCTCGGCTTCGTAGACCGGGCCGGTGTAATAGCCGAGGCCGCGCACGACGGAGGGGTCGATGACGATGCGGTCGGGGCCGTAACCTTGGGCTGCGAGGAGGTCGGCGATTTGTTCGAGTTCGTTGACGCCTTCTAGGCCCACTGAGTTCTGGTCCACCAAGTTTCTTAACGATGCACAAATATGTTTGTTGTAAGCGCGTCCTGACTCTTGGTCAGAAATGCTGCCAGATGCAAAAGCACCAACTCTTCTTAGCTCCATATCCCACTCTGCTGGGGTTTTCCCCTCGTACCCTTCGAGAGTGAACATTGATGAGCTAACAATTCCTTCCTTAGCGCCAACGAATGCTAGAATTCGATTGACTTGTTCGGGCGCCAAGTTGGCTCCCTCTGTGTAATCACCGCTTTCATCCTTACGACCTTTTCGTAGTAGGGCCATTACACCCTCCGGCCCCAGCCGATCCAGCTTATCAATCGCGCGCAGGACGATGCCGCGTTTTTCGGCGAACTCCTCGGTGTCCGGCAGGCCCGCGACCTCCATCACTCCGTTCAGAACCTTCCGGTTGTTTACCCGGATGATGTAATCGCCGCGCTCGATCCCGACCGCTTCCAGCGTGTCGGCCATCATGGCGCAGATCTCGGCGTCCGCTGCCACGGTCGGGGTGCCCACCGTATCCGCATCACATTGATAGAACTGGCGGAACCTGCCCGGGCCGGGTTTCTCGTTGCGCCAGACAGGGCCCATCGCATAGCGGCGATAGGGGGTCGGCAATTCATTTCTGTGCTGGGCATAGACGCGGGCCAGCGGCGCGGTCAGATCATAGCGCAGCGCCAGCCAGTCGGCATCCTCTTGCCAGGCGAACACCCCCTCATTCGGGCGGTCCACATCGGGCAGGAATTTGCCCAACGCCTCGACCGTTTCAACAGCCGAACTTTCCAGCGCGTCGAAGCCATAGCGGTGATACACCTCGGCGATTTTGGCCAGCATCGCGTTGCGGGCCGCAACCTCGGGGCCGAAATAATCGCGGAACCCTTTGGGCGGGGCGGCCTTGGGGCGGGGCTGTTTCTTGTCTTTGGCCATGGGGCGCCTCCGGGCGGTCGGGTCGGGCGGATGGGTCGCGCGGGGGATAGCGGATGGGGTGAAAGGGGGCAAGCGCGCAGCGATGTCGGTCAGCCGAACGGCACCGGGTTCTTTTCCAGCCCTATCAGACGCCGCAGGCCCAGACGCATTCGGCGGCGCAGCGGCACCGGCCCGTCCGGGCCTTCAGGTCCGCCGCCAAGCATCCGGGGGACTGGTGCATCTTTCAGTTCGGGAAAGGCATCCAGCCGATCGTGCCGGATCGAACTCTGCGCCCAGTCGGCGGTGTGTTCCTGCGCCACCAGATGCCCCTGAATGGCGGGCGCGGGCGTTACCTGCAACGGTGCAAGCCGTCTGAACAACGCGGATTTCGGGTTGAACAACAGCTGATCGACCGGATCCACAAACGTTGGCGAATGCGCAACCAGCATCCGCGCGGCGGCTTGCGTCAGGATGTAGGCGGCCGCCCCGGTGTGGCGCGTGCGCAGACGGGCCAGCCTGCGATTGCCGACGCCAAGTGGCTTGGGCTGCGACAGCCAGGCCGGTCGCAACACGGTTTCCAATTTGATGACAAGGGCGTCGGCAGGCATCCAGACGGGCGGCATCACCTCGGCAAAAGTATCGGACAGAACGACGTCATCTTCCAAAAACAGGGCCGAGGGGTGCCCCGCGTCCAGCATCATCTGCCAGGCCTTGCGATGCGACAGGCTGCAGGCCAGATCGCCCTTCAGGATCATCCCGCCAATGGCCGGTCCCGGGCCGGGCACGGGATCAGGGCAAAAATCCGGGGCGGATGCATCAATCGCATCAACCCGGATCAGTGTCAGCCCCGCAGCCGCCGCGCTGTTTTGCACATGCGCCCACCGATCCGGGCGGCGCGCAAGATTGATGCAATACACCGGATAGTCCGCAGACCCGGTCATGCCCGGACCTTCATGGGCAGGGTTCCATTGCGCCGCGTCATCCGAACTCCACCGAAACCTTTCGGCGCCCCGTCAGCCGCTGCCACACTCTGCGCAGATTGCGCGCCAGACGACGCCGCAGCGTGTTCGGCCTGTCCCGCGATACCGCCTTTTGATCGTCACCACGTGCCTTCCATTCCCGCGCGTTCCTGACGCGGTCCACCTTCAATGTGCTCCGCGACCAGCTGCCAGTCTCGGAATCCGGCAGCAACCCGCCCTGAGTGACCGGTGCCGGGATCATCTGCCAGATCGAAAGTCTGCGAAACCAGGGCGAGCGGCGGCTGAACAGGATCCAGTCAATGGGTCTGGTGATCCGGCTGTCGTCGGCCAGCAGACGCTCGGCAGCCTTGCGGGTGATGACATAACCCCCGGTTCCCGATTGCGATGACTTCAGGCGCCCGATCTGCCGGTTATGGCCCGGCAGGCGGCGCATTTTTTCAAGCATGGCTGTGGAATTGAACACCTCGATGCGGATGACATCGGCGAAGGATGGCACCCAATCGGCGTGCAACACGTCGGTAAAGCCCGGGGCGAACACCACGTCATCCTCTAGGACCACGCCAGCGGGCGCACCGGATTCGAGCAATTGTCGCCATGCCTGTCGGTGCGACATGGTGCAGGCAACTTCGGCAGGATGGATCACCGGGCGGGTATGGTCTGGCGCCTCGTGAACCTCGGGCTGAAACGCCTGCGCGTCATCCACATTGCATGCCTCGATCCGGATCAGCGGGACGCCGCAGTCACCAGCGGCGGCAACCATATGTTCCCAGCGATCCGTCCGCTCGGCCAGGTTAATGCAATAGACCGGCATCCGGGCAGCACCGTCCGTCATGGGAACACCCCGCGGCGATTGCAGCGCGTTTCTGCGCGCCGATCACGATCCTGTTCGTGATCTGCGCAAGATCTAACCAAAGCGAAGCTCGGTCTTGACGCGTCCACGTAGCCGCCGCACCACGGCGCGGGCGCGACGCCCAATATCTTTGGAGGCGCGCCTTGCAATTGGCGACGCGTCGTCCTGGCCAGCGGCCATATGTTTCTGAATGAACTCCTCATCCAGCGAGCTTTGGGCCCAATCTGCCGCGGCATGTTCGCGCATCAGGCACCCCTGTTGCACTGGCGCCGGGGTGACCTGATAGACGGTCAATCCACGCGGCACAAAGGATTGCGGCGTGAACAGGTACAGATCGACCGCAACTTGAATGCCGTTCATGTCCGCCACCAGGTTTTCAGCGGCCTTGCGGGTCAGCACATAACCGCCAGACCCGTTTTGCGGCGACAACAGACGCCCGATCTTGCGCTGACCGGGCATGAACGGTTCGATGCGATCAAGCGTGGCGAATTGCGTCGCAACCTCGATCCGTATCAGATCAGCATCCGCAGGCCATTGCGCCTTGTTCAAAAAGTCGGCGAAACCATCGGCCAAGACCACGTCATCTTCCAGAACCACGGCCCATGGCGCATCCGAGGCCAGCAACGCGCGCCAGCACGCCAGATGTGACAGCGCGCAGCCGATCCGTTCGGGGCCCATCGTGCCGAAATCCCCCGAAACATCCGGGTGGCCGTCTGCGGTCATCCGCGCGATATCCTGTGGCCCCAATGCGCTGATTCGGTTGAGGGTGACCCCGGCCCGATCAGCAACGTCCAGCATCCGCGCCCAACGTTCGGGTCGGTCGTCCAGATTGATACAATAAATTTCCATCAAACACGCCACCTGCGCCGGACGAAGCCAGAATGCCCGGATAGCATGCTCAAATCATTTCTGGCGATCGAGGGCAACTGGATTGGTGTCGCCCGACGCCTGTGTTAGGCGGACAGCATGACCAATACCGCCCCCATCGAAGAACGCATCGCGCATCTTGAACGCGCGCTGGAAGACCTGTCCGCCATCGTCGCCATGCAGGTGGCCGATATCGACCGCCTGAAAGCGCGGGTGCGCATGCTGATGGAGCGTGAAGCAGGCCGCGAAGCGGACTCCGGTGGCGGCGTGGTATTCGGAGATGAGCGCCCGCCGCATTATTGAGCGCGGGCAGGTACCGGAAAGGTCCGCCCGCAGGTTCGGGCGGGGAACCATTCAGACGCTGCGGACATCCGAAAGCAACACCTGATCCTTGGGTGAATGATCCGGGGCGTTTCGTGGCGAATACTCTGTGCGTTTATATATCCTCCACATGCACCACGCCCGGCAGGCTTTTGAACGCGCTTTTTATCTGCGGGGTCAGCGGAAATTCCTGATTGGGGGTCACGTCGACTTCCTGACCCGTGTCCCGGTCCGCGATGCAGAAGGTGATCTGCCCCTTGCCGCGCGCACCTTTGCCGTCGGCCATGCGTTGCAGCACCGACTGGACTGAGGTGACGGCCGAGACCTCATCAATGTGGATTTTCAGCGCCAGCCCCCCTGCCCCGGCGGCGATGGTATCAATCGGTACGATGGCACGGGCCAACAATTTCAGCTGATCGGCCTCCATGTTCGCCTCAACCGTCAGGACGACGTTGGTGCCGGGTTCGATATGCTCGCGTGCGGCCTCCAGCGTGTCCGAGAAGACCGTGACCTCGTACAGACCCGTGGGGTCCGACAGTTGCACAAAGGCAAACCGGTTGCCGCGCGCCGATTTGCGTTCCTGCTTGCCCGAGATTGATCCGGCCAGTTTCGCGACCAGCGGCGCGCGCTCGGCTTTTGCCGTCACCTCGGCCAGTGTTATCACGTCTTTGCGCTTCAGCGGCCCCATGTAATCGTCCAGCGGGTGCCCTGACAGATAGAACCCGATGGCCTTGTGTTCTTCGGTCAGGCGTTCGTTCGGCAGCCAGTCGTCGGTGGGTGACAGGCGCGGTTCGGGCAGGTCGTCGCCCGCCTCGCCAAACAGCGACACCTGGTTGGATGCCCGCTGGTCGTGGATCGCCGCCGAATATCCCGCCAGCGCATCAAGACTGCGGAACACCCGCGCCCGGTTCGGGTCAAGCTGATCAAACGCTCCGGCACGGGCCAGCATCTCCAACGGGCGCTTGCCGACGCGTTTCAGATCCACCCGGCGGGCCAGATCGAACAGGGTGGCGAAGGGCTTGTCAGCGCCGGTTTGATCGTCCGGGTTCGCCCGTGCCTCAACAATCAGCTTCATCGCCTCGACGCCGACGTTCTTCAGCGCGCCCAGCGCATAGACGACTTTGCCGTCATCAACCGAGAATGTCGCCTGAGAGCGGTTGACACAGGGCGGCACAATCTCAATCTCCAGCCCGCGCCGAACCTCCTCCGCGTAAACGGCCAGCTTGTCGGTCAGGTGCAGATCGCAATTCATCACCCCGGCCATGAATTCGACCGGATGGTTCGCTTTCAGCCAGGCGGTCTGATAGCTGACGACCGCATAGGCCGCCGCGTGGGATTTGTTGAAGCCATAGTTGGCGAACTTATCCAGCAGGTTCCAGACCTCGTTCGCCTTGGATTTATCCACCCCGTTATCGGCCGCCCCTTTCAGGAATTTCGGTTTTTCCTTGTCCATCTCGGCCTGGATCTTCTTGCCCATAGCGCGGCGCAGCAAGTCGGCGCCGCCAAGGCTGTACCCGGCCATTTCCTGCGCGATCTGCATCACCTGTTCCTGGTAGACGATGATGCCTTGGGTTTCGTCTAGGATGTGGTCGATGCTGGGGTGCATCAGTTCGCGTTCGCGCAGCCCGTTCTTCACCTCGCAGAAGGCCGGGATGTTTTCCATCGGGCCGGGCCGGTAGAGGGCGACCAGCGCGATGATATCCTCGATACAGGTCGGTTTCATGCGCCTGAGCGCGTCCATCATGCCGCTGGATTCCACCTGAAAAACAGCCACCGTCTTGGCCGAAGCATAGAGGTCATAGGATTTTTCGTCGTCCAGCGGGATCGCGTTGATGTCGACCTCGCCCCCGCGTTCCTTGAGCAAATTCAATGCGTTCTGGATCACGGTCAGGGTTTTCAGGCCCAGGAAATCGTATTTCACCAGCCCCGCCTGTTCGACCCATTTCATGTTGAACTGGGTCGCTGGCATGTCGGATCGCGGATCCTGATAAAGCGGCACCAACTGGTCCAGGGGGCGGTCGCCGATCACCACCCCGGCGGCGTGGGTCGAGGCATTCCTCAGCAACCCCTCAACCTGTTGGCCGTAATCCAACAGGCGCTGCACGACCTCCTCTGCCTTGGCCTCGGCACGCAGGCGTTCTTCGGTGGCCAGCGCCTTTTCGATGCTGACAGGCTTGACGCCTTCGACCGGGATCATCTTGGACAGGCGATCCACCTGCCCGTAAGGCATCTGCAACACCCGCCCGATGTCGCGCACGGCGGCCTTGGACAGCAGCGCGCCGAAGGTGATGATCTGGCCCACCATGTCGCGGCCGTATTTGTCCTGAACATAGCGGATCACCTCCTCCCGCCGGTCCATGCAGAAGTCGATGTCGAAGTCGGGCATGCTGACCCGTTCAGGGTTCAGGAACCGTTCGAACAGCAGGTTATAGCGCAGCGGATCAAGGTCGGTGATCGTCAGCGCATAGGAAACCAGCGATCCCGCGCCGGACCCTCGCCCCGGACCCACCGGAATGTCATGATCCTTGGCCCATTTGATGAAATCGGCAACGATCAGGAAGTATCCGGGAAAGCCCATCCCCTCGATCACGCCCAGTTCGAAGTCGAGGCGTTTTTCATACTCCTCGACCGACACCGCATGGTCGATCACGGCCAGACGTTCCTTCAACCCCGCCTCGGCCTGGCGGCGCAGTTCCTCAACCTCATCATCGGCGAATTTGGGCAGGATCGGGTCGCGGCGGGATGCGGCAAAAGCGCAGCGGCGGGCGATTTCAACCGTGTTCTCAAGCGCTTCGGGAAGATCGGCGAACAGGGCTGCCATCTCGGACGGGGTTTTGAAGTAATGCTGCGGCGTCAGGCGGCGGCGGGGCTCCTGTTGATCAACATACGCGCCATCGGCAATGCAGATCAGGGCGTCATGCGCCTCGTACATGTCCGATTTCGGGAAATAGACATCGTTGGTCGCGACCAGAGGCAGCTCCATCGCATAGGCCATTTCGACGAAGGGGCGTTCGGTCAGGCGTTCCGCTTCGGGCTGTGTGGCGTCGTCGCGCGGGTGGCGTTGCAGCTCGACATAAAGGCGGTCGCCGAAGGCATCCTTCAGCCGGTCCATCAGCGCCTGCGCCTTTGGGCGCTGACCGGCCTGCAACAATTGCCCGACCGCGCCTTCCGGCCCGCCAGTCAGACAGATCAGCCCGTCGGCATGGGCCAGAAGTTCTTCGACCGAGACCTGCGGCAGCGCGCCGTTCTGATCCAAGTACAGCGCCGAGTTCAGCTTGAGCAGGTTCATATACCCCGCCTCGTCCTTCGCCAGCAGGACCAGCGGCGCGGGCGGGCGCGCGGCCTCTCCGCGTGCGCCCGGATCGAAGGTCAGGTCGACCTGACAGCCGATGATCGGCTGAATGCCCTCACCCTGCGCGGCGACGGAAAATTCCAGTGCCGCGAACATGTTGTTGGTGTCGGTCACCGCAACCGCCGGCATCCCCGCCTTTGCGGCCAGGCCAGGCAGTTTTTTCAGCCGCACGGCCCCTTCCAGCAGAGAATATTCGGTGTGCAGACGCAGGTGGATGTATTTGACAGAGTCGCTCATGCCCGCGACCCTAGATCAGGATGTGGGGGCATGGAAACGGATAAGGCGAAGAACCGGGATGGGCGGGCGTTTGGGGGATGCTCAGCAAACAGATGGTCTGAGGACCAGTATATTGGCGACGCACCACACAAGCCGTGCACTCGTCAGCCCGGGGGTTGGCGAACCGACAGAAGTTCGGGGCACTTGGATGGTTCAGAAATCCCGTCAACTATGAAGGAGGCGCCCACATCACCCATCGCCAACCCGCCCGGACGGGCTGGCGAGTGCACGGCGCCTTCGGCTCGATTCCGTGCACAGAGTGACTCTCACGCTGCGTTCGCGGGAATGCCACGGACGGGCTCTTCTATTGGCCGCCCACAGCTTCCATCAACTCGATCCGGTTGCCGAAGGGGTCATCGACATAGGCCCGCTGAAATCCCGGCAGATCCTCGTCCGGGCGCACGTCGACCCCGGCATCGGCCAGCCGGCCCAGTAATGCGGCCAGGTCATCCACCAGAAACCCCGGATGCGCCTTTCGCGCGGGGGCAAACCCTGCTTCAACGCCCAGATGAGCCCGGACATCGCCCGCCTCGAACCATGCACCGCCGCGGCCCGCCAGGACCGGCGGCTTAGGCACCTCACTTAGCCCCAGCAATCCTTCATAAAATTCACGCGCCCGGGCCTCGGCCCCCTCGGGCATCGCCAGTTGGATATGGTGGATCGCACGCAGGCTCATGCCTGCCGGATACCCGAAATGTCGCCCGCCAACCAGAGTCCGCTTGCCAAACGCCCCAAACACGGCAATCCTGACCGGCAGATCAAGGGCTGTGGGCCTCGCTTTACGCCGCATCGGGCGACCCCACATTATGCCAAAGTGTCAAAGAAAGCGGCGGAATACCTGATGTCCGAAATTGCCTTTCTGCTGAACGGAGAGGTCACGCGCGTTGCCGACGCCGCCCCGACGCGGACCCTGCTTGACTGGTTGCGCGAAGACCGCGCGCTGACCGGCACCAAAGAGGGCTGTAACGAGGGCGACTGCGGCGCCTGTTCCGTGATCGTCACCGATAAATCGGGCAGCCGGTCGATGAATGCCTGCATCCTGTTTCTGCCACAACTGCACGGCTGTGCGGTGCGCACCGTCGAAGGCATCAGCGGCCCGAAAGGCGAATTGCATCCCGTACAGCAAGCGATGATCGACCATCACGGCAGCCAATGCGGGTTTTGCACGCCGGGCTTCATCACCGCGATGGCAGCGGCGCATAAGAACGGGCGCACCGATCACAACGATCAGCTGGCCGGAAACCTCTGCCGGTGCACCGGCTATGCGCCGATCATTCGCGCCGCTGAGGCTGCGGAAGACAAACCCGTGCCAGCCTGGATGGAAGAGGATCTGAGCCGCCTTAGCGGGATCACCGAAACGCGCGACGACTGGGCGCGCCCGGAGACCACGGTCGAACTGGCGAAATGGTATCTGGATCACCCGAATGGAACGCTGATCGGCGGGGCAACAGATGTCGGGCTGTGGGTGACCAAGAACCTCAAAGACCTCGGCCCAGTCGCTTTCCTGAACAATATCGACGACATGTCCGATATCCGCATCACCGATGATCTGGTGCGGATCGGCGCGGCGGCGACGATTGCAGACGTGATGGAGGCAATTACGCCGATCTATCCGGATTTCGCCGAACTGCTGCGACGCTATGGCTCGGCGCAGGTCCGCAACGCGGCAACCATCGGCGGCAATATCGCCAATGCCTCGCCCATCGGCGACACGCCGCCCGCGCTGATCGCACTGGGGGCAACGCTGCATCTGCGACGCGGGGTGGAACGGCGCGACGTCCTGCTCGAGAATTATTTCATCGACTACGGCAAACAGGATCGGGTGCCCGGTGAGTTTATCGAGGCTGTCAGCTTTCCACGCAGCGCCGACCGCCTGAAATGCTATAAGCTGTCCAAACGGTTCGATCAGGATATCTCGGCCGTGTGCGGGTGCTTCAACGTCCGGGTGATCCACGGCGTCGTCACCTCGGCGCGGATCGCATTTGGCGGCATGGCGGGTATCCCCAAGCGCGCGCGCGCGGTGGAAACCAGCCTGATCGGCAAGTCATGGGATGCGAATGCCGCAGATCGGTCGTGGGATGCGTTCAAGCGTGATTTCACACCCCTGTCGGACATGCGCGCCAGTGCCGAGTATCGGCTTGAGGCAGCGCGCGGCATGTTGATGCGCTATCTGCTGGAGGATCTGGGCGCCGACACGCGGGTGTTGGATGTGTCGCCCCCGGTGATTGTCGAACGATCAGCCTCTGACGCAGCGCGTGCCAAACCTGCCACGAAAACCGATGACCCTGAGTTGAGCGCGGTCGCAGCCGCAGCCGCTCTTGCCGCAAGCGCTGCCGCAGAAGAAGTGGCCGCCAAGGCGACGCCAGCGGATGCGCCGGTGTCGCGCGCAGATACCAAGTCCGAAAACACGGCGGCGGCGACGGATGCCAGAAAAACCGACCCTGCTGAAGCGGCTGAATCGGCTGAAAAAACCGAGACGGCTGATGAGGGTTCCAAGGCGGCGGCACCGGCGTCTGATACACCGGAAACCTCGTCCGACGATGCCAAGGGCACCGAAGCTAGCGCAAGCGACGCATCAGACGCCGCACCCGAAACCGGCGGCGATAAATCAGATGCCGCAGACAAAAGCGCCCCCAAGACTGCCGATGACAGCAAGTCAGACGCGGCGAGCAACGGCGATGACACCTCTGACCCGACGCAAAAGCCTCAAACAACCGAGGTGACCGACGCGGCGAAGGAAGCGGCGAAAGACGGGGCCCCGGAAAACAGCGCGCCGCAGGATACTGCCGCCACACCGGACGACAAGACAACCGACGTTGAACCGGCGCCCAAGGCCGACGCCTCCGCAACCGACACGGCCGAATACCCGGCTAAGCCCGACGATGCCGGGGAAACCCCGCCCGATCAGGTCGCGATCATCCTGCCGCCCCCCGCCAAGGACACGCCAGAGGACAAGTCATGAGCGTCGCCAAGCCCCTGCCCCATGACGCCGCGCGCCTGCATGTCACCGGCGCGGCGCGCTATGTCGATGATATCCCGACGCCTGCGGGCTGCCTGTCGCTGGCTTTTGGTCTGTCCGACACCGCCTGCGGCACGATCACCGCGATCAACCTCAACGCCGTGCGCGCGGCCCCCGGTGTTGTCGCGGTCCTGACCGCGGACGATCTGCCGGGCGCGAACGATGTCTCGCCTTCGATCCATGACGAACCGATGCTGGCCACGGGCGAGGTGCACTACCTCGGCCAGCCGATCTTTCTGGTCGTCGCCGAAACCCATCTGGCCGCTCGCAAAGCGGCGCGATTGGGCAAGATCATCATCACCCCGACCGACCCGATCCTGACAATTGATCAGGCGCTAAAGGCCGACAGCCGGTTCGAGGGCGGTCCCGTGATCTGGACCAAGGGCGATATCAACGCCGGTTTCCGCACCGCGCCCAAAACCATCGAAGGCACGATCGAGATTGGCGGGCAGGAGCATTTCTATCTTGAAGGGCAGGTCGCGCTGGCGATCCCGGGTGAGGATGGCGACATGCTGGTGCATTCCTCGACCCAGCACCCGACCGAGATCCAGCACAAAGTGGCCGAGGCGCTTGGCGCGCCGATGCACAGCGTCCGGGTTGAAACGCGGCGCATGGGCGGCGGGTTTGGCGGCAAGGAAAGCCAGGGCAACGCGCTGGCCGTGGCCTGCGCTGTGGCTGCCGCGCAAACCGGGCGGCCCTGCAAGATGCGCTATGACCGCGATGACGACATGACCATCACCGGCAAGCGTCACGACTTCCGGATTGCCTATAAGGCCGGATATGGTGCGGGCGGGCGCATCGTGGCGGTCGAGTTCAAGCAATACGCCCGCTGCGGCTGGTCACAGGACCTGAGCCTGCCGGTTGCCGACCGCGCCATGCTGCATGCCGATAACGCATATGACCTGCCCGCCGTGCGCATCGAAAGCCACCGTTTGAAGACCAACACCCAGTCGGCCACTGCCTTCCGGGGGTTTGGCGGCCCGCAGGGGATGGTCGGGATCGAACGGGTGATGGACCACATCGCGCACGAACTTGGCAAGGATCCGCTGGACGTGCGGCGCATCAATTTCTACGCCGACGCAGATGGCGAGGGCGGAGCCTCCGGCGGGGATATTTCCGACAAAAAGACGAAAGCGGCAGCACCAGCCCCGGCCAAGGCGCGCTGGCGGGACCGTCGCAAGGCCAAGAAGGCCGCGACAGAGCCTGAGGTTACCCGTGGTCCCGAGACGCAGATGACGCCCTATGGCATGAAGGTCGAAGACTTCGTGCTGAACCAGATCGTCGATGATCTGGCCGAAACGGCCCACTATACCGCGCGGCGCAAGGAAATCGCCGAATGGAACGCGAACAACCCGATCCTGAAGCGCGGCATTGCCCTGACGCCGGTGAAATTCGGCATCAGCTTCACGCTGACCCACCTCAACCAGGCGGGCGCGCTGGTGCATGTCTATACCGATGGCTCGGTGCATCTGAACCACGGCGGGACCGAGATGGGTCAGGGCCTGTTCCAGAAGGTCGCTCAGGTCGCCGCCGACCGCTTCGGGATCCCGACCGATATGGTGAAGATCACCGCGACCGACACCGCCAAGGTGCCCAACACCAGTGCCACGGCGGCCTCCAGCGGATCAGACCTGAACGGCATGGCCGTCAAGGCCGCCTGCGACGAGATTCGCGACCGGATCGTTGCCTGCCTGGCCGAACTGCATCAGGCACAGCCCTCGGATGTGTGGTTCGAGGATGGCTTTGTGCAGGTGGCGGGCAATCGGATCCCCTTCGCCGAGGCCGCAAAAACCGCTTATGAAAACCGCGTCAGCCTGTCGGCGACCGGGTTCTACAAGACACCCAAGGTCGAATGGGACCGGGTGGCGGGCAAGGGCCGTCCGTTCCTGTATTTCGCCTATGGTGCCGCGATCAGCGAAGTGGTGATCGACACGCTGACCGGCGAAAACCGCATTCTGCGCGCGGACATCCTGCATGACGCCGGCGCCTCGCTGAACCCGGCGATTGACCTGGGGCAGGTCGAAGGCGGCTATGTTCAGGGCGCGGGCTGGCTGACGACCGAGGAACTGGTCTGGGACGACAAGGGGCGGCTGACGACGCATGCGCCTTCGACCTACAAGATCCCCGCAGCCTCGGACCGGCCCGAGGTGTTCAACGTCGCCCTGTGGGAAAAGGGCCTGAACCATGAAAATACGATCTTCCGCTCCAAAGCTGTCGGGGAACCACCGCTGATGCTGGGAATCTCGGCACTGATGGCGCTGAGTGACGCAGTCGCCGCAAACGGCAAGGTCTATCCCCAGCTGAACGCCCCCGCCACGAGTGAGCAGGTGATGAACGCCATCATCCGTGTGCGCGACAAATGAGGGCCGTCTATGTCGTGATCGAGGCCGTGCGCGGTTCGGCCCCGCGCGATGCGGGGACGGCCATGAAAGTGACCGCTGACACGATTGAGGGGACGATCGGGGGTGGCGCGCTCGAATTCCGTGCGATCGCTTTGGCGCGCGAGATGCTGGCCAGCGACGGCGAGGAATTCACCCGCAAGATACCGCTGGGGCCCGGGTTGGGCCAGTGCTGCGGTGGTGCGGTGACATTGCGGTTTACGCGCGAAGAACATGCCGTCGACGCCATCCAAAACAATGTTCATCCGAACAGCGATATGCGCGCCGATCCGCAACCTTTGTGGCTTTGGGGGGCGGGCCATGTCGGGCGCGCTGTTGTCAACGCTGCCGGACCGGAGGCGTTCAGGATCACCTGGGTGGACGATGCGGCGGATCGATTTCCCAAACGCATTGCGCCCCATGTCAAAGCCCTGCCCGCCGCCGATATGCCCCTGCTGGCCGCCCGCGCGCCGGTATATGCGCATCACCTGATTTTCACCTATTCCCATGACATAGATTTCGCGCTCTGCGCGGCCCTGTTGCAGCGTGGTGCGGCCTCTATCGGGTTGATCGGATCGCAGACCAAGCGCACGCGCTTTTTCAAGCGGCTGCGCGCGCTTGACCTTGACCCGGCGCAAATCACCTGCCCGATTGGCGACCCCAGCCTGGGCAAGGCGCCGCAGGATATCGCGCGCGGATGTATTGCTGCATTCACGGCAATGGAAGACGCCGCATGAGCACGCTGTTGACCCGCAAGGTCTGACCAAAGCCTGTCCCGACATTACCGCCAATTCGGACGCGTCCTTCGATATCGGCGCGGGTGCAGTTCACGCACTACTGGGCGAAAACGGTGTGGGCAAAGCGTTTTCGCGGCACGGATTAAAGAGAGGCAAACGACGAAAATCTCTTACGTACCAATATCCTCATCCGTTCCTCTCACGACAAAACACCGACAATGCTTGCGCATCTGTTGCCAACCCAGTGCGCTGGCGCGATACCAAGGGCACCGGACCTCATAAGGACAGCGCCATGCCACTGATCACAGCCGCCGACGGCTCGCCGATGTCCTCGCTCTGCTTTGGCACCATGCAATTTGGCGGCAATGCGGACCAATCCGCCGCCGCCGCAATGTACGCTGCCTGTCGCGAGGCTGGCGTGAACTTCTTTGATACCGCCCACACCTACTCCGGCGGGCGGTCTGAAACGATCCTGGGCCAGCTGGCGGCAGATGAACGCGACGCGTTGATCATCGCCACCAAGGTCAATTTCGAAGACGGCATGTCGGCCCCTGTCGTCCACCGCTCGGTCGAGGAAAGCCGCCAGCGGCTGGGGATGGACACACTGGATATCCTCTATCTGCATCGCTGGGACGATGATGTCCCGCTGGAAGAAAGCTTCGAGGCGCTGGCGACCTATGTCGACAACGGCACGGTGCGCCACATCGGCGTGTCAAATTATGCCGCCTGGCAGGTCGTCAAGGCGCAGCAGGTCGCCGCCGGTTTCGGCGTCCAGATTGCCATCCTGCAACCGATGTACAACCTGGTGAAACGTCAGGCCGAGGTTGAAATTCTGCCGATGGCGCAATCCGAAGGCCTTGCCGTCGCGCCCTATTCGCCGCTGGGCGGGGGGCTGCTGACGGGCAAGTATTCTGCCGGGGAAACCGGGCGGCTGACCGACAATTCCGGCTATGCCGTCCGCTATGGCCCGCGCTGGATGCATGATGCCGCAGCCGGGCTTGCCGAAATCGGGGCCGAGCTTTGCGTGCCCGCCGCCACCCTTGCCGTGGCGTGGTGCGCGCGCCACCCCGGGATCACGGCACCGATTGTCAGCGCACGCTCGGCCAAGCAACTCGCCCCATCACTTGCGGCCGCGTCGTTTGAGATGGACGCCGCCCTTTACGCCCGGATCAGCGCCCTGTCCCCGACACCCCCACCTGCCACCGACCGGCTGGAAGAGGCGCTCTGAGCGGTGCCAGGCGCGATTGTCATTGGCGGCAGTGTGGCCGGGCTGACCGCCGGGGCAGAACTGGCCGAAGGCGGCGTTCAGGTCACCCTGCTGGAACGCGAAACGGCGCTGGGCTATCACGCCTCGGGCCGGTCTGCCGCGATGTTCGAGATGGGGTATGGCCCCGCCGCCGTGCAACGCCTGACCGAGGCGTCCGAGGCGGAATACGTCGCCAACGACATTCTGTCGCCGCGCGGATTGATTCTGGTTGGCCGCGCCGATCAGGCAACAGCGTTTGACGCCGATGTGGCCGCCCTTGGCCTTATCCGGATATCAACCGATCAGGCTCTCGGGCGGGTGCCGATTCTGAATCCCGATGCCCTGGCCTTTGCCGCCCTCAGCCCCACAGCCCGCGACCTTGATACGGACCGTGTTTTGCAGGGCGCCGCCAAACGCCTTCGCGCGGCGGGCGGGCGTATCGTCACCGGGGCCGAGGTTCACGCAATTCGCCAAAACGCCGGTGGGTGGACCGTTTCGGCGGGGGATGAGCATGCCGCCGACCTGCTGATCAACGCCGCAGGGGCCTGGGCGGATCAGGTCGCGACCCTGGCCCATGTCGCTCCGATCGGTCTGCAACCCAAACGCCGATCCATGGCGCGGCTGCCGGCACCCGGCGGCCACGATGTCACCGGCTGGCCGATGCTGATGGGTGTGGACGAAAGCTGGTACGCCAAGCCCGACGCGGGCGGCTGGATCGTCTCTCCGTCCGAGGCGCATCCGATCGACCCCTGCGACGCCTGGCCCGACGATATGGTCCTGGCCGAGGGGATCGCGCGGTACGAGGCGATGGTCAGCGAACCGGTCACGCGGCTTGAGACCAGTTGGGCGGGCCTCAGAACCTTTCCGCCCGATGGCGTTCCCGCGATTGGTCCTGACCCGGATCACCCCGGTTTCATCTGGTGCGCGGGGCAAGGCGGATATGGCTTTCAGACTGCGCCCGCCGCCGGGCGGCTGACCGCTGCACTGGCACTTGGAGCCGCGCCCCAGCTTGACGCCGCAACCGTCGCCGCCCTGAACCCGGCGCGCTTCAGATGACGGGGATGGACGCGTCACCGGACACGCCGCATATCGTCGCGGATGCCGCCGGGCGCATGACCGCGCCGAGTGCTGCACGCAATATCGACGCGATTCTGCGCGAACTGGTGCCGCGCGCGCCTGCCACCGGATCAGCACTGGAAATCGCCAGCGGCACCGGGCAGCAGGTGGTGCGTTTTGCCAAAGCCCTGCCCGGTTTGCACTGGCAGCCAAGCGATATCGACGCGGCGCGCCTGCGCTCGATCACCGCCTGGAGCGCGGCTGAGGAGGCAATCGCCCCGCCGATCCAACTGGATATCGCCAGCGCCGGATGGGGCCAGCGCCTTGGCCCGCGTGACCTGATCATAACGGTGAATCTGTTGCACCTGATCCCGGAAACGGCTGCCCGCGCCTGTCTGGATCAGGCGGGCAAGGCCCTTGGTCGGGGCGGGCTGTTCGCCATCTATGGCCCATTCCTGCGCAATGGTCAGCCAACCAGCGACGGCGACGCCGCGTTCCACCAGCGCTTGCAAGCCGCCGACCCGACAACAGGGTACAAGGATGTCGCCTGGGTGGCGGACCGCCTGACCGAAGCTGGCCTGACCCCGCCCGAGGTGGTCGCGATGCCGTCAAACAACCTGATGCTGTTTGCGCAGAAGGGCTGAACGTGACGGGGCTGTGGGCTGGTTGCGGGAAATCGACCAAGTGACACAGTGGCCGTGCACGACGTTCCGAGCGATCCGCGTCCCCTTCAGGCCACCCACAGCCAATCAGCATCGGAGTCCCATTCCCGCGCGTCAGCTTCCGTAGGCAACCGCCCAGCGCCCGATCAACTCGCGCTGCAACAGCTTGGCGCGGCTGTTCCAGGCCGCGGCGCCTTCCGGGTTGTCGCGCTGGGCGCGCGTCAGCTTTTCCCGCCTTGGGACATCGGCGGCAAATGTTGCGAATGCCACCCGCCGACCGCCCGGCAGATCGGCATAGCCCGCCAGCCCACTGACGAAATGCAGCGTGCCGGTCTTGGCGCGCACCGTGACACCCCCGGTCCCTGCTGTGTCTTTCAGCGACACCTCTTTCATGATCGGGGCCAGCGCCCCCTCTGGCCCCAGTTGCACCAGCGCCTTGACCATATCCGTCGCCGTCACCCGACTGTCATCGTTCAGGCCCGAATGATCCTTCAGCGCGGTTTTGCGCGTCTGCGCACTGCGATCCAGCCAGTCCATCATGCGCCGGGCCGAAGCATCGAGGTTGCGCGCCCCGCTGCCAAGCCTGCGCGACGCTGTAAGGCCCAGAACCTCGGCCGTCAGATTTGTCGAAAACTTCAGCATATCCGCCGCAATGTCGCGCAAAGGCGCACTGTGCATTTGCACCACCGTCATGCCCGAAACGTTGCGCGCCTCAGTCCCGTCACCGTTCAATACGATACCGTAGGAGCGTGCCAGGCTCATGAAAACTTCGGCTGTGTACAGCCCCGGGCGGCGCACCGGAAGCCAGCGTGACCCCGCCTTGCCCAGCGCCGCGCGCGCCACAGTCCATTCATCTGCCATGCCACTATCGGCATAGGTGTAAATCGGAACCTTGCGGTTCTGCACCTGCATCTTGGCGACCGTGACGGCAGGGCGAAACCGGTCGCCGCGCGCCTCCATCTTCACCGCATAGCCCTTGTTCGCCCTCTCCCACGAAAAATGCACCCGGTTGAAATTCAGGTTCAGCCCCCCGACCGAGGGGTTGTATCCGACATGGGCGGGTTGTTCCGGGTCGATCTGACGGATCGCGGGAAGCGCGCTGGTCTGAACGCGGAACCGTCCTGTCACCTCACGGATACCGGCCTCTTTCAGCATGCGGGCCATTTCGCCCAGACGGTCGGTGTCCAGCGTCGGATCGCCGCCGCCGACCATGACCAGATCGCCGTCTAAGCGGCCGTCCCGGATCGGCCCCGTCGCGACCAGACGCGTCGCAAAGCGATACCCCGCACCCAATGTGTCCAGCGCATAAAGCGCGGTGATCGCCTTGGCGGTGCTGGCGGGCGGCATCGGCAGTATGGGGTTTGCAACCTCCAACAATTTTCCGGTTTTCACGTCCGCGATCGCAAAGCTGATCTTGCCACCCAGTTTCGCGCGGCGCACGATATCGTCGACCGGCGGCGCAAGTACGACGCGCCCGCCCGGCGGACGCGGCAAAGGCCGGGGCGAGCGTTTCGGCGGTGCCGCGCCAGCGGCGCTACCAATGCTGGATGCAAGACCTGCAATCACGGCCCGCCGGGTCATTGAAATAGACATACCAGCAGGTTACCGCCTGCCCGATTGCCCCGCAAGTCGCACAAGCGCTGCCGTGGTCACGTTTTCGCGTCAGGCAACCGCCGCATCATCCGCGCTGCTGGTGCCGCGCACCCAGATATGGATGCCGGTACAGCATCGCCCCCACAATCTATGCGCGATCAGCCGGGTTTTCGCGCAACGCCCTTTTCGCGCTTTTTCCCCGCAGACGTTGCATTCCAGTCACCCTGCGCGCGGATAGCGGTCGACGATACATCGCTAAGCGGCAGGTTCACATAACACCACGCCGGCGCATCTGCGCGCGCCAAAAGTTGCGAGGCTCGCCCCGGCAGCCGCGCCGCCTGAAACAGCCGCGCTGCCAGTGAGGTACGCGCCGCAATGCCAGTTCCGGGCCGCGCCAGCACGCCGACCGGCACCCGGTACATGATCTCGCGCCAACGCTCCCACCGGTGGAAATCGGCCAGATTGTCGGCACCCATCAGCCAGACGAAACGCACCTCGGGATAATGCGCTTGCAGCGCGGAAAGGGTTTCGGCGGTATAGCGTGTGCCCAATTGTTCTTCGATGCCGCAAACCTCCACCCGCGGGTGGGTCATCAGGGCCCGTCCGGCGGCGATCCGCTTGGCCAATGGGGCGGGCGCGCGCGCCTTCAGCGGGTTACCGGGCGACACCAGCCACCAGACCCGGTCCAGCCCGAACCGCTTCAACGCGGTGCGCGTGATATGCACATGCCCCGCATGCGGCGGATCAAACGACCCACCAAGCACCCCGACCGATTGCCCCGGTGCGGCCTTTGGAAACCCGCTGCGCATTGGTTGCCACTAAAGGCGTAATCGCTGCGGCCTTGCAAGCCTTGGCAGCCTGGAAATGCCATGCCTTCCGAATTCGTACAAAAATGTCTGCATTTGCCTTCTCGTTGCCCAGTTTCCTTCACGCGCCCGTAGGTCCGGCCTGTCAGACAGGGCAGGCGCGACCAGTCAGTTCCGAAAGGAAGGAGAATTATTTGATGCCTGCCCCCGATCCACAAACATGGGGATTTGTACTTTTGCTGGTGCTTGCGTCTTTGGCCCTGCGCCTGTTGATCATCAACCGCAGAACCGGGGGCGCCTATGCTGACGACGACGAGTCCGGTCCGGCGCGGATCAGCTCTCGGATATTTCGCATTGCGGCGGAGCGGTCGACCGACGGGATCGCCTTGGAGGATATGAACGCGCGCGTGATCTGGGCGAACCCGGCATATTTTCGGATCATGGAGCGGCCGCCGGAACAGATCCTGGGCAGATGCGCGGCGGAATTCGCGTTTCATCCCGACGACATGCCAAGCGCGCAAGAGATCGCGGACTTCCGCTACGACCCCAGCTCGGAAGAATTCTTCAAGCCGACTCTGATTCGCAATTACCGGCCCGGCGGCAAGGTATTCTGGGCGCAGCTGACCATGTCGCTTGTGGACATGGAAGACACCAATCTTGGCGGCGATACCGCCGTACTGGTTACCTGCCGGGATGTCAGCGAACAAATCGAGCGTGAAGCCCGCCTCAAAGATGCCTCTCAGGCGCTCGAGCATTCGGCCATGCATGATCCGCTGACCGGGCTGGCCAACCGCACCGCTGTCGTTGGTTTTGGGGAATCCGCGCTGCAACAAGGCAAGATCTCAGGGCAACGCACAGGCATGCTGCACCTGGATCTGGATCGCTTCAAAGAGATTAACGACCAATACGGGCATGCGGCGGGCGATGCGCTGTTGCAGCATGTTGCTGACATCCTGACCAAAACGGTCCGGCGCGGCGATCTTGTCGGCCGGATCGGCGGCGACGAATTCGTCGTGGTTTGCCCGGGCGTGACCACGCTGGATGATCTGAACTGGCTGGGCAAGAAGGTCATCACCGCGCTGAACAAACCGATGCCATGGTGCGACGGAACGATCCAATGCGGTGCCAGCGTCGGCGCCGCAATCTCGACCCCGCAGATGGAGGACCCGCGCGTCCTGATCGCCATGGCGGATTCCGCCCTTTACGAGGTCAAGCGTTCAGGTCGTGGCAACGTCGCCGCCTATGATGAGGGTCTGCACCGGCGTCAGCTGGCGCGTCAGGCGCTGCAGGCCGATTTCTCGGCGATGCTGGCCGAAAACCGGATGGAGTTTCAGTTCGAGCCTTTGATTGATTACGACAATATGAACCTGCTGGGATTCGAAGCCACCGCCAAGTGGACGCATCCAACCCGCGGCGAAATTCCCGCGGATGTGTTTCTGACAATGGCGCTGGAATTGAACCTGATGTACGAACTTGATCTGGCTGCGATGCACGCCTGCACCCGCACCCTTGCCGATCTGCGCGCCCATGGTTTCGATACGCTGGTGGTCAGCTTCAATGCCTCGTCCCAGACCCTGATGCAGGAGTGTTTCGTCAACCGCCTGGCCTGGGAGATGGACCGGCTGGACCTGCCGTTTGGCAACATCGCTGTCGAGGCACACGAAAACTCCATCTTGGCAAGCAGCGGAGCCATTCACGAATCCCAGGAAGCCATCGCGCGCCTGAATGCGCTTGGCGTTCGCGTGGCGCTGGATGACTTCGGCGTCGGTTATGCGGGCCTTTCGCATCTGGCGCAGCTTAAATTCAACGGCGTCAAGACCGACCCGATGCTAATCGAGGACCTCGCCGGCAACCCTTCGCGCCGCACCATCTTCAAATCCATTGTCCAACTTTGTGAAACACTCAATATCCGCATGATCGTCAAAGGCGTCGAAACTGACGACCAGGCAAAGACGGTGAAGAGTCTTGGCTGCAACCTGATGCAGGGCCAGGTGGCCGCCACCCCCATGGCTGCCGATAGCCTGATCGACTGGATCGCGTCCAGCCGCTTCAGCCCGCTTGAAACAGACGTTTCCGCCATATCGCGCCGCGCGTCGTAATCCACTTGACCACATCCGCCACGCCACGCACCCTGCATGGCGGAGGCGCGCATGAGTATTTTCGACAGCGACAAGGCGGCACAGACCCACCGGCATCTGCACAGCCACCTGCCCAGCGATCCCGCACTGCGGGTCAAGGCGCTGGAATCACTGGTGGTGGAAAAGGGCCTGGTGGCGCCGGAAACCCTGGATGCCTGGGTCGAGGCTTACTCGGATCACATCGGTCCAAAACGTGGCGCCGAAGTTGTGGCGCGGGCCTGGGTCGATCCGGGTTTTCGCGACCGCCTGCTGGCCGATGCAACGGACGCAATTGCCGACTTTGGCTATGACGGCCATGCCACCGGGCACCTGAAAGCCATTGAAAACACGCGCGAAACCCACAACCTTGTGGTGTGTACCTTATGTTCCTGCTATCCATTCTCACTGCTGGGAATGTCGCCCGCCTGGTATAAATCCAGCGCCTACCGCGCCCGCGCCGTGCGCGAACCCCGCGCGGTTCTGGCCGAATTCGGCGTCGACCTGCCCGCCGAAACCGGGGTGAAAGTCTGGGACAGCACCGCCGAGTTGCGCTATCTCGTCGTCCCGCAACGCCCCGAAGGAACCGACGGCTGGGACGAAGCGCGCCTTGCATCCATCGTGACGCGCGACTCGATGATCGGCACCGACCGAGATCTGAAAGTCGGTGCCTGATGGACGGTGTGCATGATCTTGGCGGCAAGGAAGGCTTTGGCTCCATCGACGTCGACAGCCCGCCGTTTGCCCATGAGTGGGAGCGTCGCCAATGGGCAATCTCGACCAACGCCTGGCTGGGCGGCAATATCGACCGGGGGCGGCATATTCTGGAGCTGCTGCCGCCGGGGTTTTACCTGACGGCCAGCTATTTCGAAAAATGGTGCCTGCGCGACCTGACCAAAATGGTCGCCGGGGGGATCGCCACTGCGGAAGAGGTTCTGGCCGGTCATGCCGACACAGCCCAACCTGCGCCCGAAGCGCGCGACCTTGACGCCGCAATCGCGCGGGTGCGTGCAGCGCGCGCAGATTTCTCGCGCCCGATTGATGCCGCGCCCGCCTTCGCAATCGGTGCAACGATCACCACCCTGCCCCACGGCCATGCCGGTCACACCCGCCTGCCCGCCTATGCCCGTGGGCGCATCGGCACCGTCACCGCGCATCACGGCGCGCTTCTTTATCCCGACGATGTGTCCGAGAATACCGAGACGGCGCATCACCTCTATACCGTCGAATTCACCGCGCCCGCGCTTTGGGGCGAAGCGGCAGATCCACGCGATACCGTCCTGCTTGACCTGTGGGAGCCTTACTTTGTTCGCGCCTGACGATCCGCTGGCCCCCGCCGCCCCGGTTTTCGCCGAACCCTGGCACGCGCAGGTGCTGGCCATGGCCGACACGCTGATAGTCGCCGGGCATATCGACGCGACCGACTGGGCCGATGCGCTGGGGGCCGCGCTTCGCCATCGGGCGGATCAGCCCGACACGCCCGACACCTATTATGCGGCGGCCCTTGCAGCGCTGGAACGGCTTGCCACATCCGTTGGTATCGGGCCGCACGAACAGGCCGACCGCAAGGCCGCGTGGGAAGCCGCCTATATGCGCACGCCCCATGGATCGCCTGTCGCGCTGTGAGCTGCCGGAATGACCCGGAGGGCGCACATCTGTGCCGATAGAAACGCAAGCCGGGCGACAGGGCGCCACGGCGCAAACTCTGCTTTCGCCGCTGTTGCAGACATTCGCGCCCCCGCGCTAGGCTGATCGCGACCCTCATGAAAGCCGCCCGATGCGCCACCTTGCCCTTGCCGCCCTTCTGATCCTGCTGCCCGGGTTTGCCAGCGCGCAATCCTGGTGCGGTGCCGCGAACCTGAACCAGACCGAGGCGACGATCTGCAGTGTTCCCCAGTTGGGCGGTCTGGATACCCAGATGACGGTGATTTACGACCGGGTGAAAGATCGCCAGACGAACCTGCGCGGTGATCAGTCTGCATGGCTTGCCGCGCGCAATTTCTGCCGCACGGATATGCTCTGTATCGAAACGGCCTACCGCGAAAGACTGTCGGTTCTGCGCCAGATCCCAGGGCGCCGCCCGGTCTGGTGCAGTGCCACCACCCTTGGCCCGACCGAGGCGACGATCTGCGCCACGCCCCTGCTGGGGCATCTGGATGCCGAACTTGGCGCGCTCTATCAACGCGCCGGGCCAAGCCTGCAGGCCGTGCAACGCCAATGGCTGCGCCAGGAACGCGACACCTGCGGCGCCGGTCCGGCGTGCGCGCCCTGCGCCTGCGGCGCGCACCGGGCGCAGATCAGTTCTTTCGCGATTCAGATAATTGGGATGGCGATTTAGCCGCCGCAGCGCGCGTAACCTCTGCCGGATCATCTGTTCGCGAGGACGCATATACGCACGCTGAGGCCGATTGCCCCGGCCCGCCGCCGCCCGTAAAAGGGCGCGGACAATCATTTCTCGGCAGGAGCATCCCCATGGCAGCCTATCAATACGTCTATCACATGGACGGCGTCTCCAAAACCTATCCGGGCGGCAAGAAGCTGTTCGAAAACATCCGCCTGTCCTTCCTACCCGGCGTCAAAATCGGTGTCGTCGGCGTCAACGGCGCGGGTAAATCAACGCTGCTGAAGATCATGGCGGGGCTCGACAAAGATTTCTCGGGCGAGGCATGGGCCGCCGAGGGTGCGCGCGTCGGATACCTGCCCCAGGAACCGACGTTGGACGAGTCGCTGAACGTGCGCGAAAACGTCATGCTGGGCGTCGCTGGCAAAAAGGCGAAACTCGACCGGTTCAATGAACTCGCCATGAACTATTCCGACGACACGGCGGACGAAATGGCCGCCCTTCAGGATGAGATTGACAGCGCCAACCTCTGGGATCTTGACGCGCAGATCGACGTCGCGATGGAGGCACTGCGCTGCCCCCCCGATGACGCCGCCGTCGACACGCTGTCGGGCGGTGAAAAACGCCGTGTCGCGCTGTGCCAACTATTGCTGGACGCGCCCGACATGCTGCTGCTGGACGAACCGACCAACCACCTGGACGCTGAAACCATTGCCTGGCTGCAGAACCATCTGATTGATTACAAAGGCACAATCCTGGTCGTCACCCACGACCGCTATTTCCTGGATGACATCACCGGCTGGATCCTGGAACTCGACCGGGGCCGCGGTATTCCTTATGAGGGCAATTATTCCGCCTGGCTGGAACAGAAAGCAAAACGGCTGGAACAGGAAGCGCGTGAGGATAAATCCAAGCAGAAAACGCTGGAACGCGAGCTTGCCTGGATGCGCCAGGGTGCCAAGGCCCGGCAGGCGAAATCCAAGGCCCGGATCACCGCCTATAACGACCTGGCCAACCAGTCCGAGCGTGAAAAACTCGGCCGCGCACAGATCGTCATCCCCAATGGCGAACGCCTCGGCAGCAAGGTGATCGAGGTTGAGGGCCTGAAAAAGGCCATGGGCGACAAGCTGTTGATCGAAGATCTGACATTCAGCCTGCCCCCCGGCGGCATCGTCGGCGTCATCGGCCCGAACGGCGCGGGTAAATCCACCCTGTTCCGCATGCTGACCGGGCAGGACCAGCCCGACGAGGGCGCGGTCACCTATGGCGACACCGTGCAGCTGTCCTACGTCGACCAGTCCCGCGAAGCGCTGGACGCAGGCGCAACGGTTTGGGAGGAAATCACGGGCGGGGCCGAGGTCATCGAGCTTGGCGACGCCTCCATGAATTCCCGCGCCTATTGCAGTTCGTTCAACTTCAAAGGCGGCGACCAGCAGAAGAAGGTCGGCCAGCTGTCGGGGGGTGAACGTAACCGCGTCCACATGGCCAAACTACTGAAATCAGGCGGCAATGTCCTGCTGCTCGACGAACCGACCAACGACTTGGACGTTGAAACCCTCCGCGCTCTGGAAGACGCCCTGGTCGATTTCGCCGGCTGCGCCGTCGTCATCAGCCGATTGTGTTGAAAAACTCCGTTTTAAAGCGTTTCGGCTTGAACCTGAATCGCGAGGGATTCCCTTGAGACCTGATCTGTGATTCATCCTGTTTGGGAGGATGGATCATGTCAGCACCTTTGCCATCTGCGCTTCGGATACGGTTTCAGAGATACATTGAAGAAGGGTTGAGCGGGCGCGCGGCGGCGTTGCGGTTGAAGCTGTCGCCTGCCACAGGCGCGCGGTGGGCGCGTCAGGTGAGGATGAAGGGTCATGCGGAACCTGCCCGGCAGGGACCGCCGCGCGGCAAGGGAAAGCTGGCTCCGCATCGGGAATTCTTTGAGGAGTTGATCGCACAAGACCCTGACATCACGCTCTTTGAGTTGCGTAATGCGCTGGCCGATGCAGAGGGTGTGCGGGTGCATCACTCCTCCATCGCCAACCTTCTGTCCCGGCTCGGCTTCACGTACAAAAAAAGTCGCTGGTCGCAACCGAGCGCCGCCGCGCCAAGGTAAGGCAGCAACGGGCCGACTGGTTCAGATACCGCTCGCCAGCCATTGCGACCTTTCCTGAGCGCGTTGTCTTTATTGACGAAACCGCAGTGAAGACAAACCTCACGCGCCTACGCGGCAGAGCCAAGCGCGGTAAGCGCCTGACGATGGATGCGCCCTTCGGAAGCTGGGGAACCCAAACCTTGATCGCGGGCCTGACCCAAGGCGCGCTGATCGCACCTTGGGTCATCAAGGGAGCGATAGATGGCCCCGCCTTCGCGGCCTACATCCGCGAAGTGCTGGTCCCCGAGATCAACCCCGGCACTGTCGTCATTCTCGACAACCTGGCAACCCACCGGAATAAGGAGGCGACGCAGGCTTTACGCAATCACGGCTGCTGGTTCCTTTACCTGCCACCGTACTCGCCCGACCTGAATCCCATCGAGCAGGCCTTCTCTAAACTGAAAGCCCATTTGCGACGGATCGGGGCCAGGTCCTTTACCCAGGTCTTCGAAGCAATCGGAGCAATCTGCGATCTCTACGACCCAGTAGAATGCTGGAACTACTTTAAGGCCGCCGGATATGTCTCAGGTTAATGTCGAAACGCTTTAGGGCCTGAACGATGATTTTTCTTTCCATGCAGCCCGATCCTAAATTTTTGGCGCGGGGGTCGGCCCAAATCGCCTACATGCGCTCACGCGCAGCCATGCGCTGTCTCGTGGTCAAAGCTTTCCGACTATTTCGCTTCATAGGTTTTCGCAAGAAATCCGCGACGCTCTGATTTCGGAGTTTTTCAACACAATCAGCCACGACCGGTTTTTCCTGGACCGCATCTGCACCCACATCCTCGCGTTCGAGGGCGATGCGCATGTGGAGTGGTTCGAGGGGAACTTTGAGGATTATGAGGAAGACAAGAAGCGGCGTTTGGGGGAAGATGCGATGGAACCGAAGCGGATACGGTTTAAGAAGTTCGTGCGGTAGGGCGCATTTCTTGAAACTCCCGTTTGGGTTCAACGCGTGCGCGAAAGCGGTTTTGCACCGCAAAACTGCGTGCGCACTCGGTGCAGGTTGTGTGCTACGATCGATTTACGAAACGGATTCGGTTTAAGAAATTTGTTACATAGATTCTTCGGAAATCGGCGAACACATCAAAAGGTAAAAATTGATCGATGCATCTGAATATCAAACTCCCCAGACAACTGACATCTTTATCAAGCGTTTTTCGCACTGGAATCAATGAGCATGATTTTCGGGAAGTCGAGCAAGTTAATGTCGATTCTAGCGAATGTCGATTTGCCGAACCATTTCCACTAATGTATTTTGGCTTTAGGATAAACGAATTGAGATTGTAGCATCCGTCAATTGACTGGAGACATCATGGCGGCCTTACTGCATTCAACGGTTACGCGAACCACATTGGCTTCTTCGACTATACCGGGCTACCAAACCCGTTTGCAAAGGAAGTAGGTGAAGCCGTTGGATCAAGTAGATCCTCACCTATAGAAGTCTGGTCGATCCCTGAACTCATTTCAGAAGCTGCTGGAAAGCCAGTGGGGGAACTGCTGAACGAACGAGCAATTAATCTTGCTCGAATTCTTTTGCAAGACGATCACGGTGAAACATTTGATACAGTTCAATATGCCATTCGAGAAATAGTAAGAAACGCGGCAGAACATAGTGACGGCAATCAAATTGCTTTTTTAGCGCAATACTGGCCCGCGTCAAACTCTGCTGAAATTTCCGTGTTTGACGATGGTGTAGGCATAGCCGCAAACATCTATGATAATGAGTTTGTTGATGTTGCAAATAATCTTGCCGCAATCAAAGCCGCCCTACTTCCCGGAATTACGGGCGTCTCACGAAGCGATCGCATTGCACAAGACAGTGAATGGCATAATTCTGGATTCGGACTTTATGTAGTTAGCAGGTTAGCTGGGCGTTTCGGAAAGTTCTGCGTGGTTTCAACAAGTGACTATTTGGAGCTAAATCATCGCAACCAGTATACAAAACCATACTCATTAAAAGGTACTGGGGTTGCGATCAAGTTGGATTTGTCCCAGATGAAGGACTCCCAGTCTTTCATTCGCAGGACTATTGAACAGGGTGAGAAAATGCAGTCAGAAATTCTCAAAGATTTCCCAATCAAAGCGTCAGTAGCTTCCAAGATGCTTCTTTCCGATTTTAGGCGAAAAATCTAGCATACATGTTTTAGACTCGAATTTATTCGAGCTTCAATGCGCCGTCACGACTATTGTAGACTTAGATTTTGCCCGGCACAAACCGAGACACTACTAGGGCGCCACCTTTTCGACACTGAAACCGCCCACAGGACGGTTTTCAGGTCGGGCCTGAGCCCCTCACATCCCCACAAACCCACCCTCATCCCCGTCCTCCGTCGCCTTCAACAACTTCGCGATCCGCAGCTGCGCATAGGTCGCCAGGACATCGTTCACCAACGCCTGATACCCCTGCCCATAGCCGCGGTAGAATTTCGCGACCGACGGTTCCAGCAGCAGCGTCACCCGCACCTTCTTGGGTTTCGCCGGGTGCGCGTCCGGCAGTTCAGTCCAGGCCTTCGGGACGTGCAGCATCTCCAGCTCGCGCGCATTGATCTCGGCGTGCAGCGAATTCAGACGGCGCATGCCGGCGGCGATGGCGATGCGGGTGCTGCGGCCGATTTTCCCGTTCTTTGCGGGCGGTGGTTCAAACAGATGTTCGATGCTCATGGGGGCCTCCTGACTATGCGGCGACACGTCTGAGGGGCAGCCGTTAACGCCGCCGCAACCCATCGCACGGCGCCTCATACGTCGGTCATATGCCGCTCATATGCGCCTCACACCCCCGAATTCCCTTGCAATTTTCCCACACAGGTCCCATATGCACCCCGCGACGTTACCGACCATCGACCCCTGTTTCCTACCAAGGCTTCAGCTTCGATCATGCGCTGACTAGCCAGGCCGCCACACAATGTGGGCGGTAAAAGTAAAAGGAAACAACACGATGGCCAATGGCACCGTGAAATGGTTCAACCCCACCAAAGGCTTCGGCTTTATCGCTCCTGAGGGCGGAAGCCGCGACGTTTTTGTACACATCTCTGCGCTTGAGCGTGCTGGCATCAACCAGCTTGACGACGGCCAGAAAGTGACCTTCGACGTCGAAGCCGGCCGCGACGGTCGCGAAAGCGCGACCAACCTCGCACTGGCTGACTGAAGCCCGTCAAGGGATTGAAAACAAGGGCTTTCCCGCGAATTGCGGGACAGCCCCTCCGCCCTTGCAGGGCCGGGGTTTTGGCCCCAGACTGACCCCATGGACATGACCCTGATTGACTGGATCGGCGTTGCCGGATCGCTGATCATTGCGGGCGCTTACCTTGCTGTTTCGCAAGCCTGGGTCGATCCGCGCGCGCCGCGTTTCCATCTGCTTAACCTGATCGGTGCTCTGATGATCCTTGCGTCACTCTGGTATCGTCCCAACGCCGGGGCGATCCTGATCGAGGTTTTGTGGGTCACGATTGCCCTGATCGGGCTGATCAACTGGCTGCGCCGGGGTTAGCGGCCTGCCAGCCGTCATGAAATCGACACACTTCGGTCACAAATTTACCGAAAAACAACCACTGGTTGCGCAATGTGTATCAACACACAACACGACCAGAGGGACAAAATCATGTTGAAGACAATAGCTGTGGCGACGGCCTTGACGAGCTTTGCTTTTGCCGCGCAGGCCAAGCCGACGAATGTGAATACTCCGGCGGATACAATCCACCCGAATATTCACAGCAAGGTCGGAACCGGCGCGAATGCAAACCCCAACGGGGCCAACGCGAATGGCGGCAATATTCACGGCATTGCCAACAATCCGGGTCAGTCGGGTGCCGATCCATCCGATGGCGCACCGGGGTTTGCCGACCAGTTGGAAACCGTGCACGGCGGCATCGGTTCCAAAAACAAAAACGCGGATTGATCTACACGCGTAGGGCGGACAGTCTGCCCTACGCAGCCCCCCAATCAACATCACTGGCCGCCGCAACGCCGAGCGCTCCGTCAGGGTAAGGGACGCAAAGTGCCGCAGCGTCCGCTTGGGCTCCATTTAGCCAAACAGAATAATCTGCCGGGTGCCGCAGAACGCCCATCCGGTGATGGATATCGCGGACATCCGCCGAAGGTTCACATGTTACGGTCGCGACCTGGGCCACCTGGATGCCGCCCGGTCCGTTCCAGACATCCCAGACAGCCGCGAAAGCCAGCAGACCGCCGGATTTGGGTTTGATCCTCCAGGCCGTTTTGCGCCGCGCCTTGCCGGTCCATTCATACCAGCCATCGGCCGGAACAATGCAGCGGCGCAGCCCTTCAAACGCCGACTTGTCGAACAGCGTCTCACTGCGCGCGTTGATCAGTGTTTCCATCACTGGACGGCCCCGCGCATTGACCCGCCCTACCGGGATCAGCCCCCAGCGCATGCGAACCAGTGCGCCGTCATCGCGCAGCACCAGAACCTCTTGCCCTGGCGCGATATTGCGGCGCGGCGGCTCATCGGCGACCGCACCCACAGGGGTGCCAAGCGCGGCTGCAACTTCGGCCACCGGAGTCTCCAAAAACAGCCGTCCCGGCATCGCGTCCTCCCGTCCTTTCGTGTCATTCCCGTTGACAGCCCGCTGGCCTTGTCGCATCCAACGGGCAACTCACCCTATCCTGTAAGAGGTTCCATGCGTATCGCAATGATTGGCACCGGCTATGTTGGCTTGGTTTCTGGTGTCTGTTTTTCGGATTTCGGGCACGAAGTGATCTGTGTCGACAAATCGGCTGAGAAGATCAAGCTTCTGAACGACGGGCAGGTTCCGATCTATGAACCCGGTCTTGATGATCTGATGACCAAGAACGTGGCCGCCGGGCGGTTGTCGTTCACCACAGATCTGGCTCAGGCCGTGGATGGGGCGGACGCGGTGTTTATCGCCGTCGGCACCCCGGCGCGGCGCGGCGACGGTCATGCCGACCTGACGTTCGTCTTCGCCGCAGCAGAAGAAATTGCCGCAGCGCTGACCGGATACGCCGTTGTCGTCACGAAATCGACGGTGCCGGTCGGCACCAATCGGCAGGTCAAGCAGGTGATCCGCAAGGCGGCACCTGATGCGGATTTCGATGTCGCCTCGAACCCGGAGTTCCTGCGCGAAGGGGCGGCGATCGACGATTTCATGCGCCCGGACCGCGTCGTCGTCGGCGTACAAAGCGAACGCGCGGGCGAGGTGATGGCCGAGGTGTACCGCCCGCTATTCCTGCGCGATTTCCCGGTGGTCACGACAGATCTGGAATCCGCCGAAATGGTGAAATACGCCGCCAACGCGTTTCTGGCGACCAAAATCACCTTCATCAACGAGATTGCTCAGCTGTGCGAAAAGACCGGTGCGGACATCAAGTCGGTCGCCAACGGTGTCGGGCTGGATGGGCGGATCGGCAACAAATTCCTGCACGCCGGGCCGGGGTATGGCGGCTCGTGTTTTCCAAAGGACACGCGCGCACTGGCCCGGATCGGGCAGGAGCATGCTGTGCCGATGCGGATCACCGAAACGGTGATTGAGGTTAACGACGCCATCATCCGGCGCATGTCGGGCAAGATCATGGACCTGTGCGGAGGCTCGGTCACCGGCAAGACAATCGCGGTGTTGGGTGTGACATTCAAACCGAACACAGACGATATGCGCGAAGCCCCCTCGCTGACCATCGTTCCGGCGTTGGTCGGGGCGGGCGCCAAGGTGCGCGTGGTCGACCCGCAGGGCCGGCGCGAGGGCGAGGCGATGCTGGCTGGCGTCAACTGGATCGATGATGCCTACAAGGCAGCCCGGAACGCCGATACCGTGGTGATCCTGACGGAATGGAATGAGTTCCGCGCGCTGGATCTGAAGCGTCTTGCCCGGCGAATGGAAACGCCACGAATGGCGGATCTGAGGAACGTCTATTCCCCCAAAGAGGCAAAGAAAGCCGGATTTGTCGGCTATGTCGGGATCGGTCGTGCGGATTTGGTGATCGAAGACCCCTCGTAGGGCAGGCAATTGTTATCGGGCGACCTAAAGCGTTTCGGCTTGAACCTGAATCGCGAGGGATTCCCTTGAGACCTGATCTGTGATTCATCCTGTTTGGGAGGATGGATCATGTCAGCACCTTTGCCATCTGCGCTTCGGATACGGTTTCAGAGATACATTGAAGAAGGGTTGAGCGGGCGCGCGGCGGCGTTGCGGTTGAAGCTGTCGCCTGCCACAGGCGCGCGGTGGGCGCGTCAGGTGAGGATGAAGGGTCATGCGGAACCTGCCCGGCAGGGACCGCCGCGCGGCAAGGGAAAGCTGGCTCCGCATCGGGAATTCTTTGAGGAGTTGATCGCACAAGACCCTGACATCACGCTCTTTGAGTTGCGTAATGCGCTGGCCGATGCAGAGGGTGTGCGGGTGCATCACTCCTCCATCGCCAACCTTCTGTCCCGGCTCGGCTTCACGTACAAAAAAAGTCGCTGGTCGCAACCGAGCGCCGCCGCGCCAAGGTAAGGCAGCAACGGGCCGACTGGTTCAGATACCGCTCGCCAGCCATTGCGACCTTTCCTGAGCGCGTTGTCTTTATTGACGAAACCGCAGTGAAGACAAACCTCACGCGCCTACGCGGCAGAGCCAAGCGCGGTAAGCGCCTGACGATGGATGCGCTCTTCGGAAGCTGGGGAACCCAAACCTTGATCGCGGGCCTGACCCAAGGCGCGCTGATCGCACCTTGGGTCATCAAGGGAGCGATAGATGGCCCCGCCTTCGCGGCCTACATCCGCGAAGTGCTGGTCCCCGAGATCAACCCCGGCACTGTCGTCATTCTCGACAACCTGGCAACCCACCGGAATAAGGAGGCGACGCAGGCTTTACGCAATCACGGCTGCTGGTTCCTTTACCTGCCACCGTACTCGCCCGACCTGAATCCCATCGAGCAGGCCTTCTCTAAACTGAAAGCCCATTTGCGACGGATCGGGGCCAGGTCCTTTACCCAGGTCTTCGAAGCAATCGGAGCAATCTGCGATCTCTACGACCCAGTAGAATGCTGGAACTACTTTAAGGCCGCCGGATATGTCTCAGGTTAATGTCGAAACGCTTTAAAGGCCAAGGTTAGAAATGATCTATTTGATCTGCAACGAGGCCCGAAGACGAACCCCAAAAGCAGGGCGCGCGCCGGACCGGCGGGCTGGCGTAGCAACAGTGCGTGGGCACGATTTATGGCGCTGGGTTAGCCGTCAAATCTGACCGGAGTGCCCACCTCAAACCGACGCCAGACCGGTGGAGCCGGTCCGGCGTGCGCCCTGCGCCTTTGGCGCGCACCGGGCGCAGGCAAATCCCATAGCGATTCAATTGATCTGAATTGCGCTACAGAATTTCGCGACGGTCTTGGCGGGCACTTTTATGGCTCACAGATCCCGTCAGTCTGAAACAGGTGGCTGCCCTCACAATGTCGACAACGGCCCAGACCGAACGTAATTCTCAGCCGTTGCGCCGCAACCGCCTTATCGGCTGTTCCGCGTCACCCAGCGCCACGAGCTTTCGCACATTTCATCCACTGTTCTTCGGGTCCGAAAGCCCAAAACCTTGCTGGCAAGCGTCGGATCGGCAACCAGCATGTCCGCATCTCCGGCACGGCGCGGCGCCTGTTTCCACGCCAATTCACGCCCGCAGGCGCGGCTGTAGCTGGCGAGCATCTCCATGACCGAAACACCCGTGCCCGTGCCGACATTGACGGTATGGCCTTCGGCTCTGCGCAACAGGGCCGCCAGTGAGGCGACATGCGCCTCGGCCAGGTCCATGACGTGAATATAGTCGCGCACGCCTGTGCCGTCCGGGGTATTGAAATCATTGCCAAAAACACTGAGGTGCGGCAACTCTCCCGAAGCGACCTTTGCCATATAGGGCATCAAGTTGTTGGGGATGCCCTCCGGTTCTTCACCGATCAGTCCAGACTCATGTGCGCCAGCCGGGTTGAAATACCGCAGGATGCCGAAAACCCAGCCTGGATCGGCGGCGGCCATCGCCTGGAGCAGGTATTCCGACGTCAGTTTGGTCAGCCCATAAGGATTTGTGTGGCGCAATTCGGCCGTTTCCGGGATCGGCACGACCTCAGGCGCGCCATAAACAGTGGCGGTCGAGGAAAACACCAGATGGCGGGTTCCGGCCCCCTCCATCGCGCGCAACAGGGCGGTCAACCCGCCGCAATTCGTCTCAAAATAATCCAGTGGTCGGGACACGGATTCGCCGACTGCCTTGCGCGCCGCAAAGTGAATCACCGCGCTGATATCGTGGCGCGCGAAAACATCATCCAGAAACACGCGATCCAGCACGTCACCGCGTTCAAGGGGCACAGCCCCGCCCAATATCATCTCCACCCGGTCCAGCACGCCCGGCTTCGCATTGGAAAAATTGTCGAGGATGACCGGCGTGTACACCGCCTCGGCCAGGGCCACGGCGGTGTGCGATCCGATGTATCCGGCACCGCCCGTCAGAAGAATTTTGCTACCGCTCACTGCAACCCCCAAGTGACTGAACGCCTGCTATCATGCCGAGGCACGGTGCGAAATGCCTGGGCGCTCTAAGTACCTCGTCCGGCGCGGGTTTCGCGAGGGTCGACCCCGTGGCGATACCAAAGATCGGCAGCGCGCAGGAAATGCGGGCGCGGTGTCGGGTGCAGCCAACTGCGCCTTAGCCGGGTCGCGCGATAGGCCGTCGCCCCGCCCGGATCGCCCAGCGCGCCCAGCGCCGCTTTGGCCCCCAGATAGGGCGCCATGACAGTGCCGGATCCTGAAAACCCCATGGCCCAATGCAGCGCGCCGTCGCTGCCGACATTGGGCATATGACCAAAGCTGTAGCCGGTATTCCCCGACCAGACGTGGCTGAGGCGCGCCTCGGACAACTCGGGCCAGATTTCCAGCATCGTCGCGCGCAGGCGTCGCGCGGCAAGGTCCGGCGCAATCGGGCGCATCGCGGCCCGCCCGCCAAACAGGATACGGGCGCCATCGGGCGACAGGCGGAAATAAGAGTGTCTGGCGCGGGTTTCCACCATCATCCGACGCCCTGGTGCGACCCGCTCGATCAGGTCCGTCGGCAGCGGTTCGGTGGCGATCAGGAAACTCGGCAACGGGAAGACCCGTGCGCGGTGCCAGTGGAATGCGCCGCTGGTATAGCCGCCCGTGGCAAGCAGCGCCTGATCGGCGCGGATCGGTCCCCGGGCCGTCATCGCCCGCAAACCGCTGTGCGTGCGTTCCAGCGACGTAACGGCGCAATTGACGACGACAGGAATGCCGCGTCGCTGCACACAGCGGCCATCAGCCCATCGTGGAACTGCCGCGGATTGATCGCGCAATGCTGCGGAAACAGGATGCCACCGAAATATTGTGCGGTCCGAATGTGATCCGCCAGTCCATCACGCCCGATCACCTGAATCGCAACATCGCTTTTGGCCTGCACCACTTTGGCCATGCGCTGTTGCGCGTCAAAATGCGCAGGGGTCCAGGCAAGCTGTATGCGGCCGGTTTGTTGCAGGGAACAATCGATACCCTCCTGCGTGATCAGCGTTTTGACCCAGTCCATCGCCGGACCCGCCTCGGCGAACAGATCGTCTGCGACGTCTGATCCATAGGTCCGCGCCAGCGCATCCCAGCCCAGACGCGGGTGCGCGCCGAACATGCCGCCATTGCGGGTGGACGCGCCCTGACCCGGCGTTCCGGCATCGACCACAACGACCGATGCCCCGGCATCGTGCGCTGCAATCGCGCCGGACAGGCCGGTGTATCCGGCCCCGATAATCAGCAGATCGGCACGCTCCGGCAGAGGGTGCGGCGCTTCGTCAGCGGCGCCTGCCCCGTCCCACCAATAGGGTTGGCCCGGTCGCGCGCCCTTGGCCCAGCGCAGCGGTGGCATGGTCACCTCAGCCCCCACTGGGCAGCGGAGCTTCGCGGCCCAGCGCCACCAGCCGCGCATTCAAAACGGCACGTTCCGGCGCATCGGTTTGCAGGGCAAAAACATAGGCGTGGGTAAGGTAGAAACATGCAGCCTCGGTCTCTCCGCCCGCCTGCGCCATATCCGCAGCCTCGGTATACAGTGCCACAAGGGCCGTGTGATCCCCGGCAGCATGCGCGCCCAAAAGCCGGGCGTCCAGATCATCGCGCCGGGACGTGATCAGCCCCGAGCCTCGGCCAGTTTCGCCGCGATCCAATGATGAAACAGATGCGTCGGCCCGTCCATCGCCGGTGAGAATTTGCCACCGTCGAACATCACCCCGTGGCGGCCTTTTTGCATGCCTTCGACGACGAAAATATCCTCCTCGAAAATCTCGCGCCATTGCTGGGCGTTCTTGTCGCGCAGGGCCTCCAGCTCGGGCGTATCTTCGGGCGGGGCGGCATAGTAAATCTCGACATGCTCAACAGTTTCGCTGGTGTTGATCGGTTCCAGCAGGATGGCGAACGCGTGGTCACGCTGCACTCCGAACAGGACATTTGGAAACAGCGAAACCCACTCTCCAGCCTGATCCCACTTGCTGCCCAACTCTGGGAAGTCAGGAAAAACTTCACCATTCTCGCCTTTGATCTGAGTATAAACGTGCGATCCCTGACCCGAATATTCGCCCGGAACTTCGATGTGATAGTGATCTTCCAGCCGCGAATAGACGTTTAAGCCGGGATGAACCCACGGCAGGTGATAGCTTTCGCAGTAATTCTCGACCGCGAGCTTCCAGTTTGATTTCACCGTCAGCTCAAAGGACGAATCTGGTCCGCCGTGGTACAATGGTTTGTCGAATTCGGCCCAGCGCGCGATAAGATCAGCGTGCACTTCTGCAAACTCCGGCGCGTCGCCCGAGATGTTTACGAAGACGACGTCGCGCCAAACATAGCTGCGGATGCGGATCAGGCCCAACTCGTCGCGCTTGATGTCATCGTGAATGTTGTTGCCCGGCCCGCCCACATGGGGCGTGGCCCGCAGATCGCCATTCAGCGCGTAGCACCAGCTGTGATAGGGGCAGCGGATTGCGCCTTCGATCTTCTTCGCCTCTTCTATCAGGATCATGCCGCGATGGCGGCAGGTGTTCTGAAACACCCCCAACGCGCCCGTTTTGTCGCGGATCATCACCAGCGGCATTCCAAGAAAATTGATCGGTTTTGCATCGCCCGGTTCCGGGACGTCCTTGGCGAACCCGATACCCGACCAGCTTTTGAACAGCACCGCATCGCGTTCTTCGGCGAAGATTTCGTCCGAAACATAATGCGCATTGGGCAGGCCGCGTGCCGTGGCGACCGGGGCCATGACGGCATCTAGATCACTGTGGGCACCCATGACGAAACCTCCCCCTTGTCACCGCAGTCTGTGGCAGAACCGAGGCGTTGCGCAAGAACGCGCAGGGACATCGAAGGGGTCAAAAACGACACCAGCCGGTGGACCTGACCTGCGCAGGATCTGAAACCGGCATCGCCCGCCACTGCACGCGGGGCGGCACGCCGGGGCTGGCGGCCAGGCCGCGCCTATCCGCGCCCGATATAGGGCATCTTGGTCGCCATCACGGTCATGAACTGCACATTGGCCGACAACGGCAGGCTGGACATATGCAGCACCGAGGATGCGGCGTCCGCGACATCCATCGTCTCAACACCGAGCCCGGCGGCCTGTTCACGATCCTTGAGCGAGGACACCATGGGCGTTTCCGCATTGCCGATATCCACTTGCCCGCAAGCGATATCGAACGGACGGCCATCGAGGCTGAGTTGCCGGGTCATTCCGGTGATCGCGTGTTTGGTCGTCGTGTAACACAGCGCCCCTTCGCGCGGCATATGGGCCGAGATTGATCCGTTGTTGATGATCCGCCCGCCTTGCGGCTTTTGCGCGCGCATCTGTGCGAAACCCGCCCGCGCGGTGTGGAACATGCCCGTCAGGTTCACCCCCAGCGCGGCGTGCCAGTCTTCCAACGCGATTTCGTCGATGGTGCCGGGCGGCGTGAATATCCCGGCGTTGTTAAAGACGACATCCAGACGACCCCAGGCCTCGGCAATCCGGGTCACCGCGCCTTCAACCGCGCCCAGATCGGTCACGTCGCCGGGCAGCACCAGCGCCTCGCCCGATTTGGCGACCTCCTCCAGCTTGTCTGCACTGCGCGCAAACAACCCGACACGCCAGCCTTTGGCCATCGCCTGAAGCGCAACCTCGCGCCCGATGCCCGAGCTTGCGCCAGTGATCAGCATCGTCATTGTCATGCGTCTTCTCCGGTAAGTTCCAGTGGCGCGGGCGGCGGCGCCAGATCGTCAACCATTAGCGCGGTTTCGGGCCGGGCCAGCCGGTTGCGCACCACCCACAACAGCCGGTTTTCCGCCCGTGTGATCGCCACATAGGCCAGGCGTTTCCACAGCGCGATACCCGCCTCGACCCGCCCCGCACGGCTGGCGGCCCAAAGGTCAGGCGCGAAGACCTGCACCGTATCCCATTGCGATCCCTGTGCCTTGTGAATCGTCACCGCCGCGCCATGCAGGAAGGCCGCACCCATGCGGGCGGCGTAGGGGATAAAGGGTTCCTCTTCGCCCGGTGCCTCGATCTTGATGATCGACGCGGCCGAGACTTGCGGCTCTTCCGCGCCAAAAACATGCAGGCGCGAAAATCCGGGCTTGCGACCCGGCCCGAGGTAGACTGCCTGGGTGCCTTTGATCAGGCCGCGTGCCTCAAGATCAATGCGCTTCTTTCGGTGCTTCAGGGGCAATTCGATTCCGTCGCAGATCAGCGGTTCACCGGGTAGAAGGGCGTCAATCGGGGCTCCGTAAGCTGCGCGGAACGCCTGGATCAGCCGCACCCGCGTGGCGTTGCGCCAGACCAGCACTGGGGACCGCGCCATCAATGCCGCCTCCACCCGGCCCGCGACGACCACGCGATCATCGGTTTCGGCGGCCTTGCGGATCATGTCTTCAAAGCCTTCAAACGTCAGATCATCGTCGCCCAGCGCATGCGCCAGATCCAGAATCGGATTGCCCTTGTCCTGCCGGTGAACCCGGCTGAGCACCAGTTTGCGCGGCTCGGGCAGACCATCGAAGATCATCGCGCCGGACTGGTTTACCGGGGCCAGCTGAGCGGGATCGCCAAACAGGACGAGGGTCGGAAAAATCTCTTTCAAATCCTCAAACTGCTTGTCGTCCAGCATCGAACTTTCGTCGACAAAGCCGATATCCAACGGATCGTCGCGCCGTTTCCAGCCCTGAATGAAATCGGATCCGCGCAGGCCTGCGGCGGCCAAAGCTCCGGGGATGGACCGGTGCTGACGATAGAATTCCTGCGCGCGCTCCAGCGCGGCATCGGTCAGGCCTTCAACCTCTGGTCGTTCCGCGCCTTGGGTTCCGACCAGCCATTCGGCGATGCGTTCGTATTCGGGGTCGTAAACCGGGGTATAAATAATGCGGTGGATCGTGGTTGCGGGCACCCCGTGGGCGCGCAGCACGCTGGCGGCCTTGTTCGTGGGCGCAAGGATCGCAAGCGTCCGCTTGGTCTTGCTGCGCCGACCTTCGTAATCGCCCGATATCGTTTCGACCCCGGCGTCATCCAGCGCTTCGGCCAGCTTGGCCAGCAGCATGGTTTTGCCCGATCCGGCCTTGCCGACAACGGCCAGAACCTGCGTCTTCTGATCCTCGATCGGTGGCTTGGTCAGGCTTTCTTCGACGTCCACGCCAGCGCCACGCAGCAGTTCGGATATCGCGTCAAAGGCCTCGGCCTGATCGTCAGAGAATTGATGTATCGGCAGGGCCATGGGCGCAGCTTATCCGTGCGTGCTTCAACCCGCCAGCCGCGTTACTTGTCAGTACCGATTTTCTGCAATTCCTTCGCAGCCGTTGGCGACCCAAGTTCTTTCAAGGCCACTTCGCGGCATTTGCTGAGTTGCTCTGCAAGTTGAAGCAAGCCGTTCTGCGCCGAAAATTTCTCAAGATCGGCCAGGACTTCCAGAATCCAAAAATGTGTCATGAATAATCCGCATCACACATGTGCGGCCCCGCTAAATCGATTTCCCCCAATTGGTGTATTATTGCGGACCAGATGCAGCGAAGCAAACACTCATCGTCAGCATTTCATAATTAACGTAGGGTAAACCCGAGATTATCCGCCAGTTATCTGAACAATCAGCCAATTTGCCCCGCTTCGATCACATCCTCAATCGTTCTGAGGCCGGTAAGCGGTGATTGGACCAGCACGGCCATATTGCCCGGCAGATGCTGGTTCTTGCGCATCTTGATGTGCGCCGCTGGAACATCGGCCCATGCAAAAACCTCGGACATGCAGGGATCGAGGCGGCGTTCGACCATCAGCTTATTGGCCGCGCTGGCCTGTTTGAGGTTGGCGAAATGGCTGCCCTGAACGCGCTTCTGGTGCATCCACAGATAGCGCGCGTCCAGCGTCAGATTATAGCCTGTCGTCCCGGCACAGATCACCACCATGCCGCCCTTTTTGACCACAAGGGTCGACACCGGGAACGTCGCTTCTCCGGGGTGTTCGAAAACCATGTCAACGCTGATGCCTTTGCCGGTGATTTCCCAGATGGCTTTGCCGAAGCGGCGCGCCTCTTTCAGCCAGCTGCTGTATTCGGGGCTGTTCACAACGGGCATCTGGCCCCAGCAGGAAAAATCCTTGCGGTTGATGACGCCCTTGGCGCCCAGCCCCATGACGAAGTCGCGTTTGTCTTCGTCCGAGATTACGCCGATTGCGTTGCCGCCTGCCGCGTTGACCAGTTGGATTGCGAAGGATCCAAGGCCGCCGGATGCCCCCCAGACCAGTACGTTCTGGCCCGGTTTCAATTCATGCGGGTGGTGGCCAAACAGCATCCGGTAAGCTGTGGCGAGTGTCAGGGTATAGCAGGCCGATTCCTCCCACGTCAGGTGGCGCGGGCGCGGCATCAGTTGCTGGGCCTGAACGCGGGTGAATTGCGCGAAGGACCCGTCGGGGGTTTCGTACCCCCAGATCCGCTGACTGGGGCTGAACATCGGGTCGCCGCCGTTGCATTCTTCGTCATCGCCGTCGTCCTGGTTGCAGTGAATCACAACCTCGTCCCCGACTTTCCAGCGGCTGACCTTTTCGCCGACGGCCCAGACCACACCCGCCGCATCCGACCCGGCGATGTGATAGTCGGCCTTGTGCACATCAAACATACTGATCGGAATGCCCAGACCGGCCCAGATGCCGTTGTAATTGACACCTGCGGCCATCACCATCACCAGAACCTCGTGGCTGTCGATGGCGGGGGTGTCGACGACCTCCAGCTGCATTGCCTGATCAGGTTCGCCCTGCCGATCACGCCGAATCGCCCAGGCGTGCATCTGCGCCGGAACATGGCCCAGCGGCGGCAGTTCACCCATGTCATAAAGGTCTTTCTTTTCTGCAATGTTGGTGTCGAGTGCCATTGGAATCCTCGCGGTGCTGCAGCGCGGCGGTGCGCCGTGTTTACCGCGTGCTATCGCTCATCACGCAAGATTACAATCCGAAAATGCCAATTCTTGTAATTTTGTGTCTTCTTGAATTTCTGCATGTGCAGTATCGGCACGGCGATCTTGCCAGCGGCCTTCATGCCGTTCGTGCCAGTTTCGGGTCAGCTCAGGTGATGGGAAATGCTGGCAGCGTAGAAATCGAGCAACGGTGCCTCATCCGGAACCACCGTCAGCAGGCCCGCACCGGATTCACTAACGATTTTGCGCAGTGTCAAAACCTTCAGCCCGGCATCGACTGCCGCGCTGGCGTCCTTGCCTGGCAATTGCATATGCGCACCGGCAGTGCGCAGTCGCCCAAGCAATTCGTCAACCCGCGCGGTCAGTGCGGTTTTCGATATCGGCCCGGACTGCTGCAACAGCGCGCTCGCCACCAGCGGGACGGGCAGCACCGGCACAACCGAGCGGATGCGCCGAAACAGTTCGGCCGCGACAAAGCGTGTCGGGTCGCCGGTATGTTCATCTAGAACCCCCTTCAACGATAGCGGAGAACCAAAGCTGACGGCGGCAAAGCCAAAGCGGCGGGCCTTGCCGCGCATCCGACGCCAGGCCCAGCGGGCTGCGAAACGCAGCCCTGTCGGGATCGAGGCGCGGAACCTGCGGTCGCCCGAAGCTGCGGCTTCGGTCAGAATACGGTCTTCGATCACCCGGTCATAATTCAGGCCAACGGGCACGAACACGACGTCACGCGCATCGGGGTCGGATCCGGCAATCACATAGCTCAGCAGCCCCAGTTTCGGCGCTGCGACCTTGCCGTCCAGACTAAGGCTTCCTTCGGGAAAGACCGCCTGCGTCACGCCCGCCGCCGTCGCCAGCTGCACATAGCGCGCCAGAACCCTGCGATAGAGCGGGTTGCGGGATTTTCGCCGAATGAAGTAGGCGCCCATCGAGCGGATCAGGAAACTCAGCGGCCAGACCCGCGCCCATTCACCCACCGCGTAAGACAATGCTGAACGTTGCGCCGCCAGCCATGTGACCAGGACATAGTCCATGTTGGATCGGTGATTGATCACGAAGATGACGGTGGCGTTCGGATCAATCTCTTCCAGCGCATCGTCATAGGCCCCCAACCGGACCCGGAACAGGCGCGTTGACAGCCACCGTGCCAGCCGGATCGCGATGCCAAAATAGACACTGGCACTGAACGACGGCACGATTTCACGCGCATAGCGTTGCGCCTTTTCGAAGGCGACGTTTTCGGGGATACCTTCTTCGCGCGCGTGTTCTTCGACAGCCGCCATGACCTGAGCGTCATAGCTGAGGCGCTGGATCATATCGTGGCGGCGCGCCAGCTTGAACGGTTCAATCGGGCGTTGCAGGCGCTGGTTGACCAGCGCGACGACCCGTTCGGCCCGGCGGCGGAAAAACCAGCGGACAGATGGAAACAGCAGATGGGACGCTGCCGTCACGGCCGCAAAGCCGAGGATCAGAAGCAGCAGCCAAAGGGGCAGGACGACGGGTTGGGTCATGAAATCCGATCGGATTGGGCAGCCCCGATCCTTTAATACCAACACGTCAAGGCAGCAATGCAGCAGTGCAAAATAGGCAGCGCCCCAGCATTGCGGCGGCGCAGCATCTGGACGCGCAAGAAAATTCCGTCTATCGCATAATCTACGAAACTATCGCAAAGCGAGATCTGAACAATGCCCGACAAATCCCGCCCCTGGCTGATCCGCACCTATGCGGGACATTCAACTGCCGCAGCCTCGAACGCGCTTTACCGGGCAAATCTGGCGAAGGGGCAAACGGGTCTAAGCGTGGCCTTCGATCTTCCGACGCAGACCGGATACGACAGCGATCACATTCTGGCGCGCGGCGAGGTTGGCAAGGTTGGTGTCCCAATCTGCCATCTGGGCGACATGCGGGCGCTGTTTGATGCGATCCCGGTTGAACGGATGAATACCTCGATGACGATCAACGCGACCGCACCGTGGCTACTGGCGCTGTATGTCGCAGTGGCCGAAGAACAGGGGGCCGATATCTCGGCTTTGCAGGGAACGGTGCAAAACGACATCGTCAAGGAATACCTTAGCCGGGGGACGCATATCTGCCCGCCCGAACCCTCACTTCGGCTGATCACCGATGTCGCCGCCTGGACCCGGGCCAACATGCCGCGCTGGAACCCGATGAATGTGTGCTCCTATCATTTGCAGGAAGCCGGAGCGACGCCAGAGGAAGAGCTTGCATTCGCATTGGCCACGGCCATTGCAGTGCTCGATGGCCTTCGCGACAAGGTCCCCCCCGAGGATTTCCCGGAAATGGTCGGGCGGATTTCATTTTCCGTGAATGCGGGAATTCGGTTCGTAACCGAGATCTGCAAGATGCGCGCGTTTGTGGACCTCTGGGATGAGGTTTGCAGCGAGCGCTACAAGATTGCCGATGCGAAATTCCGCCGGTTCCGCTATGGCGTTCAGGTCAACTCGCTCGGGTTGACCGAACAGCAGCCAGAAAACAACGTGCCGCGCATTCTGCTGGAAATGCTGGCTGTGACGCTGTCCAAGAATGCGCGGGCACGGGCGGTGCAGTTGCCCGCCTGGAACGAGGCGCTTGGATTGCCGCGCCCCTGGGATCAGCAATGGTCAATGCGGATGCAGCAAATCCTCGCCTATGAAACGGACCTGTTGGAATTCGACGATCTGTTCGATGGAAATCCGGCAATTGATGCAAAAACCGAGGCGCTGATTGTGTTGAAAAACTCCGTTTTAGGGCCTGAACGATGATTTTTCTTTCCATGCAGCCCGATCCTAAATTTTTGGCGCGGGGGTCGGCCCAAATCGCCTACATGCGCTCACGCGCAGCCATGCGCTGTCTCGTGGTCAAAGCTTTCCGACTATTTCGCTTCATAGGTTTTCGCAAGAAATCCGCGACGCTCTGATTTCGGAGTTTTTCAACACAATCCGCTGAAAACCGCCGCCCGGGCGGAATTGGCGCAGATCGAGGCGATGGGCGGCGCGATGTCTGCCATTGGTCACATGAAATCGCGGCTGGTCGAAAGCAATGCGGCCCGGATTGCAAAGATCGAATCCGGGGAAACTGTTGTCGTCGGTGTCAACAAATGGACCGAGGGCGAAGAAAGCCCCCTGACCGCCGGATCAAATACAATCATGGAAGCCAATCCCGAGGCCGAGCGTGACCAGATCGCAGCGCTGGATAGCTGGCGCGAAACGCGCGACGCAAACGCGGTAAAATCGGCGCTCGACTCGCTGCGCAATGCTGCCGCGACTGGCGACAATATCATGCCGCCGTCAATTGCCGCCGCCAAGGCAGGCGCCACAACCGGCGAATGGGGCGAGGCAATGCGCAGCGTCTTTGGCCGATTGTGTTGAAAAACTCCGAAATCAGAGCGTCGCGGATTTCTTGCGAAAACCTATGAAGCGAAATAGTCGGAAAGCTTTGACCACGAGACAGCGCATGGCTGCGCGTGAGCGCATGTAGGCGATTTGGGCCGACCCCCGCGCCAAAAATTTAGGATCGGGCTGCATGGAAAGAAAAATCATCGTTCAGGCCCTAAAACGGAGTTTTTCAACACAATCGGCCTTTACCGTGCACCGACAGGAATATCCGCAACGCCATCAAATCAAACCGAAGGCCTGGATCATTTGCGCGCTCGTGTGGATGCGATTTCGGATCGGATGGGTCAGCGGCTGAAACTGCTGGTGGGCAAACCCGGATTGGACGGTCATTCCAATGGTGCCGAACAAATTGCGCTGCGTGCGCAGGCCTGCGGGATGGAAATTGATTATCAGGGCATCCGCCTGACCCCCGATGAAATTGTGACCTCGGCGCGGGACGGACGCGCGCATGTCATTGGCCTGTCGATCCTGTCGGGTTCTCATTTGCCATTGGTCGAAGAAACGATCCGCCAGTTGGTCGCGAATGGATTAGGTCACATTCCCATTGTCGTTGGCGGAATTATTCCGCCAGAGGACGCAAAGAAACTAATGAGTATGGGTGTTGCGCGCGTCTATTCACCGCGTGATTTCAATGTCAGCAAGATTATTGCCGAAATACTCGATATTGTGGACTCTCCTTATGTTGCCGCAGAGTAAGCGTGCCGTTTGACCATTGTGGTCAATGCAATTTGGCGAATTGTCTTGCTGGTGTTTGACATTCCCGTTAGGAGAATTGCCAATATTTATCATCAACGATGGAACCCACACAGATGGCGCTTGTAAGTAAAAAAGACCTGAAGAACGCTTCCAAATCTGATTTGGAAAAACTGGCAAAGGACGTTGCGACCGCAATCGCGAACAAATCCAAAGAAACATTGGCCGATGCGCGCAAAGCCGCCGAAAAGGCCGCCGCTGAATTCGGCTTCTCGCTGGCGGATCTTTCAGGCGGCGCCAAGCGCGGCCCGGGCCGTCCGCCAAAAGGCAGCAAACCTGGCCCCAAGCCCGGTCGCAAACCTGCAAAGAAAAAAGCCGCGGCACCTGCCAAATATCGCAATCCGGATGATGCCAAGCAGACCTGGAGCGGTCGTGGTCGGCAGCCTGCCTGGTACAAATCCGGAATTGAAGCGGGCAAGAAGCCCGAAGACTTCGCAATCTGATCAGGAGCGGCGCTGATGACAATTCATATTGGCGCCAAGCCCGGCGACATTGCTGAAACAGTTTTGTTGCCGGGCGATCCTTATCGTGCGAAATGGGCCGCCGAAAAATTCCTCAAGGGTGTTCGGCTGGTCAATGAAACCCGGGGAATGCTGGGTTTCACAGGCACTTGGAATGGCAATCCGGTGACAATTCAGGGCTCGGGCATGGGCATGCCGTCCCTGTCGATCTACGTCAATGAATTGATCCGGGACTTCGGGGCCAAAACCCTGATCCGAATTGGCTCGGCCGGGGCAATGCAGGAACACGTTAAACTGCGCGACGTTGTCATCGCCATGACCTCGTCCACGATGGGAACACCGTCACGCGGTTTCTTCAAGGAAATGAGTTTTGCGCCCTCGGCAAACTATGAATTGCTGCAAGCGGCCCACGGGGCGGCGGCGGCGAAATCGATTCCGGTGCATGTGGGCGGCATTTACTCGTCGGATGTGTTCTATGACGAACGCGACGATCTGACAGACCAGCTGATGCGCCACGGCGTTCTGGCTGTCGAAATGGAGGCGGCGGAACTTTACACGCTTGCCGCGCGTTACGGGTGCCGGGCACTGGCGATCCTGACGATCTCAGATCATCTGATTACAAAAGAAGAACAGCCCTCCGACCAGAGAGAGCGTAGTTTTGGCGATATGGTTGAAATGGCGCTGTCAGCTGCCTTCGCCTGACGTCTGCCCAATCAATTGAATATTGCGGGCCGCCCAAATACCGGCGGCCCAATTCGTTTCAATTGCCGTGTGTGCGATCATAGGCATTGATCGGCGGGATGGCCCAACCTTCGGGCGGCATCTCGGGCGCAAAAACCTCGACCAGCAGCGGATAACAGGCGGCGACATTCGACGAATGGGTGCTGCTGCAATCCCCACCCGGACAAGCGCTGAGCGCGCCGAGAAGTGGGATTTCGGCAAAGAACTCGACATAATCGCCGGGGCGGACCGGGCTGGCCTTCATGAAATACTGGCCGGTGTCGCGGGTGAAGCCTGTGCACATGAAGACGTTCATCACGTCGTGGACATGGGGTTCCGCCTGGCCCCGCGACAATCCCGTTTCGTCCGCCAATGCGCGGGTCAGATTGGAATGGCAGCAATGGTGATAATCGTCGCCCGCCAGCAATCTGTGAGTATAAGGATCGCAACGCGTGCCGATCACGTCATGCACCGACCCGCCGAAGTCGTCGATACCGTACCAGTCCAGCGTATCCTCGGTAATCGTCGCCATCGGGCGCAGCGTGGGAAATGACGACCAGAGGCGGTCGCCGGTTGTCACATGGCTGCCGTGCAGGGCGCGGGTTTTACCAGAGTAAAACCGCTCGGACAGGTCATTTGAATTCCACAGGTTCAGGTCGCCGACCTGTGGCCCCTCGACCGAGGTGATGCGGAAGAAATGCCCGGCGGGAACGTGAAACGTCGCGGCCTCACGCGGGGCGGCCAGTGCCTCGTCCGACTTCGTGGCTGTCGCGCGCGCCGCGCGATACCCGGCAAGATCGGGCCGTGGCAGAGTATCGTCCGGGTAACAGATGACGGGCGCAACCGCGCGGCGACTGTCAGCATCAGCGGGCCGTTCAGACATTCCGCCCTCCGTTCAGACCATCCGCTCGACCATCATGCCCTTGATTTCGGCAATGGCCTTGGCAGGGTTCAGACCCTTGGGGCAGGTCTTGGTGCAGTTCATGATCGTGTGGCAACGGTAGAGTTTGAATGGATCTTCCAGATCATCCAACCGCTCACCCGTCGCCTCATCTCGACTGTCGACGATCCAGCGATGCGCATGCAGCAGGGCCGCGGGGCCGAGGTATCGGTCGCCGTTCCACCAATAGCTTGGGCAAGAGGTTGAGCAGCAGGCACACATGACGCATTCATAATCGCCGTCCAGCTTTTCGCGGTCTGCGATCGATTGCTTCCATTCTTTCGCGGGCGTGTTCGACTTGGTTTCCAGCCACGGCATGATGCTGGCGTGTTGGGCGTAGAAATGCGTCAGGTCCGGGATCAGATCCTTGACCACCGGCATATGCGGCAGCGGATAGATTTTCACGTCGCCCTTGATATCATCCAGCCCCCAAATGCAGGCCAGCGTGTTGGCCCCGTCGATGTTCATCGCGCAGGATCCGCAAATCCCTTCGCGGCAGGAGCGGCGGAACGTCAGGGTCGGATCAACCTCATTCTTGATCTTGATCAACGCGTCCAGAACCATCGGGCCGCAGCTGTCCATATCGACGAAATATGTATCGACCCTTGGGTTTTCGCCATCATCCGGATTCCAGCGATAAATCCGGAACGTCCGCAGGTTGGTCGCGCCATCAGGCTTGGGCCAGGTCTTGCCCTTGGTGATGCGGCTGTTCTTGGGAAGCGTCAGTTGAACCATGGGGGATCTCTTTAATTGATATTCGACATTAAGCCAATAACTCATCCGCTTTGCTAATTATTGCTTCGGCCCGCGCGTCGAAACTGTGTCTGGCCACCATCTGTCTTGCGAATGCCCTACGGGCCGATTTCTTTTTCGCCGTCTCCGCGCGAATGGCGTCCATCGCTAGGCTGAATTCTTCCGGCGACCCGGCGATAGATACGTATTTTGCAATGTCGTCGGGCATCCATGCTACAGGATCCGAAATTACCGGTGTCGCGCAAGCAAGGGCATCGAAGATCCTGTTCGAAGTCAAACCGTTTGCCGCCATCGCGGGGGTGTGATCATTCAGGATTATTTCCGCGTTGCCATAACAAGCCCCAAGATCCTCGTTGGCGATCCGGGTGCCCTTTAGGAACTTCGCCGCCTCAGAATCGGCCCAACCGCCACCCCAAATCGCAATATCTGTGTTTGTTGCTAGCGCATGCGCAACCATGGGGCGACCGAATCGTCGGGATATTCCTACAAAAACAATGCCGGAGCGCTTGGTCTGGGCTTTGGGTGCAAACATACGTTCGCTGTCAAAACATTGCGGCAGAAGCGAGAATTTTTTATCGCCGTATTTGTTCGCCAGAGATTTCATCGCCGGCAACCCAGCAACGAAAACATGATCAACCGCCCCAAGCTCTTCTTCTGGAACGTCGAGGCCGGCGGAGATGAGCCAATAGAGCGTCAAATGACCAAACCGGCGGCGATACTTGGCGCGACCACGTATGACGATATCAACTTCGTCGCTTTCCTGTTCGATCGCCCAATGCTTGCGGGTTTGCACGCGTGCCGCGTGACCTTTGCGCTGGAGCGCTTCGGCCAGACCTACCCCAAAGTGATAGTCGCCCCAGTTTTGCCGCACCCGCGGGCGCGGCACGGGCAACTGAATCGCAAAACAGTGCTTTGCTGCAGCCCGCTTTTTGACACGCGTGGCCCAAGGGCTGCGTGTCGTAGACGCGATGTCGAACCTGCCGGCAATCTCTTCCACGTCCGAAATATTGTCGTATGTCTTGATAATCGCATCATAATTGTCCGAAAGAGCCCGGTTTTCTGGATCCAGGTTACTGACGACGACCAAGCCTGTCGGTGCGACATCGAACAGCTGGAACTTCAGATCGGGGCGATGCTCTTTCAGCAACGGCACAATCTTCCAGACATCGCCTGTCCATGCGCGGGTTTTGGCTTTTTGGCGATCCCTTTCGGCCATGCTAGCCTCCCAAGGCATGCAGTCGTGCATCGTGATAATGCCACCTGGTGCCATTGCTCGTTCGGCATTTATAAAGTCGCGCAGCAAATATTCGTAGAGGTGCATTCCATCGAGAAATGCCAGATCGAATTTTCCGCCCAACCAAGACGCCAGATCGCTTTCGAAGAATGCGTCGCTGGTGCTTTGGATCAAGTGAAGTTCCGGTTTTGGCCGATTGTGTTGAAAAACTCCGAAATCAGAGCGTCGCGGATTTCTTGCGAAAACCTATGAAGCGAAATAGTCGGAAAGCTTTGACCACGAGACAGCGCATGGCTGCGCGTGAGCGCATGTAGGCGATTTGGGCCGACCCCCGCGCCAAAAATTTAGGATCGGGCTGCATGGAAAGAAAAATCATCGTTCAGGCCCTAAAACGGAGTTTTTCAACACAATCGGCTAATTTTGTTGAAAAACTCCTGCTTGATCGAGGGCTATGGCGCTGATTCAATCCTCTCAACAAGCGGGAGGATCAGCCATGATGGGACCGAGGCAGGAAGCACAGGCGGCGCTGTTCTATGAGTTCTCGCTGGAAGACCATGTCCCGCAAGATCACCTGCTGCGATCGATTGATCGTTTCGTCGATCTGAGCAGCATCCGCGCCCATCTTGCCGATTTCTACAGCCACACCGGTCGTCCTTCGATCGATCCTGAACTGCTGATCCGGATGCTGATCGTCGGTTACTGCTTCGGCATCCGGTCCGAGCGGCGGCTCTGTGAAGAGGTACACTTGAACCTCGCGTACAGGTGGTTTTGTCGGCTCGACCTGGCCGATCGGGTGCCGGATCACTCGACCTTTTCAAAGAACCGGCATGGTCGGTTCCGCGAGAGTGAGCTGCTGCGCCATCTCTTCGAGACCACGGTCGCGCGATGCATCGCCGAAGGTCTCGTCAGCGGTCAGCGCCTGGCCGTCGATGCCAGCTTGATCGAGGCGGATGCCAACAAGCAGTACTCCTCATCACGATCTCTCCAGATTTGAAGAGCATCGCGATGCCCAAGGTTACGACAATACCTAATCTACGCGCGATTCAACTCCTGCTTGGGCATACAAAGATGGACGGCACTGTTCGCAATCTTGGCGTCGAACTGGAGGACGCGCTTGCTATTGCAGAAGCGATTGAAACCTAGAAACCGGGCCGTTCGCGAGGGCGGCCCAAACTTGCCGTTCGATCGCCGCTCAGATTGTCAATTTGGCTTCCCGAAACCGGGCATAAATTCACCGCGCTGCATTCTCATCGGCCTATGGAAATTTTCACATTCCTCTTTGCACTCATGTAGACCGCGATGCCGATTGCTCGCATTCTTTCCCGTCATTCTCTTCAGAAAGGAGCCTTATTGTGCGTGTTGGATAGGCAAATTCCACGTTCAGTTCACGTGCTAGATCTACGATATCGCCAATAAGCCGATGCCTGGCCGCGATATAATCATCGAACTCTGCAAGGTTGAAGTACCCCCATAGCTCTACGTTCAATGCCGATTCGCCAAAGGATCGCAACCCGACATAACCTGTCGTGTCGTCAGCGGCGGGTTGGTCAAGATACACCTTACGCAGTCGGGCCTTGAAAGCATCGAGCCGGTGACGGGATGTGTCGTAATGCAAGCTGATTTCGAGGCGGATCTTGCGCTTGCGTCGCTGCCCCCAATTCACGATCGACTTGTCTGTGAGCTGAGAATTCGGAATCACCAAAAGGGAATCGTCAAATGTTCGCATGCGCGTAGATCGCAGGCCGACATGCTCAACCGTGGCCATCCGGCTTTCGGTTTCGATCAGATCACCGCGATGAAAGGGCCGGTCACTCATCAGGATTGCGCCGCCGATCAGGTTGCTGACGGTATCGCGCGCCGCAAAAGCGAGTGCGATGCCGCCAACACCGAGGCCCGCAATGACGCCTTCGTATGGGATGCCAGTGATGTCCGCGATGGCGATGATCCCAGCAGCCACGGTGCCGATCTTCAACACGCCGGAAATTAACGAAACGGCGATTTCGTCCACAAAGCCGCTAGTACGCCCTGCGCGTCGCTGGAAATACCCTTCGGCCAGATCGATAGCGATATAAAAAATCCAGATAAGGGCCACTACAGTTGTCGCTACCAGCGCAAGTGTGGCCGCAGAGAGTATGGTCTCGGCTAAGCCCGACCATGTGAATACCAGAACTGGAAAACCAACTCCAACCAAAAGACCGAAGGGTTTTCCAACCCGCCTGGCAGCACCGATGCGCAAACCGCGTTCGGCACTTTGCAGGCTTCGGCTTAACAAGATGGACATCCCCTTTCCCATCAACCAGCCTAGGATCGCACTCAAGACGACGGACGCCGGAATGATTAGCCATTGCCAGAATTCCAGCGAACCATAGCGTACGAGGAGCGACGGGGCCCTTGTTCGGATCCGTTCACGCATTTCAAAAAAACTGGTGATGGGCTCGAATGCGGATATTCCAGCTGCCACCGGCAGACCCTGCATCTGGGCGTAGAGCTGGGGCGCGTTACGCAGGGTATCAGACGAGAATTTCCATTTTGCCTGCCCACCCTCGAGGTCTGTTACCTGCTCGATTACAATTGATCCTGCGGGATGACGATAGAAAACGTATGAACCTGCTCGGTTGGGATTGTTGGAAATCTCTTGCCAAGTCACATAGCCTGCCCGGTCGATAACCTGCTTGAGGTAGTCTGCAAGTAAAGGTGCCTCGAAGCTAAGAAGCCTCGGTGGCACAAATGACAAATCAAGCGCTTGCAAAGCGCGTTCACGTCCTCCGGTTCTCCATGTGCGCATGCCCATCAGGAAATCGCGCATGGCAGCACGCGGGCTGTTGGCTGTTGCCTCTCTTAGCTGCGAAAGTGTGTAAAAGCCAAACGACGAGATCATTTTGTTCAAATCCCCGCGCAAGTCTGACGCGGACGGGACGACAACAAACCACACATTCCCGACCCTGCGGAAGCGTATGGTATATTCGATGTTTGCCCCAGCCGGACCGATGGAGAAGTTTGCCGTTTCACCATCGACGTGCCCAGGGGCATCATAGATACGGAAGGTCGAAACATCGAGTATCGTCCACAACAAGCGCCGACGCCTCCGTTCGTCACGCACCCCAGAGGTCCCGCCACTATACAACAACAACGCTTCGGTTGCGTTAACTGCTGAAATATCGCCGTCGTAAACCGCTGCGTTCGCCAAAAAGACCAGCGATCGAAAGGCCGCGCGTGGCGTGTCGCGGGTGGCCAAATTCCCACTGGAGCCGACGGTGCCAGTCACCCTTTTGCCATTCCAGTACTCGCCATCAACAAATCTACCAGTAAAACTCTGCCCGTCCTGCGACAGGGCAAAGATAGTCGGTCCCTCGATGCCGTCCTGAAACCACGAACCATGGAGGATCCTGCCTTCGGTCCGCCCCTCTATTCGGCCTTCTCCTGGCTCATAAGTGCCAGTGACACGATCCCCATCTTGTTGCAGTTGCATCTGGGCTTCGCCGTCGCGCCAGTAGGTGTCCCAGTTGCCAGACCAGTCGCCCGCATCCTGAGCCCAAACGTGGCTAGAAAAAACTGCAAATAAGAACGTGCAAAGTATTCTGGCACGGATCACGGGCCACTTCCTCATGAGGATCACTGGAAGCAAGAATAAAGTGATCCGGGATTAAGTCCACGGCTTACCCGGTCCAGCGAAAATGACCTCTCGAGAGGGCCAGTTCTCTAGATCCTTCGAAGGGCGCAAAGCCGCGAGGCCATTCTCATCACAAAGAATGTCCGCTTCGTGGCCTCGTTAAAAAGATGTTGCAAGCGCAGCGAAGGTCTCCTTCCCGCCGATTCTGTGGAAAAACAACGTGTTGCGGGCGCAGAAAGTAGCGATTTGAACATAGCGCGAGCGCCTTTCTGATCAGGCTTTGCGCGTTTGCTGCGGTGCAGGAAAGATCTTTGCCAGTTTGCGAAGGTTTTGGGCAGTGGCGGCGAGCAGGAATTCGTCATTTGCGCCGCATGGTCCACGTAATCGGAGCCGTCCCAGGCCGAGAATGCGCTTGAGGTGGGCAAAGAGCATTTCGACCTTCTTCCGGAGCTTCACCGAGATCTTGTATTGCGGCGTTTTGGCGATTGCGCGGGCGATGTCGCGAGCGTCCTCATGTTCCTCGCGGGTGATCTTACGGGCGTCGGCATTCGGGCAGCACTTCGGCTTGGAAGGACAGGATTGGCAGGTGTGCTTCAGCGCTTGGTACTTGGCCACGCCCTTGCCGGTTGGGCCGCGATTGGGGTCGGAGTAGTTTCGGCGGAACTGCTTCAGAGCCTCGCCTTCCGGGCAGATGTATTGATTGTTCTCGGCATCCCATTCGAAGTCAGCTCGGGACCAGGTGCCATCGGTGCGCCCGGCTTTGTCGAAGACCGGGATGTGCGGTGCGATCTTTTCACCCACCAGCCATCCGAGCATGGGTCCCGATCCGTAGGCGGTGTCGGCGATCAGCCGTTCGGGATGAAGATCGAAGCGCTCTTTGGCCCGCTTCAGCATCGTCTTGGTTGACCCCACCTCGGCTTGACGGATCGACCGTGTCGCTTCCACGTCGACGATGACACCATGATCGGTATCGATGAGATAGTTGTCGGAGTAGGCAAAAAATGCGGGACCCTTACGCGCCGCCGTCCACTGGCTGGCTGGGTCGGAATAGGACGTGAACTTTGGCTCGACCGGTGTCGCTGCTCCGAATGCGGCCTCATCCAGAGTGTCGAGATACTCGCGGACCGCGCGGGGTGCAGCGTCTGCATCGATCCGCGCAATGTCCCATTCTTCCTTTGGCGCAGAGTACTGCTTGTTGGCATCCGCCTCGATCAAGCTGGCATCGACGGCCAGGCGCTGACCGCTGACGAGACCTTCGGCGATGCATCGCGCGACCGTGGTCTCGAAGAGATGGCGCAGCAGCTCACTCTCGCGGAACCGACCATGCCGGTTCTTTGAAAAGGTCGAGTGATCCGGCACCCGATCGGCCAGGTCGAGCCGACAAAACCACCTGTACGCGAGGTTCAAGTGTACCTCTTCACAGAGCCGCCGCTCGGACCGGATGCCGAAGCAGTAACCGACGATCAGCATCCGGATCAGCAGTTCAGGATCGATCGAAGGACGACCGGTGTGGCTGTAGAAATCGGCAAGATGGGCGCGGATGCTGCTCAGATCGACGAAACGATCAATCGATCGCAGCAGGTGATCTTGCGGGACATGGTCTTCCAGCGAGAACTCATAGAACAGCGCCGCCTGTGCTTCCTGCCTCGGTCCCATCATGGCTGATCCTCCCGCTTGTTGAGAGGATTGAATCAGCGCCATAGCCCTCGATCAAGCAGGAGTTTTTCAACAAAATTGCCGATGTGCTTGAAAAAAAACTCGAAAATCAGGAGCGTCGCGGTTTCTTGACGAAAACTTGAAGCGAATAGTCGGAAAGCTTTGACCACGAGAAGCGCATGGCTGCGCGTGAGCGCATGTAGGCGATTTGGGCCGACCCCCGCGCCAAAAATTTAGGATCGGGCTGCATGGAAAGAAAAATCATCGTTCAGGCCCTAAAACGGAGTTTTTCAACACAATCGGCCGATTCTGTGGAAAAACAACGTGTTGCGGGCGCAGAAAGTAGCGATTTGAACATAGCGCGAGCGCCTTTCTGATCAGGCTTTGCGCGTTTGCTGCGGTGCAGGAAAGATCTTTGCCAGTTTGCGAAGGTTTTGGGCAGTGGCGGCGAGCAGGAATTCGTCATTTGCGCCGCATGGTCCACGTAATCGGAGCCGTCCCAGGCCGAGAATGCGCTTGAGGTGGGCAAAGAGCATTTCGACCTTCTTCCGGAGCTTCACCGAGATCTTGTATTGCGGCGTTTTGGCGATTGCGCGGGCGATGTCGCGAGCGTCCTCATGTTCCTCACGGGTGATCTTACGGGCGTCGGCATTCGGGCAGCACTTCGGCTTGGAAGGACAGGATTGGCAGGTGTGCTTCAGCGCTTGGTACTTGGCCACGCCCTTGCCGGTTGGGCCGCGATTGGGGTCGGAGTAGTTTCGGCGGAACTGCTTCAGAGCCTCGCCTTCCGGGCAGATGTATTGATTGTTCTCGGCATCCCATTCGAAGTCAGCTCGGGACCAGGTGCCATCGGTGCGCCCGGCTTTGTCGAAGACCGGGATGTGCGGTGCGATCTTTTCACCCACCAGCCATCCGAGCATGGGTCCCGATCCGTAGGCGGTGTCGGCGATCAGCCGTTCGGGATGAAGATCGAAGCGCTCTTTGGCCCGCTTCAGCATCGTCTTGGTTGACCCCACCTCGGCTTGACGGATCGACCGTGTCGCTTCCACGTCGACGATGACACCATGATCGGTATCGATGAGATAGTTGTCGGAGTAGGCAAAAAATGCGGGACCCTTACGCGCCGCCGTCCACTGGCTGGCTGGGTCGGAATAGGACGTGAACTTTGGCTCGACCGGTGTCGCTGCTCCGAATGCGGCCTCATCCAGAGTGTCGAGATACTCGCGGACCGCGCGGGGTGCAGCGTCTGCATCGATCCGCGCAATGTCCCATTCTTCCTTTGGCGCAGAGTACTGCTTGTTGGCATCCGCCTCGATCAAGCTGGCATCGACGGCCAGGCGCTGACCGCTGACGAGACCTTCGGCGATGCATCGCGCGACCGTGGTCTCGAAGAGATGGCGCAGCAGCTCACTCTCGCGGAACCGACCATGCCGGTTCTTTGAAAAGGTCGAGTGATCCGGCACCCGATCGGCCAGGTCGAGCCGACAAAACCACCTGTACGCGAGGTTCAAGTGTACCTCTTCACAGAGCCGCCGCTCGGACCGGATGCCGAAGCAGTAACCGACGATCAGCATCCGGATCAGCAGTTCAGGATCGATCGAAGGACGACCGGTGTGGCTGTAGAAATCGGCAAGATGGGCGCGGATGCTGCTCAGATCGACGAAACGATCAATCGATCGCAGCAGGTGATCTTGCGGGACATGGTCTTCCAGCGAGAACTCATAGAACAGCGCCGCCTGTGCTTCCTGCCTCGGTCCCATCATGGCTGATCCTCCCGCTTGTTGAGAGGATTGAATCAGCGCCATAGCCCTCGATCAAGCAGGAGTTTTTCAACAAAATTGGCCTACCACGTCATGTTTCAGCACAAAATTTGGATCAATAGCGACGGATTTTGCCTGGCTCAGCATCAGGCTACGCCCGGTTTGACTACCTATTTCCAGATACCAATTGGGCTGTATCGATCGGTGCATGTCTGCCAGAAAATCAATATAATGACGGCCCCAAGCACGACGCAGACCTCTTTTTAGTGATGCCGCCACTCGGTCCAACTCCACTGGTTCCCGGGGTCAGAGCGAGACCCGACAATGAACTGAAGACCATAGTATGAAGGCCCCTGCAAGAAAAAGGGGGCATAACGACCAACCGGTTGAGCTGCAACGCTCACCACTAAAGCACCAGCGGTCGGATCGGGCCCTGCCCGGTTTTGTCAAATACACAGTTTTCATAAACCAGTTGCGGATCACGCCCTAAAATGAAGTCCGAAGTAATGCCGATTTCCACACCAGTGTGGAAGCCCCTGTTGCCGCCGCCAATCTCGATCTTGCCTGTCGGGCCGGTTGCCGCGCGCGCACGCTCGGTGCATTGCTTGGCGGCCAATTCAGGTGACACCGGCCCACAAGCGGTAAGCGACGCAAACAGCAAAATGCCGGTAAGACCCGACAGCCGCGCGACCGCAGTTTGTGATGCCCCGGTCTGGGATACAAGGTGTCTTGCGTGACGCATTTCAACTCCTCCTTGGATGCGGGGCCGGCTTAAGAAGCAGGTTGCGATCCACCATTACACCAGTTTCCATGGACCGCCCAGAAGATCAGTTTGCCAGTTCTTGGCAATTCAGCCGTATGTCTGGCCGGGTGGAGGTCGAAATCGCAACCCATGACGGACATCCGGGCAGGCAGGTGGCGGCTTCTGATCTTGCGCCGAAGGCGCGGAACTGGCCCTGCCCAAGTATCAATAACCCGCAAGCGCATCGAGAATTTTCGGCGACGCGGCGATCTCTGCTTCGTTGGCAGATCGTCCGAACCGACCCCTGTCAATACACCCGCGCTTTAGGAGCGATTTTCTTCATGTCTATACCACCGTCGCGCTCATCGGTCAGCGGGTCCAGATGCACCGGGCGATAGGTCAGAGCCACGTTGCTGCCGTCGACGGTTGCCAGCGTGTGTTTGCGCCAGTTGTCATCGTCACGGTCCGGATAATCTTCATGCGCGTGGGCGCCGCGGCTTTCCTTCCTGGCTTCGGCGCTGACCACGGTGGCCAGTGCACTGGGCAGCAGGTTGGTCAGTTCCAGCGTTTCCATCAGGTCGCTGTTCCAGACCAGGCTGCGGTCGGTGACATGCAGGTCGTCTTCGCGACCCGCGATATCGGTCATCGCTTTGACGCCTTCGGCCAGCGTCTTGTCGGTGCGGAACACCGCCGCATCCGCCTGCATCGCGGCCTGCATTTCATCACGCAGGTTCGCCGTCGGCACTGCGCCGCCGGCATTGCGCAGCGCGTCGAACCGCGACAGTCCGGCGTCTATGCTTGCCTTGTTCGGCGTCGGTACGGCGCTGGCGGCGTCCACAACCTCACCCGCCTTGATTGCCGCCGCGCGGCCAAAGACCACCAGGTCGATCAGGCTGTTCGAGCCGAGGCGATTTGCCCCGTGCACGCTTGCACAACCAGCCTCACCCACGGCCATCAGGCCCGGCGCAATGGCATCCGGGTCACCCTCGGTCGGGTTCAGAACCTCGCCCCAGTAGTTCGTCGGGATGCCACCCATATTATAGTGCACGGTCGGAATGACCGGGATCGGTTGCTTTGTCAGATCCACGCCCGCGAAAATCCGCGCGCTTTCGCTGATCCCCGGCAGGCGTAGCGCCAGGGTTTCCGGCGGCAGATGCGACAGATTCAGATGGATGTGATCCTTTTTGTCGCCGATGCCGCGCCCTTCGCGGATTTCCATCGTCATGCAACGGCTGACCACATCCCGACTGGCCAGATCCTTGTAGGTCGGGGCATAGCGTTCCATGAACCGCTCACCTTCCGAGTTCGTCAGATATCCGCCCTCGCCCCGCGCGCCTTCGGTGATCAGTACCCCGGCGCCATAAATCCCGGTTGGGTGGAACTGCACGAATTCCATATCCTGAAGCGGCAGCCCAGCGCGCGCGACCATGCCGCCACCATCGCCAGTGCAACTGTGGGCCGAGGTCGCGCTGAAATAGGCACGACCATAGCCGCCGGTTGCCAGAACCGTCATTTTGGCGGCAAAGACATGCAGCGTGCCGTCGTCCAGCTTCCAGCACAGCACACCCTGGCAGACGCCGTCATCGGACATGATCAGGTCGATGGCGAAATATTCGACGAAGAATTCCGCCTTCTGCTTCAGGCTTTGACCATAAAGCGTATGCAGAATCGCGTGCCCTGTCCGATCCGCAGCCGCACAGGTTCGCTGCACCGGGGGGCCTTCGCCGAATTCGGTCGTGTGACCGCCGAAGGGGCGCTGATAGATGTTGCCCTCTTCAGTGCGCGAAAACGGGACGCCGTAGTGTTCCAGCTCGTAAACCGCCTTGGGCGCCTCACGCGCCAGATACTCCATCGCGTCAGTATCGCCCAACCAGTCTGACCCTTTGACGGTGTCATACATGTGCCACTGCCAATGGTCCGGCCCCATATTCGACAGGCTGGCCGCAATGCCGCCCTGCGCGGCGACGGTGTGGCTGCGCGTCGGGAAGACCTTGGTTACGCATGCGGTGCGCAGCCCCTGTTCGGCCATGCCCAGTGTTGCGCGCAAACCGGCGCCACCGGCCCCCACAACCACCACGTCATATTCGTGGGTTTCATAGTCGTATTCCGCCATACCGGTCCCCTAAAGCGCCAGCCGGATCAGGGCATAAACCCCGGCCGCCATCGCTGCGTAACTGATGAAAGTGACGGCCAGGATCGCGATGTGCTTGGCCAACCCATGCACGTAATCTTCGATCAGCACCTGCGCGCCACCCTTGAAGTGATGAAACCCGACGATCAGCGTTAGCCCGGCGATCAGTGCGGGAACGGGGCGCGCGTAGTAGGCGACGACAGCCTCATACGGCTGGCCGAGCACTGCGCCGAAGGTGAAGAGGAACAGCGGGATCAGGATCAGAAGCGCCACGGAACTGACCGTCATCGACCAGAAATGCGCCGTGCCGGTCCTGGCCGATCCCAACCCCTCGGCCCGTTTTCTATCCGTCAGAAATGCCATTCCAGCCCCCTTACAGCACGATGATCGTCAAAAGCGTCAGGACCAGCGACCCGCCGATCATGACATAGCCCATCGCATAGGCGCTTTTCAGGTCCAGCCCGCGCCCGGTGTCCCAGATCAGATGCCTGAGCCCCCCCAGCAAATGATACCAGATCGCCCAAAGCGACAGCACCATGACCAGATCGCCGAACCAGGACCGCATGAACCCGTCCGCCACCGCGAAGGCCCCCGGCCCCGTCGCCGCTGCCAACAGCCACCAGACGATCATCAGCGCCGCCACCAGCAGCGCGTTCCCGGTCAGCCGCACGAATATCGACGTCATCGAGGTCATCTGCGGGCGATAGATCGCCAGATGCGGGCTGAGCGGGCGATTGCCCCGGTTCACGTCGGCCATGGGTGGCTCCCTGAATTGCGCCACTTAAGGTAATAGCCCTTTTCACGGCGGTGTCACGGGGGTGGCGGCGCTAACATCGCCGCTGCGAAGTTTTTTCGCCGCCGCCCCAAGGATTGACGCGCCGCGCGCGTCGAACCAAACGTGATGCGCATGACAGTGAGCGATGAAGGCCTGGCCCGTGCGGCGGCTGGCGGAGACAGGGCGGCGTTTGCCAGCCTGCTTGACCGCCACTATGACCGCCTGTTCGCCTTCGCCTTCCGCAGCCTGGGCAACCGGGCCGAGGCTGAGGATCTGACGCAGGACATCTGCCTGGCCCTGCCGCGCAAGCTGGGCGGGTTTCGCGGCGAGTCGCGATTTACCACCTGGCTCTACCGCGTCGCAGTCAACGCCGCCCATGACCGCCGCCGCCGCGCCGCGACCCACGCCAAGGCCGCCAGCGGCTGGGGAGAAGTGGAACTGGCCCGCCGGGCCGAGGCGGAGGAGGCCGCCGAGGCGCAGGACTGGCTGGCCACGGCCATGGCCAGTTTGCCCGACGATCTGCGCGACACGCTGGCGCTGACGATGGACGACGGGCTCACCCACGCCGAGGCGGCAGACGCGCTTGGCATCTCCGAGGGCACCGTCAGCTGGCGGCTGTCTGAAGTGCGAAAACACCTGCGCGCCTTGCGCGAAACCGAAGAGGCTGGCCCATGACCCTGCCTGTCTTCTTTTCACAAATACTCAAATCCAAACCGCGCCCCATGCGCGAAGGATGCCGAACATGACCGACGACCTCGACGATCTGAAACGCGCGCTTGCCGCCGCCACACCGCCGCCCGACCCGGCTCGGCGCGGCGAAATCCTGCGCGCCGCACAGGAAAATTTCGACGCCGCCCAAGGATCGCGCCCACAGCCGCGTCCCATGTCCGATCGCCCATGGTGGGCGAGCATCGGACAAGGAGCGTCAACCATGCTGAACACCCTCACCTCTCGCGGTGGCCTCGCCGCCACCACGGCGCTGGTCGCTGTTGGATTTCTGATCGTGACCCCGCAGACACGGGATTTGCTGACGCCGGGCGGTGGCGGGGACATCGTGCTGCGCGACCAACCTCTTGCAGTGCCCACGGACACCGCGACCCTCGAACGCCGCGATCTGCGTACGGAAACGGTTCTGGCCGATGCTGTCGAGATGGAAGAAGCAGCCCCCGAACCTGTGCTGGAAACCATTGCGTTTGACGATGCCGACCTTGCGGCTGCCGCACCGGCAAGGCCGACCGTCAGCGTCAAGCAAGCCCCGAATACAATTATTGCCGGGCGCAGCCGTGTGGCGAATGAAGCTGCGGAATCACTGGCTTTACCGCAGGCCATGGACGGGTCCGTTGCAGGCTATGCCGCGGACAATGCGACTGGACTGGTCATTGAAAAGGACGTAATTGCCCTGCAGCCCGAAACGGACACCGAGGTTTTCGCCAACGAGGCGGCGAACCCGGTGAAATCGGTCACCACCGAACCTGTCTCGACCTTCTCGGTCGATGTGGACACGGCCAGCTGGTCTGTGGTGCGGTCATCCCTGACATCTGGCCGCCTGCCCCCGGCAGAGGCCGTGCGGATAGAGGAGATGGTGAACTATTTCCCTTACGATTACGCAGCCCCGGACGGCGGCGCGGCCCCGTTTCAGCCAACCGTTTCGGTCAGCGCAACGCCGTGGAACCCCGACACCCAGCTGATGCGCATCGGCCTGCAAGGCGAACTCCCCGCACTGGCGGATCGCCCGCCGCTGAACCTGGTGTTCCTGATCGACACCTCCGGGTCGATGCAGGACGCCGACAAGCTGCCGCTGTTGAAGCAGAGCTTTCGCCTGATGCTGGCCGAGTTGCGCCCCGAAGATCAGGTCGCCATCGTCACCTATGCCGGGTCCGCCGGGCAGGTGCTGGCCCCGACCGCTGCGGGGGATCGCAGCACCATTCTGACCGCGCTGGATCGACTTGAGGCAGGCGGGTCGACCGCCGGACAGGCTGGGTTGCAGCAGGCCTATCAGGTGGCTGAAGCCATGGCCGAGGATGGCGAGGTGTCGCGCATCATTCTGGCGACGGACGGTGATTTCAATGTCGGGCTGAATGATCCGGAAGCGCTGAAAACCTTCATCGCCGACAAGCGTGACTCCGGCACCTACCTGTCCGTCCTCGGCTTCGGGCGCGGCAATCTGGATGACGCGACGATGCAGGCGCTGGCGCAGAACGGCAACGGGCAGGCCACCTATATCGGCACGCTGTCCGAGGCGCGAAAAGTGCTGGTCGACCAGCTGACCGGGGCGCTGTTCCCGATTGCAGGCGACGTGAAGGTGCAGGTCGAATTCAACCCAGCAACTGTCGCCGAATACCGGCTGATCGGGTACGAAACCCGCGCGCTCAGGCGTGAGGATTTCAACAACGATGCCGTGGACGCGGGTGAGATTGGAGCCGGTCATCAGGTCACCGCGCTTTACGAGGTGACGCCGGTTGGCAGCCCCGCGATCCTGAACGATCCGCTGCGCTATGGCTCCACCGAGGTCACCACGACCGGATCAGACAGCGAGCTGGCGTTCTTGCGCCTGCGCTGGAAAGAACCGGGTGCGGCGACCAGTCGGTTGATTGAAGCGCCGATCCCGGTTGGCACCCAGGCGCCCGACACCGACATGGTCTTTGCCGCCGCGATTGCGGGGTTCGGCCAGTTGCTGCGCGGGTCAGATTACATCGGCGACTGGTCCTATGCGGATGCCATCGCCCTGGCGACCGAGGGGCGCGGCGCGGACGACTTCGGCTACCGGGCCGAGGCGATCACGCTGATGCGGCTGGCCGAGAGTCTGACCCGTTAGGCCAGACAGCATATTCGCCGAGTACCCCTATGAAGGCGTGTTCGGTGAAAGACCTTCGCTGCAATAGAAAAAGGCGCGCCCCTTTCGGGACGCGCCTCGTTTCAGCTGATTGTGTTGAAAAACTCCGAAATCAGAGCGTCGCGGATTTCTTGCGAAAACCTATGAAGCGAAATAGTCGGAAAGCTTTGACCACGAGACAGCGCATGGCTGCGCGTGAGCGCATGTAGGCGATTTGGGCCGACCCCCGCGCCAAAAATTTAGGATCGGGCTGCATGGAAAGAAAAATCATCGTTCAGGCCCTAAAACGGAGTTTTTCAACACAATCAGCTCAAAAGCGGCCTCAGGCGGCTTTTTTCTTCTTCTCGACAACCTTCGCCTCGACCGTCTTGCCTTTGGCAATCTGGATCGTGCGCGGCTTCAGCGCCTCGGGCACTTCGCGCACCAGGTCGATGTTCAGCATGCCGTTAACATAAGACGCGCCGGACACCTTGACGTGGTCGGCCAGGTGGAAGCGGCGTTCAAACGCGCGGGTGGCGATGCCACGGTGCAGAAAGTTGCGCCCCGCGTCATCTTCGGCCCGTTTGGCCGACACGATCAGGTTGCTTTCGCGCACTTCCACGTTCAGGTCGTCTTCGCCAAAGCCAGCGGCAGCGATCGAGATACGCCAGCCATCCTCGGCGGTTTTTTCAATGTTGTAGGGGGGATAGGTCTGCCCGCCACTTGGTTCGGTCAGCACCCGGTCCATCAGGTCGGCCATCTGGTCGAAACCAACGGTGGCACGGTACAGGGGTGTCAGGTCAAAACTACGCATATCAGGTCATCCTTTGCATAAGCGATAACGATGTCAGCCCTCCGATTATCGGACGGGCAGGTGAAGCGCCGAACCCTGTTAAGGCATCCGACATCAGCGATATGGGCATTCCCACGACCCCGTTCAAGGGGCGTGGGGGAGGGTGATTTATTGCGTAATATCAGCGATCTAGCGTTGATCAACGATCACGGGCGCAAAAATTTCGCACCGGTATTGCGTTGTTCGCCGACCGACAACCGGCGCACTTTGGGAAGCGATCCTGCCGTCGTGGTGCCCGGACCGGGCTGTGCGGCAAGCAAAGTCCGCATCTCGGCCAGTGGTTTTTGCAGCGACGTACCCAGCGACACGGTCTTGCCCTTCAGATCCGCCTTGGCCGAGATCACCGAAACGATCCGCGCGACCCCCTGATCCATCACAAAGACCGGCGCCCCCGAGGTTCCGAAATTGGCATCACACGACAGAACCAGCGCCCCGGACTGACGGGCCAGCACATGGCAAAGCTGTTGCAGGCTTGGGTTATCGGCGCGATCCACAGCATAAGACACCACCGCAACCTCGGCCCCTTTGCGCGGACGCTTTGCAATATCAAACGGCGTGACCGAGACATTTTCGACCGGATGATCCAGTTCCAGCAAGGCCAGATCGTTGGCGACGCGATGCACCTTGTCAGGCCCGCCATAGTCGAAATCGGGATGCACGACGCTGCTGCGCACACCGCGATAGGCCGATGCCCGCCCGCTGCGCCAACCAGCGCGAAACTGAACCTCGTCATTGGCGACCCGCGCCAGGGTCTTGGGATTGAACAGGCAATGCCCCGCCGTCAGCACCAGATTGGGCGCAATCAGCGCACCGGTGCAGAAACTGCGCCCGGCCACGTCGATGCGGCCGACGGCCTCCCAGCCTTTCGAATCATTCCCGGTGACCAGTTTGGAAAGCGCGGTCGGGTCATTTGCCAACGCCGGAGCGCCCAAAAACAGGGCGGACGTCAAAGTCAGAAGGAAAGCGCGCATCATGATCAGCCCCGATTGTTCACGCATTCGAAACTATTTCAATCCGGCGGCAAGGATTTGACAGGATTGTGGCAGGGCTGAGGTTTTGCAGTCCCAGTGCTCAGTTCGCGCGTTGGAGCGGCTGTTGAGTGGGGGCCAGCCCCCACGCCCCCGGAGTATTTGTGAAAAGAAGACAGGCAATGATGACGTCTCGGCCTATGGCTGACTCACCAGTGCCGCTGGCTTGGGGCCTCCTGTCGCCCAATCCAGCAATTCGACGGTATGGACCACGGGCAAGCCCGTCCCGCCGCCGATCTGCATCATGCAACCGATGTTTCCCGCAGCGATCACTTCGGGCGCTGTTGCTTCCAGCGTCTGCACTTTTCGCGTCTTTAACTGGCCCGAGATCTCGGGCTGCATCAGATTATAGGTTCCGGCTGAGCCGCAGCAGAGGTGACTGTCGGCAGGCTCTACCACCTCGAACCCTGCTGTGCGCAGAAGGTCTTTGGGCAGGGTCTTGATTTGCTGGCCATGTTGCAGCGAACAGGCCGCGTGATAGGCGACGCGCAGGCCATTGCCCGGCCCGTCAGGCAGGCCCAGCTTTGCCACTACCTCGGTCACGTCCATCGCTATGTCCGAGGACCATTTGGCCGCCTCAGCCTCGGGCGTGTTGCGGAACATGTGGCCGTAGTCTTTGACCGTCGTGCCACAGCCCGAGGTGTTGATGACGATGGCATCCAGCGCACCCTCGCCCCACCAGGCGGCGATGTTGGCGCGGGCGAACCGGTGACTTTCATCGACCCGGCCCATGTGGTGCACCAGCGCGCCGCAACACCCCTGCCCGCGCGCGACGATGACCTCGGCCCCCAACCGCGTCAGCAGGCGGATCGTGGCGTCGTTGATATCGGTGTTAAGCGCCTTCTGTGCGCAACCTGTCATCAGCGCGACGCGCATCTTGCGGTCCCCGACTGCCGGGAAGGTCTGCGGATCGTCGTTGCGCGACACTGGCGGTACGGTTTTCGGCGCCATCGCCACCATTGCACGAAGCCGCGCGTCAGGCAGCCAGCGGCGAAACGGGCGCGCCATTTTCGCCCCCAGCAGGGCCATCCGGAACCGGCGGGGATAGGGCAAAACGCGGGCCAACAGCCCACGCAGCAAGCGCTCGCCCATCGGGCGGCGATAGGTCGCCTCGATATGCGCGCGGGCGTGATCGACCAGATGCATGTAGTGCACGCCTGACGGGCAGGTCGTCATGCAGGCCAGACAGCTGAGGCAGCGGTCGATATGCTTGACGGTTTTCTCATCCGCCGGGCGACCGGCCTCCAGCATATCTTTGATCAGATAGATGCGCCCGCGTGGGCTGTCCAATTCATCCCCCAGCACCTGATAGGTCGGGCAGGTCGCGGTGCAGAATCCGCAATGGACACAGGCCCGCAGAATATCGTTGCTGCGCGCGATGTCGGGGTCGGCAAGCTGGGCGTCGCTGAATTCTGTCTTCATCCCATCACCCCCGGATTCAGGATGCCGCGCGGGTCGAATTTCGCGCGAAGCCCGGCGGAAATCGCGGCCAGGGGGGCGGGCTCTGGCTGGAACATACCAAGCCGCGCGCGCGTTGCCGCATCGGCGCGCAGCAGCGTCGCATGTCCACAGATACCGCCAAGCATGGTGCGCACATCCGAACCCGGCGCAACACCCACCCAGATCAGCCCGCCACCCCAGTCGAGCAGTGTCTTGCTGGCCGGAACCCGGCGCACAACCTCGGGTGCGTCGCTTGGTTTGACGCTGATCCGCCAGACATCCTCGGACCCATCCACAAACAATGCGGCATCGCGAACATCGGCCCAGATCGCCGGGTCCGGGTCGGTATCGATCTGCGCCCCCTGCCCCAGAAAGGCGGCCAGCTTGTTGGCACGTTCTGTAACTGAGGCAGCCGACCCTTCAACCCGGATCAGCGTTTCGGGCATCGCCCCCGGCAGATGCGCCGCCCCAGTGACGGCCCACGGGGACCCCAGCGCCTGGGACATCGTGGTAACGGCCCCGCCAACGCCCTGCCCGGCGATCCGCACAACGGCGGTGGCAGCAGCACCCGACAGAACCTTCAACGCAACCTCGCTCAGCACACCCAGCGTGCCATGGCTGCCGCACATCAGCTTGACCAGATCATAGCCGGTGACATTCTTCATCACCCGGCCACCGTTCTTGATCACTGTCCCGGCCCCATCAACAAACCGCACCCCCAGCAGATGATCGCGACACGCGCCGGTCTGAATCCGGCGCGGGCCCGAAGCGTTGGTGGCCACCACGCCGCCGATTGTTGCGTCACCGCTGCCACCCTCGGCCACCCCGGGCTGCAATCGCCGCATGTCGGGTGGTTCAAAAGCAAGCTGCTGACCATGCTCGGCCAGCGCCGCCTGTACCTCGGCCAGCGGCGTTCCGGCACCCGCCACCAGCGTCAGCGCGCCGGGTTCATAAAGGCGAATGCCGCTCAGCCCGCAGCTCGACAAATGCGCCCCGTTCCCGGAAGGCGCACGGGTCCCGCCGCCGACAATCGTCAGCGGACCGGGCGCATCACGCACAGCCTGAGACAGCTCGGCTTCTGTTTCAGGTCTCATACAGCGCAACTTTGTCTTGGGAATTATCCAGGGGCGTCCAAGCGACACCCTGCCGGAATTCCTACGTCAACGGGCACAGCCGCACAATAAAGCGTTTCGGCTTGAACCTGAATCGCGAGGGATTCCCTTGAGACCTGATCTGTGATTCATCCTGTTTGGGAGGATGGATCATGTCAGCACCTTTGCCATCTGCGCTTCGGATACGGTTTCAGAGATACATTGAAGAAGGGTTGAGCGGGCGCGCGGCGGCGTTGCGGTTGAAGCTGTCGCCTGCCACAGGCGCGCGGTGGGCGCGTCAGGTGAGGATGAAGGGTCATGCGGAACCTGCCCGGCAGGGACCGCCGCGCGGCAAGGGAAAGCTGGCTCCGCATCGGGAATTCTTTGAGGAGTTGATCGCACAAGACCCTGACATCACGCTCTTTGAGTTGCGTAATGCGCTGGCCGATGCAGAGGGTGTGCGGGTGCATCACTCCTCCATCGCCAACCTTCTGTCCCGGCTCGGCTTCACGTACAAAAAAAGTCGCTGGTCGCAACCGAGCGCCGCCGCGCCAAGGTAAGGCAGCAACGGGCCGACTGGTTCAGATACCGCTCGCCAGCCATTGCGACCTTTCCTGAGCGCGTTGTCTTTATTGACGAAACCGCAGTGAAGACAAACCTCACGCGCCTACGCGGCAGAGCCAAGCGCGGTAAGCGCCTGACGATGGATGCGCTCTTCGGAAGCTGGGGAACCCAAACCTTGATCGCGGGCCTGACCCAAGGCGCGCTGATCGCACCTTGGGTCATCAAGGGAGCGATAGATGGCCCCGCCTTCGCGGCCTACATCCGCGAAGTGCTGGTCCCCGAGATCAACCCCGGCACTGTCGTCATTCTCGACAACCTGGCAACCCACCGGAATAAGGAGGCGACGCAGGCTTTACGCAATCACGGCTGCTGGTTCCTTTACCTGCCACCGTACTCGCCCGACCTGAATCCCATCGAGCAGGCCTTCTCTAAACTGAAAGCCCATTTGCGACGGATCGGGGCCAGGTCCTTTACCCAGGTCTTCGAAGCAATCGGAGCAATCTGCGATCTCTACGACCCAGTAGAATGCTGGAACTACTTTAAGGCCGCCGGATATGTCTCAGGTTAATGTCGAAACGCTTTAGGTCGGCGCCCAGGCCCAATGCGCACTATGGCTGTTGCAATGACTTCCGCCTGACGCAGGCTTTTTTGGGTTGCCGTCGCATGCGCGCAACATGGTTTTACCTGCGTTGCCCCAGCGTTTTGCTCAATACGACTGGATACGCGCAGTTTGCGATGTCGGTTCGTCTGACTTGTTCATTGCTCGCCGATCGCATTTTGAACGCTTATTTCGTAATGATTCTCGCGTGGCATTTTACAGATTCAGGAATTCCGAGCTCGGTAATTGGTATCACTCTGTGCTCGATTGCCCATCCAGGCGGCAGGATCTGTTTCGTGGTGTACTGGCCAGATTTACCAATTTCCGGAACGCGCCATTTATACGTTGTCCCTCTGGGCATTAAATGACGGCCAGTGGTTGATATTGAAATATGATTGCTACGGTTATCGTATTGAGGGGAACCCCGGACCTCGCATTTCAAAGCGAAGGGTACGACAATGGGCCTTACGGGTTTCGGCGACTGGACGACGGCGCGGCCTTCGTTATTGCTGGTTTTGCCGATCGATGGGCCCGTGTTGGCCGCTTCGGCGGTGGTGGTGCCGAACGCCGAGAAAATCATTGTCGCAGCGAAAGCTGCGCCGGTGAGAGATTTGATGGAAAGTGCAGCCATTATTCTGTCCCCCTTTGGTTTCGTCGACCGACCGACCATTCGGTGCGATCTGCCTGTTTGTCGGCGGAGGGAGCGAATGGGTTCAAACAAGGTCGGGCGCGAAACGCGGCGGAGTGGTGTTCGTCAGGTCGCCTCGCGGTGCCCACGGCTGATCGTCAACGGAAACACCTTGGCCGGGTTCAACAACCACGCGGGATCGAACACGTCTTTCACGGCCATCTGCGCCTCAAGATCGTCGTCGGAGTACTGCACCCGCATCAGTTCCCGCTTTTCGATCCCGACGCCGTGCTCTCCGGTCAGGCAGCCGCCCACCTCAACGCAAAGTTTCAGGATCTCAGCGCCCAGCGCTTCACAGATCTGCAAATCGCCGTCCTTGTTGGCGTCAAACAGGATCAGCGGATGCATGTTCCCATCGCCCGCATGGAAAACATTGGCGACGTCGAGGCCGTATTCTTCCGACATCTCGCCGATCCGCCGCAACACCTGTGGCAGCGCGCTGACCGGGATTGTCCCGTCCAGACACATGTAATCATTGATCTGCCCCATCGCCCCGAACGCCGCCTTGCGCCCCAGCCAGATGCGTGCGCTTTCCTCGGGCGAGCGGCTTTCGCGCAATTCGACCGGGTCATGCTGTCGGGCGATCCCGGTGATGACGCCTAGTTGCTCGGCAATCTCGGCCTCAGACCCCTCAACCTCGACGATCAGCATCGCCGCACAATCGGGATAGCCTGCGCCCGAGAATTCGTCGGTCGCGCGGATGCAGGGGCGGTCCATAAACTCGATTGCGACGGGCAGGACGCCCGCCTTGATGATGTCAGAGACACAAGCCCCGGCAACCTCGTCACTGTCAAAACCGATCAGCACAGGGCGGGCACCTTCGGGTTTTGCGAGGATGCGCAGCGTCGCCTCGGTCACCACGCCCAACTGTCCTTCGCTGCCGCAGATCACGCCCAGCAGATCCAGCCCCGGCGCGTCCAGATGCGCGCCGCCAACCTCGACCACGGTGCCGTCCATCAGAACCATCGTCACACCAAGCAGGTTGTTTGTGGTGACGCCGTATTTCAGGCAATGCGCGCCACCCAAATTCATCGCGATGTTGCCCGCAATCGCGCAGACCAGTTGCGAGGACGGATCGGGGGCATAGAAGAAACCCTGATCCTCGACCGCGCCCGACACGCTGAGGTTGGTGCGCCCCGACTGCACCCGGATCACGCGGTTGTCATAGTCGGTTTCCAGCACCGCATTCAGCCGGGCGACGCCCAGAATCACACTGTCAGCCGTCGGCAGCGCCCCACCGGCCAGCGAGGTGCCCGACCCGCGCGGCACCACCGGCACGCCCATCTGGTGACAGATCTTCAACGCGGCGGACACCTGCGCCGTCGACGCAGGCAGCACCACCGCCAGCGGCGGGCATTTATAGGCGACCAGCCCGTCGCACTCATAAGCGCGGGTCTGCATCGGATCGTGAATCACCGCCCCTTCGGGAAGAACCGCCTGCAAGCGGGCCACAACGTCGGCCTTTCGCGCGATGATCGCGGCATCCGGGGCAGGCATATCCATCGGCGTGAAACCTTGTTTCTAGCGGGTCGCAAAACCCTAGCCCCACGGGACTGTGACAACAAGCGGGGGCGACGCGGACGCCCGGATCGGGCAGACTGAGGGGATGAAACAGTTGATATCCGCCACCGCCGCGATTTTCGTGTCTGCAACCGCCCTTGCTGATCCTGCCGTCATCGAAGGCGCAACTGCGATGAAATCCGGGGATAGCTGGTCGATCTCGGTCACGCTGTCCCATGGCGATACCGGCTGGGAAGACTACGCCGATGGCTGGCGCGTTCTGGGCCCGGACGGGGCCGAGCTTGGCCAGCGCGTATTGGCGCATCCGCATGTGAATGAACAGCCCTTCACGCGCAGCCAGTCGGGCATCGTGATTCCGGCGGACCTGGATCATGTGATGATCGAAGCGCGCACCCTGACCGAAGGCTGGGGCGGCACGCAGTTTCGGCTGGAGTTGCGGTAGAACGTCCTCCGCTTGATCTGCAACGGTGTCTGACGGCGAGCGCCGGTCTTTAGAAGCGTATACGCCTTTGGCGTGACGGGCCATCGCATGCCCGTCTTAAAGATTATTTCGCCAGAAGCCGCAGCATTCCCAAAGCAGCATTGCGCAATGCGCCCGCCCCCTATTTGCGGCCCTCACGCAGCCATGCGCCGATCATCAGCAGTGCGGCCAGTGCCAGGAACAGCCAGGCAGACACCAAAGGGATCACTCGCACGTCCAGCGTCCGGTATGCGCCGCGCGGTGTGACGCCGATCCAGCCGCGTCCGACCGCCGGGCGGCCCGGGCGAACCGTGCGCACATCAGGCGCGCCCGCTTCCAGAATCAATGCCCCGCCCCCGGCCGCGGCCAGAACGGGTTCAAGGCGATCCGCGCGCGCAATCGTCTGTTCGAACTCTCGCGGGGCGGCGGGGCCAAGGGCGATCACGGCCTCAACATCGCCTTCCTGCAACCGAAACAGTCCGATTTGCGGTGCCTCCCAAACCGCCGTCCAGGTGCCGGGGCCGGATTGTTCCAGCGTCACCGACGCGGTCGCGCCGTCCGGGCCGGTCACTTCTACTGGACCAACGTCATCGCCAAGCGTCCGGCGGGTGATTGTCATCGTCTGGCCTTCGGCGGCAACGGCCAGCGTCTCCTCTTCAAGCTCCGGCTCTTTCATCATCCAATGCGCGAGGCGGCGCAACAGCTCCAGCTGAGGTCCGCCCCCCTCATACCCGCGCGACCAGAGCCATGCGTGATCCGAGGCCATAAGCGCCACGCGCCCCTCACCCACGCGGTCCAGCAGCAGAAGCGGGCGGTCGTCGATGCCGCGCATCACGACCTGCCCGCCGCGTGCGTTGATATCGATCTGGCGGAACCAGCGTCCCCAGGTCGGATCATCGCCACCGCCGTCCAGCCCTTCGGTCACCGGGTGACGCTGGCCAAGATCGGACAGGCGCGGCAGAAAGCCTTCTTCCAGAACCCGGCCTGTCGGCTCTGCCGGAAAGACATCCCCCAATGGCGATCGCCAAATCGATTCGGCCCCCGCAAAATCCGGCCCCGCCGCGATCAAAACCGCACCGCCTTCTTCAACGTAATTGCGCACATTGTCGAGGTAGAGCTGCGGCAGGATCCCGCGCCGCTTGTAGCGGTCGAAAATGATCAGATCGAATTCGTCGATCTTGTCGAGGAACAGCTCTCGCGTTGGAAAGGCGATCAGCGACAGCTCGTCCACCGGCACGCCGTCCTGTTTTTCCGGCGGGCGCAGAATGGTGAAATGCACAAGATCGACCGAGCTGTCGGATTTCAGCAGATTGCGCCAGGTCCGCTCACCCGGATGCGGCTGGCCGCTGACCAGCAGCACCCGCAGACGGTCGCGCACGCCGTTGATCTGGACGACGGCGGAATTGTTTCGGTCGGTCAACTCGCCCTCGGCCTCGGGCACCGTAAACTGGATCACGTTCAGACCGCCGTGGGGCAGCGTCACCGGCAGTTCCAGATTGCGCCCCACCGGCACGACAAAGCGTTCCGGGTCACCACCATCGACCGAGATCAGCAACTCGGCCTCTGTGCCCAACCCATCCGGCACCGCGCCCTGATCGTCGATCCGAAGCGTCAGCGTCACCGGTTCGCCCAATATCGCGAAGGCGGGCGCGTTCGAGACCTGCAGGCGCCGGTCCCAATCTGTTGCGCGCCCCGTCAGTAAAAGATGCAGTGGCGCGGGCATTGTGGGCGCCGCCCCGATATCATGGAGTTGCCCATCGCTGAGCAGGATCGCCCCGGCCAGCCGGGCGCGCGGTTCTTCGGCCATCGCCTCGGCCAGTCGGCTCATCAGCAGTGTGCCGCCATCTCCTTCGGCATCGCCCAGTTGGACGATCCGCAACTCGGTATTGTCCAGGCGCGCAATCTCGGCCTCGATCCGCGCGACGGCATCTGCGACCTGATCCGGGCGGTCCGCGATGGCCTGACTGGCGGTTTCATCGACGACAAGGATGACGATATCGCTTAACGCCTCGCGATCTTCGCGCTGCCAAGACGGGTTCGCCAAAGCGGCCAGCAGGACCAGCCCGGCCAGCCCGCGCAGCCACCATCCCGGCAACCCGCGCCCGATCGCAAGCAGCACCATCGCGCCAACCAGCAGCGCTGCCGCCCAGACCATCGGCCAGGCCAGCAAGGGCGCGAAGATCACCGAATTGCTCATTGTCCCAACCGATCCAGCAGGGCCGGCACATGGACCTGATCGCTTTTGTAATTGCCGGTCAGCACATGCATCAGCAGATTGACCCCGAAACGATACGCAACCTCGCGCTGGCGTTCACCGGCAAAACCACGACCCACCGGAAACATCGCCGATCCATTGGCGCTGACGGCCCAGGCGGCGGCCCAGTCATTGCCGCCGATCACAACGGGTGTGACATTGTCGTTGAGGTTGCGAAACGGCATCCCCTCAACCTGTTCAGCGTCCGGCGGGGCGGCTTCGACCCAGACATCGCGGCTGGCGTGACGGCCAGGGAAATCCTGCAACAGATAGAAGGTGCGGGTCAGAACGTGGTCTGCTGGAATCGGCTCCAACGGTGGAATATCAAGCGGACGCGCCAGTGCCTGAAGTTTGCGCCCATTGGCCGACGCCGCACCGAATCCGGCGACATCCGCATCGCGCGTATCAAACAGGATCATCCCGCCCGAACGGAGGTAGGCGTTCAGCTTGCCATAAGCCTCGGCACTTGGTGTCGGCTGGTCGGGGCTGATTGGCCAGTAGAGGAAGGGAAAAAACGCAATCTCGTCAGTTTCCAGGTTCACGCCAATCGGTTCAGCCGGTTCAATAGACGTGCGCCGCCAAAGAACATCGGACAACCCCTGCATTCCGGCGCGGCCGGTGTCGTCCAACCGGGTGTCCCCGGTCAGGACATGGGCCAGGACGACGTCGCCGGTCGCACTCAGCGCGAAGTCTTCCGCGCCCGATTGCGCCTGCCCGTCATCGGCCATGCCAAGGGCCAGAACGCCCGCCAAAAGCATCGCGGCGGCGCGCCCGGCGCGGGGCCGCGTCAGCCGACCCGCCAACCATAGTGAGGCGATGACGTCCAGCGCCAGCAGTGCCAGCGCCGCGGCCAGCAACGCGCCTTTCAGCGGCGTTTCGCGCAGCACCTCAAGCCCTTCGACGACGATCCGCGCGGGCCAACTGGTTGTGGCCAACGCAGTCTCGGCGCCGATCACGTTCAGGGCGATCCTGCGGTCATCCCCGGCGTATAGCCCCGGTGGCAAATCCGGCCCCGGCTGCCCTTCGGCCAGAATTTCGCCCGCGACCCCGCTTAGGTTTCCGGCGTCCAGCACCTCTCCGAATCCGTCAAGCACGCTGTCGGCAACCCAGGTCGTCCCGGCCAGATCATTGGCACTCGGGACGTTGGGGCGGGTCGAGACGGCCAGGCGTTCCAGCATCGCCACGAACAGCCCCGACAGTGGCAGCGTCGACCATTCCGCATTGGCGGTGACATGGAACAGCACCACCTGCCCCCGCCCGATCCGTTTGCGTGTCACAAGCGGTGTTCCGTCCGCCAGCGAGGCGATCACCCGGTCCGCCAGCGTTGGGTCTGGCTGCGCCATCACCTGGGCCGAGACGGTGACATCACCGGGCAAGGGAAGCCCGAAGAAAGGTGAGCCTTCGGCAAACGTTCGTAACGCCTTGGGTTCACCCCAGGACATCGCCCCCCCGACAGTACGCCCGCCCGAACGCAGGCGCACCGGCATCAGCGCATCCTCCTCGGCCCGGCTGATATCGGACGCGGCGACGCGCGGCCCGGCAAAGCGCAGCAGCATGCCGCCCTGATCGACCCAGTCGACCAGTGGATCGGGATCCGCAACCGTGGCCACATCGGCCAGCACGATCACATCCGGGTTGGCGAGCAGGATTTCCTCCATCATGCCGTCAATCAGATCGGCGGTCGGGATCAAGGCCTGTTCCAGGTAGTGTGTGGGCGAGAGCAGCTCCAACCCCTCACGATCCTGCCGCCCGGCGATCAGCGCGACTTCGCGGCGGCGCAGGGCGTCATCCGTCAGGCTGATCGCCCCGGCCGAGCGGACGCCGGACAGTTCAAACCGGGTGATCCGGTTGCGCAGTTCGGGGGGCAGCGACAGGGCAACCTCAGCCTCGGTCGCGCCCTCTTCAAAGGCCAATGTCGCCTGTGCCAATGCGCGTTCCGTGCCACCGGGGTCGCGGCCATGGGCGGTCACGGTCACCTCGCTGGCCGGGCCGGGGGCGGCGCGGGTGGCCGCGGTCACGACGAGGCCATCTTCAAACCGCGCCGGGCGCAGACCCAGCAGTGGGCGCGGGCTTTCGAAAACGGTCACTGGGCCGCGATCTTCCAGCGAGGATAGCAGATCGTCGCGCCAGTCAGCATCCAGCCCGTCGGATATCCACAGGGTTTCAAACCGTGTTTCGCCCCAACCGTCCGCCCAATCGGTCAGCGTTTCGCCATCCGGCGCCCAAGGCTGCGGGCGCAGCCCGGCCAGACGTGTTCCCCAGACATCCGCGCCCTGAAAATTCAGCGCGCCCGTCGGCGGATCGCTGAGCAGCGCAATCGCCACTGTGCGGCCATCGCGCGCCGCCTCGGCCAGCGCCGCCTCGATCCGGTCGACGCGGCGCGGCCAGTCGCGAGCATCCGCCCAACTGCCATCGGCAAGGATCAGCAGCGGTCCGTCGCCCGGCACGCGATCCTGCGGGTTCAGAACCGGACCGGCAAATCCGATGATCACAGGGGCAACCGCCAGCATCCGCAACAACAGCAACCACCAGGGCGTCTTGTCAGCCTCGTTATCCTCATCCTGCAAGCCCAGCAGCAGGGCAACACCGGGGAAGCGCCGCCGGATTGGTGCGGGCGGCACGGCGCGCAGCAAAAGCCAAAGGATCGGCAGGACGATCAGGCCCAGCAACAGCCAGGGCGCGGTGAAGCCGAGGGTGCCGAGCGTCAGCATGACAAGCCATCGAATATCAGGAGCGATCCAATCATGCCCTGCGCTCCGTCGCGTGGAACAGCCACAGCAACGCCGCGTTCGCGCTGCTGTCTGTCAGGTGGCAATGATACTGCCAGCCCGTCGCACGGGCCAGATCGCGCAGCGCTGCCTTACGCGCCGCAAGCCGGTCCAGATAGCGACTGCGCAGGTCGCCCGCCTTTTGCGTTTCGTGGCTGAGGCTGCCACCGACGCTTTCGAAGATCGTGCGACCATCAAACGGAAACGCTTCCTCAACCGGGTCCAGCACCTGTACCAGCGCGCCGTGCACGCCGCGATCCGCCGCGCGGGTCAGGGCCGCTTCGACCGGGGCCAGGTCGCCCATGAAATCCGACAGGAACACCGCGCGGCTGTGGGGCAGCATGCCGCGCACATTCGGCGCGCCATAATCGGCGGCGTCCTCGTCTTCGGCCAGCGCGGTCGCGACGCGCAATAACTGTACCTCGCCACTGCGCGGCGGCGTGTTCATCGCGGTCAGGCCGATTCGTTCCCCCCCGCGCACCAGCAGCACAGCCAATGCCAGCGCCAGAAGCCGCGCCCGATCCGCCTTTTCCGGCAGGTCATTGTCCGAGGCGAACCGCATCGAGGCGGACCCATCGACCCAGAACAGCACGGACTGCGCCGCCTGCCATTCCTTTTCGCGCACGAAATGCGCGTCCGACCGGGCCGAGCGTCGCCAGTCGATGCTGCGCGCCTCATCCCCCGGCTGGGCCGGGCGGAATTGCCAAAATTCGTCGCCCATGCCTGCGCGCCGCCGTCCGTGTTCGCCCAACAACAGGCCCGATGCCAGATGTTCCGCCGCCGCCAGCAGCGGAGGCAGAGGCCCGGCCAGCGCCTCGGCCCGGCTGCGCAGGTCGGCGACAGCGCTCATCCCAGAGCCTTCCGTCCGGTCGCTGGTTTGGTACAATAAGTATTTGCAAAAAGAAGACAGAGGGGCGCAAGACTTTGCCCTGTCTCTTTTTCACAAATACTCATTTCCGACGCCTGCCTCACGCGGCCACCTCGACCTTGGTGGCGCGTTCAGTCACCTCACCGATAACATGGGACAATTCCTGACCGCGCGCACGCGCCGCGAAGGTCAGGGCCATCCGGTGGGACAGGACCGGCGCGGCCATTGCGGCCACGTCATCGGCAGAGGGCACCAGCCGCCCGTCCAGCAAGGCGCGGGCGCGCACGGTCAGCATCAGCGCCTGCGCAGCGCGGGGCCCCGGGCCCCAGCCGACGCCGTCGCGCACAACCTCGGGCGCGTCGGGTTCTTCGGGGCGGCAAGCGCGCACCAGGTCGAGGATGGTTTCCACCACCGCCTCACCCACCGGCATCCGGCGCACCAGAGTCTGCGCGGCCATCAGGGATGCGGTGTCGAAGACCTGGTCTGACTGCGCCTCATCCGTGCCGGTGGTGGCCATCAGGATGTCACGTTCCGCGTCGCGCGCAGGGTACGGCACGTCGATCTGAACGAGGAAGCGGTCCAACTGCGCCTCAGGCAGCGGATAGGTGCCTTCCTGTTCGATCGGGTTCTGGGTGGCCAGCACATGAAACGGCGCGGGCAGCGGGTGCGGCTGACCGGCGATGGTCACGCTGCGTTCCTGCATCGCCTGCAACAGGGCGGACTGGGTGCGGGGGCTGGCGCGGTTAATCTCATCCGCCATCAGAAGCTGGCAGAACACCGGGCCCTCGATGAAGCGGAACGCCCGGCTGCCGTCGTCGCCGGTTTCCAGAACTTCCGACCCAAGAATATCCGCCGGCATCAGATCCGGCGTGAACTGCACCCGCGCCCCGTTAAGGCCCATGACCGTGCTGAGCGTTTCCACCAGCCGCGTCTTGCCCAGGCCCGGCAGGCCGATCAGCAGCCCGTGACCGCCGCACAACAAGGTCGACAACACCAGATCAACCACCCGGTCCTGCCCGATGAACCGCCGCGCGACCGAAGCACGGGCCGCCGCCAGCTTGTCACCAAGCGCTTCGATTTCCTGGACCAGTTCGGCAGTGTTTTCGGGGCTCTCGACCATGACATCTCTCCGCGGGTGACTATACTTGGTTGGGCGACATTAGACTGGAACTTAAGGCGCTGCACAAATGGCAAAAGAAAAAGGCGGTGAAATGGCATCACAAAAGGGTGTAACGCCAAGCGCAGAGGGGTTGGCCGACGCTGCCAGGGCCGCCGGAACGCGCGGATTACCGCCAGTGCATCTGTGGAACCCTGATTTTTGCGGCGACCTGGACATGCGAATTGCGCGTGACGGGACGTGGTTCTACCTCGGTACGCCGATCGGGCGGGCGGAACTGGTGCGGCTGTTCTCGACCATCCTGAAGTTGGAGGGCGGCAAATATTACCTGGTCACTCCGGTCGAAAAGGTCGGAATCACCGTCGACGACGCACCCTTCGTGGCGGTGGATTTTGAACGGCGTGGCGACGATCTGGTATTCGAAACCAATGTCGGGGATTACGCGGTCGCCGGGCCGGAGAACCCGATCCGCGTGGTGCGTGACCCAGAAACGGGAGAGCCTGCCCCCTACGTCCACATCCGCGCCGGGCTGGAGGCGCTGATTGATCGCAAGAGCTTCTATCGGCTGGTCGAGATTGGAGAGCATGCAGACCATGAAGGCGCGCGCTGGTTCGGGTTGCGGTCCAGCGGGGCGTTCTTTCCCGTGATACCGTCGGACGAATTGGTTTGAGGCGACGGGTGGCGCCAATCGGAAGCTTTTGGCCGATTCTGTGGAAAAACAACGTGTTGCGGGCGCAGAAAGTAGCGATTTGAACATAGCGCGAGCGCCTTTCTGATCAGGCTTTGCGCGTTTGCTGCGGTGCAGGAAAGATCTTTGCCAGTTTGCGAAGGTTTTGGGCAGTGGCGGCGAGCAGGAATTCGTCATTTGCGCCGCATGGTCCACGTAATCGGAGCCGTCCCAGGCCGAGAATGCGCTTGAGGTGGGCAAAGAGCATTTCGACCTTCTTCCGGAGCTTCACCGAGATCTTGTATTGCGGCGTTTTGGCGATTGCGCGGGCGATGTCGCGAGCGTCCTCATGTTCCTCACGGGTGATCTTACGGGCGTCGGCATTCGGGCAGCACTTCGGCTTGGAAGGACAGGATTGGCAGGTGTGCTTCAGCGCTTGGTACTTGGCCACGCCCTTGCCGGTTGGGCCGCGATTGGGGTCGGAGTAGTTTCGGCGGAACTGCTTCAGAGCCTCGCCTTCCGGGCAGATGTATTGATTGTTCTCGGCATCCCATTCGAAGTCAGCTCGGGACCAGGTGCCATCGGTGCGCCCGGCTTTGTCGAAGACCGGGATGTGCGGTGCGATCTTTTCACCCACCAGCCATCCGAGCATGGGTCCCGATCCGTAGGCGGTGTCGGCGATCAGCCGTTCGGGATGAAGATCGAAGCGCTCTTTGGCCCGCTTCAGCATCGTCTTGGTTGACCCCACCTCGGCTTGACGGATCGACCGTGTCGCTTCCACGTCGACGATGACACCATGATCGGTATCGATGAGATAGTTGTCGGAGTAGGCAAAAAATGCGGGACCCTTACGCGCCGCCGTCCACTGGCTGGCTGGGTCGGAATAGGACGTGAACTTTGGCTCGACCGGTGTCGCTGCTCCGAATGCGGCCTCATCCAGAGTGTCGAGATACTCGCGGACCGCGCGGGGTGCAGCGTCTGCATCGATCCGCGCAATGTCCCATTCTTCCTTTGGCGCAGAGTACTGCTTGTTGGCATCCGCCTCGATCAAGCTGGCATCGACGGCCAGGCGCTGACCGCTGACGAGACCTTCGGCGATGCATCGCGCGACCGTGGTCTCGAAGAGATGGCGCAGCAGCTCACTCTCGCGGAACCGACCATGCCGGTTCTTTGAAAAGGTCGAGTGATCCGGCACCCGATCGGCCAGGTCGAGCCGACAAAACCACCTGTACGCGAGGTTCAAGTGTACCTCTTCACAGAGCCGCCGCTCGGACCGGATGCCGAAGCAGTAACCGACGATCAGCATCCGGATCAGCAGTTCAGGATCGATCGAAGGACGACCGGTGTGGCTGTAGAAATCGGCAAGATGGGCGCGGATGCTGCTCAGATCGACGAAACGATCAATCGATCGCAGCAGGTGATCTTGCGGGACATGGTCTTCCAGCGAGAACTCATAGAACAGCGCCGCCTGTGCTTCCTGCCTCGGTCCCATCATGGCTGATCCTCCCGCTTGTTGAGAGGATTGAATCAGCGCCATAGCCCTCGATCAAGCAGGAGTTTTTCAACAAAATTAGCCGACTCATGACCCTTATATCGAAAGCGGATCGATCTACGACGATTTTGCAGTTTCTCAATTCTGGACCTGCTCTGGGGGAATTTTTGGGGGAAGAAGGCAGACATTTTCTGGAAATATGTATAAATAACAGCATCTTAGTGGAATTGAATGGCGCGCTGGGGAGGATTCGAACCCCCGACCCCTTGATTCGTAGTCAAGTACTCTATCCAACTGAGCTACCAGCGCGCGAGTGGGGTTGATCTAGCGATGGTGCGGCGCGGTTGCAAGGCCGATTTGGGTGCAAAATCACTCGGCCGCGGCGTCCAGCATGACCACCGACTTGGGCAGGCGAATGCGGAAGACCGTGCCGTCGGGGCCGGTGCGTTCCAATTCAAGTGCGCCGCCGTGGCCGCGGATCAGTTCGGCGGCGATGGCCAGACCAAGGCCGCTACCGCCTTTGCGGGCGTTGCCCTGAAACGCCGTGAACAGATGCTCCTGCGCCTTGGGGGGCAGGCCGGGGCCGGTGTCGGCAACGGTCACGGTCCATTCGGTTTCGGATTCTGCGCCGACGACGCTGATCTCTCCGGGGCGGCCACCGGCGACGATGGCCTGACGGGCGTTGCGCACCAGGTTCGAGATGACACGGTACAGCTGTTCGCCATCGGCGCGTACGCTCATGCCCGCAGGCAGGTCGTGGCAGAAGGTGACCTCGGCGTCGCGGGCCGACAGGCGTTCGCTGTCGAACACATCCGACACGATGGTATCGACCGGCACGATATCCAGGCGCGGCGCGGGTTCTTCGGCGCGCCCGAAGGCCAGCGTGCTTTCACACAGGTTCACCGCCCGACTGATCGAGCCGAGCAGCTTCGGGACCGTCTTGGCCACCGCCGGATCCTGCGACAGCTCCATCCGGTCGGCAAACAGCTGCGCCGTGGTCAGGATGTTGCGCAGATCATGGCTGACCTTCGCAACGGCGGACCCGAGTGAGGCGAGGCGTTCCTTCTGCTTAAGCGCCCCGGTCAGTTGCGTCTGCATGGATTGCAGCGCGGTTTCCGCATCCAGCAATTCGCGCACGCCTGCCGACGGCTGGATGATGCGGCGCGCGTCTTCCGGTGCAGAGGCATAGGATGACATCGCGTCGACCACGCCCTTGATCGGTTTGACCAGAAACCAGCGCACGGCCAGGAACAGCAGCAGCGCCGTGATGATCGAGATCACCGCCGACAGCAGCAGGATGTTGATGCCATAGTCGATGATCGCGGTCCGCATCGGGCCGTTGGCCATGGTGACCTCGATCAACTGCCCGGCGTCCTGTACCGGGCTACCGACGACGCGGATCACCCGATCCCCCGGCGACATCAGGCAGACAATCGCGTCGCGAATCAGCGTCCAGGCACCAGGGTCGCGCAGATCATAGGTCGCCATCACCGGCGACGGGATGTCCGAGGACAGCATCAGCTGGCGCACCTCGTCGCGACGCAGAACGACGTTGTAGACCCCGGCATTCTGCAGCAACTCGGCCTCCAGCTTTTCCTCGATCATGTCGTTGGCCAGCAGCGCGAGTGAGGCGATCTGCGCCCGTTCCAGCCGCAACAGCAGATAGTCTTCGCGAAAGCGCGCGACCGAGGGCACGAAGATCAGCACCTCGGCCAGCATTACGAAGACCGTGGTCAGGATCAGGAAGCGACCAGAGAGCGAGTTCAGCATCATGGCCCCTGATATAGGCTATGGCAGGAATTTTTGCACGGTCCGAACGACCCATTTCACTTTGGGATTGTCGAACAGCCGGGGTGAGAAATAGGCCCCTGCCGCGCGCTTGTTGATCTCTCCCAATGTGGGATAGGGGGCGACCATCGCGGCGACCTGGCTCATCTTCATTTTGTTGGCAATCGCCAGTGCCCAGACGCCGATCAATTCGCCCGCCTGCGCCCCGGCAATCGAGGCACCGACGGGGCGGCCTTTGACGACCATCACCTTGATCAGCCCGGTGGTTTTGCCTTCGGCAATGGCGCGGTCGTTTTCGTCATAGGGGAAGCGGACGACCTCCAACATGTTGCCGTGTTGGTCTTGTGCCTCGGCTTCGGTCAGGCCGATCTGGGCGAGTTCGGGGTCGGTGTAGGTGACCCATGGGATGTGGTCGGTGCGCTGCTTGCTGGGCAACCCGAACAGGGCCGAACGGATGACGATACCTGCGTGATACCCTGCGACATGGGTGAATTGCAGCCCGCCCGCCGCGTCGCCAACGGCATAGACCTTGCGATTGGAGACCGAGCGCAGCGAGGCATCAACCTTCACCGCCCGGTCGTGGTCGACGTTCGCTTTGCCGAGATCCAGCTTGTCGAGGTTCACTTTGCGGCCCACCGCCATCAACAGATGAGAGCCCTTGAAGATCGTGCCATCCTTGGTTTCGACAGTGATGTCGCCCTCGGTCCCGCTGACTTTGGCGGCCTGCTGGCCCTCGTGGATCTCCATCCCTTCGGCGCGCATCTTGTCCAGGATGATCGCGGCCAGTTCCTGGTCATCCTTGCCCATGGCCTTCAGACCCTCGATCACCGTGACCTTGCTGCCTAGGCGCAGATGCGCCTGCGCCATTTCGATACCGATGGGGCCGCCGCCGATGATCAGCAGATGCTCGGGGCGTTCCTTCAGGTCGAATATGTTCTCATTGGTGTAATGCGGCGTGGCCTCGATCCCCGGAATTGGCGGCACGAAGGGGCCGGATCCGGTGGCGATGACGAAGCGGCGCGCCTCGATCACGTTTGATCCTGCCTGGACCTGCGTGGGCGAGATGAACGCCCCGTATTCGCGGATGACGTGGACGCCAAGCCCTTCGAACCGTTCCTGGCTGTCGACCGGGGCGATGGTTTCGATCACGCGGTGGACATGGTCCTTGGCGGCGGCATAGCTGACTTCGGGCATCACGGGGGTCACGCCGAAGGGCTTGCCGGTCTGCATGGCGTGGGCGTGTTTGCCCGCCGCGATCAGCGCTTTGGAGGGAACGCAGCCATAGTTCAGGCAATCGCCACCCATCTTGTGGCCTTCGATCAGGACCACTTTGGCCCCCATCTGGACCGCACCGGCCGCGATGGACAGGCCGCCCGACCCTGCGCCAATGATGCAAATATCTGTCTTGATCGTCTTGGTCATCGTCACAGGCCTTTCTTGCCGCGCACGGCTTTCAGCAGGATCGGCAGGGCGGCAAGTGCCGACAGGCCCAGGATCGGGAACAGAATCTGAGGTTCGAAGATAATGCCAAGGTTCGGAGTTTCGCCGCGTGCAAAGACCTCACCCAGCCCGGCACCGACAGAGGTATAGACAACGCCGCCCGGAATAATGCCAAGGAAGGTCGAAATCACGAAGCGGCGCAGCGGCACCTCGAGGAACGAGGGCACGAGATTTGCGATGAAGAACGGCACCGCGGGCACCAGACGGATCAGGAACAGCATCGACCACTGATTCTCGTCAATGCCGTCCTTGATCGATTTCACGATCCCGTCCGACCCTTCGAGTTTCGCGCCAAGGCGTTCCCCGAAGCCCCAGCGGGCGGCCTGAAAGATGCAGGTCGCGCCGATGGTGGCGGCGGCGACATTGAAAAGCGCTCCGGGGAAGGTGGCGAACAGGAACCCTCCGGTAAGGGTGGCGATGGTTGCGCCGGGAAGCGAGAAGGCGACGATCACGATATAGGCGGCCATGAAGGCCAGCACCGTCATCAGATAGTTATTGTCGCGAAACGCGATCAGCGCCTCTCGGTTATCCGCAAGTGTCTGGAAAGACAGGTAGTCTCTCAGCGTGAAGGCGCCAATTACGGCGACAATCGCGATGGCAATCAGCGGCAATCGCCGGGTCCAGCCGTTGGTGGATGTGGTTTCGGTCATATCGCTCATCGCCTTTGATCCCTGGTTCCGCATTCGTAAGCTTGGGGCGAACATGCGGTCAAACTTGCGCCACCGATAGGCTGATCACGCCGCGTTGATCGGCGGTGACCGCAAAGCGGTTTGTTGTGACAGGAACGCCGGAACCTGAAACATTGCGGCGCGATTTGTTGCAGGAATCGGGTTTGCGAAATACGTGGCCGATTCCGCGCCGGGCGCGTTGACAGCATCCGCGCCTACCACTAGAGAGCGGGCTTGGAATTAAGTCCGGCGCGCCGCTGAGCGATCAGAGGCCCCGACGATAGTACGGAGACGATGCGATGAAGCGCACATTTCAGCCCTCGAACCTGGTCCGCTCGCGCCGCCACGGGTTCCGCGCCCGCATGGCGACCAAGGCTGGCCGCAAGATCCTGAACGCGCGCCGCGCCAAGGGCCGCAAGAAGCTGAGCGCGTAAAGCGCTCACCCCCCGGATATGACCGAGGCATCACCGGCCCCGCCCAGCGATCCCGCAGGCGGGGTTGTTCGCGTTGCGCAGGTGCTGAGCAAACGCGCCGATTTCCTGAAAGCTGCGCGTGCGCGGCGCGCGGGAACCGCCTCTTACACTTTGCAAGCGCGTAAACGACACCCGGATGAAGCTGATCCCGCCCTGATCCGCGTCGGATTCACCTGTTCAAAGAAGGTCGGCAACGCCGTCGCCCGCAACCGCGCCAAGCGCCGTCTGCGCGAGGTTGCGCGGATGGTCCTGCCAACCGGCGGGCAGCCGGGCTGGGATTACGTGCTGATCGGGCGGCCAGATGTGACCGCCAATCATCCCTTCGACGCGATGCAGGACGACATGCGCGCCGCATTGTCAAAGGTTCACCGATGAGTCCGCTTGCCCACGCCCTCAGCTGGTTGGTCAAAGCGTACCGGCTGACCCTGTCGCCCTGGCTGGGAAATTCCTGTCGGTTCGACCCGACCTGTTCGGCCTATGCGCTGGAGGCGCTAAAGCGCCACGGCGGCCTCAAGGGCGGTTGGCTGGCGGCGCGACGGATCGGGCGCTGCCATCCCTGGGGCGGGTCCGGCGTGGATGATGTGCCGGATTAAGCAGCGGAGGGGGCCCGTTTGACTTATATTATCCATCAAATCACGCCACAGAATCTGGACCTGCTCAGCACTGTTGCGGTTGACGTGTTCGACCGTCAGATCAACGCTGATCTTCTGCGCAACTATGCCTCGGCCGCCAATGCGCTGATGTTTGTGGCAACGATTGACGCCGCGCTCGTCGGGCAGATCCGCGCACATATTATCCTGCACCCGGATCAGCCGAGCGAATTGTATATCGAGAACCTCGGCGTGACCCCGGCCCACCAAAGGCGCGGACTTGCGCGTGCGCTGATCACCGCGCTGCTGGACCTGGCGCGCAGCCGTGGCATCAGCGATGTTTATGTGGCAACCGAACCGGACAACAAGATCGCACAGGCGGTATATGTGGCAATGGGTTGGCAGGCGTCCTCAGCCACCTTCTTCAGCGGAAAATGCTGAGGCTTTTCTATCGCGGTTGGCGCGCCTAAAAGGGCAGAATGCTCGACGATCCTGAAATCCACGCCCTGTTCCATGGCGCACCGAAGACGACCGAGTTCCGCAAGCTTCGCAAGCGGCTGGTACGTTACGTACGTGAGGCGATTGACGCCTATGGCATGGTCGACCCGAATGGCCCAAGGGCGCGCTGGCTGGTGTGCCTGTCGGGCGGCAAGGACAGTTACACGCTGCTTGCCGTTCTGCACGAGTTGCAATGGCGCGGATTACTGCCCGTCGATCTGCTGGCCTGCAATCTGGATCAGGGACAGCCGGGGTTTCCGGCCACCGTGCTGCCCGAATTCCTGGAACGGATGGGCGTGCCGCACCGGATCGAGTATCAAGACACCTACTCCATCGTTATGGACAAGGTGCCCGAGGGTCGAACATTTTGCACGCTGTGTTCGCGGCTGAGGCGTGGCAACCTGTACCGTATCGCGCGCGAGGAAGGCTGCGACGCCGTGGTTCTGGGCCATCACCGCGACGACATTCTGGAAACCTTCTTCATGAATCTGTTCCATGGTGGCCGGCTGGCCACCATGCCGCCCAAACTAGTGAACGAGGAAGGCGACCTGTTTCTTTATCGCCCGCTGGCCCATGTGTCCGAGGCGGATTGCAGCGCCTTCGCAGCCGCGATGAATTATCCGATCATCCCCTGCGACCTCTGCGGCAGTCAGGACGGGCTGCAACGTCAGCAGGTCAAGGCGATCCTGGACCAGTGGGAGGCCCGCAGCCCGGGGCGCCGGCAGGTCATGTTCCGCGCGCTTACGAATGCGCGGCCTTCGCATTTGCTGGATGCCAAGCTGTTTGACTTTGCTGGTTTGGCGTTGGGCGCAAAACCGGGTGAATTTGACTAAAATTGCATTGATTTGGCGCGACGCCATTAACCTGTTCAACGCAACACATCCCTAGAGCATGGTCCATTTAATCTGCAACATATCCGGCAGCCTTGAAGAGGTTTCTGCATTCTTCTGGTGGAAAGAGGTCGCAGGTTTGTGCGACGGATTGGAACAGCGCGTCGAAGGTACGTGCTTTCAGCCGTCGCAGATGTGCTTTGAGCTTGGCGTATGCCATTTCGATAGGGTTCAGGTCGGGGCTGTAGGGCGGCAGGAAGAGGAGCCAGCTTCCCTGCGCTTTCAGGATGGCCTGTGCCTTTGCGGATTTGTGGGACGACAGGTTGTCAGCGATCACGACGTCACCTGGCTGCAAGGTCGGAACCAATTGGGTTTCAATGTATATGTCGAAGGCGGCGCGGTTCATGGGGCCGTCCAGAACCCAGGGTGCGCTGAGTTCATCCATCCGCAGCCCGGCGATGAAGGTTTGCGTGCGCCAGTGGCCGAAGGGCGCGTCCGCCTCAAGCCGAGTCCCCCGGAGGGATCGGCCCCGCAGGCGTGTCATCTTGGTGGTGACGGCGGTTTCGTCGATAAACACCAGCCTATGCGGCTCACGGCGCATCCTCGGCATCCGACGCCGCCACTCGTATCGCGCGGCGCGAACCCGTTTGCGCAGCCTTTCCGTTGCGATCAGCTATTTTTTTATATGTGAACCCAAGGCGATGAAGCAAGTGACGCGAGAGCATCGCCGGTGTGGCGATTAGGTCATGCTCCTGCTTCAACGCTTCGGCCAGCTCCGGCATGGTGATGTCCGGTTCAGCTTGCACGCGTAATTTCAACCACTCGGACGCCGCGTCCAACTTGCTGCGTCGAGGCCGTCCTTGAGGCGCAGCTTTCACGCCGCCGGTTCGCCTTTTGCGCTGCATGATCCGCACCGCGCTCGCGACCGATATCCGCAAACGCCGGGCCGCCTCATGGCAGGAAAGTCCTTCATCTACCAGCGCGACGACGCGCTCTCGAATGTCCAAAGACAGTGATTTCCCCATGATCCACCTCCACATTCGGTGAATCACAAAATCAGACCTCTGGGAATCCCATCGATTCAGATTTCAAGGACGGCGCTCTAGCGTTCATCACAGCCCCGGCCATTCTGCTTGGGGCTGAAAGGGTGGACCCCATGCGATCAAAACTGCGCCACACACGCAACGTTGTTCAGGCCGCAAGTCGGACTATTCTGGCTGGTCCGCAAGCTCTGGCATTCGTTCCTGCGCTGACATTGGCCGGATTCTGGCTGGGTGGTGAAGGACTGCTTGTTTTGCTGGCCCTCCTTCTACCGGCGAGTTTCGCCCTGGTGCGTCAGTCGCGCGCCCCGATCAGCTGGGATGACATGCCGCGCGATGGTCTGACCGGCCTGCCGCTGCGCCAATCTGCGCTCGAACGGCTGGACAGGTTTCTGCAAAACGGAACGCAGTTGGACCTTTCGACGGCCTGCATGGCGCTGCGTATGGATAGGTTCGAAGACCTGGGCGGCAAACACGCGCAGGCCTTTCGCGACACTGTGCTGATGCGCGTGGCTGAGCGTTTGAAGGCTGCGGTGCGCGGTAAGAATCTGCTGACACGGCTGGAAGGACCGAATTTCGCCGTCGTGCTGGACCCGATTCCCGGCGCGGATCTTGAGACGCTGATACAACTTTCCGCCCGCATTCAGGGCGAGATCGCCAATCCGATCGTGGTTGAAGGTGTGCGCGTCTATGCCACCGTTTCGATCGGCTTTTGCCAGCTGCGCCATGCTCCGGATCAAACCGGTGAAGCAGTGATGACCGCCGCCGGGCACGCGCTTGGCGATGCCGCAATCAGCGGCCCCGGCGCAATCCGCGCCTATACTCAGGAAATTCACCGCGCTACGGTTGAGCGCACCAGCCTGACGGCCGAGGTTGAGCATGCATTGGCCAACGGCGAAATCTGCGCCTGGTTTCAGCCGCAAGTGTCGACGGATACCGGCCAACTGACCGGGTTTGAAGCGCTGGCCCGATGGAACCATCCGAATCGCGGCATCGTTCCGCCCGCGGACTTCCTGAGCGTTATCGAAGATGGCGGCCTAAGCGAACGCCTGGGCGAGGTGGTGCTGTACAACGCCTGCGCCGCGCTGCGCGAATGGGACAAGGCCGGGATCACCGTGCCCCGTTGTGGGGTGAATTTCTCTCCGTCCGAGCTGCGGAACCCGCGGCTGGTGGACAAAATCAAGTGGGAGCTTGACCGCTTTGACCTTGAACCGACGCGCCTTGGGATCGAAATTCTTGAAACCGTGATGTCGCAGGAATCGATTGACGCCATTTCCCGCAACATATGGGCGCTTCAGGAACTTGGCTGCTTGATCGAATTGGATGATTTCGGCACCGGCAGCGCCTCGATCGCCAATATCCGCCGTTTTGCCGTAGGCCGTATCAAGATTGACAGGTCGTTCATCACCCATCTGGACACGGATCGCGAGCAACAGAACATGGTGGCCGCAATTCTGACAATGGCAGAGCGGCTGGATCTTGAAACGCTGGGGGAAGGTGTGGAGACCGCTGGCGAGCATGCGATGCTGGCACAACTCGGCTGCGGCCACGTTCAGGGCTTTTCGATTGGACGCCCGATGCCGATCGCAGACACATTCGCCTGGTATGAGCGTCACAAATCCAAAGTGGCGCAAGCGCCGCAACTGGCAAAGCCCACAACAAAGCCACGTTCTGCAAACCGCGCCGACAGTGCCGCATCCGCGAAGTCCAATCTGCCACAGGGGCGTCCCGGTAAAACGGCTTGACCTTTAGGCCCCTGACGGGTTGAACCTGCCTGATCCGAGAAAGCGACAGGTGGCGGCCCGATGGACGACCAGAACAAGAATCTGATACTGGCAACGGCGCTAAGCTTTGCCGTCATCGTGCTATGGTTTGTCCTGTTCCCGCCGCCCGAGCCTGAGGCGGTGCCTCAGGACGCTGAAACAGCACAATCCACGGCCACGACCCCCAGCGCCGCACCCGCAACGCCCGGCGCAACCGCCGGCGCCGATGCTGCCGTCACTGTTGCCGCCGAGGCTGAAGGCACCCGCCTTCCGATCGCCACCGAACGCCTGGCCGGGTCAATCCTGACCACCGGCGGGCGGATCGACGATCTGACCCTCAGCGGTTATCGCGAAGAACTGGAACTTGACGCGGAAACCGTTCGCCTGTTCTCGCCCGTCGGGCAACCCAACGCCTATTATGCGTTGCACGGCTGGTCACCTGCAGGCGACCTTCCGTTTGACGCGGTCCCAAGCGCTGACACGCAGTGGAGCGTGATCGAGGGCGCCTCGCTGGGTGTGGGAACGCCTGTGACACTGGGCTGGGACAATGGTCAGGGCCAGCGCTATACCAAGCAGATCGCCGTTGATGAAAACTATATGTTCACCATCACTCAGACGGTCGAAAACACCGGGGCCGCCCCGGTGCGCATGGCCCCATACGGGGTTCTGGCCCGCCACGGCGAACCGCAGGACCTGTCCGGTTTCTTCATCATCCATGAGGGCCTCGTCCAGATGTCGGATGGTGAGCTGAACGAGACCAATTACGACAAGATGCCCGACTTCGACTTCGTCGAACGCGAAGGCGCGCGGGCCGAGGTGACGCAGGTCGCCGAAAACGGCTGGATCGGGTTCACCGATCACTACTGGATGTCGACGCTGATCCCGTCGCCCGGCACCCCGTTCAAATCGGTCGCAAAATACGACGCACGCTCGGACGTCTACCAGACGGAAACCGTCGCCCCGACCCTGACCGTAGCGCCGGGCGAAACGGCCCAGGTCGTTACGCAGTTGTTTGCGGGCGCCAAAGAATGGGAGATGATTCGGAACTACGAAAAAAGCGGTATCGACGGGTTCCTCGACAGCATCGACTGGGGCTGGTTCTTCTTCCTGACCAAACCGATCTTCGCAATGCTGCACTGGATCAACGGCATCATCGGAAACATGGGCTGGTCGATCATTGTGCTGACCCTGGTGATCAAGGCGATCCTGTTCCCGCTGGCCTATAAATCCTACGTCTCGATGGCAAAGATGAAAGAGCTTCAGCCCGAGATGGAAAAGCTGAAGGAAAGCGCCGGCGACGATCGCCAGAAAATGCAAAAAGGCATGATGGAGCTGTACAAGAAGAACAAGGTGAACCCGGCATCCGGTTGCCTGCCAATCCTGATGCAGATCCCGATCTTCTTTTCGCTCTATAAGGTGATCTTCGTGACGATCGAACTGCGGCATGCGCCGTGGCTGGGTTGGATCAATGACCTCAGCGCGCCTGACCCCAGCTCGATCCTGAACCTGTTTGGTCTGCTGCCCTGGAGCACGCCCGAGGTCGGTTCGATCTTCTTCATATTCTCGCTTGGCGTCTTGCCGATCCTGTTGGGCATTTCGATGTGGCTGCAGCAGAAACTGAATCCGTCGCCCTCGGACCCGACGCAGAAGATGATCTTTGCCTGGATGCCCTGGGTGTTCATGTTCATGCTGGGCTCTTTCGCCAGCGGGCTGGTTATCTATTGGATTGCCAACAACACGATCACCTTCACCCAGCAATATGCGATCATGCGCAGCCAGGGCTATAAGCCTGACCTTTGGGGCAACATCGCCAGCGGCTTCAAGCGCAAAGCCAAGGAAGACAGCTGATGGCGACTGTCGCCCATATCTGGCGACACCCGATCAAGTCGCACGGACACGAATCGATCGCAGCCGTGACGCTAAGCCCCGGGCAAACGATGCCCTGGGATCGCCACTGGGCGGTGGCGCATGAAGCGGCCAAAACCTCCGGCGGGGAATGGGCACATTGCGTGAATTTCTCGCGCGGGGCCAAGGCGCCCGGACAGATGGCCATTTCGGCATCCCTGGATGAGGCGACCGCCCGCGTTACACTGACCCACCCGGATCGCGACCCACTGGAGTTTGCGCCCGACGACAACCCACCGGAATTCTTCGATTGGGTGCGCCTGTTGATGCCCGATGACCGCGCAGCCTCGGCCAGAATTGTCAAAGGCCCGCGCGGCATGACGGACAGCAAACTCGCCTCGCTCAGCATATTGAACCTGGCCACGCATCGCGCTGTCGAAACGCAACTGGGCAGATCGCTGGAAAAACGCCGGTGGCGTGGCAACATCTGGCTGGACGGACCGGACGCCTGGGAAGAATTCGACTGGATCGGTCGAAAGATCCGCATCGGAACGGCCGAGCTTGACGTGCGCGAACGCATCAAGCGATGCGTTGCCACGACGGCCAACCCCAATACCGGAAAACGCGATGCGGACACGCTGGGCGCGTTGCAATCGGGCTGGGGCCATCAGGATCTGGGTATCCACGCTGTCGTCACGAAGGGCGGCGACCTGCGGCTTGGTGATACGGCCGAAGTACTGTGACCACCCTGCCCTTCCCCATCGCCGCACCGTCCGAGGATGCGCTGGCCGCCGGGGATCGCCTGTTCCGCCAACCTACCGATTTCGTCAAGGGCGTGGTGGCCATGGACGGCCTGCCGCCCGATGACCGGATCGAGGTTTGTTTTGCCGGACGTTCGAACGTTGGGAAATCCACCCTGATCAATGCGCTGACCGGCCGGCGCGCGCTGGCGCGCACCTCGAACACGCCCGGGCGCACGCAGGAAATCAACTTCTTCACCGCCGCCGACAGTCACTATCTGGTCGATCTGCCCGGATACGGCTTTGCCAAAGCGCCCCTGAAAGAGGTTGAGCGCTGGCAGCGCTTGCTGAAAAAATACCTTTCCGGGCGCGCCAGCCTGCGCCGCGCTTTCGTGCTGATCGACGCGCGCCACGGCGTGAAAGCAGTGGACGCCGATATCCTGAAACTGCTCGACACATCGGCCGTGGCCTTCCAGACGGTGCTGACCAAGGTCGACAAGCTGAAAAAGGGCGAATTGGACAAGGTGCTGGCGCAGGTGCGCGCCGCGCTGCAAAAGCACCCCGCAGCCTTCCCCGAGATCATCGTCACATCCTCGGATCAGGGTACCGGCATCGACAGCTTGCGCGCGATCATTGCCACGCTCGACTGACTTGTCATCTCAACCGGTTGAAAACACCGCCGCCGGAGGCCAGTTTTTCGAGCGATATTTCCTCACCCGCTTCGTGCTTGAGCGCCCGGCCCCTTGCGCGTACCAAGGCAGATGACATGAAACCGCAGGACGCCATGAAACGCGATTGGATCGCCACCGCCAGCACCCTCAGCCAGGCTCTGCCCTATTTGCAGCGCTATGACGGGGCAACTGTGGTTATCAAGCTGGGCGGCCATGCGATGGGCGACGCGGCGGCGATGGAGGCATTTGCGCGTGACGTGGTCCTGATGAGCCAGGTTGGCGTGAAGCCGGTCATCGTCCACGGCGGCGGACCGATGATCAACCAGATGCTGGGCAAGCTGGGCGTCGAAAGCCAGTTCGTCGGCGGCAAACGTGTCAGCGACGAAGCCACCGTCGAAGTCGTCGAAATGGTGCTGTCGGGTCGCGTCAACAAGGGGATCGTGCAGGCCATCAACAACCAGGGCGGGCGCGCGATTGGCCTGTCCGGCAAGGACGCGAACCTGATGGTCTGTGATCCTGCGGACGCAGCACTCGGATTTGTCGGCGAACCTGCCGAGGTTGACGCCAGCGTTCTGCGCCAGATTGCCGAACAGGGCATGATCCCGGTCATCGCGCCGCTGGGCGCCGGGCGAAATGGCGAGACGTTCAACGTTAACGGCGACACGGCGGCTGGCGCGATTGCGGCGGCGCTGAAGGCGGATCGCCTGCTGTTGCTGACAGATGTGTCGGGCGTGAAGAACGCCGATGGCGAGGTTGTGACCGAAATGACGCCCGATCAGATCCGCGCAATGACGGCAGATGGCACCATTGCAGGCGGCATGATCCCGAAAACCGAGACCGCGCTGGCCGCCATTGACGGCGGTGTACGCGCGGTGGTGATCCTCGACGGGCGGGCACCGAACGCCTGCCTGCTGGAATTGTTCACCGATCACGGTGCCGGATCGCTAATCCGCGCCGACTGAGGGCGCGAACAGGCTTGCGCCAGACGTTCGGCCCGCGCAGGCTGCGAGGATGGACGACACCGATACCCTGCGACTGGGCGCCTTTGCGGCAATCTTCGCGATATTCGCCACGCTGGAAGCGATGGCACCGCGCCGCCCGCGCAACCAGCCGCGTCCGAAACGATGGACAACAAACCTGGCAATCCTGGCGATTGATGCGGTGCCCCTGCGCGTCATGGCAATCGTCGTGCCATTGCTTGCCGTCGGGGCGGCGATGGATGCGGCCGCGCGCGGCGTCGGGCTGTTCAACATCCTCGGATGGCCCGGATGGGTCGAGTTTGTCTTGGCAGTGCTGCTGCTGGATCTGGCCATCTGGGCGCAACATCTGGTAACCCACAAGGTGCCGGTCCTGTGGCGATTGCACCGGGTGCATCACGCAGATCGCGATATGGACGTAACCACCGCGATCCGGTTTCACCCGGTCGAGATTGCGCTGTCGATGGCCCTGAAGATCACGCTGGTCTATGCGCTTGGGCCCGCCGCCTGGGCGGTTGTGGTGTTCGAGGTGTTGTTGAACGGCACCGCGATCTTCACCCACGCCAATCTGGCGTTGCCCAAACCCATCGACCGGGTCCTGCGGACTGTGCTGGTGACGCCCGATATGCACCGGGTGCATCATTCCGACAAACGCGTCGAACATGACAGCAACTATGGTTTTGCACTGTCGCTTTGGGATCGTCTGTTCCGCACCTACCGCGCGCAGCCAATGGATGGGCATGACGCAATGACTATCGGCCTTAGATGGCAGGATGATCAACCGGCGCGCCTGGGCTGGTCATTGTGGTTGCCGTTTCGCAGATGAGCGTTTTGCAGATCATTTCGCAGGCCGCGAAGGCGAAAAACCTCGCCATCTTCGGCCATTGCGAAGTTGCGCCCGGTGACGGGCTGGACGATGCGCGCGCACTGGTCCTACTTGGCCCCGCCGAACCGGGGTTCTGGGCGCATGTGACCAACACGCCAGAATTTCTGGACGGCGCGCCCGACCCGCTGGACCGTTGGTCCGCCCGGGTCATCGGGGCGATTGCTGCCGGGGTTGGTGGTCGCGCGATCATGCCCTCTGGCGGGGCACCCTGGTATCCGTTCATTCAATGGGCCATGCGCAGCGGGCGGGCCTGGCCCTCGCCCGTGACGCTGTTGGTTCATGACCATGCGGGTCTGATGGTCAGCTATCGCGGTGCAATTGCCCTGCCGGAAACACTGGCGAACGAACCAGAGGTTGTGCCGCCCTGTCAAACCTGCACCGGCCAGCCCTGCCGAACCGCCTGCCCGGTCAATGCGCTGTCGGCTGAGGGCTATGATATTGCGGCCTGTCATGCTTATCTCGACACCGAAGCGGGTCAGGATTGCATGACGCGCGGTTGCGCGGTGCGCCGGGCCTGTCCGGTCAGCCAGAGGTATGGCCGCCAAGAAACGCAATCTGCCTGGCATATGAGGAAATTTCACCGATGACACGCACCCTGATCCTGACCCGGCACGCGAAATCCTCGTGGGACAACCCCGGGCTGGATGACCATGACCGGCCGCTGAACGCGCGCGGGCAACGGGCAGCAGCGGCCATAGGCAACTGGCTGAACAGTCGCGGCTATGTTCCGGATGCTGTGGTGTCTTCGACCGCGCAGCGCACGCGCCAGACCTGGGACGGGATCGCGCCCGCGTTTGCCACTCCGCCACAGCCCGACTGGCAGGCGGAGCTGTATCACGCCGATGCGGAAAGGATGCTGGATGTTCTGCGCCGGGCCGAGGGCAACACCGTCCTGATGATCGGGCATAATCCCGGCATCGCCAACTTTGCGCAGAACCTGCTGGCCGACCCGCCAAGCATGCCCGGTTTCATGCGCTATCCGTCAGGCGCGACAACCGTGATCCGGTTTCAGAACGACGCCTGGGCCGGCACAGGATTCGGGGCCGGGCAGTTCATTGATTTCGTGAAACCGCGCGATCTGGAATAAGGTGCAGGCGCGAAAACGCCCGGCGCAGATCACCTGCACCGGGCGGTTGAGCGTTTGCAGTTCTCAGTGACCCAGAATCTGGCTCAGGAATAGCTGTGTGCGCTCGGACTTCGGGTTGTTGAAGAACTCTTCCGGTTCGTTCTGCTCAACAATCTGGCCCGCGTCCATGAAGATCACCCGGTTCGCCACCTGACGGGCAAAGCCCATTTCGTGGGTGACGCAGATCATTTTCATGCCTTCGGCGGCCAGCTCGATCATCGTGTCGAGCACTTCCTTGATCATCTCGGGGTCCAGGGCCGAGGTTGGTTCGTCAAACAGCATGATCCGGGGCTTCATGCACAAAGACCGCGCGATGGCGACGCGCTGCTGCTGACCACCCGAAAGCTGGCCGGGATACTTGCCCGCCTGTTCGGGGATTTTCACCTTCTCAAGGAAATGCATCGCCGTTTCTTCAGCTTCCTTTTTGGGCGTTTTACGCACCCAGATCGGCGCCAGCGTGCAGTTTTCCAGGATCGTCAGATGCGGAAACAGGTTGAAATGCTGAAAGCACATCCCAACCTCGGACCGGACCTTGTCGATGTTCTTGAGGTCGCTGGTCAGTTCCGTTCCGTCAACGATGATCTGCCCCTGCTGGTGTTCCTCCAGCCGGTTGATGCAGCGGATCAGCGTCGATTTGCCGGACCCGGACGGGCCACAAACCACGATCCGTTCGCCCCTGTTCACCGTCAGATCAATGTCGCGCAGCACGTGAAAGGTGCCGTACCACTTGTTCATATTGGTGATCTGGATCGCGACCTCGTCGCTGACCTGCATTTTCGAGCGGTCGATGGTCTCAGCAGTTGCTGTGTCGGCCATTGTTGCGACCTCCTTATCAGTTGGTGGTCTTGAGCTTGCGCTCAAGATACATGGAATAGCGCGACATCGAGAAGCAGAAGATAAAGAATATCACTGCGATGAAGCCGTAAAGCTCCCAGACGATGCCGTTCCAGTTGGTGTCAGACCGGATACCCTGGGACAAGCCCAGTGGATCCAGAAGGCCGATGATCGACACCAGCGTGGTATCCTTGAACACGCCGATGAAGGTTGAAACGATACCGGGGATCGAGATTTTCAGCGCCTGGGGCATGATGATCAGGCGCTGCGCCTGCCAGTAATCAAGGCCAAGGCTGTCGGCGCCTTCGTATTGGCCCCGTGGCAGTGCGGCAAGGCCACCGCGGATCACCTCGGCCATATAGGCGGCGGCGAACAGGGTGACCATGATCAGAACCCGCAGGATGATATCAAAGCTGGTGCCCGGCGGCAGGAAGATATTCAACAGGGTCGAGGCCACGAACAACAAGGTGATCAGCGGCACGCCCCGGATAAACTCGATAAAGCCGACGCAGATCGCCTTGACGATCAGCAGGTCCTACTGCCGCCCAAGCGCCAGCAGAATGCCCAGCGGCAATGACAGACCGATGGCCACCACGCCGATGGTGATCGACAGCATGAAGCCGCCGAAGTCCCGGCTGGCGACCGGTTCGATTCCGATGGGGATGATCCCGGCCAAACCAGTTGCAACCGAACCGCTGAGGAGAAACCACCACAACACCGCCAGCACGACGGCCGATACCAATGCCCCCAGCGACCCCATAACCGGCGCCAGAAAGCGGTTCGCGAAGAACATGATGACAAAGCCAAGCCCAATGCAGATCGGCACCCAGATCGACCCGCCCCACAAAAGCCAGGGCATCAGGAATGGAATGGCTGCGGTGACATACAGCAGCTTGCGCGGTGCGCCGCTGAACAGGACGGGCGCAAGCGCGACTCCGGTCAGCACGAAGGTCAGGATCGGGCGCCAGTAAAGCTCGGACGGGTAGAAGCCGAACAGCAATTGCAGCCAGCGTTCACGGATCACCCCCCAGCAGGCCCCGGCAAAGTGGCCGGTCTTGCCCTGCTCGGCCAGAATTTCGCGACACTGGGTCAACGATCCGGCATTCCAGGTGGGTGAGATGATCCAGGGCAGGATCGCTGCAAACAACCAGTAGATCAGGTACAGCGACACCAGCGTCAGCAAGCTGTTGGACCAGCCGTTGAACAGGTTGGTTCGCGCCCAGCCTACGGGTCCCGCCGCGGTTATCGGCGGCTCCCGCTCATCCAACATCGTCTCACGTACGAACTGGACCGTATCGGAATCTGTGATGCTCATCCTACCGCTCCACCAGTTTGACGCTGTTGTTGTACCAGTTCATCACCGCAGAAATGCTGAGAGAGATGGTCAGGTAGACCAGCATCAGAAGCAGCAGCGTCTCAAGCTCGCGCCCCGTCTGGTTCAGCGTGATGCCCCCCAGCGTGCCGGTGATGTCCATATAACCCACCGCGATCGCCAGGGACGAGTTCTTGGTCAGGTTCAGATAGTTTGAGATCAGCGGCGGGATAATGACCCGCAGCGCCTGCGGCAGGATCACCAGGTTCATCGTGCGGTTCGGGCGCAACCCCAGGGCGAAGGCCGCTTCGGACTGGCCTTTGGAAATCGCCATGATACCGGCGCGCACAATCTCGGCGATGAAGGCCGCCGTATAGAGGCTGAGCGCCAGCCACAGCGCGATCAGCGAGTTGCGCATATGCGTGCCACCCGCGAAGTTGAACCCCTTCAGCGCCGGATAGCCAAGGTGGAAGCCCAGCGCAAACAACAAGGCAATGACCGGACCAAACATCAGCGCAAGACGGACATGCCAGGTGGGCGTGTCCTTCCCCCCTAAAACTGGGCCACTACATTGGTCTTGAGAGGGGAATATGTAATGGCACGGAAACGGCATTCGGACGAAGATGTATTGAAGCTGCTGCGTGAGATTGAGCTGAAGCTGACGGGAGGAAGTGACGTTGCATCGGCGTGTCGTAGCGTCGGCATCAGCGATGCGACATATTACAACTGGCGGAAACGGTTTGGTGGTATGGGACGGTCGCAGTTGTCGGAGATGCGCAGCCTGGAAAAGGAGAATGGGCGTCTCAAGAAGATCGTCGCTGAGCTTGAATTGGACAAGCTGATCCTCAAAGAAAGCCTGAACTACTTAAAGCCCAGGGCCTGACGACTGGGGAGCTCCGTCAGGCCGTTATTCATACGCGCCAAAAGCTCGCGACCTCGGAGCGGAGGACCTGCCGGGTCGTCGGTCTGGCGCGAAGCTCTCTGCAATATCGACCCGCGCCAAAAGACGATGATGCTCTACGGCTCGCTTTGATCCGCCTGGCCAAGCAATATGGGCGCTACGGCTATCGTAAAGTTTCGGAACTCCTGCGCATCGAGGGCTGGCGGGTCAATCATAAGAAGGTTGAGCGTCTCTGGCAGGAAGAAGGACTGCAACTCCCGCAGCGGCACAGGAAGCGCAGACGGCTTTATCACAAGGACAGCTCGATCATTCGCCTCAGGCCGACGCATCCGAACCACATCTGGAGCATCGACTTCGTTCACGACAAGCTCAGCAATGGCCGGAGCTACAAGATGCTGACCGTTCTGGATGAGTACACCCGGCAGGCCCTGGCCGTGGAAGTTCGCAGCAGGATGGGCGCCGAAGATGTTCTGGAGGCGCTATATCCGCTGCTCCTCTGCCATGGCACGCCGGAGTATATCCGCTCCGACAACGGCCCAGAGTTCGTAGCCAAGGCGATGCAGGAGTGGTTGGTTCGCGTTGGTGTTCGACCAATTAGAATCTATCCGGGGTCCCCTTGGGAAAACGGATACAACGAGAGGTTCAACGGCACTCTCCGGCACGAGATCCTCAACGCTGAATGGTTCACAACAACGAAACAGGCACAGATCGTCATCAATCATTGGCTTAAGCAGTACAACCACACACGTCCGCACCAGGCTCTGAACATGCGACCACCAATGCCAGAAACTCTAATCAGAAATGGCCCAGAACTTGGGGGCTAGACAATGTCATAGCCCGCCGGTTCGTTCAGGAAGCCGAAGTCCGGCTCTTTCCCAAGATTGGCCAGGTTTTGCATGGTATTGCTGATCAGGAACGCGGCAAGCAACATGAAGCCGATCAGGGCAATTACCTGGATCGTCATCGAGCGGTAGCGCGTGTCGTAAATCAGCATCGACAGCCGGAAGGCCGTTTTCGGCGGATTGTGTTGAAAAACTCCGAAATCAGAGCGTCGCGGATTTCTTGCGAAAACCTATGAAGCGAAATAGTCGGAAAGCTTTGACCACGAGACAGCGCATGGCTGCGCGTGAGCGCATGTAGGCGATTTGGGCCGACCCCCGCGCCAAAAATTTAGGATCGGGCTGCATGGAAAGAAAAATCATCGTTCAGGCCCTAAAACGGAGTTTTTCAACACAATCGGCGGATCGGTCACCGTTGTCATTTTACAAATACCCCCGTTGGGTCCGGCGCGTCTTGATCCCGCGTGTTTGTCACGCGATGCGGCGCCCGAAATTTGTCTGGTCTGGCAGATGTGAAAAGGGCGCGGGGGATGCCCGCGCCCTTTCCTGACTGTCTTTTAGCGGAACGGCGGTGCGTAGAGCAGACCACCTTCGGTCCACTGCGCGTTCAGACCGCGCGCCAGACCGATTGGCGTGTTCTCACCGATGTTCTTTTCGAACACCTCGCCATAGTTGCCGGCAACGCCAATGGCGCGCTGTGCCCATTCGGCATCCAGACCCAGCATTTCGCCCAAGGTGCCTTCGGTGCCCAGAAGACGGTTGATTTCCGGGTTGTCACCGGCAGCCGCAGCCAGATCGCCCATATTGGCCGAGGTCACGCCATATTCCTCGGCAGCGACCAGCGCGTTCAGCGTCCAGCGAACCACGTCACCCCATTCGCTGTCACCGTGACGGACCAGCGGGCCCAGCGGCTCTTTCGAGATGATTTCGGGCAGGATCACCCACTCGCTGGCGTTCTCGAACGTTGCACGGCTTGCGGCCAGACCGGATGCGTCAGAGGTATAGACATCACAGGAACCGGCACCAAGCTGCTGCAGCGCTTCGGCGTTGGTTTCAATCGGAACCGGCTCATAGCTGATGTTGTTGACGCGGAAGAAATCCGCGAGGTTCAGTTCCGTGGTCGTACCGGTCTGAATGCAGATTGTTGCGCCATCCAGATCCTTGGCCGAGGTCACGCCCAGCTCTTTCGGTGCCAGAAAGCCCTGACCGTCGTAATAGTTCACGCCGACGAATTCGAACTTCAGGTCGACATCGCGGCTGAAAGTCCAGGTGGTGTTGCGCGCCAGCATGTCGATTTCGCCCGAGGCAAGCGCCGTGAAGCGGGTCTTGCCGGTGGTCGGAACAAATTCGATCGCCGAAGCGTCATTCAGAACGGCGGCTGCAACCGCGCGGCACATGGCCACGTCAAACCCCTGCCATTCACCGTTGGCATCGGGCATCGCAAAGCCGGCAACGCCGGTGGACACACCGCAGTTCAGCTTTCCGCGTTCCTTGACATCATCAAGTGTACCAGCGGCGGCACCTGCGGCAGCCAGACCGGCAACGGTCAAAGCGCCCAGAAAAGTTGATTTTTTCATGTTTACCTCTTCCTGATGGGACCACCTCTGCGGGTGGTGTTTTTTAGGCCCATAAAGGACCAGAATGGTTAATCTAACAGGATTTGATCCCTGCGTGGCGCGCAACATGCAGGACGAGGTTGGATTAGGTCAAGGCTCCCGCGCGCAGAATTGGGCCCAATCGGCCCTAATTTTGCGCCGAGCGCAGGAAAATTCTAATAACGTTGCGTAAGGTGAAAGAATGCAATCGCTTGCAAAAATCCTGTTCGGCGAATCGCTGCCTCGGCGTCGGCCAAATCATCGCGTCCCCACTGTTCAATCTGCCAGTCTTCATCGATTCGCCCGGCCTGCCATAGCGCTTCGGACGGCTGAACGCCGTGCAGGGTTGCCAGCCCGATGATCAGTGAACCGGTCAGACTGACAAGGTCATGCAGGGCGGTCAGTTCAAAGGGATCATAGGTCGCCACCGCATCGGCAAGCCGGCGCAGAGCTTCGGGCGGATGGTCAAGCGGCATGATGCCCGCGCCGACGCCCAGGCGCGCCCCGAACATCTGCGCAGCCCAGTCCAGCAGCGGGTCCCAGGCCGTGGCCTGTCGCGCCACAAGCTCTGCCGGGCCTTCGGCGCGATGGCTCAGCAAGTCGGTTTCCCCATAGGCCGCGATCATGGCTGCAACTTCGGCACGTTGCGGCGCGACCTTGTCGATGGCAGCATTGGCGGCGCGGGTCACGGGCATTGTCAGGGGATTGATCAGACCGTCCTGCGCCGCCCATTCGGCCGCAATGGCCTCGGCCATGGGGCGGGTCGGCAGTGTCAGGGCCGCCTTTGCGGGGGTGCGCACGCAACGCGTGTCGAGGTGGACGGTCCAGCCATCGCCGACTTCGACCACAGAGGTGTCTTTCCAGAAACGTTTGGCGGCCCAATCGCTCATCCAGCAGCCTCGACCAGAAAACCTTGTAGAAGATCGCCGAAATCATCCGCGATCCGACCCGCCCCGCAGTCGCGCAGGCTGGATACCGGGTGGTATCCCCAGCTGACCCCGATCGTCGCCACCCCGGCGGCGCGACCCATCTGGATGTCGAAGGTGGTGTCGCCGATCATCACGGTGTCTTCGGGGCCGACCCCGGCATCCTCCATCGCCGTCAGAACCATCGAGGGGTGGGGTTTGGACGGATGCGTGTCAGCGCATTGCAGCGTGACGAAATGCGCCTCCAGCCCGTGATGCGCGACCATGTGATCCAATCCGCGCCGGGATTTTCCCGTGGCCGTGCCCAGCAGATGACCGGCCCCATGCAGCCGGTCCAGCGCGTCGCGCGCCCCGGGGTACAGCGGTGCCGGGTCCACAGCACTGGCCCGCGCACTGGCGAACGAGGCTTTGTATGCATCGCTTAACGCATCGGCATTCGCATCAGGCGCCAACCGGGCCATGGCCTGCGGCAACGACAGGCCGATGATGGACAGGACCGCCGCACGGTCCGGCGCTGCCAGCCCCTGATCCGCGAAGGCCGCCGCCATGGCCGCCTGAATATGCGCCTGACTGTCGATCAGGGTGCCATCGACATCAAACAGGATCAGGCGGGCCATTCCGCGTCCTCATCAAACGGGTCGGGGGGGACGTCGGCGGCGCGCCAGTCCATCACCTCCCATGTGCGGGTCATGTGGTCGGGCAAGGGGGCCGTCAGGGTCAGCGCGGCGCCGGTGAAAGGATGCTTGAAGGTCAGGCTGCGGGCATGCAGGTGCAGTTTCTTGCTGAGCGCACCCCCCAGCCCCGCACCCCAGCCATCGCCCAGATTTTCCTGCCCGCTGCCGCCATACTTGCCGTCGCCCGCAATCGGGTGCCCGATCTCGGCCATATGGGCGCGCAGCTGGTGCGTGCGCCCGGTGATCGGCGACAGCGCCACCCAGGCAGCACGCTGACCCAGGTTGGCCAGTACCGCGAAATCGGTGGTTGCCCGTTTGGCATCGGGGGTCGAGGCGACCTCATCCGGGTGGACGCACAGCATCCGTTCACCTTTCGCGCCGGGCGCTTTCACCAACCCGTATTTGATCGTGCCCATCCGCGGATGCGGCACGCCCGCAACCGCGGCCCAATAGATCTTGCGGGTGTTGCGATGGCGGAATGCCTCGGCCAGTGATTTGGCGGCAGCGCGGCTGCGCGCCAGCAGCAGCACGCCCGAGGTATCCTTGTCCAGCTGATGCACCAGCTTGGGCGCATCCTCCAGCCCGAAACACAGCGCCTCGGCCATGCCGTCGATATGGCGGGTCTGGCCGCTGCCGCCTTGCGTCGCCAGCCCGGCGGGTTTGTTGAGTGCGATCAGGTGGTCGTCGCGATAGAGGACGCAATCACGGATCATCGCGGCATCCGCATCAGATACCTTGAATGTCCGGCGCGGTTTGGGCGCGGCGGTGTCCGGCAGCGGCGGTATGCGGACCACCTGCCCGACTGCCACACGGGTCGCGGCCTTCACCCGGCCACCGTCCACGCGAATTTCGCCCTTGCGGCACAGCTTTTCGATCCGTCCCTGCCCGACCTGCGGGAAATGGCGGCGGAACCAGCGGTCAAGACGCTGGTCGCCCTCATCCTTGCCGATGGTCAGGGTCTGGACACCGCTCATACCGCGCCCCTTGCGATCCAGAGGCCGAAGAACAGAGCAGCGATAGACACGACGACCGAGGCCGCGACATAGCCTGCTGCCGCGCCGATCTGCCCGCGTTCAAACAACGTCACCGCGTCCAGCGAAAAGGCCGAGAATGTGGTGAAGCCGCCTAGCAGGCCGATGGTCAGGAACGGCGCGAACCGCATGCCGCCCTTTTGCGCCAGAACCACGATCAGCACCCCCATCAGGAAAGAGCCGACAACGTTCACAATCAGCGTCCCCCAGGGAAACCCATGGCCGAACAGCCGCACGGCGCCGACCCCGGTCAGATACCGCGCGGACGCACCCAATGCGCCACCGGCGGCCACTTGTAGAAGCGTTGCAAACATGGGCTGCATGTCCCCCGCCGCGCCCCGGCTGTCAACAGCGAGTCTTTTTCGCCCGTTGCGCGACAAACCAGTCGAGGCGCTTTTTCAACTCACGCTCGAACCCGCGTTCGACGGGCTGGTAATAGACGCCGCGCTTCATGCCATCGGGGAAATAATTCTGCCCGGAAAACGCGCCCTCGGCATCATGGTCATAGGCGTAACCCTCTCCGTAGCCCTGTTCCTTCATCAGCCCGGTGGGCGCGTTCAGGATGTGCTTGGGCGGCGGTTCGGATCCGGTACTGGCCGCCGCGCGGCGCGCATTCTTATAGGCCGCATAACCCGCGTTCGATTTCGGGGCGAGGGCGAGGTAGATCACCGCCTGCGCCAGAGCCAACTCTCCCTCGGGCGACCCGAGGCGTTCATAGGTCTGCCAGCCATCCAGACAGACTTGTTGCGCGTGACTGTCCGCCAGACCGATGTCCTCGACCGCCATGCGGGTGATGCGCCGCGCCAGATAGCGCGGGTCTTCGCCGCCTTCCAGCATCCGGGCGAACCAGTAAAGCGCGGCATCAGGGTCGGACCCGCGCACCGATTTATGAAGGGCGCTGATCAGGTTGTAATGCGCATCACCCGACTTGTCGTATTGCGCGGCACGTTTTTGCAGCCGCTTCGTCAATGCGGCGACGTCCAGCTTGCCGGTTGCCTTCCAGGCGATCACCTGCTCGACCAGGTTCAGCAACGCCCGCCCATCGCCATCGGCCATTTCAAACAGCGCCTCGCGCGCAGGACCGTCAAGCGGCAGGGGCGCGCCTAGGTCTTTTTCGGCCCGCTGCGCCAGCAATTCCATATGTGCCAGCGTCAGCCGTTCCAGAACCAGCACCGTGGCCCGGCTCATCAAGGCGGCGTTTAACTCGAAGCTGGGGTTTTCCGTCGTGGCGCCGACCAGCAGAATGGTGCCGTCTTCCATATGCGGCAGGAAACCGTCCTGCTGCGCCTTGTTGAAACGGTGTATTTCGTCAACGAACAGTAGCGTGCCCTGCCCGTTGGTGCGCCGCATCCGGGCTGCCTCGAACACTTTTCGCAGCTCGGGCACGCCGGTGAAAATCGCACTGATCTGCACAAAGGCCAGATCCGTCTCATCCGCAAGCAATCGCGCGATGGTGGTTTTGCCGACACCCGGCGGGCCCCAGAAGATCAGCGACGACAGGCTGCCTGATGCCAGCATGGATCCCAAAGGCGCGTCATCAGCAAGGATATGATCCTGACCGATGACGTCGCTTAGTTTCTGAGGTCTGAGCCTGTCAGCCAACGGACGTGGAGCACCATTGGGGGAGTCGCCTGCGATGTCGAACAAATCGGCCATGCATAAGACATAGGTGCGGGCCACGCCCGTTGGAAGCAGGAAAGAGGGACCCCAGGCGCGGGGAACTGCCCCGGGGCCCCTTTCGGCTGGGTTAGTGAAGCTTGGTTGCCAGGTTGATATTCACACATACGCTGCGCGAGCCTTCGATATCCATCACCGGCCCACAGGGGCGGCAATCGATACCGGTGCGCCGCGCCAGACGTGGCGAGTGTTCCGGGATCATACCAAGCACAGTTGACGCGCCAAGTTCACGCGCCGACGAGACCATCTCGCCGATCAGCGCCATCTGTACGCGCAGTCGCAGCTTGCTCGGGACGTCTTGGGTGACGAACACTCGGCTGCTTTCCCAGACATGGGATGCCACTGGGGCAGTGTCCCACATCAGGTCCTTGGGGATCGTATCCAGCAATCCGCGCTGAGCGTCGCGGATCATATACGTATAGATACCGACCCTATTGGTTGTCGGGGTCAGACGGACACCGGCCAGAACACGACCAAATTCGTGCACGGCGATCCAGCGGCTGGCCGGGGTGTCATACTGATCGAATTCCATACCGTCGGCTTCTGGGAGATCCCAGTTCTTCCGACCGATAAAGGTATTATGGCGTGCCCGAAGCATGTTCGAAAACAATTCGCCATGTTTGTGCATATTGTTGAATGATAGAGTTGTGGTTTGCATATTAGCCCCCGCTAGTTTGCATGGTTACAAAAAAGTCGGAGGGGGATGGTGCAAGCTACTGTTTTACAAGAGGCGGAACTCCCGCGCTTTCCGCAACGCTTCGGCAGTGGTGCGCGCTCCCAAACGCGACCGTGCCGAACTGAGCCTTGCTTTCAACGCACTTTCGGAAATTCCTAGCTTTGCCGCGGCCGCTGTGTGCCGGTCCCCCTCGGCGAGCAGACGCAAAGCTTCGACCTGAGCGCCCGTCAATTCCGACGGAGGCTCGGCGGCGACATGTAAACGTGTCACCAGGTCCGCTGCCTTGGCTATCTCCTCGTCACTGAACTCTCGGTCATCGCGCGCAATGCCGACGATGGTACGTGACGTGATCGGCCCGAAGGAGAACACTGCACCATACGTAAGCCCGTAGTCACGGGCCTGTCCAATGATGTTGAAAGGGTCAGGAAGCTTGATCGCGCTCCACCGAGTAGCACCTTTGACCCCTAGTCCCCAGAAAACCAGAGGATCGCGCAAGGCATATGCATTTTCGGTGTAGAGTTTGATCCAATCCGAACAGTAGGTCTGAACAAAGACCAGCGGTGCCGCAAAACGAATATGAAGCCCGGCCGAGAACCCTTTCGGGGACATCGCGCCCAGCTCCTCGAAGAGAACGTTAAGCTCCCTCGATTTTGTCATGCCATCATTGGACCCCCCGCCGTCGGCGGATGTCGTCTTGAATTGGCTTTCGTCGTAATGCCACATACCAGTTCTACGAGGCGGCAAAGTCCTACCAGACGCAACAACTTGTCACGCATTGGCGAAATCGAACATCACCGTGTCGCTACCATTCCCTTTCGTTTACGTCAGCGTAACCACCCAGTTGGCCGCTGACATACCTATTTAGACAGGTTGCTTTCGTGCGTTTCAACCTTAAATTGCGGGTTACGGGTTGAAGGCGCGGGGGCTGACGTGACGGAAATCAAAGAAAAAAACACAGTTTTGCCAGAGACTCTGGCAGGCGATTCTGGTGCCGACCTCCTTAATTTTATGGTCCTGAGCAGTCGTGAAAGCCAGAATGAGGCGGAAACGACGCAATCTTTTCTGGTTTCGCTATCGCTGAAAAATATCAACTCGGAACGCCGCGCGAACTGACGATTCGTAAACAAACGGCCGGCGAAACGCCGACCGTTTCCAAAATTCTACATAATCCGATGGGGATTAACGCGTTTAGGTTTCCGATTCGGCCTCGGACTCAACCCTGGCGCGATCTGCGGCGCCTTTGGCGTCTACGTTGCGATCCACCAGTTCGACAATGGCCATCGGGGCCATGTCGCCATAGCGGAACCCGGCCTTCAGAACCCGGACATAGCCGCCCTGGCGTTCCTTGTAGCGCGGCCCCAGAACCTCGAACAATTTGGCGACGTGCATGTCCTGCTTCAGCCGCGAAGCGGCCTGACGGCGGGCGTGCAGATCGCCGCGTTTGCCCAGCGTGATCAGCTTGTCAGCGATCCGCTTGAGTTCCTTGGCTTTGGGCAGGGTCGTCTTGATCTGTTCGTGTTCGATCAGCGATCCGGCCATGTTGGCGAACAGCGCCTTGCGGTGTTCGTGGGTGCGGTTCAGGCGGCGATAGCCCCGTGCGTGACGCATGTGTCTTACTCCGTTTCGATGCCCTCTACGGGCTGTTTTACTTTGTCCGGCTGGCGATGCGTGTCACCAGCTCTCCTTGGGGCGGATGCCCGGGTTTGCGACGTCGGCAGGACGTCGGCAAAGTGTCGGCAAAACGTATGGCACCCGGCCATACGCCTTGCCTATTCGATCAGAACTGGTCTTCGAACTTCTTGGCCAGATCCTCGATATTCTCAGGCGGCCATTCCTCGACATCCATGCCCAGATGCAGACCCATGCCTGACAAGACCTCTTTGATCTCGTTGAGCGACTTGCGGCCGAAGTTCGGCGTGCGCAGCATCTCGGCTTCGGTTTTCTGGATCAGATCGCCAATGTAGACGATGTTGTCGTTCTTCAGGCAGTTGGCAGAACGGACGCTAAGCTCCAGCTCATCAACCTTCTTCAGCAGAAGCGGGTTGAATTCCAGACCGTCATCGTCGCTTTCGGCGCGCGCGCTTTCCGGTTCGTCGAAGTTGACGAAGATGCTCAGCTGATCCTGCAGGATGCGGGCGGCATAGGCCACCGCGTCGTCCGGGCTGATCGAGCCATCGGTTTCCAGTTTCAGCGTCAGCTTGTCGTAATCCAGAACCTGACCTTCGCGCGTCGGCTGAACGTCATAACTGACCTTGCGCACCGGCGAAAAGATCGCGTCGATCGGCATCAGGCCGATGGGCGCATCTTCGGGGCGGTTACGGTCGGCGGCGACATAGCCTTTGCCGGTGCTGACCGTCAGTTCCATGAACAGGTCGGCGCCATCGTCGAGGTGGCAGATCACGTGATCCTTGTTCAGAATCTCGATGCCCGCGCTTTCGCTGATGTCGGCGGCGGTCACAACCGCCGGGCCTTTGGCCGAAATCGACAGGCGCTTGGGCCCTTCGACTTCCATACGGATCGCAACACCTTTGAGGTTCAGCACGATGTCGGTGACATCTTCGCGCACGCCTGCAACGCTTGAAAACTCGTGCAGGACGTTGTCGATCTGAACGCTGGTGATCGCGGCACCCTGGAGGCTGCTCATCAAAACCCGGCGCAGGGCGTTGCCCAGCGTCAGGCCAAAGCCACGTTTCAGCGGTTCGGCAATCACGGTTGCCTGACGCATCGCGTCGTTGCCCGGTTTCACGTCAAGCTGTGTCGGCTTGATCAGTTCGGCCCAATTCTTATGGATCATGTGTGTCTCCTCAATCCTTGCCTGCTGCCCATGTCCGAGGCCGGCAGACGCCCGAGGTTCAAATGACGAAGCCGGGCCAGCGGCAATTTTCCGCGACCCGACCGGGGTTGTTCTTGCCTTAGACGCGGCGGCGCTTTGGCGGGCGGCAGCCGTTGTGCGCCATCGGGGTGACATCACGGATCGAGGTGATGTTGAACCCGGCGGCGGCCAGTGCGCGCAGCGCGCTTTCACGCCCCGAACCCGGCCCCTGCACTTCGACTTCCAGCGTTTTCACGCCGTGCTCGGCTGCTTTGCGACCCGCATCCTCTGCCGCCATCTGGGCCGCATAGGGTGTGGATTTCCGCGAGCCTTTGAAGCCCATGGTCCCGGCGGACGACCAGGCAATTGCGTTGCCCTGCACGTCCGAGATCAGGATCTTGGTGTTGTTGAACGACGAATTCACATGCGCCACACCAGCGGCGATGTTCTTCGAGACTTTTTTCTTTACGCGACGATCACGTGCCATCTGACCAGACCCCCCTTATTTCTTCTTGCCGGCAATGGCCTTTGCGGGGCCTTTGCGGGTACGGGCGTTGGTGTGGGTGCGCTGACCGCGAACCGGCAGGTTGCGGCGATGGCGCAGACCGCGATAGGATCCGAGGTCCATCAGACGCTTGACGTTCATCTGCACTTCGCGGCGCAGGTCACCTTCGACGGTGAAATTTGCGTCGATATGTTCGCGAATGGCGAGGACTTCAGCATCGCTCAGCTCGTTCACGCGGCGGGTGGCGTCGATCTTGACAGCCTCGCAAATCGCTTTGGCCGAGGTGTGGCCGATACCAGTGATATAGGTCAGCGCAATCGGAACGCGCTTTCCGGTGGGGATATTGACCCCGGCAATACGTGCCATGTAATGGACTTCCTTCTTCGTTGCGGGTCCGTCGTTCCAGACCCTTTTTTCACAACGCAAGCCCGAGGCGGCAATCGGCCATCGGGCTGCTGGTTCTTTCGGTGCTGTGGCGATGCGGGGTGCGACCCCAATCACGCCAATTCCCTTGCGGGATGGGCTGCTTTAGGGGGGATTGACTGGGGCGTCAACCCTGCTTGCCTCAGCTTTTCAATGCCTCTGCAATCGACGCCTCGACCACATCCATCGCGGCCAACCCGTCGACCGATTTCAGGTCGCCCTTGGCGTAGTAATATCCGATCAGCGGAGAGGTCTTCTTGTAGTATTCCATCAGCCGGATCTTCAGGCTTTCCTCGTTGTCGTCGGCCCGTGCAGTTCCACCGGCTGCCACGGCCTCACGCGCGCGGTTGACGATCCGCTCGACCAGAACATCGTCATCGACCTGCAGTTCGACTACAGCATCCAGCGCCTGCCCGTGACGTGCCAGCAAGTCACCCAGCGCATCGGCCTGCGCCAGCGTGCGGGGGAAGCCGTCGAAGATAAAGCCGCCTTTGGCGTCGCCGTTCAGCTTTTCCTCGATCAAGCCGATGACAATCGCGTCAGTGACCAGATCACCACGGTCCATCACGGCGGCGACCATCTTGCCCATTTCGGTGCCAGAGGTCCGAGCTTCGCGCAGCATGTCGCCGGTGCTCAGCTGGATCATGTCGCGCTTTTCAACCAGGCGGTGCGCCTGCGTGCCTTTTCCGGCCCCCGGAGGGCCAAGCAAAATGATGTTCATGTCCCGGTCCCTCTGTGAAACCTGCGGCGCGGTGGCCTTTGACCTTACCGGCGCGCAGGGGCCTTTTCGCCAGTCTTACCACGGCGTTTGCCGCGCAGCTGAGATTTTTCGATCAGGCCTTCGTACTGATGTGCCAGAAGATGGCTTTGCACCTGCTGGATCGTGTCCATCGTCACGCTGACAACAATCAGCACCGAGGTGCCGCCGAAGTAGAACGGGATCGCCAGCTGGCTGCGCAGGATTTCCGGCAACAGACACACCAGCGCCAGATAGGCCGAGCCGAGCACCAGCAGACGCACCACCACATAATCCAGGTATTCCTTGGTTTTCACGCCGGGGCGGATACCGGGAACAAAGCCGTTCTGGTTCTTCAGGTTGTCGGCCACATCCTCGGTCTTGAAGGACACGTTGAAGGTGTAGAAGTAGGTGAAGAACACGATCATGCCACCGAAGAACAGCAGGTACAGCGGCTGACCGGGGCCGAAGTAGGCCAGGACGGTCGACATGATCGGCCCGGTTTGCGCGCCCGAGAACGTGCTGACGGTGGTGGGCAGCAATAGCAGAGAGCTGGCGAAGATCGCCGGGATAACACCCGCCGGGTTCACCTTGATCGGCAGGTGCGAAGACCCGCCATCATAGACCTTCATCCCCACCTGGCGGCGCGGATACTGGATGTGGATCTTGCGCAGGGATCGCTCCATGAAGACCACGAAGGCAATCACCACAACAACCATCAGGATCACACCAACGATGATCGCCGGGCTGATGGCGCCGCTGCGGCCCTGGCTGAGGAATTGCGCAAGTGCGGCGGGAACCTCGGCGATGATGCCGACAAAGATGATGAGTGAGATACCGTTGCCGATGCCGCGTGCAGTGATCTGCTCACCCAGCCACATCAGGAACATCGTGCCGCCAACCAGTGTGATCACTGTCGCGGCGCGGAAATACCAGCCGGGATCGGTGACCAGGTCGCCCGCCTCAAGACTGACGGCAAGGCCATAGGCCTGGAATGTCGCCAGGAACACCGTGCCATAACGGGTCCATTGGTTGATTTTCTTGCGCCCCTGCTCACCCTCTTTCTTCAGCTGTTCCAGCTTGGGCACCATGGCCGTCATCAGCTGAATGATGATCGAGGCCGAGATATACGGCATGATCCCCAACGCGAAGATCCCCATGCGCGAGATTGCGCCGCCGGTGAACATGTTGAGGATGCCACCGATCCCTGCGCCGGCGTCTTCCATGAAGCTGCGCAGCGCGGCACCGTCGATGCCCGGCACCGGAATATACGTCCCAAGCCGATAGACGATCAGCAGTCCGAGGGTGAAGACAATGCGCTGGCGCAATTCGGTTGCTTTACCGAACGCGCTCCAGCTCATGTTTGCGGCCATTTGTTCTGCGGCTGATGCCATGGAAAGCGCCTTTTATCATGTCAGCGCCGCCAGACCGGGTCCCGGTCGGCGGCGCCAGAAAACCTGAAGAAAGATGTAAGCAGCGCGGGCGCTGCAAACAACCTTTTAGTCGGCCTTTGCCGCCGTTGTGACCGTCAGAGAGCCTCCGGCCTTCTCAACAGCTTCGACCGCTGACTTGGATGCCCCGGTCACGGCCAGTTTGATCTTGGCGGAAAAGTCGCCCTTGGCCAGGATCCGCACACCGTCCAGCTTGCGCCGCACCAGACCGCTTTCAACCAGCGTATCCTCGGTAATTTCGCCCTTGGCATCCAGCTTCTTGGCGTCGATGAACTTCTGGATCAGGCCCAGGTTCACGACGGCGAATTTCTTGCGGGTCCGCATGTTGAAGCCACGTTTCGGCAGGCGCTGGTAAAGCGGCATCTGCCCGCCTTCGTACCCTTTGATCGCCACGCCCGAGCGCGATTTCTGGCCCTTGATACCCCGGCCACCGGTCTTACCCGTGCCCGAGCCGACACCGCGGCCAATGCGTTTGCGGGGTTTGGTTGCCCCCGGATTGTCGGAAAGTTCGTTCAGTTTCATGTCGCTTCTCCTTGCCGGATGTGCCCCCCAGCGACGGGAGCGGGCAAACGCGGCGTTTCGGTTTTAGGTGGTCCGGTATGGGCCACCGGCGGCGTATAGACGGGGGGGACGGGGGGATCAAGGGGGATTGGGGCCGAGCTAAACTGCGCTGGACAAGTAATTCAGCTTGGCTGCCTTGATCGACAGGAACATTCGATCTGGCGCGCCAGGATCAACGGCCCGAAACCCAAGCCGCGCATAGAACGCCATCCGTTTTTCGCGGGTTTCATCCTGCAACACATCCAATATCAACGCAGCCGCGCCCAACTGTTCGGAAATCGCGATGCTTCGGGCAATCGCGTCGCCCAACAATGCACTCCCCAGCCCTGCCCTCTGGCACGTCCGATCGACCGCCAAGGCCACCAGATAGATCGCCGGAATTGCGTGTCTGTCGCCACGCTGAGCGATCTGGCCCGCGTGCGCCACCTGAACAGAATGTGCGGCGAGTGCATAGAACCCAACCAGTTTGCCGCCATTTTCCGCTGCGCACCACAGACGGATTCGGTTGTTGGCGATCTTGTCGGTCACCGAGTGTTTCAGCCATCGGTCCATCGCATCAACGCCACAAGAAAAAGCCCCGCGATCGTGCAGGGCCTTGTCGAATGGGCGGATCGTATAGGGTTGTTCAGCCATCCTTCAGCAATGCACGGCGTTTTTCAAACAATGCAGTCAGCGCCTGATTCTTCTGCCCTGCGTGGTCCACAGCTTTCGCGAACGCATCAAACTGATCGGGCTGCAAGGTTGTCAGATGCTGCTGCGCTGAAACGTCCAGCGCCATACGGTAGGCGGCCGAGGCCATGAAGGTACTCATATCCATGCCCACGGCATCCGCACCGGCTTGAATTTCGGCGGCGACGCTGGGTTTCAGCTTGAGTTCCTTGCGCTGCGATTTGGTCTCGGCAATCTGGGACGTATGGTCGGCGATGTGAATCATGATGGCGGCTCCTAGCGCAGCGCTATGTACGTATGAAATACGTATGCGTCAAGTTTTCCGATGTGCCGACGTATGCAAAAAAAACGCCGCCAGGTTTCCCCAGCGGCGCTAAATGTATCGATTGAAAGCTGGCCTGATCTAGCCCTTTTCTTCGACGATCTCCACCAGATGCGGAATCGCTTCGACCATGCCGCGAACCGACGGAGTGTCTTCCAGCTCGCGCGTGCGGTGCATTTTGTTCAGGCCCAGGCCGACCAGCGTGGCGCGCTGTTTGGCGGGGCGGCGGATCGGGCTGCCGATCTGTTTGACGACGATGGTTTTTGCCATGTTCCCGCTCCCCTATGCTTCTGCCGTTTCGGCGGCGGCTTCGGACTTCTCTTCCGGCTTGGCGCCCAGAATGTCAGCCACTTTCTTGCCGCGACGCTGTGCGACAGACCGCGGACTGCTTTCCTTGACCAACCCGTCAATCGTGGCCCGGATCATGTTATAGGGGTTCTGGCTACCGATCGACTTGGCGACGACGTCCTGAATGCCCAGCATTTCGAACACGGCGCGCATCGGACCACCGGCGATGATGCCGGTACCCTGCGGGGCGCTGCGCATTACAACGCGCCCTGCCCCGTGACGACCTTCCATATCGTGATGCAGCGTGCGGCCTTCGCGCAGCTGCACGCGGATCATGTTGCGCTTGGCGGCTTCACCGGCCTTGCGGATCGCTTCGGGCACTTCTTTCGCCTTGCCCTTGCCAAATCCGACGCGACCCTTTTGGTCACCAACAACGACGAGCGCGGCAAAGCCGAAGCGCTTACCACCCTTCACGGTTTTGGAGACCCGGTTGATCGCCACAAGGCGGTCAGCGAATTCCGGCGTTTCCTCGCGGCCACGACCACGGCCACCGCCGCGCTGTCCGCCGCCTCTTTGATTTGGTTCACGTGCCATTATGGCGTCCTTTCCGTTGGGCGCGTCGCCCGGTTGTCTCAATCGCAGTGGGCCAAGGCCCCCCGATCATCGAGGCGACAGATGCCGCCTTCGCTGTTAGAACTTCAGGCCACCCTCACGGGCGGCATCGGCCAGGGCTTTGACCTTGCCGTGGAACAAGAAGCCGCCGCGGTCGAAAACAACGTCTTCGATCCCGGCCTTCTTGGCACGTTCGGCAATCGCCGCGCCAACCTTGGCGGCGGCATCCTTGTTGTTCTTGCCAACAACGCCCAGACCCTTTTCCAACGTCGAGGCGCTGGCCAGCGTCTTGCCAGCCAGATCGTCGATCAGCTGCACCTGGATGTTCTTGTTCGAGCGATGGATGCTTAGACGCGGACGTCCGGTTCCCATCTTGCGGAGCTTGTTCCGGACGCGCATGCGGCGCTTCAGGAACAGCTGTCGTTTTGTGTTCGCCATGTTATCCGGTCCTTACTTCTTCTTGCCTTCCTTACGGAAGATGAACTCGCCCTTATAGCGGATGCCTTTGCCCTTATAGGGTTCGGGCTTGCGCCATTCGCGGATGTTGGCCGCGACCTGACCGACGAGTTGTTGATCTATGCCCTCGACGATGATCTCGGTCGGCTTGGGGGCCGTGACCGTGACGCCTTCGGGTACTTCGAAGTTCACATCGTGCGACAGGCCAAGCGCCAGTTTCAGGGTGTTGCCCTGCATGGTCGCGCGATAGCCGACGCCCGTGATCTCCATCTCTTTCTTGAAGCCGTCGCTGACGCCGGTGACCAGATTGGCCACCTGGGTGCGGGACATGCCCCACTGTTGACGCGCTCGCTTGGACTTGCCGCGCGGCGTGACGGTCAGTTCGTTCCCGTCCAGCTTGATGGTGACGTCATCACCAGCGGTGAAGCTGCGGGCGCCCTTGGGGCCCTTGACCTCGACCGTCTGGCCCGACACTTCGGCCGTGACGCCCGAAGGCAGTTCGACCGGTTTCTTACCAATTCGTGACATCGCGCTTCCCCTCAGAAGACTGTGCAGAGCACTTCGCCGCCGACATTTGCCGTGCGGGCCGAAGCGTCTGACATGACGCCCTTGGGCGTCGAGACGATGGCGACACCAAGTCCCTGGCGCACCTGCGGAATGTCGCGCGTGCCCATATAGACCCGGCGACCGGGTTTGGAGACGCGCTTCAATTCGCGGATGACGGGGGTGCCGTCGAAATACTTCAGGCTGATTTCGATGGCCGGGTGGCCATCTTTGCCCGTCTTGGCTTCGTGGCCGCGGATATAGCCTTCGTCGGCCAGCACATCCAACACCCATGCGCGCAGCTTGGACGCCGGTGTTTCCACCGTCGACTTGCCGCGCATCTGCGCATTGCGGATACGGGTCAGCATATCACCGATAGGATCGTTCATACCTTTGCCCCCTTACCAGCTTGACTTTACAAGGCCGGGAATCTGGCCTTGCGAGCCCAGGTCGCGCAGCGCGATCCGGCTCATCTTGAGTTTGCGATAGTAGGCGTGCGGACGACCGGTCAGCTGACAGCGGTTGTGCAACCGGGTGGCCGAGCTGTTGCGCGGCAGTTTCGCCAGCTTCAGCGAGGCGCGGAAACGCTCTTCCATCGGCTTCTTCTCGTCGTTGACAATCGCTTTCAGCGCGGCGCGCTTTTCGGCGTATTGTGCAACCAGCTTCTGGCGCTTCTTTTCACGCTCTATCATGGATTTCTTCGCCATGGTCAGTTGTCTCCCGCGGCTTCGCCGGTGAACGGCATGTTGAATTGCTTCAGCAGCGCCTTGGCTTCGGCGTCGGTGGCTGCGTCAGTGCAGATGATGATGTCCATGCCCCAGACCTCATCGACTTTGTCGAAATCGATCTCTGGAAAGACGATATGTTCCTTGAGGCCCATGGCGTAGTTGCCGCGACCGTCGAACGAGGTCGGCTTTACGCCACGAAAGTCACGAACCCGCGGCAGTGCCACGGTGATCAGACGGTCGAGGAATTCATACATCCGGTCACCGCGCAGGGTGACCTTGGCGCCCAGCGGCATTTCTTCGCGAACCCGGAAACCGGCGATGGATTTCTTCGCCTTGGTGACCATGGCTTTCTGGCCGGCAATCGTCGTCAGGTCTTCCTGCGCCGATTTGGCTTTCTTGCTGTCGCGCACAGCCTCGGCACCGCAGCCGATGTTCAGCACGATCTTTTCCAGGCGCGGGATCTGCATCCCGTTGGAATAACCGAACTCTTCTTTGAGCGCGTCACGGGCTGTCCCGAAATAATGCGCCTTCAGGCGCGGGGTATAGTCAGCGTTGTCCAACATCAGATCACGTCCCCCGTGGTCTTGGCGAAACGCACTTTCTTGTCGCCATCCATGCGGAAGCCGACGCGGGTGGGTTTGCCCTTGGCATCAATCAGCGCCAGATTGCTCAGGTCGATGGGCGTGGCTTGCGGCACGCGGCCACCCTGGCTGGTCTGGCTTTGGCGGGTGTGACGGATGGCAATGTTTATGCCTTCCACGACGGCCTTGTTCTTCGCAGGCATGACGGCGGAAATCTCGCCCTCTTTGCCTTTGTCCTTACCGGCCAGCACGACGACTTTGTCGCCCTTTTTCAGTTTCGCAGCCATTCAGAGAACCTCCGGCGCCAGCGAGATGATTTTCATGAAGTTTTTGCCGCGCAACTCTCGCACCACCGGCCCGAAGATACGGGTGCCGATCGGTTCGTTGTTGTTGTTGAGGATCACGGCGGCGTTGCCGTCAAAGCGGATGGCGGTGCCATCGTCACGGCGGACTTCCTTGGCGGTGCGCACGACGACGGCTTTGCGCACGTCGCCTTTCTTGACGCGACCGCGCGGGATCGCCTCTTTCACGCTTACAACGATGACATCGCCAACGGACGCATAGCGCCGTTTCGACCCACCGAGGACTTTGATGCACTGCACCCGGCGCGCGCCGGAGTTGTCAGCGACATCCAGATTGGTTTGCATCTGGATCATTTGGGTTCTCCCGACCTTTGGGGACTTTCTGCCCCAGGGTTTCGTCGAACCGGAAGGTTAAGGCTTACTGGGCCAAAACCTCCCAGCGTTTGGTTTTCGAGATCGGCGCGCATTCCTGAATGCGGACTTTGTCACCGGTCTTGAAGGTGTTCTTCGGGTCGTGGGCGCGATATTTCTTGGACGCACGCACGGTCTTGTGCAGCAGCGGGTGGGCATAGCGGCGTTCGACCAGAACCGTCACGGTCTGTTCGTTCTTGTCGCTGGTTACGGTGCCGTTCAGGATACGTTTGGGCATCTCTTAGGACTCCGCTTTCGCCGCATCGCGGGCTTTTTCGTTGAGGATGGTCAGCACACGGGCCGCATCACGACGCGCGCTGCGCATCCGGGCGGTGCTTTCCATGGATCCCGTTGCCTGCTGAAAGCGCAGGTTGAAGGATTCTTTTTTGAGGTTGGCCAGTTCGTCTTTCAACTGGTCAGGCGTCTTTTCACGCAATTCAGAGGCGTTCATCGCCGTTCGTCCTTTCAACATCACCGGAGGGCCCTTTGCGACATGCGCAGGTCACCCTGGTTCCAGTGGAGTGGGTGGTGAAGGGGGCCGTATAGGGGGGGTGGGGTTGGGTTGGCAAGGGATAGTTTTCTACTCAGAGTCACCTGACCAACGTTGTTTCAGGCACGCCAGTTAAAGGGGTCTGGAATTGCGTCAGCATTATCAACTCGGAACTGATCTTCGTTCGCCACGAGAAACTCCCAAACATCTTTTTGTACTACATAAGGCCATTCCAACACCCTGTTGGTCCCACCCCCTTTTTGCAGCCAACCTTTAGATACCAAAGGTATGAGCCTTCGATCATTAAATTCGGCCGAAAATGCACGTCGGCGTGTTGTTACCAAATAGGCAAGAACATCCAGCTCTTCTTGCGGCGCCTGGAAGATTTCGGATTCAATTTGCCTTTTGAAAGCACTTCGCCGCTTTGACCTTTGAAATGCCTTCCAAATTACTACCGGCAGATTGTGTTGAAAAACTCCGTTTTAGGGCCTGAACGATGATTTTTCTTTCCATGCAGCCCGATCCTAAATTTTTGGCGCGGGGGTCGGCCCAAATCGCCTACATGCGCTCACGCGCAGCCATGCGCTGTCTCGTGGTCAAAGCTTTCCGACTATTTCGCTTCATAGGTTTTCGCAAGAAATCCGCGACGCTCTGATTTCGGAGTTTTTCAACACAATCCGCAAATAGGCGACATTCGCCAACAGTACACTTAAAGAAAAAAGTCCAACAATGACTGCGGTCGTCAGCAGCCATCCGGGCGTTTCAGTAAGGTACGGCAACCCAAACCAATCTCCGCCAATAACCAGAAAACAACCGATAAGCGCCGCCAACGCAGGGAACCATCCTGCCTGGAGAGCCGCAACAAATTCCTTCAGGCTTGGCATGGCGATTCAATCCGATTGACCAATTGACTGAGCTCAGAATAGCTAAAGTTGAATTTTAGCACACGACTGTCCTTCCCCCCTAAAACTGGGCCACTACATTGGTCTTGAGAGGGGAATATGTAATGGCACGGAAACGGCATTCGGACGAAGATGTATTGAAGCTGCTGCGTGAGATTGAGCTGAAGCTGACGGGAGGAAGTGACGTTGCATCGGCGTGTCGTAGCGTCGGCATCAGCGATGCGACATATTACAACTGGCGGAAACGGTTTGGTGGTATGGGACGGTCGCAGTTGTCGGAGATGCGCAGCCTGGAAAAGGAGAATGGGCGTCTCAAGAAGATCGTCGCTGAGCTTGAATTGGACAAGCTGATCCTCAAAGAAAGCCTGAACTACTTAAAGCCCAGGGCCTGACGACTGGGGAGCTCCGTCAGGCCGTTATTCATACGCGCCAAAAGCTCGCGACCTCGGAGCGGAGGACCTGCCGGGTCGTCGGTATGGCGCGAAGCTCTCTGCAATATCGACCCGCGCCAAAAGACGATGATGCTCTACGGCTCGCTTTGATCCGCCTGGCCAAGCAATATGGGCGCTACGGCTATCGTAAAGTTTCGGAACTCCTGCGCATCGAGGGCTGGCGGGTCAATCATAAGAAGGTTGAGCGTCTCTGGCAGGAAGAAGGACTGCAACTCCCGCAGCGGCACAGGAAGCGCAGACGGCTTTATCACAAGGACAGCTCGATCATTCGCCTCAGGCCGACGCATCCGAACCACATCTGGAGCATCGACTTCGTTCACGACAAGCTCAGCAATGGCCGGAGCTACAAGATGCTGACCGTTCTGGATGAGTACACCCGGCAGGCCCTGGCCGTGGAAGTTCGCAGCAGGATGGGCGCCGAAGATGTTCTGGAGGCGCTATATCCGCTGCTCCTCTGCCATGGCACGCCGGAGTATATCCGCTCCGACAACGGCCCAGAGTTCGTAGCCAAGGCGATGCAGGAGTGGTTGGTTCGCGTTGGTGTTCGACCAATTAGAATCTATCCGGGGTCCCCTTGGGAAAACGGATACAACGAGAGGTTCAACGGCACTCTCCGGCACGAGATCCTCAACGCTGAATGGTTCACAACAACGAAACAGGCACAGATCGTCATCAATCATTGGCTTAAGCAGTACAACCACACACGTCCGCACCAGGCTCTGAACATGCGACCACCAATGCCAGAAACTCTAATCAGAAATGGCCCAGAACTTGGGGGCTAGACAGGCGTAGCTGGTGTAGCCGGGGAAATCGTTCTCCTCGCACCAGGCTTGCCCGGCCTCATCATCTTCGGCCACCGTCAGGCAGGAAGCGTGGAGTTCGCCCGCATCCACCGGCTTGCCCCGTTCGGACAATTGCGCCTGGTAGAGGCGGGTGACGAAAAGGGACCGGGCCTCGGACATCGGGCTTACGCCACGCCTTCCAGCTTGCGGTTCGCCTGAACCGAGGGGCGCGTCAGCATCCGCTGGTAGTGCGCCTCGACGTTCGCAGGCAAATCCCAACCGGCGACATCCTTCGCCCAGTATTCGCAGTAATACAGCGCCGTATCCGCGATGGTGAAATCACCCATCAAAAAGTCTTTGCCGGCGAGCTGTTCGTTCACCACGGCAAAGGCATCCATCATCGCCGCCTTGCCACGTACCTTAAGTTGTTCGTGCTCTTCCGGGTTGTCGGAATAGGCATCCGGGCGGCGGAACAGGCGCCAGGACAGCATGTGCACGGTGCCGACGACGAAATCCATCGCTTCAAGCGTCCGCGCAAACCCCTCTGGATCCGTCGGCATCAGGTTCTTTTCGGGGTTTTTCATCGCCAGCCAGATCGCAATCGCCGCGTATTCCGTCAAAACCGAACCATCGTCGCGCACCAGGGCGGCCACCTTGCCCTTGGGATTCAGCGCCAGATACTCGGGCGACTTCTGTTCCTTCTTGGAAAAATCTACGACCCGAACATCAAACGGTTCGCCGATTTCCTCCATCAGAACATGGATCCCGACCGAGCAGGTTTTCTTGGCGTAGCAGAGTGTGGTCATAAGCGTGTTTTCCTGTGCGAATTAACTGGCGGATCCTCAGACGACTGCGGATGCCGTGCCATGATTAACAGACCTCTACCCGAGGTGCGTCAACAAAGGAAAGGCCCGGCGCCACCTGCTTGCCTATGCGGGGCGTGAAATTGGTTCAGCGACGTTGACGCTGGCGTAATGTCAAACAGCGTACTAACGTCGCAGGAGGCAACAAGGGGAGGACTTAGAATGTTTGCACGAATGACAAAGTTTCAATCAGATCCCGCACGGCTGGAAGAGATGGTCGCGCGCATTCCGGATATTCGCGCTGGCGTCAGCCAGATTTCCGGCGGCGTTGCAAACTGGGCGATGTGGAACGACGACGGCGCTGGATATGCGGTCGCGATCTATGAAGATGAGGCTGCGGCAAATGCCGCGACGCCTCAGATTCAAGCCATTTGGGGCGGGCTGGCGGACTTGCTGACCGCGCCGCCGGAAGTGACGTCCTTTTCTTCCGCCGAGAAGATCCGCGACTAAAGCGTTTCGACATTAACCTGAGACATATCCGGCGGCCTTAAAGTAGTTCCAGCATTCTACTGGGTCGTAGAGATCGCAGATTGCTCCGATTGCTTCGAAGACCTGGGTAAAGGACCTGGCCCCGATCCGTCGCAAATGGGCTTTCAGTTTAGAGAAGGCCTGCTCGATGGGATTCAGGTCGGGCGAGTACGGTGGCAGGTAAAGGAACCAGCAGCCGTGATTGCGTAAAGCCTGCGTCGCCTCCTTATTCCGGTGGGTTGCCAGGTTGTCGAGAATGACGACAGTGCCGGGGTTGATCTCGGGGACCAGCACTTCGCGGATGTAGGCCGCGAAGGCGGGGCCATCTATCGCTCCCTTGATGACCCAAGGTGCGATCAGCGCGCCTTGGGTCAGGCCCGCGATCAAGGTTTGGGTTCCCCAGCTTCCGAAGGGCGCATCCATCGTCAGGCGCTTACCGCGCTTGGCTCTGCCGCGTAGGCGCGTGAGGTTTGTCTTCACTGCGGTTTCGTCAATAAAGACAACGCGCTCAGGAAAGGTCGCAATGGCTGGCGAGCGGTATCTGAACCAGTCGGCCCGTTGCTGCCTTACCTTGGCGCGGCGGCGCTCGGTTGCGACCAGCGACTTTTTTTGTACGTGAAGCCGAGCCGGGACAGAAGGTTGGCGATGGAGGAGTGATGCACCCGCACACCCTCTGCATCGGCCAGCGCATTACGCAACTCAAAGAGCGTGATGTCAGGGTCTTGTGCGATCAACTCCTCAAAGAATTCCCGATGCGGAGCCAGCTTTCCCTTGCCGCGCGGCGGTCCCTGCCGGGCAGGTTCCGCATGACCCTTCATCCTCACCTGACGCGCCCACCGCGCGCCTGTGGCAGGCGACAGCTTCAACCGCAACGCCGCCGCGCGCCCGCTCAACCCTTCTTCAATGTATCTCTGAAACCGTATCCGAAGCGCAGATGGCAAAGGTGCTGACATGATCCATCCTCCCAAACAGGATGAATCACAGATCAGGTCTCAAGGGAATCCCTCGCGATTCAGGTTCAAGCCGAAACGCTTTAGGATGCCACGGCACCTGAGATGACCAGTGGATCTCAGGTCGTCGTCGCGCGTTTTGTGCATCCGGAGCCATGCCCCCCGTGTGCAAGATCTGCGTCAACGGGGTGCAAGTGTCGTGGCTATTGGCAACCCATACATCGACAAAGAAAAGACCCCGCCGCAGTCGCGACGGGGTCTCCTAAGTTTCACCGGGTTGCGGCCCGCAGGTTTTCGGGGAAAACCCGCTGTACCGCGCGTTGACGCGCTAACGCGCGCCGGGCTTACCAGTCTTCGCGTTGGATCGTCCGGGTCTTGACCGGCAGTTTCATCGCGGCAAGGCGCAGCGCCTCGCGTGCGACACCGTCGTCGACGCCGTCAATTTCGAACATCACGCGGCCGGGTTTGACCTTGGCGGCCCAACGATCGACCGAACCCTTACCTTTACCCATACGAACTTCGATGGGCTTGGCAGTGACGGGCGTGTCCGGGAAGATGCGGATCCAGACGCGGCCCTGACGCTTCATGTGGCGCGTCATGGCACGACGTGCGGCTTCGATCTGCCGGGCGGTGATCCGCTCGGGCTCGATCGCCTTCAGGCCGTAGGTGCCGAAGTTCAGGTCAGAGCCACCCTTGGCCTCACCTTTGATGCGGCCTTTGTGCATCTTGCGGAATTTGGTTCGTTTTGGCTGTAGCATGATTAGTTCCTCCGACCGCCGCCGGCACCACGGGGTGCGGGACCGTCTTGCAGTTCCTGCTGGCGACGATCACGCGCTGCGGGATCGTGCTCCATGATCTCACCTTTGAAGATCCAGACTTTGATCCCGATGATGCCATAGGCGGTTTTCGCGTCGTAACCGGCATAGTCGATATCGGCGCGCAGCGTGTGCAGCGGCACCCGCCCTTCGCGATACCATTCGGTGCGCGCAATCTCGGCACCGCCAAGGCGGCCCGCGACGTTGACGCGGATGCCAAGGGCACCCATCCGCATGGCGTTCTGAACCGCGCGCTTCATCGCACGGCGGAAAGAAACGCGACGTTCCAGCTGTTGCGCGATGCTTTCGGCCACCAGGGCGGCGTCCAGCTCGGGCTTTCTGACCTCAACGATGTTCAGGTGCAGTTCGCTATCGGTCATCGCGGCAAGCTTCTTGCGCAGGGTTTCGATGTCGGCGCCCTTTTTGCCGATAACAACGCCCGGACGCGCAGCATGGACCGTCACGCGGCATTTGCGGTGCGGACGCTCGATGATGATCTTCGAGATCCCGGCCTGCTTGCACTCTTCCTTGATGAATTCGCGCATCTTGATGTCTTCCATCAAGAGGTTGCCGTAATCTTTGGTGTCGGCGTACCAGCGGCTGTCCCAGGTGCGGTTGACTTGCAGGCGCATGCCGATCGGGTTGACTTTATGTCCCATTAGGCTTGCTCCTCAACTTGACGGACTTTGATGGTAAGTTCGACAAAGGGTTTCATGATCTTGCCGAACCGGCCACGCGCCCGCGGACGACCGCGCTTCATGGTCATGTTCTTGCCGACCCAGGCTTCGGCGACGACAAGTTCGTCGACGTCTAGGTTGTGGTTGTTTTCCGCATTCGCAATGGCCGACTGAAGGCATTTCTTCACGTCGATGGCGATGCGCTTCTTCGAAAAGGTCAGATCGGACAGAGCCTTCTCGACCTTCTTGCCACGGATCATCTGGGCGACCAGGTTCAGCTTTTGCGGGCTGGTGCGCAGCATCCGGGTTTTGGCAAGCGCTTCGTTGTCTTCCACGCGGCGGGGATTTTTATCCTTGCTCATGGCTTACTTCCGCTTCGCTTTTTTGTCGGCGGCATGACCGTAATAGGTCCGTGTCGGCGAATACTCACCGAACTTCTGACCGATCATGTCTTCGCTGACGTTGACGGGAATGTGCTTCTTGCCGTTGTAGACCCCGAAGGTCAGACCAACGAACTGAGGCAGAATGGTTGAGCGGCGCGACCAGATCTTGATGACCTCGTTGCGGCCCGACTCACGCGATTTTTCGGCCTTTTTGAGGACGTAAGAGTCCACAAACGGGCCTTTCCAGACGGAACGTGCCATATCTTAACGGCCCTTCTTCTTGGCGTGACGCGAACGCAGGATCAGCTTCGACGACGCCTTGTTCTTGTTACGGGTGCGCACACCCTTTGTCGGCTTGCCCCAGGGGCTGACGGGGTGGCGACCACCCGATGTCCGCCCTTCGCCACCACCATGCGGGTGATCGACCGGGTTCATGACCACACCACGCACAGACGGGCGGATGCCCTTGTGCCGGTTGCGGCCAGCCTTACCGAAGTTCTGGTTCGAGTTGTCGGGGTTCGAAACCGCACCAACTGTCGCCATGCATTCCTGACGGACAAGGCGCAGCTCGCCCGAGGACAGGCGGATCTGCGCATAGCCACCGTCACGCCCCACGAACTGAGCGTAGGTGCCGGCCGAGCGTGCAATCTGCCCGCCCTTGCCCGGCTTCAGCTCGATGTTGTGGATGATGGTGCCGATCGGCATGCCCTGGAACGGCATCGCGTTGCCGGGCTTGATGTCGACCTTCGCGCCCGAGATCACCTGATCGCCGACGGAAATCCGCTGCGGTGCGATGATGTAGGTCTGGGTGCCATCTTCATATTTGATCAGCGCGATGAAGGCGGTGCGGTTGGGATCATACTCGATCCGCTCAACCGTTGCGGCCATGTCATGCTTGGTGCGCTTGAAATCAACGATACGGTAAAGGCGCTTTGCCCCCCCGCCTTTGCGACGCATCGTGATCCGTCCGGTATTGTTCCGTCCGCCATTCTTGGTCAAACCCTCGGTGAGGGATTTGACCGGGCGGCCTTTCCAAAGCTCCGAACGGTCGATCAGAACCAGCCCACGCTGGCCCGGCGTCGTCGGTTTGTACGACTTGAGTGCCATGTTTAACTGTCTTCCGTTTGCTTGGCCGACGGAGGCTGCGCCTCGCCGTATGTGAAAGGGCCCCGAAGGTCCCCGGTTAGGGTGGGCAACGCCCAAAACTACGCCACCCCGGACGAATCCGGGGTGGAGCAGATGGGGGTATTTAGCGGAGGGTTGGGAGGGTGGCAAGGGGGTGTCGAGTTTGCCAAACTTGAAGATGCTGCGAGAGTTGCCGATCCAAATAATCAGCCTCGCATTTGTCGATCATAACCTCGAATTCACATCCATCCGCTGATGCAGAATGCGCATAACGATGATACCTTCATCACCTTCTTTGAAGAAAATCACATGCCTTGCAACAGTATAGCGATAATAGCCCTCTCGACCGTGGTACGCGCGTCCCGAACTGCCGCCGGAAGCGAGGTTTTGAAAAGCTGCATTGAGGTCGCCTGTGTAGAGGTTCGCCTGCGCCTCACCCCAAGTTCTTGCCGTGTACCACCAGATTTCACTGAGATCGTTTTCGGCTGCATGCGAAAGCGTAAAACGGCTCATGCTTTCTCGGCTGCGTACTCAATCCTCATGCGTGCTTTAAAGTCATCAAAGTTGAAATCTTCCGCGACGCCTGAGCGTTCGCCTTCTTCAAGGGCAGCATTCAGCCGCGCAATCGCCTGTGCCCGATCCTGATCCTGCCGGATCAGGTGGCGGACGTAGTCGCTGGAATTGGCGAATTTGCCGTCGTCGGTGCGGCTCTCGACCCAGTCTTTCATCTGGTCGGGAAGGGAAACGTTCATTGTGGCCATGGGGTAATATGGTGCGTCATGGCAAAGATTGTCAAGAATACGAGATTTTGGGCGTGTGCAGGGCTGAAACCCCCTACCCACCCCCATAAGTCTCCGCCAGATACGCAACGATCTGGCTCAGCTCGCCCTCGTCCGCCGTCAGGCCGTTGCCAACCATTCGGCTGACCAGAGACTTGGCATCCTCGGGCGTGTTCAGCACCGCGCCCTGCACCAGACCGGGGGAATGACATTGCGAGCATTTCGCCTCAAACACCGCCATCGCGGCTGCGGTGTCATAGGCTTCGGGTGCTCCGATATCGGATTGGCGCACGGCGGTTCGGGCCTGTTGCGCGTCCTGCTCTGTTAGCCTTCGCTCACTGACCGCCTCGCGCAGGGTCGGCGAAATCGCGATCAGATAGGCCGTTACGTGCCACTGATCGCTTTCGTTGATCGGGTTCAGCGCAGTGGCGCGGTTGGCCATGCGGACCACGGTTTTGTGCCAATCCTCGGGCGTGCGGGGTTTGACCAGGATGGTGCGCAGATCGTGGCATTGGGTGCAGCTTCGGGTCAGCACCGTGCGCCCGGCGGCCAGACCCTGGGCGGAGGCCAGAACCTCCAGCCCGGCCTCATCTTCAAATCCGATCTGGGGCAGGAAGGTCGTCACCCGGTCGATCCGATCCTGCGAGAAATTCTGCCCGTCCTGCGCCGTGGCGCGCAAATACGCCTCGCGCGCGGCATAGGGCAGCGCCAGGCCGGTCAGCAGAAGCGTGCAAATCAGCAGCGATGTCCCCAGGATCGGGGCCAGAGTGCTTTCCATATGTTTGAAGAACCGCACGATGACAATCTTGATCAGCAGGATCGCCCCGACGGCGATGCCTAGGGTCAGGTGTATCACGGTACGGGCAGGCAGCTCGATCTGATAGGACCACAGGCGCGGCACCATATCCCACATCAGCACGACATAGATCGCCACAAACACCCAGCCGAACACCCGGTGCAGGTTCATCAGCGATCGCGGGGCCGAGCTTCGGTGCTCTTTCTTGTTGAATGGAAAACCCCAGAGGTAATACATCAGGAACGTCAGAAACAGCGCAAGCAGCAGGAATGCGCCTCCGAAAATTGCGTTTACTGATGCACCCATGATCTTCCCCGTTCTTTGTCCGGGCAACCCAACGGTTGCCTATTCGGGGCAGATTGATGGTGTTTGCTGAACCGATCAAGGGTTGGGGTGCGGTATTGTGCCAAAGAAAAAGCCCCGCCGGGTGTGGGCGGGGCCTTCTATTCATGTGCCGGGCTGACGCCCGGCCTGCCGGTTTGCAGTGTGTCGCAGGCCGGGGGTGCACCCCGGCGCGACGTCACAGACCGGTGGTCACGTCGATCGTGTTACCCTCTTCCAGGGTCACATAGGCTTTCTTGACGTCCTTGCGTTTGCCCGGCTGGCCGCGGAAACGCTTGGTCTTGCCCTTGGTGATCGAGGTGTTCACCGCCTTCACCTTTACACCAAAGAGGTTTTCAATCGCCTCTTTGATCTGCGGTTTGGCGGCGTCGATCGCCACTTCGAAAACAACCGCATTGGCTTCGGAGGCCATGGTCGCCTTTTCGGTGATGACCGGCTTGCGGATCACATCATAGTGCTTGGCTTCAACGCTCATTTCAGGCGTGCCTCCAATGCTTCCAGACCCGCTTTGGTCAAGACCAGCGTGTCACGCTTCAGGATGTCGTAGACGTTGGCGCCCATCGAGGGCAGCACGTCGACGCCGTCGAGGTTCGCAGCAGCCTTCGCGAAGTTTTCATTCACGTCAGCACCGTCGATGACCAGTACGCGCTTCCAACCAAGATCCTTGACCGCCTTGGCCAGCGAACCGGTCTTGGCGTCCTTCATCTCGATATTGTCGAGCACGACCAGGCTGCCGTCGGCGGCCTTGGAGCTCAGCGCGTGTTTCAGACCCAGGGCGCGGAACTTCTTGGTCAGCTCGTGACCGTGGCTGCGCACCACCGGACCTTTGTAGATACCACCACCGCGGAAGATCGGGGCCGAACGTGCGCCGTGGCGTGCGCCGCCGGTGCCCTTCTGGCGATAGATCTTCTTGGTCGAGTATTTCACCTCGGACCGGGTCTTGACCTTGTGGGTGCCAGCCTGCGCCTTGTTGCGCTGCCAGCGGACCACACGGTGCAGGATGTCCGCACGCGGTTCCAGCCCGAAGATGGCATCGTCCAGATCAACCGATCCGGCCTTCTTGCCGTCGAGTTTGATCGCATCAGCTTTCATTGGACTTGTCTCCTTCGCCGGCATCGCCCGGGGCGTCACCGCTATCGGCGGCAATATCGGCCTCGGCCTCTTTCAGTGCAGCGGCTTCCTGCTCGGCAGCTTCGGCGGCCAGGCGTTCGGCTTCTGCGGCTTCTGCGGCGGCAGCTTCGTCAGCAGCGGCCTGGGCCAGCTTTTCAGCCTCGGCAGCGGCAGACTTCAGCGCAGCGGGATAGATCACATTCTCGGGCGTTGGCTTCTTCACCGCGTCCTTGATCGTGACCCAGCCACCTTTGGAGCCCGGGACCGCGCCCTTGACCATGATCAGACCACGATCGGCATCGGTACGGACAACCCGCAGGTTCTGCGTGGTAATCCGTGCGGCCCCCATGTGGCCGGCCATTTTCTTGCCCTTGAACACCTTGCCGGGGTCCTGACACTGGCCGGTGGACCCGTGCGAGCGGTGGCTGATCGACACACCGTGGGTTGCGCGCAGGCCTTTGAAGTTGTGACGCTTCATCGCACCGGCGAAACCCTTACCAATCGAAGTGCCGGACACGTCGACGAACTGGCCTTCGAAATAGTGGTTGGCCGTGATCTCTTCCCCGACGCCGATCAGGTTTTCCGGGGCAACCCGGAATTCCGCGATCTTGCGCTTGGGGGCAACCTTGGCCGTGGCATAGTGGCCGCGCATGGCTTTGCTGACCCGCTTGACCCGGGCCGTTCCCGCACCAAGCTGAACAGCCGAATAGCCGTCTTTTTCAGCCGTGCGCGTGGCAACGACCTGCAGTTCGTCCAGTTGCAAAACGGTAACAGGAACCTGCTTTCCGTCTTCCATGAACAGCCGGGTCATCCCGACTTTCTTTGCGATTACGCCTGAGCGTAGCATAGGCTCGCCCTCCCTCAGACTTTGATTTCGACGTCGACACCAGCGGCCAGGTCGAGCTTCATCAGCGCGTCCACGGTCTGCGGGGTCGGGTCCACGATATCGAGCAGACGCTTGTGCGTCCGGATCTCGAACTGGTCGCGCGACTTCTTGTCGACGTGCGGACCGCGCAGAACGGTGAATTTCTCGATTTTATTGGGCAGCGGAATCGGCCCGCGGACGGTGGCCCCGGTCCGCTTGGCGGTCGAGACGATTTCCTGCGTGCTGGCATCCAGCACACGGTAATCGAACGCCTTCAGGCGGATGCGGATATTCTGGCTGGCGATTGCCATGGGTAAAGCCTTTCGCGTTGAGAGGTGGAGGCGGATCATCCGCCTCCACATCGAACTTGTTGGTGCAAGCCGGGGTTAATCCCGGCCCACAGGCGAAGGTAGGCCGGGCTTCAGCCCGGCATCCCCTTATTCGATGATTTTCGACACCACGCCGGCGCCGACGGTGCGGCCACCTTCGCGGATCGCGAAGCGCAGTTTTTCTTCCATCGCGATGGGCGCGATCAGATCAACCGTGAACGACACGTTGTCGCCCGGCATCACCATCTCGGTGCCCGAAGCCAGCGTAACCGTGCCGGTCACGTCGGTGGTGCGGAAGTAGAACTGCGGACGATAGTTCGCGAAGAACGGCGTGTGACGACCACCCTCTTCCTTGGTCAGGATATAGGCTTCGGCTTCGAACTTGGTGTGCGGGTTCACGGACTTGGGCGCACAGAGCACCTGGCCACGCTCAACACCGTCACGGTCGATACCGCGCAGCAGAACACCGACGTTGTCGCCAGCTTCACCACGATCCAGCAGTTTGCGGAACATTTCCACGCCCGTGCAGGTGGTTTTCTGGGTGTCGCGGATGCCGACGATTTCAATCTCGTCGCCAACGTTGATCACGCCACGCTCAACACGACCGGTCACAACCGTACCACGGCCCGAGATCGAGAACACGTCTTCGATCGGCAGCAGGAAGGGCTGATCCACGGGACGCTCGGGCGTCGGGATATAGCTGTCGACGGCTTCCATCAGCTTGCGGATCGAATCCTCGCCGATTGCATTGTCGCGGCCTTCCATGGCGGCCAGTGCCGAACCCGGAATGATCGGAATGTCGTCGCCCGGATACTCATAGCTGCTCAGCAGCTCACGAATTTCCATTTCGACCAGTTCCAACAGCTCTTCGTCGTCAACCTGATCAACCTTGTTCATGTAGACGACCATGTGGGGGATACCCACCTGGCGGCCCAGCAGGATGTGCTCACGCGTTTGCGGCATCGGGCCGTCGGCAGCGTTCACAACCAGGATCGCGCCGTCCATCTGGGCGGCACCGGTGATCATGTTCTTGACGTAGTCGGCGTGGCCGGGACAGTCGACGTGGGCATAGTGACGTGCTTCGGTCTCATACTCGACGTGTGCGGTCGAGATGGTGATGCCGCGCGCTTTTTCTTCGGGCGCTGCGTCGATTGCGTCATAGGCCTGGAAATCACCGAAATACTTGGTGATCGCTGCCGTCAGCGTGGTTTTACCATGGTCAACGTGGCCGATGGTGCCGATGTTGACGTGCGGTTTGGTGCGTTCGAACTTTGCCTTTGCCATGATGGCCTCCTTAGTGGTCTTGTCGGGGGCCGGGAAAACCCGGTCGGTGTTTTAGGCGTATTTTGCCTGGATTTCGTCACTGATGTTGTTCGGGACGGGTTCGTAATGGTCGAACTGCATGGTGAAGTTCGCCCGACCCGAGCTCATCGAGCGCAGGTTGTTGATATAGCCAAACATGTTGGCCAGCGGCACGAAGGCGTTGATCTGGACCGCGTTACCGTGTGAATCCTGACCCTGCACCTGACCGCGACGGCTGGTCAGATCGCCGATGATGTTGCCGGTGTATTCGTCCGGGGTGACGACCTCGACCTTCATGATCGGTTCCAGCAGCTTTGCGCCGGCCTTTTTCATCGCTTCGCGCATCCACTGACGTGCGGCGATTTCAAAGGCCAGAACGGACGAGTCCACATCGTGGAACTTGCCGTCGATCAGTGCGACCTTGAAGTCGATGACCGGGAAACCTGCCAGCGGACCAGAGTCCATGACCGATTTCACGCCCTTTTCGACGCCGGGGATATATTCCTTCGGCACGGCACCGCCGACGATGCGGGACTCGAACGAGTATCCTTCGCCCGGTTCGGTCGGGGTGATGATCATCTTCACCTCGGCGAACTGACCCGATCCACCCGACTGCTTCTTGTGGGTGTAGGTATGTTCGGTCTCGCGCGAAATCGTCTCGCGATAGGCCACCTGCGGCGCACCGATGTTGGCTTCGACCTTGAATTCGCGCTTCAGGCGATCGACGAGGATATCGAGGTGAAGTTCCCCCATGCCCTTCATGATCGTCTGGCCCGATTCCATGTCGGTTTCGACGCGGAACGACGGATCTTCGGCTGCAAGACGCTGCAGGCCCTGGCCCATCTTTTCCTGGTCGGCCTTGGTCTTCGGCTCTACCGCGATCTCGATAACCTGATCGGGGAAGGTCATGGTTTCCAGAACCACCGGGTTGCCCTTGTCGGACAGGGTGTCGCCCGTGGTCGTGTTCTTCAGACCACCCAGCGCAATGATGTCACCGGCAAAAGCCTCGGTGATTTCATCCCGGTCGTTCGAGTGCATCATCATCATCCGGCCAACGCGTTCGTTGTTGCCCTTCGTCGAGTTCAGCATCGAGTCGCCCTTGCTAAGCGTGCCCGAATAGATCCGCACAAACGTCAGCGAGCCGACAAACGGGTCGTTCATGATTTTGAACGCCAGGCCCGAGAACGGCATCGTATCATCGGCGCGACGCGCGATGTTGCGGGTTTCGGTTTCGTCGCCCGGCTTGAAGCCCATGTAGTCGACCACGTCCAGCGGGCTGGGCAAATAGTCGATGACGGCGTTCAGCAGCGGCTGGACACCTTTGTTCTTGAACGCGGAACCGGCCAGAACCGGGATGAACTTGATCTCAAGCGTGCCCTTGCGGATCAGGCGGCGCAGTGTCGGAACGTCAGGCTCGTTGCCTTCCAGGTATTCCATCATCGCGTCGTCGTCCATGTCGACGGCGGTTTCGATCATCTTGCCACGCCATTCGTCGGCCTGCGCCTTCAGACTGTCGCGGATCGGGCGTTTTTCCCAGGAGGCACCCAGGTCTTCGCCGGCCCAGACCCATTCTTCCATGGTGACCAGATCAATGATGCCTTCCAGCTCATTCTCGGCACCGATCGGGATTTGGATCGGGCACGGTGTGGCACCGGTGCGATCCTGAATCATGTGGACGCAATTGAAGAAGTCAGCGCCGATCTTGTCCATCTTGTTGACGAACACGATACGCGGAACCTTATAACGATCCGCCTGCCGCCAGACCGTTTCGGTCTGCGGTTCAACACCCGCGTTGGCATCCAGAACAGCGATTGCACCGTCAAGCACGGCAAGCGAGCGTTCGACTTCGATGGTAAAGTCAACGTGGCCCGGCGTATCGATGATGTTCATTCGATGCTTTGAAGTATCGGCGGTCGTGCCATCCTCGGTACGTTCCCAGAACGTCGTGGTCGCAGCCGAGGTGATCGTGATGCCACGCTCTTGCTCCTGCTCCATCCAGTCCATGGTGGCCGCGCCATCGTGCACTTCGCCGATGTTGTGCGACTTGCCGGTGTAATACAGAATCCGCTCAGAGCAGGTGGTCTTGCCTGCGTCGATATGAGCCATGATGCCGAAATTACGGTAACGCTCGAGGGGATATTCGCGGGCCATCTGCCTGCTCCTTCAATTCAGTCGTCGGGAAGCCCGACGGTATTACCAGCGGTAGTGGCTGAACGCTTTGTTGGCGTCGGCCATCTTGTGGGTGTCTTCGCGCTTCTTCACAGCCGATCCGCGGCCCTGGACCGAATCGACCAGCTCACCGGCCAGACGTTCTTCCATGGTGTTTTCATTGCGGCTTTTGGCGGCGGCGATCAGCCAGCGGATCGCGAGTGCTTCGCGACGCTCGGGGCGCACTTCGACGGGCACCTGATAGGTCGCACCACCAACCCGGCGCGAGCGGACCTCGACCGAAGGTTTGATGTTGTCGAGGCTTTCGTGGAAAACTTCGACGGGCGATTTCTTCAGCTTATCCTCAACCCGGTCAAACGCGTTGTAGACAATGCGCTCGGCGACGGATTTCTTGCCGTCGACCATCAGGTTGTTCATGAACTTGGTCAGAACCCGGTCACCAAATTTGGCATCGGGCAGGACTTCGCGTTTTTCGGCGGCGTGGCGGCGGGACATATCGTCTTCCTCTTACTTCGGACGCTTGGCGCCGTACTTCGAACGGCGCTGTTTGCGGTCTTTGACGCCCTGGGTATCCAGAACACCGCGCAGGATGTGATAGCGAACACCGGGAAGGTCTTTCACACGACCCCCACGGATCAGGACCACCGAGTGTTCCTGAAGGTTGTGCGACTCACCCGGGATATAGCTGATAACTTCGAACCCGTTGGTCAGGCGCACTTTGGCGACCTTCCGCATGGCCGAGTTCGGCTTCTTCGGCGTCGTGGTATAGACGCGCGTGCAGACGCCGCGCTTTTGCGGGCATCCTTCCAGGTGCAGCGACTTGGAGCGTTTGACTTTCGGCTGACGCGGTTTGCGGATCAGCTGCTGGATCGTTGGCATTGGGCGGTAAACCCCCTCGTTTCAACATGTTGTCGGGGACGGCCCCCGGTATTCAATTCATCAGTCCCGCCTTGCGCGTCCGCAAAACGAAAACACCGCAGCGCTCCCTCTGTCGTTGGGATCGGCACGGTGGGCATTCAGAGGATCGGGGCGGTCAGGCCCGGATCATGGCCGCTTCGGTTGTGTGGCATGAACACGACGGTTCAAACCGGCGGTCCAAGTGGGCGCGATATAGGCGGAGTCGCGGGGGCTGTCAACAGGCGGTAAACGGCGCGTTCGCACTGTCATGAACGACGCGACGCATGTTCCCGTGCCAGCGTGAAAACACCTGTCGCGACGATGATGCCCGCCCCAAGCAACGTCCACGGATCGGGCCATTCATCAAAGAACACAAAGCCAAGCAGCAGCGCCCACAGCAGGTTTGTGTATCGCAGCGGTGTGACGACCCCGATCTCGCCCACGCGCATGGTCATCACCGAACAGACATAGGCCACAAGGATGAAGACCGCCGCCCCGATCAGCAGCGCGATATCGGCCAGCCCAAATCCGACCCAGTGCTCACCAAGCGTGCCGAAACCTGCGAAGACGGTTACGCCCACACCCCCAACCACGGCTGCCAGTACCGACGACGCATCACCACTCAGCCGCCGCGCGGACAGATCGCGGATGACAACAAAAACCACGGCAATCGCTGCATAGACCGAATAGATCGTGAACCCCTCGGCGCCGGGGCGAATGATTATCAGCACCCCCACCATGCCCACGCAGATTGCCACAATGCGACGCCAGCCAACGGGTTCTGCGAAAAACAGCGCCCCGGCCAGGGTGATCGCCAAAGGCAGCACGGCCAGGATCGCCGTGGCGTTGGCAATCGGCATGTTGAACAGGGCATTCAGGAAGAAATAGACGGCCCCGATCTCGGCCAAGGTGCGGACCAGCAGAAGGCGGCGGTCGCGCGCATTGCTCGGGATCTTCAACGCACCCATCCACCAGCCCAGCGCCAGAAACAGCGGCAATGTCACCACCCCGCGCAGAAACACGATCTGGAAGAACGGAACCGATCCCGACAGCGCTTTGATGCAGGCGTCATTCAGCGTGAACGCCGCCATCGACGCCATCATCAGCAGCGCGCCCTTCATGTTGTCGCTTTGTCCCGTCATCATGCTGCGGTATCAGGGCGCACCCGGCGTGACCAGCAAGGACCGCGCAGAAACAGATCCGTCACAGATCCGACGCACCCGTCATTCCGCCCCACAACAATCTGTGCCAGAATGGCCAGCAAGAACGGTGAACCCGCCAAGACCAATGAGGCAGCGACGTGATTTTCGAAACCCGGCGGATCAAGGCGCAAACCATCTGGCCCGACTGCCTGCTGGCGGCGATTGCCGGGCAGGGTCGGCTGGACCTGATCTTCGGTTCGGGGCTTACGGCTGTTCCCGTTGTCACCGCCCCCGATTTCGCACCCGAGGGCGTTCGAACGATTGGCGGCGGTGCACGCATTCCGGGGCTTTGCCATGCGGCGCAACCGGCAACGCACTTAGCCGTCGATGGTGTCCAGCATGCGATAAACACGGTCGCTGCCGAAGTCGATCTGTTCGCCGGGCTGAATTGCGCCATTGTCCTGCGCAATGGCGAGGGCGCGGCAATTGTTGCCGACTGGCTGCGCAATCATGCGCGCCTCCATGGATTGCAGGGGGCGGTGATCGTTGACCGGGCCGGGCCGCAGGAAGACGAAACCTTCAGCCGCCGCCTGGAACGCGCACTGCAGAAATCCGCTGCGGACGGGCTTGAGGCGCTGGTGATCCTCAGCAGCGATGTGCCGCTGGGCCGCAAGGGATTGGGCCCCGAGGCGCATCCCTTCAATGCCCCCGACGCCCCCGGCAAGGATCGAATGGCCCGGCCCCAACCTGACGCCTGGGCGGCCCCCTTCGCGGAACCGGTTCTGTTCGAGTTGATACGCTGTCAGTTCCTGGCCAGCGCACGTGCAGTCCTGAATATCGAGGCCCACGATCTTCTGCGCCCGCCCATCCCTGCTTCGGTCTTTGATCTGGCCGTCGCCTCGGACGTCGGCGTCGTCCCCCTGATCGGAGAGCGGATTTATCCCTGGAGCCTGCGCAAGGGCAAACGCGCCGGATTTGGCGATCATATCTGCCGCCGGTTTGACAGCAGACCGGCCAACCCGCGATGGTGCCTGGCGCCGGGCAAACTGGACCCGGCCGCGAACTGGCAGCATATTCGCGTCGGCGGTGTCACCCCGACCCACGATCCAATCGTCTATGACCGCTGCATGGCGTTGCGCCATCCCGGGCGCAAAATCTCGAAGATCGTACCGAAGGCCAGCCTGATCGAAAATGAGGCGCTGATCGCGCGGGCCAAGCGCGACTTTGGCGCAGCCCCGCTGCGCGCGCCAACAGTCACCTCGGGCGCGGATCAAACCGGCAACCGCACGGTGATTGTCACAACGATGAAGAACGAGGGGCCCTTCATTCTGGAATGGCTGGCCTATCACCGGGCCATCGGGGTGGCGGATTTCCTGATCTACACGAACGACTGCACCGATGGCACCGACGACATGCTGCAACTGCTGGACCGCCACGGCATCGTGCAACACCGCGAAAATCCGTTTAGAACTTCGGGCCAGAAACCGCAGCACGCCGCGCTGGCCGCCGCTGACGATGAACCGCTGATCAACGAAGCCAACTGGGCGGTGTGCATCGACGTTGACGAGTTCATCAACATTCACGCAGGCGCCGGCCGGCTTGACGACCTTTTTGCCGCCACGAAAGGCGCGAACCTGATCTCGATGACGTGGCGGCTGTTTGGCAATTCGGACCTGCATGACTATGTCGATCGCCCGATCATCGAACAATTCACCCGCAGCGCGCCCGAGGTTATGCGCAAGCCGCATCAGGCCTGGGGCTTCAAAACCCTGTTCCGCAACATTGGGCTGTTCAAGAAACTGGGCGTGCACCGCCCAAAGGGGTTAAGGCCGCAACTGGTGGACGAGATTGTCTGGCTCAACGGGTCAGGCAAGCCGCTGCCCAAGTCGATGTACCGAAACGCCTGGCGGTCAACCTCGGCAACCTACGGCTATGATCTGGTGACGCTTAACCACTATGCGGTGCGTTCTGCCGAAAGCTTTCTGGTCAAGCGTGACCGGGGCCGGGTGAACCATGTCGACCGGGATCAGGGCAGTAACTATTGGTTTCGAATGAACAACAACTATGAAGAAAACCGCTCGATCCAACGCATGATACCGATCGTGCAGGCCGAAATGGACCGCCTACTGGCACTGGACGGCGTGGCCGCCGCGCATGCGCATTCCGTCGCCCGCCACCGTACCAAAATTTCTGAACTGAAGGCGCGCGACGACTACGCGGCGTTCTACGCCGAACTGACCAGCGCCCGGATGCAGACCTTGTCACGCCTGCACTATATCTTCGGCCGCGAAACCTATACCGCTGGCCCCGAAGTAATCCCTGATGAGGTTGTGCGCCTGGATCACCCCAAGGGGTTTTTCTTCCGACCCGGACGTACTTCAGCGCAGCCTCGGTGATCACCGGTTGATTGAAGCGGCGATATCGGCCACAGATTCAGATACTGCACCCCTGACCGACTGAAAGACGCAGAATGAAACCATTGGAAGACGCATCCTTCACGGTCATCAGCACGATGAAGAACGAGGGGCCGTATATCCTCGACTGGATCGCGCATCACAAGGTTCTGGGGTTCGACAATATCGTTGTCTGTACCAACGATTGCGACGACGGGACCGATGCGATTCTGGACGTTCTGCAGGAAAAGGGGCTGGTGCAGCACCATCGCACCCGGATCTGGCCCCGTGCCGGAATCCATCGTTCCGCCTTGAAGCAATCGCGCCGCTACAAGGAAACGACCGAGGCGGATTGGTTATACGTTTGCGACGTCGACGAATACCTGAATGTGAAAATCGGCGACGGTTCGGCCCGCGCGCTGGTCGCGGCGTCGGGTGCGAATATCGACGTGATCGCGGTGCCATGGCGCCTGTTCAGCCCGAACGGCATACGCGACTTGCGCGACGAAACCGTCACCCGGCAATTCACCGATGGAGAGCAGGATCACCGCGCGAACCGTCACGCCGGAAAATTTGTGAAATCCCTGTTCACCGGGCTTGAGAACGTCAAGCGTATCGGCCTGCACGGCCCGATCCAACAGGCCGAGCTTGATCGCGAACTGGTGCGCGTTCTGCCCGGTGGCGCGCCCTATACCAAGGACGGCAAGCGCACCGAAAACCCACCGGTCTTCGATATTGCGCAGGTCAACCACTACGCGCTGCGTTCGGTGGATTCGTTTCTGATCAAGAAAGACCGGGGGCGTGCCAATCACATGTCGCACACCATCGGCTTCAAATATTGGAAGACCCACAATCGCGGCGGGGTCGCGGATACCAGCGTATCACGCTATGACGCCGCCAGTCAGGAATGGCGCGCAAAACTGGCCGAATGGCCAGAGCTGACGGAATTGCACGAAAAGGCGCTGGAGATTCACCGTGCCAAGGCCGCCGAGTTGCGAACGCAGGAAGAATTTTTGCCGCTGGTCGAGGCGGTTGAGGCAACGTTGGCCTAACGCGCGTCAGCCATCCCCTTCAGCCAGCCGTTTCTGCAACTGGCGAAAAAACTTGTCGCTGCGCCGCGCGAGTACGTAAGCGCAGACACGTTTGGCAAGGTCTGGCCGCCCCCGTTCCAGCGCAAGATTTGCAAGCTCTCGCTGGTAGCGCGGGAAGTCGTGGCGTTCGCGCAAGTGCTGATAAAACATCTGCCGGTCCAGCACGCCATTGATCGCATCGCGTGCGATATGCTGTAGCACCCCCATCTGGTTCAGCGATGATCCAAGCCGGTGGCCCAGAAGCGGGCAGCGCCATTTGATGACATTGTCCGCGCTGTATCGTTCGGCGTGCCCGGCATCGGCAGGCACATATGGGTCGAACAACAGGTGAACCGCCGCTGCGGTTTGGCTGCTGGCCGAGGCGTCGCCGTAGTGATCCGAAAAATCACGGCCCCAGACAGTTTTGTACCGCATCTCCCAGGGGACAACGGATTTGTCCAAAGTCGATTGCGGACTGATCGCGAAAACGGTGCTTCCCGGCGCTGCCGCGCTGAACGCCGCCGCGCCATAGCCGCCCATGGATGCGCCGTAGAATACCACGCGGTCGAACTGCGCGAAGAAGCCTTCGTCGCGAAGCCGGTCGAATTCGGCGCTGACCTGGGGTTCGCGAAACCAGGTCCAGCCGTTTGCCATGACACCCAGCATCGACCAGCCGTTTTTCTCGATAAAGCTGTAACCCCAGGGGCGGCGGTCATCGCGTTTGTTCATCGCGATGTCGAGGTTATCGAAGGTCACCACCAGCGTCTTGCCGCGTTTCACATGCAAGAAAGAGTGATCCCTGACCTCTTTATAAAAACCCGTCGTCCCGGCCAGTTCGCGCGCCACGCTGCCCCAATCGGCCTGACCTTCGCGCGGTTCGGCCGACATGACCGCCCGCCCGGGCGCGTCCGCTGTCGGCTGCACCAGCGTGTTGCAACTGCCGTATTTTTTGAGGAATGGATAAGTGCCCGACCCTTTTGAGATGTCGATGATTAGGCGACTGTCGGGGCCAAGAACCTTGTTCAGAAGTGGTTCGATCGCGCCGATCTTGCGGGTCATGCCAAACCCGTTGACCGACGCGACCACGTCATAGCGGCGCAGACCGCGATGGCTTTTGACCACGGCGATGCTGGACTTCGGAACGCCCTGATCCGTCAGGTTCCTGACGTAAGTTGCCAGCGCATCTTCGGGCGGCGCGGCGATATTTCCGTCCGCGCCCCAGAACACCACGATGATCCGGCTGCCGAATTTGCGGTAAAACGCTGCCGCCAGATCGGGCGCGCCAGCGTTGATGTCGCAGAAGCGATCCACCTCATCCCGGTCAATCGCCGCGATTACCGGTTCAGGCGCGTGCCGGTCCGCTGCTGCGATTGGTGCGGGGACCGGGGCGGGCGCGGGTGCGGCAGCGGCACGCTCGGCAGCTTCGGCGGCCAAGACTTCCGGGCTTTTGCGCATCATATGCGCGGTCGGGCGGGTATCTATCCGGTGCTTCGCCAACAATGCGTCCACTAAGGAGCCTTCTTCGCAGCGACCGTCGAAATTGCCCGCGATATTGCGGAACCGGCGGCCCCAGAAATGGATCGATAGCGTATCAGGCAGCAGCAAAGAGCGGACATAGCCCAGCCGCTTTTTCACAAACACCGCGCGCGCATTCTTGAATGGCACGGGATAGATCACGTGGCCGGGGAAAGAATGGCTGATCTCTCCGGTTTCTTTAAGGAAATGCGATACTGCGTTGGGGCCCCAAACGCCCCAGGGAAGCTCGGACACATGGGTCGGGGTGCCCTTGTCCTTCAGCCCCTGCAACTCATCACGTTTCCAGCGCTTGAACCAGGGCGGGATCGGGTATTCGTCGGACGTAAACTCCAACATCGCGGCCAGCGTCTTGCTGTCCTTGGGCAGACCCAGAACGCCGTTGTTGACCAGCGGTTTGTCGTCGGAAATCCAGCCGTGGAAATGGGTGCCCGGTTTGATGTCCCATGGCCGGTGGCAATAGGCATCCGTATCGGCCCAGATCAGATCGGTATCGCGCAGCATGTTCAAACGGAACAGATCCGCGTGATAGGCCGGGCTGCCGGTCTTGGCGTGGCGGATGATCCGGTTGGTCGGCAGGATGTCCGAAGCCGGTTCCATCCGCACCCCGGCAGGGACGTTTTCGACGCCGTCATAGGTGAACAACACCACCTCATGCCCGTTATCGAGGAACGACTGAACACACAGTTGTTCCAACCAGCTGAGCGATCCACCGATCCAAAGCATTCCAATTGACGGGAGGGTCATGGGCGCGCGGCATCCTATCTTAATTGGCGGAGCGGCAGTCTCCTCCGGGCTTTTTCAGAGGCTAAAGCAGGACGCGGCACAGATGAAGCAGAAGTTGCTTCGATAGGGGGCTGGGGATTGTCGCGAGCATGGCAAGGCATGGCCGGGTCCGGAACCGTATGTAAGCTGATGGTCATTTCACCGGCCGGACAGGTGTTATAGGTTGCGGCGGCGTCGCAGTGGGACCAATCCGATTCACGTCCGGCGAAAAACGGATCTGGTGCGGCCCGGGGCAATTGAACGGAACGCGCGCTTCGTCGATTGTGACGTCGGAAGATCAGGGCTGACGAATACAATGGGGCATTGATGCAGGGGAACCAACGGCCAACGGGAAAGACGTGTTGCGCACCGGCACGGGCGGGCCAACTTGATGGGGCGCCCGTTGATGTGCCGCGCGGTGGCGGCCAGAGCACCGCGCAAACGGTCGAGATCCCCGGCGGGTCAGCGCGTGTTGGCACGAAATCCCCGCAAATTCCCGATGATGGTGAGGGTCCGGTGCGCACAGTCCCGATCAAGCCCTTTCGCATGGCCGCAACCACTGTCACCAACGACGAATTCCGCAACTTCGTCGACGCCACCGGATATCGCACCGAGGCCGAACGCTTTGGCTGGTCTTTCGTATTCTGGAGCCAGGTTCCGCAATCTGTCGGGCCGACGCAGGCCGTCAGCGAGGTGGAATGGTGGCGGCGCGTCGATGGCGCCTGCTGGTTCGCGCCCAACGGCCCGGATACAGGGGGCGACTGCCTGCCTGATCATCCGGTCGTTCATGCCTCGTGGAATGACGCACGGGCCTACGCAGATTGGGTCGGCGGGCGGCTTCCGACCGAGGCGGAATGGGAACATGCCGCGCGCGCCGGGCGTGGGGACATCCGGTTTCCCTGGGGCGATGACGAACCGAATGATACCGATTTCACGCCCTGCAACATCTGGCAGGGTGAGTTTCCGAAACTGAACACGGCCGCAGACGGGTATACGACAACCGCCCCGGCAATGTCCTTTGCCCCAAACCCCTGGGGGCTTTACAATCTTGCGGGCAATGTCTGGGAATGGACCGCCGACCCTTACCGGGTGCGATCGCTGAAACGTTCGGTCAAGACGCGGTTGTCGGGGATGCGGGGCTATAAGTTGTCCAAGGGCGGGTCGTTTCTGTGCCACCGCAGCTATTGCTATCGCTACCGCATCGCCGCCCGGTCAGGTACGTCGCCGGACAGTTCGACAACGCACCACGGGTTCCGTGTGGTCTGGTCAGATTGAGCGTAAAAAGGGCGCCATCCAAAATATCTGAGTCGCTGATGGAACGGCCCGCGCCCGGTGCGCGCCAAAGGCGCAGGGCGCGTTGGTCTTCTGACAGTGTTGCGGATCAAATAGCGGGCGCGCGCATCTCTCTCTGAAGTGTCTGGAACGTGGCCAGACCGTCCGGCAGGGCGTCGATGCCCAGCCCCGGCTTGTCTGAACAGTGCCACAACCCTTCGGACACAGGCTCTGCCCCGTCAAAGAACAAGGAGCGTAGCGGGTTATCGTTGACGTCCACCTCCAGAAGCCCGTCACCGCCAACACCGGCCAGCAATTCTGCCGAGGCGGCCATGCCCACCCCTGCCCCCAGAAAATGCGGGAAATATCGGCGGCCCCCGGCCAATGCGTTTTGCGCAACGGCCAGATTGCCGGTCACGCCGCCCCATTTCGCTACATCCGGCTGGATCACCGACAAAACGCCCGCCCTGATCGCATCGGCGAAGTCGGTCTGGCCGATGATATTCTCACCCCCGGCCAGCGGGATTGTCGCGTGATCCGCTAGGGACCGCCAATCAGCCGCATCGCTGAACACGGGAAGCGGTTCTTCCAGCCAATGTAGGGGCGCGCCAGCAATGCCGGTCAGGAATGACTTCGCCTGATCCAACGTCCAGGCCTGATTGGCGTCGCAGGCGATCACTTCATCCTCTGTCAGTTCCGATTGTAGTCGCAGCACTGCGGCGATGTCGGCGTCCATGTCGAAACCCACTTTCAACTTGAAGCGCCTATGTCCGGCTGCCCGCGCCTGCGGCATCAGGTCATCCGCCGCCGATATCTGAATGCCGCTGGCATAAGCGGGCACAGACCCCGGTGCGTCCGCACGAATCAGACGGCGCAGCGGCACACCGGCGCGCCGCGCGACCAGATCCCAAAGCGCGATATCCAACCCGGCGATCACCTGCGCGAAGGGCCCAACCTCGCCACATTGGACGGCCCTGATCCGGGTCTGGGCGTCAAGCCGGTGAAAGAACTCTGTCGGAGAGGCGAAAGTCGTCCCAAGCACCAGATGCGCCACATCCATTTCCAGCAAACGGACACGGTGTTCTGCACCGGCGGCGGGCCAGTTTGCCCAGATCTCTCCCCAGCCGAACGCGCCGTCACGATCTTCAAGGCGGACCAATACCGCCGGGCGATCGTGCATGACGCCAAAGGACGTGGCGACGGGTTTTCTGGTGGGGCAGCGAAAGGCCCAGGCCTGAATACGAGCAATGTTGATCATCAAAGAAGGTCCATTTCCAGGCGAACAAAGTCGCTGCGATAAGTCACGTCGGCCAGATAGATCACCTTATCCTGACCGTCGCAGAGTACGCGCCGAACCTCGACCACCGGATCGCCCACTGCCAGGTTCAAAAGCCCGGCGGTGTCATAGTCGCATCTGCCAATCGTCAGTGACTGGCGCGCGCGGGCAACCTCGATATCGTCGGAATCGACCAGGACCGGCAAGGCAAGCTGTGTTCGAAGCTGCGCCTCATGCCGGGCGAAAAGCGTCTTTTCGAAATAGATCGAGATGACACAATAGGTCTCTCCGTCGCGGGTGTGGGTGCGGCGCAGCAGGTGATAACCACTGTCCGCCAATGTGCCGATCAGCGGCTTGCCCGGCACTTCGGCGTCACGGTCTTCCAGAAGATCAAGCGCCAGTTCGTCGCCACGATAATGGTCGGCCAAGGTGGACAGGCGGGTACCCAGATGCAGCCGGTCGCGTACCGGAGGCGGCGGCAAAACCGTCGTCCCGCGCCCGCGCCGCGATTCCAGCAGGTCTTCTTCCTCGAGGATCTTCAGCGCCTGCCGCACGGTGATCTTCGCCACCGAGTATTCTTTCGAAAGCTCTGAAATTGTTGGCAAAAGCTCGCCAGGTTTCCAGACGCCGCGATCCAGGTTCTGGCGAAGAATCTCGGCAATCTGAAGATACAGCGGGGATCGGCTTTGCCGCAGCGTGTTGGTCATTGAAGGTGTCATCCCGATTAATCCTAAAAACCTATATATAGAATTTTTGTTGCACCACCAACAGAATTCTATTAATCCCATTATTAGAACTTTTGGGGCAGATTCGTGCGCGGCTTTGACTATATCATCATCGGATCGGGGACGGCGGGGGCAACATTGGCCGCGCGCCTGACCGAGGATAGCGCCGCGCGGGTTCTGGTTCTGGAAGGCGGCGGCGCGGATCGCGGGTTCTGGCTGATTGTGTTGAAAAACTCCGAAATCAGAGCGTCGCGGATTTCTTGCGAAAACCTATGAAGCGAAATAGTCGGAAAGCTTTGACCACGAGACAGCGCATGGCTGCGCGTGAGCGCATGTAGGCGATTTGGGCCGACCCCCGCGCCAAAAATTTAGGATCGGGCTGCATGGAAAGAAAAATCATCGTTCAGGCCCTAAAACGGAGTTTTTCAACACAATCGGCTGAAACTGCCGGTCGGCTATTACAAATCCATCTATGACAGCCGTGTTGCGCATCTGTATCGCGGTGACCCGGACCCCGGCATTGCCGGGCGACGGATGGATTGTCCGCGCGGGCGGGTCGTGGGGGGATCAAGCTCGATCAACGGGTTGATCTATATCCGGGGCCAGCATGCGGATTTTGACGATTGGGCCGCGCAGGGCGCGGACGGCTGGGCGTTTGACGATGTACTGCCACATTTCCGCGCCTTCGAAACCTATGACGGTGCGCCTTCGCAGTATCGCGGCACCCATGGGCCGCTACAGGTGTCGGACCTGCGTAACGACAACCTGGCCTGTTTCGACTGGCTGGAGGCAGCGCGCGCCCATGGTTTGCCAAAGAACGATGACTTCAACGCCGAGGCGTCCCATGGTGTCGGGTCATACCAACTGACGCTGCGCGGACGCTGGCGCGACAGTGCGGCAACCGCGTTTTTGCATCCTGCCCTGAAACGCCCCAACCTGACATTGCAGACCGGTGCCCATGTCACCGAAATCCTGTTCGACGGCCCCCGCGCAACCGGCGTCCAATATGTCAGCGGCGGCACGACACATAAGGTTCATGCCGATTGCGAGGTTATTTTGTGCGGCGGGTCCGTTCAGTCACCCCAGCTATTGCAATTGTCCGGAATTGGCCCCGCTGACCTGTTGCAAAGCCACGGCATCAAAACGCGCCACGACGCGCCCGAAGTGGGCGAGAACCTGCAGGATCACCTGCAAATGCGTACCATCGTCGAGTTGGAAGATCGCGGAGCATCGCTCAACGATCATATCCGCAATCCGATCAGCCTGGCCCGGATGGGCCTTGAATGGCTGTTGCAATCGCGCGGGCCGCTAACCGTTGGCGCAGGTCAGGTGGGGGGTGCTGCCTGCACCAAATACGCCGAGGGCGGGCGCCCCGATCTGCAATTGTTTGTCATGCCGCTGTCGGTCGACAAGCCCGGCACGCCGCTGCACCGGTATTCCGGGTTCACAACGTCATTCTGGCAGTGCCATCCCGAAAGCCGTGGGTCGATACATATCGCCAACACCGATCCTTTCGCGGATCCGCAAATCCGCACGAACTACCTTGCGACTGAAAAGGACCAGAATGTCATCGTCGAAGGGCTGCGCCTGGTGCGCGAGCTTTATAACCGGCCCGAATTCCGCCATCGCTGGCAGCGCGAGGTTATTCCGGGCGACCAATACCAGACCGATGCCGAGATGTTGGACGCCGTGCGCAATATGGCGGGGACGGTCTATCACCTTGTCGGCACCTGCCGCATGGGCTCGGACGCTAAGGCCGTTGTGGACCCAGCGCTGCGGGTCAACGGTGTCGAGGGGCTGCGGGTTGTCGATGCCTCGGTCATGCCGAAGATCACCTCGGCCAATACCAATGCCCCCACATTCATGATCGCCGAAAAGGCCGCCGCGATGATCCGCGCTGATGCCGCCGGGACAACACAGGACAAAACGCATGCCCATTGAAATTCGCAACCCCGCCGCCCCGGACCAGATTGTGGCGACCTATGACGAAACCCCGATGGAGGCGTTGGACGGTTGTGTCGCCCGCGCACGTCAGGCGCAGATCAAATGGGCCGAAACACCCCAGCCCGAGCGTGGCGCACAGGTCGCCAGATATGTCGACGCCCTGGAAGCACGCATCGAAGACATTGCCCAGTCGATTACCAAAGAAATGGGCAAGCCGCTGGCCGAAGCACGCGGTGAGGTCGCCAAGGCCGTGGGCGAGGCACGCGCCTGCATCGGTCGCGCCAGCGCCCCGATCGGAGAGGTCTTTGCCTCGCAGATCCCCGGAACGGTCACCTATTCCACTCGTCGCCCGCGCGGTGTGATCCTTGGCATCAACCCCTGGAACTTTCCGTTCAGCACGCCGATGCGCAAAGCGATCCCGGCGTTGGTGTACGGCAATGCGATCCTGCTCAAACCCGCGTCGCTGACACCGGGTGCTGTCGCGCTTATGGCAGAAATTGCGGCTGGCATCCTGCCGGCGGACCTTGTGCAATCCGTGATCGGGGGCGGTGCCCTGGGGCAGGCCCTGTCAGAACATAACGGCGTCGACGCCATCAGCTTTACCGGCTCGGTCGGCGTCGGCAAGCGTGTCGCGATTGCGGCGGCGGGACATCTGGCGGAAATCTCGCTGGAACTTGGCGGCAAGAACCCCGCGATCCTGAACGACGCGGGCAACATGGATGCGGCACTTGATCAGATCATGGCATCGGCCTTCGCGGTGTGCGGCCAAAGATGCACCGCCGTCAGCCGGGTCATCGTGAACCGCGCGCTGGAGGACACGGTCGTCGCAGGTCTGGCCGCACGGGCCAAGGCGATGCAACCGATGGACGGAGCACTGGACGGCGCAAAGATCGGTCCGCTTTCCAGCGCGCAACAGGTCCAGGATGTGGATGGCTTCGTCACCCGCGCCAAGGCAGCTGGTGCGACCGTTGCGGCGGGCGGAGAGAAGCTCCGATCAGACACAGGCGGGTATTTTTACGCGCCCACCATCCTGTCAAACGTTACGCGTGACATGGAAGTTGCCCGAGACGAGGTGTTCGGCCCGGTCCTGTCCGTCATCGCCTATGACACCGTGGACGAGGCGCTGAGCATCGCCAATGACGTCGCATTCGGCCTGTCGTCGTGCCTCTATTCCGAACGCACAGACGTCGTGGAACGTTTCGTCGCAGAAAGCGAAAGCGGCATGATCCACGTGAATGCGGGCAGCTTCCCCGAAAACCACGTGCCCTTTGTCGGCATCAAGGACAGCGCCATGGGTGTCAGGGGGTCCAATGGGCCGTCAACCATCCAGTTCTACACCACGGAACACACCGTTTATCGTCGGGCGGCGGTTTGACACGATGACGAAGAAGCCAAATATCCTGATGATCATGGCCGACCAGCTGGCCCCGCAGGCGCTGTCGTTCCATGGCAACACCGTCTGCAAGACCCCGCATCTGGACCGTCTGGCAGCCAACAGCGTGGTGTTTGACAACGCCTATTGCAACTATCCGGTCTGCGTTCCGTCGCGCGCCTCGATGATGTCAGGGCGGCTGACGCCCGCGATCGAGGTTTGGGACAACGCCTGCGAATTGCCCACCAGTCAGCCGACCATGGCGCATCATCTGCGTCATCTGGGGTATCACACGGTTCTGTCGGGCAAGATGCATTTCATCGGCCCCGATCAGATGCACGGCTTTGATGAACGCACGGTGACCGATGTGTACCCCTCGGGCTTTGACTGGGTGGCAGATTGGGACGCCGGTCCGGCGTTTGTGCCGTCAGCCACCGGTCTGAACGGTGTCGTCGATGCCGGACCGGCGGCGCGCACATTGCAGGAAGATTTCGACGAAGAGGTCGCTCATGCCTCGGTTCAGACGATCTATGATCTGGCGCGGCGTAGCGATGATGCGGGACCGTGGTTCCAGATCGCCTCTTTCACCAGCCCGCACACGCCGTTTGTTGCGGCGCGGAAATACTGGGATCGCTACGACCCGGATGAGATCGACCTGCCCAAGGTTGGCGCGCTGCCGTTTGAGGACCTCGACCATGCCTCACGCGCGCTGTTCTTCGCCCACGGGCGGCATCGGCATCGGGTAAGCGATGACGATCTGCGGCGTTCACGCCACGGGTACTATGCAATGATCTCGTTCATTGACGACAAGGTTGGTGAAATCCTCGGCGCGCTCGACGAAAGCGGGCAAGCCGACGATACCGTCATCTTTTTCTGTGCTGACCACGGAGAGATGCTGGGCGAGCGTGGCATGTGGTTCAAGCAAAGCTTCTTTGACTGATCCGCGCGGGTGCCGCTGTTGGTGTCAGCGCCGGGCAAATACGCGCCGCGCCGGGTCAAGGACTGTGTGTCGCTGGTCGATCTTCTGCCGACGCTGGTGGGTATCGCGGGGGGCGAGGTGACGTTGCCTTGCGACGGGGAAAGCCTGGATCCGGCGCTGACCGGCGTGGGCACCCGTGATCTGGCCATCTCGGATTATTACGGGATCGGGCCATGCGTGCCGTACCGGATGGTTCGTCAGGGTCGGTTCAAGCTGATATTCACGCATGGTCACCCCGATCAGCTGTTCGATCTAGAGGATGACCCGGATGAGCTGCGCAATCTTGCCGATGACCCGGCGCATGCGGGCACCCTGTCCGGGCTGAGGGCGATTTTGCTGGATGGCTGGGATCCGGCGGCGATCGACCAAAAAATTCGCACCAGTCAGGCGGAACGGCTGTTCCTTAAGGCGACGAGGCGCGGTATGTGCGCCGGGGAACCGGCGGCGTGGACGGCACCAAGGCCAACCGCCGACTGCCAAGGATTGATCCGATTGCGCCGCATTTCCCAGATCTGTCGCAGGACGATGTGGCCGCGATCATTGATGGCCGGATGCCCCTGCCCGCCTATCTGCAAACAGGAGAGCACGATGTCGACAGCTCCTGATCATCCGAACCACGGCACATTCTGCAAAACCGAAAGACGCCCCGATGCATAGCGCGCTGACAGATCGGGCGTTCGGCTGGGCCATCGGGCTGGCGTCGATCCTGCTGGTCGGGCTGACGCTTTATACGGCCTATTTCGGCGTATTTCCCGATGGTCTGCAACGCAGCGCGCATCTGCTTCTGGTGATGGCGCTGGTCTATGTTGGCGCATTGCGTGCCTTCGTTTTCGGGGGATGGCGCTGCGAATGGCAGCGTTGTGCTGCAAAGGATCTGGTGCCTTGTGGTTCTGAGCGCTGGCATCATCGCCACCGGGCATCACATTATCAATTTTGACGCCATCAACGACCGCTGGGGCGAGATCACCCAGCTTGAGATCATATTCGCAGTCATTCTGGTGATTGCCTTGTTTGATGCCTGTCGGCGCACCATAGGCTGGCCCATTGTGATCCTGGCGGGAATCTTCATCGCCTATGGGTTGCTTGGCGCCTATCTGCCCGATGGGCTGGCGCACCGTGGCTATTCACTGAAGCGTGTCACGGCGCAGCTATACCTTGGCGGCGGTGGCATTTTCGGCACCCCTCTGGGTGTCAGCGCCACGTTTGTCACCGGCGTCGTGGTGCTTGGGGCGCTGCTGGAAAAGACCGGCGCGGGCCAGGTGCTGATGGATTTCGCCACCGGCCTGACGGGCCGGATGCGCGGCGGGCCTGCAAAGGCCGCCGTGGTCGGGTCCAGCCTGATGGGTATGATTTCCGGCACTGCCGTGGCCAATGTGCTGACCACTGGCCCAATCTCGATCCCGCTGATGCGCAAAAGCGGCTATCGCAAGGAAGCCGCCGGCGCGATCGAGGCTGTCGCCTCGACCGGTGGGCAGTTGATGCCGCCGGTCATGGGCGCCGCGGCCTTCATCATGGCCGAGTTCACCTCGACATCATACCTGACCATTGCGAAGGCGGCGTTCCTGCCCGCCGTGATCTTCTATGCCGTGCTGCTGGCCATGGTGCATTTCGAAGCGGTAAAACAGAATATCCCGCTGTTGCGGGACGCGTCGTCCAGAACCGACTGGGCTTCGATCCTGCGGCGCGCCTATCTGCTGGCGCCACTGCCGGTCTTTGTTGGCATGTTGCTGAACGGCTATTCGATCATGCTGTCGTCATTCTGGGCGGTGGCGACCTCGGTGATCGTCAGTTTCCTCAACCGGGCCTCGGCACAGACGCCGCGCCGGATGGTTGAAACTGCGATGACGGCGGCGAATGCGGTCATCCCGGTTGCGTTGGCCTGTGCTGCGGCTGGGTGCATTATCGGCATCATCACCTTGACCGGGATCGGCCTGAAGTTTTCGACCCTTGTGGTCCTTCTGTCGGGCGGACAATTGCCATTGGCGTTGGTGCTGACGATGCTGACCTGCCTGATCCTGGGCATGGGCCTGCCCACTGCGGCGGCCTATATTCTGGTCGCAACGCTGGTGGCGCCTGCGCTGGTCGATCTTGGCGTCAGCCTGCTGGCGGCGCATCTGTTCGTCCTCTATTCCGCGATGTTGTCGTCGATCACACCGCCGGTGGCGCTGGCGGCTTATGCTGCGGCCTCAATCTCGCAAGGGAACCCGCTGAAAATCGCCGTTCTGGCGTGCCAGTTCGGGATGGGCGCCTTCGCGGTCCCGTATTTCTTCGTCTACGACCCTGCCTTGCTGGCCATTGATGTCACCTGGGTGCAGATCACCCTGTCGTTCATCACCGCGATTGCCGGGGGCGTATCAGCCAGCATTGCGATGATGGGCGTGTTCGCCATCCGACTGAGCCTGATCGAGCGGCTTGGATTTGCGCTGGCCGCAGTCCTGTTCCTCAGCTCGGATTGGCGCTTTGACGCCTTGGCGGTGCTGGTTGCCGCCGCGCTTATCGTCTGGAACCTGCGCAACGCATCCGCCCAAACCAACAACCTGGAAGAACCAAGCAAACCAACCACAGAGGGAGTTACCAAATGAAACACACACTCAGATCCGCGCTGATCGCCGCGACCACGCTTGTGGTTCCGGCAAGCGTTCAGGCTGCCGACTTCTTGTCGATCGGCTCCTGCCCGGTCGGCTGCACGGCTTACACCTGGTCCGCTGGCATTGCCGATGTCATCAACAAGAATGTTGAGGGGGTCGAGGCAACAGCCGAGGAGACCAAAGGCTATGTCGCCAACATCAACCTGCTTCAGGGTGGCGAGATCGAAACCTCGATGGCAACCTCGCTGTCGTCTTATGAGGCATGGGCCGCGACCGGACCCTATGAAGGCACCGAGGCGGGCAAGATCCTGTCGTGGATGTCGATTGCCCCGGTGGCGATGCACATCATCACGCTGGAAGGCAGCTCGGTCAATTCGGTCGAAGATTTGAAAGGCAAGCGCGTCGGCATGGGCCAGCCCGGTGGCGTGTCGATGCTGGATGCCAACGCACTGATGGGCATGGTCGCCGGCGATGATTTTGAGGATTTCCGCGTGCGCCTTGGCGACATGGTCGACATGCTGAGCGATGGCAACATTGATGCGGCGCTTTGGAACGGCTCTTTCCCGCTGCCGCCGGTCATCAAACTTAGCGCGCAGCGCGATGTGCGGCTGATCCCGATTTCGGATGAGTTTTACGCCAAGGTCAGCGCCGAATTCCCGCCCTACTTCCGCCTGTCGATCCCCGGCGGCACCTATGAGGACGTGGCCGAAGACACCCCGACCTATGGTCTGGCCAATGGTCTGGTGATCTCGGCAGATGTGTCCGAGGACCGCGTCTACCAGATGACCAAGGCGATCTTTGAAAGCCTGGACGATCTGGCGGGTGTGCATCCGGCCTTTGGCCGCGTTTCGAAGGAAACCGTGCTGAACGGCTTTGGTGCCCCGCTGCACCCCGGTGCGCTGAAGTACTATCGCGAGATTGGCGTGCCCGGCATCGAAGAGTTCGTTGCCCGCACCAGCGGCTGATCTGAAACACCACTGCCCGCCCTGGCCACGCGCCGGGGCGGGCATTACCCTGGCAGGAGGCACCCCGATGACCCGTCCCAACATCCTTGTCATTCAGGCGGACCAGATGACGGCGCTGTGCCTGTCAGCCTATGGCAAGCCCTATGCGATTACGCCGAATATCGACAAGATGGCGGCAAACGGAACGACCTTCGCCAACAGCTATTGCAACAACCCGGTTTGCGGGCCGTCGCGCGCCTCGATGATGACGGGGCGCTTGCCCTCGGACGTCGGCGTCTTCGATAACGGTGCCGAGTTCCTGCCGTCTGAGCCGACATACGCCCACTATCTGCGCAAGCTGGGCTACGATACTGTTGAAGAAGTCGATGTTTTGGTCGGCGCGTTGTTGAGCGAGAGGCGGCCGCGCGCCGTTTTCTTTCACGTTGGCACTGTTGCTGGCACCAACTTCGCCAGTTTCCGGAGGTTTTGAGCTGTTGCTGCGAGTTGGAACTGTTCGGTTGCGCCTTTGGGTCCTCGAAGCCGCATCATCTGCACGCCGATGTATCGTTTCAGGTGGGCAAAGAGCATTTCAACCTTCCGCCTTTGGATGAACGACGTCATGTAGGCATCTGTTTTTCGGATATCGCGAGCGACGTCTCGGGCGGCTTCGTGAACGGACCGCATAAGGCGTCTGCCGTCGTCCTTCGGACAGCATTGCGACTTCAGAGGGCATGCGTCGCAATCGTGCTTTGAGGCTCGGTATCTGATGAACCCGTCTTTGCTGCCATTGGGCTTTCGCGGTTTTGAGAAGTTCCGCCGATATGTTTGCAAGGCTTTGCCGGTCGGGCAAGTATAGCTGTCGGTCGCCGGGTCGTAGACAAAGTCTTCGCGTGAGAATGTGCCGTCAGTTCGTTTTGACTTATCCCAGACCGGAATGTGGGGTTCGATTTGACGTTCGTCCACAAGCCAGCCCAACATCTCGGCTGATCCGTAACCCGTATCACCCACAAGCTTGTCAGGTTTGATGCCAAACCGCTCATGTACACGATCGATCATCTCCCTTGCTGCCCGCGCCTCTGCAGGCCGGATCGGAGCCGTCGGCTCGACGTCCACGATGACTGCATTATCCAAATCGACCATATAGTTAGTGGAATAGGCAAAGTAGGCGGCTCCCCCGTCAGCCCCAGTCCAACGCGCTGCTGGATCAGCCGGTGAGATGTATTTGGGGACGACCTTGGTCGCAGCACCGAAGGCCACATCATCCAGCGTCTCGAGATATTCGTCGACGGCACGGGACGTCAGATCTGCTGGCAGTCCGTCTTTGCTTTCAACGCCGCGCGTCTGGTTTGCATTCGCGGGGATCAGACTGGCATCAACACCAAAGCTGTGGCCGCCAACCAGCCCCTCATCCATGCAGCGCTGCAAAACGACCTCGAACAAATGTCGGAACAAACCGCTCTCGCGGAAACGGCCATGCCGGTTCTTAGAGAATGTCGAATGGTCGGGCACTGGATCAGCCAAATCAAGCTTACAAAACCAACGATACGCCAGATTGACATGAACCTCTTCGCAAAGCCGTCGCTCGGAACGGATGCCCTGACAATAGCCCAACAACAGCATGCGGATCATCAGTTCAGGATCAATCGAAGGGCGGCCATTGGCACTGTAGTATGAAGCGAGCAAGGGGCGCACACCTGTCAGATCAAGGAAGCGATCAATTCCCCGGACGGGATGATCCTTCGGCACAAAACTCTCGATCGAGAACTCATAGAACAGCGCGCCTTGCGCAACTTGCCTTGGACCCATCATCGCCGAACCCTCCACCCTCAAAACAAGTGAATCAGAGCGTGCGCGGCCAATCAACGGACTTTTTCAACAGTATCCTACAAGACGACCCTTTCGGGCAAGATGCATTTCGTCGGGCCGGACCAGTTGCACGGGTTCGAAGAACGCCTGACCACCGATATTTACCCATCCGATTTTGCCTGGACGATGGATTGGGACAAAACGGACGAGGCTTATGCGCCTTCGGTCATGAGCCTGCTGAGCGTCGTGGAATCCGGCCAGTGCGAACGCAACCTGCAACTGGACTATGACGAAGAGGTTTTCATCGCGGCGCGCAAGGAGCTTTATGATCACGCCCGTTCGACCGATGATCGCCCGTTTCTGCTGCATGTGTCCTTCACGCAGCCGCACAATCCGTTCGTTGCGGGCCGCAAATACTGGGACATGTACGAAGGCCGCGATATTCCCGCGCCCGCGGTGCCCTATATCCCCTTTGAAGACCGGGATCCCTGGTCACAGCGCTATTTCATGACCATCCGGCAGGATGAATTCGACATCACGCCCGCGCAGCTTGAAAGTTCGCGCCGCGCCTATTTCGCCATGGTCACCCATATTGACGAGTTGGTTGGCGGGCTGATCGAGACGCTGGACAGCATCGGGCAGCTGGATAACACCTATGTCTTCATGATCTCGGATCATGGCGAGATGCTGGGCGAACGCGGCATGTGGTTCAAGTTCAACCCCTATGAAGCATCGTTGCGCGTGCCGATGATCATGCAGGGCCCTGGCGTCAAGGCGGGTCACCGGGAAGAGGCGAATGCCTCACTCGTCGACCTGATGCCGACGTTTACGGACATTGCCAGCGGCGGGACATTCGATGGCTACGTGGCCCCCCATGATGGTCGCAACCTGCTGAATCTGCCCGAACGCAACACCCCCGAAGACCACGTTTTCATCGAATCCACCGGCGAAAGTCTTTATGGCCCCGCCTTCATCATGATCGAGGGCGCAAAAAAGCTGATCTATACGCGCAGCGATCCCATGATGTTCTTTGACACCAAGGCGGATCCGCTGGAGCTGACCAATCTTGCCGACGCCCCAGAGCATCAGGATCAGATCAACCGTATGTTCGCAGTGATGCAGGATCGGTGGGACGAAGAGGCGCTGGAAAAACGCATCCGCGCCTCGCAGAAAAAACGCATGTTCGTCCATGACGCCATGAAACACGGACGCTTTCCAACCTGGGATTTTGGCCCCGACTATGATCCCGGCAAAGTCTATGTTCGCGGCGGCACCGATCCGAATACGACGGCCACCAAGCAACGCGGGCGGTTCCCTTACGTTCCGGTCACGCCGCCGCAATTCCCGCGCGAAGGCTGATTCAGGGGCGCGGCCAAGGACACAAGCCCGCTATTTGGGCACGGAATGGCACGCATCCGCAGTCTGTAAATAGACGAAAGGCCCCGCTTTGCAGCGGGGCCTTTCATAATTCATCCCTGGCGGGTGATTATTCCGCGCCACCTTCCGGCGTTTCGACCAGGACGTCGTCGTCGGTGCTACCAAAGACCTGGTTCGACATTTCATCCGCGCTTGGTGCGGCCAGGCGGGCAGCTTCTTCTGCGGCTGCGCGGGCTTCGGCGATGACCTTCTGATCGCGGTCGTTGGCGATCTTGCGGACCTGCTGGGTCGCGCCACCGGTGCCTGCCGGGATCAACCGGCCAACGATGACGTTTTCCTTCAGACCAACCAGACGATCCCGCTTGCCCTGCACCGAAGCCTCGGTCAGCACGCGCGTGGTTTCCTGGAACGAGGCTGCCGAAATGAAGCTGCGGGTTTGCAGGCTTGCTTTGGTGATGCCCAGCAGGATCGGTTCGCCCTGCGCGGGGCGTCCGCCACGGGCCAGCGACTTTTCATTGGCCTCGTCAAACTCGGCCTTGTCGACGTTTTCACCTTTCAGCAGCGTGGTATCGCCACTGTCCTGAATCTCCCACTTTTGGAGCATCTGGCGCACGATCACTTCGATATGCTTGTCGTTGATCTTCACGCCCTGCAGTCGATAGACGTCCTGCACTTCGTCGATCATGTAATCGGCCAGCGCTTCGACACCCATGATCGACAGAATGTCGTGGGGCGCCGGGTTGCCATCCATGATGTATTCGCCCTTCTGGACGAAATCCCCTTCGGCAACCGGGATGTGCTTGCCCTTGGGCACCATGTATTCGACAGCGTCCAGAGTTTCGTCGGCAGGCTGAATGCTGATCCGGCGCTTGTTCTTATAGTCACGCCCGAATTTCACATAGCCATCCGCCTCGGCGATGATCGCGTGATCCTTGGGGCGACGGGCTTCGAACAATTCCGCCACACGGGGAAGACCCCCGGTAATGTCCTTGGTCTTGGCACCTTCGCGCGGGATACGCGCCACAACGTCACCGGCCTTGATCTCGGACCCTTCTTCGATCGACAGAACGGCGTCGACCGACATCGGATAGGTGATCGGATTGCCCGCATCGTTGCGCACAGGTTCTCCATCCTTGCCGACAAGTATAACCTCGGGCTTGAGGTCGCTTCCCTTCGGCGCAGACCGCCAGTCGGTGACAATTTTCTGGGTCATGCCTGTGGCATCATCCGTATCGTCACGCACCGAGATCCCGCTGACCAGATCGACGAATTTCGCCGTACCGGCAGCTTCGGCGATGATCGGCAGGGTGTAGGGGTCCCATTCATAAAGCTTGTCGCCCCGCGCCACCTTGGCCTTGTCCTTGACGTGGACTTTCGTGCCGTACCCCAGCTTGTGGGTCGACCGCTCGACGCCATGTTCGTCGATAACCGCGATCACCATGTTACGACCCATGACGATGATCTCGTCATTGGCGTTCTTCAACAAGTTGGCGTTGCGGAATTCGATCTTGCCGTCCTGGCTGGCTTCCTGGAACGACTGCTGACCACCTTGGGCGATACCGCCGATGTGGAACGTCCGCATCGTCAGCTGGGTGCCGGGTTCACCGATCGACTGCGCGGCGATGATGCCGACAGCCTCACCCTGATTGACCAGCGTACCGCGTGCCAGGTCGCGACCATAGCACATGGCGCAGACGCCCTCTTCCGCCTCGCAGGTCAGGGGGCTGCGGATGCGGAACTTGGCCACGCCCGCCGCTTCGATGCCGTCCGCCATGCGTTCGTCGATCAGCGTTCCGGCAGTTGCCAGAACTTCGCCGTCGGCGGGTGCAATCACATCCTCGGCCGCGACACGGCCCAGAATGCGTTCGGAAAGCGAGGCGACAACCTCCCCGTCGTTGACAGCCGCTTCCGCGGTGATGGCCATGTCGGTTCCGCAATCGTGCATGCGCACGATGCAGTCCTGGGCCACGTCCACCAGACGCCGCGTCAGATAGCCCGAGTTTGCCGTCTTCAGCGCCGTATCGGCCAGACCCTTACGGGCCCCGTGGGTGGAGTTGAAGTACTCCAGCACGGTCAGACCTTCTTTGAAGTTCGAGATGATCGGCGTCTCGATGATCTCACCCGAGGGTTTTGCCATCAGACCGCGCATCCCGCCCAGCTGCTTCATCTGTGCCGGCGAACCACGCGCGCCGGAGTGCGACATCATGTAGACCGAGTTCGGCTCCATCTCCGCACCGGCATCGTCACGTTGCATGGACGAGATTTCGTCCATCATCGCGCTGGCAACCTCGTCCGAGCACTTCGACCAGGCATCGACAACCTTGTTGTACTTTTCACCCTGAGTGATCAGGCCATCCATGTACTGTTGTTCGAATTCCTTCACCTGCGCGCGGACACCGTCAACGATGGGCCATTTGGCGTCGGGAATGACCATGTCATCCTTGCCAAACGAAATGCCCGCCTTGAAGGCTTCGCGGAAGCCCATGGTCATGATCTGGTCGCAGAAGATAACCGACTCTTTCTGGCCGCAATAACGGTACACGGTGTCGATTACCTGCTGCACTTCTTTCTTGCGCAGCAGACGGTTGACCAGATCGAAGGGTGTCTTGGCGTTCAGCGGCAAAAGCGCGCCCAGACGGATGCGGCCCGGCGTGGTTTCAAAGCGCGTCAGCACTTCGTTGCCTTCTTCATCAATCTGGGGAATGCGCGCGGTGATTTTGGCGTGCAGATGCACTTCGCCTGCGTCCAGCGCGTGCTGAACCTCATCCACGTTGGCAAAAACCATGCCTTCGCCTTGCATCCCCTCACGCTCCATTGAGATGTAATAGAGGCCGAGGATCATGTCCTGCGACGGCACGATGATCGGCGCACCGTTGGCAGGGCTGAGGACGTTGTTGGTCGACATCATCAGCACGCGTGCTTCCAGCTGTGCTTCCAGCGACTGCGGGACGTGAACAGCCATCTGGTCACCGTCAAAGTCGGCGTTGAAGGCCGAGCAGACCAGCGGGTGCAGCTGGATCGCTTTGCCTTCGATCAGAACCGGCTCGAACGCCTGAATGCCAAGCCGGTGCAGCGTCGGCGCACGGTTCAGCATCACGGGATGTTCGCGAATGACCTCGTCCAAGATGTCCCAGACTTCGGGGCGTTCCTTTTCGACCAGCTTTTTGGCTTGTTTGACGGTGGAGGACAGACCTTTCGCCTCAAGTCGCGAGTAGATGAACGGCTTAAACAGTTCGAGCGCCATTTTCTTGGGCAAGCCGCACTGATGCAGCTTCAGTTCCGGCCCGGTCACGATGACCGAACGACCCGAGAAGTCGACGCGTTTGCCCAGAAGGTTCTGGCGGAAGCGACCCTGCTTACCCTTCAGCATGTCAGACAGCGATTTCAGCGGGCGCTTGTTGGCCCCCGTAATCACCCGGCCGCGACGGCCGTTGTCAAACAGCGCGTCAACGGATTCCTGCAACATCCGCTTTTCGTTGCGCACGATGATATCCGGGGCGCGCAGTTCGATCAGCCGCTTCAAACGGTTGTTGCGGTTGATCACGCGGCGATAGAGGTCGTTGAGGTCGGACGTCGCGAACCGGCCACCGTCCAGCGGTACCAGCGGGCGCAGCTCGGGCGGAATCACGGGCACGACGGTCAGAACCATCCATTCCGGGCGGTTGCCGGATTCCAGGAAGCTCTCGACGATTTTCAAGCGCTTGATGATCTTCTTGGGCTTAAGTTCCCCAGTGGCGACGGACAGATCCTCGCGCAGTTGGTTGGCTTCGGCTTCCAGATCAATCGCGGCCAGCATTTCACGGATCGCCTCGGCGCCGATGTTGGCCTGGAACGCGTCCATGCCATAGGCGTCCTGGGCGTCCATGAACTCTTCTTCGCTCATCAACTGGCCATAGGTCAGGTCCGTCAGGCCAGGTTCAATGACGACGTAGTTTTCGAAATAGAGGATGCGTTCCAGATCGCGCAACGTCATGTCCAACATCAAGCCGATGCGGGACGGCAGCGATTTCAGGAACCAGATGTGCGCAACTGGCGCGGCCAGCTCGATATGGCCCATCCGTTCGCGTCGCACCTTTTGCAGCGTGACTTCCACGCCGCATTTTTCGCAAACAACGCCGCGGTATTTCATCCGCTTGTATTTGCCACACAGGCATTCGTAGTCCTTGATCGGGCCAAAAATCCGCGCGCAGAACAACCCGTCACGTTCCGGCTTGAACGTGCGATAGTTGATCGTCTCGGGCTTCTTGATTTCGCCATAAGACCAGCTGAGAATCCGCTCAGGGCTCGCCAAGGAGATCTTGATCTCGTCAAACGTCTGCGGCGGGGCCAGCGGGTTGAACGGGTTGGTGGTCAGTTCCTGGTTCATTGGGAAGACCTTTCTTTAGTTTGCACAGGAGAAGCGCACGAAGTCCGCGCCGCCCATGACATTGATGTCTCATTGAAACTCTCGACAAGCTGATCGCCGTGACAGATGGCAGCGGTGATCGCTCTGTTGTCTCGATTTCCAAAATTCTGTGGGATTGTGCCGGAAACCTTGCCGCTTGCCCCCCACTCCATTCGAATACTCGAATAAAGAGTGGAGAGCTCACTGTACAAATAGCCACCTGCGAAGCAAATGACGCCAAACAGCAAAGTCAGAGCGAAGCGCAAAAGGCTCACTCCGTCTCCTCCGCATCCAGCAGTTCCATGTTGAGGCCGAGGCCCCGGACTTCCTTCACCAGCACGTTGAACGATTCCGGCACGCCGGCTTCGAAGTTGTCCTCGCCCTTGACGATGCTTTCGTACACTTTCGTCCGGCCTGCCACGTCGTCCGACTTCACCGTCAGCATTTCCTGCAAGGTGTAGGCGGCGCCATAGGCTTCCAGTGCCCAGACCTCCATCTCACCAAAGCGCTGACCGCCGAACTGTGCCTTACCGCCCAGCGGCTGCTGGGTGACGAGAGAGTACGGACCGGTTGAGCGGGCGTGGATCTTGTCATCCACAAGGTGGTGCAGTTTCAGCAGGTACTTGATGCCGACCGTCACGGGGCGGGCAAATTGCTCACCCGTGCGACCGTCAAACAGCACCGACTGACCGCTTTCGCTGAAGCCAGCGCGAACCAGCGCGTCGTTCACGTCCGCCTCTTTCGCGCCGTCGAACACCGGGGTGGCGATCGGCACGCCTTTGGTGACGTTGCCTGCCGCTTCCAGCAGTTGATCGTCGCTCATGCCGCTGATGCCCTCGTTCCAGACGTCATCGCCATAAGCGATTTTCATGGCGTCCTTCACCGGGGTCAGATCACCCTTGCGCTGATATTCGCCCAGCGCGTCGGAAATCTGTTCGCCCAGACCGCGCGCGGCCCAGCCCATGTGGGTCTCCAAGATCTGCCCGACGTTCATGCGCGACGGCACGCCAAGCGGGTTCAGAACGAAATCGACCGGAGTTCCGTCAGCCAGGAACGGCATATCTTCCATCGGCACGACTTTCGAGATCACGCCCTTGTTGCCGTGCCGACCGGCCATCTTGTCGCCCGGCTGTAGCTTGCGCTTAACGGCAACAAAGACCTTGACCATCTTCATCACACCCGGCGGCAGATCGTCGCCACGGCGAACCTTTTCGACCTTATCCTCAAACCGCGCGTCGAGTGCGCGTTTCTGCAGCTCATACTGCTCATTCAGGGCTTCGACCTGCTTGGCCTCATCCTCTTCGGCGATTGCCAGCTGCCACCACTGACCGCGCGACAGGGTGTCGAGCAGTTCTTCGGTGATCTGCGACTTCGGCTTGACGCCTTTGGGGCCTTTGACAGCCGTTTTGCCAAGGATCATGCCCTGCAGACGCGCGTAGATGTTGCGTTCCAGAATGCCGAGTTCGTCGTCCCGGTCACGGGCCAGACGTTCGACTTCTTCCCGCTCGATCTGCAGCGCGCGTTCGTCTTTTTCCACACCGTGGCGGTTGAAGACGCGCACTTCGACGACCGTGCCGAAATCACCCGGCGGCAGCCGCAGGGAGGTGTCGCGCACGTCCGACGCTTTCTCACCAAAGATCGCGCGGAGGAGTTTCTCCTCCGGCGTCATCGGGCTTTCGCCCTTCGGGGTGATCTTGCCGACCAGAATGTCCGCCGGGCCAACTTCGGCCCCGATATAGACGATCCCGGCCTCATCCAGATTGCGCAGGGCTTCTTCGCCCACGTTCGGGATGTCGCGCGTGATCTCTTCCGGGCCAAGCTTGGTGTCGCGGGCTGCAACCTCAAACTCATCAATGTGGATCGAGGTGAAGACGTCGTCGCGGGTGATCCGCTCGGAAATCAGGATCGAGTCCTCATAGTTGTAGCCATTCCACGGCATGAAGGCGACAACCACGTTCTTGCCCAGCGCCAGTTCACCCAGATCGGTCGAGGGGCCATCGGCGATAACCTCGGCCTTGGACACCGTGTCGCCCACTTTCACCAGCGGACGCTGGTTGATGCAGGTGTTCTGGTTCGAACGCTGGAATTTGCGCAAGCTGTAGATATCAACGCCCGGATCGCCGGGTTCCAGATCGGCGGTCGCACGCACAACGATACGCTGCGCATCCACCTGGTCGATGATCCCTGCCCGCTTCGCGGTGATCGCAGCGCCGGAATCCCGGGCCACGACTTCTTCGATCCCGGTGCCGACAAACGGCGCTTCGGCCTGCAACAGCGGCACCGCCTGGCGCTGCATGTTCGAGCCCATCAACGCGCGGTTGGCGTCGTCGTTTTCAAGGAACGGGATCAGCGATGCCGCGACCGAGACCAGCTGTTTCGGGCTGACGTCGATCAGGTCCACATTCTCGTTCGGTTGCAGCGTGTATTCGCCCGATTTCCGGGTCGAGACGAGGTCGTTGACGAATTTGCCCTTGTCATCAAGGTTCGCGTTCGCCTGCGCCACGGTGTGGCGCATTTCCTCGGTCGCCGACATATATTGCACATCGTCGGTCACCTGACCGTTTTCGACGCGGCGATAGGGCGTTTCTATGAAGCCATACTTGTTCACGCGGGCAAAAGTCGCCAGCGAGTTGATCAGGCCGATGTTCGGCCCTTCCGGCGTTTCAATCGGGCACATCCGGCCATAGTGAGTCGGGTGCACGTCGCGCACTTCAAAACCGGCACGTTCGCGGGTCAGACCGCCCGGCCCAAGGGCCGACAGGCGGCGCTTGTGCGTGACTTCGGACAGCGGGTTGGTCTGGTCCATGAACTGCGACAACTGGGAGGAGCCGAAGAATTCGCGCACAGCCGCAGCGGCAGGCTTGGCGTTGATCAGATCCTGCGGCATCACCGTGTCGATCTCGACGCTGGACATGCGTTCCTTGATCGCACGTTCCATCCGCAGCAGGCCGACGCGGTACTGGTTTTCCATCAGCTCACCGACCGAGCGCACCCGGCGGTTGCCAAGGTGGTCGATATCGTCGATGTCACCGCGCCCGTCGCGCAGGTCGACCAGCGCTTTGATGCAGGCGACGATGTCTTCTTTGCGCAGCGTGCGCTGGGTGTCTTCGGCGTCCAGATCAAGGCGCATGTTCATCTTGACCCGGCCAACGGCGGACAGGTCGTAACGCTCACTGTCGAAGAACAGGGTGTCGAACAGGGCGGATGCGGCGTCAACGGTGGGCGGTTCGCCCGGGCGCATGACGCGGTAGATGTCCATGAGTGCGGTTTCGCGGCCCATGTTCTTGTCGGCCGCCATGGTGTTGCGCATGTAGGGGCCGACCGTGACGTTATCGATGTCGAGCACGGGGATGTCGGTGACACCGGCATCCATCAGCTCTTTCAGCGTGCCGCCGATGACGGTTTCGTCCTTGTCCAGCTCCCAGGTCAGCTCATCCCCGGCCTCGACGTAGATCGCGCCGGTTTCTTCGTTGATGATGTCCTTGGCAGCATAGCGTCCGACGATCTGATCGAAAGGCACCAACAGCTCGGAAACATTGCCTTCGTCGATCAGCTTTTTCACAGCGCGCGGTGTGACCTTCTTGCCCGCTTCGGCGATGACCTTGCCGGATTTGGCGTCCACCAGATCGGCAATCGGACGGGTGCCGCGCACGCGCTCTGGGAAGAACGGCGTGACCCAGCCCTTGTTCTTCTTCAGCTTGAAGGACACCGTGTCGTAATAGGCATCCATGATGCCTTCCTGATCCAGCCCCAGCGCATAAAGCAGCGTGGTGACAGGCAGTTTCCGGCGGCGGTCGATGCGCGCAAAGACCAGATCCTTGGCGTCAAACTCAAAGTCCAGCCACGAGCCGCGATAAGGAATGATCCGGCACGCAAACAACAGCTTGCCCGAGCTGTGCGTCTTACCCTTGTCGTGATCGAAGAACACACCGGGGGAGCGGTGCATCTGCGACACGATCACCCGTTCGGTTCCGTTCACGATGAAGGTGCCGTTGGGCGTCATCAGGGGCATGTCGCCCATGAACACGTCTTGTTCCTTGATATCCTTGACCGATTTCGCGCCGGTATCCTCGTCAATATCAAACACGATCAGGCGCAGGGTGACCTTCAGCGGCGCGCTATAGGTCATGTCGCGCTGCTGGCATTCCTCAACATCGTATTTCGGATGCTCAAGTTCGTACTTCACGAACTCAAGAATGGCGGTTTCGTTGAAGTCCTTGATCGGGAAAACCGACTGGAACACACCGTTGATGCCTTCGCCGTCCATCGGCGTCAGCTGATCGCCGGAATTTAGGAACAGATCATAGCTGGATTTCTGAACCTCGATAAGGTTCGGCATTTCCAGAACTTCGCGGATTTTGCCATAGTATTTGCGGATGCGTTTCTGGCCAAGGAAGGTAGACGCCATGGGGTACGGAACTCCGTTTTCATCACGGACCGCAAACGGTTGGGGCGCACCGCCGACGGACCAGACATGGATTGTTCCGTTTCCATACCAGAGGCGTTTCCCAAAACGCCTCGCCCGAAACGGAAAACAACCCCGTCAAAACGGGACGTATCCCGCTTTGAGAGGGTAGTTTTAAGTGGTGTTTAAGTAGTCAAGTTGCCTGCGCGCCGAATCACGAAGGCGTATGTAACCGCGATGCGGGTGGGTTTCAAGGTGTTGGGGGCTTGGCGAAAAGACGTGCATTGACGTTGCTGTTGCGATCTCACAGCCGAACCGATGACCAACCAGAGTCAAATTTCGATGGAACTACGCGGGCGCGCCCGGCATGCCCAGGGAATAACTGGGCAACGAACGGTTTGAATTCATTCTGTTCACCAGTTTCCCAATAGACGTACACGTGTTCGTCAAATGCAGCGCGGTTCATGGAAACATAGTTTACTCAATTTCTATGGTCTGGCGGGAGCGGCGGTTTTGTGCTGTCGAGAGGCGCGGGCGGGCTGGGAGATCGCACACCTGACAACTTCAAGACGTTCGATTTCTGGGACAGCGATGCAGGTACCGCGAAAGACACTGGACACGCGAGCGCCGGGGTATGTAGACCGGCCCAGCCGTATCTATGGCGCATTGAAGCGCTATATTGACCAGATAGACAGGTTTGATGGGGATATCGTAGGTGAGACAGATATTCGCTCCGGTCAAATTGACCTCAAGCGCCTTGAACTTGCCATTCCAAATGACACCACCGCGGAACAATTTACTCAAATTCAACGCGCGATAGACTACGCTGAGGGTTCGGGGATCGACCTAGAAGTGAGGCGAATCCAATGAGAAATGTGCTAAACTTCGAAGAACAAAGAGCGAAAGCGCTCGCGGAGGCGGCTGAGCGCAAAAAGCGGGCCAAGCCTCCTAAGGAATCAAAAGCCGCTCTGGTCACGGCCTATCGTAAGTTCACAAAGATAGTCTCACAGGCCGTATATCGCTCTGGTTGTCGTGACCCCAAGGGGCTACGAAAACTACTTTCCCTCAGACATGAACGCGTTTGATATCGGGCGCGAAGCGCGCAAGGCCCTATTGGCCAGCCGATTCATTGCGCCAGATCACCCCGAGTTGGATGAAGTCATGCGGTTTCCCACAGCGGACGAAATTAAGGCTGCACAAGAGGACAACAAGGCGCGTGCTGGCGTCAAGACACTGAAAGCGCTGTTCAACGGCGCTGGCAATGTGTCGTTACAGTTGCAGGAAGTTCAAATCGAAATCACACCATGGCGCTATCGCGGGCGTGGCCATTGGGAGGGCATTCGCGGCCACGCAGATACTGTCTTGCCGGAAGGCGTATCGGACGAAGCGCTTGGCAAGGCCATTCTGGACGCACTGGACGTAAGCCGGAGTGCGTGACGCGAAGCTCAAATACAACGCGCGATAGACTACGCTGAGAGTTTGGGGATCGACGTAGAAGTGAGCCGTATCCGATGAGAAAAGTACTGACCACAGAAGAATGGATCGCGAAACGTCGTGCGGAGGCGGCTGAGCGCAAAAAGCGCGCCAAGCCTCCTAAGGTGTCCAAGGACGCAATCATAAATGCGCATCGCGCCTTCACGAACATTGTCTCATTTGCAGTCTATCGGCGGGGGTGCCCTGACCCCAAGGGTAACAATGAATACCTCGCGCCAAACATGAATGCAGAAGACATTGGGCGTGAAGCGCGTGCAGCGCTCATGGCGAGCCGCTTCATAACGCCCGATCATCCGGAATGGGATTCAATCATGCGGTGGCCGACGCCTGAAGAAATCAAGGCGCTTAACGAAGCCGACAAAGCGCGTGCGGGTGTCAAGACCCTGAAAGCGCTGTACAACGGCGCAGGGAGCGTGACGCTGACCTTGAAGGACGCAAATATCAGGCTCAAGCCATGGCGCTATCGCGGACGTTCCAGTTGGGAGGGCATTCGCGGCCATGAAGATACGGTCTTGCCGGAAGACGTGTCGGACGAAGCGTTTGGTAAGGCCATTCTGGACGCGCTGGACATAAGCCGCGCAGCCTAAGCCTAATTCAATACGAATAATAAATTAAGCCGGGCATCGCTGCCCGGCTTTTCCACGTTAGCGCAAAGCGCCCCTCGTGATTACTTCAGTTCCACCTCGGCGCCAGCTGCTTCCAGCTTGCCTTTGATGTCTTCTGCTTCGGCTTTGTCGACGCCTTCTTTGACGGCTTTGCCGCCGGCTTCGACCAGGTCCTTGGCTTCTTTCAGGCCCAGACCGGTGATCGCGCGGACCTCTTTGATGACGTTGATTTTCTGAGCGCCAGCGGCCTTCAGGATCACGTCAAATTCGGTCTGCTCTTCAGCGTCGGCACCGGCGTCGCCAGCGGGACCAGCCATCATCACAGCGCCGCCAGCGGCGGGCTCGATGCCGTATTCGTCTTTCAGGATGGTTTTCAGTTCCTGGGCTTCGAGAAGGGTCAGACCCACGATCTCTTCCGCCATTTTTTTCAGATCAGCCATGTTTTCGTTTCCGTTCCTAGATGTGTTCCAACGTGCAGGTGTCTAACCCCACGCGGATCGTTCCAATTGCCTCACGCCGCTTCGGCGCGTTCCTCCACCGTCGAAAGAATGCTGGCAATGTTGCTTACAGGCGCGCCAATGGCCCCGGCGATGTTTGCGGCTGGTGCCCCGATGCAACCGGCGATGGAAGCGATAAGCTCCTCGCGGCTTGGCATCCCGGCAACGGCTTTCACACCGGCGACGTCCAACGCATTCTCGCCCATGGCACCGCCCAGGATCTCGAACTTCGAGTTGTCCTTGGCAAAGCCATCCGCAACCTTGGCCGCAGCCACAGGATCTTCGGAATAGGCGAGAACGGTCATGCCCGTCAGGTAGTCGGCGATAGAGGCCACCGATTTCCCCTCAAGGGCGATCTTGGCGAGCTTGTTTTTGGCAACACGCACAGATCCACCCGCATCACGCATGCGTGCGCGCAGATCCTGCATTTCGGCAACTGTCAGACCCACGTAGTGGGCAACCACTACAACGCCAGAGCTTTCAAAGATCTGGCCGAGTTCCTCGACCACTTTCTCTTTCTGGGCTCTATCCACAGTTTCACTCCAAATTTGGAGGGTTCCCCCTCCGGCTCAGTTCAGGGCCGAGGCCCTACGAGTCCTTACGGGGGTCAGTGGACAGCGCCCCCGGAGCAGTGGCCCAGGCGCGAATATCTCTGTTCCCGTCTCAGGTAGGATTTATGACCTTGAGGTCACCCACCGTCTCGGACGAATGCACGGCCCGACGAATCGGACGCAGATGTGCAGGGGTGCACTTAGAGGGGTTGGGGGGGGATGTGAAGGGGGAAGGTATGCTGCACCGGGACGGCTGAATTGAGTCGATTCTGTGGAAAAACAACGTGTTGCGGGCGCAGAAAGTAGCGATTTGAACATAGCGCGAGCGCCTTTCTGATCAGGCTTTGCGCGTTTGCTGCGGTGCAGGAAAGATCTTTGCCAGTTTGCGAAGGTTTTGGGCAGTGGCGGCGAGCAGGAATTCGTCATTTGCGCCGCATGGTCCACGTAATCGGAGCCGTCCCAGGCCGAGAATGCGCTTGAGGTGGGCAAAGAGCATTTCGACCTTCTTCCGGAGCTTCACCGAGATCTTGTATTGCGGCGTTTTGGCGATTGCGCGGGCGATGTCGCGAGCGTCCTCATGTTCCTCACGGGTGATCTTACGGGCGTCGGCATTCGGGCAGCACTTCGGCTTGGAAGGACAGGATTGGCAGGTGTGCTTCAGCGCTTGGTACTTGGCCACGCCCTTGCCGGTTGGGCCGCGATTGGGGTCGGAGTAGTTTCGGCGGAACTGCTTCAGAGCCTCGCCTTCCGGGCAGATGTATTGATTGTTCTCGGCATCCCATTCGAAGTCAGCTCGGGACCAGGTGCCATCGGTGCGCCCGGCTTTGTCGAAGACCGGGATGTGCGGTGCGATCTTTTCACCCACCAGCCATCCGAGCATGGGTCCCGATCCGTAGGCGGTGTCGGCGATCAGCCGTTCGGGATGAAGATCGAAGCGCTCTTTGGCCCGCTTCAGCATCGTCTTGGTTGACCCCACCTCGGCTTGACGGATCGACCGTGTCGCTTCCACGTCGACGATGACACCATGATCGGTATCGATGAGATAGTTGTCGGAGTAGGCAAAAAATGCGGGACCCTTACGCGCCGCCGTCCACTGGCTGGCTGGGTCGGAATAGGACGTGAACTTTGGCTCGACCGGTGTCGCTGCTCCGAATGCGGCCTCATCCAGAGTGTCGAGATACTCGCGGACCGCGCGGGGTGCAGCGTCTGCATCGATCCGCGCAATGTCCCATTCTTCCTTTGGCGCAGAGTACTGCTTGTTGGCATCCGCCTCGATCAAGCTGGCATCGACGGCCAGGCGCTGACCGCTGACGAGACCTTCGGCGATGCATCGCGCGACCGTGGTCTCGAAGAGATGGCGCAGCAGCTCACTCTCGCGGAACCGACCATGCCGGTTCTTTGAAAAGGTCGAGTGATCCGGCACCCGATCGGCCAGGTCGAGCCGACAAAACCACCTGTACGCGAGGTTCAAGTGTACCTCTTCACAGAGCCGCCGCTCGGACCGGATGCCGAAGCAGTAACCGACGATCAGCATCCGGATCAGCAGTTCAGGATCGATCGAAGGACGACCGGTGTGGTGTCCTTCCCCCCTAAAACTGGGCCACTACATTGGTCTTGAGAGGGGAATATGTAATGGCACGGAAACGGCATTCGGACGAAGATGTATTGAAGCTGCTGCGTGAGATTGAGCTGAAGCTGACGGGAGGAAGTGACGTTGCATCGGCGTGTCGTAGCGTCGGCATCAGCGATGCGACATATTACAACTGGCGGAAACGGTTTGGTGGTATGGGACGGTCGCAGTTGTCGGAGATGCGCAGCCTGGAAAAGGAGAATGGGCGTCTCAAGAAGATCGTCGCTGAGCTTGAATTGGACAAGCTGATCCTCAAAGAAAGCCTGAACTGTCTAGCCCCCAAGTTCTGGGCCATTTCTGATTAGAGTTTCTGGCATTGGTGGTCGCATGTTCAGAGCCTGGTGCGGACGTGTGTGGTTGTACTGCTTAAGCCAATGATTGATGACGATCTGTGCCTGTTTCGTTGTTGTGAACCATTCAGCGTTGAGGATCTCGTGCCGGAGAGTGCCGTTGAACCTCTCGTTGTATCCGTTTTCCCAAGGGGACCCCGGATAGATTCTAATTGGTCGAACACCAACGCGAACCAACCACTCCTGCATCGCCTTGGCTACGAACTCTGGGCCGTTGTCGGAGCGGATATACTCCGGCGTGCCATGGCAGAGGAGCAGCGGATATAGCGCCTCCAGAACATCTTCGGCGCCCATCCTGCTGCGAACTTCCACGGCCAGGGCCTGCCGGGTGTACTCATCCAGAACGGTCAGCATCTTGTAGCTCCGGCCATTGCTGAGCTTGTCGTGAACGAAGTCGATGCTCCAGATGTGGTTCGGATGCGTCGGCCTGAGGCGAATGATCGAGCTGTCCTTGTGATAAAGCCGTCTGCGCTTCCTGTGCCGCTGCGGGAGTTGCAGTCCTTCTTCCTGCCAGAGACGCTCAACCTTCTTATGATTGACCCGCCAGCCCTCGATGCGCAGGAGTTCCGAAACTTTACGATAGCCGTAGCGCCCATATTGCTTGGCCAGGCGGATCAAAGCGAGCCGTAGAGCATCATCGTCTTTTGGCGCGGGTCGATATTGCAGAGAGTTTCGCGCCAGACCGACGACCCGGCAGGTCCTCCGCTCCGAGGTCGCGAGCTTTTGGCGCGTATGAATAACGGCCTGACGGAGCTCCCCAGTCGTCAGGCCCTGGGCTTTAAGTAGTTCAGGCTTTCTTTGAGGATCAGCTTGTCCAATTCAAGCTCAGCGACGATCTTCTTGAGACGCCCATTCTCCTTTTCCAGGCTGCGCATCTCCGACAACTGCGACCGTCCCATACCACCAAACCGTTTCCGCCAGTTGTAATATGTCGCATCGCTGATGCCGACGCTACGACACGCCGATGCAACGTCACTTCCTCCCGTCAGCTTCAGCTCAATCTCACGCAGCAGCTTCAATACATCTTCGTCCGAATGCCGTTTCCGTGCCATTACATATTCCCCTCTCAAGACCAATGTAGTGGCCCAGTTTTAGGGGGGAAGGACACCAGGGCCTGACGACTGGGGAGCTCCGTCAGGCCGTTATTCATACGCGCCAAAAGCTCGCGACCTCGGAGCGGAGGACCTGCCGGGTCGTCGGTCTGGCGCGAAACTCTCTGCAATATCGACCCGCGCCAAAAGACGATGATGCTCTACGGCTCGCTTTGATCCGCCTGGCCAAGCAATATGGGCGCTACGGCTATCGTAAAGTTTCGGAACTCCTGCGCATCGAGGGCTGGCGGGTCAATCATAAGAAGGTTGAGCGTCTCTGGCAGGAAGAAGGACTGCAACTCCCGCAGCGGCACAGGAAGCGCAGACGGCTTTATCACAAGGACAGCTCGATCATTCGCCTCAGGCCGACGCATCCGAACCACATCTGGAGCATCGACTTCGTTCACGACAAGCTCAGCAATGGCCGGAGCTACAAGATGCTGACCGTTCTGGATGAGTACACCCGGCAGGCCCTGGCCGTGGAAGTTCGCAGCAGGATGGGCGCCGAAGATGTTCTGGAGGCGCTATATCCGCTGCTCCTCTGCCATGGCACGCCGGAGTATATCCGCTCCGACAACGGCCCAGAGTTCGTAGCCAAGGCGATGCAGGAGTGGTTGGTTCGCGTTGGTGTTCGACCAATTAGAATCTATCCGGGGTCCCCTTGGGAAAACGGATACAACGAGAGGTTCAACGGCACTCTCCGGCACGAGATCCTCAACGCTGAATGGTTCACAACAACGAAACAGGCACAGATCGTCATCAATCATTGGCTTAAGCAGTACAACCACACACGTCCGCACCAGGCTCTGAACATGCGACCACCAATGCCAGAAACTCTAATCAGAAATGGCCCAGAACTTGGGGGCTAGACACCTGTGCGCAAGACCGATGGCTCTGTTAAGAAAATCCTCGTCACCTGTTGCTTGCCACGCTGCGATACAGGCCTCGCACATATGCATGTTTACGTTCTGGCCCCGATACTCGGATGGTTGCGCAAATCCGGCGGTGAACTCGTCAATATATGCGCCATGCTCGGGGTCCCAGAACCGGCCCTCCATCAATGACCACACGTGACTCAAAATCGCACGGCCAGACGAAAGGCCAGCCTTGATCGCAGAGGCGGCAGCCAGAAGAACAAAGGCATGCCCGTAACCCATAATGGCCGGATCGGCGACCTTGCCCGCCCGCATTTCCCAGATGTAAGTGCCATCTGCCTGCTTGTGCGCCTTCTCCAGACACGCCAACCCATGTTCGGCGAGCGCCCTGTCATCCTCATTGCTGGTACGTGCGGCCGACATTGCGAAGTTGAAGACAAAGCGGCAAGAACTTACCAGGTGGCGAAGGTCTTTGTCGTATATTGAACCATCGTCATTGAAACAGTGAAAGAACCCACCCGCCGGATCTGTCGCGTTCTTGCGATAGAATTCCAGCGTGCTTTCCGCATGACCTTTCAAGAACTCGGGCAGATGAAAGGAGGGATATGCGTCCACCGCGGGATTCACTTTGTTGACCTCTTGTGAAAAAGCAGGCAGCGATGGGAACTGACACGCGCCGGCTCATCTTGATACACGTGTAAAATTGCACTTGATACTGGTCGTGTCAAGGAATTTTGGGGTAACAGGAGGGGCAATGGAGGAAAGATGCCGACACAGAGCAATTTGACGATGGAAGAATTTGCCCGCCTGTGCGGATTGTCGCGCCCGACGTTGTCGCGGTATTTCAATGACCCCGATTCCGTGCGCGCAAAGACGCAAGAGATCATCAAAGAGGCGATTGAGAAGCACAATTACACGCCAAATTTCCTCGCTTCCAGCCTTATACGCGGCCAGATGAAGGCGCTAGGGATCGTCATCCCGTCACTGATCGACCCGTTCTACAGTGCCCTGGTCAACGCTATCGAGTTTGCCGCCGAGGAAAGCGGATATCTAACCGTGCTTCAGTCGTCTCATAACGATCCGCGGCGCGAAAGGCGGGCGATATCGCGTCTGCTTTCACTTGATGTGGCGGGGATCGCAATTGCGCCCCTGGGGTACAGTTCGGACACGGATGTCATCATGTCGGCCCGCGAACGCGTGCCACTGGTAATCATGGATTCCCGGTTGCAGCCCGACATCCCTTATGTCGGGACCAACAACGATCAAAGTGTTTCGCTGATGGTTGATTATCTTTGCCGGTCTGGCCCGCCCCCGGCGCTTTTCACGATGCCCAAAATGAACATCAACGTGGTCGAGCGTCAGCAAGCCTATTGCAATCGCATGATAGCTTTAGGGCATGACCCGATCATCCTAAACCCCGACGACGCCCGTATCGAAGACGACTACGAAAAGTACGGATTCCAGAAGTTCCTTTCTCTGGGACCGAAGAAACTGGAAGGGGTTAAATCAATCCTTTGCCCCAATGACCGTGTCGCTTTGGGTGCAATAGCCGCTGCCGGAAAGCTCGGGCTGAGTGTCGGAAAAGGCGCGAATGATGATCTTCGGATTGCAGGGCATGATGGCCAGCGTTTCGGAGCCTACACGCAACCCGAACTCACAACTGTTGAGCAAGATATTCGAGGGATGGGTGAAACGGTTGCCGCCGCATTACTTGAGGGCACAACGCACGCCGCGTTCAGCGAGGACATCTTTCTGGACGGGCGTTTTGTAGGGCGTGATTCAGCTTGAACGACCTCCAGGTGGCAGCATGAGACAGGTAGAGCCGGACCATTTTTCAGTGGGCGCAAGGTGGGTGATCGGACGTTCAAGGCGGCTGGTGGACTCACGGATCAAGGATCCGAAGGTTGGCAAAACCGTTGGTCCGCACGGACAGATCGCGACACCACAAGGTCTGCATTGGGAATATCGTTTGATTGCGCTCGCTCAATAGCACCTGCGGAGTCGTACCCATTGTCACGCCAACGCTTTACTAAACGCCGCTCAAGCGTTTCCAATGGCGCTCCGACAAAGACGGTATGATCAAAAAGTTGCGTAATTGCCGGCCAGTTGCCGCAATCAAGCAATAGGTAATTGCCCTCCACAACGATTATTGGTGTCTGCGCGTTCACTCGCCGCGCACCAGCAATGGCAATATCTCGAGCTCGGTCAAACGTTGGGGCAAACTGATCATGTTTTGCCTCGCAAATACGTTTCAGAAGTGCATAGCGACCAGGGCGCGCAACACACGTCGGTGGCTTTTGGTCTGCGCTGCAAAGAAATGGGTGTCCGCCCGTCGATGGGATCCGTTGGCGATTGTCACGACTGTGAGTATGGTATTGCGGCTTGATGGCCTGACCCATGCTACGATTGACTGCGTGTCATTGCGTTGACGTGTCGACCACCAAGTCGCCCGGCAACGGGCGAGATGTGACCTCATAGGAGCCTGACGGTCTGCGTACCATCACAGTCCTGTCGCCTCGGTTCGGTTGCTTTGGCATTCTGAACAATGAGGGCATCCTTGAAGACCACCCATCCGGCAATCATCGGCATTGATACGCACAAAGCAACCCATGTTGCGGTCGCTATTGATACGCAAGGCACCCGGTTGGCGGCGCTGTCTATTCCAACCAACCCAAAAGGATACTTGGAGCTGGAACCTTGGGCCCAATCTCATGGGCAGGTTCTGGCATTTGGCATCGAAGGAACCGGATCATATAGCGCGGGCCTTTCTCGGTCTTTGTTGGCGCAGGGGCACAACGTCATCGAAGTCACCACCAAATGGAGCTGATTGTTCGATTGCGGCCGATTGTGTTGAAAAACTCCGAAATCAGAGCGTCGCGGATTTCTTGCGAAAACCTATGAAGCGAAATAGTCGGAAAGCTTTGACCACGAGACAGCGCATGGCTGCGCGTGAGCGCATGTAGGCGATTTGGGCCGACCCCCGCGCCAAAAATTTAGGATCGGGCTGCATGGAAAGAAAAATCATCGTTCAGGCCCTAAAACGGAGTTTTTCAACACAATCGGCCCATCGCCCCCAACTGTCAGCCCACCGGGGTCGGCCTTGGCGGCTTCGGCGAATTCGGCAAATGTTTGATACGGGCTGTCGGCGGGGACCGCCAGGACAACCGCATCAAGCTGAATGTTTCCGATGGGTTCAAAGTCCGGCATTTCAAACGGAACATCGTCGCGCAGCATCTTGACTAAAGCGTTTCGACATTAACCTGAGACATATCCGGCGGCCTTAAAGTAGTTCCAGCATTCTACTGGGTCGTAGAGATCGCAGATTGCTCCGATTGCTTCGAAGACCTGGGTAAAGGACCTGGCCCCGATCCGTCGCAAATGGGCTTTCAGTTTAGAGAAGGCCTGCTCGATGGGATTCAGGTCGGGCGAGTACGGTGGCAGGTAAAGGAACCAGCAGCCGTGATTGCGTAAAGCCTGCGTCGCCTCCTTATTCCGGTGGGTTGCCAGGTTGTCGAGAATGACGACAGTGCCGGGGTTGATCTCGGGGACCAGCACTTCGCGGATGTAGGCCGCGAAGGCGGGGCCATCTATCGCTCCCTTGATGACCCAAGGTGCGATCAGCGCGCCTTGGGTCAGGCCCGCGATCAAGGTTTGGGTTCCCCAGCTTCCGAAGGGCGCATCCATCGTCAGGCGCTTACCGCGCTTGGCTCTGCCGCGTAGGCGCGTGAGGTTTGTCTTCACTGCGGTTTCGTCAATAAAGACAACGCGCTCAGGAAAGGTCGCAATGGCTGGCGAGCGGTATCTGAACCAGTCGGCCCGTTGCTGCCTTACCTTGGCGCGGCGGCGCTCGGTTGCGACCAGCGACTTTTTTGTACGTGAAGCCGAGCCGGGACAGAAGGTTGGCGATGGAGGAGTGATGCACCCGCACACCCTCTGCATCGGCCAGCGCATTACGCAACTCAAAGAGCGTGATGTCAGGGTCTTGTGCGATCAACTCCTCAAAGAATTCCCGATGCGGAGCCAGCTTTCCCTTGCCGCGCGGCGGTCCCTGCCGGGCAGGTTCCGCATGACCCTTCATCCTCACCTGACGCGCCCACCGCGCGCCTGTGGCAGGCGACAGCTTCAACCGCAACGCCGCCGCGCGCCCGCTCAACCCTTCTTCAATGTATCTCTGAAACCGTATCCGAAGCGCAGATGGCAAAGGTGCTGACATGATCCATCCTCCCAAACAGGATGAATCACAGATCAGGTCTCAAGGGAATCCCTCGCGATTCAGGTTCAAGCCGAAACGCTTTAGGAAAATGGACGGGATGTTGATGAAGCGGATGCGGGAACAATTGGCCCTGACATTAAAGGCGACACCGCGCGCCAGCGTTCACCCGCCGTCCGCACAGCCCGCAATGCCCTGTGCCACGCCTTCCAGCAGCGCTTCGTAGAACGCCGGTCCGGGCGTGATCCCCTGACCAACGGGATGCAGATTTGTCACCGGAACGCCGCTGCCAGCGGCCAGTGTTTCGACCAGCGCGTCGCTTTCGACCCCTTCCGAAACAATGCAGTCAACCGCGCCTTCGCGAACCAGTGCGCCCAATTCCGCCAGATGCCGCGCACCCGGGGCGCTGTCCTCATGGGTGCGGATGGCACCGACAATCTGCAGGCCGAACGCATCCGCAAAATGTCCCCACGCGTCATGCGCTGTGATCAACCGGGCACCGCGATCGTCTTTCAGAATGCCCAGGGCCCGAAGTGTCAGATCGGCCAGTCGCGCCCCGGTTTCCTTGGCGTTCTGCTGATACAACGCGGCATTCTGCGGGTCTGCCACGGACAATGCCTCGGCAATTTCGGGCAGCCAGCGCAGCGCCTGCGCCGGGTCCAGCCACAGATGCGGGTCGTCCTCATCCTCGACCAGGTCAGGGGCCAGGGGCAATGTGCGCGCGCCTTGCGTTGCCAATACATCACCCAGCCACGAGGCCAGTGCCGGGCCGACCCAGATCACCAGATCAGCCGAGGCGATGGCACTGGCCTGCGACGGGCGCAGTGCCATGTGATGCGGGTCGTCCCCGGGCTGCAACAGAAGGTCGGGGACGCCGACCCCGTCCATCACCTGCGCCACCAGCGAATGCACCGGTGCGATATCGGTGACAACTTTGGGGCCAGCGGCCAGGGCCGGGCTGGCCAGCCAGATCAAAATCAAAAACGTGCGCATCAGTGCCTCCTTGCGGTATCCGCGATGGTCGATTAGACAATATGTTATAAGATAACAAGTGAGGATTTCATGGCGACCACGCCCGCCGCATTCTGCAACCACGATCACCACGCCTGCGCGTCGCAGGTTCTGGCGCGTGCCGATGCCCGTGCCCGCGCCGAAGGTCTGCGCCTGACAGCGGTGCGCCGACGCGTGCTGGAAATCCTCGCCTCGGGGCATCGTGCGCTTGGTGCTTATGAAGTGCTGGATCAACTGGCCCGGGATGGTGGCAAGCGGCAGCCTCCCGTTGCTTATCGTGCGCTGGACTACCTGGTGAAACACGGGTTCGCGCATCGCATTCAGGCGCTGAATGCCTTCGCTGCCTGTACCGAGGCGACGCCGGACCACATCCCGGCGTTTTTCATCTGCGATACCTGCCAATCCGTCGCCGAAACCCCGGTGCGTGCGGTGGGCCGGGCGATGCAGGACGCCGCAGGACGCATCGGATTCGCGATGGAGGCGATGAACCTGGAGGCTGTCGGCCAATGCCCTGCCTGCGAGGGCGCGCAGTGAAGGACAACGCTCTGATCTCAGCGCAGGGGCTGCACGTGCATCACGGCGACTTGCCGGTTCTGCACGGCATTGATCTGGCCATCGCACGTGGCGAGATCGTGACCCTTGTCGGCCCGAATGGGTCCGGCAAATCGACGCTGATCAAGGCGCTGCTGGGCGTGGTGCCTGCCAGCGCTGGGAATGTGACGCGCGCGCCGGGGCTGCGGATTGGCTATGTGCCGCAAACCCTGTCTTTGGATGCGACCTTGCCGATGCCGGTGGCGCGGTTCCTGTCGCTGCCGACGCGCCACGCCAAAGCCGAAATCGCAGCCGCCTTGGAACGCACCGGCGTCGCCGGTCTGGAAGCCAGGCAATTGTCAGCCCTGTCCGGCGGCCAGCGTCAGCGCGTGTTGCTGGCCCGTGCGCTGCTGGGCGATCCGGATATCCTGATCCTGGATGAGCCGACGCAAGGCCTCGACCAGCCGGGCATCGCCGCCTTTTATGCGTTGGTGGCCGAGGTTCGCGCCGAACGCGGCTGTGCGGTGCTGATGGTCAGTCATGACTTAACCGTGGTGATGCGCGCCTCGGACCGGGTGATCTGCCTGAACGGGCATATCTGCTGTCAGGGCACGCCCGAAGCGGTGCTGGACGCGCCCGAGTACAGCGCCCTGTTCGCCGATAGCGCCGCGGCGCTGGCAATCTATCGCCACGCCCATGATCACAGTCATGACCATGACCATGACTTGGCACAGGATCACGCCCATGGGGATCATTGATGCTGGATGACTTCCTGCTGCGCGCCGGGTTGGCAGGCGTCGGCGTGGCCCTGGCAACCGGCCCGCTGGGGTCTTTTGTCGTCTGGCGGCGGATGGCGTATTTCGGCGATGCAACAGCCCATGCCGCCATTCTGGGCGTCGCGCTGGCGCTGGCGCTGGATCTGCCGGTTGTGCTGGGGACGCTTGTGATGGCCGCCTTCGTCGGGTGGGCGGTTGCGGCCCTCGCCGCGCGCGGGCGGGCCGTGGATATGTCGCTGATCGTCATCGCCTATGGCGCGCTGGCCGCCGGGCTTGTCGGCGTCTCGCTGGCGGGGGGCGGGCGCATCAACCTTGAGGCTTATCTGTTCGGTGACATCCTGACCGTGACGGTGCGTGACCTGTTGGTGATCTGGGGCGGGGCGATCCTGGTCCTTGGCCTGTTGCTCTGGCGTTGGGCGGCGCTGCTGACTGCGACCCTGAACGAAGACCTTGCTTCGGCCGCCGGGCTTGATCCGGCACGTGAACGATTGGTGCTGACGCTGGCGCTGGCTGTTGTGGTCGCCGTTGCACTGAAAGTCGTGGGGGCATTGCTGATCGGGGCCATGCTGGTGATCCCGGCGGCGGTGGCCCAATCGCTGGCCCGCAGCCCCGAGGCGATGGCGATCCTGGCCGTAATCGCCGGAATGCTGGCCGTGCTGGGCGGTTTGGCCGGGTCATACTTTTTCGACACGCCGGCCGGGCCGTCCATCGTCGTTGCGGCGGCAGTGCTGTTCGTTGCATCGCTGCTGGTGCGCAGATCGCGCTGATATCGCGATGGCCCCCCTCACCACGCCGCTACATTGGTTGAGTTGATGTGCGACGCGGGTGTGCTAAAGCGTTTCGGCTTGAACCTGAATCGCGAGGGATTCCCTTGAGACCTGATCTGTGATTCATCCTGTTTGGGAGGATGGATCATGTCAGCACCTTTGCCATCTGCGCTTCGGATACGGTTTCAGAGATACATTGAAGAAGGGTTGAGCGGGCGCGCGGCGGCGTTGCGGTTGAAGCTGTCGCCTGCCACAGGCGCGCGGTGGGCGCGTCAGGTGAGGATGAAGGGTCATGCGGAACCTGCCCGGCAGGGACCGCCGCGCGGCAAGGGAAAGCTGGCTCCGCATCGGGAATTCTTTGAGGAGTTGATCGCACAAGACCCTGACATCACGCTCTTTGAGTTGCGTAATGCGCTGGCCGATGCAGAGGGTGTGCGGGTGCATCACTCCTCCATCGCCAACCTTCTGTCCCGGCTCGGCTTCACGTACAAAAAAAGTCGCTGGTCGCAACCGAGCGCCGCCGCGCCAAGGTAAGGCAGCAACGGGCCGACTGGTTCAGATACCGCTCGCCAGCCATTGCGACCTTTCCTGAGCGCGTTGTCTTTATTGACGAAACCGCAGTGAAGACAAACCTCACGCGCCTACGCGGCAGAGCCAAGCGCGGTAAGCGCCTGACGATGGATGCGCCCTTCGGAAGCTGGGGAACCCAAACCTTGATCGCGGGCCTGACCCAAGGCGCGCTGATCGCACCTTGGGTCATCAAGGGAGCGATAGATGGCCCCGCCTTCGCGGCCTACATCCGCGAAGTGCTGGTCCCCGAGATCAACCCCGGCACTGTCGTCATTCTCGACAACCTGGCAACCCACCGGAATAAGGAGGCGACGCAGGCTTTACGCAATCACGGCTGCTGGTTCCTTTACCTGCCACCGTACTCGCCCGACCTGAATCCCATCGAGCAGGCCTTCTCTAAACTGAAAGCCCATTTGCGACGGATCGGGGCCAGGTCCTTTACCCAGGTCTTCGAAGCAATCGGAGCAATCTGCGATCTCTACGACCCAGTAGAATGCTGGAACTACTTTAAGGCCGCCGGATATGTCTCAGGTTAATGTCGAAACGCTTTAGGGTTCGCCATTCCGTCCAGCCGAAAGCCCTTGAGTGACCGCGAAACCGCCAGATCGCAGCCGATGCGCCCGTGACGCCCAACCCATTGCCGTCCCGTGGCCGGAGCATGCCTTTGACCGGGTCTGATCCGGGCCTTGATGGCACCCCGGACAGGCAGCGCACCGGGGCCGGGCTTGCGCGGCTGATCCTGCGTTTGGTACTGATTGTGGTGATCGTTGTCGCGATCAATCGGCTGGCCGCCTGGGCCATCGACCCCGAAGATTTCGCCCCTGGCCATTTCGCCGCCAGCGATCCGATGGTGATCGTGGCCGCCGGATTTTACGCCGCGCTGTTGGCCTTGCCTTTCGTACCGGGGGTCGAGATCGGCGCCGCAATGCTGAGCGTGCTCGGCCCGCCGGTGGCCGCGCTGGTCTATGGTGCGACGCTGGTCGGGCTGTTGCTGGCCTATGCGGCGGGTCGCTTGATTCCAGTGCGCCTGACGACAGGGGCGCTGCGGCGGATCGGGCTGCACAGGATGGCCGACGGCATCGCGCGCATCGCGGCCATGAAGCGCGCTGAGCGGATGTCGGCGCTGACCGAAGGATTTTCCGGCCCCGTCGCGGCCTTCCTGCTGCGCTATCCCGAGTTGACGCTGATCCTGCTGTTCAACATCCCCGGAAATGCGCTGATCGGTGGGGGCGGTGGCATCGCCATGGTCGCGGGGATGAGCCGTGTCGTGTCGCTGCCGCGTTTCATCCTGGCCACCGCCATCGCCGTCGCGCCGGTCCCGCTGGCGGTCTATTTCTTCGGGATCGATCCGTTTCAGTGAGGTCAGGGCGACGTTCGGATGTCACCCAACTGCCTTATCCTAAACTAATGAACCACGTCCCGGATACCCGCGCCGGCCTTAGCGCGTGTTGGCCTGGAACGGATATTCACCAATGCATCGCAAGCAGGGCGCGCGCCGGACTGGTGGGCTGGCGCTGCACCGTTGAGTTTGCATGATTTATGGCTCAGGTTTGGTCATCAGCTCGCTTGGACGCGCAAAGTTCAGACCAGCGCCTGACCGGCGGGACCGGTCCGGCGCGCGCCCTGCGCCTTACGGCGCGCACCGGGCGCAGGTACAAACTGCCAATATCTGCTTCTAACCAATTGTGACCGAGAGAGTTAGTTTGATCAGACGGCGGCTTAACTGCCCCACGGCCCGTGATGCCCCGATCCGCCATCCACGCGTTCAAACCCATGCGCGCCGAAAAAATCGCGCTGGCCCTGGATCATGTTGGCGGTGCCGCGCGCAGTGCGCATCATGTCGAAGTAGCTGAGCGCCGCTGAAAGGGCAGGGACGGCCAGACCGTGTTCGCTGGCGCGCGCCACCACTTTGCGCAAAGCGCCATGTGTGTCGCGCATCTTGCCCGCAAAAAACGGCGCGAACATCAAGTTGGCCTCGGGCGTGTCCGCCAGGGCCGAAGCCATGTCGTTCAACATGCTGGAGCGGATGATGCAGCCCGCGCGCCAAACGCGCGCAACCTCGGGCATCGGCAGGTTCCAGCCGAATTCGGCACTGGCGTTGTTCAGCAGGTGGAAGCCTTGGGCATAACACATGATCTTGCCCGCGATCAGCGCGCCTTCCAGATCGTCCAGCGTCAGCGCCCCGTCGAGCGCAACCGGGGCGGCACCAAAGATCGCCTCACCCGCTTCACGCGCCGGTTTCGCGGCACTGATGTTGCGGGCTGCCACCGCAGCCTCGATCACCGGGATCGGCGCGGCCAGATGCTGCGCCTCCACCGCAGTCCAGCGTCCGGTGCCCTTCTGACCGGCGCGGTCGAGGATCACATCCAGCATGGCGGCCCCGGTTTTCGGGTCGGCGGCGACCTCTCCCGAAATCTCAATAAGATAGCTTTGCAGGGGCCCTTCGTTCCAGGATTTGAAGGCACCGGCGATGTCACCCGCCGATTGTCCCATGCCGTCGCGCAGGATGCCGTAAGCCTCGGCGATCATCTGCATGTCGGCGTATTCGATGCCGTTGTGGACGGTCTTGACGAAATGCCCGGCGCCGCCCGCGCCCATCCATGTGGCACAGGGCGTGCCGTCGTAGTCGGCGGCAATCGCAGTCAGAATATGCGCCACCCGGTCCCAGGCCGCGCGCGGCCCACCTCCCATGATCGACGGGCCAAACCGCGCGCCTTCTTCGCCGCCCGAGACGCCGATGCCCAGAAACACCTCGCCCGCGTTTTCGGCGGTGGCGGCGCGGCGCTGCGTGTCGCGGAAATTCGCGTTGCCCGCGTCGATAATCAGGTCGTCGGCGTCCAGCAAAGGGCGCAGCGCGGCGATCTGTTTGTCCACGACCTCTCCGGCGGGGACCATCAGGATGATGGCGCGCGGGGTTGCCAGCGAGGCGACGAAATCCTCCAGCGTTTCGGTCGGTGTGATCTTTTCGACCAGCGGTCCGGCATCACGATGAAACGCCTGCGTGGTCGCGGTTGTGCGGTTGAACACCGATATTGCGAAGCCGTTGTCCGCGATGTTCAGCGACAGCGCCGCGCCCATCGTGCCAAGGCCGATCAAGCCAATTTCGCTGTTCGCCATATCGTGCCCCGATCCTTTGGTCAGTTTGATTGCCTGGTCTCATGTTGGCGCAAACAGGCACCGGATTACAAGGAGATGGCACAATCGTAACGCTTGACGACACCGCCCCACAGGCCAAGACTGCGCCCAACTAACAGGAGCGATACAATGGACGCAGCATTCAAGACATACGTGGCCGAAGCCAAACGCCATCTGCGCGCGCAAGGCGACGTCGGCGCCGCATTTGCAAGCGTTTGCGATGCCATGAAAGCCGAAGTTGATGTGATTCGAAACGCGGACGCCAAGGGCGGCACCGTCATCCCCGAGGTATCTTATGCCAGCATCGCCGATGGCACCGTCACCCAGGCGCAGCGCGCCGACATCCGCCACCGCGGCTGTGCGGTGATCCGGGGCGTGTTCCCGCGTGCAACTGCCGAGGGCTGGAATGACGAGCTTGGCCAGTACATCGCCGACAATGATTATGTGAAACGTTCGCAGGAAAAAGCGGGCATGGATGAATATTTCAGCGGGCTGGACGCCGGCGCGCCGCAGATATTTGGCCTCTACTGGTCGCGCCCGCAGGTGATGGCGCGCCAGGATCCCGCGATGGCGGCGACCAAGCGGTTCATGAACCGGCTGTGGGACGTGGCCGGGCCGATGGGGGATGAATTCGACCCTGATCATGACTACGCTTACGCCGACCGGACGCGGCGGCGCGCACCGGGCGACAAAACGCTGGGCCTGTCGCCGCATATGGATGGGGGCAGCTATGAACGCTGGCTGGACCCCGCATACCAGAAAATCTATGGCCCGATCTTTGCGGGCAACTGGCAGGATTATGACCCCTGGAAGGCGACGTTCCGGACGCAGACGCGGGAATTTGCTTCTCCGGCGGTGTGCTCGATGACGCGGACGTTTCAGGGCTGGACCGGGCTGACGACGCAAGGCCCCGAAGACGGCACATTGCGCCTGATCCCGCTGGCGGGGTCCATCGCCTATTTCCTGCTGCGCGCCCTGCAGGATGACGTTGCCGAAGGTGATCTGTGCGGCGCGCTGCCGGGGCGCGCCTTGGGGGCAACGCAGGACTGGCACGGCGATATCCTGAAAGGGCTGGTCAGCATTCCGGTGGTCGAACCCGGCGATACCGTCTGCTGGCACCCGGATGTGATCCACGCCGTCGGGGATGAGCATAACGGGAAAGAGTACGCCTCGGTCATCTATATTGGCGCGACCCCGAAATGCCCAAAGAACGACGCCTATGCGCGCCGCCAGTCCCAGGCGTTCCTGGAGGGGCGCAGCGCCCCGGATTTCGCGGCCGAGGATTACGAGGTCGATTTCAAGGGGCGCGCGACGTTGGATGATCTGACGGATCTGGGACGCGCGCAAATGGCGTTGTGATTGGGGACATGCTGGCGGACCGGACGCTGCGAAAGTGGTTAACAAATCGCTAAGTGTTTCGAATCCGGCGACATTTCGAAGTGATTTCGCGCGGATGTGTTGTCAGGCGAAACGAACGCCAAACAACACCCGAAGTGGGCCATAGTCTTGCCGCAAGTTCCCGTGAGTTCCCGTTCAGTGGTAATTAACGAGGGCTCTGATGGCTTTGAGAAGACGTTGCGAAACCGATCCGAAAGTTTTTGATCAACAATCATAGGTGCGTGTCACCGCTGTCGATGGCGAAACCCTTGTGGATGCAAGATTTCCATTTTTGCCAACACAGTCGGACCTTGATGAACGCGATAGGCCAGAGCGCAAGAAGGGGCGGTTGTCGGTCTGGGTGAATTCGCGGCTTCGGAGAGTGCCCGCAATCACCCTGAAACGCGGGGACCAAGGGCGAGACGCTGACGCAAAAATTCGGCACTGCGCCAGGCGACCTTTGGTTTGAGCTGTCTGGCAAGGCGTCAAACCGCTGTAACTGCGGGCGATGCCGGCGTTAGAAATCGACGGTGACACCGGGCAGGTTCAGGGTTTTCATCAGGTCGCGCACCTCTTGCCGGGCGGCCACGTTTGAGATGTTCAGCCCCTTCACCCCGATGTCCAGCAGATCCAGCAGCGTCAGACCGCGCGGAAACAGCTCGCGAAAGATCACACGCTCGGAAAAACCGGGGGCAGCGCGGAACCCGATACGTTCGGCCAGCCGGTCCAGCGCTTCGCCCATCTTGCGTTTGTTGTGCATTTGCTGGGCGCCAAGACGGTTGCGCACTACCAGCCAGTCAATGGGCTGCAACCCCGCCTGAGCGCGCAACTGACGCGCGTTCCACACCATCTCGGCATAGACAGACGGCCCTAGGATCTCATTGGTCACCGGATCGGTTTTGGCCAGCAGGTCGAAATCGACAAAGCTGTCATTCAGCGGCGTCAGCAACGTGTCCGCCAGCGAATGCGCCACCTGTGACAGCCGGGTGTGCGAACCGGGGCAGTCGATCAGGATGAAGTCTTTCTGCCCCTCCATCCCGGCGACAGCCGATGATCATGAACATTCTCACCCGGCTGCAGCGCCGACTGATCGACATCCGGCAGATCGCGATATTCGGGAATTGGCAGCGCGATGCCTTCGCGTGCGCAAAAATTGTGCCGGTTCTCTACAAATCGGGCGAAAGAACGCTGCCTGAGGTCGAGGTCCAGCACCCCGACGCCATGCCCCATGCGCACAAGAGCAGTTGCAACATGCATCGAGGTTGTGGACTTCCCCGACCCGCCCTTTTCGTTTCCGACGACAATGATATGCGCCATGTTGTCTGCCCTTTGCCTGTCCACCTGCTGCGCCGCCTTGTGACGGTTCGCGCCGGCACTATATTGGCGGTCCCGGTTTGAGGGAAGCGGAACCGCTTGGGTGCTGAGGCGCCAGTTGATTGTGTTGCAATTGGTTCGCTTCAGACGATGTGCGATGCAAACGGTATGGGTGCGGTGGCCGGGGACGGACGTTGGCGATCAATCGAATAGCCGGACGATCGCCTGCCCGCGGGACGGTCAGGCGATCGCCCGGCACCCTTGCGGGCTTGATTCCGGGCGAAATAACTGGTCGTGCCAAAGCCCGCTTCCGGCCGATTGTGTTGAAAAACTCCGAAATCAGAGCGTCGCGGATTTCTTGCGAAAACCTATGAAGCGAAATAGTCGGAAAGCTTTGACCACGAGACAGCGCATGGCTGCGCGTGAGCGCATGTAGGCGATTTGGGCCGACCCCCGCGCCAAAAATTTAGGATCGGGCTGCATGGAAAGAAAAATCATCGTTCAGGCCCTAAAACGGAGTTTTTCAACACAATCCGCCCCCTTCACGACGCCCGCAACCGCGCCGCCCGCAAACGAAAAACGCCGCCCCGAAGGGCGGCGCTTGATCCGTCGAAAAGGCGAGGGGTCGCTTAGAACCCGAGCCCTTCGTATTTCTTTTTGAACTTCGACACGCGCCCGCCGGTGTCCATCAGGCGGGTGCCGCCGCCGGTCCAGGCGGGGTGAACCGAAGGGTCGATGTCCAGCGACATCTGGTCGCCTTCCTTGCCCCAGGTCGATTTCATCTGCACGACGGTGCCGTCAACCAGCTTGACGTCGATCATGTGATAATCGGGATGTGTATCTGCTTTCATGCTACCGCTCCTCCTAAGCGTTCGCGCCCGAGGGCGGGCGATAGTTTGTCTGCTCGGCGATGCGGGCGGATTTGCCACGGCGCGCGCGCAGATAGTACAGCCTGGCACGTCGCACCCGGCCACGGCGGACCACGGTGATGCTGTCGATGTTGGTGGAGTGCAGCGGGAACACACGCTCCACACCCTCACCAAAGGAAATCTTGCGCACCGTGAACGATCCGGCGATGCCGCGGCCATTCTTGCGCGAAATGCAGACGCCTTCATAGTTCTGTACCCGGCTGCGGGTGCCTTCGGTGACTTTGTAACCAACGCGGATGGTGTCACCCGCCTTGAAATCGGGGATATCTTTCCCCAGCTCGGCGACCTGTTCGGCCTCCAACTCAGCGATCAGGTCCATCTGATCCACTCCTTAACAATGCGCAGTTGTCCTGCGGTATGGGGCCAACCAATGAGAGCTCTCAGTCTTTATCCGGGTCCATATCATGCGCTTCACAATATGCCCGCCAGAGGTCAGGTCGGCGTTCTTTTGTCAGCCTTTCGGCCATGACCTGTCGCCAGTCGGTGATCTTCGCGTGATGGCCCGACAAAAGCACTTCGGGAATCAAGCGACCGTTCCAGTCGGCAGGTTTCGTATACTGCGGGTGTTCCAGAAGCCCGGTGCTGAAGGATTCTTCTTCAACGGACGCCTGATTCCCAAGCACGCAGGGTATAAGGCGGACTGTGGCGTCGATCAAGGCCATTGCGGCAATCTCTCCACCCGTCATGACGAAGTCGCCCAGGCTGACCTCGGTCATGTCGCGCGCGTCCAGAACGCGCTGGTCTACGCCCTCAAAACGCCCCGATAGCAGCGTGATACCGTCTGCTGCGGCCAAACGCTGGGCCATGGGTTGGTCGAACGGTTTTCCGCGCGGCGACAGATAGAGGGTGGGCCAATCTTTCCCGTCGATCCCGCGCGCCGCCTCGTCCAGTGCGGCGTCCACGATATCGGCCCGCAACACCATCCCGGCGCCGCCCCCGGCGGGCGTGTCATCGACATTGCGGTGCCGCCCTTCGCCAAAGCGGCGCAAGTCGATGGTTTCAAGCTGCCAAAGTCGGTCTTTCAGGGCCTTACCCGTCAGGGATGTGCCAAGCACACCGGGGAAAACCTCGGGCAACAGCGTCACGATGCGGGCTGTCCAGACGCCGGGGGCGGGCGTGTCCGCCATGAGATCCCGCGGGCGGGCCGAGGCGGAAATCGATTTCGCACCGTGGGATTTGCTGGGTGGAATGGACATCTCAGGCACCGGGATTGCGGGCGATCCGGCCTTTTACGCGGCTCGGTCCCGGGCTGCAATCAGCACCGCCGAACCCGCGCGCGGCATGGGCTTAGCCAGGCAGTAGGACAGGGTGCCATTGTGCCACCAATCAGGCGCACAACGAGGGTCGGCGCTTTTTCCCTGTTCCAAAACCCATCTGCGGCAGGGTAAACGCCGCGCGGAAGAATTCGCCAATCCAGTGCATAAGTTCCACCCCCACCAGAGTGCCGTCCTGAATACCTGAATCGCGATCGGAAATGGCTGCGCCCGGTGCGCGCCGCAGGCGCAGGGCGCACGCCAGACCGGCTCCACCGGTCTGGCGTCGGTTCGAGGTGGGCACATCCGGGATAGTTGACGGCTAACACGGAACCATAAATCATGCCGGTCAACCGTCGCTGCACCAGCCCGCCGGTCCGGCGCGCGCCCTGCTTAGGGTGTTCGTTTTGGGCATTGTAAAAGAATACGTGGATGATGTTTGGACATGCGCATGATCGGCAGTGCCCGGGATCCATGCGTCGATCAAACCCAAGCCAGTCGTTGAACGTTCACATTAGAACGTCAGTCCCCGAACAAACCCTCGGGCGGGTCGGCCACGATGCACTTGGCGGTCAGATCGACGGTCGGTGCGGCGGCGCTGGTGAAGGGCAGCAGCACCGGTTCGCCCCCACCGGGGGGCGTGATCTCCAACAGGTCCGAAGCGCCATGGTTCAGAACATTCTGAACCGTTCCCAGTATCGCGCCGCCCGTATCAACGACCGTCAACCCGATCAGATCGGCGTGGTAGTATTCATCATCCGGCAGCGCGGGCAGGCGATCCCGATCAGCAAAAAGGCGGGTTCCGCGCAACGCCTCGGCAGCCTCACGAGTGCCGACACCTGTCAGCTTCGCCGCAAAACCGGCACTTGCCGGGCGCAGGCTTTCAATATGGAAATCGCGCAGGCCCTGTTCGTCCGTCAACGGAGCGTATTGGGCAATGGCCGCCGGTTCGGCGCAGAAGGACTTCAGGCGAACCTCGCCCGTGACCCCGAAGGCCCCGGCAATGGCGCCGACGCATATGCGCCCGCTCATCGTCGGGCACCATTCGTGGTGGGGGCGGCGCGCGATTGCGCCGCCCCGGCATGTTTGCGATGTGTCCGCCATGGCCGGGTCATCTGATCACGCGGTCTGGCCACACCCAATTGGTCACTCGGCTTTCCCGGCGTCGTCACCTGCAGCGACGGCATCGTCCGCCGGAGCGTCCTCTGCTGCGGCTTCGGCGGGGGCCTCTTCGATCTGCGCTTCCTCAGCGGGGGCTTCCTCTTCAGCGGGGGCTTCGGCAGCGGCGGCAGCTTTGGCGGCCTTTTCTTCGGCGCGCTCAACCGCTTTCTTGCCAGGCTCGGCCTTCTGCGGGTTGTTGCGTTCGACCTTGGCGCGGTGGCCTGCGGCCTCTAGCATGCGGGCGATCCGGTCGGTGGGCTGGGCGCCAACACTCAGCCAGTATTCGACCCGCTCCATGTTCATTTTCACACGCTCTTCGCTGTCTTTGGCCAGCAGCGGATTATAGGTGCCCAGCTTTTCGATAAAGCGGCCATCGCGCGCCATGCGGCTGTCGGCGGCGACGATCGAATAATGTGGGCGTTTCTTGGACCCGCCACGGGCGAGCCGGATTTTCATAGCCATTGTGTTCTTCCTTCCAGACTTACTTTTGATGTTGTTTGTGATGGTGGATGACTTCCTGAATGATAAAATTCAGGAATTTCTTGGCGAACTCGGGGGCGAGTTCGGCTTCACGGGCCAGCGCCTCAAGGCGCGCAATCTGCGCAGCCTCTCGGGCCGGGTCAGAGGGGGGCAGATCGTGTTCTGCTTTCAGCTTGCCGACCGCTTGCGTATGCGCAAACCGTTCGCCCAGCGTGTAGACCAGGATCGCGTCCAGCCGGTCGATACTGGCGCGGTGGGATTTCAGCAGTGCAGCTGCGCGGGTGGTTGCGTCGCTCATTTTGCGGCCTCCGGGTGGGGGTGGCGGTAGACAAGGATCGGCCTGTCGGGATTGGGCTGGGGCGCGTCCGGATCCAGCACCGCGCCAAGCCGTTCGGCCAGCGTGACCGACGGGTCATTGCCCGGCACAATATAGCTAACGACCGTGTCCCAGCCGAGGGTGTCCCAGGCGTGATCTATCGCGGCCTGCGCCGCTTCGCGGGCATATCCTTTGCCCTCATCAGCGGCCTTGAACAGCACCCAGCCGACTTCGGTTTCTGGCCAGTTGCTGGGGAACCAATGGCCGACGATGCCACGGGCCGTGTCATCCCCCTTCAGCGTCAGAATCCACATCCCGCAGCCCTGCAGAACCCAATGACCAATCTCGCCTGCGAACGCATTCCAGGCGTCGCGTCCGTCAAGCGGCCCGCCAACGTATTGGGACCGCTCGCAGGCATAGAAATCGACAAACGCATCATAGTCACGCGGCTGCGGCGCGCGCAGGATCAGGCGCTCGGTTTCTAGTGCGGGCGTGGTGAAGGTGACACTCATGCCGCTACCTGCGGTGTGAAGCGATAGGTCAGGTCAGGGTCCCCGCCCGGCGTTGCGGCATCCGGGTCAAGGATGCCGCCAAGTCGCTGCGCCACACTGATCGAGGCGGCGTTCTGCGGATCGATATAGGCGACCACGGCCGCAAGGTTCAGCGTTTCGAACGCATATCCCCAGATCGCCGCCATTGCTTCGGAAACGTAGCCTTTGCCTTCATGCACGCCGTCCCACAGGCACCAACCGAATTCAGGCTCGGGCCAGGTCTGCGGATACCACAGGCCGCCATGGCCAATCACGGTTCCATCCTTCAGGCACCAGATGTGAGAGCCATATCCGCGCAGAAGCCAAAGCCCCGCCATGTGGCCATAAGCCTTGGCAACCGCCCAACGGTCGGTGGACGGACCGCCGACAAACCGGGACCGTTCAGTGGCGAAGAAGTCCACGAACGCCTCAAAATCCGTCGCGCGTGGTTCACACAGGCAAAGGCGCTCGGTCTCGAACGTCGGGATGGACAACGCGCGGGTCATTGAACGAAAGTGCCGCGCTGACGCGCGATTTCTTTTACGGGCGTCCGTGGCGGCGTGAGCCCACCGTTCTGAGGACGCGCAATCTGCATTGGGGCCGCTGTGCTGAGAGGCGGTTGAGGGGCAGGTCTGCCCTCAACGCGCCTGTGCAAGGCTGATGGGCGAGTCGCCGCAGCCTCAAGCCCGGGCCGCGCGTGCGCGCGGTCGCTGCGCGAGGCTTGACCCTGCGTCGAATCGCTGTGTGCGCCAAGGCGTCTGGCCGATGTGTTCACGCGTTTGTTCTTTGCGCGGATGTACCTGACCATAAATCCGGCGCTGACGCGGGTCACATGCGGCAGGTCTTCGATCACAGGGGCGCGCAGTACAAGCCGTTTGGCTTCAAGAACAGGCAAGGCGGCACGATAAAGTACCGTCGCCATCGCCGCCTTGCCGGACGGGGGCTGAGTGCAGTGCCGCTGCGTCATTTCTTTTTGCCAAAACCGCTGAGGCCGGGGGGCAATCCGCCCGCGCCGCCCATGCCGGGGAAGCCCGGGGGCAGGCCGCCTGCGCCCTTGCCAGCTTCGGCCTGCGCGGCGGCGATATCGGCAGCACTTGGCCCGCCTTTGCCGAACATTGTGCCGATGGCGTTTTTCAGCGCGCCGCCTTTGCCCATTTTGCCTAGCTTTTTCATCGTGTCCGACATCTGCCGGTGCATTTTCAGCAACTTGTTCAACTCGCTGACCTCCAGCCCGGCGCCCCTGGCGATCCGCTTCTTGCGGCTGGCTTGCAGCAGAGCGGGGTTGGCGCGTTCGCGTTTGGTCATCGATTGGATCAGGGCGATCTGGCGTTTCAACAGGCTGTCATCCATGCCCGCCGCCGCCACCTGGCCCTGGTATTTCTTCATGCCCGGCATCATCCCCATGAAACCGTCCATGCCGCCCATCTTCAGCATCTGTTCCAGCTGGGCGCGCAGGTCGTTCATGTTGAACTGGCCTTTCTGGAAGCGCCTCATCATGCGCTCGGCCTGTTCAGCCTCGATCGTTTCCTGCGCTTTTTCGACCAGCGAAACGATATCGCCCATCCCGAGGATCCGCCCCGCGACACGGTCGGGGTGGAATTCTTCCAGGTCTTCCAGCTTTTCGCCCAGGCCAACGAATTTGATCGGCTTGCCGGTGACCGCGCGCATGGACAGGGCCGCGCCGCCGCGTCCGTCGCCGTCCATGCGAGTCAGGACGACGCCGGATACTCCGATGCGGGTGTCGAAGTTTTCCGCAGTGGAGACTGCGTCCTGCCCAGTCAGGCCGTCGACCACCAATAGCGTTTCGCGCGGGGTTGCGATGTCGCGCACGGCCTCAACCTCGGCCATCAGAATGTCGTCGATGGACAGCCGCCCGGCAGTGTCGAGCATATAGACGTCGTAACCACCAAGGCTCGCCTGTTGCTTGGCGCGTTTGGCGATGTCGGTGGCGGTCTGACCCGGCACAATCGGCAACGTGTCGACGCCGATCTGGGTGCCCAGGATCGCAAGTTGTTCCATCGCCGCCGGGCGGTTGGTATCGAGGCTTGCCATCAGCACCCGCTTGCCGTCCCGTTCTTTCAGGCGCTTGGCAAGCTTGGCCGTCGTCGTCGTCTTGCCGCCGCCCTGCAGGCCGACCATCAGGATCGGCGCGGGCGGGTTGTCGATCTTCAGCTTGCCAAGCTCGGCCTCGTCACCGGCAAGCACATGGACAAGTTCGTCGTGAACGATTTTCACGACCTGCTGGCCGGGGGTGACCGATTTTGTGACGTTCTGGCCGGTGGCCTTTTCCTGCACCGCAGCGATGAAATCGCGCGCGACCGACAGGGACACATCCGCTTCCAGCAGTGCCACGCGCACTTCGCGCAGCGCGGTCTTGACGTCATCTTCGCTGAGCGCGCCGGCCTTGGTCAGCCGGTCGAAGACCCCTGACAGGCGGTCAGAGAGGGATTCGAACATATGCAGCCTCCTTCATCCAAGTCACGCCCCCAATCTGGGAAGCGATCCGCCAAACGCCAAACGCACCCGCGGGCGAAACCTCGCTGACGGGTGGCGATCCCGGCTGATCCGGGACCGGAAGTCTGTTGTCACTTCCGGATTGGAGGCGTCATATTGTCGTGAGGGGTGGCTGTCAAGAATGGGTAGAAAGCCAGGCATTGATGGCTTCTGCGGCGCGCGCGCTCGAAGCGCTGCTTTCGTAGGCACCACGTGTCGACACCAGGCCCGTAGGTTCGGCGAAATTGAGCGCAACCCGAAATGTATTGCCGCCGCTGGTCTGAACTTCGGCGGAATGCAGATCGCTCAGGCGAAACTTTTGCGACGACATGCGTTTTGCGCCCTGTGTGCGGATTTCGACCAAATCATTGCGCCGGTCGAGGTAGACCCGCGTTCGACGTAGCGCCCACAGAAGCGCAAGCGCGATACCCCCGAAGCCCGCACCCCAGATCAGAAGCAGGACCTCACCTCCGAATATCCCGCCCAGAAAAAAGCCCAATCCGATCAGAACCATGATCGCCAGAACGAATGCCCAGAAAACCGGACGATCTTCGAGGATCAGCATGTCGGGGGTATTCGACAAAATGCGCATCTATAGGCACCTTAGAGCGGTGTTTTGAGGATCTGGTCTTTATGGGCATAAAACACCACCGACGCCAAAACGCCCAGCACCAGCGCCGGGATGGCCGATGGCCCCAACACAACCAGATGTGCAATGACCGCGCCGATCATGGTGCAGATCAGGATCAGAGCACCGCGCGCCTGCCAACCCGGAATGAACAGCAGGGCTGCGCCGATAACCTCGATCACCGCCGTGAAGTAGCGGAACCATTGGCCCCAGCCGATGGCCGCAAAGGTCTGGACCATAAGCTCGACGCCCATCAGCTTGGCAATTCCGGCGCTTAGGAATGCCAGCGCAACAACGATCTTTATGGCAAGCAGGCCATAGAGGCGGATCGGGTCGGACATGGTGAACTCCGGTTCTGTGTGACGTCGGGTCGTGGCAAACTGTGAAATCACCGGCTTTCTAACAAGGGCTGCCGGCGAAGAATATCCGCATCTGCGCACATATCGCGGCTATTCTGGCGCATTCGGTGCGCATTCGCAAAGTGTGGATTGTACATGCTGCGGAAATGGCGTTTGCTGCGCCGTACGCGGGCGCGTGTCCGCCCGGCAGGAAAGCAGACCCCGCGATGGCGATCAGCGACTGGGATGAAATCCGCACCGCTTATTATGTGGCGCGCCATGGCACGGTGTCGGGGGCCGCGCAGGCGCTGGGCGTGCATCATGCGACAGTGATCCGCCATATCGACGCGCTTGAAGGGCGGCTGGGGTCGAAACTGTTCCAGCGGCACGCGCGCGGCTATACCCCGACCGAGGCGGGCGCGGATCTGTTGCAGGTCGCGCAGGTGACCGAGGATCAATTCAGCCAGCTGGCGGGGCGTATTCGCGGCGGTGGCGCCGATGTTAGCGGAGAGCTTGCCGTCACCTCGCTGGTGCAACTGTCGCCGCTGATCGTGCCGGTTCTGGCGCGGTTCCAAATGGCCCACCCTGACGTCAATATCCGCCTGCTGACCGGAGAGCGTCTGTTCCGTCTGGAATATGGCGAGGCCCATGTTGCAATCCGTGCCGGGTCCGCTCCGGATGATCCCGACAACGTGGTGCAGCCGTTTTTTCGCGCGCCCATGGCGCTGTATGGGTCGGCCGATTATGTCGCGCGCCACGGTCGCCCCGAAAGCGACGCGGATTTGCGGGGCCATCGTTTTGCCGGTTACAGCGCCGAAACCTCTCCGGCGCCGTTTGAACAATGGTTGCGCAAGGCCGTTCCGCCCGAGGCAGTCGTCTTTCGCGGGGCCGATACGCGGGTTCTGATCGATGCTGTGCGTGCCGGGGTCGGCCTTGGGTTCCTGACCCGCTGGGAGGCTGCGGATGCAAACCTGGTTGAGGTTATGGCGCCGCGCGATGAATGGGCGGTCGCGATGTGGCTGGTCAGCCACGTGGACTTGCATCGCACCCCGAAGGTACAGGCGATCCTGGCCGAATTGAAACAGGCGGTCCACGACTGGCCCGCAGATTGGGTCGCGTGATATGACCGCCCCGGCAGAGACGCCATCCAAACCGGCCCTGCACCGCCGCCTGCCGCCTGCTACTGCCGGACACCTGGCAATGCTGGCGTTTTCCGTTCTGGTGGCCGGATCGTTCAGTCTGGGCGCGATGATGGCGCGTGATATTGATCCGCTGGCCCTGACAACTGCGCGCTTCTTTCTGGCGATGATCGTGATCGGTGCGCTGGCCACCGCCACCGGGCACCTCGACCGCTGCGTTGCCAGGCAACCCTGGCGGCACCTGATCCTTGGCGGGCTGTTTGCGCTGTACTTCGTCCTCATGTTCGAGGCATTGAAGACCGCATCGGCGGTGTCGACCTCGGCCATATTCACATTGACGCCGCTGCTTGCCGCCGGCTTTGGCTGGTTGATTTTGCGACAGGTTGCGACGCGCCGCATTCTGGCGGCACTGGCCGTGGGCGCTTTCGGTGCGCTTTGGGTGATCTTTCGCGGCGATCCTCGCCTCGCCATGGAATTCCGCGTTGGCGAGGGGGAAGCGATCTACCTCCTCGGCAGTTTGTTCCATGCGCTTTATATCCCGCTGGTTTCGCGTTTGAACCGGGGCGAAAGCGCGCTGGCTGGCACTTTCGCCATGCTTATCGGGGGCACGCTTGTGCTGGCTGTTCTGGGGGGACGATCCGTCCTTGCGACGGATTGGAGCGCGCTTGCCCCACTGGTCTGGATAACGCTGGCCTATCTGACGCTTGCATCGGGCGCGGGTACATTCCTGCTGCTGCAATTTGCCAGCATGCGCCTGACGGCGTCGCGGGTGATGGCCTATACCTATCTGACCCCATGCTGGGTGATCGTTTGGGAGTTGGCGCTGGGCAACGGCGCGCCGCCGCTGATTGTTCTGGGTGGTATCGGGCTGTGCTGTGTCGCGCTCTATATGCTGCTGCGATCGGACCCTGCGGTGCGGGATGGCGCGGCACCACCCTCGGTTTGATGAACCACGAATTGGCCCTGTCAGCAGGTTCGCGCCCCGGAAATCCCGTGCCTGAAGGTTGTCCTGCCCCGGTGTCCGTCCTTATGTCGGGGGTGTGACCGTTCGGGCGCCTGTGTCAGGACGGCGGTTAACAATTGGAGTTATTCATGCGTAGGATCATCTACCTCGTCGGGCTTGTCGTCATCGTTCTGGTCATCGTCCAGTACGTTCGCTAGGCCGGTTTCGGCTTCCAAAAACCGTTCGAACGCGTCCAGATTGACGGGTTCGAACTGCCCGAAGGATTGCATCCAGACCGAGGCATCCTTCAACGCGTCGGGTTCCAGACGGCACCAGGTCACCCGGCCGCGCCGGTCGCGGCTGATCAGACCGGCCCTGGTCAGGATCGTCAGATGCTTCGAAATGGCCGCCAGCGACATCGCGAAGGGTTCGGCCACATCGGTGACGGCCATATCATCTTCCAGCAGCATCGCCAGAATCTGCCGCCGGGTCGGATCGGCGAGGGCCGCAAACGTCTGGTCAAGATCGGGCATGGCACCTCGGGCGGGGCAATTGGGTCGGCGGACCTGTTTAACACGCGGGCCCGCCTGATTAGCAACCCGGGCGCCCTATGCGCGCTTTGCGATCCGCCTCACCAGCCTTTGACCGCGCCGGGGCATCCGCCAATCCCTTAACCGATTGGTTGAATATCATCCGCACGAATCCGGGCGCTGTGACGCGCTGACGCAGTCGGATTATATTATTTGATAACAACGATTTATAAGATTATCTGCATCGCTTGACTCGGGCCCGCACCAAACCTAGGTTCCGCGCAAAGAACGAAGGGGTCTTTGCCGATGCCTGATGATCCGGAAAAGGCGCAACTGGACGCGCTGGACGCCCGGATCAAGGCGGCAAAGGGGGAAGACACGCCCACCCGGAGTTTTGAAGAGCATCATTCCCAAGCCCATCTGGCCTGGCGCATGGTGATCGAGCTTGTGGCGGGTGTCGTCATCGGTTTCGGCATCGGATACGGGCTGGACAGCCTGTTCGGGACGCTCCCGATCTTTCTGATTGTCTTCATATTGCTGGGGTTCGCGGCAGGCATCAACGTGATGCTGCGATCCGCAAAGGAATTGAACGCAGCCGCGTCGCAGGACGGGGCAGGGACGAAAGGCGACGAAGATGGCAGATGACGCGAAAGCCGAAGGCGGTCTTGAATTCCACCCGATGGATCAGTTCATCGTGAAACCGCTGTTTGGCGGCTCCGAGGTCAACTGGTACACGCCAACGAATGTAACCCTGTGGATGGGTCTGGCCGTGCTCTGCGTTGTGCTGCTGCTGGTCATCGGCACCCGCCGCCGCGCAACCGTTCCCAACCGGATCCAGTCCATCGCCGAGCTGGCCTATGGCTTCGTATATAAAATGGTCGAAGACGTCAGCGGCAAAGACGGGGTGAAATATTTCCCCTACATCATGACGCTGTTCATGTTCATCGTTTTCGCCAACGTGCTTGGCCTGCTTCCGATGAGCTTTACGACAACCTCGCATATCGCCGTAACTGCCGTAATGGCCTTCACGATTTTCATCGCCATTACCGTGCTGGGCTTTGTCAAGCACGGCGCGTCCTTCCTGGGCCTGTTCTGGGTCGGCTCAGCCCCGCTGGTCATGCGCCCGGTGCTGGCGGTGATCGAGGTCATCAGCTATTTCGTGCGCCCCGTCAGCCACTCCATTCGTCTGGCTGGCAACGTCATGGCAGGCCATGCGGTCATCAAGATCTTCGCAGGCTTCGCAGCCGTCACCTGGCTTGCCCCGGTGTCAATCGTGGCCATTGTTGGCATGTATGCGCTGGAAACGCTGGTCGCGTTCCTGCAGGCATACGTCTTCGCAATTCTGACCTGTGTGTACCTCAAGGATGCGCTGCATCCGCACCACTAGGTCTGAACTCAAACAATCCAAATTCCATCGTAAGGAGAAAGATCATGGAAGGCGATATCGTAGAAATGGGGAAATTCATCGGCGCAGGCCTGGCCTGTACCGGTATGGGCGGCGCCGGTGTTGGCGTGGGTAACCTGGTTGGTAACTTCCTCTCTGGCGCTCTGCGCAACCCATCGGCAGCTGCCGGTCAAACCGCGACAATGTTCATCGGCATCGCGCTTGCCGAAGCCATGGGCATCTTCTCGTTCCTGGTTGCGATCCTGCTGCTCTTCGTCGTCTAATCCCGACGTCATTCCTTACGGTCGGGGGCGCCTGTCGCCCCCGGCGTTCCCTTGAGGTTTTCGGAGGACGTTATGGCGACCGAGACACATGCCGCTGAAGGCGCGGAACAAGCTGCAGGCATGCCACAGCTGGATTTTGCGACCTTCCCGAACCAGATCTTCTGGTTGGTGGTCACTCTTGTGGTCATCTATCTGATCCTGAACAAGGTCGCCCTGCCGCGTATTGCCAGCGTTCTGGCGGACCGTGCCGGGACCATCAGCAATGATATTGCCGCAGCCGAAGATCTGCGCAACAAGGCGGCCGAGGCCGAGGCCGCGTATGACAAGGCGCTGGTCGATGCCCGTGCCGAGGCGCAGAAAATCATCGCCGACGCCAAGGCCGACATCCAGAAAGACCTGGACGTCGCAACCAGCCATGCCGAGGCTGAGATTTCGGCCAAGTCCGCCGAAAGCGAAGCGCGTATTGCGGAAATCCGCGACGGCGCCATCGAAAGCGTGCGCGAAGTTGCCACCGATGTCGCAAAGGACATCGTCGCGATGCTGGGCCAGAAGGCCGACGCCAAGACCATCAAGGCGGCTGTGGAACAAAGGATCAAATGATGATGCGCCTGTCCCTGACCCTTGTCGCGGCCCTGTCCGCCAGCCCGGCGCTTGCCGCTGACGGCCCGTTCATTTCGCTGGGCAATACCGATTTTATTGTTCTGATCTCCTTCCTCGTCTTCGTCGGCATCCTGATGTACTTCAAGATCCCCGGCCTGCTGGCGGGTCTGCTGGACAAGCGCGCCGACGGCATCCGGGCGGAACTCGACGAAGCCCGTGCCCTGCGTGAAGAAGCCCAGACAGTTCTGGCCGGAATCGAACGCAAACAGGGTGAGGTTGCCGCACAGTCCGAACGCATCATCGCCCAGGCCCGTTCGGAAGCAGAAGCCGCAGCAGAAAAGGCGAAAGCGGATATCAAGGCCTCAATCGCGCGCCGCCTTGCCGCCGCAGAAGATCAGATCGGCAGCGCCGAACAGGCCGCTGTGCGCGAAGTGCGCGACAGCGCGATCCAGATCGCCATCGGTGTGGCATCCGAAGTTGTCACCAACCAGATGAGCGATGCCGATCAGGACAAGCTAATTGAAGAGGCGATCGGCGCGGTGGAAAAACGCCTGCACTGATCCGGCCCACTCTATTCACCAATGACACATCAAAGCCCGGACCAAGCGTCCGGGCTTTTTCATTGCAGCCCTGAACACTGCCTTTACATCATCATTGATCCAAAAATATCCCCGCCGGAGGCTGCGCAACATTCCCGCGCCCGACAACTTCAGTGCGGTGGGCTCACCCCTCCCCAGGCGCCATGCAAAAACAGCGAAGCCGCAGGCTTCACCGCTTCATAACGAAAAAGGCCGGGCGCGATGGCCCGGCCTGATCCAAATCTCTCGACGACGGGATTAGCCGTTCGGCGTGATGATAATATCCACCCGCCGGTTCTGTGCGCGGCCTGCATCATTCAGGTTCGACGCAATCGGCTGGCTTTCGCCCTGACCGATGGTGACGACCCGCGCGCGTGACACGCCCGAGCTGACGAGGATCGCCCCGACATTCGCCGCGCGGCGTTCCGACAGGTCCTGGTTATAGGCAGCGGTGCCGACGTTGTCGGTGTGGCCGACAACCTGCACGGTCGTGTTCTGGTATTTGTTCAGGCTGGTTGCCAGAACCTGCAGGTCCGACCGCAATACGGCGCGCACAGCGTCGCTGTCGAATGCAAACAGGATCGCCTCGGGCATGCGCACGATAAGCTCGTTGCCGGTGTTGATCACGTTGATCTCACCATTGGCAAAGCTGCCCTGCAACTCGGCGGCCTGCCGGTCCAGATCGGCACCGACAGCGGCCCCGATACCGGCGCCGATAATGGCCCCACCCAATGCACGGTTACGACGCTCTCTCGAGTTATCGCCCGAGGCCGCCCCGGCCAGAAGACCCAGAAGGCCACCGGTCACAGCACCCTGTTTGGCCTGCTGATTGGGGTTGTTGGGGTCAAACGGCTGCGGCTGACAGGCGGCCAGAAGAAAGGCGGAGCTGACCGCCAGAATCATCGGTGTTTTGATATATTTCATGGGGTCCTTGTCCCTGATGTCCCACATCTCCAGCCGGTTTTGTACGTCCCGGGGCACGCAAAGGACACCCCTGGCGTGAGGATACGCGGCGGAAAGCTCGGCGGAATGCTGCCGAAGGGTGTGTTCAGGCGGTTTCGGCGGCCTCCCAGGCCAGCAAGACGCGTTTGACCGGCAATCCCCAGTGATAGCCGCCCAATCCGCCCGATTTGCGCAAAGCCCGGTGGCAGGGAACCAGCCAGCTGATCGGATTTCGGCCCACAGCGGTGCCGACGGCGCGCACGGCCTTTGGGCTGCCGATGGCGCGGGCAATCTCGGAATAGGTCGTCACATGGCCGGTGGGGATGCGCAGCAACGCTTCCCACACTTTGATCTGAAACGGCGCACCGATCAGGTGCAACCGGGTTTCATCGCCGCCGAATGCCGCCTCGATCCAGGGACGCAAGGCGTCCGGATCTTCAACAAAATCCGCTTTCGGCCAGCGGCCCCGCATATCGGTCATCGCCGCCGCATCCCCGGATTCTTCGGAAAACGCCAGCCCGCACAAACCGCGATCTGTCCCCATCGCCAGGGTGCGCCCGAACGGCCCCTCAAACCAGCCCCAGCGGATCGTCAGCCCCGCGCCACCAAGCGCATAATCGCCCGGCGTCATCGCCTCCCAACGCACAAACAGGTCATGCAGCCGCCCGCCGCCCGACAGGCCCACGGCGTCGGCGGTTTCCAGCGTTGTGAACCGGTTCGCCAGCAGATCCTTTGCATGCCCCAGCGCCAGCCACTGCTGATAGCGCTTCGGCGACACCCCGGCCCAGCGGCTGAAGATGCGCTGAAAATGCGCCGGGCTCAGGTTCATTTCGGACGCGATATCCGGCAGGGCCGGGGCATCCGCGCCCCGCGCGTCAATCAGGTCAATCGCCCGGCGCATCAGCTTATAGTGGTAGGCGTCTTCGAAATTCAGTGTATCGGTCATGGGGTCCTCCGGCGTTGCCCCAGAAATAGGGGCTGCGCCGCCCCCATGCGACCCGAAACCTGCGCTTTGTCTTGCGCCATCTGCATCGCCCCGCCATAACGCGCGCGCCATGCAAGCCACACTGCCCTATTCTACGATCCACGAGATCTTCACCCGCTTTCGCGATGCCGAACCGGAACCGAAGGGAGAGTTGGAGCATTCCAACGCCTACACCCTGGTCGTTGCCGTCGCACTCAGCGCGCAATCAACAGATGCGGGTGTGAACAAAGCCACGCGCGGGTTGTTTGCCGTGGCCGATACACCCGAAAAAATGCTGGCCCTGGGTGAGGCTGGCGTGATCGAGCACATCAAAACCATCGGTCTGTTCCGCAACAAGGCCAAGAACGTCATCAAGCTATCCCAGCGGCTGGTGGACGAATTCGACGGTCAGGTGCCATCGTCGCGCGCCGCGCTAGAATCGCTGCCCGGCGTGGGCCGCAAGACCGCCAATGTCGTGCTGAACATGTGGTTCCGCCATCCAGCACAGGCCGTCGACACCCACATCTTCCGCATCGGCAACCGAACCGGCATCGCACCCGGCAAGGATGTCGTCGCAGTTGAACGCGCCATCGAAGACAACATCCCGGCCGAGTTCGCCCAGCACGCCCACCACTGGCTGATTCTGCACGGTCGCTATGTCTGCAAAGCGCGCAAACCGATGTGCCCGAACTGCCTGATCCGCGATCTCTGCCCGTTTGAGGAGAAGACCCAATGAGCACCCCCCGTGTCGTCGGCATCGGCAACGCCATCGTCGATGTGATTTCCCATGCCGATGACAGTTTTCTGGACAATATGGGGATCGAGAAAGGCATCATGCAGCTGGTCGATCGGGCCCGGGCCGAACTGCTGTATGCCTCAATGGAAGATCGCACCCAGACACCCGGTGGTTCTGTGGCGAACACTTTGGCCGGCCTGGGAATGCTGGGGCTGGAAACAGCGTTCATTGGCAAGGTCAAGAACGACGGGTTAGGGCGGTTCTATGCGAAAAGCATGGCCGATGCGGGCACGATTTTCCCGAATCCGCCCGTTGATGGCGCCGAGGCGCCGACCTCGCGCTCGATGATATTCGTCTCGCCAGATGGCGAACGCTCGATGAATACCTACCTGGGTGCGGGGGCCGATCTGGACAGTGGCGACGTTGATCCGGGTGTTTTCGCAGGTGGCGGCATCCTCTTCCTTGAGGGGTATCTGTTCGACAAGGACGATGGCAAAACCGCCTTTGCCGAGGCCGCGCGCCAGATGCGCGCCGCGGGCGGGCAAAGTGGTATCACCCTCAGCGATCCGTTCTGCGCCGACCGGCACCGCGCCGACTTCCTGCGCCTGATCCGGGACGAAATGGACTTTGTCATCGGCAACGCCGACGAATGGAAAACATTGTACGAAACCGACGATCTGAAATCCGCAATTCATCAGGCTGCCGAGGTCTGCGAAACTGTGGTCTGCACCCGATCCGGCGATCCAGTCTGGCTGATCCGGGCCGGGGATCAGGCCGAAGTGCCGGTGACACCCGTCACACCCGTTGATGCAACCGGGGCCGGGGATCAGTTTGCCGCCGGCTTCCTTTATGGTTTTGCCAAAGGCGCGGACCTCGACACCGCAGGCCGCATGGGCGTTGCCGCAGCAGCTGAGGTGATCGGCCATGTCGGCCCGCGCCCTAAAGCGTTTCGACATTAACCTGAGACATATCCGGCGGCCTTAAAGTAGTTCCAGCATTCTACTGGGTCGTAGAGATCGCAGATTGCTCCGATTGCTTCGAAGACCTGGGTAAAGGACCTGGCCCCGATCCGTCGCAAATGGGCTTTCAGTTTAGAGAAGGCCTGCTCGATGGGATTCAGGTCGGGCGAGTACGGTGGCAGGTAAAGGAACCAGCAGCCGTGATTGCGTAAAGCCTGCGTCGCCTCCTTATTCCGGTGGGTTGCCAGGTTGTCGAGAATGACGACAGTGCCGGGGTTGATCTCGGGGACCAGCACTTCGCGGATGTAGGCCGCGAAGGCGGGGCCATCTATCGCTCCCTTGATGACCCAAGGTGCGATCAGCGCGCCTTGGGTCAGGCCCGCGATCAAGGTTTGGGTTCCCCAGCTTCCGAAGGGCGCATCCATCGTCAGGCGCTTACCGCGCTTGGCTCTGCCGCGTAGGCGCGTGAGGTTTGTCTTCACTGCGGTTTCGTCAATAAAGACAACGCGCTCAGGAAAGGTCGCAATGGCTGGCGAGCGGTATCTGAACCAGTCGGCCCGTTGCTGCCTTACCTTGGCGCGGCGGCGCTCGGTTGCGACCAGCGACTTTTTTTGTACGTGAAGCCGAGCCGGGACAGAAGGTTGGCGATGGAGGAGTGATGCACCCGCACACCCTCTGCATCGGCCAGCGCATTACGCAACTCAAAGAGCGTGATGTCAGGGTCTTGTGCGATCAACTCCTCAAAGAATTCCCGATGCGGAGCCAGCTTTCCCTTGTCGCGCGGCGGTCCCTGCCGGGCAGGTTCCGCATGACCCTTCATCCTCACCTGACGCGCCCACCGCGCGCCTGTGGCAGGCGACAGCTTCAACCGCAACGCCGCCGCGCGCCCGCTCAACCCTTCTTCAATGTATCTCTGAAACCGTATCCGAAGCGCAGATGGCAAAGGTGCTGACATGATCCATCCTCCCAAACAGGATGAATCACAGATCAGGTCTCAAGGGAATCCCTCGCGATTCAGGTTCAAGACGAAACGCTTTAGCGTCGCCCCAAGGTGCGGCCCGTCAACGATTTGGCGTGCATTGCAATTACACGCAGGGGTCAGCAGTGAATAAGGGCCTGCGCGCCAACCAAAGGCAAGACAATGACGAATGACTCCAGACAGACCGGCGTTGTGGAAGACCCTTACTGGCAGATTGTGTTGAAAAACTCCGTTTTAGGGCCTGAACGATGATTTTTCTTTCCATGCAGCCCGATCCTAAATTTTTGGCGCGGGGGTCGGCCCAAATCGCCTACATGCGCTCACGCGCAGCCATGCGCTGTCTCGTGGTCAAAGCTTTCCGACTATTTCGCTTCATAGGTTTTCGCAAGAAATCCGCGACGCTCTGATTTCGGAGTTTTTCAACACAATCGGCACCTCCATGACGAAGATTTCGAAGCGCCGTTCATGACGCCGCGCCTGACGGCTGAGGGGGCCGTGTTCATGGGCGGGCGCACGGTCGTATCGCTGAACGGCGCATGGCGTTTTGCCATCGATCCGATGCGCGAAGGTTTGCGACAGCGCTGGTTCGAACATGACACCCTGCCGATAGATGACTGGGTGATCCCGCGCGATTATGACCACGGCAGTTGGCAGGTGACGCCGGTTCCGGGGTGCTGGACGACGGAGCGCGATGAATGGCTGCGCTATGAAGGCGCGGCCTGGTATTCGCGCGAATTTGACGCCGAGGTGCCGACCGGCGACACGCGCATGTTCCTCAGGATCGGGGCCGCAAATGAACGGGCGCGGGTGTTCCTGAACGGCGTGTTTTGCGGCCTGCATGTCGGAGGCTCGACTCCGTTTTTCGTCGACATCACGCCGCATCTGCGATCCGGGACGAACCTTGTGATGATCGAGGTTGACAACACCCGCCGCGCGGATGCGGTTCCGATGCATCATACCGACTGGTTCAACCATGGCGGCCTGTACCGCGACGTTGAGCTGGTGACCGTCCCCGCCATCCACATCACACAGTTGTTTGTGCGCTGGACTGGAAGTGCGGTGGCCATCGATGTGGCGGTGTCTTGTGACGCAAACGGCATGGCCCAGGTGGATATCGCCGGCTTGGCGCAAGGACAAATCGACGTGCGCGCGGGCAAAGGCAGCGCAGTTCTGGATTGCACGCCCAAGCTTTGGTCGCCGGACGCGCCCAGACTGTATGATGTCGCCGTCAGTTTTGGGACCGACCGCGTTTCCGACCGGGTGGGATTTCGCAGTATCGAACGCCGGGGCCGCGCCTTGTTTCTGAACGGTCGTCCCCTGCAATTGCGCGGCATCGGTGTTCACGAAGAAGACCGCAATGTCGGCAAGTGCAGCGACGCCGGCGATATCCGCCGCCGATTTGCACATCTGCAAGCCCTTGGCGCCAATATCGCCCGGGCCGCACATTATCCGCACCACGAACTGGTCGCGCGCATCGCGGATGAGGTGGGTATCTTGCTGTGGGAAGAGATCCCTGTCTATTGGGACATTGCATTCGACAATCCCCCCACCTTCGAAAACGCGCGCAACCAACTTGTCGAGCTGATCCGCCGCGATGCCAACCGCGCCAGCGTCATCCTGTGGGGCGTCGGGAATGAGAATGCGGATACCGATCCGCGACTGGCGTTCATGCGCGGACTGGTTGAGGCCGCGCGCGCCGAAGATCCGTCGCGCCTGGTCACGGCGGCTTGCCTGATCAACCGCGACACTTTCCGTATCGAAGACCGGCTGGCGGACCATCTGGATGTGATCGGGCTGAACCAATATTTCGGCTGGTACGAGCCGGGGTTTGAGGGGCTGGAGACGCTGCTGAAGAACTCCGATCCCGACAGGCCGGTGGTCATCTCGGAAACCGGTGCTGATGCGGCGGCTGGGTTGCACGGGCCTGACAACCGGCTGTTTACCGAGGAATATCAGGCAAGGATCCTGACCTGGCAGGTCGAGATTGCGGCAAGCGCCGACTATGTCGTCGGCACTTTCATCTGGCTGCTCTAAGATTTTCGCACCGACCGGCGGCAGACACGGCATCAGCGTGGGTGGAATCTGAAAGGTGTCGTTGCGGCGGATAAAACCACGCGAAAACTGGGGTTTACGGCATTGGCGCAAGCCTATCAGACGCATTTCCGCGACGCGGATTAAAGGGCCCGAAGGAACTCCAACAGCGCTCGGCGCATTTCGGGCGTTTCCTGGTGACCCGTCTCCTCGCTGCGAAAAACCGTCAATTGTTCAGGGCAATCCGCATAGGCCCTGCGCAGTTCAGCAAGCGCCGGGTCAACCGCCCCCGCCGGTGTCAGCGGATCCTGATCGCCAATGCCGACGAACTGCGGTCGCGGGGCGATTTGTCCGGCGATTTCGCCGTTTGTGGCAATGTTCAACAGCCCCGGAACCGTCAGGTATATTCCGTGCAGATCATGCGCGCCGCATTCAATGAGCTTTGCAAAATCGGCAAAACAGCAAAGCTGCGCAACAGCGGCAACCCGGGGTTCGGCAGCGCCAAGCCAATACCCAAGCGTGGCCCCCATCGAGATACCGAACACGCCCACGCGGGTCTGATCGACGCGGTCCTGCTCGCTCAGCCATTCGAAGGCGGCCTGAAGCTCTGCGATCATCTGACCTGCCAGCGACCCGCCCTGCCAAAGCGCGGCCTTGGTCAGATCACTTTCCGATCTGCCCGCCCGCCGAAACCCGGCAGATCCACACACAGAACGGCAAACCCCATTTCGACGAGTCTTTGTCCAAGCGCGCCCTGCAATGCGGGCCTGCCATCCAGAACCTCGCGCGCGCCGATATCGTATCGGTTGCCGTGGGCGTGAATATAAAGGATCGCCGGGGCTGGTGACGGGGCGTCGGGGAGCGCAAAGAAGGCGCGAACCTCCTGCCCGGTTTTGGTGGAAAATTCCAGTTGCTGAAAACTGCCGCCGGGGATTGGCCGGGCTTGCGCGGGTTGCAGCGTCAGCGAATGGTGGCCAACCTCAAAAATCTGGCGCAGGTGGTCACGCAGATCGGGCCGGATCACGGCCTAAAACCATCACAGATTGGCAGGTTTCGGTCCAGCGGCAGCGACACGCGCTGAGCGCTGCGATCCGAATGGTATATTGCCGCTGCAAGTTCGATAGATGCGACCCCGTCGCTCAGCGATACTTCCTCGCCGCCCTGACCATCCAGAGCCTGCGCCACCGCCGCGCAAAATCCGGCGAAGCCTTCATGGTCGCGCTCAACCGTGGACAGGATGCGATCAACCTCGGCCTGGCGGGCGGGATCGCGAGGCTGAAAAGTCCAGGTCGCCTCACCCGGGGTGTATGGAAGCCGGGTGCTTTCAACCGTCATGTCATCGAAAATAATCCGCAGGCGGCTGGTGTCATCCGCCGCGCCAAGAGTGATGGATGATGTCGCGGTTGCGCCGTTGGCCATGCGAAACGCGATCGCGGCGCAGTCTTCGGTTTCGATCGGATTTGCGCGCGTGGCAAGCGTTGCCGATACGTCGGCCACCGGCCCGAACTGCTGTGTCAGAAGATCGTGGGCGTGAATCGCGTGGCTGAGGACCGCGCCGCCGAATTCATGCGCCCATGTGCCGCGCCACGGGTTGGCATAATAGTCGGCGGCGGTTCCAGTGGGTTTCCAGCGATGCGGTCAGGGGACGCGACAGGAACCCGGCGCGGCGCAGTTGCGCCAGCGCCTTGAACGCGCGGCCATAGCGGTATTGGAACACCGGAAAAATCCGCCCCTTCGATCCAGCCTGCGCCGCGACCAACCGATCGGCGTCGCGCAACGATCCCGCAATCGGTTTTTCGACGATCACGTGTTTGCCCTGTGCCAACGCCTTCAGCGTGACCGGGACATGCAGGGTCGGGGGCAGGCAGATGTCGACGACCTCGACCGCCGGATCGGCGATCACATCATCCAATGACGCCGAAGGGGTGGCGCCAACCTGTGACGCAAGCCTTGCCGCCAATTCAGCGTTCAGATCGCAAATATGGGTCACGGTGAACCGGCCCGGCAATTCGGCATAGGCCGCCAGATGCTTTTCCCCGATCCCTGCGCCCAGAATCGCGACGCGGCGCGTCACCGCAGCGCACCCAGCCGGATGGCGTTTGCCTGCGCTGTCAGGGCAAGCTCCATCACCTTGAAGCAATGTTCCTGGTGCATCGCGTTTTCAGTGCGGTTGTTCACATCGTCAATCAACCGCTCAAAATAAGGCAAGGGCGCATCCGAGGCGTCGATGTGTTCGCAGGTGTCGCCGTTCACCAGGAAAAGATGGTCGGTGCCATCGCGCCCGGCCACATCCACATATTTGCGCAACTCGATATAGCCGTCGGTCCCCAGGATTGTCAGCCGCCCGTCACCCCATGTTGGCAGGGCGTCGGGCGTGTACCAATCCACGCGAATATACCCCTGCGCGGTGTCGGAACGCAGCAAGATCTCTCCGAAATCCTGCAAACCGGGATCGCCCTGATTGGCGAAATTGCCGACGCTTGCGGTGACGACCTTCGCATCGGTCGATCCGGTGAAAAACAGGAACTGGTCCACCTGATGCGAGGCGATGTCGCACAGGATGCCACCGTAAGACGCCTCATCAAAGAACCAGTCAGGCCGCGTCGGTCGGTTCAACCGATGCGGGCCCAGACCCACGGTCTGCACGACCTGCCCGATGCGGCCTTCGGCAATCAGCTCTGCCGCCCGTGTCACTGCCGGAACCTCGAACCGTTCCGAAAAGTCGATGGACCAGATCCGGCCCGTCCGGGCCACGCAATCGCGGATCGCGGCAAGCTGATCAAGGGTGGTGCAGCCGGGCTTGTCGGTCATCACATCCTTGCCGGCCTGCATCGCCTCTATCGCGCGGTCGGCGCGGTGCACCGGCACGTCGGCGATCAGGATCATGTCAATCTCGGGATCGTCCAGCAGATCCTGCCGGTTGGCGACCCTGGGGATGTCGGGAAACCGCTTGAGGAACCCTTCCAGCGGTTCAGGCGCCCCTTCGGTCCACCAGCCTTTGCAAGTACAGCCCAGCGCCTGCATTTTGTCCAGCTGGCCAAAGATATGCCGGTGATCAATGCCGATCACACCAAGTTTGAGGGGCTTCATACGTCTATCCTTTGACAACCTGCTGCTTATTACCTTCACGAGACGACGCCTCGATAGCGGCAATCAGGCGGTGCACATGCAGCGCCTCGGCCCCGGTGCATCCGGGCGGGCGCCCTGCCCTGACCGACACCGCGAAATCCGCAATCAGCGATTTGTGCCAGTCATAAGGGAACGCCATCGGATCGGCCCCGCCGCCGGTCGCGGCCTCATCACCAAAAACCTCGACCCGGCCATCGCGCCAATGGACCGTCAGAACACCGGATTTGAGCAGTGCCGATCCCTTGTCACAGTCAAACGTCAGGCTTTCTGCATCGCCGGGAAAACTGGCCGTGCTGGCAAAGACCGCGCCGACCGCGCCGTTTTCAAACTCCATGGCACCGGCGGCGAAATCCTCGGCCTCCATCCGGTGAAAAGCGGTCGTCGCACAAAGCGCCTGAACATTGGCCACGGGGCCGGTCATGGACAGCATCAGATCAAGCGTGTGAATGGCCTGGCTGATCAGCACGCCGCCGCCGTCACGCGCATAGCTGCCCCGGCCCGGTTCGTCATAGTAACTCTGGTCGCGCCACCACGGCACCTCGGCGCGCACCACGCGGATTGCGCCAAGATCTCCATCGTGCAGCATCTTTGCCAGAATTTGCGAGGCTGCCCGGAACCGATGCTGAAAGACGACACCAAGAAAGACATCGGAGGCGGCGCAAAGATCGACCAGGCCTTCGGCGGCCTGCATCGTCCGTTCCAGCGGTTTTTCGGTCAGGATGTGTTTTTTCTGCCCCGCAAAGAGGGCGATCAAATCCTGGCGGGCATTCGGCGGCGTGATCACCAGCACCGCATCAACCGAGGGATCATGGGCCAGCGCATTCACATCGCGCGCTTCGGGAAAGCCGTAGGTGTTGCAGAACGCGGCGCGCGCCTCGGCAGATCGTGCGTAACAGCCGCGCACGTCGATCAGATCTTCCAGGTCTTTCAGCGCCAGCGCGTGCGGCTTGGCAGCCATGCCCAACCCGACGACGGCCAGACCGAGCCGTTCGGTCATCCCGCGACCCTGTTCACGATCACCTGACCATCGGCGTCGAACAAATGCATCTCGGACAGGTCGAAATTCAGCGCCAGCTGCTGGCCCTTCACGACCGGCAATTGACCGGGTTGATGAACAGTGATCTGGGGGAGGCCTTCAACATCGCAATAAAGGTAGGTTTCACCGCCAAGCTGTTCGGTGAACGCGACCTTGCAGGTCATGTGTCCGGTGTCGTCAGTGCTGACACGCAGATGTTCAGGGCGAATACCAAGCGTGCAGCGCATGCCATCTGTCAGCCCGGCAATTTCGGGCACGGGGACGGACAGGTTTGCCGCGCTCAGCGTCCAGCCAACGGTTGCCTTGTTGGCCGTCACCTCGATCAGGTTCATCCGCGGTGACCCGATGAACCCCGCGACGAACGCATTTTGCGGGTTGTTATAAAGATCCAGCGGCGCGCCGGTCTGTTCGATCCGCCCGTCCTGCAGCACGACGATCTTGTCGGCCAGGGTCATCGCCTCGGTCTGGTCATGGGTGACGTAGATCATCGTGTCGCCGATACTGGCATGCAGGGCGGCCAGTTCCTTGCGCATGGTGACGCGCAGTTCAGCGTCAAGGTTGGACAGCGGTTCGTCCAGAAGGAATGCCTTGGGTTCACGCACGATGGCCCGACCAATGGCAACACGCTGACGCTGTCCGCCCGACAGCGCCTTGGGTCTGCGATCCAGATAGTCGGTGATCTGCAACATTTCGGCCGCGTCACGGACACGACGATCAATCTCGGCCTTGGGCATCTTCGAATTCTCAAGCCCGAACGCCATGTTTTTGTAGACGCTCATATGCGGGTAAAGCGCGTAGGACTGGAACACCATGGCAAGACCGCGCGCTGACGCGCTGACATTGTTCACGGCCTCGCCGTCAATTTCGATCGCGCCAGAGGTGACATCGTCCAGCCCTGCGATGATCCGCAGCAATGTGGATTTGCCGCAGCCGGAGGGGCCGACAAAGACGCAGAACTCACCCGATTCAACGGTCAGGTCGATGCCGTGAAGAACCTCGACCTCGCCATAGGACTTGCGGACCTGCTTGAGTTTTATTTCGGTCATGGGCGATCTTTCCTGGTCATCTGCTGCGCATCTGCGCGGCAAGTTTGGGGTCGGCTTTTTGCATGCGCAAAGGTGGAAGCCCCTTCAGTATCTGGCCGATGTCATCCAGCATCGCTTCGCGGATTCGGGCGTAAGAGGCATGAAGCCCGCCGGCAAGATGGGCCGAGAACAAGACGTTCGGCGTGCTGCGTATGGCGCTGTCGGCAGGCACCGGTTCTTCGGGGTAAACATCCACCGCCGCGCGGAAGGCCCCTGCCCCGGCAAGGTTCAGGAAGTCCGAAAACTCCACAATCTCAGCTCGCGAGGCCAGGACAACGGTGGCATCTTCGCGGATCGTTTCCAGCAAGGTCCGGCCCAGAAAGCCTTCGTTCTGCGCTGTGACGCCTGCCAGCAGGAATACAACGTCCGCCCCGCCCAGCGCGGTTTCCAGCGACACAGGCTCCAACCCTTCGGCCCGCAGATACCCGTCTGACAGCCATGGATCATGCACCATCAGGCGAACCCCAAATGGGCGCAGAAGAGGTGCCAGCGCGCGGCCCAGATTGCCATAGCCGATCATCGCGACCTCGGCCCCAAAAAGACTTTTCGCGGAACCGTTTCCGGCGATCCCGTAAGCCTCTCTCCCGGTGCGCAGCAGCGGGTCGGCCAGGTGCAGCCCGCGCAGCAGCGTGATCGCCTGCGCCAGGCAGAATTCAGCCACGGCAGGTGCCATTGCAGGTGCCGCTGAAAGCACGTGGATGCCGCGTGCATGGCATTCGGCATAGTCGATATTGTCTTCCCAATTGGCCTTCACATTCAGGATTGCCCGCAGGTTCGGGGCGCGGTCCAGCCGTACCTTCGCCATTGCGGTCTGGCCGATCAGAATGGTCATATCGGGCAGATGCGCCTCGACCAGGTCATCGGGCGCGCGCGATCCCCAATGGGCAACGACCTGCCCCATCGCCGCCAGCGCACTGGCACAATCGGGGGTGTAGACCATCGCCTCGTTGCGCGGAAACGGGTCCATGAAGATCAGCGGATCGGTCATTTCATGCCCGAACTGGCGATGCCGGTGGTGATGAATTTTTGCAGGAAGGCGAAGACCACGACCACGGGGATCAATGTGACGACGGTCATCGCAAGGATGTAGTGCCACTGCACGTCCAGCTCGCCCTGGAACGCGTTCAGGCCAACCTGCAACGTATAAACTTCGGACCGGTTCAGCACGATCAGCGGCCAGAGGAATTCATTCCAGCGCCACATGATCGAAAAGATGGCCAGCACCGCAATGGCGGGCATCGCAAGCGGCAGCACGATCTTTGCATAGATCGTCCATTCCGAGGCGTTGTCCATCCGCGCAGCCTCGATCAGGTCTTTGGGAATGGTCAGCATATACTGGCGCAGCAAAAACACGCCGGTGGGTGTGGCAGCCCCCGGCAGGATCACTGCCCAGAGCGAGTTGATCATCCCAAGCTGGGTAACAACCAGATAGACGGGCACCAGGATCACGGTGATCGGGATCATCAGGGTGCCGATAACGAACAGCATGATCGCATTTCGACCGCGAAACTCGTAGATGCTCAGCCCGTAGGCAGCCATCGAGTTGATCAGCAGCGTCACCAGTGTCGCAATGACCGTCACGATGACCGAGTTTTGCAGAAACTGCACGAAGTTGAAGCGTTCAAGCGGGTCAATGTAGTTTTCCGTCGCCAGCCGAAACTCCCGCACTTTGGTACGCTGGTCGATTGGAATCTTGAAGGTTTGGGCCGGGTCAGCCGGGTCAACCATCTGGCTGACAATGCCGATCCGCCGCACCTGGGCCAGCTGTCGGGTGGACCCGTCCTCCATTGTGACATCGAACAGCAAAAGCGGATCGTCATACCCTTCTACCGGAACCTCGATCTGGCCAAGCGGAAGGAATGTGGGCGGGAATTCGATCAGCCCGGCGGGCGTCTTGAACGAGGACATCACCAGCCAGACGACAGGCCCGAACATAAGCAGGACACCGAACAGCAGATAGACGTAGGTGAAAATATCGCTCCAATGCAAACCGTTGCGGCCGCGCCGGGCGGACAGCAAGGTTGCCAGTGAACGGGTCGGCGTTGTCGTCTCAGCCATTGTCGCGCACCCGTGTTGCTGCAAGTTGCGTCATTGTCAGAACAAACAGCACCACGCCCAGCACAACCGAGGCCGCAGAGGCGAGGCCGAAGTTCTGCACCTGTTCGGTAAAGCCGGTGTTATAGATGTACTGAACGATAAATTGCGTCGCCGTGCCGGGACCGCCGCCGGTCAGCACGAACACTTCGTCGAAAATCTGCACGCCCTTGATCAGCGCCAGAACTACAACCACCAGAAGGTTGGGCCACAACAATGGCAGGGTGATGCGCCAGAACACCCGTTCTTTCGACGTGCCATCCATTTCGGCGGCCTCATAAAGGTCGGGTTGTATCGCTTGCAGCCCGGCCAGCAGGATCAGCGTATAAAATCCCATATGTGCCCAGATCGACACGAACACGGCCCAGAACATCGACCATTCCGGGCTGACGAAAAACAGGATTTTGTCCATCCCCATGGACACCAGAAAAGCATTCAGAATGCCGTCGCGCAGCAGAACCCATTTCCAGATCAGCGCGACAACAACCGGCGACAGCAGCACCGGAAAGAAAAACACGGCGCGAAAGAAGCCGCGGGCGCGGATCTTGCGGTTCAGGATCAGCGCGGTGATCAGCGAGAACAGCACAAGAAATGTGACCTGGAAAAAGATGAATATTGCCGTGTTGTACAGGCCCTTCCAGAACCGATCCTCGCGACAGGTAATCGGGTCGCCGAATGTCTCGCAATCCAGGAGGAACCCGTATTGTTCGGTGCCGGTGTAGACCCGGTTGCTCAGGTACAGCTCCGTGCCCCCGGTCAGGGAAAATGCAAAGTTGATAAATAATGGAATGACGCCGAAAATTCCGAAAAACGCCAGGTTCGGCAGCAGGAATATCCAAGGCATGTGCCGGATGCCGACAATCCGCTGTATCCAGGACAGCGGGTAATCCAACAGCTTGAACAGCATGCTCAGCGGCCGGGCGACCAGCACCGCAAGACGGTCAAGAACGCCGATCCGGCCTGACTTTGCGTCATTCATTATGTCGCCTCCTAAGCGGCAGGCTTCGGGGCCGGCCCGGATCGGGCTGGCCCCATTACACGATCACTCGCGCGCTTTTTCAGCCAGTTGATTGGCGATGTCTTCTTCCATCCGCTCGTAAGCCTGATCCAGCGTCAGCTCACCAACAATCGCTTCGTTCAGACGCGAAATCAGCGCGTTGAACATCACGCGGTTGTTCTTGTACCCCTGCAGGTCAAACGCGACCGGAGAGATGGTCGGAACCGCGCCCGAGAAGGTTTCCAACGCGTGTTTGGCGCGCGGATCCTCGGTGGCGAAGTCAACGCCGCCGGTGGCCAGTTTCAGGTGCCCCGGGATGAACAGCGTCTTGCCGTAGAATTCGGCCAGGCTTTCCTCTTGCGCAAGGAAGTCCATCAGCTTGCCGACTTCTGCGGGATGCTGCGTGTCCTTCATAGCAACCAAGGCCGCCCCACCCGGCATGCCTGTGCAGGCTGCGGGGCCACAGGGCGCAGGCACGGCCCACCAGTCGAACGCATCGCCGATCTTGTCGGCAAACTGCGGGATCTGCCAGGATCCGGACATGTACATCACCACTTGGGCATTGGCGAAGTCTTCGTTTGCCCCAAGATAGGTCGAGCCTGAGACCGAGCCCCAAAGCTCTTTCGACATGGTGCCGTCCTGGTGCCAGTCATAAAGACGTTGGGTCATTTCCTTCAGGCCGTCGTCGACCAGCGCGGGTTCGCCAGCTGCGTTGAACATCTGCGCGCCCATCGCAATTGCCGGGCCGGAAACACGGTGGCCCGAACGGTCCCAGGCCATCGGGATCGGGATGTCCAGCTTTTCAGCGACCTGATTGACCGCAGCGGCCCAGTCATCCCAGGTGGCACCCTCGCCCGGCATGGCAACTTCGGCCTGTTCGAACAATGTCTTGTTCACATAAGGCCCGGTCACTGTCAGCTGGGTCATGAAGCCCGAGATCTGATCGGAATCCGGTGCCAGCCAGTCCAGGAAAGGACCAAAGCTGGCCTCCCAATAGGCCGTGTCCGAGATGTGCGGCGTCAGATCGAGGTAGAATTTGTTCAACCCCCCAAGATCAGTGACGCGCGCAAGGTCAGGCCCCGCACCAGCGGCCAATTGAATCGGCAGCCCTTCGATGATCGACTTATAGGGCACAACATCAAGCGTGACCGAGATATCGGGGTTTGCAGCTTCGAAACGATCCAGAAGCGACTGCATCACTTCGCCTTCGTTGCCGTCGTTGTACCACATCATGCGCAATTCGGTTTCCGCCAAGGCCGAACTGGCCATCAGCGTCGCGGCGACAGTGGTGGTCGCCAGCAGCTTTCCTAAGTTGAAAGACATCAAGATACTCCCTTTGGTTGGTTTCGTCGTTCGCCATCCGGCCCGGCGTTTCCGGGCGGAATGATCCTTTGTCCACGTTCATCGAGTTCCAGAACCGAGTTTACATGGTCGTGCATCGCCCTGGCGGCGCCATCGGCATCGCCAGATCGAATTTCGTTAATTATTTCAATGTGCTCTTCATAGGCACGCTGCGATCGCCCGGAGATTCCCGCCATCAAAAGATAGCGTTGGCGATCTACGTGGCCCTTGATCGACAGGGCCAGTTTCCAGGTACGGGACACGCCTGCAATCCGCGACAGTTCGCCGTGAAAGGCTTCGTCCTGCACAAAGAAGGCGGCGTAGTCATCGCGCCTGGCAGTGCGTTCCTGAATCTCCATGATTGGATCCAGACTGCTGAGGTCCGCGTTCATCCCGGCCAGCCTGCGCACCACGGCAGTTTCCAGCGCGGCGCGAATGAAAACCGCTTCCTGAAGCTGCGCGACGTCCAGTTTGGCCACTGTCGAACCGACATGCGGCCGGGTGTTGACCAACCCTTCGGATACCAGTTTCTGCAAAGCGGCACGAAGCGGCGTGCGGCTGATGTTCAACGTATCTGCCAGCGATGCTTCGCTGATCTGCGCGCCCGGAGGCAGCCGATTGTCGACGATGCGAACCCGCAGATAGCTGTAGACCTGCGGTGCAATCGGCAAGCTGTGGTCAATCTCTTGCGAATAGAGCAGCGCATCGACGGTCATTGCACGACCTCGCGACTGAGCGCGGCAACCACCCCGCGAATTTCGGCCAACCCTTTCAGGCGACCCACCGCGGGATAGCCGGGTTGCAGATTGGCGCTGAGGTCTGACAGAATCTCTTGCCCGTGGTCCGGGCGCATCGGGATCTGCGCATCCGGCCGCCCCTGTTCGCGGCGCCGGGCCTCTTCAGCCAGGATGACTTCGATCACGCCCACCAAGTCCACCTGCCCGGCCAGATGTTCATCCTCAAAAAACGAACAGGGCGTCTGTTCAGCGTCGCGTGTTACATTGCGCAGGTGCAGGAAGTGAATTTTCGGTGCAAATCGGCGTGCTATCGCGACGCAGTCATTGTGCGGGTTCGCGCCAAGCGACCCGGTACAAAGTGTCATTCCGATTGAAGGGCTGTCGACCGCGTCCAGAACGATACCATAGTCGTCCCCGGTCGACATGATCCGGGGAAGCCCAAGCAGTGGGAATGGCGGATCGTCGGGGTGGCAACACATCCGCAGGCCCAACCGTTCCGCAACCGGCGCGATTTCGGACAGGAAATCGATGTGGTTCTGGCGCATCTGATCGCTGTCCAGATTGTCATAGCGCGCAACGGCGTCCTGCAGTTCGCCCAGCGACCAGGATTCGGTCGCCCCCGGAAGCCCGGCGACGATGGACCTGGACAGCTTTGACTTGTCAGCATCCGTCATCGAGGCATGAAGGCGCCGCGCCGCTTCCAGCGTTGCCCCCTCGTATTCCTCAGCGGCACCGGCCCGGTTCAGAATAAAACAGTCGAATGCGGCAAACTCGACCAAGTCAAAACGCATCGCCGCCCCGCCATTGGGCAAGGCCCAGCGCAGGTTCGTCCGCGTCCAGTCCAGCACCGGCATGAAGTTGTAGCAAATCGTCGATATGCCAGCATCGGCCAGTGCTTCCATTGACGCGCGATAAGCCTCAACATGGGCGCGGCAGTGATTTCCCTGTGTCTTGATTTCTTCAGAAACCGGAAGGCTTTCAACAACGTCCCATTGCAACGCGCCGTCGGATTTTGCCTTGATGTCGTCCTGACGCGCACGGATGTCTTCCGGGGTCCAGACCGCTCCCGCCGGGATATGATGCAGCGCCGTTACGATTCCGCTGGCTCCGGCCTGCCGCGCGCTTGGCAGGTCTACGCGGTCATCGGGTCCGAACCATCGCCAGGTCTGCTTCAATTCATGCTGCCTTCCGAGATTGACAGCTTGCAGCATACCGGTATACCGGAGCACCGCAACCGCATATTTGCGACCGTGCTGGCGGGAAGCCTCGTCACTTTGAATGCGTTCGCACCGCGGTAGCATCAGATCGGAGGCGCCCATGGCGGTGGATCAGAAAGGGCATTCTTCAGCACGATGTGACGCGCCGGGGCGCAGGTGCCAGACGGGCCGGATTGGCACGGCCCATCCGATTGCACGAAAACGACACCCTCGGTATGTGCCATGACCTGACACCTGCTTTAGCAAAAAGAGCCGTTTGATAATGACTGCCCAGCCACCCCTTCTGTCGCGCAAGGCCCCGCCCCCCAAGGCTGGCATCGTTCACCTTGGCCTTGGTGCCTTCTTCCGCGCCTTCGGAGCTGCCATGGTTGAAGAGGCCATGGCCACCTCGGGCGGGAACTGGGGGATCTGCGGCGTCAGCCTGCGATCACCAGAGGTACGCGATCGACTGGCTGCACAGGGCAACGTCTATACGGCTGGCGAACTTAGCACAGACGGGCAGAAAACTCGGATCATCACCTCGGTAAGCGACGTGATCTTCGCCCCGGAAAACCCGGGCGCACTGTTGGACAGGTTGGCTGACCCGGCTGTCAAGATCGCCTCACTAACCGTTACCGAGAAGGGGTATTGTCACATTCCCAGCACCGGGGAATTGGACACAAGGCACCCGGACATTCAGCATGACATCGCAAACCCGACACCGCGCAGCGCCGTCGGCTTCCTCGTCCGGGCATTGGATGCGCGGCGCAAGGCTGGCCACAGGCCGTTCAGCGTCCTCAGCTGTGACAACCTTCCCAACAACGGCCTTGTGGTCAGAAACGCCGTGCTTGGGCTGGCCGCGGAAATCGACCCGGCCCTGGCACGCTGGATCGCCAGCGAAGGCCGGTTCCCGGCCACAATGGTCGACAGAATTGTTCCTGCGGTTACCGAAGACGACATCACGCAGTTGATGCACCGGACAGGATATCTGGATCGCGCAGCTGTCTTCCACGAACCATTCCGGCAATGGGTTATCGAGGACGATTTCGTGGACGGCGCGCGCCTGGATTTCACCCATGTCCCCGGCGTGCAGATGGTCGCAGATGTCGCACCGTTCGAGCATATGAAAGTCAGAATGCTGAACGGCACACATTCGGCGCTGGCCTACCTTGGCTATCTTGCCGGGCATCAGACAATCGCCGAAACGGTGTCGGACCCGGTGTTCAGATCCTATGCGCAGAACCTGTGGAAGCGAGAGATTATCCCGACCTTGGCGCCACCCGAAGGTGTCGACCTGAACCACTATGCCAGCGAATTGCTGGGCCGCTATGACAATGCGGCGGTCCGGCACAGAACGTGGCAGATCGCCATGGATGGCAGTCAAAAACTGCCTCAACGGCTCCTCGGTACGATTGCCGACAACACCGCGGCCGGGCGGCCCTGCGACGGCCTGATCCTGGCCGTGGCGGCATGGATGCGCTATGTCGGCGGCGTCGATGAACAGGGCGACCCGATTGACGTCAGGGATCCGCTGGCATCGCAGCTGCGCAGCCTGTCCGATTCCCGCGATACCCCGCGCGGCAAGGTCGACGCGCTGCTAACCCTGGACCAAATCTTCGGTGCCGCCCCCGCCGAGCGTTTTCGAAACACCCTCGCCCAATCCTATGAATCGCTTGTCCGCCTGGGCGCGAAACAAAGCTGCCAGAACCTGCAATAGTGCCGGAAGCGTTTGGTTCGGCAGCGTCGCCTTCGCCGCCCGGACAGAACGACTGTAACTCATGATGCGCCGAGACTGCGCCACTCAGCAAGAACAGCGGCGCGGTTCAGCTTGAAACTGTCCTGTGAGTAAAGATGGCGTTCCTGATTGAAGTGGTTGTGGACCGAGGCTTGGGCGGCCAAGAATTTCTGTAAACATCGCATTCGCCTGAACGGCAACATAGCAGGATTCTTTCGTCGGAAAAGTTGGTGGATAGTCCCCGCCCAATTGTTCAGCCAGCGGCCCGTGTGCGGTCGTTCAGTTCTGCCGATCACTTTCATCGCTGCGCGACATGGTCGGAATCTGTCAATCACGTCACCTATGTTTTGCGGCGCCTCTTCATTGATCCCCTGAGGAATTTCGCTGCTCCTGTTGCGGTCGCGGCGTTTCGTGACGCAACTTTCCAGTACCTCGCCGCCGAGGTGAGGTGCCACTAGCGTATTTGCCCTGACATTTGCATTTTCCTTTGCTTTCATTAATTCTAAGAAAAGCGTCGACAAATCTAACGGCACCTCACGGACGCTACGAATGACATGGTGTTTTGGTCGGCAGAAAGCTCTTAAAGCCCACTATGGGGTGCTGTCAGACGAATGCGAACCAGTCTCTGCAAGGACAGTCGGGCTGTCCCTTATGCCGCGCCCAGACCGCGCCACTCTGTAAGAGCGGCGGTGCGGTTTGCTTTGAAATCGAGCCGCGAATAGAGATGGCGTTCCTGATTGAAGTGATTGTGAACTGAAGAGTGAACGGCGACAAATTTCTGTAAACTTCGCATACGGCGGAAGCGGAGCATTGCCCGTTCTCGTCGTCGAAAAGGCAGGTGAGAATTCTCCGCCCGATTGTTCAGCCAACGTCCCGTTTCTTGTTTCGGTGCGTTGCCGATAACCTTCATTGCGGCGCCGTAGGAGCGGAGCATGTCGGTCACTATGATCTCTGGATTGCCGTAGCGCTTCATTGATTTCCTTAGGAGAATCAACGCTGCTTTGCGATCCCGCCGTTTTGTCACATAACTTTCCAGGACCTCGCCTTCGTGATCCACAGCCCGCCACAAGTAGTGCGTCTCGCCATTGATTTTCACGAAAACCTCATCAAGGTGCCACTGCCAGTTCGAATAAGACCGCATCCGACTGGCCCGCTTTCGGCGGATTTCAGCGGCGAACATCGGGCCAAATCTGTTCCACCAATGTCGAACTGTTTCGTGACTGATTTCGACGCCGCGCTCATCCAGCAGGTCCTCGACATTGCGAAGTGACAGCGGAAACCGAACGTACATCATCACAGCAAGTCGGATGATCTCGGGGCTGGTTTTGAAGTAACGAAATGGGCCGATTGTGTTGAAAAACTCCGTTTTAGGGCCTGAACGATGATTTTTCTTTCCATGCAGCCCGATCCTAAATTTTTGGCGCGGGGGTCGGCCCAAATCGCCTACATGCGCTCACGCGCAGCCATGCGCTGTCTCGTGGTCAAAGCTTTCCGACTATTTCGCTTCATAGGTTTTCGCAAGAAATCCGCGACGCTCTGATTTCGGAGTTTTTCAACACAATCGGCTGAGTTTTGTCATTCCGCGAGGCTACGAGACCAACCTGCCCGCCTCAAGCCAGTTTCTTCTGACAGTGCCTGTTCCGCCTATTGCCTGGCCGCGCAAGTGAAGTCTGGAACGGCACCTGAACCCAAATTTATTGAGACAGAGGCAGTCAAGATGTGGCGACAGATCAACTCGGAGTTTGTCGCAAACTACGCGGATGCGGGTCCCATGACCTCCCTGGAAGATCAAAAACGCCTCCTGAACTGGGTGTTTGGAATAGCACGAATACAACACGTCTTGCAGCCATAATCACACTTCCGGTGGGCAATTGCTGCATCAGCAAAGGTTCGACGTCGAATGGCGGTAATGCGGGTTGCGACCGCAGCATTTCGACTGCGGGTCCAAGCTCCGTATTGGGCCGAAAGTCTCAAAACGCCTTCAAGCCTTGGCATCCTTTGCGAATAAAAACATCCTCGATCTAATGGCAAAGCACCGGTGCGCTTCTTCCGACCCGGCGTGGATCTCTTTCCGCTCAGCAACCGACACCGTGATGGGTTAACCGCGAGCTTGTGGGGGACCTTGTGGGGGATAATTTTTATTGTTTCAAAAATTATGTATAATAAACATGTAGTTAAACCATAAATTTGGCGGAGGAGGTGGGATTCGAACCCACGGTACGCTTTCACGCACGCCGGTTTTCAAGACCGGTGCATTCGACCACTCTGCCACTCCTCCGAAGCGCCGGAACCTGCGTTGGCATGTTCCGCTCGGCTGGTCGGGTGCGGCTTTAGCGGGCCGCGCGGGAATTTGAAAGTGCAGAGTTTGCCTGCGGATTTGATCCCTGTGGGTTGGCCGTAGGCTGCGCATCGCGCGACAGACTCTTTTCATGCCCCCTCACAGCCGTTACAGTCCCGCGAACAGGGCGCCAAATCGGGGCGTGGATCAGGCAGCAACACCGCAAAGCGGTAACAGCGCGGTAACGTCTGCGCATCAAGGGGGCGGTTATGGGCGTAACGCTAACATTTCGGACAGTTCTGGTTCTGGGCGGGCTGTCTGTCCTGACGGCTTGCAGCGGCGATGGCCCGTTGGGGTTCAAGCTTCCGTTTGGTGGCGGCGAAAAGGCCGCCACGTCGACCACACTGGTCGAACGGGACGTTGAAGCGCCCGAGGTTTTTCAGGCATCCGACAATGGTCTGTGGGACGGGCGGCCCTCGCTGGGTGGCATCTGGGTGGCGCACCCGGACGTTTCCGATCCCGAGCGCGCGATCGTGCGCAACGAAGACAACGGAAAATTCGTGATCGGGGCGTTGTTCCGGCGCGAATCCGACAATCCCGGACCGACGATCCAGGTGTCATCGGAAGCAGCCGAGGCGCTGGGGATGCTGGCGGGGCAGCCTGCATCGCTGAATGTGACGGCCCTGCGCAAGGCCGAGGCCCCGGCCGAACCTGAGACTGACCCGGTTCTGAACGCGCCCGAAGATATCGCGGCAACCTCGCTTGACGACGCTGATGTTATTCCGGCGGCGGCAACCATTGCCGCAACACCCGCGCCGACGGCCCCCGCGGCCAGCCCGGCACCGGCCGCGACGGCGGCTTCTTCGACGCTGTCCAAGCCGTTCATCCAGGTCGCCTTGTTCCGCGATGAATCCAACGCGAACAATGCCGCTGCCGGTCTGCGCAGCGTCGGCGCCATTCCGGTTGTGCGGCGCGGCGTCAGCAACAAAAAGACCACTTGGCGAGTCCTTGTCGGCCCCGCACCGACATCCGATGACCGCGCCGCGATGCTGTCAAAGATCAAGGCGCTCGGCTATTCCGATGCCTATTTCGTGTCAGGCTGATCCCCAAAACTATCGGAGCTTGCTGCCCATGTTCCTGCGCCCCCTTGCCTTTCTGATCGTTGCCATCGGCGCGCTTCCCGTCGCGGCACAGACTTTCGAAACGGCGGCCAAGGCGGCCTATGTCTATGACGTGACAACGGACACAGAGCTGTTGGTCAAGAATGCAGACACGGCCTTGCCGCCTGCCTCGATGTCCAAACTGATGACGCTCAACATGCTGTTTGAGGCGTTGCGCGATGGCCGTGTCGAACTGACCACCCGGTTCGGGGTATCGGCGCGCGCCAAGGCGATGGGCGGCTCGACCATGTTCCTGAACGAGCGGGATCGCCCCACGGTCGAGGAGCTGATTCAAGGCATTGTCGTGCAATCAGGCAACGATGCCACCGTAGTGGTGGTCGAGGGGCTGGCCGGGTCCGAAGATGGGTTCGCGCAACAGATGACACAACGCGCCAAGGCGCTGGGGATGGCGAATTCGAACTTTGCCAATGCATCAGGCTGGCCGCATCCGAACCACCGGATGTCGGTGCGTGACCTTGGGATACTGGCCAAGCGGCTGATCACTGAATTCCCGGAATACTATGGCTATTTCGCCCAGACCGAGTTTCCATATGACGGACGGGCACCCAAGAACCGGTTTAATCGCAACCCATTGCTGAAACTTGGCATCGGGGCTGACGGATTGAAAACCGGTCACACCTCCGAAGCGGGCTATGGTCTGGTCGGTTCTGCCCGACAGGGCGAGCGGCGCGTGATCTTCGTCCTCAGCGGTTTGACCAGCGAGGCTGCGCGCGCCGACGAAAGTCAGCGGCTGGTCAACTGGGCGTTCCGGCAATTTGTCGAAAAGACCATCGTGAACGAAGGCAATCGCTTCGCCAATGTCCCGGTCTGGATGGGGGAACACAAAAGCGTCGGGCTGATCTCGGGCGAGGCGCTGACGCTTCTGCTGCCTGCCTTGGCACAGGACGGGATCGAGGCAAGTGTGACCTATGACAGCCCGGTCGAGGCGCCGGTGTCCAAGGGCCAGAAGCTGGGCGAGATGCTGATCAAACTTCCCGGTTTGCCTGACCGGCAGGTGCCGTTGGTGGCGCATCGCGCCGTGGCGCGCGGCGGGTTTGCACCGCGCCTGCGCACCGCTGCCGAGGTGCTGTTGCGCAACTATCTTGGGGATGCGGTTGCGGACCGGTTGTGATGGGCAACTGGCCCGGTCTGTTTATCACCCTCGAAGGTATCGACGGGTCCGGGAAATCCACTCAAAGCCGCCTGCTGGCCGACGCGCTGGACACGGCAGGGCATGACGTGGTCCAGACCCGTGAACCGGGTGGCGCGCCGGGCGCAGAGGAAATTCGCCGACTGCTGGTCGAAGGCGCGCCCGACCGCTGGTCGCCGAAAACCGAGATGCTGCTGTTCACTGCGGCGCGTCGCGATCACTGGGAAAAGACCATTCAACCCGCGCTGATGGCCGGGAAGATCGTGGTCTGTGACCGTTTCGCCGACAGCACGCGGGTCTATCAGGGGGCCACGCGCGGCGATTTGCGCGCCACTGTCGACGCATTGCACGCCCTTATGATCGGCGTCGAACCGGACCTGACCCTCGTCATCGACATGGACCCGCAACTTGCCTTGTCGCGCGGGCTGGCCCGCAAAAGCGGCGACGACCGGTTTGAGGATTTCGGCGCGGACTTCCAGATCGCCTTGCGCGATGGGTTTCGCGCATTGGTGACGCAGAATCCAGATCGCTGCCAGACTGTCGACGGCGGGCGTGATACGGCCCTGGTTGCTGCTGATATACTGGCAATTGTGAAGACGCGAACCTGATGTGCGCCGCACGCGCAACCCAGGTGGCCGAAGCCGAAGAGGTGCCCGAGGCTGACAAGCTGGACGGTGCACCGCATCCGCGTGACACGATGGACCTGCTGGGTCACGGCGCGCAACAGGCTGCATTTCTTGAGGCTGCCAAAGACGGAAGGCTCCACCACGCCTGGTTGCTGACCGGGCCGCGCGGTGTGGGCAAGGCGACCTTCGCCTGGCGCGCCGCCCGCTATCTGCGCGCCCTGCCCGCCCCCGGTGACATGCTGGCCGAACCAGCCCCTGCGGATATGGCCATGGCCGACGATCACCCCGTCGCGCGGCGCATTTCGGCCCTGTCCGACCCGGGCGTCTTCCTGCTTCGCCGCGCCTGGGATCAAAAACTCAAGCGGCTGAAGACGGTTATCACCGTCGACGAAGCCCGCCGCCTGACGCCCTTTTTCGGCATGGCGCTGGCCGACGGCGGGTACCGCGCCGTGATCGTCGACAGCGCGGATGAGATGAACCCCAACGCCGCCAACGCATTGCTAAAACTGCTGGAAGAACCGCCCGAACGCTGCGTGCTGTTCCTGATCAGCCACCGCCCCGCGCGCCTGTTGCCAACGATCCGGTCACGCTGTCGCACCCTGCGGTTCGATCCGCTGTCGCCCGAGAACCTGATCGCCGCTTTGGCCGCAACCGGCCACCAGGCGGACGACGCCCTGGCGGAACTGTCCGCAGGCTCGGTCGGAGAGGCGATCCGCCAGGCGCAAAATGACGGTACGGCGCTCTATGCCGGTTTGATCGGGTTGCTCGACACCGCACCTAACATGGACCGCACGCGCGCGCGTGCGCTGGCCGACGCCTGTGCAGGGCGCGGGTCCGAAGCGCGATATGATCTGATCCTGCGATTGATCGACCTGTTGCTGGCACGATTGGCCCGCGCTGGTGTCGGCATGGCGCTGCCCGAAGCCGCGCCGGGGGAACCGAGCGTTCTGGCGCGCCTGTCGCAATCGCCAGCGGCGGCGCGGCGATGGGCCGAGCTGGCCGAAACACTGGCTGAACGCGCCCGTCACGGACGCGCCGTGAACCTTGATCCCGCAGTTCTGGTGCTGGATTTGTTGTTGGCGATCAACGGCGTTGCGGGGGATGTGTTGCGATAGATGTTTCACCCTGGTTATCTGAATTGCTACCAGAATTGCGCGCGCCCGGTGCGCGCCAAAGGCGCAGGGCGCACGCCGGACCGGCCCCACCGGTCTGGCGTCGGTTCGAGGTGGGCGTTTCCGTCAGATTTGACGGCTAACCCGGCGCCATAAATCATGCCCACGCACCGTTGCTACGCCAACCCGCCGGTCCGCCGCGCGCCCTGCTTAGGACGGGATTTCGGTTTCGCGCATTGTCGTAGATTGAGTGGACGATACTTTGGGGGAAATCTCGTGTTTGGATCAAAGCACCGGTCGCGATGACGTAGTTTTTTTTTCTAACCTTGGCCCGGCATCACGCATGAAGGGCTTGCCCGGCTTTTGCGTCGCTCTGTGCCCCTCACTACACCGCCCAGCCATCCCAACCTTGACGCCCCCGCCCCCTTCCCGGATACGGATGTTCACCCAGTCAGGACGATATTTCCCGTGCCACCACTCATCACCGACAGCCATTGCCACCTCGATTTTCCGGATTTCGACGACGAACGCGCCGCCGTGGTCGCCCGCGCGGTCGAGGCTGGCGTGCACCGCATGGTCACAATCTGCACCCGCCTGAAAAACGAACCCGCCGTGCGCGCCATAGCCGAGGCACACGCCCCGGTCTTCTATGCCGCAGGCACGCACCCGATGTCGGTCGCCGATGAACCGATGGCCGAATTGGAGGGGCTGATCGCGCTGTCTGACCACCCGAAGTTTGTCGGGATCGGCGAAACCGGCCTGGATTACCACTACACCCGCGAAAGTGCCGCGGCGCAGCAAACTTCGCTGCGCATCCACATTGCCGCCGCGCGCCACACCGGCCTGCCGCTGATTATCCACGCACGGGACGCCGACGACGACATGGCGCGTATCCTGACTGAAGAATACCGCGCAGGCCCCTATTCCTGCGTCATGCACTGCTTTTCTTCGGGCGCGGAATTGGCGAAGGCGGCGCTCGACCTCGGGTTCTATCTTTCGATGTCCGGTATCGCCGCATTCCCGAAATCGCAGGATTTGCGCGACATCTTCGCCGCCGCCCCGCTGGACCGCATCCTGCTGGAAACCGACAGCCCCTACCTCGCCCCGCCACCGCATCGGGGCCGGCGCAATGAACCAGCCTATACCGCTCACACCGCCGCCGTCGCGGCCGAGGTCTTTGGGCTGCCTCTGCCCGACCTTGCCGCGGCGACCGAAGCCAATTTCGACCGCCTGTTTTCCAAAGCCGCCGATTGGAGCGCCGCCTGATGGCCCAATTGCGCTTTACCATCCTGGGCTGCGGGTCCAGCGCCGGGGTGCCGCGCATTGGCAACAACTGGGGCGATTGCGATCCGGCAAATCCGAAGAACGCCCGCCGCCGCTGTTCCTTGCTGATCGAGCGGATCGACGGCGACGGAACCACGCGCATCCTGATCGACAGTACCCCGGATGTGCGTCAACAACTGATTGACGCAGGCGTCGGCGCGCTGGATGGCGTCGTCTATACCCACCCCCATGCCGATCATATCCATGGTATCGACGATCTGCGGGTTGTCGTTCTGAACATGCAGCAACGCCTGCCGGTCTGGGCCGACGCCAATACCCGGGCCGAATTGCTGGCCCGGTTCGCCTATTGCTTTGCGCAACCCAAAGGGTCGGCCTATCCGCCGATCCTTGAAATGAACCTGCTGGACGGCCCGGTGACGATCAGCGGAGCGGGCGGCGCAGTAACGCTGACGCCATTCGCGGCCATCCACGGCCGGATCGAGGCGCTGGGGTTTCGCATAAACGATCTGGCCTACCTGCCGGATGTGTCCGAGATGACCGATGCAGCCTGGCAGGCGTGTCGCGATCTCGATTGCTGGATCATCGACGCCCTGCGCCGCACCCCACACCCCAGCCACACGCATCTTGCCCGAACGTTGGAATGGATCGACCACGCAGCGCCAAGGCGCGCAGTGCTGACCAACATGCACATCGACCTCGACTATGAAACAGTGCGCGCCGAAACCCCCGACAACGTCACCCCGGGTTTTGACGGGATGCAGGTCAGCTATGAAGTCTGACGGGTGAGCGCGCTGCTGACCGTGATCCTGCCGGTATTTCTGGTGGTCGGGGCCGGGTATCTTTGTGTCTGGCGCCAGTATTTTGCCCCCGCGGTGGTCGACGGGCTGATGAAGTTCACCCAAGGCTTCGCGATCCCCTGTCTGTTATTTCGTGCCATTGCCCGGATTGACCTGTCCAGCGGATTCGACCCGGCCCTTCTGGGCACTTTTTATGCAGGCGCACTCTGCGGTTTCATCGCCGGGATCCTTGGCGCGCGGCTGATCTTCAAACGTGATTGGGAGGCCGCGGTCGCCATCGGTTTTGCGTGCCTGTTCTCGAACTCGGTCCTGTTGGGGCTGCCGATCACCGAACAGGCCTTCGGCCCCGACGCGCTGGTTGGCAATTTTGCGATCGTCGCACTGCATGCGCCGTTCTGCTATGCCGTCGATCTGATCGCACGCGCCGCCCTGCCCGCCGCATTGTTCGGATTGGGAGGGATGCTTGTCCGTTACCGCCCCGAAGGCGACATGCGCACAATCCTGTTCATCTGCGCCGTGTCGCTGATCCTGCACCCGGCCATCGTCTTCGGCTTGGGCGTTACGGCCGGGCTTGACCGCGATGCCTTCCGCTCTGCCGTTCTGACTGCGGCAATGGCGCCCGGCGTCAACGCCTATGTTTTCTCGGACCTCTACGGCGCGGCGCGGCGCGTCGTCGCCTCATCCGTGCTGATCGCCACGGCGCTGACCGTGTTAACCGCCTGGGTTTGGCTGGCGTTGCTGCCCTAGGGGCTACCGCGCAATCCCTCATCTCTGCGCCGAAGGCTATGCTGCAACGGCGGCCACGTTACCGCAGCAGGCTCAGCGTGACGCAAGCGCCAATAACAGGAATGAAGCCGCAAGCTTCGCCGCCGATTTAGCCCGGTGACAACCCGCGCAGACGCTCGGACCGGCGCCGCAGAATCTCGATCGTTGCCAGCAGGAAGATCGAGAATACGACAAGTATCGTCGCCACCGACAGGATCGCCGGGCTGATCTGTTCGCGAATACCGTTCCACATCTGCCGTGGGATGGTCTGTTCATCAATCGCTCCGATGAACAGCACGGCCACAACCTCATCAAACGAGGTTACAAAGGCGAACAATGCGCCCGAGATGACGCCCGGCAGGATCAACGGCATCGTGACCTTGAAGAAAGTGGTGCGGGGGTTTGCCCCAAGGCTGGCCGCTGCGCGGGTCAGCGAATGGTCGAACCCGACAAGCGTCGCAGTGACCGTGATGATGACGAACGGAATGCCCAATGTGGCATGCGCCAGGATGATCCCGAGATATGGGATTTGCCAGCCAAACAGCTCCCACTTGGCGATTTGAATCGTCGAGTAGAAGAAGAACAGACCGGTGGCCGTAATGATGATCGGAACAATCATCGGCGAAATCATGATTGCCATTATCGTGCGGCGGAACGGCATCTCCGGTCTGGACAGGCCCAGCGCGGCCACGGTTCCCAGGATGGTCGACACGATGGTCGAAAATATTCCGATCACGATCGAGTTCTTTGCAGCGTTAACCCAGGCTGCATTGTTCCAGGCATCCGCCCACCAGCTGCCGTCACGCGGCCCATCGGGCGCCTGCATCCCAAAGGTCAGCAGCAGGTCGTACCAGCGCATGGAGTATCCATCCGGGTCCAGCGACAGCATCTTCTTGGTGAATGTGAAGAACGGCTCGGCATTGAACGACAACGGGATCACGATCAGGATCGGCGCAATCAGGAACAGGAATATCAGCGCGCAGATCACCAGGTAGATCTTGTGCCAGACCCGTTCGAGTGTTGAGGCGTGTTTGGGCAAGGCCATCGTCTATCCCAACTTCAGATTGTCTATGCCGATCAACCGGTCATAAAGCCAGTACAACAGCAGAATGCAGGCCAACAACAGCGCCGCCAGTGCCGCGGCAAGCGACCAGTTATGCGACTTCAGCATGTGGAAAGCGATGAAGTTGGTGATCATCTGACCGCTGGCCCCGCCGACAAGCGCCGGCGTGATATAATAACCGACCGCCAGAATGAACACGAGCAACCCCCCTGCCCCCATGCCCGGCACGGTCTGGGGCACGTAAATGCGGCGGAACGCGGTCCAGCTGGTCGCCCCCAGTGAACGCGCGGCACGCACATAACTGGGGTTGATCGGGCGCATCACCGAATAGAGCGGCAGTACCATAAAAGGCAGCAGAATATGCACCATCGCAATGATGGTGCCGGTCTGATTATAGATCATCTGAATACGGTTCTCATCCGCCAGAACACCGGTCGCAACCAGGGTATCATTGACCACACCCTGGCTTTGCAACAGCACGATCCAACTGGTGGTTCGCACCAGAAGGGACGTCCAGAACGGCAGCAACACGAATATCATCAGCAGGTTAGACTGTCGCAGTGGCAGCGTTGCCAGAAGATGTGCGATCGGATAGCCCAGAACCAGACAGGCAAGCGTGATGAACCCCGATAGCAACAGGGTTTTCACAAAATTCCCGACATAAAGCCGTCGGTTTTCCTCGACACGTACGATTTTCCCGTCAGCATCGCGGGTGCGATCCAGCGCTGCAAGATAGAAATTGGCGGTATAACCCGAAGACGCTCCGCGCATGACCTGCCATAGCAGAGGATCGGCCCAGTCCTTGTCAGCGTCCAATACCGCCTCTTTGAACGGGGCTTCCATCCGCCCTGCCTTGCGCGCCGTTGACGTGAATAACGAACGTGTTCCCGCAAGTTCATAGTTGATGCGCGTACCAACGTTGCCCTGCGCCTTGAGTTCGCGAAGAACCCGCAAATCACTGACCAGTGCCGCATAGGCATCTTCGTCAGGTTCGGTGCCTTGCGGATTGGCGTCAAACCAGCTGCGCAGATTGACCATGACCGGTGTTTTTTCGCCGGTTTGGATGTCTTCGTGGACCGAAAAGCGCGGGTCATCAATGGACCGCAGCAACATCTGTCCGATGGGCACTGCGAAAGTCACCAGAATGAATGCCAGCAGTGGCAGTACCAGCAGGAATGCCCGCCGTTTGGCGCGGACCTGGGCGGCCGCCAGCGCTGCCTTCAGCGGTTTGCCGTCTGCGGTCGTCAGGCGACCCGATGTATCGGCTGTGGCGTCACTCATCTGGCACGCGGCCCTCTTGTGTCAGTCGCAATTTGTCAGTTGCAAATCGTCGATTGCAAGTTCGGGGCGCGCCGGTTTCGGCGCGCCCCGTTATCAATGGCTTACTGCGCAAGCCAGGAGTTGAAGCGCTCGTTCAGCTCGGCATCACGATCCGCCCAGAACTCCAGCGAGGACGCCAGCGCGTTCAGCTGGTTCTCAGGGCTGGTCGGCAGGTGCGATGCCATCTCGGTCTCACCGTCGCCTTTGAAGATACCAACCAGAGGTGCCGACGATTTGCGCGGCGGGCCATAGCTGATCCATTCAGCAGCGGCCGCCAGAGGCTTGGTGCTGGTCGAGAACTTGATGAACTCCAACGCACCTTCAAGGTTCGGCGCACCCTTCGGGATCACCCATCCTTCCCACTCAAACACCTGACCATCCCACATCATCGCGAACGGCTGATCTTCGGCCATGGCAGCAGCGAAAATCCGACCGTTCCAGGCCATGGTCATTTCGACTTCGCCATCCGCCAGAAGCTGACCCGGCTGCGAACCCGCTTCCCACCAGACGGCGACATCCTTGACGGCGTCCAGCTTGGCAAATGCCCGGTCCACGCCTTCGTCGGTTTCAAGCATCGCATAGACATCACCGGCGGGGACACCGTCGGCCATCAATGCCATTTCCAACGTGGCTTTGGCGCCCTTCTTCAGGCCGCGCTTGCCGGGAAATTTCTCCAGGTCAAAGAAGTCGGCAATCGATTGCGGGCCACCATCGGGGAACTTCGTGGTGTCATAGGCGATGGCGGTGGCGAACACGTCGGTCGGGATCATGCAGTCGGTCAGAGTCCCGGCAATGAAATCGTCAACGGCGGGCGTGCCGTCGTCACCATCGGGCAATATCGAAGCGTCAATTTCTTCGACAAGTCCTTCGTCGCACAGGCGCACGGCGTCGGCGATTTCAACGCTGGCCACGTCGATTGTGACGTTACCGGCTTCAACCTGCGCCTTGATCGGGTTTGCAGGGTTGTCGGCATCTGCCGAGTTCACGGTGATCCCAGTCGCGGCGTTAAAGGGCTTGTGATAAGCCTCAACCTGGCTGTTGGTGTATGCGCCGCCCCAACCGATCACGGTGATCTCGTTGCTGTGGCTGGCCGCATGGGCTGAAACAGCCATACTGCTGAGGGCCGTGGACAAAATTAGCAGTTTTTTCATGTCATATTCTCCCTGGTTAGTCGTCATTGCCGAAGCTTCGGCGGGTCGTTTCGTCAGAGCGGGTTCAACGCGCGTGCGTCTTCAATCGCCCATGTCACTTGGGTTTTTTCACCGACAACAAGATGCTCATGCCCGGCGGAGTTTGGCACTTTGACCACGAAATCGTCATTGCCATGCATGTTCAACCGGCAGCGGATGTGATCGCCGAGGTAGATCAGTTCCTTCACATCTGCAGTTGTCGAGTTCCCGCCGCCTTTGCCGCCAACCGAAACACGTTCGGGCCGGATCGAGATCAGCGTCTCGGACCCTGCGTCGCCGCAGCTGACCGCCAGCGCCTGGCAGGTTTCGCCATTTGCCAGTTTCACGGTCGCCGTATCGCCGGATTTTGAGATGACCGTACCGGACAGTTTGTTATTTTCGCCGATGAACTGCGCAACGAAGCTGTTTTCGGGGCGTTCATACAGGTCTTCGGGCGGGGCGAGCTGTTGGATGCGGCCGTCATCAAACACTGCCACGCGGTCCGACATCGTCAGGGCTTCGGATTGATCGTGAGTCACATAGACCACTGTGATCCCAAGGCTTTCATGCAGATGCTTGATCTCATACTGCATGTGTTCGCGCAGTTGCTTGTCCAGCGCACCCAGCGGTTCGTCCATCAAGACCAGCTTGGGGTCAAAGACCAATGCACGCGCCAAGGCGATCCGCTGTTGCTGCCCACCGGACAGTTGTGCCGGACGGCGATTGCCGAATTCACCCATCTGCACCATATCCAGCGCGCGGGTGACTTTGGCTTCACGTTCGTCTTTGCCCATCCCGCGCACTTCCAGCGGAAAAGCGAGGTTTTCATTCACCGTCATATGCGGGAACAGGGCGTAGTTCTGGAACACCATGCCGATGCCGCGCTTGTGGGGCGGGATGTTGTTGATCTCGGCCCCGCCAAGGCGAATTTCGCCGTGGGTGGCGGTTTCAAACCCGGCCAGCATCATCAGACATGTCGTCTTGCCGGACCCCGACGGCCCAAGCATTGTTAGAAACTCGCCCTTTGGCATGGAAAGATTCAGGTCTTTGACGACCAGAACCTCGCCGTCATAACTTTTCTGGACGCGGTCAAATTCGACGAACGCGTCATCGGTATTGGTGTCTGCCAAACCGGGCTCCCTGATGTTGGCAGGTTGTCCTGCACTTCTGGATGAAACTTAAATCCAATGCTTGCCTGCAATGCAACAAATGAATCTGCCACTTGCTCTGCAGTTTCTCCCAAGTCTCGCGAATTCTGCCGACCGGTCGAATTGGCATCGCCACCAAATTGCTACATCACCGCACCGATCTGCCAGGGCACGAACTCATAGTCGCCCAGCCCCTGCGCTTCGGATTTCGTGACCCCGCCCGAGGCGACGCTCAGCAGCATCTGATAGATCTCGCGCCCTTTGTCTTCCAGCGACACGCCCCCGGTCAACATGTCACCTGCGTTGATGTCCATGTCTTCGGTCATGCGGGCGTACATTTCAGAGTTCGTCGCAACCTTAATCGTCGGCGCGGGCTTAGAGCCGAAGGCCGATCCGCGCCCGGTTGTGAACACCACCAGATTGCACCCCCCCGCAATCTGCCCCGTCACACTTGCCGGGTCATAGCCGGGGCTGTCCATGAAGGTGAAACCCTTCGCCCTCACCGGTTCGGCGTATTTGAATACCCCGGTCAGGGGCGAGGTTCCCCCCTTTGCTGCCGCGCCCAGCGATTTCTCTAATATCGTCGTCAGACCGCCCTTCTTGTTCCCGGGCGACGGGTTGTTGTCCATCGAGCCCTTGTTGCGTTCAGTGTAATCCTTCCACCAGTCGATCAGCCCGACCAGCCGGTCACCAACCGCCGCGTCCACAGCGCGGCGGGTCAGAAGATGCTCGGCCCCGTAAATCTCGGGCGTTTCGGCCAGAACGCCGGTGCCCCCCTGCGCCGTCAACAGATCGCAGGCGTGGCCCAGCGCCGGGTTCGCGGTGACCCCGCTCCAGGCGTCCGATCCGCCGCACTGCAGGGCAACCATCAGATCCGATGCCGGGCAAGGTTCGCGCTGCGCTTCGTTGGCCAGGGGCAGCATGGCGCGGACCTTCTCAATCCCCAGCTCCACCGTTCGGCGCAGACCGGCGACGCCTTGAATATTCATCGTCTGGAACAGCGGACCCTGCTTTAACCCATAAGCCTCAAGCAGCCAGTCGATCTGGTTCATCTCACACCCAAGGCCCACCATCAGCACGCCAGCGTGGTTCGGATGGCGTGCATAGCCCCACATCACGCGCTGCAGCGCTTCGAACCCGTCGCCGTCACCGGCCATGCCACAGCCTGTGCCGTGAACATATGCGACGACACCGTCGACGTTGGGATAGGCGGCCATCTCTTCGGGGCCGAAGGCATCGGCAATCCGGCGCGCGGCTGTCGCCGAACAATTCACCGAGGTGACAACCGCGATGTAATTGCGCGTTCCCACCCGTCCGCTTTCGCGCCGGAACCCCATGAAGGTATCGCGCTGATCCTCGGGCACCATCGCGACGGGGCGAAGATCGGTTGCGAATTCATACGCTGCCTCGGTCGCGCGAAACTCGACGTTATGCGTGTGCACATGTGCCCCCGCGGCAATCTCGGTCGAGGCCAGCCCGATGAACTGCGCGTATTTCGTGATCTGCTGGCCAGCGCCAATCGGTGCCGTTGCGATCTTGTGGCCGGATGGAATCAGCGTCTGGGTCAAAACGCCTTCGACCTGGTGACCAGCCTCCAGCGCCCGGGTCGCGGTCACGACGTTGTCACTGGAATCGAATCGAATGAAATCGGTCATGCAAACCTCCCTTTTTCCTACCAAAGCACCCTGACCTTGCGTTCACCTGCCACACCTCTGTACGAAGATCGCGGCAACGTCAAAATAGGATGCACCGCGCTCGTGACGCACAAGACCCCGAAACTTCGTTCGCAGCAATGGTTCATGAACCCGGACAACCCGGAAATGACGGCGCTTTATCTGGAACGCTATCTGAATTACGGGCTGACGCGCCCGGAATTGCAATCCGGCAAGCCGATCATCGGCAATGCCCAGACCGGCAGCGACCTGTCGCCCTGCAACCGGCATCATATCGAGCTGTCCAAAAGGGTGCGCGACGGGATTATTGCGGCCGGCGGAACAGCGATCGAATTTCCGGTGCATCCAATCCAGGAAACCGGCAAGCGTCCGACGGCGATGCTGGATCGCAATCTTGCCTATCTGGGTCTGGTCGAAGCCTTGTTCGGGTATCCGCTGGATGGCGTTGTGCTGAACATCGGGTGCGACAAGACGACCCCGGCTCTGCTGATGGCTGCCGCGACCGTGAATATCCCCGCCATCGCCCTGTCTGTCGGGCCAATGCTGAACGGCTGGTACAAGGGCGAACGCGCCGGTTCCGGCACTGTGGTCTGGAAAGCCCGCGAACAGCTGGCCGCCGGAGAGATTGACGACGAGGAGTTCATGGAGATCGCTGCCGCCTCGGCCCCGTCGGTCGGCTATTGCAATACCATGGGCACGGCGACGACGATGAACTCTCTGGCGGAAGCCCTGGGCATGCAGCTTCCCGGTTCTGCTGCGATCCCGGCCCCGTACCGCGAACGCGGGCAAATCAGCTATTGTACCGGGCAACGGATCGTCCAGATGGTGCACGACGACCTGAAGCCAACAGACATCATGACGCGTGAGGCGTTCGAGAATGCCATCGTCATCAACTCGGCCATCGGCGGGTCGACCAATGCGCCGATCCATCTGAACGGCATCGCCCGGCATCTGGGTGTGCCGCTGGACAACGACGACTGGCAGCGCATCGGGCACAAGGTTCCGCTGCTGGTGAACCTGCAACCGGCGGGCACTTACCTGGGCGAAGATTATCATCAGGCCGGTGGTGTCCCCGCCGTAATCGGAGAGCTTCTGGCCAATGGCCTGCTGCCACACCCGGATGCTGTCACCGCCAACGGCAAAACAATGGCCGAGAATTGCGCCACAAGCCGCAGCCTGAACCCGGACGTGATATTCACGGCATCCAGCCCATTGCTGCCGGACGCCGGATTCATCAACCTGTCCGGGAACCTGTTTGACTCGGCCATCATGAAGACCAGCGTGATTTCCGATGAATTCCGCGACCGGTATCTGACCAACTCAGAAGACCCCAATGCCTTCGAAGGCCGCGCCATCGTCTTTGACGGGCCCGAGGATTTTCATCACCGCATCGACGACGAAGCCCTGGGCATCGACGAACACTGCATCCTGATCATGCGTGGCGCTGGCCCCATCGGTTATCCCGGCGGGGCCGAGGTGGTGAACATGCGCCCGCCTGCCTATTTGCTCAAACGCGGTATCCACGCGCTGCCTTGTGTCGGCGACGGGCGGCAATCGGGAACCTCTGGGAGCCCGTCAATCCTCAATGCCTCGCCCGAGGCGGCGGATGGCGGCGGGCTGGCGCTGGTGCGCACAGGCGACAGGGTGCGCATCGACCTCAACACCTGCACCGCGAACATGCTGGTCGACGCAGATGAACTTGACCAGCGCCGCGCAGACCTGCCGGATCGCCCCTTCGCACCCGACAGCCACAGCCCCTGGCAAGAGCTGTTCCGAGAGAAAGTGCGCCCCTTCAGCGAGGGTATGACCCTGAAAGGGGCGGACGCCTACCAAGATATCGCGCACGGCCCGACCCCGCGAGACAACCACTAAAAAGGACGAAAAGATGAAACTCGTAAGATACGGCGACGCAGGATCCGAAAAGCCAGGCCTGATTGATGGCGACGGTCAGTTGCGCGACCTGTCGGGTCATGTCGATGACATCAACGGCGCGATGCTGAGCGAGGCATCGCTGGACCGTCTGCGGGCGCTGGACGTGAACACGCTGAAAATCGTGTCAGGCAGCCCCCGGTTCGGGGCCTGCGTCGGGGGCATCGGCAAATTCATGTGCATCGGCCTGAACTATTCCGACCACGCCGAAGAATCCGGCATGGAGGTTCCCGAACACCCCGTCCTGTTCATGAAGGCAAGCTCGGCCGTGGTTGGCGCGAATGACACCGTCTCGATCCCGCGCGGATCAATCAAATCGGACTGGGAGGTTGAATTGGGCGTCGTCATCGGGACGCCTGCCAAATACGTCTCAGAACAGGACGCATTGAACCATGTTGCCGGGTATTGCGTTATCAACGACCTGTCCGAGCGGGATTTTCAATTTCAGCTGAGCGGTCAGTGGGTCAAGGGAAAATCCTGCGACACATTCGGTCCGACCGGCCCCTGGCTGGTGACTCGGGACGAGGTTCCCGACGTGCAGAATCTGGATATGACGCTGGATGTCTCTGGCGTGCGTCGGCAGACGGGAAATACCAAAACCATGATCTTTTCGGTCGCGCATATCGTCAGCCACCTGAGCCAGCTGATGACGCTCCAACCCGGCGACGTGATCTCAACCGGGACACCACCGGGCGTCGGCCTGGGCCTGAAACCGCCGCAGTTCCTGAAAGTGGGCGATACGATGGAAGTCTGGATCGAAGGGCTGGGACGCCAGAAACAAACCGTGGTGATGGACGCCTGAACAGGAATCGACGCAACACGCCGGATGGGTCGAAACGCCCGGTGTGTTGCGCGAAACCCGCCGCGCCCGGTTCAGTTCTCGGGCATCCGCGAAGCAAGGTGTTTCGAATGTCGTCGTCGCGTTACTTCGGATAGCGACTTTGATGCGGGCGATTAGAATACCCTATAGCGGTTCGCGTTTTACTTGAGACATCGCATATCAGAAATCGCGTTCTAAATCAGCAACTTGCCGATTGAGAGGCGGAGAACTCTGATTCAGGTTAAACGCGAACTGCTTTAAAACAGCGGAATCTCTGGCCGTTTCTGGATACGACTGCCGCCCAGCGCCTTTATGTGAGGTTGGTCGTCGCTTTTCTTCGAAAAGTGAATTTGGTGCGGTCGGAGGGACTCGAACCCTCACTCCTGTTACAGAACAGCGACCTCAACGCTGCGCGTCTACCAATTCCGCCACGACCGCAAGACCCGGCAGGGTGCGGCGCGTATAGCGTGGGCGATTTGGCTTGTGAAGCGGATTTTGACAGTGCGCGCACCGCATGGGACAAGCCGCCTGATGACTGCCAGCAGGACCGCAAAATGGTAGAGTGGATCACCTCTGATAAACCCGTCGAATATGAAGCCGCCGTCGCCTGGATGGAGGCCCGCGCTGCCGACATCCGCGCGGGCACAGCGGACGAGGCGATCTGGCTGCTCGAACACCCGCCCCTTTACACGGCCGGAACCAGCGCGCGCCCGGAAGATCTGACCGCCCCGGACCGGTTCCCGGTTTTCGCCTCGGCGCGAGGCGGGCAATACACCTATCACGGGCCCGGGCAACGGGTTGCTTATGTCATGCTGGATGTCGCCGCACGCGGACGCGATGTGCGCGTATTTGTCCGAGCTCTGGAAGATTGGGTGATCGGCACACTCGCCGAATTCGGTGTCACCGCCGAACGCCGGGCGGGGCGCGTCGGCGTTTGGGTCAGCCGACCTCAAAACCCCCCCTTGCCCAACGGTGACCCACGCGAAGACAAGATTGCCGCCATCGGCATTCGCCTGCGCAAATGGGTCAGCTTTCACGGGGTTTCAATCAATGTGGATCCGGATCTGCAGCATTACGACGGCATAGTCCCCTGCGGCATCGCCGGGCATGGGGTGACCAGCCTGGTGGATCTGGGGCTGCCGGTTACGATGGCGGACGTGGATGTAGCACTGCAAGCCGCATTCACGAGGTGTTTTGATCCATAGCCGTCGCTGTCTGGCGCAACTGCTGATGTGGCGCTGAATTGCCCGATCACGTACCGCAGAAGGTCTGCGTAACCTCCTGATCGACTGTGGGCGGGCGCGCCAGATCGGCGGTGTCGGTCGTGTCATTATACGGCGTTGCCAGCGCCCGGGTCAGCCGTGCGAAAGGGGCCAGATCGCCGCGCAAACCGGCCTGAATGACCTCCTCAATGCGATGATTGCGCGGGATGATCGCCGGGTTTGCCGCGCGCATCGCCTCGGCACGGGCATCCGGGCCGCGTTCTTCACGCGCCAGCCGCGCCTGCCAGTCGGCGTGCCAGGTATCAAACGGGGCCGGATCGGCAAATGACAACCGCGCAGTTCCACCCGCCAACCCCCGGAAGACATTGGTGAAATCCGCACCGCCTTCGGTCATCGCCGCCAGCAACCCCTCGACCAGCGCCTCATCCCCATCCTCGGCCCGCTCCAACCCCAGCTTGGCGCGAAATTGCGTCAGCCAGGCATTCTGAAACAATGGCCCGAACCGATGCACGCTGGCGGTCGCAGCCTCAATCGCCGCGTCACGATCCCCCATCAGCGGCAACAGCGAGGTTGCCAACTGCGCCAGATTCCACGCGGCCACGGCGGGCTGCTGATTGTAGGCATACCGCCCGTGCTGGTCGATCGAACTGAACACCCGCGAGGGCGAAAAAATGTCCTGAAACGCGCAGGGCCCGTAATCAATCGTCTGCCCGCTTACCGCCATGTTGTCGGTGTTCATCACCCCGTGGATGAACCCCAGCGCCATCCACCCCGCCACCAGGCTGGCCTGAGCCGCCACAACCGCATCGAGCAATCCAAGCGGCCCGTCCGCATCAGGATAATGTCGCGCGATAACATGCTCCATCAGCGCCTGCAAAGCTTCGGTATCCCCGCGTGCGACGAAATACTGAAATGTCCCGACACGAATGTGGCTTGCTGCAACTCGGGTCAGAATGGCGCCGGGAAACCCGGCCTCTCGCTGGACGGTTTCGCCTGTCGCCACAGCGGCCAGCGCGCGGGTTGTCGGAATGGCATAGGCATGCATCGCCTCGGACACGATGTATTCACGCAGCACCTGCCCAAGCCAGGCGCGCCCGTCGCCCATGCGGCTGTAAGGCGTCCGCCCCGAGCCCTTTAACTGAACATCCACCCGCACGCCGCCTGACCCGATATGTTCGCCCAGAAGCACCGCGCGCCCGTCGCCCAATTGCGGCGACCAGCCGCCGAACTGATGCCCGGCATAGACCTGCGCCAGCGGATCACCCCCATCCGGCACCGCATTGCCCGCCAAAACAGCGACCCCGGCGTCCGAGCGCAATGCGTCCGTATCCAGCCCCAGATCCGCCGCCAACCCGTCGTTCAACGCCAGCAACTTCGGCGCGCGCACAGCCACCGGTGCCTGCCGCGTAAAAAACCGCGCTGGCAACCGGCCATAGCTGTTGTCAAAGGAAAACCCGAAATCCATCATTCAGATATGGCAACGCGCAGCCAATTTGCCCACCCCGGTGCCATCATTGACCCGGAAATATCCCCGCCGGAGGCATAATTCTCGTTCCCCACGCTCACAGCTTGCGCGTCATCAGCATATAGCGTTCGCGGTCCTCGAACTGCGCGCGGTTGTACATCCGCCGGATCGCCGTGTCGGCGCGGTCGACCTCCAGATGGATGGCCTTGATCCCATGTGCGCCCAGCGCTGCGGGCAATCGCGTCAGAATATCGGTGCCGATACCGCGCCCGCGCACGGCAGGGCGCACCCAGAATTCGTCCAGAAACGCATCCATCCCGCCAAATTCCACCGCCCAGCTAAGCGTCACGATGGCGTAACCCATCGGCGCACGATCTAGACCCACCAGATAGATCATCCCAAAGTGGGATCCTTCCAACAGCGGCTTCAATGCCTCTTCGCGGTCCATCGGATCGCTGGCGATGCCCATCTCGCGATGAAACGCCTCGACCATCGGCATCAACCGGTCGAGGTCATTGGCATTCGCAAGACGCATCGCGGTCATAGCCGGGCCAGTCGCTCGGTCAGCAAATCGAAGAAGCCCGCGTCGTCGATGCCGCCGATGAACAGGGCGTTGGCGGGGCGGTCGGTGACGCCCCACCAGTCGGCAACGGTCATGCCGCGGGTCAGCGCGCTGTCGACCTCGACCTCGACATTGATTTGACGACCGGTGAACAGGTCTGGCTGCAACAGATACGCAATGACGCAAGGATCATGCAGTGGTGCCCCTTCCGAGCCATATTTTTCCTTGTCGAAGCGTTCGAAAAAATCCGTCCATTCGGCAACGGCCCGTCCTACCGGTGTGCCAAGGTTGCGAAACGCCTCGACCCGGGCGCGGCTGGTCAGGGCCTTGTGGGTAACGTCCAGCGAATGGATGACCAGATCGACACCGCTGGCAAAGACGGCCTGCGCCGCTTCGGGGTCGACGTAGATGTTGAATTCCGCCGCCGGGGTGATGTTGCCAACTTCGAAATAGGCGCCCCCCATCAGCACGATCTGCTGAACGCGTTCGATGATATCGGGGGCGCGTTGAAAGGCCGTGGCGATGTTGGTCAAGGGGCCCAACGCGCAGAGGGTCACCGTACCGGCTGGCTCCCGGCGCAGGATCTCGATAATCGCGTCGACGCCATCGCCATCGGTCAATGGCATCGTCGGATCAGGCAGGTCTGGTCCATCAAGGCCGGTCTTACCGTGCACATGCTCGGCCGTGACCAGATCGCGCGCCAGTGGTCGGTCACAGCCTGCGTAAACCGGAACCTCGGTCCGGCCCGCAAGCTCACATATGATCCGCGCGTTCTTCTGCGTCAGATCCAGCGGTACATTGCCTGCAACAGCGGTGATCGCCAGCACCTGCACCTCGGGCGAGGCCAGCGCCAGCAGGATCGCAACCGCGTCATCCTGTCCGGGATCAGTGTCGATGATAATCTTGCGCGCTGCCATTCTATCCGCCTGTTTTCGTGACTAACCCAGACAGTCGCCCCGCCGCCCGCAACTGTCCAGCGCAAAGCGATTTCCGCCCATTGACGCGCGCAACAACGCGCCTACCCCGCCAATTTTACCCCATTTGGCCTGAGATCTGACCGGATTCCTCCGACGTACGCGCGATAGCTGGGGGCCAGCCCCCAGACCCCCGGGATATTTGTGGGTCAATGATGGGCGGCTGTTGGGTGTGTGGCGTCAGCCGTCGAAATCCACGGTTTCCGTCAGGCGCAGCGCTTCGGCGCGGCGGGCGGCGATGTCGGCCAGTGGCGTGGTGTCCGGGGTCAGGCTGCCCCAATTGGCCACAGTGTCAGAAGGGGCGACGCCGGGGGTGACCGGGTACTCGAAGTTCGTTGCACCGTAGATCTGCTGAGGCTCAGCCGAGGCCAGGAATTCCATCAGGGCCAGCGCTTCGTCGCGGTGCGGTGCGGCGGCCGTCATCGCCATGCCTGACAGGTTCACATGGGTGCCGCCGCCCTCAAACACCGGAAAGACGATCCGCACCGCATCCGCCCATGCCTGCTGATCCGGGTCGGACTGCATCAGCCCCATGTAATAGGTGTTACCCAGTGAGATATCGCATTCTCCCGCCCAGATCGCCTTGACCTGTGCACGGTCGTTGCCTTGCGGTTTGCGCGCCAGATTGGCCTTCAGCCCTTCCAGCCAATCCTGCGCCACCTCGGCCCCGTCGCGCGCGATCATGGCCGAGGTCAGCGCGATGTTATAGGCGTGCAGGCCAGAACGGGTACAGATCCGGCCCTTCCATTTGGGATCGGCGAGGTCTTCGTAGGTCGCGATCTCTCCTTCAGCGACGCGGTCGCGGCTGGCGTACACCACGCGGGCGCGGGTCGTCAGGCCGTACCAGTGGTTTTCAGGGTCGCGCAGGTTGGCCGGGATCGCGGCGTTGATTGCCGCACTGTCCACCGGCTGGGTCACGCCGGCCTCGACCGCCTCGGTCAGGCGGGAAATGTCCGACGTCAGGATCACGTCAGCGGGCGAACGCGCGCCCTCGGCCTGCAATCTTTGCACCATGCCCTTGTCCAGAAACGCAATATTCGTTTCAATTCCAGTCGCTTGAGTGAAGGCATCCAGCAGCGGCTGGACCAATTCCGGCTGGCGATAGGAATAGATGTTCACGTCTGCGGCAGCCGGTGCTGCGGCAAGGACCAGGGCGAGAGGGGCGAGGCGAATAGTCATGGTGCAAATAGTCCTGTAGAAGCGTTTCGATGCGCGGACATAAACCCGAGTATTTCAGTCAGGTCAATACCTGATCGAAACAGTCGGGATATTTGCGGCCCGCCGCCGCCAGAACCGCGCAGACCGGTGGCCCGCGAATGGCATGGGCGCCCACCCCGGCCCCGCGACACTTTTTCCCGCCCTGCGGCGCAAAGGTCCATTGCCCGCCCCGGTCAGGCGCACTAAAACCTGTCTCAACCACGCCTGCAATCCGCTTGCAGGGCAGTCATCAGACCATTCAGGAGGCTTCCATGGCCGACGCAACCCTTCACGCCGACGACGGTCATCACGACACGCGCAGCTTCTTCACGCGCTGGTTCATGTCGACCAACCACAAGGATATCGGCATCCTCTATCTGGTGGTTTCGGCGTTTGCCGGGTTCATCTCGGTCGCCTTCACGATCTACATGCGGCTGGAACTGATGGAGCCGGGCGTGCAGTATATGTACCTGCCCTGGGTCGGCAACATGGAGGCGCTGACCGGCGAATTTAGTGAGGCGATTGCGGCACTTACAGCGGATGGAGCGACCTATGGACAGGCCGCACTTGAACGGTTGCAGACCGCCCTGGCCGCGACCCCGGTGGATGCGGCCGGCAATTTCGAGATTACAAGCGGTGCCCGTGCAGATGTGGTCGCCACGCTGAGCGAATTTGCCAAGGGCGGCACGGATGCGCAGGCGTCAACCATCTATGGCCTGATGAATACGCTGGACGGCGATCCCAATGGTCACCTGTGGAATGTTCTGATCACCGGCCACGGCATCCTGATGATGTTCTTCGTCGTGATTCCCGGCCTGTTCGGCGGCTTTGGCAACTATTTCATGCCCTTGCAGATCGGCGCGCCGGACATGGCGTTTCCGCGTCTGAACAACCTGTCGTTCTGGATGTATGTCGCTGGCACCTCGCTGGCGGTGGCCTCGGTCTTGTCGCCAGGGGGGAACGGTCAGGCGGGCTCGGGCGTGGGCTGGGTGCTTTATCCGCCGCTCAGCACGTCTGAGGGCGGCTGGTCGATGGATCTGGCGATCTTCGCGGTGCACGTCTCGGGCGCGTCCTCGATCCTTGGCGCGATCAACATGATCACCACCTTTCTGAACATGCGCGCGCCGGGGATGACCCTGTTCAAAGTGCCGCTGTTCAGTTGGTCGATCTTCGTCACCGCCTGGCTGATCCTGCTGTCCCTGCCGGTTCTGGCGGGCGCAATCACCATGCTGCTGACCGACCGGAACTTTGGCACGACCTTCTTCCAGCCCGAAGGCGGCGGCGATCCGATCCTCTATCAGCACATCCTGTGGTTCTTTGGCCACCCAGAGGTTTACATCGTTATCCTGCCCGGTTTTGGCATCATCAGCCATGTGGTCGCCACCTTCAGCCGGAAGCCGGTCTTCGGCTATCTGCCGATGGTCTGGGCGCTGATCGGCATTGGCGGCCTCGGCTTCGTCGTCTGGGCGCACCACATGTACACGGTGGGGATGAGCCTGACGCAGCAGTCCTATTTCATGCTGGCGACCATGGTGATCGCCGTGCCCACCGGCGTGAAAATCTTCAGTTGGATCGCGACGATGTGGGGCGGATCGGTCGAATTCAAGACGCCGATGCTGTTCGCCATGGGCTTCATCTTCCTGTTCACGCTGGGCGGCGTAACCGGCATCGTTCTGTCGCAGGCCGGGATCGACCGCGCCTATCACGACACCTACTACGTGGTCGCCCACTTCCACTATGTGATGAGCCTTGGCGCCGTCTTCGCGATCTTCGCAGGCTTCTATTACTGGATCGGCAAGATGAGCGGGCGCCAGTACCCGGAGTGGGCGGGCAAAATCCAGTTCTGGATGATGTTCATCGGGGCCAACATCACCTTCTTCCCGCAGCACTTCCTGGGTCGTCAGGGCATGCCGCGCCGCTACATCGATTATCCGGAGGCCTTCGCCTACTGGAACAAGATCTCCAGCTATGGCGCGTTCCTGTCGTTCGCCTCGTTCATCCTGTTCTTCGCGATCATGATCTACACGGTACGGGCCGGTAAGAAGATCACCGAGAACAACTACTGGAACGAGCATGCGGACACGCTGGAATGGACCCTGCCCAGCCCGCCGCCGGAACACACGTTCGAGATCCTGCCCAAGCAGGAAGAATGGGATCATTCGCACAACCATTGATGTAAGCAACAATGCCCTATCAGTGGGACAAGAAACTGACGAAAGCCCCGGCCAGCGCCGGGGCTTTTTCACATGGCGAGGTCGGTGAGCCTCTGGCGATCCTGCGGCTGTGGCCGCACCGCTCGCTGCCGCGCGGTGGCTTTGTGGCCTTCCTGACGATCACCATCCTGTTGCTGTCCCTGCCCCTGTTTGGCCTGCTGGGAACCACCGCCCTGTGGGGCCTGCTGCCGTTTCTTGCGTTGGCCGTCTTTGGCGTCTGGAAAGCGGTCGAACGCAATTATGCCGATGGTCAGATATCGGAGGTTCTGACCCTCTGGCCCGACCGGGTCGAAGTTCACTGCACAGCACCGCGTCAGGCCGCGAAGCACTGGCAGGCGAACCCATATTGGGTGCGCCTAGATCTGCACGAGACGGGCGGCCCGGTGCCGTATTATCTGACCCTGAAGGGCGATGGCCGCCAGGTCGAGCTGGGCGCGTTCCTCAGCCCCGAAGAACGTCAGGCATTGCATCGGGAACTTGAAGCCCTGCTGCGCGATATGCCCGGCGGAATCGGCTGAGCGAACGGCTGGCCAAGGAAGCCGGGGGACGGTATCGAACCGTATGTTAAACACCATCATCCACGGAGAGCCGACCGATCAGCCGCCACTGCTGATCGCCCACGGCCTGTATGGCTCGGCCCGCAACTGGGGCGTGGTCGGCAAGCGGCTGGCGGCGGACCGACAGGTCATCGCCGTCGACATGCGCAACCATGGGGAAAGCGCCTGGCAGGCGACCCACAGCTATGCGGAGATACTGTTGAAAAAGTCCGTTGATTGGCCGCGCACGCTCTGATTCACTTGTTTTGAGGGTGGAGGGTTCGGCGATGATGGGTCCAAGGCAAGTTGCGCAAGGCGCGCTGTTCTATGAGTTCTCGATCGAGAGTTTTGTGCCGAAGGATCATCCCGTCCGGGGAATTGATCGCTTCCTTGATCTGACAGGTGTGCGCCCCTTGCTCGCTTCATACTACAGTGCCAATGGCCGCCCTTCGATTGATCCTGAACTGATGATCCGCATGCTGTTGTTGGGCTATTGTCAGGGCATCCGTTCCGAGCGACGGCTTTGCGAAGAGGTTCATGTCAATCTGGCGTATCGTTGGTTTTGTAAGCTTGATTTGGCTGATCCAGTGCCCGACCATTCGACATTCTCTAAGAACCGGCATGGCCGTTTCCGCGAGAGCGGTTTGTTCCGACATTTGTTCGAGGTCGTTTTGCAGCGCTGCATGGATGAGGGGCTGGTTGGCGGCCACAGCTTTGGTGTTGATGCCAGTCTGATCCCCGCGAATGCAAACCAGACGCGCGGCGTTGAAAGCAAAGACGGACTGCCAGCAGATCTGACGTCCCGTGCCGTCGACGAATATCTCGAGACGCTGGATGATGTGGCCTTCGGTGCTGCGACCAAGGTCGTCCCCAAATACATCTCACCGGCTGATCCAGCAGCGCGTTGGACTGGGGCTGACGGGGGAGCCGCCTACTTTGCCTATTCCACTAACTATATGGTCGATTTGGATAATGCAGTCATCGTGGACGTCGAGCCGACGGCTCCGATCCGGCCTGCAGAGGCGCGGGCAGCAAGGGAGATGATCGATCGTGTACATGAGCGGTTTGGCATCAAACCTGACAAGCTTGTGGGTGATACGGGTTACGGATCAGCCGAGATGTTGGGCTGGCTTGTGGACGAACGTCAAATCGAACCCCACATTCCGGTCTGGGATAAGTCAAAACGAACTGACGGCACATTCTCACGCGAAGACTTTGTCTACGACCCGGCGACCGACAGCTATACTTGCCCGACCGGCAAAGCCTTGCAAACATATCGGCGGAACTTCTCAAAACCGCGAAAGCCCAATGGCAGCAAAGACGGGTTCATCAGATACCGAGCCTCAAAGCACGATTGCGACGCATGCCCTCTGAAGTCGCAATGCTGTCCGAAGGACGACGGCAGACGCCTTATGCGGTCCGTTCACGAAGCCGCCCGAGACGTCGCTCGCGATATCCGAAAAACAGATGCCTACATGACGTCGTTCATCCAAAGGCGGAAGGTTGAAATGCTCTTTGCCCACCTGAAACGATACATCGGCGTGCAGATGATGCGGCTTCGAGGACCCAAAGGCGCAACCGAACAGTTCCAACTCGCAGCAACAGCTCAAAACCTCCGGAAACTGGCGAAGTTGGTGCCAGCAACAGTGCCAACGTGAAAGAAAACGGCGCGCGGCCGCCTCTCGCTCAACAACGCGCCGACCAAAACATCGACTTCTTCAACAGTATCCGGATATGGCGGACGATCTGGCGCAGGTGATCGACGGCGGCACGGTGGACGTGCTGGGACACTCGATGGGTGGGAAGGCGGCGATGGTGCTGGCGGTGTCGCGGCCCGAATTGATCCGGCGGTTGGTCGTCGCGGATATCGCGCCGGTGGCTTATACACATAGCCAGATACGCTATGTCACGGCCATGCAGGCCGCTGATCTGAAAGGCGTTTGCCGACGGTCCGAGGCGGAAGAACGGCTGGCCGAAACTGTCGACGATCCGGCGCTGCGGGCGTTTTTCCTGCAATCGCTGGATCTGAAATCAGATCCGCCGAAATGGCGGCTGAACCTGGATGTTCTGGGGCAAAGCATGGATGCTGTGATGGGGTTCCCGAAGGTGAGCGGCAGGTTTGACGGCCCGGTTCTGATGCTGTCGGGTGCGCAAAGCGACTATGTCCTGACCGCGCATCGCCCCGCCATCAAGGCCCTGTTTCCAAACGCAAAATTTGCAAAGATCCCGGGCGCGGGTCATTGGCTGCATGCCGAAAAGCCGCGTGAGTTCATGGCGGCCGTGGCGGCGTTTCTGAACGGCTGAAATCCGCCGATTGTGTTGAAAAACTCCGTTTTAGGGCCTGAACGATGATTTTTCTTTCCATGCAGCCCGATCCTAAATTTTTGGCGCGGGGGTCGGCCCAAATCGCCTACATGCGCTCACGCGCAGCCATGCGCTGTCTCGTGGTCAAAGCTTTCCGACTATTTCGCTTCATAGGTTTTCGCAAGAAATCCGCGACGCTCTGATTTCGGAGTTTTTCAACACAATCCGCCGTTATCGAACCCAGCCGGATGAAAATGCGAATTCCACTGGCCGCGCCGGATCGCCCTGCCCTATACTAGATGTATTGTAGTTTCTGAGGGAGGCCACCATGGTTCGTGTCATTGCTTTGTTCGCCACGCTTGCAGCGCTTGCGGCGTGCGAGGAAACCGCCAAAGGGATCGAGCGTGATCTGATCGAAGGCGGGCGGGCGATCGACAGCGTCCTTTAGGCCCAGCCACGACTGGCCGCCGGGGTCGCGGAAGCGCGCCCTTAGGCAGATGAAAAATGACCTGATATCAGCAGGTTAGTTGCCGATGTTGCCGGACGCCGCGATCGTACCGCCGATGGCTGCACCGGATGATTTGGCCAACCCAGAAAACCCGCCTGAGGATTTCTGCGACGACATCTGAAACGCGGACTTGCCGCCGCTCAGCCCGCCGTTGGCGACCATGTACCCGCCTGCGGCAAGGATGGCGCACACGATAATTTTCTTCATGTTTATAGCCCTTTGGATATGAACTTACCTTTGGTTAAGCAAACATTTGGGCCGGAGTGCGGCTGTCTGCGGGCAAATGCGCGGAGTGTTTGTGGAGCGGCCCGGTAAACCCCTGCCATATCTGGCTGCGATGCAAAAATGTTGCAGCTGTGCAAGAATTCGACACCAGATGTGGTTGATCCGCCCGAGTCGGTGGGGTATGCGCAAGGCAGGTGCATAGACGCGGCATTCTACTCGCATCCTGACGACGGGGCCCGGGCGTGAAAACGTCCGGGTCTTGCGGTTTTTGGGGTATGATTTGCATATGACCGGCATATGAGCCGCATATGACAAAAACAGGAAAAGACGTCAGGTGCTCAGACGCGGTCCTCGCTTTAGGTCTTGCGACCCACCTGACGCCTTCCTGAAATCGGCTGCCCCTTGCGGGGTGCCCCATCTCATCAGCGATGATCCCGAAGAACCCCCGCCACCACATCCGAACTTACGCCCGTCTGCGGCTGGCCCCGGTCTGTCTTGCGACCCCGTTGACCGATCATGATCCGGACCGAAGCCCTGGCATGACCCGCGATCGACCTGATGAAACTGCCCGGTCCTTACCTGCCCCGAAGGGCCGATCCGATCTGGCCTGCTTCCCCGTTGGTTCCACCGATCTGAAGCCGTGCCCGAAGACCCGTTCCATCCCTGCTTCCCCCCCGAGGGGCTTTCGCGTTCGCTTTGGTTCAGTGAACCGCCGCGATGGGATAAGGGTGCGTCCGTTTGGGTGAGTCGCGTAATGGGAAAATGCGGGGATGGTGAAGATTCATGGGGGTAAAACGGTGGGTTTGTTGGGGGTAAGCGTGTGGATAAGTGGGGATTTTTGAGTGGGGTGAGGGGGTTGTGGAGTGGGGGGGGTCAAACACCGCTTGGTCGGTGGAAAGGCGCGCACAAGTATGCGCCCCTCAGTTCTCCGGCACTCCTGCTTACTAAAGCGTTTCGACATTAACCTGAGACATATCCGGCGGCCTTAAAGTAGTTCCAGCATTCTACTGGGTCGTAGAGATCGCAGATTGCTCCGATTGCTTCGAAGACCTGGGTAAAGGACCTGGCCCCGATCCGTCGCAAATGGGCTTTCAGTTTAGAGAAGGCCTGCTCGATGGGATTCAGGTCGGGCGAGTACGGTGGCAGGTAAAGGAACCAGCAGCCGTGATTGCGTAAAGCCTGCGTCGCCTCCTTATTCCGGTGGGTTGCCAGGTTGTCGAGAATGACGACAGTGCCGGGGTTGATCTCGGGGACCAGCACTTCGCGGATGTAGGCCGCGAAGGCGGGGCCATCTATCGCTCCCTTGATGACCCAAGGTGCGATCAGCGCGCCTTGGGTCAGGCCCGCGATCAAGGTTTGGGTTCCCCAGCTTCCGAAGGGCGCATCCATCGTCAGGCGCTTACCGCGCTTGGCTCTGCCGCGTAGGCGCGTGAGGTTTGTCTTCACTGCGGTTTCGTCAATAAAGACAACGCGCTCAGGAAAGGTCGCAATGGCTGGCGAGCGGTATCTGAACCAGTCGGCCCGTTGCTGCCTTACCTTGGCGCGGCGGCGCTCGGTGGCGACCAGCGACTTTTTTTGTACGTGAAGCCGAGCCGGGACAGAAGGTTGGCGATGGAGGAGTGATGCACCCGCACACCCTCTGCATCGGCCAGCGCATTACGCAACTCAAAGAGCGTGATGTCAGGGTCTTGTGCGATCAACTCCTCAAAGAATTCCCGATGCGGAGCCAGCTTTCCCTTGCCGCGCGGCGGTCCCTGCCGGGCAGGTTCCGCATGACCCTTCATCCTCACCTGACGCGCCCACCGCGCGCCTGTGGCAGGCGACAGCTTCAACCGCAACGCCGCCGCGCGCCCGCTCAACCCTTCTTCAATGTATCTCTGAAACCGTATCCGAAGCGCAGATGGCAAAGGTGCTGACATGATCCATCCTCCCAAACAGGATGAATCACAGATCAGGTCTCAAGGGAATCCCTCGCGATTCAGGTTCAAGCCGAAACGCTTTAAGGCTACGGCAACCGCTGTGCAAATTCGTTCGAAGAAGAGGTACGATCAGCTAGATAGAAGCAAATACCGGGATAACGCATTTGAAGAGATTGCGAAGTACTTTGAGAGGTCACTCAAAGAAATTGGAGCAGTTGAGGGATTGAACACGTTATTTGACCGTTACGAAAGATCGTCTTTTTCGGCAACAATTGCGAATAAGAATATTGGACAAGTGGAGTCAATTACAGTGCACTCTGGTTCCGAAGGAGGAATAGGAGAAATATATTATTCTCACGGCGAGAGGTCGAGCAAGGGCACTTCCAATGGTGTCTAGCCCCCAAGTTCTGGGCCATTTCTGATTAGAGTTTCTGGCATTGGTGGTCGCATGTTCAGAGCCTGGTGCGGACGTGTGTGGTTGTACTGCTTAAGCCAATGATTGATGACGATCTGTGCCTGTTTCGTTGTTGTGAACCATTCAGCGTTGAGGATCTCGTGCCGGAGAGTGCCGTTGAACCTCTCGTTGTATCCGTTTTCCCAAGGGGACCCCGGATAGATTCTAATTGGTCGAACACCAACGCGAACCAACCACTCCTGCATCGCCTTGGCTATGAACTCTGGGCCGTTGTCGGAGCGGATATACTCCGGCGTGCCATGGCAGAGGAGCAGCGGATATAGCGCCTCCAGAACATCTTCGGCGCCCATCCTGCTGCGAACTTCCACGGCCAGGGCCTGCCGGGTGTACTCATCCAGAACGGTCAGCATCTTGTAGCTCCGGCCATTGCTGAGCTTGTCGTGAACGAAGTCGATGCTCCAGATGTGGTTCGGATGCGTCGGCCTGAGGCGAATGATCGAGCTGTCCTTGTGATAAAGCCGTCTGCGCTTCCTGTGCCGCTGCGGGAGTTGCAGTCCTTCTTCCTGCCAGAGACGCTCAACCTTCTTATGATTGACCCGCCAGCCCTCGATGCGCAGGAGTTCCGAAACTTTACGATAGCCGTAGCGCCCATATTGCTTGGCCAGGCGGATCAAAGCGAGCCGTAGAGCATCATCGTCTTTTGGCGCGGGTCGATATTGCAGAGAGCTTCGCGCCAGACCGACGACCCGGCAGGTCCTCCGCTCCGAGGTCGCGAGCTTTTGGCGCGTATGAATAACGGCCTGACGGAGCTCCCCAGTCGTCAGGCCCTGGGCTTTAAGTAGTTCAGGCTTTCTTTGAGGATCAGCTTGTCCAATTCAAGCTCAGCGACGATCTTCTTGAGACGCCCATTCTCCTTTTCCAGGCTGCGCATCTCCGACAACTGCGACCGTCCCATACCACCAAACCGTTTCCGCCAGTTGTAATATGTCGCATCGCTGATGCCGACGCTACGACACGCCGATGCAACGTCACTTCCTCCCGTCAGCTTCAGCTCAATCTCACGCAGCAGCTTCAATACATCTTCGTCCGAATGCCGTTTCCGTGCCATTACATATTCCCCTCTCAAGACCAATGTAGTGGCCCAGTTTTAGGGGGGAAGGACAGATGTTTGGATTTTCTCATTTCGATCAAAATATCAGCAGGTGTTCAGCAAAAGAAGCGGCTGAAATGTTGATGGATGAATTGATGAAGCAAGCGGGGTTAGATTATGCCGACAACTAGAAGATTTACTTGTCTAAATTGCAACGAGAGATTCGAACTGGAAGTCCTTACAGAGGAAGAGAGCAGGGTTAAGCGCGAAAATAGAGAACCCGTAGGACAAATTCACTGCCCGCGATGCAATCGCACTGACTATCGACCAGGCTGGAATTAGGCTACTCATCGGCAATCGGAACTCCAAAAATGGTTTTTGTGGGACTTCATCCTTTCGCAGCTTTTCGGTTGCTGGCTCCCTTAAAGCGTTTCGACATTAACCTGAGACATATCCGGCGGCCTTAAAGTAGTTCCAGCATTCTACTGGGTCGTAGAGATCGCAGATTGCTCCGATTGCTTCGAAGACCTGGGTAAAGGACCTGACCCCGATCCGTCGCAAATGGGCTTTCAGTTTAGAGAAGGCCTGCTCGATGGGATTCAGGTCGGGCGAGTACGGTGGCAGGTAAAGGAACCAGCAGCCGTGATTGCGTAAAGCCTGCGTCGCCTCCTTATTCCGGTGGGTTGCCAGGTTGTCGAGAATGACGACAGTGCCGGGGTTGATCTCGGGGACCAGCACTTCGCGGATGTAGGCCGCGAAGGCGGGGCCATCTATCGCTCCCTTGATGACCCAAGGTGCGATCAGCGCGCCTTGGGTCAGGCCCGCGATCAAGGTTTGGGTTCCCCAGCTTCCGAAGGGCGCATCCATCGTCAGGCGCTTACCGCGCTTGGCTCTGCCGCGTAGGCGCGTGAGGTTTGTCTTCACTGCGGTTTCGTCAATAAAGACAACGCGCTCAGGAAAGGTCGCAATGGCTGGCGAGCGGTATCTGAACCAGTCGGCCCGTTGCTGCCTTACCTTGGCGCGGCGGCGCTCGGTTGCGACCAGCGACTTTTTTTGTACGTGAAGCCGAGCCGGGACAGAAGGTTGGCGATGGAGGAGTGATGCACCCGCACACCCTCTGCATCGGCCAGCGCATTACGCAACTCAAAGAGCGTGATGTCAGGGTCTTGTGCGATCAACTCCTCAAAGAATTCCCGATGCGGAGCCAGCTTTCCCTTGCCGCGCGGCGGTCCCTGCCGGGCAGGTTCCGCATGACCCTTCATCCTCACCTGACGCGCCCACCGCGCGCCTGTGGCAGGCGACAGCTTCAACCGCAACGCCGCCGCGCGCCCGCTCAACCCTTCTTCAATGTATCTCTGAAACCGTATCCGAAGCGCAGATGGCAAAGGTGCTGACATGATCCATCCTCCCAAACAGGATGAATCACAGATCAGGTCTCAAGGGAATCCCTCGCGATTCAGGTTCAAGCCGAAACGCTTTAGGCGCATAGAAGTCCGACGCGCACGACCATCGCCCCCTACACAACACAAGCTGGGCGAGTGCCTGTCTGCGGGCTGGCGCAGCCACGGTGGTTCGGGGCAATTTATCGTGCAGGGTTAACTCTGACCATGATGGGACACGCGACGTCGCAGAAGCGCCTGCCCGGGGGGGCAGACAGGCGCTCGCCCGGCGCCTTTCAGGCTTGATTCCGGGCAGGGTGGGGGTTGTGGGGTGCCGGGGTGAACCCCGGCCTACCCGTCCATCTTCAGGGCGTTTATGAAGGCTTCCTGCGGGATATCCACTTTCCCGAACTGGCGCATCTTCTTTTTCCCGGCCTTCTGCTTGTCCAGCAGCTTCCTTTTCCGCGTCGCGTCGCCGCCGTAGCACTTCGCCGTCACGTCTTTCCGCATCGCGGACAGCGTCTCCCGCGCAATCACCCTGCCCCCAATCGCGGCCTGGATCGGGATTTTGAACATGTGGCGGGGGATCAGCTCTTTCAGTTTCTCGACCATGGCGCGGCCGCGCATCTCGGCGCGATCCCGGTGGACCATCATGGACAGCGCGTCGACGGGTTCCTCGTTCACCAGCACGGACATCTTGACCAGGAAATCCTCACGATAGCCGATCATCTGATAGTCGAAGCTGGCGTAGCCCTTGGTGACGGATTTCAGGCGGTCGTAGAAGTCGAAGACAACCTCGTTCAATGGTAGGTCATAGACGACCATGGCGCGGGTGCCGGCGTAGGTCAGGTCAAGCTGGATACCGCGGCGGTCCTGGCAGAGTTTCAGGACGTCGCCGAGGTACTCATCCGGGACCAGGATCGTGGCCTTGATGCGCGGTTCCTCGATATGGTCGATGGTCGCGGGGTCGGGCATGTCGGCGGGGTTGTGCAGTTCGGTCATGTTCCCGGCGCGGTCGAAGATCTGGTAGATGACGCTGGGGGCGGTGGTAATCAGCTCGATCCCGTATTCGCGTTCCAGGCGGTCGCGGATAACCTCCAGATGCAGCAGGCCGAGGAAGCCGCAGCGGAAGCCGAAGCCGAGCGCGGCGGAGGTTTCCATTTCGTGGCTGAAGGAGGCGTCGTTCAGGGCGAGCTTCTCGATCGCCTCACGCAGGTCTTCGAATTCGGCGGAATCGACGGGGAAGAGGCCGCAGAAGACGACAGGCTGGGCGGGTTTGAAACCGGGCAGTGCCTGGGTCGTGCCTTTCTTTTCAGTGGTGATCGTATCGCCGACACGGGTGTCGCGGACCTGTTTGATGCTGGCGGTGAGGAAGCCGATTTCGCCGGGGCCGAGGCTGGCGATATTCTCCATCTTCGGGCGGAACACGCCGAGGCGTTCGACGTTATAGAGGCCGCCGGTCGCCATCATGCGGATGCGGTCGCCCTTGCGGATCACGCCGTCGATGACGCGGATCAGGACGACGACGCCGAGATAGGCATCGTAATAGCTGTCGACCAGCATCGCCTTCAGCGGCGCGTCGGTGTCGCCCTTGGGGGCCGGCAGGCGGGTGACGATAGCCTCTAGCACGTCGGGGATGCCGACGCCGGTTTTGGCGGAGATCATGCAAGCCTCGGACGCGTCGATGCCGATCACATCCTCGATCTGTTCGCAGACCTTTTCGGGTTCGGACGCGGGCAGGTCGATCTTGTTGAGGACCGGGACGATTTCATGATCGGCGTCGATGGCCTGATAGACGTTGGCGAGGGTCTGCGCCTCGACCCCCTGGGTCGCGTCCACCACCAGCAGCGACCCTTCGACGGCGCGCATGGAGCGGGAAACCTCATAGGCGAAATCGACGTGGCCGGGGGTGTCGATCAGGTTCAGGATGTAGGTCTGCCCGTCCTTCGCCGGATATTCGATCCGCACGGTGTTGGCCTTGATGGTGATGCCGCGTTCGCGTTCGATATCCATCGAGTCAAGCAGCTGTTCCTGCATGTCGCGGGCGGCAACGGTGCCAGTCAGCTGGATCAGCCGGTCGGCAAGCGTGGATTTCCCGTGGTCGATATGGGCGACGATCGAGAAATTGCGGATTTTGTTCAGGTCGGTCATGGTGAGGGGATATGATTTGGAATGGTGGGGCGGTCAATGGGGTGCGCCACTGTGCCCCCTGCCCCTTTGCTTGATTGGACCGAACCGCATGCCCTTCGTCAGCCCCCTGCCCATTGACCAGATCTACGTCCCCGCCAAACGCGCCAAGACGCTGGAGGCCGACAAGGTCCAGGCCCTGGCCGAGGATATCCTTGAGAACGGCCAGCAAGTCCCGATCCGGGTGCGCGAGGGCAAGGGGCGGTATGTGCTGCTCGAGGGGCTGCACCGGCTGGAGGCGATGCGGGCACTGGGGGAGGAGACGGTGGACGGGTTTGTGGTGCATGCGCGGTTGCATTGACCGACGCCGACGTGTCCTTCCCCCCTAAAACTGGGCCACTACATTGGTCTTGAGAGGGGAATATGTAATGGCACGGAAACGGCATTCGGACGAAGATGTATTGAAGCTGCTGCGTGAGATTGAGCTGAAGCTGACGGGAGGAAGTGACGTTGCATCGGCGTGTCGTAGCGTCGGCATCAGCGATGCGACATATTACAACTGGCGGAAACGGTTTGGTGGTATGGGACGGTCGCAGTTGTCGGAGATGCGCAGCCTGGAAAAGGAGAATGGGCGTCTCAAGAAGATCGTCGCTGAGCTTGAATTGGACAAGCTGATCCTCAAAGAAAGCCTGAACTACTTAAAGCCCAGGGCCTGACGACTGGGGAGCTCCGTCAGGCCGTTATTCATACGCGCCAAAAGCTCGCGACCTCGGAGCGGAGGACCTGCCGGGTCGTCGGTATGGCGCGAAGCTCTCTGCAATATCGACCCGCGCCAAAAGACGATGATGCTCTACGGCTCGCTTTGATCCGCCTGGCCAAGCAATATGGGCGCTACGGCTATCGTAAAGTTTCGGAACTCCTGCGCATCGAGGGCTGGCGGGTCAATCATAAGAAGGTTGAGCGTCTCTGGCAGGAAGAAGGACTGCAACTCCCGCAGCGGCACAGGAAGCGCAGACGGCTTTATCACAAGGACAGCTCGATCATTCGCCTCAGGCCGACGCATCCGAACCACATCTGGAGCATCGACTTCGTTCACGACAAGCTCAGCAATGGCCGGAGCTACAAGATGCTGACCGTTCTGGATGAGTACACCCGGCAGGCCCTGGCCGTGGAAGTTCGCAGCAGGATGGGCGCCGAAGATGTTCTGGAGGCGCTATATCCGCTGCTCCTCTGCCATGGCACGCCGGAGTATATCCGCTCCGACAACGGCCCAGAGTTCGTAGCCAAGGCGATGCAGGAGTGGTTGGTTCGCGTTGGTGTTCGACCAATTAGAATCTATCCGGGGTCCCCTTGGGAAAACGGATACAACGAGAGGTTCAACGGCACTCTCCGGCACGAGATCCTCAACGCTGAATGGTTCACAACAACGAAACAGGCACAGATCGTCATCAATCATTGGCTTAAGCAGTACAACCACACACGTCCGCACCAGGCTCTGAACATGCGACCACCAATGCCAGAAACTCTAATCAGAAATGGCCCAGAACTTGGGGGCTAGACAGATGTCGGTGTGCGGCAGATGGGCGGGCAGGTGCTGGTGCTGAACGGCTCGGAAATCCAGCTTGGTCATGGCGAAAGCATCGCTGACACCGCGCGGGTTCTGTCCCGCTTTGTCGATCTGATCATGATCCGCACGTTTGAGGAATGCAAACTGCTGGAATTGGCCGATTGTGTTGAAAAACTCCGTTTTAGGGCCTGAACGATGATTTTTCTTTCCATGCAGCCCGATCCTAAATTTTTGGCGCGGGGGTCGGCCCAAATCGCCTACATGCGCTCACGCGCAGCCATGCGCTGTCTCGTGGTCAAAGCTTTCCGACTATTTCGCTTCATAGGTTTTCGCAAGAAATCCGCGACGCTCTGATTTCGGAGTTTTTCAACACAATCGGCCGAACACGCCACCGTGCCGGTCATCAACGGGCTGACGGATCGCACGCATCCCTGCCAGATCATGGCCGACATTCAAACGTTCGAGGAACATCGCGGCCCGATCCGGGGCAAGAAGGTGGTCTGGGCCGGGGATGGCAACAATGTCTGCGCCAGTTTCCTGCATGCCGCCGGGCGCTTCGGGTTCGACCTGACCTTCACCGGCCCGGAGACCCTGGATCCGGACCCCGCATTTGTCGAACAGGCCCGCGGCGAAGGCGCGACGGTGACCATCGAACGCAACGCGGCGCGTGCCGTCGCAGGGGCCGATCTGGTGGTGGCTGACACCTGGGTCTCAATGCATGACGCGCCCAATGTGGCCGAGCGGCGGCACAACCAGCTGTCGCCCTACCGTGTTGACGAAGCCTTGATGGCCGCCGCGGGGCCGCAGGCCCTGTTCATGCACTGTCTGCCCGCCCACCGCGGCGACGAGGTCACCGACGCGGTGATGGACGGCCCCCAATCGGTGATATTTGACGAGGCGGAAAACCGCCTGCATGCGCAGAAAGCGATTATGCGTTGGTGTCTGGGGGTTTGAGGTTTGCGACCGGCGCAGCCGCCAGGCGCGCCGTTTGCACCGGCCCGGATCAATGCGCTTTTTCTTGCCTTGTGGGCGCGCGCCGTTAATCATAGGGCGGGGCGGGATTTTCAGGTGAGCAGATGGCCGAAAGTGTAACGAGTGTTCCCGACAATACGGGTGCGTCAAGGGTAGCAATTCTGGCCGGGGTCATCTCGGGCGCAGTTGGCACGGCGCTGTTTCAGGCGCTTTTGCCGCTGACCGGTGCCAGCAGTATTCTTGAAATCCTGATCATGGTGATCCCGGTCGGCGTCGTCTTCGGGGTGACAATGGCCTGGCTGGGGCGGCGTTATGGCGGGTTCGGGCCGGTCTGGGCATCACTGATGATCCTGGCCGCTCCGCTGATTTATTACATGGCCGTGATGCTGGCCGCGCAGGTCTATAGCCTGGCGAATGATTTCGGGGTGCGCAACGCCTCGGTCGCGTTGGCGCTTGCGGGGGCCTGTGCCGGGGCTGCGGCGCTGTTGCTGGTAACGATGCTGCGCCGCAGGCGGGTGTTGGCCGGGGCCGCCATGGTGGTCGTGATCTCGGCCATTGCCGGTGCGCTGGCGCTGGTGTTCGGGTTCTCTGATCAAGGCGGCAGCGTGATCGGCTATTTCATCATCCACGTGGTCTGGCGGGCCGCGTTTCTAAGCACGTTCCTGTTCACCCTGACGTCAAGCGAGCAGCGTTGATGTAACTGTCACCGCCCGGAGGGTGCTCGCGGCAAGCCGCGTGATCTCTCGCACGCTCGCCCCTGTCCTTCCCCCCTAAAACTGGGCCACTACATTGGTCTTGAGAGGGGAATATGTAATGGCACGGAAACGGCATTCGGACGAAGATGTATTGAAGCTGCTGCGTGAGATTGAGCTGAAGCTGACGGGAGGAAGTGACGTTGCATCGGCGTGTCGTAGCGTCGGCATCAGCGATGCGACATATTACAACTGGCGGAAACGGTTTGGTGGTATGGGACGGTCGCAGTTGTCGGAGATGCGCAGCCTGGAAAAGGAGAATGGGCGTCTCAAGAAGATCGTCGCTGAGCTTGAATTGGACAAGCTGATCCTCAAAGAAAGCCTGAACTACTTAAAGCCCAGGGCCTGACGACTGGGGAGCTCCGTCAGGCCGTTATTCATACGCGCCAAAAGCTCGCGACCTCGGAGCGGAGGACCTGCCGGGTCGTCGGTCTTGGCGCGAAGCTCTCTGCAATATCGACCCGCGCCAAAAGACGATGATGCTCTACGGCTCGCTTTGATCCGCCTGGCCAAGCAATATGGGCGCTACGGCTATCGTAAAGTTTCGGAACTCCTGCGCATCGAGGGCTGGCGGGTCAATCATAAGAAGGTTGAGCGTCTCTGGCAGGAAGAAGGACTGCAACTCCCGCAGCGGCACAGGAAGCGCAGACGGCTTTATCACAAGGACAGCTCGATCATTCGCCTCAGGCCGACGCATCCGAACCACATCTGGAGCATCGACTTCGTTCACGACAAGCTCAGCAATGGCCGGAGCTACAAGATGCTGACCGTTCTGGATGAGTACACCCGGCAGGCCCTGGCCGTGGAAGTTCGCAGCAGGATGGGCGCCGAAGATGTTCTGGAGGCGCTATATCCGCTGCTCCTCTGCCATGGCACGCCGGAGTATATCCGCTCCGACAACGGCCCAGAGTTCGTAGCCAAGGCGATGCAGGAGTGGTTGGTTCGCGTTGGTGTTCGACCAATTAGAATCTATCCGGGGTCCCCTTGGGAAAACGGATACAACGAGAGGTTCAACGGCACTCTCCGGCACGAGATCCTCAACGCTGAATGGTTCACAACAACGAAACAGGCACAGATCGTCATCAATCATTGGCTTAAGCAGTACAACCACACACGTCCGCACCAGGCTCTGAACATGCGACCACCAATGCCAGAAACTCTAATCAGAAATGGCCCAGAACTTGGGGGCTAGACACCCCCCCTCAGACGTCATAGATTTGTCCAATTGCAGGCCTAAAGCGTTTCGGCTTGAACCTGAATCGCGAGGGATTCCCTTGAGACCTGATCTGTGATTCATCCTGTTTGGGAGGATGGATCATGTCAGCACCTTTGCCATCTGCGCTTCGGATACGGTTTCAGAGATACATTGAAGAAGGGTTGAGCGGGCGCGCGGCGGCGTTGCGGTTGAAGCTGTCGCCTGCCACAGGCGCGCGGTGGGCGCGTCAGGTGAGGATGAAGGGTCATGCGGAACCTGCCCGGCAGGGACCGCCGCGCGGCAAGGGAAAGCTGGCTCCGCATCGGGAATTCTTTGAGGAGTTGATCGCACAAGACCCTGACATCACGCTCTTTGAGTTGCGTAATGCGCTGGCCGATGCAGAGGGTGTGCGGGTGCATCACTCCTCCATCGCCAACCTTCTGTCCCGGCTCGGCTTCACGTACAAAAAAAGTCGCTGGTCGCAACCGAGCGCCGCCGCGCCAAGGTAAGGCAGCAACGGGCCGACTGGTTCAGATACCGCTCGCCAGCCATTGCGACCTTTCCTGAGCGCGTTGTCTTTATTGACGAAACCGCAGTGAAGACAAACCTCACGCGCCTACGCGGCAGAGCCAAGCGCGGTAAGCGCCTGACGATGGATGCGCCCTTCGGAAGCTGGGGAACCCAAACCTTGATCGCGGGCCTGACCCAAGGCGCGCTGATCGCACCTTGGGTCATCAAGGGAGCGATAGATGGCCCCGCCTTCGCGGCCTACATCCGCGAAGTGCTGGTCCCCGAGATCAACCCCGGCACTGTCGTCATTCTCGACAACCTGGCAACCCACCGGAATAAGGAGGCGACGCAGGCTTTACGCAATCACGGCTGCTGGTTCCTTTACCTGCCACCGTACTCGCCCGACCTGAATCCCATCGAGCAGGCCTTCTCTAAACTGAAAGCCCATTTGCGACGGATCGGGGCCAGGTCCTTTACCCAGGTCTTCGAAGCAATCGGAGCAATCTGCGATCTCTACGACCCAGTAGAATGCTGGAACTACTTTAAGGCCGCCGGATATGTCTCAGGTTAATGTCGAAACGCTTTAGAACAGGGGAACGGCAATATGGGCGCTCCGAATGCTAACCACAGGCGACTGCAATGAAACTATCAGTATCGTCGAGGCCGTGTTTTTCGGCGCCGATGGGGCCTGCGTTGATATTGGAATGCCCTCGCTACTGGCGGGCGTCGCACTTTTTGTAGCGATGGTTGTCGCCCTCCGCTTTCTGGGAACAGCGGCCCTCAGCCGTATTCTTCCGTCACGCCGCCGCGAAAGGGAGCTGCCTGCGGCTGCCGAGATGGACCAGGCCAAGCGCGAAACATTGCAGCCTATGCCCTATGAGAGTCCCATTCAGTCCACAGGGGCCTGGGGCAACAAACCGCGCTAGAGGCGATTGCCATTGGGGTGTCGGAGGTTACCCCGCCCCCGGGCGCATCCGGTCGAACCAGTCCAGATCGCGCACCGAAATAACGCCCGAGACGATGATCCCGGCCACCACGGCCCAGACGACGAACGCGATTATGCTGACCAACAGCGCCTTCTTCTTCATGTTCAGGTTCGCCGGCGATCCGGCGTGGGTGCCGATCAGTCGTTTGCCGGCGTCACCTTGGGTTTCCAGCCGAATCGGCAGCACGACGAACAGAACGACAAACCAGATCACCGCATAGAGGACGAGGCCCGAGGCGATACCCATCAGGCTTCCTCCAACTCGATCAGGGTGCCGGTGAAGTCTTTCGGGTGCAGGAACAGGACGGGCTTGCCGTGGGCGCCTGTCCGGGGCTCTCCGCCGCCCAGAATGCGTGCGCCTGTCGCGACCAGCTGGTCGCGCGCGGCGATGATGTCGTCAACCTCGTAACAGATATGATGGATACCCCCCGAGGGGGATTTTTCGAGGAACCCTGCAATAGGGCTGGCGTCGCCCAGCGGTTCGAGCAATTCAATCTTGGTGTTGGGCAGGGTGATGAAGATCACCGTGACACCGTGGTCGGGCTGCGGCAGGGGCGGGCCAACCTTGGCCCCCAGACGGGTGCGGTAATCTTCGGCCGCGGCCGCAAGGTCCGGCACGGCAATGGCGACGTGGTTGAGGCGGCCGATCATGGCGTAGGCTCCGCAAGTTGGGTTACGGGCGTTATGGGCGGGGCACGCGGGCCTCGCAAGGGTGCTTGGCGTCGCAGGGGCAGCCTTAACGCGCGATTCATCAATTGCGCGCAGCATCGCCTCGACACCCGCAAAACCCGAAAAGGGGCAAGCATGAATTTCGGCGATATGAACACGGGCCAGCGCCCCACGACCGAGCGGCCATTGCTGGGCCACACCGTTCTTCTGGTCGAAGACAGCCGCTTTGCCAGCGAAGCGGTGCGCCTGATGTGCCTGCGCAGCGGCGCGCGCATTCGGCGTGCCGACCGCCTGGCCAGTGCCGAGCGGCATTTGCGCAGCTATTGCCCCACGGTCGCGATTGTCGATCTTGGGTTGCCCGACGGATCGGGGGCAGAGTTGATCGAAACATTGATGAAGGCCACGCCGCGCGTTTCGGTCCTGCTGGGAACCTCGGGCGATGATGGAGCGGCAGAATTGGCGATGGACGCAGGTGCCGACGGGTTTCTGGCCAAACCGATCGCAAGCCTGGTCGCGTTTCAGCAGATCATCCTGTCGCATTTGCCCCAGGCCATGCAGCCCGCAGGTTTGTTCGCGCTGCCGTCCAACCCGCTTGCCGAACCGCCGGATGATCTGGCGTTTCGCGATGACATCGCCCATATCGCCACGCTGCTGGCGCAGGACAATGATGGGCCAACGCTGGATTATGTCGCGCAGTTTCTGGGCGGGCTGGCGCGGGTTGCGGAAGATCATCCGCTGGAAGCGGCGGCCGCCGCGCTGGCACGCGCGCGCGATTCCGGGGCAGACCCGTTGCCCGATGTCAGCGACCTGTCGAATCTGGTGCAGGATCGGCTGAGAGACCGGCGCATGGTCGGATAACTGGAGGCGCGCCAAACTGTCAGATGTAGAGCCCCCCGAAACAGCGCTGGAAAAGGAAGGATGCCTCCGGCGGGGATATTTCCGACGAGAAGATGCGCAGGACGACGTCTGATTGACTGGGTGGCGGCGTGTCAGGTGCTTTTGGGCACTGGGCGACAGTCGGGCATTTCGCCGGGACGGTGCCTGTGCTTGCGGCGGGACCTAGGGTCAGGACCCATTAATCCGACACCGCTGGCGCCAAATCCGCGAAATATCAGTGGTTTGGGACGCGCGGGGAAGTGTGGTTCACTTTTCAAGCGGCCTAAACCGCTGAGATGAAGCGGATTTGACGTCCTTCGGATTTGACGGATTTCCAGCCTGACATCGCCTTAGGTCTTTGAAATAGAACCACTATTCCGTCAGACCTAATCCTTGTCAGACAGAAAATCTGTCAAACCAGCGGTGTCGGATTAATGGGTCCTGACCCTAGGGGGTGGCGGTCGGGTCGTGTGCTGCCAGAACTGGCCGGGTCAGATCTGCGAGGCGCGTTTTTTGACGCCCATCGGTGCCGAAATTGTCCGGCGACAACCAGGATTCAAATGCGGATTTGAATGCGGGCCATTCCGCGTCGATGGCGGCGAACCAGGCGGTATCGCGGTTGCGCCCCTTGATGACGGCGGCTTGCCGAAAGACCCCCTCATAGCTGAGGCCCAGCCGCCCAGCGGCGCGGCGCGAGCCTGCGTTGGTGGCGTTGCACTTCCATTCATAGCGGCGATACCCGGCCTCAAACGCCCATTTCATCAGCAGGAACATCGCTTCGGTCGCGGCGCGGGTGCGTTGCAGTTCGGGCGCAAGGTTTATGTGCCCGACTTCGATGGACCCGGCTTCGGGCGCGATGCGCAAATAGCTGGCGACACCTGCGTAGCGGCCAGTTTCAAGATCCTGAATGGCGTGGAAGCGTGGGTCTTCACCGGGCGCGACCGAGGTGAGCCAGTCGGCAAAGGCATCTGGGTGCGCAAACGGGCCGTAAGGCAGGTAGTCCCAGATTGCATCCGACGCGCGGTTGGCATCGAACAGATTGGCAGCGTGGCGGGCGGGGTCCAGACGCTCGACCCGCGCCCAGCGACCTTCCAGAACGTCGAAATCCGGGCGCTGCGGCGGCGACCAGTTGGGGACCGGTGCGTTGGGGTCGCGATTTTCGGGCATAGTTCGGGTCCAGGCGACTGAAGTCATAGCCTGCGTAGCGGGCAGCCGGAACAGCGACAAGCGGCAAAGGAACATCGAATACGCGCAAAATGGCACGGAAATGCCCGTATCCGCGCCCTGCCCTTTTCGCAATTTCGTCCCATTTCACCGCGATACAGGACTGACAGAGACGACCGGAAGGCTGCCAAATGCTAGAAAACCTGCTTCTGAAAGTGCCCGCTGGTAAGGCCCGGATGCGCAGCGGCGCGTTGGACTGGGCGGTGCTGACGCTGGGCGCGGTGTTGTTGAGCGTGGCATTGATCACTGCGGTGACCGGATCGGCCGAGCGGGCAGATGTGGTACCGGGCGTCGCCGCCGCCAACCTTTAAGAGCACTCGAACCGTGGCGTTTGGCGCTGCCGGAACCGGTTGCGCACGCGTTGCTGCGTAGCTGCATCCGATGCAGCGAAACTCTGTCAACCAAGGTGGCTGCGAGTGGCGTGGAGGGGACTTTGACGACCAATCACCAAGCAGGGCGCGCGCCGGGCCGGTGGGCTGGCGCTGCGCCATTGAGTTTGCATGATTTATGGCTCAGGCTTGGCAATCAACTCGCTTGGACGCGCTAAGTTCAGACCAGCGCCTGACCGGCGGGACCGGTCCGGCGCGCGCCCTGCGCCTTGCGGCGCGCACCGGGCGCGGGGACAATCCGCCAATATCTGCCTCAGGCCATCATAGCCCACCGCGCACCGCTCAGTCCTTCGGCAGCACCCGTAGCCCCAGCTCGCGCAGTTGTTCGTTCATCGGCTCGGACGGGGCGCCCATCATCAGGTCTTCGGCGCGCTGGTTCATCGGGAACATGATGACCTCACGAATGTTCGCCTCATCCGCCAGCAGCATGACCATGCGGTCGATGCCTGCCGCGCAGCCGCCGTGGGGCGGGGCGCCGTATTGGAAGGCTTTGACCATGCCGCCAAAGCGGGCTTCGACCTCGGATTTCGGGTATCCGGCCAGTTCGAAGGCTTTGAACATGATCTCGGGCCGGTGGTTCCGGATCGCGCCGCTGATGAGTTCATAGCCGTTGCAGGCGAGGTCATACTGGAAGCCGAGGACCTCCAGCGGGTCGCCCTCCAGCGCATCCAACCCGCCCTGTGGCATCGAGAACGGGTTGTGGGAAAAATCGATCTTGCCGGTTTCCTCGTCCGCCTCGTACATTGGGAAGTCGACGATCCAGGCGAAGGCGAAGCGGTCGGTGTCGGTGAGGCCGAGCTCATTGCCAATCTCGACCCGCGCGCGGCCTGCGACAGCTTCGAAATGCGCCGGCTTGCCGCCGAGGAAGAAGGCTGCATCGCCGACCTTCAGCCCCAGTTGCTGGCGGATCGCCTCGGTGCGTTCCGGGCCGATGTTTTTGGCGAGGGGGCCTGCGGCTTCCATGCCCTCGCCCTGATCGCGCCAGAAAATATACCCCATCCCCGGCAGGCCCTGTGCCTGGGCAAAGCTGTTCATGCGGTCGCAGAACTTGCGCGACCCGCCGCCCGGTGCCGGGATGGCGCGGATTTCGGTGCCCTCGTTTTCCAGCAGTTTGGCGAAGATCGCGAAGCCGGATCCGCGGAAGTGCTCGCTGACGACCTGCATCTTGATCGGGTTGCGCAGGTCCGGCTTGTCGGTGCCGTACCAGAGGGCGCTGTCGGCGTAGGAGATACGCTCCCACGTCTGATCCACGCTTCGCCCCTTGCCGAAACGTTCAAAACAGCCGCGAATCACCGGCTCGATACAAGCGAAGACATCGTCCTGGGTGAAGAAGCTCATCTCCATATCAAGCTGGTAGAAATCGGTGGGCGAGCGATCCGCGCGCGGGTCTTCGTCGCGGAAACAAGGCGCGATCTGGAAGTATTTGTCGTAGCCGCTGACCATGATCAGCTGTTTGAACTGCTGAGGGGCCTGCGGCAGGGCGTAGAATTTGCCGGGGTGCAGGCGGGACGGCACCAGAAAATCGCGCGCGCCTTCGGGGCTGCTGGCGGTCAGGATTGGCGTCTGGAATTCGTTGAAGTCCTGCGCCCACATGCGTTCGCGCAGGTCGCGCACCACGTCGCTGCGCAGCTTCATGTTGGCCTGCAACTGGTCACGCCTGAGGTCGAGGAACCGGTATTTCAGGCGCGTTTCTTCCGGGTATTCCTGATCGCCAAACACCATAAGCGGCAGTTCATCTGCGGCGCCTAACACCTCAATATCTCTAACGAAAACCTCGACCGCGCCGGTGGGGATCTTGTCGTTCACCAGCGACGCGTCGCGCGCCTTGACGACGCCGTCGATGCGGATGCACCATTCTGAGCGCACCTTCTCAACCTCGGCGAAAACCGGGCTGTCGGGATCGGCGAGGACCTGCGTCATGCCATAGTGATCGCGCAGATCGATGAACAGCACACCGCCGTGGTCGCGGACCCGGTGGACCCATCCCGAAAGGCGCACGGTGTCGCCGACATGTTCGGCGCGCAGGTCGGCGCAGGTGTGGGTGCGATAGGCGTGCATGGCATGGTTCTCCGGGCGCGAAAGGACTTGGCGGATACACACCGCCACCCCCTTGAAGTCAAGCGTTACAGGCCCGCGGAACGCTGTGGCGGCGTTTTGCCACGAGGGGGCGCAGATCACGCGCAGGCTTTACATGGGCTTAACCTTGAACCAGAATATCGCCCGTCAGATGTTAACGCCTTGGAAAGGCAAGGAATTCACTGGCCAAAATGACCGCACTGGCCTGCCCCAACCGGGGCAAAGGGGGTGACCTATGTGGGACAGACTGTTTGATGCGATGTTGCGGGCGATGATCCGCGAGGGACATCTGAGCGTTCAGATGCCTGATGGGACGTGCCGCACCTATGGCGATACGCGCGCTGACCCGGTGGAGGTTCGGCTGCACGATCCGGCCCTGCCCCGGAAAATTCTGCTGAGCCGTGACCTTGCCGTGGGCGAGGCCTATATGGACGGCACGCTGAGCATCGCAGGCGACGATATCCGTGGCTTTCTGGCGCTGGTGACACGCAATGTGGGGGCGAAAAACGGCGCGGCCTGGCAGGTGCCTGTGCAGATCCTGCGCAATGCGACACGGCGGTTGAAGCAGTTCAATCCGGCCCCGCGCGCGCGGCGCAATGTGGCGCATCACTATGACCTGTCGGCGGACCTTTATGATCTGTTTCTGGATGCGGACAAGCAATACTCCTGCGCGTATTTCCGCGATCCCGACATGTCGCTGGAGGACGCGCAGGCGGCGAAGAAGGCGCATATTGCCGAAAAGCTGTTGATCCGGCCCGGTATGCGGGTGCTGGATATCGGCTGTGGCTGGGGTGGCATGGGGCTAACGCTGGCGCGCGATTACGGCGCGCGCGTCGTTGGCGTGACGCTGTCCGAAGAACAGCACAAAATCGCAACCCGCCGCGCAGAGGAAGCCGGGTTGTCCGGGCAGGTCGATTTCCGACTGATGGATTATCGGCATGTGTCCGAACGGTTCGACCGCATCGTCTCGGTCGGGATGTTCGAACACGTCGGTGTGCCGCATTACCGCGAGTATTTCCGCACCGTGCGCAGCCTGCTGGCGGATGATGGTGTCGCGCTGATCCATACCATCGGGCGCAGCGACCCGCCGGGGGCAAGTGGCGCCTGGCTAGATCGGTACATCTTTCCGGGCGGGTACACCCCGGCAATGTCGGAAACCATGGCAGCGGTCGAAAAGGAGCGTCTGGTCAGCACCGATGTCGAGGTCTGGCGCCTGCATTACGCCGAAACGTTGAAGCACTGGTTCGACCGGTTTTCGGCGCAGGAGGCCGCAGCGCGGGCGATTTATGACGAACGCTTCGTGCGGATGTGGCGGTTCTATCTGGCGGGGTCAGAAATGGGCTTCCGGCACAACGGACAGGTGGTGTTCCAGTTCCAGCTGGCGCGCGATCAGGCGGCGGTGCCGTTGACGCGGGAATATCTGTTCGACCACCCACAGCAGCAGCCGATGCATCACGCGGCGGAATAGTCCCGCAGGGTCGGGTTTGCGCCTGACGGCTTAGCGGTTCCCCTCAAATCGTTCTCGCACTAGCCTGCGCGAAACGGAGTGAAGGGGTCGGGCGTGGCCGGTCTGGGGCAGCAAGTTCAGGAACGATCCGGCGTTTTGGCGGTGCTGGGTGCGGCGCTCGCCGTCGTCTGTCTGATCGGGCTGCATTGGAATATCTGGGCGGTGGATTTCAGCGCGCTTTATTTCGCGGGGTATTTCTTCTGTGCGGGCGATCTGGCGCAAGTCTATGCCGCCCCGCCCGAGGTGATCGGCAGCCAGATGCCGCCCGCCTGGGTCGCGGCAGTGGCGGCGACCGGGCATGGCGACGAACAGACCTATCCGTTCATCTACCCGCCGTGGGTTGCGGTTCTGATGGCCCCGGTGGCCCGGTTTGATCCGCAATCGGCGATGAACGCGAACCTGTTGATCAATGTCGTCCTGACGCTGGGCAGTATTGGCTTGGCGTGGCGGATTATCGGGGTCAGCGCCATGTCGTTCCCGATCTGGGTACTAATCAGCCTCGCGCTGGTGGTGCCGGGGGTGCCGTTGATCTCGGCAGTGTTGCTGGGGCAAACGCAGATTCTCGTCTTCTTCCTGTGTCTGCTGGCGTTCGAGCGATACATCGCGGGCTGGTTCATTGCCGCTGGCATCGCCCTTGCCCTGGCGGCTTGCATCAAGATCACGCCTGCCGCGTTTGTGCTGATCTTCCTGTTTGATCGCAACCGGCGGGCGTTGGCGGCGTTTCTGCTGACCGGCGCGGCCATGCTGGCGATCAGTATCGCGGTTGCAGGCGTCGGGCTGCATCAAACCTACCTTGCCCACCTCGGCACGATCAACGCCCATATTTACGCCAGCTTCTTTGCCTTTTCGTTCGAGACGTTCCTGTTTGAAACCCTCAACGCCCTGCGCGGAACTGCGCCGCTGCATGTGGAGAACGAGTATATCTTTGCCAAACCGGGCTGGATCTCGGCCGTGTCAAAGTTGGGATTGCTGATCGCGACGGGGGTTCTGTGGCGCGTGACGCGGGGCGACGGGGCGCATCGACGCACCGCCGCGCGGCTGCTGGGGCTTGCCCTGATCGTCGCGCTTTTTGCGCCGCTGGGCTGGGCGCATTACTATTTGTTGGCACTGTTTTTGTTGCCCGGCGTGTTGACCTGGATGCCCCTGCGGCGCGCGATGGTTCTGCTGTTGAGTGTCGCCGTAACACTCAGCTTGCCGTTCCAATCGGCGTTCTTTGACCTTGCACTGCCCGTTTATCCACAAATCCTGATCATGGTGCCGGTCTTTCTTGCCACCCTGATCGCCCTGCTGGTCGCTTTTCGCCAGGCGAATCCGGCCTGACGCAGACGCCAGCGCCAAGAATACCGCGCGGTGGTATTGTGCACGCGCGCGCCATGGCTATAACCCGCAAGAATTTTGCGCCGGGTCGCCCTGCCCCCGGCCGATCGGGGGTCGCATATGCCGAAACGAACCGACATCAAATCCATCATGATCATCGGGGCCGGTCCCATTGTCATCGGACAGGCGTGCGAGTTCGACTATTCCGGCGCACAGGCCTGCAAGGCCCTGCGCGAGGAAGGGTATCGGGTGATCCTCGTGAACTCGAACCCCGCAACGATCATGACCGATCCCGACATGGCCGACGCTACCTATATCGAGCCGATCACACCCGAGGTTGTGGCCAAGATCATCGAGATCGAACGACCCGACGCGTTACTGCCGACGATGGGCGGGCAGACGGGGCTGAATACCGCGCTGGCAGTGGAAGAGATGGGCGTTTTGGCGAAGTTCGGGGTCGAGATGATCGGCGCCAAGCGCGACGCCATCGAGATGGCCGAGGACAGAAAGCTGTTTCGCGAGGCGATGGACCGGATCGGGCTGGAAAACCCGCGCGCGACCATCGCCAATTCGATGGACGAATGCATGGCGGCGCTGGACGACATCGGCCTGCCCGCGATCATCCGGCCTGCTTTCACGCTGGGCGGTACAGGCGGCGGCGTCGCCTACAACCGCAGCGAATATGAACATTTCTGTCGCACCGGGCTGGACGCCAGCCCGGTCAATCAGATCCTGATCGACGAATCTCTGCTGGGATGGAAAGAATATGAGATGGAGGTCGTGCGCGACAAAGCCGACAACGCGATCATCATCTGTTCGATCGAGAACGTCGATCCGATGGGGGTACACACCGGTGACTCGATCACCGTCGCTCCGGCCCTGACCCTGACCGACAAGGAATACCAGCGGATGCGCGCGGCCTCGATTGCCGTTTTGCGTGAGATCGGCGTCGAGACCGGCGGGTCAAACGTGCAATGGGCGGTGAACCCGGAAGACGGGCGCATGGTGGTGATCGAGATGAACCCGCGGGTCAGCCGCTCGTCCGCGCTGGCATCAAAAGCGACAGGTTTCCCGATTGCCAAGATCGCGGCGAAACTGGCCGTGGGTTACACGCTGGATGAGTTGGATAACGACATCACCAAGGTCACGCCGGCCAGCTTTGAGCCGACGATTGACTATGTCGTGACCAAAATCCCCCGCTTTGCATTCGAGAAATTCCCCGACGCCGAACCGCTGCTGTCGACGGCGATGAAATCCGTGGGTGAGGCGATGGCCATTGGCCGGACCATCCATGAAAGCCTGCAAAAGGCGAATTTTGTTGAAAAACTCCTGCTTGATCGAGGGCTATGGCGCTGATTCAATCCTCTCAACAAGCGGGAGGATCAGCCATGATGGGACCGAGGCAGGAAGCACAGGCGGCGCTGTTCTATGAGTTCTCGCTGGAAGACCATGTCCCGCAAGATCACCTGCTGCGATCGATTGATCGTTTCGTCGATCTGAGCAGCATCCGCGCCCATCTTGCCGATTTCTACAGCCACACCGGTCGTCCTTCGATCGATCCTGAACTGCTGATCCGGATGCTGATCGTCGGTTACTGCTTCGGCATCCGGTCCGAGCGGCGGCTCTGTGAAGAGGTACACTTGAACCTCGCGTACAGGTGGTTTTGTCGGCTCGACCTGGCCGATCGGGTGCCGGATCACTCGACCTTTTCAAAGAACCGGCATGGTCGGTTCCGCGAGAGTGAGCTGCTGCGCCATCTCTTCGAGACCACGGTCGCGCGATGCATCGCCGAAGGTCTCGTCAGCGGTCAGCGCCTGGCCGTCGATGCCAGCTTGATCGAGGCGGATGCCAACAAGCAGTACTCTGCGCCAAAGGAAGAATGGGACATTGCGCGGATCGATGCAGACGCTGCACCCCGCGCGGTCCGCGAGTATCTCGACACTCTGGATGAGGCCGCATTCGGAGCAGCGACACCGGTCGAGCCAAAGTTCACGTCCTATTCCGACCCAGCCAGCCAGTGGACGGCGGCGCGTAAGGGTCCCGCATTTTTTGCCTACTCCGACAACTATCTCATCGATACCGATCATGGTGTCATCGTCGACGTGGAAGCGACACGGTCGATCCGTCAAGCCGAGGTGGGGTCAACCAAGACGATGCTGAAGCGGGCCAAAGAGCGCTTCGATCTTCATCCCGAACGGCTGATCGCCGACACCGCCTACGGATCGGGACCCATGCTCGGATGGCTGGTGGGTGAAAAGATCGCACCGCACATCCCGGTCTTCGACAAAGCCGGGCGCACCGATGGCACCTGGTCCCGAGCTGACTTCGAATGGGATGCCGAGAACAATCAATACATCTGCCCGGAAGGCGAGGCTCTGAAGCAGTTCCGCCGAAACTACTCCGACCCCAATCGCGGCCCAACCGGCAAGGGCGTGGCCAAGTACCAAGCGCTGAAGCACACCTGCCAATCCTGTCCTTCCAAGCCGAAGTGCTGCCCGAATGCCGACGCCCGTAAGATCACCCGTGAGGAACATGAGGACGCTCGCGACATCGCCCGCGCAATCGCCAAAACGCCGCAATACAAGATCTCGGTGAAGCTCCGGAAGAAGGTCGAAATGCTCTTTGCCCACCTCAAGCGCATTCTCGGCCTGGGACGGCTCCGATTACGTGGACCATGCGGCGCAAATGACGAATTCCTGCTCGCCGCCACTGCCCAAAACCTTCGCAAACTGGCAAAGATCTTTCCTGCACCGCAGCAAACGCGCAAAGCCTGATCAGAAAGGCGCTCGCGCTATGTTCAAATCGCTACTTTCTGCGCCCGCAACACGTTGTTTTTCCACAGAATCGGCGGGAAGCGGACGTTGGCGGCTTGTCCCTGCTTGCGGTGCACTGCTGATGTCCACTCCCGCCTGCGCATCACCGGTCTCACCCACCAATCATTTCGGCCTGCGTCACGATCACCTCGGCCTGCCGGACACTGGCCAGATCAACCAGTCGCCCCTTGTAGACCGCCGCACCCGCGCCGCTTGCATCGGCCTCGGCCATCGCGGCCAGGATCTCTCGTGCCTCGGCCACGGCTGCGTCAGAGGGTGTGAACACTTCGTTCGCAAGTGCAATCTGCTTCGGGTGGATCGCCCATTTCCCGACCATGCCCAGCGTCGCCGACCGCCGCGCCTGCGCCCGGAACCCGTCGTCATCCGAAAAATCCCCGAACGGCCCGTCCACCGGTAGCACGCCATGGGTCCGGCAGGCCGCGACAATTGCCGTTTGCGCCCAATGCCAGGGGTCCGACCAATGCTTCGCCCCGTCATGCAGCATGTAGTAATCTTCCTGCGTCCCGCCGATCCCGGTTGTCTGCATCCCCATGGAGGCGGCGAAATCCGCCGCCCCCAGGCTCATCGCCTGAAGGCGGGGGGAGCTCGCCGCAATCTCTTCCACATGGGCAATTCCGGCGGCGGTTTCGATGATAACCTCAAGCCCGATCCGCTTGGTGCGACCGGCCGCCGCCTCGGCCGCGGTGACCAGCGCGTCCACCGCATAGACATCCGCCGCGCAGCCGACCTTGGGGATCATGATCTGGTCCAACCGCTCACCCGCCTGTTCCAGCACATCGATCACATCGCGATACCAATAGGGCGTGTCGAGGCCGTTGATCCGCACGCTCAGGTGTTTGGACCCCCAGTCCACATCGTTGATCGCCGCGATCACATTGCCCCGCGCCGTTGCCTTGTCGGCGGGGGCCACGCTGTCTTCCAGATCCAGGTTGATGACGTCCGCGGCACTTGCCGCCATCTTTTCGAACAGTTTTACGTTCGATCCCGGGCCGAACAGCTGACAGCGGTTCGGGCGGGCGACGGGGGCGGGTTGAACGCGGAACGACATGGGTGGCCTCGTAAGTAAATTTCGTGTCTGCTGCCCTTTGGGGTAGATTATTGCTGCGCCAGCAACAAGGAGTTTTCTGCAATGCGGCAATTGAAGGTCTATACGTCGCTGTGGGCGATGCAGCCACATGACCAGACGGGTGTGAAACTGCCCTTCGATCAGGTGGCCGAAATGGTGGCTGCGGCAGGTTTTGACGGGCTGGCCATCGATCTTGGCGCATCCGATGTGGCCACGGCGCATGAAGTTCGCCCGCATCTTGAAGCCAACGGCCTGACGCCGCTGATCGTCGCCTTCCCGAAAGAGGTTGACGGCTTCCGCGACACCCTTGAGATGGCCAAGGACTTCGGATCGCCATTCGTCGACATCATCGGCCAGGTGATGCCGCTGACCATCCCCGAGATGGCGCCGATCATCCGCCGTTGGATCGACATGAGCGACGAGGTCGGCGTGCCCGTCCAATTCGAAACCCACCGTAATTGCATCACCAATGACCTGTTCGTGACGCTGCAACTGCTCGACCTCATCCCCCAGATGCGCATTTGTGCCGATCTGTCCCATTACGTTGTCGACCGCGAGTTCTGGTTTCCACTGTCAGACCATGACCGTGGCCTGATCAGCCGCATCCTGCGGCGTTCCGACAGCTTGCAGGGGCGCGTCGCCAGCCGGCAGCAAATCCAGCTGCAGCTTGGCTTCCCCCAGCATCAGAAATGGGTCGATCTGTTCAAAGGCTGGTGGCGCGAAGGACTGGCCGACTGGCGGTCGTGGAACCAATCTGGCGATTGCATCTTCCTGTGTGAGCTTGGTCCGCCCGAATACGCCATGACCGGCCCGGACGGGAAAGAGATGTCAAACCGCTGGGAAGAGGCTTTGCAGATCAAACAATGGGTGCAAAAGATTTAGGACGATCTGGGTGGTGATGCTTAGCACGATCATCCGGGATCTGGTGCAATCATCGAAGGAAAGATAGGGTTTTCGAAGAATTGCGCAACATTCTTCGCAAATCCGCGAAACCGGCGCTTAAAGAACAATGAAATCCCATATCGTTTCTGGCATTTTCGCGCGACTCGACCCCGATACGACAATGCAAAGAGGCTGCCATGATCCAGACCCCCTATCTGCTTTTCCTGGGCGACGCGCCCGATCAACTGGCCGCCAAGGTGGCGCAGGGTATCAGGGACTGGCGCCCTGAAAACGCCGTCGGTCAGATCCGCCTTCCGGGCTGTGGTGCCGATGTGGGGCTGGAGGACATGACGCTGGAACAGGCCCAGGCCGCCGGGGCAAAGACCCTTGTGATTGGCGTTGCCAATCGGGGTGGTGTGATCAGCGATGCCTGGAAAGAGGTTCTGGTCAAGGCGCTCAAAATGGGGTTCGACCTTGCCTCGGGGTTGCACAATCTGCTGCGGGATGAAGATGATCTGGTTGCGGCCGCGCGCGTTGCAGGGATGACGCTGCACGACGTGCGCATCCCGTCGGTTGCCTATCCGATCGCCAATGGCGTCAAGCGCACCGGCAAGCGGTGTCTGGCGATTGGCACGGACTGTTCGGTCGGCAAGATGTACACCGGCCTGTCGATCGACGCGGAAATGCAGGCGCGCGGGATGAAAACCACGTTCCGTCCCACCGGTCAGACCGGCATCCTGATCACCGGCGGAGGCGTCCCGCTGGACGCCGTGATCGCGGATTTCATGGCCGGTTCGGTCGAATATCTGACCCCCGACAACGACTCCGATCACTGGGATCATATCGAAGGGCAGGGCAGCCTGTTCCACGTCAGCTATTCCGGCGTCACCATGGCGCTGATCCACGGTGGTCAGCCCGACGCGCTGATCCTGTGCCACGAACCCAGCCGCACCCATATGCGCGGACTGCCGGGCTACGACCTGCCGTCGCTGGAAGCGCTGCGTGACACGGCCTTGCCGCTAGCGCGGATCGCCAACCCGGCGTGTCAGGTGGCAGGTATCTCGATCAATACCAAGGCATTGGGCGAGGATGAGGCCAAGAGGTTGCTGGAGGATACGGGTACCCGCATGGGCCTGCCCGCCACCGATCCGTTCCGCTTTGGCGCCGGTCCGCTGGTCGATGCGCTGGCCGCAATATGAGCCTGACGGTCACCCGCGATACATTCCAGCTGGCGCAGGCGTTCACGATCTCTCGTGGGACGCGGACCGAGGCGCAGGTGCTGACGGTGACGGCGCGGGACGGCGACCATCAGGGCTGGGGCGAATGCGTGCCCTATGCACGCTATGGCGAGTCGCTCGAATCGGTTACGGCCCAGATCGACAGTCTTGGCGGATCGCTGGACCGGGACGCGCTTCAGACCGCCTTGCCTGCGGGCGCGGCGCGCAATGCTGTAGATTGCGCCTTGTGGGATCTTGAAGCGAAGCGCGCCGGGAGACGGGTCTGGGAACTGGCGGGCCTGACCGCGCCGGGGCCCGAGATCACGGCCTATACATTGTCGCTGGACACGCCCGAGAATATGCGCGCCGCGGCGGCGAAGAATACGCACCGACCGATCCTGAAAATCAAACTCGGCACGCCTGACGACATGGCGCGGCTGGAAGCGGTGCGCGCAGGCGCGCCGGATCCGGTGATCATCGTGGACGCAAACGAAGGCTGGTCGGCCGAGGTCTATGCCGATCTTGCCCCGCATCTGTTGCGGCTGGGTGTGGCGATGGTCGAACAGCCGATGCCAGCCGGGCAGGACGACATGCTGGGCGAGATTGACCGCCCGCTGCCGGGTTGCGCTGACGAATCCTGCCATGACCGGACCAGCCTGCCCGCACTGGCGGGCAAATATGACATCGTGAACATCAAGCTGGACAAGACCGGCGGACTGACCGAGGCGTTGGCGCTGAAAACCGACGCTCGGGATGCAGGGTTCGGCGTCATGGTGGGGTGCATGGTGGGCAGTTCACTGGCAATGGCTCCGGCGGTTCTGCTGGCCCAGGGCGTGGCGTTCACCGACCTCGACGGACCGCTGTTGTTGGCCGAAGATCGCACAACGCCGCTTCGCTTTGACCAGCTGGGCGTTCACCCGAGCGAGGCCGCGCTTTGGGGATAACATCATCCGTCACCTGACCAGCGCCAAGCGATCCTGGCGACGCCCCGCCCCGTCCCCTTGACGCAGCGCAAGAAGCCTCGCATCACGCTCGCAAACGCCAAAACCAATCCGGAGACCCGCCCCATGACCCGCACCGTCTATGTAAACGGCAACTATGTACCTGAAGATCAGGCCACAATCTCGGTCTTTGACAGGGGCTTTCTGTTCGCCGATGCGGTGTATGAAGTGACGAGCGTGCTGGACGGCAAGCTGATTGATTTCGACGGCCACGGGCAGCGGCTGGCGCGGTCGCTGGGCGAGCTCAACATGGCCATGCCAGAGGCTGACTTGCTTGAAATTCATCGAGAACTTGTTGCGCGCAATAACGTGACCGAGGGGCTGGTCTATCTGCAAGTCTCGCGCGGCGCGGCAGATCGGGATTTCCAGTATCCGGTCGACACGCCCCCGACGCTGGTGATGTTCACGCAAAGCAAGGCATTGATCGACTCTCCGGCGGCGAAGTCCGGCATCAAGGTGATTGCAATCGACGATCTGCGCTGGGCGCGACGGGACATCAAGACGGTTCAGCTGCTCTATCCGTCGATGGGCAAAATGATGGCCAAGGCGGCGGGTGTTGATGACGCCTGGATGGTCGAAGATGGGCTGGTGACGGAAGGCACATCGAACAACGCCTATATCGTCAAAAACGGCAAAATCATCACGCGCCAGCTTGGCCAGGATATTCTGGCCGGAATTACACGGAACGCCGTGCTGAAAATGGCGCGTGAGGCGCAGATGGAGATCGAAGAACGCGCGTTTTCAATCCGTGAGGCGCAAGACGCGGACGAGGCATTCTATACTTCGGCTTCGGCCTTCGTGATGCCGGTGGTCGAAGTGGATGGGGCAACCGTCGGCGCGGGCGTGCCGGGTCCGGTGTCGCAGCGCCTGCGCGAGATCTATATTGATGAAAGCCGCCGCGTGGCGGTCTAGCGTCTGGTGTCCGGTGGGCGCCCGCGCTCAGGGCAGCGATGCTGCCGTCGCTTAGGCGCTGCGCCATTCGGCGCGGCATGCGTTGTCCGGTTTGTTGGCGTGTCCTCGCAGGGGCAGATTGCTGAGAGGCGGTTGACGGGGCAGGCTGCCCGTCAACGCGCCTGATCAAGCCTTGGTGCGATTCGGGGCCGCGTCAAGGACAGGCCGCGCAACCGCGCGGTGCCTTCGGCATCCTTGACCCGGCCCCGAATCACGAGAATCAGCGCATCACGAAGGTCAGTGATCTTTCGGCGTATTGGCGAAGATTTCCTGCTGCTGCGCGGTAGCTTCGGTCTGGTATTTCGCTTTCCAGTCGTCGAACTGCATGCCGTAAATCACCTCGCGCGCGGCCGCCTTGTCGATGGTGATATCCCGTTCGGCAGCCGCTTCCTGATACCAGCGTGACAGACAGTTGCGGCAAAATCCGGACAGATTCATCAGATCGATGTTCTGTACGTCGCTACGTTCGCGCAGATGATCGCGCAGCCGGCGGAACGCGGCGGCTTCGAGTTCGGTTTGGGTTTGTGCGTCCATGTCAGGTCTCCGTCAGGGCGGTGGTAAGCATTGGTGCCAAGCGGTCTGCCCAGGCGGCCTGTTGCGTGGCTGTGCGGATCAGGTCGTTGCGGATTTCGATCAGCGTGTTGTGCCGGTCATGGGCACAGGCGTGGGTGTCGATCGTGTCACCCGGAAGATGACCGCCATAGGGTTCATTGTCGCCAACACACAGATCGGGTTCGGCGCGCAAAAGGGCCAGCAACGGTTCGGTCAGGCGACGGTCGGCGGCGGACAGCATGGATATATGCCAGGGGCGCGGCGGGCGACCGGCCAGTTGCGGTGTGAAGCTGTGAATCGACAGGATCACGGTGTCGTCGCGGCGCGCCGCCAGCTCGGCCACTTTGCGATGGTAAGGGAGATAACACAGGTCCAGCCGGCGTTCGACCTCGGCCCCGTCAGCGCGCCTGTTTGCCGGAATGACCGACCCGTCATAAAGCCGCATCAGAAGTGTCGGGTCGTCTTCACCGCGGTTCGGGTCAATCACCAGGCGTGAGAAATTGGACAGCACGCAGGGCGCATCCAGTCGTTCCGCCAGATGTCGTGCGACCCCTTCAGAACCGACATCATAGGCAATGTGGCGCGCCATATCGCTGGCCGGAAGCCCAAGGTCACCATCTGCCACGCATTGGGGGACCGTGTTGCGGGCATGGTCACAAAGGATCAGCCAGCGCGACGCGCGATCTTCGCCAAAAACCTCAACCGGTGCGAATACGTCTGGTGCAGAATCCCTGGGCATGGCGCTTTCTTAGGCCTCTGCGCGGCAAAGCGCCAGTTGTCAGCGCGCCGCAATTGCGCAATAGAAGCGCGCGGCCGATGTTAGCGGTCACGTAAGCCAACCGGAGACACTTGATGAGACGAATGCGCAACGTAAAGATCGTCGCGACGCTGGGGCCTGCCTCGAACGATTACGAAACGATCCGTGCGCTGTTCGAAGCCGGGGCCGATGTATTTCGCCTGAACATGAGCCATGGCGATCACGAAGAGATCCGCGCGCGCCACGCAATCATTCGCAAGATCGAGGCGGATCTGGGGCGTCCGATTGCCATTCTTGCCGACCTTCAGGGGCCGAAACTGCGCGTTGGTGTGTTTGCCAACGATGAGGAGGAGCTTGTTGAAGGGGCCACCTTCCGGCTGGACCTTGATGAGGCCGAGGGCGACGTGACCCGCATGCAATTGCCCCATACCGAGATTTTTGCCGCCCTCGAACCCGGTGCAAGTCTGCTGGTGAATGACGGCAAGATCCGCCTGAAAGTGATTGAATGCGGCAAGGATTACGCCAACTGCGAGGTGATTGCCGGTGGCACGATTTCGAACCGCAAGGGCGTCAACGTGCCCGATGTGCTGCTGCCACTGACGGCTTTGTCGGAAAAGGACCTGCGCGATCTGGAATTTGTCTGCGAACTGGGCGTTGACTGGCTGGCGCTGTCCTTCGTTCAGCGGGTCGCGGATGTGACCGAGGCACAGGCCCTGGTTAAGGGGCGCGCCGCGATCATGGTGAAGATCGAAAAGCCGCAAGGCGTCGCAAATTTCGACGAAATTCTGAAAGTCACAGACGGGGTGATGGTGGCGCGTGGCGATCTGGGCGTCGAACTTCCGGTGCAGAACGTGCCTCCGATCCAGAAGCGTCTGGTGCGCAAATGCCGCGCCGCAGCCAAGCCGGTGATTGTCGCGACGCAGATGCTCGAATCGATGATCGAAAGCCCGATGCCGACACGTGCCGAAGTCTCGGACGTGGCCGCGGCGATCTATGAAGGGGCAGATGCCGTCATGCTGAGTGCCGAGAGCGCGGCGGGCGAGTACCCGGTCGAGGCGGTCGAGACCATGCATAATGTCGCGTTGGAGGTTGAAAGTGACAGCACCTACCGCGCCGTGATCGAAGCCAGTCGCGCCGGTGCCAAGGAAACCGTTGCCGATGCGATCGTTTCTGCATCACGCGAAATTGCCGAGACGACGGATATCAAGGCGATCTGCTGCTATTCGCAATCCGGCACTACCGCGGTTCTGGTCGCACGCGAAAAGCCAGCGGTGCCGATCATTGCGCTGACCGCGCTGGAAAAGACAGCGCGCCGATTGTGCCTGACCTGGGGGTTGCATTGCGTGATCACCGGGCGAGTGGATCGGTTCAAGGATGCGGTGGTGAATGCGGTACGTTCGGCCCGGGGCGAAGGGTTCGGCGGCAAGGATGATTTCGTCGTCGTCACCGCCGGTGTGCCGTTCAATGTGCCCGGTTCGACGAATATCCTGCGGGTCGCCCCGTGTGAGGAAAGGTTGATTTTCGCGTCCGAGCCTGAATAGACTTGTCGCACAGACCCTGAAACCGATGGGGCGACAATTATGGACAGCGACTATCTTCTTGTTCTTGGGTTCATCATCGTGGCGCTGGCATTCCCGGCGCTGATAAACTCGTTTTCATCGAATGGCTCTGCACGGTTAACGATTGCGCTGCTGTTCATTGGTGCCGCTCTGATCGTGGCTGCAATCGCCGGTCAACCCGGTGGGTACGCCTTTGCTGACATATCACGTGCATTTGTTCGGGTTGTCGCCGAAATCATCAACTGAATCCGCTTGCCAGCCGCGGTTCGCCCTTTTATACGGCGGCCTTCGACGTGCGTGACGGGCCAAGTGGCTTGCCTTGTGACGCCTTAAGCTGAACCCAAGACCTTCGGAGATGCAAATGCCCAAGATGAAGACGAAAAGCAGCGCCAAGAAGCGCTTCAAAGTGACGGCGACCGGCAAGGTCCTGTCCGCCCAGGCCGGCAAGCGGCACGGCATGATCAAACGCAGCAAGAAGTTCATCCGCGACGCGCGCGGGACCACCACGCTGAGTGCGCCTGACGCGAAGATCGTCAAGCAATTCATGCCCTACGACCGCTGAAGGAGGATCGAATAGATGTCACGTACCAAAGGCGGAACCGTTACCCACGCACGCCACAAGAAAGTTCTGGATCAGGCCAAAGGCTATTACGGTCGGCGCAAAAGCACCTTCAAGGTTGCGCGCCAGGCGGTCGACAAGGCCAACCAGTATGCCACCCGCGACCGCAAGAACCGCAAGCGCACCTTCCGCGCCCTGTGGATTCAGCGGATCAACGCCGCCGTGCGCGCCCATGACGAAGGCCTGGCCTATAGCAAGTTCATCAATGGTCTGGCGCTTGCCGGGATCGAGGTGGACCGCAAAGTCCTCGCCGATATCGCGGTGCACGAGCCTGAGGCTTTTGGCGCCATCGTCGATCAGGCGAAAGCTGCGCTGCCTGCGTAACGCCCGCAACAGGAAAATTCAGGAAAAGCCGTCGGAGCAATCCGGCGGCTTTTTTCGTGTGATAAACAAGGGTCACAGCCAATTGGCGCTCAACTGATTGGTGCAGGGCGACGCGTAAGGGTCGCGCAAGGCAACAAAAGCTAGATCTTCGCCGTTCTCGGCAACCAGGACAACATTGGTTGATGTCAGGTATGTCTGCACCACATCGCCACCAAACTGCGCCGCGTCGTAAAGCGGCAGGCCCCAGGTCCGCGCCTGATTGCCAAGGCGCGTCAGGCGCGATGTCGTCCGGGCGGCGGCGCGATAACGGATCAGGTAACTGTCCAGAAAGCGGGTCGTTTCCGGGTGGTTTGCAACATCATCGCCGAAAGACGCGGCAAGAGCCTTGCGCGCTGCCCGCGCGGGCGCGGTGTAGGCGCGGTGTAAAGGCCAAACCCTCCCGCAGACAGGACGGCTGCGGATAGCCCCGCGACAACAAGCTGACGTCTGTTGAAACGCATCACACTGACCTTCCGGCCAGAAGGGACAATGCGGACAGGGTCAATGTGGGGTTCGCGACGCCGCTGGTGGGAAATGCGCCTGCACCAAGGGCATAGAGGCCGGATACGGAATGGCATTGCAGCGATCTGTTCACCACGGATTCGGCCGGATCGGATCCCATTCGGTGGGTGCCCTGAATATGCGCCTCAGTATCGCTGTTTTCGCGGTGGACAATGCCGTCAATTTCGAACGGCAGGATGCTTTGCAGATCCGCCTCAGCCCGGTCCAATCCCGCCACGCCATAATTGGAATGACCGGTCCAGGTGACACGCGGCACCCCTGCGGCATCCAACGTGACCCGGTTATCGGCTGATTGTGTTGAAAAACTCCGAAATCAGAGCGTCGCGGATTTCTTGCGAAAACCTATGAAGCGAAATAGTCGGAAAGCTTTGACCACGAGACAGCGCATGGCTGCGCGTGAGCGCATGTAGGCGATTTGGGCCGACCCCCGCGCCAAAAATTTAGGATCGGGCTGCATGGAAAGAAAAATCATCGTTCAGGCCCTAAAACGGAGTTTTTCAACACAATCGGCTTGCGGCAGATCTTCGGCGATCAGCTTCAGCCGCATCCTGTGAGTCCAGCGGTCACGCTCGGCCCGCAGCGCCGAGGGCACGTTGTAATTTTCAACCAAAACAGCCCCGGATGTCGCCCGATGCGGTCCATCGTAATACCCATAGCAATGCTCGGTAATGGATGTGCCGCCGAAATAATTCGGCTGGGCGATGTCGAGGAACAACAATCTCGAGGTTTGTTCGTGCAGGTAACGCCCAAGTGCGGCGTCGGTCATGCCCGAACGCAACATGATCGCGGCGTTGAAAATCGCGTTGGTGCCAAGCGCCACCAGGTCTGTCGCTAGGCGGTGTGTCTGCCCGGCGCTGTCGCGCAAAACTACCCCGGTTGCGCGCTGGTTGGTGATATCGACCTGGTGCAGTTCGGTGTCCATCAACAGCGCAACGCCCGGACGCTCAAAAGCAGAAATACCGTTCAAAATGGTGTATTTTGCATCAATCGGGCACAGGTGGCAGACTCCGTTGGCGCAACAGGTCGCGCGGTTGCCGCCGTTGGACCGCGCCGTCGGCACCGGCACCCAGATATCCGGGCGCGCCGCGACAGCGGCGGCACCCGCGCGGGTCAGCGCATGGGCCGGGAAGGGAAACGGGGTGCTGCGATGCAGGATATGGCCGTTGTCGGCGCCGGCAACCTCCATGATGGCCTCAATCTCGGCATAGGCGGGTTCGATGTCGTCATAGGTGATCGGCCAGGGCGCGCTGGGTTGATGCAGTTCTGACAGGCGGAAATCACTGGGGTGAAACCGCGGCACCTGCCCCCACCAGCAGGTTGAATTGCCGCCGAATTTCGTGTGTGCCACCCAGGTCTTGCGGTCCCCGACAGGGGCCGATATCGCAAAATCCTCGAGATCGCGATCCGTCCCATGGATCAGATCATCTTCAAGGCTGTGCAGCGGGCCTTTTTCGACGATCAACACCCGCAGATCATCTGGCAGGCCGCGCAGAAAAAACATCGCGGCGAAACTGCTGCCCGCAATGATGACATCCCAGGTTTGCGCCTGCGCAGTGTCCAGCGTGATGGTGTTCAGCACGTCATTTGCCCCGCGCAGCGTCCTGTGCGGGATCATAGGCGGCGCATCCGGCAGGGCAAGGGGCGCTCCCACGTCTTGCACCGCCCGCCAGCGGGCGGTAACTGCGAGGCCGAACAGCCGGGGATCGGGTCATGGACCAGTTGAGACAGAAATATCTGACCGCCATCGCGGATGCCGCTGATGAAAACGCGCTTGAGGCGCTGCGCGTGCAGGCCGTGGGCAAGAAGGGCGAGGTCAGCGCCCAGATGCGCGAACTGGGCAAGATGACGCCCGAGGAACGCCAGGTGGCCGGGCCCAAGCTGAATGCGCTGAAGGACGAGATTAACTCGGCACTGGCCGCCCGCAAGGCCGCCCTTGGCGATGCCGCGCTCGAGGAACGCCTGAAGGGTGAATGGCTGGATGTGACGCTGCCGTCGCGCACCCATCAGCAGGGGACGATCCATCCGGTGTCTCAGGTGACCGAGGAGGTCAGCGCGATCTTCGCCGACATGGGCTTTGCCGTGGCCGAAGGCCCGCAGATCGAAAGTGACTGGTACAATTTCGACGCGCTGAACATCCCCGACCACCATCCCGCACGCGGAGAGATGGACACATTCTATATGGCGCGCGAAGACGGCGACAATCGCCCGCCCCACGTGCTGCGCACCCACACCAGCCCGGTGCAGATCCGATCCATGATGGATCAGGGCGCGCCGATCCGGATCATTGCTCCGGGGCGGGTGTATCGCGCGGATTATGACCAGACCCACACGCCGATGTTCCATCAGGTAGAGGGGTTGGCGATTGACCGCGATATCTCCATGGCGAACTTGAAATGGGTGCTGGAACAATTCTTCACGGCGTTTTTCGGCACCGAGGTCAAAACCCGGTTCCGCGCCAGCCATTTCCCCTTCACCGAGCCGAGCGCAGAGGTGGATATTCAGTGCAGCTGGGAAGGCGGCACCGTAAAAGTGGGTGAGGGCGACGACTGGCTGGAGGTGCTGGGCAGCGGCATGGTGCATCCGCATGTCCTGCGCTCGGCCAATATCGACCCGGATGAATGGCAGGGTTTCGCCTTCGGGATGGGAATTGATCGGCTGGCGATGCTGAAATACGGGATTCCCGATTTGCGGGCGTTCTTTGATTCAGACCTGCGGTGGCTGCGGCACTATGGGTTTTCGGCGTTGGAGGTGCCTACGCTGCATGGGGGTGTGGGGTGATGGCGCTGCGACAATTAATTTTGCTCGTGTTTTCGCTATATTTGGCAAAACCCATTGCCGCCGCAGAAGTAGAAACCACGATCTGGCGCGATCATCGCGTTCTGTCGCTTACTGGCGAGATAGATAGCGGAACTGCGGACAGAGTTTTGGAGCTTTCATCTGCTATTGCGCCACTTCCCCATGGCCACCCTGTGGTACTACTAAACAGCAATGGCGGATCAGTATCAGAAGCATTGGCAATAGCTTCAATACTGAGTTCGAGAGATTATCATACTGTGGTGCCAAACGGATCAAGTTGCGCATCAGCGTGCGCTTCGATCGTTTTTGTTTCCGGCGCGCTAAGAACAATCGAAACAAAGGGCGCACTTGGGCAGCACTCATGCTCGCGGAACGGCATTCCTGACCAAGCTTGCAATGACCTGCTCGCACAACATGCAATGAAACACGGTGTTTCTCACGGAAGTGTTGCCGCTTTTGTGACATACTCCAGGCCAGACGAGATGGTTTGGTTTTCACGAGAAGATGCAGACGGTTGAGGGTTAACTCGATATCCCGGAGAACGAGAAAGTGGGTTCAAGAAAAGTGAACCAAGAGTTTTAACGATGTTAGGCGGAAGCAAGCCCGCTGCCCAATCTGCATGGCGTCTAGATTTTCGAGAAGATGGTTACGAAGCATTCTTGCGGCCAGGAGCCGATGATGAACGTGAATTTGAGCTCAATTTATTCTGCGACGAGTTGCAGCCTGGCAGGCTATTCATGAGTGTTGAAATCCATGGTCCGGCATTGGCTGTGCAAAGCGCTATTTCGAACGCAATAATTCGTACCGACCTTTTTTCGTGGACTGATTTCACGCCGATAGTTCGACAGCTTGATGAACTCGTTACGGAAGTTGTCCATGAAATACCATCGCATCGCATTCGCAGCTTTCTTTCTGACGCTAGAACGCTTTCTTGGACAGCATACATCAGGCCGCCGTATCAAACGATGTCGGCCGAAACTTTTCTATCTGGTAGTCGAAAGAACTTGATCTTCGCAGCCAATAACTGCATCAACCAACGTTAGCCGCGAGTGTACCCATGAAATTCACCCTGAACTGGCTGCGCGATCATCTGGAAACGGATGCGAGCCTCGATGAAATTACCGAGGCCCTGACCGACCTTGGCCTGGAGGTTGAGGGGGTCGAGAACCCCGCCGCCGCGCTGTCCGCTTTTACCACCGGCCATGTGATCGCCGCCCAACAGCACCCGGACGCTGATCGCCTGCGCGTCTGCCGGGTCGCCACCGATCAGGGTGAAAAGCAGATCATTTGCGGCGCGCCAAACGCGCGCGAGGGGATCGACGTGGTGATCGCCTACGCCGGCGCCTATATCCCCGGCATCGACACCACCATTCAGGTCGGGAAAATCCGCGGCGTCGAAAGCCACGGCATGATGTGTTCTGAGCGTGAGATGGGTCTGTCCGATCAACACGACGGGATCATCGAACTCTCCGGCAGTCCTGAGGTCGGCACCCCCTTCACCGACTGGCTGGCCGAGCATGACCCGGCCAAGACCGATCCTGTGATCGAGATTGCGATAACCCCGAACCGCCCCGATGCGCTGGGCGTCGAAGGGATCGCGCGCGATCTGGCGGCGCGCGGACTGGGCAAGAAGGTCGCGCGGGAGACCGACCCGGTGCCGGGGACCTTCCCGTCGCCGATCTCCGTTTCGATTGACGACGATACGCTGGACGGTTGCCCGCTGTTCACGGGCCGTTTGATCCGGGGCGTGAAGAACGGGCCGTCGCCGGCTTGGTTGCAGGATGTGCTGAAGGCCATCGGCCTCAGGCCAATCTCGACCCTTGTCGACATCACCAATTTCTTCACCTTCGATCGCAACCGCCCGCTGCACGTCTTCGACGCCGACAAGGTGGCCGGGAACCTGCGGGTGCATCGCGCCAAGGGCGGCGAACAGATCGTCGCGCTGGATGACAAAACTTACACGTTTCAGCCCGGCATGATGGTGATTTCCGACGACACCGGTGCCGAAAGCATCGCCGGGGTCATGGGCGGGGCCGAAACAGGCGTGACCGAGGACACTGTGAATGTCTTCGTCGAAAGCGCTTATTGGGATCCGGTGACGATTGCCCGGATGGGCCGGGCGCTGAAGGTGAACTCGGACGCGAAATACCGCTTTGAACGCGGTGTGGACCCTGCCTTCACGCCAGTCGGGCTGGAACATGCCACGCGGATGATCCTGGACCTTTGTGGGGGCGAGCCGAGCGAGGTTGTGACCGCCGGGGCGATGCCGGATGTCACGCGCAGCTATAAGCTGAACCCGAAGCGCACCGCCTCTCTGGTCGGGATGGAGATCTCGGAGGCCGAGCAGAGGAAGACGCTGACGGCGCTGGGCTTCACGCTGGACGGGTTGGACGTGACTCCGCCCAGCTGGCGTCCCGATGTGCGCGGTGAGGCGGATCTGGTAGAGGAGGTGGCGCGGATTGCGTCGCTCACCAACCTCAAAAGTCAGCCGCTGGCGCGCGCCGAGCCTGGCGTGCCGAAGCCGATCCTGACGGCTGGCCAGAAGCGAGAGGCGATCGCCCGGCGCACCTGCGCGGCGCTGGGGATGAATGAATGTGTGGCCTATTCGTTCATTGATGCGGCCAGCGCGGCGCTGTTCGGGGGCGGCACCGATGCGACCCGTCTGGAAAACCCGATCAGCCAGGACATGAGCCATATGCGCCCCGCCCTGCTGCCCGGTCTTCTGGCGGCAGCGGCGCGCAATCAGGCACGCGGACGCGCCGATCTGGCGCTGTTCGAAGTTGGCCCGGCCTTCCAAGGTGGTGAACCGGGCGAACAGCACACCCTGGTCACTGGCCTGCGGGTCGGGCGTACCGGGGCCAAGGATGTGCACGGCGCGTCACGCGCGCTGGACCTCTATGACGTCAAGGCCGATGCCGAGGCGGTTCTGGCCGCAATGGGCGCGCCCGCAAAAGTACAGATCCTGCGCGGCGCCGCGGACTGGTGGCATCCCGGACGGCATGGCATGATCTGTCTTGGTCCGAAAAAGGTGCTGGGCGTCTTCGGCGAGATCCATCCCAAAATACTGGCGGCAATGGACGTGAAGGGCCCGGCGATGGGCTTCACGCTTTGGCCCGATGAAATCCCGCTGCCGCGCAAGGCAAGTTCGGGCAAGGGCGCGTTGGTTCTGAACGATCTGCAGGCCGTGGATCGGGATTTTGCCTTCGTCGTCGATGCGGATGTCGAGGCTTTGACCCTGGTCAACGCCGCCGCCGGGGCCGACAAGGCGATGATCGGGGGGGTGCGGGTGTTTGATGAGTTCATCGGCGGATCGCTGGGTGAGGGCAAGAAATCACTTGCCGTCACGGTGCGCATTGAACCCCAGGACAAGACCCTGACCGAGGCTGAGATCGAGGCCGTGGGTGCGAAGGTGGTCGAGAAGGTGGCGAAGGCCACAGGTGGGGTCCTGCGCGGCTAGCGCGGGCGGGGGCCAGCCCCCATCGCCTTGCGGCGACTCCCCCCGGAGTATTTTTGGCGAAAAGAGGGGAAAGAGATGCAGGTTTACCTTTCGGGTGAAATTCACACGGATTGGCGCGCGCAGATTATGGCGGGGGCGGAAGGGCTGGATGTGGAGTTCTTCGCGCCGGTCACGGATCACGCGGCCTCGGACGATTGCGGCGTTGCAATCCTGGGGGCCGAAGCGGATAAATTCTGGCATGATCACAAGGGCGCCAAGGTCAACGCGATCCGCACCCGGACGCTGATTGAGGCAGCAGATGTGGTCGTCGTGCGGTTTGGCGACAAGTACAAGCAGTGGAACGCGGCGTTTGATGCAGGCTATGCGGCGGCGCTGGGCAAGGCGCTGATCGTGATACATGGGGCCGATCATCAGCATGCCCTGAAAGAGGTCGGCGCCGCCGCACTGGCAGTCGCGGAAACCCCTGAACAGGTGGTCGCGATCCTGCGATACGTGCTGACCGGCGGGCTGCCTGCCTGAAGGCGGGCCAATTGCCGGGCAAGCAACGCGGAATCATCGAGTCTTCACTTGACTATGTGGCAAGCGACCACGCTATAAGCCACAAGTGACAGTGATGGTGCGTGGAGGGCACACAACATGATGAAAGAGTTCAAGGATTTTATCGCCAAAGGCAATGTCATGGACATGGCCGTGGGTATCATTATCGGGGCGGCGTTTACGGCAATCGTTGCGTCCCTGGTGGCCGACCTGATCAATCCGATTATTGGCCTGTTCACGGGCGGCGTGGATTTCACCAACAATTACGCAGTCCTCTCAGGCGAAGTTGCGGCCGGTGCATCGCTGGAAGCGGCGCGCGAAACGGGCGCTTCGGTGTTTGCCTATGGCTCGTTCATCATGGCGGTCATCAACTTCCTGATCATCGCCTGGGTGGTGTTTATGCTGGTCAAATCGGTCAACAAGATCAAAGCCGCCGCAGAAGCGCCGAAAGAAGAAGCGCCGGCAGCAGATCCCGGCCCGTCCGAGAAGGACATTCTGATCCAGATCCGGGATTCGCTGGCCAAATAATCTGGCGTTAGCCCGATTATTCGATCAAACGACCGAATGGCCCGCTGTCAACGGCGGGCCGTTCCTGTTTCCGGGGGGGTGATATGGTCGGCCTGCGCATCTTTTGCAACTGTCGATACAGGACCAGCGTCACCAGTGGCCCGATGTGAACGACTGCAACGGCCAGCATGGGCCAGCCGCCGCCAAGCAGGCGCTGGGCCACATCGCCGTAGACGTCCGGGCCGATGCCGACCAATCCAATGGTCAGCGCAATGACCGGGACTGTCGCCAATGCCAGCAACAGACCCGAGGTCGCGGGATGCATTTGGAAACGCCTCCGATATTCTGTATTTTGTCAGCACACACCTGTGGCGCGGATCCACGTGATCCGGCCCAATTGAATTGGACTGCTCCGATGGCTGCAATACCACCCGTCTGCGACTTTGGTGCGCCTGCAAGCGATTTCCTGCTGAAAGCCACGGATGGATGGCGGTCGGCGTAATCTGGCCAGTGTTGCCGGGCCGAACGGCCTGGTGATCGCCTTTATCTGCAACCACTGCCCATACGTTCTGGCCGTCATGGATCGGATCGTACGCGATGCGCATGATCTTGCGCCATTGGGGGTCGGGTTTGCGGCGATCTGCTCAAACGATGCGACAGCCTATCCCGACGATAGTTTCGAAAACATGGTCCGCATGGCTGAACAGCAGGCGTTCCCCTTCCCCTATCTGCATGATGAGGACCAGTCAGTCGCCCACGCATATGGCGCGGCCTGCACGCCGGATTTCTTCGGCTATAACGACGATCTGGAATTGCAGTATCGCGGGCGGCTTGATGCCTCGACCCGCAGCGCCGGGCCGGGTGATCTGCGGCGCGACTTGTTCGAGGGTATGAAGCAAGTTGCCGAGACGGGCCAAGGCCCGCGCGATCAGATCGCGTCGATGGGCTGTTCGATCAAATGGGCGGGTTGAGATCGGCCGACTGAGCGCTAGTAGTATCCGAAACCGCTGATCTCTTCCTTGTTGGCCTTGCGCTCAAAGAGGTGCGGCGCTGCATTTCCAAACGGAATGTTCAGTCTCAGTTCAACACTTTCCAAGTCAGCATTTACGTTGTTGAGATACTCAAAACTAAGTGTGGCGGGGCCGAACGACGTGGGTTCGCCGCCGAATTCGTACCAGGCTGCCAGACCATAGCTATCCAGCTCTGCGTCGCCGTCGATGGCCAAATGTCCGGCAATGCGGAATGCATCGTTGATGTCGTAAAGCAAGGTACCACCAAGCTGTTGCGATGTTGCAGAGTTTGAATCAAAGTCCCGGTGAAGTACAACATGATACCCCCAGTCGCCCACGTCGCGACCGACGGCGATCTGAAAGTCCTCATCATCGTCTTCATAGCCGATTCGGACAAAATGGTTCGCAATCGATGTTGCCAGCCCAAGTTCATAGTCGCCCGAATCTTCGCGCGATACCGCCAGATGGAAATTGTCCAGGGCGACATCAATGCGTGTCGATGGCGAATCTTCACTCGTTGTGTCGCTCAAACCAAAGTAGTCTTCGCTCACCATGTTTCCGGCGCCATATCCGAACCCGTGCGAAATGGTGACTGGCCCGATGGTCGCGAAATAAAATTCGTTCTCATCTTCAATTTCGAAGTCGTCATGGCTTTCACGGAAGCGCGTACCGACACCGAAGGCAAAATCGCCAGTATCGTAACCGATTACAAGCTCACCGCGAATATTAGTATTGGTATCAATCCCGCCTCCGCCGTTCTCCTCAATGTCGCGTTCGAGTGTTAGTTCACCGCCAAAGATAAACTCGGCATTGGCCGGTGCGGCGACAAGCGTGGCAAGCGACGCGCAGGCAAGAAGGTTGGAACGGATCATGGCAGTGTCCTGAATGAATGTGACTCAATGGATGCGACCACGTTAAGGCCACCGGGCAAAATGTCCAGCGTGGCTTGGCAGTATTCTCCGCGATGATGCGGCCTGGCGACACCGGGGGGCCAGTGTCGCCAGGCCGATCATTTTTTCAAGGCAAGCGACGGTGCAAGAACATCAAGGCCAAGCGCCTTGCCAACGGCGTAATAGGTCAGTTGCCCGGCATGAACGTTCAGGCCCGCCAACAGATGCGGGTCATCCTCGCACGCCTGCCGCCAGCCCTTGTCGGCCAGCGCCAGCATGAATGGCATCGTCGCATTGCCCAGCGCGATGGTCGAGGTACGCGCAACCGCGCCCGGCATGTTGGCCACACAGTAATGCATGATCCCGTCGACGTCATAGATCGGATCCCTGTGGGTCGTCGCTTTCGAGGTTTCAAAACATCCGCCCTGGTCAATGGCCACATCCACCAGCGCCGCACCGGGTTTCAACTCGGCCAGTTGGGCGCGGCTGATCAGCTTGGGTGCCTCGGCGCCCGGAATAAGCACTGCACCGATGATCATGTCAGCGGCCTGCGCCAGTTCGAGCGTATTGCCCGCACTGGCATAGCTGGTTTTGAAGGTGCCGCCGAAGACGTCGTCAAGGTAACGCAGGCGCGGCAGCGAACGATCCAGCACGGTCACATCCGCGCCCATCCCGGCAGCAATCTTGGCCGCATGGGTGCCGACAACGCCGCCACCGATCACCACAACCCGCGCCGGGCCGACACCGGGAACGCCGCCCATCAGCACGCCGCGCCCGCCGTTGGCTTTTTGCAGCGTCCAGGCCCCCACCTGAGGGGCCAGTCGCCCGGCAACCTCGGACATTGGCGCCAGCAGGGGCAGGCCGCCGCGATCATCAGTCACCGTTTCATAGGCAATCGCCGTGCAGCCGCTGGCCAGCAGGTCTTTGGTCTGCGCCGGATCCGGTGCCAGATGCAGATAGGTGAACAGCAACTGCCCTTCGCGCAGCATCTTGCGCTCACCCGCCTGGGGTTCCTTTACCTTCACGATCATGTCGGCCTCGGCGAAGACCTGTTCGGCTGTGTCAAGGATCACCGCCCCCGCATCAAGATAATCCTGATCAGGAAACCCCGAACCCGCGCCGGCCTCGGTCTCGACCACCACGTCGTGGCCATGGTTCACGGCCTCGCGGGCGGCATTTGGCGTCAGGCCAACGCGAAATTCCTGCGGTTTGATCTCTTTCGGGCATCCGATCTTCATGGGTCCAGCTCCGTGGCTTGCGTGTGCCGTATGACTACGCGGGATTGCACGAAATGTGGTTGAATTTTCGCGTGATGTTTGCGGTCAACATAGATAGGAATGTGCGCAGATTCCCGATTTTTGCGAAGGTTCTGCGAAGCATATGGATATCGACGACACAGACCGCCGCCTTTTAACAGTCCTGCAAAAACGCGGACGGATCTCAAACGCCGAATTGTCCGAGGCGGTGAACCTGTCGCCTTCGGCCTGTCACCGGCGTGTGCGGCGGCTGGAGGCGGACGGCTACATCCGCGACTATGTGGCGCTGCTGGACCCGCGGCGCGTTGGTCGGCCCACCACTGTGTTCGTCGAAATCACCTTGTCGGGCCAGGCTGACGAGGTTCTGGATGCGTTCGAGCGTGAGGTCGCGCTGATTCCCGATGTCCTGGAATGCCACCTGATGGCTGGAACCGCAGATTACATCCTGAAGGTCGTCGCCGAAGATACCGAGGATTTCGCCCGCATTCACCGCCGCCACCTTGCCCGCCTGCCCGGTGTGGCGCAGATGCAAAGCTCTTTCGCCCTCAGAACAGTGTTCAAGACAACGGCGCTGCCAGTCTAGCATCGCCTGACAATCGGTCGCATGTTGGCGGGCGCGGGCGGACCTATGCTGTGCCCGCATCCCGGACCACAGGAGTCGTCATGGTCAATATTCTTCGGATCGTCGCGATTGCCGTCTGCCTCGGCACCGCCGCGCAGGCCCAAGAAAAGACGCTGCCCAGCATGTGGGTCGGCGACCTTCTGATTCACGCACCGGTCTTGCGCGTCACACCCGCAGGGGCACCGGTTGCGGGCGGCTACCTTGCGGTCGAGAATACCGGCGACACAGAAGAGGTGCTGCTGAGCGCACGTGCCGATATTTCGCCCGATGTGCAGTTGCACGAAATGGTCATGTCTGGCGACGTGATGAAGATGCGCGCCATCGACGGCGGCATCACGGTCCCCGCCGGTGAAACCGTGCGGCTCATGCCGGGCGGTTATCACCTTATGCTGATGAAACCTTCAACAGAACTGGTTGCGGGCGAAACACATGATGTCTCGCTGGAGTTTCTGAACGCCGGTACGGTGACCCTGCCCTTCACGGTCGCGCCGCTGGATGTGATCCGGGACCTCGGCAAAGATGCCCACGGCCATGGCAACTAGTCGCGCATATCTCTGGGTGGTTTGGGCGGTTGCCATCGCGCTGGCCATCGGCGCAGGGCTGGGTGGCCGCATGTTCTGGGAGGGTCGCTCGGACAATAGCGCGCTGGGTGCCGCCCAACTTGGCGGTCCGTTCTCCCTGGTCACCCACACCGGCGCGCCAATAACCGAGGCGGATCTGCTTGGCAGCCCCAGCGCGCTGTTTTTCGGCTTTACCCATTGCCCCGAAATCTGTCCGACCACGATATTCGACATAAACGCCTGGCTGGAAGAGCTTGGGCCCCAGGCCGATGCCCTCAAAGTCTATTTCGTCACCATTGATCCGGAACGCGACCCGCCCGAGGTTCTGGGCGACTACGTGACGGCCCAGTCGGACCGCGTCACCGGCATCTCCGGCCCGCCAGACGCGGTGCGCGCCATGGCCGATATCTGGCGCGTCTATTACAAGTCTGTCCCGCTCGACGGTGACGACTACACAATGGACCACACTTCGCTGATCTATCTGCTGGATGATCAGGGGCAATACGCCGAACTGATCCGCTATGGCGAAGCGCATGACAGAGCCATTGCGAAACTGCGCAGGCTTCTGAACGGCTGACCGCCGCTTTTTTCATACATCATTGACCCGAAAATATCCCGGGGAGGTCTGGAGGGGCTGGCCCCTCCAGCCACCGCCGCCGGCAAGCAACCGCGCGATTTTACATCGCGCGGCCCGTCCCGCCGCCGCCAAGAAAAAACCCCCGAAGCCATGGGCTGCGGGGGTTCACTGACGGCTTGCCGCCACGTTCTTGAGGGCTGACTTTCATCATCCCTTCGCGCTGGGCCTTCTTACGGGCCAGCTTGCGGGCACGCCGAATGGCTTCGGCCTTCTGGCGTGCTTTTTTCTCGGACGGTTTTTCGAAATGCTGCTTGAGCTTCATTTCACGAAACACGCCTTCACGCTGAAGTTTCTTCTTCAGCGCACGCAGTGCCTGATCAACGTTGTTATCACGAACACTTACCTGCATGTGGTTGTCACCACCTTCCTAGGTTAGATTTGCAAAAGTCGCAGGAGCGGCGCGTATAGCAGCGGATTTTTGGGCTGTAAACCGTCGTGCAGGGCTGGCCCTAAAACCTGCAGTATTTGTCCAGATGCGCCTGCAAGATACCGATCCCGGCGCGATAGGCTTTCAATTCGTCCACGGCAGCATTGTAGGCGTTTGTCATATGGGCCTCATAGGTCAGACACTGGCTGACCTATGAGGCCAGGGCGGCCTGCTCGGCCTGTCTACGAGACAGGCCCGGGACTTTAGCGCCGCTGAGCGCGGCATCAATCTCGGCCTTGGCGACCTGGGCGCGGCCATTGTGATCGAGGCACGCGCGGCGGTGAACCTCTTCGTGCATCATCATTGATTCCCACTCTACTTCGGCATTGACGCACAAATCCGACTCCGGCGGTGTGATCGCGCAACTGGCCGCGTTTGTTTCGGCGCCGGTCGAAGCACGTCCCGCGCCGCCGGACTCCTGCCCGTTCAGGGTGGCCATGATCTTGCCGAACTCCTGTTTGAAATCGGCCCTCAGCTGCACCTGTGTTGGCTTGCCCGACAGGTCCATCTGATCGCTGGTCAAACAGGGCCAGTTTCCGGCGTCGCCCTCGGTTGGTTTGACAATGGGTGCGCCCGGATCGAACCGTTCGTTCTGCATGATCCCGTCGTCTGCCGTCAGGTCATAGCCGACGCGCCGCTTCTGTCTGTTCTTATGCAGCTCGATCAGTTCCTGCTGCAACCGCGTGCCCAAACTGGCGCTTTCCAGCGCAACAGTCACATCGCGGCAGCGGCAGTGTTCAAAGATATAGGCGCGCGCGGCGTCACTGTCGCCGACCCACGCGAACTGCGCCTTGCCGGTGCGCATCCAAAGGGTGATCCCCTGATAGGGGCCCATGCGCATGGTCATGCTGACGTCACCATGGGTTTGCGCCCGCCCCGGCACCCCGTCATAGCCCAGAAGCATGGTCGCGATTACCGGTGTCTGATCGAAATAGTAAATCGTCTCACCAAAATAGAACTCGTTGGCATTCGTGAACTCGCCCAATTCGGGGCTGACTGCACTGAAGTCATCCCAGATGGCTGTGTCGATCTGAGGCACAAAATGTTCGGATGCGGCAGCGATGTTTGGCGCGGCGGCGCTGTCGGGTGATGCGACGCCCTGATTGACGCGTGTCAGTTCCCATTCGATCCGACCAAGCTCCTCATCTTGCCATGCCATGAGCAGCGTGCCGTCGCAGTTGCTGATCAGATCCAACGGTCCTTCGGCGGTGTTCAACTCGAACACCCGGCCGTTGCTTGCGGCTACTTGCCCCGGCTCTATCTGCACATGCCACAGCCCGTCGCGCAGGTTGCTTGCTGATGCCGCGCATTCACAATCAGACTGGCTGTAACAGGCTTTCTGGGCAAATGCGGGATTGGCCAGAAACAGGGCCGTGGTCAGCGCGACGACTGATAGGCGTTGGGTCATGGGCCCCTCCGATAGTGAACAATGATCCGCCATTGTCCCGCCATTGGCCGCCATTGGGTCCCTTGCGTCAACAGCGCCGCCCCGGGGGCCTGAGGCATCCTGACCACTGGCAGCCCGCGTATTTTGTCGTCAGTATGCACCAGCGGCATTTGGCCCGCGGAGCATGACGATGACGGATGCAAACCCCCATGATGCGCTGCTTGACGCGGCCTTGCCCCATGTCGCTTTCGATGGCTGGTCGCAGGTGACATTTGACGCGGCGGTCCGCGATGCGGGGGTTGCGCCAGCGCTGGCCACTGGCCTTTTTCCACGCGGTGGCGTCGATCTGGCGCTGGCCTATCACGCGCGCGGCGATGCCCTTATGCGCAAGCGGATCGCGGGAGCGGACCTGACCGGGATGCGGTTTCGCGACAAGGTCACCCACGCGGTGCGCTGGCGCATCGAGGCGGCTAGCAACCGCGAATTCGTGCGGCGGGGTGCGACGCTGTTCGCCCTGCCACGCTGGGCCCCCGTTGGGGCGCGCGCGATCTGGGGCACGGCGGATGCAATCTGGACCGCGCTTGGCGATACGTCTGAAGACATCAACTGGTACACAAAACGCGCCACGCTCAGCGCGGTATACAGTTCGACGGTGTTGTTCTGGCTGGGCGACGACAGCCCGGGACATGCCGCAACCTGGGCGTTCCTGGATCGCCGGATCGAGGATGTGATGCGGTTTGAAAAGGCCAAGGCGACCCTGCGCGAGAATAAGTTGGCCAGCGCTTTGATGGCGGGGCCGAACCGGTTGTTGGCAGGCGTTCGCCCGCCACCGGCGCGGCGCGGATATCCGGGACAGGAAGGTACCAGATGACCAAAACAATGCGAACCGTTGAGATCAGTGAGCCCGGCGGGCCAGAGGTTCTGAAACCAGCCGAGCGACCGATCCCCGTACCGCGCCATGGCGAGGTCGTCATCAAAGTCGCCTTCGCCGGGGTCAACCGCCCCGACGCCCTGCAACGCGCCGGGTCCTACAGGCCCCCGGCCACCGCCAGCGACCTGCCGGGGCTGGAAGCCGCCGGTGAGGTTGCTGCCATCGGTGACGGGGTGACCGGCTGGGCCATTGGCGACCAGGTCTGTGCGCTGCTGCCCGGCGGCGGCTATGCCGAATACGTTGCCACACCAGCGGCCCACGCCCTGCCGGTGCCCAAGGGCATGGACCTGCGCCGCGCTGCCTGCCTGCCGGAAACTTTCTTCACCGTCTGGTCCAACGTTTTCATGCGCGGCGGATTGAAGGCGGGCGAGGCATTTCTGGTCCACGGAGGCTCTTCCGGGATCGGCACCACGGCGATCCAACTGGCCAGCGTGTTCGGGGCACGGGTTTTCACCACTGCCGGATCGGATGAAAAATGCGCCGTCTGTACCGACCTGGGTGCGGAACGGGCGATCAACTACCGGGATGAGGATTTCGTGGAGGTGGTGAAAGCCGAAGGCGGCATTGACCTGATCCTTGACATGGTCGGCGGCAGCTATCTGCCGCGCAATGTGAAGGCGCTGAAGGACGATGGGCGGTTGGTGCAGATCGCCTTTCTGCAAGGCCCGAAGGTCGAACTGAACTTCGCGCAAGTCATGATGCGTCGTCTGACGATCACCGGATCAACCCTGCGTCCGCAATCGGACGCCGCCAAGGCCCGCATTGCCGAGGCCCTGCTGGCCAACGTCTGGCCGCTGCTGGACGCGGGCCGCGTGGCCCCGGTGATGGATCAGGAGTTTGCGCTGGATGACGCCTCCGAAGCGCATGCGCGGATGGAGGCCGGGGATCACATCGGAAAGATCGTTCTGCGGGTCTAGTTGTCGGGGACACCCCGCCATCGGTCGTCAGTTCAGCGGGCGTTACAGAAACCACAGGATCAGTCCGGTCGCGGCGGCCCCGGCGCTAAGGACAACGGTGATAATCGTCATTCGCGTGGTCGAGGCCGATTCGGCCACGTGGCTGTTCAGCCGTTGCATCATCTTGGCGGCATTGCGCCGCGCAGCCCAGAAAATCAGCACGGCCACCAGAATGAAGATCGAGGCCACAAGGCGCGGTACCCAGGTCGGCTCAAAAGCTGCGAAAACGGCCTTCAGGCCAAGCGCCACACCGACCGAGGCCATGCCGGTGCGCATCCAGCCGCCAAACGTCCTTTCGTTGGCAAGCATTGTGCGGTCCTCGGCCCAATCGGTCCGCTCTTCCGCCATGTCCTGTTCGTGATCGCTCATCATGTCGATCTAGCGGGTTCAGGGCGTTCGGGCGACTGAAATCTCGTCTGAATACGCCAAAGAGTCCGGCGGTGAACTTGCCTTCGCGTCCCGGACCCGCGATGCCTGATGGTGAAGGACCTGACCGAGACAATGCGCATGGGTGTGGCTGACATTGAGATTTTTCCCGTTAACGTATCGAACGGTACCCTCGGGATGTCGCAAATGCCGGGGCGGAACGGTCGATTGGCGGATGATCTTTCGGCGATCGAAGACTGGCGCCCGGCGCTTGTCATCTCGATGACGACCGGCGCGGAATTTGCTGAGGCTGGCCAGGCTGACATGGGTGCACTAATCCAGGCGATGGGCATTGACTGGTGCCATTTTCCGGTTGCCGACTATGCGACACCGACGGCGCAGCAGGCGCGGGATTGGCACGCGGTGTCGGGCAGGGCGCTGGCGGTGCTGAAGAATGGCGGGCGCGTCCTGATCCACTGCATGGGCGGATGCGGTCGTTCGGGGATGGCGGTGTTGCGCCTGATGGTCGAGGTGGGGGAGCGCCCGTCCGAAGCGTTGGACAGGCTTCGCGCAGTGCGCCCCTGTGCGGTGGAAACCGACGCCCAGTTTGCCTGGGCGGCGGGGGCTGCTAACATCGCCGGATCGGAACTGAGACGAAATAAGGCGACATGAGGGATCGGACGACAAGCTCTGCTTTGCTTCGCATGCTGCTGATCCTTGGTGCGGCCTGGATCATTGCGTACCTCTGGTCGATTTCGATCCTGATCTGGTCAGAACCCACCGGCGATGGCTTCACCCGCGGCCTGAACCGGGTTGCCGGGTTCTTCGGGTGGTAGCTGGCGGCAGGGGGCGTTGCGCTGGTGATATTCCTGCTGGGACGACGCCTGCCAAAAGGCGGCGCGCGGTGGCTGAGCCGGGTGCCGATCCTGCTGGCAATGCTGCCTGTTTTGGCCATCGCCGGGCTGCTGATCTATTCCTGGGTGATCCAGATGCTCTATCCGCCCGAGGGCTATGTTCCGCCGACAAAACCGGCGACGACCGTGCCGGCGGAACCAGTCCCTGCGGACTGACGTTAGCGCCCTTTGCGCTGATCCGCCGCCGACATCGCGCCTTTGACCATCTTGCCGAAAGATTTGCCGCGGGCCCGGGACTGGGCCAGGGTTTCGGAGTTGCGGGTGTCTTCGCGCGCGAGTTTTTGCCAGCGGTGCAGGCGCGCTGGGTCAATCGTGCCTGCGGCAATGGCTGCCTGGATGGCACAGCCGGGTTCTGTGTCATGGGCGCAATCGCGGAATTTGCAGCTCACGGCGAGGTCTTCGAGATCCGAGAATACCGTTTCAATCCCGTCACTTGCATCCAGAAGGCGCAACGCGCGCATCCCCGGCGTGTCGATCAACCAACCGCCGTGGGTTGCGCGGTGCAGCGAGCGGGCGGTGGTCGTGTGGCGGCCCTTGGCATCGTCTTCGCGGATCGCTGCCGTCGCGACGTCCTGCCCGGTCAGCGTCGTCGCCAGCGTCGATTTGCCGACACCTGACGACCCGACCATCGCCGCCGTACGTCCCTTTCCCCACCAATCCGTTAACGCAGCGGCCTGATCCGGGTTGCGGGCATCGACGGCCAGCACGCTGAGCATCGGTTGCAGACCCTCGGCCTGGCGGATGTAATCCTCTGCCTCGGCCATGTCGGACTTGGTCAGCACGATCACGGGATGGCATCCGGCGCTATGCGCCAGCACCAGATAACGTTCCAGCCGGGCCGGATTAAAGTCGGCATTGCAAGAGGTTACGATGAACAGCGTATCGACATTGGCGGCGATCAGCTGGGTGCGGGCGTCTTCACCCGAGGCGCGCCGTTCGAGGGCGGAGGATCGTTCCAGCCGCCGGTCGATCTGATCCCCGTCCAGCAGCACCCAATCGCCGACAGCGTAGTCGCCGGTTGAGGTCTTCTCGGTCCCGACGGTCAGCGGGCCGCCTGTGGTCAGGACCGACAGGGTGGTCCGGTGAACCTCGGACACGCGCGCAGGCGTCAGGTTTTCGAGGTCTTCGATGGAGAGTTGCTGTGAAAAATTGGCCGACCATCCGAGGTCAGCAAGCGTATAGGTCATTGTTCTGCCTTGCAAAAAGAGGTCACGACATCACCGCGCCGGTCGTCCGGGCGCGCCGATCGGGCTGGTCAAGGCAGTGGGGTTGCAGGGCGGTTGGCCCTGTCACACGCCCCCGCCCGACGGGGATATCAAGACAGTCATGGACACCCTCCTATGCAGGCGTGGCAGTTCGAGTGAGAGGCTGGACAACGACCCAAGCGGGGCTCGTTACGGTTGCTTCCTTCCGGACCTGGCCGGGTTGGCGAGGCGCCTGCCCGCGCCAACCTCTCAAGATCCCAGATAAGCGGTGAATTACGGATTCGCAAGGTCGGCGTTGCGTCTGCGAAGCGTCGGCAAAACGTATGGCAGGGGCGTTCGGTCGGATCAGGGGCGGTTAACCCCGGTTGGGCAGGGTCGGGGCATGAGCAGATATCCGATCAAGCGCCTTGCCACAGACAAGGTCACCAGCAAGGTGCCGCAGACCCGCACCGCCCGTTTGGCGCGGGCGCGCCTAAAGCGTTTCGGCTTGAACCTGAATCGCGAGGGATTCCCTTGAGACCTGATCTGTGATTCATCCTGTTTGGGAGGATGGATCATGTCAGCACCTTTGCCATCTGCGCTTCGGATACGGTTTCAGAGATACATTGAAGAAGGGTTGAGCGGGCGCGCGGCGGCGTTGCGGTTGAAGCTGTCGCCTGCCACAGGCGCGCGGTGGGCGCGTCAGGTGAGGATGAAGGGTCATGCGGAACCTGCCCGGCAGGGACCGCCGCGCGGCAAGGGAAAGCTGGCTCCGCATCGGGAATTCTTTGAGGAGTTGATCGCACAAGACCCTGACATCACGCTCTTTGAGTTGCGTAATGCGCTGGCCGATGCAGAGGGTGTGCGGGTGCATCACTCCTCCATCGCCAACCTTCTGTCCCGGCTCGGCTTCACGTACAAAAAAAGTCGCTGGTCGCAACCGAGCGCCGCCGCGCCAAGGTAAGGCAGCAACGGGCCGACTGGTTCAGATACCGCTCGCCAGCCATTGCGACCTTTCCTGAGCGCGTTGTCTTTATTGACGAAACCGCAGTGAAGACAAACCTCACGCGCCTACGCGGCAGAGCCAAGCGCGGTAAGCGCCTGACGATGGATGCGCCCTTCGGAAGCTGGGGAACCCAAACCTTGATCGCGGGCCTGACCCAAGGCGCGCTGATCGCACCTTGGGTCATCAAGGGAGCGATAGATGGCCCCGCCTTCGCGGCCTACATCCGCGAAGTGCTGGTCCCCGAGATCAACCCCGGCACTGTCGTCATTCTCGACAACCTGGCAACCCACCGGAATAAGGAGGCGACGCAGGCTTTACGCAATCACGGCTGCTGGTTCCTTTACCTGCCACCGTACTCGCCCGACCTGAATCCCATCGAGCAGGCCTTCTCTAAACTGAAAGCCCATTTGCGACGGATCGGGGCCAGGTCCTTTACCCAGGTCTTCGAAGCAATCGGAGCAATCTGCGATCTCTACGACCCAGTAGAATGCTGGAACTACTTTAAGGCCGCCGGATATGTCTCAGGTTAATGTCGAAACGCTTTAGGCCCCGGCACACTGGTCGACCGGGTGGATGCGCTGGTTCTGTCGGGTGGGTCGGCCTTCGGCCTTGATGCCGCGTCGGGCGTGGCCGAGGCTTTGCGGGACGCCCGACGCGGGGTGCAAACACCGGGGCCAAAAATCCCGATTGTGCCCGCCGCAATCCTGTATGATCTGCTGAGCGGGGGCCAGAAGGACTGGGCCACCAATCCCTATGGGCCGTTGGGGCGACAGGCTTTCGACGCCGCAGGCACTGAATTCACGCTCGGCACAGCCGGGGCGGGAAGCGGGGCGACAACGGCCGGATTGAAGGGTGGCATCGGCTCCGCCTCCTGGGTGCTGGAATCCGGCGTGACGGTTGGCGCGCTGGTCGCGGTCAATGCCATCGGCGGGGTCGCCGATCCCGAAACCGGGCAGTTCTGGGCCGCATCGTTCGAGGAAGACGGTGAGTTTGGGGGGCGTGGTGTTGCCCCGGTGGCAACGCCACGGATGAAGCACGATCCAACGGTTCTTCAGGCCACCACGCTGGCGATTGTCGCCACCGACGCCGCCCTGGACAAGGCACAGGCCGGTCAGGTCGCGATGGTGGCGCAAGACGGCATGGCCCGCGCGATCCTGCCATCACACACGATGTTCGATGGCGATCTTGTCTTTGCAGCCTCAACCGGCGCGCGTGCCCTGACAAATCCGCCCGACGACCTGACCCAGATCGGCCACGCCGCCGCGACCTGTCTAACCCGCGCCATCGCGCGCGGCGTGTACGAGGCGACCCCGGCCGAGGGAGATCCGTTCCCGACATGGGGTGACATGTTCGGCACCGGGGGCGGTTAAGTCTGAGACTGAGCTGAACGACGATCTTTGTCTGCAGCCGACCTTGGCGGCTCTGCCTGCGCCCGGTGCGCGCCGCAAGGCGCAGGGCGCGCGCCGGACCGGTCCCGCCGGTCAGGCGCTGGTCTGAGCTTGGCGCGTCCAAGCGTGGTGGCGGCCAGACCTGCGCCATAAATCATGCAAACTCAATGGCGCAGCGCCAGCCCACCGGTCCGGCGCGCGCCCTGCTTACGATGTAACTGCCAACCCCCGCTTCAGGCCAAACGTGTCCACATGTTGTCGGGTTCGCTGTGCGAGCTTCAGGGCTTTTTGGCCGATTCCCGGTCAGACGCACAATCCGCTACGCAGCCAGCAGCGCCCGCATCAGCGGACTATCCGCCTGTTCCAACTCGTCAATCACATCGAAATGATGCCGCCCCGGCGCGACCTTCAGCTCCGCACGCGGCCAGGCCTCGGCCAGCCAACGCGCCTGATCCAGGAACACAGGCCGTTCCTCGGCCCCGACCCAGACCGTCACGGGGGCTGGCCCTTGCTCCTGCAACAGCGCGCTTTCCGCTTCGGCCTCTGCCGCGTCCAGACCCAGTGTCTCGTTTATGGTCAGGCCCAGAAACGGGCGCAGGTCTGACAAGGGCGAAATCGGCATCACCCGCTGCAATCGCCCCGCCACGCCAGCGCCTAGCGGCCCGGTGGTGCTGGCCATGCGCGCGACCAGATGCCCGCCTGCGGAATGCCCGGCCAGAACAATCGGCCCTGGCACCTGATCCGCCGCCGCACTAACCGCTGCGCCGATCTGCGCGGTCATCCGGGAAATCCGCGCCTCGGGCGCCAGCGTGTAACTTGGCATCGCGACGGCCCAGCCCGCCTCGGTCGCGCCACGCGCGAAATGTGACCAGCCAGACCGGTCGAAGGCCATCCAGTATCCGCCGTGAAAGAAGACAAACAGCCCCTTGGGCCGGCCGGCGGGGTAGAACAGGTCGAACTGTTCGCGCGCGCCGTTTCCATAGGGCTGGTTCAGCCGTGCGCGCCCCACGTCATGCTCAACCTCGCGCCACGCCCGCGCCGCTTCGGCCCAGCGCGGCGCATAGGCTTCGGCGCCCGGTATGAACGTCCCGTTCTCATAATCGCGATCTGTCACCATGGCTTGCACCTCTGCCCTTGCTCCGCCATCAAGACTTAACCTTCCCCCCGGCGACTGCCCAGCCGTACATGATAAGGACCCATGCCATGCTTGACGCGACAACCGATCTGAAATCCCTGCTGAAAGACCCCGAACTTCTGGCCACCCGCGCCTATCTGGCCGGAGAGTGGACCGATGGCACCGGCGGTCGCAGTTTCGAAGTGACCAACCCGGCGCGGGGCGATGTGATCTGCGAGGTTGCCGATATCGACCGTGCGCAAACCGCAACAGCGATCGACAAAGCCTACACCGCGCAAAAGGAATGGGCCGCGCGCACCGCCAAGGACCGCGCCGGCATATTGCGCAAATGGTTCAACCTGATGGTCGAACACGCCGACGATCTTGGCACCATTCTGACCGCCGAGATGGGCAAACCGCTGGCCGAAGCGAAGGGTGAGGTCCTCTATGGCGCCTCCTTTGTCGAGTGGTTCGCCGAAGAGGCCAAGCGCGTTTACGGCGAAACCATCCCCGGCCACGCGCCTGACAAACGCATCACGGTGCTGAAACAACCCATCGGTGTCGCCGCCGCGATTACGCCGTGGAATTTCCCCAACGCGATGATCACCCGCAAGGCCGCCCCGGCGCTGGCTGCGGGGTGTTCGTTCATCTGCCGCCCTGCCTCGCTGACGCCGCTCAGCGCGCTGGCGCTTTGGGTATTGGCCGACCGCGCGGGAATACCCAAAGGCGTCTTCTCGATCATTCCGTCAAATTCGGCGTCCGAGATCGGCAAGGAGTTCACGTCGAATTCAAAGGTGCGCAAGCTGACCTTCACCGGCTCGACCGAAGTGGGGCGCATTCTGCTGCGCCAAGCCGCCGATCAGGTGATGAAATGCTCGATGGAATTGGGCGGCAATGCGCCGTTCATCGTCTTTGATGACGCCGATGTGGATGCTGCCGTCGAAGGCGCGATCATGTGCAAATTCCGCAATAACGGCCAGACCTGCGTTTGCGCCAACCGGATCTACGTGCAGGATGGCGTGTACGAGGAGTTTTCAGAAAAGCTGATCAAGGCGATCGCGGCGAAATCCATCGGCGATGGGTTGAAAGGGTCCGACTTTGGCCCGCTGATCAACGAAGACGCCGTTGAAAAGGTCGAAGAACATATCGCCGACGCCGTCGCAAAGGGCGGCAAGATTAGCCTGGGCGGCAGCCGGCACGAACTCGGCGGGTTATTCTTCGAACCGACGATCATCACCGACGCCACACCCGACATGCTGGTCTCGACGGACGAGACATTCGGGCCCTTCGCGCCGCTGTTCCGCTTCAAGGACGAAGATGAGGTGATCGCCTTGGCCAATGACACGATCTTCGGGCTCGCCAGTTATTTCTACGCCAAGGATATCAGCCGCGTCACCAAAGTGTCCGAGGCGCTGGAATACGGCATCGTGGGTGTGAACACCGGCATCATCTCGACCGAATCCGCCCCCTTCGGCGGCGTCAAACAGTCGGGTCTGGGCCGCGAAGGCAGCCACCACGGGATCGACGATTTCCTGGAGCTGAAGTACGTCTGCACCTCGGTCTGAACCAAATGGCACATCCCGGCGGCATGATGCGGGCGCTGATCCTGAAGCAAGACGGACTTGCGCGTGATGCGGGCACGATGCGCGGCCTTGACGCGCCGCATGACCTGTTGGAACTGGCCGAAATTCCGGTGCCGACACCCGGCCCCGGTCAGGTGCTGATCAGGGTGCGCCGCAGCACGGTCAACCCTTCGGACCTGGCGTATGTGACCGGCACCTACGGCCAGTCCCGCGTCGCGGGCACCCCGGCGGGGTTCGAAGGTGTCGGCACGGTCGTCGCAACGGGAGGTGGCCTGATGGCGCGGATGATGAAGGGGCGCAACGTCGCCTTCTATGTCAGCGCGCGCGGGTCAGGGGCCTGGGCGGACTATGCCGTCACGGATGCAAAGTCGGTGATCCCGCTAAAGAAAGGCATGCAAGACTGCGACGCCGCCGCGATGCTGGTCAACCCGATCTCGGTCGCGGCGATGCTGGACCTGGTGCAGCCGGGCGCAGCCTTCGTATTCACAGCCGCCGCCAGCCAGCTGGGCAAGCTTGCCGCGTCGCTGGCCGGTGATCAGGGCAAGCGGATGATCGGGATCGTGCGCCGGGATGCACCGATCGCGGCGTTAAAGACGCTTGGCGCGACCCATGTTTTGAACGCGACGTCGCCAGAGTTTGCACAGGATCTGGCGTCGGTTCTTCGCCGCGAAAAACCGGTGATCTTTCTGGATGCGGTCGGCGGTGGCCCGGTGTCGTCGCAGATATTCGACAGCATGGGCAAAGGCGCGCGCTGGGTGATCTATGGCGGGTTGGGCCAAGGTTCGGCGGAAATTCTCAATCCCGGCGGGATAATCTTCATGACCAAATCTGTCGAGGCATTCTGGGCCACCAACTGGGCGGCCAAGGCCACATTGCTTAAGCAGGTACAGATCAGCGGGCTGGTCCAGAAACGGTTCCTCAGCGGGGCGTGGGTGACAGATGTGGCGGCTGAATTGCCGCTGGATCAAGCGCTGGATGGCTTGCCCGAGGCGTTGAAGCTGACCGATGGCAAAGTGCAGATCGTTATGGCGGCACACGGCTAAAGCGCCAGAACCGTTCGACAATTGCGGCCCGGAACGGACAATGGCCAAGCGTGCAACTAACGCCCGGAAACTAACCCGTCATTACCCGCCTAAGACCAAGGCCAACCCTACTCCGCCCCTTGCGCGTTCAGGTGATCCACCAACTCCTCGCAAAGCGTAATCGCCGTGCTGGCACCGTTGTAATAGGCATTCGCTTCGCCGCATTCCTCGACCCGGACGGTGATCGGCGGTTCCAGTGAATAGAGCCTGTTCAAGGCGCCGATCTCGGCCCGGGCCAGATCGCGCAGGAACGAAGGCTCTCCGTCCAGCAGCTCAAGCAACGCACCCTCGCCCCCTTCCACTTCGGCCAATGCGCCGCCCCAGCTGTCGGCGGCAACCTCGAATTCTTCTTCGCAGGTCTCGGCGCGGTCCTCGGGCAGATCGAATTCCTCGATCAGGTCGCCGCGCGTTTCAGGCGACGCCCCATAGGCCAGGCACACGGTGTTATAAAGCCGCTGCAGATCCGGGCCGTGAACGTCCCAGAACGCCACCTCGACCCCCTCGGCCGCGCGCGCCTCGTCATCCATCAGAAAGCTCCACGCCGTGTCCGACAGGATCGCGCTGGCGGCGTCATCTTCAAAATGCGCGTCCATCATCAGAACCGACAGGGTGTCGGCGGCGTCCTCTTCCTGTCCGAAGACGGGCAGAAGAAGGATGTCGATCAGCGCATGCCCCAATTCGTGATACAGGATCGCGATCACGTTAGACGCGACAAAATCTGCGTTTTCAGGCACTTGGGTCCGGTCAGCCTGTGCCGATACCGGCGCGGCAACCAGACAGGCGGACAGGATCAGCGCAAGCGGTTTCATGTCGGGATCAAAGCCCAGTAGTCGAGGTCGAGCAAGACATCAGGCGCATATTTTCCGTCCGCGCCACGCAGGGCGAACGCCTCCGCACCCGCTTTCACAGCGACCAGCCGCAGCCGCAGCGCGCCGACATCAGGTGCCGAGGTTTCGGCCCGGTCCAGAACCTCGGACCACGCCGTCACCGTGTCGCCCGCAAAGGCCGGATTTGCATGCGCGCCCCCGTTCAGCCCGACAACCAGCGCCGCATTCGCCAACCCGTTGAACGACAGCGCGCGCGCCAGGCTGATGATATGCCCGCCATAGATCAGGCGCCGCCCGTCTTCGCGATGGGTCGCATCGAAATGCACCTTCGCCGTGTTCTGCCACAGGCGCGTGGCCAGCATATGCTCGGCCTCTTCCAGCGTCACAGCGTCCACATGATCAATCTTCTCGCCAACCGCATAGTCGCCCCAGCGATGTGCCTCGCCCGCAGCGGCAAAATCATAGGCGGTGAGATCAAGGCCTGGCGGGATCGTCAGGTCGCGCGCGTCCACCGCACCATTCAACGCCGGGATCACCGGTTCCGCGTCGCCCCCACCATCGCGCGTACGCACCATGACCCAGCGGACATAGCTCAGCACATCTTCACCGCGCTGGTTGCGACCCGTCGTGCGCACCCAAACCACACCGGATTTCCCGTTCGAGTTTCGCTTCAGCCCGATCACCAGTGATGTCGCGCTCAGCGTATCGCCCGGCCAGACCGGTGCCAGCCAGCGCCCCTCGCCATAGCCAAGGTTTGCGACCGCGTTCAGCGAAATATCGGGCACCGTTTTGCCGAACACGGTATGAAACGCGATCAGCGGGTCCAGCGGGGCCGCATCCAATCCGCAATCGCGGGCGAATTCATCCGAACTCAGGATCGCGTGGCGGCTGGGATATAGCGCGGTGTATAGCGTACGCTCGCCCTGCCCCAGGGTTCGCGGAACCGCATGGGCAATCACCTCGCCCAACGCGTAATCCTCGAAAAACCGACCCGGATTTGTCTTCATTGCTGACCCAGTTTGAGGTCGGGGGAATAGTCGCCTGCAACCTCTTTGACCACCGCCTGCCCGCAGCGCATCACGCCGCTGGTGGCGTCATGGGCATAGGTGGGTTCGCCATAAAGCTCCCAGCCTTTGTTCAGCGCAGCACTGACCTTGTGACAGAAGGCGGAAGTGTCGTCCTCGCTGAGGAATCTGTAAAGTTTCATGCGCTTACCCCGGGAATGGCCAGACGCCGAGCCATGTGTGAATTCCCGTATTCACTGCGAACACCACTGCCGAGATTACAAGCAGCCGGATATCCCCGACCAGCGATCCCCCAGTAAAAGGATCCGGCGCCGGTTCGGCCCGGTTCACGATCTGCATCTGGATCAGCGCCCAAAGCCCGATGCCGCCAAACAGCAGAACCGCCGCCAGATGGCCGTTCACCAGCAAATGCGCAACCGACCAGACAACCACACCCGCCAGCATCGGATGGCGCAGCTTGCCGCGCAGCCGGCTTTTCGATGACCCCGCGCCCAGCAGAATTACCGCGATCAGCATCAGCAGGTTGTTGATGTGAATGACAAAGGGCGGCAGGAACCACAGATCGACAAAGGGCGCGCTGCGCATGCCGATCACCATCAGCACGATTGAAGCCACCAGAACAAGCGCGATCACACCCCTGGAGGCATTGCCCATGCGATCCGTCATCGCCGCCCGCGCCCCCGGCGCGAGGCGCTTGAAAAAATGCGTAAAGCTCCACAGCAGCACGCCAAGTATGATCCAGATCATGTGCAGGTCTCCGCAATTGCTTCTGCCTTGGCCAAGGTGGCCCGCGCCGTGGCGACATGCAAGTTCTCGACGATTTTGCCATCCAGCACCGCGACGCCCTGCCCGGCGGCCTCGGCCTGCGCGAAAGCCTCAATCTGACGCCGGGCCAGCGCGACCTCGTCTTCAGAGGGGGCGAAGGCGGTATTGGCGATGTCCAATTGCGCGGGATGGATCAGGCTTTTGCCGTCCATGCCCAGCGCGCGGCCATCCGCACACTCATCCCGCAGCCCAGCATCATCCTTGAACGCATTGTACACCCCATCAACGCAGGCAATCCCTGCGGCCCGCGCCGCCAGAACGCAGGCCTGCAACGCCATCCGCATTGAGGGCCGTCCGCCCCCCTCTGGCAGGTGCAGATCCTTGGCCAGATCGTTGGTTCCGATCACAAATCCTTGCATCCCCGGCGCATCAGCAATCGCCAGCGCGTTCAGTATCCCACGCGGCGTCTCCATCATTGCCCAGATCGCCGCGCCGCCAAGACCAGCCGCATCCATCAGATCAGTCAGCGCCGTGATATCTTCGGCCCCATTCACCTTGGGCAACAAAATGGCATCCGGCGCCGCCCCGGCCAGTGCCGCCAGATCATCGCGCGCCCATGGCGTGTCGAGCGCATTGATCCGCACGACACGCGCACGATTGCCGTAACCACCCGCGCCCAGCGCCCCGGTCAAAGCGGCGCGGGCGTCCGCCTTGGCATCGGGTGCGACCGCGTCCTCCAGATCGAAGATGATCGCATCGCAGGGCAGGCTGCGCGCCTTGTCCAGTGCGCGCGCATTCGAACCGGGAATATACAGCATGGACCGCCAAAGATGTCGTTCGCTGCCCATGTCGTCATTCCCCCGCGCTGAATTTCGCTGCTATGCAGCATATTCTCGGGGCCTTGTTCAAGGCGGTTCCTGCGTGCCGTCGCTTTGATGCCATTAACGCGGGCACGCACCGTTAAGGAATTGGTGGCCACGATTGGACAGACCGCCCGGCGCATTTAACACCAAAAAGGACACTCCATGACCCGATCCTGCCTTGCCGCCGCGCTTGTCGCATCTTTCGCATTTGTCGCTTTGCCCGCCGCAACCCTCGCCCAGTCCAACCCGCGCAATTGTGGCCCCCGCGACGCCGTTCTGGCCCGCCTGTCCGAGGGCTACGGCGAATCGCGTCAGTCCGCCGGGCTGGCCGCACAGGGCCAGATGGTCGAAGTTTTCGCCGCTTCCGGAACCGGCACCTGGACCATCACGGTGACAAATGCGGCGGGCCTGATGTGCCTTGTCGCCTCGGGCGAGGCCTTTGAGAGGTTTGATGAAATTGCCCCCGTGCCGGGGTCCGATTCGTAAAGGGGTGCACCCTCGGGTCCGGCACCTGCAACCCGGCGCACTGCGCTGGGCTGCTTGCGCTGCCCGGCAAGGTTGGCTAGGCACGGCCCCGAAATCGACATCACATGACACAACGTCATCGACATCGGAGCATCCCCACATGGCCAGACCCAAAATCGCGCTTATCGGCGCCGGACAAATCGGCGGAACCCTGGCGCACCTCGCGTCCCTCAAGGAAATGGGCGATGTCGTCCTGTTCGACATTGCCGACGGCACACCCCAGGGCAAGGCGCTGGATATCGCCGAAAGCGGCCCGGTCGAAGGGTTTGATGCCAAACTGAAGGGCACCACAGATTACGCCGATATCGCAGGCGCGGACGTTTGCATCGTCACCGCCGGTGTTCCACGCAAACCGGGGATGAGCCGGGATGACCTGCTGGGCATCAACCTCAAAGTCATGAAGTCGGTTGGTCAGGGCATCGCCGCCAATGCGCCGAATGCCTTTGTGATCTGCATCACCAATCCGCTGGACGCGATGGTCTGGGCGCTGCGCGAATATTCGGGCCTGCCCCACGCCAAGGTGGTTGGCATGGCCGGTATCCTTGATTCGGCGCGCTTCCGGCATTTCCTCAGCCTGGAATTCGACGTCTCGATGCGCGACGTCAGCGCCTTTGTTCTGGGCGGCCACGGCGACACGATGGTGCCGCTGGCGCGGTACTCCACCGTTGGCGGCATCCCGCTGCCCGATCTGGTTGAGATGGGCTGGACCACGCAGGAAAAACTGGACGCGATCATCCAGCGCACCCGCGATGGCGGTGCCGAGATTGTTGGCCTGCTGGGCAACGGCTCGGCCTTCTACGCGCCCGCTTCCAGCGCGATCGAAATGGCGCAGGCCTACCTCAACGATCAGCGGCGCCTGCTGCCCTGCGCGGCCTGGGTCGACGGCGCGCTTGGCCTGAAGGGCATGTATGTCGGCGTGCCAACCGTGATCGGCGCCAATGGCATCGAACGCGTGGTGGATATCAACCTCAACAAGGCCGAACAGGCGATGTTCGACAAATCGGTCGACGCCGTAAAAGGCCTGGTCGAGGCTTGCCGCGCCATCGACAGCAACTTGGGCTAAGGCCCCCGATTGCCCGTTATTCTGAAGGACCATGGACTGGCGTATTTCGGCATCCCGAAAATCGCCAGTTCATCAATGAAACGGGTCCTGTTCGCACTGGAATGCGGCGAACCTTTCGAAAAGCGTACCGAGGCATCAGCCCACAAACCCAAAGCATTGCACGAAATCTATCCGTCGCGCCCGCTTGCGCGTGGCGATTTCAAGGCCTGCGCGGATTTGTGGAATTTCGCGGTCGTGCGCGACCCGGTCGACAGGATCCTGTCAGCCTATGGTCATCGCGTTGTCGGCCTGCGGGATCTTGAAAAACGCGATACCGCAAAGCGCAAAGCCCGCTTGCTGCGCATCAGCCTGCGCCCGGACCTGGAAGAATTCTGCCTGAAGCTTGATCGCTATCGCCTGATGTCAGGCCTGATTCGCCACCACGTCGATGCCCAGACCCGCTTTCTTGGCCGCGATCCCGCACGGCTTGACGCGATTTTTCCGATCGAAAAAATGGCCGACCTGACACAGGCCCTCAGCGAACGCACCGGCCAGCAAATCACCATGCCGACCAATTCCGGCACCGGGCCGCGATTTTCCCGCAGTGAACTGTCGCCAAAAGCAACCCGGGTGATCCTGCGCAAGTTCGCAGCCGATTACCGGTTCCTGAACGGTATTTACACGCCCCCCACCACCTGAACGCGCGCCAATTGCTGCTTCCGCTGCGCTTATGTGATCACGCAAAAGATGCTGTGATCACATATGTCGCTTTTTGCCTGCACATCGGGATATTGCCGTTTCAACCCGCAAATATTCATGCAACCGTCGCCCCAACTCATCAGCGAAGGATACGCCGCCCATGAATATCCACGAGTATCAGGCCAAATCCCTGTTGCGCAGCTATGGCGCGCCTGTCAGCGAAGGCCGCGCGATCACGCGCGCCGAAGAGGCGAAATCGGCGGCAGGCGAACTGGATGGTCCGGTCTGGGTCGTCAAGGCGCAGATCCACGCCGGCGGGCGCGGCAAGGGCAGCTTCGCAGAAGCCGACGCAGGCGACAAAGGCGGCGTGCGGATCACCAAATCGGTGGGCGAAGCTGCGGCCGAGGCCGAAAAGATGCTGGGCCGCACGCTGGTCACCCATCAGACCGGCCCGGCGGGAAAGCAGGTCAACCGCATCTACATCGAAGACGGCGCGGCCATCGCGAAGGAATTCTACCTCGCCCTGCTGGTCGACCGGGGTTCCAGCCGCGTGTCCTTCGTCTGCTCGACCGAAGGCGGCATGGACATCGAAGAAGTCGCCGCCAGCACGCCGGAAAAGATCGTCAGCTTCTCGGTCGACCCCGCGACCGGCTATATGCCCTACCACGGCCGCCGCATCGCCTTCGCGCTGGGTCTGGAAGGCAAGGCGGTCAAGCAATGCGTCGGCCTGATGGGCACGCTCTATAAGCTGTTCAACGAGAAAGACGCCGAAATGGTCGAGATCAACCCCCTGATCCTGACCGAGGGCGGAGAGCTCGTCTGCCTCGACGCGAAAATGGGGTTCGACTCCAACGCCATGTACCGCCAGCGCGATGTCGCCGCGCTGCGGGACGAGACCGAGGAAGACCCAAAGGAACTCGCCGCATCCAAGTTCGATCTGAACTACATCGCGCTGGACGGCGAAATCGGCTGCATGGTCAACGGTGCCGGGCTGGCCATGGCGACGATGGACATCATCAAGCTTTATGGCTCGGAACCGGCCAACTTCCTTGACGTCGGCGGCGGCGCCACCACCGAAAAGGTGACCGAGGCGTTCAAGATCATCACCAGCGACCCGAACGTCAAAGGCATCCTGGTCAACATCTTCGGCGGCATCATGCGCTGCGACGTGATCGCCGAAGGCGTGGTCAGCGCGGTGAAAGAGGTCGGGTTGCAAGTCCCCCTGGTCGTCCGGCTGGAAGGCACCAACGTCGAAAAGGGCAAAGAGATCATCAACCAAAGCGGCTTGAACGTGATCGCGGCGGATGACCTGGGCGACGCGGCCGAGAAGATCGTGAAAGCGGTCAAAGGATAATCGTAGGCCGGGCGTCTGCCCGGCACGCATCGGAATGCCGGGCAGACGCCCGGCCTACGGAGACAATTGAATGGCAATCCTCATAGACGAAACCACCAAGGTCATCTGTCAGGGCTTCACCGGCTCTCAGGGCACCTTCCATTCCGAACAGGCGATTGCCTACGGCACGCAGATGGTTGGCGGCGTGACGCCGGGCAAGGGCGGGCAGAGCCATCTGGACCTGCCGGTCTTCAACTCCTGCCACGAAGCGGTGGCGGCAACGGGCGCGAACGCCAGCGTGATCTACGTCCCGCCGCCCTTCGCCGCGGATTCGATCCTCGAAGCGCTGGACGCGGAAATCCCGCTAATCTGCTGCATTACCGAAGGCATCCCGGTCCTCGACATGATGCGGGTCAAACGGGCGCTGGAAGGGACCAGCAGCATCCTGGTCGGTCCGAACTGCCCCGGCATCATCACGCCGGATGCGTGCAAAATGGGCATCATGCCCGGCCATATCCACAAACGAGGCTCGGTTGGCGTCGTCTCGCGCTCGGGCACGCTGACATATGAGGCCGTCAAGCAAACCACCGACTCCGGCCTTGGTCAATCGACGGCGGTTGGTATCGGCGGCGACCCGATCAAGGGGACCGAGCATATCGACGTGCTGGAATGGTTCCTGGCCGACGACGAAACCCAGTCGATCATCATGATCGGCGAGATTGGCGGCTCGGCCGAAGAAGAGGCCGCGCAGTTCCTGAAAGACGAAGCCAAGAAGGGCCGCAAGAAGCCGGTCGCCGGTTTCATCGCGGGCCGCACCGCCCCTCCGGGCCGTCGCATGGGCCACGCAGGCGCGATCGTTGCCGGCGGCAAAGGCGGCGCGGATGACAAGATCGAGGCGATGAAATCCGCCGGCATCGTCGTCGCCGACAGCCCCGCCACCCTTGGCAAGGCGGTGCTGGATGCAATTGGGTAGAGTGACAAAAAGGGCTTGAGATAGCGCCATGCGCCGCGCCTTACATTTGCGAACCAATTGGTTCCTACGGGCTTTGCTGGCGTCATTCGTGATTGCCACCGCTGCCAGCACTCCAAGAATCGTGGCGGCACAAAGCAGTGACCCCGCTGACGCCCCACCTACCCCGCTTGAGGCGATGTTCCTGGCTTGCCTTGCGCCCAATGTACCCATGGCATTGCGCAGCAAGACGGTGCTGGAGTCCGGCTGGCAGGCGGCGGAAAGTGCCCCGTCAGCACGCAGCATTGTCGAACAGTTGGCGGTGCGCGCAGATCGCGGTGATCCGCCGAAATCCTGGGATATGGTTCTGGCCGACGCAGCCGGGCAGGTGGCCACGCTCGGCCCGGAAACGCAGTTGTTTTCCATTGGCGGCGATGTCCCCAGCCTGCTGATCATGCAACCAACCCCTGGCGGCATGACCTGCGGCTATTCCGCATCCGACAGCAGCCGCGAGGCTTTGCAACTTCTGCTTGGCGTGGGCAAGGACCCGTCCGAACAAGCCGCCGGAACCCTGACCATCCGCGCCGCTGTCAGCGTGCGCGCCATCGTGCAGGACGATCAGTCCCGCGACTGGCAGGTCGAAGCCGCGTCCCACTTTGCCGATCCTGCCGAAATCACCGCCGAAACCGGCCAGCCGTTTTCCACCGCCTTCGCGCTGACCATCGCGCTAGAACCCGCCGAGAGCTGAGGTAGCCCAATGACCGAGCAATCCCCCAACGACCAGTTCCATGCCTCCTCCTTCCTACAGGGGCACAACGCGGAATATGTCGAGGCGCTGCATGCACGCTATGCCGACAACCCGTCGGCCGTGGATGAAGCGTGGCAAAGCTTTTTCCGGCAGTTGGGTGATGCCGGCGGTGATGCCAAGGCCGAGGCGACCGGCCCCTCCTGGGCGCGCGCCGACTGGCCGCCCGCCGCCGATGATGAAATAACCGCCGCGCTCGATGGCCAATGGGGCAGCCTTGGCGCGCCCGAGGCACAGGCCGCCGGTGACAAGATCAAAGCCAAAGCGGCCGAGAAGGGCGTCGAAATATCCGAAGGCATGGTGCGCCGCGCTGTCACTGACAGCTTGCGCGCGCTGATGCTGATCCGCGCCTATCGCATCCGCGGCCACCTGATTGCCGACCTTGATCCGCTGGGCATGCGTGATCAGACCGAACACCCCGAGCTTAGCCCCGCGTCTTATGGCTTCACCGCCGCCGACATGGATCGCCCGATCTTTCTGGACAATGTGCTGGGGATGGAGGTCGCGACGCTGTCCGAAATCCTCGCCCTGGTGAAACGCACATATTGCGGCACCTTTGCGCTGCAATACATGCATATCTCGAACCCGGAGGAGGCTGGCTGGCTGAAAGAACGGATCGAGGGGTTGGGCAAAGAGGTGACCTTCACCGAAAACGGCCGCCGCGCGATCCTCAACAAGATGGTCGAGGCTGAGGGCTTCGAAAAATTCCTCCATGTCAAATACATGGGCACCAAGCGTTTCGGACTGGATGGCGGCGAAAGCCTGATCCCGGCGATGGAACAGATTATCAAACGCGGCGGCGCGCTGGGCGTGGAAGAGATTGTCATCGGCATGCCGCACCGGGGACGCCTCAGCGTGCTCGCCAATGTCATGCAGAAACCCTACAAGGCGATTTTCAACGAATTCCAGGGCGGCAGTTTCAAACCCGAAGACGTCGATGGGTCCGGCGATGTGAAATACCATCTGGGTGCATCATCTGACCGCGAATTCGACGGCAATTCGGTCCACCTGTCGCTGACCGCCAACCCCAGCCACCTGGAGGCCGTGAACCCCGTCGTGATCGGCAAGGTCCGTGCCAAGCAGGCACAATTGGGCGACAAGGCGCGCACCCGCGTCCTGCCGCTTCTGCTTCATGGCGATGCGGCCTTTGCAGGCCAGGGCGTCATCGCCGAGTGCTTTGGTCTGTCAGGTCTGCACGGTCACATGACCGGCGGTACGGTCCACGTCATCGTCAACAACCAGATCGGCTTTACCACCGCACCGCATTTCAGCCGCTCCAGCCCCTATCCGACCGACATCGCGATGATGGTGGAAGCACCGATTTTCCACGTGAACGGCGACGATCCCGAAGCCGTGGTTCACGCCGCAAAGGTCGCGACCGAGTTCCGCCAGAAGTTCCACAAGGACGTGGTGATCGACATCTTCTGCTATCGCCGCTTCGGCCATAACGAGGGGGACGAACCGATGTTCACCAACCCCCTGATGTACAAGAAGATCAAGACCCAGAAGACCACGCTGACGCTCTACACCGAACGATTGGCCCGTGACGGTCTGATCCCGGCTGCCGAGATCGAGGATATGAAGGCCGCGTTCCAGTCCTATCTGAACGAGGAGTTCGAGGCCGGAAAAGCCTATAAGCCCAACAAGGCCGACTGGCTGGATGGGCGCTGGTCGCATCTGGACCGTCGGGGCGAAGAATACCAACGCGGCCAGACCGCAATTTCGCCCGAAACCATGGCCGAAGTCGGCAAAGCGCTCAGCACGGCACCGGATGGCTATCCGCTGCATAAGACCGTCGGGCGCCTGCTGGATACCAAGGCGCAAATGTTCCAAAGCGGCGCAGGCTTCGACTGGGCCACGGGCGAAGCGCTGGCCTTCGGATCGCTGCTGACCGAAGGCTACCCGGTGCGCCTGTCCGGGCAGGACAGCACGCGCGGCACGTTCTCGCAGCGCCACTCGGGCCTCGTCAATCAGGATACCGAAGAACGGTACTATCCGCTGAACCACGTCCGCGAGGGCCAGGCCCCTTACGAGGTTATCGACTCGATGCTGTCCGAATACGCGGTCCTTGGCTTCGAATACGGTTATTCACTGGCCGACCCGAATTCGCTGGTCATGTGGGAAGCGCAGTTCGGCGATTTCGCCAATGGCGCGCAGATCATGTTCGACCAGTTCATCAGCTCGGGCGAAAGCAAATGGCTGCGGATGTCCGGCCTTGTCTGCCTGCTTCCGCACGGGTTCGAAGGGCAAGGCCCGGAACACTCCAGCGCGCGCCTGGAACGGTTTCTGCAAATGTGCGGGCAGGACAACTGGATCGTCGCCAACTGCACCACACCTGCGAACTACTTCCACATTCTGCGCCGCCAGATCCACCGCGATTTCCGCAAACCGCTGGTGCTGATGACCCCGAAATCCCTGCTGCGCCACAAAGGTGCCGTCAGCAATGCCGAGGATTTCACCACCGGATCGTCCTTCCACCGCCTGCTGTGGGACGACGCGCAGAAGGGGAATTCGGATACCAAGCTGGTTGCCGACAAGAAGATGAAGCGCGTCGTGCTGTGTTCCGGCAAGGTCTATTTCGACCTGCTGGAAGAACGCGACGCACGCGGGATCAAAGACATCTACCTGCTGCGGTGCGAACAATTCTATCCCTTCCCTGCCAAGTCGATGATCGACGAACTTGGGCGTTTTCCCAACGCCGATGTAGTCTGGTGCCAGGAAGAGCCCAAGAACCAGGGCGCCTGGACCTTCATGGACCCGAACATCGAATGGGTTCTGACCCGCATCAACGCCAAGACCACGCGCGCCGCCTATGTCGGACGACAGGCCAGTGCCTCGCCCGCGACGGGTCTGGCCAGCCAGCACAAAACCCAACAAGCAGCGCTGGTCGACGAAGCGCTGACGCTTTCCGAATAAAGGAACCTGCCCCATGTCCACCGAAGTCCGCGTGCCCACCTTAGGCGAAAGCGTCACCGAAGCCACCGTTGCCACCTGGTTCAAGAAGCCCGGCGATGCCGTCGCCGTTGACGAAATGCTGTGTGAGCTGGAAACCGACAAGGTCACCGTCGAAGTCCCCAGCCCCGTCGCCGGAACATTGGGCGAGATTATCGCCGCCGAAGGCGAAACCGTCGGCGTCGATGCACTGCTCGCCACAATCTCGGAAGGCGCAGGGGCCACAGCACCCGAACCGGCAAAGGACGACACGCCCGCCCCGAAGGCCGCGGCCTCGGGCGGCGGATCAGTCGACGTCATGGTCCCAACCCTTGGCGAAAGCGTGACCGAGGCGACTGTCGCCAGCTGGTTCAAGAAAGTCGGTGACACCGTCGCCGCCGACGAAATGCTGTGTGAGCTTGAGACAGACAAAGTCAGCGTCGAGGTTCCCGCCCCTGCCGCAGGCACCCTGACCGAAATCCTCGCCGAAGAAGGCGCGACGGTGGCCGCCGGCGGCAAACTGGCGGTGATGGGATCAACCGACGCGGCGACCGCCGCCGCCCCGAAAGACGAAGCTCCGGCACCGGCCGCCGCTGGCGGAAAGGACGTCGAAGACGCCCCCTCGGCCAAGAAGATGATGGCCGAGAATGACCTGAAACCCGGCGATGTCACCGGTACGGGCCGCGATGGCCGGGTGATGAAGGAAGACGTGCAAAAGGCACTGTCCACCAGCGCGTCACCCGCCCCGCCCCCCGCCGAAACCCCGCGCGCCCCCGTCGCCGCCAGCGACGAATCCCGCGAGGAACGCGTCAAGATGACCCGCCTGCGCCAGACCATCGCGCGGCGTTTGAAAGACGCCCAAAACACCGCCGCCATGCTGACCACCTATAACGAGGTCGACATGTCCGCCGTCATGGGCCTCAGGAAAGAATACAAGGAGCTGTTCGAGAAAAAGCACGGCGTCAAACTCGGCTTCATGAGCTTCTTCACCAAGGCCTGCTGCCACGCGCTGATGGAAGTGCCGGACGTGAACGCCGAAATTGACGGCACCGACGTCGTCTACAAACGCTTCGTCCACATGGGCGTCGCCGTCGGCACCCCGACCGGCCTCGTCGTGCCAGTGATCCGCGACGCCGACCAGATGAGCTTTGCCGAGATCGAAAAATCCATCTCGGCCATGGGCCTGAAAGCCCGCGACGGCAAGCTCTCCATGGCCGACATGCAGGGCGGCACCTTCACGATCTCCAACGGCGGCGTCTATGGCAGCCTGATGAGCAGCCCGATCCTGAACCCGCCGCAATCCGGCATCCTCGGCATGCACAAAATCCAGGACCGCCCCGTGGTGGAAGGCGGAGAGGTCGTCATCCGCCCGATGATGTACCTGGCGCTGAGCTATGACCACCGGGTGGTGGACGGGAAAGGGGCGGTGACGTTCCTGGTGCGGGTGAAAGAGGCGCTGGAAGATCCGAGGCGGTTGCTGATGGATTTGTGAGGGAGAGCGACTTGTTTGATTTCACGTGGAAGGATTTTCTGGCAATCTACGCTGCAATTCTTTCGACCCTAGTTTTCCTTTGGAATGTCAGAAAGTCTCGATCCAAATTCAAAGTAATCGTTGTTCATGGAAATTCAGAAATTGATGAAAAAATTAAATTTGGAGTCTACGTATCGGTACAAAATACGTCGCACAATGTTGTCTTTATCAATGCCGCCTCCGTTCTGTACCCGTATCGTCGAAGCACGTTCTGGTCCAAATTGTGGCATCTTGTTAGATTCAGAAATTCTCCAATCTCTGTTGGTTGGATTCATACTTCACCATCCTATGAAAACATCGAGACCGGACTCCCCATAGTGATTCAACCAGGAGACTCGCACGGGTTCCTCTTGCCCGCAGCCGCCCTGAACGAATTAACAAAGGACCGGAGTCGGTCAGAGATCAGGTTGGCCATTCAAAACGCACATGGTCAAAATACTTACTCAAAGAAATTCTCGATCGATTGGTTGGATGACAGCAGGCAAAAAGTGCAGACAGCCCCCCAACCTCACCACTAGCCCAACCCCCACCAATATGCCAAAACACTGACAACACACGTTTGCCATACGTTTTGCCGACACTTTGCAGACGCTTTGCAGACCACGAAATCTAACCGAAAGGCCGCCCCATGCCCGCCTACGACGTCATCATCATCGGCTCCGGCCCCGGCGGCTATGTGTGCGCCATCCGCTGCGCCCAACTGGGCCTGAAAACCGCTTGCGTCGAAGGGCGAGAGACGTTGGGCGGCACCTGCCTGAACGTCGGTTGCATCCCGTCCAAGGCGCTGCTCCACGCCAGCCACATGCTGCACGAAGCCGAGGAGAATTTCGCCAAGATGGGCCTCAAGGGCAAGGCGCCCTCGGTCGACTGGAAAGCGATGCTCGCCTACAAGGACGAGGTCATCGGGCAGAACACCAAGGGCATCGAATTTCTGTTCAAAAAGAACAAGGTATACTGGATCAAAGGCTGGGCGAGCATCCCCGAGGCCGGCAAGGTCAAGGTCGGAGATGAGGTGCATGAGGCCAAGCATATCGTCATCGCCAGCGGCTCGGCCCCCGCGTCGCTGAAGGGTGTCGAGGTTGACGAGAAAACAATCGTCACCTCCACCGGCGCGCTGGAATTGGGCAAGATCCCGAAACGCCTGACCGTGATCGGGGCCGGGGTGATCGGCCTCGAAATGGGCTCGGTCTATGCGCGGCTGGGGTCCGAGGTCACGGTGGTTGAATTCCTCGACCACATCACGCCGGGGATGGACGCCGAAGTTTCGAAGGTCTTCCAGAGAACGATGAAAAAACAAGGACTTAAGTTTATCCTGAAATCCGCCGTCCAAGGCGTCGCGGTCAAGAACAACAAAGCCACCGTCACCTACAAATCCCGCAAGGATGACTCGGAATCGACGATCGAGGCCGACACCGTCCTGCTCGCCACTGGGCGTGTTCCCTTCATAGACGGGCTGGGTCTGGACGCGCTGGGCGTCAAAACCACCGACCGGGGCATGATTGAAACCGACGCCAAGTGGGCCACCAACATCCCCGGCATCCACGCCATCGGCGACGCTATCCAGGGGCCGATGCTGGCCCATAAGGCCGAAGACGAAGGAATGGCCGTGGCCGAACATCTGGCCGGTCAGCATGGCCACGTGAACTACGGCGTCATTCCCGGCGTGGTTTACACCCATCCAGAGGTTGCGACCGTGGGCGAAACCGAAGAAACCTTAAATAAATCAGGGTGTTCCTACAAGGTCGGCAAATTCTCATTCATGGGCAACGGACGCGCCAAGGCGGTCTTCTCAGGCGACGGCTTCGTGAAAATCCTCGCCGATGCAGACACCGACCGCGTGCTCGGCTGCCACATCATCGGCCCCGCCGCGGGCGACCTGATCCACGAGGTTTGCGTCGCGATGGAGTTCGGCGCCTCTGCCGAGGATATCGCCCGGACATGCCACGCCCACCCGACTTTCAGCGAGGCCGTCCGCGAAGCTGCGCTCGCCTGCGGTGACGGGGCCATTCACGCCTGAAGATCCAGCGCGAAGTACCGCATCCCCGCCACCGGACTGTCGTTATAGGGCGGTATCTCAACGAAACCGTAACTTTGATAGAGCGATACCGCCGCGTCCAGAAATTCCCCGGTGTCGAGGATAATCCGGCGATACCCGTTTGCCTGCGCAGACGTCAGCAACGCATCGATTAGTTGCCTGCCCAAGGCGTGACCGCGGGCGTCCGGAACCACGTACAGACGCTTCATTTCGCAGCTGTCCGCGTCATGGCGACGGTATGCGATGCAGCCAACACAGGCACCGCCCACGGCGCGCGCCAACAGAATCTCACCATCGGGTGGGGCGTATTTGCCCGGTAAACCGGCAAGCTCTTCAGAAAAATTCTGGAACGCCAGATCAATGCCAAAGTCATCTTCAAGGAACTGCGCATAGGCCAAGAACAGCGCGCCCGCATCTGCGATATCGGCATGTGAACGCGCCGCCGAAATCGTGACGTCCTTCATTGCGCCAGAACCCGCAGGCCCCGTGTCATATCCTCGGTCACGGCGCCGCGCAATGCAGCTTCGTCGCCCGCGCGCAGGGCCGCGATGATCCGGCCGTGGCCATTGTGGTTGTTGCCCGCGTCCAGGCGATCGTAAAGCTGCCGCATTGTCGGCCCAAGCTGTAGCCAGACGTTTTCAACCGTCGCCAACATCGCCGGGGCCTGCGCGCGCAGGTACAGCGCGCGGTGAAAATCAAGGTTGGCGCGGATATAGCTGACGGCATCCCGGCGCCAGATGGCCTTGTTCGCCTGATCATTGATCGCGGCCATGCGGTCGATCAATGCAATGTGGGCGCGCGGCAGGGCGCGCGCGGCCAGCTCCGCCTCGATCAGGGCGCGCAGCACGGCAAGTTCTTCGACACGCTCGGCACCCGGTTCCGGTGTCGCCACCCGGCCTGAGGTTGACAGCGTCAGCGCGCCTTCGGCCACAAGACGGCGAACAGCCTCTCGGGCGGGGGTCATGGAGACGCCGAATTCCGCGCCGATGCCCCGCAGTGTCATGGCCCTGCCTGGCTGAACCTCGCCCAGCATGATCCGGCTTCTGAGCGCCCGATACACCTGTTCGTGCGATGGGGTCTTTGGTTCTGGTCTGGGTGGTTTGCTCATGCGAAAAATGTGATCACAACATCTGCTGTGGGTCAATCCTTGAACTGAAACCGCTGTATTTCGGCCCCGTTGTCGCGCAGCCATTTCCGGTGCGCCCTGAACTCAGGGCACAACTCCTCGGTCACGGCCCAGAATGCGGGTGAATGGTTCATCTCGGCCAGATGCGCGACCTCATGGGCGGCGACATAATCCAGCACCTCTGGCGGGGCCATCACCAGCCGCCAGGAATACATCAGGTCGCCATTGGGCGCGCACGACCCCCAGCGAGAGCGTGTGTCCCGCAGGCTGATCTTGCCGTGGCTCAGGCCCAGTTGCGCCGCATACCGCCCTGAGGCTGCGACCAGCCGGTCGCGTGCCAACAGCTTCAGCGCCGCAGCGACACGCGGTCCCGGGCGATCCGGGGCAACCTCGACCCGGTCGGCCAGCAGACGCGCACCGCGCTGCCGTTCGGTGGCGACAATGGGCACTGCAACCCCCTCAACAAGCAACGTGGCCCCCGGTGCGACGATCACCTGCGCGGGTTGTCGGTCCAGTGTCCGGCGCAGCCAATCCTGTTTGTCAGCTGCGAACCCCCGGGCGACGGCCATCGACACGCCGCGCGGCACCGTCAGCGTCACCCCGCCGCCGTTCTGCGCCACCCGCAGGCTTAGCCGGCGCGCCCGCGCGCTGCGCCGCAGCTGCACCCGGATTGCCGGTTCGCCCACCCAGAAGTCTTCGGTCATTCACGTCCCACCCGACGATTTCGTGCGAAAGGCTTTGACAGCCCCCGGCGATCATGGCAACTGGCGCAGATTCAAACATGACCCGCAAAGAAGCAGAGTGAGATATCCATGCCCAAAGAGGAATGGGGAACCAAGCGGATTTGCCCGACCACCGGCAAGCCCTTTTATGACCTGAACGCGACCCCGATCGTCAGCCCCTATACGGGCGAGGCGGTCGTGCTGGAAACCGGCAAGAACGGGCGCACCATGGTGGCCGACAAGGCCGACAAGGACGCCAAGGTCGACGAAGCGGCTGATGCGTCAGACGATGATGAAGACGTGATCCTGGACGACACCGACGATGATGACGCCGATGTGGACCTGGGCGATGACGTTCTGGAAGACGACGACAACGACGATGTTTCCCTGGACGAGATTGCGGACGTCGCAACGGACGACGACGACTAGGCCGGTTTGCGGCCGGAGCTTGCGGGTTTTCCCCTTGATCCGGCCCCGCCCATCCCCTAGGAACCATCCGTCAGCGCCAGCGCGCGCTGCACACTCGGGGCCTTAGCTCAGTTGGGAGAGCGCTTGCATGGCATGCAAGAGGTCAGGGGTTCGACCCCCCTAGGCTCCACCAAACCATTACAACCCTCATCAATATCGCCGACCTGCGGTCGTGCGCTGCACGGTTCACCCTTTGCGGCCCATGATGCCCGGTCATCCCGCACATTGTTGCGACGATGATACCGGCGGCGGTCACCGGCCTGGCGATCCGTATTTGCACAAGTAATCGCCGCGATCTGTACCGCGCGCGGGGATCCGCACAGCTAATCGGGCAGGTATTGAGGCCGATCAATGACGCCGACACATTTGGCGCTATACCGGCAAAAAATACCAAGGAGATCGTGATGACACCCGAAGTGAAAGCCTTCTTTGACGAAGCCACCAACACCGTGTCCTACGTCGTCAAGGATCCGGACAGCAGATGCTGCGCCATCATTGATTCGGTGCTGGATTATGACCCCAAGTCGGGCCGCACGAATACCAGGTCTGCCGATGCCATAGTCGAGTATGTGCAGACGAACGACCTGACGGTCGAATGGCTGCTGGAGACGCACGCCCACGCCGACCATCTGAGCGCGGCCCCTTACCTCAAATCAAAAATCGGCGGGACCACCGCAGTCGGCGCGCATATCAGGGAAGTTCAGGACGTCTTTGCCAGGGTTTTCAATGTTGAAAAGGGCTTCCAGACCGATGGCAGCCAGTTCGACCATCTGTTCGAAGACGGAGAGGTATTTGCCGTCGGCCAACTGGAATTCCGCGCAATGCACACGCCGGGCCACACCCCGGCATGCATGACCTATATCGCCGCAGATACAGCGTTTGTGGGCGACACGCTGTTCATGCCCGACTACGGCACCGCAAGGGCCGATTTTCCCGGCGGCGATGCGCGTGTGATGTATCGCTCGATCCAGAAAATCCTCGCCCTGCCGGATGAAACAACGCTTTTCATGTGCCACGATTACAAGGCGCCGGGCCGCGATGTGTTCAAGTGGGAAACCACCGTGGCCGAAGGAAAGGCCAACAATGTCCATGTTGGTCTGGACCGGACCGAAGATGAATTCGTCGCCATGCGCGAAGCCCGCGACGCGACGCTGGATATGCCGACGCTGATATTGCCGTCTGTGCAGGTCAACATCCGGGCGGGTGAATTGCCCCCTCCCGAAGACAACGGCGTGCGTTATCTGAAAGTCCCGATAAACCAGCTTTGAGTATTCACCGCCACAATCGGGAACGCCCATGTCTGCCAATCACAACACAGATCGCCCACCGCTTCCCGGAGCACCCGAATTCGGACCGGTTTCCGGCATTCTGATCAAGCAGGCGCTTCGGCGGGGATGGGCGGATACAGTCCGCACGCCGCTATTTGGCTTTGCCTTCTCAGCGGTTTATGTCTTTGGTGGATGGTTGATGGCTTGGATTACGGTCCAGACAGGAACCACCTTCTGGCTGGTCCTTGCCGCGTTCGGCTTCCCGCTGATTGGCCCATTCGCGGCCGTGGGGCTTTACGAAATCTCGCGCAGGCGCGAACGTGGCAGGCCGTTGAATTGGCGCACCGTGGCCAGCGTGGTCATTAACCAGAGAAAACGCCAATTGCCAATGCTTTGCGCAATTATCATCGTCATGTTTCTGTTCTGGTTCTTCCTGGGCCATATGATCTTTGCGTTATTCCTGGGCCTTTCGCAAATGACCAATATTTCAAACTCACTCGCCGTATTTGCGACGCCAAACGGGATGGCGATGATTGCAGCCGGCTCAATTGTGGGGGCCGTTTTTGCACTGATCCTGTATATGATCACCGTATTGGCGATCCCCATGTTGCTTGACCGAGAGGTTGATTTTGTCACAGCAATGATCGCCAGTTTCAGCTATGTCCAAAAACACCCGGTGCCAATGATCGTCTGGGCCGTATTCATAGCGGTTCTGACGTTTGCCGCGCTCGTTCCGCTCTTTATCGGGCTGTTCCTGGTCCTGCCCTGGCTGGGCCATTCCACCTGGCATTTGTACAGCATGTTGATCGTGGAGGAAGCCTAACGCCACGGCCTGCATGGCTGAGCAGAGGCAATGCTTTCGCCGACCGATCAATTACACCCGGCCGCCTGTTCACCGAAATTCGGCATTTATGTCCGATTAAGGCGCCGCCCTTGTTGCCCGAAGATTTGGCTATTACGCAGACCCCAGATTCGCGCATTCGGGCACTGGCGTCAGCACCGTTCCCGTCCGGAAAAACTGGCTGAGGTTGTCGCAGGCCAGATCGCCCATTGCGCGGCGAACCTCAACCGTCGCGCTGCCGACGTGTGGTTGAAGGATCACGTTGTCCATCCCAAAAAAAGCTTCGGGCACAACGGGTTCCGCCTCGAACACATCAAGGCCCGCACCACCCAGCCGCCCGTTCTGCAATGCCTGAAGCAAAGCCCCCTCATCCACGACAGACCCGCGAGAGACGTTGATCAGAATCCCGTTTGCACCCAACGCCTCCAGCACTGGCCCGTTGATCAGATGCCGGGTTTCAGGACCACCCGGCGTGATGCAAATCAGGGCATCCGACACCTGCGCCATTTGTTCCAGATCCGCGAAAAATTCAAACTCAACCGGCTTCTTGCTGCGTGAATGATAGATAATATTGCAGCCAAACACCCCGAGCTTTGCGGCAATTTCCCCTCCAATCCGGCCCAGGCCAAGTATCCCCACGGTCAAACCGCGAATGGACCGGCTGAGCGGCGCATTCCCGTCTGAGGTCCATCGCCCGGCGCGAATATATCTGTCATTAGCCACGAAATCCCGCGCAACGCCCAGCAGTAACATGATGGCCGTATTGGCAACTTCGTCATTCAACACGTCAGGCGTGTGGGTCACGACTATCCCGCGTTGTGCCGCCGATTTCGCGTCTATCTGTTCATAACCGACGCCATAGCAGGAAATAACTCTCAGGTTCGGCAATGCGGTCATGATTTCCGGATCAATCCCGTCATGCCCATTTGCCATCACGGCCTCAATCTTTTCAGAATGATTGTTCAGGATCTCAGCCACACCAATTTCCGCAACATCCAAAACCGAGAATTCAGTTGAAAGCCGCGCCCGCATTCGATCCGTCACCTCGGTAATCAAAAGCAGTCCTCGCGCCGATTTTTGCATCACACGTCCTTCTGAAGAATTTCGACTTTGCATTGCCGTGGTTGATTTCACGCTCAACGCCTGAACTGAAAATGCTAGTTTACCGGAATACAACCAGAGTTCACTCGCATTGGAAACCCACACTCACGATCGCAGTATGGCCTTGCTTGCCACAAAACCTAGCGCCAATGATCCAGCAACCAGGGCGCTGGTCGTACAAATTTGTAAAGTCGTTTGTACCAGCGCGTCACCGGCCACTCACCGCGGGCATCCTCATCAATGTCAGGCTTTCCGGTGAAGGCAATGACCCGCGCATTCGTGGGCAATTCTGGCGACTTGAAAAAATTCAACGGCCAACGCGGGATGATCGAGTGCTTGTAGCTGAGGCACCATTCCGGTGGAAAATAATCAAATTCTCCCAATGTTCTGGAAATATACGTTTGGCTATTTCCATATTTGGCACGCATTCCAAGTGGATCCGCGCGAAAACCATTCCAAATTTCCGGAAGTTCCCCGATATTGAATCGGAAAACAGAAATATTTCCAATGCCTTGCCCCATCTGATTCCAATTCTCAATTGTCAGAAATTTGCTATCCGGCATGTAATCAAACAGCTCATCAATCGGACCGGTTATCAATAGATCAAGGTCAAAACTCATGACGGCACCAGATAAATCAGACACAGCTTCCTGAAATAGGAAAAGTCTTCGCCACGGCAGATACCGCATCTCCTCAGGTAAATCGAACTCAGGCATCGGGCGGATTGTGTTGAAAAACTCCGTTTTAGGGCCTGAACGATGATTTTTCTTTCCATGCAGCCCGATCCTAAATTTTTGGCGCGGGGGTCGGCCCAAATCGCCTACATGCGCTCACGCGCAGCCATGCGCTGTCTCGTGGTCAAAGCTTTCCGACTATTTCGCTTCATAGGTTTTCGCAAGAAATCCGCGACGCTCTGATTTCGGAGTTTTTCAACACAATCGGCGAATATCAACACCTTGCTCAATTCCGGTTGGATCATCTGTCAGACAGACAAACCACAAAGGCCGATTGGTATTGCGAGAGATCATGCATATTCGAATTGAATTACTCAGCCAGATACCAAAATGAATGGGTTTCACCCGACAGATCTGGATTGCACCTGATATCTTTCAACGATCTCTTCCGCAATCCCAGCCGTACAATCGAGCGGTTCATAGGGTGTTCCCCCCAAGGTGCCGTCCAGTGGCCGGATTGTCGCGATTTTTGACAGTTCACCAAGAAAGACGTCAAATTTCGGGTGTGACCCGGTCGGGTGAAACAGGTGGATTGGTTTTCCGGTTGATGCCGCTTCGCCCACCATGTTGATCGAATCAGATGTCACGACAATGGCGTCTGACAGGGCGAGGTACTGAACTAACGGGTTCGGTTCCTGACCGTCCCAGACCAGGACATTCCCCAGGTCGCGAAGCGCAAAAATGGCGTCCTGCAACGCCAGCGGGGTGCGGCGCGAGATCGTGATCATCAGGCTGGCGCCGTCACGGCGCAACGCCCGCAAATGCGCCAACAATTCCCGAATATTGGTTTCGTCGAACAGATGATGGCGGCTGTTACCGCCAATCAGGACGGCCACACGGGGGCCAGGCAGGGCGTTTAAATCGGCCCATGGCTCGGATCTGGCCGCTTCAAGGGCGGCAGGCGACATCCGGTGGGGCGAAGTCTTTGTCGCGTAGACATTGGGCCCGTCCATGCGGTCGTGGACCATCGTGACCAGCATGTCCGCGCCAGAGCGACGCGTGCGCGGATCCTTGAAATAAACGCAGAACGTTTGGGGTGAGCGCGCTTTCAGACGTCGCAAATAGGGGACGGTCCGCCTGCCGGATGCCAAACAAATATCCGGAAATGGCCCCTCGAGCACCCCAGTCGACCCCCTGTCACGAGGGTCAATTGGCCCCCAGGGCGCAAGGGCCGCAAATAGCCGACGTGGACGCACGCGGCGCAGCTCATACCGCGCATTTATCGCGTCGGCGACCCCGATAAGCGGCGCTTCGTGGCCGGTCTTTCCGTCACTCAGCAGCCATATGGAACGTGGGAAAGTCACGCGTTTCCAACCTGTTGCAATAGAATGTCATAGGCCGCAGCCTCTTTCGTCGTGGCCACCTCGATCGAAAAGTTCTCTTCCACGTGAACACGCGCATTCTGCCCTGCATGCGCCAATGCTGCCGGATCGTTCAGGGCATCGGCGATCACACGTGACAGAGCCACAGGATCGTTTGGCGCCACCAACCAACCCGTTTTTCCGTCGATGACCGTTTCCAGTGACCCACCATGGCGGCTTGCAATCACCGGAACGCCACAGGCACCGGCTTCGATTGGTGCGCGGCCGAATGCCTCGGGTGCGGTTGCCATCGAAAAGGCCAGATCGGCCGTGTCGAGGTGTGCCGGAACCTGATCGACACTGCCTGCAAAATGTATCCGCCCATGCGCCGGCCCGGCCGCAACCTTTGCAATTAGCTGATTGTGTTGAAAAACTCCGTTTTAGGGCCTGAACGATGATTTTTCTTTCCATGCAGCCCGATCCTAAATTTTTGGCGCGGGGGTCGGCCCAAATCGCCTACATGCGCTCACGCGCAGCCATGCGCTGTCTCGTGGTCAAAGCTTTCCGACTATTTCGCTTCATAGGTTTTCGCAAGAAATCCGCGACGCTCTGATTTCGGAGTTTTTCAACACAATCAGCTCATCACGTAAATTCGGCGAATCGTGGCCGCCCAAAAAGACCATCGTCCAAGGGCGGTCCGCCAAAGCCTCCAGCGCCTCAATGACGACGCTGTGCCCCTTCCAGCGGGATACGTGCGCGACCATCATTAGCAACGGGCCATCCTCTGCCCCGAAACTTGCCCGGATCTGGTGCTTCTGTTCATTGGTCGCGGCACCGGGCGAGAATTTTTCAACATCTACGCCACGCTGCGCAACATGGATGCGCGCAGATGGGTGGCCGTAGATTGAGGCAATATGCGCGGCGATGAACTTTGAATTTGCAATGACGAGTGGTCCTCGCAACATTACCCGGTTGTACCAGCGCTTCACAGCGGATCCGTGCCCATAAAGGCCGTGAAATGTCGTGATGAAGGCCGGGTGCCCCTTGGCCTTTCGGCAAGCAAACCACGCGGCCCAGGCAGGCGCGCGGCTGCGGGCGTGCATTATCGAGATCTTGTTCTCATCCGCGAAATCCGCAAGTTGGCGCGCCGCGCGCCGAACACCAAATGGCAATTTGGATCCAACATCCATCATCACATGGGTGCTTCCGGCGTCGGTGATCTGCGGGACCAGGCGCCCACCAGAACTGACAACCCAGTTCTCAATCCCTCGGGAACTCAGGTGCCGCGCCATATCGACGGTACTGCGTTCGACGCCGCCGTCATTCAGGGCCGGTAGAATCTGTGCCACCCGCATTGCGCAATCACCATTAAGACATTCGACTTGATGCATCGCGCACAATGACATCCGGCGTGCGTAAACATCAAGGCGTCGAGTGGTCTTGGGTCGTGAATTTGGTGAAGCATAGGAAACACCGTGCACGTGGACCGGTGTTGGGCGGCTAAGCGCACCTGGCCTGACAGTGTCCCCGCTCTGCGCGCAGGCATCGTCCTTTGCATCAAGGAGAAACGCACAGGGCCGATGATTTGGTCGACTGCTAACAGACCGTCTGGTCCATCCGAACAACCATAGATTTCCACGGGCGGACGCATTTTCCTGCATGCAAACGAAAAAGCCGCCGGGCAAACGCCTGACGACCTTCTAAAAGTTCCGTTGGTTGCGGGAGTAGGATTTGAACCTACGACCTTCAGGTTATGAGCCTGACGAGCTACCGGGCTGCTCCATCCCGCGCCAAAGGCGTTTTGTCATCGTTTCAGAGAGATTGAAAAGCGGCTTACTAGGTTTGGCGGTGACCTACTCTCCCACGTCTTAAGACGCAGTACCATCGGCGCGACGGCACTTAACTGCCGAGTTCGGGATGGGATCGGGTGTTTTGCTCGCGCTATGACCACCAAACCAAGAAAGACGCTTTTCTAACATCAGTCGTCGCCCTGGCCGATGGCCAAGACAACGTAATCCAAGTCGCATACGGTGTGTGTATGCTTTTGATATGTCTCGTAAAAGACTAGCTTCTACTGGATCAAATCAAGCCTATCGAGCAATTAGTACCGGTCAACTGAATGCATTGCTGCACTTACATCTCCGGCCTATCGACGTAGTGGTCTACTACGGCTCTCAGGGATACCTTGTTTTGAGGGGGGCTTCCCGCTTAGATGCTTTCAGCGGTTATCCTGTCCGATCATAGCTACCCAGCACTGCCATTGGCATGACAACTGGTCCACCAGTGGATCGTTCACCCCGGTCCTCTCGTACTAGGGGCAACTCCTCTCAAGTATCCTACACCCACGGCAGATAGGGACCGAACTGTCTCACGACGTTCTAAACCCAGCTCACGTACCTCTTTAAATGGCGAACAGCCATACCCTTGGGACCTGCTCCAGCCCCAGGATGAGATGAGCCGACATCGAGGTGCCAAACGGTGCCGTCGATATGGACTCTTGGGCACCATCAGCCTGTTATCCCCGGCGTACCTTTTATCCGTTGAGCGATGGCCCTTCCACTCGGGACCACCGGATCACTATGGCCGTCTTTCGACTCTGCTCGACTTGTCAGTCTCGCAGTCAGGCTGGCTTCTGCCATTGTACTCAACGAGCGATTTCCGACCGCTCTGAGCCAACCTTCGCACGCCTCCGTTACTCTTTGGGAGGCGACCGCCCCAGTCAAACTACCCACCACACAGGGTCCCGGATCCGGATAACGGACCGCGGTTAGGCATCAAGCAGAACAAGGGTGGTATCTCAAAGGAGGCTCCACCGAAACTAGCGTTCCGGCTTCAAAGCCTACCACCTATTCTGCACATGTTCGGCCTAATGCCAGTGTGAAGTTGTAGTAAAGGTGCACGGGGTCTTTCCGTCTAACCGCGGGAAGCCTGCATCTTGACAGGCAATTCAATTTCGCTGAGTCGATGTTGGAGACAGCGGGGAAGTCGTTACGCCATTCGTGCAGGTCGGAACTTACCCGACAAGGAATTTCGCTACCTTAGGACCGTTATAGTTACGGCCGCCGTTTACCTGGGCTTCAATTCAAGGCTTGCACCTCTCCTTTTAACCTTCAGGCACCGGGCAGGCGTCAGACCCTATACGTCGTCTTGCGACTTCGCAGAGCCCTGTGTTTTTAGTAAACAGTCGCCACCCCCTGGTTTGTGCCCCCGGATCCCACTTGCGTGAAACCCGGGCCTCCTTCTCGCGAACTTACGGAGGTATTTTGCCGAGTTCCTTCAACATCGTTCTCTCAAGCGCCTTGGTATTCTCTACCAGTCCACCTGTGTCGGTTTAGGGTACGATCTAATGGAGGGCTATTTCCTGGAACCTCTAAGCAGCCTGTTCAATCCGATAAGGACAAACTACCTTCGAGATCCGTCACATCCTCCTGGCCCAGGAATATTAACCTGGTTCCCATCGACTACGCCTTTCGGCCTCGCCTTAGGGGTCGGCTTACCCTGCTCAGATTAGCTTTAAGCAGGAACCCTTGGACTTTCGGCGACAGGGTCTCTCACCCTGTTTGTCGCTACTCATGTCATCATTCTCACTAGTGATCTCTCCACCGGATGGCTCACGCCCCGGCTTTACAGAAAACTCCGCGTCTCCGAAACCACCTAAGTGGCTGAAGAGACATGGAATTATGTCACACTACGCTCCGCTACCATGCACGCAAGCGTGCATCCTCAGCTTCGGCTCATGGCTTGAGCCCCGTTACATCTTCGCCGCAAGACAACTTATCTAGACCAGTGAGCTGTTACGCTATCTTTAAAGGATGGCTGCTTCTAAGCCAACCTCCTGGTTGTTTTGGTCGTCTCACCTGCTTTCCCACTTAGCCATGAATTAGGGGCCTTAGCTGGAGGTAAGGGTTGTTTCCCTTTTCACGCCGGACGTTAGCACCCGACGTG